>Ga0208898_1000001_pt1 | contig 2984847 bp, 2868 predicted proteins | sample VirMetDEL_Mar_4_FD_184513 | JGI IMG/M metagenome (GOLD analysis project Ga0208898, IMG submission 184513) | Aqueous microbial communities from the Delaware River and Bay under freshwater to marine salinity gradient to study organic matter... | ecosystem: Environmental > Aquatic > Marine >... | reverse complement strand
GTCAGGTTGCCCTGCGGACGGCCGCTGCGCCATTCGAGCATAGCTCTCAAGGCCTTCTCGCCTCAGATCGCTCCACCGGAGCGATCTGCCGGTCTGCGACCGGACGGCGCGAAGTCTGCCAAAAACGCATAATCTCATTACAATGTCGAAACAGAATAGAAAAAGCCCTCACTGGAAACAGTGAGGGCTTTTTGCGTTCCAAAACACCACGACCCGGCCTGAACCAGAGACAGGCCGACACTGCACGGCGCGCTCCCCGCCGAATCCCCAACACCGCAGTAGTCCGCCCTGGATCGAATTGGCCCGGCAGCGGTTGAACAGACAGGCCAGTCCGGCGTATCCACAATGGCGGCCGCCAATGGGCCGCATCGGCCGTCATCTCCGTTCTGTCTGGATCAATCTTCCATGCGCGCTTTCACCCTCTTGCCGCTGCTGATGCTGGCCCTGCTGATGCCTACCCTGGCCCAAGCGCAGGTGCCGTTCCTGCCCGCCACCGACAGCGCCGCGGCGGGCGGAACGTCCGAGGCCGGCGATGCCGCCACGACGGATGCCAGCATTGATGCGCTGGTGCGCATCCTGCAGGACGAGCAGAGCCGGGCGGCGCTGATCGCGCGACTGCAGCAGGGGGAAGGCGGGGCCGACCAGGCTGCGGCGGTCGAGGCGCCAGCCGATCTGAGCATTGTGCGGCAGCTGGCGGAATATACCCGCGCTGCCGCCGAAGGCGCGTCTGCCACCATAAGGTCGCTGGGGCAGGTCTTTGTTGACCTCAAAGAGGGGCTCGGGGGCACCCGGAGTAGCGACTTTTCCGCCTTTGCCGGCCTGCTTGGCGGCGTATTCCTGACGGCACTCGGTCTGTTCGGCAGTTTCTTCGTGCTGCGCCTGCTGGCGCAATGGCTCGAAGGCCGCATGGCGGCGCGCGTGGCCCTGAAGGGCTGGCCGAGCCGGCTGGGCACGGCCGTGGTCGCCATGCTGATCGATCTGAGCATGGTCGTGCTGGCCTGGGGGATCGGCTATGCGCTGGCGCTGGCCTTTGTCGGCGAGGTGCCGGGCCGCATGGGCATCAACCAGTCGCTGCTGCTCAATGCGTTCCTGCTGGTGGAAATCACCAAGCTGGTGATCCGGGCCATCATGGCGCCGCGCTATGCGCCCCTGCGGCTGATCCCGATCGGCGACGACAATGCGGCCTATTGGTCATTCTGGCTGACCCGCATCATCTCGCTGGTCGGCTATACATTCCTGTTCGTGGCGCCTCTGCTGAGCGCCAACCTGTCTCCGGCCATTGCTGCGGCGGTGCAGGTGCTGGTGATGGCCACTGCGGTGACCATTGCCATCATCGTGGTGCTGCAGAACCGCGACGATGTCCGGCACTGGCTCGAGGGGCTCGCCGCCAAGCGCGACAATGACGGCATGGGCCAGCTGCTGCTGCTGCTGTCGCGCCACTGGCACGTGGTGGCCATCGTCTATCTGCTGGCGCTGCTGGTGGTCTGGTTCGCCAATCCCGAGCAGGCCCTGCCCTTCATGCTGGCCGCCACGCTGCAGTCGCTGGTGGCCATCGTCATCGGCGTGGTCATCGTCAGCTTCATCGCCCGCTTTGTCAGCGCCGGTCTCAATCTGCCGGCCGATATCAGGGAGCGCCTGCCGCTGCTGGAAACCCGGCTCAAGACCTTCGTGCCGACGGTGATGCAGGTGGTGCGCTGGATGGTGATTGCCGGGGTGGTGCTGGCCATTGCCCAGGCCTGGTCGCTGTTCGACTTCGGCGGCTGGATCAGCAGCGAGGAGGGCCAGGCGGTCGCCGGCTCGGTGATCTCGGCGGCGCTGATCGTGCTGGTCTGCGTGGCGCTCTATGTCGCCGTCTCGTCCTGGGTCGAATACCGGCTCAATCCCAATTTCGGCAAGACGCCGACGGCGCGCGAGAAGACCCTGCTGGGCCTGTTCCGCAATGCCTTCACCATTGCCCTGGTCATCTTCGGGCTGATGCTGGCGCTGGCGCAGATCGGGGTCAATATTGCCCCGCTGCTGGCCGGCGCCGGGGTGATTGGCCTCGCCATCGGCTTTGGCGCCCAGAAACTGGTGCAGGATATCATTACCGGCATCTTCATCCAGTTCGAGAATGTGATGAACGAGGGTGACGTGGTGGCCGTGGGCGACAAGTCGGGCGTGGTGGAAAAGCTCACCATCCGCTCGGTGACCATTCGTGACCTGTCGGGCACGGTACACCTGATCCCGTTTTCCTCGGTCGATCAGGTGAGCAATATGGTGCGCGGCTTCTCCTTCCACCTGATCGAGATGGGCGTGGCCTATGACAGCGATATCGGCGAGGTGAAGAAGGCCATGTTCGAAGCCTTTGACCGGCTGATGGAGACCGAGCACAAGGACCATATCCTTGACCAACTCGAGATGCATGGCGTGACCGCGTTTGGCGCCTCTTCCGTCACGGTGCGGGCGCGCATCAAGACGGTGCCGGGCGAGCAATGGGGTACTGGCCGGGCCTATAACGAGATCATCAAGAGCGTTTTCGAGGAACGCGGGATCGAAATTCCCTATCCCCATGTCACCTATATGCCGGGCCGGGCCAGGCCGGAAGGCGTGGGCAGTGCGCTGCCGCCACAGCTGAACGATCACTCGGCGCCCGAAGAAGAAGAGCCGACCAAGCGCTGACTGTTTTGTGAAGGGGGCGACAGGTCAGCCTTAAACTCATCTTAATGTGGTGGGTTAAGATTGTCCTATGCAACTGCTGCTGGTCAGCAGCGGCACCGACATTTCCGCTCCACGCATAACGAGGCTCGTCATGTTCTTCACGGACGGCAGGACCGCACCGATTTTCCGACAGCTGGCCGCCCTGGCGCTGTGCCTGCCCCTCAGCCTGGGCAGCATGGCGCCGGCATTGGCCAGCAGTGCCGAATTCGTCGCCCAGCTGTGGCCGGAGGCGGCGGCGCGCGGCGTCAGCCGGTCAGCCTTCGAGTCGGCGTTTTCCGGCTATAGCTATCAGCCCAAGGTCATGGAGCTGACCGGCAAGCAGCCCGAATTCCGCCAGACGGTGCAGCAATATCTGGACAAGCGCATCACCAATGCACAGGCCGCCAAGGGCCAGGCCATGCGCCAGGAATGGCGGCAGACCCTGAGCGGGGCGCAGCAGCGCTGGGGCGTGCAGCCGGAAATCGTGCTGGCGATCTGGGGCATGGAAACCAATTTCGGCGGCTTCATGGGGGGCGAGAACACCATCCATGCCCTGGCTACCCTGACCGAGGGCGGCTATCGCGCCAGCTTCTTCCGGGAGGAATTGCTGACGGCGCTGCGCATTGTCAGTGACGGGCATGTAAGCGCCGACAACATGACCGGCTCCTGGGCCGGTGCCATGGGGCATACGCAGTTCATGCCGACCAGCTTCATGCGCTATGCCGTCGACTATAATGGCGATGGGCGCAAGGATATCTGGAACTCGGTGCAGGATGCCCTGGGGTCGACGGCCAATTATCTCAACAATTTCAAATGGCGCCCCGGCGAAACCTGGGGCTATGAGGTGCGGCTGCCGCAGGGCTTTGACTTTGCCACGGCCCGGCAGGTCGAGCGGGCGCCGCTCAGCCAGTGGCAGGCCATGGGCATAAGGCGGGTCTCGGGCAAGGCCTTTCCGCGCCAGAGCGATATCGGGCGGCTCTACCTGCCGGCTGGCGCCAGCGGCCCGGCATTCCTGCTGCTGCCCAATTTCGATGTGATCAAGCGCTACAACAATTCGGACAGCTATGCCCTGGCCGTCGGTCACCTGGCCGATCGGATCATCGGCGGCGGGGATTTCGCGACGCCGTGGCCGGCCGGCGATTATGCGCTGACCGTCGCGCAGCGGACGCAGCTGCAGACGCTGCTGGCGCGGGCCGGTTATGACGTCGGCTCGCCCGATGGCGTGATCGGGCCGAAGACGCGGGCCGCGGTGCTGGCCTATCAGAGCCGCGCGGGCCTGCCGGCTGACGGCTATGTGTCCGGCCTGCTGCTCGAAAGGCTGCAGCGCTGAGCCAGGGTTAACTTTTCGGTAACGAATTAGGGACAATCTGAGGTCGCTTAAGTAGAGGGCAGGTCGGTTTCAGCAATTGAGACGCCTGCCCTCGCCCATTCCGGCACCGCCATACAAAGTCCGGTTTTGTCCGCTAGCAAACTCCTTTATCCGTTTGAAGCCATAGATCCATGCTCCGTCCAATGTTGAATTCGCGCCTTGTGTTGCTGGCGCTTATGCTGATGCTTGCCTTTGCGCCCGCCCAGAGCTTCGCCCTGTCGGTGATGGATCCGTTCAACCTGCCGGCGGCCATGGATGGCGGCACGATCAAGGCCGGCGACGGGGTCGCCTATGCCGACGGGCCCCGCCACAGGCTGGATGTCTACGCACCGGAAGCGCGGGGCAGCCTGGCACCGGTGGTATTCTTCATCTATGGCGGCGGCTGGAACCGGGGCGAGCGCAGCGACTATCAGTTTGTCGGCCGGGCCCTGGCGGCACGCGGCTTTGTGGTGGTGATCGCCGACTACCGGCTGGTGCCCGAGGTGCAATATCCCGGTTTTCTCGAAGACAGCGCCAAGGCGCTCAAATGGGTGCAGGACAATATTGCCAGTTATGGCGGCGATACCAGTCGCCTGTTCCTGGCCGGGCATTCGGCCGGCGCCTACAATGCCACCATGCTGGCGCTCGATCCGTCCTTCCTGCGCGATTACGGGGTGACGATGAACATCCTGGCCGTGGCGGCCCTGTCGGGACCCTATGACTTCTACCCGTTCGAATATGGCGAGGTGCAGAATGCCTTCGGGGCGGCGCCCAATCCGGAAGGGACGCAGCCGATCAACCTGGTCACCAGCGGGACGCCGCCGATGTATCTGGCCACCGGCACGACCGATCCCATCGTGCGGATGCAGAATACCGAGCGCTTCGCGCAAAAGCTCAAGGATAGCGGCGTCTGGGTGACGACACGCTATTACGAGGGATTCGGGCATATGGAGCCGGTCATTGCCATGGGCTCGCTATGGCGCTGGCGCATGCCGGTGCTCGAGGACATGGTGGCGTTCTTCCAGATGTTCGGCGCCTTTCCGAGCGGGGTGCCCTATGTGGCGGTTGCGCCCAACCCGCCGGAGCAATTGCCGGAGGCCATCGCGCCGATGGACCAGATCGTCAATGAGCTCAATGCGATGTTCCAGCCGATCGAGAACTGACGGCTGGGCCGGAATCGCGGTAGCGTCGCTGCATGAGCACGCATCTGCGATATGCCGGCCGCGCGCCGGAAAGCCAGCGTCAGGCGCTGGAGGCGATCATCCGCGACCAGCCCATGCTGATGGCGGTGCTGGAACAGCTGCGTGACATGGCGCTGCCGGATCACCTGCTGGTGGCCGGGGCGATCTACAACAGCGTGTGGAATGCGCTGACCGGTCGCGCAGCCCTTACCGGGATCAACGATATCGACGTGTTCTATTTCGATGACCGCGATCTGGGATGGGATGCGGAAGATCGTGTGATCAAGGCCCTGGAGGCACGTTTTGCCGACCTGCCGATACCGGTGCAGGCGCGCAACCAGGCACGGGTGCATCTGTGGTTCGAGCAGAAGTTCGGCATTCCGTTCCCGCCACTGACATCGTCGGGCGAGATGCTCGGTCGCTATGCGTCCAAGACCCATGCCGTCGGCGCCCGGCTGAACAATGCCGGCGATCTGGAGATCGTTGCACCCTTCGGTCTCGATGACCTGTTCTCGTTCCGCATGGTGCCCAATCCGGTACTGGACAACCGGGCTGCCCATGCCAGCAAGGCAGCAAGGGCCAAGGCGATCTGGCCCGAACTCACCATCATTGCCTGGCCGGACGCGTGAGCGGCTCGAGGGCTTCGATCGCCACCGAGGCTGCCGAACGCTGCGATGGACCGTGGAATACCGCCTCGATATTGTTGCCATCCGGATCAAGCATGAAGGCGCCATAATAGCCCGGATGGTAGTCGCGCTCGCCGGGAGCGCCGTTGTCGATACCACCGGCAGCCAGTGCGGCCGCGTAGACGGCATCGACCATGGCGCGATCACGGGCCTGGAAGGCCAGGTGCACATGGGTTGGCGGGGTCGCGGCGTCGGCTGCGTCGACAAACAGCTCATCGGCCTGGAACCAGCTGTCGCCGGAAAAGACGATATCGATGCCCAGCACGCCAAGAATGGTGGCATAGAAGGCCCGGCTGGCAGCAAAATCGCGGCTGCGCAGGTGGACGTGGTCAATCAGTCGGCCGGTATGGAAGGTCATCTCGGACTCCTTTGTGGCCTTACGGGAACGCGCGGGGCGGTCCAGCGGTTGCCGCGGCGCACGGATCGCCGGGGGCAGGTCAGGCCAACCAGGCAAAAAGAAACCGCCCGGCGAGCCGGGCGGTCTGGCATTCGGATGGTGGGTATTACTCAGCCTGATCGGCGGAGGCCGAGTTGAGCTGGCCGTACTTTTCGACGCCAATCTTGTCGAGCAGCTCAAGCTGGGTCTCGAGAAAGTCGATATGGCCTTCTTCGTCGGTCAGCAGGGCTTCAAACAGGTTCTTGGACACATAGTCGCCCAGTTCCTCGCACAGCTCGCGGCTGGCCTTGTAGGCGGCGCGGGCTTCGTACTCGCCGGCCAGATCGGCCTCGAGCACTTCCTTGATGGACTGACCGATGCGCAGCGGCGCGACGCGCTGCAGGTTGGGATGGCCTTCCAGAAAGATGATCCGCTCGATCAGACGATCGGCGTGGTGCATCTCCTCGATGGATTCGGCGCGTTCCTTGGTCGCCAGCTTCTTGAAACCCCAATCGTCCAGAAGACGGAAGTGGACCCAGTACTGGTTGACCGCCCCGAGTTCGAGAAAGAGGGCTTCGTTAAGCCGCTCGATGACTTTTGCTTCGCCTTTCACGACGTACTCCGCTTCCTTGCTGCTTGAGTTTTTCCAGCCCGGACTGCAGGGAAACGAGTTCGCTAGAGGGTAGGGCTTGCTGCATATGGTAGTTTTCGGTGACCCGAACAATTATGTCTACCACATTCGGCACGCAGCCACCACACTTGGCGCGGCGATCGAGTTCCTTGTACACCTTGGCGGGCACGACGAGCTGCCATGGATCAGCGCGCAGCAGCTCAAGGACGATATCCTCGATCTCCTTGGACGTGATCATATTGCACTGGCAGATGAGCATTGCGCGGCCATATTGAAGGCATAACAGACGGACGCATAAAGCGTGGACTATAGCTGATTGTCAATGTCAGATTAGCCGTGCCAATGAGCCTCGGGCGATTTTCCGCGGCTGTCGAGCCAGTCGAGCAGGTGATCGGCCGGCATGGGCCGCGCCATGAAATAGCCTTGGCCCTCCTCACAACCAAGGTCGCGCAGCCGCGCATAGGCGTGATCGGATTCGATGCCCTCGGCGCAGACGCGAAATCCCAGGCCCTGCGCGATCGAGACAATGTGACACAGCAGGAAGTCGTCATCGCCGGAGGCCTTCAGGGGACGCACGAAGGACTGGTCGATCTTGATCACGTCGGCCGGGATGTGGGCGATATAGGAGAGGTTGGAATAGCCCGAGCCGAAGTCGTCCAGCGCAATGGCGACGCCGGCCTGGCGCAGGCTGCTCAACTGGTCGATGGCGCGGGCTGAATTAGTGGCCAAGGTGCCCTCGGTAAACTCAAGCTCGATATGCTGTGGCGCCAGCCCGGCGGTCTGGCAGCGGTGCAGCAGGGTCTCGGCAAAGCCGGGCTCGGACAGGTTGACCGGGGAGGCATTGATCGACATGCGCAGCGGATGGCCCGCGTCGACAAAGCGCCGGTTCTGCCCCAGGGCGTGCTCGATCACCCATTCGGTCAGGGGGTTGATCAGGGCTGTCTGCTCGGCGAGGGGGATGAACTCGGCTGGGGAGATCGCGCCGAGTTCGGGGTGGTTCCAGCGCAACAGGGCTTCAGCGCCGTGGCACTGGCCGGTGCCCAGGGCAATGCGCGGCTGGAAATTTAGCGCCAGCTGATCGCGGGCGGCCATGGCGCGCGGCAGATCTGCCAGCAGCCGGAAGGCGCGCAGATGGGCGGCATCGGATTTGTGATCATAAAAGGCAATGCCGCCTGGGGCGTTGCGGCTATCCTGTGCCGCCACGAGGGCCGCGCGCAGGGATTCGGCGGCGCCGCGTCCGGCGTCGAGCGGTAGCAGGCCAACGCCGACATCAGTCTTGATCGGAATGGCGTTGACCGAGAGCGGGCCGGCAAAGGCGGCAGCGATGCGCCGGGCAGCGGCGGGCGCGACCTCGGTCGTGTCGACGGTGAGGGCCACGACGAAGCTGAGCACGCTGACATGATAGATGGTCAGGTCGTCGGGCATCTGGGCGGCGAGCAGGTCGGCGCCGGTGCGCACGAAATCCTCGGAAAAGGCCATGCCCAGGGCGCGCAGGATCTCGTTATAGTGCTTGGCGTCGGCCAGGGTGACCAGTACCAGCATGGTGCTCTGGTCGGTGCGCGCGAGGGCGTCGAAGTGATCGATGAACTGCAGCCGGTTTGGCAGGCGGGTGACGTGATCATAGCGGCCGAGCTGGGTCAGGAACTCGGCATTGAGGCGCGCACGGGTTGCAACCGGGCCCGGAGTCATGATGTTGGCGATCGGTCGGGTTCGCTGCTTCACGCGCGCATCCTGTGGTGGCTCGCGCCGGGCGATGTGCCGACACTATGCCGCCAGTGCCTTAAGTCCGAATGAATTGATTAGCCATAACGGCGTAGGGCGCGAAACAATAATTTGCCGTGCACCGTATCTTGGTGGAACAGCAGCGGAGCATCCATGCCCTTCCCGATCCTGAGCATCATCAATTTCCTCAGTCCAAAGGATGCCGGCTCCCGCAAGACCGCAAGGGACATTGCCTATGGTGCGGGCGGGCGCCAGCAGCTCGATATCTACACCCCTGTCGGGGCGCCGGCACCAGATGCCGGCTGGCCGGTGGTGTTCTTCATCTATGGTGGCTCGTGGATGGATGGCAGCCGCGCGGATTATGACTTCGTCGGCCGGGCAGTGGCGGCCCTGGGCTTTGTGACGGTGATTGCCGATTATCGCCTGCTGCCCGAGGTGGAGTATCCCGGTTTCCTCGATGACGGCACCGCCGCCGTAGGCTGGGTGGTGGACAATATCGCGGCGCATGGCGGGAACCCGCAGCGCATTGCCTTGATGGGACATTCGGCAGGCGCCTATAACGCGGTCATGCTGGCGCTGGACCCCGGCCACCTGGCCAGAAGCGGCCTGCTCGGCAATATCGGCTGCGTCGTGGGCCTGTCGGGCCCCTATGATTTCTTCCCGTTCGACGGCCGCATTAGCCTGCGCACCTTTGGCGCCGTGCGCGAGCCGATGGCGACCCAGCCCATCCACTTCGTCAACCCGGCGGCGCCGCCTATGTTCCTGGCCACCGGCGGCAAGGACAGGCTGGTCTATCCCCGCAACACCATTGCGCTGGCCAAGCGGCTGCGGGTGGTGGGCTGTACGGTGGTGGAACGGCACTATGACAGTCTGGGCCATCCTGGTCCGCTGCTGGCCCTGGGCCGGCCGGGGCGGGGCATGGCGCCGCTGCTCACAGAGCTGGGGGTGTTCCTGCATCGCCATCTGGGCGCGGCCGTGCCGCAGCTGCAGCCGGCTTAGCGGCGGCAGTGGTCCTGGTCTGCTGGCGGCGCGCGGCGATCACGGCGGCGGAGGCGGCAGTGCGATGGGCGGAGGAGAAGAACTCCCGATGCGCCAGAATGAGGACCGTCAGCACGCAGGTGGCGATCGGCAGCCAGTCCGAGACGAACCAGGCAACCGTGGCCACGGAGAAATAGTAGGCGCGAATGCCGCTGTTGAAATTGGCAGCGCCCAGAGCATTCATCCGGGTGATGGCGTCCAGTTCGGCCTCGGTGGTGCCATTGTCCTGATCGATGGCACCCAGCATGATGCAGAAGTGGTTGAACTGGCGCAGCGACAGGGTGAAGGCGAAGAACGCCATGACGAACATGGTCAGCATCACCAGCAGATGCAGCTGTACGTCGAGCGGCGTATAGACCCGGTGCAGGGACAGGGCGTTCAGCGCGGCGATGAGCGAGGGCACCTGGCCGAAAACGGCAAAGATGGACAGGATCAGCAGCACGGCCGTCGAGGCCAGAAAGCTGACCGAGCCCATGATATTGCCCGACAGGATGGCATCGAAGGGCGAGTGCCGCACCGCCGCATTGGCCACCCAGCGGCGGCGCTGCAGGTTCATGATCACCGACAAGGAGGGCCGCAGCTTTTCCACCTGCGGCACGATGATGTTGTAGGCCAGGTAGCAAAGCAGCGGAAACAGCGTGGAGATGAGGGTGGTGGACAAGGGCAGCCCCGGAAAAAGCGTTGGCGCCCCTGTTTATAGCGCGATCGGTTAAAAAGGCGACGCCGATCAGATCGGGCGGGGAAAGCGCCGGTGGATGGCGTCGATTTCGGCGAGCACTGCGGGCGACAGCGTCACATCGGCGGCGCCGATGGCCAGGGCCAGCTGTTGGGTGCTGGTGGCGCCAATGATCGTGGCCGTGGTGAACGGACGCGACAGGGTGAAGGCAATGGCCATCTGCACGGGATCCAGATCGTGCCGGGCGGCAAGGTCGAGATATTCGGCAGTGGCCGCCTGGGAATGTTCGTTGTAGCGCCAGAAGCTCTTCTGGTAGTCGCCGCGGCTACCGGCCGGCACGGCGCCGTCCTGGTACTTGCCGGTCAGCAGGCCACCGGCCAGCGGCGAATAGGCCAGCAGCCCGACCTGCTCGTGGTGGCTGAGTTCGGCCATGTCGAGATCGAACTGGCGGCGGGTGAGATTGTATTCGTTCTGCACCGAGACCAGGCGCGGCAGGCCCTTTTCCTCGGCAATGCGCAGCCACTGGGCAATGCCCCAGGTGGTCTCGTTGGAGACGCCGATATGGCCCAGCTTGCCTTCCTTGACCAGGGCCCCGAGGCCATCCAGCATGTCGGCGATATTGTCCAGCGTATCGGCCGTGTCCTGGTTATGGGGCGCGTAGGTCCAGGAGCCCTCGAAATTGTAGCTGCCGCGCGAGGCCCAGTGGATCTGGTAGAGATCGATATGATCGGTCTGCAGTCGCTGGAGGCTGGCGTCGACGGCCTGGCGGATGGTCTTGGCACTGGCGCGGGTATTGTCGCGGATGAAGTCCACCGGCCCGCCGGCGATCTTGGAGGCGAGAATCCACTTGTCGCGCTTGCCGGTCTGCTTGAACCAGTTGCCGATGATTTCCTCGGTCCGGCCAGATGTCTCAGGGCTGCGCGGCACGGCGTAGATCTCGGCGGTGTCCATGAAGTTGATGCCGGCCTCGAGCGCCATGTCGATCTGGGCGTGGCCTTCGGCCTCGGTATTCTGGCTGCCCCAGGTCATGGTGCCCAGGCAGATTTCGGTGACCCGCAGATCGGTGCGGCCAAGCTTGTTCAGTTTCATCGGGACAAAACTCGAATGCGGGGATGGGATGGCCGACACTAGCCGAACTGAGCTGGAATGGTAGGTTGCCGCCGCAAAAAATGCCGCTGTCAAAAAAGCGTCATTGAAATCCGTTTGGGGGTTGAGCATTCCAGCTCTACCCCCTATATAGCCCTCACGTCGCGGCACGGGCCGCACCGATGATAGCCAATCAGGCATTGTTATCGACTTTGACGCGGGATGGAGCAGCCCGGTAGCTCGTCAGGCTCATAACCTGAAGGTCGCAGGTTCAAATCCTGCTCCCGCAACCACCGTAAGCCGTGACGTAAGGAAGCGCTCGAAAGAGCGCTTCCTCTTTTCTATTTGGGCATTCATCTCCTCTACGAAGCGGAGCTTTTCCTTGACGGTGAGAAGCCGACCGTTTGACCGCAGCGAAGCGTACAATCGACAAGTCCTCAAGCAGTAGGATGGCCACGATGCGCCCACCGGCGTCTGTGGAAAGTTCTCGACGCTCGTCGAGAACCTGAACCAGGATGGCCGTCGAGGTGAGTACGAAGCCCGAACCAATGACAAACGCGATAGTCGGGGGAATCCCGACGACAAGACCTGCAGCGGCAAGGATCAGGATGGCGATGACCAAAGAACCTGAACTATCTCAATCTCATTCTGGCGAAAGTGGACGCTAAGTCGGGTGGCGCGGACGAGGCGCTCACCATCGTGGCCAAATACGCGATAGCAGCCGGCGTACTGTCGTTCGCCTCAAGTCTGGACTGACCGAAGTCTTTTTCGTCACCATTGTCGGCTTTGCTGTGCTGGGCGCGCGATGGGAGGGATGCACAACAGAACGGCGAGGTTTGCAGGCTCCAGTTGTCGGAGTGGGGCTACGCCCCAGCGTGCATCGTGCGCGATAGGAATGGCGGAGAGTGGAGGGGCGCTCTAGATCGGCGGAGCCATATGACGCTAGGATTTGGATTGAAGAGTTGGGGTATCGAGCGCAGGTTGGAATTCTTCCTCAAGGCGTCTAGCTTCCTCCTGTAGCATGGACACGAGGTTGTCTCGGCGGGGAGCTGCTAGGCGCTGGGTCACTCCCGTGAGATGTAGCGCACCCGCCGGCTGGCCGTCTGATCTCCGTATGGCAACAGCGACCGCTGCCATACCAGTGACGTCCGCCATGTCCTTGTAGACGTGAGTATCGTTGAAGCCGTAGCCGCGGTCCCGCGCGAAGGCGATCATCTGGCGCAACCGATCGTCGCTGAAAGCATAGAGGGATCGTTCGGCCTTCTGCTGCACCAGTATACGTTCGATCTCGCTGTCCGTCATAGCAGCCAGAATGGCCAGACTACCAGCGCCGATGCCGAGTGGCCTGCGATCCCCCACGTTGAGCGTCAGCACCCTGATAGGGAAAGTCCCTTCCCTTGCATCAAGGCAGACAGCGTGGTCGCCAGATTTGCCCACGAGGTAGATCGTATCCTGCGATTTGCGGGCAAGACGCGCTAGAGCCGGCTCTGCCAGTTTGGCGATTGCGAACCGGTGGCGCGCTGCGGATGCCAAGCTAAGTAACCGGATGCCCACGAAGTAGCGCGCGGTTTCAGAGTCGAAGTCCACAAGGCCGTGTTCGCTCAGGCCATTGAGCAACCTATGCGCCGTCGTTTTTCCGAGCGACGTCGCCTCGACCAGGTCTGCAAGCCGCAGCCCCTGTGTCGACGAGCGGGAAAGCGCGTCCAGGATCGCCATCAAACGTTCCGCGCTGCGTGGACTGTCGCTAGCCGCCTGTCCTGTCGGTTCTTCCAAGTTCTGCGCTTTCGTCTTTTCCGGCCTTAACCGAAGGGGCATACGTGTTCCATTCTTCTGGCTCATAGCATGAGCTTTGGAACGATGCCAATCGGCAAGCCGCCGCGGGTCGATGCGGGAACTTGAATGCACGCTGGATTCAAGTGTCAAAAATCTGCACATCGGAGACTTGCGTTCCGTTTCTGTGTAGAATACCGTAGAGAAATGGAACGCAAAGGAGGTGTGCGTGTCGGAGCCACTGGTTTATGTGAATGGCGGGTTCGTCCCTCAATCCTCTGCCGCGATCTCCGTGCTCGATCATGCCGTGCTCTATGGCGATGGTGTTTTTGATACGGTCTTTGGGTGGCGCGGGCGCATTTTCAGGCTCGACGAGCATGTTGAGCGCACGTTCCAGTCTATGGCGGCCATCGCGCTAGCCCCGCCTTTCACCCGTGGCGAACTGCGTGACCTCGTACTTGAGGCGGCCCGGCGCAACGGTTTTGAAAACGCCTATATCAAGTGGATCGTTACGCGCGGCGTAAACGGACGGCCGCTCATGGATCCGGCGGGCTGCACGGCAAACCTGATCATTATCACGCAACCCTATATCGAGCGCGTGTCGGCGGAACGGTCTGCCCTCGGCATCAGTCTGAAAACCGTGGCATGGCGGCGGCCGTCCGGCCAGGTTCTCGCCCCTCAGGTCAAGAGCCTCAACTACCTCAACTTGGTTATGGCGAAGATCGAGGCCAAGGCGGCCGGCGCGGATGAAGCCCTGCTCCTCACACTCGATGGCTATCTGTGTGAAGCGACCGGCTGCAACGTCTTCCTTGTCAAGGGCAGACGTCTACTGACGCCGAAACGCGACATCCTCGTGGGCATTACCCGCAATTCGGTGATCGACCTGGCGCCCGGCCTGGGCTTCACGATCGAGGAAGGGGATTTCGGGCTCTACGACGCCTACACGGCCGACGAAATCTTTGTTTGCAGCACGGCGGGCGGGCTTCTGCCGGTTTGCCGCATAGACGGGCGAACGGTGGGCAATGGTACGCCCGGCGCCGCCTTCGCGCAGCTTTCAACCGCGTACCGGGCGCTGGTCGACTCGCCCGAAGCCGGCCCCGCGTACCTGACTGTGAACGCAGTCGCGTGACCGAAATCCAAATGACAATAAAGGGGAAGACAATGAAACGTACCGCATTTCTCGTATTTCTCGCATTCTCCGCGGCTATAGCGCCGGCCTCAGCCCAGGACGCCAAGCGTGATCTGGTCGTGGCGACCTCGCAGGCCGACGCCGGCAATCTTGATCCGCATCTGGCGTCAGCTGGCGCCGACAAGGGCATGTTGAATTGGGTGTTCAGCGCGCTGGTGCGCGTCAAGCCGGGCAAAGCCAGCCCAGAATTCATCGAGCCCGATCTGGCCGAAAGTTGGACGTCGAGCCCTGACGGCCTCGAATGGACCTTCACCCTGCGGCAGGGCGTGCAGTGCCATGGCGGCTATGGCGAATTCACCGCAAGCGACGTGGTTTCCTCGATCCAGCGCGCTGCGACGGCGGACACCTCCGCCTTTTCCGGCGATTTTGTATCGCTCGATAAGGTAGAGGAAATCGATCCGTATACCGTCACGGTGACGCTGAAGAATCCAATCCCAAGTCTGCTCGGCCTGCTGTCAAACTACCATGGTGGCATGATGGTTTGTGGCAAGGCTGTGGAGGCGCTTGGCGAAGGGTTTGGCAAGCATCCAATCGGCACCGGCCCGTTCGAATTTGTCGAATATCAGCCGCAGCAATATGTTAGCCTCAAGGCCAATACCGCCTATTTCCGTGGCGCTCCGCAGCTCGATACCATAACCTACCGATACATGCCATCCGACGCTACGCGCGATCTCGCCTTTCAATCCGGCGAAGTCGACATGGTTTTCGGCCGCCAGAACAACCAATGGGTGGACCGTGCCAAAGCTGTCCCAAGGACGGTCGTCGTCGCCATGGAGCCGGCAGAGCTCAATTCGCTCTATCTCAATACGACCGTCGCTCCGCTCGATGACATACGGGTCCGTCAGGCGATCGCCCACGCTATCGACCGCAGCCTGATGGTCGGGTTCACCGGTGATAAGGTGGCTCGCGAGGCAATTTCGGTCGTGCCCAACGGCAATGTTGGTGTGGTTGACGCCGGTCTGCTGCCCTATGACCCCGAGAAGGCCCGGGCCTTGCTGGCTGAAGCCGGCTACCCTGATGGCATCACCCTGAAAACCGTACAGTCGAGCCTGCCTGTGCTGCTGCGCATAATGGAAACCCTGCAGGCCAATCTCGAAACCTCGGGCATCAGGCTAGATATGGAAGTCGTGGATCACCCCACCTACATGGCCAATATCCGGAAGGATCTCTCGCAGGTCACCCTCTACCAGGCAGCACGTTTCCCGGTTGCGGATGTCTACTTGACCAATTTCTTCCACTCGCGTTCGACGGTCAACACGCCGGGCGGTATCACCAACTTCTCGCACTGCAATATCGCCGACGCCGAAATCGACGCGGCCAAGCGCGAACTCGACCCTGCCAAGCAGTTGGAACTCTGGAAGACCGCACAGGAGAAGATCGTCGCGGCAGTCTGCGCCGTACCCTTCTCAGAGCAACTGGTCGTCTGGGCATGGAACGGGGCGTTTGACCTGGGCTACGAAATGAAGGGTTCGCTGAACCTAGTGCCCCAACTGACTGAAAAGTCTCACTTCACGCAGTAAGGCGCTGTAGCCTGCCGAAAGAACCTCCCGCGTGAGCGCGGGAGGGTAACCTTCGCACATAGAGAATTCCGGCCATGCTTGCTTTCCTCTTGCGCAGAATAGCGCTTGCGCTCGTCACCGGCTTCGTAGTGCTGACTCTGGTCTTTATCATCGTCCGGGTGCTGCCTGGTGATCCTGCTCAGGTGATCTTGGGCGACGTCGCTTCGGAAGAAAGCCTGGCGGCGCTGCGCACCAGGCTTGGCCTCGATCAGCCGCTACTGGCACAGTATTTCGATTTCATCGGCGGTGCTGTTGTCGGCGATTGGGGCGTCTCGATGGTGACGGGCCGACCAGTGATCGGTGAGATCATGACCGTGCTGCCCTGGACTCTTGAACTGACGGCCGTCTCGCTTTTGCTTGGCGCGCTTGCCGGCATCCCGCTTGGTGTATGGGCGGCAGTTAACCGGAACCGGGTCATCGACTACGGTGTGCGCGTGGTCTCATTGCTCGGCCTTTCCTTCCCTGCCTTTGTCTCGGCAATTATCCTGCTTCTTGCCTTTGCCATCCAGGTGCGCTGGTTCCCGGTGATCAGCGCCGGTAGCGGCAGCGTCGGAGCCTGGTTCCAGGCCATCACGCTTCCCGCACTCAGCCTCGGCCTCATCATGGCCGCCTACATCACCCGCGTAACGCGTTCGGCGATGCTTGAAGTGCTCTCCGAGGACTATGTCCGCACCGCGCACGCTAAAGGTGTGCCATGGCGCCGCGTCGTCAGCCGGCACGCACTGCGCAACGCACTGATCCCCATCATCACCGTGATCGGCCTGTTTCTCGGCATCCAGATTGGCAATTCCGTGCTGACGGAAATCGTCTTCAATCGGCCGGGCCTGGGCAAGCTCATCGTCGGCGCCCTCAATCAGCGCGACTACACGATGCTGCAGGGCATGATGGTGATCTACACGCTCATCGTCGTGTTCATAAACATGCTCACCGACATCACCTACGGCCTCGTTGATCCCCGGGTAAAACTATAATGACTTATGCCTCCCCCCCATCCGTGACTTCGACCGGCGGCTGGCGCAGTCTGGCGCGCACCTTCAATGTCAACAAGACGTCCTGGGTCGGCCTCGCGCTCCTGGTGCTCGTCGTCGCTGCCGCGGTCTTCGCCCCGCTGCTCTCGGCCCACGACCCGCTGGTACAGAATGTGGCCCTGCAACTAACCGGACCCTCGGCGGAACATATCGTGGGGACCGATGAATATGGCCGCGACATCTGGGCCAGGCTGCTCTACGGCGCGCGGGTCTCGCTCACGATCGGCATTGCCTCGACGGCTATCGCTATGTTGGTCGGCTCGACCATCGGACTGCTCGCCGGCTGGTATGGCGGCCGGTTCGATGCCGTGGTTATGCAGGTCATGGATGTGCTGCTGGCCTTTCCGGCCCTGATCCTAGGCCTCATCGTCGTAGCGATGCTTGGCGCGACGACCACCAACATCATCTTCGCCATAGCGCTGACGTCAATCCCCCCTTTCGCACGGATCGCTCGGGCGCCGACCATCGTACTCAGGCAGCGCGAATATGTTGAGGCATGTCGGTCGCTGGGCTTTTCCGACGCGCGAATCCTCATCGTCCACATCCTCCCCAACATCATGGCGGAAATCCTGGTTATGGGGTCCCTCTGGCTCGCCAATGCCATTCGAACCGAGGCGTCACTTGCCTTCATCGGGCTTGGGATCAAGCCGCCGACGCCCACCTGGGGTGGCATGATCCGCTCGGGCTTCGAAAACATCCTTGATGGCCCATGGCTGGCCATCGTTCCAAGCGTGGCCATCCTCATCGTCATCTTCGCCCTCAACCTGCTCGGCGACGGTTTGCGCGACGCCGTCGATCCCAAGCTGAAGAACGAGGTCTAGAGCATGGCAATCGAAAACGTCCTTTCGGTCGAAGGGCTCACGACATCGTTCCGTGGCCCGTCGGGCTGGGCCTCCGTAGTCAAGAACCTCTCCTTTGAGCTGAAGCCGCGCGAGACGCTTGCCATCGTTGGTGAATCTGGTTCAGGCAAGAGCGTCACCGCCCTGTCGCTGCTGCGGCTGGTGCCGACCGCCAATAGCCGGATCGAGGGGCGAGCGACCCTGGGAGGGCGGGAGCTCCTGTCCCTCTCGGAAGCCGAGATGTGCAAGGTGCGTGGCAATGATATTGCCATGATCTTCCAGGAGCCGATGACCAGTCTCAATCCGGTACTGACCATCGGCGACCAAATCGCCGAGGCACTGGTTCTGCATCGCGGCCTCGACAGGGCAGCCGCCCGCGCCGAGGCCGTGCGCATCGTCGACCGGGTCCGCATCCCGGCGGCGCGCGAGCGCCTCGATGAATATCCCCATCGTTTCTCGGGGGGCATGCGCCAGCGCGTCATGATCGCCATGGCATTGGCCTGCCGGCCCAAGGTACTGATCGCCGACGAGCCGACCACTGCGCTCGATGTGACGGTGCAGGCCCAGATCCTCGACCTGATCCGTTCGCTGCAGGACGAGTTCGGCATGTCTGTGCTATTCATCACCCATGACATGGGCGTTGTCGCCGAGATCGCTGATCGCGTGCTGGTCATGCTGCGCGGCGACAAGGTCGAGGAGGGCGAGACCGCTGGTCTCTTCACTGATCCCACCCATCGCTACACGCGACAGCTCCTGGCGGCGGTGCCGAAACTGGGCTCGATGCGGGACGAGCCCCGACCGAAAAAGCTGCCGGAATCCGACGAGGATGAATCGCGCCCGGTTCTCGCAAAGGCCATGCCCGAAGAACGGCAACGGCCCGCAAAGCCCGTGCCGTTGCTTCAGGTTGAGGGACTGGTCACCCGCTTCGACATAACCGGCGGTCTGTTCCGGCGCCTGATGGGGCGTGTTCACGCCGTCGAAAACGTCTCCTTTTCGATCGACGTTGGTGAAACCCTGTCGCTGGTCGGCGAATCTGGCTGTGGCAAGTCCACCACAGGCCGCTCCATCCTCAGGCTGATCGAGCCGACCGGCGGGTCCATCCGCTTCGACGGCCGGGAGGTCATCGGTCTCGACAAAGCCGGCCTCAAGGCGATGCGGCGCGACATGCAGATGATCTTCCAGGATCCTTATGCCAGTCTCAATCCGCGCATTCCCGTGGGCAGGGCGATTGCCGAACCCATCGTGGTCCACGGTCTGGCCGATCGCCGCGAAGCGGACGAGCAGGCGATAGACCTGTTGAACAAGGTCGGGCTTTCGGCGGACATGGCGGCAAGATTGCCGCACGAGTTTTCCGGCGGCCAGCGCCAGCGTGTGTGCATTGCCCGGGCACTGGCCTTGTCGCCCAAGCTGATCGTGGCCGACGAGGCAGTGTCGGCACTCGACGTCTCGATAAAGGCACAGGTACTCAACCTGATGCTCGACCTGCAATCCACTCTCGGGCTGTCCTATCTGTTCATCTCTCACGACATGGCCACCGTCGAGCGGATCAGCCATCGTATTGCTGTGATGTATCTCGGCGCGATCGTCGAGATCGGGCCGCGGTCCGCCATCATCGGCAACCCGCAGCACCCATATACCCGCAAGCTCATCAGCGCGGTGCCTGTTCCCGATCCGGCGCGGCGGGGCACACGGCCCGCGCTCCCCGCCGAGGATCTGCCCAACCCTGTTCGTGCCCCCGATTTCCGCGCGCCGCGACAATTCTGGCGCACTGTGACCGAGGGCCATCTCGTCCTGGAGACCGTCGCCGATGCGTAAGCACTCAGCTGTTTTCTACCGCGATCTTGTCGCCGCGCCACCGCTGATCGTGCGGGGCGAGGGGTCCTATCTCGAAGATTCGTCGGGCCGGCGCTATCTCGATGCCTCAGCCAGTGCCGGCGTCGTCGGCATCGGCCACGGTCGAACCGAGATCTGGGATGCGCTGGCACAGGCAGGCGACAAGCTCACCTTCGTTTACAACGCGACCTTTACCCATCCATGGCAGGAGGAACTCGCCGAGCGCATCTTGTCCATGGCACCGGACGGAATGAGCGGTGTCTACTTCGTATCGGGCGGCTCGGAGGCCAACGAATCCGCCTGGAAGCTCGCGCGCCAATATTTCGTGGAGTGTGGTAAGCCTCAGAAATACAAGGCGATCGCCCGCTGGCAAAGCTATCACGGTGTGACGCTGGCAACGCTCTCGCTCTCCGGCCGTACGAGCTGGCGCCAGATCTACTCACCGCTCCTGCTGCCGGTGCCACGTGTCGCGCCGCCCTATGAATATCGGTGTAATTTCTGCGCCGGCAAAGGGAACTGCTCTCTAGCCTGTGCCGACGATCTAGAACGCACGATCCTGCTCGAAGGCCCCGACACCGTCGCCGCTTTCTTCGCCGAGCCCATCGTTGGCACCACTGCCGCCGGCTTGACACCCCATCCCGACTACTATCGACGCATAAGAGAAATCTGCGACCGCTACGATGTGCTCTTCATCGCCGATGAAGTGCTATGCGGCTATGGTCGCAGTGGCACCCCCTTTGCCATCTCCGCATGGGGCGTGTCGCCCGACATCATCACACTGGGCAAGGCAATCGGCAGTGGCTATGCGCCGCTCGGCGCCATGGTCATATCAGACCGTATTCGCCGGGCCTTTCTGCAAGGTACGGGCCGCTTCGTGCATGGCCTTACCTATAGCGGCACGCCCTCGGCCTGCTTCGTCGGCAACCAAGTCCACGAGATCATGCTGCGTGAAGACCTGTTCACGCGCGGCGCCCGTATCGGCCCCTATCTGGAAAAAGGTCTGCGACAGCTGGCAGGGCGGCATGAAGCGATTGGCGAGGTGCGTGGGCGCGGTTTGCTATGGGGGCTGGAATTCGTCGCGGACCGGGACAGCCGTCAGCCGTTCGCCCCGGAGGATCGTTTCACCCAGCGCCTTGTCGGTCATCTGCGCGACAATGGCATCCTGGTGGCGGCGGGAATTCCCAATGCCAATTTCGGCAAGGACGGCGACCACATCCAGATCAGTCCACCCTTCACCATCTCCGAAAGCGAAATCGACCTCCTTCTTGCTGGCCTTGACGAAGCGCTCGAGAGCCAGACTAGGCTGATTGCACATGGGACGAGGTGTCATGCTGCTCGACTCGATCACTGACCTTTCGCCCGCCCACTGTGGTCTTCACATCGTTGCCGGGTCGCATGGTGCCGCGGCGACGGGTCAGCATGCGTTGGGACATGGAATTGCGTCTTTGATTTGCCACGACGCCGGCATAGGGCGCGACGATGCCGGCGTGGAGGCGCTGCGGCTTCTCGATAGGGCAGGGGTTCCCGCAGCCTCGGTGGGGCATATGAGTGCCCGTATTGGCGATCCGACTGACATGCTTGCGCGGGGCGCGGTCACGCGGCTCAACGCTGCGGCACGCAGGATGGGCCTGAAGCCGGGGATGCGAACGCACGATGTCCATCAAGCCTTTCTCGAACTTGCACCCACGCCAGACCTTCCCGCGGGGCGGCCCACTGGATCGGCGTTTCGCCGCTTCGTCATCAACGAAAGCGACAACGGCCCCTGGAAAGTGATCGCGCTCGATTCAGCCTCTTCGGTCCTGCCGTCCGACGCAGGATGCGTCATCGTCACCGGTTCCCATGGTGGGTTGCCGGGCAACAAGGCGGCCAAGGCTTTGCGTGCGCGGCCGGTGCTGGCCTTCTTCAACGATGCCGGTATCGGCATTGACGAAGCCGGCATAGGTCGACTGCCCGTACTGGACGCGGAGGGCATCGCGGCCGCTTGCATTCATGCCTGGTCCGCACGGATTGGCGACGGACGTTCCTCCTACGAAACGGGCGTCATCTCCCGCGTCAACCAATGCGCAACTCGCCTCGGCGCTCAGCCAGGAATGATCGTGCGTGACCTTATCGGGGCAATTGCTCCCGCTTCACTTGAACCAATGAACAGGACACAGCCTTCATCATGACCGCCTCAGTTGTACACAACAATGACCAGTCCACCAACACTGTCTCCCTCACCGGCGGCGAGGCGATCGTGGAAATACTGGAGCGGGCCAATGTGGGCCCGATGTTCGGAATGGGTGGCTTCCAACTGCTGCCTTTCTACGAGGCCGTGCGCAGGAAGGGCATGACCCATCACCTCATCAACGACGAACGCTGCGGCGCCTTTGCCGCCGATGCCTGGGCACGCATTTCGGGCCGGCCTGGCGTGTGCGATGCGACGCTCGGGCCAGGCGCCACAAATCTGGTGACCGCCATGGTGGAGAGCTTCAATGCCGGTGTGCCACAGGTTGTATTCGTGGGGGACACGCACCGCGACCATTCCTGGAAGAACATGACCCAGGAAGCCCGGCAGGTGGAGATACTGCGCCCCGCGGTCAAGGAGGTGCTGCGCATCGAGCGCGTGTCGCGTGTACCCGAAATCGTGCGCCGGGCCTTTGCGGTCGCTACTTCGGGTAGGCCTGGCCCCGTCATTGTGGACGTGCCCGAAGATGTAGCGCATGACGTCTTCGACTATCCGCTCTCCGACCTCTGGATCGATCCGGCGACGACGCACTATCCAGCCCGTCGTTCGCGGCCGGCGGCCGCCGACATCGAACGGGCGGCAGCCGTGATAGCCCAAGCCAAACGCCCGCTGCTGCTCGCGGGCGGCGGTGTGCATCTCGCCCAAGCTTACGAGGCATTGCAGGCTTTGGTGGAGGCGCATGCCATCCCGGTGGCGCATACGCTATCCGGCAAGGGTGCCATTGCCTGCACACACGCTTTGTCGGCCGGCCTGTTCGGCCGCTATTCACGCATCGCCAACGATTTGATCGAAACTGCGGACTGTCTCATCGTGGTAGGTTGCAAGCTCGGCGAAATCGCCACCAGACGCTTCCAGCTCTTCAATGGCAATGTTCCCGTCATCCATATCGAAGCGCTGCCCGAAGAAATCGGCCGCACCACACGCACCGATCACGCTTTGGTGGGCGATGCGAGGCTTGCACTTGAGGATCTTTCTGTGGCGCTGAGCGCTGAAGCTGCTTCGGCGCGCCGGGATCGCGCCGACTATGCTGCGGAAGTGCCCGCCCGCATGGCGAAATGGCGGGAAGGCGCGGCCGATCGGCTTCGTTCGACCGAGACTCCCATCAATATGGGTCGCATGCTTAACGAGCTGAACAATGAGATGCCCGAGGAATCGGTGCTCGTCGTTGATGGCGGCTTCGCGGCGCATTGGGGCGGCCTTCTTTACGACACTAAGAAGGCGGGCCGCCGCTTCCTCGCCGACCGCGGCTTTGCTTCTATCGGCTATGGACTTCCTGGCGCCATGGGCGCCCAACTCGCGGTGCCCGATCAGCCGGTCGTTGCCATCACGGGCGACGGCGGTTTCAACATGGTGATCGGTGAGCTTGAGACGGCCCGGCGTGCTGGCACGCCATTCACCCTGATGATTGTCAACAATGCAGCCTCCGGCTACATCAAGGCGCTGCAGCACGCCATGTATGGCGAGTACCAGTCATCCGACCTGATCGAGATGAACTACGCCGACATTGCCCGCGATTTCGGGTGCCATGGCGTCCGCGTCACCGATCCGGAGCAACTCGGCGCAGCCATTCGCGCGGCCAACGCCGAGCGCTCGCGGCCGTCGGTGATCGACGTTGTCGTCACGCGTGATCCGGCCAAAATGCTGCCGGGCGTCGACAACCGTACACTCAAGGTGACCAAGGGCGACAGGCCAGTTTGACGTCGGTCTCCGCTGTCTTTGCGTCCAGGCATTGACCTTCTGCAACTGCTCGAAATGGCACGGAACACACAATAATGCGTACGCTTGACGATGCCGACCTGCTCAAATATCAGGCCTTGGTCGGCGGCCACTTTGTCGGCAAACCTTCGATCGAGGTGACTAATCCGGCAACGGGCGAGACCATCGGCCTAGTGCCCGATTTTGGCGCAGACGAGACCGAGCATGCGGTGGAGGCCGCCACTGCGGCCTTCCATCCTTGGGCACGGCGGACTGCCAAGGACCGTAGCGCCGTGTTGCGCAAATGGTTTGAGCTCATCCTTGCTGCACGATCTGACCTAGCGACGATCCTGACCAGCGAACAAGGCAAGCCGCTTAAGGAGGCCCTCGCCGAAATCGACTATGCGGCCGCCTATGTCGAGTTCTACGCCGAGGAGGCCAAGCGCGTTCTCGGCGAAATCCTTCCGTCCCATCGCCGCGATGCACGCGCTCTGGTGCTGCGCCAGCCCATCGGCGTCGTTGCCGCAATCACGCCCTGGAATTTTCCTGCAGCCATGATCACCCGCAAGGTTGCGCCGGCGCTGGCCGCCGGATGCACCGTGGTGGTCAAGCCGGCGCCGGAGACGCCGCTGACAGCGCTGGCTTTGGCCGAGTTGGCGCAGCGGGCGGGGTTTCCCCCGGGGGCCATCAATGTCCTGACGGGCGACGCGCGGGCGATCGGCGCTGTGCTCACCAGTCACCCCAATGTAAGGCTGGTGAGTTTTACCGGTTCGACCGAAGTGGGCAAGCTGCTGATGCGTCAGGCCGCCTCCACGGTCAAGAAAGTGGCGCTCGAACTGGGCGGCAATGCGCCGTTCATCGTATTTGACGACGCAGATCTCGATGCAGCGGTCGAGGGCGCCATACAGTCCAAGTTCCGAAATATGGGGCAGACCTGTGTCTGTACCAACCGCTTCTATGTTCAGTCCGGTATATACGACGTGTTTCTGGAGAGGCTGGTGGCGCGCGTTGAGGCGCTCACTGTGGATGATGGATTCAAGGATGGAGTCAATCAGGGTCCGCTGATCTCTCAGAATGCGGTGGCAAAGGTGGAGGCGCACATTGCCGACGCGGTTGCCAAGGGTGCGAGGGTGGTGTCGGGCGGAAAGCGCCACGCACTAGGCCAAACGTTCTTCCAGCCCACAGTGCTAGCCGATGCGTCAGCGGAAATGGCCCTCGCTCGCGAGGAAACTTTCGGTCCTCTGGCGTCGGTTTTTCGCTTCGAGACGGAGGACGAGGTCATTGCGGCGGCCAACGACACAGAAACCGGCCTTGCGGCCTATTTCTATTCCAGGAATGTCTCGCGCATCTTCAAGGTGATGGAGCAACTCGAGTTTGGGATGGTCGGCATCAATACCGGCCTTCTCTCGACAGAACTCGCACCGTTTGGTGGTGTGAAGGAAAGCGGCAACTCGCGGGAAGGATCATCGCACGGCATTCTGGAGTTCACCGAACTCAAGTATGCATGCATCGGAGGACTCGCATCATGATTGCTGGAATGCAGGATAATCCAAAGGTTGATCGCGTCAGGTCGGGCCAAGGGGGTAGCAATTCAATGCGCAAGCTTTTCGCAGGCTTCGGCAATATCAAGATGACGACGACCATAGCCGCACTGGTTATCACCGGTATCATCGGATCCATAGCTGTCGTGTCGGGCGCCATTTACTTGAACCTGCATTCGCGGTCGGTGGCGGAAAGCCGGGTGCAGCAGGAGACCAACCTGGCGGTGGCGGCGACGATCCTTGAGCGACGCATTTCTGGTTCGCTACTGAACTGGACCGAGGCGGGCGCCATGGACACGTTCCAGAGCTGGGCTATTCCGCCGTTCTACGACACCGAGGTCATTGATTCCGTCACGCGCGTCACCAAGCAAGATGCCAGCATCTACGTAATCGATACGACCACTCAGACGCTCCTCGCCAAGACGACCAGCGTCGTCGCCGCCGATGGAACACGTGTTGTGAATCTGGCCCTCGATCCTGCCGGCCCGGCCTATGCCGCCATCATCGCGGGCGAGGCATTCGTCGGGGAGGTGGCGGTCGACGGCATCGACTATTTCGCCGCGCTGCAGCCGATCGAGAAAATGAGCGGCGAAGTCATGGGTGCCATTTTCGTCGGCACGCCGATGGCGAATGTCGAGGCTTCCGCCAATGCCGTGCTGAACCTGATCCTGATGGTGGGGGGGCTCGTGATCATCGCCCTGGGATTGGCGGGCCTCTTACTCTCGCGCCTCATCACCAAGCCCATCCCAAAGCTCGCGGGCGCGATGGAAGCTATTGCCGAGGGCAATTACGATGCTGAAGTGCCTTACATCAACCAGGGCAACGAGGTAGGAGTCATGGCCCGGGCGGTGGAAGTGTTCCGCCAGAATGGATTGCGGGTCAGCCAAATGTCCGAGGCAGAGGCCGCCCGCATCGTTGCCGATCAGGAAAACCGGCAGAAGATGATGAGCGAGCTGCAGTCAGCCTTCGGCGAAGTAGTCGATGCTGCGGTGGGCGGTGACTTCACCCGGCAGGTGATGGTCGAATTCCCGGATCCTGAGCTCAACGTGCTTGCTGCGGCAATCAACAATTTGGTGTCGACCTTCAATCGCGGAGTGACCGAGATCGGCCACGTGCTGGGGGCGATGGCCAATACCGATCTGACCGAGCGCATGGAAGGCGACTACGAGGGAGCGTTCGCCACACTCAAGTCGGACATCAATGCGGTAGCGGACAAGCTGACCGAAGTGGTAGGCCAGCTCCGCCATACATCGGGTTCGCTGAAGACCGCAACCGGCGAGCTCCTCAGCGGCGCTAATGATCTGGGCGAACGCACCACCAGGCAGGCGGCCACCATCGAGGAAACGTCGGCGGCAATGGAGCAGCTTGCCGGCACCGTGCTTCAGAACGCGCAACGCGCCAAGGAGGCCAGTGCCAATGCTGCACAGGTCACTCGTACCGCCGAAGAAGGCGGGCTGGTGATGGATGCAGCGACTTCCGCAATGGAGCGGATCACGCAGTCGTCTGCCAAGATATCCAACATCATTGGCATGATCGACGACATCGCCTTCCAGACCAATCTGTTGGCTCTCAATGCTTCGGTCGAAGCGGCTCGCGCTGGCGATGCGGGGAAGGGCTTTGCGGTGGTCGCTGTGGAAGTGCGGCGCCTGGCCCAATCGGCGGCGCAGGCGTCGAGCGAGGTCAAGGTGCTGATCGAGCAGTCGACCGGCGAGGTGAAGTCCGGCTCCAAGCTGGTAGGCGATGCGGCGGGCAAGCTCAGGTCCATGTTGGAAGCTGCGCGTGGCAACAGTGGTCTTTTGGAATCGATTGCCAATGATAGCCGAGAACAGGCTTCAGCCATCGAGGAAGTCACGGCCGCAGTGCGGACGATGGACGAGATGACCCAGCACAATGCGGCGCTGGTTGAAGAAACCAATACCGCAATCGAACAAACCGAAGCCCAGGCCACCGAGCTGGATCGCATAGTTGATGTGTTCCGGATTGAGCAGCAGCGTATGCCGGTGCAGGAGAGAGACCTGGCACCTGCCGCCGGTGCACGTGGCGTGCAACAGCGACTTTCCGCGGCATCCGGACGGCTGACGACGCGTGGAAATGGTGCATTGGCGCGGGACTGGAGCGAGTTCTAGACCCGCAACGCACCGCAATAAGGGACAAGAACCTGAGCGACAGCTCCAAAAACATCGGGAAGGCAAGCACACGCCTCCCCAGATTATTCTCACTGATCATGGGTCGGCCGACCGAGTACCTTGCATGGGGTAGTCGGACGGCAGTTCGCCGAACTAGTGCTTCGACCTGAGGCCCATTCTCGTCGAGATTCAGGGCCGCCACCACGCTGGCCCTATTGGTCTCGATGAACCGAAGAAGACTGGGAGTCGAAATGTCCGATCGCTCCTCGGTCACAGCATATCGGCCCGCACGTAGTCGGCCCCGCCCACCATCTTGCGAGCTTGGTCGGCTAATCGCCACGAACTGCATATTAGGACGCCGCGCTGCCTCGCAGATGGCCGCGGCATCGACCGCATCTTTCTTGTTCCGCTTCACGAAGGGTTTCACATAAGCCGGCGGTATCAGCTCCTGATAACCAAACAGCGTGAGTTCGCGAGCCCAGTGATCCGTGCCGCCGCAGGCATCTAGTGCCACCAGGCACCGTGGCTGTTTAGCGAAGAACTCCAGCAACTTCGTGCGGCTAATCTTGCGGTTGAACAGCGCTCGACCGCTGGTATCCGCACCGTTAGCATGAAAACCGTTCCTCGCGATATCCAGACCGATTGTGCTAACTTCCGACATGGAAACCTCCTCAAGTGGTGCGTTGGTGGGCGTGGGTGAGGTCGTCGACTATCGGGCCTTCGATGCGAATTCACATCGAGGTCGCTTCGAAGTGGTGTTTGACACGCACGGCTCGCTGTTGCTGAGCCAGTGCGGTGCGATACTCAAAAGCGGCGGCCTGGCGCAGTACCTTGTTCCAACGCTCCTTAAGGTGAATTGGAGCCGGCTCTCACCCCGGCATCAAACGGTTTTCGCCCAAATGACACCGCAAACCATGGCGGGCATTGTTGAGGCGGTCGAGCGGGGCAAGCTCGCGCCGTCGATCGCCCGAACCGTGCCACTGTCAGAAGCGATCCCCGCCATCATCGAACTTGAGAAAACCGGCTTACCACCGGGGAGACTGCTGGTCGTTCCCACGTGATGGTTCCCAAGTCAGGCGCACGCAATAAAAACAAGTCGCCGGAAACCGGTAATGACTTCCAAATGATCGCGACTGTAATGACGATCGCCGGCACTATTCTCGGCCCGACGCGGGCAGCAAGTTGCGCAATATCCGCGTCGATCGAGGAGGCAGATATAAAGTCACTCCAAAGTCCTGAAATGACTGACCGCCACCTGTTTGACATCGCCGCACCACCGGTACACATAAAACTTGAAGGCTTTGTTCGAACCCCAGCATTTCCGGGCGTGTTGGCGCGAAGTGCGACAGTCCCTCTCTCTGCGCCGCTGGTTGAGCTTTGGCCACGGAAATCACATCCCTTAGGGGCTAAAGCTGGAAGCGTTGGACACAACTCCCGGTGGCATCAGGCTCCCGCAACCAAAAAAGCCCAGTGAACTCAATGAGTTCGCTGGGCTTTCCTTTTGCTGATCAGCTATTGTAGCGGTGTGCTGGCGACATATCCTATTGCTTCGATTTCCGATGAGCATTGCAGGCGCTTATCGCTGCTGCGGATAATGGACTATCCTGGGCGACCGCTGGGAATTGGACAGGCCATTGGATGGCGGCCTTGATCACGGGCAGGTACTCCTTGAGCTGCTGTCGCACTAGATTGTCGCATTAGTCCGGGGGTAGGTCCGAGGAACTTTCCGCTGGCGGAATTTCGGTCTGGTTTTGCGTAACTTTGCGACACGGCCCGAAGCGGACACTCGGTCAGATTGCAGAGACCCAATTCTGCAGCACCGCCGAGATCGCGAACGGTCGTGAAGCCCCGCATCGGAATGCCCTGCATGATGCCAATGGCTTTGCTGCCACCGGCGATTTTGGAAGAAGGGCGATCTCGTCGAGGTTCACCTCGACCGCGACGGGGCAATAGATGAGACTGGGCAGCCGCGTTTCGCCGGAGGTCGAGCATATTGCCGACCGTCGCTGCAATCGGCTGACAGGTCGCCTGCCCGACTGTCCCGTCGCGGATGACGACATGAAAGCCTCCGCGCCTTTCGTCGGACTGGCCGTCGACCGGCGAGCAGTATGCAAAACGGACCTAAACAGGTATCGCTGCTGCCGGACGCCAGGGAAACATGTGCAGGTGTGGTCATGCCTAAACTCCGCTCACCGCTCCTGATCGAACGTCTCGTCTCCGGCCTCGACGACTATCCGCGCGCAGTGGCCAGTGTCGCCCGCTACATCGTCGAAAGCCCCGAGAAGGTCATCTTCCAGTCGCTATCCGAACTCAGCGAATATTCCGGTGCCGGCCAGGCAACGATTTTTCGCCTCTGCAGGGCGCTGGGTTTCAGCGGGTTCAGCGAGTTCAAGCTCGCGCTGTCGGCCGATTTGGCCACTTCGTCAGCGACTGCTGATGACGGACCACCGGCGGTCCGGCCTACCGCAATCGAGCAGTTGCTCTGCAGCTCGATCCGGCGCACCGCGGGCCTGGTGGTGCCCGAAACCGTCGATCGCGTGGCGCGGCGGATCAGGACGGCCATTCGGGTGGACATATTCGGGTCAGGCGTGTCCGGCATTATTGGCGAATTGCTGGCCTATCGGCTGCTGCGCCTTGGCGTGAACGCCAATTCCGCGCGCGACCCGTGGCTGGCGCACGAAGTCTCGAGCGGTCTCGATGCGCGCGCCGTGGTGGTTGCCGTCTCCCAGTCCGGGGCGACGGCCAATACCGTCACATTCATGCAGAATGCCCGGCGCGCTGGCGCCTATGGCGTGGCTCTGACCTGCTACCCCAAGAGCCTGCTGGCGCGCAGTTCGGACGATCTGCTGCTGATGGCACGCCTGGGCGAACCCAGCTATGGCGGCCCGGTGACCGATGTGCCGCGGGCCATTCTGCTGATCGAGGTACTCGCGGCGGCCATCGGCGACCGCGTCGGCTAGTGGAGTTTTACTCCATCTAGTCTGTCAAGGTTCCGAAGCATTGCTCCACTAGCGTCAGCTTGGCAAAGGAGCGATCACATGCAGGGTGCCGCCGTCGACATCGCCGAAGTGAGTGCCGGGTATGATGCCAACCCGGTGCTTCGCCAGATCAGCCTCAGCATAGCGGCAGGGGAGTTCTTTGCCCTGCTCGGGCCGTCGGGCTGCGGCAAGTCCACGCTGCTGCGCACCATTGCCGGCTTTGAACCGCTGAGTGGCGGCTCGATCGAGATTGCCGGCCGTTCCGTTGCCGGCCTGCCACCCAAGCAGCGTGGCGTTGCCATGGCGTTCCAGTCCTATGCGCTCTACCCGCATATGACGGTGCGCGACAATATCGCGACGCCACTGGTCATGCGGCGACTGGGCTTCTGGCAGCGCCTGCCGCTGCTCGGCGGCCTGCTGCCCGGCGTGGCGGCGCGGCGCGGCGCCATCGCCGACCAAGTGGAGGCCACGGCAAACCTGCTCGAACTCGATGGTTTGCTGAACCGATTGCCGGCCCAGTTGTCTGGCGGCCAGCGCCAGCGCGTGGCGCTGGCGCGCGCCCTCGCGCCCGAACCGTCGGTGCTGCTGCTCGACGAGCCGCTGTCCAATCTCGATGCGCGACTGCGCACGCAGACGCGTGAGGAACTGTCAGCGCTGCATCGGCGGCTCGGCATTACCTTCATCTATGTGACGCATGACCAGATCGAGGCCATGACCATGGCGCAGCGCATCGGCGTGCTGATGGATGGCCGGCTGGTGCAGGTGGATACGCCCGCGCGGCTCTATGCTGCGCCGGCGGAGCTGCGCGTCGCTCAATTCATCGGTGCGCATCCGATCAACGTATTCGAGGCAGTGCCGGTGCGGCAGTGCCAGGTCGACCTGTTTGGATTGGGTCTCGATGCGCCGGTGGGGCAGGATCGCGTCACACTCGCCATCCGGCCCGAAGATATCGCGCTGCGCGCTCTGCATCCCGGGGCGCCGGGACTCGGCCATCGGGTCGTCGAGCTGGAAGACCACGGTGCCGACCTCATCGTCAGGCTGGTCGCCGAGACGGGTTCGCAACGCGTGATCCGCGCCCGGGTTCCGGCGGCGCAGCGTCATCTGGTGCAGGCTGCCGGTCAGCGCCTGTCGCTGCTGGTGGCGCCCGGCGCCGCGCATTTCTTCGGCGCGGACGACCGCCGGCTCGAGATGGCGCCATGACGGGCACCAGCACCAAGACGCCGAGCCATAGCGCGGTTGGCCTGGTCTTCGCCATGCCGGCCACGCTCCTGCTCCTGCTGTTGGTCGTGCTGCCGCTGGTGGTCGTCGTGACCCTCGCCTTCACCGACTATCACCTTGGTGACCTCGACATCACCTGGGTCGGGCTGGACAACTTTCTTGCGGCCTTCAGTGCTGCCGAACCCCGGCGCGGCCTGCTCAACACGCTGCTCTATGTCGCTATTGTGCTGCCGGCCTCGGTATTGCTCGGCCTGCTTGTCGCCCTGCTGGTCAGCCGGCGCCGGCGCAGCCGCCGCGTCTACGAAGTGCTGTTCTTCCTGCCGGTGACAGCGACCATGGCGGCCATGGCGATCGTCTGGCAGTACCTGCTGCATGGCCGGATCGGCCCACTCAACGCGCTGCTTGGCCTCCTTGGCATCCCGCGCATCGATTTCCTGACCGATCCAGATATCGCCCTCTGGTCGATCGCTGCCATCGGCGTGTGGCAGAGCTATGGCTTTGCCACACTGCTGTTCCTTGCCGGACTCAGCGCCATCCCCCGCTCGATCTACGAGGCGGCGGCGCTCGACGGCATCGATGGTGGCCCGGACCGGCTATTCCGCATCACGCTCCCCTTGCTGGCGCCGACCACGCTGTTCGTCGTCATCACCACATCCATCACGGCCTTCCAGGTATTCGACACCGTGGCAGTGCTGACCCGCGGCGGTCCGATGCAATCGACCGATGTGCTGCTTTACCAAGTCTATCGCTTCGCGTTCCAGTATTCTGAAATGGGCTTCGGCTCGGCGCTGGCCAGCATCTTCCTCTTTGTCATCCTGGCGATCTCCTTCCTGCAGTTCCGCCTGACGGACCGGCGCATCCACTATGGAGCACAGGGATGAGCCAGCGCCTCGCCGCAATCGCTCTCGCCGTCGTCGAGCACCTCGCGCTGGCTGCGCTCGCCCTCGTCGTCATGGCGCCCTTCGTGCTGATGATCGCGACCTCGCTCAAACCGGCCGACCTCATCTTCAGCGATCCACTGGTGCTGATACCGCAGCGTTTTGCCGCGGTTGAGAATTACGCTGCGGCGCTGACCCGGGTTCCCATGCTGCGCTTCCTGGTCAATGGGGCCCTGGTGGTCAGCGCCATCCTCGTCATCCAGGTTACCGTCGCCCTGTTCTGCGCCTATGCGCTGGCCAAGCTGCGCTTTCGCGGTGCCGGCATCGTCTTCGGCGGCGTGTTGCTCGGGCTCTGCGTGCCGATCCAGGTGCCGGCCATTCCGCTCTATCTGGGGCTGGCGCGGCTCGATCTGCTCGATACCTATTTCGCGCTGATCGCGCCGTTCAGCCTGTCGGTCTTCGCCATCTTCCTGTTGCGCCAACATATCAAGGGCTATCCCGACGAGGTGCTGCAGGCGGCGCGGCTCGACGGCATGAGCGAGTTCGAGATCGTGCTGCGGCTGATCCTGCCTAGCGTACGACCAGCCATTGCCGCCTTCGCCGTCTTCTCGATCAGCGCGCACTGGAACGACCTCTACTGGCCGCTGATCGCCATCTCGTCGCTCGACAATGCCACTCCACCGCTGGGCCTGCTGCTGTTCAAGGACAGCGCCATGAGTGCCGAATACGGCCCGCTGACGGCCGCCGCGACCATCATCGCCCTGCCGCTCGTCGTGCTGTTCATTTTCGCGCAACGCCAGTTCGTGCGCGGCTTCGTGATACCGGGCGACCGCTGATGTCCGGACCGCCATCCAGCAAACCCGGGTCACCGGGCTGCCAGGACACGGGGAGCAATCCCTTCCTTACCGCCAAGTAAATGGAGACACCCGATGAAACGACACCATAGCCTCACGCTGGGATTGGCAAGCCTCGCCGTCCTGGCAGCCGCGGCACCGGCTGCTGCACAGCCGGTCACGCTCGAGATCGTCCACGCCTGGGGCGGGCATGCCCGCTTCCATACGCCGATCGCCGAAGCCTTCATGGCCCAGCATCCTGATATCAAAATCGTCTACCGAGCGCCATTGCCAAGCTACACTGAAGGCCACCAGGCCATCCTGCGCCAGGCCGTGTCCGACGACCTGCCCGATATCTGGTATTCGCCCTACAACCTGCTTGGCGAACTGGTCGCGACGCTGGAGCCGCGCGGGCAGATCACGCCGCTCGATGCCCTGCTGTCGGGTGAGGGCGAGGCCTTCGTCAGCGCCAATTACGATCCGGCGGTGCTGGCTCTCGGGCAGGTCGCCGGTACCCAGTGGGGTGTTCCGTTCAATGCCTCGACGCCCATCGCCTACTACAATCTCGACCTGATCAAGGCGGCCGGCGGCAATTCCGATGCGCTGCCTACCGATTGGGATTCGCTGATCGCGCTGGGCAAGGCGATCTCCGAAAGCAGCGACGACTCCGATGGCTTCGCCTATTCGGCGGCCGAATGGAGCGACGATTGGCTGTGGCAGGCCCTGATCGACAATTACGGCGGCACAATGATGAATGTCGACAAGACCGAGGTGACATTCGGCAACGAAGCCGGCGTCCAGGCCCTGGCCGTGCTCGCCCGCATGGCTGCCGAGACCGAGATGCCCATCCTCAACGAGGACCAGACCATCGAGCAGTTCGCTGCCGGCAAGCTCGGTATCTTCATCGGTTCGACCGCTGAAGTGCGCGTCATGGGGGACCTGGTCGGCGGCAAGTTCGCCTGGCAGACCGGTCCTTACCCCGTGGTCGACCAGACCAATGGCGGCATCCCCGTCGGCGGCAATGTCGCCACCATCCTGACTGCCGATCCGGCCAGACAGGCCGCGGCCTGGGAGTTCATCAAGTTCGCCACCGGGCCCGAGGGCCAGAAGATCGCGGTGCTCGGCTCGGGCTACATGCCCACCAACCTGCTGGCGACCGCCCCGGAATATCTGGGCGAGCACTATGCGCAGAACCCCGACTGGGCGACGAGCCTTAAGCAATGGCCGGTGGCCAAGGCCTGGTTCGGCTATCCCGGCGGCAAGGGTACGCGCATCTGGCATGAGCAGCAGCTGATTCTGGGCGGCGTCATGCGGGGCGACGTGACCCCCGAGGATGCCCTGCCGGCACTGGTCGAGGTGACCGAACGGCTGCTGGCCGAATAGCTTGACACAGGGGCGGCCGCAATGCGGCCGCTCCGCGCCGGAGGAACCATGGCCAAGATTATCCACATCACCGATCCACATCTGCGTGCCGATGGCCAACTGGTCGTCGGGCTCGATCCGGCGGACCGCCTGCGCCGGACCGTTGCCGCCATCGTCAGGGACCACGCCGACGCCGATGCCTGTGTCGTCAGCGGCGATCTCGCAGATCTGGGCGAGGCGGAAGGGTACCAACTGCTGCAGTCGATCCTGGCTCCATTGCCAATGCCGGTGCATTTGTTGCTCGGCAACCATGACAAGCGCGCGCCATTCCGCGCCGTGTTCGATGGCTCGCCGACCACCATCACGGGGCATGTGCAATTTGTCGCCGAGCATGCCGGGGTCGCCCTGATCGGGCTCGACACGCTTGATGAGAGCCAGCCGGGCCAGGGGCTGCTCTGTGCCGATCGCCTCGTCTGGCTCGAGGATGCCCTGGCGCGCAGCCGTGGCGTGCCAACCCTGGTCTTCATGCACCATCCGCCATTCGATGTCGGTCTGCCCTGGTTCGCCAGCATGCTGGTTGCCAATGGCGAGGCGGTTATGGAGAAGCTGCTAACAGCATCGCATGTCCGTCATCTCGCCCTCGGCCATCTGCATGTTACCGCCAGCGGCGTGCGGCAGGGTCTCAGTTTCAGTGTCTCGCGCGGCACCTGCCACAAGATGCACGATGCCTTCAGCGCCCAAAGCTGCGCCTATGTCCTCGCCCCCCCAGCCTATGATGTCCTGCTGGCCACTGATGCCGGGGTGACAGTTCACACGCTCGAGGTCATCCCGGACGGCTCCATCTATGCGCGAGAACAGGCCACGCCCGACGGCGCCGGCATCATCACGTTTGTCGGTATCGGAGCTACCCATGCCGTTTGATCTGGTGATCCTCGACTGCGACGGCGTGCTGATCGATAGTGAAATCATCGCCTGTGCGGTGGACGCAGAGATGCTGACGGCGGCGGGATACGCCATCTCGACGGCAGAGATTGTATCGCGCTTCGCGGGTGTCCCCGGCGCGGCCATGCTGGCCCAGATCGAGGCCGAGATGGGCCGGAGCCTGCCGGTCACGCTGGCGGGAGACATCGATCGGCGTGTGCTTGAGCTTTATCGCACCGATCTCCAAGCCATGCCCGGCATTTCCGGCGCGCTTGAGCGGCTCGGCCGGCCATATTGCGTCGCCTCCAGCAGCGCGCCGACCAAGCTGGCCCTGGGCCTGATCGAGGTGGGACTCTACGACCTGTTCTACCCCAATATCTTCTCCGCCCGCCTGGTCAATCGGGGCAAGCCGGCGCCCGACCTCTTCCTGCACGCGGCGGCGGCCATGGACGTCGTTCCCTCCCGTTGCCTCGTAGTCGAAGACAGCGTGGCGGGGGTGCAGGCGGCGCGGGCGGCAGGCATGACGGTCGTCGGATTCACCGGAGGCAGCCATTGCGCCCTGGGCCATGCGGACAGGCTGGAGGAAAACGGGGTCGCTTTCGTCGTCCGGAGCTTTGCCGAGCTGGAGGAGCGCCTAGGCAGCGTCATCTCAGGGTGATGCCCGTGTGTCGGGCTCTGCCCGTTCGGGATCGTATTCTGTTGCAGCAGCCACTTCTCAAGGGCAATCGAAATAGTGATGACACGCTATGACATCGCTGATATGGGTGATGTCATAACGTGACAACAATGCGTGAGCATGAGGACACATATGTGCGACACCATGGCCATTCCTCGGGGCACATCGCGCGGGTCTGATCCCGTTGAGCATTCGTCATGAAGCGCATCCAATATCACCGTTACGGGGGACCCGAGGTGCTGCACATGGAGGAGTTTGCGCTCGCCATACCTGGGCGCAGTCAAATCCGTGTTCGGGTCAAGGCAGCGGCCGCCAATCCGATGGACTGGAAGATCCGCAAGGGCGAGTTGAAGCTGATGACGGGTGGGAAGTTTCCACGCGGCCTTGGCCATGACTTTGCGGGCGTTGTAGAGGCGGCGGGTGCTGATGTGACGCGGTTCAAGGCTGGTGACGAGGTGTTCGGCGCGACGGATCTAAAGGAATCGGGTGCATTCGCCGAGGCGCTGATCGCCGAGGAAAAGGCGGCCTTTCTCAAACCGCGGTCCCTCTCGTTTGAACAGGCCGCCGCTTTGCCCGTCGTGAGCGCGGCGGCCTGGACCGCGTTGATCGACAAGGCGAAGCTGCGCGCCGGCCAGCGGATCTTCATCGCCGGCTGTCTCGGCGGGGCGGGGCGCGCCGCGGTGCAGATTGCTGCGATGCACGGTGCGGAGATCGCCGGCAGTTGCAGCGCGTCCCGGCGCGACGAAGCACTGGCGCTGGGCGTGGGTGAGGTCGTCGACTATCGGGCCTTCGATGCAAGCTCACATCGAGGTCGCTTCGACGTGGTGTTTGACACACATGGCTCGCTGTCGCTGAGTCAGTGCGATGCGATGCTCAAAAGCGGCGGCCTGGCGCTGCATCTTGTTCCAACGCCCCTTAAGATGATTTGGAGCCTGCTCTCACCCCGGCATCAGATTGTCTTCGCTCAAATGACACCGCAAACCATGGCGGGCATTGTTGAGGCGGTCGAGCGGGGCAAGCTCGCGCCGGCGATCGGCCGAACCGTGCCGCTGTCAGAAGCGATCCCGGCCATCACCGAACTTGAGAAAACCGGCCTACCACCGGGGAAACTGCTGGTCGTTCCCGTGTGATGGTTCCCAAGTCAGGCGCACGCAATAGAGAACAAGTCACCGAGACCGATGATGACCTTCCAAATGATCGCGATTGCAATGACAATCGCCGGCACCATTCTCGGCCTCCGCTTCATCTTCGCTGGTGCCGCCGTCCTCAAAGAATGGCGCGTCGAGGCGACTGATGGCTCTCTGATCATGTGTCGCCGGATTGGCGCGCTTTATCTTGGCCTCGCGCTCATGTTCTTTCTCGGACAAGCAGCTGCTCCCTCCGACCTGCGTTCTGCGGTGTGTCTGGGCATTGGCGGAGCGAGCGCGCTCCTCTCGGGTCTGGGGCTTTTCGAGCTATGGGCCAAACGGGTCAGTTCCCGCATCATCGTCCCCTCCGTCGTCGAGGGGGTTCTGGCGGCAGCCTTCATCTGGGTATGGTGGAGTGGACAATGACCAGCCGAGACCGGTTTGAGGTGTGATTGCAGCCTCGCGTGCCCAAAGAACGCTGCCCCCTTTACTGGCAGCATTTTGACCAGTCCTGGACCGGGGCGCGGCGCTCCATGATCATGATCGGTGAACTCACCGAGGTCTGCGTTCACTGACCAGGACGCCGCGTTTGAAGAGGCAGATCCGCTGCATCCCCCTCTTCAACGCGGACGATCAGCGGGCTCACCTTCGATGACCACGCCCGGATCGCGAGATCCCCGATCCCGCGCATCCGGCTGGCGCGAAGAGCGAGACACGGCGCTGCCAGGCGCGATCGTTGCAAGGAGTGACATGACCCTTTCGCTGATTACTGCCAGATCTGCCTTGTCACCAGCCTCAAGCCAATGTTCGTAAGCGGTAAAGAACATCTGGATTCCGACGCGGGCGGCGAGTTGCGCGGTATCCGGGTCGACTCCACGTTGCCGCAGGGCGTCACTGAACCCCACCGCGATGTGGTGATGCTTGATCAGATCGCGCTCCAGAAGTTCCGGATTGGCCGCGATCACCGCCTGCCTTTGGCGTTGGAAGTCCCGTGATCCCATACTTTCCCAGTTGAACTCCGACAGCACCCCGGTGACGACCTGGAGCGGTCGCTCAACGTCTGGCGCCTCGAGAATTTTCTCGGCGAGCGCCATACGCAGCTTTTCTGATCCAGCGAAGAGCACCTCTCGCTTGTCTGAAAAGTACCGAAAGAAGGTGCGGGGCGTGACGCGAGCGCGTTCCGCGATCTCAATGACGCTAGTGTTCTCGAAACCTTGCGAAGTGAACAACGCTATCGCAGCCTTCTTAAGCCGGTCTTCGCTGCCGTGTTCCCAACGGGGCATGGGCGTATCCTCGTTTTCCAACACCGATACTGGTGGGATGGTCGTCAACAGATCAAGCCTGCCGGAATCTATATCGCATCCCACCTGGAGACATTCCTCGGTGGGGAGGCCATAGTGACGTTCGCACGCCTCCGAAATAGCTTCAATCTCATCGAGAAACCTGCAATTCCCTCACAGCACCGTCTCAGCTGGATGAAGTCGGGGGCTCGTGCGTCATCAGTGTGCTCACATGCGTGACCCCGCAGATCGCGCAGCTTGCGGGCGGCGACGAACAGGTAATCCAGGTGCAGCTCAGCGATCCGGCGCATCAATGCCAGATCGCCGGGCGAGACCGGACGTGGCAGACAATAGACGCTGCTCTGGCTGATATCGTGCAGCCGCGCCGGCCGGGTCACCAGTGGTTCATGGTCCGGTCAATCATCGCCTTGCGCTCAGCAGGCCGGCTTGGCGGGGTGCTCCTTCCAAAAGCCGATCTCCAACGTCAGCTGACCGATTTTGGCCTGCAGTGTCTTGACCTCCACGGTCGGCTCAGCCCGGGCCTCGCCGACAAATACATCAGCAGCACCTCCCGGAAGCCGGCTGCGTCATTGCGTGATCTGACTGGCATGCACGTCAAACTGCTGGGCCAGTTCCACCAAGGTCTACTCACCCTTGATGGTAGCCAGCGCTAATTATGCCTTGAATAGACGCCGATGGCGCGAATCTGGATTCCGAGCCCTGTAAGCTGAAAGGGCGCCTTATCCAAAAGGCTGAAGCCAAACCAGCTTATCGAGCATCCATTGGTCTTGAATTATCATACTGTCGTGTTGTATGACATCATGGCAATGCGTGTCGTTTTCCGTGACGACATCGCGAAAAGCAATTTCTGGGAGGAAAATATGAGACTTTTACGCCTTCTGGCGCCCATAGCGCTGATCTTAACGGCAGGAAGCGTCGTGCTCGCTGAGGATTATCCAAGCATGACGCTCCGCTATTCCTCAAACATCCCTGAGACGGTCAACACGTCGCAGATCGACAAATATTTCGCTGACGAGGTGGCCGAGCGTAGTGGTGGCGCCATCAAGATCCAGTTGTTCTGGGCAAATACGCTTGGCGGTGAAGCTGAGATCGTCGATTTAGTGGGTTCCGGTGCCATCGATCTGGGTCTGGTGGTCACCGGTAACCAGTATTCACGCATGCCGTTCACCGCAGTCACAAATGCATTGCCCTTCACCTACAAGGATGGCCCGCGCCTGAACGCGCTGACGCGTGACATTTTTACCAATAACGAAACGATCAAGGCTGAACTCGATGCGGCAAACCTGCATCCCATCCTTTATCGTTATCTCCCAGACTACCGCATCTACTGCACCGAGCCGGTAAAATCCGTCGCCGATCTGCACAACAAAAAGATCCGCTCCTACGGCACATTCGTGCCAATCATGCTGCAGGCGCTCGGCGCCATTCCTGTCAACATTCCACCCAATGACATGATCCAAGCGCTGCAGTCCGGCGCCATGGATTGCAGCTACATGTTCAATTCATCCGCTACATCCTTCAAGCTCGACCAGGTCACCAAATACACCACGGACCTGAGCTTCGGCGTGATCAGTGCCCACACGCTCTTCGTGTCAAAGGACAAATGGGCGGAATGGCCGGAAAATGTGCGCGCATTGTTCGAGGAAGTAGCCGTTGATGCGGAAAAATTCGGCGATGAACTTATAGCTAGGGACGAGGCTGCCGCCACTGAACAGATTCAGCAGGCTGGCATGGAAATCGTACCCTTCGAAGATATGGACACCTTGAACAGCGTCGTTCCCGACATGCTCGACGTGTGGGAGGCCAAGATGGAAGAGCTTGGCAAGGGTGAACAGGCCAAAGAACTTGCCGCATACATAAGAGCAAACCGCTAGTCGCATCCGGAAATCCAGGGCGGAGCACAAGCTTCGCCCTCGGCCTCTTTTCAAACGGTGTCACATGGCCATCTTTCATAAAATTGATGCGCTTCTGCGCAGACTTTCCTATCTGGGCTTTGTCGCAGCAGCAGCCCTCCTGCTTGTCGTCGGCATCATGGGCGCCGTCGATGTTGTCTCTACCAATGTTTTCTTTCAGCCAATTCCCGGCATGGTCGAAATGTCCGGTGCGCTGCTTGCCGTGATTGTCTTTCTGGGCCTGGCGGAAGCTCAGGCGCGGGGATCCAACATTGTCATCGACATTGCCACCCAGAAGATGGGCCCAAAGATGCGGCGACTCAGCGCCATATTGTCACTGATGATCGGCATGTTGTTCATGCTGCTTGTTGCTTGGCAGGCGACCACGCTTTCCGCCTCAGCCTGGTCCTATAACGAGCGCGCGCTCGGCGCCTTCGAATTTCCACTCGCACCCTTCAAGAGCCTGGCCTGCTTTGGGGCATGGCTCGCCGCAAGCGAATTCCTGCGCCAGCTGGTGCGGCAGATTGCCGGTATCGAAGACCAGAAAGTCGTGCGGAATGATTGATCCCCTCCTCATCGGTCTGCTGGCAATCGCCGCCATGCTGTTGTTGTCACTGATCGGTGTACCCGTTGGCATCGCAATGGGCGCCATTGCCGTTGCGGGCCTATGGATCACCGGTGGCCCGGCCTTCGCGCTTAACACGCTGACCAACCTGCCGTTTGCCATGGCATCGGACTATAATTTCGTCGTGATCCCCATGTTCGTCTTCATGGGTGCCATATCATCGGCCTCAGGAATAACGCAGGAGCTCTTTGGCTTCAGCAATCTCATCCTGCGCTCCACGCGCGGAGCGCTATATCAGGCAACAATCCTGGCCTCTGCTGGCTTTGCTGCCATTTCCGGCTCCACCTTGGTCAACTCCGCGCTGTTCACTCGCATTGCCCTCGGTGAGATGCTGCGGCTGGGATATAACCCTTCGCTGTCCGCTGGCTGCATAGCGGCGGCAGGGACAATCGCCGCGCTGATACCGCCCTCGATCGCCTTTGTGATCTATGGCCTTCTGACTGGCGAATCTGTCGCTGAACTCTTGATTGCCGGCATTGTGCCGGGGCTGCTCACCACTGCCGCCTACATGATCGGCACTGCGGTGCTGGTGCGTGTCAAAACAGACTTAGCGCCTGAGCCGCAGCCACGCGCGAGTTTTGCTGAGATCGGGCGCAGTGCCTTGTCCTTGTGGGCAACATTCCTCCTGGCCGGCCTGGTCATCGGTGGCATCTATCTTGGGTTCACCACCCCTTCGGGCGCAGGCGCACTGGGGGCGATCGGCGCATTGGTCATCGCACTTGCCCGCCGAAAACTGAAGACTGGCGATCTTTCAGATTGCCTGCGCTCTGCCGCCGGCGTCACGGCAGCGCTTTTCATGGTCATCATCGGGGGAATGCTGTTCTCGCGCTTCTTCCTGGTCGCTGGCACAGTGACCTCGGCCACCGAGTGGTTACAGGCGCTGCAGTTGTCGCCTATCATGTTCATCATGCTCCTTGTTGCCGTGTTCATCGTGCTGGGCATGTTTATGGATCCCATGGCCATGCAGGTCATGACGCTGCCATTCGTCTATCCCATGGTGACATCCTTGGGTTTTGACGGCGTGTGGTTCGGCGTGATCATGGTCAAGCTTGTCGAGCTTGCCGTGTTGACGCCACCAGTGGGCATGAATCTGTTCGCTGTCACCGGAGCGGCCGAGGGCAAGGTGACGCTGCCGCAAATTTATCGCGGCATTGTGCCCTTCATCGTCATAGAGGCGATCGTTCTGGGGCTGCTGGTGAGCTTCCCTGAACTCTCCCTGTGGCTACCAAACCAGATGTTTGCAAAATGACGTTTCCATTGTCTCTGCAAAATAAGCGGGTCGCTGTTTTCGGCGGCTCGTCTGGTATTGGTCTTGCTGTGGCCGCTCAGGCCAAAGCACAGGGCTCGACGCTGACCTTGGTTTCCCGCAATCCTGATCGACTGGGTGAGGCGCAGCGGCAAATTGGCGGTGCGGAAACGGTGGCCCTCGACATTCGCCGGGAACGCGCCGTCGCGGAGTTTTTCGCTGGTCGGGCGGCCTTCGATCATGTCGTGGTGTCCGCAGCGGAACTCACGGTCGGGGCCCTGCGCAAGCAAAGTCTGGCCGAGGCGCGCGAAGCGGTAGAAAGCAAGTTCTGGGGCGCAGTCAACGTGGCTCATGCAGCCAATATTGCAGCCGATGGCAGCTTGACGCTTGTTTCTGGCATGCTCGGCTGCCGGCCGTCAGGCAATGCGACAATACTGAGTGCTGTGAACGCGGCTCTCGACACGCTGGCCAGGGCTTTAGCCACCGAGATGGCCCCTATCCGGGTCAATTGCATTTCCCCCGGTCGCATCGACTCCCCGTGGTGGGACTATCTGTCACCGCAGGACCGCGAGAGCTTGTTGCTCCGCACGGCGTCCGCACTCCCGCTCAAGCGTGTTGGAGCGCCCGTCGAAATCGCCGGTCAGATTATCCACGCCATGCAGAATGGCTTCATGACCGGCAGCGTTATCCAGATCGATGGGGGCGGCAGCGTCGCCTGACGCTTGCCGCCTGCCTCGCTTCATATGCCGATCACGATATTCTTGATCTCTAGGTAGTCGTCGCACCCATAATGGGACCCTTCACGGCCCATTCCGGACTGCTTGACCCCGCCGAAAGGCGCCACTTCGGTGGAAATTAGGCCGGTATTGACGCCTACAATCCCGGTTTCAAGCGCCTCCGCCACGCGCCAGACGCGCGACAGGTCGCGGGAGAAGAAATAGCCGGCAAGACCAAACGGGCTATCATTGGCCATGGCAATCGCATCGGCTTCGGTGTCGAACGGGATAACGGCGGCAAGCGGGCCGAACGTTTCTTCATGCGCGACCTGCATGCTCTGATCGACATTGGTCAATAGCGTGGGTTCAAAATAGGTTCCGCCCAGATCATGCCGATTGCCGCCCAACCGCACGTGCGCGCCCTTCCCCTTCGCATCGGCGATGTGGGCTTCAATTTTTCCGACGGCTGCCTCTTCGATCAGGGGACCGATGGTGGTGTGCTGCTCAAGCCCGTTGCCCACGCGAAGCGTCGCTATTTTCGCCGCCAGCTTTTCGACGAAGGCGTCATAGACGCCGATCTGGACATAGAACCGATTGGCGCAGACGCAGGTCTGGCCATTGTTGCGGAACTTGGCCAGCAGTGCGCCTTCGGCTGCTGCATCGAGATCGGCGTCATCGAACACCAGGAATGGCGCATTCCCTCCAAGCTCGAGCGAGAAGCGTTTGATGGTGCTCGCGCCCTGCTCGAGTAGGATTGCGCCGACCCGCGTTGAGCCCGTGAAGGTAATCTTGGCGACCTTGGCATGGCTGCAGACCAGTTTACCAAAATCGGATGCGCGACGGTTGGGCACAACGTTTAGCACACCTGCCGGCACGCCGGCCCGTTCTGCCAAAACAGCCACGGCGAGCGCCGAAAGCGGCGTCAGCTCGGAAGGTCGCAGGACCATTGTGCATCCAACGGCCAAGGCAGGCGCCAGCTTGCGGGCCAGCATGGCGTTGGGAAAATTCCAAGGCGTGATGGCCGCCACCACGCCTACCGGCTGTTTGATGACGACAATGCGCTTGTCGCGCTGGTGACCTTGAATGACATCGCCGTAGACGCGCTTGGCCTCTTCCCCGAACCATTCGACATAGGCAGCGCCATAGAGGATTTCGGCGCGGGCTTCGGCCAGCGGCTTGCCCATTTCGGCGGTTAGGATCAACGCCAGATCGTCGGCGTTCTCCACCATCAGGTCATAGAGTCGGCGCAGGATAGCGGCACGCTCCTTGCCGGTACGCGCAGCCCAGTCGGTCTTGGCCGCGTGCGCGGCATCGATGGCGGCTTCCCACTGAGCGGCCGGCATGTCAGCGACGTCTGCGATATGGGCGCCGGTAGCTGGGTTGATCACGGCGATGCTTGATTGCGCCGTCAGCCAAGCCCCGTTCACAAGGGCCCTGGTCTCCAGCAGCGATGGATCGGACAATGCCAGCTTTGGAGATGTGTCCTGTGTCATGATGAGAGGTCTCCGAAACTACGGTTTGGACGTGTCGTGCAATTCGCTGCCCGCCAGCTGCTCGGAATAGCGCGCCACCGCCGTATGATCCTGACCAGTCCCCAGTTCACGTTGTGCGTTTTCCCAAAGCGTACGGCACAGCTCGGAAAACGGCGCATTGGTTGCGGTGGCGTCCGCGACGCCCAGCGCGATACCAAGATCCTTGACCATAAGATCAAGACCAAATCCCGCATTAAATGCGCGAGACAGCACGAACTGCTTGAATTTCTTCTGCGTCGAGTTGTTCATGCCGGTCGAGACATTGAGCACATCGACCATCAAGGCCGGGTCGAGCCCGAAACGGCTGCCGATAAGCAAAGCTTCCACCCCGATCAGGAAGCCGCCCGCGCTGACAAGGTTGTTGAGGGCCTTCATGGCATGGGCGCTGCCCACCGGGCCGGTCCGCGTAATTGAGGATCCCATGGCCTTGAGCACGGCTTCGGCCTTGTCGAAACCGTCTGCGCCACCGACCATGATCGCGAGATCTCCCGTCTTGGCGCGTGACACGCCTCCCGAGACCGGCGCATCGAGCAGCGCGACACCCTGGGTCGCCAACTGGGCGGCAATGGCCTGGGTCTGCGCCGGTACGCCTGACGACATTTCGAGCACTATCGTGCCTTTGCGCCAGCCGGCTGCGAGACCGGATTCGCCACCGATCACGGCCTCGACCACCGCGCTGCTGGGCAGCATGGTGACAATGATGTCAGCCGCCGCCGCCAGAGCCCTGGCCGATGGTGCCGCCGTTGCGCCGCATTCCGCAGCAACCGAGGCTGTTCGCGACGGGTCGGCATCCAGCACGATAAGCCGGTACCCTGCCCGTGCGATGCAGGCTGCCATGGGGGCACCCATGGCGCCAAGGCCAACAAACCCGATTGTTACTTCATCCGACATCGCGTGCATTCCCTGAGCTTATGCTAGACCCTGCGTACCACCGCACGTGGCCGCAGCAGAGGATAAAGCCTTTTTTTCATACTGTCCGTTTGTCATACAATGAGTTGAGAACAAAGCTCAAGTCGAATTCCGGTGGAGGACCGAACATGACACCCCATTACGAGGTCTTTGCCCTTCGATACGCCACAACGGCGCCGGACCGATCGCGCAGGGAGAATTTCCTGCCAGGACTGGATCTGCATGATGGCCCCATGCCGCTCGACTATTACGTCTGGGTCATCCGGGGGCAGGGGCGCGTCATCGTTGTCGACACCGGCTTTACCCAAGAAGCGGCCGACACCCGCGGTAGAACGCTGTTGCACGACCCCATCGACCTGATGGCCCGGATCGGCATTGTTGCAGCGGAGGTTAAGGACGTGGTGCTTACGCATCTTCACTATGACCATGCCGGCTCGCTGGCCTCTTATCCCGCAGCACGGTTTCATCTTCAGGACGATGAGATGGCCTACGCGACGGGCCGACCGATGTGCCACCATTATCTGCGCGCGCCGCTTAACCTTGCTGACGTGCTCGAAGCCGTCAAACTTGTCTATGCGGATCGCGTGACCTTCCATCGCGGCGAGGCGCAGCTCTGTCCCGGTGTCTCGCTGCACCGCGTTGGCGGACATAGCGGTGGGTTGCAGGTTGTCAGGATCTGCACCGCACGCGGGCCGTTGGTGCTTGCTTCCGATGCCTTCCATTTCAACGAGAATCGCCAGCGGCGGGCGGTCTTTCCGTTGGTTGCCAATATAGGGGAAATGCTGGAGGGCTTTCGGCTCTGTGAGGAACTGGCCGGTGGCCGCGAGGATCTGTTGATACCCGGACACGATCCGGAGGTGCTGCAACGCTGGCCGCGGGTCGATCCCGATTTTGCCGACATCGTGCGTCTGGATATTGCGCCGCGCCGTTGAGCATACTGTCTTGTTGACATACTGTCGGACAATAGCTACACCTTGCTCACCAGCGGGAGGAGCTGCCGACAATGCTATTTGACAAGACCATCACTGCGCGCGGTCACGACTATCACCTTCAGGGTTGGGTCGAGGAAGGCTTTGTTGGCGTGGCTGACGCCTTTGCGGAAAATTACGCCGTCGAAGACGAGGTTGGCTCAGCGGTCAGCGCCTATGTCGATGGCGTCAAGGTGGTGGACCTGTGGGGCGGTTTTCGCGACCAGGCGCAGACGCTGCCATGGCAGGAAGATACAATCCTTTGCATGATGTCGGTGGCCAAGGGTATTTCCGGCATTACCTTCAATGGCCTGATCGATGAAGGTCTGATCGATCCCGAATTGCCGGTTGCTCACTACTGGCCCGAATTTGCACAAAACGGCAAGCAAGAGGTGCTGGTCCGTCATGTGCTCGACCACACTTCGGGTCTGCCGGTGGTGCTTGAGCCGCTCTATCGCGGCGCCATATATGACTGCGACGTCATCGTGGGCGCGCTCGAGCGGCAGGCGCCGCTGTGGCAGCCGGGCACGGTCGCGGCCTATCACATTCATACGCAGGGCAACCTGCTGGGCGAAATTGCCCGCCGGGTAACCGGCAAACGCTTTCGCGATCTGATACAGGAGCGAGTGCTCGGACCCCTCGGGGGCGATTACAAGATCGGCAACCTCAGCGAAGCCGACAAGGCCCGCTGCGCCTACCTAATGCCCGTGATGCAAAGCGGTCTGTTCAACCGCAAGGACAATGAGCCCGAAAGCATCCTGGCCAAGGGCTTTACCCAGCATCCCGAAGGGCCGATGGATTTGACGCTCAATTCCCATGGCTGGCGGACGGCGGAAATCGCCAGCGCCAACGGCCATGGTACGGCGCGCACGGTGGCCCGCGTCTATGCGGCGGTGACGCGGGGAGAGCTTGACGGCGTCAGGCTGATGAGCCGCGACACGCTCGAAGCCATGATCACAGAACAGCATAACCAGTATGAGCAGATGCAGCAGCGCCACTACCATCAGGGGCGCGGCATCCTGCTCAATACCGAAGAGGCGGTGTGGATGGGTCCCAACCCGCGCGCCTTCGGCCATCACGGCCTGGGCGGTTCGATCGGTTTCGGCGACCCCGATGCCAAGATCGGCTTCAGCTTCGCTTGCAACAAGGCGCATGCCCGCGGCGACAATGGTCCTCGGGCCCGGCGCCTCATCGAAGCCCTGTACGAGGCGATGTAATGAACGGCGATACCAACAATAAGCCAGTTGCAGTGGTCACCGGGGGGGCCGGCGGCATTGGTGCCGCCACGGTCGAGCGGCTGCGTCGCGCTGGCTGGACGGTCGCGGTGCTGGACCGCAACATGGACGGCGCGCGCGCCGTTGCGGAACAATTTGGCGCCCATGCCCATGAGATCGATCTGGCCGATGGCACTAGCATCGAGGCCGCGGCGGCATGGGTCGAGCGCGAAGTCGGGCCATGCTTGGGGCTGGCTGCCGTTGCGGCGCATCTTGAAAATCCGCACAAGCCGCAGGCGCAGGACTATGATGAATGGGACGCGATCCTGCGGGTAAATCTCACCGGCACCTTCCGCACGCTCAATGCGTTCGGCGCTGGCATGTTGCAGCGCGGCGCCGGCTCGATCGTGACTGTCGGCTCGATCACCGCCAAGAATTCAAGTCCTCTGCAGGCCTATGGCCCGACCAAGGCGGCCATCATCAACATGACGCGCAATTTCGCCGTGGCTTGGGGCCGCAACGGCATCCGCGTCAATTGCGTGCATCCCGGTCCCACGCGCACGCCGGCCGTCGAAGCCAGCTATGCGCGCGGTGAGCGCAACCCTGACACGATGATCCGCCAGACTGCCCTGGGCCGGCTGGTCATGCCCGAACAGGTCGCCAACGCCATATCCTTCCTGCTGTCCGATGAGGCCGGTGCCATTACCGGCATCGAACTGCCGGTCGATAGCGGCACCTTGGCGGGTCATCTCTGGTCGCTCTATGGCGGCATTCCAGAGCCCGAACAGGGCTGATCAGTTTCAAGGAGCGAGCATGTTATCGATTTTGCAGGGCCAGGTCGTTCTAGTGACGGGGGCCGGACGTGGTATTGGCGCGGCTACGGCGCGGCTTCTGGCGCAACGGGGCGCTGCTGTCGGGGTCTTGGATATCGATCCGGTTTTGGCGGCGGAGACCGCGGGCGCCATTGCAGCGGCTGGGGGGAAGGCGCTGACGCTGGTCGCCGATGCCGCTGACCGTGCCGCGATCATGGCGGCAGCAGCAGCGCTCAAAGATGCCTTTGGCCCCCTGACCGGCATCGTCAACGACGCCATGTGGATCCGCTACGGACCTGTCGAAGCCGTCGAGGAAGACGTGCTGGACCGTATGTTGGCCGTTGGCGTCAAAGGGCCGATGTGGGGAGTCCAGGCCCTGCTGGCCCATAGGGGAGAGGGCGCTGCCGCCATCGTCAACATCACGTCGCCGGTGGCCGAAGTCGGCTCGGCCAACACCTCGTCCTATACCGCGGTCAAGGGCGCCATCGCGGCACTGACCCGCCAGCTTGCCGTCGAACTTGGGCCGCGCAACATCCGCGTCAATGCGGTGACGCCGGGTGCCGTGCCGACCCCCGGCGCGCGCGCCATCGTCAACGAGGAAGGCTATGCAAAGCGCCGCGCGCAGACGCCGCTGCGCCGCCTCGGCACCGAAGAGGAAATCGCCGCAGCGATCGCCTTTCTGCTCGGACCTGATGCCAGCTTTGTCACCGGCGCTATCCTGCGTGCCGATGGCGGCATCACCATTCAGTCCGTCTAGCTCATGACACGTCGATCGGGCGGACTGTCTTTACTGCTGATTTTTGGCAATGGTCGCCAGTGCGGCCGTCGCCGCAGCTTCGACATGGGCCACGCACAGCGTCCAGGCGAGGTCTTCGTCCCGCTTCTCCAGCGCCGCCAGGAACCCGCGCAGTTCTTTGATCGACTGCTGTGCCCGCTCCGCGCTCGACAGCGAAACCACGCGCAGTTGCGACGCCCGGGTATGAATGCGTCGCAGCATGTCGGCCGCAACCTCATTGCCCGCGCCTTCCAGCAGGATGTCGTAGAAGTGCGTCTTGGCCGTGATGAAAGTCTCGGCGGTAAAGTTGCGATAAACCTCGGCCAGTTCGTCAACGCTCGCATGCAGCGCCTTGATCTGCGCCTCGGAGGCGTTGCGGGCAAACAGCCGCGCCGCCAGGCCCTCGAGCATGGCGCGCACCTCATAGATGGAGCGGGCGGTCTGCAGGCTCATCACGCTGACGCTCAGGCCTTTGTTGGGCCGCAGGGTGATCAGGCCGTCAGCCTGCAGTTCGCGCAGCGCCTCACGCAGCGAGGTGCGCGACACCCCCATGATTTCACACAGCTCACGCTCGATCAGCCGCGTGCCCGGCGGGAACTTCCCGGTGACGATGGCGATGCGCAGCCGTTCGGCGACCTGCTCTCGCAGGCCCGGCAACGTCTGAACACGCATCGACATATCTTCCGCCGTCATCGGGCTTTTCCTTTCATGCACTTGGCCCTGCCGCAAAATGCGGAGGACCACCAGGGTCACGGGGTGATCACCATCGGCGAGTTCGAATCTCGCCATATTGTATTTTTGTCAGTCAAAGAACAAGGGCCGCTCACATGATCACGAAAGACACCACGCTAGGCACTCTCTTCGAGGATGGGTTGGCGCTTCGCCGTCAGGTACTCGGATCAGACTATGTCGACCGCTCCATGGAAAGCGCCAACGACTTCATGATGGCCTTTCAGCATATCACCACCGAATGGTGTTGGGGCTATGCCTGGGGCCGCGAGACGCTGGAGCTCAAAACGCGCAGCATGCTCAATTTGGCAATGCTCACCGCGCTCAACCGTTCGGCCGAGATCAAGCTGCATGTGCGCGGCGCAGTCAACAATGGCGTCACGGTGCAAGAAATCCAGGAAGTGCTGCTCCAGGCCACGATCTACTGCGGAATCCCGGCCGGATTGGACGCTTTCAAGGCGGCAAACGAGGTGCTCAAGGAAATGGGCCAGTTCGAAAAATAGGCCTGTTTGCGAGACAAAACATAACGAATTCAAGAGCTTCGATCAAACGGGCCAGCTTCAACTAAGTCAATTGACAGTTGGAAGACTATCATACAATCATACAAAAAATTCCATAGGGAGGATCAAATGGAAATTCTGAAGACTGCACGCGCGTCGGTCTCTCGGCGTGCCGTGCTCAAGGGAATGGCAGCCGCCGGTGCATCGACAGCCGTGCTGGGCATGACGACCGTCGCGCGAGCGTCCGAGGGCACAATCCGCATCGGCTATATCGACCAGTTGACCGGCATCCGCGCCAATTTCGCCGAAACCGCCCCCTGGGTGGTCGATGGCATCAAGGAGGCCATATCTGGCGGCGTCGAAATCGACGGCAAGCTCTGGGATGTCGAAATCCTGGTGCGTGACAGCCAGTCAGACCCCAACCGCATGGGTAGCCTCGGCAACGAGCTTGTGCTGCGCGAAGATGTCGACCTGTTGCTGGTGGCCGACGGTCTGGCCGCGCCGGCCCTCGAAATCTGCGACCAGAACGGCACGCCGGCGATCTCCACCATCCTGCAGTGGGAGCCCTTCTATGCGTCGCGCGGATCGAGCCCGGAAAAGGGCTATCCCTACAGCTTTCTGTTCTTCTGGTCAGGCGGGGACATCATCAAGAACTACACGGGCATGTGGCAGCAGTCCGGCCTCGATCCGGTTGTCGGCACGCTCTACGAAGACAATGACTTCGGCCGCAGTTTCTCAGGCGGCATGACCGAAGCGCTGGCAGCGGACGGTTTCACGGAAGTTTCGGGCGGCATCTTCAAAGAGCAGGTCGATGACTTCTCCAACCAGGTTGCGGCCTTCCGCGAAGGTGGCGTCAAGATCGTCACCGGCCTGGTGTTCCCGCAGCACTTTGCGACATTCTGGGGCCAGGCAAGCCAGATGGGCCTGCAGCTTGAGGCGGCAACCATTGCCGCAGCTTTCGTCTTCCCATCCGGCGTCGAAGTGCTCGGCGACCAAGGCGCCGGCATGTCAACTGAAGTGTGGTTCAACCGTCAGCTGCCCTATTCGTCGAGCATCACCAACCAGACCGCCGACGAGTTCTGCAGTGCATACGAAGAGGCCACCGGCAAGCAGTGGGCACAGCCCATGGGCTACCACCATGCCATCTGGGAGCTCGCCATCGCGGCCCTCAAGGCCTCGGGCAACCCGAAGGACCGTGACGCCGTGCGCGACGCGATTGCGGGTCTTGATATGGACACCATCATTGGCCGGGTCGATTTCAAGAACTCGCCGATGAAGTCCGTCGCCAGCACCTGGGTCACCATGGGCCAGTGGCACAAAAACCCCGAAGGCAGCAAGTTCCCCTTCGAGCTCTATGTGACCAACAATGTGACGGCGCCCCACGTGCCGATACAGAAAGAGTTCCTGCCGATCTCCGCGTTCCGCTAATCCTGACGACTGACGATGGTCCAGGCGTGGCGCGACCGCGTCTGGACCCAATGCTTATGGAGTTTGAAGGGTGGAGCCAGTTCTACGCGTGGAGGGACTCTCGCGCCGGTTCGGCATGATCACAGTGGCGGACAAACTGTCCTTCGAGGTTCGCATGGGTGAATGCCTGGGCGTGCTCGGCCCCAATGGCGCCGGGAAAACCTCGGTGTTCAACATGCTCACCGGGGCGATCAAGCCGCAGGCCGGCGGGATATTGCTCGACGGCAAAGATATCACCAAGGTTTCCGCCCATCGCCGCACGCTGGCCGGAGTGGGCCGCACCTATCAGGTGCCGCAGCCCTTCGGCAAGCTCACCGCCTATGAAAACGTGCTGGCGGCGGCGATTTTCGGCGGCAATGCCGGGGGAGACGCGCCCGGATTGTCGCGCGATATCCTGCGCCGCTCCGGCCTTGCCGGACGCGCCGACGTCGAGGCGGGTTCGCTTCCGTTGCTGGACCGCAAGCGTCTCGAACTGTCGCGCGCGCTGGCGCTCAAGCCGCGGCTGCTGCTGCTCGATGAAATTGCCGGCGGTCTGACCGAGGGCGAAGTGGGCGAACTGGTCGCGCTGATCCAGGACATCAAGGCCGACGTGGCAATGGTCTGGATCGAGCACGTGACCAACGCCCTTGTGGCCGTGGCTGACCGGCTGCTGGCCATCAATTTTGGCACCGAGATTGCCCAGGGCTTGCCGGCCGCCGTGATGGCCGACCCCGCCGTGGTCGAAGTTTACATGGGAGCAGTGTACGATGCCGTTGCTCACGATTGAGAATCTGGAAGTCTTCTACGGCGATTTCCAGGCCGTTCACGGCGTCAGCCTGACGCTCGAGGAAGGCCAGACCGTCGCCATCATCGGCGCCAATGGCGCGGGCAAGTCCACCCTGCTCAACGCCGTGTCGGGCCTGCATACGCAGAAGCGCGGCCGCGTCATGTTCGATGGCCAGGATGTTACACGCCTGCGCGCCGACCTGATCGCCCGCGCGGGCATGACCATGGTGCCCGAAGGCCGGCGGCTGTTCGGCTCGCTCTCGGTCGAGGAAAACCTGGAGATCGGTGCTACTGCAGGCCGCAGGGGTCCGTGGTCGGTCAAGGCCATCTATGACCTGTTCCCGCGCCTGGGTGAACTCTCCCATATGCTGGCGGGAAGTCTCTCGGGTGGGCAACAGCAGATGGTGGCGATCGGCCGAGCGCTGATGACCAATCCGCGTGTCCTGCTCTGCGATGAAATCTCGCTGGGACTCGCCCCCGCCATCATCGCCGACATCTACCGGTGTTTCGACGCCATTCGCGGCAGCGGGGTATCGATCGTGGTGATCGAGCAGAACGTGCGCCAGGCCTGCATTGCCGCACAATACGCCTATTGCATGCTTGAAGGCAGGATCAGCCTCGAAGGACGCACGGCCGAGCTATCGATGGACGCCATCACCGCGGCCTATTTCGGAACGAGGGAAAAGCAATGATCTGGGTCGAAACCATCGTCAACGGCCTGCTGCTTGGCGGCCTCTACGCCCTGGTTGGCCTGGGCCTCGGCTATGCCTTCGGCGTCATCCGCATCGTTAACGTAGCGCAAGGGGATTTCATCGTCGCGGCCGCGTTTCTGGGCCTCTACATGGCCCCCTATGTCCCGGTCAACCCGATCCTGGTGATCATCCCGGTGGCGGTGATATCGTTCCTGACCGGTATGGTGCTGCAACGCGTGCTGATCAACCGAGTCCTGGGCCAGGATCAGATTCCGCAAATCCTGTTGACCTTCGGGCTCGCCATCGTGCTGCGCAACGGCATGGTGGAATGGTTCGGTGCCAACAGCCGCTCGATCGATGCCGGCGACCTGCGCTTCATGGGCTTCGACTTTCTCGGCCTGCGGCTGGGTGTGCTGCCCGTCATCATCCTGGTCATTGCCGTTGGGCTCTTCACCCTCCTCCACCTGTGGATGCGCCATACCCGCATGGGACGCATCATCCTGGCGACGGCCGACGACTATCGCGTGGTTCAGCTATCCGGCGTCAACTATCGCCATGTCTATGCCATCGCCATGGGCATCGCCTTGGCGCTCTCGGCCGTGGCCGGCGTGCTGCTGGCCATGCGCGGTTCGTTCACGCCCTATTCGGGCGCAGACCGCCTGCTTATCGCCTTCGAAGTCGTGGTGATTGGCGGGCTGGGGTCGTTCAAGGGCATGTTCCTGGGCGGCCTGGTACTTGGGGTGACCCAATTGGTGGCGCTCAAGCTAGATCCATCCTCGGGACTGATGTGGGGGCACCTTGCCTTCCTCGCCATCCTCATTGTTTCTCCCAAGGGCCTGGCCGGATTGATCCGTCGATGAGCGCCGCTTCCACTCGCAACCTGCTGACCGCCCTTGCTGCCGTTGCCTGCGCCGTCGTGCTGGCCGGCATCCCACTGATCGTGCGCGAGGGCGACCTGCGCCTGCTGATCGAGATTTTCGCAGTCTTCGCTTTCGCGCAGAGCTGGAATTTCCTCGCCGGTTATGTGGGTCTCATGTCTTTCGGCCAGCAGTTGTTCATCGGGCTGGGCGCCTATTTCGTGTTCATGGTCTCCGACAAGCTCGGCATCAATCCGTTCTTCCTGGTGCCGCTGGCCTTCGTGTTCTCGGCCGGCTTTGCCGCGCTGATCGCGCCCCTCGTGTTCCGCCTGCGCGATGCCTATTTCGCCATCAGCATCTGGGTGATCGCCGAGATCGTGCGTCTGTTCATCGCCCAGCGCGACTGGCTCGGCTCGGTATCGGGCCTGCCCCTTGTCGCCACGCGCGAGATGGATCGGTCGGTCGTGGCACTGTCGACATTCTATTTTTCCGCCTTCATCGCCTTCCTGGCCGTCTTCGGCCTCTACTACCTGTCCAAGAGCCGGCTCGGCCTGGCCCTGGCTGCCGTACGCGACAACGAGGGCACCGCAGCATCGATCGGCATCAATGTCTGGTGGGTGCGCTTTACCGGTTTCGTCATCGGCTCGGGCTTCACCGGCATGGCGGGCGCCATCTACTACATGTCGGTATTCCATGTGGAACCGGGTGGCGCCTTCGATCCGAACTGGATGGTCATCATGCTGTTCATCGTCGTCATCGGCGGCGTCGGTACCATCGAAGGCCCGATCATCGGTACGGCGCTCTACTTCCTGCTGCGGGCCTGGTTCGCCGGCATGGGCAATCTCTATCTCCTGTTGCTCGGCGCTGCCGCCATCATGGTGATGATCATCGCCTCCAAGGGTATCTGGGGCATCGTGCGGGACAAGACTGGCATCGACCTGCTCGGCGTGCGTCGCCCGAGCAACATGGCCGGGGCCAACGACAAGCAAGGATCCAGTAAATGACTGACCGATTGAAGAACAAGCGCCTGCTGGTCGTGGGCGCCGCCACCGGTATCGGCCGCGCCGTTGCAGCAGCTTGCATCGCGCAAGGCGCCCTGGTCGTCATCGCCGACCTCAATGCGGAACAGGGCAGCAAGACCGCCGAGGAGCTCGGCCCCCACTGCAGTTTCGTGCGCTGTGACGTCTCCGACGAAGCCAGCGTCATGGCGCTGATGACCGAGACGGTTTCGCTGCTTGGCGGTCTTGATGGCCTAGTCAACAATGCCGGTCTGCAAAAGGCCGGGGCGCTCGAGAAGATTACGGTCGAGGACTGGGATGCGCTGATGGGTGTCAATGCGCGCGGGGTGTTTCTCGCCACCAAGGCCGCCATTCCCCATCTGCGGGCATCGGGTGGCGGCTCCATTGTCAATACCGCGTCGCTCGCTGCCAAGCGCGGCGGGCCCGGCATCGCTGCCTATGCCGCCTCCAAGGGCGCCGTCATGGCGCTGACCACGGCAACGGCGCTCGAATTGGCCGGCGAAGGCATCAGGGCCAATTCGGTGTGCCCAGGCTTTATCGACACGCCGTTCAACAATCCGGCTATCGATTTCATGGGTGGTCGTGCAGCCCAGGCGGAGGCGGTAGCCCGAATGGTGCCGCTGGGCCGTCAGGCCACGCCCGATGAAGTCGCACCCCTCTATGTCTACCTATTGTCCGACGAGTCTGGCTATGTGACAGCCCAGGCAATGTCCATCGATGGCGGAGTCTACAATTGACGGCGACGGCAACAGACGAAATCTATGACTATATCGTCGTCGGCGCCGGATCGGCCGGCGCGGTGGTTGCGGCGCGCCTCTCTGAAGATTCGAGCAAGCGCGTCCTGCTGCTTGAAGCGGGCGGCATGGATCGCCATCCCGGTTTCCGCCTGCCGCTGCTGATGGGCGCGTTCGTCAAGTCCGGCGTCTATAACTGGTCCTATGAGACCGACCCCGAACCTGAGCTGAACAATCGCCGCGTCCCCTGGCCACGGGGAAGGGTCATTGGCGGCTCCTCGACGCTGAATGGCATGGTCTATATCCGCGGCGTACCGTCCGACTACGATGGCTGGGGACAGCTGGGCCTGCGCGGCTGGTCATGGGACGACGTGCTGCCCGCCTTCCGGCGCGCCGAGGCACATCTGGATCGCTCGGGGCCTCTGCATGCCACAGACGGGGCGATGACGGTAGGATTGGCGCGGGGCAACAATCCGCTGACCGATGCCTTCGTCAAAGCAGGAGGCGAGGCGGGCTTTCCCATCAACCACGACTTCAATGGTCCGAACCAGGAAGGATTCGGTCGCTATGATTTCACCATTCGCAATGGCAAGCGGTTCGGCACGGCACGGGCCTATGTACGCCCTTCTCTGAGGCGTCCAAACTTTACACTCCGCACTCATGCGCTGTCGACCCGAGTTGTCGTGGAAGACGGCCGCGCGATCGGCGTCGAATATCGCCATGCGGGCCGGCTGCACCGCGCCCTGGCCAAACGCGAGGTAATCGTCTCGGGCGGCGCGATCAACTCGCCGCAACTGCTGATGCTGTCCGGCATCGGGCCGGCCGCTCACCTCAGGGATGTGGGGATCGATCCGGTACTCGACTTGCCAGGCGTCGGCGAAAACCTACAGGACCATTTCGATTGCGGCCTTTCCTGGGAAGCGACCCAGCCGGTTTCGCTCTACCGTGAACTGCGGCTTGACCGGCTGGCTATCAGTCTGCTGCGCGGCCTCACCTTGGGTACTGGACCGGCCACGGTATTCCCCTATGAGGGTGGCGCTTTCATCCGTGTCAATCCCGGCTCAAGCGATGCCGACATCCAGGTGCATTTCATGCATGGGCGCGAGGATACGGCCAAGCCGCATCTGCTTGATCCGGCCAGGACCGAGGATAAGCACGGCTTTACCGTCCGGGTGTCGCAGACCCGGCCGCAAAGCCGCGGCCGCGTGCGCTTGCGCTCGTCACGCCCGGATGAGGCACCCGCCATGACAGCGAATTATCTGTCGAGCCGGCACGATGTTGATACGACGCTGGCAGGCATCCGGGCGCTGCGACGCGTTATAGCCCAGCCGGCTTTCGATGCTTATCGTGGCAAGGAAATTGCGCCCGGTCCCATGGCGCAGAGCGACGATGATCTGATTGCGTGGCTGCGCGCTACCGGCGGCACGACATTCCATCCCAGCGGTACCTGCAAGATGGGTCTGGATGATATGGCTGTCGTGGACGAACGTCTGCGCGTGCGTGGCATAAAGGGTTTGCGGGTGGCCGATACATCCATCATGCCGCTGATCGTTACCGGCAATACCAACGCGCCGGCCATCATGATCGGCGAGCGCGCGGCCCAATTCGTCCGGGAGGACTGGCCGGCATGAGCCCCAGCGACGAAATGTTCGACTACATCGTCATTGGCGCAGGTTCGGCAGGCGCGGTCGTCGCCAGCCGGCTTTCCGAAGACCTTACCAAGCGCATTCTGGTGCTCGAGGCAGGCCCGGACGAACGCGTGCTTTATAGCCGGGCGCCCGGTGCCTTCGTGCGCCTCTTCGGCACCGAGCGCGTCTGGCCCTATGTCTCTGAGCCCGAGGCGGGTGCGGCTGGTCGGCGAATCCACGTTCCGCAGGGTCGCATGCCCGGCGGGGGCAGCTCGATCAACGGCATGATTTATATCCGCGGCGACCGGAGGGATTTTGACGACTGGTCCGAAGCGGGCTGCACCGGCTGGAGTTTTGACGAGGTGCTGCCCTATTTCCGGCGCGCCGAGGCCAACGAACGTCTGGCCAATCAGTATCACGGCACTGATGGTCCGCTTTCCGTGGTGGACGTTCCCCATCGCCATGCGCTCAACAAGGCCTTCGTGCTAGGCGCACAGCAGGCCGGCATTGACTATAACGACGACTTCAACGGCAAGAGCCAGCTCGGCACCGGCTATTTCCAGGTCACCCAGCGCGGCGGCGAACGCGAAAGCACCGCTGCCGCCTATCTTCGCCCGGCCATGGCGCGGGGCAATATCGTGCTTGAACTCAATGCGGAGGTCGAAAGGGTCACCTTCACGGGCAGGACCGCCACCGGCGTGCGATGGCATCGGGGTGGCGCCACGCATGAAAGCCGTGGTCGCGCCATTGTCGTCAGTGCAGGCACTCTGGCGTCACCAAAAGTGCTGATGCAGTCGGGCATTGGTCCAGGCCAGCATTTGCAGGACAACGGTATCGCCGTGCTACACGACCTGTCCGGTGTTGGTCAGAATTTTCAGGACCATCTCCAAGCGCCCAACTACTACCGCACCAAGAAACCCATCAGCCTGCTGGGTGAGGATGCCGGCTGGCGCGCCATCATGCATGGGCTGCAATGGATGCTCTTCCGCACAGGACTCCTCACCTCCAACGTCGGGGAAACCTGCGCATTCGCGGATACCGATGGCGATGGCCGTGCCGATATCCAGATCCACTCCTTCCCAATCTTTGTGCCTGACCATGTGCGCCAGCCGCCCGATGGGCATGGCTTCACCATCAGCCCCTGCGACATGCGCCCCTATTCGCGCGGCCAGGTCCTGCTCAATGGGCCCGACCCCAAGACGCAGATCAAGCTGATTGCCAATGCGCTCAGTGATGAACGCGATGTACAGAGCCTCGTGCGAGGCCTCCATCTGAGCCGCCGCATCGCGCGCTCCCCGGCCTTGCAGGCTCATATAGACCGCGAACTGGTGCTTGATGCGCCCGAAAACGCCACCGACGCCGCGCTGGCCGATTACGTCCGCAACTATGTGAAAACCGTCTACCACCCCGTCGGCACCTGCCGCATGGGCGTGGGTGAGGATGCTGTGGTGACGCCCGATCTCAAGGTGCGGGGCCTCGATAGTCTCTATGTGGTCGATGCGTCGGTCATGCCCGCCATCACCAGCGGCAACACCAATGCCCCAACCATCATGATTGCCGAAAAGGCTGCAGATATCCTGCGTGGCCGCGCCTCGCTGCCGAGAATGGGCCTCTGAGAGGAAAACGAGATGATTCCGACGATTTCGCACGAATCCGTATCGCTCGCTGCTGCCCAGATGCTTGTGGCAACCGCTCTGGCCGAGGCTGGGCGGCTGGGCATCAAGATCGCGGTGTCAGTCGCGGACCGCGAGGGCTCACTCGCGGCACACGCCCGCATGGACGATGTTCCGGCGCCAATTTCCGACTTCGCCCTCGAAAAAGCCTATACCGCCGCCGTGACCGGCGCGGCAACGCACGATTTCTTCGCCCATATCGACAGCAACCCGTCCTTGCGCATGGGCCTGACCGGGCGCAGCAAGTTTCTGCTCTGGAGCGGCGGCCTGCCTTTGGTTGTCAGCGGCAAGCCGGTGGGTGGCATCGGCGTTTCGGGCGGCAGCGAAGAGCAGGACCTTGCGGTAGCGCGTGCCGCACTCGCCGCCTGCGGCCTGGCTCCAGTCTAGCGGAGATTGTTCAATGGCTGGACGAACGGCTGGGGTCGATACCGCGCCATACCGTCACCATATATCAGGCGGACCGCCTTCGCGCCCCGATAGTCCACGGACTCTTCCCTGCGTTTCGTGTGAGGATCCAGGTTTGCAGCAGCGTGCCGGTGAGTAGGTGGCCGTCATGGTCACCGGTCGATGCGGCCGCGATCGTGATGTCCGTAGGTTCTGCTTCGCCTGGGGCTATCAGGACCTGAGCCAATCGAATGGTCTCGACTGCTTCGACACACGCAGTCGCGGCGTGATGTCCATCACGCACTGGACTTCAAGCTCATCAGCCGATGAGCCAGTCTGGCAAGCAGTAGTTTCAGAGGCCTGAGCCGCGACGGCCAGCATCTATGGGGTGAGACCTCCCCTGACATGGCCAAGCGGTGGAATTTTACGCGCTCTGCTTTTGGTCTACCAACAGCTTGATATAAATGCCCCCCACCACTGACCGTGCCCAAAAGCCGTGGCCATCGGGTTGCTTGCCGGAATCTGTTGCGAACCAGTCTGACAGTGGAACGCGTTGCGGTGCGGCATCCAGCCAGTCCGCTAGCGGCGCGAGCATGGCATCAAAATCGTCCTGCTTTCCCGTCAGACATGCCGACCAGACCAGCCAGTCGAGCTTGGTATAGGACTTGCGGCTGTCGAGCGGCAGGCCGTAGGTGTTGAGCTTGCCGCGGTAGACCGCCATCTCCTTGTGGGCGATCTGTTCGTCGAAAAGATTGAGCCCGAGGATTCGGTCCCACACCAGGTTGTATTTCTGGCTCCAGGTGCCAGGCTGGTCGAACGCGAGGCGATAGCCGACCCCGTCATCGGCCAGCTGTTCCCAGCGCGCAGCCCAGGCCTTGGCTGTGGCCAGATAGTGCCCGGCCTCGGCCAGCTTCCCCAACTTTTCGCAGAGTTGCCCATAGGCACCAAGGCCCAGGACAGCCTTGATCGCCAGGTTGGCATTGTGCGGCATGTGGCCAGCGAAATCGTCGGTGCAGAGCTGGTTTTCCGGATCAGGTCCGCTGTCCAGCAGATACGCGGCCCAGCTGCTCAGTTCGGTCCAGAACTCCTCGGCCAGGGCGGTGCTGCCCGTCCGCTGCGCCAGCGCGCCGGCCAGGATCAGCATATTGCCGCTTTCCTCCACCGGCATCTGGTCGTGCGCGGTGCGGTCACCGCCGCCATAGTTCTGGCCATTGGCCCATGGATAGTGGCCAACATCGTGGGGTGCATAGGGAAAGGGCCACCGCCCGGACTTGGCATAAGCCAGCACTGGCCGCATCTGGGCTTCGAGCAGTTCCGGCTTGAAATGGAGGAAGAACGGCGCGCCCGGATAGGTCAGATCGACAGTCCCCATCGAGCCATTGGACGAGCTCTCCTTGGAAAAATGCAGCAGGTTGCCGCCGAAATCCTCAGCAAGGATATGGGCACCCAGGCATTGCCGAAATGCCAGGATGCCCAGTCGGGCATAGATTTCGCCGCCGGCGACCTCAAGATCGACAATTAGCTTGGCGTCGAACGCGGCGACGCGTTGCAGCACGCTGTCACGTTCCGCCCAGGCCGCCTCGATCAGGCCGATTGCCGATTGCCCGTTCCGGCTCCAATAGGGGCGAAGGCGTCGATCAAAATAGCTCAGGGCCCAGATCTGGTCATAGGCAACCAGCAGGCTCCAAGTCTTGCCCGGAGTGCCAACCTGGCCCAGATCGGCTGAGAAGGCCGTCACCTTGTTGGTGCTGCCCGCCGGCATGCGCAGCGGCCGACCGGCCCTGACATCGTCACGGTCGGCAATCCGGCCGGTGCGGGAAAAGCCATCCCGCAGGGTGCTCAGGTCGCCGAACGCACCGTCGACCGGGACGCCCGGCAGCGATGACACGAACAAATAGCCCCATTCGATCTGCACCTCGTCACCCGAGCGTTTCAGGGGACGCTGTTCGGCGGCGCCCATGAACAAGGCTTCAACCGTGCCGGCCCGGTGCCGCCCCCAGCTGAGTTCGGTCTCGGCATCGCCGACCGTCCAGTTGGCCGAAAAATCATAGTAGACACTTGTGGCGTGTTCCTTGCCATCGGTCGAGCGGATGGCGATGTCGATATAGGTGACGGGTCGGCCAAGCAGTTCGAGATCGTCGGGCAGCATCGGGCTGGTGAAGGTCAGCTGCAGTTCGACGTTGGCGGCGGCGAAACGGTAGATGGTGCGCAGCGGCGTCACTTCGCGCCCGACCTGCGTCATCGGCGGGGCTTTGGCGACCATGTGGCTATCGCAGCCCATGAAGCGCCAAGCCTGCCCGTCGACATAGAGCAGGCCGCTCATCTGGTTCTGCTTGCCGGTCCAGTGGGCGGGCCAGCTGTCGGTGGCCGTGTCGGACCATGACCACACGCTCATGAAGGGGTCGTGCACGACCAATGGTGTGACGGGTGCGCGGGCGGTGGTAGCATTGCTCATAGCAGTATCCCGATGGTCGACCCGCACGAGCGCAATTGTCTGCTTGGCCATGGGGTATCCAAAAAACCGACTGGCGCGGATGCGCGCCGGCCGAACCGGCCTGGTCCAGGCACATCGCGCCACTTCACCAGTGCCTCTCCGTCCATGCAAGCCGAAAGCGGAGGCTTAGTTGCTAGCGGTGAATGGGTTCCTTGCGATGCCAGTTGTCCAGCTTGCGCGATGGCTTGTGCGGCTGCATCGCCCATTCAATGCCATTGCCGATGACGTGTTGCACCATCGACTGGTGATAGATCGGAAACGTCTCGTGGCCTGGCGAGAAATAGAAGATGCGGCCCAATCCGCGATAGAAGGTCAGACCGGAGCGGAACACTTCGCCGCCCTTGTACCAGCTGAGGAACACGATCTCGTCGGGCGCGGGAATGTCGAAGGGTTCGCCATACATTTCCGAGGCCGGGATTTCGAAGAAAGGCGGCACGCCGTCGGCGATGGGGTGACTGGGAAGAATGGTCCAGACCCGTTCGAGATCGCCTTCTGGCAGTTCGCGCCAGCTCAGGTTGGCATTGGTGCCGACCATGCGGCGGAACATCTTGGAATGGTGTCCCGAATGCAGCACGACCAGGCCCATGCCCGCCAGCACGCGCTGCTGCACCCGGTCGATATATTCGTCCTTGACCTCGTCATGGGCTACATGGCCCCACCAGGTCAGCACGTCGGTACGGTCGAGCAATTCCTGCGTCAGTCCCTGCTCGGGATCGTCGATGGTGCGGCGCTCGATGCTGAAGTCGCGGTCGTTGAATCCGGCGGCGAGGGCGCCGTCCATGCCGTCGGGATAAATCTTGGCAACCGGCGGATCGTTCTTTTCGTGGCGGCCCTCGTTCCACATGGTCAGGCGAATGGTCACGTATAGTCTCCGTAAGTAAGGCGTGAAGTCAGGCGGCGATGACGCGACCGGCCTGGTCGAACAGGTGGAAGGCGGCGTGGTTCAGCGCCAGGTGAACCGGCTCGCCGGGCGTCATGGCCAAGTCGCCTTGGGCGCGCATCAGCAGCGTGTCCGCGCCATTGCGCACGTTGAGATAGGTCTCGGCCCCAAGCCGTTCGACAATGGCGACGCTGGCTTGGAGGTCCGCCTGCTCGGTGGTGCTGACCGGACGGATGTCTTCCGGCCGCACACCCAGCGTCACCGCCTGGCCAATGCTGCCGGCCAGGGCGCGGCCGTCGAGGCGCGCTGTCCAGCCTGTGGCGGCCTTGAAGCTTTGCCCCGAAGCGTCGCCGGCAATGGTGCCTTCAATCAGGTTCATGCGCGGCGAGCCGATAAATCCGGCGACGAAGGTATTGACGGGGCTGTTGTAGAGCGCGATCGGCGAGTCCCATTGTTCCACTTTGCCCTTGTTGAGCACGACGATGCGGGTGGCCATGGTCATGGCCTCGACCTGATCGTGCGTCACATAGACGATGGTGGGTCGCAATTCCTGGTGCAGTTTCTGCAGTTCGGCCCGCATCTGCACGCGCAGCGCGGCGTCCAGATTAGATAGCGGTTCGTCGAACAGGATGACGCGCGGCCGCTTGATGATGGCGCGACCGATGGCGACGCGCTGACGCTGCCCGCCCGACAGTTCAGCAGGGCGGCGATTGAGCAGTTCGGACAGTTGCAGCAGTTCGGAGACGCGCCCGACCTCGCGGGTGATCTCGGCCTTGGGCCGTTTCTTGAGATCGAGCGAGAAACCAATATTCTCGGCCACTGTCATGTGCGGATAGAGCGCGTAGCTCTGGAATACCATGGCGATGCCACGCTGGTCAGGCGGCACGTCATTGATGCGCTGGCCATTGAGGATCAGGTCGCCGCCATCGATGGATTCAAGGCCGGCAATCATCCGCAGCAATGTCGACTTACCGCAGCCCGAAGGCCCGACGAAGACCGAGAATTCGCCGTCCTCAACCGCGATATCGACGCCCTGTATCACATTGACTGCGCCGAAATTCTTGCGCACGCCGGAGAGTTGAATCATGGGAGTGGTCATCGCTTAGCCTTTGACGCCGCCGGAGAAGGTTTGAACAAGGAACCGTCGCGCGAAACTGAAGGCGATGACGGCGGGGATGAGGTAGATGGTGGCCAACGCTGCCAGCAGCCCATAATCGATCTCGTTGACGCGCAGGAAGGCGCGAAACAGACCGATCGGCAGGGTTTGCAGTTCCGGCGACGACAGCAGGATCAGCGGCAGCAGGAAATCGCCCCAGGCGGACATGAAGGTAAACAGGCCGGCCGCAGCAAGGCCCGGCAATGCCAGCGGGATCAGCACGCGGTGGATGCGCTGCACCAGCGTGGCACCATCGAGAATGGCGGCCTCCTCATAGTCCTTGGGCACGCCGTCGAAGAACACTTTCATGATCCACAGCGCCAGCGGCAGCTGGCCGGTAGCCAGCACGACGATCAGGCCGAGATAACCGTCGATGAAACCAAAGGCCAGCATGAAGCCGCGGAAGTTCTCGCCCACGATCGGCCGCAGCACATTGCCCATGCCGATATTGGCCGACAGCAGCACCTTGTAGAGCGGTACCAGCAGGGCGGTGGAGGGCAGCACGCGAATCAGCAGGATCGCGTAGAGAAAGGGCTGTTTCCACCACGCCCTGGACCGCGATAGCGCATAACCGCCCAGCCCGGAAATGATGATCACCAGCACCGTCGCGCTGAGCACCGTGAACAGCGAATTGGCGAACCAGCGGACGCCGTTCTCTTCGGCGAACACCTTGGTGTAGTGGTCCAGGGTGATGCCGTCGGGCCATTTGAGGAAGAGCTGGGCATTGGTGTCAACCGATGCCAAAGCCATCCAGACGAAGGGTAGAAGACAGAAGATGGAGATGACGATCAGCGTCACATAGGCAATGAAGGTCTGGGCGCCGTGGCGCCGGTCGGAAACGCTCGCCATTACACATTCACCTTCAACGATCGCACATAGGTAATGCCCAGGACCAGCGAGACCAGCAGCGCCACCACGGCACCGGCCGCGCCATAGCCCAGCTGGAAGGCGGTGAACGACTGGTTGTAGATATAGACGCTGATCACCTCGGTCCTGTTGCCTGGACCGCCACGGGTCAGGGCGTAGACGAGGCCGAAGACCGAAATGGTCGATACGGTCGAGATCAGCATGTACAGGAAGATGGTGGGCGCCATCAGCGGTAGGGTGATGCGCAGGAAGGTCTGGCGCGGATTGGCGCCATCCATGCGGGCCGCCTCATAGATATCTGCCGGCACAGCGGCAAGGCCGGCCGTCAGCAGGATCATGGCCGTGCCGATGCCGCGCCAGGTATTGACCATGGTCACCATGAACAGCGGGAAGGTCTGCAGCCAGTCGACCCAGGGCAGGCCCAGCGCCATCATGATCTTGCTCAGCGTGGCATGGTCGCCGCCGGCGAGCATTGAAATCCACATGAAGCCGGCCACCACTTCGGGCGCGGCATTGGGCAGCAGGATGGCGGCGCCGAAGACCGAGCCGCCAAACACCTTGCGGCGCAGGGCGATGGCAGAGATGAAGCCGAGCACGAACTGCCCGATGATCGCCGAACCGACCACGAAGACGAACGTCACGAATAGCGAGTTCCAGAACCGGCCATCAGAGAACAGGCGGAAATAGTTGGCGGCGCCGACAAAGCGCGGCTTGGCGGCGGCCACCCCGGTCAGCGCTTCATTGGTCATGCTGAGATAGACCGCATAAAGCGCCGGATAGATCGTCAGGATCAAGAGCGGGATCAGCGCCGGCAGCAGCAGCCACAACATCTGCCGCTCTTTGCGCTTCTGGAACGCGTCCATGGCCATGTGGGGTTACCCGTCAACAGGAGGGGGGGAGAGACGCAGCCTGAACGGCCGCGTCTCAGGCGTCGGCTGGAAGGGCGTCGACGCTATTTCACCGCCTCGTCGCCAAGGGTCTGGCGCACATGGTCGACCAGGATTGCCTGGGCGCCGGCCGCATCGGTTTCCTTGCGCAGCAGCGCCTCGGTGGCGCGGGCCACGCCCTCGGACACCACGGACATGCCATTGGCCTGCTTGAGGTAGGTGCCGCTATTGGCAGCGGCCTGGATCGGCACCAGTTCGGTCAGGGCCTGGAAGCGCGGATCGGCCTGGACGGCGTTGCTGGCGGGGATGTTGCCGATACGGGTCGCAGTCTCGATCTGGTTTTCTACCGAACCGGTTTCGAGCAGGGCCTGCTTGGCCAGGTCGAGATTGGCGGACTTGGCGTTGACGGCCCAGGGGGCGCCGAGATTGGCCAGCACGAATTCGCCGCCCTGCTGCCCTGGGTCGGCCCAGGTGCCCACGGCATTGATTACGTCCGGGATCGGGTTCTTGCTTTCGCGGCCCCAGTCGAAAATGTAGCACCAGGAGCCGCAGGTGGTGGCGGCCAGCTCGCCGGCCGGGAACATCTCATACTTCGGGATGACCCATGGCTCCGGCCCCAGCAGCGGATCGACCGGCATCAGGTCGGCGTCGATCAGGTCCTTGTAGAACTGGAAGACGTCCAGTACGGCCTTGCTGCTGAGGTCGAACTTGCCGTCCTCGGTGACCAGCTGCGGCGTGGAGGAGCCGATGATCAGGTGCGAGAAGCCTTCGTCGAAGGCCCCGCCGCCCCAACTGGTGCCAGCCGGAAACAGCAGGCCATAGGCGCCGGTCTTGTCCTTGATCTCCTTGGCACGGGCGAATAGGTCAGCCCAGTCTTTGGGCTGTTCGGTGGAAATGCCGGCGGCTTCGAGCACGTCGCGGCGGAAATAGATCTGCTGGATGCCCAGGATATAGGGCATGACATAGGTCTCGCCATCCGGGCTCACGGCCAGCTGCTTGGCAACATCGACGAAATCGGCATAGGGCGGCCAGGCTGCAAGGTCTGCACCGACCGGGGCGAGGTAGCCGGCAGCCACCATGTCGGCGACATCGGCGGCGCTCGGGATCGAGAACAGGTCCGGACCATTGCCGGCGGCCAGCTCTGTCAGGAGCTTGGTCATGTAGTCCTTGTCCGGAGCCGGATATTCGACGATCTCGACATCGATGCCCAGCGTGGCCTCGATGCGCTCAGCCGTCGGGGTGAAGGCATCGATGCCGGCCTGGCCGTGCAGGGCGATGCGCAGGGTCTGGGCATGGGCCGTTCCGGCGAGCAGGCTCACGGCGATGGCCGCCAGGCCACCTACGATAATTCTATCCACAATTTCCTCCCTTTGACGGCGTTGACGCCATCGGTCACTTTGCGACCAGCCAAAATGTACACGCTTGCATTGCATCGGCAAGATGAAATCGAACATCTCTTCCATTTTTCATCTGGGCGCCATTTTCGGTTCGTTTTTTCATTTACGACGCCCAGCCGCCTCATGTACACGTGTCCACATATTGGAGGATGACGACATGGTTCTGCGTTTGGGTGTGATCGGTGCGGGGCTCAAGGCGGCTGATTATGCCAAGGGCTGGGCAGCGATGGACAATGTCAAAATCGTTGCCACGGCCGAAGTCAGCGCCGCGTCGCGTCAGCGTTTCGGCGATACCTGCGAAGCCGCGGGCGCGGCGCGTCCGGCCGAATATCCCGATGCCGACGCGATGCTCACGGCCATGCAGGGCCAGATGGATGCAGTCTACGTCTCCACACCGCATGTCTTCCACGGCGCCAATGCGCTGGCGGTGATTGAGGCGGGTTACGACCTGTTGCTGGAAAAGCCCATGGTCACGACCGTGGAGGAGGCGCTGGCATTGGTCGAAGCGGAAAAGCGGACCGGCCGGACCGTCGTCATCGCTTTCCAGGGTGGCCTGTCTCCGCTCATCCACGACACCAAAGAGCGCGCTAGGCGCGGCGATTTTGGTGACCTGGTGAGTGTGAACGCCTCCATCTGGGAAGGCTGGGCCAAGAATTATGCCGGCCAATGGAAGCAGCAGCCCGAGATTTCCGGTGGGGGCTTCATGTTCGATACCGGCGCGCACATGATGAACACCGTCTGCGTGCTGGCCGATGCCGAGTTCGAGCGGCTGTCTGCCTTTGCCAACAATCGCGGCCTCAAGGTCGACCTGGTGACTGCTGTCGCCGCCCGGCTCAGCAATGGTGCACTGGTAACCTTCAATGCCGCAGGGGAAGGCCCTCCTGGCTGCGCCTCGGCAATCACGTTCTTCTATGAAAAGGCCATCGTCCGCATTGATGCCTGGGGCAAGTGGCGCGAGGTGATGATCGATGGCGTCACCGAGCCGCGCGAGGAAGGCGAGGTGCGCGACACGCCGATGCACACCTTCCAGGCGGTGCGCGACGGTCGCATGCCCAATCCCTCGACCGTCGCTAATGGCCTGCGTTTTGCGCGCCTGTGGGATGCGATAAAGCTATCTTCGTCTCGCGATGGCGAGGCCGTTGCGGTATAGGTTCTGCACTGAACCGTTCAAGCAGGACCTATGCGCAAGAAGAGTTTGACGTCCGTGGAGCTGGCCAAGTTGGCCGGCGTGTCTTCCGCCACCGTCTCGCGCGCCTTTTCCCCTGACTCGAGCATGAAGCCTGCAACGCGGGCGCGCATCAGGGCGCTGGCGGACGAGCATGGCTTCCGCCCCAATTCGATGGCGCGGTCCCTCAACAACAACCAGTCGCGCCTGGTTGCCCTTGTCTATAACACCGTGGCAAATCCGGCCGAGGCGGAGGGTCTGGATGAGCTGATCCACCTCTTGCAGGCCAGGGAGCGTATGCCTCTGGTTTTATGCTGTGCCAATCACGACGATCGCAACCTGCTGATGCGTATCGCCTCGACCTATCAGGTGGACCACGTCGTGCTGCATTCCGATGCGGTTTCCATCGACGATGCGGTGGGCATCTTTCGCACGGCCATCCCCATCATCGCCTCATCGGAGCCGCTGCAGGGCCGCGACTTGTTCGAAGTGCGCCTCGACGCCGCTGCGGCGACCCAGCAAGTTGTCGACCATTTGGTCAGACAGGGCCGAAGTCGATTTGTCTATCTGTCGGGCCGCGCCTCCAGCCACATCGACAAGCGTCGGCAGAACTGGTTCTCGCAGGCCCTGCACCAGCATGGCCTGTCCTTCCAGGTCGTCGAGCATGGCGACTATTCTTACGAATCCGGCTTCAAGGAAAGCGTTCTGCTGCTGCGCCGCATGCGGCCAGATGTTCTGGTTTGCGCCAACGACCTCATGGCGATCGGTGGCCGGGACGCGGCGGCAGTATTGGGGCTGCGCGTGCCGCTTGACCTCGCCATCGTGGGGCACGATGGCGTCGCGCTGGCCGCGTGGGAATCCCATTCAATCACGACCATCATGGCGCCGCCCGGCGTCGTCAGCGGGGCCCTTGCCGAACAGATCGAATTGCCGCGCGGCGTCCGCCCCGATCGGCGCATTATCGACTGCGTGGTTCGCTGGGGCGCCAGTACTGCTCACATGGACGTTGCTTAGCGCCGAGGCCGGCCGAGTCGTTTCCCGCAAGCTCCTTTGATCTGCCAATCGCGAGCTTCATACCCAGGTGCTGTTGGGCCACTTCACCGACAACAAGGTCCGCATTCAGTAGATGGCCGACGAATGCTTATGGTCCCGTCCGGGCGGGCCAAGCGATCAGAGGGTACAGGGAGAGCACAAAGTCCTGTATGATCAAAAAGCGCGCTCCGGCTGCAGAACAGGGATGCGCTCCGACTTCGATGACAAGCAAATGCTCACGGAATCCCCGCCCAACCGCTATCTCCGTCCTTGGCGAGAGTTCACCGAGAGGATCTCGCCGGTGATGAACCGCGCGTCGTCGGAAGCCAGGAAAGCCGCACGAAGAGTGATATCCTCGGGCATCCCGGCACGCCCATCCACCCCGCAGGCGCCCCCGTTTCGGTTGCCAAGTCCCTTGATGTAGCGTCGCAGGAGCGGGTGCCGCCTTTGATGGAGCGGACGAACCGGCCGCCCTCCCAACCATTCATTTGCCGCGCCGCAGCTGGGCGCCTTGCGCGAGGTTGCCAGCCGAGCCGGGCTCCCTGGTGATCATCCACATGCATGGCGGGAGCACTCTGGCTGGTGTTGTCAGAAACCAACTTGACCGCATTCGCAACAGATGGAATGTTAGTCCACTGTAGGGGTATGAATTACATTATTATGTAACAAGGGAGAATGCTTTATGAAAATCGTCACCAGCCTGCTCGCTGTTTCGGTTGCGCTTCTGTCGTTGAATGGCGCCGCTCTGGCGCAGACCAAAGGCGGCGTGATTGATGTCGCCACCATTGGCGAGCCGCCAACGCTCGACCCGATGGCATCCACTGCCGACCTGGTCGGCATGGTGACCCAGCACATCTACGAGACGCTGTACACCTTCGACAAGGACTGGAACACGACGCCGCTTTTGGCAGCGGAAATGCCCACCATTTCCGAGGACGGGCTGACCTATACCATTCCCCTGCGCACGGGCATCACCTTCCATGACGGCGCTGCGATGACCTCAGCCGACGTCGTCGCCTCGCTCGATCGCTGGATGCGCATTGCCACCCGCGGCAAGCAGACGGCTGAGATCATCAAGAGCGTCGAGGCTACGGACGACCAGACGGTCACCATCACGCTCAACCAGGCCTATGCGCCGCTGATCGCGCTGCTGTCGCTGAACAACTCGGCGGCCATCATCATCCCCGCCGCCAATGCCGAGCAAGATCCGCTGACCAGCTTCATCGGCACCGGTCCCTACATGCTCAAGGAGCAGCGTGCCGACCAGTTCATTCAGCTGGCGCGCTTTGAGGACTACCAGTCGATTGAGGGCGAGCCGAACGGCTATGGCGGGGGCCGCATGCAGTACCTGGACGAAATCCGTTTCGTGCCGGTGCCCGATCCCAATACGCGCGTCGAAGGCTCGGTGTCAGGTCAGTTCGCCTATGCGGACTCCCTGCCGGTTGAGGCTTTCGAACGCCTCTCCGGCGGCGCGACCGAACCACTGGTTCTCAAGCCCTTCGGCTGGCCCGCCTTCATCTTCAACACCCAGGAAGGCCTTGGTTCCAACATTGCCTTCCGCAAGGCCGTCCAGGCAGCACTTGCCCCTCAGGACATGATGCTTGCCGCCTTTGGCAGCGAAGAGTTCTTTGCCATTGACGGTGCCTTCTATCCGGACAACTTCGCCTGGCACACCGAAGCCGGTACCGAAAGCTATCTGCCGGCCGGCGATACGGAAAAGGCCAAGGCTCTGGCCGAGGAAGCCGGCTATGATGGCGTGACGCCGATCCGCATCCTCACCAGCCGCCAGTATGAATTCCACTACAAGATGGCCCAGGTTGCCCAGGCCTATCTCGAAATGGCCGGCTTCAAGGTGCAGCTCGACGTTGTGGAATGGGCGACCCTAACCCAGACCCGCACCGACCCGTCCAAGTGGGACATCTACATCAGCCACAGCCCGTTCCTCTCCGAACCGGCCCTGATGGGTGTGCTCAACGACACCTCGCCCGGCTGGTGGGTGTCGGACGCCAAGGCGGCAGCGCTGCAGGCCTTCAATGCCGAGGTCGATCCGCAGCGTCGCGTCGAGCTCTTCGCCGACGTGCAGGCGATCATCTACGAAGAAGTGCCCCTGATCAAAGTGGGCAACTTCAATGCGCTCGCCGCCCAGGCGCCGAACCTTGAAGGCGTGACCCCCGCTTCGTGGCCCTACTTCTGGAATGCCTATCTGACCGAGTAATCTCCCCAAGGTCAGCGGTGGTGGCGCAGTCCCGCGCCACCACCATGCTCTTCTCCAGCGCGTGCAGGTAATATGCTGCGTCCCATACTCAACCGCCTCGGCGGAATGCTGATTGTGATGGCGCTGGTCGTCACCATCGTCTTTGTCATCGTTCGCGTCACCCCTGGCGATCCGGCAGCCGTGATGCTGGGGCCGGATGCGACGGCGGCTGACATCCAGTCCCTGCGGGATCGTCTAGGCCTCAACGCCTCGATCCCGGAGCAATTCCTCAGCTATGTCGGCGGTCTCTTCCGCGGCGATCTGGGGCAATCGATCTTCCTCAACATTCCGGTTTCCGAAGCCCTGTTGAACCGTGCCGAGCCCACGTTCTTCCTGACGATCTTCTCTCTGGCCATTGCCACCGCCATAGCGCTGCCTGTGGGCATCATGTCGGCCTATCTGCGCGGCACCGTGTTCGACCAGGCCATGACCACGGTCTCCATGGTCGCCGCCAGCGTGCCCAGCTTCTGGCTGGCCCTGATCCTGATGCAGTTCTTTGCGGTCAAACTGGGCTGGTTCGACACCTCCGGCTATGGCGGTCCCGGCGCCAGCTTTGGCGAACGCATGCACCATCTTGTCCTGCCGGCATTCTCGCTGGGCCTCGTGAGTTCGGCGCTGATTACGCGTTTCACCCGGGCCAGCATGCTCGATGTGCTCAATGACGACTATGTCCGCACCGCTCGCTCCAAGGGAATGAGCGAGTGGCGCGTCGTCATGCGCCATGCACTCAAGAACGCGCTGATTCCCATTCTTACCGTTGTCGGTCTCACCGCCGCACTGCTGATCTCGGGCGCCATCGTCACCGAGACCGTGTTCGGTCTGCCCGGTGTCGGCAGTCTCATCGTGTCCGCGGTTCTCCGGCGCGACTATCCGGTCATCCAGGGTGCGCTGCTGATCGTTGCCGGGCTTTACGTGCTGATCAACTTCATAATCGACATGCTCTATCTCGCTGTCGATCCGCGGGTGCGTTACTGATGGCCGCCATTTCCGCTCCAGTGCCGTTCCGCGAACCCAATGTGTTGATGCGGCTTGCACGCCGGCCCACGGCCTTTGTGGGCTTGCTGGTCATCGTCGTCATCGCCGTGCTGTCGATCCTCGCACCCTGGATCGCGCCCTATTCGCCGACCCAGCTGGCCGTGGCGAACCGCCTCAACGGGCCTTCGCTGATCCATTTCTTCGGCACCGACGACATGGGCCGCGACGTGTTCACGCGAGTGCTCTATTCCGGCCGGACTTCGCTCACCGTGGCAGTGGCCGTGGTTGTCCTCGCCTCGATTATCGGGGTCTTTCTCGGGCTGGTATCGGGCTTCTTTCGCCGGGCCGATGCGCCGATCTCGCGGCTGATCGATGCCATGATGGCCTTCCCGGATATCCTGCTCGCCATCGCGCTCGTGGCGGCTCTCGGCGCCTCCGCCACGAATGTGGTCATCGCGCTCGGCCTCGTTTATGCCCCTCGCCTGGCGCGTGTCGTCCGCGCCTCGACGCTGGTCGTGCGCGAACTGCCCTATGTCGAAGCCGCGCGGGCCCTTGCGGTGCCGACCCACACCATTCTGGTCCGCCATGTTCTGCGCAATGTCGCGTCGCCGCTTCTGGTGCAGGCGACATTTATCTTCTCCTCCTCCATTCTGGCCGAGGCGGGCCTGTCCTTCCTGGGTGTCGGCATCTCTCCCGACATCCCTACCTGGGGCACGATGATTTCGGTGGGCCGGCAATATCTCGATGCCGCGCCCTGGATCATGTGGTTCCCCGGCGGCGCCATCGTACTCACCGTACTTTCTCTTCAACTTGTCGGCGACGGACTGCGCGATCTTCTCGATCCGCGTCTGGCAAAGGATATCTGATGATCAACAACCAATTTTCACCCGCCGCATCGCGCCTGCTGGTTCGCGGCGCCAAGCCGATCGGCTTTGCCATGCCGGGCCTGCCGCCCCTGGTCGACGTGCTCGTCGACAGGAACGGCACGATCCTCGACACCGGCGCCGGGCTTTCGGTCGGCGAGGACGTACACGTCGTCGACGCCAAGGGTGCCTGGATGTCCCCGGGCTGGACCGATCTGCATGCCCATGTCTGGTATGGCGGCACCGATATTTCCATCAAGCCTGAAGAGGGTGGCGCCGCGCGCGGGGTGACGACTATCGTCGATGCCGGCTCGGCCGGTGAAGGCAATTTCATCGGCCTGCGCGAATTCATCATCGAGCCGGCCAGGGAAAACATCTACGCCTTTCTCAATCTCGGCTCGATCGGGCTCGTGGCCTGCAATCGCGTCAGCGAACTCATGGACATGCGCTCGATCGATCTCGATCGCATCATCGCGACGGTCGAAGCCAATCGCGACGTCATCGTCGGTCTCAAGGTACGCGCCAGCGCCGTCATCACCGGTGGCTGGGATCTGGTCCCGGTCAAGCTGGCCAAAAAGCTTGGTCGGATCCTCAAGCTGCCCTTGATGGTCCATGTCGGCGAGCCCCCGCCGCTATATGATGACATCCTGCCGCTGCTCACCGAAGGCGACATCGTCACCCATTGCTTCAACGGCAAGGCGGGCGGCTCGATCATCGAGGACGAGGACCTCTACTATCTCGCCAAGGAAGCCAGCGAGCGCGGCATCGTGCTCGATATCGGCCATGGCGGGGCATCGTTCTCGTTCGAGGTTGGCCGGGTTGCGCTGTCGCGGGGCCTCAAGCCCACCACCATTTCCACCGACCTGCATAATCGCTCGCTCGACAATGCGGTCTGGGACCTGGGCACCACCATGTCCAAGCTCCTCTCGCTGGGCATGGACTTCGAGGACGTGGTCGTGGCCTCCACCACCGCGCCGCGCAAGGCCATTCACAAGCCGTTCGAGAACCTTCTGGCCAAGGGCAAGCCGGCCGAGTTCACGCTGTTCGACCTCGTGGACGAGACCATTACCGTCCAGGACTCCGATGGCGTGCCGTCGACGCTCCATCAAATGTTCGAGCCCCGTTACGCCATTCTGGGCGCCGAGGCCATCTCGGCGCACCGACATGTGCCGATCGTGGCTGGCGCGTCCGGCCACAAGTGCCCGCATTGCGGATGGACTTCATGAATCAAATGGCGCCAGAAACAATCCTGTCCGTGCGTGACCTGCGGACGTGGTTCACCTCCCGGCGCAGCACAGCCAAGGCCGTCGATGGCGTCACCTTCGATCTGGAGCGCGGCAAGACACTTGCCGTTGTCGGGGAATCGGGCTCAGGCAAGTCCGTCACCAGCCTCTCGATCATGGGGCTGCTCGCCCGCCCCGGTGCCATTGCCGGTGGCGAAGTCCTGTTCCGCCGCCGCGATGGCAAGGTTTCCGATCTGGCCCGCTTCAGTGGGCGCGAATTCCGTCGGGTGCGTGGCCGGGAGATCGCCATGATCTTCCAGGAGCCGATGACCAGCCTCAACCCGCTGTTCACCGTTGGCGACCAGATCGGCGAGATGATTTCCCTGCACGAGGACATCAGCCGCGCCCAGGCGCGCAAGCGCGCGCTCGACATGCTGCAGCAGGTGGAAATTCCCGATGCCGCCAACCGGCTGGATGACTATCCGCACCACATGTCTGGCGGCATGCGGCAGCGCGTCATGATCGCCATGGCGCTCTCCTGCAACCCCTCCCTGCTGATTGCCGACGAGCCGACAACGGCGCTCGACGTCACCATCCAGGCGCAGATCCTCGACCTTCTCCGCCGGCTGCAGGCAGAAATGCAGATGAGCATCCTGTTCATCACCCACAATCTCGGCGTGGTGGCCGAAATCGCCCATGAAGTGGTGGTGATGTATGCCGGGCGGGTGGTCGAACATGCCGGGGTCAACGCGCTCTTCGCCCATCAGCGCCATCCCTATACCAAGGGCCTGCTGGCCTGTACGCCCAACGCCGCACGTGACCTCGCCGATGATGGCGAGCGCCGGGCACTCTACTCCATCCCCGGCAGCGTTCCGCCGATCACCAATCTGCCGCCGGGCTGCTCTTTCGAGCCCCGTTGCGGCTATGCCATCCCGCCCTGCAGTGCTGCGGTGCCGCCGCTGCTGCCCACCGTGGACGGCGGCTTTTCCCGCTGCATCCGGAGCGCCGAAATATGAGCCCCATTGAGGCAGAAGCCCCCGTCCTGCTGAGCGTGCAGGGCCTCCAGAAGCACTTTCACGGACGTGGCGGCAAGGTCGTGCGCGCCGTTGAGGATGTGAGTTTTGATATTCGCCGCGGCACGACGGTCGGCCTTGTCGGCGAATCCGGCTCCGGCAAGACCACGGCCGGCCGCTCCATCCTGCGCCTTGTCGAGCCGAGCGGCGGCAAGGCCATGTTCGATGGCGTGGACCTGTTTTCGCTCAGCGACAAGCAGATGAATACCTATCGCCAGCGCCTGCAGATCATTTTCCAGGACCCCTATTCCAGCCTCAATCCCCGGCTTCGGGTCGACGCCATCATCGGCGAAGCGCTCAATGCCTGTGGCTTTCCGCGCGGCCAGCGCCGGCAGGAGCGTGTCGCCGAACTGCTCGAGCTGGTCGGCCTGTCGCCGGAGCATGCGCGCCGTTTCCCCCACGAATTCTCGGGTGGACAGCGCCAGCGTATCGGCATTGCCCGGGCGCTGGCCGTCGAACCCGATTTCATCGTCGCCGACGAGCCTGTTTCGGCACTCGACGTCTCGGTGCAGGCGCAGGTGCTCAACCTGCTTGGCGAGCTGCAGCAGCGGCTTGGCCTCACCATGCTGTTCATCGCGCATGACCTGTCTGTCGTGGAATATCTCTGCGATGAAGTGATCGTCATGTATCTCGGACGCGTCATGGAACGGGGGCCGCGGCGCCAGATCTATGGCGCGCCGCGCCACCCCTATACGCGGGCCCTTCTGGCAACCTCGCCGGTGCCCGACCCGACGCGCAAGCGCGTTCATGCGCCGCTTCGGGGCGACATTCCGAGCCCCATAAATCCACCTTCCGGCTGCGTCTTCCGCACCCGCTGCCCCGAAGCTGTCGGCCGCTGTGCCGAGATCATCCCGCCTGTCGTTCATCTGGGGGAAGGGCACCACGTTGCGTGTATCCTCCACGATGGCGTATCTTCCTGAACCGGAGCCCGTCTCACATGTCCGCAATCGAGCAGGTATCGACGCCTGCATCCAATCCCTATGAGCGCCTGGCCGCTCTTGGGCTGAAATTGCCACTGGCGCCGCCGCCCATCGCCAATTTTGTCACCCATGTTCAGGAAGGGCAATTGCTCTATCTGTCGGGGCAGGGGCCCACCGAGCCCGATGGTCGGTTCCATTCCGGCAAGCTGGGCGCCGACGTTACGGTGGAGCAGGCCTATGAGCATGCCCGCCTGGTCGGCCTCAACCTGATTGCCGTCATGCATGAGGCCCTGGGTGATCTCCATCGCGTCCGCCGTGTCGTCAAGCTCCTCGGCATGGTCAATGCCACACCCGATTTCAGCGACCACCCCGCCGTGATCAATGGATGCTCGGACCTGCTCAACCAGGTCTTCGGGGAATGCGGGGTGCATGCCCGTTCGGCCGTGGGCTTCAGCTCGCTCCCCAACCAGATCACCGTCGAGATCGAAGCCATTATCGCCATCCGCTAGAAAGCCGCTCCCATGCCCCAAAACGCTATCCATGACGAATTAGGCCTGCGTCCCGTCATCAATGTCTCGGGAACCATGACGACGCTGGGCGCATCCATCGTCGTGCCGCAAGCCATCGACGCCATGTGCCGCGGCCTTGGTCAGTTCTTCGAAATGGGCGAGCTGCAAAAGCGCGCCAGCGCCATCATCGCCGAGTTGACCGGCGCCGAAACAGGTTTTGTGACGGCCTCCTGTTCGTCGGGCATCACCTTGGCGGTGGCGGGTGCCATGACCGGCACCGATCTCCATGCGATCGAACGGCTCCCCGATACCGGCAAGCTGCGCCATGAAGTGGTGATGCTGGCCGGTCACATGATCTCCTATGGAGCGCCGGTGGAGCAGGCTATCCGCCTTGCTGGGGCAAAGGTCGTGCCGGTCGGCCAGGCTACGTCCTCGCATGCCTACCAGCTGGCCGGCTCCATCAACGAAAACACCGCGGCGGGCGTCTTCGTCGTCTCCCATCATGTGGTCGACTATGCCCAGCTGCCGCTGCGCACCTTTGCCGAGATCTGCCACAGCAAGGGCGTGCCGGTGATCGTCGATGCGGCCTCCGAGTATGATCTGCGCCTGTTCCTGGAAATGGGCGCCGATATCGTTCTCTATAGCGGCCACAAGTTCCTGGGTGGACCGACCTCCGGGATCGTCGCCGGCAGCAAGGCGCTGGTGAAGGCCGCTTTCCTGCAGAACCGCGGCGTCGGTCGTGGCATGAAGGTGGGCAAGGAAAGCATCATCGGCGTCATGGCCGCGCTCACCGCCTGGAAAACGCGCGACCATGCGGAAATCCGCGCCCGCGAACAGCACGCGCTGGATCTCTGGTGTGCCGCGCTTGCCGGCCGCCCCGGCGTCAGGGCGGTAGTCGTTCCCGATCCCACCAACAATCCGCTCGATCGCGTCAAGGTGGAAATCGACGCAGAGGCAGCCCGGATCAGCGCCTGGGACCTTGCGGCACGCCTGGCAGCGGGCGCGACCCCGATCATCGTGCGCGACCACGAAATCGAGCATGGCCACTTCTTCCTCGACCCATGCAATCTGCATCCCGGTCAGGAAGAAATCGTCGCAGCGCGGCTGGTGGAGGAGCTGGAAAAAGCCGGGCTCCAGAACGCCGTGATTTCCACGCCGCTTGAACAACTTTGGCTTGATCGGGAAGCCGCCCTCTTGAATTGGCCTGATTAGGGGAATAGGTCGTCAGAAGCGAAGGAGCCCCCGAGCCATGAGCATCGACGACCTAATGCAAGAGGCCCCAGCCGAGCAACCCAGCGCCCGTCGACGCACCAGTGGCATCGACCGCGCTTTGCAGATTCTCGATTACCTGCAGGACGAGGCACATCCCGCCACGGCTTACGAGATTGCGCGCGGCGTTGGTGCTCCCCTCTCCACGATCTATGTGATCGTCGACGATCTGGTGAGCAAGAACATGCTCAGTCGTGCGGCCGATGGCAGCATCTGGTTGGGTCATCGCCTCTATCACTATGGCCTGAGCTATGCCCGCAACCTCGATCTGCTGTCCGTTGCCACCGACGAAATGCGCATCCTCGCCAATGCCTCGGGTGAGGTGGTGCAGGTCTGCGGGCGCGATGGTAACGACATGGTCGTTTTGGCCATGGAAGAGGGCCCGGTGCATTTCCAGGTCGCGGCGCGCATCGGCACGCGCAGCCCCCTGAACTGGACTGCCTCGGGCCGGCTTCTGGTCGGTCATCTCGGCGCCGAAGAACGGCTTGCGATCTACAAGGCCACGGCACGCCCGTCGCCGACTGGTCGGGCGGAAACCGATCCGCAGGTGCTGGCCGACTGCGCTGGCGAAGCCTTCCGCCACAAGCTCTCGATCCAGGCCGGCGAATCCAATTTCTCGGTGGCCTGTATTGCCGCCCCGATCATTGATCGCTCAGGCGTCTGCCAGGCCACCATGTCCATCGTTGTGCCCGAGGGCAAGGTGAACCAGAAAGACCCCGACCTGATCGAGATGGTCAAGGAAAGCGCCGTTCGCGTCGAGGCCCGGCTCGGCTGGCTCTAGTCCGGCCAGGTCAGCATGCCGGCGGACGACGTGCGGAACGGCAGGCTCATTGCGCCTTCCGGTCGCGTCTGGCTCTCGATCAGACCCGCCAGCGCTTCGGCCACAATCTCGGCCTCGCCCGGATGCAGATTGCATGGGTCCAGCAGGAAATAGCCCAGTTCCGCCAGATGCCCGCGCACCATGATCGGCGGCGAGCCCTTGGCGAGCGCCCCAGCCAGGCCATGGGCGGAGTAACCGCTTTCCGTCCCGACCCGCACTTCCAGCCGATCAAGCGGATTGCCCGTCGGATCGGGCACGATCACCGCCTCGATACCGGGCAGCGTGGCAAAGCGAGTGGCCCAGAGATCGAGCGCTGCCCGCTCGCGCGCCCTTATGCCCGCATGATCGCGCACTTCCCAGGCCTCCAGGGCCGCCATCACCCCGGCAATGCTCTCCTTGCCCACCTTCATGCCGCGGCCCACGCCACGGTTCTGCAGATAGGCGGCGCGGATCAGCTCTTTCTTGCCCGCAACGATACCCGTTGTCGGGCCGCCCAGGAATTTGTGGCCGCTATAGATGACGAGGTCGGCCCCTTGCTCGAGGAAGCGCCGGAAATCGTATTCGGACGCCGCGTCCACGATCACCGGCACGTTCTTGGCGTGGCAGATGGCGACAAATTCCGGCAGCGTCAGCATGCCGTAGCTCATGGTCGTATGGGCCACCACATAGATGCCGGCCGCGGTGTCTTCGGTGATCGCTTCATCGACCTGGTAGGGCGCCGTGGCGCTGACAGCGCCTGCCAGCACGGCTTTGCCGCCGCAAAGGCGAATGGCCTGATCGATATTGTTGCCATAGCCCACGACATGGCCCCATTGCACCAGCACTTCGGTTTTGAGGCCGGTCGTGTCCAATGGCAGCCGTTCGATCGCGAGGAGCCTGGTGCCGGTCATGGCTGCGGCAACTGCCATCACGATGCCGCCGGCGGCCGAGGCCGTGACGAATCCTGCCTCTGCCCCGGTCAGCCGCGCGATGATCGCGCTCGCCTTGCGCTGCAAGTCGTCGATTTCCACCCATTGCGGGGCGATTTCCGCCATGGCCCGGATCGCTTCCGGTACGATGATGGAGGCGCCAAGTGCGGTCATTGTCCCTGAAACATTGATGATCGGACGAAGTCCCAGACGGTCGCGGATAGATTTTGATGGGGGGGCGCTTGGAAAATCCATGTTCAACCTTCTTGTCTGGTATATCGGACACTGATCCATTATATCAGACACTATGGCATGAAGGCGCGTCTTTCAACGGATCATGGGCATGGCACATAGCGGAATTTCGATATTGGCATCGAAGCGGGGGCGCGGCGTGGATCGGTTGCTCCTGCTGCTGGCCCAACTGCATGAGCATGGCCGCCCCATGCGCGTCGTGGAACTCGCCAAGGCACTCGATGCGCCGCGGTCGACCATTTACGAACTGGTTGGTGCGCTCACCGATGCCGGCCTTCTTGAGTTCAGCAGCGATGGCAAGCAGGTGTTTTTTGGCAAGCTGATGCACCTCTATGGCGCGAGTTACCTGCGCGAGAACGAGTTGATCCGTCGCGGCTCCGCCGAGGTCGACCGACTGTCCCTGGCGAGCGGGGAGACCTGTGAGCTTTGCGTATTGCACAACAATCGCCAGGCCATCATCCACATGCACCCCGGCGCCCGCCCGCAGCGCATCAGTTCCGAGGTTGGCGCGCAGATCCCGCTTCCCTGGACGGCCTCGGGCCGCCTGCTGCTCTCCCAGTCGAGCCCCCAAGACATCGAGGCGCTGATAGCGCCCGAGGATCTCCTGCTTCCAGACGGGCGGACGCTGCCGCTGTCCGTGTTCATCGACGAATGCCACGCCGCCAAGGGCATGCCCATCATCGTGACCAAGGGGCTCATCAACAGTCTGACCCAGTGCCTGGCCGCGCCGGTATGGGGCTCTGACCACACGCTGGCGGCCACAATTTGCATGGTTCTGCCGATCGACGTGGCCGAAAACCAGGTCGCGACCTGGAAGCGCGAGTTGATCACCAGTTCCCGCAGGCTTTCGCTGAACGCCTAGAATGGGATGCTGACACTGCACAGGCGCTGAGCAGAGCACCACCAATACTGGCTTGCGGCGAGCCACCAGCGCGGGCGTGCCAATGCCGTGAGCGAACCTGTGATTGTCCGCTTGATCGGTCCGACGGCCGTCGCCTGCCAGTCTGTTGACCACCCTTTATCGCCCTTGCCGGCCTCTCACCGTAGCGACCGCTTTTGGAATACAGCCACGCGGTGCCGATGGCTGAGATGGGGCGCCCAGCTGACTTCCGATTGGATGAAGCACTGGGCCAATCTCGCTCGTTTCGTCAACCGCTTCCCCAGTGCGTGATTGTTTTGGCCACCCGCCTTGTCGCCACGGCTGACGCCGGGCCGTCAACGGATTGCCAGGGGAATTGGCCAACGGCACTGCCGCCAACCTGGCTCCATATGCATGTTGTCGCGGTCGCTAGAAAAAGAGGGCATCGAGATCATCATCATCGCTTGTGCCGGTCGCCGATGTGGGTTCCAGCGTCTCGCCGTCAGTGACAATGGCTGCCCCGGCATCCGACACCCCGTTCGGGCGAGCCCCAAGGAACGTCTCGTGAATGCGGCGTTCGGCGTCCATGGTGTAGCATGACCAGACGCGGTCGACAGCCTGGGTCGCTGCAGCGGGCACGGCGCCACCCGAGGGCGGGCAGTGCTGGAGCAGGCGGACATGCAGATCGGCGATCGCTTCGGAGATGGCGGCCTGGTCGGCGAAGATTTCGGCCGCATTACCCAGCAGCGCAATCACATTGGGGCCATCGTGTTCGAGCGTTGCCAGAGCCTGGGCCAGCGCCTGATCCACTCCCTGCAACAGCAGGAGCGCCGCAGTGGCCTCGTGCTCAAGCTGGCCTACACGCCCGCTGGCGTCACCGTTGGCAGCAGAGCCGAAGGACCTGGCCAGACGGGCGGCGTCCTGCAGGCTGGTCATGGCGCCTTCGGCGGCGACAACGGTCTCTCCGGTCAGTTCGCGCAACTGGCGGGCGATGACGTTGAGTGAAGCCCCGCGCGGCCCGAGCTGGGCACATTTGACCGCCGCATTGAGACTGACAAGGCGCATATTGGCCTCGACTTCCCGCACCGCCTCGACATGGGTCAAAAGGGCGTCGACCGTCTGCAGAACGGCGCCGGCGACCTGCTCAATCTTGCTGCGTTCGGTCTCGCAATCGAGCAGCACGGTGGCGGCGTCGCGCACGGCGCCACTCAATGCCGTGAGCGGTGCCTGAGTGCCGCTGCCGCTCTTGCCATAGATGCTGCGGCTGTGGCTCATGATCGCGCCAGCATCCGAAGACAGATCGCGCAAGGCGTCGCTGGCTTCAGCAATGTCGGTTTCGAAGGCCTGCGCGGCGCCGGCCAGCTGGCGGGCCTGAAGCCCGCCTATCGCCCCATGCGCGCCGTCGATATCGTCGTCCGGGAGCCCGCCGCTGTCGAGCAGAGCGCACAGCGCGTGGATACCGGCTTCGACGTGTTCAATTCGCTGGCGGGTCGCGTCGCCCACCTGCAAGGCCATGACGGCATTGCCGATCCGACCAACGATCTGGCGCGAGACGCGCCCCGTTTCCGCGCTGCCCTCGATCGAAACGGCCCGCTGGCGGGCAACGGCGGCAAGTGCGCCATCCATGTTCGCAGCCAGCTTGCTGAGCGAGCTGACATGGACCGTCTGGAACTGACCGCGCTGATGGGCGGCCCGGGCGACTTCAGCGGAGAGTTGACGATAAAGAGCGGTGAATTCCTGGATGGTGCCGGTGGCATTCTCGGAGAGTTGGGCAATGTCGGTGGTAAACACGTCAAAGTCATCGCCGTCGCCGACAATGCTGGCCGCAACGACACGGGCATTGATCGCCACAATGCTCATCATCTTGATGGTGCGGCGCAGGGCGGCAATCGGATGCTCGGCGGCGGCAACAACCTTCACCAGTTGGGTAAGGTCGACCAGTTCGACAGCAAACTGCTCGGAGATGGCTCGCGCCTGCAGGCCTACATCGGCCAGGCGTGCCGAGGCCTCCGCCAACTGCGGACTTTCCAGTTCGGCCGGCAGCGCCTCAAAAACCCTGGTGACCCGGTTGAGAATGCCGGCGCCTTCGCTCAGGCGCGCGCCAACGCGGACAAAGGTCGCTTCGATCTGTTCGCGCGGGGCGGCAAGCTCCTGGGCGATGGCGCGCAGCGGTGCGGTCGGCGCGACTGCGGTCTGGGTGGGCCGGGCAAGTGCAGTCATGGTCATGCTCCGGGAACAGTGGCGGTGCGCGCGTAGGCGCTGATCTCATTGGCGATCTTCTTGAGCGCAACGATCTTGGCGACCGCGCCGCGCTCAATGGCCTCCTTGGGCATGCCAAAGACGACACAACTGTCTTCGTCCTGAGCCAGCGTCATGCTGCCCGCCTGGCGCATCTCCAGCAGGCCGCGCGCGCCGTCATCGCCCATGCCCGTCAGGATGATGCCCATGGCATTGCGTCCGGCAACCTGCGCGGCCGAGCGGAACAGTACGTCGACAGAGGGGCGATGGCGCGACACGTGGGGACCATCCACAATGCTGACGGTATAGCGCGTTCCGGACCGCAGCAGGACCATGTGCTGGTTGCCCGGGGCAATCAGGACGCGACCGGCCTGCACCACATCGCCATCCTGGGCCTCCTTGACCGTCGCAGCACACAGGCCATTGAGCCGGCGCGCAAAGGCATTGGTGAATTTTTCTGGCATGTGCTGGACGATCAAAATGGCCGGGCCATCGGCCGGCAGAGCCTCAAGAACCTCGCGCAGGGCCTCGGTGCCGCCGGTCGAGGCACCGATGCAGATCACCGGCTCGGTGGTGGGTTGCTTGGCGCGAACCGAAGCCGAGCGCGCTTCAGAATGTGGCGGCATGATCGCGTCGGCCGTGAGTTTTGCCTCGATGGTTATGGGGGGCGCCGGTTTGTGCAGACCACGCAACTTGGCATGGGCAGCGCCCTTGGCGGCATCGCAGATGCGCATGCGCGATTCCTGCAGGAAGTGGGCACTATCGATGCGCGGCTTGGTCACAACATCCACCGCGCCGGCTTCGAGCGCCTGCATCAACGCTTCGGAGCCGGCCTCGGCCAGGCTCGAGCAGATCACTACCGGAATGGGGCGCTGGCTCATGATCTTGCGCAGGAAGGTGAGCCCGTCCATGCGCGGCATTTCGATGTCCAGGAACATGACGTCGGGCACTTCCTGGCGAATGCGTTCCACTGCCACATAGGGATCGGCCGCCGTGGCCATGACTTCCAGGTCAGGATCGCTGGCGATGATCTCGCTGAGCGTCATGCGCACCGAGGCGCTGTCATCGACAATGAGCACGCGGATTTTGCGACGGGTCTCGGGCATTGGCCGGCTCAGATCTTCTGAAATACGGCAGGCGCCACAGGGCGCATGCTGACATCGGTGCCGATCATGGATTCGGAATGGCCCAGCAGCAGGTAGCCGCCCGGCCGCAAATGGTGGACCAATCGCTGAATGACCTTCTCCTGGTCAGATTTCTCGAAGTAGATCAGCACATTGCGCAGAAAGATCACGTCGACGTCGTGGTCAAACGGATAGTTGTTGTCCATCAGATTGAGCTGCAGAAAGCGGACGAGCCGGCGCAGCTCGGGCACGATGCGGACATGCGGGCGAAGGTCGGACTGGCGCGAGGTCATCAGATAGCGCTGTTGCATCGCGGCAGGAACGGGCGCTACCAGATCGGCCGAATAGATGGCACGCATGCCCTGCTCCAGCACGGCCGTGGAGATATCGGTCCCCAGTATCGAGAAGCGGAAATCGTGGCGCCGGCTGGCAAGATCCGCCAACACCATGGCCAGCGTATAGGCTTCGACGCCGGTTGAACTGGCGGCGCTCCATATCTTGAGCAAGGGCTGGCGCTCAGCTTTGCGTAACTCCAGCAGTTCAGGAACCAGGCGATCCCTGAGCAGCTCAAAATGCTCGGGCTCGCGAAAGAAGTCGGTCTTGTTGGTCGTTACTGCGTTGATGAGGTGAATGCGCTCGGCCGCGAGACCTCCGCCCTGGAACAACAGGGCGCTGTAGTCATCCAGGCTGGACAGGCCGAGGGCGCGGACGCGCTTGCGCAGGCGCCCCTCAACCATGATGCGCTTGGCCGGTGGCAGCTTGATGCCGACCTCCTGGCCGATAAAGTCAGCGATGCGTTTGAAGGCCTGGGCCGAAAGATGGTCATCATCGGCGGCAGGAGTCTGGAGTTGGGGCAGCGACACAGGTTATCTCCGGCCAGGAATTTGGCGGCACGCAATCGGCTCGATCGCGTGCCAGGTCGTTTCAGGCAGCCTGGGCAACGCCCTTGATGGAGCCCAGCAGGGCTTCGAGGTCGAGCACGGTGACAAACTTGCCATTGCGGCGGCCGATGCCGGCAATGCAGCGTCCACTCCAGGTCCCGCCGACATCCGGTGCTGGATCAAGCGCCCCCTCATCCAGAACGGTCACCTCGAACACCCGGTCGGCGCGGAGGCCCATCCGCAGTTCGCCATTGTGGCCGGCCAGTGCCAGAACGATGACCCGTGTGTTCTCGGTGTCCGGCGCCGGTGGCAGGCCCAGCGTCAAACGCAGGTCAACCACCGGGACGCCCTGGCCGCGGACATCGATCATGCCGAGCAGGTTCGCTGGCGCCTGAGGCAGGCGCGCAATGGGCGGCATGTCCAGTATCTCCTGCACCTTCTCGATGGGGGCGGCGAAAAGCTCCTCACCAACCCCCAGGGTGACGTATTGGGCCCGTTCAGTCATGACGTCCTCCGATCATGCCGCGCCGCGGCGGCTGAATTCGTCGTCGAGGTCGTCGTGGCCGTCCTCGAGGTCCAGAGCAAAGCCGCCACCGCCCGTGCGGCCCTTTTTGCCGGCGGCAGGCTTGCCGGCCGTCAGGTGCGGCGACTTGGCCATGATGGCGTCGCGCAGGCCGGCGCTCGTGGCTTTGGCCTTGGCGGCAACCGGCGCCGATACCGCCTGGTGGCTGGAGCCACCCTCGATGCGGAAGTAGCTGATGGCGGCCTGCAACTGCTCGGCCTGGCTGGCCAGTTCCTCGGAGGTTGCCGACATTTCCTCGGCGGCCGAGGTATTCTGCTGGGTCACCTTGTCAAGCTGCTGGATGGCGGTGTTGATCTGGGCGGCACCAGCATTCTGCTCGCGGCTGCCAGCCGAGATTTCTTCGACCAGTTCAGCCGTGCGCTGGATGTCGGGCACCAGCTTGCCGAGCATGTCCCCGGCCGCCTGGGCTGCCTTGACGGTGGTGCCGGAGAGCGTGGAGATCTCGGCTGCCGCAGCCTGGCTGCGTTCGGCCAGCTTGCGCACTTCGGAGGCGACCACGGCAAAGCCGCGGCCATGTTCGCCGGCACGGGCGGCTTCCACCGCTGCGTTCAGGGCGAGCAGATCGGTCTGGCGGGCGATTTCCTGCACCACCATGATCTTTTCGGCGATCGTCTGCATGGCTGCCACGGCATTGTTGACCGCTTCGCCCGAGGCGATGGCATCGGCCGCGGACTGGCGGGCGATCTTTTCGGTCTGGCTGGCATTGTCGGCCGACTGCTTGATGGTGGCCGACATTTCCTCCATCGAGGCGGAGGCCTCTTCGGTCGAGGAGGCCTGCTCGGTCGAGCCCTGGCTGAGCTGTTCGGCGGTGGCCGACAGTTCCTGGCTGCCGGCGGCAACGTTGCGGGTGGCAGCGGTCACTTCGCCAATGACCGCGCGCAGCTTTTCCACCATGCTCGCAAGCGAGAGGCCGAGCGTATCCTTGTCGGACAGCGGCTGGGGAACGACGGTGAGGTCACCGCTGGCTATGATATCGGCGACTTTGGCAGATTTGCGCAGATTGTCGGTCATCAGATTGACCTTCTCGACGACATCCTTGATCTCGTCATTGGTGCGGATGGCAATTTCCTGATCGAGATCGCCAATGGCGACAGCGGAGACGGCCCGGTTGATGCTGTTGAGGCCCCTGCTGATCGAGACAACAATCCAGGTGGCGGCAATGGCGGCGAGCAGGGCCGAACCAGCCAGGAGACTGAGCAGGACCGTCACGCTTTGGTGGTAGAGGTCCCCATTGGCCGCCGATGCGGCCCGGACCTGCTCGCTGTTGAGGTCAATAATTGCATTGAGGTCGTCGACCGACTTCTGACGGATTGCGGCTGCTGCACCGGCGGCCAGCGCAAAGGCTTCTGCGGGCTGATTGGCGCTTATCAACTGCCGAACGCGCATGTGCTGCGTCAGGTAATCGGCGTAGTCTGTCTCCAGGGTCTTGACCAAAGGCTTGCCGGCGTCGCTCGACATGGTCCAGAGCTCATTGGTCTGGTCCTTGATCGCCGCGATTTCGGTATCCATGTTTTCGACAAATTTGGCGATGTCTGCGGGATTGTCAGCCAGGAGCAAGTTCTTCTCGTCGCGTGCCACGCGCAAAGTGCGGGCATTGATGGTCTGCGCCAGCGTGGTCCGCGCGAAATTTCCGTCGACCGCATTGTTGAACGACTGGTCCAGCTGCCCCAGATTTTGAATCGCGACGACCATGCTTATTGCCGACATCGCGATGACGAAGACGAATGTCGCCGCCAACTTTACTTTAATTGTCATTCGCATTTTGAAAATCGCCTTGAGCTAACGCCACGTCGGGGCGCGATATTTTTTAAGTAATTTTTCCCTGCGGCACCGGGACTGATCCCGGCGCTGCTTTTGGCTGTAGTTCCAGAGTGCGGACTAGGCGGCGCCGCGGCGGCTGAATTCGTCGTCGAGGTCGTCGTGGCCGTCCTCGAGGTCCAGAGCAAAGCCGCCACCGCCCGTGCGGCCCTTTTTGCCGGCGGCAGGCTTGCTGGCCGTCAGGTGCGGCGACTTGGCCATGATGGCGTCGCGCAGGCCGGCGCTCGTGGCTTTGGCCTTGGCGGCAACCGGCGCCGATACCGCCTGGTGGCTGGAGCCACCCTCGATGCGGAAGTAGCTGATGGCGGCCTGCAACTGCTCGGCCTGGCTGGCCAGTTCCTCGGAGGTTGCCGACATTTCCTCGGCGGCCGAGGTATTCTGCTGGGTCACCTTGTCAAGCTGCTGGATGGCGGTGTTGATCTGGGCGGCACCAGCATTCTGCTCGCGGCTGCCAGCCGAGATTTCTTCGACCAGTTCAGCCGTGCGCTGGATGTCGGGCACCAGCTTGCCGAGCATGTCCCCGGCCGCCTGGGCTGCCTTGACGGTGGTGCCGGAGAGCGTGGAGATCTCGGCTGCCGCAGCCTGGCTGCGTTCGGCCAGCTTGCGCACTTCGGAGGCGACCACGGCAAAGCCGCGGCCATGTTCGCCGGCACGGGCGGCTTCCACCGCTGCGTTCAGGGCGAGCAGATCGGTCTGGCGGGCGATTTCCTGCACCACCATGATCTTTTCGGCGATCGTCTGCATGGCTGCCACGGCATTGTTGACCGCTTCGCCCGAGGCGATGGCATCGGCCGCGGACTGGCGGGCGATCTTTTCGGTCTGGCTGGCATTGTCGGCCGACTGCTTGATGGTGGCCGACATTTCCTCCATCGAGGCGGAGGCCTCTTCGGTCGAGGAGGCCTGCTCGGTCGAGCCCTGGCTGAGCTGTTCGGCGGTGGCCGACAGTTCCTGGCTGCCAGCGGCAACATTGCGGGTGGCAGCGGTCACTTCGCCGACCACTTCGCGCAGCTTGGCCGTCATGGCGTTGAGCGCCTTGATCAGGTCGCCTACTTCATCGTCCGACTTGACATCGGCCGTGGCGCTCAGATTGCCGGCGGCAACCTCGGAGGCCAGGCGAACAGCGCTGGTCAATGCCCTGGAAATGGACATGACAATCCAGAATGCAGCGACAAAGGCGATGAGCGCCGAGCCGATCAGCAGGGCGATCAGCAAGGTACGGCTCTGCTCATAGAGCGAGACCGCATCGGCATTGGCCTGGGCCATCTGTTCTTCATTGAGCGCGATGATCGCATTGAGGGCATCGACCGACATCAGGCGGGCTGCACGGGCGTCCCCATTGGCCAGCGCGGTAGCGTTGAAGTCGCCGTTTTCGATGGCGGTGGTCTGGACATCGCCAATGCCGTCCAGCCAACCGGCTACCTGCTGCTGATACTGTTCAAAAGCACCGCGATCCGCGGCGGGCAGGGCCCGGGCTACGCCGTCAATCGCGGCGCGAAGCGTCGCCTTGCCTTCCTCAATCGCGGTCAGGTAGCTGGCCTGCCGTGCCGGATCGTTCATGCTCAGGACGACACTGCGGATGTCGCGCGAGATGGTCAGCATCGATGTATCAAGGGCGCTGAGTGCGCTGTAGGCCTTGAAATCGGCACCGGTCGCGCCAGTCGAAAGCGCGGTTTCGAGGCGCTCTTCGATGGCCCCCAGGGTGGCGAAGGCCTCGCTCTGCAGAGCCCCGGCCGCGGCGATCTTCTGCCCGGCCACGATATCGGAATTCAGTTCGGCCAGGCGGTTAACCTCGGCGTGCTGGGTCAGGTAGTCGTCCCAGGCATCGGCAAAGGCCTCCACCTTGGGCTTGCCGGCGGCGCTGGAGAGATCATGCAGCCTGGTGATCTGCTCGGCGATCGCGGTCTTTTCCGTATCGATCGCCTGGGCGAACTGAGCGAAACTCTCTTCGTCCGCGGCCAGGATCAGGTTCTTTTCATCGCGGGCGACGCGCAGGGTGCGGGCATTGATATCGGCCGCCGTCTGCACGCGCTGGACATTGCCGCTGACAAGGGCCTCCATGGACTCGCTGAGGGCGCCCAGGTTCTGGATGCCCATGAACATGCCGACGGCAGACATGGCCACCACGACGGTAAAGACCGTCGCCAGTTTGGTCTTGATAGTCAGTCTCACGATGCAGGCCTTTCTTCTGATGCTGCGAGGGACGCGCTTCTGCCGCCCTGTGTTGCGAAAATGCGCCCCAGATTGGGGATGATGATGAAGCCGCCATTGCGCTTGCCGATGCCCTTGATGAATTCCGGCCGCCAGCGCATGCCGACCTTGGGCGCGTCCTCAATGGAGGCCGCTTCAATCTCGGTGACGTCGTGAACCTTGTCGGCCAGGATGCCGGCAATGGTGGGTTCGCCGTCGATATCGATTTCCATGACGACGATGCGGGTGTCCTGGTCGGGCTCGGGACGGTCCATGCCAAACATCACGCGCAGGTCGGCAAGGGGCACGACACGACCGCGCACATTGATCAAGCCGCTGACGAAAGCAGAGGCATTGGGCACTTCGGTCACCGGCACGAGATCGAGAATTTCGCGGACGCTGCCCGCTTCGACCGCGAAGAGCTCATCCTGCAGACGCAGGGTCAGTGCCGTCATCGTCGTTGCTGGTGCGGTACTCATGCGGCTCTCCCCTGATCAACATAAGACTGCCCGAACGCCACCAGGTGCGCGGTATCAAGAATGAGCGCCACCGTGCCGTCGCCAAGAATGGTTGCCCCGGAGAACGACTTGATCGAGGCGTGCAGCTTGCTCAACTGCTTGATGACGGTCTGGTTGTTGCCGATGATCTGATCGACCACCAGGCCGATGCGGCCCTCGCCGGAGGAGACGATCACCACCTTCTGGTGCGGCTCGGGGGGGGCCTTGGTGCCGAAGACCTCGCGCAGTCGCAGGAAGGGAACGAGACTGCCGCGGATGTCGAGGAAATTGCGACCGCGGGCGTTTGCCTCCACGCCTTCGGGCAGTTCGACACATTCTTCCACGGCCGAGAGTGGAATGGTGAACCTGCCATTGCCGACCCTGACCAGCATGCCATCAATGATGGCCAGGGTCAGGGGCAGGCGAAGCGTCATGGTGGAGCCTTGCCCCGGCCGGGTAGTCACATCGATACTGCCACGCAGGGCATCAATGGTGCGCTTGACCACATCCATGCCCACGCCACGGCCCGACAGGGCGGTAACCTCCTGGGCGGTCGAGAAGCCTGGCGCAAAGATCATCTGCCACAGGTCCTGATCGGCGATCTTGGCATCGGGCGCCAGCAGGCCGGCCTCCTCGGCCTTGGCGCGGATGCGCTCGCCATCGAGACCGGCGCCGTCATCGGAGACCGAAATGGCCACTTCGGCGCCGGAATAGACTGCCGACAGCCGGACAGTGCCCTTGGCAGACTTGCCCGCCTTGAGCCGACGCTCGGGGTCTTCCATGCCGTGATCGACGGCGTTGCGGATCAGGTGAACAAGGGGATCGGCAAGCCGCTCGATCATGGTTTTGTCGAGCTCGGTATCTTCACCTGTGGTGATGAACTCAATGTCCTTGTCCAGGTCACGCGACAGATCGTGAACCAGTCGCCGGAAGCGACCGAACAGAGAGCCAATGGGCACCATGCGGATACCCATGGTGGTATCGCGCAGCCCGGAGCTGAGGCGTTCGAGTTCCTCGGCAATGCTCTTGAGGCCGCCGTCACTGCTGAGGGCGGCAATCTGGGTCAAGCGGGCCTGGGCGATCACCAGTTCACCCACTCGATCCATCAGTTCGTCGAGCCGCTCGGCGTCAACGCGCATGGACGACGAGGCCGTCCGCTCCGGACTGGCAGGCTTTTCGACCGCCGTGACGGGGGCCTGTTCGGCAGCCGGACTTGTGGCCGAAGCGGCCGGGGTGAGCGGCGCTGCCGGCTCCCGACCAACCACCGGCTCGACTGCGACAGCCGGAACGGGTGCCTCCGTCAGCGGCACGACCGAGAGCTCCATGCCATCCTTGAGGAACATGAACACGTCATCGATGGCCGCGCGGGGATCATCGGCTGTCAGATCGATCTGCCAGCCCAGATAGAGCACCTCGGGATCAAGAGTATTGAGCGGCGGTATCGTATCGGTGAGCGCCAGGACCGTGCAGGGACCCAGTTCCCGGATCTCATCGAGCAGCAAGACCGGATTGGTGCCGAAATCCAGGGCATTGGCCGGCAGGCGGAAGCGGATGCGCCAGCGCCCCGTGGTGGTCTCAGGCCAGGACGCTGACGGTGGCGGTGCGGCTGGCGTTGCAGAGTGGGCGACTGTGGCCGTGCCACCATTTGCCGCAGCAATCACGAGCTGCAGCGCGTGCAGTATGGCATCGCCACCAGCATGCTCGATATCGGGCTGTTCGATGAGCTTGTGAATATGATCCTTGGCATTGAGTGCCACCGCGATCAGTTCGGGAGTCGCCGGGGTCTGGCCCTTGCGGATCTGGTCAAAGGCGGTTTCGAATTCATGCACAAAGCCTGCAACGGCGGTGAAGCCGAACATGGCGCCGGAGCCCTTGATGGTGTGCAGGGCGCGGAAGGTGGAGTTGATCAGATCATTGTTGGCGGGGTTGTGTTCGAGATCGAGCAGGCCCTCTTCAAGGGTATCAAGCAGTTCGCGGGCTTCCTGACGAAATGTCTCTGTGGGATCGGGGAAGCTCATGCGCCCGTCACCTTCCTGATGACGGCGAGGAGCTGATCCTGCTTGAAGGGCTTGACGATCCAGCCAGTGGCGCCGGCCTCCTTGGCCTGGCGTTTGAGCTCCTCGTCGGACTCGGTCGTCAGCAGAATGATGGGAATTCCCTTGCTGGCGGGATGCTGGCGGTATTTCCGGATGAACTCGATGCCGTTCATTATCGGCATATTGAGATCGGTGATCACCGCATGAACCGTATTGGTGATCGCCTTGTTGTAGCCGTCGGAACCATCGACCGCCTCGATGACCTCAAGCCCCGCGGCCGACAAGGTCATCGCCACCATCTGCCGGATGGATGCGGAATCATCGATGCTCAGAATTGTCTTGGTCATGCTGGTATGCCCTCGTCTTGGCCCGTTTGAGATGTCCAGAAGTCCCCGTCTGGCGTTAACGGCTGTCCATCGACCGACAGACAGCCGGTGGCGATAAGCAGGTCGCCCAACACACCCTTGGCGGGCGCGGCAAGCGACAGCGATTTTCGAGAGGCCTGAGCCTGCCTTCGTGCCGACAGCAGCAGCTGGATGGTGGTGATGTCCGCGACGGCGATTGCGTGGGTAGCCACACTGACCATGTCGTGTGTCGCCAAGGCATCGTGCAATTGTCTGAGGACATCTGGCGCAGTGCGCAGCCCGGCATTACCGGAGATTTCGACCAAAAACGGTCTCTTTTGTGTCATTATTGTGACCAACATGAAAAACTACATGAGAATGCATATTGTAGACGCGACAAATGTACCACCTAGAGCATATGTCGGCACGTAGCCTCATATGGTCTATTAAATTCCATCTCTATTATTAATCGCCTAGAGCAACCGCTGCCTCTTCTCTGTTGTTCAATTTCTATATCTTGCTTTCTTAATGCAGAGTTACCGTTTTCTATTTGCCGTTTATTTATCTTCATCTAATGTCATCATCAAATATATCGTCGACAGAACAGAGTCATCGACGCTGCAGCGTCGATTCTTGCGAGTCGTGGCGCCGCTGTTGCGAGTCTTCATTTGGTCGACAGCAATCCGTAAACCCCTAATACTGCCGGAAATTTTTCATTTCGCGGCGGCGCTGGATAGCGAGGAAGGTGCGAGAATTGGGCGCGCGAACAATAGATCGCGGCGCAGCTCGGCGTTTGACAGCAAGCAGGGGTGGCGCGAACTTTTGTACATGGGGCCGCCGGGGCGATGACTCGGTGCCAATGGCCTTTGCTGTGCGGGCACCATCCCCCAAATACAGCCCCAGACACAGAGGGTGGATTTCCGCGGGAGACGAATAAGTCGTCCATTGCTCACGGCCAGGCGCGGCAACAATCTGACAGCGGCAGGCTTGCGGTGCGTTCGGCAGGGTCAGCCCTGGCCATACAGGGTTTTGCTCGAAGCGCCGCAAACGGCCCGCAAACGGGAGGTTGTGATCGGTGATCAAGAGGGGCCGGACTTGGTCCGGCCCCTCTGCTTTCAACTGGGCAAGGCGTAAGCGACCAAATAGCCGTTGAGATTATCGTAGATGCCCGTGGCGCCAGATGCAGCGATGACGATGAACTGCTTTCCCGAGGGGCTCACATAGCTCATCGGCGTTGCGGAAGCGCCATTGGGCAGCTTGTGGGTCCAGATCTCCTCGCCGGTTGCCATGTCAACGGCGCGGATATAGCCGTCCTGCGAGCCGCCAAACACGACGACGCCGGTCTTGGTAACGAGCGTGCCGCCGGTCATCGGTGCGCCCAGCTGCAGGGTAAGGCCCGACTTGATGCCGAACGGGCCGGAATTGGCCGCAGTGCCGATGGGGCGTTCCCAAAGCACTTGATGCGTTTCGAGGTCCACTGCCGTCAGCATGCCATAGGGCGGACGCTGACACGGTACCTTCAGCGGCGACATGAAGGGCTCGTTGGTGACCGCGAAGGGCGCCCCCATCTGCGGCGCACCCAGCGCCATGGAAACGCTGAAATTGCCCTCCGAATCCGCCGCGTCCCAGCCCCGGCGATCAGCCTCTTCGCGGGGAATGAGCTGCACCCGGTTCGGCATGCGGGTCCAGTTGGCGATCATGATCTTTCGGTCCTGGTGGACGGAGACCGAACCCCAGTTGATTCCCCCGATATAGCCGGGATATTCGAGGCTGCCGCCCACCGATGGCGGCGTGAACTGGCCCTCATAGCGCAGCTTCTGGAACTCCAGCCGGCACCACAGCTGGTCCAGCGGGGTGATGCCCCACATATCGGCTTCGGTCAGGTCCGGACCGGTAAAGGATGGCATATTGGTCGGATAGGGCTGAGTTTCGGCAGTGAAGTCGCCTTCGGCAGCGCCCTGTGGCACGGCACGCTCCTGGATCGGGTCGATCGGCTCTCCCGTCAGGCGGTTGAAGGTGAAGACCTGGCCCCGCTTGGTTGGCTGCAATAGCGCCGGGATCATGGTGCCATTGGGTCCGGGCAGATCCACCAAGGCCGGCTGGGCGCCAACGTCATAGTCCCAGATGTCGTGATTGACGGTGCGGAAGTGCCAGCGCACGTCGCCGGTGCTGGAATCCAGTGCGACGACCGATGAGGTGAATTCCTCGAAGTTCTCGCTGCGATGCGCGCCCCAATAGTCGGGCGTGGCATTGCCGGTGGTGATGAAGACGAGGCCGTTTTCCTCGTCTGCGCTGAACAGGCCCCAGGCATTGGGGCTGCCCCGCTCGTAAAATTCGCCTTCCGGCGGACGGCCGTGGAAATCCGGCTTGCCCGGATCGAAGGCCCAGGCGAAGTCGCCGGTCACGGCATCAAAGGCCCGAACGACCCCGGACGGCTCGCCAATTTCCTGACCGTCAGAGATCCAGCCACCGATGACGGCAACGCCGTTGGTGACGGTGGGACCGGACGTGGACAGCACGAAGCCCTTCTTGACCTCGCCGAGATCGGTCAGCAGGTTGACGAAACCATCCTCGCCAAAGCTCGTGCACAGCGCACCTGACACCGCATCAACGGCGAACAGCCGGGCATCGACAGTGGCCGCAAGAATGCGCGTCTGGCATTCCCCGATCGGCTGCGACGCTTCGAAATAGGAAACGCTGCGGCACTTCTTGGACATGACGCCGGAAAGATCGGCGCCCGGATCGAAACGCCAGCGCTGGTCGCCGGTTTCTGCGTCCAGCGCGTAGATCAGATTGTTGTTGGTGCAGCCATAAAGCGTGTCGCCCACCTGGATGGGGGCGGCAGTGATGCCATTATGCATGGTGACATCGACCGGGAAATCGACCTGCCAGGCGAGTTCAAGGTCCTTTGCGTTCTCCGGGGTGATCTGGTCGAAGGGCGCGAACTTGGTGCCGTTTGCAGCACCACTGGCATAACGCCACTCATTGGCCGGAACGGGAAGGCCGGGGATGCGCTGCGCGGTCGATGCGACGTCCGCTGCAACTTGGCCGGTGGCGTCGGGGGCAGCCGGTTCAGCGGCAGGACCGGTCGTTGTGACGGGCTCGCTGGGTCCGTTCTGGACAACCACCGGCGGCGATATGTCAGGCGAGGTCGGCAGGGTGTTCTGTTGCGGAGCACCTTCCTCGATGGACGGCGAAACCGTGGTTTCCTGCGCGGACGACAGCACGGGCAGCGCAAGGACGGATGCCACAAGAATGGCAATGATGGATTTGTAAGCTATCATGGTCTCACATCGCCTTGCGGTTGGGGGCACCGTTGAGGCTGCGCCAGTTGAACGGAAGTGCCATGTAGAGCCCGATGACCAGCGGCCCCACGAGACGCGGCATCAACGACCACCCATCGAAGCCCACCTCCCAGATCGACCAAACCAGCGTCCAGGCGAGCATGGCGGCAAAAATCCACACGCCAAGCATCTTGCCGCTCCACAGGAACCAGGCGCTGGCGAGACACGCCACCCCGGTAATAACGTAATAAACTGAGCCACCGAGGGCCGCGAGTTGCCCGCCCCACCAGGCGAGCAAAGCGCCGATAAGCGCAATCAGCACCGCGAGAATACGTGGCGCAAGCAGGCGGGTGCGATGGCCCGCCGCCAAACTGGACATTTTGTAACCTCCGAATTGACCTCGTCGCGCGCACCTGCCTTGGCCAGCTGGTCCTGGCTCTGTTATTGCGGCTTGGTACGAACGACCCGCCGGGGTCGGCAGGGTCCAAGTGGACACCGGTGTCCAGTTGCAGTCAAGGGGTTGTCGATGGCGAAAAGACCGCTGCGAAAAGATGCAGAAGCCCGTCGGCTGGCGATATTGGCGGCGGCAGAAACGGTATTTGCGGAAAAGGGGCTCGATGTCCCCTTGGAGGAGATCTGCGCCGCGGCCGGCGTCGGGCGGGCGACACTTTACCGCAATTTCGAGAACCGCATCGAGCTAGTGAAGGCCATCATGTCGAACAACCTGGACAAGCTCGATGTCATCGTGGCTGGTCCGGCATCACCCGACCAAACCATTGTCAATTACCTGTCGGAAGTACTCGACCAGTTGGTCAGGACCGGTGGGCTGGTCTATCTGATCCAGAATGACAGCCGGTATTCTGAGCGTTTTCTGAGGCAACTCGACCTCATGCTGACGCCCCTGGCAGAGACGACGTTTCGGTCCGATCTCGATGCGAATGCTATCGCCATCCTCGTGAACATGATGTCCGGTGGACTGGGCCAAAAATCCTTCGCTGAGCGCCGGCAAGCCGCGCCGCTGATCCTGGACCTGGCCCTGCGCGCGTTGCGATAGTCGCGTTCCCATTGCCATGGCGAGCCTTACGCGAAGGCGATCTTCGAGGAGCCGCGCGCGCCGGGCCAAGCTGGAGGCAAGCCCCATTGCGCTCGTCGGCAACGTACCGGTCAATCGGACGGCCCCAGGTCGGATCATCGCCGATATTGACCAACGTTAGCGCTCGGGCGGCCTTGTGGAAGCCGCATCGATGGCCTGGAGGGCTGGAATAGGTCGCATTGCTGACGGGCGGTTTCCGACCCCATTGCGGTCACTCGCGGTAAAAAACGTGAAATCCCGAAAGCGGCCCCAAGTACGATCACGCGGCTGGCATCTTTGCGCCAAGCAGATTGGCGGAGGGTGCCAGGTCTGAGCAACCAACCTTGCAGCGATGCCCTTCGATTACTTCATCCCAATCGCAGCCTTGATGGCCTCCGACGCAAGGCCAACAGTGACTTTCTCAGCAACACCAAGAACCCACTTCCCTGTAGACGCGAGCGCAGCCATGACTTTCGGTCGATCGCCGCTTTTCGCCGCCGCTTCTGCCTGTGCAATCTGGCCAATAGCGACATCGTGCTCTGCGGAATCTCCGTCCTCCTTAAGCGCCTTCCGGAGTTCTTCGAACTGCACTGCGAGCGCCGACAAGTCGACGGGACTTGATGCCCAATTCTGATGTAGAGAAATATCTCGGGCGGTGCCGCCGGTGATGAGAACCGAGCCAGCGCCAGCGGTATTGTTGTTATTGGTGGTATTGTTGTTTGTTGTCGACATTTGCGTCCTCTGATCCAGATAAATGACCGTCTTTGGTTTGGCGGGGCGAATTTCGGACTGGGCGACCATGATCGCGTTGGTCATCGCGGCTTGGTCTTGGCCCGTTATGCCCCTGTCAATGTCTCGCAAGAGCGCGACGACATGCCGAAACAACACGCGAAGGCTCGCTTCGTCGGCACTAAATGAGCGCATCGGGATCTTGTAGAAAGCCTCATCCGACCAAATCAAGATCAGAGGCAACTCGCGAATGCTGATGGTGTTTGCACCAGGTATATTTGGCAGGTCGTTTAGTGTAGAGTAGGCGTCTTCTTTGCCTCTCAGTTGCCGCAGCGATGGGTAAATATCGCAGGTTTCCCCGGACAATCGATCCAGCGCCGCCCAGTGGCGAAGTATATAGCTCGCCACGAGTTCATCTTCGCTCGTGTAGAAAATAAGCATGTGATTGGGTACGTGACGGTACCGCGTCAGCATATCTTCACCACGAGATGCTGGAGTAGCGCCTTCTGCAAACTGCGCCCCCACCTTGGCTAAATCATCATCCAGTATAGGTGACGCATCCAGACCGAGACTAGGTGGCTTAATCGTCGGTGCCATAGCGCGAAATGTTCTCCATGGCTTCGGCATCAGAAGCACTGTGGCTCAGCATGTAGTGGGTGCTGCTCCACTTTCCCGAACGCATCGCGTCACGAATTCCTCTCGATGCATTATAGGCATCAGCCAATTTCATGAACTCTTTTTCGGGAAGTTCCCGTAAAGAGCGGATGTCATGCCGGTTACGAAGCCATGCTAGGAAATCGATCATAGTAGTCTGCGTGACGGGATTCATCAGTGCCTCCTGCCTAATACCCCTACTCAAATAATATTGCTAATCAACTGGCCGTAAAAATACAATAACCTACAATCCTCATTCAAAGAAGCGCTTCGCAAGAAGGTGCGCAACTACGCAACTGACACACCGTCAGTGCCGCCCAGACCACGGTCAGCCATACATCTGGCAAGGTCGAAAATCATCGCGGACCTATTCCGTGGTTTTGCCTAATGCTTCCGGGGGTGCCGTTTAGGTAGACTGATGCCGGTTTGGGGTTGAGCTATCAAGCGGGTTGACGAACCGAACGCCCGCTTTCCTGCTCCTCCCGCCGAAACCCGCCAGTCCGAAAACCACCCCAAACCGGCCTGGATTGAAGCGAGACCCGTCATAGTGCTTCTGGTGTCCTCGAAGCCGCCGGTGGGACCGGCCTATGGTCATTGGCTGATCGGGAGGCCAGATATAAAGTTGCTCCAAAGTGGTCTGAAATGATTGACCGCCACCTGTCTGACATGGCCGCACCACCGCTACACAAAAGACTTGAAGGCCTTGTTTGAAACCCCGCATTTCCGGGCGTGTTGGCGCGAAGTGCGACAGTCCCTCTCTCTGCGTCGCTGATTGAGCTTTGGCCACGGAAATCACACCCTTTAGGGCTAAAGCTGCAGAGTTGGATACCACTCCCGGTGGCCTCAGGCTCCCGCAACCAAAAAAGCCCAGTGAGTTCATCGAGTTCGCTGGGTTTTTCCTTTTGTCCCCATGGTGTCCGCCGGAAACGGCGCGCGGCCTAGCCGCGGCGGCCGGATGCGTTGACATCGCCGGCAAGACCCCGCAGTTTGTCGATCCAATATCGTATCGGATTGTTCATGCCGCGGGTTTCAGTCGAGGAGTGCAGGCAGGCGGCGCAGCTGGCGCTGGAAGGGGCGGGCGTGGGTGCCGCGGCGGCCTGGCTGCAGGCCGATCTGCTGCTCGATGCCGAATTGCGCGGCGTGCCCTCGCACGGCTTTCTGCGACTCGAGCGGATCATTGCGCGCATCAACAATGGCGTGGCCGACCCGCTGACGCGCGGGCAGCACAGCTGGCGCGGCGACAGTTTCCTCAGCGTCGACGGCCAGCAGGGCCTGGGACCGGTGGTGGCCATGCATGCCGCCGAGATGGCCGGTGAGCGGGCGCGCCAGATCGGCATCGCCGTGGCCGCCATCGCCAACAACAACCATATCGGCATGCTGGCCTGGTATGCCGAAGCCCTGGCCGAGGCCGGGCTGGTGTCGATCATCCTCACCACCAGCGAAGCGCTGGTGCATCCCTATGGCGGCACAAGGGCGCTGCTCGGCACCAATCCGATCGCCATCGGCGTGCCGACCGATAGCGGTCCCTTCGTCATCGACCTGGCCACCAGCCTCGTCTCAATGGGCGAAATCCACGATCACGCGCATCGCGGCGCGCCGCTGGCGGCGGGCTGGGCGCTTGATGCCCATGGCCGTCCGACGACCGATGCCGAAGCGGCCAAGGGCGGCGCCATCGCGCCTTTCGGCGCGGCCAAGGGCTATGCGCTGGGGCTGGCCTTCGAGCTGCTGGTAACGGCGCTGACCGGCGCGGCGCTGGGACGCGAGGTGACCGGCACGCTCAATGCGCAGTTCAAGAGCAACAAGGGCGATGTGTTCATCCTGATCGATCCGCTGTCGGGGCAGGGCGCGGCCCTGTCGGCCTATCTCGAGACCATTCGCCAGACCCCGCCCATGGATGGGTTCGGGCAGGTGCTGATCCCGGGCGAGCGCGGCCGGGCGCGCCGGGCCGAGGGGCTGGCAACGGGCATCGACCTGGCCGAGCCGGTCTGGGCGACCATGCAAAGGCTGCGCGACGCGGCCAAACCCGAATCGAGATTTTGATGAGCCTGTTTGCCACCATGCGCGCGCCACGCAGCATCGTCTTTGGCGCCGGCCAGCGGCACAGCCTGCCGGGCTATGCACGGGCACTGGGCCAGAAGGCGCTGATCGTCACCGATGAACGCATGGGCACCAGTGCCGAACTGGCCGCCATGGTCGATGGGCTCAAGGCGGCCGGCATCGCTGTCGCGGTGTTTGACCGGACGCTGCCCGAAGTGCCGCTGGACTGCATCGACCAGTGCGTCGCCTTCGGCCGTGCCTTCGGGCCCGATCTGGTGATCGGCCTTGGCGGCGGGTCCTGCCTCGACATGGCCAAGGTCACGGCAATCCTTTTGGCGCATGGCGGCTCGCCGCGCGATTATTTCGGCGAGTTCAAGGTGCCGGGACCGGTGCTGCCGCTGATTGCCGTGCCGACCACCGCGGGTACCGGTTCGGAAGCGACGCCGGTGGCGGTGGTGGCTGACAGCGAACGCCTGCTCAAGGTGGGCATTGCCAGCCCGCATATCATCCCGCTGGTGGCGATCTGCGACCCCGAGCTGACGCTGAGTGCACCGCCGGGTCTCACCGCCATTGCCGGCGCCGACGCGCTAACCCATGCCATCGAGGCGCTGACGGCCCTGCCGCGCGCGGTGGACGCGGCGATCACCCATGACCATGTTTTCCTGGGCAAGAATGCCCTCAGCGACGGGCATGCGCGCGAAGCGATCTTTCACCTGGCGCGGGGCCTGCAGCGCTCGGTCGAGAATGGCCAGGACCTGGCGGCGCGCGAAGATGTCATGTATGGCGCGCTGCTGGCGGGTCTGGCCTTTGGCACGGCCGGCACGGCGGCTGCCCATGCCATTCAATATCCGGTTGGCGCCCTCACCAAGACGGCGCATGGCGCCGGCGTCGCCTGTCTCATGCCTTATGCGATGAGTTTCAATCTCAGCCATGCCAGTGCCTCGATGGCCGAAGTGGCGGTGGCGATGGGTGTCGCGGTGGCGGGCGATGACGTCCAGGCCAATGCCGAACGCGCCATCGTGGCGGTGGAGAGGCTGTTCGCGGCCATCGGCATTCCGCCCGATCTGAGGGCCCTGGGCCTGCGCGCGGACCAGCTCGACTGGACCGCCGAACAATCGCTGGGCGCGGCGCGCCTGGTCAAGAACAACCCGCGGCCGCTCGATCTCAACGCCATGCAGGCCATCGTGCGGGCCGCCTTTGCCGGCGACCGCCGGCCGCTGCTAACCCAGGAATAGACCATGCTCACTCTGCCAGAATCCCTAAAATCCTTCGGCATTGCCGATGCGGTCAAGACCGACCTCTATATCGATGGCGCCTGGCGCGCCGGTGCCGCGGGCAAGCGGATCGACGTGCTCGATCCATCGACCGGCAAGACCATTGCGACCGTCGCTGACGCAACCATCGAGGATGGTATCGCGGCGGTCAAAGCGGCGCATGACGCGCTGCCGGCCTGGGCCGCCATGGCGCCGCGGCAGCGCGGGGAAATCCTGCGCAAATGCTGGGAGCTGATGATCGCCCGCAGCGAGATGTTTGCGCGGCTGATCAGCCTGGAAAACGGCAAGGCGCTGCCCGATGCGCGCGGCGAGGTGGCCTATGCCGCCGAGTTCTTCCGCTGGTTCTCCGAGGAAGCCGTGCGGCTCAATGGTGATTTTTCGACGGCGCCGAGCGGCAATAACAAGATCCTGGTCACCCAGCAGCCGATCGGCGTGGCCGTGCTGATCACGCCGTGGAATTTCCCGGCGGCCATGGCCACCCGCAAGATCGCCCCGGCATTGGCGGCGGGCTGTTCGGTGGTGCTCAAGCCGGCGACGGAAACCCCGCTGACAGCCTTTGCCATGGCGGCACTGATGGCAGAGGCCGGCGTGCCCAAGGGCGTGGTCAATGTCGTCACCACCTCGAGCGCGGGCGCACTGGTTTCGGCCATGCTGCATGATCCGCGCGTGCGCAAGCTGTCCTTCACCGGCTCGACAGCGGTGGGTCGGGTTCTGCTCAAGGAGGCGGCCGACCAGGTGATCAACTGCTCGATGGAACTGGGCGGCAATGCCCCCTTCGTGGTGTTCGACGATGCCGATCTCGACAAGGCGCTCGATGGCGCCATGCTGGCCAAGATGCGCAATGGCGGCGAGGCCTGCACGGCGGCCAACCGCTTCTATGTGCAGAGCGGCATTGCCGAGCGCTTTTCCCGCGGCCTGGCCGAACGCATGGGCAGGATGCAGGTCGGCGCCGGCTATGACGAGGCGGTGGCCTGTGGCCCGCTGATCAACCAGAAGGCGGTTGATCGCATTGCCGATCTGGTCAAGGACGCCGTGGCCAAGGGCGCCACGGTTCTCACCGGCGGCACGGCGAGCGGTGGCGATGGGTTCTATTTCCCGCCCACCGTGCTCACCGGCGTGTCGGGCGATGCCGAAATGGTGCGCGACGAGATTTTCGGGCCGATCGCGCCGATCTCGATCTTCGAGACCATCGACGAGGCGGTGGCCCTGTCCAATGACAGCGAATATGGGCTGATTGCCTATGTCTATACCGAGGACCTCAAGAAGGGCCTGCAGGTGGCCGAGCGCTTCGAGGCCGGCATGGTCGGGCTCAATCGCGGCCTGGTCTCCGATCCGGCGGCGCCGTTTGGCGGGGTCAAGCAGTCGGGCCTGGGGCGCGAGGGAGCCCATCACGGCATCCTGGAATTCTGCGAGACCAAATATATCGCGGTGAGCTGGTAAATGGCGGTTCCCAGCGCGGTCGCCGGTCTGCTGCGGCGCCCCGCCCGGCTGGGCGACGAGGTCTACAGCGCCATCTTTGCCCGCATCATGTCGCTCGAGATCGCCCCGGGCACGCGCATTTCGGTGGATGCCGTGGCGCGCCAGCTGGGCGTCTCGCAGACGCCGATCCGCGAGGCGCTGACGCGGCTCGAGGCCGAAGGGCTCGTCGTCAAGACGCACCTCGTCGGCTATAGCGCGGCGCCGCAGATGACGGCGGCGCAGCTCGCCGAGCTGTACCAGCTGCGCCTGCTGCTCGAGCCCTTCGTGGCGCGCCAATGCGCCCTGAACATGCCGCAGACCATGCTGGTCCACCTGGCGGGACTGTGCAGCGAGATGGCGGCGCTGGCGCAGCGCGAGGGGCTCGATGCCTATGCCCAGTTCGCCCAGATCGACATGGCGTTCCATGATCAGCTGGCGGCCAACGCCGGCAATGGTCTGGTCGTCGAGGCCCTGGCGCGGCTGCATACCCATGTACACCTGTTCCGCCAGGTGTTCGACGCCAGGGCGCCGGCAGCCGCCGTGACCGAGCACGAGGCCATCCTCAAGGCCATCGGGGCGCGCGACGCCGATGCGGCCGAGGCCGCCATGCGGAGCCATATCGAGCAGTCGCGGGCACGATTTGGCGGGCGCTAGGGGTCAAGTAGCGGTTTTAACATCGGCGCAGGTGGGCTAGATACGCGGGACCGTGCAAGGATAGCGCAACAGTATGACCAGCCTCAAGTTTGGAACCAGCGGCCTGCGCGGCCTGGCCGTTGATCTCGTCGGGGACGCGGCGCGTCGCCATACGCGGGCGTTCCTCGACTATCTGTCGCATGACGGGAGCGTCACCGCGCTTTATCTGGGGCGCGACCTGCGTGCCAGCAGTGCGGCGATTTCGGCTGATTGTGCTGCTGCCGCTGCGGCCATGGGCCTGCGCGTGATCGACTGTGGTGAACTGCCCGCGCCGGCCCTGGCCCGGCACGCCATGGCGGCGGGCGCACCCAGCATCATGGTCACCGGCAGCCACATTCCGGCGGACCGCAATGGCCTCAAATTCTTCCGCGCCAGCGGCGAAATCAGCAAGGCCGACGAAGCCGGCATCCTGGCCCAGCTGGGCGATGCCGTGGACGGCGACTACCGCGCCATGCCAGTCGATGACAGCGCCGCGGCCGCAGCCGGTTATCGCGATCGCTATCGGGGATTGCTGGCGGGTGATGCGCTCAGGGACTGGCGCATCGGGGTTTTCGAGCATTCCACCACGGGTCGCCAGGCCCTCGCCGAAGTGTTTGCCGGCTTCGGCGCGCGGATTGTCCCGCTGGGCCGGGTGGCCGCGTTTGTGGCGGTCGATACCGAAGCCTTTGGTGATGCGGTATTTGCGCCGCTGCCGGGCTGGATCGTCGAGCATGGGCTTGATGCCATCATTTCGGCCGATGGCGATGCCGACCGACCGCTGCTGATGGACAGCCAAGGCCAGTTTGTCCGGGGCGATGTGCTCGGCCTCTTGGCGGCGCAGTTCTTCGGCGCCGATACCGTGGTCACCCCCGTTACCTCCAACACCGCCATCGAGGCGACAGGCTATTTTCCATCCGTCGTACGGACCCGCGTCGGCTCGCCCTTTGTCGTCGCCGGCATGCAGGCGGCCATCGCCGACGGCGGGCGCTGCGTGGTCGGCTTCGAGGCCAATGGCGGCACGCTGCTCGGCAGCGCGCTCCGCCTGGGCGATGCCGCGCTGCCGGCCCTGATGACGCGGGACGCCATCCTGCCGCTGATCGGGGTGTTCGGCCGGGCCGCTGCGGAAGAGTGCAGCATTGCCGAACTGGTGGCGGCGCTGCCGCTGCGCGTGGCGCTGAGCGACCGGCTGGAGAATTTTGCCGCCGAGAAGAGCCGCGCCCTGCTTGAAGCGCTGTCCGAACCAGCAGCGGCGGCCGCCTATTTTGCCGCCCGTGGGTCGATCCTGCGGTCGGCCAGCATTGACGGTCTGCAGGTCTTTCTTGACGATGGCACCATGGTTCACTATCGGGCCTCCGGCAATGCGCCCGAACTGCGCTGCTATGTCGAGGCCGATACCGAAGCGCAGGCGCAGGATGCGCTGCGCTGGGGCCTGGCCGCGGCCAGCATGGCGACGCCGCATGGCTGATACTGTCGCCCAATGCTTTTACCTGTCACCCCAATGGCCGAGGCCTTCATGACCAGCAAAATCGTTCCCGTCATCCTTGCCGGCGGCCAGGGCACGCGGCTATGGCCAATGTCCCGGGCCACGCGTCCCAAGCAGTTCATCGAACTGATGGGCAATCGATCGCTGTTCCAGCAGACGCTGGAGCGCCTTGCCGGATCGGATCGCTATGCGGCGCCCATCGTGGTGACCAATGCCGACTATCGTTTCGTGGTCGCCGAACAGGCGCAGGAGGCGGATGTTGCCCTCGGGGCGATCCTGCTTGAGCCCGTGGCGCGCAATACGGCGGTGGCCATTGCCGCTGCGGCCTATTTTGCCCTCGAACAGGATGCCGATGCCATCCTGCATATCCTGGCCTCCGATCACGCCATCACCGCGGATGCCGCCTATTATGGCGCCGTGGGCACCGCCGAAGCGGCGGCCCGTGCCGGCTGGCTGGTCACCTTCGGCATCGTGCCGACCCGGCCCGAGACCGGCTATGGCTATATCGCGGTGGGCGAGGCGCTGCCCGATGGCGGCAACAAGGTCGGCCGCTTTGTCGAAAAGCCCGACCTGGCGACGGCCGAGCGGCTTCTGGCCGAGGGCGGCCATGTCTGGAATTCGGGCATGTTCATGATCGGCGCCAGCGCCTTCATCGCCGAATGCGAAGCACTGGCCCCCGAGACGGCGGCAGCGGCCCGCCGCGCCGTCGAGCTGGCCAGGACCGATCTCGACTTCGTGCGGCTCGATACCGAGGCGTTCGGCGCCGCCCCGAGCATATCGGTGGATTACGCCATCTTTGAAAAGACCGACAAGGCCGCGGTACTGCCGGTGACCTTTGCCTGGTCGGACCTGGGCTCGTGGGACGCGGTATGGAGCGCGCATGCGCCCGATGCCAATGGCAATGTGGTGCTTGGCTCGGCGCTGCTGTCGGATACCAGCAATACCATGGTGGTGACCGACGGCGCCCATGTCGTGGTCGAAGGGCTCGACGATGTCGCCATCATCGCCAGCCAGGACGCGATCTTTGTCGGCCGGCTGTCGCAGGCGCAGCGCGTCGGGGCGCTGGTCAAGCAGCTCAAGGCCGATCCGGCGACGCAGGCTCTGACGGAAACGCACAAGACCGCCTATCGCCCCTGGGGCGGCTATTCGTCGGTGCTGCTGGCCGACCGCTTCCAGGTCAAGCGCCTGTTCGTCAAACCGGGCAAGAAACTGAGCCTGCAGAAGCACTTCCACCGCTCCGAACACTGGGTCGTGGTCAAGGGCACCGCGGAGGTGACGATCGACGGGCAGATTTCCATCCTGACCGAGAACCAGTCGATCTACCTGCCGCTGGGTTGCACGCATCGCCTCGCCAATCCTGGCAAGATCGAGCTCGAGCTTATCGAGGTGCAGACCGGCTCCTATCTGGGTGAGGACGATATCGTGCGCACCGAGGACGATTTCGGCCGGGCCGGCTGAGCGCTGACGCTTGAGCGCGCCGGAGCGATCCAGGCGCCGGTCTGCAGCGTAACAGTGGTTGATCGGCGCCCGGGAACCAGCATGCACAAGAAGCCCCATCTGCCGGAAAAGCCCTGCGCCAGTTGCGGCCGGCCGTTTGCCTGGCGCAAGAAATGGGCGCGCGACTGGGATGCGGTGAAATACTGCTCGGAACGCTGCCGGCGCGACAAGGCGCCGGCGCAGGCCTCCTAGCTGGCCAGGCGCTGGGCGCTCATCGTCACGTGGACAATGATGCCCTCCTCGGACCAGTCGGTCTTGAGCGAACCGCCCAGCTGGCCGGTGATGATGCGGGTCAGCAGCTTGCTGCCATAGCCCTGGTCGGCCGGCGGCGCCACGGCCGGACCACTGCGTTCGGTCCAGACCAGACAAATCTCATCGTCCGAGGACGTGCCGGAAATGTCGAGCATGCCGGTTTCCACCGAGAGGGCGCCGTATTTGAGGGAATTGGTGGCCAGTTCATGGATCACCAAAGCGACCGTGGTGGCGGCCTGTTCGCCGATACCCATGCGCGGCACGGCCACGCGAATGCGACCGCTGAAGGCGCCGGAATCGTCATAGGGGGCCAGCAGCACGGCGATGAGGTCGCCCAGCAGTGCTGCGCGGCCCTGATTGTCGGGCAGCGGCCTGACCATGTCATGGGCCCGGCCCAGCGCGGTCAGGCGCGATGTCAGTTCTTCGGCCATCTGTCCAACCGAACCGGCAGACCGCGAGGTCAGCGTGGTCAGGCCCGCGGCGATGGCCAGCAGGTTCTTGACGCGATGGCTCATCTCGCCGGCCAGCAGTTCGTGGCCTTCCTCGGCCTGCTTGCGACCGGTGACGTCGAGGAAGACGCCACTCATCTGGCCCTTGTGCAGGCCCTCGTCATTGCCCAGGCCGCGGGCGGAAATCCAGCGGATTTCCTCGCCGAGCAGGATGCGGAAGTCGATCTCATAGGCGCCGACGAGGGCGCGCGTGGCCGAAAATGCCGTGCGGACGCGATCGCGATCGGCCGGGTGAATGCGCGAGGACAGATCCTCGAAGGTAACGGTCTGGGTTTCGGGCAGACCCCAGAGATCGAACGCCAGTTCATCCATGTCGAAGGCATCGGTTTCCACGCGCCAGGACCACAGCGCTACGCCCGCGGCGTGCAGCGCCCGCCGGAGATTGCCCACTTCCCAGAGCGGGTGGTTTTCGTCGCTGAATGGCATAGGCGGTCTCCGTGACCCCCGTTTGAACAGATTGCGCCCGCCAACGCCACCCTTGTCACCGAGCAGCCGGCGCAGCGCCGGCACCAAAGGCACATATTCAGCCGGATCAACAGGCCACGACGTTGACGGCCAGGCCCGCCAGGCTGGTCTCCTTGTATTTCTCGCTCATGTCGAGCCCGGTCTGGCGCATGGTTTCGATACAGGCGTCGAGGTGGACATGGTGCGTGCCGTCGCCCTTGAGCGCGAGCGAGGCGGCGGTCACCGCCTTGACGGCGCCAAAGGCATTGCGCTCGATGCAGGGAATCTGCACCAGGCCCGCCACGGGATCGCAGGTCATGCCCAGATGGTGTTCCAGCGCGATTTCGGCGGCGTTTTCCACCTGTTCGGGGGTGCCGCCCATAATGGCGCAGAGGCCGGCGGCTGCCATGGCCGAGGCCGAGCCCACCTCGCCCTGGCAACCCACTTCGGCGCCCGAGATCGAGGCATTGTGCTTGATGATGCCGCCAATGGCGGCGGCGGTCAGCAGATAGTCGCGCACCGTCTGCGGCGTCGCGGCGGCGTTGAACTTGAGGAAATAGCGCATCACGGCGGGGATCACCCCGGCCGCGCCATTGGTCGGCGCGGTGACGACGCGGCCGCCGCCGGCATTCTCCTCGTTGACGGCCATGGCATAAAGGCTCAGCCAGTCATTGGCCATCAGGGGGGTAATCTCGTTGCGCTGCCATTGCGGCTCGAGCTGGGCATGGATGGCGCCGGCGCGGCGCTTGACCTTGAGCCCGCCGGGCAGGATGCCCGTCTGGGCAATGCCGCGGTCGATGCAGGCATTCATCACGCCCCAGACCTCGTCGATGCCGCGGTCCAGCGCCTGCCGGCTGGTGCCGGCCTCCTCATTGGCACGCTTCATGGCGGCGATGGAGAGGCCCGAGGCGGCGGCCATGGCCAGCATGTCGCGGGCATGGGCAAAGGGGTAGGGCACGTCGGCCTGGGCTGGCGGGGCGTGCTTGAGCGATGCTAGTTCATCGCCGCTGACCACGAAGCCACCGCCGACGGAAAAATAGGCGCGGCGCAGCAGCAGTTGGCCATCGCCGTCATAGGCGGAGAACTGCAACCCGTTGGGATGGCCGGGCAGCGGCGTCTTCTTGTCGAAGACAAGATCCACTGCTGGGCGAAAGCGATAGGCCGGATGGCCGGGCGGGTGGACAGTGCCACTGGCTTCGACCTCGGCCACCAGCGCATCCATGGCGTCGGGATCGACGGTCTTGGGATCCTGGCCGCACAGGCCGAGCGTCACGGCGCGGCCGCTGCCATGGCCGATGCCGGTAAAGGCCAGCGAGCCGTGCAGGCTCGCGGTCAGCGCGGCGGGCCTGGCATTGGCGGCGCGCGGCCAGTCGCCGGTCGCCAGTTCATCGAGGAAGCGCCGCGCCGCCGTCATCGGTCCCATGGTGTGGGAGCTGGACGGGCCGATGCCGATTTTGAAGACGTCGAAGACGGACAGGAACATGGTCGCCATAGTGGCTGATCTGCGCGCCGAAGCAAGGGGCTACCAGGGCAAAGGCAGGCCGGTATGGTCAAGCATCATCCCGGTGTCCGCGGGGCCGGCGCGATCGAGCACATCGAGCAGGCGCTCGGCGGCGTCCGACGCTGACACCGGGGGGTGGCCGGGGCCCGAAAAGGGTGCCGAGAGCGGCGTGGCCACAGTGCCCGGATGCAGGGTCAGGCACAGCGCCTCGGGCCGCGAGCGGGCCAGTTCGATGGCGGCGGTGTGGATCAGCTGGTTGAGCGCGGCCTTGGCGGCGCGATAGCCGTACCAGCCGCCCAGCTGGTTGTCGCCAATGCTGCCCACCTTGGCCGAGATGGCGGCAAAGGCCGCCTTGCCCTGGCGCGGCAGCAGCGGCAGGAAATGCTTGGCCACCAGCGCCGGTCCGACAGCGTTGATGGCAAAGCTGCGCGCCAGGTTGTCGCCATCGAGCTGGCGCCAGCTCTTTTCGGGCTGCTGGCTCGCATCATGCAGCAGGCCGGTGGCCAGCAGGACCAGGCGGACCGGCAATTGGGTTGCGGCTGTGGCCTCGGCAGCGCGGACAATGCTGGCCTCGTCGGTCAGCTCGAAGCCGTCGATGCGGCGCGAGATGGCCAGCACCTGCTCGAACCGGCCACTCTGGCGCAAAGCCAGATCGAGTGCGCTGCCAATGCCGCCACTGGCGCCAAGGACGACGGCGACGCCGCCGGACGGAAAGGATTGCAGGTCAACGGGCATGGGTGCCTCCTGACCATGTTACGCAGCAGCGGGCGAAGCGGTTCAGTATCGTTCCACATCCTGCAACAGTGTGGGCCGGCATTGGCGATTGTGTCGGCGGGCCGGGTCGCCGATATCTGGGACCGTCCCAGCCAAGGAGTTCCGTCGTGGCCGCTTATCACTATCGCGAAGCCAAGGGTGCCGATCCGACCGCGCCGCTGCTGTTCGTGTTTCACGGCACCGGGGGCGACGAGAACCAGTTCTTCGAGCTGGCCGGCCAGCTGCTGCCGGGCGCCCGCATCATCGCGCCGCGCGGCGATGTCAGCGAAGGCGGCGCGCTGCGCTATTTCCGGCGTACCGCCGAGGGCGTCTATGACATGGATGACCTGCGCCAGCGCACGGCGCAGATGACGGCCTTCGTGCAGGAACGCCTTGCCGAGAGCCAGCCGCGCGCCGTCATCGGGCTGGGCTATTCCAATGGCGCCAATATCCTGGCGGCGGTGCAGTTCGGTGCCCCCGCGCTGTTTGCCGCCAGCGTGCTGATGCACCCGCTCATTCCCTTCACCCCGACCGGCGCCGATTTCACCGGTCGCCAGGTGCTGATCACCGCCGGCCAACGCGATCCGATCTGCCCGGCGCCGGCCACGCAGGGACTGGCTGACTATTTCAGCGCGCAGGGCGCGCAGACGTCGTTGTACTGGCATGCAGGCGGCCACGAGATCCGCCCCGAGGAGCTGCGCGAAGCGCAGACCTTCCTGGCGACGGCTGCCGGTTAAACCCGCCGCGTGGCAGGCCGGCAATTGTCGTTGCCGGCCCAACGTGTATAGTTCTGCCTGGATGCGACAACCTGGCGTGGCCAGGGCATGGCCGGCCGGTCAAAGTGGGTGGAATGGGTAGATTTTCGCTGAGCCTGCTGTGTGCGCTGGCCCTGGCCGGTTGCACAGGCGCGAATACCAGCATGAGCACCATACAGGTCTCGGGCGCCGAGGAAGCGTTTCCGGCCGACTATCAGCTGCGCGCCCGGCGCTACCTTGCCGACGAGGATGTGGCTGGCGTCCAGATCTCCTATCCGCGGACTTTGGTGGGCGAAACGGCGTTCAGTCCGCGGCGCTGGTATGTGTGCCTGGATGGGCTGGCGCCGCCCGCCCCACCAACGCGCCGCGCCAAGCCACTGCTGGAAGCCGCGCTCGATCTGGCCCGGTCGGACGTGGCCGCAGACGATTATCAGGTTATCCTGATCCTGCGCGCCAGCGGGTCGACCGCGGCGATCAAGGGGTTCGATGCCCCCTTGTGTGGCGATGGTCGCTATGAGGCGCTGGCAGCGGGATAGAGCATGCAATTCAAGGTCACCTATGCGCGGTACCTGGCTGACCGGCGGCGCCTCGAGTTCACGGCCTCGGGCGAGCGCAATGGGTGCCTTTTTACCGTGGTGACCGACGTGATCTGTCTCAAGGAACCGCGCACGCCCGAAAATGTGCATCTGGTGGCCCTGGCCCGGCTGACCGAGATCTTCCGGCGTCGCAGCGCCTCGGGCTATTAGCGCCCTCAGGCCTTGATGTCGGACCAGTTGGCGTGGCGACGGAACTGGTTGACCGCGTAGGAGCAGACCGGGGTAATGCGGAAATGGCCCTGGCGGGCATCGTCAACGGCAAATTCCATCAGCGTGGCGGCGATGCCGCGCCCCTGGAATTCAGGCGGTACGCCGGTATGATCGATGATGATATTGCCGTCCTCGGTCTTGCGGAAGGTCATTTCGGCCTCGGCAGTGGGCGAGAGCTTGATGACATAGCGGCCCGTTGTGGCGTCGTCTTCGCGTTGGACGGTCATTTCATTGTCGTTCATGGCGCGGTCTTCCTGCTGCTGGGCTCAAGATATGGGGCCGGCGGGGCCGGTGGGCAAGCCGATTAATGGGCGATGTCGCTATTGCCCCAGCGCGCCTGGATGGCGCGCCCCAGGCCGCCCAGAGCCGGGGCCACGAACAGCAGGATGCGCTGATAGGAATGCAGCAGGACGAAGAGGCCGGCCAGGATCAGCGTGCCGACCACGATCACCAGCTCGAGCGACAGGCCGATCGATTTCAGCCAGGCGGTGAGCAGCATGCCGGGCAGGATATGGGCCGCCGCCCAGGCAAAGGCCGAGGTGACGTTGATCAGGGTAAAGTAGGCGTAGTTCATGCCCATGATGCCGGCCACGCCGGGAATGACGGCTTTGACGCCGGGAATGAAGCGGCCGATGAACACCGCCTTGCCGCCGTGCCGGGCGAAAAACGCCTCGCCGCGTGCGATCATGGCGCGGTGGTGGCGGAAGGGCCAGATGTCGCGGATGGTGTCCTTGAGGAAATGGCCGATCGTATAGGAAAGGGCGTCGCCTATGATCGCCCCCGCGACCGCCGCCAGATAGACCTCCCAAAACGGCAGGCGCCCCTCGGCGATGATGCCGCCGGCCAGCAGCAGGACCGGCGTCGAGGGCACGAAGAGCCCGAGAATGAACACGGCCTCGCCAATGGCCACGGCGAAGATGAACCAGAAGGTCAGCCAGAAATTGCCGGAAATGGCGTTCAGGAATTCTTCGAGATAGACCGAGACTTGGTGGAAAATGTCAAACATGCCGGTCCGGTCTGGTGACGCTGTGGCGGCAAGCCTCCAGCACTGGTTGACTATGGGCGCCTGGGCGAACAGGCTCAAGCTTTATCCTCTAGAGACCTCATATGACCGCCTTGTTACATCACATGATCGCGTCCGGTCCCCGCCCGGTGGCGCCCTTCTCCCATGCCGTCGAGGCCGATGGCTGGGTCTTCGTCACCGGCCAGATGCCGACCGATCCGGCCGCCCCCGACGCGCCGCTGCCCGAGGGCATTGTCGCCCAGACCACGCGCGTCATGGACAATCTCAAGGTGGTGCTCGAGGGTATCGGGCTGGGCTTTGCCGACATCACCATGGCGCGCATCTATCTGACCCAGTTCGAGCGTGACTATGCCGGGCTCAATGGGCTGTGGCCCAGTTTTTTCGAGCCCGGCAAACTGCCGGCGCGTACCACGATCGGGGTTACGGCGCTTGCCGTCGGTGCGCTGGTCGAGATCGATCTGATCGTGCGGAGGGGATAGGGGCGAATGGGCTCGACCCCGCGCACGGGTCGGGCACGGCGCGCCGGAAGGTGTCATAGACCGGACGAGGGCTTACAACCCCCCTTGCTGGCATTCGAACCTGGGTGCCGGATCTATAAGGCTGCGCTCTGTCGGCGCATCGTCTCGATTTTGGAACGGCACTTCCTCTAAGACCCATTTTGGGCCACCACGCGGGCGGTCACGACCTTCTCAACAACCGACATTTGCTCCGTACCCCAAACGCATAGGGGCGCGAGCGCCTCAGCCAGGCTCTTCCCCAAAGGGGTCAGCGCATACTCGACTTTGGGGGGGATGCCTTTGAAATCGTGTCTGGCAACCAGGCCATCGGCGACCATCTCTTTGAGATGCTGGATGAGCATCTTGTCGGTCACCTTGCCGACAGCCCGCCTCAATTCGCCGTAGCGGTGTGTGCCATGGGCCAAGTGGTAGATGATCAGCGGCTTCCACTTGCCACCCGATATTGCCAGAACGGCGTCCAGTCCGCAGGAGAAGGGGGGCCTCGGCATTGTTCGATGCTCCTCTATGGTACTTACCAAAAGGTGCATACTGGTGGAATAAAAAGCAATGGCCTATTTCCCCAATAACGGTCCTCCGGGATTGAATTGTCAGCGCTGAAGGCTCGGTAGCCAAATGCCGATCAGCCCCGACCCAGCTTTATGGAGAAGAAGATGAGCAGTTCGACCGATACCTATTTGAGCATAGTGGGCACCTACAGGGTTGATCCTGCAGATGCGGCAGCTTTTGCCAGCATTGCAGCGGGTTCAGTCCCCGCAACGGCAAGCAAGCCAGGATGCCTCTACTATATCGCCTCTCAGGACGTGAGTGAGCCGGGCGTGTTTCACTTGTCAGAGGGATGGGTCGACAAGGCAGCGCTCGATGCTCATACCAGCAGCCCGGATTTCAACGCCATGCTGGAAAAGGCGATGAAGCTGCGCATCCTGAGCCGGGAAATCTACCTCTCCAGCTCGCAAGGTCGCACGCTCGCGGCCTAGCCAACACCGGGTGCCGGTACGACAGGGTGCAGCGGGGCCGCGTTTGACCTGTCGAGGCGGGCTAGCACCATGTGCCGTGTGACGAACCACGCTGCAAAGGCCAGCGTGCCTTCCCCGCTCTCTGCGCAGAAAGCGGGGATGGGACACCGGTCTCAGCCCGCGTAAGCCTTTACGCTCTGCTGCTGCTCGCCGAGGCCCGCGATGCCCAGGCGCATGACATTGCCGGGCTTTAGCCAGACGGGCTCGGGCTTGATGCCCATGCCGACGCCGGGGGGCGTGCCGGTGGTGATGATGTCGCCGGGCTGCAGGCTCATGAACTGGCTGACATAGCTCACCAGATGGGCAACACCGAAGACCATGGTCTGGGTGGTGCCGTCCTGGTAGCGGTGGCCGTCGACCTCGAGCCAGAGCTTGAGATTCTGCGGGTCGGGGACCTCGTCGCGGGTGACCAGCCAGGGGCCGATGGGGCCGAAAGTGTCGGCCGACTTGCCCTTGACCCACTGGCCGCCGCGCTCGGTCTGGAAATGGCGCTCGGAGAGATCATTGACCACGCAATAGCCGGCCACATGGTTGAGCGCGTCGGCCTCGTCGACATAGCGCGCCTCGGTGCCGATGATGACACCCAGCTCGACTTCCCAGTCCGGCTTGATGGCGTTCCTGGGAATGATGACGTCGTCATTGGGGCCGATAATGGCGCTGGTGGCCTTCATGAAGAGAATTGGCTCGGCCGGAATGGCGGCGCCGGTTTCGGCGGCATGATCGGCATAGTTGAGGCCGATGCAGATGAATTTTCCCACATTGGCCACACAGGCGCCGATCCGCTCGCCCGCCTCGAGCCGGGGCAGGGTGCCGAGATCGGTGGCGCGGATCCTGGCGAGGCTCGCGTCCGAGAGGGTGGCGCCGCCAATGTCATCGACAATGCCGGAGAGATCGCGGATAGCGCCGTCGTCGGCCAGGATGGCGGGCTTTTCGGCGCCCTTGGGGCCGATGCGCAGCAGTTTCATCAGTGAAGTCCTTGTGAAGCGGCCAGCCCGAGGCTGGCAGGGCGCGGATAGCGCAGTGACGGGAGGGACAGGCAGGCAGTTCTAGCCGTCGGGGCGGATGATGCCCTTCTTGAGCAGGATATTGCCATAGAGGCGCCGCTCGCCGGTCTGGACAATGGCATAGCCCTGCTTGACCCGGTCATAGAAGGCGAAGCGCTCCAGCGCGGCCACGCGCATCTTGGGCTCGTGCCGTTGCACGATCGTGTCGAAGGCCTCCACCACCGGCTCGCGCTTGCTGGCATCGCCCACCGTCTGCATGACGAATACCGCGTTGTCGACGAAGTCGTCGAGCGGCAGCAGCGTCAGCACGGCGTCGAGCACGTCGGTGGCGCTGATGCCGTCCAGCCGCACCAAAGCCGGGCCGGCAGCGTCGGCGGGATAGTTGGCGTCGACGATGGCGATCTCGTCGCCATGGCCCATGGCCCGCATTATGCCGAGCAGGTCGGGTCCCAGGATGGGGGGAATGAGTTTGAGCATGATCTTTGGCCTCCTCAGCCGAAGGGAAAACTGTCGCTGTCGCTGCCCAGGCTGGCGCCATCGGCGAACAGAGCGGGATGTTCGCGGGCAAAGGCAAAAAGCTCGACCATGACGGCGTCGACATGGGCGCGGATGGCGGCGATGGCCTGCTCCTTGTCGCCGGCCAGGATGCCATCGAAGATGGCCTGGTGTTCGGCAATGGTCAGGGCCAGGCGGCGCGGGGTGACGATCAGCCAGCGGGCCCGATCGAGATTGGCGCGGGCCGAATCGATGATGTTCTTGATCTTGGTGAATTCCATGGCGCGGAAGATGATGTCGTGGAATTCGATATCGAGCTGGTGAAAGGCCTCGGCATCGTCGCGCTCGGCGGCGCCGCGCTGGGCCGCCATATTGGCGTGCAGCGCCGCGATCAGGTCGCGGTCATGGCGGCCGATGAAGACGCGCAGCGCCTCGCTTTCGAGCCCTTTGCGGATCAGCATGTATTCGCGGACATCGGCAATGCGCACCAGCGATACGGTCGAGCCGCGCTGCGGCGCAATATCGACCAGGCCCTCGGCCTGCAGCCGGGCCAGGGCCTCGCTGACGGGAAAGCGGGAGACGCCCAGCTGGGCGCAGACCTCGGCCTTGTCGATGGCGCTGCCGGGCGGCAAAGCCAGCGAGACAATGGCCTGACGCAGGGCATTGGTGACCTCATTGGTCACGCTGCCGCGAGTCAGCACGGTGGGGGCGGCCAGAAAAGAATAGGGACTTGCTGCCATCTTCATGCTAACATGTTAGTCAGAGCCGAGGTGCTTTACAACGCCCATTGCTGCGGATTGCGGGCGCAATCTGGCGGTTTATGGCGGCGGGGTAAAGTGCAGTTGAGACCCCAGAGCTGAAAGCACAAAGATGTCCGAGACCATGACCCGTCCCCAGCCGCGTACGCTGGTGCTCAATAGCGCCGACAATATCGCGGTGGCGCTGGCCAATCTCGAGGTCGGCAGCGCTACGCCGCAGGGGCCCACTATCGTGCGACGCGTTCCCAAGGGGCATAAATTCGCCATCCGGCTGATCGCGGCTGGCGAACCCATCCTCAAATTCGGCCAGATCATCGGCTTTGCCAGCGAGCCCATCGTGCCGGGCGACTGGGTGCATGAGCACAATTGCGGCATGGGCGGCGCCGATGGCAGCCTCACGCATGACTATGCCTTTGCCGAGGGCGCCGTGCCGCCCGAGATGATCCCGGTGGCTGAGCGCGCCACCTTCGAGGGCTATCGCCGCGCCAATGGCAGCGTCGGCACGCGCAATTATATCGGCATCCTGACCTCGGTGAACTGCTCGGCCACCGTGGCCAAGTTCATCGCCGAGGGTATCAACCGCTCGGGCCTGCTCGACGATTATCCGGAAATCGACGGCGTCGTGCCCTTCGTGCATGGCACGGGCTGCGGCATGGAAAGCCGCGGCGAGGGCTTCGACATCCTCAAGCGCACGCAATGGGGCTATACGTCCAACCCCAATCTGGGCGCCGCCATGCTGGTGGGGCTGGGCTGCGAGGTGTTCCAGATCGGTCGCATGAAGGAAATGTACGGCATTGTCGAGAGCGACACGTTCCAGACCATGACCATCCAGGAAAGCGGTGGCACCAAGAAGATCATCGAATGGGGCATCGAGCGGATGAAGGAAATGCTGCCGGTGGCGGCGCGGGCAAGGCGGGAAACCGTCGACGCCTCCGAGCTGATGCTGGCGCTGCAATGCGGCGGTTCGGACGGCTATTCGGGCATTACCGCCAATCCGGCGCTGGGCTATGCCGCCGATATCCTGGTGCGCAATGGCGGCACCGCCATTCTCAGCGAAACCCCGGAAATCTATGGCGCCGAGCACCTTCTCACCCGCCGCGCCACCACCCGCGAAGTCGGCGAAAAGCTGATCAGCCGGATTCACTGGTGGGAAGATTATACCCGCCGCAACCATGGCGAGATGAACAACAATCCTTCGCCCGGCAACAAGCTGGGCGGGCTCACCACGATTCTTGAAAAATCGCTCGGCGCGGCGGCCAAGGGTGGTACGACGCCGCTGACGGCGGTCTACGAATATGCCGAAAAGGTCACCGAAAAGGGCTTTGTCTTCATGGACACGCCCGGCTTTGATCCGGTCTCGGCCACGGGCCAGGTGGCCGGCGGCGCCAATGTGCTGGCCTTCACCACCGGGCGCGGCTCGGCCTATGGCTGCAAGCCGGTGCCCTCGATCAAGCTGGCGACCAATTCGGACATGTATGCCCGCATGACCGAGGACATGGACATCAATTGCGGCGATATCGTCGAGGGCGTGTCCATCGAGGACAAGGGCCGCGAAATCTTCGACCTCATCCTCAAGACTGCCTCGGGCGCGCCGACCAAGTCGGAAGCCCTGGGCTATGGCGACAATGAATTCGTGCCCTGGCAGGTCGGCGCGACGATGTAGGCAGGGCTGAGCGGTCGCGCTCAGCGCAGCCGATAGACCGCGCCCAACCGTTCCGCCTTGTCGCGGGCGTCGCCCACATCGCCGACCTTGTAGCAGGCCAGTAGCTCAAGCTGCTCGAGCGGCAGGTCGCGCCGGTCCGGATCACCGATCAGCACCTTGATCCCGGCCGAATGGCAGCGCTGCAGAAACGGCAGCATGGCCGCAGCGACATCGGGATTGTAGAACACGTCGCCGGCGGCGATCAGATCGATGTCGTCCGGTACCGGACCATCAAGGGCAAGGTCGCGCAGGCCGATGCTCACGCCATTGGCGGCGGCGTTGAGGGCGATCGCCGCACAGCCATTGGGGTCGATTTCGGCGGCCTCGACCCGCGCCCCTGCCTGGGCGGCGGCGATGCCGACAAGGCCCGATCCGGCACCGAGGTCGAGCACGCGCCTGCCGGCCACCAGCGCCGGATTAGCTCGAAAATGCTGCCCCAGCGCCAGGCCGCCCGCCCATTGATAGGCCCAATAGGGTGCAGGCGGATCTGGGGTTTCAGCGTCGAGCAGGCGGGACAGGCGGCTGCCGGCATGGGCCGTGTACAGCGATATGCCCGGCAAGGACGGCACCGGGGTCAGAAGCAGGTTCTGCGTGATGAAGTCGGCAGGATTCAAGGGCGTTGCAGGCCGGTGGCGCTGACATAGGTGCTCATCAGATATTGCGAGCAGGTGATGAAGAGCCGGTTCCGCTTGGGACCGCCAAAGGTGACATTGGAGGTCTTGGCGCCGGTCTTGATGCGGCCCAGCAGCGTGCCCGCGGGATCATAGACATTCACGCCCAGCCCGGCGCTGGTCCAGATATTGCCCTGCGTATCGAGCCGGAAGCCGTCGGGCAGGCCAGAATCGATATCGGCAAAGACGCCGGGATTGGTCAATCGGGCGCCCGTGACGCTGAACTGGCGGATCTGGGCCGGCCAGTCGGGGTCGTGGCTCTGGCCGGTATCGGAGACGTAGAGAACGGATTCATCGGGCGAGAAGGCCAGGCCATTGGGCTTGGCAAAATCGTCGGCCACCACGCTGAGCGATGCATCGGCCGGATCGAAGCGATAGACGAAACAGCCGTCCTGTTCCTGGTCGGACTTGTAGCCTTCGTAGTCGCTGAGGATGCCGTAGGACGGATCGGTGAACCAGATGGTGCCGTCGGACTTGACCACCACGTCATTGGGCGAGTTCAGTCGCTTGCCCTGATGGGAATCGACCAGCGTGGTGATGCTGCCGTCGGGCTCGGTGCGCAGCACGGCACGGGCGCCATGCGAGCAGGAGATCAGCCTTCCCTCACGGTCGCGGGTATTGCCGTTGACGAAATTGGACGGCGTGCGGAACGGGGTGACGCCCAGTTCGGGCACATATTTGAGCATGCGGTTATTGGGAATGTCGCTCCAGACCAGGTAATTGCCATCGGCAAACCAGACCGGGCCCTCGGCCCAGAGGCAGGTGTCGAAATGGGTTTGCAGCAATGCATTGCCGATCGTCAGTTCATTGAAGCGCTTGTCGATGATCTCGAGCGCGTCGCCGCCAATAGCCATGATGTTCCTCCCAATTGCCGGCATCTGACGGGAAGTTGCTGGCGCTGACAAGGCCGGGGCAGGGCCAAGCCGGCATTACCGGCGTCGTCTACTCCGCTTTGGGTGCCGAACTTGTCCATCTTATCCCCGACCGCAGAACCTGCCGCATAATCCCCCCATCACCCCGCATGGGCGGCCTGCAGGCGAACAGTGGCGGGGTGAGCCGGGTGGGGGCTTTGCCTCTCCCACAGGTTCCGAGACGGCCGTGCGAGGACGAGCGATCCCGTGCCGCCGAACAGTTCCAAAAACCGGCACCCCGAGGCGGTCTTCGTCTCACTATTTTTACTTACTCAGGGGCGATTGCCGTCTCGGGGTCCGTCCACGCGCGATAACCGCATTCAGGCGGCGCCTTGGCGCGTCCAGGTGTCGATTGACGACTAACATGTTAGTTGCTAGGGCAGGCTAAGCCCAGGAGCGCGCCCATGCCCAATCTCGCCAAGATCCTCACCGTCGACGAGATGAAGACCGCGGCGCGGCGCGCGGTGCCCAAGATGTTCTTCGAATATGCCGATAGCGGCAGCTATACCGAAGGCACCTATCGCGCCAATGAGAGCGATTTCAACAAGATCAGCCTCAAGCAGAAGGTGGCGGTGAACCTTGAGGGCCGCAACCTCAAGACGAAGATGCTGGGCAAGACCATCGCCATGCCGGTGGCCATCGCCCCGGCGGCGACCGGCGGCATGCAGATCGCCGATGGCGAGATCAAGGCGGCCAAGGCGGCGGAAAAATTCGGCATCCCCTTTACCCTCTCGACCATGGCCGTGTGCTCGATCGAGGACATTGCCGAGAACACCACGGCGCCGTTCTGGTTCCAGCTCTATGTCATGCGCGACCGCGGTTTCATCGAGCGGCTGATCGACCGGGCCAAGGCGGCCAAGTGCTCGGCGCTGGTGCTGACCATGGACCTGCAGATCCTGGGCCAGCGACACAAGGACATCCATAATGGCCTGTCGACGCCGCCCAAGTTCAATGCCTATTCGCTCTTCCAGATGCTGCAGCACCCGGTCTGGTGCGCGCGCATGCTGGGCACCAGGCGCCACACCTTCCGCAATATTGTCGGCCATGTCGGGGGCGATCATGACCTGGCCTCGCTGTCCGCCTGGACCGCGTCCCAGTTCGACCCGACGCTGAACTGGGCCGATGTGGCCTGGGTGAAAAAACGTTTCGGCGGGCCGGTGATCGTCAAGGGCGTGCTCGACCCCGATGACGCGCAGGCGGCCGTGGACAACGGCGCCGATGCCATCGTCGTCTCCAACCATGGCGGCCGCCAGCTCGATGGCGCACCATCGACCATTCGCGTCTTGCCTGAGATCGTCGAGCGGGTCGGCCACAGGACCGAGGTCTATCTCGATAGCGGCATCCGCTCCGGACAGGACGTGCTGAAGGCCCTGGCCTATGGCGCCAAGGGCACCTTTATCGGCCGGCCCATGCTCTATGGCCTGGGCGCGGGCGGGGAGGCGGGGGTCACCCGCGTGCTCGACATCATCAAGAAAGAGCTCGATACCACCATGGCGCTGTGCGGCGAGCGCGACATTGCCAATGTCGGGCTGCACAATATCTATTCCAACGACATCCCGCCGCGCCATGCGCCGCTTGCCCGCTAGGATCTATCCCCGGTAGGGCCGGCTGCTGCTAACATCGCCCTCGGTGAGCTGGGCATAGATGGCCCCGGCCAGTGTCTTCATCTGCTCCTGGGGCAAGGTGCCCACCACGGTGCAGGTGATGCGGGCATTGGCCCAGTAGAAGGCCTCGGCGCCATCATAGGCGGCGAACTGATAGGCCGGTTCGCCACCGGGCAGGGCGGCCGTAACATAGATGGTGACACGCTGCTGGTCGGCATTTTCATACATCAGCTGGGCGGCGCGGCCGCCGGTGTCGGGCTCGCCCGGCAGCAGGCGCCCGCCCACCAGGGCGAAGCCCTGGGCGTCGAGGTTGGGCATGCCCAGCGTGGTGTCGAGCCGATTGGACAGCCAGGTCGAGAGATGCGCGCTGTCGTCGCTGCCGACTTCCACGGCATGGCGGTTCTCGGCGACATAGACGGTGTGGGCGTTGACCGCGTCGGCAATCAGCGTGGCGCTGGCGGGCCGGGCATCGAACAGCGGGCGCGCGAACCAGCCGGTGCCCAGGCCGAGGCCGACCAGCACGACGGCGGCCGCGGCCCAGCCCCAGGACCGGATGCGGCGGGGGCCGATCTCGGCAGCCAGGCGGCGCGGTCGCAGGCGCGCGGGCACGGCCTCGGCGCCGGCAGGGCCGAACAGCGTCCTGATAGCGTCGTTCTGGCGCTGGATCAGGGCGATTTCGGCCGCGGCCTCGGGATTGGCAAGCAGATAGGCATCGACGGCGTCGCGCTCCCCTTCGGGCAATTGGCCATCGGCATAGGCCATCATTGTGTCGCGGGTGATCTCGTTCATTTGACCGTCCTCAGATGCGGCTCTGCCGGGGTACCGGTCAACAGGCGCAGCGCAGCGCGGGCGCGGCCCAGACGGCTCATCAACGTGCCGGTGGGAATGTGCAGGACGTCGGCAGCCTCCTGGTACGAAAAACCTTCAAGCGCGACCAGCAGCAGGGCCTCCTTCTGCTCGCTTGGCAGGGTCTCGATGGCCCGGGCCATTTCGGCGAGGGCCAGATGACCCGGCTGGGGAGCGGGTGTTGCAAGTTCGGGGACGGTGTCGATATCGACCTGTTGCCCCCGCCTGTGGGAGGAACGCAGGGCGTTGCGATAAAGGTTCAGCAGAATGGTAAACAGCCAGGCGCGGACCGGTCCGGTAGGCCGGAACAGGCCGCGCCTGGCAATGGCGCGTTCCAGGCAATCCTGCACCAGGTCATCGGCCAGATCGATATTGCGCGTCAGCGCCCGGGCATAGCGCCGCAGGGCTGGAACGCAGGCTTCGACCTGGTCGAGGAACTGGTCCATGAACTGTCCGGATTATTCGATGGCAAGATGCCAGACGCCACCGACGCCGTCACCCTTGATGTCGCCGGCGGCCATGTCCTCGTACCAGTAATACAGCGGCCAGCCGTCATGGGCCCACATCTTGGCGCCGTCGTCGCGCGTCACGACGGTGAACTCGCCTTCGTCCTTGGCATCGGCAGCGGCCATCAGCGGCGGCCACTTGACGGCGCAGTCGCCATTGCAGACGCTCTTGCCATCACCCTTGGTGTCCTTGTCGAAGGTGTAGAGCGTCATGCCATTGGCATCGGTCAGCACGGACTTGCCGGCAATGTCGACGGACTTGACGGCGCCGCCGAGATAGTCGGCGGCCAGCGCGGGCAGGCTCAGGAAGGCAAGGGCGGCGACGCCGGCCAGAATGGTACGGATCTGCATGGGGATCTCCCTTGGGGTTGCGGGGCCGCTGGTGCGGTCCTCATGGCGATCAACACCGCTCAGCCCGATTTAATCCCGGCTGCCGGAAAAATCTTATCCGAAGAGATTTGCTGGCCGGAAGACAAGAGGCTGGACAGGGCGGTGGGACATTGCTTTGGTAGCGCCAACTGGTGCGCACCGTCTGGGAGAGGGCGACAAGCGACACCGGCGCTGCCGGCAAAAGCTGGTGGCTTACGGAGGAACGCAATGAAAAGACGCGAATTTTTCAAGACGGCTTCGGTCGCCACGCTCGGTGCTGCAGCGGCCACCACCCTGGCCGCGCCGGCACTGGCCCAGGGCAATATTACCTGGCGCATGGTCACCACCTGGCCGAAGAACTTTCCGGGCCTGGGCGTCGGCGCGCAGACGCTGGCCGATCGCATCACCAAAGCTTCCGGCGGGCGTCTCACCGTGCAGGTGTTCGCGGCCGGGGAAATGGTCCCGGGCCTGCAGGCGCTCGATGCCGTCATCGATGGCTCGGCCGAAATGAGCCATGGCACGCCCTATTACTGGCAGAACAAGAGCCAGGCACTGAGCTTTTTCACCGGTGTGCCCTTTGGCATGACCAATCGTGAGCTGACCGCCTGGGTACGCTATCTCGGCGGCCAGGAAATCTGGGACAAGGTCTATGACCAGTTCGGTCTGCAAGGCTTCCTGTCGGGCGATACCGGCACGCAGGCCGGTGGCTGGTTCCGCAATGAACTCACCGGCGTTGCCGATATCCAGGGACTGCGCTTCCGTACGCCGGGCCTTGGTGGCCAGGTCTGGGGCAAGCTGGGCGCTTCGGTGACCAACCTTGCGGCCGGCGAGATCTTTGCCGCGCTGCAGTCGGGTACGCTCGATGCCGCCGAATTCGTCGGCCCCTACAACGATCTGGCGCTGGGCTTTTACCAGATCGCCAAGAACTACTACTTCCCCAGCTTCGTCGAGCCGGGCCTGGCCACGGAAATCGCCGTCGACAAGGCCAAGTTCCAGGCCCTGCCGGAAGACCTGCAGGAAATCGTGCGCATTGCCGCCCAGGCTTCCTATGACGAGGTGGCTTCGGACATGTATGCCAATGATCCGCGCGCGCTCAATGCGCTGGTCAGCGAGCATGGCGTGCAGGTGCGCCGCTTCCCCGAGGAGATCATGGAAGCCGGTGCCAAGGCATCGATGGAACTGATCGCCGAAATCCGCGAAGGCGGCGATGCCCTCACCAAGGAAACAGCCGAAAGCTTCGTCTCGGCGTTCAACCTGCTGCGCCAGCGCACCGAAGGCACCGACATGCCCTATCTGGCGGCCCGGGAAAAGTACATCAAGTACACCTGACCTCCGTCACACGGCAATGAGAAAGGCCCGGGGAAATCCCCGGGCCTTTTGCTTGTGCTAATTATAGATCAGCCGGGGCAGCCAGGTGATCAGGTCGGGGAACATGAAGAGAATGATCAGCCCGCTGATCTGCAGCAGCACGAAGGGGATGACACCCTTGTAGATCATGCCGGTGCTGACGCTGCGCGGTGCCACGCCGCGCAGGTAGAACAGGGCAAAGCCGAAGGGCGGGGTCAGGAAGCTGGTCTGCAGGTTGACGCCAACCATCACGCCCAGCCAGATCGGATCGACGCCCAGGGCCAGCAGCACGGGCGCGGTGATCGGGATGACGATGAAGATGATCTCGAAGGTGTCGAGGATGAAGCCGAGCAGGAACATGATGAGCATGACGATGATGGTGGCGCCAATGGCGCCGCCCGGCATGGCCGACAGGAATTCATGCACCAGATTGTCGCCGCCCATCATGCGGAAGACGATCGAGAAGACCGCGGCGCCGAACAGGATGATGAAGACCATCGAGGTGATGGTGGCGGTGGAGACCACGGCCTGGCGCAGGATCGAAAAGCCCAGCCTGCCCCGCAGGGCCGCCAGCACCATGGCGCCGATGGCGCCGACGGAGGCCGCCTCGGTCGGCGTGGCGACGCCGGCCAGGATCGACCCGAGCACGGCCAGGATCAGCAGCAGCGGTGGCACGAGCGCCACGAAGACCTCGCGCATCAGTCCGGCCTTTTCCGCCTGGGGTACTGGCGTGGCCGGGCAGGATTTGGGGTCGGTGATGGCCTTGAAGATCACCCAGCTGGCATAGAGACCCACCAGCAGCAGGCCGGGAATGATGGCGCCGGCAAACAGGGCGCCCACCGAAACCGGTTCGGGCGCGAAGTTGCCCTTTTCCATCTGCACCTGGGCATTGATGCCCGAGAGGATGTCCGCCATGAAGATCAGGACGGTCGAGGGCGGGATGATCTGCCCCAGCGTGCCGGAAGCGCAGATGACGCCGGTTGCCAGTTTGGGATCGTAGCCGGCGCGCAGCATGGCCGGCAGCGAGATCAGCCCCATGGTGACCACGGTGGCGCCGACGACGCCGGTCGATGCCGCCAGCAGGGCGCCGACCAGGATCACCGAAAGGCCGAGACCGCCGCGCAGATTGCCGAACAGCTTGCCCATGGTCAGCAGCAATTGCTCGGCAATGCCGCTGCGTTCCAGCATCACGCCCATGAAGACGAAGAGCGGCACCGCCACCAGCACTTCATTGGTCATCAGGCCGATATAGCGACCAACCAGGGATCCGTAATTGGAGGGATCGAAGACCCCGAGCATCCAGCCGACAAGGCCGAAGATCAGGGCCGTGCCGGCCAGCGTGAAAGCCACCGGAAAGCCCAGCATGAGCACCCCGATGACGCCGACAAACATCAGGGCGGCGAGAATTTCACCAAGCAGGATCGGGTCCATCAATGGGCTTCCTTGGCGTCATTGGCGCTGTAGCGCAGATGTTCGGGCAGCAGTTCCTGGCGATCTGCCAATACCAGGATGGCGCGCAGCGCCATGGCCAGGCCCTGCAGACCGACCAGAACGCAGAAGACGATGATGAAGCTCTTGAGCACGAACAGGCCCGGCATGCCGCCGATATTGCTCGAGCCCTCGTAATAGCCCCAGGAGCGGGCAACCGCCACCCAGCCGAACTGGAAGACAACATAGATAAAGGGCATCAGGAAGAAGATCACGCCGAACAGATCGGCCATGGCTTTGCGGCGCAGCGGCGCCGGGCGATAGAAGATGTCGACGCGCACATGATCGTCGCGCAACAGGGCAAAGCCGGCCACGCCGGTGAACATGGCGCCGCTGAGCCAGACATAAAGGTCCTGCACCCAGAGCGTGGAGGTATTGAAGAAATAGCGCTGCACCACGACGGTGAAACAGACCAGCACACAGGCCAGCGCCAGCCAGGAGAGGGTCTCGCCGACCACCCTGTTGAGGGCACTGATAGCCCTGACAATCCAGGCAAGAAGTTGCAACAGCTGGTCCTCCCTTGTCCCCTCGATGGCGCGCTGGTCTTGATCCCAGTTCGAGCCCGACTATCCTTGGATTGAGCAGGATAAGCCGGCAAGGTCAACTGCCACGCCGTCGTCTGCGACGAAAGTCGCCCGTGGCTGGTGACAAACCCGGCAAAAATGCTATGTCGCTGCCCATCGCGCCCAAGCGCGGTCCGGTGGGGGAGCAGTGCATGTTTGTCGTGGGTGGGGAAAGCCTGATCGATCTCAAGGCCGAAGTGGCGCTGCCGGATGGCCGGATGATCGGCCGCGACGGCGAGGATCAGATCGTCATGACCGCCCATCAGGGCGGCTCACCCTATAACTGCGCCATTGCGCTGGCCAAGCTGGGGAATGAAACCGGCTTCCTGTGCCCGATTTCGGCGGATGCCTTCGGCGACTATCTGCTGGGGCCGCTCAAGGCGGCCGGCGTCACGCCGCTGCTGCCCGAGCGCGTGGCGGAATATACCACGCTGGCGGTGATCAATTTCGACAGCAATCACAATGCCCGCTACGGCTTCTACCGCTCGGCCGACGGCGCGATCGAGGCGAGCAAGGCCATTGCCGCGCTGCCTGAACAGCTCGAACTCTACCAGATCGGCGGCTTCTGCCCGATCAAGCCGGATGAAGCCGGACAGTGGCTGCAGATCGTGCAGGCAGCCATCGCCAGGGGGGCGACCATTTCGATGGATCCCAATGTGCGGCCCAGCCTGATCGAAGACTTTGCCGGCTACAAGGCGCGGCTGTCGGACTTCCTCGACCTCACCCATGTGGTGAAGATGTCCGAGGAAGATCTCGATGCCCTCGACAGCCGCAAGTCCATCGAGCAGCACGCTGCCGAACTGCTGGCCCGCCCCAACTGCGAACTGGTCGTCATCACCCTGGGCGAGAAGGGGTCGCGGGCCTTCACCGCTGCGGGCACCGCGCAGGCGGCGATCTATGCGCCGCCGGTATTCGGCGACACGGTGGGCGCGGGCGACAGCCTGATGGCGGGCATCCTGTCCTGGCTGGATGAACGTGATCTGCTGCAGCCCGGCCGGCTGACGGCCCTCGACGCCGCCGCCCTGGCCGAGATGCTGGCTTTCGGGGCGGTGGTGGCGGGCATCAATTGCGGCCGCAAGGGCTGCAAGCCGCCGACAAGGGCGGAAGTGGATGCCGTGCTGGGCGCCTGAGCCGGCTGCTTCACGATGAGGTGATGGCGGCGCGGTAACCCCGAGGGGTCCAAAGGCGAATGGCTGGCGTATCTGCTTTAATAGCGGAGGTTCCGGGGCCATGCTGTGCTTGATCTGATCTTTGCCTATGCGGCCGGCCTGCTGACCCTGCTCAATCCCTGCGTGCTGCCGCTGCTGCCGCTGATTGCGGCCGGTTCGGTGGCGCGTCATCCACTGGGGCCGCTGGCCATGGCTGCGGGGCTGGCGGTGAGTTTCACCCTGGCCGGCATTTCCATATTTGCCCTCACAAGAGCCACCGGCCTGGCCCAGGAAGATATCGCCGTCGCTGCCGGCTGGATCATGGTCGCGTTCGGCGTGGTGCAGCTGGTGCCGCAGGCGCAGATGGGTTTTTCCCGTCTGGCCGGTGCGACCGCCAGCGGCGGCACCCGATTGATGGGGCAGGTCGAAGGACGCGGGCTGGGCGGCGAGGTGCTGGCCGGCGCCCTGCTGGGGCTGGCCTGGTCGCCCTGCATCGGCCCGACCCTGGGCGGCGCCATCGGGTTGGCAGCGCAGGGCGAGAACCTGCTGTTTGCCTTCGCCATCATGGTGATGTTCTCGCTGGGTGCCGCCACGGTCATGCTGGCTTTGGCCTATGGTGCGCGTTCCCTGATTGCCAGCCGGCGGGCCGTGCTCAGCCGGGTCATGCCCCATGCCAAGACCATTCTGGGCATCGGCCTGATCGTGGTTGGCCTGGGCATCATCTTCCATGTCGACCGGATCCTGGAGGGCTGGGCTCTGGCCACCCTGCCAGGCTGGTTCACCGAAATTTCCGTCAGTCTTTGAACTTCAGGAGCTTGTCATGATGAAAATCGATCGACGTGCAGCGCTGGCCCTGCTGGCTGGCCTGGCCGCCACCACGGTGAGCGGACCGGCCGCCGCGCTGGCCATTACGGACTATTCGGACGATAGCCTGCCCAAGCTCGAGGCCTGGGGCAAACCCTATCTGCTCGATTTCTATGCCAGCTGGTGCGTTACCTGTGCGGCCCAGCAACGGGTGCTCGACAGCCTGATCAAGGCCGATCCGCGCTATGCGTCCATCCTGATCGTGCGGGTGGACTGGGACACATACGGCCGGGGCGAGTTGGTGCAGCGGATGGCCATCCCGCGGCGTTCGACCCTGGTGATGATGCGCGGCGCTACCGAGCTCGGGCGCCTGGTCGCCGAAACGCGTGAGGACAAGATCGCCGCGCTTCTCGAACTGGGGGTGTCCTGACCCACCCATTATTGCATAGCGCGACCGGCTCTGTTTGTATCATTCCGTCAGTTGGGGGATGAACCATGCGGCTTTGGGTTTGGGGTTTGGCGGCACTGGCTGTCATCGGCATTGGCGCCGGCGCCTATCTGCTCAAACCCGTCAGCGGGCCGGTGCGCGATCTGACGCTGGTGGGGGATGTCGGGCGGGGTAACTACCTGATCCGGCTGGGCGGCTGCGTGGCCTGCCATACCAATAACCAGGCCGGTACGGGCTTTCTGGCGGGCGGTTTCGGCCTCGAGACCCAGTTCGGCACCTTCGTGCCGCCCAATATAACATCGGACCCCGATGCCGGGATCGGCGGCTGGTCCCTGGCGCAATTCAGCGACGCCATGAGCAATGGCATGGGACCGCAGGGCCATCTCTACCCGGTCTTTCCCTATGAAAACTATACGCTGATGAGCGACCAGGAGATCGTCGATCTCTATGCCGCCCTGATGGCGACCGAGCCGGTCAGCACACCGGCGGCCGAGAACCAGATCCCGTTCCCCTTCAATGTAAGGCTGGCCATGGCGGGCTGGCAGAATCTGTTCTTTTCGCCTGCGCGATTTGTGCCGGAGGAGGGACGTGCCGACACCTACAACCGTGGCAAGTACCTGGCCTATGGGCCTGCCCATTGCGTCGCCTGTCACTCGCCGCGCAATGCTTTGGGCGCGCTCGACTGGGATCAGGCATTGACGGGCTCTCCGGGCGGTACCGGCGGGCGGGCACCGGCGCTGACCCGGCAGGCGCTGCTGGATGAGGGCTATGACGTGGACACCCTGGCCCAGACCCTGGCCGACGGCTTTACGCCCGGGTTTGACGTGCTGGGCGGCGCCATGGGCGAAGTGATCAGCGACGGTACCTCACAATGGACCGAGGCCGACCGGCAGGCCATCGCGGCATACCTGCTGGCCGAGTGATCAAGCCTCGGCGCGGATGGCGAGCGCTTCGTCAAGCGTCATGGTCGTGTGGTGTTCCCAGGTCGCGTCGTCGGTGGCCGGAAAATCGGTGCGGAAATGCCCACCGCGGCTCTCGGTGCGCTTGAGGGCGGCTGCGGCCACCAGGGTAGCCGAGGTCGTCATGTTGAGAAAGGCGCTGGTGACCTGTTCGGCGGTGGCCTCGAGGGCGGCAATCTGGCGCAGCGCCTGCTTGAGTCCGGTCGCATCGCGCTCCACGCCGACAAGCTCGGTCATCACCGCGCGCAATTGCTGTACGGCGGGCAGGTCGCGCAGGACCGCCTCGGCCTTGGCGCCTTCGGCCTCGTCCCACTCGATGCCCTTGAACGGCGTCAGGCTGCGCACGGGCTCGAGCCCGCCAATATCGTCGGCAATGCGGGCGCCATAGACGGTGGCTTCGAGCAGGGAATTGGAGGCCAGGCGGTTAGCGCCGTGCAGGCCCGTGCAGCTGGCCTCGCCGCAGACCCAGAGGCCCGGCAGCGACGAGCGGCCGCGCTCGTCAACCTTGACCCCGCCCATGTGGAAATGGGCTGCCGGCGTCACCGGAATCATGTCGTTGACCGGATCGATGCCGGCGTCGAGACAATATTGGGCCACGGTGGGAAAGCGCGTCAGGATGGCGGCGCCCAGGACCTGCCTGGTGTCGAGGTAGACCTTGCGGCCCGACTGGATCTGGCGAAAGTTGGCCCGGGCGACGATGTCGCGCGGGGCGAGTTCGGCGTCGGGGTGAATGGCGGGCATGAAGCGCTCGCCCAGATCGTTGACCAGGATCGCGCCTTCGCCGCGCAGGGCCTCGGTTGCCAGCGGGGCGGGATCGGCGCCGGTGGCAATGGCGGTGGGGTGGAATTGCACGAACTCGGCGTCGGCAATGAGGGCGCCGGCCCGGGCCGCCATGCCCATGGCGTGGCCGCGCACGCCGGGCGGATTGGTGGTGACGGCATAGAGTCCGCCCAGCCCGCCAGCAGCGAGCACGGTGGCGCGGGCGCGGATGAAGACGGGTTCGGAATAGCGGTCACCCAGCTTGCGGCAGAACACGCCGACAATGCGGCCATTGTCACGGGCCAGGCTCAGGGCGGTGATGCCCTCGACCACGCGGATGGAGGGGGTGCGGCGGACTTCGGCGATGATGGCCTGCATGATGGCCCAGCCGGCCCGGTCGCCCTCGACCTTGACGATGCGGTTGGCCGAATGGGCGGCTTCCTTGCCCAGGGCATAATTGCCGAAGTCGTCGCGGTCAAACGGCGTGCCCCAGCGTGTCAGGTCCTCGATGCGCGCGGCGGCTTCGGCGGTGACGCTTTCGGCAATGCCGTGGTCGACAATGCCCGCGCCGGCCATTTCAGTGTCGAGGGCATGAGCATGGCTGCTGTCGCCCAGCCCGACCGCCGCCGCAACGCCGCCCTGGGCCCAGGCCGAACTGGCGCCAAAGCCCAGTGGCTTGGGCGACAGCACGGTTACCGGCCGTGGCGCCAGCTTGAGGGCAGTGAAGAGACCGGCCAGTCCTGCGCCGACGATCAGGGCGCCGTCGGCATTGAGGGTGTTGTCGAGGGTCATGGACGGTTCCGCACTGTTCTCAAACTAGGTAATTGCCCGTAAGGTCTTTGCCGTAGCAAGACCGAGGCCGCAATGATGGCAGGTTCAGACGACGACAAGGGGCTGGGCGAAGAGCGCCAGACCGGGTTTTCCGCGGCGCCACCGCTCGAGGCCTATGAGGCGATCTATCGCCTGGTGCTGAGCGCCTATGGCTATCGCTGCGCCCTTACCGGCGAACAGTTCTTGCCCGAGACGGGCCTGCTGCATCCGCATCTGGTGGTGGAGGCGATCCGGCCACGCGCGGCAGGCGGGCCGCTGCAGATCAACAATTACATCGCGCTTGAAGAACATGCGGCTCAGGCCTTCCGCCGGGGGCAGGTACTGATCGAGGACGACTACAGCTTCGTCGTGCCCAATCCGGACGCGCTGGATCGCGCCGTGCTGGTGCGGCTCAATAGCAGCGGGCGCCTGCTGGTGCCAGCAGAAGGGCTGTTCCAACCCAGTCCGGCCCATCTGGCGTTTCATCGCCTCAGTATTCTGGGGTCCTAATCACCCTTGCGGCTCATCTCGATCATGCGCTCGACGGCGAGACGGGCCGCCGGGATGATCTCGGCCGGCACGGTGACCTCCTCGGTCATGGTGTGCAGGCTCCACAGCACGTTTTCCAGGTTGATGCGCTTCATGTGCGGGCAGATGTTGCAGCCGCGCAGGAAGTCGACGCCGGTGGTCTCGCTGGCGACATTGTCGGACATCGAGCACTCGGTGACCATGACCACGCGGGCCGGGCGCGTGGTCTTGACCCAGTCGATCATGGCGGCGGTCGAGCCGGCAAAGTCCACCGCGTCGATCACTTCGGGCGGGCATTCGGGATGGGCGATGATCTTGGCCGTAGGATAGGCATGGCGCAGTTCGGCGATATCGTCCGCGGTGAAGGTCTCGTGCACCTCGCAGGCACCGGCCCAGGTGATGATCTTCTTGGACGTCTTCTTGGCAGTGTTCTTGGCCAGGTACTGGTCGGGAATCATGATGACGGTGTCGCCATCGACCCGGTTGACGATGTCGAGCGCATTGGAGGAGGTGCAGCACACATCGGTGACGGCCTTCACCGCCGCCGAGGTGTTGACATAGGTGACCACCGGCACGCCGGGATACATTTCCCGCATGGCCATGACGTCGGCCACGGTGATCGATTCCGCCAGCGAGCAGCCGGCGCGACTGTCGGGGATCAGGACGGTCTTGTCCGGGTTGAGCAGCTTGGAGGTCTCGGCCATGAAATGCACGCCGCACTGCACGATCACCTGCTGGCGCACCTTGGTGGCCTCGATCGCCAGCTGCAGGCTGTCGCCGACAATGTCGGCCACGCCGTGATAGATCTGCGGCGTCTGGTAATTGTGCGCCAGGATGATGGCGTCCTTCTCCGCCTTGAGCCGGTTGATCTGGAAAATCAGCGGCGCATAGAAGGGCCATTCGATCTCGGGGATCTTGTCGCGCACCCGCTCGAACACCGTGGCGGTGGCGCGTTCGACAGAACCGGAAAACTTGAGGTCGAAATGGCTGCCAAGAATGGCCCGGGCCTCATCGAGGGGCGTGATCGCGTTGATGGTCTGCACCATGGAAAGTCCCTCTCGATATCGATGGGGAACCTAGGGATTATTCGCCGGCTTTTCAATGAACGGGGTTGCAGGAAATTGGCCAAGCTCCTAACCCTTTGCCAATCCACCGCTGAAAGGCCCCACCATGCCGCAAGATACCGCCGCCCTTCGCTCCATCCTGTCGTTGGCGCCTGTCGTGCCGGTAATCATCCTTGATGACGTCAGTCAGGCGCGACCTCTGGCCGAGGCCCTGGTGGCAGGCGGACTGCCGATTCTCGAAGTGACGCTGCGCACGCCCAATGCGCTCAGGGTCATGGAAGAAATGGCCAAGGTGACCGGCGCCATTGTCGGCTCGGGCACGGTGCGCACGGCACTGCACATGAAGCAGTCGGTCAATGCCGGCTGCCGTTTCATGGTGTCGCCGGGAATTTCACCACGCATTCTCGATGCCGCCGACGATATCGGCATCCCGCTGCTGCCCGGCATTGCCACGCCGAGCGAGGCGATGACGGCCTCGGAACGCGGCTATGGTTTCCTCAAGTTCTTCCCGGCCGAAGCCAATGGTGGCGCGCCGGTGCTCAAGGCCTTTGCCTCGCCGCTGTCCGACATCACCTTCTGCCCTACCGGCGGGATCGACGCGGCCAAGGCCAAGATCTATCTCGGCCTGCCCAATGTCATCTGTGTGGGCGGCAGCTGGATCATGCCCGCAGACGCGCTGGCAGCCAATGACTGGGCCCGGATCGAAGCGCTGGCGCGCGAAGCCAGCCAACTGCGTGGCTAGGCTGACCAGGCGACAGATGGTGGCTAGGCGATGAGCCGTGCCGACGCATTCGGAGGGCTGCTTGCGGCAGCCGCAATGGTGGTCGTCTGGGTTTCCCCCACGCGGGCCGAAACGGTCAGCGTGGCCGTGGCTGCCAATTTTACCGCCGTGGCCGAGCAGTTGGCGCCGATGTTCAAGGCCGAGACTGGCCATGAGGCGATCTACAGCTTTGGCGCCACCGGTCAGCTCTATACCCAGATCAGCCAGGGCGCGCCGTTCGAAGTGCTGCTGGCCGCCGATGACGAACGGCCCGCCCTTGCCGTAACCGAGGGGCTGGCCGTCGAGGGGACTGCGTTCACCTATGCCATTGGCGGGCTGGCGCTCTACAGCACGTCGCTGGATCTGGACGATGGCGAAGCCGTGCTAAGGAGTGGCGCCTTCGACAAGCTTGCCATCGCCGATCCGGAGACGGCGCCCTATGGCCGGGCCGCGTTGGAAATACTGGCGGCACTTGACCTGACCGAGGTTGTCACGCCCAAGCTGGTGACGGGTGAGAATATCTCCCAGACTCTGCAGTTTGTGGAGAGCGGCAATGCCGAACTCGGCTTTGTCGCGGCCAGCCAGGCGATCGGCAAGACCAGCGTGTGGCTGGTGCCTGCAGAGTTCTATGAGCCGATCCGGCAGGATGCGGTGCTGCTCAAAACTGGCCAAGGCAATCCGGCCGCCTCCGCCTACCTGCAATTCCTGCGCAGCGATGCTGCGCTGGCCGTGATAGAAGCGGCGGGATATCGGGTCGAATAGCGGACGGGATGGATGAGCTTTGGTGAAATCTGGACGCCGGTCAGCCTGACGCTGACTCTGGCCAGCATCAATACGCTGATCCTGCTGCTGGCGGGGACACCCATCGCGTGGTGGCTGGCCCGCAGCCCGAGCCGATATCGCGAACTGGTCGGTGCCCTGGTGGCCATGCCGCTGGTGCTGCCCCCCACGGTGCTGGGCTTTTACCTGCTGATTGCCCTGGGCCCCAACGGGCCCGGAGGCTGGATTGCCGGGCTGTGGGGCGGACGAACCCTGGCCTTTTCGTTCACAGGCCTCGTCATCGGATCCTTCTTCTATTCTCTGCCCTTCATGGTGCAGCCGCTGCGCAATGGCTTTGGGGCGATCGGCGCCGACATGCTGGACGCTGCCTCCAGCCTGGGCGCCAATCCCTGGGCGCGGTTCTGGCAGGTCTGCATCCCATTGGCGCGGCCGGCCTATATCACCGGCGCGGTGATGACTTTTGCACACACCGTGGGCGAGTTCGGCGTGGTGCTGATGATCGGCGGTAATATTCCGGGACAGACCAAGGTGATCGCCATTGCGCTCTATGACTATGTCGAGCGGCTGCAATGGCAGCAGGCGCATGTGCTCGCGCTGGGCATGGTACTGTTTGCCTTCGTCGTCGTCTCGATAACGCTGATGATCGACCGCCGCGTCAATGTACCCATGCCCTAGGCTTCCGTGGCTCCAACCGCCTTGAGCATGGCCTTGGTGACAGACTGGTCGAGCTTGAAATAGTCGGTCCAGGGATCTGGCGCTTTGGCCCGTTCGGCGGCGATGGCCAACGAGAACTGGTTGGCGGCCGTAACGCTCTCGAGTTCTTCCCAGGTTACGGGCACGGCAGCTGGCGCGCCTTCGCGCGACCGGCTGGACCAGGGCGCAATGGCGGTCGAACCGCGTTCATTGCGCAAATAGTCGATGAACAGTTTTCCCTTGCGCTTGGCCTTGCTCATGGTGGCAACGAAACGCTCTGGCTGGGCCTCGGCCAGCCGTTGCGCCACGGCCTTGCAGAAGGCCTTGACCTCCGGCCATTCGGCTTTGGGCGTCAGCGGGGCGATCACGTGCACGCCCTTGCCGCCGCTGACCAGCGGATAGCTCTTGAGGCCCAACGCGTCGAGCGTGTCGCGGATATCGGTGGCCGCAGCGCGGACATCGGCAAAACCGAGACCTTCGTCCGGGTCGATATCAAAAATGATGCGCTCGGGCTTTTCCACATCGTCGATACGGGCGCCCCAAAGGTGCCATTCGAGCACGTTCATCTGCGTGCCGGCGATGAGACCCGCCAGATCATCAAGATAGAAATAGTCTTCCTTGCTGCCATCTTTTTCCGTGATCAGCACGGACTTCATGGCGTCGGGGAAGCCGCCGGTGTCGTGCTTCTGGAAGAAGCAGTACTTGGTGCGGCCCTGCGGGCAGCGCAGCAGGCTGAGCGGGCGGCTGGCCAGATAAGGCAGCATGCGCTCGGCGACGGCGGCGTAGTAGGCGACCAGGCCCGCCTTGGTGACGCCCTGGCCGGGATAGATGATGCGATCGGGACTGGTCAGCTTGATCCCGGCAGCCTCGGCTGCCGCAATGCCGACCTCGTCGGTCAGCGGGGTGACCTTGGGATCGAATTTCCCTTTGGTATCAGATTTGGCGGGGGTGCCACTATTTGCCGGCTGCTCCAGCGCTACGTTCTCGGCCGGCTTGTCCTCGCGGAGGCCGAGAAAGGAAGGGTGGCGCAGGATGCCGTCGGGCGTGAGCTCGGCATAGCCGATTTCGGCGACCAGTTCGGGCGTGACCCAGTGGGCATTGCGGGCGATGGGCTTGGGCACGTCGACAAAGGGACTGGTCTTGCGGCTGCGGGCGTCGAGCTCAGCCTGCAGGGCGTCGGCCTGGTCGACGGAGAAGCCGGTGCCGACACGGCCGCGATAAACCAGCTTGCCATCGTCCCAGGTGCCCAGCAGCAGCGAGGCAAAGGACTTCTTCTTGGCCGAGGGAGACCAGCCGGCGATGATGAATTCCTGCCGCTTGCTCGCCTTGATCTTGAGCCAGCTCCTGGTGCGCTCACCGCGATAGGGAGCATCGGCCTGCTTGGCGATGATGCCTTCATGGCCCTCGCGGCTGATGGCGTCGAAGACCTTCTGGCCGTTGCCGGTGACATGGGCCGAAAACTGCACCAGCGATGATCCGTCGATCTTGCCGAGCAGTTTTTCCAGCTTGTCCTTGCGTTCCGTAAGCTTGAGGCCGGTGAGGTCCTTGCCGTCCAGTTCGAGCAGGTCGAAGGCGAAAAAGGTGAGTGGCCCGCCGTTGGAAAGGTGATCCTTGAGGGTGGAGAAATCGGTGCGGCCCTTGGCGTCGAAAGCACAGAGCTCGCCATCGATCAGCGCACTGCCCTTGGTGAGGCGGCTGAGCGGCGGCACGATCGCGGCGAACTGGTTGGTCCAGTCTTTGCCGGTGCGGGTATAGAGGCGCACCTGGTCGCCGGCGATCGCGGCCTGGCAGCGATAGCCGTCATACTTCATCTCGAACACCCAGTCGCTGCCTTGCGGCACCTCGTTGACCAGGGTGGCCAGCTGGGGTGGCTTGAAATCGGGCAGCGCAGTTGCAGCCTTCTTGCCAGACTTGGCCTTGGGCGCGGGATTGTCGACAGCCTTGTCGGGGGCGGAATGCCAGATGGCGTCCGCCCTGGTTGCCGTCGGCTTTTTCGGCTTGAGGCCCTTGGCGATGCCGGCCATATCGCGGCCGGTCGAGACCGATTTGGTAAAGCGCGGGACGAGGGTTTCTGCGTCCCTGGCGTAGTCATCCTTGTGCTTGATCAGCAGCCAGTTCTCGCGCGCGGGACCCGATTTGCGCTTGGTGTCGCGGCCCTTCATGTGCACCAGCACCCATTCGCCCCGCATGCGCTGGCCGTGCAGCCGCATCTTGAGGTCGCCGCCCTCGAGGCCTTCATGGGGATCGCCGATTGGTTCCCATGTGCCCTGGTCCCACAGCATGACGGTGCCGCCGCCATACTCGTCCTGGGGGATGGTCCCCTCGAAGCTGCCATAGTCGACCGGGTGGTCTTCCACGCGGACAGCCAGTCGCTTGTCGGCGGGATTGTCCGATGGCCCTTTGGTCACCGCCCAGCTCTTGAGGACGCCGTCGAGCTCGATGCGGAAATCAAAGTGCAGGCGCGTCGCGTCGTGCTTTTGCACGACGAAGCGATTGCCCGCCGCGGCGTGTGCCTGATGGCCGGAAGGCTCCTGCGTCTTGGTGAAGTCGCGCTTGGCGTGATAATCCTCGAGCAGGGTGTCGGCTTTGCTGGCCATGGCCTAGCTGGCCTTCTTGCGCGGCGCGGCCTTGGTCGCAGGCTTTTTGGGAGAAGCGCTCTTGGCTGGCGCCTTCTTGGATGCGCTGCCACCTTCAAGGCTCGATTTGAGCGCCGCCATAAGGTCAACCACGTTGGAGCCGCTGGGCCGGCTTTCGGCAGGTTCATCCTTGGTCGACACTTTCTTGCCCTTGGATTTGAGCTTGCGGGCGATCAGCTCGCGCAAGGCGGCCTGATAATGATCCTTGAAGACGCTGGCGTCGAACTTGGCCGTCTTCTTCTCGATGAGAGCGGTGGCGACTTCCAGCAGATCCGGATCGGCTTTCTTCGCCGAGATTTCGGCAAAGAACGGGTCCGACTTGCGGATTTCTTCCTCATAATGCAGCGTTTCCATCAGCAGGCCGGTGCCGGTCGGCTTGATGGCGACGAGATATTCCTTGCCGCGCAGCGCAAGCTGGCCCAGTCCGACCTTTTCGCTCTGGCGCAAGGCGTCGCGAATGACCCGGAAGGCGTCTTCAGCCAGTTCATCGGCAGGGACGACGAAGTAAGGCTTGTCGTAATAGATCGGGTCGATCTCGCAGGCGCCGACAAACTGGGTCAGTTCCAGGGTCTTGCGGGTGTCGAGTTTGACGGCATCGATCTCGTCTTCGGTGAGCAGGACGTAATCGCCCTTCTCGTACTCGAAGCCCTTCATGATTTCGTCCTTGTCGACCGGTCCCACACCGGCGACCACCTTTTCGTAGTTGATGGGCTTGCCGGTCGGCTCGTGGATCTGGCGGAAGCTCGGCTTGGCGCTGGATTTTGTCGCCGTGTAGAGTTCCACCGCGATGGAGACGAGGGAAAGGCGCAGCTGGCCTTTCCAGATGGGGCGTGACGCTGGCATGACGGGTTCACCGGACTCGGGGACTTTTGCCGACAACGACTCCGCCAGTGCCTTTGTTCCGCCGCTCCTGGCGTTGCGCCCATCCTGATGCACCCATAAGGTCTGGCAACTGAACAAGGGAGAGTCGGCGATGGATGGCTTCAGCATTGCGCTGATCGGTTTGGGCATTCTGGCCCTGCTGGTACTGTTTGCCGGTGCCAAGACGGTGCCCCAAGGCTACAATTTCACCATTGAGCGGTTCGGCAAGTATACCCGCACGCTCAAGCCGGGTCTCAACCTGATTGTGCCGTTCATCGATGCCATCGGCAAGCGCATCAATGTGATGGAGCAGGTGCTCGACGTGCCGCACCAGGAGGTGATCACGCGCGACAATGCCTCGATCACCGCCAATGGCGTGACGTTCTACCAGATCCTCGATGCCGCAGCGGCCGCCTATGAAGTGTCCAATCTCGAGAATGCCATTCTCAACCTGACCATGACCAATATCCGCACGGTGATGGGCTCGATGGATCTGGATGAACTGCTGTCCAATCGCGACGGCATCAACCAGCGGCTGCTGCATGTGGTGGACGCGGCCGTCGCGCCCTGGGGCGTCAAGATCACCCGCATCGAGATCAAGGACATCGATCCGCCCAAGGATCTGGTGGAATCGATGGGCCGCCAGATGAAGGCCGAGCGCGAGAAGCGCGCCGCCATTCTTGAGGCGGAAGGACGTCGGCAGAGTGCCATCCTGCAGGCAGAAGGCGCCAAGCAGGCGCAGGTGCTGGAAGCCGAAGGCCGCAAGGAGGCGGCGTTCCGCGACGCCGAGGCGCGTGAGCGCTCGGCAGAGGCAGAGGCCATGGCGACGCAGGTGGTGAGTGCGGCGATCGCGGCCGGCAGTGTGCAGGCGATCAACTATTTCGTCGCCAACAACTACATCAAGGCGCTGGAATCCATCGCCAAATCGCCCAACCAGAAGCTGCTGATGATGCCCATGGAAGCGGCCAGCGTGATCGGTGCCATCGGCGGCATTGCCGAGATCGCTCGCGAGACCTTCGGGGGCGCCGCCCCGGCAGCGCCGCGGCCAGGCCGGCCGCCGCCCGCCGGCAAACCGTAGCGGAGCAAAAATGCAAATTGTCGATTTCATCGCTGCCAATGGCCCCTGGTCATGGATCGTTGCGGGGATGATCCTGCTGGCACTGGAACTGGTGGTCCCTGGGGGCTTTCTGCTGTGGATGGGGATTTCCGGGGTGCTCACCGGCGCGCTCATCATGTTTCAGCCCATGCCATGGCCGCTGCAATGGCTGGTCTTCGGCCTGCTGTCGCTACTGAGCATTTCAGCATGGGTGCAATGGAATCGGCGCCGGCCGGCACAGTCGGATCGCCCTTTGCTCAACCGCCGCGCCGACCATTTCATCGGTCACGAAACAGTGCTGGAACAGGCGATAGAGCAGGGCTTTGGCCGCGTGGTGCTGGGCGATACGGTCTGGCGGGTGTCTGGGCCTGATCTGCCGGTGGGGCAACGGGTGCGGATCGTGGGCAGCGATGGCGCCGTTCTCACCGTGGAGCCGGTGTTGTAGGCTGATGGCAAGGCTTCATTAACGATAAGATGGAAGGATCGCCGGACCTGGGATCGCTGTGGTCCCAGGTCGGGATCGGTGTGCCGATTATCTTGTTGGGCGGGCGGTCTGGAATTGTCCCTGCGGCTGCGGCATTGGGTTTGGCGGACGGGGGTCATGGGCAGCCTGTGCCTGGTCGCGCCTGCGCTGGGGCAATCGCTGGCGTGGAGCGGCGACGGGGCAAAGGCCGACAATGACCGGCTGGTGGCCGGGACATATCCCGCAGACCCGGTATTGGGCAGTGGCGCGGGCTTGCACGAGCCCCATAATGCGGTGGTCGATATCGACTGGTCCGTGGCCCTGCGTGGCACCTACACCAAGTTCAGCGGCGGCGAGCGATTTGACACAAGGCTGGTTCCCTCGGTGAGCCTCGAGCATGCCGGCACGCGATCAGATCTCAAGGCAAACGGCAGCGCCGACATCGTCCGGTCCAATCAGGGCGCGGTTGATGTCAGCGCGTTGCGGCTTTCAGGCACGACTGACTATGCCCTTGACCGCGACACGGCATTGACCGCTGGCGGGCGCTTCGCCCTGTCGCGCGAGGTTGCAGGCACACCGGGTGTAGCCAGCACAATTGCCATCGCACCCCAGACCATCAGCGGCGGCGGCGATGTGGGCGTGACGCGGCAGTTCGGGAAATTCAACGTCGGCGTCACGGGGTCGGCGGATCGCTATGTCTATGGGGCGACGACGCTGAGAAACGGGACTGTGGTCGACAATGCCGACCAGGATGTGTGGGCCCTTGATGCGGGTCTGCGCGTCGGGTTTCAGGTCACGCCGATCTTTGAGGTGTTCGGCGCGGCCGATGTGGGGCGCGATGTGTTTGACCGTCCATCGACAGCGCTGGGTCTCAGGCCCGATGCGACGACCACGTCCCTGGAAGCCGGTGTCACCGGGCGCTGGAGCGATGTCCTTGAGGCTACCGCATCGACGGGCGTGACCATGCGGCGTTTTGATGCAGCCAGCCTGGGCGAGATCACCGCCCAGACCTATGATGCACGGGTCGTTTTCAGACCAGACCCGACAATGCGCATGACCCTGGGCCTGGCCACCACGGTGGCGCCTCCGGGTCCGGATGGCGCGGGAACCACGCGCATTGGCTACGGCGCCAATGCCGAGATTGCCTATACGGTCAATTCCTGGCTGGCCCTGCGGGCGCTGGCCGACTGGAACCGCGCCAGCTTTGTCGGCAGCAGCACTACCGAGAGCGGCTATGGCTGGGGTGCAGGCGGCGACTACAAGCTCAATGCCCATACCGCGCTGACAGGCGACTACAATTACGATCAGTTCGAGAGCACCGCTGCTGGTGTGCAGGATGCACACCAGGTGACGTTTGGCGTCACGCTGTCGCGTTAAGTCCTAGAATGGCTCGCCAAGGTCGAGCAGGCGCAACTGCTTGATGAAACCTTCGCGAATATCGTCCCGATCCAGGGCGTAGACCACATTGGCGGTAAGGAAACCGATCTTGCTGCCGCAGTCAAAGCTCTGGCCCTGGTATTTTACACCGGTGAAGGACTGGCTGTGCATCAGCGTCTGCATGGCATCGGTAATCTGGATTTCCCCGCCGGCGCCGCGCGGCTGGTCGGCCAGCAGGCTGAAAATCTCGGGCTGCAGGATGTAGCGGCCGGAAATGATCAAGTTGGACGGTGCGTCTTCGGGCTTGGGCTTTTCGACCATCTGGGTAATGGCAAAGCCGTTATCCGGACCCTCGCCCCGGGCGATGACGCCGTAGGACGACACTTCCTTGTGCGGCACTTCCTCGACGGCAATGATGTTGCCGCCGGTCTCTTCATAGGCATCCATCATCTGCTTGAGCACGCCGGGTTCGCTCTTGAACAGCATGTCGGGCAGCAGCAGGGCGAACGGGCTGTCGCCGACGATATCGCGGGCGCACCATACCGCGTGCCCAAGACCCAGCGGCTCCTGCTGGCGGGTGAAGCTGGTGCGGCCGGCCGAGGGCAGATCCTTGCGCAGTTCTTCCAGCGCTGCCGTCTTGCCGCGCAGTTCAAGCGTGGTCTCGAGCTCGAACTGACGGTCGAAATGATCCTCGATCACGCCCTTGTTGCGCCCGGTGACGAAGACAAAGTGCTCGATCCCGGCCTCGCGCGCCTCGTCCACCGCATATTGGATGAGCGGGCGGTCCACAACGGTCAGCATTTCCTTGGGGAGAGCCTTGGTCGCAGGCAGGAACCGCGTTCCAAGACCGGCTACGGGGAATACGGCTGTTCTGACGCGCTTGGACAAAGATTTCACTCCGTGCTGATTTTGGCCGTAAGGCTATCGCAACCCTTGTATAATATCACGACAGAAAATTGCGTTGCAGTTGCAAAGGGCTATACGAATGGTTGTGATGGTTACTGGCGGCGCTGGCTATATCGGCAGCCACATGGTTCTGAGCCTGACCGACGCGGGCGAGACAGTCGTCGTGCTGGACAATCTGGTTACCGGCTTTGACTGGGCCATCGATGGCCGGGCAGTGTTTGAAGAAGGTGATGCAGGTGACGTGGACTTCGTCCTGGGTCTCATCAAAAAACACGCCATCACCGAGATTGTGCACTTTGCCGGGTCCATCGTGGTGCCGGAGTCGGTTACCAATCCCCTCAAATATTACGGCAATAACACAGCCACCTCGCGCAGCCTGATCGAGGCGGCCGTCAAGGGCGGCGTCAAGCACTTCATCTTTTCGTCCACCGCGGCCGTCTACGGCATGACGGGCCTGGCGCCGGTGGTGGAAACCACGCCGCTCAATCCCATGTCGCCCTATGGCCGGTCCAAGCTGATGACCGAGATGATGCTGGCCGACGTGGCCGAGGCCCATCCCATGACCTATGGCGTGCTGCGCTATTTCAACGTGGCCGGTGCCGATCCGCAGGGCCGTAGCGGGCAATCCTCGCCCTGGGCGACCCATCTGATCAAGGTGGCGTGCCAGACGGCGCTGGGGCAGCGCGAGAAGATGGATATTTTCGGGACCGATTTCGAAACGCCCGACGGTACGGGTGTACGCGACTATATTCACGTCACCGATCTCATTGCGGCGCATGCGCTGCTGCTCAGGCACCTGCGTGGCGGCGGGCAGAACACGACGCTCAACTGCGCCTATGGCAAGGGCTATTCCGTGCGCGACGTGGTTGAGACGGTGCGCCAGGTATCGGGCGTCAATCTGCGGGCCGACGAGGGACCGCGCCGGGCCGGCGATCCTGCCTCTATCACGGCGACCGGCGAGAAGGTGCGCAGCCTGCTCGGCTGGGTCCCCCAGCATGACGATCTCACTGAAATCGTGACCTCTGCCTATGCCTGGGAAAAGCACCTGATGGTGCGGAACCGCTAGGTGACGATGGTTACGCCCAGGGGGATTACTGCTGGATTTCTGCTGGCGTGGATGATGACGGCCGCGGCGGTGGCGCAACCGATTGAGAGCTTTGACAGCTTTCTGGCCGGCTTTCGCGGCAAGGCCGTTGCGGCGGGCATTGATGGCCAGCTTTACGACATGGTGACGGCGGGCATGACGCCCGATCCGCGCGTGCCGCAGTTGGTGACGACGCAGCCCGAATTTGCCACGCCGATCTGGGACTATATTGATGGCCGCGTCACGGCGGACCGGGTGAGCCGCGGCAAGGCGGCGATTGCCGGCAACCAGGCGCTGTTCGCTTCGGTCGGGGCGACCTATGGCGTCGACCCCTATCTGCTGGGCGCCATCTGGGGCATGGAAACCGATTATGGCGCGGTGCTGGGCAACAACAAGCTTATCGGTCCTGTCATCCGCCCCCTGGCCACGCTGGTGCATCAGCGGCGCAGTCGGCTGGTGGAGGATGAAGGCGACCTGATCGGTGCGCTCAAGCTGCTGCAGTTGGGACGGCTGGAGCCGCAGGAGTTGGTGGGCTCGTGGGCGGGTGCCATCGGCCACCTGCAGGTCAATCCGGCCAATGTGGTGGCGTATGGCACCGATGGGGACGGCGACGGGCGGGTGGATCTGCACAGGTCTCTGGCCGATGCGCTGGCCACCAGTGCCCGCTATCTGCGGGGCATCGGCTATCAGCCCGGCCTCGACTGGGGCATGGAGGTGGTGGTGCCGCCCGGCTTTGACTACCTGCTGGCCAGCCGCACGCAGTTGCTGCCGGTGTCGTTCTTTGCCGAGCGGGGGGTGACACGGGTGGCCGACAGGCCGTTCGGGGACACCGATCTTGGCGTATTTCTCTATGTTCCGGCGGGACAGGACGGACCCAAGTTCTTGATGACGCAGAACTATCTGGTGCTCAAGGGCTACAACTTCTCCGACAGCTATGCGCTGAGCGTGGCGCATATGACGGATCGGCTGAAAGGCGGCGGCGGCTTTGTCGATGACTGGCCTCGCGGCGCAGCGCTGCCCAATCTGGCGGAGCGCGAGGCGATCCAGCGGGCATTAACGGCACTGGGGCTCTATACGGGCAGTGTTGACGGTCGCCTGGGGCCGATTACCCAGGAGGCCTATGCGCGGTTCCAGGCGAGCCGTGGCCTGGTGGCCGATGGGTTCATCACCAAGGCGGCGCATGCGGCGCTGGCGGCCGCGACGCAGTAACATCGCGGTGCGGCGATGGCGCGGGCGCTGCGGGTTTGTTAGGAGAAGCCATTCTGGCGCGCAGGTTGAGCATGATCCGTTTCGTGATGGCATTGCTGGTGGGGTTGTTCGTCCTGGTGGACGTGGCGCCCGTGCTTGCCCAAAGCGATAATACCATGCAGGTGGCGCAGGGGGAAAAGCGGCGCACCCTGTTCGACCTGCTGTTCGGCGAGGAACCCAGCCAGCCCGCGCCGGTGCAGCAGCCGCAGCGGGCGCCGCGCCAGCAGGCGCCGGCTGCGAGCGCGCCCCCGGCAGCGGCGGCGGTGGCGGTGGCGCCGCAGGTGGAGAAGGCGGCGGACGCGACGCGGCTGGCCGTGTTCGGGGATTCGCTGGCGATCGATCTCAGCCGGGCGCTGGAGCGGCGCTATGCCGAGGACGCCAATCTGGTGGTGATCAACAAAGGGATCAGTTCATCGGGCTTCGTGCGGGCGGACTTTTTCGACTGGAATGCGGCGCTGCGCCAGGAGATCGCCGCCGACAGCTTTGACCTGGCGGTGATGATCGTCGGTATCAATGACCGGCAGGAGATGCGGGTCGACGGCACGGCGCTGCCGCCACTGAGCCCGGCCTGGACGGCGGCGTATCAGGCGCGGCTGGTGGAGGCGCTGGAGGCGCTGCGCGCCGCTCGCAAGCCGGTGATCTGGGTGGGCCTGCCGCCCATGGAAAAGGCCGAATATTCGGCGGCGATCAGCCAGATCGCCAATATCCAGCGGCTGGCCAGCTTTGCCGGCGGTGCGGAATATCTTGATATCTATGAGAAATTCCTGGGCGAGGATGGCAAATATTCGGCCAGTGGCCCCGACGTCAACGGGCAGACTGCCCGCATGCGCAAGGATGACGGCATTCACTTTGCCCCCGCCGGCTCGGACAAGCTGGCCTTCTATCTGAGCCAGACCATCCGCACGCTCTATCGCGGCGGCGCAGTGGTCAGCGCGGTGGCCGACCCGCTGCTCGGCACCGAGGCGGCGGCGATGCTGCGGCCGCCCTATCAGGGCGTGGGGCAGATGCGGCTGCTGGAAATGGCCGGCACCGTGATCCCGATCAGCCGCGCGCCGGCACGGGCCAATGACCTGCTGCGGGCCGGCAGTGCCGGGACAGGCAGTGGGGCCTTCAAGCTGGAGACGCTGTTGGATGCGCCGGTCGGCCGGGTCGATGCCTTTGGTGTCGGCGTGGACCCGGCGGCGCAAGTGCTGGAAAATGCGGGCGAACGTTAGGTTCAGTCGGTGAAGCGGACCGCGCCGATATGGGGCAGGTTGCGGTTGCGCTGGGCATAGTCGATGCCATAGCCGACGACGAATTCGTCTGGAATATCAAAGCCGATCCAGCGCGCCTGGACGTCGGTTTCGCGCCGGCTGGGCTTGTTGAGCAGGGCGCAGACTTCCATGCGGCGCGGATGGCGGGTGTTGAGGATTTCCAGCACGTGCTTGAGCGTATAGCCGGTATCGACAATGTCCTCGACCACCAGCACGTCGCGGCCGGCGATCTCGCCACGCAGATCCTTGAGAATGCGCACTTCCCGGCTGGATTCGGTGGAATTGCCGTAGGACGACGCCTCCATGAAATCGACCTCCACCGGCAGGTCCAGCTCGCGCACGAGGTCGGCGATGAAGATGAAGGAGCCGCGCAGCAGGCCGATAACGACGAGCTTGTCGGTGTCGGCATAAAACGAGGATATCTCCTTTGCCAGGGCTTCGACGCGGGCGGCGATGGCCTTGGCCGAGATCAGTTCATCGACGGTATAGGGCTTCTGGGTCATGGAAATTTCCGTCACAGGACATTCGATGTCTAACAACCGATTGGCCAAATTCGTTAGCAGACTGCTAGCGTTGAGGGTAGCCGATCAGGCGCTGGTGTGAAATGGGCGCGAGAGGCATCGGTCCAAGGGGTTTTGGCGACGGGCCGGCATCCTGACCCGGTGGAATCATACCCCCACCCGACCCCTTCGGGGCCACCCTCCCCACAAGGGGGAGGGAGAGCATGGTGCCTACAGCTAGCGCGGCAGGCTGGTCTTGCCCATGAGGTCGAAGTCGATGGAGCGGGCGGCCTGGCGGCCTTCGCGGATGGCCCAGACGACCAGGGACTGGCCGCGGCGCATGTCGCCGGCGGCGTAGACCTTGGGCACGGTGGTCTTGTAGCTCAGCGTATCGGCATAGAGATTGCCGCGCTTGTCGAACTGGGCGCCCAGCTCGGTCAGCATGCCCTCATGGATGGGCGAGGCAAAGCCGATGGCCATGAGCACCAGATCGGCCTTGATGACGAATTCGGTGCCGGGAATGGGCTGGCGGCTGCGATCGACGCGGGCGCATTCGACGCCGGTGACGCGACCCTTGGCGTCGCCGATGATCTTCATGGTGCCGGCGGCGAATTCGCGGATGGCGCCTTCGGCCTGGCTGGACGAGGTGCGCATCTTGACCGCCCAGTTGGGCCAGTTGGTCAGCTTGTTCTCGAGCTCGGGCGGCATGGGGCGCACGTCGAGCTGGGTCACGGCGATGGCGCCCTGACGGAAGCTGGTGCCGACGCAATCGGACGCGGTATCGCCGCCGCCAACCACCACGACATGCTTGCCGGCGGCGGTGAGCTGGACCTGGTTGGAGACGTCCTCGCCGCCGAGGCGACGGTTCTGCTGCACGAGGAAAGGCATGGCATAGTGGACGCCGGCAAAGTGGGTGCCTTCGGCGTCGACGTCACGCGGCTTTTCCGAGCCGCCGCACATCAGGATGGCGTCGTGGCGGGCCTGCAGCTCGGACAGGGGCGTGGTGACGCCGACATTGACGCCATAGTGGAAGGTGACGCCTTCGGCACTCATCTGCTCGACGCGGAAGTCGATATGGTCCTTCTCCATCTTGAAGTCGGGAATGCCATAGCGCATCAGGCCGCCGGCCTTGGGCTCGCGTTCGTAAAGGTGCACGTCATGGCCGGCGCGGGCGAGCTGCTGGGCGGCGGCCAGACCGGCCGGGCCCGAGCCAATAACACCCACGGACTTGCCGGTCTTGTGCGCGTTGATCTGCGGCTTGACCCAGCCCGAGCGAATGGCGCGGTCGGCAATGGCCTGTTCGACGGTCTTGATGGCGACGGGCACGTCTTCGAGATTGAGCGTGCAGGCCTCCTCGCAGGGCGCCGGGCAGATGCGGCCGGTGAATTCGGGGAAGTTGTTGGTGGAGTGCAGGTTGCGCGCCGCCTCTTCCCAGTCGCCATTATAGACCAGGTCGTTCCAGTCGGGGATCTGGTTGTTGACCGGGCAGCCGGTATCGCCATGGCAGAAGGGAATGCCGCAATCCATGCAGCGCGCCGCCTGATCGACGATGCGCCCCTCGGTCATGGGAATGGTGAATTCACCGAAATGGCGGATACGGTCGGAGGCCGGCTCATAGCGGGGCTCTTCGCGCTCGATTTCGAGGAAGCCTGTTACTTTACCCATGGTTTTGCCCCTGGTTTGCTGCCGTGAAGGCAGGTAGTCCGAGTTCTTGTTCGCAGACGGCAATCCAGCGCGAAAGCGCGGGCCGCCCGTTGAGATCAAAGCCCGCCTGTGGCGCCTGGCGCGTATAGGCCAGCAAGGCGATATCGGCGATGGTCATGCTTTCGCCGACCAGGAAATCGCGGTTCGCCAAGGCCTGTTCCATCAGGTCGAGCGCGGCATTGGCACGCGCCACCAAGACAGGATCGAGCTCGGCGATCTGCTGGCCGTCATAGACGACCCGCGCACGCGCGACCGCTACCGTGGGTTCATGGCTATACTGTTCCCAGAACAGCCACTCATCCACCTTGGCGGCATCATAGGCATCCTCGGGCATGAAGCGGCTGCCTCGCGCCAGATAGCGCAGGATGGCATTGGACTGGGCCAGCGGCCGGCCGTCGTCGAGCACCACCACCGGCATCTGGCCGGCTGGGTTGAGCGCGAGGAATTCGGGCGTACGGGTGCCGCCGGACCGGGCGATCACCTCGTGCCAGACATAGGGCGTGCCGGTGGCGTCGGCGATATACTTGACCTTAAGGCAGTTGCCCGACCCAAGGTCGCCATAGACCTGCAGCGTCATTCCGCTGCTGCTCCCATGCCCATGCCGGCGCGCTTTTTTTCCATTTCGCGGATGGCGCGGCGGTATTCGACGGGCATGACCTTGACGAATTTGGGTCGCATCTCGACCCAGTTGTCGAGAATGGCCTTGGCCTTGGTCGAGCCGGTATAGTGCAGGTGGTTGGAAATGAGCTGGTGCAGGCGCTCGTCATCGTGCCTTGTCATGTCGCCGGAAATATCGACGCGGCCATGCCATTCGAGATCGCCGCCGTGATGGTGCAGATCGCGCATGAGGTTTTCTTCCTCGGGCACGGGCTCGAGATCGACCATGGCCAGGTTGCAGCGCTCGCGGAAGGTTTCGTCCTCATCGAGCACATAGGCGACGCCGCCGCTCATGCCGGCCGCGAAGTTGCGGCCGGTCTGGCCGATGACGACGACAATGCCGCCGGTCATATATTCGCAGCCATGATCGCCGGTGCCCTCAACCACGGCGATGGCGCCGGAATTGCGCACGGCAAAGCGCTCGCCGGCCACGCCGCGGAAGTAGCACTCGCCGGCGATGGCGCCATAGAGCACGGTATTGCCGACGATGATGGAGTTTTCCGGCACGAAGCTGGCCTTGTCGGAGGGGCGCACGACGATGCGGCCGCCACTCAGACCCTTGCCGACATAGTCATTGGCGTCGCCCACCATGTCGATGGTGATGCCGCGGGCAAGGAAGGCGCCAAACGCCTGGCCGGCCGTGCCGCTGAGGCGGATCGAGATGGTGTCGTCGAGCAGGCCTTCGTGGCCATATTTGCGGGCGAGCGCGCCCGACAGCATGGCGCCGACGGAGCGGTCGCGGCTGCGGATGGGCAGGTCGATATGGACGGCGGTGCCGTTTTCGAGCGCCGGGGCGGCCAGGTCGATCAACTGGCGATCGAGCACCGATTCCAGATGATGGTTCTGGGTTTCGGAGTGATAGATGGTGTCGTCACCCAGCGGCCCGGGCTTGTGGAACAGCTTGGTGAAATCGACGCCATCGCTCTTCCAGTGATCGGCCAGCTTGCGCTGGTCGAGCAGGTCGGAGCGGCCGATGAGCTCGTTGAGGGTGCGGGCACCCATGGCGGCGAGCAGGCCGCGCAGCTCTTCAGCGATGAAGAAGAAGTAGTTGATGACGTGCTCGGGCGTGCCCTTGAAGCGCTTGCGCAGCACCGGATCCTGGGTGGCGACGCCAACCGGGCAGGTGTTGAGATGGCACTTGCGCATCATGATGCAGCCGGCCGCGATCAGCGGCGCGGTGGAGAAGCCGAACTCGTCCGCGCCGAGCAGGGCGCCGATCAGCACGTCGCGGCCGGTCTTGAGACCGCCATCGACCTGGAGGCGGACGCGGGCGCGCAGGCGGTTGAGCACCAGGGTCTGGTGGGTTTCGGCCAGGCCGATTTCCCAGGGCCCGCCGGCATGCTTGAGCGAGGTCAGGGGCGAGGCACCGGTGCCGCCATCATAGCCGGAAATGGTGATGTGATCGGCGCGCGCCTTGGCGACGCCGGCCGCCACCGTGCCGACGCCGACTTCGGACACCAGCTTGACCGAGATATCGGCCTGCTCATTGACGTTCTTGAGATCGTAGATGAGCTGGGCGAGATCTTCGATGGAATAGATGTCGTGATGCGGCGGCGGGCTGATGAGGCCCACGCCGGGCGTGGAATGGCGCGTCTTGGCGACGACCCAGTCGACCTTGTGGCCGGGCAGCTGGCCGCCTTCGCCGGGCTTGGCGCCCTGGGCGACCTTGATCTGCAGCTGGTCGGCATTGACCAGATATTCGGTGGTGACGCCAAAGCGGCCCGAGGCGATCTGCTTGATGGCCGAGCGCATGGGATTGGCCGAGCCATCGGGCAGGGGCTTGTAGCGATCGGGCTCCTCGCCGCCTTCGCCGGTATTGGACTTGCCGCCGATCTGGTTCATCGCCTTGGCCAAAGTGGTATGGGCCTCGCGCGAAATCGAGCCAAAGCTCATGGCGCCGGTGACGAAGCGCTTGACGATATCGACGGCCGGCTCGACCTGATCGAGCGCTACAGCCTCACCAATCGGGCGGATCTCGAAGAGGTTGCGGATGGCCAGATAGCCGTTCTCGCCCGAGTTCACGCGGGCAGCAAAGCTGTCATAGCGTGCCTGTGCGGTTTCGGGACTTTCGTCATGGGTGCGCACGGCGTGCTGCAGGTCGGCAACGACGTCGGGGCTCCAGGCATGCTTTTCGCCGCGGATGCGGTACATGTATTCGCCGCCCACATCGAGCGCCTTGCGCAGCACGACCTTGTCGCCAAAGGCGTCTTCATGCCGGCGCACGGTTTCCTCGGCCACTTCGGCCAGGCCCACGCCCTCGATGGAGGTGGCGGTGCCGAAGAAGAAGCGCTGGACGAAATCGGTGCTGAGCCCGACCGCGTCGAAGATCTGGGCGCCGCAATAGGACTGGTAGGTGGAAATGCCCATCTTGGACATGACCTTGAGCAGACCCTTGCCGACCGACTTGATGTAGCGGTTGACCACTTCATTGGAATCGACCTCGGCGGGGAACTCGCCTTCGGCATGCAGAGCCGAGAGGGTTTCAAAGGCGAGGTAGGGGTTGATGGCCTCGGCGCCGTAGCCGGCCAGCATGGCAAAGTGGTGCATTTCGCGGGCTTCGCCGGTTTCGACGACAAGACCGGACGAGGTGCGCAGACCCTTGCGGATCAGGTGGTGGTGCACGGCGGCGGTGGCCAGCAGCGCCGGAATGGCGATGCGGTCGGCCGCGACCAGGCGGTCGGAGAGCACGATGATGTTGTACTCGCCGGCAATGGCCGCCTCGGCCTGTTCGGAGATGGCCTGGATGGCCGCTTCCATGCCCGCCGCGCCGGTTTCGGCGGGATAGGTGATGTCGATCGTCCTGGTCTTGAACTGGTTGTCTGCCATGTCGCCAATGGCGCGGATCTTGGCGAGATCCTCATTGGTCAGAATGGGCTGACGCACCTCGAGCCGCTTTTCGCGGGAGCTGCCTTCGAGATCGAGAATATTGGGGCGCGGGCCGATGAAGCTGACCAGGCTCATCACCGATTCCTCGCGGATCGGATCGATGGGCGGATTGGTGACCTGGGCGAAGTTCTGCTTGAAATAGGTGTAGAGCAGCTTGGACTTCTGGCTGAGCGCGGAAATGGGCGTATCGGTGCCCATCGAGCCGACGGCTTCCTGGCCGGTGGTGGCCATGGGCGTCATCAGGATCTTGATGTCTTCCTGGGTATAGCCAAAGGCCTGCATGCGATCGAGCAGGGATTCCGAGGTCACCGGCGCCGTGAGCGCGGTATTGGGCAGGTCCTCGAGCACGATCTGGCTGCGGGCGAGCCATTCGGCATAGGGATGGCGGGTGGCGAGGGTCCGCTTGATCTCCTCGTCGGAGATGATGCGGCCTTCCTCGAGGTCGATCAGCAGCATGCGGCCGGGCTGCAGGCGCCAGCGCTCGACAATGTCCTCGTCGGGAATGGTCAGCACGCCCGATTCGGAGGCGAGCACGACATGGCCCTCCTTGGTCACGAGGTAACGGGCGGGGCGCAGGCCGTTGCGGTCGAGCGTGGCCACGACATAACGGCCGTCGCTCAGCGACATGGCGGCGGGGCCGTCCCATGGCTCCATCAGGGCGGCGTGGTACTCGTAAAAGCTGCGGCGCGTCTCATCCATCAGCGGGTTGCCGGCCCAGGCTTCCGGGATCAGCATCATGGCCGCGTGGGGCAGGGAATAGCCGCCGCGCACGAGGAATTCGAGCGCGTTGTCGAAGCAGGCGGTGTCGGACTGACCCTCATAGGAGATCGGCCAGATCTTGGTGATGTCCTCGCCGAACTTGGGCGAGGAGACCGAAGCCTGGCGGGCGGCCATCCAGTTGACGTTGCCGCGAATGGTGTTGATCTCACCATTGTGCGTGGTCATGCGATAGGGATGGGCCAGCTTCCAGGAGGGGAAGGTATTGGTGGAAAAGCGCTGATGCACCAGCGCGATGGCGCTTTCGAAGCTCTCGTCATGCAGGTCGAGATAAAAGGCGCCGAGCTGGAAGGCCAGGAACATGCCCTTGTAGACAATGGTGCGGGCCGACATGGAGACGACGTAAAAGCCGTTGTCACCAGCCGATTCCGGAATCTGGGCATAGACGGTGTTGGAGATCACCTTGCGGGTGATCAGCAGCTTGCGCTCGAACTCGTCCAGCGTCATGCCGGCGGGGCGGCCGATCACCATCTGCTCGATGATGGGCTGGGTGGCGATGACGCCGGCCGAGAGATCCTTGTTCTCGACGGGCACGGTGCGCTCGCCGAGCAGGGTCAGGCCCTCGCGGACGAGGCAATCCTGCACCACGGCGGCGACGCGGTCGCGCAGGCCATCGGTATTGGGATAAAACAGCATGGCGACGGCGTAGAAGTGCTTTTCGGGCAGGGCGAAGGGCATGACCTTCCTGAAGAATTCATGCGGCGTCTGCACCAGGATGCCGGCGCCATCGCCCATCAGCGGATCGGCCCCGACGGCGCCGCGATGCTCGAGGTTCTCGAGGATTTCGAGACCCTTCTGCACAACTTCGTGGCTGGGTCTGTTCTTGATGTTGGCAATCATGCCGATGCCGCAGGCATCGTGCTCATTGGCCGGATCATAAAGACCCTGCGCTGCGGGACGGCCCATGGCGATGGCGGTGGGGACGCGCTGACCATCGCGGATCAAGGTTTTGGCAGTTTTCGGGGTGACCGGAGAAGTGAATCGGTTCCGCGCGTTTGCCATGGCTTTATCCTCGCTGGTTGGTCGCGCCCGTTGCCGGGCCTGTCGCTATGTCGTGTGCATCCTGGTAGTGCCGGTCGCCCGGCGGGCTGGATGCGGTCTCGTCCTCAGGTGGGCAGACTGCTCAAGCGGGTCGTACACAGTACGGCTCGAACGAGCAAATTTGTCCATGCGTGGGGAGTGGCGCTGCATCCAAATGGCCACTCAAATTCGAGCTATCTTAGCTCCGCCTACCCGTTTCCGCTATCGTCTAGCGGGCCAGCCGGGCCAGCGTGCGTGCTGGCCGCGGAGAGCGGGGCGACGCGTCATATAGGACAGTTGTACTGCCCTATCACCTGCACATTTGCATAATTCCAAACTGCGGGCAAGCGTCTTTGCCATGGAAGCGTCACAAAAAATAGGAAATCACCAACTCTTGTGTAGGAAAGAGTAGGCATTTGGCGCGCTGCGGCCACGAAAAGGGCGTTTCCCGGTCGGAAAACGCCCCAGCAAGCAATGCAAACCAGCGATTGCCTATTCGAGGTGGGACTTGATGAACCAGAGGTCCTTGTCGAGTTCGCGCGAGAAGGCGGTGAGGATATCGGCGGCATTGGCGTCGCCGGCCTCGTCGGTGGCGTCGATATCCTCGCGCACCTGGTTGGCCAGGGCGGCAAAGCGGTCGGCCAGGGCCTTGAGGTGATCGGGGACCTTGCGGATATCGGTGGGATAGGCGGCCAGGGTGCTGGACTTGGCGACGACCTGGCTGGTGCCCAGGGCGATGCCGTCGAGCTGGGCGACGCGCTCGGCGATGATGTCGACATGGGTGTCGATGGCGGTGCGCATGGGATCGAGCATTTCATGCACGGCGATGAAATCGGGACCCTTGAGGTTCCAGTGGGCCTGCTTGACGATCAGGGCCAGGTCGATGGCATCGGCGAGGCGGGCATTGAGAATGTCGATGACGGCGGACTTGGCATTGCCCTTGAGGGCGATGGCGGGGGTTTTCATCGGGGAGTCCTTTGACGCGGAAGTATTCCTCGGGATCAACCACCGGGGACAGACGGTGGTTCCAGAGACGCAGAGATTGGGGCAGCAATCTGCAAAAAAACACCCCCGGCAGAGCCGAGGGTGCGGGTGGATCGCGCTCGTTGCAAGTCCAGGCCATTCGAGCTGCCACTCAAGCATAGCTTTCGCGGCCTTCTCTCTTAAAATCGTCCCACTGGGACGATTTTGCCTCGCGGCACAGTTCGAAGTCTCATGGCCTCGCCGCCTAAAATCGCTCCACCGGAGCGATTTTGCGCAAGCGCCGGCGGCTAGTTGACCGACTTGTCCTCGAGGCTGGACTGCTCGCCAGACTTGATCTGGATGGAGCGGGGCTTCTTGCTCTCGGGCAGTTCGCGCTTGAGTTCGAGGTGGAGCAGGCCATGCTCGAGCGTGGCGCCATGGACCTCGACATAGTCGGCCAGCTGGAAGCGCAGCTCGAAGGCCCGCTCGGCAATGCCGCGATGGAGGAATTCACGGGTCGTCTCGGCAGTTTCCGCCGACTTGGCGCCCTTGACCACCAGGTTGTTTTCCTTGGTCTCAATGGCGATGTCGCCATTGGAGAACCCGGCCACGGCAATCGAGATGCGGTAGGCGTCGTCGCCGGTGCGCTCGATATTGTAGGGCGGGTAGGTCTTGGCTTCCTGGCCGACCAGATTGTCGAGCCGGTTGAAGACGCGGTCAAAGCCGACGGTGGAGCGATAGAAGGGGGAAAAATCGATGGTCTGCATAGTCACATTCTCCGTAAAGCAACGTGGTTTCCCGGGGGTCTCGCGGTGTTTTCCTTTTGGCTCCCAACATTAGGCAAGCCGAGGATATCGAGGTCGGGGTTCCCGGCAGGGCCGGCGAACGAGTGAGATATAGGGGCCAAAATCTGCGGTTCAAGGCCGCCAAACGGTCACGAGTATGAACGGGTAATGAACGGGTCGGTCCGGTCGGGTTCAGGCGGGCGGCGTTATCAACAGGAAGGTGCCGAGGGTGACTTCAGCACTGCAGACGCGGCCCGTCACCCGCCCCCCGCACGGGTCGCCGAACAGGAACCAGCATCCCCCGGGATGCTGGTTTTCTTTTTGCCCGGTGTTTGCTCTAAGTCAGGGTGTCACCCGGTTTGGAAGCGCTCATGAACATAGTCGATCCCAATGGCCCCAGCCTGGTCAATATTCCCACCAATCCGTTGCCCGAGGGCGCGCAGGTGGGATTGTTCAAGACGATCGACAAGGTGCATCTGCGCTATGCCACCTGGCCGAAGGCGGTAGGCAAGCAGCGTGGCACGATATGCCTGGTGCAGGGGCGCGGCGAATTCATCGAGAAATATTTCGAGACGATCGAGAATTTCCGCCAGCGCGGCTTTGCCGTGGCGACCTTCGACTGGCGCGGCCAGGGCGGTTCGGAGCGGTTGATCGGCAATAAAAGCCTGGGCCATGTCGACCGCTTCGAGGATTACGGCACCGACCTCAGGAGTTTTCATGGCCAGATCCTGCTGCCCGAATGCCCGCCGCCCTTCTACCTGGTCGGCCATTCGATGGGCGGGCTGGTGTCGCTGTTCGCGGCGGCGCAGGACCGGATGCTGTTCGACCGGATCTTTCTCTCCGCGCCGATGCTGGCGCTGGACCGGCAGCCGCTGAGCATGGCCGGGATGGCGCGGGTGGCCACGGCGCTGTGCTTTGTCGGCCTGGGCCGGCTGCCGATCCGCCGCAAGGCCGACAAGCCGGTTTCGGAAGCCAGCTTTGCCAATAACCCGCTGACCGGCGACATGCTGCGCTATCTGCGCATGGTTGAGGTGGTCAAGGCGCGGCCGGCGCTGGAAATCGGCGCGCCGACGATCGGCTGGGTGGCAGCGGCCATGGGGGCGATGGCGGCAGCGGGCAGCGACAGTTTCCCCGCCCGGCTGGGCATACCCCTCTTGATGCTGGCGGCGGCGCGCGACGAAGTGGTCTCGACCAATGCCATCGAACAGCTGGGCCTGCGGTTGCGCACCGGACGGCACCAGGTGATCCCCGGGGCGCGGCACGAACTGTTCATGGAAAGCGATGCCATTCGCGGCCAGGTGCTGGCGGCGTTCGACGCGTTCATTACCGAGCAGAGTTAGGCGCCGGCACGGCGGCTATTGACTCTCGCCCTACTAGTAGGTAGGTAACGGGCATGAACAAGCTCTCCACCACCGCGGACGACATCCTGGATTGTGCCCAGACCCTGATCATGGCGGGCGGCTACAATGGCTTCAGCTATGCCGACATTGCCGCGGTGGTGGGCATTCGCAAGGCCAGCATCCACCACCATTTCCCCAGCAAGGTCGACCTGGTGTGCAGCCTGATCATCCGCTATCGCGCAGGGGCTCGTGCGGGCCTGGCCGCAGTGGAACGATCGACCAGCGACCCCGGCGCGCAGCTGGCATTCTATCTGGGCTATTGGCAGAAATGCCTCGTCGATGGCACCGCGCCGATCTGCATCTGCGCCCTGCTGGCGAGCGAACTGCCGGCCCTGCCGCCCGAAGTGGCGGCCGAAGTGCGGCTGCATTTCGAGACGCTGTCGCAATGGCTGACCGCCACGCTGCAGCGCGGCGCGCAGGCGGGTGTGCTGGCGCTGTCGAGTTCGCCCGAGGCGGAGGCCGAGGCCTTCATGGCCACGGTGCATGGCGGCATGGTCTCGGCCCGGGTCAAGGGCGACCCGGTGCTGTTCGGCACGATCACCAAAGCCCTGCTGGCCCGCCTGCGCCCCTAAGACAATCCGACGACCAGGCCCTCTCCCATTTCGCCGCATACCTACCAACTAGTAGATAGAAAGAGAAGATAATGACACAGACCAGAGCGACCGCAACTGAGACTGCAATGCAGGCGGGCCAGCAGCGCTGGCTCGGACAATATTACCTGGCCCGGGCAGGCTTTTCCCTGCTCTGGATCGCCGCGATCCTGACCGTGGGGCGGCAGATTCCCGTGCTCGGCGCCGCCTTGCTGGTGCTCTATCCGGCCTGGGATGCCGCCGCCAATTATGCCGATGCAGCGCGCCATGGCGGCCTCCGGCAGAACCGCAGCCAGGCGTTCAACGTCCTGTTCAGCGCCGGCACGGCCCTGGCCGTGCTGGTGGCGCTGCCGGTGAGCCCGGCGGCGGTGCTCGGCGTGTTCAGCGCCTGGGCCATTGTGGCCGGCCTGCTGCAGCTGGCTGCGGCGGTCGGGCGCTGGAGCACGGCCGGCGCGCAATGGGCCATGGTGCTGAGCGGCGGGCAATCGGCCCTGGCCGGCGGGTTCTTTGCCGTGCAGGCGCTGCAGGGGGCGCCCGCGCTGGCACCAGCCCTGGCCGGCTATGCCGGCTTCGGCGCGATCTACTTTCTGGTGTCGGCCGTCCTGCTGTTCGTGCGGAAGGGCCCCGGATCGGCATCGGCGGCGGCGGATCGTTGAGGGCGGTGTGAGCGAGAGGGCGCCAGGCAGTGGTGCCGGGCAATGCCATAGGGCAGATGGGCAAGTCGAAGCATGGCTGTCGGCGAAGGGGGGGGGTGGGAAGGGACTGGCAGGATTCTGCAGCCGCTCATTGACAGCAGCCGGACTAATCCGTGCCGAGGCATCGGTTTCGTGCCACGGCAGGACAGCTCTCGTGCTTGGGCCCCGTCGTTGGCGGCTTGAGGTACCTAAAGTATTTTCGGATCAGTCCGCGTTCTCAGTATCAAACCCTTTGTGCATGCAATCGCTAGCTGCTGTTTCTTCAATGAGCGTCCATGCGTTGTGTGCTGCTCGAGCCAAGTAGGAAGCGCCAAGCGCGTCGATCTTTGCCTGCAACCGGTCCCCACGGCGGCACACCGGACACCCACAAATTCGAAGGGCTTCGTAGTCGTCCTCACTCAAGTATTTCCTCGAGTTTGCACGCTTGCGATCCCGAGGTGACACGAAGCGTTCGGTACCACCGGGTAGGAAAATCGTCCCGAACCCGGCCGCCCTGCGCCACCCGATGGAGTCGACAGAGTCGGCGCCAGCGGCGAGGGCCATTTGCACATTTCGCGGCGAACCAACACCGAGGACGTGCAAGCTGGACCTCGGAAATTGCGCTCGGACGAGGCCGATCGATTCTTGGAGCGACCGTCGCGCCTCCAAACCCGCGCGGTGCGTGCTTCCGGCTTGCCGAAGGAGCGGTACCTGCCCGCCCACGCAGACCCATTGCGGATTCGGTTCGATGCCGGCGATGGCCCTGCAGTTGAGAAACAGCTCGTCGGGAGTGACGCCGTGGAGCACGGGAGCAAGAATGGCGCCGAGGACATCCCCGTGGAGCGAGGCGTAGTTCTCCGTCGTTCGCATGTACTTGGCCAAACGCAAGTCGACGGAATCATGAGCGAGCGGCGGAAGGTCGAGAGAGACCACGATGTCGGCACCAACGGTTTTGAACGCCCGTGCGACTTGATCCAGCGTGAGGCTGCCACCACGCGTCATATTAGTGAATCCCCCTGAGTCGAGCATAAGGGGGCCGGCAATAGACAACCTTTCCCGCAGGCTTGGCCCAAAAACCGTATCGAGCATGCGTGGACGGTGGATGGCATCGCCGAGGCTCGCCATCCACCTGCCGTTCGCGAGTTCCGGATACTCACGGGTCACCACCGTGGTACGCGCACTCTGCCCGAGCCAGAGCATCGACCGCCGTTGTGGCAACGACTCTGCAGGCTTCACGGTCGGGGCAGTTTTTTGAACTTGCGCTTCGGCCCGTCGACGACCTCACCGACCAGACCCTCCCGGCACACGATGCGGAGGCAGTCGCGGTACGGCTCGAACTCGAGGCAGTCGACCACAGTGTCGTAGCGTGCCTTGATGAAAAACCGCCGCATGAGACGAAGCACCCGGTAAATGTCCGGAACGCCGGAGTCGTATGCCAGTACCACCGGATCGTTCCAGTGGCCGATCGGAACGACCCCCAACGAGCTCACCACGACTTCGTCTATCTCCCCCTGTAACCGTTCATCCAGTGCACGCTTGAGGCGGCGGTGGGTCTTGCTTTCTTGGTACGGCCTTCGGCGGGCGCAAGGCAGCACCAAAGCAGTACCGCTTTTCGCTACGGCGCCAGCGAGCACCCGATCGTCGAACTCGATGACTTCGGGACGTCCATACGATTGCCACCCGGTGAACTGCAACGGCCTCGCGACCGTACCGCTGGCAGCTATCCGCCGGTCCAGCTTGTGGAGGACGTCGGCGAGCAAGGGGTCCAACGAAGCTATCCCCTCGACCATCACCCGCAGTCGGCCACGTTGCTCGGCCCCTTGGACGAGCTCAAGCAACATGTCCGAACTCAGGTCAGAGACGATCGGGACGTACTCGGGAGGAGGGATCGGGTTTGACCAAACGGCTCCGAAGTGCTGGAACATCGGAACCCATTGCGCCGGGAACCCTGTCAGCAGGGGACTTCCAGAGCGGGACCTATCGATGAGACGGGCCATCAAGTCCGCACCGCGATACCAATCGTCCCGCAGTTCCGAGAACGCGACCGACGGTTGGGGCTGGGGTGTCATGACTGACGCTGGATACGGTTGTCCTCGTACTTCCATCGCCAGGTGGCCTTGTCCCATTTTTGCCCTTTCGCCGCGCCGATCTCCTCGCCCGACCACTGCCAAAGCTCGAAATCGGCCTGCTGGAGGCGGGCCCAACGGCTGCCAAGCTTGGCCGCAACGTCAGACGCCTCTTTGGAGGCGCCCTTCTCGATCAATTCGGCCACCCGCTCCACAAGCCGTCGCACCGCGAGGCTGGAGGTGGGGACCTGACCGGTGGAATTGAAGGTAATCTCCTTCAACTCGGGCAGACCGCGGAGAACACCTTTATGGACGAGTAGCCAGGCCTGCCGTTTCGAAAACGGCTGAGCGAACGTCCCCCTGCCTTCGACCAGCGCGTTCCAGCGTATCAGCAGTTTGATCAGTTGCGGCCGCATGCCGTCCGAGTCGAGCCGTGGGAAAGTGCCGAGAATTCGGTTCAGTGTGGCTACTCGGCCTCCGGTGAAAGAAGCATACCAGGGGATCAGGGCCAACAAACTACCACGACCCCGCAAGGCGAGCTTCCGCCACGTTTCGACGATGTCGCCCGCAGCCGCCAAGGACGTATCGGGCGGGGTCGGCTGGCCGAGAGCGGCAAGTGACGCCTCGAGCCCTACCCTGAAGCTCTCGAAGAAATCCTCACCCCTGGTGAATGCGGTGATATTGTCGGGCGAGAAGGTTCCGTCTCGGGCCTGCATGTCGACCAGGCTGGCGTAGAAAGCGCCCCAGTTGGGCGACGGCCACCCCCGCGCATGGTGGTTGGCCTCCATGATGCAACCAAATAGCGCGAGGTTCGCCTTTTCCGTTACTGAAAGGCCGACCGGTTCGGCGGCGTAATCGGCGTGCCCCTGATTCCTGCTCATGCGGGCGAGAAGCTCGGATGCGAGGTGATCCATCGCGGTATTGTCGACAAGAAGGGGTTGTCCCTTGTCCGGGCCCTCTATCAATGCTGCGGCTTGATGCCAGCCGATGGAATCCCCGGATGGACCAAAGCGGTTCTGTAGTCCGGGCATGGGCAGTGCAGAGATCGCACGAGAAAGTAGGAGAAGCATGCGCGAGGGCACGTTCCAGTAGATCGCGGCTGCGATACCCCCCAACGAGAAAATAACCCAGATGATGTTCTCCATCGCGAGGACTTGAGAGACGATTTCCACCGGGATGAACCCAGGCACGAGTTCAGGGCGGAGGCGGTGGGCGAATGCCAGCAGGAGGAACAGCACCGCCAGCGTGGAGGCCACGATCATGAGATATTGTGGTAGGACGTAATGCACAAAGAAAGCCGGCTCTAGGCGACCCACCTCGTTTTGGATCGCCCGCTTCTTATCGAGCTTCGGCTCGAACAGCCGATAAGCCGCGAACCCCGTCACCACCGCCGTTATGATGGCGGTGAAGTCGGAGAGCTCAGGGGCTGCCGTCGGTGGTGTCACGTTGCTATTTGCCATCAGTCGTCCAGTGGCCTAGAGCCGGTCTCGTCCCAACGAGTAATACGGCTGGTCAGGCCGTTCTCCAGTCCCGCCTTGTATTCGCGCGCTGATGCTTCGTCGTCAAAAGCCTCCTTGCGGTGATCGCGCCACACGAGGCTGCGCTCGTCGCGCACTTGTACCTTGAAGTAGGGATAGGCATGACCTTTTCCACGATGAGCAGGCAATACGCCCTCCCCTATCAAGATTAGTGAGCGCGCGGCTAGCCGAAGATGACCTAGTGCTGCGACGAATGCTGTCAACAATACCATGTCCAACCTGCCGTTGCGACATCCTACTCGGTAGCGAACTAAGTTCGCTCGTTGCCCACCGAAGTTGAACCAAAGCGGTATCATACTGACACATGCCGTGGCGGGCGTCTGACGGCTTTCGCCGATCCTGGAGCAAACAGGTATTGGTCGGCTGGCGAGTTTGGGGCTGGCATGGGCGACCGCAATCCTCTGCCAGCCGAATGCACGCTATCGCGGTTCGCTCAGAAGACCCTTGACCAGGGCGTAGCATGCCAGCAGCAGAATGATGGCAAAGGGGAAGCCGGTCGAAACCGCCATGGCCTGCAGCGCAGCCAGACCGCCCCCCAGCAGGAGGGCAATGGCGACAAGACCCTCAAAGCTCGCCCAGAAAATGCGTTGCCCCACGGGGGCATCTACCTTGCCGCCGGCGGTGATGGTGTCGATGACCAGGGACCCTGAATCCGAGGACGTCACGAAGAAGATGATCACCAATGCGATAGCAATGAACGAGGTGATCTGTGTCAGCGGCAATGCGGCCAGCATCTGGAAAAGCTGCAGTTCCACAGCCGAATTTGCCACGGCCTCATAGCCGTCGTTGACCACCTGGCTGATGGCCGTGCCGCCGAAGGCCGTCATCCACAAGACGCTGACCGTGGAGGGGACCAGCAGCACGCAGACCAGGAACTCGCGCACGGTCCTGCCGCGGCTGACGCGCGCGATGAACATGCCCACGAACGGCGACCATGACATCCACCAGGCCCAGTAAAAGGCCGTCCAGCCATGACGGAAATTGTCGTCCGTCCGGCCGAACGGATTGGACAGGGCAGGCAGATTTTGTGCATAGGCCGACAGATTGGCAAAAAAGCCGGTGATGATCTGCCAGGTCGGCCCCACCGCCATGACAAAGACCAGCAACAGCCCAGCCATGACCATGTTGATTTCCGACAGCCGCTTGACGCCGGCATCGAGCCCGGCCACCACCGACAACAGCGCGACCCCGGTTATGGCCACGATCAGCACTACCATCGACACATTGCCGACCGGCAGGCCGAACAGGAAGTTGAGCCCGGCATTGGCCTGGCCGGCGCCTATGCCCAGCGAGGTGGCGAGGCCGAACAGCGTCGCGAAGACGGCCAGGATATCAATGATGTGCCCGGGCCAGCCCCAGACGCGTTCACCAAAAACGGGGTAGAAGATCGACCGCATGGTGAGCGGCAGACCCTTGTTATACGAGAATATCGCCAGCGAGAGCGCAACCACGGCGTAGATAGCCCAAGGGTGGAGGCCCCAGTGGAAAATCGTGGCCGCCATGGCCAGCCGTCGGGATGCTTCGGCATCGCCAGTGGCACCATCGAGCGGCGCCCAGTCGGTCCGGACACCCGCTTCCATCACCGGGCCGTTGAAGGCGGCGGTGAAGTTGGTGAGCGGCTCGGCCACACCATAAAACATCAGGCCGATACCCATGCCGGCGGCAAACAGCATGGCCAGCCAGCCGGTGTAGGAATAATCGGGCGTCGCATCCCGCCCGCCGATGCGGATCCTGCCCAGCGGGGACACGATCAGGGCCAGGCAGAGCAGGACGAAGACATTGCCGGCAATGATGAAGAACCAGTCGAAGTGACTGGTGAGGAAGTCGCGCAGCCCGATAAAGGCGTCAGTAGCGCGGCTGCCCAACACCAATGTCGTGACAACGAACAGCACGATGGCCAGCCCGGAAATCAGAAAGACCGGACTGTGCACGTCCACGCTCAGAAAGCCGCGACGGGAGACAAAATTATCCTGACCAATGGAATAATCAGTCTGGATGATCTCTGTCGGTCCCTCGGGCGGACGAACCTCTTCGCTGCCGTTGTCATTTTCGTCGGTCATGGCTTTCCCATCCAAGTCTTAACAACTTCCCCAGCGGAAGTGGTTCCGCCTGCTGTCTATGGCTTAGGCTAAAATCCCCGCGAGCGCATGTAACGATGTGGTCCTTGTCGAAATCGGTCAGACCCTCGGCTCATCTCGATGCTGAACCCGCTTTTGAACCGAGCTTCCAGGACGTTGAAACTCGCGCTCGAAAGACCGCAAGGGGTTCGGCAGCGGACCGGCCAGTGCTGGGTGGCAAACGCTCAGGCAGATGGCGAGGAGCCGCCTGGACAGGTGGCGCGTCGGCTGGTCCCGCCTTGGCTCGAAGCGTGCCGTTCTTCCCTTGCCTGGGTCAGGCGTTGCCGGCGGCGAGGGTGGCGAGCAGGGCGTCGAGCTGGACGAACTGTTCGGCTGCGCCGTCCATGCCGCCCAGGGAGTCATCGAGGGCCTGCTTGCTGGGATAGACCTCGCTGAAGGTCAGCAGCGTTTTGCCGCCCGTTTCCACCAAGGTCACCGTGGAGATGGCGCCGTTTTCGCCTTCGTCATTGGTCCAGACGATCCGCGCCGGCGGCACCACGTCGAGATATCTGCCGAAGAAGGCGGAGCTGTTGTCAGCGTCAGTGCCGAATTCGAGGCGATAGCTGCCGCCGGTGCGCACGTCCATCTGGCAGGAGCGCAGCGACAGGCCCAGGGATTTGGGCACCCACCAGCGCGCGAACAGTTCGGGATTGCTCCAGGCCTCGAACACGATCCGGGCGGGTGCATCGAAGCTGCGCGTCACCGCGATCTCGCAGTCGGATATGCGTTGCACCTTGGTGCGGCCATCGACCGGGGCCGTCGCATTTTCCTGGTTATTGTCCATCAGTCTTCTCCTTGCGTTTGAGGTCTTCGACAACCCGGTCGAGCTGGTCGAAACGGGCATCCCAAAGCTGGCGGTACTGCTCGATCCAGGCCGCCTCCTGCTCGAGGCGGCTGATGCCGAGCCGGCAGGTGCGCACGCGCCCGACCTTCTCGGTGGTGACCAGCCCCGCCCGTTCGAGCACGCCGATATGCTTCTTCATGCCCGTAAGGGTCATGCGGAAGGTCGCGGCCAGATCGCTGATCGAGGCGTCGGCGCGGGCGAGCTGCTCGAGCACGCCCCGCCTCGTGGCATCCGAGAGTGCGGCGAATGAGGTATCAAAGGTGGCTTGCTGAAACTGAACCATGTGGTTCACTATATAGAATGGCGAGCGAAAGGCAAGAGGAGACGCTCAGGACGGCGGGAAATGGCGGCTGGCCTAGACGGGCGTCAGGCGGCCGCGCGCTGCAGCAGCAGCAGCTCGGTCAGCTTTTGCTCGGTGACGGGCCGGGAGAGCAGGAAGCCCTGGAGCTGGGCGCAGCCCAGCCTGGCCAGCATCTGGCGCTGGCTCTCGTCTTCCACGCCTTCGGCGGTCACATCGATGCCCAGGGCATCGGCCATCTGGATGACCGATTGCACGATGGTGCGCGTCACCTCATCGCTGCCCATCAGGCGGGTGAAGGACTGGTCGATCTTGAGCTTGTCGATATTGTAGGTGCGCAGATAGCTGATGGAGGAGTAGCCGGTGCCGAAATCGTCGAGCGCGATGCGGATGCCCATTTGCTGCAGCCGCGCCAGGGTAGTTTCGATCTGGGGGGAATGCTGCAGCAGCACACCTTCGGTAATCTCCAGCTCAAGCCGTTGCGCGGGCAGCCCGGTCCGGTTCAGCACGTCGTTGACGCGGCTGCCAAATACCTGGTGACGCATCTGCACGGGAGAGATGTTGACGGCAATCCAGGGCAGGTCGGCATCGACCGCGGTGCGGCAGGCCTGCTCAAGCACCCACTCGCCGAGCTGGTTGATGATGCCGGTTTCCTCGGCCAGGGCGATGAAGATGTCGGGCGACAGCAGGCCACGCTGGGGATGCTGCCAGCGGACGAGGGCCTCGGCACCGACAATGGCGCCGGTCCTGGCGCTGAAGATGGGCTGATAGAGCACGAACAGGCCGAGCCCGGTGACCAAGGCGTTGCGCAGATCGACTTCCAGCATGCGCTTTTCGCGGCGGGAGGCATCCATCTGCGGCTCGTAGAACTTGAGCCGGTTGCGCCCGTCGGCCTTGGCTGCATAGAGCGCCACGTCGGCGCGCCGGAACATCTCCGCCGCCGTCACCTCCAGGCCGTCTTCCAGCGAGATGCCAAAACTGGCCGTGACCTCGACGGATTCCCCGCCCAGCACGAAGGGATCATGCAGGGCCCGGATCAGGCCCTCGCAAATCCAGCGCGCCTGGCCTTCGCTGATCATGCCGGGCTGCACCAGGGCAAATTCGTCGCCGCCGACGCGGGCGATGGTCGCCTCTTCGGGCAGGGCAAAGGCCAGGCGCCTGGCCACCTGGCGGATCAGGTCATCCCCCGCAGCGTGGCCAAGGGTGTCGTTGACCTCCTTGAAGCCATCGAGATCGATGGATACCAGCGCCACCTTGGTCGGCGCCAGATATTGATAGGTCATGGCCTCGTTGAGGCGCGATTCAAACAGCGCCCGGTTGGCAATGCCGGTCAGCGGATCGTGCAGCGACAGATAGGTTGTCTGATCCTGGGCGATCTCGAGCCGCAGGGTCATGCGGTGCAGCCAGGCGATCAGAGCCAGCAGGCTGACCACGCCAAGGCCAAACACGCCCAGGGTGGCGGGCGCCGTTTCCACCAGCAGGTCCATTACCGGATGCTGTGGCTCCCACCCCAGTACGGCAACCACCCGGCCGGCATTGTTGAGGACCGGCAGCGTCGCTGGCGCGCCGTTGCGGGCGACCACGCGCAGATCGTCCAGCCCGAAACGCGTGCCGATCTCGTCCAGCAGGTCGCCCGAGACCAACCTGACCGAAACATGCAGGAAGGCGTCGTCCCCGACCGGCTGGTCGCCACCCGACGTCGGCACGACCGGGCGCAGGCTGAGATAGGCCAGATGACCGTCGCCCAGGATCACGGTGTCGAGCAGGCCGCGCTCGGCGGGCGAGACGCTGGAATCGGCCGGTCCGGTTGCTGCCGGCGCGGTGCCCGCGCGGAATTCGGCAAGCAGGCCGGCAAGGGCTGCCTGGTCCGCCGGGTTGACCGACTGGCCGGCATATTGCCCCTGGTCTGCGGCGCGAACGACATGGCCGTCCGGGGCGATGACATAGACGCGGTCATGGCCGTAATACTGGCTGATCCAATCGACGAGATTGTCGGCAATCCAGGGCTGGTCGTCGGCCGCCAGACGCGCCACGGCCTCGTCCCAGACGATGGTGCTGTCCTGCTCGATGCCGAGCCGGGACTTTTCCTGCTCGAGGCCAGCGCTGACCGACTGGCGCTCCCGGGCATCCGCCCAGGCGTCGATCCGCCCGGCGGCCCACCAGGTTCCGAGCGCGACCGCCAGCATCATGGCTATGCCAAAGACAAGCAGCAGCCAGACCAGGGGGCTTGAGACAGAGCGCGACAATTGAGGGCGGGCGGACATCATGGCCGCAGATTAACAGCCAGATATGATGCAATCGTTCACCGCAGCGGGGTAAATCGCCTGGCGTGCCGAGTGCCTCAGCTGGCGTTGACCAGCTCGAGCGCCTGATCCAGCAGTTGCGGCGTGGCCGCGGCGATGACGTTGCCGCCGCCGGTGGGTTCGCTGCCGTCCCAGCAGGCCACGGCGCCGCCTGCCTGGCGGATGATGGGGACGAGGGCGGCGATGTCATAGGTGTTGAGGAAGGGCTCGATGACGAGATCGGCATGGCCGGCGGCGAGCAGTGCGTAGCCATAGCAGTCAAGGCCGAAGCGCTGCAGGCGGGTGGCGGCTTCGATGGCGTGCCACTTGGCCATGAGGTCTGGGCTGCGGAACAGCGATGGGGTGGTGGTGAAGACGCGGGCGGCGGCCAGGGTGGCTAGGCCCGAGGTGCGCAGCGGCTGGGTGACGCCGTTGCGGGAATAGGTGGCGCCGGCCGGAGTGGCCAGAAAGGTCTCGCCGATAAAGGGCTGGCTCATCAGGCCGGCAATGGCAATGCCCTGATGGGCAAAGCCGATCAATGTGCCCCAGACCGGGGCGCCGGTGATGAAGGCGCGGGTGCCGTCGACCGGGTCGATGATCCAGGTATGGTCGCCCTGGCCGGAATTGCCCCATTCCTCGCCGATGATGGCGTGCTCGGGAAAGGCACTGCCGATGACGGCGCGGATGGCGGTTTCGGCGCCGCGATCGGCCTCGGTGACCGGATCAAAGCCGGCAGCAAGCTTGTTGTCGACACCCAGATCGGTGCGGAACAGGGGCAGGGTGATGGCGGCGGCGGCGTCGGCGGCGGCCAGCATTGTGGCCTGGATCCTGGCGATATCAAGGGTCATGGGTGTGTCGCATCAGAAGGGGCCAACACCGGGCCACGACCTCGTGGTTCGACAGGCTCACCGTGAGGTCTACTGAAATGGCGGGCGGTTGACTACTCCGCCGCGGCTTTTTCCGGCAGGGCCTGGTTGCCGACCAGCGAGACCAGGTCGAGCCCGACCAAGGCAAAGATCAGCCGCTCCATGACCTGGCGAATGGCGTCGAAGTTCTCGGTCTTGGTCAGGGTGACCTCGTTCATGTAGAGGTGACGGCTGATCTCGATCTGCAGGGCGTGCACGCCATGCTGGGGGCGGCCATAGGTGCGGGTGGCAAAGCCGCCGGCATAGGGGCGGTTGCGGGCGACGCGCAGCCCGGCGCTGGTGAAGATGGTTTCCACCAGATCGACGAGGGCGGGAGCGCAGGTGGTGCCATAGCGGTCACCCAGCACGATGTCGGGGGCGGCCCGGTCATTGGTGCGGGCGATGCGCGGCATGGAATGGCAATCGATCAGCAGGCCCACGCCAAAGGCATTGACGGCCTCGCTGAGCAGGCGCTGCAGGGCGGCATGATAGGGATGATAGATGCCCTCGATGCGCATGCGCGCATCCTCCAGCGTCAGCCGCTCGCGATAGATCGGCTTGTTCTCGGCAACGACGCGGGCCAGGGTGCCCAGCCCGGCCGCGACGCGCGGCGAGGTGGTGTTGAAGCGATCCGACAGCGGCTCGACGAACATGGCCGGATCGAGTTCCCAGGGCTCGCGATTGACGTCGAGATAGGCGCGGGGGAAATGGGCGCGCAGCAGCGGGGCGCCGACATGGGGCGCGCGGGCAAAGAGCTCGTCGACCCAGGCATCCTCGGACTGGCGGATGGAGAGGTGATCGAGCCGCGTCATGGCCAGGAAGCGCTCGGGATAGACGCGGCCGGAATGGGGCGAATTGAACACCACGGGCGACAGAAGGCGGCGTGGCCTGATGGTCTCGAATGCCGGCTGATCCCAATAGTCAGACCGCACGCTGTTTCCCCGAACTGGCGCCGGCTGGCGGCGCACTGTGACTGTATGCCTACAGTGTCGCCGTTTGTGGCGGCGTTGTCCACAATGTCGGGGGGCGGGCGCGCTTGATGGTGACGTTCTTTGGGGGCAGCGGTGCCGGCTGGCCGGGTTGCTGTCCCTCCAGTGGCCATGCGAACGTAGCGCTCTTGGCCTTCTCGCCTGAAATCGCTCCACTGGAGCGATTTTCCCCGCCGGACGGCCCGAAGTTTGCAGAAGTGCAAACTTGCCTTAAACATCGCGTGTCAGGGTGCGATTCACGCCCGATGGCCGGAGAGAGATGATGAAGCGAATTCTGCTCGCAGAAGACGATAACGACATGCGCCAGTTCCTGACGCGCGCCCTCAAGAATGCCGGCTATGAGGTGGTGTCGTTTGACAATGGCCTGTCGGCCTATGAGCGGCTGCGCGAAGAGCCGTTCTCGCTGCTGCTGAGCGATATCGTGATGCCGGAAATGGACGGCATCGAGCTGGCGCGGCGCGCCACCGAGCTCGACCCCGACCTCAAGGTGATGTTCATCACCGGCTTTGCCGCCGTGGCGCTGAACCCTGACAGCGACGCGCCCAAGGATGCCTCGGTGCTGAGCAAGCCGTTCCACTTGAAAGACCTCGTCAACGAGGTGGAGCGGCTCCTGGCTGCGTAAGGGTCTGGCACCCCATTTTTCGGTATGGCGGGTGGGGCGGCAGGTCTGCCGATCCAGCTGGCGGATGCAGGGATATTTCAGGATGGATCCCGGCCCTGCGCCGGGATGACAGCGGGGGCGGGGAACCGGCGCGTTTCCACATGAATTCAGAAGTTGCAGCACAAGTTCGATTGACCCCTTGACCCCCCCGCGGGTTTTATGGTCTATCCGCGCCACTGGCAGGGCTTAACGGCGCTGCCTTCCCGGAGAGATGGGCGTATAGCTCAGCGGGAGAGCACCTCGTTGACATCGAGGGGGTCACAAGTTCGATCCTTGTTACGCCCACCATCTCTCTGAATACTTCGCCTCTGGCGATGGGAGTATAGCTCAGCGGGAGAGCATTCGCTTCACACGCGAAGGGTCACAAGTTCAATCCTTGTTACTCCCACCACTCACTACATTTTCAAGCCGGGGCGGCCTGCAAACGGCCATGTCCTCCGCTTCCGGTGCTCACGTGCCGAACGCACGCTGCGCGCCGGTTCTCGGTCATAGCCGTTTTCGACTCACCCCGACATGAAACTGCAGCAAGTGGTGCCCTCCACGCCATCGTCGGTCGTTTCGACGTTTGTCAGCTCTTGGCCTGGGCGTGGCGGGCGCGTGACTGGGTGATGGCGGGGCTGTGGCGGGTGGCCCAGTCGGCGATGCCGGCCAGCAGCGTGCGCAGTTCGATGCCCATTGCGGTCAGTTCATAATCGACGCGGGGGGGAATGATCGGGGTGACGGTGCGGGTCACCAGGCCATCGGCTTCAAGATCGCGCAGTGTCTGGGTCAGCATTTTCTGGGAAATGCCCTCGACATGCCGCTTGAGCTCGGAAAAACGCATCGGCCCCTGGGTCAGGGCGATGATGACATGGATGGTCCAGCGCGTGCCGATGCGGCCCAGAACGTCGGCGAGGGGATGCGCGAGGCGACTGCACTCGCCTGCGCTATGCGGTGTCGTTTGGGTAACCAGGCTTTCCAAAAGGTGCCTCCAGTGAGGAATTAGTGCCGTCTTGTGCGGGTGTTTGACAGGCACCAATATAGCGTGGGTTACCGTTGGTTACCAGCTTCCTATTCGTACCTGTCAAGAAAAGGATCAAGATTTCCCATGACCAAGCCCAGGATCGGCATCATCATTTCTACCACCCGCGAAGGCCGTTTTGGCGAACGGGTGTCGCGCTGGGTGGCTGAACAGGCCGCCAGCCGCACCGATATCGACACCGAAATTGTTGACCTGCGGGACTATCCCCTGCCGTTCTTCGAGGCGCCGGCATCGCCCGCCTATGTGCCGATCGACACGCTGGAAGCCCGCAAATGGGCCGGCAAGATCGCCGAACTGGACGGCTATGTCTTCGTCACGGCCGAATACAACCACTCCATCTCCGGCGTGCTGAAAAACGCGCTGGATTTTCTGTTTGCCGAACCCAACCGCAAGCCGGCTTCCTTTGTCGGTTATGGCGCAGTGGGTGGGGCAAGGGCTGTCGAGCAGTTGCGCATGATCGCGATCGAACTCGACATCGTGCCGCTCAAGAAGGCGGTGCATATCAATATGGAGCCGCTGCTTGGCATGCTGCGCGAAGGCAAGGACTTCGCCGATTTCCCCTATCTGGCGCCGACGGTGGTGACCATGCTGGACGAGCTGGCCTGGTACGCCAATACGCTCAAGGCCGGCCGCGACCAGACGGCGCTGGCCTCGGCCGCCTAGCGGCGCCTGGCGCTGGAAGTCCTGGCCGGGCATTCCCGGCCAGGACGAGGGTTCAGGCGGCGGGCCAGACGATGTCGGCATTGCCGTCGATGAAATCGTCAAACAGCACCGTGGTGCGATCGGGCGTGCCGACGACAACGGCCATCTGGCCGGGGCCGGTAATGCGGCGCATCGGTGCGTCAGGCTGGTCGACGGAGAAATCCACCGAATAGTGGCCGCCGGCCAGGGTGGTGAAGGGCAGGCCGCGCCACATGGCGGTCGAGGTCAGGTGCACATGGCCGGCAATGACCTGGCGAATATCGGGATGGCTCTTGAGGGCGTCGATGAAGGCGTCGGGCTCGAGCATGCGGATGGTGTCGGAATGGATGTGCAGCGCATTGGCATTGTGGTGCAGCACGACCACGACCGGACGGTCCATGGCTTCGGCGAGGCGGGCGCGCAGCCAGTCGATCTGCACTTCTTCCAGCACGCCGTCGACGCGGCCGGGCTCGGAAGAATCGAGCAGGATGATGCGGTAGCCCTCGGCATCGATGACCTTGTCGACATGGCCGGTCTCGGCGGCATGGTCGGCGCCAAAGACGTCTAGGAAAGTTGGGCGGTCGTCGTGATTGCCCAGGGTGATATGCACCGGGATGGGCAGGCGGGCGATGATGGTCTTGAGCCGCTCATAGGCGGCCGCCTCGCCCCGATCGGCCAGGTCGCCGGCCAGGATGCAGAAATCGGCGTCGGCATGGCGGGCCAGGACCGCGTCCACCGCCTGTTCCAGGCGCGTGCTGGTGTCGAGGGTGATCGAGGTTTCCCCCTCGGGGACCAGGTGCAGATCGCTCATGATGATGAATTTCAGTGTCATTCCGGCCTCTCAAAAATGTTCGAGGCGTCCTAGGCGATGCAGATGACCGCCGGGTGACGATTCGATGTCACCACATTGTCTGTCTTGCCCGTTCCGGCCAGGCCTGGTCATAGGCCGGGCCGCCGACCTGGTCGTGGGTCATGGCGGCCAGGATCTCGCCGGGGCTGGGCAGGCTGGCGGGATCGATGTGCCGGGCCGGGTTCCACAGTTCGGCGCGGACGATGGCGCGGGCGCACTGGAAATAGAGCTCGTCGATGGTCATGACGATGACCGAGCGCGGCGCCTTGCCGTCGACGGCAAAGCTGTCGAGCAGCGCCGGGTCGACGCTGAGGCGGGCGCGGCCATTGGCGCGGAAGGTGGTGCCCGAGCCGGGCAGCAGGAAGAGAAAGGCGCAGCGCGGGTCGCGCAGGATATTGCGCAGCGAATCGATGCGGTTATTGCCGCGGCGATCGGGCATCATCAACGTGGTGTCATCATGCACGCGGACAAAGCCGGGCTGGTCGCCGCGCGGGGAGCAGTCAATGCCCTCCGGCCCGATGGTGGCCAGGGCGGCAAAGGGGCTGGCCTCGACCAGGCGACGGTAATGCGGCGTCATGGTGTGCGCCACCTTGACCATGGAGGCGGGGCCCGGCGCTGGCAGGTAGAGTGCCTCGAGCTGGGCAAGGGAGGTCAGATAAGTCATGGCAGTGAACTCTTGTCGTGGGCCCGGGCCGCTGCCCCGCGGCATCGGTTCCGCCCGAAGTGATGCAGCTTGCACTAGGTGGCTGGTGTAACTGATCCTATATTGCGAACGAATGACACGGCGACAAAAGGAGTAAGGCCATGGATGCCCATGCTTTCAAGGTAACCCGAACCGATGCGGAATGGCGGGCCAAGCTGACGCCGGAACAGTATCAGGTGATGCGCGAGCACGGCACGGAACGGCCGGGCAGCTGCGCGCTGCTGCACGAGACGCGGCAGGGCACCTTTACCTGCGCCGGCTGCGACAGCCCGCTGTTCGAGGCGACCCTCAAATTCGAGAGCGGCACCGGCTGGCCGAGCTTCAACGATCCGCTGCCGGGTTCGGTGGAAAATACCGAAGACCGGAGCCTCGGCATGGTGCGCACCGAATGCCATTGCGCCACCTGCGGCAGCCATCTGGGGCACGTCTTCCCCGACGGTCCGCCGCCCACCGGGCTGCGCTACTGCATCAATGGCGTGGCGCTGAATTTTTTGCCGGCTGAATAGCCGCTCTTCAGGCCCGCACGGAATGCAAATGCCCCGGAGTGATCCGGGGCATTTTTGTATGGGGGCAAACCAGCCCCACCCTTGATCCCTCCCAATGGGAGGGAGACGATTAACAGCGGCGCTAGGGTTCGCGGCTCCCCTCACCCGTCTCGCGCTGTGCGCGAGCCACCCTCTCCCGCAGGCGGGAGAGGGGAGGAACTCCACTCATGTCCCCCTGGGCTTGGCCCTGGCGGTGGGGCGGGCTCTGGCGGGGTCGTCGGGCCAGGGGTGGCGGGGATAGCGGCCCTTGAGGTCCTTGGCGACATCGGCCCAGGAGCCGGCCCAGAAGCCGGGCAGGTCGCGCGTGGTCTGGATCGGGCGATGGGCGGGCGAGAGCAGGATCAGCACGAGGCGGATGCGGCCCTGGGCAATGGTAGGGTGGCGGGTGAGGCCGAAGAGTTCCTGGACGCGGATCTCGATGGCCGGGCCACCTTCGGCGGCATAGTCGATGGGTACGCCATTGCCGGTGGGGGCGGTAAAATGGCTCGGGAGCAGCGCCTCGATCTCCTGGCGGCGGGCAAAGGGCAGCAGCAGGTCGAGTGCAGTGCGCAGCTGCTCGCCGGTAATTTCGGAGAGTTTGGTAAGGCCATAGAGGGCCGGGGCCAGCCAGTCGGCTACCGTGGGGGCCAGCGCCTCGGCCGAGAGGTCGGGCCAGTCGTCGCCCAGGGTGGCATGCAGGAAGCCGGCGCGGGCGCGCCAGGCGGCCTGGTCGCGGCTCCAGGGCAGGAGATCCAGGCCGCGACGGGCAGCGGCTTCGGCCAGCAGCATTGCGGCGGCCTGCGCATCATCGACGGGCACGGGATCATCGGCCAGCTTGAGCGCATCGAGCTGGCGGATGCGGCGGGCCCGCACGCTGGACGAGGCGGCGTCGAAGGCCAGAGTGGTGGCACTGGTGATGCGGTGGGCAAAGAGGGATTCGAGGTCGGCACGGTCGAGGGCAACGGCGGCGCGGATGCGGCCAGAGGCGGCGGCGCCGGTAATGTCGGTGACGACAAGGAAGGGTTCGTTGGCCAGGGCGTCGGTAACGTCGAGGGCGGCCTGGCGGCCATTGGCGAGACGGAACTTGCCGCGCGGGCCGGCGGCCTGGGCGACACGGTCGGGGAAGGCGCGGGCGAGATGATGGCCGGCGGGCAGATTGCCGCCGCGGCCGCCGCCGGCCAGCCTGGCCCAGCGCTGGGCGAGCTGGCGCGCATCATTGGCGCGCTTGCCGGTGTCGCGGCGGAAACGGTCGAGGCGATGGCTGAGATCGGTGCCGTCGCCGCCCAGACCGCGTTCGCCGATCAGCACGGCCAGTTCGGCAGCGGCGAGGGCGTCGTCCTCGGCCGCGGCGGCTACGACCATATGCGCCAGGCGCGGATGCAACGGCAGGCGGGCCAGGGCCTTGCCCTCGGCGGTCAGATGACCGCTGGCGTCGATCGCCTCCAGCCGCTGCAGCAGCGCAATGGCTTCGGCCCAGGCGGGGGCGGGCGGGGGATCGAGGAAGGGCAAAGCGGCGGGGTCGCTGACGCCCCAGGAGGCGAGATCAAGCACGAGATTGGCGAGGTCGGCGGCGAGGATTTCGGGCGTGTCGAAGGGGGCGAGCGCGGCGGTCTGCCCCTGATTCCAGAGACGGATGCAGACGCCCGGGGCGGTGCGGCCGGCGCGGCCACGGCGCTGGTCGGCGCCGGCGCGCGAGACGCGGGCGGTGTCGAGCGTGGTGAGGCCGGTGCCCGGATCATAGACCGGAACGCGGCGAAAACCGGAATCGACGACGATGCGGACGCCATCGATGGTCAGCGAGGTCTCGGCAATGGAGGTGGCGAGCACCACCTTGCGGCGGCCGGGCTCGGCCGGGCGAATGGCGCGGTCCTGCTCGGCCGGCGTCAGCTGGCCATAGAGCGGGGCAATATCGGTATCGGCGGCGACACGGGCGGCGAGGCGCTCGGCCACTCTTGTGATTTCGCCCTGGCCGGGCAGGAAGACCAAAGCCGAACCCTCGTGCTCGCGCAAAGCGGCGAGGACGGCATGGGTGACCTGGTCGTCGAGGCGCTGCAGCGGATCGGGTTCGCGATGGATTGTGTCGACCGGGAAGGCGCGGCCGAGGCTTTCGATGACGGGCGCGTCGCCGAGCAGGCGAGCGACGCGGGCGCCATCGATGGTGGCCGACATGACCAGGACGCGCAAATCGGGGCGGAGCGCGGCGGCGTCGAGCGTCAAGGCGAGACCGAGATCGCTATCAAGGCTGCGCTCGTGGAACTCATCGAACAAGACGGCGGCAATGCCGGTCAGTTCGGGATCGTCGAGCAGCAGGCGGGTAAAGACGCCCTCGGTGACGATCTCGATGCGGGTGCGGGCGGAAACCCTGGTGTCCATGCGGACGCGATAGCCCACGGTCTGGCCGACATCCTCGCCGAGCAGGCGCGCCATCTGGCCGGCAGCGGCACGGGCGGCGAGGCGGCGCGGCTCGAGCATGATGATGCGGCCATCCCCGCGCCAGGATGCGTCGAGCAGAGCCAGCGGGACCCGCGTGGTCTTGCCGGCGCCGGGCGGGGCGACGAGCACGGCATAGGGGCCGGCGACAAGCGCGGCGTGCAGGGCCGGCAGGGCGTCATCAATTGGTAGCGGGGGCAGGGAAGCGGGCATTGCCGGTTCATGGCGGATCAGCGAGTGTAGGGCAATAGGTTCGTGGTTCGGGGACGCCCTGCATGCAGTTGATCGAGATCGGTAATGAGCACCTGAACGTGACGGTATCCCCTTTGGGGTCCGAGATGCAGTCGATCGTCACCAGCGACGGGCAGAGCTGGCTGTGGGACGGTGATCCGGCCTTCTGGGCGGGGCGCTCGCCGGTACTGTTTCCCATGGTGGGCAAGGCGCCGGACGACCATATCAGCATTGCCGGCCAGCGCTTTCCCATGGGCCAGCACGGCTTTGCCCGGCGCAGCACCTTCGAGCTGGCCGAGCAGGGAGCAGACTTCTGCCGGTTTGAGCTGGAGTCGAGCCTTTCGAGCCGGACGGTCTATCCGTTCGATTTCACGCTGAGCCTCGAACACCGGCTGGTGGGAAGGGCGGTGCAGGTGACGGCGGAGGTGCATAATGGCGGGCACAGCGTGATGCCGTTCGGCATCGGCTTTCACCCGGCCTTTGCCTGGCCGCTGCCCGGCTCCGCGGGGCAAAGCCATAGCGTGGTGCTCGACAATGGGCATGCGCCGGCGCTGGTGCGGCTCTCGGGCGGGCTGGTCAAGCCGGAAAAGCTGGCTTCGCCCTTTGTCGAGGGCAGGCTGGTGCTGGACCATGAATTGTTCGCCAGCGACGCCATGCTGTTTCCCGAAGGGGCCGGGGCGGGGCTGCGCTATGGCACCGATAGCAAGGCGATCCACTTCACCTGGGAAAACCTGCCCAATCTGGCGCTGTGGAGCAAGCCGGGCGCGCCCTTCATCTGCCTTGAGCCCTGGCATGGCACGGCGGCCGAAGTGGGCGGGTCCGACGATCTGGCCGAGCGGCCCTATGGCGAGGTGCTGGGGCCGGGGTCGTCGGGGCTGTACCGGTTCAAGGCGGAGCTGATCGGTTAGCTATTCGGCCGCGCCGCGTTCGGCGATGATCGGGTCGGGGCCGTTGGGGTCGCCGGGGGCGGTTTCGGCATTGAGATCGGGGAAGGCGACGACGCGGTTGTTGCGGAAGTCGAGCCGGACCACCAGCAGGCCGCGCTCCTCGAACCAGGTCAGCAGGCGCCGGGCGCGGCTGGCCGAATGGGTGCCGTAAAGGCGGGCGAGCGTGGCATCGGAGGGGCAGGCGGCGCCGCTGAGGGCGGCCTGGGCCAGTACCAGGAAGACGCCCTGGACGTCGTCGGAAAGGGTCTGCGACAGGGTCAGTGCCTGCTGCCAGCCTTCGGACTGCACGGTTTCGCTGTCCGGGGCGACGCGGGCCACGGCGAGCAGACGCTTGAAGGCGGGCAAAGCCGGCGGCTCGCCGGGCACGCGACGGATGCGGCAGCGCACCAGGAAATCCTGATAGAGCACGGCCACGGTGCGGAAGCTGGCATCGGGATCGCCGAGCAGTTCGGCCATGATGGCCTCGATCTGGCTATCGTGCTCGGCCTGGTCGATTTCGGGGAAGAGCGATTGCGGCGGCGCCTCGACTTCGGGCGGCCGCGCGCGCGACAGCTGAGCCAGCAGTTCATTGGTCGAGGGTGGCGCCGGCGGGGCGGGGCGGCGGGTCACCGGACGGGCGATTTCGTCGGCCGAGGCGGTAAAGATCAGGTCGGCGGCGTCGAGCGGGGCCTCGGGCAGCGGGGTCAGCTTGGGGCTGGAAGAGCGCGCCTGGGTTTCGACATCGCCAATGGTGACGGGCAGCGGGCGGCGCGAAATGGCCGGCCCCAAGGCGATGAAATGGCCGCGGGCGAGGTCGCGGAACTGCTCGGCGGTGCGTTTTTCCATGCCCAAGAGGTCGGCGGCGCGGGCCATGTCGATGTCGAGAAAGGTGCGGCCCATGAGAAAGTTGGATGCCTCGGCGGCCACGTTCTTGGCCAGCTTGGCGAGGCGCTGGGTGGCGATGACGCCGGCCAGGCCGCGCTTGCGGCCGCGGCACATGAGGTTGGTCATGGCGCCGAGCGAGAGCTTGCGCGCTTCGTCGCTGACTTCGCCGGCGACGGCGGGGGCGAAGAGCTGGGCTTCGTCGACGACGACGAGCACGGGATACCAGTAGTCGCGATCGGCATCGAACATGCCACCGAGAAAGGCCGCGGCGGCGCGCATCTGCTGCTCGACATCGAGGCCTTCAAGGTTGAGCACGACGGAGACGCGGTGCTGGCGGACGCGGGCGGCGATGCGGGTGAGCTCGGCTTCGGTGCGGGTGGCGTCGATGACCAGATGGCCGAATTTTTCCGACAGGGTAGTGAAATCACCCTCGGGATCGATGATGCATTGCTGCACCCAGGGGGCGGACTGTTCGAGCAGGCGGCGCAGCAGGTGCGACTTGCCGGAGCCGGAATTGCCCTGGACCAGGAGACGGGTAGCCAGCAATTCCTCGAGGTCGAGCGTGGCGGGCGCGGTGCCGCCGCTCTTGCCCATGTCGATTGCTACCTTCATCTAGTCTCCAGAGGGATGGCTGGCTCGTCGGAGCGCCATCGCGGTCAATTACGCCTGCTGGTTAGCACATCGCGCCGCCGATTCGCGCAGGGGCGTGCCGATCAAACCACAGCTTTGCAGGCTTGCAGCGCTTGCGCAGACGCGCCGTGAATGCTTAACCCAGCGCCAACGGGGCGCGCGCAGCGGCGTGCGGCCAGCAGCGCAGGTCCGGTACAAGCATGATTCGTCTCGAAAGCATTGGCAAGCAGAACGGCAAGCAGATCGTCTTCATCGAGGCGTCGGCGGCGCTGCAGAAGGGCGAAAAGATCGGCCTGGTCGGTCCCAATGGCGCCGGCAAGACGACGCTGTTCCGCATGATCACGGGCCAAGAACAGCCCGATGAAGGCCAGGTCTCGGTCGATAAGGGCATCCAGATCGGCTATTTCAGCCAAGATGTCGGCGACATGGCCGGCCGCAGCGTGGTGGCCGAGACGATGAACGGGGCCGGACCGGTCAGCGAGCTGATGGCCGAGATGGGCGAGCTCGAAACCGCCATGGGCGATCCGGACCGGGCCGACGAGATGGACGCCATCATCGAGCGCTATGGCGAGGTGCAGGGACGCTTCGAGGAGCTGGACGGCTATTCGCTGGACGGGCGGGCGCGCGAAGTGCTCGACGGGCTGGGCTTTTCCCAGGAAATGATGGATGGCGATGTCGGCGCGCTGTCGGGCGGCTGGAAGATGCGGGTGGCGCTGGCGCGGATCCTGCTGGCACGACCCGATGCGCTGCTGCTCGACGAGCCGAGCAACCATCTGGACCTCGAAAGCCTGATCTGGCTTGAAGCCTTCCTCAAGAATTACAGCGGCGCGCTGTTGATGACGAGCCATGACCGCGAGTTCATGAACCGCATCGTCAACAAGATCGTCGAGATCGATGGCGGCACGCTGACCACCTATACCGGCGATTACGAATTCTACCAGCAGCAGCGGGCGATCGGCGAAAAGAACCAGCAGGCGCAGTTCGACCGACAGCAGGCCATGCTGGCCAAGGAACTGGCCTTCATCGCCCGTTTCAAGGCGCGGGCGAGCCATGCCGCCCAGGTGCAGAGCCGGGTGAAAAAGCTCGACAAGATCGACAAGGTCGAGCCGCCCAAGCGCCGCCAGACCGTGGCTTTCGAGTTCCGCCAAGCGCCGCGTTCGGGCGACGACGTGGTGGTGATCAAGAATGTGGGCAAGGCCTATGGCAGCCGCACCATCTATGACGGGCTCGACTTCCATGTGCGGCGGCGCGAGCGCTGGTGCATCATGGGGGTCAATGGCGCCGGCAAATCGACGCTGCTCAAGCTGGTGGCCGGGGAGTCCAAGCCCGACAATGGCACGGTGGCTGTCGGCGCCAGCGTCAAGATGGGCTATTTCGCCCAGCACGCCATGGATGTGCTCGATGGCGACCGCACCGTGTTCCAGATGCTGGAAGACAGTTTCCCGCAGGCCGGGCAGGGGCCGCTGCGGGCGCTGGCCGGGGCCTTTGGCTTCTCGGGCGACGAGATGGAAAAGAAGTGCCGGGTGCTGTCAGGCGGGGAAAAGGCGCGGCTGGTCATGGCGCTGATGCTGTTTGATCCACCGAACTTTCTGGTGCTCGACGAGCCGACCAACCATCTCGACATCGCCACCAAGGAAATGCTGATCCAGGCGCTGAGCACGTTCGAGGGCACGATGCTGTTTGTCAGCCATGACCGGCATTTCCTCGCGGCACTGAGCAACCGGGTGCTGGAGCTGACGCCGGAGGGTGTGCACACCTATGGCGGCGGCTATACCGAATATGTGCAGAGCACGGGCCAGGAAGCCCCGGGGCTGCGCAGCTAGGGGCTCGTCTCGGCGTTTCTGCCGATAGGCTGAACCCCACACCCTAGCCCTCTCCCCTCAGGGGAGAGGGGCGCAGGAGCCGTGGGCAGCGGGGCGGGCTCGGCCCCGCATGGTCTTCCTGCTCAAATTGCTTCACTGGGGCGATTTGCCCCTACCGGGTCGAACGGAAATCTTGTATGGAAGATGTAACCGGCCGGTTCGGCCTTTTTTCCAGCAGCAAGATTACAAGCAGCAGATGACCAAGAAATTCGCCATTGTCGGCACGGGCGGCCGGCACCAGATGTTCCGCGACGCCGTTGCCATTACCCATGCCGAAAGTGCCGAACTGGTCGCCCTGTGCGACGTCAACCAGAGCCGGCTGGCGCTGTCGGCCGACAAGGTGCCGGACAAGACCGGCAATGGCATTGCCACCTATCTGGCCGAAGATTTCGACAAGATGCTGAGCGAGCAGGACCCCGACACGGTGATCGTGACGGTGCCGGATTATCTGCATGACGAATATATCGTGCGGGCGCTCGAGGCCGGTCGCAATGTGATGACCGAAAAGCCGATGACCATCGATGTGGCCCGGCTCAAGCGCATTCTCGATGCGCAAAAGGCGAGCGGCAAGAAGGTCACCGTGACCTTCAACTATCGCTATTCGCCGGCACGCACCCAGCTCAAGGACATCTTGCTCAGCGGGGCGATCGGCGAGATCACGGCGGTCGACTTCCGCTGGTATCTCGACCGCGTGCATGGCGCCGACTATTTCCGCCGCTGGCACCGCTACAAGGACAAGTCGGGTGGGCTGCTGGTGCACAAGTCCACCCACCATTTCGACCTGCTGAACTGGTGGGTCGCCTCTACCCCCAAGAGTGTGACGGCGATCGGCAAGCGCGATTTCTACACGCCGGAAATGGCGGTCAAGCTGGGCCTGGAAGAGCATGGCCCGCGCTGCCATACCTGCCCGGTGGCCGACAGGTGCGAATTCCGGATGGACCTGGAAGCCGACGAGGCGCTCAAGGCGCTCTATCTCGATGCCGAGGAGGATGACGGCTACTGGCGCGATAAATGCGTGTTTGCCGATGACATCACCATCGAGGATACCATGCAGGTGCAGGCGCAATATGCCTCGGGCGCCTCGCTGAACTATACGCTGGTGGCCTATTCCCCCTGGGAGGGTCTCGAGGTGAAATTCCACGGCACCAAGGGCGAGCTGACGCACAAGCATATCGAAGTGCATGGCGTGTTTGCCGGCGGCCATCGCGAGCGCGATGAAACCGAGGCCATGTTCACCGAACTGCATGTAGCGGGCGGCTTGCCGCAGAAGCTCGACGTGTGGACCGGGGCGGGCAGCCATGGCGGCGCCGATCCGATCATGCTGGGCTATCTGTTCGATCCGGACAACATGGAAGCGGATAAATATGGCCGGGCGTCCGACCAGGTAGCCGGCGCCTGGTCGATCCTGACCGGGATCGCGGCCAACCAGTCGATCGCCCGCAATGGCGAGCGCATCTTCGTCGACGAAATGCTGGCAGAAGCCGGCATCGTGCTGTAACCGCCGCTCTGGGGGCAAAAGCCCCCAGAAAGCTGTGGAAGGCACCATATCCGGGGGAGCATTCCCCGGATATTCCGGCACATGGTCGGGAGGGGTAACAATTATGGTGTCTGCCAAGGTGCTTGACGTGACCGAGGAGACCATGGCGATGCGCGTGGTCGGCGCTTTGCGGGACGATATCGTCACCATGGCGCTCAAGCCGGGCGATGTGATCTCGGAAAGCGACATTGCCGGCCGCTATGGCGTGTCGCGCCAGCCGGTGCGCGAGGCCTTCATCCGCCTGGCGCAGCAGGGGCTGCTGCTGATCCGGCCCAAGCGCGCCACCGTGGTCAAGAAGATCTCGCCCGAAGGGGTGCGGCAGAGCCGGTTCATCCGCGAATCCATCGAGGTGGAAATCATCCGGCGGCTGGCGGCCCATCCGGGCGACGCCGCCGACGTGCTCAAGACGCTGATCGAGGACCAGGATATGGCCTCGGCGGCCAATGACAGCCGGCGCTTTCATACGCTGGACGAGCTGTTTCACCGCACGCTGGCCCGGCTGGCGGGGGTCGAATATGCCTGGCAGCTGATCGACGATCACAAGATGCAGCTCGACCGGGTGCGCTACCTGACGCTGGGGACATCCTCCTCGCGCGTGGCCATCGACGAGCATGTGGTGATCGCCCGGGCCGTGGCCGAGGGCGATGTCGCCGGGGCCGAGGCGGCGATGCGGGCGCATCTGGCGCGGGCGGAAATCCTGCTCGGCCAGACCATCAGCGAGCATCCCGATTATTTCGAATAGCGCCGGGCCGGCAGGCTGATTAAAGCGCCCCGGTGGATCGCTTGACGCTCCCGACCATTATTCAACAGACGGCGGGACGAACCCGCCCAGTGCGCCGGCCCCTGGGGTCGGGTGCGCCAACCAGCAAGGACAGCAGGATGAAAACACGGCGATTGGGCAAGACGGGTTACGATGTCTCCGAAATCGGGCTGGGCTGCTGGCAGCTGGGCGGGGATTTCGGCCCGGTGGGCGACGAAACGGCCACGGCCATTCTCGACGCGGCCAATGCGGCCGGCATCAGCTTCTGGGACACGGCGGACGTCTATGGCGGGGGCCTCAGCGAAAGCCGGATCGGCAGCCATGCCAAGGGATCTGGCGTGCATGTGGCAACCAAGCTGGGGCGCGGCGGCGGGCTCTATCCGGACAATTATTCCAAGGACGGCGTGCGCAAAAGCCTTGAGGGTTCAGCCGAACGGCTGGGTGTAACGTCGCTGGATCTGGCGCAGCTGCATTGCGTGCCCATGGCGGTGCTGCAGGCGGGCGATATCTTTGAGTGGATGGACGCGTTCAAGGCCGAGGGCCTGGTCAAGCACTGGGGCGCCAGCGTTGAGACCATCGAGGAGGGCATGCTCTGCCTCGAACAGCCGGGGCTGGCGACGCTGCAGATCATCTTCAACCTGTTCCGCCAGGATGCGGCCCAGGAATTGCTACCCAAGGCGGCGGAAAAGGATGTGGGCATCATCGTGCGGTTGCCGCTGGCCAGCGGCTTGCTGAGCGGCAAATATGACAAGGATACGGTGTTCGACGCCACCGATCACCGCAATTACAATGCCGATGGCAAGGCCTTTTCGGTGGGCGAGACCTTTGCCGGCATCCCCTTTGCGCGCGGCGTGGAACTGGTGGCCGAGCTCAAGGGACTGGCGCCGAGCGGCATGGCGATGAGCCAGTTCGCGCTGCGCTGGATCCTTGACCATCCGCAGGTCAGCACCATCATTGCCGGGGTCAGCAAGCCCGAGCAGATCGCCGACAATGTCGCGGCGAGCGAACAGAAGAGCCTGTTCCCGGCGCTGATGGGACAGCTGGGGACCTGGTACGAGAAGAACGTCAAGCCGGAGATCCGCGGCGGGGTCTAGGGCAGGGCGAGCTTGACCCTGCCCCGGTTGACGGCGTTGAGAAGCGCTTAGCGACCCTGATGGGCTTTGACATAGGCCTTGAGCACGTCCTGCATGCGGGTGATGTGGCCTTTGCCCTGTGCCTTGAAGTAGGCGAAGACTTCGGGATCGAGCTTGAGGTGGACGGAGGTGGGCGCCATGGGCGGCACCAGTACTGCATTGGCCCAGAATTCATCCCCGAGTTCGGGACCTTCGGGAGCATCGTCGCTTTCGTAAAGCTCACCCCGGTCCTTCATCCGGCGAATTTCCTCCAGCGAAGCGCGTCTGATATTTTCTTCGGTCACGACGACCTCCTAGCCATGCAGAAATGAGTCTTGTGATGCCGTTGCGCTCGGTATGGATGACCACGTAGCACTTGCTGTCGACGAAACCGATCGACCTGAAACGGGCCTCGCCGTAGTCGAATCGCGCATCTTCCTCGGTAAAAACTTCGTTCTCGAAAATGAGAACGGCATTGACGATATCGACGTCATGCTTGGCCAAATTAGCCTGGCGCTTTGCTTCGTCCCATTCAAAATCCATCCTGCGCTCCGCTGGGATGATGTTTTGACTTGCATAGGCGTTAGCAACTCAATCACTCAGCGAGGACGCAACAAGCTGATGTCGTTGATGCTTTGTGTACATACAAAGTGTACACTTGTCAATCGGGGCGAACGCCCCCTAGCGCTTCGGGCCTGGCGTCCTTACGTTGGGACAACAAGAAAAACCTGCCGAGTACCCCATGTCCTACCATGAAGCCTTCGAACTGATCCGCGACGAGCATATTGCGGAGGCCAATTCGCAGGCCCAGCTGTTCCGCCACAAAAAGACCGGGGCCGAGGTGCTCAGCCTCGTCAATGACGACGAGAACAAGGTGTTCGGCATTACCTTCAAGACGCCGCCGACGGATTCGACGGGCATTGCCCATATCCTCGAGCATTCGGTGCTGTGCGGCAGCCGCAAATATCCGGTCAAGAAGCCGTTCGTCGAGCTGATCAAGGGGAGCCTGAACACTTTCCTCAATGCCATGACCTTTCCGGACAAGACGGCCTATCCGGTGGCCAGCCAGAACCTGAAGGACTTCTACAACCTGGTGGATGTCTATCTCGATGCGGTGTTCTTTCCGCTGCTGACCGAGGAGACCTTCCTGCAGGAAGGCTGGCATTACGAGCTCGAGGATGTGAGCGCGCCGCTGGTCTACAAGGGCGTGGTGTTCAACGAGATGAAGGGCGTGTTCTCCTCGCCAGATGCGGTGATGCGCGACATCGCGCAGCGCTCGCTCTATCCCGACGTCACCTATGGCAAGAGCTCGGGTGGCGATCCCAAGGCGATTCCGGAACTCACCTACAAGCAGTTCCGCGACTTTCACGCCAAGTTCTATCATCCCTCCAATACGCGGGCGTTCTTTTCGGGCGATGACGATGCCGGTGAGCGGCTGGCGATCCTGGACGCCTATTTCAACCAGTTCGAGCGGGCGCCGGTCGATGCCGAGGTCAAGCTGCAGCCGCGCTTCAATGCGCCCCGGCAGATCGAAGCCACCTATGCCGGCACCATCGAGCCGGGCAAGGCGCGCCATGGCATGGTCTCGCTCAACTGGATGATCGATCCGCCGGCGGATCGCACCGAGGCGCTGAGCCATGGCATGCTGAGCTATCTGCTGGCGGGCAATCCGGCGGCGCCGTTGCGCAAGGCGTTGACGGAAAGCGGCCTCGGCGAGGGCATCACCGGCGGCGGCATTGGCAGCGGGCTGCGCCAGCCGATGGCCAGCTTTGGCATGAAGGGGATCGATCCGGCGGATGCGCCCAAGGTCGAGGCGCTGATCCTCTCGACGCTTGAAGAGATCGCCCAGACCGGCTTTGCGCCCGAGCAGCTGGCCGCGGCGGCGAACACGTTCGAGTTCTCGCTGCGCGAGAACAATACCGGCTCCTATCCGCGCGGCATGGTCTATATGTTCAATGCGCTGGGCAGCTGGCTGCATGAGGGTGACCCGCTGGCGCCGCTGGCCTTCGAGACGGCACTGACCAGCCTCAAGGAAAAGGCGGGGCAGGGGCACTTCGCCCGGGAAATCCGCCGGCTGTTTCTGGACAATATGCACCGCACCACGGTGACGTTGCGGGCCGATCCGGAGCAGGGCGCCCGCGAGGCGGCCAGGGAAGCTGAGATATTGGCGGATGTGCGCCAGGGCTTTGATGCCGACGCGCTGAGCGCGACGGTGGCCGAGACCGACCGGCTCAAGGCCCTGCAGGAAGAGGTCGATGATCCGGCGCTGCTGGCCAAGATCCCGACCCTGACGCTGGCCGACCTGCCGCGCGAGAGTCGCACGGTGCCGATCGAGATCGGCACGCTGGCCGATGCCACGCTGTTCTACCATGACCTGCCGACGCTGGGGATCGTCTATCTCGACCTCGGCTTTGACCTGCATGTGCTGGACAAGCAATTGCTGCCCTACCTGCCGCTGTTCGGCCGGGCGCTTTTGCAGACCGGTACGAGCAAGGAAGACTTTGTCAGCCTGACCCAGCGCATCGGCCGCGCCACCGGCGGGGTGGCCCAGCATCGGGGCCTGTCCTCGCGACAGGGCGATGCCGGCACGGCGGCCTGGTTCTTCCTGTCGGGCAAGGCGGTGCCGGACAATATCACCGAAATGCTGGCCATCATGGGCGACGTGCTGCTCGACGCGCGGCTGGATAACCGCGAGCGGTTCAAGCAGATGGCGCTCGAGGAAAAGGCGGGCTTTGAGGCGCGCATGATCCCGGCGGGCAACTCGATCGTCGATACGCGGCTCAAATCGAGCCTGACCGAGGCCAGCTGGATTGCCGAGCAGCTGGGCGGGGTCAGCTATCTGCAGTTCCTGCGCGGGCTGGTGAGCCGTATCGACAGCGACTGGGACAGTGTCGAGGCGGCGCTGACGCGCATTCGCGACACCCTGTTCAATCGCGGCCGCATGGTGGTCAATGTCACCGCCGACGGCGCCCTGTGGACGCGAGCGCAAGGGGAGATCGAAGGCTTTCTCGGACGCCTGCCCAAGGGTGGCCAGGCCATGGCCGACTGGAGCGTCGACCTGACGCCCCGGTCCGAGGGGCTGATCATTCCGGCCCAGGTCAACTATGTGGGCAAGGGCGCCAATCTCAAGACGCTGGGCTTTGCTCTGACCGGCGCCTCCAGCGTGGTGCTGAAATTCCTCAACACTACCTATCTGTGGGACAAGATCCGGGTGCAGGGCGGGGCCTATGGTGGTTCGAGCCGGTTCGACCTGACGAGCGGCAATTTCAGCTTCCTCTCCTATCGCGACCCCAACCTGCTCAAGACGCTGGATGCCTATGACGGGGCGAGCAAGGCGCTGCATGCCGGGATCGGCGCCAATGACCTGACGCGCTCGATCATCGGGGTGATCGGCGATGTCGATGGCTATGAATTTCCCGATGCCAAGGGCTATTCCTCGATGTGGCGGCAGCTGACCGGCACGAGTGACGCGATCCGCCAGCAGCGGCGCGACGAGATCCTCTCGACCACGCCAGCCGACTTCAAGGCGATGGCCGCGGCGGTGGATGCCGTGGCGCGACACGGTCATGTGGTGGTGCTGGGCGGCGAGGCGGCGATCAACAAGGCCAATGAACAGCGGCCGGGCCTGCTCGATGTCACCAAGGTGATGTAGCGGCACGCCAGCGCCTTCCGCCATGTGGGGGATTGCGGGTGAGGGGAGCGTTACGCCCGCTTGAGCCCGTGAGCCCCCCACCAGACCCCTACGGGGCCACCCTCCCCACAAGGGGGAGGGAGGTGCTGACTGGTGCTGCGGGTGGGAGGGAGCTGTGCGGCTGGCACTGCTGACATGACTTGGCGATGCGCCGGCTATGGTATGTCGTGAACCAGTTCTGACCGCGGCACGTTAGAGGGAGAACATGGCGACCCAGATCCTCGACCGACACCTGCATATCAAGGCGATTGACGCCTATATCGATCCCAGCGTCCCGCGCGAGCGGGCGATCGTGACCCATGGCCATGCTGACCATGCCCGATCCGGGCATGGCAGCGTGCTGGCGACGCCCGACACCATTGCCATCATGCAGACGCGTTATGGCGCGGACTGCGCGCGGCGCTTCGAACCGCTCGATTTCGGCGTGCCGCTGCAGATCAATGACGTGACCATCACGCTGTTTCCGGCCGGGCATATCCTGGGATCGGCGCAGGTGCTGGTGGAGCAAGGCGGGCAGCGCGTGGTGGTGACGGGCGACTACAAACGCCTGGCCGACCGCACCGCGCAGCCCTATGAGCTGGTGCGATGCGACCTGCTGGTGACCGAGGCGACGTTCGGGCTGCCGGTATTCCAGCACCCGCATCCGCAGCTGGAGATCGCCCGGCTGCTCAAATCGGTGGCGGACAATCCCGGGCGCAGCCATCTGGTAGGCTGCTATGCCCTGGGCAAGGCGCAGCGGGTGATCGCGCTGCTGCGCGATGCCGGCTGGGACCAGCCGATCTACCTGCATGGGGCCATGCTCAAGCTCTGTGCGCTTTATGAAGAGCTGGGTGTGGCGCTGGGCGAGCTGCGGCCGGCGCTGGACCTGCCCAAGGCGGTTTTTGCCGGGCAGATCGTCATCGCGCCGCCCTCGGCGATCCGCGACCGCTGGAGCCGGCGCTTTCCCGACCCGGTAGTGTGCCAGGCCTCGGGCTGGATGAGCGTGAAACAAAGGGCGCGACAGGCGCTGGTGGAACTGCCGCTGGTGATTTCGGACCATTGCGACTGGAGCGAATTGCAGCAGACCGTGCGCGAGACCGAAGCGGAAACCGTGTGGGTGACGCATGGGCGCGAGGACGCGCTGGTCTATTGGTGCCAGCAGCAGGGCCTCAATGCCGAGCCGCTGCACCTGCAGGGCTTCGAGGATGATGGCGGGGAGGGCGAGGCATGAAGCGGTTTGCGCAATTGCTCGAACTGCTGGCGCTGACCACCTCGCGCACGCGCAAGCTGGCGGCGCTGACGCAGTATTTCGCCGAGACCCCGGACCCCGACCGCGGCTATGCGCTGGCGGTGCTGACCGGGGCGCTGAGCTTCCGCAATGTGAAGCCGGCTTTGCTCAAGCAGACGGTGCTGGCCGAGGTGGACGAGACGCTGTTCGCCATGAGCTATGATTATGTCGGGGACCTGGGCGAGACCATTGCGCTGATCTGGCCGCATCATGGCCAGGCGAGCGACCTGCCCTCGCTGACCGAATTGATCGGCCTGTTCAACACCACCTCCAAGAGTGCCCTGCCGCAGTTGATCGGCGGGCTGCTGACGCAGGCGGAGATCAACGAACGCTGGGCGCTGGTGAAGCTGGCGACCGGGGGGCTGCGCATCGGCGTCTCGGCGCGGCTGGCCAAGACGGCTTTGGCGGAGATGAGCGGGGTCGAGCTGCAGGCGATCGAGGAGGTCTGGCATGGGCTCAAGCTGCCCTATCTCGACCTCTTCGCCTGGCTGGAGGGCAGAGCCGGCCGGCCCGATATCGACCAGTCGGCGCGGTTTCATCCGCTGATGCTGAGCAATCCGATCGACGAGGCCAAGGACTTTGTGAACTTCGTGCCGGCGGACTATGTCGCCGAGTGGAAATGGGACGGCATCAGGGTGCAGCTGGTGATGGGTGGCGGCAGCGTCTCACTGTTCTCGCGCACCGGCGACGATATTGCGCCGGCCTTTCCCGATATTGTCGACAACGTCACCGGGCGGGCGGTGCTGGACGGGGAATTGCTGGTGGGCAAGGATTTCGACCCCGGCTCGTTCAACGAGCTGCAGCAGCGCCTCAACAAGAAGGTGGCATCAGCCAAGCACCTCAAAGAGAGCCCCGCCTTCATCCGGGTCTATGATATATTGTTCGATGGCGACGATGACGTGCGTACCCTGCCCTGGCTGGAGCGGCGGGCGCGTCTCGAGGCCTGGTTTGCCGCCAATCCGCAGAGTCGGCTGGATCTGTCGGGTGTGCTGCCCTTTGCCGACTGGGCCGACCTGGGCCGGCAGCGGCGGGAGGGTGCCGACGCGCATGGCCATGAAGGGGTGATGATCAAGCTCAAGAGCGCCCCCTATGTGCCCGGTCGCCCCAAGGGCTACTGGTACAAGTGGAAGCGCGATCCGAACCTCGTCGATGCGGTGCTGATGTATGCCCAGCGCGGGCATGGCAAGCGCAGCTCGTTCTATTCGGACTACACATTCGGGGTGTGGAAGGGCAATGAGATCGTGCCGATCGGCAAGGCCTATTTCGGCTTTACCGATGAGGAGCTCAAGCTGCTCGACAAATGGATCCGGACGCATACGCTGGGCACGTTCGGGCCGGTGCGCGAGGTGAAAAAGGAGCTGGTCTTCGAGGTCGCCTTCGACAGCGCGCAGGAGAGCACGCGGCACAAATCGGGCGTGGCCCTGCGCTTTCCGCGCATCAACCGGATCCGCTGGGACAAGCCGGCCAGCGAAGCGGCCACACTGGCGGATATGGCCGTGTTCGTGGCGGCAACCTAGGAGGCAGAGATGTCATCGCGAAGCATTCACGAGCGCCTGGTGGCGCTGAGCCGGCAGATGGAAGAGGCCGCCGAGGCAATGGATTTCGAGAAGGCCACGGCGCTGCGCAACGAGATTGCCCGGATCAAGGGCGAGGCGCCGTTGCAGGAGGGCGATCCGGATACCGTCACGGTGGGCCAGCCGCCGCCGGGGGCGATGGGGCTGGGTACGCAGGTGCCGGTGCGGCAGCCGCCCAAGGGCTGGGTGAAGCCGAAAAAGCCCGATTTCATGACGAAAAATGTCAAGCCGCGCGGCGGGCGGTAGTCAGCGCCGGTCGTGGTGGAAGCGACATTGGGCTATTTCGATGACGTCATCGTCCATCCGATAAACGAGCCGATGTTCCTCATCGATGCGGCGAGACCAAAAGCCAGAATATTCCCCCAGCAAGGGTTCTGGCTTGCCAATGCCTTCAAAGGGCGTCCGCATCGCGGCCCTGATTAAATCACTGAGCTTCTTGAGACGCTGTCGGTCATTGCCCTGCCAATATAGATACTGTTCCCAGGCACGCTCCGAAAACAGCAGCTTAGTCAATCAGCGTGCGTTCCACGCCCCTGCCTGCGTTCAACTCGGCAACGGACTGACGGAGCGCTTCTGCGTTGGCTGGTGTGCTCATCAGATAGAGCGTTTCCTTCCACGATTCGAAATCGGCAAGCGACATCACAACAGCAGCTTGCTTGCCTCCCGTTCGTGTGATGATCAGGGGCACATGATCTTCAACCGCTGCCTCAATATCGGCCGCGATATTCTTGCGGAAGTCGGAAATGGATTTGGCGCGCATGAGTATCCTCCTTGCTCAAGGATGTCCGCTTTTGCGTACAATAAATCAAGATGACTAGCCCGCCTTTTCCAGCCGCTCGTCGGCCAGTTTCTTGATTTCGCGCAATTCCGAGATCGTCGTCTGCAGGTCCACGAGCTGGGCTTCAAGCGAGGCCAGGCGTTCGTCGACCTTGGCGGTCAGCAGGTTAACCTGCTGGCTGCGGTCGGCGTCGTAGAGGCTGAGATAGTCCGAGATGTCGCGCAGGGAAAAGCCCAGGCGCTTGCCGCGCAGGATCAGGATCAGCCGGGCACGGTCGCGGCGACGGAAGATGCGGGTGGCGCCGACCCGCTCGGGCGCGAGCAGGCCCTTGGCCTCGTAAAAGCGGATGGCGCGGGTGGAAATGCCGAACTCGCGGGCGAGGTCGGCAATGGCGAAGAGGTCGCGGCTTTCGGTTTCCGGGCGGTTCACGGCGAATTTCCTGGGGTGGGATGGCTCTGGGTATATTCGGCGCGCAGTTCCTTCTTGCTGAGCTTGCCGATCAGGGTCTTGGGCAGGGCGTCCTTGAAGACGATCTCGCGCGGCATTTCGATCTTGCTCAGACGTTCGGTGAGGAAGGCCTTGAGCTCGGCCTGGCTGGCGGTGTGGCCGGCGCGCAGCTTGACGAAGGCGATCGGGGCCTCGCCGCGATAGTCATCGGGCACGCCGATCACATTGGTTTCCTCGACGGCGCCATGGGTCATCAGCGCCTCCTCGATGGTGCGCGGATAGACGTTGAAGCCGGAACAGATGATCAGATCCTTGATGCGATCGACGAGGAAGACATAGCCGTCCTCGTCCATATGGCCGACATCGCCGGTGCGCAGCCAGCCGTCCATGAAGGCGTCGCGGGTGGCGTCGGGATCGTTGAAATAGCCCGCCATGACCTGGGCGCCCTTGACCTGGAGTTCGCCATCCTCGCCGATGCCGACCGGCGCGCCGGTTTCGATATTGACGAAGCGGATATCGGTGCCGGGCAAAGGCAGGCCAATGGACATGGGCTTGCCGGTCTTGCGCAAGGCGGCGCAGCAGACCACCGGGGAGGCCTCGGTCAGGCCGTAGCCTTCGGCCAGGACAGCAGCGGATTTTTCCGCCACCGCCTTGCGCACCTCGTTGGGCAGGGCGGCGCCGCCGGAAATGGCGACCTCGAGGCTGGCCAGCTGCTCGCGCGTGGCGCTGTCGGCGCGGGCGATGGCGCTGAGCAAAGTGGGTACGGCGGGCAGCACATTGGCCCGGGTACGGGTGAACAGGTTGAGCAGCGCCTTGAGCTCGAAGCGCGGCAGCATGATCACCGGGGTGCCGTTGCACAGTGGCACGTTCATGCAGACCGTCATGGCAAAGATGTGGAAGAAGGGCAGCACCGCCACCACCTTGGAAGGCGGATAGAACAGGCCATCGCCCCATTTGTCGATCTGGCTCATATTGGCGGCGATATTGGCATGGGTGAGCAGGGCACCCTTGGGCAGGCCGGTGGTGCCGCCGGTATATTGCTGGACGGCAATGTCTGTCCTGGCGTCGATGACGACGGCGGTGGGGGGCTCGCCGCGCCGTACCATGTCTTCGAAATGGCTGATCCGGTCGGCAATGGGGGAGGCTTTGAGGCGGGCCAGATCCTTGCGCTTGACCACCGAGAACAGCAGTTTCTTGACCAGCGGCAGGGCGTCGGGGAAGTGGCACACCACCAGCGACTGGACGTGCCCGGCCTCGACCAGCTTTTCGGCCTTTTCGAAGATCTGCTGCAGGTCGAGCGTGACCATCACATCGGCGCCGGCATTGGCGGTGATGTGGCTGAGCTCGTGCACGGTATAGAGCGGGTTGCAGTTGACCACGGTGCCACCGGCGCGCAGCACGGCGTAATAGGCGATGGGGTAGAAGGGCGTATTGGGCAGCATCAGCGCGACGCGGCTGCCCTTGGTGACACCGAACTGGCGCTGCAGGGCGCCGGCAAAGGCGGTGATCCTGTCGGCCAGCTCACCAAAACTGGTGGTGCCGCCCAGAAAGTCGAGCGCCACGGCGGCAGGGTTCCTGGCGCAGGCGGCCAGGACCTGCTCATGCACCGGGCGGATGTCGAGCTCGACATCCCAGGCGATGCCGTCGGGATAGCTGGCGATCCAGGGGCGCGGATGGGCGTCGGTCTTCTTGGCTGCCATGGTTCCTCCGGGTGCCGGTGTTCGGCATGGGCTTGCTGCCCTTGATGGGCCGAATATTCCATGGGTTTACGTTAGCGTCAAATGGATGCCGGAGTTTTTCAGCGTGATGTGGCTCGTCGTGGCAGGTGCCTGACAATCGGACCAGCGACCTATGCGGCTTCCAGTTGACGTATACGTCAAGCTTGCTAAACTGACCTCAACAAGAAGGCTTGGGCGCGCTATGATCCCGACGCGGCAGGCCTAATGACCAGGCCGAACGATTCGGCGACCGGTCTGACGTTTCGGGAGTGAGTTGCTCGGCGACCCCGCACGAGCAGCGCCTTGGAGGGCGTGCCGTGATCTTTGTGCTTATCGTGATCAGCCTTGTGGTCTTTGCTGCGCTGGCCCTGCGGGAAAGCCCGCTGTGGCAGTGGGGCGTGGCGACGCTCGGGATCGGCCTGCTGTCGGGCATCGACCTGGCCGAAGCCGGACTGCGCTACGAATTGGGCGCGGGCAGCTGGGTGCTACTGCTCATCGGCATCATCATGCTGGCACTCAGTGTCACCGCCATCCGCAAGCCGCTGCTGATCACCCCGGTCTATGGCGCGGTCAAATCCATCCTGCCGCGGGTCAGCCGCACCGAGCAGGAGGCGCTGGATGCCGGCACGGTGGGCTGGGATGCCGAGCTGTTTTCCGGGCGCCCCGACTGGAGCAAGCTGACCGCCATTCGGCCGCTGACGCTGAGCGCCGAGGAACAGGCGTTTCTCGATGGCCCGACCAACCAGGTCTGCGCCATGATCGATGACTGGGACACGCGCAACAATCGCGCCGATCTCAGCCCGGAAGTCTGGCAGTTCCTCAAGGATCACGGCTTTCTGGGCATGCTGATCGGCAAGGAGCATGGCGGGCTGGGCTTTGGCGCGCAGGCGCAGTCCATGGTGGTGTCGAAAATCTCGAGCCGCTCGGTGGCGGCCGGCATTACCGTGATGGTGCCCAATTCGCTCGGACCGGGCGAATTGCTGGAAAAATACGGCACTCCTGAACAGAAGGAAAAATACCTCGGCCGGCTGGCCAAGGGCCTTGAAGTGCCCTGCTTTGCCCTGACCGGGGTGCATTCGGGGTCCGATGCCGGCGGCATGCGCGATATCGGCGTGGTCACCCGCGGCACCTACCAGGGCCAGGACGTGCTTGGCGTCAAGCTGAGCTGGGACAAGCGCTATATCACCCTGGCGCCGATCGCCACGCTGGTGGGGCTGGCCTTCATTCTCAAGGATCCGGAAAACCTCTTGGGCAAGGGCAGCGATATCGGCATCACGCTGGCGCTGGTGCCACATGATCATCCTGGCGTCGAGATTGGTCGCCGGCACTTCCCGGCGCGACAGGCCTTCATGAACGGGCCGACGCGCGGCACCGATGTGTTCATCCCGATGGAATTTTTGATCGGGGGCACCGACTATGTCGGGCAGGGCTGGCGCATGCTGATGGAGTGCCTGTCGACCGGGCGCGCCATTTCGCTGCCGGCCATCGGCACGACCTCGATCAAGCAGGCGCTGCGGGTGACCTCGGCCTATGCAAGGGTGCGCCGGCAGTTCGGCATTCCGGTGGGGCTGATGGAGGGCGTGGCCGAGCCGCTCGGCGAGATGGTCAAGCGCGCCTATACATTTGAGGCCTCGCGCCGGCTGACCGCCTCAATGGTGGATGAGGGGCAGCGCCCGGCGGTGATTTCCGCCCTGCTGAAATACCGCACCACCGAAGCCATGCGCGACAGCGTCGATGACAGTTTCGACATCCATGGCGGCCGCGCCATCCAGGACGGGCCGACCAATTACCTGTTCGGCGGCTATATGGCGACGCCGGTGGCCATCACGGTGGAAGGCGCCAATATCCTGACGCGCACGCTGATGACCTTTGCCCAGGGCGTGCTGCGGGCGCATCCCTTCCTCTACAAGGAAATCGCCGCAGCCCAGAACAAGGACAAGAAGGCGGGCATCGACCAGTTCGACCTGGCCTTTGCCGGCCACACCAAGTTCATGCTGCGCAATATCGTCGCCAGCTTCCTGCATGGGGTCAGCAATGGCGCCTTTGCCAGTACGCCGGTGGAAAACGAGATGGCGGGCTGGTACCGCAAGCTGCACCGCTATGCGCAGGCCTTCGCGCTGACGGCGGACTGGACCACGGTGCTGCTGGGCGGACAGCTCAAGCGCAAGCAGAAGCTGAGCGGCCGCATGGCCGATATCCTGGGCGATCTCTACCTGATGTCGGCGGTGCTGCGGCGCTTCGAGGACGAGGGGCGGATTGCCGCGGACCGGCCGCTGGTCGAGGCGATCATGGCCGACCGCGTCGCGGCGATGGAGCAGAGCTTTGGCGCGGTGTTCGCCAATTTCCCCAATGGCCTGGCCGCCAATGCCATGCGGGTGCTGTGCTTCCCGCTGGGACGGCATGCGCGGCCGGCCAGCGACCGGGTGAACTATCGCCTGGTGCGCGACGTGCTGCAGCCGGGCGCCTTCCGGGACCGGCTGACCACCGGGCTTTATGTGTCGATGGACCCCAGTGACGTGACCGGGGTGCTCGAGGATGCGTTGATCAAGGTGACCGAGGCCGAGGAGATCGAGGGCCGGTTCATCAAGGCGTCGCGCAAGGGCGTGATCGAGCGGCGGCTGGATCGCGACGCCATCGATGATGCGGTGGCGGCGGGCGTGCTGACCGGCAATGAGGCCGGCATCATGCGGGCGGCCGACGAGGCCACCGACCGGGTGGTCAAGGTCGACGATTTTGCGGCCGACGAACTGGCGCCGGAAAAGCACAAGGCGGCGGCGGAATAACGTGCCCCTCGGGTCGAGCCCGAGGGCCGGTTTGAAACGTTGCAGGCACAGCCTGCGTCTCCCTCCCCCTCGTGGGGAGGGACCAAGGGTGGGGGCTTTGCAGGCCTTGAGCGCGTGACACCCCCACCCCTAACCCTCCCCACAAGGGGGAGGGAGCTCGCCCGGTGGATGGGCGAGACTGGCGCAATGCCCGGAATTCGAGGAGACATAATGATCCAGCCGCAGATGCCGCAGACGACGAACTGGCACTTCAGCCTTGACGTGGAAAAGCTGGGTTGGCTGACCATCGACACGCCCGGCTCGCCGGTCAATACGCTGAGCCGGCTGGCCATCGAGGAGCTCGAGGCGCTGGTGGGGCGGTTCGAGGAACTGGCCAAGAGCGGCGAACTGGTGGGGGTGATCCTGCTCAGCGGCAAGGATAGCGGCTTCATCGCCGGCGCCGATATCAGCGAATTCGATGCGATGAGCGATTTCACCGTGCTGCCGGGGGCGCTGCAGCGCACGCATGCGCTGCTGAGCCGGATCGAGGCACTGCCGATCCCCATGGTGGCCGGCATTCACGGCTTCTGCCTGGGCGGCGGGCTGGAACTGGCACTGGCCTGCCACTATCGGGTGGCGGTCAACAGCGACAAGACCCGGATCGGCTTTCCCGAGGTCAATCTGGGGATCTTTCCCGGCTTTGGCGGCACCGGGCGCTCGATCCGCCAGGCCGGGCCGGTCGATGCCATGGGCATCATGCTGACCGGCCGCATGCTCAAGGCGGGGGCGGCGCGCGGTCTCAACCTCGTCGACAAGCTGGTGCGGCATCGCGACAACCTGCGCTGGGAAGCGCGCAAGGCCGTCCTGCAAAAGCGGACCTCCCGCGAGGCAGGCCTGGTCAAGAAGGTGATGGCGATGGGGCCGCTGCGCGGCTATGTCGCCAACAAGATGCGGGCCGAGGCCGGCAAGAAGGCGCGCAGGGAACATTATCCGGCGCCCTATGCGCTGATCGACCTGTTCGAGGCGCATGGCAATAACTGGCAGGCGATGAGCCATGGCGAGATCGAGCGCTTCGTGCCGCTGATGGGCAGCGATACGGCGAAAAACCTGCGCCGGGTATTCTTTGCCTCGGAGGCGCTCAAGAAGCAGGGCGCCAAGGGCGTCAAGTTCGCCCGGGTGCATGTGATCGGGGCCGGGGTGATGGGCGGCGACATTGCCGCCTGGTGCGCCCTGCGCGGCATGAGCGTGACGCTGCAGGACCTCGACATGGCCCGCATCCAGCCGGCGCTGGATCGCGGCAAGAAGCTGTTCCGCAAGCGGCTGAAGAAAAAGCACGAGGTCGATGCGGCCGTGCTGCAGCTCGAGGCCGATCCGACCGGCAAGGGCGTATCCCGCGCCGATGTGATCATCGAGGCGGTGGTGGAAAAGCTTGAGGTCAAGCAGGCGATTTTCGGCGGGCTGGAAGACCGGCTGAAGCCGGGGGCGATCCTGGCCACCAATACCTCGTCGATCGAGCTCGAACGCATTGCCGAAAAGCTCAAGGATCCGGCGCGGCTGATCGGGCTGCATTTCTTCAACCCGGTGGCGCAGCTGCCGCTGGTGGAGGTGATCCGCTCGACCTTCAATACCGATGCGGAAATCGGCAAGGGCGCGGCCTTTGCGCTGGCCATCGGCAAGTCTCCCGTGGTGGTCAAGTCGGCGCCGGGTTTCCTCGTGAACCGGGTGCTGATGCCCTATATGCTGGGCGCGGTGGAGCGGGTGGAGCGCGGCGAAAGCAAGGAACTGCTCGACGCAGCCGCCGTGGCCTTCGGCATGCCGATGGGGCCGATCGAGCTGATGGATACGGTCGGGCTCGATGTCGGCAAATCGGTGGCGACCGAGCTGGGGCACGCCGTGCCCGAGGGCAGCAATTTCGACACGCTGGTCAAGGCCGGCAAGCTGGGCCGCAAGAGCGGAGAGGGCTTTTACAAGTGGGTGGATGGCAAGGCGGTCAAGGGCGAAGTGCCGGCGCATGCCGATCTGGCCGGCCTCGGCCGCGAACTGGTCAAGCCTTTGGTCGACATGACCGAGGTGGTGCTGGCCGAGGGCGTGGTCGCCAATGCCGGGCTGGCCGATATCGGCGTGATCATGGGAACGGGCTTTGCGCCGTTCCTCGGCGGGCCGCTGCAGGCGCGCCAGGATGGGAAGGCGTAAGATGACTGAACTTCGCAGAGTAGCCATTGTCGGGTCGGCGCGCATTCCGTTTGCGCGCGGCAATACCGCCTATGCCGAGGAGACCAACCTGTCGCTGCTGGGCACGGTGCTGACCGGGCTGGTGGACAAGTTCGGCCTCAAGGGGGCCAAGATCGACGAGGTGGTGGCCGGATCGGTGATCGCCCATAGCCGCGATTTCAACATTGCCCGCGAGGCGAGCCTTGATGCGGGCCTGTCGCCGCGCACGCCGGGCACGACGCTGCAGATTGCCTGCGGCACGAGCCTGCAGGCGGCGCTGATGCTGGGGGCCAAGATTGCCAGCGGCGAGATCGACAGCGGCATTGCCGCGGGATCCGATACGGTCAGCGACAGCCCGATCGTCTTTGGTGACAAGTTCCAGCACCGGCTGCTCAATGTGAACAAGGCCCGGACGGCGGGCGAGAAGTTCAAGGCGTTCAAGGGCTTTTCCTTCGGCGAACTGACGCCGGTGGCGCCCTCGGTCAACGAGCCGCGCACGGGGCTGTCGATGGGCCAGCATTGCGAATTGATGGCGCGGGAATGGGGCATTACCCGGCAGGCGCAGGACGCGCTGGCCGTGGCCAGCCATGTCAACGCGGCCAAGGCCTATGACGAGGGCTTTCACGACGACCTGCTGGTGCCCTGCGCCGGCCTGGTGCGCGACAACAATGTGCGGGCCGACGCCAATGTCGAGAAGATGGCGACGCTGAAGCCGGCCTTCGACAAGGCCAGTGGCCTGGGCACGCTGACGGCGGGCAATTCGACGCCGCTGACCGATGGCGCTTCGGCGGTGCTGCTGGCCAGCGAGGACTGGGCCAGGGAACGCGGCCTGCCGATCCTGGCCTATCTCACCATGGGCCGCGTGGCCGGCAATGATTTCGCGCATGGCGAGGGCCTGCTGATGGCGCCGACCATTGCGGTGAGCGAACTGCTGGCACGGGCCGGGCTGGGCTTTGCCGATATCGACTATTTCGAGCTGCACGAGGCGTTTGCGGCGCAGGTGCTGTCGACGCTCAAGGCCTGGGAAGACGCCGATTACTGCCGGACCGTGCTGGGCCGGGAGGCGCCGCTGGGGCCGATCGATCCAGCCAAGATCAACGTCAAGGGTTCGAGCCTGGCCTATGGGCATCCGTTCGCCGCGACGGGCGCCCGTATCCTGGGCTTGACGGCCAAGCTATTGTCGGCTGAACCGGGCAAGAGAGCGCTGATCTCGGTGTGCACCGCGGGCGGGCAGGGGGTAACGGCGCTGGTGGAGAGTGCAGCATGAGCGACAATGTCGTCAGATTCCGGCAGCCGGAAAAGAAAAAGCCCGAACCACCGGTGAAGAAGCCGCGCGGGCCGATGCCCGGCTGGGTGCCCTTTGCCGGGCTGATCGCCCTGGCCCTGGTCATCTACGCCCTGCAGAATGCTGGTTTGCTGGGCGGCTAGCCTAATTTTCTGTCATTCTTATATTCCGCGCAAAGATTTTGCATCCCAAGGCCGGCTTTGGGGTGTGAACAAGTTCGCGAGCCTTGCCGCTTACGTCAATCTTTTGCTTGTCAGTGGACGGATTTGCGTAATAGCGTCCATCAATCTTGGCGGGGGGGACGGCGTTCCCGGCCACAGAGTACGGTAATCCGCGGCATTTCGATCGCGGGAATAAGACTTTTCAGGATTCCACAAGGAGATGGGACGAGCATGAAAATCACTCAAACCCTCACGGCGGTAGCGACCGCCAGCGTCATGGCGCTGATGATGAGCACGGCTGCCTCGGCAGTGACGCTCAATATGATGAACGGCTCCGAGCCCGGCTCGATCGACCCGCATCAGGCGTCGGGCGACTGGGAGAACCGCATCATCGGCGACTATATTGAAGGCCTGATGACGGAAGATGCCAATGCCGAGGCCATTCCCGGCCAGGCCGAGAGCTTCACCGTCTCCGATGACGGCCTCGTCTACACTTTCAAGCTGCGTGACGGCATCCAGTGGAGCGATGGCGAGCCGGTGACGGCGGAAGATTTCGTCTTCGCCTTCCAGCGCCTGTTCAATCCGGCCACCGCCTCGGACTACGCCTATCTGCAGTTCCCGATTCTGAACGGTTCGGAAATCGCCGAAGGCACCGTGACCGATTTCAACGAGCTCGGCGTCAAGGCGCTGGACGACAAGACGGTCGAAATCACCCTTGAAGGCCCGACCCCGTTCTTCCTGCAGGCCCTGACCCACTACACCGCCTATCCCGTGCCAAAGCATGTGATCGACAAGGTCGGCAATGAGTGGACCAAGATCGAGAACATCGTCTCGAACGGCCCCTATACGCCCACCGAATGGACCCCCGGCAGCTATATCAAGTCGGTCAAGTCAGAGACCTACTGGGACGCCGCCAATGTCCAGATCGACGAAGTGAACTACTTCGTGCAGGACGACCTGGCCGCCGCCCTGTCGCGCTATCGCGCCGGCGAATATGACATCCTGACCGACATTCCGTCCGACCAGGCCGAGTGGATCAAGACCAATCTGGCGGGCCAGGACTATTTTGCCCCGTTCCTGGGCATCTACTATTACGTGATCAACCAGGAAAAGGCGCCGTTCGACAATCCGGACGTGCGCAAGGCACTGTCGATGGCGATCAATCGCGACGTGATCGGGCCGGACGTGCTGGGCACGGGCGAACTGCCGGCCTATGGCTGGGTGCCGGAAGGCACCGCCAATTACGAAGGCGTCGAGCCCTACCAGCCCGAATGGATCGGGCTTGATTATGGTGCACGCGTGGCGGAAGCCAAGGCGATCATGGAAGGCCTGGGCTATACGGCGGAATCGCCGCTGCCCGTGCAGCTCAAGTACAATACCAATGACAACCACCAGCGCATCGCCGTGGCGATCAGCTCGATGTGGGAACAGATCGGCGTCAAGACCGAACTGTTCAACTCGGAAACCGCCGTGCACTATGACAGCCTGCGCGCCGGCGACTTCGAGGTTGGCCGTGCCGGCTGGCTGCTCGACTATTCCGACCCGTCCAACACGCTCGACCTGCTGCGTCAGGGCATCGAGCAGGAAGGCACGATGAACTGGGGCAACAATTATGGCCGCTATTCGAACGACGAGTTCGATGCCCTGATGGACCAGGCCACGACCGAACAGGATCTGGTGGCGCGCGCCGCGCTGCTGGGCCAGGCCGAAAAGATCGCCATGGATGAAACCGGCGCGATCCCGATCTACTGGTACATTGCCCAGAACGTGGTTGCCCCGTCGGTGACCGGTTTTGTCAGCAATGCGTCGGATATCCATCGCACGCGCTGGCTGAGCAAGGCCGAGTAGGCTTGTAGAACCCGGCGGCGCCGCTTCCCTGTGGAGCGACGCCGCCATTTTATCCACCCGATGACGCCTGACGATCAAGGCGCGGTGGATGTGAAAGGTCCCTAATCCATGTTCGGATATGTAACGCGGCGCGTGCTGTCGGCCATCCCGATTGCACTGATTGCCGTTACAGCCTGTTTCTTCATTCTGCGGCTGGCACCCGGCGGTCCCTTTGACGGGGAACGCGCGCTGCCACCGACGACGCTGGCCAATCTGCGCGCCCACTACAATCTGGACCTGCCGCTGATCCAGCAATATTTCATCTATGTCGGCCGGCTGCTGCAGGGCGATTTCGGCCCCTCCATGGTCTATAACGACTTCACCGTCGCCCAGATGCTGTGGATCGGCCTGCCCTTCACCCTGATGCTGGGCTTTTCGGCCTTCATCATCGGCACCGTTATCGGCCTGGTGGCCGGCGCGCTCAGCGCCGTCAACCAGAACAAGTGGCCGGACTATGTGCTGGTCATGCTGGTGATGATCGGGCTGGTCATTCCCAATTTCCTGATGGCCGCGGTGCTGCAGCTGGTCTTCGGGGTCTATCTCGACTGGTTCCCGGCCGGCGGCTGGCAGAACGGCTCGATCGCCCATCTGGTGCTGCCGATCACCGTGCTGGTGCTGCCCCATGCCGGGCGCACGGCGCGGCTGATGCGCGGCTCGATGATCGAGGTGCTGGGCACCAATTACGTGCGCACGGCGCGCTCGAAGGGACTCGGCCAAAGGCTGATCCTGGCGCGGCATGCCATCAAGCCGGCGCTGCTGCCGGTGGTGTCCTATCTCGGACCGGGCCTGAGCTATCTGCTGACCGGTTCGCTGGTGGTGGAGCAGGTGTTCGCCCTGCCCGGGATCGGCAAGTATTTCATCAGCGCCGCGCTCAATCGTGACTACGGCCTCGTGCTGGGCACGACCATTTTGTACATGTTCATCATCCTGGCGGTGAACCTGCTGGTCGATGTCCTCTATGCCTGGCTTGACCCCAAGGTGAGGTACAACTGATGGCCGGCATTACTGGCAAGGACGCGCTGCTGACCGAATATGCGCAGCGGCTCGAAACCCTCGACGCGCCCAAGGGACGCTCGCTGACCCAGGACGCCGTGCGGCGCCTGATGCGCAATGCGGCCGCGGTCGTCTCGGTCTTCGTCGTCATCGCGATCGTGCTCTTCGCCTTTGCGGGGCCCTATCTGCTGCCCTGGACCTATGGCGAAATCGACTGGAGCAATATCCGCAAGCCGCCCAATTTCGAGGTCGGGCACTTTGCCGGCACCGACCAGAACGGGCGCGACATGCTGGCCCGCATCATGCAGGGCACGCAGATGAGCCTGATCGTGGCGGGCGTGGCGACGCTGGTCTCGGTGATCATCGGGGTGATCTATGGCGCCGTCGCCGGCTATTTCGGCGGCCGGGTCGATGCGGTGATGATGCGCTTTGTCGATATCATGTATGCGCTGCCCTATATCCTGTTCGTCATCATCCTGGTGGTGATCTTCGGGCGCAATCCGGTGCTGCTGTTCGTGGGCATCGGGTGTCTGGAATGGCTGACCATGGCGCGCATCGTGCGCGGACAGACGCTGTCGATCAAGGAACGCGAATTCATCGAGGCGGCCAAGGCCGGCGGGGCCAAGCCCTGGACGATCATCATGCGCCACATCGTGCCCAACCTGACCGGGCCCGTGGTGATCTATGCCACGCTGACGGTGCCGGAAATCATCCTCACCGAAAGCTTCCTCTCCTATCTGGGGCTGGGCGTGCAGGAGCCGCAGACGTCGCTGGGCACGCTGATCAGCTTTGGTGCGCCGGTGGCCGAGACGCTGCCCTGGATGCTGATCGGACCGGCCGTGGTGCTGGTGAGCCTGCTGCTCTGCCTGACCTATATCGGGGATGGGCTGCGTGACGCGCTTGACCCCAAGGATCGCTAAGATGAAACAAGTCCTCAAAGTCGAAGACATGTCGGTCACGTTCGATCTGCACCAGAGCCAGGTGCAGGCGGTGCGGGAGATGAACTTCACCCTGTCGGCGGGGGAAACCCTGGCCGTGGTGGGCGAATCGGGTTCGGGCAAGAGCCAGGCCTTCCTCGCCATTATGGGTCTCCTGGCCCGCAATGGCCGCGCCGGCGGCCGCGCCATGATGGGCGACATCAACCTGATCGGCATGGCGCCGAACCAGCTCGATGCCTATCGCGGCAAGGACATCGCGATGATCTTCCAGGATCCGATGACCTCGCTGAACCCGACGCTGCGGGTCAAGACGCAGCTCAGCGAAGTGCTGGTCAAGCATCGCGGCTTCAACCAGGCCGATGCAGTCAAGACCTCGATCGAAATGCTGGAACGGGTGGGGATTCCCGAACCGGTCAAGCGCGCCAATGCCTATCCGCATGAGCTGAGCGGCGGCATGCGGCAGCGGGTGATGATCGCCATGGCGCTGCTGTGCCAGCCCAAGATCCTGATCGCCGACGAGCCGACCACGGCGCTGGACGTGACGGTGCAGGCGCAGATGCTGGACTTGTTCAAGTCGCTGACCGAGGATTTCGGCACCGCGCTGGTGCTGATCACCCATGATCTGGGCGTGGTGGCGGGCGTCGCCGACCGGATGATGGTGATGTATGGCGGGCGCGCGGTGGAAAAAGGCGGGGTCGACGACCTGTTCTACGATCCGCGCCATCCCTATACGCTGGGCCTGCTGCATTCGACGCCGCATATCGCCAAGCGCGCCGCGCGGCTCGACCCGATCCAGGGCCTGCCGCCGAGCCTGGAAAACCTGCCCAAGGGGTGTTCGTTCAACCCGCGCTGCGCCTTTGCCTTTGACCGGTGCCTGGTCGAGCGTCCGCCGCTGACCGATGCAGGCGATGGACGGCAGAAGGCGTGTTTCTATGAAGGCCCGATGGCCTATGGCGAGGTCGCATGATGAACCAGGCTCCCATCGACCTGCTCGAAATCCGCAATCTCAAGAAGACGTTTTCGATCTCGGGCGGCCTGTTCAGCCGACCGTTGACGCTGACGGCGCTGGAGGACATCAACTTTTCCATCCGCCAGGGCGAGACGCTGGGCATTGTGGGGGAGAGCGGCTGTGGCAAGTCCACGCTGGGTCGCTGCATCCTGCAGCTGCTGGCGCCCGATGAAGGCCAGGTGCTGTGGCTGGGGCAGGACCTGACACGGCTGCCGGCCGAGGAAATGCGCATGCGGCGGCAGGACCTGCAGATCATTTTCCAGGATCCGCTGGCCTCGCTCAACCCGCGCATGACGGTGGGCGAGATCATTGCCGATCCGCTGCGCACGCTGCGGCCGGAGCTCAACAAGACGGAACGCCGGGCACGCGTGCTCAAGACCATGGAATCGGTCGGGCTGCTGCCCGAGATGATCAACCGCTACCCGCATGAATTTTCCGGCGGGCAGGCGCAGCGCATCGGCATTGCCCGGGCGCTGATCACCGAGCCCAAGCTCATTGTCTGCGACGAGCCGGTATCGGCGCTCGACGTCTCGATCCAGGCGCAGATCCTGAACCTCCTGACCGACCTCAAGGACGAGTTCGGGCTGACGCTGATCTTCATCAGCCACAATCTGAGCGTGGTGCGGCATGTGTCGGACCGCATCCTGGTGCTCTATCTGGGGCGGATCGTCGAGCTGGCCGAGGGTGACGAGATCTATCACGACCCCAAGCACCCCTATACGCGGGCGCTGCTGACGGCCGTGCCGATCCCTGACCCCAAGCTGGCGCGGCAGCGCAATATCGACGCGCTGAAGGGCGAGATTCCCTCGCCGATCAATCCGCCCTCGGGCTGCACCTTCCGGACGCGGTGCCGCTTCGCCATGCCCTATTGCGCCGACAAGCGTCCGCCGCTGGAGCGGATCGAGGGTGACCGGCTGGTGGCGTGCCATCGCTGGCGCGAGATCGAGGTGCCGAAAGAGGCGGTGATCGCCGGCTAGAGCATTTCACCGTTTCGCTGAAACGGTGAAATGCTCCAGTTCTTTGGCTTGTCGCGTTTTCGAACCGCAAAGGTGGAGCCACTTTTGCTGAAAACGCTCTAGGCGCCCAGCGCCTCATAGGCCGCCGCGATCGTCGCGGCGGTCGCGGCCATTTCCGCGTCAGAAAATTCGAGCACGCCGTGTTCGGCCATCAGGGCATGATATTGCTGGTGCTCATAGGGCACGCCGCGGGGCAGCGGCACGACATGCCAGTGCAGATGGCTGTTGCCCTGTTGGCTGCCCAGCGAGAGCACATAGATGCGCTCGGCGTCAAAGACCTGCTTGAGCGCCCGGGCCAGGCGGTGCACCACGGCCTGCAGCGCCAGATACTGCGCCGGGGCGAGATCGGTGGCCAGATCCTCGACATGGGCGATTGGGCAGACCAGGGCATAGCCGGGCTGGGTGGGGAATTTGCTGAGAAAGACGATGGCGTCATCGTCTCTGGTGATCACGTGGTGCGCATAGTCCGGATTGCCGGCAATCAGCTCGCAGATGAAGCAGGGGCCATTGCGGCTGCGCTCGACATGGCCAGCCAGGTCAAACGGCTGACGGCTCACGTGGCGGGCTGGTCCGGGCCGGCATCGCTGCGCCGGTCATTGGCGCCGACATCGACGGTCTTGCGCCGCCGGTCGGGACCCTTGAACTGGGGCGCCTCGATGAAGCTGCGCGGATTGGCCTCGATGCTGTCGAGGCGGGTCTGCAGGTGATTGGCAGCAAAGGGCTTGCGCAGGAATTCGGTGACGCCGGCGTCGCGGGCGGCGGCGATGCGCTCGGCATCGGGGGCAGCGCTGATCATGATGATGGGCACCAGCCGGTTCGGACATTCGGCATGGGCGCGCAGCTTTCTGGTGAAGGCCACGCCGTCCATGCCGCCGAGCACGTCATTGATGATGACCACGTCAAAGCTGCGGCGCATCAGTTCGATCATGGCCTTGCTCGCGTCATTGGCCTCGCGGATGTCCTTGCGACCCAGGCCACGCAGCATGGTGGTGACCAGGCCGGCCATATAGGCGGAAGGATCGGCGACGAGCACGCCGCGCTTGGTGATTTCCTCATTGGCCATGGTGGCGTCCCGTCTGAAAGTGCGGGAGCAGCTTAGCGCGGCTTTGCCTATGAGGCGTTAATAGGCTAAGCGGATGCATGCCGATGGCTTGACGACATTTGCATGAAAACACCGGCCAAGCCGCGTTGACAGGGGGGGGCATTTTCCCTATGTATGCCGGCAAGTTTCCGGGCGCCAAGGCGCCCCTTTTGTTTGACCAAGGAATCATCTGATGAAGATCCGCAACTCGCTGAAGGCGCTGATGACTCGCCACCGCGCGAACAAGCTCGTCCGCCGTCGCGGCCGGGTTTATATCATCAACAAGGTAGACAAGCGCTTCAAGGCCCGCCAGGGCTGAGCTATCGCTTGATCACGAATTGACTGACAGGGCCCGCGCAAGCGGGCCTTGTTGCGTCTGGGGCAGCCGGTCCGCTAGCAGAGCGTTAGGGATGACATGCAGCCGTGCTTCACCTCGCCACGGCTGTGGTGCTAAGGGCTTTTTTGCCTGCCGACCATCCGGACGCCTTACTGCAAAAATATACATTATTATCAATAGTTTGAGTTGTTTACGGCCGCGCTGGCCATTTTAGGTGCTGTCTTGCAGCGCTTTTTGCGAGGTTGGACCATGCTGAAGGCCCGGACGCTGACCGTCCTGATCAACCGGCCTGTCGACGATGTCTATGGCTTCCTGAGCAACCCGGCCAATCTGGCGCGCTGGACCCTGTTGGGCGAGGGACGGGCCGAGCCGGCAGAAGGCCCGCGGGTCTGGTCATTTGTCGGCGCGGACGGGCATGTGCTGGTGCGGTTCAGTGCCCCCAATCCCTATCATGTGCTGGACTATTCGCTGCAGTCGGGGGTGCATGTGTGGCAGTTTTCCAGCGTGCGGCTGATCCGCAATGGCAATGGCTGCGTGCTGGTGCATACCTCGGTCCAGCAACCGCTGGTGTCCGACGCCGCCTTCGAGTCCGAGGCTGAATGGATGCAGGCCGACCTGCTGGTGCTCAAGACGCTGATGGAGCGTTGAAATCATTGATGCGGCCGGGGTGATGGTGGCATGCCGCGGCCCCGGTCTTGAAACGGGCGCGATCCGTCCCATCTTGGCTGGGAATGGAGACCCCGCAATGACCCTTGATCGCGCTTCGGCCCAATATGACATCGAGAAGAAGTCGCTGCTTGCCGCCTATATATTGTGGTTCTTCCTCGGCTATGTCGGGGCGCACCGCTTCTATCTGGGCCGACCGCTCAGCGGCGTCATCATGCTGGCGCTGTCGGCGGTGACCCTGCTGCTGACGCTGGTCTCGTTCGGCGTGCTGAGCTTTCTGTGGTTCGTTGTCGGCCTGTGGTGGCTGATCGACGCGCTGCTGATCCCGGGCATGGCGGCGGGCAGCAACAGCCGCATTGCCGACCGGGTCTTTGGCGGCCGCTACTGACCGCCTGAACCGGGCCTCTGACTGCACATCGAGCAGGCGCTTCGAGGCTGGCTCGCGCGACCGCCTGTCCGAACCCAAGCGCTGAGGCGCCGTTCAGCGCGCCATGGGGTGAAAATGAAAAAGGGCCCGCGCAAGCGGGCCCTTTTGACTGGTGCGGAACGTCGGCGTCAGCTCGAGCCGGCGCCGTCCTGGCGGACGAAGGCGATGCGCAGCATATTGGTGGCGCCCGGCGTGCCCAGGGGAATGCCGGCGGTGATGGCAATGCGGTCGCCGGGACGGGCAAAGCCCTCCTGATAGGCGATGACGCAGGCGCGATCGACCATGTCTTCCAGGCTCACCGCGTCTTCGGTCTGCACGCAATGGACGCCCCAGACCACCGACATGCGGCGGATGGTGCGCATATTGGGCGAGAGCACGATGATGGGCTTGGATGGACGCTCGCGGGCGGCGCGGATGCCGGTGGAGCCCGAGGCGGTATAGGTGACGATGGCAGCCAGATCGAGGGTTTCGGCGACCTGGCGGGTGGCGGCCGAGATGGCGTCGGCGGCAGTGGCCTCCGGCTCGGTCTGGGCAGCGCGGATGATGCCGCGATAGTTGGCATCGCCCTCGACGGCCACGGCCACCTTGTTCATGGTGGCGACGGCTTCGACCGGATAGGCGCCCGAAGCCGACTCGGCCGAGAGCATGATGGCATCGGCGCCTTCAAACACGGCGATGGACACGTCCGAGACTTCGGCGCGGGTCGGCACGGGGGCGGTGATCATGGATTCGAGCATCTGGGTGGCCACGACCACCGGCTTGCCATAGCGGCGGGCCATGCGGATCATGCGCTTCTGCAAGCCGGGGACCTGCTCGAGCGGCAGTTCGACACCCAGATCGCCACGGGCGACCATGATGGCATCGGAGAGCTTGATGATTTCCTCGAGGCGCTCGATGGCCTGGGGCTTTTCGATCTTGGCCATGACGCCGGCGCGACCCTGGACGATCTTGCGCACGTCGATGATGTCTTCGGGACGCTGCACGAAGCTCAGGGCGATCCAGTCGGCGTCGGCGGCGAGGCCGGCCAGCAGATCGGCGTGATCCTTCTCGGTCAGGGCGCCGGTGGGCAGCAGCGTGTCGGGCAGGGAGACGCCCTTCTTGTCGCTGAGCTTGCCGCCATAGACCACTTCGGTCTCGATGGCGCCATTGCCCACCTTGGTGGCCTTGAGCGACAGCTTGCCGTCGTCGAGCAGCAGGCGATCGCCGACCGAGACGCTTTCGATGATTTCGGGATGGGGCAGATAGACGCGCTCGGCATTGCCCTGGTCGTCATTGTTGCTGTCGAGGGTGAACTTCTGGCCGGCCACCAGCTCCACCGAGCCGCCGATGAACTTCCAGACGCGCAGCTTGGGGCCCTGCAGATCGACCAGGATGCCGAGCGGGTGGTTGAGGCGCTTTTCGACATTGCGAATGCGCTCGACCGTGGTGCGCAGCACGTCGTGGCTGGCATGGCTCATATTGATGCGGAACACGTCCGCGCCGGCCTTGGCCAGTTCCTCGATCATCTTTTCCTCGTGGCTGGCAGGCCCGAGGGTGGCGACGATCTTTGCGCGTCTCATGCGTCTCATTGCGTGTCCGTTTCTTGCGTCGTTATGTCGTCCTGCGGTGCATCCACATCGGCGGGATCGACAAGGAAAGTGGGGTCTTCGAGGTCTTCGCTTCCGTCCGGACCGACGATCGCCGGGCCGGCGCCATTCTCGCTGAGCTGCAGCGTCCAGTCGGAACGGTTCTGGGTATCGATTTCAAAGAAACCGGTGCGCTCATAGCCGCGGGCCAGGCAATCCTCAACCCCGAATATGGTGAAGGTTTCGTCACGCGTACACATGAACACCGCGCCATCCCAGGCGCCGCCTGCCACATCATCGGCTGCGAAGATGTAATAAAAACGACGCTGCAGGTCGCCCTGATACAGCACGCGGCAATCACCGGGAGGCGCCTGCCACCAGCCTTCGCTCATCCAGCCGCGCTCGGCGCGATAGCCCAGCGCCACCGAGACGAGATTGGCCGTTTCGTTGCAGATGCGCAGATCGGCCCTGGCCGGCGTGGCAAAGAACGCCAGGCTGGCAAGAGCTGCGCCGATCAGGGTCGTGCCGAGACGGATGGTTTGCAAAAGCGAGCCGGAAATCATCGGGAAAACGTGCCTTCTTTGAGCCCATGGTAGGGGATTGGTCAATGGCTAATGCCTTGATTTGGCCGAATTGGGGGCATCTGCGGCAGCGGCGATGTGGATTGGATCACAAAGGGGTTGAACCGGGGGCGAGTCTGGGGTTCAAGCAGCGCTTGATACAACGAGGTAAGACCCATGGCTGAAGAGAGCGTTGCCCAGGACCAATTGCGGGCATTCATCGAGCGCATCGAGCGCATGGAAGAAGAAAAGGCCGCGATCGCCAACGACATCAAGGAGATCTATGCCGAGGCCAAGGGCAATGGTTTCGATACCAAGATCCTGCGCAAGATCGTGGCCATCCGCAAGCAGGACGCCAATGAGCGCATGGAGCAGGAAGCCCTGCTCGAGCTCTATATGAGCGCGCTGGGCATGGTGGCGGCGCCGTCGGACGACTGACCGGTCCTCAACTGCTGTTGATCCGTGCCGCCCGGTTGCCTCAGCAGCCGGGCGGATCTGTATCTGCCAGCCGGTGCCGTCAGGCGAGGATGTCGATGGTGGACTTGAGCATGCGGTCGGCGGCGCGCACGATGGTTGCCGAGGCCTTGAAGTCGTTCTGGGCCAGCATGGTCTCGACCATTTCGGTGCCCAGATCGATATCGGCCAGGCCGGTGCCGAAGCGGGCGACGCGGCCGGCGCTGGCCTCGAGGCGGTCGGCAGCGCGCTGCATGCCGAGTGTTCCTGAAGCGATGGCAGATAGGGTCATGATGGCGGCCTGACTGGTGGGCGTAATGCCGCCAGCTAGCGCCCAAAGGGTTCACGATTGCCTTAGCCGGAAGCGGGCAATGCAGTTCAAAAGCCAGACAGCCTTGCCGGCCGGAATGGCCGGCTAGACGGACCGGCCCAGGGCCGCCACCATGGCGGCCTCGTCATAGCCCAGGGTGGCCAGCGCAGTGGCGACAATGCCGGCGCGGTCGAGGCCGGCATCGGCATACATGTCGGCCTGGCTGGCATGTTCGACGAAATGATCGGGGATCATCAGCGGGCGGAAGCGCAGCTTGCCGTCGAGCAGGCCATTGCTGGCAAGGAAGGTGGCGACATGGCTGCCAAAGCCGCCCAGGCCACCCTCTTCGACACTCAACAAGACGTCGTGGCTGCCGGCCAGGCGGGCAATCAGTTCGGAGTCGAGCGGCTTCATGAAGCGGGCGTCGGCAATGGTGGGATTGAGGCCCAAGGCGGCCAGCCGGTCGGCAGCGGCCAGCACTTCGGCCAGGCGCGCGCCATAGCTCAGGATGGCGATGGTGCCGCCCTGGCGCACGATGCGACCCTTGCCGATGGGCAGGATCTGGCCGCGGGCGGGCAGGTCGACGCCCATGCCGTCGCCGCGCGGATAGCGAAAGGCGATGGGGCCGCTGTCGTAATGGGTGGCGGTGGTCACCATGTGGCGCAGCTCGGCCTCGTCGGCCGCGGCCATCTGCACGATGCCGGGTATGGCGCCGAGAAAGGCGGCGTCATAATTGCCGGCATGTGTGGGGCCGTCGGCGCCGACATAGCCGGCCCGGTCGATGGCAAAGCGCACCGGCAGCTGCTGGATGGCCACGTCGTGGATGACCTGGTCATAGGCGCGCTGCAGGAAGGTCGAATAGATGGCGCAGAAGGGGCGCATGCCCTCGCTGGCGAGGCCTGCCGCGAAGGTCACGGCGTGCTGCTCGGCAATGCCGACATCGAAAATGCGGCTGGGATGGATTTCGGCGAACCTGTCGAGCCCGGTGCCCGAGGGCATGGCGGCGGTGACGGCGACAATGCGCGGATCGTCATTGGCTTCGGCGATCAGGGTATCGGCAAATACCGCGGTATAGGACGGCGCATTGGAGGGTGCCTTGGTCTGGGCGCCGGTGATGACGTTGAACTTGGAGACGCCGTGATACTTGTCGTCGGAATCCTCGGCCGGGCCGTAGCCCTTGCCCTTCTTGGTCACGACATGGACGAGGATCGGGCCCTGGGCGGCGTCACGCACATTGTCGAGCACGGGCAGCAGGTGATCGAGATTGTGGCCATCAATCGGGCCGACATAGTAAAAGCCCAGCTCTTCGAACAGCGTGCCGCCGGTAAAGAACGAGCGGGCGAATTCCTCGGTGCGACGGGCCGGCTCATGCAGGAATTGCGGCAGCTTGCTGACCACCGACTTGGCGGCCTCGCGGGCACCGCGATAGACGGGCCCCGAGACCAGGCGCGCCAGATAGGCGCTCATGGCGCCGGTGGGCGGGGCGATCGACATGTCATTGTCGTTGAGCACGACGATGAGCCGGGCGTCCATGGCGCCGGCATTGTTCATGGCCTCATAGGCCATGCCGGCCGACATGGCGCCATCGCCGATGACGGCGATCACATTGCGCGGCTGGTCGAGCAGCTCGCTGGCCACGGCCATGCCCAGGCCGGCGGAGATCGAGGTCGAGGAATGGCCGGCGCCAAAGGGGTCGTATTCGCTTTCGGCGCGGCGGGTGAAGCCGGACAGGCCGTGCTTCTGGCGCAGCGTGCGCATGCGGTCGCGGCGGCCGGTGAGGATCTTGTGCGGATAGGCCTGGTGGCCGACGTCCCAGATGATGCGGTCATGGGGGGTGTCGAACACGGCATGCAGGGCCACGGTCAGTTCCACGACGCCCAGCCCGGCACCCAGATGCCCGCCGGTCACCGAGACGGCGTCGATCATTTCGGCGCGCAGTTCGTCGGCCAGCTGCCGCAACTCCTCGCGCGGCAGGGCGCGCAGGTCAGCAGGAGAATTGACGGTGTCGAGGAGCGGGGTGGAGGGCTTGTCGGCCAATCGGGCAGTCCTTCGCCTAAAGGGGCACTATGGCAGTTGTTTAGGCGCGCGAGCGGCGCTTTGCAACAATAGCGGCCACCTGCGCACAACTGCGCAGGCACCGGAATGGACTGCAAACATGCCTGAATTGGGGCCGCTCAGTTGCTCACGGGAGCAGCCGGCCTTGTGCCGACGAAGCGGGTAGAGGACAGGCCCTCGGGGAAATCGCCCACGCGCAGAATGGTGACATAGGGTCCCATTTCGGTGGTCGGGCTGAAATCGGCCTCGTCGTGATCCCAGATTTCGGCAAAGTGGTCCGAGCTCACCGCCGTCGGGGTGGTGAAGACCTCGGCGACGTGCTCGAGGTCGGGTGCCACCAGATCGGGGCGGCGCATGGCGCCGGCATCGGGGCGCTTGGCCAGGTGCTCGGCCAGGGCCTGGGCAACGGGTTCATCCTGGCGCGGGGCGGCAAAAGTGCCCCGGAACAGGTCGGAAATGGCGCCGGTGACGACGTTGTCACTGCCCAGCGACGCGGTGCGCAGGGCGGTCACGCCGGGCAGGGCCGGCAGGCGGGATACCGGCATTACCGGCGTCGCGGCGGGCGCGGTTTCGCGGGCGATGATCGCCTCGAGGGCGCTCTGCGCTGCCGGGTCCTGCGGCATGGGCGAGAGATAGGCGGTCATCATGTCGGGCTGCGGGTCGGAGGTGATCAGGCGCGGCTGCGGCACGGGGGCGGTCAGCGCGGCAATGGCGGTCACGGCGTCGCCCGATGGCAGGGTAGCGGCGGTGGCCAGCTGCAGGGCTTCGGACTTGCGCAGCGGCATGGGGGCGCTGGCCAAGGTGGTGATTTCGGCGGCATCGAGCGGCGCGCTGCCGGCGGTGGAGAAGGGCAAAGCCGGCGCGGTGCTGGCAAGGGCCACGCCGCCCAGATTGACCGGCCGCGGGGCAGGAATGGGGGCATTGGCGGTGGCCTGCGGCGCCAGGGAAGCGAGCTGCACCTCGGCTGGCGGCGCGGCGGGAATGGGTGCGGGTGTCGGGGCAGGCGCAGCGGCACGGGCGGGAGCCGGGGCGGCGGCAGAGGCGCTCGGCTGGCTCGATGAACCGCCGAACAGCAGATCAACCAAAGTGCGGCCGCTACCGGCGCTGGCGACCTGGGTGCCCGAGCTGCTGCCATTGCAGGGCACGGCATGGCAGGTTTTCCACTCGGCCATGGCCACCTGATAGCCCTGCTGGGACAGCGGCTTGCCATCTGTGGGCAGGTGCATGGTCTTGCCGTCGGGGAAGATTTCCTGCAGCTGGGCACGGGTCATGCGCGGCCAGGCGCGAACCGAACCGGTGTCGAGATGGACAAAGGGGCTGCCTGATGTCGGGTAATAGCCGACGCCGCCGACCTGCTTTTTCATGGCAGCGGCGCGCAGCCGCGGCAGGGAGACGCCGGGGATAAAGAAATCCATGGCATTGCCCTTGGTGTGCTGGCTGTTTTCAGCGACACCTGACGAGCTTTCGCGCAGCATGGCATTGGTCTTGGGCGAGCGATAGGCCGAGACGACATTGATCGGCTGGCTGGCGCCGACCTCCTGATAGACTTCCCAGACCAGATCGAATAGCCGCGGGTCCATCTTGGTGGGCTCGTTGCGGCGCCAGTCGCGCAGGAAATAGTTGAGATCGTTGAGACCGGACTGGACGTATTGTCCATTGCGCTTGAAGACGATGCGCGCCGTCTCCTTGGTGTGGGTATAATAGAGGTAGATGGCGCGTTCCGAGGCTGCCGCTGCCGGCACGACCGAGGTCGGCAGGATGAGCGAGAAGCTGATCAAGGCGGCGAGCAGAAATTGCCCAAAACGATGCCGTTGCAAATTGGAATTCCCCGTCACGCGATACTCTGTCCGGTCAGTCTCTCGGCAGACATTAGCGTCAAATACGATGGATTTGATTAACGCTGCCTGCTGCGTGCCCTCCCTCAAGCGGGCTCACGTATATGTTATTACGATCAGAAACTGGCGCAACCAAGGCCGAATTGTCAATGAAAGCTTAAGGCCGGCCGCGTGCGGCCGGCAAGGCCAGGGTGGCGGCCTCAGGGCGAGATGGTGCCGTCATCGGCTTCGGCAACGATATCGACCGGCCTGGGCGGGGTCGCCAGGCCCATGGCGGCGATGAGATTGGCGTTGTGGCCGTAAATGTCGTCGAAGGACTGCAGGCTGCCATCGGCGGCCACGCGCACGGTGAAATAGGCGATGTGCACGGGGATCTGCTGGTCCGGGTTTACCCAGCGTTCGGCCGCGCCAAACATGCCTTCCAGCGAGGCCCGGCTGATATTGGGCTCGTTGGCCAGCAGCGCATCGGCAAATTCCATGGGGTTCTGCACGCGGACGCAGCCATGGCTATAGGCGCGGAAATCACGCTCGAACAGCGATTTGGACGGGGTGTCGTGCAGGTAGACATCGTGCTTGTTGGGGAACAGGAACTTGATCTGGCCCAGGGCATTGCTGGTGCCGGGGCGCTGGCGGATGCGGAAGGGGAAATTGGTGGCGCTGACCTGGTTCCAGTCGACCTGCCAGGGGCTGACCGGATTGCCCTGATAGAGCAGGTCGTAATTGTGGCTGTCGATATAGCCGGGATTGGCCATGACAGCGGGGGCGATCTCGGCCTTGACGATCGAGCTGGGCACATTCCAGTACGGATTGACCACGATGTGGCGAATGGATTCCGAGAAGATCGGGGTCTGGTGCTTGGTGGTGCCGACAACGACGCGGGTAGTATATTCTTCGCGGTTGTCGCGGTTGACCGACAGGCGGAATTCGGGAATGTTGACCAGCACGTTGAACGCGCCAAGGTCGCGCGGCATCCAGCGCCAGCGCTCCATATTGGCCAGGATATCGGCCTTGGTCAGCGGCGCGCCGCCATTGAGGGCGGCCAGCGTGGCCGGACCCATGACGCCATCGACATAGAGGTTGGCTGTCTGCTGGAAGGCCTTGACCGCTTCGACCACGCTGTCGTCATAGACCGTGTCGACGGAAGCAGGCAGCTCGAAACGCTGGCGCAGCACGGGGACGCGGGCATCGCTCATGCCGGGCTTGAGGGTGGCGCCGGCCTCGATCTGTACCGGACGGTCGGTCTGGTTCTGCTCGAAATTGGCAAGCGCTGCCTTGAGGGCGAGGAATTCGGGGTGGGTTGGCTCCAGCGCCGCGAGCACCTTGACCGGATCGGCACTGGTGGCCAGTTGCACCAGCAGGCTGGCTTCGTCGAGCTTTTTGGGCGCCACATCGAGGTTTTCACTGACCGAGCCGGGCACGATGCGGCCGGTATAGATATGGGTGGCATAGCGCATGGTGGCGCGCGAGAACGCGGTTTCCAGCGTGGCCATCTTGATCGGGTCGTTGCCGACGGCGGTCACGTCCAAAGCGGGCGTGAGATAGTCGGATGGACGCAGGCCTTCGGTTTCGGCTGCGGCAAAGAGCTTGAGAATTTTCTGGGCAGGCGGCGAGAAGGCGACAGCGCCGTCGGCGGTCTCATCGAGCCAGATCGGCGCAAAATGGCGCGCGCCATAGAAGAAGTACAGTTTCTGCGCCTCGGCATAGGCGGCGCTGTCCTTGGCGGCACCATAATAGGCGGCGGACAGGCCGGCCTTGATGGTCTGGGCCAGCGGCGTCTGCGGCGGCGCGATATAGACCGGGCCCATGGTGGCACTGGCCACAGCCTGCGCCGATGCCGGCACAATGGGTGCGACGCCCGCAAGGGCGGCAATCAGGCAGACCAGAAACTTGTTCATGCGGACTCCAGCAGGCTATGTCGTGTTGCGGCGTCACCGGCGATCCGGTGGATTCAACAGCCGCGCCGGACAAAATCATTAGCCAAAAATCCTTAACAGGAACAATTGCTCGCAGTTTTGTGAGGGCAGTCTGCTGCGTCCGACAGGCCTGCGGGAACAGGCGCCATCCGCAGGCCAGTCGGCGCGCGGCATCGTCCCGGCCCGGTGGTGCGCCGGTCACCGCGCTGCTTGTTGCAGCGTTATTGATCAGGCTCAAAATTGCGGCCCGACCGTTGCGCTATAGTCTGGGCATGCAACAGCGAACACTCCTGGGTCCACTGCAGCTGGGCCGCGATCCGAACCACGCCTCAGGCAACCGGACCAAGGTCCGGATTGAAGGCCTGAGCTTCTGGTATGGCGACAAGCAGGCCCTGCGGGACGTGTCACTCGACATCTGTGCCAATGAAGTCACCGCCTTCATCGGTCCTTCGGGCTGCGGCAAGACAACGCTGTTGAAGTGCATCAACCGCACGGCCGAGATCATCCCCCATGCGCGGATGGAGGGCAGGGTACTGCTGGACGGCGAGGACATCTACGATGCCGAGCTTGATCCGCCCATGGTGCGGCGGCGCTTCGGCTGGGTTGCCCAGCGCCCCGATCCACTGCCCCGTTCCATCCGCAGCAACCTGCTCTATGCCCCGCGCCTGCATGGACTGGTGTCGGGCCGGGCCGATGAAGACAGGCTGGTGGAGTCCGTTCTGACCGATGCCGCCCTGTGGGACGAGGTCAAGGATCGCCTTGACGATGACGCCTATCAGCTCTCGATCGGGCAGCAGCAAAGGCTGTGCGTTGCCCGGGCCCTGTCGGCCGACCCGGAGATCGTGCTGATGGATGAACCCTGTTCCGCCCTGGACCCCCTGGCGACCGCCCTGATCGACGAACTCATCGACCGGCTGCGGGCCAGTCGCACGGTGGTGATCATCACCCACAATATCCAGCAGGCGGCCCGGGTCTCGCAGCGAATCGCCTTCTTTCATCTCGGCGTCGTCGTGGAGGCCGGCGATACCGAGCAGATCATCCTGCGGCCCGCGACGCACCAATGCGCCGATTTCATCATGGGTCGGTATGGCTAGGCTGCGGCGGGCGAGGCGCGGGCGGGCAAGCTGCCGGCAAGCCATCGGCGCCGATGGCGCCCGCGGCATCACGGCGCCAGGGCGAGGGTGCCCCCGGGCGGGGCGGGGGCAGGTCCGAAAAAGCCACGGAAAGCTGCGGTTTCCTAAGACCGGCTTGCATGGCGCCGGGCGGGCCCCTAGCGTCGTCGCTGGAGGATCAGCATGGACCGGCAAAGCCATTTCGTGGTCGTGGGCGGCGGCACTGCCGGCTGGATTGCGGCGTTCATCATTCAGGATGCGGCCCGCCGCAAGGGACTGAACGCGCGGATCAGCGTCATCGAGCCGTCGAGCATCCCGACCGTGGGGGTGGGCGAGGCGACGACGGCGGCGTTTCGGGTGCTGCTCAAGCATTTCGGCATCGACGAGTTCGAGTTCTTCCGCAAGACCGAGGCAACGTTCAAGCTGGGCATCCGGCACGAGGACTGGCGCCGCAAGGGCCATACCTATTACGGGCCGATCGATGATTCCCACCAGGTGATCCAGGCGCCGGCAGGGGCGCCGAACGACTATCTCAATGTCTATGCCGTGGCCGCCGGAAGGCCGATCACCGACATGCACCTGTTCGGGCCGCTGCTGGAGCAGAAAAAGGCGCCCTATGCCCGCAAGGCCGATGGGTCGCTGATCCCGCTGGGGCCGTTTCACCACGCCTATCATTTCGACCAGGCCAAGGTCGGGCGGTTTTTTGCCAGCAAGTCCAAGGGGGTGGAGATTGTCGATGCGGTGGTGTCCGGCGTCGAGCGTCACCCCGAAAGCGGCGACGTCACGGCTTTGCAGCTCGACAATGGGCAAAAGCTGGAAGGCGATTTCTTCATCGATGCGACGGGGTTTCGCAAGCAGCTGATCGTCAAGGAAATGGCGGCGGACTGGGTGAGCTATGCAAATGAACTGCCGGTCAACCGGGCGCTGCCGTTCTGGCTCGACATCAAGCCGGGCGAGGAGATTGCCAATTATACCCGCGCCTGGGCGCAGGATGCCGGCTGGATGTGGCAGATCCCGACGCAGACCCGCTATGGCTGCGGCTATGTCTATTCGGACGAATTTTCGACGCCCGAGCAGGCCAAGGCGGAAGTCGAGCGCGTACTTGGCCGCGAAATCGAGGTGCGCAGCGATATCCGCTTCTCCATCGGCCGGCTGGAAAAGGCCTGGATGGGCAATGTGGTGGCGGTAGGGCTGAGCTCGAGCTTTCTCGAGCCGCTGGAATCGACCTCGATCCATGGCACCATCGTGCAGATGATGCTGTTTGCCGACCGGCATCTCAAGCATCCGGCTGACATGACGCCGGCGGACCGCGCCGATTACAATGCCCGCGTCGGCCGGCAGGTCGACGATTTCCGCACCTTCGTCAACACACACTATATGGTGGAGCGCGACGACACGCCGTTCTGGCGCGCGGTGCGGGCCAACCGCATCCATCCCGAAACCAGGGCGCAGCTGGCGCGCTGGCAAAGCCAGATGCCGCGGCACGAGCAGTTTGCCGACAGCCTCTTCGGCCTGCCGCATATCCAGACCCAGCTCTATTATCCGGTGCTGGCCGGGTTGGGGCTGCTCAGCCAGGACCTGGCGCGACGCGAAATGGATCGCGATCCGAAGCTCCGGCAGTTCGCGCGGCAGGCCTATGAGGGGCTGGTCAAGGAATATCGCGAAGCGGCCAAGCAGGCGCTGGGGCATGCCGAGTTTTTGGAGATTATGCGGGGGATGTGAGGGGAGGATGTGCGCCAACCTGATGGCGAATTCCGACCCCGTTGCCGTCATCGGGGCCATTAACATTGCCCGAAAGCCGCCGAACCGTTATTTCATGGTCAATTGCGGAGCCCTGTGGTGGACAGAATATTCGTTATCGGCAACGGCGGAAGCGGCAAGACGTGGCTGACTGAAAAACTGTCCGCGGGACTGCATATCCCATCGACACACCTCGATGATCTGCACTGGTTGCCAAATTTTGAGGCTGAGCGGCTACGGGAAGAACGTGACCGGCTGGTGGACGAAGCAGCACATGGTGCCGCCTGGATTATGGAGGGCATCTACGGTTCCGTTTTCCGACAGGTTTCTGCCCGTGTTACAACGCTGATTTGGCTCGATCTGTCGGTGGATGAGTGTTTATCCAACCTCATGCACAGGGGGCAAACCGGCGGCGGAACAGTTGAACAATTTGACGACCTGCTGGCATACACCCGCGCTTATCACGACCGACAAAACTTGAATTCGTATGCGGGCCACCTTCGTCTGTTCGATGAATTTGGGCTGGAGAAGTTCAGGTTCTCTGGTCGGTCAGATTGTGCGTCATTTCTAGCGGGAGTGAAGGCCGCGCAAATGCAATAGCGTCAGCAATTGTGGTCCGCCTCTCAAAAGCCGACAGTCACCCCTTCCACCCCATCTCAGCCGCTTCCCCCCTCAGGCCGCGTCGCTGAGCAGTTCTTCGGCCAGGCCGTATTCGTGCAGTTTGCGGTAGAGCGTGGAGCGGCCGATCTTGAGGGCGCGGGCGACGCGGGACATGCGGCCGCCATGATGCTCGATGGCAAAGACGATGGCGGCACGCTCGATTTCGGCGAGGGCCGCAACCTCGCCGGCGGGGTCGAGGAAACGGTCGGGCAAAGCCGGCATGCTGACATGCAGGCGCTGGCGGGCCGTGGCGGTGTCGATATGGGTGGGTGCTGAGGCGACCGGGGCCGCCTCGATTTCCCTGATGGCGCGCTCGCGGCCATTGGCCTGGGCGATGATCTGGGGGAAGTCGATGGTCTCGAGGAAGGCGCCGTCGCTGAGGATGACGGCGCGATAGACGGCGTTTTCCAGCTGGCGGACATTGCCGGGCCAGTCATACTTGGCGAGCAGGTCAAGGGCGACCGGGGAAATGCCCAGGATGCGCTTGCCGGATTCGGCGGCGAAGCGGGCGATGAACATGGCGACCATGGCCGGCAGGTCTTCCATGCGCTCGCGCAAGGGCGGGGTATAGATGGGGAAGACATTGAGCCGGTAATAGAGGTCCTCGCGGAACTCGCCGGACTTGGCCAGGTTCAGCAGGCGCCTATTGGTGGCCGAAATGATGCGCACATTGACGCGCTCGGTGCGCGACGAGCCGACGGGCTCGATCTCGCCTTCCTGCAGCGCGCGCAGCAGCTTGACCTGGATGTCGAGCGGCAGTTCGCCGACCTCGTCGAGAAACAGGGTGCCGTTATGGGCCTCGGCAAACTTGCCGGCCTGGTCGGCAATGGCGCCGGTAAAGGCGCCCTTCTTGTGCCCGAACAGCACCGATTCAACCAGATTGGGCGGGATGGCGCCGCAGTTGACGGTGATGAAGGGCTTGCCGGCGCGGTCGCCGGAACCCTGGATGATGCGGGCGATGAGTTCCTTGCCGACGCCGGTCTCGCCCTCGATGAGGACGGGAATGGTCGACTTGGCGGCCTTGGCGCACAGGCTGATGACGCGGGCCATGGATGGGGCCCTGGCAATCATGTCGGCGGCGGTGAAGGTGCCGGTCTTGCGGGCGCGTTCGGCGCGGATGGTGGCTTCGAGCGCGTCGAGCTTCATGGCATTGCGCAGCGAGATGATGAGCCGCTCGGGCGCCACCGGCTTGACGAAATAGTCGGCGGCGCCATTGCGCATGGCCGAGATCACGGTTTCGAGCGAGGCATTGGCGGTCTGGATGATGACGGGGGTGGTCAGGCCCTCGCGGCGCATGGCCTCCATCACGCCCATGCCGTCGAGATCGGGCATGACCAGGTCGAGGATCATGGCGCCGATATTGCGGTCGTCGCGCAGGATGGCCAGAGCCTGCTCGCCGCCGGTAGCGGTCAGCGGCTTGAAGCCGGCCTTGTTGGCGACCTCGGCGGTCAGGCGCAACTGAACCGGATCATCATCAACTACCAGAATGCGCGTCATCCAAACTCCGGTCTTTTTGCTGCGGCATCGATTCGTGTGCCGTTTTGGGAACAAGATGGCCGGAGGGGGTTAAGGGGCGATTAATCATGGACAATTTGACGCCGTCAGAGGGTGAGGGGTTTCCTCTCCCGTTCACGGGAGAGGGGGACCACGCGAAGCGTGGTGGAGAGGGGAGCCTACGCGCGAACGCTGGTTCGACCCCGTAGACGACCGGCGCCATCGTGCTCGCGGCACCCCCCTCCACCGCCTGACGGCGGTCCCCCTCCCCCGCAAGCGGGAGAGGAATCCCGTTGCCGGCATCGCGCGCGGGGCTCACCCTTTCCAACCCTGTCCCCGCTGGTTAAGGTCCGCGCCAAACCAGACGCGCCGGAGTCCTGCCCATGAATGCCCCCGCCCAGAAGAGCCACAATCAGTTCGGCAACCTGCCGGTCTGGGATCTCAGCGACCTCTATCCGGGTGGCGACAGCGCCGAATTCAAGGCGGACCTGGAAAAGGCCAAGGCCGATGCGGTGCGCTTCGAGGCGGACTACAAGGGCAAGCTGGTCGATCTCACCAAGTCGGGCCAGTTGATCAAGGCGATCAAGGACAGCGAGGCGCTGGGTGACCTGACCGGCCGGATCGGCTCGTTCGCCTTCCTGCAATATGCGCAGAAATCGACCGATCCCGACCGCGCCAAGTTCATGGGCGATACCAATGAGGCGCTGACCAACCTCTCCACCCGGGTGCTGTTTTTCGAGCTCGAGCTCAACCGCATCGAGGACGCCGATCTCGACGCCGCCTTTGCCAATGATGCCGAGCTGGCACGCTACCGCACCTGGTTTGCCGAGCTGCGCAAGGCCAAGCCCTATCAGTTGGACGACAAGCTCGAAGAGCTGTTCCACGACAAGTCGACCACCTCGTTTTCGGCCTGGAACCGGCTGTTCGACGAGACGCTGAGCAGCCTCGAATTCGAGGTCAATGGCGAGGTGCTGACCCTTGAGGCCACGCTGCACCTGCTGAGCGAGAAGGACGAGGCCAAGCGCGAGGCGGCGTTCAAGGCTTTGGGCAAGGTGCTCAAGGCCAATGGGCGGCTGTTTACCCACATCACCAATGTGCTGGCCAAGGACAAGGAAATCTCCGATCGCTGGCGCGGCTACCAGGACATTGCCGACAGCCGGCACATGGCCAATTCGGTGGAGCGCGAAGTGGTCGATGCGCTGCAGCAGGCGGTGGAGGCGGCCTATCCGCGGCTCAGCCACCGCTACTACAAGATGAAGGCCAAGTGGTTCGGCAAGGACAGGCTCAATGCCTGGGACCGCAATGCGCCTTTGCCGACCAGCGACGAGCGCGTCTGGGACTGGGACAGCGCCGTCTCGACGGTGATGGAGGCCTATGGCCAGTTCTCGCCCGAGCTGGCCGCCTGCGCCGCGCCCTTCTTCAATTCGGGCTGGATCGATGCGCCCAGCGGCGACGGCAAGCTGTCGGGCGCCTTCGCGCATCCGACGGTGCCAAGCGCCCATCCTTTTCTGATGCTCAACTATATGGGCCGGTCGCGCGATATCATGACGCTGGCCCATGAGCTGGGCCATGGCGTGCACCAAAGGCTGGCGGCGGCGCAGGGACCGATCCTGGCCAATACGCCGCTGACCCTGGCCGAGACCGCCTCGGTATTCGGCGAGATGCTGACGTTTCGGTCGCTGTTGAACAAGACAACCGACCCGACGCAGCGCTTTGCCCTGCTGTCGAGCAAGGTCGAGGACATGCTCAATACGGTGGTGCGGCAGATCGCCTTTTATACCTTCGAGCGGCGGGTGCACACGGCGCGGCGGCAGGGCGAGCTCAAGACCGAGCAGATCAACCAGATCTGGCTCGATGTGCAGCAGGAATCACTGGGCGAGGCGATCATCGCCAATGAGGGCTATGAGAGCTTCTGGGCCTATATTCCGCACTTCATCCACTCCCCCTTTTATGTCTATGCCTATGCCTTTGGTGACTGTCTTGTGAACTCGCTCTACGCACAGTATGAGAAGTCGAGTGATGGCTTCGCCGAGCGCTATTTCGAGCTGCTCAAGGCCGGGGGAAGCAAGCACCATACCGAACTGCTCGCGCCGTTCGGGCTGGATGCCAAGGATCCCCAATTCTGGTCGCTGGGTCTGTCGATGATCGAGGGGCTGATCGACGAGCTGGAGGCGACCGCGCCCTGATGCAAGGTCAAGCGGGCCAAGCCGGTCACCGACTTTGGACGCATAGACTTTACCAAACCCTGGACTTACGAGGACGACATGGCCACCAAACACCGCCCCGAACACCATTCCGAGCTGCAGGTTGAATCCCCGATGGATTATGCCCAGCACGAAGCGACCTATGAGGGCTTCCTCACCGCCGTCAAATGGTCCGTCATCGGCCTGGCGGCGACAGCCGTGATCCTCTACTTCCTGATCCAGCCCTGATTTTCAGCGCGGATACGGGCATTTCATTCTAGCCTGTCCACCGGGCAGGCGGGCAGGAGAATTTCATGAAGATTGCCATCGTTCGCGAGCGTCTCGACGGGGAGAACCGCGTTGCGGCCACCCCCGAGACGGTCGGCAAGCTCATTGCGCTGGGTGCCAGCGTCGCGGTCGAAAAGGGCGCCGGGCTCGGCTCGCGCATTCTCGACGCAGACTATGAAGCAGCGGGCGCCGTGATCGGCGCCACGGCCGCGGTAACGCTCAAGGGCGCCGATGTGGTGCTGACCGTGCGGCGGCCCGAGGCGGCCGCGCTGGCGGGCGTCAACAAGGGCGCGCTGCTGATCGGCGCGCTCGACCCCTATGGCAATGACAAGGACGTGGCGGCGCTGGCCAAGGCCGGCGTCACCGCCATGGTGATGGAATTCATGCCGCGCATTACCCGCGCGCAGGTGATGGATATCCTTTCCAGCCAGGCCAATCTGGCCGGCTATCAGGGCGTGATCGAAGCGGCTGCCGCCTTCGACCGGGCCTTCCCCATGATGATGACCGCCGCCGGTACGGTACGGCCGGCCAAGGTCTTCGTGATGGGCGCGGGTGTGGCGGGCCTGCAGGCCATTGCCACGGCCAAGCGGCTGGGCGCGGTGGTTTCCGCGACTGACGTGCGGCCCGCGGCCAAGGAACAGGTGGAAAGCCTGGGCGGCAAGTTCGTCGCCGTCGAGGACGACGAATTCAAGCAGGCCGAGACGGCCGGCGGCTATGCCAAGCAGATGAGCGCGGAATACCAGGCCAAGCAGGCCGAGCTGACCGCCCAGCACATTGCCAAGCAGGACATCGTCATCACCACCGCGCTGATCCCGGGGCGCCCGGCGCCGCGGCTGATCAGCAAGGCCATGGTGGAATCCATGGCGCCCGGTTCGGTGATCGTCGACCTGGCGGCCGAGCGCGGCGGCAATGTCGAGCTGACGGTGCCCGGCAAGGTGATCGAGCACAAGGGTGTGACGATCATTGGCTATACCAATATGCAGGGTCGCATCCCGACCACGGCCAGCCAGCTCTATGCCCGCAACCTGCTGGCTTTCCTCACCACGCTGATCGACGCCAAGGGCAAGACCCTGGCGATCAACTGGGATGACGAACTGGTCAAGGCGACGGTGCTGACGCGCGATGGCGCGGTGGTGCATCCGAACTTTGTCGGCGCCGCGATTGCCGGCGAAGCCAAGCCGGTTGCCGTGGCCAAGGCTGCGCCGAAGCCCGCCGCCAAGAGTGTTGAGGCCAAGGCGAGCCCGGCCAAGACCGGCGCAGCATCGGCTGCCCCTGCCAAGCCGGCCGCAGCCAAAAAGCCTGTTGCGGCCAAGCCGGTGATTGCCGCCATGGCCGATACGCCCAAACAGGCTGCGCCAGGGGTGGAGCAATCCATTCCGGCGGCAGCCGAGGCGCCGGCGACGCCGGCCAAGCGCGCTGCGACCAGGAAGGCGGCTGCGGTGATGGATGGTGCCGCCAAGGCGGCGACCGTAGCAACGGCCAAGGCGCCGACACTGCCCAGGAAGCCCGCCACTGCGCCGGCAAAGGCCAAGCCCGCGGCGAGCAAGCCGGCTGCCGCCAAGGCCCAGGCGCCTGCCGCCGACAAGCCGGAAGCAGCCAAGAAACCCGCCGCACCCAAGAAGCCCGCAGCCCCAAAGGGAGCCCAGTAAATGGAAGCGATCGACCCCTTCACCTTCCGCCTGGCCATTTTCGTGCTGGCGATCTTTGTCGGCTATTTCGTCGTCTGGTCGGTGACCCCGGCGCTGCACACGCCGCTGATGAGCGTGACCAATGCGATTTCCTCGGTGATCGTGGTGGGCGCGCTGCTCGCCGTGGGCGTGCATCTGGCGACCGATGCGAGCTGGCTCTCCAAGGCCTTCGGCTTCATCGCTCTGGTGTTTGCCAGCGTGAATATCTTTGGCGGGTTCCTCGTCACCCAGCGCATGCTGGCCATGTACAAGAAGAAGGGCTGAGCCGATGATCTCTGCAGATATTGCAGCCCTTCTCTATCTCGTCTCGGGCGTGCTGTTCATCATGGCATTGCGCGGCCTTTCCAGCCCGCGCACGGCCCGGCAGGGCAATAGCTACGGCATGGTCGGCATGGGCATTGCCATCGTCACCACGCTGGCCGTGGCGGCGCCGAGCGACGTCATCAGCTGGGCGCTGATCATCGGCGGCATCGGCCTGGGCGGCGGCATCGGCGCCTATATGGCCCGCACCGTCAAGATGACCGACATGCCGCAGCTGGTCGCCGCCTTCCACTCGCTGGTGGGCCTGGCGGCGGTGTTCGTGGCCGCGGCGGCGCTCTACGCGCCCGAAGCCTTCCACATTGTCGAGATCGACCCGGTGACCGGCCTGGCCGTGGGGCTGATCCATGCCCAGGCACTGGTGGAAATGAGCATTGGCGTGGCGATCGGCGCCTTTACCTTTACCGGCTCGGTGATCGCCTTTGCCAAGCTCAACGGCAATATGAGCGGCAAGCCGATCCTGCTGCCGATGCGCCATGTGCTGCACATCGCCATGGCGGTGGTGCTGCTGGCCCTGGTCTGGGCCTTCACGACCTCGGCTGACCCGATGCTGTTCTGGATGATCACCCTGGTGGCGCTGGTGCTGGGCGGGCTGATGATCATCCCGATCGGCGGCGCGGACATGCCGGTGGTGGTGTCGATGCTCAATTCCTATTCGGGCTGGGCGGCGGCGGGCATCGGCTTCACGCTGGGCAATACGGCGCTGATCATTACCGGCGCCCTGGTGGGCTCGTCAGGTGCGATCCTGAGCTACATCATGTGCAAGGCGATGAACCGCAGCTTCATCTCGGTAATCCTGGGCGGCTTTGGCGGCGATAGCGGCGCTGTTGCCGGCGGCGCCGAAGAGGAGCGCCCGGTCAAGCAGGGCGCGGCGGACGACGCGGCCTTCCTGATGAAGAATGCCAGCAAGGTCATCATCGTGCCCGGCTATGGCATGGCGGTGGCGCAGGCGCAGCACGCCTTGCGCGAAATGGCCGACCTGCTGAAAAAGGAAGGCGTCACGGTCAAATATGCCATTCATCCGGTGGCCGGCCGCATGCCCGGGCACATGAACGTGCTGCTGGCGGAAGCCAATGTGCCCTATGACGAGGTGTTCGAGCTCGAGGATATCAATTCCGAGTTCGCCCAGTCCGACGTTGCCTTTGTCATCGGCGCCAATGACGTCACCAATCCGGCGGCCAAGACCGACAAGACCAGCCCGATCTATGGCATGCCGGTGCTCAATGTCGAAGATGCCGGCACCGTGCTGTTCATCAAGCGCGGCATGGCCGCGGGTTATGCCGGGGTGCAGAACGAACTGTTCTTCCGCGACAATACCATGATGCTGTTCGGCGACGCCAAGAAGATGACCGAGGACATCGTCAAGGCGCTGGGCCACTAGCCACCCATAGCAGACAGTGAAAAGGCCCGCTTTGCGGGCCTTTTTGCATTTGGCTCAGTAATGCGGCGGGGGCGGTTCGCTGGCGGGGTCGGCGATATGGACGCCGGAGCGGACCTGCTGTTCGATTGTCTCGAGCTTGCGGGCGAGCATATCAATCTGCTGCCACTGCGCCGTGATGGTGGCGTTGAGCTCGTCGATGGTCTGATCCTGGAAGGCGATGCGGGTCTCGAGGGCGTCGAGGCGCTCGGCAGTATCTGTCATGACATCTCTCCGAACAGGATGGGGTCCGTTGCCTGGGCCAACGGGCATTGCCTGGCAAGGGCGGCGGCACAGGCAGCCGATATAGCGGGCTGGGTCCGGGTGCAAGCGCCGCTGTGTCATAGGGCCGGCTGGACAGACGCGGCCAAACAACAAAACGGGCTCTATTGTTCCGGCGTCAGCATGCTGCAGATCTGCCCTCATTGACGCAAACGGAACCCTTTGGTCGTTTCGGTCATTGCTTTGTCAGATCATAGCAAAGGCGGGAGCCCAGCATGGCCACCAGCAGAGCGATTTCTCTTCCGATCCAGTCCGTACTTGATGCCAACCGCCACGACTCGCTTGGCCTGGTGCTGAGCGGGGCGCTGCCGCTGTCGGTGTTTGTCATCGCGCATGGCATGGCCGAGCTGGCCGGGGTGATGCCGCTGTTCTTCGCGCCTTTCGGCCTGCCGGGCTGGCTGGGGGCGGCGCTGCATATCGGCAGCCTGCCGCTGTTCGGCGTGGCCCGCTGGATGGTGGCGCAGCATGGCCCCAAGGGTCGCAGCGCCGGCTGGTGGCTGGTGGGGTTGATGGTCGGGGTGATTGCACTGCCCTTCGTAGTCCAGCCGCTCGATTCGCTGATGCTGAGCCTGGTCACCGTGGTGCTGCTGCTCACCGGCATGGCCGCCGGCCTGCGGGTGGCAGCCGTGTCGCCGCGGGCGGCGCTGGTCATGCTGCCGGGGCTGGCCTGGATGGGGCTGAGCGCCTTTATCGGCCTGAGCCTGGCGGCCGGCTGGTCCCCGCCATTCAGCCTGACCAATGCGCAGGGCCAGGCCCTGCAGTAGAGCAGGTTACATCAGGGTGCGTTCTTGCAGTCACGCGCCATCCGCGCCATGTGGGGAGCAACGAGGATTTGCCGAGGACCCGCTTATGACCAAGACGCTCAAGATCGACGTGTTCACCGATGTTGTCTGCCCCTGGTGCATTGTCGGTTCGGCGCGGCTGGACAAGGCCATTGCGGCGCTGCCCGACGACATCGACGTGGTGGTCGAGAACCATCCCTATTATCTCGATCCCAATACGCCGGCCGAGGGCGTTGTCGTGGCCGACATGCTGCGCGAGAAATATGGCAAGGAGCCCAAGGAAATGTGGGAGCGGGTCGAGAGCGAGGCGCGCAAGGCCGGGGTCGAACTCGATCTCAGCCAGCAGCCGCGCATGTTCCCCACCAAGAAGGCCCATACCATCACCAGGCTGGCCAAGCCGATGGGCAACCAGCACGAGCTGGCCAATGCCATTGCCAATGCCTATTTCCTCGAGCACCGCCAGATCAACGACGACAATGTGCTGGCCGATATCGCGGTCGAATACGGCTTTGACCGCGGCGACGCGCTTGACGCGATGAATGACGAGAACGAGCTGGCCATCACCGAGCAGCTGGCCGTGGATGCAGCAGCGCAGGGGATTCGCGGCGTGCCGTTCTTCGTCTTCGGCGAGAAATATGCGCTGTCGGGCGCACAGCCGGACGAGGTGTTCGAGCGGGCCCTGGCGCAGACCATCGACGAACTCTGAGACCGGCTGGCAGTCCGGCGTCAGTGGTGTAGATTTGCCGGCAGTGATTTGCCGGGGACTGGTCCGTGAAGCTTGTGGTTCGTATCGTGCTCGGTGCCGCGCTGGTGGTGGCGCTCGCCTATGCCGGCGTCTTTGGCTATATCTATGTCAACCAGCGGGCGCTGCAGTACAGTCCCGCGGGCGCGGTGGTGGCGCTGGCCGATACCGCCCTGTCCGGGGCGCAGGAAGTGGCGATTGCCTCGGGCGACGGCACGGTCCATGGCTGGTACCAGCCGCCGCAGGTTGGTCGCCCCGTGATCCTCTATTTCAAGGGCAATGCCGGCAGCTTCAGCGAGGAGCATATCCGGTTCGAGCATTTCGCTGCTGCCGGCTATGGCTTTCTCGCCTTCGACTATCGGGGCTTTCCGCTGTCGCCGGGCATAATCAGCCAGAACAATATCCTAGAGGACGCCACCAGCGCTTTTGACTGGCTGCAGGAAAAGGGCTTTCCCATCGTGATCTGGGGGCGGTCGCTGGGGTCGGGCCCGGCCACCTATGTGGCCAGCCAGCGCGACGCGGTGGCGCTGCTGTTCGAGGTGGGCTTTTTTTCCGCCGTCAGTGTCGCCAATGAGCGCTATCCCTTCCTGCCGGTGGCACTGGCCATGCAGGATACATTCACTGTCGATCAGTGGATGGTCGATGTCGCCGAGCCCGTCATGGTGGCGCATGGCACGGCCGACAGCGTCATCAGTGTCAGCAATGGCGAGCGGGTCTATGCCCTGGCGCCCAATCCCGATGAACTCTGGATCGAGCCGGGCGCCGGGCATGACGACCTCTGGGCGCGCGGCATCTGGGCCCGGGCGGAGGCGTTTTTCAGCCGGGCGATGGCCGGACCGTGACGGAGATCCAGACACAACAAAACGCCGTCCCTAAGGACGGCGTTTGAATTTTTCGGGTCAAGGCGCGCTTAGTTGCGCGGCGTTGCCGATGCGCTTGGGCGAACGGGCTGACCTGGACGCGGAGCTGGCGCAGGCAGGCCACCTTCACGCTGCAGGCGCTTGCGTGCCAGCTTGCGGGCGCGGCGAATGGCCTCGGCCTTCTGGCGAGCCTTCTTCTCAGATGGCTTTTCGTAGTAGTTACGAAGCTTCATCTCCCGGAAGACGCCTTCGCGCTGCAGCTTCTTCTTCAGTGCGCGGAGCGCCTGGTCTACGTTATTATCGCGAACGACTACTTGCAAAGGTCAACCGCCCTTTCGAAGCTTGGACATGTGGGTATGGATCGTGGCGCCGCGGCAAAAACCCCGTCGCCGACCAGCAGGGCTGATCACCGTGGGCCGCTCTATAGCCCAGCTATCCGGCCTTGTCCACCGACTCGTGGAGAAAAACCGTCAAAGTGCCGGTGCCGGCCTTGCCCGATTTGGGGAGGCGCGAAACAGTCCGGCAGATGATTTGCCGCGAGGAGACCGAGAATGACCAGCACGCTGATCCTGCTGCCGGGATTGAACTGCGATGCCCGACTGTGGCGCGACGTGATGACGGGTCTGGGCGCGCAGGTGCGGCCGCTCGTGGCCGAGCTGGGGGCAGAGGATTCCATTGCCGGCATGGCCCGCGCGGCGCTGGCGCTGGCCCCGGGGCGATTCTGCGTCGCCGGGCTCTCCATGGGCGGCTATGTGGCGCTCGAGATCATGCGGCAGGCGCCCGAGCGGGTGGAGCGGCTGGCGCTGCTCGACACCTCGGCCCGGCCCGATGACGATGTCCGGCGCGAAACCCGGCGGGCGGGGATGGCCGCGGCGGCAGAGGGCAAGTTCGGCCTCGTGGTGCGGGCCATGCAGGCGGGCCTGCTGGCGCCGCAGCACCTCAATACGCCTCTGGCTGCCGAGGTCGTGGCCATGGCCGAGCGGACGGGACCGCAGGCCTATCGGCGGCATCAGCAGGCGATCATGGACCGAATCGACTCGCGGCCCTGGCTGGGCGCCATTGCCGTGCCGACACTGGTCGGGGTGGGCGCGCTCGACACGCTGACGCCGCCGGCGCTAGCCGAGGAGATGGCGGCGGCGATCCCCGGGGCTGACCTGGCCGTGTTTGACGGCGCCGGCCATATGTCGGCGATGGAAGCGCCAGAGGCGGCGGTGGGCGCCATGCGCGCCTGGCTGGCGCGCTGAGTCGGGTCAGCGGCGGCGGGTGATGGTGTTGATATGGGCCATCTTGCGGCCGGGCCGGGCTTCGGCCTTGCCGTAAAGGTGCGGCTGGGTATTGCCGTCGAGTTCGGCCGGCACCTTGGCGACGTCATCGCCGATGAGATTTTCCATCACCACGTCGGCCATGCGGGCGGGATCGCCGAGCGGCCAGCCGAGCACGGCGCGGATATGCTGCTCGAACTGGTCGGTGAGGCAGACGGCCTCGGTCCAGTGGCCGGAATTGTGCACGCGCGGGGCGATCTCGTTGACGACAAGGGTCGGCCGCTCGCCGGGCAGCACGAAGAACTCGACGCCGAGCACGCCGACATAGTCGAGCGCCACGACGATGACCTTGGCCAGCATGGCGGCGTGCTTTTCCACGCCGGGGGAAATGTTGGCGGGGACGGTGCTGGTGTGCAGGATATGGTTAGTGTGAATGTTCTCGGCGGCGTCAAAGCTGCGCACCTCGCCACTGGCGTTGCGGGCGACGATGACGGAGATTTCCTTGTCGAAGGGCACGAAGGCCTCGAGCACCAGGGGCTTGGGCTCCAATGCGGCAAAGGCGGCAGCAGCCTCGGCGCGGTCGCGCAGCACGCGCTGGCCCTTGCCGTCATAGCCCAGCCGCGTGGTCTTGAGCACGGCGGGCAGGCCCAGGGCGTCGATGGCCGCTTCCAGCTCGGGCAGGCTCGTCACGGCGCGATAGGCGGCGACGGGAATGTTCTTGCCGGCGAGGAAGGCTTTTTCGGCCAGGCGATCCTGGGAGATGGAAAGGGCATTGGCGCCGGGCCGCAGCGGCTTGCGGGCGGCAAGGAATTGGGCGGTTGCGGCCGGGACATTTTCGAATTCATAGGTGATGACGTCGACGGCGTCGGCAAAGGCGGCGAGCGCGGCCAGGTCGTCATAGGCGGCGACGGTCTTGTGCGGGGTCACCTCGAAGGCGGGGCTCTCGGGGTCGGGGCAGAAGATATGGGTGCGCATGCCCAGGCGGCTGGCGGCGAGCGAGAGCATGCGGCCGAGCTGGCCGCCGCCGAGAATGCCAATCATGCTGCCAGCTGGCAGCGGCGTCGTATCGTGGGGCAAGAGGTTACTCGGTATCGGCGGGAAACAGCGGGACCGCGGCAGTCTGGCGGGCGCGGAAGGCATCGAGGCGATCGGCCAGATCGTCATCGGACAGGGCCAGCACGGCGGCGGCAATGAGAGCGGCATTGATGGCGCCGGGCTCGCCGATGGCGAGGGTCCCCACGGGGATGCCGCCGGGCATCTGCACGATGGAGAGCAGGCTGTCCTGGCCATTGAGGGCCTTGGACCGCACCGGCACGCCAAAAACGGGGAGCGGGGTCATGGCAGCGATCATGCCGGGGAGATGGGCGGCGCCGCCGGCGCCGGCGATGATGACCTTGAAGCCCTCGGCGCGGGCATTGCTGGCAAATTCGACCAGGCGCTCGGGCGTGCGGTGGGCCGAGACGATCAGCGCCTCATATTCCACTTCCAGCGCCTCGAGCGTTTCGGCGGCCAGGCGCATGGTGGGCCAGTCGGACTGACTGCCCATGACAATGGCAATGGGTGGTTTGGTGAGCACGGCCGATTCCCCTATCGGTCTTTGCAAAGCGCGGAACTAGCCCAATTGTCGCCACACATCAAGCCTTCGGACCCCTTCAGGCGATGATGTCGGGCAGCAGAATGTTCTCCAGTTCGACGATGCGATCCTTGAGCGCCAGCTTGCGCTTTTTGAGCCGCTGAATCAGCATGCGATCGGCGACATGGGACTCGGTGAGCGTGTCGATGGCCGCGTTGAGATCGCTGTGTTCCTGGCGTTTTGTCGCCAGTTCCAGGCCGTAGCGGGCTTCTTCTTCCTTGGTGAGCGACAACATCAATTCGAGCGCACCCCAACGCCGTGAAACACACCCTTGGTTAACCGATCAGAGGTGGATTTGCACATGATTTCCCATTGGGTCACGAAGACAGTCGACATTGCGTGAATTTTTTGTGACGATCAGGTGTCCACAGAGGCTTTCAAGGAGTTGTCATGACGACTGAAGGGCATATCGCGGCGCTCGAACGGCGCCACCAGGAGTTGGACCGCCAGATCCAGGCCGAGCTGCAGAACAGCAAGGCGGACGAGCTTACGGTCAGCGCGCTCAAGCGCAAGAAACTCGAAGTGAAGGACGAACTCCACAAATTCAGCATGACAGGCTGACCAGCGGCGCAGTTTTACCCCCCATAGGGTGGAAAGGGTCACGGCATTCGCCGCGGCCCTTTTTTGTTGCCTCAGGCGCCGGCGAGCAGGCCGGTTGCACCCTTCCAGACCAGGTACAGTGCCAGCAGGAACACCAGCCAGTAGGCGATGCGATAGAACCACACCATCGAGATGCGGCGGACCAGCCAGACGCCGCCCAGCACGCCGACAATGCCCACCGGCACGAGCGAGGCCGACAGGGCCAGGTTGTGCAGGCTGAGCTGTCCCAGGAAGAAATAGGGGATGAGCTTGGCGGTGTTGATGATGGCGAAGAACACCGACGTGGTGCCGGCATAGACCTGTGGGGTCAGCCGCTGCGGCAGCACGTAGATCTGGAATGGCGGGCCGCCGGTATGGCTGATGAAGCTGGTAAAGGCGGCAAAGCCGCCCCAGAACGTGCCCCATGGCCTTGAGGGTGGCAGCCCCTCCAGCTTCTTGCGCAGCGGCAGGATGGCATCGAGAATGAACAGCAGCGTCACCACGCCGACAAAGAGCAAGACGCCATCGTCCGACACGATCGACCACAGCGCCCAGCCCAGCAGCGTGCCCGCTGCGGCGCCGGGCAGCATGATGCGGATGATGCGCCAGTCGATATCCTTGCGATAGGTCCAGACGGCGATCACGTCCATGGCCAGCAGCACCGGCAGCATCATGCCCGCCGCGTCGCGGGCCGGCATGACCAGGCTCAGCAGCGGCACGCCGACCATGCCCAGGCTGCCGAGCAGGCCGGCCTTGGACAGGCCGACAACGAGCACCGCAATCACGGCGATGGTGATGAAATAGGGATCGATGACGGGCATGGGATAGTCCGGGAAGGGTCGTACTACTCGGTACGCTTTGCCGCGGTTTTGTCAACCGGGGCCGGCGGCGGATCGGCGGTCATGGCGGCGGTCAGCAGGCCCATGGAACTGCGGACCATGCCGACATAGGCGGATTCATCCTCGCGGACGGCAAAGCTGTCGACCAGCAGCTGGTTGTCATGGGCCTCGAAGGCGCGGGCAAGGCGCTCGGCCTCCTCGGGCGAGTGGCCCAGCCGGACCAGCACCTTGGCGCCCAGATTGATGGCGGAGAGAAAGGTCTCGCGCTCGAAGATTTCCACGCCCATGGCCATCAGGTCATGGGCATGGCCGCGATCGACGGCGCGGGCGGCGATGGTGACTTGCGGATATTGCCGGCGCATGTTGCGGGCCACGGCCAGGATGCGGTCGCGGCCGCCGACGGCGATCACCACCAGCTCGGCATGCTGCACGCCGGCGGCCTGCAGCAGGTCGATCCGCGCGGCGTCGCCGTAGAATACCTTGACGCCGAAGCGGCGGACCAGCTCGATCTGCACCGGATCATCATCGATCAGCGTCATCTCGAAGCCCTGGGCGCGCAGCATGCGGGTGACGATCTGGCCGAAACGGCCATAGCCGAGCACGACGATCTTGCGGTGCTCGTCGATGGAGTCGGCGGGGTGCGTGGCGCCGCGCGCGTCCAGCCGCGGCGCAATCAGCTTGTCAAAGACCAGCAGCAGCAGGGGGGTCGTGATCATCGAGAGCGCCACCACCACGCTCATGGTGTCGTATTGGGCCGATTCGAGGACGCCTTCGGTACGGGCGAGCTGCAGCACGACAAAGGCAAATTCGCCGGCCTGGCTCAGCATGATGGCAATCAGCATGCGGTCGGCGAAGTGCATGCGGAAAAAGCTGGCCAGGCCAAACAGGATGACCATCTTGACGGCCACCAGGCCGATCACCAGCGCAGCAATGCGGAGCGGATCGGTGGCCAGCACCGAAAAGGCGATCGACATGCCCACCGAAATGAAGAACAGGCCGAGCAACAGGCCCTTGAAGGGTTCGAGATTGCTCTCGAGCTCGTGCCGATATTCGCTGTCGGCCAGCAGGACCCCGCCGATGAAGCCGCCCAAAGCCGGTGACAGGCCGAGATATTGCGTGATCATGGCCGCACCCACGACCATGGCCAGGCCCATGGCGGTAAAGGCTTCGCGCAGGCCGGTACGGGCGACATAGCCCAGTATGGGCCGGACGACATAGCGGCCGGCCACCAGGGCAGCGATGAAGGCGCCAACCACCGATAGCGGCATCAGCCAGTCGATGGGATTGTCGAGGGCTTCCACGGCCAGGGAGACTTCGGCATTGATCGCCGCGCCGCTGCCGGCAATGGCCAGCAGGGGAATGGCGGCCAGCACGGGAATGATGGCCACATCCTGCACCAGCAGGATGGCGAGGCTGGCGCGACCGGTATCGGTGCTGGTGATATCGCGCTGGGCCACCGTCTGCATGGCAATGGCCGTCGAGGACATGGCCAGGGCCATGCCCATGATGAGGGCGACGTTCCAGTGCAGACCCGTCAGGGTCAGCAGCAGCATGACGACCACGGAGGTGACGATGATCTGGGTGACGCCCAGGCCCAGCACCTTGTGGCGCATGCGCCAGATCTCGCTGGGCTGCAGATCAAGGCCGATGAGGAAGAGCATCATGACGATGCCGAATTCGGCAATATGGCGGGTGGTATCGCTGTCGGATACCAGGCGCAGGCCATAGGGCCCGATCAGCACGCCGGCGGCAAGATAGCCAAGGACCGTGCCCAGGCCGGCCGCCTTGGCCAGCGGCACCAGCGCCACGCTGGCTGCCAGCAGAACGAAAATGACCAGCAGGATGTTGTTTTCCATTCTGCTGGCCAGTTCTTGCCTAGTTGTCGGAGTCGGTCTGGATCGACTTGAGTCTGGAGAAGACCGAGTCGGCGTCGAAATCGTCCTGCGCTTCGGCCGGGCGGTGGTCGTTGGCAGCAAATTCGCCGTTCTCGTCGGTGTGGCCGCGGCTGCCGGAGCGGGCCAGGGCCTCTTCGGCGGTCATCAGCATGGTGCCCTCCTCGGCCTCGTCGACGCCCGGGCCACCCTTGGAGGCGCGGCGCACTTCGAGATCGAGGTCGATCTGGCTGCACAGGCCCAGGGTCACCGGATCCATCGCGGCCAGGTTGGCAGCGTTCCAGTGAGTGGACTCGCGCACCGAGTCGATGGTCGACTTGGTGGTGCCGACCAGACGCATGATCTGGGCGTCTTTGAGTTCGGGATGGTTGCGCACCAGCCACTTGATGGCATTGGGGCGCTCGTTGCGGCGCGAAATCGGCGTATAGCGCGGACCCTTGCGCTTGTTGGCCGGGACGTGGACTTTCGGCTCGCTCAGCTTGAGGCGGTAAGCAGGATCGGCCTCGGCCTTCTCGATCTCTTCGCGGGTGAGCTGACCGTTCTGGATCGGGCTGGCACCCATGATGCCGCCAGCGACGTCGCCGTCGGCAATGCCCTGAACTTCGAGCGGATGCAGGGTGCAGAAGGCGGCGATCTGCTCGAATGACAGCGCCGTGTTGTCAACCAGCCAGACGGCGGTCGCCTTGGGCATCAACAGTGGCTGGGTCATGATAAATCTCTCCTGCAGGCGCGGCCGGTTTTCCTCCGGACCGCTCCGCCTCTTTGCTTCGTGCTGAGGGGGAACACAGACAATATATGGATTTGCCCGCTGATCCGCAATGGCAATGTAGGATTTGCCCACCGGCAGCGCGGCTAAGCCTGGGCACCGAAGGGGGTTACCAGCACGAGCTTGCCCAGATGGGTGCGGGCTTCCATGGCGCGGTGGGCAGCGGGTGCCTGGTCGAACGGGAACGGGGTGATCGCGGGTTTGACGGAGCCGGGCGCCGACAGCGCCGGCAGCAGATGGGTGCGGATGTGCTCGGCGATGGCGGCCTTGGTGGCGGCGGTCTGCGGGCGCAGGGTCGACCCCGACAGCGTCAATTGCCTGGCCATCAGCGTGCGCAGGGAGATCTGGGCATTGCCGCCGTCAAGGGTGGAGACCTGGACGATGTGGGCGCCGCGGGCGCAGGCGTCGATATTGGTCTGGGCCATGGCGCCGCCGATGATGTCGAGCACGCGGTCAACACCGTGGCCGTCGGTCAGTGCCTGCGCGCGGGCGACGATGTCCTCGGTGGTGTAGTCGATGGTGGCGACAGCGCCCAGGCGAGTGGCGTAGGCGGCCTTGGCGGGGGAGGAGACCACGGCAATCGCCGATGCCCCCAGAATGGTGGCGATCTGGATGGCGGCGCCGCCAATGCCGCCGGCCGCGCCATGCACCAGCACGCTCATGCCGGGGGCAAGCCCTGCGCGCAGCACCAGGGTCTGGGTGACGGTGAACCAGGTCTCCGGCAGGGCGGCGGCCTCGGCCAGCGTCCAGCCCTCGGGGACCGGCAGCACCTGGCCGGCGGGAACGGCGACGAATTCGGCATAGCCGCCGCCATTGGCCAGGGCCATGACGCGGTCGCCAAGCTGCCAGGCGGTGACATCGGTGCCGATCGCGGCGATCTCGCCGGCCACTTCGAGGCCGGGCAGGGGCGAGGCGCCGGGGGGCGGATCGTAGACGCCGCGGCGCTGCGCCAGGTCGGGGCCATTGACCCCGGCCGCGGCGATGCGGATCAGCACCTCGCCGGGCCCGCAGAGGGGCATGGGCCAGTTCTGGCGCTGCAGGACGTCGGGACCGCCGGGCGCGGTGATGGCAATGGCATGCATGGTGTCAGCTGGGTTCATGGCGCCATGCTGGACGAAGCAGGCTTGCCCGGCAAGCCCGTCGCGCTAAGCTGCGTCTTCCAATTGCAGGAGGCTGGCATGGATGAAGACGCAGTGGACAAGCCCAGGACGCATGTGGTGGGCATGGATATCGAAACCATGTCGGTGGCGGAGCTGACCGAGCGCATCGGCCTGCTCGAGGCGGAGATCGTCCGCCTGCGGGCGGCGATCACGGCGCGGGGCGCCACACGGCAGGCGGCGGAGTCGGTGTTCAAACTCTAGGGCGGCTATGGGCGACCTGGGCCGGGCTGCGGCGAGCAGGGGCGAGCAGGTCGCGGCACGGCGGCAGGCGAGGCCAGGCGGCGCGGCGTGTCGTGGCGGCCATGGTCGGGCATGCTGCCGGGGCGGACGGGCGTGGTGGCGCCGCTGCCCGGCCTGGGGGCGATGGCCATCAGGCCCACAAGCAGGCTTGCGGCGGTTGCCGCAGATAATGTGGCCATCAATGGCTCTCCCGTTTGATGTCGTGCCACCGGCGGGCGCAGCAGGGGTGAGCCTGCTGTCCGCCGGAGCGCGTGGTTGATTGGGTGTGATGCAAACTGACCATGCCGGCGCCGGAAGTGAATAGACCGGCAAAGGACTGGGTTAAGGGAGGGTGTCTTGTTAACCGGCAATTTGCCGGCTGCCGGCAAGGTCTGGTTAAGCATGCGGGGATGGCGGTACGGGTGGTCGATCGAGCCGGACGGCACGGGCCATTTCCTGACAAGCGCGATCGGCTCAATGGCCCCCGGCCCATGCCGCACTGACGTTCTGGTGCTGCTGTTGTGCGTTTCGGGCGGGCAATCGGCGGCGGAAGTGAACAAGGTTAAGCAATTGAACGTCGTTAACGCGCGCTTAAGCAATTGGCGGTAGAGTGAGGATATTCAGATTGTTCTGGATTTTTCAGAGTGGTTTCTCCCTCTGTTTGACGCCTCCCTGTTAACTTCGAGAGCGGTTCCTACCGCTCTTTTTTTGTTTTTGGGGTCTCTTGATCATCCAATTGCCATGCTTTTAAACCTGTCTTCATGGCTCTGGGCGCCTGATGGCAGGGCGCCTGGTGCCGGCGCCTGACTTGGGCGCCTGAACAGGGAGACGTCTGGTTGGCAGAGGGGAACGAGAACGGGGCGGCCATTGCGATCGGCCCACGCATCGTCGCCGCGGGCGGCTTTGATACGCTCTATCGCGAAGGCATGACCCTGATCGAGGATGTGGCGTCCTATCTCGATGGCGAGGGGCGCGGCGACAGCCGCATCCTCAGCCGCGAGGCGTCCTTCATCTACGCCACCGAATCCATGCGGCTGACCACACGGCTGATGCAGCTGGCCTCCTGGCTGCTGCTGCAGCGGGCAGTCAATGAAGGCGAAATCACCAAGGAAAATGCCCGCTCCGAAAAGGAGAAGGTCAGGTTCTCCGCCACGCCGTCCGAGCGCGGCGGGCCGGGCTATGACCAGCTGCCGCCGGTCCTGCGCGACTTCATCGACAAGGGCGACCGCCTGTTTGACCGGGTGATGCAGTTCGACGTGCTTGAACGCGGCCGCATGAGCGAGATGGATCCGGGCACCGCCAATGGCATTGCCGACCAGCTGGCGCGGCTCAAGGCCGCCTTCGGGCGCGCCTGAGTCGGTCGCCTTGAGAGCCAGGGCAGGCCCATCACCGTCTCGACAACAAAAAACCCGGCACAATGGCCGGGTTTTTCAATTCTGCCAAAGGCTGGCTTAGATGCCCAGGCCCTTGAAGCGCTCCTTGAAGCGCGAGACGCGGCCGCCGCGATCGAGCAGCTGGCCCGTGCCGCCGGTCCAGGCCGGGTGGGTCTTGGGATCGATGTCGAGCTGCAGGGTGTCGCCGTCCTTGCCGTAGGTCGAGCGCGTCTGGTACTTGGTGCCGTCGGTCATCACCACATTGATCAGGTGGTAGTCCGGATGGGTATCAGCCTTCATGGTATTCGCCTCAAATCAAACGGGCGCCGTGGCGCCCGGAGAGCATCTGGAATTGGTGTTGGGCGCTTCATACAGAAGAGAAGGCCAATCTGCAAGGGCGTGGCGCGGCAATTTCACGCCGGACAAAGCGGTTGCCGCGGCAGGTGCCAGTGCCTATATCGGAGCCTCAGCGCGGCCCGGGATTTCCGGACCCCATCTCTAAAAGAGTGGCGTAACCGAGCGATGACTGACCAATCCGTCCCGGTTCAGGCCGACACGAGCATCCCCACATCCGAACCGAAGACCCCGGTGCGCAAGCTGCAGCCGCTGCGGCGTCTGCTGCCGTTCATCCTCAAATACCCGGTACGGCTGTCGCTGACCGTGCTGTTCCTGCTGATCTCGGCGGTGTCTTCTCTCTCCATCCCGGCCGTGCTGGGCGGGGCGATCGATGAGGGCTTCATCGAGCAGAACCTGGAAAATGTCGGCCGCTATGGCTGGCTGATCGTGGGCATTGCCGCAGTCATGGCCATTGCCAGCGGCGCGCGGTTCTACTTCATCTCGGTGATCGGCGAGCGCGTGCTGGCTGACCTGCGGCAGGCTGCCTTCCTGCACCTGCTGCGGCTCGATGCCCGCTATTTCGACACCAATCGCGTCGGCGAGCTGACCAGCCGGCTCAATGGCGACGTCGCGGTGATCCGCAATGCCGTCGGCTCGAGCTTCTCGTTGGCGCTGCGCTCGCTGGTGACCATTATCGGCGCGCTGATCATGATGTTCCTGACCAGCCCGACGCTGACGCTGGCCGTGGTCATCGCCGCGCCGGCCCTGCTGATCCCGCTTGTCGCCTATTCGCGCCGGCTGCGCGGCATGTCGCGCAAGACGCAGGATGCGCTGGCCGACCTTTCCGCCATGGCTACAGAAATGCTGGGCGCCACCCGCACCGTCAAATCCTTCACCCAGGAAAAGACGCAGTCGGCCATCTATGACGCCCATAGCGAGGACAGCTACCAGGCCGAAATACGGCGCCTGGGCGCCCGTTCGGTGCTGGTGGGCATGGTGATCTTCCTGGGTACCGCTGCGGTGGTGTTCCTGGTCTGGTGGGGTGCCCGCGCGGTATTTGCCGGCACTGTGACCGCCGGCCAGCTCACCCAGTTCCTCGTCTATGCGCTGATGGCCTCCGGCGCCCTGACCAATGTCAGCGAAGTGCTGGGCATCCTGCAGACCGTGGCGGGGGCCACCGAACGGCTGACCGAAATCCTCGATACCGAGGCGACGATCACCGATCCGGAACATCCGGTGGCGCTGCCGGCGCCGGCTCTGGGGACGGTCGCTTTCGAGCATGTCGATTTCGGCTACGAGACCAGCGGCTATGAGCAGGTGCTGCGCGATCTGAGCTTTACCGTGGCCAAGGGGCAGACGGTGGCGCTGGTCGGCCCGTCCGGCTCGGGCAAGTCGACGACCCTGTCGCTGCTGCAGCGCTTCTATGACGTCAGCAGCGGCGCCATCCTGGTCGATGGCGTGGATATCCGCAGCGTAAGGCTCGAGGAATTGCGGCAGCGCTTTGCCTATGTCGAGCAGGAGCCGACGATCTTTGCCGGCACCATTGCCGACAATATACGCTTCGGCAAACCCGAGGCGAACATGGCCGATGTCGAGGCGGCGGCCAGAGCGGCCCTGGTGCATGATTTCGTCATGGAGCTGCCGCTGGGCTATGACGCCATTGTCGGCGAGCGCGGCGTGATGCTGTCGGGTGGGCAGAAGCAGCGGCTGGCGATTGCCCGGGCCATCCTCAAGAATGCGCCGATCCTGCTGCTCGACGAGGCCACCTCGGCGCTCGACGCGCAGAGTGAGCGGCTGGTGCAGACGGCGCTGGAGCGGCTGATGGAGGGACGCACCACGCTGGTGATCGCCCACCGGCTGGCGACGATCCGCGATGCCGACAAGATCCTGGTGCTCGAGGCCGGCCGCATCATCGATGCAGGCACGCATGACCAGCTGGTCGCCAAGGGCGGGCGCTATGCCGAACTGGCGCGGCTGCAGTTCCGGCTGGATGACGTCGGCTAGGGTCTGTGATTCCCGGGTGCTGGTCCGGGGTCTAGCAAGGCTCGACCCGTGATCGTCTCAGATCGCGCCATCGGCGCGATCTGCCGGCGTCCCGCCGTCGCCGATCACCCCTCGGTCAGCTTGAACTCGATGCGGCGGTTGCGGCGATAGGCTTCGTCGCTGGTGCCCGGATCGAGCGGGGTGAACTCGCCGAAGCCGGCCGCGACCAGGCGGTTGGGCGAGACGCCGCGACTCACCAGATATTGCGCCACCGAAATGGCGCGGGCTGCCGAAAGCTCCCAGTTGGAGGGAAAGCGCGCATTGCTGATCGGGCGGCTGTCGGTATGGCCGTCAATGCGCAGTACCCAGTTGATATCGGCGGGGATTTCGGTTTCGAGCTGCAGGATGGCGTCGGCCAGGGCGTCGAGGTCGGGCAGGCCGCCGGCCTGCACGTCGGCCTGGCCGGGATCGAACAGCACTTCGGACTGGAAGACGAAACGATCGCCTACCACGCGGACATCGGCGCGGCCCTCGAGAATCTGTCGCAGCCGGCCGAAGAAATCGGAGCGATAGCGGGTGAGATCCTGCACCCGCTGGGCCAGGGCGACGTTGAGGCGGCGGCCGAGATCGGCAATCTGGGTGCGCGACTGGGTATCGCGGGCTTCGGAGGCCTCTAGCGCCGTCTCGAGCGCGCCGATCTGGGTGCGCAGGGCGGCCAGCTGCTGGTTGAGCAGGGCCACCTGGGCATTGGCTTCGTTGGACAGCTCCTGGGCGGCCTCCAGGTCGCCCTGCAGGCCCGCAATGGCGGCGTCCTTGTCGCCGATGCCGGCGCCGATGCCCTCGAGCTGGCTGGCAAGGCTGGCATTGTCGGCCTGGGCACTGCCCAGGGTGGCGGTCAGGTTGGCGATCTGGCTGTTGAGGTCGTCGGCATTGGCGCGTTCGAGCTGCAGCAGGTCGGTCAGTTCGGCGATCTGGCTGTTGAGGCGGGCCAGCGCGGTGTCGCGCCCCTGCAGTTCCTGACCCAGGAAGAACTGGGTCAGCATGAACAGGCTGAGCATGAAGATGATGACGAGCAGCAGGCTCGACAGGGCGTCGACGAAACCGGGCCAGTAATTGGCCTCGATGCGCCGGCGGGAACGGGCTCCCGGCATGGGTCTAGTTCCGCCGCTCGTTGTCGGACTGGGCCAGCACCGCGTCGATCAGTTCGCGCAGCTTGCGATTGGTTTCACCCTGCTCTTCGATATGCTTGCGCAGGTCATCCTGCTCGGTGCGGATATGCTTGACGAGGCCATCGATGCCGCGGGCCAGTTCGGCCATGGCGCGGATGGCGTTCTGGCTGGAATTCTGGTTCTGCATGGAGCTGCCGAGCTTGTCGAACATGGCCTGCATTTCCGGGCCGCCGGCATTGGCCTGCATGGCGCTGACCGGGTGGTCGAGCTCGGTCATGGAGGTCATCCAGTCTTCGAGATCGGTATAGAAGGCGTTCTGCGCCTGGCTCGTCTGCAGGTCGAGAAAGCCCAGCACCAACGAGCCGGCAAGGCCGAAGAGGCTGGACGAGAAGGCGGTGCCCATGCCGGCCAGCGGGGCGCTCAGGCCCTCGCGCAGGCTGGCGAACTGCGAGGCGGTGTCGCCATTGGCGACGTCGAGCGAATTGATGACGCCGGCCACCGAGGTCACGGTTTCGAGCAGGCCGTAAAACGTGCCCATGAGGCCGAGAAAGACCAGCAGGCCCGTGAGATAGCGCGAGGTGTCCTTGGCCTCGTCGAGGCGGTTGCCGACGCTGTCCAGGATCGAGCGCATCGAGGACGGGGTGATCACCGCCTCGCCGATGCGTTCGCGCAGGATGCCGGCCACCGGGGCCAGCAGGATGGGCGCGCGGACATTGGTGGTGGTGCCGTCCTGCAGGGAATTGACCCAGTGCACTTCGGGAAACAGGCGGATGACCTGGCGGAAACTGAGGAAAATGCCAATGGCCAGGGCAAAGAAGATCATCGAGTTGATGAAGGGATTGGCCCAGAAGAAGGTGGTGATGGTGTTGAACAGGATCGCCCCGACCAGCGCGACCAGCACCAGAAAAATCAGAATCTTGATGAGGTAAACTGTCGGGCTGGCGAGGTGGTAGGGATCATAGCCTTGCGTCATGTCTGCCTGAACCTTGCCTCAACGCGCAAATCACTGCGTGCAAGACTAGTTCAGACCGAGCTTATGGGGCAATGCCAAAGGTTAACCATGGCGGCGGTGTGATCGGCCGTCACGCAAGCTTCGCGAAGCCGCCCTAAGGGGAGCCACCCGCTCCCTGTCCGAGATCTTCGCCATGCCGATCGACCTGCCGACGCTTGCCCAGCACTTTGGCCGCCAGCCCGATCGTGTGCCGCCCCGGCATCTGGGCACGCGCTACAACCAGGCGGGCGTGTTCCAGCCCGAGGCCGGCAATACGGTGGTGTGCCACGTGGCGGAAGGCTCGGCGACGCAGCAGGCGCTGGCCGATGCACGGCTGGTCTTCCAGGGCATGGCGGACGCAGCCAGGCTGGCCTTCACGCCCGTCGCCAGCTACCACATGACGCTGTTCCAGGGCATCATCGAGGGACGCCGGGAATATCCGTACTGGCCACGCGACCTGGAAAGCGACACCTCGATCGGCGAGATGACCGAGCAGTTCCGGCAGCGCCTGGCCGGCTTTGCCGGCGGTCCGGCGTTCCAGGTTGCCGTGACCGCCGTGGTGCCGACCGGGCTGCGGGTCGAGGGCATTGGCGCTGCCGACCGTCAGGCCATGGCCGACTGGCGCGATGGCTTTGCCGAGCTGCTCGGCTATCGGCACCCGGATCACGCCAGCTACGATTTCCACATCACCATGGCCTATCTGATCGACTGGATCGACGCAGACGCGCTGCCCGCCTGGCAGGACATGCTGCACGCGGTCGAGGCCGATATCGTGCAGCGCGCACCGGTGCTCGAGCTGCGGGCACCGGCCTTTTGCAGCTTTGCCGACATGAACTGGTTCGAAGAACTGCTGGTGTTCAACCCCCGCTAAGGGGGGCTGAGCCTACTGAACGGCCCGGATTTCCTTGAGCAGAGCGGGCTGCAGGGTGTCGTTGCCGGCGACGATCTGGCCGTTCCAGACCGAGCCGGGCGAACCGGCATAGTCGGAGACGAAGCCGCCGGCTTCCTTGACCATCAGCATGCCGGGCGCCACGTCCCAGGGGGCGAGACCGGCTTCCCAGAGCGCGTCATAGCGGCCCGAGGCCAGCCAGGCCATGTCCACGGCAATCGAGCCGGAGCGGCGGATGCCGGCCACGGCGGGATTGATATGGGCGAGCTGGCGCAGCTGCAGGCCGTCATTGGTTGTGCCCTGGGTCTTGATGCCGGTGCAGACCACGGCGTCCGACAGGCTGCGGCGACCGGCAACGCGCAGGCGCTTGCGGTCATTGAGCCAGGTGCCACCGCCCTTTTCGGCGGTGTAGAGCTCGTCCATGACGGGGTTGTAGATCACCGCCGCGACGATCTCGTTGGCGCGCTCAAGGGCAATGGCCACGGCAAAGAGCGGGATCGAGTGCAGGAAATTGGTCGTGCCGTCGAGCGGGTCGACGATCCAGCGGTGCTGGCCATCGGTGCCGGCGACCTCGCCGCCCTCTTCCATCAGGAAGGCATAGGTGGGGCGGGCCTTCTGCAGCTCGGTGAAGATCACCTGCTCGGCGCGCAGATCGGCCTTGGAGACGAAATCGGCCGGGCCCTTGCGGGAAACCTGCAGGTTTTCGACTTCGTTGAAGTCCTTGGTCAGCGATTTGCCGGCCTTGAGGGCGGCGCCGACCATGACATTGAGGATTGCTGAACGGGCCATGGATCAGTCCGCCCGGCGCATATAGGTGGATTCGGTGGTGTCGACGACGATGCGTTCGCCGACGGCGATGAAGGGCGGCACCATGACCTTGAGGCCGTTGGACATGATGGCGGGCTTGAACTGGCTGGACACGCTCTGGCCCTTCTGCACCGGATCGACCTCGGTGACTTCGAGCACCACATTGGCCGGGAACTTGATGCCCAGCGGGGTGTCTTCGTGCATTTCGAGGGTGATCTTCATGCCGTCCGAGAGGAAGGCGGCGCGGTCGCCGACAAAATCCTTGGCCAGCTCGACCTGCTCATAGCTCTGCTGGTCCATGAAGACCAGGCTGTCGCCCTGCTCGTAGAGAAAGGTGAAATCGCGGAATTCGAGGTCGACCTGCTCGACCGTTTCGGCGGAGCGGAAACGCTCGTTGAGCTTGGTGCCGGTCAGGATGGCCTTGAGCTCGACCTGGGCATAGGCGCCGCCCTTGCCGGGCTTGACGTGATCGACCTTGACCGCGACCCAGAGCCGGTCCTGATGGTTGATGACGAAACCGGGGCGGATTTCATTGCCGTTGATCTTGGCCATGCGGGTGGGTGCTTTCGGGTGCGCGAAGTGTTGGAGCGGGCCACGCGCGCCGGATGCGGCTGGCCGAAGGATGGTTGTGCTGATGGGCGTGGGGCGCTTATTGCCTCAGAATGCGGCTCTGTTCAAGGGTTTTGCGGTTCCGCCGCCGGGGTGACCGTCGTCGGCAGCAGGTCGGGCAGGGCGGTCGGCGTGGTGTCGCCGGTGCCGGGCGGGGCAATGGAGGGGATTTCCGCTACCGTCTCGATGCTGGGCGGCGTACTCGGCCAGAAGCGGGCGCGCTCCTCGGCCTGGGTCAGGTCCTCCGGCGGAATGGAGACCAGCAGGCGATCCAGCGCCGGGTCGCTCAGGCCCTGGCGGCGCGACAGGGCGCGCCACATGGCGGCCTCCTGCAGGTCGAGGGTCACGCCCTCGCCCACGGCCAGCAGCTTGGCATAGCGGTTCTGGGCGACGGCGCTGCCGGCCTCGGCGGCCCGGGCATACCAGCCCGCCGCAGCGGCAACATCGCGCTCAATGCCCTGGCCGAGATAGAGCAGGGTCGCGTAATCGACCTGTGCTTCGGTCAGGTTCTGTTCGGCGGCCAGGCCGATATAGCGCGCCCCGTCGGCGGGGTTGGGGGCGAGGCCGGCACCCTCGATCAGCATGGTGCCATAGTCATATTGCGCCTCGGCGAGGCCGGCCTCGGCCGCCTCGAGCATCAGGCCGGCGGCGGTTGAGAGGCTGGGCGAGGCATAGATGCCTTCGATATGCAGCAAGGCCAGATTGTACTTGGCGGGCAGATAGCCGGCCTGGGCGGCCTTGTTGAAGAGGTCGGCGGCGCGCGCGCGGTTCTTGGGCACGCCGATGCCGTCCTGGTAGAGCATGGCCAGCTCGAACATGGCCAGGATGTCGCCATTCTTGGCGGCCAGCTCGTACCAGCCGGCGGCGCGCTGGTCGTTCTGGGCCACGCCGAGGCCCTTGGCATAGATCTCGGCAATCAGGGTCTGGGCCGGCGCATCGCCCTGCTCGGCACGCGGCAGGGCAAATTCGAGCGCGGTGAGGAAATAGCCGCGCTGGAAGGCGCCAAAGGCCAGATCGGTCGGCACGCGGGGGCCAAAGATCTGGTCGCTGATGATCTCGGCCGGGCCGGCTGGCGGGGGGGCTTCCTGTGCCGCCTCGTCCTGGCCCACGTCCTCCTGACCCACGTCCTCCTGGGCCACGGCAAGGGTAGCCAGCGAGAAGGACGACAGCAGCAGCGAAAGGAGCAGCAGATGAAGGCGGCGCCTGATGGTCATGGCGCGCCCAGGGCGTTGACGATGGCCGCGGCAGCCGCGGCGGGATCGTCTGCCGACCAGACGGAGTCCGAGAGGGCGAGGAATTCGGCGCCGCGCGGATCGGTCGTGGCGGTGGCGCCCGGATCGCTGAGCACGGCGGGAATTTCAAAGGTGGTGGCCCACCACTCGGCCAGGTCGGCCGCTTCGGTGTCACCGGCGCCCGCAGGGGGGCCAAAGAACAGATAGTCGACATCCATCTCGCCAATGGTCATGGCGTCGTGGCGGGTCGGGATATTGCCGGCGCCGACGATCAGACCGGGCTTGAGCGCCTTGAGCGCCGCCTTGACGGCGCTGGCGTCGCCGGAGACATGCACGCCATCGGCGCCAATGCTCCGGGCGAGGGGAGCATCATCCTCTACCAGCACGGCGCAGCCGGCGGCCTGGCCGATGCCGACCAGCTGTCTGGCAAAGCTGGCATAGGCGGCACTGTCGCGGGTGCCGCGGCGAACCAGCAGGGCCGAGAAGGGGGCAGTATCCAGCACAGCCTGCAGGGTCTGGGGAAAACGCTCCGGGTCGGCGGCGGCGGGCGTGATCAGATAAAGCTGGGGGGCCATGGGCTCTCGATACTGACGCTATGGGCCTCTTCATGGTGGGCCATTTTGGCAAGAAAGAGGACGCCCCTCCAATAGGGGATGGAAATGTGACGCGCAAAGAAAATGCGCGTCCCTTTCTGGAGACGCGCAGGGGGACAAGAAAAAGCGCGCCCGCTAAGGGGCGCGTAGGTGTGACGTTGGGACGTCAGGCAGAAATCAGGCGGCGGTGTCGATCTCGCCGCTCCAGGTGCCGAGCGCGGCCAGCGAATTCATATGGGCGCGGTGACTGAAGGCGGCCTGGGCCGCGGGGAAGTTCTCGCGGCGACCGGCCCAGGTGCGCAGGGCGACATTCTGCAGGGCGCGACCATAGGAGAAGGTCAGCGGCCAGGGCTTGCCGGGGATCTGGTTCATGGCCGAGAGGTGGGCGGTGGCCTCCTCGTCGGTCTGGCCGCCCGAGAGGAAGGCAATGCCGGGCACGGCGGCAGGGACGTGTTCGCGCAGCACGGCCACGGTGCGGCGGGCCACTTCCTCGAAGCTGGGCCGTTCGCGCGAATTGATGCCGGGCATGATCATGTTGGGCTTGAGCAGCATGCCGCCCAGATCGACGCCGGCGAGGCGCAGTTCCTTGAAGGTGTTTTCCAGCACGTCGCCGGTCACCGCGGCGCAGCGCTCCATGGAATGGTTGCCCGGATCGCCATCGCCGACCACTTCGGGCTCTACGACAGGTACGATCCCGGCTTCCTGGCAGAGGATGGCATAGCGGGCCAAGGCATGGGCATTGGCGCGGATATTGTTGCGGGTGGGGGCGACGTCATTGATGGTGATGACGGCGCGCCACTTGGCAAAGCCGGCGCCGTGCTCGGCATAGCGCACCAGGCGCTGGCGCAGGCCATCGAGACCTTCGGTGATCTTTTCATTGTGGTCGCCGGGCATGGGGAAGGCGCCGCGATCGACCTTGATGCCGGGAATGACGTCGGAATCGGCCAGGATGGCGCGGAACGGGGTGCCGTCGGCGGCAGACTGTTCGAGGGTCTCCTCGGTGAGGATGACCCCAGAGATATATTTCGTCATGGCTTCGGTCGAGCGGAACAGCATTTCGCGGTAGTCGCGGCGCAGGTCGAGCGAGTTGGGCAGGTTGATCTTGGCAAAGCGCTTGGCGATGGTGCCTTCGGATTCGTCGGCAGCCAGGATGCCCTTGCCGGGCTCCATCAGTTTCTGGGCAATGGCATTGAGCGACTTGGGCATGGGCAAACCTCGGCTGTGGGATTGACCGAGAGATTAGACTTTCGTTGTCGCCACTTCGATTAGACCTAGGGTTATTAGACCAAAGGCGAATCTTGTATGGTAGCGCCGATGCCGAATGGAACGCCCTTGGGTCGCATGCCGTTCTGGCCTAAAGCAAAGCCGGTCCGGTGCCCGTTCGGCGCCCTTTTCCCGATAATGGATGACAATGATGAGCACGCAACCGCATGTGAGCCTTAACGACGGCCATGCCATTCCCCAGCTCGGCCTGGGCGTGTGGAAAGCCACCGACGAGACAGCGCGCACGGCCGTGGCCAGCGCGCTGGGGGCGGGTTATCGCCATATCGATACGGCGGCGATCTATGAAAATGAATCGGGCGTCGGCGCCGGCATGGCGCAGGCCGATGTGCCGCGCGCGGACATCTTTCTCACCACCAAGCTTTGGAACGAGGCGCAGGGCTTTGATTCCACGCTGCGGGCCATGGACGAAAGCCTCAAACGCCTCGGCACCGACTATGTCGACCTTTACCTCATCCACTGGCCCTCGGCCTTTCGCGGCAAGTTCATCGACACCTGGAAGGCGATGATCCGGCTGCGCGAAGAGGGCAAGGCCCGCTCGATCGGGGTGTCCAATTTCGAAGGCGACACTATCGACCAGCTGATTGCCGCAACCGGCGTGACGCCGGCGATCAACCAGATCCAGCTCCATCCGCTGTTCCAGCAGGTGCAGATGCGCGCCAAGAATGCCGCGCTGGGCGTGGTCACCGAGAGCTGGAGCCCGCTGGGCCAGGGCAAGCTGCTCGATCATCCCGGCCTGGCCGCCATCGCCGCCCGGCATGGCAAGAGCGTGGCGCAGGTGATCATCCGCTGGCATATCGAGCTGGGCCTGGTGGTGATCCCCAAATCGGTGACGCCGAGCCGGATCGTGGAGAATTTCAACGTGTTCGATTTTGCCCTCAGCGACGCGGACAAGGCTGAGATCGCCGCGCTCGACAGCGCCGATGGCCGCATCGGCTCGGATCCGCTGACGGCGACGTTCTAGGTCGCGCAGTCAACGAAAAGGCCGTCACCCCGGGGTGATGGCCATGGGAGATGTGCGCACCGAAACTATGAAGTACCCCCGCTGCCTTCTGGCCAAGACCGGGAAGATGAAATTGCCGAGCAACTTGGACGCTCCTTGCTGCAAAGCGTTCGGACCACATAGTCAGGCCAGATAGGCTCTTGGGTCGAAGACGACCCTATTTGCCGTTTTGCTCGAGCTGGTGAAGCGTTTCCGCACGCCTGCGCGCGAAGTGTGCATTCACTTCCTCGTTGGAATAACCGGGATGTGGATCGTCCAGCGCCTCTTGCACCTTGGCGCGGAACCAGCGGTCATATTCCGCAGGATCGTTCGGGGGGGAGGATGTCTGAGTTTTCCCCGATTCCTGTGTGAGCGTTCACAGCTGTATCTGACTTCGACTCCATCTCGGTCCCCCTCCTGCGGGAAGGCTATTTTGACCTTGTGATGATCCTAAATACAAGTTCGGGATCGCCCTCGTCCAGGCCTTCGATGGTCCCGCTGGGAATGAAGCCCATGGACTCGAGCAGATGCCGCATGGCCAGATTGGATTGGTTGGTGGTGGTCCACAGCAATGATGTTCGGGAGACCGTCATGGCGTGCTCAATCAAGGCTTTGCCAATGCCGTGTCCGCGCAGCGGCGCCGCAACCATCAGCATTTCCAACAGGGCGTGGTTGAAAAAGTTGTGGTGGAGCACGCCATAGCCAACAGGCCGAGCGTCGATGGTCGCGACGAAGCAGTCATGCGTAGCCGTCGCCAGCCACCTCGCTATTGCGTCGGCTCGCTCCGGATCGGTTTCGACGGCGCTATCGAGGGCGATCAAGTCGGCGAGATCGTCCGGCCGCGCTGGACGGATGCCAACATTGTCGCTCATCGCTACTTCTTGAGCGCGTCCACACCGGGCAAAGGCTTGCCTTCCATCCATTCGAGGAAGGCGCCGCCGGCGGTCGAGACATAGGTGAAATCATCCTTGACCCCGGCATGGGCCAGGGCGGAAACCGTGTCGCCACCACCGGCCACCGAAATCAGCTTGCCGTCATGGGTGCGCTTGGCGACGTGCTTGGCGATGGCGACGGTGCCGGCGTCAAAGGGGTTCATCTCGAAGGCGCCCATCGGGCCGTTCCACACCACCGTATTGGCATCGTCGATGGCGCCGAGAATGCGTTCGATCGAGGAGGGGCCGATGTCGAGCATCATGGCGTCATTGTCCATGGCATCGACGCCATAGAGGCGCGTGGGCGTATCGGCCTTGAAGTGCCAGGCCATGACTGCGTCAATCGGCAGGATGATGGCGCAGCCGCTGTCGATGGCCTTGTCCATGATGCGCAAGGCGGTCTCGGCAAGGTCCTTCTCGCAGAGCGACTTGCCCACGCCATAGCCCTGGGCATGCAGGAAGGTATTGGCCATGCCGCCGCCGATGACGAGGCCATCGACCTTGGTGACGAGGTTTTCCAGCAGATCGATCTTGGAGGAAACCTTGGCGCCGCCGACAATGGCGACGACGGGCTTTTTGGGCTTGCCGAGGCCGGCTTCGAGCGCTTCGAGCTCGGCCTGCATGCCCAGGCCGGCGGCGGCGGGCAGCAGATGGGCCAGAGCGGCGGTCGAGGCATGGGCGCGGTGCGCGGCCGAGAAGGCGTCGTTGACATAGACATCGCCGAGGCTGGCCATGCGCTGGGCCAGTTCGAGGTCATTGGCCTCTTCGCCGGGATGGAAGCGGGTATTTTCCATGACCAGCACCGAGCCGGCCGGGGCGTCGTCGATGGCCTGCTTGGCGGCGCTGACATCGGTCCAGTCGGTGGCGACAAAGCCGACCGGGTGGCCGGTGGCGTCGGCAACGGCGGCACAGACCTGCTCGAGCGAAAATTCGGGATCGACCTTGCCCTTTGGCCGGCCGAAATGGCTGAGCAGGATGGCCTTGCCGTCATGCTTGACGATTTCACGGATGGTGGGCACCAGCCGCTCGATGCGGGTGGCATCGCTGACCTGCCCATCGTGCATGGGGACGTTGAGATCGGCCCGCAGCAGCACGCGCTTGTTGGTGAGATCAAGCTCATCAAGGGTTTTGAACGTCGCGCTCATGGTGGGCCTCCGGAACAGATATCAGCCGTGGCGTAGCAGAGCGCTGGCGGAGGGGGAAGGCAAGTCGCGCAAAAATCTGTGGCGGTCAGGCGGGCAGCAGCATGGTGCGCAGGCCATGCCCGGCAAAGAACAGCGGCAGGCCAAGCAGGGTGACGCAGATCAATTGTCCCAGGTCATCGACCAGCACATGGCGGGCAAAGCCGTCGCTGGGCCAGGCGGCAAGACCGACGCGGCGGCGGATCAGGCGATCGCGGACCAGGACATAGAGCGCGGTAAGGGCGGGCGGCACCACGAGGGCGGCGGGCTGCCCGAGGCCGCCGATCACCAGGGAGGCGATGGGCAGACTGGCAAAGATGCGCGGCATGATGTGGAACATGATTTGTGCCCCTGCAACCTGACTGCTGCAAAGGCTAGGCTAGTTTGATGACTCGGCAGTGACAAGGCAGGCGGCATAACCATGGCGTGAACGGCTGGTGGCAGCAGCTACAACAGGGCTTGACCCGGCCCCTGGGGTCGGCCGGATAGAGAGGACGATCAACCAGACCAAGAGGTGAGTCGTGACCGGTACCCAACGCAGTCTCAAGCATGCCGATGCCGCCAGCTGGCTCGGCATTTCCAGCAAGGCGCTGCGCCTTTACGAAGATCGCGGACTGCTCAGCCCGGGCCGGACGGCCGCGGGCTGGCGGGTCTATGACGCGGCCGAACTGGCGCGGGCCGCCGATATCGTGGCGCTGCGCCAGCTGGGCCTCAGCCTGATGGAAGTGGGGCGGGTCGTGGCGGGCGACAACCGCGATCTGGGTATTGCCCTGGAGGCGCACCAGATGGTGCTCAAGGCGCGCCAGCAGGCGCTGGCCGTCGCCATGGCCAAGGTGCAGGAACTGCGCCTGGCCTTGTCCGAGGGTCGCATGCCGGAACTGGCGGGCGCGCTGGAGGCGGCGGAAGGCGGCGCCGGCATTGCCCTCGATCTGCCCTGGCCCTGGGGTGGCGAGCGTTTCACCCTCAAGAGCCTGGCGTCCCTGACATTCATCATCGGACCGCTGGGCAGCGGCAAGACGAGGTTGGCCCGGTCTCTGGCCGACGCCATTTCCCGCGGGCGCTTCCTGGGGCTGGAGCGGCTGCAGGCGGATGGCGCTGTCTTGGCGGAACGGCTGGCGGCAGATGCCGCGCTGGCAGCCCGGATCACGGCAGCAATGGCCTGGCTGCGCGACGACGGGGCTACGGAGAGCCCGGCGCTGCTGGCCCTGCTGGTCGGTTTGGCGGGTGACCGGGATGACACGGTGATTGTCGATATGGTGGAGGACGGGCTCGACGCGGCGACCCAGGCGGCGGTGGTCGCCTATCTGCGCCGGGCGGCGAGCACGCTGCCAAGGCTGATGCTGATGACGCGATCATCGGCCATTCTCGACCTGGCGGCGGTGCGGCCGGGCGAGGCCATCATCCTCTGTCCGGCCAATCACAGTCCGCCGTCCCTGGTGTCACCCAGTCCGGGGGCGCCCGGCTATGAGGCGGTCGAGACCTGTCTGGCCAGCCCGGAAGTGCGGGCCCGGACGGCGGGGATGGTGGCGACGCGGCCGGCGGCGGCAGGCTAGCGCCCGGGCCTAAGCCGCCCGCTCGAACAGGCCGGGATAATCGAGCACGAGACCATCGCCGTCGACGGTGATGATGCGCTCGAAAGACCCGTCGGCCGCCTGGTAGCGGAAGCGGGTGTCGTCGAGCCTGGTATAGATCTGCTCGTCGCGCCGCACCGTCATGGCACCGGCATCGATCCAGCCCATGGCAAAGCGTTGCGGCTGGTCGATCACCCAGTCGCAGCGCCAGAGCGGCAGGGAATTGGTGAGCGGGGAGACCGAAAGGTCGATGTCGATGCAGCCGCGCAAAGCCGGCAGCGGCTCGGCGCGGTCATCGCTCCAGTTGCCGCCGCCATCGCTGAACAGTTCCAGCACCGCGCCATCGGTGCGTTCGAGCCGGAGCGTGCGGACCTGGCCGGCCTCGTCGAGCTTGATGCGGCAGAACAGGCCGAAATCGGGGGTGATGAGGGCGCTGCGGATACGGGTATCGCGGGCACTGGCGATGATATGGCAATGTTCCAGCGTCACCGGGTCAAGGCCGCGCCAACGGACGGATCGATCAAGGCTCATGGCAGTCCCGCACGGTGGAGTGGGTCGATATTGGCCAAAGCCAGGCGGGCTGGCAATCGGGCGTCAACAAAAAGGGCGCCCCGATGGGACGCCCTTTCTGCCATGCAATCAGGCGACGCCTAGAGCGTCTTGCCCATGGCGACAGCGGTGTCGGCCATGCGGTTGGAGAAGCCCCATTCATTGTCGTACCAGGCCAGGATCGAGGCGAAATTGCCGCCCATCACCTTGGTCTGGTCGAAGGCCAGGGTCGAGGAATGGCTGTCATGGTTGAAGTCGATCGAGACATTGGGCTGGGTGGTAAAGCCCAGAATGCCCTTGAGCTCGCCTTCGGCATATTTCTTGACGGCCTGGTTGATCTCGTCGGCGGTCACATCGCGCGAGGTGATGAACTTGAAATCGACGCAGGAGACGTTTGGCGTGGGCACGCGGATGGACACGCCGTCCAGCTTGCCCTTGAGCTCGGGCAGCACCAGGCCGATGGCCTTGGCAGCGCCGGTCGAGGTCGGGATCTGGCTGAGCGCGGCAGCGCGGCCGCGATAGAGATCCTTGTGCATGGTGTCGAGCGTGGGCTGATCACCGGTATAGGAGTGGATGGTGGTCATCATGCCGCGCTCGATGCCGAATTCCTTGTGCAGGACATAGGCGACGGGGGCGAGGCAATTGGTGGTGCACGAGGCGTTGGAGACCACGATGTGGTCAGCGGTCAGCGCAGCGTGGTTGATGCCGAAGACCACGGTCAGGTCGGCGCCATCACCGGGGGCCGAGATCAGCACCTTCTTGGCGCCGGCCTTGAGATGGGCGCTGGCCTTTTCCTTGGAGGTGAAGATGCCGGTGCATTCAAGGGCGATGTCGACCTTCATGGCGGCATGCGGCAATTCGGCCGGGTCGCGCACGGCGGTCACCTTGATGGGGCCGCGGCCGACGTCAATGGTGTCGCCGTCGACGGTGACGGTGCCGTTATAGCGGCCATGCACGCTGTCAAAGCGGAACAGGTGGGCATTGGTTTCGACCGGGCCGAGATCGTTGATCGCCACGACCTCGATATCGGTGCGGCCGGATTCCATGATCGCACGGAGGACGTTGCGGCCGATACGGCCAAAACCATTGATGGCGACGCGAATTGCCATGGGAAGACGCTCCTTGGGAGGGGTTCGGAGAAGGGAGGCTGCGCTCTCTTACAACTGTGCCGTGACGGCTTCAACAATGGCTTTAGGCGTAATGGAGAAGAACTCGTAGAGCTCGTCGATCGGGCCGGAGGCGCCAAAGCCGGTCATGCCGACAAAGCGGCCATTGTCGCCGAGCAGCTTGTTCCAGCTCATCTCGGTGCCGGCCTCGATGGCGACGCGGGCCTTGGCCTTGCCGATGATCTCGCTGCGATAGGCGTCCGACTGCCTGGCGAAGAGTTCCATGGACGGCACCGAGACGACGCGGGCGGAAATGCCCTTTTCCTCGAGCAGCTTCTTGCCGTCGAGCGCAATGGCGACTTCCGAGCCGGTGGCAAAGATCACCGCCTGGGCGTCGAGATCGCCGGCCAGGGTATAGGCGCCGCGGGCCGACTTGTTTTCGGCAGTATATTCGGTGCGCACGGTGGGCAGGTTCTGGCGCGACAAAGCCAGGATGGACGGCGTGGTGTCGCTTTCGAGGGCCAGCTGCCAGCATTCGGCGGTTTCCACCGCATCGGCGGGACGGAAGACCAGCAGGTTGGGAATGGCGCGAAGGGCGCTGAGGTGTTCCACCGGCTGGTGGGTCGGGCCGTCTTCGCCCAGGCCGATCGAGTCATGGGTCATCACATAGATGACGCGCTGGCCCATCAGGGCCGAGAGGCGGATGGCCGGACGGGCATAGTCGGTAAAGCACATGAAGGTGCCACCATAGGGGATCAGGCCGCCATGCAGGGCGATGCCGTTCATGGCGGCGGCCATGACGTGCTCGCGGATGCCGTACATCATGTAGCGGCCGGCATAGTTGTCGGCCTGGAAGGGCAGGGTTTCCTTGGTATTGGTCAGGTTCGAACCGGTCAGGTCGGCCGAGCCGCCCTGGGTCTCGGGCACGACGGCATTGATGATCTCGAGCGCCATCTGGCCGGACTTGCGGGTGGCGACCTTGGGCTGGTCGACGGTCAGCTGCTTGATGTAGTCGGCCATGGCATTGGCAAAGCCGGCGGGCAGTTCGCCGGCCATGCGGCGCTCGAAATCGGCCTTGTGGGCGGACGCGCCGAGGCGGGCGGTCCACTCGCCGCGGATGTTCTGGGCGCGCATGCCGGCGGCGCGCCAGGTCGACAGCGTGTCGGCGGGAATTTCAAAGGCGGGATAGGTGATGCCCAGGGCGGCCTTGGCGCCGGCCAGTTCTTCGGCGCCGAGCGGGGAGCCATGCACCTTGTTGGTGCCGGCCTTCTTGGGCGCACCGAAGCCGATCGTGGTCTTGGCGGCGATCAAGGTGGGCTTGTCGGCGGCCTTGGCGGCGAGCAGGGCCTTTTCGATGGCGTCCTGGTCGTGGCCGTCGATCTCGATGGTGTGCCAGCCCGACGCCTTGAAGCGGGCGATCTGGTCGGTGCTGTCGGCATTGGAGACGGCGCCGTCGATGGTGATCGAGTTGTTGTCCCAGATCACCGTCAGCTTGTGCAGCTTGAGATGGCCGGCCAGGGCAATGGCTTCCTGGGAAATGCCTTCCATCAGGCAGCCGTCGCCGGCCAGGCACCAGGTATGGTGATCGACGAGGTCGGCGCCGAACTCGGCGGCCAGCTTGGCCTCGGCCACGGCCATGCCGACGGCATTGCCGACGCCCTGGCCGAGCGGGCCGGTGGTGGTTTCGATGCCCTGGGCAAAGTGGTATTCGGGGTGGCCGGCGGTCTTGGAGTTGAGCTGGCGGAAATTCTTGATCTGGTCGATCGTCATGTCCTCGTAGCCGAGGAGGTAGAGCGATGCGTAGAGCAGCATCGAGCCGTGGCCAGCCGAGAGGACGAAGCGATCGCGGTCAGCCCATTTGCTGTCAGCGGGGTCAAACTTCATCACCTTGGTGAACAGCACCGTGGCAATGTCGGCGCAGCCCATGGGCAGGCCCGGGTGGCCGGAATTGGCTTTTTCAACCGCGTCCATCGACAGGGAGCGGATTGCATTGGCCAGATCGTTCTGCTGGGCTGTGTTGGTCATCGGGCTTGCACTTTCCTGGGACTGAAATCTGGGGAGAAGATGGTCCAAACGCCTCCTCCCAAAGGCGGGTTCGAGGCATAACAGGTTGGGATTGCCTGTCAATGACAAGGCATGGCTGACGTGGTGGCGCGCCAGTTGCATTGCGGCCAGCGCTGGGGCAGGCTGGCAGCGGCGGAATCGCCGCGCGTTGAGGACCGTAGCAGCAATGAGTGACACGGAACTTCAAGATGATCTGACTGCCGCCAATGCGCGGTTCGATCGGGCGCTGGCGCAGCTCAACCAGTCGGTGCAGGATCTGGGCACCAGGATGCGCCAGCATAACCGCATGGAGGTCGATACCCAGCGGCTGGTGCATGAGCGGGCGCGTCTGGCCACCGAACTGGACAAGGCTGCGGCGCGGGCCAAGCGGCTCGACGACAGTGCCCATGAGGTATCGCGACGCCTGGTCGACGCGATGGAGACGGTCCGCTCAGTGCTGGCCAAGGCGGAGTAGCGGCATGCCCGAAGTCAATGTCGAGATCAATGGCCGCAAATACCGCATGGCCTGCGAAGAGGGCCAGCAGCAGCACCTGATCGGCCTGGCGCAGCGCTTTGACGCCCATGTCGAACAGCTCAAGGGCGCCGTGGGCGAGATCGGCGACAACCGGCTGACGGTGATGGCCGGCATCGCGGTGGTCGATGAACTGGCCGAAGCCGAACGCAAGATCAAGGCGCTGGAAAGCGATGTACTGGTGCTGACCCGGGCCGGCCAGGAAGTGGCCGCCGAGATCGAGGCGCTGGAAATCCGCTTTGCGCAGAAGCTCGGCGCGGCCGCCCGCACGATCGAGGCCATGGCCACCATTCTGGACGATACGGCGCCGGTGCCGCAGGGCTGAGCCCGCTCAGGCGCCGGCCTTGCCCATGCGGTGCATGAAGGCCTGCTCGATATCCATCTGTTCAAGCGTGTCGCGCAGCACGGTGTCGTCGAGTTCGCGGGCATCGCGGGCGGCGATCAGCCGGGCGCGGCGCGCCTCGAGCAATACGCTGCCCAGCCAGAACGACGCGTCGGGGTTGAACTGCAGGTCGGCCGCGGTGTCCTTGGTGGCCAGCCGCCGCGCGACGAATTCGGCCAGTTTGCGGTTTTCGAGGTCCAGATCGGTAGCCAGATGGGCCGCCACGGTCTGCCGGTCGGCCTCGTCGCAGAACTGCTGTGCCAGCGCCTGCTGCTCGGCGATGAACTGGCGGTCGCGCGTGTCGTCCAGTTGCAGGGCCCGGATCAGCCAGGGCAGGCTGAGGCCCTGAATGACCAGGGTGGCGATGGTGACGAAAAAGGCGATGGCGAGGATGGCATTGCGGCCCGGAAAATCCGCGCCGGTGGCGGTGACGGCCGGAATACCGGCCGCGGCGGCGAGGGTGACGACGCCGCGCATGCCGGTCCAGGCAATGACCAGGTTTTCCTTCCAGGCCAGCGGCGGCTGCGGGATGGGATAGTGGCGCGCACGCTCCGGCGACAGGCTGGCCAGCCGCCGGCTGATGCGACGGTGGCGCCAGCGTCCGAGCGCTGCCGTGCCGAATACCCAGGCAAAACGGATGAGGATGGTGGCCAGGAAGATGGCGGCCGAGGCGCCCAGCAGCTGCCAGATGGCGTAGCCCGCCGCAGCGGCATCGCCGATGACGAAGCGCAGCTGCAGGCCGATATAGGCAAAGACGAAGGTCTCGAGCAGGGTATCGATGGTGCGCCAGAAATTGCGCTCCTGCATGCGCTCGGCATAGCCCGACTCGGTGGCGTGGTGGCCCAGGGCAAAGCCGGCCGCGACCACGGCCAAAACGCCGGAGGCGTGCAGCTCCTCGGCCAGCAGATAGGCGGCGAAGGGGACGATCACCGAAATGGCGGTCGCCAGCGAGGGATTGGTCAGCTTGCGCCGGGCGATGCGGGCCAGGTGGCCGATGACCATGCCGACAACGATGCCGAGCAGCGCCGCATAGAGGAAGTAGAGCGGTGTGCTGGCAATGAAGGTGTGAGTGCCGGCCACGGCGGCCACGGCCACGGTGAACAGGGTCAGCGCGGCCGCGTCATTGATCAGGCTTTCGCCCTTGAGCACGGTCATGACCGCGGTGGGCAGGCCCGCCTTGCGGCCGATGGCAATGGCCGCCACGGCGTCGGGCGGCGCCAGCACGGCGCCCAGCACAATGGCGGCGGCACCCAGGCCCGGCACCAGCATATTGGCGATGAGCCCGACCAGCGCGGCGGTGCCGAACACCATGAACACGCCCAGATTGACGATGGAGCCGAGGCGCCTGGCGAAGCTGGAAAAGGAAAAGTCGCTGGCTGCCGAAAACAGCATGGGCGGCAGGAAGATGCCCAGGATGATCTCGGGCGCCAGTTCCAGCCGGGGAATGCCGGGAATGAACGAGGCGGCCAGGCCCACCATGGCGACCAGCAGAGCCGGCTGCACATTGCGCCGCTCGGCCAGCGCGGTGATGGCAATGGCCACGATGATCACGACAAGAATATGGGCAAACATCGGGCGCTCCGGATGGACGCTCACAAAGTGGTGAAGCGGCCGGGCAAAAACAACCCACTTTCCGGTGTGGTGCTCTATGCAGCGCGTCGGCAACGCACTATATCTTGGCGGCTGCCCGGTGCGTGAGGATACCAATATCCCCGGGGCCTTATCGATCTTAAGGGAGCTGTCCCTGACCGGACCCGTGGGTTCGGACATACGGCGCCCACCTACGTAAAGTAGGTTCCGGGATCGCTTATCCCACGGCCAGGGTGGCACCTGATTTTCGAGAGCAGGCTTCAGCGCGGCGCATGGTGGACGAGACAATCGAAGACGCCAAGGCCGGTTTGCGGCGCCAGGCCCATGCCGCGCGCGCCGCGCTTTCCCCCGTCGAGCGCGCCGAGGCGGCCGAGCGCGTGGCGCAGCACTTTTTTGCCGGCATTGCCCTCAAGCCAAGCCAGGTGGTGGCTGCCTATTGGCGCATTCGCGACGAGCTCGACTGCCAGCCCATCCTGCTGCGGCTGATGGAGGGCAACCAGACCGTGGTGCTGCCCGTCGTGCTCGGCCCCGACCAGCCGCTGGAGATGCGGATCTGGGAACAGGGCACGGCGCTCTACGAGGCCGGCTTTGGCACGCTGGCGCCGTCGGAGCTGGCGCCGCTGGCCGAGCCGGACGTGGTGTTGATGCCGCTGCTGGGCTTTGACAGCCAGGGCACGAGGCTGGGCTATGGCGGCGGCTATTATGATCGGACCCTGGCGCAGATGAGCAAATCCCCCACCCTGATCGGCCTGGCCTTTGCCGCCCAGGAGCTCGACGCCATTCCGCGCGACGACCATGACGTGCCGCTCGACGCGGTGATCACAGAGGCCGGTCTGCGCCATTTCGGCGCCAGCGCATGAGGCTGCTGTTTCTGGGCGACGTGATGGGCCGTTCGGGCCGGGATGCGGTCAATGATCGCCTGCCTGGGCTGATCGAGCAGTACAAGTTCGATTTCGTCGTGGTCAATGGCGAGAATGCCAGCCATGGCAAGGGCCTGACCGAGCCGCATTTCAACGCCATCCGCCATGCCGGGGCCGATGTGGTGACGCTGGGCGACCATGCCTTCGACCAGCGCGAGACGATTTCCTATATCGAGCGCGAAAACACGCTCATCCGGCCGATCAACATGCCGCCCGGCACGCCCGGGCGCGGCGCCATGCTGGTCACCGGCCGCAATGGACACAGCGTGCTGGTGGTCAATGCGCTGGGGCGCGTGTTCATGGGCCCGGCCGATGATCCGTTCCGCGCGGTGGAGGCGGCCGTGGCCGCCTGTCCGCTGGGCGAGCAGGCCGATGCCATCGTCGTCGATTTCCACACCGAGGCGACCTCGGAAATCCAGGCCATGGGGCATTTCCTTGATGGCAAGGTGAGCCTGGTGGTCGGCACCCATACCCATATCCCCACGGCCGACCATCGCGTGCTGCGCGGCGGCACGGCGCTGATGGCCGATGCCGGCATGTGCGGCGACTTCGACTCGGTCATCGGCACCGATACCGAAGAGCCGCTCAACCGGTTTCTCACCGGCATTCCCAATGGGCGGTTCTCGCCGTCCGAAGGGGAAGCCACGCTGTGCGGCATTGCCATCGAGACCGATCCACGCAGCGGGCTGTCCCGCCGGGCCATGCCGCTGCGCATTGGCGGCAGCCTGGCGCAGGCCTTGCCGGATTTCGGCTAGCCGATCGACAGGCTGGCGATGCGGTCGCCGCCGAGGGTGAAGCGATAGGTCAGGTTGGCCGGGCTGCCGGGGAAATTGCCTGACACCCTGCCGGTGACGACCTCTGTGTCGCCCTCGATCTTGGCGTCGATCACCTCGACGGTCACCCGATATTTCGCCGTGGTATGCTCCAGCCAGGCGCGAATGGCAGCGGGGCCGATATGCGTCTCGCCCTCGTCATGCACGCGGGCATCGGGGGCGAAGGGGGCCAGCATGGCATCAATATCGTGGCGGTTGGCGGCGGCGAAGTAGTCGGCGAGCGGGGCGGGCAGGGTCTGGGCCATGGTGGCCTCCTTTTCTTGGCGGGTGCCAGAGATAGGGGTACACTGTGCCACACCACAAGAACCGACGAAAAAGTAAGGTACCCACCTTTGAGTAAGTCCATTCATCCCATTCCCGGCTCACCGGCCGACCGGGTGGAGCAGGCGCTGCAGTTTCTCGAGGGGCGCTGGAAGCTGGTGATCCTGTTTCGCCTGTTCGGCGGCAAGGTGCAGCGCTTTTCCGAGCTGGAGCGGTCGATCCCGGCGATTTCGCAGAAAATGCTGATCCAGCAGTTGCGGCAGATGGAGGCCGACGGCATCGTCCGGCGCATCGTGCATCATCAGGTGCCGCCCAAGGTGGAATATTGCCTGACCGATTGGGGACAGGCGCTGTGTCCGGCGCTCGATGCCCTGCTGGGCTGGGCCGAGACCAGGCCGACAGTGGAATCGGGGCGCCCCGAGGCCGCCGAGGGCTCTTGAGCGGCGGCGCTCTTTATTTTTGCCAATCATCCCCCTATAAGCGGGCAAAATTCGTCAGAAGCATCCGCGAGGGATCGAATGGCCGGCCATTCACACGCCAAGAACATCATGCACCGCAAGGGCAAGTCGGACGCCGTGCGTTCGAAGGTCTTTTCCAAGCTGGCCCGCGAAATCACCGTGGCGGCTAAGATGGGCATGCCCGATCCGGCCTTCAATTCGCGGCTGCGCCTGGCCGTGGTCAATGCCCGCTCGCAGTCCATGCCCAAGGACAATATTGACCGCGCCATCAAGAAGGCGATCGGCTCGGACGGCGAGAATTTCGAAGAGATCCGCTATGAGGGCTATGGCCCGGGCGGCGTCGCCATCATCGTCGAGACGCTGACCGACAATCGCAACCGTACCGCCTCCAATGTGCGCTCGTACTTTTCCAAGTGCGGCGGCGCCATGGGCGAAACCAATTCGGTCGGCTTCATGTTCGACAAGGTGGGCGAGATCGTCTACCCGGCCAAGGCCGGCAGCGAAGATGCCATCATGGAAGCGGCGATCGAGGCCGGTGCCGATGACGTCGAGAGCAGCGAAGACGGTCACTATGTGACCACGACCTTCGAGGCCATGGTGGACGTGGCCGCCGCGCTGGAAAAGGCGCTGGGCGAGGCGGAATCGGTCAAGGCCGTATGGAAGCCGCAGACCACTGCCCCCATCGATGCCGACAAGGGCGCCACGCTGATGCGGCTGATCGCCATGCTCGAAGAAGATGACGACGTGCAGAACGTCTATTCGAACTTCGAAATGAGCGATGAAGACATGGCCAAGCTCGACGCGTAACGCCTTGCGCTGATGCTCGGAATTTCGAGGGCGGTGCTGCAGGCGCCGCCCTTTTTCATGCCGTCTGCTGCAGGTCCGGATCGGCCAGGTCGGCGACATTGACCACGGCGGAACGGTTGCGACCGGCACGCTTGGCCTCGTAGAGGCGCTGGTCGGCGATGCGGAACAGCTCGGCAAATTCCCGCTCGCCCTCGAAGACGGCGCCGCCAATGCTGACCGAGAGCAGGTGGCGCTGGCCGTCCGGGGCGAAATTGGCCAGACGTACCGAGCGGCGGATGCGCTCGGCAATGGTTTCGGCCTGATAATGGTCGAGGTCGGGCAGGTAGACGGCGAACTCCTCGCCGCCCATGCGCCCCACCAGATCGCCCGAGCGCAGCACGGCCCGGATCGAGCGGGCGATGATGGCCAGGGCGTCGTCGCCGCAATCGTGGCCAAACAGGTCGTTGATGGCCTTGAAGTTGTCGGCGTCGATCATCAGCAGGGCGCTGGTCGTGTCCGGCCGGCGCTGGGCCAGCAGGCCGCCGACACGGGCGGTAAAGGCGCCGCGATTGAGGCAGGAGGTGAGGCTGTCGGTGCGCGCCACCAGGCCCAGGCGGATATTGCTCAGCGCCAGGCCACGCACCCGCATGCCCAGAAACAGGAATAGCGGCATGCCGACAATGGCCGGGATCAGGATGGCGCTGACCATGGCCCGCTCCAGCGCCCGGCCACCCAGGTCGCCGAACAGCACGACATTGACGATCAGCGACACCACCATGCAGAACAGGGTTCCGATCAGCGTCCACCGGCCGACGCTGGACCAGCTTTGCAGAGCGGTCAAAGACTTGGGGCGCAACATCGGCAATCTCCGGCGGGCAACGGCGCGTCGATTTCGGCGCCGGCCTGGTGCAATCAATGGTGAGGGATGACGCGTCCCCGGCAAAAATGGTGTCGGCGTTTGGCGTGCTCTGAAATCACTCGGCCCCCGTCAGCACGACGCTGGCATAGCGGGAAAACAAACCCGGCAGAGGTATGATCGTTCCCTTGACCCTGCCCTTGCCCGGCTGGTGGTTAACCGTTTGCCAGGTCAGGCGCGCGGCTCAGGAATCTGTCTGTCACAGGCTATGGTGAGCCGCTGAACAATTGGTTGGCGAGATCGGCGCAATTGACCCTATCGCACGTTTTTCCACGTGCGTGTTTCCGCTTTGTTCACATTGGGCTTGGTAGGATCGTCGCCGGCGATTAAGGATGATCCATGAACCTGACGACGCGAATCATTGGCATTGATCCGGGCCTGCGCCGTTGCGGCTGGGGTGTGATTGAAAGCCAGGGCAACCGGCTGACCTTTGTCGGCGCCGGGACGATCACGCCCGCGGTCGATGGCGGGCTGGCCGAACGGCTCGCGGTGCTGTTTGCCGGGCTCAATGCGGTGCTGGACCGCTTTGCACCGGCCGAGGCAGCGGTGGAAGAAACCTTCGTCAATGCCGGGGTGCGTTCGGCGCTGATCCTGGGTCAGGCCCGTGGCGTGGCCATGCTGACGCCGGCGGCGCGCGGCCTGCCGGTGGCCGAATATGCGGCCAATCTGGTCAAGAAGTCCGTCGTGGGCACGGGCCACGCCGGCAAGGGACAAGTTGAACTGATGGTGCGCACGCTGATGCCGACAGCCGATTTCAAGGGACCCGACGCGGCCGATGCGCTGGCGATTGCCATCTGCCATGCGCATCACCGGGTATTGCAGCAGCGGTTGAGGGCCATGGCATGATCGGCAAGCTCAAGGGCATGATCGACAGTTTCGGCGATGACCATGTGCTGATCGACTGCGGCGGCGTCTGCTATGAGGCGTTCTGCTCGAGCCGCACGCTGCAGGCGCTGCCGCGGGTCGGCGAGACCGGGGTGCTGTTCATCGAAACCATCGTGCGCGAGGACATGATCCGGCTCTATGGCTTTGCCACCGAGACGGAAAAAGCCTGGTTCAACCTGCTCTTGACCGTGCAGGGGGTGGGTGCGCGGTTGGCGCTGTCGATCCTGTCGGTGCTGTCGCCGTCCGAGCTCTCCAGCGCCATTGCGCTGCAGGACAAGGCCATGATCGGCCGCGCCAATGGCGTGGGGCCCAAGCTGGCCGTGCGGCTGGTGACCGAGCTCAAGGGCAAGGTGCCGACCGGGGTCGGCATCGATGCCGGTACGCTGGGGCTGCAGGCGGCTCTGGGCGACGGCGTGGCGCCCGGCGCCATTGCCGATGCGGTCTCGGCGCTGACCAATCTGGGCTATTCGAGTGCCCAGGCGTCAGCCGCCTTGGCGCGCATCGTCGCCCGCGAGGGCGATGGCGTGCCAACCGAGAAGCTGATCCGGCTGGGCCTGCGGGAGTTGAGCCAGTAGGCGCCTTGCTCTCGCCATGCGTTCATACTATTTTTGGATAGTAAGAATTCTTCGAGGTTTTCTGAATGAACAAGCATGATCGGATGCAGCAGAGCAGTTCCGTATCCAGTCGTGGCCAGACAACGATTCCCAAGGATTTCCGCGACCAGCTGGGTATCGTGGAAGGCACTGAACTGATCTGGGTTCTCAAGGATGGCCAGCTGACCGTGGAGGCCAAGACGCGACGGCTGGCCGATTATGCGGGTATCCTCGGAAATCCCCTCGGCCGCGCCGTCTCGGTAGAAGAAATGAACACCGCCATCCTGGATCAGGCCGCGGCGCTGCATGAACGGAGCAAAGCGTGATTGGCGTTGATACCAATGTGCTCATTCGGCTGTTCATCAATGACGAAGTCGAGCAACATGCCAAGGCCAACGCTTTTTTCGCTGCACGGTCGCCCGAAAACGCGGCCTTTGTCAGCCTTGTGACCACTATAGAATTCGTCTGGGTGCTGACCAGAAGCTATAAGCGTCCGCAGGACGAGGCCCTCGGTCTGCTGAAAATTGTCCTCAGCAGCCGCGACGCTGTCGTTGAAATGGCAGAGGCCGTCGCCAGCGCGGTGCAGACGGCGCTGGACACCAAGGGGGACTATGCCGATGTGCTCATTGCCCAGGCAGGACATCGTGCCGGTTGCTCCCATAGTGTGAGTTTCGACGAGCCTGCCACCAGGCGCATACCCGGAATGGACCTTCTCGCGTGACCTCCCTTACCTCCCCCATTGCCGGACGCGACGGCGACGTCGATGTCGCCATGCGCCCGTCGGGCTTTGCCGAATTTGTCGGCCAGGCCGATGCGCGGGCCAACCTCGAAGTCTTCATTGCCGCAGCCAAGCAGCGCCAGGCGGCGCTGGACCATGTGCTGTTTGTAGGGCCCCCTGGCCTGGGCAAGACGACGCTGGCGCAGATCATCTCGCGCGAGCTTGGGGTGGGCTTTCGCGCCACGTCCGGTCCGGTCATCGCCAAGGCGGGGGACCTGGCCGCGCTGCTGACCAATCTGGAAGACCGCGATGTGCTGTTCATCGACGAGATCCATCGCCTCAGCCCGGCGATCGAGGAAATCCTCTATCCGGCGATGGAGGATTACCAGCTCGATCTGATCATCGGCGAGGGGCCGGCGGCGCGCTCGGTGCGCATCGACCTGGCCAAGTTCACCCTGGTGGGTGCCACGACGCGGGCCGGCCTGCTCACCACGCCGCTGCGCGACCGCTTCGGCATTCCGGTGCGGCTCAATTTCTATACGCCCGAAGAGTTGGTGCAGATCGTCACCCGCGGCGCGCGGCTGCTGGGCATGCCGATGGCGCCCGACGGGGCCATGGAAATCGCCCGCCGCTCGCGCGGCACGCCGCGCATTGCCGGGCGCCTGCTGCGCCGGGTCACCGATTTTGCTTTGGTCGAGGGTTCCGGCCAGATCACCCGCGCCATTGCCGACAAGGCGCTGCTGCGGCTCGATGTCGATGCGCGCGGGCTCGACCAGCTCGACCGGCGCTATCTCGGCACGATTGCCGATTTCTATGATGGCGGCCCGGTGGGCATCGAAACCATTGCAGCCGCCTTGAGCGAGCCGCGCGACGCCATCGAGGAGATCGTCGAGCCCTATCTGCTGCAGCAGGGCTTCATCCAGCGCACGCCGCGCGGCCGCATGCTGACCGGCGCCGCCTTCCAGCACCTGGGCAAGAGCGTGCCGCAGGGCTTTGTCGGCCTGCAGGCGAGCCTGTTCGAAGAGCCCGAGGCATGAGTCCTCGCCAGATTCTGAGCTTTCCCCTGCAGGGCGGACGGTTCAATTACCGAGTCGCCGCGATTATCATCGTCGATGGTTATGTGCTGGTGTCGCGCGAGGATGACGATGACTATGTCATGCTGCCGGGTGGAAGGGTGGAATTGGGCGAGTCCAGCGCGCTCTCGATCGAACGGGAAATCGCCGAGGAGCTGGATATGGTGGGGATCGTCGGACCATTGTTGCTGACGTCCGAGAGTTTTTACCGTCGCGCCGGGGAGGATTTTCACGAGCTGGGATTGTTCTATCCCGTGTCGCTGCCTCCCGAGATGCGCCCAAATGGTCGCACGCCCTGGCTGGTGCGTGAAGACGAGGGACATATCCTTCACAACTACTGGGTGCCGCTGGCCGGCGACGCGCTGGAGGCCATCAACCTGTTGCCGCGCTGGTTGCCCGCTGCCCTGCGGCAGCTCGATGGCGGCCCCCGCCACGTTCTCCACGACGAGCGCGCCCGTGGCTGATTCCGATCGTACCATGCTGGCCTTCAGCCTGCGGCCGGATCGCCGGTTTCAGATGCGTGCCGTCGCGATCATCCGGCGCGAGGGTTACCTTCTGATCCATCGCGCCACCCATGAGACATTCTGGTCGCTACCCGGAGGCCGCGTGGAATTCGGCGAGACCGCTGCCGAGGCGCTGGAGCGCGAGATCGTCGAGGAACTCGGCTGCAGGTCGACCATCAGCGAATTGCGTTATCTCGTCGAGAACTTCTTCAGCTACAAGGGCGAATCCCGTCACGAAATCGGCTGGTATTACGACGCCGAAATCAGCAGCGGCTTTCCGTTCATCACCGACGATATCTGTCATCGTGCCACCGAAAATGCCTACGAACTCGAATTCCGCTGGGTAAAGTGCGACGCCGAGAGTTTCGCACTCTATCCGCTCTTGCCGCCGATGCTCCCAGGTCAGCTTCTCGATGCCAGTGCGGGCTTCCGCCATATCGTGGAGCGGGAATCATGAGCGCGCACCACTTTCCCGTCCGCATCTATTACGAAGACACCGATTTTTCCGGCAATGTCTATCACGCGGCCTATCTGAAATTCTTCGAGCGCGGCCGCACCGAGTTTTTGCGCGACCTGGGCGTGCACCATGCCGAGCTGGCGGCCCAGGGCCTAGCCTTTGCCGTGCGCTCGATGACCATCGAGTTCGAGGGCGCGGCCCATATCGATGATCTGCTGACGGTCAGCACGCATGTGGTCAAGGTCTCGGGCGCCAGGCTGGTGCTGGAGCAGACCATTGCCCGCGGCGAGACCGTGCTGACGCGAGCGGCGGTCGTGGTGGCGGCGATCAGGACAACGGGCGGGGCGGCGCGGCTGCCGGCGGCGCTGCGCGATCTGCTGGCGCAGCACGGCTGATCCGGGCACCGCATGTGCCGGATCACGACTTGGTGGCTCGTGCTTTCCGAATCGCTTTGTTAACCATTCCTTGACCATAATTGCGGCAAAGCGAACATGTGTCCGGTTCGGGGTCCGCAATGCTCCGGTTTCCGGGCATTTCTCTTAATTTTGACAGATTTAGACCCCATCGCCTTCCGGCTGAGGGTCGGTGCGAGAACCAGGCCAAGAAGGATCACTACATGGAAGCCATGGACGCTGTGGGCGCCGTCGTGCCGCACACCGATTTTTCCATCTGGGGCCTGTTCTGGGCCGCCGACTGGATCGTCAAGTCCGTGATGCTGGGTCTGCTGGGTGCCTCGGTCTGGTGCTGGGCGATCATCATCGACAAGACCATCGTCTATCGCCGCACCAATGCCGAGATGAACCGCTTCGAGCGCACCTTCTGGTCCGGGCAGTCGCTGGAAGAGCTCTACCAGATGCAGTCGGAAAAGCCGTCCGGCGGCATGGGCGCGGTCTTCGTCGCCGCCATGAAGGAGTGGAAGCGCAGCCATGAGCAGAATGCCGCGAGCTTTCTGGGCATGCAGCAGCGGCTCGACAAGGTGCTCGACGTCGCCATTACGCGCGAGAGCGACAATCTGGAAAAGCGGCTCGGCTTCCTGGCGACCATCGGTTCGGCCGGCCCGTTCATCGGCCTGTTCGGCACGGTATGGGGCATCATGAACGCCTTTACCGCCATTGCCGCCTCGTCCAATACCAGCCTGGCCGTGGTGGCCGGCCCGATCGCCGAGGCGCTGTTTGCCACCGCCATTGGCCTCGTCGCGGCCATTCCGGCGGTTATCGCCTATAACAAGCTGAGCTCGGACGCCTCCAAGATGGTGGGGCGCCTCGAAGGCTTTGCCGACGAATTTTCGACCATTCTGAGCCGCCAGCTCGAAGCGCGGAGCCACTAATATGGGCATGGGCGTAGCAGGCGGCGGCGGCGGCGGACGCGGCCGGCGCGGTCGCAAGAAGGCGATCATGAGCGAGATCAACATCACGCCCATGGTGGACGTGATGCTGGTGCTGCTGATCATCTTCATGGTGGCCGCGCCGATGATGACCGCTGGCGTGCCGATCGACCTGCCGCAGTCGGCGGCCGGCGACATGCCCAACCAGGCCGACCCGGTCACCGTGGCGGTGACGCCCGAGGGGGTCATCTATGTCAACGAGGACGTGGTCGCCGAACCCGACCTCACCAGCACCCTTTCCGCCATGGGCGTTGTCGGCGCCGAAGACCGCATCTTCCTGCGCGGCGACACCACGGCCGACTATGGCTCGGTGATGCGCGTCATGGGCATTCTGTCGGCTGCCGGCTACACCAAGATCGGTTTGATCACCGAGCGGAACCCGGGCTAGTCCAGTGCGCATTGGCGTAACCGCATCGATTCTTGCCCACATCGTGGTGCTGACCATTGGCCTGATCAACCTGGGCATGACGCAGCCGTTGACGCCGGTGGTGGAGTCGATCTCGGTCGATCTGGTGCCGATCGAGGAATATTCCAACATTCGCGCCGGCCAGCTCGACAGCACCGTTGTCGAGACCGAGACGCCCTCGATCGTTGAAGACGACACGCCCGCCGAGATCGCCCAGCCGACCGGCAATACGCAAGAGGACCAGGTGGCGCCGTCGCCGGCCGATATTCCCACTCCGGCCCCGGTAACCAATACGGCGCCAGCGCCCGAGAGCCAGCCCGAGCCGGCGCCCGAGCCAGAACCGGAGCCTGAGCCGGTGCCGGCCCCGGTTCCCGCCACGCGGCCGACGCCAGCGCCCGAGCCTGTCCCGACGCCGGAGCCCGAACCGGCGCCAGAACCCGAACCCACGCCGGAACCAATCCCGGCGCCCGAGCCGGAACCGGTGCCCGAGCCGATCCCGACGCCCGTACCGACCCCCGAGCCCGTGCCGGAGCCCGTCCCCGAACCGGTGACCCCGGCCGTGGCCGCGCCGGCCCCGGTCGCCCGGCCGAGCAATCTGGCGCAGTTGCGCGAACGCTTTGCCGCGGCCGAAGCCGAGCGCAAGAAGCGCGAGGAAGAGGAGCGCCAGCGCGCCGCGGCGGCCGAGCAGGCAGCGCAGGAGCAGCCGACCGAACAGCTCGATGCCTCGCTGGCCGATGACATTTCCGCCATTATCAACACCGATACTACTACCGGTGGCACGACCGGGGCCGGTGGTACGCCGACGCTGGGCGATACCACGGGCACCTCGGCGCGGCTCAGCCAGTCGGCCATCGATGGCCTGGTGGCCCGCATCAAGACGTGCTGGAACCTGCTGCCGAGCGACATCAATAGCGGGCTCAATGTGGTATTGCTGGTGACGATGAACCCGGACCGGACGGTGGCGAATACGCAGATCGTCCAGGCCGATCCGTCCCCGGCCGGCGGCGCGGTGGCCCGGGCGGCGCAGCGTGCCGTGACAGCCTGCGGCCCGTACGACATGCTGTCGGACGACGCCTTCGACAATTGGCGGCAGATCGAAATGGAACTGCGCCCGTGAGTGAGAATTGGTATGCTGGGCGCGCAGACTGGCGCACCAGCGGCGACATTGGAGACGATAGATGACCCTGCTTACCCGGCGCCATGCGCTCAAACTCGGCCTGGCGGGTAGCGCGCTGCTGGCAAGCACCTCGCTCACCCTGGCGCAATTGCGCATCGTGGTGGAGGGCGCCAATTTCCAGCCCCTGCCGATCGCCATCCCCGATTTCGCCTCGTCCGACCCGGCCTTCGGCACCGAGATCGCCGAGATCGTGCGCAACAATCTGCGCCGCTCCGGCCTGTTCCTGCCGCTCGATCCGGCCTCGCTGCCGGTGCAGGTCGGCGATGTCAGTGCGGCACCCGATTTTGCCACCTGGCGCACCGCCAATGTCGATGCCCTGGTGATGGGCGCAGTGGAGCGCGGCGGCCAGATCTCCTCGTCGGTGCGCGTCTGGGATACCCAGCAGGCGGCCCAGGTGGTCGGCCAGAGCTACAATACCGATGCCAATTCCAGCCGGCGCGTGGCCCATATCATTTCGGACGCGATCTATCAGTCGCTGGCCGGCGGCACGGGCTATTTCGATACCCGCGTCATCTATGTGGCCGAAAGCGGCCCCAAGGCCAACCGCGTGCGGCGCCTGGCCATCATGGATCAGGACGGCGCCAATGTGCAGTACCTGACCGATGGCAGTACCATGGCGCTGACGCCGCGCTTCTCGCCCAATGGCGACATGGTCACCTATATGAACTTTGCCGATGGCAATCCGCAGGTCTATCTGCTGCAACTGTCAACCGGCCAGCAGCAGCGGCTGGCCGATGTCGGCGCCATGACCTTTGCGCCACGCTTCTCGCCCGATGGCGGCACGGTGGCCTTCTCGGTGGAGCAGGGTGGCTCGACCAATATCTATACGACCAGCATCAATGGCGGCTCGCCGCTGCAACTGACCTCGGGCACGGCCATCGATACCGGTCCGTCCTATTCGCCCGATGGCAGCCGGCTGGTGTTCGAGAGCGATCGCGGCGGCTCGCCGCAGATCTACATGATGGGGGCGGGCGGCGGCACGCCGCAGCGCGTCAGCTTTGGCCAGGGCAGCTATTCCACCCCGGTCTGGGCGCCGACGGGCGATCTCATCGCCTTCACGCGGCAGTCGGGCGGGCAGTTCAATATCGGCATCATGAATGCCGATGGTTCGGGCGAGCGCATGCTCTATACCAGCTTCCATGCCGAGGGCCCGACCTGGGCGCCCAATGGCCGCGTCATCATGTTCTTCCAGGATCCGGGCGGCAATGACGGCCCCAAGCTGATGAGCGTCGACATCTGGGGCCGCAACCTGCTGACCATCCCGACCGAGAGCTATGCCTCCGACCCGGCCTGGTCCGGCCTGCGGACGTAATTCGACAGCCGGACCGTACCCTCGTCAGCCGGGGGTACGGTCGGCATCACCCTTTGGCGCCAAGGGCTTAACCTTAACGGGTGACCGGCCGACACTGTGGCGCCACGGCATCATCACAGAAAAGCCAGCATTCCCGCCACATTGGCGCCGTGATAGGCAATGATTAACCAAGCCAGCAAACCCGGCCTTAAGATTAAGTGCGGTAAATCCCGAACTTAAGATTTTGCCTTTCAGGAGCCTATCCGTGGTCATCACCGCACCTTTCTCCACCGCATTGCGTGCCGCCGCCATGCTGCTTTTCGTCGTGGCGATCGCGGCCTGTTCGCGTACGCCCAACACGCTGCCGACCGGCGTGGGCAATCTCGGGCCTGGCGGCGGCGCTCCCGGCAGCCAGCAGGAATTCCTGGTCTCGGTCGGTGATCGCGTGTTCTTCACCACCGATTCGAGCTCGCTGACCCCCGAGGCCTCCGCCACGCTGGACAAGCAGGCCGCCTGGCTCAACCAGTACCAGAACTACCGCATCATGATCGAAGGCCATGCCGACGAGCGCGGCACGCGCGAATACAATATCGCCCTGGGCGCGCGCCGTTCCTCGGTGGTGGTGAACTATCTGGTGTCGCGTGGCGTCAGCCAGCAGCGCATCACCAGCCAGTCCTTCGGCAAGGAACGCCCGGTGGCGATCTGCAACGACATTTCGTGCTGGAGCCAGAACCGCCGCGCGGTCACCGTCGTCCAGTAGACCTCGCGGTTTCGCCAAGCCGGCTTCCTCAGGAAGCCACCAGTCGGTGCAAACCGGCAACAGCAGCGCCCGGAGCCAGCTAAATGGCCCGGGCGCTTTGTTTTGACCAAAATTGGCCTTTATTTGCAGGCCAGCAACGGTTCATGGTTCTTGTGCACAGCGGACCTTCGGAGGCTCAGTATCTTGCAGACAATCTTTTCAACCCGAACAGGCAGAACGGGCCTGCGACTGGCCCTGGCCAGCGTCCTGGCCCTGGGGGTCGCGATGCCGACCCTGGTCAATGCCGCAATGTTCTCGACGCCCGCGCCGGTTGGCCGCGTGCTGAGCGATGCGGCGCCCGAGCGCGTGCACGTGGCGCAGGCCGTCGACGCCGCCCAGTTGATGGTACGCATCCAGCAGCTTGAAGAGCAGAACCGCCTGCTCAATGGCCAGATCGAGGGACTGACCTTCCAGCTCACGCAGATGCAGGAACTGGTCAATCGCATGGCCGAAGACAACGAATTCCGCTTCCAGGCGCTGGAAGGCGGTGCGAGCCCAAAAACTGATGCGGCAACCCAAGCAGGCGGCGTGACGCAGCCTGAGGCGTTGCCGCAGGACCCGGCCAATGCGGCAGTCGACCCGCAAGGGGTGCCGATGACCGATATTCCCGAGCAGGGGGTGCAACCGCTCCCCGGCGAGATCGAGTTCGACCCCACCTTCACCGATGGCAGTGCCGCGCCAATGGATGATCTGGGCAATTCCGCCGATCCGCTGGTAGGCACCGGGGCTACGGGGGGCGTTGACCTGGTCACCGGCCAGCCGCTCAATCTGAGCTATGACCCGGCGGCCGCCGATACCGGCAATCCCGATGCCGACGCGCAGTTCGCTGCCGGCTTTGAGGCCATCAGCACCGGCGACTACCCGTTTGCCGAGGATCAGTTCACCCAGTTCCTGGCGCTCTATCCGGACAATCCGCAGGCGACCGAAGCGGCCAACCTGCTGGGCGATGCCCTGCTCTACCGGCAGGCCTATAGCCAGGCGGCAGATGTGCTGCTCAATGCCTTCCAGAAGGCGCCGGACAATCCGCGTGCGCCCGACCTGCTGCTCAAGCTGGGCATGGCTTTGTCGGGGGCCGGTGAGCGCGAAACCGCCTGCCGCACGCTGGCGGAAGTCGACAAGCGCTTTACCGCGCTGCCGGCCGTGTTCACGACCCGGCTGGCCGAGGAAAAGGCCCGGGCTGCATGCCCCCCCGGCTAGCACCCGACCTGGCCAGCCCGGCCGGGTTGCAGGCGCTGTTCGCCGCGGTGGCGACGGCGCCGGCCATCGGCCTGGCGGTGTCGGGCGGGGCGGACAGCCTGGCTCTGCTGCTGCTGGCGGCGCGCTGGGCCGCCAGCCAGGCGCAGCCGCCGCGCCTGGTGGTCTATTCGCTCGACCATGGGCTGCGGCCCGAGGCCGGCGACGAAGTTGCCATGGTGCTCGATGTCGCGCGCTCGCTTGGCGTGGTGGCGCGCGGGCTGGTCTGGACCGGCGACAAGAAGGTGACGGGCCTGCAGGAAGCGGCGCGCCAGGCGCGCTACCGGCTGATCGGCGCGGCCATGCGGGACGATGGCGTCGGCGTGCTGCTGACGGCCCATCACCGCCAGGACCAGGCCGAGACGGTGCTGATGCGGCTGGCGCATGGCAGCGGCATCGAGGGCCTCAAGGGCATGAGCGCGATGGCCGAGATCGAGGGCGGGCTGGTGCATCGCCCCCTGCTCGATGTCGATCAGGCGAGCCTGGTCGGCATTGTCGCCGGGGCCGGGCTGGTGCCGGTGGCAGATCCCTCCAATCTCGATCCGCATTACGAGCGCGTGCGCTGGCGCCAGGCCATGCCGGCTTTGGCCGAACTGGGGCTTGATGCGGCGACGCTGGCGCAATTTGCCGCGCGGATGGGCGAGGCCGATGCGGCCATTGCGCAGATGGCGGAGGCGGCCTTTGCCGAGATCGTGCGGCTCGATGGTTTTGGCGCGGCGTCCGTCGCCTTGGCGCCCTTTGCCGGGCTCTCGCCCGCCGTGTCGACGCGGGTGCTAGGCCGGGTGCTCAATATCGTGGGCGGGCGGCAGAAGCCGCGGGCCCTGGGGCAGGTGGAGCGGCTGCGACAGGCGATCTGCGGGCCGGGCCTCGACCGCGCCAGCACGGTGCTGGGCTGCGTGGTGCGCCTCAAGGGCGAGGCCATCAGCGTGGCGCGCGAGCCGGGGCGGGCGCTGCCCAGTGACGCGATCCTGCTGCCGCATGGCGAACTGGTCTGGGACGAGCGCTTCCGCATCATCAATGGCTCGGACGAGAGCGGGCTGACCGCCAGCGTCGCCGACTACCTGCCGCGCCACCGGCTGGAAGCCTTTCTGGGCTTCAAGGTCACCGCGCCGGCCGAGGCCATCCGTACCGCGCCGATCGTGCGCGATGCCGCAGGCGGCGTGCTGTCGCTGGGCGGCTGGTCGTTCGACGCGCGCATCAGCGTGCAGTTGCTGATCGACTGAAGCGGTCGAGGATAGGCACAGGTCATCCAAATGGCGTGATGTTATGGGGCGCCTTTAACAGGCGGTAAGGTTAACGAAAGCTGACTATCGCCATCTTTCTCCACGAGCACTAAAGCTCCAGATGAGCCTGGCCATTGCCTGGAACGCCCACGAGCTGGCAAGCGCCATCTCGGTTCTCCAGACCGCCTGAGGCTCATCCTTGTTCAGCATCCGTCCTTGTAAGACCGCAGCCATGTGGCTGTTCCTTTTGCCGCTTATCATAGTCCTCGGTACAGGCGATGTTTTGACAAAAGGACGTAGCCGGACGTGGCCGTTTGCTTACTAGATCGGTCGTTCCCGTCAGGAAAACACCTGCCAGATCATCCATCCAGCGCCGATAAAAAACGCCCAGGCACCAATTGCCATCAGGACGATGATGGCAAGTCTATGCTTATGCAATCCATGGATCCCCTTTGGCGGGCAGCCTGAGGCGGGCAGCACCCTGCACCCCGCTTGACGGTGGCCAATCCCGCCAATCATGGACCGTCAGTAAGAAGCGAACATTGCGGGTCTGTAGCCAAACTAGGTACAATTGCGCATTCCACAGGCTTGGATTGCGATCGTGACAGGCGTCTGGTGATGGCCGTCTCGGGGTCCGTCCTGATTGTCGCTCCCGGAGGTTCCTCGGCCTTCCGGCGATGCGGCACACCGATGGGGTGTCAGTCGACAGCGTTGCCCGCCTGCACCATGCCATGTTAACCCCATCCGGATATTGTGACTGGACGAGGCGCCCAAAGCGCCGCAGGTCTGGCCCTTGTAACGCCCCATTGCCGGACTTACATTCGGCCCACTAACCGCGCCTCCTCGCGTGGTCCTTTCCGGGACAGGATTGATGAACGGAAATTTCCGCAACTTCGCCATCTGGCTGGTCATTCTCTTTATGCTGATGGGCCTGTTCCAGGTCTTCCAGTCGTCGACCCGCTCGGTTTCCGTTTCTGACAAGAGCTACAGCCAGTTCGTGAGCGACGTTGCGGCCGGTCGGGTCAACAGCGTCACCATCACCGACAATGTGGTGTCGGGCGCGCTCTCGGACGGTACGCGCTTTGAAACCGTGCTGCCGGCCGGCGCCGACATCATTTCGCGGCTTGAGGCCAGCGACGTGTCGATCACGGCGCGGGCGCCCGAGACCAGCCCGTTCTGGACGGTGCTGCTGAGCTCCTGGCTGCCCTTCATCGTCATCATTGGCGTCTGGTTCTTCTTCATTCGCCAGATGCAGGGCGGCGGCAAGGGCGGCGCGATGGGCTTTGGCAAGTCGCGCGCCAAGCTGCTGACCGAATCAAGCGGCAAGGTGACGTTCGAGGACGTGGCCGGCGTTGACGAGGCCAAGCAGGATCTGGAAGAAATCGTCGAATTCCTGCGCGATCCGGGCAAGTTCCAGCGCCTGGGCGGCCGCATTCCGCGCGGCGTGCTGCTGGTGGGCCCTCCGGGCACCGGCAAGACGCTGCTGGCCCGCTCGGTGGCCGGCGAAGCCAATGTGCCGTTCTTCACCATTTCGGGTTCGGACTTCGTTGAAATGTTCGTCGGCGTCGGCGCCAGCCGCGTGCGCGACATGTTCGAGCAGGCCAAGAAGAACGCGCCCTGCATCATCTTCATCGACGAAATCGACGCCGTCGGTCGCCAGCGTGGCGCCGGGCTCGGTGGCGGCAATGACGAACGCGAACAGACGCTCAACCAGCTGCTGGTCGAGATGGACGGCTTCGAGGCCAATGAAGGCATCATCCTGATCGCCGCCACCAACCGTCCCGACGTGCTCGATCCGGCGCTGCTGCGTCCGGGCCGCTTCGACCGCCAGGTCGTGGTGCCCAATCCGGACGTCGCCGGTCGCGAAAAGGTGCTCAAGGTGCACGTCCGCAAGGTGCCGCTGGCGCCTGACGTCGATCTCAAGGTGCTGGCCCGCGGTACGCCCGGTTTCTCCGGCGCCGACCTGATGAACCTGGTCAACGAGGCAGCCCTGATGGCGGCGCGGCGCAACAAGCGCTTCGTCACCCATGCCGAGTTCGAGGATGCCAAGGACAAGATCATGATGGGCGCCGAGCGCCGCACCATGGCCATGTCCGAGGACGAAAAGAAGCTGACCGCCTATCACGAGGCCGGCCATGCCATCATCGCGCTCAAGGTTGCCGGCATCGATCCGATCCACAAGGCCACCATCATCCCGCGCGGCCGCGCCCTGGGCATGGTGATGACCCTGCCCGAGAGCGACAGCTATTCGTTCTCCCGCGAAAAGGCGCTGGCCCGGCTGACCATGCTGTTCGGCGGCCGCGAGGCCGAGATCATCAAGTTCGGTCCGGAAAAGGTCACCAGCGGCGCGTCGGGCGATATCCAGATGGCCACCAGCCTCGCCCGCTCGATGGTGATGGAATGGGGCATGAGCGAAAAGCTCGGCCGCGTCCGCTACAAGTCGAGCGACCAGGAAGTGTTCCTCGGCCATTCGGTGACGCAGTCGACCAATATGAGCGACGATACCGCCCGCATCATCGATCAGGAAGTGCGCAAGCTGATCGAGGATGGCGAGGCCTCGGCCAAGCAGATCCTGATCACCTATCAGGATCAGTGGGAAGCCATTGCCCAGGCGCTGCTCGAATATGAGACGCTGACGGGCGACGAGTTGCGCGCCCTGATGGAAGGCCACCAGCCGGTCCGGCCGGACGAGAATGGCCCTTCCAACAAGGCCAGCGGCGTGCCCTCGGCCGGCAAGTCCGGCAAGAAGCGGCCCGATGCGCCACCAGCCGGCGATCTCGAGCCACAGCCGGGCAGCTAGCACCGGACACAGAATTGAAGGGGCCGCCGCGAGGCGGCCCTTTTGCATGGCGGGGATTTCCGCTATGCCGCCACAAAGTGGTATTAATCCCGGCGGCAAGCAGGCCGCGCAGCGCGCGATGAGGGGCAGATCAGATGGTACGCAAGTATTTCGGCACCGACGGTATCCGCGGGCTGGCCAATGGCCCCAAGCTGACCCCCGAACTGGCGCTCAAGGTGGGCATGGCGGCGGGGCAGAAATTCGTGCGCGGCGATCACCGCAACCGCGTGGTGATCGGCAAGGATACCCGCCGCTCGGGCTATATGATCGAGCAGGCGCTGACGGCCGGCTTTACCGCGGTGGGCATGGATGTCTACCTGCTGGGGCCGATGCCGACGCCGGCCGTGGCCATGCTGACGCGCTCGCTGCGCGCCGATCTGGGCGTGATGATCTCGGCCTCGCATAATCCGTTCGAGGACAATGGCATCAAGCTGTTCCGTCCGGATGGCTACAAGCTCAGCGACCAGATCGAGCTCGAGATCGAGCGGCTGATCGACAGCGACCTGTCCAAGACGCTGGCGCATGGCCGCGATATTGGCCGGGCGCATCGCGATGAAGAGGCGCGCACCCGCTATATCGAATATGCCAAGCGCACGCTGCCGCGCAATACCGACCTGGCCGGCCTGCGGGTGGTGCTCGATTGCGCCAATGGCGCCGCCTACAAGGTGGCCCCGATCGCGCTGTGGGAGCTGGGCGCGGAAGTCTTCACCATCGGCGACAAGCCCGATGGCTTCAACATCAATGACAAGGTCGGCTCGACCGCGCCCGAAGCGGTGGCGGCCAAGGTGCGCGAGATGCGCGCCGATGTCGGCATTGCGCTCGATGGCGATGCCGACCGCGTCATCATCGTCGATGAAAAGGGCAATGTCGTCGATGGCGACCAGTTCATGGCGGTGATTGCCGAAAGCTGGCTGCAGCGCGAAGTGCTGCAGGGCGGTGGCATCGTGGCCACCGTGATGTCCAATCTGGGGCTCGAGCGCTACCTGACCACGCTGGGGCTGACGCTGGAGCGCACCCAGGTGGGCGACCGCTATGTGCTTGAAGCGATGCGCGCCAAGGGCTTCAATGTGGGTGGGGAACAGTCCGGCCACATCATCCTGTCCGATTTCACCACCACGGGCGATGGCCTGGTCGCGGCGCTGCAGCTGCTGGCCGTGCTCAAGTCGCAGGACCGGCCGGTGTCGGAGATCTGTGCACGCTTCACCAAGGTGCCGCAGGTGCTGCGCAGCGTGAAGTTCAAGTCCGGCAAGCCGCTGGAGAACAAGCTGGTCATGGCGGCCATTGCCGATGGCCAGGCCATGCTGGGCGTTGGCGGGCGGCTGGTGGTGCGGGCCTCGGGCACCGAGTCGGTGATCCGGGTGATGGGCGAGGCGGACGATGCCAGCCTGGTTTCGTCGGTGGTGCAGCAGATCGAGGCGGCTATTCTCGACGTCGCGTGAAGTAGATCAGAAGTGTAAATGAACAGTAACACTGATTAACGACATACTAATGGCTGATCACATTTGTAGAGGTCGGTAAGGTTAAATCTTTGGGTTAAGCGACATTTAAGGATATTGCCCGATATTGAGGGCAATCGACTGGTGTCGTGGCAACCGAAGGACATTACTCATGCGCAAGCTTATCGCTGCGATCATGGTGGCAGGGACCGCCCTCGTTGGCGGTCAGGCAATCGCCGCCGATTTCCCCTATTACCCGCCTGTGATCGAAATCCCCGATGTCGACTATGGCGTATCGGGCAGCTTCTACCTGCGCGGCAGCGCGGCCGCCAATGCGATGTGGACGCCGCATGTGAATCACCCGACGGCCTCCAACGGCTCGGGCATTTTCGAGATCAACCGCTTCGGTTACGGCTATTCGGTCGGCGCCGGTGTCGGTTACGAATTCGGCAACGGCTTCCGCGCGGACGCCACGGTGGACTACCTCAGCAATGAAGGCATGCGCGCCACCATCGTCGACGGCGCACCCGCACTCGCCAATGGCGACCATACCTTGTCGCTCCGCTCCACCATCGTGCTTGCCAATGCCTATTACGACTTCCCTCTGGCCAGTGACAGTTATGGCGCCGCGGGCGGCGCCTTCGGCTATGTCGGCGCGGGTGCCGGCGTTGCCTTCAACGATTTCGTCACCAATGGCCCGGGCAATCCGGACACTCGCGACCAGAACACCAGCCTGGCTGCTGCGGGCATGGTCGGCGTCGGATACGATTTTGGCCAGGTGGTTGCCGATATCGGCTATCGCGCGCTCTACATCAACCGGATCCAGAACGACGCGGCGCCCAATCCCTACACGCTGGACAACAACTGGGTACATGAAGTGCGCGGCACGCTGCGCTACCGCTTCAACTAGCCGGACAGCGCCCGCCACGACGGCGCGCAACCGAACGGCAATTGCGCCGGCACCCGAAAGGGTGCCGGCTTTTTTGTGCCTCTGCGCTGGACAGGGCCGGTGTCGGGTGTTCTGCTCGGCGCGAGGGAGAGCGGCATATGAAGGTTCTGATCGTGGGCGCCGCCGGCATGGTCGGCCGCAAGCTGGTATCGGCACTGCTGGCGGAAGGGCAGGTGGGTGGGCGCGACATTACCAGTCTCACCCTGGCAGACGTGGTCGAGCCGTCCCCGCCCGGTGGCTCAGTGCCGCACACCTTGGTGGCGGCGGACCTGGCCGATCCGGCAACGGCGACCCGTCTCATCGCTGACCGTCCGGACCTGATCTTTCATCTGGCGGCGATTGTCTCGGGCGAGGCCGAGGCCGATTTCGACAAGGGCTATGCCATCAATCTCGATGGCACCCGGCACCTGTTCGATTCCATCCGCCACGCGGGTCAGGCGGCGCCCTATTGCCCGCGGCTGGTGTTTACCTCGTCGATTGCGGTGTTTGGCGAGCCGCTGCCGGCGGTGATCGGCGACAGTCACGACCATACGCCGCTGACCAGCTATGGCACGCAGAAGGCCATCGGCGAACTGCTGCTGGCCGACTATTCGCGGCGCGGGTTTTTCGATGGCGTCGGCATCCGGCTGCCCACCATTGCCGTGCGCCCGGGCAAGCCCAACAAGGCGGCGTCCGGCTTCTTTTCCGGCATTATCCGCGAGCCGCTGGCGGGCCTGGGAGCCGTGCTGCCGGTGCCCGACAGCGTGCGGCACTGGTTTGCCAGCCCGCGCGCGGCGGTGGGCTTCCTGCTGCATGCCGCGGTCCTCGACACGCAACTGCTGGGCCATCGGCGCAATCTGTCCATGCCGGGCGTGGCGGTGACAGTAGGCGAACAGATCGCTGCCCTCGAGCGGGCTGCCGGCCCCGGAGCGGTGGCGCTGATCCGGCGTGAACCCGATGCCATCATTGCCGGCATTGTCGCGGGCTGGCCCAAGGCCTTTGCCGCCGATCGCGCCCGTGCCCTGGGCTTTGTCGGCGATGCCAGCTTTGACGAGATCATCGCCATCCACATTGCGGACGAACTGGGCGGACATATCGCATCCGTCTGACGGGCACATCATGTTCACCAAGCCGAAACCATCGTTCCACTTGGGTACTATGTTCTGTCGAAAGATTTAATATGGTGATCCTCAGCGAGGTTCCCCATGCGCGTTGTCATTGTCGAAGACAATTCCATCAATCTGGATTTGCTGTGCTCGATGGTGGGCAGGCTGCCCCATGTCGCGGTGCAGGGATTTTCTGACCCGGCGCTGGCGCTGGCCGATGCCCGCGAACGGGGCTGCGACCTGTTGATCGCCGATTACATGATGCCGGGCCTCAGCGGCCTGCAACTGATCGAGGCGATGCGGCAGTTGCCCTCGCATGCGCATGTCCCCATGGTGATGATCACGGCGGACAATGACCGGGCGGTGCGGCTAGCCGCCATCGCGGCGGGGGCGACCGATTTCCTGACCAAACCTGCCGACCCGCTGGAGCTGCGGTCGCGGGTGACCAATCTGCTGGCATTGCGCGGGGCGCAGAATGCCCTGGCAGAGCGCGCGGCCAGCCTCGCCGCCGAAGTTGCCGAGGCCACCTACGACCTGCAGCGGCGCGAAGAGGAAATCATCTGCCGGCTGGCGCGGGCCATCGGCTTTCGCGACGGCGATACCCGCGATCATGTGGACCGGGTGGCGCAGATTGCCCGTATGCTGGCCGAAGCGCTCGGCGAGGACGCGACCTTCGTCCGTAATCTGGGCCTGGTGGCCCCCCTGCACGATGTCGGCAAGATCGGCGTCCCGGACGCCATCCTGAACAAGCCGGGGCGCCTTGATGCCGATGAAATGGCGATCATGCGCGGCCATGTCGGCATTGGCGCCAAGATCCTGGCGGGCGGCGATTCCGATCTGGTGCAGATGGCCGAGGCCATTGCGGCCGGACACCATGAACGCTGGGATGGCACCGGCTATCCGCGTGGACTGGCCGGTTCGGCCATTCCGCTGGCGGCCCGGATCACCGCCGTGGCCGATGTGTTCGATGCGCTCTGCAGCCCGCGGCCCTACAAGGCGGCGTGGAGTCTGGAGGCTGCCTATGCGGAAATCTGCCGCGGCGCCGGATCGCATTTCGACCCTGCCTGCGTCGCCGCCTTTGCCCATAGCTGGCCGCGCATCGAACCGCTGATGGGCGCCCCCTCTTCCGCCACCGTTGCAGCTTAGGATATGCCCGTGCGCCACCTGCTTGCCATCGCTCTGTTCGCCCTGTTCCCGCTTGCCGCCACAGCCGCCCAGGACCTGCCGGCGCCAACCGGCCCGGTGGTGCTGACCATTTCCGGCGCCATCAGCGTGTCCAATATTGAGGGGGCGGCGGCCTTCGACCAGGCCATGCTCGACGGGCTGGCGCAGCACACCATCAAGAGCGAGACACCCTGGTATGACGGGGAACGGACTTTCAGCGGCGTGCTGGTCTCGGCGCTGATCGAGGCGGTGGGCGCCACGGGGCCGGCACTGAGCGTGACCGCGCTCAACGGCTATTCCGCGGAAATTCCCCGGGGCGATGTCACGGACCATCCGGTCATTCTGGCCAGCCGGGTCAATGGCGAGCTGCTGTCGGTGCGCGACAAGGGACCGCTGTTTGTCATCTACCCGTTCGATTCCCATCCCGAGCTCTTCAATGAAGTGTATTTCGGCCGGTCCGTCTGGCAGGTCACCGCCATGAGCGTGCAATAGGTGGCGAGCGGGCCGCTGGCGGCAATCAGTCACGCCTCCCGGCGCATGGTTGCGGCAATGGTCACGCTGGCCATTGTCAGCGTGGTGCTGCTGGCCTCGACGGTGTGGCTGTTTGCCGAGCTGCGTGAGCGACATGACGCGGTTTCCCAGTCCATCCGCGAGGATGCCGTCTGGGCGGCATTCCAGACTGACCGTGAAACGGCCCGGCTCATCGAAGCCCTCAGATCCCCGCATGGGGATGGACCGGTGGACGAGATCAGTCTGGCCTTTGACCTGCTCTACAGCCGCACGGAACTGCTCGGCGCCGGTTCCTATGCCATTACCTTCGGCAGCGATCCGGTCATCGGCAAGACAGCCGCCCAGATCGTGACACTGATCAAGGACATGACGCCGAAGATGGATCGCCTTGCCGGAGAGCCTGCTGCCTATCCGGCCATGGCATCCGACCTGCTGGCGGCGGCGCGCGCTGTCCGCGCCCAGACCAATGCCCTGATCATCGCCACCAATGCCGCCGTCAACACCAAGCGCGTGGAAGAACGCCGCGAGGCGCTCGATACCTATTGGCAGATCGGGGCGGCGGTTTCGGCGCTGACGGTGGCCCTGACGCTGATGGTGGCGTTGCTGGCCCTGCAGTTGCGCCACATCGCCCGTTCGGGAGAGGAAATGGCGGCGCTGAGCCGGCGCAATGCGCAGGCGGCGATCGACGCCCAGGCGGCCAATGTGGCCAAGTCGACCTTTCTGGCGACCATGAGCCATGAAATCCGCACGCCGCTCAATGGCATTATCGGCATGGCCGAACTGCTGGCCGATTCCGAGCTCAGCCGGGAACAGCGCGACCAGTTGCGCGTGATGCGCCAGTCGGGTGACGTGCTGCTCGACGTGATCACCGACATACTCGATTTTTCCAAGCTCGAAGCGGGCGAGATGCGCATCGACAGGCAGGCGGTCAGCCTGCCGCAATTGCTGCATTCGGTGCGCGAAATCATGGCGCCGCGGGCGGCAGCGGCGCAGTTGCAGCTGCAGTTGCACGGCCCCGACATCGTCATCCATGCCGATGCCGGGCGCCTGCGCCAGATCCTGCTCAATCTGGTGGGCAATGCCATCAAGTTCACCCCGGCGGGATCGGTGACGGTATCGGCGGTGCTGGAGGGCGAGTTGCTGCGCTTCAGCGTGGTGGATACCGGAGCGGGCATTGCCGAGGCCGATCTGCCGCGCCTGTTCAAGGATTTCAGCCAGCTCGATGGCTCCAATACGCGCCTGCATGGCGGCACCGGCCTGGGGCTGGCGATCTGCCGGCGCCTGGCCGAGACCATTGGCGGGCGCATCGGGGTCGAGAGCCGGTTGGGGCAGGGCAGCACATTCTGGTTCGAGCTGCCGGCGGGCCCGATCGGCTGTGCCGACAGCCTGCCCGAAATGGCGGCCCCCGGCACGCAGCGCTTTGTCGGGATGGGGCGCGTCCTGGTGGTGGATGACAATGCCATCAATCGCGAGGTGGCGGGATCGCTGCTGCAGCGCCTGGGGTTGAGCGTGGCCTATGCCGAAGACGGCGCGGCCGCGCTGGACGCCCTGGGCGATAGCGACTTCGACCTGGTGTTCATGGATATGCAGATGCCGGTGCTCGACGGCCTGGCGGCAACGCAGCAGGCCCGGTCGGCGGGGCGGACCGTGCCGATCGTCGGGCTGACGGCCAATGCCTTCGAGTCGGATCGCGACGCCTGCCTGGCGGCCGGGATGGACGGGTTCCTCGCCAAGCCGATAACGCGGCAGAAGCTGGAGACGGTGCTGGTGCAGCTGCTCGGCCAGTCAATGGTCGAGGCCAATGTGCCGGCAGCACCGCTCCCCCCCGATGTCGATGCCGACTATCAGCAGGCCCTGATCGCCGAGGTTGGGCAGGACACGTTCGATGCGCTGACAGCCCGGTTCGGCGCGGAATTGACGGTGATGCTGGCCACGGCGCGCGCCGCTGCCGTGACGGGTGACAGCAAGACGCTGGGGGCGGTGCTGCATACCATCAAGGGCGCCGCGCTCAGCCTGGGCTATGGCCAGCTGGCCGAGAGCGTGGATCGACTGCGCCGGCAATCCGATATCGCGGCCGGCGACGTCGACCGGCTGCAGCTCAAGGCGGCCTGAGGCAGCGCCATTTCAGCTCAGGCCGCCGCCGGTCTCGACACGGCGCCGCCTGCTGACCTGGCCTCGCGGCGGCGCTGGCTCACAGCGTTCTGCATCATCGGATTGGTCGAGCAACTCCCATTCACATGCTTTGCTGGAGAATGCGCACAAAGTCCGGCGCGCTCACCGGTCTCGGATTGGATGCCGTCGAGTGGTCCTTGACCGCGTGCTGGGCGACCGTTTCAAAGCAGTCCGCGGTGACGCCCATCTGGCTGAGTGTCGCCGGCAGGCCGAGTCGCCGGGAGAGCGCTGCCATTTCCACAGCCAGGTCCGCATCGGGCGACAGGCCCAAGGCGGCCCGAAGCCGGGCATATTTTTCTTCGCTGCCCACCGCATTGTAGCGCAGCACGGCTGGCAGCAGCACCGCATTGAGGGTGCCATGATGCAGCCTGACCGACTTGAGGCCGCCAAGCGGGTGGGACAGCGAATGCACGGCGCCCAATCCCTTCTGGAAGGTCAGGCCGCCCTGCAGCGCCGCCATCATCATTTCTTGCCGCGCTTGCGCATTGGTGCCGTCGCGCGTCGCCGGTTCGAGCCAGCGGGCCGCGCGGGCCAGGCCGTCGAGGGCGATGGCATCGGCCACCGGGTTGAAGCGTGGGCTGAGAAAGGTCTCGATACAGTGGGTGATGGCATCCATGCCGGTTGCGGCCGTGAGATAGGGCGGCAGGCCGAGCGTGAGATCGGGATCGCAGATGGCCACATTGGGGATCATGTGCGGGGAGATGAAGCCGAGCTTGCGTCCATCCTCCAGCGTCAGCAGGGCGGCCCGCCCCACCTCGCTGCCGGTCCCCGCAGTGGTCGGCACCGCGATGACGGCCGGCTTGTCCGCAGTGATCCGGTCCAGGCCGCCAAGAATGGCCGCATATTGCTGCAGCGGCCCGCCATGCGTTGCCAGCAGCGATACGGCCTTGCCCAGATCAATCGCCGAACCGCCACCCAGGGCGACGATGCTGTCGCACCCGGCCGCCTTGTAGCAGGCGACGGCCTCGATGGCTGCCGCCTCGGTGGGATTTTCGGGGGTGCCATCGAAGATGGCGGTGTCCTGGGGCAGGCCGGACCTGGCCAGGACGGCAGCGAGCAGGCCGGCCGCCACGATCCCCTTGTCGGTGACGACTAGCGGGCGCGACGCACCCAGCAGCTTCAGCTCGTCGGCGAGCATGGTGATGGCGCCGGAGTCGAACTGGATGCGGGTCAGGTACTGAATGAGGGCCATGGTGGTTCTCCTGTCTGTCGCGGTCGTCCGGATGGTGGCCCGCAAATGGCGGGAACTCCAGCTCAGGCCCGCCCCGACGACAATGGCAGCAGGGCGGCCATGAACTCATGCGGCTGGCCCCGCACCGATCGATGCGGGGCCGCCCTGGTCACAGCGACCTGATCGGCTTCAGCCCGTTCCGCGACGGGACCAGCGCAATGGCATTGCGCAGCGGCCGGCCGAATTCGGGGATGCCGATTTCAAACACGTCGCCGACCCGGGTCTTGATGCCGTCGCCGAACGAGGCCACCGAGGTGCCCATGAACTGCACATGCACATCGCCCGGGCGCAGGAACTGGTCGTATTTGAAGTGATGGTATTCGAGATTGGCCAGGGAGTGGCACATATTGTCCTCGCCGGTGGGGAATGACTTTTCCCACAGCGTCTTGCCGTCGCGCAGGATGCGTACCGTGCCCACGAGGTTGGCGGGCAGCTCGCCGATGAAGAGCTCGGGGCCATAGGCGCAGAAGCGCAGCTTGGCATGGGCGAGATAGAGGTAGTTCTTCTTTTCGGTAACGTGGTCGGTGGTCTCGTTGCCCACCGCGAAACCGACGCGCCAGGGCGCGCCATCGGGGGCGATGACGTAAAGTCCGACCACTTCAGGCTCTTCGCCGGAATCCTCGGCAAAATCGGGCATGGGCAGTGCCTGGCCCGGCCGCGAAACGATCGAGCCATCGCCCTTGTAGAACCATTCCGGCTGCACGCCGGCCTGGCCCGCTGCCGGCTTGCCGCCCTCGACCCCCCATTTGAAGACGCGCATGGAATCGTTGAGTTCGGCCTCGGCGCCGGCAATCTTGGCATGCATCTGGCTGCGGGCCGCGGCGCTGCCCGTATGGGTCAGCCCGGTGCCGGCGATCACGCAGTGGGCCGGATCCTCATGGTCGAGCGGCGGCAAGACGCGACCTGCCGCCAGCAGCGCGTCATAGTCATGCGCCTCGCCCGTGCCGCGCCTGTTGACCTCCTCGGCCAGCGAGCGACCGGCAGCGATGGCGTCGAGCGCGAGCTGGCGTACCGTGGCCGTGCCGTTGAGGGTAAGAATGGCATTGCCGTCAACCACGCCGACGGCGCGCGCGCCATCGGTGGGCTCGAACTGAATCAGCCGCATGAAAAGTCTCCGCTATCTGTGTCAAAGGAGGGCGGCGCGCAATGGCCGCCCCAGTGGGGAGGCGGTCATCCGCCTCCCGTCCGGGCCGCCTTAATTGGCGGTGCCCATGTCCTCGCGCGCCTGGGCGATCAGCTCGGCGCCGATGGTCTCGGTGAATTCCTCGACCACGGGGGCCACGGTCTCGCGCATGCGGGCCATTTCGGCGTCCGACAGGCGCGTCACTGCCATGCCCTCCTGCTCGAGCAGGCCGACAAGCCGGTCTGCATCCGAACGCGAGAGCTCGCGCTGATAGACGGCCGATTCATGGGCGGCCTCCATCACCAGCGCCTGATCCTCGGCCGAAAGGCTGCTGAACCAGGTCTTGCTGGCGAGCAGCAGGTAGGGCGTATAGACGTGGCCGGTCAGGGCGAGATGATCCTGCACTTCATAAAAGCGGCTGGAATAGATCAGCCCGACCGGGGTTTCCTGGGCATCCACGGCGCGGGTCTCCAGCGCGGTGAACAGCTCGGGATAGGGCAGGGGCACCGGATTGGCGCCCAGCGCGGTGAAGGTCGAGATGAACAGCGGGTTGGGGATCACCCGGATATTGAGCCCGGCCACGTCATCGACCGAATTGATCGGGCGCACGGCATTGGTCATGTGGCGGAAGCCATTGTCCCAATAGGCGAGGCCCACCATGCCCAGCGCGTCGAGCTTGGCGAACAGCGCATCGCCGACCCGGCCGTCCATGACCTTATCCACCGCCGCGAAGTCGGGGTAGAAGAACGGCAGGTCAAAGATCAGGAATTCGGGGATGGAGCCGACGAGGTTGGAGGTGGGTCCGACCATGACCTCGAGGATCCCGCCCTGCAGCGAGGACTGCATCTGTGGCTCATTGCCCAGCGTGCCATTGCCGAATTTCTGCAGCTCGACGCGGCCCCCGGTCTTTTCGGCGACCAGTTCGACGAATTTGTTGACGCCCTGGCCGACGGGATGTTCCTCGACCGGCACATAGCCGATACGGGCGGTCTGGGCCGCGGCAGGCAGGCTGGCCGCGGCCAGCAGCAAGGCGGTGGCAGCAAGCAGGTGAGTCAGTTTCATTGGTTTGCTCCGGTTTGTTGCTTGGCTTAGTAGAAGAGTTCGAGCGGACCCGTGACGATGCCGGGAAACAGCACCAGCAGGACCAGCACGGCAATTTCGGCGAGCAGGAAGGGAAGTACGCCGGCCACCGCCTTTTCCAGCGGGATGCGGGCGACGCCGCTGACCGTGTTCAGCACGGCGCCGACCGGCGGGGTGATCATGCCGATGGCGGCGCAGATGATGAAGACGACGCCGAAATAGATCGGGTCGATGCCCGCCGCCTTGACCACCGGCATCAGCACCGGCACCAGGATGGTGATGGCCGGCGTGAAGTCGAGCACGCTGCCGATGATGAAGACACCCAGCATCATCAGCGCCATCAGCAGGATGGGCTGCTCCATGAACGGGCCGAGCAGGCCGATCACCTGGGCGGGGACATTGGCGATGGTGATCAGGAAGGCGGTGACGCTGGAGGCCGCCACCAGCAGCATGATGATGGCGGTGAGCTTGGCCGATGCCAGCAGGCAGCCATAGAGGTCCCTGAGCGTCAGTTCGCGATAGATGACCATGCTGACAAACAGCGCATAGGCTGCCGCCACGATGCCGGCTTCGGTCGGGGTAAAGACGCCCATGCGCAGCCCGACAATGATGATGACGGGCAGAAACAGCGCCCAGACCGCGTCGCGCAGCGAGCGCAGCACATGCTTGAGGCTCCTGCGCGGCAAGGTCGGGGTCTGGTCGCGGCGGGCCATGAACCACCAGGCCGCCACCAGGCTCAGGGCCATCAGCAGGCCCGGCACGATCCCGGCCAGGAACAGCTTGACGATGGAGAGATTGGCCGTGACGCCGAGGACGACGAAGCCGATGGAGGGCGGAATGACGGGCGCGATAATGCCGGTTGCCGCCATCAGGCCGGCGGTCCGGCCCACCGGATAACCAGCCTTGAGCATGATGGGCAGCAGCATGATGGCCAGCGTGGCGGTGTCGGCAATGGCCGAGCCGGACAAGGCCGCCAGCACCACGCCGGTGCCGATCACCACATAGCCCAGCCCACCGCGCAAATGCCCGAACAGGGCCATGGCGACGTCGACGATGCGGCGCGACAGCCCGCCGGCGGTCATCAGTTCGCCGGCCAGCATGAAGAACGGAATGGCCATCAACGGGTAGCTGTCGGCGCCGTCGATCATCTTTTGCGCCAGGATCTGCGGATCCATCATGCCCAGCATCCACATCATGGCGATGGCGCAGACCATCAGCGCGAAGGCGACCGGAACGCCGATGGCCATGGCTCCGCCGAGCGAGGCCAGAAAGATCAGCGCGCTCATCGGTCGTCCCCCTCTGCAGGCAGCACATTGGGCTGCAACCGGCTGTGGTCACCCCGGGCAGACGAATAGAGATTGAAGACAAGGATCAGCGCCCAGGACAGGGCGGCGGCGATGCCGGCGGCATACATCCAGCCCACCGACACGCCCGACAGCGGCATCTGGTTGCTCCAGTTTACCTGGGTCTGGCGCAGGCTGCCCTGGAAGACCAGCCAGCTGCACCACAGCATCAGCAGGTGGGCGATCCACAGGGACACTACCCGGAGCCGCGGCGACAGCCGCGTGATCAGCGCGTCCACCGAGATATGCAGACCTTCGCGCAGCGCCACGACGCTGCCCAGCATGATGATCCAGACAAAGATCAGCCGCGAGATTTCAACAGAAATGGGAATACCCGAGCGCAGTCCGTAGCGCAGCACGACGTTCCAGAACACCAGCAGGCACATGATGCCCATGCCCAGGACGAGCAGATGCTCCATCCAGCGAAACGCGGAAAATTTGGACTTCTCCAACAGGTAACCTCCTCATGCACGCCGGTTTCGCCTTGCGCTGGCGGCTCTCGGATGTCGTGCATGGTGGTTTTTCTAGCGGCGGGTGGCGAGCCTGTATAATGATGTGTTCTGATAAAGGTATGAGGAGGAGTTATACCTATGTTGCCCACGCTCGAAGCCATGGCGGCGCGCCTGCGCCTGCGTCACTTCCGTCTGCTCATCGCCATCGACGATCACGGCTCGGTGCAAAAGGCGGCGGAAGCGGTCGCCCTGACCCAGCCGGGGGCCACCAAGGCCCTGCAGGAAATCGAGGCCGCCATGGGCGAGCAGCTGTTCGTCCGCAACCATCGCGGGCTCGAGCCGAACGAACTGGGACACTGCGTCATCCGCTATGCGCGGCTGGTGATGACCGACATGACCCACCTGCGCGACGAGATGAAGGCGGTGCTCGAAGGGGTCGGCGGACGGCTCTCGATCGGCATGATCATGGGCGCGGTACCGCTGGCCATGGAGGCCCTGTCCCGGCTGCTGCAGAAACAGCCCCAGCTTTCGGTCCAGGTCCACGAGGATACCAGCGCCCGCCTGCTGCACCTCATCGATGACGGTCGGCTCGACATGGCGATCTGTCGCACCAGCGTCAGCCACCGTCCCGAGCAGTACCGCAGCGTCAAGGTCAAGGACGAGCAGCTGTGCATCGCCGTCAGCGTGCAGCATCCCTGCGCCGATCTCAGCGCCGTGACGCTCGATGACGTGGCCAATTACCCCTGGGTGGTCTGCTCGGCCAATATGCCGATGCGGCGGCTGCTGGAACGCGAGTTCAACGAGTATGGCCTGCAGTTCCCGCACAATCTGGTCGAGACCACCTCGGCCTTTGCCACCATGTCGCTGATGCGCCACAGCCACCAGATGGTGGCGCTGCTGTCCACCGATGTGGGCAATTTCTTCTCCCAGTCCGCGGCCATCCGCGTGCTGCCGCTGACCCTGCGCACCCGTTCCGAGCCCTATATGCTGGTGACGAGGCTGGACCGCACCGAATCCCCGGTCATGCGGATGTTCATCGAGCAGCTCGGCGGGGTCGATGCCAAACCGCGGTTCCAGCCCGGCCTTGCCGAGGCGATCCCGGCGTGACACCGAGGCCCGGCAGGCGGTGGCGGCGCCAAATCTGCCGAACGACCGATGGCGCAGGATGACTGAAACCGGACTGGCGCACTGACCGGAACTTGACGGCGACGCCTGATCCCGCACGGGAAACGAGCCGTTGACGACATGTCCGCACGCGGCAGCGCGGTGCGGCGACAGCGCCGTCGCTCAGGTCGGTTCCAGGCGCACCGGCGCCGACCGGGCCGGATGCAGCACGGTCAGCACCAGCCATTGCGCGACCAGGGCCGGCTTGGGGCCGGTATCGGTCTCCATGGTGACATCATAGGTCAGCAGCAGCCGGTCTGGCGCCTTGCTGTCGACAGCGGCAAGCCCGAAGTGGCCGCGCACGCGCGCATCGGCCCGGACGGGTGAGACAAACCGAAGCCGGTTGACGCCGTAATTGATGGTCATAGCGGCATGCTCGATGGGCGGCAGCGCCTGGCAGGACATGCGACTGAGCAGCGAGAGCAGCAGAAAGCCATGCGCGACGGTGCCGCCGAAGGCCGTCCGGGCGGCGCCCGCCGGGTCGACATGGATGAACTGGTGATCCATCGTGACCTCGGCAAAGCCATCGATCATCGCCTGGTCGATCGCGAACCAGTCCGACGTGCCGATATGCCTGTCCACGAGAGCGGCAAGCTGTGCCGGGCCGAGCTGCGGTCGGGACACGGTTAGAACACCTCGAACAGCCCGGCCGCGCCCATGCCGCCGCCGACGCACATGGTGACCACGACATATCTGGCGCGCCGCCGCCGGCCCTCGATGAGGGCGTGACCGACCAGGCGCGCGCCCGACATGCCATAGGGGTGGCCGATCGAGATGGCGCCGCCATCGACGTTCAGCAGTTCGTCCGGAATGCCGAGCTTTTCCTGGCAATAGAGTACCTGGACGGCGAAGGCCTCATTGAGCTCCCACAGCCCGATATCATCCACGCCAAGGCCGAAGCGCTCGAGCAGCCTGGGGACGGCATAGACGGGGCCGATGCCCATCTCGTCCGGCCTGACGCCCGCCACGGCCATGCCGACATAGCGGCCCAGCGGCTCAAGCCCCTGCTTTTCCGCCAGGCGGGCCTCCATCAGCACGCAGGCCGCGGCGCCGTCGGACAGCTGGCTGGCATTGCCCGCGGTAATGCTGCCGCCTTCCCGGACCGGCTTGAGACCGGCGAGCCCTTCCAGACTCGTTTCCGGCCGGTTGCCCTCATCGGCTGTCACCGTCGACAGCGTCTGCGTGGTCTGGCCGGTCTGCTTGTCCAGAACCGCGCGGGTCGCCACGACCGGCACGATCTCGTCGGCGAAACGCCCGGCGCGCTGGGCGGCGGCGGTGCGTTGCTGCGATTGCAGGGCATAGGCATCCTGCCGCTGGCGGGAGATGCCATAACGCCCGGCGACCACCTCGGCCGTATCGATCATCGGCAGGTAGGCATCGCCATGCATGGCGATGAGTTCGGGGTCGATGTCCACGCGCAGCTCGGGCGTCTGCACCAGCGAAATCGAATCCACCCCGCCGGCCAGCACCACCGCCATGCGATCGACGATGATCTGCTTGGCCGCGGTGGCGATACTCATCAGGCCGGAGGCGCACTGGCGGTCCATGGTCATGCCCGGGACCTCGACCGGCAGGCCGGCGCGCAGGGCGGCATTGCGGCCGATCGTATGCTGGGACCCCTGCGGCAGGGCGCAGCCGAGAATGCAGTCGTCAAGCTGCAGCGGATCGATATGGGCCCGTTCCACCGCGGCCCGCAGCGCATGGGCGGCCAGCGTCGGCGCCGGGGTGGCATTGAAGCTGCCCCGGTAGGCCCGGCCGATCGGCGTCCGGGCCGTGGAGACAATCACCGCCTCGCGCATGTCACTGCCCCTGCTTGCTGAGCCGGACAAAGCCGGCATTGCGCAGTTCGTGCTCGCCCTGTCGCATGCCGCCATCGGGCAGCAGGTCATCGGCGCGGTCGTCGACGCGCTCCCACGCGGCGACCATCTTTTCGGGCACGTCGTCACCGGCCCCCAGATAGACGCCCCGGGTGAGGGCGATATGGGCGGTCTCGAAGGAGCCGGCGCCGGCGCACAGGATGGTGCGGTTGGGCGCATCCTCTGCGGCCAGCACCAGCACGGCCGGGCTGACCAGGCTGGGATGCAGCCGCGCAAGTTCTTCGGGCGGCAGCAGGCCATCGAGCATCTGCGTCGCCGCGCTCGGGGCGATGCAGTTGACGCGGATGTCATATTTGGCGCCTTCGAGCGACAGCGTCTGCATCAGGCCGACCAGCGCCATCTTGGCGGCCCCGTAATTGGACTGGCCGAAATTGCCGAACAGGCCCGAGGACGAGGTGGTAAAGACGATGCGGCCGTAATGGCGCTGCCGCATATGCTCCCACACGGCCTTGGTGCAGTTGACCGAGCCCATCAGGTGCACGTCCAGCACCAGGCGGAAATCGGCCAGGTCCATCTTGGCAAAGCTCTTGTCGCGCAGGATGCCGGCATTGTTGACCAGAATATCGACCTGTCCCCAGCGGGCGATGGTCTCGTCCATCATGGCCGTGACCGCGTCATGGTCGGTCACCGAGGCCGCAAAGCCCGCGGCCGTGCCCCCGGCCTGGCGGATTTCCTCGGCAACCGCGTCGGCGGCGGCCTGGCCGACATCATTGACGAGCACCCTGGCGCCCCGTCGGGCCAGCAGCAGGGCATGTTCCCGCCCCAGTCCGGCGCCGGCGCCGGTGATCACGGCCACGCGTCCCGATAGATCGATCATTGCAGTTCCTCCCGGGCCGGCGAACCGGCCATGTCGTCTGACCATTGGCGCAGGCGGCCCGTGGCTGCCTGGCAGTTGATTTCAGCGGCCCGCCTGGGTCACTGGAACACAGGTGGTCGCTTGCTGCGGAATGCCGCAAGCCCCCTGGCGAGATCGGCGCCGCCCAGATGCTGGGCGAAGCGGTCGAGTTCGGCCTGGATGCGCTCAGCCCGCGCGGTGGACCGCTGCCCGGTCAGCGCCTTGATGTGGCGGTTGACCTCGGGACTGGCCTGGCAGATGCGGCTGGCCAGTTCCCGCGCCCGATCCATGAGCTGGGCTCCCGGCACCACGTCATTGACCAGGCCCCAGTCCTTGAGCGTCGCGGCGTCCAGCAGGTCGCCGGTATAGAGCAGTTGCGCGGCGCGCGACGGACCGATGCGTTCGCCCAGCCGCACGGTGGACCCGCCCGCCGGCACGATGCCATGCCGGGTGTGGCCATCGCCGATCCGGGCATGCTCGGCGGCCAGCACGATGTCGCAACACAGCAGGATTTCGAGCCCCCCGGCCACGGCAATGCCATTGGCGGCGCCGATCACCGGTACCGGCAGATCTTCCAGCATCTGGATGACGCCCTGATTGTAGCGCAGCGTCTCGATGAGCGCCGTGCCGCCGGTCTCGAGCATCGCCTCGAATTCCTTGAGGTCGCCACCGGCGCAAAAGGCGCGGCCCGTGCCGGTGATGATGACCGCGCGCAGCCCGGGCAGGTCCCGCACGGCCCGCAGGCGGCTCTCCAGCGAGCGCATCATCGCCTGCGAGGCGGCGTTGAGACTGTCGGGGCGATCCAGGGTAAGCGTGGCCACGCCGGCATCGACATGGAGGCGGACGGGGTCGCCGCCATCAGGGTCCAGCCGGCGCAGGGCATAGACCTGCGGCAGGGGTTTCAGCGCGGCCTCCAGCCGAGCCAGCTGATCGGGGGTGGCGTCGGCGAGACCGATCTCGACCAGGGTGCGCTTCTGCGCGTCCATCGACACATCGATCCGGCTGGACTGGCCGGGGCCGCAGATCTGCTCGAGTTCGAGCCGCACCTTTTCCCTGATGGCCAGGTCGCGCAGGTCCGGCTTGAAGATCTTGCCCACGGCCGTAACCGGCAGGGCGTCGATGAGCAGGATGCTGCGCGGTCGGGCCGGCGGCTCGTTTATCCTGGCCTCGACATAGGCCTTGAGCCCCTCGACATCGATCGCGGCGCCGGGCGCCGGCACCACGAACAGCACGGGCACCTCGCCGGCATACTGGTCCGGCATGCCGACCGCTGCGCTGATCTGCACGCCGGGGAACTGGTTGGCGACATCCTCGATCGCGGCCGGATCGATATTGTGGCCGCTGCGGATGATGAGGTCCTTCTCGCGACCGGTCAGCACCAGCCGCCCGTCCTCGCTCAGATAGCCGACATCGCCGGTGGTCAGCCAGCCATCGGCAGCGATAATGCCGACATTATGGGCCGGATCGACATAGCCGGCAAAGACCTGCGGGCCGCGCACCTGCACGGCGCCGCTTTCATTGGCGGCGCACAGCTCGTCATCGGCGCCCAGCCGGGCGATGCGGGTCTGCGAGAATGGCGAGCGCAGCCCGACGCTGCCCCGCACCCGTTCGCCCAGCACCGGGGTGAAGGCGATGGCAGCGGCCGTCTCGGTCATGCCATAGGTCTCGCGCAGCACGATGCCCGTCGTGGCTTCAAAGCGGGCACCCACCGCCGCGGGCAGGCTGGCGCCGCCGGTCAGGGCCAGTCGCACCGAGGAAATGTCGGTGCCTGGCGTCCAGCTATTGGTGATGGCGGCAATGGCGGTGGGCACGCCGCCGATCACGGTGAGGCGGAAGCTCTCCACCAGGCGCCAGAAATTGTCGACCACGGCCGGCGAACGGAAGCCATGGGGCGCCGGTATGACCACATGCCCGCCGGCCGACAGCACCGCCAGCCCCACGGTAATGGTGCCGCCGACATGGAAGAAGGGAAAGCCGTTGATGGCGACATCATGCTCGTCATAGGCAAAGACCTGGCCGAAGCCGAAGGCACCGTGGATCTGGTTGCCATGGCTGAGCGGCACCAGCTTGGGCCGTCCGGTGGTGCCGCCGGTATGAAACAGCGCGCATATCGTGTCGCGGTCCTGTGACGGCGCGACGTCCAGGCGGTCGCCGCGACACCATTGCAGGGCCGCGTCGAGGCTGCGGTATCCGGCCTGCGGTTCGGCAAGCTCGCCGATGACGATGACATGCTGCAGGCTGGCCACCTGCCCGAAGATGCCTTCCGCCTTGCTCCAGCAGGTCTGGTCCAGTTCGGGCGATGGCAGGATGAGGATCGTCGCCTGCTCGGCATTGAGCAGGTCGATTATGGCCTCGCGGCTGAGCAGATAGTTCAGCGCGCTGGCCACGCCCGCGACCTGGGCTCCCAGCAGCAAAGCCGGAAGCTCGGGGAGGGTGGGCGTGAGGAAGGCCGCGACGCCGTGGTCCTGGCGCAGGCCGAGCGCCGTGAACATATTGGCCGCCCGGGTGGTTTCGGCCAGCAGTTCGCGGTGGGTGAGCGAAATGCCGATATCGGCCGGATCGGGCGAGCGCAGCACGGTCAGGGCCTTGCGCTCGCCGACGCGCTGCGCCGTCGCCAGCAGCAGCTCATAGAGGTTGCGGGCCGGCACCAGCTCGTCATAGGGACGCTGCTCGAGCGCGACAATGTCCTCGATGGTGCGGATTTCGGCCGCAGGGCCGGTCATGCTGAGCAGGCGTTCCATCAGTGGACCGCCGCATACATGATGGTCTGCTCGTCGGCATGATGGGTTTCGAACTCCTCGACGATACGGCCCTGCCGGCACACGAGAATGCGGTCGGACAGCTGCAGGACCTCGGGCAGATAGGACGAGATCACCATGACGGCGACGCCCTCGTCCGCCAGCCGGTTGATCAACTGGTGGATCTCGGCGATGGCGCCGACATCGACGCCGCGGGTGGGCTCGTCGAAGATGATCAGCTTGGGCTTCTGCACCAGCGCCTTGGCGACGACGACCTTCTGCTGGTTGCCGCCCGACAGCTCGATGACCCGCGCATCGGCATTGATCGCTCGCACATTGAGCGTGGTCATCCACTCCTGGGCCAGGGTGCGCATCTCGGTCATGCTGACCGTGGCCGATCTGGTCTGGCCGCCCGCCATGGCGGCCAGATAGATGTTCTCGGCGATCGACATGGTCTCGAAGAAGCCTTCGACCTTGCGGTCTTCGGTGACATAGATGATGCCGTCGCGCACGGCGGGGCGCGGTACGCGGTAGCGTACCGGCCGGCCATTGAGACGCACCTGGCCGCCATGGAAGAGGTTGCGCTTCAGCGCACCGGCAACGACCTTTGCCGCCTCGGTGCGGCCCGAGCCGATCAGGCCGAACACGGCGGTGATCTGCCCGGCAAAGATCGAGAACGAGGTGTTGCGCACCACATTGCCCATCGACAGGTTCTGCACGCTCAGCACCTTCTCTCCGGAGGGGCGCAATTTGCGGTCCTTGTACGAACCATAGAGCTCGCCCGTCAGCGTGCGGCCCACCATGGCCCGCACGATCTTTTCGCGGTCGAACGCCGATGCAGCGTCGGTCACCACATGTTCGCCATCGCGCATGACGGTGATGCGGTCGGCCACCGCCAGAGCCTCCTCCAGCGCGTGCGAGATGAAGATCATCGAGACGCCGCGCAGCTTGAGCCGCTGCACCAGGGAAAAGAACTGGTGCTTTTCTTCCGGCGTCAGCGTCGCGGTGGGCTCGTCGAAGATGATGACCTTGGCATTGTGATGGACGGCGCGGGCAATCTCCACCATCTGCTTCTGGCCGGCGCCGAGCCCCGAGACCAGGGCGGTCGGGTCAACGTGGAAATTGAGCGATTGCAGGAATTGCTGGCCGGCAATGTAGATGCCGCGCAGCCGGTGGAAACGCTTGGCGTCCGTCAGATAGATGTTCTGGGCAACGGTCAGCGACGGCACCAGGCTGGTTTCCTGATAGACCATGGCCACGCCGCGCTGCAGCGCCGCCGAGGGCGAGGCCAGGTCGACCTTTTCGCCATCGAGCCAGATTTCGCCGCTGCTGGGGCGGACGACGCCGGCCAGCATCTTGGTCAGCGTCGACTTGCCGGCGCCGTTCTCGCCCAGCAGGGCATGCACCTCGCCGCGCAGCAGCGTGAAGGAGACATTGCTGACCGCAAGGGCACCCCGGTAGTCCTTGGAGACGTTGCGGGCTTCGGCGATGGGCGTCATGGCGCGTCTCCCGTGCCTGGCTGCGTGTCCGCCAGCGGCAGCGCGACGACGACGCCGTCGCCGCGCGCCGCCACGAAGAGCTGCCCCCCATGCTCGGCGATGCTGGTGACGCCATGGCTATGGCCGTCGGCGCGGCTCTGCAGGCTGCTGCGCGGCCGGAATGTCGCGTCCAGCTTCACGCAGAGGCCGGCCGACATGGTGGGCGCCCATGGCTTGACCATGCCCAGGTGCTTGACCGCCCCGCCCTGGAGCGATTCATAAAAGCTGCTGCCCGAGCGCAGCCGCGGCGCCACCCAGAATGCCTGCGGCACCTCGGCCATCATGCGGTGGCAATAGGCGGGTTCGCGCAGCACGAATTCCACCAGCTGGCTGCGCGGCGCGAACAGCGCCAGCCAGTAGCCATCGGCGGCAGGGGTAAGCCGGCCCGGATAGGCGGGCAGATCGGCCTGGAGGGTTTCCAGCCGGCCCGGATGGGCTTCATCGAGCCTGACGAGGCGATGTCGCCAGGCCTCCGAAAATACCAGGCCTGTGGCATCGAACGCCAGGCCCGAAGGCCAGGCCAGATCGCCGGCGAGCCGCGTCGTGGCGCCGCTCGCCAGGTCGATGCGCCAGAGGCTGCCCGTGGCATTGCGCTCGAGCAGATCGCGCTGCCAGTCGGCGGCGGCAATCGTCGCCGAGCCATTGGCGACATAGAGGCGGTCCGCCGTGGCGACGAGGGCGGTGATGCAGGTGACCTGCGCGTCCGCCCGATAGGCGCGCCCGGCAAAGGCGCCGCCCTCGATGACGATCTCGCCATCGGCAAAGGCAATGGCCAGGCCATCGCTGCCGACCGCCGCCAGGCCGGCAATGTTCCGGCCATAGCTGCCCCGCTCGCGCCATTGTCCGTCCGCGCCGCGCGCCAGGAGGCGGTTTCCGGCCGCGGCCAGCAGCACGCCGTCCTGGCTGACAAGACTGTCGACGGCCTCGAGCGGCTGGCGGGACAGGGCCGCGTCGAGCAGCCGGTTGGGCCGCAGCGGGCCATCGAGCGGCGGCACGGTGACGGCCGCGTCGCCCCGGCCGAGCAGGTTGTTGTAGGCGCGCACCAGGCTGGCGATCATCGTTGCCCCCAATAGGAATTCTGGCCCGTCCAGCTCTCGTCCATATCGGCCAGCTTGAGGCGGCCGACCCGGTTGTTGAGGATGCCGCCGATATAGAGGTAGCCCCTGTGCTCGCGCATGGAGGTGATCATCGGGTGGTTCTCGCCGCTGCGATCCCACAAGGTCTCGATGATGCGTCCGCCGGCATCGAAGCGGACAATGCAGCCGGTATTGATATTGGGGAACATCCACTCGTCCGGTGCCGTGCGCTGCGCCATGCGCCGCCGGAAGCCGGGCATTTTCAGCGCCAGGTCGAAAGCGGGGGTGCGCATGCCGACCAGGGCCAGCCAATAGGTGCCATCGGAGGCGCGGTTGATATTGTCGGGATAGCCGGGCAGATCGGCGATGACCACCTCGACATCGCCCTGGCGCGGGCCAGCGAACCAGTAGCGGCTGACGCGGCAGGCCCAGGTTTCGGCGAACAGGAAGGACTGGCCGTCATGCATCATGCAGATGCCATTGGGGAAAACCAGGTTCTTCATCACCGTCCGGGTCGTGCCGGTGTTTGGATCAAAGCAGATGATGCGGCCATTGCCGCGCGATTCCAGGCAGTCCACCGGCCATTCATGCATCTCGTAGCGGATGGTCGCCTCGCTGAAGAAGATGCGGCCATCGGGCGCTATGTCGAGATCGTCGGCGAGCCGCAGGCGGGAATCGTCGATGATGGAAAGCCAGGAGCGGCTGGTTTCATCGGTGAGCTTCTCGATGGTGCGGTCGGGCCTGATGCGATAGAGGCCCATGCCGCCAATGCAGCACAGCAGCGCCCCGTCGCGCGCAAAGGCCATGCCGAGCGGCCTGCCGCCGACATGGGCGAAGATTTCCTGCCGCTCATAGTCAGGCGCCAGGAAGCGGACGATGTCGCCGGTGCGGTTGCCGACATAGATATTGTCGTCCGCGTCGAGGATGACGTCCTCGGGTCCGTCGATGCGGTCGAGCCCGATCGCCTCCACCGGCTGCAGCCGGTCGTTGAGGGCATAGACGGAGCCCTCCTGGGTCGACGGCGCCGGCGGCAGTTCCGCATAGGCGGGCGACACATAGACATTGGAGAGAAATTTCAGCCGGTTCTTCAGCCAGCGCACGTCGATGGCCACCGCTGCCAGCAGCACCAGGCCAAGCAGCAGCGAACTGCCGCCGCGGGTGATCCCGAGACGGACGAGGCCATTGACCATGATGACCACGATGATCGAGCCGATGATCGCCTTGGCGGCCGAGCCGCGGCCGCCGCCCAGGCTGTTGCCGCCCAGCACTGCGGCGGTCAGCGCGGTGATCTCGAGGCCGACACCGGTATCGGCCCCGGCGCCGCCCAACCGGGAGGCGATGAGGGCGCCGGACAGCGCGGCCAGGGTTCCGGACACGACATAGGTCAGGCAGATGACGCGCCGCACGCGGATGCCGACATTGTGGGCCGACCGGCGCGAGCCGCCCACCGCCAGCACATGCCAGCCAAGGCGGGTGCGGCTGAGCACGATATGGGCGCCGATGGCGATGGTGAGCGCGACGATGACGCTGAAGGGCACGCCCAGCACGCTGCCCTCGCCGAAGAAATACCAAAGCTCGGAATCGGGGAATACGGCGGCGATCGCCACCGAATAGCGCAGCAGCAGCATGTCCACGATCGCCCGGACGATGATGAGCGTCACCAGCGTTGTCAGAAAGGCGCGCAGGCGCAGATAGCCGACCAGGATGCCGTTCACCAGGCCGACGGCCGCGCCGCAGGCCAGCGTGGTGACAATGACGGCGCCGACGGGCCAGCCGGCGACGTTGAGCAGGGCCAGCGCGACGATATTGCCCAGCGCAAAGGTCGAGCCGACGCTCAGATCGATGCCGCCGGCAACCATGACGATCATCAGCGCGAGCACGATCAGGCTGAACTCGCCGCCCTGGCGCGTCAGGTCCGACACGCTGGCGGCGCCGAAAAATCCCGGGATCAGCGTGCCGATCACCGCAGCGACGATCAGCAGGATCAGCACGGGGATGGCGTTGTCTACCCAGCGCTTGCTGAGGATTTCACCGAGAAGATGATCGGGCACCAGGCGGTAGCGCCAGCGTACGATCCGGTCTGAAACGGCCATGAGGTCCTGCACGGTTCTGGAGGATGAGGAGAGGCGCGGGCGGCAAGACGCCGTCCGCAATCGCTGGCGTCTTCGGCTAAGGGGCTACATGTCCCAGCAGGACGCGGCGTTCATATTGTCCTTGGTCAGGAAGGTCAGCGGCGTGAACAGGGTGGTCTTGCTGGTGCCGGCCGGCTGCTTGAGCTGCAGCAGCTGCTTGATCATGGTGGCCATGTCGCGCGCCTGGCCGGGGACGAAATAGACCACCGCTTCGGAGAAGGCGCCGCTGGTCAGGTTATCGCAGACCATGCGGTTGCCGCCGCCCTGGGTCAGCAGGTAGACATCCTTGCCCGATTCCTTGATGGCCGCCGCGGTGCCGACATCCATGACGTCCCAGAAGCCGGTAATGGCGCACAGGTCGGGATGCTGCTGGATGACGGTGGCGGCGATGTTCTTGGCCTTGGTGGCGTCCCAGTCGGCGGCCTGGTTGGAGACGAGCTGGATCTCGGGGTGCTGGGACAGCACATTGTTGATCCCCTGCATCTGGTAGACGCTGGCCGCCGCCGTCAGCACGCCCTGGGTAATGGCCACCTTGCCGCTCTTGCCGCTGTCGGGAGAGCAGACCTCGACCATGCGGTTGCCGATCTGCTCGCCCATGCTGACATAGTCGGCCCCGACGAAGACGTCGGTCGAATAGCTCGACCGCATGTTGACCTGCACGACATAGATGCCGGCCTCTTCGGCCCGCTTGAGCAGGCGCGCATAGGACTGCACGTCGGGATTGTGCACGACGAGCACGTCCGGCTTTTCCGAGATCAGCGACGTAATGGCCTGGGCGCCGGCATCGGTGCTCCAGTTCGGATCGCGGATGTCGAAGGTGACGCCGAGCGGTTCGAGTGCCTCCTTGAGACCGGCGGCCCAGCCTTCGGTCAGGTCGAAGCCCATGGCCACGGGAACATAGGCGACCCGCTTGCCGGCAAAGGACTCGTAATAGGGTGCCCGCGTGGGATCATCGATCCCCTCCTGCGCCGGCACGGCACCGGCAGTCAGAGCAAGCGCTCCTGCCAGCAGATAGGCCTTGATCGATCCCATGGTTTCCTCCCTTTGAGACGACTAGATGTCCCCTTGCTGAGCGGTCTGCTCGTCGCGGGGGTTGACGATGGTGTCGATCACGATTGCGGTGAGCAGGATCACACCCTTGATGATGTTCTGGACGGTGTACTGGATGTTCATGATCGTCATGCCGTTGAGCAGCACGCCGATGAGCAGGGTGCCGACGATGACGTTGCGGATGCCGCCCTTGCCCCCCGACAGGCCGATGCCGCCCAGCACCACGACGAGGATCACGTCATAGACATAGGTGGAGATGCCCAGCCTGGTGTTCATGCTGGCGACGGAGGCGGCCGTGACGATGCCGGCGACAAAGCCGATCAGCGCCGAGAGCACATATTGCAGGATCACCACCGGCCGCGCCGGAATGCCGGTCAGGCGCGCGGTCAGCACATTGTCGCCGACGGCGCGCAGATAGCGGCCAGACTTGGCATGGCGCAGGAACAGGTGACCGGCGAGGCAGACGATGGCGAACATGAAAATGGGAACGGGGATGCCCAGCAGGGTCCCCTGGCCCAGCCAGAGCAGGCCATTGGCCGCTTCGGGCATGTAGACCACGTCGAGCTCGAAGAGGAAGTAGCGCCCGAAGCCGAAGATCAGCGTGCCCATGGCCAGGGTGGTGAAGATGGCCGGAATCTCCACATAGGCCACCAGCCAGCCATTGATCAGGCCGATGGCCAGACTGAACAGCAGGGCCAGGGCCAGTGCCTGCGGCACGGGCATGCCACCGGCGATCAGGGTCAGGCCCCAGGCCACCGAAATGGCCATTACCGAGACCAGCGACAGGTCGATGCCGCGGCCGATCACCACCAGGCCCATGGCCACGCCAAGAATGCCCAGGATGGAAACGCTGCGCACCAGGTTCAGCAGGTTGTTGGGGGCGAGAAAGCCCGGCAGGGTAATGGCGAAGGCCACGCAGAGGATGAAGGCAAGGCCGAAGACGATCTGCTCTTGGCTCAGACGACCCAGAAACTGCATGCGGCCCCCCCGGCAACGCTCAGTGAGGTTTGCCCTCATTGGCGCCGACGCTAGGGCCAGCCGCCCGGCCTGTCCTCCACCAGAGCGTAGTGTTTCTGCTTGAGAGCGCAGCTTTGGCCTGCTGGACGCCGTGCCGGCGCGCCACTACTGTAGCCAATGAGTAACGGGTGCACGCCAGGAGCTGGTTCGAAGAAGCCAGGGCGGAGCAGCCGGACGCGCCAAGGGAGGAGGAACCCATGGATCTCGTCTTCTCGACCGATCAATATGCCCGGGCCAAACGCTATTCGGCCTGGCGCGATGCCATTTGCGACGTCTATGTCCATGTCGATGTGAAAGCCACCGAGCCGGAGCGCTATCGCGGCTTCATCAGGGAAACCAAGTTCGGTGACGTGGTGATGACGGACATTCTGCTGTCCGAACAGCGCATCAAGCGGAACGGCCAGCACATCTCAAAACTGGACAAGGAGTGCTTCTATGTCCAGTTCGTGCGCAAGGGCCACATGACCGTCACCCAGCGGGGGCAGGCGCACCGCTCCAATGCGGCCCGCGGGGCCATCTTCTCGGCGACCGAACAGTATGAGCTGCAGGGCCAGGGCGAGGTGCGCTCGCTCTATCTCGAACTGCCGCGCGCGGCCTTCGCCCAGCGCTTCGCCATGGATCGCATCCCGGTCTCGGCCACGATCGACACCACGCGCGGGGTCGGCAAGATCGCCAGCGAATTCTGCGCCTCGCTGGCCAGCGAGGGCACCGAGCTGGATGCCGGTCTGCGCTCCGGCCTGGGCAATCAGCTGATGGACATGCTCGCCTTCACCCTGCAGGCGCAGGCCGGCGAACTCCCCGCGGCGGAGGGCTGGGCCCGCAAGGCCCGCCTCAAGCTGGTGCAGCAATGGATCGACGAACATATCGTGGATCCCGAGCTGTCGCTGGACGATGTCGCGGCGGCCAACGGCATGTCGCTGCGCTACCTGCACGTCCTGTTCGAAGCCTGCGACATGTCGGTCTCGGAATGGATCTGGAACCGTCGGCTGCAGCTCGCCTATGACAGCCTCGCCAAGGGCGGGGGCCACACCGTTACCGCGATTGCGCTGGATCACGGCTTCAACAGCCCGACGCATTTCACGACCCGCTTCCGGCGCAAATATGGCATATCCCCGCGCGACGTAGCCCGCTCGGCATCCTAACGGTCGCGTACTGCGCGGCCGGCGGCCATCGGCAAGTCGAACGGGAGGTGCCAGCAGGCGGACCGCGTCCATCGCCGCAGGCGGCGTCACCCGGCAAGCTCTGCCGCCAGCAGATCGAATACCAGCCGGATCCGCCTGGAGGTGCGCAATTCGCGATGGGTGGTCAGCCAGAGTGGTACGGGCACGCCGGCAAAGCCCGGCCAGGCATCTTCGACCAGCGGCGTCGCCGCGGCCACCGGTTGCATCATGGTGCCGAGCCCGAGGCCGGCTTGCACGAACTGCCAGGCGACCATGACGTCGGCCGAGATGATGGGAAAGTGCCGCGCCTCGACGGCAATGCCGCGCCGGTTGAGTTCGGCGATGAGCGCCGTGTTGTTGTCGGAAAAGCCGATGAAATCGGCCTTGAGCAGGTCCTCCGCCCGCTCGGGCCGGCCAATGCGATCAAGATAGCGCGCGGTCCCGTAAAGCCGCGCCGTGGCATCGGGGCAGCGCCGCGCGATCAGTTCCGGCTCGACCGGTGGTACGTGGCGCAGGGCGATATCGGCGCGGCGCCGGATCAGGTCCTCCACCGCATTGCTGGCCACGATATCGATGACGATTCCGGGCGCCTGGCTGCGGATTTTTTCCAGCACCGGCGGCAGGATATAGGCGGCATAGACATTGCTGGCGGTGATGCGCACCACCCCTTCCATGGCGCCGGACTGGAAGGAGGCGATGCGGCCGACACGCTCTGCCGCCTCGTGCATGGCGCCGAGCGGGGCGACGACCTCGCGGCCTGCCTGCGTCAGCACCAGGCCGCGTCCGGCGCGCTCGAAGAGAATGACGCCGAGCGACTTTTCCAGTGCCGCCACCTGCCGGCCCAGCGTTGGCTGGGTCAGCCCCAGCTGCCGCGCCGCAGCCGACAGCGATCCCGTCTCGACCGTGGCGAGAAGGGCGCGCAGCTGGTTCCAGTCCGGGGCGAGGCGATCATCCATGCGCTGATGTATATGACTTCTGCCTTTTTGTGCAATTTCGTTTGTGTCTGGCCAACGCTATCCTGACGCCATTGCCTTGACCGCGGGGGACACCATGGCCGCTCAATCTGCCTTCTGGGATCGGCTCGCCGATCGCTATGCTGCCCAGCCCGTTGCCGACCAAGCGGCCTATGAGAGCAAGCTCGCCGCGACGCGGCAGCTGCTGCGCCCGGATATGGACGTCTTCGAATTCGGCTGCGGCACCGGCTCGACCGCCCTCATCCACGCGTCGCATGTGCGCCATGTCCGCGCCGTCGATTTTTCCGCCCGCATGGTCGAGATCGCTCAGGAAAAGGCCGGAAAGGCCGGCGCGAACAATGTCAGCTTTGAACAGGGCAGTATCGAAAGCGTCGACCTGGTGCCCGGCAGCTTCGACATGGTGATGGGGCACTCGATCCTGCACCTGCTCAAGGACAAGCGGGCGGCCATCGCCAGGTCCCATGAGGCGCTCAGGCCGGGCGGGTACTTCGTCACCAGCACGGCCTGCCTGGGCGACATGATGCCGCTGATCCGGTTCGTGGCCCCGATCGGCAACCGCCTGGGCCTGCTGCCGCATCTGGACGTGATGACCGCCGCGCAACTGCGCCACGCCATCGAAATGCCGGGCTTTGTCGTCGAGCAGCAATGGCAGCCCACCCGCAAGGCGGCCGTCTTCATCATCGCGCGCAAGCCGGAACGGGTCGGTCCCGTATAGGTGCCGGATTGCCGGCGTTCCTCCCGCCGGTCTTGCGACAAAACAGCCATTGACGGGTCACGGGTTCGGGCGTATCTCCCGTCTCAGGACATCTCGCCCTAACGCGAGACGCATAGACCTGGGAGGGTCGCTGAAGATGGCTCCAATGCCCCTGACCGCGCCGGCGGTAAAACCGGCCAATCCAAATTTTTCCTCGGGCCCCTGTGCCAAGCGTCCTGGCTGGACGGTTGAAGCGCTCAGCAATGCGCTGGTCGGCCGGTCGCACCGCTCCAAGCCGGGCAAGGCACGCATCCAGCAGGCCATCGACCTGACGCGGCAGCTGCTCGAAGTGCCCGCCGACTACCGCATCGGCATCGTCCCCGCTTCCGATACCGGCGCCGTCGAAATGGCCATGTGGTCCATGCTGGGCGCCCGGGGCGTCGACATGCTGGCCTGGGAGAGCTTTGGCGAGGGCTGGGTCACCGACGTGGCCAAGCAGCTCAAGCTCGACGATGTGCGCATCATCAAGGCGCCCTATGGCGAACTGCCCGACCTCAGCCAGGTCGACACCGACCGCGACGTCGTCTTCACCTGGAACGGCACCACTTCGGGCGTGCGCGTCCCCGATGCCGACTGGATCAAGGCCGATCGCCAGGGCCTGACCATTTGCGACGCCACGTCGGCCGCCTTTGCGCAGAAGCTCGATTTCGCCAAGCTCGATGTCGTTACCTTCTCCTGGCAGAAGGCGCTGGGTGGCGAGGCCGCCCATGGCGTGCTGATCCTGTCGCCGCGGGCCGTCGAACGTCTGGAAAGCTTCAAGCCCGACCGGCCGCTGCCCAAGATCTTCCGCCTGACCAAGGGCGGCAAGCTGCTCGAGGAAGTGTTCGAGGCGGCCACCATCAATACGCCCTCGATGATCTGCATCGAGGACGCGATCGATGCCATGCAGTGGGGCCTCGATCTGGGTGGCCTGGCCGGCATGCAGGCGCGCGCCGATGCCAATTTCAAGGTGCTGGCCGACTGGGTCGCCGCCACCCCCTGGGTCGATTTCCTGGCCAAGGATGCGGCCAACCGCTCCAATACCTCGGTGTGCCTGTCCATCGTCGATCCGGCCATTGCCGGGCTTGACGATGCGGCCCAGGCTGCCTTTGCCAAGGCCATGGTCTCCCGGCTCGACAAGGCCGCCGTCGCCTATGATATCGGCGCCTACAAGGACGCTCCCTCGGGTCTGCGCATCTGGGCCGGCTGCACCATCGAGGCGGCCGATCTCGCCGCCCTCGTACCGTGGCTGGACTTCGCCTTTGCACAGGAAAAGGCCGCGCTGCAGCAGGCAGCCTGAGCCCCGGGACGGCGCCAGGCGCGCCGTCCGCTTCAGCCATTCAGTCATTCATCCACCGCTCCGCGGTGTGACGACATCAAGGAGGGCGTAATGCCCAAGGTTCTCGTTTCCGACAAGCTCAGCATGGCCGCCGTCCAGATCTTCAAGGACAATGGGGTCGAGGTCGACTATCTGCCCGATCTGGGCAAGGACAAGGAAAAGCTGCTCGAAGTCATCGGCCAGTATGATGGCCTGGCCATCCGCTCGGCCACCAAGGTGACCGAGAAGATCCTGGCCGCCGCGACCAGGCTCAAGGTCATCGGCCGGGCCGGCATTGGCGTCGACAATGTCGACATTCCGGCCGCGACCAAGAAGGGTGTCATCGTGATGAACACGCCCTTCGGCAATTCCATCACCACGGCCGAGCATGCCATTGCCATGATGATGGCCCTGGCGCGCCAGCTGCCCGAGGCCGATGCCTCGACGCGGGCCGGCAAGTGGGAGAAGAACCGCTTCATGGGCGTGGAGGTCACCAACAAGGTGCTCGGCCTGATCGGGGCGGGCAATATCGGCTCGATCGTCGCTGACCGGGCGCAGGGCCTCAAGATGAAAGTCATTGCCTTTGATCCGTTCCTGACGCCGGAGCGGGCGCAGGAAATCGGCGTCGAAAAGGTCACGCTGGACGAGCTGCTGGCCCGCGCCGATTTCATTACCCTGCATACCCCGCTGATCGACGCGACGCGCAATATCCTCAATGCCGAGGCGCTGGCCAAGACCAAGAAGGGCGTGCGCATCGTCAACTGCGCCCGTGGCGGGCTGATCGACGAGGCCGCGCTCTACGAGGCGCTCAAGTCCGGCCAGGTGGCCGGCGCGGCGCTCGACGTGTTCCTCGAAGAGCCGGCGACCGCCAATCCGCTGTTCGAGCTGGCCAATGTCATTGCCACGCCGCATCTGGGCGCCTCGACCAGCGAAGCGCAGGAAAATGTGGCGCTGCAGGTGGCCGAGCAGATCTCGGCCTATCTCAATGCCGGCGAGATCACCAATGCGCTCAACTTCCCGTCCATCTCGGCCGAGGAAGCGCCGCGCCTGACCCCGTTCATCAAGCTGGCCGAAATGCTGGGCTCGTTTGCCGGTCAGCTGACCGAAACGGCGATCATGGGCATCAAGATCGAGTTCGAGGGCGATGTCGCCTCGATGAATACCCGCCCCATGGTGGCCTCGGCCGTCTATGGCGTGATGCGGCCGATGATGCCGGACGTGAACATGGTGTCGGCGCCGCAGATCGCCAAGGAACGCGGTATCGGCGTCGAGGTGGTGACGCGCGAGCAGCAGGGCGCCTATGAGAACTATATCCGCCTGACGGTCGTCACCGAACGGCAGGAACGCGCGGTGGCCGGGACGGTGTTTGCCAGCGGCAAGCCGCGCATCATCCAGGTCAAGAACATCAATATGGAAGCCGAGCTGACGCCCTCCATGCTCTATGTGACCAATGAGGACAAGCCGGGCCATATCGGCCGTCTCGGCACCCTGCTGGGGACGCTGGGCATCAATATCGCCAACTTCAACCTCGGTCGTGCCGAAGCCGGTGCCGACGCCATTGCGCTGGTGTCGATCGACGGTGCCCTCGACGAGGCGCAACTGGGCCAGATTGCGGCGCTCGAAGGCGTCAAGCAGGCCAAGTCGCTGCGCTTCTAGACATTAGCGCCGTGCAAGATATAGGGGGTCGGCGCGCTGCGCCGGCCCTTTTTGTTGGCGGCCGGCATGCAACTTGTCCATTTTATCCCCGGGCCAAAAACCGCGCGCATACTTGTCGCATTCCCGCCATTCACGCGGCCCCGACGCAGGGCCGGGCGGGGAGGATCGGATGGAGAGGGCGCTCTCCTGCGTGGGTAGAAGCTTGGCAGCCGGACCTGCAACATTGGCACCGCCTGAGACCAGACCCCCTAAGCAAGCCGATACCGTGATGGGCGGCCCCTGGCTCCCCGAGTTTGTACACTGGCTTGAGTCAGAGGCCGCCCATTACCCGTGACACCGCAAGCGCAAGCCGGGCGGCATTTCTGCACGTCTGCACGTCTGCGCGATGGCCTGCGCGCTGCCTAGCGCAGGCGGCGGGCTGCCCATTCGGCCATGGCGATGCCGGCGATGATGATGGCGGCGGCGAGGTAATGATAGAGCTCGAGCCGCTCGCCCAGGATCAGCACCGAGCCCAGCGTGCCAAAGACCGGGATCAGGTTGTGGCTGGGGGCGGCGCGGTTGGGCCCGACCAGCTCGACGCCGCGGGCATAGGCGATCTGGCTGAACATGGAAGGAAAGATCATCACATAGACCAGCACGGCCCAGACCGTGGGCGACATGGCGGGGATGCTGGCATAGGCGGCGACGCCGGGGCCGAACAGCTGCAGCATGACCAGGCCGGTGATCGCTGCCCCCAGGAAGGCGACAGCCATGAAACTCATCATGTGCACTTGCGGCCGGAAGCGCAGAGCCAGCGTATAGGCAGTATAGGTCAGGCAGGCGAGCAGGACATACCCGTCGCCGATATTGATATCGAGCGTGAGGATGCGGCGCAGGTCGCCATGGGTGGCGGTGAGCATGACGCCGGTAATGGCGATCAGCACGCCCAGCACCTGCAGCACTCTGGCGCGGACGCGGAAGACGATGAAGTTGGCGGCCAGAATCATCATGGGCAGGGCGCCCGTCTCGATCGAGGAGTTGACGGCCGTGGTCGTCGTCAGCCCCATATAGAGCAGCACATTGTAAAGCGCATAGCCCAGCGCCCCATAGGCCATCAGCAGGGGCCAGGTGCGGCGGATGACCGGCCAGTCGGCGGACAGGAAGCGCCAGGAGAACGGCAGGATGAACAGCGTGGCGCCCACGCAGCGGGCGGAAAGCAGCAGAAAGGGGTCGATCTCGCCGACCACCAGCTTGGCGGCCACGACATTGCCGCCCCAGAACAGGGGCGCCAGAATCAGCAGCAGGTAGGGTTGATCGAGCAGTCGGGCGGAAATGCCGCGATTTTGGTGATCCAGCGGCTTTGTCATCGGGACCTGGGTGATGTAAGGACAGTCGGACTTAGCAGTTATTCGGCCCCGTTGAAACGTCAACACCATGGGTCGGGAAGACAGTGGTCCAATTTTGTTGAGGCGCGACAGGCATGTCGGGCCCTTGGTGTCACGCCGATCCTGGAGATGGAATTTCATGGCTAATGTGGTTGTCGTCGGCTCGCAGTGGGGCGACGAGGGCAAGGGCAAGATCGTGGACTGGCTCAGCGAGCGCGCCGATGTGGTGGTGCGCTATCAGGGCGGCCACAATGCCGGCCATACGCTGGTCATCGACGGCGTGAGCTACAAGCTGGCTCTGCTGCCCTCCGGCCTTGTCCAGGGCAAGCTCTCGGTCATCGGCAATGGCGTGGTGGTGGATCCGCACCATTTCGTCGGCGAGCTGGAAAAGCTGCGCGGGCAGGGCGTCGTCATCACCCCGGACATCCTGCGCATTGCCGACAATGCGCCGCTGATCCTGTCGCTGCATCGCGAGCTGGACGCCATCCGCGAGGATTCCAATTCGGGCCTCAAGATCGGCACCACCAAGCGCGGCATCGGCCCGGCCTATGAAGACAAGGTGGGTCGCCGTGCCATTCGCCTGGTCGATCTCAGCGAACCCGATACGCTGATGGTCAAGATCGAACGCCTGCTGACCCATCACAATGCGCTGCGCCGCGGCATGGGCCTGGTCGAGATCGAGGCGCAGAAGATCTTTGACGAACTGACCGCCGTGGCCGCCGATATCCTGCCCTTCATGGACCAGGTGTGGAAGGTGCTCGACGACAAGCGCAAGGCCGGCGCCCGCATTCTGTTCGAGGGCGCCCAGGGGGCGCTGCTCGACAATGACCACGGCACCTATCCCTTCGTGACCTCGTCCAATACCGTTGCCGGGCAGGCTGCGGCCGGTTCGGGCCTGGGCCCCACGGCCATCGGCTATGTGCTGGGCATCACCAAGGCCTATACGACCCGGGTTGGCGAAGGCCCCTTCCCCTGTGAGTTGGACGACGAGATCGGCCGCCATCTGGCGGTGGTCGGGCGCGAAGTGGGCGTCAATACCGGGCGGCCACGGCGCTGCGGCTGGTTCGACGCGGTGCTCGTGCGCCAGACCGTCAAGACATCAGGCATTACCGGCATTGCGCTGACCAAGCTCGATATCCTGGATGGCCTGAAAGAGATCAAGGTCTGCGTCGGCTACGAGCTGGACGGAACACGGATTGATTACTTGCCTGCCTCAATGGGGGCACAAGCACGGGTTAAGCCGATCTACGAGACGCTGGAAGGCTGGTCGGAGACGACGGCCGGCGCCCGTAGCTGGGCGCAGTTGCCGGCCCAGGCGATCAAATATGTGCGGTTCATCGAGGAGCAGATCGGGGCGCCGGTGGCCATGCTGTCGACGAGCCCGGAACGGCTCGATACCATCCTTGTCGTTGACCCGTTCCAAGACTGAGTTTTTTTGTTACAACACGTCGCAGACATCGTGAGTATCAAGTAACCAATGGCGGACTACAAAGAGCTGTTGCGCCGGGCGATCTCGGCGCTGCCGGAGAATAACGGGGCCGCACGCCGTGCGGTCTATGAGAAAGCGCGTTCGGCCCTTGTCGGGCAGTTACGGGCTATTTCTCCACCGCTGCCGGCGCGCGACATTACCCAGCACAGGCTGCAGCTCGAAGATTGCATTCGTCAGGTCGAGCAGGAGGCCAGCGAGGCCGTCATCACGCTGGGCCGCGAGGGAATGCCCGCGCCACGGGCTTTTGAGCCGCGACCCGCCGAGGTCAAGCCGGCCGAGAACAAGCCGGCCGAGGTCGTGGAGGTTGCTGCAGAGCCGGTTGCCCAGCCAGCCGCCAACGAGGTGTCGAAGGAGCCGCTGCCGCCGACGGAACACGCCCCGAAATCGACTGCCAACATGTCGATCGAGGAGATCATTGCCGAGGCCGCCGCGACCGGTGGCACCTCGATGATCCAGGTCCCGGTGGTCAACAGGCCGATACCGGGCAGCGAATCAGCTGTCCTGCCGTCGCGGTCCGAACCGGTCCGCGCCGCGCCGATGGGGCCGGTCCCCACCACGCGCCCGCCGGAATCGCTGATCCTGCCGGTTACCAGCGACAAGCGCCCGACGCCGCCGGTGGCGGCCAATTCGCCCGGCGAGAGCTATCGGCCAGGCGGTCGCCAGGAACCCGTGCTGAGCGGGGCGCAGGTCGCCGTGCGCCAGCAGACTGCCCCGGTCAGCGTGACTGCCGTGCAGCCGGCGCTGTCGGCCGTACGCGAAGTCGAGCTTGAAACCGTCGAGCCGGATGCCAGCGAGGCCGAGGGTGCCATTGAACGGGCGATCGAGACGCTCGATCGCGAAGCGCGCGGCGAGAGCGGTGCCGACACCCCGGAATCCGCCCAGACGGTGGCAGAACGCATGTTTGCGACGCCGCGTGGCAGCGCCGACGATGGCGATGACAGCGGCTTTGTGTCTTCGCCCGCAGCAGGGCGGTCGGGCTCCGGGCTGACGATATTTCTCGTCGTGTTTGCCATCCTGCTGGCCGGCGTCGGCGGCGCGGGCTTCTGGGCCTGGCGCGAAGGCTATATCGATCTCGACCAGATGTTTGGCCAGGCGCAACCCGTAGTGGCCGAGACCGCCGATCCTGCTGTGCCGGGAACACCCACGCTCGATCCCGTGCAACAGCCCGAGGCCGCGGCGGACCCGGTTGCCGCGCCTGGCAATACCGCGACAGCGCCGGTGGCCGAGCCGGCCAATACGCTCGAAGGGCTTGAGGCCGATGACCGGCTCGACCCAACGCCGGAGCCCGTGGTGCCGACCGGCAACGAGACCGTGCTGCCGCCGCTGGCCGATGCCGGTGCCGACGCCAAGGGCGAGGAACGGCTGCCGGGACAGGACGCCAGCACGATTGCCGCCAATGATCCAGGTGCCTCGGTCGACCCGGCCGTCCTGGCCGGCAGCCAGTCGCTGCTGCTCGAGGCCAGTGCCACGGGGACCACCGGGGCCGTGCCGTTCTCGGGCACGGTGGAGTGGCGCGAGGGTGTGGACGAACTGGGCTTGCCGACCCTGATCGGCCATGCCAGCATTCCGGCGCGCAATCTGGGGGTCGACGTGACGATCCGCAAGAATTCCGATCCAAGCCTGCCGGCCAGCCATTTGATGGAAGTGGATTTCCAGGTCTCGGACACCTTTATCGGTGGCACCGTGGCCAATCTTCCCGGCGTGCTGCTCAAGGATCAGGAACTGGTGCCGGGCACGCCGCTGGTGGGCGCTTCGGCGCGGGTGGTGGGCAATTCGTTCCTGTTCGCGCTCAGCGCTACGCCGGCCGATGCCACGACCAATACCGATCTGCTGGAAAACCGGAAGTGGATGGATCTGGCCGTGGTCTATGGCACCGGCCGCAATGCCATCATCACCCTCGAAAAGGACGATGACGCGCAGGCCCTGTTCGACAAGGTCTTCACCGCCTGGGCCGAGTGAGGACGCGCTAGAGGCGTTCCAGCCGCCGCTCGACCAGGTGGAAGCGCCGGTTGGCGAGGCTGGCGACGTCATCGGCGTGATGGCTGACCAGGATGGTGTGCCAGCCATGGCGCAGGGTCAGTGTGCGGACGAGATCGCGCACGGTGCCGCGTGTCTCGTCATCGAGAGCAGAGAAGGGCTCGTCGAGCAATAACACTGGCCGGTTGCGCAGCAGCGTCCGGGCCAGAGCCACGCGCTGCTTCTGCCCACCCGAGAGCGTGGCGGTAATCTGGCTTTCGGTGCCCTCCAGCCCCACTTCGGCCAGCGCCTGGGCGATCTTGTGGTGTGCTTCTGCCCTTGGCGTGCTTGCGGGCAGACCCAGCCGGACATTGCTGTCGGTGCGCAAATGCTCGAACAGGCTTTCCGTCTGCAGCAGCAGGGAGACCGGCCGCTCCTCGGGCGGCAGAGGCAGCAGGTCAGTGCCATCCAGCGTCAGGCTGCCAGAGAGTGGTCGCAGAAATCCGGCTATCAGATCGAGCAGGGTGGATTTGCCCGAGCCGCTGATGCCCGATACCGCAGTGATTTCGCCGGGTGCGGCGGCAAAGCTGAACACATAAGGTGCTGCCTGGCCGGGATGGGCGAAGGTGAGCGCGTCAGCGAGCAGCATTGGCAATCCTTGAAAACAGCCTGGGCAGGCCGACAAAGGCGATGATGGTGCCGATCAGCAGGATGGCGGCAATGGCGGCAGCATCATTGCTGCGATAGCTGCCCAGCGCGCGGAACATCATCAAGGGCAGGGTCTGGAAATCCTGGGTGCCGAACAGGGCAATGACGCCGAGGTCACCCAACGAGAAGCAGAAGGCCAGTGCCAGCATGACGCCGATGTCTCGGCCGAGCAGCGGATATTCGACGCTGATGAACTGCCGCCAGCCGGAAAGGCCGAGCGAGCGGATCAGTTTGCCGCGGGTGCGGGCAATGGCCTCGAGCGGCGGGCCGAGCGTCGCCATGGCAAAGGGCAAAGCCAGCAGGCTGTTGGCGAGGATGACCACAAAGGGCGCCGCTACCGACGGCGAGACGCCCAGGTTGCGCACCAGCAGAAAGAAGCCGAGCGACAGCACGACAGCCGGCACGGCCAGATAGGCAAAGGCCGGCATGCCCAGCAGGGTGCGCCAGATGGTATGGGCGGTGGCGGCCCGGCCCAGGGCCAGCCCGAGGGCGAGAGCGAGCGTCAGAGCGGCCGAGGCCGTGCCGATCACGAGACTACTGAGGGCGGCCTGCCAGAAGGCAGCTCGCTCCATGAGGCTCCCCATGCCGGCGCCCAGTCCATCGACCAGAACGGAGGCCAGCGGCAGCACGAAGCCGATGCTGCAGGTCAGCAGGATCAGCGTCTGGAAGAGCCGGGCGAGGGGGCGGTCGCGCCAGGTTGGCGCCACGGAGGCGCCGAAACTGGTGGGGATCGGTGCCAGTGCGGAGGCGATCAGGATGACGCCCGAGCAGACGGCGATCTGGGTCAGGGCCAGGTGAACGGCGCCCGCCAGGTCGAAATCCTGGCGCACGGCGGCATAGATGGCGACCTCGAGGGTCTGGTTTCCCGGGCCGCCGCCCAGCAGCAGCACGATGGGGAAACTGGTAAAGGCGAGCAGAAAGATGATGGCGGCAAGGCCGGGCATGGTGCCGCGCATGGCGGGCCAGTCGAGGATGGCAAAGCGCTGCCGGGCGGTCAGGCCCAGCGACTGGCCGGTCTTGAGGCGGCTGGCCGGGATGGCATCGAGCCGGGCGAGCAGGATGCGGGCGGCAAAGGCGCCATCGAGAATGACATGGGCCAGCAGGATGCCGGACAGGCCGAAGGCCGGATTGCCCAGCGGAAAGCCGAAGAGGGCCTCGCTGGCCCGGTTGATCCAGCCATTGCGGCCCCAGATGGCGAGCAGGCCAAAGGCCACCACCATGCCGGGGGTTACAATGGCCGAGGCAAAGAGGCCGACCACCAGGTCCCGGCCAGGAAAGCGCAGGCGATTGAGCGCCCAGGCCAGGCCCATGCCGACCGAGAGGGAGAGCAGGGTGGTGAGGCTGGCCTGCAGCGTCGTCATGCGCAGCAGGTGGAGGATATCGATGCGTGACGCAGTACCCTCGCTGCCGCCGGCGGCAGCGAGGATTGCCCAGAGAACCAGGGCGATAAGGCTGACAATCGTCAGCGCCAGGCCCGTCGCGACGGCGATGCGAGCAGGACGGGCGGGCAGGGTCAGCATGGCGGGGCCGGGTCTACTGGACCGCAGTCAGCATTTCGTCGATCCAGGTCTTGGCATTGGCGGCGATTTCCGCATCGGTCAGGGTCAGCGTCTTGGACGGCTGCGGCAGGGCCTTGAACACGGGATCGAGGACGTCGCCGAGATCGGTTACCGGCATCATCCAGTTGGTGGTCGGAATGATCTTCTGCCCCTCGGCCGAGCTCAGATAGGCCAGGAACTGGCGGGCCAGTTCCTGGTGCCTTGACGATTTGAGGATGCCGGCCACCTCGGTCTGGGCCAGGTGGCCTTCGTCGAACAGGGCCGCGTGGATGGTGTCATCGTCTTCGGCAATGATGTGATAGGCTGGCGAGGTGGTGTAGCTCAGCGCCATGTCGGCTTCCCCGGTCAGGAACAGGTTGTAGCTCTCGCTCCATTCGCGGGTGATGGTCAGGATATGCGGCTTGAGGCCGGCCCAGATCTCGGGGGCGCGGTCGCCATAGGCGGCACGGATCCACAGCACCAGGCCCAGGCCGGGGGTGGCCGAGCGCGGGTCCTGGATGGCGATCTTGAAATCGGCCGGCAGGGCGATCAGTTCCTCGAAGGATTTTGGCGGCGTGGCGACGCCGTCACTGTCATAGACAAAGGCGAAGTGGGCATAGTCGAAGGGCACGAACTGCGCATCGGTCCAGGGTTCGGGCAGGGTGAGGCCGGAGAGGTCGAGGCCGTGATCGGCAAACAGGCCGGTGGCCCGCGCCTCGCCGGCAATGGCGGTGTCGAGCCCCACGATCAGGTCGGCCTCGGTGGCGTCGCCTTCGAGCTGGACGCGGCGCAGGGTGCCGATCGAGCTGTCGGCAGCGATCCATTCGACCGAGCAGCCACCGCAAATGGCCTCGAAGCCCGCCTTCAGGGCCGGGCCGGGGCCCCATTCGGCAGCAAAGCCGTCATAGGTGTAGATTTTGAGGACGGGCGCGTCCTGCGCCAAAACGGGGGTTGCGAGCAGTCCGAATAGGACCGCAGCAACGAAACCGGTGGACTTGACCATGGGTCATTCCTTCGTTGGTTGCGGTCATGAAGAAGGGGATGTGTGTCAATGGCGGGTGGCCGAGAGACGGCCTTGCCATCTCGAACTTCCTCCGCCAGCATGACCTGGTTCAGGTTCAATGGGTAACTCTCAGCTCCGGAAACTCCGGAACACCCCAGCGAGACACCCCACACTTAATGAGAGCTTTGTGACAGTGCAAGAGACTTCCGTGCGTCCCGCGGACCGCGAGATCATCCGCTTTGAGCGGCCCATGGCCATCGTCGGCGGCGGTGCGGTTGACCCGGAACTGCTGCGCGAACTGGCAGAACGGGGCGTGGCGCTGGTGGGGGCTGACGGCGGCGGCGACGCCATCGGCGCCGCGGGCCTGGTGCCGGAACTGATCGTGGGCGACCTTGATTCCCTCAGCGACTGCGCCGGTTGGGAGGCGCGGACGCGGGTTATCCACATCCCCGAACAGATCACCACCGATTTCCAGAAGGCGCTGTATTCGACCGCGGCTCCGGTGACCCTGGCACTGGGCATGACCGGCAAGAGGCTCGACCACACGCTGGCCGCGTTGAGTGCGGTGCTGGAATATGCGCCGCAACGGCGACTGGTGCTGGTCGACGAGGTCGATGTCGCGCTGGCCGTGATCGGGCCTGTCCGTTTTGCCGCGGCCGCGGGGGAACGGGTGTCGATCCATCCGCTGGTGCCGGTCAGTTTCCGCGCCTCAAGCGGCTTGCGCTATCCGCTTGATGGATTGCGGCTGGAGCCGGGCGGACTGCTGGGCACCTCCAATGAAGGCACGGGCGGGCGGGTCGAGATCGTGCCGATGGACGGCACCCCCTGGCTGCTGATCCTGGGCAAGGAACGGCTCTGGGATCTGGTGGCAGCCTGACGCGGCGGCACAATGCAGAAAGGCCCGCCTAAGCGGGCCTTTGATGTCGATTTCATTCCGGCCTTACTGGGTGCGGAAACGCAGGCGACCGATCTCGTCATATTCTGACTGCTCGATCTTGAGCTGTTCGGCAGCCTCGCGCTGGTGCTCGCGCTGGTCCAGCAATTCGACCTTCTTGAGGTCTTCCAGGGCCTCTGCAAGCGCATCCTGCGCCGCTTCGAGCTTGCCGCGCATATCGCTGGCCGAAGCCAGCAGATTGTCGCGCCGGGCCAGGGCTGCCTTGGCAAAGGTGGAATAGGCAAAATGGGCGATGTCGGAGATGCCGGTCTTGGTGTGCTCGATCTCGATCTGCTGGTCGAGTTCGGACGCCATGCGTTCGAAATCGTTGACCATCATTTCAATCTGCGCCACCTGACGTCGCTTCTCGTCCACCTGAAACTTCTTGAGCCGTATGAGGCTCTCACTGCGCGATTTCAAGACTTGTACTCCTTACACACCAAGTCAGTTCCGGGGCCAATACAGCGCCCCATCAGTCTGCCGCGCCCGCTTCGGCGATAATGGCCTCAAGCATTCGATAGCCTTCGGCAACTGTCGTCGTCTCTTCCCGGTCCTGGCTCAGAAAAGCTTCCAGGGCCGGATAGATAGCGATTGCGCGGTCCACTTTCGGATCTGACCCTTTCCGGTAAGCCCCCAGCCGGATCAGTTCCTCCATGTCGGCATAGATCGACATGAGCTCGCGTGCCTTGGCCAGGACCGGTCTGAACTCGACCGGGACACACCCTGGCATGGTGCGCGAGATGGACCGGAGCACGTTGACCGCCGGGTAACGTCCCCGTTCGGCGATCCCGCGCTCCATTACGATGTGCCCATCGAGAATGCCGCGAACGGCATCGGCGATCGGCTCATTGTGATCATCACCTTCAACTAAAACGGTAAATAGACCGGTAACAGAACCGGTGGTTGGCGTGCCGGGACCGGCCCTTTCCAACAATCGTGGCAATTCCGTGAACACGGTGGGCGGATAGCCCTTGGCCGTGGGCGGTTCGCCAATGGCCAGGCCGATCTCGCGCTGGGCCATGGCAAAGCGGGTCAGGCTGTCCATCATGCAGAGGACGCGCTTGCCCTGGTCGCGGAAATATTCCGACAGGGTCAGGCTCATATAGGCGGCCTGCCGTCGCATCAGGGCGGCTTCATCGGAGGTGGCCACCACCACCACGGCATGGGCGAGGCCCGCTTCGCCCAGATATTCCTGGATGAATTCATGCACCTCGCGGCCGCGCTCGCCGATCAGGCCGATGATGGCCACATCCACATTGGTATTGCGCGCCAGCATGGACATCAGCACGGACTTGCCGACGCCGGAGCCGGCAAAGATGCCCAGGCGCTGGCCCTCGCACACGGTGGTGAAGGTATTGAGGCAACGCACGCCCAGATCGAGCGGGTCGCCCACGCGGACCCGGTCATGAGCCAGCAGCGGGTTCTGCCGCAGCGGGTAGGCAATGGCGCCGCGGGCCAGGGGACCCTTGCCGTCGATGGGCTCGCCATTGGCATTGATGACCCGACCCAGCCAGCTTTCGGCGGGAAAGGCGGCGCCGTCATTGCGCTGGAAGATGGCCTTGCAGCCGAGCCGAACACCTGAGAGCTGGCCAAAGGGCAGGCATAGCGCATGGCCCGCCTTGAAGCCGATGATTTCGGCTGCCAGATGGGCGCCGTCAGTGGTCTCGATCTGGACGCGCCCGCCGACCCGCAATTCACGGACGGGACCGACGATTTCGATCAGCAGGCCCTGGACCGATTTTACGCGGCCATAGACCTCGATGTCATCGATGGCCTCAATGGCGGAGATCAATGCTTTCATGGCGGGGTCAACTTGCGTGTCGCATTGCAGGCATTAAGGTTTCCGGACGGCCTCGAATCGAGGGCCTTCCCGAATCGACAGTAACCCAACGTTAAGCAAAAGGCGCTATTTCAGGCGATGGGCCGGTCCGTCTGCAGTTTGGCGTGCGACCCCCTCCAAACCCCCATACAGCCGGCATTGCTTGAATCTAAAGAGTCGGTTGAGCGGCGCTCTTAAACCAATTTCTTAAGAAAAATTGATAAGAATAGATGTTTAGTTTCAATAAGTTAGACTAAATTGCGGGGAATGGCATTTGCGTATTGCGGAACCGAATTAAACTTTGTTAACTATTTGGACTTAGGGTTCAGTCATATCCAGTAGGGTTGGCGTGGGCAGGCCAGGTCCCACGGTTCCAGCAGGAACGAATGACAAGGGGAATATAATGCGGGTACTCCTTATAGAGGACGACAGCGCGACAGCGCAGAGCATCGAACTGATGCTCAAGTCGGAGAGCTTCAACGTCTACACCACCGATCTGGGTGAAGAAGGCGTCGATCTCGGCAAACTATATGATTATGATATTATTCTGCTCGATCTGAATCTGCCCGACATGAGCGGCTACGAGGTGCTGCGCACCCTGCGTGTCGCCAAGGTGCAGACGCCGATCCTGATCCTCAGCGGTCTGGCCGGCATCGAGGACAAGGTTCGTGGCCTCGGCTTTGGTGCCGACGACTACATGACCAAGCCCTTCCACAAGGACGAGCTCGTGGCCCGCATCCACGCCATCGTTCGCCGTTCCAAGGGCCATGCCCAGTCGGTCATCACCACTGGCGAACTGACGGTCAACCTCGACACCAAGACCGTCGAAGTGCAGACCCAGCGCGTGCACCTGACCGGCAAGGAATACCAGATGCTCGAGCTGCTTTCCCTCCGCAAGGGAACCACGCTCACCAAGGAAATGTTCCTCAACCACCTCTATGGCGGCATGGACGAACCCGAGCTCAAGATCATCGACGTGTTCATCTGCAAGCTGCGCAAGAAGCTTTCCGTTGCGACCGGCGGCAAGAACTATATCGAGACCGTCTGGGGTCGCGGCTATGTGCTGCGCGAGCCCGATGATGCGGAAAACTATTCCGAGAACGTCGCCTAGTTCCGCAACGTCTATCCGAACGAATTTGGCCCCACGTGACCCGTCACGTGGGGTTTTTCATGGGTGGCCTGATCTGCCGCCGGCCCGTCGAAATCAGGATGGTTGTTTCGTCGTCTGCTCAGAAGCGCGCTCGAGGTCGCGCTGATGGCCATCTTTGAGGAGACGCATCATGATCCGTACCGCCATCCTAGCCGGCGCCATTCTGGTGACCAGCGCTGCCTTTGCCCAATCCGGCCAGACCGTACCCGTCAATGGCATGGCGATGTATTACGAGGTCAGCGGCGAAGGCGATCCGCTCATCGTGCTGCACGGCGCCTATATGAACATCCCCAGCATGGGGGCGATCATTCCCAGGCTGGCAGAGACACGCAAGGTCTATGCCATCGAACTGCAGGGCCATGGCCGCACGACCGATATCGACCGGCCCATCACCTATCCCGATCTGGCGGACGACGTCGCCGCCTTCATGGATGCGGTCGGGCTCGAAAAGGCGGATGTGTTCGGCTATTCGATGGGTGCGGCCGCCGGTCTGCAACTGGCCATTCGTCATCCCGAAAAGGTCGACAGGCTGGTGGCAGCATCGGTGTCCTACGACGAGTCCGGCTTCCAGCCGGCCTTTGCCGCCATGATTCCGTCCATGACCCCCGAAATGTTCGTCGGCACGCCGATGGAAGACGACTATCGCAAGCTGGCGGTCAACAAGGATGGCTTCCGGGCCCTCGTGGAAAAGCTGATCGCGCTGGAACACGAGCCCTTGGCATGGGGCGCAGAGGTCGCTGCGCTTGAAACGCCGGTCCTGATCATCACGGGTGATGCCGACGTGGCCACGCTGGAACATGCCGTGGCCATGTTCCGGCTGCTGGGCGGCGGCGCGATGGGTGACATGGGGGCGCCCCTGCCGGCGTCGCGCCTCGCCGTGCTGCCCGCCACCTCGCACACGGCGGTGATTGGCCAGACTGAGCTGCTGCATGCCGTGATTGAGCCCTTCCTGCAGGGCGAAACGCCCAAGGGCATGTTCGATCAATAGTCGGCCGCGCTCCGCCGGAGTGCCTTGCCTCCGCCAGCGCGGCCTGCTCAATTGCCGTCCATGACGACCGAGTCCGAGATCCATCGCGCTATCACGGTTACGTGGAAGATCGAGCGGCCCCGCCTTATCGCCGGGCTGACGCGAATGGTGCGCGACATCTCGCTGGCCGAGGAATTCGCCCAGGATGCGCTGGTTTCGGCGCTCAAGGCGTGGCCGGAGACCGGGGTCCCGCACAATCCGGGCGCCTGGCTGATGCAGACCGCCAAGCGGCGGGCGATCGATCATTTCCGCCACAAGGCCATGGCGGCGACCAAGCTGGCGGAGGTCGGCCGGGGTATCGAGAACGAACAGCCCGATGTCGTCGAGAGCCTGCATGAGGCCATCGACGATGAGGTCGGCGACGATCTGCTGCGGCTGATGTTCACCTCGTGCCACCCGATCCTGTCGCCTGAAGCGCGCATTGCGCTGACCCTGCGCCTGCTGGGCGGGTTGACCACCGAGGAGATCGCGCGGGCCTTCCTGGTGGCCGAGCCCACGATCGGGCAACGCATTGTGCGGGCGAAAAAGACCATTGCCCAGGCCGGGATTCCGTTCGAGGTGCCGCGGGGCCCCGAACGGGCAGCGCGGCTGGGCTCGGTGCTCAGCGTGATCTACCTGATCTTCAACGAGGGCTATTCGGCCACGGCGGGGCAGGACTGGATACGGCCGCAGCTCTGCGAGGAGGCCATGCGCCTGGGTCGCGTGCTGGCCCGGCTGGCACCGGAGGAATCCGAAGTGCATGCGCTGGTGGCGCTCATGGAAATCCAGGCATCGCGGCTGGGGGCTCGCACAGATCGCTCCGGCGCGCCGGTCCTGCTGCCGGACCAGGACCGCGGGCGCTGGGACTGGCTGCTGATCGAACGGGGTCTGCAGGCACTGGAGCAGGCCCTGGCGCTGGGTGGGGAGGATGGACCCTATGCGCTGCAGGCGGCGATCGCGGCCTGTCATGCGCGGGCCCGCAAGGCGGCCGATACGGACTGGTCAAGGATTGCCGCGCTCTACGGGATGCTGATGGCGCGGACGCCCTCGGCGGTGATCGAGCTCAACCGGGCGGTGGCGGTGTCCATGGCCGACGGGCCGGCGGCAGGTCTGATGCTGGTCGATGCGATCCGAAACGATCCGGCCCTGGCCGACTATCATCTGCTGTTCGGCGTGCGCGGGGATATGCTGAGCCGGCTGGGGCGGCAGGCAGAGGCGGCCGCCGAGTTCAGGCGGGCCGCGGCGCTGACGCGCAATGCACGCGAGCGGGACTATCTACTTGGACGGGCGGCGGCGGCCGAACAGGGCTAGGCGGCCTGGTCGAGGTCGAATTTGGATTCGAGGATGGTGCGGTCGAAGGGCTTCATCATGTAGTCGCTGGCGCCGGCCTTGAGGGCCAGCGCGATGGCGCCGATGTCGTTCTCGACCGTGCAATAGACCACGTAGGGTTTTTCGCCGCCGACGTAACCCCTGAGCAGCTTGAGGAATTCCAGCCCGGACAGGATGGGCATGTTCCAGTCGAGCAGGATGGCGTCAGGCATTTCGGCGCGGCATTTGTCGAAGGCTTCCTGGCCGTCCTCGGCCTCATCGACAATGTAATCCATGTTCTCGAGGATGCGGCGTGCGACTTTGCGCACGACGGTCGAGTCATCGACGATCAGGCAGGACTTCATGTCGAAAGGGCTCCGCAGCGACTGACGCGCCATTCATTGTGACGCAGCAGTTCCTAGCATTTGGTTAGCAAAGTGCTGACCGCTATGCCGCCGTTTCAACAGCCCGGGGGATTGCGGTAAACAGGAACACGTCATTCTCGATGCCGATGCTGATATCCATGTCGGTCATCCGGGCCAGAATGCCGGTATAGAAGGGCTGGATACCGCGGGCATCGACGAAGCCCTCATCGGGGGTGCCGGCCAGCAGGCCCGCCGCGCCGGATGGGATCAGCGTCTTCTGGCGCTTCTCGGGATCGCTCCTGGAGGTGAACTCGAACCGCTCATTGCCGGCATCGCCAGTGATGGCGGCGGTGACCTGGCCGCCGCGGGGCACGGACATGGCGGCAATCAGCAGCATGTTCATGAACAGCTTGGCCTTGTGCTTGGGCAGAAGGATCAGCGGCACATTCCATTCCAGATCGGCCTTTTCGATCTCGAACAGGATACGGGCGACCCGCTCGCATTCGCGGGTGTCGATGTCGGTGCCCGAGGTCGAGGAGGCGCCATAGGCCAGGCGGGCGAATTCGAGCTTGGCGCGGCTCTGGCGCGCGGCATTGGCGATCAGGTCGCGGGCGCCGTCGGCCATTTCGGACTGGGCCGGGTCGCCCAGCACTTCAAGGCCATTGCCGATGGCACCGATCGGGTTGATCAGGTCATGGCAGACGCGGCTGCAGAGCATCGCCGCGAGGTCGGTTGCCTTAAGGTCGATGATGTCGGCCATGCTGCTGTCTCCGTAGCGCGGGAATGTCGGCAAAGAATCACTTTTGCAGACATTAGAGGCTGAGGGTTAAAAGTGGACCCCCAATTGACAGCGGAGGCAGCCCGTCCACCAGGAAGTTCAGTTGATCGAGAGGTTCTTGGACAGTTCGGGCCATTTTTCCTCGGCCGTCCGCGCCGCGGCGTCAGGCGACAGCAGGAAGGCTTCGCGGTTGGCGGCCGAATAGAAAAGATAGAGCCGCTGCTTGAAGACAACGAAAATCGACGCGTCGCTGTCGGAGACGAAGCCGCGCGACACGCCGGTGACATCATGTCCGCCATATTGGGGGGCATAGATTTCGGGCGCGGTGGCGAAGATATCGCGATTGGCCGCCGTGGCGAAGCGCCAGACGACATTCTGCCAGTTGAATTCGTATTCGGCGCGCCCCAGCAGGGGGGCCGGTTCGGTGAAGTAGCTGACCGGGTCCATGCCCGAAATGGCCAGACCGGTGAGCGGATCGGTGACGATCAGGGTCACCACGGACTGCGCCCGCGCCGGCTGCATGATGGTCGCGCTCATGCCCAATAGCGGCAAAACAAAGGCGAGAATGGTTAAGATTTGTTTAGAGGTTTGCTTCATCTTCAAATCAAGGATCGGTATGCGGGCGGATTCCAGACTGCCTCAGAAAAGTTAAGGTCCCAGTTCCTATACGTCCGCAATTGCCGCATTTGCCTTTCGCCAGGGAGTTATCCGATGATCAGACGCCTCGTCATTCTGTTTGCCGTGCTGTGCGCGGTGGCTGCACCGGTTCCGGCCGCCTTCGCGCAGGGATCGCTCAGCGACACCTATTCGGGCGAAGACCTGGTCAACAATGGCAAGCAGTTCTTTGGCTCTGCCTCGCAAGGCCTGGCCTCGGTAGTGGAACGGGCCGTCAGCCAGTTTGGCCTGCCCAATGGCTATATTCTGGGTGAAGACGCCGGTGGGGCGCTGTTTGCCGGTGCACGCTATGGCGAAGGGGTGCTGCATACCCGCAATGCCGGCGAGTTCAACATCTTCTGGCAGGGGCCCTCGATCGGTTTCGACGTGGGCGGCGACGGCTCCAAGGTAATGATGCTGGTCTACAATCTCAGCCAGGTCCCTGACGCGCTGGGGCGGTTTGCCGGCGTCGATGGCTCGGCCTATGTGCTGGGCGGCTTCGGCATGACCGTGCTGAAGCGCGGCAATGTGGTGATGGTGCCGATCCGTTCCGGCGTCGGGGCGCGGCTGGGCGTGAATGTGGGCTATCTCAAGTTCACCAATGAGCCGACCTGGAACCCCTTCTGAGCCATTAACTGCCGCCGAACAATTTTACCGTGCCGGGGATCACAAACCCCGGCATTGTCGTGACGGGGACGCCCATCCGCGTTAGGGTTAAGCACCGGTGACAATGGCGGCATGGCCTCATTGCTGCCAGAACGGGGAGGTCCAGGCGGGTCCAAGCCCCTGGTTTCGGAGTTCAGCCGATGCTCATCGAGAACGTCATGTATTTCGCGCTGGGCCTGCTGGTGGCCAGTCTGATCGCCCTGATCATGCTGCCGGCGGTGTGGAAGCGCGCGGTGCGGCTGACCAAACGACGCATCGAGGCGGCGACGCCCATCACCCTGGCCGAATTCCGTGCCGACAAGGATCAGCTGCGCGCCGAGTTTGCGCTGTCGACGCGGCGGCTCGAAATCAATGTCGAGACGCTGCGCAAGCGGCTTGCCGAGCAGCTGGGCGACGTCAACCAGAAGCGCAACGAGCTGGTGCTGCTGAAGGCAGAGCGCGACAAGAACCTTGAAATCATCGCCGAGCTGGAGAGCCGGGGCAGCGCGTTGCGCAGTCGGGTCACCGAGCTGGAGCGCGAAGCGACCGACCTGACGCAGCGGCTGCGCATGCGCGAACGCGACCTGGCGCAGCGCGCCGGCGAGCGCGACACGCTGCCCAGGACCGGTCTGGTCGATGGCCATATGCTGACCGGCGACTACGAGCAGGATATCGAGCGCCTGGGCGCCGCACTGCTCATCGAGCAGAAGCGGGCGGGGTTTCTGGAAGACCAGGCCAAGAGCCTGGTCGACCGGCTCGAGACGTCGGACCGGCGCAGCGCCGAAACCAATGCGGCCATCGCCCGCATGCGTGCGGCACTCGCCGAGCGCGATGACAGCAAGGCCAGCGACACCGAAGGGCTGGTGGCGGCCGAAGCGCGCATGGCCAGCGCGGAAAACCGGCTCAATGCCATCCTGGCCGAGAGCCAGCAGGTCGTCGACAGGGCGACCGGGCGGGCCGAGCACCTGCTGGCCGACAAGCTGGCGCTTGAGGCCGAGGTCGAAACCCTGCGCAAGAAGGTGCTTGGCGTGGAATCGAGCATCATGGCCGATTGGGACAATGAGCGGCTCGAAGAGGCCTATCTGCGCGAGAAGCTCAACGATATCGCCGCCAGCGTCAGTCGGCTGGTCTATGCGGTCGACACCGACACGCCGGTGACGCCAAACCCCGAAGAGAGCCTGTTTGACCGGGTGCAGCGCTTTGCCGATGACGGGGAAAGCCGGGATGCCCTGCCGGCGGATCCCATGCCGATCAGTCGCCGCGGCTCGGTATCCGACCGCATGGCGGCGCTGCGGGAAATCCAGGATCGCTAGGTCGAACGGCGTCCTGCTGGCCGCATGCCGGACGGCAGGGGTCTAGCGGATGCCGACGCTGCGGGTCAGCTCGCCGGTTTCCTGATTGAACAAGGCCAGCGTGGTGTCGCCATCGAGCGTATAGGTGACGTTGATGGCGCCTTCATTGACCAGAGCCGAGACCACCACGGCGCCAGCAGGCAGGGAAATGGCCTCGGCGATGGCTGGCGGGGGGGCATCGCGCATCACGCGATAGACAAGGGCGACGCCAATCGCCATAAAGCCCAGCAACAGGATGCCGATCGAGATACCGAACGAGCGGCGTGCCTTCCCCAGCATCGCGAGAGCCTCGGGCGTGAACGGTTCATCCGCCTTTTGCTCGCTGGGCCCAGTTTCGTTAGGATTAGCCATGGCCGAAGATACCGCACTAGAGTTCGAGGGCGACGAGGTTGAAGTCGTGGTCGATGCCGAGATGGCCGGCGGCCGGCTCGATGCCGCATTGGCCAAGGCGCATAGCGTGCTCAGCCGCAGCCGGATCAAGGAACTGATCCTGACCGGCGCCGTCAGCATCGACGGCAAACCCGTCAGTGAGCCCAAATACCGGCTTAGCGCCGGCGAGACAATCATTCTTCTGGCTCCGCCCCCAGAAGATCCCGAGCCGCAGGCGGAAAATATCCCGCTCGATATCCTTTACGAGGACGATCAGCTGATCGTGATCAACAAGCCGGTGGGCATGGTAGTGCATCCGGCCCCGGGTTCACCCAATGGCACGCTGGTCAATGCACTGATCTATCATTGCGGGGAAAGCCTGCAGGGAATTGGCGGGGTCAAGCGCCCCGGCATCGTGCACCGGCTGGATCGCGACACTTCCGGCGTCATGGTCGCGGCCAAGACCGAGCGGGCGCATCGTCACCTGTCGGCGCAGTTTGCCGATCACGGCCGCACCGGTCCGCTGCACCGGGCCTATATCGCCTATGTGTGGGGTTCGACCGAGACGGCCAAGGGCAGTATCGACGCGCCGCTGGGGCGTGACCAGAACAACCGGCTCAAGCAGACCGTGCGCAAGGACGGTCGCGAAGCCATCACCCATTACATGGTGGAGGCCCGCTTCGGCGACGAGGGCTGGGACATTACCCGCATCCAGTGCCAGCTCGAGACCGGCCGCACGCATCAGATCCGCGTGCACATGGCCCATATCGGCCATCCGCTGGTCGCCGACAGCGTCTATGCGTCGGGCTATGCCACCAAGATCAACCGGCTGCCACCCGAAGTCGCCGCGCCGATCCAGGCGCTCGGCCGGCAGGCACTGCATGCCGCCGAACTGGGTTTCGAGCATCCGGTGACCAAGGAAGAGATGTCGTTCGAGGCGCCGCTGCCACCAGACCTGGAAGCGCTGGAAGAGGCGCTGGGAGATTACAACAAGGCGTTTGCACGCTAGATTGACCACATAGTGATGGCGCAATAGCGCCGACCATGCGTTTGATTCAGATACGGCAGGTTATCCGGCGGTGGCGTCACTTGCGCAATGTTGATGCAACGTTCGCATCTTACAATCGCCAAACTGGTCTCCTATATATCCATCGTCGTCTGACGATGGTCTGGCCGGACGTCGATGGACTGATGCTATTCCGCCCGCGGCATGCGGGGGAAAACGAAAGGGGTGCAATGATGGCCCAAACGAATTTGCCAGTGCTTTCAGCTGAAGGCGGGCTCAGCCGCTATCTGCAGGAAATCCGGAAGTTCCCCATGCTGGAGCCGGATGAAGAATTCATGCTGGCCAAGCGCTACAAGGAACATGAAGATCCCGGCGCCGCCCAGAAGCTGATCACCAGCCATCTGCGGCTGGTGGCCAAGATCGCCATGGGCTATCGCGGCTATGGCCTGCCGATTTCCGAAGTGATTTCGGAAGGCAATGTCGGCCTGATGCACGCGGTCAAGCGCTTCGAGCCCGACAAGGGCTTCCGCCTGGCCACCTATGCCATGTGGTGGATCCGGGCAGCGATCCAGGAATATGTCCTGCGCTCGTGGAGCCTGGTCAAGATCGGCACGACGGCAGCGCAGAAGCGGCTGTTCTTCAACCTGCGCAAGGTGAAGGGCCAGATCGCGGCGCTCGATGATGGCGCGCTGCATCCCGACCAGATCACCCAGATCGCCACCACGCTCAAGGTCACCGAGGCCGATGTGGTGTCGATGAATGCACGGCTGTCCGGGGATGCGTCGCTGAATTCGCCGATGCGGGCCGATGAAGGCTCGTCCGAGTGGCAGGACTGGCTGGTCGACGATACGCCCAGCCAGGAGACGGCACTGGGCGAAAGCGAAGAATATTCCGAGCGCATGGGTCTGCTGACCACGGCGATGGACGTGCTCAACGAGCGCGAGAAGGCGATCTTCCACGCCCGCCGCCTGCAGGAAAATCCCTCGACGCTGGAAGAGCTGGCCCAGCAATATGACGTGAGCCGCGAGCGCATTCGCCAGATCGAGGTGCGTGCCTTTGAAAAGGTGCAGGATGCCGTGCGGGAGGCCGCTGGCGCTCACTAAGAGCGACGAGAGAACCTGAAAAGGCGGGCCAGTGGTCCGCCTTTTTTGTGCCTTCAGGGCGTGACGATCATGCGCTGGATGTCGCGTTGCTGCGCATAGGTCGCCGCATCATAGGCCGGCTGGTCCTCGAGCTGGACCCGGTCCGCGTTGATGAAGAGGTAGCGGTTGTCGCTGGTATCGGTCGAAAAGGTCAGGTTTTCGTAGGCAACCGCGACGGGCTTGGCTCCCAGGCCGAGAAAGCCACCGACATCGACGACGATGGCGTCAACGCTGCCATCGGCATTTTCCAGCACCTGGGCAATGGTGCCGATCTGCTGGTCGTCAATGCCATAGACGCCGATGCCCAGCATCTGTTCGGTGGTCAGGCCGGCGGTATCGACCGCGGAAAATCCGGTGCGATCCACTGCGGTGCCGGCAGCCTGGCGGCCGGGCTGATCCGTGGTCAGCGCGGGGTCGATTGCCGTGACATTGGGATTGCCATCGACCAGCTGTGCCTCTTCCTCGTCAGGAGTCAGGGCGGGTTCGCCGGTGGTCTGTTCGCTGTCGGCCCAGATAAAGGCAGGCGCAGCCGTCAGCGCCTCCACCGTGGTGGGCAATACCCAGCGATAGGTCCCGTCACTGGCCTGCTCCCATTGCAGTTCGGCGAAGTCCACCGCCACGTCCTTGGCGCCGATGCCCAGAAATCCGCCAACGCCAATGACGACAGCCGAAATGCCGATGCTGGGGGTGACGACCATGTCGACGATCTTGCCGATCTCACCGGCATCGTCGGCATTCGAGGTATAAACGGTCTTGTCGAGCAGCTTGGTCACCAGGGTATCGGCGCCGGTGACGACATAGCCGCGCGACAGCACGGTAGGGGCAACGATGCCGGTGCGGGCCAACTCGGAGCTGGGGGCGATCGGGGCGACGTCCTGTGCGAGGGCGGCGGGCGCCAGCAGAAGGGCAAGAGCGGAAAGGGCTATCAGGCGCATGGCTTATCCTCAAACGGAACGCATAAAAAGGGCCGGCTTGGTGCCGACCCTTCGTGGGTGATCCGCGAGGGATCGTCGTGCCGGAGAGCCGGCGGGCCGAATTACATATCGGTGGCGCGCTGGGTCGGATCGGTCGCGTAGGTGCTCTCGTCATATTCCGGCTGAGCTTCGAGCTGCTCGCGGGTAAAGTCGCTGTAGATGACCAGGTCGCCGCTTTCATTGGCGGCAAACTCGAGGTTGTCCAAGCTCACGGCGACGGTCTTCTGACCAACGCCAAGGAAGCCACCGAAGTCGACCATCATGGCGTCGATCTGGCCATCGGCGGTCAGCAGGATGTCGCCCACTTCAGCAATGTCTTCGCCATCGGGGCCGATAACGGTAGCACCGGTCAGATTGTCGGCCGTGAGAGCTTCGGTCTCGACCGTCGCGTAACCTTCGCGCGGTGTGCTCATGGGCAATGCAGCGCCGTCGGCTGGTGCGGCAGCAGGATCAGCCGGAGCCATGGCTGGGTCAGCCGGCGCCATGGCCGGATCGGCCGGAGCCATGGCAGGGTCAGCCGGCATCATGGCGGGATCTGCCGGGGCCATACCATCGGTGGTGCCCATGGCGTCGACATCGGCTGGCTCATCTTCCGTCCAGACGAAGTCCGGTGCGGCATTGAGGGCGTCGGCCGTGGTGGGGAGCACCCAGCGCTCAGTGTTGTCGGCGGCGAGGGTGAATTCGAGTTCGGAGAAGTCCACGGCAACCGACTTTTCACCGATCCCGAGGAAGCCACCAACGCCGATGATCACGGCAGTGATTTCGCCGTTTTCGCTGAATACCAGATCGGTAACATTGCCGATTTCCTCGGCGTCATCACCATTGCTGGAGAACACGGGCTGGTCGATCAGACGGGTCGCCAGATTGTCGGTGTCGACAGCGTTATAGCCTGCCGAAAGGTCAAAACCTGGCGACATGGTGTTGTCTGCCGACATGGCATCGTCGGCATTCGTATCCGTCGTCACGCTGGTATCGGGGGCGGTATCAACACCGGCGGGCGCCGTGTCAGTTGCAGGGGCTTCAGTAGTCGTCGCCGGGGCCATTGGATCGGTGGCAGGCGCTGCGTCCTGCGCCATGGCGCCAGTCGACATCAAGGCTGCAAGGGCCGTACTGGCCAGAAGGGTGCGGATCATAGTAAGCTCCGTATGTTCATTCTTGAAGTGAACGGGCCGCGCGGTGCAAAACTTGGCTGTGGCGCACCGTGCGGCCCATGATGCTGAAACAACGCATCGACGCGCCGAGACGTTCCGAAGGAATTTTGTGCGGCTTCGGACGCTTGGCCCTGGGCTCTTTCATCGGATACCGTTTTGCGCGCTATTGGCGCGCCTTGGCACGGGCTAGTCGCTGAGGCGGGCGCTGGCGTGGTCGTAGCTGCGCATGGCCCGGTGCGGCATGCCGCCATCGATGAATTCGGGACCGAAGGCGGCAAAGCCCAGCCGCTCGTAAAAGCCGAGCTTGTCGGACTGGGCGGTAAGGTAGAAGCGATCGCGCCCGGCCTGGCGCGCATGCGTCATGGCGGCGTGGAGCATCGCCTTGGCGATGCCCTGGCCACGAAAGGCCTGGCGCACGGCGACGCGGCCAATCTTGACATGTTCGGGCCTGTCGAGCAGGCGCAGGGTGCCGACCACTTCGCCCGCGCTGATGGCGACAAAGTGGGTGGCCGTCAGGTCGTCGGCGTCGTTTTCCTCGGCTTCAGGTACCTTCTGTTCCCAGACGAAGACCTCGCGGCGCAGCGCGAAGGCGGCATTGCACAGGGTGGAGAAGGGCGGCACGATGAGGATGGTACTGGTCATGGCGCCAGGATAGCCGAGTGGGCCCCCGATTGCCTAGCGGGCACCCAGGGTCCACTGCCGATGCACCAGCTGATGCACGAAGCTGAGCTTTTCCACGACCTGGGGTGTCAGCACGAATGGATAGGCATCGGGGTGGCCCATGGCACGATTGAGATTGTTCAACATGCTCGCTACCGGCACCCAGTTATCGACGATGGTCTGGGCGTCGGGCGCGTTGTAGGGCACGAAGCCGGTCTGGATGGAGAGGTCGGCCTCCTGGCCGTCGACCCGGGCATGGACGCCGAAGGCAGATGCCATCTCCACCGTGTCGACGATGTGGAGATAATGGGCAAAGGTTTCGGCGAAATCCTCCCAGGGATGGGCGGTGGCGTAGCTGCTGATATAGCTCTGTGACCAGCCGACCGGGGCGCCGTCGGCATAATGGGCCTGCAGGGCCTGCGCATAATCCACCGATTCATTGCCGAACAGCCGGCGGAATTCGGGAAGCGGGGCGCGGCCATCGATCAGCAGGTCCCAGTAATGGTGGCCGATCTCATGGCGGAAGTGGCCGAGCAGGGTGCGGTAGGGCTCGCCCATGCTGGTGCGGCGCGCCTCGCGCTCGGCGTCGTCGGCCTCGACCAGGGCAATGGTGATGATGCCGTTTTCGTGGCCGGTGAGCACCCGCTCATTGGCGATGGGCGTATCGGCCAGAAAGCGAAAGGAGAGGCCGTGGTCGGGATTGCTGTTGCGGGTCTGCAGGGGCAGGTCGAGCCGGAGCAGCGAATAGAACAGGCGCTTCTTGGCGCGCTCGATCACCTGCCAGCGGGCCAGGTTGAGCGGGTCGCTGATATCGGGAATGGTATCGTTGTGCCGGCAGGCGGCGCAGAACGTGTCGCCGCCGGGCACGGCGCGGATCAGCCAGTTGCAGGCGCCATGCCGGGCATTCTGGCAGAATATGTAGGGCTCGTCGGGAAAGGTCGAGGAGGCCCAGGTGCCGGCCTGCTGGACCAGCGACACCAGGGCGTTCTTGTCGGAACGATAGCCCAGGGTATGACCGCAGCGCTCACAGCTGGCATTTTCGAAATAGACGGTGTTACCGCAGTGGTCGCAGGCAAATAGCTTCATCGGATCCTCGATACATCACGGCAACAATGCACGAAGCATTGGCATGTTCCGCGACTGGGGAGTCCATCCCCGGATCTCTTGCGCGCCGACTGTGCGCATATGATGATGCCGGCCATGGCGCGCAAGAGCGAAAACATCGACACCTACCTGGCCAGCCTGCCCGACGGCATTGCCGATATTTTTGCCGCGGTGCGGCAGCGCATTGCCAGCCTGGTGCCCGAGGCCGACGAAGTGATCAAATATGGCATGCCGTGCTGGCAGCTTGCCGGTCGCCCGGTGGTCTACGCCGCCGCGTGGAAGAACCATATCGGGCTCTACCCGGTCTATCGCGGCGATGGCGATTTCGAGGCGGCGATCGGCCCCTATCGCGACAAGAAGGACACGGTGCGCTTGGTCTATAGCAAGCCGATCCCGCATGATATCATCGCGCAAATCGTAGTGGCGCGCCGCGCCCAACTGGAAGCTGGATCGTGAGCATAGAATTTCTGATCACCACGCTGATTGTCGTGGTCTCGCCGGGGACCGGGGCGCTCTACACCATTGCCGCGGGTTTGAGCCGGGGCAGCAGGGCCAGTGTCTGGGCGGCATTCGGCTGCACGCTGGGAATCATCCCGCATATGCTGGCGGCCATTACCGGGCTGGCGGCCATCCTGCATACCAGTGCGCTGGCCTTCGAGATCATCAAATATCTCGGCGTCGCTTATCTGCTCTACATGGCCTGGGCGACGCTGCGCGACACCAGTTCGCTCAGCGTGGAGGCCGACAGCGCCGACAAATCGGTGCGCAAGGTGCTGGTCGAAGCGGTGCTGATCAATATTCTCAATCCCAAGCTGTCGATCTTCTTTTTCGCCTTCCTGCCGCAGTTCGTGCCGTCGAGCGCGCCCCATGCGCTGCGCCAGATGCTCGAGCTCAGCGGCGTGTTCATGGTGATCAGCTTTGTGGTCTTCGCCATCTATGGGCTGTTTGCCGCGGCGATCCGTGGCCAGATGGTGACGCGGCCGGCGATCATGGTGTGGATGCGGCGGAGCTTTGCCGGGATCTTCGTGCTGCTCAGTGCCCGGCTGGCGCTGATGGAGCGCTAGCCCATCGTGCTGGTTATGGCCTCGGCCACGTCGAGATAGGCGCGGCCTTCCTCGATCTGGCCGATCTGCAGCAGGTGCAGGCCGGTGGATACGCGCTCGATATAGCCCCATTGCCAGATCGCTTCGCTCGGCACCTGGGTGCGCCGCGTCAGGTGGCGGACATGGCTGCGCGCGATATCGTGGGCGTGTCGGCCGGCAATGCCCTCGTGCCAGGCGCGCAGCAGCACGCCCAGATCATAGGCCGGCTCGATGGCAAGGCCATCGGGGTCGATGAAGCGGAACTGCTGCGGCTCGCCCTCGGGCACGGCCAGCACATTGGCCGGATGCGGGTCGCCATGCGCCAGCACGGCATTTTCCGGGCGATAGGCGGCGGCGCGATCCTGGCAATACATCAGCGCCATGTCGATGACGGCCTGGGCGCAGGGCTGGCCGGCGCCGTAGCTGAGCGCGAGAATGGCCTGCGCCAGGCTGTTGGCCTTGTCGGCGCCGGTGGGGCAGGGCAGGTCCGCGGGAGCGGGCATCCAGGCCTGCAGCAGGGTGGCGCACATGATGTCGATCTGCCGCTCATAGGGCAATTCGAGCGTATCGAGACGCTCGCCCAGGCGCTCGAGCAGCATGGCATGGCGGTCGGGATCATGCCGTAGCAGCCGGGCATAGCCACGGCCGTCGGCGCAGCGCAGCACCTCGGCCTCGTGACGGCCAACAGCCGTGCCGGGGGTGCCGAGCTTGAGGATGAAAATCTCGCCAGTCTCGGTAGTGGCCTCGGCGACATAGGCGGCGGTGCCGCCCGGGAGAGCGGGGCCGATGGTGAGGCCCCAGTCCTGTTCGAGACCGCCGAGGACATCGTCAAGATTGGCGAGCCAGGCCAGGCCTGCCTCGCCTTCAGAAGCGGCGCGGCGGCGGACGATGTCGGGGACGGGAAAGCGGGCCGGTTCGCTCATGGTCAGACGCTGCCGACGGTCTTGAGGCGGATGCGGGGGTGGACCTCGTTCTGGCTCATGACCACGGTCTGCGGGCGGAAGCGCTCGATGATGGCGCGGACATGGGCGCGAATGCCGGGCGAGGTGATGAGGACCGGGATTTCGCCGGCCTGGGCGGCGCGTTCATAGGCGGTCTGGACCGCGCCGATGAACTGCTGCAGGCGCGAGGGGGCCATGGCCAGATGGCGGTTGTCGCCTTCGCCGACCATGGCCTCGGCAAAGTCGCGCTCCCATTGCGGGCCCAGAGTCAGCAGCGGCAGGTTGCCGTCGGGGCCCAGATTGGCGGCGCAGAGCTGGCGCGCCAGGCGGCTGCGCACGTGCTCGGCAATGGTCTGGACCGAGCGGCCATTGCCGGCGATCTCGGCGATGGCCTCGAGAATGGTGGAAAGATCGCGGATCGAGATGCGCTCGTTGAGCAGGGTCTGCAGCACGCGCTGTACGCCCGAGACGGTGATGAGGCCGGGCACGATGTCTTCCACCAGCTTCTGCTGCTCCTTGGGCAGGCCCGACAGCAGGGACTGCACATTGGCGTAGCTGAGCAGGTCGGCCACATTGGCCTTGAGCACCTCGGTGAGGTGGGTGGAGATCACCGTCGACGGATCGATGATGGAGAGGCCGCGCAGTTCGGCCTCGTCGCGCAAGGCCGGCTCGATCCAGGTGGCGGGCAGGCCGAAGGTCGGCTCGGTGGTGTGGTGACCCGGCAGGTCGATCTGGTTGCCATAGGGGTCCATGACCATGAGCTGGTTGGCATAGATCTCGCCGGCGCCGGCTTCGACTTCCTTGATGCGGACCTTGTAGGCATTGGGCTCGAGCTGCATGTTGTCGAGAATGCGCACCGGCGGCATGACGAAGCCCAGTTCGGTCGCCAGTTGGCGGCGCAGCGCCTTGATCTGCTCGGTGAGGCGATCGGAGCCGTTTTCGTCTTCCTTGACCAGGCTGAGCAGGCCATAGCCCAGTTCGAGCTTGAGCTCGTCGATCTTGAGGCTGTCGGTGATGGGCTGTTCCTGGCTTGGCCCGGCCGGGCCGCCCGGCTGGGCCGCCGCCTTGCTGACCGCGGCAAGGCTGGCATCGGCCGTGCGCTCGTCCTTGGCGCGGGCGGAGCGCCAGGCGACATAGCCGACAAAGCCGGCAATGGACAGAAACGGGATGATCGGCATGCCGGGCAGGAAGGCCAGCAGGGCCATGACTGCGGAGGACATGCCCAGGGCGCGGGGATAGCCGGTGAACTGGGCCGACAGCGCCTTGTCGGCGGAGCCGGTGACACCGGACTTGGACACCAGGATACCGGCGGCGGTGGAAACGATCAGGGCCGGGATTTGGGACACCAGACCATCGCCGATGGTGAGCAGTGTATAGACATTGCCGGCCTCCTGGATGGAGAGGCCCTCCTGCATCATGCCGATGAAGATGCCGGCGATGACGTTGATGAAGGTGATGATCAGGCCGGCAATGGCATCGCCGCGCACGAATTTGCTGGCGCCGTCCATGTTGCCGAAAAAGGCGCTTTCGCCTTCGAGCTCGGCGCGGCGCTTCTTGGCGGTATCCTCGTCGATCAGGCCGGAGCTCAGATCGGCATCGATGGCCATCTGCTTGCCGGGCATGGCGTCGAGGTTGAAGCGGGCGGCCACTTCGGCGATGCGGCCCGAACCCTTGGTGATGACGATGAAGTTGACCAGCACCAGGATGGCAAAGACCACGACGCCGATGACGAAGTTGCCGCGCATGACGAAATTGCCGAAGGCCTCGATCACGTGGCCGGCGGCGGCCGTGCCGGTATGGCCTTCGGCCAGGATCAGGCGCGTGGTGGCCAGGTTGAGACCGAGCCGCAGCATGGTGGCAATCAGCAGCACGGTGGGGAAGGAGGAGAATTCGAGCGGTTTCTGGATGAACAGGGCGGTCATCAGGATCATGACCGAAAAGACGATCGAGATGGCGAGCAGCCCATCGAGCAGCAGCGGCGGGATCGGCACGATGAGGATGACGATGAGCCCCATGACGCCCATGGCCAGGGCGATATCGCCCGAGCGCATGATGTCCAGCACCGACGCGGCGGTCGGCAGCTTGAAAGGGGAATGCGCGCGGCCGGTGGGCAGGTCGGTCATCTAGGTCCTAAGCGACGGAGCGCCGTTCGCCGGGCTCGGGCACGGGGCTGCCCTCGTCGGCATATTGGTTGAGCTTGTTGCGCAGCGTGCGGATCGAGATGCCCAGGATCGTGGCGGCATGGGTGCGGTTGCCCAGCGTGTGATCGAGGGTATCGAGAATGAGGTCGCGCTCGACATCGGCCACGGTGCGGCCGACCAGGGCCGCCGACATGGTTTGTGCGGTCTGCGCCAGCTGCGATGACAGCGAGCTGGCGGCAGCCACATCATTGAGACCCATGCCATCGGGCAGGACGATGGCATCGGGACCGATGACATCGCCTGAAGAGAGCAACACCGCGCGATGCAACGTGTTTTCCAGCTCACGGACATTTCCCGGCCAGGGGGCCTTGAGCAGGGCAGCACGAGCGTCAGGGGAGAGAACGCGCGGTGGCAGGCCATTGGCCTTGGCATATTTGTCGACAAAATGCTCGCTGAGCGCGGCGATGTCGCCGGGGCGATCGCGCAGGGGGGGCAGCTTGAGATTGACGACGTTGAGACGGAACAGCAGATCCTCGCGGAAGCTGCCTTCGCGGACAGCCTCGTTGAGATTGCGGTTGGAAGTGGCGAGGATGCGGATGTCGACCGGGACGGGCTTGCCGCCGCCGACGCGGTCGATCAGGCGCTCCTGGATGGCGCGCAGCAGCTTGGACTGCAGGCGCACATCCATTTCGCTGATTTCGTCGAGCAGCAGCGTGCCGCCGGAGGCTTCCTCGAACTTGCCGATGCGGCGGGCAATGGCGCCGGTGAAGGCACCCTTTTCGTGGCCGAACAGCTCGGATTCCAGCAGGGCCTCGGGAATGGCGGCGCAGTTGATCGAGATGAACGGCTTGTTGGCGCGCTTGGAGCGGGCATGGACGTATTTGGCAATGACTTCCTTGCCGGTGCCGCTTTCGCCGGTGATCAGGATGGAGGCATCGGAGCCGGCGATCTGGTCGGCCATCCTGACGACCCGTTCCATGGCGGGGTCGCGGAACAGGAATTCGGCGCTGTCGCGGGCCACGGCGGCAATGACGGCCGCGATCAGCTCGGCATCGGGCGGCAGGGGGATATATTCCTTGGCGCCGGCGCGAATGGCATTGACGGCGGCGGCGGCATTGGCCTCGACGCCGCAGGCCACCACGGGGATGGCGATGCGCTCGGCCTCGAGCCCGGCGATGAGCCCGGCAATGTCCATGACCACATCGACCAGCAGCAGGTCGGCGCCGCGACCGGCGCGCAGGGCGGCCAGGGCGATCTCGACCGAGGGGGCGTGCGCCACCTTGGCGCCGCCATTCATGGCCATCTTGGTGGCTTCACTGAGCTGGCCTTCGAGGGCCCCGATGATTAGCAGACGCATCCTGAGCTCCTCCTATTGCGGCTTGATGATTTCGGTCATGGTGACGCCGAGCTTGGACTCGACCAGCACGATTTCACCACGAGCCACGAGGCGCTCATTGATGAAGATTTCAACAGCCTCGCCGACCTGGCGGTCCAGCTCGATCACCGTGCCGGTATCGAGCTTGAGCAGGTCGGAAACGGCCATCTTGGTGCGGCCGAGCACGACCGAGATGCGCACGGGAACGTCGAAGACGGCCTCGAGATCGGCGGCGCTGCGCTCGACATAGGCTTCGGGCGTCTCGTCCTTGACGGCCGCCAGCATCTCTTCGAAGTTGATGGGTTCGTCGGTGTCGGTGTCGTTATCAGAAGCGCTCAATGGCCACTCTCCTGTGCAATGGGTTTGCCGGACTTGGCGGCGAGATAGGCGGTGATCTTCTTGTCGATATCCTTGGAGACGGCGCCGATGTCGCGGACGAGACCGCCATCGACCCATTCCAGCTTGCCATCGCCGACGCGCTGATCGGGGTCACCCATCACCACGAGGCGACCGGAAAAGCCCGAGGTCTGCATATGCGCCGTGGCGATATCGCGGATGCCATCGGCAATCGAGGGATGGCAACGCACCACCAGATGGGGGACGCTGCCCAGGCTCTGCATGCATTCGCCGATCAGGCTGTCGAGTTCGGCCGTGGGAAAGCGGGCCAGCAGGTGCAGCGCCAGCTTGCGGCCGATCGCGGCTGCCAGGTTGATGGCCTCGCGCTGCGCCAGCGCGGTGGCATCATCCAGCGCCGCGGCCATGGCGGCGCTCTGGGTGGCCAGGGCAGCAGCTGCCGCCGCCAGGGTCTGGGCGGCCATGGAGGTGGCGTTGCGCTCGCCGGCGGCCAGGCCCTCGGCATAGGCATCTTCGCGCGCCTGGGCGACCAGTTCGGCAACAAGCTCTTCGGGCACAGTCGGCTTGGGCGGCGCGGCCGGGGCCGTCCGGCTTTTCTCGCCCATGTCGAGATTGAAGGTGAACCGTGCGGGTTGAGCCAATTACGCCACCATCTGATCGTCGGACTTGGTCTTCATGATCATGATCTCGCCCTTGGCGGCGAGATCCTTGGCCGTGGAAACCATGCGGCCCTGGGCATCGTCGACATCCTTGAGGCGAACGGGACCCATGGCCTCCATGTCGTCCTTGAGCAGCTTGGCGGTACGGCCGGACATGTTGTTGAAGAAGGTTTCCTTGATGGTCTCGTTGGCGCCCTTGAGCGCCATGGCCAGTTCCTTCTTGTCCATGCGCGCCAGCAGGGTCTGGATGGCCGAGGATTCGAGCTTGGCCAGATCCTCGAAGGTGAACATCAGCGCCTTGATGCGTTCGGCATCGTCGCGGTTGTTCTCTTCGAGCGTGGTAATGAAACGGGCCTCGGTCTGGCGATCGAAGGAGTTGAAGATCTCGGCCATCTGCTCGTGGCTGTCGCGGCGCTTGGAATGGTTGAGGGTCGACATGAATTCGGTGCGCAGGGTGGACTCGATCTTTTCGAGAATTTCCTTCTGCACCGGGTCGAGGCCCAGCATGCGGGTCACCACGTCCATGGCCAGTTCTTCCGGCAGCACGGCCAGCACCTGGCTGGCGTGATCTGTGGCGATCTTGGAGAGCACCACGGCGATGGTCTGGGGATATTCGTTCTTGAGATAGGCGGCCAGCACATCGGCCTGCACGTTGGAGAGCTTTTCCCACATGTTGCGACCGGCCGGGCCACGGATTTCTTCCATGATGGAATCGACCTTGTCCTGGCTGAGGAAGCTCAGCAGCAGGCGCTCGGTGGAATCGGTATTGCCGGACAGCGAGCCATTGGAGGAAACGGCCGTGACGAATTCGATCATCAGGTCATCGAGCATTTCCTGGGTGATCGGACCAAGGCGCACCATGGCCCGGCTGAGCTGCTTGACCTCAAGCTCGTCGAGTTCGTCGAAGATGGGCTTGCCGTAATCGGGGCCCAGGGCCAGCAGCAAGGCGGCCGCCTTTTCGTCGCCCTTGAGGACGCGCGTGGTGGTCGCGTCGCTGACCACCAGCTGGCTGGCGGCCTTGGCGGCATCGGTTTGTGGCGTTTCGCCGGATTGGGATACGAGGGCCATGAGGGTTACGCCGCGCTACCAAGCCAGTCGCGCACGATCAGCGCGGCCTGCTTGGGGTTCTCTTCAACGAGGTCACCGACCATTTTGAGCGTCTGGAGCTGGGTTTCGCCCATCGACTTGGCATTGGCGACCCAGGCTGGGGTCTTGTCCTTGGACTCGTCGGACTGGGCGGTAATGAGCTGACCATCGGCGCCGACCACGCCGTTATGGCCAACCTCGGCGGCCGAAGGCAGTGACAGCGGCTTCGTCTCGGGCGTCAGGACCTTCTTGAGCAGCGGCCGCATGACGAAGAAGACCAGGGCCAGGGCGATCAGCAGGGTGACGGCCATCTCGGCGCCGTTCATCAGGTCGTCACGGGTGAAGTCGAGCAGGCCACCGGTGCCGTCGGTGCCGGGCGGCGCCAGGGAGGGCCGCTCGGCAAACTGCATGTTGACCACTTCGACGCTGTCGCCGCGGGTGTCCGAGTAGCCGACGGCCGAGCGGACCAAAGTGAGGATCTGGGTCACTTCGTCGGCGCTGCGGGGGGCGTAGACCATGTTGCCCGCGCCATCATCGGTATAGGTGCCGTCGACCACCACGGCCACCGACAGGCGCTTGATCTGGCCCGCTTCGGTGACGGCTGTCTGGGTGGTCTTGGAGATTTCGTAATTGGTCACTTCCTCGGTAGACGTGCCCTGCTCGGAGGCGCCGCCGGTGCCGGCGCCCGAGGCGCCCGGCAGCTCGTTGGCAACGGTGACCTGGCCATTGGCGCCGGCCGTGAGGTTTTCGGTTTCGCGCAACTGGCTGGACCGCACGACCTGGGATTCAGGATCGAAGGTTTCCTGGGTCGTGGTGGAGCGGTTGTAATCGATCTCGGCTGACACTTCGACGCGGGCGCGGCCGGGGCCGACAACATTGGCCAGCATGTCCTCAATGCGGGTGCGCATGAGGTTCTCGTAGCTCAGGGTGCGCTCGGTGGCCTCCCCGGACAGGGCGCCGTCTGCCTCGTCGCCGGTGCCGGAGGCCAGCAGGTTGCCCTGATCGTCGACGATGGAGACACGGCTGGGGGTGAGGCCCTCGATGGCGGAAGACACCATGTGCTGGATGGCGCGAATCTCGCCGTTCGACAATTCACCGCGCACCGACAGGACGATGGAGGCGGAGGGGTCGCTGCGCTCGCGCCGGAACAGTTCGCGCTCGGGCAGGACCAGGTGCACGCGCGCCGTCTTGATGCGGGTCAGCGAGGTGATGGTGCGGGCCAGTTCGCCTTCGAGGGCGCGCACATTGTTGATGTTCTGCACAAAGCTGGTGGCGCCCAGGGTCGACTGCTGATCGAAGATTTCGTAGCCGACCTGGCCACGCTGCGGCAGGCCCGAACCGGCCAGCGTCATGCGCAGGGTGGTGATCTGCTCACGCGGCACCAGAATCGTGTCACCTTCACCGCGCAGCTCGTAAGGTACGTTGAGGGTTTGCAACTCGCTGATGATGGCCGAGGAGTCCTCGAGCGCGAGACCGGTATAGAGCGGCGCCAGATTGGGGGTCTGCGCGCGCATGATCAGGAAGGCGAAGAATCCGAGCATGAGCACAGCGACGGTCGCCATCGCTGCCAGGCGCGGCAGCCCGATGCGGGTCATCAACTGTGAGAAACTGTCCAAGCCGACACTCGATTCATACGGGGCACATGCGACGCAAAGCGGCATGACGATCGCTGGGCAAAAATTACCTACCTGGTGGTAAACAGAGTCTTAACGAATTGTTGCAGAATGCAATTTCCGGCAGATTGTGCCGGGCTAAGTGAATGAAGGGTTCCCGAATATGGTCAAAATTCTAGGTCGCGTGACGTCGATTAATGTGCGCAAGGCGCTCTGGGTGCTCGACGAGCTGGGCATTGCCTATGAGCGGGAGGACTGGGGCCTGCCGCTGCGCGATCCGAAGGTGCCCGAGTTCCTGGTCCTCAATCCCAATGGACAGGTGCCCGTGCTGATCGAGGACGGCTTCGTGCTGTGGGAGAGCATCGCCATCATGGGCTACCTCAACCAGACCCGTGGCGGCGGCGCGCTGCTGCCGGCGGACCCCAGGGAGCAGGCGCTGGCCATGCAATGGGTGCTCTGGCAAAACAATGACATGGGCAGCCACTGGGGCTATCCGCTGCGCTCGATCATTCGCAAGGAAGCGGGCTTTGACGATGCCGACAAGCTGGCCCAGCAGATTGCCGCCTGGACAGGCAAGATGGACATCATCGAGGCGCATCTGGCCAGGAGCGGTCCGTTCGTGATCGGGTCGGCCTTCTCGCTGGCCGATATTGCCATCACGCTGGGCCTGCACCGCTGGTTTGCCATTCCGTTCGATCACGCGCCGATGCCGGCCGCGGAAGCCTACTACCAGACCATGCTGCAGCGACCGGCTGCCAAGGCATGGCTGACGGCGCAAACGCCATGACAGCAAAGCCCGCCCGGCGAACCGGGCGGGCTTTGATTACCTGAGCCAGGAGCCTTTCGGCTCAGCCTTCGCGGTAGTGCTGGATCCAGGTCGTCCGCAATCCAGCAAGACCATGCTTGTCGATGGCCGCTTGCCAATTCAGAAATTCATCGACGCTGAGTGTATAACGGTCGCAGGCCTCTTCAAGGCTGAGCAATCCGCCGCGCACAGCAGCGACGACTTCGGCTTTTCGGCGAATGACCCACCGCCGCGTATTCGCGGGGGGAAGGTCTGCAATCGTGAGCGGACTTCCGTCCGGCCCGATAACGTACTTAACGCGAGGTCGCATCTGTACGGTCATTTTACTCTCTACTCAAACCTGACCATATGTTGAGTAGACTAGGGCAGTTGCCTTAAAATTCGACTAAGGCAAAGCTTACAACAGGTTAAGGCAAAGCCGTCGATTGATCATGCTGGCGTTGCGCCAGACGGATCGGGGTGCCATGCGTCAAAACACCCTCAGGCGAGGCCTGAGGGTGCGGTCGCATCAACCTCTCGAAAGCCGGTTTCAGGCCTCGGTATCGGGCGTCTCGGGGGTCTCCGGCTTGGTCACATCCGGAATGCGCACATCCGTCACGTCGGTAATGGCGACGCGGCGGCTGCCGATGGTGAGGATCGGTACATTGCCAGTGAAATCGACGGCAGTGACCACGCCGATCGAGGCGGTGCTGATCTTGACGGCCTTGCCATTGGCATCGGCGCCCTTGATGTCGATGGTATAGACACCATTTGGCCTTGCATTGCCGTCGCTGCCGACACCATCCCAGCGGAAGGTACCGGGACCGCTGGCGAGCGGACCGGTCTCGGTATAGACCACCTGACCCTTGTCGTCCTTGATGGTCACGGTGGCATTGGCGGCATTGGCATCGGCGCTATAGGCCCAGAAGACGGCATCGCTGTCGGTGAGCTCGCCGGTCTTGCCCGAGGACGTGACTTCCTTGCCGATATAGGACACGGCATCGGACTTGGCGGTGTTCTGGCCGGCCAGCATCAGCGTTTCGAGAAATTCATTGGTCTTGAGCTGCTGCTCGACGCCGGAGAACTGCACCAGCTGCTGGGTGAACTGGTTGGTGTCGAGCGGGTCGAGCGGATTCTGGTTCTTCAGCTGGGTGGTCAGGATGCTGAGGAAGGTGTCGAAATTGTCGGCGATACCGGCGCGTGCCGTGGACGATGTCGTCGTGTTGCTGGTACCCGATACATTGCTGACAGCCATAACAACTACTCCTTACGCGATGATGTTAACGCCGCTGGCCGTGAGGCTGGCGCGATAGAGATTGACCGTGGGTGGTGCTTCTTCGATGTCATCGAGCCGGCCGCCATTGAGGTCGAACGGCTGGCCGGAATCGTCCCGGCCCTGCTGCTGGCCGCCACCGAAGGGGCTCTGCTTGAGCGAGAATTCCAGATTGGTCTTGCTGGCGTCGAGACCTGCCTGCTGCAGCGCCCGTTCCAGGGCGCGCTGGTCGCGCTGCATCAGGTCGAGCGTTTCGGATTTTTCTACCACCAGCCGGGCATTGATCTGGCCGGACTTGTCGATATCGAGCTTGACGTCGATGCGGCCCAGTTCGGGCGGATCGAGGCGCATCTGGAAGCGGGTATTGCCGTCATTGACCTGGCGGACCAGCTCGAAGGCCAGCTGCGGCAGGTTGAGCTGCTGTTGACTGGTCTGGTAGCCGGCCTGGATGACGCGTGGCGCCGCCGCATCGGCACGGGCAGCCTGAACCGTATTCTGGCTGATGCCCTGGCTGTCGTCGCGGATCTCGTTGACCGTGGCGGCGGCGGCCGCCGTGGCCTTGGTATCGGCGGGGGCCTTGTCGCTGTCATCCCTGGGCTTGGCGTCCTGGCCGGTGGCGGCATCGCCGCCGGAACCGGCCTTGGCATCGGCGCCGAGCAGCGGGGCCGGCGTCGCGCTATCGTCAGCGGTCGGCGGGGTGGCTGCAGCGGCCTCGGCGGGCTTGCCGATCAGCGCGGTCTCGGTGAGGCTGAGGCTGGGCGTGCCGAGCGCCGGTCCGGTGACGCCGGAATTGGCCACGGCAGGCGTTGCCAGCAATTTGGCTATGGCGGCGGCCAGGTCGGCATCAGCCGCGCTGTCGGCCTGAAGGTTGAGGCTGGCCAGAGCGCTGGCGCTATTACCCTCGCTCTTGAGCGCCAGCGCCAGTTTGGCGAGCTTGTCGCCAATGGACTGCAGCAACTGGGTTATGTCGGCGCCGGCATCGGCATCGGCGGCGATGGCCTCGCCGCCGAGCAGGGCCTGGGCCAGCGGGGCCATGCCCTGGGCCAGGCGCTCGGTGGTGCTGAGATCGCCATCCTCGGCTGGCTGGACCAGGGCTGCCAGATCGGCCAGCGATGGCGTGGCCAGGGCTGACAGGTCGATGTCGAGCTTGGCGCTCAGGCCGTCGAGAGCGGTGTCAATGCGCTTGAGCAGTTCGGGATCGACCGGCTCGCCGGCCTCCAGGCTCTGCTTGAGGGCGGCCAGATCCTTGACCAGGCCGGCAAACATGGCCTTGGTGTCGATCGGGCTGGCAATGGGCAGGGACGCGTCGATGGCGGCGGCCACGGCCTCGGGATCCTGTTCGCTGTCGGCATCGCCCGACTGGGCGTCGCCCAGGACCAGGCTCGCCAGCTTGTTGAGCGCCGATTCCAGCTTGGAGCCAGCCGTTGCCTTGCCCTCACCGACCGACTCGCTGCCGCCCAGCAAGGCGGCGAATGCGCCATTTGCCCCATTGTCGGCTTCGGCCCCCTGGGCGGTGAAGGCCCTGGTGGTGGAAGCGCCCGTCGGGGCTTTGCTGGTTACGGTCAGATGAGATGCCACGGTTTGGCTCGCAAGAATGAGACTAGTCCGTCCAGATCAATGCAAGCGCCTTGCCAGTTTGGCGATTTCGGCAAAACTCATTTTGCTGCAATAGCTTGGCCAGAGCCCAAGGCCGCGACCTGGCGGTACCAACAAGGGCAGGCGGCAATAGTTGCCGGGCAAATGTTGCGGGCAGGCGGCGAAAGCTGTATCTAGCGGCCACCAATTAATCCGCTGGCCCTTGAACCCAACCGGATACAGGACAGATATGAACTCGCTTGATATTGCCAAGCGCCCCGAAGACACGCGCGTTGTTGTCGCGATGTCCGGCGGCGTGGATTCCTCGGTCGTTGCCGGCCTGCTGGCTCGACAGGGCTATGACGTCGTCGGCGTCACGTTGCAGCTTTACGATCACGGTGAGGCGACCCATCGCAAGGGCGCCTGCTGTGCCGGCCAGGATATCCATGACGCGCGCCGGGTCGCCGCCACCCTGGGCATTCCCCATTACGTGCTCGACTATGAAGAGCGCTTCAAGCAGAGCGTGATCGCGCCCTTCGCCAATGCCTATCAGCAGGGCGAGACCCCGGTGCCCTGCATTGCCTGCAACCAGTCGGTCAAGTTCGTTGACCTGATGACCGTGGCGCGCGACCTGGGCGCCGATGTGCTGGCGACGGGGCATTATGTGCAGTCGCGACTGGGCGACGACGGGCGGCGGCAGCTGTTCCGGCCGGTCGACGCCGAGCGCGACCAGACCTATTTCCTGTTTGCCACCACCCAGGAGCAGCTCGACTATCTGCGCTTTCCGCTCGGCGGCCTGAGCAAGGCCGCGGTGCGTGAAATGGCGCGCGAGATGGGGCTCGAAATTGCCGAAAAGCACGACAGCCAGGACATCTGCTTCGTGCCGCAGGGCAAGTATGCCGACATCATCCGCAAGATGCATCCCGAGGCCGTGGCCGGCGGCGACATCGTGCATCTGGATGGCCGCGTGCTGGGCCAGCATGCCGGAATCGTCAATTACACCATCGGCCAGCGCAAGGGCCTTGGCATTGCCGCGGCCGAGCCGCTCTACGTGATCAAGCTCGACTACAAGAGCCGGCAGGTGATCGTGGGGCCGCGCGAGGCGCTCAAGACCCATACGGTGCGGTTGCGCAATGTGAACTGGCTGGGCGGCACGCCGCTGGCCGAGCTCAGCGCCGGCAATGGCGCCCCGGTCGAGGTCAAGATCCGCTCGACTACCGGGCCGCAGTCAGCGGTGATCCACAGCCGGGATGGCGACGTGTTCGTGACGCTGGTGAGCGGGGAATATGGCGTGTCGCCCGGACAGGCCTGCGTGTTCTATGCCGATGACACCGCCACCGCGGAAGTCTGGGGCGGCGGCTTTATCGCCGAGGCCGTGCCGCAGGTGTTCGCGGCAGCCTGAAGCTGACTATTGCGCTGGCGCCTGGCTTGGCGCTGGCGAGGTGGCCTCGGCATTGGCCTCGCGCAATTGCTGATAGGCATTGATGCCGCCCAGCGAGGTCGAGATGGCGATGACCACGATAAGGGCACCAAGCACCAGAATGACGATGCGGCCGCGGTTGAGGGCGAAGGGGCTTGGCTTGGGGTCGTCCATGATGGCCTCGATGCAGTCGATACGGACACCCGGAAACGGGTGCCCGCAAATTTAACATCAAAATTGCCCCATAAGTAAGGCCCGGTGCCGGCGATCAGGGCGCGACGATGCCGCAGCAAGGCCAAAGGTCCTCCCTTGCGGGAGGACTGAGGGTTAGTCCAGCGGCTTGAGATTGGCCTCGATGCTGGCGCGGCGGCTTTCGAGGAAGGGCGGCAGCGCCAGGCTTTCGCCCAGGGTTTCCATCGGCTCGTCGGCGGCAAAGCCGGGAACGTCGGTGGCGATCTCGAACAGGATGCCATTGGGCTCGCGGAAATAGAGCGAGGTGAAGTAGAAACGCTCGACTTCGCCGCTCGAGCGGATGCCGGCCTGGGTGACTCGATCGATCCACAGCCGCAGGCTGTCCTGATCGGGAGTGCGGAAGGCAACGTGATGCACGCCACCGGCACCAGGACGGGCTGGCGGCAGCGCGGGATCGACAACGACATGCAGCTCGGCGCCCGGGCCGCCCGGGCCCATTTCGAAGACGTGGGTCTCCGGCGTATGGCTGGTCATGGCGTAGGAACGGACCTTGCGCATGTTCATCACCTGGGTCAGCACGGCCTCGGTACGATCGAGCCGCGGCACGGCCATGGAGATGGGGCCGAGGCCGATGATCTGGCGTTCAGCCGGCACCGGCGACTTGGCCCAGGGCACGACCTTGTTGACCGCATCGATCACCATCCGGAAACGCTGGCCCTCGAAATCCTCGAAGTCGAGCGAGAGCTGGCCGTTGCGCTCCTTGATGGCGCTGGTGCCGACGTTTTTCGTCTGCAGGTGGTTCTTCCACCAGTTCAGGCTGTCTTCGCTGTCCACACGCAGGCCGGTACGGCTGACAGTGTGGTTGCCGCGCTGCTCGCGTGCCGTCTCGAAATCAAAGAAAGTCAGATCGGCGCCCGGGGAAGCCACGCCATCGCCATAGAACAGGTGATAGGCGGTGGTCTGGTCCTGGTTGACCGTCTTCTTGATCAGCCGCATGCCCAGCGTCTGGGTATAGAAGGCCAGGTTCTTCCTGGGCTCGGCGGTGACCGCCGTGAGGTGATGGATGCCTCCGAGTTCGAGCGTCATGGTCATGTCTCCTGATCTGGCGCGGATGCCGCGCTGCTGTTGGGGTAGATGTAGAGGACCGCGACGGGTTTGTGCAGGCTGACAATACCGACAGACTGATGTCGATACTTGAACAAAGCCGCTGGCAGGCCGAGGTCAGGCGGCGCGCATGCGGAGGATTTTCGCCATGGCCTTGCCCTTGGCGAGCTCGTCGATGAGTTTGTCCATGATGCGGATTTCGCGCATTGTGGGCTCGGCAATTTCCTCGACCCGCACCCCGCAGACGACGCCGGTGACCAGAGATCGAGCCGGGTTCATGGCCGGCGCCTGGGCGAAGAAATTTTCCAGCGTCACGCCCGATGCAATGGCCTGGTCGAGGCTTTGCCGGTCATGGCCGGTGAGCCAGAAGAGGATTTCGTCGACTTCCTGCCGGGTGCGGTTCTTGCGTTCCGCCTTGGTCAGGTAGAGCGGATAAATGCTGGCAAAGCTGTAATTGTAGACCCGCTGATTGGTCATGGAATGATGCCCCCCACCGCCAGGGGCAGTCTAGAGCATGTTGCGGGCACGGCAAGCGTCGTCCGCGGTGGTGACCTATCTTGCGCCGGCGATCACAATTGCCCGAAACCCGTGTTTTGGACATGTCCCTGGCCGGCCTGATGCGTTATCCCTTGCAAGAACATAAAGGGAACAAATATGGCCACGCTGACACTGCGCCGGAAGCTGGCAATCCTCGCCGATGCGGCAAAATATGACGCGTCCTGCGCATCGTCCGGTACCGAAAAGCGCAGTAGCGCGGGCACCGGCGGCATCGGTTCGACCGAAGGCAGCGGCATCTGTCACTCCTATGCGCCGGATGGCCGCTGCATCTCGCTGCTCAAGATCCTGCTCACCAATTTCTGCGTCTATGACTGCGTCTACTGCGTCAACCGTTCGTCCTCCAACGTGGCGCGGGCCCGGTTCAGCGTGGAGGAAGTGGTGCGGCTGACGCTCGACTTCTACAAGCGCAATTATATCGAGGGCCTGTTCCTCTCCTCCGGCGTGATCCGCTCGCCGGACTATACGATGGAAGAGCTGGTGCGCGTGGCGCGCTCGCTGCGGGAAGAGCATCAGTTTGCCGGCTATATCCACCTCAAGGTGATACCGAATGCGGCGCCCGAGCTGCTGGTCGAGGCGGGGCGCTGGGCCGATCGGCTGTCGACCAATATCGAGATGCCGACCGATATCGGGCTCGAGGCGCTGGCGCCGGAGAAAAAGCCGAGCGAAATCCGCACCGCCATGGCCAATGTGCGCGGCAAGCTCGATGAAGCGGGGCCGGACAGGAAGGCGCGGGCCAAAAAGCCGAAATTCGCCCCGGCCGGGCAGTCGACGCAGATGATCGTCGGCGCCGATGCGGCCGATGACGGGGCGATCCTCAACCGCGCGGCGGGGCTCTATTCGGGGTACAAGCTGCGGCGAGTCTATTACTCGGCGTTTTCGCCGATACCCGATGCCAGCGCGCGACTGCCGCTCAGGGCGCCGCCACTGATGCGCGAGCATCGGCTCTACCAGGCCGACTGGCTGATCCGGTTTTATGGCTTCGACGTGCCCGAGATCATTTTGGGCGGCGAAGACGGGCTGCTCGACCTTGTCATCGACCCCAAGCTCGCCTGGGCGCTCAAGAGCCGGGCGCGCTTTCCGGTCAACGTCAACCGCGCCGACCGGGAGATGCTGCTGCGGGTGCCAGGCCTGGGTACGCGCAGCGTTGACCGCATCATCGCCACGCGCCGGCATCACAGCCTGCGCCTGGATGACGTGGCGCGCATTGCCGGCTCGATCGACAAGGTACGGCCGTTCATCGAGGCGCTGGACTGGACGCCCGGCGGTTTGACCGATGACGCGCGCCTGCGCGCCCGGCTGGTGCCGCAGCCTGAACAGTTGAGCCTGTTCTGATGCACATGGTTCGCCTGCTATCGCCCAATGATTTTGGGGAATGGCGCAATCATGCCCGGGGGCTGCTGGCCGCCGGCCTGTCCCCGGACCAGGTGGAATGGGTTATGGATGGCGAAGGCGGCAGCCTTTTCGGCTCGGATTTCGCACCGGCCGTGCCAGGCGTTGACGGTCCGGTCGGCCGGGTGCCGCGGCAATTCATCGACATGGCCGCGCAGGCCATCTGCCACCGGGACCCGGCGCGGTTTTCCGTGCTGTATCAGCTGCTCTGGCGTCTGCAGCAGGACAACCAATTGCTGGGGGATGCGACGCTCGATGTTAACAGTCTGCTAACCAAATGGACCAGTGCGGTACGGCGCGACAGCCACAAGATGAAGGCCTTCGTGCGCTTCAAATCTATCGCCGATGACGGCGGGCTGGAGCGCTATGCGGCCTGGTTCGAGCCCGAGCATTACTCGCTGGAAATGACCGCCCCGTTCTTTGCCCGGCGCTTCGATGGCATGACCTGGGCGATCGTGACGCCCTATCGCAGTGCCCATTGGGACGGGAAAGACTTGGCCTTCGGGCCGGGCGGGCAGCGCGCCGACGTGCCGCAGGACGATGCGGTGGAGGACGACTGGAAGACGTATTTCGCCTCCATCTTCAATCCGGCGCGGCTCAAGGTCGGCATGATGAAATCTGAAATGCCGGTCAAATATTGGCGCAACCTGCCCGAGGCCGAACTCATTACGCCACTGATCCGCGGTGCACGACTGATGGAGGCCGAGATGATTGCACGCGCAGCGACGCAGCCGCCTTCCCGTCACCAGCGACAGCACGGGCCTGAGCCGGCGGCCGGGGGGAGTTCGGGGAATATCACCAGCCTCGCCGACGCCCGGGCGGCGGTGCAGGGTTGCCAGCGCTGTCCGCTCTACGAGCAGGCAACGCAGGCCGTGTTCGGCGAGGGACACGAGCAGGCTATGGTAATGTTCGTCGGCGAGCAGCCCGGCGATCAGGAGGATCTGGCGGGGAGACCTTTTGTCGGGCCGGCCGGCAAGGTGTTCGACGCGGCGTTACAAAAGGTCGGTATCGACCGCTCGGCGGTCTATGTCACCAATGCCGTCAAGCACTTCAAGTTCGTGCCCCGGGGCAAGCGCCGCATCCACCAGCGTCCCGATGGCGGCGAGATCCAGGCCTGCACGTTCTGGCTCAATCTGGAGATCAGCCTGGTCAAGCCCAGGGTCATCGTCGCGCTGGGCGCCACGGCGGCACAGAGCCTGCTGGGAAAGGCAGTGACCATCAGCTCCCTGCGAGGAGTGCCGATGACGATGGCAGATGGCGCGATCCTGTTCGTGACCAATCATCCGTCCTACCTTTTGCGCATTCCCGACGCGGAGCGCCGGGCGCGGGAGACTGCCACGTTCGAGGCGGATTTGGTCTTGGTTCGGGATGCGATCGGGACCTTGCCGGCGTGACGGCAAAACTTGTCCGACTAGCGGCTTGACAGGGTGACGTGGTAAACTTAGTTAGGGCGCGTGAACGGGGCAACCCGTGCGCCTTTTACGGCGGAGTAGCTCAGTTGGTTAGAGCAGCGGAATCATAATCCGTGTGTCCCCAGTTCAAATCTGGGCTTCGCTACCATTCGAGACGCCGGAAACCTGAGTTTCCGGCGTCTTCTTTTTCCGGGCATAGGTTGCTCATTCCCCGATTAGGACGCCGGTTCGAATTTCCACGCGGGCGCAGCGTAATTGATCCCCGGCTGTGGATAGCGGTTGCGACCCTTCAATTCGGTTCCCGTTGCAGGAAACCCGGAATTTGTAGCAGAAATCAGAAGGCCCGGCCGGGCCGACTCCGTGGATTCGGCCGCGGCGTCCGACCGTTAAGGATGTCCCAAATTTCGGACGTCCAGACCATGGCCGCCTTCAATTCAGCCAGGGCGGCATCCCGGCGCGACGCGACATCGTCCAGCCTCCGCATGCTTGGTGACTAGATCAACGTCATCAATGACCATTCGGTCAATGGGGCGCCATGTCTAGATGGCGATGATCAGTTCCACGCCGGCCAATTCCAGCGCCCGCTGAAGCGGTGCCGGCGGCGGCGTGTCGGTGACCAAACGGTCGATCTGGCTGGCTTCGCATACCTGGAACAGGGCGTGACGACCGAACTTGCTGCTGTCGGCCAGTACGGTTTTTGTCCGGGCGCGGCTCAGCATCGCCTTGGCAATGAAGGCTTCGTCGGCATTGTAGTCCATGCATTTGCCCGTGAGATCCACCGAGCCGATGGCAAGGACTGCGTGGTCGGCGTGAAAGCCGTTGATCTGGTCTAGCGCCAGCGGACCGAGCACCTGCTGGTTCTCGGTGGCATAGAGTCCGCCGAGCAGATAGACCTCGCTGCCCGTCCTGGATTCCATCAAACGTGCAGCCACCGGCACCGAATTGGTCATCACCGTAAAGCCGCCGATTTCGGCCAGGGCGGCGGCGAACAGGGTCGTGGTCGTGCCGGCGTCAATGAAGATGCTGTCACCAAGGTCAAAAAGCTGGGCGGCGCAGCGCCCGATCGCGATCTTTTGCGGCCGGTTGGCGGCTTCTCTGTCGCGCAGCGACCCCTCGCGCGCCGTCTGCGGTTGTACCGCGCCACCATGAACCTTTCGGAGCAGCCCTTGCTCGGACAGCACGGTCAGGTCGCGTCGGACCGTCTCGCGTGAAATGTCGAGCATCCTGGCCAGATCATCAACACTGGCCCGACTGGTCTCGCGGACCACAGCTGCAATTTTCTCACGGCGCTCTTCAGGCTTCATAATAGTGTTATGCCCGTATGGTCATTGTTGGTGACCGAACAGTCATCCGACGCGATAGCGGCTTTTGCAAGGGCTTCGAGAGGGGACTGGTCGCGCCACAGGGAGAATCCTTTGATGAACATCAACACCTTGCTCCGGACCACCGCACCAATCGCGCTTCTCGCCGTGATTTCCACAGCTCATGCCGCCGACGTAACGATCGGCGTGTGGGCCGTTGCCACCCCCTTTGACAGCTATCGCGTTGATGCCATTGAAATGGCGGCCGACATTCTCGAGCGAGAGGCCGCCATTCGTGGCGAAGACCTCAGCATCACTGTCGAGAAGACGACCTACGAGGGCTGGGACGAATTCAAGCAGGCCCTGACACTGTCAGCCGAGGCCGGTTCTGCCCCCCATATCGTTGCCTCCGGCCATGAAGACATCGCGCCCTGGTCCCAGTCCGGCCTGATCGTTCCGGTCGAGGACTATGTCGATCTCGACGCCTGGCCGCTCAACGACATCTATCCCAACCTGATCGAGATCGCGTCCTATGGTGGCGTGGTCTACGGCATTCCACAGGACGCCGAGTCCCGCCCCTTCTTCTTCTACAAGCCGCACATGCTGGCCATCGGCTACAGTGAGGCGGACCTTGACGCCCTGCCGCAAAAGATCCTCGACGGCGAATACACCCTCGCCAACGTGATCGAAGACGCCAAGAAGATGCAGGATGCCGGCGTGGTGGCGGAGGGCTATGGCTTTTACCCGCGCGTGTCCAAGGGGCTCGACTACTGGCAGTTCTACACCAGTTTCGGCGGTGCCATGCAAGAAGACGGCAAGCTGGTGTTCGACCGCCCCGCCATGACCGCCTTCTACCAGTTCTTCGTCGACGCCGTGGCCGCCGGCGTGACCCGCAAGAACCACATCGGCACCCCCTGGGAGCAGTGGTATCCGGAGGTCGCGCTGGGCAAGGCCGGCATGTGGAATGGCGGGACCTGGCACTACGCCCAGTATCTCAAGGAAGGCCAGGAAGACTTTTTCGGCAATATGGCGTTCACCCTGATCCCGGCCGGCGGTGAGGGTGGCAAGGCCAACACCCTGACCCATCCGCTGGTCTACCTGCTCACCGCGGGCCAGGAGGAGGCCGAGACCGAGATCGCCGCCCAGTTGGTGGCCATCGCCTCCGAACCGCGCATCAACACGCTGCACGCCATCAAGTCGGCCCATCTGGGCATCGCCGCGTCCCAATCCAGCATCGACCTCTACAGCCAGGACCGCTGGGCGCGCGAAGCGACCGAGGCCCTGCTGCCCCATGCCAATGCCATTCCGAACAATGTCGACTTCACGGCCTATTTCGACATCATGTGGAACGGCCTTGAGGCCGCCTGGACCGGCACCAAGACCGTCGAGCAGGCCGTGGCCGACGTGGAGAGCGAGCTTGCTGCCGCGCTGGGTGATCGGATCGTCATCCGCTGAAGCTACCACTGGTCCGGCGGCGCAGGCTGCCGGACCACTTCCTTGCAGAGAAAACCATGTCCGAGATCGCGCACGGCAAGTCCAATCCGATGACGATCGCGCCCGCCCGGGTCAGGCGCAGCCTGTTGGGCGGCTCGCGCGCGCTCGGCCTGGCCATGATTGCTCCTGCCACCTTGCTGATCGTGCTGTTCTTCCTGGTTCCCGTCGTGATGACGGCAGTCTTCGCGTTCACCTCCATGAGCACGGCGACAGGCATATCGGGCGGCGCCTACCAGATTGCCCCCGGTACGATCAGTTCTCTTAAAGGTCGGTTTCCAGAGCTTGCCACGCGCCTGGCAGAGCCGCGCTATGTCGTGGACGAGGAAGGGCTGCAGGCGCTGGCCAAGGCACTCCCCAATAGCGGTGTGCTGGAAGGCTTGCGTGCCGATCTGCTGGGCAAGGTCTATGCTGATCGCCGCACGCTGGAGCGCGACATAAAGTCGTTGCCGACGCGACCCACAACGCGTGAAACCAAGCAAATCTCGGAATTGCTCAATCGCTCCGTGGTGAACCTGCGATTTGCAAGCCTGGACGAACTCGAGGCCGCCCTGGACCGCTTCGGCTATGGCCTGACGGCGGAGGAACGGGCCGCGGTCGCCGAGGTGAGTTATTCGGGCTGGACCTGGACCACCCGCAATTTCGAACGCATGCTGACCTCGTCGGACAGTCTGCGGCTGCTGATCAATACCGCCTTCTATGTCGCCGCCGTATTGTTTCTTTTCAATATCCCGTTTGCCCTGCTGCTCGCCATCGGCACCCACTACATGCCGCCCGCGCCCTCCGCGCTGGTTCGCTCGCTCTGGCTGCTGCCGCGGGTTTCGCCGCCGGTCATCTATGTGCTGATGTGGAAGTGGCTGGCCTGGGACACCGGGTTCATCTCCATGCTGGTCGAGCCGTTCGGGGTGCCGCCGCGCAACTGGATGCTCGACAGTACCGCCAATGCCTGGTTCTTCGTGTTTCTCATCAACGGCTTTGTCGGCGCCTCGATGGGAATGCTGGTATTTTCCTCCGCGCTCAAGGCCATTCCCGAGCGGCTGTTCTGGGCCGCCCAAGTCGACGGCGCTCGCCTCTGGCAGCAGGTCCGCTACATCATTTTGCCCCAGCTGCGCTGGCCCATCCTGTTTATCACCTGCTACCAGACGCTGAGTCTGCTGGCCTCGTTCGACTATATCCTGCTCGCCACTGATGGGGGCCCGGGGGGCACAACCGAAGTATGGGCGCTGGCGGCCTATCATGAGGCGCTCGCCAACTATTCTGGCCATCTGCAATACGGCTATGGCGCCGCCATGGCGCTCATGCTGGTGATTGTCGGCATCATTCTGGCGCTGGTCTATCTGCGCCTCTTCAACTACCGCGCCATGCTGGCGCGTCCGCTGATCGAGGGTTGACCCATGGCCAGTTCCTTCGAGGCCTCCCAGGCAAACCGCAACTGGCCGATGATCGCGGCACTGGCGCTGGCCAGCACCCCGCTGATTGTCATGTACGTCTATCTGTTCGTCGACACGGTGACCGATAGCGACGCCGGGTCGCTCATTCCCTCGCGCTTCACCCTCCAGCATTGGCGGTTCCTGTTCGAGACCATTCCCGGTCGCGCCAATATCTGGCTGGTGACGCTCAACACGCTGATCTTCGCGCTGGTGACGATGGGCATTGTCCTCACCATCTCCAGCACCGCCGGTTATGTGCTGAGCCGCCTCGATGTTCCCGGCCGCGGGTTTTTTCTCGCCGGGGCCATGATCCTGCATGCCTTTCCTTCGGTGACGCTGATCATTGCCATCTTCATCGTGTTGCAGCTGTTGGGGCTCTACAACACCCTGGCTGGCATCATCCTGGTCAAGGCCGCCCTCGAACTGCCACTGGGCATCTGGCTGATGAAGGGCTTCTACGACACCGTACCCTGGGAAATCGAGATGGCCGGTATTACCGATGGCGCGTCGCGCTTCACCGTGTGGTGGCGCCTGGTGCTGCCGCAGGTGATGCCGGGGATTGCCGCGCTCGGCCTGTTTTCCTTTCTGTCGGGCTGGAGCGAATATATCCTGCCCCAGGTTCTGGCACCCAGTGCCGACGTGCAGACGCTTTCGGTTTACCTGGCCGGCCTCATCAACATGGACAGCAGTTTTGACATGCCGCTCTTCAAGGCGGTCGGCGTCTTCTACATGGTCCCGGTGCTGATCCTTTTCGTGCTGTTCCAGAAGCATCTCATGAACATTTATGCCGGGGGTACAAACGGCTGATGCGCGTCCTGCTCGACAAATTCAGCAAATCGTTCGGCGACACCAGGGTCATTGACAACATGGACCTTGAAGTACGCGATGGTGAAATGCTGGCGCTGCTGGGGCCGTCCGGCTGCGGCAAGTCCACGACCCTGTTTGCCATCTGCGGCATCCACCGGCTGAGCGGCGGCCGCATCCTGTTCGGCGATAGGGACGTGTCGGACCTGCCCAGCCAGGAACGCAATGTCGGCGTGGTTTTCCAGAGCTACGCGCTCTACCCGCATATGACGGTGGCAGAAAACATTGCCTTTCCGCTCACCCTCAAACGGTTGCCACGCGAGGATATCGCGCGCGAGGTGCAGCGCATTGCAGGGCTGGTACATATCGGGGACCTGCTGGAGCGGCGGCCAAGCCAGCTGTCCGGCGGGCAGCAGCAGCGCGTTGCCCTGGCCCGCGCGCTGATCCGCAAACCCAGCGTGCTGCTGCTCGATGAGCCGCTCGCCAACCTCGACGCCAAGCTGCGGCTCGAGATGCGCGCCGAAATCCGCCGACTGCAGCTGGAAACCGGCATTACGGCGGTGCTGGTCACCCATGATCAGGTCGAGGCCATGTCCATGTGCGACCGCATCGCCATTATGGATGCCGGTCGCATCATCCAGATCGCCAGCCCCGCTGAAATGTACCGTAACCCAGCAAGTAAGTTCGTCGCCGGGTTTCTTGGCAATCCAGCCATTGCCTTTATCGAGGGCACCGTCGCCGGAGGCGCGTTTGCCCCGGCAACTGGCAGCCTGCGCCTGGCTTTATCCCTGGCAAAGCCGCTGCGCGACGGCAGTCGCATCAGTCTGGGCATCCGACCGGAGGACTTTGGACCCCATGGCGACATGCCGGTGCGGGGCCGCATCACCTTCGTCGAGAACCAGGGCAGGGAATGCCTCTATGAGGTGACACTCGATGGCGGGCATGTCCTCCGCTCGATCCAGCCGTTCGGGAGCGAGACGCGGCTCGGGGACGAGATTGTCTGGTCAGTCACCCGCAGCAAGATCGTGGCCTTCGACGAAACGGGCATCCGCCTGTAGCGCCCGCTCTTCACCCAAAGCGCAAAACAACAGGAGATCTCCATGACTGAAACCTCCCACCTGCCCGTGATCGGGGCAGCCCTCCTGGTCGAGGACCTCGAGCGCCACCACAACTGGATCATCGAAAGCCAACGCGACCTCGAACTGCAGGATTTTGACGTCGTCACCGTTCTTGAGGACAATGCTTGGAGTCCGATCGTCGAAAAGGCCCGTCACTACCTCGATGGCTATGAGGGCCGGCTCGGCATACATGGCCCGTTTCGCGACGTTCCGCTGGCCTGCACCGACCCCGCCGTGCGCCGCATCGTCGATCATCGGATGAACCAGGCGCTCGATATTTGTGGTGAACTTGGTGCGACGGCCATCGTCGTGCACAGCCCTTTCACCATCTGGGACTACGACAATTTCGACCATTTCACCGGTTCGCGTGAGCGCCTGGTCGAACGTGTGCACAAGACCATGGGCGGCGTGGTCAAACGCGCCGAAGCCATGGGGGTGACCTTCGTCATCGAAACGATCGAGGACCGGGATCCCCGCTTTTGGGTCGAACTCGCCCGTTCGTTCAACTCGCCCGCCATGGGCCTGTCGATCGACACCGGGCATACCTACTATTGTCACTACTCCCACAATGCGCCGCCACTCGACTACTTCATCAAGGCGGCCGGTACCGACCTCAAGCATATGCATATCCAGGACGCCGACGGACATGCCGACCGTCACTGGCGCCCGGGCAAGGGCGATATCAACTGGGTGAGCGTCTTCGAGGCGCTGCGCGATACCGGTGCGACGCCACGTCTCATCATCGAGCTCGATACGCCCAACCGGCACGAGGTCCGCACCGGCGCCGATTGGCTCATCGAGCGCGGCTTGGCTCGCTAGTGAGCTTGCAGGGCAATTTCGGCGTCTCCGCCGCCGACGGACCTGCGCCACCTGGTCCTAGACGGGAGCGATTTGTTGCCGTTCAGCCTGATCGCTGGCCTCGCCCGAGCTTTCGTCGTCTGTGCCGCTGCGGCGTTCTTCCAGAGCAAAATTCTGGAGCGCTCGGCTGGCGTGCAGATCGTGCTCGGCCGTGTCGATCATCTGCAGGAAGGCGGCGCGGATGATCTGCTTCTTCGACGCCTTGGGATGCAGCTTCTTGATCTTCTGCATCATCGCCTTGGGCGTGGCGCCCTCATTGGCCAGTTGCTTAAGCGTTGTACTGAGTTGATCCTGCATGATTGTCTCCTTTTCGGCAGACCAAAGAGGCACAGGTGACTGTCACAAACTAGTCATATCCCAGTCACCGATGCCCTCGCTATTGGCAAAAAGAAAGTTCCTCAGCGTCGCCAGGTCTCGTGGCGGCTTATGACACCGGGGTGGACGAGCGGCGCCGCCCCGGGGGCGTTGCGCATGCAACTGCCGCCATTCTCACCGGAGCCGACCACCTGGAATTCTGCCTTTGGCCCCGCGCTGTCTGACCCGCGAGGAGACAAAGCCGCGGCGACAAGTTGGGAGGCGAGGCCGGAATCTCAGCCGCCTTTCGCCTAGCTGCCGACCAGGCCGCCATCGCGCCTGGTCAGCACCACCAGCGAGGGTCGGGCCGGCATGCCATCGGAGAAATCAGGCCAGGAGGTGCCTGCCTCCTCGAGCGTTTCGGCGTCTTCCATATCGTCGATGCGCAGTTCGCCAGGATGCTGCACCGACAGAAACAGGCTGGTGCCGTCGGGCGTGAAGGTTGGCGAGCAGGCCTCCGAGCCGGTCGGCGGAATATAGAACAGCCGCGGCAGGGCGCGGCCCGGGCCTTCGGTGTCCATGGCATAGACGGCGTCAGCCATGCCATCGGGCGGCGGCCCGTCAGTGGTGACCCAGAGTCGCCCAGCGGGATCGACGCCAATATTGTCCGGATCGGTAAACCAGCCATTCTCGGTAGTGTCCGGATGATAGAGACTCTCGTCCTCAGGCTTGCCGGGATCGCCGCACAGCACGAAGACGTCCCAGGTGAAGACGTCGGCAGCGTGATCGGGCGCATCCGGCGCGCCGGGAGGCACCAGTTCGAGCAGGTGGCCATGCGGATTGGGGCCGCGCGGATTGGCCGGATTGACGCTCTCCGCGTCGTCCTGGCCGGCGGGCAGCCGATCCTCGTTTTCCGTCATCGCCACATAGAGCTTGCCGGTACCGGTATGCGGGATGAAGCCCTCGGGGGCATCCATGGGCGTGGCGCCGAGCAGGTCGGCGGCGGCCCGCGTATTGAGCACCACATCGGCCTGGGTGGCAAAACCGGCCTCGGCGGTGAGCGGGCCTTGACCGGCGATCAGCGGCAGCCAGGTCATGGTGCCGTCGCTGGCGAACCTGGCGACGGACAGCGTGCCATGGTCGAGCAGGTCCTTGTTGGTCGCGCGGTTGTCGGGGTCGTATTTGCCCTCCGTGACAAAGCGGTAGAGATATTCGAAATCATCGTCATCCCCCATGAACACGACGACGCGTCCATCGGGCGCCAGGCTGACCTGGGCGCCTTCATGCGTCATGCGGCCCAGGGCCGTACGCTTGACCGGCTTGGCAGCAGGGTCCAGCGGGTCGATCTCGACTACCCAGTCGAACTTCATCCATTCATTGGGCTCGTTCTCGAACTTGAAGCGCGGCTCGACGCGGGAGACGGCATAGATGTCGTTCTCGTCTTCGTCCCAGCCCTGGCGTGCCACCAGTTCCTGATTGTCGAGGATGGTGTAGTCGCCGGCGAAAACGTCCATCGAACCTTCTTCGCCCGACAGCATGGTGCCCCACGGCGTTACCCCGCCATTGCAGTTCGAAATGGTGCCGAATACCACGGTGCCGGTCGGGTCGGCCTTGGTCTTGAGCCGGTCGTCGCCGGCCGCCGGGCCCGAGATCACCATTTCGGTGCCCATATGGATGCGACGGTTGTATTCGCCGTCCTTGACGACTTCCCACTGGCTGCCATTGCGACGGATTTCGACGATGCTGACGCCTGTCGAGGCCATGACCGTGCGGATCTGCGCGTCGGTCAGCTTGTCGCGATAGTCCTCCATGCTGAGGCCGGGGAACATCAGGAAGGGCGAGGCATATTCGTGGCTGACCAGCAGCAGACCGCGATCGGACGCCTTGGAGCCCAGCGGCAGCGGCAGGAAGGCGGTGAAGTCGTTATTGTAGCCGAATTGGCGCTCGGCGGCGGGGCCGTCGATGGACGACAGGTCGAACGCCGGGCTGTCGGGAAAAATGGCATCGCCCCAGCGCAGCAGCACCTGGCGCTCATAACCCTCGGGCCAGTGGTCCTCCACGTCGCGCACGCGGGACAGTTCGGTAAAGGTCAGCGTGGAGCCGCCTTCGGCCGCCGCGCCGCTGCGAACGCCGAACGTGCCGCCCATGGCGGCGATGGCCGACCCGGCCAGAAAGCCCTTGAGCAGGGTCCGGCGGTTGAAGCCCTCGTTCAGCAGCGAACCATAACTCTGGGCAAAGGCACGGCGCGGATTTGGGCGTTCGCGGGTCTTCTGGCGGTCGGTCATGGTCTGCTCCTGGGCTTGCGGGCACGGGAGCGTTCCATGTTTGGGCGACCGTATGGTGACAAATGGGTCCGGTACGGGCGGTTATTGCTCGGTGCGCCCCGCGACCACGGAGCGGCGACAACAAGGAATGCCTGGATGTGGCGGCGCGGGCCGATGAACGCTCACGACGACCGTCGCCATCACATCGGTGCAGACCATGCAGAGATAAGGTCGGTGCAGCACCGAGCGCCGCCGGCCTCGAAAGACCGCTTATGGTGCAGGGTGGCTGCCTCGTCGAGCGAAGGCAACCTGGGTGTCAGCCGATGGTCAGCTTGTGCTTGGCGGCAAGGTGCTGCAGCCATTCGACATCATCGCCAGAGAGGGTGTCGATGAGCCCGGCTCGCAGATAGTCCACCAAAGCCGACGTCCAGCCAAGGCCGGCCTGGTCGATCCGTTCGAGGGCCTGTGGGCTATAGGCATGGCAGCGGATGGCGATACCGGCATCGTGCAATGCCGTCGCGTCGTCGGCATGGAAGGCCGAAAGGTCGATGCAGAGTTCGTCGAGGTCAGCCGAGCGGGCGACGGCCACTGGATCGGCATAGCGCTCGTGCACGATGCCACCGGTGCGGATCCCCGGGATGGCCGCCTTGATGGCTTTGAGGTGGGCGTGATCGAACGAGATCATCATCACCCGGCCCAGATCGGCGGCGTCGGCGAGAGCGGTCTTGAGCGCCGTATTGTAGGCCTCGAGCTGCAGCTTTTCCTTGACCTCGATTTCGAGCACGAGGTCCAGTTCATGGGCGAGGTCCAGCACGGCGCGCAGCGTCGGCACACGCTCGCCGGCAAAGCGCGGATCGAACCAGGCGCCGGCATCGAGCGCGGCGATCTCGGCCGCGGTCAGGTCCTTGGCGGCGCCGAAGCCATTGGTGGTGCGATCCACCAGAAGGTCGTGCAGCACGACGATCTGGTGGTCGGCGCTCAGCACGGTATCGATTTCCATGCTGCTGGCGCCATGGCCATGCGCGGCGCGCAAGGCCGCCAGGGTGTTTTCCGGGGCGGCCAGGCTATGGCCGCGATGGCCGCACAAACGGATGAAGCCGGTATCCTTGAAGAGAAAGCTTTGCGACATGATTGGTCCTTTGGGTTCAGAGTTTGCCCATGCCTGCCGCCATGACATCGTCCTTGGCGAGGCGTTGGGCGAGAATGAAGATCAGCAGCATGGGCAGGAGAAGGATGAAGGTGACGACAGCGGCCGTCGGCAGCACGAGCGCCTCGCCGCCCAGATAGCTCCACAGCTGGGTAGCGAGTGTCCGCACCTTGGGGGCGCCGACCATGAAGCTTTTTTCGAACTCCTCGAAGGAGGCAATGAAGGTCAACAGGCCCCCGGCCGCAAAACCGGGCCAGGCCAGCGGCAGGGCAATCCGGGTCACGGCGACAAAGGGCGTCGCGCCCAGGCTGCGGGCGGCGTAGATCAGCTCATTGGGAATGCCCTCGAGCGTGGCGGTCAGGATGCGGATCATGAAGGGCAGGGTGCCCACGATCTGCACCAGGATGACCCCCAGCACCGTGCCGGCGAGCCCGAAGCGGAAGAAGATTTCGCCCAGGCTGACAGCCACCACGATGCCCGGAACGATAACCGGGGCCAGCACGAAGACCTCGACCATCCGCTTGAGCCGAAAGGGGAACTGGGCCAGCGCCCAGGCGGTGGGGAAGGCGAGTGCGCCGGTGACGGCGGTCACGACGACGGAAATGAAGAGGCTGATCCCGGCCGCGGGGAGGATGTAGCGGTCGGCCAGCACTTCCTGCCAGGCCGAGAGCGAGAACGAGCGCGGGATGATGTCGGGCGGAAACCAGCCCACTGCGGGATCATAGAAAGCCCAGAGCGCCACGATGGCGAGGGGGAAGAACAGGGTCACGGCCAGATAGCCATAGAGACCGAGTCCAACCGGGCCCTGTCCGCGCGCCGATTTTTGCCTGGCCATCATGCGCCCCCCTTAATGGAGCGCCCGAACGAGCCGATGATGGCGTAATAGGCGAGCAAGACGGCAACAGCCATGATGCTGAGCAGCGTCCCCATGGCGTAGACCATCGGCCAGTTACCCTTCTGGAAGCCTTCGGCGAACATGTGCACGCTGAGCGGCAATGGATAAGCAGGCCCCAGCAGGCTGGGAATGACATAGGAGCCGAGCGAGCCGATGAAGCTGAGCAGCACGGCCGCAGTGATGCCCGGTTGCGCGAGGGGGAACTGGATGCGCCAGAGGATGGTCAACTGCCCGGCGCCGAGGCTACGGGCCGCCGCCAGCACGTCCTTGCTGATGGCCGCCATGGCGCCGGCAATGATCAGGGTCATGAAGGGGATGGTTTTCCAGGCCGAACCGATAATGGCGCCGAGCCCGATTGGATCGCGCACCAGACGCGGCATGGACAGGCCGAGCGGCGTGATCAGGCGTTCCGCCATGCCGCCGCGGTCGAGCACGATCATCACCAGAAACCCTGCCACGATGCCCGGCACCACCAGGGGGATCTTGTACAGCGTCCCAAACAGGGCGCTGGAATGCTCATTGGCCTGCATCAGGGCCGAGAGCGGCAGGGCAACCGCGAGACTGAGCAGGGTTGGGGCCACGCCCAGCCAGAGCGAGAAGGCCAGCCCGTCCATATAGACCGGATTGGCGAACAGGGCCCGCCAGGTGACGAGGCCCAGGATCGGCGCACCCTCGGCCTGGCTGGTGAAACTGCCATAGACGACCCGCAGCAGCGGCAGGCCGAACAGGGCGATCAGGTAGCCGAGCCCGGGCAGCAGGCACAGCAGCAGCGTCGACAGGTGAACCTTTCTGTCCATCATCATGCTGCCTCTCCGCCGGATATAAAGGTGCGCAGCAGGTGCAACTGCGGCGGGGCGACGAGGCGCACCTTTTGCCCCTTGGGCAGGATGGCGCTGCCGCCGCCCGAGGCGATCGAGCGGAAGGTCTGGCCGGCGGCCGCAATCCAGTAATGGGTGGCAGCGCCCATGAACATCGATTGCTCGATGACGCCGTGTTCCTGACTCTCCACCGGCTCGACAAGGAGGTCTTCAGGGCGAATGGCCACCCCCTCGACGTCGATGGTGTCGGGGTTTTCCAGTGGCCGCATATCGCCCCAGGGCAGCAGGCAACGGTTCTGGTCGATCTGTGCTTCGATCACATTGGTCATGCCGAGGAACTCGGCAGTGAAACGATAGGTCGGCCGGCGATAGAGGTCGATCGGCGCGCCGCGCTCGACGATCTCACCCTCCTTCATCACCACGATCTCGTCACCCAACGCCATGGCTTCGGACTGGTCGTGCGTGACATAGACGGAAGTGATGCCGAGTTTGCGCTGCAGCGCCCGCAGGTCTTCGCGCAGGCTGTCGCGGAGCTTGGCATCCAGATTGCTCAGCGGCTCGTCAAACAGCAGTACATCCGGCTCAATGACGATCGCGCGCGCCACCGCGACGCGCTGCTGCTGGCCGCCCGAGAGCTGCTTGGGCAGCCGGTCGGCATAGTCGCCCAGGCCGACCGTTTGCAGCGCTGCGGCCACGCGGCGGTCGATCTCGGCGCGCGCCACCCGCCGCATTTCCAGCCCGAAGGCCACATTGCGGGCCACGCTCAGATGAGGAAACAGGGCATAGGTCTGGAACACCAGGCCGAAATTGCGCTTCTCCGGCGCTACGTCGTCGATGCGCTTCTCGTCGAGCCAGATACCCCCGGTGCTGGGATCGGATATGCCGGCAATGGTGCGCAGCAGGGTGGTCTTGCCGCAACCGGATGGCCCGAGCAGGACCACGAGGTGGCCGGCGGGGATATCGAGATCGATCCCCTTGAGCACGAGATTGGTGCCGAAGTGCTTGGTGAGTTGGCGGATGGACAGTGAGGCCCGCATGGTTCTCCGTTCCATGGTGGTGGCGCGCAAGGCGCCACCACCACTTGGTCTGGGGTTACTGACGCAGCACGTTGGCCGTGAAATGGGCCGAGAACTGTGCGTTGAGCTTGGATGGCATGCCGATGATGGCGCGGCTGGCATACTGGTCAGTCGGGATCAGCCGGGCGACCTGCTCGGGCGTGAAGGCGGCGGCGGGGTCGAGATCGGCACGGGCCGAGCGCGAACCATTGATCTGCAGCTTCTGCAACTGGACGTCGCTGCCGATCAGGAAGTCGAGCATCAGCAGGCCAGCGGCAGGATGCGCCCCGTCGACGGGCAGCATCAACCCGTCGCCACCGCCGACCTGGCCTTCTTCGAGCAGTTGCTGACGCACCGTCGGCGGCAGCAGGCCACGGCCGATGAAGTCGTAGGCCATGTCTTCCCAGGCGGTGCCGATGGCGCCGGCGCCATTGGCGATCAGGTTGAGCGTATCGGCATTGCCATTGGTCAGTTCGACCACCGGCAGCAGTTCGGCATAGTAATCCCAAACCGGCGTCATGCAGTTGCTGGCAGCGAAGGCGGTCGCCTCTTCTTCAGTGATGGTCCAGTTGGTAAAGGCGGCGCGGCACTCGTCGCCCGTGACTTTGGCAAAGGCGAGCGACTGCAGGAAGCCGCTGCCCGAACCGCCACCAGCCGGGGCGGTAACCACGAACTTGCCCGGATTGGCCTTGGCCCAGTCGAGCAGGCCGTCGAAGGTGGTGGGGACCGAAGCCTCGTCAACGACGCGGGTGTCATAGATGATGTCGGTCTGGTTGCGGTGGAACGGCAGGAAGATGCCGCCATGGTCGACGCCGCTGGTGACGGTAGCAATGTCGGGGTTGAGGGCAGCGCCATTTGGCAGCAGGCTGTGCAGCGGCAGGTTGGCGATCACGCCTTCGCTGGTCAGCAGCGGCAGGTTGCCGGAGCTGACAAAATAAGCATCGGCGGGGGCGGCGGCACCGGACTTGTGCGCGGCGATGAGCTGCTGGTTGGCGGCTGCGCCTTCACCGCGGATATAGTCGACGGTGATGCCGTACTGTTCTTCGAATTGCGGGATCAGGTGCTCGGTAAAGAGCGGTCCAAAGCTGTCGGTAAAGTCGTAGAAGGTAAGGCTACCCTCTTCTTTTGCCAGCGGAACGATGACATCGTAGAAATTGTCGGCCGTCAGGGTGGCGAGGTCGAAACCGGGATCGGTGTTGAAGCTGTCCGCGCCAACGGGCTCCACGGCGAAGGCCGTCGTGCTCATCAGCAGGGTAATGGACGCCGTCATCAAGGCTTTCATTTTGTCGTCTCCACGTTGAGGGAAGGCTTGCGATCACTCGCAAAATCTCCGGCACTCCGTTGCTCATTTTCCCGATGAAGCGGAGTGCCGGAAAACAGGTCTGGCAAAATCGCCAGCAGCTGGCCCGAAATGGCCGGCGCGGCTGCATAGACCGGGGCGCCATGGGTCAGCCCGCCCGCCGCCAGATAGTCGCCGGTTATGGCGCCGGCGCAGGTCGCCAGATAAAGCCCGCCAATGGCGTCCCAGGGGTTCATGTGCGGCTCGACATAGGCGTCCAGCCGGCCGGCGGCGACATGAGCGAGGCACAGTGCGCCCGCCCCCAGCCGCCGATATTCGGCGCCGGCCTCGAACAGGGCGTGGACCATGTCGCCGCCCAGCCCGATCGCGTGGCGGGGAGAAAAGCCGAGGCCGATGACGGCTTCGCTCAGATCGGCTTGCTTTGCACAGTGGATCGGCGCGCCGTTGAGCCGGGCAATCTGGTCCGGGCCAGCAGAAAACAGCTCCTCGCGCAGCGGATCCAGCGTCCAGGCGGCGATTGGTGCGCCGTCCTGCAGCAGCGCCAGCGCGACACAGAAATAGGGCAGCGTGCGGGTGAAGTTGACCGTGCCGTCGATGGGGTCGATGACCCAGGTAAACCCTGTCTCCAGTGGGCCGCCGCCAAATTCCTCGCCAACGAAGCCGTCTTCGGGGAAAGCGTCAGCCACCGCCTGATGCGCCAGGCGTTCGATGGCAAAATCGGTCTCGGTCACCACGTCGCCCGGCCCCTTGCTCTGGACATCGAGCATGGGACTGTTGAAAGCGGAAAGGGCGATTTTGCCGGCCTGGGTGATCAGAGTATGCGCCAGCTCGAGCCGGCGGCTTGCTAGGTCGGTCATGCTTGGCCTTTGCAGGTGAGGCGGCGGATCAGGGTTGGTGCGCAATAGGTGACGCTGTCATCGCCCAAGCGCTGGCCCATCGGGGCCGGCACGGCCGCCCCGCCATCCTCGCGGCGATGGCTGTCGATGTAATGCAGGACCTGGCTGACCATGGTGTCGAGCGGTTGCTCGAAGGTGGTCAGTTGGTAGGGCGTCCATGACGATGCTGACAGATTGTCAAAGCCGATCAACGAGAGGTCATCGGGAATGCTGACACCCCGGCCGCGCAGTCCATCGTAAAAGCCGAGTGCCATGGCGTCATTGGTGGAAAACACCGCCTCGGGCCTCTGGTCGACGGGGAACTCGAGAAAGGTGGTCGCGCACTCCTTGCCCACCTCGATGGTCATGCTTTGGCTGTGCCAAACCAGGGGTTCGTGGCCCGCGGCGCGCAGGGCATCGACATAGCCCCTGGTACGTTCGGCGGCGGCCCAGCCGTCTCTGAGACCGGCCAGCACCAGATATCGGCGGCGCCCTTCGGCCATCAGCAGGTTTGCCGCCATGGCGCCGCCCAGTGGGTTGTCGGTGGCAATGGCAAAGGCGCTTTGGTGATTGGCGGGTCGGTTAAGGGCGGCAAAAAACTGTCCGCGCTCGAGGATAGCTTCCGCCCGCTCATGGGCAATATTGCCGGCAGTGACAATGACGCCGCGGGTCCGCCAGGCGATGGTTTCCACCAGCAGGCGATCGACCTCATCGTCGCTTTCGGCATAAAACAGCAGCGGCTTCATATGCCACTCCTGGAAGGCGCTGAGCAGATGCGACAACACCTGCGCGCGCCAGTCAAAACTCAATCTGGTGGTGATGACCGCCACCAATGGCGCGTCGCCAGTCACCATACCGGCGGCCAGTGCATTGGGCTGCCAGCCAATTTCGGCGGCCACCTTGAGGATGCGTTCGCGGGTTTCGGCGGCGATACGGCCGTTGCCGGTAAAGGCGCGGCTGACCAGCGCCTGTGAGACATTTGCGGCGCGCGCCACGTCCCGCGACGTGACGGCCCGAATCTTGGACAGCGGCGCGCGATTCATGAGGGCATCCTCATCACGGACAAGGTGTTACGTATTACCCTCATCTGTCTGACCTCGCTCCGCTTGAACTTCAGGTGAATGGCTTGGATAGGGCTCCTTTTAGACAGGGTGTGTGACACCTCTTCGGCGCTAACGTGACAGTTTGTCTACGGGGCCGGTTACGGTCGCATATGCTGACCTTGAAGGTTCCCCAATCGCCCCCAGAACGCTGTCGCGCCATTTGTGGGCCATGGCGCCGATCGCGAACTGGCAGCACGCCGGCCCGCATTCGCCGCCGGCGATCCTGAAAACCGTCCAGAAGCTGTCGCACCTGGTTGGCTTGCAGTCGCTGATCTCTGATCTTTCCGACACGCGTATCGCCGCTTGCGCAAGCCCCGGTCTGGGCGCTGGCCGCCGACCGAGCACGCGGCGGGTACGCACTATTCGGTGTTTCAAAAGCTGCTCCAGTTCCGCGCGACAGCATCGAGCGCGGGACCGATACCATTGCACTGGGAGGGATTCCGTCGGGCTTGCCCTGTCGGGGTCAAGGCGGGCATTGCCTACATGAACGGCTCGGCCATTCAGCCGCTGTCGCAAGTCCGCGTTCGACGAGTCCGCTTTCGGCAATGGCGTTCGGCTCTGCATCGCATGATGCGGTCAAAGGTCTGCGCATCTGAGGACAAATTCCGAGCCCATCTGGTCGGGCTGCAGGCTAGGGTGCATGGTGCTGGCCAGTTGATTTGCCGGAGTTCGTCATGCCGTTTCCAGACCTGACCCAGCCCGAACTGGGCGCCTATCACAGCACGGTGCAGACGCCCGGGGATTTTGCAGCGTTCTGGGAGAGCACCCTGGCCGAAGCACGGGCGATCGGCGGGGCGGTCAGCGTGGCGCCGGCGGCGACGACGCTGACGGCGGTCGAGGTCTTTGACGTGACCTTTCCGGGGTTTGGCGGGCATCCGGTCAGGGGCTGGCTGGTGCTGCCGACGCAGCGGAGCGGGAAACTGCCACTGGTGGTGCAATTTGTCGGCTATGGCGGCGGGCGGGGATTCCCGCACGAACAGCTGCACTGGGCGGCCTCGGGCTATGCCTATTTCCGCATGGATACGCGCGGGCAGGGTAGCGGCTGGAGCGTCGGGGAAACGCCCGATCCGGTGGGTTCCACGCCTTCGGGCCCGGGCGTGATGACCAAGGGCGTACTGGACAGAAACGGGTATTACTACCGGCGGGTGTTTACCGACGGGGTCCGCGCCATCGATGCGCTGCTGGGCCAGGACTTTGTCGATGCTGACAGAATTGCCGTCTGTGGCGGTAGCCAGGGCGGCGGCATTGCGCTGGCGGTGGCCGGCATGGACAAGCGAGTGGCGGCGGCGATGCCGGATGTGCCGTTCCTGTGCGATTATCCCCGGGCCGTGGCCAAGGCGACGCGCGATCCCTATGGCGAAATCGTGCGCTTCCTGGCCCAGCATCGCGACAAGAAAGAACAGGTCTTCGAAACACTTGCCTATTTCGACGGGGTGAACTTCGCGCGGCAGGCCAAGGCGCCAGCGCTGTTCTCGGTGGCGGTGATGGACGATATCTGTCCTCCCTCGACGGTCTATGGCGCCTTCAATGCCTATGCAGGGGAGAACAAGACCATGATGGAATATGAGTTCAACAATCACGAGGGCGGCGGACCGTTTCAGGACCGGGCACAAATGGAGTGGCTGGCCACGCAGTTCCGGGGATAAGTGGAGTCAGGACTTGCCTTGCGCAAGAAACGCAAATATTGCGTAGTTGAGCAGTTCGAGGCAGAGCCATGGCAGTGCAGAAGCGGGCCAACCAGGCCGATATCGCCGAACGTCTAGGCGTATCAGTGAGTACGGTGTCGCGCGCGCTGGCCAATGAGATGGGGATCAGCGACGCGGTGCGGCGCGATGTGCAGCGCATGGCCCGCACGCTGGGCTACAAATCAAAGCATATCACCGGCCCGACCGGCGGGGATAAACGGGCGGTGGCGCTGGTGCCGCTGGGGAGTGCGACCAGCGGGCTGTCGGGATTCTATTTCGGCATTGTCGAAGGCATGCGGCAGCAGGCGGCGGAAGCCGGCATGATGCTCGATGTGCGGCTGGTCAACGACCAGATGGTGACGCTCGACATGATCCGCAAACAGATCGACCAGGCCGATGCCGGCGGGCTGTTGCTGGCCGGGATCGACGCCTGGGACGAACTGGCGGCGTGGTGTGCGCAGGAAGATATCCCCGCCGTGCTGGTCAATGGCAGCGACCCGCGCATGCGGCTCAGCTCGGTCTCGCCAGCCAATTTCTACGGCGCCTATCTGGCCACGCAACGGCTGCTCGATGCCGGGCACCGCCAGATCCTGCACTATACCCATCGCTACCGGCCGACAATTCTGCAACGGCAGCGAGGGTTTGAGGCGGCCATTGCAGCCACGCCCGGCGCGCAGGGGATCATCGTCAATACGGCGGAGCGCCAGACCAAGGACCTGCTGGCCGACCTGCTGGCGGGCAAGCATGACGTGACGGCGCTGTTCTGCTGGAACGACATCGCTGCCGTCGAAATGCTCGAGAGCCTTTATGCCCCCGACAGTCCGCTGCCCGACGGTTTCTCGATCATCGGCTTTGACGACCTGCCTCTGGCGGGGATGGCGACGCCGCGGCTGAGCACGATCAGGGTGGATCGCGAGGCGATCGGGCGCGGCGCGGTGCGGCTGCTGGGCCAGCATATGGAGGGGGAAATGGCGGTGCAACAGCTCGAGATCGGCGTCAGCATGGTGGCGGGCGAAACCGTGTTTGCCGCCATTTCGTCACCAGTATGAACGCATGATGTTGTTCTGTTCATCGACTTTCCTCAGCCCAGGCCCTTGTTCGCGCGACGCAAAATGAACAAATTTGCGTAACTTGCGTGAATTGCGTAAATTGCTTGAAATGACGCAAGTTGTGAACTAGCCTTGGTCTATCGGGAGTGATCAGCAGACGGCATTCAGGCCGCACGATCCTGCCCTGAGGGAGAGGCCGTCGTGGATTTGCGCCGCTGGAACGTCAAGCATGTGCGGTTGGTGCTGGAAGAAGCTCCCGCCTTCGCGCCATTTGCCCGGGACGCCGCCGGCATTGCCGCCATCCGGGCGCGGGCGGGACGGGATGCGATATCCCAATTGCTCGAACAGGCGGGGCGCGATGCCGAGGCGCCTATCCCGGCGCTGCCCGCCGCACTCTACCTTGAATTCCTGCGCAGCGGTCGCCGCGAGGGCTATGAAGATGCCCAGCGCGAGCGGCGGCAGATGCTATACCGGCTGACGCTGGCCGAATGGCTGGAGCCGACGGGCCAATTCATCGACGCCATCGAGAACCTGGCCTTTGCCCGGCTGGAAGAAACCAACTGGGCCTGGCCGGCGCATGCGCGGGTGCCGGATCTGCCCGGTCGGCCAACGGTGGACCTGGCGGCGGCAATGACCGCGCTCGACCTGGCGGAAATGGATTATCTGGTTGGCGACAGGCTGTCGGCGCCGTTGCGGGCCCGGCTGCGCAGCGAGGTCGACCGGCGGACCGTCGCACCCTTCCTGACACGCCATGACCACTGGTGGCTGCACACGACGCCGGCCAAGCAGGTCAACAACTGGACGGCGGTCTGCGTGGCCGGCGTGGTTGGCGCCGCCTGCTATATCGAGACCGATCGCGACCGGCTGGCTGAAATCATCACCCGCGGGCTGCATAGCCTGGCCGATTACCTCGAGACCTTCGACAGCCAGGGCGGTTCGAGCGAGGGACCGGACTACTGGTCCTATGGCTTTGGCAATTATGTGGTGCTGGCGCAATTGCTGGCGGCGCGGACGGGCGGGCAGATCGACCTGCTCGATGACGCCCTGGTGCGCGAGATTGCGCAGTTTCCGGCACGGACCATCCTGACGCAGGGGCTATGGGCCAGCTTTTCCGATTCCGACAGCGTGCCGCAATTCCATCCCGGACTGCTGGCCTATCTGGCGGAGAACCTGGGCTCGCCGGCGCTGACCGAGCTGGGCACGCGTAACGATTTCACGGTGGCGGGCTTCAACCAGTTCGCCTGGCCGCTGCGGCAACTGGCCTGGCCGCTTCCGGAAACGGATAAAGCCTTTGGCGGCACGGCGCATGACTGGTTTGCCGAGATGGGCTGGATGATCTCCCGGCTCGATCCGGTCGATCCCGGTTCGCTGCGCCTGGCCATCAAGGCGGGCCACAATGACGAGATGCATAACCAGAACGATGTCGGCTCGTTCATGGTGGTGAGCGGCGGTACTGTCGTGCTCACCGATCCAGGTCGGGGGCGCTATTCGAAGGCCTATTTCGGGCCGGAGCGCTACGCCAACATCATGACCTCGTCACGCGGACATTCGGTGCCCGTGGTCAGTGGCTTCGAGCAGGTGGAGGGCGTCGCGCATGGCGCGACGGTGCTCGAACACAGCCATGATGCATCGGCTGACCGGCTGCGCTTCGACATGGCGGCAGCTTACCCCGACGCGGCAGGACTGACGCGCCTCGAACGCAGCGTGGCGTTGGACCGCACGGCGCCGGGCGGCAGCATCGCGCTCCAGGACAGTTTTGCCTTCGCCCAGGCGGGCGGCACCTTCCAGTCGGTACTGGTGACGCCACTGGCGGTCGAGATCGGCGCAGATTCGGTGCGGATCGGCAATGCCGATGCCGGTGTCATCGTGCGGTTCGATCCGGCCGTGGTGGCGGTCAGCAGCGAGCACCATGCGGGTGTGGAAAAACAATATGCACCATCGGTTGACCTGACCCGGGTGCTGTTCACGGCGCGCGGCCAGCAGGCCGCAGGCGCGGTGGCGCTGGCAATCACTCCGCTCTGAACGAGCGGGGCGCCGGCCAAAAGGCCGGCTGAGGAGGGCGTGCAAGCCGGTTGGCCCACGCTGTTACGCCTGACGGCACTGTGTCGCCAGGCGCCAGACGAGACCGGGCGAGGGAAAACCCGGAACAGGGAGGATGACGATGAAGCATTTTGCACTTTTCGGCCGAACCGACGGGCCGCTTGGCCTGCGGCTGGCCGGCGCGGTGGCGCTGACAGCGCTTATGGCGGCGGCCGGTCCGGCGCTGGGCCAGCAACAGTCGCCGATACTGGACGCCTTGGTGGAGAGCGGCGCGTTGCCGCCGGTGGCCGAGCGGCTGCCGACCAATCCGCTGGTGGTGACGCCGGTGGACAGCGTCGGCACCTATGGCGGCACCTGGCGCTCAGCGCTGCGCGGCGGGCTCGACAATGCCTGGATTGCCCGCACCGTGGCCTATGACGGCCTTGTCCGCTACGACCGCGAGTGGAAGGAAATCATCCCCAATCTGGCGGAAAGCTGGGAGGTCAGCGAGGATTCGCGGACCTATACGTTCCACCTGCGCGAGGGGTTGAAGTGGAATACCGGCAAGCCCTTTACCACGGCCGATATCGAATTCGCCGTCACGCTGCTGCACGAGCCGACCTATACCGGTGGCGGCGGCTTCGTGAAGAACCCCAACAATCCGGTGACCATCGAGGTGGTCGACGACACCACGTTCAAATTTGTCTTTGAAAAGCCCAATGGCGTGATCATGGACGAACTGGCCAGCGTCAACGGGTTGACCATCGTCTCGCTGAACAAGGACTATTGCGGCCAGTTCTATCCCGGCACCAATCCGAACGCCGCCGAGGAAGCCAAGGCGGCCGGGTTCGAGACCTGGGAATTGTGGATGGGCAACCGCTGCAGCTGGGCCAGCGAAACCATCCGCTGGGCCAATCCCGAACTGCCCTTCATGAATGCCTGGATGGTCGAGGAGCCGCTGACCGGCGACGCCACCCGCGCCACCTTCGTGCGCAATCCCTATTACTGGAAGGTCGATACGGACGGTAACCAGCTACCCTATATCGACCGGCTGGAAATGAAGGTTTCGGACTCGGTGGAGGAACTGACGCTGTTGGCGCTCAATGGCGAAATCGACTTCCAGGACCGCCATATCGCCACCGTGGCCAACCAGCCGCTGTTTTATGACGGACAGGAAGCTGGCGGCTATCGCATGGGCGAGGAAATCCAGTCATCGTCCAACACGATGGTGGTGCAGTTCAACCTCAACCATGTCGATCCGGCCCGGCGCGAGCTGTTCGCCAACAAGGATTTCCGCATCGGCTTCTCACAGGCGCTGGACCGCCAGGAAATCATCGACGTGGTGTTCACCGGCCAAGGCGAGCCCTTCCAGGTCGCGCCGCGACCGGAGTCGCCGTACTACAATGAGGATTATGCCAAGCAGTATACCGAGTACGACCTCGACGCTGCCGCGCAGCACTTCGAAGCGGCGGGCATGAGCAAGGGTGCGGACGGCTTCTACACCATGCCCGACGGGTCGCCGCTGGTAGTGACCATCGACACGATCGCGTCGCTACGGCCGGAATGGCCCGACATGCTGGAGCTGATGCAGCTGCAGCTCGAAGCGGCCGGCATCAAGATGGAAATCAACAATATCGACCGCACGCTCTATTACGACAAGCGTCCGCTGGGCGACTATGACGTGCAGGTATGGGGCGGCGATGGCGGCCTCGATGTGGTGCAGGAGCCGCGCTACTACATGCCGAGCGGGCCGGAAAGCGTCTGGGCGTTCCGCTGGCAGGCCTGGTACCAGGGCACGACGCCCGATATCGCCGAAGAGCCGGCCGACTGGGCCAAGCAGCAGATGTCGCTCTATGACACGCTGCGCGCCGAGGGCGATCCGGAAAAGCGCATGGAGCTGATGAAGCAGATCCTGACGCTGGCGCAGGAGAACTTCCCCGTGGTCGGTGTCAGCCTGCCGGGCAACACGTATTACATCGCCCGGAACAACCTCAAGAACATCGTCCCCACCATGTTCCAGGCATATCTGTTCCCGACCCCGGGCCCCTATGATCCGCAGCAGTGGTATTTCGCTGCGGAATAGCGCGTCCCTCCCACCCCTCGCGGCGCAGCTCGTGCTGCGGGGGGACCCCATTCACGCCGCTTGTGGCGCTTGCCCGGAACCGTCCCTTCCTTCCCCGGAAGTCAGTGACAGGGCAACAGTGTGAAGCCGGCCAGAAGCTTCAGGAGACGCCCGTGCTGGGTTTCATCGGCAGACGATTGACAGCGATGGTGCTGACCATGTGGGCGGTGAGCTTTGTGGCCTTTGCCATCATCCAGCTGCCGCCGGGCGACTATCTCACCACCTATGTGGCGACGCTGAGCGCCAATGGCGACCGGGTCGACCCGGCCACCATCGAGGCGCTGCGCCAGCAATATGGCTTCGGCCAGCCCTATCTGGTGCAATACTGGAAATGGGTGAGCGGCATCGTGCTGCGCGGCGATTTCGGGCAGAGCTTTGAGTGGAAAGCGCCGGTGACAAGCCTGATCTGGGGCCGGCTGGGCAATTCCATCCTGCTCGAGGGCCTCGCCGTCATCGTGATGTGGCTGGTTGCCCTGCCGATCGGCATCTATGCGGCGGTGCGCAAATATTCGCTGGGCGACTACCTGGCCACCATTGGCGGCTTTATTGGCCTGGCCATACCCAATTTCTTCTTCGCGCTGATCCTGATGTATCTTAGCTTCATCTGGTTCGGGGAAACCATTGGCGGGCTGTTCTCGCCGCAATATGAGGCGGCGCGCTGGAGCCCGGGCCGGGTCTGGGATTTCCTCAGCCATGCCTGGGCGCCCATTCTGGTGCTGTCGATGGCCGGCACGGCCGAGCTGATCCGCATCCTGCGGGCCAATCTGCTCGACGAGCTCAAGAAGCCCTATGTGACGACGGCGCGGGCCAAGGGGCTCAGCGAATTCCGTACCATCATGAAATATCCGGTGCGCGTGGCACTCAACCCGCTGGTCTCGACCATTGGCTGGCTGCTGCCGGCGCTGGTGTCGAGTTCGGTGATCGTCTCGGTGGTGCTCAATCTGCCGACGGCCGGGCCGCTGCTGCTGCGCTCGCTCACGAGCCAGGACATGTTCCTGGCCGGCGCCATCATCATGCTGCTGGGCATGCTGACGGTGATCGGCACCCTGGTCTCCGACCTGATCCTCGCCTGGATCGATCCCCGCATTCGTTACGGGAGCAAATAAGATGAGCGTAGACACCCTGAGCCAAGCAACGGCTGGCCTGCCGATCACCCGCGCCAAGCGCGAGAGCCAGTTCGACCTGATGTGGCGCCGTTTCCGCCAGCACCGGCTGGCCCTGGTGAGCCTGTGGATCGTCGTGGCCTTCTATCTGGTGGCGATCTTTGCCGAGTTCCTGGCGCCGACCGATCCGGGCGCCTACAGCGCGCGCTATACCTATGCGCCGCCCCAGGGCATCCAGCTGTTCTCGACCGGCGAGGATGGCTCCTGGCGCCTGGCGCCGCATGTGAATGGCTATGCCAGCGAAATCGACCCCAAGGCGATGCGGCGGACCTTCGTCATCGACCCCGAGGTGGAAATCCCGGTGCAGTTCCTGGCCCCCAGCGAACCCTATCTACTGGCCGGCGTGATTCCGATGAGCGTCAAGTTCATCGGGGTGACCGAGGCGCGGGCGCCCTTCTATATCCTGGGTGCTGACCGGCTGGGGCGGGACCTGCTGAGCCGGCTGATCCATGGCACGCGGATTTCGCTTTCCATCGGTCTGGCGGGCGTGACACTGAGTCTCTTCTTCGGCATCATCATCGGCGGCTTTGCCGGCTATTATGGCGGTTGGTTCGACAGTGCCGTGATGCGGGTGGTCGAATTCATCCGCTCGATGCCCACCATTCCGCTGTGGCTGGGGCTGGCTGCGGCCATGCCCAAGGACTGGAGCGCGCTGCAGACCTATTTCGCCATTACCGTCATCCTCAGCCTGATCGGCTGGACCGAACTGGCACGGGTGGTGCGCGGGCGGTTCCTGAGCCTGCGGACCGAGGATTTCGTCACGGCGGCGCAGCTCGACGGGGCCAGCGACTGGCGCATCATCACCCGACATATGGTGCCCAGCTTCATGAGCCACATCATCGCGGCGGCGACGCTGGCCATTCCCGGCATGATCCTGGCCGAGACGGCACTGAGCTTTCTGGGCCTGGGGCTGCAGGCGCCGATCGTCAGCTGGGGCACGCTGCTGCAGGACGCGCAGAACATCCGCACGCTGGCTACGGCGCCCTGGTTGCTGACACCGGGTCTTTGCGTGGTGGTGGTGATCCTGGCGATGAACTTTTTCGGCGACGGCCTGCGCGATGCGGCCGATCCCCATGGACGGTGAGATGATGACCGAGCACAGCAAACCCATCCTGACCATCCAAGACATGTCGATCGTGTTCTCCTCGCCCGACGAGGCCGATATCGAGGCGGTGCGGCAGGTCGACCTGACGCTGACACCGGGCAAGACGCTGGCGCTGGTGGGCGAAAGCGGCTGCGGCAAATCGGTGACGGCGCGGGCAATCCTGCGGCTGCTCGACGCCAATGCCAAAATCCCGCGCGGGCGTATCCTGTTCGAGCCAGAGGGCGCGGCGGCGACCGATATCGCCCGGCTGAAGCAGGACAGCCTGGCGCTGCGGGCGATCCGCGGCAACCAGATCGCCATGATCTTCCAGGAGCCGATGAGTTCGCTGTCGCCGGTGCACACGATCGGCGACCAGATCGACGAGATGATGACCATCCATGAGGGGCTCAACCCCAAGCAGGCGCGCGAGCGCACGGTGGCGCTGCTCGACAAGGTGGGGGTGCCGGGGGCGCGGGAGCGGGCCGGGGCCTATCCGTTCGAGCTCAGCGGCGGGTTGCGGCAGCGGGCGATGATCGCCATGGCTTTGGCCTGCACGCCGCAGTTGCTGATCGCCGACGAGCCGACCACGGCGCTGGACGTGACGACACAGGCGCAGATCCTCGACCTCCTGCGCCAGCTGCAGGCCGATTTCGGCATGGCCATGCTGTTCATCACCCATGACCTGGGCGTGGTGGCGGAAATCGCCGACGAGGTGGCGGTGATGTATCTGGGCGATGTGGTGGAGCAGGGCAATGTCTATGACGTGTTCGCCCGGCCCAGCCACCCCTATACGCAGGCGCTGATGGCCTCGATCCCCAAGATGGCGCGCAAGGCCGAACGGGTGCGGCTCAACCCGATCAAGGGCACGGTGCCGGCGCCCCGCGAGCGGCCGGCCGGCTGCGCCTTTACCAGCCGCTGTCCGCATGCCTTCGAGCCCTGCGCCAGCGTGCGCCCGGCGCGGACGGCGGTGGGCGAGGGGCACCATGCGCGCTGCCACCTGCTGACGGCCGCGCCGGTGGAGGAAATGGCATGAGCCGGCTGCTGAGCGTCGAGAATCTGAGCAAGCATTTCACCCTGGGCGGCGGGCTGTTCGGCAAAGGAAGGCGGCTGGATGCGCTGACCGAGATCAACCTGACCGTGGCGGCCGGCGAGACGCTGGCCATTGTGGGCGAAAGCGGCTGCGGCAAGACCACTTTGGGGCGCTGCATCATCCAGGCCCAGTCGGTCAGCGAGGGCCGGGTGGTGTACCACCCCAAGGCGGGTGGCGATGTCGAACTGACGGCGCTGAGCAAGCGTGACATCAAGCCGTGGCGGCGCGATATCCGCATGATCTTCCAGGACCCGATGAGCTCGCTCAACCCCAATATGCGGGTGTTCGACATCGTCGCCGAGCCGCTGCGCATCCACCGGATCGCCAAGGGCAAGGCGCTTGAGGACATGGTGATCTCGATGCTGGAAAAGGTAGGCATTCCGGCCGAGGCGGTGGGGCGCTATCCGCATGCCTTTTCGGGCGGGCAGCGGCAGCGCATCGGCATTGCCCGCGCGCTGGTGCTCGAGCCCAAGCTGGTGATCGCCGACGAGGCCGTATCGGCGCTGGACGTGTCGATCCAGGCGCAGGTGCTCAACCTGCTCGAGGATCTCAAGAGCGAGCTGGGGCTGACCTTTATCTTCATCAGCCACGATCTGGGGGTGGTGAACTATATCGCCGACCGGGTGGTGGTGATGTATCTCGGCCATGTGGTGGAAAATGCGCCCACCGAAATGCTCTTCGAGCGGCCACGCCATCCCTATACCGAGCTGCTGCTCGAGGCGCTGCCGATTGCCGACCCGCTGCGGCGCAAGGGCCCAAGCGCCGAAGTCCGCGGCGAGATCCCCTATCTGGGCAACCGGCCCAAGGGCTGCCCGTTCAACACCCGCTGCAAATATGCCCAGGATGTCTGCCGCACCGACAGGCCTGTGTTGCGATCCATCCACGGGACCGCGCAGGAAGCGGCCTGCCACTTTGCCGAAGAGCTGAATCTGAAGGGCGCCTATGATGCGGCGCCAGCCAAGGAACTTGCCTGATGACCTATGACCCCGTCACCGCCAATCCGCTCCATGGCAATCGCCTGCAGAGCCGCGCCGATGCGACAAAGGCGCTGGGGGATCTGTTCAACCCGCTGCTGCCGTATTTTTCGGAGGGCGGGGCGCGGGTGCGGCTCGACGGGGCGGCGGCACATTTCGACCGCGCCGCGGCCGACCTCGAAGGCTTTGCCCGGCCGCTCTGGGGGCTGGCGCCGCTGGCGGCCGGCGGCGGGGACTTCGCGCATTGGGAACTCTATCGCCGTGGCCTCGCCAATGGCACCGATCCCGAGCATCCCGATTATTGGGGTGCGGTCAATTCGACCGACCAGCGCATGGTGGAGCTGGCGGCGATCGGCTTTGCCATGCGGCTGGTGCCGCACCTGGTGTGGGAACCGCTGGAGCAAAAGGCCAAGGACAATTTGGCCGCCTATCTCAAGCATGCCCGGCAGTTCAACTATGCCGACAATAACTGGAAGTTCTTCCGCGTGCTGGTCGATCTGGGACTGGAAGAATGCGGCGTCGGTTTTGACCGCTCGCTGACCGACGCCTATCTCGAGGAACTGGACGGCTTCTATATCGCAGATGGCTGGTATCGCGACGGCAATATTCGCCGCATCGACCACTACATTCCCTTCGCCATGCATTTTTACGGGCTGATCTATGCCAGGCTGGCGCGGGGCGACGAGAAGCGGGTGGTGGCCTACAAGGAACGGGCGGTGGCCTTTGCCAAGGACATCCGCCATTGGTTTGACGAAGACGGGGGCACGCTGGCCTTCGGACGGAGCCTGACCTATCGCTTTGCCTGTGGCGGCTTCTGGGGCGCGCTGGCCTTTGCCGATCTCGAGGCTTTGCCGTGGAGCGAGATCAAGGGGCAGTATATGCGCCACCTGCGCTGGTGGGCGGACAAGCCGATCGCGCATGGCAATGGCGTGCTGTCGATCGGGTTCGGCTATCCGAACCTGTTCATGAGCGAGAGCTACAATTCGGCCGGCTCGCCCTATTGGGCGCTCAAGGCATTCCTGCCCTTGGCGCTGGGCGCAGAGCATCCGTTCTGGGCGGCGGCGGAAGCGCCGGCGGTAGCCGATGACAAGCCGGTGCCGCTCAAGCATCCGGGCATGGTGATGATGCATACCAGGGGCAATGTGGTGGCCCTGTCGAGCGGGCAGCAGAACTGGCAGATGCGGGCGGGCGCGGAGAAATATGCCAAGTTCGTCTATGCCAGCCGCTACGGCTTCTCGGTCGAGGTGGACGAGCGCGCTTATAGTATGGGCGCCTTTGACGGGGTGCTGGCTTTTTCCGATGACGGACGGCACTACCGGGTGCGCGAGGCCAATGAGGTCGCCCAGATTGCCGGTGACACGCTCTATGCCCGATGGAAGCCGTGGAGCGATGTCAGCGTCGAGACCTGGCTGATCCCGGCCAATCCCTGGCATATCCGTGTGCACCGGATCACGACGCCGCGGGCGCTGCATGCCACCGAGGGCGGCTTTGCCATCGAGCGGGCCGACCTCAATGCCGACATGCTGACCGAAGCGGCGGGGCGAGCGGTGGCGCAGAGCGCCAGCGATATCAGTGCCATTGTCGATCTGGGCGGACAGCGAGAGGGGCGGGCGCACAAGGCTTTTCCCAATACCAACCTGATCGTGGCCAAGACGCTGGTGCCGCAATTGCGCGGCGAGATCGCAGTGGGCACGACGGTGCTGGTGACGGCGGCCATGGCGCTGCCGGCTGGGGCGGATGCCGAGGCGGCGCTGGCGCTTGTGCCGGCGGCACCGGACATTGCCGCGCTCGAGGCGCTGTTTGCCCGCGAGGGCATGGATGTCAGCGCCATCCTGGTTCCGGAGCGGTTCTGATGCGGCCCAAAATCGCCTTCGCCATGGCCGCGGACAAGACCAAGTTCGTCTTTGACGAGCAGGCCCTGGCACGGCTGGCGGTGCATGGCGACATCGTGCAGACAAAACCACTCAACGAGTTCAGCAGCAGCGCGGCGCGGGCCGTGCTGGCAGAGATCGACATCCTGGTCACTGGCTGGGGCTGCCCGATGATTTCGGCCGAGGTGGTGCGCGCGGCGCCAAGGCTGAAGCTGATCGCCCATGCGGCGGGGACGGTGAAATACACGCTGGACCCGTCGGTCTATGCGGCCGGGATCATGGTGACGCATGCGGCCGACGCCAATGCGGTGCCGGTGGCCGAATATACCCTGGCGTCGATCATCTTTGCCAACAAGCGGATGTTCGAACTGCGCGACCGCTATCGCGCCGATCCGGCGCGGCGCTCGAGCCACGCGCTGATGGACGAGCCGATCGGCAATTATCACCGCACCGTGGGGCTGGTGGGCGCATCGCGCATCGGGCGCAAGGTGGCCAGGTTCCTGGCCGGCTTCGACTTTACCGTGCTGCTGAGCGACCCCTTCGTGCAGGCGGACGATCCGGTGACGGCTTTGGCCGAACTGGTGGATCTCGATACCCTGCTGGCGCGCTCGGACGTGGTTTCGCTGCATGCGCCCTCGCTGCCGACGACGCGGGCGATGATCGGGGCGCGGCAACTGGGGCTGATGCGCGACGGGGCCACCTTCATCAATACGGCACGGGGGGCCCTGGTGGACGAGGCGGCGCTGATTGCCGAACTGCAGAGCGGACGCCTGCATGCGGTGATCGACGTCACCGAGCCGGAAATTCCGCCACTGGACTCGCCGCTCTACAGCCTGCCCAATGTGTTCCTGACGCCGCATGTAGCCGGCGCCATCGGCACCGAGCGACTGCGGTTGGGACAATTGGTGGTGGACGAGATCGAGCGCTTTGTCGCCGGGGAGAAACTCGAATTTGCGGTGGAACCGGCGCTGCTGGAGCGGCTGGCGTGAGGAAGACACCTCTCATCGGCCCCTTCGGGGCCCCTTCTCCCTCAATGGGAGAAGGGGAGCCCTCAGTTCTGGATGCGCGCAGCGTTTCCCCTCTCCCCTTGAGGGAGGGGGTGGATCGGCCGCAGGCCGAGACGGGTGAGGGGTGAACATGTTTGATCGCCAACCAGAGATAGACGCCGAGCACGAGGCTCGCCTGCAGTTCATCACCTGGGACCGCACGCCGGAGGATATTGCCAGCCCGGCGCATCGGGCGCGGCTGGCGCATTGGGCAGAGGTGGCGGGGGCGCAGTTTGCCGAGGGCGCCTATGTGGCGGCTGCAGCGGCGATCTTTACCAGCCACCTGGTGGTCGGCGAGCACAGCTGGATTGCCGGGCATGCGCTGGTACGTGGCGATGTGGAATTTGGCGCGCATTGCACGGTCAATGCCTATGCGATGATTTCGGGCAAGGTGCGCTGTGGCGACGGGGTGCGCATTGCCAGCCATGCCAGTCTGGTCGGCTTCAACCATGGTTTTGACGATCCCGATGTGCCCATCCACGCGCAAAAGCATCAGAGCCTGGGCATCACCATCGGAGACGATGTATGGATCGGCGCCAATGCGGTGGTGCTGGACGGAGTGACGGTGGGCCGGGGCGTGGTGATCGCGGCTGGGGCGGTGGTCAGCAAGGACGTGCCGGCACTGGCCATTGTCGGGGGCGTGCCCGCAAGAATCGTGCGCTATCGCGGTCAATCGGCCAAACGCGACAGCGTGGCGCAGCTGGAACGCCTGGGCGCGCGGGCGGCGGCGCAGTGGCCACAGGTGCTGGCCAATCACCGCGTGAACGGCGCCTATGTGTCGATCGAGGCCGATGGGCAAAGCCGGCCCAGCCTGCGGCACCGCAATGACGCCATCGAGATTGCCGCCGGCTTTGGCGCGCTGCCCGAGGGGCTGGACGTGGCGGCGACGCTGGCCGAGTTGCAGGACCTGCAGGACAAAGCCACCGGACTGTTTCCCGATCCGCACCGGCCACGCGCCCCGGTTCAGGCGCTGCGCGACGACGGGCTGGCGCTCTACAATGTGCTCTCGGTCGGCTATGCCAGCGAACTGCTGGGCGGACAGCCGCGGCATCCGATCGCCGCGGTGGAGCTCGAGGCGCCGGCGCTGTGCGCATGGCTCGATAGCCTGAGCTGGCGCGAGCGCGCCTGGGGCGCAGGCGCGGCGGTGGATGCCATCGGCACAGCGCTCTATTTCAATGCGCGGTATTTTTCGACCGGAAGGGCGCGCGAGACGCTGTTTGGCTGGCTGGCGCTCAACCAGGACCGGGCCACCGGGCTCTGGGGATCGCCGACGGCGGCGGAGGGACTGCTGCAGCCGGTCAACGGCTTCTATCGGCTGACGCGTGGCACCTATGCCCAGTTCGGCCTGCCGGTGCCACAGGCCGAGCGGGCGATCGATTCCGTGCTGGCCAATTATCGCAACTATCACGGGTTTGCTGGTCTGACCTATACGGCCTGCAACCTGCTCGACACGGTGCATCCGCTCTGGCTGTGCCTGCAGCAGATAGACCATCGCCGGGCGGAAGCCGAGGCGATTGCCCGGGCGGTGATCGCGCGGGCGGGGGAGCGGTGGCTCGATGGCGAGGGCTTTGCCTTTGCCGATGGGCAGGCGGCGAGCCTGCAGGGCACGGAGATGTGGCTCAGCGTGGTGAATCTGGCGGCCAGGCTGCTGGGGATCGAAAGCCACTTTGCCTTTGTGCCCAAGGGGGTGCATCGGACGCAGGCGGTGGGGTTGGGACTGTAACTATGCATGATCGGTCTCTTGCAGGCAAAGAGCGTTCCGTGCCTGTGACACCCCCACCCTTAATCCCTCCCCACAAGGGGGAGGGAGACGATGGAGCCGGGAGAGTTGTGCTGGCGCCTCCCTCCCCTTGATGGGGAGGGAATGAGGGTGGGGTGACCGAGGGCTGGTGGGCAAACCCAGGGAGCGGTGAATAGAGCCAAGGAGTTGTGCGTGACCAAGAACAAAAAGGCCCTGGTGGTCTGGGGCGGGATGGAGCTGCATACGCCCGAACGGGGCGCCAATGTGGTGCGTGAGCTGCTGGAGGCCGAGGGCTTTGCCGTGACGGTGACGCCCGACTATGACGCGCTCGGCGCCGAGAATGTCGGCAACAATGACCTCATCGTGCCGGTGATCACGGCGGGCGAGCTGGCGCCGGAAAAGATGGACCGGCTGATTGCCGCGGTACGCGCCGGGACGGGACTGGCCGGCTATCACATGGGGCTGGCGACCAGCTTTCGCGCCAGCGTGCCGTTCCGCTACGCAGCGAGCTGCTACTGGGTGCAGCATCCGGGCAATATCATCACCTATCGGGTGGATGTGGCGCAGGCCGGGCACCCGATCATGGCCGGCATCGAAAGCTTCGAGCATACATCCGAGCAATATTACCTGAACTATGACCCGGCGGTGAATGTGCTGGCGACGACCACGTTTACGGGAGAATTCCACCCCTGGCGCAAGCACGTGGTGATGCCGGTGGTGTTCACCACCATGCATGACCAGGGAAGAGTGTTCTATTCGTCGCTGGGACATACAGCCGACGAACTGGCGGGCGGTCCGGTGCGCGAAATCCTGCGGCGCGGGCTGCTCTGGGCGGCGCGGTAGGACCCGCTATTGCTGCTGGGCCACCTCGGCCTGACGCCGGAGAATTTCAGATTCCGGCAGGGCATTGGCAAAAGCCAGTTCGCGATTGGCACGGGACCAGAAGGCCGGGTGGACGGTGTCGAGCAAAGCCGGGTCGGTGGGGACGAGGCCCAGGGCTTTGGTAGTGGGGCCGTCGAGATAGAGCACGGCGTTCTGGCGATACCAGGCGGGGATGGCGTCGTCGGCCCAGAGCGCGGGACGGATGACGTCATGCGCGGCGTAGCCGTGGCGGGCGAAACGGGCGGCCCACCAGCTCTGCCATTGCTCATTGGTATGGCCGACGCCGCCCTGGCCGGGAATGGCAGCGCTGAACAGCACGGCGGGGGCCAGCGCCACCAGATCGGCGACGAAGCTGTCGGCGCGGTCGGGAGAAAGATGCTCGGCCACTTCCAGCGACAAAGCCAGATCGACGCGCGGGCCGGCAAAAGGCTGTTCGAGATCATGCGGCACAAGGGCGATGCGCGGATCATCGAGCATGGTGGGGGTGACCCAGGCGCCCTCGACGCCCAAGGCCGACTGCGCCCCGGTCGCCAGGGCGGCGGCCAGCCAGGTGCCGGTGCCGCAGCCCAGATCAGCCACGCTGACGCGCGGCAGGGCGGGCGGCAGGGCGCCGAGCAGGCGGCGGGCGGCATGGGCGGTGTGCTGGCGGCGGTTCTGGTAGAAATCGGCGGGATAAAGAGCTGCAGTCATGCGGCGGCCGATCTGTCAGTAGAGGCGGCGATGCGCCGATCCTGTACGATACGGTACAGCGGCCCGGCTGGATCAATTATTGGGAACCGTCAGCAGGATACTACGTTGTTTGGCCAGCGTCCTCAATTACCACGCATGGAGACAGCAAATGGCTGCCGAAAAGACCCTCGACGACCTGTTCCTCGATACGCTCAAGGACATCTATTATGCCGAACGCCAGATCGTGAAGGCCCTGCCCAAGATGGCCAAGGCAGCCCAGTCGGCCGAGCTCAAGGCCGGCTTTGAAAAGCACCAGGTGGAAACCGAAGGCCAGATTGAGCGCCTCGAGCAGATCTTCGAGCTGCTGGGCAAGCCGGCCCGCGGCAAGACCTGCGACGCCATCCTCGGCATTATCGAGGAAGGCAAGTCGATCATGGACGAGTACAAGGGCACCATTGCCCTCGATGCCGGCCTGGTGGCCGCAGCCCAGGCTGTCGAGCACTATGAAATTGCCCGTTACGGCACGCTCAAGACCTGGGCCAGCCAGCTGGGCATGAAGGAGGCCGTCAGCCTGCTCGACGCTACCTTGCAGGAAGAAGTGGCCACCGACCAGACGCTGAGCCAGCTGGCCACCAGCGCGGTGAACCAGAAAGCTGCCTAAGGGTTCGTTTCGGGCGCGGTACGTGCCGCGCCCGGACCTCCGGGAAAGGTGCAATGCAGAAGAATTCCGAGGTTGCCGAAGCCATGCGCCGCACGGCCTATTTCCTTTGGGAGCAGGACGGACGGCCCGAGGGAAGGGCCTTTGACTACTGGCTGCGGGCCAAGGATATCCAGCAGCGGCAGATGGCCTATGACCGCTGGCTCGCCGAAGGTGCGCCGGTGGATCGGGCCGAGGCGCATTGGCGCGAAGTGGCCGGAGAGCTGGACGAGAAATGAGAACGGGCCCGAGGGGCCCGTTTTACTTGGATCGTGCGTGCGGAACAGCTGGACCCTGGCGCATAGCGCTCCGGGCCTGACCTGCTCAAAACGCTCCACCGGAGCGTTTTGACGGCGCGAAGCGCCGCCGCAGGTCAGTCCTTGGCGCGTTCGACGTAGGAATTGTCTTCGGTATTGATGACGATGCGGATGCCAGCGCCGATATGGGGTGGCACCATGCATTTGAGGCCATTGGTCAGCAGAGCCGGCTTGTAGGAGGAGGAGGCAGTCTGGCCCTTGACCACGGGCTCGGTCTCGGCGATCTCGACGGTAACGCGCTGCGGCAGTTCCATGGAGAGGGCAGTGCCTTCGAAGGTCTTGAGGTGAACCTTCATGCCATCGGTCAGATAGGCCTTCTGGTCGCCGATCACGTCGTCGTGGACGGTGATCTGCTCGAAGCTGGAAGGCTCCATGAAGTGGTGGCCCTCGCCATCGGAATAGAGATAGTCATATTCGCGGTCATCGACATCGGCCTTTTCGACCATTTCGACGGTGCGCCAGCGGCCCACGACCTTCACGCCATCGGAAATCCGACGCATGTTGACGTTGGTGATGGAATTGCCCTTGCCGGGGTGGACGTTTTCCGCCGTCAGCACGACGTGCAGATTGCCGTCCTGCTCGACCACATTGCCCTTGCGCAGCGACGAGGCGATGACCTTGACCATTATTCTTCCTTGTTCGTAACGAATGCGCGTCGTAGAGGCAGGGCCGTCCGCGCGCGGAAATAAGCTTTCGTGCGCCAACTACCCTATCTCGGCGCAAATCTCCAGCCTTGGTGTCATAAAGGTCTCATGAGCGCATCTGATCGCCTGCCAGCATCGCCGTGGTGGACTCCGGGCGTGCATGCCGACCGGCGGCCGATCCTGCTGGCGCGCAACCGGATCGAGGCGGCGGTGCGTACCTATCTGGCAGCAGAGGACTTTTTGCTGGTCGATCCGCCGGGCCTGCAGCGCTCGCCGGGCAATGAGACGCATCTGCATGCCTTTGGCACCAGCATGATCGGCAATGACGGGGTGGGACAGGCGATGTATCTGCATACCTCGCCCGAATTCAGCATGAAAAAGCTGCTGGCGGCGGGCGAGAGACGGATTGCGAGCCTTGGCCATGTCTGGCGCAATCGCGAGCGCAGCGCGCTGCACCATCCCGAATTCACCCTGCTCGAATGGTATCGGGCGGGGGAGAGCTATGATGCGGTGATCGCGGACTGCGTGGCGTTGTTGCGGCTGGCGGCGACGACGACCGGCGTAGCGACGCTGATCTACAAGGACCGGCGCTGCGATCCGTTTGCCGCGCCAGAGCGGCTGAGCGTGGCCGATGCCTTCCTGCGCCATGCCGGGATCGACCTGTTTGCCAGCATGGATGGCGATGGGGTGACCGATGGCGAGAAGCTGGCAGCGCAGATGGCGGCTCTGGGCATGGATGTGCCGGACGATATCAGCTGGAGCTATCTGTTCAGCCGGGTCTTGACCGAGAAGGTCGAGCCGCAACTGGGGCTGGGGCAGATCACCGTGCTGGACCGCTATCCGGCGGCTGAGGCGGCCTTGGCGCGGCGAGCGGGCGATGACAGGCGGGTCAGCGAGCGGTTCGAGCTCTATGCCTGCGGCGTGGAACTGGCCAATGGCTTTGGCGAACTGACCGATGCGGACGAGCAGCGGCGGCGGTTCACGGCCGAGATGGCGGAGAAGGCGCGGATCTATGGCGAGACCTATCCGCTAGACGAGGATTTTCTGGCGGCGCTGGCGCTGATGCCGGCAGCCAGCGGCGTCGCGCTCGGCTTTGACCGGCTGGTGATGCTGGCGACGGCGGCGCCGAAAATCGAGGCGGTGCTGTGGGCGCCGGTGGCCGAATGAGCGGGCAGCGGGCGATCAAGTCGGTCGCAGGCCTCGTCGAGGCGGGGCTCGTGGCTGATGCCGGCGGGCTCGCGGCCGTGGCGGCGAAATATGCCGTGGCGATCACGCCTGCGGTGGTGGCGCTGATCGACGCCGCCGATCCCAATGATCCGATGGCGAGGCAGTTCGTGCCCAGCGCGGCCGAGCTGGTGACGACGCCGGAGGAGCGGGCCGACCCGATCGGCGACCTGAGCCATTCGCCGGTCGAGGGCATCGTGCATCGCTATCCCGACCGGGTGCTGCTCAAGGCGGTGCATGTCTGCCCGGTCTATTGCCGCTTCTGCTTCCGCCGCGAAATGGTGGGGCCGGCGGGGCTCGGGACGCTGACGCCCGAGCAGATGGATGTCGCGGTTGGCTATATTGCCGACCATACGGAAATCTGGGAAGTGATCCTGACCGGGGGCGACCCGCTGGTGCTGTCACCGCGGCGGCTCAGCGAGATGATGGAACGGCTGGCGGGCATCGCGCATGTCAAAGTGGTGCGCTTTCATACCAGGGTGCCCGTCGTTGAACCCGATCGCGTCGATGCGGCAATGATCGCGGCGCTCAAGAGCAGCGGCAAGACCACCTATCTGGCTGTCCATGCCAATCATCCGCGCGAATTCACCGACGCCGCCCGCAGCGCCATGGCGCGGATGGCCGATGCCGGCATTGCGCTGGTCAGCCAGTCGGTACTGCTGCGCGGGGTCAATGACGATGTCGAGACGCTGGCGGCGCTGATGCGGGCCTTTGTGGAAAACCGGGTGCAGCCCTATTATCTGCATCATCCGGACCTGGCGCCGGGGACCAGCCATTTCCGGGTGAGCATTGCCGAGGGGCAGGCGCTGGTGGGGGCGCTGCGCGGCAGGATATCCGGGCTGGCGCAGCCCACCTATGTGCTCGATATCCCCGGCGGCTATGGCAAGGCCGATATCGGGGCGGCGAGCATTATGGGCAGCGACGGAACATTTATGGTGCGCGACTGGCAGGGCGGGGAGCATGTCTATCCGCCGGTGGCGGAGGGCCTGGAATGAAAATGCGCAGACCTGGCGACAATGGCGGGCCGCCGCTGGAAGAGTCAGAGCGCCCGTGGGGTTCGGGCCCGGTGGGCAATTACTTCGAATGGAAAAAGGCCAAGCGCGTCGCCTTTGACGAAGTGCCCTATGAGATCGCCATGATGCGGGCGCGACGAGCCGAGAAAATCGGCCTCACCTATGCGGAATATACGCTCGAACTGATGGAGCGCGGCCGCTTCCTGCAGGCCGAGGATGTCGAGCGGATCGCTGAGATCATCGCCAAACGCGGCGTGCGCTATTAGCGCTCAGAGCACCAGCAAGCCAAGCACGACGCTGCCCCAGATGGTCAGCAGAAAATGGGTATGCTGGGCGCCTTCGGCGCCGGCCCAGTAGTGTACCCACTGGCCGCCGACCAGGAAGGCCGACCAGATCAGGGTGAAGCCGAGCATGCCGATGCTGGCCAGGATGCGGGCCGTTTCGACATTGATGGCGCCGAGGGCGGCGAGCAGGAGCGCGATGGTACCGGCCAGCATGACCAGGGCGACCAGGGTTTCACTGGTGACGATGGCGGCAAAGACCCAGCGATGCAGACGCGGCGATTCGATGCGATTACGGCCGAGGTCGGCATAGAGATGGGGAAATTCATCGCGCATGCCGCGCATGGCCAGAACGTCGGCCACCATGGTGCCATTGGCGGCGGGGGCGCGAATGTTTTCGAGGGCGCCTAGCACCAGCCAGAGCGTTGGCATGGCCACCATGAAAAGCTGCACCCAGATCAGCATTTGCGGCATGCGTCATTCCCCTGTTCGGGCAAAGGTTGGCATGGGCTCAAGGTGACTGCCAAGGGGCGTCAAATGCTTGGGGGGCATGCAGGCGGGGCACGGAGAATTTTGCCCAGACCAAAAAAGGGGCGCCAATGGCGCCCCGGGATTTGGTGTCAGTTGACGACCTGCGGATCGACATCGGCGCTGTAATCGACGCCCCCCAGGCCGAAGCCGAAGAGCTTGAGGAATTCGGCGCGGTGCTTGGGCAGGTCGGCGAGGCTTGGCAGGGTTTCGGTGGTGAGCGCGGCCCAGCGCGTCTTGAGCTCGGCCTGGACGGTGTCGGAGAGTTCCCAATCGTCGACGCGGACGCGGTGGTCGCCGTCGAGCGCGATATCGCCCTGCAGCTTGACGCGGAACAGGCGGTCGATCTGCTCGATCGTGCCCTCGCCGATGCCCATCTCGTCCATGACCTTGATCAGCAGCGTGCCATAGAGCGGCACGACGGGAATGGCAGAGCTGGCCTGGGTGACGACGGCCTTGAGCGCCACGACATGGGCGGCGTGGGTGCCATGGGCGGCACGGATGGCAGCGGCGGCGCGGTCGAGATCGGCCTTGGCGCGGCCCAAAGTGCCATTGTGATAGATGGGCCAGGTCAGCTCGCTGCCCAGATAGGTATAGTTGAGCGACTGGAAGCCCTCGGCCAAGACACCGGCCTCGGCCAGCGCCTTGATCCAGAGTTCCCAATCCTCGCCGCCCATGACCTTGACGGTGGCGGCGGCCTCCTCCTCGGTGGCGGGCTCGACGGTGATTTCCGAGACTTCGCCAGTGGCGGTATTGAGCGTCTTGGAGGTGACCTGGGCGCCATAGGGCTTGATGGCCGAGCGATAGGTGACGCCATCGGTCGGATCGGTGCGGACCGGGGAGGCTACCGAATAGACGATGAGGTCAACCTGGCCGAGATTGGCCTTGATGGCCTCGACAGCCTCGGCCTTGACGGCATCGGAAAAGGCATCACCCTCGATGGTGACGGCCGTGCGGCCGGCGGCGCGGGCGCGGTTTTCAAAGGCGCGGTTATTGTACCAGCCGGCGCTGGCGGTCTTGCCTTCGGCGGGCGGGCGCTCGAAGGAGACGCCAACCGTATCGGCATGGCTGCCGAAGGTGTTGACGATGCGCGAGGCCAGGCCATAGCCGGTCGAGCAGCCCAGCACGAGGACGCGCTTGCGGCTGGAGGCGATGGGGCCCTTGACCACGACATGGTCGATCTGGCGCTGCACATTGGTGGCGCAGCCTGTCGGATGGGCCGTGGTGCAGATGAAGCCGCGGATCTTGGGTTCGATAATCATGCAAAGACTCCTCGATTTTGCCAAAGGCAATAGCGGGATTGGCGGCGCGGGGCTAGGGGCTGGCACGATTACCGCTCCAGGGAACTGCGGTCCCTCCCGCTGCCGCAGCGCCGAGCGGCGCAGGTGGCGGATGTGGGGCAGGCCGCCCGGCCAGCGTGCAGTGATCCTGTCGTGTCAGAGCCGCTCGAAGGTGCTGAACTGGAACTTCTGCACCGAGCCCCAGGGCGTGGCATGGTCGTGCTGCCGCGTGGCGAGCAGAAGGAAACGGGGGCCGAGCACAGCGGCGAGCGAGGCGGCGTCGTGGCGGGCCACGGGCAGGCCGCTGCATTTTTCCGGGCCATCGGGTGCAAAGGTACCGATGACGGCGCGGCCGCCCGGCTTGAGGGCGGCGTGCAGGATCGCGGCATAGGCCTGCTGGTCAGCCGGCGCGGTGAGGAAGTGGAAAGCGGCCCGATCATGCCAGAGGTCATAGGCGCGATCCGGCACCCATTGGGTGACGTCGGAGACGATCCAGGTGATTTTGGCATCATCCCCGATGCGGGCCCGCGCCGTGGCGAGGGCCGCAGCTGACAGATCGAGTACGCTGACATGGTCCTGCCCGCGTGCCAGCAGCGCATCGACGAGGCGGGAGGCGCCGCCGCCGATGTCGATCACCGCCATGGCTGGCGATAGCCCAGCCTCCTGCAGCAGGCTGACGGAGAGTTCGGGCGTGTCCTCGAACCAGCTGACCTCGTTCTCCTGCCTGGTGGAGTAGACGTTTTCCCAGTGGGACTGGCGGTCGGAGCCGGTCATGACGCGTTCGCGGACTGGGCCGTCAGCGCCTTGCCGGCGGGGAAGATGCCGGACATGACGACGAAGCCGGGGATGCGGCGGACGCGGTCGGTCCAGCGGCGGAGCGCCGGATAATCCTGGCGGGAAATGCCGCCCTCTTCGCTCAGCATGACATAGGGAAAGCAGGCAATGTCGGCCGTGGTGGGATGGGCGGGGCTGCAGAGCCAGTCGCGGCCCGCGCGCTCGCCGAACCAGAGATGTTCGTCCATGAGGCGGAAAATGGCGTGGGCGCCGGCCTGGGCCTTGGGCAGATCGACATCGTAGAAAAAGCCCAGCGCCAGGCGGGCGGCGGAACTGGTGGCGGTGATGTCATCGGCCACGGCGTGCCAGCGCAGCACCTGGGCGAGAATGGCCGGATCGGTGGGAAACCAGTGGCCGGTCGGATCATACTTTGTGGCCAGGTAGGCCAGGATCGCACCGGAATCCGACAGCGTCAGGTCGCCATCCTGCAGCACCGGCAACTGGCCGAAGGGATTGAGGCGCAGGAAGGCGTCGGACTTGTGCTGGCGGCCGGGATAGAAATCGACCGGCACGATGTCATAGCGCAGCTTGAGAATGCTCATCAGCAGGCGCAGCTTGTAGCAATTACCGGAGAGTTCGAAGTCGTGCAGGGTGATGGTCATGGCGTGGTCTCGCTCGGGGCGAACTCCCTCCCCCTTGTGGGGAGGGTTGGGGTGGGGGTGGGACGAGGGTGATGAGGTCGTGACTCACCCCCACCCTTGATCCCTCCCCACAAGGGGGAGGGAGACGACTGCGCGATCCTGCCTTTAATCATCATCAGATGTCCAAGACCAACCGAGCACTCTTTGCCCGGCTGACGCAGGTCATCATGGCACTGTTGGCGCGTTTTTCGCTGTCGTTGAGATAGACATCCTGATGGTCGACCTCGCCTTCGAGCACCGCGGTGAGGCAGGTGCCGCAGGCGCCCTGCTCGCAGGACGAGGGGACGGTGAGGCCGGCCTCGCGCATGACTTCGAGAATGGTCTTGCCGGACGGGACATGCAGGGTCATGGCCGAGCGGGCGAGCTCGACATCGAAGGACGAGGAATCGTCGATGGGTTTGTCGTTCTTGAAATATTCGAAATGGACGGATTCATCGGGCCAGCCTTGCGCGGCGGCGGTGGCGCGGACGGCTTCGAGCATGGCAGAGGGCCCGCAGACATAGACGTGCTGGGCAAAGGACCATTGTCCCAGCGTCGTGGCAATGGTGCTGCCGATTTCGGCGCGCGGCAGGCCGGTATGCAGCAATACCTTGCCATGCAGGGCCTCGAGTTCGGAGCGGAAAGCCACCTGCTCGCCGGCCCGGGTGAAATAATGCAGCTCATAGGGCAGGTCGGACTTGTCGAGAAAACGCGCCATGGAGAGCAGGGGCGTGATGCCGATGCCGCCGGCGATCAGCACGGTGCGGGTGGCGTCGCGGCGCAGCGGGAAATTGTTGCGCGGCTCGGAAATGGCCAGCACGTCACCCTCGCGCACGGTGTCGACCAGGACCTTGCTGCCGCCCTTGCTGGCGCTCTCCTGCTTGACGGCAATGACATAACTCAGCAGGTCACCCGGGCCATTGGTGATGGAATATTGACGGATCAGGCCATTGGGCAGGTGGAGGTCGATATGGGCGCCCGGCTGGAAGGTGGGCAGGTGACGGCCGTCGCGATCGGCCAGCTCGAAGCCCACCACGCCATCGGCGCTGGTCCATTTGCGCTTGACCACGACCGGGATAGTGGTGCCGCGCGGAATGGCAATGTCGGGCATGGTGGCCAGATCGGCCGAGACCTTGTCGAAGGCCGGCTGCAGCGGCGCGGGGGTGGGCTGGCGGGCGGCAGCGCGTTCGAGGCGGTCGCGCAGCTTGGTGAGGGTTTCGTTGTGGTGGCGCAGGGTGGTGACAGCGTTGTCGGGCCGGCCGGCCAGCAGGCCGCGGATGACGGCACGGCCGGCATCGACGGGCTGGACGAAATAGAGCGTGGTGCCCAGACGGATGGCGAGGCCAGGCAGGATTTGCGCCGGCTGGTCATCGGGCGCGAGGCGCGCCAGGGCGGCCAGCGCGGCCTCGGGCGCGGCATTGACCGGCATGGGGCGCAGGGCGAACCAGTCGTCACTGCTCTCGGCGCCGGGAAAGGGGGCGAAGGGGCGGTCGCTGGTGGCAGAGGACCAGACCAGGCCATAGGCTTCCTGCACCGGATAGGTGCGGTTTTCGATGCGGCGGGCCGGGGCGTCGGCGGGGTGGGCCGGGATATAGGTGCAGCCGGCGGAGCGGTTGGCATAGCGCCAGCCATGATACTGGCATTTGAGCTCGGCGCCCTCGTTGACGCCGATGGAGAGACGCACGCCGCGATGGAGGCAGCGGTTTTCCCAGACATTGACATTGCCGTCATCGGCGCGCCAGACGGCCAGTTCGCGGCCGAGCAACTGGCCCTGATAGACATGGCGGAAGGGCAGGTCGTCGCTGGAGGCGATGGGGTACCAGGCGGGGTCGGACAGGGAGAGCGTCATGGGATCATCCGAGGAGTAAGGGATCGCGCCACGATCGGATGAGGTCGGTATCGGCGGGCCCTGGCGTACGGGGCGCGCTCCATGGCGTCAGCTCGCCATGGGAATGGTGCCATAGGTGATGCCCTTCTGGCTGAGCCAGCGGCGGTAGGCAATGGCGGACTTGTCGGCGCGGATCGGCGTTTCGGCCCGCGGGTCAAGCGGCAGCCGCTTGGGATACTGGTTTTCGAGGATCGGCTTGTCCTGGCCGAAAATGGTCTGCTGGAAGCGGCGCAGGTCGGTGACGGTGGAAGTGCTGTCGATCATCGACTGCAGCAGATGGGCGCGGCAGCTTTCCTCGGTCATGGGCTGGAGGAAAATGGCAATGACGTCGCGGCGCTCGGGGGCTTCGGGCGAAGACTTGTAGAGCACCGAGCAGAAGGGGTGCGGCACGCGATAGACATATTCGACATCCATGCCCTCGGTGGCCGAGAGGGCGGCGCGAGGCTGGAAGAACTTGCACTTGGTGGCCAGCACCTCGTCGCGTTCCTCGGAGACCTCAACGTCATATTCCTTGACCTCGGTATGCGGCTCGGCACCCAATATGTCGGTATGGACATAGGGGAAGTGGCCCATGTCGAGGAAGTTTTCCACGGCGCGCGGGGCCGAGACGTGGATGCCGATGGAGCCGCAGCTCATGTTCTTGCGGTCGGGCTCGGCATATTCGGGAATGGGGAAGAGTTCGGCCGGCGGGTGGCCGAAACTGGTCCAGATATAGCCATAGCCGGTGATGACCGGCAGGCGGTCGGTAATGGTGTCGGGATCGATCTCGTCGCCCCGCTGCTCGTTGCTCCGGCGCCAGACCACGGGCAGGCCCTCGGCATCGCGCGTGATGGCCAGCGGGGTATCGAGCAGCAAAGTGGTCTCGACCAGGCCGGGCTGGATCTCGTCGGTGGCGGCGATCACCTGCCAGAGGTCATGCGTGGTGGCGTCGATGGCGGTCATGAAAAGCCTCAAGGTTGGCAATAGCATAATGCGGTCAAGGGCAAGTGCCAGTGGAAAGTTTGGTCGGGGCCGATCTGACGCAGGCAGGGGGCTCGGATTCTGGTATGGAAGAGCCAGATGGCAGGGAGTGAAGGCATGGCGATCGAGACAGGTGCGCAGATGTATCCGGCAGCGCTGCTGGAGCAGCGGGTGGCCGAGGCCCTGCGGGCAGGCGGGGCGAGCGAAGCCTCGCTGGCGGCGGCGGTGCGGGCGATGCTGCATGCCTCCCTGGTGGGGGTCGACAGCCATGGCGTGCGGCTGACCGAGCATTATTGCCAGATGCTGGCGGGCGGACGTCTCAACAGGGATCCGCAACTGGTGGTGGAGAGGCGGGCGGCGGGCAGCGCCATGGTGCATGGCGATGACGGGCTGGGGCACTACGCGGCCTATAAGGCCGTCGAGGTCGGCATCGCGCTGGCGCGCGAGGCGGGCGTCGGGGCGGTGGGGATCCATCATTCGTCACACTTGGGGGCGGCGGGCGCCTATGCGCTGGCCGGGGCGGAGGCGGGTTTCATCACCTTTGCCACCACCAATACCGATTCCATGGTGGCCTTGTTCGATGGCGCGGCGCGGTTCCATGGCACCAATCCGCTGGCCTTTGCCGCGCCGGTGCCCGACAGCCGGCCCTGGCTGGTGGACATGGCAACCTCGTCGATCCCGATGAACCGGGTGCTGCTGCATCGTTCGCTGGGGCTGGAACTGCCCGAGGGCGTGGCTGCCGATGCGCATGGTACCGAGACCACCGATCCGCACCGCGCGGAAATGCTGCTGCCGCTGGGCGGGGCCGATTATGGCTACAAGGGCGCGGCCCTGGCCGGGGTGGCGACGCTGTTTTCGGCGCTGCTGACCGGGACGACGCTGGATGGCGATTTCATCCCCATGTATGGCGGGCGAGACGGGGATATCTCGACGCCGCGCAATATGGGCCATTTCGTGCTGGTGGTGGATCCGGACAAGTTCATCGGCCGCGAGATGTTCGGGATGATGATGACGGGCTATCTGGCCAACCTGCGGGCGGCGCCGGTGCGCGAGGGGGCGGAGCGGGTGATGGCGCCGGGCGATCGGGAATGGGAGACGGTGACGCGGCGGCAGGAGGAGGGCGTGCCGGTCGATCCCGATACGGCGCGGTTCCTGGGGCTTTAGGGGATATCGAGCAGCAGGGCCCGATGGTCGGAGACTTCGGGCTGGGCGACGACGTCGAAGGCTTTGACCGTGACGTCGGGGGTGACCAGCAGGTAATCGGCAAAGCGGCCGGGCTTGGCATAGTGGCTGGTACGGGTATCGGTGTGGCCGTGGCCGGTGACCAGATCGCGCAGGCCGAGCTGGCCGAGCGTGGCAAAGGTCACGCTGTCGGGCAGGACATTGAAATCGCCGCAGACCAGGAGGCGCTCCTGGCCGGGCCAGACGCGGCGGATCAGGCTGACCAGCGCCTCGGCCTGGGCCAGGCGGGCGGGCGTATCACCCTTGCCAGCGGTGTCGCGCAGGCCGTGCATATGGGCGATGGTGATGGGGGCATCGCTCTCGGTGTCAAGGAGCCGCAGGACATGGGCATTGCGGGCGCGCGGATGGGGGCCCCAGCCGTCCGGCGTATAGCGGCCATGTACGAAATCGACGGCCTGGGCGGTGACGGGCAGGGATTTGCGGATAAAGGTGGCCAGGCCGAACTGGGAGGCAATCGGGGTGTCGCCATCGTAGAGCGGGCCGGTGGCGGTGGGCGCGAAGAGGCCGTCATGGTCGGGCAGGGCGGCGGCGACCTCGTCGAAGAAATTGGCGCGCTGCGGCAGGTCGAGCCCGGGTTCGCGATAGGTCAGCCAGTCTGTGTGGGCGCCGGGCGTGCGCGAAACCTCCTGCAGGCAGAACACATCGGCGTCGACCGCGGCGAGATAGGCCATGATCTCGGCATGCAGTCGTCCCGCCCAGGCATTGAGCGAGACGACGCGCATGGCTCAGCCTTCGCGATGGATATCGAAGGGGCCCCAGGCCTGGGTGGTGGCCATGACCTGGAGGCGGTTGACGTTGACATGGGCGGGGAGCGTGGTGCTCCAGAAGATGGTTTCGGCAATGTCCTCGGCATTCATCGCCTTGGTGCCGGCATAGGGCTTGGCCGCCTTGTCCTCGTCGCCCTTGAAGCGGACCAGGGAGAATTCGGTTTCGGTCAGGCCCGGCTCGATATTGGTGACGCGGACATTCTTGCCCTGCAGGTCCGAGCGCAGGTTGAGGGCGAACTGCTTCACGAAGGCCTTGGTGGCGCCATAGACCGAGCCGCCCGGATAGGGGTAGTCGCCGGCCACCGAGCCCAGGGTGACGATATGACCACCGCCGCGGGCGATCAGGCCCGGCAGGAGCGCGCGCACGGTATAGGCCAGACCGGTGATATTGGTTGATATCATGGTCTCCCAGTCGGTGATGTCGGTTTCGGCGGCCGGCTGCAGGCCGAGCGCCAGGCCAGCATTGGCCAGCACGATATTGATGCCGGCAAAGGGGGCGGGCAGGTCGGCAATGGCGGTGTCGATGGCGGCCCGGTCCTGCACGTCGAGTGCGATGATGTGGCAGTTTTCCGGGCCCAGATCGATCTGCAGATCGACCAGGCGATCCCAGCGGCGGCCGGTGGCGATAACCTTGCCGCCGGCGGCGACATAGCGGCGCGCGGCGGCTTCGCCAAAGCCGGAAGTGGCGCCGGTGATGAAGACGACGAAGCGGCTGGGATCAAGCAGCTGGTACATGGCAAGGTCCTGGACAAAACGGCAGAATCGCAAGGTGGACCGGCCGGCCGGGGCCGTCAACCGGGCGCTGCCCGGCTATCGACCCGCAAAGGCAGATCACTTTTCCATCGTGAAGCCCTCAGCGCTTGTGCGATGGCAGGGGCTCGCGGTAAACTCTTGCCGGACCGCCAGAAGAGGCGGGCGGTCTGTTTGGGCCGCGCGCAGCTTGCTTAACACAAAGTTGTCGCCCGATATGGCAATGTCGACTTCTGCCTTTCTGGTTGAAGCGTAATGGGCGGGATTGGTTCACTGCATAAAGCGCGACATGTATTGAGTTTTTGCGCCCTGTGCGTGGCGGCCGCCGGTACGGGCATGGCCGCCGCACCTGTTGCTGCCTTTGAAATCTTCGGTCTCAAGCTGTTTGAAGACCCCGACGCGGTGGACGCGGCGGCGGTGATCGCCGACCCGCAGCCCTATGGGGTGACGGTGGCGGTCAATGGCGAGGGGGACCTCGAAAGCGTCGTACGCAATGCCTCGGCGCTGGTGGCCGACGCGGCCGAGCCGGCCTCGGGCGCGGCGGGCCTGTTGGCCAAGGCGCGCGGCGACTACAAGCGCAATGTCGCCGCGCTCTATGGCGAGGGCTATTATGGCGGCGTGGTCAGCATCCGCGTCGGCGGCCAGGAAGCGGCGCGACTGGCGCCCGATATCGACCTGCCCGATCCGGTCGATGTGGTGCTCAATGTCGATCCCGGTCCGCTGTTCCGGTTCAACAGCGTCAATATCGTCAATCAGGCGCCCGAGACCAGCGATCCATTCGACTATGTCGAGCCGCCGGCCAGCCGTGGCTTTGGCGCCGGCGAGATCGCGCGTTCGGGCGTCATCACCAAGGCCGAGGCCCTGGCGCTCGAAGCCTGGCGGCAGCAGGGCTTTGCCAAGGCGATGATCGCCAGCCGCGACGTGGTGGCCGACCATGCCAGCTCGACGGTGGACGTCACCATCACCGTCAATCCGGGCCGCCAGGCCTCGTTTGGCGCGGTCAGCGTCAGCGGCACCGAGCGCATGGATCCGGAATTTGTGCAGAGGCAGGCCGGGCTGACCGGCGAGGCGTTCGATCCCGACGCAGTGGAACGGGCGCAGAAGCGGCTGGACCGGCTCGAAGTGTTCCGCTCGGCGCGGCTCGAAGCAGCCGAATCGATCGGCAGCGATGGCCTGCTGCCCTATAATCTGATCGTGCAGGAGCTGCCCGGTGCGCGGTTCGGCGCGGGCGCCAACTATTCGAGCATTGACGGGCTGGGGCTGGAAGCCTTCCACCTGTGGCGGAACCTGTTCGGCCAGGCCGAGCGGCTGCGGCTGGATGCGCGGATAGCCAGCATTGCCTATCCGGTGGATACGGCGCAGTTCGACTATTTCTTCGGCGGCACCTTCACCAAGCCGGGCGTGTTCACCCCCGATACCGACCTGGTGGCGGTGCTGTCGGCGGAGCGGACGGTCTATCCGACCTATACCGAGACCTCGGCAGAAGGCCGGCTGGGGCTGACGCATTTCTATACCGACGAAATCACCTTCGAGGGCGGGGCGAGCCTCGAGCGCAGCCGGTTCGACGATGCCTTCGGGACGCGCGATTTCACCACGGCCGGGCTCTATGCCGGGGCCACGCTGGATTTCCGCGATGACAAGGTGGATGCCACCAGCGGCTGGTATGCGCAGGCGCGGGTCGAGCCGTTCTACGAATTCCAGTTCGCCAATCCGGGCGGCAAGATCGAGGTCGAGGGCCGCACCTATTTCGGCTTTGGCGAAAGCGATCCCTTCGTGCTGGCCGGCCGCATCAAGGCCGGGGCCGTGGTCGGGCCGAGCCTGGCAGAAATCTCGCCGGACAAGCTGTTCTTTGCCGGCGGCGGCGGCTCGGTGCGCGGCTATGGCTACAAGTCGATCGGCGTCAATGACGGCAGCGGCGTGGTCACCGGTGGTCGCTATGTGCTGGAGGGTTCGCTCGAAGCGCGGGTCAAGGTGACCGACACCATTGGTGTCGTCGGTTTCGTCGATGGCGGCTATGTCGCCGCCGACGTCTTTCCAGGCATTGACGACCTGCGGATCGGGGCGGGCGCCGGCCTGCGCTACTATACCGGGCTGGGGCCCTTGCGGCTCGACGTGGCCATTCCTCTCAACAAGAAGCCGGGCGACGCCAATTATGCCGTCTATGTCGGCATCGGGCAGGCCTTCTGATGCGGCGTTTCTGGATCATCGTGCTGCTGCTGGCCGGGTTTGGCGTGCCGGCCACCCTGGTGGCGCAGGACGTCCTCTCCATGAGCGAGGACGAGCAGAAGGGCTGGCTGACCAGCTTCGTGCAGGACCGGCTGTCGACGCCGGAGCGGCAGATCCGCCTCTCCAATATCGACGGGGCGCTGGGCTCGGATGTCTCGGTGCGCGAGATCACCATTTCGGACGCCGAGGGCGTCTGGCTGCGGGTGAACAATGCACAGCTGAGCTGGAACCAGGCGGCCCTGTTCCTGGGCCGGCTCGAGGTCCGCTCGCTGACGGCCGAGAGCATCGACTATATCCGCAATGCGGTGCCCAATGACCAGCTCGACCTGCCGCCGGCGGAAGAGGGCAGTTTCGCGATCCCCGAATTTCCCGTCGCCATCGTGCTGCAGGAACTCAATGTTCCTAGAGTCACCTTCGGCGAAACTGTTTTCGGCCTGGGCTCGGAAGTCTCGCTGGCCGGCGCCTTTACGCTCGAGAGCGGCAATCTCGACACCCATCTCGACATTGTCCGGCTCGATGGGCCGGGCGGCACGCTCGATCTCGACCTGGCCTATAAGGGTGGCGACAACAGCATCGACATGCGCCTGGCGCTGGTGGAGCCCGCCGACGGGGTGATCGCCAACCTGCTCAATATAGAGGGTCGGCCGGCGGTGACGCTGACCCTGGCCGGCGCCGGGCCGGTGGCCGATCTGCGCACGACGCTGGAATTGCAGGCCAATGGCCAGGTGGCGCTGAGCGGCGCGACCACGGTGCGGCAGACGGGTGAAGGCTTTGCCGTGGATGCCGATCTGCGCGGGCCACTGTCGACGCTGATGGCGGAAGCCTATCGGCCCTTCTTTGGCACCGAGACGGCGCTGAGCGCCCAGGCGCTGCTGCGCGATGGCGGCGGCCTGTCGATCAGCGGGCTCAAGCTGAGCGGCGGGCAGCTGCAGCTCGAGGCGGCGGCCGAGACGACCAGCGATAATTTCCTGCGCCAGCTGACGCTGAACGCCATGGTCAGCGATCCGGCGGGCGGCGCGGTGACGCTGCCGGTGGCCGGGGCGGCGACGCAGGTGGATACGGCGCAGCTCAGCGTGGACTATGGCGGGGCAGCAGACGCTGCTGCGGCGCAGGACTGGCGCGCCAATCTCAACATTACCGGCTTTGCCCAGCCGGGTCTGGGTGCCGAGACGGTGGCGCTGGCGGTGAGCGGGGTGGCCTCGGCGCTTGACGATCCGGCGGCGCGCATGGTGACCTTCAATGGCGATGGCACACTGAGCGGGATCAGTGCCGATGCGGCGACCGAAGCGGCGCTGGGCGACGCGATCGGCATCGGCCTGGCCGGCGTCTACAAGGCGGGCCAGCCGGTGGAACTCGCACAACTGCGCGTGGTCGGCGAAGCGCTCACGGCGGCTTTGTCGGGGCAGCTGGATGGCTTTGACTTCAGCGGTGACATCGGGCTGGAAACCACCAGCATTGCGCCGTTCTCCGGACTGGCAGGACGCCAGTTGTCGGGCGGCATGACGCTGGCGGCAACGGGCACAGTCAAGCCCCTGACCGGCGGGTTCGACCTGGTGCTGGACGGCACCGGGCGTGACCTGACCATTGATGACGAGATCGCCGATGGATTGCTGGCCGGCGAGGTGACCCTGTCGGGCCGGGTGGCGCGCAACCGGGAGGGGCTGACGGCGGAGCAGTTCCGCATTGCCAATGACCAGGTGCAGCTGCTGGCCGACGGCACCTATTCAAGCACGCTGGCCGACTTTGCCTTCAACCTCGATCTCGTCGACCTGGCGCTGCTGTCGCCACAGGCGAGCGGCCCGCTCAAAGTGGTGGGCACGGCCAAGGGCGCCGACAGCGTGATCGCGCTCAACCTCGATGCCAGCGTGCCGAGTGGCCAGCTGGCCGGACGCGCCCTGCGCGACGGGGCGCTGCGCTTTGCCGGGCAATATGCCACCGATACGCTGACCGGCACGATCAGCGGTGGCGGCGCGCTGGATGGCTTTGCCACCACGCTGGGGGCAGATCTCAGCGTGACGCCGGCAGTGCAGGCGCTGGACAATATCGATTTTCAGGCCGCGGGCACGCGGATCAGCGGCGGGCTGACGCGCACCGTGATCAGCGGGCTGGTCGATGGCGGGCTCAGCGTCGTCTCGCCCGACATATCGGTCGCGGCCGCTCTGGCACTGCTCGACGCTTCAGGATCGGTCAATGCCGAGATCACTCTGGCGCCGGAAGGCGCCGAGCAGAGCGCCAGCATTCGCGGCGATGTGGCGGCACTGGCGATCAACGACATCCGTGTGGGCGCCGCCGATATCAATGCCGAGGTGGCCGACCTGTTCGGCGTGCCGCAGGTGGATGGCGCGATCAATGCCAGCGCGGTGTCGGCCGCGGGCGTCGATATCGACACACTGAGCGCGCGGGCGAGCCAGAGCGGGGAAACCACCACCTTCGATGCGCAGGCAGCACTGGCGACCGGCACCGATATCGATCTGGCCGGTTCCCTGACGCCGATCGAAGCCGGCTATCGACTGGCGCTGGACCGGGCGGAACTGGCGCAGGGCGACCTGATGGCGCGGCTGGCGCAGCCGACCGTGCTGGAAGTGGCGGGCGCGGATATCCGCCTCGATGCCGTGCGTTTCGATGTCGGCTCCGGCTCGATCACCGCCAGCGGTTCGGCCGGCGAGACGATCGATATCGTGCTCGACATCGCTTCCCTGCCGCTATCGATTGCCAATGCCGTCGCCCCCGATCTGGGACTGGCCGGTACAGTCAACGGCCAGGCGCGGGTAAGCGGGACGAGCAGTGATCCGCAGGTGAGTTTTACCGCGCAGGCTGAAGGCATCAACGCGACGGCGATTGCGGAATATGGCATTGCCCCGCTCAGCCTGAGCACGCAAGGCAGCTTTGCCAATGGCACGGTGACGCTGGCGTCGCTGAGCGCCAATGGGGCGGGTGGCCTCACGCTGAGCGGCTCGGGCACGGTGCCACTGAGCGGCAGCGGGCTGGCGGTCAATGTGCAGGGCTCGGCGCCTCTGGCGCTGGCCAATCGCTTCGTGGCCGAGCGCGGCGGCCAGCTGGCCGGCGTGGTGACGCTGGATGCGCAGGTCAGCGGCAGCCTCAGCAGTCCGCAATTTGGCGGGCGGGTCGCCACCAGCGGGGCGAGCTATGTCGATCCGGAGCTGAACCTGCGGCTGGAGGCCATTACCGGCTCGGCCAGCCTCAATGGCGATCGCCTGGTCATCGACAGCCTGTCGTCCAGCCTGGCCACCGGCGGCTCGGTCTCGGCCTCCGGCTCGGTGGGCCTCAGCGGTGGCTTCCCGGCCGATATCAGGGTCGCCCTCAATTCGGCGCGCTATGCCGATGGCAATCTGTTTGTCGCCACCGCCTCGGGCAATCTGGCGCTGACCGGCAATCTCACCGGCTCGCCGCTGCTGAGCGGTGATGTGCTGGTGGAAGAGGCCAATATTACCGTACCGGAAAATCTGGGCGGCGGCGCCGCGCTCATCGTGGTGGACCATGTCAACACGCCGGTGGCGGTCGAGCAGACGCTGGCGCGCGCCAGGATCGACGACCGCAGCGGCGCGCCCGTTCCGCAGTCGCGACCGACGGGCGTGCTGCTCGACATCAATGTCAATGCACCCAACCAGATCTTCATCCGCGGCCGCGGGCTCGATGCCGAAGTGGGCGGCTCGGTGCGCATTACCGGGCCGATCGGCGACATCCAGCCGGTGGGGGCTTTCGAGCTGACGCGGGGCCGGCTGGCCATTCTGGGCCAGCGGGTGATCTTTGAAAGCGGCACCGTGACGCTGGTGGGCGATCTCGACCCGGTGCTCAACCTGGTGGCGCGCACCGAGGGCGAGGATATCACCGTGTTCGTGACGGTCTCGGGCCGGGCTTCCGATATCGATGTCAGCTTCAGTTCGGCCCCGCAACTGCCGCAGGACGAAGTGCTGAGCCGGCTGATCTTCAATCGCTCGATCAGCGAACTGTCGCCGCTGCAGCTGGCCAAGCTGGCCGCCGCGGCAGCCGAACTGGTCGGCGGCGGCGGTGGCAACGGGCTGGTGGACAATCTGCGCGGCGCGGCCGGGCTGGACGATCTCGATATCGTCACCGACAGCTCGGGCAATGTGGCGGTGCAGGCCGGCGCCTATCTGCAGGACAATGTCTATCTGGGCGTGCAGGCCGGCGCCGGCGGACAGAGCAAGGTGACGATCAACCTCGATGTCACCAATGACCTCAAGGTCACCGGCTCCGCCGGGCAGGATGGCGAATCCAGCCTGGGCGTCTATTACGAACAGGATTATTGAGGAGGCCCGTCGGACCCCGACGGGGCCGGCCGGAGCAAGCGCGATGAGTTTCTGGGATAGCCGCTATGACCGCCCCGACTATGTGTTCGGGGAAGCGCCCAATGCCTTCCTGGCCGCCAATGCCGGGCGGCTCAAGGGCTATCGCACGGCGCTGGCCGTGGCCGATGGCGAGGGGCGCAACGGCGTGTTCCTGGCCGAGCAGGGGCTGGATGTGCTCTCCATCGATGCCTCGCCGGTCGGGCTGATCAAGGCGGACGGGCTGGCCCGCAAGCGCGGCGTACGCCTGACCACCCATTGCCTCGACATTGCCGGTTATGAGTGGCCGGCGGCGCGTTTCGACGTGGTAGCGGCGATCTTCATCCAGTTCGCCACGCCGGAGCTGCGGGCAGCCATGTTTGCCGGCATGGTGCAGACGCTGACCCCGGGCGGTTTGCTGCTGCTGCAGGGCTATCGGCCCGAGCAACTGGCGCATGGCACGGGCGGGCCGTCGCAGGTGGAGAACATGTATACCGAGCCTCTGCTGCGGGAGCAGTTTGCCGGGCTCGAGATCATCAGCCTTGAAAGCTACGACACCGAACTGACCGAGGGGACCGCCCATGCCGGGCTGTCGGCGGTGATCGACCTGGTGGCGCGCAAGCCGGAGTGACGAACTCCGGTCTCGGGTTACCTGAAACCTCTACCAACCTCCCCCTCGAAGGGGGAGGCGCCTCTTGAGGTGTGCGGTTAGCGCGCGGCGCCGGTCTTGGCTGCCTTGGCCTCGTCATACCACCAGACGGTGGGGAAGCCCGAGGAGAATTCCGGCAGTGGTTCGGGGTGGCTGAAGCGATCCCAATGGGCGACGCGCAATTCGCGCAGGGTATAGCCGGGGACGATATAGTGACTGTGCAGCAGCACCCGGTCGAGTGCCATGCTGGCGGCCACCTGGGTGTCGCGATCATCGGCGACGATGATCTGGTCGATCAGCGCATCGATGGCGGGATCGGCAATGCCGGCATAGTTCTGGCTGCCCTCCTCGTCGACGCTGCCCGAGCCGAAATAATAGCGCTGCTCATTGCCCAGCGAGAAGGACTGCACCCAGCCGCTATAGATGACGTCGTAATCATGCCCCCGCAGACGGTTGATATATTGCGGGCTATCGACCGAGCGCAGGCTCACCTGGACGCCGATCAGCGCCAGATTGGCCACCAGGTTGGCGGCGACCGGCTCCAGGGTGGGGCCGTTGAGCAGGATTTCGAAGGTGAAGGGATTGCCCTGGGCGTCGACCAGCTGGGTGCCGTCCAGCGTATAGCCGGCCTCGTTGAGCAGGGTCAGCGCCTGGCGCAGGTTTTCACGCAGCTTGCCCGAGTCGCCGCCCACCGGATTGACATAGGGTTCGGTAAAGACCGTGGGCGGCACCTGGTCCTTGAGCGCGGTGAGGATTTCGAGCTCCTCGCCCTGCGGCAGGCCGCTCGAGGCAAAGGGCAGGCCATAGAAATAGCTGTCGATGCGCTTGTACTGGCCAAAGAACAGGGTGTCGCTGAGCTCCTCGTAATTAAAGGCATAGTTGAGGGCCTGGCGCACGCGTTCGTCCTTGAACATGTCGCGGCGCATATTGGGGATGAAGCCGACCATGAGGCCATTGTCGGCGTAATCCTGGGGGAAGAGTTCCTTGATGACGCGACCATCGGCGACGGCGGGGAAATCAAAGCCGGTGGCCCAGCGGCGCGCCTGCGCCTCGATCCACCAGTCGAACTGGTCGCCCTTGAAGGCCTCGAACTGCACGGTGGTATCGAGGAAATACTCGAATTCGTAGGTGTCGAAATTGTTGGTGCCGATACGGGTGGGGTGGTTGATGCCCCAATAGTCGGGGTTGCGCTGATAGGTGATGGTGCGGCCGGCATCGAAACTGGCGAGCTGGTAGGGACCTGAGCCCATGGGGGCTTCGAGCGTCGACTGGCCGATATCGCGCGACTTGCCGCTGGCATCGGTACCCTCCCACCAGTGCTGGGGCAGTACCATGAGCTGGCCTAGGATCAGCGGCAGTTCACGATTGCCGGTCTGATCGAAGGAGAAGGTGACCTCGCCGGGGGCGGTGACTTCGGCGCTGGTGACGTTCTTGTAATACTGGGCCTGATTGGGATTGAGCGCGATGGCGGTCTCGAAGGACCAGACGACATCTTCGGCGGTGACGGGTTCGCCATCCTGCCATTTGGCCGCCGGATCGACGCGGAAGCTGACGGCACCGTAATCGGGGGCGATCTTCAGACTCTGCGCGATCAGGCCGTAATAGGAATTGACCTCATCCAGCGAGGGGGTCAGCAGGGTTTCGTAGACCAGGCCCAGCCCGCCCGCCGGTTCGCCCTTGGGCAGGATGGGGTTGAAGGTGTCAAAGCCGCCCTGATCGCCCATGCGCACCATGCCGGTCTTGGGGGCATCGACATTGACATAGTCGAAATGGGTGTAGTCGGCGGGATATTTGGGGTCCGCCTGCATGTTGAAGGCATGGGTCCACTCACCGGTGGCGGTTTGGGCCATGGCCGGCGTGGCGAGGCCGAACAGCAGGCCAAGGGCAAGGACGGGTGCGAACTGCATCGGACGGCTCCGGGGAAAGGGCAATTGTGACAGAAGAGTAAGCGCAATCATGACGGCGCGACAGGGGGCGCCTGGTCACGGATCGGTGGGGCGGCGAGGTTGAAGGCGGCGGCCATCAGCGTGCGGGTATAATCCGACTGCGGCGCGGCAAAGATGGCGGCGGCGTCGCCCTGCTCGACGATCCTGCCGTCGCGCATGACGATGAGGCGGTTGGCCAGCGCGCGCACCACCTTGAGATCGTGGCTGATGAACATATAGGTCAGGCCATGGCGCTGCTGCAGGTCGCGCAGCAGATCGACCACCTGGGCCTGGATGGAAACGTCGAGCGCGGAGGTCGGCTCGTCGAGCACGACGAATTTGGGCTCCAGCACCAGGGCGCGGGCGATGGCGATGCGCTGGCGCTGGCCGCCGGAGAATTCGTGCGGATAGCGGAAGCGCGCTGCCGGCGGCAGGCCGACTTCCTCCAGCGAGGCAACCACGCGGGCGTCGCGCTGGGTGGCGCTGAGGCGGGGCTGGTGCACGGCAAGGCCCTCGCCGATGATCTGATCGACCGACATGCGCGGGCTGAGCGAGCCGAAGGGATCCTGAAAGACGATCTGCAGATCGGCGCGCAGCGGTCGCATGGCCTTCCAGGAACGCGATTGCAGTTCATTGCCGAGCACGACAATGCGGCCGGTGGAGGGGATGAGGCGCAGCAGGGCATAGCCCAGGGTGGATTTGCCGGAGCCGGATTCGCCCACGACCCCCAGGGTCTCGCCACGGCGGATGGTCAGGTCGACGCCGTCGACGGCGCGGATATGGCCCGTGGTGCGGCGCAGCAGGCCACGCTTGATGGGGAACCAGACCTTGAGGTCGCTGACCTCGACAATGGTCGGCGCGCCGGGATCGCTGGCGGGCGGGGCGCCGCGCGGCTCGGCGGCCAGCAGGTGGCTTGTATAGGCGTGCTGCGGCGCGGCAAAGAGCGCGCCGACCGGGCCGGTTTCGACGATCTGGCCCTCGGTCATGACGCAGACGCGGTCGGCGATGGCTTTGACGATGCCCAGATCATGGGTGATGAACAGCATGGCCATACCGAGGCGCCGCTGCAGGTCCTTGAGCAGGACCAGGATCTGGGCCTGTACGGTGACGTCGAGCGCGGTGGTGGGTTCGTCGGCGATCAGCAGATCGGGCTCATTGGCCAGGGCCATGGCGATCATGACGCGCTGGCGCTGGCCGCCCGAGAGCTGGTGGGGAAAGGCGGCGAGACGGCTCGCGGGATCGGCGATGCCGACGGCGTCGAGCAGTTCCAGCGTGCGCTTGCGGGCGGCCGTGGCGCGCAGGCCGGCATGGATGGCCAGCACCTCGCCGATCTGGCGCTCGATGCTATGGACCGGATTGAGCGAGCTCATCGGCTCCTGGAAGATCATCGAAATGTCATTGCCGCGCACGGCGCGCAGTTCGGCCGGCGGCGCAGTGACGAGGTCGAGGCCCTTGAACAGGATCTGGCCGGAGAGCTGCGCCGTTGGCGGCAGCAGCTTGAGCACCGAAAGGGCGGTGACCGATTTGCCGGAACCGGATTCGCCCACCAGAGCCAGGGTTTCGCCCGGGGCTATGTCGAAGGAGACATTGCGCGTGGCCAGGTTGGCGCCAAAGGCGATGGTCAGGTCGCGGACGGAGAGGAGAGGGGTGGTCATTGCTATCGGCGTCTTCATGCAAAAGCCTTGCGGGGATCGAAGGCGTCGCGGACGGCCTCGCCGATGAAGACCAGCAGGGTCATGAGGATGGCGATGGCGAAAAAGCCGGTGAGACCGAGCCAGGGCGCCTGCAGGTTTTCCTTGCCCTGGAACAGCAGGTCGCCCAGCGAGGGCGTGCCGGGTTCGAGGCCGAGGCCGAGCAGGTCAAGCGAGGTGAGGGTGACGACCGAGCCCGAGAGGATGAAAGGCATGAAGGTGAGGGTGGCGACCATGGCATTGGGCAGCAGATGCCGTCCCATGATGGTCATGTTGGAGACCCCCAGGGCGCGGGCGGCGGCGATATATTCGAAATTGCGGCCGCGCAGGAATTCAGCGCGGACAATGCCCACCAGCGAGACCCAGGAGAACAGCAGCAGGATGCCGAGCAGGACCCAGAAGCTGGGGGCGATGACGCTGGAAATGATCAGCAGCAGGTAGAGCGCGGGAATGGCCGTCCAGATTTCGATCAGGCGCTGGGCGATGAGATCGAGCCAGCCGCCGAAATAGCCCTGCACGGCGCCGGCAAAGAGGCCGATGACAGAGGACAGGATGGTCAGGGTAAAGCCGAAGAGGATGGAGATGCGTACGCCATAGAGCAGGCGGGCCAGCACGTCATGGGCTTCGCCATCGGTGCCCAGCCAGTGATAATTGCTCCAGCTGCAGCCCGGATCGTCGACGCCGAGCGGATAGCGGGCGCAGGCCTGGTCGCGGCTCAGCAACCAGCTGGGCGGGGTGGCGCCGGAGCCGGGCTGGTAGCCGTCGACGGTGCCATAGCTGAAGTGGATGGGTGGCCAGATGGCCCAGCCATTGGCGGCGATCTGTTCTTCCATGAAGTCGCCGCGATAGTCGGGCGTGCCGAGAAAGCCGCCAAAGCGGGCTTCGGGATAATCGACGAAGGCCGGAAACAGCAGTTCGCCCTCGTAGGACACCACGATGGGCCGGTCATTGGCGATGAATTCGGAGCCGAGGGTCAGGGTGAAGAAGGCCAGGAACAGCCACAGCGACCACCAGCCGCGGCGATTGGCGCGGAAATTGGCCCAGCGGCGCTGGTTGATCGGGCTCAGCCACAGGCGGCGCAGCGGCGCGGCCGGTTCGATATCGGTGACCGTGCTCATACTTCGCGGCTTTCGAAATCGAGCCGCGGATCGACCCACATATAGGCCAGGTCCGAGAGCAGCGAGATGACGAGGCCGAGCAGGCTGAAGATATAGAGGGTGGCAAAGACCACCGGATAATCGCGGGTGACCACCGAGACGAAGCCGAGCAGGCCCAGGCCATCGAGCGAGAAGATGGTTTCGATCAGCAGCGAGCCGCCGAAGAAGGCGCCGACAAAGGCGGCGGGGAAACTGGCAATGATCAGCATCATGGCGTTGCGGAAGACGTGGCGATACAGCACCTGGTTTTCCGTCAGGCCCTTGGCGCGGGCGGTGGTGACATATTGCTTGCCGATTTCGTCGATGAAGGAATTCTTGGTCAGCAGGGTTGTGGTGGCAAAGGCGCCCAGGCCCATGGCGATGATGGGCAGCACCAGATGCCAGAGATAGTCGAGCAGCCAGAGATGAAACGGCCAGTTGGCCGCGCCGGTGGAGTGCAGGCCGCGCAGCGGAAAGATCGACCAGAAGCTGCCGCCGGCAAACAGGATGATGAGGGCGATGGCAACGAGAAAGCCGGGCACGGCATAGCCGATAATGACAATGGTGGAGGTCCAGACGTCAAAGCGGCTGCCATCGGTGACCGCCTTCTTGATGCCGAGCGGAATGGAAATGCCATAGGCCAGCAGCGTCATCCACAGGCCCAGCGAGATGGAGACCGGCATCTTCTCGAGGATCAGGTCGATCACCGAGATGTCGCGATAATAGCTGTCGCCGAAATCAAAGCGGAGATAGTTCCACAGCATGGTGCCGAAACGCTCGAGCGGCGGCTTGTCGAAGCCGAACTGTTGCTCGATGCGGGCCACCAGCTCGGGCGCCAGGCCCTGGCTGCCGCGATAGGCGGAGCCCGTCGGCTTGGCCGGCTGGGCGGTGAAGTCGCCACTCTCGCTGCCGGTGATGCGCTCGGTCATGGAGGCATTCTGGCCCGACATATTGGCCAGTGCCTGCTCGACCGGGCCGCCGGGGGCGAACTGGGTGATCAGGAAGGAAATGGCCATGATGCCGAACACGGTCGGGATCATCAGCAGAATGCGGCGAAGGATATAGGCGCCCATCGGGTCTCCGGGCAGACAGGTTGTCCGGCATGCTAAGCGCGGTGGTTGGCAAGGCGGCAAATCACCATGCGGTGAAAGGGCCGGCGCCAACTGCACCATGTTGCGACAGGCTTGGCAAGCCGCGCCAGACGGGCAGGCGTTCGCCCGCCGGGCCGCGCTGCGGGCTTGCCGCGAGACGGTTTGACGGTCAGGATCGGGCGCAAGGAGACGCGTATGAGTTATCAGGTCATCGCCCATGTCGACAGTCCGGCCACCGCCCGCATGCTGGTGGTGGCGCTGCGTGCCTATGGGTTCCACCCGCTCGAACAGGGCGAAGGCGGGTTGCCGGGGGTGGGCAATATCTTCGGCCGGGGCGGCGTGCCGGTACAGGTGCCGGAAGAAGAAGTTGCCGATGCAACGCTTCTGGCCGCAGAACTGTTAAAGGAAATGGTGGTGGGCGACCCGTAAGGCGCCACATTGCTGTGCCTTACGTCAGTTGCGGACCATGGGCGGTTGAATGCAGGAAAGGCTTTGGCTATAAGCCAGCCAACCTGTTAACTTTTGTTAAGCCTTTGGGTAGGAGCGACCAATGACGGTTTGGATGCGCGGACTGGTTTCCGCTGCGGGCATTGCAGCCATCGCGCTGGTAGTGGCGGGATGTTCCTCGACGGGATCAAACACCGCCAATCTCAACACGATCGGCACGCCGCAGCAATTGCAGCCGGTGCAGAATTCGGTGGTGCAGCAGGGCACGCTGCCCGCGATCGGCGCCACGGGCACCGTGGCCCCCGGCCTGTCCGGCCAGCCCGTGCTCGGCGGGGTGCAGGCCAATACCGCTCTGACCGGCACGAGCCCGGCATTGGCCGGCAATACGCAGGCAGCTGCGGCCGCAACCGGCACGCCCTCCTCGATCGTTTCGCTTGATCCGCTGGCCCAGCCAACGGCGGGCGCCATGACCAGCGGTCCCGAAGGGGTGTGGAACGTGGTGGCCGGCGCGGCGCAGTGCCGGCTCAACCTGCCGATGACCGCCAAGACCGGCACCAGCTATTTCCGTGCCTCGGCACCGGGTTGCGCGGTTCCCGTGCTGGCCGGCGTGGCCGGCTGGCAGCAGGTCGGCAGCCAGCTGCAGCTCTATGATGAAAACGGCAATATAGCCGCGTTCCTCGCGCCAAGCAGCGGTCGCTATATCGGCACCATGGCCGGCGGCCAAGCCATCTCGATGGCCCGCTAGAATTTCGATGGGGCCGGCCCGGTGGGCCGGCTCCATTATTTTGTCTCGTCTCCCCATGTCCGGCAGAGCTCGTGGTGAGCGTGTCGAACCACGAGACCTGCCACAACGATCTCGTCCTTCGCCCCCTGCGGTCAAGTCAGGCGGACCGTGATGAGGCCTATCGAGAGCCTTGCGTTTGCCCCCTCGCCCCCGCCGCACTGAACCTGCCACCGCCGTCGGCCCCGTCATGGGTGCCTATCAGGCGCTGGTGGCGCGCGGCACCCTGAGCGCCGATCCGGCGCAGCGCGAGGCCGTGCTGCTGCTCGACGATGTGCTGGCGGGGCTCGAGGACAGCAGGCCGCGCGGGCTGCTGGACAAGCTGCTCGACCGGCCGAAGGTGCCGGTGCGCGGGCTGTACCTGCATGGCGCGGTCGGGCGCGGCAAGACCATGCTGATGGACATGTTCTTTGCCGCGGCGCCGGTCACCAAAAGGCGGGTGCATTTCCACGAATTCATGGACGAGATCCATGCCGGCATGGCCGCGTTCCGCAAGAGTGCCCGAGGCAAGGATGCCGATCCGGTCGAGGCGGTGGTCAAGCCCATCATCAAGTCGGGGCTGGTGCTGCTGTGTCTGGATGAAATGCATGTGCATGACATCACCAATGCCATGCTGCTGGCGCGGCTGTTCGACAAGCTGTTCGCGGCCGGGGTGACGCTGGTGACCACCTCCAATGTGGTGCCGGACGACCTCTACAAGGATGGCCTCAACCGGCAATTGTTCCTGCCCTTCATCGACCTGCTTAATGCCCATATGACCGTGGCGGCGCTGCCGGCAGCGCAGGATTACCGGCGGCTGAAATTTGCCGGCCAGCACGTCTACGCCTTTGGCACGGGCGACGAGGCCCGGGCCCAGATGGACCGGCTGTGGCTGCGGCTGACGGGGGGCGAGCCAGGCGCGCCGGGCGTGGTCGAGAGCACCGGGCGCAAGATCGCGGTGCCGTTGACCTGGCTGGGCGCGGCGCGGTTCGGCTTTGCCGATCTGTGCGAAAAGCCGCTGGGCTCGCGCGACTTCGTGCGCATTGCCCATCAGTTCGATGCCATCATCATCGATGGCGTGCCGCAGATGGACCGCACCATGTCCAACGCCGCCAAGCGCTTTATCCTGCTGATCGATACCCTCTACGATCGCGGCGTCAAGCTGGGGGCCAGCTTTGCCGTGCCGCTTGAACAGCTGGGCAAGGACGACAAGACGGCGTTCGAATTCCAGCGCACGGTGTCGCGGCTGATCGAGATGCAGTCGGAAGACTATCTGGCGCAGGGTCTGCGGGACGTGCCGGCCGAGGCCGCACGCTAAGGCCAAATGGCGCGCCATTGCCCATCGGGCAGGCCCCCTTCGCCCATCGGCAAGGGCCAAAGCAGGGTTTAGACGAAGGGTTCACTTGCCCCTGTTGGCCGACAGGGTTAAACGTGCGCCAATTCAACGCAGTTGGGATGAGGACTAATGGCGCGCAAGAAGATCGCTCTTATCGGCTCGGGTCAGATTGGCGGCACACTCGCCCATCTCGCCGCTCTCAAGGACTTGGGCGATATCGTCCTGTTCGACATCGTTGACGGCGTGCCGCAGGGCAAGGCGCTCGACCTGTCGCAGTCGGCACCGGTCGAAGGCTATGATGCGTCCATCACCGGCACCTCGAAATATGAAGACCTCAAGGGCGCCGATGTCGTCATCGTCACCGCTGGCGTGCCGCGCAAGCCGGGCATGAGCCGCGACGACCTGCTCGAAATCAACCTCAAGGTGATGGAGCAGGTTGGCGCCGGGATTGCCAAATATGCGCCCAAGGCCTTCGTCATCTGCATCACCAACCCGCTCGACGCCATGGTCTGGGCGCTGCAGAAGTTTTCCGGCCTGCCCACCAATATGGTGATCGGCATGGCCGGCGTGCTCGACAGCTCGCGCTTCTGCCACTTCATCGCCGATGAACTCAAGGTCTCGGTGCAGGACGTCAATGCCTTCGTCATGGGCGGGCATGGCGATACCATGGTGCCGCTGGCGCGCTATTCGACCGTGGCCGGCATTCCGCTCACCGACATCGTCAAGATGGGCTGGATGAGCAAGGAAAAGCTCGAAGAGATCATCCAGCGCACCCGCGACGGCGGCGCCGAGATCGTCGGCCTGCTCAAGACCGGCTCGGCCTTCTATGCGCCGGCCACCTCGGCCATTGCCATGGCTGAAAGCTTCCTCAAGGACAAGAAGCGCGTGCTGCCTGCCGCGGTCTATCTCAATGGCGAATTCGGCGTGAAGGGTACCTATGTCGGCGTGCCCGTCGTCATCGGCGCCGGTGGCGCAGAAAAGGTCGTCGAGATCACGCTCAATTCGGCCGAGCAGAAGGCTTTCGACAAGTCGGTCGGTGCCGTTGAAGGGCTGATCGAGGCCTGCAAAAAGATCGCGCCAAAGCTGGCCTAGATTATCACCGCGTGAGCGGTGGGGGGACGGGGCCATCAGCGCCTGCAAACGACCCCCACCCTCGATCCCTCCCCGCCAGGGGGAGGGAAGGCTGACTGGAACGCCGGATGTATAAGTCGGCAGTAGAATTCCTCCCAAAGGGTCAAGACAATGAACATCCATGAACACCAGGCCAAAGAGCTGCTGAAATCGTATGGCGCGCCGGTTGCCGCCGGCGTGGCGATCTTTTCGGCCGATGAAGCCGCTGCTGCCGCCAAGTCGCTGCCCGGCCCGCTTTATGTGGTCAAGAGCCAGATCCATGCCGGTGGGCGTGGCAAGGGCAAGTTCAAGGAGCTGGGCCCCGATGCCAAGGGCGGCGTGCGCCTGGCCAAGACCATTGATGAAGTGGTGGCCTTCTCCAAGGAAATGCTGGGCAATACCCTGGTGACCAAGCAGACCGGCCCGGCCGGCAAGCAGGTCAATCGCCTCTATATCGAAGACGGCGCCGACATTGCCCGCGAGCTCTACTGCTCGCTGCTGGTCAACCGTGACAGCGGCCGCGTCTCCTTCGTGGTGTCCACCGAGGGCGGCATGGACATCGAGGCGGTGGCCGAGCATACGCCCGAAAAGATCATCAGCGTCGATATCGATCCGACCGCCGGCGTCACCGAGGCCGATGTGGCCAAGATCGTCAGCGCCCTGGCGCTCGATGGCGATGCCAAGGCCGATGCCGGCACGCTGATGCCGATCCTCTACAAGGCCTTTGTCGAAACCGACATGAGCATGCTCGAGGTCAATCCGCTGATCGTGATGACCGATGGCCATTTGCGCGTGCTCGACGCCAAGGTGAGCTTTGACAACAATGCCGCCTTCCGCCATGAAGAGCTCAAGGCCTTGCGCGACCTCAGCGAAGAAGACGCCAAGGAAATCGAAGCCAGCAAGTTCGATCTGGCCTATGTGGCGCTCGACGGCAATATCGGCTGCATGGTCAATGGCGCGGGCCTGGCCATGTCGACCATGGACATCATCAAGCTCTATGGCGCCGAGCCAGCCAACTTCCTCGACGTCGGTGGCGGCGCCACCAAGGAAAAGGTCACCGCGGCCTTCAAGATCATCACGGCCGATCCGGCCGTGAAGGGCATCCTGGTCAATATCTTTGGCGGCATCATGCGCTGCGACGTCATCGCCGAAGGCGTGATCGCCGCGGTCAAGGAAGTCGGCCTGGAAGTGCCGCTGGTGGTGCGCCTCGAAGGCACCCGGGTCAAGGAAGGCAAGGAAATCCTCGACAAGAGCGGGTTGAACGTCATTTCGGCCGACGACCTCGATGACGCGGCGCAGAAGATCGTCGCTGCCGTCAAGTCCGCTGCCTAAGCCCTGCAAGAGAGACCAAACCCATGTCCATTCTCGTCAATAAAGACACCAAGGTTCTCGTTCAGGGCCTTACCGGCAAGACCGGTACCTTCCACACCGAACAGGCACTGGCCTATTACGGCACGCAGATGGTCGGTGGGGTGAACCCCAAAAAGGCCGGCGAAACCTGGACCAGCGGGCTCGACGCCTCGGCGTCGCTGCCGGTATTTGCCAGCGTTGCCGAAGGCAAGGAGCGCACCGGCGCCAATGCCTCGGTGGTCTATGTGCCGCCTCCCGGCGCTGCCGCCGCGATCATCGAGGCCATCGATGCGGAAATCCCGCTGATCGTCTGCATTACCGAGGGCATTCCGGTGCTCGACATGGTGCGGGTCAAGGCGCGTCTCGAGAAGTCCAAGTCGCGGCTTTTGGGTCCGAATTGTCCCGGTGTGCTGACGCCGGAAGAATGCAAGATCGGCATCATGCCCGGTTCGATCTTCTCGAAGGGCTCGGTGGGTATTGTTTCGCGAAGCGGCACGCTTACCTATGAAGCCGTGTTCCAGACCACCAATGAAGGCCTCGGCCAGTCCACCGCCGTGGGTATCGGCGGCGACCCGGTCAAGGGCACCGAATTCATCGACATGCTCGAAATGTTCCTGGCCGATCCAGAGACCAAGTCGATCGTGATGATCGGTGAAATCGGCGGCTCGGCCGAAGAAGACGCGGCCCAGTTCCTGATCGACGAAGCCAAGCGCGGCCGCAAGAAGCCGATGGCCGGCTTCATCGCCGGGCTGACGGCCCCTCCGGGCCGCACCATGGGCCATGCTGGCGCCGTGATTTCGGGCGGCAAGGGTGGCGCGGAAGACAAGATCGCGGCGATGGAGGCGGCGGGGATCCGCATGTCGAAGTCGCCGGCACGGATCGGCCGGACGTTGAGCGAAGTCCTCAAGGGCTAAGTTAGCCCAAAGTCGGTCGCGCTTCGGACACAGAACGGTGTTAACCGGTTGGGATGCGGCAGGCGGAATTTGAGGTTAGGGTTGGCGGCGCCTTGCGGGGCGCCGCAAGTCTTAACAGGATGCAAAGGAAGAACGGTCAATAGTGCCTGCCAGCAATGACCGTTCACGAGGCCGGAGACTGTCCGGCTAGACCAGAAGGATGGCGGGGCGTGGGCCTCGCGAGAAAAAAGCGATGACACGACAGGAAAAGAACGACACGTTCTTGCTGACCTCGTTCCTCTATGGTGGGAACGCCGACTATATCGAGCAATTGTACTCACGGTACAAAGGCGATCCTTCCAGCGTCGACGAGACCTGGCAGAGCTTCTTTTCCAAGCTGGATGACGGCGAGGGCGTAGCCCAGAAGAACGCCGACGGCCCGAGCTGGGGCCGCAAGGACTGGCCGCAGGCCGCCAATGGCGAACTGGTCAGTGCGCTTGATGGCAATTGGGGTGACATCGCGGTCAAGACCGAGAAGGCCATCACCAAGAAGGCCGAGGCGCTTGGCGTCGACAAGTCCAGCGTTGCCGACGTGCTGCAGGCCACGCGGGATTCCATTCGTGCGATTATGATGATCCGGGCCTATCGCATGCGCGGCCATCTGCATGCCGATCTCGACCCGCTCAAGATGAAGGCCGATGAGCCGGCTCCCGAGCTCGATCCCAAGAGCTACGGCTTCACCGATGCCGATTACAGCCGCAAGATCTTCATCGACAACTATCTCGGTCTCGAATACGCGACGATTCCGGAAATGCTGGCGATCCTGACGCGCACCTATTGCGGCACGCTGGGCATCGAGTTCATGCACATCTCCGATCCTGAAGCCAAGCAGTGGATCCAGGAGCGCATCGAGGGGCCGGACAAGGAAATCTCCTTCACGCCCGAAGGCAAGAAGGCGATCCTGGGCAAGCTGATCGAGGCCGAGGGCTTCGAGAAGTTCATCGACGTCAAATATACCGGCACCAAGCGCTTCGGCCTGGATGGCAGTGAAGCCACGATTCCGGCGCTCGAACAGATCATCAAGCGCGGTGGCGCGCTGGGGATCAAGGATATCGTGCTGGGCATGGCCCATCGCGGGCGCCTCAACGTGCTCACCCAGGTGATGCAGAAGCCGCACCGCGCCCTGTTCCACGAGTTCAAGGGCGGTGCCTTCTATCCCGACGATGTCGAGGGTTCGGGCGACGTGAAGTACCATCTGGGCGCCTCGTCGGACCGCGAGTTCGACGGCAAGAAGGTGCATCTGTCGCTGACCGCCAATCCGAGCCATCTCGAGATCGTCGATCCGGTGGTGCTGGGCAAGTCGCGCGCCAAGCAGGACCAGCACATCGCGCCGCTGGGCAAGCTGGTCAATATCCCGACCGAGGGCAAGCCCGACCGCTCCATGGTGCTGCCGCTGCTGATCCATGGCGATGCGGCCTTTGCCGGGCAGGGCGTGATCGCCGAATGCCTGGGCCTGTCGGGCCTCAAGGGCCATCGTACGGGTGGGTCGATCCACTTCGTCATCAACAACCAGATCGGCTTTACCACCTCGCCGATGTATTCGCGCTCCTCGCCCTATCCGACCGACGTCGCCAAGATGATCGAGGCGCCGGTGCTGCATGTGAATGGCGACGATCCCGAAGCGGTGGTGTTTGCCGCCAAGGTGGCGGTGGAATATCGCCAGAAGTTCGGCAAGCCGGTCGTCATCGACATGTTCTGCTATCGCCGGCATGGTCACAATGAGGGCGACGAGCCCAGCTTCACCCAGCCGCTGATGTATTCCAAGATCCGGGCGCACAAGACCACGCTCGAGATCTATGCGGAAAAGCTGGTGGGCGAAGGCCTGCTGTCGGTTGCCGATATCGAGCAGCTCAAGGCCGACTGGCGCGCGACGCTGGAAAAGGAATTCGAGGCCGGCCAGGACTATCGTCCGAACAAGGCCGACTGGCTCGATGGCGCCTGGAAGGATTTCCGGCCAGCTGATGCAGAGGGTCCGCGCCGCGGCGAGACCGGGGTCGAGATCGACCAACTGGTCAAGATCGGTACGGCACTGACGCGCGTTCCCGAGGGTTTCAACGTCCACAAGACGGTCAAGCGCTTCATGGACAACCGCCTGGCCGCGATCGAATCGGGCGAGGGCATCGACTGGGCCACGGCCGAATCGCTGGCCTTCGGCACATTGGTGACCGAGAGCCATCCGGTGCGCCTCAGCGGCCAGGACGTCGAACGCGGCACGTTCAGCCAGCGCCATTCGGTGCTCAATGACCAGCTGGTCGACAACAAGACCTATACGCCGCTCAACAATCTCGATCCCGAGCAGTGCCGCTACGAAGTCATCAATTCGATGCTGTCGGAAGAGGCGGTGCTGGGCTTTGAATATGGCTACTCGCTGGCCGAGCCCAAGGCGCTAACCATCTGGGAAGCCCAGTTCGGCGACTTCGTGAACGGCGCGCAGGTGGTGATCGACCAGTTCATCTCCTCGGGCGAGCGCAAGTGGTTCCGCATGAGTGGCCTGGTGATGCTGCTGCCGCATGGCTATGAAGGCCAGGGCCCCGAGCACTCCTCGGCGCGTCCCGAGCGCTTCCTGCAGCTGTGTGCGGAAGACAATATGCAGGTTGCCAACTGCACCACGCCGGCCAATTACTTCCATGCCCTGCGCCGCCAGGTGAAACGCGATTTCCGCAAGCCGCTGATCCTGATGACGCCCAAGAGCCTGCTGCGGCACAAGCGCGCCACCTCGGGTCTCGTCGAAATGGGTCCCGATTCGGTCTTCCACCGCCTGCTGTGGGATGATGCCGAAGCGCCGGGCGTGCCAAAGACCACGACCAAGCTGACCAGCGACGACAAGATTCGTCGCGTCGTGCTGTGCACCGGCAAGGTCTATTACGACCTGCTCGAAGATCGCGAAAAGAAGGGCATCGACGATGTCTATCTGCTGCGTATCGAGCAGCTCTATCCGTTCCCGGCCAAGGCGCTGCTGGACGAATTGAACCGCTTCAAGAATGCCGAAGTCATCTGGTGCCAGGAAGAACCCAAGAATATGGGTGCCTGGGCCTTCATTCAGCCTTATGTTGAATGGGTATTCGACCAGATGGGCCGGACCGGCCAGCGCGTGCGCTATACCGGTCGTCCGGCTTCTGCATCCACGGCAACGGGCCTGATGCGTACGCATCTGGCACAGCTGCAGGCCTTCCTCGACGAAGCCTTGGCACAATAAAAGGACTATACATGTCGACTGAAATCCGCGTGCCGACGCTGGGCGAAAGCGTCACCGAAGCCACTATCGGGCAGTGGTTCAAGAAGGTTGGCGATACCGTCGCTGCCGATGAACCGATTGTTGAACTCGAAACCGACAAGGTCACCATCGAAGTGCCGGCGCCTGCCGCCGGCGTGCTCGAGGCGATTGCCGCCCAGCAGGGCGAGACGGTCGATGTGGGTGCATTGCTGGGCGCCATTGGCGGCGCCGCCGGCGTCACCGTGACGGCCAAGCCTGCCGCGGCGGCGCCAGCCGAAGCCAAGTCGGCAGCGCCGGCCAACAATGCCGCCGGTCCCGAAGAGATCAGGCCTGAGCCTGCGGCTCAGCCGGTCACGGGGACCGACCGGGCTCCGGCCCCGTCGGCACAGAAGATGATTGCCGAGAACGGCCTTGATGCCGGCACCATTGCCGGTTCGGGCAAGGCAGGCCAGGTGCTCAAGGAAGACGTGCTGTCGGCCATGAGCAAGATTGCCGGTGCCCCGCCAGCAGCGCCTGCTGCGGCACCCGCGCCCGCCGCCAAGCCCGCCGAGGCCAAGGCACCAGTGGCGGCCCGCGCCCCGGTCGATGAAGGCGTGCGCGAAGAGCGCGTGAAGATGACGCGCCTGCGCCAGACCATTGCCCGCCGCCTCAAGGAAGCGCAGAACAGCGCCGCCATGCTGACCACCTTCAACGAGGTGGACATGGCGCCGGTGATGGCGCTGCGGACGCAGTACAAGGAACTGTTCGAGAAGAAGCACGGCGTCAAGCTCGGCTTCATGGGCTTTTTCACTAAGGCCGTGGTGCATGCCCTCAAGGAGATCCCGGCGGTCAATGCCGAGATCGACGGCGATGACCTGATCTACAAGCAGTATGCCAATATCGGCGTGGCCGTGGGTACCGACAAGGGCCTCGTGGTTCCGGTGGTGCGCGACGCCGACCAGATGAGCATTGCCGACATCGAAAAGGCCATCAATGGCCTGGGCAAGAAGGCCCGCGACGGGCAGCTGTCGATGGCCGACATGCAGGGCGGCACCTTCACCATTTCTAATGGTGGCGTCTATGGCTCGCTGATGAGCACGCCAATCCTCAATGCCCCGCAATCGGGTATTCTGGGCATGCACAAGATCCAGGATCGTCCCGTGGTGGTTGGCGGGCAGATCGTCATCCGGCCGATGATGTATCTGGCATTGAGCTATGATCACCGGATCGTGGACGGCAAGGAAGCTGTTACCTTCCTGGTCCGGGTCAAGGAAAGCCTTGAAGCGCCCGAACGCCTGGTGCTCGATCTCTAGATCGCCGCATTGGCATGACAGTCCTAGGGGGTCCGCTGCGGCGGGCCCCTTTTTGTTGGCGCTTTCGTGATGTCGGTGATGCTCGATGCTAACAGTCTGTTAACGCGCATGCTCCAGATGACAGCTCATGTTAACGCGTATTTTCCGGAGATGAGCGCCTGTTGCGTCCCCTGATCTGTTCGGCCCTGTTGTGGCTCGCCATCCTTGTCCCCGCCCACGCCCGGGATGAGGCCAATCCCGAACTGGTCGGCGAGCTGATGGCCTTTCATGGCGCCAGGGCGATCGTTGGGGCGATGACCACGCACTGTTACGAAACCACCGGGCTCGACAGCGCCTACCAGACTGCCAATGACAACTGGTATCTGCGCAATATCGGTTTTCTCGATCTGGCCAATCGCGTCGTCGAGCGGTTGGGTGGCGGCACGCCGGAGGCCGTGGCGGCGGCAGAGACCTATGGCGGCAGCCAGATCATGAGCGCCTATAACCAGGCCGATGACAAGGAGCAGTTCTGCCGGGGCTTTCTCGAGCAGGTCAATAGCGGCGCGCTGGACATCGACAAGACCCTGCCGGCCGCGCTGGAAAAGGCCCAGGCCATCGCCGCCCAATAGCGGCGCGCACAATGGCGGTTTGCGAAGCGGGCAGAGTTCGCTAAACAGGGATGGCCCGCTGTGACGGGTCCCTCTGTGCGCCTGGTGCCCAATTGGATTTTCCCTGGCTTGAATTTGCCGGCCTGATGCTGGCCTTTGGCATCAATGCGGTCATTCCCGGCGCCGATTTCGCCATGGTGCTGCGCCAGTCGATTGCCCATGACCGGCGCGCGGCGCTGTTCACCTCGGCGGGAATCGCCGCCTCGATCCTGGTGCATGGCAGCTACACGCTGCTGGGCGTCGGGGTCATTGTCGGTCAGTCGCTGCTGCTGTTCAATATTCTCAAATGGCTGGGTGCGGCCTATCTGGTCTATCTGGCCATTGCCGCCCTGCGCAGTCCGCCGCCGCAGCCGCCGGCCGTGGCCGAACTGGGCATGGCGCGGCGCGGCGATTTTGCCGCCTTTGCGCTGGGCTTCCTGACCAATCTGCTCAACCCCAAGGCCGTGCTGTTTTTCCTGGCGCTGTTTACCAGCCTGGTCTCGGCGCATACGGCGGGTGATATCAAGGTGTTCTACGTAGCCTGCATGAGCCTGATGCTGTTTGGCTGGTTCGCGCTGGTCTCGATGTTTTTTACGACCGCGTCGGTACGACAGGGATTTTTCCGCTTTGGACGGTGGTTTAATCGGGCTACCGGCATTACCTTCATCCTGCTGGCAGTGCGTGTCGCACTGGCCCAGCAACACTAACCAGTTTCGGGGCTTCCAATGGCAGACGTTTTCGACCTCACCATCATCGGCTCGGGTCCGGGCGGCTATGTCGCTGCGATCCGTGCAGCGCAGCTGGGCATGAAGGTTGCAGTGGTCGAGAAATGGGCCACCCATGGCGGCACCTGCCTCAATATCGGCTGCATTCCCTCCAAGGCGCTGCTGCATGCCTCCGAGCTCTTCGAAGAAGCCGGGCATGGCTTCAAGGCGCTGGGCATCGACATTCCGACGCCGGTGCTGAACCTGGCGCAGATGATGACGCACAAGACCGAAACGGTCGCGGCCAATGTCGGCGGCGTAGACTACCTGTTCAAGAAGAACAAGATCAGCACCTTCCAGGGCATCGGCACCATTGCTGCGCCGGGCAAGGTGCGCGTCACGCCACAGAATGGCGCGGCCGTCGAGATCGAGACCAAGAATATCGTCATCGCCTCGGGCTCGGTATCGGCCAACCTGCCGGGCATCGAAATCGACGAGAAGAAGATCGTCACCTCCACCGGGGCGCTGAGTCTGGAAAAGGTGCCCGCCAAGCTGGTAGTGATCGGCGCCGGCGTGATCGGGCTCGAGCTGGGCTCGGTCTGGGCGCGGCTGGGCAGCCAGGTGACGGTGGTCGAATATCTCGACCGCATCCTGCCGGGCATGGACAGCGAAGTGGCGCGGCAGTTCCAGCGCATGCTGCAGAAGCAGGGCATGGAGTTCAAGCTCTCGAGCAAGGTCTCGGGCGTCGACAAGCAGGACAATGGCGCGCTCAAGGTCTCGGTGGAGCCGGCCAAGGGCGGGGCGGCCGAGCTGCTCGACGCCGATGTGGTGCTGGTGGCCATTGGCCGTAAACCCTATACCGAAGGGCTGGGGCTCGACATCGTCGGGGTGGCGCTGGATGAACGCGGCCGGGTGCGCGTGGATGGCCAGTACAAGACCTCGGTCGACGGCATCTATGCGATCGGCGACGTGATTGCCGGCCCGATGCTGGCGCACAAGGCCGAGGACGAGGGCATTGCAGTGGCCGAGATCCTGTCGGGCCAGGCCGGGCATGTGAACTATGCCGCCATTCCCTCGGTGGTCTATACCAATCCGGAAGTGGCCAGCGTCGGCAAGACCGAGGACGAGCTCAAGGCCGAGGGGATCGAATACAAGATCGGCAAATTCCCGTTCAGCGCCAATGGCCGGGCCAAGGCGATGCTGGCAACGCAGGGCTTCGTCAAGATCCTGGCCGATGTCGATACAGACCGGGTGCTGGGCGCGCATATCGTGGGCAAGAATGCCGGCGAGATGATCCACGAACTGGTGGTGCTGATGGAGTTCTCCGGATCGGCGGAGGACCTGGCGCGTAGCACGCATGCACATCCGACGCTGTCGGAAGCGGTGCGCGAGGCCGCCCTGTCGCTGGGCGACGGCGCCATCCACATCTAGTCCCCGTCCAGCAGATTCGCTCTACAATGACGCCGCCGGGATCAGTCCTGGCGGCGTTGCTGTATTCAGTTGCCCATGCTGACGAGATTTTCCCGCCAGAAGTCATCATACAAGTAATCCACAATTGTATGTTGACTCATTCCAGGTTCTTCCATACCAGTTTGGGCACCAAGATGACGCAGAGTCCGGAGGAGGAGGATGGGTCGGTCTTGTGTGGCGGGGCGAAGGCTGCGCGCCACAGTGAACGGCAGCGGTCGCGACAGGCTGGAGGACGGCCTGACCGGTGCCATAAGACAATTGGGAGGACTCCATGTTTCATCTGCCTAAACTGGCAGCGACCGCGCTTGTCGCTGCATCCCTGATGGTTTCGACGGCCAGTGCCCAGACGGTACTGCGCTCGTCCGATACCCATCCCGATGGCTATCCGACCGTCGAAGCGGTCAAGCACTTTGGTGAGCTGTTGGGCGAGAAAACCGAGGGCCGCTATGGGGTCGAGGTGTTCCATTCGGCCCAGCTGGGCCAGGAAGCCGATACGATCGAACAGACCCAGTTCGGCGTGATCGACATGAACCGCATCTCGATCGGCGCCTTCGGCACCCAGGTGCCCGCGGCTACCGTGACGCAGCTGCCCTATATCTTCCGCTCGGCCGACCATTTCCACAATGTGCTCGATGGCCAGATCGGCGAAGAGATCCTGGCCGCCTTCGATGCCGTGGACCTGGTTGCGCTGGCCTTCTATGACGGCGGCGCGCGGTCGTTCTACAATAGCGAAAAGCCGATCACCTCGCTTGACGACATGACCGGCATGAAGTTCCGCGTGATGGGGTCGGACATCTTCGTGGACATGGTTGCCGCGCTGGGCGGCAATGCCACCCCGATGCCCTATGGTGAAGTCTATTCGGGAATCCAGACCGGCGTCATCGACGGCGCCGAGAACAATTATCCGAGCTATGATACGGCAGGCCATGCCGAAGTCGCCAAGTTCTACTCCCTCGATGAGCATCTGATGGTGCCCGAAGTGCTGGTGATCTCCAAGATCGTCTGGGACGGGCTGACGCCCGAGGACCAGGCGCTGTTCCGCGAGGCAGCCAAGGAATCCGTCGCCAAGCAGCGCGAACTCTGGGCCGCCAAGGAAGTGGAATCCAAGGCCGCAGTGGAAGCGCTGGGCGCGCAGATCAACGTGGTCGACAAGGCCCCCTTCATCGAAGCCATGAAGCCGGTCTACGAGAAATACGTCACCGATCCGGCGCTGCAGGACCTGGTTGCCCGCATCCAGGCGACCGAGGGCTGAGGCTTTCTTCCGGGCTGGCGCACAGCGCCGGCCCGATCCCATCGTGGCGGAGAAACTGACGTGAAACACTGGCTCATGCCCATCAGTCGCGCCCTGGAGCGTCTGTCCAATGCCATCCTGTGGCTAGCCGGTTTCGGCCTCATCGCCATGACGCTCATCGTCGCCTACCAGGTGTTCATGCGCTTCGTCATCAATGCCTCGCCGTCCTGGACGGAAGCGGGGGCCATCATGCTGGTGACCTGGTTCGTCTTTCTGGGCGCGGCCGTGGGGGTGCGCGAGAATTTCCACATGGGCTTTGACGTGCTGCTCTATCTGCTGCCGCCCAGCGCCAAGCCATGGCTGCGGAGCATCAGCGACATTGCCGTGTTCGGCTTTGCCTTCGGCATGGTCTGGTATGGCGGCGAGCTGGCGATCCGCTACTGGTCCACCCGCATTCCGGTGCTCGGCCTGCCGACATCCTTCACCTATTTCCCCATCGTGGTCTCGGGCTTGCTGATGTGCCTGTTCGCGCTGGAGCGAGTGCTGCTGCGCCTGGCCGGTGAGCCGATTGACGATCTGCCGACCGACCCGACCGTGACCGAGGCCTGACACTCATGGAATACTGGATCCTGTTCGGGGTGTTCACGCTGCTGATGCTGATCGGCACCCCCATCGCCTATTGCCTCGGCATAGCCAGCTTTGCCACCATCGTCTATCTGGGTCGCCCTGCCATCGTGGTGTTCCAGCAGCTCAATTCGGGCGTATCGGCCTTCAGCCTGCTGGCCATTCCCTTCTTCATCTTTGCCGGCGACCTGATGATGCGCGGCGGCATTGCGGCGCGGATCATTGCCTTTGCCGGCTCGCTGATCGGGCACGTGCGCGGCGGCCTGGGGCAGGTCAATATCGCCGCCTCGACGCTGTTCGGCGGGATTTCCGGCTCGGCCGTGGCGGAAGCGGCCGCGGTGGGCGGCATCATGATCCCGCAGATGAAGGCGCGCGGCTACGGCGCCGACTATGCGGTCAATGTCACCTCGATGGCCGCGCTGATCGCGCTGCTGCTGCCGCCCAGCCACAACATGATCATCTACTCGCTGTCGGGCGGCGGCAATATCTCCATCGCCGACCTGTTCACGGCCGGCATAATTCCCGGTCTGCTGCTGGCGCTGGCGCTGTCGATCACCGCCTATATCGTGGCGGTCAAGCGCGGCTATCCGACCGAGCCGTTCCCCGGCTTGCGCCAGGCGGGCTATTTCTTCCTTGCCTCGATTCCCGGGCTGATGCTGATTGCCATCATCTTCGGCGGCGTGCGCTCGGGCATCTTCACGGCGACGGAAAGCTCCTGCATCGCGGTGTTCTATGCCTTCCTCGTCACCGTGCTGGTCTATCGCTCTCTGGGCTGGAGCGAGTTCGTGCATTCGGTGCTGGGGGCGGTGCGCACCACGGCGATGGTGCTGTTCATCATCGGCGCGGCCGCCTCCTTTGGCTGGCTGATGGCCTATCTCAAGGTGGCCATCATCCTCACCGACGGCATTGCGGCGATCTCGAGCGATCCGCTGCTGGTGCTGCTGATGATCAATGTGCTGCTGCTGGTGCTGGGCACCTTCATGGATATGGGCCCGCTGATCATCATCACGACGCCCATCTTCCTGCCGATCGCCAAGAGCTTCGGCATCGATCCGGTGCATTTCGGGGTGATCATGATCCTCAATCTGGGGATCGGCCTCAACACGCCGCCGCTGGGCCCGGTGCAGTTCGTGGCCGCCGCGGTGGGCAAGATCACCGTCTGGGAGGCGATGCGCAGCATCTGGCCCTTCTATGGCGCCGGTCTCGTTGTGCTCGGCCTGGTGACCTATATACCGGCCCTGTCGCTGTGGTTGCCGGCACTGTTCAGGGGTAATTGATGAGTCTCAACGACGAGGTCCTGGCACTGAGCCGCAAGCCCAAGCTGGCCGATCTGGTGATCGGCTCGCTGCGCAAGCGCATTGCCGAGGGCGAGTTCGAGGCCGGCGGCAAGCTGCCCACCGAAAGCCAGATGACCGCGATCTTCGGGGTCAGCCGGACGGTGGTGCGCGAAGCGATTGCGGCGCTGGCGGCCGACGGGCTGGTGCAGTCGCGCCAGGGTGCCGGGGTGTTCGTGATGGCCAATGCCGCCAGCCCGTTTTCAGCGATCGGCGCGAGCAGCTCGAACAAGATCTCGGTGGCGCTCAATGTGCTCGAAGTGCGCATGGGCATCGAGATCGAATCGGCGGGGTTGGCGGCCATGCGGCGCAGCTCGAGCCAGGACGCGGCCATCCAGGAGGCCTGGAACGAGTTCGAGCGGCAGATCAAGGCCGGCACGCCGACCGGCAAGACCGATTTCGCCTTTCACCGCGCCATCGCGGCGGCGACCAACAACCCGTTCTATATCGAGGTGCTCGACGGGCTGGGCAGCCGCACCATTCCCTGCGACGTGGCGTCGCCCTGGGGCACGGAAAGCGTGCTGACGCTGGAATACCAGCTGGGTCTGCAGCAGGAGCATCTGACCATTCTGAGGGCCATTTCAGCCCAGGACGCCGGCGCGGCGCGTGAGGCGATGCGCCAGCACCTCTGGCTCAGCCAGGAGCGCTATCGCCAGCGGCTGCGCGAACAATGAACAGGAAGCAGGACCAAGCATGAGCACCGATTTCGACATCCGTTTCGCCATTGATCCGGTGAGCGCGAGCACGATGAATACGGCGGAGTTGCGCGAGCATTTCCTGATCGAGGAACTGTTCACCCTGGGCGGGGTGAACTGGACCTATACCCATTATGACCGCATGGCGGTGGGCGGGGCGATGCCGGGGGCCAAGCCGCTGGCGCTCGAAACCATCAAGCCGACCGGGACGGACAATTTCCTCGACCGGCGCGAGCTGATCGCCGCCAATATCGGCGGGCCGGGCACGATCACGGTGGATGGTGTCGCCCATGATGTGGGTAGCAAGGACATGCTCTATGTCGGCATGGGCAATGCGGACGTGACGTTCGCCTCAGCCGACGCCGGCACGCCGGCCAAGTTCTACCTGCTGAGTGCACCAGCTCATGCCGCTTACCCGACAAAGCTGATCCGCCAGGCCGATGCCAAGCGGCTCGACCTGGGCAGCAAGGAAGCGGCCAATGAGCGGAGCATCTTCCAGTTCGTCAATGCCGACAGCGTGCAAACCTGCCAATTGGTGGTGGGGCTGACCAGCTTCGCGCCCGGCTCGGTATGGAACACCATGCCGGCGCATGTGCATGACCGGCGCATGGAAGCCTATCTCTATTTCGAGCTCGATCCGGCGGCGCTGGTGGTGCATCTGATGGGTGAGCCGGACGAAACCCGGCATCTCATCGTGCGTAACGAGCAGGCCGTGATTTCGCCACCCTGGTCGATCCATGCGGGCGCCGGCACCGGTTCCTATACTTTCATCTGGGCCATGGCCGGCGACAATGTCGACTATACCGATGTCGAGAAGATCGGCATGGACGAGCTGCTGTGAGCGATCTTTCCGCATTCAGCCTTGAGGGCAGGACGGTGCTGGTCACCGGCGCCAATACCGGCATCGGGCAGGGCATTGCCCTGTCCATCGGCCGGGCCGGCGGCAGGGTGATCGGTGTCGGGCGCTCGGACATGGAGGAGACGGCGGGGCTGATGGGCGATCTTGGCGCGGCGTTCGTGGCGATCAAGGCCGATCTGGGCTCGACGGCAGCGGCACAGGCCATGTTCGATGCGGCCTGGGAAGCGCATGGCCCCCTTGATGGCCTGGTCAACAATGCCGGCATCATCAAGCGGGCGGACGCGGTGGATTTCACCGAGGCCGACTGGGACGCGGTGATGGACATCAACCTCAAGTCGATGTTCTTCCTCTGCCAGGCCATGGGCAGGAAGGCGCTGGCGGCGGGGCGGCCGGCCCAGATCGTCAACATATCTTCCATGTTGAGCTTCCAGGGCGGCATCAGGGTGGCCAGCTATACCGCGTCCAAGAGTGGCGTGCTGGGGATTACAAGGCTGCTGGCCAACGAATGGGCGGCCAGGGGGATCAATGTCAACTCGATTGCCCCGGGCTATATCGAGACCAATAATACCGAGGCGCTGCGGGCCGATCCGGATCGGTCGGCCTCAATCCTGGGGCGCATTCCGGCCGGCCGCTGGGGTGTGCCGTCCGACATTGGCGATGCGGCAGTGTTCCTGCTGTCGCGCGCTGCCAACTATATGCATGGCGCCGTCATCCCGGTGGATGGCGGCTGGCTGGCGAGGTGAATTGATGAGCGAGCAGAAACTCTTTGCGCAGGCCGATGAGGGCGAGGTCAAGGTGCTGGCGCCGGGCAATACGCGGCGGGTGCTGATCCATACGCCCGAGCTGATGCAGGTGGAATTCGGCTTCGACAAGGGGGCGGTGGGGGCGCTGCACAGCCATAGGCATGTCCAGGTGAGCTATGTGGTCGAGGGCAGCTTCGAGGTGACCATCGATGGCAAGACGGAGACCGTGGGGACCGGCGGCAGTTTCATCGTGCCCTCGGGCCTGGTGCATGGCGTGCTGGCGCTGGAACAGGGACGGCTGATCGATGTGTTTACGCCGCTCAGACAGGATTTTTTGTAGCGCCGTGCTGGGTCAGACGCTCCCTCTCCCGTTCACGGAGAGGGGGACCACGCGGAGCGTGGTGGAGAGGGGAGTCACACGCGCAGTGGTTGCCCGAGACCTTGCGCAAGCGGCTCCCCCTCCACCTCCTGACGGCGGTCCCCCTCCCCCACAGGCGGGGGGGGGAGGGGGCACTGCCTTACCCAATCTCTGCCAGCATGGTGGCATAGGCGCTGTCGTGGCGGCCCGTGGCATTGTCCATTTCCGGTCTAGTCAGCACGCCGCGGCGGGGCGGGATATAGCTCGAGATGCGGCGCTTGGGGGCCTCCGACCACGTCAGGTTGAAGGCGGCCAGCTTGGGAAAGAACTCCATCTCCGAATAGGGCAGGTGATCGTGCACAAACCAGGCCAGGGCCTCCCAGTCGGTGGTGCGCTCGTAATAGGGGACGAAGCTGTTGACGACCACGCAGGCGGTAGCGCCCATGCGGCCCTCGGCATCGTGGCGGTCCCAGATATGGCCGGCATAATTGGCCTCGTTGCTGGCGCAGTTGAGCTTGTTGAGATTGCCGAACTGGTTGACGGCGCAGGAGCGGAAGGCCGAGCGGATGGAGATCCGGCCGAAGCGGGCCTGCAGCGGTTCGAGCAGGTTTTCACACAGGGCCATGCCGGCGGCGATGGCCAGGTCGGGATCGTCGGGAATATTGGGCAGGCCATGGATGGTGGCGATCTCGGAATAGAGAAAGTCACGCATGAAGAAGCTCGCGGAAAGGCGGACGCGGCCGAGCTCTTCAAGACCCTTGACGCTTTGGGGTTGACGCATGCTGGGCTCCGGCGCTTGAGAGGGGCATGGTGCGCGCTATCCTGGCGAACACAACCCGGTTTTGACGGGAAGGAACGAGATGCTGATCGTCATCTTCTACATCGCCATCACGGTCGAGGCGATGACGGCCGCGCTGGCGGCGGGGCGACGCCAGATGGACTGGTTCGGCGTCTGCGTGCTGGCCTGCGTGACCGCGCTGGGCGGCGGTTCGGCGCGTGACATCATTCTGGGGCATTATCCGCTGAGCTGGGTCGCCAATCCCTGGCTGCTGCTGCTGGCCTGCGGGGCGGCAATATTCACCATCGCCATCGCCCGCGTGGTGCACCGGCTGCGCTGGCCGTTCCTGCTGCTCGATGCGCTGGGGCTGGTGGTGTTCTCGATCATCGGGTGCGATGTGGCGATCGAGATGGGGCTGCATCCGGTGATCGTCATCGTGGCGGGCATGCTGACCGGCATTGTCGGCGGCATTCTGCGCGACGTGCTGTGCAATGACATTCCGCTGGTGTTCAGCGGCGAGCTCTATGCCACGGTGTCGGCGGTGACGGGCATCCTCTATTTCGGCGGGCTGACGCTGGGCTGGCCGCAGGAACCGGTCATTATCGGCGCCATGGCGGTGGGGTTCGGGCTGCGGGTTGCCGCCATCGTGTTCAAATGGGAAATGCCGCGCTTTGTCTATGACAAGGACCTGCGATGAACCCCCAGCGCATCGTGCTCTCGCGCAAGGCGGGGTTTGACCTGCAGACAATTTCGCAGGCGCTCAACGGCCTGCCGGCGCAGTCGGTGGCGCGGCCGGGCCCGTGGGGCAATCCCTTCAGCATTGTCGATGTGGCGGCCGAAACGGGGATGGATCATGACGCGGCCCAGGCCGAGGCGGTGGCGCGCCATGCCCGTTGGCTGGCGGGGGAACTGGCCACGGATCGGACGCCGCCGGGCCACGACGCGATCAGGGCGGCGCTGGGCGGCAAGAACCTGGCGTGCTGGTGCCGGGCCGGAACGCCCTGCCATGTCGACACGCTGCTGGCTTTAGCCAACAAATAGCCCTTTGCTGCCGCGTCCGCATGTGGCAAGGCACTACCATACAAGAACGGAGCAATATCTTGCGACAGACGTGGCGGTGGTTCGGACCCAAGGACCTGTGCAGCATCGACGACATCACCCAGGTGGGCGCCGAAGGCGTGGTCAGCGCGCTGCATCACGTGCCCAATGGGGTGGTCTGGACGTCAGAGGAGATCGCCAGGCGCCATGCCGAGATCGCCACGCGCAAGGACGGTTCACCCTCGGGACTGACCTGGGACGTGGTCGAGAGCCTGCCGGTGTCGGAAGACATCAAGAAGCAGAAAAATGACTGGCGCCAGCACATCGCCAATTACAAGATTTCGATGCAGAACCTGGCGAACAGCGGCATGGAGGTGATCTGCTACAATTTCATGCCGGTGCTGGACTGGACGCGCACGGACCTGCGCTGGGGCGTGCCCAATGGCGGCTCGTGCATGCGCTTCGACATCAATGATTTCGCCGCCTTCGACATCCATATCCTGCAGCGCGACGGGGCCGGTGCCGACTATTCCAATGCCATTGCGGACGAGGCGGGCCGACGCGCGGCGGCGCTGGATGAGGACGGCAAGAAGCAGCTGGCGCGCAATGTGACCATGGGACTGCCGGGCTCGACCGAGTCCATGTCGCTTGACGATGTGCGGGCGCATCTGGCCGAATATGCGGGGATCAGCCGCGAGAGGCTGCAGGCCAATTTCGTCGATTTTCTCGAGGAAGTCATCCCGCTGGCCGAGGATCTGGGGCTGCGCTTCTGCTGCCATCCGGACGATCCGCCGTTCGCGCTGCTGGGCCTGCCGCGGGTGATGTCGACCGAGGTCGACTACAATTATATCCTGGATGCGGTCGACAGCCCGGCCAATGGCATGACGCTGTGTTCTGGTTCGCTCGGCGCGCGGCCGGACAATGACCTGCCCGGCATGATGGAACGGCTGGGCGACAAGGTGCATTTCCTGCACCTGCGCAACGTCAAGCGCGACAATGACGACATTGTCGGCTCGTTCTACGAGGCCGAGCACCTGGCGGGGGATACCGACATGGTGGCGCTGATCGCAGCGGTACTGCGCGAGGAAGGCAGGCGCCGCGCCGCCGGCCGGCCGGATCACTCCATTCCCATGCGTCCCGACCACGGCCAGGACATTCTGGACGACCTCGGACGGCGGTCGCAGCCGGGCTATCCGACGATCGGGCGGATGAAGGGATTGGCCGAGTTGCGCGGCGTGATGACGGCCCTGGCGCACCCGCAGCGCTGATACCGGCACCACTATTGCCCGGATCGTTCGAGGATCCGGGCAATAGTTTACGACTTCTCAAAGGGTTGCGCGCAGTCTGGGAGCATCTTCGGCGAGGCGCAACGTGATTACACTGACGGCATTCCAGAGGGTGGTGGACTGGTTCATTCCGCCGCACATGGCGCATGACCTGCACACGCGCAAGCGCGTGCAGATGTTCATTATCAGCCATATCTTCGGGCCGATCATCGCCTCGCCCATCCCGGTCTTCCTGTGGTTTGCCGACCCCCAACCCTGGCCGCATGTGGCGATCCTGGCCGCCTCGATCTATGGTTTCTGGCCGTTTCTGGCGCTGGTGAAGCTGTTCGGGCGCTTCTATACGCCCCTGGCCATGGCGTCGGTGCTGAACCTGACCTTCTGCATCCTGTGGGGCACCTACAATTACGGGGGCACCAGTTCGCCGTTCCTGGTGTGGTTCGTGCTGACGCCGCTGCTGGCCTTCATGTATCTGGGCGCGACCTGGACCGCGCGCATCTTCGTGCTGGCCCAGATCACGCTGGGCCTGGCGCTGATGTATGGCATCTATCTCTACGGCGATTTCCCGCAATATATTCCGGTCGCCGACATGGCCCTGGCGGGCGTGCTGTCGGCGATGGGCGCCAATATCTATGTTTTCATGATGGCGGCCTATTACTCGAGCGTGGTGGACAGCCAGTCCGAGTTGATCAAGGAAATCGACCGGCACCAGTATACGCTCAAGGCGCTGACCAGCGCCAAGGACGATGCCGAGCGGGCCAATGGCGCCAAGTCCGACTTCCTGGCCAAGATGAGCCACGAACTGCGCACGCCGCTCAATGCGGTGCTGGGTTATTCGGAAATCCTGCTCGAAGATGCCGAGCTGGACGGTCGGGGCGAGCAGATAGCGGATCTGCAGAAGATCAGCGCGGCGGGCAAACACCTGCTGGCCATGGTCAACGACATTCTCGACATCTCCAAGATCGAGGCAGGCAAGATGGCCCTGCATGTCGAGACTGTCGACCTGGACCGGCTGATTGACGACGTCGAGTCGACCGCGCGTCCCTTGGCCGCCAAGAACACCAACAATTTCGTGGTCGAGCGTGGGCCCAATCTCGGCACGATGCGGGCCGATGCGACAAAGGTGCGCCAGACGGTGTTCAACCTATTGTCGAACGCGGCCAAGTTTACCCAGAACGGCACGATCACGCTGGCTGTCAGCCGGGACGAGGGGTGGCTGGAAATTGCCGTGGTGGACACCGGTATCGGCATTTCGCGGGAGCAGCAGCAGGCGCTGTTTTCCAACTTCACCCAGGCCAGTGCCAAGATCACGGCCGTCTATGGCGGCACCGGGCTTGGCCTGGCCCTGAGCCAGAACCTGTGCCGCTTGATGGGCGGTGAAATCGAGGTCGAAAGCGAGATCGGCAAGGGCAGCCGCTTCACCATCCGCTTGCCGGCCCAGGTTGAAAAGGCTGCCCAATCGTCGGAGCAGGCGCTGTTTGGAGCATCGCGCGGGCGGGATGAAGTCGATTTCGCCAGCGAGGCCGAGGAGGATCAGCAGCACAGGGAGGGCTATGCCGGGCTCAGCGGGCATCTGCTGGACCACAACAAGCGCGAGCGGCTGCTGGTGGTCGATGACGACCGCAATTTCCTCGAGCTGGCCGAGCGCCTGCTGATCCGCGAGAATTACACGCCGATCTGTTCGGATGCGCCCCAGTCGGCGCTGCAGATAGCGCGGACGGTCAAGCCGGCGGCGATTTTCCTCGATATCCTGATGCCCGGCTTCGATGGCTGGGACGTGTTGGCGGCCCTGCGGGCCGATCCGATCACCGCGGACATTCCGGTCTTCATGATTTCAATCCTGGCCGAGCGCAGCAAGGCGCTGGCGGCCGGGGCCGACGGCATCGTGATGAAGCCGCTCGATGCGTCAAAGGTAAAGGCGGCGCTGGCGGCGCTCAAGTCGGTGCGCGGGCAGCGCAAGGCCGCCAATGTTCAGATTGGATAGATTATGGCCCTGATTCTGATTGTTGAAGACAACCCGATCAACCGCGATGTGCTGGGACGCCGGCTGGAGCGCCGAGGGTTCTCGATCCGCTTTGCCGAAGACGGGCCCAGCGGCATTGCGGCGGCCAGATCACTGATGCCGGACGTCATCCTGATGGATATCGGGCTGGGCGAGATGGATGGGTGCGAAGCGACGCGCCGGATCCGGTCGGACCCCGAGACGGCGGCGCTGCCCATCATTGCCCTGACGGCCAGCGCCTTTGAATCCGACCGCGCCAAGGCGCTGGCGGCCGGCTGCATCGATTTTGATACCAAGCCGGTGGACCTGCCGCGCCTGCTGGGCAAGATGGCGGCCGTGCTGGGTCCCAAGATGCCCGCTGCTGCCTTGGCCCAGCTTTAGCGCTACCGTACCAGGAGAAGGGCGGCCGCCAATGGCGGCCGCCTGCCCAGGTCAGGCGACTTCAGGGGTGGCCGAAGGGATCGGGCGAACCGGCTCCTGTATGCCTTCGTGGCCCAGCCGATATTCGAGGTCGGCGTCGCGCATGGCCTTGGCCAGGATCTGGACGACCTGATCGATATCCTCATGGGTATGGGAGGCCATGACCTGGAAGCGGAACCGGGCACCGCCCTGCGGTACGGCAGGATATTCCACGAGATTGGCAATGCCGCCCAGCGCCATCAGATGGCGGGAGGCATAGCGACCAACGCCTTCCAGGCCAAGCCGGACCGGGACGATGGGGGAGGGATCACCCAGCGTCTCCAGACCCGCGCTGGTCAACTGGGCGCGCAGATAGAGGATGTTGTCCATCAGCTTGCGCCGCAGCGAGCGACCTTCCTCGGAGCGCACGATCGACAGGGCCGTCAGCACCGTGGCCGCCTGTACCGGCGAGAGGGCGTTGGAGAAGGTGTGGGTGGCGCTGTAATATTTGAGATATTCCGCCGCCGCCCTGGTCTTGACGGCGATGAAGCCGCCATTGGAGGCGAAGGTCTTGGAGAAGCTGCCGATGATGATGTCGGCGTGATCAAGGGCATTCTGCAGGCCCAGATGCCCCAAGCCATCGTCGCCGACCGATCCCAGATCATGGGCGCAATCGACCAGGAGGGTGGCGTTGAACTGGTCGCACAGGGCCCGCATGGCCGCCAGGTCAGGCGTATCGGAGTGCATGGAGAACAGGCTCTCGGTCACGACCAGAATGCCATTGTCCGGATCATCGGCCCGAATGCGCTCCAGCTTGCGCGTCATGGCGTCCAGGTTGAGATGGCCGTGATAGTGGATGTGCTGCGTGGCAGCCTTGGCACCCTCCTGCAGGCAGGAATGGGCCAGGATATCCATGACCACGTGGTCATTGGCGCGGACAAAACCTTGGACCGAGCCATAGCCGGCAGCCCAGCCGGTGGGATAGAGCACGATCTGGCGGCCACCCAGGAAAGACGACAGGCTCTCTTCGAGCAGCAGCGAATTGGCGGTATTACCGAGCAGGGCAGCGGAGCCGGCGCTGTGCACGCCATACTTGTCGATCGCCTCGATGGCGGCCTGCTTGATGGCGGGATGGGACGACAAGCTCAGATAATCCTGGCTGGCAAAGTTGATGCCCGAGAAGGCGTCGCCGGAATCGCTCCTGGCTTCGCAGCGTGCCGTCGGGGCGCTTGAGGTAGAGCGGGCATAGGGCCAAAGATCATGTTCCCGGCGCAAATTCTGCCAGGTGTAGAAGTCGGCCACCCGGGCCGTCAGATCGGCACCGGCAGGGGAACGGAAATCACGCAGACTCCCGGCCAGGGCGGCCTCGGGAACGGGCTTGTAGGGTGTACTCATTGAGGCTCTCCAAGGCTGGACGTCTTCCGTCTTTACAACGAAGCTACGGGAGCGGCTCGAAAATCGACGTCGCTGGCGGACATTATCGCGGGAGAGCCCAACTTACTCAAACTTTACCTTAATGATTGGTAACCGGGCCGAGATTGCCTTGCAAAGCAAGGCCGGAGAAAACGCAAAATTAAGTGCTGCCGACCATTGTGCCCGCATGAGCAACAGCACAAAAATCGGCCTGCTTTCGTCGATCAACGGCTTCGTCGACCGCGCCATCGGGGCCGACGGATTGTCGTCGACCGTGCGGCAGAAGCTGTTGCGCCAACAACTGGGTTCGGTGCGCCAGATGATGCCTGCCCTGCTGGCGGCTATGGTGGTGGTATCGGTCGTACTGCTGGTGCTGACCTGGGGCAATGCGCGATTCTGGCCGCTGGCGGTGACCATCGGGGCCATCAATGTGCTGCAGCTGCACGCCACCTATCTGGCCTGGCGGAATGTCCGGCGCGAGAGCGACCCCAGAGCCCCCAAAGCCGTCGGTCGCACGGTCATCTATGCGCTGGTGCTCGGATTGCTATGGAGCGTGGTGTTCAACCTGTTGCCGCTCGAGCTGAATGCCACCATGCGGGGCGCGGCCATCATCTGCGCGGGGGGACTGCTGTGCATCTCCATGATGGCGCTGGTGCATTACCCTCAGGCACTGGCTGCCTTCACCATTCCGCTGATCACGGGCGTGCTGGGCACGGTCATCGCGCCGGGTTCAACTTCCAGCCTCTGGGTGGAAAGCGTGCTGCTGATGGCCTTCACCTCGGTCATGGTGGGAATTACCTTCAAGCATGCGGCAGCCTTTGTGGCGCATCGGGCTTCGGAAATGCTGCTCGAGGAGCGGGGAGAGATCATCGAACTGCTGCTGGGCGAGTTCGAGCAGAGCACGTCCGACTGGATCTGGGGTTCGGACGCGGACGGGTCGATCAACCGCATTTCCCGCGGCTTTACCGCTGCGACGGGACTGAGCGAGGATGACCTGATTGGTGCCGATTTCGTGCATTTCATGCAATGCGTCACGCCCGCCGATGATCCGCTGATGGCGCATCTGGAAAGCGATATTGCCGCGCGCAGCACCTTTCAGGATGTGGAACTGCGCGTGTCGGCTGCCGGCGTGGACTGCTGGTGGAGCCTGACCGGCAAGCCGGCCTTCGACGATGCCGGCCGCTATCTGGGCTATATCGGTACGGGGTCCGATATTACACGGCGCAAGCTGGCCGAGCGCCGCATTACCATGCTGGCCCATCATGACCCGATGACCGGGCTGCTGAACCGGAACAAGTTCACCGAACAGCTCAATAGCTGCGTGGCGAGGCTGGAGCGCTATGGCACCCCGTTCGCCATGATGTTTCTGGACCTCGATCAATTCAAGCGGGTCAATGACAGCCGCGGGCACATGGCGGGGGATAGCCTGCTGGTGCAGGTGGCGCAGCGCATCAGCGAGCGGGTGCGCGAGCCTGACCTGGCCGCTCGGCTGGGTGGCGATGAATTCGCCATCCTGCTGCCCAATACCGGCGACGCCGACAGTGTCGGCCGGCTGGCCGAGACCCTCATCGCCGATATCCGGCATCCCTACAGCATTGACGGCGACCTGGTGAGTATCGCGGTGAGCATCGGGGTGGCGATGGCGCCGCTCAATGGCACGCAGCCCGACGAAATCCTGCGCAATGCCGATCTGGCATTGTACCGCGCCAAGGCGGACGGGCGCAGTACCTATCGCTTCTTCGAGAGCCAGATGGACAGCGAGGCGCGCGAGCGACGCCTGCTGGAAGTGGAACTACGCGACGCCGTGGCCAAGGGTCAGCTGGCGCTGCACTATCAGCCGGTGGTGGCCACCGAGGATGAACGACCGGTCGGCTTCGAGGCCCTGATCCGCTGGAACCATCCCGGCCGCGGACTGGTCCCCCCCGCCATTTTCATTCCCGTCGCCGAGCTGTCGAGCCTGATTGCCGATATTGGCGACTGGACGATCGAGCAGGCCTGCATGACGGCAGCCAGCTGGCCCGAGCACCTGACCGTGGCGGTCAACCTTTCGGCCAAGCATTTCCGACTCTCCGACATCTCGCTGGTCGTGCAGAAGGCACTGGCCATGTCGGGCCTGGCGCCGCACCGGCTGGAGCTCGAAATCACCGAGAACCTGCTGATGGAAAATCCCGACGAAGTGGTGCCGCGGCTGGCCGAACTACGCCAGCTGGGGGTGACGATCGCCATGGACGATTTCGGCACGGGCTATTCCAGCCTGAGCTACCTGCTGAAATTTCCCTTTGACCGGATCAAGATCGACCGTTCTTTCGTGCATGCCTCGGGCGAGGACGAGGTGGCGCGCGAAACGCTCAGGGCCATTGCCTCGCTGGGGCGGACGCTCAAGCTCAAGATCACCGCCGAAGGGGTCGAGACCCGGGAACAGGCGGACTTTCTGGCCGCCATCGCCTGCCAACAGCTGCAGGGCTATTATTTCGGGCGGCCGCTGGATCCGCCCGCCCTGGCGCAGTATTTGATGATCCGCTTTGCGGACCGCGCTGTGGCGCTCAAGGCCGAGGTCGAGCAGCAGCTGGCGGCGATCGCCAGCTAGACTAGTCTTCGAGCAAATAGGCGCCGGCCCGGCCGGGCAGGACGGCGGTGCCCACCAGCTTGGCGATGCCGGCGCCGCGCCGGACATATTTGCCGCTGACCCGGGACAGCACGAAACCGTCGGTGCCGGCCAGGATCGGGCGGCGGGCCATGAAGGCGGCCGGACCATCCATGGCAATGAGGTCGGCGATGGGCTGGCCCTTGCTGACGCGCTCGCCCAACTGGACATGATAGGCCAGAAGACCCGGCGCATCGGTGCGCAGCACTTCGGTGGCCTCGAACGGGGTCGGACCGGGAGCCGGCTGGGGCTTGGCGCCAGGATCGGCCTGGATGAGGCCCCGACCGGCGAGAAAGCCGAACAGGCCCGCCGCATCTTCCTGGCCGAGATGATCGAAGCTGTCGGCCCGGCCCCGATATTCCAGCGTAGCGGTTTCCGCGGCTGTCGGGATGGGGTGGTCGGGATTGGCCAAGCGGGCCTTGCGGAACAGCGAGGGCAGCACTTCGTCAAAGGAACCGCCGCCACTGTCCTCGGCGGTGAGGGTCGCGGCAACACCCATCCAGTCGGCCAGATCCTGCAGGCCGGGCATGAGCTCGGGCGAGGTGAAGATATGCTTGAGGCTGTCATCATCGCAATGCAGATCGAGCACGATGTCGGCGGCAGCGGCGGATTTGAGCACCAGCAGGCGGAGCAGCTGGATCGCGGAGCCAGGCTGCTGGCTATCGATCCAGGCCGCGACAGCGGCGCGGATGGTGGCGACATTGGCTCGCGGATCAGCGCCGAGCTTGCCGGCCAAAGCCGGGGCGATTAGCGGGTAGAGGTCGGGCCAGCGGCGATTGTAGTTGATGCCGGTGCCCAGGTCGTAGCGACCGATATGATGCCGCAGCGCCGTGGTGGCCAGGCCCAGCGGGTTGACCGAGGGGAAGATGGTGAAGCGGGCGGTGAGCTGGCCGGCCGCGTCGGCATCGCGCAGGCGGGGCAGCAGGTGATGCAGGGCCATAGTGCCGGGCTGCTCGTCGGCATGGAGCGCCGCCTGCAGGTGGACGCGGGTGGGCGCGGTCTCGGGACCAGCAGTGTACCAGTAGAGCGTGGTGGACGCGCCGGGGCTGTCGCCGGCAAGCATGGTCTGGTGCAGTTCAAAGGCCATGGTGCGTCCTAAGGCTCGAGGCTGGCGAGCTTGTCCGCCATGCTCTGGGGTTTGTCGGTACGGGTGGAGAAGGCCATGGTGCAGAAGACCCGCTCAACGCCCAGTTCTGTCAGCCGGGCGCAGCAGGCCTCGACCAGCGTCGTGACGTCGGCCATTTCGCCCTCGATATTGGTGCCATTGGCGTGCATGACATGCACCAGTCCCGACGCCTCTATGATGCTGCGGATTTCGCGCACATAGGCCGAGACCGAGGGACCCACGCCCATGGGGACAATGCACAGATCGGCGATGATCTTCATGGTGTTCCTAGCGCATCCATTTGGGGGCAAAGCGCATGCCCGGTGCCGCCGGCATATGGCGCATCAGCCGGCGATAGACTAGGCCGCAAAGGAAGAAGACCACGAGCGACACGGCCAGAAAATACAGCGCGGCGACGGAGAAATGCAGGAACGCATTGTAGTCGCGCTCGAACAGTTCCTTGGCGGTGATCATGACGTCCTTCTGCTGGCCGATGACGGGCAAGGCGAAATAGACGATGGCCGTGGCGTGGAAGAGGAACACGACCTCATTGGTATAGGCGGGCCAGGCCAGGCGGATCAGGTTGGGCCAGACCACCTGGCGGAACTGCTGGGCGCGACTCATGCCATAGGCGCGGGCAGCCTCGATCTCGCCGCGCGGCACCGCGCGCAGGGCGCCGTAGAAGATGTCGGCGGTATAGGCGGCCGTGTTGAGCACCAGCACGAGCGGGCCGATGAACAGCGGGTGCAGCACGAACCAGGAGATGTCGAGCGGCTTCCACAGGCTGATATTGAACGAGAGGGCCAGCGAATAGATCATGAAGAACTGGATGAACAGCGGCGAGCCGCGGAAGGCATAGATATAGCCGCGGCTGAGCCGGGAGAGCAGCGGGTTGGCGGAGTTCTTGCCCAGGGCCAGGAAGATGGCCATGACGAAGCCGAGCGGGATCGATGCCGCGGCAAAGTAGATGTTGAAGATGATGGCCGGGGCGAAGAGCGCCAGTTCCGCCAGGAAGATATCCATCAGCGGGCCTCGCTCAGAATGCCGCGACCGGCGCGGTGCATCAGGGCGCCAAAGGCCTTTTCCGAGAGCATCGTGACAAGGATGTAGAAGACGAAGAGCACTAGGTAATAGCGCCAGCGCCAGTCATCGTGGACGAGGCCGACGGCGGACAGGTAGTTGGGGGCGCCGAGGCGATCGGCCCAGAGCACGACATCGGCGATCTGCAGCAGCGAGAGCAGCGACGTCGCCTTGACCAGCAGCATCCAGACATTGGCCAGGCCCGGCAAGGCATAGACCCACATCTGGCGGATATGCACGCGCCACAGCACCTGGCGGGCGCTCATGCCATAGGCGCGCGCCGCCTCCAGCTGGCCCTGCGGCACCGCACGCATGGCGCCGTGGATGACATTGGTGGCGAAGGCGCCATAGACCAGACCCAGCGAGACGGAGGCCAGCAGCAGATATTCCGGGGTGCCCAGGAACCAGTTGGCCTCCTTGCAGGGGGGCCAGGTGGCAGACTGGGCGGCAATGGTCTCGGGCGTGCAGACCTGGCTGGCCATGAACCATTCGACCGCCTGCTCGAAGGCCAGCGGGAAGAACAGGAAGAACAGCACGTCGGGCACGCCGCGCACGATGGAGGAATAGGTGGAGCCGATGAGGCGCAGGGGAAAGAAGCGCGAATTCTTCAGCGTCGCGCCGGCCAGGCCGAAGATAACGGCCAGCGCGCCACCGACCACCGCCGCGAAAATGGTGAACTGGAAACTGGCATACCAGGTCAGGTGCTTGCCGTTGGTGAGATAGCTCAGCCAGAAGGCGATGTCGTCGCTCATGGGCTGGTCCAAGCGGGCAAGAGGAATGGCATGGCGGGCTTTCGGAAGGATCGGGGTGGGCGAACCCACCCCGACGGAGCGCTTTATTCAGCGAAATAGGGGCCGCGGCCGTCAAACCACTGGGCGATCAGCTTGTCGACGGTGCCGTCCTGTTTGAGCGCGGTCAGCGCGTCGTCTAGCTTGGTCTTGAGCTCTGCCTCGTCCTTGCGCAGGCCGGCGCCGATGCCGTCGCCGATCATGACGTCCTCGCCGACAAATTCGAAAGCGCCATTGGAGGCAGCAACGACCGGCTCAAGGTAAGCGCCGTCGGCCAGGATGGTGTCGAGATTGCCGGCGCCCAGATCGGCCATGGCCTGATCGGCGGTGGTGAAGGAGACGACGGTATTGTTGGCGCCAAGGTTCTCTTCGGCATAGGCGGCCTGGATCGTGCCGCCCTGGACACCGACGCGCTTGCCTTCAAGCGCCGCTGGATCAATGCCGGCGCCGGCGGCGGCGATGAACAGCGACGGATCGGGCGGGAAGTAGTTCTGGGTGAAGTCGATGGTCTCGCGGCGCTCGTCGGTGATCGACATGCCAGCCATGATCACGTCGTAGTTGCCGGCCAGCAGGTTGGGGATGATGGAGTCCCAGTCATTGGTGATGACTTCGCAGGTGAGGCCGGCCTGGGCGCAGATGGCGGCGGCCAGGTCGATCTCGAAACCGGCTGGCTTGCCGCTGTCGTCGAGGAAGTTCCAGGGGGCGTAGGCGCCTTCGGTAGCGATGCGCACGGTTTCCTGAGCCTGGGCCGTCGTGCCCAGCGCGATCAGCGCAGCGGCGGCGAGAATGAGCTTTTTCATTACGATACTCCTTGGTTTGTTACGCTTGCAGCAGCCCGGTGTCGGGCCTTGTCGCCTCGTCGTGATTGGCGGCATTGAGAAATTGCTTGAGGCGGGGTGACTTGGTGGCGCCGAAGACTTCGTCGGGGGTGCCTTGCTCTTCGATGGCCCCCTGGTGCAGGAAGATCACGCGGTCGGAAACCGAGCGGGCAAACTCCATGTCATGGGTGACCAGCACCATGGTGCGGCCTTCGTCGGCCAGCACCTTGATGACGCGCAGCACTTCGACCTCGAGCTCGGGATCGAGCGCCGAGGTGGGTTCGTCAAACAGCATGACGCGGGGATTGATGCAGAGGGCGCGGGCGATGGCAGCGCGCTGCTGCTGGCCGCCGGAGAGCTGGGCGGGATAGGCATCGGCCTTTTCGGCAATGCCCACCTTGGCGAGCATGGCCCGAGCGGCCTGCTCGACTTCTTCGCGGGCGCGCTTCTGCACGATCAGCGGCGCTTCCATGACGTTTTCGAGAATGGTCAGATGGGCCCAGAGATTGAAGCTCTGGAACACCATGCCCAGCTCCGAGCGAATGCGGCGGATCTGGTGCTCGTCGCCGATCTGGCGATGCGGCGCCGTGCCGCGCAGCAGGATTTCTTCGCCATCGATGCTGACGGTGCCGCTATCGGGCACTTCGAGCATGTTGATGCAGCGCAGCAGGGTGGATTTGCCCGAGCCGGACGAGCCGATCAGCGAGACTACTTCGCCCTCGCGGGCGGTAAAGGAAATCCCCTTGAGCACATCGAGGGCGCCGAACGATTTATGGAGATCGCGGATCGCCACAACCGGCAATTTGTTCTCAGCCGCCGCCTTCGTTTGCGCCATGCTCACCCAATGCCTGCGCGAGCAGGCCTTCCTGATTGGTGACTGCCGTTTTTTAAGGCTGACAATCTTGACCGCCCTCAACAAAAGCAAAAGCGGTGCAGATAGCAAGCGGAAATGGGCGTGGCATGTTGCTCTTGCCTATTGTATCGCCTGTGAAGGCTGGGGCGAGTGATGAGCGATGTTCTTTTTGCTGTCAAAAGTGTTCTGGCTGGTGGCGCAGCCGATCAGCCTGTGCGTCCTGCTGATGCTGGCCGGACTGGTGCTGGTGGCCCGGCGCCGCATAGGCTGGGGCCTGTGGGTCGGTGGCACGGGCCTCTCGGTGCTGCTGGTCAGCGCCTATACCAGCCTGGGCCTGGTGCTGATCGCGCCGCTGGAGAACCGGTTTGTTCGCCCCCCGATCATGCCCGAGCAGGTTTCCATCATCATCATGCTGGGCGGCGCCACCGACGGGCGGGTGAGCAGTGCGCGCGGGATTTCCGAGCTCAATGATGCCGGGGACCGGGTGGTCGAGACGCTCCGTCTGGTCCAGCTCTATCCGACGGCGCCCGTGGTGCTGACGGGTGGGTCGGGTGCCCTTGCCGGGGAGGCCGAGTCGGAGGCCGCCATTGCCGGGCGCCTGCTGCAGGCCATGGGCATTGGAGCAGAGCGGCTGATGCTGGAGGAGGCATCGCGCAATACCGAGGAGAACGCGGCGCGGACGCGCGACCTGCTCGGGACCGAAAGCGGGCCGGTGGTTCTCGTCACCTCGGCCTTTCACATGCCGCGATCGGTCGGGCTGTTCGAAGCAGCGGGCCTGGCGGTGGTGCCGTGGCCGGTGGACTATCGCAGCGCGGGTAATGAGGGGCTGTCGATTGATCTGGCCAACCCGGTCATCAATCTCACCATCATGAGCGTGGCGCTGCGCGAATGGATCGGCCTGCTGGTCTATGCCGGCACAGGCAAGATCGATTCGATCCTGCCCGACCAGGGCAGGCCAGGGTCATGAAAATAGCCCGCCGGCGGGCGGACACAAAAAGGGGCCGGGAAATCCCGACCCCTTCGGCACGGTAATTTCAGGTCAGGCTGCGGCGCGGGAGCCTTCGTCGAAGAACAGGGCCTGGCTGATCAGCGCCTTGACCATGTCGGGGTTGAACGGCTTGGTCACCAGGAAAGTCGGTTCCGGACGTTCGCCCGTCAGCAGGCGCTCCGGGAAGGCGGTGATGAAGATCACCGGCACCGAATGGGTGTTGAGGATGTCGTTGACGGCATCGATGCCCGAGCTGCCATCGGCGAGCTGGATATCGGCCAGGATCATGCGCGGCTGGGTCTTGGCAAACATGCTGACCGCTTCCTTGTGGGTGCGGGCGACAGCGACGACCTTGTGACCAAGGCTCTCAACGAGCTGCTCGATGTCCATCGCAATGAGGGGCTCATCCTCGATGATCATGATTTCGGTCGCAACCTGGCGGGAAATTTCCATGGAGGCCTCTTCAATCAGTGTGGAAAATGCATTGTCGCTGACGCCGAGAATTTCGGCCGCCTGCGGATAGGTAAAACCTTCTACGGCAACGAGCAGGAAAGCTTGGCGCGGGCGCGGCGACAGATTGCCCAGATTGTTGGCTGCGCGCTTTTCCCAGGCATAGCTCGAGATGGGCTCGGGAACTTCGACCGCCGATGTCGAAAACAGGGCCGAAAACAGCTTGTAAAGCGCAATACGATCGTTGCTCGCGGCAGGGAAAAGCGAGATGTCGGAAATCAGCGCTTCGAGTGTGGCGGCAACATAGGCATCGCCCGAGGTCTGCGACCCGGTTACTGCCCGGGAAAATCGCCGCAGGTAAGGCAAATGCGGCGCGATCCGCGTGGACAAAGTCATAAAATCGAACTCCAAGTGACGCTGCAGGCTCGTGGACACACGAAGTCTACACAACGGCTTACCCCAAGAAAAGTTCCCCCTCTATGGAACTTTTTTGACTACGACGCATTTAGATCGTCAAATACCAACGATTCAATCGATGTGACGGTTTCGTTCAGCATGAAAAAGGACAAATCTTTGACGCAGCAACCGATGCGAACGCAGGCGACGCGGGCAGATGACGGGCTGGGTCCGAATACGGATATCGGCGCCCGGCTGCGGGCGCTCTATGGCGCCGTGCAGGAAGAGGGGGTGCCAGACCAGTTGCTCGATCTGCTGGAAAAGCTCGATGCCGCCGAACAGCAACAGTCCAGCAAGCCGGGCACGACACCCCGCGAGGGGAAGTAACGGTATGACCGAAGCGTCAAAAGCGGCCGCCGAGCCTACCTCGTTCAAGCGTGAAATGCTGGCGACCCTGCCCAGCCTGCGCGCCTTTGCGGTTTCACTGACCGGCAAGCATGACAAGGCCGACGACCTGGTGCAGGACACCGTGATGAAGGCCTGGGCCAAGCAGACCAGCTTCGAAATGGGCACCAATATCAAGGCCTGGCTGTTCACCATCCTGCGCAACGAATTCTACAGCCAGATGCGCAAGCGTGGCCGCGAAGTCCAGGACAGCGACGGCGCTTTCACCGAACGGCTGTCAGTGCATCCGGCCCAGTATGGCTCGATGGACATGCAGGATTTCAAGAAGGCGCTCAGCCAGTTGCCGGATGATCAGCGCGAAGCTGTCATCCTGATCGGCGCGTCGGGATTTTCCTATGAGGAAGCGGCCGAGATCTGCGACTGCGCCGTGGGCACGATGAAAAGCCGGGTCAGCCGGGCACGCACGCGACTACAGGAGATCCTGCAGATCGTCGGTGAAACCGATTACGGCCCCGACGCGGTCTCGGCGCAGGTCACGACGCATAACCATTCGTTCTAGGTGACGCCGTGAGCGCCAAGCCTACGGCGCCGTGGAAGTCTTCTTCAATCATTGGCTTGACGATCACAGGGGCGCCCGGAAATTCGGGGTGCCCCTGCTGCATTTTACTGTCGACTGTACTCAGAATGATGGCGATGCCGGCATCGCGCAGACCAGCCAGCAGGGGCCAGGTGTGATGGGGCTCATGGCCGATTTCGACAATCGCCAGATCGATGGTGGGCCACAAGTGCTCGTGCTGGCGGGCCTCCAGCGGGGAGCGGGCAAACAACATGGTGCCATCGATCCGCGACTCCAGCATGCGCTGAATATCAAAGGCGATCAGAAATTCTGCCTCGACGATGAGGACTGTGTGGCCGCTACGCATTGCTGGTTCCCACCTAAAGCCAGTGCAATGCGCGGAAAGCGCCGGAGTGTCATTTAACTTTGACATGTCGGAACCGAGACCATGCCGCGGCGTTGCGATAGCTATGGGTTTTCCAGGTCCGGGTGCGGCGTGAGCATAGTTCTTCCCACTTCCGGCCGTCGCGTGCCCTGCGAGCAGTGTCCCTTGCGCTCGATGCCAGGATTCAGGGAGTTCGAACCGAAGGAATTGCGGTTCGTCTCGTCGTTCAAGACCGGCGAACTGGTTGCCGAGACGGGAGCGACGCTGTTGTCGGAAGGCGCGCATAGTTCGCACCTCTATACGCTGCTGTCGGGATGGGCGTTTCGCTACAAGCTGCTGGCCGACGGGCGCCGCCAGATACTCAACTACATGCTGCCAGGCGATCTGGTGGGCCTGCAGGGCTCCATTACCGGCGAAATGGACCATTCAGTGGAGGCGCTTTCGACGCTGGTGCTGTGCGTGTTCCAGCGTGACCGGCTCAACGAGCTGTTCCAGAATCATCCGGGGCTGGGATTTGACATTACTTGGATGGCGGCAAGGGAAGAGCGGATGCTGGACGACCACCTGCTGAGCCTGGGACGGCGCAGCGCCATGGAGCGGGCGGCCTATCTGCTGGCCTTCCTGCACCAGAGGGCTGCCTCGGTGGGACTGGTTTCCGATCGAACCATCGTGTTACCCATTACCCAGCAACATGTGGCCGATACTCTTGGCCTCTCCATCGTCCATACCAACAAGACGCTGCGCAAACTGGCCGATCGCGGATTCATCCGCTGGCTGGACCGCTCATGCGAGGTGATCGATGTGGAAGGTCTGATGACCCTGGCATCGTGGGAAGGCCTGCCCCAGGGGAGGCGACCGCTGATATGACGCCGATATCGGGTCCATACCTGTCGGACAGGTGCCGTTTCCGCCATGCCGTTGCCGCAGCCCGGTGCTGCCGGGCGGTGCGCAGGTGATGCGGCCGATACGGCGGCGGGCGCTGCGGGACGTGCCCGCGCGTGCGCGTAGCCGCCAGGCCTTGCGGCACGAGAATGCGGCACTCAAAGGCAAGGTCCGAGACCTCGCGGCGGCACTGGAGCGCGCGCAGATGCAGGCCGAGGCCGAGCGGGAGCGCGTCGAGACGCTGCTGCATGATACCAGCCACCGGATCGGCAATTCCCTGGCGACGGTATCCTCGCTGCTTGGCCTGCAATTGCTGCGCAGCACATCCGAAGAGGTCAAACAGGCGCTGGAAGCGGCGCGATCACGCGTGCATGCTGTCGCTGCGGCGCATCGCCGCCTGCGGCTGGGGGACGGCCAGGAAACCGCCAGTGCAGACGAGTTTCTGCAGCCGCTGCTGCAGGAACTGGCGAAAACGACGGCGAGCGGGCAACGCGTTGCGCTGGTGAGCGAGGTCGACGCTATTCCGATCAGCGCGCGCGACGCCACCACACTGGGCATTCTGATCGGCGAACTGGTGAGCAATGCGCTCCGGCACGGGTTTCCCGACGGTCGCGTCGGGCACATCATGGTGCGCCTGCAACGGGACCGGGTCGGCATTGCGACGCTGTCGGTCATCGATGATGGGGTGGGCATCGCCAAGCAGGGCGCTGTCGGCGAGGGTGGCCTGGGCTCGGTCATCGTCAAGCAACTGGCACTGCAGTTTGGCGGTGTACCCGAATATGAGCACTGCCGCGACGGTGGCCTGGCTGTACGCGTACCGCTGCCCAGCATTGCCGCGGAGCCCCCGGCGGCGTGACTATGGCAGGAGAACGGGGTTGCACATAGTGGCAGTACTCAACCGCGACGGAGGCACCTTGCGGACCATGGATCTGGAGGAGTTGTGCACGCGCGCCCGTGCCACCTTTGCCAGCCATGGCCACAGCCTCGAGTGCAGAATCGTACGGGGCGAGGCGGTGGCGGCAGAACTGCGCCGGGTCGCCCGCAGCGTCGGCGTTGACGCCATGCTGGCGGGCGGCGGCGATGGCACCGTCTCGACGGCAGCGGGCATTGCCTGCGAGACGGGGATGGCGCTTGGCGTGCTGCCGGCCGGCACGATGAACCTGTTTGCCCGGGCGCTTAAAATGCCGCTTGAACTGGATGCGGCGCTCGAGGCGCTGGCTGCAGGGGAACTGGGCACCGTGGATGTGGCCACGGCCAATGGGCGCCTGTTCGTGCATCAGTTCGGGGTCGGCATCCATGCGCGCCTGGTGCGAATACGCGAGAGCATGGTCTATCGCAGTCGGATCGGCAAGATGCTGGCGAGCCTGCGCGCGGTGGCGGGCGTGGTCATCCGCCCGCCCGTGTTCGAGGTGGAACTGGCCACGGCAAGCGGCGTGGTCCGGCGACGGGTGGCCGGGATCGCCATTTCCAACAATCGCGTGGGAGATGGCCACATACCCCATGCCGACCGCCTGGATGCCGGCGTGCTGGGGGTGTATGTCGCGGCGCCGATGTCGCCGGCAGAACTGCTCGGATTGGTGGCCGGCATCTTTCTGGGTACCTGGCGCGCCAGCCGCATGGTGTCCGAAAGCGAAGTTGTAGCGGTCACGCTGCGGTTTCCCAAGCGCAAGCGCGGGGCGCAGGCGGTGATCGACGGAGAACTGGTCGAGCTGGAATCACGCGTGGAGCTGGCAATCCATCCCCGCGCTGTGCGGGTTATTCTGCCCGGACCGGCCGGCGAAATGGCGGTTTGATTAAATAAGGAACCAAAACACAAGGTCACGCGTTTTCAATGACGTTCGGCCGCATTGGGTATTGGCCGGATGACTTTGGTGATGCAGGACGCAACGTGACAAATAATGGGGCCGTACTGCCAGAGTCGGTGATGGCAGCCGTGACGGATCGGAAACGTCTGGACGTCGCGGCGGCGTTCCAGGCACCCGAGGCCGAGTCCGATGGTGATTTCGACCGATTGAGCCGAGCGGCCGCGCGGGTGTTCGACGGCGAATTTGCCGTGATCAGCGTTGTCGGCGAGCACCGGCAGTGGTTTCGTTCGTGCATCGGCCTGGGCGACATGACCGGTACCGATACCAACATATCGTTCTGTGCGCACACCGTTGCGCTGCCCGACATGGACAATCTGGTGGTGCTGGACGCGCAGCGGGATGACCGATTCCGCGACAATCCGCTGGTGACGTCCTGGCCCCATATTCGTTTTTATGCCGGCGCGCCCATTGTCGTGGCAGGGCAGAAGATCGGTTCGCTGTGTGTGCTGAGCGCTACGCCGCGGAGCAATGTCGAACCGGCCATGCTGCAGCAATTGAACGATTTGGCTGGTGTGGCCGCGTCGCTGTTTGCCCTCAAGGAAGAAGCCAGGGTGCGCGCGCGCACCGCTGCGGCCCTGCTGCGCGAGGAATGGCGGCACGCGCTGACCCTTGAGGCCGGCAAGGTAGGCAGCTGGGTGTGGGACATCCGCACTGGCGAGATTGCCTGCAACGAAATGTTCCGCCGCATGTATGACCTGCCCGAGACCGGTCCCATCCAGATCGCGCAGGTGCTCGATGCCACCCATCCCGGCGACCGGGAGAGAGTGCAGGCGGGAATCGATGCCAGCCTCGATGACGGGGTGGACTATGAGGCCGAGGCCCGGGTGGCCCGCACGGGGCGCTGGCTCACCATGCGCGGCCGCGTGTACCAGCGCGACACCGAGGGCAAGCCGCTGATCATGATGGGCGCCAGCACCGATATCACCGAAAGCAAGCAATCGGCCGACCAGACCCGCCTCCTGCTGCGTGAGCTCAACCACCGGGTCAAGAATACGCTGGCCATGATTCAGTCGGTGGCGCGGCAGACGGTGCGGCAGAACCCTGATCCGCATGCCTTTATCGAGGCGTTTTCGGGCCGGCTGCGGACGATCTCGGCCGCCCATGTGCTGCTGGCCGACCGCGACTGGGCCGGCGTGCAACTCGATGAAGTCATTGCTGCCCAGCTGGGCGAGAATTTCCGCAACGATCGCCAGCGTGCCGAGGTAACCGGCGACGACGTCATGCTGCCGGCCGATCATGCGCTGGGCCTGGGGCTGATCCTGCATGAGCTGACCACCAATGCGCAGCGTTACGGCGCGTGGTCGAGCGGGGGCGGGGTGGTGAGCCTCTCCTGGACCCTCAAGGACGAACCAGCCCGGGGCCTGTCACTTAAGTGGCGGGAGCGCGGCGGTCCGCTTGTGGCGAGCGAGCAGGAACATGGCCTGGGCGCCCGGCTGATCGAGCGCAGCCTGAGCAAGGTGCTCGATAGCGAAGTGAAGCTGGAATTCCGCCCGGAGGGCGTGGCCGCCGATGTGTGGCTGCCATTGCCTACTGAGTCCGCCTGAGGCGGCGGACTCAGCTCGGTTCAGTCCTCGTCGCCGTCACCGCCGCCATTGCTGACCAGCAGATAGGCAGCAATGGCCGCGGCGGGAATTCCCAGGGTCCGCAGCAGGGGCGAGCGCAGCAGCATGGGCAGAGCGGCCAGGGTGGCGGTGGTCAAGAAAGCACCGGCCTCGCTTGAGCGGCGCTTCTGTGCGAGTTCGCGCTTGCGCCGTCCCTCGCCGATCTGGGCGCCGAGATAGACCGCCAATGCCAGAAGCAAAAAGGCACCACCAAAGATCAGCGCGGCGTAAAGCGCGCCCACCTGCTGGGCCAGCGCGATGTAGCCCGCTGCTACCAGGAAGCCAGCGCCGAGCAGGCCAAAGACCGCCATGATGGCATTGATGATCACCGCATGCTTGATGCGATCGGTCAGGTGATCAACCTCCAGGCCGAGGAGGCTGGCAAGCGGCAGGAGAAAGTTCATGGCGCTCAGTGCCGCGACAGCAGGGCCAGAACGTAACCGATGCCGATGGCAGTAGCGACAGCGGTCAGCGGCTTTTCGCGGATGGTATCCTTGAGCTGCTTTTCCATGACGCTGGCCTGATCCTGCACGTCGTCGATGACATGCTGGCCCTGGCGCTGGATGTGGCGCAGTTCATTCTTGGCCGTATCGGTGGCTTCAGAGACCTTTTCGCTGCTCAGCTTGGACAGCGTTGCGGCAATGGCCTTGAGGTCGGCCTGGAGCTGGGAAACCTGCTCTTCGAGCTTTTCCTCGCGCGGGGTCGTGTCCACCCGGGCGGCCCGGCTGCGGGGCGCGGGTTTGGTGCGATTAGGTGCAAGGTCTGGGGTCGTGGCCATAAGAAGCTCCTGTTTCAATAGGTCAGTAACGCTGCAAGAAGGTAAGCAGTTCCGCGCGCCGGCAACAGCGCTAAAAAATGCACCCCGGGGTCACGCGGAGGCGGGCCGGGGCGCAATAGCGGGCGACGGGGGGACGACCTCGCCCGTCGAGCGCGGCAAACCCGGCCATCTGGCCGGGAACGCGCTCGGTTTAACGTGTTGACGGGCTAAATGCTGCCCATCAAGGCAAGGATGATGACCACCACGAGAACGGCACCGAGGATGCCGGACGGGAAATAGCCGTAGCTGCGCGAATAGCCCCAGGTGGGCAGGGCGCCAATCAGTGCCAGAATGAGGATGATGATGAGAATGGTACCCAAGCCCATGGTCGTTCTCCGTTATGCAATGGTGTTGATGAAAAGGGCGTTCAGAGGATGGCCAGCATCAAGCCTACGACGGTCGCCAGAATGAGAAATGCCGGCGCCAATGCCTTGAACACGTCGCCGTAATGGGTCTGACCATCATAGCCTTCCGTCCACACCATGCCGGTGCGGCTTGCCTGCTCAAGGGCCTTGAAATCGATACTGGTCATCACTGCCTCCGCCTTATGCGGGATCGGAAATAAATGTTTTCGGCCGCCGCGCCGCCTTTTTTGCGCCTGACCAAGAAACGTGGATGTATTGTATTTGGTTCCGCCGGGCCGGCGAGGCCGCAATAGCTATGGAATGCGCAGCACGTCGACCGACTGCTTGGCCTCGTGCGAACCATGCGTCTTGAGCACGCCGACAATGGGGGAGACATCGGCATAGTCGCGGCCGTGGCCGATGGCGATGTGGTCCGGCCCGGTCAGAATGGCATTGGTGGGATCGAATTCCACCCAGCCCATGTCTTGGCCGCACCAGGCCCGCACCCAGGCGTGCATGGCATCGGCGCCTTCGAGGCGCGGCTTGCCCTCCGGCGGATTGGTGCGCAGGAAACCCGACACATAGCCGGCCGGGATGCCAAGGCCGCGCAGGCCGGCGATCATGATATGGGCGAAGTCCTGGCAGACCCCGCGACGCAGGGCAAAGGCCTCGGCTGGGGTGGTGCTGACCTTGGTCGCCTTGGTGTCATAGCTAAAATCGCGATGCACGGCGAGGCAGAGCATAGTGACGGCGGCGAGCACGGACGGCGCGGTGCCGATGGCGGTCCTGGCGTAGCTGGTGATGGCCGGATCGAGCGCCACGCGCGGCGAGGCGGCGAGGAAGTGATGCGGGCTGGCGGCGGCGACGCTCCACAGACCACTGATCTCGCGATGCAGGCCTGCAATGGTGGGGGAGAGGTCGATGGGCGGCGCCAGTTCCTCGACATGAACGCGGGCGCTCAGCCGGATCAGCAGGCTGTCATGGGGTTCGACATAGGCAATTTCGGTCGCCAGATTGCCGAAGAAGTCATTGAAGGTGCTGATGCGCTCGGGACGGGGGACAAAGGACAGGCTGGAGGCGACGATGCGCTGGACGCCCGGAATGGTGATCGGGGCGACGCGCACCAGATGCCGACCTCCATGAACCGGGGCGTCATAATCGTAGCTCATCTCGAGACGTACATCATAAAGCATGGCCATTATACCAGATAGGCCGCGGCGATGAGCCCGGAGAGGGTGACGATATCGCTGGCCAGGCTGTCAAGCCGGGCCGGCACCATGTCGATGGCATCGGCCGTGCGCAGGCCGGTTTCGATCTCGAGCGCGGCCTTGGCGGCGGGCGAGAGTTGCCCGTCAACGACGCCGCCGGGCAGCATCTCGATCTGGGCGCGCAGTTCGGACAGCTGGAAGATGGCCGAGCGCGGATTGAGCGGATCCAGAATCAGCATGTCGATCACGCTCTGGGCCCCCGCACTTACCGAATAGCGGCGGCGATGGCTCATGACGCTGTCACCGATTTCGAGCAGCATTTCGACCGAGCCGTTCGGCGCATCCTCGCTGGTCAGCCAGGCGGTGATGCGGGCAATCTGGATGGCGCGTTCGAGCCGGCGACCGAGTTCGAGGAAGCGCCAGCCGGCGAAACGATACATGTTCTCATGCACCAGGCCCGAAAAGCCGGCCAGTTTGCGCAGCAGCACCGTCATGGCGTGCGAAGAGTCATCGCCGGAGCTGACGCGTCGGGCGAAACGCTGGGCGGTCTTCTGCAGGTCGTTGAGCGCCAGCCAGCCATCGGGTGAAAAGCGGTCGCGGATCTGGCCGGCGCTGCGCACGGCACTGTTGATCGATGACAACAGACCCTGCGGCATCGCTTCGCTGGCATCGACGTCGACGGTATCAAGGAAATCGGCGCAGTGGGTCAGGATGGGCAAGTCGGCATTGGAGAGTTCGCCGAGCCGGGCGTGATAGGCGCGCAGGATGCGCAAGGTCGCCTCGCAGCGTTCGGCATAGCGACCGAGCCAGATGAGGTTGTCGGCGGCGCGGCTGGGCAGGTCGCCCACGGTGCTGCGGACCAGGGTCTTGCCGCTATTGGGAAGCAGCGACACAGCCTCGACCGGCTGCGAGGAGAGCACCCAGACGTCGGCCGCCTGGCCGCCGCGCTGCATGGCAATGGCGCTGGTGTCGAGGGTCGATCCGACACGGGCAAAGCCTCCGGGCATGATCGACCAGCCGTCACGGGTACGGGCGGCGTAGACGCGCAGGGTGATCGGCCGCGGCTGCAGCTTGCCGTCGACATAGACGGGCGCGGTGGAGAGCTGGACCTTTTCCTGGCCGACAAAGTTGGCGCCATTGCCGGCAATGGCCGCGATCGTGGCGGCCTTTTCGGCAGGCGAGAAGGTCGAGCCCAGCCGCGTACCATCCAGATCGTCAAAGGGCAGGGTGGTGGCAAAGGCCGGGCCGATCATCAACTCGTCGAAATTGTCGATGACGTGCTGCTGCTCGGCGGGCTGGCCGCACCACCAGGTGGCAATTTCGGGCAGCAAGAGGGGCGCGCCCAGCAGCTTGCGCGCAAGCCGGGGCATGAAGGCGGCGAGCGCCCGGGTTTCGAGCAGGCCGGTGCCGAGGGCGTTGATCATGGAGATCGAGCCATGGCGTAGCGCCTCGACCATGCCGGGTGTGCCGATGCGGCTGTCATAGCGCAGTTCGAGGGGATCGACGAAGGCGGCGTCCATGCGCCGCCAGAGGGCGCTGACCGGCATCAGGCCGGCCACGGTGCGCACCATGACCTTGCCATCCTGCACCAGCAGGTCCTCGCCCTCGAGCAGCATCAGGCCGAGATAGCGGGCGATATAGGCGTGTTCGAAATAGGTTTCGTTGAGCTGGCCGGGGGTGAGAATGCCGACCCAGCCGCCATCGCGCTTCGCGTCGGCGAACAGCATGTCGCGGAAATCGCGGAAGAAGCCGGCCAGACGATGCACATTCATCTCGGCATAGATGTCGCTGAGGGCGTGGGTGGTGGCGACGCGGTTTTCCAGGGCAAAGCCGGCGCCCGAGGGCGCCTGGGTGCGATCGCCCAGCACCCACCAGGCGCCATCGGGGCCGCGGCCGAGCTCGAAGGCGCAAAAGTGCAGGTAATGGCCGCTGGTCGGCTTGATCCCCACCAGGGGGCGCAGGAATTCGTCGTTGCGGGCGATCAGTTCGGGCGGCAGCAGCCCCTGCTGGACGAGGGTGTTGTCGCCATAGACGTCGGCGACCACGGTTTCGAGCAATTCGACGCGCTCGATCAGGCCGGTGCTGATGCGGGCCCAGTCGGCCTCGTCGACCAGCAGCGGTACATGGGCCAGTGGCCAGGCCCGCTCATGGCTCTCGGTGCCCTCATAGGTGCGGTAGAAGACGCCGGCGTCGCGCAGATACTGGTCGGCGCGCTCGAAGCGAGCGCCGAGCTCGCCTGGCCCGAGCTTGTCGAAGGCGGCCATCAGCGCCGACCAGCCCGGCCGGATCTGGCCGTCGGCATCGATCATCTCGTCGGGGATGCCGGGATGCAGCTGATAGTCGGCAATGATGCTGGGTATGGCCAGCTCCCCGTCGTGATCTTGGTCGTGCGTGTTCATGGGGCTACCAGAAGCGCGGCGGCCGGCGCAGGTCAAGCGTCAACGGGAATTCGTCCGCAGGCTTTTCGAGGCGCAGCTCGAAACCGCCGGCGGTGTAATTGTGCGGGATGAAGCGGGCGAGGCGGCGGGCCTCGGCTTCGTTGCCATTGACCGGGAAAGTATCATAGCTGCGGCCGCCGGGATGGGCGACGTGATAGACGCAGCCGCCGACCGGGCGCTGGGTCCAGCGATCATAGATGTCGAACACCAGCGGCGTGTTGACCGGCAGGGCCGGATGCATGCCCGAGGCCGGCTGCCAGGCCTTGTAGCGGACGCCGGCGACGGCGGTGCCGGCCTGATCGGTGGTGCGCAGCGGGAAGGGACGCTGGTTGCAGGTGACGGCATAGCGATCCGGATTGAGGCCGGAAAGCTTGACCTGCAGCCGCTCGACCGAGCTGTCAACAAAGCGCACGGTGCCACCAATGGCGCCCTGTTCGCCCATGACGTGCCAGGGTTCGAGCGCCTGGCGCAGTTCGAGGCGGACGCCGTCATATTCGACCTCGCCGCAGAAGGGGAAGCGGAATTCGAGCTGGGCGGTGAACCAGGCCGGGTCAATCTTGAAGCCGTGCCGCTCGAGATCGGCGATCACGTCGAGAAAGTCGGCCCAGACATAATGCGGCAGCATGAAGCGATCATGCAGGGTCGTGCCCCAGCGGGTGAAGCTGCCGTCCAGGGGATTGGTCCAGTAGCGGGCGATCAGGGCTCGCACCAGCACCTGCTGGGCCAGCGCCATGCGGGCATTGGGCGGCATTTCAAAGCCGCGGAACTCGACGAGCCCGAGGCGGCCGGTGGGGCCATCGGGGGAATAGAGCTTGTCGATGCAGATTTCGGAGCGATGGGTATTGCCGGTGACGTCGACCAACAGGTTGCGGAACAGGCGATCGACCAGCCAGGGCAGGGGCGCCGGCTGACCCGATTGCGGGTGCGGCACCTGGGCCATGGCAATTTCGAGTTCATAAAGGCTGTCGTGGCGCGCCTCGTCAAAGCGCGGCGCCTGGCTGGTCGGGCCGATGAATAGGCCCGAGAACAGATAGCTCATGGCCGGATGGCGCTGCCAGTGCAGCACCAGCGACTTCAGCAGATCGGGCCGGCGCAGGAAGGGGCTGTCATCGGGGGTAGCGCCGCCGACCACGACGTGGTTGCCGCCGCCGGTGCCGGTGTGGCGACCGTCGATCATGAACTTGTCGGCGCCCAGGCGCGACTGGCGGGCCGCGTCATAGATGGCGGTGGTGGTGGCGACGCAGTCGTCCCAATTCGACGCAGGATGGATATTGACCTCGATGACGCCCGGATCGGGGGCAACGCGGATGACGTTGAGGCGCGGATCGTGCGGCGGCGCATAGCCTTCCACGTGAACAGGTTGGCCGACATCGCGCGCTGCAGCCTCAACGGCGGCAATCAGCTCGAGATAGTCTTCGAGGGTTTCGACCGGCGGCAGGAAGACGCAGAGGCGGTGGTCGCGGATTTCGGCGGTGACGGCGGTGCGCACCTCGCCCTCGATCTCGCTGATGGTCTGCTCGGTGCGGTCCTGCTGCTCGCTGGATGCAGTAAACCCGGCGGTGACCTGGGCGCGCGGATCGGCCTCGAGACCGGTCTGGCGGCGGGCGAGGATTTCCACCGGATCTGGCAGCGCGCCGCGCGGGGCGCCCGGGTCCTGCGCCACGACATGGGGATAGTCGGTAGGCTTGATGTGCTTGAGCGAACTCAGCGGCAGGCGGTAACCAGCCGGGCTGTCGCCGGGCGCCAGGAACAGCTTGCCGCGCCTGGTCTTCCAGACCTCGGTCAGCCATGGGCTGGAGGCGGCGGCATTCCAGCGCTGCACAGGCAGCACGAAGCCCGTGGGCGTGGTGAGACCGCGCTCGAATACCTTGGCGATGCGCGATCGTGCCTCGGGATCGGCCAGCTCGGAATTGGCCGGATCAACATTGGCGGGCAGGTTGGCTTCCTTAAGCAGCCATTCGCCGGGATCCTCATAGGCCTCGGCAATGGTCTCGCCGGTGAGGCCCAGATTGCGGGCGAAGCTGTCGAGGAACTTGCGGGCGTCCTCGTGGGTGGCGCTGGTCTTGACGCCTTCGCGGGCGATCAGCTTTTCGTCTGACCAGATCGGCTTGCCGTCGAGGCGCCAATAGAGCGAAAAGGTCCAGCGCGGCAGGGTTTCGCCGGGATACCACTTGCCCTGGCCATAATGCAGCATGCCATTGGGGGCAAAGCGGGTGCGCAGGCGGCGGATCAGGTCATCAGCGAGGGTGCGCTTGGTGGGACCGACGGCGCCGGTATTCCATTCGTCGGCTTCGAAGTCGTCGATGGACACAAAGGTGGGCTCGCCGCCCATGGTGAGGCGAACGTCATTGTCGGCCAGCACAGCATCGACCTGGTGGCCGAGGGCATGGAGCTGGTCCCAGGCGGCGTCCGAGAACGGCTTGGTGATGCGCGGATGCTCGGCGACGCGGTCGACGCGCATGGCGAAATCGAACTCGACCTCGGCATAGGAGGCAGTGCCGGAAATCGGCGAGGCGTTGCGGTAATGCGGGGTTGCGGCCAGCGGCACATGGCTTTCGCCGGTGAGCAGGCCCGAGGTGGGATCCAGGCCGACCCAGCCGGCGCCGGGCAGGTAGACTTCGCACCAGGCATGCAGATCGGTAAAATCGTGGTCGGTGCCGGCCGGGCCGTCAAGCGAGACCAGATCGGGTTTGAGCTGGATCAGGTAGCCGGAAACAAAGCGGGCGGCAAAGCCGAGATGGCGCAGGGTCTGCACCAGCAGCCAGCTGGAATCGCGGCAGCTGCCCTTGGCATTGCCCAGGGTTTCCTCGGGCGTCCAGACTCCGGTTTCCATGCGCACGACATAGGCCAGCTTTTGCTGGATCAGGGCATTGATGCCGGTGACGAAGGTGACGGTGTTCTGCGGCGATTTGTCGAGGCCGTCGAGGAACTGCTGCAGCAGCGGGCCGGCCGGCTCGGGCTGGCGATAGATGGACAGGTCGGGGCGCAGATCCTCGGGATAGTCGAAGGGGAAGGTTTCGGCGCTTTCCTCGACGAAGAAATCGAAGGGATTGTAGACCGTCATGTCGGCGACCAGATCGACCTCGATCTTGAATTCGGTGACGGGCTCGGGGAAGACGATGCGGGTCAGGAAATTGCCATAGGGGTCCTGCTGCACATTGACGAAATGCAGGCTGGGCGAGACGCGGAGCGAATAGCTCAGGACCTTGGTCTTGGAATGGGGCGCGGGTTGCAGCCGGATGATCTGGGGCTGCAGATAGACCGGACGGTCATATTTGTAATGCGTCAGGTGATAGACGGCAGCTTTGATCGACATAAGGCAGCGTCGCTCTGTTCGGACCACGTAAGGTGCTGCCAGCCTAGCGAGTGTGACGGCGCACCGCCAGCGCGCATCTTGCAGGTCAGACCATCGTGTCGATGACCTGCCGCTGGCGCAGCATCTCGAGAAAGATGCGGTAATCCTTGTCGAATTGCGGGCGGGCGGCGGCATCGGGGGCGCGCGCGTGGCCGCCCTGCTGCATGGCGGTGCAGGCCGCGTCGAGGCTGGGATAGCGGCCCGCCGCGGTGGCGGCGACCATGGCCATGCCCAGCAGGGTCGCGTCCGGGGCGGCCGATTCCACCACGGTGCAGCCGGTAGCATCGGCATAGAGCGCCATCAGCACGGCGTTCTTGGTATGGCCGCCAGTGACGTGCAGCGTGTCGATGGCGTAGCCGCGGGTATTGAGGGTTTCCAGGATATGGCGGACGCCCAAAGCGATGGCGACGCAGGTGCGCCAGTAGAGACGGCAGAGCGAGTCAAAATCGCTGTCGAGGGTGAGGCCGGAAATCACCCCCAGGGCGAAGGGGTCACCCAGCGGCGAGCGGTTGCCGTGGAAATCGGGCAGGACATGCAGGCGATCGGCCAGGGCCAGGCCCTCGCGCTGGCGCAGTTGCAGGATGCGGGCGGCGATGGCCGCATGCATCGGCGCATCGGGTTCGCCGCCGGCGCCGTGCCAGCGGATGATGTGATCGAGCAGGGCGCCGGTGGCCGACTGGCCGCCCTCGTTGAGCCAGACGCCCGGCAGCACGGCGCCGAAATAGGGCCCCCAGACGCCGGTGGTCGGGCGGTCTTCGGCCGAGAGGGCCATGACGCAGCTGGAGGTGCCGGCGATGAGCGCCAAGTGGCGATCGATGGTGTCGACGTCGCGGGTGAAGGCGCCCAATACGCCCAGCGCGCCGGCGTGAGCATCGATCAGGCCGGCGCCGACCCGGCAGGCGGTGGTGAGGCCAAGATCGGCGGCAGCGGCCGGCGTCAGCCCGCCCAGATCGGCGCCGACCGGGCTGGCCTCGGCCGGCAGCGCCGCCTTGACCAGCAGGTCCTCAAGCCCGACCAAAGCGAGAAAATCGGCCTGCCAGCTGGGGCTCTTGTGGGCCAGATAGGTCCATTTGCAGGTCAGCGTGGACTGGCTGCGGGCCAGCGAGCCAGTGGCCTTCCAGGAAAGGAAGTCGGCCAGGTCGAACATCATGCCGGCGCGGGCCCAGGTGTCCGGCAGGTGGCGCTTGAGCCACATCAGCTTGGGCGCCTCCATTTCCGGCGACATGACGCCGCCGGCATAACTGAGCACATCATGGCCGGTGCGGGTGCACTCGTCGGCTTCCGCAAGCGCCCGATGATCGAGCCAGACAATGGTGTCCCAGCGGTCATCGCCCGTGGTCGAGACTGTCAGCGGCTGGCCCTGGGCATCGCGGACGACGAGCGAGCAGGTGGCGTCAAAACCCAGGCCGATCACCTGTGCGGGCGCGGCGCCGGCTAGGGCCATTGCCTCGCGGACCGCGGTGCAGACGGCGTGCCAGATCTGTTCGCTATCGTGTTCGGCGTGGTTGGCATCGGGGCGATGCATGGCGATGGGCTGCTCGGCGCGGCCCAGAAGGAGGCCCTGGGTCGTCAGCACGCCGGCGCGCGCGCTGCCAGTTCCCACATCCACTGCTACCAGGAGGCTTTGCGTCACAGCTCTGGCGCCCTCTGTCTTGGTTAGGGCGCGAAACTAGCCGAAGGATAAGGAGGCGGCTAGGGGCTATCCTTGACCGCACTGTCCACGGTTCATCAGCGTGTCATCGACTGCTCGCAGACTTGCAGTCTTGCAGGAGCAACCCCCATGGCCATTGACGACGCTGAACACTTGCTGAACCAGCTCGATGCCTTGCGCAGCGCCGTGACAGCGGAAGCGGCGACCATTGCGCAGGACTGGGAGGGTCGGATCATCCGGCCGGAATTTGCCGCGAGCGCCGACAATCTGGCCCACTACCTGGCGCTGCGCCGCCGCGACATCCGGCCGCTGCAACGCGCCCTGATGGCGCATGGCCTGTCCTCGCTCGGCCGCGCCGAAAGCCGGGTCATGCCGACGCTTGACGCGGTGTCGCAGGTGCTGTCGGTGCTGGCAGGCCGTTCGGCGGGCATGCCTGACATCGATCCGGACTTTTTCGCCGGTGAGGAGCGGCTGGCCGCCCGGACGGTCGAGCTGCTGGGGGCAGGTACGCAGCGCCGGCCGGTGCACTTCCTCATCACGACGCCAAGCGAGGCGGCTGATGACCCGGACTTCATGACGCGGCTGGCCGAACTGGGCGTGGAAGCCGTGCGCATCAACTGTGCCCATGACGATGCCGATGCCTGGGCGCGGATGATCGAAGGGGTCGATCGGGCTGAAGCCAAGACCGGCCGCCGGATGAAGGTGCTGATGGACCTTGCGGGACCCAAGATTCGCACGGGCGACATCCGCAAGCACAAGGATGCCAAGCGCGTCGGCCTTGGCGATCTGCTCGCCATCGCTGCCCCCGGGCAGCTGGACGCGGTGGACAAGCAGCTGGCGGCGCTCGAATGCACCTTGCCCGAGGCCATTGCGGCGGCCCGGATTGGCCAGCGCATCTTCATCGATGACGGCAAGCTCGAAACCGAAGTCAGCCGGGTCGAGCCGTGGGGCGTCGTGGTTGAGGTCAAGGTCTGCCCTGACGAGGATGGCTACAAGCCCAAGCCGGAAAAGGGCATCAACTTCCCCGACACCGAATTCGTCGTGCCAGCGCTGACCGACAAGGATAGAGAGGATCTCAAGTTCGTCGCCCATCATGCCGACGGCGTCGAGTTCTCCTTTGTGCAGCGTGAAGACGATATCGTCGCCCTGCAGGATGCCCTGGCCGGCGAGCGCCCGGGCGACTGGCAAAAGCTGGGGCTGGTCCTCAAGATCGAGACCGTCCGCGCGGTGGCCAATCTGCCCGCCATGCTGGTGCGGGCTGCCGGGCGGCAACCCACCGCGATGATGATTGCCCGGGGTGATCTAGCCGTTGAAATCGGCTTTGCCCGGCTGGCCGAGATGCAGGAAGAGCTGCTCTGGCTGGGTGAGGCGGCGCAGGTTCCGGTGATCTGGGCGACGCAGGTGCTGGAGAGCTTCATCAAGAACGGCGTGCCATCGCGCGGCGAGATGACGGATGCGGCCATGTCGGCGCGGGCCGAATGCGTCATGCTCAACAAGGGCCCCTTCCTGTTCGAGGCTATTGCCGAGCTGGACCAGCTGCTGGGGCGGATGGGTGAGCACATGCACAAAAAGACGCCGCAACTCCGCCGCTTGGCCAGCTGGTAGCGGATGAGGCCTGCGGCCACGGCCAGAGCGGCGGTCCGCTCCGGCTTGGGCTGCCGCTCTAGAGGCTATCTGCCAGATAGCGCTGCAGGGTTGCCTGGGTGCCGATTTTCCAGAGCGAATTCAGGGCGTTGGAGAAGGCAACGATGAAGTCCCGATTGCTGGCCAGATCGCCATAGATGTCGGTCATGGCGAGCCAGGCCTTGGGATCGGCCTTGGCCAGCTTGGCCTGGGCGGTGAGGCGGGCCCAGCTGGGATCGTTGGGTTCGATGACGGCGCCGGATTCGGTGGTGCCGTAGCAATAGCGGCACCAAAGGGCACTCACGAGTGACAATCCGTTAACAGACTGTTGACGTTGAACACGGTCCAAGGCCGACGGAATGATAAATTTGGGCTGGCGATTGGACCCGTCAAGGGCCAGCCGCCTTATGGTATCGCCGATTTTGGGATTGGCGAAACGTCGCTGGCAGAGCGCGTAATAGTCGCCAAGGTCAGTATCGGGCACGGGCGGGACGACGGGGATAATTTCCTCCCGCTCGACCTTGGTCAGGAAGGCGGCGACCAGCGGGTGCTCCATGGCCTCGTGCACGAAGTGGATGTCCATCAGCCCGGCCGGATAGGCGATGGTGGCATGGCCGCCATTGAGGATGCGGATCTTCATGTGTTCGTAGGGTGCCACATCATCAACGAACTGCACGCCGACCTTTTCCAGGGCCGGACGGCCAGCGGGAAAATTGTCCTCGAGCACCCATTGCCGGAATTGCTCGCAGAAGACCGGCCAATTGTCCGCGATACCGAAATTGTCGGCGAGCAGGGTCTTTTCGCGGTCGGAGGTGGCGGGGGTGATGCGGTCGACCATGCCGTTGGGAAAGGCAACATTGGCCTCGACCCAGGCGGCCAGAGCGGGATCGACCAGATTGGCAAGACCGATCACCGCATTCTGGGTGACGTGGCCATTGCCCGGGATGTTGTCGCAGCTCATCACGGTGAAGGGGATTGTGCCGGCAGCGCGACGGGCGAGGAGACCGGCCAGGATCAGGCCGAAGGCGGTGCGCGGGGCGGTCATATTGGCGGCGTCCCAGGCGATGTCAGCATGAGCCGGATCGAATTTCTGGCTGGCCGGGTCGATATAGTAGCCGCCCTCGGTAATGGTCAGCGAGACGATGCGCGTGGCCGGATCGGCGAGGCGGGCGATGACCGCAGCGCTGTCGCCGGGGCGGAGATAGTCGATCATGGCGCCAGTGATGCGGGCGCTGCTGGCATCTGCTTCCTGCTCGACCACGGTGGTCAGCCAGTCCTGGGCCAGCAACTGCTGGCGCATGGCTTCGTCGGCATCCCGCACGCCGGCGCCGATGATGGCCCAGTCGTGATCGGCGCCAGTGGCGAACAGATCGTCGAGATAAACGGCCTGGTGGGCGCGGTGAAAATTGCCGACGCCGAAATGCACGATGCCGGCGGTGAGCGCGCTGCGGTCATAGGCCGGCACGGCGGCGGTGGTGATGGAAGCAAGAGCGGCAGCGGAGAGTTTTGTCGTCATGGTCTTAGTCCTTACCGCGCTCCCATGAGACCTCATGGTGAGCTTGTCGAACCACGAGGTCGGGTCCGCTGAAACTTTGTGCCACGACCTCGTCCTTCGACAGGCTCAGGATGAGGTCTACTGAGGCGCTAGATCGCCAGGCCTGCCGCGTCGAAGCGATAGATGCGGGTCGGGTCGGGCGTGAGATAGACGTCGTCGCCGTGGCGGAAGGTCTGGTCGCCATCGGTGCGGATGGTCATCAGGCCGAGACCGTCGACATGGACATGCAGGAAGGTGTCGCTGCCGAGCTGCTCGGCGACGCCGACCTTGCCCTTCCAGGTGTCCGGGGTGGGCTGGGTGGCGAGCTTGAAGTGCTCGGGGCGGACACCGATGGAATGGGCATTGTACCTAGCGGCCTCGGGGCCATCGACGAAGTTCATGCGGGGGCTGCCGATGAAGCCGGCGACGAAGCGGTTGGCGGGCTTCTTGTAGAGGTCGAGCGGGGAGCCGAACTGTTCGACGCGGCCGGCATTGAGCACGACGATGCGGTCGGCCATGGTCATGGCCTCGACCTGGTCATGGGTGACGTAGATCATCGTGGTCTTGAGCTGCTGGTGCAGCTCGGTGATTTCGAGGCGCATGTTGACGCGCAGGGCGGCGTCCAGATTGGACAGCGGCTCGTCGAACAGGAAGGCCTTGGGCTCGCGGACGATGGCGCGGCCGATGGCGACGCGCTGGCGCTGGCCACCGGACAGAGCGCGCGGACGGCGATCGAGATAGGAGGAGAGGTTGAGGGTGCGGGCGGCGTATTCGACCTTCTGGTCGATGACGTCCCTGGGCACCTTGGCCATCTTGAGCGGGAAGGCGATATTGTCGCGCACGCTCATATGCGGATAGAGCGCATAGCTCTGGAACACCATGGCGAGGCCCCGGCGCGCCGGCGGCGCCTTGGTCATGTCGACGCCGTCGAGCAGGATGGTGCCGCTGGTGGTGTCCTCGAGACCGGCAATCAGGCGCAGCAGGGTGGACTTGCCGCAGCCGGAGGGGCCGACAAAGACGACGAACTCGCCCTCTTCGATATCGAGCGTGATGTCCGGAATGATCTGGACTTCGCCGAAGGACTTCTTGACGTGTTGCAGGGAAATCGAGCCCATTTGTGTATTTCCTTTTGTTCGCCTGGCCTTGTCCAAAAACCGGTGACCACTTTTTGGGGCCAGGCGAAATGTCCTTACTTTACAGCGCCGAAGGTGAGACCGCGGACGAGTTGTTTCTGGCTGAACCAGCCCATGAGCAGGATCGGCGCGATGGCCAGCAGCGAGGCCGCCGAGAGTTTGGCGAGGAAGAGGCCCTGCGGCGAGGAGAACGAGGAGATGAAGGCGGTCAGCGTGCCGGCGCGGCCCGAGGTCAGGGTGATGGTCCAGAAGGCTTCGTTCCAGGCCAGGATGACGTTGAGCAGCAGGGTCGAGGCAATGCCGGGCACGGCCATGGGGACGAGGACATGGACGATCTCGTTCCAGAGTTCGGCGCCATCCATGCGGGCGGCCTCGAGGATGTCGACCGGGATTTCCTTGAAGTAGGTATAGAGCATCCAGATGATGATCGGCAGGTTGATCAGCGTCATGATGATGGTCAGGCCATGCAGCGTGTCGAGCAGGCGCAGGTCGCGGAACAGCAGGTAGATCGGGATCAGCACGCCGACGGCCGGCATCATCTTGGTCGAGAGCATCCACATCAGCACGTCCTTGGTGCGCTTGGTGGGCGCAAAGGCCATGGCCCAGGCGGCCGGCACGCCGATGACGAGGCCGAGCAGGGTGGAGCCGACCGAGACCACGATGGAATTGAAGGCGTGCTTGAAATAGTCCGAGCGATCCTGCACGGCGGCGAAATTTTCCAGGGTGAAGTTCTGCGGCAGGAAGGTGGGGGACGAGGCAATGGCCTCGGCCTCGGTCTTGAAGGCGGTTAGGATGGTCCACAGGATCGGCGCGAACAGCAGCAGGGCGATGGCCCAGGCGAGCGCGGTGAAGCCGATGCGGGTGGGGATGGATGCGGAGCGTGCCATGATCGGTTTCCCTACGCGTCGAGGTTCTTGCCGACCGCGCGCATCAGGAAGATGGCAACGATGTTGGCGATGATGACGGCGACCACGCCACCGGCCGAGCCGGCGCCGATGTCATTGGAGAGGATGCCGGTGCGGAACACCAGGAAGGCGATATTGGTCGAGGCATAGCCCGGGCCGCCGCCGGTGGTGACGCGGATTTCAGCGAAGATGCCGAGCAGGAAGATGGTCTGGATCAGGATCACGATGGTGATCGAGCGGGCCATGTGCGGCATGATGATGAAGTAGAAGCGGTTGATGGCGTTGGCGCCGTCCATCTCGGCGGCCTCGCGCTGCTCCTCGGAGAGCGACTGCAAGGCGGTCAGCAGGATCAGCGTGGCAAAGGGCAGCCACTGCCAGGCCACGATGACGATGACCGAGAAGAGCGGATACTGGTTGAACCAGTCCACCGGCTGCAGGCCGAAGAATTCCCACAGATGGGCCAGCATGCCGTAGCCGGGATGCATGAAGCCGTTCTTCCAGATCAGCGCCGCTACCGGCGGCATGACGAAGAAGGGTGAGATGACGATGATGCGCAGGATCCCCTGGCCCCAGATGGGCTGATCGAGCAGCAAGGCCAGGAAGGTGCCCCCGATGACGGTGATGGCCAGCACGCCGCCTACCAGGATCAGGGTATTGACCAGGGACTGGGTGAAGCTGGGATCACCGATGACATAGACGTAGTTCGCCCAACCGGCGAAGCCGGTCATCATCGGGTTGATCAGGCTGTAGTTCTGGAAGGAAAACCAGATGGTCATGACCAGCGGCACGATCATCCAGAGCAGCAGCAGCAGGACGGCCGGGGCCATCATGATGCGCGACAGGGTCTTGGTTTGTGCGGTGGCCATGTTTTCCTCGCCAAAACCCGGAAGCGCCGGGTGGTCTATCAGCAGGCCTCATCCTGAACGTGTCGAGGTCCGAGGCAGGGACACGTCGATGTGTCCGTCCTCATTTTCGTGCTTCGACAGGTTCAGCATGACGTCTCAAAACGCATGCGTGACTGGTGTGCCGCCCGGTCGCCAGAGTGACCATTGACCGGGCGGCACGTCTCCGGGAGGAGAGGCCTACTTGATGTAGCCGGCGCGGGTCATGTCGCGGGTGGCGGCGTCCTGAGCCTGAGCCAGGGCGTCGTCGGCAGACATCTGACCGGCAAGGGCAGCCGAGAAGAGCTGGCCCACATTGGTAGCAATACCGGCGAATTCAGGAATGGCCACGAACTGCACGCCGACATAGGGGACCGGCTTGACGGTCGGCTGGGTCGGATCGGCCGAGTTGATGGAATCCAGCGTCATCTTGGCGAAGGGCGCTGCAGCCTGGTACTCGGCGTTTTCGTAGAGCGAGGTGCGGGTGCCGGGCGGGACGTTAGCCCAGCCTTCGCTGGCGGCGACGGTGGCGAGATAGTCCTTGTTGGTTGCCCAATTGATGAACTGCTCGGCCGCTTCGGCATTCTGGCTGCTGGTCGGGATGGCCAGCGACCATGCCCAGAGCCAGTTGCCGCGCTTGCCCAGGCCATTGTCGGGGGCCAGCGCGAAGCCGACATGCTCGGCAACGGTGGAGTCAGCGCCGGTCACGAAGGATGCGGCGACGGTGGCGTCGATCCACATGCCGCACTTGCCCTGCTGGAACAGGGTCAGGTTTTCGTTGAAGCCGTTGGACGAAGCGCCGGACGGACCAGCATCGGCCATCAGCGACAGATAGGTGTCGAGCGTCGCCTTCCATTCGGGCTGATCGAACTGGGGGGTCCAGGCTTCGTCAAACCAGCGGGCGCCGAAAGAGTTGGACATGGCGGTCAGGAAGGCCATGTTCTCGCCCCAGCCGGCCTTACCGCGCAGGCAGATGCCGTTGATGTCGGCGTCGCGATCGGTCATGGCACGGGCGGCCTCGCCGATGAACTCCCAGGTGGGGGCATCAGGCATTTCCAGGCCGGCCTTTTCCATCAGGTCCTTGCGGTACATGACCATGGAGCTCTCGCCGTAGAAGGGCGCGGCATAGAGCTTGCCATCGAGCGAGAGGCCGCCGCGGATGGCGGGCAGCAGGTCGTCGACGTCATATTCGGCATCGGCGCTAAGGCCGTCGAGCGGCACCAGCCAGCCCTGCTTGGCCCAGATCGGCGCTTCGTAGGTGCCGATGGTCATCACGTCATACTGGCCACCATTGGTGGCGATGTCGGTGGTGACGTTCTGGCGGAGGGTATTTTCCTCGAGCACGACCCAGTTGAGTTCGATGCCGGTTTCTTCGGTGAAGGCGCTCGACAGAGCCTGCATGCGGATCATGTCGCCATTGTTGACGGTGGCGATGGTCAGCGTCTGCGCCGAGGCGGATGTGATCAGCGCAAGGCTGACCGCGCCCACGAGAATGGGTGTCAATTTCATTGGTTTTCCTCCCAGTGACGAGCCGGGCAATTGTCCCGACTGTGGGCAAATACTCGCACATCATGCGACAGAGTCAAGTGTGCCATGCGCAAATCGCTTGGCAGGCTGTGGGCCGGAGAGGGGCTAAACCGGGATTTAGTGTTGGCTTTTCAATCGATTACGGAAGCCTGAGCAGGCCTTCGGCGGTACGCTCGTCCGTTATCAATCCGTTAACCAGGCGGCGCAGCAGCGTGGCCCTGATACCGGGCAATTTGCGCGCGCCCATGGCAATTGCCACGACAAGGGCGTTTTCGCGCGAGGGAATGGGGGCGGAGGCCACCCGCTCATTGGTGAGGCCCTCGATCAACTTGCCCTCGGCATCAAAGCTCCAGCCGCAGATCTCGCCGACGGCGCCGGCCTTCTGCAGCTCCTTGAGTTCGGCATCGGTGATGAAACCGTCGACATAGAGCGGGGCATCGGGGCCGATATCGCCGACGCCGACAAAGGTCACATCGGCCTGGGCGGCCAGCGCCAGGGTTTCGCGAATCATGGGCTGGCCATGCAGCAGCTGGCGCTCGCGCGCCGAGGAGGCGATGACCGGCAGGGGCATGGGGAAGCTGCGGGCCTTGACGGTATCAGCCATGTTGAAGATGACGTTGTAGTAGGCGGCCGAGCCGTCGGGCGCGATATTGCCGGTGAGCGAGACCACCTTGTGGTGCGGGCAGGCCATGGGGGTGAGCTGTTCGACGGCGGCCTTGAGCGTGCGGCCGGTGCCGATGGCCATGACGATGGGGTCGGGGCGCTTGAGCCAGCGCTCGATCTCGGTGGCGGTGGCCTCGGCGACGCCGATGGTGGTGGAATCGCTGCTCGGGTCGGAGGGCACGATTTCCACCAGATCGAGGGCAAAGCGCGACTTGAGGCGGCTGGCCAGGTCCATGCAGCGGCCGATCGGGTGATCGAGGCGGACCTTGATCAGGCCCTCGCTGACCGACATCGACACCAGGCGCTGGGCCGACTGGCGGGAAATGCCGAGCTTACTGGCGATCTCTTCCTGGGTATTGCCGGCCACATAATAGAGCCAGCCGGCCCGCGCCGCGTCGTCCAATCGGTTGCTGGAACTGTCCATTCGTTGCGCCATCAGGGATCCTGCATCGTTGCGCCGGGATTATTCGGGCATGCAGGCGACGGCTGCAAGGCGTTTATGAAGATGCGCCCGGCCGCAAAGCGAGCTGGCTGAGCGCGACGCGGATATCGCGCTCGGTATCCTTGATGTGCAGCCGCATGGCGTCGGCGGCGGCGCGGCTGTTGCCGGCCTTGATGCAATCGAGGATGCGCTGATGGGCCTGGATGGTTTCATGCAGGGTGTGACCGCGCTTTTCGTGGCCGCGGCGGCTGATGAAGAAGCCCTCGCGCAAAGGCTGGGCCATGGCCTCGAAGAGAAAGCCAAGGATACGGTTGCCGCTGGCCAGGGCGACGGCCTCGTGGAAGCCGACATCATGGGTGTGAAAGCCCAGTTCCTGGTCATGCGACATGGCCTGGCCGGGAGTGCCGACGGTGTCGCGCATGCCCTGCAGTTCGCTTTCGATGGCGGCGATGCCGGCGCGCGAGGCCCGCTTGGCGGCAAGGGTGGCCGATTGCACCTCGAGCGAGAGTCGGATCTCGACCAGGTCGAACAGGCCCTTGGGATCGTAGTGGATGATGGAGGTGAGGAAGTCGGCAAAGGCGGCGCCGTCGGGTTCGCGCACCACAGCCTTGCGGCCCCGGGCGATCTCGAGCAGGCCGCGGCCTTCCAGCATCTTGACGGCCTCGCGGATGGTGAGGCGGCTGACGGCATAGCGGGTGGCCAGCGCCGCCTCGCTGGGCAGGCTGGTGCCGGGGGCCAGTTCGCCCAGAATCAGCTGCGCCAGATGATCGGCGACGGTGCCCGCGGCGGTGGACTGGTCCGGGCGTGTTTCGCCGTCGGTGATGCTCACGTCTCCTCCAACTTATCTGATACCTTTGCCTCCGGCCGGGTCGCTTGAGCGATCTTTGTGGCCGGATTTCCCCTCAGGTGCCGGCAGGATAGCGGCAGTTCCGGCAGACCGCAATCGCCGTAGAACATACGTTATCGTTAATATTTGATGGTCGAAAAAAATGCGCAAAGGCGGCGAAGCTGCTTTACAAGGCTTGTCTGATTATCCTAGGTTCTGCGGCGTGGGCTGGGGAGGGCCCTGACGGCACGTGCCGTCGCGCAGGAGGACTCCATGCAGATCCAGCAGGCCGACCACCTTCGGGTGGCGTGGTCGTTGCAGTGTCTTTATCGGGTTCGGGCTCGTCGGCGATTGCTGTCCACAAGGGACACAGCCACGGGTCCAAGTTCTTTCCCCTGACGACCATCCAAAGCTTCTGAACTCGGAATATACAAGGGAGTCGAGACGTGAAGATTTTCAAGACGCTTGCCACCGTACTGGCAGTCGGCGCCATGGCGCTGACCGCATCCACTGCGGCTTTTGCCCAGGACAAGGGCGCGATCGGCATTGCCATGCCAACGCAGTCCTCGCTGCGCTGGATCTCGGACGGCAATGAGCTCAAGGCGGCTCTCGAAGCCAAGGGCTATTCGGTCGACCTGCAGTTCGCAGAAGACGACATCCCGAACCAGCTGGCCCAGGTCGAAAACATGATCACCAAGGGCGTCAAGGCCCTGGTCATCGCGTCGATCGACGGCACCACGCTCAGCGCCGTGCTGCAGCAGGCCGCCGATGCCGGCATCAAGGTCGTCGCCTATGACCGCCTGATCCGCGACACCGCCAATGTTGACCTCTACACCACGTTCGACAACTTCCAGGTCGGTGTGCTGCAGGCCAATTCGATCCTCAAGGGCCTGGGCTATCCAGACAACAAGGGTCCGTTCAACGTCGAGCTGTTCGGCGGTTCGCCAGACGACAACAACGCCTTCTTCTTCTATGACGGCGCCATGAGCGTGTTCCAGCCGCTGATCGATGACGGCACCCTGGTGGTGAAGTCCGGCCAGATGGGCATGGACACCGTTGGTACCCTGCGTTGGGACGGTGCCGTTGCACAGGCCCGCATGGACAATATCCTGTCCGCCAACTACTCGGACGGCTCGCGCGTTGACGCTGTCCTGGCCCCCTATGACGGCCTGAGCCGCGGCATCATCTCGTCGCTGCGCGGCGTTGGCTACGGTTCGGCCGATCTGCCATGGCCCGTGATCTCGGGTCAGGATGCCGAAGCACCGTCCGTCAAGGCAATCATTGCCGGCGAACAGTATTCGACCATCTACAAGGACACCCGCGAACTGGCCAAGACCACTGCCGACCTCGTCGACACGCTGGTTTCGGGCGGCACGCCGGAAGGCCTCGACACCACCACCTATGACAATGGCGTCAAGGTTGTGCCGTCGATCCTGCTGACCCCGTATGAAGTCGATGCGTCCAACTACCAGGCCCTGGTCGTTGACTCCGGCTACATCAAGGCCGAAGACCTGCAGTAATCGCGACACACGACAATCTGGGCCCCGCGGCAACGCGGGGCCCTTTCCCGTATCGGAAATCGGCGCTATGCAGCGACGTTCCGGTGCATTGAAGAAAGCAGCCAATGACCAAGACCATTCTGGAGATGCGCGGCATCACCAAGACGTTCCCCGGCGTCAAGGCACTGTCGGACGTCAATCTGGACGTACGCGAGGCCGAGATCCACGCCATTGTCGGCGAGAACGGGGCCGGCAAATCCACCCTGATGAAGGTGCTCAGCGGCGTCTATCCGGACGGCAGCTATGACGGCCAGATCATCTACAAGGGCGAAGAACAGCACTTCAAGACCATTGCCGACAGCGAGGCCAAGGGCATCGTCATCATCCACCAGGAGCTGGCTCTGGTGCCGCTGCTGTCGATTGCCGAGAACATCTTCCTGGGCAATGAGCAGGCCCGCGGCGGCGTCATCGACTGGGACGAGACGCGCGACGGCGCCCGCAAGCTGCTGGGCATGGTCGGCCTATCCGAAGATCCCGACACACTGGTGACCAATATCGGCCTGGGCAAGCAGCAGCTGGTGGAAATCGCCAAGGCGCTGTCCAAGGAAGTCCGGCTGCTGATCCTGGACGAGCCGACGGCCAGCCTGTCGGAAAAGGACAGCGCGGCGCTGCTCGACCTGCTGATGGAGTTCCGGGCGCAGGGCATTACCTCGATCCTGATCAGCCACAAGCTCAACGAGATTTCCAAGGTCGCCGACCGGATCACGGTGATCCGTGACGGGCGCACCATCGAGACCATGAACAAGGAGCAGATCAGCGAAGACCGCATCATCACCTCGATGGTGGGCCGGTCGCTGGAAGACCGCTACCCGGCCCGCGTGCCGCAGATCGGCGAGACGGTGTTCGAGGTCAAGAACTGGAACGTGTTCCATCCCCAGCACCGCGACCGGCAGATCATCCGCAATATCGACCTCAAGGTCCGCAAGGGCGAAGTGGTGGGCATTGCCGGGCTGATGGGCTCGGGTCGCACCGAATTTGCCATGAGCGTGTTCGGCAAGTCCTATGGGCAGAAGATCAGCGGCGAAGTGTTCCTGCATGGCAGCAAGGTGGATGTGTCCACCGTCGAAAAGGCCGTGGCCCGTGGCATTGCCTATGCCACCGAGGATCGCAAGAGCTATGGCCTGAACCTGATCGACCATATCAAGCACAATACGACGATTGCCAATCTCAAGGGCATTTCGCGGTTTGGCGTGATCGACGACATGGCCGAGATGGACGTGGCCAACGAATATCGCAAGAAGACCAATATCCGCTCGTCGAGCGTGTACCAGATCACCGGCAATCTGAGCGGCGGCAACCAGCAGAAGGTGGTGCTCAGCAAGTGGCTGTTCGCCAATCCGGATGTGCTGATCCTGGACGAGCCGACGCGCGGCATCGATGTCGGCGCGAAATATGAAATCTATACCATCATCAATGCGCTGGCGGCGCAGGGCAAGGCCGTGCTGGTGATCTCCTCGGAGATGCCCGAACTGCTTGGCATCACCGACCGGCTCTATGTAATGAACGAAGGCCAGATCGTCGGCGAGATGCCGACGGCCGACGCCAGCCAGGAAAAAATCATGCGTGCGATTGTTCGTGCGGAAGGGAAGGCATCATGACCACCGAAACGGCCCCAGCAGGCGCCACTCCGACCACCGAACAGGCGACCAGCCAGCAGCTGACCGTCTGGGGAGCGCTCAAATCCAACATGCGCGACTATGGCCTGTTGGCCGCGCTGATCCTGATCATGCTGTTCTTCCAGTATTTCACCAATGGTGTCCTGTTCAAGCCGGTGAACCTGACCAATATCATCCTGCAGAACAGCTATATCATCGTGATGGCGCTGGGCATGCTGCTGGTCATCGTGGCCGGCCACATCGACCTGTCGGTGGGGTCGGTCTCCGGCTTTATCGGCGCCTTGGCCGCCATGCTCATGGTGGGCTGGCGCTTCCCGCCCGAGCTGGCATTCCTCGCCAATCCCTTCGTGGCCGGCGCCATCTGCATCGTGGTGGGCGCAGCCATCGGCGCGGCGCAGGGTTATCTGATCGCCTATTACCAGATCCCCGCCTTCATCGTGACGCTAGCCGGCATGCTGATCTTCAAGGGCCTGTCGCTGGCGATCCTCGCCGGCAAGTCGGTGGGCCCGTTCCCCGCCGAATTCCAGCTGCTGTCGGCCGGCTTCATCCCTGACCTGATCGGCCCCACCACGCTGGTTGCAGCCAGCGAAGGGGTGCAGCCGCTGGTGCTGCACACCACCACCATGGTGCTGGCCATTGTCGGCATCGTGGTGATGACGATCATGGCCATTGCCGGCCGCAAGCGGCGCCAGGCCCGCGGCTATGAGAGCGAGCCGTTTGCGCTGTTCATCGCCAAGAACGTGGTGATTGCCGCGCTGGTGCTGTTCTTCTGCACCATGCTGGCCTCCTATCGCGGCCTGCCCAATGTGCTGGTGGTGATGGCCGTGCTGATCGCGGTCTTCGTCTTCGTCACCAAGCGGATGACCTTTGGCCGGCGTATCTATGCGCTGGGCGGCAATCTCAAGGCGGCATCGCTGTCGGGCATCAAGACCGAGCGGATGACGTTCTACGTGTTCGCCATCATGGGTGCGCTGGCGGCGCTTGCCGGCATGATCTACGCGGCGCGGCTGAATTCGGCCACGCCAAAGGCCGGTCAGGGCCTCGAGCTCGATGTGATCGCGGCCGTGTTCATCGGCGGTGCCTCGGCACTGGGCGGCGTGGGTGCGGTGGCCGGCGCGGTGATCGGCGCCTTCATCATGGGCGTGATGAACAACGGCATGTCGATCATGGGCGTCAATATCGACTGGCAGCAGATGATCAAGGGCGTGGTGCTGCTGGCTGCCGTGTTCTTCGATCTCTACAACAAGAAGCGCGCCGGCTGATCTGCCGCCGCATCACCATCAAAGCAGAGGCCGCCGGGCGATCCGGCGGCCTTTTTGTCTGCCGGGGCATCACTCGTTGACGAAGTCCCTGGGCGGCTCGGCCAGGTGGATACGGTTGCCTTCGGGATCGGTGAGCTGGGCGATGCCGCCAAAGCCGCCGGTGACGATTTCGCCGATGGGCAGGCCGGCGGCAGCCAGGCGGGCCTGCTCCCTGGCCAGGTCCGGGACGACGATGGTCAGGATGGCCTTGCCGGCGCGCGCATCATCCTGCCAGAGCTGCAGGCCGGCGGCGCCCATCCTGCGCCACTGCGCCATGCCCGGGAAAGGCTGGTCGTCGGCCGGGCGCCCCATGAATCGCGTGTACCAGGCGAGCCCGGCAGTGAAGTCGGCGACGATGGCGCCGGCATAAATGCCCTGTACGGTGATGGTGTCGGTCATGGCTTTCTCCCTGCTGATAGGACCATGTCGGTCCGGCCCGGGCCATTTCGACAGTGACTGCCATTTGCCCGGCACGGGAAGACGAAAAGCACCGATGCCGGCGGGATGAACTGGCGGATCTTCCCGGATTGGGCGCCAGGCGGTTCATCCAGGCAAGCCGCCGGGCGCGGTGGCCCGGCTCAGCGGGTCGACCAAGAACAGTGCGGGGCGGCGACACGATGCAATGCGATCGGCGCCGCCCGCGCGGTCAGGCTGCGGTGGGGTAGTCGGTATAACCCTCGGCGCCGCCGCCATAGAGGGTGGCCGGGTTCAGCTCGGCCAGCGGAGCACCGGTCTGCAGGCGCGCCACCAGATCGGGATTGGCGATGAAAGGGCGGCCGAAGGCGACAAGATCGGCCTTGCCGGCGGCCAGATGCTCACTGGCCAGCGCCAGGTCATAGTTGTTGTTGGCGATATAGGTGTGACTGAAGGCCTGGCGCAGCGCGTCGAAGTCAAACGGGGCCACATCGCGTGGACCGCCGGTGGCGCCCTCGATGACGTGGATATAGGCCAGGCCCAGCTTTTCGAGTTCGGCCACGATATAGTTGAACTGGGTCTGCGGGTCGCTGCAGCTGATGCCATTGGCCGGCGTGGTCGGCGACAGGCGGATGCCGGTGCGGCCGGCGCCGACTTCGGCGATGACGGCGGCGGTGACCTCGAGCATCAGGCGGGCCCGGTTCTCGACCGAGCCACCATAGGCGTCGGTGCGGCTATTGGCGCCGTCCTTGGCGAACTGGTCGAGCAGATAGCCATTGGCGCCGTGCACTTCGACGCCGTCGAAGCCGGCAGCGATGGCATTGGCTGCAGCCTGGCGGAAGTCGGCGATGATGCCGGGCAGTTCATCGAGCGCCAAAGCGCGGGGCGTGGAGGTGTCAAAGAAGCCGCCATTGACGAAGGTCTTGGCTTCGGCCCGGATCGCCGAAGGCGCCACGGGAGCGCCGCCGCCCGGCTGCAGATCCACATGGGAAATGCGGCCCACATGCCAGAGCTGGAGCACGATCTTGCCGCCCGCCTGATGCACGGCATCGGTCACGGTGCGCCAGCCGGCGACCTGATCGGCGCTATAGATGCCGGGCGTGTCCTGATAGCCCTGGCCCTGCTGGGAAATCTGCGTTGCCTCGGCGATGATGAGACCGGCTGAGGCGCGCTGCGCGTAATATTGGGCGGCGAACGGCCCTGGCACAAAGCCGGTGGCGGCGCGATTGCGGGTCAGCGGCGCCATGACGATGCGGTTGGCAAGGCTGATGTCGCCGACGGTATAGGGCGTAAACAGGGTAGGGCTGGACATGAAGATCTTTCAAACAGGGGCGGATCACGCGCGGGTGACCTGCGTATAGGCGCGCAAGGATAGCACTGCCGGGGCTGGTGCCATCGACAGGACGAGCGGTGGGCCAATGATGGAAGGGATGACGGAGGGCGCCGCAGGCGCGCGCCGGATCGGCCATGCCATATATGATGGCGACCGGCAGAACATCAAGGGCGGGTGACCCAACTGTGTCGGGAGACAGCAGGGCCGCTGGGCTGAGCCGGCGGCCTTTTGGTGCGGCGCCCATGCGGGGCGCAACCGGCTAGTTGCCGGGATAGGCAGGGAACATGGCGGCCAGGTTGAGGATGGCGATCAGGCGATCCTCGTTCTTGAACATGCCGCTGACCATGGCATTGGCGCGGTCCCCGCCCGAGAGCGGCACGGGCCGGAGATCTTCGGGCTGGGCGAAGATGATGTCGGAGACGGTGTCGACCAGCAGGCCGACGTCCTGGCTCTGCAGCGACACCACCAGCACGACCTGGCCGGTATTGACCTCGCTGCCATAGCCGCCCAGCATGACGGCCAGGTCATAGACCTGGACGACCGAGCCGCGGATATCGAGCACGCCCTTGGCGCCATGCGGCTGGTCCGGCAGTTCGGTGGTCGGCGACCAGGAGCGGATCTCGCGCACCGACATGATGTCGATGCCGAAGGCCCGGCCGCTGCAGGTGAAGGTGACGAACTGGTCAAGCGTGCGGACCTCGACGGGGGCCGCCGCCGTCATGCGGTCGTCGTGGAAGGATACCGAAGCCATCAGAACTCGCTCCATTCCTGCTTGATCGCCGCATTGCCATTGCTGAGATAGGACTTGGCGGCACTGGTGACACGCGCCTGCAGGGCCTTGACGCCACCCTGGCGTTCCGGGGCACGGGCGGGCTCGCGGCGCGCCGGTGCACGGGAGGTGGCATCGAGCACGAAGACCTCGACAATGCGGTCAAGCTCATTGGCCTGACCCTCGGTCTGCTCGATGGCGGCGTTGGTCTGTTCCACCAAAGCGGCATTGTGCTGGGTCATCTCGTCCATCTGGCGGATTGCAGTGGTGACTTCGGCAATGGAGCTGGACTGTTCCTGGCTGGCCGAGGAGATGGCCTCGATCAGGGTGGCGCTTTCGCGGACGCCATCGAGCATGGAGGTGAGCTTGGCGGTGGCCTCGGCCACCAGCCTGGAGCCGCCGGTGACTTCACTGGCCGACTGCTCGATCAGCACCTTGACCTCGGCCGAGGCGGAGGCCGCCGACTGGGCGAGGCGCCGCACTTCGACGGCCACCACGGCAAAGCCCTTGCCGGCATCACCGGCCCGGGCAGCTTCCACCGACGCGTTCAGCGCCAGGAGGTTGGTCTGGAAGGCGATGTCATCGATCAGCCCGATAATGTTGGAGATCTTGGCCGAGGATGAGGAGATGCGTTCCATGGCCTGGTTGGACTGGCGCATCACCTCGCCGGTTTCGGCGGCGGTGTGGGACACGGCCTGGGCCTTGGAACTGGCCGAACCGGCGCGCTTGGCATTTTCCACCACGGTGGTGGCCAGCTGCTCCATGGCGGCAGAGGTCTCCTCGATCGCGGCCGCCTGCTTGGTGGTGCGTTCGGCCAGGTCATTGGTGCCGGCAAGGATTTCGCCGGTGGCCGATTTGAGGGCGCCCGAGGTGCCGCGCAACTGGCCGACAATGTCGGTCAGCTTGTCACCCACGGCGTTCATGTCGTCGCGCAGTTCGGCAAAGGCGCCCTGGTAGGTGCCTTCCATGCGCCTGGTGAGGTCGGCCTGGGCCAGAGCGGCGAGCACCTTGCCGGCTTCGGCCAGACCGGTATTGACGGTCTGGAGCATGCCATTGAAGTTGGCCGAGATGCGGTCGATGTCCTTGTCGTCGAAACGGGCGTCGATGCGCTTGGAGAAGTCGCCCTGGGCGGTGGCGGCGATGACCGCGTCGAAGGCGGTCTGGAAGTTGCCCATCATCCTGGCACGGTCGGCGGTGATCGTGGCGCGGGCGGCGTCTTCAAGGCTCATCTCGGCGACCTTGATGCCGTTCTCGCGGAAGACCTGGACGGCAGCGGCCATGTCGCCGAGCTCGTCGCGGCGGGCCATGTAGGGAATCTCGGACTGCAGGTCGCCCGTCGCCAGGGTCGACATGCGATCCGTGATGACGCGGATCGGCTTGGCGATGGCCTTGCTGCCAAAAATGGCCGAACCGATCAGCGTGGCAATGACCAGCGCCCCCATTACCACCCCGATGATCTGACCTTGTGCCATCTGCGCGTCGGCAGCAGCGGAGGCGGTAGCCTCGACCTGGTCGGTCGCTTCGGTGAGTTCAGCGATGACATCGCCAACGCTTTGGGCGATGGCGTTCTGCTCGCCAACCATCTTGCCGATCTGCGCTCCAATCGCCGACGCATCGGCACCGGGCTGGGCTGCAAGGGCGAGCACGCTCTTGGCGAGCGGCGCGATCTCAGTGGTCAGGTCGGCAAAGGACGTCGCGTATTGCTGCACCTGCTGGATGCGTTCCAGATTTGCCGGGAGCACCATATTGGCGCCAGAGTCGGCAAGTGCTGCGATCATAACCTCGCGCTTGGCCAGGACGTCCTGAAATGCCAAGTCGATGCCAGCGTCAGTCGTGGCCATTCCGATACCGCGGTTGGCCATCCGCATGCCGGCATAGGCGATGATGGCCTGATCGAGGTCGTCGCCGACCATGACCTGCTGGGCAACCTCATGGGCATAGAATTCAGCCATTGAGTTGCTGTAGATCGTGCTGCCGACCATGACGGCCACCAGGGCAATGCCCAGGCCGGCGACGAGGGTGAGCTTGAGGCCGATGGTCAGTCTGGATTTTGCTGGAGTTGACACGGTGGGTATTTTCTATGGTTGAAAGGCGGGCCGATGACAGCGGGATTGCCATGAAGGGACGCGCAGGCGCAGGGCTGCAGTGGCGAGCGAAAGCGGTCGGCCGCTGAATATTCAGGACGTCGTGGGTGGAGGAGGTGCAGCAAGGAATACTGCGCCAAAGGAGCAGTCTGGTGCGGGCCCCCGATTACTTCTGGGGGCATATTTAAGACCGCTGCGGGTCCTTTGCAGCATCATCCTTGCCAGCAAGACGCTAACAAGCTCGTAATTTATCGACGCAACTCGCCGACAGACGCTGAGATCGCGATTATACAGACATATCCGTGCGTTATCGTACAGTTGAAGGCGGGACGAAAACGCGCCCAGGACAGGGTGTCTCGCGGCATGCGCCGTGTCGTTGTCCCCACGGGGCGCGGCTGGGGGCTCAGTGGCTGGCGACGAGCTGGGGGCGCATGGGGGTCGGCAGCGACTGGTCCGCCAGGAACTGCACAAAGCGGGTGATGTCGAGGGGGCGCGATATCAGGTAGCCCTGGATGAAGTCGACCTGCCCGGTGGCCCGCAGCATGTGCAGGCGTTCAGGGGTTTCGACGCCTTCGACGGTGATGCGGTGGCCGGCGGCGTGGATCATATCGATGGCGTTGAGCATCACGCGCGCCATGAGGCTGCCCTCGGCCGCCATGGCAAAGGACCGGTCGAGCTTGACCCCATCGACGGGCAGACGCGCCAGGTTCTCGATATTGGAATAACCGGTGCCGAAATCGTCGAGGTGGGTCCGGATGCCGAAACGGCGCAGGGCGTCGATCTCGCGCTGCGCGTGCTCGGTCTGCAGCAGGTCGGTCTCGATGATCTCGATCACCGCATCAAAGCGCTGGTTGAGCGCCTCGAAATCCAGCAGCGTGGCGCGCAGCCAGACGGCATCGAGGTCGCGCGGGAAGATGTTGAAATTGACCTGCAGGCGTTGCTGAAAGGGGACCTGGGTGGACAGCTCCTGAAAGGCGCGGGCCACGACATATTCGGTCAGCTCCCGGCCGAGGCCGAGCTTTTCCACGACGGGTAGGAACTGGTCCGGATAAATGGTGGCGCCATCGACGTCACGCCAGCGCACGAGGACTTCGCAGCCGCTGATCCTGCCGGTCGCCAACGAGAGGACCGGCTGATAGGTGCACAGGATATTCTGCGGCGTGAAGTGGCGACGAAAGCGCGCCTCGAAGCTCCAGAAGTGTCGCAGCAAAGCGTGGATCTGGCCGCTGATGCCCAAAGCCAGAAAGGCGCCGAGCAGAATTGCCGTCACCAGGACGGGCATGAAGGCCGTGACGAGCCCGGCCAGCGCCACCGTGGTGGCAATGCAGGTCCGGCCACCCGGTACGCAGGTCACGGCGGCATAGGCACCCCGATGCAGGGGCAGCACGCCAGCCCAGGAATGCGCCGCGCTGACTGCGGCAAAAATGCCGGTCTCGCCGGCGCGGTGCCAGAATCCGCCGTCCGGCGCCACGTTCACCAGCTCAAAGTCGAGCAGGTTGGTGGTCGCCGCCGGCTCGGGCAGAGTCGGCACGACAATGCCGAAACCACTGTGTTCCACGATGGTGCCGACCAGGCCGGGGCGTCCCAGGAAGTCCAGCGGCTCGTCGAACCAGATCGAGGCGCCGCTCAGATCGGCGATATCGGGTTTGCCGAGATCATAGGGCGCGAAGTCGGCGTTGACGGAGCAGCTGACGACCCCGTTCGGGGCGGAGAGGAATTCGTTGAGCCCGTCTGGCAGAAAGGCGATCTCGTAGAGCTGCCGATGAAAGGCGGGCGAGCAGGGTTCGGCAATGACGGACTGCTTCATTGCAGCCAGTGTCGAGGAAATGCTCTGCTGCACACGCATCTGCGGCTCGAGCATCTGGCGGGCTTCGCTGACCATCCGCTGGTTGACCAGCTGACCAAACAGCGCGCTGCCCGCCAGCAGAACTATGGCGAAGGTCGTTAGCCAGAGGCCCAGGGCAAGATAGCGTTGATGGGCACGATCAATAAGCAGCGAGACGAACCTGGGCATCTACATTCTCGGCGTGCGCAATAGCTCCTGTCGGCTTTTGTGCATGTTAAATTCTAAAGGAAGATTTAAATAGCCCGGTCGAATACTTGAACCTGCGCGGGCAACGGCGGCGATTGACCGCTGTCGGATGGTCAGCAAGGCCTCAGGTCTCGACCTCGGCGTCGGTGCGGCTGCCCCATTCGGTCCAGGAGCCGTCATAGACGGCGACGGCCTCGGCGCCGGCCAGCTCGGCGGCCAAAGCCAGCGAGGCGGCCGTGATGCCCGAGCCGCAGGTGGTGATCAGCGGCCTGGCCAGATCGATGCCGCGCTCGGCAAACAGGGTGGCCAGTTGTTCTGGCGATTTCATCTGGCCGGCTTCGGTGAGCATGCTCACGGGCAGGTTGGTGGAGCCGGGGATATGGCCGGCACGCAGGCCCTTGCGCGGCTCGGGCACTTCGGCGTGAAAGCGCTGGGCCGGGCGGGCATCGGCGATCTGGACCGCACCATCCTGGCTGCGGGCGCGGACGGTATCGAAATCGACGACACGGGCGGGGTCAAAGCGGGCCTGGAAGGTCTGGCGCGGGCGGGCGACCAGACCCACTTCGGTGGGGCGGCGCTCGGCGCGCCATTTGGGGCCGCCACCGGCCAGGATGCGCACATCGCGCGCGCCCATGGCCAGAAAGGTCCACCAGACACGGGGGGCCGAGAACAGGCCGATTTCATCATAGATGACGATGGTCATGGTATCGGCAATGCCCAGGGCCCCCACCATATGGGCGAAGGCCGCCGGGGCGGGCAGCATGTGGGGCAGGGGGCTGTCGGTGTCGGCGACGCCGTCGATATCGAAGAAGACCGCACCCGGAATGTGTCCGGCCAGGTAGTCGGCCTGGGCGTTGCGTGCGGCATTGGGCATGTGCCAGCTGCCGTCCAGCACCACGAGATCGGGGTCGCTCAAATGGGCAGCCAGCCAGTCGGTGGTTACGAACGGGTCATTCACGGCGGTACCTCTGATTGCCACGGGAGGATGGCCCTGTGGCGTGTAGAGGTCAAATGCCTAGTTGGCGAGGACCAAAAGGTCCTTGCTGGCCAGGCTGATGGTGATGGGCTCGCCGCGCTGGGGCGGAGTGGACCGCTGATCGTTGAAGGTATCGAGGCTGAGCGTGTTGCCCCCCAGCCTGACGCGCAGGCGGATCACCGAGCCGAGGAAGGTGACATCGGCTATGGTGCCGTTCAACGTGATGTCATTGCCCTGACGCGGACCGACGCAGACGACTTCGGGGCGCAGCGTCAGCGTGGTGGGGGCATTGGCGACGGCGCTGGCCGGAAGATGGGGGACCGTCACCGTCTGGCCATCGATCGAGACGGTCTGGGCCGCCGGATCGAGGACAGTGGCGTCGATATTGTTGAGCTGGCCGACAAAGGTGGCGACGAAGCGGGTGGCGGGCTGGTTGTAGATTTCGTGCGGGGCGCCGAGCTGCTCGATATTGCCGGCATGCATGACCACGATGCGATCGGAAATCGACAGCGCCTCTTCCTGGTCGTGGGTGACAAACACGGTGGTGATGCCGAGCTCGAGCTGGATGGTGCGGATTTCCTCGCGCAGCGAGACGCGGATCTTGGCATCAAGCGCCGAGAGCGGCTCATCGAGCAGCAGCATGCGCGGGCGCGGGGCGATGGCGCGGGCAAGGGCGACGCGCTGCTGCTGGCCGCCACTCATTTCATAGGGGTAGCGCTTCTCGTAGCCGGGCAGGCCGATGAGCTTGAGCATTTCCTCGACGCGGGCGCGCCGTTCCTCGGCGGGCATGCCGGCGATCTTGAGGCCGAAGCCGATATTGTCGCCGACATTGAGATTGGGGAACAGGGCATAGGCCTGGAAGACCATGCCGAGCTGGCGCTGGTTGGGCTTGAGCGTGGTGATGTCGTGGCCATCGACGCGGATGGAGCCGGCCGTTGGCGACTCGAAGCCGGCAATCATGCGCAGGATGGTGGTCTTGCCGCAGCCGGAGGGCCCGAGCAGGGAGATGAACTCGCCCTTGTCGAAGGCGAAGCTGACATCCTTGACCACCGTGGTGGTGCCGAAAGTCTTGGTAAGGTTCTGGACTTCGAGGAAGGCGGCCATGGTCAGTCGGTCCTGGCGGAAGTGCGGGGAGCAAAGCGGCCGAGCACGTTGATCATGGCCATGGCGCCCCAGGTGATGATGAAGGAGATGACGGCCAGAGCCGCCGGCTCATAGGCGCGGTTGGCGCCGATATTCTGCAGATAGGGCCCGAAGGCAGGGCGGTTGAGCAGGCTGGCAATGGTGAACTCGCCGATGACGATGGCGAAGGTCAGGAAGGCGCCGGACAGCACCGCCACCAGGATATTGGGCAGGATGATGCGGGCAATGATCTGGAAGGTGTTGGCGCCGGCGATCTGGGCCGCCTCGGTCAGCGTCTGCACGTCGATGGTGCGCATGCCCGTGTCAACGGCGCGATAGGTATAGGGCATGGCCAGGGTGACGTAGCCGCAGATGAGCAGGATATCGGTGCCCAGGGCGCTGCCGGTGAAGGGAATGAGCGAGCTCGAATTGTAGAGCCTGATATAGCCATAGACCAGCACAATGGCCGGGATGATCAGGGGCAGCAGCGTCACGAATTCCATGAAGGGGCGCAGCCAGGGCAGGCGCAGGCGCACGAAATAGACGGCCGGCACGATGACGAGAATGCCCACGACGATGGCAAAGATGCCGATGACGACCGAATAGCCGAAGGTGGCCTGAAAACGCGGGTCGGAGAAGACCGACAGATAGGAGTCGAAGCTGTAATAGCCGCGCCGCATCTTGAGCGAGAACTCGACGGTGGCGATCAGCGGGATGATGAAATAGGCGGCGCCGGTCAGGAAGACGACCCAGGGCCAGAAGCGGGACTGTTTCATTTCATCCACCTTTCGGCCCGGGCGGCAATGAACAGGTAGATGATATTGGCCGTGGCGGTGATGACGATCATGCCCAAGGCCAGGGCGGCGCCAAGGCCGGGATTCTGCAGCGCGTCGCCGCGGATCTGGGCGTAGAGCAGCACGGGCACGATGTTGAGCGAGGAGCCGGTCAGGGCATAGGCGGTGGCAATGGCGCCAAAGGCATTGGCGAACAGCAGGGACAGGGTGCCCAGAAAGCTCGGCCACAGAATGGGCAGGCCGACATAGCGCCAGAACTGCCAGGGAGCGGCGCCCAGGATGGCGGCAGCTTCGCTCCATTCCTTCTTGAGGCCGTCAATGGCCGGCGCGATGATCAGGATCATCAGCGGAATCTGGAAATAGAGATAGGTGATGGTCAGGCCCCAGAAGCTCAGCAGGTTGAAGCCGGAGCGGTAGAGGTCGACCCCGATGAGCTTGAGGATGATGGTGACTAGGCCGAGCCGGCCCAGGGTGGAGATGAAGGCAAAGGCCAGCGGCACGCCGGCAAAGTTGGAGGCGACGCCGGAAAAGGTCATCACCGCCGAGCGCAGGCCCTCGGGCAGCTTGCCGCGAATGATGGCCAGGGTCATGGCCAGGCCGATCAGCGCCCCCAGAACAGCCGATGCCGCCGAGATGCGGATCGAGATGGAATAGGCGGCCATGATCTGCGGCGTGAAGAGGGCGTAGATATTGTCGAGGGTGAACTGTCCCTGCGGGCTGATAAAGGCGGCGCCGAGCAGGTAGACGGTGGGCAGGACGAGGAACATCACCGCGAAGATGACGAAAGGCGCGACGCCCAGCCATTCAAAGGACAGGCGGCGGCGGGGTGGCAAAGCGGGTGCCGGTGCGCGAAGGTCGGTCATCAAGATGCCCCAGTAAACCTGATGGTGCGCCTGTCGAACCACGCGAACGCGGCACGGCAGGCCTGGATCCGGCCACAACCGATGGTCGTGGCCGGCGTCGTCACGGAACAGGCTTACTCGGCGACGTTGGCGCCGACGACGGCATCCCACTGGCCGGTGATCAGTGCCTTGGCAGCGTTCTGCTGCTCGATGCTGGGGAAGATCGCCTTGGCATAGGCATCAGCTGGCGGCAGAGCGTCGAGCAGATCCTGCGGGATCAGGCCGGCCTCGGACATGGCGTTGAAGCGGATCGGGTGGCAATAGCCCTTGAGCCAGCCGAGCTGACCTTCGTCCGAATACAGATATTCCATCCAGAGCTTGGCCGCATTCGGGTGCGGCGCATGGGCGGAAATGGCCTGGACATAGACGCCGGCGACAACGCCGGTGGCCGGCACGACGATCTCGGCCTGCGGATTGCCTTCAAAGCTGTCGCGGAAGGCGAGCAGGTTGTAGTCCCAGGCGATCAGCACGGGCGTGGTGCCCTGGGCGACCGAGGCGGCCTTGCCGATGACGGGGACGAAATTGCCGGCGGCATTGAGCTCGGCGAAGAAGTCGAGGCCCGCCTGGGCAGCACCCTCGTCGCCGCCGGTCTTGCCAACGCCTGCGGCGTAGACGCCCTGGATGGCCTGGTTGGAAGCGCGCGGATCACCGGCCAGAGCGACGGCATTGGCATATTCCGGCTTGGTCAGATCGGCCCAGTCGGTCGGGACGGCCGAGACCAGGTCGGTGTTCACGAGCATGCCCATGACGCCGTAATAGTCGCCATACCAGAAGCCTTCTTCGTCCTTGGCATCGGCCGGGATATCGTCCCAGGTGGAGACCTTATAGGCCTGGATCAGGCCCTCTTCCTTGGCCTGGGGGCCAAAGGACAGACCAACGTCGATCACGTCGGGGGCCTGCGGGCCGGTATTGCCGATATTGGCGCGGATGGCCTCGAGCTCGTCGGCCGAGCCGGCGTCAGGGTTGAGTTCGTTGACGGTGATGTCGGGGTACTTGGCCTTGAAGCCGGCGATCACGTCGCCATAGCCGCACCAGCTGTGCGGCAGGGCGATGGTGGTGAGCTGACCTTCGGCCTTGGCAGCCGCATAGAGCGCGTCAAGGTCGGCCTGGGCGAAGGCGGGCGCAGAAACGGCGAGCACGGCAAGCATCGAAACGGATGCGCCGAGGGACGTCTTGATGGACATGTTCAGTCTCCCTGAAAGTCGTTCGTCAACGCCCGTTGGCGAGCGTCGCGGCGAACTGCGGAGGGAGTAGAGAGCGGGTGTGACAGTGCGATGACGGACGGCGCGTTGGCGACCATAGACTGTTGAGCGGGCTCGCCAGAGCGCAATTCAGCCTTGGATATCTGCCCCCTGCTCGCGCCCCCGTCCCGTCAGCTGCAATTGTGACAGTGGCCTATTGTGACAGTTTCGTCCAGACGGTCAAAATTCAGCTGGGCGGGGTGTCGCCGGACCGGTTCCGAGGCAAGTGGCGGGCCGGGTTGGAGAATTCTGCCGCGCGCCGGGACTGGCTGGCCATCTTTAGTTTAGAATGCTTCTAAGTTATTGAAGTATCAATTGATTTTTCAAGGTGACATTGATAGTCCGGTTTTCAACCCATCCCTTGGAGGATCAGTGATGATCTCGCTCTGCACCCGCAACCTGCGCCGTCTTGCCCTTGCCCTGACCCTGTCGGTGATGCCCGTTGCCGCCTTTGCGGCGGCGCCGGCAGAGGCCGATGTGCTCAGCCATTACGCCGACATTGCGCTGGCCAGCTATGAAGACGCGCTGAGTACGGCCAAGGCGCTCGATGTGGCCATCGACGCGCTGATCGCGGCCCCGAGCGAAGCGAGCCTGGAGGCAGCCCGGGCGGCCTGGAAGGCCGCGCGCGTACCCTATCAGCAGAGCGAGGCGTTCCGCTTCGGCAATCCCATTGTCGATGAATGGGAAGGACGGGTAAATGCCTGGCCGCTCGATGAAGGTCTGATCGACTATGTCGATGCCAGCTATGGCAGCGAGAGCGACAGCAATGCGCTCTATGTCGCCAATGTCATCGCCAATCCCAAGCTGGCCATTGATGGCGTCGAACTGGATGCGACCGAGGTCACCCCGGCACTGCTGCAGACGCAGCTGCAGGAGGCGGCGGGCGTCGAATCCAATGTGGCCGCCGGCTACCACGCCATCGAGTTCCTGCTGTGGGGCCAGGACCTGAACGGCACCGGACCGGGTGCTGGTGCACGCCCCTTTACCGATTATTCGACGGCAGAGCATGCCGATCGTCGTGCAGCCTATCTCAAGGCGGCGTCGAGCCTGCTGGTCGCCGATCTCGAGGAGATGGTGGGCAACTGGACGGCGGACGGCGCAGCCCGGGCGGCCCTGCCCGAGCAGGGCATTTCGACGATCCTGACCGGCATGGGTTCGCTGAGCTTTGGCGAAGTGGCCGGCGAGCGCATGAAGCTTGGTCTGCTGCTGCACGATCCCGAGGAAGAGCATGACTGCTTTTCGGACAATACCCATGCCTCCCATCTAAATGACGCCGTGGGCATCCAGAATGTCTATCTGGGGCAATATACAAGCGTGGACGGAACGGTGATCGAGGGCCCATCGCTGGCCCAGGTCATCGCCGACAAGGACGCGGCGCTGGACGGGGAAATCCAGGCGCTGCTGGCTGATACAATCGCCAAGATGCAGGTCATGGCTGACCGGGCCGAGGCCGGCGAGGCCTATGACCAGCAGATCGGCGAAGGCAATGCAGAGGGCAATGCCGTGGTGCAGGCGGCAATCGACGGGCTGATCGCCCAGACCCGCGGCATCGAGCGGGCCGTGGCGCTGCTTGAACTGGGCGATGCGGTGATGATCGAGGACAGCGACAGTCTGAGCAATCCGGATGCGGTGTTCGAGTAACGGCGCTGCGGGTGGGAGAGATACCCTACCCTCGCTCCCTCCCCACAAGGGGAGGGAGACGATGAGCACTGAAATCGGGCCCAGCCCATCCCTCCCTGAATGGGAAGGGACTGAGGGTGGGGTGATACGAGCCCCTGCTGTCCGTTGATGGGACACGCTACGGTGTATAGGTAGACCCATGAAAACCCGCCTTACCCTTGCCCTTGTTGCGCTGCTGGCCGGCGGGATGGTCCTTGCCCAGGATCGGGCGGTGCGCAGCGATCTGACGCCGGAGGATATGGCGCGGGTGCAGCAGGTGACGGCGCCGACAACGGACTTCAGCAAGGCGGAGAATTTCGAGGGCAAGCCGGCGGGCAAGGGCACGACGAGTTTTGCACCCAATGCCGACTCCTTCAGCCATTTCCAGGCCAATCTGAGCTTTGAACAGGAAGAGCAGTTCAAGCTGGGCAATGCGCTGTTCCGCAAGATCTGGGTGAGTTCGCCCAGCTCGACCCAGGCCTCGGACGGGCTGGGGCCGCTGTTCAATGCACGCGGTTGCCAGAGCTGCCATATCAAGGACGGGCGCGGCCACCCGCCATTCGATGGACAGGCCGAGAATGTCTCGATGTTCCTGCGCCTGTCGGTGCCGCCGGGGGCGGACGATCCGCGGCCGCGCATTGACGGAGTGACCGACGAAGAAGTGGGCGACCCTACCTATGGCGGGCAGCTGCAGGACTTTGCCGTGCCGGGTCTTGCGGCCGAAGGCAGGATGGTGATCGATTACAGCGACCTACCGGTAACGCTGGACGACGGCACGGTGGTGACGCTGCGGTCGCCAGCCTATTCGGTCGCCGATCTCAACTACGGTCCGATGGCGGCTGACGTCATGCTGTCCCCCAGGCTGGCCAATCCAATGGGTGGGCTGGGACTGGTCGAGGCCATTCCGGCCGAAGACATCCTGGCCCATGCCGATCCGGAGGACAGCAATGGCGACGGCATTTCCGGGCGGGCCAACTGGACCATCGAGCCGGTCAGCCAGTCGGTGATGCTGGGCCGCTTCGGCTGGAAGGCCGGCAAGGCCAGCGTGCGCAGCCAGTCGGCGGCCGCCTTTGCCGGCGATATCGGCATCGCCACGCCGCTGGTGAATGCGCCGCATGGCGATTGCACCACCAGGCAGGCCGAATGCCTGACCATGCCGACCGGCGTGCAGACGCGGCTGGGACCATCCGAGGCGCCCGATCCGGTGCTGGACCTGGTGACCTTCTACGCGCAGACGCTGGGCGTGCCGGAGCGCCGCGATGTCGATGCGCCGGCCGTATTGCGCGGCAAGCAGGCGTTTTACCAGGCCGGTTGCGCCAGCTGCCACGCGCCCAAATTCGTCACCAGCCGGGACGCGGAAAACCCGGCGCACCGGTTCCAGCTGATCTGGCCCTATGGCGATTTCCTGCTGCATGACATGGGTGAGGGCCTGGCCGATCACCGGCCGGAGGGGCAGGCGGACGGTTATGAGTGGCGCACGGCGCCGCTCTGGGGGATCGGGCTGACAGAAACCGTTTCGGGGCACACTTTTTTCCTGCATGATGGTCGCGCGCGCAATCTGACCGAAGCCATATTGTGGCATGGCGGAGAAGCCCAGGCGGCGCGCGACGACTTTGCCGGGATGTCGAAAGCCACCCGCGATGACCTGCTGAGCTTTCTGGGATCCCTTTGATGCGCTTGATGATGATTGCCGCGCTGATGCTCGCCTTTGCCGGTGGCGCGCCGGCGCAGGAGACCACGCCCGGGGAAGTGCTGCGCACCGCCGTGGTGGATGTGATCCGTCCCAATATGCTGCGGCTGGACGCGGGGGCGCGCGGGCTCGACAGCGCCATGGCGGCGCTCTGTGCCGTGCCGTCGCAAGATGGCGTGGCGATTGCGGTCCAGCAGTTCAAGCAGGTCGTGGCCGCCTATGGCCGGATCGACTTCCTGCGCATGGGCCCGCTGATGGAAGACAACCGGGCCGATAGGCTGCTGTTCTGGCCGGACCGGCGCGGCATCGGGCTCAAGCAGGTACAGGCGATCCTGACCGAGGAAGATGCGACCGCGACCGACATGGCCGACCTGAGGGCCAAGAGCGTCGCCGTGCAGGGGCTGGGGGCGCTCGAATTCGTGCTGTTCGGCAGCGGGTCCGAGAGCCTGGTCGGCGCCGAGGGGGCGTTTCGCTGCGCCTATGGACAGGCGATTGCCGGCAATATTGCCGGCATGGCCCAGGAGATGGTGGCCGCCTGGTATGTGCCGGGCGGCATTGCCGACCATGTGCAGAGCCCGCAGCCGGACTATGCCGACTATCGCTCGGAAACCGAAGCCATGGAGGCGCTGGTGGGGCTGGTGTCGCACGGACTTGAAGGGCTGCGCGACAAGCATCTGCTGCCGTTCATGGCCAGCGATGATGGCCCGGCCAGGCCCAAACTGGCGGTGTTCTGGCGCGCCGGCATGACAATGGCATTCGTGCGCGCCAATGTGGACGGCATGGCTGAGCTGGTCGCCCGTTCCGGCGTGGCGCGGGCGGTGGGCGAAGCCAATAAGGGATTGGACAACTCGATCGGCTTTGAATTCCGCAATGCGACACGGGCGCTCGACCTGGTGACGCTGCCGGTCGAGGCGGCGGTGGCCGACGAAAAGCAGGCGGCAGCACTGGACTATCTGGTGCTGGTGACGGGCTCGCTGCAGGCGATGATGGGCGAACAATTGCCGACGGCTTTGGGGCTGAGCGTGGGCTTCTCGTCGCTGGACGGAGACTGAACATGTGGCAGCGCCGGGCCTTTCTGCAGGCGGCGGGGGCGGGCTTTGCCGCCGGCCTGCTGCCGCGCCAGGCGCTGGCACTGGAGCGGACCGAGTTGGTGTTTGCCAGTGCGGTGCAGACGGCGAGCGGCGGCTATGGCGCGGTACTGCTGGGCGAGGAAGGCGAGCTGATCGCCAGCATTGCCCTGCCCGAGCGCGGCCATGACATCACGCTGAGCCGGGAGTCGGGGCGCGGCGTGGTGTTTGCCCGCCAGCCGGGGACCTTTGCCGTGGTGTTCGACCCGGCGGGGCGCGAGGCGCCGGTGACGCTGACCAGCGTGGCGGGGCGGCACTTTTTCGGCCATGGCGTATTCTCGCCGGATGGCAAGCTGCTCTACGCTACCGAGAGCGATTTTGAAGCGGCGCAGGGCGTGGTGGGGATCTATGACGCCGGGGACGGCTATCGCCGGATCGGCGAATTTCCCACCTTTGGCACCGGGCCGCATGAAATGCTGTTGATGCCCGACGGGGTGACGCTGGTGGTGGCCAATGGCGGGATCGAGACGCATCCCGACTACGGCCGGACCGAACTGAACCTTGAGACCATGGACCCCTCGGTGGTGTTCATCGACCGGCGCGACGGCAGCCTGGTGGGGCAGCTGCGGCTCGATTCCGGGCTGCACCAGCTGTCGATCCGCCATATGGCGATTGATGGACGTGGCCGGGTCTGGTTCGGCTGCCAGTATCGCGGCGCGCCTAGCGAGAGCCCGCAACTGGTGGGCTATGCCAGCATGGATGGCGAGATCAGGCTGATCGAGCTGCCGCCCGGCACGCTGGCCGACCTGCGCAACTATGTCGGCTCGGTCGCCGCCTCGGCCGATGGGACGACCATTGCGGTATCCTCGCCGGAGGGCGACCTGCTGGTGGCCATCGACGTCGAGGGGAAACGGCCGGTGCTGGTGGAGACGCTGCGCAATGGCTGCGGCCTGGCGCCCGACGGCGCCGGCTTTGTCGCCAGCAGCGGGCTGGGCGAGCTGATCGGCATTGCCGGGGCGAAACGGGAGGCGCAGCGCTTCGATTTCCAGTTCGACAATCACCTGCTGCGGGTGGGGGTAGCAGCCAGCAGCGCCTCGGTCGGGTGGTCTATCCCGCAACTGTGAGCGTGCCGCGGTCGGCATCAAGTGTCGTAGGCCGTCCCATCAGGATGCTTCTGGCGCCGGGACCATGCCCGAGCGGGAGGCCACCCAGCAGCGGAATGCCGAGTGGCTGCAGATGCTCCCGCAACAGGTCGGTTATGGTCAGTGTGCCGCTCGACTTGAAGTCGGTGAACTGGCCGATGGCAATGGCGACCACGCCATCGAGATGGCCGCCGTTCCTGAGCATGGTCAGCTGTCGATCGACCTGGCCGATGAACATATTGACCGCTTCGAGCAGCAGGATGCAGCCATCAAGCGGGGGCAGGGCCCAGCCTGCGGCCGTGGCGATCATGTCGAGATTGCCGCCGACGAGGGGGCCATGGGCGGTGCCGATTGTGGTCAGGTTGGCGGTTGGCTCTTCCGGCTGGGGCGTCAGGACAGTGGCTGGATTTCCCATCAATATCGCCTTGAGCGGCGCAATATCGGCCTGCCTCTCCCAGTCCCGCTCATCGCCCTGAAATGCGCCGTGCACGGCCCCGCCAATGCCGTGTTTCCAAAGGGCGAGTTGCAGAATGGTGATGTCGCTGAAGCCCACGACGAATTTAGGGTCGTTGCGGGCGGCACTGAAATCGAGCGCGTCGGCAATGCGGTAGGAGCCCTTGCCGCCGCGGGTGGCGAATATCGCCCTCACGCCTGGATCGCGCAGCGCCGCGTTGACATCGGACAGGCGCTGTTCGTCAGTGCCGGCAAGATAGTTCAACCGCTCAAAGGCATGCGCGCCAAAGTCGACCTCCAGCCCCCATTGCCGAAGGGCGTCGGCGGTTTCTTCGATATCTGAGCGCTCACAGGGACTGGCTGGGGAGACGAAGCGGATCTTGTCGCCGGGTTGCAGCGGTCGCGGGAAAACAGCATTCATGAAATGGCCTCGCAGGACTCAAGGATAGAAGGCTAGGAAAACCTGACTATGTCGACCCTTGCGAAACACCGATTTATGCACGGTTTTGCCGGCGTGGCCCGCCCTGCACGCAGCACAGATAGCATGTTCGATCGCGGGGGCGCTCAGCTTGGCGCCGGACCGGTGCTTTCGCGCAGCACCAGTTCGACCGGCCAGACCTCGTGGATGTCGGCCACCGGCTTGCCAGCCTGGATCTGCAGGATCAGCTCGGCAATGCGCACGCCGGCCAGACTGATGGAGGAGCGGGTGGTGGACATGGAGGGGTACATGTTGTCGGCGTTGAGATAGGGGAAGACGTCGTCATGGGCGATCATGGAGACGTCCTGGCCCAGGGTCAGCCCGGCCTGGCGGATGGCCCGGAAGACGCCGAGCGCCGTCATCATCGAGCCGGCGAGGAAGGCGGTGGGGCGCGGAGTGAGTTCGAGCATGTCGTGGGCGCTGCGGAAGGCGATTTCGTCGCTGAAGGCGGCATTGCTCAGCAGCGCCGGATCGCAGGGCACGCCGCGGGCGGCAAGCGCCTTGCGGTAGCCACTCTCGCGGTGCACGGCAAAGGTGCGATCCTTGAAGCCGTTGAACAGGGCGATGCGGCGATGGCCGAGGTCGAGCAGGTGGCTGGTGGCGCGTTCGATGGCGCCGGCATTGTCGATATCGAGCCAGGCATGGGGGGCGCCGATTTCGGTGCGGCCATGCAGCACGAAGGGAATGTTGAGTTCCATCAGCAGTTTGGCTCGCTCGTCATGCAGGGTTGGCGAATGCAGGATGATGGCATCGACCTTCTGGCTGGCGGCCAGCCGGCGATAGGCGGCGACCTCCTCGTGATAGGTCTGGACAGTGGTGACGATGATGTCGATTTCCTCTTCGGCCAGCCGCCCGCCGACGCCGCTGAGGAATTCGCTGGTATGGGGGCCGAATTCGGAGGAGCCGCGCAGCACCATGCCGATGGCGCCGGCACGACCGGTGGCCAGGCGCAGTGCATTGGCATTGGGGCGATAGCCCAGCCGCGTCGCGGTCTCGGCGACGCGCAGCCGCGTGGCCTCGTTGACCTCGGGATAGCCATTGAGGGCGCGGCTGACAGTGGTCTGCGACAGGCCGAGATGCTCGGCCAGATCCTTCAATCTCATAAGCGTGCGTGGCCCCTTCCGCTTGCGGCTGCAGGCTGGCGCCTTATCTGGCGCCTAGATCCGTGCGGCCGGCGTCGGGGCAGCGGACCTGCAGCAAGCGGGTCCGCATCTTCCTCCGCGCGCATTCAAAGCGATTTCAAATTGCGACGCAAGAGCCGGTTTTTATGGGCCGGGTTTGTGATTGCCAGGCCGGATTGCCGCGGGGGGTGGGTGAGCCAGTTTGCCTCAGTGGGCCATAACCCGCCTTATTGCTGGTTTTATATCGATTGAGGTGGTCGAAGTTCGCCATTGGCCGCTGAGCCGTGCTTGACAGGCCATGGCCACTCTGGTTGGTTTCGAGCCAAAGCGCTTTGACCTGATGCCGGAGACGGCGCGGCAGGTGGCGCTTGGCGGGAGGACAGGCCTTTCATGCCGGCGCAAGGCGCTGGCGGAAGGGCGTGATCTCTCTTTTTCGGCTTACCGGGAGGATATCTTATGAAACTCACCATGATGACGACGGCAATGCTGCTGGGCATTTCGTTGACGGCGACCAATGTGCAGGCGCAGGAACTGCTGTTCCCCAAGGGCGAAGGCGCCTTCAGCTGGGCAGCGCTCGAAGAATTTGCCGCCGCCCATAGCGATCTGGCGGGCCAGACCCTGACCATCTGGGGTCCATGGCGCGAAGGCGGCGACCAGGAAATGTTCGAGACAGTGCTGGCCTATTTCGAGGATGCCACCGGCGCGACAGTGAACTACGCCTCCTCGGAAAACTACGAGCAGCAGGCACAGATCGATGCGGCCGCCGGTTCGTCGGCCAATATCACCATCCTGCCGCAGCCAGGCCTGCTGGCCGACATGGCCTCCAAGGGCTATCTCGTGCCGCTGTCGGACGAGGTCAAGGCCGCCGTTGAATCGGGCAATGCTGCCGGTTCGTCCTTCGTCTCGCTGGGCACCTATGCCAATGCGAGCGGCGAAGAGGCCTTCTATGCCGTGCCCTACAAGTCGGACCTGAAGTCGCTGGTGTGGTACTCGCCGGACAATTTCGCCGATGCCGGCTATGAAGTGCCGCAGAGCTATGAAGAGCTCAAGACCCTCACCGAGACCATGGTTGCCGATGGCGTGACGCCATGGTGCATCGGCCTGGGTTCGGGCGGCGCGACCGGCTGGCCGGCGACCGACTGGATCGAAGACATCATGCTGCGCATCAATACGCCGGAAGATTATGACGCCTGGGTCAGCAATGAACTCAAGTTCAACGATCCAAAGGTCGTGGCTGCGCTCGAGGAATTCGGCTGGTTCGCCAAGGATGATGCCAAGGTTGCCGGTGGCGTTGCTGCCGTGGGCACCACCGATTTCCGCGAAAGCCCGCTCGGCCTCTTTGCCGTGCCGCCGGCCTGCTACATGCACCACCAGGCCTCGTTCATTCCGTCCTTCTTCCCTGAAGGCACCGAACTGGGCACCGATGCGGACTTCTTCTACTTCCCCGCTTCGACCGAACACGATCTGGGCCAGCCCGTGCTCGGCGCCGGCACCCTTGCCGTCGTCACCAAGGACTCCCCTGCCGCCCAGGCCTTCATCGACTTCCTGATGAACCCGATCTCCAACGAGATCTGGATGGCCCAGTCCGGCTTCCTGTCGACGCTGCTGGCTGCCAATGTCGAAACCTATGCCAATGACACCCTCAAGGGTGAAGGCCAGATCCTGCTCGACGCAACGACGTTCCGCTTCGACGGGTCCGATCTGATGCCAGGCGCCATCGGCGCCGGCAGCTTCTGGACCGGCATGGTGGACTTTGTCGGCGGCAAGTCTGCACAGCAGGTTGGCGACGAAATCCAGGCCAGCTGGGACGCCATCAAATAAGACGGCTATAAGGCAGAATCATCGAGACCGGCGTACGCGCCGGTTTCGTCCTATAAGAAGACGTCTGGATACGGGGAGGAGCGGCAATTGGGCGATATTGTGCAGCAGTTGTTTGGCGCCGTCATCGCCATTGCCGTGGCGCTCGCCGCCTGTGTTGCCTATTTCTGGGGCAGCAACTGGATGCTCGACCGCGTCCTCAATTCCGACAATGTGAGCGGTGATGCCGTTACCCGGCGTGACAGGCTGCGCGACCGGATCCGGCCCTGGCTGTTCCTGCTGCCGGCGCTGCTGTTCCTGTCGGTCTACCTGATCTATCCGGTGTTCGAGACGCTGCGCCTCAGCCTGCTCGACAAGTCGGGCCGCAATTTCGTGGGTTTTGCCAATTACGCCTGGGCGCTGTCGGACAGCAATTTCCAGCGCTCGATCCTCAACAACATCATGTGGCTGATCGTGGTGCCGTCGCTGGCTACCGCCTTCGGGCTGGTGATCGCCGTCTTGGCGGACCGGCTGTGGTGGGGCAATATCGCCAAGTCGCTGGTATTCATGCCGATGGCGATCTCCTTTGTCGGCGCCTCGGTGATCTGGCGCTTCGTCTATGACTATCGCGGCGAGGGCGACGTGCAGATCGGCCTGCTCAACGCCATCGTCACCGGCTTCGGCCTGCCGCCGCAGGCCTGGATCACCATTCCGTTCTGGAATTCGCTGTTCCTGATGATCATCCTCGTCTGGATCCAGACCGGCTTTGCCATGGTGATCCTGTCGGCGGCGCTGCGCGGCATTCCCGAGGAAACGCTCGAGGCCGCCCGCATCGATGGCGCCAGCGATATCCGCATCTTCTTTGACATCATGATCCCGCAGATCATGGGGACGATCGTGGTGGTATGGACCACCATCACCATCGTCGTGCTCAAGGTGTTCGACATCATCTTTGCCATGACCAATGGGCAATGGGACACCGAAGTGCTGGCCAATTTCATGTTCAAGTGGATGTTCGTCAACTTCGACTATGGCCGCGGTTCGGCCATTGCCGTGGTGATCATGCTGGCGGTGCTGCCGATCATGATCTGGAACATCCGTCGCGCCAATGCAGAGCAGGGGACACGCTAATGACCGCTGTCACCGAAACATCCGAGGCAGTCGTCGCCACACCGGCCGTGCGTCGTCGCAACTGGTTCCAGCGCGTGCGGCCAGGACGGGTGGTAACCCATCTGGTGCTGCTGGCGCTGGTGGCCCTGTGGACACTGCCGACCGTGGGCCTGCTGGTCTCCTCGCTGCGCGACAAGGACCAACTGGCCGTGTCGGGCTGGTGGACGGCGCTGAGCACGTCGGAATCGCTGGGCGTGACGCGCATCGGCACCGCCGCCGACCAGGCCGCCGAAGACGGTGGCTATGTGATCCGCGGCAATGTGTTCGGCAGCGACACCAACAAGCGATTGGGTGGCTTCGGGCTGAGCAATCGGGAGCCGGCCGCAGAGCCGCCCGGCGGCAGCCTGCCCATGTCGGAAGGCGGGGCGATCAGCGTGGCCGAAGATGGCAGCTTTGAATGGGTCTCCGATACCGAATTCACCCACACGCGTGGCCCGCGCGTCTTCTACCTGGCGCAGATCGCGCCGCGCTTCACGCTCGACAATTACTGGGAAGTGCTGACCTCCAACGGGGTGGCGCGCAGCTTCATCAACTCGTTCACGGTGACCATTCCGGCCACCATCATCCCGATCCTGATCGCCGCCTTTGCCGCCTATGCGCTGGCGTGGATGCGGTTTCCGTTCCGCGGCCTCATCGTCGCGCTGGTGGTGGGCCTGCTGGTCGTGCCGCTGCAGATGTCGCTGATCCCGCTGCTGACGCTCTACAACCAGATCGCGCAGCTCATGGGCGCGTCGGATGGCAAGACCTATCTGGGCATTTGGCTGGCCCATACCGCCTTCGGCCTGCCGCTGGCCATCTACCTGCTGCGCAACTACATGGTGGGCCTGCCCAAGGAGATCATGGAATCGGCGCGCATCGACGGCGCCAGCCACTTCAAGATCTTTACCGGCATGGTGCTGCCGCTGAGCTTTCCGGCGCTGGCCTCGTTCTCGATCTTCCAGTTCCTGTGGGTGTGGAATGATCTGCTGGTGGCCATGGTGTTCCTGGGCGCGCAGCAGGATCGCCTGGTGCTGACCGGCAAGCTGGTCAGCCTGCTCGGTTCGCGCGGCAATAACTGGGAAATCCTCACGGCCGGGGCATTCATCACCATCGTGGTGCCGCTGATCGTGTTCTTTGCGCTGCAGCGTTATTTCGTCCGCGGGTTGCTGGCGGGTTCAGTCAAGTAAGTCGGGCACTCGGCCTGCAGCCGTCCCCGGACGGTTCATGAGAAGAAAGAAGAGCGGATCGTGACAAACCTCAAGCTCACCGACCTCAGCAAGCGTTATGGCCAGGTCGAAGTGCTCAAGCACATCGATCTCGACATCCATTCGGGCGAGTTCATGGTGTTTGTCGGCCCGTCGGGATGCGGCAAGTCCACCCTGCTGCGCTGCATTGCCGGGCTCGAGGAAATCACCGGCGGCACGCTCGAGATCGAGGGCGAGGTGGTCAATGATCGCGCGCCGTCCAAGCGTGGCATTGCCATGGTGTTCCAGAGCTATGCGCTCTATCCGCATATGAGCGTGTTCGACAACATGGCCTATGCGCTCAAGATCGCCAATGCGCCCAAGGAAGAGATCGAGACCAAAGTCGCGGCCGCCGCAGAGCAGCTGCAGCTGACGCCCTATCTCAAGCGGCTGCCGGGGCAGCTGTCGGGCGGGCAGCGCCAGCGCGTGGCCATCGGCCGCGCCATTGTGCGCGACCCCAAGGTGTTCCTGTTCGACGAGCCGCTGAGCAATCTCGATGCGGCGCTGCGCGTGGCCACGCGCATCCAGATCGCCAAGCTGCACGAGACCATGACCAAGACCACCATGATCTATGTGACGCACGACCAGGTTGAGGCGATGACGCTGGCCGACCGCATCTGCGTGCTGCGCGACGGCCAGATCCAGCAGGTCGGCACGCCGATGCAACTCTACGAGACGCCGCAATCGCTGTTTGTGGCGAGCTTTATCGGCTCGCCCAAGATGAACCTGATCGAGGGTGAGCTGGCCAAGCCGTTCAATGCCCATACGGTGGGGATTCGCAGCGAGCACATGACGGTTTCGCCCGATAGCGGTACCTGGAGCGGCACCGTGATCCATACGGAAAACCTGGGCTCGGACAGCTATGTCTATATCGACATGGGCCAGGAAGACCCGGTTGTGGTGCGCGTCGATGGCTCGACCAAGTATCGCAGCGGCGACAACATCCACTTCTCGCCGATCGACGACAAGATCCATCGCTTCGACGCCGCCGGCCTGCCCGTCGGCTGATCGGCGGGCCAGGTCACAGGCTGGCTTGGCTGCCCCAAGAAACCAGTTCCGCACCGGCCAGGCTGTGCCTGTCGCCGGCTGGCATTTTTTGGCGGCCGCGTGCCTGGTTATCGACAGTCGCCTCTGCATTTGGCAATGCCACCACGTGTACAGCGGGGCGCCAGCAGGCTTCCAAAGCGGTTTCAAATTTTGAGATAATCGTTAACGCCGAGCCGTCTGGCTTGAGGTGCGTACGTCAGAATGCCCGCGCCCGAATACACCGCGAAATTCAAATTGTCATTCTATCCTGTTGGCATAAAAGGATTAAATCTGACCGCGCTGCGACGTTGGGCGACTTACCCACAACGCGCGCTTGACAGAGATTTGGCGCTCTGATTTCTTTTTAACCAAAGCGCTTTGAAAAGACGGCAGGACTGCCGCGACACAGGGCTTTTGAGGGAGGGGATTGGGTATGTCGGCACAGCTCTGCCGGCGGTCGCCCGTGCCTTTCCGAACGATGTTTCATTCGGGAGGAAATCTAATGAAGATGCACACAATGCTCGTTGGTCTGCTGACGAGCGTGACCCTGGTGATGGGGTCGGCCCAGGCGGCTGAACTCTCCATGGTCTCGGGCGATACCGGCAATGGCCTGGCGTTCCTGCGCACCCAGCTCGACAAGTTCGAGGCCGAGACGGGCAATACCGTCACCATCGTGCCCATGCCATCCTCGACCAGCGACCAGTTCGGCCAGTACCGGCTCTGGCTGGCGGCGGGCAATGCCGATATCGACGTGTACCAGACCGACGTGATCTGGGCGCCGCAGCTGGCCGACCAGTTCCTCGACCTGACCGAGGCGGCCAAGGATGTCGTGGGCGACCACTTCCCCTCGATCATCGAGTCGCAGACCGTGGACGGCAAGCTGGTCGCCCTGCCGGCCTTCACCGACGCGCCGGCGCTGTTCTACCGCACCGACCTGCTGGAAAAGTACAACAAGCCGATCCCCACCACCTGGGACGAAATGGCGGCAACCGCGCAGGAAATCATGGATGCCGAGCGGGCCGCGGGCCAGGCCGACATGTATGGCTTCGTGTTCCAGGGCAATGCCTATGAAGGCCTTACCTGCGACGCGCTGGAATGGGTGATGTCCAATGGCGGCGGCCAGATCGTCGAAGCGGACGGCACCATTTCGATCAACAATGAGCAGGCCGCTGCCGCCATCGATCGCGCGGCCGGCTGGATCGGCACCATCTCGCCGGATGGCAACCTGGCCTATCAGGAAGAAGAAAGCCGTGGCGTCTGGCAGCTGGGCAATGCGGTGTTCATGCGCAACTGGCCCTATGCCTATGCGCTGGGCAATGGCGACGACTCGGCGGTGAAGGGCAAGTTCGACGTGGCCCCGCTCCCGGCCGGTGACGGCGAAGGCGCCCGTTCGGCGGCGACGCTGGGCGGCTGGAATATAGCCGTGTCCAAGTACTCGCCCGATCCGGAAGAGGCCATCAAGCTGGCCCTGTTCCTGTCCTCGACCGAGGTGCAGAAGGAACGCGCCATCAACCAGTCCAACCTGCCCACCATCGAAGCGCTCTATGACGACGCCGACGTGCTGGCCGCTTCGCCGTTCATGGCCAACTGGAAAGAGATTTTCCAGAATGCCGTGCCGCGGCCATCGGCCCCCACCAAGGTCAAGTACAACGAGGTTTCCTCGCTGTTCTGGAGTGCCGTGCACAATACCCTGTCGGGCAATGGCTCGGCCGCCGAGAATCTTGAAATTCTCGAAGCCGATCTGACCGAGCTCAAGGGCGACGCCTGGTAAGTCCTCCCAGGACACCACGGGGCGGACGGCCGGTGACCCGGCTGCCCGCCCCGACCCATACAGTGTGCAGGGAGAGGCAGAATGGCGAGTGATATAGCGGTGTCCGCCCGCCCCATCGTGGTGGTCAAGGGACGAACGGAGCTGAGCCAGCAAAGGCTGGCGGCGGCACGATGGTTCCTGCTGCCCATGCTGGCGGCGCTGTGCGTGGTGGCCGGCTGGCCATTGCTGCGCTCGATCTGGTTTTCCTTCACCGATGCCTCGCTGACCGACCTCTATGGCGCCGAGTTCATCGGCTTCGGCAACTATCTGCGCTGGACGACGCTGGAAAGCGGCCGAACGGTCTATCGGGGCCTGCTGGTCGACAGCGCCTGGTGGAATGCGGTGTGGAACACGCTGCGCTTTGCCTTCTGGTCGGTGAGTTTCGAGGCCGTGCTCGGCATGATCGTGGCCCTGGTGCTCAATGCCGACTTCCGCGGCCGCGGCCTGGTACGCGCGGCGATCCTGATCCCCTGGGCCATCCCGACCATCGTCTCGGCCAAGATGTGGGCCTGGATGCTCAACGACCAGTTCGGCATTCTCAACGATCTGGGCCTGCGCCTGGGCCTGCTCAGCCAGAAGGTGGCCTGGACGGCCACGGCCGAGACGGCCATGCAGGCGGTGCTGGTGGTCGATATCTGGAAAACCACGCCCTTCATGGCGCTGCTGATCCTGGCCGGGCTGCAGATGATCCCCAAGGATATCTACGAGGCGGCCGAGCTGGACGGGGTGCATCCGGTCAAGCAGTTCTTCGCCATTACCCTGCCGCTGGTGCGGCCGGCGCTGATGGTGGCGATCATCTTCCGGCTGCTCGACGCGCTGCGCATCTTCGACCTGATCTATGTGCTGACGCCCAATAGCGCGGCGACCAAGACGATGAGCGTGCTGGCGCGGGAGAACCTGTTCGACTTCGACAAGTTTGCCTATGGCTCGGCGCAATCGACGCTGCTGTTCCTGATCATCGCGGTGCTGACCGTGCTCTATATCTGGCTGGGCAAGGTCCGGTTTGACGGGGGAGACCGCTGATGGGCGCGACATTCGATCTGTGGAAATTGACCAAGACGGTGCTGTTCTACACGCTGGTGGCGGTGATCGTGGTGGTGTCGATCTTCCCGTTCTACTACGCCATCCTGACCAGCTTCAAATCCGGCACCGACATCTTCCGGGTGACCTACTGGCCGGTGTCGTTCTCGTGGGAGAACTACATTGCCGTGCTCAACCAGGGCAGCTTCCCGCGCAATCTGCTCAATTCGGTCTTCGTGGCCACGGTCACGGTGATGCTGGCGCTGTTCCTGGCGGTGACGGCGGCCTTCGCGCTCAGCCGGGTGCGCTTCCAGGGGCGCGGCTTCCTGCTGATGGTGATCCTGGCGGTATCGATGTTCCCGCAGATCGCCGTGCTGGCAGGGCTGTTCGAGGTGATAAGGGCGCTGGGCATCTACAACACGCCCTGGGCGCTGATCTTTTCCTACACCATCTTCACGCTGCCCTTCACCGTCTGGGTGCTGACCACCTTCATGCGCGACCTGCCGGTCGAGATCGAGGAGGCCGCCATTGTCGACGGGGCCAGCCCCTGGGTGATCATTACCCGCGTGTTCATGCCGCTGATGTGGCCGGCGCTGGTGACCACGGGCCTGCTGGCCTTTATCGGGGCCTGGAACGAGTTCCTGTTCGCGCTGACCTTTACGTCATCGAACGATACCCGCACCGTTCCGGTGGCCATCGCGCTGCTGTCGGGCGGTTCGCAATATGAAACGCCCTGGGGCCTGATCATGGCGGCGTCGGTGATCGTCACCGTGCCGCTGGTTGTCCTGGTGCTCATTTTCCAACGTAAAATTGTGTCGGGCCTTACCGCCGGCGGCGTCAAGGGTTGAGGAGCTAAACAATGGCAAGCATCGAGCTGCGTAACATCCGCAAGGCCTTCGGCGTGGTCGAGGTGATCAAGGGGGTCGACCTGACAGTCCGCAAGGGCGAGTTCATGGTCTTTGTCGGGCCCTCGGGCTGCGGCAAATCCACCCTGCTGCGGCTGATCTCGGGGCTGGAGGACATTACCTCGGGCGAGATGCTGTTCGACGGCAAGGTGGTCAATGCGCTGGCGCCGTCCAAGCGCGGCATCGCCATGGTGTTCCAGAGCTATGCGCTCTATCCGCACATGACGGTGTTCGACAACATGGCCTTCGGCCTGACGCTGGAAAAGGGCCATGGCAAGGAGGAGATCCGCCAGCGCGTCGAGAAGGCAGCCGAAATGCTGCAGATCACGCCCTATCTCGACCGGCTGCCCAAGCAGCTTTCCGGCGGACAGCGGCAGCGCGTGGCGATCGGGCGGGCGATCACGCGCGACCCCAAGGTCTTCCTGTTCGACGAACCGCTGAGCAACCTGGATGCCGCGCTGCGGGTGGCGACGCGGATCGAGATCGCCAAGCTGCATGAAAGCATGGACAATGTGACGATGATCTATGTGACGCATGACCAGGTCGAGGCGATGACGCTGGCGGACCGGATCTGCGTGCTGCGCGACGGGCTGATCGAGCAGGTCGGCACGCCCATGGAGCTTTATGAACAACCCAATTCGGTGTTCGTGGCCGGCTTTATCGGCTCGCCCAAGATGAACTTCATCGCCGGCGAGAAGGCCGCGGCCTTCGGCGCCCATACGGTGGGCATTCGCGGCGAGCACCTGACCATCGTGCCCGACAACGGCACCTGGAGTGGCACCGTGATCCACAAGGAGAACCTGGGCGCGGACAGCTATGTGTATCTCGAAATGGGGACCGAGGAGCCGGTGGTGGTGCGTCTTGACGGCGCCAACGACTACCGGAGCGGGGACGTGGTGCAGATCACGCCGATGGCCGACCGGGTCCACAGGTTCAACGTGGCGGGCAAACCGATCGCCTGACAGGAAAAACTGTCAGCATCGTCCAACTTTGGCCATCTGGACCCTAGACTGCGTCATATTGGACAGCGCCAATGGCGCGGCGCGCATCGGGCTGGAAGCCGGCTTTGCAACGTGCCAATTTACTGCCGTGCTGCACCTCCCTGCGGCACATCCAACAGGAGAATTTCATGCCGATCCGTACCCTGGTCTGGGGCGAGAACGTTCACGAGCAGAAGAACAAAATCGTCGCCGACAACTATCCCGAGGGGATGCACAACCAGATTGCCAAGCTGCTGGCCAGCGACAGCAATATCGTGACCAGGACCACCACGCTGCAGGAGCCCGAGCACGGCTGCAGTGTCGCGGCGCTGGCCGAGACCGACGTGCTGGTCTGGTGGGGCCACGCGGCCCATGGCCAGGTCGAGGACGAGATCGTCGAGCGCATTGCCAAGCGGGTATGGGAGGGCATGGGCCTGATCGTGCTGCATTCGGGCCATTTTTCCAAGATCTTCAAGCGCCTGATGGGCTCGCCCTGCGCGCTGCACTGGCGTGAGGCCGGCGAGCGCGAGCGGCTCTGGGTGACCAGTCCGGGCCATCCGATTGCAAAGGGCCTGCCGGCCTATTTCGAGCTTGAAATGGAAGAGATGTATGGTGAGCCCTTCAGCGTGCCAGAGCCGCTGGAGACCGTGTTCGTCAGCTGGTTCCAGGGTGGGGAAGTGTTCCGCAGCGGCCTGACCTACCGGCGCGGCGCCGGCAATGTATTCTATTTCCGGCCGGGGCATGAGACCTATCCGACCTATCACGACGACACGGTCGGGCTGGTGCTGCGCAATGCGGTAAACTGGGCCTACAATGCCAACCAGCATCCCGAACTGCTCGAGGCGCCCAATACGCCGGTGGAAGAGTCGATCGAACCGCTGGTCGAGCGCGGCCCCAAGCTGCATCACGGCCGCGAAGAAGGCTTCAAGTAGGATCAGCCGACCTCCAGGTGAGGCTGGCCTGCAAACGGCAACCTTCTGCGCTTCCGGTGCTCACGTACTGATGTACGCTCCGCTCCGGTTCTCGAAAGTCGCCATTTTCGGCTCAGCCTGACCTGGATCTCGACCAATCCTGCGCCAGCTACAACAATACGAACCGATGACGTCAGTCATCTTGCAGGGAATATGATAATGCGGCTGCTCATTCTGGGTACCGGTGGCATGGCCAATACCCATGCCAAGCATTTTGTGGCCATCGAGGGGGTGACCCTGGTGGGCGGGGTGGATGTCGATCCGGCGCGGGTCGAGGCGTTCAACCAGATCCACGGCATCGAGCGAGGCTTCGGCTCGCTGGATGCGGCGCTGGCATGGGGCGAGTTCGACGCGGTGGCCAATGTCACGCCGGACTCGATCCATCATCCCACGACCATGGCCGCATTGCGGGCCGGCAAGCACGTCTTCTGCGAAAAGCCGCTGGCGACCGACCATAGCAAGGCCATGGAAATGACCGAGCTGGCCGAGCAGATGGGCCTGATCAACATGGTCAACCTGACCTATCGCAATGTCAGCCAGCTGCAGAAGGCACGCGAAATCGTGCAGTCGGGCGCGGTGGGCACGGTCAAGCATTTCGAGGCCAGCTATCTGCAGAGCTGGCTGGTCAGCAAGGCCTGGGGCGACTGGCGCACCGAGAGCCAGTGGCTGTGGCGGCTGAGCAAGAAGCACGGATCAAACGGCGTGCTGGGCGATATCGGCGTGCACATCCTGGACTTTGCCGCCTTTGGCGCGGGCAGCGACTTTTCCAAGGTGTTCTGCCGGCTGGAGACCTATGCCAAGGCGGAAAACAACAGAATCGGCGAATATGACCTCGACGCCAATGACAGCTTTGCCATGACGGCGCAGCTGGAAAACGGCGCGCTGGGCGTGATCCACGCCACGCGTTGGGCCACCGGGCATTTCAACGAGCTGCGCCTGCGCATCTATGGCGAACTCGGCTCGGTGGAGGTGCAGCACCGGCATGACTGGAGCAAGCTCTTCACCTGCCTGGGCGACGACGCGGAAACCGGCACCTGGACGGAAGTGGAAGTCGATCCGGTGCCGACCAACTACATGCGCTTCTTCGAGGCGGTCCAGACTGGCCGGAATCTCGAGCCCAGCTTCCGCCATGCCACCAATATCCAGAAGGTGCTCGACCTGGCGACTGTCACCGATCGCGACCGGCACGAGCTGTCGGTGCGCTAAGCCTGGTCTGTCGGACGCGACTCATCCTGGGGGCGGGCGGCTTGCCTGGCTGCCGTCAGATGATCGCGCGCCGCGCCCGCGCGGTCGGCGCCAGTCACCGAACCGGCCTCTCGCCCCGAAGCGGGCAGGCCGTTCACCGACATCAGGGCGGCAAGAGTTGTGGCCAGGATGATCTTGTCCATGCATCGCTCCTTTCATCCGCGGTCGATGGCGGGGTAACGGGAGAAATGCGGGGTGGTTGCGGGCGCATTGATCACAAAATTGCCGGCAGAGGCTGCAACCCGATGCCGGGGTTGCGGATTATCCTGCGACACGAGACAGGAGCGTCAACCTCATGGGTATCATCTGGGCCATCATCATCGGCTTTCTGGCAGGCTTGATCGCCAAGTGGATCACGCCGGGCGACAACAAGCCGAGCGGCTTTATTCTCACCACCGTGCTGGGTATCATCGGCTCCGTGCTGGCCACCTGGCTGGGCCAGGCCATCGGCCTTTACGGTCCGGGTGACGGCGCCGGCTTCATCGCCTCGATCATCGGCGCCATCATCGTGCTGCTGATCTGGGGCCAGATCGCCCGCCGGCGCTAAGATTGGATTGCTGAACGAGCGAATGGGTGCCCTGCGGCACCCATTTCTTGTTGGGCATTGAGATGAAGATCAGGCGTAGCGCGGTGCGGGCTGGCCGTTCTGCGTGCCGGCGAAGAGTCTGGCGCGGGCCGCGTCGTAGCTGGTCCACAGGTCTTCGTCGTGCACCGAGGGCAGGGTGACCTGCTCGCCGCTATCCATGCCGGCGAGACCGGCGTCGACCAGCTGCTCGGCCGTCATGAAGACCGACGCATCGAAATTGTCGATCGATACGCCGGCCGTCTCGTAGAAATCTGTCACGGTGCCGGCCGGCAGAACCGCCTGCACCAGGACGCCATCTTCCCTGGCTTCTTCGGCGACGCCGCGGCTGAAGGTGAGGACGAAGGCCTTGGTGGCGCTGTAAAGGGCGCTCATCGGCGAGGGGAAGAAGCCCATGACGGAGCCGACATTGACCACCGTGCCGGATTTGCGGGCACGCATGCCGGGCAGGGCGGCTCGGGTGAGGCGCATCAGCGTGGTGACGTTGAGGGTCAGAGTGGCGGCGGCATCGGCGTCGGACATGTTGGCGGTAGTGGCGAAGGGGCCCATGCCGGCATTGTTGACAAGCAGCGCGATGGCCTCGTCGCGGAGCACCTGCTCGACGCTGGCAATGCCGGTTTCATCGGTCAGGTCGGCGGCCAGGCTGCGGACCACAATGCCGTTGGTCTGCTCCAGTTCAGCGGCCAGAGCAGCCAGTTTTTCGGCGCGCCGGGCCACGAGGATGAGGTTGTAGCCGCGGGCGGCGAGACGCCGGGCATAGACGGCGCCGATGCCGGACGAGGCACCGGTGATGAGGGCAGTCTTGGACGAGGACATGGTTCGCTCCTTTAGTTGAGTGCTCAACTATCTGGCGCGTGGCCCTGCCCTTGTCAATGGTGATGTACTCAACTATTTTTTGGACAGGAGATCAAGTATGCCCAGGCAAGTGCCGCCCGATGTCGACAGCGTTGAACCTTTTGACCTGATGCACTGCACGCATACGGCGCTGCGCCAGGCGTCGCGACAGCTGACGCAGGTCTATGACGATGCCATAGCGCCGGCCAGGCTGACCTCCGCACAGGCCATGCTGGTCAGCCGACTCGATGAAATGGGTGGAGCACCCGGCGGGACGGGCCCATCGCTGCAGGCCCTGGCCAAGCGCCTGTCGATCCAGATCTCGGCGCTGACCCACGCCTTGCGCCCGCTGGTGCGCGATGGCGTGCTCGAACTGCATGCCGACCCCAAGGATGGGCGGATCAAGCGCGCCGTGCTGACCGAGCAGGGCATGAAGCAGACCCGGCAGATGTATGAACTCTGGCAGGCGGTAAACCTGCGCATGGATAGCGTGCTGGGGGCCGGTACAGCGGCGGATCTGCGCGCGCTGGCGATGCAGGTTGCCTCGGCCGAATTCCTTGCCGCCATGGGCGCGTCGGCAAAGGATTAGCGGCGACGCTCAGCAGTCTCGTGTCGTTCGGCATGAAAAGGGCGCCCCAGGGGGCGCCCTTCGTATTTTGATATTTCCGTAAGCCTACTTGATCTCGGTGATGCGGCCATCGGTATAGGGCGTGTATTCGCCGCCCAGCTTGGCGATGTATTCGGCAACGACCTGCTCGAGTGGCGGGCCGAAATCGTAGGGGTTGGCGCCTTCAGCAAAGGTGCCGTAACCGTCGCCACCACCACGGACATAGTTGTTGGTGACCACGGTATAGGTGGCGGCTTCGTCGATCGGCACCCAGGCATCACCTTCGCCCTTGACCAGCACATCGCTGACACGGCTGCCGGCGGGTTCGGCCAGATTGAAGCTGTATTTCAGGCCGGCGACCTGGGCAAAGCGGCCGGCGCCATTTTCGACATCGCTGACACCGTTTTCCAGCGCCTCGATAACAGCGGCGCCGCTGACCTGGACGGTGGCCAGGGTATTGGAGAAGGGCAAGACGGTCAGCACGTCGCCGACGGTGATCTCACCGGCGTCGATCGAGGAGCGGATGCCGCCGCCATTCTGGAAGGCGATGGTAGCGCCCTGATCGGCAACGCGGTCAAGGATGGCGTCGGCGAGCAGATTGCCCATCGAGCACTCCATGGCGCGGCAGACTTCGCGCGAGCCTTCGAGCAGGGCCGTGGTTGAGCCTATGACCTCGCTGGTCATTTCTTCGATGGGACCGGCCAGGGCAGCCAGTTGGCCCTTGAAGTCCTCGTTGGCGGTGACCGACGCATCGATCAGGAAGGGTTCGCCCTCGGCCTTGGTGACGACGCCATTTTCATCCCAGGTGATGGCGATGTCGCCGAGATATTTGCCATACTGGTTGGCCTGTACCACCGGTACTTCGACGCCGTCAGGATTGGTCACCATGGTGGGGTAGGGGCCGGCAGCACCTTCAGCGGTGTTGGACAGCAGGGTGTGGCTGTGGCCGCCGACGATGACGTCGACCAGCGGCAGGGCCGCAGCAACATCCATGTCGACAGTGTAGCCGATGTGGCTGAGCAGGATGATCTTGTTGACGCCGGCGGCATCAAGCGCCTCGGATGCGCCGCGGACATACTGGATGACGTCAGTGAATTCGACATTGGGGCCGGGTGCGGCGATTTCGGGTGTATCCTCGGTGGTGGCGCCGATGATGCCGATTTTTTCGCCGCCGATCTCGATGACAAAGGAGCCCTTGATCTTGCCACGCAGGTTCTCATCGCGGCTGACGTCGAAATTGCCGCCAATGATGGGGAATTCCGCAGCATCGATGAATTTCATGAATTCTTCGGGGCCGTCATCGAATTCGTGGTTGCCGGTGGCGACCACGTCAAAACCCATCTGATTGAAGAAGTCGGAGACGACCTTGGACTTGTAGGTGGTGTAGTAGAGCGAGCCCTGGAAATTGTCACCGGCCGAAAGCAGCAGCGAATTGCCACCGTTATATTTGGCGCGCGTCTCGTCGATGATGGTCTTGAGGCGGGCAATGCCACCAAAGCATTCGCCGGCCGCGTCGGTTTCGGCATCACAGTTGGAATCGGTGCCGGTAATGGGGTCGAAGCGGGAATGGAAATCGTTGATATGGAGGATGTTCAGCGTGAATTCCGCATAGGCCACGCTGGAGAATCCAGCGCAGAGGGTGAGCGCCGTGGCGCCGAGAAGTAGTTTTTTCATCCCTGTTTTCCTTGGTTTGCTTGACGTCCAATGCCGCAATGGCCCATCCCGTGCTGCCGTCGATTGACGATATCGGGACGGTCCGCCACGTCCAGCGGGCAGTTAAGCAGCCTTTTGCGACAGTTAAAAGTGGACCTTTTGGTCAAACCGCCGAGCAGGCATGCGGCAGCGTGGCTTCAACAAGCGTCAACCATGGGGCAAGACAGTGCGCCGGCGTAACGCTCGCGAAAGCGGTTTGCAGCAAGATGCTGGCACGAATGATGCCAGACAGGATTCGGTCCGTTCCATGAGTGCAGCCCTGCATAGCCTGATGTTTGAAGCGCCGCGTCCGCTGCCGGCGCGCGCGCCAGGCGGGGGCGTGCTGCCCTTTATCGGCATTGGCGCGGGCGGTGCGGCGGCTTTTGTCGTGCTGTCGAGCCTTTTGGTCTGGCTGCATACCGGCTATGCCGACTGGCTGGTCAGTACGGTCAGCTATGCCGTGCTGATCGTGCCGGTCTATCTGCTGCATTACCGGTTTTCCTTTGCCTCGGACGCCGACCATAGGCAGGCGCTGCCGCGCTATCTGGCGGTACAGTTCAGTGCCCTCTGCCTGGCAACGGTGTTTGGTCTGATGCTACACAACACCATGGCAATGCCCGCGCCGTTAGCCTCGAGCCTGGTGATCGTTTTAACATCGGCAGTGAACTACCTGGTTCTGCGCGGTTGGGCTTTCGGACGCATGCAACGGCGCGACGCGTTGACGGCATGATCGGACAATCGGCCAAGGCCGTGCTCAATGCGGCGCACGGGTCGCTGGTTTTCCAACGGCGGGTGACGGCGCTGGCGGCTGCGCTGGCCCAGGCAATCCCGCAAGCGGGGCGGGTGCTTGACGTGGGGTGCGGCGATGGTCAGGTGGCCCTGGCACTGATGGCATTGCGGCCGGATCTGCGCCTCGAGGGCGTCGATGTGCTGCAGCGGCGTGTCTCCCACATTCCAGTTACGCTCTATGACGGTGCGCGGCTGCCGTTTCCCGACCAGCACTTCGATTATGTGACAATCGTGGACGTCCTGCACCATACCGATGATCCCAAGGCGGTGCTGGCGGAAGCGGCACGGGTCAGCCGGCACGGCGTGGTGGTCAAGGATCATCTGCGCGAAGGGTGGCTGGCGGGGCCGATCCTGCGGTTGATGGACTGGGTTGGCAATCGCGGACACGATGTGCGCCTGCCCTATAATTATCTGGATCGGCGGGCGTGGGATGCGGCATTTGCACATGCCAATCTTGCCATTGCGCAGGAGCAATGTCGGCTGGGCCTCTATCAGGTGCCGCTCAACTGGATCTTCGAGCGCCGGTTGCATTTCGTGACCCGACTGGTGCCGCTGGCCGCGGCTGTCGACAGCGGGGTTTCAATACCTGGTCAGTCAGGTATTCTCCGCGTCGACTGATTTGCGGAGTGTGCGGCATGAAGAGTGCTTTGATCGTTTACGGTGGCTGGTCGGGCCATGACCCCGAGGAATGTGCGGCCATCTATCGCCGCTGGCTGCACGAGGATGGCTATTCGGTGCGCATGGCCACGGAGACCAGCGCCTTTGCCGACCCGTCCATCCATGATCTGAGCCTGATCATCCCGATCTTCACGATGAGCAAGATCGAAAAGGCGGAGGTGGAGAACCTCACCAAGGCCGTCGCCGGCGGCGTTGGCCTGGCCGGCCATCATGGCGGCATGAGCGACGCGTTCCGCGACGCGGTGGATTACCAGTTCATGGTCGGCGGCCAGTGGGTGGCCCATCCGGGCAATATCATCGACTACACGGTGGACGTTGCCGATGCGGCGGACCCGGTGATGGCGGGGATCAAGTCATTCCCCTATACGTCCGAGCAATACTACATGCATGTCGACCCTTCCAACCATGTCCTGGCGACAACCACCTTTACCGGTGAACATGCGCCCTGGATCGACGGCGTGGTGATGCCGGTGGTGTGGAAGCGGCTGCACGGCAAGGGACGCGTGTTCCACTCGACCCTGGGCCACCAGGCCAAGGAGTTCGAGAATGTCGACATGGCCACGATCATGCGCCGCGGCATGAACTGGGCAGCGCGGGAAGAGTAGAAGTCACGTGACCTCCCCCTGAGCCGGGGGAGGCCGGATCACCAGCGCAGCAGCAGCCGGCCCAGCAGGGCGCCGAGCCCGGCCACGATGGCAATGCCCAGCGTATAGAACAGCGCCAGAAACATCATGCCGTGTTCGCCGCAGGCGAAGGAGTAGATCCAGGCGCCCGTGCCGCCGGCAAGGAGGCCCGCGGCAAGGCCGGCCAGCGTCGGATTGGCCGGGGCCAGGCGGCGCATTGCCAGCAGCAGCGCGAGCAGCACCGGCAGCGCCAGCACCACGATGCGCCATGGACAGACCAGCGACGTGCCGCCGATGACCAGTGGCATCATCTCGTCGGGAGCGGCATTGGCCAGCTGGAGCGCGGCGCCGACCAGCAGTAGCGCCAGCAAGACAGGAGCGGCCAGCCAGGGCCAGCGAATGCTGCCATCCGGACGCGCCAGCGCCAGCGTTGCCACCCCGCCCAGCACAGCCAGCGCCAGAGTGTAGCCGAACTTGGTCCAGAACATCATGGTGCCTGGCGCGGTGGCGATGTCCGCCCGCGTGCCCAGCCACATCAGCATGGCAAGGGCGGCGACGATGGCGCTGACCAGCACGGTGCCCAAGATCAGGCGCGGCAGGGCATTGGGGCGAACCGGCTTGAGGTTGGTGGCGAGACGGGCGATCAGGTCGTCGGTCATTTGTCGCCTCCCGAAAAGCGGGCAGTCAGTGCCTTGAGGCCGCGATGGATGGAGACCTTCGCTGCCGTCTCGGTCATGCCATGGGCCGCAGCGGCCTCGGCGACGGTGGCGCCGTCGAGGCGGGTGCGGCGAATGAGATCGCCGGTGCGGGGCGGCACGCTTTCAAGTACGACGCCAAGATCGCGACGCGCGGTGGCGTCAGCATGGTCATCATGGGCAAAGATTGGCGCGTCATCCTCGAGCGGTACGGTCAGCCGGATCGACTGGCGGCGGACATGGTCGACAAATTTGTGGTGCGCCACGGCATGCAGCCAGGCGGTAAAGGGTCGTGAGCGGTCATAGGTCATGCGACGGGTATGGATGGCGAGCAGAGTTTCTTGCACGAGATCCTCCGCGTGGGTGGCGAAGGCGGGGGTCAGCCGCCGGGCGAAATAGGGGCGCAGATGTCGACCGAGTTCGGCGAGCAAAGCCCGATAGGCTGCCGCGTCGCCATCAAGCGACGCCAGCATCAGGCCGCGCAGTCGCGTTTCGGTCGGGTCAGTCTGCATTGTCCACTCATTCGCTCCCTGCCCGACAATGGTTACATGGCGGCGCAGAAATTGGGAACGATCTCTTCGCGTTCACGAGCGCGTGATGCGGTAACGCTGTTGCCCGGCTCGGCGAATGGCAGGGCACCGCGCCAATGGGGCGTGGCACCAATCTGGAGACAGATCATGACATTCGCGCTTCGCCCTCTTTCGCTCGCTGCCCTGGTGGCGGCTAGCTTTACTCTCGCCCTTGCATCACCCGGCTTTGCCCAGGATGCCATGGCCACCGACGCCATGGCGCCCGATGCCATGCATGCCGATGCGATGGCCCCGGCCACGGACGTCATGGCGCCGATGAGCGATGCCGACTTTGAACTCTGCCAGCAGCAGGCTGCGACGGTGAGCTTTCCCGAGGCCATGCGGGCCGCCATGGTGGCCTGCCATGGGCTGCACCAGGGCATGGATGTGATGGCGGCCATCGATGCGCTGGGCATGGATGATGATGCCATGATGGCCACCGATGCGATGGCGCCTGCCAAGCCATAACAATTCCGTGTTAAATGTCGTTTGTTCCGCCCGCAGCCGTTACTGCTGGGGCGGGGCAAACGGTCCAAGAGCGACTGGGGTGGAAGATGAGTGATTCAACAGCAATGCAGGCCGGCAAGGGGCCGCTGGTCTATCGCCAGTCGATCTGGACGCGGGTGACGCACTGGATCTGGGCGATCTGCCTGTTCTTCCTGCTGCTCACCGGCCTGCAGATCTTCAATGCGCATCCGGCGCTCTATATCGGCCAGCAGTCCGGCTTCGAGTTCGACAATGCCATTCTCGAGATCGGGGCGTTCAATACGCCGGCGGGGCCGGTGGGGCGCACCACCCTGTTCGGGCAGACCTTCGAGACCACCGGCGTACTGGGCGTGAGCGGTTCGGCGGAACGGCCGAGTTTTGTCGCCTTTCCGGCGGCCGCTACCATTCCCTCGTTCCGCGATCTCGGCACGGGCCGGGTGATCCACTTCTTCTTTGCCTGGCTGTTTGTCGGCACCATGTTCGTCTGGTTTGTCGCCAGCTTCATCAATGGCCATATCCGGCGCGACATCCTGGTGCGGCCCGCCGACCTGGCGGGCGTGCCGCGGGACGTGGTCGAGCACGCCACGCTCAAGTTCAAGCATGGCCGCAGCTATGGGCCGCTGCAGCGCATCGCCTATTTCGGGGTGTTCTTCATCCTGTTCCCGCTGATCGTGCTGACGGGGCTGACCATGAGCCCGGGCATGAACGCGGCCTGGCCCTTTCTGCTGGACCTGTTCGGCGGACGGCAGACGGCACGCACGATCCACTTTGGTGTGATGGTGCTGCTGGTCAGCTTCTTTGTCATTCACATCATCATGGTGCTGGCGGCCGGGCCGCTCAACGAGCTGCGCTCGATGATTACCGGCTGGTATCGCGCCAGCCCGGGCACGCCCACCATTCAGGGAGACAAGCCATGACCGCAAAACCGGGTGGCATCATCACGCGGCGCAACTTCCTGCGGGGGTCGGTGCTGGCCGGGTCAAGCCTGGTGCTGGCGGGCTGCGACCAGTTCGATTTCCTGGGCTCCAAAGAGAACCAGGTTCGCCGGGTGATGGAACAGGCCAATGTGCTGACCTACCAGGTGCAGCGCGCGCTGATCGGCGATCAGACGCTGGCGCGCACCTATGCGGAAAGCGAAATCCGCCAGGGCCAGCGCCCCAATGGCTCGACCGATCCGACCACGGCGGAATACAAGTTTCTCAAGGCGCAGGACTTTGCCGGTTACAAGCTCAAGGTCATCGGCATGGTCGAACAGCCGCTCGAATTCAGCCTGGCCGAGCTGCGCAACATGCCAGAGCGCAGCCAGATCACGCGGCACGACTGCGTCGAGGGCTGGAGCTGCATTGCCAAATGGACCGGCACCCCGCTGGGGCCCATCCTGGACATGGCGCGAGTCAAGCCAGGCGCGCGCTTCGCCGTCTATCACTGCTTTGACAATATCCAGCGCACGCTGAGCGGGGACATTCTCTACTATGAAAGTTCCGATCTGGTGGACGCCTATCATCCGCAGACTCTGCTGAGCTATGGGCTGAATGACCAGGTGCTGCCCGTGGCCAACGGCGCGCCGGTACGGCTGCGGATCGAGCGGGCACTGGGCTACAAGCAGCCGAAATATCTGCACACCATCGAGCTGGTCGACGATTTGTCCAGCTTCGGCAAGGGCAAGGGCGGCTACTGGCCGGACCTGGGCTATGACTGGTATGGCGGGATCTGAGGCTTTGTGTCCCGCCGCCACAGACGGGAACAGGTCCAGCGCACAGCTCCCATGCGCTGGGCGATCCCGAATTTCCTTGCTATTTCAGCGGGCTTGTCCCATTTAGGCGACATAGTCACCGGCGCATGGACCTTGAATGGATCCGCTGGCGCCAGAATGTGGTGACGGACTTCATCTCTTATCCCCTTGCGGTGAGCGGCGAAGTCAGCCCGGAAACTCTTGTCCGGGTTCGAGCCAGCACCCGCGCGATAATCCAAATCCTATCGCCCGATTGCATCTGTTGATCCGCCATTCGCACGTGCGACTGGCGATACGCGCTGCAGTGTTCTGCGCGCGGCGTAGCGCCAAATCGGCGCAGAAAGAACTGTTCCTTGAACGACTTTATTTCCCTGGGCCTGCCCGAAATCCTGACTGACAGCCTGACTGCAGCCGGTTTCATCACGCCCACCAAGATCCAGCAGGAAGCCATTCCCAAGCTGCTCGAAGGCCGTGACATGATGGGCATTGCCCAGACCGGTTCGGGCAAGACGGCCGCTTTCGGCCTGCCCATCCTGGCTGGCCTGCTGACCCTGACCGGCCGCCCGCGGCCGATGACCACGCGCGCGCTGATCCTGGCGCCGACGCGTGAACTGGCCGTGCAGATCGACGAAAACCTGCGCATGTTTGCCGGCTCCAAGATGAAGCTCGACACCGTGCTGCTGCTGGGCGGCGTGTCGCGCTACCACCAGGTCAAGCGCCTCGAGCGCGGCGTCGACATCGTCGTCGCCACCCCGGGTCGCCTCAAGGACCTGATGGATGATGGCAAGATCAAGCTGGCCGAAACGCGCTGGCTGGTGCTCGACGAGGCCGACCGGATGCTGGACATGGGCTTCATTGCTCCCGTCCGCGCCGTGGTCAAGGCCATCGGCATGAAGCGCCACACCATGATGTTCTCGGCCACCATGGCTCCCGAAGTGGCCAACCTGGCCAAGAGCCTGCTGCAGGAGCCCGTGCGGGTCGATGCGTCGGTTGCCGGCTCCACCGTGGTCAAGATCGACCAGCGCGTGATCCTCTCCGGTGCCAAGGCCAAGCGCGGCGTGCTCAATGAGCTGCTGGGCAGCGACGAAGAGAAGATGGAACGCGTGATCATCTTCTCGCGCACCAAGCATGGTGCCGACCGTGTCGCCAAGAATCTCGAGATCGACGGCCACAGGGCTGCCGCCATCCATGGCAACAAGAGCCAGAACGCCCGCCAGGCGGCCCTCAAGGGCTTTTCCAGCGGCGATGTGCGCATTCTGGTTGCCACCGATATTGCTGCCCGCGGCATCGATGTCCCCGGCATCACCCATGTGGTGAACTATGAACTGCCGGACGATCCGGAGAACTATGTGCACCGGATCGGCCGTACCGGCCGCAACGGCGCCTCGGGCTTTGCCATCACCCTGTGCGATGGCACCGAGCGCGGCAAGCTGCGCGATGTGGAACGGCTGATCCGCCGGACCCTGCCCTATACGGGCGACCTGCACCTGGCCAATGAGACCGGCGTGGTGGAAGCTCCACGCTCGGCCTACAAGAAGCCTTCGGGCGGTCGGCCTGGTGCCGGTCGCGCCCCCAACAAGGGCGCCCGCCCGGCGCAGGGCGATCGTCGCTCGCCCGCCGAGCGTCGCCCCTTCGCCGAATTCGGCAAGGAAAGCACGTCCAAGACCCCGCGCACCCGGCCCGTCGATGCCCCGCGCACGCGTCCGGCCGGCGAAGGCCAGCGGACCCGTCCGGTCGATGCACCGCGCAGCCGCCCCGAGGGCGGCCAGCCGGCTCGCGGCGTCCGTCGCGACATGGAAACCGGCAAGCCAATGGCGGCCAAGCCCGCCGGCGGCAAGCAGCGCTGGGGCAAGCCGCAGAAGGATGCCGGCCGCGCAGCGCGCAACGCCAGCTAACTGAACGACAGAATCGACAAAGGGCGGCCTCCTGGCCGCCCTCTTTTTTGGAGCACACCATGACGACAGTTGCTGTCATCGGACCTGGCGCGATCGGCGGCACAATTGCCGCCTGGCTCGCGCAGAACCCAGCTTTTTCCGTCACCGTCTGTGCGCGGACACCCTTTGCCGACCTTGAGGTGACGACGCCCAGTGGCACCATTGTTGCCCATCCCGAGGTGCTGACCGATCCGGCCTCGGCCCGGGTCGTCGACTGGGTAATGGTGGCGACCAAGACCTATGACGTGGAAGGGACCGGACCCTGGCTGGACCATCTGGTCGGCGCGGATACACGGGTCGCCATCATCCAGAATGGGGTGGAACATGTCCGGCTGTTCTCGCATCTCGTAGCGCCTGAACGCCTCGTCCCGGTGATGATCAATCTACCGGCAGCGCGCAGCGCACCCGGGCGGATCGTGCAACAGCGCCATGGCATCATCGCCGTACCAGCTGGAAAAAATGGCGACGATCTGGTGGCGCTTTTCGCCCATACCGAGATTGCGGCCCTGGCCGATCCTGATTTCCTGTCCCAGGTCTGGATCAAACTGTGCAGCAACAGCGCCGCCATTTTTCCGGCATTGACGCTGGGGGCGACCGGTCCGGTGTGGAACGCCGATATCGAGGCGATCATCCGCGGCGTGGTCGAGGAATGCGCCATGGTGGGGCGGGCCGAGGGGGCGACCATTGCGCAAAGCGTGGTCGAGGCGACGATCGACAGCGCCCGCACCATGTCGGAGGGGACACGAGGCAGTTCGCTCCAGGTTGACCGCATGGCCGGCCACAGAATGGAAATTGACGCCCGCAATGGTGTCATCGTTCGACTGGGCGAAAAGCATGGCATTGCCACGCCGATGAACAGGCTGCTGGTCACCCTGCTGGCGGCGTCGGGCAGTCCCTGGATCGTTCAGGCGACGTAAAGAATGTCGCGTGTGCCCGAGGCGGTGGCGGCGCTGGGAGGCGACAGCCGATTGAGGAAGCTGTGGGCCCAGTTGTCCACGCTATAGGTGCGGGCGGCCGCCATCAGCGTGGTCCAGCGATCGATGCGCTCCTGCAGCGGCATGTCGAGGGCCATGCGCAGGGCTTCGGCAGTCTCGTCGGTGTCGAAGGGATTGACCAGAATGGCATCGGGGAAGATCTCGGCGGCGCCGGCAAAGCGCGACAGCACCAGCACGCCAGGATTTTTTGGGTCCTGGGAACCGACATATTCATGCGCCACCAGGTTCATGCCGTCACGCAGCGGCGTCACGAGGCCGACGCGGGCCAGACGGTAGAGCCCGGCCAGGCTGGGCTGGCCATAGGCGCGCTTGACATAGGTCAGGGGTGACCAGTCGGGCTCGGCAAAGCGGCCCATGACGCGACCACAGATGGCGTCGAGCGTATCGCTGGTTTCCTGATATTCCTTGATGGTGTCGCGCGAGGGCGGCGCGATCTGCATCAGATGCGCGGTACGGCGGAAGCGCGCGTCATTGGCCAGCAGCTTTTCATAGGCTTCCACCCGCTGCGGCAGGCCCTTGGAATAATCGAGCCGGTCAACACCCAGGATCAGCCGCTGCCCGGGCAGGACGCGTTCGACGCGCTTGATCATCTTGGTGCCGGCCGGGCTGACGGCCAGCTTGGCAAAGGCATCGGGATCGGAACCGATAGGAAAAGCGGCCGTTTCGCTGCGGCTGAAATCGACCGAGCGCAGCGGACTGCCCGAGAGGGAGGAGGGCGACTGGTGATCGGCAAATTCGGTGAAGGCCGTGACATCGCGATTGGCCTGCATGCCCACCAGATCGTAGCGCGACAGGTCGCGCATCAGCTCGTTGTGATGCGGAATGGCGTAGAGCGCATCTGTGGTGGGGAAGGGGATGTGCAGGTAAAAGCCGATGCGGTTGCGGGCACCCAGATTGCGCAACTCGCTGGCCAGCGGGATCAGGTGATAGTCATGCACCCAGATGACGTCATCGGGCCGCAGCTGGGGCAGCAAAGCGCGGGCGAACTGCTGGTTGACGGCCCGATAGCCCTCATACCAGTGGCCCTCAATGGTGGCGAGATCGAGCCGCAGGTGGAAGCTGGGCCAGAGGATGGAGTTGGAAAAACCGGCATAGTAGGCGTGGTGATCCGACTTGGTCAGGTCGATCTGGGCGATCGAGAGCCCGTCGATATCCTCGAAATGAGCCTGGGGCGAAGGCGTTTCGACCAGCTTGCCCGACCAGCCAAACCAGAAGCCCTCGCGCTCGGCCAGCGTCTTGCGCAAGGCTACGGCCAGACCCCCGGCAGCCGGACCCTTGCCCGGCGTGCGGTTCGAAACGACGATCAGTCTACTCATTCAGTGCCCCCACGGCGTTGATCATTCAGTGCTTGGGTGCGAACTCCCGTTCACGTGCGGCGATGTCTCCCAGACCCTGTAGCAGGGCGCGGACCGAGCCGACATCGGCAATGCGCATGCGGGCCGCGGTATCGCCATCGCCCAGCTTGATGCCGACGCCACCCAGTTCCTGGGCGGCAATGAAGCCATCCTCGTCGGTGACGTCGTCACCAATAAAGATCGGAGTACGGCCGATAAAGGGCTCCTCGAGCATGAAGGCGCGCAGGGCATCGCCCTTGCTGGCGCCACGCGGGCGGGCCTCGAACACCATCTTGCCGGGCACCAGAACAAAGTGGTCGTGGCGTTCGACAATATCCTGCATCGCCTCGCGCACGGTGTCTTCGAGCCCCGGGGCCTGGCGATAGTGCACGGCGACGGCGCCCTGCTTGGTTTCCAGGATCAGCGCCGGTTCGGCCTCGACCAGCCCGGCCAGGGCCTCGGCGATGGCCTGGGCACCGGCCAGCGAGGCCGGATCGACCGCTTCCAGCACGCCATCGGCACGGCGGCGCTGGGTGCCATGCGCCCCGGCAACGGGCAGCAGCAAAGGCGACAGGAAGGCGTCGATCTCGGCGATCTCGCGGCCAGTCAGCACGGCGAAGGCGGAGTTGAATTCGCGCGCCGTCTGCTCGAGATTATGGGCCAGCGAGGACGGCACGGCGACGCTGTCGGGGGTCTCGGCCAGTTCGACCAGGGTCCCATCGAAATCGGTGAAGATGGCGAGCAGGGGGGCGCCCGGGGCGCTGGTGTCTGTCTGTGGCATGGTGGGCCTCATGGGGACTTGTTCGGTACAGTAACGCACCGGTCGGGCTTTGGTTCGGTGCGAGGCAGTGTTCACATGGCTGACATGCGGTTGCGGCTATTCTGTCAGACGTCCGATTGACGCATTGCTCGGCGGGCCGGTGCCGAGCCGGCAGAGCGAGGTCACCACCCAATGCCGTTCTCGTCCCTGCCCGGATTGAACAGATTGCCGCACTGGCTGGTGACGGCTTTGGTGGCGCTGGTGCTCAGCCTTGTGACCTTTGCCGCCTCGTTTGCCGAGGTGCCCTATAGCGAATTCCAGCCCAGCGTCAGCACGCAGCCCTGAGAATCAGGCCAGTGGAATGCCCTTGCTGCCCTTGTCCTGCTGATAGACGGCCGAGGCTTCGGCGTAAAAGGCGCTGATGTCGTCGAGCCGGGCCATCAGCGCTTCGCGATGATCGCGGTCGAGCGCAGCGATCATCTGGATCAGGCTGTGGCTGGTCCAGAACTTGTTGACGCGGTTGTAGAGCGGCCGGTCCGGCGCGACGGCGCCGCTGCCGGGGTCGGGCACGGCATAGACTTCCCTCAGGATGGCGATGTCGTGCGGGATGCCGAAGCTGTCGCGGGTGTCCTCGTAGCTGAACAGATAGTAGAAATTGTCAAAGCCGGCCCAGGTTATGCCCGACAGGCAGAGCGAGCAGGGCTCGTGGGTGGCCAGGAATAGGCAGTCCCTGGCCTCCGGTCGCTGGTCGGCGGGCAGTTCGTAGAAGCGCTTGATGGCGTGCATTTCGCCATGCCAGAGCGGGTTTTCCGTCTCGTTATTGGTCTCGGCGATCACCACCGACAGGTCGGACTTGCGCAGGATGGCGGCACCGAACAGCTTGTTACCGCTGCGGACACCCTGCTGCGTGCGGGTGGCGATGTCGGTCTGGATGACGTCAAACAGCCGGTCGACGAGGGCGGCGTTGGTCATGGGGCTACCGATCGGTGGGGGGAGCGTGCTGCACAGAGTGGGGCACATCGAAATGATGTTCTTCCAGATTATCACCATCGCCGCCGCGATCGACCACCAGGAAGTCGCTCTCGGCCTGCAGCGGGGTCAGCACGCCATGCCAGGTATTCCTGGCGATATTGACGCCCTGGCCAGGCGCCGGGCTGAAGGCGCGCAGGCGCGTGGGAGTGCCGCTGTCATCCTCGGCGACGATGACCAGCCAGGGATTGGCCGACAGGGGATAGAAGGCCTGGCTGCCCAAAGGATGGCGTTCGACCAGGGTCAGGCTGAGGGGCAGCTGGTAGGGATGGCCACGGAACAGCGACAGCAGCGGCCGCGCATGCACGCCGCCCAGTTCTATGCGGGCCAGATCGTGATAGCGCTCGGTCATGCCGTTGTTGATGGGGTAATGACTGGCCCCGGCCAGTTCGATGACCTGGCCAAAAGGGGCGAAGGCCTCGGCGCTCAGCGGCTCGATGAGAATGGTGCTCATCAGAGACCCAGCTTCATGTGGCGGTTGACGTCCTTGTAGAGCAGGTAGCGGAAGCGGCCGGGGCCGGCATAGCAGGCCTGGGGACAGAAGGCGCGCAGCCACATGAAATCGCCAGCCTCGACCTCGACCCAGTCGCGGTTGAGCCGGTAGACCGCCTTGCCCTCGAGCACATAGAGGCCATGCTCCATGACATGGGTCTCCTCGAAGGGAATGACGGCGCCTGGCTCAAGGGTGACGATGTTGACATGCATGTCGTGGCGCAGGTCGGTGGGGTCGACAAAGCGGGTGGTGCCCCAGGTGTTGTTGGTGCCGGGCATCCAGATGACGGGCTCGTCCTGCTCATTGGCGACGAAGGCGGTGGGGGCGGCAATGCCGTTGACGGCTTCATAGCGCTTGCGCACCCAGTGGAAGCGGACCGGCTCGGTACCCTTGTTGAAGAGGGTCCAGGCGCTTGCCGGCGGGATGAAGGCATAGCCGCCGGGCTTGAGCAGGTGGGGCTTGCCATCGAGCGTCAGGGTCGCCTGGCCAGACACCACGAAGAGCACGCCCTCGGCCTGGGGGTTCGGCTCGGGCTGGCTGCTGCCGCCGCCGGGATAGACTTCCATGATATATTGCGAGAAGGTCTCCGAAAAGCCGGACATCGGCCGGGCGATCACCCAGGCGCGCGTATCGGCCCAGTGCGGCAGGTAACTGGTGACAATGTCACGCATGACGCCATGGGGGATGACGGCATAGGCCTCGGTGAAGACGGCGCGACCGGTATGCAGCGCGGTTTGCGGCGGCAGGCCGGCGCTGGGCGAGGCGTAGATCGGGTCTGACATAGGGTTCCAGCGGTTGGTGCTCGACACAAAATTGGCAGGTATCGCGGGCGCTGGCTAGGCCGTGCGGCGCAGATCGCTGGTGATGGTGCCGGCGGCGGCGACCTCGGCCTCATGGCTGGGCTCGCGCCAGGTTTCGTTCAAGGCCGCATTGTACCATTCCTGCATGGAAGGCAGCGCCAGCAGGCGGGCGGCATAGGCAGCAGCGGGCGGGCTCAGCTTCAGGCCATAGGTCTGCAGGCGCAGGGCGACCGGGGCGTAGAAGGCGTCGGCGGCGGTGAAGCTCGCGCCGGCCAGGTACGGGCCGCCGAAGCGGGCAAGGCCTTCGCACCAGATTTCATCGATGCGGTCGAGATCGGCCTGCAAAGCCGGCGTGACGGTATGGAGCGTGATGCGCAGTCCGCAATTCATGCCGCAGGCATTGCGCAGGGTGGCAAAGCCGGCATGCATTTCGGCACTGATGGCGCGGGCAAAGGCGCGGGCGGCCCTGTCGGCGGGCCAGGCCTGGGGATGGCTCTCGGCGACATGGTCGACAATGGCCAGGGAATCCCAGACCTTGATGTCGCCATCGACCAGTAGCGGTACCCGGCCGGTGGGCGAAAAGGCGCGGAAGGCATCATGGCTGCCATGGGGGATGAAGGGCTCGAGCCGTTCTGTGAAAGGAATGGCGAGCGCCTTGAGCAGCAGCCAAGGCCGCAAAGACCAGGACGAGTAGTTCTTGTTACCGATGATGAGCGTGAACATGGACGAGACCTGGAACGAGGAGGGATCGGGCGGCGGGTGTTGAGCTTAAGGCAGAAGTGCCTTGAGCCGCAGCAGGGCGATGCGCTCGACCTGGGTGCAGGCGGTGGCGAATTCGGCTGCGGCGCTGTTCTGCAGCCGGGCCTCGAAGGCCTCGATGATCGAGGCCTTGGTATTGTCGCGCACGGCGATGATGAAGGGGAAGCCGAACTTGTCGACATAGGCGGTGTTGAGCATGGTGAAGCGCTGCCGCTCGCCATCGGTCAGCGCATCAAGGCCGACCGAGGCCTGTTCGGCGGTGGATTCAGCCGTGAGACGCGCTGCGGCGGCCAGCTTGCCGGCAAGGTCGGGGTGGGCGCGCAAGACGCCCAGGCGCTCCTCGGGGCTGGCCATGCGGAACTGGCAGCGCAGCGCGAAGTGCAGACCAATGGCGGTGTCATTGGCAGGGGCCAGCTCGCCGTCCCAGGCGCGCTCGGCGATCCAGGGGGAATGCTCGAAAACGGAGCCATAGCGGGCGACGAAATCGGCCTTGTCGAGCTGGGAGGGGATGACCTCGGGCGCGACATAGGGATGGGTCGCGGCCCAGTGCTCGGCAATGGCCAGCCGGGTGGGGATCCAGACCTTGTCGAAGGTGAGGATGTAATCGACGAATTTCTTGAGGCCCTGGAAGCGGCCGGGCTGGCCGACGAGGCGGCAATGCAGGCCCAGCGACATCATCTTGGGGCTGCCGGCCTCGCCCTCGGCATAGAGGCAGTCAAAGCTGTCCTTGAGAAACTGGAAATATTCTTCGCCATTGTCAAAGCCCGGGGCGGTGACGAAGCGCATGTCATTGGCGCTCAGTGTGTACGGAATGATCAGCTGCGGCCTGCCCTGGTGAACGCGCCAATAGGGCAGGTCGTCATCATAGGTGTCGGAAATATAGGCAAAGCCGCCGGTTTCGGCGACGAGGTCGATGGTGTTGAGGCTGGAGCGGCCCGTATACCAGCCGCGCGGCGGCGCGCCGGTGGCGATGGTGTGGAGGCGAATGGCCTCGGCGATCTGGGCGCGCTCCTCCTCGGGCGGCATGTCCTTGTGCTGAACCCATTTGTAGCCGTGGCTGGCGATCTCCCAGCCGGCCTCCTGCATGGCCGCCAGATGGGTCGGCGCGCGCATCAGCGCGGTGGCGACGCCATAGATGGTGACGGGGAGATTGGCCCCGGTAAACAGGCGGTGCAGCCGCCAGAAGCCGGCGCGGGCGCCATATTCATACATGCTCTCGACATTGGCATGGCGCTGGCCGGGCCAAGGCGCGGCGCCGATGACGTCGGCCAGGAAGCCCTCGGAGGCAGCGTCGCCATGCAGGATGTTGTTTTCCCCGCCTTCTTCGTAATTGAGCACGAACTGCACCGCGACATGGGCGCCGCCGGGCCAGTTGGCCTGGGGTGGGGTGGGGCCGTGGCCGTGCATGTCGCGGGGGTAACGCATGGATTGGTGCTCTCGTCTGCTTGTTGGCTGATAGTATGGCCTTGCGCGGGGCAATCAAGATGCACAAAAATGGACCAGATGGTAAAATATGGGCATTGCGGATCAGTGCTGATGCGATAGTCTGAGGTCGGGGACGACAGACGGAGCAGCAGAATGGCGGGAAGTGGACGCCTAACCACGCATGTGCTGGACACGATGCACGGCACGCCGGCGCGCGGCATGCGGATCGAATTGCTGTTCGTGCATGGCGACCACAATCACCATATTGCCGACAGCTATACCAATGCCGACGGGCGCGTCGACGCGCCGCTGCTCGACGAGCAGCAGTTCCAGCACGGTGAGTTCGAGATCCATTTCCATGTCGGGCAGTATTTCGAGCGGCTGGGGGTCGAGCTGGCCAACCCGTTCCTCAACGTGGTCCCGGTGCGCTTCAGCATCAGCGAAGACAAGCACTATCATGTGCCGCTGCTGGTCAGCCCCTTCGCCTATTCCACCTATCGGGGTAGTTGAGGCATGGTCGTGGTTTCCAACGCCATCCGCTTCATCCTCAATGGCGAGGCGGTCAGCCTGACCGATGTGAAGCCGGACACGACGCTGCTTGACTGGCTGCGGCTGGAGCGGCGATTGCGCGGCTCCAAGGAAGGCTGCGCCGAAGGCGATTGCGGCGCCTGCACCGTGCTGGTCGGGCGGCTGATGGGCGACGAGATCATCTATGACTCGGTAACCGCCTGTATCCGTTTCGTCGGCAGCCTGCACGGCACCCATGTGGTCACCATCGAGCATTTGCGCGGCGAGAACGGCAATCTGCATCCGGTGCAGCAGGCGATGGTCGATCACCATGGCAGCCAGTGTGGCTTCTGCACGCCGGGCTTCGTGATGAGCCTTTATGGGTTGTGGATGCGCAATCCCGACCCCAGCCAGGGCGCGATCGAAAAGGCGCTGCAGGGCAATCTGTGCCGCTGCACCGGCTATGCCCCGATCATCCGCGCCGGCAAGGCGATGTCCACCTATGGACTGCCGCAGGGCGACCCGCTCTGGGCCGAGCGCATCGCCCTCAAGGAGCAGATCAAGGCGATCCACGACGGCAGCCGCGTCGAGATCGGCGAAGGCGCCGAGCGCATCATCGTGCCGGCGAGCCTGGATGATTTTGCCGAGATCTATGCCGCCCATCCCGAGGCGACCATTGTCGCCGGATCGACCGATGTCGGGCTCTGGGTGACCAAGTTCATGCGCGCCATCGGGCCGGTGATCTTTATCGGCCAGCTGCAGGAATTGCGGGCCATTGCCGAAAATGCCAGCGAAGTGCGCTTCTATGCCGGGGTCAGCTATTCGCAGGCGCAGCCCGTGCTGGAAGAGCACTTTCCAGGCATGGCCGAATTGTGGGATCGCGTGGCGGGCGAGCAGGTGCGCAATATGGGCACGATCGGCGGCAATATCGCCAATGGCTCGCCGATCGGCGATACGCCGCCACCCTTCATTGCGCTGGGCGCCAGGCTGACGCTGCGGCGGGGAGAGCATCGCCGCGAGATCAAGCTCGAAGACTATTTCCTGGCCTATGGCAAGCAGGACCGCCAGCCCGGAGAATTCGTCGAGAGCGTCACCGTGCCGCTGCTGCCGGCAGGCGAGAAGTTCGCCGTCTACAAGCTGTCCAAGCGGCGCGAGGAGGATATTTCCACGCTGTGCGGCGCGTTCCGCGTCTTCGTCAGCGATGCCGGCATGGTGGGCATGGCGCGGATCGCCTTTGGCGGCATGGCGGCGACGCCCAAGCGCGCCAAGGCCGTCGAGGCCGCGCTGGTAGGCAAGCCGTGGACGCAGGAGACCGTTGACGCAGCCATGGCCGCCTTCGGGGCGGACTACCAACCGATCTCCGACATGCGGGCGAGCGCTGACTACCGCCTGCTGAGCGCGCAGAACCTGCTGCAGCGCTTCTTCCTCGAGACCACCGGCCAGGGCCAAAGGTTGCGGCGGGAGGTGGCATGAACAAGCGGGAAGCCCCCATCGCCCTGGCCTCGCTGCACAAGGATGTCCGCCATGACAGCGGGCCCAAGCACGTTACCGGCACGGCCGAATATATCGACGACATGGTCGAGCCGGCCGGCATCATGCATGCCTATCTGGGGCTGTCGACAAACCCGCATGCCGAGATCGTCGACATTGACCTTGCCGCGACCCGAGCGGCGCCGGGCGTGATCGGCGTGCTGACCGCGGCCGATGTGCCGGGCGACAATGATGTCAGCTCCAATCACAGCCATGACGAGCCGCTGTTTCCCGTCGACAAAGTCCACTTCTGGGGTCAGCCGCTGTTTGCGGTGATCGCCGAAACGCGGGACCAGGCGCGGCGGGCCGCGCATCTGGCCAAGGTCACCTACAAGGACCTGCCCTTTGCCACCAATGTGCGGGCGGCGCAGGCGGCAGGCGGCAGGCTGGTGACGCCGCCACTCAAGCTTGAGCGCGGCGATATCGAGGCCGGGCTGGCTGGCGCCCCGTGCCGGGTCAAGGGCAGTATCGCGATCGGCGGGCAGGATCACTTCTATCTTGAGGGCCATATTGCCCTGGCCATGCCGGGCGAGGACGAAGACGTCACGGTGTTTTCCTCGACCCAGCATCCCACCGAAGTGCAGGTCATGGTGGCCCAGGTGCTGGGCATTCGCCTGCACGCGGTGACGGTCAATGTGCGGCGCATGGGTGGCGGCTTTGGCGGCAAGGAAACCCAGAGCAACCTGTTTGCCTGCGTGGCCGCACTGGCCGCCAAGAAGTGGAACCGCGCCTGCAAGATCCGTCCGGACCGCGATGACGACATGACCGCTACCGGCAAACGGCACGACTTCGTGGTCGACTATGATGTCGGCTATGACGAGACCGGCAAGATCCATGCGGTGGATGCCGTCTATGGCGCGCGGGCCGGGTTTTCCTCGGACCTTTCCGGCCCGGTGACCGACCGGGCGCTGTTTCATGCCGACAATGCCTATTGGTACCCCGCGGTGCGGGTGCGATCGGAACCGCTCTACACCAATACGGTCTCCAATACCGCGTTTCGCGGCTTTGGCGGACCGCAGGGCATGCTGGCGGCCGAGCGCTGGATCGAGGACATTGCCTACGCTCTGGGCCGCGATCCGCTCGAGATCCGCAGGGCCAATTTCTACGGCACCGACAGCAACAACGTCACGCCCTATCACCAGACGGTGACGGACAATATCGTGCATCGTGTGGTCGACGAGCTCGAGGACAGCGCGGATTATGCGGCGCGGCGTGCGGCGATCATCAAATACAATACCGGCAGCCCGGTGCTGAAAAAGGGCATCGCGCTGACCCCGGTCAAGTTCGGCATCTCCTTCACCGCCACCTGGTACAACCAGGCCGGCGCGCTGGTGCATGTCTACAAGGATGGCTCGATCCATCTCAGCCATGGCGGCACCGAAATGGGGCAGGGGCTCTATATCAAGGTGGCGGCGGTTTTGGCCGATGCCTTCGGCGTCGGGCTCGACGTGGTCAAGATCATGGGCACCAGCACCGGCAAGGTGCCCAATACCTCGGCCACGGCGGCGTCGTCGGGCTCCGATCTCAACGGCATGGCGGCCTGGGACGCGGCGCGGCAGATCAAGGAGCGCCTGGTCGTCCATGCCGCCAAGCTCTATCAGTGCGCGCCCGAAGCGGTGCTCTGGGTGCCGGGCGGTATCCAGGCGGGCGCCACATTCGTGCCCTTCGCCGAGCTGGCGGCCTCGGCCTATATGAACCGGGTGCAGCTATCGGCGGCCGGGTTCTACCAGGTGCCCAAGATCCACTGGGACCGGGCAACCGGGCGCGGCCATCCCTTCTACTACTATGCCTATGGTGCCTCGGTCAGCGAGGTGACGATCGATACGCTGAGCGGGGAATATACCGTTGATCGCGTCGATATCCTGCATGATGTGGGGCGCTCGCTCAATCCGGCCATCGATATCGGCCAGATCGAGGGCGGCTTCATCCAGGGCATGGGCTGGCTGACCACCGAGGAACTGGTGTGGGACGACAAGGGCCAGTTCCGCACCAAGGCGCCCTCGACCTACAAGATCCCGCTGGCAAGCGACGTCCCGCCGATCTTCAACGTGCGGCTGGCCGAATGGTCGGTCAATGCCGAGCCGACCATTGGCCGTTCCAAGGCCGTGGGCGAGCCACCGCTCATGCTGGCCATGAGCGTCGTGGAAGCGCTGTCGATGGCGGTGGCCAGCGTGGCCGACTATGCCATCGCCCCCCGTCTCGATACACCGGTGACTCCGGAGCGCGTGCTGATGGGCGTGCAGCGGATGAAGCGGGAGGCGCGAGGGTGACCAGTCGGGCTGCCGAACTCGCCGCATTCCTGGCCGCCAATCCGGACGCCATCGTCTGCGAATTGACCTCGGTGCGCGGCTCGAGCCCGCGGGCGCAGGGCACCTTCATGCTGGTGGGACAGACGGGCCTCTTCGGCACCATCGGCGGCGGGGCGCTCGAATATATGGTGATCGAGCATGCGCGCCGGTTGATCGTTTCAGGCCGTGCAGAAGGCGCCATGGATGTGCCGCTGGGGCCTGAAATCGGCCAATGCTGCGGCGGCCGTGTCGAAGTCAAACTGAGCCACGCCGATGCGGCGCGGCGCCTGGAACTGGCCGCTATGGTCGCAGCCGAGGACGTGGCGCAGCCTCATGTCTATGTGTTCGGCGCCGGCCATGTCGGGCGGGCGCTGGCGCAGATGCTGGCGCTGCTGCCGGTGCAGCTCGACGTGATCGACACGCGACGCGACGAACTCGACCTGCTGCCGGACCATATCGCCTGTCGCGCCGTTGCCATGCCCGAAGCGGTGGTGCGCGCCGCGCCAGCGGGCAGCAGCTTTGTCATCCTGACGCATGACCATGCGCTCGATTTCCTCATCGCCCAGGAGGCCCTGGCCCGGACCGATACTCCCTATGTCGGCATGGTGGGTTCGCGCACCAAGCGGGCCCGTTTTGCCAGCTGGTATCTGGGCGAGGGCGGGGAGGCCGCTGCCCTCGAACGCCTGGTGCTGCCCATCGGCGAGATGGGTCTTGGGGATAAGCGGCCGGCCGTCATAGCGGCACTGGCGGCAGCCGAAATAATGGTCCACATTGGGCAATGGGAAGCTGAAACTGGCCGGGTCCGCACCCCTGAGACATCGGGGGTGGCCATTGGACGCTAGCATGCCATATCGGTTGGAACTCAAGGGCATCACCAAAAGCTTTCCGGGCGTGCTGGCCAATGACAATGTCAGTTTTGGCGTCAGGCCGGGTGAAATCCATGCCCTGCTGGGCGAAAATGGCGCCGGCAAATCCACCCTGGTCAAGATGATCTATGGCATCATGCAACCCGATGCCGGCGAGATGGTGTGGGATGGTGAGCCTGTGACGGTCGCCCATCCCAAGGCCGCCCGCAAGCTGGGCATCGGCATGGTGTTCCAGCATTTTTCGCTGTTCGAAGCGCTGACCGTGCTGGAAAACATCGCCCTGGGCATGGATGCCAAGATCCCCGGCCGCGAGCTTGAGGCGCGCATCCGCGCGGTCATGCTCAAATATGGCCTCCTGCTGGATCCGCACCGCACCGTGGCGACACTGAGCGTGGGGGAACGGCAGCGTATCGAGATCGTGCGGGCGCTCCTGCTCGATCCAAAGCTCCTCATCATGGATGAGCCCACCTCGGTGCTGACGCCGCAGGAGGTCGAGCAATTGTTCGAGGTGCTGCGCAAGCTGGCGGCGCAGGGCTGTTCCATTCTCTATATTTCCCACAAGCTGCAGGAGATCAAGGCGCTGTGCGACACGGCTACCATCCTGCGCGGCGGCAAGCTGGTCGATACCTGCGATCCCAAGGCGGAAACCAGCCGCTCGATGGCCGAAAAGATGATCGGCGCCGGGCTCAAGGATATCGTGCGCGCCGAGGGGCGCGTGCTGGGCGAGCCCAAGCTGGTGGTCTCGCGCCTCTCGACCACCAAGGCCGGGCATTTCGACGTGCCCGTGGACAATGTCAGCTTCACCGTGCGCGCCGGCGAGATCGTCGGCATTGCCGGGGTGGCGGGCAATGGGCAGAATGCCCTGCTCGACGCGCTGTCGGGCGAGATCCGCAGCGATGACGGCCAGAGCGTGACGCTGGACGGCTATCCGCTGGGCCTGCTCGACACCACCGGACGGCGCAAATACGGCCTCTGCGCCGTGCCCGAGGAGCGCAATGGCCATGCGGCGGTGGGCGAGTTCTCGCTGTCGGACAACAGCATCCTGACCGCGCGTGACCGGCTCGGCATGGTGGTGCTCGGACTGATCAATTCGGGCGCGGCTAGGACCTATACTGGTCAGGTGATCGCCGAATTTGCCGTCAAGGCGCTGGGCCCGTCATCGATGGCCGGTTCGCTGTCGGGCGGCAATCTGCAGAAATACATCATGGGCCGGGAAATCCTGCAAAAGCCCAGCGTGCTGGTGGTGAGCCAGCCGACCTGGGGTGTCGATGCCGGGGCGGCAGCAGCCATCCACCAGGCGCTGGTCGACCTGGCGGCGGCTGGCTCGGCCATCGTGGTGATCAGCCAGGATCTCGATGAATTGCGGGCGCTGTGCGATACGCTGGCGGTGATCAATATGGGTCGGCTGTCGCCGCCCCGGCCGACCGGCGAGGTGAGCGTGGAAGAGATCGGACTGCTGATGGGCGGCGTGCACGGGGCCGGGGAGATGCATGATGCTATTCCGGCTTGAGAAACGACGCGAACCTTCGCAGGTCATGGTCTATGCGACGCCCGTGGTCGCCGTGGCACTGACTATGCTGGTGGGCGCCATCATCTTCTCGCTGATCGGCTATGACGGGGTCGGCGCGGTCAGGGAAATCTTCCTCACGCCGCTGACGAACCCCTACAAGTGGCAGGATCTGGGGGTCAAGGCCGCACCGCTGATCATCATCGGGGTGGGCCTGTCGATCGCCTATCGCGCCAATGTCTGGAATATCGGCGCGGAGGGCCAGTATATCATGGGCGGGCTGGCCGGCACGGGTGTGGCGCTGCTGACCTGGGGCATGACGGGCTGGTGGATATTGCCCCTGATGGTGCTGGCCGGCGTCCTGGGCGGCATGGCCTATGCGGCGATCCCGGCGCTGCTGCGGACGCGGCTCAACGTCAACGAAATCCTCACCAGCCTGATGCTGACCTATGTGGCGGTGCAGGTGATCTACTACCTGATCCGGGCGCCCTGGAAGGACCCGATGGGCATGGGCTTTCCGCAGACCCGGCTGTTTTCCGAGGCAGCCCGCCTGCCCACGATCATTCCCGGGACCATCGTGCATCTGGGCGTACCCATCGCCGTCCTGGTCGGGCTGGTTGCCTGGTTTGTCATGACCCGGTCGGTGTTCGGCTATCGCATGCGCGTGGTCGGGGCCGCGCCGCATGCCGCCCGCTATGGCGGGTTTTCCGAGCACAAGACGATCTGGCTGGCGCTGCTGGTCAGCGGGGCGCTGGCCGGCCTGGCGGGGGTGCTGGAGGTGGCGGGGCCGTTCCAGCGCATGGTGCCGGGCTTTCCGGCCAATTACGGCTTCACCGCCATCATCGTGGCCTTTCTCGGCCGGCTCAATCCGCTGGGCGTGATCGTTGCCGGGGTGGTGCTGGCCATTACCTTTGTCGGTGGCGAAGTGGCGCAGACCACGATCGGCCTGCCCAATGCGGCGACCGGCATCTTCCAGGCAATGATGCTGTTCTTCCTGCTGGCGGGCGATATCCTCATCAAATACCGGGTTCGGCGCGTCGCGCCGCAGCCCTCGGCGGGAGCAGCCTAGATGGATCTGACACTTGCCATCCTTGTAACCGTAGTGGGCGCGGCAACGCCCATCCTGATCGCCGCATTGGGCGAACTGGCGGTGGAGCGGGCCGGCGTGCTCAACCTGGGCGTGGAAGGGATGATGCTGATCGGCGCCATTGCCGGTTTCGTGGTGCAGTTCCATACCGGCAATCCCTATCTGGCGCTGCTGGCGGGCGCGGCCGCGGGCACGGCTGCGTCGCTGATCTTCGGCTTTCTCGTGCTCTCCCTGTCGGCCAACCAGACGGCGACCGGGCTGGCGCTGACCATCTTCGGCACGGGTTTTTCAGCGCTGGCCGGCTCGTCCTATTCGGCGCGACCCGTGACGCTGATGCAGCCACTGCTGCCGGCCGAGATCACCGCCCATCCGCTGGCAAGGGTGATCCTGGGCTATCCCTTTCCGGTCTATTTCGCCTTCGCCATGGTCGTGGCCATCTGGTTTTTCCTGCATCGCACGCGTTCGGGGCTGATCCTGCGGGCAGTGGGCGAGAATGACCAGTCGGCCCATTCCATCGGCTATTCGGTGATCGGGGTGCGCTATCTGGCGGTGATGTTCGGCGGCGCCATGGCCGGCATTGCCGGGGCCTGCTTCCCGCTGCTGCTGACGCCGCAATGGGCCGAGCGGATGACGGCCGGGCGCGGCTGGATTGCGGTGGCGCTGGTGGTCTTTGCCTCCTGGAAGCCGTTCCGCCTGCTGGCCGGGGCCTATCTGTTCGGGCTGGTGATGACCATGGAGCTCTATGCCAAGGCCGGCAGCGGCCCGCTCAACATGGTGCCGTCCGAGCTCTGGGCCGCGCTGCCCTATCTTGCAACCATCGTTGTGCTGGTACTGATCTCGACCCGCCGCGATGCTTCCAGCAATGCTCCGGCCTGCCTCGGCAAGCCGTTCTTGCCTTCCAATTGAAACGGCACAGCAATGACCGGCTCAATTCAACAAACGTCAATCAGGAGAAACCCATGAGACTGTCGCGTCGTACTTTCGTTAAAATCGGCGGTGCCGCCGTGGCCCTGCCCATGCTGGGGGCGCGTGCCTTTGCCCAAGTGGAAAAGGTGAAGATCGGCTTCATCTATGTCGGCACGATCAATGACAACGGCTACAACTATGCCCACAACCAGGGCCGGCTCTATGTCGAGGAAAATCTGGGCGACAAGGTCGAGACCATCTATGTCGAAAACGTGCCGGAAGGCCCCGATTGCGAGCGCGTGCTGCGCGAACTGGCACAGCAGGGCTGCAATCTGATTTTCGCCACCAGCTTCGGCTTTGGCGACTCGGTGATCAAGGTTGCTCCGCAATTCCCCGACATTGCCTTCGAGCACGCCACCGGTTATATGAGCGCGCCCAATGTGGGCCTCTACAATGCCCGCTTCTATGAAGGCCGTGCCGTTTGCGGCACCATTGCCGGCCACATGTCCAAGACCGGCAAGGCCGGCTATATCGGGTCCTTCCCCATCCCCGAAGTGGTCATGGGCATCAACGCGCTGGCACTGTCCGGCCGCCGCATCAATCCCGACTTCACCGTCAAGCCGGTCTATATCTCGACCTGGAATGATCCGGCCAAGGAAGCCGATGCTGCCCGCGCCATGATCGACCAGGGCATCGACATCATTGCCCAGCACACCGACGGCCCGGCTGCGCTGCAGGTTGCTGCCGAACGCGGCATTGTCGGCGGCTTCGGCCAGGGCGCCGACATGAGCGCCTTCGCACCGGACACCCAGCTGACCGCCATTATCGACCACTGGGGCCCGCATTATCTGGCATCGGCGCAGGCCGTGCTCGACGGCACCTGGACCCCGGGCAATACCTGGGAAGGCCTCAAGGAAGACGTGGTGCAGATAGGGCCCTACGGCGCCAAGGTGCCCGCGGAGGTGGTTGCGGCGGCCGAAGAAGTGCGCACCGGCCAGATCGACGGCTCGTTCCACATCTTCACCGGACCGATCAAGGACAATACCGGCACCGAGCGCGTCGCAGCGGGCGTCACCATGACCGATGCCGAACTGCTGAGCATGGACTGGTATGTCGAAGGCGTCGAACAGCCCGCCTAAGGCAGGACTGGTTTGATCTGAGAGGGGCGGGCGTCGTCCGCCCCTTTTTCACGGCCATGAGGTCTGCTGGGGACGAAGCGAACGATGCCCGATTACATAATCTTTTACGAATGGCTGATGTTTGCCGTGCGCTGGCTGCACGTGATCACGGCCGTGGCCTGGATCGGCTCGTCCTTCTACTTCATCGCGCTCGACCTCGGCCTGCGCAAGACGCCCAGCCTGCCGCCGCTGGCGCATGGCGAGGAGTGGCAGGTGCATGGCGGGGGCTTCTACCACATCCAGAAATACCTGGTGGCGCCGGACTTCCTGCCCGAGCACCTGACCTGGTTCAAATGGGAAGCCTACTGGACCTGGCTCAGCGGCTTCATGCTGCTGGCGCTGGTCTATTATGTCGGCGCCGACCTTTATCTCATCGACCGCAACGTGCTCGACGTGCCCAACTGGGTGGCGATCCTGATCTCGATGGGTTCGATCGTGCTCGGCTTTGTCATCTACAACCGGCTGTGCAAGTCGCCGCTGGGCGAGAGCCAGACCGGGCTGATGCTGGTGCTGTTTGCCGTACTGGTGGCGATGAGCTGGGGCTATACCCAGGTCTTTACCGGCCGCGCCGCGCTGCTGCATATGGGGGCCTTCACCGCCTCGATCATGGCAGCCAATGTGGCGATGATCATCATTCCCAACCAGCGCATCGTGGTGGCCGATCTCAAGGCGGGGCGCGTGCCTGACGCCAAATATGGCAAGATCGCCAAGCAGCGGAGCCTGCACAACAATTACCTCACCCTGCCGGTGATCTTCTTCATGCTGAGCGGCCACTATCCGCTGGCCTTTGCCACGCAGTGGAACTGGATCATCGCCAGCCTGATCTTTCTGGTCGGCGTCGTCATCCGGCACTATTTCAACACGCGCCATGCCCGCAAGGGCAATCCGCACTGGACCTGGCCGGTCGCGATCGTGCTGTTCATCCTCATCGCCTGGCTGTCGAGCGGGCCCAAAGTGCCGGGTTCGGCAGGAGAGGCGGTGGCGTCGCGAGCGGCCGAACCCTTTCTCGCTGCAGAGCATTTCGCCGCCGCCAGCCTGACGGTGCAGACGCGCTGCGCCATGTGCCACACGGCCGAGCCGGCCTGGGAAGGGGTCTATGAGCCGCCCAAGAACGTCATCCTCGACAATGACATCGCCATTGCCAATCATGCCAAGGATATCGCCATCCAGGCGGGCTATGCCCATGCCATGCCGCCGGGCAATGTATCGGGTATGACCGATGACGAGCGTGCGCTGCTGGTGGAATGGTTTCGCGAGGGGTCGGCCCTGTGAGCATGACCATATTGCGCGGCCGAGTGCTGAGCTTTGTCAGCGAGCCGCAGGGGCTCGATGACGCGGCGAGCTATCGATACATTGAGGACGGCGCCATCGGCATCGTCGATGGCAAGATCGTTTCGGTCGGCGATTTCGACGCGGCAGCGGTCGGCGATGCCGAACTGATCGACCATCGACCGCACCTGATCATGCCGGGCTTCATCGATACCCACCTGCACTATGTGCAGAGCCAGATGATTGCTTCCTATGCCGGCTCACTGCTGGAATGGCTCAATACCTATACCTTTGTGGAAGAGCAGAAATTCAGCCAGCAGGGGCATGCCACCGTTGTCGCCAGCGCCTTCTATGACGAGCTGATCCGCAATGGCACGACCACGGCGGTGGCCTATTGCTCGAGCGCGCCGCAATCGGTGGATGCCTATTTCGCCGAGGCGGAAAAGCGCAACATGCTGATGATCGGCGGCAAGGTTATGATGGATCGCAACGCCCCCGAGGCGCTGTGCGACACCGCCCAGTCCAGCTACGATGACAGCAAGGCGCTGATCGCCCGCTGGCATGGCCGCCGGCGCGGGCTCTATGCGATCTCGCCGCGCTTTGCCATTACCTCGACGCCGGCGCAGCTTGAGGCCGCGCAGGCGCTGGTGGAAGAGCATCCCGAGGCCTATGTGCAGACCCATCTCAGCGAAAATGACGCCGAGATCACCCTGTCGATGCAGCTCTATCCGGAGGCGCCGGACTATACCGGCATCTATGAGTCCTATGGCCTGCTCGGTCCAAAGACATTGCTGGGCCACTGCATCCACCTCAACCACCGCGAGACCGGCGTGCTGGTCGAAACCGGCGCCGTCGCGGTGTTCTGCCCGACCTCCAATCTCTTCCTGGGCTCGGGCCTGTTCGATCACGCGCGGCTCAGCCAGCACGGCGTACGGATCGGGGTGGCCACCGATATTGGCGGAGGCACCAGCTTTTCCATGCTGCGCACGCTGGACGAGGGCTACAAGGTGCTGCAGCTGCGCGGCCAGCGGCTGACGCCGTTCAATTCGTTCTACATGATGACGCTGGGCAATGCCCGGGCGCTGTCGCTGGAGGGCACGATCGGCACCATAGCGCCGGGTTGCGCGGCGGACCTGGTGGTGCTCGACACTTCGGCCACCCCGGCCATGGCGTTGCGCATGCAGACGGCGACGCAGCTGGTCGAGGAGCTGTTCCTGCTGCAGACGCTGGGCGACGACCGCTCCATTGCCGAGGTCTATGTGGCGGGCGCAAGGATGAAGTCGACTTTAGGCGGGTTGTGAGCGAGCCGGCCTTGTCCTAAGTCTGGAGCACTTGATCCAGGGAAGAGCTTCATGAGCGACTATCAGACCAAATCCGGCCTTTCGGTACATTCCCTGCTGGTCGACTTCGTGGAAAAAGAGGCGCTGCCCGGGCTTGCCGTCACGGCGGAGCAGTTCTGGACGGGCCTTGCCGGCCTGGTCGCCGAGCACATGCCGACCAATGTCGCCCTGCTGGCCAAGCGCGATCTGCTGCAGAGCCAGATCGATGACTGGCATCACAAATACGGGCCGGTGGCGAGCAATCCGCAGGGCTATGAATTCTTCCTGCGCGAAATCGGCTATCTGCTGCCCGAACCGGCCGATTTCACCATCGAGACCACGGGGCTCGATCCCGAAATCACGACGCTTTGCGGGCCGCAGCTGGTGGTGCCGGTCAGCAATGCCCGCTATGCGCTCAACGCTGCCAATGCGCGCTGGGGCAGCCTTTACGACGCCTATTACGGCACCGATGTGATTGCCCGCGACGGCGAGCTGGCGCCCGGCAAGAGCTATAATGCGGCCCGTGGCGCCGCCGTGGTCGCCAAGGCCAGCGAGTTCCTTGATGCCAGCTTTCCGCTGAGCCAGGGCAGCCATCGGGATGTGACCGCCTATCGGGTGGTGACGACCGGCGGGGCGGCAGAACTGGTCATCGACAGCGCAGCGGGTCCGGTGACGCTGCAGGATCCGGCGGGTTTTGTCGCCTATGGCGAGGGCGGCGACAGCAACAAGGCCGAGATCGTGCTGCGTCATCATGGCCTGCATGTGATCCTGGCTATCGACAAGGGCAGCGTCATCGGCGGCGCCCATGCGGCGGGGCTCAGCGATGTCATCGTCGAGTCGGCGCTGACCACCATCCAGGACTGCGAGGATTCGGTGGCGGCGGTCGATGCCCAGGACAAGGTGGGGGTCTATAGCAACTGGCTGGGCCTGATGAACGGCACGCTCGAGGACACGTTCGAGAAAGCCGGCCGGAAAATGACGCGGCGCCTGAAGAAGGATGCCGTCTTTACCGCCCTTGACGGCAGCGACCTCGTGCTCAAGGGCCGGGCGCTGCAGCTGGTGCGCAATGTCGGCCACCTGATGACGACCGACGCGGTGCTGTTCGAGGGCAAGCCGATCGGCGAAGGGCTGATGGATGCAGCGCTGACCGTGCTCTGCGCCATGCATGACCAGGTCAACAGCAGCACGGGCGCCATCTATATCGTCAAGCCCAAGATGCACGGGCCAGAGGAAGTGGCCTTTGCCTGCGCCATCTTTGCCTCGGTCGAGGCCATGCTGGGGCTCGACGCCAATACCATCAAGATCGGCATCATGGATGAGGAGCGCCGCACCTCGGCCAATCTCAAGGCGGCGATCCATGAAGCGCGCAGCCGCGTGTTCTTCATCAATACCGGCTTCCTCGATCGCACTGGCGACGAGATCCATACCGGCATGGAAGCGGGCGCCGTGCTGCGCAAGGACGAGATCAAGAACGAGCGCTGGCTGGGCGCCTATGAGGATCGCAATGTGCTGATTGGCCTCGCCTGCGGCTTCTCCGGCAAGGCGCAGATCGGCAAGGGCATGTGGGCCCGGCCCGACGACATGGCGGCGATGATGGCGGCCAAGGCCGGCCATCCCAATGCCGGCGCCAATACGGCCTGGGTACCCAGCCCGACAGCGGCCACGCTGCATGCGCTGCACTATCACCAGATCGACGTGTTTGCGGCGCAGCACCGCCGGCACAACGAGGCTTTACCGGGTCTGGGCGAGCTGTTCTCGATGCCGGTGCAGGCGCCGTTCTCGCTGAGCCGCGAGGAGATCACCCGGGAGCTCGAAAACAACGCCCAGGGCATTCTGGGCTATGTGGTGCGCTGGGTGCAGCAGGGCGTGGGCTGTTCCAAGGTGCCCGACATCAACAATGTCGGGCTGATGGAAGACCGCGCCACCTGCCGGATTTCATCGCAGGCCGTGGCCAACTGGCTGCGCCACGGCCTGGTCAGCCGCGACGAGGTGACAGCCACCTTCGAGCGTATGGCCGCGGTGGTGGATCGGCAGAATGAGGGCGATCCGCTCTATCGGCCGATGGGCGACAATTTCCAGTCCGTTGCGTTCAACGCGGCGCTCGACCTGGCGCTGCATGGCGCCGACCAGCCCAGCGGCTATACCGAGCCGCTGCTGCATGCCGCGCGCCGCAAGGTCAAGGCGCGCGACGCCCACCGGGTCAGCTGACGAAGTCGAACAGATCGACGTCAAAAAGGCCGCGATCTGTCATCTTGAGATGCGGGATGACTGGCAGCGCCAGGAAGGCGACCTGCAGGAAGGGCTCGGGCAGGACGCAGTCGAGCGCCAGGGCGGCGTCGCGCAGCACATGAAGGTCATGTGAGACGGTCTCGAAGGGTTCAAGGCTCATCAGCCCGGCCAGTGGCAGAGCCAGTTCCGCGGTGACCTTGCCGCCATCGGCGACGGCAAAGCCGCCCCCCAGTTCGATCAGGCGATTGACCGCCACGGCCATGTCTTCGTCACTGGCGCCGACCACGGTGATATTGTGGCTGTCGTGACCCACCGATGAGGCGATGGCGCCGCGCTTCAGGCCAAAGCCGGTGACAAAGCTGCGGCCGATATTGCCGTTCTTGCCGTGTCGCTCGATCACCGCGACCTTGATGACATCGGCCGCCAGATCGGGCTGCAGGCCGCGCTCGGTGGTGGCGAGCGTGGCTTCCTCGCGGAAGGTGAGGATGAGGCCGGGCCGCACGCCGATCACCGGGATGCTGTTCTGGCCGGGCCGGGGTTCGGTGATGAAGCTGTCGGCGCTGACCGGTGTCGCCTTCATCGAGGTCAGGCCGACCGGGGCCACCGGCTGGCGGGCATCGAACAAAGCCGGCACCACGAGACGCCCGGCGGCGATGACGTCGGAAACCCTGCAATCATCGAGGCTGTCGAGCAGGGCAATGTCGGCGCGCCAGCCCGAGGCCAGCAGGCCGCGATCGGTGAGGCTAAAGATGCGGGCGGCTGAGTGGCTGGCGGCGCGGTAGACGTGGTGCAAGGGCCGGCCCATGGCGATGAGGCGGCGGATGGAGCTGTCGAGATGGCCTTCCTCGGCGATGTCGAGCGGGTTGCGGTCGTCAGTGCAGAGCGCGACAAAGCTCGAGGTGTTCTCGTCGAGGATTTCGGCGAGCGCCTTGAGGTCCTTGGATACCGAGCCCTCGCGGATCAGGATGGCCATGCCTTTGGCCAGTTTTTCGCGCGCTTCGGCGGCGCTGGTGGCTTCATGGTCGGTGCGGATGGCGGCGGCGAGGTAGCCGTTGAGCGCGGTGCCCAGCAGCAGCGGGGCGTGGCCGTCGATATGGCCGCCCTGGAAGGCCACCAGCTTGGCGATAATGCCGGGATCGGCATTGAGCACGCCGGGAAAGTTCATCATCTCGGCCAGGCCGATGACCTTGGGATGGCGGCGGAACGGCTCGAGGTCCTCGATTTCCAGCGCCGCGCCCGAGGTCTCAAAGCCCGTGGCCGGCACGCAGGAGGAGAGGTTGATGCGCACGTCCATCACCGTCTGTTCGGCGCTGTCGAGGAAATAGCGGATGCCCTCGGCGCCCAGCACATTGGCGATCTCATGCGGATCGCAGATGACCGTGGTGACGCCATAGGGCAGCACGCAGCGGTCGAATTCGAGCGGGGTGACCAGCGAGGATTCGATATGCAGATGGGTGTCGATGAAGCCCGGCACGGCGAAGCGGCCCGTGCCGTCGATGACGGTCTCGCCCTCGTAGCTGGCATGAGTGCCGACGATCCGGTCGGCGACGATGGCGATATCTGTCGTGGTGACCGCGCCGGTGATGACGTCGAGCATCTGCACATTCTTGATCACCAGGTCGGCGGGCACCTTGCCCTGGCCGGCCATGATCATGCGGGTGAGGGTGGCGGCACTGGTCATCAGGCATTCCTGGGTTGGTCAAGCAGCAAGGGTCGGCGTCCTGCGACCTTGCGTCAAGGGGCAGACGGAACCACGGGGGTCGGGACACGTTGGTGCAGAGAGCTTAACGGAGCGTCCCATGGAAACCTACGATCCCAAGAAAACCCAGACTGATGTGCGTCAGGCCAATCCGCGCAAGATGAACCTGCGCGTGCTGGTGGGTTCCATGATCGGCATCATCGTGCTGTTTGTCATCATCTACGTGGTCTATGCCATGACCCAGACCGCTCCCGCTTAACCAGCATGCGGCTGGTCAGGGTTGGGCGGGATGATCTGACCGTGCAGCGCCGCAAGCGCGGCACGGGTTTTTGTTATCTCGACGCGACCGGTGCCCTGGTAACCGATCCGGCGATCAAGGCCCGGATCAAGGCGCTCGGCATTCCCCCCGCATGGACCGAGGTGCGCATCGCGGCCAGCGAAAAAGCCCATATCCAGGTGCTGGGCCAGGACGAGGCCGGGCGCGAACAATATCTCTATCATCCCGAATGGACCTTGCGCCGCGACGGCAAGAAGCAGCGGCGGCTCACGGCGCTCACCACCACCCTGCCGCGCTTGCGCAAGAAGGTGCGTGAAGGTCTCGGCGCGCCGGCCGGTAGTCGCGACCTGGCGTTGGCCCTGGCGGTAGCGCTCATCGACAAGACGGCGATGCGGCTGGGGCGCGAGAAATATCTCGAGGCCAGCGGCACGCGGGGGGCGGGTACGCTTTATGCCCGCGACGTCACGGTGGCGGGATCGGAAATCTGCCTGCGCTTTGATGCCAAGGGCGGCAAGCAGGCCGAATACTGCCTGCGCGACGCCAAGCTGGCCGCCGCCATAACCAGCATAAAAAACCTGCCGGGCAAGCGTCTGCTGGTCTATCGCGACGAGGCGGGCAAGGTGCGGCCGATCAAGACCGGCACCGTCAACGACTATCTGCGCGCCATTTCGGGGGCCGAGATTTCGGCCAAGGACTTCCGCACCCTGCATGCCAGCGCGATCGCGGGGGCGGCGCTGGCGCAGCTGGAGGTGGGCATCAGCGAGGCCGCCCGTCGGCGCCAGATGGCGCAGGTGGCGCGCGAGGTGGCCAGCGTGCTGCGCAATACACCAATGATCAGCCGCAAGTCCTATATTGCCCCATGCCTGTTCAAGCTGTTCAACGACGGCAAGCTCAAGACGCTGTGGGACAGTGCGGGCGCCGGACGCAGCGGATTGCTGGCTCGGGAAAAGCGGCTGGGCGCGGTACTGGCCGCCGTTCGCTAGCCGGATTGGTCGGGTTGGGCACGCGCTGCCGCGCTTGCCCGCATGGCCGCACGGCGATGCTGCCGGCTGAGCATGGCGTTTTCGGGCGCGGCGAAGATTTCGGTGATCCGGTCGGCAACCCCGCCCCCCGAAAACAGGAAACCCTGCAGCGTGTTGCAGCCCAGCCTGCCGAGGATGCCTGCCTGTTCTTCCGTTTCCACGCCTTCGGCGGTGACCTGCAGATCCATGGCATGGGCGAGCGTGACGATGGCTTCGGTGATGGCGACCGAGACGTGGCCGTCGGCGAGCTGGCTGACAAAGGAGCGGTCGATCTTGATGCGGTCAACCGGGTAGCGCTTGAGGTAGCTGAGCGAGGAATAGCCGGTACCGAAATCGTCCAGCGCAATATGGATGCCCGCCGCCCTGAAGGTGCGCAGGTTCTGCGAGGAAATGTGCTCGTCATCAAGCAGGATCGATTCGGTGATCTCGAGCTCGAGGTCGAGCGGCCGCATGCCGGTCTCGTGCAGGATGTCGAAGACCTGGTGCGAAAATAGCGGGTTGCGCAGCTGGGTCGGCGAGATATTGACGGCAATGGTGCGGCCCGGCACGGTCGCGCCCAGGCTGCAGGCCCGGCGCAACACGAATTCGCCCAGGGTTTCGATGAGGCCGGTGCTTTCGGCCACGGGGATGAAGCGGGCCGGCGAAATCTGCCCGAATTTGGGATGGTACCAGCGTGCCAGGGCCTCGGCGCCGATCACCTTGCGCGAGACCTGGTCGATCAGGGGCTGGAACACGACGGACAATTGATCATCGCGGCACAGGGCCTCGCGCAGTTCGGCTTCAATGGTGTGCTGCAGCTGCAGCAGCTCGTTCATCTGCTCCTCATAGACCGCCGCGCGGTTGCGACCGCCGGCCTTGGCCTCGTAGAGAGCGATATCGGCGCGGCGCACCAGTTCGGTGGGTTCGGCATCGCGGCCGCGGGCCATGACGATGCCAATGCTGACACCCACATGGGCCTTGAAGCGGTTAAGGCTGAAGGGCCGGCCGATGGACTCGATGATGCGGGCGGACACATCCATCACATCAACGGGCTTGTCATGGGCGATGGCCAGCGCGGCAAATTCGTCACCCCCCAGCCGGGCAATCATGGTGGCAGTGCCGAAAATGGCGCGCAGGCGCTCGCCGACGGCGCAAATCAGTTCGTCGCCGGCCTGATGACCCAGCGTGTCGTTGACCTGCTTGAAGCGGTCGAGATCGAGCATGAACAGTGTCAGATGCGCCTTGGCATTGTGCTTGTCGGCGATGACCTCCGCCAGCTTGGCGTCAAAGCTCATGCGGTTGTCGAGGCCCGTCAGGGCATCATGGCTGGCCTGATGCAGGCTGAGGCGCCGGGCATTCTCGACGGCTGCAGAGGAGCGGCGCAACTGGCCGAGCAGCAGGAAGATCAGGATGCCGGCCAGGAAGAAGGCACCGAACAGCAGCGGCCCGGTCTGCCACAGCATGACAAAGCCGGGACGATCCCGGTTCCATTCGAAAAAAGCGACGAAGCGGCCGCCGGCGCTGAGGATCGGGTAGACGAGGCGGTTCGGATTGCCGCTTTCGACCAGGGTGAAGCGGCCGTCGTCGAACAGATATTCGCGGTTGATCTGGCTGGCGGCGCGCTCGTCGAGGAACTGTATCGCCAGAATGATCGGCTCGGTCCCCGGTTGCGGACGCAGGTCCTCGCGTTCGCCGACCACGGGCAGGGCGGCGACGATGGCCGGCTTGCCGTCGATGATGGCAAAATCGGTCACGGCAGGCGGTGGCGGGCGCGGTGGCATGGTGGCAGCCTGCCCCTCGTGCCCCGGCGGGGCCGCGAGTAGCGCGGGAGGCGGCCGCTGGCCGGGCCGCAGCGCCCGCGCCTGGGTGATCAGCGGTTCGAGGACAGCGAGCATGGAACGGATAGTGCTGATCTCGACCGCGCTGCCATCAACCATGGCATAGGCGGGGGTCCCCTGGGCCGTGAGCAGAACGGTCTGATCGTGGCGGAAATAGCGATGCAGCCACTCACCGACATTGGTGTCGATCCAGTTGCTGTCGAAGGCGGCGCTGGTCTTGCGCAAGGCCTCGTCGTTGATGGCAACGCTGGCCGTCTCGCGCACGATTCGCGACAGCCGGCTTTCGATGACGTGGCTTATCATGATGGTCTGGCGCTCGGCGGCGCGCTGGTCGATATTGCTGGTCGACCAGACGACAAAGCCCAGCACGGCGAATACCGCCGTGATCAAGGCCAGCACCATCGGCACAAGTGCGACGGTGGAGGGATGCCAGCGTTCGATTGTCGACGTCGCGGGCTGCATCTGACAACCGGTTGAGGAACTTGTTGGCCGACAGCATAGCGCCGTCGGATTTAGGACTGGTTACCGCCAACTTTGCCCCAGCAAAGGCATCCTATTGCCACGTCGGGCCGGGAAATGCACATTTGTCGCCTTCGCGTGCGGCCCGGGCTGGGATAGAAAAGCTGTGGTCGGGCCCGACGGGCCTGCCACCATCCTCGATGTCCCGGAGCCTTGCCATGAGCAAAATGCGCGCCCTTGTCCTTGAACGCCAGCATGAGCTGGCCTTGCGCGATATCGATCTGCCGCTGGAGGTGGGGCCGGGCATGGTCAGGATCGCCATTCATACGGTGGGGGTCTGCGGCTCGGATGTTCACTACTATACCCATGGCAAGATCGGCCCCTTCGTGGTCAATGCGCCCATGGTGCTGGGGCACGAAGCGGCGGGCACGATCAGCGCCGTGGGCACCGGCGTCACCCATCTCAAGGTCGGCGACCGGGTCTGTATGGAGCCGGGCATTCCCGATGCCAATTCGCGGGCCAGCCGGCTGGGCATGTACAATGTCGATCCGGGCGTAAGCTTCTGGGCGACGCCGCCGGTGCATGGCGTGCTCACCGCCGAAGTGGTGCATCCGGCCAATTACACCTTCAAACTGCCCGATCACGTCAGTTTTGCCGAAGGCGCCATGGTAGAGCCCTTTGCAGTGGGCATGCAGGCAGCCAGCAAGGCCAGGATCGCCCCGGGCGATACCGCCCTGGTGCTGGGCGCCGGTCCGATCGGCACCATGGTGGCGCTGGCGGCGCTGGCCGGTGGCTGCGCCCGTGTCATCGTTGCCGATCTGGCGCAGCCCAAGCTTGACATCGCCGCGCAGTATCAGGGCGTGATCCCTGTCAATATCCGCGAGCAGAACCTGGTCGAAGCGGTCGCCCGGCTCACCGACGGCTGGGGGGTGGATGTGGTGTTCGAGTGTTCCGGCTCGCCGCAGGCCTGGAAAACCATCATGGACCTGCCGCGCCCGGGGGGCACGATCGTCGTGGTCGGCCTGCCGGTCGAGCCGGTAGCGGTGGATATTGCCGGCGCCTCGGTCAAGGAATTGCGGATCGAGAACGTGTTCCGCTATGCCCATCAATATGACCGGGCCATTGCGCTGATCGCCTCGGGCAAGGTCGATCTCAAGCCGCTGATTTCGGAAACCTTCGCCTTTGAGGATGCGATCAGGGCGTTTGACCGGGCGGTGGAAGCGCGGCCCAGCGATGTGAAGCTGCAGATCCGGGTGGCCGGGTAGCCAAGTCGAAACGGGGAGAATGCAATGGACCTGAACTTGCGCGACAAGGTAGCGGTGATCACTGGCGGGACGCTGGGGATCGGCCTGGCCGTGGCCGAGGGACTGGCCGCCGAGGGCGTCAATCTGGTGCTGGTGGGGCGCGACAAGGCGCGGGCCGAGGATGCGGCGGTGCAGGTGGCCGAGAGTTTCGGCATCATCGCCACCGCGATCAGTGCCGACCTGGCCACGGCGGCAGGCTGTGACGCGGTGATCCAGGGCACGCGGCAGGCCTTTGGCGGCGCCGATATCCTGATCAACAATGCGGGGATGGGCTCGAACGAGACCATTGCCGAGGCCGATGATGCCAAGTGGCAATATTACTGGGACCTGCATGTGATGGCCGCCGTGCGGCTGGCGCGTGGCTTGGTGCCGGCGATGAAGCAGCGTGGCGGTGGCGTGGTGCTGCACAATGCCTCGATCTGCGCGGTGCAGCCGCTGTGGTACGAGCCGATCTACAACACCACCAAGGCGGCCCTGATGATGTTTTCCAAGACGCTGGCCAATGAGGTGGTGGGCGACAATATCCGGGTCAATACGATCAATCCCGGCCTGGTGCTGACACCGGACTGGATCAAGACGGCCAAGCAGATCGCCGGCGAGGATGGCTGGGAAGCCCATCTTCAGGGGGTCGCCAATGAAGCGGGCGGCATGAAGCGCTTTGCCACGACCGAAGAGGTGGCGAACTTTTTCGTCTTCATGTGCTCGGACAAGGCCAGCTACTCGACCGGCTCGACCTATTTCGTGGATGGCGGGTGGCTCAAGACCGTTTGATGCTGCCCGCATCTGGCTCGGTGCTGGGCATCGATGTCGGCTGGTCGCTGCGCGCGGCATCGAGCGGTATCTGTCGGCTCGACTGGGATGAGCAGACCATCAGCTGGACGCTGGCGCATTTCACCGGACACCCCGAGTCCCGCGCCGCCAATCTTGCCGCCGTGGCGGGGAATCGCCTGCTGCTGGCGGTGGGTCTTGACGGCCCGCTGCGCGGCGACCTGGCGGTGATCGACCGCTACCGGACAGCCGAGCGGCTGCTGAGCCAAAAGGCCATTGCCAGCCGGGTCAGCCAGCCCGGTTCCTCGCGCAGTCCGGTGGGGCGGCTGCTCAACCATCACACCAACCAGTTTGCCGCCATGCTTATCGCAGGCGGGCTGGTGGGCGCGGCGCGGCACGAGCATGCCGTGCACGGGCTGGCGCTGTTCGAGGCGTTTCCGACGAGTTTTCTCGGCCTGATGCTGGAAGCGGTCGAAAAGGGCCCCCGACAACAGCGTTCAGACCGCTATTACACCGCGCTGGTCGCCAATGGCGCGCTGGAGCGCCTGCTGGTGCATCACCTGCCCGGGCGGCGTCTGTGTGGTGCGCTGGCGGATGTGCGCAACCATGACGAGCGGGCAGCGCTGGTCTGCGCGATATCGGCGCTGGGCGTGGCGGCCGGCGACTATGTGGCGGTGGGCGATGCCGATGGCTGGATCATCCTGCCGCCACGGCGGTTCATTGCCGATTGGGCACAACCGCTGGTGGACGGCTGGAACCAAGCGGGGCAGGACAGGTTGTCACGGTAGTGTCACGAACAGGTTCGCCATGGATATTGGTAATGAATTCGGGCTGGTGCCGACCTATCTGCCCACCCACATCATCGCCATCCGCCTGCTGATTGCGGCCATGCTGGGGGCGATGATCGGCTTCGAGCGGGAATGGCATACGGCCGAAGCGGGTCTGCGCACGCACATCCTGGTATCGGTGGCCGCGGCGCTGTTCACCATCCTGGCCTTTGAGATCTACCACATCCTGCCCATGGGCGACGGGCAGGGCCGAGCCGACCCGATCCGCGCCGTCGAAGCGGTTACGGCGGGGATAGCCTTTCTGGGCGCCGGCGCGATCTTTCGCAATGGCGGCGGGGTGCAGGGGCTTACCACGGGGGCGGGCATGTGGCTGGCAGGCGCGGTGGGCCTTGCCACGGCCTTGGGCTACTATGTTATTGCGACCGGCACGGCGCTGCTGGCCGTGCTGGTGCTGGCGGCGCTGCGCGCGCTGTCGCACCGGGTGATCGGCGGGCATGTCAGTCAACCGAACCAGAATGGGGATATCGATCCCTAGCGCAGGTTCGGCAGGCAAAGCGATGACACCTTGCCGGCAGTGTTAGGGTGAGCGACGGAAATGGGAAGCCGGAAGGCCGCGGAGAGAAGCAGTGTTGCTGTCTGGCGCCCGAGGGACAAGCGCCGGCCATGCTCTGCTTCTCTCCCCGTGCGCACGCGACCGGGAGGTGCCGCGCTCGCGCCCATGTACCGAGCCCCCTTGGAGCAGGGCCGGTACCCCTTCTGCCCACCATGCTGGCAGGTCGAAGGGAGTCAATTGGCCGGAAGGCGCCTGGGAAGCAGGACAGTATGAAACCGTCCCGCAGCGCGCTTCCGACCGCAGCATGCAGCCTGTGGACGCAGGAGCTACATGCCAACTGCTTCGGGACGCTCTGCGAGCGTCACGAATTCAACAATGTCCGCGGCGACGCGCCGATAGGCGTCACGTTCCGCGTGGCGGACAAATACGCCGGCAGCCCCATTGGCCATTAGCGCCTGACGGCACTGTTCGGTTGGTTGCGGCGCTAGAACGACAACTGGAACGCCGTGCTGGCGCGTTAGTTGCCCGATAACGTCGAGGAACTCGAGATTGGCACCGCTATGGTCCTTGAGGTCGAGGATGATCAGCGCCGGCCAGGCTGCATTGGTGTCGGACAAGACGGCCTTGAGCCGGCCAAGGCCTTTGATCGCATCACCATAGGTCTGCACGCCATGCGCACCCTGATCGACCAGGGCGCGGGTCAGCAGGTGGGCGGAGTGCTCATCATCATCAATCAGCGCCACAAAGGACGCATAGTCCACATAGTTGCTCACAACTCACCTCAAGGTACCGCTCATCGCCAAACGGGTCGATGAATCGTCTACCGGAACGCAATAATCTTCCTTGCGGAACGCCAGAATGCGCCCGGTCCGGATCTACTAACGGGGTGGTCCATATGTCTCTGCAGGGGCCTAGCCGGCGGAGAACTGTGTCACGTAGATGACGGTGACATGGCGGCCTATGGGCGAAGCGCCGACCGCTCGCTAGGCAACTGCAGGTAAAATCACGGTAACGAGGGCTTGTAATTTACATGTAACACGCGACAATCTGGCCAGTTCCGGAGGTCTGTGTGCCCGATCCATCGACACAGCGCGAAGCGATACTGGCCTCTCTTGCGCAAATGCTTGCGTGGCCTGAAATTTCTCGCTCGCCGCAACTGGCAAAGTTCCTCGACTATATCGTGCAACGCACGCTGGCCGGCGATGAGCAGTCAATAAAGGCCTATTCAATTGCTGTGGATGTGCTGGGTCGGTCGGCCGATTTCGATCCGCAGACAGATCCGATCGTGCGGGTGCAGGCGCGCCGGCTGCGCGGCCTGATCGAGGACTATTATCGCGGCCCCGGCAGTGGCGACGCTGTGCGAATCTCCTTGCCGGTGGGGCGGTATGTGCCGGAATTCCACATGATGGAGCCGAGCGACGGCACAAGTGCAAGCGACGACGAACCGGCATCGGCTGCGATGACGGGCCGGGCGCGGCTTGCCGGCGGCCTGGCCATGTCCTGGTTTGCCCTGGCGGTCATCACCCTGGGTGTCGCCGCGCTTGGCCTGGCGCTGTTCATCTTCAACCCGATGTCGGGACCTGCCGGCAGTATGGGGCAGCTGGCGCGCCCGAGCGTCACGGTGGTCGAGTTCCAGAACCTGGTGGGGACAGAAAGCGGCGCGCCACAGGTGGCAGGGCTGGCCATCGAGCTGGTGACCGATCTGGACCAGTTTGAAGACATCGATGTGCGCTATGGCGGCGGCGCCGACGTGGCCATAGCGGTGACGCCCAATGGTGCTGCCGACTATGTGCTGACGGGCATCGTCCGCAAGGACGGCGCGGTGGTGCAATACAGTGCCATCCTGACCGACAGCCGATCAGGCGGGGTGGTCTGGAACCAGACATTTGCCGTACCGGTCGCCGAAGCCGCCCAGAGTGGCGTGCTCGACGCGGTGTCGCGGCGGCTCAGCCTGGTGCTGGGCAGTCCGCGCGGGCCGCTGCATGGCGTGGCGCGCCAGCTGCTGGCCCAGTCGCCGGCGCTGAGCGGCAATGCCAATCTTTATCTGTGTCGCATGCTGTTCCACAGCTACCGGGCGAGTGGCACCGCGGCAGAGGCCGAGCGGACCGATACGTGCCTGTCGGGACTTGCCGCGGCCGATCGGGAATCCCCGACGGGTCTGGCGATGGCGGCGAGCCTGCTGGCCGAGCGCTATCTTGCCCCGTCCGGGCGGGACACCGCCTATGCCGAGCGGATGCGCCTGGCCCAGGCGGGCCTTGATCGTGCCATCAGTGCGGCGCCGGTCAGCGCCTTCATCTGGGAGCAGCATGCGCGGCTGCGCCAGGACATGGGCCAGTTCGAGCGGGCCCGCACCGAATATGGCTCTGCCATCCAGCTCAATCCGGCCAATGGAGATGCGCTGGCTGCCTATGCAAGGCTGCTGGCCCTGGGCGGCAGTATCGCCGAGGCCGAGAGCATGGCGCGCGACGCTGCCGACGGCACGCCCGACCCGCCCAACTGGTATTTTTGTGTTCCGGCCTTGCTGGCCCTGCAGGCCGGCGACTATGCCGGGGCGATCGCCGCTGCGGAGCGCTACGCGCTGGCCGATGCCGAGCTGGGGCCCATTCTGGCCATCCTGGCCGGACAGCGCAGCGGGGACGGAGACATGGTCAATCGCTATCTGGCGCAGGTTCTCGACTTGCCCAGCTTCCGGGCGCTGGGCGTGTTGCCGCGGCTGCGCGAACGCGTGCAGGACAAGGCCCTGCTGGAGCAGATCCAGGCTGCCCTGACCGCAGCCGGCGTGCCGCTCAAGGCGATCAACGGCGCCTTCTAGGCGGCAGCCGGCCCCGGACTAGTGCGCCGAGGATTGTGAAAACAGGTTGATCACCAGCACGCCGGCCAGGATCAGGCCCATGCCGATCAGCGCGGGCAAGTCGAGGGTCTGGCCGTGGACGAAAAAGGCGATCGTGGCAATCAGCACGATGCCGACGCCCGACCAGATGGCGTAGCCAATGCCCACCGGAATGGTCTGCAGGGCCAGGGAGAAGAAGTAGAAGGTGATACCATAGCCCACCACCACCACGGCGGTGGGCCAGAGGGCGGTAAAGCCATTGGAGGCGCGCAGGAACGAGGTGGCGACCACCTCGCCGACAATGGCGATGGCGAGGTAGAGGGCGCCGGTCATGGGGAGGCGGGTCCGAAGAGGGTCCTGGCCAGCTCGACGAAGCGCTGGCCGCGCTCCTCGAAGTTCTTGAACTGGTTGTAGGAGGGCGCGCCGGGCGAGAGGATGACCGCGTCGAAGGCATCGCGCTGGGCGTGGAGCGCCTGCATGGCGGCTTCGAGATCGGGTGGCGTCAGGACGGTTATGCCTGGCGCAACGCTCCTGGTAGCCGTCGCGAGGCGCGCGCCGGTCACGGGCAGGCAGGCGAGTGTGGTCACGCCATGGCCGGCCAGCAGGCCCGCCAGTTCGGTATAGTCCTGCTCGCGTTCATGGCCGCCGGCAATCAGCGCCAGGCGCTGGCCCGGATAGGATGACAGGGCCGCCTTCGTGGCCTCTGGCGTGGTGGCAATGGAATCGTCAACAAACAGCTTGTCGCCAAAGCGGTGCTCTTCGAGCCGATGCGGCAGGGGGGTAAACGCCTTGATGCCCTCGACGATGCCAGCCATGGTGCCGCCTGCGGCCAGGGCGATCTGCGCCGCCAGCAGGGCATTGTCGAGATTGTGGGCGCCCTTGAGCCGCGAGCGGGCAACGGCGGCTGCCACCGTCGCGCTTTCTTCGACGGTGAGCTCGCGCAGCAGGCGGCGATGATCGCGCGTCGCCTTGGCCACCAGGGCATTGCCCTTCGCCCCGGCGCCCAGGGCGACCGGATAGCCGCCGTCGCGATCGATCAGGCGCAGCTTGTCGGCATAGTAGCGCTCCACCGTGCGGTGCCAGTCGACATGCTCGGGATAGAGATTGGTGATGGCGGCAATGTCGGGCAGGAAGTTCATGTCGGCGGTCTGGTAGCTGGAGAGCTCGAAGACCACCACGGCATGCTTGTCGGCAATGTCGAGCGGCGGCACGCCGACATTGCCGGCCAGGCCCGCATCGATGCCCGACCGGGTCAGCATCAGGTGGACCAGGGTGGCGGTGGTGGATTTGCCCTTGGTGCCGGTGATGGCGATCACCGTGCATTTGTCGCTGAAGACGTGGCCCCACAGGTTGAGGTTGGAGGTGACGGCGATGCCGGCGTCGCGGGCAATGTCGAATACCGGCTTGTAGCGCGACACGCCGGGGCTCTTGATGATGTGGCCGAAGCGGTGGATGCGGATGGCATCCTTGATGTCCTCGGGGGCCATGAAGGCGGTGTCGTCGAGATCGGGGCTGCCGCTGTCGACGGTCACGAAGACCTTGAGGTCAGGCTGCTGCGCCTTGAGAAAGGCACGGGTGGACTGCGCTTCGCGGCCGGTGCCGTAGATCAGGACGGGTTCTTCAAACAGCATAGGCGGACACCTTGGCGGCGAGGGCAGGGGGAATGTGGTGATCGTGGCTGTCGGTCAGGCATTCGGCCATGGCTGCCTGCAGGCGCGGTTCGCCATAATGACTCAGCAGGTCGGCCTTGACGGCGCGGACCACGGCGGCCTCGTGCCAGTCGGCGTGACGGGTCAGGGTATACAGGCAGGCGGCGGCCTCGAGGATTTCCCCAACGCATTCCCAGGGCTTCTGCCCGGCCAGGCCCGCCAGCTCGCGAAACGAGGCCTCATGGGCGGGATTGTCGAGCAGATCCTTGCCGAAGATGGCCAGCAGCCGATCCTTGGCCATGAAGGGGGCAAAGATCAGGAAGACGAAATGGCATTTGGGGCATTCGCCGCACCACAGCGCCCCGTCATTGCCGGTCAGCCGGAAATTGCGGTTGCAGCTGGAAAAGACCTTGTCGAAGCGGGTCTCGTGGGTGAACAGCGAGGCGATGCGGGCTTCCGAATAGGGGCGGAGCAGCGAGAAGTATTTCAGCGTGCCGCCGGTGGCGTCGCCCAGGATGGCGGCGATCAGCAGTTCAAAGCCGAGCGACTTGGAATATTGGTGATTGGTCTCGCGCCCGTCGAACTCGACATTGCCCTCGCTGGCCGAACGCTCGTTGGACAGCACGATCTGGCTATAGCCAAAGAGCAGGGCGCAGAGCGCGGCGATCATCGAGTTGATGGCGGTCGAGGGCACATGGCCGTTGAAGAAACCGGGCTGGGTGCCGAGCCGGATCATTTCGGGGTCCAGCGTGCGGGTGACATAGATGGGCGGCGTGCCGATCGTGTCGACCGAGGTCAGGATGGGACCCTTGGGATTGACGGCAAAGGGGGTGAAATCAACACCGGTGTGGCTGAGCAGGTCGACGCTGACCAGGGAATCCTTGCCGCCGCCAATGGGCAGCAGCGTGCGGTCGGGCAGGGTGATGGCGGGCTGCCGGTCAGCGGCGTCATGCGGAGCGATGATGGAGAGCTTGCCGAAGCGCTGCAGATTGTTGCGGGCATAGAATTCGCCCAGCCCGTTTTCATAGACGTCGATGACGAAGGCGCGTTCGGCGGCATTGAGCGGAATCTGCGGCGCGGCGATCACATGGGGTGCCTGAAGCTTGAAATAGCTGACGCCCAGCACGATCGCCGTCAGGTCGAGCAGCTTGATGAAGTTCGGGCTGGTGGCGGCCTCAGGCTGCGCGCCGGGCGGGAAATCAAGGGTTTCCACAAAATGCAGCCCGTCCAGATCATACATGAAGCGGGCCTGGCCCGTGTCCGGATCGTAGGTGGGGCGCTCAATCAGAAATTGGTCGGTCAACAGGTTTCCTCGCGGCTTGGTCCACATATAGGTGATTTGCGGCGCGGGCGGGAGGGGGACTGGCAGATGCGGCCTGTCTGACTTGCGGCCGGCCGTTCGTCGTGACGGTATTGGGGGCCAATGCCCCGCAGCAAGGAGAAATGCGATGCGTGTCATGGTTCTGGTCAAGGCCACCGCAGACAGCGAAGCCGGCGTCATGCCCCCGTCCGAACTGCTCGAGGCCATGGGCCGATACAATGAGGAACTGGTCGATGCCGGCATCCTGCTGGCCGGGGACGGTCTCAAACCCAGCGGCCAGGGCAAGCGGGTCGCTTTTGACGGCCCCAGCCGCACGGTGATCGACGGGCCCTTTGCCGAGACCAAGGAACTGGTCGCCGGCTACTGGATCTGGGAAGTGCGCGACATGGACCATGCCCTGGAATGGGTCAAGCGCTGCCCCAATCCGATGCTGGGGCCCAGCGAGATCGAGATCCGCCCCTTCTACGAACTGGCTGATTTCGCCGAGATCATGACGCCGGAGGCCGAAGCGATCCACAACCGGGTGGCGGAGAAGGAAAAGCAGCGTCAGGCCTGACTGGCCAGGGGGATTGAAGATCGGGGTTGTGGGTCGCCTGGGCCATTCGGCCATCGGCCTCATGGCCTGCTTCGCTCAAATCGCGCCACTGGCGCGATTTGCCCTGCGGGATGCTCAGCAGATCCGCATCTGCAGGCGCATGACGATCTCGCTGCCGAGGCGCTGATAGCCATATTCGCGCATGGTGCAGGTCCAGCCATCGCCGGCGCGCTCGATGCGGAATAGGTTGTAGCGGGCCGGATCGTCCAGCGTGCCGCCCTGGGCCGCGCTGGCGGCGGCGACTCCGACCACCGGAACCTCATGCTTGTTGCCGGGAATGGAGTGGATCGAGGAGCGGTGGGTATGGCCGTGCAGGATCAGCTCGGCGCCATGTTCGGCGATGACCTCGCGGAACAGCTTGTGGCCCTTGAGGCCGAAGGAGGGGTGCTGCAGTTCGGGATTGGGCGGGTGATGGATCAGCACGGTGCGGAAATAGTCGGCCTCGCCCATGACCTTGAGGATGCGCCCGAGCCGCTCGGCCTGCTCGAGGTCAAAGCGGCCGATGGCCAGGAACGGGCGGGTCGGCACGGCGCTTGAACAGGAAATGACCGCCAGTTCGCCGATGCGGCGGACAAAGGGAAAGGCACCCGTATCGAGGGTTTCACCCTTGAGATATTCGCCCCAGCGCTGCTGCGCGGATTCCAGCGTGCCGGCGACATAGGCGTCGTGATTGCCCGGGCAGACGGCGATCCTGTCGGCCGGGCCGAGGGCTTCCAGCCAGGTGCCCGCCCGCTCGATCTCCATGGGCAGCGCCAGGTTGACCAGATCGCCGGTGACGGCGGTGAAGTCGGCATTCTGGGCCTGCAGATGGGCCACGAGACTGGCCAGCGTCTCGCTGTTGAGCTCGTCGTGGCGCCGCAGCTTCCAGTTCAGATAGCCGGTCAGGCGCTTTCCCAGCAGGTCGCGCCACCCGACGGCGGGCATGGGAGACAGGTGAATGTCGGAGATATGTGCGAGACTGATCATTGCTGGCGTAATGCCAGAAGCCAGCCGCCAAGAAAATGCTCAATCGCCCCCCGCAGTGATTTTGTGGTGATCAAGTTCCTGCTACCGGTGGGCGCAAAGGAGTTCCAGGCCATGCAGATGAATCGCTTCCAGCGGATACGCGCGCGGATTTTCATGGTGCTCAAGGGCACCTGGCATCGCCTGACGCTGGGGGCGCGGGTGATGGTGGTGGATGGCGACCGCGTCTTGCTGATCCGTCATACCTATGTGCCCGGCTGGCAGTTTCCCGGCGGTGGCGTCAGCCCGGGGGAAACCATCGAGGCGGCGGCCCGGCGCGAAGTGCTCGAGGAGACCGGCTATCGCGTCACCGGCCCGATGGCGCTGTTCGGACTCTATCACAATAGCAGCACGGTCACCGATCGCGACCATGTCGCCTTCTATATCGCCACCCAGTTCGAGCAGGGCTTTGCCTTCAAGCCCAATCACGAAATTGCCGAGTCCGGCTGGTTCGACCGAAGGGCCTTGCCGGAAAAGGTCACCCCGGCCACGTCGCAGCGCATTGACGAATATTTCGATCAGGCGCCGCGACGTGACATCTGGGGTTATTGAAGCGCTGCCGCGCTAGTCGAGGAAGGGCAGTTCAGGCCCGATGGGGATGATCCGGCTCGGGTTGATGGTGGGGTGGCTCCAGTAATAGTGCGTGCGGATATGGTCGAGATCGACCGTTTCCTTGATGCCGGGCACCTCATAGAGCGCCTTGAGATAGTGCGAGATATTGGGGTAGTCGGCGATGCGGCGGCGATTGCACTTGAAGTGGCCGACATAGACGGCGTCAAAGCGCACCAGGGTGGTGAACAGGCGCCAGTCGGCCTCGGTGATGGTGTCGCCGGTCAGATAGGCGGTCTGGCCAAGCAGGCCCTCGACCCAGTCCAGCGCGGTGAACAGCGTGCCGACAGCCTCGTCATAGGCGCTCTGCGCTGTGGCAAAGCCGGCCTTGTAGACGCCGTTGTTGATCTCGTCATAGACGCGGGCATTGATCGGATCGATCGTGGCCCGCAGAGCCTCCGGGTAGTAGTCGTCGGTATTGCCGGTCAGCTCGTTGAAGGCCGCGTTGAACATGCGGATGATTTCCGAGCTCTCGTTGGAAACGATGGTGCCGGTCTGCTTGTCCCAAAGGACAGGAACCGTAACGCGGCCAGAAAAGTCCGGCACCGCCTGGGTATAGAGCTGCCAGAGCAGTTCCTTGCCGAACAGCGCGTCGCCGGTCGAGCCGGTGGCCGTGTCGAAGCTCCAGCCGGTTTCGTCGGGCATTTTCGGCGAAACCACCGAGACATCGATCAGCGGCTCGAGGTCCTTGAGCTTGCGGAAGATCAGCGTGCGGTGGGCCCAGGGACAGGCCAGCGAGACATAGAGGTGATAGCGGCCCGCCTCGGCCTTGAAACCGCCGGTGCCCGAGGGGCCGGGGCTGCCGTCGGCAGTGACCCAGTTGCGGAAGCCCGCCTGGCTGCGCTCGAACTTGCCGCCGGTCTTTTTGGTGTCATACCACTGGGTGAACCATTGTCCGTCGATCAGTTGACCCATGGGTGCAGCCTTTCCGTCATGTTGCCGACGTATTGCCGGAGTGAACTTCCGGCCGTCGCTTGCGTTGACTGACACATAGGCCATTGGGGCGGACCCGATAAGACCGCAGCGGCGTAACGAAGCGTTGTGCATATTGAACACAGACGCGCCAGAGGCGCCGGTTTTGCAGGATCAGCTGATGAGTTTTTGTTTACGTCCGGCCCCTGTGGTGCTAATGCGGAATCTCGGCGTGGAGGCGCCCAGGATGGCGAAGGTTTTGCTGGTAATTCGACGACCCTGAGTGGTCTTTTGAAGCGGTGCCCACTGGGCGCCGGGTTGGTGTTACCCGTCTTTTCCTGGATTGTTGATATGTCCTCTGTCTCTGCGCCTCCGGCTGCGGCCGCTGTTGCTTCCCCCCCTGCTGCGCGGACCGTTACCGTGCGCCCTGCGACGCGGGCCGGGGACGATGAATTCATCGACGAACTGCAGGCCATCGCCTTTGGGCCGGGCCGGTTTGCCCGCACCGCCTTCCGCATCCGCGAGCGGTTCCCCATCGACATGAGCCTGAGCCTCATCGCCGAGGTCGACGGCACGCCCTGCGGCTCGGTGTGGATGACGCCGATCTCGATTGGCGGCATCAACGGCTACATGCTGGGTCCATTGGCGACCCATCCCGATTTCCGCAAGCTGGGCGCCGGCAAGATGCTGGCGCGGGAAGTCACGGCGCGGGCCCTGGCTCGCGGCGAAGGCCAGTTCGTCATGCTGGTGGGTGACCGCGACTATTATTGCCCGCTGGGCTGGGAGCCGACCACGCTGGGCAATATCGAGTTTCCCGGCCCGGTCGATCCGACGCGCGTGCTGCTGCTGGCCGAGGACAAGAGCCTTGCCACCACGCTGGCGGGCCCCATCGAGGCCTTTATCGAAGACTGATCGCGATAGCTGGACTGGTTCGGCGGCCCATTCCGGCGCTGAATGCGGTTTACCCGCTGCGGTCGCCTGCACTAAGCTGGCGGCCCCGACGCAAATTCTGGTGTTTGCTTGCCCCCCGACGACCCGTTCATCAACCGCCTCACCGCCCGCCTGCTGCCGGTGCCGCCCGCTCTGCCGGCGGCCGAAACGCTGACGCCGGACTGGGCGCCGTCGCGTCCCTTCGAGCGGCCGCCGGTTCCGGCAGCAGTGCTGATCGCGCTGGTGCGCCGTCCGGAAGGCTTTACCGTGCTCTATACCGAGCGCTCCCCCGACCTGCGGGCGCATTCGGGGCAGGTGGCTTTTCCCGGGGGCAAGGTCGATGCCGAGGACAGCGATGTTGCCGCCGCCGCGCTGCGCGAAGCCTTCGAGGAAGTGGGCATGCTGGCCAGCGAGGTGGAGGTGGTGGGGTTCATGCCGACCTATTTTACCGGCACCAATTACCTGATCACCCCGGTCGTGGCGATTGTTGCGCCCAGCAGGCCCTTCGTGCCCAATCCGGGCGAGGTGCATTCGGTGTTCGAGGTGCCGCTGCGGCGCATCCTGCAGATCGAGAGCTATGGCGAATTCCGCATCAAGCGGGACGGCAAGGAGCACCGGACCTGGCAGATCGACCATGATGGCCATCGCATCTGGGGCATCACCGCCAATATCACGCGGCAGTTCCGCGATCTGGCGACCGGCGAGGCAATCCCATGAGCACCGAGGCGCTGAAATCGGCCGAGTGGCTGCTGCGGCCGGAGACGCAGGCGATCCTGGCCGCGCTCGATGGGGCGCAGGGCCGGACCCGGGCCGTCGGCGGCGTGGTCCGCGATACCCTGCTGGCGCGGCAGCGCGCCAATCCCGACATCGATCTGGCCACCGAACTGCTGCCCGAGGACGTGATGGCGCGAGCGAAAGCCGCGGGGATTGCCGTCTATCCCACGGGAATCGACCATGGCACGGTGACGCTCAAGCTGGGAGAGACGCTGGCCGAGGTCACGACGCTGCGGCGGGACGTCGAGACCAATGGACGCCATGCCGTCGTCGCCTTCGGGACCGACTGGCGCGAGGATGCCAGCCGGCGCGACTTCACCCTCAATGCACTCTATTGCGGGCCGGATGGCACGCTGTTCGATCCGCTGGAGGGGCTCGAGGATGCGCTGGCCGGGCGGGTGCGCTTCATCGGCGATGCGGCGCAGCGGATCAATGAGGACGGCCTGCGGGTCTATCGCTTCTTCCGCTTCTCGGCCAGCCATGGGGGCGAGCAGTTCGATCCGGACGGGCTGGCCGCCTGTGCCGCGGCCGTCTCCCGGCTGGGGCATCTGTCGCGCGAACGGGTGGGCCAGGAAATCACCCGCATGCTGGCGCTGCCCAAGGTGGCGATGAGCCTGCTGATGATGGCCGAGCTGGGCCTGCTGCAATTCGACGATGCGGCGGCCCGGGCCCTGGTGGCCTATGAGACCCTGGGCGGGCAGTCGGCGGCGACGCGGCTGGCCCTGCTGGCCGGTGACGCCCTGGAGGCGGCACAGGAGAGCTGGCGACTGTCCAACGAGATGGTGGGCAAGGCGCGCGACATCGCCCGCGCGGCGGCGCTGTTGGCGGAAGACCGGGTCGGGGAGGCGGCCTATCGGCATGGCGAAAGTGCAGTGGAGGGCCTGGCGCTGGTGGCGGCGCGTGAGCAATGGGGGCAGGCGCGGCTGGCTGAAACCGCCCGCGCCCTGGGCGGGCTGGTCGTGCCGGACTTTCCCGTCAGCGGGCGCGACCTTGCAGGCCTCGGCATGAAGCCGGGGCCGCAATTGGGCAAGGAACTGGCCCGGCTGGAGCGGGCCTGGATCGACAGCGGCTTTGCGCTTGGCAAGCCGGCGCTGCTGACCCTGGTCCAGCTTTAGTGGGGCTTGGCGGGCGCGGCGTCGGTATCGACGATGCGTTCCTTGATGCGCTCGATCATGTCGGGACGGATTTCGGTCTCGCCATGCAGGTTGCGCAGGTTTTCAACCGCCTTGCGCACGACTTCAGCCTCGTTGTCGGCCTCGGCGTGCCAGGTGGCGCCCGGGATCAGTGTGCCTGATTCAAATCGCTTCATGCCATCCTCCTGGGTTTCGACATGTCGAAACAATGCCTGGCGACGGGCATGAGTTCCGGTGGCACGCCTCGATCACGGCAGTTTTTCTGTTCGGCAGCGTGGTTTTGCCTATAGGGTGAGAGACTGAAACCAGGGGGAATAGGCCGGGCATGCGGGCAGGCTTGTTGAACAAAATTCGTGATGCCGTCTGGCCGCGCATGGGTTTGCGGCGCTATGCCCGCTATTTGCAGACGCGCGTCATGCGGCTTTCCGCCAGCCCGCATGCCATTGCGGCCGGTGTGGCGTCAGGCGCTGCCGTGTCGATGCTGCCGCTGATCGGGCTGCATTTCGTGCTTGGCTTCGTGCTGGCCTTCGCCCTGCGCGGCAATATGCTCGCGGCCGCCATCGGCACGGTATGGGGCAATCCGCTGAGCTTTCCCTTGTTCTTTGCGGCGTCCTACGCCATCGGCGACTGGCTGACCGGCGGGGGCGGAGTCAGCGTCACCGAGGGGGCGCGGGTGGAGGCCACCGGCGAACAGCTCAGCCAGGGCCTGTTCTCGAGCGGCTTTGACGCGGTCTGGCCGACCTTCAAGACCATGATGATCGGCGGCGTGCCGCTTGCCGTGCTGGTCTTTGCCGTTTTCTATGTCGTGGTGCGTGTGGTGGTCACCCGGTTCCGGGCGCTGCGGCAATCCCGGCTGGCGCGCAAGCGCGGGCTGGCCAATCCGGTTCAGTCGTCGACGAACTGACCGATCTGGCTGAGCCCTTCCAACCAGGTGCCGCCGTGCTGGCGGATGACCTGGCGCGGCAGCACGCCGGTCTCTTCGGTCAGCGCATCGGCCAGGGTCTGCGAATGGGTGACCACCCAGACCTGGGTGCGCTGCGCCGCCTTGGCAATGATGCGGGCCAGAGCCGGCAGCAGTTCGGGATGCAGGCTGTTTTCAGGTTCGTTGAGCGCGATCAGCGGGGGGAGGCGATAGGAGAGCAGCGCCCCCATCAGCGCCAGGAACTGCAGCGTGCCGTCGGAGAGTTCATTGGCGGCGAATTCCCGCTTGGGCATATCGGCAAAGCGCATGGCGAAGCTGGCGAAGTGTTCGGGCGGCGGCACGACCAGCTGGGCGCCCGGAAAGGCATGATCGACGGCCTCGTCGAGATCGATGCTGTCCTGGCGGATGTGGCGCAGGGTCGCCAGTACCGCGGCCAGATTGGCGCCATTGGCGTCGAGCGTCGGGGCCGTGACGGCGCGGGACGGCAGGCGCAGCGGGGAGTCCGCGTCGGTCCGGAACCCGTGATAGAAGCGCCAGGCTGCAACCGCCTCGCGCACCCGATCGATTTCGGGAATGCCGCGCAGCCCTGACAGCGCCGTCTCGCTGGAAAGCAGCACGGCTTCGGCCTGCATGCGTCTGCCCTCTTGGTTCCGTACCCAGATTGCCGGTCCCTTGCGCTCTAGCAGTGCCACCGGGCGCCGCCCGGCCAGGGTCAGGCTCTCCTGCTTGATCATGGCCTCCAAGGGAAAGGCTGCATCTACCTTGGTGGGGAAGCCGGGCTCGATTTCGTAGCTGACGGGCAAGCCGTCGTCATGGCCGTCAGCCAGTTCCAGGCCAATGCGCAGGGTCATTCGAGCCGGCTCATGGCTGCGGCGCTCGCCGGCCCAGATGACCGATGCCAGCCCGCCCTCCCGGGCGATATCCTGGGCAAAGTCGCCGGTCGCCGCCGCGCGCACCAGTTCGAGCGCTCGATAGAGGTTGGTCTTGCCGACGCCATTGGCGCCGACCAGAACCGAAAGCTGGCGGACAGGAAAGCGGATGGCGCGGACCGAGCGATAGCCGGTGATCTGGATATCGGTCAGCCCCATCGCCCGCGCCTCAGCTCACGGCCAGCGGACTTCGGGCGGCATGGACGAGAGGATGGCCTGCACATTGCCGCCGGTCTTGAGGCCGAAAGTCGTGCCGCGGTCGTAGAGCAGGTTGAACTCGACATAGCGGCCGCGCCGGACCAGCTGTTCATGCCGGTCGGCCTCGGTCCAGGGCGTCTCCATATTGCGCCGCACCAGCTGGGGATAGATGCCCAGAAAGGCCTCGCCCACAGCCTGCGTAAAGGCAAAGTCGGCGTCCCAGTCGCCCGAATTGTGGTGATCGTAGAAGATGCCGCCGGTGCCGCGCGGTTCGTTGCGGTGGGGCAGGAAGAAGTATTCGTCGCACCAGGCCTTGTAGCGGTCATAGTCGACGCCGGGGCGATCGATGCAGGCGGCGCGCATGGCGGCGTGGAAGTCCAGGGTATCGACGTCATCCTGGCTGCGGCGGCGGTCGAGCACCGGGGTCAGGTCGGCGCCGCCGCCGAACCACTGCTTGCCGGTGACGATCATGCGCGTGTTCATGTGCACGGCCGGGACATGCGGATTGCAGGGATGCACGATCAGCGAAATGCCGGCGCTCCAGAACTGGGCGCCCGCCTCGGTGCCCGGCATCTGCTTGGCGAAGTCGGCGGAAAATTCGCCATGCACGGCCGAGATATGCACGCCGGCCTTCTCGAAGACGCGGCCATGCAGCATGCTCATCTCGCCGCCGCCGCCGGCCTCGCGCTGCCAGGGCGTGCGCTCGAAACGGCCCGCGGTCAGTTCGGCATTGGGGCCGGCGAGCTCGGCCTCGATGGCCTCGAACTGGGCGCAGATGCTGTCGCGCAGGGTGCGGAACCAGAGCTGGGCGGTGGCCTTTTTGGCGTCGATGTCGATGGGAAGTGTCATGGTGGTGGAGAAATGACCCGTCATTGCAGTGCTGTAAACCCGTTGGTCTGTCTTTTTGCCTCGCCCAGGATAAGTGTTGCGGCCAGCGCGACATTGATCGAGCGCAAGCCCGGGCGCATCGGGATGCGCAGGGCGAGGTCGGCGGCAGCGGCCACGGCGTCGGGAACGCCGGCGCTTTCGCGACCGACCATGATGATGTCCTGCGGTGAAAAGACGGCATCGTAGGCCGAGGTCTGGCTTTTGGTGGTCAACAGCACGAGGCGCCGTTCGTCGGCGCGCCGCCAGGCGTCGAAAAGGGTCCAGCTGTCATGCTCGCGTACCGCGGCGTGATCGAGATAATCGAGCCCCGCGCGGGCCAGGGTCTTGGCGGAAAAGGCAAAGCCGGTGGGGTGGATGACGTGGATGGTGGTGTCCAGGCAGGCGCAGAGGCGGATCAGCGTGCCGGTATTGTTGGCGATGTCGGGCTGATAGAGCGCTAGGTCGACCGGCATGAACGTTTCCCATTCTGAGGCGGCAAGAGCCCACCAAAGCGGGGCTTTGCCGGGTATAGTGTCGCAGTTGGGTGCTGTCACGGTGCGGATCACTGGACAAGCGCATGGGACAGTGCAAAAAGACCGCAACTGACGGGCCGCTTGAGGGCGGTCGGCTACCGATTCCGTCCAAGGAAATCGGGTGTGCCGCTGCCGGCCGCGTCTGATGTGATAGTACGGGGAACGGACCTTGGCCACGGAAGCTCAACATTCAACGACACGACGGGATTTTCTCTTCGTGGCAACTGGCGCCGTGGCTGGCGTCGGCGCTGCGGCCACGGTGTGGCCGCTGATCAACCAGATGAACCCCGATGCCTCGACCCTGGCGGTCGCCAGCATCGAGTTCAACCTGAATGGCATCGAGCCCGGCCAGTCGGTAACCATCCTGTGGCGCGGCCTGCCGGTATTCATCCGCAACCGTACGCCCGAGGAAGTCGCGGCCGCGCTGGCCGTGCCCCTGTCCGACCTCAAGGATCCGCAGGCCGACACCGAGCGCACCAAGGAAGGCCATGAAAACTGGCTGGTGATGATTGCCAACTGTACCCATCTGGGGTGCATCCCCACCGGTGAATCGGGTGAATTCGATGGCTGGTTCTGCCCATGCCACGGGTCGCAGTTCGATACCGCCGGCCGTATCCGCAAGGGTCCCGCACCGACCAACCTGGTCGTTCCGCCATATGAATTCATCAGCGATTCGCTGATCCAGATCGGTTAGTGGGGGCTACCGCAATGTCAGAACATTCCACTTATATTCCCGGCTCGGGCATCGAGAAATGGCTCGATGAGCGTCTGCCCATCATCCGGTTCTCCAAAGAGCACCTGATGGACTTCCCGACGCCCAAGAACCTCAACTATTTCTGGACCTTCGGGGCCATCCTCGTGATGTGCCTGGGCATCCAGATCGTCACCGGCATCATCCTGGCGATGCACTATACGCCGCATGTGTCGATGGCATTCGACTCGGTCGAGCATATCCGCCGCGACGTCAATGGCGGCCGCATGATCCAGTCGTTCCACGCCGTGGGCGCCTCGATGTTCTTTGCTGCCGTCTATATCCACATCTTCCGCGGCATGTATTTCGGCTCCTACAAGGCTCCGCGCGAGATTCTGTGGATTCTGGGCGTGCTGATCTTCGTGCTGATGATGGCGACGGCCTTCATGGGCTATGTGCTGCCCTGGGGCCAGATGTCCGGCTGGGCTGCCACCGTGATCACCAATATCTTTGCGGCCATTCCGGTCGTCGGTACGCCGCTGCTCGAGCTGCTGCGTGGCGGTTTCTCGGTCGGCAATCCAACGCTCAACCGCTTCTTCTCGCTGCACTACCTGCTGCCCTTCGTCATTGCTGCCGTGGTGGCCCTGCATATCTGGGCCCTGCACGTGCCGGGCAACAACAACCCGACCGGCGTCGACGTCAAGGACAGCCGCGATACCTTGCCCTTCCATCCATACTACACGATGAAGGACGCCTTTGGCATGGTGGTGTTCCTGATCCCGTTTGTCTGGTTCGCGTTCTTTGCGCCCGACATCCTGGGTCATCCGGACAATTACATCGAGTTCAACAGCCAGGTGACGCCAGCCCACATCGTGCCCGAATGGTATTTCCTGCCGTTCTACGCGATCCTGCGCGCCATCGACTTCAACCTGCTGTTCATCGACTCCAAGCTGCTGGGCGTGATCTTCTTCGGCGGTTCGATCGTCATCCTGTTCCTGCTGCCCTGGCTGGATACGTCCAAGGTGCGCTCGGGCAATTTCCGCCCGATGTTCAAGTGGTTCTACTGGCTGTTCGTGGTGAACTTCATCGCCTTGACCTATCTGGGTGCTCAGCCGGCCGATGCCATCGGCGTGCTGTTCTCCAAGATCTGCACCGCTTACTACTTCATCCACTTCATCGTCATCCTGCCCGTGCTCAGCCGCATCGAGAAGCCTCGGCCCCTGCCGACCAGCATCTCGGAGAGCGTGCTCGCCAAGTCGCACGCGTAAGAGAGGGGCAGGAACCATGTTCAACACCAAGACCATCCTGGCCACCCTGGCCGTTCTGGCCGGCCTTTCGGGGCTCAGTGCCGCGCAGGCGGCCGAGGACGCCGTGCATGTCGAAAAGCAGAGCTGGAGCTTTGCCGGCATTTTCGGCACCTATGACGAGAACCAGCTGCAGCGTGGCTTCCAGGTGTTCCGGGAAGTCTGTTCGAGCTGCCACGGTGCGCGGCTGATCGCTTTCCGCAACCTGTCCGAAGAAGGTGGCCCGTCCTTCTCGGAGGCGCAGGTCAAGGCGCTGGCTGCCGAGTATGAAGTTGCCGATGCCACCGCTGATGGTGGAGTGCGGCCAGGCGTTGCTGCCGACCGCTGGCCATCGCCTTTCGCTACCGTCCAGGACGCCCGTGATGCCAATGGCGGCGCGCTGCCGCCTGACTTCTCGGTGCTGGCCAAGGCCCGCGGCGTGCACGATGCCTTCCCGTTCTGGATGTTCAACTACTTCACCGGCTATTCCGAAGGCGGTCCGGATTATATCCACGCCCTGCTGAACGGCTATGAGGAAGACGCGCCCGAAGGGTTCGAGCTGCCCGAAGGCAAGTATTACAACCATGTGTTCCCCGGTCATGCCATCGGCATGGCGCCGCCCCTGGCGGATGGGCAGATCACCTATACCGTGGAAGATGGCCAGATGGCCGTGCCGGAAACGCTGGAACAGTATTCCACCGACGTATCGGCCTTCATGATGTGGATGGCCGAGCCGCACCTGGCCGGCCGCAAGCAGACCGGCTTTGTCGTGCTGCTGTTCCTGATCGTCTTTGCCGGCCTGATGTATGGCACCAAGCGCAAGATCTGGGCCGGCATCGAGCACTGATCGCCAGCCGCTGCGCGGCGAAAACGCACCATTGGTGCGTTTTCAGGCGACTAGGCCTGCAGAGCTGCGCTCGACAGGAACCGACCCACCAAATCAAAGGGCTCCCCTGCGGAGCCCTTTTCGTTACCATCACGTCGATTTCAGGCCCTTGCCATTTGGGCGGCGCGCCGCAATATTGAGCTTGCGCAAATCACCTGCCGAAGGGAGCCCTGATGTCCGCCATTCGTCTTGCCGCGACCGTCGTTGGCGCTGCCGTCACCCTGTCGCGCAACCCGGTCGTCCGGGCCGGCATCCTGGCCGTGGCCAGCAATCCCAGGGCGCGCGAAGTGGCGGTCAATGTGACCCGTTCGGCAGCCTACAATGCGGGCGTCGTCGCCCGACATCTGGTCGGCCGCCGGCTCCCCTGATTTTTCCCACTTCCCAGGATATCCATGTCGCTCGATCTCAAGGCCCTCGTGCGCACGATTCCGGACTACCCCAAAAAGGGCATCCTGTTTCGTGACATCACCACGCTGATCGAGCACCCCGAGGGGTTCAAGCAGAGCGTTGAGGACATTGCCAGCCGTTATCGCGGGCAGGGCATCACCCATGTCGCCGGCATCGAGGCGCGCGGCTTCATCTTCGGGGCCGGCGTGGCCATCGCGCTGGGGGTCGGCTTCATCCCGGTACGCAAGAAGGGCAAGCTGCCCGGCGAGACCATCGGGCAGAACTACGCGCTCGAATATGGCGTGGACACCATCGAGATCCATGCCGATGTGCTCGATGGCCGCCACGTGGTGCTGCTGGTCGATGACCTGATCGCCACCGGGGGCACCGCCATCGCCGCCGTCGGCCTGTTGCGACGTACCGGGGCCCGGGTCGAGGGCGCGGCCTTCGTGATCGACCTGCCGGCGCTGGGCGGCGCGGCCAAACTGGCCGCCGAAGGCGTCGCGGTCAGCGCGCTGATGGAATTTGACGGCCACTGAGGCCCGTCGCCGCGCCAACGTCTGGCGCTACCAGTTGTGGCGTCCGTCCACCTGCACCACCGTTACCTTCGACCAGTCGAGATCGTCCACCAGCCGCAGGTTGAGGCCGAACTTGCGCTGGGTCGGCACGCCGCCGACGCCGTTCTTGGGCGTGCCATCGGCGTTGTAGAGGCTGGCCCAGTCGGGGCTCTCGCCCCAGGTCTGCATGCCGCAGCGGCCACAGAAATAGTGCTGGTGCATGGCGGGCGCGGTCGAGTAGCTGCGCTCATCGCTGCGCGAGACGAAGGTGAGCTCGCCGGGCGCGTAATAGGCCCAGACGGCGCCGGTGCGCGCGCAAAAGGTGCAGTTGCAGGAGGTGGCCTCGCCGGGGTGGTCCGGCAGTTCGATGCTGGTGGCGCCGCAATGGCAGGTAGCGGTGAGGGTCATGGCTGGGCTCCTTGGTTGCCCCGGAGCTTGCGGCAGCCGACTGACAGCCCGTGTCAGCAGCCTCTGGTGGCCGCCAGACCGGTTGGCGCCAGGGGAATGGCTCGTCGCAATCACCATGTCCGTCAAAAAAACGGGCGGACGCCGATGACCGGTCGTCCGCCCGCCCGTCATGGGCTCAGGGTCAGGGTTCGAGCTGACCGGTCCTGGGCTCGTCCACGGCGCTGATATCGGGCTCGTTGCGCGTCTTGTAGAGCGAGAAGATGACGCCGCCACCCAGGATGGAGAGGGTGACCACCAGCGAGAGCAGGGTGTCGATATGGTAGCCCAAAGGCACGAGGAAGATCTTGATGCCGACCAGCACCAGAATGATGGCCAGCGAGGTCTGCAGGTAGCGGAAGCGGTTCATGGCGGCGGCGAGAGCGAAGTAGAGCGCACGCAGGCCCAGGATGGCGAAGATGTTGGACGTGTAGACGATGAAGGTGTCCTGCGTCACGGCAAATACCGCCGGCACAGAATCCACGGCAAAGATCAGGTCGACGACTTCCACCATGATCAGTGCCACGGCCAGCGGGGTCAGCCAGAGCACCAGCTTGCCGCTCTTGGGATCGGGTTGGCGGACGGTGAAGTCATGCCCATGCAGCTTGTCGGTGATGCGGAAGTGTCGGCGCAGGAACTTGAAGGCGAAATTGGATTCGATGTCCGGCTTTTCATCCTGATGCTTGAACATGCGGAACCCGGTAAAGACCAGGAAGGCACCGAAGATGAACAGGATCCAGCTGAACTGGTAGACCAGGGCAGCGCCCAGGCCGATCAGGATGGCTCGGAGCAGCACCACGCCCAGAATGCCCCAGAACAGCACGCGATGCTGGTAGATGCGGGGAATGGCGAGGAAGCCGAAAATGGTGGCAATGACGAACATGTTGTCCATCGCCAGCGACTGTTCGATCAGATAGGCGGTATAGAATTCCAGCCCGGCTTCGGCGCCGCGCTGCCACCAGACCCAGCCGCCAAAGGCCAGGGCGATCGTAACGTAAAAGCCATAGAGCTTGAGGCTTTCGGCCGCGCCGATCTCGCGTTCATCCTTGTGCAGGATGCCGAGATCGAAGACCAGCAGGGCGATGACGATGGTGACGAAGGCCACCCAGAAGTATAGGGGCGTACCCAGAAATTCGCCCGTAAGGGCAGCAAATAGCGATTCCATCGCCGGACCATCTCCATGTTCGTTTGGAGTGGCTCCGACATCACGAAAGCGTCAATGCTTTCGCCAGAGGGGCCCGGCGCCACCTAGGTTAGATATAGCGCGGCGCAATCGGTTCAAGCCCTGCGGCAGAAAAAATCTTTCGGCAGCGAGGGCGAGTGTCAGCGTGGCGTGCAGAGCATGACGATGGCATCAGCGGTTTCGAGCTGAATGGCCGCGACGTAGGTGGGGTCGGCGATGACCCGTCCAGCGACGATGTTGCGCGCCGTCATCAGCCCGCCGTCATTGAAGGCAACCCCATCCTCGTAGCCGGTAATGGTGCCGGTGCCTGAGGCGGCGTCCCCCATGGTGGTCGAGGCGAAGCCATAGACACTGCCATAGATGGTCAGGATGCCCGCCTTGGCGCTGGTCGTGTCGCGGCAGCCCCAGTTGCCTTCAAAGCTCTGGGCAAAAGCCGGGGTGGCAGACAGGGCGGTGACGGCAGCAATGAGGGCGATTCGGTGCATGGGGACACAGTGCCGGTCCGTCGCCGCGCTTTCAAGCGCGGCGTTTGAGAAGCGGTCCCAATAGCGGCAATTTGACCAGCGCCAGCAACAGGCGGCGCTTGAACGGCATGGTGTAGTCGCGCAGCTTGGAGAAACCGACCAGATCGGCGCGATAGACCAGCTCGCCGCGCTGGTTGAGCGCGGTCAGCCGGTTGAACAGCAGGCCCCAGCCGGGAATGGAGTTCGATGCCCGCTTGTCGGTGACCACCAGCTCGTAGCTCACTGTATCGCCGGGGCGGACGGGGACCTTGAAGTCCATGGCATTGACGCCGGGGGAGGGACCGGAGACGCCGGGTTCGAGGCCCATGGCGCGCAGGCGCTCTTCCTCGGCAAACAGGGTATCGACCATCAGCCGATGGCCGACGCTGACCGTGTGCCAGCCGCTGGCGACCAGGCCGCCGAAATGACTGTGCTTGGCCGCTTCGGCATCGAGGTGAAAGTATTGTGGATCGTAAAGCGTGGCAAAGCGCACGATCTCGTCGGCATCAAACGTGTGGCTGCCCAGGGGATAGACCTCACCCAGGACAATGTCTTCGAACCAGCGCGTCATGCCGGGGCTCCCGGGTTGCGCGTGTCGACCAGATTGGCCAGGCGCATGGTCAGTACCGGGGCACCCTTCTGGTTCCGCACGTCGAAGTCGAGCGTGACGATGCCCCATTGCGGGTGGCCGGTGGAGCGGCGCAGGTCGACAATGGTGACCGTGCCGCCAATGGTATCATCGACCATGACCGGGTTCTTCCATTTGAGGTCGGAAAAGCCGAGCCCGCCGGCCGAGGCAATCTTGCTGAGGAAGGCGTCGACCAGCATGCGCAGGCTGAGCGCCCCTGTCTGCCAGCCGCTCGAAGCCAGGCCGCCAAGCAGGCTGGCCTTGGCCGCCGCCTCGTCGAGGTGAAAGGGGAAGGGATCGAATTCGGTGGCAAAGGCAATGATCATCGCCTTGGTCACTCGGGTCTGGCCCAGGGTGATGACTTCGCCGACGGCGAGATCCTCGAAATGGCGGCGATCATGCGTGACAGGATTGGTCATGGGGTTGCCCTATACGTCAACCGTGGTTCTGCCTCTTTTGCCAATCCAAGGCAAGCCGGTTGTCAGGCGCCTCCACCCAGCCGCTGGCTGCTGCGAAATTCAAGGGGCGCCATGCCGCGCTTGCGGCGGAAAGTCTTGGCCAGATAATTGGCATCGGCAAAGCCTGTAGCCTTGGCGATATCGCTCACGCTCATATCGGTGGCCAGCAGCAGGCGCTCGATGCGTTCGATGCGGCGCGCCAGCACATAGGCTGAGGGGGCCAGGCCGGTGGCCTGGGTAAACTGGCGCACGAAGTGGGCGCGGCTCATGTCGGCGATCATGGCCAGCCGCTCGACCTGCAGAGGCCAGACCAGATTGGCCTCGATATGGGTCATGACGCGGGTGATGGCCGGGGGCAAAGCCGGTCTGGTCGCCGCGCCGGCGGAGAACACCCCGTCATGCAGTGCCGCCATGGCCGCGTAACTGGCGGCCGAGGCCTCGCCAGGCGTGATGTCGCTGCGCGCGATCAGCGTCAGGCAGGCATCGGCGAGCCGGTCGATCACCGGCGGGGAGAGGGTCGATACTGGTCCGGCGACATCGATGATCTCGCGCGCCAGCCGCAGGGCTTCGCGGCCATTGAGCACCATCCAGAAATATTCCCAGTGCTGCCCGCGCTCAAGCCAGTAGCGATGGGCATGGGGGAGGCTGAGCACCATGGTCTGGCCCGGCGTCAGCCGGTACTGCGTGCCGGCGAAATCCAGCTGCCCCTCGCCCACCAGCGTATGCTGGATCACCAGAAACGGCGCATCACCCCGCTGCAGGCCATCCCAGGAATAGACCTCATTGACCCGCTGCTCATAGCCGGCGCTCACCGCCATGCAGTGCAGGGGCACTGCACTCTTGGGCAGTGCCAGGGCGCGCACCTTGTGGCCGTGATTGAGGAGTTGCCTGAGCACAAAATTACCCGTCATCGCACAAGCTTTCTCTACCATTCATGTGGCGGCAGCGGCTAGCAATATGACAACATATTCCTGCAATCAGTCGCACTGGATCGAATGCCATGTCATTCAAAGTTACCGTTATTGGCGCCGGCTCGATCGGCTTTACCAAGACCCTGATCTCGGACCTGCTCAAGGTGCCGGAATTCGTCGGCTGCGAGTTTGCGCTGACCGATATCAACCCGGCGAACCTGGACATGGTCAAGCAGGTGATCGAGACCATCGTGTCGGTCAACAAGCTGCCGGCCAAGGTCACCGCCACCACCGATCGGCGCGCGGCGATCACTGGTGCGCGCTACATCATGAGCTGCGTGCGGGTGGGTGGGCTTGAGGCCTTTGCCACCGATATCTCGATTCCGCTGCGCTATGGGGTCGACCAGTGCGTGGGCGATACGATCTGCGCCGGCGGCATTCTCTATGGCCAGCGCAACATTCCGGTGATCCTGGATTTCTGCAAGGATATCAAGGAAGTGGCCGAGCCCGGCGCGCTGTTCCTCAACTATGCCAACCCCATGGCGATGAACACTTGGGCGGCGGAGCAATATGGCGGGGTCAATGTTGTGGGCCTCTGCCACGGGGTGCAACACGGCGCGCACCAGATCGCCAATGTGCTGGGCGTGACTGATGACGAGCTCGAATATGTCTGCGCCGGCATCAACCACCAGACCTGGTATATCGACATCCGCGCCAAGGGCCGCAAGATCGAGGCGGACGAGCTGATCGCCGGCTTTGAGGCGCATCCGGTCTATTCGAAGCAGGAGAAGGTGCGTATCGACGTGCTCAAGCGCTTCGGGGTCTATTCCACCGAGTCCAACGGGCATCTGAGCGAATATCTGCCCTGGTACCGCAAGCGGCCCGAGGAGATCGGCCGCTGGATCGACATGAGCGACTGGATCCATGGCGAAACCGGCGGCTATCTGCGTTATTCGACCGAACGCCGCAACTGGTTCGAGACCGACTTCCCGATGTTCAAGGAACAGGCCAACAAGCCGCTGAGCGAGCACAAGCGGACCAGCGAGCATGCCAGCCACATCATCGAGGCAATGGAAACCGGAAGGGTCTATCGCGGCCATTTCAACCGCAGAAACAATGGCATCATCACCAATCTGCCGGACGATGCGATCATCGAAAGCCCCGGTTTCGTCGACCGTTTCGGCATCAACATGATCGAGGGCATCACCCTGCCGACGGCCTGTGCCGCCACCTGCTCGGTATCGGTATCGGTGCAGCGGCTCTCGGTGGAGGCGGCCATGACCGGCAATATCGATACGCTCAAGCTGGCCGTGCTGCATGACCCTCTGGTGGGCGCCATCTGCACGCCTGACGAGGTCTGGGCCATGGTCGACGAGATGGTGGTCGCCCAGGCGCAGTGGCTGCCGCAATATGCCGATGCCATCCCGGCCGCCCAGGCGCGCATGGCCAAGTCGACGGTCAAAACCCGCGACTGGGAAGGCGCTGCCCGCAAGAAGGTGCGCTCGGTGGAAGAGCTGCGCGAAGTGGTGGGCGGGCACCACTAGCCTTCAGAGATGTCCTCCCGGACAGGGCGCCCTTCGGGGCGCCCGTTTTTTTAGCCGGTGTGGCACATGCCGAAAAGAGCCCGGCCTCGCAGCAGAGCGCCGCGAGGCCGGTTCTCGTGGGAGAAGGTCAGGCCACGCGCTGCTTGCGCGGGCCCTGGGTCCAGCCCGGCAGCATGCTGCCATGGGCTTCGATCAGGTCGTCGACGACATTCCAGATCTGCTCGAGATCGAGTTCGGCGGCGGTGTGCGGGTCCATCATGGCGGCGTGGTAGATGTGCTCGCGGTTTTCTTCCATCATGGCGCGCACGGTCAGTTCCTGCACATTGATGTTGGTGCGCATCAGCGCCGTCAGCTGCGGTGGCAATTCGCCGATATAGGTGGGCTGGATGCCGTTGTCGTCGACGAGGCAAGGCACTTCAACGGCCGCATTGTCGGGCAGGCTGGTGATGACGCCATTATTGCGCAGGTTGCCGTAGATCACCGAAGGCTCGCCGGTCCAGACAGAGTTGACGATGGAGCTGGCATATTCCTTTGATTGGGCAACCTCGATGCGGTCCGCCTTGCGGTAATCCTCGGAGGTCTTTTTCCACTTGGCGATCTGCTCGACGCAGCGCTTGGGATATTCGTCGAGCGGAATGCCGAATTTCTCGATCAGGTCCTCGCGGCCCTCCTTGATGAAATAGGGGGTGTATTCGGCGAAGTGCTCGCTGCTTTCGGTAACGAAGTAGCCCAGGCGCTTGAGCATTTCGTAGCGCACCTTGTTGGGGCAGCGCGGATTCCAGGTCGGCTTGGGCGCGCGGCCCTCGGCATAGGCGCGGTGCAGCTCGGGATAGAGGTCCTTGTAGGAGCCATCGACCTGGCGATGCTCGAACTTGAGATAGAAGGCCATGTGGTTGATGCCGGCCGAGCGGTAGCGGATGTCCTCGTAGGGAATGTCCAGATCGTGAGCCAGCTCCATCGCCGTGCCCTGGACCGAATGGCAGAGACCGACCTGCTTGATGGTGGGGTATTTCTCGGCAATGGCCCAGGTGTTGATGGCCATCGGGTTGACATATTGCAGCATGATCGCCTCGGGGGCGACGGCCAGCATGTCCTCGCAGATGCTCCACAGGTGCGGCACGGTGCGCAGGCCGCGCATGATGCCGCCCAGGCCCAGCGTATCGGCGATGGTCTGGCGCAGATTGTATTTCTTGGGAATGTCGAAATCGATCACCGTCGAGGGCTCATAGCCGCCGATCTGGAAGCAGACGACGACGAAATTGGTGCCATCGAGCGCCTGGCGCTGATTGGAAAAGGTCTCAACCGAGGCCGAGACGCCCAGGGTGGCGATCAGCTTCCTGGCGATGATTTCGCTCTCTTCGAGCCGGGTGGGATTGATGTCCATCAGCCGGATCGTGGCACCTGCCAGCGCGGGGCGCTGCAGGATATCGCCGACGATATTCTTCATGAACACGGCCGAGCCGGCGCCGATGAAGGTGATTTTGGGATTTGCCATAAAGGAATGCTCCGAAGGTTAGGCGGCAATGTCGAATGCGGCGCGGACGAGCCGGGCCGTATATTCGGTTTGGGGGTTGGTGAGGACGTCGGCCACGGGCCCCTGTTCGACGATCTTGCCATATTGCATCACCATGACGCGATGGCAGAGGGCGCGAACGACTTTGAGGTCGTGGCTGATGAAGAGATAGGAGAGGCCCTTTTCGTCCTGCAGCTTGCGCAGCAGGTCGATGATCTGGGCCTGGACGGAGAGGTCGAGCGCCGAGGTCGGCTCGTCGAGCAGGATGAATTCGGGCTCGAGCGCAATGGCGCGGGCAATGGCGATGCGCTGGCGCTGGCCGCCCGAGAATTCATGCGGGAAGCGGTTGAGGATGGTGTCGGGCATGCCGGCCTCAACCAGTGCCTGGCGGACGCGGTCGACGCGCTCGCGGCTATTGGCGCCGATCTGGTTGACGATCAGCCCCTCCTCGATGATCTGGCGGATCGACATGCGTGGATTGAGGCTGGCAAAGGGGTCCTGGAAGACGATCTGCATGCGCGAGCGGAGGGGGCGCATGGCGGCGCGATCCTTGTCGTGGATCGGTTCGCCATCAAAGAAGATCTGGCCGCCCTGGTTGCCGATCAGGCGGATCAGCGCCTGGCCGAAAGTGGTCTTGCCAGATCCGGATTCCCCGACAATGCCCAGCGTTTCGTGGCGCATCAGCTTGATGTCGAGATCGTCGACCGCCTTGAGCTCGAAGAAGTCGGGCTTGAAAAAGCCGCCGCGCTTGAGGGTATAGCTGACCTTGACGTTCTTGCCCTCCAGCACGGTTTCGTGGGCGCCCTCGGCCAGCGGCAGCGCTGTGCCCTTGGGCTCGGAGGCCAGCAGGTGACGGGTATAGGCATGCTGGGGATCGGCAAACAGCGCCTCGGTGGCATTGTGCTCCTGTACGCGGCCGTTCTGCATGACATAGACATAGTCGGAGAACTGGCGGACGATGGTCAGGTCATGGGTGATCAGGATCACCGCCATGCCGTACTTGTCCTTGAGATTGTCGATCAGGTGCAGGATCTGGGCCTGCACGGTCACGTCCAGCGCCGTGGTGGGCTCGTCGGCGATCAGCACGTCGGGGCGGTTGGCCAAGGCCATGGCGATCATCACACGCTGGCGCTGGCCGCCCGAGAGCTGGTGGGGATAGTTGTTGAGGCGGGCCTTGGGCTCGGGGATCTGGACTTCCTCGAGCAGGGCCTCTGCCTTCTTCATCGCCTCTGCCCGGCTCATGCGGTTATGCAGGTGGAGAACCTCGCAGAGCTGCTGGCCGATGGTGTAGACCGGATTGAGGCTGCTCATCGGCTCCTGGAAGATCATGGCGATGTCGTTGCCACGCAGCTTGCGCATCTGCTTGTCGGTCATGGTGACGATGTTCTGGCCCGACAGGGTGATCTGGGTTTCGGGCAGGATGGTCGCGCGCTTGGTCAGCAGTTTCATCAGCGTGCGGGCGGTCACCGACTTGCCCGAGCCGCTTTCCCCGACCAGTGCAATGGTTTCGCCCTTGTGCAGCTGGAACGACACATCGCGCACGGCGTTGACGGTGCCGCCCTCGACCTTGAAGTCCACGCCGATATTGCGGGCGTCGAGGATCAGTTCGCGGCCGTGGTTGCCGAGGTCGTGACGATCGTCTGAGACAGGCGTGAATTTGGGTTCGTTCATGGGCCTGGTCCTCAATAGGGGTCGATGGCGTCGCGCAGGCCATCGCCCAGGGCGTTGAACGCGAACACGGTGATCAGCACGAAGATGACGGGGCTGAGAATCCAGGGATAGGAGCCGATCACCGAGAAGGTGCCGGTGTCCTGCAGCATCAGCCCCCAGGAGATCAGCGGTGGCTTGACCGCAAAACCGAGGAAACCCAGGAAGCTTTCGAGCAGCACGACCGAGGGAACGGCCAAGGTGATCGAGACGATGACGTGGCTGAGCACATTGGGCAGGATGTGCCGGGTGATGATGCGGCTGTCGGTGGCGCCGACAGCGATGGCGGCGCGCACATATTCTATGCGCGCCAGCGACAGTGTTTTCGAGCGCACCTCGCGGCTCAGCTGCGCCCAGCCGAGCACGGCCATGACGAAGATGACAAAGCTCAGGAACACATTGGAGGGCGCGGTGACCGGGATCAGCGAGGTCAGCGCCAGGTAGAGCGGCAGCTGCGGGAAGGCCAGCACGAATTCGACGAAGCGCTGCACCCAGTTGTCGAGGCGCCCGCCGATGTAGCCCGAGCTGATGCCCACCAGCGTGCCGACAATGGTGGTGATCGATACCACGGCCAGGGCAATCATCAGCGAGATACGCGAGCCGATGATGCCGCGGCTGAGAATGTCACGGCCGAACTTGTCGGTGCCCAGCAACTGGATCGGCCGCCCATCGGTGGCGCCGAAGAAGTGGATATTGGCCGGGATGAACCACAAGAGCTGGTAGCTGTGGCCGGTAACGAAAAAGCCGGTGGGGGTTGGGTTGTCCTTGATCAGCCCGGTCAGGGGCTGGAAGGTGATCGGGTCGAACTCGCCGGTATCGCCGACGGGATAGACCCAGGGGATGAGGCTGAAATTGCCCTGCGGATCCTCGAAGGCGATGACATCGGGCGGCGCAAAGGGCAGGTTGGCCTGCTTGGGATCCATGGGCGCGAAGAAATCGGCGAAGACCGAGACCACCAGCAGCAACAGCACCAGGATGAGGCCGATCATGCCCATGGTGGAGCGGCGGAAGCGGCGCCAGACGAGGGTGGCGTAGCTTTCGCTACCGCTGCCGAAGCGGGTCAGCACCGGCGATGGTGCGATATCGGCCTCTTCGGCCGGTGTGGGCAAGACGCCGCTGCCCACGGCGGGCGGCAGGGGAATGGCCGAGCGGGTGTCGATCTTGGTCATTCGCTGGCTCCCCCGAGACGGACGCGGGGGTCGAGGGCCACCAGAAGCAGGTCGGAAATGATATTGCCGATGATCAGGGTGACGGCGAGCACCAGCATGAAGGTGGCGGTGACGTAGACATCGCCGACGCCCATCGAGCCGACAATGGCGGGGCCGACCGTGGCAAGGCCGAAGACGATGGCGACCTCGATTTCGCCGGTCAGCATATAGGGCAGCACGACGCCCTGGTAGGCGACCAGCGGATGCAGGGCATTGGGTACGGCATGCTTCATGATCACGGCACTTTCAGGCAGGCCCTTGGCCCTTGCCGTTTCGACATATTGACTATTGAGCACGTCGAGCAGATTGGCCCGCATCACGCGCATATTGTAGGCCAGGCCGCCAAACGTGGCGATGAAGATCACCGGCCAGATATGGGTCATGAGGTTGACGAACTTGTCCCAGCTCCAGGGCGCGCCGCCATATTTGGCCGAGAAGAACATGCCCACCTCGCTGACATTCATGCGGAATACCAGCACGTAGAGAATGATGATCGCCAGCAGGAAGCGCGGGATGGTCATGCCGAGGAAGGAGACGATGCCCAGGCCGGTATCGATCCAGCTGTACTGGCGGGTGGCGGCGATGATGCCCAGGCCGATGCCCAGCAGCGAAGCCAGCAGGTGACACACCAGAGCCAGCGCAATGGTGGCGGGCAGACGCTCGGAGACGACAGTGCCAACATCCTTGTTGTAGAAGAAGGAGTGGCCGAAATCGAAGCGGGTGACGATGCCGGTGATCCAGTGGAAATATTGCACGATGATCGGATCGTTCAGGCCATTGGCCTCGCGGTAGATTTCAGCCTGCGCTTCGGCCTGCGGTGCGGGTACGCCGCCCTGGTTGATCAGCATGGAGCGGATGGTGTCGCCATAGTCGCCGGGTGGCGCCTGGATGATGGCAAAGGTCACGATACTGAGCAGGAAGAGCAGCGGGATGGCGCCGAGAACGCGCATGATCAGAAAGCGAAGCATGGCCGCAGGCCTTTCGTTTAGAGGGCAGGGGGCGTACCCCCTGCCGAAGGTGTCAGGTCAGGCTGCGGTTACAGCGGGCCGGCCGAGCCGGGTGCGCCCGGCAAGGTTTCGGGGTGCAGTTCGAAGTCACCCTGCTTGTCGGCCGGCACGTAGACACGCTCGCGGATAATGTTGTCCTCGGCCCAGTTGAACATGAAGATCGGGGCGCCAGCCGGGATATTGGCAAAGCGCTTGTTGATGATCAGCGCGCCTGGATACTGGGTAAGGCCTACAGTGTAGACGTTCTCGGTATAGAGGTGCTGATACTGCTTCATCAGGTCGACGCGTTCGGCATTGTCACTGCTGGCAATGAATGCGTTGACGGTGTCGACGAGCTCTTGCTCGAAGGGCAGCAGATCCACGGTGCCATCAGTACCGCCACGGTGGAAGTAGCTGGTGCGTGGGCCGGTCGGGGCAAGCTGGGCTGTGCCCTGGACCACCGAGACCATTTCGCTGCCCTGACGCCGCACGTGCCAGTCAAACTTGCCCGACTCCTGCATGTCGTCGCGGGACGTCCCCGCCTGGAAGTTGGCGATCACCCGGATGCCAAGCGGCTCCATCTGCGCAATGATGCCTTCAGCCAGGTTGGTATCGGTGCCGTAGTCGGTATTGGCCAGCAGCGTGATTTCCACATCCGGGCCGCCATCGGGGAAGTTGCGGATGCCATTGCCGTCGGTATCGGTCAGGCCGATGCCGTCGAGCAGGGCGCCGGCCGCCTCGAGGTCGAACGGATAGTAGACGGTCGATGCCTTGTCGTAATAGGCCGTGCCGGCATAGAGGCCGCCGGGATAGATGGCGGTGAACGGACCACGCACCAGCGAGTCGCCGAGGCGTTGACGATCAGTGGCGATCGAGATCGCCTTGCGGAAGTCGAGGTTGCGGTTGAGTTCGCGCACACGCTGTGCCCGCTCATCCGGCTCGCCCCAGCCATTGGCAGACAGGTTCATTTCCAGCGTATAGCCGATGGTGCGGGCGCCGAACTGCAGACGGGCAGGTGCGGTATCCTCGGCGGAGCGCTTGAGCGCCTCGACATAGCTTTCGGCCTGTTCGAGGTTGGAGAAGTCGCCCGAACCGGCAACGGCCTGCACGTCACGGTCCGCCCAGGTCGAGAGGCGATAGTGCATCTCGTTGAGATAGGGCAACTGGTTGCCGGCCTCGTCGACCTTCCAGTAATAGGGGTTGCGACGCATGACGATGATGTCGTCCGGCCGATACTCGACCGGTACCCAGGCACCCATTACCGGAATGTTCATATATTCGGGCGGGAAGGCGTTCTTGTATTCCTCATAGGTGTTCTCAGCATTGTACTTGGGATGCTGCGGCTTGAGGATATGGCTCGGGCCGGGGCAGAACGAGCCATAGGCCATGGCGTAAAGATACTGCGTCGGGCGAACTTCCTTGAAGGTCCACTTGACCGTGTAGGGGTCCAGCGCTTCGAGCGTGGTGCCGATGCCAAAAGTCTCCGGCGTCGCATTGTTGAGCGGGGTGACATTGGCGTCGTTGACGTTGTCCTCCCAGAAGAACATCAGGTCGTCGGCGTCGAAGGGCTCGCCGTCGGACCATTTGGCGCCCTCGATCAGGTGCATGGTCAGTTCGTGGCCGTCTTCGGACCATTCCCAGCTCTTGGCCAGGTTGGGCATGGGTTCGAGTTCGTCGGCCTTGACCTCGAACAGCGGACCGGTGCGCGTCAGACATTCGGAGAGCCCGATATCAATGCCGCCCCAGCCCTGGGACTGGCCGCCGATATAGTTCCAGCCCTCGGGCCGGCCGCCAATGACGTGGCGCATGGTGTCGCCATAGACGCCGACACCGTCGGGCATGTCGCCGGTCTTGTAGACCAGCGGTTCCTTGGGCAGGCGCTCGGCAACAGGCGGCAGGGTGCCGGCGTCGACATATTTCGCGGTTACCCAGTCGGGCTCGTGATATTCGGGCAGCGCCTTGTATTCCAGAATGTCGGAAATACTGACGAAGTTGGGTTCGCTCTGCGCGGCAAATGCTGGCGGATCGGGCAGTTCGCCTGTCAGTTCTTGGGCGTGCAGCGTCAATAACGAGACGCCCAGCATCAATCCGGCCCCACCAAGGGCCATTGCGTGTGTTCTCATAAAACCTCCCATGGCAGCGGGTCGGCATTGATCGCCTGCATCGGCCACTCCCTGCCGACTGATCCCGTGCTCAGGCCAAAATGGTACGCCTTGCCACGATGGTTGCAATCCGGAATGATAGGGACTTGTTCCGGTTTTCTAAGAAGTGGGCGAATAAGTATGACTGTTGAAATTGCGTTACGTACGCCAAAACCGCGTGAGCGCGCACCCCGTCCCACACCGCGCCCAGACCGCAGTTTCTACTCGTCCGGCAAGGCCTTTGGCCGGTTCGGCATCCGCTCGTTCGCGCCCCAGATCATGCCTTATGCCCATACCCATGGGCATATCGAGTTCAACTGGCTGACCCAGGGCAGCATGGATTACGTGTTCGATGGCGGGCCGGTCAGCGTGGGGGCAGGGCGGCTGGTGGCGTTCTGGGCGGGCATTCCGCACCAGACCATCGGGCTGAGCCCGGACACGGCCACGGGGCGCCAGCTCAACATCTACCTGCCCATGGATGCGTTCCTGGAAATGCCGCAGCTGGGCCGGCTGACCGAGACCTTGATGGGCGGCGGGGTGATCGAACTCAATGCCGATTGCGTGGGGCTCGAAACCCTCGATCGCTGGCACCAGGACTATCGCAGTGGCAATGCCCTGCGCAGCGAGATCGTGCGGGCCGAGATCGGCACGATGTTTCGCCGCGCCGCCATTACCGGCTGGGACACGCTGCTGCTGCCCTGGGTGGAAGGGGTGGGTTCGCGCACCCGCACCGGCTCACCGGTGCGCTATGTGGTGCGCATGGTGCGCCATATCGTGGAGAACATTACCGAGCCGCTCAGTGCCGAGGGCATTGCCGATGTCGTGGGGCTGCACCCCAATTACGCGACCAACCTCTTCACCAAGGTCATGCATATCTCGGTACAGAAGTTTGTCACCCGCATGCGGCTGATCCGCGCCCGCTCGCTGCTCTTTGACGGCAGCCTGTCGATTGCCAATGTGGCCTACCAGTCCGGCTTTGTGTCGCAGACCCAGTTCTACGAACATTTCCGCAAGGCCTATGGCATGACGCCCAGCCAGATGCGCAAGGACACGATCGAGGGCTAAGGTCAGTCGCCCAGCAGGGCGAAGCGGTGCGTGGCATATTCTTCGGTGAGGGTCTCAAAGCCCAGGCGTGCGTAGAAGGGGAAGGCCAGTTCGGGCACGTTGCTGTTGAGATAGTCGAAATAGGTCGCCGCATCGCGCTGGATGCCCGCGATCAGCAACTGGCCAACGCCATGCAGGCGGGCACTTTCGGCCACGTAGAGATAGCGCACGCGTCCTGCCCGCGGGTGGGGATCGTAGGGGTCGACATTGCGTCCGCAGGTTCCCACCAGCGTGTCGCCGTCCCAGGCGCCCAACATGATCTCGCCGCGTCGGGCAAAGACGTTGGCGCCGCTATGCCAGTTCTCGGCAAAAAAGCGCAGCATGTTGTGACCCCCCGCCTGGCTTTCTGCCAGCAGGGGCGCAAAGCCAGGGGTCTCCGGCGTAACCGGCGCGAGTGTGATCACGCTCAGGTATTGAACTTGAAGAGCATGACGTCGCCGTCCTTGACGACATATTCCTTGCCTTCGTCACGCGCCTTGCCGGCTTCCTTGGCCGCCACTTCGCCGCCCAAGGCCACGAAATCATCATAGGCGATGGTCTGGGCACGGATGAAGCCGCGTTCGAAATCGGAATGGATGACGCCGGCCGCGGCGGGGGCCTTGTCGCCCTTGTGGATGGTCCAGGCGCGGCTTTCCTTGGGCCCGACGGTGAAATAGGTCTGCAGGCCGAGCAGGGCGTAGGCCTCGCGGATCAGCCGGTTGAGGCCGGCTTCGTGCAGGCCGAGCGATTCGAGATATTCATTGCCTTCGGCATCGGGCAACTGGGCGAGCTGGGATTCGATTTCGGCCGAGATCACGACCACGCCGGCATCGTGCGCCTTGGCATAGTCTTCCACGAGCTTGCTCATGGCATTGCCGGTGGCGGCCGAGCCTTCGTCGACATTGCAGACATAGAGCGCCGGCTTGGAGGTCAGCAGCTGCAGTTCCTGAAAGGATTTCTCTTCCTCGGCATCGCGCTTGACGAAGCGGGCCGACTTGCCTTCGCGCAGCAACACCAGCGACCGGTCGATCAGCTCGAGCGTCAGCTTGGCGTCCTTGTCGTTCTGCTTGGCCTTTTTCTCGACGCCGTTACGGCGCTTCTCGAGGCTTTCCAGGTCGGCCAGCATCAGCTCGGTCTCGACCACTTCGGCGTCGGCCAGCGGATCGACCTTGTTGGCGACGTGGATGACATTGCCGTCTTCAAAGCAGCGCAGCACATAAGCAATAGCGTCGCATTCGCGGATATTGGCAAGGAACTGGTTGCCGAGGCCTTCGCCCTGGCTGGCGCCCTTGACGAGGCCGGCGATGTCGACAAAGCTCATGCGGGCAGGCTGCACATTGATCGACTTGCCGATGACGGCCAGCCGGTCGAGCCGCGCATCGGGCACCGAAACCTCGCCGACATTGGGTTCAATCGTGCAAAACGGGAAGTTGGCGGCCTGGGCGGCAGCCGTGCGGGTCAGCGCGTTGAAGAGAGTCGACTTGCCGACATTGGGCAGGCCGACGATGCCCATCTTGAAACCCATGGGGAATGCTCCGGAATTTGTTAGCCTTCACTTGGTTCGGATGGGAAGAGAAGTCAATGCATCGCGCGGCAAAGCCAGCTTGTCGCGGGCGCCATTGCAGCCTATTACCGCTACCATTCCAGTTCTCATCTCAAGCGCCGGAGGCGTCTCGTGACCCTTTTCTTCACCCTGGTCATTCTGGCCGTCCTGATCGCTGCCGTCGCCTGGTGGTATTATCGCGGCCGGCATATGGGTTCGTTCGCCCAGGCCGTGGGCATGGCCCCCGCCATTCCCGAGGCCAAGCCGCAGGGCGCCATCCCGATGCTCAAAATGCCGACGGCCAAGGGCTGGGAGCCGGGCGAGAAGCCCGGCGTCGCCACCGGCCTCAAGGTGACGCCGTTTGCGCTCAACCTCAAGCATCCGCGCTGGGCCTATGTGCTGCCCAATGGCGACGTGCTGATTGCTGAATCGGCCGGCATTCCCGGTACGCCAAAGAATGTGCGCGACTATGCGATGAACCGGGTGATGGCCCGAGCCGGGGCGACCCGTCCGAGCGCCAACCAGATCACGCTGCTGCGCGATGCCGATGGCGATGGCGTGCCGGAACTGCGCGAAGTGTTCATGAGCGGGCTCAACCAGCCCTTCGGCATGGCCCTGGTGGGCGACCAGCTCTATATCGGCAATACCGACAGCGTCGTGGCCTTCCCCTATGAGACGGGCCAGACCAAGATCACCGCAGCGGGCCGTACGCTGATGACGATGAAGCCCGGCGGGCACTGGACGCGCAACCTCATTGCCAGCGCCGATGGCTCCAAGCTCTACGTGGCGGTTGGCTCCAACAGCAATATTGCCGAGAACGGCCTGGCCGAAGAGGTCGGCCGCGCCTGCATTTATGAGCTCGACCTGGTGACCGAAAAGTCGCGCGAATTTGCCGGTGGTCTGCGCAATCCGGTCGGCATGGCCTGGGAGCCCGTCAATGGCATGCTGTGGACGGTGGTCAATGAACGCGACGGGCTGGGCGACGAGACGCCACCCGACTACCTGACCTCGGTCAAGGATGGCGGCTTTTATGGCTGGCCGTTCAGCTATTGGGGCCAGACGGTGGATGACCGGGTGCCGCAGGATGCGGCCATGGTCGCCAAGGCCTCGGCTCCCGATTACGCCCTGGGTGGCCATACGGCCTCGCTGGGCCTGTGCTGGCTGCCCGAGAATACGCTGCCCGGAATGCCGGCCGGCATGGTCATTGGCCAGCATGGCTCGTGGAACCGCTCCAAGCTCAGCGGCTACAAGGTGATCCTGGTGCCGTTCGCCAATGGCAAGCCGCAGGGCACGCCGATCGATATCCTGACCGGCTTTCTGGCGGATGACGAAAAAATCTCGCATGGTCGCCCGGTCGGCGTGGCCGTTGCCAAGGATGGCGCGCTGCTGGCGGTCGACGATGTCGGCGATGCGGTCTGGCGCGTCACCGCCGCCTGATCATCGCCAATTGCAAAACCTGGCGGCGCGTCAACTCCGGTTGGCGCGCCGTTTGCGTCAGTCGCCCTTGAACAGCTTCTTGAGCATGTCGGCCATGGGCCCGCTTGTCGGCACCACGGCCTGGGGTTTGGCGGGGCGGGCCTGCCGGATGTGGCTCTGGCCGGCGGCCGGGGCCTTCGCCGTGCCGCTGGCGGTTGGTTTGGCAGCCGGTTCGGTTTCCGGCTTGAGCGCCAAAGCCAGCTTGTTCATGAAGCCGCTGTCGTCGTCCTTGAGCAGCAGGCCGGCATGTTTGCCGATGGCATCGAGCAGCGGGTCGAGCCAGGCCTGGTCGGCCTTGGCGAAATCGCCCAGCACGTGGTGGGTGACGTTTTCCTTGCCGGGGTGGCCAATGCCGAGGCGGACGCGCTTGTAGTTCAGGCCGATCTGGGGGTCGATGGAGCGCAGGCCATTGTGGCCGCCATTGCCGCCACCCACCTTGACGCGCACCTTGCCGGGCGCCAGGTCGAGTTCGTCATAGAGCACGATGATGTCGGCGGGCGCGATCTTGTAGAACTTGGCGACCTGCTGCACGCTGTCGCCGGAGCGGTTCATGAAGGTCTGTGGTTTGAGCAGGATGACCTTTTCGCCATCGATCGTGCCTTCGGCGAGACTGCCGGCATGCTTGGAGCGAAAGCCGGAAATGCCGTGCTGGCGGGCAATGGCGTCGAGCGCCATGAAGCCGATATTGTGGCGGTTGCCCTGATACTGGCTGCCCGGATTGCCCAGGCCGACAAGCAGCTTCATTGCTCACTCCGGAAACGAAAGAGGCGACCCGAAGGCCGCCTCGAACATGATGCAACAGGCGGTCAGGTCGATTACTCGGCCTTGGGTGCGGCTGCTGCTGGGGCCTCGGCATCGTCTTCTTCGCCGGCCGACTTGAGGGCCGACGGGGCAACGATGGTCGCGATGGTGAAATCGCGGTCGGTAATGGTCGGGGTCACGCCCTTGGGCAGGGACACGGCCGAAATGTGGATCGAGTCGCCGATGTCGAAACCCGTCATGTCGACGGTGATCTCTTCGGGGATCGAGTCGGCAGGCGCCGAGACTTCGACGGTGTGGCGCACGATATTGAGCGTGCCGCCGCGCTTGAGACCAGGGCTGGCTTCTTCATTGATGAAGTGCACATGCACCTGAACGGTCAGCTTGGTACCCTTGCCGACGCGGAGAAAGTCCACATGCAGCGGGAAGTCCTTGACCGGATCAAGCTGGTAATCGCGCGGGATCACGGTGTGCTTGGTGCCGTCGACGTCCAGCTCGATGACGTGCGACAGGAAGCCGCCGGCATAGATGAACTTGTAGGCATCCTTGTAGGCGAGGGAGACGGTAACAGGAGCCTTCTTGTCACCGTAGATAACAGCAGGAACGAGTCCCTGACGACGCAGTTCGCGAGCGGCCCCCTTGCCAACTCCGTCACGCGCCTGTGCCTTGAGCACTTTAGCTTCAGCCATGGAAATATCCACTCTGGTTGGTGTATGCGTCACTACAACAGCATACGCGCCCGTCCTCCAGGGGTGACGAGCGCTTCATGGCGCGGGCTATAGCCCAAAGGGGCAGGACGAGCAAGCGGGAAGGGTGACGGGCCGCGGGATTGACCGGCTTATACGGGTCAGTCGAAGAGGCTCGACACGCTCTGTTCGCTGGCGGTACGGGCTATGGCCTCGCCGATCAGCGGGGCGATGGCGAGGCGGCGGATATTGCCGGCGGCGCGGTGCGCATCGGTTTCCTCGATGGAGTCGGTCACCACCAGTTCCTTGAGCTTGGAGGTGCCGATGCGCTGGGCGGCACCTTCGGAGAGGACGCCATGGGTGATGTAGGCGGAAACCTGCTTGGCGCCGGCCTTGAGCAGGGCCTCGGCCGCATTGACCAGGGTGCCGCCGCTATCGACGATGTCGTCGATCAGGATGCAGGACTGGCCGGAAACGTCGCCGATGATATTCATGACTTCGGAAACGCCGGCCTTGGGGCGGCGCTTGTCGACGATGGCCAGGTCAGTGCCAAGCCGTTGCGCGACGGCGCGGGCGCGGGCCACGCCGCCAACGTCGGGCGAGACGATCATGGTATTGTCGAGCTTGTAATTGTCCAGGATGTCCCGGGTGATGATCGGCGCGGCGTAGAGATTGTCGGTCGGAATGTCGAAGAAGCCCTGAATCTGGGCGGCATGCAGATCGAGCGTGATCACGCGATTGACGCCGGCCTCGGTGATCAGGTTGGAGACCAGCTTGGCCGAAATCGGCGTGCGCCCGGTGGCGCGGCGATCCTGCCGTGCATAGCCAAAATAGGGCAGGACGGCCGTGATGCGCCGGGCCGAGGAGCGCCGCAGCGCGTCGGTCAGGATCAGCAGTTCCATCAGGTTGTCATTGGCCGGGAAGCTGGTCGACTGCAGGACGAAGACGTCCTCGCCGCGGACGTTTTCATGAATCTCGACAAAGACTTCCTTGTCGGCGAAGCGCTTGACCGTACAGTCGGTGAGGGGGAGTTCGAGGTAGCTGGCGATAGCCTGGGCAAGGGCCCGGTTGGAGTTGCCGGTCACCAGCTTCATGGGGCGCGATCCTGTCTCAACCGGCCGCGCGGAGCGAGGCCTTCCAGTTTCGCCGCAGCTTTAGCGAGTCCCTCCCGGACTCGCAACGCCGCAATTGGTCGATAGGTAAAGAATTACGCGAGACCGATGACCGCCACCTGACGGCCGGTCTTGATGGCGTGGTGAGTCGCATAGCGATGGGAGAAATAGCGCTCGGGATGGGCATAGGTGCAGGCGCCGACGTGATCGATGGTGCCAATGCCGGCGGCGGTCAGGCAATCGGCGACAAAGCCCGGCAGGTCAAAGTGTTCGACGCCGCCGCCCGGAATGCTGATGCGGTTGCCCGCCTGCGGATGGGTGGCAAGCAGGTCGGCGGCAAATTGCGGGCCGACTTCATAATTTGGCCCCGAAATGGTCGGTCCTATGGCCGCGATGATGCGGTCGGCCTGGGCGCCAAGGGCCAGCATGGCGGCGATGGTGTTGCCGATGACGCCGTCAACGGCGCCGCGCCAGCCGGCATGGGCGGCGCCGATGATTCCGGCCTGGAGATCGGCAAACAGGATGGGCGTGCAGTCGGCCGTCAGGATGCCCAGCAGCAGGCCCTTGCGATCGGTGACCATGGCGTCGGCCTCGATCACCGCATCGGCCGGCAGGCGAGCGGTGACGACATGGACATCGGCAGAATGGGTTTGCTTGAGAATGATCAGGTCGGCGGCATCATGGCCCATGGCACTGGCGACGCCGGCGCGGTTGGCCGCAACTGTCGCCGCGTCGTCGCCGGTCGTGAAGGACATGTTGTTGCTGGCATAGACTCCTGTCGAGCTGCCACCGGCCCGACCGAAAAAACCATGTCGCAAGCCGGCTAGAGCGGGGCTGGTCTCAAAAAGGGCCGTCATCAGGCAAATCCCGGGGGCTGCAGGCCGGGGCTGGCGGCGCACAAGACCTTGAACAGGTTACCCATCTGGTCGGGGCCGATCAGCCTCGCGCGTGCGGCTGAAAGCTCCTCGGCCATGCCGGGATTGGCGGCGATAAGGGCACTGGTGCGTTCATTGATGCCCATGCGGGTCAGGAATTGCGCCTGGGTGGCCAGGGGCTGCACGGCAAGGCCGGCCTTGGCCGCTACGGTGCCCAGCGCCTCGAAGTCGACATGGGCCGAGATGTCGACCTCGCCGGGGGCGTCGAGCACGTCGGCATATTGGTGGCGGCGGACGCCCTGCAGGGTTTCCCCGGTCTGGGTGCGGGCATAGCCATAGTCGATGGCCAGGATCGCACCGCCCTGGGTAGAGACAGTCGTGGCGAGCCGGTTCATCACTTCGCCGCTGGCCAGGCCGACTTCCAGAACGGCGTTGATTTCGGCCTCGGCCAGCGTTTGCGGCATAGCCGATGCGGGGATGGGCGAGGGATTGAGGCCAAAGACGCGGCGGCCATTATTGGTGCCCACCATGCGCTCGTGCCAGCCGTCGTCGGTCCGCACGAACTGGCGGATCGGCAGTGCGTCGAAGAACTCGTTGGCCAGCACAAGAAGGGGGCCGGGGCCGACCTTGTCGAAGCCGTCGACCCACCGGGCGCCATAGGCTTCGAGGCGGGCATGCTGTTCGGCAATCAGCGCCGGATTGGTTTCAAACAGGCACAGGTCAAGGCCATCGCGAAACCCCTCGGCGCGGCAGGCGACGCGCAGCACGTCGGCCATCAGCGTGCCCCGGCCCGGGCCGAGTTCGAGCAAAGTGAATTCCCTGGGGCTGCCCATCTGCTGCCAGAGATTGACGATGAAAAAGCCGATGAGTTCGCCAAACGTCTGGCTGATCTCGGGGGCCGTGACGAAGTCTCCCGCGGCGCCCAGGGGGTCGGCGCCCTTGTAATAGCCCTTGGTGGGATGGGTCAGGCACAGGCCCATATAGGTGGCCACCGACATCGGTCCGGTGGTGCGGATCTGCATGTCGATGAGTTCGGGCAGGGTGGGGGAGGGCTGGTCGGTCATGTCAGGCTCGCAATATGTTCTGCTTGCGCGTCGCCGCATAGGTCACCAAAGCGATGCCGCCAAGGACCAGGGGCAGGCTGAGAACCATGCCCATGGTCAGCCAGCCGCCATAGAGATAGCCAAGCTGCGCATCGGGCAGTCGGACGAACTCGACGGCGATGCGGGACAGGCCATAGCCGATGCCGAAGACGCCGGCGACAAGGCCCGGGCGGCGCAGGCTGTAGAACACATGGGTGAAGACGCGGATGACCAGGAACAGCAGCAGGCCTTCCAGCGCGGCTTCGTAAAGCTGGCTGGGGTGGCGCGGCAGTTGTTCGGGGTCGGTGGGAAAGACAACGCCCCAGGGCAGGGTGGTGGGGGCGCCATAGAGTTCGGCATTGATGAAGTTGGCAATGCGCACCAGGAAGATGCCGATGGTGCTGACCGCGGCGATCAGGTCGAGCCCGCTCAGCCAGTTGCCATTGCCCTTGTTGCGCGTGAACAGCACCACGGCCAGCATCAGCCCGATCATGCCGCCATGATAGGACATGCCGCCGTCGAGCGTGTTGAGGATCTGGCCCGGATTGGCCAGGTAGAAGGGCAGGTTGTAGAACAGGACGTAACCGACACGGCCGCCGACCACGATCGACAGCATGGTCCAGAAGGCGAAGTCCCAGATATCGTCCGCCTTGAACGGCGGTTCGCCCTTCTGCCACAGCCGCGTATTGGCGAGCAGCAGATAGCCATAGACTGCGCCCAGACCGGTGCCTGCCAGGTAGCCCAGGGCATACCAGCGGACGGCAAAGGGGCCAATGGCGAAGGCAATCGGATCGATATCGGGAAAGGGCACGCGCGGGCTCCTGCGGCAATCGGCCGGACCATTGCCGCTTCGCTCGCTCTGGTCAAGTGAGCACCCATCACCTAAGTATCAAGTCAAACAGGCCAACCAGACGGGTGTGCAATGAACCAGAGCAACAAGATCTTTGACGGCCTAGGGCGCGTGATGAACGAGGCCGCCGGCGTTGCCGATGGCGTACGCCGGGAAGTCGAAACCGCGGTCAAGTCGCAGGTCCAGCGCCTGGTTGCCGATATGGACCTGGTCAAGCGCGAGGATTTCGACGCGCTGCGCGAACTGGTGCAGGTGCAGGGCGAAGAGATCGATGCCCTGCGCAAGGACATCGCCGCACTCAAGACCAAGTAGGCAGCATCGCCACGATCAACCGGTGCGCGCGACCGGCGCGCATCACGATGGCTTGGCCGAGGGCTCTTCGCTCCGCCGGGCGATCAGTCCCGCTTACATATCATTGGCGCCGCCGCCACAGGCCGGATCATGGATTGTCACATCCGCCCCATTCTGACGCAAAACAGCGGTTGGGCCTGGCTCGATGTTAACAGCCTGTTAACCCTAAGCACCCGATCATCATCCACAAGAGATTGTCGTCCCTGGCCTGCGTCGCGTGCCCTGAATCAGTGGCACGTGTAGGTTGATTTCATCAGGACGATTCGTAAGCCCTTGTGCGTGCAAACAGTTCCCTGAGTACCCGGAATTGCCAGCCCTCGGGCAGCATGCATCCACTCTACGCATTGCCAGGACGGAAGACGGAATGTCACTCATCCAAGTCGAGCTCGATCGCAATGTTCACCCGGTGGACATTATCGAGCATATCGCCTCGATCAACGACTGGACCTTCGAACGGCAGGATGCCGACGAGATTTCCATATCGGTACGTGGCGGCTGGTGTGACTATCACGTGTCGTTCAACTGGATGGAAGATCTGGAAAGCCTGCATATTGCCAGCGCCTTCGATCTGAAAGTGCCCGAAGGTCGTCGGGCCGAGATCAAGCAGTTGATTTCACTGATCAACGAGCAGCTGTGGATCGGTCACTTCGATATCTGGAACAAGGAAGGCGTGGTGCTGTTCCGCAATTCGCATCTGATGACGGGCGGCGCGGACGTCTCGCCGCAGCAATGCGAAGCGCTGCTGCGCTCGGCCACCGATAGCTGCGATCTCTATTACCAGGCATTTCAGTTCGTGGTCTGGGCCGGCAAATCAGCCGCTGATGCGCTGAGTCATGTAATGTTCGAGACGGTGGGCGAAGCGTGAACCAGGCCCTGGGCAAAATTGGTCCCGTCATGCTGGTGGGGGCCGGCAAGATGGGCGTGGCGCTGGCTCGCGGCTGGCTCGATGCCGGACTGCCACCCGGCAACCTCGTTATCGTGCATCCCCGGCCCGGCGAGGCGCTGCTGCAACTGGCCGAGGATTTCGGCCTGACGCTGAGCAGTCAAGCCAGCGGGCTGACGGCCAATGTGCTGGTGGTGGGGGTCAAGCCGCAGGTGATGGACGGCGTGCTGGAATCTCTGGCGCCCGTGATTGCGCCCCATACGCTGGTGGTGTCGATTGCCGCCGGGATCGATCTGGCCCGCCTGGCTGGCAAGGCCGGCACGCAGCGCATCGTGCGCACCATGCCCAATACGCCGGTGCAGGTGCGCAAGGGCATTACCGGGGTGGTGCCCGGTCCCGACGTGACCGCAGAGGATCGCATCTCGATTGACGCGCTGTTCTCGGCCTCCGGCATGGTGGTCTGGCTGGACGAGGAAGCCCAACTCGACGCGCTGACGGCAGTCTCCGGCTCTGGCCCGGCCTATGTCTTTCACATGGTTGAAGCGCTTGCCGCCGCCGGCAAGCGGCAGGGACTGCCCGATGCGATTGCCGAGCAGCTGGCGCGCGGCACGGTGATCGGCGCCGCGGCGCTGATGGATGCCGGAAATACCTCGCCCACCATATTGCGCGAGAACGTGACCTCGCCCAAGGGCGCAACTGCGGCCGGCCTGGCCGTACTGATGGGTGAACCCGGACTGACGGACCTGATGGATCGCACGGTCAGTGCCACCCGGCAGCGCACGGAAGAACTCGGTCGAATTTAGCAATGGCAAGGTGCCAAAGCTAAGGGCGCGTCATCTCCAAGGTGACGCGCCCTTCGCTTTTGTGGTGCCTGGTGCCTAGGCGCTGGTCAACTCGTCGGCGGCGGATTTGCCCGTCCGCTTGTCCTTGACGATTTCATAATTGACCTTCTGGCCTTCATCCAGGCCGTTCAGGCCTGAGCGCTGGACAGCGGAGATATGGACGAAAACGTCCGCCCCACCCTCGTCCGGCTGAATGAAGCCATAGCCCTTTTGGCCGTTGAACCACTTTACGGTGCCAGTTGCCATGATGCGCGTTCCCTCGTGCAGTCTGCTGGTAGGCAGGCGTGGCCACTATTGGCCGCGACCTATAGTGATATCGAGTATCGGAAAGTGACGTCAGCAGAGGCGAATGAAAGTTCGCATATTCAGATCAGTCGGCCGCAATATTCGATGCAGCGATCTTAGCGCCAAAAGAAATGCCGTTCAATATCTCTATGGACAACACAATGCGCCCGGCGGGAACACTGTTCTCGCCAGGGAAAGGCAAGCGTCGTCAAGTATTTACGCCCGATCAAACAACCAGGCGCTGACGCGCGATGGACTGGCCCTGCATTGAGTGCCAACGGCGTCCAGTGGCGTCGTGTCACAATCCGTGCGGCAGAACTGGACAGGGGCAGGATAGCGCAAAACGGACCGGTGGAAAGAGCGATTTCCGAAACGGCGGCAAGGCCGGCCATGGGATGCCCTTGCAATCGGACAGAAATTACTGCAAATCCCGGCGCGTCGGGCGATTTGACCGATAACCCCATAGAGATCACATCGTCTTGACCAAGGCGTCCTATTCTTCCGGCGATGTCATCGCGGATCGTCGCGCCGACTATGCACGGTCGCTCGCCAAAGATGGCGAATTTGCCGCTGCTGCGGAACTCATGAGCCAGGCGCTTGAACTGGTGCCGGAGTGGGCCGCAGGATGGAATCTGCTGGGTGATTGCCACGACCGTCAGGGCAATGTTGCGGGGGCGATCTCGGCGTGGCGGCATCTCGAAGCCCTGGACGATGCCGACGTCTTCGGCGCGCGGCTCAAACTGGCCGTGCATGGTGCCGGTCCGGTCGGGGAGGGCACAGCCGTCAGCTATGTTGAGGCACTGTTCGACCAGTATGCGCCAAAATTCGAAAGTGCGCTGGTCGGCAAGCTGGGCTATCGGGTGCCGGAAATGCTGGATGACCTGCTGGCGCTGGAAATGGCCCGGCTGGGCATTGACCGCTTTGCACGTGGCCTGGACCTGGGCTGTGGCACCGGTCTGATGGGTGCACGACTACGCGGCAAGGTCGATCATCTGGAAGGCATAGACATATCCGCTGCGATGATTGCCGAGACTGCCCGCAAGGGGGTCTATGATCGCCTGGACAAGGCCGAACTGGTGGCGGCACTAAGCGCGCGACGGGCCGATGCGGATCTGGTGACGGCGGCGGATGTGTTCATCTATTGCGGCGCGCTGCAGCCGGTGTTGGCGGCGCTGGTGCCGGCCTTGATGCCGGGTGGTCTGGTGGCGTTCTCGCTCGAAGCCCATGATGGTGAAGAGGCGGTTTTCCTGCGGCCGTCGCTGCGCTATGCGCACGGGATCAATGCCACGCGCGATGCGGTGGTGCTGTCAGGGCTGGAAATCCTGCGGTTTGAGGCCGTCGTGTTGCGGCTGGACCGCGGCGCGCCGATCAATGGCATGCTGGTCTTGGCCCGCAAGCCGCCGATCGATGTCAGCGCTGCCAATGACGGTGCGGATGCAGGTGGGGATGTCGCAGCGTGAACGATAGGCAGGAGAGTGGGCAGCAGGTAAGCTGGTCCGCCGCCATTTGAACACGACTGTGAACGCATGATGAATACGCTCCGCCACGATTTCCGCTCCGATACCGTCACCCGTCCCTCAGCGGGCATGCGTCAGGCCATGGCCGAGGCGGAGGTGGGCGATGACGTGTTTGGCGACGACCCCAGTGTCAACCGGCTGGAGCAGCGGATGGCGGCCATGCTGGGCAAGGATGCGGCAATCTATGTGTCGTCCGGTACCCTGTCGAACCTGCTTGCCCTGATGAGCCATTGTGGCCGGGGCGACGAATTCATCGCCGGACAGAACGCCCATTGCTACAAATACGAGGCCGGCGGCGCGGCCGTGCTGGGCTCGATCCAGCCGCAGCCGATCGCGCATCAGCCGGACGGCACCATGGCGCTGGCGGATATCGAGGCAGCCATCAAGTCGGGCGACAGCCACTTCGCCACCACGCGCGTCATTGCCCTTGAGAACACCTTCGGCGGCAAGGTGCTGCCGGTCAGCTATATGGCGGATGTGGCCGAGATTGCCGTGCGGCACGGGCTGGGGCTGCATCTGGATGGAGCGCGGGCCTTCAACGCCTGCGTGGCGCTGGGCGAGGATATCAAGACTTTTACTGCGCCGTTCGACACTGTCTCGATCTGCCTGTCCAAGGGGCTGGGGGCGCCGGTCGGCTCCGTGCTGGTCGGTCGGCAGGACCTGATCGACAAAGCCCGCCGGCATCGCAAGATGCTGGGCGGCGGGTTGCGCCAGTCGGGCATCCTGGCGGCGGCCGGGCTCTATGCGCTCGATCACAATATCGACCGGCTGGGTGATGATCATCGTCGGGCCCGGCTTCTGGCCGAGGGGCTGGCGGCGTTTCCCGCTTTGCGGGTGACCATGCCGGACACCAATATCGTGTTCGTCGACATGGATGCGGCGATCGGCCAGCGCTTTACCGACTTCCTCGGCTCACGCGGAATCGGCATTACCGGCCGCTATGGCCAGCAGCGCTGGGTGACCCATCTGGATGTGGACGATGCGGCAGTGGAGGGCGCACTGGCCGAGGTAGCGGCGTTTTTTGCGTAATCATTCTGACGCGACCGCCAGCGTCGCAGCGAAGCCCGAACCCTATAGACTCGGCGTGCGGAGTCGCCGCGGTTACCGCTCTGCACTGCCAGGGGGTAGGTCCAGGGCCCGCAATGCCCAGGGGAGCGCGGTGGACAATTGCTCGCGCTGCACACGGCTGACCAGAGGGGAGCCAGCGATATCGGGCAGGCCGGCGCGGGCGGCAAAGAAGCCGGCGACCGTGGCGGCTATGGCCGGGTTCCGAGGCAGGATGGCATCGGGCAGGGGTCCACCCTCGAAGGCTAGGCTTGGAAGAAAGAAGCCAAGATCGACGTCGGGATTTGAGCGACAAGCTTCTGTCCAGTCGATGAACTTGACCCCCTCGGGGGTGATGCACAGATTGTCGCTGCGCAGGTCAAGATGGGTCAGGGCGTTGCCTGACAGCTGGCATTCGCTCTCGGCGGCGATCAGGGCCGGCAGGTGACGATCGAGCCAGTGCTGGTCGACATATCCGAGCGCCAGGAAAGGGCCGGGGTCACTGCCGACGCTGGGCCAGCCAGCCGCGCGGCCCTGGAGCAGGCCGCCGGGCGGAAGCGTTGACGGGGTCGCGTGCATGACATGGATGGCGGCGAGCACCTGCGCGATCGATGCGGGTGACCAGGGCGGCGGCCAGGTGGCGGTGCTCAAATCCTCGATGACGAGGAGGGGCTGATCGGGATCGGGGTCAGCGCCGAGCAGCCGCGGCACAAAGGGGCCGGAAATCTTCCCATAGGCAGCGATCTCGCGGTGCAGCATGCCCACGGTGACCGGCGTTGTTGCGATTTTGGCAAAGGCAGATATGTCACCGTCGCTCACCACATAGCGGGCGGTCGGGGTATAGCCGCCGGTGGCGCGGCGCCAGACACGCGGCGTCCAACCCAGGATGCGGGCGATACGATCGATCACATCGGGGTCGGGCGCCGCGTCCATGGCGCTAGTCGGCGAAGTAGCTCTGCAGAGAGCGCACGGTGAGGTTGCCCTTCTGCAGGGCGACAATGCCTTCCACCGCGGCGAGGGCACCGTCAATGGTGGTGTAATAGGGGATCTTGCCGAACAGGGCGGTGCGCCGGATGTCGCGGCTGTCGCTGATCGACTTCATGCCGTCGGTGGTGTTGATCACCAGCTGCACGCCGCCATTCTTCATCGAATCCACGATGTGTGGGCGGCCTTCAAGCACCTTGTTGATCTTGGTGGCGGCAATGCCGTTGTCGACCAGATAGCGCTGGGTGCCGCCGGTAGCCAGGATGGTGAAGCCGCCTTCGACGAGATGGCGGGCCATGTCGACGATATACTGCTTGTCCTGATCGCGCACCGAGATGAACACGGCGCCGCTGGTGGGGACCTTGGAGCCGGCACCGATCTGGGACTTGGCGAAGGCCATGGCAAAATCGATGTCGAGGCCGATGACCTCGCCGGTCGACTTCATTTCGGGGCCAAGCACGGTGTCGACGCCGGGGAAGCGGTTGAAGGGGAAGACGGCTTCCTTGACGGCGATGTGCTTGAACTTCTTTTCCACGAGACCAAAGCTGGCGAGGCTCTCGCCAGCCATGATGCGGCTGGCAATCTTGGCGATCGGTTCGCCGATCACCTTGGCCACGAAGGGCACGGTGCGGCTGGCGCGCGGATTGACTTCGAGCAGGTAGATGACGCCGTCCTTGAGCGCATATTGTACGTTCATCAGGCCGCCGACCTTGAGGGCGAAGGCCAGTTCTGCGGTCTGGCGCTTGAGCTCGGCGATGACCTCGGGGCTCAGATTCTGCGGTGGCAGCGAACAGGCGCTGTCACCGGAGTGAATGCCGGCCTCTTCGATGTGCTCCATGATGCCGGCGACAAAGACGTCCTTGCCGTCGCACAGGCAGTCGACGTCGATTTCGGTGGCGCCGGAGAGATAGGCGTCGAACAGCAGCGGATTGTCCGACAGGACCGAGTTGATCTGGCCGGTCTTGTCATTGGGATAGCGCAGCATGATGTGCGGCGGCACCAGGCCCGTCAGGGTATCCTGCACATAGCGCTCGAACTCGCTGGACGAATGCACGATGGCCATGGCCCGGCCGCCCAGCACGTAGGAGGGGCGGATGACCAGCGGGTAGCCGAGGCGTTCGGCGACGATGCGGGCCTGTTCGAGGCTATAGGCGATGCCGTTCTTGGGCTGGGTCAGCTCCAGCCGGTTGAGCAGCTTGGAGAACTGGTCGCGATCTTCCGCCAGATCGATGGAGTCCGGCTGGGTGCCCAGGATCGGCACGCCGGCCTTCTGCACGGCCTCGGCCAGGTTGAGCGGGGTCTGGCCGCCGAACTGGACGATGACGCCATGCAGCGTACCGTTCTGCTTTTCGCGCTCGAGGATCTCGATGACGTCTTCTTCGGTCAGCGGCTCGAAATAGAGGCGATCGGAGGTGTCGTAGTCGGTCGAGACCGTCTCGGGATTGCAGTTGATCATGATGGTTTCGTAGCCGGCATCCGCCAGGGCGAAGGCGGCATGGCAGCAGCAATAATCGAACTCGATGCCTTGGCCGATGCGATTCGGCCCGCCACCGAGAATGACCACCTTCTTGCGATCGGACGGCCGGGATTCGTCAGCCACGGCGCCGGCGAAGGGCACTTCATAGGTCGAGTACATATAGGCCGTCGGCGAGGCGAATTCGGCCGCCGAGGTATCGATGCGCTTGAAGGCCGGCCGCACGTCCAGCGTGTGGCGCAGCTTGCGCACATCCGAGGCCTTGAGGTTGGCCAGCTGGGCCAGGCGCGGATCGGAAAAGCCCATGGCCTTGAGGGCGCGCAGATTGACCGCATCCTGGGGCAGGCCGAACTCGCGGACCTTGGCTTCCATGTCGATGATGCCCTGCATCTGCTCGAGGAACCAGGGATCGATCTTGCAGGCCTCGTGAATGTCTTCAAGGCTCATGCCCAGGCGCATGGCCTCGGCCACGTGCAGCAGGCGGTCAGGCGTCGGGGTGCCGAGCGCGGCCTTGATGGCGTTCTTGTCCTCGCCTTCGCCGAGGCCGGGAATGCCGATCTCGTTGAGGCCGGTGAGGCCGGTTTCGAGGCTGCGCAGCGCCTTCTGCAGGCTTTCCTGGAAGGTACGGCCGATGGCCATGGCTTCGCCGACCGACTTCATCGAGGTGGTCAGGCGGTTGTCGGCGCCGGGGAATTTCTCGAAGGCAAAGCGCGGGATCTTGACGACGACATAGTCGATGGAAGGCTCAAAGCTGGCCGGGGTCATGCCGCCGGTGATGTCATTGTCCAGCTCGTCGAGCGTATAGCCGACGGCCAGGCGCGCCGCGACCTTGGCAATGGGAAAGCCGGTGGCCTTGGATGCCAGGGCGGAGGATCGCGACACGCGCGGGTTCATCTCGATCACCACCATGCGGCCATCGGCCGGGTTGATGCCGAACTGCACATTGGAGCCGCCGGTCTCGACGCCGATCTCGCGCAGCACAGCCAGGCTGGCGTCGCGCATGATCTGGTATTCCTTGTCGGTCAGCGTCAGCGCGGGGGCGACGGTGATGGAATCGCCGGTATGGACACCCATCGGATCGATGTTCTCGATCGAGCAGACGATAATGCAGTTGTCGTTCTTGTCGCGGACAACCTCCATCTCGTATTCTTTCCAGCCGAGCACGCTTTCCTCGACGAGCACTTCATTGGTCGGGCTGGCATCGACGCCGCTCTCGACGATGGCCAGATACTCTTCGCGGTTATAGGCAATGCCGCCGCCGGTGCCGCCCAAGGTGAAGCTGGGGCGGATGATGCAGGGCAGACCGATCACTTCGAGCGCCTGCAGCGCCTCGATGGTGTTATGGGCCAGCATGGAGCGGGGGGTTTCGAGCCCGATCTTCTTCATGGCGTCGCGGAACAGCTCGCGGTCCTCGGCCTTGTCGATGGCCTCGGCGGTGGCGCCGATCATCTCGACATTGTACTTTTCGAGGATCCCCATCTTGCGCAGGCTGAGGGCGCAGTTCAGCGCCGTCTGGCCGCCCATAGTGGGCAGTAGCGCATCGGGACGCTCCTTCTCGATGATCCTGGCGACCACTTCAGGGGTGATGGGTTCCATATAGGTGGCGTCGGCCAGGTCCGGATCGGTCATGATCGTCGCCGGGTTCGAGTTGACCAGAATGATACGGTAGCCCTCTTCCTTGAGCGCCTTGCAGGCCTGGGTGCCGGAATAGTCGAACTCGCAGGCCTGTCCGATAATGATCGGACCCGCACCGATGATGAGGATCGATTTGATGTCGGTACGTTTTGGCATGGGTCTCGCTCGGCTCTAGGACGCGGGGGCCGGGCGGGGAAGAATCACCCGGCGCTCAGGCCACCCGCACCACTCGCGCACGACAACTGGGCGTTGCGGCGCTTGGGGAAGGCTTGGTCGGGGTGGTTAAGTGGGCTGTCTAATGGAGATGGGCGGGAAAGGGAAGGGGTGGAACGGATTGATGTTGTTCCGTCCACCGGCATGCGAGCGAGACGGCCAGAGTCCGCGGCTGGCCGGGTCAGGGCATATTAGCGTGCCATTCATCATGGTGACGTTCAGCGCTTGGGCTCAAGGGATCGTAAGCCATTTCCGCCGATAGTGCAGGCAATGCACAGTATCGTGCGGCCTCCGGTCGCCGATGGGACGGAAAATGTTCACTGGATGACCAAGACGCCAGATTTTGGCAATGCCGTGGCTGCCAAAGCGACCGATTACCCGGTGGGTACGGGCGATGGATCGCCGCGACTGGCGCGCCGGTGGTGGAATTCACTGCTGGGCAAGATCATTACCATCCTGCTGGTGGGCGTTGTCTTCGCCTATGGCCTTGGGGCCCTGGTCGGCTGGCACATGTTCACCAGTGCGGCGCAGGAAGGCTGGCGGGCACAGGCCCGCACCAATACGCAGATCGCCAGCGCCGCCCTGCGCAATATCTATACCTATATTGCCGTCGATTCCGACTCCAATGGGCAGGTCAACCGCATCGTAACGGACCGGCCGGTCGGCGACGATGCTTCGGTGCTCTATACCGGTTTCGATCCGGCCGATGTGCTGGCGATGATCGGCACGCAGACCAAGAATGAGGCCTGGATCTTTCGCTTCGATCCAGCCAGCACGACGTTCGAGCGCATCGCGACGACGGTCACGGGCGTCGCAGAGCAGCCCACTTGGCTGCCGGCCGATACCCCCCTGTTCAGCACCGAAGGGGTGCGGGGACGGTTCGCAACCGGACTGACACAGCTGCAGGGTGAATGGCACTATGTCGGCCTGCTGCCGATCGTCAGGCCGGACGGGACGGTGCTGGGTGCGGTCGTGACCAGCATTGGTCGTGAGCCCGATCTCATGCGCGCCCAGGGCGAACTGGTGCGCAATTCGCTGATCGTGCTGATCCTGGTGCTGGGTCTGACCAGCACCATTGGTGTGCTGGTGGCCCGACGCCTGTTCCTGCCGGTGCCGGCGCTGATTGGCGCGACCCTGCGCATTGCCAGCGAGAAGACCGAGATGGTCACGCCTTTCCAGCATCGCACCGATGAGATCGGCGAGCTGGCCGGGGCGATCGAAACCCTGCGCGAAGCCATGGTCGAGCGCGGACATCTGCGCGACATCCGGGACATGGCGGTCGATCTGGCGCATATGGCGCACCACGATCCGCTGACGGGCCTGCCGAACCGGGCCCTGCTGATGAGCACGCTGGAAGAGGCGGCAAGAGGGTTGGACGATGGCCGGCTTTTCAATGTCCTGATGCTGGATCTGGATCGCTTCAAGTCCATCAACGACACGATGGGACATGCCAGCGGCGACAATCTGCTGGTGGCCATCGCCGACCGCCTGGTGACCGTGCTGGCGCCGGGGGATCTGGTGGCGCGGTTGGGTGGCGATGAATTTGCCATCATCCAGCAGGTCGAACGCAATCCGACGGTGGAGGCCCGCAAGCTGGCCACCAGGCTGCTGGACGCCGTGGCGTCGGGTATCGCCCTTGATGGCCAGGAACTGGTGGTGGGCACCAGTATCGGCATTGCCTGTGCGCCGCTGCATGGCGACGCTGCCAGCGAACTGCTGAAAAAGGCCGACCTGGCGCTCTACCGTTCAAAGGCTTCTGGTCGGGGGCTCTTCAGCTTCTTCCAGAATGGCATGGACATGGCCGTGCAGGACCAGCACGCGCTTGAGCTCGATCTGCGTCTGGCGCTGCAGCGGGACGAGTTCGAGGTGCACTATCAACCCATTGTCGGCCTGGCGACGATGACAACATGCGGCTTTGAAGCGCTGGTACGCTGGCGGCACCCGCAGCGCGGCCTGGTTCCACCCGACCAGTTCATTCCGCTGGCCGAAGAAACCGGCATGATCGTGCCGCTGGGACAGTGGATTCTGGACCGCGCCTGCCGCGACGCCGCCTCCTGGCCCGATCACTATCGCCTGGCGGTCAACCTTTCGCCGGTGCAGATCCAGAAGGCCGGACTGGCCGATGCCATTGCCCGAGCCCTGCAGGCGTCAGGTCTGCCGGCCGGCCGGCTCGAACTGGAAGTGACGGAAACCGTGGTCCTGGCAGGGGCCGAGAGTATCGACATGCTATGCGCGCTGCAGGCCAGCGGCGTTGGCATCGTGCTCGACGACTTTGGCACCGGCTATGCGTCGCTGAGCAATCTGGTCAGCCTGCCGTTCAGCAAGATCAAGATCGACCGCAGCTTCGTGGCCAACCTGACCAGCCAGCAGAACTGTCGCGCCATTGTTGCGGCGATCACCGGACTGGCGCGCGGGCTGGACATGGATGTCACGGCAGAGGGCGTGGAGACCCTGGAGCAGCTGTCGATCCTGCAAGCCGCCGGCTGCACCAATGTGCAGGGCTTCTACTTCTCGCGGCCCTTGCCGATGGCAGAGCTGGTGCTGGACGAGGTGTCCACCGGGCCGGTGCGGGGGTTCAAGGCAAGATCATCCGGTGGCGCAGCATGATCATGCAAGTTGAGTTGAAGCGCGGCGAACGGGTTGGGGACGTGATCAGGCGAGATTGGAGGCACAGGATGAGGCAGCTTGCCCGGACGCTGGCGCTGGCAGTGGCCATGACCGTGCCGGTGGCGGCAGAATCGACGGCATTGACCGGCACATTGGCCAAGATCGCCGAGACCGGTGGTATCGCCATTGGCTATCGCCAAGGTGAGTCGCCATTCTCGTTCGAGGATGTCGATGGCAGCGTCATCGGCTTTTCGATCGATCTGTGTCAGCGCGTGGTGGAGCGCATCCGCACAGAACTGGGCCGCGCCGACATTGTCGTTACCTATGTCGTGGCCACGCCGGCAACCCGGTTCATCCTGGTCAAGACAGGTGCCATTGATCTGGAATGCGCGGCCACCACCAATAATGCCGAGCGGCGGGAGATGGTTGAGTTCTCCTTTCCACATTTTCTCACCGCCACGCATGTGATGTCGCGTCGGGCGGACAGCATCGAGAGACTGCAGGATCTTGCGGGCCACACCGTTGCGGCGGCGTCGGGCACCGTCAATATCGAACAGTTGAATGCGCTCAACCGGGAGCAGAACCTCAATATTGCGGTGCTGCCTACCAAGAGCACTGCCGAGGCTTTCGATATGGTCGTCAGCGGCAGGGTTTCCGCCTTCGTGACGGACGGCATTCTGCTGGCGGCCAAGATCGCCGAAATGCCCGATCCGACGCTATATGCGCTGTCCAGCTACGCCCTCAGCCGGTCCGAGCCTTATGGCCTGCTGCTCAGACGCAATGATGACGCCTTCAAGGTCCTGGTCAACGAAACCCTGCGCGCCGTCTATCGCAGCGGCGACATCGATGTGCTGTATGCGAAGTGGTTTGCCTCGCCCATTCCACCGAGCGGCATCAATCTCAACCTGCCCATGTCCGCCGACATGGCAAAGGCCTTCAGTGATCCGGTGGAGTATTTGGAATAATGACCAGATCCTGGACGAGAACTATCGTGGCAGCCAGTCTGCTGGTGGCAAGCGCCGTCTGTGCCCGCGCCCAGGCGCCGGAGTCCACTTTGGCCCGCATTGCTGAAACCGGTACGCTGCGGATCGGCTACAGTCCCGATGCCGCACCGTTTTCCTATTTGCGGGCCGACGGCAAGGCGATCGGCTATTCCATCGATCTTTGTGAACGCATCGCCCAATTGCTGCAGCTGCAACTGGGTCTGGACAAGCTCGACATCGCCTATGTGCGCCGGACGCCCAGCGACCGCGTGGCGCTGCTGCAAGATGGCGAGATGGATATCGAATGCGTGGCCAGCACCAATAATGCGGAGCGGCGCAAAAGCGTGGCGTTCAGCTATCCCCATTTCGTGACGGCGGTGCGTTTTGCCGCGCTCAGGGCCGGGGGGCCGCGGGTGGTGGCGGACCTCAAGGGCCGGACCGTGGCCTCAACCTCAGGCACGACAGTCATCGGCAAACTCAATGCCACCAGCCGGGCGCAGGGCCTCAACATTGCCGTCATGCCGACGCCGGACCACGAGACCGGTTTTGCCCTGATGGCCACCGGCCGGGTTTCCGCCTTTGTCATGGATGGCATCTTGCTGTCCAATCTGGTGGCCAATGCGGAGCAACCCGAGCTCTATCAGCTGTCGCTGGACACGGTGGGTGTGGCAGAGCCCTACGGTCTGATGATGCGACGCGATGACGTTGCCTTCAAGGACGCGGTCAACGCCGCCCTGCTGGAAATCTTCACCACGGGCGAGATCGGGCCGATGTATGACAAGTGGTTCACCATGCCGATCGAGCCCCATGGGATCAACCTGCAGCTGCCGATGTCGGACGAGCTGGCGGCCGTGTTTGAAAATCCGGTCAAAGCAAGTGAATAGCCACGCATGATGAGGTGGGCCTGACAACAGGTTTCGCAACAAGGGAGGCGGTGGGCATCGCGCATTGCATTGCATTTGGCGACAATTGCGCGCGCCCTGCGGCAATCGATCTCGGTCCGGAGTTACCCGCTGTTAAGGCAAAGCCTTGATAGTGGTGCCAACGGGGTGTCGGGTTGCGTCAAGTCTGGTCCGGCACTCCCTCGGTTTGGCGCGCAGTCTGTTGCGGTGGTCGACGAGTCAAAGGTGAGAGTTTAGTGCCATGCGGCTGATTGTCGGCATTCTGATTGTGTTCGCCTGTGTCTTTGGCGGCTATGCGGCCATGGGCGGGCACCTGGAAGTGCTCTGGCAGCCGTGGGAATACGTGATCATTCTTGGGGCTGCCATCGGGGCATTCGTGATCGGCAATACCGGCCCTATCATCAAGGGCACAATGGGCGCCATGGGGACGCTGGTGAAAGGGCCCAAATACAACAAGGCCGCCTATGTCGAACTGCTGGCGATGCAGTTCAGTCTCTACAAGCTGGTACAGTCAAAGGGCATCCTGGCGCTTGAGCCGCACATTGAAAATCCGCATGAATCGACGCTGTTTGCGCGGTTTCCAACTTTCGCCAAAAATCACCACGCCGTGGAGTTCGTCTGCGATTACTTGCGCATGGTCACCTTGGGTTCCAACAATGTCCATGAGATGGAAGCCTTGATGGACGAGGAACTGGAGACCCACCATCAGGAACAGCATCGACTGGTCAGCGCGGTGCAGTCGCTCGCTGACGGTACGCCGGCTCTGGGCATTGTGGCCGCCGTGCTCGGCGTGATCAAGACGATGGGCGCCATTGCCGAGCCCCCTGAAGTGCTCGGCCACATGATCGGCGGCGCGCTGGTGGGGACGTTCTTTGGCGTTTTCGTGGCCTATGGCTTTTTCGGACCTATGGCGCAGTCGCTGGGCAATATGTATCAGGCCGAGTCCAAGTATTTCATGTCGTTGAAGGCAGGTCTTCTGGCCCACATTTCGGGTCAGGTTCCTGTCATGGCGGTCGAGTTCGCCCGCAAAGCGCTGCTGTCGGAAGATCGCCCCAGCTTCAACGAGATCGACGAAGTCATTTCGAACATGCCTGCCACCACCTGACGTCGAAAGAACACTGAATCATGGCCGGGTACGATCAGCCAATCATCATCAAGAAGGTCAAGAAGGCCGCCCATGGACACCATGGCGGTGCCTGGAAGATTGCCTATGCCGACTTCGTGACGGCGATGATGGCATTCTTCCTGCTGATGTGGTTGATCAGCATGACCACGCCCGAGCAGAAGGAGGGCCTGGCCGACTATTTTGCGCCATCCAATGTGTCGCTGTCGACCAGTGGATCCGGCGGCATGATGGGCGGGCAAGCGCTGGACGTCACGGGGGCCAAGATGGCGGGCTCTGCCGTCGAGGGCAAGCGCGACATCACCATGACGCCGGAAAGCCAGAGCCATGGCGCACCCAATTCCGAGGCCGGTGGACGCGACGGCGTCAAGGGCGAAGAAGCGGCGCAGGATGGTACAGCCAACGCTGAGCTGAAGGCCGCCAAGGATCGCGAATTCCACAGTGCGGCCGCCAGTATCCGGCAGGCCTGGCAGGAACTTCCCGACATTACCAGCATCCAGGACAACCTGTTGCTCGAAGTCACCGAAGAGGGGCTCGACATCCAGATCGTCGACCAGACCGGGCGCGCGATGTTCCCCGAGGGATCGAAGTATCCGACCGAGGATGCCCGGCAGGCCATCGCCGCACTGGGGCCGATCCTGCAGAGACTGTCCAACCAGATCACCATTTCGGGCCACACGGCGGCCGGCGGTGCCTATAGCAATCCGCGCTACGGCTCGTGGGAACTGTCGAGCGATCGGGCCAATGTGGTGCGCGCGCTGCTGGGCGAGTTCGGGCTGTCGGATGACCGGATCAGTTCGGTGATCGGCCGGTCGACCGCCGATCCGTTCTTCCCCAACGACCCCTATCAGGCGGCCAATGAGCGCATCAAGATCACCGTGCTCAACGAGGCGCCGCCGGTACCGGCCGATCTGGGGCTCTAGCGGCTACTGTTCCGGCTCCGTGGTAAAGAGCAGCGGATAGCCTTCGCTGCGCGCCATCTCGGTGGCGCGGGTGGCCTTTTCCTCGGCGATTTCCCTGGTGAAGACGGCGACCACGCAGGACCCCTTGGTATGGGCGGTCAGCATGATGAGGGAGGCCTGGGATTCGGGCACGCGGAACTCGGCCTTGAGCAGGCGCACGACAAAGGCGCGCGGGGTGAAATCATCATTGACCAGAATGACCTTGTGCAGCGGCGGGCGCGCGGTCTTGACGGTTGTCTGCGGACGGGTCTTGGTGCCAGTGTCGGCCATGGGGCGTCTCCTGTGCTGCGCAGTGTTTGGCGGCAGATGTGGAACACCCCGATGATATGGGGCGTTAGGCCCACAGCGTCAAATGGAGAATCACCATGCTCAAACTCCTCATCCTGCTGGTCATCATTGCCGTGGTTTCCGGTGCCCTGGGCTTTTCCGGACTGGCCGCCGGTGCGGCATTCCTGGCCAAGATCGTCTTTGCCATCATGCTGATCGGCATCGCCATCCTGGTGGGCATGGTGCTGCTGGGCATTGCCGCCTTCAGCTGACCTGAGACGCTAGAGGGCCAGCTTGAAGCCTTCGTGGCTGTTGCTGAATCCGAGCCGGACATAGAATCGGTGGGCATCCTTGCGGATCTTGTTGGAGGTCAGCTGGACATAGCTGCAGCCGGCCTCGCGGCAGCGTTCAATGGCCCATTGCACCATGGCAGCGCCATGGCCTGTGCCGCGCTGGTCAGCGCGAATATGGACGTTCTCCAGCATGCCGCGCTTCAGGCCGAAATTGACCAGGCCCGGGATGAAGCTGATCTGCAGCGTGCCGATGATCTCACCGGCACGTTCGGCCACGATCAGGCGCTGGTTGGGATCGGCCACAATTGTGTCAAGCGCGGCCAGATAGCGGGGATCGTCCAGCGTTTGAGGGTCGAGCGGGGGCGTGTCCGGGCCGCGCGCGTCGCCGGCGTGGCAGAGGCGGAGAATCGTCGCAATATCGTCTGGTCGGGCATCGCGGAAAGTCAGCTGGGTCATAGTGGGTCCGATACGGGCTTCAGGGCGCCTTGGGGCTGATCAGCCAGGCGAATCCCAGCACCAAAATTGCGATGAAAGCGGGTGCGAGGGCAAGCCAGGAGCCGACGGCCAGCAGGGCGCCCGTGCCGGCCCACATGATCGAGGAGAAGGCCTCGCTCAGCGTGGCGGCGCGGGAAGCGACCTGACGGCGACGGAACATGGACCGCTTGGCGACGACACGAAACCAGAGCTGAATGGCTGTCGCCGAACCGGCCGACAGGGCGGCGCAGAAGGCGGTGACCATGGCCATGGAGGGCGAGGCGATGGCCAGAAGCAACAATAGGGGCGCCAGCACCACGGCGATGACGGCCAGCACAGCCTCCACCTTGGCGACCAGCACGGTGCGGGCCCTTATTGGCGCGGTGGCGACCAGATCATGGGCATCCTCGCCGGATATTGCCAGCCATGCCAGGCCCCCGGCCAGTTGGCCCGACGCCATCACCAGCACCGGCACCACGACGACAAAGGCACCGGCATTGTTGCCGAAGTTCATCCATAGCAGCAGAGCAGGCGGCACCAGGTACAGCAGCTGCATCAGGGTCTGCGACATGAGCCAGGGGTCGCGCTGCAGCAGGCGCCATTCCTTGGATCGGAGCACCTGACGTTGCGAGGCGGGCCGGAAACTGCGGGTTGGGGCCCGGCGCTGGCTGCGCACGTGGCTAAGGCCGGATGCAGAAATGGCGTGATGCCCATAACTGGAGGCGGTGAGCAGGATCATGCCGAGCAAGGCGCCGAAGCCGATCGTCATCAGTAGGGCAAGAGCGGAGGCGTCGCCGAGCAGGGCCCGGGCGGGCAGCCAGACAGGACTGTCGAGGGGTGGCGCGGCGGCGACAATTTCGGCTGACTGAAACAGGGCGAAGCGAGACATGTTGCCGAAGTGCAGGATGGCTGCGGCCTGGATGCCGATGACAAAGCCGGCGCCGATAATGGCGGCGACGATCTGGGCAATGAGACGGGTGCGTTTGGGGCCGACGAAATGGAAGAGGCCAATGGTGACCGCAAGGGCCAGGGCGGTGGCGAGCGCGCCAAGCGCCAGGACCAGGCCATAGGCGCTCAACCAGTGGGGGCCGTCGAGCACGGCCAGCATGTTGATCAAGGGACTGACGAGCACCGCGGAGAGAGCGGCGGTGGCCAGGGCGACCGAGGCAGTACGGATGGCGAAGAGACGCCGTGAAGAGGCCGGCGACGACAGGATCAGGTCAAGGTCCGAGCGGGCATAGTAGACGCGGGTGATCGATTCCAGGGCCTGCGAGAGCATGACGGTCCAGAACAGCAGGCCGCTGCCGGTCAGCATGACGAGGGTGGCCTTGTCGGCAACGACGCCGGCCTTGACCCAGGGGGCGACGAGGCCGAAGGCCAGCAGATGCAGCAGGGCGACGACGACGGCGAGAAAGACCGCCAGGCCGATGCCGCGGGACCGACGCCCGCCCGTCAGCATGGCCAGGGTTTCGCGCCAGGCCAGGGTCAGCTCGTGGCGGGCAAACCAGGCCAGCGATGCCGGAGCCAGTGTCATGCTGCGGTGACGCCTTCTGTCGTCGCGCCTCGGGCGACGATATCGAGGAAGATATCTTCCAGGCTGGATTGCCGGCCCATGCGCTGGCGCAGCTCGGCCAGGGTGCCCTCGGCAACCAGACGCCCATCGGCAATGACGCCGATGCGTTCGGCCATGCGTTCGGCGACCTCGAGAATATGGGTCGTCATGATCACCGTGACGCCGGACCGGACCTTGTCGAGCAGGACATCCTTGACCTGCCGGGCCGAACCGGCGTCAAGGCCGGTAAGGGGTTCGTCAAGGATGATTAGCCTCGGGTCGTGCACCAGGGCACCGGCCAGGGCGACCTTTTGCAGCATGCCCTTGGAGAAGGCGCCACAGAGCTCGTTGGCATGGGGGCGCAGGCCCAGCCAGTCGATCAGCGTATCGGCCCTTGCCTGGGCCGTGGCGGCGTCGATCTGCCAGAGACCGGCGACGAATTGCAGATATTCCAGCGGCGTCAGCCGGTCGTAGACCATGGGCTCGTCGGAGACCCAGGCGGTGATGGCCTTGGCGGCGACGGGGTTACGGCGGGCGTCGATGCCAAAGATTGAAATGTCGCCGGCATCAGGCTGCAAGAGGCCCGCGACCATGCGCAGGATGGTGGTCTTGCCGGCGCCATTGGGGCCGAGCAGGGCGTAGAATTCGCCGGCGCGGACGGTGAGGTCCAGAGCGTTGACCACCGGGCGGTCGAAGCGCTTGCTCAGGCCAGTGATCGAGAGGGCTGGGTGGCTCATGAAGACGCTCCGGCGGAAAGGCCAGCGGAGCCTATCTGGCGGCCCTTTCCCGTCGATGAATCGGCAGCGTTAAGATTTGCCGCTTTCAGGCGTAGCGATCCAGCAAGGGGCGAGTCGGCGGTGCGGGGATGGCCCGCGCAACGGCCTGGGGCGGGGCGAGGCTGCCGCCGAAGATGACGGCGCTGTCATCGGGCGAGGTGACGGCTGCGGCACCCTTGGGGGCAGCAGGATCGATGAACTTCCTGGCGTCCGAAACGTCATCGCAGTTGCGGCAGACAAAGCCGTTGACGGAGATCGGGCGGGGGTAGTCAGCACTGATGGCCACAAGACACCTCGCGAATACTTGCCTAGTGTATTCGCCGGCGTATCGCAAAGCGTTACAGCCGCCCGTTCAATGCCGGGCGGCTGCAACATCATGGTTAACCAGAGCTTAAGCGACGGTCAGCTTGACGTCGACATTGCCGCGGGTGGCGTTGGAATAGGGGCAGACCGTATGGGCCTTTTCGACGAGCGCAACAGCGGCAGCATGATCCATGCCGGGAATGGTCACCTTGAGTTCGACGGCGATGTTGAAGCCGACGGCGCCTTCGTTGGCGTTTTCGCCGAAGGAGACGCTGGCGTCGATGGTGGTCTCGTCAGGCACCTTGATCTTGTCGCCGCGGGCGACCGCCTTGATGGCGCCGAGGAAGCAGGCGGAATAGCCCACGGCAAACAGCTGCTCGGGATTGGTGCCCGGACCGTCATTGCCGCCCATGGCCTTGGGGGTGTCCAGGGTCACCGAGAGACGATCGTCATCGGTCTTGCTGGTACCGGTGCGGCCGCCGGTGGTGTGGGCGTGGGCGGTGTAAATGGGGGACTTGATCATGGCAGAACTCCTGGGGTCGGCATTCGATGGAGGGTCAATAGCGCGCAATTCAATTGTGCGCAATATAAAAATGTGCGATAGATTTGGCCCATAGGCTTTGGACAATGACGGTGACGATGTGATGGCTCAGGACAATCCCCTCAAACTGGACTCCATGCTGTGCTTTGCCGTCTATGCGGCCGGGCACGCCTTTACCCGGTTCTACAAACCCCGCCTCGATGCCCTTGGCCTCACCTATCCGCAGTACCTGGTGTTTCTGGTGCTTTGGGAAAGCGATGATCTCACGGTCAAGGCGCTGGGGGACAAGTTGTTCCTCGATTCCGGCACGATCACGCCGCTGCTCAAGCGGCTGGAAGCCCGCGGCCTGGTGCGGCGGCAACGCGATGCCATGGATGAGCGCCAGGTGCGGATCCTGCTGACGGAGGCGGGCAGGGCGCTGCGGACGCAGGCGCTGGCCATCCCGCTCGCGGTGGGCACGGCGCTGGGCGGGGATGTCGCAGCGGCGGCGGCCATGCGCGAGGGGCTGCAAAAGTTGCGCGAACGGCTGGATGCGGCGCTGGAGGGGTAAGGCCCTATTGCGGCCCAACCGCATCCACGACACCGCCGTCACAGCCGCCGTCGGTGGGACGGGCGTCGAGCAGGCGTTCGGCAAAACTGTCCGAACCATCGATATCGCCGGTCAGGCCGATGGTCAGCTCATTGATGACACGGCGATTGCCATCCTCGATGCAGGATAGCCGCACGCGCTGGCCGGCGCCCGGGCCGAATGCCACGTCGAAGGCCGCGCGGATTTCGGCCTGGCCAAGCTGCCGGCCGACCGAGTCGGCGAACAAGGTGGCGACGGCGCTGGCATTGATGGCCTCGAGCATGGAAAGCGAGTCGGCGAAATAGACTTCGGCGTCGCCGTCATAGCAGGTGCCGTGCTTGATCCATTCATGGCGTTCCAGACCGGATTGAGTGCCGGGCATGGCCTCGGCCAGGGCCTGGGTCAGATCGGCTGAGAGGGCGGGCGCCGGCAGGTCCTGCCAGTCGCCTTCCTCGTCGGCGCGCACCGTTTCTGCATCGACACCGCAATAGTCACGCGAGCGCGGCTGCGGCCAGAGGCCATGCAGGGCAAAATTGCTGGCGTCGAAGCGCTCAGCGGTCTGGCTTTCGCATTCCGGCCGGTCCGGCCGCGTCTCGCAGAAGGCGGGCTGCCAGCTGATGGCCAGGACATATTGGGTGCGCTGCTGTGCCAGGGCTGGCGAGCAGACCAGGGTGATCAAGGCGATAGCAGATAGCAGGCGCATACGAATTCCCTACCTGAATTCAGCCAAACCCGGACACCCCACCCTCGGTCCCTCCCCATCGAGGGGCGGGATCAAGGGTGGGGTATCCATGTGCGCTACAGCGTGATGCGATAGAGACCGAAGCCGTCGGCATTGGTCTCGCCGGTGGCCTCGATCTTGATCGCCGTCACGTCATCGAGATGGTCGGCCGCCTTGGGGCCGGTGGCGAACAGCACGGTGGTGTCGCCAATCGGGGCCAGCGACCAGTTGCTGTCGGCCTTGGGGTCGATGGTGCCCTGCTCGATGATGTAGCGCACGATCAGGTCGCGATTGGTGTCGGGACCCTTGAAGACGATGACGCTGGAATCGATGCCGGGGAAAGTGCCGCCGCCGCCGGCGCGATAGTTGTTGGTGGCGACGACGAACTTTGCCGCCGGATCGATCGGCTCGCCATCAACCATGAGGTCGATGATGCGGTTGGCATCGGGGTTGAGGGTTTCCTTGCCGTCCGACGAGTATTTCGACGGCTGGGTGAGGTCGATCTGGTAGGTGACGCCGTCGATGACGTCGTAATTGTAGGACGGGAAGTCCGGGTTGATCAGCTCGGCATCGGTGGCGCCGGCCTCGATCTGGTTGAAGATGCCGGCCGAGCGTTCGAGCCAGTTCTTCACGTCAGCGCCGGTGATGACCACGGCCTGGATGGTGTTGGGATAAAGATAGAGATCGGCGACGTTCTTGATCGCGACCGGGCCGACCGGCACGTCGGTATAGTATTCGGGACCACCACGACCGCCGGCCTTGAAGGGGGCGGCGGCGGACAGGATGGGCAGGCCTTCCCATTCGGTGCCGGCCATCATCTGGGCGATGTACCAGGTCTGGGCCTGGCTGACGATCTGCACGGACGGATCGTCAGCGACCAGAGCGAAATAGGAGTAGAGCGGCGCGGCGGTTTCGCCGACGGCGCGGCGGATATAGTCGAGGGTTTCGTCATGCTCGGTCTGGGCGGCGGCGATCACCTCGGCCTCGTCCTCGACCAGCGGGGAAACCTTGCCCTCGACGCGCTCGGAAATGGGCCGGGCCTCTGACGTGTGCGAGGCAATGGTCCACTTGCCATCGGCGTCCTGCTCGAGCAGCAGGTCGATCAGGCCCATATGGCTGCCCCAGAAGCCGGCCATGACGGCAGGCTTGCCATTGAGGGTGCCGGCGGTGACGTCGGCGCCCTCGACGCCTTCATAGTCCGGGCCTGGGAAGACGAGATGCTGGTGGCCGGTGAGGACCACGTCCACGCCCTCGACGGCAGCCAGCTGCAGGGAGGCGTTCTCGGCGCCAGCAGTCTGGTCCGCGGCAATGCCGGAATGCGACAGCGCGACAATGATGTCGGCGCCTTCTTCGCGCATGCGGGGCACATAGGCCTCTGCCGTTTCAACGATGTCGCGGGTATTGACCTTGCCGGTCAGGTGGGTGGCGTCCCAGGTCATGATCTGGGGCGGCAGGAAGCCGATCAGGCCGACCTTGATGGTGCGCGTGGTGCCCGAGCCGTCGACCAGCTCCTTTTCGACGATGAGGTAGGGCTTGATATAGGTGGTGTCGGCCAGAGGCTCGGCCGCCAGGTCGCCGCGCACCAGATTGGCCGAGACGAAGGGAAATTCGGCACCGGCCAGGGCCTGGTCGAGGAAATCGAGGCCGTAGTTGAATTCGTGATTGCCCAGGGTGGCGGCGTCATAGCCCAAAGTGTTCATGGCAGCGATGATGGGGTGCACATTGCCGTCGAGGCCCTTTTCATAGGCCATATAGTCACCCATGGGATTGCCCTGGATGATGTCGCCATTGTCGACCAGCATGGAATTGCCGGCCTCGGCGCGGATCTCCTCGATGATCGCGGCGGTACGGGCGAGGCCCATCGTGTCATTGGGGGCGTCGGCATAATAGTCATAGGCAAAGACCGCGACGTGCAGATCGGTGGTCTCGAGGATGCGCAGATGGGCCTGGTTGGACTGGGCCATGGCGGCGAAAGGGTGCATGGCGGCCATGGCTCCGAGGCTGGCCGAACCGGCGAGGAAAGTGCGCCGCGAGATCTTGGGCAGGAAATTCATCGATCGTCTCCCTGAAACTGCAATGCATGAATGGGGTGTCCGGGGGCATTTGCTCCCAGACTGCCGAAGCGCAGTCCGGCCAGTGGCGCCGCAGGGGCGCAGACATGCTCTTGCCGTCAGGACGTGACGCGCGGATGACGGCGCTGGGCGAGGCTAGGAAGTTTTGATCGTCTGGTCAATTTGTGACAGTGGACAGGCAAGGGCGCCGCGCGGTCGCCGGACCGGACGGTTGAGCAAGTGAGCGGACCCCGAGGCGGCTGCCGCCTCTGGTAAATTTAAAAAATGAGACGATAGCCGCCTCGGGGCGCCGGTTTTTGGAACTGTTCGGCGGCGCGGGATCGCTCGTCCTCGCACGGCCGTCTCGGAACCTGTGGAAGAGGCAAAACCCCCACCCGGCCCACCCCACCACTGTTCGCCTGCAGGCCGCCCATGTGGGATGATGGGCATGAGTATGCGCGCGATTTTGCGGACGGGGATAAGTCGTGCCGCGACCGGCCGCCAGCGGAACTGTTTGCATCCGTGGCCCTTGTTGCTAGGAACATCATTCCACGGAGAAGTGCACAGCATGAAATGGCGCGGTCGGGAGCAGAGCTCGAATATTGAAGACCGGCGCAGCCAGGGGGGGAGCCGCATGGGCGGCAGTCCGTTCGGCAGCGGCGGCGGCTTTCGCATGCCCTCAGGCGGGGGTGGACGCCGCGGCGGCATGGGCAGCCTGATCGGCATTGTCGTGGTGCTGGGCCTGATCTGGCTGGTGACGGGGCAGAACCCGATCGACATGCTGATGGGTACGGGCAGCAGCACGACCAGCAGCAGCGCCAGCCGATCATCGAGCCAGGTGCCGGCCAGTGCCGAAGAAGAGGACCTGGTCGACTTTGTCGGCGTAGTGGTCAAGGAAACCGAGGACATGTGGACCGAGGTCTTCGCGGCGCAGAACGAGGACTATCCCGAGCCACCGGTGGTGCTGTTTTCGGGGCAGACCGATACGGCCTGCGGCCTGGCCGATGCGGCGACCGGGCCGTTCTACTGCCCGGGCGACGCCAAGGTCTATATCGACCTGAGCTTTTACGACGAGCTGCGCCAGCAGTTCGGGGCGCCGGGCGATTTCGCCCAGGCCTATGTGCTGGCCCATGAGGTGGGTCACCATATCCAGAACATTACCGGCGTGCTGCCCGACTTCAACCAGCGCCGGGCCAGCATGAGCGCGGATGAGGCCAATGCCTATTCGGTGCGGGTCGAGCTGCAGGCGGACTGCTATGCCGGCGTCTGGGCCAATTATGCCGGCCAGGAGGACCTGCTCGAGAATGGCGATATCGAGGAGGCACTGAACGCGGCCAACCAGATCGGCGACGATACGCTGCAGAAGCGCATGCAGGGCTTTGCCGTGCCCAAGACGTTCAACCATGGCACCTCGGCGCAGCGCAAGGCCTGGTTCGAGCGGGGCTACCAGTCCGGCAATCCGGGCGATTGCGATACGTTTTCGGGCGATGTCTAGACGTTGACCGCGGCCGCTGGGGCAGGCTCCAGCGGCCATTGATCGGCAGCATTGTGAACGGATCGGCCGGCGCCGCGTTGCTCCTGCAACGAAAAGGAGCCGCCATGCTGGGCAATCTGCGTCACCTATCCCTTGAATTCTTCACCGATGACGGCCGCTTCGCCAATAGCCGGCAGCCGGTGGTGATCTACAGGCAGGCACTGGCCCCCGATGCGGTTTCGGCCGAAGCGATGGAGGCCCTGTTCGACGGCAATGGCTGGCCCAGCCAGTGGCGCGCCGGGGTCTATGACTTCCACCACTATCATTCGAGCGCGCATGAATGCCTGGGGGTGGCGCGGGGATCGGCCCAGCTGCGGCTGGGCGGGCCGGCGGGGCGGGACTTTGCCGTGGCGGCGGGCGACGTGCTGGTGCTGCCGGCGGGCACGGCGCATCAAGCCGTGTCGGCCAGCGATGATTTCCTGGTGGTCGGCGCCTATCCGCCGGGGCAGGACTGGGACCTGCTGCGGGGAGAGGCTGGCGAACGCCCGGCCGCCGACGAGCGCATTGCCGCGGTGCCGCTGCCGGTGACCGACCCGGTGGGTGGAGCCGGCGGCGCCGTGCTGGAGAAATGGGCGTGAGCACAAGCCGGCCCATGGGTGGACAAGCGGGACGCGGCAGGCGATAGCGCTGGGTGAGATTGTCCCAGCGAGCAGCCTGTCCATGATCCCGCAGATTCTGCATTTCACCTGGAAGACCACCGAGCTGCCGCGCGAGATGGCGGATTATTACGGCAAGTGGCAGCGCCTGCATCCGGGCTGGGAGATCCGGCTGTGGACCGACGAGAGCATGCGGGCATTCGTGGCCGAGGCCTATCCCGAATTCCTGGCCATCTATGACAGCTATCCCAAGATGATCCAGCGGGCGGACGCGTTCCGCTATCTGGTGCTGGGCAGGCTGGGCGGGGTCTATGCCGATCTCGATGTCGAGCCCTTTGCGGCGATGACCCCGCTGCTCGAGCATGACGCGTTCCTCGGGATCGAGCCGCTCGAGCATATCTTTCCCGACCGCATCCATCAGGGCGTGCCGTTCCTGTTGACCAATGCCTTCATGGGCTCGGTGCCCGATCACCCGCTGTGGCAGGCGGTGATTGCGGCGCTGCCAAAACTGGTGGGGCAGGAGACGTTCTACGCCACGGGGCCGTCGATGATCACCGCCATGGTGCTGCGACTGCCAAAACAGCAGCGGCCGGTGCTGCTGCTGCCCGAGGTGTGGTCGCCGCTGCTGTCCAATGGCAAGCGCACGCGCAGCGATGCGGCGGCCCGGGAGATGCTGAGCGCGGTGGGGCAGGTGCTCGATGCGGGTGCGGTGGGGCGGCTGGTGTCGCATAAATGGATGACCACCTGGGTGCCCTGGCATATGCGGGCCAATCAGTGGGTCGACCTGCTGCAGGTGCCGACAGTGATCAAGTGGTGGTGGCGGGCGCGGCGGTATCCCCAACTGGCGGCGATGGCGATCCCCGATCCGATCACGCCCTATCTGGACCAGGCGCCAGAGCCGCTGAGCGCGCATCCACGCGTGCATGTGGCGGTGCGGCTGGGGTTGGGTGAGCTGGACGAGCAACTGGCACAGGCGCTGGCGCGGCTGGATTATCCGGCCGAGCAGCTGAGCGTGGCCTATCATGCCGATGCGGCAGGGGCGGCGGGGCTCAATGCCATGCTGGCGGCGCGGCCCGATGATGCAGAGTTTGTGCTGGTGCTGGACGGGCGCGTGCGCGACCTGCCGAGCGATGCCCTGATCCGCATGCTGGAAGCGCGGCGGCCGGTGGTGGCGGCCAGTTGCGTCGATGCTGAAGGGCATAATGCCGATGCGGGGCTGTTCCGCTACCGGCATGGCGGCAGCTTCAAGGTGCTCTACAAGGATGGCGGGGCCAGGGGTACGCTGCGCGGGGACCCGGCACACCGAGTCTATCTCACCGAGCAGAAGGTGTTCAGCGTCCTGCCGCTGGACGGGGTGGGGGAGAGCTTCGTGCTGATCCACCGCGACGTGCTGGCGGCGGGGGTGGGCTTCGCCGAAGCGCCGTACAAGCTGCATAGCGGCGGCGAGGGCCTGGCCATCATGGCGCGGGATGCCGGTTTTGAGGTGGCGGGCCTGCCGCAGCTCGAAGTGGTGCGGGTGGAATAAAGAAAAGGCGCCCTGCGGCGCCTTTTTTCATCAATCGGCCATGGCCGTCGGGGCGACATATTCGGGTCGCAGCGCCACACCCTTCTGGGTGCGGACATGGTTGAGGAAGCGCGTGAACAGATAGTGGCTGTCGCGCGGGCCGGGGCTGGCCTCGGGGTGGTACTGCACCGAAAAGATCGGCTTGCCATCAACGCTGAGGCCGGCATTGGACTGGTCGAACAGCGAGATATGGGTCTCGGTGACGCCCTTGGGCAGGCTGGTCTTGTCCACGGCAAAGCCGTGATTCATCGAGGTGATCTCGACCTTGCCGGTGGTCAGGTCCTTGACCGGATGGTTGGCGCCGTGATGGCCCTGGTGCATCTTGGAGGTGGTGGCGCCCAAAGCCAGGCCGAGCAGCTGGTGGCCGAGGCAAATGCCGAAGACCGGCTTGCCGGTCTGCAGCAGGGTCTGGATGGTGGGCACGGCATAGACGCCGGTGGCCGCCGGATCGCCGGGGCCATTGGACAGGAAAATGCCGTCGGGCTGATGGGCCATGATCTCTTCGGCGGTAGCGGTGGCCGGCACGACGGTGACGCGGGCGCCCTGATCGGCCAGGCAGCGCAGGATATTGCGCTTGGCGCCATAGTCGATGGCCACGACGTGGAATTCGGGATTGTCCAGCGTGCCATAGCCCTCGTTCCAGACCCAGCCGGTCTGGTCCCACTTATAGGTCTGGGCAGTGGTGACTTCCTTGGCGAGGTCGAGGCCTTCGAGGCCGGGGAAAGCCTTGAGCTCGGCCATGATCGAGGGCTCGTCGAAGTGGCCATCCTCGGCATGGGCGATGACGCCATTGGGCATGCCATGCTCGCGGATCAGGGCGGTCAGCGCACGGGTATCGATGCCGGTAATGCCGATGATGTTGCGCTTCTTGAGCCAGGCGTCGAGCTTTTCGGCGGCGCGATAGTTGGACGGGTTGGTGATGTCGGCCTTGAGCACGACGCCGCGGACGCCAGACAGGGCGGCCATGTTGACCGTCTCGATGTCCTCGTCATTGGCGCCGACATTGCCGATATGGGGGAAGGTGAAGGTGATGATCTGGCCGGCATAGGACGGATCGGTCAGCACTTCCTGGTAGCCGGTCATGGCGGTGTTGAAGCACACTTCGCCGGCGGCGTGGCCCACGGCCCCGATGCCGCGGCCTTCCAGGCGCGTACCGTCGGCAAGAATGAGCACTGCGGTCGCGGGGGATTGCTGCCAGCCGGTCACGGTGGGCCTCCAAAGTTGGTTTCAGGTGTTCGCACGGCCACCAGAAAAGCTGTCGCACTTTTCCTGACCCGCGCATCCGACGATGTCGATTGAGGCCTCCTATTAGAAGCCTCGTCGCCGTGGCGCAAGTGGCGGCGCAGGTTGATTGTGCCTATATGGGACCAGAAAACCACACAACAAGAGGATGAGACCCCATGCGCGAACAGTTCAGCGAAGGCCTCAAGACGGCGCTCAAGGCGCGCGACCAGCGCCGCACGGCGACGCTGCGGGCCATTACCGCGGCCATCCAGGACAAGGATATCGCCATCCGCCAGGAGAATCGCGGGCCGGCGACCAATGAGGAAATCCTCGCCATCGTGCAGAAGATGGTCAAGCAGCGCGAGGAGAGCTTTGCCATCTATGCGCAGGCCGGCCGGGCCGACCTGGCGACGGTGGAAAAGGAGGAGATCGACATCCTCAACGAGTTCCTGCCCAAGGGGCTGACCGAAGAAGAGGTCGATGCCGCCATCCAGGCCGCCATCGCCACGACCGGCGCCGAGGGCGCCAAGGACATGGGCAAGGTGATTGCCCAGCTCAAGCAGGACTATCCGGGCCGGATCGATTTCGGCAAGGCGAGCGGCAAGGTGCGCGCGGCGCTGGCCTGACTACTGGGCTGCCACCGCGTCGGCTGAAACCGGCGGGGTGGCGGGGCTGCGCTGCTCCCAGAGGTGGGAGACAATCGCGATCAGCGTCGCCAGCACCACGGTGGTCGTGCCGATCAGCGGCAGGACGCGGTAGCCGAGGCCAGAGGCGACCATGCTGCCGCCCAGGACGGCGCCAATGGCGATGCCGATATTGAAGCCGGTGGGAATGAGCGAGGAGGCCAGGTTGGGCGCGTCGGCGGCCCAGGCCAGGATGCGCGACTGCACCGGCGAGCCGAAGGCGAAGTTGATGCCGCCCCAGAGCACCACCATGACGGCCATGGCAACCGGCTGCGGTGCGACCAGGTAGAGGGCGGTATAGGTGAGCGCCTGCAGGCACAGGATGACGATGAGCGAGGGCATCAGGCGCCAATCGGCGAGGCGGCCGCCGATGAAGACGCCGATGGTGGCGCCGACGCCATAGAGCAGCAGGATCAAGGGCACGGTATTGACGCCCAGCCCGGTCACCTCGCGCAGCAGCGGGGCGATATAGGTGAACAGGCTATACTGACCGATCATCACCAGCATGACGATGAACAGCGAGGTGACGATCTGCTGGCGGGCCAGGGCCTTGAACTCGCGCCGGAAGCTGCCGCTGGTGGAAGCGGCGCCGGCGGTGGGCGGCAAGGCGACGGCAATGATCAGCGTGGCCACGAGGCCCAGCGCGCCGACGGCCCAGAAGGTGGCGCGCCAGCCAAAGGCATTGCCGATGGCGGTGCCGCCGGGGACACCCAGAATATTGGAGACGGTGAGACCCGACAGGATGAGGGCAACGGCAAAGCCGCGCTTGTCCTGGGGTACCAGGTTGAAGGCCACGACGGCGGCAATGCCGAAATAGGTGCCGTGCGCGACCGAGACGATGACGCGGGCCAGCATCAGCCATTCAAAGCTCGGCGCCAGGGCGCAGAGGGCCTGGCCCAGGGTAAAGACGGCGCCGAGCGCGAGAATCAGCGCCTTGCGGGAGACCTTCTTGGTGGCGACGGCGACGATGGGACCGCCAATGGCGATGCCGATGGCGTAGCCGGTGACCAGAAAGCCGGCGGTGGGAATGGAGATGCCCAGGCCCTCGGCGACCTCGGGCAAGACGCCGGCGATGACGAATTCGGCCGTGCCAAAGGCAAAGGCGGCGAGGAAGAGGGCGATCAGCGGCAGGGACATGGCACAAACCGCCAAAGGCGGGCCTCATTGGATGCCGCCTCAAACCACAGCCCCGCCGCTGCAGCAATCAACAAATTGCTCGTATCGCTATAGAAAAGCTGTAACGATGACCCGACGGGCGGGGGCCCGGCTGACGGCGCAGGCGATTGCGGCGCTGCAGGGTTTAAGGAGGCAGATATGACGGTATCGGGTAAGACCAAGCGGCGCTTTGCGCTGGCAACGGCACTGCGCGGGGTCTTGATGCTGCTGGCGGGGCTCTATGCGGTGATCTGGCCGACCGAGGCGCTGACCGTGCTGGTGCTGGCCGGCGGCATCCTGCTGGCGATCGATGGCGTGCTGGGCCTGTGGAGCCTGACCTTTGGCGGCGGCAGGAGCGGCAATTACTGGTTCGACGTCGCGAGCAATGCGCTGTCGCTGCTGCTGGGCGTGCTGATCCTGATCAGCCCGCTGCTGGCAACGATCTTTACGGTGACGGTGATGGCCACGCTGGTGGGCATCGTGGCGCTGGTGGTGGGGGTAATGCAGATCGTGGTCATCACCCGCGAGCGCGAGCACTATGCGCGGATCTGGCCGGTGGTGCTGTCGGGCGTGTCCTATGTGCTGCTCGGCCTGTTGTTCCTGTTTTTCCCGCTGCTGACCGCCTCGATCGGGGTGATCTTTGGCGGCGTGCTGCTGATCATGTTCTCGTTCGGCCTGTTTGGCTGGGCCTGGCGGCTGTATCAGCGCAGCAAGACGGTCTGATCAGCGATAGATGACGGCGACGCCGGCAACGGCGTCGTCCTGGCGATAGATCTCGGCGCCGGAAGGGATGGTGAGTTCGACAGAGCCGAAGCCATCCCAGCGCGGCGCCAGATCGGCGTCGGCGCCGATCGAGACGAAGCTGGCGGCGTCGAAGGGGACGTCTTCGCCCGGTGGCACCAGCGCGGCCTGCATGTTGGGGGAGGTGTCGCCGCAGGCCCGGGAAAAGGTGACGAGGTCGAATTGACCATCCGGCGCGGTGGCGCGCGAATGCTCGGTGACGGTGCAATCCGGAACCGTGCCGAGCAGCACCCAGAGCACCATGCCGATCGCCAGTGTCGGGCCGACCGTCAGACTCAGCAAAACAGCCAGGGGCATCCTGTTGCGGGCCATGCGGCTTACCTTGGTCAAGAGAGGTGACGCAGCGCGGCGAAGCCGTCACAGCGGCAATCTTACGCCATGCGGGCGGCCTCGGTCCAGCCTGGCGCCCGGCTTGACACGGTTGCTGGCTTTGAGTACATAACGTGAACACATGGCGGGGGGCGGTGGAGACATGGCCAAGTTGAATTGCTTGCCATTCCTGGTTCGCGCGGCTGCAATTTTCGGTATTTTTGCGGCCGTTTCCGGCTGTGTCGCCACAGGCACTCCCCGCGTGATGACTACCGCGTTCGATCCCCAGGCCGCATCATTCATCCATCAAGAGGGGCGCGCCAGGATCAGCGGGCAGGCCTTCATACGCCGGAACAACGGCGAGTTGCTGCGGGCGGTCGGGACGGATGTGGCCCTCATTCCGAGGACAGCCTATGCCGATGAACGGATCGCGGCGCTCTATGGAGACCGAAATCAGCTCCGCTGGGGCGCGCAAGTGCCGGAGACCGACCCGCGCTACACGCAATATATGCGCAAGACGGTCGCCAGTTCAGGCGGTTCCTTCAGTTTCGACCATGTGGCCGATGGCGCCTATTACGTCGTGGCGATGATCCATCTCCCGAGCGAGGTATTGTTTCAGCAGGTTCCCATTCTCGAGCGCGTCACTGTCGAGGGCGGCGAGAGCGTCCGGCTGGTGATGCGCGGATATTAGCTTTCGTTGTCTCTCCGGGGCCAACTGAAGCGTGGATAATCCAGCGCGATGTTGGTGACTTCGCCGCGGCCTGCGCCTATTTAGGGGCATGCGCTTTTCCGATCAGTTTCTGGACGAGATCCGTCAACGCCTGCCGATCACGCAGGTGGTGGGTCAGCACGTCATGTGGGACAAGCGCAAAAGCCAGCCGGCCAAGGGCGACATGTGGGCCTGCTGCCCGTTCCATGGCGAGAAAAGCCCGAGCTTTCACGCCGATGACCGGCGCGGCATCTATCACTGCTTTGGCTGCGGCGTGTCGGGCGACCATTTCAAGTTCCTGACCGAAAAAGCCGGGATGAGCTTTCCCGAGGCGGTGGAGCGGCTGGCGGAAATGGCCGGCGTGCCGATGCCGGCGCGCGACGAGCGGCAGGAACAGCGGGCGGCCGAGCGCAAGAGCCTGACCGATGTCATGGAACTGGCGACCAAGTATTTCGAGGCCGCGCTCAGCCACAATATCGGGGCGCGGGCACGCGGCTACCTGCTCGAGCGCGGCGTCTCGGCCCAGAGCCAGGCGCGGTTCCGCATCGGCTTTGCCCCAGACAGCCGCAACGGGCTCAAGGAGCATCTGGCGGCCAATGGCGTATCGGCGCAGGACATGATCGATACCGGCATGGTGGCGGTGCGCGAGAACGATCCGCTGCCCTATGACCGGTTCCGCAATCGCGTGATGTTCCCGATCATGGATTTCCGCGGCAAGGTGATCGCCTTTGGCGGGCGGGCGCTGTCGGCCGACGTGCCGGCCAAATATCTCAACTCACCCGAGACCGAACTGTTTCACAAGCGGCAGACGCTCTATAACGGGCAGGGGGCGCGGCAGGCGGCCCATGACGGCAGTACCATCGTGGTGGTGGAAGGCTATCTGGACGTGATCGCGGCGGTGGCGGCGGGCTTTGAGGGCACCGTGGCGCCGCTGGGCACCTCGCTGACCGAAGAGCACCTGCAATTGCTGTGGCGGATGAGTCCGGACCCGATCCTGTGCTTTGACGGCGACAAGGCCGGGCTCAAGGCGGCCGAGCGCTCGGCCGACATGGTGCTGCCCCATCTCAAGCCGGGCTATACCGTGCGGATCGCGACGCTGCCCGAGGGGCAGGACCCGGACGACCTGATCAAGGCGCAGGGGCGGGCAGCCTTTGCCGATGTGCTGGACCGGGCGCGGAGCCTGTCGGACATGATCTGGAGCATGGAGACGGGCGGACTGGTGCCCGAGACGCCCGAGGCGCGGGCGGCATTGCAGGCGCGGCTGCGCGAGCGGAGCAATTCGATCCAGGATTCCTCGGTGAAGTTTCACTACAGCCAGGCCTTCGACGAGAAGCTGCGGGCCTTTCTGGCGCCGGTGCGGCAGAACCGGTTCGAGCCGCGCAATGGCCAGCAGCGCTATGGCCAGAGCGGCGCCTATGGCTATCCACGCGGGGGCACGCCCCGGCTGGTGGTGTCGGACACGCTGCGCAATTCGCGGCTGCTCAAGCCGGGCGCCCTGGCGGACGCCACGCCGCGCGAAGCCGCCATCATTCTCAGCCTCGTCAATCACCCCGCTCTGGTGGAGGACAGTTTCGAGAATCTGGCCCATCTCGACTTCGAAACGCCGGCGGCGCAAAAAGTGATGAGCGAAATCCTCAGCCTGGTTGTGCGGCATCACGACATTTCGGCCGACGACCTGCGGGCGGCGCTGGGCGCCCGTGGCCATGGCCCGGCGATCGCCCGGATGGCCGATGTGCTGATGCGCCAAGGGGTGTGGCAGATCGCTTCGGAGATCGCCCTCGCCGATGCCCAGACCGGATTGAGTCATGCCCTGGCCTTGCATAACAAGAAAGTTCAGCTAAATAGGGAGCTGAAAGCAGCCGAAGCAGCGCTGGGCGAAGACCCGAGCGAAGAAACCTTTGAAAGGCTGCGAGACATCAAGAACCAGATTACCACTGTGGATGGCACAGAGGCATTGATCGAAGGCTTTGGTTCGTTATCGGGGCGCGCGACACGCAGTTTTTAGGGATTTTCTCTAAAAGCGGGCGCGTACGCGCGATTTCGCATATGATCATGCGAGATGTTCGAGACGGACCGGGTGGCTGCTGGCGTAACGCCTGAGTGACCAAACCTTTACCTTGCTTTGAGGAGTCACCACTTAAAGCCTTATTCGGACCCGGGCGCTGACGGGTTTCGACGGAGTACCAGATGGCCACCAAGGCAGCTACCAAGACCACCAAGGACAACGAGAAGCCGGAATCCGGCGCCCCAGAGGCGACGAACGACAGCCCGTTGCTCGACATTTCCGATGCCGCCGTCAAAAAGCTCATCAAGGTCGCCAAGAAGCGCGGCTATGTGACGTATGAAGAGCTCAATGCCGTGATGCCCTCGGACGAGGTCAGTTCCGAGCAGATCGAAGACTTCATGAGCATGTTCTCGGACATGGGCATCAATGTCGTCGACGAGGACGAGGTCGAAGAGACCGAAGTCGAAAAGGACGAGGAAGACCAGGGCCAGGAAGTGGCCCCGGCCACCGGCACGGCCGTCGCCAATACGTCGAACGCCAAATCGGGTTCGGACCGGACCGATGATCCGGTGCGGATGTATCTGCGCGAAATGGGCTCGGTGGAACTGCTCAGCCGCGAGGGCGAAATCGCCATCGCCAAGCGCATCGAGGCCGGTCGCGAGACCATGATCGAGGGCCTCTGCGAGTCGCCGCTGACCTTCCAGGCCATCATCATCTGGCGCGACCAGCTCGCCGAAGGCGAAATCCTGCTGCGCGACATCATCGACCTCGAAGCCACCTATGCCGGTCCGGACGCCAAGCAGGCGGCACCGGCCCCCGACATGGCCAGCCTGATCGCGCCCAAGACGGTCGAGAGCGCTGCCGAGCGGATCAAGGCGCAGCCGCGCCGTGCTGCGCCGTCGACCGGCGAAGACGGCGACTACGTCCCTGACGAGCCGCAGGCACCGCAGGACCCGGCGCCCGATGACGATGACGACGAGTTCGAGAACGCGCTGTCGCTGTCGGCGATGGAAGCCGAGCTCAAGCCGCAGGTCGTGGAAACCTTCGACCGCATCGCCACGGCCTATGGCAAGATGCGCCAGATCCAGGACCGCCACGCCCAGGACCTGAGCGCGACGGTCAGCGATGCCGACCGCAAGAAGATCGACGGGTTCCGCGCCGAAGTGATTGCCGACGTCAAGTCGCTGTCGCTCAACAATGGCCGTATCGAAAACCTGGTCGAGCAGCTCTACGACATCAACAAGCGGTTGGTGAAGCTGGAAGGCCGCCTGCTGCGCCTGGCCGAGAGCTATGGCGTCAAGCGCGAGAAGTTCCTCGAGAGCTATTACGGCCAGGAAGTGAACCCGGCCTGGGAAGCCAATCTGGCCGAGTTCGACGGCAAGGGCTGGGGCGAATTTGCCAAGCGCGAAGCCGACACGATCCGCGAAATCCGCGGCGACGTGGCGACGCTGGCGACTGAAGCCGGGCTCAATATCGGCGAATATCGCCGCATCGTGCACAAGGTGCAGAAGGGCGAGCGGGAAGCGGCCATCGCCAAGAAGGAAATGGTGGAAGCCAACCTTCGCCTGGTGATCTCGATTGCCAAGAAATATACCAATCGCGGCTTGCAGTTCCTCGATCTGATTCAGGAAGGCAATATCGGCCTGATGAAGGCGGTCGACAAGTTCGAGTATCGCCGCGGCTACAAGTTCTCGACCTATGCGACGTGGTGGATTCGCCAGGCGATCACCCGCTCGATCGCCGATCAGGCGCGCACCATCCGTATTCCGGTGCACATGATCGAGACGATCAACAAGATCGTGCGCACCAGCCGGCAGATGCTGCATGAAATTGGCCGCGAACCGACCCCCGAGGAGCTCAGCGAAAAGCTGCAGATGCCTCTGGACAAGGTGCGCAAGGTGCTCAAGATCGCCAAGGAGCCGATCAGCCTCGAGACGCCGATCGGCGACGAGGAAGATTCCAACCTGGGCGATTTCATCCAGGACGTGAATGCGATCCAGCCGATCGATGCGGCCATCCAGAGCAATCTGCGTGAGACCACGACGCGGGTGCTGGCATCGCTGACGCCACGCGAGGAGCGCGTGCTGCGCATGCGCTTCGGCATCGGCATGAATACCGACCATACGCTCGAGGAAGTGGGCCAGCAGTTCTCGGTGACGCGCGAGCGCATCCGGCAGATCGAGGCCAAGGCGCTGCGCAAGCTCAAGCATCCGAGCCGGAGCCGGAAACTGCGGAGTTTCCTCGACAACTAGGGCATGGACGATGCCGACGATCTCACGATTTTATGGCATCGTCATTCTCATGTACTGGAACGACCACGCGCCACCGCATTTTCATGCCCTTTATGGCGAGGATGAGGGGGTTGTCGCTCTCGACACTCTGGCGCTCATTCGCGGACATCTTCCCAATCGGGCGCTGAACATGGTGGTCGAATGGGCGGAACAGCACCGTCGGGAACTGGAAGAGGATTGGGAACTATGCCGATCTCGTCAAATGCCAAACAAGATCGCTCCGCTGGGATAGAGGCTGCCCTCAAGCCTGGCATTCCCTGGCATGTCACTGCAGTGCAACCTGCACCCGATTACACGTTCACGGTCGAATTCGCCGATGGCGTGAGCGGAACTGTTCGCATGGCCGGCATGATCCACGCCGATGATGCCGGCGTGTTCGCGGCGCTGCGCGATGTTGCGATGTTCATGCAGGCTTTCGTCAGCGAACATGGTGCCGTGACCTGGCCCGGCGAACTCGACCTGGCGCCGGACGCGATGTATGACGAGATCCGTGCCAAGGGCGAATGGGTGCTGTGAGCGCGGAAACCGACATCAAGGCGCCCCGCCTCAAGGTCACCGCGATCCGGGCGATTGTGCCGTTCAAGCTGGTGGTGACGTTTTCCGACGAGTCCTCGGGCACATTTGATGCGGCTGGAATGATCGGGGAGCGTGGCGAGGGCACCGAGCCGTTGCGCGACCGGCGGTTTTTTGGTTCGGTGGAACTGACCAATGGCGTGCCGACCTGGCCGAACCACTTCGACATCTCGCCAGCCTGGCTGCGCGAGGAAATGGAAAAACGCGGCGAGCTCAGGCTGCCGCTGCCGGTACGGCGCCGACGCTGACCGACACAAGAGGAGACGTGCCCATGTCGTTCTGGAAATCCCTGTTTGGTGGTGGCGCCGACACGAGCGCGCCTGCAGGCGACAAGGTGCTGGGTGAGGAAAGCTACAAGGGCTTTCTCATCAAGGCGATCGAGATGAAGGCCGGCAGCGAGCTGCAGCTGGCCGGCACGATCGAGAAAGAGAGTGGCGGAGAGCTCAGGAGCTACCGCTTCGTGCGGGCCGACCGCATGAGTTCGCGCGATGACGTGACTGCCCTGGCGCTGTCCAAGGGCAAGCAGATCATTGACGAACAGGGCGAGAAGATCTTCAGCTAGTTCGACCGACACAGATATTGACGCAGACTGGCGCCGGCGGACCGCAAGGGTTCGCGGGGCTGTCTGCCATACAGGAGAATAGACCCATGGCCAGAAAACCAACCGCCCGCAGTGAATTCGTGATGTTCGACGTGTTCTATGTCGATGGCAGCCAGCGCTCCAACCGCAAGGTGGACGGCAACCTGCTGGGGGGCCTCGACGGCGACGAGCCGGCCAAGGCAGCAATCGAAGAGCAGGACCGGCTGATTTCGGAGAAATCCGGCCTGCCGCCGCTCGAGATCAAGTCGATCAAGCGCTCGGGCAAGTAGCATGAGCGGGTTGCAGCTGGGACGCGCCGTGGAAGCTGCGGCGCAGCCGGAAGACGCCGTGCTCGATCCGGTGCCCAATCCGCATCCTGACATCGACTACGTGGCGCGCTATGTGGCGCCCGAGTTCACCTCGCTCTGCCCGGTGACCGGGCAGCCGGATTTTGCGCATCTGGTGATCGACTATATTCCCGACCAGTTGCTGGTCGAGTCCAAGTCGCTCAAGCTCTACCTGACGTCGTTCCGCAACCATGGCGCCTTCCATGAGGGCTGCACGATCGATATCGCCAAGAAGATCATCGCCACCATTGCGCCGCGCTGGCTGCGCATTGGCGGCTACTGGTATCCGCGCGGCGGGATCCCGATCGATGTGTTCTGGCAGACAGGGGCAGCGCCCGAGGGCGTCTGGATCCCCGACCAGGGCGTGCCGCCCTATCGCGGGCGGGGCTAGCCCGCCAGCGCCTTGTCGACGGCTGGCTTGACCACAGTGCCATAGAGCTCGATGGCCTGCATGACCTTGTCGTGCGGCAGCGTGCCGACGCTGAGCTGCAGGCCGAAGCGGTCATGCTTGAACCATTCGTGCTGGCGCAGGATCTTGTCGATGATCTCCTGCGGCGAGCCCATGAAATAGGCGCCGTCCGGCGCCGTTGCCGCGTCGAACTGGCCGCGCGTCGTCGGCGGCCAGCCGCGCTCCTTGCCGATGCGGTTCATGGCCGCGCTATGGGCTGGATAGGCCAGATCGCGGGCGTCCTGGCTGTCGGCGGCGATAAAGCCATGCGAGCTGATGCCGACGGGGAGCGTCCTGGGGTCGCGACCGACCTTGGTGGCGGTTTCGCGGTAGAAATCGACCAGGGGCGCGAACTGGCGCGGCTGGCCGCCGATGATGGCGATCATCAGAGGCAGGCCGTGAAAGGCAGCGCGGGCCACCGAATTGGGCGTGCCGCCCACGGCGATCCAGAGCGGGATCGGCTGCTGCACCGGCGCCGGATAGACGGCAATGCCGGGAATGGGCCTGGTGTGTTCGCCGCCTTGCCAGGTCACCTTGCCGCCCTCACGCAGCTTGAGCAGCATGTCGAGCTTTTCCTCGAACAGGCTGTCGTAATCGTTGAGGTCAAGGCCGAAGAGCGGAAAGCTCTCGATGAAGGAGCCGCGGCCGGCCATGATCTCGGCGCGGCCATTGCTCAGCAGGTCCAGGGTGGCGAATTGCTGCCAGACGCGGATCGGGTCTTCCGAGCTCAGCACCGTGACGGCGGTCGACAGACGAATGGACCTGGTGCGCGCCGCCGCGGCCGCGAGGATGGTCACCGGCGCAGAGGCGACGAAGTCGGGCCGGTGATGCTCGCCCAGGCCATAGAAGTCCAGCCCGAGCTGATCGGCCAGCTCGATCTCCTCAAGCAGGTCACGCAGCCGTTCGGCCGGGCTCTGCAGTGTCCCGCCATTGAGCGGGTCGGGGGTGTTTTCCGCGAAGGAGTAAAGTCCGAGTTCCATCTGGGTCGCTCCTGGTTGGGTGACAGATGGACTGTCGCAGGCGGGCGATCAAGAACGCACAGCGGTGTAACCGCGCGCCGGGGCGGCGCGCGGCACGGGGGCTCAGACGTTGCTGGCCGAGGGGGTATAGGCGAAGGGGGCTGGTGGCGCCTGTGCGGGCTCCGGAGCCTTTTCGCCGGCTGCCTTGTGGATTTCGCCGACCAAAGCCGGGTCAAGCTTGAGGCGGGAAGCCAGGGCATCGAGATAGGCGCGTTCGGCGGCGGTGTCGGCCGAAATGGCCACCAGCGAGGCGGCATAGATTTCGGTGGCGTGGGCGGGCGTGTCGGCGCGGGCGACGACGGCATTGATATCGAGGGGCGAGGAGAGTTCGTCGAAGACCCAGGCCTTTTCGGCGGATGAGAGATTCATCGATTCAAGCTTGCCGAAAATGGCATCCTTTTCATCGGCATCGATGCGGCCATCGGCCTTGGCAGCAGCGATCATGGCGCGCACCAGGGTCTTGCCGAGTTCCTCCTGGCCGGTGGCGTCCTCGGCGGCAGGAATGAAGGCGTCGCGCGCGGGGGCTGGAGCGGCGGCAGGGGCACCCTGCTGATTGTTCTGATAATTCTGCCAGGCATTGTAGGCGAGGCCGCCAACGGCTGCCACGGCGCCGAGCTTGACGGCATTGCCGGCGAGCTTGCCCAGCCCGCCACCGCTCAGCAGCATGCCCGCTGCCATGCCGGCGGCGCCGGTCATGGCGGTGCGCTGGGTATTGGGGTCGGTCTGGAGGGCTTTGAGGATCTGGTCGATGTTGAACATGGGGGCTCCCTTGGTGGTTGCCTGGTGACATGGGTAGCCGGGGCCAATGACGCAAGGCGTACTGCCGCGGCCGCAAGGTCGCAGGGCAGAAGACAAGAGAAGACCCCGGTGGGGCGACCGGGGCCTTCGTCGACGTCCCGGCGGGGGAGCCGAGACTTCGTTGACAGCAGATTACTGGGCAGGGGCAGCGGGAGCGGCTGCAGGGGCCTCAGTGGTCGTGCTGGTCGCGGGGGCGGCCGGCGCTGCAGCAGCAGGCTCAGCGGCCGGAGCCGTTTCGGTCATTGGCGTCGCATCAGCCGGAGCGGCTGGCGCTTCGGTCATTGGAGCAGGAGCGGTGGCTGGATCAGCCGGTGCTTCAACCGCTGGAGCGGTATTGCCGTCAACCGCGGTGCTCGGGCCCGAATTGGCCGAGAAAACGAGATAGCCGATGGCCAGCAGGGCCAGCACAACGATGATGCCGACAAACCAGCCCGTACCATTGCTTTCGCGGGTGTAGACGGTGCGGTTGCCATCCTTGGAATAGATGGTGTCGCGTTCTTGGGTAGCCATGATGGTGATCCTTTGTTGGAAACCTATGGCAGAAGAACGCGGGGTTTTTGGTTTTGTTCCGGCTTTGGTGATTGCCGATGACGATATTTTTACTGACTGATTCCGTTTTTTGAATCAACGCCTTAGAGGAATGACTGGCGCCAAGCTGCGTGGGTGGGCGTCGCGCCGCAGGTCCACTTGCCGCGGTTTTGACATGTTTGCCGCCCGCGGTCCCGCCAAACTGGCCCGAACAATAAAAAGGCCGGGCACTGGGCCCGGCCTTCTGAGGATCGATCGTGGTCGCGATTACTGCGCGGCGACGGTGATCAGCGGCGTGATGCGGCGAATGGTGACCCGACGGTTCTCGCGTTCGCCCGCCTCGGTGCGGATCTTGAGGTAGCGCTCGCCATAACCCTGGGTGGCCAGGTTTTCCGGCGGCACGCCGTAGAAGTCGGTGAGCAGGCGGGCCACGGTGGCGGCACGCGAGTCAGACAGCAGCAGGTTGGACGTGTCCGACCCGACCGCATCGGTGTGGCCTTCGATGAGGAAGGTTTCACCAGGATTGGTCGCAAGCAGCTGCAACATGGCATTGGCCACATTGGACAGGGTGCTCACCTGGTCACGGCTGATGGTGGCCGCACCGGTATCGAAGGTCAGGCCGCCGACTTCAAGCTTGCGCACGCTGTCGCGGACACGAGCCGACCGCTTGACCTCGTCGATGGAGTAGAGGCGCGTGACCTGTTCCACCGGTGGCTGGCTGAAGAAGGTCTGGACCTGGCGTTCGTCGGCATAGGCCGCGTCGAGCACATAATCCTGCACGGGGATGTTGAGGCGCAGGGGTGGCAGATCCTGGCCCGGGTCACGCCAGCTGACCAGTTCGTCATAATAGCGGTCGTCAAAGCTGGCCAGAATATATTCGCGGCCGGACGGGTCGAAGCGCGAGCGGCGCAGGACGTCGCCATTGCTGTTGCGTACGGTCACGATCTGGGTGCCATCAGGACGCGTAATGGTTTCACGGGTCCGGCCATTGCTCAGGTTTTCGTAGAAGATCTCGTCTTCCTGGGCATTGTAGTACCGGTCCGTATCCAGGCCCACCGAATTGACGATGAGCTGGGTGCCCACCTGCAGGATCACCTGGGTGATGAGGTCGCCACCGCTGACGCTGGCAACAGGCGCCTGTTCAATAACCGTCACATTGTTCTGCTGACCGATATTGTTCTGCGTATTGTTGGTGACGGTGGTGTTGTTGGTGATGTTGTTGACGTAGTTGTTGACGACGGTCTGGTTGACGGTGGTGTTTTCCGTCGCCGTCACTTCCGTGCCCTGTTCAGCGGCCAGCGAGACGGGCTCTTCAGCCGCAAAAGCGCGGATCGCGTCCGACTGGGCAGCGCTATCGGATTCCGGAGCAGCAGTGGGTTCGGCCGGGGCGGCCTCGACGGCGACTTCCGGATTGGCGGTACCCTCTGCTGCCGGGGCGGCATCGGAGTCCTTGGCGCTGTCAAGCACAGGCGCAACCTGCTCCTGCGTCACGCCTTCAGGCAGGGTCTCGATCAGTTCGACGGGCTGGTCGGTCGGGGCGACAGGCGCGGTTTCCACGGCAGGATCAATTGCCGGGTCGACGACAGCAGGGGCCACTTCCATATTGGGGACGACCGGCAGCTCGAGGCCATAATTGGCCAGGCAGGCGTTGACGTCGGTCATGCCAGCCTGGGCGCAGAGGTCGGCAATGGACTGCTGGGCAGCGGCCATCTGGGCCTGTGCGGCAGCCGGATCGCCACCCGCCATCATGTCGGCAATGGCGGCGTTATAGAGATCGACCTGAACCTGCAGCTCGGCAGAGATGTCCATGGCTGGCGCTTCAACCGGCGCGACTTCGGCAGCAGGAACCTCGGGGGCGACTTCTGGAGTCGCTTCAGGTGCGGGGGCGACCTGTTCGGCTGGAGCCGCTTCAGCTGCCGGGGCAGCTTCTTCGGCGGCAGGGGCTTCAGCGGCAGTTGCTGCAGCGGCAGCTTCTGCATCGGCAGCAGCCTGGGCTTCGGCAGCCTGGGCATCGCTTGCAGCCTGGGCCTCCGCGTCAGCGGCAGCCTGAGCATCGGCTGCGGCCTGAGCGTCGGCAGCGGCCTGGGCATCAGCGGCGGCCTGGGCGTCGGCAGCAGCCTGCGCCTCAGCGGCAGCCTGGGCCTCGGCGGCAGCAGCGGCGGCGGCATCGGCATCAGGTGCGGGCGCTTCTACCGGCGCGGCCTCAGGGGCCGGGGCGACTTCAGGAGCGGGAGCAACCTCTGGTGCCGGAGCGGATATCGCGGCAATGCACTCGTCGATGCTGGCATAGCCGGCGACGATGCACAGTTCGGTCAGCGTTCCCTGGGCGGCCTCGAGGGCGGCAGCGTCACCGGATGCCTGGGCAGCGGCATAGGCCTGATAGGCGGCCACGAGGTTGCCGTCCTGAGCGCGGACAGACAGCGGGAGCATGGCCATCAGGCCGATGCTGGTACCAGTAAGGAGCCAGTTTCTAAGGCGCATTGTTTTTCCTTCATACGATGGGCGATTGGGCCAAGCATCGCGGCAGCACCCTGAACGCAGTCTGAACAGGTCTGAGGCGCCGTGATGTAGTGTGAAATCCCCGCAAGTCCAGAACGTCTGGGCCGGGGCATGGTTCCCACGTCTCCCCGTGCATCACTGGCAGCCCGATGATGGCGCGAATGGGGCGACTGGACGGATTGGCAGGGGACTGCGCTAGTGGGGCGGCGATTCCCCATGCTAGGCCCGACAGATGCAACAAGCGATCGAAACCCTTTCCATTTCCACCCAGGGGCAGGGGCTCTACGAGTTCACCGCCGCGGTGGAGAAATTCGTGGCCAATGCCGATGTCGAGACGGGACTGCTGACCGTGTTTGTGCGGCATACCTCGTGCTCGCTGCTGATCCAGGAAAATGCCGATGCCGACGTCAAGAGGGACCTCGAAGGCTTCTTTGGCCGGCTGGTCCCCGAGGGCATGGACTGGCTGGTGCACACCACCGAGGGGCCCGACGACATGCCTGGTCATATCAAGGCGGCGCTGACGCAGACCTCGATCGGCATTCCGATCAGCGAGGGCGTGCCGGTATTCGGCACCTGGCAGGGCATCTATCTTTACGAGCACCGCAGCCGGCCGCACCGCCGCGACGTGGTGCTGCACCTGATTGGAGACAGGTAGTGGAGCTCATTGCGCAATACTGGCCCTTCGTGGCCGGGCTGATGGTGACCGGCGTGGTGTCGGGCATAGCCGCGGGCCTGCTGGGCATCGGGGGCGGGGCGATCATCGTGCCGGCTTTGGGTACGGCGCTGTCGGTGATGGGCTATGATTCCGATGTCGTGCAGCATGTGGCGGTAGGCACGTCGCTGGCCATTATCATTCCGACCGGCATTGTCAGCGCGCGCTCGCATTACAGGCGCGGGGCGCTCGACGTGGCGACGCTGCGGCTCTGGGTGCCGTTCATCGTGGCGGGCACCTTTATCGGTGGCCTCGTGGCGGGGTTCTTCTCCGGCGATGTGCTGCGCGTGGTCTTTGCGGTGATGGCCTTTCTGATCGCCGCCAATATCGTCTTCGGCTTCCAGACCAAGATGATGGGGCATCTGCACGGGTCGGCCGTGACGCACCGGATTTCGGCCAGCGTGGTGGGCTTCATCTCGGCGCTGATGGGCATCGGGGGCGGTTCGCTGAGCGTGCCAACGCTGGTGGCCTTCGGCGCCAGCATGCATGCGGCGGTGGGCACATCGGCAGCGATCGGGGTGGCGATCGCGGTGTCAGGGACGCTGGGCTTCGTGCTGTCGGGCTGGGGCGTGGCGGGGCTGCCGCCGCTGAGCCTGGGTTATGTCAACCTGGTGGCGCTGGCCCTGGTGGCCGTGCTGGCGGCGCTGTGTGCGCCGCTGGGCGCAGCGCTGGCGCATCGGCTGAACCAGCAGACGCTGAAATATGTGTTCGCCGGATTCCTGGTGCTGGTCGGGCTCAACATGGTCTGGAAAGTGCTGGCCGGCTAGTCCAGGTTTTGTCGCGTTTTCGAACCGCAAAGCGGGACCACTTTTGCTGAAAGCGCTTCAGGAGGGTTGGTGGGGACGGTTGACTACGGCGATTCCGTCCGCCCCCACCGCCCAAGCCCCCTCAAGGAGGGGTATTGGAACGTTTATTTCTTGTCGTCAGCCAGTTCCCACTGCACGCTGACATTGATGGCAAAGCTCAATTCGCCGGCTTCCACCGGTACCTTGGCGCTGTCTGCCATCTCGGCTCGAGCATACATGGGGTAGGGCTGGGGATCATTGAAGCCCTGCGTCTCGGAAATCGACACAATCTCGTCGAGCGCGCTGCCGGCGGCGCTGGCATAGAGCTTGGCCTTGGCCTGGGCATCGGCAAAGGCGGCCTCGCGGGCCTTGTTGTAGAGCTCGCTCGGATCGGCCACCGAGAAGCTGACGCCGTTGACGGTATTGGCGCCGACGGTCACCGACTGGTCGAGAATGGTGCCGAGGGTGTCGAGCTGGCGCACCTTGACGGTGACGGTATTGCTGACCTGGTAGCCGTTGATCTTGGGCGGCAGGGTGTAGCCATTGGCATCGCGATCTTCGGAATAGACATAGTTGGGATTGACCGAGAAGCCGGAGGTCTGGATGTCGCGGGCTTCAATGCCGGTGCCCTTGAGGGCGGCGATCAGCTCGGCCATGGCGGCGGTATTGGCGTCGAGTGCTTCGCGGGCCGTGGCGCCCTGGGTGGTGACGCCGGAGGTGACCATGGCCATGTCAGGGGCAGCCGCGACTTCGCCGCGCCCCTCGATGGAGATGGTGCCGGCATAGGCGGGCAGGGTCAAACCGGCAAGCAGGGCAAAGGGAATGAGGGCAGTGAAGCGACGCATTGAAATGACTCCATCACAGGATTGGGCGACTAATCTGCAGCCAATGCGTCAGTAATGGGGCGGTGATGAACCTGAGTTGAACGGGGTTGTGGATGGGTGTTCACAATCGTCCGCGGCGCAAAAGTATGATTTATGACCAAGGTAGCGCTTGCGCGCTTTGGTCCGGGTGGGGTAGTCACGAGGCCTAGTAGCGGGAGGCGGCAGGATGAGCGACATGGACTATCCGGACGGCATTCTGGTAGGCCGCGCGCGCGTGCCGGGCCACGACCATCCGCGCATCGTGACGGTGCGCGACGGCAATGTGTGCGATATCACCGCCCCAGGCATGGCCACGGTGCGCGACATCGCCGAGAGCGGCCGCGCGGCTGAACATGTGCGGGACGCGACCGGGACAATTGTCGGTTCGGCCGAGACAATCCTGGCCAACAGCATGGCCGGCAAGACCGACCTGAGCCAGCCGAGCCTGTTGTCTCCCGTGGATCTGCAGGCCATCAAGGCATCGGGCGTCACCTTTGTCGTTTCGCTGCTGGAAAGAGTAATCGAAGAACAGGCCCGCGGGGACAAGTCGCGTGCCGATGCGCTGCGCAGCGAGATCCTGGCACTGATCGGCATGGATCTGAGCGAACTGGTACCGGGCTCGGAGACGGCGGCCAAGGTCAAGGCGGCGCTGATCGCCAAGGGCGTGTGGAGCCAGTATCTTGAGGTCGGCATCGGGCCTGACGCGGAAATCTTCACCAAGAGCCAGCCGATGAGTTCGGTGGGCCATGGCGCCGAGGTGGGGCTGCATCCGAGCTCGAGCTGGAACAATCCGGAGCCCGAGGTGGCGCTGCTGGTGACCAGCCGGGGCGAGATCATCGGCGCCACGCTGGGCAATGACGTCAATCTGCGCGACGTCGAGGGCCGCTCGGCGCTGCTGCTGGGCAAGGCCAAGGACAATAATGCCTCCGCCTCGCTGGGGCCGTTCGTGCGGCTGTTCGACGGCGATTTCAGCCTCGAGACCATCAAGCAGGCCGAGATCGCGCTGCGCGTCGAGGGCGAAGACGGCTTCGTGCTGGACGGGCATTCGTCGATGAGCCAGATTTCGCGCACGCCGGAATCGCTGGTCGCGGCGACCGTGGGCCCGCATCATCAATATCCCGACGGGCTGGTGCTCTATCTGGGCACCATGTTTGCCCCGGTGCAGGATCGCGGCGGCGCCGGCATGGGCTTTACCCACAGACTGGGCGACATGGTCTCGATCTCGACACCGAGCCTGGGCACCCTATCTAACAGGGTGAACCTCTCCACCCAATGTCCGCCCTGGACCTATGGCGCCAGCCAGCTGCTGCGTGACCTGGCCAGCGCGAACCTCCTTTAGACCCTTACCCGAAAGGCATCAAAATGGCTGAACTGCACAAGAACCTCATCAACGGGGAATGGGTTGGCGCGGACGGCGTCGAGAACATCAATCCCTCCAATATCAATGAAGTCGTGGGCGTCTATGCGCGGGCCACCGCCGAAGACACCAAGCAGGCCATTGCGGCTGCCAAGGCAGCCTTCCCGGCCTGGTCGCGCTCGGGCATTCTCGAACGCCACGCGATCCTCTCCAAGGCCAGCCAGGAAATCCTGGCGCGCAAGGCCGAGCTGGGCGAGCTGCTGAGCCGGGAAGAGGGCAAGACCCTGCCCGAAGGCATTGGCGAAGTGACCCGCGCGGCGCAGATCTTCGACTTCTTTGCCGGCGAAGTGCTGCGGCTGGCGGGCGAAGTGCTGCCATCGGTTCGCCCCGGCGTGGGCGTGGAAATCACCCGCGAGCCCATCGGGGTGATCGGCATCATCACGCCGTGGAACTTCCCGATCGCCATTCCGACCTGGAAAATGGCGCCGGCCATTGCCTATGGCAATACGGTGGTGATCAAGCCGGCCGACCTGGTGCCGGGCTCGACCTGGGCGATCGTGGACATCCTGCATCGCGCCGGCCTGCCGCATGGCGTGGTCAACCTGGTGATGGGCAAGGGCTCGGTGGTCGGGCAGACCATGCTGGAGAGCAAGGACGTCAATGCCATCAGCTTTACCGGCTCGGTGGGCACGGGCAAGCGCGTGGCCGCCGCCTCGATCGAGGTGGGCCGCAAGTTCCAGCTCGAAATGGGCGGCAAGAACCCCACCGTGGTGCTGGACGACGCCGACCTCAAGGTCGCTGTCGAGAGCGTGGCGCAGTCGGCCTTCTTCTCGACCGGGCAGCGCTGCACGGCCAGCTCGCGCGTCATCGTCACCGAGGGCATCCATGACGCCTTCGTCGATGCGCTGTGCGAACGCACCAAGAATCTGCGGGTCGGCGATGCGCTGGACAAGAATACGGAAATCGGCCCGGTGGTCGATCCCGGCCAGCTCAAGCAGGACATGGATTACATCGCCATCGGCCAGGCCGAAGGCGCGACGCTGCGCGTTGGCGGCAACCGGGTGAATGCCCCGACCGAGGGCTATTTCCTGCAGCCGACGCTGTTCACCGAGGCGACCAACCAGATGCGCATCAGCCGCGAAGAGATCTTCGGGCCGGTGGCCTCGGTCATTCGCGTCAAGAACTACGAAGAGGCGCTGGCGACGGCCAACGATACCGAATTCGGCCTCAGCGCCGGCATCGTCACCACCTCGCTCAAATATGCCACCCACTTCAAGCGCAATGCGGAAGCCGGCATGGTGATGGTCAATGTGCCGACCGCGGGCGTGGATTTCCACGTGCCGTTCGGCGGCCGCAAGGGCTCGAGCTATGGCTCGCGCGAGCAGGGCAAGTATGCCGCCGAGTTCTTCACGGTGGTCAAGACGGCCTATACCGCTGCCGGCTAAGTCTCTGCAGCAACGCCCCTTTTCAGACGGCCCATGGCGCAAGCCATGGGCCGTTTGTGTTAGTGCAGGTTGACGGCGCGGGACAGGGACTGGCGGCCAAAGAGGGCGCAGAGCTTGAAGATGCCCAGCTCGATCTGGGCCTCGTCGCAGAGCGAAAAGCTCAGGCGCAGGCTGTTGCGGCCGCTGTCATCGGGAAAGAAGGCGGCGCCGGGGACGAAGGCGACGTCCTGGGCAAGGGCCTGATCGAGCAGCGCGCCAGCGTCGAGATGGGCGGGCAGCTCGAGCCAGATGAACATGCCGCCTTCGGGCTTTTTCCAATGCAGTCCGGGCGGGGCATAGCGCTGCAGCGCCGCCAGCATGGCGTCGCGCCTGGTGCGGTAGACACTGCGGATGGCGGCGATCTGGGCGTCGAGACCAGCCAGGGCCACCTGGTGCATGACCAGCTGGTTGATGCTGGCGGTATGCAGATCGGCGCCCTGCTTGAGCAGGGTCAGCTTGCGGATCAGGGCGGCGGGGCCGCAGACCCAGCCGACGCGCAGGCCGGGCGACAGGGTCTTGGAGAAACTGCCGCAATAGAGCGTGCGCATGGTCTCCATGCCACCGGCGGCGGCATCGAGCGCGGCGATGGCGGGCAGGGGCTCGCCGTCATAGCGCAGGGCGGCATAGGCGCCGTCCTCGACCACGATGGCATTGAGGGCGCGGGCGGAGTCGAGCGCCTGCTGCCGGGCGGCAAGGCCCATGGTCAGCCCGGTGGGATTGGCGAAGTCGGGGGTGAGATAGAGCAGGCGCGGGGCGTCGGCACCGACCGGCTGGGGCGCGTCGAGGCCGGCAAAGCGGGCCTCATAGGCGGCAAAGGCCTGCAGCGCGCCCAGATAGGTGGGGCGGGCGGTGAGCACGGTGCTGCCCGGATCGATCAGCAATTTGCCAATCAGATCAAGCGCCTGCTGGGAGCCGGTGGTGACAAGGATATTGTCGGCCCGGGCCGGTACGCCCAGGGCCTGCATGTGCTCGGCGAGAAACAGGCGCAGCGGCGCATAGCCCTCGGTAGTGGAATATTGCAGCGCCTCACGGGCGATCTGCGGGCCGCCAAAGGCGTGCAGGCAGGCGCCCTGGAACAGGCCGATATTGAACAGAGCCGGATCGGGAATGCCGCCGGCAAAGGAGATCATCGAGGGCTTGCCGACCAGCTTGAGCAGTTCGCGGATTTCCGACGCCTTGAGGCTCCGGGCGCGGCTGGAGAGGCGAAAATCGGGCTGGTGCATTTGTATCCTCCTCAATCGATATGAATGATACAATCATCTCCATATTGTTATGTCAATCGTATTGACCTTGTTATGCGGCGGACATAAGAATCGCTGCCGTCCGGCGGGAATTGCCGGCCAGAGCGGTATCGATGCCGCGGAAATGCGGGATGGGTCCGATTATAGCAGCGCCCGCCTGGGCGGGGAAAAGGGGCGTGATGAGTCTGGTGAGTGACTACAGGGTGGCAGCGCCCGCGGTGGCGGTGGCCCATTTCAGCCAGCTTCTGGCGCTGGAGACCGATTGCGCCGATGTGCAGGCGTGCCTGGGCAGTGGCGATGTCGACTTCGTGTTGCTGCATGTGGTCGGGTCGGCGCAGGCCTTTGCCCGGCGGCATGTGCCGGGGGCGCTGCACCTGCCGCATCGGCAGATCACGGCCGAACGGATGGCGGCCTGGCCGGACGAGACGCTGTTCGTGGTCTATTGCGCCGGGCCGCACTGCAATGGCGCCGACCAGGCGGCGCTCAAGCTGGCGCGGCTGGGGCGGAGGGTCAAGCTGATGATCGGCGGCCTGGCCGGCTGGGCCGATGAGGGTTTTGCCTTTGGCACGACGTTCGATGGGGCATGACCGATGGCGCGAATGCGTTAGCACACTGTTAACCTTGAGCGCAGCATGGGGCACCTTGGTGAGAGCATGGACAGGGCCAGGCACTTGCACAATACTGACATGCCATGAGTGATACAATTTCTGAAGTTAAAGATACAATGCAGATGGCGGACACGGATCTGCCGGTGCATGAGCGGCTGGCCAGTGCCGTGGAGGCCGCGATTGCGGCCGGGCAGTTTCGCGCCGGCGAGCGGTTGCCGACGCATCGGCAGCTGGCGCAGCAGTTCGCGGTATCGATCGGCAGCGTCACGCGGGCGATCGATGCGCTGAGCGCGCGCGGCGTGGTGCGGGGCGAGATCGGCCGCGGCACCTTCGTGCTGGAACAGGACAATGCCGACGATGGCGGGGTGGTGGACCTGACCATCAATGCGCCGCCGCCGGTGATTGCCCTGGCGCGGCTCAATGCGGCCAGCCTCATCGCCAACCGGTCGGCGCTGGCGCTGGCGCATGGCGGCTATGTCGACCCCAGCGGCACCGAGCGGCAGCGCACGGTGATCGCCGGCTGGATCAGCCAGACGCGCACGCCGCTGCGGGCCGAGGATATCCTGCTCTGCAATGGCGCGCAGCAGGGGCTGCACCTGGCCTTTGCCGTGCTGCAACCGCGCTCGCGCGTGATCCTGACCGAAAGGGCGACCTTTCCCGGCGCGCTGGCGGCGGCGGCCAATCTGGGCATGACCATGGCGCCGGTCGCGGTGGATGGCGAGGGCATGCTGCCGGCGGCGCTGGACCAGGCGCTGCGCGAGACCGGGGCCAAGATCATCTATACGACGCCGGTGTGCCAGAACCCGCTGGGTTTCGAGACCGGGCCGGCGCGGCGGCGCGAGATCGCGGCTTTGGCTGCACGGCATGAGGCGATGATCGTCGAGGACGACATCTATGGGATCTATGCGGCCAAGGGCCGGCTGACCTATCGCGAATTGCTGCCCGAGCGGGTGATCTATGTGACGAGCCTGTCGAAAAGCGTGACGCCGCTGGTGCGCGAGGGGGTGATCGCGCCGCCGCCCGCGCTGATGGCGGCGGTGCGCAAGCGATTGCGGGCGGAATGCTGGGGCCTGCCGCCCTATATCGGCGAGCTGGCGGCGGCGATGATCGAGACCGGGCTGGCGGGCGAGGCGGCCGGGGTGCTGCGGGACGAGGCGAAGGCGCGGCTGGCGCTGACGCAGCGGATGCTGGGCCTGGCCCATGTGCCGATGCCCGAGGGGGCGCCGCATGTCTGGCTGGCAATGGATCCGCTCAAGGCCGAGCAGTTTGCCCGCCGCGCCAGCGAGGCCGGCGTGCGCATTACCCCGCCCTCGGCCACCCAGGTGGGCGATGCGCCGGTGGAGGGGGTGCGACTGTGCATCATGGCGCCGCCGGTGCGGCCCATGCTGGCCCGGGCGCTGACCGTGCTGGCCGGGATATTGGGCAGCGACGAGGACGTGGTGGTCTAGGGGCGGGGCAGAGCCTGGCCCTCGGGGGTCGTGGTTCGGCTCTGGCGGCGCAAGATGGGCTGCCGGGCGTGCCTGCCGGTAATGCGCCATGCTGCCTTGGAATTGCCCGGCGGCTCATCTAGATTCGGCCGCAGTCAAACCGAAGAGGAGCCACCATGAAGAAGCTTGCCCCCATTGCCCTGATCCTGGTCAGCGCGCTGTCGATCTCAGCCTGCACCACAACGCAACGGACTGTTTCGGGCGCGGCCATCGGGGGCGCCGGTGGCGCGCTGGTGGGTGGCGCTGTCGGCGGCTATGGCGGCGCCATTGTCGGCGGTGCCGGCGGTGCGGCGGCCGGCGCACTGCTCGCCAACAGCACGCGCTAGTCCAAAGCCATCACGTCGAGATGCCCCAGCGTTGGTCGTCTGGGGCATTTCCAATTGTGGCAGTGTGTCCCCGCCGACGGTCCTGGACCTTCCGCGTCCGGCAGGCGGCCTTGGGCGGAGACGGCACCCGCCGGCTCTGGTGACTCGGCTACCCGCACTGGTTTCACCAGTCGGCATTGTGACCGCGCGTGTCGACATGCACGAAGCTTGGATAGGTGCCAATGCCACCGGTAAAGGTGCCGTCGCTGCGCATCTGTCGAAGCGCTGCCGCCCAGTCGGCCGGACCTGAATTGGACTTGACGTAAAAGTCGATGGCCCTGAATTCCACGTGCTGGCTGGCCGCGGCGCCGGCGATGGCCTTGTTGTAAGCCGGGCTGCGATAGGCGCTGAGCGTGGTGATGGGCGCGCCCATGACATCGCGCAGCCGATCAATGACGCGCGCCGTGGCGTCGATATTGTTCCAGAGTTCGCGCGGCGGCTTGGTGTTCAGACCGAAGGCCGCGCTGTTTGGATTGGTTTGCTGGCTTCCCATTATGAGGAATTCATAGGGCTTGAAATTCTTCAGGCCAAGACTCTGGATATGGGACGAGAAGGCGGCGTCATAATCGGTCTCGGCTGTCGGGGCGGCCGGCGGTGTTCCCGAGGGTGGCATTCCCGCCGGCGGGGGGCTGACAGGCGGCGCGGCAGACGCATCATCATCCAGCCCGGTTGAGACGGTCATCTTGAGATTGCCCAAGGTCACCGCTTCGCTACGGAACAGGGCGCGCTCGGCGGCCCGGCGCTTGACGAGCCCGGCCAGTACGGTCTTGACGCCATTGATCGTGCCATAGACCCAGCGGGTGAACTCGTTGGAGGCACCCTCCATGTCGCCGGCATTGAGCTTGCGCAGCAGGGTCGATTCCCGCAGGGCGCCATTGCCGACATTGAAGGCGAATGAGGTGAGTGCGGCGCGCTGATTGTCGTTCATGGCGACCTGCACCACGCTGGTGACAAAGGCCTCGTGCTGCGCCAGATCGCTGACCAGGAGTTCCTCGGCACGCTGCTCGGAAATCACCTGGCCCACAAAGACGTCCTGTCCAGTGTGTCCATAGCCGATGGTCAATACGCCGACAGGGTCCACATAGGCGTTGAGATAGAGCCCCTCGAAATATTTGACGAGCCGAATGCCTTCATCATTGATTGCCATTTCTGATCTCCGAGATTGCGAACTTGCCAAGATTTGTCAGCGTGACGCTGTAGATCGCCCCCTGCTGGAAGGGACGGCGATCATTGCCCATTGCTATCGTGCGGACTTCGCCGAAGACATTGCCGCCCTGCGGAAAGGGGAATGTCATGAACTCGCCGCGCTCGAGCTCGAAAGCACTCATGATGCCGTCGATCTCAACGCCAACCGTCAATTTTGCGGAATAGTCGTTGTAGAGGCCGAAGGTGCGCTTGCCGACCTTGAAGTGATCCGGAAGCGACTTCACCACGATCACCTGGGCCGGTCTGGCCGCACAAGAGTTGCTGCTCATGCGGGGCGGTCTCAGCGCCTCCGGGATGTTGGGATCGTTGACGTCAAAGCCGTGCCCCAGATCGGGCAAGTAAAGGCCACCGCCAATGTCGGGCAGCGGGAACTGGTAGGGCGCCGCATTTTGCGGGGCGAACCCATCCGGACGGATGAGACCGTCCGCGTTGAAAGGCTGGTTTGCCATGCTGGCGAGAATGTCGGTTTCCTGCGGCGGAAACTGGAAGACCTGGACGTCGGCGGCGGTGGTCGGATCAAGGCCGAGGCCGGCGCCATCACCATCGCTGCGCAGAGATTCCAGTATCCAGGTCAGTTCGGGGGAGCGCAACGGCGACTGCTGGTAATCGAGTTCCGGGAAGGCATCGTCTGGCGTGGGGCTGGCCAGATTCTCAAAGGTAAGGCTGCCCAGGGAGCCGAATTCCGGCATGGTTGGGGGCAGCGGATTTTCCGGCAGGAAGGTGGTGACGTCTTGCGCCAGCGCCATGCCGTGAACAGCCCCGATACAGCCAAGGGCGATGCCGAACAGGCGCAGAATGCGTGGCCACGCGGCCATGGTCAGCGCTCCTGTACCGGACCAGGGGTAATGGCGTTTTCCCTGGTCGGCTGAGCGGAACCCCCTCCGGTGCCGGTCTTGCCCGGTGAGACGGCGCCATCGGTGCCGGCGGCAGCCTTCGGCTCGCTTGCGCGGCCAAACAAGTAACCGGCAATGGTGCCCAACAATCCGTAGACCGGCGCGGCCTGTTCGTTGGAGTACCCCGCCGAGATCAGGTAGAGCGCGGCGAAGACGATGACGACAAGAATGAGGGTGCGCGTAAATTCCGCGTTCAACCCGGTCTTCCAGCCGATGGCGACCAGCAGCGCCAGGGTAAAGACCATGAGCCCCGCCGTAATAGCGGAGAGCAGAACCATGAAATTGGCCTTGGCGGCGAACTCGGCGGCATCAAAGGTCGGCATGATGGCCACCTGATCCAATTCGGGCGCCGTCGACTCTACCCTCTCCTGGCCCGGTTCTAGCTGGTTTTCCACCAGGACGGCGCCCACCTGCTGGCCATAGGCTGGCGCAACAACGCAGCAGGCGCTTGAGAGAACGATAAGCAATGCGACAACAAAACTACGCACGTCGAGCATGGCATATGCTCCGTCCGGGTCGGATTGGTCCTGAATAGTACGGCTTTATTTGATAATTGTCAGTTCGGCAATATAGTTTGCGCTGGATTGAATCCAACATGTCGCATAAGTCTGTTGGTTGATCGCTGTGCAGTGCGCTGCATGTAAATCCATGTATTTATTGGCGTTTTAGATATGTCAACAAAGTTGACCGAAGTCTAAGCAGGAATGAATTCTTGATCCAGACTATTGTCATAGCTTGCCGTCGAGTGCCAGGCAGGACGGTCCGCGGACTCTCTCGGATGCGATCAACGCCGGTGCTATTTTTGAATTCCAATTGACATAATAAATAGGCACTGCCACTCTCCTGCCTATCGAGGGGGCAGAACATGGTTTTGCGCGGTACCAATCAGGAACAGGCCCGGCCGTATAACCGGCGGATCGTGCTCGAATGCATCCGCAATGGCGGCCCGGCGACGCGGGGCGACATCGCCGCCCGGGTGGGGCTGACGGTGCAGACCGTCTCGACCATTGTGCGCGAACTCGAAGAGCAGAATTACCTGCTGTCGGTGCGCGAGGCGCCCAAGGGGCGCGGCCTGCCGCCGACGACGCTGCGGCTCAATCCAGATGGCGGCTATGCGGTGGGCATTTCCATCACGCCGCTGGGCGTCGAGGCAGCGCTGATGAACCTGGCCGGCGACATGCTGGGCAGCGCGGCGCGCAGCCATGCCCATGCCAGTCCCAACGAGGCCTTTGCCCTGATCGGCGAGCTGGTGGCCGAGATGCGGGCGCTGCGGCAGGACGGGCGGATCCTGGGGGTGGGGCTGGCCATGCCGGGCCCGTTCGACGTGCAATCGATGAGCTTTGTCGGGCCGACGACGCTGGACGGCTGGGCCGGCGTGCCGGTGCGGGCGCGGCTGGAAGAGGTGAGCAAGCTGCCCGCCTTCATCGCCGCCGATACGGTGGCGGCAGCCCTGGGCGTGCGGCTCTATGGCGAGGGCGCCGGGATCGGGCAGTTCTACTACCTGCATTTCGGTGTCGGCCTGGGCGGCACGATGATGCAGGACGGCGTGCCGGTGCGCGGCGCCTGGGGCAATGCCGGCGAAATCGGCCATATTCCGCTGATGCCGGGCGGGAGGCTCTGCCCCTGCGGCAATGCGGGATGCCTCGAGCGCTACCTGTCGCTGGATGCGTTCAGCAACCGGCCGGATGGCCAGAGCCAAGCGGAATGGGTGGAAGAGGTCACGCCGATCTTTCACAGCGCCATCCAGACCATCGAAAACCTGTTCGACCCGCAGGCCATCGTCCTGGGCGGCATCGCGCCGGGCGAGCTGATCACCGCGCTGGTGGCGACGACCGCGGTTCTGCCCAGCTCGATTTCCGCCCGCTATGACCGCACCACGCCGCGGGTCATTGCCTCGACCGGCCGCCAGTCGGTGATGCGCGGCGCGGCGGCCCTGGCTGTCTCCGGTGTCCTGTCGCCCCGACAGGAGATCACATCTTCCCCCGATCGCGCGCAGAAACGCGATCCGTTTTCGAATGGACTGGCAGCATGAGCGAGCCCCTTCTCGTCCTCGACAATATCACCAAGAATTACGGGGCCGTGCAGGCCCTGCGCGGCGTGTCGTTTTCCATCGCCAAGGGCGAGGTCATCGCCCTGCTGGGCGACAATGGCGCCGGCAAATCGACGCTGGTCAAGATCATCTCGGGCGGGCTCGATGCCAGTTCGGGCAGCATGAATTTTGAAGGCAAGCCCTTCGCGCCGAAATCGCCCTCCGAGGCCAAAGCCGCTGGCATCGAGACAGTCTATCAGGACCTCTCGCTGTGCACCAATGTCGACGTCGTGGCCAATTTCTTCATGGGGCGTGAGCTGACGCGGTCGTTTCTGGGCCTCAAGGTGCTCGACGAGGCGCGCATGGAAGAGCAGGTGGCCAAGGCCATGGCCACGGCCGGCACGCGCATTCCCTCGCTGCGCAGCAAGGTGGAGCACCTGTCGGGCGGCCAGCGCCAGGCGATCGAGCTCAACCGCTTCGTGCATTGGGGCGGCAAGCTGGTGCTGCTGGACGAGCCGTTTGCGGCGCTGGGCGTGGAACAGACCAAGCGCGGGCTGGAAATGATCCGCCAGGTGGCGGCGCAGGGCATCGGGGTGGTGATCATCACCCATATCATGCAGCAGGCCTTCCAGGTGGCGGACCGCATGGTGGTCATCCGCCAGGGCGTGGTGGCGGGCGATGTGCCGACCAAACAGACAAACGCGGACGCAGTGATCGGCATGATCACAGGCGAAACCCTCACCGGTGCCGGACCGGTAGCGGGCGCGACGGAGGGATCCGGTGCACAGGAGCGAAACGAATGAAGCACATGTTGCAATGGGGCATGGTTCTTCTGGCCGGCGCGGCCGGGATGGTGAACCCGGCCTATTCGCAGGAAAAGGGAACCGTCTATTACATGGTCCCGACCCTGCTCGACGAATTCCAGACCGGTTCGGTCAGCGCGCTCGAAATGTTCCTCGAGCAGGTCGGCTACGAGATGACCACGCTCAATGCCGACAACAAGACCGATCTGCAGCAGAGCCAGATGAATGACGTGATCACGCTGGCACCCAAGGCGATCATCCTGGCGGCGGTGGACTTCAATGCGCTGGCGCCATCGGTGGAGGCGGCCCGCGCCGCCGGCATTCCGGTGATCGAATTCGACCGCCAGATTTCCTCGACCATGTCGGACTTCACCTCGGTGGCCGGCACGGTGGAGATCGGCTATGTGGCGGCCGAACAGGTGGAACGCCTGCTGACCGAGAAGAACGGCTCGGTCAAGGGCAAGGTGCTGCAGGTGCTGGGCGACCCCGGCGACCCCTATACGCTCGATATCCAGAAGGGCTTCGAGGAAAAGATGGCGGCCTTTCCCGAGGTCACGATCATCAGCCAGCCCGCCATGATGTGGGAAGCCAGCAATGCCGGGACGATCGTGTCCGACCAGCTGCTGGCCAATCCGGACATCGACATCGTGTTCAGCCATGCCGCCCATCTGTCGGTGGCCGCCGTGGCTTCGCTGGAAGCGGCCGGCAAGCAGCCGGGCGATGTCTATGTGATGAGCTCGAACGGTGCGCCGGTGGCGCTGCAGATGATCCGCGACGGCTGGATGCAGGTGGAAGTGGAGCAGCCGCTCTATGCCCAGGCTGCGGCCGTGGCCATGTTCATGGACAAGATCGTGGCCAAGCAACCAATCGAGCCGGGTGAGTATGACGTGCTCGGCCTCAAATCGGTGGTGACCAATGAAGCCTGGGGCCCGACGATCAAGATCCCGGGCGCCGCGATCACCGCGGACAATGTCGACGACGCGGCCTTCTGGGGCAATCTGCAGCCGCCCACGGAAGCCGTGACGCCGGTTCCCTAACCCAGTACTGCCCCTTCCGCCAATGGCGGAAGGGGTCTGGTTTCCCCGCTTTTTTGCGAGAAATACGATGACGCCCCAATCGCGCCGCGCGCTCGAACTCGTGCTCGACAACCTGGTCTGGTTCATGCTGCTGGCGGTGCTGGCGATCTTTTCGGCGACGATCCCGAACTATTTCCAGCCCGGGATCTTCGCCAATATCATCGAGCAATCCACCGTGCTGGGGGTGATGTCGATCGGGCTGGCGCTGGTCATCATTGCCGGGCACATGGATCTCTCCGTGGAATCGGTGGCGGCGCTGAGCGCCATGGCCGCCAGCATGGTCTTCGCCTCGTCGGGCATCGGCCTGGGGGTGGAACTGACGCCGGGCTGGCTGGTGGTGCCGGCCTCGCTGGCGCTGAGTCTGGCCGTCGGGGCGGTGGTCGGGCTGCTCAACGGCTACCTCGTCATCAAGATCAAGATGAATGCCTTCATCGTCACGCTGTCCAGCTTCATCTGGGTGCGCGGGCTGGTGGTGGCGCTGTCGGGCGGGCGCTCGGCGCAGAACCTGGCCGACGAGCTGCGCTGGCTGGCGATCCAGCGCTTTCTGGGCCTGCCGCTGACCGCCTATATCGCCATTGCCTGCTTTGTCGGCTTTTCCTTCATGATGGCCAAGACGCGCTATGGACGGCACCTGCTGATGATCGGCGGCAATGAGGCGGCCGCCTTCCGCGCCGGCATCAAGGTGGACAAGGTGCTGATGATCGCCTTCCTGCTGTCGGGGACGGTTGCGGCCCTGGCCGGGTGGCTGCTGGCGATCCGCACCTCGGGCGCCACGGCCAATCTGGGCACCGGCATGCTGTTCAACGCCTTTGCCGCGGTGGTGATCGGCGGCGTCAGCCTCAAGGGCGGCGTCGGCGCGCTGCCGGGGGTCTATGCCGGCGTGCTGCTGCTGTCGGCGATCAATACGGCGATCAACCTGATGGGCCTGCCGGCGCATTTCACCCAGGTCATCCATGGCCTGCTGGTCCTGGCGGCGGTGCTGCTCGACACTCTCAAACAATCGATCCGGAAGAAACTGGCATGAGCATGAATGGACGCCTGGCGGGCAAGACGGCCCTGGTCATCGGGGCGGCGCGCGGCATCGGCAAGGGCACGGCCAAGCGCTTTGTCGAGGAGGGCGCCAATCTGGTGCTGGCCGACTGGGAGGAAGAGGCCGGACGGGCCAGCGCCGAGGAACTGGGCGGCACGTTTATCCGCACCGATATTTCAAACTATGCCGATGCCGAAGCGGCGGTGGCGCTGGCAGTGGCCACCTATGGCAGGCTCGACATCGTGGTGCAGAATGCCGGGATCTATCCCTGGCAGCTGATCGAAGACACGACGCCGGAGGACTGGGACCGGGTGATGGCGGTCAATCTGCGCGGCAGCTTCAATGCCGCCAAGGCGGCGCTCAAGCCGATGCGAGCACAGAAGTACGGGCGGATCCTCTTCACCTCCTCGATCACCGGGCCGCATGTGACCAGCCCGGGACACGGCCATTACGGGGCCAGCAAGGCGGGGATCAACGGCTTCATCCGCTCGGCGGCGCTGGAATTTTCCGGCTATGGCATTACCGTCAACGGGGTGGAGCCGGGCAATATCCTGACCGAGGCGATGGAAGAGCATCGCGGCCCGGCCTTCATCGCCGATATGGAAAGCGCCATTCCGCTGGGGCGGCTGGGCAGCGCGCGGGACGTGGCCAATGCCTTCCTGTTCCTGGCCTCGGACGATGCCAGCTATATTACCGGCACCACCATCGTGGTGGATGGCGGGCAGCTGCTGCCCGAGGGCAATGACTTCCGCATCGTGCCCAGCGGGGTCTGAGCGCCGGGGCCGAGCGGCCGGGGCCGCAATTTATCGGTGAGGCGTGGATCGTGATGGCGCGGTGGACAGCGCCGGCGCGGCATTGGCTTGTCAAATCCGGCTGACTGGCCCAAGACGGGGTATTGCCACCAGCCCCGCGAGGACACGCCATGGCCGAGAGAACGTCAATGCTGGCGCCGTTCCGGCACGAGACGTTCCGGCTGCTGTGGACCGCCACGCTGGTGAGCAATCTGGGCGGGCTGGTGCAGTCGGTGGGCGCCGGCTGGATGATGACCACCCTGACGGACTCGCACAACATGATCGCGCTGGTGCAGGCGTCGACCACCCTGCCGATCATGGTGTTTTCGCTGGCCGCCGGGGCGCTGGCGGACAATTTCGACCGCCGCGTGGTCATGCTGATCGCCCAGGGCGGCATGATGGTGATCTCGATCACGCTGGCCGTGCTGGCCTTTCTGGGCCTGCTCACGCCCTGGCTGCTGCTGAGCTTCACCTTTCTGATCGGCTGCGGCACGGCGCTGTTCAACCCGTCCTGGCAGGCCTCGATGGGCGATATCGTGCCGCGGGAGGACCTGCCCGGCGCGGTGACGCTCAATTCGATGGGCTTCAACATGATGCGCAGCGTCGGGCCGGCGGTGGGCGGGCTGATCGTGGCGCTGGCCGGCGCGGGGGCCGCCTTTGCGGTCAATGCGCTGTCCTATGGGCCGCTGCTGCTGGCGCTGGGACGCTGGAAGCCCGAGCGGCCGGCCAGCCACCTGCCGCGCGAGAAATTCGGCAGCGCCATGTGGGCGGGCATCCGCTATGTGTCGCTGTCGCCCAACCTGACCACCGTGCTGCTGCGCGGCTTCCTGTTCGGGCTGGCGGCCGTTGCCGTGCTGGCGCTGCTGCCCTCGGTGGCGGCCGAATATGTCGGGGGTGGCGCGCTGGCCTATGGCACGCTGCTGGGCTGCTTCGGGCTGGGCGCGATCGGCGGGGCCTTTCTCAATGGCCGGGTGCGCGAGCGCTACAGCAACGAGATCATCGTGCGGGCCGCCTGCATCGGCTTTGCCATCAGCTGTGCCGGGCTGGGCTTCAGCCGCGATCCGCTGCTGAGCCACTTCGTGCTGCTGCCGGCCGGCGCCTGCTGGGTGCTGGCGCTGTCGCTGTTCAACGTCTCGATCCAGCTGTCCGCGCCGCGCTGGGTGGTGGGGCGGGCGCTGTCGCTGTACCAGACGGCGACCTTTGGCGGCATGGCGGCCGGCAGCTGGATCTGGGGCCTCAGCGCCGATGCCTTCGGGCCGGACTGGGCGCTGGCCATGGCCGGCTGGGTGCTGCTGGTCTGTGCAGCTGTGGGGCTGCGGCTGCCGCTGCCGCAGTTCAATTCGCGCGACCTCAATCCGCTGGGTACTTTCAACGAGCCCATTCTCAAGCTCAACCTGCGGCCGCGCAGCGGGCCGATCATGGTGATGATCGACTATCGCATCGATCAGGGCGACATTACGCGCTTCCTGGCGCTGATGGCCGACCGCCGGCGCATCCGCATCCGCGACGGGGCGCGGCAATGGGGCCTGCTGCGCGACCTGGAACAGCCCGAACTGTGGGTGGAGAGCTATCACGTGCCGACCTGGATCGACTATGTGCGGCACAATCTGCGGCGCACCAAGGCCGATGCGGAAAATACCGAGCTGCTGCGCGGCCTGCACCGCGGCGACGGCCCGCCGCGCGTGCACCGGATGATCGAACGGCAGACGGTGCGGCTGGACGACGACATGCCGCTGCGGGATACGCCGGAGGTGTGAGCGGGATGCCGAAGGCGTATCCGTCCCGGTAGCTGCTCCCGACCCCAGTGCGGTCGTTCGCGGCAACTGTCCCAATTCCTGAAAACAGCCGCAGGCCATCGGGTAGCGTGATGCCCATTATGGAACGGCTTGCGCCGACAGGACGGCCGCGCTTGCCACCCCACGCCGCAAGCGTCGATCCAAATCCACCTATGCAGTCACATGGTCTGGACCTTGATGCGACAGCGGCCGAGTCAGTATTCCGGCGCGGGGCCGCCTGGGCTGTGAGTATCGACTGCCCCCGAATTCCGGCTTTGGCGCAACTCCTCCTGCAGCCTTCCCACCTCCCGTTCTAGGCGTTCGATGCGATCGAGCGAATAGTCAAAGTTGGTGGAATCCATCGCTTGTAGGACGGCCCAGACGGCCGCCAGGGCGCGCCGAAACTTTCCCCGCTCCGAGACCGCATGGTTTGCCGTGTGTGTCATCAGAGGCTCCCAGAAAAATGATGTTCGGCGTCGCGCAGAGTTTTTCGAGCTCGTCAAAGTTGAGACCAGCCTCCGTCAACCGGCAGTTCGGCGCCGGTCGTGAAGGTCGCGTCAAACGCGAGGAAGAGCACGGCCTTGGCGATCTCCTCTGACGCCCCGAAGCGCTTCATGGGAATAATGCCGACGGTGTGCCCTCTGACCTTGGTGCGCATGTCTTCCACAGGGTACACCTTTTCGAGGATGCCCGTGTCGATGGGGCCTGGCGACACCGCGTTTACGCGAATTTCCTGAGGAAGCAGTTCGGCGGCGAGCACGCGAGCGAATGACCGTAGTGCAGCCTTTGCCGCTCCGTATGTGGCTTGGCCCGGCAGTCCCTTGACGTTGGCGACGGAGGTCGTGAGCACGACAGAGCCTCCCCGATTAATCAGCGGTGCGAGCTTCTGGACCGCGAAAAAGGGACCCTTTGCGTTCAGATTGAACATATCGTCGTAGACGGCCTCCGTCACGCTCCCAAGAGGGGTTGGGGTGCTGAACCCGGCGTTGACGAAAAGCAGGTCGAAGGTGTCGAACTCGGCCTTCACCCGGTAGGCGAGAGCGTCGATGTCCGTCAACGAGCGCGCGTCGCTCGGAACGACGATGGCGTCATTCCCAAGCTCCTTCTGAGCCGACTCCAGGCCGGCCTGTGAGCGCCCTGTCACTAGAACGCGCGCACCCCCATCGAGAAGCATCTTCGCCGTCGTAAGGCCCATGCCGCTGGTGCCGCCGATGATCACAGCCCGCTTCGTTTCGTACCGTTCCATGCATACTCTCCTTGCGACGCCAGAGGCGCCTTGCTGAATTGAACTGTTGTGATCGGATAATGGGACGCAGATGGCCGCGGGCTGGAATGTTTTGAACTGGTCATTCCATAAAGCCACGGGGCCGTGGACGATTAGCTAGCGCCGCAAGCGGCCTGCTGACGCTGGTCGCCGCGACCATTTCGCGGCGACTGTCGCACCTTTCAGGACACCGCCTTCAAGGATTTTGGTTGAGACAAGTCGACGCCGGAGACCTCGACGACGGCCTGCCATGCGGCTTCCTGGTTGGCGGGATCGAGGAGGTGTGGGTGGCGCTGCACCTCAATTGGGCCAGAGAACTTCCCCTCAGCCGAGGCGAAGAATTGCCCTGAGACGTCGGTGCCGAACTCCGACGCCTGGAGGTACCGAGCGGCCGCAGTCTCGGGCGTCTGATTCATTCCAGGAATGAGGTTCACGATCGGAATCATCAGATACTTCAACAACGGACCAGCGTTTCGCGCCACCTGAGTGTCGTTCGACGCACCGGGCGAGACGGCGTACACGGCCATGCCGGAGGGTAGCCGGCGCGCCAGCGCCGCGACCCACCAAGCGATGATCAGCTTGGCGTCGGCATATGCAGTGTTGGGCGCGTATTTCGCGTTGGGCCCGCTGCGGATCAGGTCTACGACAGCCGCGGTTCGATTGCCCTGGTAACTCTCGGCTGCGAATGCAGGCAGGTCGGTGTATTTGAACATGGGCACGCCCCCTCGGGCAGGCTCCGCACTGGTGATAACAATACGGCCATTGGGGCTCAGCAGGTTGGCGCGAAGCAAGCCGACAGTCAGTTGATGATGGCCGATCAGCGGGGCCTGCGAAGCCTCGACGCCTGCGGCAGTGATCACGCGCAGCTTCGTAGGGACCAGCCCGGCATTGAGGAGCAGGAAATCGATCGGGCGACCTCGCCTGACGAGCTCGGCGAGGGTGGCCTGAACGCTGGACGGCGTATTGAGATCGAGCGCCAGAGGCGTGAAGACCTGCTTTTTGGTCTCAACCGCGAGGTGACCGGCGGTTTCCTTGGCCCGAGCGAGGCTCCGCCCAGTGACTATGATCTCCTGCCAGCCCTGTTCAGCCAGAGCTCGGGCTGCTGCATAACCGAGGCCGGAGGTTGCGCCGGTGACGAGAGCGATCGAATGTTGCATGTGCGGCTCCTTGGAAGGGAAAGATCGAAGGAGTCCCCAAAGGTAGGGGCAGCCTTGTCATTTTCGAACTGTTTAGTTAGATTATGGTGCCGCAACGTTGCGGTCAAGGAGTTTCGAACTACATGTTTCAAAATACCGCCAGACCGCGGGGACGCCCACGTAGCTTCGACGAGACGGACGCGCTGGAAAAGGCAATCCTGGTGTTCCGATGGAAGGGATACGACGCCGTGACGATCGATGACCTCGTCACCGCAATGGGTGTGGGACGGCCGAGCCTGTATGCCGTCTTCGGCGACAAGCGGACGATATTCTTGCGCGCTCTGAGGGCCTACGCAGCCGCAAAGGGCGCCCGCGCTGCAAAGGCCCTGCTCGCGCCGCCGGCTCTTCGCGACTCGCTGGCCGGCTTCCTGAGACACGCGGTAGAAAGTGCGACCGAGGAAGGATCAGCCCCAGGATGTCTCATCGAGTGTGTCGCACCCCTGGTGGACGACGCCGAGGTCAGGCAGTTCGTAAGGGACGCCGCAGCTGGCGCCGTGGCGCTCGTCGAACGCCGTTTCTACGATGGCATCAGCGCGGGAGAAGTGCCGCCCAACTTCCCCGTCGCCGCGCGCGCGAGCCAAGTCGTCGATCTATCCCGCGGTCTGACGATGCGCGCACAGGTGGGCATGCCCCGCGCGGCGCTGCTCAAAGATGCCGAGGAAGCGGCCGACCTAGTGCTCCTGCCGCGACGAGAAAACTGGCCGACGGAAAGATGATGCTGAATGGCGTGAAAGTCGTAGCCAGCAAATCCAGCCAGGCATCGGTTGCAGTGTGCAGAAATCAAGACTCATGCACCGCTCTACCGGCGCTGCGAATTCAACAGCTTGGGCGGCGCATATATCCGGTGCAAAATCGGCCCAAGTAAAAAATCAACGCAGCCGTTGTCCGGTTCAGCCCCGCACCTGCCAAAAGCCGCCCGTCCGCAAGCCACCCGTTGCTGCCGTCGGCAGAGGGCTAGGCGACCTGGGCGAATCTTTCGTCGAAGGCGTAGCCGGCGCCGCGGACGGTGCGGATGGGGTCGGTTTCGCGGCCGCGATTGATGGCGCGGCGGAGGCGGCCGATATGCACGTCGACGGTGCGCTCGTCGACATAGACGTCATTGCCCCAGACGCCGTCGAGCAGTTGCTCGCGTGAGTAGACCCGGCCGGGATGGCGCATCAGATATTCGAGCAGGCGGTATTCGGTGGGGCCGAGATGGACGTCGCGGGCGGCGCGGCGCACCCGGTGGGTGGTGCGGTCGAGCTCGAGATCGCCGACCTTGAGCGCGGCGGTGACCAGGTTTGGATTGGCGCGGCGCAGCAGAGCGTGGATGCGGGCGATCAGCTCGGGCACCGAGAAGGGCTTGACCACGTAGTCGTCGGCGCCGGTGGCCAGACCGCGCACCCGCTCCTCTTCCTCACCGCGGGCGGTGAGCATGATGATGGGGACGCGGGCGGTTTCCTCGCGGGCGCGCAGGCGCCGGCACAGCTCGATGCCGGAAATCTCGGGCAGCATCCAGTCGAGCAGGATCAGATCGGGCAGCTTGTCCTGGATGGCATGCTGGGCCTCGTCACCGGTTTCGGCGGTGACGACGCGGAAGCCCTCGGCCTCGAGATTGTAGCGCAGGAGGATGGCGATATCGCCCTCATCCTCGACGACAAGAATGGTAGCCGGCATGGTTTAGGCCTTGATCTGGGTCCGCTGCAGTTCCTCGACATCGCTCGAAAGCTGCTTGCCGGTCTGCAGGTAGTAGGCACGTTCGGCGATATTGGTGGCGTGGTCGCCAATGCGTTCCAGGCTCTTGGCGCAGAACAGCAGGTGGGTGCAGGGGGTGATGTTGCGCGGATCTTCCATCATGTAGGTGAGCAGTTCGCGGAACAGGGAGGTGTACATGGCGTCCACCTCGTCATCGCGATTGCAGACCTGGATGGCGCCGTCGGCATCGCGGTTGGAATAGGCGTCCAGCGATTCCTTGATCTGGCGCAGCACCAGGGCGGTCATGTTGCGCACGCCATTGTAGAAAGTGGGCTGCAGGGTCAGCCCCTCGATCTTGAGCGAGCGGCGGGCCAGCTGCTTGGCCATGTCGCCGACGCGCTCGAGATCGGAGGCGACGTGGATGGCGGTGATGATGGCGCGCAGGTCCGAGGCCATGGGCTGGCGGCGGGCGATCATGGACACGGCCATGTCGTCGATGCGGCGCTGCATGTCATCGATGCGCTGATCGGCGATGATGGTCAGATCGGCCAGTTCGCGATCGAGCTTGAGCAGGGCCTTGGTGCCGTTTTCGATGGCGACCTCGACCTGGCCACCCATCTCGGCAATGGTCTGGGCGAGGGCGACGAGTTCGTCATTGTAGGACGAGACGATATGATCGGGGGCCATGGTATTCCTCTGAACCTGGGGGCGGGGAACCGGCCAGGGGCCGGTTCGCGCATATGAGCGGGCGGGCGGACTAGCCGATGCGACCCATGATGTAATCCTGGGTCTGCTTGTGCGCCGGGTTGGTGAAGATGTCCTCGGTGACACCTTCCTCGATCAGGTTGCCCAGGTGGAAGAAGGCCGTGCGCTGGCTGACGCGGGCGGCCTGCTGCATGGAATGGGTGACGATGACGATGGTGTAGTTCTCGCGCAACTCGTCGATCAGTTCCTCGATGATGGCGGTGGCGATCGGGTCGAGCGCCGAGCAGGGTTCGTCCATCAGGATGACTTCGGGGCCGACGGCAATGGCGCGGGCGATGCACAGGCGCTGCTGCTGGCCACCCGAGAGGCTGGTGCCGGGCTCGTTGAGGCGATCCTTGACCTCTTCGAACAGGCCCGCCTTGCGCAGCGAGGAGACGACGATCTCGTCAAGGTCGGTCTTGGAGCGGGCGATGCCGTGGATCTTGGGACCATAGGCGACGTTGTCATAGATCGACTTGGGGAAGGGATTGGGCTTCTGGAACACCATGCCGACGCGGGCGCGCAGTTCCACCACATCCAGGTCAGGGCTGTAGATGTCGTCGCCATCGAGCTTGATGGTGCCGCCGACCACGGCGCCCTCAATGGTGTCGTTCATGCGGTTGATGCAGCGCAGGAAGGTCGACTTGCCGCAGCCCGACGGCCCGATGAAGGAGGTCACGGCACGATCGGGAATGTCGATGGAAATACCGAACAGAGCCTGCTTGGCGCCGTAGTGCACGGTGACGTCGCGGGCGGTGAGGCGGATCGGCCGTTCGAGGGCGTCGGTGGGGTTCATGGTGCTGTTCACTGATTGCTGTGTCATTTTGGGCTTGCCGGCGACCATATCCATTTGTGTCATTCCTTCTAAGCTCGAATGTGGGGGCCGCGGCCTACCAGCGCCGCTCGAGGCGCTGGCGCAGGAAAATGGCAATGGCGTTCATCAGGAGCAGGAAGCCGAGCAGGACGAGAATGCCGGCGGAGGTGCGCGAGACGAAGCCACGTTCGGGACTGTCGGCCCAGATATAGATCTGGGTGGGCAGTGCGGTGGACGCTTCCATGACGCCGCCCGGCGGGCTGGTGATGAAGGCATTCATGCCGATCAGCAGCAGCGGCGCGGTTTCGCCCAGGGCCTGGGCAAGGCCGATGATGGTACCCGTCAGGATGCCGGGCAGCGACAGCGGCAGCACATGGTGCCAGATGACCTGCTGAGGCGAGGCGCCCATGCCGTAGCCGGCTTCGCGGATCGAGGGGGGCACGGCCTTGAGGGCGTTGCGGGTGACGATGATGATGGTGGGCAGGGTCATCAGCGCCAGCACCAGACCACCGACCAGCGGCGCCGAGCGGGGCAGGCCGAAGACCTGCAGGAACACCGCCAGACCGAGCAGGCCGAAGACGATGGAGGGCACGGCCGCCAGATTGTTGATATTGACCTCGATCAGGTCGGTCCAGCGGTTCTTGGGAGCGAATTCCTCGAGATAGATCGCCGCGGCAATGCCGACGGGGAAGCTGATCAGGAAGCAGACCAGCAGGGCATAGAAGGAGCCGACAATGGCACCGGATAGGCCGGCGATTTCGGGGAAACGGCTGTCGGCGTTGAAGAACAGGCCCCAGTTGAAGGGGGTGCTGACGCGGCCATTCTCCACCAGCGTATCGAACCAGGCGATCTGCTGATCGTTGACGCGGCGGTTTTCCTCGGGCGTATCGCGGCTGATATTGCCCTTGTTGAGCTGGTCGAAGATGTCGGCGGCCGGCACGTCGAGCGTCAGGGTGCCGCCGATGACGGACGGGTCGGCGGTGACGGCGTTGCGGACGAAGAACTGCGTATTGCTGGTCAGGATCTGGGCAATGGCGCGGGTTTCGGCGGGGCTGTTGGCGCCGGGCACCAGGGTCTGCATGGCGTCACTCACCACGGCCCGCCAATTGCCTTCGGCCGGATTGGCAGGATCGACATTTTCCGCCGAGATGGGGAAATCGACGCGGATATGGGTCTGCACGAAGGCCGAATAGCCGCCGATGACCAGGGTGAACAACAGGATGGACAGCAGGCCGATGGCGGTGCCGATGGCGATCAGACCATAGGCGCGCAGGCGGAAGTCGGCCGCATTGCGCCGATTGCGCAGGCGGATGCGATCCTGACTGATGGCGGGAGACGAGACGATTGCTTCGGACATGATGGCCTCAGTCGTACTGTTCGCGGTAGCGGCGGACGATGGTCAGGGCGATGACATTGAGCCCCAGGGTAACCAGGAAGAGCACCAGACCCAGGGCAAAGGCGGCCAGGGTCTTGGGGTTATCGAAGGCCGTGTCGCCGATCAGCAGGGTGACGATCTGCACGGTCACGGTGGTGACCGAGTCGAGCGGGTTGATGTTGAGCGTGGCGATCAGGCCGGCGGCCATCACCACGATCATGGTCTCGCCAATGGCCCGCGACAGCGCCAGCAGGATGCCGCCCATGATGCCGGGCAGGGCCGCGGGCAGCAAGACCTTGGTCATGGTCTCGGCGCGGGTGGCGCCCATGGCCATCGAGCCGTCGCGCAGGGAGCGCGGCACGGCTCGGATGGCGTCGTCGGCGAGCGAGGAGATGAATGGGATGATCATGATGCCCATGACGCCGCCGGCGGCCAGGGCGCTGTTGGGCGAGGTGGCCAGACCGAGCAGACTGCCGGCCTCGCGAATGGCCGGCGCCACGGTGAGCACGGCGAAGAAGCCATAGACCACGGTGGGCACGCCCGCCAGGATCTCCATGATCGGCTTGACGATGTTGCGGGCGCGATCATTGGCATATTCGGTGAGGTAGATGGCCGTGTAGAGGCCGATGGGCACGGCCACGACCATGGCGATGAACGAGATCACGATGGTGCCGAGGAAGACCGGAACCGCCCCAAAGGCGCCGTTGCCGGCCACCTGGTCGGCGCGAATGGCGATCTGGGGCTCCCAGCGCAGGCCGAACAGGAATTCGTGCACCGGCACCATGGAGAAGAATTCGAAGGATTCGTAGACCAGCGAGGCAATGATGCCGATGGTGACCAGAATGGCGGCCACCGAGCAGGAGATCATGACGATGGTGGTGACCTGCTCGACACCATGACGGGCGCGAAAGCGGGGCGCCAGGCGCGAATGGGCAAAAAACAGCGCCAGCAGCATGGCGGCCACGATGACCACGACCATGAGCCAGTCAGCGATCTGCTGCCAGCGCAGCAGGGATTCGGCGGCGGCAGTGATTTCGGGCGCCGGGGTGGTGAAGATGCGCCCGGCGGCAACGTTCTTGATTTCCGAGAGCAGCAGGCTGCGATCGGCGCTGCTGGCGCCATCGAGCAGCGAGGCCGGCAGGGTGCCCAGCAGCATGTTGTCGAGCACGGTGCCCTGCGCCATGATCCAGAGCAGGAGCATGATCAGGGCGGGAATGCCGACCCAGACGGCGACGAAGGCGCCGTGGTAGCCGGGCAGGGAGTGCACGGATGCGCCATTGGCGCTGACGAAGCGATTGCCGGCGGAACGGCCGACCCAGAAGGCCACGAGGGCAAATACCACAATGGCAAGAAGCAGGTAGCCGACCACAGAAGCCTCCAGCAGAGACGAAAAAAGGTGGGAGCCGGGCGAACCCGGCCCCCAGAGACTTACTTACCAGCGGTCATTGCCGTGGATTCGGCAACGGCGGCGCGGGTGGCATCGCGCTCTTCGGTGCTCAGCGGGATCAGGCCGCGCTCGGAGAGGTAGCCGCCTTCGCCGAAGGATTCTTCCGACACATATTCGGTGACGAATTCTTCGAGGCCGGGGATCACACCCTTATGGGCATTCTTGACGTAGATGTAGAGCGGACGCGACACCGAGTAGGAACCATCGGCGATGGTTTCGGTGGTGGGGGCAACGCCGTCGACGGTAACAGCCTTGAGGGTGTCGCTGTTCTCATAGAGGAACGAGTAGCCGAAGATGCCCAGGGCATTGCTGTCGGCATTGAGGCGCTGCACGATCAGGTTGTCGTTTTCACCGGCTTCGATGAAAGGACCGTCCTGGCGCATGCGCTCGCAGACTTCGTCCTTGGCATCGCCTTCGAGAGCTTCGATGGCGGGGAAGGTTTCGCAGCCTTCGATCATGACCAGTTCGACGAAAGCGTCGCGGGTGCCGGACGTGGGCGGTGGGCCAAACACGGTGATGGCGGTTTCTGGCAGCGACGCGTCGATCTCGGACCAGTTCTTGTAGGGATTGTCGACGATCTCGCCGTCAACTTCGACCTTGGCAGCCAGCGCCTGGAAGATCTGCGCCTTGGTGAGGCCGAGATCCGGACCCTGCTGGGAATGGGCGATCGACAGGCCATCATAGCCGATCAGCACTTCGGTGACCGAGTCGACGCCATTGGTCTGGCACAGCTCGAATTCCGACTGCTTCATGGCGCGCGAAGCACCCGTGATATCGGGATGGTCAGGACCAACGCCGCCGCAGAAAATCTGCATGCCGCCGCCGGTGCCGGTCGATTCAACGACGGGGGCCGTGCCGCCAGTCATGGCAGCAAACTGCTCGGAGACAGCCTGGGTGTAGGGGAACACGGTGGACGAGCCGACGATACGGATCTGGTCGCGCGACTGGGCGAAAGCGGCTGGGGTGCCGAACGCGACGAGCGCGATGACGGCGGCACTGGCGAAAATTGCAGACTTCATGGGGATTTCCTTTTCGGAATTCGTTCAAACCTGGCGAGCCGATCCGAGACATCATCCCCGGCCCCGCCCTTTGACGTGGCAGACCATAGAAGCGGCGTGCGACTGTTTTATTGCAGTCTCGTGACGCGTTTGTGACAGTCTAGTGCATTGTAATTGTTAGTTTATCTGGATTGCACACGTGATCGCTCGGCAAATATGACATTTGCTTAAGACCCGATCGAGGCGGGCTGGGCGGAGTCCCGCATGGCGGGACAGGCGCTGCGCATGGGTGTTTTTAGCCGGTGTTTGTGACACTGGTGCATCGCCCCGGGCCGGTGGCCAAAACCGGCGCCTGGCGCATTTCGCCGTCTTGCTGAAAGCGGCCCAATGGCCTGGCTCTCTGGTTCGTCGCGTTGGCGAACCGCCAAAGTGGAGCCACTCTTGCTGCAAACGCTCTAGCGCAGCAGCGGCCGCACCTCGGCCTGCACCTTGCGCATCAGCGGCAGGAAATTGGCGATCATGTGCGAGGTCGAGGCCCGGGCGGACTGGGCACCGATATTGAGGGCGGCGACGGTCTGGCCCTGGGCATTGAGCAGGGGCACGGCAATGGAACAGAGGCCGAGCTCGAGCTCCTCGTCGATGACGGCAAAGCCCTGGGCGGCGACCACGGCCAGCTCGGTGGTGATCGAGGCCAGGTCGGCCTTGGTCTTTCTGGTATAGGCGATCAGCTCGGAGCGGCTGAGGATGTCGGCGGCCTGGGGCGCGGGCAGGGCGGCCAGCATGATGCGGCCCATGGAGGTGCAATAGGCGGGCATATGCGCACCGGCGCCCAGATTGATCGACATGACGCGGCGGTGGGCGGCCCGGGCGATATAGAGGATCTCGGTATTGTCGAGCACGGCCGCCGAGGAGGATTCGTGGATCTGGGCGGAGAGCGCGTCGAGAAAGGGCTGGATCAGCCGCGGCAGCGGGGTGGCGGCGAGGTAGGAATGGCCCAGATTGAGGATGCGGGGGGTGAGGCGGAAGAACTTGCCGTCATAGGTGGCGTAGCCGAGATGGGTGAGCGTGAGCAGGCAGCGGCGGGCCGTGGCGCGTTCGAGCCCGGTGCGGTTGGCGACGTCGGTGATGGACAGGCTGGCATGTTCCTCGTCAAAGCACTCGATGACGGCCAGGCCCTTGACGAGGCCGTTGATGATGTCGCCGTCGCGCATGGCGGGAATTCCTCGTGGGCGCTGTGCGAACAATGCGCGCCGGGCGCACAATAGAGGGCCCGCCAGGTGGACGCAATGGCGGCAAGGCGGCTTGCACCGGGTCGGGCGGATCGGCCATGGTACCGGCAAGAGGGGCCCATCGCCCTTGATGAGGAAATCCATGTCTGATGCTATCGAAGCCGCCGCCCGGGCGCTGTCTGACGCCCGCCGCACGGCGCAGCCGATCACCGCAGTGCCCGCCGAATGGGTGCCGCAGACGCTGGCGGAGGCCTACACGCTGCAGGATGCGGTGATGCGCCTTGAAGGCGCGGCGGGGGGCTGGAAGGTGCTGGCGGGCGGAGAGGGCGAGCCGATGTGCGCGCCGATCCCGGCCTCGCGTTACCATGCCGACGGGGCGCGCCTCGACCCGGCAGGGCTGATGATCTTCCTCACCGAGGTGGAAGTGGGGGTCAAGCTCGGGCAGACCCTGGCGGACAAGGGCACGCCCTATACGCCCGAGGAGGCGGCGGCCGCGATCGTGTCGCTGCATCCGGCGCTGGAAATGTGCGCCAGTTCGTTCGATGCCGGTGTGGAGGCATCGCACCTGCTCAAGATGGGTGACCTGCAGAGCAATGCCGCGGTGATCGTGGGCGCCGCCCTGCCGGCCCCGGCGGGGCTGGACCTGGCCGGGCTCGAGATCGCGCTGGCCTATGACGGCGAGGCCGTGGCCAGCACCGCGGCGGGCGCCAGCTGGCAGCAGATCGTCGAGGCCATTGCCTGGCTGGCCAACCATGCCATCAGCCGCGGACTGAGCCTGAACGCGGGCGATGTCATCATTACCGGCGCACGGCTGAAGCATCCGGCGACGGGCGCGATGGAAGTGGAAGCGCGGCTGGCCGGCATGGCGCCGGTGACGCTGACGCTGGCTTAGGCTGTCCAGTCCAGTCCTGGCCGGGGAATCCCGGGTCACAGCGTCTGGGGACGAGGGGAGCGCCGGGACAGGTCCCGGTGCGGTCGACGAAAAGACCCTGGGGGCGGCGGGACGGGCGCGGGAGCGGTTCATTCTGTTGCGGGGGTATTGCGCTGTTTAATCGGATGTCGCAAAAGCCTTGCGGGGGCGTGTAGCTCAATGGTTAGAGCCGAGTGCTCATAACACTCTGGTTGGGGGTTCGAGTCCCTCCGCGCCTACCAATCTCCCTCGTCGGCCAGCCAACAGGCAGATGCCAGCCGTGATCGGCGCGGCGGCCGCGGTCAAGCCGCCGGTGTCGCGGCAGCGAGGGCGGAGAGGACTTCGGCGTCCTGCACCTGGGCGAAATCCTCATAGTACTGGCCCACGGCCCCGAAATCGTCGTGGCTTTCGAGACAGACCAGCTGGTCGGCCTCGGCCTGCAGGGTGGCCAGCATGTCGCGGGCCGCCACCGGCACGGCGACAATGAGCCGGCGCGGCTGCCGCGACCGCAGGGCGCGCAGGGCCACCCGGATCGTAGCGCCGGTGGCAATGCCGTCATCGACCAGGATGATGGTGCGGCCGGCCAGTGCCGGCAGGGTGGTCGAGGCGCCGTAACGCCGGCGCCGCCGGTCGATTTCAGCGGTTTCCCTCGCCACTGCTGCGGCAAAGTCGGCCTCCGAGACCCTGGCCATGGCCATGACCGCCTCGTTGCGCAGGATTTGCGGCGTATCGCCATCGACGATAGCGCCCATGGCCAGCTCGGGCTGCCGCGGGACGCCAAGCTTGCGCACGATCAGGAGGCCCAGCGGGGCGCCGAGGGCGCGGGCAATCGGCGCGGCTACCGGCACGCCACCGCGGGGCAAGGCGATGATCACGGGGTGATCCTGGCGGAACGGCTGCAGGGCCGCAGCCAATTGCTCACCGGCATGCTGGCGGTCGCGGAACGGCATCGGGTACTCCTGTGCAGTGGCTCGGGCAGACTGCTCGCGTCGGGGACTGCTCCCGCCGCCGCCAGGCCTGCCGGACGGGAAGTAGGTCCTGCTGCAGCAGCGCGCGCCTTGATGGTCATCAAGGCGCCACTGCCAGCATGGCGGCGATTGCGGCGGTTGTGCGGAAGCCGTCCGGTCGTGCGGCGCCGACATTTGACGGGCATCAAGACGGCGCGGCGCCCAAGTTGCTTAGTGGTGGCACCATCAAGCAAGGAGCTGAAAAATGGCGAGTACTGCAACAAATCTGCCGGTCAAGAACAATGCCAAGGCCCCGGCGCGCGGCACCGGGCTGCTCGAGCATCCGTTCGAAAGCGTCCGTCGCGAGTTCGACCGCCTGTTCGAGGAAATGGACCGCAATTCCTGGCTGGCGCCGTTCTCGCTGTTCAACGGGGCACCGGCCAAGACCGGCAACGGCGCGGCCTGGATGGCGACGCCGGCCGTGGATGTGGTGGAGCGCGAGGATGCCTACGAGATCACCGCCGACATGCCCGGCATGGACGACAAGAATATCGACGTCTCGCTCGCCAATGGCGGGCTGACCATCCATGGCGAAAAGCGGCAAGACACCACCGACGAGTCGGCCGACCACTATATCCGCGAACGGCGCTACGGCGCCTTCGAGCGCAGTTTCGCGCTGCCCGAGGATGTGAATGCGGACAAGATCCAGGCCAGCTATGCCAATGGCGTGCTGCGCGTGACCCTGCCCAAGAATCCGGGGGCAGCGTCGGCCAAGCGGCGGATCGACGTCAAGAAGGGCTGACTTGCCAGCCAGCAGGCCCGGGCGAGGCGGCAGGCGCCTCGTCCAATCCCGTCGTCAGCGCCGGTCGGCCCAGAGCGCCCGCTCGCGGGCGAGCGGATCAAAGACGAGGGCGGCGGCCGTATCGAAGCGCATGGTGGCGCGTTTGACGGTGTCATAGTTCTGCCAGCCGGGGTCGCCGGTTCGGGCAAAGGCCACCCAGGCGCCGTGCATGGCCTCGGCCAGCGACCGGGGCGGGGCCGTGCCGAGCAGGGGGGCAGTTGCCCGGTCCAGGTTATCGAAGACGAACGGGATCTCGACCGAATGGCCAGCGCCAAAGCGCGGCGAGCGCCAGGCGAAATCATACATGAAGGTCCTGCCGTTGCCGGCGCCGGCAATATGGGCTTCGGCCAGTCGCAAAGTGGGCAGGCGGAAGTACCAGTCCGACATGACGGCGGCCAGCAGATCACCCGTGCCGGCCCCGGGATAGCGCTCGCGATAGTCCTCGAGCGCCGGCTCTACCGGCAGGCCCAATCCGGCCATGGTGGCCGCCAGAGCCTGCGGGGGGATATGGTCAATCGAGCCTTCGGCGACCAGGAACAGGCGCCACTCGTCGTGGTTGGAGCCGGCGAGGAGATCGATGTCGGCGCCGGCGCCGCGGGCGATGGCGTCGATCGGCCGCTCGGGCAGGACCTTGCCGTCCACGACCGGCTGCCAGGGCAGGTTGGTCAGCGCCACCTCGCCCCAAAAGGCAGGGTCGGGATTGGCGGCAAGTTCGGCCCGCAGCTCGCCCTGGGCGGCCAGAAGCCGCGCCGCCGGCAGCGCCGCAACTGCGGCCCGTGTCGGGGCGACGCCCAGTTTCTCGGCAAGCCGGCGACCGATCCGTTCGGCGGTGGCGGCGGTGCTGACATGCTGCGCGCCGCCGCTTTGCACAATGGCCCGCCGGAACAGGCCGCGGGCGCGCGGCATGGCCAGCAGGGTGGCGATGCTCAGGGCGCCGGCCGATTCGCCGAATATGGTGACATTATCGGGGTCGCCGCCAAAGGCGGCGACATTGTCGCGCAGCCAGGCAAGAGCGGCAATCTGGTCGAGCAGGCCGAGATTGGCGGTATCGTCACCAAGATAGAGAAAGCCCTCGGCACCCACGCGATAGTTGATGGTGACGCAGACGATCCCGTCGCGGGCAAAGCGGCTCCCGTCATACCAGGGCGAGGCCCCGGTGCCATGATATTCAAACAGGCCGCCGGCGATCCAGACCATGACGGGCTGGCGGGCATCGCCGAGCGCCGCGGACCAGATGTTGAGCGTCAGGCAATCCTCGCCGGGCCCGACCAGTTCAGGCAGGATTTCCGAGACCATGGGGGGCATGGCCTGCTGCGGCGGCTTGGGCCCGAAAGCGGTGGCCAGCCGGATGCCCGACCATGGCGCGGGCGGGACGGCCTGCCGCAGATGATGGGCGCCGAAGGGTGGCGCTGCAAACGGCACGCCCTTGAACACGTGGATGGCGTCAACCGTGCTGCCCTGGACGGTGCCGGCCGCGGTGGTGACCAGAGGGCCGCCGGCGTCGCCGGCCGCACCTGCCCTGGAGAGGGCGGTCACGCCGAGCAGGGCGCCGGCCGAGCCGGCGAAAAAGTCACGCCGTCGCATCGGTCTGGCTCCGTCCGGTTCGGTTCCGGCGCACCGGGCTGACAAGGCGCAAGGCGGGGGAGCGCGGGGAGGGAAGGTCGCTGTCGGCGTCGATCGCCCAGGTGTCGATCACCCGTTCGAGCGCGGGCCAGTCGGTGAATTCATGGTCCTTGCCGGTATCGTATCGCCCCTGATCGACCCGTCCGAGAATCCAGCGAGACAACCAGTTGTGCCGGGTATAGAGGCGGGCGCCGGCGACCTCGTGATACTGGCCGGGCACCCAGCGGGTGGCGCGCCCCAGCCCGGCGCGGCATTGCGCGAGGCGCTCGGCATCGCCGGGGGCCCGCCGTGCCGCCGACATGGAAACCGAGAGAAAGAGCGTCCGCATCGCCTCCAGTGCCAGCCGGTGACGCCGGATGAACCGGATCACGGCCCGATGGTGCCGGCCGGTATGGACGCGCGCCGCCAGGACCACGGCCGCAAAGGTCGACAGGTCCAGGTCGGCCGGCAGGGCCGCGGCATCGGCGAGCAGGACATCGTGGCCGGCGCGGCGCAGCCGCTCGGCGACATGCTCGCCGACCTTGCGGGTCTGTCCTTCCGAAGTGCCGTAAACCACCAATATGTTCATCATCGGCCTCCCGGCCATGTCCAGTGTGGCATACCGATGCCCGCCGCTGCCCGGCAATCGCCACGCCGTCAGCTGATGACGATCAGGTCGTCCACCGTGGCGACCCCCGGGGTTGCCCAGGCCGCGTCTTCCACCAGACGGCGCTCCGACCAGGCCTTGACGTGGCCGGCCAGGGTGACGCGGCTGCCCTCGACATCGACGCGGATGGAATGGGCCTCGAGCTCGGCATTTCGTTTCAGCGAATTCTCGATGCGCTTCCTCACGTCAGCGGCGGACACCACCGGGCGGGTGTGGATGGCGATGAGATTGCTGATGCCGGTGACCCCGTGCAGGCCGCGTATGGCATCGGCGGCGGCCGTCTTCTGGAAGTTCCACTGCACCGTGCCCGAGAGCGTCACCCAGCCCTTGTGGACCTTCACCTTCACCGCATTGTCGGGGACGGTGGTGTTCCATTGCAGGGAACTGACGGCGCGGCTGGCAATCTCGTCGTCGGCATTGCCGACATTGCCGGGGAAGCGGACCTCGAGGTTTTCGGCGATGCCCTTGACGCCCTTGATCCGGCCGACCAGGCTTTCCACGGTGGACTTCTGCGCGTAGTTGGGCACATGGCCGGTCAGACTGACGACGCCACCCTCCACGGCCACGCCGATATCGGCCGCATCGATGCCGGGTTCGCGTTCGAGCTCATCCAGGATGACCTGCCGCAATACCGTGTCGCTCATCGAAATCTCCTTGCATGGAATCCAGCCAGCCGCTGTTGCCCGACAGGAACATGGTGATGACAGGCACGGCTTGATGGCCGTCAAACATCGTGCGGCGTGGGGCGGCTACTTGCCGAACAGACTGGCCACCGGCGCCGCCACTGCGAGCTGGCGACGAAGATTGCCCACCTGACGGGGCGTGGACAGGAACAGGCGCAGATCGTCATTGCTGACGCCGGCGATGGATTGCAGGCGGTCGGGATCGATGATCTCGAAGTGGCCGCTGTCGATGATTGCGATGACCTGCTTGTCGGCCAGATAGTGCAGGTGCCGGCTGATGGTCTCAAAGGTGGTTCCGAGATAACTGGCCAGGTCGGCGCGGGTGATCATCAGTGCCGCCACCGATTTCAGGGGAGATACTTCCATTTCGCTCAGCAGGTGGTCGCGGCGACCCGCCATGACCAGCAGATAGGTGGCAACCCGCTCGAGGGAATTCTGGCAGCTGAGCAGCAAAGCGCGCTCCCGGGCCAAAGCGAGGTGGTTGGCGGTGACCAGGAGCAGGGCGTGCTCCAGCTTGGGGTGGCGGGCCAGCAGGCCCTCATAGGCCGTCCGGTCGGCGGAGCAGATCTCGGCATCGGTGGCGGCCTCGACGGCAAAGTCCATCACCGGGTCAAACAGCTGGCCGAAGAAGTCGCCGGGGTAGATCAGGCTGACAATGCGTTCGCGGCCATTGGGCAGGGTCTTTGACACCTTGAGCACCCCGGCCAGCACGGTGCCGACCAGGCCGGCATCGCCGCCATTGGCCAGTATGGTCTGGCCGGCACCGACGAAACGCCTGCCGGAAATGCGGGCAATGTCGGTTTGGCTGGCCAGGTCCGACAGCCCGCAAAGGGAGCGGGTCGTTACACTACAACGCGTGCATCGGGTTGCAGCATCGCTGATATTGGCAATATCGCCCATTGTCGCTTCTCCGCAATTTTCCGTGGCATCCTGGATGCCTAAACAGGCCTGACGATTGCAGGAAAAACACGGGGTGCCTTGATTTGAATCAAGCTTGATCCTGCCTGGTTGCGGTCAAAGACATAGGCTTGCGGCCGCTGACAGCGGGCTGAGGCGATGGGCGGGGTCAGCCTCGGGGAAAGGCGGGACAGCAGATGATGCGAGCGATGGTGCTGCGGGAGATGGGCGGGCCACTGGTGCTCGAGGAGCGAGCGCTGCCGGTGCCCGGGGCCGGAGAAATCCGGGTCCGCGTCGAGGCCTGCGCCGTGTGCCGGACCGATCTGCACGTGCTGGATGGCGAACTGCCCGATCCCCGGTTTCCCATTATTCCCGGCCACGAGATCGTCGGCGTGGTGGACGGGCTGGGCGCGGGCGTCCGCAACCTGGCCATCGGCACGCGCGTGGGCATTGCCTGGCTGGGGCAGAGCTGCGGGCATTGTCCCTATTGCGCCGAGGGGCGGGAAAACCTCTGCGACGACCCGGTCTTTACCGGTTTCACGCGGGATGGCGGCTTTGCCAGCCATGTCATTGCCGATGCCGGCTTTGCCTTTGCGCTGACCGGCTTGGCCGATCCGGTGGCCACGGCGCCGCTGATGTGCGCCGGGCTGATCGGCTGGCGGGCGCTGCGCATGGCGGGCGCGGGCCGCCGGATCGGGCTTTATGGCTTCGGGGCCGCAGCCCATATCCTGGCCCAGATCTGCCGCTGGCAGGGACGCGACGTCTACGCCTTCACCCGGCAAGGCGATCAGGCCGCCCAGGAGATGGCCCGGTCGCTGGGCGCGGCCTGGACCGGCGATTCCGGGCAGAGCCCGCCGGTGCCGCTGGACGCCGCCATCATCTTTGCGCCGGTCGGCGCCCTGGTGCCGGCCGCGCTGCGCGTGGTGCGCAAGGGCGGAAGGGTGGTCTGCGGCGGCATCCATATGAGCGACATCCCGCAATTTGCCTATGAGCTGCTGTGGGGTGAGCGCGAAGTGCTGTCGGTGGCCAATCTCACGCGGCAGGATGGCGTCGAGTTTCTCGATGTCGCCGCCAGGGCCGGCGTGCGCACGACGACCACGGTCTACCCGCTGGAGCAGGCCAACCAGGCGCTGGACGACCTGCGGCACGGCCGGTTCCAGGGGGCGGCCGTGCTGGTGCCGTGAGCCCAAGATGCGCGTATTCCGACGGCCGCAGGAAAAATACCGGACTTGATCCAGAACAAGGATTGCCCGCGGCGCCCGGCTAGATTGTCGAGCAGCAGCAGGAGCCTGGCAGCGATCATCGCCGTCAGTGGCCTGCCCGCCCAACAGGTCAGACGGGAGACGAAAGTGATCAAGGACATCGTGGTTCACCTTACCGGATCGCAGGAAGACGAGGTGCGTCTTGCCTATGCCGAAGCCATCGGAGCGCGCTTTGACGCCCATCTGACCGGGCTTTACGCCCATATCCTGCCCGAGGTCATCGGCGGCGACGGCGTCGCCCTGATCGCCATGGAGCCGCTGATCGAGCAGTCCAATGAGCAGGCCGACGCGACGCTGGACCGCCTGGTGCAGCGATTCGATCGCCTGACCATGCCCCATGAGGTGCGCCGGCTCGACGCATTTTCCGGTATGGCCGGCGATGCCCTGGCCGTGGAGGCGCGGACGGCCGACCTGTTCGTCGCCACGCGGCCCTATGGCGATCCCGCCGATGCGGTGAACATGGAGGTTGCGGTCCTGTTCGGCTCCGGCCGGGCCTGCCTGTTCGTGCCACCCAAGGCGCAGACCCCATACTCGTTCGGCACGGTCGTGGTGGCCTGGAACGGCAGCCGGGAGTCGGCGCGCGCCGTGGCCGAGGCGATGCCATTCCTCAAGCTGGCCGGCCAGGTCATCGTCGTCATGGTGGGCGAAGGGGAGGCGACCGCATCTGGCGGTGATATCGCGCGCCACCTGAGCCGGCATGGCATTTCGGCCGTGATCGGCACGGCAGAAGCCGGATCGGACGGCGCCGGCGAGGCGCTGCTGGCGGAAGTCCGCCGGGTGGGCGCCGGCCTGCTGGTGATGGGCGGCTATGGTCATTCGCGGCTGCGCGAATGGATCCTGGGCGGTACCACCCGCCACATCCTCGCCAATGCCGACGTGCCGGTGCTGATGGCGCGCTGACGCGGCCCGGGCGGGGCGCGAAATAGTTGGCGAAACTTGATCGCCATCAAGAGTGCCTCTGCCGATCCGTCCTTTCTGAATGCACAGGGATTGCAAGGAGGGTTCGATGTCGAGTTCAGAACTGATGGCCGCCGCGGCGGTTACCACGGTGGCCGAGCCGGGACAGAAGCTGCGCCTGGGCGCGCTGACCGCCCTGGTCATCGGCTCGATGGTGGGATCGGGCGTGTTCAGCCTGCCGCAGAACATGGCGGCGGGAGCGGGGCCCCTGGCCATCATCATCGGCTGGACGATCACCGCGATCGGCATGCTGGCGCTGGTGTTTGTCTACCAGTCACTGGCAACCCGCAAACCCGCGCTCGATGCCGGGCCCTATGCCTATGCCAGGGCCGGGTTCGGCGAGTTCATCGGGTTCAACAGCGCCTGGGGCTACTGGATCAGCGCCTGGGTCGGCAACGTCTCCTATGCGGTGATCGTGTTCAGCGCGCTGTCGTATTTCTTCCCGGCCTTTGGCGAGGGCAATAGCTGGCAGGCCATTGTCGGCGCCTCCATCCTGCTGTGGCTGATCCATGCATTGATCCTGGCCGGCGTCCGGCAGGCGGCCCTGGTGAACCTGTTTGTCACCATCGCCAAGATCGCGCCGATCGTGCTGTTCATCGGGGTGGTCGTGGTGGCGTTCCAGGTGGACGTCTTCGCGCTCGACTTCACCGGCCTGGGCAATGCCGAGCTGGGCTCGATCGCCGACCAGGTCCGCAATACCATGCTGGTCACCCTGTGGGTCTTTATCGGCATCGAGGGGGCCAGTGTGCTGTCGGCCCGCGCCGAACGGCGCAGCGACATTGCCACGGCCACGGCGCTGGGCTTTTTCACCTGCCTGGCGCTCTATGCGCTGGTATCGCTGCTGTCGCTGGGCATCCTGACCCAGCCCGAGCTGGCGGGCCTGAAGAACCCCTCCATGGCCGGCGTGCTCGAGCATGTGGTGGGGCCATGGGGAGCCGTGCTGATCAACCTGGCGCTGGTGGTCTCGGTCGTCGGGGCGTTCCTGAGCTGGACCCTGCTGGCGGCCGAAATCCCCCATGCCGCGGCGCGCGACGGCAGCATGCCCAGGATCTTCGCGCAGGAGAGCGACAAGGGCGTGCCGGTCGTCTCGCTGACCGTCACCAACCTGCTGGTGCAGCTGTTCCTGATCATCACCTTCTTCGCGCAGAGCACCTATCAGGCGCTGTTCTACATCGCCTCGACGGCGATCCTGGTGCCGTACATCTTTTCGGGCGCCTATGCGGCCAAGCTGGCGCTGACCGGGGAGGGCTACCAGGCCGGCGAACCGCGCCGGCTGGCGCTGTTCCTGGGCGGGCTGGCCACCGTGTACGGACTCTGGCTCGTCTATGCGGCAGGACCGGCCTATCTCTTCATGTGCGCGCTGCTCTATGCCCCGGGCATCGTCTTTTTTGCCTGGGCACGACGGGAGGCCGGGCAACGGATCTTCAAGCCCTGGGAACTGGCGGTGGCCGTCGCCCTGGTCGCGGTCGCCCTGCTGGCCGCCTATGAAATGTGGATCGGCGCGGTGAGCCCGCTATGAGCCCCAAGACCATGCCCAAGCCCGGGGTCCATTCCGAAGTCGGCCGGCTGCGCCAGGTGATGGTGCATCGGCCCGACCTCAGCCTCAAGCGGCTGACGCCCGACAACTGCCACGCCCTGCTGTTCGACGATGTGCTGTGGGTGAAGCGGGCGCGCCAGGAACACGACGTCTTCGTGGATGCGCTCCGGGAACGCGATGTCGACGTGCTTGACCTGGGGACGCTGCTGGCGGAAACGCTGGCGCTGCCGACCGGCCGGGACTGGCTGCTCGACCGCCGCGTCAATGCCGACAGCATCGGCGGCGACCTGGTCGACGAGTTGCGCGGCTGGCTCGACGCCATGCCCTCGGAAGAGCTTGCCGAACGGCTGATCGGGGGCATTGCGCGGGCCGAACTGCCGTTCAAGCCGGCGGGCCTGGCGGCCCGGACACTGGCGCCCGGCGACTTCGTGCTGGCGCCGCTGCCCAACCAGCTGTTCACCCGCGACAGTTCGTGCTGGGTCTACGATGCGGTCTCGGTCAATGCCATGTACTGGCCGGCGCGGCGGCCCGAGGCCATCAATGTCGAGGCCATCTACCGCTATCATCCGGCTTTCGCCAACGGGACCTTCAAGACCCTGGCCGGCGCCGGCACGCCCGGCATCGCCACGCTCGAAGGGGGTGACGTCATGCCGATCGGCAATGGCAAGGTCATCGTGGGCATGGGCGAGCGGACGACACCACAGGGCGTGGCCGCGCTGGCCAGCCGCCTGTTCGAGCTAGGGGTGGCCGATCACGTCATCGCCGCGCTGATGCCGCGCGAGCGCAGCTTCATGCATCTCGATACGGTATTCACCTTCTGTGACCGCGACCTGGTGACGCTCTATCCGCCGGTGGTCGACCACCTGCGCAGCTTCTCGCTGCGGCCCGGTCCGGGCCCGCTGGGCATCGAGGTGACCGAGGAGACAGGGCGGTTCGTCGACGTGGTGGCCCGGGCGCTGGGGATCAAGGCGCTGCGCGTCGTGGTTACCGGCGGCGACGGCTATGAAGCCGAGCGCGAGCAGTGGGACGACGGCAACAATGTCATCGCCGTCGAGCCGGGCGTCGTCATCGGCTACGACCGCAATGTCTACACCAATACCATGCTGCGCCGGGCCGGCGTCGAGGTGATCACCGTTGACGGCGCCGAGCTCAGCCGCGGGCGCGGCGGTGGCCATTGCATGACCTGTCCGCTGGCGCGCGATCCCCTCTGATCCTTTCGGGAGACTTCCTCATGCCCATCAACCTGCACGGCCGCAGCGTCCTGACACTGGATGACTTCACGCCCGACGAGATCCGCCTGCTGCTGCGCCTGGCCAGCGCGCTCAAGGCGGCGCGGCTGGCGGGCAGCGAAGTGCCCCGCCTGGCCGGCAAGAATATCGCCCTGATCTTCGAGAAGGACTCGACGCGCACGCGCACGGGCTTTGAGGTGGCGGCGCACGACCAGGGAGCGCATGTGACCTATCTGGGGCCGACGGGAACCCAGATCGGCCACAAGGAATCGATGAAGGACACGGCGCGGGTGCTGGGGCGGATCTATGACGCCATCGAATATCGCGGCTTCTCCCAGTCAGCGGCCGAGACGCTGGCGCTGCATGCAGGCGTTCCGGTCTATAACGGGCTCACCGATGCGAGCCACCCCACCCAGACGCTGGCCGACTTGATGACCATGCGGGAGTTCACCCACAAGCATCTGTCGGACATGCGGGTGGCCTTCCTGGGCGACGGACGGAACAATGTCGCGCGGTCGCTGGCCACCGGGGCGGTCAAGGTGGGGATCGACATGCGCATCGTGGCCCCCAAGGCGCTGTGGCCGGATGCCGAATTCACGGCTCACCTGCAGGACATCGGCGCCACGACCGGCGGGACGCTGACGGTGACGGAAGACGTCAAGGACGGCGTCCGCGACAGTGACTTCATCTATACCGATGTCTGGCTGTCGATGGGGGAGGACGAGAGCGCCTGGGGCGAGCGGATCAGCCTGCTCACGCCCTATCGCGTCACGGCGGCGGTGCTCAATGCCACCGGCAACCCCTTCGTCAAGTTCATGCACTGCCTGCCGGCCTTCCACAATGCCGAGACCGAGGTGGGCAGCGACATTGCCCGGCGCTTCAGCATCGACTGCATGGAGGTCACCGAGGCGGTGTTCGAGTCCGACGCCTCGGTGGTGTTCGACCAGGCCGAAAACCGCATGCACACGATCAAGGCCGTGCTCGTCGCCACGCTGGGCGGCTGAGCCATGCGCCTGGTGGTGGCCCTTGGCGGCAATGCCCTGTTGCGACGCGGCGAGAAGCTGACCGCGGACAGCCAGCGGCAGAACGTGCATGACGCGGCGGTTTCGCTGGCCGCGCTGATCGCGGCTGGCCACAGCCTGATCATCACCCATGGCAATGGCCCGCAGGTCGGCCTGCTGGCGCTGCAATCGGCGGCGGGGCCGGCCGAAAGCGTGCAGCCGCTCGACATTCTGGGCGCCCAGAGCGAGGGGATGATCGGCTACCTGATCGAGCAGGAACTGGGCAGCCTGCTGCCCGCGCAGCAGCTGATCGCCACGCTGCTGACGCAGACCCGGGTCAGCGCCACCGATCCCGCCTTCGCGGCGCCCAGCAAGCCGATCGGCCCCGGATATGACGAGGCGACCGCGACCCGGATGGCCGCCGAGCGGGGCTGGCACATTGCCCGCGACGGCGAGCGATGGCGCCGGGTCGTTGCCTCGCCGGCGCCGCTGGGTATTCTCGAGATCAAGGTCATTGCCCTGCTCGTCGCCCAGGGCGTCACGGTGATCTGCGCCGGCGGCGGCGGCATTCCGGTGGTGGAGCGAGCCGATGGCAGCCTGGTCGGCGTGGAAGCGGTGGTCGACAAGGACCTGGCCAGCGCGCTGCTGGCGCAGCAGATCGGGGCGGACATGCTGATGCTGCTGACCGATGTGGATGCCGTCTATGCCGGTTTCGGCACGCCGGCGGCGCGGGCACTGGGACAGGTGCGGGTGGAGGAGCTGTCGGCATCCAGCTTTCCCGCGGGCTCGATGGGCCCCAAGGTGGCCGCCGCGCTGGATTTCGTCGGCAGAACCGGCAAGCCGGCCGCCATCGGCCGGCTGACCGATGCCCTGGCCATCGTCCGGGGCGAAAGCGGCACCCGCATCCAGCCCGCCTGATCGCGGCAGTCGATGCCAGGACGACAGGCCGGTGCTGCCGTGCTGCGTCACCACGCTGCCGGCGGAGCATCCGCCGGCAGTGCGGGCAGGGTCAGTCAGGCGATGGTCAGCCGGTCATCGACGGTGGTGACGCCGGGCGTGGACCAGGCAGCCTGCTCGGCGATGCGGCGCTCGTGCCAGGCCTTGACGTTGCCCTCAAGGGTTACCTTGTTGCCGGCGACATTGACGCGGATCGACCTGGCCTCGACCTCGGCATTGCGCTTGAGGGAGTCCTCGATGTGCTTCTTGACGTCGATCGAGGAGACCCGTGGGCGCAGGTCGATCAGGTTGCTGATGCCGATGACGCCATGCAGGTTGCGCACCGCGTCGGCGGCGGCGGTCTTCTGGTAGTTCCAGTCGAGCGTGCCGCTCAGCGTGACCCAGCCATCCTGCACCTTGACCTGCACCTTGTCGGCGGGGACCACGGAACTCCATTTCAGGCTGTTGACGACCCGCTTGGCGATCTCGTCATCGGCGGTGCCGGTGGTGCCGGGGTAGCGCACCTGGATGTCCTCGGCGATGCCCTTGACGCCCTTGAGGCGGCTGACCAGCCGTTCGATCGTGCTTTTCTGCGCAAAGCTCGCCACGTGGCCGCTCAGGGTGACGATACCGTCTTCAACGGCCACGCCGATATCGGTCGCATCAATGCTGGGTTCGAATTCCAGCTCATCCATGATGTCCTGCTTGAGGGTCTTGTCGTTCATTTCAATCTCCGTTGCCTGGGCGATCAATCGCCGATCCCGCCATTCAACAGCAGCCTGAAGCCGATACCTTGATGACCATCAAGAGTTGCTGCGGCCCCGGCTGGCGCGCGGGTTGCCAGCCCTGTTCACCAATAGGGAAGGGCGGCGGCCAGCAAGCCGGCGGCGAGGGAAGCCAGGCTGGCAAGGGCGACCGGCAGGGCGATCCGGGTGCCGCCGGCGGCCAAGGTGAGCACGGCCTTGGACACGGTATTGACGGCCACGCCGACAAGGATGGCCCAGGCTGCCGTCGGCAAAGCCAGCGCGCCGCCGCCCAATCGGGCCATGGAGATGGTGAGGGCATCGGCATCGACGAGGCCGGAGAGGGCGGCAATGGCCACCACCCCGGCCGACCCGACCGCCTGCAGCAGATAGGCCGCGCCCAGCATGACGGCGGCGATCAGGCCCCCCATGCGCAAAGCCGTGGCAATGGCCAGGGGATTGTCGACGGACAGACTGGCCTGGCCGTCCTGGGTGCTCCGTGTGGTCAGCAGGCCGGCGGCCAGGAGCAGAACGGTCCCGGCGGCGGCGAGCGGGGGCGCGACGAGGCCGAACAAAGCCGGGTTGAGCAAGAGGGTCACGGCGGCGACGCGGGCCAGCATGACCGTGCCGGCCAGCAGAATGCCGGCGCTGAGCAGCCGGGTCGGACTAGGCTCGGCCCGCCCCATCCGCGCCAGAGCCAGGGTTGTGGCGGTGGACGAGGCCAGGCCGCCGGCCAGGGCCGCCAGCACAATGCCCAGTCGATCGCCGAACAGCCGCACGGCGATATAGCCGGCGAAAGATACGGCGGCGATCAGGATGGTCAGCAGCCATACCTCATGCGGATTGAGGGCGTTCCAGGGATCGATGGTGCGGTCGGGGAGCACGGGCAGCAGCAGGAAGGTCATCGCCAGCAGGGTGAGGACGGAGCTGATCTCCTTCCAGGTCAAGGCGGCAACCCAGCGATGCAGCTGTTCGCGCAAAGCCAGCAGCACCGTCATGGCCACGGCGCTGGCGATGGCGAGGTTGATGTCGCCGAGAATGGCGAGGGCGCCCAGCAGGAAGGTCAGCAGGCCGGCAATCACGGAGGTAACGCTGAGATCCTGGTCGGTGGTGGCCTCCAGCCAGTGGAACAGGGTGAAGGCCGCGGCATAGGCGAGAAAGCTCATGCCCAGGAAAATGCCGCCCGCATCGAGCGAAACCAGGCCGGCGACCCCGCCCAGCAGTCCGCTCAGCGCGAAGGTGCGGAAGCCTGCAGCGCGCTGATGATCCTCCTCGGTGCGCTTGCTCCAGCCGCGCTCGAGACCGACAAGCAGGCCGATCGCCAAGGCGACGCCGAGACGGCTGAACAGGGCGGTTTGCTCCACGGGGCGGACTAGTGCCGGACCGGCGGCGCGCCGGGCGGCCAGGTGGCGGCCGTCGGGCAGGTATCGGCCTGCAGCCGGCGCAAGCGCGGCACGGGCAGGCCGCGGGCCTCGGCCTCGCGCCGGATGGCGAGCGGCATTTCCCGGCAATCGCAGTTGGCGGCGTGGTCGAGGTGCCAGGCGAGGCGGTCGTCGAGGCTGGCATTGCGGCCCAGCTTGTGTGCGGCGTGCCATTCCCGATTGATCATGCTGGTCTCCTTTTGCTGGGGCTGTCCGACATGATGCCAGCAAAGGCGGGCGCCGCCTTGATCGGCGTCAATTCGGCCGACTGCTACGGCGCCAGATGCTGCAGGCCCGCCAGATCCAGCACCTCGACCTGGCTGACGCCCGGCAGCCGGATCATGCCGGTGTCCTTGAAGATCCGGAGCACGCGCGAGACCGTCTCGATGGTCAGACAGAGATAGTCGGCGATGTCATGGCGCTGCATCGGCAGGTCGATGACGCGGCTCGCGCCCCCTCGCTCATGCAGGTCCAGCAGGAAGGCGGCCAGCCGTTCGGATGCGCTCATCCGCCCCAGCACCATCAGATGATCCTGGGTCCGGGCCAGCGTCCGCAGGGCGATGGCCAGCAGATCCGCGTCCAGGCCCCGGTCCGAGCCGGGCCGCAGCAGGCGGATGCCGGCGCGATCGACGCATTCGGCATAGTTCTCGTGCTCGCGGCCGGGCTCGAAGCCGAAGACGTCGCCGTTCATATGAAAGGCACTGACCTGGCGGCGCCCGTCGGCGGTGAGGCGGCAGATGCGTACGGTGCCGAATTCCACCAGATAGAGCGGACCGACCGGTTCGCCCTGGGCATAGATCATTCCATTGGGCGGGTAGAAGGACAGGGCGCAGGGGCGAGCACGGGTGAGCAGTGAATGCACCGCCGGATCGCGGCGGGTCATGCCCGTCGTCACGCGATCATGGTTGAACTGGGTCAGCATGGTCGGCTCCTCGGTCTGGACAAGCCGGAGACTGACCGAACCGGGACGACAGCGAAATTCAGGTCTCGCGCCTAGGGACTCTACTTAGGGGTGGCGGGCGGCAGGCCGGCGCCCAGCGCGCTCTCGATCGCGGCCAGCAGCGGGCCGCCCAGCAGAGGCTTCTGCACCAGGCAAAACACCATTTCCTCCAGCCAGGGCACGGGCGTTCCTGCCAGCAGGATGACCGGGATGGCCAAGCGGCAGAAGGCCATGACGGCCTCGATCGGCGGCGCAATCGCGCGGTGATCGAGAATGGTGCAGTCAAAGCGCTCCAGAAACTGCACGGCCTCAATTGTGGGATATGAAACGACCTCGTAGCCATCCGCCTCGAGCATGAATTCGAGGGATTGGCGCAGGTCCGTATCCGGGGCTACGATCAACAGGCGGCGACCGAGAGACATCTGGTTTTTTTCCAACCGCGGCACAAATCCGCGATTACCCACACTTGGTAGCGGGGGATACGTTGCCCGCCTTGTTCTGGATCAAAAATGCGGCCAATCCCAACCGTTTTGTCGAGTCTGGACGCCCAGGATCATCCGAACCAGTTCAGGCAGGCTTCGGGCCTGCATCTTGGCCATCAGGCCGGCGCGATAGACTTCCACGGTGCGCGGACTGATACCCAGGTCGTAGGCAATGGTCTTGTTCGGCTCGCCGGCAACTACGCCCTTGAGCACCTGCTTTTCGCGGTAGCTGAGCGTAGCCAGACGCTGACGCGTGGCTTCGGCGTCCGCGTCATGGTCCAGGCGGGATTGCACCGCCCCGACAGCATGGCGGATCGAGGCGATCAGGACGTCGTCGGCGAACGGCTTTTCGATGAAGTCGAGGGCGCCGTTCTTCATCGCCTCCACTGCCATCTGCACGTCGCCATGTCCGGTGATGACGATGGCGGGCAAGAGGGCGTCGATCTCGCGCAGCTTCTTGAGCAAGTCGACGCCGTTCATGTCGGGCATGCGCAGGTCCGTCACCAGGCAGCCATTGCGGATTCCCGCCGCGTGATCGAGGAAATCGGTGGCGCTGCGGTGGGTTCGAACCGCGAAGCCGCAACTGCCCAGCAGGAAGGACAGCGAATGGCGCACGGCTTCCTCGTCATCGACAATGTGGACGACGATGTCGAAGCCGTTCATGTCGGGCGCTCCGTGGTCGTGGGCAGGGTGAAGGTGAAGCGCGCGCCGCCTGGCTGGCCTGGCTTCATCTCGATCGTGCCACCATGGGACTCGATGATGCGCCGGGAGATGGACAGCCCGATGCCCATGCCGCCGGGCTTGGTTGTCACAAATGGCTGGAAGAGCTGCGCGGCTATGTCGAGCGGTATGCCCGGCCCGCTGTCGGCAACCGTGACCATGAGCATGTGATCGGCCGCGTCGCGGATAGAGACGACGAGGTTTTTCGTGGCGCTGTCCTGCATGGCCTCCATGGCGTTGCGCATCAGGTTGATCAGGACCTGCTGGATCTGCACGCCGTCCACCAGAACCCAGCCGGCCGTCTCGCCGAAGTCGAATGACGTGCGAATGCCGCGCTCGCGCGCCCCCAGCAGGGCGAGCGGGCCGGCGTCTTCGATCAGTTTCCGGATATTTTCGGGATGGCGCTCGGTTGCCCCGTGGGTGACGAATTCCCGGAGATGGCGGATGATGTCGCCGGCGCGCAAGGCCTGTCTGGCGGCGTCGGTCAGTGCCGCGCGCATCCGGTTGGTGGGCTCGGTATCCAGCCTGTCGAGTGTGCGGATGCAGCCCTGGACATAGTTGGCGATGGCCGACAGGGGCTGGTTGAGTTCATGGGCCAGCGTCGAGGCCATTTCGCCCAGCTCGTTGAGCCGCGCCAGGCGGGCCAGTTCCCCCTGTGCTTCGGCCAGCCTGGCCTGGCTCTCTTCGCGCTCGCTGAGATCGCGGATGAAGCCGGTGAAATAGGTCGTGCCCTCGGACTGCATCTCGCCCACGGCCAGCGACATGGGGAAGGTCGAGGCATCCTTGCGTCGTCCCAGTACGACGCGGTCAACGCCGATGATGCGCTTCTCGCCGGTGCTGAGATAGCGGGCGAGATAGTGGTCATGCTGGTCATGGTAGGGCGCGGGCATCAGCATGTTGACATTGTGGCCCACGGCCTCCTCGGCGGCGTAGCCGAACTGGCGGACCGCGGCCGCATTGAACGAGACAATGACGCCAGCGGTATTGATGACGATGGTGGCGTCGGGTACCGTATCGAGGATCGATTGCAGATGGTCCGCGTGGCGATGCAGGGCCCGCGCCAGCTCCTGGGTCTGTGCGCGTGACTGTCGGTAGGACTGGCCGAGCCAGGTGATGGCAAGCCCGAGGCCGAAGAACAGGGCCAGATTGGCGGGAAGCGGCATGGGCAGGTCGCGCACGCCGGCCACCATGATCAGCCATGCCGTCGACACGGCTGTGGCGAGCAAGCCGGGTATCACGCCGCCCAGGGCGGCCCCGGCCATGATGGCCGGCACAAACAGGAGGCAGGTTGCAGCCGTGGGCCAGATCTCGCCGAGAAGGGATCCCAGCACGATGGCGCCAAGGATCAGGCCCAATGTCAGGGCATAAGCAGTCCAATGTGCCTGTACCAATACCATGATCTGGCCGCAACACTCAGCCCGGCGCGAAGGCCCTGCTGCGGCCTGTTACACCAAAATGCCGGCAGGCTAGCGCGTCTGCCGGACGAATCCAAACTGAGTCCGGCCTGGCCTGGCCGATTGTGCGAAAGCGTACAAAGGCCGCCGGGTGCGAATCCGTCGGTCAGCCCCTGGACTCCAGATCAGCGGTGCTGGTCAGGCCGATCCCTTTGCCTCGCCTGCCGGCAAGCAGTAGCGGCTCATGATGCTGGTCTGCAGTGCCGCCCAGGTGGCACTGGCCGGGGCTGCAGGGGCGTGGCGCAGGCGCCTGGCCAGGTCGGCGAGTGCGGGGTCACGAATGACGCTGGCGAACCAGCGTTCGAAGTCGCCATTGTAGAGGTGATGGGACCAGACCGCGTCATCGACCTCCCGCCCAACTTCCAGGAATTCGTAGAGGTTTCTTGCCGGGAGGAGCTGGGTGTTGTGCGCACCCCGGAAATAGAAGCTGCGCTCCCTGCCCACGTCTCCGGTGGCGTATTTGCCGGCGTGCCGGACATGCTGCTGGTCTGGTGCGCCTGGCCGCAGGACCACAGGCTGATGCGGGATGTTCCAGAGCAGCATCTCGCCGGCCTCCGGGATTTCGCCAGCCAGCGGTGGCACATGGCCGGTCAGGTGGCAGAAGTGCGACAGCAGAAAATCGGCATTGGGCCCCAGGGCGCAGACTGTCCCGATGCTGGCCAGGGTATCGGCAGCCAAGAGATCGGCAGACAGGGTGAGCAGAACGAGGCGCGGATGGTCGACCAGCGGCTTGTCCAGCGGCATGGAAAGGCCCTGATGGGCCTCATCAATGACAAGATAGGACGGCGTGCCGCTGGCCTCGGCCGTCGTGACGGACAGGTCCAGCGCCGCCCGCATGAACTGGCGTCGCCTGGCGGGATCGATCCCCCGAAGGGCGAGAACCGGATTGAGCCGGGCCGCCAGCAGCAGTCCGAAGGAATGAAGGCTCTTGTCCAGGCCGTCGGCATCCAGAATCGTGGTGCCGGCGAGAGCGACGTAATCGCCTTCGGGATCAAGGATTGCCAGGCCAAGACCGGCGCCGATGACCTGCTCGATCAGCATGGTGGCAAAGGTCGACTTGCCCGACATGGAAGGACCAAGGATCAGGATATTGCGTGACGTGGCGGAGATGCGCACCGGCTTGCCGTTGCGGTCCAAGCCGGCATCGATGCCGCGGCGGCCCTCGGGCAGCAGATCGGCATCGAGCCGCTGCAGGTCGGCCAGCAGCGCCACCACGCCATCGCCGTGATCGCCGGCGAGGACGATGTCGACTTCGCTCCTCAGCGACGCGACGGCATTGGCGACCGCGGCAGAACAGCCGCAGATACGCAGGAAGGAGTGATCATTCTCGCCGTCGCCGACGCCAACGATGGAGGGGGGCACGATGGCAAGATCGGCGGCGGCTGCCAGCAACCCGCTGCCCTTGTTGACGCCGGTGGGCAGCACCATCACAGCGCCCTTGTTGAAGGTGATCTGGAGCTCGAGCCCCGAAAGCCGGATCGCGTCGAGGATTCTGACCTGATCAGGTTCCCAGGCGGCGATCACCGACAGGCCGACGGACATGTTGGCTATGCCCAGCCGGTGCAGATGATCGACCAGGGCCGGATCGGGCGGCGGCGCCAGCATGCGCAGCTGGCCGGTCGCGGGATCGAGCAGAACGGCGCCGTTCTCGAGGACGATACGGTCGAACATGGCATATTCGGGAAAGCAGGCGACAAGATCGTGCTGTTCGCGCCCGGTCACCATGATGAGGCGCCGGCCACTGGCCCTGACCGCAGCAAGCGCATCGCGGGTGGCGACATCCACCACGCCGTCCCTGGCAATGGTGCCATCAAAGTCGACAGCAAGACCCAAGAAATGCACCTCCGTCTCCCGTGACCGCCTGCGGATGCGCTCAGGCTATGGGGGATATTTGCCGGCAATTTGACCCATATCAAGCCAGCGGCCGAAAGCTCGTTCCGCTGGCGGCGGCCCGAGCGCCGGTCGAGAGAGCCGGACAAACGGGCCCGTGGTTTGATGTGGATCAAGGTTTCGTCCGGCAAACCTGCCACCCTCCGGCAAGCATCTGCAAGAAGAGGCCTGCATGGAGCATCTGCGTCCCCTGTCCGCCACTGCTCACATGTTCAAGCGGGGTGCCGTGCCGGCAGCGTGCCTGACGCCGGCGGCAGACTGCGCCCTGGCCAGACTAGCCGATACCGCGCCCGGCGTGGTTTCGCTGGTGCCCGGACAGACGGAACAGGGCCGCAGCCTGCGCCCGGACGCCGCCCCGGCGCATAACGGGCCGCCGGCTGCTGACCCTGGTGCCCGGCAAGGTGCCGAGGTGGCGCGGCCGATCATCTTCCTGACCTGCTATTGTACATTGCTGCGCAGCGCGCTGACCATCGCGATCAAGGACGCCCTGACGATCCTGAGCAGCAGGCTGCGCGGGAGCGATGGCCCGATCGCCGAGGAGGCGATTGTCTTCTATTACGGCTGGCATGGGGAAGCGGCACTGATCGACATCGCGATTCCGGCCAAGGATGCGCTTGAGCGGCCGCGGGACTGCGAGGTGCGCGCTTCGGTCATGCCCGCCAGCGTGCGCAGCACGGTGCCCACGGGTGGCATAGCGGGCCTGCGCGCCGCCCGGGAGCGGCTGCGCCTGGCCGCTGGCGCCCCGGCTGCCGACCAGCTCTTCCGCGTCTGGCAGGCCGTGCCGCTGCAGCGGGGAAAACTGCCGAAAGCCTGGCTGCGGACGCCGCTGCATTGTGCGCAATGAGCGGCCGATCGGTGGGACCGGCCGGTCCCGCCTGACTAATGCGACAGCAGGATGGGCAGACGTGGGTTATGCAGGATGGCGCGGGTGGCGCCGCCCAGGATCAGCTGCTGCAGCCGGTTATGCCCATAGGCACCCATCACCAGCAGGTCGGCATTCTGGCTGATGGCGACAGCCTGCAGCGTCTCGCCGATCGCGGCCGAGCCGCGGCTGCGCGGCAGGTGCCGGGCCTCGATGCCGTGATGCTGCAGAAAGGCAAGGACGCCGGCAATGCCGGCGGGGTCAATGGTCTTGTCGTCGCCGATGGTGACGAGCATGACCGAACCCGCCCGGCCCAGAATCGGCAGGGCATCGCGCAGGGCCCGCGAAGCAGCACGGCTGCCATCCCAGGCGACAGTGACCCGCAGGGGCGTCGCCGGCCCGTCCGCTAGCGGCAAGGCGGCCGGCCGCGCCGGCAGGACCAGGACGGGGCCGCCCGAGTCAAAGACCAGCGCTTCCATTTCGGCCAGCCGTTGCGGATCGTTGCCGTCGAGCACGACTAGCGCCAGATCGTGATGGCGGGCCAGGGGCAGCAGGTGGTCGGCGAAACCCAAGGGGCTGCATACCGTCGTGTTCGCCGTCATGTCAGCCAGGCCGAGGCTGGCGCCGCGCTCGAGCACCCAGCGGTGCATCGCCTCGGCATGGTGGCGACTGCGCTGCTCGGCCTGGGCGACCATGCTGGAGAGGTCGAGCAGGATTTCGCCAAGGCCGCTATGGACAGGCGGCACGTCCACCTGCTGGATCAGCGCCGTGATCCGGGCATCCAGGCGGGCGGACAGCACCAGGGCCTGGTCGAGAGCGGCCTGGTCGGTGACGTCGGGATAGGTGGCGATGGGCAGCAGGATATCCATGGGCAACAGGTCCTTTCTAGCCGAGCGCGCCGGTGGGTTTGGTGGTCTGGCGGGCCGGGCGCGCGGCGCCGCCGGATGACCAGCGGCGCATGATCGGGATGCTGGCACTGCCAAAGCCGAAGATGACGATGGCCAGGGTGATCAGCCAGCCCAGGAACGGGATCATGCCGAGGAGCGCTGCGGCAAGCAAAGCCAGAGCGAGCACGCCGAGCTGGCTGAGATTGCTGTCGACCGCGACGAAGGCGCCGGCGATGCGCAGGCCGATGAGGAAGCTGCCGGTGAGGTAGGCCAGGCTGCAGGCCATGATGACGAAGAGCAGCACAATGGGCAGAAGGACAATGCCGACAATGGTCATGGCCACGACCGGCACCAGGCCGAGCACGGCGGCCAAGCCCAGCGTGCCGAGCCCCAGATTGCGCCATGGCCGGGTCTGGGAAGCGAGCCGCAGGGCCGAGACGGCGTCGGGCAGGAGGGCGATCAGGCCGGCGCCGACGGCAAACAGCAGCAGCCACCAGATGGCGATGGTCCAGAAGACCGGCCAGAAGCGCCCGACGACATCGCCGGCGGTCCGGCCGGCTTCCGAGACATAATCGGGGGATTGCAGCAGTTCGAAGCGGACGCGATCGGCCGGGGCGACCGAGGCGGGGACGGCAATCTGCTGCGGCGCGCGAATGTCCAGCATGCCGTCGACGCGGGCGCCGGGGCCGAAGGTGAGATTTTCGCCATAGAAGCTGAGATCGCCGCTGACCACCGTGTCCAGCGTCAGCGATCGTGCGCTGACGAGCGCGGCGCCGCCGACCGGGGCGGCGATCGTCACCATGGCGCCGGCCAGCCGGGCATTGCCGGCCAGCGGCGCGGCAGAGCGCAGCGTGACGGTATTGCCAAGGGCGGAGAGATCGCCGCCGATGCCGGCGGTGACGTTGACCGAGAAGCCGGCGGCGTAAACGTCGCCGGTGACATCGGCCGAGACGTCCACATCATAGCCCGCCAGATGGGCGTCCCCCGCAACGGTGGTCGCGAGGGTGACGTCGCTGCCGATGGCGAAGGCATCGTGCTGGACGGGCGTGGTGAGGGCGGCAAGCTGGCCGGCGGCGAACTGGTCGCCGCCAATGGCGAGCCGGGCCTGGTCGTCGGCAGTGGCCGGATAGGCGCCCAAAAGCAGGGCAAAGACGAAAAGTCGCGTGAACGTTTTCAAGGTCTGGCCTCCTGATTGTCGCGTTGAGCATGACGGCGACGGCGAGCGCCGCCTTGATCGGCATCAAATTTGTGGCGGACGGACCCCGGCGGGCCACCGGGACATGATGAGATACCCGTCCGGGATAGGGCTAACGGGCGGGCAACAGGCCGCCGGCCCAGTCGCCGGCCCGCTCGAGTTCGCCGGGATTGAGCGGACCCTCGGCGCCAGCGACGAGAAAGGCGCCCAGATCGTCGCGCACGACAAAGCCCCGGTGGCGCAGGGCGCTCGCCATGCGCGATGCCGCATAGCCGCCCACCTCCACCACCCAGCGCAGGGGCGGCGGATTGATGGTGTCGAGATCCAGACGCGTATCGAAAACCGCCGCGCTCAGGGTGGCGGCCGGCGCGGAGAGACCGGCAATGTAGTCGGCAATGCCGGGGGTCGGCTGAAACCCGCGGGTGGGTGAACCGACAATGAGCAGATCGGTGCCGGACAGGTCGTGTCCGCGCGCCTCCTGCACGGTCGCAAGCGCTACCTCATGGTCCGTGCCCAGCCGGGCGGCGATGGCCTTGGCAATGGTGGCGGTGTTGCCGAAAATACTGTCATAGACGATGAAAATCTTCATGAGGGCCTCCGTCAGGCTGCAGGCTGGCACAGTCGGCGACGGCGCACCTTGACCCCGATCAAAGATGCCAAGCCAAATGTGCCACCCATGGCGGCACCGGGGTCGCGTTGCGGCGGTTGGTCGACAGGGGCCAGGCTGGCGTCAGCGACGGCGGTTGATCGGGGTCAATTGCGCCGGGGCCAAAGCGCGCTAGCGTGCCGGCCGGACCACATGTCGGTTCACCGCAAACTGGGGCTTTCCATGCAGCAAAATGCACCCGATGTCGCTGCCGTGCTCGCGGCAGAAAGCCAGCGCAGCAGAAGTCGTCGCCGCGTTACCCTGATCGCGCTGGTCGCCCTGGCCCTGGCCGCGGGGGGCGCCTGGTGGTGGTGGACGGCGGGTGCCGCGACGCGGAGCGCCCAGACCTATCTGACCGAAGCGGCGGCGCTGGCCGATATCAGCGTGATCGTGGTGGCCACCGGCACGCTGGAGCCGACGGGCGAGGCGGATGTCTCGAGCACCCTGGCCGGCACGGTTGCGACGGTGCATGTCCAGGCCAATGACAGCGTATCAAAGGGCCAGGTGCTGGCGCGGCTGGCCATGGGCGACCTCGATGCCCGCCTGGCCGGGGCGATCGCCAAGGTGAGCAGCCAGGAAGCCAATCTGCTGGTGGCCGATACCAACAGGGCCGATGCGGAGGCGGTGCTGACGCGCACGCAGGCGCTGTCGACCGGGCAATCGGTATCGGTGCGCGAACTGGAACTGGCCGCATCGGCCGCCAAGCGGGCGCAGGCGCAGCAGGCGGTGGCCGAGGCGCAGCTGCGCGCGGCCCGCGCGGACCTGCAGGCGGTGCGCAATGACTATGACAAGGCCTGCATCTGCGCGCCGATCGACGGGGTGGTGCTGGAGGCCAATGTCAATCCGGGCCAGGCCATCATTACCAGTGCCGGGCTTGGCCAGGCCCTGTTCGTGCTGGCGGAGGATCTGCGTCACCTCTCGCTGGAGGTCGATATCGACGAAGCCGATATCGGCAGCGTGCAACAGGGCGACACGGCCAGCTTTGCCGTGGAGGCCTGGCCGGACCGGGTGTTTGCCGGCACCATTCGCAAGATCCTGTTCGCGCCCAATATCGTGGACGGCGTGGTCAGCTATCGGGCCGAGCTGGACGTGGACAACGAGGACATGCTGCTGCGTCCGGGGATGACGGCGACGGCCGATATCGTGGTGGACAATCTCGACGACGTGCTGAGCATTCCCAATGCGGCCTTGCGGTTTTCGCCCGAAGTGGCGGCGGGCGGCAGCCTGATGGGGGGGATGATGCCGACCTCGAGCGTGGTCACCCAGAGCGGGGAACGCAGCGTGTGGCTGCTGCGCGACGGCGCACTGGTGGAGGTCAAGGTCAATGTGGGGCTGACGGACGGGCAGCGCAGCGCCGTCAGTGGCGACGCCATCAAGGCCGGCGACCAGGTGGTTGTCGGCACCGTGGTGCCGTAAAATGGTGACCAAGGCGCCGGTGCTGGTGGAACTGAGGGGCCTGAGCAAGACCTATGGCATGGGGGATGGCACGGTGCGGGCGCTGGACGGGCTCGACCTCAGCATCAGCCGCGGCGAGCTCATCGCCATCATGGGACCGAGCGGATCGGGCAAATCCACGGCGATGAACATTATCGGCTATCTCGACATGCCGACGGACGGGCAATACCTGTTCGACGGCGTGCCGGTGCAAGCGGTCAGCCGGGCACAGCGTACCCTGCTGCGGCGCAGCTTTCTGGGCTTTGTCTTCCAGGGCTACAACCTGCTGTCGCGCAGCACGGCCATCGAAAATGTCGAACTGCCGCTGACCTATCGCGGCGTGGGCCGGGGGGCGCGGCGCGAACTGGCGCAGGCGGCGCTGCGCCGCGTCGGGCTTGCCGGACGCGAGCACCACCTGCCGTCACAACTGTCGGGCGGGCAGCAGCAGCGGGTGGCCATTGCCCGCGCCATCGTCACCAGCCCGATGCTGCTGCTGGCCGACGAGCCGACGGGCAACCTCGATACGGCGACCAGCCGGGATATCATGAACCTGCTGGTCGAGCTCAACCGGGAAGACGGCATCACCATTGCCATGGTGACCCATGAACCGGACATGGCGGCCTATTGCCGGCGCCAGGTCCGCATTGTCGACGGCAAGCTACAGCACGATAGCGGGGAGCACGCCCATGCTGATTGAATCCATCCGGCTGGCCCTCAGCGCCGTCTGGCGCAATGCGCTGCGCTCGCTGCTCACCATGCTGGGGGTAACGATCGGGGTGGCGGCGGTGATCAGCATGGTGACGCTGGGGCAGGGCACCACGGCCGAAGTGGGCGAGAGCGTCGCCAGCCTGGGCAGCAACCTGCTGATGGTGCGGCCCGGCCAGTACAGCCAGACGCCGGGCGGCGGCGGGGTCGGCGTGGCCAGCCTCGAAATCGCCGATGCAGAGGCGATCGCGCGACAGGTGGACCGGGTGCGCGTGGTGGCGCCGACCGACAGCCGGTCGCTGACCGTCATCGCCAACAATATCGACTTCTTCACCACCGTCATCGGCACCGACAACCGCTATCTCGATACGCGCGAATGGGCCGTAACGAGCGGCCGGGCCTTCGAGGAGGGCGAAGTGCGCGCCGGTTCCTCGGTCTGCATCATCGGGGCGGGCGTGGTGGACGAGCTGTTCAACGGGCTCAACCCGCTGGGCGAGCCGATCCGGCTCAAGAAGATGGTGTGCCGGGTGGTGGGCGTGCTCGAGGAGAAGGGCGGCTCGGCCTTTGGCGCCAATGAGGATGACGTGATCATCGTGCCGCTGCGCACGCTGCAGCGCCGCATTTCAGGCAATTCGGGGGTGACGCTGATCTATGTCGCGGCAACGGACGAGGCTGCCATTACCCAGGTCAAGGACGATGTCACGGCGCTGATGCGGGAAAGACGGCACCTCGCGGCCAATGAGGACAATGACTTCATGGTCATGGACATGCGGCAGATCGCCAGCATGCTCGACACCATAATGGGGGTGCTGACAGGCCTGCTCTCGGCCGTCGCGGCAATCAGCCTGCTGGTGGGCGGCATCGGCATCATGAACATCATGCTGGCCTCGGTCACCGAGCGGACGCGGGAGATCGGCATCAGGCTGGCCATCGGGGCGCGGGAATCGCAGGTGCTGACGCAGTTCCTGGTGGAAGCCACGGTGCTGTCGGCGCTGGGCGGGATCATCGGCATTGCGCTGGGGCTGGGGGTGTCGGCGATCGGGGCCAGCTACCTCAAGGTGCCCTTCGTGCCCGATCCGCTGGTGGTGCTGCTGGCCTTCGGCTTTTCGGGCCTGGTGGGGGTCGGCTTCGGCTATTTCCCGGCGCGCAATGCGGCGCGGCTCGATCCGATCGAGGCGCTGCGGCGCGAGTGAGAATGGTCCGCCGCGCCCGTGGGGGCGGCGGTGGGCGGCCGGCCGCGGCTGCCGCGGTCAGATGGTTTCACGTCCACATTGCCAGGAGCTATCGCCCCAGCCTCAATCCCTCCCCACAAGGGGGGGGAGGCGCAAGGGGGGCTGCGTCAGGTGAAGGGTGAAACGGACTAGATGGCCTTGGAATAGCGGGCGCTGTCCTGCGCCAGATAGGCGTCAAAGGTGGCGGCCACGGTGCGGACGAAGGGCCGGCCGGCATCGGTAATCACCAGGGTGCCGGGCTGCAGGGTGGCCAGGCCCCTGGTGTCCTCCATGGCAAAGGTGACGGCCTCGCAGATCACCGGTTCGGCGGCCGCGCCAAAGCGCTGGCGCAGATCGGCAAAGCTCAGGCGGAAATCACACATCAGCCGTTCGATGGCATGACCGCGCAGCTTGTCGTCCGCGGTGAAAGCCAGGCCTCGCGCCACGGTGCCCGTGCCGGCAAGGGCATGGCGCTCGTAGTCGCCGGTGGCGACGATGTTCTGCACATAGCCCTGCGGCAGGCGGCCGATGGCGGAGGCGCCCAGGCCGATCAGCGCGTCGTGCTCGTCGACGGTATAGCCCTGGAAGTTGCGCTGCAGCGTGCCGGCCGCAGCGGCCACGGCCATGGCGTCATGGGGCAGGGCAAAGTGGTCAAAGCCGATATTGACGTAGCCGGCGGCGCGCAGCACGTCGGCCGCAGCGGTGGCCTGGGCAAAGCGCTGCTGGCTGTCGGGCAGGACCTTGTCGTCGATCATGCTCTGGTGCTTCTTGATCCAGGGCACGTGGGCATAGCCGAACAGGGCGATGCGCTCGGGCTGCAGCGACACGACCTGGCGGGCGGTGTCGACGGCGCCGGCCACGGTCTGATGCGGCAGGCCGTAGAGCATGTCGATATTGATGGAGGCGACGCCGCGGCTGCGCATCGCCTCGACCACCGTCCTGGTCTGGTCATAGCTCTGCAGGCGGTTGATCGCGGCCTGCACCCGGGGATCGAAATCCTGCACGCCGATACTGGCACGGGTCAGGCCGGCAGCGGCCCAGGCGTCGAACTTGGCGGGCTCCATGTCGCTGGGGTCGAGCTCGACGCTGAATTCGACCGTGTCGGTGACATTGAAGGCCTGGCGCAGCAGGGCGGTCACCGCGGCAATGTCGGCGGCAGCCAGCATGGAGGGCGAACCGCCACCCCAGTGGATGGCGGTCACCGGGCGCTGCCCGATCAGGGCGCCGATGCGGGAGATTTCGGCGTGGAGCGCCTGCAGATAGTGGGCGATCGGCGCGTAGCGATTGACCTGCTTGGTGTGGCAGCCGCAGAACCAGCACAGCCGGTCGCAGAAGGGCAGATGGAGGTATAGCGAGATGCGTGCATCGGCCGGCAGTTCGGCCAACCAGGTTTCGTACTGAGCCTGACCGATGCCGGCATGAAAGTGCGGCGCGGTGGGATAGCTGGTGTAGCGGGGCACCGGCGTGGTCAATTCGGCGACAAGGGCGTTGGGCATCGGCTTCTCCATTGCCCCGACTGTTAGCGGCTTGGCGGAGAGGCTTCCTTGACCTTGGTCAATCGCCCGCACGATCGCTGCGGCAGGTGCCGGCGCAGGCACCGCGGCGCCGGCAAAGGAAAGGCCCCGGCAAATGCTGCCAAAACCCGGGCTATCCGCCGCGACATTGGAGCGCAGTTCCATCAATGTTGACGTCAATTCTGAAGCCGCATGGCCGAGCATGACCGAGGTCCCGGGAGGCAGCAGCAGCTGACAGGGGCGTGCAGAAAAACCTGATGCGGGAAAGTCTTGCACCCGCCACTGCTGCGCCGGCTCCGTCCTGCCTGGCGCCAGACTGGTTGTGGTCACCGCGCGAAATGTGGTTATGTCGCGGCCATGAGGGTGACGATTTGAGCATTGCAGTGGATCGGCGCGGGCCCCGCCTCGGATTGCACCGTGCTGCCACGACCCTGGTTGTCGCGCTGGTCGCGTTCATCGCCGTCGGATCGGCCTATCTGGTCTGGAAGACCTATAGCGACGCCGAAGCCCGCATCAGTAGCCAGACCGAATCGGGCGCACAGGTGGTGGCGGCCAGCATGGGCTGGGCCATCGAGACGGCCCACCAGGTATTGCGCCGGGTCGACAATTCCCTGGGCGAGGCGGTGATCGCCCCGCCCACCGACGGCGCCAGCGCGCTGATCGATGCCACGGCCAATCTGCCGGGAGATGTGCGGGTCTATGTCGTCAATACCGACGGCGCCACGCTGCTGACGACAGACCCTGAATTCACCCCCATCGATGTGCGCGACCGCGAATATTTTACCGCCGTGGCGGAGGGCGCGCCCTGGCATATCTCGTCCATGCTGATCAGCCGGCTGAATGGCCAGCAGATCTTTACCGTGAGCAAGCGCGTCGAACGCAATGGCGTGTTTGCGGGGGCGGCCATTCTCTCGTTCAATTCGGACCTGATGCAGGCGGTCTGGGAGTCGCTCGACATGGATGAGCGCTCAACCGTGGCGCTGATCCGCGACGATGGCCAGCTGGTATCGCGCTACCCCCTGTCGGGCGGACCGGTAGATCTCAGCGACCAGCCGCTGTTCACGCAATATCTGCCCGCGCAGCCTTCGGGCACGTACCAGGCGGTGTCGGCGGTGGATGGGGTGGAGCGGGTGGTGGGCTATCGGCGAATCGAGGGCAGCAATCTGATTGCCGTGGCCTCGATCAACCGGGATGCGGCCTTTTCCGCCCTGAACCAGTCGATTCTGACCCTGCTGGCCCTGGCCATTCCGGCGGGGATCGGCCTGCTGCTGGCCGGCTATTGGGTGTTTCGCCTGCTGCAGCGGGACCGCCAGCAGCTCGAGATCGAAGCCGAGTTCGAAAGTGTCGCCGAAGCCATGCCCAACCATGTCTGGACGGCCACGCCGGACGGGGTCTTCGACTGGTTCAACTCAGAGGTCTATGGCTTTACCGGCCTTGACCATGCGGCGCTGGCCGGCACTGGCTGGATGCAGGTGGTGCATCCCGATGACCGGGCCGGGGCTGCCAGCAGCTGGCAGGCGGCGCTGCAGACCGGGGAGTCCTATGACGCCGAGCTTCGCCTGCGCGGGGCGGACGGGCGCTATCGCTGGCATCTGGTGCGGGCGGTGCCGACACGCAATGGCAAGGGCGTGGTGCAGCGCTGGATCGGCACCAATACCGATATCGACGCGCAGAAGACCTCGGCCCAGGCGCTGGCGGACAGCGAAGCGCGGTTGCGGCTGGCCATTGTCGCCGGGCAGATGGCGGTGTGGGACCTGGATATGACGACCGGCGTGATCAGCCCGTCCCCGTCGCTCAACCGGCTCTATGGCTTTGCCGAGGACGCCATGCCCAGCACCGAGGACTATGTCTCGCGTTATGCGCCAGGCGAGCGTGAACGGGTCGAGCGGATTCTGGCCGACACCGTTGCCCGCGGTGACCGGGAGCTGGAAGTGGAAGTCCGTCATGTCTGGCCCGACGGCACGGAAAAGTGGCTGCTGATCCGGGCGCAGCTCGGACTGCCGGACGAGGCCGGCCGGACCGTGGGCGTGGTGATCGACATCACCGAACGGCGGTCGGTGGAAGAAGCCCTCAAGCGCAGCGAGAGGCGCTTCCGCCTGTCGCAACAGGCGGCGGGCATTGCCTCGCTGGAGCTCGACATTGCCAGTGGCCTGGTGCTGGGATCCGATCGGTTCTGGGAGATCTGGGGGCTGGAGCCGCGCGAGAGCATTCACATCAGTGCGCTCGAAGCCATCGTCGTGCCCGAGCATCAGGATGTGCGCTCGACGGCCGAGACGCGCCAGTCGGGGACGGCGGCGCCGCATGTGGAATACCGCATCAAGCGGCCCGACAATGGCGAGATCCGCTGGCTGGCCCGCCATATCGAGTTCCTGCACGATGCCACCGGCAGGCCGATCAAGATGTATGGCATCATGCAGGACATTACCGACGAGAAGGCGGCCCAGGCGCGCCAGCAGATGCTCACCCATGAACTCGAACATCGCATCAAGAACATCCTGGCGATGGTCTCGGCGATTGCCTCACGCACGCTGCGCGACACCGACCTGGTCACGGCGCGCGCCGCCTTTACCGAACGGCTGCAGGCGCTGGCGACGGCGCATGACATCCTGACCACCACGCAGTGGACCGAGGCGTCGATTGCCGATGTGGTCAGCGCGACCATCGTGCCACTGCCGAGCGAGCAAATCCGGGCCAGCGGTCCCAATGTGATGCTGCAGCCCAAGACGGCTTTGTCGCTGGCGCTGGCCATCAATGAACTGGGCACCAATGCGCTCAAATATGGTGCGCTGTCGGTGCCGACCGGCCTGGTCGAGATCGACTGGCGGTTTGAACCGGCTGAGGCAGGCGGACACACGCTGTACTGGCGCTGGGCGGAAAGCGGCGGACCGGCAGTGATCGCGCCAACCCGGAGCGGCTTTGGCTCCTTTCTGGTGACGCGCGTCCTGGGCGGCGACTTCGGTGGCGTGGCAACACTTGACTATCAGCCCACCGGTGTGGTCTGCGCCTTGACGGCGCCACTGGACAACAGCCAGGTAACAGGAATGCAGTTATGACGAGCGTGTCGGGCGGGGTGGTTCTGGTCGTGGAAGACGAGGCGCTGCTGCTGTTTTCCATCGCCGATGATTTGCGCGAACTGGGGTTCAGCGTGCTCGAAGCCCGCAATGCCGACGAAGCCGTGGCCCGGCTGGAGGCGCATGCGGAAATAGCGGTGGTGTTTACCGATATCGACATGCCCGGTTCGATGGACGGGCTGGGGCTGACGGCCATGGTCGATCAGCGCTGGCCGGCCATGAAGGTGGTGGTGACTTCAGGCAAGAAACTGCCCGATCGCGCCGCCATGCCCGCGGGCGTGCAGTTCCTGTCCAAGCCCTATGCGATCGAACAGGTCGTGCGCGCCATCGGCTGATCCGGGTGGCTCAGTGCTGGAAGACCACCAGCCCCGCGGCGGTGGCCATCATGACGCCGGCGGTCTTGTTGAGGCGGCCCAGAGCACGCTCACTCTTGAACATTTCGCGGGCGGCCGAGGCGAGCCAGGCATAGCCGCAGCCGATGATGAGCAGGACCGTCACCACGATGACGGTCAGTTCGCCGAAGGCTACAGGGTTCATCTGGTCGAGCGGAATGACGGTGGGCAGGATGGCCAGATAAAACACGATGGTCTTGGGGTTGCCCATGGTCAGGGAGAAGCCGGCCAGGAAGGTCTTGAGCCAGGCCTCGTTCCTGGGCTTCATCTGCTCGGCGCCGGGGCGGGCGGTCCAGAACTTGTAGGCGATATAGAGCAGGTAGGCGGCGCCGGCCCAGCGCACGACGACAAAGACCGGGCCGAACACGGTGGCGACGGCGGCCAGGCCAAAGACGGCAAAGACGAAATAGACCAGATCACCCGCCAGAATGCCCAGCACCATGGGAAAGGCGCCCTTGAAGCCGCCGCCCAAAGCGCGGGCCACCACCGCCGCCACGCCCGGTCCGGGGACCAGGACGGCTATGGCATAGGCGATGGTGAAGGTCAGGAGGGTAACGGGTTCCATGGAGTATGCCTTTGCTGGTGCCGGACATTATCCCGGCGCGGCGGGCGCGGCAATCGCCGTCAGGGCAGGCGGGCCAGCCGATCGAGCAGCAGGGCATAGAAGCCCTCGGCATCGACATGGCGCAGGAAGTTGACGTTCCGCTCGCGATGGGTGACGTGCCAGTAATCGGCCACGGTCATGCCGATGGTCAGCTCGCTGGCGGTTTCGATGGCGACATTGCACTGGCGGCCGGCAAAGAGCTCAGGCCGCAACAGCCAGGCGATGACGGTGGGATCGTGCAGGGGGGCACCGTCCCAGCCATATTTGGCCAGGTCAAAGGTCTCTGAAAAGGTCAGCATGGCATGGGCGGCCGTGGCGCTGTTATTGCCGATGGCCAGCATGGCGCCCAGCCGCTCCGGCGTGGACTGGACCTGGTGGGTGACGTCGAGCGGCAGCATGGTGATCGGGGCGCCGCAGCGCATGACGATGTCAGCGGCCTCGGGATCGACATAGATGTTGAATTCGGCGGCCGGGGTGATGTTGCCGACCTCGAAATAGGCGCCGCCCATCATGACGATCTCGGCAATGCGGGAGGCGATGGCCGGCTGCTTGATCAGCGCCATGGCGATATTGGTCAGCGGCCCCAGCGTGCACAGGGTGATGGTGCCGGGCTCGGCCGCCATCAGCGTGTCGATGATGTAGTCGACGCCGTGCTGGGGCTGCAGCTGGATGGTTGGATCGGGCAGGTCGGGGCCATCGAGGCCGGTGGCACCATGGACGTGCTCGGCCGTCACCAGGGGGCGACGGATCGGGCGCGCGCAGCCGGCATAGACCGGGACATCCGGCCGGCCGGCGAGTTCGACGATCTTGCGGGCATTGGTGGCATTGTGGTGCAGGCCGACATTGCCGGCCACGGCGACAATGCCCAGAACCTCAAGCTCCTCGGGCGAGGCCAAGGCCAGGAGAATGGCGACGGCGTCGTCCTGACCGGGGTCGGTGTCGATGATGATCTTGCGTGACATGGAGGGCCTTGGAGTCGGTGCCTATTGGAAGGATTTGCCGGACACTAGCGAGTCGGCTGGCCGGGGTCGACAGGGGCAAGGGCGTTACCCGCGAAATTCAGCCGGGGCGATCCGCGAGCCGGCCGAAGCGGCGTAGACCCTCCATGCGCAAGCGGCGCTTGACGGACCGGCGCCAGCCATAAAAGCTCCGGCCCTTGATTTGGTGGGGAGTCTGTGATGGCCAGCGAGATTGTCGAGCACGGCGTGGCGGCCGCCGCCCATGGCATTGATCTGATCCCCGTGGTCGCCCTGCTGGGGGCGGCGGTGGTCGGCGTGCCGCTGTTCAAGCGGCTGGGGCTGGGTTCGGTGCTGGGCTATCTGGCAGCCGGGCTGCTGCTGGGCCCCTCGGGCGTCGGCCTGATCCGCGATCCGCAGTCGGTGCTGGCGACGGCCGAACTGGGCGTGGTGATGTTCCTGTTCATCATCGGTCTCGAGATGGAGCCGGCCCGGCTCTGGGCCCTGCGCAAGCAGATCTTTGGCCTGGGCGTGGTGCAGGTGGCGGTCAGCGGCGCGCTGCTGACGGGCGTGGGCGTGCTGCTCGGCTTTGCGCCGGTGGTCGCCTTTGTCTTTGGCATGGGCTTCGTGCTGACCTCGACGGCCATCGTCATGCAGATCCTGGGCGAGCGGGGTGAACTGACCACCCCGAGCGGGCAGCGCATGGTGTCCATCCTGCTGCTCGAAGACCTGGCCATCGTGCCGCTGCTGGCGGTGGTGGCCCTGCTGGCGCCGGCCTCGGGGCCCGATGTCGGCCTCGTGGGCCGCGTGCTGGCGGTGGCCGTGCCGATCGGGGTGGTGGCGCTGCTGATCGTGGCTGGCCAGCGCATCATGAATCCGCTGTTTGCGCTCCTGGCCTCGTCCAAGCAACGCGAGGTGATGACGGCGGCGGCGCTGCTGGTGGTGCTGGGGGCGGCGCTGCTGTTCCAGGCGGTGGGCCTGTCGATGGCGATGGGGGCGTTTCTGGCCGGCGTGCTGCTGTCGACCTCCACCTTCCGGCGCCAGCTGGAGGTCGATGTCGAGCCGTTCCGCGCCATCCTGCTCGGACTGTTCTTCCTCGCCGTGGGCATGTCGCTCGATCTGGGCACCGTGGGCGGTCACTGGCAGATCATCGCGATGAGCGTGGTGGCCTATATGGTGGTCAAGGCGGTGGCGATCTACGGGATCGCGCGCCTGCTGAAATCGGATCATGACGAGGCGCTGGAGCGCGCCGTGCTGATGGGGCAGGGCGGCGAATTTGCCTTCGTGCTCTATACGACGGCGGCGACGGCCGGGCTGATCGACGGGCCGACCAATGCGATTTTCACCGCGACGGTGATCCTGTCCATGGTGCTGACGCCGCTGTTGATTATCGGCCTGCGCCTGTTCACGCCCAAGCGGGTGCAATCGATGGACGGGGTGGAGGAAGCCAATGGCCTGAGCGAGCGCATCCTGGTGATCGGCTTTGGCCGTTTCGGCCAGATTGCCACCCAGACCCTGCTGGGGCAGGGACACCGGCTCTCCATCATCGACAATGACACCGACATGATCCGGGTTGCCGCGCAGTTCGGCTTCAAGATCTATTATGGCGACGGCACGCGCCTCGACATTTTGCGGGCGGCCGGGGCTGCCAATGTCGATCTCGTGCTGATCTGCGTCAACGACAAGGCGGCAGCGACGCAGATTGCCGAACTGTTCCGCGACGAGTTTCCGCTGGTCAAGGTCATGGCGCGCGCCTTTGACCGGGTGCATGCCATCGAACTGGTCAAGGCCGGGGTGGATTTCCAGCTGCGCGAGCTGTTCGAGTCCGCCGTGGTGTTCGGTGCCCAGGCGATCCGGACGCTGGGGGCAACGGAAGACGAGATCGAAGCGGTGGTGGAGGGCGTGCGCGAACGCGACCGCCTGCGCTTCAAGGCGCAGCTATTCGACGATGTCAGTGCGATCGATGCGGCGCAGAAACTGCTGCTGAAAAACGCCGTCGAGCAGGCGCGCGAAGGCGGCGTGGATATCGACGCGGACAGCGTGGCCGATGCGGTCAGCAAGATCACGCGACCGGCTTAACCAGGGCACCATGTTCGATCCCGGGGGGCTTTCGTCTGCGGAAATTAAGTGCCACAGTGAGGTGTCTGAGGGGACCTTATCGTCATGAAATCTGGATTGCGACATGCCGCAACAGCCGATCGTCTACGACGCCCCCACGCCCGAACCACGCGCCATATCCGTTGAGGCCATTCAGGCGGAAATCCTCGCCAGACTGATCTATTCGGTGGGCAAGGACCCCATCGTCGCGCGGCCGCATGACTGGCTGGCGGCCACGATCATGGCGGTGCGCGACCGGGTGATGGACCGCTGGATGGAGTCGTCGCGCGAGACGTGGCGGACGTCGCACAAGCGGGTCTACTATCTCAGCCTCGAATTCCTGATCGGTCGCCTGATGCGCGACGCCATGAGCAATGTCGGCTTGATGGAGCCGGTGCGCGAAGCGCTCAAGAACCTCAAGGTTGACCTCGGCGACCTGATCGACCTCGAGCCCGATGCGGCGCTGGGCAATGGTGGTCTGGGCCGGCTGGCGGCGTGCTTTCTTGAATCCATGTCGACGGTCAAAATCCCGGCCTATGGCTATGGCATCCGCTATGTGCATGGCCTGTTCCGCCAGGAAATGAGCGAAGGCTGGCAGGTGGAACTGCCCGAGGACTGGCTGGCGCATGGCAATCCCTGGGAATTCGAACGGCGCGAAAGCGCCTATGAAGTCGGCTTCGGCGGCCATGTCGAGCCGGTGACCGATGCCGATGGCGAGGTGCGGCAGGAATGGCGCCCCAATGATCATCTGCTGGCAGTGGCCTTCGATACGCCGATCGTGGGCTGGCGCGGCGCCAGGGTGAACACGCTGCGGCTGTGGAGCGCGCAGCCGATCGATCCGATCCTGCTCGACAAGTTCAATGCCGGCGACCATATCGGCGCGCTCGAAGAGAGTGCCAAGGCCGAAGCCATTACGCGCGTGCTGTATCCGGCCGACTCGACGGCGGCCGGCCAGGAATTGCGGCTGCGGCAGGAGTTCTTCTTCTCGTCGGCATCGCTGCAGGACATCGTGCGCCGGCATCTGCAGCAATATGGCGATCTGGGCTCGCTGCCCGACAAGGTCGCCATCCAGCTCAACGATACCCATCCGGCCATCTCGATCTGCGAGCTGATGCGCATCCTGATGGACGACAATGGGCTGAAATGGGCGGAAGCCTGGAAACTGACCAAGGGCACATTTGGCTATACCAACCACACGCTGCTGCCCGAGGCGCTGGAAAGCTGGCCGGTGGCGCTGCTGGAACGGCTGCTGCCGCGCCACATGCAGATCGTCTACCAGATCAATGCCGATGTGCTGGCCGACGCGCGCGGGCGCGCCAAGTTCACCGATGCGCAGATCGCCAATGTGTCGCTGATCGACGAAAATGGCGGCCGCCGCGTGCGCATGGGGCAGCTGGCCTTTGTGGGGTCGCACTCGATCAACGGCGTGTCGGCGCTGCATACCGAGCTGATGAAGCAGACGGTGTTCTCGGACCTGCACAAACTCTATCCGGACCGCATCAACAACAAGACCAATGGCATTACGCCGCGGCGCTGGCTGATGCAGTGCAATCCGGGACTGACCCAGCTGGTGAGCGACACGATCGGGCCGGAATTCCTCGACGATATCGACCTGCTCAAGGGCCTGGACGCCTATGCCGAAGACCCGGGCTTCCAGGACAAGTTCGCGGCGGTGAAGCTGGAGAACAAGCAGCGGCTGGCCAAGCTGATCAAGGATCGGCTGGGGATAAAGGTCTCGGCCGAGGCCATGTTCGACGTGCACATCAAGCGCATCCATGAATACAAGCGCCAGTTACTCAACATTATCCAAACTGTTGCCTTGTATGATGAAATTCGCGCCCATCCGGAACGCGAATGGGTTCCGCGCGTTAAGATATTCGCGGGCAAGGCGGCGCCGAGCTACTGGAACGCCAAGCTCATCATCAAGCTGATCAACGATGTGGCCAAGGTGATCAACAATGATCCGGCCGTGCGCGGCCTGCTCAAGGTGGTGTTCCTGCCGAACTACAATGTGAGCCTTGCAGAGGTCATCGTGCCGGCTGCCGATCTGAGCGAACAGATATCGACAGCGGGCATGGAAGCCTCGGGCACGGGCAATATGAAATTCATGGCCAATGGCGCCATCACCATCGGCACCATGGATGGGGCCAATGTTGAAATGCACAAGGAAGTGGGCGCGGACAATATCGTGATCTTCGGGCTCACCACGGCAGAGGTTGACGCCATGCGGGCCGAGAATGCGCCGCCGCGCGAGGCGATCGAGGCCTCGCCGCGGCTGCATGAAGCGCTCGAGGCCATCGCGACGGGCGTGTTCTCGCCGGATGATCCCAATCGCTATCGTGACCTGATCAGCGGCGTCTATGATCATGACTGGTTCATGGTGGCGCGCGACTTTGATGCCTATGTCAAGGCGCAGACCGAGGTGGACGACATCTGGCAGGACAAGAAACGCTGGACCGCCATGGCGATCCGCAACACGGCCCGGGTGGGGTTCTTCTCGTCCGACCGCACCATTCGGCAATATGCCCGGGAAATCTGGGGCGTGGCCGTGCCCGAGAAGTGACAGTTGGCAGCAGGCACAACTGGCGCTCAAGACCAGGCCTGCTGAGTTTTTGATTTTTGACGGGGCCGCCGAATGATCGGTGGGCCGGCGTCCGGGGAGCAGCGCGTGATCAAGGAAGACTGGCAGGCCGAAATTGGCGAAGTCGAAGCCGTCATCAGCGGCCAGCACCCCAATCCATTCGGATTTCTGGGCCTGCAGGAGGTTGCCGGGCAGTGGGTGCTGCGCGCCTTCGTTCCGCATGCAGAACTGCTGAGTGCCTTCACCCTGGACGGCACGCCGCTCGGACACCTGATTCCGCGCCACGCCGCCGGGTTCTTCGAGGGCAAGGTGTCGATCAGCCAGCGCCAGCCGATCCGCTATCGCGCCAAGAATGCCGGCGGCGAATGGGACGTCTATGACGCCTATTCGTTCGGTCCGGTGCTCGGCCCGATGGATGACTATTATATGGGCGAGGGCAGCCATTTGCGGCTGTTCGACAAGCTGGGTGCCCATGAGATGGAATTCGAGGGCATCCACGGCACGCATTTTGCGGTGTGGGCGCCCAATGCGCGGCGCGTCAGCGTGGTGGGGCCGTTCAACGAATGGGATGGCCGGCGCCACCCGATGCGCAACCGCTTCGAGAACGGGATCTGGGAAGTGTTCATCCCGGTCCTGGGTACCGGCACGCTCTACAAGTTCGAGATCCTGGGCGCCGATGGCGTGGTGCAGCCGCTCAAGGCAGACCCGTTTGCGCGGCAGTCGGAAATGCGGCCCAAAACCGCCTCGGTCGTGCCCGACCCGACGCCGTTCACCTGGACCGACGAGAAATATCTCGAAGAGCGGGCCACGCGCGACTGGCGGCGTACGCCGATGTCGATCTACGAGGTGCATCTGGGCAGCTGGCGCAAGCGGCCCGATGGCGGCTTCCTGAGCTATGACCAGCTGGCCGAGCAGCTGGTGCCCTATGCGGCTGACATGGGCTATACCCATATCGAGCTGATGCCGATCTCCGAGCATCCCTATGATCCGAGCTGGGGCTACCAGCCGACCGGGCTTTACGCCCCGACGGCACGGTTCGGCGATCCGGCCGGGTTTGCCCGCTTCGTCGACGCCGCCCATGAGGCCGGGCTGGGCATTATCCTTGACTGGGTGCCGGCGCATTTTCCGACCGATGCGCATGGACTGGCGCATTTTGACGGCACGGCGCTCTATGAGCACGCCGATCCGCGGCAGGGCTTTCACCCCGACTGGAACACGGCGATCTACAATTTCGGCCGCAAGGAAGTGGTCAGCTTTCTCGTCAACAATGCGCTCTACTGGCTGGAGAAGTTCCATATCGACGGCCTGCGGGTCGATGCCGTGGCGTCCATGCTCTATCTCGACTATTCGCGCCAGCAGGGCGAGTGGATCCCCAACAAGCTGGGCGGCAACCAGAACCTTGAAGCGGTCGAGTTCGTGCGAAGGGTCAATACCGAGGCCTATCGGCTGCATCCCGGCACCTTCATGATCGCCGAGGAATCCACCTCCTGGCCGGGCGTCAGCAAGCCGGTGGATACCGGGGGGCTGGGCTTCGGCTTCAAGTGGAACATGGGCTTCATGAACGACACGCTGCGGTTCATGAGCCGCGAGGCGATCCATCGGCGCTACCATCACAACGACATGACCTTCGGCACGGTCTATGCGTTCAGCGAGAACTTCGTGCTGCCGCTGAGCCATGACGAAGTGGTGCATGGCAAGGGCTCGCTGCTGGAGAAAATGCCGGGCGATGACTGGCAAAAGTTTGCCAATCTGCGCGCCTATTACGCCTTCATGTGGGGGCATCCGGGCAAGAAGCTGCTGTTCATGGGGCAGGAGTTCGCGCAGCGCGACGAATGGGCCGATGCCAAGTCGCTGGACTGGTATCTGCTGGACGCCAGCATGCATGAGGGCGTGCGGCGCCTGGTGGCGGACCTGAACCTGGCCTATCGCGAATTGCCGGCCCTGCATGAGCGGGACTGCGAGCCGGAAGGATTTGAATGGGTGATCGGGAACGATCATGCCAATTCGGTGTTTGCATGGTTGCGCAAGGCCCCGGGCAGCGATCCGATCCTGGTGGTTTCCAATTTCACGCCCGTGCCCCGCTCGGGGTACAAAATCCCGATGCCAATGGCGGGAAAATGGGTGGAACGGATCAATACCGATGCCGGCTGGTATGCAGGCTCCAATACGGGAAACCAGGGTGCAGTGGAGGCTTATGCCGTGGAAGGCCAGCATTGGCCGGCCGAGGCCGAGCTCTACCTGCCACCGCTGTCGACCCTGTTTCTGAAATTCGAACCAGCGTGAGCTGATTGAGATACGGCCCGGACAACGGGCGCTAGTGGAGGGATAGACGAATGGCAGACTACAGGGCACCATCACCACTGGCTCGCGAGGCCATGGCTTATGTGCTGGCCGGCGGCCGCGGCACGCGACTGATGGAACTGACCGACCGGCGCGCCAAGCCAGCGGTGTATTTCGGCGGCAAATCGCGCATCATCGATTTCGCCCTCAGCAATGCCATCAATTCGGGCATTCGCCGCATTTCCGTGGCCACCCAGTACCAGGCGCACAGCCTGATCCGGCACATGTCGCGCGGCTGGAACTTCCTGCGGCCCGAGCGCAACGAGAGCTTTGACGTGCTGCCGGCGAGCCAGCGGGTGCGCGAGGACATGTGGTATGCCGGCACGGCCGACGCGGTCTACCAGAACATGGACATCATCGAGGATTCGGGCGCGCGCTACATCGTCATCCTGGCGGGCGACCACATCTACAAGATGGACTACGAAATCATGCTGCGCCAGCATGTCGATACCGGCGCCGACGTGACCATCGGGTGCCTGGAAGTGCCGCGCATGGAAGCCACCGGCTTCGGCGTGATGCATGTGGACGGGCGCGACCGGGTGGTCGAGTTCGTGGAAAAGCCCAAGGATCCGCCGGGCATTCCCGACAAGCCGGACATGGCGCTGGCCTCGATGGGCATCTATGTGTTCGAGACGCGCTTCCTGATGGAACAGCTGCGGCGCGACGCGGCAACCGAGGGGTCCAACCGCGATTTCGGCAAGGACATCATCCCCTATATCGTCAAGAACGGCACGGCCTGGGCGCATCGCTTCCCGCGCTCATGCGTGCGTTCGAGCAATGAGGAAGTCAGCTACTGGCGCGACGTCGGCACGATCGATGCCTATTGGAAGGCATCGATCGATCTGACCGACATCAAGCCGCAGCTCGATCTCTATGACCGCGACTGGCCGATCTGGACCTATGCCGAGATCACGCCGCCCGCCAAGTTCGTGCATGATTTCGACGGACGGCGCGGCTCGGCGGTGAACTCGCTGGTCTCGGGCGACTGCATCGTGTCGGGTGGTCATCTCAACCGCACGCTGCTGTCGACGGGGTCGCGCGTGCATTCCTATTCGGTGCTCGAGGAAGCGGTGGTGCTGCCGCATTGCGATATCGGCCGGAACGTGCGGCTCAAGAAGGTCGTGGTTGACCGCGGGGTCAATATTCCCGAGGGGCTGGTGGTGGGCGAGGATCCCGAATTCGACGCCAAGTGGTTCCGCCGCAGCGACGAGGGCGTGACGCTGATCACCCAGACAATGGTCAACAAATATCTGGCGGGACGATGATCGAAGTTCTCTCGGTTGCCTCCGAGGTCTATCCGCTGATCAAGACGGGAGGGCTCGCCGATGTGGCGGGCGCCCTGCCGGCGACGCTGCATACCCATGGCGTGACCATGCGCACGCTGGTGCCGGGCTATCCCTCGGTGATGGCCAAGCTGGGCGGCGGGCGGGTCGTCAAGGAACTGGACGACCTGTTCGGGGTGTCGGCCAAGCTGATCGCGGCCCGGGTCGAAGGGCTGGATGTCATCGTCATCGATGCGCCGGCGCTGTATGACCGGCCGGGCAATCCCTATGTGAGCCCGGATGGCTGGGACTGGCCGGACAACTGGAAGCGCTTCGCCGCCCTGGGCTGGGTGGCGGCGGAACTGGCCATGGGCCTGGTCGAGGGTTATAATCCGCAGGTCCTGCACTGCCATGACTGGCAGGCGGGGCTGGCGCCGGCCTATATCAAGTTCGGCCCGCGGCCGGACATCAAGACGGTGATGACGATCCACAATATCGCCTTCAAGGGCTTTTTCAGCGCCGATATCTTCGGCCAGCTGCGCCTGCCGCCGCAGGCATTCCAGGTCGGCGGCGTCGAATATTATGGCGGGGTGTCGTTTCTCAAATCCGGCATGGAATGCGCCGATTTCGTCACCACGGTCAGCCCCAATTACGCCGATGAAATCCGCACGCCCGAATTCGGCATGGGCCTGGAAGGCCTGCTGAATGGACGGGCGGACACGGTCGTGGGCATCCTCAATGGCATCGACACGACGGCCTGGGACCCGACCACCGACGCGGATCTGGTGCAGAAATTCTCGGCCAATACGCTCAATCTGCGCCAGGCCAACAAGCTGGCACTGGTGGAAAAGTTCGGCCTTGATGGCGATGACGGGCCGCTGTTCTGCGTGGTGAGCCGGCTGACCGACCAGAAGGGCATGGATCTGCTGCTGCAGGTGGTGAACGGCCTGGTCGACCTGGGCGCGCGGCTGGTGGTGCTGGGCTCGGGCGAGGCCTATCTCGAGGACGGGTTCCGGCGCCAGAGCGCGCTGCATCCGGGCAAGGTTGCCATTGCCAATGGCTATAACGAAGCGCTGAGCCACCTGATGCAGGGCGGCGCCGACGCCATCCTCATCCCCTCGCGGTTCGAGCCCTGCGGGCTGACCCAGCTCTATGCGCTGCGCTATGGCTGCGTGCCGGTGGTCAGCCGGATCGGCGGACTGGCCGATACCGTCATCAATGCCAATCCGGCGGCCATGGCCGCCGAGGTGGCGACGGGCGTGGTGTTCGAACCCAATAGCGCCCAGGCCCTCTATGATGCCATCCGCAAGACGGTGGCGCTGTATCATGACAGCAAGGCGTGGAAGCGCCTGCAGCGGCGCGGCATGAAGTCGGACGTTTCGTGGGATTCCAGCGCCGTGCGCTATGCGGACCTCTATGCCAGCATTACCGGACTCAAGAGCGATGATGATCCAGACCGTTAAGACTACGCCCTTTGGCGACCAGAAGCCCGGCACGTCCGGCCTGCGCAAGCGGGTGACGGTCTATCAGCAGCCGAACTATGTCGAAAACTACCTGCAGGCAATCTTTGACAGCCTCGAGGGGTTTGACGGGCAGACGCTGGTGATCGGCGGCGATGGGCGCTTCTACAATGACGTCGCCATCCAGACGGCCATCCGCATGGCGGCGGCCAATGGTTTCGGCAAGGTGATGGTGGGCCAGAACGGGCTGCTGTCGACGCCGGCGGCCAGCCATGTGATCCGCCACTACCAGGCCTTTGGCGGCCTGGTATTGTCCGCCAGCCACAATCCGGGCGGGCCCGACGGCGATTTCGGCATCAAGTACAATATCGGCAATGGCGGGCCAGCGCCGGAGAAGATCACCGACGCCGTCTATGAGCGCAGCAAGGTGATCGACAGCTACAAGACCGTGGATGCGCCCGACATCGACCTGGGTGCGATCGGCACGCAAAAAGTGGGCGACATGGTGGTCGAGGTCATCGACCCGGTGACCGATTATACGGCGCTGATGGAGACGCTGTTCGATTTCGGCGCCATCAAGGCGCTGTTTGCGGGCGGCTTCACGATGACCTTCGATGCGATGAACGCCATTACCGGGCCTTATGCGCACAGGATCTTCGAGGACATCCTGGGGGCGCCCAAGGGCACGGTGGTCAACGGCACGCCGTCGCCCACCTTCAACAACGGGCATCCCGATCCGAACCTGGTCTATTGCAAGGACATGTTCGACCTGCTGATGACGCCGGAAGGCCCCGATTTCGGGGCGGCCTCGGACGGCGATGGCGACCGCAACCTGATCATCGGCAAGAACCGCTTCGTGACGCCGTCGGATTCGCTGGCGCTGCTGGCGGCCAATGCGCATCTGGCGCCGGGCTATCGCGACGGCATTGCCGGCATTGCCCGCTCGATGCCGACCAGCGCCGCAGCCGACCGCGTGGCGGAAAAACTCGGCATCGAAATGCACGAGACGCCGACGGGCTGGAAGTTCTTCGGCAATCTGCTCGATGCGGGCCGGGTGACCATCTGCGGCGAGGAAAGCGCGGGCACGGGCTCGAACCATGTGCGCGAAAAGGATGGCCTCTGGGCCGTGCTGCTGTGGCTCAATATCGTCGCGGTACGCCAGCAGAGCGTCGACGAGATCGTGCGGGCGCACTGGGCGACCTATGGGCGCAATTACTATACGCGGCATGACTATGAAGAGGTCGATGCCAGCATTGCCGGCCAGCTGATGGACGATGTTCGCGCCAAGCTGCCAGGCCTTGTCGGGCAGAATTTCGGCGAGGACCTGCAGGTCGCCTATGCCGACGATTTCAAGTATCACGACCCGGTCGATGGTTCGACCAGTGCCAAGCAGGGCATTCGCATCGGCTTTACCGATGGTTCGCGAATAGTGCTGCGGCTTTCTGGAACCGGGACGGTTGGCGCCACGTTGCGGGTCTATCTCGAACGCTATGAGGCAGCCGATGGACGACACGATCTCGACACCCAACACGCTCTTGACCCCCTCGTCGGACTCACCGAACAGCTTGCCGGGATCAAGCAGCGCACCGGTCGCCGGGAACCCAGCGTCATCACCTGAAATCGGATTCAACATGAAACCCACGCTGGTCCCCAATGGGGGCAGTATCGCCCAGCTCGGTGCCACTCTCACCGAGCAGGGCGTCAATTTTGCCGTCTATTCGGAGACGGCCACCAATATCTGGGTCTCGATCTTCGACGAACAGGACCACGAAACCGACCGCTTCGAGCTGGACGTGCACCAGGATCACATCCGCGCGGGCCTGGTCGCCGGGCTGGGCGCCGGCACGCGCTATGGCCTGCGGGCCGATGGCGAATACAATCCCGACCAGGGGCTGTTCTTCGACCCGATGAAGCTGCTGGTGGACCCCTATGCCAAGCGGCTCGACCGGGTCTTCGTGCGCTCGCCGCGGCTGCGGCTGGATCGCAGCGAGGCCGTCGATACCGCCCCGCTGATCCCCAAGGCCATCGTCGGCGACATGGGCAATGAGAACATCCTGCCGCGCAAGAAGGCGCCGGGCATGTTCTACGAGATGAATGTGCGCGGCTATACGATGCGCCATCCCAGCGTGCAGGGGCCGCTGCGCGGCACCATTGCGGCGCTGACGACGCAGCGCGTCATCGATCACCTGAAATATATCGGGGTCGATACGCTGCAGCTGATGCCCACCGCCGCCTGGATCGATGAGGGCCATCTGCCCGTGCTCGGCCTCACCAATGCCTGGGGCTACAATCCGGTGACCTATTCGGCCATCGACCCGCGGCTGGCGCCGCGCGGGCCGCAGGAATTGCGGAACATGACCGACCTCTACCGCAAGAACGGCATCTCGGTGATCCTGGACGTGGTCTACAACCATACCGGGGAAAGCGATGCCAATGGGCCGATGCTCAGCCTGATGGGGCTCGATGCCAAGACCTATTACCGCTTCGTGGAAGTCGACGGCAAGCAGCACCTGGTCAACGATACCGGCACCGGCAATACGCTGCGCTGCGACCATCCGGCAACGCAGCGCCTGGTGATCGACAGCCTGCGCTACTGGGTCGAGGAAATGGGCGTGTCGGGGTTCCGGTTCGATCTGGCCACCGTGCTGGCACGCGATCCGGGCTTCAACCCCGAGGCCGAGATGCTGCAAAAGATCAAGGCCGACCCCGTGCTGAGCCAGTGCATCCTGGTGGCAGAGCCCTGGGATCCAGGTCCGGGCGGCTATGCGCTCGGCCAGTTCGGCAAGGAATTCAAGGAACACAACGACACCTATCGCGACGAAATTCGCGAGTTCTGGCGCGGCGAGGACGGCAAGCTGGGCGCGCTGGCCGGCAAGGTGGCCGGCTCGGCGGAAATCTTCGATTTCGCCGGCCGCAAGCCCAGCCATGGGGTCAACATGCTGGCGGTGCATGACGGGTTCACCCTGCGCGACCTGGTCAGCTATATCGACAAGCACAACGAGGCCAATGGCGAGGAAAACCGCGACGGCCACAGCCACAATGCCTCGTGGAACTGCGGTGTGGAAGGCGAGACAGAGGACGAGGCGATCATTGCCGCGCGCAAGCGCGACGTGCGCGCCATGCTGGCAACGCTGTTCGTGTCGCGCGGCGTACCGCTGCTGCAGCAGGGCGACGAGATGTATCGTACCCAGCAGGGCAACAACAACGCCTATGCCCAGGACAATGAAATCACCTGGCTGGACTGGGAACATGGCGATGGCGACCTGGTGGATTTCGTCGCCGCGATGAGCAAGTTCCGCAAGGAACATTCGGCCCTGACGCATGACCATTTCCTCACCGGCCAGGAGAAGAACGGTGTGCGCGATGTGGTCTGGCTGCATCCGGACGGGCGCGAAATGAATGAGGGCGACTGGGGCGCTTCGGGCGGGTCCGTGCTGGGCATGCACTTGCGCAACAAGGACGACGAAGTACTCGTCTGGTTCAACCGGCGTGCCGAACCGGTCGTTGCCCATCTTCCCGAAGGCGGCTGGACGGTCGGCGTCGAATCCGACAATACCGCCGCGGTGGCGATCGCCGAAGGCACGGCCACGCTGACGCCGCGGTCGGTGGTTGCCCTGGTGCGATCGACGGACAGTGAATGATCGTCGCCCAGCTCAGCGATATCCATGCTGACGGTTCAGCTGAGCGGCTGCAGCGGCTTGACCAGGTCCTGGCCTGGCTCAGGCCGATGCGTCCGGACGCGATCATCGTCAGCGGCGATCTGGCGGAGTTCGAACACGCCGACAGTTATGCCGCGGTCGCCGACCGCCTCGACAGCACTGGTTCGCCCTTTTACGTGGTGCCCGGCAATGTCGATGACCATCGCGCGATGGGACGGGTGTTCGGCGCACAGATGGGCTGGGGCGACCAGCGCCCGCTGAACTGTGTCGGTCAGGTCGGCACCGACCTTCGGGTGATCGGCCTGGACGTCACCGTGGCCGGCGCCCATCACGGCGATGCGGCGCCGGTGCTCGACTGGCTGGCGGCAACGCTCGACCAAGACGGCCCGCCGGCGCTGATCTTTCAGCACCAGCATCCGTTCCTGTGCGGCATTGACGACAAGGATCGCAATATCTGCCGCAATGGCGACCGGCTGGCGCAGGTGATCATGACCGCCCGCAACCCGGTGCTGGGATTGACCTGCGGCCATGTGCACCGGCCGATGTTCACGCGCTTTGCCGAGCGTGCCGCGACCATGGCGCCGTCCGTCACCCGGGCCAACCGGCTGCGGCTGGACGGGCGCGAGCCCGCGATCAGCGATCCGCCAGGACTATTGGTGCATCACTTACGGGACGGGCGACTGGTCAGCCATGTGGTGATGGTCGGCAGCTGAACGCCGCCGCAACCGCCCGGCCGACTATTCAGCCGCCTTGCCATTCGAGCATAGCTCTCATGGCCTTCTCAGCTAGAATCCCGCCACTGGCGGGATTTGCCTTTCAGGCCGCTTCGAAGCCAACCAAACCGCCGGCCCGCTCGATGAAGGCGATGATCTGATCGAGGCTTTCGTGCCGCAACAGGTCGGTGAAGACATAGGGGCGACCCTCGCGCACCTTGATGGTGTCGCTTTCCATCACCGCAAGGCTGGCCCCGACATAGGGCGCCAGATCGGTATGGGTGATGATCAGCAGATCGGAACGGGCGATGGCCGGCCCGCCCTTGCGGGGGATCTTTTCGCCCTGGGCCACCGAAATGACGTAGAGGGTGATGTCGGCCAGGTCGGGCGAGAAGGTTGCCGCCAGATTGTCGCCGCCGCTTTCGATCAGGATGATGTCGAGATCGGGAAACTTGCGGTTGAGGTCGTCAATGGCCGCCAGGTTGAGCGAGGCATCCTCGCGGATGGCGGTATGCGGGCAGCCGCCGGTCTCGACGCCGACGATGCGGTCTTCCGAGATGGCCTGGGCGCGCGCCAGGATCAGCGCATCCTCGCGGGTATAGATGTCATTGGTGACCACGGCCATGGAGTAGCGGTCCCGCATGGCCTTGAGCAGGTTTTCGCACAAGGTGGTCTTGCCGGAGCCGACGGGGCCGCCGATGCCGATGCGCAGGGGACCGTTCAGACTTCGTTCCATTATTCTACTCCTTCGGCCGCCTGACGCGGCTTTCTGCGCTTCCGGTGCTCACGTACCAAACGTGCGCTCCGCTCCGGTTCTCGAAACCCACGCCATTCGACTCGAAGGAGCGAATTCTGAAACAAAGTCGGCGGACTTCATAGCAACCTCAGGATGACGAGTGCGAGGAAGCCTGCGCCGAGCAGCAGGCAGAGTGGCGAATAGACCCGGCGGTCATTGAGCCGGAAATTGGGTTCGGGAGTCTGGGCGGCCCACCATGGGGTGTAACCGACAATGCCGCGTGCCAGGAACAACAGGGCAAGGCCGAAACCGGCAATGGTCAGTCCCTGTCCGCCGCCATCGTGGTCGGCCAGAGCCAGTGCCACGATGCCGGCGGCAAGGATAGCGACGGCGACGGCAAAGGATGCCAGCCGTGGCGGCATGCGCTCGATGCCGGCGGTGCCCACCACGGTCTGGGCCAGCAGCTTTTCCTCGCGGATCGGCCAGGTCTGGCCAAGCGCCCAGAGCAGGTGGGCGGTCGCGATGGCCAGCAGGGGAATGAACATGAAAGCGGCGATCAGCATGCTCATGAGCGGAAGATTCTCGTGGTCAGGGTTTCGTGCGACATTTGCGCAATATCTGCCGCATAGGCAACTGCGCCAATATCGTCCAGTGCGGCATGCTGGCACAGATCGGCCGTGGCGGCGATGTCGGCTTCCAGCGCCGCCATGATCGCCAGACCATCGGACTGGCCGATCGGCACCAGGCGCACCGCGACCGAGACCTGACTGTGCACGGTGGCGGTCAGATAGCCCAGCAGGGCGGATCGGCGGTCGATGGCGTGGCCGGCGGCAATGGCGCCTACGGCGATGGGGTAGGGGCAGGGCTGCGGCAGATGCGCCAGGACGGGGGTGGGCCAGGCCTTGAGGGCGGTGGCGAAGGCGGCGCCGGTAATGGTGGTTTCCTCGTGCCGTTCGCGGGCCGGGGTCAGCGCCAGGCAGAGATCGGCCAGTTCCTGCAGCGCGTCAGGATCGAGGCAGGCGCGATGGGCATGGGCGAGCAGGATGGCATCGGTGCGCAGGCTGCCATGGGTGAGTACGCTGCCGACCCATTGCCGGGTCGTGTCACGATCATGCACGGTGCCGCTGACGATGGCGGATTCCAGGCCCGCCGACCAGGCGAAGGCGCCCACCGGAAAAGCGGGGGACAGCCAGGTCAGCAGTCTCTGCAGGTCGGCAGGAGCGGTCATCGGGTGAGCAAGGCGTGGCCGGTATCGCCATGGCTGTGATAGGCGCCGTGCTCAGCAAAGAACGGTTCGGTGACGTCGGCCACTTCGGCCCCCAGGCCTTCAAGCATGGTCCGGAGCACATGATCGCGCTTGATCAGGATGCGGCCTTCCTCGAGCTGGGCCGAGGTGTGGCGGTTGCCGATATGCCAGGCGAGGCGGACCAGATGGGCGGTCGAGCGGGCGTGGACGGCGTAGAGCAGTTCAGGCGCGGCAACAATGGCGATCAGCTGGCCATTGTCGAGTTCGAGGGCGCCATCGTGATCGAGGGTCACCGTGCTGGGAAAATCCACCATGACTTCGGTGCCGCCGGCGCAGGTCAGCAGCTTGCGGCGCAGCCGGCGTTCATCATGGGCCAGGGTGATGGTATCGAGCGGTGCGCCCCGGCCATGATGGGCGGGCAGGTGCGAGATGGCGCGGAGCATGTGCAATTCCTTGGGGCGAGCCCGGATGGTCAAAGGCTTCCCAACCTCAAGTATATTCTAGCTGCTCCAGCGCCCGGATTGAAGGGGCCGTATCGCCCTAAATCGGCTCGCTGGCTCAAGGAATGTTGTTGATTTCCGAGCAGGTCAGGACCGGGTTGGCATCCGCATCCAGGGTTTCGTCGAGCAGGCTCGCATCGGCGCCCTTGGTGGTCCAGATCCATTTGCCGGCGGCGTAGCGCACACCCGAGGCGGAGAGGACGGCGGCAAAGACCAGCGGCTCGGCCTCATCGGCGAGCGGCACGATAGCCAGGAAGTTCGGGGCAGCATTGATATAGGTGACGGTGACGGGGGTTTCCGTGCCGCAATCGTAACGCATGACGCGCTGCTCGAAATCGCCGGACTGGGTGGTGATGGTCAGCTGCAGCGCGGTTTCGGCGGCGGGTGATGCGCCCGTCAGCGCGAGGGCGGAGAGGACGGTTGCGACAAGCAGTCTGGCTGGCATGGGTGAACTCCGTTGGGCTTGGGGCGATAACAGCACAGGCAGGCGGCGGAATTGCGGAGGCCGGCGCGGACACAGTCTGCTGCCCGCGCCAGGGTATCAAGGTTGGCCGGCCGGTCAGGCCAGATAGACGATCAGAATGGCGCCGATTACGGCCACGGCATCTTCGAGCAGGGCGGCGGGCAGATCACGACCGAAAGCCCTGGCCAGGCGGAAGCGGAGTTCGGCACCGGCAAGGGTGCCGATGACGGCGCCGACGGCACCCAGGATGGCACCGATGATCCAGTCGCCGGTGAGCAGACCACCGGCAACGGCGCCGACAAAGATACGGGCGCCGAACTGCATCGGCACCTTGCGGCTGGGGGTATTGGGCAATTGGTCGGTAATCAGTTCGCCAATGGCGAGCAAAGTGACCACTATGGCGGTCGCCGAGTGGCCAATGAAGGCATAGGGCGTGGCGCTGAAATCGAGCCAGCCGAGCCAGGCGGCCACGGAAATGGCCGCCAGCGGCGTCATGGCCCGCAAGCCCGCAACGACGCCGATCAGTAGTGCAAAGACATAAAGCATGATGTTTGCCCCTATAAAGGCGGTCAAGCAACCGCGCGACAATAGTGGCGCGTCTGGCAGAGGTCGGCAAGACAGATCAATTGCGCGTCAGCAGGTAAAGCGCTCCGGGAATCGGCTGGTCGCGTTCCTGGCGGATGGGGTGGCTCTGCGCGACATCCAGGGTGAAGCCGAATTCGATCGCCAGTCGCGCAATATAGGCTGCTGGGTGCGCGAAGCGGCCGCTGGAGCGCAGGACCGGCGCGTCGCCGGCCGCGGTCTCGACCGAAAAGACGAGCAGGCCATGGGGCGCCAGGATGGTTGCCGTGGCGGCAAAGATCGCTTCGAGAGGGCCGAGATAGACGAAGACATCGGCGGCGGTGACCAGATCGTAGGGGCCGCGCAAAGCAGGGTCGGCGGCAAGGCTATCCAGCAGGTCGCCGGTGCGCAGGTGTCGATAGAGGCCGCGCTCATGCGCCTTGCGGATCATGCGGGGGGCGATGTCGACGCCGTCCATGGCGGCGACCATGTCGCTGAGCGCCGTTCCGACCAGGCCGGTGCCGCAGCCCAGATCGAGCAGGCTGGCAAAGGGCGCGCGCTCGGCCAGCAGGGCGCGGATGGCCTGGGGGATGCGATAGTTGAGGGCGCCGGTCAGATGCGCGTCGAAATCGTCAGCATAGGTATCGAAGAGGTCCGATACATAGCCGGTGGCCTGGGCATCGGCCTCTCCGGACAGGGAGGCCAGCATGTGGGCGGCGTAGCGATCATAGGGCACGATGGCGAGGGCCCGGGCGAAGCTCGATCGGGCCGCGTCCCGATCGCCCAGATCGAGCTGCGCCTTGCCCAGCCCGCGCCAGGCGGCGCTGTCCCTGGGGCGCAGGGCCAGCGCGGCCGTGAAGGCGGCGACGGCCTCGTCCGGCCGGCCGCCGGCCAGCAGGGCTTCGCCGCGCGCCGTCGGGGTTTCACGAGTCGTCGGTGGTGACATGACAGGTCCTTGCGGCGGCCGATGATGGAGCGGCCGCCGTCCGGGGCGACTGACTAGAACAGAAAGTAGCGCTGCGCCATGGGCAGTTCGGTGGCGGGTTCGCAGGTCAGCAATTCGCCATTGGCCCGCACTTCATAGGTTTCGGGATCGACCTCGATCTCAGGCGTCTCGGCATTGTGCACCATGGCCGCCTTGCCGATGCCGCTACGGGTATTGGTCACCGGCAGCATGTGCTTGGCGACGCCGAGCTTGTCGCGCAGGCCATCATCATAGGCGGCCTGCGAGACGAAGGTGACAGAGGAAGAGGTCAGCAGCTTGCCGAAGCTGGCAAACATGGGCCGGTAATGCATGGGCTGGGGCGTGGGGATCGAGGCATTGGGGTCGCCCATGGGCGCGGCGGCGATGGAGCCGCCGAGCAGGATCATTTCCGGCTTCACGCCAAAGAAGGCGGGGTGCCAGAGCACCAGGTCGGCGCGCTTGCCGACAGCGATGGAGCCGATGTGCTGGCTCATGCCATGGGCGATGGCGGGGTTGATGGTATATTTGGCAATGTAGCGCTTGACCCGGAAATTGTCGTTGTCGCCGGTTTCCTGGGCCAGCCGGCCGCGCTGGCGCTTCATCTTGTCGGCGGTCTGCCAGGTGCGGATCAGCACTTCGCCGACGCGGCCCATGGCCTGGCTGTCCGAGGAGATGATGGAGAGCGCGCCCATGTCGTGCAGGATGTCCTCGGCGGCAATGGTCTCCTTGCGGATGCGGCTTTCGGCAAAGGCCACGTCCTCGGGGATGGACTGATCGAGGTGGTGGCAGACCATGAGCATGTCGAGATGCTCGGCAATGGTGTTGACCGTGTAGGGGCGGGTCGGGTTGGTCGACGACGGTATGACATTGGGCAGGCTGGCCACGCGTAGAATATCGGGGGCATGGCCGCCGCCGGCGCCTTCGGTGTGGAAGGCATGGATGGTGCGGCCCTTGAAGGCGGCGATGGTGTCTTCCACGAAGCCGCTCTCGTTGAGCGTGTCGGTATGGATCATCACCTGCACATCGTAGTCATCGGCAACCGAGAGGCAGTTGTCGATGGCGGCCGGGGTGGTGCCCCAGTCCTCGTGCAGCTTGAGGCAGGAGGCGCCGGCCAGCACCATTTCGACCAGCGGGGCGGGCAGGGAGGCATTGCCCTTGCCGGCCAGAGCCAGGTTCATCGGGAAGCCGTCAAAGCTCTCGATCATGCGCTGGATGTGCCAGGCGCCGGTGCAGGTCGTGGCCAGCGTGCCATGCGCCGGACCCGAGCCGCCGCCGAGCATGGTGGTGACGCCTGACATCAGGGCTTCTTCGATCTGCTGGGGGGCGATGAAGTGGATATGGGCATCCATGCCGCCAGCGGTCAGAATGCGGCCTTCGCCAGCGATGGCCTCGGTGGAGGGGCCGATGATGATGTCAACGCCGGGCTGGGTGTCGGGATTGCCCGCCTTGCCGATGGCGGCAATCCGGCCGTCCTTGAGGCCCACATCGGCCTTGTAGATGCCGGTGGAGTCGACGATCAGCGCATTGGTGATCACCGTATCGACGGCGCCCTCGGCCCGGGTGCGCTGGCTCTGGCCCATGCCGTCGCGGATCACCTTGCCGCCGCCGAACTTGACCTCCTCGCCATAGGTGGTGAAGTCCTTCTCCACCTCGATGAACAGCTCGGTATCGGCCAGGCGCACCCGGTCGCCAGTGGTGGGGCCATACATGTCGGCATAGGTGGCGCGCGAGATGCGAGCGGGCATGGTGTCCTCGTTCAGGTTCAGCCCAAAGCGGGCTTGGCGTGGGTGCGATAGTTTTTGAGCGCGGATTCGATCACCGAGTCGAGCAGGGCCGCCCCGGCCTGGGTAATGTCCTGCCTGGCTGTGATGGCGGCCAGCGAGAAGGCCAAGGCCTGAAGCGCATAGGCCCGGGTGCCCTGTTCTGCCGAGACTGCGGCCTGGCCTTCGATCTCGATCTGGCGCAGTTGTGCCACGATGTCGGCAGGCGACAAGGCTGACTTGAACCCCGCCCAGGTCTGGGTATCCCGGAAGCTGCACAGGCGGTCGGCACCGGCGCCGAGCATGAACATGGATTCGCCATCCTCGGTGCCGCCGGCATGCAGGTCGGCAATGACAGTGGTCAGGTCAGCGAGAAGTTTGTTTTCGGTTTCGGTGATCATAGCTCAGCTCCGAGAGGGGGTTGTGCGCCCTTTTATGGTGCGTTGCGACAGGCGCCCAGCCCTAATCCAGACGGCCCATGACCTGCTGGCGGAAGCCGAAGACGGCGCGGTCGCCCGACAGGGGGATCAGCCGCACTTCGCGGGCCTGGCCGGGCTCGAAGCGCACGGCCGTGCCGGCGGCGATATCGAGCCGCATGCCGCGGGCGCGGTCCCGGTCAAAGACGAGACCGGAATTGGCTTCGAAGAAATGGTAGTGCGAACCGATCTGGATCGGGCGATCGCCAGCATTGGCTACCTCGATGGTGATCTGGGGGGCGCCGGCATTGAGCTCGATATCGCCGGGAAGGGTGATGATTTCGCCTGGGATCATGGTGTGCTCACGCAGCGTTGGCCGGGCCGCAGCCGGCGGGCTTGAAAATGCGGATGGCAGATGGCGGGTTGTTGGCCAGCTTGCCGGCAGGACGGATGGGGCGAGGGGCAAAGCCGCCGCCGCAATTGGGACAGATGCCGGCCAGCCGATGGTCGACGCAGTCAGCGCAAAAGGTGCATTCGAAGCTGCAGATCATGGCGTCGGCCGCGTCGGGCGGCAGAGCCTTGTCGCAGCATTCGCAGGAGGGGCGCAATTCGAGCATGGCGGCCTAGCGGATCGGCTGGTGGACGGTGACGAGCTTGGTGCCGTCGGGGAAGGTGGCCTCGACCTGCACGTCGTGGATCATTTCGGCAATGCCGGCCATGACCTGGGCGCGGGTGATGACATGGGCGCCGGCTTCCATCAGTTCGGCAACGGGGCGACCATCGCGGGCGCCCTCGACAACGAAGTCGGTGATCAGGGCGATGGCTTCGGGATGGTTGAGCCTGACGCCGCGCTCCAGGCGCTTGCGGGCCACGATGGCGGCCATGGCAATCAGGAGTTTGTCTTTTTCACGCGGGGTCAGGTTCATCGTGGGTCCTATAGATGCCAGAGGCGCGGCAGCGCGCCGGCCCCGGAAAGCTCAGCCAGAATTGGAACGATCAGGCGGCGCATTGCAAGGCCTGTTTGCGCCAGGACGCGGACAGTGAGGCGTTCGCCCTTGGCGCTGGCGGCAATCCGGCCGTCTTCGGGCAGCAGGGCGCGCAGGCGAACAAGGCGGGCGGCGCAGGCGTCGGCATTGGGGGCGATGTGGAGCACCGTGGCGAAGGCGCGCTTGCCGGCCAGCAAGGACAGCCCGTTGCGCTCGGCCTCGGTGCCGTCGAGCCGGGTGGCTTCGGCGTGGATCAGACGGCCCTGACGGCGCACGCGCCAGTTATCGCGCAGCCTGGCATCGAGGGCGACCTCACCCATGGCATCGCGGCCGAGCAGGATGGCTTCGATGGCGGTGAGGCTGGCGCCTTCGGCCAGATCGATGTCGATGCGGCGGTCGAGCTGGCTGGCGGCAAACAGGATGGTTTCCTGCGGCAGCCAGTCGAGGTGGGCATTGGCGCCAACCTCGAGACGGGTATGGACGCAGGCGGGGCCCCCGAGCGAGCGATAGACGCGTTCGCAGGCCTGGGTGGTCAGCACCATGGTGCTGGCCGCAACCGTGCTGGCTTCCCACTGCATCTGGTCGCCCCCCGTGAGGCCGCCGGCCGTGTTGATGAGCACCGCTTCGAGCGCAGGCGTGTGGGTGTGGGGCAAGCGAATTTTTGCACAGCCGTCCTGATACAGGGTGGCAAGAGCGGTCGTGCCGCCGCGCAACTGCGAGGTTATGCGACCATGGCCGCGCGCGCGTTGCATCTGCGGTGGAGCCGCTACAGGCATGATCACAAGTTCGGCAGTGTCAGCGGGCGAGGCAACGATTTTGAGTTCCCCACGTTGGTACAGCGAGCAAACTTGCTACTGACGACTTCAAGAAAAGACCTAGAGGAAGGAATACCAAATGCACATCAAGTCCCTCGTTTCCGTTGCCGCCCTGACCGCCGCCCTGGCCTTTTCGGCTCCTGCCTTTGCCCAGACCATGGTGGGTGGCGTTTCTGTGAGCGAAGACGATATGGCTCGCGTCACCACCTATTGCGAAGAGCTGAGCACCGCGGCGCTGACCGAACCAGCAGGTGATGACGATGGTATGGAAGACGACGGTGCCAACAATTCCGAAAGCGAACAAGCTCCCAATGGTACCGATCAGGCGCTGACCACGCTCGACCTGTCGACCATCACGCTTGAAGGCTGCACCGAAGCCGGTATCGTTACCGAGTAAACGTACTCCCTGTCATTCCAGTGGAACGCCCGGCTTTTGCCGGGCGTTTTGCGTTATCAAACCATCAAGTGCCGGCGTACATCGGGGCGATCCAGATCGCTGGCCGGGCCGGCATGCTGGATTTCGCCGCGGTCCATGACGTAGATATCGTCAGCGATTTCCCGGCAGAAGTCGAGGAATTGCTCGACCAGCAGAATGGTCATCCCCTTTTCATCGCGCAGAAATTGCAGCGCTCGGCCAATGTCCTTGATGATGGAGGGCTGGATGCCTTCGGTGGGTTCGTCGAGCACGAGCACCTTGGGCCGTGTCACCAGCGCCCGGCCGATGGCCAATTGCTGCTGCTGTCCGCCCGACAGATCGCCGCCGCGCCGCCCCAGCATGGATTTGAGGACGGGGAAGAGCTCGAAAATGTAGGGCGGAATCGACCGGTCGGCGCGCTTGAGGCCGGCATAGCCCGTCTCGAGGTTCTCCTTGACCGTGAGCAGCGGGAAGATCTCCCGGCCCTGCGGCACATAGCCGATACCCATGCGGGCGCGCTTGTAGGGCGGCGCCTTGCGCAGTGGGGTGTCACCGAAACGGATGTCTCCGGCCGAAATATTGTGCACGCCGGTAATGGCACGCAATGTCGATGACTTGCCGACGCCATTGCGCCCGAGCACGGCGGTGATGCGTCCTGGCCGGCATTCGAGCGACACCGACTTGAGCGCCTGGGCGGCACCATAGTGCAGATCGATGGCATTGACGGACAGGGCGGTCATGGGGATCCGATCTCTTTGAGGAAGGTGTCCATCTGGCTGGTCAGGTCGTCGTCATGACCCAGCCAGATATGGCCACCCGAGGGAAAGAGGACGAGCCTGGCGTGTTTGACCGTCGCGGCAATGTGGCGCGCGGCCAGGGCGGTGCCGAAACGGTCGTCCTCGACTGATATGGCGAGCACCGGTGCGGTGATGCGCTCCAGAGCGGAAGGTGCCGGATGTCCGGCCAGAAGGGCATCGTTGGCCATGCCATCGACGCGGCGGCTGACCGGGAGCAGTGACCACAGGATGGCCTTGGCGCGCGCGGCCTCTGCGGAGGAAGCCGTCCGCAGCAGGGCCGGATCGGTGGCGAGCAGGGTGCCGATCAGCAGGTCGGGCACGGTGCGGATGGCCGCCCAGAACAGGAAGTCCGAGCGGAACAGCTGCATGGCCGCTTCCACCCCCGCTGGCGCATTGTCGGCAGTGACCGCATCCCGGCTGGGCACATAGGTGGCCGGCACGATGGGCAGAAGCGCAGCGCAGCGGTCAGGGTGGCGAATGGCAAATTCAATGGCCGAGAGCGCTCCGGCGGAGCCGCCGGCAATGGCGACCCTGTCGATACGCAGATGATCGAGCAGGTCGACGAAGGCATCGGCCTGGTTGGCGCTGGAGGGGTCGGCGGGAAGATCGGAGCGGAGATAGCCAAAGCGCGATGGGGCGATGACGCGATAGCCCCGCTCGACGAGGCCATGGGCGAACATCAGGCCCTGGTCGAAGCCGCCGCCGGTGCCATGCACCATGAGGACGGGCGTTCCGATACCGCGCTCGGCATATTCCAGCGCCCCGAAGCGGCTTCGGATCAGGTTGGAGAGGTTGGGGTCGATAGCGGCATTGGCCGTCTGCATGGAATGGGCAAAGCTGGTTGCCGCAAGGGTGCCGCCGATGGCGGCGCCACCCGCCACCACGCCCATTGCCAGAAGTGTCCGCCGTGTCACCATCTGCCATTCCTCCCGGGTGAGGCCGGCAGACGAGCGCTGCGCCCCCGATCGAGGAGAATGGTAGTCGTTGATCTGGCGGCGGGCGTTGATTTCCATCAATTCAGCGCCCCAGATAGCGTTCGATGACGACGGGGTTGGCGCTGACCTGATCGAGCGTGCCTTCCGCCAGGACCGAGCCTTCGGCGAGGCAGGTGACGCGGGAGCCCAGTTCACGGACAAAGCTCATGTCGTGCTCGACCACGACGACCGAACGGGTCCTGGCGATATCGCGCAGCAGCTTGGCGGTCTCGACGGTTTCGGCGTCGGTCATGCCGGCCACCGGCTCGTCGACCAGCAGCAGTTTGGGATCCTGGGCGAGCAGCATGCCGATTTCGAGCCATTGCTTCTGGCCATGGCTGAGGTCGGCGGCCAGTTCAGCCTTGCGGGCGAGCAGGCGCACCGTTTCGAGGATTTCGGTGATGCGGGCGATATCGGGACCGTCGGCGACGTAGAACAGCGCCGAGAAGACGCCGCGCGGCTTTTTCAGGGCCAGTTCGATATTGTCCCAGACCGTCTGGCTCTCGAATACGGTGGGTTTCTGGAACTTGCGGCCTATGCCCAGATTGGCGATGGCGGCCTCGTCCAGCCTGGTCAGGTCGGTGCGGCCGTCAAACAGCACCTGGCCGTCGTCGGGGCGGGTCTTGCCGGTGATGATGTCCATCATGGTGGTCTTGCCGGCGCCATTGGGGCCGATGATGGCCAGCATTTCGGCCGGGTGGACGATGATGGAAAGGTTGTTGATGGCCTTGAAGCCATCAAAGGCCACCGAGACGCCGTCCAGGTAGAGCATGGTGCCGAGCTTGTTGGGCGAGTCGGTCATGGCTTACTCCGCCGGCTTGGGTTGGGGATCGACGCCGGCTTCGACCTGCTGGGGGGTCGGCGCGTCGCGGTCGTGCTGCTCGCGTTTGGTGGTGGCGGCCCGGTACTGGCCGATGAGGCCGACAATGCCCCTGGGCAGGAACAGCGTGGTGACGACGAACAGCGTGCCCAGGGCGAAGAGCCAGTATTCGGGGAAGGCGCCGGTGAAATAGGACTTGCCGACATTGACCAGGATGCCGCCGATGATCGGCCCGATAATGGTGCCGCGACCGCCCACGGCTGTCCAGATCACCACCTCGATGGAATTGGCCGGGTCGAATTCGGAGGGGTTGATGATGCCTACCTGGGGGACGTAGAGCGCGCCGGCAATGCCGGCGATGATGGCCGAGACGACAAAGGCGAAGAGCTTCACATATTCGACGCGGTAACCGAGAAAGCGGGTGCGGCTTTCGGCGTCGCGCACCGCCACCATGACCTTGCCCAGCTTGGAATTGACGATCATCGAGCAGGCCAGCACGGCCAGTGCCAAGGCGATGGCCGAGGCGGCAAACAGGGCGGCGCGGGTGGAGCCGGCCTGCACGGGCTGGCCGAGAATGTCCTTGAAATCGGTGAGGCCGTTATTGCCGCCAAAGCCCATGTCATTGCGGAAGAAGGCCAGCAGCAGGGCGTAGGTCATGGCCTGGGTGATGATGGAGAGATAGACGCCGGTGACACGGCTGCGGAAGGCCAGGAAGCCGAAGACGAAGGCCAGCAGGCCGGGCACCACCACGACCATCAGCATGGCGAACCAGAAATTGTCCATGCCCATCCAGTACCAGGGCAGTTCCTTCCAGTTCAGGAAGACCATGAAATCGGGCAGGATCGGATTGGCATAGACGCCGCGGGTGCCGATCTGGCGCATCAGATACATGCCCATGGCATAGCCGCCGATGGCAAAGAAGGCGCCGTGGCCCAGCGAAAGAATGCCGCAATAGCCCCAGACCAGGTCAAGCGCGAGCGCCAGCATGGCGAAGGTGAGATATTTGCCGAACAGGGGCACGGCATAATTGGGCAGGCGCAGCGGATGGCCGTCGGGCAGCAGCAGGTTGGACATCGGTACGAGAATGGCAACGAGCAGCAGGATGGCGACGATCCAGATCGCCTTGCGATCGAGGGCGCGGAAGAGAGCCTGGGTAATCATGCTTCGATCGAGCGTCCCTTGAGCGCGAAGAGCCCGCGGGGACGGCGCTGGATGAACAGGATGATGAGGACAAGAATGATGATCTTGCCCAGCACCGCGCCGGCATAGGGCTCGATGAACTTGTTGGCGATGCCCAGGGTGAGGGCGCCGACCAGCGTGCCCCAGAGGTTGCCCACGCCGCCGAAGACCACGACCATGAAACTGTCGATGATGTAGCCCTGGCCAAGATTGGGCGAGACGTTGCCGATCTGGCTGAGGGCCACACCGGCCAGGCCGGCAATGCCGGAGCCGAGGCCGAAGGTCATGGCATCGACCAGGGGCGTGCGGATGCCCATGGCCGAGGCCATGCGGCGGTTCTGCGTGACGGCGCGCATATGCAGGCCGATGGCGGTATATTTGAGCACCAGCAGCAGGGCCACGAAGACCAGCATGGCGAAGATGACGATGTAGAAGCGGTTCCAGGTGATGGCGAGGCCGCCAAGCTCGAACGAGCCCGACATCCAGGTTGGGTTGCCGACCTCGCGAATATTGGCGCTGAAGATGCGCTGCACGGCCTGCTGGATGATCAGCGAGATGCCCCAGGTGGCCAGGAGGGTTTCGAGCGGCCGGCCATAGAGAAAGCGGATGATGCCGCGCTCGATGGCGATGCCGATCAGGCCGGTGACAAGGAAGGCCAAAGGCAGGGCGATGGCCAGCGACCAGTCGAACAGGCCCGGGAAATTCTGGCGGATGATCTCCTGCACCACAAAGGTGGTGTAGGCGCCCAGCATGACCATTTCGCCATGGGCCATGTTGATGACACCCATCACCCCGAAGGTGATGGCCAGACCAATGGCAGCCAGCAACAGGACCGAGCCGAGCGAGATGCCGAACCAGACGTTCTGCACCACATCCCAGACGGCGCGGTCGCGGGCGAGGCCATCGATGGAGGTCTGGATCAGCGGCTTGACCGTTTCGGGCGCGCTATTGAGGGCGGTGGTCAGGGTATTGAGCGCGTCGCGGCCGCCAATGGCCTGGACCACGGGAATGGCGGCCTGCCAGTCCTCGATGGCGGCATCGGGCGTCTTGAGAACGATGGCGGCACGGGCCTGCTGCATGACGCGCTGGATATTGGCGTCGGTTTCGGCGGCGATGGCGCTGTCGAGCAGTTCGAGCTGGGCCGGATCGGCATCGCGCAGGATGGACTGGGCGGCGAAGAGGCGAATGTCGGGATCCTCGCTCAGCAGCGTCATCTGGCCGATGGCAGTGCGCAGCACGCGGCGCAGGCCGTTATTGACCTTGACCTTGTCGAGGCCGTCCTCAGTGAGGCCGGGCAGTTCAGCTCCGGTCACGGGATCGGCGATCGTGCCCTTGCCGCCCGGGGCAGCGGTAAAGACCACCTTGCCGGTGGCCTCATCGACGTAGAGTTCGCCTTCGAGCAGGATTTCGAGCACGGGCACGACCCGGGGGTCGCCGGTGGCGGCGAGCAAGCCGATGGCAGCTTCACGGTCCTTGAAATTGCCGGGGGCGAGGGCGTCGACCAGCGGGCTGAGTTCCGCATCGGCGATCTGGGCCAAAGCGGGAGCGGCAAAGCCGAGCGTGAGGGCAAGGAGGAGCGCGATGGTCCGGAGCAGGGTGATTGCGTTCATCATTGGCCTCATGCGTCTGTCAGTGGAAAGACGAGGGCGGCGGAAGCCGTCCTCGTCGCGATTTCTGGGTGAAGCGAATTACATCGCCGTGCCGCCACACATCTTGGTTTCGGTATTGTAGTTGCCGCAGGAGATCGGCGCGGTCCAATCGGCTTCGATCATCTTGGATTCGGGCAGGAAGTCGGACCAGGCATCGCCGGGGACGAGTTCGGATTCCGAGACGACTTCGAACTGGCCGTCGGCCTGGATTTCACCGATCAGCACCGGCTTGGTGATGTGGTGATTGGGGAGCATCTTGGCGATGCCACCGGTCAGGTTCGGGGTTTCGAGGCCGATGATGGCGTCGAGCACGGCGTCGGTGTCGGTGGTGCCGGCCTTTTCGACAGCCTGAACCCAGAGGTTGAAGCCGATGACGGTGGCTTCCATCGGGTCATTGGTCACCTTTTCGGCGTCGCCCATGAAGGTCTGCCAGGATTCGATGAAGGCAGCATTTTCCGGCACATCGACGGACTGGAAGTAGTTCCAGGCAGCCAGGTGACCGACCAGCGGGGTGGTGTCAAAGCCGGCCAGTTCTTCCTCGCCGACCGAGAAGGCGACGACCGGAATGTCCTCGGCCTTGATGCCCTGGTTGGCGAGTTCCTTGTAGAATGGCACGTTGGCATCGCCGTTGATGGTGGAGACCACGGCGGTCTTCTTGCCGGTCGAGCCGAAGGTCTTGATGTCGGAGACGATGGTCTGCCAATCGGAATGACCGAAGGGCGTGTAGTTGATCATGATGTCTTCCTTGGCGACGCCCTTGTCCATGAGGTACTGCTCAAGGATCTTGTTGGTCGTCTGCGGATAGACATAGTCGGTGCCGGCCAGAACCCAGCGCTCGACGCCTTCGTTTTCCATCAGGTAATCGACGGCGGGGATGGCCTGCTGGTTGGGAGCGGCGCCGGTGTAGAACACGTTGCGCTGGCTTTCCTCACCCTCGTACTGGACGGGATAGAAGAGGATCGAATTGAGTTCCTCGAAGACCGGCAGAACCGACTTGCGCGAGGACGAGGTCCAGCAGCCGAAGACGGCGGCGACGCCGTTGACTTCGATCAGTTCGCGGGCCTTTTCGGCAAAGAGCGGCCAGTCGGAAGCGGGGTCGACCACGACGGCCTCAAGCTGCTTGCCCAGGAGGCCGCCCTTCTTGTTCTGCTCGTCGATCAGGAACAGCATGGTGTCCTTGAGCGTGGTTTCGGAGATCGCCATGGTGCCCGACAGCGAATGCAGGACGCCGACCTTGATGGTCTCATCCTGGGCAAAGGCCGGAACCATGGCCGTCATGGAAAGGCTGCCGGCCATGGCCGCAGCAAGCAAAGCGCTCTTCGCGCCGAAATTGTTCATGTGATCGTCCCTCATGCAAATGTGCCCCAAGCCGCCAAGGGAGGCGCTTGTTGGGAGGACTGTGGGACGGATTGTCAACCGGGCCCTATACGTCGATTGACGTACCTGCCCGCCCAAGAGGGCCGCGCAGTGATCGCCGGGGCTGCAAAAACCTAGTGTTTGCAAGGAAAGAGCGTGCTAACACTGGCTTGGCGATTATTTGTGCGGCCGACGAAATTGATTAACAACTAGACGGTTCATGGCGCGACAACGCATCATTCCCATCCGCCGCGAGTACAATCGCTGGGTCGCCAACCAGACCCTGGAAGATTATGCGCTGCGCTTCACCGCCAAATCGGCGCGGCGCTTTTCCAATGACCGGATTTCGCAGACGGCCATCGGGGCGATCTCGTTCCTGGCGCTGGAAGCCATCGGCGGCGCCATCACCCTGAGCTATGGTACCACCAATGCCATCATTGCCATCGTCGTGGCGTCCATCGCGATCCTGGTGATCGGCCTGCCCATTGCCCGCTACGCGACCAAGCACGGCGTCGATGTCGACCTGCTGACGCGGGGCGCGAGCTTTGGCTATATCGGCTCGACCATTACCTCGCTGATCTATGCCAGCTTCACCTTCATCCTGTTCGCCATCGAGGCCTCGATCATGTCGAGTGCGCTGCAGCTGGCCTTCGGCATTCCGCTGTGGATGGGCTACATCATCAGCGCGGTGGTGGTGATCCCGCTGGTGACGCATGGCGTGCAGATGATCAGCCGGTTCCAGCTGATTACCCAGCCGATCTGGATCGTGCTCAATATCCTGCCCTTCATCTTCATTGCCTTTCTGGACTGGGACAAGTTCGAGCTGTGGCGCGGCTTTGCCGGACTGGGGCTGCCGGAAGCTCCTGCCGGCAGCATGGCGCCGTTCGAGCTGGCCAAGTTCGGCGCGGCCTCGGCGGTGATCCTGGCGCTGATGACGCAGATCGGCGAGCAGGTCGACTTCCTGCGCTTCCTGCCGGCCGAAGGCGCCAGCAAGTGGCGGCACAAGGTGGCGATCTTCCTGGCCGGTGCCGGCTGGGTGGTGGTGGGCGCGCCCAAACTGCTGGCGGGCTCGTTCCTGGCGTATCTCGCCCTATCGGTGGGGGTGGCGCCCGAACATGCGGCCGAACCCGGATACATGTATGCCGTGGCCTTTGGCTACATGATCCCCAATGAATTCCTGGCGCTGATGCTGATGGCCGTGTTCGTGGTGATCAGCCAGCTCAAGATCAATGTGATGAATGCCTATGCCGGGTCGCTGGCCTGGTCGAATTTCTTCTCGCGCCTGACGCATAGCCATCCCGGGCGCGTGGTGTGGCTGCTGTTCAATGTGGCCATCGCGCTGCTGCTGATGGAACTGGGCATCTACCGGCTGCTCGAGGAGACGCTGGGGATTTTCTCGATCATCGCCATGGCCTGGCTGTGCTCGATCTCGGCAGACCTGTTCATCAACAAACCGCTGGGCCTGGCCCCGCCGGGCATCGAATTCAAGCGGGCGCATCTTTACGACATCAATCCGGTCGGCGTGGGCTCGATGCTGCTGGCCACGGTGATTGCGCTGGCCGCCCATTTCGGGGTGTTCGGCGCGATGGCGGCGGCCCTGTCGTCCTATGTGGCGCTGGTGGTGGCGTTTATTGCGTCACCGACAATCGCCTGGGCGACCAAGGGCCGATACTATCTGGCGCGCAAGCCGCGCAAGCAGTGGCAGACACTGAACTCGGTGACCTGCTCGATCTGCGAGCATCCGTTCGAGCCCGAGGACATGGCCTGGTGCCCCGCCTATGCGGCGCCGATCTGTTCGCTGTGCTGTTCGCTCGATGCGCGCTGCCACGACATGTGCAAGCCACACGCGCATATCAGGGCCCAGACCCATGCGGTCGCCGCCAGCATCCTGCCCGAATGGGCCATTGCCAAGCTGCAGACAAGGCTGGGGCGCTATGGCATTGCCATGGCGATCGCGGTGACCATGTTGGGGGCGGCGCTGTGGCTGATCTACTATTTTGCCGCCGGATCAGCGCCGCATACGGCCGATGTGGTGGGCGGCACGCTGGCGGTGGTGTTCTTCGTCTTTGCCGTCACCGCCGGGATCATCACCTGGTTCCTGGTGCTGGCACATGACAGCCGGCTGGTGGCCGAGGAGGAAAGTTCGCGGCAGAACACGCTGCTGCTCAAGGAAATCAACGCGCATTCGCGCACCGATGCGGCGCTGCAGCGGGCCAAGGAAAAGGCCGAGGCCGCCAATCTGGCCAAGAGCCGCTATGTGGTGGGGCTCAGCCATGAGCTGCGCACGCCGCTCAATGCGGTGATGGGCTATGCGCAGGTGCTGGAACGCGATGCCGGCCTGCCGGAAAACCGGCGCGGCTCGGTGCAGATCATCAGGCGCAGTGCCGAACACCTGTCCGGGCTGATCGACGGCCTGCTCGACATTTCCAAGATCGAGGCAGGGCGGCTGCAGATCTATTCCAACGAGATCAATATCCAGGACTTTCTCGACCAGATCGTCGACATGTTCCGCCTGCAGGCCAAGGCCAAGGGCCTCGAATTCCGGCATCGCCGAGCCCCCGGATTGCCGCTTCACGTGCGCACGGATGAAAAGCGGCTACGGCAGATCCTGGTGAACCTGCTATCGAACGCCATCAAGTTCACCAGCGCCGGCCATGTCAGCTTCACGGTGGAATACCGCACCCAGGTCGCCAATTTCATCGTCGAGGACAGCGGCAGCGGCATTGGCCCGGGCGATATCGAGCATGTGTTCGAGCCCTTCGTGCGCGGCGAAGCGGAGCGCAACCGGTTCGTGCCAGGGCTGGGGCTGGGGCTGACCATCACCAAGCTGCTGACCGAAACGCTGGGCGGGGAGATCACGCTGACCAGCACGCTGGGCGTGGGGACGCGGTTCCAGGCGCGGCTGATGCTGAGCAAGGTGGAACGGGCGCAGGCGATCAGCGCCGATATCCGCCGCGTGGTCGGCTATATGGGGCCGGCCCGCACGATCATGGTGGTGGATGACAATGAAGACCATCGCGACCTGATGCGCGAGATGCTGACGCCGCTGGGCTTTGCCGTGTTTGCCGCCAAGGACGGGCCGGCCTGCCTGCAGGGGCTGGAGCTTGAACAGCCGGACCTCTATTTCCTCGATATCCGCATGCCGGGCATGAGCGGCTGGGATCTGCTGGAGACGCTGCGGACCCGTGGCGTCATCGCGCCCATCATCATGCTCTCGGCCAATATCGGCGATGGCGCGGCCCCGACCGGCGCCGATACCGGCCACACCGACACCCTCGCCAAGCCGTTCGAGCTCAACCAGCTGCTGGACAGGCTGGCAACCCATCTCAAGCTGGAATGGGACTATGCTGCGCCGGCTTCGGCCCAGCAGCCGGCCAAACCGCCGAAACTGCGGTCGCCGGGGGGCGAGCACTTGCGGGAACTGGTCAGCCTGGGGCAGATCGGGCATGTGCGCGGGATCGAGGCCAAGCTGGTGGAACTGGCGGGCGTCGATGCCAACCGGCCGCTGGTGGAGGCGCTGCGTCAGCATGTTGCGGCCTTCGACTTCGAGGGCTATGCCGAACTCATCGAACGGGTGAGCCATGAGCCGGATTGAAAAAGACCAGGACATCGTGCTGCTGGTCGATGACTCCCCGGAGTCATTGGGCTTTCTGACGTCGGCACTCGAGGATGCCGGGGTGACCGTACTGGTGGCACGCAGCGGCGAGGCGGCGCTGAACATTGCTCTGCGCGTGGCGCCGGACGTGGTGCTGATGGACGCGGTGATGCCGGGGCTGGATGGCTTCGAGACGTGCCGGCGGCTCAAGGCCATGGCAACCCTGACCCATGTGCCGGTGATCTTCATGACCGGCCTCACCGAGACCGAGCATATCGTGCATGCGCTCGAAAGCGGCGGCGTGGATTATCTGTCCAAGCCGATCAATGTGGATGAGCTGCGGGCCCGGATCCGCGTGCATCTGGCCAATGCAAGGCGGGCGCAGAGCGCGCGCATCGCGCTTGATGCGGCCGGGCGCCATCTGGTGGCGTTCGGCAGCAATGGCGGGGTGTTGTGGTCGACGCCGCAAAGCACAAGGCTGCTCGAGCAGTCGGGTGTGGATATCCAGGGTTCGGGCGAAATGGCCGGCCGCTTCCTGACCTGGCGCGTGCAGCGCGGCGATGACCTGGCGCCGGGCAGCGGCTTCGAGCTGCGGCTGCCGGGGGCGCCGGAACTGCAATATGCCTTTCTGGGCGTGGTCGGGGGCGACGAATATCTGTTCCGGCTGGCGCGTGCCCAGGCGGAGGGGCAGGAGGAGGTGCTGCGGCAGCATTTCGGGCTTACCCTGCGTGAAAGCGATGTGTTGCTGTGGATCGCCCGCGGCAAGTCGAACCGCGATATCGGGGAAATTCTGGGCCTCAGCCCGCGCACGGTGAACAAGCACCTCGAGCAGGTCTATACCAAGCTCGGCGTCGAGAACCGCGCCTCGGCCGCGATCAAGGCGATCCAGGCGCTGCAGGCCCTGTTCGAGCTCTAGGCCGCGCCATTGTGCCAATGCCGCTCCCGTACCCTGACGTATCGATCACAGATCGATCGCGCGGGAACCCTTGTTGCCAACACCCGTTGTCCCAGCGACCCCAATGCCCGACACGACGGGCGGGGGACACGGTTTTGGCGCTGGACTATCCCGCGCCATCCGTTCGGCGGATGCTGCAAAGGCTGACGCTCCTTTGTGGCGTCTCCGGTTGGGCGCGAAGCTTCGGCTTCGCGCCCTTTTCTCTGCAGTTTCGTGCAGCAGAGAGCAGTGAAGCCAAATTTCAGGCGCAATGGCGTAATTTTGGGCAAACGATTGATTTGTCTTATTTGTAGGCGAATCTTGTTGCGTCGCGTTGGTTGGTAGGCTTGTCTTGCGGCATATCCAATCCGGGGACGCCGAATATGCGCATGCACAAGCTGATCATCACATCCATCGCGATTGCCCTAGCGGGGCTGTCCACCCTGCCTGCCATGGCGCAGACGGCCGTCAAGTTCACGCTGGACTGGAAATATGAGGGTCCAGCTGCCGGCTTTCTGCTGGCGCTGGACAAGGGATATTTCAAGGCGGAAGGGCTCGACGTCACCATCGACAGCGGCAATGGCTCGGTCGAGGCCATTCCGCGCGTCGCCACCGGTGCCTATCAAATGGGCTTTGGCGACATCAATTCAGTGATCAAATATCTCGACGAGGATCCCAGCCAGCCGGTCAAGGCCGTGATGATGGTCTATGAGAAGCCGGTCTTTGCCGTGGTTGGCCGCAAGTCGCTTGGCGTCACCGAAGATCCCAAGTCGCTGGAAGGCAAGACGCTGGGGGCCCCGCCGCCGGATGGCGCCTTTGCGCAATGGCCGGCCTTTGTCGAGGCTGCCGGGATCGATACCTCGGGCATTACGCTGGAATCGATCGGTTTCCCCGTGCGCGAGCCGATGCTGGCTTCGGGCGATGTCGATGGCGTGTTCGGCTTTGCCTTTTCGGTGATCCTCAACCTCAAGGCCAATGGGGTGCCTGACGAGGATATTTCGACCATCCTCTTCGCCGATAACGGTCTGAATCTCTATGGCAATGCCGTGCTGGTCAACGAAGCCTTCGCCGAGGAAAACCCCGAGGCCGTGAAGGGTTTCCTGCGTGCGCTGGTCAAGGGCTTCTCGGATGCGGTTGCTGATCCGGCGGCAGGCGTTGCTGCCGTATTGGCACGCAATGAAACGCTCAACAGCGATATCGAGCTCGAAAGGCTCGGCATGGCCAATGCGATGAATATCAAGACGCCCTATGTGATCGAGAACGGTTTTGGCGATGTTGATATGGACCGGTTGGCTGCGTCGATCGAGACGCTCAAGGTTTCCATGGGCCTGACCGGCGCCGTCGCAGCGGCGGACGTGTTCGACGCGCAGTATCTGGCGCCGGCTGCCGAGCGCATGCTGCCGTAATCAGCTCCACATGGCCCGGGCAGTCTTGCCCGGGCCTTTTTTCGCAGCCGGAGGCAGAATGGCTCTCGTCAGTATAGACAATGTGGACATGCGCTATGGCGGGGCAGGGGGAACCCTGGCGGTCAGCGGGCTCAACATGCGGATCGCGCGCGGTGACTTCGTTGCCGTGGTCGGCCCATCGGGCTGTGGCAAGTCCACCCTGATGAAGCTGGTCACCGGCCTGCACATTCCCCAGCAAGGCACGGTGATCGTAGCGGGCAGTCAGGTCACCAAGCCCGTATCAATCGTGGGCATGGCGTTTCAGAACCCGACCATGCTGCCGTGGCGCACGACCCTGGAGAATATCCTGCTGCCGCTGGAAATCGTCGAGAGGCACCGCCATCGGCTGCGGGCCAACAAGGCGGAGTATGTCGCCAAGGCGGAGCGCCTGCTCGAGACCGTGGGGCTCAAGGGGTTCGGCGACAAGTTCCCCTGGCAATTGTCGGGCGGCATGCAGCAACGGGCCAATCTGTGCCGGGCGCTGATCCACGAGCCCGAACTGCTGATGCTGGACGAACCTTTCGGGGCACTGGATGCCTTTACCCGCGAAGAGCTGTGGTGTGTCATCCGCGACCTGCATGCGGCCCAAGGTGTCACCATCGTGCTGGTGACCCATGATCTGCGCGAATCGGTGTTCCTGGCCGACAAGGTCATGGTGATGAGCGCCCGTCCGGGGCGCGTGGTGGCCGAGCACGTGGTGCCGTTTGCGCGACCGCGTCAGCTGGACCTCATGTATGACAGCGCCTTCAACGAAATGGTGCAGGCACTGCATGGCGAGATCGCCAATGCGAGGGCGGCAGCATGACCGGGGTGGAAAGTGTCGTCGCCGATTCCGTGCTGCCCCCGCCCAAGGGCTTTACGATCAACTGGCTGCTGCTGGCGCCCTGGCTCTACACGATCGCCCTCTTCCTGGTGTGGGAGGTTGTCGTGCGGGCGATGGGGATTTCACAGACCGTGCTGCCCGCGCCGAGCCGCATTGCCGAGGCGATCGTGCAATACTGGTCGCCGATCTGGAAGAACTCGCTGCAGACGCTCTATACCACCGTGCTGGGTTTTCTGCTGGCGGTGGTTGCCGGGCTGGGACTGGGCCTGTTCGTGGGTTGGTCCAAGTCGATCTATGCCGGGCTGTATCCGATCATGATCGGGTTCAACGCCATCCCCAAGGTGGCGCTGGTGCCGATCCTGGTGATCTGGTTCGGCATCGGCACGGTACCCGCCGTGCTGACGGCCTTCCTGATCTCGTTCTTTCCCATCGTGGTCAATGTTGCGACCGGGCTTGCCACGATTGAGCCCGAGACCGAGGACGTGCTGCGCGCCCTGGGCGCCAAAAAGCTCGACATCATGCTCAAGGTCGGCATTCCGCGCTCCATGCCCTATTTCTTCGGCTCGCTGAAGATCGCCATCACGCTGGCCTTTGTCGGCTCGGTGGTGTCGGAATCGGTGGCATCCAATTCGGGGCTGGGCAACATGATGAGCTCGGCGCAAAGCCAGTTCAATGTGCCGCTGGTGTTTGCCGGACTGATGATGCTCGCCGTCGAGGGCATCGCCATGTACGCGCTGATGGCCTGGCTGGAAAAGCGCATGACCGGCTGGGCGCACCGTTCGACGATGAGCAACTAGTCGCCGTTGATCAGGTTCAGGCGGGCAAGCGTGGTCTGGTCGGCCGGATCGACCATGCCGGCCAGAAATCGGGTGACAATGCCCCGCGATTCCGGCGGCAGGCTGGCAATCGCCTGGTTGATGCGGCTGGCCTGGGTCGCCGACAGGGTTCCGAAGAATTCGCGCCCCTTGTCGGTGGCAAACAGCAGGCGCTGGCGGCGGTCGGAGCGGCCGGTCTTCTGCTCGACATAGCCATTGTCGATGAGCTGGCGCAGGACGCGGGCCAGGCTCTGCTTGGTGATCTTGAGGATGTCGAGCAGATCGGCCACCGGCATGCCGGGGCGCAGATTGACGAAGTAGAGCACCCGGTGGTGGGCGCGGCCGAAGCCCTGGTGATCCAGCATGGCGTCGGCGTCGCCGGTGAAATCGCGATAGGCGAAAAAGAACAGGCCCATGATGTCGAGGGGAAGGGCCTGCCCGTCGGGCCCAGCGTAATTTATGTCAGCCTTGTTGACATTGTTTTCGTACGCTGCCATTGTCTTCCCATCAGGACGCCGTTGCTGTCTTATCCCTCAGCCTTTGCGGTTTGCCAAGGCCCCGGCGGTGGGGCATGATCGTTGCCAAACAGGCAGCCGAGGCGGTGTCTGCAAGCATATTCGGGAGATGAGGATGGCCGGCGTGCCGATGGACCAGCGTGAAGGCTGGATCTGGTTTGATGGCGAGTTCAAACCGTGGAAAGACGCAAAGATTCATGTACTGACGCATGGGCTGCACTATGCCAGCTCGGTGTTTGAAGGCGAACGCGCCTATGGCGGCGAGATCTTCAAGTCGCGCGAGCATTCCGAGCGGCTGATCCGTTCGGCGGCGACGCTGGACATGCCGATGCCCTGGTCGGTGGACCAGATCGAGGAGGCCAAGCGTGCCGTGCTCGACAAGAATGGCCTGGTCGATGCCTATGTGCGTCCCGTGGCCTGGCGCGGCTCGGAAGAGCTGAGCGTGCCGGCGCGCAACAATACCGTGCACCTGGCGATCGCGGCCTGGATCTGGCCGAGCTATTTCTCGGTCGAAGAAAAGCTCAAGGGCATTCGCCTCGAATGGAGCAAGTGGAAGCGCCCGTCGCCGGAGACGATTCCGTCCTCGGCCAAGGCTGCCGGTCTCTACATGATCTGCACGCTGAGCAAGGACGCGGCCATGGCCAATGGCTATGCGGATGCGCTGATGCTGGACTATCGCGGCTATGTGGCGGAAGCCACCGGCGCCAATGTGTTCTTCATCAAGGGCAAGGACATCACCACGCCGACGCCGGACTGCTTCCTCAACGGCATTACAAGGCAGACGCTGATCGAACTGGCCAAGCGCAATGGCTATACGGTGACCGAGCGTCACATCATGCCGGAAGAGCTCAGCCAATTCGACGAGTGCTTCCTGACGGGTACGGCCGCAGAGGTTACGCCGGTCAGTGTGATCGGGGACTACAAGTTTACGCCGGGCGATGGCTGCCGCACGCTGATCGATGCCTATTCGGCGGAAGTTCAGCCCAAGCGCGCCGCCGCGGAATAACCATCGCCACCTGAATGCAAAAGCCGGGCCCAGGGCCCGGCTTTTTCGTGGCCGTTGCGCCGATCAGGCGGTCTGGGCAGTCCAGAGCAGGATCTCGGCCATGACCTGGCGCAGGGCGGTATCGAGCCCGCCAATGGCGGCTGCCGCTGGTTCGGTGGTGGAGGGCTGGGTCGCCGAAAAGCTCCGGCTGGCGAAGATCAGGCCGCGTCGTTCGTCGACCAGCTTGGCATTGATGGTAACGGTGGCCAGGTTGCCTTTGCTGGCATCGATCTCGAAGGCCTGCAGGTCGGTGGCCAGGGTCACGTCGACGCTCAGCTGGTCGTCGGGGCGGCCGATATTGGGAAAGTTGGACGCCTGAAAGGTCTGCAGCAGCCGGGTCTGCACCAGACGGGGCAGGGTGTCCGACAATTGGGCGTCCGGCAGATAGCTCAGGACATTGCCCACGTCCCGCACGACGACCCGCTGGGTGTCGTAGGTCTGGACAGCCACGGGCAGGGTGATCACCACCACCCGCGACGACTGTCGACGCATCGGCACCTTGCTGGCACTGGTGAGATCGTAGGTGATGGGCGGGGTGGCGGCGAGGCAACCGGCCAGGCCCAGCGCCAGCGTCGAAGCCCCAAAGACCATGAATGCGCGTCGTGTGGTGGCCATCGGTCCTACCTCTTGTTGTATTCGCGAACGGTATCGCCGCCAAAGATCAGACCCTGAGGATTGCTCTCAAGGTTACGTACCACGCGGTCCAGCCGCTGCAGCGTGGCCCGCGCTTCCTGGGCCAGCGAGGCATAGCCCGGCAGGCCATTTGACGTGAAGTTGTTCAGGCCGGCGGCGATGCCGGCAGTGCTGACATTGAGCTGGTCGGCCAGTTCGCGGATCGATATGGCGGCAGCGCTGATCTGCTCGAAGACGCCTTCGCCTTCCGCATTGGTGACCGAGCTGTCGACCTTGGCCAGAATTTCGTCAACCTTGCCGGCCGAGCCGACCAGGGACGAAGACACGGTGTTCAGATTGTCGACGATGACGTCGACGTCGTCGGACTTGTCGCCAAGCTTGGTGGTGAACTGGTCGACATTGCCCAGCACGCGGTTGATCAGCTGCGGGTCGATCTCGGCGGCGACCTGATTGATCTTGAGCACGGCCGGGTCGAGATTTTTCACCATGGTGGTAATGCCTTCCGACAGGGTGCCGGTGGCCGCGAAGAGGCTGTCGATTTCTTCGGCATTGCGCGCCAGACTGTCCGTGAAAGTGGACACGTCGGCCACGACGTTGGCGACCTTTTCAGGCGGCACGGAGTCAAGGATACCCTGCAACTGCGTGGTCAGCCCGCCGACCTTGCCCGACACGTCATCGACATTGGCGACGATGCGGCTGACCGCCTCGGGGTCGATGGCGGCCGTCACGGCGTCAATGCGCTCAACGCTGCCCGACAGCGATGCGCTCATCGTGGTCAGGTCGCTGGAGAGGGTCGAGGCAGCATCAAAGAATGCATCAACCTTGCCGGCATTGCGCGACAGGGTGTCGCTGAACGAGGCGATGTTGTCGACGACCTGCGTGACCCGTTCAGGCGGAATGGAATCGGCCAGTTCGCCCAGCTTGGTTGACAGCGCGCCGATCTGCTCGGCCATTGGCCCCACCTGCTGGCCGGCCTCGGCAATCGTGGCCAAGGCATCCTGAACGCCCTCGGCATTGGCAGCCAGTGCATCGGTGAAGGTGGTGACGTTGCTGATGGTCTGGTTGAGCTTTTCGTCATTGGCATCAAGGAAGCCATTGAGACGGTCGACGGCGGTCGCCGTACCGTTGATGGTGGTCGAGAGGCCATCAAGGATGGACTGGAAATCGGAGACCTTGGCATAGAGCGTGGGGACGTCGCGGCCCGGCTCGGTGGTGGGTGGACCGGCGTCAGCGGAGCCGCCGGAGAGCTGCAGCGAGCCCACGCCCGTCAGGCCCTGAAAGCCCATCAGCGCGGTGGTATTGGCCTTGATGGGGATGGAGGCGTCGATTTCGATGCGCGCAATGACGCGATTGATGTCGGCAGGATCGAGATGGACGGTCCTGACCTGGCCGATCTTGATGCCGTTGAACTGTACCTCGGTACTGGGGCTGAGACCGGATACGGTGCCGGTGAAGATCACCTCATATTCCCGCGTCTCGATATTGCTCGAGGGACCGGCGAACCAGTAGACAAAACCGAACATGGCCACCAGGACGGCAATGGCGATGGCGCCGACGATAGCGTAATTTGCCTTGTTTTCCATGGTTCAGCCTTCGGTGTTGTGGGCGCGGGGGCCGTGGAAATATTCTCTGAGCCAGGGCTCGGAGGCGGCACGCATTTCGCTCAGCGTGCCGGCCTTGAGCAGCTTGCCGTCAGCCAGCGCGACGATGCGGTCGCAGGCGGTTTCGAGGCTGTCCAGATCGTGGGTGACCATCAGTACCGAAAGCCCCAGAGTATTGCTCAGCGTCACGATCAGCTCGTCGAACTTGCCCGCGCCAATGGGATCAAGGCCAGCGGTGGGTTCGTCGAGAAACAGAATCTTCGGATCGAGGGCCAAAGCGCGTGCCAGGGCCGCGCGCTTGATCATGCCACCGGACAGTTCGGTGGGGAAGGTGTAAGCCGCCGAGGCCGGCAGGCCGACCAGATCAATCTTCATGCGGGCAATGTCGCGGCGCAGACGTGGCGACATGTCGAGATGCTCGCGCATGGGGAACTCGATATTTTCGAGCACGTTGAGCGAGGAGAACAGCGCGCCTTGCTGGAACAGCACGCCCCAGTCGCGGCGCAGCAGTTCACGCTCGCGCGGCTTCAGGCCGGAAAAGGGCCGGCCAAAGACGGTGATCTCGCCGCGCTGATGCGGGATCAGGCCGGCCATGGCCCGCATGGTGACGGTCTTGCCCGAGCCGGAGGGGCCGATCAGGCCAAGAATTTCGCCGCTGCGCAGCTCAAAGCCCAGCCCGTCAATGACGGTGACCGGGCCAAAGCTGACGGCCAGATCATCGACCGTCATGGCCGGGGCGCTGGGTGGAGAAGCGGGAGCGATATCGTTCATGGGCTAGAATCCGATCGCCGCAAAGAAGATGGCGAACAGGCCGTCGGCCACGATGACCACGAAGATGGATTTGACCACGGACGAGGTGGTGCGGCGGCCCAGCGATTCCGAGGAGCCGCGCACCTTCATGCCTTCGACCGAGGCGAGCAGGGCCACCAGCAGGCCCATGAAGGGCGCCTTGATCAGGCCGACCGACAGACTGGTCATGCTCATGGCGTCGCGCAGGCGCAGGACGAAGACGTCGATGGGAATATTGCCATAGGCCTTGGCCACCAGAATGGCACCGGCCAGGCCCGCCATGGAACCGATAAAGGCCAGCAAGGGCAGGCCGATGATCAGCGCCAGGGTGCGCGGCAGCATGAGTGCCTGATAGGGATCTACGCCCATGACGCGCAGGGCGTCGAATTCCTCGCGGATGCGCATCGAGCCGATCTCGGCGGTGATGGCCGAACCGGAACGACCGGCAACCATGATGGCGGCCAGCAGCACCCCGATCTCGCGGAACATCAGGATGGCGGCCAGATCGACCACCAGAATGGTGGCGCCGAAATTGCGCAGCTGCAGGATGGTCTGCTGGGTGATGATGGCGCCGACGACCAGCGAGATCAGGGCGACAATCGGGATGGCGCGCAGGATGATCTGCTCGAACTGCTGCACGAAGCTGGCGAGACGCAGTGGCGCGCTGCCCGTCACGGTGTGGCCGAGCGCGGCCAGCAGGCGGCCCTGGGTGAAATTGACGGCAAAGACATCATCGGCGGCGCCCATGACGAAGCCGCCGACGCCGACCAGGGGAGCGAGGAAAGGGTTCTCGTGTGGCGGGGGCGGGGGCTCGACCGGCGCATAGGCGCTGATTCGTTCCAGCAGGGTCATGTGCTTGTCGGAGCCTCCGACCCATTGGCCGGCTTTTTCGCCCTCGCCACGATGCAGCTGGGTCAACAGCCAAGCGCCGGTGGTGTCGAGGGCGCCGATTCCACTTATGTCTATGGTTGGACTGGTATTTTTCGACAAGGCCACGGTCAGGTCGGCGACCTCGTCTTCGAGGGCGCGTGCATTGCCGGAGATCCAATCCCCGGAGCAGCGGATTGGCTGATCCGCGCCCTGCTGCGCCAGATACTCGATATATTGACCCATCAGACCTGCAAATGCCGCTTTGAACGCCATGCTGATAGCATGTTCTGGCCACATTTGGGACAGTGGTGAAGCACTAACGCGTCAATGCCAGATTGGTTCGCTGCCGGCATGGGGTTATTTCCAGCGGGCCCTGGCAAGGTCATCAGCGGCGTGTGCCGCGACCCAGTGGCTGCCCTCCGGCCCGGTCTCCTGCTTCCAGAAGGGGGCGTCGGTCTTGAGGTAGTCCATGAGGAATTCGGCGCCGGCGAATGCCGCGGCGCGGTGGGCCGACAGGGTCATGACCTGGACGATGGGCTCGCCGGCGGCCAGGGCGCCGTAACGATGGATAACCGTCGCTGCCAGCAGGTCAAAGCGGGTGGTGGCGCCGTCGACAAGGGCCTGCAGCTGATTGACCGCCAGCTCGGGATAGCATTCCAGCGTCAGCGTGGTGACCGGCGCATCGGGGGTGGAGCGGACCAGGCCGGTGAAGGTGACCACGGCGCCGGCGCCGCCAGAGGCGGCGAGGAAGGCATTGGTCTCGGCGCCTGGGTCGAAGCGGTCAGTGGTGATGCGGACGGGCATGCTCAGCCCCCGGTCATGGGCGGGAAGAAGGCGATGACACTGGCGCCGTTGATGGGAGTCTCGTGCGGCACCAGGCGGGCGTCGCGCGCCGACCTGATCAGGCTACGCTTGGCGACGGCCAGGGCGAAAGCCTCGTCGCGGTCAGCGAGCCAGTCGATGAGATCGGCAATGGTGACGACAGAGGCAGGCGGGGAAACCTCTTCGCTGCCGCGATTGAGCCGTTCGCGCAGCCAGGCGAAGTAGAGGATCTTCACTTGGCATTGCCCGACAGATGCGGCCAGCTGGCGGCCAGATATTGCCAGCCGGTCCAGATAGTCAGGGCACCGGCCAGCCAGAGCAGGACATCGCTGAGCAGGCCGAAACCGGGGACAATGCGGTCGAACAGCACGACGGCGAGCGCCACCAACTGGATCGTGGTCTTCCACTTGGCCAACTGGCTGACCGGCAGCACGACCTGGGTATTGCCGAGGAATTCGCGCAGGCCGGGGATGAAGAATTCGCGGAACAGGATGGCGCAGGCGGGGATCATGTCCCAGCCCGAGAAGCTGCCGTCCCAGGCCAGGACGGCGATCAGGATGCCGACCAGCAGCTTGTCGGCAATGGGATCGAGCATGCGGCCAAGGGGGGAATACTGGTCCCAGGCGCGGGCCAGGTAGCCGTCGAGCCAGTCGCTGGCGGCGGCCAGCACGTAGAGCACCAGCGCGATCAGGCGCAGGGTGGGGTCGTTCTGCATCACCAGAAAGGCAATGGGAATGATCGCCAGGATGCGGGCGATGGTGATCTGGTTGGGGACGAGCAGCAAAGGGTTCTTGGCCATGGGGGGACTGAACAGAATTGCCGGGGAGGGGTCAAGGGCTCGATGGGGCGTCATGACGGGCATTTTACCCGCCCCCGGCCGGGGCGGGTAGATTGCGCGGACGAACGTCGCTTCAAGCCACGGCCTGATTGGTGGCGGCGCGGCGGGCGGTGACGGCATCGGCCAGGGCGGTCAGCGCGGTCACGGTGGTGTCCCAGTCGATGCAGCCATCGGTGATGGACTGGCCATAGGTGAGGGGCTGGCCGGCCACCAGATCCTGGCGACCGGCGACCAGGTTGGATTCGACCATGACACCGATGATGCGACGATCGCCATTGGCCAGCTGGGTGCCGATATCGGCCAGCACGAGAGGCTGGTTTTCCGGGTTCTTGGACGAATTGGCATGGCTGGCATCGACCATGATGGTCGCGGGCAGGCCGGCCTTGGCGGCAGCAGCGGCGGCGGCCTCGACGCTGGCGGTGTCGTAATTGGGGGCTTTGCCGCCGCGCAGGATGATGTGGCAATCGGCATTGCCGGTGGTCTGGGCAATGGCCGAGCGGCCCGATTTGGTGACGGCGAGGAAATGGTGCGGCTGGCTGGCCGAGGCGACGGCATCGAGCGCGATGCGGACATTGCCGTCGGTGCCGTTCTTGAAGCCGACCGGGCAGGACAGGCCCGAGGCCAGTTCGCGGTGGATCTGGCTTTCGGTAGTGCGGGCGCCGATGGCCGCCCAGCTGACGAGGTCGGCAATGTATTGCGGGGTGGTCATGTCGAGGAATTCGCAGGCGGCGGGAAGGCCCAGATTGGCGATGTCGAGCAGCAGAGCGCGAGCCGTGTGCAGGCCGGCATCGATGTCGAAGCTACCATCGAGATTGGGGTCGTTGATCAGGCCCTTCCAGCCGACGGTGGTGCGGGGCTTTTCGAAGTAGACGCGCATGATGATCTCGAGGCGGTCGCCGAGGGTCTCGCGCAAGCCGAGCAGGCGATTGGCATAGTCGAGCGCGGCAGCGGGATCGTGGATGGAGCAGGGGCCGACGACGACGGCGAGGCGGTCATCGGCGCCACTCAGGATATTGTGGAAGGCGTGGCGGGCGCTGATGACGGTGCGGGTGGCGGCGTCGGTGCGCGGGTGCTGGCGCATCACCTCGATGGGGGTGGTGAGCTCCTTGATGGCGCTGATGCGCAGATCGTCGGTGGACTTCAACATGGCGGTTTCCTCGGGATTTTTCGGGCGAGGCGGCCAATAAAAAAGCCGCCTCAAGGGGGGCGGCTGGCTTCGGGTTTGGTCGTATCTTTGGGAGATCAGAACAAGCGCGCGGTAGCCTCCGCCGGGAGCGGATAGCTAAAATACCAAAACGAATAGGTGGCGGCGTTGCGGATCATGGGTGGATTTGTAGCGCGGGATTTTCGGACTGTCGACTCATACTTTAGCCGCCTGTAGCGGATCCGAAACGGCTGTCGACCCTGGTAGGTTACGGGTCGGGATGGCAGCCATTTCGGGATGCCGGGATCTGCTGGAAGGCAATCTGGCGAAAGACCGGTGGTCCCGCGGTTTCAGGCGATCGTGGCAATCCATCTGGGCTGGTGCTTGGGATCGCCCTCCATATCCCGGCAATTGCCGTAGATGGGAAAGGTCTGCCGACGGGCCTGGACCAGCACCCTTTCGGCATTCAGTTGCACTTCAACGGTGGCCTCGGCATCGGAATGCATGGTGACCTGAGCTACCTCGATCCGGGTGAGATCAATCCGGCCTGCGGCCCAATGCCTGACAGCAGCTTCGGCTGACTGGCCGATTTCATCCAGAGCAGGATTGCCCCGGTATGCGGGCAGGTGCAGATCGTTACGGGCGATCGTGGCCAGGAATTCGGGCACGCCTGCGGGCGTCAGCCTGCCATAGCGCTGCCGATCCGGCATGACGATGACCGAGGGCGCGAAATGGCAACCGCCGATATGGGTGCACTGCAGCACGTCGATGCCAAAGTCGGGCGCGGCCGCGGCAAGTGCCTTGAACACCGGAAAGCCATAGCGCGCGCAGCAGGCATCGGTCTTGGCATCGGTACAGCAGAGGATGGTGCGGCGCAGCGGCGTACCATCAAAGGGTTCGCCCCGGCGCCATTGCGCGACGAGGACCGCCGCGTGATCCTGATCGCGCGGCACAATGCTGATGGCGTCGGGAAAGGACAGCAGCTCGAGGTGCGCGCCATCGACCAGTCCGACATAGCGTCCGTCACCGGACGCCGCTTGCATCTGGGTGCGCAGTTCATCGCTCAATCCGACCGTGTCAAACCGCGGCCGGCGCCAGTTTCCCCTGGGCCAGCGTACAAACAGGTGGCGGTCGGCCAGAGTCGCGGTGCCCGCGAGCGGTTCGCCACAGCCGATGGCGTGATCGGTGCAAAATTTGCGCATTGAACAGTGGGCAGGAGAAACGGTGTTGCGCCACGGATGCGCCAGGCAGGGGGCATGAGTCAACCTGACTTTTCCAGTCATCTTTGACACGCCTGCGGCAATCCCCTGCCACGACTGAAATTTCACGTCGCGGTCCAGGTGTCTGCGGTTGTCCCTCGCGACTCGAGGGTGACGTGATGCGACCCACCATGCTGCCAGTGCACAAGTCGGCAGCGCCGGCAGGATATCCGTGGCATATCCGCCATTTGCCGGGCCAGCCTATGTGATGGCGTCGAGCGGCCTGCTCTATCCTGCCGGCTTGCTGCTCTAGCGGTCATCGGCCGATGCCGACAGGCCGGTGTCCGATTTCCAGACACCTGCCGCCCGCGGTTCGGCCGGGTGGCATTTCGTGCGTCTTGCAGCCGGCAATGAATCTGGAAAGGCCCGCCCGAACGGGTGGGGCAGGGTTTCTGGAAACACCCTAGAAACCGCGGGCCCCTACGGAGCCAGAACATGATCAGCATTCTTGACAGCTGGCGCCCCAAGCGCCGTATTCACAAGACCCACCAGGGACTCTACGGCCTCGGGGACCGAACTCGCAGCGATATCAGCCTGGCCCGCGCGGACTTTGCCAGCAGCGGCCGGGGGTGGCATGCCCAATCGGCACGGTCGCTGAGAGTGCTGTCATAGCCGCATTACAAGCATGTGTACTGGCACGGAGGGGTGCTGTGAGCGAATACATGAAGCCCGCTGGTCTGGGCGAGGTGGACACACTCGATGTCATTGCCAGAATCTACGATGCCGCCGTGTCGCCGGCATCCTGGCCGGATGTGCTGGACTATTGCCGCGAATTTGTTGGCGGAGCTTCCGCTGCATTGTTCGCCAAGAGCGTCACCGGCAATCGCCGCCAGCTCTATTTCATCGATGGCCGCATCGATCCGGTCCAGACCGAGATCTATTTCGGCCATCTGGCGCCGCTCGATCCGAGCAATGCGGTGCAGGTCTATGCCCAGGTCGGCGAGGGTGTCATCAACAGCCAGAAGATCGATCAGCGCTATTTTGCCCAAAGCCGCTTCGCCAGGGAATGGGCCACCCCTCAGGGCATGGTCGATATCGGCTTTGCGAGCCTCGAACGGCACGGCGACTGGGCGTCGCTGTTCGGTGTCTTTCGCCACGAACGGGACGGGCTGGGGGACGAAGCGATGCGCCAGCGCATTTCCCTGCTGGCGCCGCACATTGGCCGCTCCCTCAAGATCGGCAAAATCATCGGCGGCGCAAACCAGCAGGCGGATACGTTCCGCGACACGATAGACGGCCTTGCGGCGGCGGTCCTGCTGGTCGATGCCGAGGGCCGGCTGGTCCATGCCAATCACGCCGGCAAGCTGCTGCTGGGGAGTGGCAGCGCGGTCACGTCAGGCCGCGAAGGCATGTTGCGGCTGGATCGGCAGGGCATGCGCGACCTTCTGCCACGCCCCGACGATGTCATACCGCGCTCGGCGTCGATCGAGACGGCATCGGGCGACCCCCTGGTGGTGCATGTTCTGCCCCTGTCCGGCGGCGCGCGCCGCTACGCCGGATTGGGCGGCGACGCGGTGGCTGCCCTGTTCGTGCAGCCGGCGCGATTCAATCCGCCTTCCATTCCCGAGGTTCTGGCGAGCAGGTTCAATCTCACTCCGGCCGAGCTCCGGGTGGCTCTGGCGACGCTGCAGCATGATCGCGTTGCCGACATTGCCGAGGCCCTGGGTATCGCCGAGCCGACGGTAAAGACCCATCTGAGCCGGGTCTTTGCCAAGACCGATACGAAGCGCCAGGCCGATATCGTCAAGCTGGTGGCCGCCCATGTCAGCCCCCTGGCGCGCAGATAGCCCCATTCTCCGACGTCATACTGTCGGATGACGCGGCCGCTTCGGCTGCACTGTAGGTGATGCCCCTCGATTTACGGAGATCCACCCATGTCTATCGTTCAATTCGCCACGGGCCAGCCCGTTGACTATGCCGCGATCAAGCAACGCCAGCAGGCCGCCTGGGCGTCCGGTGACTACGCGGTCGTCGGCACGACCCTGCAGATCGTGGGCGAGCATCTCTGCGAGGCGCTGGACCTGATGCCGGGTTCACGGGTGCTCGATGTGGCGGCCGGCAACGGCAATGCCAGCCTGGCGGCTGCGCGTCGCTTCACCGATGTCGTGTCGACCGACTATGTGCAGAGCCTTCTCGACCGGGGTCGTGCACGTGCCGCGGCCGAAAACCTTTCCGTCAGCTTTGCCGTCGCCGATGCCGAGGCGATGCCGTTCGCCGATGGCAGCTTTGACTATGTCCTGTCCACTTTTGGCGTGATGTTCGCGCCCCATCATGAACAGGCTGCGGCCGAACTGCTGCGCGTCGTCCGCTCCGGTGGCCGGATCGGGCTGGCCAACTGGACGCCGGCCAGCTTCGTCGGCCAGGTGTTCGAGACCCTGGTAAGCCATGTCGCGCCGCCGGCCGGTATCCGCTCGCCTGCCCTGTGGGGCGAGCGGGGACATCTCGAGACGCTGTTTGCCACGGCCCATACGGTCGAGATTGCCGAGCGCAGGTTCAACTTCCGCTATCGCTCGGCAGCGCACTTCATCGAGGTGTTCCGGACCTATTACGGTCCCGTGCACAAGGCGTTCCTGAGCCTCGACCCCGCTGGCCGAACAGCGCTCAGCCGCGACCTGACCGTGCTGGCAGAGCGCTTCAACGCCGCAACCAACGGCACGCTCCGGATCCCCTCGACCTATGCCGAGGTGATCGTCACCAAAGGCTGAAAGGCCGGCTCCAGCCGCGTCCGCCCGCCTGCCAGAGCTGACAGTCGTTCGGGCCGCACCATCACAAACACTGGAATCCATCATGGCTACCATAGATTTCGACACTTCGGGGGCAGCCGCCCCTGTCAAGCGCATGCGCCGGCAGCCGCATATCCTGCGGCTGCTGCTGGCGATGTTCCGCCGCCATCGGCGGGCAAAGCGAACCTATGTCGAGCTCTCCAAGCTCGACGAGTGGCTGCTTTACGATATCGGCATCGATCCGGCAGACGTCCGGGATGCCCTGCAGAACCGTCCGAGCCTGTCCCTGCTCATGCACCCGATGCGGCGGCAGTTCGACTTCAAGGACCAGCGCAAGCGTCCCGGAACGGGCGCCAAGTAACCCGGTCAGTCTCATCGGGCCACCGTGGTGAACCGGCGCTTCAGCTCGGCTCACCAGACTTTCCCACGCCGGCATCAACCGAACTTGACCCGGCAAAACCTGCTCTCATGGAGATCAAGAATGCAAGTCGTACAGGAAAAACTACCCCTCAACGGGGTCAATACCCCCGCGCTGCTGGCCACCATCAATGCGGTGGGCGGGCAGCCCGACCTGGCCCGCTTCCAGTTCCGGGCCCGGGCCCGCTGGCTGGAAGGCAATCACAGCCGCATCACCGTCGACGACTTCTATGGTGCCGGCAGCGAGTTGCGGCATGAAGTGCCCTATTCCGTCGATGCGGACCATCCCACCGTGCTGGTGGGCAGCGACCATGGGCCGACCCCGGTGGAGTTCCTGCTCCAGGCGCTGGCCGCCTGCCTCACCGCGGGGATCGGCAATATCGCCGCGGTGCGCGGCATCAAGCTGGAATCCGTGGAATCCACGGTCGAGGGCGACATCAACCTGCTCGGCCTGCTGGGGCTCGACAACAAGGTGCGCAACGGCTTTTCGGGCATCACGGTCAAGCTGCGCATCCGCGGCGATGCCACGCCCGAGCGGCTGGCGCAGATCGTCGAGCAGAGCCGTGCCCGGTCGGCCGTCTATGACGTGCTGACCAATGGCGTGCCGGTGGCCGTCGAGATCGACGCCGGCTGAGGCCTTGCAGGCGCCGGTCGCGGCCGGCACCTGCAAGGCCCAAGACAAAAGACCTCCTCCCAGCCCGCCTGTGGCCATGCATGCCGCAGGCGGGTCCCTTCTGCGCAATCGTCCAATGGAGAGCCCGCGTGGCCCGCACAGACGTCCTTGTCATCGGCGCCGGTCCGGCCGGGCTGGCGGTCAGCCACGAGCTGGCCACACGGGGTATCGACCATGTCGTGCTCGAGCGGGGGCGGGTGGCCGAGAGCTGGCTGAGCCAGCGCTGGGACTCGCTGCGCCTGATCACGCCGAACTGGCTGACCCGGCTGCCGGGCATGCTGGGCCCGGGAGCCGACCCGGGCGGGTTCATGCCTGCACGCGAACTGGCCTTTCGGCTGGCAGCCTATGGTGCGGCCAATGGCGCCCCCGTCCGCGAAGGCGTGGCAGTGCAACTGGTGTCGGCAGTGGATGGCGGCTACCAGGTGAAAACGCCCCAGGGCAACTGGCTTGCCCGCGCCGTGGTGATCGCCACGGGCGCGTGCGGGTCGCCCAAAATCCATGCCTTTTCCCATGCACTGCCCCGCTGGGTGCAGCAGGTATGGGCTTCCTGTTACCGCAATCCCGAACAGCTCGCCGAGGGAGGGGTCCTGGTGGTCGGGGCCTCGGCATCCGGTGTGCAGATCGCCCGGGAAGTCCACCATTCGGGACGACCGGTAACGCTTGCCGTCGGCGCCCATAGCCGAATGCTGCGTCACTATCGTGGCCGCGACATCTTCGCCTGGCTCGATGATGCCGGCGTGCTCGACGACGGCTGGACCAAGGTCACCGACCTGGCGGCCGCCCGGGCACAGCCGTCGCTGCAGCTGGCGCATGACGGGGCCCTGGATCTGGCCGGACTAGAGGCAGACGGAGTAACGCTGTTGGGCCGCCTGCTGGTCGTCGACGAGGGACGCCTGCGCTTCGGCGGCAATCTTGCAGCCGACAGCGCCCTGTCCGAGACCCGGCTGAGGCGGGTGCTTGATCGGATTGACGCCCATATCACGGCACAGGGAATAGCGGCGCCGACAGAGCCGGTCGCCCGACGTCCCCGCCGCCACGGGCTCGGCAGAGCGGACGAGCTGGTCCTGGATCGCACGGCGATCCGCACGGTGGTCTGGGCCACCGGCTTCCGGCGCGACTATTCGTGGCTGGAGGTGCCGGTGCTCGACCAGAGTGGGGAAATCCAGCACGCGGGCGGGCTGACCGCGGCGCCTGGCCTATTTGTCATCGGGCTGCCCTTCCTGCGCCGCCGCAGTTCGACCTTTGTCGCCGGCATCGGCCGCGACGCCCAGCACCTGGCCGCGGCGATTGCCACCCATCTTGACCATTGCCCGCAAACTGCCTGATCGGAGAGCGCCCATGCCTGGACCCCAGTCCGTTTCCTATGACGCCATCATTGTCGGCGCCCGGGCCGCCGGCGCGGCCACCGCCATGCTGCTGGCGCGGGCGGGTGCCCGCGTCCTGCTGGTGGACCAGGACGCGCCGGGGACCGACACCGTTTCGACCCATGCGCTGATGCGGGCGGGCGTGATGCTCCTGCAGCAATGGGGCCTGCTCGGGCGCATCATCGCTGCCGGCACGCCACCGGTGCGCAGCACGCAATTTCTCTATGGCAGCCAGGAAGTGGTCGTGCCGATCAAGCCTGCCGCCGGTGTCGATGCGCTCTACGCGCCGCGCCGCACGGTGCTTGACGCGATCCTGGCCGAGGCGGCAGTCGATGCAGGTGCGGAACTGCGCTATCACTGCGCCCTGCAGGATGTGATCCGTGATCGCGCCGGGCGCGTCACGGGCGCGGTTCTCCATGCTGGCGACACGTCGGGGCCGGTGGCAGCCGGGCTGGTCATCGGCGCCGATGGCCGCCGCTCGAAGGTGGCCCGCCTCGTCGGATCGGACGTCCGGCATGCCGGCGTCCATGCCACAGCCACCCTGTATGCCTATGTGGAGGGCATGGCCGATCGTGGCTATCGCTGGCACTACGGGCAGGGCGCTGCCGGTGGCGCCATTCCCACCAATGGTGGCCTGCAGGTGGTCTTTGCCGGGCTGAGGCCCGAGCAGCTGCGCGCCTGCCGGGGCAACCTGGCGCAGGGGCTGGTCGGCGGGTTGCAGGCCGCCGGCTCGCCCCTGGCGGGTGAACTGGCGGCGTTGGGCCTGGCGTCCCGTCCGGTGGGCTTTGCCGGTCTTCCTGGCTATCTGCGCGAGGCGACCGGGCCCGGCTGGGCGCTCGTTGGCGATGCCGGCTATTTCAAGGACCCGATAACCGCGCATGGCCTGACCGATGCGTTCCGCGATGCGGCTTTGCTGGCCGATGCGATCCGCGCCGGCACAGCAACGGCGATGAGGCTGTATGAATCGACCCGCGATGCACTGTCGCTGCCATTCCTCCTGGCCACCGATGCCCTGGCGAGCCTCGACTGGACCCTGGACGAGGCGCAGGCGCTGCATGGCCGCATTCAGGCCGCCATGCGTGCCGAGGTGCAGCTGTTGTCCTGCGGCGTCTCGGACAGCGCCAAGGGGGCCGCCCGCTTGCAGCATCAGTAAAGGGTCGTGTCGGGAATGACTGTCCTGGACAATCGCGGAGCTGGCCCCGATCGCCTGACAGGCGGTGGAGAACCAGTTCGCTCCACCCCGACTAGGTCGGCGGGTCACTGCGAAACGACAGGCGAACGCGCTGGCTGTTCATCACGGCATTCTGGCATTCGACCATTTGCCCATTGTCGACCCGGCCGCTGGAAGCGACTTCCAGGATCGGCGCATTGGCTGGGCAGGCGAGCAAGTCGGCCTCCTGCTCGGTCGGCAGCCGGGCGCCGACCGTGGTCGAGACGCGGCGCAACTGCCCCAGGCCCTCGCTCTGAAGCACCTTGGTCAGCGAGTCAGCGGCCGTCAGCTTCTGTTCTAGATCCTCAACAAGGTCGGCCCGGATGTGCCGGACGGTCAGGATAAAGGGCGAATCGTCGCCAAGAATGAGCGCGGTTACCCGCAGCAGCGGATGCCCGACCGCTACCCCAAGCGCGGAAGCGATGGGCTCGTCCGCGGCCACGGCGCGATACTCTATGACCCGCATGCTCGAGCGCACGCCCTGCCGATCAAGGACATCGCGGAAGCGCGACGTGGCGTCGATCTCATAGTTGAAGCCGGTCTGCATCACGAAGGAACCGCGCCCGTTGATGCTGCGGATCAGCCCCTCCTGCGACAGGGCGAGATAGGCCCGCCGGACAGTATTGCGGCTCACATTATGGGCGGCCGAGAGGTCGAATTCGGGGGGCAACTGGCTGCCGGGACGCAGTTCTCCCACCATGATCGCCTTGCGGAGCGTGTCATAGACGCGGAACCACTGGGCCGTCATCCTGCTGCCTCGTCGGAATATTTTCGAGCTGTACCTACAGCTGTCACGCACATTACACAATGCCGTTCTAGACAAGCACCGTCACGGCAAACGGCTCCCGTCCGAGCCCCGCCCATCACTGAACATAGCAAATCTGCAACCGAAGCGCCGGGCGCCATGCGCATCCGTGTCCGCTGCGGCATGCGCCTTCACAGCCAATTGGCATTCCGAGAGGAGACACCATGACCGATCTCAATCGTCGCACTGTCCTGACCCTGGGGGCCGCGACCGCGGCTGCATTGGCGCTGCCGCGCGCTGCCTTTGCCCAGGCTGATGACCGCCCGGAAGTCACCGTTGCTGTGCAAAAGGTTTCCAATTCCAACACGCTGGAAATGCTGTCGGAACAGTCCAATGTCGGCGCCCGCATCTATACCAGCTATGCCGAGCCGCTGATCGGCACCGACTGGATCGGCGACATGTCGCTGCAGCCCTCGATCGCCACCTCCTGGACGCGCGTTGACGACTACACGATCGATATCGAGCTGCGCGACGGCGTCACGTTCCACAATGGCGACCCGCTGACTGCAGAAGACGTCGCCTTCACCTTTGGACCGGACCGCATGTGGGGCGGCGGCACGATTGAAGTGCCGGAAGCTGTCATCGCCGCATCGCGGCGCAGCCTGCCGGCCTTCGAGAGCGTTGAAATCCTTGCGCCCAACAAGGTGCGGTTCCACAATTCCATCATCGATCCGGTGATGGAAGGTCGTCTGGCCAGCGCCATCGGCATGGTCGTGAACAAGCGGGCCTTCCTTGAAACCGGCGACTGGATGACCTGGGCCCGCAAGCCGGTCACCACCGGACCCTACCGTGTCGCCGACTTCCAGGCCGATTCCGTCCTCAGCCTTGAAGCCTTCGACGACCATTGGGACGGTCGCCCGCCGCTGGCAAAGCTGCGCTTTGTGGAAACCCCCGAAACCGCCTCGCGCATCAATTTGCTGCGTTCGGGTGGCGCTGATTTTGCCTGCGACATTCCCCCCGACCAGATCGAGACCGTCGAGTCCGACAGCCGTTTCGAGGTCGTGGGCGGCCCGATCAACAATACGCGCTACACCATTTTCAACAAGTCGCACCCCGTGCTGGCCAACCCGTTGATCCGCCAGGCGCTGACCCATTCGGTCGACCGTGACCTGATCGTGGAGGCCTTGTGGGGCGGCCGCACCGAGGTGCCGCGCGGCCTGCAGTGGGAATTCTATGGCGACTTCTACATCGCCGACCATGAGAACCCGGCCTATGATCCCGACAAGGCGCGCGCGCTGCTGAGCGAAGCGGGCTATGCCGGCGAGCCCATCCCCTATCGCGTGCTCAACGACTACTATACCGCCCAGACCTCGACCGCCCAGATCAACACCGAGAACTGGCGCTCCATCGGGCTCAATGTCGAGCTGCAGATGGTCGAGAACTGGGGCCAGATCAGCGAAGGCGAGCCGGTGACGCGCGGCATCCACGACTGGTCGGCGGCCGCGTCGCTGCCCGATCCCTGCGTGCAGATGCCCGGTTCCTGGGGTCCCACCAGCAATGGCTGGCGGAATGGCCAGTGGAGCAATGAGGAATTCGGCCCGCTCTCGGATGAACTGGAAACCAGCGCCGACCACGCGCGTCGCATCGAGGTCTGGCGCCGCATGCTGCAGATCATCGAGATCGAGGATCCCGCTTACGTCGTCCTGCACCGCAATGCCTCGTTCACGGCCAAGCGCAAGGACATCAAGTGGACGGCCGCCCAGTCCTTCGTGATGGACTTCAGCCGCCACAATTGGAGCGCCTAAGGCCATGGCCTTCGTCCAGATCCGCGACATGTCGGTGGCCTTCGGCGCTGCTCCGGCATTGCGTGGCATCAGCCTGTCGGTCGAGCGCGGGGAAGCGCTCGGCCTGGTCGGCGAGTCAGGGTGTGGCAAGTCCATAACCTGGCTGGCCGCCCTGGGCCTGTTGCCGCGTTCGGCCAAGGTGGGCGGCTCGGTGCTGCTCGACGGGGTCGAACTCATCGGCGCGCCGCCGGCCGTGCTCGAGCCGGTGCGCGGCGGACGGGTTGCGATGATCTTCCAGGACCCCGCTGCCAGCCTCAATCCGGTGCATCGCATCGGCCGGCAGATCGCCGAGGCGCTGGCACTGCATCGCGGCATGACCGGCGCACCGGCGCGCGCCGAAGTCATCCGCCTGCTCGACCAGGTTGGCATTCCCGATGCCCGGAACCGCCTCAACGCCTATCCGCATGAACTGTCCGGCGGCCAGAACCAGCGCGTCATGATCGCCATGGCCCTGGCCGGCGAGCCCGAACTGCTGGTGGCCGACGAGCCCACAACGGCGCTGGATGTCACCATTCAGGCGCAGATCCTGGATCTGCTGGGCACGATCCGGCGCGATACCGGCATGGCGCTCGTCTTGATCTCGCATGACCTTGGCGTGGTTGCCGAGACCTGTTCGCGCATCGCCGTCATGTATGCCGGCCGTATCGTCGAGGAAGCCGACAGCGCGGCCATCTTTGCCAGTCCCAGCCACCCCTATACGCGGGGGCTGCTGGGTGCCATGCCCCCGATCAGCGGTCCGCGCCAGAAGCTGGTCTCCATTCCCGGCAGCGTCCCGGAAGCCGCGCGCATGCCCGCGGGTTGCGCCTTTGCGCCGCGCTGCAGTCAGGCCATCGCGGACTGTACGCGGGTCGATCCGGCTGCCTTCAAAGTCGGGGAAAACCATAGTGCCGCCTGTATCAGGACGCCACAAACCAAGCTGGCGATCCGGACCCAGGAAAGGGTTTTGGCATGACCAGTACCGACAATCCGCTGCTGAGCGTGCAGGACCTCGCCCGCACCTATAGCGTGCGGCGCGGCATGACCGGTCGGGTGACCCATGTGCGGGCGGTCGACGGGGTAACCCTGACCATTGCGCGCGGCGAGACCCTCGGACTGGTCGGTGAATCGGGCTGCGGCAAGTCAACGACTGCCCGGCTGGTGCTGGGCATCGAGCGCCCCGATGAGGGCCAGGTCAGGTTCGACGGCGCGCAGATGCCGCGCTCTGGCAGTCCGGCCTGGGCAGCCCTGCGAAAGCGCATGCAGCTGGTGTTTCAGGATCCGCTGAGCGCGCTCGACCGGCGTCTGCCGATCGGCCTGCAGATCCGCGAACCGCTCGAGATCCACCGTATCGGCACGCCGGCCGAGCAGAACGAGCGCGTTGCCGCCGTGATGGCGGAAGTGGGCTTGCAGCCCCACCATGCCAGCCGCCACCCGCATGCCCTGTCGGGCGGACAGCGCCAGCGCGCCGTGATCGCCCGGGCGCTGGTGACCCAGCCCGATCTGCTGGTCTGCGACGAGCCGATCAGCGCGCTCGATGTCTCCATTCAGGCGCAGGTGATGAACCTGCTGGTCGAACTGCAGGAGCGCCTGGGCATGGGCATGCTGTTCGTCAGCCATGACCTGCGCGCCGTGCGCCAGATCAGCCATCGCGTTGCCGTCATGTATCTGGGACGGATCGTCGAGGAGGGGGCGCCCGACGATATCCTGCATGCGCCCGCCCATCCCTATGCGCAGGCGCTGGTCTCGGCCATTCCCCATCCGGGCAAGACCGCCCGGCGCATCGTGCTGCAGGGCGATCCGCCCAACCCGGCCGACCGCCCGCCCGGCTGCGCCTTTCATCCGCGCTGCCCCGTGGCGGCCGCGCGCTGCCGAAGCGAAATCCCGGTGCTGAAGCCGCGCCAGGGCGACGGGCGCCGCGTGGCCTGCCATGTCGCGCATGGCGAGGTCGCGCCCGGCCATGTCGGCCAATTGGAGCTCAGCTGATGCTGCATTATTTCGGATCGCGTCTGCTGCGGGCCGCCGTCAGCGTGGTGATGGTCGTCACCTTCGTGTTTGTCGTGCTGCGCCTGTCGGGTGATCCCGCCGTGGTCATCATGGGGGCCGATGCGCCGCCCGAGGCCGTCGATGCCTTCCGCACGGCCTGGGGCCTCGATCAGCCGATCTGGGTGCAGTACATCTCCTTTTTCAAGGCGATCTTCAGCGGCGATCTCGGCCAGTCGATGCGCGACGGCCGCGATGCCGTGGCGGTGGTGCTCGAGCGCGTGCCCTCGACACTGGCGCTGACGGTGCCGGCCTTCCTGCTCAATGTGGGCATCGGCATCCCGGCCGGGGTCTATGCCGCCCTGCACCGCAATACCGCCGTGGATCGCTTCGTCATGGTCATGGCCGTTACCGGCTTTGCCATGCCGTCCTTCATCCTGGCCATGCTGCTGGTGCTGGTGTTTTCGGTCAATCTGGGCTGGCTGCCGTCGGCTGGACAGGATTCCTGGCACAATGCCATCCTGCCCATAGCCACGATGGGTTTTGGCGGCGCGGCCCTGCTGGCCCGCTTCACCCGCAGCGCCATGCTCGAAGTGCTCGGCCAATCCTATATCCGCACCGCCAGCGCCAAGGGGCTGTCCTGGTCGGCCGTGGTCTGGCGGCACGCCCTCCAGAATGCCGCCATCCCGACCGTCACCATTATCGGCTTCATGCTCGGTGGGCTGGTGGCCGGCGCAGTGGTGGTGGAGAGCGTCTTCTCCTGGCCCGGCGTGGGCCGGCTGCTGGTCGTCTCGGTGTCCAACCGCGATCTGGCGGTGGTGCAGGCCATCGTCCTGATGATTGCGCTGACCATGGTCACCGCCAACCTGATCGTGGACATCCTCTACGGCCTGCTCGACCCCAAAATGCAATCGCAGACCCGCCAAGCGCGCGGGTGATCCCTCGATCCTTCCCTTCGGAGACAGCTCCATGGCCGATATCCAGTCTACGCCGGTCGGGCACGGCCAATCACTGGCCGCACGCGGACAGGCCCTGCTCGCCCAAATGGGGCAATTGCCTGTCCTGATGCTCGTGGCCCTTGCCTGGCTTGGCTTCATGCTGGCGGTCGCCGTGCTGGCAGACGCGATCACGCCCTATCCCTATACGCAGATGGACCTGCATAACCGGCTGAGCACGCCGGTGTTCATGGGGGGCGACTGGGCCCATCCCCTGGGCACGGACGAGCTGGGCCGCGACGTGCTGTCCCGGCTGATTGCCTCGATCCGCATGAGCCTGCTGATTGCCTTCGGTGCCACCATTATCGGCGCCGTCATCGGCGTGACGCTGGGTTTCGTGGCAGCGCATTTCCGCGGCTTCATCGAGCAGATCGTGCTGGCGCTGGTCGACTTTTCCGCGGCGATCCCGTTCCTGGTCCTCGCTTTGGCCGTGCTGGCCTTTTTCGGTAATTCGATCACGCTGTTCATCTGCCTGCTCGGCCTGCATGCCTGGGAGCGCTATGCGCGCATCGCGCGTGGCCTGGCGATCAGCGGCAATGCGCAGGGCTATTCGGGGGCGGTCCACCAGTTGGGCGCTTCCCCCCTGCGGCTCTATGGCCGCCATATCCTGCCCAATATCGCCTCGACGCTCATTGTCTCGATGACGCTGGCCTTTCCGGAGATCATCCTGCTCGAAAGCGGGCTGTCCTTCCTCGGCCTGGGCGTGCAGCCCCCCAATACATCGCTGGGCAATATGGTCGGCTTTGGCCGCGAATATCTCTCGAGCGCTCCCTGGATCATGCTGGCACCGGCCTTTGTCATCACCATCACCGCGCTGTGCATCTCGCTGGTCGGCGACTGGCTGCGCGACAAGCTCGATCCAACCCTTACCTGATTACCCCATCGGCACAGACTGCCGGTTACGAAAGGACGCGACTATGACTGATCTGCCTATCGTTGGCGCCGCCATGACGTTGAAGGACGTCGAAATCAACCGCAACTGGCTGCTGGAAAAGCCCCGTGACCTCGAATTGCAGGACTTTGTTCCGGCCGAAGTGCTGGCAGGCGACTGGCAGAGCGTGGCGGACGAGGCCCGGCGCCTGCTTGATGGCCATACGGGCCGGCTGGGCATGCATGGCCCGTTCATGGGTCTCAATGTGGCCTCGGCCGACCCCGACATCCGCGCCGTGGTGGCCAAGCGCATGGACCAGGCGCTCGATGTCGCGGCCGCGCTCAACGTGACGCAGATCGTCATCCACAGCCCCTATTCCACCTGGATGCACAACAATCTCGACAACTGGCCCGAACAGCGCCAGCGCGTCCTCGAGCTCACCCACGCGACCCTGGATGCCGCCGTCAAGCGCGCCGAGAGCCAGGGCTGCGTCTTCGTGCTCGAGAACATCGAGGACAAGGATCCAGCCGACCGGCGCCAGCTGGTGGAAAGCTTCAACTCACCGGCCTTCGCGCTGTCGATCGATACCGGCCATGCCGCTTATGCCTATGGCTCCACCGGCGCCCCGCCGGTGGACTACTTCGTCCTCGATGCAGGGCAGGCACTGTCACATGTTCATCTGCAGGATGCCGATGGCTATGCCGACCGCCACTGGCCGCTGGGTCATGGCAATATCAACTGGCGCGCCATTTTCGTCCGCCTGGCCGACATTACCTCGCATCCGCGCCTGATCATCGAAATTCGCGACAAGTCCCAGATCCAGGCCTCCGCCGCCCACCTGGCAGCCCTGGGGCTGGCACAATAGGTCTTTGATCACATCAGTCGCCAAGAGCGTGTTCGCGGCGACTGATTGACCTGGGTGATCCGGGCAAGATCACCACCTGCTCCAGACGCTGGAACGCCAGTCTACCTGTCGTTCCAGCGTCCCTTGGGCCCAGGCGTGTGATTTTCCGGACAGCAGCGACAGCCAGAGACGGTCCGCTTCTGCCGCCTTTGCGGCTGCGTCAGTCGAGCACGGCCTGCAGGAATTCGCGGGTGCGGTCTTCTGTCGGGTCGGTGAACAGCTGTTCGGGCGTGCCCTCCTCGCGGATCCGGCCCTGATCGAAAAAGCAGACCCGGTCGGAGATTTCCCGGGCAAAGCGCATTTCGTGGGTGACCAGCAGCATGGTCAGGTCGTGCTCCTCGGCCAGGGCGCCGATGACGGTGAGCACTTCGCCGACCAGTTCGGGATCGAGCGCCGAGGTGGGCTCGTCAAACAGCAGGATATTGGGCCGCATGGCCAGAGCCCGGGCAATGCCGACGCGCTGCTGCTGGCCGCCCGAAAGCTGGTGGGGATATTTGTCGGCCTGGTCGGCCAGGCCAACCATGTCGAGCAGCTCCTTGCCGCGGGTGCGGGCTTCCTGCTTGCTGAGGCCAAGCACCTTGACCGGGGCCTCGGTGATATTGCGCAACACGGTCATGTGCGGGAACAGGTTGAACTGCTGAAACACCATGCCGAGCTGGGCCCGCATCTTGCGCAGATGCGCCTCGCCGGCCGGCTTGAGGCCATCGGCGCCCGGCTCGTGCCAGAGCGGCTCGCCGCCCACGCTCACCACGCCGCCGTCAATACCCTCAAGCGTCATCAGGATGCGCAGCACGGTGGACTTGCCCGAGCCCGATGGGCCGATAATGGAGACCTTTTCGCCGCGCTTGACCTCGAAGTCGAGTTCATTGAGCACGGTCAGGTCGCCGAAGCGTTTGACGACCTTGTCGAATTTGATGATCGGATCGGTCATTTCAAGGGGATTCCCTGTTTGGGCAGCCAGGCATCGAGCAGGCGCACGCCTGTCGACGCGACCAGCGTCATGATGAGATAGAGGCCGCCGACCAGCGACAGCGGGATGAGATAGTTGAAGGTGCGGTCGCCGACGATCTTGGCGACATTGAGCATTTCGAGCACCGTCACCACCGAGAGCACGGGCACGTCCTTCATGATCGAGACCAGGTAATTGCCCATGGCCGGGACGATGCGCGGCACGGCCTGCGGCACGACGATATGGGTGAAGGTGCGTACCGACGAGAGGTTGAGGGCGCGCGCCGCCTCGTGTTGATCGCGTGACACCGCCTCGAGCCCGGCGCGATAGACCTCGGACGTATAGGCGCTGTACTGGATGCCCAGGGCCAGGGCCCCGGTCATGAAGGCGGGCAGGACGATGCCGTATTCGGGCAGCACGTAGTAGAGAAAGAACAGCTGCACCAGGAGCGGCGTATCGCGGATGAACTCGGTGATCACCGTGGCCGGCCAGGCGATGAAGCGCGATGGCGCGGCCTTGAGCACGGCCCAGACGAGGCCCAGTACCAGCGCGACGGCAAAGCCGAGCACGGAGGCCTGGATGGTCACCCACATGCCCACCAGCAGGATGGGCAGGACGGAGATGGCAAAGGCCAGGGGACTGGAAAGATCCCATTCAAATCCAAACAGCATGGGTTAGCCTCCTACCGTGCGCCAGCGCGTGACGGCGTGTTCGAGCCACCGCATGAAGGCGGTGAGCACCAGCGCCATGCCGAAATAGGTGAACAGCAGCATGGTGTAGATGGTGGTGCTGTCCTGGGTGAAATTGCGGATCTGCTCGGCGCGGAAGGTCAGGTCGCCCAGGCTGATCAGGGAGACCAGGGCGGTATCCTTGAGGTTCTGCACCGCAAGATTGCCGAAGGACGGCATCATTTCGGGGATGGCCTGGGGCAGGATGATACCGAACAGGGTCTGGCGCGGCTTGAAGTTGAGCGCCCTGGCGGCTTCATGCTGATCGGTATGGACGGCCTGGATGGCGCCGCGCACCACTTCGGCGCCATAGGCCCCGATATTGAGCCCGAGCGCCAGCACGCCGGCGAGCACCGGCGGCAAGCGCAGGTCGATGCCCATCGCCGTGCCGGCAATCGGCAGCGCGAAGTAGAGCCAGAACAGCTGCACCAGCAGCGAGGTGCCGCGAAACAGCTCGATATAGGCCACCGAGACGGCCTTGATGGCCCAGTTATGGGAAAGCTTGCCGATGCCGGCCGCGAAGGCCAGCGCCGCGCCGAGCACCGTTGAATACAAGGTCAGCTGGATGGTAACCCAGGCGCCCTCCATCAGCGGCGTGATATAGTCAGTCCATTGCATGGGTGGTTTCCTGCCTCAAGCGTTGCAACGCCGATTGGGCGGGCGCCGCAGCACCCGCCCAAAACATCAGCGTTTTGGCGTCGGTTATTCGGCGCAGAGCTCTGCGGTGCTGCGGGCGGTCGACCCATCGATATCGGACTGGGTGAAGCCATAGCCCGACAGGACCTCGCTCCATTCGGCCGTCTGCTTGAACTCGGCCAGCGCGTCATTGACGGCGTCGCGCAGCTCTTCATTACCGCTGGCAAAGGTGAAGCCACCCCAGCTGCGCACTTCATTGCCATCGATCACCGGATCGGTGAATTCGGCCGCAACCTCCACGCCCTGGCCCTGATCGGCGAGACCACTGGCGGTGAGGCTGGTGGCGGCATAGGCATCGGCGCGGCCGGTCGAGACGGTGGAAATGGCATCGGCATTGGAGGCGATGGTCACCAGATTGGCTTCCGACACGCCCAGCTGCTGCATCATCTCGAGCTGGTCGGCGCCGGCCATGATGGCGACCTTGTAGTCGGGATTATCGGCGAAATCGCTATAGGCGTGGATGTCCTTGGGATTGCCCTCGGCCACCAGTAAGCCTTCGCCATAGGAAGAGTTGGGCTCGGAGAACAGGACCTGGCCGCAGCGGTCGGGCAGAATCGCCATTTCGGCGGCGACCATGTCAAAGCGATCGGCGCGCAGGCCGGGGATGAGCGAGGAGAAATTGGTGGAGACCCACTCGATATTGTCGACGCCGAGCTGTTGCATCAGCGCCTTGGCGACATCGGGGCCAGCGCCGAGCGCGGCGCCGGTGGGGTCGACATAGCCATAGGGGATTTCATTGGCCACCGCGATGCGGATGGTGCCTGATTCCTGAATCTCGGCGAGCGTGGCAGCGCTGACGGCCGTGCTGGCCAATGCGGACACGGCAAGGGCCGACAGGCCGATCAGTGCAGTTGTACCGAATTTCGTCATGGTGTTGCTCCTCTTTGATGGTGGGCGGGCAACCGGCTGTAGCCCATCGAGATCAGCCGGCATCTGGTTAGGCGACGGCGTGCAGCGTCTTGCGTTGCGCCGGGGCCCAGTTTTCAATCAGGCCCTTGTGCAGGGCCTTGATGGTGGCTTCGAAATCGGCCGGTTCGACCACGACCTGCAGGTCGACCTTGCGGATCAGGTCGTGCACGCCGAGCGGCTCGATGCCGGCTTCGGCCAAGGCCTCGATGGCCTGCAGCAGGACGGCGGTGCCGCTGAGGTCGCGGCCGATGGCCGAGACCAGGGATACCTTGCGCAGGCTGATTTCGGCATTGGGGAAGGCGGCGCTGAGATCGGCCTCGACCCGGCGGATGGCCTGCAGCGAGCCTTTCAGAAAATGGGTGATGGTATTGGCATTGGAGGTCTTGGAGATGATCCAGACGCTGTGGCGCTTGAGCGCATCGAGAATGCCGGCGTCATAGCCCTTCACCCCGACCATGTCCTGGTCGAAGAATTCAAAGGCAAAGACGTTCCTGAGCCCGGTAACGATCTCGACCTGGGGCGCCCGTGCCATCAGGTCCGAGCGGATCAGCGTGCCGTCATGCTCGGGCTCGAAGGCGTTCTTGACGCGCAGCGGGATGCCGGCCTGGCGCAGGCTCTTGGCGGCGCGCGGGTGGATGGCCTCCATGCCCATGTTGGAAAGCTGGTCGGCTACATCGTAATTGGTTTCGCCGATGACCCGGACCACATCGACGCCGACCACGCGGGGATCGGAGGAGGAGAGGTGAAACTCCTTGTGGATGATGGCCTCGCTGGCGCCGGTAACCACGGCAACGCGCGACAGGGTCACCTCGCTATAGCCGCGATCATAGGTGCCCATCAGCACCTCGCTGCATTGGGCATAGCCGGTGACGATGGGCAGTTCGCGGCTGAGGTCGATATCGGCAAAGGCGCGGGCAATGGCGTCGTCGAGGCTGCGCTGGCCATCTTCGCGCCAGCCGGTGAGATCGACGAAGCGCGCATTGACCCCGGCCATGGTGAGCAGCATGGCGGTGTTGAAGGCCGACTGGGCTTCGCCCAGCGAGGCCAGCATTTCGCGCACCGTCAGCAGGTGCTGCTGCAGCTGGAAATGGCCGAAGGAGCACAGCCGCGACAGGTCGATCAGGCAGGAGCGCACGCCTTCGACGCGCTCCTGGGCAAAGCGGTTGGCGGTCTGGCGGGCGCCTTCATCGGCAAAGATGGTGGCGTTTTGCGCATACATGCGATCGGCCACGGCGTTGAGCGCATCGCCCCAGGTCCAGCCTCCCTCGGCGCTGGAAAACAGGCCATAGACGCCCGGCTCGCCCGATTTCTTGTGCTCGAGCAGGCTGTCGGTCATGCCGGCATAGGCCGACACGACAAAGATGCGGTTGTAGAGCGCCGCGCCGCTGCGCGGGCCGATCAGCACCGTGTCGAGCAGTTCTGCCGTGCGCGACATCGAGGTGCCGCCGATTTTTTCGACCGTATGGCCGGTGGTCTGTTCAGTCATGTCGTCTCCGACGCGATGCTGGCTTGGCCAGCACCGCGATGCCTTGGGTTCAGAATGGGAACGGTCGGCCTAGGCCAGCTTGCCGCTCTCGATCTGTATGGGGGCTTGCGGATCGCGCGAACTCAGAAAAGCCGGACGCGGGGTTTTGGCGGCAAAGGGCGTCACCACCCGGTTGGACCAGGCATTGTAGACAAAGAAGGCATTGGAGCGCGGGAACGGAGTGATGTTGCCGTTCGAGCCGTGGATGGTGTTGCAGTCGAACAGGATCACCGTGCCGGCGCGACCGGCGGCGTAGTCGACGCCGAATTTCTCGGCCAGTTTCGACAGGCTCTCCTGGGAGGGCACGCCGATTTCCTGCTTCTTGAGCGAGGACTTGTGGTTGTCTTCCGGCGTCTCGCCGGCACAGGAGACAAAGGTCTGGTGCGAGCCGGGCATCAGCATCAGCGGGCCATTGAGCGCGTCATTGTCGGTCAGCAGTACCGAGGCGGAAATGGCCCGCATGCGCGGCATGCCGTCTTCGGCGTGCCAGGTCTCGAAATCGGAATGCCAGTAGAATTCCTTGCCGGTAAAGCCAGGCTTGTAGTTGAGGCGCGACTGATGGAGATAGACATCGTCGCCCAGCAGATAGCTGACGCGGCCTGCCACGCGCTTGTCGCGGGCGAGGCGATCAAACAGGGCATTCTGCTCGTCGAGGCGGAACACGGTGCGCACTTCGCTGGAATTGGGCTCGGTAATGATGTTTTCCGGCGCCAGATCGGCTTCGCCCGAGCGCATAAGCGTGGATTCGGCCTGCAGGGCCTCGACCTCGGCGGCAGAGAAGACGCCCTTGAGCACGAGGTAGCCATTCTTTTCGAAGGACTGGGTTTCAGCGCGGGTGAGCGGGGCCTCGGGGGTCCACTTGCCCCAGACGGTGGGGTCCTTGCGCTCGAGCCACTGTTCCTGTGGCAAGCGCGTGGGATAGTCGTCCTGATGGGCGGTATTGGTGGCTGGCATGGTCATGTCTTGGCCTTTCTTGATTGGGATCGGCGAGGGACGCGATCAGGCGTCTTCGGTCACGGGCGCGTAGGAGCCATCCTCGCGATGGATTTCGGTGCCGGTGACGGGCGGGTTGAAGCAGCAGGCCATGACCAGCTCGGATCTGGCGGTCAGGCGGTGCTGGTCGTGCTGGTCGAGCGCATACATCACGCCGGGGCGGATCGGGTGCACCGTGCCGGTGGCGAGGTCCTCGATGCTGCCCTCGCCAGAGATGCAGTAGACGCTCTCGAAATGGTGCTTGTAGTGGAAGACGTGACTGGTGTTTTCGAAGATGCGGGTGATGTGGAAGCTGAAGCCCATATCGTCGCCGGCCAGCAGCAGGCGCGTGCTGTCCCAGCCATCGGCCTTGACGAGGCGGTCGCCGGTGCGGGCGGTTTGCAGATCTCTGACGATCATGATGATTTCCTTACTATTCGGCAGCAGCGCGGTGGCTGCCCATAACCGCCTCGAAGGCGGTTTCGAGCGTATCCAGACCCGCGGCGAGCTGCGCCTTGGAGATGGTGAGGGGGGCGAGAATCTTGACGATTTCGTCAAAGCTGCCCGAGGTTTCGATGATGAGGCCATTGGCAAAGCAGGACTTGCAGATGGCGGCGGCGTGTTCGGTGCTGCCGGCGTCGACGCCCAGCATCATGCCACGGCCCTTGACCGAGAGGTTATGGGCTTCGGCGATGGCGCTCAGGCGATCGGCCAGATAGTCGGCCTTGGCGGCGACTTCGGTGGCGAAACTGTCATCGGCCCAGAATTTTTCGATGGCGGCGGCGGCGGTGATGAAGGCGTGGTTGTTGCCGCGGAAGGTGCCGTTATGCTCGGCCGGCTTCCAGATGTCGTGCTGCGGCTTGATCAGCGTCACCGCCAGCGGCAGGCCCATGCCCGATAGCGACTTGGCCATGGTGATCAGGTCGGGCGACAGGCCCATGCCGTCGAACGAGAAGAAACCGCCCGTGCGGCCGCAGCCGGCCTGGATGTCATCGATGATGAAGAGCGCGCCATGCTTGCGGGCGATCTGTTCGATCTGCTGCAGCCACGGCCTGGAGGCGGCGTTGAGGCCGCCTTCGCCCTGCACCGTCTCGACGATGATGGCGGCGGGCGCGTCAATGCCGCTCGAGGGATCGGCCAGCTGGCGCTCGAGCAGGTCGGCGGTGTTGATATCGGGGCCATGGTAGCCGTCAAAGGCGGCGCGGGTCACGCCCGATAGCGGCGTGGCGGCTCCATTGCGGTGCTTGCCATTGCCGGTGGCCGCCAGTGCACCCAGCGTCACGCCATGAAAGCCATTGGTGAAGGAGATGACATTGTCGCGGCCGGTAACCTTGCGGGCCAGCTTGAGCGCGGCTTCCACGGCATTGGCGCCGGTGGGGCCGGTGAACTGGACGCGATAATCCATGTTGCGCGGCTTGAGGATATGCTCCTCGAAAGCGGCCAGGAAGTGTTCCTTGGCATGGGTGAACATGTCGAGGCCATGGGCGATGCCGTCGGCGCTGACATAGTCGATCAGCGCGGCCTTGAGGTCGGGATCGTTGTGACCGTAGTTGAGCGTCGAGCAGCCGGCGAGAAAATCGGTATAGGCGCGGCCATTGGTGTCGTAGATCGTGGCGCCGACGGCCTTGTTGAACATCTTGGGAAAGCTGCGGGAATAGGAGCGCACGCGGCTTTCGACACGATCAAAGGTGGCCAGGGGTGAAATGGTCTTGGTCAAGGTCATGCGACGCGTCTCCTGAGACGGGAATTGAGGGGATGAGGGGTTCAGGCCGCCAGGGCGGCGACATGACGCCGGTCGAAGGGGCCGATGGTGACGGCCAGTTCGCTGTCATGGCTGCCGTCGAAATGCACGGCGCGGGTGAAATGCTCTTGCCGCGCGAGTGGCACGTTCAGTAGCCGGGCGACAGAGCCGAACAGGGCCCAGGAGGGCGCATTGTTCTCGGTAATGGTACAGGCAATGTGCGTGATGGCCTGGGCGCCCGGGCGTGCCAGCACTTCCCCGATCATCCGCCGTGCCAGGCCCTGACCGCGGGCAGCTTCGCCGACGCACACCTGCCAGACAAACAGCGTATCGGGCTGGTCGGGTGGGACATAGCCGGACATCCAGCCCACGACCGTGCCGTCGCGTTCGGCCAGGGTGCAGGTGGCGGCGAAATGGCTGCACTGCAAGAGATTGCAGTAGAGCGAGTTCTTGTCCAGCGACGGCGTTGCGGCGATCAGCTTCCAGACGGCAGGCCCGTCGGCGGCTACCGGCATGCGGAGGTCGAGGGGGGCTGCGTGCCGCAGGGATGCGGCGTCTGAAATAACGGTCTTGCCATAAATCATGAGCCGAAACTTAGCGATGTAAAACTAATTGTCAAGCCGAACAATGTGGCGGCGCTTGAAGCTTCGCCCCGGGGACGGCCCAAAACGCGCCAATTTACAACGCTTTGCTGCATTCCAACCACCCCGAAAATGCCGTGATTTTGCCACCAATCTAGATATGATTAGCTTATGTAAACTAAAATATGTACCGTGTGGCTGCGGTTTATGCTTGGGTCGGGCCGAGGTCGCGGCTAAGCTCGACGCGATTATCGACATGGGTGCCGAGTTGGAAGATCGAACGAAACGCGCTTTGACCGCCATGCGGAAGATTCTCCGCACCACCGAGCTCAACGGCAAGCAGGTGATGCGCGAGACCGGCCTGACGCCGTCGCAGCTGATCTTCATGCAGATGCTGGACGAGGATCAGGAACAGACGGCCGGGCATGTCGCCTCGCGCATGGGGATAAGCCAGGCGACGACGACCGTGCTGCTGCAAAAGCTCGAAACCATGGGCATGGTGCAGCGACGCAAAGGCGAGCAGGACCGCCGGCAGGTCTGGCTGTCGCTGACTCCGGCAGGCAAGAAGGCGCTGGCCATCGCTCCCGACGGCGCGCATGCGCAGTTTCACGGTCAGTTCATGGCGCTGCAGGATTGGGAGCAGGCCATGCTCATCGCCTCGCTGGAACGGGTGGCCGCCATGTTGGGCAATCACGATGAGGGCGTCGCAGCAGTGCTGGATTCGGCGGATGTGCTGTCGGCCGGTGAAGACCAGCCTGCCGCGCGGTGACGGGGGTCACTGGCCGTGCCGGTTTCGGGCTTCTATCCCGCCCGATTGAAATGATCATAGATCAGCTGGGCCATGGCGCCGGAAATACCGGGTACGGCCTGCAGGTCGGCCAGGCTGGCGCGGCCGACGGCCTTGGCTGAGCCGAAATGGGCGAGCAGGCTGCGCTTGCGGGTGGGGCCGATGCCCTCGATTTCGTCGAGCGGGTTGGAGATCTGCTCCTTCTTGCGCTTGGCGCGGTGGGTGCCGATGGCGAAGCGGTGGGCTTCGTCGCGCAGGCGCTGGACGTAGTAGAGCACGGGATCACGGTGCGGCAGCATGAAGGCCTCGCGGCCTTCCATGAAGAACTTTTCGCGGCCGGCATCGCGCTCCTCGCCCTTGGCGATGCCGATGAAGGTTACCTCCTTGGGCAGGTTCATTTCGGCGATGACGCCGCGCACGGCGCTCATCTGGCCGGCGCCGCCATCGATGAAGACGACATCGGGCCAGTCGGGCATGCCGGTGGCTTCGTCCTGGGCGTCGGCATCGCTGTCTGACGTAAGGCGGGTGAAGCGGCGGGTCAGCACTTCGCGCATCATGCCGAAATCGTCGCCGGCGGCAATGTCGGATTTGATGTTGAAGGTGCGGTAGTGCTTTTTGGAAAAGCCCTCCTCGCCGGCCACGACCATGGCGCCCACCATATTGGTGCCCGAGATATGGGAATTGTCATAGGTCTCGATGCGGCGCGGCACGGCATCAAGGCCGAAGGTTTCGGCGACGCCTTCGAGCAGGCTGCGATTGGTGGCGCCTTCGGCGAGCTGGCGGCCGAGCGCCTCGCGGGCATTGGTGAGGGCGTGGTTGACCAGGTCGCGCTTTTCGCCGCGCCTGGGCATTTCGATCTGCACCTTGCGGCCGGCGCGGCTGGCCAGGGCCTCGGCCATGAGGTCGGGCTCGGCCAGGTCGTGGCTGAGCAGGACAAGGCGGGCCGGGGTGCGGTTTTCGTAGAACTGGGCGATGAAGGCCTCGAGCACTTCAGCATCGGTGAGGCTGGCATCGGCGCGGGGGCGATAGGGGTAATTGCCCCAGTTCTGGAAGGCGCGGAAGAAGAAGACCTGGACGCAGAACTGGCCGCCCTCGTGGTGGATGGCAAAGACGTCGGCCTCCTCCACGGTCTTGGCGGTGGCGTCGCCCTGGGACTGCACCAGCGCCAGGGCGCCGAGACGGTCGCGGATCAGGGCGGCGCGCTCGAAATCGAGGTTTTCGGCGGCCTCGGTCATTTCGGCCTGGAGATGATCGCGCACCTTGCGCGACTTGCCGGAGAGGAACTGGCGGGCGTCTTCGACGAGGCCGGCATAGTCCTCGAGGCTGATTTCACGGGTGCAGGGGGCGGCGCAGCGCTTGATCTGGTGCTGCAGGCAGGGGCGGGTGCGCGCGGCGTAAAAGCTGTCCGAGCAGTTGCGGAGCAGGAAGGCCTTTTGCAGGCTGGCAATGGTGCGGGCGACGGCGGTGGCGGAGGCGAAGGGGCCGAAATAGTGACCGGGGCGGCGTCTTGTGCCGCGATGCTTGGTCAGCTCGGGGGCCTCGTGATCGCCGGTGATCAGGATATAGGGGAAGCTCTTGTCGTCGCGCAGCAGCACGTTGAAGCGCGGCTTGAGCCGCTTGATCATATTGGCTTCGAGCAGCAGGGCTTCGGATTCGGTCTCGGTGCGGACGAATTCCATGCCGACCGTGGCCGCGATCATGCGCTGCAGGCGGATTTCGAGGGCTTCGGGGCGGGTATAGTTGGTGACGCGCGCCTTGAGGTTGCGCGCCTTGCCGACATACATCACCGCGCCCTCGGCATCGAGCATGCGATAAACGCCGGGCGCCGCAGGCAGGGTGCGCACGAAATCGCGGATCACGGCGGGGCCGCTGGGCTTCGGGGTGGTGGGCGTGTCGTCGGTCATTTGGGCCTAGTGGGGGGCAGGCGGGGCGTGGGGCCGCGGCGGGTGGGATATTCGAGATGGCGGCCGCCATCAAGCGCCAGCATCTGGCCGGTCATGGAAGGCGTGGACAGCAGCATCAAGACGGCCTCGGCAATGTCATCGGGGCCGGCATGGGTCTGCAGCGGCAGGGCGGCGATACCGGCGTCGAAAGCGGCTTGGTCCTGGCGGCTATGCGGCAGGACGGGTCCGGGGCCCACCGCATTGACGCGGATGGCGGGCGCCAGGGTCTGGGCGAGGGTGCGGGTGGCGGTCCAGAGCACGGATTTGGAGAGGGTATAGCTGAAATAGGCCGGGGCGGGATGGAGGACGCGCTCGTCGATGATGTTGACGATATTGCCGCGCATATCGGCCGGGAGCTGGGCGGCGAAATCGCGGGCGAGAAAGATCGGGGCTTCGGCATGAATGGCGAAGTGGCGATCCCAGAGGGCTTCGTCAAGGTCGGTGGCGCTGTCGGGCTCGAACAGGGAGGCATTGTTGACCAGAGTCGTCAGCGGACCAAAATGGCTGGCGGCGGCCGCAACAAGGCCGGCGCGCTGGGCCCGGGAGGTGAGGTCGGCCTGGGCGATGGCGGCGGTGCCCCCGCCGGCGATGATGGCGTCGCGCACGGTGGCGGCGCCCCTGGCGTCACTGTTGAAATGGATGACCGCGGCATGGCCGGCCCGCGCCAGGGCCAGGGCGATGGCGGCGCCAATGCGGGTGCCGGCGCCGGTGACGAGCGCGACGGGACGGGTGGGGGATGGCTTGGATGCGGTGATCATGCTGGCAACTGGAACCTGAGGGGCGGACCATAGGCCGCTTTGAGAGGATTGTTCAACGGGTGGCGCGGGAAAGGGGACACTGGGTGGGGGGACAGAGTGGCGGGGCGTGCTGACAGGGGGCGGCAGCAGCCTGGATTGACGGGCGGCATGGTCAAAGCGGGCGCTTTGCGGTAGCGCTCAGGCGCTGTGGCCAGCAGAGCGGGCGCAGCGCTGATTCCTCGAGCCGCGACACAAGACCCATGTCCATTGCTGCCATCGACCACCGCACCGACAATGTCGGGCGGGCCATTGCGCTGACGCTGTTCACCGTGGCGGTGTTCGGCGTGCAGGACGCCATGTCCAAGCATCTGGTGCAGAGCTACTCGCCGTTCCAGGTGACGATGATGCGCTATTGGGGCTTTGCCCTGTTCGCGCTGTTCCTGGTGGTGCGGCAGGGCGGGCTGCGCCAGGCGCTGGCGTCGAAGGTGCCGTTCTGGCAGATCCTGCGGGGGAGCCTGCTGATCATCGAGATCTGGTTCTTCGCCATGGCGCTGAAAACCGTGCCACTGGGCGAGCTGCAGGCGATTTCCTCGATCTATCCGCTGCTGGTGACGCTGTTCTCGATCCCGCTGCTGGGGGAAAAGGTCGGTGTGTTCCGCTTTGTCGCCGTTGCCGTGGGCTTTGGCGGGGCGCTGATCATCGTGCGGCCGGGTGGGCTGCCGCTCGATGCCGGCGTCGGCTTCGCGGTGATCTCGGCGGTGCTGTACTCGCTCTATATCGTGCTGACGCGCAAGGTCAGCCAGTTCGACCGGGCGGCCACCAGCCTGGCCTATACCGGGATCATCGGCCTGGTGCTGTCGAGCGCGGTAGGGATGTTTTTCTGGCAGCCCATGGCCTGGCCCGACGTGGCGCTGATGGTCACCATGATGGTGACGACCTGCCTGGGGCATGGGCTGATGATCTATGCGCTGTCGATGGCGCCCGCCAGCACGGTGCAGCCGTTCAACTATTTTGCCCTGCCCTGGGCCATCGTGCTGAGCCTGGTCGTGTTCGGTCACTGGATCGACCCGATCTCGCTGGTCGGCGCCGGCATCGTGGTCGCGGCCGGCCTGGTGGTCATGGCGCGCGAGCGGATCCGGGCCGTCAGGATCGTTGACGGCCCGATCCTGCCCGGTCGCGAATGATCAGGCGAAGAACCGGGCAATCCAGACGCCGCCGGCGGCGCTGACGCCCGTCAGGAAGGTGCCCCAGGCCATGTCGACGGCGGCAACGGTGGGGGTAAAGCCCTGCACGGTGGACAGATTGGTCAGGTCATAGGTGCCATAGGCGACAAAGCCGAGCAGGGCACCCATGGCCAGGGCCTTGAGCACATCGCCCTCGGCGGGCGCGGCGACCAGGGCGACCACACCGACCAGATAGGCCAGGTAGAACAGGCCGGCGATCAGCAGATTGGGGTTGGGCAGCAGCAGGTCGCCCAGCTCACGCTGGTAGAAGCCCTTGCCCATGGTGGACAGCCAGACAAAATCGAGCGGGAAGAAGATCAGCGCGCAGGCGCCGTAGAGGATGAGATATTTGGTCACGATGGCGGTTCCTGACAGCGTTGGTTGGGCTTGCTACGCGCCAGCGCGCCAGCAGGATCACCATGGCTGCGGGCGCCGCGACCGGCCCATGCCCCGGCAAACAGAACGCCGCCCCCAAGGGAGCGGCGCCTGGCATGGATCGGTTGTCAGTATGGCTCAGTTGCCGATGCAGAAATAGCCGTTGGGGCCATTGACGCAGACATTGCCACCGGAATGCGGACGGTTGGGGAAGCCGTAGCCCGGATAGGGGCGGTGCGGCCGGTCGCCCCAATAGGGCGGTGGCGGTGGGGCCGGGTTCCAGCGCGGTGGCCGCGGATCCCAACGGGGTGGGGTGCGATCCCAGTAGTCGTCATCATCCCAGCCGCCACGGCCGTCGCGGGCCAGGTAATTGGCCGAGACCCAGCCGTCGGGACCGCGCTTTTCCACATAGCACCAGCCGCCGCGGCACTGCTGCACGTCGACCTGCTCGCCGCGGCGCAGCGCATCGATGACGCCGTAATGGGTGCCGGGGCCGGACCGCACATTGACGTTGCCGGTCGCATAGGCGGGGGCAGCGGTGGCGGCGGCGGCGCTCGCGACGAAGGCCAGGACGGCGAGGCCACCAGTAATGATTTTCTTGCTCAGAGCCATAGTGATCTCCTTATCCCTGAAAGGCTTTGATGCCCGTGGACGCAGAGAACACCCTGGCGCCTGAACCCAAGCTGAATGGCGCCTTGGGCTGGCGGTCAGAAGGTGAGCAGGTCGACGAACCGCTTGAGCCGCTCGCCCAGCTTCTTGCGCTGCTTGGGCTTGAGTTCGCCCATCAGCGCTTCCTCGAGCTGGGCCCAGTGATCGGCCAGGCTATTGCGGATGCGCACGCCGCGATCGCTGAGCGCGACGCCATTGGCCAGTTCGGGGCCCACGGCCTGGCGGGTGACGAGACCCCGCTCGATCAGGCGCGACAGGCGGTCGGCCAGGCCGGCATCGGACAGGCCCAGTTCGGCGGCCAGTTCGCTCTCGGTGGCGCCGGCGCGACCGAGCTCGAACAGGATGGCGTCGTCGCCCGGCTCGAGGCCCCGCTCGGCCAGCGGCAGCAGCAGGGCGCGATGGGCCAGCTGGCCGGCCTGGATCAGGCGGTAGAGCGTGGAACGGGATGAGGGTTTGGACATGAGTGGGAAAATAGTCCGAACTCCTTGTGCGCGTCGATTGCGGTTCCAGTCTATCGTTAATCGTGCAAGGACCAAGGCCGGATATTGTTCACCTGATGCAGGTGAGTTATGACTGGATTGCAATGATCTGGTGAACATGGTGGCATGACGCAAGACCTCGCACGCATTCGCGCCTTCGTTCAGGTCTTTGATTCCGGTGGCTTTTCTGCCGCCGCGCGGCAGCATGGCCGCTCCAAGGCGCTGCTCAGCAAATATGTCACCGACCTTGAGGACTATCTGGGCGTCCGGTTGATGAACCGGACGACGCGCAAGCTCAGCCTGACCGAGGCGGGCGAGGGCTATTACCGCGAGGCCAGCGCGCTGCTGCAGCAGCTCGATGACCTGGACGCCACCATTACCGACCAGACGGCCGAGCCGCGCGGCCTGCTGCGGGTGTCGGCACCACGCAATTTCGGCGAGGATACGCTGGCGCCGGCCATTTTTGAGTATCTGCGCAAGCATCCCAAGGTGACGCTCGATCTGCGGCTGGAGGATCGCTATGTCGACCTGGTCGATGAGGGGATCGACGTGGCGCTGCGGATTTCGACGCTGGCCGATTCCTCGCTGATTGCCCGCAAGATCGCCAATATGCATGTCATCGTCGGGGCGGCGCCGGACCTGCTCAAGCGCCATGGCACGCCCAAGCATCCCGAAGACCTGCGGCAGGTGCCCTGCATCGTCGACGTCAACCTGCAGGGGCAATCGAACTGGCGTTTTGTCGAGGATGGCAAGACCATTTCGGTGCCAGTGAACGGGCCGCTGCGGGTGAATTCGCCGCTGGCGGCGCGCAAGGCGGCGATGATGGGCCTCGGATTTGTCGTATTGCCGTCCTATCTGGCCGAGCCGGTGATCGCCACCGGCGAACTGGTGCCGGTGCTGACCGATTTCCTGCCGACCGGACAGACGCTGCAGGCGGTCTATCCGCATCGCCGGCATCTGGCAGGCAAGGTGCGGGCGCTGATCGATCACCTGGTGGACTGGTTCCAAGTTCACCCTGTTCACTAGGATATCGCGTGCGTCTTGAAAATTTCGGATATCGGCTAGTCGGCGCCGCATTGGGCCTTGTGGCACTGGCCGCGCCGGCGATGGCGCATCCGCATATCCTGATCGATGCGAAGGTCAGCATTACCTTCGATGACAGCGGCGCGGTGATCGGCCTGCGCCACGACTGGGCTTTCGACACGGCATTCTCGGCCTGGGTGATCCAGGGCCTCGACGTCAATGGCGACCGCGAGACGAGCCCGGACGAGCTGCAGGCGCTGGCCGACGAGAACATGACGGGCCTGGCCGAGTTCGATTTCTACACCTATGCCGGCGATGCCGACGCCCCGATGGCCTTCACGCCGGCCGGTGACCAGCGCATGGTCTATGCCGATGGCCATACAACACTCAGCTATTCGCTGAACGCGGTGCAGCCGGCGCCGGTGGGCCAGCGGTTCGAGCTGGGCGTCTATGACCCCGACTATTACGTGGCGATCACCTTCGTCGATCCCAGCGCGGTGACCCTGGTCAATGCGCCGGAAGGCTGCGGGGTGGTGCTGGAGCCGCCCAAGGAGATGGCCGACGATGTCGCCGAGCGCCTCTATGCGCTGGGCCCCGATGTCATGGACCTGCCGCCCGACCTGGCGGCGGCCTTGCGTGGCACGCAGGGGGTGATCGTGATCGACTGCGAGGGCGCCGCCATGGCCGCACCGGCATCGGCGCTCGAGGCGGTGACGGCGGTGGCGGAAGCCAGGCCGGCGACGCCGTTTGGCGGGCCGCCTGCCGAGGTGGGCCTCAATCTGCCGCGCACCGGGTTTTTCGGCTGGCTGGCCAGCCAGCAGCGCGACTTCTACCGGGCGCTGACCGAGGCGCTCAATGCGCTGCGCAGCGACTGGACGGCCTTCTGGGTGCTGGGTGGGCTGAGCTTTGTCTATGGCGTATTGCACGCCGCCGGGCCGGGCCATGGCAAGGTGGTGATCTCCTCCTATGTGCTGGCCAATGAAACCCAGCTGCGGCGCAGCGTGCTGCTGAGCGCGCTGTCGGCCATGCTGCAATCGAGCGTGGCCGTGGTGTTCGTGCTGGTGGCGGCCGGACTGCTGGGGATGACAAGCCTGGCCATGGACAATGCGGCCAACTGGATCGGCATTGCCTCCTACGCCATGGTGGCACTGCTCGGTCTCTGGCTGATCGCCCGCAAGCTGTTCGGCTGGGGCCACCATCACCACAATGCGCCCAAGAACGATCTGGCACACAAGGCGCGTGCGCATCTGCATGGCGAGACTCAGCATGCGCATGATCACCGTGGCGATCATGATCATCATGACCATGACCATGACCATGACCATGACCACGCACCTGACCATGATGACCACCTGCACATCGTGCCGCCGGCGGTGACGACCGGCTCCTGGCGCGAGCAGCTCGGCGTGGTGCTGTCGGTAGGGCTGCGCCCCTGTTCGGGGGCACTGGTGGTGCTGGTATTCGCGCTGTCGCAGGGATTGTTGCTGGCGGGGATTGCGGCGGTGTTCCTGATGGGGGCCGGCACGGCGATCACCGTGGCAGCGCTGGCGACGCTGGCGGTGACGGCCAAGGGCATGGCGGCGCGTATTGGCGGCGTCGACAACCCGGTGACCGCCCGGATCGTCTGGTGGCTCGAGCTGGCGGGTGCGGTGGCGGTGCTGGGATTCGGCGTGGTGCTGCTGATGGCGAGCCTCTAGCGCCGGATCGGATCACCCGGCGCCGCGCGACCCATCGCCGCCTTGCGCGGCTGCCTGAAGCGGCTATGGTGCGCGCCAGCCTAGAACCCCTCCAAACTGGCGCCCCATGTCCGAACACCTCCCACCTAATCATCCCGCCGTCCTGCCGCAGAAAATCGGCGTGCTGCTGCTCAATCTGGGCACGCCCGACGCCACCGACTACTGGAGCGTGCGGCGCTATCTGCAGGAATTCCTCAGCGACCAGCGGGTGATCGAGACGCCGCGCTGGCTGTGGTGGCCGCTGCTGAACCTGGTGATCCTCAGCGTACGGCCGCAAAAGAGCGGGCGTGCCTATGCCTCGATCTGGGACAAGGAACACAATGCCAGCCCGCTGCTGGTGATCACGCGCAAGCAGACCGCGGCGCTGGCCGCGCGGATGGCCGGCCATGATAATGTGATGGTCGATTTTGCCATGCGCTATGGCAATCCCTCGACGCAGAGCGTGCTGGAAAAGATGGTCGCAGCCGGCTGCACCAAGATCCTCCTGGTGCCGCTCTATCCGCAGAATTCGGCGACGACGACCGCCACGGCCAATGACAAGGCCTTCGACGTGCTCAAGACCATGCGCCGGCAGCCGGCGGTGCGCTCCATGCCGGCCTATTTCGAGGATCCCAAATATATCGAGACGCTCGCGCATTCGATCCGCGACGGCGTGGCGGCGCTGGATTTCGAGCCGGATGTGGTGATCACCAGCTATCACGGCATGCCGGTGACCTATCTGGAGCGCGGCGATGTCTATCATTGCCAGTGCTACAAGACGACGCGGCTGGTGCGCGAATATCTCGGCTGGCCCAAGGAAAAGCTGATGGTGACGTTCCAGTCCCGCTTCGGCCCGACCAAGTGGCTGGAGCCCTATACCGACAAGACGCTCGAAGCGCTGCCGGGCAAGGGCATCAAGAAGGTGGCCATCCTGGCGCCGGCCTTTTCGGCCGACTGCATCGAGACGCTGGAAGAAATTTCGGTCGAGGGCCGCCATCTCTTCATGGAGGCCGGTGGCGAGAACTTTGCCTATATTCCGTGCCTCAATGACAGCCCGGGCGGCATGGACATGATCGAGGACATGGTGCGGCGGGAGCTGCAGGGCTGGCTCTGACTCGTCGGCTGAGGCTGGTCTGCAAATGCCGGTTCTCTGCGCTTCCGGTGCTCACGTACTATAGTACGCTCCGCTCCGGTTCTCGATAACCGGCATTTTCGACTCAGCCTGAGCCGACTATCCACCGGTCAGCGTTCCGCGTAGGTGCTTAGCTCAGCTTGCCTTCGCCGATGATGGCGCGGACTTCGTCTTCGACAATGTCGAGCATGGCGTTGACGGTGGCGACGGCGCGGTCGGGGTCGCCTGCCATTACGGCATCGGCCAGGTCGCGGTGGATGGGGAAAGAGGCCAGGCCGAAATCGTCGGCGCCGAAGGGCGAGGCGCCGCCGCGCTCGAGGGCGCGGTCGAGATTGGCCAGGATCTGGCCATACATGGGATTGCCCGAGGCGTCGTAGATGGCGCCATGGAAGGCGTGGTCGGCCTTGCGCCAGGGGCGGCCGGCATCGACGTCGGCCAGCAGCACGTCGCAGAGCAGGGAAATCTGCCGGCGCTGGGTCGGGGTGGCGGCGATGGTGGCCTTGCGCACGACGTCGTTTTCCAAGGTGCGGCGGATTTCAATCAGGCGCAGCAGGGCTTCGCCTTCGAGCCGGACCATGGTGGGCACGAGGCCGCGCGAGGTTTGTACGCGGGCGGAGAGATAGGTGCCGTCGCCGCGGCGGCGACGGATGATGCCGAGGCCTTCCCAGCGGTTGAGCGCCTCGCGAATGGTGGAGCGGCCGACGCCCAGCGTGGCGGCCAGCGAGACTTCGGGCGGCAGGCGATCGCCGATCTTGAGGCCGGAGCGCTCGACCATGTCGGCCAGCGCGTCCAGCACCGCCACGCCGCGCGTGCGGGTTTCCAGCGGCTCGAGGTAGTTCAGGGCACTCTGTGGTCGCACGGCGCCTGATTCTCCTGGGCTCAGCAAGCAATTCCCCCACACATCACAGTTTGGCTGATTTGTCAGCCGTGCAGTGCAGACTGGCGGGGGGCGGGGGCCCGCAACTGCAGCAGGTCGGTCAGCGCTTGCAGCAGCAGGTCCATCTGCGGCTTGGAATTGTAGCCCTGCACCGAGAGGCGGCAGATGCAGGTATCCTGCCATTTGAAGACCGGGATCTCGATATTGTACTTGTCGAGCAGGTCGAGCTTGAGCTGGTCGGTATCGCATTCGGGGATCGGCATGGCGACCATTTGCGGGGCCGAAAAGGGTGGGCTGCTGAGCGGGGTGAGGCCGGTCAGCAGGGCGAGGCGATGGGCGGTGTCCTGGGCCAGGGCCTGGCAATGCTCCTGCACGCCGGTCCAGCCATTGGCGCGGCGGAAATCGAGCGCGGCGGTGACGGCCAGCCAGGGCGAGGGGTCGCGCGTGCCCTGCATTTCAAGCTCGTCGATGAAGGGGGAATTGCCGAAGGCGCCCCTGGCGCCCGGCTCCTTGGACTTGTCGGTCCAGCCATGGCTGATGACCAGTGGGTTGATCAGGTGCTGCACTTCCGGACGGGCATGGAGGAATGCCGAGCCCTTGGGCGCCATCATCCATTTGTGGCAGTTGCCGGCATAGAAATCGGCGCCCAGCTCATCGAGGGCCAGCGGGATGTGGCCGGGGGTATGGGCGCCGTCGATGACGCTCCAGATGCCGCGCCTGCGGGCTTCGGCAATGGCCGCCTCGATGGGGAAGAGCAGCGCCGTGGGCGAGGTGATGTGGCTGAGGAAGAGCACTTTGGTGCGCTCGGTCATGCCGGCGATGACGGCCTTGGTGAACTGTGCCTCGGAGGTGAGGGGCAGGGGCACGGTGACGACGACGATCTCGGCGCCGGTGCGGCGGGCAACATAGGCCCAGGTCTTTTCCAGCGCCGAATATTCGTGATCGGTGGTCAGGATCTGGTCGCCGGGCTGGAGATCGAGCGACTGGGCGACGATGTTGAGCCCGAGCGTGGCATTGGTGAGGCCGACGAGATTGTCCGGGCTGGTGCCCAGTTCGGCAGCCAGGGCGATGCGCGGCCGGCGCATGTGCTCGGTCAGGTCGCGGCCAAGGAACTCGACGGGCTGGCCCTCGAGCTTGAGCTGCCAGGCCTGATAGGCCTCGAAGACCGGGCGCGGGCAGGCGCCGAAGGAGCCGTGGTTGAGGAAGACGACATCCTCGCGGAGGAGGAAGTGCCGGGCAAGATTTTCGGACACGTCAGCGGCCTTTCAAGGTCGGATCGAGGGCATCGCGCAAGCCGTCGCCAAAGAGGGTGGTCGCCAGCACGGTGATGGCGAGGGCGGCGGTGGGGAAGAGCGCGAGATGCCAGTAGAAGAACATGAAATCGATGCCCTCATTGATCATCTGGCCCCAGGTGGGGGTGGGCGGCGGCACGCCGATGCCCAGAAAGCTGAGGCTGGCCTCGAGCATCATGGCCAAGGGTATGGCGAGCACGAAGCCGACGATGATGGGGGAGATCGAATTGGGAATGAGGTGGCGGCGGATGATGTACCAGGGTGTGGCGCCCAGGGCCTGAGCGGCGCGGACGAATTCCTTGTCGCGCATGGCCTTGATCTGGGCGCGGACCAAAAGGCAGACCTGGACCCAGCCGAAGAGGGCGGCGATCAGCACGATGGTGAAATAGCCGCCGCGGGTGAGGGCACCCAGCAGCATGGCGGCCAGCAGCGGCGGGACCACCGAGAAGAGCTCGATGACGCGCATGATGAACCAGTCGGTCCTGCCGCCGAAATAGCCGGCGAGGGCGCCGAGCGGAATGCCGATGACGACGCTGAACAGGGCGGCGGTGAAGCCGATGGTCAGCGAGACGCGGGCGCCATAGACGATGCGGGTATAAAAATCGCGGCCCAGGCTATCCACGCCGAACCAGTGCGCGGCGGAGGGAAAGGCCAGGGCCTCGGTGAGGAAGGACTGGGCCTCGGGCGGGGCCGGGGTGATCAGCGGGGCAAAGACGGCCATCAGGATGAGCACGGCCAGGACGGCGCCAGCAACGATGGCGGCCTTGTTGCCGGAAAAGCGCTGCCAGGCGAACCAGAGCGGGCTGCGGTGGCGATAGGCGGCGGGGGCGGTAAGCGGCTCGGTGGTCATTGGCCGCCTCCCACGCGGATGCGCGGATTGATCAGGGCATAGACGATGTCGCTGAGCAGATAGGCGATGCAGTACATGAAGGTGATCATCAGCATCAGCGCCATTTCGAGCGGATAGTCGCGCGTTTCGATGGAGGAGACGAAATAGGCGCCCAGGCCCGGCACGCGGAACATGGCCTCGACGAAGATCGAGCCGGTGGCGGTGCCGATGAACATCGGCAGAAACACCGTGACCAGCGGGATGGCCGAGTTGCGCAGCACATGCTGGAAGATGATGCGGCGCTCGCTGAGGCCCTTGGCGCGCAGCACGGTGACGAAGGGGCGGTTGATGGTGTCGAGCATGGCCGAGCGGGTGTAGCGGGCATAGGTGGCCAGCGGGATCAGGGCATAGGCGGTGATCGGCAGGATCCAGCGCTCGGGCTTGCCCCAGCCGCTGGCCGGCAGCCATTGCAGCCAGACGGCAAAGACCAGGATCAGCAGCATGGAGGTGACAAAGACCGGAATGGTCAGGCCGAAGGTGGCCAGGGTCGAGGCGAAATAGTCGATCCAGGTATTGCGGTTGAGCGCGGCGGCCATGCCCAGGAGGATGCCGAGCGGGGCGCCGATCAGCACGCCGAGGCCACCGAGCACCAGGCTGGGCACCCAGGCGCGGGACAGCAGTCCGGTGACGGTATCGCCGGGGCTCTGATAGGGCACGCCGAAATCGAAGTGCAGCACGCCCCACATGTAACGGAAATACTGGACATAGAGCGGCTGGTCGAGGCCGAGATTGGCCATCAGCTTGTCGCGCACGGCGGCCGAGACCGGCATGTCATTGGCGTCGAAGGGGCCGCCGGGAATGGCGTGCATCATGAAGAAGATGATCAGCGACACGACGATGAAGGTGACGGCGACCGAGACGAGGCGGCGGAGGATGAAGCTCAGCATGATGTGGCTCCTGCCGTGGATTGGAAACAAACCCCCACCCTGCTCGAAAACGGACTTGGCAAGTGGCCAAGTCCTATCTCGCTTCCCTCCCCACAAGGGGGAGGGAGGGTGGCTCCCGGGCCGCTCAACAAGCGCCTCCCTCCCCCTTGTGGGGAGGGATTGAGGGTGGGGGGCACGTTGCGTGAGATGATGTCCCTCATGTCGTCACCAGCGCTTCGACGCGGTGGTTGGGGGCGATGGTCACCAGCTGGGGCGCGGCATTGGGGGCCAGGCCCGTCTGGATGGTGGTGTAGCGCGGGGTGGCAGCGGCGAGTTCGTCGGCGCTCATGAAGCTGCGCTGGCGGCGGTCGCGCGGATTGGCAGCCGGGATCGCGTCGAGCAAAGCGCGGGTATAGGGGTGCCGGGGATCGGCGAAGATGGCCTCGGTGGGGGCCTCCTCGACGACGCGGCCGCGATACATGACCACAACGCTGTCGGTGAGCGATTTGACGGTGGAGAGATCGTGGCTGATGAACAGGATCGAGAGCCCCATTTCCGCCTGCAGCTGCTTGAGCAGGCCGATGATCTGGGCCTTGACCGTGACGTCGAGGGCCGAGGTTGGCTCGTCGGCGACGAGGACGGTGGGCTCGAGGATCAACGCGCGGGCAATGGCGACGCGCTGGCGCTGGCCGCCCGACAGTTCGTGGGCATAGCGCGAGCCGAAATTGCGCGGCAGGCCGACGCGTTCGAGCCAGTCGAGTGCCTTTTGCAGCTGGTCGCGCGGGGTGCCGATGCCATGGATATGCAGCGGCTCGGCGATGATCTGGCCCAGGGTCATCATCGGGTCGAGGGCGGAATAGCTGTCCTGGAAGACGATCTGCATGCGACGGCGGTAGCTCTTGAGCGCGGTGGCATCCATGGCCGTGATGTCGGCGCCGTCGACCAGGATCTGGCCGGCGCTGGGCTCGGTCAGGCGCATGGCCATCATGCCGGTGGTGGTCTTGCCCGAGCCGGATTCCCCGACCAGGCCGACAATGCGGTTGCGCGGCAGCACGATATCGAGCGGGCGCACGGCGTGGAAATCGGTGTGGCTGGTGACAAAGCCGCTGCGGCGGCCGATGCGATAGGTCTTGGCCAGGCCGCGCAGTTCGAGCGCCGGCGCGGCGGCGAGATCGCCCGAGGGGGCGAAACTGGCATTGAGACTGGCCAGCAGAGTCCTGGTGTAATCGTGTCGCGGCGCGTCGAAGATCTGCTGCACCGGCCCCTCTTCCATGACTTCGCCGCCATACATGACCAGGACGCGGTCGACGGTTTCGGCGATGACGCCGAGGTCGTGGGTGATCATGATCAGGGCCATGCCGAACTCGGCCTGCACCTTCTTGATCAGGTAGAGGATCTGGGCCTGGATGGTGACATCGAGGGCGGTGGTGGGTTCGTCGGCGATCAGGACCTTGGGGCGGCAGGAAAGGGCCATGGCGATCATGGCGCGCTGCAGCATGCCGCCGGACAGCTGATGGGGATAGAAGTTGAGGACGTCCTTGGCGTTCTTGATCTCGACGCGCAGCAGCAATTGCTCGGCTTCGGCCAAAGCATCGCGCTTGCTCGCCGGCCGGTGCGCCTGGATGGTTTCGCAGATCTGATGGCCGATGGTGAAGACTGGATCAAAGGCGGTCATCGGATCCTGGAAGATCATGGCGGCGGAGCGGCCGCGCAGACGCGCCAGGTCTTCCTTGCCGGCCTTGAGCACATCGATGCCGTCGAGCAGCATGGTGGTGGCGCTGACCTGGGCCGTGGCGGGCAGCAGGCGCAGCAGGGCGCTGCAGCTGACCGATTTGCCGGAACCGGATTCCCCGACAATGCCGAGGCTTTCGCCTTCCTCGAGGGAAAAGCTGACGCCCCGCACCGCATCGACCTGGCCGCCATACTGGCTGAAACTGACCCGCAGGTCCTTGATGTCGAGAAGGGGCATGGGCTGGCCTTGCTGGGTAGGGAAGCGCTCCCTGGCCTTGGGGAACCAGGGAGCGCGGCGCAGGATCGTGACTACTGCTTGGTCAGGTGAGTGAAGAAGTAGTGGCCAAGGCGATCGAGCGAGGTGAAGCCCAGCTTGTTGGGCGTGGAGGCATCGCCACCGAGTTCATCGGAAATGACGGCGATGGTAATGGGGTGCACGAGCGGCACGATCAGCGCCTGGTCGATCATGATCTGCTCGGCTTCGGCATAGAGCTTGTAGCGGGTATCCCAGTCGCTTTCGGAGTCGGCCTGGGCCACGAGCGCGTCATATTCGGGAATGTGGTAGCCGTGGCGACCGCCATTGTAGAAGATGCCGTAGAAGTTGGACGGATCGAGATAGTCGTACTCATAGGGCGCGATGAAGATGTTGTTGGTCTTGTTGCGCAGACCGTCCATCCATTCCGCACCGGGCAGGACGCGGATGTTCATGGTGATGCCCAGAACGTCCTTGAACTCGGCCTGCAGATACTGCGCCATGGCCGGAATGATGGCGCCGTTATAGCCGCCCTCTTCGCGATACCAGATCTCGATTTCGGGGAAGCCGGCGCCGTCGGCGAAACCGGCATCAGCCATGAACTGCTTGGCCTTTTCGGGATCGAAGGTGGCCTGGGCCACGACCGTCTCGTTGTAGCCAGGATAGCCGGGCGGCAGGATGGAGCCGGCCGGGATGGCGATGTCCTTGAGCACGGTCGAGGTCAGCTCGGCGCGGTCGACGGCGTAGTAGAAGGCCTTGCGGACATTCTCGTCGTTGAAGGGCGCCGAATCCAGGTCGTAGGAAATGTAGGAGGTGGCAAAGACCGCGTTCTTGCGGATGCCATCGGGATAGCGCTGGGTCGCGACCGGCACCTGGCCGGTATTGAGGAAGGAATAGTCGGCGTCGCCGGCGAGGAAGGCGGGCAGGCCGACTTCAGGGGCGCCCAGGCTTGGATCGACTTCGAGGCGGTCGATCTGGGCCTGCCAGGGACCGGTATAGGTGTCGGACTTGGTCAGGACGACCGAGTTGTTGGACTTTTCCCAGCTCTCGAGATCGAAGGGGCCGGAGGAGACGATGGTATCGACATTGAGGGCCCAGTCATCGCCGAGCTTGTCGACGACATGCTTGGGCACGGGGTACCAGAGGCTGGTGACCGATGGCAGGTAGGGCTTGGGGGCGACGGTGGTGACTTCGATGGTCAGGTCATCGACCGCGACGAGGCCGAGGGTGGACACGTCGGCAGTGCCTTCGGTGACTTCCTTCCAGCCCTTGATGCCGCCGGCGAAATCCCAGTACCAGGCAAAGTCATAGCCGCCGGTCGCGGCGCGCTGCAGGGCAAAGACATAGTCTTCTGCCGTCAGCGGCTCACCATCGGACCAGACCAGGCCTGGGCGCAGCTTGAAGGTCCAAGTCAGGCCGTCTTCGGACTGGCTCCAGCTCTCGGCCGCCATCGGCGTCAGCTCGAATTCCTTGTCGAAGGTGGCAATCGGCACCTGCAGCAGCTCGGCAAAGGTGGCGCGGGCATAGACCGTCTTCATATAGTCCATATAGGTGCCCGAGGTGGACTGGCCCGGCGCGACGATGCTGGTCTGGGCCAGCGACGGCATAGTCACGGGCGCGGTCATGGCCGTCGCGACTGCCAGTATCCCGGCGATTTTCATCAGTGTCTTCATTGCAGACTCCCTCCTTGCAGAGCCAATTGTCGACGTTCCCTCGGTGCCGGCGCCGTGCAGGCGCCGGTCGATTATTGCGCAGCCAGGCTGCGAGCGGCAGAGACGAATTCCCCTCGAAATCTGCCCAATGACATATGTCTGACAAATCCATTTCCGCTTGGCAAGCCGGTCTATGGACAGGTTGCTCATTTTCTATCCCCGAATGGGCGGGCGATGCGGAAATGGGCAGATGGCGGTCTGGCATCCAGCCCGTTGAAAGCGCCTGGCGAGGCCCTTCAGCAGGCCCGGGAGGTTTGCCGAGGAAGCCCGATCGAGCACCTTCAGCGTCCCATGCTGACGCGCAGCGCGGTGGCGATGGCCTCGGCGCCGATGCCGAAATGGGCGTAGAGGTCGTTGACGGTGCCCGTCTGGCCGAAATGCTCGACGCCCAGGGTGATGGTGCGGTGGCCGAGCACGCTGCCCAGCCAGCCCAGCGTGGCGGGATGGGCGTCGATGGCGGTGACGAGACCGGCGCGATGGGGCATGTCGGCGAGCAGGGTCTCGATATGGCTGGTGGCAGTATTGTCGCCATGCAGGCGGGCGCGCTGGGCGGCGTGCCAGCCGGCATTGAGACGATCGGCCGAGGTGACGGCGAGTACCGCAACATTGCGGCGGTCGCCGCCAATGGCTGCAGCAGCGGCAATGGCCTCGCTGGCCAGCACGCCCTGATAGGCGATGACCGCCTCGCATTGCGGCGTGGGGGGCTTGAGCCAATAGGCGCCGCGGATGATGCCGTCGGTCAGCGCCTTGTCGACGCTGCGTGCCGGCTGCTCGATGGATCGGGTGGAGAGGCGCAGATAGACCGAGCCGCCGGTAACGTCGCGCGGCCAGTCGGCCAGGTCGGGGCGGGCATCGCCGGAGCGCTGCATATAGTCGAAGGCCCAGTCCATGATGACCGAGAGTTCATCGGCAAAGGCGGGCTCGAAGCTGGCGAGGCCATCCTGAGACATGCCGATAAGCGGGGAGGCAATGGACTGGTGCGCGCCGCCTTCGCCGGCCAGTGAGACGCCCGAGGGCGTGCCGATGAGCAGGAAGCGCGCATCCTGGTAGCAGGCATAGTTGAGGGCATCGAGGCCGCGGGAAATGAACGGATCATAGAGCGTGCCGATGGGCAGCAGGCGCTCGCCGAAGAGGGAATGGCTGAGCCCGGCCGCACCCAATGCCAGGAAGAGGTTCATCTCGGCAATGCCGAGCTCAAGATGCTGGCCCTCAGGGGTGAAGCGCCATTTCTGGGCGCTGGGAATGGCCTCGGCCTGGAAGACGTCGACCATGTCGCGCTGGGCATAGAGGTGGCGGCGATTGACCCAGGTGCCCAGATTGGTCGAGACGGTGACGTCGGGCGAGGTGGTGATGATACGGCGGGCGAGCTCGCTGTCGGTCTTGGCGATGGCGTCGAGGATCTTGCCGAAAGCGGTCTGGGTCGAGGTGGCGCCGGTGCCGACAAACTGGGGCCCGATGGTGGGCACGGCGGGCGAGGTGTGGCGGCGGGACTCGGTGGTGTTGAAGGGGATCGCGGCGAGGAATTTCTCGATCTCGGCAGGGTTTTCGAGGCCTTCGAACTTGTCCCATTCGTGGCCCGGCCGGACATTCATCGACTGCCGCAAAGTGTCGATCTGGGCTGATGTCATCTGGCCGGCATGGTTGTCCTTGTGGCCGGCCAGAGGCGTGGCCCAGCCCTTGACGGTATAAGCGATGAAGACGGTGGGCCGGTCGCTGGCGGCGGCGGATTCGAACTGCTCGAGCAGGCTCTGCGTGCAGTGGCCGCCCAGATTGCCCATCAGTTCGGCCAGTTGCGCATCGCTGCGGCGGGCGAGGAGGGCGCTGACATCGCCCTGGTCGCCGATTGCGTCGCTGAGGCGCTCGCGCCAGGCGGCGCCGCCGCGGAACATCAGCGCCGAATAGATGGCATTGGGGGCGGCATCGATCCAGGCCTTGAGCCTGTCCCCGCCCGGCTCGGCAAAGGCGGCGCGCTGCAGGGCGCCATATTTGAGGGTGACCACCTGCCAGTCGAAGGCGCGGAAGATGGCCTCGATGCGATCATAAAGCCCTTCGCGGACAACGCCGTCCAGGCTCTGGCGGTTATAGTCGATGACCCACCAGGTATTGCGCAGGCCATGTTTCCAGCCCTCGAGCAGGCATTCATAGACATTGCCCTCGTCGAGTTCGGCATCGCCGACCAGGGCGACCATGCGGCCCTCGGGGCGGGCGGTATCGGCCCAGGATTTGGCGCGGACATAGTCCTGGATCAGCGACGCAAAGGCGGTGAAGGCGACGCCGAGGCCGACCGAGCCGGTGGAGATATCGACGTCGTCACTGTCCTTGGTGCGGCTGGGATAGGACTGGGCGCCACCAAAGGCGCGGAAGTCTTCCAGCTTGTCCAGGCTCTGCTTGCCGAACAGATACTGGATGGCATGAAAGACCGGGGAGGCATGCGGCTTGACGGCGACGCGGTCTTCCGGCCGCAGCACGCCGAAATAGAGCGCGGCCATGATGGCAGCCATGGAGGCGGAGCTGGCCTGATGGCCACCGACCTTGACGCCATCCACATTGGGCCGGATGTGGTTAGCATGGTGGACCATCCAGTTGGACAGCCAGAGTGCCTTGCGCGTCAGCGCGGTGATGGTCTCGATCCGGTCCATGCGTGTCTCCCTCCGAAGATGTCTGACATTGCACCTTGCCGCGCGGTGAATCCTGTCTATTCTGCGGCTCTATAGACAGGCTGGCGCAGGAAATGCGCAGAAATGGCGGCATAAGTGGCGGAAACCACCAAAATGGCACTGACGGCCATCGACCGCAGGATCCTGCGCGCGCTGCAGGAGGACGGGCGGATGACGGTGCAGGCGATTGCCGAGCTGGTGGGGCTGTCGGCATCGCCATGCCTACGCAGAATACGGCAGATGGAGCAGGCGGGGATAATTGCCGGCTACAGCGCCAGCGTCGACCAGAAAGCTGTGGGATTGCCGGTCTCGGTCTTCATCTCGATCAAGCTGGAGCGGCAGCGGGCGGAGGAGCTCGATGCCTTCGGCGACGCCATCGGGCGCTGGCCGGAGGTGATGGAGTGCTATCTGATGACCGGGCAGTTCGACTTCCTGCTGCGCGTGGTCTGCGCCGATCTCGAGGCCTATGAGCGCTTCCTGCGGGCGCGGCTGACCCAGATTGCCGGCGTCGCCTCGATCGAGAGCAGCTTTTCGCTGGGGCAGATCAAGCAGTCGCGGGTGCTGCCGCTTTAGGCTTTACCAGCCCGGCCCGTCGAAATCGGGCGGGGTGACGTTGACGAGACCTCGGCCGACGATGTTGCTGCGCATGACCCAGCCGGTATCGGGAGTGGCACCAGAGCGTGGCATCGGCGCCGCGCAGGGAGTAGCCGGCATCGCCGATCCAGCTGCCGCGGCGGGAATCGGAATCGCTCTGGGTGCACTGGTCGATGGGGATTTCAGTGCCGTCGGCGACGCGGCCGACGAGCTCGTAGCGGTCGCTCGGCCCCGCATGGATGGCCATATTGCCGCCCGACACCCGGGCGGTGATGGTCATGGCCTGGGCCGGCAGCATTGTGGCGGCGAGCAGAGCAGTGGCGATGAGCAGGCGCTGGCGCATGGCGGTCTCCGAAGCGTTCAGATGTCCGATGCGCCAGCGGCGGGACGGTTTCAGGGGTTTAGAGATCGACCTTGGCATTGTCGCCCATATCGGGGGTCTGGCCGGTCAGCGCGGCAAAGGCCATCTTGGCGGTGGAGACCAGCTGGTTGGGGCTGTCCCAGAGCTCGCCATCCTCGGGGGTGACGGTGAGCAGGCGGATGGCCGGGTCATTGGCATCATCCCACCAGGCCTTGTCCCAGTCGCTCCACAGCTCGGTGATCCTGGCGCGGTTATTGCCGAGATGCGCCTTGCCGGAAATCACCGCATATTTGTGGCCGCCACTATCGACCCAGGCCATTGAAACATAAGGGAAAGCCTCGACCTGCTCGTTCTTGTGACCTTCCTGGTCGACAAGGAAATAGATGGCGTGGTCTTCGCGGACGATGCGGGCCGAGAGCGGCCGGCTGCGCTGGCGCTCGCCATCCCAGGTGGTGAACATGCAGATGTCGATCTTGTCGGCGAGTTCCCAGATGCGGTCCTGGACCTCGGCCGGCGTCTTGTCATTATCGTGGTGGGGCTTGACCATGGGTGGTCTCCTTGGCTGTGTGCCTGCCCAACGGGCGGGAGGCGCGACTGGTTGCCGGGGATATTTTTGCCGCAGCAGTGATCCAGCCACGGGGGCAGCGTGTCAGGCGGCGCCGGCCGGGGCGGGTCTTGCCGCCATCTGGTCACCACTATGAACGGATGATGACTGAAATTTGCGCTGGCTCAATGCGTTAGGGGCTGGCAGGACTAGGCTGGGGGAACCAAGGAGTCGCTGATGCGCATCTATCTGCTGCTGGCCCATCCCGATCGCAACAGCCTGTGCGGCGGTATTGCCGATACCTATCAGGCGGCGGCTTTGGCCGCCGGGCACGACCTGCAGCGGCAGGACCTGGCGACGATGGCGTTCGACCCGATCCTGCACCAGGGCTATAAAACCATCCAACCGCTCGAGCCCGACCTGGTCGAGGCGCAAAGGCTGATCGACTGGTGCGAGCGCTGGGTGATCGTCTATCCGGCCTGGTGGGGATCGGTGCCGGCTTTGCTCAAGGGGTTTTTCGACCGCACGCTGCTGCCCGGCCAGGCGTTTCGGCCGCATGACAAGGACCCGCTCTGGGACAGACTGCTGAAAGGGCGCAGCGGCCAGCTGTTCATCACCGCCGACGCGCCGAACTACTGGACCGCTTTGGCCTATCACAACAGCGATGTGCGCATGGTCAAGCATGCCGTGCTCGGCTATTGCGGCATCAAGCCGGTGACGGTGACGCGCTTTGCCGAGGTCAGGAGCAGCACGGCGGCGCAGCGCGACGCCTGGCTGGAAAAGGTGCGGCGTATGGCGGCCGCGCCGGGCTGAGGCTCAGCTGCGGCGGGTCGGGCAGGTATTGATGCCCAGCAGCATGTAGAGCGGGCAGGTGCCGACAAGGCCGGTGAGCAGCGGCACGAGGCCGATCAGCATGAACCAGCGCCAGCCGGCATCGGGAAAGGCGAAGAAGGCGGCCAGCATGGCCAAGCCGACAACCACGCGCAGGATGCGGTCGGTGCGGCCTTCATTGATCTTGAACATGGCGAATTCCCCGCATTGATGAGGCCCCATGCTAGCAGGACGGCGCCGGCCCACCTTGATCTGGAACAAAGAGCGGCGGCAGTGGCGCAGCCGGGCTCACTCGGCCGGATCACCGAAATCGATAGTCGGATCGTCCCAGGCCGGACTGTCCTCGCCCAGGGCATCAAGTGGATCGAGACCGTCGCCCGTGGGCAGCAGGTTTTGCGGATCGGCGCTGAGATTGACCAGGGCGCGGCCATCGACCCAGCCGGCGCCGCGCACCAGGCACCAGTCGCCGGCGCCGGGGGCAGGCGCCACCACGCCCGGCGCGGCGCTGCCGCTGACGAGATCACTGCTGCAGCGCTCGATCGTGACCGTGGCGCCGGCCGGCAGGGTCTTGCCGGTGGCGGCATAGTCGGGGCCCGGGCCGTCATGCAGAGCCGGCGCGCCGCTGACCGTGGCGGTCTGGGCGGCCAAAGCCGGGGCGCTGTGGAGCGCGGCGGCGAGCAGCAGGACGGGCAGGAACAGGGCGGCGGAATGGCGCATGGCCTCACCTGCACCCATTGGCGCGCCAAAGGCAAGCAGGGCGGTCACTGCCTGATGGTCAGCAGGTTGCGCTCGGGAATCATCACCAGCTCATAGGGCTGGCTCAGCCGGTAGCGGTTATATTCGGGGTTGAACTCGGCAAAGCGGAAGCCGGCTTCGGCCATCTGGCTGGCCTCGGCCAGGGTCAGCGGCAGCGCGCGGCCGGTGCGGCCGGCCAGTTCGGTGGTGAAGACGTGCATGATGACCTCGACAGGTTATGTTCTCTTTATGTTCTAGCGCGGGGCAGAGAGGGAGTCGAGGGGGCGGGTGATCACAAGAGCCGGGGGAGGCTGCTGGATGCAATTAGGACCTATTTGCAAGACGGGAGGCGTGGGTGGAAGGGGCCCGGGGGAGGAGAGGTCGTGGGGAGAGGGGAGCTAGCAGTCGTGCGGTCGGAGACCGTTTGCTTCAATAGCGCCCGTGACTGCGGATCGCGGTGTCGATCTCTGCTTCCAACTGGGGATGGGCGGCAAGGGCTCGGCTGATCAGGGCTGTGTTGGTCTGGTCGATGGCAGCAGCCAGATCGTGGGCACAGGTGCGATAGTCTTCAGGCGGCAGGCCCTGGTCAAGCGACGGCAAGATCGCCTGCAGCACGCGGCCAGACTCGAAGGCGGTGCGGATCATGGCGCGGGCGAGGTTGATGTCCATGGCAGTCCCTAGCGGTTCAGACAGGCCCGAAGGCACTTGTGGTAATCCCAAAGATTGAAATCGCTGCCGGCCGGCTGGAGCCGCTCAAGCAGGGGATAGCATAGATCTACGCATCTCGAATATCGATCACTGTAACCCGCCTTGATGAGACGCGCCGCAGCAATAATCCGATCAATCTCGGCGCTGCGTGTCGCCGCCCATTGCCCACCATCCGGCCTGCCGGGCGGTTGGCGCGGTTGCGATGGATCATAGCCTGCCTTGGCGACGAGGCGGTGAAACGACGATGTCAGCCGCGCCTCCGACGTGGCTGCGCGCATCAATGCCGCTATTTGCTTCACGTATGTCTCGACCTGGTTCATTCGCCCGCCTCTCTGGGTCGGACAATATTGGGGCCGATTGGCGCTGCGGGGATTACTTGTTCGGGTGGTGAGCGCGCTCAAGGGGCGGGGCCACGGCGCCTGGCGCTTTGGCTGGACTCTGGTGGCGGGAGCGGTCAGGGTCCCGAACGGGGGGACGTATGCGCAAGATTTTGTGGTTTGTTGTGGGGCTGATGCTGCTCAGCGCCCTGGGCAATTTCATCGGCGGCAGCGACACGCCGGTGACGGCCTCGGTGGGCGTCCCGGCAGGGAGCCCGGCACCGCGCAGCGTGGCGCCGGTCGTGCCGAGCTTCGAGGCCAGTCTTTATGTCACCGCCAGCAGCCTCAACCTGGGCGACAGCCCGTCAGCCTCGGGGCGGGTGCTGGGCACGCTGGCGCGCAACAGAATGGTGCAGGCGGGGGCGCAGCAGGATGGCTGGGTCAATGTGTGGGTCGATGGCCACCGCCATTCGGCCATAGGCCGCATGGCCTTCTTGGCTTGAAAAGCGCCATCGGCGCTTTTCATCCGGCTGTGCCGGACCGCCGGCGAAGTGGGTCAGTGGCGATTACCTGGCTGCCGAGCCCGTCGCGCCGGCCCGGCCGGCGGCGCCGGCACGCGTCGTGCCGGCGCAATCACCCGCCCCGGTCTATGCCGCTCCGGTGCAGAACCAGTCACGCCACAAGGGGACGCAGCGCGGCAGTGACGCCTCCTGCCCGCGACGGCAATATTGCACCGGACGGGACCTGCGCGGAGGCGCGCTGGTATCTGGCGAATTGTTCCTGGGGCGCGCTGCTGGACAGCGACAGCGACGGGGTGCCGTGTGAGGCGATCTGTCGGTGAGGCCGCCCGGTGCCGGAACGGGCGGGCGCGGGGCGATTTCGATGCCAGATGCAATTGGGACCTATTTGCAGGACGACAGGCATCTATGGGTGGCGGCGGGGGAGGGATGGAGACGGGAGGGGCGAGAGGAGGGAGAGGAGGAGAGGAGGGAGAGGAGGAGAGGAGGAGAGGAGGAGAGGGGGAGGGTTAGGATGCGGCGCGGGACAGGCGGGGCGGATGGCCCCGGTCTATGCCGCCCCGGTACAGAACCAGTCACGCCACAAGGGGACGCAGCGCGGCAGTGACGCGTCCTGCCCGCGGCGGCAATATTGCACGCGCATCGGGTCGTGTAAGGAGGCGCGCTGGTATCTGGCGAACTGTTCCTGGGGCGCGCTGCTGGACAGCGACGGCGACGGGGTGCCGTGTGAGGCGATCTGTCGGTGAGGGGATGTTCTACCTGCAGACGGTGCTGCGCTTGGACAGCATGCGATTGCAAAACGTCGCGAGACATAACTAGTACATCGCTAGGTATCCCAGAGCTAATGGGCGCCGATTTATCCCCAAGTGCCTGCCAAAATTAGCGAATTAGCCCGAGTGGATCGTTGACGAACTTGGTATTGTCAGCAATCTAGGAGTTCAAATGAACCAGTAGATAATGGCATCCAGCGCGCTAAGGCAAATTAAGATCGAAGAACTAGCGTTGGCTCAGTCCAAGGCTAAGGTGGAACTTCGGATTTTTGTCGGAGGGCCATATCTTGATCGAACACTGCCTGACGTTCCGCCGCCTGACGCAATGGCTGGCGCAACTTTTCTCCGATACTCGATATGCAACTATATTGAGAATATCGGACAAACGGTCACAGTTGGTGAGAGCGCGCAATTGCAGGCTGCATACAGCGGCGCGCTAGACGCACTGTATGAGGCATCAACTTTTGAAATGATGCATGTGAAAGACCACTGCGACGGTGTAGTAATAATTCCCAGTAGTGCAGGTTCTTTTCTTGAGCTTGGGTATTTCAGCGCAGACGATGAAGTCTGCGCGAAGATGCTAGTGCTCAGAAATGCTGATTACTTGTCTACGCCAGGATATCTGCACTACGGTCCGTCCGTTCAGGCGAAACTATCACATGCTCAAATAGAGGACGTGGATTACAAGGATATTCCGAAGGTCTTGAATTTGGTTTCTTCATTTATGAACGGGATCACGGTCAAGAAAATGAGGAATCGAGTTCGTATCAAATGACAGAGCTTACAGCTAGCTTCATATACATGTTGACGCTGGCCGTCATCCAGCCGGCGCGAATTCAGGACATTGAAGAGAGCGCACCAAAGTTAACCGGTGACGCGGGGCAGAAATTTCTAGAAGCAGGTGCTTTTAGAGCGGTGCACGATGTGGCTAGAGACACTGGGCTTGTGATCGCGGTACGCAAGGGCGTTTACGTACTTTCTCGATCGGCAACAGAGAGTTTGAGATCAAATCCGATCTCCTCAAGGGTGGATAATCGCAGGCTCTTCTTGATCAAAGAAAAGAGAAAGAAGATAGTGTGATTGCGGGGCGGTTCGAAATCGCATTGAAGGTTGTTTCGACCTTCAGGTGTACAGGTTCGCTTCAAAGAGGCTCGCGTTTTGAGAGAACTCGGCGATTTGCCGAAGAACTGACAAATCGCCGAGTTCTCTCAAAACGCGTGCTCAAAGCAATCTACTAGATTGGATTTTTGCGATGCCGTCCCGCAGCTTCTTTGATGTACCAGACCAACTAGCCAATCGTGCCGTTCTATTGGAATATATTCCGGACGGTGACTTTCTCCCGCTCGATAAGTTCGTAGCGCGAGGTATAGCGCCTCTTTTGGACGAAGCATCAATAGCTCGTTTGATCGGGATAAGCACGAGAACCGTATTTGTTCTGATGCTGAACCCTGAGAAGCACTATCGGACTTTTGAAATAAAGAAAAAATCTGGTTCAAGTCGAACTATTCATGCGCCAAGGACTTATCTAAAAGTTGTCCAATGGTGGATATTGGACAATATACTTAAAAAATTCGAGTTCGACACCTGTGTAACGGGATTTCGAACGGGGTCCAGCCCTTTGTTAAATGCCCAGCGCCACGTTGGGGCTAACCATTTGCTATGTATGGATTTGAAGGACTTTTTCCCTTCGATAGATGAAGAGGCAGTCGCAAGAATCTGGTCAGAGTTTGGCTATGATCCAATTGTGGTGAAGCAGCTTACTTCCCTTACTACTTTTCGTGGCCGTCTTCCTCAAGGAGCACCAACAAGCCCATCTCTAGCTAACATAGCCGCAAAGATTATGGATACGAAGCTAACGTCTTTGTCTCAGTTATACGGGTACTCTTATTCTCGTTATGCAGATGACTTAACGTTTTCAGCTTACAATCTAATTGATGTTGATTTCGCTGAGATGGTGGAAAAAGTAGTTTATGAGGCGGGTTTTTCTCTCAATGCTTCTAAAACGAGGTTTTTGGGCAGAGGCTCGGCTATGGAAGTCACTGGTTTTGTAGTGAACAGTCACCCGCAATTGCCGAAAAAATGGCGTAAGAACGCTAGAGCGATTTTCTATACTGCGATATCAAATCCGGCGGAGAATACCCACAGAATCAACTATCTGCGCGGAATTTATGGAGCGGTAGCATCCTTTACTAATGAAGGTAATGACCTAAGGCGATCTGGCCAACAGGCGTTGAGACTAGTTTCAGAGGCGCGGCGATTACAGGAGGCAGAGGTGCCTACGGAATAGCCAGTTGTTCTTTGAAGAGGAGGCTGAGTGGTAGCGGCGGGGCGGGTGCTCCGCCTATCTACTTATTACTGATTGTGGAGTGCTGGACTAATTAATTCACCAGCTACACGGAGACACCAATTGCGCTGGCTATTGCGGATCATCGGGGTAATCGCTGTGCTGCTCGGGCTGTTGTGGCTGGTGCAGGGGCTGGGGCTGGTGACGATTCCGCCGATCCTCTGCGTCGCCGACTGCGAGACGCTGACCGGGCCGGACCTGGGCTGGGCGATTGCCGGGCTGGTGCTGGCGCTGGCAGGCGGGGCGGCGCTGGTGTGGTCGCGGCGGCGGTAGGCGCAAACGGCGGCCAGCAGGGCCATGTCCTTTCGACGCCTGGTGGGCGCGCCACCATATCAGGATGGGTTCCGGCCTGCGCCGCAATGACATCGGGGGTGGGGGAAGGCCGGTGGTATTGCAGGTGCAGGAAGTATAGAGCCCTCGGGTCAAGCCCGAGGGTGACGCGCGGTGGGTGGTGACGCGTGGTGGCTCACCCTCAGTAATTGGGCTTGAACTGGGTGGTCCAGCGGCCGTCGGGATGGATCCGCACGATATGGCGGGCATTGTAGACATTGGCCCGGCCGCTTTCGGAGGCTTCGATGCGGATGCGGCAATCGAGGGTGCCGGCGGTGGCGCGGACGGTGGTCGAGCTGGTGATCGCCACCTGGGTGGCATTGGCGAAGGTCCGGCCGCCGCCATTGTCGAAGCTCAGGCCTTTGAGCGATTCCAGGATATCGGCAATGGTGCCGGCATCCTCGCACCGGGTGGCGGCAAAGCCGCCATAGCGGCTCCAGTCGGTTTCAGCCCAAGCCGGCACAATCAGCAAGCCAGCGGCGATAAACGGCGTGAGCAAGCGCAGCATGCTATATCCCCCAAAGAAGGGGAAACTAGCAGGAGAGGCTGGTGGTTGCACGGGCGTTTTGGCGGGTGCAGGGGCGGGGTGGTGCGGTTGCGGCGGTGACCCTTATCTGCCCGGCCATTCGAGCTGCCACTCGACCGCCACTCGACCATAGGTCTCGTGGCCTTCTCCCCTCAAATCGCTCCACTGGAGCGATTTGCCCTGCGGGACGGCTCGAAGTCTCGTGGCCTTCACCCCTCAAATCGCTCCACCGGAGCGATTTGCCGCCAGAGGCGGACGGCTCGAAGTCCATTACCCGCAGCCGCTTGACCTCGTCGGGATGAAGTCCGGGTTCACCGCGTGGGGTCGGCTTCGAGCGTATCCAATTCCATCTCGCGGAGGCGACGGACTTCATCCCGGAGCCTTGCCGCCTTTTCAAATTCCAAATTCGTCGCGGCTTCGCGCATCTGGGTTTCGATGTCCTTGATGACGGCGGCGAGGTTGGCGCCGACTTCGACGCGTTCCTTGCCGTCGCGGCCTTTGCCAATGCTGACCGTGACGTGGTCGCGCTCATAGACCGAGTCGACGATGTCGTGGATGTTGGAGCGGACCGAGGCGGGGGTGATGCCGTTGGCCTCATTGTACGCAACCTGCTTTTCGCGGCGGCGGCCGGTTTCGGCCAGCGCGCGCTCCATCGAGCCGGTGATGCGGTCGGCATAGAGGACGACCTTGCCGTCGACATTGCGGGCGGCGCGGCCAATGGTCTGGATCAATGAGGTTTCCGAGCGCAAAAAACCTTCCTTGTCGGCGTCGAGGATCGCCACGAAGCCGCATTCGGGGATGTCGAGGCCCTCGCGCAGCAGGTTGATGCCGACGAGAACGTCGAAGGCGCCGAGGCGGAGATCCCTGATGATCTCGATGCGCTCGATGGTGTCGACGTCGGAATGCATGTAGCGGACGCGAATGCCCTGCTCGTGCAGATATTCGGTGAGGTCCTCGGCCATCTTCTTGGTGAGGACGGTGAGCAGCGTGCGGTAGCCGGCCTTGTTGACCTGGCGGATCTCGTCGACCACGTCATCGACCTGGTTCTTGGCCGGGCGGATTTCGACCGGGGGATCGATCAAGCCGGTGGGGCGGATGACCTGTTCGGCGAAGACGCCGCCGGTCTGCTCCATTTCCCACTTGCCCGGCGTGGCCGAGACATAGACCGATTGCGGCCGCATGGCGTTCCATTCCTCGAAGCGCAGCGGGCGATTGTCCATGCAGGAGGGCAGGCGGAAGCCATATTCGGCCAGGGTGGCCTTGCGGCGGAGGTCGCCGCGATACATGGCGCCGAGCTGGCCGATGGTGACGTGGCTTTCGTCGACGAAGACCAGGGCATTGTCGGGGAGATATTCAAAGAGCGTGGGCGGCGGCTCGCCCGGCTTGCGGCCGGAAAAGTAGCGCGAATAATTCTCGATGCCGGCGCAGGAGCCAGTGGCCTCCATCATTTCGAGATCGAACAATGAGCGCTGTTCCAGCCGCTGGGCCTCCAGGAACCGTCCGGCGCCGTTGAGCTCCTGCAGGCGGGCATTGAGCTCGGTGCGGATGGCCTTGATGGCCTGGTTCATGGTGGTGCGCGGCGTCACGTGGTGGGAATTGGCGAAGACGCGGATGAAGGTGAGGTCGGCCGACTTTTTACCCGTCAGAGGGTCAAACTCGGTGATGGACTCGATCTCGTTGCCGAACAGGCTGACGCGCCAGGCGGCGGCTTCGTAGTGAGCCGGGAAGATTTCCACCGTGTCGCCGCGCACCCGGAAGGTGCCGCGCACGAAGCCGGTATCGCCGCGCTTATATTGCAGCGCCACCAGCTTGGCGAGCAGCTCGCGCTGGTCGATTTTTTGCCCCTTCTGCACGTCGATGGTCATGGCGGTATAGTCTTCGACCGAGCCGATACCGTAGATGCAGGAGACCGAGGCGACGATGATGACGTCATTGCGCTCGAGGATCGCCCGCGTCGCCGAGTGGCGCATGCGGTCGATCTGCTCGTTGATGGTGGATTCCTTCTCGATATAGGTGTCGGTGCGCGGGACGTAGGCCTCGGGCTGGTAGTAGTCGTAATAGGAGACGAAGTATTCGACGGCGTTGTCGGGGAAGAAGCTCTTGAACTCGCCATAGAGCTGGGCGGCGAGGGTCTTGTTGGGGGCCAGGATCAGTGCGGGGCGGTTGGTGGCGGCGATGACCTGGGCGGCGGTGAAGGTCTTGCCCGAGCCGGTGACGCCGAGCAGGACCTGGTCGGTTTCGCCATTGTTGACGCCTTCCACCAGCTCGGCAATGGCGGTGGGCTGGTCGCCGGCGGGGGTATAGGGCGTGACCATGCGGAAGGGCTTGCCCACATCGCGCTTGAGGTTGGACTGGGCCTTGTGCGGCACCCAGGGGGAGCTGCCCTCCACCTCCTTGCGGCCATGCAGGATGATCTGTTCGAGCGCCATGACGGTGGCGGTGACGCCGACGGTCTCGGCGCCCTCGACGGTGCGGGATGAGCCGGCCTTGGACTTGGCGCTGGCCATGGCACTGCGCAGTCGGGTTTCGGTGGCGGGGTCCTGGCTGGCGGAAGAGCCGGTGGAGGGCACATGGCCGAAGCCGGCCTGCGGGCTTTCGCCCATGCCGTCAAAGTCGACGCGGTCGACGGAATTGATCTTGGTCTTGGACGACTTGGCACTCATGCCCGTCGCGGTGTCATTGGAGGATTTGGTGGTGCGGCGCTTTTCCAGCGCGGTCTTCTTCTTGGCGGCGGTTTCCAGCGCCTTGCGGGCATCCTCGAGCACCTGCTCGGCATCGGCGGCGACCTTCTGGTCGGCCCGGTCCAGCGCGCGCTTGTTGCGCATACGCTCGGCATAGAGCGGCTTGCTGGCCAGGATATCCTCGGCCTTCTCGATCTCGCCGAGGAAGTCGTCGATGGAAAAATCGGCTTTGCCGGGGCGGGCAGATTTGTCGGCCATGGGGAGACACCGGGGGTCGGGGGAGCAGCGCATATGGGGAACGGCGCGCGCCAATGCAATGTTCCACCGAGCTTAACCGCTAACGAACACAGAGGGAACAGGGCTGCTGACAGGGCGTGTCAGGAGCGGAGGGCGGGGGCGGCTGGCGCGCGGAAAACCGCCTATGTAATCATACGAACTTATATTTGCTGCGGCACCGAATGACTGTTCCTGCACGGCAGGAACAGTGGAGGTCGTGGTGCCGATAATTCGCGACGCGCAGCCGACGGACAATTACACTGATCGACTGGGCAAGATATTGCCATCTGAATTGACAGCTACCTACTTTCTACTGCGCACGCTGGCCGGGACCAATGCGAATCTGACGATCTACCTGGTGGTCCTGGCACTGGTGCTGGCCGTCGTGTTCTTCTTCATTGCGCCGCGCCTGATCAGGCTGTCGACGATCCGCAACCGGGCGCTGTATTGCGTCACCTTCCTGTTCTGGGCGCTTGCCATCGATCCCGAGCGCCTGGCCACCGATGTGGTCCATGCGGCGGTCAGCGATGTCGCGGTGCTGGTGTTCATGGCCTCGGGGCTGGCGGCCATCTGGAGCTTTGCGGTGCCCTTCATGATGGATGAAACGCCGTGAAGGGGCGGACCCGGCTGCTGCTGCCGCTGGTCGGCCTGCTGGCCCTGGCGGGCACGGGGCCGGTCCTGGCGCGCTGTGCCGATTACCGCGATCCCAGCGTGGTGAGCAAGGAGGCGTTCCTCGACAGCCCGTTTGGCAGCCTGGCCGTGCGCTATACCTGGAATCGCTGGCTGCTGCTGGCCGGCAGCGGTTGCTTTGACCTGTCGCGGTACAGGATCGCCACCGCTACATTCGACATCAATTCCCGCCGTGAACCGCAGCCGGTCTATTTTGCCGCCGGGGTGACGCGGACATTCGATGCCGCGCGCGGCCAGGAGTCACAATACAGTCTCGAACTGTTCCGCAATGCGAGCCGGGCCGAGCGCGCCGACAAATGGCTGCGGGCCATTGATGACGAAGCCGGGATGGAGGCGGGGATCGCGCTCAATGGCAGCGAGTTCAGCGTGCTGCGCGCCGGGTTCGATTCCGGCCGGCTGCCCGATGGCTCGGCAGCGCCAGGCACCGATCTGGCGGCATTGCCGGCGAGCCCGCGCTGGCACGCCCTGCTTGGCGTGGTGGACGGTCCGCGCTCGCCGCAGGTCAATATCGAGATATTGGCCAATAGCCGCTTCGGTATCAATGGCGTGACGGCCCATCTGGCCGATCTGCCCGACGAGCCGCTCGGTCCGGTCCTGACCAAGGTCTATCTCAACAAGTTCCTCACGGCGCCCGAGCCGGGCCTCGGTGAGCCTATCCTGGAGCCGGGCGGCGGAGCATCCTGCATGTATATCACCCACGGCGTCGGCGGGCTGCCCGACATCAGCCTGAGCGACACGCTGAACACCGTCGCGCTCAAGCTCGGTGCCACCGACTGCTGAGGATTGTCGTCACCCGGTCAGGCGGCCGGACACGACAAAGCCAGCGCCCGGGCGGGGCGCTGGTAGCACGTTGCAACAAAGCCGGGCCTAGCCGACGCTGGAGACGCGGATGATGGCGGAGGTGCCGGTCTGGCGGTCCTCGGTCACCGCATAGATGGCGCCATCGGGGCCGACGCGGACGTCGCGGACGCGGGCCTCGAGCGGGATGCGCTCCTCGAACTCGACGCGGTCATTGTCATCGAGATGGACGACGACGAGGCCGGTGGTGACGAGGCCGCCGATGATGAAGGTGTTGTCCCAATCGGGGAATTCGTCGCCCTCATAGAGGGCCATGCCGGAGGGGGCGATCACGGGATCCCAGTAATAGACCGGCTGCTGGGTCTCGCCATCGTCAGTAATGCCGTCGCCAATGGCGTCGCCACTATATTCGACGCCATAGGCGACGTCGGGCCAGCCATAGTTGAGGCCGGCTTCGGGCCGGTTGAGCTCATCGCCGCCGCGCGCGCCATGCTCGACCAGCCAGAGGCGGCCATCGGCATCAAGCGCGGCGGACTGCACATTGCGGTGGCCCAGGCTCCAGATCTTGGGCAGGGCGCCCTCGGTCTCGACAAAGGGATTGTCCTCGATGGGCTCGCCCGCGGCGGTGACATGGAAGACCTTGCCGAAGCCGCTGGCCAGTTCCTGCGCCTGGACACGGGTGACGTCATCGGAGCGTTCGCCCACGGTGATGTAGAGCGAGCCATCGTCATTGGGCACGATGCGCGAACCGAAATGCTTGTCGCCATCATAGGTGGGACCCTGGGCGAAGATGGTGGTGACATCTTCGAGCGTGCCGCCGCCTTCGTCATCGAGATTGAGGGTCGCGGAGGCGACGGTGGTGCCATTGCCGCCATCGCGGGGCTCGGCATAGGAGAAGTAGAGGCGACCGCTATCGGCGAAATCGGGCGCCAAAGCCACGTCGAGCAGGCCGCCCTGGCCGCGGCTATCGACCTCGGGCACGCCCTCGATGGCGGGGCCGGCTTCGCCGTCCTCGCTGATGACATGCAGCGCGCCCTGCTTGGCGGTGACCAGCATGCGGCCATCGGGCAGGAATTCCATGGCCCAGAGCAAAGGCAGGCCTTCGGCCACGGTTTCGTGCTCGGTTTCCACCGGCTCAGCCGGCTGGGGCGCGCGATACTGGTCGGGCGAGGCCGGCTCCTGGTCGGGGGCATTGGCGGGCTGGGTCTCGACCGGCTCGCCGGCGGGGGCCCCGGTGCCCTCGGCGGGCGCAGAGCCGGTCGCCTGTTCGGGCGGGGCGGTTTCGGTGGTCTGGGCGAAAGCCGGGGTCAGCAAGAGGGTCAGCGACAGGGCGGTGCCGGTCAGCAGGCGACTGGTGTTGAGCATGGTTTTCCATCCAAGATTTTGAATCCGTTGATTTTTTCGCACGACCTAGCGTGCGGGGCTCAAGGACTAAGGACGGGAGGGGCCCTATCGTTGCGTGGGCGGCGGTCACTAAAAACGGAGCGGTCAGACCGATTTGGCGGGCAGGCCCGGCGGCGCTGACCCAAAGCGCTCCGCGCGCCGTATCAGAGCGATGGACACAAAACCGAGAGCGCCGATGACCCGAAACAATCAAGGGCTGGCCGGTGCGCTGACGCTGGCCGGCGTGGCGCCGATCTGGCTGCTGCTGGCGGCGCGGCTGGGACTGGACGCGCCCGCGCTGGCGCCGGTGGCGCTCGGCTATGGCGCGGTGATCGCCAGCTTTGTCTGCGGCGTGCATTGGGGGCAGTTCATGGGGCGGAGCGAGACCATGCCGATCAACCTGCTGGTCACCAGCAATGTGGGCGCCCTGCTGGCCTGGGGTCTTCTGGCGCTGGGGCAAGTCTGGGTGAGCGGCGCAGCCCTTGGCCTGGCGCTGCTGCTGGCCGGGCTTTTGGCGCTGGACGGGATCATGCTGCGGGGCGGGGTGATCGACCCCTGGTTCTGGCGGCTGCGCTGGCAGGCCAGTGCCGGCCTGGGACTTGGCCTTGTGGCGTGGGGGATGCTGGCATGAGCCGTGTGGCGATTATCGGGGCGGGGATTGGCGGGGTGGTGCTGGGTCAGGCCTTGGCGGGCCGGCATGACGTGGTGGTGTTCGAAAAGGGCCGCGGGGTCGGCGGGCGGATGGCGACGCGGCAGGCGCCGGGCTTTGCCTTCGACCACGGGGCGCAGTTCTTCACCGCCCGCGATCCGCGTTTCGTCGCGCTGGTGGAGCAGGCGATGGCGGCGGGCGCCGTGGGAGAATGGACGGCGCCGATTGCCAGCCTGGGCGCGGACGGCCGCCTGAGCCTGGCGTCGCCGCGCGAGCCGCATTATGTCGGCATGCCGGGGATGAACAGTTTTGTGCGGGCGCTGGCGGGGGATGTCACGATCCGCAGCGGCGTCGACTTGGCGCCGCTGACGGCGCGCGGCGATGATGGCTGGCAGCTGACCGATGTGGCCGGCACCGCGCTGGGGGTCTTCGACTGGGTGATATCGAGCACGGTGCCGCACCAGACGCGGGCGCTGTTTGCCGGCACGGGAAGCGATGCGGACGCGCTGGACGGGGTGGTGATGCTGCCCTGCTATGCGCTGCTGCTGGGCTTTGATGCGCCGCTCAGGCAGGACTGGGGCATGGTGCGGCTCGATAGCGGACCGCTGGCGCTGGTGGTCAACAATGCCAGCAAGCCGGGGCGCGACGCGAGGGTGGGCACGCTGGTGGCCCATTCAAGCAGCGCCTGGGCGGAAGGCCAGCTCGATGCCGACCCGGTTCTCACCGAGGCGGGCATGGTGGCGGCGCTGCGCGACGGGCTGGATATCGATGCGAGCGCCGCGTCCTTCCGGGCGCTGCACCGCTGGAAGTCGGCGCGGCTGGAGGGCGAGGCAAATTATCCGCCCTTTATCGACCGGCAACGGGGCCTGGCGGCAACGGGCGACTGGACGACGGGCAGCCGGGTGGAAAATGTGGCGCTGAGCGCGCTGGAGCTGGCGGGGATGGTGGGGTGACCCCAAACCAACCCTCGCCCCAAGGGGGAGGGACCGTGCGGTGCGTAGCTTCCGCGTGTCGAAACCGGGCCGGGTCACGCGTTGTGACGGTATAGGTGCGCAAGCCAGGGAGCAGATGCAGATGAGCGTGACGACACTGGGATGTGCCTGCGGGACGGTGCAGCTGGAGCTCGAGGGGGCGCCCATCGTGGTGGCGCAGTGCCACTGCAATTCCTGTCGAGAAGCGGCGCAGCGCCTGGCGCGACTGCGGGGGGCGCCGGTGGTGACCGGGGCGCCGGACGGCGTCGATCATGTGCTCTATCGCAAGGATCGCCTGCGCCTCACCAGGGGACGCGAGACGCTGCGGCATTTCCGGCTGGGACCCAAGAGGAAGACGCGGCGGGTCATTGCCAGCTGTTGCAACAGCCCGGTGCTGGTCGAATTCGACGGCGGCCACTGGGCCAGTCTTTACGGCACGCTGTGGCCGGCGGGCACGCTGCCAGCGCTCGACCTGCACACCATGACCGGCGACCGCGTGGACACCACCCCGCTTCACGACGGCGTGCCGGCGGGACGCTGGGCCACGACAAAATTCTTCGCCACGCTGCTGGCCGCCTGGCTCGCCATGGGTTTTCGCGCGCCCGCACTGGCGGCGACGACGCCGGAGGTGGAGCTGCGGGGGTAGGGGGATGAAGTAGCGCGTTGCCGCCCGATCTGAGGTACGACCGGCCTGGGGTGGCAAGCGGACGGGCGGTTTTTCGCCAGCGCCGGGCGACAGCGGACGACTGTCGGGCGCCGCGCCGGGATGTGCCCTGTGGCAGCAAGCCGGGTGCTACCAGTCCCAGGTGATGAACTCGTAGCCGTTTCGCGCGAAAATTTCATCGCGAATGCTTGGATCGATCTCTGGAACGGGCTTGCCTTGTCGTCTCATTTCTTCGAACGCCCGCGCTCCAGCCGCTGGCGCAAAGATGTTGAGCAATTGTCCCTCCGTGGTGCCGGTATTGCGCCATCCATGCACCCAGCCGCGTGGAATATAGACCCAGGCGCCCGCGCAAACCTGCCGTTGTTCGCCAGCGAGCTGGAATCTGAAATCGCCCGCCTGCACATGGAGCACCTCGTCACTGGTGCGATGGATATGGAGTGGCGTGCCCATGCCAACCGGCACGGCCTCCTCGAACACGGCGATATTGCCAGCTGTCTGGTCGGCGAGCAGCTTGAACACCGCGGGGCGGCCCGGCTCCATCTCCCAGCTATGCCCCTCATCTTTCGCTATGACACACGCTTCTGGCCCGTTTGGCATGGGCACCTCCGCTTGACGCAAATGCTAAGAAATGTCTCGCAATCCGGCCCCCTGCGTCAACGGCTTGGAGCCCAGGCGCTGCGTGGCCGGGCGACCCGATGGGGTCGACTGCGGCCGGGTCGAGTGGCCTGCTGACAGATGGCCTTGCCGCGTCCATATTGGGAAAGATGCCGGTATGGCGGAGAATTCAATGACCCTTCCCAAGCTCCGTGTCGCCCGCCCGACTGACAATATCGAGGCGCTTCTCCCGTTCTACAGAGACGGACTGGGCCTGGACATTCTGTACAGATTTGAAGGCCACGATGGCTTTGATGGCGTGATGCTCGGACATTCCGGTGCGCCCTATCACTTCGAGTTCACTCGATCGCATGGGCATGCTGCCGGCAGGGCGCCCACACAAGACAACCTCCTGGTGTTCTACTTGCCGGACCTGGCCGAATGGCAGGCGGCCATACGTCGGATGGAAGATGCCGGATTTGTGGCGGTGCCGGCATTCAACGCGTATTGGGATCGCTCCGGCCGCACCTTCGAAGACCCTGATGGCTATCGAGTGGTCATCCAGCAGACCAGCTGGAGCTCTTGAGCATATCGGCTTGGCAGGCACGCCAATATTGACTGCAACGGCCGAATTGGGCTGGTGCGGTCGCTGAATTCCAGGGCGAGCGCCGAGGCTTGCCCGCCTACTGCAGGATCCGGTCGAGATTGTATTCGCCCGAGCGGATGCGGTCGGGGAGCATGGCGACCAGGTCGGCGGCGGCTTCGTCGCCATGCAGCTTGACCAGGGTGGCCAGCGCCGCGAACAGCGAGGCATGGGCCAGCGAGCCGGTCTGCACGCCGTCTTCTTCGGCGTCGTTCCAGGCCTCGGCCAGGTATTCGAGGGCGATCTGGCGTTCGCCCTGTTCGCGGTCGAATACGCCAATGCCGGAGGCGGGTGTGAAGCTGGTCTTGCTCGTGGTCATGGTACCTCCGGTAGCACAGGCGCTGGCGTGGAGCGCGGCAGAAGTAACCCGAAGGTTAACAAAGTGTGCGCATTTATAACGATGTCCACAGCTCAGGCCAGCCTATTCGGCGAACCGGGCGTGAATGTCGCGGGCGATGCGCTCGGCCTCCTGCAGCAGGCGGGCCAGGGCTTCCTGCGCGGCCGGGGTACAGGCATGATGGAAGCGCGCATAGGCGGTATAGCCGGCATTGAAGGCGCCCGCCAGTCTCTGCCTTCGGTCTTCGTCAGGTTGGTCCAGGGCAATCAGCTCGGCCATCTGGGCGCGCCAGTCCTCGCCGCTCCTGCTGCACAGCGGCTGCAGGAAATAGAGGCTCCCCATGATCTCGGACAGCCGCTCCATCTGCCGCTGATAGGGCGGGTCGATGGCCAGCGCGGGCAGGGGCGCCAGCACCAGGAGCAGGGCAAGGACGAAAATGCGCAGCTGGTTGGTCATGGCGGTCCGCAGGTTGGCGCTTCTTCTATCAGCTTTGCGCCAATATGGTGAAGGCCCTCGCCAAGACGTCATCCAGCCGGCTGGTGGTGCGCAGGGCAATCAGCGCCGTCGGATCGACCCAGAGATGGTCGGCCACCTCGTCGGAGGCCACCACCTTGCCGGTGAAGTCGCCGGTGACAAAGACCTGCAGCCGGAAGGCCAGGTCCCGTCCCAGCGCCTGCAGCATGACCGGGCGCGGATTGCGGATGGTAACGCCGATCTCCTCGGCGATCTCGCGGATGGCGCATTGCTCGATGCTCTCGCCCGGCTCGAGGCGCCCGCCCGGCAGGGTCCACAGCCCCTTATAGGGGTCATAGGCGCGCTTGATCAGCAGCACCTTGCCATCGCGCACCAGGGCGACGCTGGCAGCATTGGGGAGATCGGTGGGTTGGTCGTGGGTCACGGTGCGTCCGATTGCGATTCGCTGATGCACAGACTACCTGTTGTTGGCCAATTGGGAGATACCGAACATGTGCGGCCGCTACGCGTCCACCCTGCCGCCCGAGATGATGGAAGAGCTGTTCAAGCTGCTCAACCATGTCGAGCTGGTGCCGCGCTACAATATCGCGCCCACCCAGCCCGTAGTGGCCATCTGGGAGGAGGGCGGCCGGCGCGAGGGCCATTTCGCCCGCTGGGGCCTGGTGCCGCGCTGGGTCAAGGATCCGCGCGACTTCCCGCTGCTGGTCAATGCAAGGGTGGAGACCATGGGCGAGAAACCCGCCTTCCGCGACGCGCTCAAGCATGGCCGCTGCATCATCCCGGCCAGCGGCTATTACGAGTGGCACACCAATCCCGACAAGTCCAAGCAGCCCTATTACATCACCATGGCAGACGATCGCCCCATGGCGCTGGCCGGGCTCTATGCCACCTGGGTCGGCCCGGAAGGCGAGGAGATCGACAGCCTCGCCACCATTACCGTGCCCACCAATGCCCAGCTCGAACCCATTCATCACCGCATGCCGGCGATCCTTGAGGGTCAGGCGATCGACGACTGGCTCAATGTGCGCGAGGTGCGGGCCGATGCCGCCAGCCAACTGGTGCTGCCGCTGGCCGACGGTGCGCTCAAATTCCACCCGGTCTCGACAAGGGTCAATTCCGCCCGCGACGACGATCCCGGGCTGATCGTGCCGGTGACGGTGGAAAAACCCGAGCCGGTTCGGCTGAAGAAGGCGGCCGGCGGCGGGCAGCTGGACCTGTTCTAGACCCCGATCTCGAAATAGCCCAGCGCATCGCCCATGGCGTCTTCCTCATAGCCAAGATGGGACAGCAGCACGCGTTCGAGCGCCTGGTACACCTCTTTGGCATCGTCGAAATGACTGGGGCTGGGATCGCCCGCTAGGGCATTGAGCGCGTCGACCAGCGCCAGCAATAGCTCGTGCACCACCACATGCTCGGCAGCCAGCCGCTCGGCTATGGCCTTGAACACGCCGCCCTGCTGGGCCAGGGCCGGGAAGATGGCATAGTCCTCGATCGAATGGTGGGTATGCACCACCTGGCAATATTGGCCGCACAGATTGCCGAAGCGGCGATAGTTCGAGACCATGGCCAGGCTGTCGGTTTCCGCGGCGATCTCGGCCGGCGTGACGCTGCCGGCCGCGGCGCGCTCGATCAGCTTGCCCAGCGTCTGCATATTGTCGCGCAGGTGATCGTGGATCATCCGCAGATGTTCGCCCGGCCGGCGCTGGGCCGGGGTCAGCCCCTCCAGCTTGGGCGCGGGGGGACGGGTGGCGTCGTCGAGAAAGGCGATATTGAGCAACATGGCCGATAGATGGAGCGGTTTTCCGGCAAGGGCAAGACGGCACCAAAATGTGACCGGGATTGCCATTCGAGCCTAGCTCTCATGGCCTTCTCTCCCAAATCCGCTCCACCGGAGCGGATCTAGCCTAGGGGTCGGTTCGAAGCATCTTCCCCGGATTGAGAATGCCCTGCGGATCGAGCGCATGCTTGATCGCCCGCATCATCTGCAGCGCCACCGGGTCTTTCACCTGGGTTAGCAGGTCCACCTTGAGCTGGCCGATGCCATGCTCGGCCGAGACCGAGCCGCCCAGCCGGAGCACGATGGCGTAGATCGCCGCGTGCAGCTTCTCGTCATTCTCGGCCATGAAGGCCTTGGCGTCGGCGCCGACCGGCTGGCTGAAATTGAAGTGGATATTGCCGTCGCCCATATGGCCGAACGGCACCGGGCGAATGCCGGGCACCAGGCGTTCGGCCGCGGCAATGCCCTCGGCGATCAGCTGCGGCACCGCGGCAATCGGCACCGAGACGTCATGCTTGATCGAGGCGCCTTCCTTCGACTGAACCTCGCTCATCTGCTCCCGGAAGGCCCACATCCGCGTGCGGTCGGAAAGCGATTCGGCAAATACCGCATTGTCGATCAGGTCCTGCTCGAAGGCGGCCTCGACGGCTGCCTGCAGCGCCCCCGGCGTCGTGCCGGCCATGCGCGAGACTTCGATCAAGGCGTACCAGGGCGAGGGCGAAGCGGTGGGGTCGGCATCGAGCATGCCGTGCCGCAGCTGCATGTCGAGCCCCAGATGCGGCATGATCTCGAAGGCATTGAGGCGCCCGCCGACCCGGGCGCGCAGCAATTCGAACAGCGGCAGCGCGGCTTCGGGCCCGGCAATGTTGACCAGGGTGGTCTCGTAGTCTTCCGGCTTGGGAAAGATCTTGAGCGTCGCCGCCGTGATGATGCCCAGCGTGCCCTCGGCGCCGACCAGCAGGTCGCGCAGGTCATAGCCGGTATTGTCCTTCTTGAGGGAATTGAGCCCCTGATAGAGCCGCCCGTCGGCCAGCACGGCCTCGACGCCCATGGTCAGCTCGCGCGCATTGCCATAGGCCAGCACATTGACGCCGCCGGCATTGGACGACAGCACCCCGCCAATGCGCGCCGAACCCTGCGAGGCCAGCCAGAGCGGGAAGATGGTATTTTCCGCTTCGGCCGCCTTGTGCGCATTTTCCAGGATCACCCCGGCCTCGGCCGTCATGGTGCCGGCGGCTTTGTCGATGGCGCGGATGCGGTCGAGCCTGCCCAGGCTGACAATGACCTCGTCGCCGCGCAGCGGCACCTGCGCACCGACCAGGCCCGTATTGCCGCCCTGCGGGATGATACCGACGGCGTGCTCACTGGCCCAGCGCAGGATGGCCTGCACCTGTTCGACCGAGCCGGGCAGGGCCACGGCGGCTGCGCCGGTATGGAAGCGCTTGCGCGGCTCCTTGAGATAATTGCCCATCTGCTCGGGCGCGCCAATCACGGCAGGCTCGCCCAGCAGGGCAGTGAGCTGGTCGACGATGCTGGCGGCAGAAAGGGACATGGGAAAACCGGAAGTTGGGCTGCGGCGCGGCGGTCGCAGCGGTGGGATATCGACAATGAACCATGCTCCCGCCGGCAGGCAAGCACCGCCTGCGCGGACACATGGCTGCCCCGCGCCAGCACCGGTAGCATGGCCGACGAATTCGGCTACGTTAATATGGGCTTTAGCGGTGCCGGCTTAAAGCTGGCGCACCATGGGGCGGGCGACAGCCCCGACCACGACCGAGACGGCGGGCCGAATGGCTTGCCCCAGAGCCGGCTTCCATGTCGGCAAGAGCAGGCAGGATCATGACGAGCTATCAGTGGCCGGACTTCTATTTTGCCCGGCATGGCGAAACCGACTGGAACCGCGAACAGCGCTACCAGGGCAGCCGTGACATTCCGCTCAACAAGACGGGGCAGTTGCAGGCCGACGCCAATGGCCTGCTGCTGCGCGACCTGCTCGAGCGCGACGGCGTCGATCCGGCCTCGCTGCGCTGGTTTGCCTCCCCGCTCAGCCGCGCTGCCGAGACCATGGACCGCATGCGCGCCGCCTTCGACGGGACGCTGCCGCCGGTCATCCATGACAAGCGGCTGATCGAGATTTCCTTCGGCAATCTCGAGGGTCGCCTGCACTCCGAAATCAACCGCGAAATGGCCCTGGCCCCGGGCGAACGCGATGCCAGCTACTGGCACTTCCGGCCCGAAGGCGGGGAGAACTACCAGGATGTGGCCGACCGTCTCCTCGATTTTGCCCAGGAACTGACCCAGCACACCGTGGTGGTCGCCCATGGTGGCGTGCTGCGCGTGCTGCGCCATTTGGTGGAGGGCACCGAGCGCGGTGAAGTGCTCAACTGGCCGCCGCCGCAGGGCGTCATCGCCCATTTCGTCGGCCATCGCATGACGCTGCATTCGGCCACCAGGACCTGGGACGCCGAGTGAGCGCGCCGAGCTTGATTGACCACTCGCCCATAGGACCCTAGAACGTCGGCAACACCGGGGTCTGCCATGTCATTCAATACCTTTGGGCATCTGTTCCGCTTCACCACCTGGGGCGAAAGCCATGGGCCGGCGCTCGGCGTGGTCGTGGACGGCTGTCCACCGGGCCTCACCCTGACGCCCGAACTGATCCAGCGCGACCTCGACCGCCGCAAGCCGGGCCAGTCCAAATATACCACGCAGCGCCGCGAGGCTGATGAGGTCAAGATCCTCTCCGGCGTGTTCGAGGATGAGCGCACCGACGGGCCGCGCACCACCGGCACGCCGATCTCGCTGCTGATCGACAATACCGACCAGCGCTCCAAGGACTATTCGGAAATCCGCGACAAATACCGGCCCGGCCACGCCGATTACACCTATGACCAGAAATACGGCATCCGCGACTATCGCGGCGGCGGTCGCACCTCGGCGCGCGAAACCGCGGCCCGCGTCGCGGCCGGCGCCATTGCCCGCCAGGTGCTGACGGGGATCACCATCCGCGCCAGCCTGGTGCAGGTCGGGCCGCACAAGATCGACTACGCCAATTTCGACTGGGACCAGGTCGACCAGAACCCCTTCTTCTGCGCCGATGCCACAGCGGCCGCGCTCTGGGCCGACTACCTCGACGGCATCCGCAAGCAGGGCAATTCGGTCGGGGCGGTGATCGAGGTGGTCGCTGAAAATGTCCCCGCCGGCTGGGGCGCGCCCATCTATGGCAAGCTCAGCGCCGACCTGGCCTCGGCCATGATGAGCATCAATGCGGTCAAGGCCGTCGAGATCGGCGCCGGCTTCGAGGCCGCCAGCCTCACCGGCATCGACAATGCCGACCAGATGCGGGCCGGGGCGGACAGACCCTATTTCCTCTCCAACCAGGCCGGCGGCATTCTGGGCGGCATTTCCAATGGCGATCCGATTGTCTGCCGCTTTGCCGTCAAGCCGACCTCCTCGATCCTGACCCCGCGCCAGACCGTGACCACGGGCAACGAGGATACCGACATCATCACCAAGGGCCGCCATGACCCCTGCGTCGGCATTCGCGCCGTGCCGGTGGGCGAGGCCATGATGGCCCTGGTCCTGGCCGACCACTACCTGCGTCACCGCGGCCAGACCGGCCGCGACGGCGCCGTGGGCTTCGAGCGCAATTAGCTTCCGGTTATAGTTGCGGTGTACGCGGCCGCGTCCGCTTCAGGGTGCGGCCGATTTTCTCGCCGGCGCGATTTTCGATGAAGATGAAGGCGCGGTTGAGCCAGCCAAAGCGTTTGCGCAGCCGCGCCACCGTCCGGGCGGCGTGGCGATTGGTGGCGATCAGCAGAAAGACCGACAGGGCCATCAGCGGCACGCCGAGCGGGACGGGCGTCGGCGCCAGGATCAGCCCGATGACGAAGACGATCAGCAGCAGCGGTGTCAGCAGATAGCTCACGGCGCAGTCCCTCAGACGAGGACGGCATTCTTCCTGAAAATTGCGACAGTTTCCGTATTGCCGTCGCCGCCGGTAATGGGCGAAGGAATCGACAGCTGATGGGCAAAGCCCTGCTCGGCCATGAAGGCGATCATTTCGGTCAGCGCGGTGGCGATGGCCTCTTCACTGCGCACAATGCCGCCCTTGCCGACATTGCGCCGGCCGACCTCGAACTGCGGCTTGAACAGGATCACCGCATCGGCGCCAGGGGCGCAGAGCGCCAGCGGCCCGGCCAGCACCTTGGTGACCGAGACGAAGCTGACATCGGAGACCAGCAGCTCGATCGGTTCGGCGATCATCTCTGCGGTCAGGTCCTTGGCATTGACGCCTTCCATGCTGACCACGCGATCGCTGCCCTTGAGCCGCTCGTGCAGTTGCCCATGGCCCACATCGACGGCATAGATGCGCCGGGCGCCACGCTCCATCAGCACCTGGGTAAAGCCGCCGGTCGAGGCGCCGATATCCACGCAGGCCTTGTCCCGGGGCTCGATGCCGCCGGCATCGAGCCCGGCCACCAGCTTGAGCGCGGCGCGCGAGACGTAATTGGCCGCCGGGTCGCTGAGCGCGACCACATCGTCCTTGCCCACCATCTGGTTCTGCTTGACGGCGGTGACGCCATTGAGCGTTACCGTGCCGCGCAGGATGGCGTCGCGGGCGCGGGCACGGCTGGGCACGAGGCCGCGCTGCTCCATGGCCAGGTCGAGGCGGATGCGCTCGCTCATCCTTCCACCAGCCGCTTGACCTTGGCGGCCGCGGTTTCCTGGTCTTCCTCATAGGCGATGGTGCCCTGGAAGCTGCCGTCGGCATTGATCAGGAAGGTCAGCGCCGTGTGGTTGACCAGGTAATAGGGATCGCCCGGTTCGCCGGCTTTCTCCGAGAATACGCCAAAGGCCGCCTTGGCATTTTCCGTCTCTTCGAGGCTGCTGGCGACGAGGCCGATAATGCTGGGGTCAAAGCCCTCGACATAGCCCTTGACCATCTCGAGGGTGTCGCGCTCGGGGTCGACCGAGACGAAGATGATGCGCAGCTGTTCAGGCGTCAGGCCGAGCTTGGCCCGGATGGCCGTGGTTTCCGCCAGCGTGGTCGGGCAGACATCGGGGCAGAAGGTATAGCCGAAAAAGATCAGGCTCGGCGTGCCCACCAGATCGTCCTGGGTAAAGGCGCCGCCTTTGGTCGAGTTCAGCGCGAATGCCTGGCCGGTAATGCCCAGCGGCCGGGCCGGAGGCTGGAACACGAACAGCGCCGTGGCGCCAGCGGCCACAAGGCCAACCAGGGTCCACAGGATAATGCGGAACGTGCGCAGGGATTTGGGAGTCGTCATGGCTGTGCTGGCCCTTCGGGCGCTAGGCGTCGAGCGGCTCGGTGCCGGTGGCGACCCCGTCGCGCGACAGCGTGATCTTTTCGATGCGGGCCTCGGCCGCCTTGAGCAGGGCCTCGCAATGGGCCTTGAGGGCCTCGCCGCGCTCATAGATGGCGATCGACTCGGCCAGCGGTGCGCGGCCCGATTCCAGCTTGCCGACGATTTCTTCCAGCTGCGCCAGGGCAGCCTCGAAGCTGAGCGTCTTCACGTCGTCATTGTCGGCCATCAGCAGAATTCCTATTCATCGAGGCGCCCGATGGCGCCGTCCATCAGCATGGCCACGTGGTGGGAAACACCGCCGGCCAGTCCCTTGAGGTCATAGCCACCTTCGAGCAGCGAGACAATGCGATTGCCGCACATGCGGTCGGCCACGTCCATCAACTTGCCCGTGAGCCAGCCATAATCGGCCGAACTCCAGTTGAGCTGGGCCAGCGGATCGCGCGCATGCGCATCAAAGCCGGCCGACAGCAGGATCAGGTCGGGGGAGAAATCGATCAGCCCGGGAATGATGCGGGTGAGATAGGCGTCGCGCATCGCTGCGCCATCACTATTCTCGTCCAGCGGCACGTTCAGTATGTTGCCGACGCCGGTTTCGCTGGGCTTGCCGGTGCCCGGAAACAGCGGCATCTGGTGGCTCGAGGCATAGAATACGTTCGGATCGGCCTTGAAGATGTCCTGCGTGCCATTGCCGTGATGCACGTCGAAATCCACGATGGCGATGCGCTCGGCGCCATATTTGCGCTGCGCCTCGCGCGCCGTGATCGCCACCGTATTGATCAGGCAGAAACCCATCGGCGTGGCGATTTCGGCATGGTGGCCGGGCGGGCGGATGGCGCAGAAGGCATTGTCGACTTCGCCCAGCAGCACCGCGTCGAGCGCATCCAGCGCGCCGCCCAGGCCAGTGGCGGCCACGGCCAGCGAATTGGCGGAAATGAAGGTGTCCGGATCGAGCTGGCCGATGCCTTCGGCGGGTCGGGCAGCGCGCAGCTTGGCCAGGTATCTGCCATCATGGACCAGTTCGGCCAGCATCAGGTCGCCGGTCGGCGCCTCGCGCCGGATCAGCTTGTCAAAGCGGCTCCGCAGCAGGGCTTCCTCGACGGCGGCAATGCGGTCGGCGCGCTCGGGATGACCCTGCGGCGTCACGTGATCGGCAAAGTTGGGCTGGCTGAGGAGCAGCGTGGTCACGCGGGGCGAGTCTCCTGTCGATTCGTCACTTCGTCTTGACGCGCCGGGGTCCGGTTGTCAAACAACGGTCGCCACACGGTCACAAGTATGAACGGATGATGAATGACAGCGGACCCGAAATCGGTCGAAGAGGCGGCGGACCTGCTGCGGGCGGGCCGGCTTTGCGCCTTTCCCACCGAGACCGTCTATGGCCTGGGCGCCGACGCGACCAATGCCGACGCCGTCTTGTCCATCTATGAGACCAAGGGCCGGCCGCGCTTCAACCCGTTGATCATCCATTGCGCCGATCTGGCCATGGCCGAGACCCTGGCCGAATTTTCGCCGCTGGCGCGCCGGCTCGCCACGCTCTGGCCTGGGCCGCTGACCCTGGTGCTGCCGGCCCGGCCGGGCAACGGCCTTGTCGATGTGGCCACGGCTGGCCTCGACAGCGTGGGCATCCGCATTCCCGACCATCCGCTGGCGCTGGCGCTGCTGGCGGCGGTCGGCCGGCCGCTGGCCGCGCCCTCGGCCAATCGCTCCGGCAAGCTCTCGCCGACCACGGCCGAGCAGGTCCGTTTCGGTTTTGCCGGCGCGGTGCCCGTGCTCGATGGGGGGCCGTGTCAGGCCGGGGTTGAATCCACCATTGTGCGGGTCGAGGGCGATCGGCTGGTGCAGCTGCGGGCGGGGGCCCTGGCGCGCAGCGAGATCGAACGGCTTCTGGGCGTGACGATTGAACTGGCCGAACAAGGCGAGGCGATCACGGCGCCCGGCATGCTGGCCAGCCACTATGCCCCCAGGGCGCTGCTGCGGCTCGATGCCGAACCGCGCGCCGGAGAGGCTTTTCTCGCCTTTGGGCCCGCGCCGGCCTTTGCCGGGCCGATGCAGAACCTGTCGCCCCGTGGCGACCTGCATGAGGCGGCGCGCAATCTGTTTGCCATGCTGCACGCGCTCGATGCGCTGGGCAAAGCCATGATCGCGGTGGCGCCGATCCCCGATACGGGCCTGGGCGAAGCCATCAACGACCGGCTGCAGCGCGCAGCGGCGCCAAGAGGCTAGGGCCGTTCAACGACGCCACCACGGGTCCGGAGCCATTCGAGCGTAGCTCTCATGGCCTTATTCGCTCAAATCGCTCCACTGGAGCGATTTGCCCTGCGGAACGCTTATAAGTCCCTCACCTTGTAGGGCTTCTGGTCGCGCATGAAGCGGGCCAGGGCTTCGAGGTCGGCGTCGCCGCCGGGGGGCAGGATGACCTTGAGATTGGCATAGAGGTCGCCGTCGCCATAAAGGCCCTTGCCCTTGAGGCGCAGCGCCTTGCCCGTATCGATGCCCGGCGGCAGGTTGAGTTCGACCGAGCCGTCCAACGTCGGCACGCGCACCTTGGCGCCCAGCACCGCTTCATAAAGCGTGATCGGCACATCGGTGCGCAGGTCGGCGCCATCGCGGCGGAACTGCTTGGACTTGCCGAAGCGGACGGTGACAAGCGCGTCGCCCGCTTCGCCCAGGCCCGCCGATCCCTGGCCCTTGAGGCGGATCTGCTGACCCTCCTCGACCTTTTCCGGCAGCTTGACCGACAGCACCTTGCCGCTGGGCATGCGCACCTGGATGGAGGCCGCCTTATGCGCATCTTCGAGGCTCACCGTGGCATTGACCACGATATCCTCGCCCTTCATGGAGCGCCCGGCGCCGGGCCCGCCCGCGGCCGCCCCGGCAAACGGATCCCACTGCGCCCCGCCGGCACCCGCGCCGCGACCGGCACCGGGACCACCGCGCGGCTGGCCGCCAAAGCCGCTCATGAATTCTTTCAGAATGTCCTCGGCGGTAAAGCCGCCCGCTGCCGTCCGGCCGCCGCGCTGCCCGCCGCCGGGGCTGAAGCCGGCAAATTTGGGGTTGCCGTCGGCGTCGATCTCGCCCCGGTCGAACTGGCCGCGCTTGTCGGCGTCATTGAGCAGATCATAGGCATTGGTCGCCTCGGCAAACTTGCCGTGCGACGCAGGATCGTCTGGATTCTGGTCGGGGTGATACTTCTTGGCCAGCTTGCGATAGGCGGACTTGATGTCCTTTTCGCTCGCTGAACGGGACACCCCAAGCACGGTATAGGGATCGCGCATTTGGTCCATTCAAGTGATGCGGGCGTTGCTTCGCCCCGGTTTCAAGTCCTATATGGCCACCGGCCTCCGGCTTGTCCAGTTTTGTGCGACAAAGAGATGAGATTGATATGCTGCAGACCCTGACGGAACGCCTGTTCGACGATGGTGATCGCACCGCGCTCGATCCGCTGGCGCTGTTCGAGGAATGGTTCGCGCTGGCCGGGGAAGCCGAGCCCAATGACCCGCACGCCATGGCCCTGGCGAGTGTCGATGCCGAGGGCATGCCCGATGTGCGCATGGTGCTGCTCAACGCCCGCGACGAGCGCGGCTTCACCTTCTTCACCAATTTCGAGAGCGCCAAGGGTACCCAGCTGCTGGCCCAGCCCAGGGCAGCCATGGTGATGCACTGGAAGTCGCTGCGCCGCCAGGTGCGGATGCGCGGCCCGGTCGAGGTGGTGACCGAGGCAGAGGCCGATGCCTATTTCGCCAGCCGGCCCAAGGGCAGCCAGATCGCCTCGTCGGCCTCGCGGCAATCGCGGGTGCTCGACAGCAAGCTGACCCTGCTCGACGCGGTGTCCATGCTGGCCACCGAGATCGATGACGGCGTGGTGCCGCGGCCGCCGCACTGGTCCGGCTTCCGCCTCGTGCCCACCAGCATCGAGTTCTGGAAGGATGGCGAGTTCCGCCTGCATGACCGGGTGCGCTTCACCCGTGACGGCGCTGGCCAGGCCTGGACCAGCGCGCGGCTCTACCCCTAGGGCGGGCTGCCATGGCCATGCAGCAGGGGCCCGGGCAGCCGGTGCCGGTGCGGTTCCGGGGCAGGCGGGGCGACCTGGCCCTCCTGCTGTTGCGCGGCTATCTGCTGCTGGTGCCCACCATCGGCCTCTATCGCTTCTGGCTGCTCACCTGGAAGCGACGCTTCTACTGGGGCCATACCGATATCGACGGCGATAGTCTGGAATATACCGGCAATGCCATGCAGCTGCTGGTCGGCTTCCTGATGGCGCTGGCGGTCTTCCTGCCGCTCTATGGCCTGCTGTTCTACCTTTCCACCCTGGCGCGCGACGCCGCCGTGCTCGGCTATGCCGGCATTGCCCTGGGCCTGTGGTTTCTCTCCGGCTATGCCATCTACCGGGCCCGCGACTTCCGCCTGTCGCGCACCCAGTGGCGCGGCATCCGCTTCGACCAGACCGGCAATGGCTGGGCCTATGGGTTGCGCCGCTTTGGCTGGAGCCTGCTGATGCTGGCCACTTTGGGCCTGGTCTATCCGCTGATGGCCACCAGCCTCTGGCGCTATCGCTATAGCCACACCTGGTATGGCGACCGCCGCTTCGGCTTTGCCGGTCGCTGGCAGCAGCTCGCCGCGCCGTTTTACCTCACCTATGCCGCCATCGCCCTGATCGGCGGCGCCGGCGCGGCCCTCGCCATCGGCATGGGCGCGGTGCCGGATGGCGGGCCGGTCGATCCGCTGGCCTATCTGCCGCTGGCGGCCGCCGCCCTGCTGATCGTGCCGCTGGCGCTGCGCTACCAGGCGCGCCAGCTCAGCCTGCTTTATTCTTCCGTCCGGCTGGGCGATGCGGTGCTGACGGTGCGGCTGCGCGGCCGCGCGCTGGCCTGGCAATATCTGCTCTGCGCCCTGGCGCTGCTCGTCGTTTTTGCCGCCCTGGCCCTGGGCGGGGTCATCGTGCTGGGCCTGGTCGCCCGCGAGGCCTTTGCCGGCGGCGGCTTTGACGCCGACATCTTCTTCCAGCAGATGCAGGGGAGCCTGCTCACCCTGGGCGCCATCATCACCGGCTACCTGCTGCTGCTGGGCGCCTTCACCTGGATCACCGAACTGTTCATCGGCCTGGGCCTGTGGCGGCTGCTGGCCAACGGCGCCAGCATTGCCGGCATCGACAGCCTGCGCACCGTGCGTGCCCGCGCCGAGGACAAGGCCCTGGCCGGCGAGGGCCTGGCCGATGCGCTCAATGTGGGGGACTACTGATGCCCGTGCTGGCGCGCTATTACGACGGCAAGGTCGCGGCGGTGCGACCCGTGCACCTGCATTACCTGGCTGAATATGACACCGGCGCGCTGCTGATCAGGGACGCCGTCGATGGCCGCGAGGTGGCGCGCTGGGCCGCCCACGACCTCTATCAGCGCCATGGCCGCGACGACCAGCTGCGCCTTGCCGCCACCGGCCAGCCCGATGGCGCCCAGGTGGTGGTCGAAGGCGCCGACACCATTGCCCGCATTCGCGCCACCCTGCCGGCGCTGCAGACCCGCCGGCGGCGCGAGGCCGGGCGCCAGCTGCGCCTGGCGGTCATGGCCACCCTGGCGCTGGCGGCGGTGATCCTGGCCTATCTGTTCGGCGTGCCGCTGCTGGCCAGCCGCATCGTGGCTCTGGTGCCGCCGGCCTGGGAGCAGCGTCTGGGCGCCACGCTTGCCGAGCAGATGGCATCCAGCCTGGGCGGGCTCGAGCTCTGCGATCCCGATCCCGACAGTCTGGCCAACCGTGCGCTGGCCCGCTTCGGTCAGGCGGCGCTGGCGGGCAGCGACACGCCCTTCACGCTGACCATCAATATCGCCCGCTCCGAGGTCCCCAATGCCTTCGCCCTGCCGGGCGGGCAGGTCTATTTCCTCTCGGCGCTGCTCGACCAGGCCCGGACCGAGGACGAGTTCGCCGGCGTGCTGGCTCATGAGATCGGCCATGTCGCCCATCGCCACGGCATGGAGCAGCTGCTCTCCTCGGCCGGCACCGGCGCGCTGATCGGCTTCATCCTGGGCGACATGACCGGGATTTCCGTGGCGGCGGGCCTGGGCGCCACCATCATCGATACCCGCTTTTCCCGGCAGGCCGAACGCCAGGCCGACGTCTTTGCCGCCCAGGTTGCCCAGCGCCTCGATTTCGAGCCGGCCGGCCTCGCCGATCTGCTCGACCGCGTCGGCCGCGACGATGATTTCGCCCGCGCCCTGGCCCTGCTCAGCAGCCATCCGCTGACCGCTGACCGCAAGGCGGCGCTCGACCGGCTGAGCCTTGGACGACCCACCGGCCTTGCGCGGCCCTTCAGCCTGGCCGAGTGGCTGGCCATCAAGACCATGTGCGGCGGCGACCTCGGGCGGCGCAGCACCCCCATCGAGCTCGATAAAACACCGGGGAAATGACCGCGGGCGGTCAAATCTTCAAATTCGGGCAAGAACTTGCCGCTATGTCTGGGCCCATCCAAGCAATGGCGGCACCATGCGCATACTGATCCGGACATCGCGATGGGCCATCTGGGCGCGCCGACTGGGCAGCGTCGCGGTGCCGCTTGTCGTCCTGTCGGTGCTGCTGCACCGGCTGCGCCTGATTGGCAGCGAGGCCTTCGTCAATGCCGCGCTGGGGGGCGCCCTGGTCGCCGGCCTCGCCGTGCTGACCGGCATCATCGCCCTGGCTCGGCTGTGGCAGACGGGTGATCGCGGCTGGGGCAGTTCGCTGCTCGGCCTGTTGCTCGGCCTGCTCTGCCTGGTCCCCTATGCCTGGTATGGCAGCCTGGCGCTCACCTATCCGCCGGTCACCGACCTCGCCACCACCGCCCGCGACGGGCTGCCGCTGGTCTTCGAGCCCGGCACGGTCTCCATGCCGCCGCCGCTGCTGCTGACCCGGCAACAGGCCGAAACCCTGTTTCCCAGCGCCGAGACCCGTATCTATCCGCTGAGCCAGGCGCAGGTCTTCGCTTTGGTCGAACAGCTGGTGGCCGATGCCGGCTGGGACGTGCGCCGTGTCCGGGCGCCCGATGCGGCCTTCGATCCGGCGCTGCTCAATGCCCAGATCGTGACGCTGCCCGGCTGGCGCGACGAGGTGGTACTGCGCGTTACCGGGGACGAGGCCAGCGCCGTGGTCGACATGCGCTCGGCCTCGCTGCATGCCCCGCACGATTTCGGCGCCAATGGCCGCCGCATCGAGCGTTTCCTGGCCGATCTCGATACCGCCGTGACCGTGCTGCTGCGCGACAATCCCAATATCAACCAGCCCGAAATCGAGCCGGATGCCGGCGCCGCCATCGAGGCCGACGCGCCGCCGGTAGAGTAGGGCGCCGGTCCTGGTCTGGATCGTTTCACATCTTGCCTGATGCAGGGCCCTTGCGCCTCCCTCCCCTTGAGGGGAGGGGGCGATGGAGCCGGGGCAAGTCAAACATGAAACGATCTAGGCTTTCGGCGCCGGGCCGAGCCGCACGCCGAAGATGCCGCGGCGCAGGCTGAGCCGGCCGAGGCCCGCCAGATATTCCACATGCGCCGTGATGGTCATGCTGGCCGCCCGCCGTACCAGCCGGTTTTGCCGCGGATAGATGGCGTCCACGATGGCCCGCACGCTGCGCGCGCCGGCCGCCACCGCGGCGACCACCTGCTCATTGCGCTGCTGCCGATGCGCCTTGAGCGCTGCGGCAAAGGCCGGCCCGTTTTCGATCGGCCCGCCATGGGCCGGTACATAAAGCTGCTGGGGCAGGGCGATGACCTTGTCCAGCGATGCCAGGTAATCTTCCATCGAGCCATCGGGCACCGAGACCAGGGTCGAGTTCCAGCCCATGACGTGATCGCCACTGAGCAGCACGTCGCCGAAGCCGAAGGCCAGGTGATTGGCGCAATGACCGGGCGTGGTGTGGACGCAGAGGCTGACATCGCCCGCGGCGATGGTTTCGCCATCGACCAGCGTGCGGTCGGGCACCAGGTCCCAGTCGCAGGCGCGCACCAGGGCGTTGCGCTCGAATCGGTGCAGCGGCCGCGACAGCCGGTGCGGCCCGCCAAACCAGATCGGCACGCCGAATTCCCGGCCCAGCCGCGCCGCCGCCGCGCTGTGATCGCGATGGGTATGGGTGAGAATGATGGTTTCGAGCCGCCGCCCGGCCATGGCTCGTCGCAGGGCGTCGAGATGGGTCGGATCATCCGGCCCCGGATCGAGCAAAGCCAGCCGCTCGTGGCCAATGAGAAAGCTGTTGGTGCCAGTAAAGGTATAGGCGCTGGCATTGGGGGCGGTCACCCGCACCAGCCCGGGCGCCACCGGCACGGCCGTCCCCGTCTGCGGCTCAAATTGGCGATTGAAGGCGATCGGTGCGGCCATTGCGCTCTCGGGAACTGCAGATTATGAAGTGACAATACGAATTGGTGAGCGTCCCGGCACAGGGATGCCGGTTCCGGTAATGCATGGAAGGTAAGAAATGGCCGTCACTTTGACCACGCCCAACACGCTGCTTGGCCTTTATCAGCCCAAGGGTGACACTGCCAAGCTGGCGTCCAATCTGGTCACCGTCGTGCTCGGCACGCTGCTGATCACCCTCTGTGCCAAGATCAACGTGCCGGTCTGGCCGGTGCCGGTGACCCTGCAGGGCTTTGCCATTGCTGCCCTCGCCGCTGCCTTCGGCATGCGCATCGGCGTTGCCACGGTCGGCCTCTACCTGCTCGAAGGCGCCATGGGCCTGCCCGTCTTTGCCACCGGCGGTGGCCTGGTCTATCTCGTCGGCCCCACCGGCGGCTTCCTGCTCGGCTTTGTCGCCCTGGCCGCCATTGTCGGCTATGCCGCCGATCGCGGCGCCTCCGACAAGCCGCTGGCGCTGTTCGGCGCCATGCTGGTGGGCGATGCGGTCATGTTCGTGCTCGGCTTTGCCTGGCTCGCGCTGATGGCCGGCCAGGCTGGCTGGATCGACCAGGCCAATGTGCTTGGCTCCGCCTTTGCCAAGGCCGTGCAGCCCTTCATCATCTGGGACATTCTCAAGATGGCTTTGGCTGCCCTCACCGTTACCGGTGCCTGGAAGCTGATCGCCAAGCGCTAGACGCTGGACGACATTTTCAACGAAAGCCGGCCCCCGCGGCCGGCTTTCTGTTTTTGCGAGTATGCATGGCCGTCACCCCCTGGACTCTGCTCGATACGGCCACGGTGCCCGGCGGCGAAGGCGATCTGCGCCTGATGCGGCGCGGAAGCGAATTCTGCATCATGACCGGCTCGACCGCCCTGATGAACAGCCGCATGAGCGGCTCGGAAGAGGCGCTGGCCAGCCTGAGCTGGGACGCCATCAAGACGCACAAGCAACCCCATATGCTGATCGGTGGCCTGGGCATGGGCTTTACCCTGCGCGCGGCGCTCGCCATCCTGCCCGCCGATGCCCGCATCACCGTGGCCGAACTGGTGCCCGCCGTGGTCGCCTGGGCGCGCGGCCCCATGGCCGATGTGTTCGGTACCAGCCTCGATGATCCCCGCGTCACCATCCGGGAGGGCGATGTCGGCGCCCTGCTGGCCGGCGAGAACCGCTATGATGCCATCCTGCTCGATGTCGACAATGGCCCCGAGGGGCTGACGCGCGATTCCAACCAGCAGCTCTACAGCGTCAAGAGCCTGCGCCGCACCATGACCACCCTGCGCCCCGGCGGCGTGCTGGCCGTCTGGTCCTCCCATACCAGCGCGCCCTTCACCAAGCGCCTGGCCACGGCCGGCTTTGCCGTCAAGGAAGAAAAGGTCCGGGCCCGCGGCAACAAGGGCGGCGAGCGCCATCATATCTGGCTGGCGCGCAAGCCCACGGCCAAACCCCAGACTCCGTCCGGCCCCGCCGCGGCTTGACGCTGGCGCGATTCTTCCCACTATCTGCCTGCTCTGCCGCAGGAACAGTGCCGCCATGAGCGATCTGAAGACTCCCGGTTTCGTCAGTGCGCAGACGGTGGCCGAACGCGCCGGCGTGTCGCGCTCGGCCGTGTCGCGCACCTTTACCGCCGGGGCCAGCGTGTCCGAGGCGACGCGCCGCAAGGTGCTCGAGGCCGCCGACGCGCTGGGCTATCACGTCAACCATCTGGCGCGCGGCCTGCGCGAGCGCAGCAATATTGTCTGCCTCGTGGTCTCCAACATGACCACGCCGATTCGCGCCCGCATGGTCGACGTCATGACCCGCAAGCTGCAGGCCGTCGGCAAGATCACCATGGTGATCAATACCGAAACTGACACCGCCAGCGTCTCGACGGCCCTGCGCCAGACGCTGAACTACCGCGCCGACGCCACCGTCGTGCTCTCGGGCACGCCCTCGGCCTCGCTGATCGAAACGTGCCTCGCCAATGGCCAGCAGGTGGTGCTGATCAACCGCGACGAGCAGCTCAGCGGCTCGAGCAATCTGGGCGTCGACAATGCCATGGCCGCGCGTGAGGCGTTTTTCCTGCTGCGCCGGGCCGGCTGTCAGCGGCTGGGCCTGATCAGCTCCACCGCCCGTACCGCCAGCCTGGCCGAGCGCGAAACCGTGTTCCTCGCCGCCGCAGCAGCAGCAGGGGTCGAGGTGGCGCTGACCCGGGCCGGGCCCACCGTCTACGAGTCGGGGGCCGAGGCGGCGCGGCTGGTCTTCGGCCGCTCCAATAGTCCGGACGGGGTCTTTTGCGTCACCGACCTGCTGGCGCTCGGCTTCATGGATGTGGCGCGCGACGAATTCGGCCTGCGCATCCCCCAGGACCTGTGCATTGTCGGCTTTGACGACATCGAACAGGCCGGCTGGGCAGCCTATCGGCTGACCACTTTTTCCCAGCCGCTCGAGGCCATGGCCGACCAGGTCGTGCAACTGATCTTGCACCCGCAAACCGCCAGTTCCCGGCGACTTGTCTTCGAGCCGGTCCCGGTCTGGCGCAGAACGGTGCGGCCATCTGCGCAGTGATGTGCAAATCTTGCACAGCTGCGCAATGCAGAAATTGTCATCAAAGCGTTATGCTGCGCCCCTAATGAAGCTCCCAGAATTGTTGGCTGGTGCACTTGTGTGCAGCTGCCATCCGGTGTTTTCTGGCTGCATTGCGACGCAGGCTGGTGAACCCCGACAAAGATTGGGAATGCCTGCCGATTGCTGCCGCAATCTGGGGAGGAGCCCCATGAGGTGGGCGCGTCGGGACCGGTCCCGGCACGCCATGTGATCGTCCGATCCCGCATCGCCTCCGCGACCGGTGAGACAGCGCCGTGGTCCCGCCCGGGATCGCCTAGATGGGAGAATATGATGAAACGTCGTGCTTTTATGATCTCGGTTGCTGGCACCGCCGCCGGCATGCTGATCCTGCCCAAGCTGAGCTTTGCTGCCGAAGGCACCATTGACTGGTACACCTCCTCGGACAGCAACATCCTCGACTTCTGGACCAATGTGGTTGCCCCCAAGTTCCAGGCCGCCAATCCCGGTATCACGCTGAACCTGATCGACGCCGGTGACGGCGCGGGCCAGGATGCCATCGCCGAGCGCGCCATGGCCGCCATGCAGACCAATACCGATCCGCAGGCTGACTATTTCGAAACTGGCAACCCGATGACGCCAAAGGGCGCCCTGGAAGCCGGCCTCTATGTCAATCTCAAGGACAGCCTGTCGAACTGGTCGCGTGTCAATCCGCTGGCCATCGAAACCGACTTCGCCGTGCCCTATCGCGGCAGCCAGGTGCTGCTGGCCTATGACACCACCAAGCTGGCCGCGGCCGACGCGCCCAAGACTTTTGCCGACCTCGTCACCTGGATCAAGGCCAATCCAGGCCAGTTCATCTATAACCGTCCCGACAAGGGCGGCTCGGGCGGAAACTTCGTCCGTCGCGCCATCCACGAGGCCAATGGCCGCGATCCCGGCGCCTTCACGCTGGACAACTTCACGCCCGAATATGCCGAAAAGACCCTGGCCCCGGCCTGGGAAATCCTCAATGACATCGCGCCTTCGCTGTTCGACAACGGCGCCTATACGTCGGGCAATACCCAGTCGGTCCAGCTGCTCGGCCAGTCGGCCGTGACCATGATCCCGGCCTGGTCCGACCAGGCGCTGCAGGGCATTGCCACCGGCGTGCTGCCCGAGACCACCGGTCTCGTCCAGCTCACCGACCTGGCGCTGGCCGGCGGCTTCTCGCGCGGCATCGTGCTGGCCAACGGCGCCAACCGTGACGCGGCCATCAAGCTCGCCGATTTCGTCCTCACCGAAGAAATCCAGGGCGCCATCATCGTCGAGCTCGGCGGCTTCCCCGGCGTGTCCTGGGACTATGTCTCCGAAGAGCTGCGCACCAAGTACAAGGACATCGTTCCCGCCACCATCCCGACCTTCCCGGGCGGCGACTGGGATGCGGCGATCAGCGATGGCTGGTACCGCAATGTTGCGCCAAACGTCGATCGCAACGCCTGATCATGAGCGCCAGACCCGTTTCCGGGGTCCAGCAGGGCAGGGGGCTTACCGGCCTCCTGCTCGTCGCTGTTCCTGTCCTGCTGTTTGCCTGGATGACCATCTGGCCGATCCTGTCGGGCCTCGCCAAGGCGTTTACGCCGGCGCAGGCAGACGGTTCGCGCCCGGTTTCGGCCGACAATTTCGTCACCTTCTTTTCCGATCCCTACAGCCTCGCCAATCTGGGCGTGACGCTGTGGACCTGTTTCATCACGCTGGGCCTGCTGCTGGTCATCTGTATTCCGCTGGCGCTGTACCTGCGCTTCGCGCAGGGCCGGCTGGCCACCTATGTGCAGACCATGGCCATGTTCCCCATGTTCGTGCCCTCGATCATCCTGGCGTTTGCCTTCATTCGCGTGCTCGGTCCCAATGGCACGGTTGACCTGCTGCTTAATGCCGTCGGCCTGGCCAAGATCCGCTCGCCCTACCTCACGCCCTGGGGGCCGGTCATCGGCCTGGTCTGGGACAATATTCCGCTGACCGTGCTGATCCTCGTCTCGGGCCTGGGCGCGGTGTCCAACCAGGCTGTCGAGGCGGCGCGCGACGTTGGCGCCAGGCGGCTTGCCCTGTTCTGGTACATCATCCTGCCGCGCATGTGGACCTCGGTGGCGGTGGTGGTCTCCTTCACCATGCTGGGGCTCTTTTCCTCCTTCACGCTGCCCTATGTGCTGGGGCCGGCCTCGCCCGAAATGATGGGGCCATTCATGCAGCGCACCTTCCGCGACCTGCGCGATCCCGAAATGGCCCTGACCCAGGCGACCGTCACCATGCTGTTCTGCATTGCCTTTGGCCTGTTCTATGTCCGGGCCGTTGCCCGCAACCGGGGAAAGTGACCATGGCCCCTCTCACCGCCCCCAAGCGCCGTACCGACTGGATCGGCATCGCCTTCGCCCTGACCCTGACCGTGGTGATCGTCATCCCCATGGTCGTGGTGATGCTCTGGTCGGTCTCCAATGTCTGGCGCTTTCCCTCGGTGCTGCCGCAGGAATTCGGCTTCAAGTTCTGGCAGATCACCTTGGCCCGCGCCGATGTATGGAGCGCCCTGACCATGTCGCTGACTCTGTCTGCGGTGGTGACGGGCCTTTCCGCCCTGATCTGCCTGCCGGCGGCCTATGCCTTTGCCCGCATGGACTTTCCCGGCCGCGACGTGATGTTCTTTTCCTTCCTGGCCGGGCAGGCCTTTCCCAAGTTCGGCCTGCTGGTGGCCATTGCCGTCATCTTCCTGCAGCTCAACCTCATCGGCACCTTCTGGGGCGTGGTGCTGATCCAGCTGGTGGGCACGCTGCTGTTCATGATCTGGATTCCGGTGGCCGCCTTCCAGGCTGTCGACCGGCGCATGGAAGAGGCCGCCCGCGATGCCGGCGCCCGTCCGCTGCGCGTTTTCTGGTCGATCACCCTGCCGCAGGCGGCCCCCACGATCGGCGCGGCCGTGCTGCTCAGCTTTGTCGGCACCTTCTATGAAACCGAAGGCGCCTGGCTGATCGGCGCGCCGCAGATCCGCACCATGCCGGTGCTGATGATCTCCTTCATCAACAACCAGCCCGTCATCCAATATGCAGCCGTGCTCTCGGTGCTGCTCTGGATCCCCTCGCTGATCGCCCTCGTCTTTACCCGCCGCGTCGTCAATTCGGGTAGCTTCGCCCGCGGCTTTGGAGCCTGATAGCCATGTCGAACCTGTCCATTTCCAACGTCTCCAAGCTGTTCTCCACCACCCTGGCCGTCGACAATTTCTCGCTCGACGTCGCTGATGGCGAACTGGTCTGCCTGCTCGGACCCTCGGGCTCCGGCAAATCCACTTTGTTGCGCATGGTCGGCGGCTTCGAGCAGCCCAGCGGGGGCTCCATCCGCATCGATGGCGAGGAGGTGATGCACCTGCCACCCGAGCGGCGCCCCACGGGCATGGTGTTTCAGAGCCATGCGCTGTGGACGCATATGAACGTCTTCAACAATCTCGCCTTCGGCCTCAAGCTGCGCCGTCTGCCGCGCGAGGAGATCCGCCACAAGGTCGAGGCCGTGCTCGACCTTGTGGGCCTGGCGGGCTATGGTACGAGGGGTGTCACCCAGCTCTCGGGCGGCCAGCAGCAGCGCGTCGCCCTGGCCCGCTCGCTGGTGCTCGAGCCCAAGATCCTGCTGCTCGACGAGCCCTTTGCCAGCCTGGACCAGCACCTGCGCGAACGCCTGCGCGAGGAAGTGCGCGACATCCAGCAGCGCCTCAAGATCACTACCCTCTTCGTGACGCATGGCCAGGACGAGGCGCTCTCCATGGCCGACCGCGTCGTCGTCATGCGCGACGGCCGCACCGAGCAGATCGACCGGCCCGACGTGGTCTATCGCGCCCCGCTGACACCCTTCGTCGCCGGCTTCATCGGCTCGATGAATACGCTCGAGGGCACGGTGACAGACGGCGTCTTCACCACCGCCAATTTCTCCGTGCCCCTGCCCATCAGCAATGGCAAGGCCACGCTCTGCGTACGGCCCGAGGCACTCGAGCTCCGCGTTGCGCCCCGGGGCGGGCATGGCAAGGTGCATCGCGTCACCGACTATGGCACCCATGGCCTGGTCGATCTGGCGCTGCATGACGGCACGCGCATCAAGGCCATGGTGTCCCATCCCGACCTGTTCCAGCTTGGCCAGGACGTGACCCTGCACCCCAAGGCCATGGCCGCCTATCGCAATGACATCCTGGTGCATCGCACCGCCGCCAGTGACGGCCAGGTGCGGCAGCCGGAACGGCAGGACGCCTGACTGGTCAGACTGTCCCGCCAGCCTCCCTTCCATTTCGAGAGTAACCTCCCCGATGCACGACCCCGTCTATGTTGAGCGCCATGGCCACCGCACCTGGCTGAAATGGCATCGTGGCCGCCGGCGCAGTACTGACCCGGTCTTTACCGGCCAGCGTATCCTCGAGGGTATGGAAGCGGGGGCTTCCGTCGAGGTCGATCTGGTCGTCACCGCTGACAGGGGCTTTGCCGTCCTGCACAATCTTGAACTCTCGGCAGAAACCACCGGCGCGGGCCTGGTGGCGCAAACCCGCGACGCCGTGCTGCGCCAGCTGCAGCTGCGCGACAATGCAGGGACGCCCATCCCCGACAAGGTGATGCTGCTGGACGATCTATGCGCGCTGATGGTCTCGGGGAGCCTGCATCCCGAGGCTTTGCTGCAGCTCGACTACAAGGAGGATGACACGGTGCTCGATGCCGTGGCGCTGGCCAATTTCGCCCGGGCCACGACGCCGGTGGCGGGTAGCCTGATCCTTTCCTCGGGCAATGCCAGGGCCATCGCCATGCTGGCGGCCGAAGTCCCCGGCATGCGCATCGGCTTTGACGCCAGCGACGAGGCCCGCGTCAATGCGGCCCGCGCCAGTGGCGGACATGCTGACTTCGTCGCCTGGATTCTGGCGACGGCGCCCGATGCCGACCTGATCTATCTCTATTGGGAAATTCCCCTGCTGTTTGCCGAAGACGGCTATGACATTATCGCCGCCCTGCACGCTGCCGGCAAACGCATCGATGCCTGGACGATCCGCCAGATAAATCCCGAAACGCTGACCCAGGTCGAGCGCCTGCTGGCCCTCAAGGTCGACCAAATTACCACCGACGATCCGGAGAGCCTGGCTCAGGCGCTACACGCATGACGACTTCTTATGACGACATCCTGGCCCATACTGTTGCCGTGGCCCGCCGCGCCGGTGTGCTCACGCAAGGCTATTTCAAGCGCTTTCGCGAGCTCGAGATCGGGGTCAAGGGTCCGGGCGATTTCGTCTCGGATGCCGACCGCGAATCCGAGCAGCTGATCCGCGCCGAACTGCTCGGCGCCTATCCGGACTGGAGCTTTACCGGGGAAGAGTTCGCCCCTGTCGAAGGCAGCGACCGCGAGCATCGCTGGCTGGTCGACCCCATCGATGGCACCACCAATTTCCTCAACGGGCTGGATTACACCATCACCATCGCCCTGCGGCGCGGCAATGAAACCGTCTGCGGGCTGATCTATAATCCGGTGACCGACGAGATGTTCACCGCCATCAAGGGCAAGGGCGCCTGGCTCAATGGCGCGCCGATGCGCGTCAGCGCCAGTACCGACGTGGCCATGATGTGCGTGGGCACCGGCCTGCCGACGCCCAACCTGTCGCTCTATCCGGGTGCCTATCAGCGCCTCGACGCCATCCGCGCGCCCATCGGCGCCGTGCGTATTGTCGGCAGCGCCGCTCTGTCCTGCGCCTTCGTCGCCTGCGGCCGGCTGACCGGCTATTACGAGGAAACCGGCTTCGTCGACACGGCCGGGGGTATCCTGATGGTTGAAGAGGCCGGCGGCGTGGTGACGGACTGGTGGGGCCGCGGCGCCGAGCATTTCGAGCGCAGTGGCGTCCTGCTGGTCGCCAACCAGGCCACCCACGCCTTTCTGCGGCCCCATCTCGACTCCGTCCCGCCGAAAAATCCGGCCTGATCGCCAGAGGCAACGGGCCGGGCGCCCGACGGCCAGCGAGCCGCCCAGGAATGCCCGGCGCTACGCGATCGGCAGTAAAAAGCCCGACCTCGCAAGAGGCCGGGCTGATTGGTCGGAGTAGAGTGATTCGAACACTCGACCCCCTGCTCCCGAAGCAGGTGCGCTACCAGGCTGCGCTATACTCCGTCAGGTGCCGCGATCTCGGGGCTGGTCTGGCTGGCAGCGGGCCGCAAAGCCCGCCATGCCGATCGCGACGGCGGGCGTTATAGCCCCGCTGGCGGCGCCGTTCAAGCGCCTGCAAAAGCCTTTTTGTCAACGCGCGGACCATGTTGCGAACCGGGGGCAAACCGTGTACGAACCGCGCCAGTTGGGGCGTCGCCAAGTGGTAAGGCACCGGTTTTTGGTATCGGCATCCCTAGGTTCGAATCCTAGCGCCCCAGCCAGCTTGCAGAGTTTCCCGTGTAATCCCCTGGTTCCCGCGTTTCTAGTCCCCTGCGCTCAGCGCGCCAGGAGGTGGGAGTCGCAGCACTGGGGTGCATGCCTGTGGTACACAGGTGGCAACATGGGGCGCGGCCCACATCTTTGTCGGCGAGGTGCTGTCTATACTGGCAGCGACGGCTGCCGAATCATTTCGCAGTTCACTTGCGAATCTCTCATGTCAAGGTGAACCTGAAAACCAAGGACGTTGCCATTGCGCGCCGTCTGGTGGCGCCACTCGCTGCGCGTGCAGCGGAGGTCTTCATGGGTGATGCAGGGCAGATCGACAAAGTGCAACTCGCGGGTATCTTCAAGTCGGTGCTTCTGGAGCATCAGGCAAAGCTTGGTCTGCTGGCCAATATCGAGCGCGACCGACCTACCGTCGAGCGCTCGGTGCTGCTCGAAGACGAACCCGCCCAAGGGGTTGCCTATACGCTGCTCGCGGAACAGGGCGTCGAAGCACGCCTTGAAACGGCTTGGCAGAAGCGGTTGATGAGTGAGGGGCATGGCGACGGTTTTCTCATCAAGGTGATCGAGCATCTTGAACGGCTGCGAGACGACCGCTGACATCGCTGCAGCTGACGAGCTAGGGAAGCTGTATGACGCGGTCAGAGAGTGCCGTACCAACTCCCACCGCACTCGCGGCGAAATACCGTCAATTTTGGCCAGCGCGCACCATCTTCATAGGCGCGCTGGCCAGACAGAAAGCCCAGGAATTATAGCTTTACCCCGACGCTCGCCAGAAAGCTGTCGATACGGTTGTCAACCTCGTCCTTTGTCTCGGCCCACTCTGGGACCGACTGCAGGAGATTGTCGTGCCAGGCCATAAGGTTCGGATAGTCCCGGAGGGGAGGCCTCGAACGATCAATCTGGGAGAAGGGCCCCGCAATATCGAAATCAGCAAGGGTCAGAGCTTGACCAACAATGAACTTGCGGCCCTCAAGATGCTGGTCGAGCACCTTCGCTGCGGCGCGCATCTTGCGCTCGGCGAACGCGATAACGGCCTCGTCCTGCGGCAGGCCCATGACCGTCTTCCCGAGCCGCTCATCGAAGAGGGTGGTTGCGAAGATACGCCATTGCTCGCCCGACCAGAACATCCACTGGAGGACCTCAAAGCGTTCACTCTCCGTGGCGCCGAGCAGTGGTGAGTTTACCTTGTTGGCCAGGTATAAATTGATGGCGGCCGCTTCATAGAGGATGAAATTTCCGTCTTCCAAAACCGGCGTCAAGCCATGTGGATTGAAGCGCGATTTGAAATCGTCGGTCTGGCTTTCGCCCTTGAACAGATCGACCTTCACGCGTTCGATTTCAATGCCCATGATCTTTGCCGCGGTGGTCACGCGCCGCAAACTGCCCGAACCGGGATCGCCGTAAATCTTGATCGTCATGACTGCTCCTTTGGTTGTTTTGAGTAGTGGGCCACACCAAGGCGTGGCCATGTGGGGTCAAACCTGACCCATGCCGCCGTCGACACTGAGCTCGGTTCCGGCAACGAAACTGCTTTCATCTGAGGCGAGGAATAGAGCCGCGTTGGCCACTTCCTCGGCACGTCCCATCCGACCCAACGGAATTACGGAGGCGAATGCCGTCCGGATGGCGTCCGCGCCTTCCTTGGAATCGGCTTGGCTATCGATGATCGGCGTGTCGATCGGGCCAGGGCTCAACGTGTTGACTCGAACCCCGCTTGCCTTGAGTTCTGCGGTCCAAGTTCGGGCGAAGGATCGCAGCGACGCCTTGGTGGCGCTATAGGTGCTGTATCCAGGAAGCCCCATATAGCTGGCCGCAGAACCGACGAGGATGATGGACCCGCCAGCTGCCATCAGAGGCAGCGCCTTTTGCGCAGTGAACATGGTGCCGCGCACATTGAGATTGAACGTCTTGTCGAAGCTCGCCTCGCTGATATCGCCGAATGGTACCGGGTCCACGAGACCGGCACTTGCCACCAGGATATCAAGCTTCCCCTTTGCCGACGCCACGGCACGGAAAAGCGTGTCGAGATCCGAGAGATTGGTGGAGTCCGCACGGACAGCAGTGATGTCACCCCCGATTGCCGCTACCGCCTTGTCCAGGTCCACCTGCTTGCGGCCCGTGATGAAGACCGAAGCGCCTTCCTGCACAAACCGCTGAGCTGTTGCCAGCCCGATACCGCTCGTGCCGCCAGTCACGACGGCAACCTTTCCTTCAAGCCTACCCATCATCGTCATCCAGAATTAAATCGGCACAGGACGCTTCCAAACGGAGCGTTCGTTCGACCGTTGCCTGAATATAGACTTCTGCGAAGGCTGGATTAGTCGACGCTTTTGTATATCATTCATGCTTTTGAGGAATGAATTTCCCGTGGACCGCTTTACCCTGATGCTGTCGTTTACAAGGGCCGTCGAGACCGGCAGTTTCACGGCTGTGGCCCGTGAAATGGGCGTTGGGCAGCCGGCCGTCAGCCGAAATATCGCGGCGCTGGAAAAGCATCTCGGTGCACGCCTCATGCAGCGGTCGACGCGCAAACTCAGTCTGACGCCGGAAGGCGAACGTTTTTACCAGGAAGCGCGTGCCGTACTCGACGGACTGAACGAGGCGGAGGCGAATGCCCGCGGCGAAGACCGCCCGAGTGGACTGGTGCGGGTGGCCTGCGCAACCTCACTCGGCAGCCAGGTCATTCTTCCCTGGTTTGGCGAATTGTTGGAACGCTATACCGAGTTGGAGATGGACCTCCAGATCGGCGACCAGTACGTCGACCTTATTGGCGAAGGTGTCGACATAGCCATCCGCATCGGGACCCTCCGTGACAGCGCCATGCGGGCCAGGCGGATCGGCAGTTCTGTTAGAGTGTGCGTTGCCAGCGCCGGATATCTCGAGAAATGGGGCGAGCCGAAAGTCCCGCACGACCTCAAAGATCACGCCTGTATTGTCTACACGCTTCTGACCACAGGAGCGTGGTCATTCCGCAGCGGAGACATCGCGGTCACTGGACGCCTAAAGGTGAATTCCATCGACGCCGTATATCGGGCAGTGCATGACGGGCTCGGGATCGGTTATGGCCCGTACTGGCTTTTCGAAGATGCCATACGGGACGGATCCGTCCGGGTGGTTCTCGCAGATCATCTAGGCGAGCCCACGCCGATCAACATCCTCTATTCAGCGAAACGGCTCCTGCCACGGCGCGTGAGCATGGTTATGGATTTTATCGCTGAGAAGTTCTCCAACGAGCCAGCTCTGAACGCGCCACAATTCCGCGAGAACACCGCGGGTGGGAAAACCGTCGGTGCATAAATCAATATTAACGCACCGGAAAACTACCCTGCAATCCCGGTAACCTATGAAGTGCAGAAGTCTGCTGCGTATCTGGTTATGCCTGCTATAGACCGTCACACACCAGAACCTGCCAGCCCGCTCCCCACCCCGGTATCGCCATTGACTCGATGTGAGCGGACCGACTGCTTTCAGGAAGTCCGAGAGGCTGGCTGAACGGCCGATATGGGGCGCGTTCCTGCCTGGCAGCAGACGACCCCATTCCGGCCCTCCAGGTTTTTGACTGCAGCTCCCGACAGCGGACATAGCCGAGATATCAGAATACAGGCCCGCCAAAGACGCTGCCGCGCCAGGGTCTCAATAGACTGTCCAGTGTCCCGTTCCGCTTATATTCAAGCTGTAGACGTCGATTGTGACGCCGGAATAGCCTCAGAATGCGTAATTGCGCCGGGTGAGTTAGCAGGAACCAGGCTTGCCAATGTTATGCTTGCGAGCTGCTCAATGATCAGCCCTTGAGCTTTTGTCAGGGTGTCGGCCAATGCCAGGTTGACGGCCTGCTCAACCTTGCAACCCGATTTTTCGTTTCGGCTGCCGATAGCGAACAGACCTGGCTGTCCCAAAGCACGGTAGACGTCGAGCAGAGTTATGTCGGTCAACGGCTTAACCAAGGTCCACCCACCACCATGTCCCTTTTCAGACCGGACGTACCCAGCCTCCCGCAAACCGGCCATGGTGCGACGAAACACAGCTGCGTTTGTCCCCATCGCTTTAGCCATCAGCTCTGATGTCTGGGGAGTGGTGACCTGACCCAGATGCAGCAGCACGTGCAAGACGCCTGACAGGCGGGTATCCTTGTTCATCTCCGACTCCGCTCGCTCCATGCTGCTCTCAGCAGTTGACCTACCACATCATATCACGTAACACCAACTGACACATGATATGGTTCTGTGCCCTCCTGACTTTGGATGGGCACCACGTGGAGGTAATAATGCACTATGACGCGATCATCATCGGAGGCAGCTTCGCTGGCCTTTCAGCGGCGATCTATCTGGCTCGAGCTCGCCGATCTGTGCTGGTTATCGACGCCGGCAAACCGCGCAATCGGTTCGCAGCGCAGTCGCATGGGTTGTTCGCGCAGGATGGCAGCAGTCCTGGAGCTATGATCAAGACCGCCCGCGAGCAGGTTAGCGCATATCCAACGGTGTCCTTCGTAGATGGCGTGGCAGCCGATGCCTGGAAGGAGGATGGCCGTCTGGTGGTTGCGCTCGAAGACGGCGCAGTGCATTCGAGCGCCAGGCTGTTGCTAGCGTTCGGTGTTTCCGACGTTCTTCCGAAGATCACGGGGCTTGCAGAACGGTGGGGACAGTCGGTGATCCACTGTCCTTATTGCCATGGCTATGAATTCAGTGAGCGCCGGCTTGGCGTGCTTCAACTTTCCCCCGTGTCGCAGCACCAGGCTTTGCTGATCTCGGAATGGGGCCCGACCACGTTTTTCCTCAACGGCGGTGCCGCTCCCGATGATGCCGTGCTCGAGCAGTTCAAGAAGCGTGGCATCGTCATCGAAAGCCGGCCCATCGGGGCGTTGGTGGGGCCAGGCGCCGACTTGTCTCACGTCCAATTAAGCGACGGAGCTACGCTAGCGCTGGACGCACTCTATATCGGACCCCGGCAATATCTTACCAGCCCGATCGCCGAGCAGATGGGCTGCAAGCTCAATGAAGGTCCCTTTGGACCATCCATTGCGGTGGATGACATGAAGATGACGAGCGTCCCCGACGTCTATGCCGCCGGAGACATTACCAAAGGAGGTGGTCATACTGTCACTTTCGCCTCTGCCGACGGCGTCACGGCGGGCTTGGCAATCCACCGTTCATTGGCTTTTGGAGCATCCTGATGGCGCACAACCACAACAACCACTTTGCCGACCCTGCTGCGATCGCGTCCTATGTCGAGAATGCGCAGAACAATGTGCCGGGACTGACAGACCTGCATCGCATGGTCATGCTGCTCCTCGCCGAGCACGCACAGGGACCTGCTGATATCCTGGTCGTCGGCGCCGGTGGCGGCATGGAAACCAAGGCCATGGCCGAGGCGCAACCCGAATGGCGCTTCACCGGAGTCGACCCATCCGCTGCAATGCTGGCCCTGGCACGGCAAACGCTTGGCTCCCTTGGCCAGAGGGTCACGCTTATCGAAGGTACGATCGATCAGGTTCTGGAGGGGCCCTTTGATGGAGCCACCTGCCTTCTGACGATGCACCATCTCGACCGCAGCCAGCGCCTCCACCTCCTGCGCGAAACGCGGGCACGTCTCAAACCCGGAGCGCCGTTGGTGACGGTGGAACATTCGGCCCCTTCGCCCGGTGCCGAGCTTTGGCTGGCCCGCTCTGTGGCCTTCAGCGATCGCAGCGGCCCTGACTGGGACAAGGCCAGATCGTCAGGCCGGAGGATGGCCGAACACTTGACGCTATTAGCGTCAGAGGCCGAGCAGGACTTGCTCCGTGAGGCTGGCTTTGGAAGTGTTGCCCTGTTCTACGCCGCCTTTTCATTTCGCGGCTGGGTAGCGACCGCTGGGACGACATAGATGGCATCCGGCAGCTTCCCGACATCGGAACGAACGCATTCAAGACATCGACGACGTGAACCTAAACTTTTAAACGGGTCGTTATGTCCCGGCAGATGACGACCCCATTTCAGTCATTCAAGCAGTCCTTGCAGGTCCACTAAAGCTGACATCGAGGTGAGCAGGCTGGCCGGTAGGAATTCGGCACCGACGATGCCAGAAATGCCAAGGGCCATGGCCGTAACCGCTCCCCATTGAGAGGCTGTGGTAGACTGCGATGTCATGAGATGTCTTTCGAAGACTGAGGGAAGGCAGATGCACTGGTTCGTGCCTGCTGTTGGCAGCGCAGCCTAGCGGTCAACGCCTGCCTGACCCCGGCCAAGGTGTCGTCGCCAGGCGCGCGAGCGAAGTCCAGGGCGAGGATGGCGACCCACCCATGGCGCTGGCGCGAGCTGTGATACCCGGATCAGTTTATTTCATACTGGTCGTTAGGAAACCTCTTGACCCCCACACGTCATTAACATAACGATCATTATCGTAATGAACCTTACGTTTCGTTGCAGCTTGCCCGATGCCATTCGTTTCGATGCTTTCGTCCACCAAGAGAATTGCAGCGAGAGATCAGGCGAGCTCGTTCTCGCCAGCGGATGGCGCGGATTACTTATGGCGCAGCGTCATGATTCAGCGGTCGGTGTTGTCGCTGAACAAGAACTTGCGTTCCACATTGTCGAGAGGAAGAACTGACTATGAAACAATTCAGCAAGAACACCATCGCGCTCAGTTTGATGATCGCCACGCTGTTCAACGTCGCGGGGTCGGCACAGGAAGCAGGCCTGACCGGAACAGCGCCTGCCACAACATCCGAGATAGCCCAGTCGCTGACCCCTGCTTTGGGCTCCGAGACGGGCTTTTCCCACCATCGGACGGCTGTGGGAGATGTGCGCCTCCATTACGTTCGTGGCGGCAAGGGGGAGCCGCTGATCCTGCTCCACGGATGGCCCGCGACATGGTGGGATTGGCACAAGATCATGCCTGGTCTGGCAGAAAACTTCGATGTGATCGCAGTAGATACGCGTGGTCTCGGCGATTCAACCCGGCCGGAAGGCGGCTACGACAAGGAGCGGATCGGTGAGGACATCGTCGCTCTCGCACAGAAGCTCGGCCTATCCAGCTTTTCGATCGCCGGTCACGACCTGGGCGGCCAGATCGCTTTTGCCATCGCCCGCAATCACCCTGACTTGGTGAAGAAAGTCGCCATTCTGGACGTGCCTTTGATGGGACTGCCCCATTCTGAAGCCGTTGCGCCATGGCACTTTTCATTCAATGCTGTGCCGGATCTGCCGGAGCAATTGACGCAGGGTAATGAACGCCTCTTCCTCGACCAGTTCTGGAGCGGTTTTACCTACAATCCGCGCGGCTTTGAGGAAACCGACATCCAGGAGTTCCTGCGCACCTATACGGCAGCTGGAGCAATGCGTGCGGGTTTCAACTACTACCGCGCTTTCGAATCTGACGGTGCTGCAAACAAAGCCTGGTTCGATGCGGGCAACAAGCTTGAGATGCCAGTGTTTTGGCTTGGTGGCGAAGGCACGGCAGAGTCCGATATCGCTGGAGCAGGCATTATCAGTACTGGCGAATTGCTCGGCATGCAGTTGGAGACTGCTGCCACTGATCTGCGTGGAGAAAGCCTTGACGGTTGCGGTCACTGGCTAGCTTCTGAATGTCCCGCACGTACTGAGGAACTCCTACTGAACTTCTTCACCGGACAATAGAGGCCTTATTTTCACGAACGCCAAGGCGCGCGCTTTGCGTGCGCCTTGGCTGGACTGGGAATACGCAAAGCGATCATGTCCATCGGGTAAAGTGCCAGACAAACGACGGCAACGGCAAGCTTCCGGGCTGCGGCAACCATCGCGCGTTGGCGGCCACACCGGGCGCCGAAGCTGCGCAAAGACGAGGGTTGGCCTCGGCCGTTCATGATGGTGTTGGCCGCCAGGAACAGGGCCGACCGCACCTCGACATCGCCGGCCTTATATATGTGGACTGGATGCCCTGTTCGCGAGACTGGCAACGCCCAGCTGTGAGTCCAAAATGGGTAGCCACCGATTTTGAGCGCCGGAAGCGCTTGGGGTCATCCACTACGGCGTTGAAGGTCGGAGCGGCAACAATGCCCACCCCCGGCGCGGACATGAGCAGCCTGCAAATCGGACCATCATGCGCGATGGACCTGACGCGCTCATCGATTTCAAGAAACGCGCAGCAATGATGCTTACGCCTCCTAACCGCAGCCTGAGAGCGGATCCATCTCGGGTCGGAAGAGAAGCCAGTGCCGACCCCCTCGATGGCGCACGATCGCTGTGTGCTTGGCGCCACGGCGGTCGCTCGGAAGGCGTGATGATCACGCCTTCCCCAGCGATTGACAATCCAAGAAAATGCACCGCAGGCCCTGGGCCTAATCGGCGGCTGTCAAATACCTAACCCGCCTGCCATGTTCAGGGTTTCGCCGGTGATGTAGCCGGCATGAGGGCCGGCGAGGAAGCAGACAGCCTCTGCCACCTCTTCGAGGGTGGCAAAACGACGAATTGGATGCATGTCGAGGAAAGCTTCAAGGGGCGGCAGATGCCCGGCCACGTCCTTGTTCATGTCCGTGGGCATAGCGCCGGGTTGCACCACGTTGACCGTGATGTTGCGCGGGCCGAGATCGCGCGCGATGCCCCGCGCATAGCCGGCGAGTGCTGCTTTGGTTCCAGCATAGTCGGCGACGGCTTTGAACGGAACGTAGTCTCCCAGCAGGGAGCCAATGAAGATGATCCGGCCACCATCGGTGAGTCTCGATGCGGCCGCGCGCGTGTTGGCGATGGTGCCCATGACGTTGACCTGCCACTGGCGATTGTACTTCTCGTCGTCAAGGGAAGGATCGTCGACCTGGGTCCCTTGCGTTGCAATGCCGGCATTATTGACGAGAATGTCGAGCTTGCCGAACTCGGCAAGCACCTGTTCGATGAGCGGCTTGGCGGACGCGAGATCGGCCTGGTCGCTCTTGATCGCTATGGCCCGAACGCCCCTCGACTTGAGTTTCTGCACGACCGTCTCGGCCTTTTCTGCCGAAGTAGCATAGCTGATGGCGACGTTTGCGCCATGGGCGGCAAATGCCTCGGCCATTGCGGCACCAAGGCCCCGCGAACCGCCCGTGATCAGGACCGTCTTGCCGTCTAATACCTTTGTCATGACTTTTCCTGCTTGTTTGAAGACGAGCGTGAGGCTGCTGTGGGCAACGATCCCTAAGCTCGAGTGCGTCTGTTGTATTTCATAACAGACATTACCGTAACGGTGGTTATGGAGCTGGACATGGCGTGTCAAGCGTTATAGTAACAATCGTTATGCATTTTTGAGAGTGAGCTTATGGGACGCCATAGAGAGTTCGACCTCGATACGGCCCTGGATGCAGCGATGGCCGCGTTCTGGCGCAAAGGCTATGAGGGCACCACCTACGTCGATCTGACAGCTGCTACCGGGGTCGAACGGCCAGCGCTTTATGCAGCATTCGGCAACAAGGAGACGCTCTTTTTGCGCGCCCTTGAACGTTATGACGCACACTACTGGTCTTATATCTCGGAGGCCCTGGAACTGCCGACGTCGCGTGATGTGGCGGCCCATGTTCTTTATGGTTCGATTGAACTGAATACGCGCTATCCGGACCGAACGGGATGTTTGGGGATCAATGGCGGCATCGCCGTTTCAGACGACGCCGAACCCGTTCGCCAGGCTTTGATCGACGCGCGCGCTTCTGGGGAGATGCGGCTGCGGGAGCGTTTTGAATTCGCCAAACAGGAAGGCGACCTGCCAGAAACTGCCGAACCGGCAGAGCTCGCAACCTATCTTATGGCCGTGGTCCACGGCATCGCGATCCAGGCGAAGGCAGGCTTTCGCCGGGAGGCTCTGCAGGGGGTCGCGCGGCAAGCCCTGGCGACCTGGCCAAGCCGCGCCGCACACGCACCGACCCGCCCCTCAACACCGCTAGCATGAAGGCGACGGAGTCGCAGGCGGCAAGGGGCCGTCGCCGGGGTCATAAGGAAATGAGCGCGTGTGTTGGCCAGCAGCCTGCTTGGACGTCTTCCGGGCGAGCAGCTTCCTCAGATATTCGTCCAACTTCTTCACGGCTGCGCGCTTCTCAGGCATGCAGGTCCACCGATGATCACGCTGGATCGTGATGGCGCAAGACGGTGGCACAGACCTTTTGGGCGACACGACATCGCTTTAAGACCCGGGGTTCCGATAGGCCAGGGGGTGAGCAGCTGCAGTGAGACCGTGGAAGTGGGGTGAGCCGTGATGAGACTCGCATATCTTCGCTTATAGACTGAATGCCCTTTCCGCGGAGAGACACCTTGGATTGGCTAGAGGTTTGCCCGCGGCTGATCTCTGAGCAGCGCGAGCAGGGCTGGGTTGATAAAGAGGTTCTCCCGGCCAGATTTCGTCTCCTGCAGCAAACCGTGCTCGGCGAGGGTCTTGAGATAGACCGAAGCAGATTGTCGCTTGGCGATCCCAGCCGCAACCAGATCGCGGATCCGACAATAGGGATTCACAAAGATGACCTCCGCCAGTTCGCGGGAATAGATCTTCGGCAAGTCGCGCCGGATGTGCTCTGCGGTCTGGTCGAGCAGGTCGCGGATGGAACGAATGCGGGCGGTCGACCACTCGGCCGTCTCGCGCACGGCCTCGAGCATGTAGAGGATCCACGCCTCCCATGCGTTCTCAGTCGTCACAGCGAGGAGGCGCGCGTAGTAGGCATGTTTGTTATTTATGATGTAGCGACTGAGATAGAGGACGGGGATATCCAGCAGTCCCTTGTCGACCAGGTAAAGCAGGTTCAACACCCTGCCGGTACGGCCGTTGCCGTCGATGAAGGGGTGGATCGCCTCGAACTGGTAGTGCATCACTGCCAGTCTGATGAGCGGGTCAATGTCCTCGGCCTCATGGATGTAGCGCTCCCAGTTTGTCAGCTTGTCGCGCAACAAGTCTTGGCCTTCGGGAGGCGTGTAGATGACTTTGCCGGTGGTCTCGTTCATTAGGGCCGTGCCGGGTATGGCGCGGATGTCCAGATCAACGCCTTTGATGGTGCGACATATGGCGATTGCTGTGGACGTAGAGACAGGCCGCCGTTTGAGCGTCGCGAAGCCCTCGTTCAGGGCCGTGCGATACCGCAAAGCCTCCTTCGTCGCTGGATCCGCTTGGTCGCTGACTTCATTGGCAAACCGAAACAGCTTGTCCGTGGTCGTGACGATGTTCTCAATCTCTGAACTTGCCTGTGCTTCGAGCAGCGGGATGGAATTGATCAGCACGGCCTGGTTCGGGATAAGCTGGCCTGATACGCGCAATTCCGCAAGCGCAGCACGTGCCGCAATGCATGCCTTTAGAACGGTCTTTGTCTCGACGTCCTCGCGTGGAGGTAGCGGCGGAAGATCGTTGTAGGGGCGGTCTGGCCGGAACGACATGTCGATTAGTCCTCTTATAATCGACATTTCAAGCGGACATGTCGCCAGCATCGACATATAGGCGGAACTTGTCGACATAAATGAAATATATCGACATATCGACGCCGCGGCAAGTTCTCTGTCCAACATGCCTCCAGGCTTGTACACAAGCCTCCGCGCGGGCTGTTGGGCTAAAGTTGCGCCCAGATGACGCTGAACTCGGTGCTGCCGGCAAGCATTCTGAAGCTTGGTGCGGAGATAGCGCGCAGATCTTATGCCGCAGGGTTGCCAGTTAAGCTGCCAACTGATCAATGTAGCTAATCATCTTCACTTGATTTCGTCCGCCGTCCTTAGCAAGGTACAAGCACTGATCGGCGACTTTGAACAAGCGATCGTAGCTGCTCCCCGGGTGAAAATTCACACCGCCAATGGTAACCGAGAGCAGGTTCTGATCGGATCCCGGAAATGGAATTTCCCTGACACTATTTCGAATACGCTCTGCCATTTGCAGAGCCTGTGGCCCGCTCGTGGCGGGGAGAAGGACGCCGAATTCCTCCCCGCCAATTCTGCCCACGAGATCTGCCGAGCGCAACGCCGCTTGAATGGCTCCAGCAATGCGCCGCAGCGCTTCATCGCCGGAGGAGTGGCCGAATTGGTCATTGATTGTCTTAAAATGGTCAGCGTCTATTACCAATAGAGCTGCGCGGCTGTCTGACGCCGCAAGCTTGGTTTGAGCCAGATAGGCTTCCACCATCATCGTGAAGGCGCCACGATTGAGAATGCCTGTTAGGCTGTCAGTCGTGGCCAAGACTACCATTTCGTCGTGCGCGATCGCCAACGCCCTGATCTTGCGAAGGAGGAGAAACAGCAAGGGCCCCGCCAGCAAAGCTGGCAAAAGGATATCGACGGTCAGAGCTCGTCTGATCTGATCAAGCGTGAAATTGCCGAAGTTCGAGCTGTCCACCAGGATCGCTGCAACAACGCACAACAGCATGCCAGCGATAGTCCCAACCCAGACCCTGGCTTTTGTGCGAACCGAAAGGTCGATCATTTGCGTCCCCATCTCAACAGCAAGTGTCGTATCATGGGCAGTGTGCGAACTTTGCGCATTCGCGCGTTATCGTTCTCATTCATGGTTACAGACAGGTGAAGGCGATACCCGCTTTAGCGCGGCAACCACCGTTGCCAGCTTGATGAGGTCATCCACAGAGGCCGTTTATTCGACCCGCAATGTTTCGATCAGCACCCTCAGGCTGGCGGATGGCAGGCGCTGGCTCGGATGGTAGAGAAAGAAACCATATATGGGCGGGCACCAGTCCTCCAGCACGCGGCGCAGCCTGCCCGCCGCGATGAGCTCTGCGGCGTCGTCTTCAGCGATCATGGCGATACCGATGCCGTCAAGTGCGGCCTGCAGCATCATGGGCTCGGAATTGACGATCAGGGGACCGGTGGTCACGATCTCAATGCTCTCGTCGCCACGAACGAAATGCCACCGATCGATGCCTCGCCCCGCGGCATAGCGCCGGCCGATACAGCGATGGCCTGCCAGATCCCGCGGGACGACGGGCGCCGCATGTTTGGCCCAATAGGCCGGCGATGCCACGACGGCGGCGCTGATATTGGTACTGACGCGAACAGACGTCATGCCCTCGGCGACGCTTTCTCCCAATCGAACTCCTGCGTCATAGCCTTCCCGAACGATATCGACGAAGCCATCGTCGACTGAGACGTCGAGCATGACGTCGGGATAGGCTTGCACGAACTGCGACAGCTTTGGCCCCAGAACGGATCGGGCTGCCCCTTGCGGGAGCGTCAGCCGCACAGTGCCGACAGGCGCGGCACGGTGTTGGTTGATGGCTTCCTGGGCACCATTGAGCGCGGAGAGCGCCGGGCCGAGTTGCGCCAGCAAGGCGAGGCCCGCATCCGTTGCTGCAACGCTTCGCGTGGTGCGGGCCAGCAGTTTCACCCCAAGCCGCTCCTCGAGGGCTCGTACTGAATGACTGAGTGTCGATGGACGAAGGTTGAGGCTCACAGCGGCACGCTTGAAGCTCCTGGCTTCGGCCACCGCGGCAAACGCCACCAATTCGGAAAACTCGGAGGCCCGGATCATTGATGAACTGCACCCAGCTATATGCGATATAATTAATAGCTTATCGCGCATCAACGAAGGCTGCAAACTCGGCGAAACACAGGAACCTGCCCAATGACCGAGTCTGTTGTCCTCAATCGTCCCGCCCATGGATTTGCCGCCCTGGAGCGCAATGCTCCCGTCGTGCCCTTCGATTTTTCGCGTCGGGCCCTGCGCGATCATGATGTGGCGCTGGACGTCTTGTTCTGTGGCATCTGCCACACGGACCTGCACATGATCGGCCCCTGGGGACAGGAATTCCCGCTGGTGCCCGGTCATGAAATGGTCGGTCGCGTCACCGAGGTCGGCCCGCATGTGTCCGGTTTTGCGCCTGGCGATCTGGTCGCCATCTCCGTCGTCGTCGATAGCTGTGGTGTCTGCCGCCCGTGCCAGGCCCATGATGAGACCTATTGCGAGGCAGGCGCCACATCCGCCTATGACAGCATCGACCGCGTGGATGGAACGCGGACGCGTGGCGGCTATGCCGATACCTATGTGGCTGATGAACGTTTCGTGCATCGCATCCCGGACGGGATGGACCTTGCCGGCGCGGCGCCGCTGCTGTGCGCCGGCATTACCAGCTTTGCCCCTCTGCGGCACTGGAAGGTCGGCCCCGGTCAGACCGTTGGCGTTGTGGGCATTGGCGGCCTGGGCCACCTCGGCGTCAAATTCGCCCGCGCGATGGGCGTCCATGTGGTGGCCTTTACGACTTCAGCCTCAAAGGCGCAGGATGCGCTGGCGCTGGGCGCCCACGAAGTGGTGCTTTCCTCCGATGCAGCTGCCATGGCGGCCCAGGCATTTCGCTTCGATTTCATTCTCGACACCGTGTCGGCGACCCATGAGATCAACCCATACCTGTCGGCCCTGCACTACAATGGTGTGCTGTGCGCCGTAGGCATTCCGGACGCCTTGTCTCCCGCTCCCTACCTGCTCGCCAGCGGTCGACGCAGCCTGGCCAGTTCCGGCGCTGGCGGCACCCGCGAAATCCGCGAGATGCTGGAATTCTGTGCTGAACACGGCATCGTTGCCGACGTGGAAGTGGTCGGCAAGAGCGAGATCAACCAGGCGCTCGAACGCCTGCGCAACAATGACGTTCGCTTCCGCTTCGTGATCGACCTGTCACGCGACTGACGGTGTTGCCGGGCATCGCGCAGCATGTCTGCTTGGGTTTTGGTGTGCAGTAAACTCCGGTTTCCGGAAGAACGGATTTCGACGCGACCGGTCGACCTGGGGTTGACCGGTGAGCGGCATATTTGGGAGATTTGCGGACTGGCGGCTCGAGTGTGGATTAGCTAAGGCAGACATCCATCAGCGTTCCCATCGGGGCCGAGGCACCTCCTCAGCCTTACCATCTGCGGATAGCCAACCAGCTGCCACGTATCGCTTCTCATGCGCTGACCCAGCCCGGCGTCCAGATCAACCGTGACGTCTGATCCGGTGCCGCATTCTATGCTTGGCTCATTCCGTCGTGCTGGCTATCCAGCCAGGCGTGTCGATTTGCAACAGCGCTTGGCCAACCAGCATTCCCAGTTGCCGTTCGATCCCGGCCAGTTCGTCGCCGCCGATCTGCTTGGCCCATTTGTCGCGCAAGGCATCGAAAATCAGTTCGCCCTTACGGATTACCTCAAAGCCCAAGGGCGTCACGATCAATCGCTTGCGCCGGGAATCGGACGGGTCGGCTTCCCGGGTGATGTAGCCGCGGTCCAGCAGGGTCTTGATGGTCTTGGCAGCAGCCTGCTTGGAGACCGACAGGCTTCGGCTCAGTTCGGATGCGCTGTCCGTGCCGCTGGCAATAGCCTGCATGGCGAACTCGTGCACCGGCCTGAAATCATGAATACCCGCGGTTTCGAGGTCAGCAATAGCGGCATCAACGAGGGCGCGATAGCTGCCGATGAGGAGCTGCGCCAGATGCACGCCATTGCCAGTCTTGCTCTTGGTCATGAACCCAGTCTAGGGGCAGCGCGCTGATCCGACAACCAAATTGACGACTTATGGTCAACCGGGTTGACTCAGCGTCAACCTTGTTGATAGTCAACCGTATTGTCTATTTTGATCGGAGATCATGATGCCTGCCAGCCCTGCGACCATTCGCGACGTTAAACACGCTACCCTCAGCCAGAACGGCCAGGACCTGCATTATGTGACGGCCGGCGAGACCGGGACCCCGATCCTCCTGGTACACGGCTTTCCTGAATCCTGGTGGGCGTTCCACAAACTCATTCCACTGCTGGCGCGCCATCATCGGGTCATCGCCGTCGATCTGCCTGGCTTTGGCGACTCCGGTACAGCCGCGGATGTCTACAACAGCACCTCAATGGCCGATGCGCTGGCCGACCTCATCATCCATCTTGATCTTGGGCCGGTGCATCTGAGCGGCCAGGACATTGGCGGCACGCCAGCCTTTCGACTGGCCGCAACCCATCCCAGCCTGGTGCGCAGCTTCACCGCAATCGAAACGGCTTTGCCCGGCTATGGCTTCGAGAAATTTGCCGACGTCGCCAATGGCGGCATTTGGCATGTCGGGTTCCTCGCTGCGCCGGGTATCCCAGACATGCTGCTGCAGGGCCGCATGCGGCCATTCCTCACCGACTATGCCTATCCCGTCATGAACAGCACGCCAGGCGCCATCGATGCGCGGGACGTGGCGGAGTTCGAGCGGGTCTTTTCGCGCGATGGCGGGTTGCGCGCCACCAATGGCGTCTATGCCGCTCTCCTGAGCGAAGGCACCGAGATCCGCGCCCTGGTGGCCGACCACAAGCTGGGCATGCCGGTTTTGGCGATCGATGCCGGCAGCGGTCCGTTCACCAGTGGCACCATGGCGCAAGTGGCAGAAAACGTTTCAGTCGTGACTCTTCAAGGTGTCGGCCACCTTGTCGCCATGGAGGCACCGGCTGTGCTGGCGGACGCCATGCTGGCCTTTTACCAAAACCTGGACAACTGAGGGACGGACGCAGAGCCGGCACGATCCGCCGGTTCCCGCTGCCCATACGTGGTGAGCATGGCCGTTTTCGGGAGACTGGTAGCCAAGTTGCTACAGCCGATATGGGGTCGACAGCCGACCGGGACAATTTCGCATGGTAGTTGGCTGTTGCAGACGCAAAAGCATGGTGGAACGACCATGATCCGGCACTCATCGCCAAAACGAGCAGTGATGGGAATCCGCTCGCGGTCTACCAATAAGACCGTCACCAACGGTTGGCGTCCGCTCACGACGAATACGAATCGATGGCCTCAGAAGAGTGATTGGTTAGGTCGACAAACTGGAAGTAAGCGCCGTATTAGTTCAAGTGCTCCATACCGTCGCAAAATAGGATCCTACAAGCCTCGTTAGTTCTGCCTCGAGCAAGGGTAAGGCGGTTTCGGGCATATTCCCTTCAAGCACGGCGTGCACCGGTCCCACAATCGCATTGAACGCAATGCCAGAAATCAAGTGTGGCTGCCCAAGGCGGCCATCAGAAGCAGTTTCCAACGCGTGAGCGATTGCTCCAGTGATTTGTTGCTGTGCCCGCGCCACTTTTTGCGGGCCACCACGTTCGCCCGCGACCTCATAAAGCACCTTGGCTGCAGCCGGATCAGCAAACTTGACCGCCAGGAACGCTGACACCAACCTCCGACCCAACTCGTCAAGCCCCTTACCCTCATGCTCGCGGCACACGTTTTCGATAGCATCCGTGACCTCCTCCAGATGGCGATTGAGTACCCCAGCCAGTAAAGCATCGCGGTTTGGGTAATACTGGTAGAGGCTTCCGACCGACACGCCTGCGCGTTCAGCAACGCGCGTTGTCGTGCAACCATCCAGGCCCTCACTTTTCAAAACCTGAATCGCGGCGACGTGCAGAATGTCGAGCGTGACGGACGATCGAGCCTGGACAGGCTGTTTACGGGGCTTGAGGACGTTAGCAGCGAGGGTCATGAAATGCGAATTCAATGAAGGAGGAGGAATTGTTAGCTTTGGTAGCGAGAGGCAAATTAGCACAGGAACAGATATGACTATCAACGAAACTGCCGTCACTGTGGTTCTCTGGGAAGCCAAGGCGAAACCGGGCCGCGAAGCGGATATGAAGGCTTTTATGGCAAATGCAGTTACTGCATCGCGCCATGACGCCGGCAACATCGACTATGAGGCGCATGAGGTTGAGGGCAAGCCAGGAGTGTTTATCATCTACGAACGCTGGATCAGTCGCGCAGCGCTTGATGCTCATCTCGGCGCACCCCGGATGCACGCATTGGTACCTCAGCTCCTGGAAATGATGGACGGCTCTGTTGAAGACGGCATACGTATCCTTCGTTCTTTCAGACCGGCTGCATGAGTTAGAGAAGTCCATCGCTGGAAGACCGGTGTGCTCTAGTTGCCGGGTCTGTGCCGCCTCGACACTTTGATCTCAATTCCCATCGCACATCTTCGATAACGAGGCGAATCTTGCCACCGTGAACACAACAGGAACACGCACTTGGTATTCAGCGGTAAATTGGACCAAGGAGCCACGGGAGAAAAGGCCGACAAGCCGATCAGAGACGTTGGTGTTCCTGAGTCAGCCATTAATGGCAGCATCGAGCATTAGGCCGGAATGCGAGTTCGATGTTGTAAGCCGCCATGCCATTGCGTGGCGGCTTCATCTATCTGCCCGATCCTTCCGACCAAGCTAGAATGATAATAGCCCCAGGAAGACCAAGAACCCAATTCCACCCGGCGCCTCGACGATCGTTGAAAAGCCATAGTGCTCAACAACACGGGACGTCATCTAGGGATAAGCAGGACCTGCCCAACCGCATCGCTACCCGTGGGATCAACCACTCCACTCTGGGGGGGCAAGCCGAGAAACTCTGCAGGCAATCCGAGCGTCTGGGCCCACGCCCCTTGCCCAGTTGGACATCAGCTCAGCGCAGGAAACGCTGCTCATTGGCTTTGACTTGTTGCATGCCCTGCAGGCGGAATATCTCTTCAAGCGGAACGATGTCCTTGTGCACGTGCCGCACACCGCCGTCGCTGATGATGCGTCGGAAGGCGTCTTGCATGCCGGTCGCGGCGGCACGGATGCCATAATTGCCGTAAATGACCATGCCGACGCTGCCAAGCGCCCGGATACGCGCGGCGTCAAGGTCGGGATAGGCATTGGGCACTATGGTCAGCGGCACCCGCCGATCCCATCTGCGGGCAAAGCTCTCGATCTCGGCGGGATCGGCCTGCTTGGAGTGGATGAGGATCATGTCGGCGCCTGCATCGGCATAAGCCACGGCCCGCTCCACTGCCTCCTGCTCGCCGAGGCCGGCGATCAGCGCCTCGGTGCGGGCGATGACGAGAAAGGCTGGATCGACGCGGGTGTCGACTGCCGCGGCGACCTTGCCGCAAAACTCATCGACGCGCACCAGTTCCTGCCGGCCGCCGGCGACGAGACTGGTGACTTTGGGGAAGGTCTTGTCCTCGATGACCACAGCCGATGCACCCGCTCTTTCATACTCGCTTACGGCATGGATGACGTTGAGGGCGTTGCCATAGCCGGTGTCGATATCGGCGATGATCGGCAGCGTGGAACGTCCCGCTATCGCCCGCAGCATGTCTAGATGCTGCGTCATCGAAATAAAGCTCATATCCGGCAAGCCGTAGAGCGCCGAGAGTTCGAAGCCCGACGCCCACAGCCCGTCGAACCCGGCCTCCTCGGCCAGGATGGCCGAGAGCGGGCTATGTGCCGCCATGACATGGACCAGGCCATGTTCGGCGATCCGCTCACGCAGTCGCTCCGCCTTGCTCATATTGCGCTTCCCCGCGACTGGAGTAGTTCGGCAATGATGGCGGTACCGCGGTCGACGTCTTCGCGCTGGGCCGGGCTCGCCAGCGACAATCTGACGGCCTCGGGAATCCGGGCGCCCGTCAAGGCGAACCTGTCGGCCGCACGTACAATCACGCCGCGCTGTTCGGCGGCTCTAACGAACTCGGCGCGTGCCCAACCCGCTGGCAGAGTCAGCCAGAGATGCAACGCGCCTGGCTGGGTGGTGACAAGGCGCGGGTCGAGGTGTCTGGCGGCGATGGCCTGGCGCGCTTCCGCCTCATCGCGGATGGCGCGGAAGATCGTCTCCACGCGGCCGGTCGATGCCAGCTGTTCGAGCACCAGAGCAGCGATGGGAGAGGCCGACCACATGGAGAGATCCTTGACGGGCTCCACCAGGCGGGCCGCGGCCTCGGCACTCGGCGCGACAAGATAGGCAAGGCGCATACCCTGACTGATGCTCTTGGTCAGCCCCATCAGATACCAGGTAATGTCGCCGGCAATGGCGGCAAACGGTGGGGGTGCCTCCGGATGAAGGAAACCCAGGACGTCGTCTTCGATGATCGCCACGCCCTCCTCTCGTGCGATCGCGGCCACTTCGAGGCGCCGCTCCAGCGGCATGACGGCCGTTGTCGGATTATGCACTGTCGGATTGACGAAAACGGCCTTGGCGCGGTGGGTCCGGATGGCATCAGCGAAATCGTCGCTCCGCAGCCCGTCGGCATCAATGCCAACCGCACGCAGGCCGATGCCGGAACGCCCGGCGAGAGATATGAGGACGGTGTAGGTCAGTTCTTCGGCAAGCAGCGTATTGCCGCGCCCGACAAGTTCCTGCAAGAGCAGCGTCAGCAGGTTCTGGTTACCGTTGCCGAGAAGAATCCGCGCCGGATCGATCGGCTGGCCAAACCGCCGCGACAGCAGGTTTGCGGCGATCTCGCGGTCTTGCGCCCGCCCCCCCAGCACTGCCGTGCGCAGCCTTTCTCCGAGGTTGAGCGTCGTCCCGGCAAGCTCGGCAAATGCCAGCCTGATCAAGGCATCGATTTCCGGGACGGGCGGCGGGATCGAGCGGGAGAGGTCGATGACGCCGCCACCTGGAAATGGAGCGACTTGATTGGGCATTGTCGTATCGGAATCCATCGAAATAGCCTTGCACTGATCAGTCTCATGGAAAAAAGCGCTCCGGGCAGGGGCCCGAAGCGCGGTTTGGTCGATCAAGGCAGCAGGGCCGAGACCTCCTCGTTCATCTTGTCGAGGGCAGCCTGTGGTTCGAGTTGCAGCGTCGAGACGGCCTCGACGGTGGCGCCGATCATCTCGTCAATCTTGGCCGCATTCTCGCCCGGGAAGGCATACCAAGCAACGGCATGAGGCACGCTGTCTAGCGCGGGCTTGAGCAGCGGCTGTTCGGTGCCCAGGTTGCGCAGCGTCTCGGAGGCTTCCACTGCCACGCTGTTGGCCGGGATGTAGGAGGTCTCGGCGGCGACGATTTCCTGGCCTTCGACACCCACGGTATACTTGATGAACTGCCAGGCCGCCTGCTGGCGGGCTTCGTCCTTGGTCGAGATGGTGGCGACGATGCCGGGGGCAGGCAGGCCACCATCGGCTGATGGAATCGGGAACGGCGCGACACCCATTTCGAAATTGTCGCCGATCTGCTCCAGGCGGCCGGCAATGCCCGAGCTGGTGTCGGTAAGCATGCCCACCGTGCCGCCGGCAAAGGCCTGCCGTGCCTGATCGCGCGACATCGGCGTGCGACCCTGGCCCGCCTCGCCCAACTGCTTCATGAACTCAAGTGTTTCAAGGCCCGCGGGCCCGGTGAAGGCCAGGGCGCTCTCATCGGCATTCATCAACGCGCCGCCGCGGGCATTGAGCTGCGCCTGGAAGAACAAGGCGTCGGTGCGGTGAAAGCCGCCAACAATGGCCGGATCGAGGGCGCCGATCTTGGCGGCAAGCTCGATAATGCCATCCCAGGAATCGGGGAATGGCGCATCGCCCTGCGCCTGCTGCACGAGGTCGGCATTGTAAAAGATCACCGGGACCGAGAAGCCGATCGACACGCCGTGAACATGGCCGGCAACCGTGCCGCTGGCGGTAAGCGCCGGCGAGAAGCGATCGGGCGTCCATTCTGCATCCCCGGCGATGAGATCGTCGAGCGGCACGGTGACACCCTTGTCGGCAATGGTGCGCAGGAAATTGGGCCCTTGAAACGAGATGTCGGGCAGGTCATTGACCAGCGCCTGCCGCAGGACCGCCTGCACGACATCTTCCTGCGAGCGGTGCGACGCGTCGAGCTCGATCGTGATCCCGGGATGACCGGCTTCGAAGCCGTCGACCAGCCGTTCGAACATCGGCGCAAAGATCGAGGGCGTCGCCCAAACTCTGAGCGTGACGTCCTGGGCACTTGCGCCGGCAGTACCGGATGTTGCAAACAGCAAGGCGGCAAACGTCCTTAGTGTCAGTCGCATATGTCTCTCCATGATGTTGTGTTTGACGCTAGACGGGCCGGAGACCAGTTCGCAGCTGGTCTCCGGCCTTCCCGATCCCATCGGGTCGGAAGGCGGAACACGATGGCGCTAGGGCCCGTCGGGTTCATTTGAGTCCGCTCGTCGCCAGGCCTTCGACGAAGCGCCGCTGGGCTAAGAGGAACAGCAGGATCATCGGCGTAACGACGACCACCGCCGCGGCCATCAGCGGACCATAGGCATTGCCGACTTCCTCGTTGCGGAACCGGACAATGCCCAAAGCAGGCGTCATCAGGTCTTCGCTGCGGATGAAAGTCAGTGGCCAGAACAGGTCGTTCCAGCGCCCCACGACTGAGAGCATGGCGAAGGCGATCACCGCGGGCATGGCCGATGGCACCATGATGCGCCAGACGATGGCGAATTCGGACAGGCCATCGAGCCGGGCGGCGGCGATCAGGTCGTCCGGGATTGCCCTGAAATACTGGCGGAACAGGAAGATGGCGAAGGGCGAGATTACCCCGGGCAGGATCAGTGCCGTATAGCTGTTGAGAAGCCCGAGGTGATGAAACGCGATGAAGAGCGGGATGGCCAGCACCTCGATCGGGATGCGCAGGCCGACGAGCACGCTGCCGAACATGAAGTCGCGACCGGCGAAGCGAAGCTTGGCCAGGGCATAGGCCATCGGCGCGGCGATCAGGATTTGCAGCCCCAGCGTAACCACGCAGACGAATGCGCCATTGAGCATGAAGCGCAGGAGCGGCGAGCCGAATATGGCCTCACTGTAGTTTTCCAGGCCGTAGAACCGGTCCGGCCAGAACTGCACGGTGCGGCCGAAGGCTTCGCTTGGCGGCTTGATCGACAGGCTCAGCATCCAGATGAACGGCATCAGGACAAAGGCTGACGTGCCGACCAGCGTCAGGTGGCGGGCCAGGGTTGCGGCGGTGCGGCGCAGGACCTCGTTCATGTATAGTGCACCCGCCGGTCGAGGACGCGCGCCTGCAACAGGGTTAGGCCGATGACCAGGATCAGGAACACCACCGTCATGGCGGCGCCGTAACCCGTGCGGAAGAACTGGAAGCTTTCGACATAGAGCGTATGCAGCAAGACTTCGGACGCGTAGTTCGGGCCGCCCTTGGTCAGTATGGCAACCACGTCGAAGGTCTGCAGGGCCCGCAACGACATGACAATGATGATGAACATGCTGGCGGGCCCGAGCATGGGCAGGGTTACGGTGAACAATCGGTCCAATGGACTATCGGCACCGTCGAGCGCCGCCGCCTCGTAGAGATCGCGCGGTACCGATTTGAGCGCGGCGATGAACAGCACGACGGCATAGCCCAGATGCTGCCAGACACCGATGACCATCAGCGTGGGCAATACCAGCGCCGGATCACGGAGCCAATTCGGCTGTGGCAGGCCGAAACCGGCAAGCGTCAGGTTGATGAGACCGATAGTGGGATGGAGCATAGCCTCCCAGGCGATTGCCATGGCCGAGAACATGGCCATCACCGGCAGGAACAGAATGGTGCGGTACAGGCCCCGTAACGGGCCGCTCGCCTCGATCGACAGCGCGATGACAAGCGACAGCACCAGCGTCACCGGCACCACCACAAGCATATAGAGCATCGTATTGGTGAAGGACGTGAGGAAGACCCGGTCATTGGCAAGCGATAGGAAATTGTCGAGGCCCACGAAGCCGAGCGAGGGCGCGCCGATCTGCCAGTCGGTAAAGGCAATGACGACCACCCCCAGTGCCGGCACCAGCACCAGCGCCGCCATCAGCGCCATACCCGGCCCCGCCAGCGCATAGCCGGCAAGACCATCTGAAGATGGCCGTCGCTGCCGCTGCCCCGATGCGGTTGCCTTGATCGCGTTCATGCCAGGCCTCCTGCGGCCGCCGGCTCGGTCGCCCGCGCGCGCAGGCGCCGCCCGGCCGCGTCGAAGACCAGCAGCGAAAGCGGCGATAGCGAAAGCCGCATCGGCATGCCGGCGGCGGCACGCGCATGCGCCTCGACCGGCAGCCGGGCCAGGAGAGGCGGGTGGCCGTCGGCAAGCTCCAGGTGAACCAGGATGTCGGCACCGAGATGTTCGGTCTGCCCTATCGTGCCGCTGACCGTCGCGCCGGCATCACCCATGGCCTCGTGCAACTGCTCCGGGCGGATGCCGACCGTGACTCGGCTCCCCGGCGCGGCATCGATCGGCAGCGGCAGCGTCAGGCGGATACCGGCAAGCTCTATGGTCCGGTCGCTGCGCAGCACGCCATCAAGGAGATTGATCTGCGGCGACCCCACGAAGCAGGCGACCCGCACATCGTCGGGATCGACATAAATCTCATCGGGGCGGCCGACCTGCAGGATCACGCCATCCATCATCACGGCAATGCGGTCGGACATCGTCATCGCCTCGGACTGGTCGTGGGTGACGTAAATGAAGGTGACCCCCAGCCGGCGATGCAGTTCGGCGATCTCGGTACGCATCTGCACCCGCAGCTTGGCATCGAGATTGGAAAGCGGCTCATCCATCAGGAAGACGGCCGGCTCGCGCACCATGGCGCGTCCCAGCGCGACCCGCTGGCGCTGGCCGCCCGAGAGCTGGCCGGGCTTGCGGCCCGCAAGCCCCTCGAGCCCAAGCATGCCGATCACGCTATCGACCCGCGCCCTGATCGCGGCCCGTGGGCCTGCTGCGCCGGGGATCAGGGCGCCGATCAGCGGCAGGCGCTGCCACCAGCGGAGTTGCCGCATGATCAGCGGCAGGGCGATATTCTGCGCGACAGTCATGTGGGGATAGAGCGCATAGGACTGAAACACCATTGCCACGTTGCGCCGCGACGGCCGCTGCCCATCCAGCAGCGCCCCGCCAATGCTGATCGAGCCGGTGTCTTGTACATCAAGGCCCGCAATGAGACGGAGCAAGGTGGACTTGCCGCAGCCGGAGGGCCCCAGCAGCGTCAAAAACTCCCCCGGCGCAGCGGCGATCGAGATATCGTCGAGGACGACCTGCTCGCCGTAGTGCTTGCCAATGTGAGATATTTCCAGCATCTAAGCCTTGGGTCCTGATGTGTTCTAGACTACTAGTATCATTTCTACTATGACAAACGTATGAAGCGATCTCTGCTTCACCAGACCAAAGGACGAGACATGTCGGTTGCGGGCCAGGCCATTCATCTGTGGAAGCAGATCAGCGAAACGCTGGCCGGGGACATTCGCCGGGGCGCATTGCCGCCCGGCGGGCGTTTGCCGGCAAGCGACGATCTCGCCGCGCGATTTGGGGTCAACCGGCACACGGTGCTTCGGGCTGTGTCGCACCTGCAGTCCGCAGGCATGCTGCGCGTCGAGCGCGGACGCGGCACCTTCGTGGTCGAGCATCCGCTTGAATATTCTCTCGATGCCCATCAGCGTTTCGAACAGAACCTGCTCAAGAGCAACACCGTACCGACACGCCGTCTGATCGTGGCGACCGAAATGCCGTGCCCACCCGGTATTGCGAAGTCACTCGATATTGCTCCGGACGACACGGTGGCCATGGTCACCATCGTCGGCGAGGGCGATGGTCATCCGGTCAATCTCAATACCAGCTATTTTCCGGTGGCCCGCATGCCCGGCATTACCGAGGCGTTCCGCCGCTTCGGCTTTGGCTCGACCGGCGAGCTCACTTTCGATGGCATCCTGCAGCCGTTCGGCTATGCGCAGTTCCGCCGCAAATCGGTAAGAATCCGCAGCCGCGAGGCGGTCGGCGAGGAAGCTCAACTGCTGCAGATGGCGCCCTCGCAATCGGTGCTTGAAACCGAAGTAACGAGCGTATCGGGGGAAGGCATTCCGGTGATGCACGCCTTCACCCGCTTCTGCGCCGCCCGCGTTGAGTTCGTCCTGGAACTCTAGGTGCCCGTCGCATTGGGACTGGGGCGCACCTTCTGGCCTTGGCGACGGCATTGTCGAATGCACCGCTTGAGCGCGCCGTCACTACACATGCGCAGGGATCAAAATTGCCCTGCACCAGTGGCTGACAGATGCCGCGGGAAAATAGGCGACCGCTTTAGGGCCGACGCCGCCAAAACCAGCCGAGCGCAACCGGCCCCCTTTCTGCCATTCACCAGAAGCAGGTAACGGCGAGGATGGGGCCGTGTGCGGTCAGGCGGCTTTTGGGCAAAGGCAGTCCGCAGCAGACATCTGCCAGGCGTGTGCGCCGCACTCGCTTTGGGCTCGACAAGGCAGAAACTTGTTCTTGGCATCCTTGTCGTGGGTCGTGGACTGGAGAGGGCCTAAATGGAAAGACCACAGTCGCGGCGGCGAGTGTGGTCTGTCTACGACTTTGAATAGTCTAGGCCTCGTCCCCCTTGAAGGCTTCCTCGCGGTTCTTGCGAATGGTGGGTAGTATCATCATCAACAACAGTAAGGCAGTGGCGGCAAGCAGCGTGAGACTGATGGGCCTCTCGATGAAAACGCTGGCGTCGCCCTGCGAGATGAGGAGCGCCCGGCGCAGATTGGTCTCCAGTAGCGGCCCCAGGACGAAGCCTAGAAGCAGCGGACCGGGTTCACATTTGGCCTTGCGGAACATGTAGCCGACAAGACCGAAACCGGCGGCCAGAGCAACGTCGAAAATGCGATTGTTGAGGCTGTAAACGCCGACGCAGCAGAATAGCAGGATGGCAGGATATAGCAGTCGATAGGGAATTGTCAGCAGGCGCACCCACAGGCCGATCAGCGGCAGGTTGATGACCAACAACATGGCATTGCCGATCCACATGCTGGCGACGAGCCCCCAGAAGAATTGGGGCTGCGATTGCAGGATCTGCGGGCCCGGCGTCAGGCCGTGGATCACGAAGGCGCTGAGCATCATCGCCATCATGTTGTTGGATGGAATGCCCAGTGTCAGGAGTGGAATGAACGAGGACTGCGCGCCGGCATTGTTGGCGGCCTCCGGGCCGGCAACGCCTTCGATGGCTCCCTCACCAAACTCATCTGGCCGTTTGGAGACCCGTTTTTCGAGCGAATAGGCGCTGAACGAGGCCAGGGTCGCGCCGCCGCCGGGAAGTATGCCGAGGAACGTGCCTACACTAGTGCCGCGCAAAACCGCAGGCCAAGCGCGCCTAAAGTCATCACGCGTGGGCCAGAGCCGGGTCAATTTGGCAACTTTGACGCCGCTGGAACCAGTCTTTTCCAGGTTCTCAATGATTTCCGAGAAGCCAAAAAGGCCGATGGCAATGACGATGAAATCGATTCCGTCATACAACTGGATAGAACCGAAGGTAAGGCGCGACGCGCCGGTACTGAGGTCGGTCCCCACAGTGCCGAGCAGCAGGCCGATCAGTATCATGCCGATGGCCTTAAGAACCGGGCCGCGGGCTAGAATCGTCGCCGCGAGCAATCCGAACACCATCAGGGCCACATATTCGGCCGGGCCGAACGACAAAGCGAACCCGGACAGCGTTGGCCCGGCGATGGCGAGCGCAAAAGTGGCAACGGTGCCGGCGAAGAAGGAGCCAAGCGCTGCGATGGCGAGAGCCGCGCCAGCACGACCATTCTGCGCCATCTTGTAGCCATCAATGGCAGTGACCACCGTTGAGGCCTCGCCGGGAAGGTTAACCAGGATCGCCGTGGTCGAGCCGCCATATTGGGCACCATAGTAGATGCCGGCGAGCATGATGATTCCACCAAGCGGAGGCAGAAAGAACGTGATCGGCAACAGCACGGCAATCGTGGTGGTCGGTCCTATGCCTGGCAACACTCCGATAAATGTTCCAAGCAGAGCGCCCAACAGACAGAAAAGAAGATTTTCTGGCGTCAAGGCAACGCCGAAGCCGAGGGCTAGTAGGTCTAGAAATTCCATAGCGACACTCCCGCGCGCCCAAAGGCGGCTAGCAAGAAAAAGTCAGTGTTGGCCTAGAAAGGCAGCAGCTTGATCTGGACGCCGAGTCCAACGACAAAAACCAGGGCGCCGAATATGCTGAGACCAACTGCCAGCAACAGGGTTTCGACCAGGCGCACTTCCCGTTCCGCCAGACTTCCCAGTACGATCAAGAAGAGCGTGGCAGCGACGAAACCGAGCCAGGCCGCAATGCAGGCAAACCCGACAATGGCGGTAGTTATGACGAGGATCGGACGCAGTTTCACAGACTCTATGGGTTCATATGCCCGCCGTAGACCAAGCCCTCCGATCCAAAGTCCGATGCCGATCAGCAGCCAACAGATGATTGTCGGCACAAAGCCAGGACCCATTGAGGCAAGTGAGCCAAAGTCCAGGGTGCGCCCGGCCCAAAGGCCGAGCGCACCGACGCCAACATAGATCGCCGCCGTCAGAAGGTCGGGGCGATCGCCCCGACCACTGCTCGTGGGGGAAGACATTTAGCGACCAACCTCAATCAGCGAGAAGATCTCGGTATAGCGCTCGAGGCGACCCGGCATTTGCTCAACCCAATCGGCGCCAGACAGGTAAGACAGCGGCAGGGCCTGCTGCTTTGCCTGCTCCAAAAACTCGGGACTAGCCAGTGCCTGGTTTACTGCGTCGGACAGCTTGGTGCGGACGTCTTCCGGCACGTCGCACCGTGTGGCCAGACCGCGTTCTGAACTCTGGATAATGTCGAAGCCCTGTTCTTTGGCGGTGAGCAGATCGGGTGCCAGCACGGAGCGCTCCTCGGCAAACTGACCGATAGCTTTGAGGGAATTCTGATCAGCGGTGCTGTATTCGCCGACATTGAGGCCAATGGCCGTGACGTGGCCGCCGAGCAGCGCCGTCTTGGCTTCATTGGCGCCGGCAAACGGAACGGCGGTGATGTCGATGCCGGCGGCTTCCTCGAGCTGCAGCATGGCAAGGTGTTCATCAGTGCCGACGCCGGTCGTGCCCATGGATACGGCACCCGGATTTTCCTTGGCATAGGCGACCAGTGCTTCCATGGTCTGATATGGCGAATTGGCTTGCACTATCAGGGCACCCGGATCTTCCACGATGCGGGCGATCGGGCAAATCGCAGCCGGGTCGAAGCCCAGTTCGCGGCCGATGCGCATCGTCAGAAAGCCGGGGGTATTTAACGAGGAAAGTGTGTAGCCATCGGGGTTGGACTGAGCCAGCGCCGTATACGCGATTTCGCCCGATGCGCCAGGGCGGTTAAGTACCGGAATTTCGGCGCCCAGAATGCTTTTGAGGTAAGGCGCCAGCGTGCGCAGCATAATGTCGGTGCCTCCACCTGGGGCAAAGGCGACGATCAGGTCGATTGGTCGGTCGTTGGGCCATTCGGCCTGCGCCGTGCCGGTTGCGGCAAGCAAAGTCACAGCCGAAATTGCCAGAATTTTCTTCATTTCTCTCTCCCTAGAGGCCGGCGCGTTTCTCGCATCGCGGCCATTTCAAAACCCGTTTCACCCCGGATCAGTGGGCCCCGCACTAAGGCGGACGCTTATGGCATAGAGCAGCCAAGGCGCTTGAGGCTTTCATCGACCCAGAGCCGGTCGTTGGTTCCGTTTTCAATAGCCGCCATCTGACGGACTTCGGCATCCTGTTTGGCCATGGTTTTGGCGAGTACGTCCTTGGCAGCCTCTAGGGGCACGACGAGCACGCCGTCACGGTCGCCGATCACCAAGTCGCCAGGATTGATGACCATACCATCGAGGGCGATCGGGACGTTGATTTCGCCGGGACCGTCCTTGTAGGGACCGCGATGGGTTACCCCTGCGGCAAATACCGGCAGGTTGACCTTGAGAAAGGCATCAGCGTCGCGAATGGCGCCGTAAAGCACGAATCCTGCAACACCCTTGCGAATTGCGTAGGCCAGCATCAACTCGCCCATCAGCGAATTGGTCAGATCACCGCCCGCATCGACCACAATCACGTCGCCCGGCTCGGCCATGTCGATGGCCTTGTGCAGCATGAGATTGTCGCCCGGACGGGTCTTGACCGTCAACGCCGGACCGGCAAGCGGGCCATCACGGTGCATCATGGTGAGACGGGGGCCGCCAGCGGTCATGCGGTACATGGCGTCGCTGACGTTGGCGACGGGAAGACCGCGATATCGTTCGACCAATTCGGCAGAGATGCACTGCTTGCGCTGAAGAACTCGGAATCCAGGGATCATTTCGCGTTTCCTCCCATATTGGGCGACGTTGGCTCGACCAGGCGATTGCGGTTGACGATGCGGCTGGGGGTAAGCGGCCGCCCGGCAAGATAATCGACGACGCCCTGGGCCGCCTCGATGCCAACCCTGGTATTGGCAGCCGTAGTCACGCCGCCGATGTGGGGCGTCAGAACCACGCGGTCGCTGGCGAAAAAAGGGTGATCCCTAGAGGGCGGTTCCTTGGCAAAGGTGTCAAGACCGGCGCCGGCAATGCGGCCGGCTAGCAGGGCTTCGACCAAGGCCGGTTCATCGATCAGCCCGCCACGCGCAGTATTGATCAGTATAGCGTCGTCGCGCATCAGCGGCAGCGTATCGCGATTGATCAAGCCACGAGTCCGCTCGGTCAGGGGGCAGTGCAGGCTCACGACATGGCAGTCTCTAAGCAGGGTTGCCAGACTATCGACGCGCTCGACGCCAAATTTGTCGAACACCGCTGCATCGCCATATGGATCGTAGGCAACTACCTCCATATCGAAGGCCTTGGCGAGGCGGGCCGTCTGCTGGGCGATGGCGCCGAAGGCAACAAGGCCCATTTTTGAGCCTGCCAGTTCCCGGCCTTCGAAATCGGGCTTTTCCCAGCGGCCTTCACGCAAACTCTGATCGAGTTGTACAATGCGCTTGGCGACCGCGAACAGCAGGGCCATCGCGTGTTCTGCTACGGAGACGGCGTTGGCGCCAGAAGCAACTATAACTGGTACGCCATGGTCGCTGGCCGCATCCACATCGATATTGTCGACGCCAACGCCGTGTTTGGAAACGATTCTGAGCTGAGGGGCCGCCTCGAAAATGGCCGCATCGATGCGGCCCATCCGCGAAATGATTCCGACTGGCCGGCGATCCCTCACATAGGACATGAGCAATGTCTCATCCGCATAGGGCGGAAGGTAGACCGGCTCGTAACCAGCATCGCTCAAAACTGCCACAGCGGCAGGAGCCAGAGTTGGTCCAGTGATCAGAATAGTCCCGCTCATCGATCCTCCTGCCAGCCGACGCTGGTCCATGAACTCAACATATCGATAGCCTCGCTAAACAAAAGCGGGTAATTCTTTCTATTAGAATTAGGAAAACTTAATATGGACACGCGTCAGCTGAGGACTTTGACCGCAATTGCGCGCACCGGGAGTTTTGTCCGGGCGGCCGAATTGGTTAACCTGACGCCGTCTGCCGTGAGTCAACAAATTCACGCACTCGAAGGCGAGGTGGGGACGCTGCTCTTTGACCGTTCCAGCCGCCCGCCCAGCCTTACCCCTGCGGGAATGCAGATGGTGAGTCTCGCCGAAGAAATGATCCGGATTGCCGATACGGCAGTGGACGCCATAAGGGGCACCACTATCAGCGGCACGCTTTCCCTTGGTTCGGTGCGCACCAGTGCGCTGGGATTGCTGCCAAACGCCATCACGCGTCTCAACGCGCTTTATCCGCAGCTCCGCACTAAGCTGCGTGTTTCGATGTCGGACGCTTTGCTCTCGGATGTCGTGGTGGGACGACTTGACGCCGCAATGGTCGCAGAGATCAATGAGTTCCCCTCGACGCTGCGCTGGCGGCCATTCCTGCGGGAACCTCTGCTGGTGATAGCTCCACCGGGATCCGAGCCGGCATCGGCCTTCGACCTGCTGGCAAAATTTCCGTTCGTACGGTTTCGCAGCAACGTGCCCCTGGCGCATATGATCGATCGGGAACTGGCGCGCATGAATGTCACGCTCAACGAAGTGGCGGAAATGGACACCGTCTCGTCCATCACCGCCTGCGTAGCCAATGGACTGGGCGTTTCGGTCGTGCCGCAGATCGCGGTGGCAGAAAGTATTGCTCCCCTGGTGACCGCCCCGTTCGGTAGTCCGCAGGTTTTTCGGCAGGTCGGCCTAGTCGAGTCGCGGTCGGGGGCCAAGGCCGTTCTGATCAATGAACTGCACCGCCTATTGGTGTTGGCGAGCGGCTCGTTCGGCTGGTTCGGCGGGGATGAATAGCCTGCAAGACAATGAGTAGGACCCGGCCAAAAAGCCGCGTCGCTGGATGCACCTAAGGACGCTGGCGATTCACCAGGCCACCGGACCCAGTGCGCAGCGGCGCATGGAAGTGTATGGAGAGCGACATCATCGAAATGTTAGCGGCTTGCCGACGTCTGCTTTTTGGGAGTTTGCGACGATCGGTTGAACCCACCAACCGTACCGACGCCGCTTTGGCTTAGCAACGACCAGGCCCTCCCGTTTCGTCAACCGCTGTTGTCAGAAGCGTCGCCGGCAGGAGCTACGGTCGGAAGCCTGATCTCGAACAGAGCGCCGCCGATGGGAGCGTCACCGACGGTGATGTGGCCATTGTGTCGGGCGATGATGTCCCGGACGAGGGAGAGACCCAGGCCCGAACCGTGGTCGAGTGGTACGATACGGTTGAAGGGCTCGAAGATGGCGAAGCGGTGCTGAGCGGCAATGCCGGGCCCCGAGTCGCTGACACGCAGAGAGCCATCGCTGCCCACGGCAACTACAATCGTGGATTTCCGGCCGCCGTGAATGATGGCATTCTGTACGAGATTGACGATGGCCCGTGTCAGCGCTGCAGCGTCGCCCATGACTGTCACACTGTCGGCCTCGGTTTCGAAAGATATCTCATCGCCTGCGGCGATGGCCAATGGTGCCATGTCGGCGGTCACCTGGGCGGCGAGGTCGACGAGATCGAGCGGCCGAAATACCGTGCGGTCGGCATCGATGCGCTCGAGATCGAGCAGTTGATTGGCGAGGTTGGCGAGGCGTGCCACGTCCAGCAGCAGCCGGCTGCGCTGGTCGCCTTCGGGCAGCGTCTCGATGCGGGTTTGCAGGATGGCGATGGGGGTGCGCAACTCGTGCGCCGCGTTGGCGAGAAACCACTGCCGGCGCTCAATCCCGTCATCGAGGCGCTGCAAGGCGGAATTGACGGCCCGTACCAGCGAATGCAGCTCGTCGGGAACATGGGTTGACGACAGCCGGACGCCGCGCATGGCGGCATCGATCCTGTTGGCCTCGGCGGCAACATCGTCGACGCCCTGCATCTGTCGTTTGACGATCAATGGGATGACGAGAAACGACACCAGGGTGAGCAGGATCAGCAGGCCGCCAAAGAAGGGATTGCCGAAGACCGACCGGAAGCCGATCTCCTCGCCACCACCGGTGATGATCCAGAGCTGCCCCAGTTCACTGTCGACGCGCCGCACGATGGCTGCGGTTTCCTCGCCCTTCTCGCCCGAGATATTGGCGGAGGTTAGCCGGGTGAGGGCGCTCAGCAGCGGAGTGATGCGGTCCGGGATCTCACCCATCTGCACGGCGTGACCCTCCGTGTCAACGGCATAGAACCACAAGGCGGGATAACTGGCCGCGGTCTCCTGCAAAGACTCGCTGGGCGCGAGCTTAAGCCCGTTCTCGTGGCGCTGGATCGAGTCGCTGATGACGGTAACGATGCTATCGTCGAAGCGCTGTTCTTCGCTAATGAACTGGTAGATGGGTACGGCAGCTATGGCGGTGAAGGCCGTCAGCACCAGGGCCTGCATCTCTATCATGCGCCAAGTCAACTTTGCGTGAAGCGACCCATGACGCCAAAATCTCATGGCGCCGCCCGCAGCAGATAGCCCAACCCCCTAATGGCATGGATGTCGACATCGGCATCGTTCAGCTTGCTGCGCAACCGAGAAATGTGGGAATCCAGCGAATTGGAGGCGATTTCCTCGTCATAGCCATAGACCGCCTCTTCGAGTGCGCTGCGCGACACCGTGCGCCCGGCCCGCCGGACCAGAATTTCCAGCGCGAGCAGTTCCCGCCGGGTTAGATCGAGGGACATGCCAGCAATATCGGCACAGCGCTCGGCCAGGTTAAACTGCAGGCGGCCAATGCGCACAGTACTCTGACCGATCTGGGCCGGACGCCGCATGACCGCCCGCAGCCGCGCCATCAGTTCGTCGGTGGAAAAGGGCTTGGCCAGATAGTCATCGGCGCCATGGTCAAGCCCGGCGACGCGGTGGTCGGCAGATCCGAGCGCCGAAAGCACGATGATGGGCAGCCCGACCTGCGCGGCGCGTAGCAGCGGGATCAGCGACAGGCCATCCCCGTCAGGCAGCTTGCGGTCAAGCAGCACGGCATCGTGAACGCCGCTACGACAGGCCTCTGCGGCAATTTCCATCGTCGGGGCATGATCCACCACCACATCGTGGCGGCTGAGCGCCGCCGTCAGGGCGGTGGCCATGTCCTTCTCGTCCTCGACCAGCAAGATGCGCATCCCGTCTTCCCCATCAACCTGGCGCGGTTCGCGCCGCAGCGATCAATCGGCCATTCTATTGTATCCTAGTAAGAAACGGCGAAACGTCGCGAGATCCCCAAGCCGAAGGTAAACTGCTGGCCGCTGCCCTGGGCCACGAGGGGGGACGATGCGGCGCTGCCGGCATAGCGCCTGTATGAGGCATCAGCGTTGAGGAATGTGTCGGGCATGAATTCATAGCGGACCGCAATATTGAGGTTCACCGATTTCATCCCGCCCGATGCGTCATATGCCTGCATTCGGCCGCCGGTGCGCGCGGATTCGGTCGCGGACACGCCGAAATAGGCATCCATGTATTTTTCGCCGGCGAGATCGGCAGAGGCGCCCCCGCTGATTTCGAGCTCCGGTGTCAACTTCGCCGTCAGCTTGGCGCCGACCTCGCCCAGTGCGCCTTCGCCGGCGCCAAAGCCATAGAGCAACTCGCCATAAATACCCGCTTTTACATTTTCAGTTAGGGCCAGGTCATAGCCGATCGACCCGCCCAGGGCATAGGTCGCGGCAACATCGTCGAGGCCGCGCAACTCGGCATGATCGGAGCTGGTGCGCCCGCCGGTGATGTCGAAAGCCGGCGAGACGGAAAACCCCGACCCCTCCTCATCGCCACCGATGTCGATAAGGCCCGGGATATGCAGGCGGTCGAGGCCGATGATTGGCGAAAAGCCAAGCGCATAGGTGCCCGACCCTTCGTAGATCGGCTCCCATGAGACGCCGCCGCCCAGTTCGAACACCAGGTCGGGCCCGGTCTTGGGGGCGACCAGCTGCGCTGAAGCTGCGCCATAGGAGTCGAACTCCTGCGCCCCTGCCGAACCCGATGCGACAACCAATGCCAGCGTGGAAAATACTACGGTTTTGTACAAGACATGCTCCTTTGTGAGCGTGGGGGTCGGCGAAAAGTGAGCATGGAGGCGCAGCCGCCATGGGAGAGTCGGAGAAGCTGCGATCACTGGATGTGCTCCTGCGCAGCGCTGGTGGCAGGGGCCTCGTGGTCTTCGGGGGCTTTGGGCAGGAAGCGTCGAACCCAGTCACCAAAGGCGCTGAGATAGGTCAGCAGCACCGGGACGACGACCAGGGTCAGGATGGTCGAACTGATCAGGCCGCCGATCACGGCATGCGCCATGGGCGCGTTCTCGCCGCTGCCGCCATGCAGGTTGATGGCCAGCGGCACCATGCCGAAGATCATGGCCAGGGTCGTCATGATGATCGGGCGGAAGCGGGTCACCCCGGCCTCGACCAGGGCGTCATACAGGTTCCAGCCATCCCGCACGTGCTGATTGGCATTGTCGACCAGCAGGATGGCATTCTTGACGACGAGCCCCATCAGCATGAGGAAGCCGATGGCGGAATAGACGTTGAGCGTGGAGCCCCCCACCATCAGGCCGATGACCACGCCGATCAGCGCCAGCGGAAGCGACCCCATGATCGCCAGCGGCTGCAGAAAGCTGCCAAACTGGCTGGCCAGCACGATATAGATCAGCACAACGGCCAGCACGAGCGTGGTAGTGACGGAACTGGCGGTGTCGCCCAGCAGTTCGGCATCGCCGGTGAAGCCAGAGCGATAGCCGCTTGGGTAGTTCAGGCTGTCCATCGCCGCCTGGATCATGGGGGTGACGGTGCCCAGTTCGACGCCGTCCAGATAGGCTTCGATGGTAATGCTGCGCTGCAGATCCTTGCGCTCGACAGTAGCCGGGCTGGTGGCCTCGACTACCTCGGCCACCTGACTGAGGGTGACCATGTCAGAGGAGCCTGTGGTACCGGACTGGGCAATCGGCAGATTGCTGATGGCCTGGACGTCGTTGCGCACTGCTGGGGGTAGCCGCACCACGACATCATATTCGCCCCCGGAAGGGGAGGTCCAGTTTGCCACCTCCTGACCGCTGATCAGCGGCGAGAGTGTGGCGGCGATCTGCGTCATCGATACGCCGACCGACTGCGCCAGCTCGCTGTCGACCCGCACGCCGATCACCGGCTGGGCCTGGTCAACCGACGTATTGACGTCGATGAGGCCGTCAATGGCGTTGAGTTTGCCGACGAGTTCACCGGCCAAACTGGTCAGGACGTCCAACCGTTCGCCATAGAGCACCAGTGATACCGGCGCCGTACCGCCGCCAAATCCCGACCCGGAGGCAATCTCGAAGGTTGCGCCCGGGATCGAACGGAGATCCCGGCGAACATAGGGGATGAGTTCATTGGGCGTGATGCTGCGTTCCGCCTGTGGTACCAGCGTCACGGTGACGGTACCGACATTGGCTGTGCCGTTATCGCCGCCACCAATGGAAGAATATGTCCGGAGCACTTCTGGATGGGAGCGAACGACGGTCTCGGCCTGGCGCACCTTGGCCGCAGTAAAGTCCTTGGACGAGCCGGCAGGCGTTTCCACGCTGAAGGTGAAGCTGCCACTGTCCGAGGCCGGCAGGAACTCCATGCCCAGGTTCATGATCAACACGATGGCGAGGCTGAATGTGCCCAGGGCAATCGCCAGCACCGTTTTGCGGAACCTGAGCGACCAACGCGCCAGGTGCCGATAACCCTCCGTCACGGACTGGAAGCCGTTGTCGAATTTCTGGATGGCGCGGCCGACAAAGCCGCGCTTCGCATCTGGACGCGAGTCTGGATCATACCAGACGCTCGACATCATCGGATCGAGGGTGAATGCAACAAAGAGCGAAATCAGCACCGCAACCGATACGGTGATGCCGAATTGCAGGAAGAATTGCCCGATGATCCCGCCCATAAGCGCGACCGGCAGGAATACTGCGACAATGGAAAAGGTGGTGGCCAGCACGGCCAGGCCGATCTCATTGGTGCCGTCAAACGCCGCCTGGCGGTGGGTCTTGCCCATATGCAGGTGCCGCGTGATGTTTTCACGCACCACGATGGCATCGTCGATCAGGATACCGATGGCTAGCGACAGGCCCAGCATGGTCATCATGTTCAGGGTAAAGCCGAGCAGGTAGATGGCGATCATCGTGCCGATGATCGAAATCGGCAGCGTCAGGCTGGTGATGATGGTGGAGCGCCAGGAGTTGAGGAAGACGAAGACGATGACCACCGCCAGCAGGGCCCCTTCGAGCAGCATGTTCTGCACGGCATGGAACGACTCCTCGATGGAATCGGCATTGTTGACCACCACCTCGATCTCGAGGTCATCCTGCGCGAATTCGTTGGCCAGGAGGCTGTCGATCAGGACCTCGATGGCGTGCGCCACCCCCACGGTATTGGCATCCTGGGTCTTGATGACGTCGATCGCCAGGGCCGGTTCGCCGTTGAGAATGGCCAGGCTGGCCGCCTCGCCGCTACCATCTTCCACCGTTGCCACCTCGCTGAGGTGAATGGGAGCACCGCCACTCACGCCAACGATGATGTTGCCGAAGTCCTGCGCCTGCTCCAGCTGACCCAGGATCTGCACCGCCTGGAACTGGTCAGCGTAGGTCACCGACCCGGCGGCAAGGTCGCGATTGGCGTCCTCCAGCGCAGCAATGACGGCATTGGCGCTGATATTGAAGGCAATCAGCCGGTCGGGGTCGATATTGATATTGAGCTGGCGCGGCACGCCGCCAATGACCGAAGCGCTGCCCACACCGGGCACATTGGCGATGCGCCGGGCAATCACGTCCTCGGCCAGCGCGGTCAGGTCGCGTGCCGACATGGATGGGGACCGCACGGCCAGCGACATGACCGGCATGGAATTGAAATTAAAGCGCAGCACCTGCGGCGCCTCGACGATCGCCGGAAACGAGGCACGGATCGGGTCGATCTTGTCGCGCACCTCCTGGGCCTTTTCCAAGGAATTTGAGCCCAAATTGAAGGTGAGCCTGATGGTGGCGCGGCCGGCCTGCGCCGTGGACTGGATGGAACCCAGTCCAGACAGCGTATTGACCGCGTCCTCGATCGGCCGAATGACGTCAGCCTCAACGGTTTCCGGCGATGCGCCAGGGTAACCGACGATAACCGAAATGGTCGGCTCCTCGATATTGGGCATCTGCTGGATTGGCAGGCGGGTATAGGCATAGGCGCCGAACACCAGGATCGCGACCATGATCATGGTCGTGAAAACCGGGTGGTTGATGCTGATACGGGTGAGGAACATCGATCAATCCCTAACCAGCGAAAAGCGATCGCCTGGCTCAAGCTGGGACAGGGGGGTGGTGACGATACGGGTGCCCACTTCGACGCCTGCGACCTCCACTAGTAGGCCGTCATTCCATGCACCCTCCGTCTCGACGTCGTGTCGCACGACCGTGTCGTCGCTCAGCCCGAGCAGGTAACCGCCGCTGGCATCCTCGCGCAGGGCCCGAGCGGGAACGGCAATGGCGTCGGGCTTTTCCTCGACGGTGATGATGCCGCTGGCGAACATGCCGCCCCGCAGGATCTGACCGGGGTTATCTACTCGGATATAGATCGGCAGTGATCTTGTTCCCGTGGTCGCGACGGGATTGACCCGGGTGACGACGCCGGAAAACACCTCGTCCTCAAGGCCGCCCACTGTCAGCCTTGCCACCTGACCCGGCTTGATCAGCGGGCTGGCCCCGACCGACGCGGCGGCGCTGTATTCCATGGTGTCGAGATCAACGATGGTGATGAGCGAGGTGCCCGACGCCACCGATTGTCCTGGCTCGACGGCACGGGACGAGACGATACCGGCGATCGGGGCGGTCAGCGTCGCATTGGCGAGCGACAGTTCGGCGGCCTTCACCGCCTGTTCGAGCGCAGCCAGGTTTGACCGCAGCGCGTCGGCAGCGGACTGGGCCTGCTCGAGGGCCGAAGGTGTTGCCAGGCGCTGACCGGCGAGTTCCTCGGTGCGTTGCAGCTGCTGCTCGGCGGAGATCAGCTGCGCCTGCATTGCCTCGGCGGTGGCGCGCTCCTGATCTAGCGCAATGGCCAAGGCCTCGCTGTCGAGCCTCACCAGCACCTGGCCCGCCTGGACGGCGTCGCCGGGGCTAACCATGACCTCCAGCACCTGCGCCGACACCTGCGCTGCAACATCGGCCTGCCGGGAGGGTGCCAGCGTGCCCGTCACCTTGACAGTCTGCTCCAGGGTTGCCGGCGCAATGACGCTGGTTTCGGCCTGCCGGATCTGTTTCACCACCGCCTGCGCCGGGGGTTCGGTGGGCGCCACCTGCGACGCGGAGTCGACAATGACCAACCCGGCAGCGCCAATGGCGATGAGACCCAGCATTATCCAGAGGGTCGGGCGGGCTCTCAGCTTCATTCCGGTGGCGAGGCGGGCGGCGTCGTCCCTGTCGCGGGCACCGCGCGCCCATTCTGGTTTGCTGTGGCTACTAGTCATGAGTGTTCCGTTCGGATCACGAGTCAGTTGATGGCGAAGTTACCTGGGCGCAGTCCGCAGCCGCCGGGCCGCACCGAAATGGGCCCGGCTGGCGCCAAGGACCGCCTCGGGGAGAACCGCTTGGGCTGGTTCACGCTGTTGGGTATGGCGCGGTAAGATTGCCTGAACATTGCAGGCCCTAAAAAGCTACGGGCCACCGATATAATGGGCGGTCGCAATGTCCGCGCAATGTTGGCCCCACACAAAGGATTGCTTGGCCAGCATGGCGCACAAGGGGCACGGGTCAATGCACGCCCTGCGCGACGCCCTGCTGTTACCGGCCCGCCCCGCGTGGCGACCAGTCAGCGAAAGACCATGAGGACAAATGCGCATGCCGAACAGCCTCGTCTCAGTTCACTCCTTCGGGCGCGTCTGGTACGCCGGGCGGCTGTCACTGCTGCCCCTGTCGGCTGTGCTGCTTGCCGGTTGCGTTGCTATGGGCGCCTATCAGAAACCGACCACGGCGCTGCCCACCAGCTATACCGCATCGAGCACGGCACAGCCTGCGGATAACCGGGTCACCATGTGGTGGCTGGCGTTTCGCGATCCATTGCTGGACACGCTGGTAGAAAGCGGCCTGCAGCAGAATCTCGATATCGCCCAGGCCGTCGCCAAGATCGGGGAGGCCAAGGCCAGCATGATCGGTGCCGGAGCCGCGGTGGTGCCGACGGCCTCGGGCAGCATTGCCGGACTGCGGCAGCAGCAGGGAGAAGACGAGGCGGAATCCTCGGTGACCTATGCCGGCAATGCCTCTTGGCTGCTGGACATTTTCGGGCAGTACGGCAATGCGCGCCTCGCGGCCAAGGCCAATCTCGACGCGGCCTATTTCTCCGCCAGCACGGCGCGACTGACCTTCATCTCCGAGCTGATCAACGCCTATATCGACCTGCGCTACTATCAGGAATCCCTGGCGCTGACGCAATCAAGCGTAGCGACAAGGCGCGAGACACTGGGACTCACCCAGACCCTGCTGGACAAGGGCGCCGGCGCGCAGCTGGACGTCTTGCAGGCGCAGAGCGCCCTCGACTCTACCCTGCTGCAAGTGCCGGCGCTGGAGCTGGGTTTCGTCCGGGGCGTCAACCGGCTCGCAACCTTGACCGCCCAGCCTGCCGCGGCGCTGGAAGCCAAGCTGCAGCGCGGTGCGCCGCAGCCCTGGCCACGTCTCAATGTCAATGCAGGGGTCCCTGCCGACCTGGTCCGGCAGCGGCCCGACATTCTGGCGGCCGAGCGCGCCATTGCCGCTGCGTCGGCCGAGGCCGGCATCGCCGAGGCCCAGCTCTATCCATCGCTGACCTTGAGCGGCAGCATCAGTCTGACGCAGCTGGCCAGCGGATCGACGCCTGGCTGGAGCTTCGGGCCGACGCTGAACTTGCCCTTTCTGGATGGCGGCCGGGCCCGCTCCGCCCATCAGGTGGCGCTGTCACGCCTCGAACAGGCCTATATCGGCTGGCAGGCCGCCGTCCGCGACGCGATTGAGGAAACCGAGAATGCGCTGGCGGCGGTGCGCCGCGACGGCCGTGCCCTTGAGGCCGCCACCAAGCTCAAGGACAGCGCCACCAAGCAGCTCGAGCTGGCGCGGCTGAGCTATGAGGCCGGTCAGGGCCAGGTGCTTGATGTCCTCAACGCTGAGCGCGGCCTGTTCGACGCCCGCGGCCAGTTGGCCAGCGCCACCCAACAATATGCCAAGAACTTCGTCATCCTCAACACCGCGATTGCCGGCGGGGTCATGACGCTGTCAGTCCCGTGATGGGGTTAGCTCGCCCGCGCCAGGTGTAGCCGCCTGAACAGGACCTATTGAATGTCCAGACGGGCGTTTCGCTGCTGCCAGACCTAATTTATGGTACTCACGAGTTGGCGGCACAGGTCAGTCTGCCGTCCTGCGGCAGGAGGACGTCGAGGACAGCGACGTTAATTTATTCCGTGACAATGGGTTGGTTGAACTCACGTTTGCTGGCAACCAAGGATTCTCGGAGACCTGTTCTTCAAGGTCACGCGGAGCAAGCTTCGGATTTCACGATCACCAGCCATGACGAGCACACGAGGCTTCTCAGCGTGACGGACCTGATTGAGCTGGCTTGTCGCTGAGTTTAGGGCAGCGGCATACCCTGCTCGGGCCTGGCGGCGCGCCAGAATGCCTGCACTCGATTTTGAGACTTGCAGGTTACCTTGGCAATTCGTGGATGGCTCCACTAGTGGTGTCGCAAAGCGTCGACGGGATCGAGGCGGGCGGCTCCCCTGGCGGGAAAGTAACCGAACGCGACCTCCATGGCTGCGGAGAAGCCAAATGCCAGGACGACGGTCCAGTAGCTGACAACAAGTGGACCCCAAGCAATGGCGCAGCAATGGCCGCTGCACCGAGGCCAAATCCGATGCCGATCACGCCGCCCAACATTGACAGCGCAACGGCTTCAACCAAGAACTGCGTAAGAATTTGAGATTCACGCGCGCCTACTGCCAGCCTAACACCAATTTCCCGCGTGCGCTCGGTAACCGAAACCAGCATGTTGTTCATGATCCCGATACCTCCAACTAGAACGCTAATACCCGCGATCGCGGCCAACAGTCCGGTGAGGATGGTCGTCACATCGCCGAGCATTGAGGAAACTTCCCGCATCTCGGTCACCGAGAAATCGTCCTCTTCTCTGACGCTCAGATGACGCCTCTCGCGCATGACCGAAATGACATCGGTCTTTACCTGCGCAATCGCGCTCTCGGCGGTGCCCTGACGGCCAGTGGAACCCAGGAATTCCGGGATACATACTCAAGCACTCAGTTGCAGTGCGGCTGAGCAATAACAGTGGGGATTCCTTTGTAGGGGGGCATCGATTGGGAGCATGAAGTCACGCCACACCCCGTTTGCTCGGTTGATACTGCCGCCAAGCCCAACTAAACATTGCCATTGCGCACAGGACCAGTACCAGGCCTCCCACGACAACGCCCACCGATGCTGTAAAGAAGGGAAAAAGCAGAAAGACCAAACCTAGAAGAACGTAGCAAATACCCCATGCCAGCATTGACCAAATTGGCGAGTACTCTTCGCGGTTCCTAACGGCAATAGACACCTGCAAAACGCCGGTGACAATGGCTGCGAAGCCGAGCAAGGTCGCGAGAAATGTCACTGTGAGAACCGTAACCAAAAGGGGGCTCAAAAGCATCGAGACCCCCAGTGCCAGGGTCAGAGCGCTGGTGGATAGATTGAACCAGCGGTCACGGCTGCGCTCGCCATCGAAATAAATACTCCACAGACTTAGCAGGCTATCGACAGTCAGCAGGATGCCCCCAATCATCACGATAGTGCTAAGCGCTGCCGTGGGCCAGATGATTGCGTAGAGGCCGGCGAACAACATAATAAAGGCCCGGACTGCTGTCACCGCTGCGGCACGGCGGTCCGCCTTAAGCAAAAAGGACATTCTTCTCTCCACAAACATCCGGCCATCCCGGATTATATCGATGGCTCGCTTGATCTGTCCGGACGCTGTGTTCCCGGTCATCGGTCACAATGGGCAGTGGAGCTATCCTTGCGCATTCTCGGGTCTCATCATTGCCCGAACATTGCGGAGATTGGATTATCTAGCAGGGCATTGAAGAAGCATCTCGTCTGATTTGATCCGAGACGCGGGCCCAAAGTCCATACTTCCGACCCTGCGCCGTGATCAGAGGCGTCGCCGGCGTGCAAGTCGCGGTTGTGGTCAGCAGAAAGGCGACCCTATGCGGGGCGCCATACACTGACCTGCTGGTGACGCGGCAATCGAAAATAGTCACCTAAATATCCGATAGGATCGGTATGCCGCAAAATGGCGCTTGGGCGCCGATCGGCCTCGGCGGGATAGCCGCCAGCGGCGATGAGTGCGGTCCCCGGCCCGTCGTGCAAGGCCTCCAGCCGGTCGCGGAAAGAGGCCGAGCCGTGCCATGCGGGCGGCCAGGGCGGCGCAGTCCATTTCCAAGTCCATTGTCGACCGCCGACGTGAGCACTGCGTGCCGGCAGGCTTCGGCGCCGTTGGCGAGTTCGGGCAGCCTGCCGCGTGCAGTCTAGGGCAGACTTTCAGCGGACAGCTCTGCGGACAAGCTGAGGATGCCGGGTTTCGTGTGCTAATTTGCACGCATAAAATAGATCGTGGTACTAATATATGATTGAAAAATAGCAATATAGTCTATAAGTATCGCCGGATACGAAATCTTAGGCGGAGAAGGCGAGTGGACAAGCCTACGTCGCTCAATGCTGCAGGGGTGAACCGTGCGTGGGCCCGGCAGGCGATCGCCCTGCTGGAGGCCGAAGGCCGGCGTTCGGCCGATACCCATCTGATTGCCCTGCCGATTCCGGGGCTGCCGCAACAGGAATTCTACTTCAAAGACGAGTCGGCGCATCCAACGGGCAGCCTCAAGCATCGGTTGGCGCGCTCGCTGTTCCTCTATGGAATTTGCAATGGAAAGATCACCGAAGGGGTGACCCTAACCGAGGCTTCTTCGGGCTCGACGGCGGTCAGCGAGGCCTATTATGCCCGGCTGCTGGGGCTCAAGTTCACTGCCGTGCTGCCGGCCAGCACCAGCCCGCGCAAGATCGAGGCGATCGTGCAGCAGGGCGGTACCTGTCGCCTGGTTGAAGATGGCAGCACCATTTACCAGGAGGCGGCGCGCCTGGCCGAGGAGGCTGGTGGCCACTATCTCGACCAGTTCACCTATGCCGAGCGCGCCACGGACTGGCGCGGCAACAATAACATTGCAGAATCGATCTTCCGGCAGATGGAGAGCGAGCCCCATTGCGTGCCGAGTTGGGTCATCATGGGAGCGGGGACCGGCGGCACCTCGGCGACGATCGGTCGCTATATACGCTATCGCAGCTACCCCACCCAGCTCTGCGTGGCCGATGTCGAGCATTCGGCCTTTTATGAAGGCTGGGTGAGCGGCAATCCGGATGCGCGCTGCGCCACGCCGACGCGCATCGAAGGCGTAGGGCGGCCGCGGGTGGAGAAGTCTTTCGTGCCGCAGGTGGTCGATCAGATGATCAAGGTGCCGGATGCACTGTCCCTTGCGGCCATGCGGGTCCTGTCGCAACTGCTGGGTCGCCGCGTCGGTGGCTCGACCGGCACCAATTTTGTCGGCATGTGCTGGGCCGCCGATCAGATGCGCAGTGCCGGAACCGCGGGCTCTTTGGTCACGCTGATCTGCGACGGCGGCGAGCGCTACGCCGACACCTACTACAGCGATGCCTGGCTGGCCGACAGGGGAATCGATATTGCGCCCCATGTCAGCATGCTGGAGGCGTTCCTGTCGGGTGGCACGTTCCGGGCCTATCTGGGTTAGTCCGCGCTGCGGATCGACACGAGGCACGAAGACGGCGCGGTAGCCTACGCCAATTGCGAACCCGGTCTTGCATCCGTCTGGCGGTGGGGATTGCCGCCGCGATCGGGGCAGGCCCGTGGTCTCTTCGTGCGCATCGCACCCGGCGCCTGTGAGCAGGACAACGACCAGCGGCATCAGGGGAGGGCGCCAGTCCTACACTGGCCAGAACCCGGCCCCGGCCATTGTAGACCTAGTCGGGACCCAGTTGGGCCGCCGTACCGGATTGGTCTCGACCAGTTCGGGTCCGTCGCGTGGCATTAAGCGCCGGCTGGCGCATATGGCGGCGACCAAATCTCCACTGCCGCGCGGCAGAGCCGCCCCGCCTGCCGGGCTGCCATACACGTCCTGATGTTTATATGAGCATGTTCCGAGTTTTGCATAGACAATGCTCAATAATGCGGTATTTATATAATGAAAGTCGCGTCACGAGGTGATTGTCTTGGCGGATCGGTCGAACCTGAAAGCGCTGGAAGCTCGGCTCGAGCAGGATCTCGGTTGGTTGAACCTGCCAGCCGCATCATGGGTCGCTCGACGGCCCGAGCATCCGCGCGACACCCTAGACGTGGCAGTGATCGGGGCGGGATTGCTGGGTCTGGTGGCCTGCGCCGCCTTGGGCAATATCGGCATCAAGAAGACGCGCGCCTTCGATCGAGCCGACAAAGGCATGGAAGGGCCGTGGGTCACTTCGGCGCGCATGCAGACGCTGCGCACTCGCAAGGAGGCTGCCGGACCGGCGCTCGGAATTCCATCCCTGACCTTTCGCGCCTGGTATGAGGCCCAATGTGGCCGCGAGGCCTTCGCGGCCATGGACCTCATTCCGCGCCAGATGTGGATGGATTATCTAGTCTGGTATCGTGCGGTATTGCGCCTCGATGTCGAAAACGGCACCACGCTGCAATCCATTGCATTGCGCGAGGACGGGTTGCTGGACCTGTCACTCAACGCTGCTGGAGTTCAGTCCAAGGTGTTGGCGCGTAGGGTGGTGCTGGCTACGGGCATTGACGGGCTGGGTGCACCCGCCCTGCCGAGCGTAGCGGCGTCGCTGCCAGCCGAATATGTGGCGCACAGCTCCGATATCATCGACATGGCGGCTCTGCGGGGTAAGCGGGTTGCGGTGGTCGGTGCTGGCGCCTCCGCGATGGATAATGCTGCTGCCGCGCTGGAGGCTGGTGCCGCACGGGTCGATATCTTTATCCGGCGCGCGGACATTCCGCGCGTGGACAAGTTCAGCGGCGTCGGTAGCCGCGGCATGACGCATGGCTATGTCGGCCTGCCTGATGAAACCAAGTGGCGCTATATGGTGGAAGGCGAGCGGGCCCAGATTCCGCCGCCGCGTCACAGCGTCTTGCGGGTGTCGCGTCACCCCAATGCCTATTTCCATCTGGCCAGTCCGATCGAGGCGCTGGGCATGCGCGATGAGGCGGTCGAGATCGTGACGCCCAAGGGGCGCTATGGCGCCGACTTCCTGATTTTCGCGACCGGCTTTTCCGTCGACTTCTCGCAGCGGCCCGAACTGGCTGGACTCGAGGGCAAGGTGCGCCGCTGGCGCGATGTATACGACCCGCCTGAGACGCTTCGGCATGCGGGACTGGCCGAATTTCCCTATCTCGGGTCCGGCTTCGAACTGCTGCCGGCCGCCGGTGCGCCGGCCGGCATTTCCAACATCTCCTGTTTTGCTTATCCCGCCGTTCTCTCGCATGGCAAGATTACCAGCGGCATTCCCTCTATCAGCGACGGCGCCCAGCGCCTCTCCCGGGCAATTGCCCGCTCGCTGTTCGTGGAGGACCGTGACCTGCACCTACAGAGCTTTCACGATTTTGCCGTGCCCGAATTGAAGGGCGATGAGTGGCAGGATGCCGATATGGAGGTGCCAGCATGATGGGTGCTGAGCCGACCCTGCAGGTCTTCTACGGCATCTCCTCGCCCTGGGCCTATTTCGGCGCCCAGCGGGCTAGCGCTGTTGCCGCCGCGGCCGGTGTTACGATGGTCTTGCGGCCCATTCGGATCATCGAGGCCAATGGCGGCATCCCGCTGCGGTCGCGCCCCGATAGCCGCCAGCAATACCACGCCGTGGAGCTGGATCGCTGGAGCCGTTTCCTCGATATTCCGCTTAACCTCGCGCCCCGTTTCTATCCCTGCCGCACCATCGAGCCGGCGGCTCAGGCAGTCATTTCTGCCCAGCGGGCCGGGCTCGACGCCGCTTCTTTTTCATTCGCCATCCAGCGTGGACTCTGGGCCGAAGACCGCGATATCGCCGATCTGGATACGCTGCGCGAATTTGCCCGGGCCACCATCGGGGCCGAAGGTGCAGATTTGGTGCGCGACCCGCAGGAAGCCGCCGTTGTAGCCGAGTGGCAGGCCAATCTCGCCGAAGCGGAACGCCGCGGCATTTTCGGGACGCCGACCTATGTCGTGGGCGACGAATTGTTCTGGGGCCAGGATCGGCTCGACTTCGTCGAGCGGACACTGGCCGCTGCAAACTTGAAGGAAACCGCCTGATGACCACTGATGCAGCAGCCGTTCACCCCGCCGCTCAAGCGCTTCATGCACGCTCTATCGTCGTGGATGGATTGCAGACCTCGCTCTGGGGGCGTCCGATCTTTGAGGAGATGCGCGCCGGCGGGCTGACGGCGGTCAATGTCTCCACCGTGCTCTGGGAGAATTTCCGCGAAGGCATCGACTATGTTTCGCAGTGGCGGCATTTCCTGCGCGAACACGCTGATATCTTGCGGCCGGTGCGCGCAGTGGCTGATATCCATGCGGCTAAGGCCGAGGGCAAGACCGGCATCATCATGGGCTGGCAGAATACTTCGCCGCTGGAAGACAAGCTGGATTATGTCGAGATCTTCAAGGATCTCGGCGTGAGCATCATGCAGCTCACCTACAATACCCAGAACTACTCCGGTGCCGGCTACCTGGAGGACAATGACAGCGGCCTGACTGGCTTCGGTCGCGAAGTGCTCGACGAAATGGGCCGCGTCGGGGTGCTGTGTGACCTCAGCCATGTCGGCGACAAGACCAGCGCTGATGCAATTGCCTATGCCAAGGGGCCGGTCTGCATCTCGCATGTGCTGCCGCGTGCCCTGCATGACGTCAAGCGCAACAAGCCCGATCATCTCTTTACGGCCTGTGCGGAAAAGGGCGGCCTGATCGGCATCAGCCTTTTTGCGCCGGGTCTTGCGGCGGGCAATGACGCCACCGTGGAGCACGTGCTCGACGCCATGGAACACGTCATCAACCTTGTGGGCGAGGACCATGTGGGGGTCGGTACCGACTTCTCGCTTGACCGTCCCCGCCCCAGCGACTGGCTGCTCTGGGCCAATCGCGATAAGGGCACGGCCCGCAAGCTCACTGAATTCGGCTCGGTCAAGATCAATAAGCCGGCCGGCATAAGCCGCATGACCGACATGCCGAATCTTACCGCCCGCATGATGGCGCGCGGCTGGAGCGACGAAACCATAACCAAACTGCTCGGTGGCAACTGGCTGCGTGTGATGCACGCCGCCTGGACGCCGCGGGGCTGAACCCGATCGAAGCTGGAGACACGAATGACAAGCCATTTGACCACCGGCCTTCTGGCCGCTACCGCCCTTACCCTCGCCGCCGGCAGCGTGGTGGCGCAGGATGCAAGCATCACCGGCACCGTGCGGGTGGTTGGTTTTTCCGGCGTCTTTGCCGACAACTACCAGAAGTTCATCATCGAGCCGTTCGAAGTCCAGTTCCCCGGCATTGATGTCACCTACGAACCGTCCAAGAACTCGGCCGAAACCCTGGCGCTGCTGACCCTGCAGAAAGCCGACCCCACCGTGGATGTCGCGCTGGTCGACGTAGCCGTCGGTATCAGGGCAGCCCAGGAAGGCCTGTCGGCGCCGCTCGACCCGGCCGTGGTCGCCAATCTTGCCGATGCCCCCGATTGGGCCCGCATCGAAGGCGATCGCTCGATTGCCTTCTCCCAGGACAACCTGACCATCCTCTACAATACCCAGACCGTCAGCGAGCCGCCGACCAGTTGGAATGACCTCAAGGATCCCAAATATGAGGGCCGCATTGCAGCGCGCCTGGCCGATACGCGCGGTGTGATCCTCATTCCCATCCTCAACAAGATGGCCGGCGCCGACTACAAGGACACCATCGATCCGGCGATCGCCGCGATGAACGAGTTCGGGCCTAACGTTCTGACCTGGGATCCGGCGCCCGATTGCTACGCCGTCGTGCAGAGCGGCGAAGTTGATCTGTCCATCTGCTGGAATGGCCGTGCGCAATATCTGCATGACACGCAGGATGGCATTATCGGTATCGCCGCACCGGTTGAAGGCTCCATCGGCCAGACCAACACCATCAACCTGGTCGAGGGCTCCAAGAATGCCGAGGCGGCGCAGACCTTTATCAACTATGCCCTGAGCGCGGAAGCACAGGCCACCTTCGCCGAGAAGAGCTTCTACGGCCCGGTCAATGCCAAGGTTGAACTGACCGAGGCTGTCGCCCAGCGCATCTATGGCTCCAAGGAAGCGCAGGCGGCGCAGATGACGCTCGACTGGCCTTACATCGCTACGGTTTATGCTGACTGGATTCAGCGCATCAATCGCGAAGTCATTGCCTTCAATTAACCGGAAGACACGGATCACCCATGACCGAGCAGCACGTCATCGTCGAGCAGTTGGTAAAGACATATCCAGGCAGTGACGTGCCGTCGGTTGACCATGTCAATTTCGAATTGAGACAGGGCGAGATGCTTGCCCTTCTCGGCCCGTCCGGCTGCGGCAAGACCACCATCCTGCGCATGGTCGCCGGGCTCATCACCCCGACCTCGGGCAGCATCCAGCTGAACGGGCACGATGTGTCCCAGGTCCCGGTCCATCGACGCAATATGGGCATGGTGTTCCAGTCCTATGCGTTGTTTCCACATATGAGCGTCGCAGAAAATGTCGCCTTCGGCCTCGAGATGCGCGGCGTGCCCAAAGCCGACCGCGCCACACGGGTGGAACGGGCGCTCGACCTGGTCAAGCTCAATGGCTATGGCGACCGCCGCATTACCCAGCTCTCGGGCGGGCAGCAGCAGCGCTGCGCCATCGCGCGATCGCTGGTAATCGAACCCGACCTGCTACTGCTCGACGAGCCGCTTTCAAACCTCGACGCCAAATTGCGCGACGAAATGCGCGACGAAATTCGGGACATCCAGGCGCGTACCGGCGTCACGGCCCTGTTCGTCACCCACGACCAGGACGAGGCCCTGTCCATGTCGGACCGCATGGCGGTGATGTCGGCCGGCAAGATCGAGCAGATCGGGAGCCCGCGGGATATTTTCGACAGGCCGGCCACCGAATTCGTCGCCAACTTCATCGGCGCAGCCACGTTCTTCACAGGCACGGTTGTTGAGCCGCGCCGCGCTGCGATCGCCGGCCTCGGAAACATGAGCTTTGCCCAAGATGGGGTTGTGGGCAGCCAGGTCCGGCTCATGGTGAGACCCCATCGCTTCATCCTCGGGAATGGCGGACAGAACACCTATAACGGTATCGTTCGTCATCTGGTCTACCGCGGCGAGACCATGACCCTGTCGGTCGATATCGGCGGCCAGCTGGTGACCGTCGACCTGCCCACTCATGCTGGCACGCTACCTGAGCGCGGCGACACGATTGCAGTGTCGCTCGCCAGCGAGGACGTCACACTGATCGGCGAGGTCGCCAAGTGAGCGCGGCCGCCTCAGGCGACAAGGCAAGCCAGCACGGCATCCTGCTGCTTCTGCTTCTGCTGCTGCCGGGGCTGCTGGCGCTGGGTGTCAGTTTCGTTCTGCCAATGCTCTGGCTGCTGCGCGCCTCATTTTCCACCTCCGCCCTTGATATGGCCTCGGCGGAGTGGACGCTCGCCAACTATGCTGAGGTCATTTTCGATCCCTTCTATTGGCGGGTCGCCGGCAATACCCTGACCTATGGCCTGTCGGTCGCCTTCTTCGCCGTGCTGTTCGCCTATCCAATTGCCCTCTTCCTCTCCCGCACCACAAGCCGCTGGCGCGGCATCCTGACGGCCCTCGCCATTGCGCCGCTGCTGACGTCCGGCGTCGTGCGTACCTATGGCTGGATGGTCATCCTGGGCGATCGCGGCGTGGTCAACGGAACACTGCAGGCACTGGCGCTGATCGACCGGCCGATCCGACTCTCCAACAATTTCCTGGGCGCCACGATCGCCATGATCGAAATCCTGATGCCCTATGCGATCCTGGCCATGCTGTCCGGCTTTGGCCGGCTCAACAAGCAGCTCGAGGAAGCCGCCAGCATGCTGGGCGCCAACCGGCTGCAAGTGTTCTGGCGCATCATCCTGCCACTGAGCCTGCCGGGTGTCATCACCGGCGCCTTGCTGGTTTTCGTGCTGGCCATTTCCGCCTTCGTAACGCCGCGCCTGATGGGCGGCGGCCGGGTCTTCGTGCTTGGAACAGAAGTCTTTTCGGAAGCCACGATTACCCTCAACTGGCCGCTCGCGGCGGCTCTGGCAGTGCTGCTGCTGATCTTGTTCAGCTCGGTGATCGTCATCTATCGACGCGCGCTGCGCAGTCTGGAGGCCTGAGGTGAACGACACCAGCTTCGCCACCAAATGGGCCTGGCGCACCCTGCTCGGCCTGCTCTACCTTTTCCTCCTGGCGCCGATCATTATTGTCTTCATCGTCTCGTTCGATACGCGGCAATATCTGGCCTTTCCGCCGGAGAGCTTCTCGTTCGGCTCCTATGTGAAGGTGTTCCAGAACGAGAGCTTCATCTCGGCCTTCTGGCGGAGCCTGCTGATCGGCACCATTGTCGGGGTGGGCGCGGTGGTCTTTGGCACGCTGTTGTCGATGGCCTTGACGCGCTTCAGGTTTCGCGGTGACGGCGCGGTCAACTTCCTCGTCATCGCACCATTCATCGTCCCCAATATCGTGATCGGCGTCGGACTGGTGCTCGTCCTGTCCGCCTTTGGCCTGCTCGACAGTTATCCCGGTGTCGTGCTGGCCCATCTGGGCGTCACCATTCCCTATACCGTCCGGACAGTCAGCATGAGCCTGATGGCGGTCGACCGTCGTATCGAGGAAGCCGCCCTGGTGCATGGCGCCTCGTCCCTCCAGGTCTTCTGGCGGGTTACTCTGCCGCTGATCCGGCCGGGTATCATTGCCGGTGGCGTCATCGCCTTCCTGATCTCGTTCGATGAGACCACCATTTCGCTGTTCATCGTCTCGGTAAAAACCTCGACCCTCCCCACCGAGATCTACCGCTATCTCGAATACTCCACCGATCCCCAGATCGCCGCCCTGTCGGTCGTACTGATTCTGATTTCGGTGGGCATCGTCGTCCTGCTCGAAAAATTGGTCGGCCTGCGCAAGGCGGTTTAGGAGCCGGTTATGTCGATTGTCACCGTCCCCGGCGGCGCCGTCGAGGGGTTCATCCAGCATGGCAACCATTGTTTCCTGTCGGTGCCTTATGCGGCGCCAGTGACACGGCAGCGATGGTTCCATCCACCGCAGCCGGTTGAGGCTTGGCAGGGCGTGCGGTCCGCCAGGCATCATGGGCCGGTTTGCCCCCAGTTGCCAACCTATGGTCCGGTGGGGAAGGGGGCAACGTCAGCGCTGACCCAGGGCACCGACTTCCTGACGCTCAATATCCGCACCCCCGCACTGGACAGCAAGGCGCCTGTCCTGGTCTGGGTGCATGGCGGCGGTTATGCCGTTGGCTCGGCCAATGAGGAAGTCCTCCAAAGCGGGGCCTTTGCGGCCAGCGGCATCGTCGAAGTCACCGTCAACTATCGGCTGGGCGCATTGGGCTTTCTCCATGTCGATGGGTTTCCGGACAATCGTGGCTTGCTCGATCTGCTGGCGGCGCTGCGTTGGGTGCGCAGCAATATCGAGCGGTTCGGCGGGGATCCTCAGCGGGTGACTTTTGCCGGACGATCTGCCGGTGGTTTCGCCATCGCGGCGGTCATGGCCATGCCCGCCGCCGAAGGGCTTTTTGCCCAGGCAATGCCCCAGAGCGGCGCCAGCACTGCTATTGCCGGTATGGAGGATGCAGCCAAGCTCACGCGCCGCATGTGTGCCGCGCTCGACACAGATGCGGCAGGCCTTGCACATGTGCCACTGGAGGCGCTGCTGGCCGCGCAGCGCGACCTCTGCAATCAGAGTTATGAGCACCACGATTACGATCGCGACGGCGCCGCCGCCATGCTCGGCGTGCCCTTTGTGCCGGTGATTGACGGCATCAGTCTGCTCGAGCATCCCGAAGCCGCCGCTGCGGCAGGACGCACCATGCCCGTGCCCATGATGATTGGCTGCACCACCGGCGAATATCGGACTCACTCGTCCATACTGCCGCTCGATCTCGACCATGCCGGAGCGGCGCGGCTACTGGAGGAGCGGGTTCGTCATCTGGGCTGGAGTGGCGACGCCATCGTCGATCGCTATCGCCAGGCCCTGCCGGACCACTCGCCGCAGGGTATCTGGCGTGCTGTCGCCGGCGATCTGGTGTTCCAGAACCCGGCGACCCGCTTCGCGCGGCTGCATGGGCGGCATTTCCCGGTCTGGAAATACCTCTATGGGCCCGATGCGACCGATGAAATGGGCGCGCCCCATGGGGCGGAAGTGGGTGCCGTTTGGTATCGTACAGGGATGGATCCCGCCGATCAGCCGAAGCGGCAGCGCATTGCCGACGCCGAATTTGCGGGGCTGGTCCATGCCGTCTGGTGCACCTTTATTGCCGGTCCGCAGGCGGGTATCGACTGGCCCCCGTTCAGCGAAGCCGAAGCGGCGGTGCTTCGGATAGCGGACGGCCGGGTCTGGGCCGACAAAGACCCCTTTGCAGCACGTCTCCAACTCTGGCACATGCCCTGACAGCGGCTAACGAGGTGATGATGAGCTTCAGATATTTCGAGACCAAGCAGCTCGAGGCCTTCTACGCAGTCATTTCCATTGGCAGCATGACGGGCGCGGCCAAGGCCCTCGGTCGCTCCCAGCCGGTCATCACCCGCCTCATCCAGGAACTGGAGGTAGATGTCGGGTTCCAGCTGCTGCATCGGAACGGGCCTCGGATTTCCCCAACCGCCCAGGGGCTTGCCTTTTTCGAGCAGGCCGAGGTGTTCCTCTCCGGCCTGCGTGCCATCTCGGACAAGGCGGACGCCATTGCGCGGACGGCGCCGCCCTCCATCGAGATCGCTTCGGTAGCGGCACTGGCCAGCAGCGTGCTTGCCAGCGCCTTAGCGAAGATCGGAACTGAGCTGTTGCCCAACAACATTCATGTGCAGAGCATCTCCGCGGACAATGTCGTGCAAGCGGTGGCTGCACGGACCGCTGATCTGGGTCTGGCGAGCTGGCCGTTCGACAATCCAGGCGTCGAAGTACATTTTCAGGCAGAGGTGCCCTGCCGGGCCGTGGTCGCTATCGAGCACCCGCTTGCGGATCGTGACATCATCAGCCCGCAGGACCTAAGGGATCAACGGCTGATCGTCGCTGCCAACCCGTACCGCCTGCGAATGCAGATCGATCAGGCCCTGGCCGTCAATAACATCACACAGCAGGCAGTCATCGACAGCAATGCCACCTTTGTCTCCCTCGCGCTGGCCCGGCGCAGACTTGGCGTTGCCATTGTCGAGCCGCTCACGGGGACCGGCCTTCAGATGGCCGGCCTGAAAATTATCCCGCTGTCATTTCCGGTGATGTTTCGCTGGAGCGTAGTTACGGCCGTCGGCCGCCCGCTATCGCCCGCTATCGATGCAATTGTAAAGCAACTACGACAGATTGCCGAGACAGAAATAGACGATCTTGAATTTTTGACAGGCAATGAGTGACGCACTGTCTTCACCGTTGCACACGACCCAGCGATTCAATTTTGCTCAAGTAGTCCGGTCCCGGAAGTTGCATATTACGCGGTGTGGAACGCTTGCGGCGGCAACACGGATTTGCGGCTTGCGACCCCATTTCGGCCATTCAACAGGATGCGAGCATCGGCAACAATGGGGCCGGGAGCGGTCTGACCGCTGCCTGAGCAAAAACGACAGAAGCGGCCAGATCGTCCTGGCCTGCCCACGTCCGCCATGTGTCCAAAGCGGACATCACGGAGCTGCGGTCAGACAGATCGAACGGACGCGACGGACCTCATAAGAGCCCGCCGCGTCGGTGATCATTACCTGGCAGTCGCCGTCGACGGACCGATCTCGGACACGACTTCGCTTACGAGATCGGCAGGAAATCCGCCTTCGCTCGCGTGCCGGTAGATGATTTCGGCACTGTCCGCCTCGTGGACGCAGTAAACCTTGTCGCCCGCGACGTAGCTTGTGACCCAATTATAGGGCACGCCCAACCCTGCAACGACCTCGTTCGACTTTGCCGAAATGCCGCGCAGGTCCTCGGCGCTCAGCTTGGATGCGCCGGGGATGTTTCTCTCGATCAAATATTTCGGCACGACCTTATCTCCTTGTCACGGTCAGGTTGTTCTGACGACGAGACTCATACCTTTGGGAGGCAAGTGCCGCTTCGGAGGATGTCCCTATTTTTCTTTTCCGCTTCCCCATTTTTTCCCCTTGGCTGTTCCAAGTATCGGTTGGATATGGTCCAACATCCCCATGGAACTACTGGAACGCGCGGCGCAGCTTGATCAACTGCAGTCCTTGCTGGTCGATGCGGCCAGAGGGCGCGGTTGTGTGTTGACGTTGAACGGCGAGGCCGGCGCTGGAAAGTCTGCTCTCGCCAGTACGTTCGCCGAACTGGTCGCAGACGGAACGCGCGTCCTGCGCGGGGCGTGCGAGAACTTCGGTACGGCGGAGCCACTCGGGCCCCTGCACGACCTCGCTCGGGAGGCGGGATGGACCTTGCCCGAAACGCTTTCGTCCGCCGAGAACCGGATCGCGCTGTTCTCCCAGGTGTTTGCCCTGTTGAACGACAGCCCGTCAGGCACCTTGGCCGTGATCGAAGATATCCATTGGGCCGATGATGCGACGCTGAACCTGATCCGTTATCTTGGGCGACGTATTCGCAATTCCAACATTCTGCTCATGCTAACGGCCAGAAGCGACGGTGTTGGCTCGCAATCGAGGCTGAGGCGTGCGCTGGCGGATATCCCCTCGACAAGCCAGGTGCGGATCGAGGTTCCTTCCCTGAGCAGGGTTGCCGTGCACGAACTCGCCAACCAACGCGGCATCGATGGCGACGCGGTCTTCCGCATCACCGAGGGGAATGCCTATTTCGTGACCGAATTGATACGGGCAGGCGACTGGACGTCGATGCCAGGGAATGTCCGGGATGCCGTCCTTGCACGTCTCGATGGCCTGGCTGCGGCGGACAGGGATGTGCTCGCTGCCGCCTCGGTCTTTCCTGAGACAGTCGATCTGATGTGTATCGAGGCCATGCTCGGCCACAACGTCGACACAAGTCTGCAGGCGGGTATCGACTGCGGACTGCTTCTACCCGCAGACAGCGCATTTTCGTTTCGCCACGAGATCACCCGCCAGGCGATCGAGCAATCGCTCTCAGCTGTGCGTCGACGCAGCCTGAATACCAAGGCGCTGGCGGTTCTCCGCGACGTCCCTGATATTTCCGTCGCGCAACTGACACACCATGCGAATGAAGCGCAGGACATTCTCGCGATCTGCGAACTGTCACCGCTGGCGGCGGCGGAGGCTGCGAGGTTGGGCGCGCATCGCCAGGCGGTCAGGCACTATGAGCTGGCATTGACGCATGCCTCTGCCTTCGATGAGGGGATGCGAGCTGCGCTCTACGAAAGTTACGCCTTCGAATGTCACCTGATCGGCCAGGTCGAGCGCGCCATAGAGGCGCAAAAGAAAGCCCTCGCGCTCCATCGCAAGGTCGGCGCGCCGCTCCGTGAAGGCGAGAGTCTGCGCTGGCTGTCACGGCTGAGTTATCTGGCAGGCAAGCGTGGCGACAGTGATCGGTACGGTACAGAAGCGGTGGCACTGCTGGAAACCCTGCCTCCCGGACCCGAGCTAGCCATGGCCTATTCCAATCTCTCCCAACTTGGGATGCTGGCAAGTGACACCGAGGTCGCCTGCCGCTACGGGAACCTTGCGATCGACCTTGCAGGGTCGGCCGCGATAAACCGGCCCGATATCCTTTGTCACGCGTTGAACAATGTCGGCACTGCAGTCCTCTGGCGTGACCCGGTTCAGGCCCGGCTGCTCTTGAGCCGTAGCCTGGAAATCGGCCTTGCGAACCAGTTCCAGGAACATGTCGCCCGAACCTTCACCAACCGGGCTTGGGTGGAAATGCGTCTGCATTCGGTCACCGATGCCGAGGAATTCCTGGCACAGGGCATCGGCTATTGTATCGAACGTGATCTCGATACGTGGCGGGACTACATGCGCGGCGAACAGGCCGCCTTGTTCACCGACCTCGGTCGCTGGAGCGAGGCGGAGCATGCTGCGGGCTTGGTCGTCGACAATCTCAATGCTCCTTCCCTGTCGCGCTATCCAAGCGTTCTCGCGCTCGCGGTTATCAGAACGAGGCGTGGCGAGGCAGCAGATGCCCTGCTGCAGGAGTTGGACCGCTTCCTTGACACCGGGCAGGAACAGCAGAGGCTTGCACCCTATGCCGAATTGATCGCCGAACGCGCTTGGCTCGGGTTGGACCACGCGGAGCGCGCCGTGCAACTGCTCGATCAGGCGATCGCGCTTTCCGTCAGCGATATGGAGGCGTCCATGTTGCTCGTGTGGAAACGCAAACTCGGTGGGGACACCTCGGTCGGCGATGATTTCGGTGGCGATCCGGTGGTTGCCCAGATGCTGTCAGGCGAGTGGGCCGCGGCGGCAGAGGCGTGGACGAAGCGGAAATCACCGTACTGGCATGCCATGTCGCTGCTTGATGGGGACAATGATGCGATCTATCGCGCGCTCGACGTTTTCGAGATGCTGGGGGCAACCGCTGCCGCGCAACATGTCCGTGAAATGATCCGCGTCCGGTTGGGTCGTGTTGCTCCCAGGGGTCCGAGGGCCAGCACGAAAGAAAACCCTGCTGGCCTGACCAAGCGTGAGATGGACGTCTTGCGGTGCATCGATCTTGGCAAATCCAATGGTGAGATTGCCACAACGTTGTTTGTCTCGGCAAAGACTGTCGATCATCACGTCTCTTCGATTCTTGCCAAGCTGAATGCAAGAAGCCGAACTGAAGCAGTATCATTGGCTCGGAGGCAGCGTATTCTGGAATAATCAATCGAGGCTCTACCGGGAGACTGTCCGCGAGTGGCGCATTGGCAACCACCGCCCCCCACCTGTGGTCGCTTGCAGGCGCGGCCAATGAAGGCCGCCATGACCGAAATGGGGCGCGGAGCCGACAACTTGATTACCGCCAGCGAAGACGTGTAATTCAGATCCAAATAACCTCCAAGAGCGAGAGCGCGTTGTCAACATTAACGCCGGGTATCGAACCGTATTCTCGATCTTGTTATGGCCGAGCAAAATCTGGATCGCTCTTGGATTGCCGGTGGCCTTGTAGATTATCGATGACTTACTGCTAGACGCTGACACCGAACAGGCGGCCAATCAGAGCAGTGACTGCCATCGCAGCCGCGCCCCAGAACAGAACCCTTAGAGTGGGGCGCAAAAGCGGGGCGCCACCGGCCTGGGCGCCCAGCGCGCCAAGGCCCGCCAAACAGATCAGGGTGGTGACGACCACGACCGGAATGGTGGTGCCCGCCGGCGCCAGCACGGCCGCGATCACCGGCAGCGCCGCGGCGATGGTAAAGGTCAGCCCCGAGGCCAATGCCGCCTGCAGCGGGTTGGCGCTATGGACTTCCGACAGGCCAAGTTCGTCGCGTATGTGGGCTCCCAGGGCGTCGCTTTCGGTCATTTCGCGGGCGACCAGCGCAGCCGTGGCTGGCGACAGGCCGCGCGACTCGTAGATCGAGGCGAGTTCGGCTTCCTCCTCGGCCGGGGTGTCAATCAGAGCCTGCTTTTCGCGCGTGATGTCGGCGCGCTCGATATCGGATTGCGAACTGACAGAGACATATTCCCCGGCTGCCATTGACATGGCCCCCGCGGCAAGCCCGGCCACGCCGGCGATCAGGATGGCACCGGGGCCGGGGTCGGCGGCCGCTACGCCAACGATCAGCGACGATACCGAGACGATGCCGTCATTGGCCCCCAGCACGGCGGCCCGCAGCCAGCCGGAGCGGTTGATGAAGTGAACTTCGTCGTGGGCAGACTTGTAGGGAAGGGTCATGCTTTCACCTTGGGAGCGGCGCCCGTTCTGGATGCGCCATGGTTGGTCTGGTCTTTGTCGCGTCTTGGCAGCACCATCACGGCTTCAAAGCCGTCCATGGCGCCAGGCGCTGGGGAATGCAGGGTCAGCGCGCCGCCGGTCTGTTCGAGAATGGTGCGGGCAATGGACAGACCAAGACCGCTGCCATCGGCGGTCGTATCGCCGCGCGCGAAGGGCTGGCCCAGGCGCGCCAGGTCGGCCGCCCCGACCGGGCCACCCTGGTTGATGACCCGCACGGCGCCGGGCTGGACGACAATCACCTGCACCGGCTGGCCAGCTGCGCCATGCTTGAGGGCGTTTTCGAGCAGATTGCGCAAGGCGATGGCAAAGGCGTCGGGATCGATGGTGGCAACCAGGCCGCCGGCCGCGACGTCGACATGCACGCGATCGCGCCAGAGCGTACTGGCGTTGAAATCATGCACGACCATGTCGAGCACCGGCAACAGATCCGCCTCCCGGTCGGCCCGGGCAAAGCCGGCCTCGACGCGAGCAAGCTGCAGCAGTTTTTCCGACAGCTTGGCGAGCTTTTTCAGCGCGGCCTCGATCTCGACCAGCCGGGTTGCGCCCGGGCCGTTGCCCAGTTCGGCGGCCAGCTGCTGGGTCTGTGCCAGGGCGCCGGCAATCGGGGTGCGCAATTCGTGAGCGCTGCGCGCCGCAAAGGAGCGCTCGGCATCAAGAGCCGACTTCAGCCGCGACATCAGGGCGCCGACGGCCCCGGCGATCGGCGCCAGCTCGGCGGGATGACCATCCGACAGCAGTGGCTCCAGGTTCTTGCTGTCGCGCCTGGCAATATCGCGGCGCAGGGCCTCCAGCGGCCGCAGCGCCAGGCGCATGGCCAGCCAGACACCACCGGCCATCAGCGGCAGCAAAGCGAGTAGCGGAAAGCCGAGGGCCGAGATGGCGTCCATCAGCCCGTTCAGGCGCCGGTCGCTGGTTTCCACGACGAGGATGGAAAAGCCGGTACGATCAGAGAGGCCGAAAGTCCGCTGACCATCGATATCGGCAAAGCCGTCCGGCAGGTTTGCCGGCAGTGCGACGTCGGCCGCCTGCTGATCGCGCAGCACGATGTCGCCCAGGCTGTCGAACACGACGTAGGTAAAGCTTGCATCGTGCGGCACCGGCCGGGCGGGCCTGTCGTCGTCGCCAGTAGCGGGACGATCATCGTCGTCGCCCCCCTCATCATCGACGCCGACGATCGGCCGCCCGCCATCGTCCCGCTCGCGCAGGTCGTGCACGGCCAGCGGCAGCAGGCGCTGGGCGCTCTGCTCCAGACTGTCGTCATAGGCTTCGTTGAGCTCATGCTGCATGACGCTGACCGAAATGGCGGCGGCGCCGATCCACAGCAGGGCCATGCCGGTGGTCAGGCCAAGCGCCAGGCGCAGGGCAATGGAGGGGCGCCGCGTCATGCCTTCACCTGGTAGCCCAGGCCGCGAATGGTCTGGACGAATTCCCGCCCGAGCTTCTTGCGCAGCCGGCTGACATAGACCTCGACCGCGTTGCTCTCCACTTCGGCGCCGAAGGCATAAAGCGAATCCTCGATCTCGGACTTGGTGACGATGCCGCCGCGGCGCGCCAGCAGGCGTTCGAGCACGGCCCATTCGCGGGCGGTAAGGCTGGCATGGGCGCCGTCAACACTGGCAATGCGCCGGCCCAGATCCACGGTCACGCCTGCCGTGGTGATCTCGGGCGTGGGGCTGCCGCCATAGCGACGGGCAACGGCGGTGATGCGGGCACCCATTTCGGCCAGATCGAATGGCTTGACCAGATAGTCGTCGGCGCCCGAATTGAGACCCTCGATCCGGATGGCGACCTGGTCCTGCGCCGTGGTGATGATGACCGGAACGGCATTGCCGGCGGCACGCAACTGCTTGAGCAGATCGAGGCCGCGCCCGTCGGGCAGGTTGAGGTCGAGCAGCACCAGTTCATAGGGCACGCTGGCCAAAACCAGGCGGGCATCGTCGAGCCGCTGCATCCAGTCGACCGCGTGGCCGGCAGCGAGCACATGGTCGCGGATGGCGGCGCCCAGCACATGGTCGTCTTCGATCAACAGCACGCGCATGTCTGGGCTCCCCAGGACCGACTACCGCGCCAAGCTTACACCAGGCTGAACAAGAAACCTTGTCCGCTTCAGTCTGCCGTCAGCTTGCCATGGTCAAAGCTCCCCAACGACATACCGATCAGGAGCCTTGACCATGAAGAAACTCGCCGCCTTATTGATGCTGGCTACGGCGCTCAGCGCCCCCAGCGTGGCCATGGCCCGGGATGTCAGCATCCAGACGAGCCTGGTGCAATATGCCGGTCATGCCGCCTATCTGGCGGTCTATCTCACCAATCCGGACGGCAGCTATAATGCCACGCTCTGGGTGTCGGGTCAGAAGAGCAAATATTACGGCGACCTGCGCGGCTGGGCCCGGGCGGTATCGAGCGGCGGATCGCTCAATCTCGACGGCATTACGGGCGCCAGCGTCGGCAGCGGCGAAACGCTGACCGTGCACGCCAATCTCGCCGATACCCTGCTCGATGCCGGCTACCAGATCCGCGTCGACAGCGCCGTCGAGAATGGCGGCCAATATGCCGACGACGCCGTGATCGACCTGACGTCCACGCCCGCCACGGCGAGCGGCACGGGCTATGTCAACGCCATCTCCCTTGGTCTCTAGCGAGCAGGTCCATGCGCAGCTTTCACTCCCTGGCTGGCCTGTTCGGCGGCCTGCTGGTCATTTTCATGGCGACAACCGGCTTCGTGCTGTCGCTGCAGCCGCTCGCCGATGCGGCCACGATGATGGCTGCGGACAGCGGCGTTACTGTCGCGGCGCTGGCTGACCGCGTGGCCGCGGAGCTGCCGGGTGTGGAGCGGCTGGTGCGGTCGGCGTCGGGTCAGTTGGTCGCCTATACGGCGGAGAACGGGGTTCGCAGCGCCGTGATTGTCGATCCCCAGACCGGCGCGGCTGCCGGCGCCTATGCGCCCTCGGCCTTTTTCAGCTTCATCACGGATCTGCATCGCTCCTTCCTGCTGGGCAATGTCGGGCATGGAGCGGCCGGGGTCGCGGCGCTGGTCATCCTGGCGCTCGCCATCAGCGGCATGCTGCTGCTGGTCGGCAAGATGGGCGGCTGGCGCAAGCTGCTTACCCCATCGCGTGGCACCGGTTCACAGCGGCTGCATACCGATCTAGCCCGTATCGGCGTGGCGGTGCTGCTGCTGACCTCGGTGACTGGCGCCTATATGTCGGCGGTCAATTTCGCGCTGCTGCCGGAAACTGCCGGCGCGATGTTCGCCTTTCCGCCGGCCAGTGCCGGCGATACCACGGCTCCCATTGCCTCGCTTGAGGCGCTCGCCGCCATTCCCCTGACCGATCTGCGCGAACTGACCTTCCCGGCAGTGGGCGATGCCACCGACGTCTTCACCGTCACCACAAAGGCCGGCCAGGGCTTTGTCGACCAGGGCACCGGCGCCATGCTGTCCTTCACGCCCAATGACGCCTGGCAGCGGGCCTATGAGTTCATCTACCTGCTGCATACCGGGCAAGGCGCGCCCATGGTGGCGCTGCTGGTGGGCATTGGCGCGCTGAGCGTGCCGCTGCTGGCCGTGACCGGCACGATCATCTGGTGGATGCGCCGCCGCAACACGCCGCGCTTTGAAGGCAATGTCTCCTGGCGCGATGCCGACACCATCATCCTGGTGGGCAGCGAAGGCGGCAGCAGCTGGGGTTTTGCCGCAACGCTGCGGCAAGCGCTGCGCCAACAGGGCCAGCGCGTCCATGTCGCCGCCATGAACGAGCTGCGGCGCAGCTATCCCAACGCGTCGCGTCTGCTGGTGCTTGCAGCCAGCTATGGTGACGGCGCGGCGCCAGCCTCGGCCCGCCAGTTCCTCGCCAGGCTCGAGCGCTTCGCCTCGACACCTGGCTTTGCCGTGCTCGGCTTCGGCGACCAGGGCTTTGCGCACTTCTGCGGCTTTGCGGCTGCGGTTGATGCAGCGCTGGAGGCAAGGGGACTCGATCGCCTGCTGCCGTTCGCCAGCGTCGACCGGCAATCGGCCGGACAGTTCGCGGCCTGGGGCAAGGAACTGGGTGCGCAGTTGGGCCTGACCCTGGCGCTGAACCACATTGCGACGCGTCCTGCCACCAGCAAGCTCGTGCTGGTGGAGCGCACGCTTTACGGCATGGAAGTCCAGGCGCCGGTCGCCGTGCTCAAATTTGCGGCGCCGCAATCGGGTGGAGGCTGGTTCGGACCCCGGCTGCCGCGTTTCGAAGTTGGTGACCTGGTGGGCATCGTGCCGCCTGGTGCCGACGCGCCCCGCTACTATTCACTGGCCTCGGCCGCACGGGACGGCATGCTGGAAATCTGCGTGCGCAAGCAGGTGGGCGGTCTGTGCTCGGAATTCCTGCATGCGCTGGTGCCGGGCGAAGCCATTGACAGCTTCATCCGCCCCAATCCGGACTTCCGGCCCAAGGCCGGTCGCCGGCCGCTGATCCTGATTGGCGCTGGGGCCGGCGTGGCGCCGCTGGCAGGCTTTGTCCTTCACAACCGCAATCGCCGGCCGGTCCACCTGTTCTTTGGCGGCCGCGATCCGGCATCGGATTTTCTCTATCGCGGCGCCCTGCAAACCGCGCTGGACGAGGGTCGCTTAACCTCGCTGAACGCGCGTTTCTCACGGGTAATGGGCGGCGGCTATGTGCAGGACCTGGTGGCCGAGGAGGCGGACGCCATGCGCCGCCTGGTCAGCCAGGGCGCGCAGATCATGGTCTGCGGCGGGCGGGACATGGCCAATGACGTGCGCGGGGCGATCGAGACCTGCCTGGCGCCGCTGGGCCTCAGCGTGGATGGCCTCAAGCAGAAGGGACTGTATCTTGAAGATGCCTATTGAATGCAGCGAATGGCGGGAGCCGGGCCCGATGACCCTGCCGCTCGAGCGCCAGGTGATCAGCGGCGCCACGATGGGGACGCGCTACGCGGCCGTGTTCTACGCCCACGGGGGCGACGACCTGTCCGGACTAAGCCGCAAGCTGCAGGCGGCGGTCGAGGCGGTGGACGCCCAGATGTCGACCTGGAAACCCGATTCCGCGCTGATGCAGCTTAGCCGAGCGCCGACCCATGTCTGGTGCAAGCTGCCCGAGGCGCTGTTTGCGGTGCTGACGGCGGCGCTGGCGATCGGCCGGTTGTCGGAAGGTGCCTTCGATATCGGCGTGGGCGACCTCGTGGCCGCCTGGGGCTTTGGCAGCCAGGCCGCGGGCAGCGACCCGACGCCTCTGGACGCCGCAGATCCAGCACCCCGAAGCCCGGCCCATCTCTGCCTCGAGCTCGATCCAGCGCAACAGCGGGTGCGCAAGCTTGCCGCGGTGACGCTGGACCTCTCCGGCATTGCCAAGGGCTTTGGCGTCGACGAACTTGCCCGCGTGCTGGTGGCCCATGGCATTGCCCACTTTCTCGTCTCGATCGATGGCGAATTGCGGGCCGCAGGGGGCAAGCCTGACGGCTCACGCTGGCGGGTTGCCGTCGAGAAGCCTGAAACCGGGCATCGCGCCGTGGAAGGCGTGCTCGAACTGAGCGATGGCGCCGTCGCCACCTCAGGCGACTACCGGCACTTCGTCGAGCGCGACGGCGTTCGCTATGCCCATACCATGGACCCGCGGCGCGGCGCGCCGCTGGCGGATGGCCCGGCGGCGGTGACCGTTATGGCCGAAACCTGCATGGCAGCCGATGCCTGGGCAACAGCCCTGCTCGTGCTTGGCCCCCGAACCGGCGCCGAACTCGCCACCCGACACGGTATCGAGGCCCTGTTCATCGACAGGGGCCCCCGGCGCGACTGCAGAGCCGATCACATCAACCAAATTCACCAAGGAGGACTAAAATGAACGCATCAAGCATCAGAATTGCCGTAGCCCTGTGCAGCCTGTGCATTGCCCTGCCGGCAATGGCCGGCGACATCCGGGCGCAGCTCACGCCAGATCTCATCCATAGCCACTGCCGGGCCGCCGGCGTCGGCAGCCAGACCGAGGGCACGTTCATGCTGCCGGGCGGCCGCGTGACGGGCACGGTGCTGTGCACCGAGGCCGATCTTGCCGCAGCTAACATGACGGCGCCGACATATCGCCGGGATGACGACCACCGGGATGACCGCAGCAGTCGCGGCAGCCGGAATTACCATGGTGAGGAGCGCGAGGACGGCGACGACGATTGATCCGCCCTCGGTGATGTGTCCCGCCATCGAAACTGCTGTCGGCCGTGTCCGCCATCGCGAGAGCGCCCTAGGACAGCACGCGGATGGGGGGACGCTTGGGCTTGAGACGGCGAGGGCGAAACGGCAGGTTTTGGCAGAATGAATTCCCGGCCTCAACGGCAGAAATGGGGCGCGTTTCTGCCTGGCAGCAGACAACGCCATGGCGGTCATTTCGCGAGCCGGATTGTTGTGCCTGAAAGCTGCCGACCGCACAGTGTCCTAACGCCGCGATCAAAGCCGGCCCTGCCGCAGCTGTGGTTTGTGCTACCGTCGGTCAGTCAAAGTATCCCTTCCTGGGCTGCCTGATAGACGGTTCTCACGGTCGACTGGAAACCCAGACGGCGTGACAGGGAAGCATCGACGTGAAGATGCCAGGGGTTCTGCATGGGCTCAGATGATGCTGCCATGGTTTCGCCAACGAGGCCAACCAGTTCGTAGATCGTCGTGGGTGCTTCGTCAGCGATGTTGACGATGCGACGGTCAAACACGCCTGCCAACGCCATCCTTATTGCAGTTGCGATGTCGCGATGATGTATCGTGCTCATCCGGTTAGCGGGATGAAATCCGAAGGCCGCCAAGTGCTTTGGCAACATTTCCAGATGCCCGTCGCCATCTCCATAGACGAACGGGAACCTGAGGATTGACCAGTTCAGGGCGCTTTCCCGTAGCGCCTTCTCCGCCGCGACCTTGCTGGCCGGATAGGCCAGTTCCGGTTCGACCGCATCGGCTTCGAGCCCTGGATGGGCACTATTCCTGTTGTAAACATTGGACGTGCTCGACATGATGAAACGGGCATTTGGAGCCTGAGCCTGTGCCGCCGCAATCAGGCCCCGCGTGCCGTCCAGATTGCTTTTCCAGATCAGATCGGTGTCCTGGGTGCGAAACACGGCCGCCAGATGGATGATCGCCGACACGCCATCGACAGCGTGCGCCAGCGCAGCCGGATCGAAAAGGTCGCCTTCGATACCCTCTATGCCCGCGGGGGTATCCTTGCCGGGGCGAACCAGCGCGCGACACTCAATTCCAGCGTCCGCCAGGCGCGGCAATAGGCGTGCCCCCACCAATCCAGTCGCACCGGTCACAAGGACTTTCATGTCCGTTCTCCTTTCATACGTTCATTGAGACGCTGGGTCGCTGCTTTGAGCACCCGAACCGTGGTGTTGATGTCGTCTTCGGAAAAGCCAGCAAATGCAGCGTCATGGATGAAACCCAGGTCAGGCAATTCATCCCACAGCGCCTTGCCCGCAGGGGTGAGGCGCAGCAATTTCTGACGCTGATCGGCGGTATCCGGGATCTGTTCTACCAATCCCTTTCGGACGAGCGATCCGATGACGATGCTTACTGTCGCCCGCTCGATCTCAAACAATCGAACGAGTTCACGCTGCATAGTGGGTCCACCCTGGGCGAGCTGATGCAAAACATACCATTGCGTCGAACCGAGCCCGTGTGGACGCAATGCGTCCTCCATCATCGCGCGTCCGGCGAAGTAACAGCGTTTTGCCCACCCCCCGATCGAGGGGGACCCGTGATGATCAATTTTGTCAGCCATCTAACAATAATGTTAGCAAGCAAACGTATTGTCAAGAGGCAGATCGGGTGAAGGCGGCGGCCAGCCTGCCCTGCTCATTCCCAGGCAGACCGTCCTGTGCCTACCCCGTTTTCGACATCGCATCGCCCGGGGCGGACTGGCTGGGTTTCAGGAATCGAGAAGAGGGCAGGAGGGGACGAAACGCCGCGCGATGCCGACTGGCAGTTAGCGACCCCGTTACGGTCGTTGGCGCTTCGCTGCTCAGTGACTGCTTCTGGCCCAAAGCGGCCCTAACCGCGCCTGCCGCGCCGAGACGATCCTCTTCACATCTTCCTTGCGCCGCACACCATTTTACATCGCCCAGCGCGGGCTGCCAGACGCGGAATTTCATGGCGGCTGCGATGTCGGCCGCGTTGACAGCGACGAAAAGCGCGCATAAATATACGTTGTATAATTATGGAGATTGCGGATGGTCACCGGACACGTATTCATCGCGACAAGCCTTGATGGCTTCATCGCCCGTGAAGACGGGGATATTGGTTGGCTGCTGGAACGCGACCAGGCCGGCGAGGATCATGGCTATGACGCCTTTATCGCCGACATCGACGTTATCTTGATGGGGCGTGGCACCTACGAAGCGGTCAGGGGCATGGGGGACTGGTTCTACACGCGGCCGGTGCTGGTCTTGTCCGCCCAGTTGGCGCAACAGCCAGTTCCGACCGATCTGAGCGGTAAAGTGACGTTCTCGGATAAGTCTCCGGAATACGCGATGGCGATGCTGCACTCGGAAGGCGCGCGTCGCGTCTATGTGGATGGAGGGCGCATCATTCAGTCCTTTCTGGCACACGACTTGATCAGCGACATGGTGATTACCAGAGTGCCAGTGCTGCTCGGCGCGGGCCGGCCGCTTTTCGGTGCGCTGCAGCGCGATGTGACGCTGGTGCACAAGAGCACGATGTCCTTTCCCTCCGGACTGGTTCAGTCACATTATGAAGTTGTGAAGTGACTGCCAGGGGACGAGGTCGGCCTCCGGCAGATGGCGATGTCGTCTCGCCGGAGAGCATTCGCGCCGAGGCATTGAGGATGCTCGATGCCGAAGGGTTCGATGGCTTGACCATGCGTGCCTTGGCATTGCGCGTGGGCATCAATCCCATGACGATCTATCACCATTTCAAGGATCGTGACGGGCTGATAAAGGCGGTGGCCGAGTGGACCTATGCGGATGTGACGGCCCTCACAACGGGCGGCCCGCTCCAGCGTGTTCATAGCTTACTCACGGCCTACTACGCCAAGGTGGTGACACATCCGGCCCTGACACTGGCGATCTTTGGCCGGCCGGGCATTTTCCCCGATCAGGCAAGGAGGATCACGTCCCAGCTGATCAGCTATCTCAGGGAACTCAGCATTCCACCCAAGCTCGCCCTGCGGTGGGCCCACATTCTTGTCGACTACACGCACGGCGCCGGCCTCGCCGTGGCCGCGAAATACGGAAACACGTCTTGCTCTCCTGAGGCGGCACCGCCTGACGACTTTGCAGACGGACTTGCCGCGTTGCTGAAGGCGTTCAGCGGATCACGCGATGGCCAAGACCGGGGTCCTCAGGCTGAAGTGCCGAGCATCTGACCGACCAACTTTGCCAGGTGGACTGTGCCGACCGAAGCGTCGGCAGCGGCTGCAACCGTTCTGGCCGACAGTCGGTTCCTCGACTACAAGACAAAGACGCCGCTCACCTGCCGTTCGAGGGTGAATGGTTTGTGGTCTGGGGCGGCAGGACGCTGGAGCAGAATTACCACGCGGCCGATGACGCCCAGCGCTTTGCCATTGACGTCCTCGTCTACCGCGATGGCGTAACGCACCGTGGCGAACCGCAAAAACTGGAAAGCTACTACTGCTGGAACCAGCCCATCCTCTCGCCGGCCGCGGGGACAGTCGCAAATGTGGTCGCCGACCTGCCGGACAACCCCATCGGCAGCACCGATCCACAGAACCCTGCCGGCAACCACGTCGTGCTCGACTTCGGCAACGGCGAGTTCGCGTTCCTCGGACATATGCGGCGGGGCAGCATCCGCCTGCAACCTGGCGTCTAAGTCGAGATTGGACAAGAGACCGGGCGGTGCGGCAACAGCGGCAATACTTCGAGCCGCATCTGCACTTTCACCTGCAGACCACGCCAGAGGCAGACGTCTCAAGCCGTGTACGACGACGAAGAGCTGTCTTCTCAACATTGCGCCGGGTATCACTGGGCCGCTAAAGTGGGGACATGGAACAGTCCCGATATTTGGCCCTTTCGAGTTTGATCCGGTCGGTCCGACCTTGCGGGCCGGAGAGCCGTTGAAGGCTGGGCAACGGGCACTGGCACTCCTGGGTGCTTTGGTCGAAGCTGCCGGCAGGTGGCAGCCAAGCCAGAACTGATGGAGGGCCTGGCCCGGGCTTTTCGTCGAGGAAGCCAGCGCAATCCGCCCATAGCACAATACCATCGGCTTACCTGGGAAGCAGCGCATCGACCAAGGCACCCGTTAGCCACTCTGCGTAGCCAACGGATTGTAACCCCTCAATGTCGGTCATCAGCAGAAACAGCTCAGGGCTGGCCAATCGCCAAAGCAGAGCCGTCGCCGCCTCAGCATCCATCCCGTCACGCAACGGTCCATTGTTCAACAAGGCCTTGGCGACAAAAGCGAGGTTACTGCGCCGGCCATCGTGGAGCCCCCGGTACAACGCGGCAAGTTCTGCATCCGTGGCGGAGGCCGCGCGCACCACGGCCATGAGTTCGGCCACATTGCCGAGCACTCCTGTAATGTCCCTGGCAAACAGCGCGATCTGCGCTCGCTGGTCTGGCGCTGCTGCGATGGCCTGCGGCCCCGCCTGTTCCAGCAGTGACACAGCCGGTTCTGCACGCCGGACCGCTCGCTCCAGCACAGCTCGCAAGAGCGCCTGCTTGTTGCCGAATACGGCATAAATCGTTTCGTTCGAAACCCCGGCCGCCCGCGCCACGCCAGCAATGGTAGTTCCCTGCCAGCCCCCCGCGATGAATTGGCGCCTGGCTGCCGCGATCACCGTCTCGCGCGTGTCCGCTGCCTGGTCCGCCCGGCGGGTCGAGGCATATTTCCGCTTCGGCTTGACAACTTCGGCCATTTGAATACATCACTACTGTATTGAATGCGTCATCAGTTTACCCGTGCTGCCGCAGGCCGCAAGGGTCAGAGCCTCCAGGAGCTTCGTCATGTCTGCTGCGCTGCCAACTGCCGCCCAAGTGCTTGCCTTGCTGCTCGTTGGCCTTGTCGCCGGGAGCATGTTCGGCATCTGGCGCGGCTACGACATCACCACCTATGCACCCGCGACCTTTGTCGAAGTGCATCAGGGCGCCGTTCGTGGCCTCAACAACCTGTTGCCGACCATGGCGGCCGCGGCGCTGGCGCTGGTGCTGCTGCTGGCCATGGTCGGCCGCAATCGGCCGATGGCGCTGGGGCTCTATCTGGCAGCCGCGCTCGCGATTATCGTCGGCGGCATTATTACCCGTTTTCTCAACCAGCCGATCAATGACCAGATCATGGGATGGTCACCGGCGTCGATCCCGGCCGACTGGACTGCGTTGCGCGATAACTGGTGGACTTGGCATCTCGTGCGCCTTGCGGCCACGCTCGGCGCCGAAGTGCTGCTGATCACCGCCGTGTTTGCAGACCGCGAGGGCGGGGCTGGTTCTGTGTGAATTGCCCGGACTGACAAGTCCCGTTCCTCATCGGCCGTGTGCGCCGCCAAGCCTATCCTCCACGCCGGACCGGTGGGCAAAGCAAATGGAATACGGGCCCCCTGAAGGCGGGTTGGCGCCCCATTCCGGCCGTTGACGCAGCGTCGACCGAGTCCCGATAGCGGTCGTTACAGCGAGCGGCCGGCAACGGCGATAACGGGTGGGAAGGGCACTGTCGGCCTTCCGGAGCTTTACTGCGGAAGCGCCTCGCAACTATAGAAGGTCCATGACTTTCTTCTGGAGGTATTCGGACGCGCGCTGGGCTTCTGCAGCGCGGCATGACCAATCGTCTACTGCATTGCCCAGGTACGCTTCTCCTGCAAATCTCAGGGTGTTGCCGATGTCAGGCGGGACTTGCGGAACAGCCCAATTTGCAGCCGTGTCCTTAGGAACGAACTTCCCTGTATCCGCCGTTCGCCACATGCGAGCCAGTGTGAGCAGGACGTTGCGCTCGTCGCCTCGTAGACCGGTAACCAGAGACGGGACGGCATCCCGCATCGCACGACGAGTGTGGCCAGCAGGTATCGGAGATAGGAGGTCCGATAAGCTCGGGCCGGTCAGCGGCACAGCCTCCTGCCGAGCCTGCGCGAGCATCAGCGTGACGCCAGGATCGGAAAATGACTGAGGCAGGAGTCCACTCTCCACATCAGCGCGCAGCCATTCCCCGTATAGAAATTCGCTTCGCGCCGGGTAACTCGGTGCCGCAAGTTCGGATTTGAGGACAACTGACAGCTCAAGACAACGCGGCTCACCGGGACCGTTCGGGTAGCGGCCTGATGCTTGGAGCAACGATGCTGCTAGGGCCTTGCGCTCCGCAGTGGACATCGGACGATCGATGACAACGATCAAGTCGACATCGCTTCGTGGCCGCAAACCGCCCGAAACGGAAGATCCATAGAGATAGACTCCAGCCAACTCCTGCCCAAAGATGCGCTTTGCAGTCGCGGTTGCGGTCTCGGCTTCTTTGAGCATCGAAATCTCTACTCCGGCCTGAGGTGAAGTGCGGTCGCGTCCCTGTATACTGATCGCCTCGACATTGATGATCAATGTCCGCTTACGGTAGGCGCTTGGGCGCCAGGGAATGGTAATATGCGGGCGCATGCGGCCGCTGACGATGGCTGCCATTCTGCCGTGCAGCACGAGCAGGTCACAACCGGCCAGCCCTATTGGCCATTCGACCACAGGTCTCATGGCCTTCCCGCCTGATTTCGCTCCACTGGAGCAAAATTGCCTGCGGCCGGCTTGAAGAGAACTGAACATCCGGTTCATGTCCGGTTCAGGGCGGGGGGCGCTATCTGGGGGCAACGGGGTCAGCGGACCTCAACAGCTTTCAGGAGACAATCCATGCGCCTACAGAAGAAAATCATCTCGATCGCCCTGGCCGGCAGCGTGCTGATCGGCATGGCCGGCGCGGCGATGGCGGCGCAGGCCGTGGTCACCAGCAATGTCAATGTGCGCTCGGGCCCCGGCACCGGCTATGGCCAGGTCGACGTGCTGCGCCGCAACCAGGTGGTGGAAGTCACCGGTTGCCGCGGTGGCTGGTGCTATGTGGAAAAGCGCGGTCCGGACGGCTGGGTCTCGGCCAATTACCTGCAGGGCGCGCGCGGCCAGTCCACGGTGCGGCCGGGCGTGAACTTCTCGTTCAGCTTCGGTACCCCGCCAGCTCCGCCGCGGCCGTCGCGCCCCGGCCATGGCTGGGACGACAATGACGGGCGCGGCGACTGGGATCGCGATGGCCGCGGCGGCTGGGATCGCCGGGGCGACTGGGATCGCCGCGATCGGGATGGCCGGGACGGCTGGTACCGCTAGGCTCCAGCGCCAAAGACGATGCGCCGTCCGGGAAACCGGGCGGCGTTTTGCCGTCAACCTCAGCGCAGGGCGCGCAGGGCGTTGAGGATGACGGCGACGTCGATGGCTTCCTGCAGCAGGGCGCCCTGGACGGGGGGCAGGTAGCCCAGAGCGGCGGCGAGCATGGCGGCCAGCGACAGGCCGAGTCCGACAAAGACGCTCTGCAGGGCGATGGTGCGGGTGCGCCTGGCGATGACGATGGCCTTGGCCAGCGGCGCCAGGGCATCGACCAGCAGCACGACGCCGGCGGCCTCCGAGGAGGCGGCGGCGCCGCGGGCGCCCATGGCGACGCCGATATCGGCCGCGGCCAGAGCGGGGGCGTCGTTGACGCCGTCGCCGACCATCATGACGAGGCCGGCAGCGGATTTTTCGCGGGTCAGCAAAGCCAGCTTGTCGGCGGGCCTGAGGTCGCCCAGGGCGGCGTCGACGCCCAGCTCGGCGCCGATGGCCCGGGCGATGTCGGCACGGTCGCCCGAGGCCAGCACGATGCGGCGGACGCCGGCGGCGCGCAGGGCGGCCAGCGACGCCACGGCATCGGGGCGGATGCCATCCTGGAGCAGGATGAGGCCGAAGGGGTGGCCGTCGACGGCCACGGCGACGGTCATGGCGGCGAGGGGCAGGCCGGCAGCCAGCTGGGCAAAGCTGCCCTGGGTGAGCTGGGCGGTGACGTAATCGAGGCCGCCGACCACGGTGAGCCGGCCATCGACCTGACCAAGCAGGCCTTCGCCGGCCTGTTCGACGGCCCCGGCGGGATTGGAGAGGGGCAGAGCGCGGGCGGCGGCGGCCTGGACCAGGGCGGTGGCGACGCTGTGGCCACTGGCCTGGTCGAGGCTGGCGGCGCGATAGAGCACGTCGTCCTCGGTGACACCGGGGACCGGGCGGATGGTGGTGACGGACGGCAGGCCGGCGGTGAGCGTGCCGGTCTTGTCGAGAATGGCGGTATCGACGCGGGCCAGGGCCTCGAGCATGCCGCCATGCTTGACCAGCACGCCCATGCGGGCGGTGCGCGAGAGGCCCGAAATGATGGCGACGGGCACGGCCAGAATCAGCGGGCAGGGCGTGGCGACGACCAGCACGGCCAGCGCGCGCAGCGGGTCCTGGCTGAGGAGCCAGGCGGCGCCGGCCAGCAGCACGGTGAGCGCCAGGAACCACATGGCGTAGCGATCGGCCAGCCGGGCCATGGGTGCCTTGCTGGACTGGGCAGCCTCGACGAGGCGGACGATGCCGGCATAGGTACTTTCGGCGGCGGGGCGACTGGCGACCAGGGTGACGGGATCGCCGGTCAGGGTGGCGCCGCTCAGCGCCTCGGCGCCGGGCAGCAGGTGGACGGGCAGGGATTCCCCGGTCAGCGCCGACATGTCGAGTTCGGCGCGGCTGCCGGCAATGGTGCCATCGACGGGCAGGACCTCGCCATGGCGGATCAGGAGGCGGTCGCCCGGCTGGATGGCATCGATGGGGACTTCCTCGAGGCTGCTGCCGGCATAGCGCATGGCGGTATGGGCGACGCGGCCGAGCAGGGCGGTCATTTCCTGGCGGGCGCGGCCGGCGGCGAAGGTTTCGAGCAATTGCCCGCCGGCATACATCAGGGCCACGACATTGCCGGCCAGCGGCTCGCCGAAGCCGAGGGCGGCCGACATGGACAGAGCGGCGACGATATCGAGGCCGACATCGCCGCGGCGCAGGGCGCGCACGATCTGGAGCAGCAGGCCGGCCAGCACCGGGGCAGTGCCCAGCGTCCAGGCCAGACCGGCGCCGGTCCCGCCGGCAAAGTGCAGCGTGGTGCCGGCCGCCAGGCCCAGCAAAGCGATGGCAAACAGGAGGGCGTCGTAATGGCGCTGCAGCAGCTGGGTCAGGGCAGAAATGGCCAGTCTCCGGTAGCGTGTCGAGACACGGGCGCGAAGACTAGCACGGCTAGGCCCGTTCCCGTGTGACGTGGATCAACCGGCCGGCGGGAAGCGCTAGAAGGTCATGACCGGACGCACCTCGACGGCGCCGAGCGCGGCCATGGGGATGTTGCGGGCAATCTCCATGGCGGCCTCGGCATCGGCGACATCGACGAGGATGAAGCCGGCCAGCACTTCCTTGGATTCGGCATAGGGCCCGTCGGTGATGATGGCCTGGCCCTTGCGGACCCGCACGGTGCGGGCGGCTTCGCGCCCCACCAGGGCCTCGGCGGCGACGAAGACGCCGCGCTCCATCAGCGCCTGATCATAGGCCCAGGACAGTTTGCCGAGGGCGGCCCAGTCGGCCTCGGACTGGCGCGCGGCCAGATCGTTGTCGACGATGACGGTGCAGAGAAATTTCATGGTGCAATCCCTTGGATGAACGGCGACGTGGCAGTGGCGTGGTGGCCGCATTGGTGCGGACCTGTCAGCGCGACGCCGGAGCGGCGGCCAGTTCGACACCAAGGCAGAATAATTATGAGCGGCCCGGCCCCCCCGCGCGAGCCCCGGCGCCCGGGCGTTTGCGGGCCAAGGTTCCGGTCGCCAAGCCTATATTATTCCAAGACAGGCATTATTTCGCGAATGTGACGGATCATTATGGCGCGCCAGCTGTTTCTTTGCCACGGGTCAGCCCGACATCAACGAATATGGAAGTGGCATCGTCATGAAGCCGAAGACAGTCGTTCTCGTGGTCGAAGACGAAGCGCTCGTGCGCATGGATATCGTCAGCCAGCTGGAGGACGAGGGTTTCGTCGTGCTGGAGGCCGAAAATGCCGATGTGGCCATCCCGATCCTCGAAGCCAATCCGGCGGTATCGATCCTGTTTACCGATATCGACATGCCCGGCTCGATGGATGGCCTCAAGCTGTGCGCCGCCGTGCGCGATCGCTGGCCACCGGTCAAGATCGTGGTGACGTCAGGCCATCGCGTGGTGGAGATCACCGACATGCCCGATGGCAGCGTGTTTCATGCCAAGCCCTATCGGCATGCCGATGTCATCGCCTCGTTCCGAGAGCTGACCGCGCTCAGCTGATATGGTGATGCGGCCCGGCACCGCCCCGACTATTTTTGGTGCGATACGGCACCCCGCCGCCTTATCCATGTTGATCAAGTCCCGGCTTTGCGGCATGAACTTCGCTCAAGCCGGAGTCTGTCCTTGCCCATTTCATCGTCCGCCTTCGTCCGCACCACCACACTGCTGCTGATCGTCGGCTTTCTGGCGCTTGCCGGCATTCTGGGCACGACGATCTGGCTGGTCGAGCGCAGCCAGGTCTATTTCAACGAAGTGGTCGAGGCGCGCGATGCCCGCACCACCACGGTTGACCTGCGCACGGCGCTGCAGGATGCGGAAACCGGGCAGCGCGGCTTCATCATTACCGGGGAGGAGAGCTATCTCGAGCCCTACCAGGCCGCCACCGACACTATCGATGCGCGGCTCGCGGATCTGGAGCGCGTCCTGCTGCCCTATCCGCAGGCGGCCGAGCCGATGGCCAAGCTGCGCGACGATATTGCGCTCAAGCTCGCCGAAATGGCCCAGACCGTGGACCTGATGCGGGCGGGCCAGCGCGAGGCGGCGACTGCAGTCGTGCAGACCGATGCGGGCAAGGCGGCGATGGACCGCTCGCGACAGTTTTTCGATGCGCTGATCCGCGCCGCCGACGAGCGCCTGACCACGGGCGTGGCCGACCAGCGCGCCGCCACGACGGCGCTGCGCTGGGTGACGGTGATCGGCGCCTTCGTGATCTTCGTCGTGGTGGGCGGCGCCGCCTGGACGGTGCTGACCTATACGCGCGAAATCGCGGCGGCGCGGCGCGAGATCGAGGCGGCCAAGGAAAACCTGGAGGATCGGGTTAGCGAGCGCACCGCCGATCTGGGGCGGGCAAACGAGGAAATCCAGCGCTTTGCCTATATCGTCACGCATGACCTGCGGGCGCCGCTGGTCAATATCATGGGCTTTACCAGCGAGCTGGAAACCAATGTGGGGATCCTGTCGGCCTATATGGCCGCGGCCCAGGCCGGCGAATGCGCCGCCGACGGCGGCAGCAGCGGCAGCACGGCGCCCAGCTTTGACGAGGCGCGGGTGGCGGCCACCGAGGACCTGCCCGAAGCCATCGGTTTCATCCGCGCGGCAACACGCAAGATGGACGGGCTGATCAATGCCATTCTCAAGATTTCCCGCGAGGGCAGGCGGCAGCTCAAGCCGGAAAGCCTCGACCTGCCCGAACTGATCGGCACCAGCGCCGACGCCATTCACCACCAGGTGGCCGACAATGGCGGGGCGATCAGTGCCGACATTGCCGTGCCGCATCTGGTGTCGGACAAGCTGTCGCTGGAGCAGGTGCTGGGCAATCTGCTCGACAATGCCGTCAAGTACCGCCATCCCCAGCGACCGCTCGAGGTCGCGATCACCGCCAGTCACGTGCCGGGCAACCGGGTGAAAATTGCGGTCAAGGACAATGGCCGCGGCATTGCCAATACCGACCATGAGCGCGTGTTCGAGCTGTTCCGGCGCTCGGGCGTGCAGAGCCAGCCGGGCGAGGGCATCGGGCTGGCGCATGTGCGCACCATGGTGCGGAGCCTCGGCGGTGATATTACGCTGGCGTCCGAACTGGGCGTCGGTACAACATTTTTCATCGATCTGCCGCGCGATTTGCGCAGCCATCTTGGGAGCCAAGGCAAATGAGCAATGACGGCAAGCCCGTAACGATCATCATGATCGAGGACGACGAGGGCCATGCCCGCCTGATCGAAAAGAACATAAGGCGGGCCGGCGTCTCCAACCAGATCATTCCGTTTACCGACGGCACCTCGGCGCTGGAATTCCTGATGGGCCCCGATGGCACCGGCGCGGCCAACAAGGGGCGCCAGCTGCTGGTGCTGCTCGATCTCAACCTGCCCGACATGACCGGGGTGGATATCCTGGAAAAGGTCAAGGGCAACGAACATACGCGGCGCTCGCCGGTCGTGGTGCTGACCACGACGGACGATCAGCGCGAGATCCAGCGTTGCTACGACCTGGGCGCCAATGTCTATATCACCAAGCCGGTGGACTATGAGGGCTTTGCCAATGCCATCCGCCAGCTCGGCCTGTTCTTTGCCGTAATGCAAGTGCCAGAAACCGAGTAGCATGCCCAACCGCACCCCGAACATTCTCTATGTCGATGACGACCCGGGCCTGGCACGACTGGTGCAGAAGGCGCTGGAGCGGCACGGCCACAGGTTCGAGCATGTGACATCGGGCGAGGCGGGGCTGCAGCGCATTGCCGAGGGCGGCGTCGACGTGGTGGTGCTCGACCACTACCTGCCCAGCGGGACGGGGCTGGATGTGCTGGCGCAGTTGATCGGCCTGCCGGACAAGCCCGCCGTGGTCTATGTCACCGGCTCGGTGGAGACGGCGGTGGCCATAGCCGCGCTCAAGGCCGGGGCGACCGACTATGTGCACAAGACGGTCGACGAGGATTTCCTGCACCTGCTGATCTCGGCGGTGGACCATGCCGTGGCGCTGATGAGCCTCAATCGCGCCAAGATGCAGGCGGAACGCGACATGCGCGACGCGCGCGAGCGCGCGGAAATGCTGCTCGGCGAGGTCAATCACCGGGTGGCCAACAGCCTGGCCATGGTGGCCTCGCTGGTGGGCCTGCAGGCCAATGCCATCGCCAATGAAGAGGCCAAGGGCGCGCTGCGGGAGACCCAGGCGCGCATCCAGGCGATCGCCGGCGTGCACCGGCACCTCTATACGTCCGACGACGTGCGCATGGTGCAGCTGGACGAATATCTGCGCAGTCTGGCGGCAGAGCTCGAAACCACCATGCGGGCCAGTGGCGGGGCGACACAGATCAGCCTGAGCATTGCGCCGCTGAACCTGCCCACCGAAAAGGCGGCGACGCTGGGGGTGATCGTCACCGAGCTGGTGACCAATGCGCTCAAATACGCCTATGCGCCGAGCTATCCGGGCGAGGTGCGCATCGCCATGCATACCGGCGATGGCGAATATGCGCTGACCGTCGAGGATGACGGGGTGGGTTATGACGGCACCGGAGCGCCGCAGGGCACCGGACTGGGCAGCCGGCTGGTCAAGGCGATGGCCGCCGGCCTGGGCGGCAGGGTCGCCTATGCCCGGCTGGCGCAGGGCACGCGCGCCACGCTGTCGTTTCCAAGCTAGATCGTTTCACGCTCAAGTTGCCAAGGCTCTGCCGTTCCCTCCCCCTTGAGGGGAGGGAGGCGCAAGGTCTCGCGTCAGGTTGTGGCGTGGCGCCGGCGCGGCGCCAGGACGAGCGTCTCCAGCAGCGCCAGCAGGCAGAGCGCCATGAGGGCGGCCAGGGTGCTCAGGACCACGCGCTGCAGCACGATCTCGATCGTGTCGCGATTGGTGAAGCTGGACATGACGATGATGGCGGTGACCGAACAGGCGAACTGATAGGTCACGGCGGAGCGGGCGCCGTCGAACATCTTGGCGGTAAAGTAGAGCGTGGCCAGGGTCATGGCGGTGACCAGCAGCGGCCAGTGCGGCATGAGGCGGTAGGCCAGCAGGATCAGCATGGCAACCGCCGCGCCGATCAGGGTGGCCGAGAGGCGCTCGATGACTTCGCGGCGGCGCATGGCATGGTCGGACTGTCCCAGCACATAGGCAACCATGATGGGCATGATGATCAGATTGGTGTCGGCCGCGGCGCAGCAATAGAGCAGAACCGGCGCAAAGATCGCGCTGCGCAGCGCCAGGTCGAGCAGGGGCCGGGCGGGCTGGTGCGGGTCGCTTTGCGGGATGTGGATGCGCCTGGTTGCCGGGGGAAAGACCAGGTTGAGCACGATGATGAGAACGGTCAGCATGGCGCCGGTCATGGCCATGCTGTCGCGCATGGCGATGAGCGACTGATCGGAGGTGACCGCGGCAATCGAGAGCATGGTGGGAATGACGATGACGACGACGCCGGCCGGTCCCGCCCGAAACAGCATCAGGGCCAGGCCCGCGGCGCAGAGGGCAATGAACAGGGCGGTGAACAGCAGGGGTTCACCCAGCGTGGCGGTGGCCAGATAGCTGACGAGCCAGGCCAGGAGCGGAATGATCAGGGGCACCATGGCCCGGCGCAGATCAAAGGCGCCGCGCTGGCCCGACAGCAGGGCCAAGGCAAAGGCGGCCGGCAGCATGGGCACGGTGATGCCCAGGGGCTCTGCCAGCACCACGGCCAGGCCCGTGCCGAGCGCGGTGCGCACGGCGAACCAGGGGTCCTCGGCGCGATCTACCTTGGTGAGCTGTTCCATGACCTTGCCCTCAGTTGAGGCCCGCGAGCCAGGACTTGAGCTGCATCAGACCGCTGGCAATGGCGGGGATGAGCCCCTCGGTGCCATTGGCGAAAATGGTGATGCTGGCCTCCGAACCGAGCCGCAGATTGGCGGGCAGGGCGGCATCATCGAGAACGACGCGCACCGGAATCTTGCGGGCCGGGGGAAACCAGCGGGTGTCGCTGCTGGACTGCGCCAGGCCGCCGACGCTGTTGCGGCCGCTGCTGATGCCCCAGGCGATGCTTTCGACCTTGCCGGTAAAGACGCGGCCGGGTGCGGCCTCGAACATGACCTGAACCGGATCGCCCGGCGCGACATCGACCAGCTGGTTTTCCCGGAAATCGCCGATCAGCGCCCTGGTGGCGGGATCGATGAAGGTCATGGCGGCCTGGCCGGCGGTGGCAAACTGGCCGGTGGCGAGCGACAGATTGGTGATGTAGCCGTCCACCGGGGCCAGCACCGTCGTGTTGTCGAGGGCGAAGCGGGCCTTTTCGACTGCAGCGGCGGCGCTGCGCAGTTGCGGGTTGGAAGCGCCGGCCGGTCCGGCCTGGGCCTGGGCGCGACCGACATCGGCGCTGGCGGCGGCAATGGCGGCCTGGGCGCTGTCATAATCGGCGTTGGCCTGATCGAACTTGGCGCGGGCTATGGTGCCGGTGGCGAACAGCTCGACGGCGCGGTCACGCGCCTGGGTAGCGGTGGTGGCCTGGACCCTGGTGCGGTCCAGCTGAGCCTGGGCGGCCGCGACGGCGGCATTGGTGGCATCAAGGCTCTGCACGGCCTGATCGCGCTGGGCCTCCGCCAAGGCCAGATCCATCCGGAAGGTGGTGTCATCGATGGTGAACAGCGGCTGGCCGGCGGTGACCTCGGCATTGTCCTGCACCAGGACCGCACTGACGGGGCCGGCGATGCGGGGGGAAATCTGGGTGACCAGGGCGGTGATGGAGGCGCCGCTGGCAAAGGGCGTCTGCCGATCGGCCAGGGGATACCAGACGGCAAGGCCGACCAGGATGGCGACGATGAGCATGCCCGCCCGGGCCGCGGGGCTGCTGCGGCGGGTGGTCGGCCGCGCGTCATCGGTATCGGCGGCGGCGACGACCGAACCGGGTTCAGCGGCGGGGCCGGCGGCGACAGGAAGATGAGGGTCGGTGGCGGTAGAAGCGGACATGGGGCACCTGTCAGGGGGAGCGCGAATGCCGTCTGTAGCGGTATTGATATAACTCTACAATAGAGCTATACGATTTTAGAGCAAAAAAGAACGGCCTGGAGATGCTGGTGAGCGCGCCGCGAACAGTCGAGACAGCCACAGGCGACCTGATGCAGCGCCTCTTGCTGGAGGTGCAGCGGTTTGACCGGCAGATCGCCGACCAGATTGGCATCAACGCCACCGATCTGCTCTGCCTGGCCTGGGTGGAGCGGGCCGAACAGCCGGCGTCGGCCAAGGCCCTGGCGGCCTTTCTGGGCATATCGACGGGATCGACCACCGCGCTGATCGACCGGCTGGAGAAACGCAAGCTGCTGGCGCGGGCGCCGCATCCCACCGATCGGCGCGGGCTGTCGCTGCAGCCGGGGCCGGCAGTGGGGCGGCCCGAAATCCTGGCGGTGCGGACGCAGTATCGCGAACTGATGCAAGCGGCGTGGTCGGGATTCAGCGAGGCGGAGCTGCTGGTGGTGCAGCGTTTTCTGGTGGCGACGATCGCCGCAATGGATGAACAGATCGTCAAGTTCGGGCCGTCTTGACCCCTGCCATGGATAGAGCCTTGCCAAAGGGCTGGTTTCCTGCGACAACGGCACTACGTTTTCAGCCTAAGTCGGCTGCCCTGATACCGGTTTTCCGGTCGTGGCTACAGACTCTATCGTGCGAACGTGCTTTCCGGATGGCATGCTGCCTCCGGACAATCGCTCGTCCGCATGCGACACGAGCCTACTATCAGGATGCAAAATATGTCCACCATCACCGGTACCGTCAAGTTCTTCAACGCCACCAAGGGCTTCGGCTTTATTTCGCCAGAAGACGGCGGCAAGGATGCCTTCGTTCACGTTTCGGCTGTCCAGCGTTCGGGCCTGCAGGGCCTGTATGAGAACGACAAGGTCACCTACGAGCTCGAGACCGGCCGCGACGGCAAGGTTTCGGCAACGAACCTGACCCTGCTCTAGTCTTTCCAGACTATACCGAAGGCCATCGTGTGAAAACACGGTGGCCTTTGGCTTGTCCGGCTTCTGCCAGCGCCGCCCCTAGGGGCGGCGTTGCTGTTTGCGCGCACCGCCGACGAATCGAAAAAGGCGCCCACCGGAGTGGACGCCCTTCAGGGAGGAGCGGGTTGATCGCTCAGCGCACGCGGACCGAGACGATGTAGTCGTCGAAGTCACCCAGCGAGGAGGCGCTGGTGGTATAGGTGCGGCAGCTGCGATAGTTGGGCTCGGAACAGACCTGGACGCTGTAGCCGCCGGGATTGTCGATCGAGGAGATGCGGTCGGCCCAGCTGCGCAGGTCGCGGGTGCTGTCGCCCGAGGCCAGGCAGAAGGAATCGCCGCGATAGTTGCTGCGGTCGAAGAAGCAGACTTCGTCATCGACCGGCTGGATCACCGGGGGACGGCCGGGACGCTGCGGCTCGGGCTGGTTGCCGACGCCGAAATTGATGCTGGGGCCACCCGGGATCTGGATGCCGAAGGAGGCGCCGGGCTGGGCCGGGCTGACCGAGCCGCCGCCGGTGCTGAGATAGGTGGAGGACACCCAGCCGTCCGGGCCGGCCTTTTCAATATAGCACCAGGAGCCCTGGCACTGCTGCACGTCAACGCGCTCGCCGCGGCGAGCCGTGGCGACGACGGCGTAATTGGTGCCGGGGCCGGAACGGACGTTCACATTGCTGGTGACGGTGCCGGGCGCAGCATAGGCGGCCGGCAGGAAGACCACCAGGGCGGTCGCGGCAACGGCGACACCGGTGGCCAGATTGAGCAGCATTTTACGGTTGGTACGATTCATGGGAGTCTCCGCGTCGTGTCCCCGACGGAGCCTGCTGAAGCAGAGCTCGGGTCAGTCACGGCATGTTCATGGTGATGAAACGGGCAGGTGAAACGAAAAGTTCCCCGCCGGGTGAAATGTTCAGATCGGTTGCTGGTGTCGTGGTCTCCGGCAGGCAGAAGCAGGCTGTTGCGTCCAGAAATCACAGGGCAACTGAACGCCAGCTGAACGGATCAGTCAGCTTTGAGCGGCAGCGGGGCGATGGCGCGCTTGCTGCCGTCCTCGCCGAGCGCAACATAGACGAAGCGGCCATCGGTAACCTTGACGCGATCAGCCAGGCGATCACGCCGGGCCCAGGCCTCGATGGCCACGGTGATCGAGGTGGTGCCGACCCGCTCGATGGTGGTGTAGACGCAGAGCACGTCGCCGACCTTGACCGGGGCGATGAAGGTCATGGCCTCGACGGCCACGGTGACGACGCGGCCCTGGCTGCGCTCGACGGCGGCAATGGCGCCAGCAATGTCCATCTGGCTCATCACCCAGCCACCAAAAATGTCGCCGGCCGGATTGGTATCGGCGGGCATGGCCAAGGTGCGGATGGTGAGGGCGCCGGCGGGTTCGATGGTGGTGATGGTCATGCGGCAGGTCCTTTTGCCGGCCAGCGGCCGATGGCTTCTTCCCAATGCTTGCGGCACAGCGAGACATAGACGGACTTTTCGATCGAGACCTGCTCGCCCTGGGCGAGCACGCGGCCATCGGCGCTCTGGCGGACCACCATGGTGGCCTTGGCGCCGCATTCGCAGATGGTGCGAATCTCGCGCAGCACATCGGCGATGGCAAGCAGTTCGGAGGAGCCCGGGAAGAGCTTGCCCTGGAAATCCGTGCGCAGGCCAAAGCACATGACGGGAATCTTGAGGCGATCGGCGACACGGGCCAGCTGCCAGACCTGATCGGGGTCAAGGAACTGGGCCTCGTCGACAAAGACGCAATCGACCTTGCCGGTTTCGAGGTGCTCGCGCACGGCCTGGTAGAGATCGTCATCACCGGAATAGAGCTCGGCCGGCTCGGAAATGCCGATGCGCGAGGCGATGACGCCAATGCCGTCCTGGGCATAAAGGCCGCTGGTATAGAGCAGCGGGCGCATGCCGCGCTCGCGATAGTTATAGGCTGCCTGCAGCAGCAAGGTGGACTTGCCGGCATTCATCGCAGCATAGGAGAAATAGAGTTTGGCCATGATGGCCCCGTTGTGCCGGAGCGCTGGCGGGCAAGCGAGCGCAAAGAATGCTGCTCCACAAAAAAAGGCCGCCACGAGGGGCGGCCAAGGCCGATCTGATCGGCAGGGAGAGCCGGGGTTGGCGACCGCGCTCTCCAAAGGGCCGGGCCAACGTTGGGGACGCGGGGCGCGGCAGTCCGGGCCGTGTGGGGCTGGGCCGGGAACGAGGCGACCTTAGGGCGCCCGAATGACACTGGCGTGACGCCATCGTTCAGCCAGCATTCAGGCGATGATCGTCATGGTAGGGCAACACCGATCAGGGTGCAGGAGATCTATCGTGGTGGCAAACAGGCTTGGCGTCATAGCGGGCGTGATGATGGCCCTGGCACTTGGCGCCGGCGCGGCGCAGGCCTCGCCCAACGGCGTGTGGGAGCTGGATTCGCGCGATACGCGCATCGCGCTGGCGCTGTGCGGCGATGGCACGCAGCTATGCGGCACGCTGGTCTGGTTATCGGATGTCGATTACAACGAGCAGTACAAGCCGTTCCTCAATGCGCCGGTGGCCGAAGCGATCGCCCAGAGCGGCCCCAATCGCTGGAAGGGCGCCATGCGGCTGTTCGGGCACAAGATCCAGGGCACCATTACCCAGCAGAGCGAGACGCAGATGACGCTGCAGGGCTGTGCGCTGCTGGTGGTGTGCAAGACCTACCAGATGTTTCGGGTGAGCCCATGATGTCGGTGGCCAGCATGCGCGGCGCCGGGGTGATGGCGGCCGTGGCGATTTTGACCATGGGGCCGGCGCTGGGGGCTTCGCCGGCGGGCATATGGGAAATCGAGATGAAGGATTCGCGCTATCGCGTCGAGCTGTGCGGCCCCGCGGGCACGGATCTGTGCGGCACGCTGATCTGGCTGGGCAATGGCGCCGACAGCCCGGAAAACCTGCCCTATCTCAATACGCTGCTGATCGACCATGCGCGGCCGACCGGGCCGGGGCAGTGGGAAGGCGACCTGCACATCTATGGGCAATCGGCGGCCGGGACGATCGCCCAGGTCAGCGACGACCAGATCACCCTGACCGGCTGCGCCTTCGGCATCATCTGCAAGAGCTACCAGCTTTATCGCTACACGGAATAGGCCAGCGCGTCAGTTGGTATTGCGCGGGATGTGCATGCGGCGGCGGGTCCAGAGCGGGGGCAGCGCCTCGACGGCCAGGATGGCGGCAAAGATCAGCACCGCGCCGGCATAGCCGATGGGCGGCAGGCGTTCGCCCAGGATGATGGCGCCGCCCAGGGCGGCAAACAGGCTCTCGGCGGACAGGATGATCGCGGCATTGGCGGGCGGCACATATTGCTGGCCGATGGCCTGGAAGGTGAAGGCGACGGCGGTGGAGAGAATGCCGGTATAGGCCAGTTCCATCCAGCCGGACTGGATGGCGCTGAAATCGGGCTGTTCGAAGATGAAGGCGAGGCCCACGGCCAGCGAGCCGGCAATCAGGAAGCTGACGGCGGAGACGAAGATGGGCAGGCCGGTGACGCGGGCCGCCTGGCCGAGCAAGATGACATGCAGGCCCCAGAAGACGGCGCCGAAGACCATCAGCCCGTCGCCGGCATTGAAGCTGTCGAGGCCGCCGCCATTGAGGAAGTAGATGCCGATCAGCGCCAGCGGCACGCAGACATAGATGATGGGGTGCGGGCGCGTGCGGAAGATCAGGAAGCCCAGTACCGGCACGAAGAAGACGTAGAGCCCGGTAAGGAAGCCGGCATTGGTGACGGTGGTGGTGATGAGGCCGAACTGCTGCAGCGCCGAGCCCACCAGGAATACCAGGCTGACGGCGATGATGAGCCACCAGTGACGGGCGCTGAGCGGCGCGGGGCGCCGGCGGCGTTCCATGAGGGCCAGCGGCAGCACGGCAAGGCCGCCGATCAGGTAGCGCAGGCCGGAAAAGGTCAGCGGGCCCATGGAATCCATGGCCGATTTCTGGGCGATGAAGGCCAGGCCCCAGAGCATGGTGCAGATCAGGAGCAGCAGGGCGGCGACGGGACGGGACATTTTTGGGTCTTTTCGTGGGGCGTGGGCACAGTGGTGCAGTCGTCTCCCTCCCCCTTGTGGGGAGGGATCAAGGGTGGGGGTGGGTCATACTCACCGGGTTTGCGGGGCCATACCCCCACCCTGCTCGATTTAACGGACTTAGCTGACGCTAAGTCCTATCTCGCTTCCCTCCCCACAGGGGGGAGGGAGTCCCGACTGCCAGATTAGGGGAGCTCTCTATCCAAAGCCGCAATGAGCTGGTCGATCTCGGCTGGCGTGGTGTAGTGGACGAAGGAGAGGCGCAGCACGCCGTGATTGGGGTCGATGCCCATGGCCTCGAGCAGGCGCCAGGCATAGAAGTGACCGCCGCTGGCCATGATGCCATGTCTGGCCAGGCGCGCCGCGACGGCGGCGCCGGGTTCGTCCAGCGCCAGGGCGATGGTGGGGGCACGCAGCTCGGGATCGGCCGGGCCGATGATGCGCACGCTGTTCTTGCCGCGCAGGTAATCGAGCAGGGGGGTGGCCAGGGCCACTTCCTGGGCGCGCATGGCGGCATGGGCGCGGCGGAACGGGTTTTCGCCCGGGGCATCGGGGCCGGCGATCTCGGCCACGGCTTCGAGATAATCGACAATGCCGGAACAGGCGGCGATCTGGGCGTGGTCGGGGCCGGAAGGGGTCAGGCGGTAGCGCGGCTTGGCATCGTTGAAGAAATGACCCTGGTTGGGCAGGGCCATGGCCAGCTCGGGCCGCACGGCCATGATGCCCTGATGGGGGCCATAGACCTTGTAGGCGGAGAAGAAATAGATGTCGGCGCCCAAAGCGGCCAGGTCGGGCAGGCCGTGGGGGGCGTAGCTGACGCCATCGATGATGGTGAGGGCGCCAACGGCTTTGGCGCGGGCAGCGATCTCGGCCACCGGATTGATTTCGCCGACCACATTGGAGCAGTGCGGCGCGGCGACGAAGCGGACCTTGCCGTCGAGCAGCGCATCGAGCGCGTCCAGCGACAGGCGGCCGGTCTGGGTGTCGACGGCCCATTCGCGGACCTCGATGCCCTGCCTGGCGAGCTTGCGCCAGGCGCCGGTATTGGCCTCGTGATCCTGATTGGTGACCACGATGGCGTCGCCGGGCTGCAGATATTCGCCAAAGGCCTTGCCCAGCACATAGGCATTGCCGGTGGAGGAGGGGCCGAAATGGATCCAGTCGCTGGTGACGTTGAGCGCCTGGGCGATGCGCTCAAAGCTGAGATCCATGGCCGCGCCGGCGGCCTGGGAGGCGGGATAGACGCCATAGGGCTGCAGCTTGGTGGCGCGATAATAATGATCGAGCTTGTCGAGCACGGCGCTGGCGGTATAGGCGCCGCCGGCATTCTCGAAAAAGGCCTGGCCCTGCAGGGACGGTTCGGCAAAGGCGGGGAAATTGGCGCGCAGGCGCGCCGGATCGAGCGGCAAGGTGATCATGGGAACTGGTCCAGTCGGCGGGTTACCGAGTGGTAGAGCAGGTGGGGCCAAAAGCAAACCCCGGCTGTTGAGAGCCGGGGTCTGTCCGCGGTCGGGCGAACCGGCGGAAGCGCGATGCCGATGGGGTCGATCCGGCATCGCGGGTCGGCGCGCCCTGCCGAAGCCAGGGCGCACCGAGCTGGATCAGCCGTTGTTGGGCGCGGCATCGTCGATGTCGCCCATCGGGCCGGTACCACGGCCGTCACGCTGGCCCCTGTGGTCACCGTGACCATGCTCGCCACGACCGCCATGCTCACCCATCCGGCCCTGCTCGCCACGGCCGCGTGGCTCGGGGGCCAGTTCGGCCTTCTGCGCGTCGGTGAGGCTGGCAAAGAAGGCGGTCAGGGATGGCTGCACGGTCTTGAGGGCCTCGAGCTGGGCGGTCTGGATGGCGATGCGGGTATCGAGACCGGTGGCGATATCGAAGGCCTGCGGCCGGGTGCCGTCGGCGGGGCGCAGCGCCTCGATGGCACTGGAGAAGGTGTCGGCGGCGGCCAGGGCATCGGTCTTGAGCGTATCGAACAGCGCCTGCTGCTCGGCGGTCATGTCCACGGCGTGGCTGAGGCGCACCAGGGCGATCTCGACGGCTTCGGCGCCACCGTCAAAGCCGATAAAGCCGGCCATGCCGCGGTCGCCACCGCGCTCGCCGTCATGCTGGCGCATGCCGGACATGGGGCCGTGGCCCCAGCCTGGTGCCGCCTGTTCGGCAGCGGCCAGCGGCGCCGGCGGGGTGGCGTCCTGCGCATAGGAGGGAGCAATGGCCGACAGGCCGACAGCGGCGGTCATGAGGGCGACGATGGCGGAGGTCTTGAGCGATGTCATCTGGAGGTTTTCCTTTGCATGGGAAGCCGGACGTTGCCGGTATGCAAAGGACCCTAGCGGTGTTCACCTGTTCGCGACCTTGCGGTGACATGAACAGTTCGACATGTTGGTAAGGTGAGGTGCCCATGATCGAGATCAAGACAGATCCCTTTCCCGACGACGACACGCTGCGGCACCTGTGGCGCGCGGCCTGGGGCAATGCCGGGCCGGCCTCGTTCCAGCCGCTGCTGCAGCACAGCCTGACCCATGTCGGCGCCTATGACGGCCCGCTGCTGGTCGGCTTCGTGAACGTGGCGGGGGACGGCGGTAGCCACGCCTTCATCCTCGATACCTGTGTCGATCCGGCCCGCCGCCGCCAGGGCATTGCCATGCGCCTGCTGGCGCGGGCTGCCGAGACGGCGCGGGCGCGCGGGGCGCACTGGCTGCATGTCGACTTCGAACCGCAGCTGGAGCCGCTCTACCGCCAGGCCGGCTTTGGCCCGACGGCTGCCGGGCTGATGCGGCTGGCCTGAACCGGACTCAGCGCGGGCGCCAGGCGAGCAGGCGCATGGCGTTGAGCGTCACCAGCACGGTGGCGCCGGTATCGGCGAGGATAGCCGGCCAGAGGCCGGTAATGCCCATGATGGTGGTGACGAGGAAGACCGCCTTGAGGCCGAGCGAGACGGCGATGTTCTGCCTGATATTGGCCATGGTGGCGTTGGACAGGCCGATCATGGCGGCGATGTCGGCGACCCTTCCATGCAGGATGGCGGCGTCGGCGGTTTCGAGCGCCACATCGGTGCCGCCGCCCATGGCGATGCCGATATCGGCGGCGGCCAGAGCGGGCGCGTCATTGATGCCGTCGCCGACCTTGGCGACGATCTTGCCCTCTGCCTGCAGCTGCCGCACGATGGCCTGCTTGTCCTCGGGCAGCAGGCCGGCGCGCACCTCGAGGCCCAGTTCGGCGCCAATGGCCTTGGCGGTGCGAGCGTTGTCGCCGGTCAGCATGATGACGTCAATGTTGATCGCCTTGAGGGCGTCAATGCCGGCTTTGGCGTCGCTGCGGGGCTCGTCGCGCATGGCGATGAGGCCGGCAATGGCGGTGCCGACGAGCAGGATGGCGACGGATTTGCCGGCATCGGTGAAGCGGTCGATGACGGCCTGGACCTCGGTGGGGATGGTCGCCGTTGCGGCGGCGGCGGCGGGGGAGAGCAGGGTGATCGCCTCGCCGGCGACCATGCCGGACAGGCCCTTGCCGGGGATGGCCCGGGCCTCGGTGGCGGTGGGGATCGCGATATTGCCGGCGGCGGCGCGGGCGAGGATGGCCAGGGCCAGGGGATGGCTGGAGCCGGTTTCGAGGGCGGCGGCCAGCGCCAGCACGTCGGCTTCGGCGCGGCCGACCGGGTGGATATCGGTGACCAGCGGCCTCCCCTCGGTCAGCGTGCCGGTCTTGTCGAGGGCGACGGTGGTAATGGTGCGCAGGTTCTCGAGCACGGCGCCACCCTTGAGCAGCAGGCCGCGGCGGGCCCCGGCCGAGAGGGCAGCGGCAATGGCGGCGGGGGTGGAGATGACCAAAGCGCAGGGGCAGCCGATCAGCAGGATGGCGAGGCCCTTGTAGATCCATTCATCCCAGGACTGGCCCAGCAGCAGGGGCGGCAGGGTGGCGACGAGCGCGCCGGCGACGAGCACGCCGGGGGTGTACCAGCGGGAAAAGCGGTCGATGAAGCGGGCGGTGGGGGCCTTGGATTCCTGGGCCTCCTCGACCAGCTGCACGATGCGGGCAATGGTATTGTCGGTGGACGTCGCCGTGACGCGTATCGTCAGCACGGCATCGGTATTGATGGTGCCGGCAAAGACGGCATCGCCCGGGCCCTTGCTGGCGGGCAGGCTTTCGCCGGTGACCGGGGCCTGGTCCACGGCGCCCTGGCCGGCGGTGATGATGCCGTCGGCAGGGATGCGGTCGCCGGGGCGGACCATGATGAGGGCGTCGAGGGCGAGACTGCTGGCGGGGACTTCGCTGGTCATGTCGCCTTCGACCAGAAAGGCGGTCTTGGGCACGAGATCGGCCAGGGACTTGATCGAGGCGCGGGCGCGGCTGGCGGCGACGCCTTCGAGCAGTTCGCCGACGAGAAAGAGCAGCACCACCATGGCGGCTTCCTCGGTGGCGCCGATGAACACGGCGCCGACCGCGGCGATGGTCATCAGCGTCTCGATGGAAAAGGGCGTGCCGGCGCGGGCCCCGGCCATGGCGCGGCGGCTGACCGGAATGAGGCCGACCAGCAGCGCGAGCAGGAAGGCCTCGTGGCTCATGGTCGGCACGAGGAGGCCCGTCAGCCAGGCGGCCAGCATGGCCACGGCGGCGCCCAGCGCCAGCAGAGCCTTGGGCGTGCGGTACCAGGGGCCGTCGCCGAGCACGAAATGCTCGCCGCCCCCGGCGGGTTCGTGGCCGTGATCGTGGCCGGTATGATCGTGGTCATGTCCATCAGGCGGGGCAGCAGCGCCATCGGGCGCCACGGCATAGCCGAGTGGCCTGATGGCGTTGCGGATGCTGGCGAAGGGGACATTGTCATGCAGCACGGTCAGGGTGCCGGCGGTGAAACTGGCACCGGCTTCGGAGACGCCGGCAATGCGGGTGACGGCGGTTTCGATCTTGCCGGCGCAAGCAGCGCAATCCATGCCCGATACCCGGTATTTCGTTCGTATGGGCTCAGCCATGGCGCATCCTTTCCATTCTCATATCGGGATGCTAGCTTCTCTAGTCACTAGAGGAGCAAGCGGAAAATGCCGGCAGGTGTGGCAAAGAAAAACGCGCCGCCCGGTGGGGCGGCGCGTCGGGCAGGCGAGCGGATGACCGGCGGATTACTGCGTGGCGGTGCGCAGCTGGAAGCCGGTAATGCCGACGGCGACATTGATGCCGGTCTGGCCCTGGATGCTGAGCGGCTGCAGCATGAAGCCCTCGCTCGAGCCGCCGATCAGGGCATTGGCCCCGGCGCCCAGGCCCAGCGAGGCCTCGGCACTGACACCGACATATTCGCCGGTCAGCGAGCCGGGGGCATAGGCATCGGCACTGGGGGCCAGCACCAGCCACTGGATCACCGATTCCTCGGTGAAGCCGATGTCGATGCCGACCTTGTTGACCTTGCCGTAATAGACTTCGGTCGGTTCGGTGGCTTCGGAGTCGTAGAAGCTGCAGATGGCATCCTTGGACGAGCCGAGGATGAGGCCGATGCCGCCTTCGACGGTGCATTCGAGGCGACCGATCTCGATGCGTTCCTGAGCGTAGGTGGCAGTCGAGAACAGGGCGGTGGCGGCGAGGGCAGTTGCAGTGAGCAGTTTCATGTAAGCACTCCTTTCCATGCTCAACCCGCGGTGAGGGTCGGCGGTTCCGCCGCGGCGGCAAAGCAGATCAATAGCGACAAATCGGCCGCAGTCCTGGCGGCGAAAGGATAGAGCGACATGGCGTTTCCCATTGGTGAACTGGCGCGGCAGACTTCGGTCAAGGTGCCGACGATCCGCTATTACGAACAGATCGGCCTGCTCGACGCGCCGCCGCGCAGCGAGGGCAATCGCCGGCTCTATGGCCAGGCCGAGGTCGAGCGGGTGCGCTTCATCCGGCACGGGCGCGAACTGGGCTTCGAGATCGAGGATATCCGCGAACTGCTGGCCATGGCCGGGCAGCCGCAATCATCCTGCCACCAGGCCGACAGTATTGCGCGCAACCACCTGCGCGAGGTGGAGCGGCGCATTGCCAGCCTGACGGCGCTCAAGGGGGAACTGAGCCGGATGATCGCCGAATGCGGGCATGGCAGGGTGTGCGACTGCCAGATCATCGAGGCGTTGGCCGATCACAGCCACTGTCTGAGCGAGCATTAGGGCCGGACGCAGTGGCGCCCGTCGTCCTCAGATATCGAGGGTGTCGCGGGCGACCTCGCGCAGGTCGTCATTGAGCTGATGGTCGCGTCCGGCGAGACGGCGGAGCAGAGCGTGGGGCATGGCCCGCGCATAAAGATCGAGATGGCTGGCGGGCGTGATGTCATCGGCATCGCCCTGGTAGAGAAAGGTCCTGATAGGCCTGAGCGGCGCGGCCCAGTCCGCCGTCACCCCGATGTCCTGGCTGGGCCAGCCACCGGGGCCGATAAAGGGCGCGGCGACCAGGCACAGGGCGGAGACGGTCGACAATAGCTCTGGCTGTCGGGCCAGCGTGTGCACGAGAATGGTGCCGCCGACGGAATGGCCCACGAGAACGGCGCCTGCCGGCAGCTGGCTGATCTCGAGCCCGATGGCGGCGCTCCACGCGGCAAAATCGGGATCGTCCTCGTTGGGCATGGCAGGGTAGCGCAGGCGATAGCCGCGCCCGAGCGCCTGCTCAAGGCTGGCAACCAGCCTGTTGTCCCACTGCGCATGGGTGCCGGCGCCTCCGCCCTGGATGAACAGGACCGGCCGGTCTGCTGCAGAATCCGTCATTGGCGTGACATCCCGACCAGCATCATGATCTCCCGATGGGCAACCTCGCCTCGCAGCCATTGGCGGCAGTGGCCGGCGGCGCGCCGGCGTGGCAGGTATGCCGGGGAGAATGCTAGAGCGCGCGGCGGCGCCGGGCAAGACGAGCGCCGCGCGGGCGTCAGCCTTCAGGCATAACTGACCCAGCCGCGGAAGCTGAGGCCGGCATAGAAGAGCGTGATGCCGGCAAAGCCGGCTGCGGCCAGCATGGCCTCGTCGTCTTCGGGCGACAGAATGGAGAGCCGGGTAGACATGGCCTGGTGCGCGCTGGCGGCGTCGGCCTGCGGGGTGCCGCCAAAGGCAAGGTGGCGGGTGATCCATAGCGAGCGCTCGGGCTCGGTCTGGGCAAAGCTGATATGGGCGCAGATGAAGGGGGCGCCGGGCAGCAGGCGGGAGCGGAGCTGCTGCAGCGTGGCGAGGCGCTGCGCGCGCGGCACGAAATGCAGGGTGAGCAGGCAGACGGCGCCGTCAAAGGGTCCTTCTGGCGCCGCGCCGATAGTGCCCTCGTGCAGCGTCACGCGCGGGGCCCGCGGGCCGATGATTTCGGCGGCCAGAGCCAGCATGTCGGCGGAGGGGTCGACGCCGTCGAAGCTCCAGCCCGGGTGGTCGTCGGCGAGGGCCTTGAGTTCCAGACCGCCGCCGGCGCCCAGGACCAGGATCCGGCCGGTGGGCGGCACGCGCTCGGCCAGCAGCTGGGACGTCATGCGATGCAGGCCGGCAAAGCCGGGCACCTTGCGCGGCGGACCCTCGGCATAGGATCTGGCTGCGGCCCCGGCAAAGGGATTGTGCTCGTGCGGCGTGGGGGCGGTGGGATGGTCGGGTGATGTCATGTAACTTTTATGATTACATGATGTGGGGCTGTCAAGCCGGAAGCGTCGGGCCGACCAACTGGCCGGCCCGGATGGGTGTGTCAGGCTGCGGCTTCAACCGGCGCCGGGGTGTGGCGGGCGAGGGCGCGGATGACCTGCTTGGCGGTGATGGAGCCGATCTGGATGCCGTTCTCGTCCTGCACGCCGACCCATTCATGCTCGGCAAAGAGCGGCAGGACGTCCTCGCAGCGGGCGTCGCGCGGCACCAGGATCTTGCAGGGTTCGCCGGGGCCCTTGGTCATGATCGAGCGGACATGGATGGCGCGGGCCTTGTTCACCTCGCGCACGAATTCCTCGATATGCTCATTGGCCGGGCGCAGCACGATATCCTCGGGCTTGCCCTCCTGCTGCAGGGCGCCGTCCTTGAGCACGGCGATGCGGTCGCCGATCTTGAGGGCCTCGTCGAAATCGTGGGTGATGAAGAGGATGGTCTTGCCCAGCGACTTCTGCAGCTCGATGAGCTGGTCCTGCATGCCCGAGCGGATCAGCGGATCAAGCGCCGAGAAGGCCTCGTCCATCAGGATGATGTCGGTATCCATGGCCAAGGCCCGGGCCAGGCCGACGCGCTGCTGCTGGCCGCCGGAGAGCTGGCGCGGCTGGCTCTGTTCATAGCCGGAGAGGCCGACCGTCTCGATCCACTTGGCGGCCGTGGCCAGGCGCTCGTCCTTGCCGACGCCGCGGACCTCGAGGCCATAGGCGACATTGTCGATCACCGAGCGGTGCGGCAGCAGACCAAACTTCTGGAACACCATGGCGATCTGGGTGCGCCGATAGGTGCGCAACTCGTCGGTACTCATCTTGATCACGTCACTGCCGTTGACGATGATCTCGCCGGCGGTGGGCTCGATCAGCCGGTTGACGTGGCGGATCAGGGTGGACTTGCCCGAGCCGGACAGGCCCATGACGACGAAGATCTGGCCCTTGGCGATGTCGAGCGAGACATTGTCGAGGCCGACGACGTGATTGGTCTCGGCCTGCACCTCGGCCTTGGATTTGCCCGAGCGCAGCAGCGCCAGGGCGGCCTGCGGATCGTCGCCAAAGATCTTGGTGACGCCGCGCATGGCGATGGCGAGTTCCGGGTTGGTGGTGATGTCAGTCATTAGCGTGCCTCCGCCAGGCCGATACGGGCCTGCAATTGTTTGCCGAAAGCCTGGGTGACCCGGTCAAAGATGATGGCAAGGGCAACGATGCCCAGGCCGGCGAAGAGGCCGCGGCTGACTTCGAGCCGGCCAATGCCCTGCAGCACCTGGTAGCCCAGGCCACCGGCGCCGATCATGGAGGCGATCACCACCATGGAGAGCGCCATCATGGTGGTCTGGTTCACACCCGCCAGGATGGTGGGCAGCGCGAGCGGGATCTGCACGCCGAGCAGGCGCTGGCGCGGATTGGTGCCGAAGGCGCGGCTGGCTTCCATGACGGCCGGATCGACCGAGCGCAGGCCCAGATCGGTGAGGCGCACCAGCGGCGGGGAGGCATAGACGATGGTGGCGATCAGTGCCGGGATCTTGCCGGGCCCGAAGATCATCACCGTGGGGATGAGATAGACGAAGCTGGGCAGGGTCTGCATCAGGTCGAGCAGCGGGGTGATGGACTTGCGCACATTGAGCGAGCGGCTCATCCAGACGCCGACGGGAATGGCGATGACGATGGCGGTCAGCGTCGCGGCAATCATCAGGGCCATGGTGGTCATGGCGTCTTCCCACAGATCCATGACGCCCAGGAAGAGCAGCGCGCCGAGGACAACGGCGGGCAGTTTCCAGTTGCGGGTGGAGAGCCAGGCGACGCCCACCAGAATGGCGATGATCAGCCACCAGGGGGTGGCGATGAGCAGGTTTTCAATGCCCTTGAGCAGCATCAGCAGGGGATGGGCGGCGGCCTCGAAACCACCACCCCATTCGCGCACCACCCAGTTGAGGGCGTCATCAACGGCGCGGCGCAGCGGGCGGGTATCGATCAATTCAGGAAACACGGTTTCTCTCTCTCGTGTGGAGGGCGGGCGCGCGATGCCGGAAGGCGCGGTAGACGCGTTCGGGCCTCACGCGGAAAACGGCCGGGCATGAACCCGGCCGTATCGACTTGCTGGTAGGCGGCTGCGCCTAGCTCAGGCTGGCGCGGACCTTCTCGGCCACTTCGGGCGATACCCAACCGGTCCAGACATCTTCCTTGGTCTTGAGGAAGTTGACGGCGGTCGCTTCGGCGTCAGCCTGGTTTTCGTCGCCATAGACCAGCAGTTCGCTGATTTCGGCATTGGTCAGGCCGACCTTGGAGAAGTACTCGGCAACGGCCGGTGCTTCGTCCTGCAGCCAGGCGGCAGCACCGACGATGGCGGGCGAAGACGGGTAGGCGGTTATGCCGGCCGGCTCGTCGCAATCGGGATTGGTGTTGCAGGCATAGACGTCCGGCTTGATTTCACCCATGTCCAGGGCGACGGCGTCGAACTTGCCGAGGATGGCGGTCGGGCCCCAATAGTAGAACAGGATGGGCTCTTCGCGGGTGAAGGCGCGGGCAATGGAGGCATCGAGCGCACCGCCCGAACCGGGGGAGAACAGGTTCCAGGTGTCGCCCATGTCATAGGCTTCAAACAGGGCGCCGGTGGCCAGTTCGCAACCCCAGCCGGGTGGGCAGGTATAGAGGCGGCCCTTGCTGGAATCCTCGGGGTCGGGGAAGACCTGCGGATTGGCAAGAGCGGTTTCAGCCGAGGTGATCTCGGGATGGGCTTCCTGGGTGTAGCGCGGAATGAACCAGCCCTCCACCGTGCCATCACTGATGGCATCACCAAGGGCGACGGTGCTGCCGTCGGTGACGGCGGCGTCCCACTGTTCCTGCACCGTGCTGGTCCAGAGTTCAGGCGCGACAGCGGGCGAACCGCGCGTCACCATGGAACTGGTGGTGGGGACGGTGTCGCCGGTGACGATGTCGACATTGCAGTCGAAGCCGGCGTCGAGCACCTTGGCGTGAATATGGGCCAGAACGGCCGCAGAGGGCCAGGTGAATTCGGCGATTTCTATGGTGCGGTCGGTACCGCAGGCCGCAGCAGTATCCTGCGCGAAGGAAGGCGAGGCAGCCGCGGCCATCAGGGCAACAGCAATCGCGGCGGCAGCGCCACCGGTTTTCAACATCATGAGGGTATTCTCCGTGCTATTTATGTAGCGTCAGGATATTGCCTCAGTCTATCCATGTCAAATCGACAGTTACATGGCGAAATCATGTAATAATGGATGAAAGGACTTCGGATGTGGTCTGGCGATACATGGGATTATGCTCTGTGTCCTGGCGCTCTTTGTTGTTTGGTGTCTCGGCTTTTTCATTTCGGGACTGAGACAAATAGAAAATAAATTGTGAGGCGGCTGGTATGTCGCAAAAGCGCCGGAATTCCGCCCGATTGCGGCCCGGTCCATGGGGGCGCAGAAGGCCACGTCTAGACTTGGCAGGCCGGAGCGGCCGAGACGGTCCTGCGGCAGGCGGCGGCCAGGCCCAGGCTTGCATCCCCGCGCCGGAGCGTGCAAAAGACGCGCAGTCAACTTGGACCCGGTGCAAATCCGGGTGGCTCTTCCGGCCGCCAATCCGCCGGACACTCCAGTCAAAACGCTCCCATCGCCGCCGGCCCGCAAGGGCTGCCGCATCGAGACGTCTGGACCTTCTCAACATGACCTTTATCGAAACCTTCCGCCGCGACTGGCTCGCCAATATCCGTGGCGACGTGCTGGCCGGCATCGTCGTGGCGCTGGCGCTGATCCCCGAAGCCATCGGCTTTTCCATCATTGCCGGGGTCGATCCCAAGGTGGGGCTCTATGCCTCGGTGGTGATCGCCATCGTGATTTCCTTTGCCGGCGGGCGCCCCGCCATGATCTCGGCGGCCACGGCGGCGACGGCGGTACTGTTCGGCACGCTGGTGCGCGAACACGGCCTGCAATATCTGCTGGCTGCCTCGATCCTGGCCGGGGTGCTGCAGATCGCGGCGGGCTGGCTGCGGGTGGGCGGCATCATGCGCTTTGTCTCGCGCTCGGTGATGACCGGCTTCGTCAATGCGCTGGCGATCCTGATCTTCATGGCGCAGCTGCCCGAACTGCTCGGCGTCACCTGGGAAACCTATGCCATGATCGCAGCCGGGCTGGCGGTGATCTACCTGTTCCCTCGGCTGACCAGGGCCATTCCCTCGCCGCTGGTCTGCATCGTACTGCTCACCGTTGTCGGGCTGTGGCTGGGCGTGGATACCCGCAGCGTGGCCGATCTGGGCGACCTGCCCAATGCGCTGCCCACGCTGCTGCTGCCGCAGATCCCGCTCAACCTCGAAACGCTGTGGATCATCCTGCCGACCTCGATCGCCGTGGCGGCGGTGGGGCTGCTGGAAAGCCTGCTCACCGCCTCGATCGTCGACCAGATGACCGATACCAGGAGCGACAAGAACCGCGAGAGCATCGGCCAGGGCATTGCCAATATCGCCAGCGGCATGTTCGGCGGCATGGCGGGCTGCGCCATGATCGGCCAGTCGGTGATCAATGTGAAATCGGGCGGACGCGGGCGGCTGTCGACCTTTACCGCCGGGGCCTTCCTGCTGTTCCTGCTGCTGGTGCTGGGCGACATTGTCGGGCTGATCCCGATGCCGGCTTTGGTCGCCATCATGATCATGGTGTCGATCGGTACCTTCAGCTGGAGCTCGCTGGCCGATCTGCGCAAGCATCCGCGCCGCTCGAGCCTGGTCATGCTGGCCACGGTGATCACCGTGGTGGGCACGCATAACCTGGCGCTGGGCGTCGGCGTCGGCGTGCTGCTGTCGGGGATATTCTTTGCCTGGAAGGTGTCGCAGATCTTCCGCGTCAGCTCGGTGCTGAGCGCGGACGGCCGCGAGCGCGACTATGTGATCGAAGGGCAGCTGTTCTTCGCCTCGGCCGAGAATTTCCTCGATGCGATGGACTTCAAGGAAAAGCTCGAGCGGGTGCGGCTGGACGTTTCCAAGGCCCATATCTGGGATCTGACCGGCGTCAATGCGGTGGACATGGCGGTGCTGAAATTCCGCCGCGAAGGGGTCGTGGTCGAGCTGGTGGGGATGAACGATGCCAGCGCCACCATCATGGACGAACTGGCGGTGCATGACCAACCCGGTGCCATGGCCAAGGTGCTGGGGCACTAGACGATCCGATAGCGAGTCGTGTGACGGGCTCCGCCATGGCGGGGCCCGTTGCCGTTCGGGACCTCAGCTGGCGATATAGTCGCGCAGTTCGGCAGCCTCGCGCTCGGCCTGCTCGATCTTGAGCTTGACCACGTCGCCGATGGAGATGATGCCGAGCAGCTTGCCGGCCTCGGCCACGGGCATGTGGCGGATGCGGTGGCGCGTCATGCGCTCCATGACTTCGGCAATCGGGGTAGTGCGGGTGCAGGTGACGACGCCGCGCGTCATGCAGTCGGCGATGGACAAGGCCAGTGCCTGGGCCGGATCGGTGCCGAGGCGGCGGACAATGTCGCGCTCGGAGAGAATGCCGGCAATGGCATTGCCGGGGCCGGTGACGACGACGGCGCCGATATTGTGGGCGTTGAGCAGCGCCACGGCGTCGGCCAGGGTGCCGGCCTGGTCCAGGGTATGCACCTGGGCGCCCTTGGATTGCAGGATCGTGTCGACAAACATGGGATGGTCCTCCTCGCCCTGACACTGAACCTGTCGACGGGCCGGGGCAATAGGCGCTTGGTCGAAGGACCGCGGCACAAAAAACGGGCCAGCGCGAGGCTGGCCCATAAGGTGGTCAGGAGGAGTGGTCAACGCTGGAAGGCGGTCAGCCCTCGTTGTGGCCGGGAGACCAGTAGCGGCGGGTCGGCCGCCTGGGCTTGACCTCGGTGGGCAGGGCGACATTGCGCAGGGCAAAGCGCGCCACTTCAAACAGCATGACGAGCACCAGAATGGTCAGCGGGACCATGAATACCATGACCTGGGCTTCCGGATTGGTGGCCAGGGAGGCGGCACTGGCCGGGGCGACACCCGCCAGAACGGCGACGATGACGCCAACGGTGAGCAGGGCTGCCGAAACGAGGGCGTAAAGGCTGAAACTTCTGCGCTTGGGCGACGTAACTTCTTGCATGGGATCAACGCCTTTCCTTGAAATCGCAGTGCCGGCAATTAGCCATGCGAATGCGGTTCGAGTTTGTAGCGATTGGGGTGGCGGGCGTACCATTTCGCGGCAAAACTGTGGCAACGGGCCCGCAGGGCCGCGCAGAGGAGGCTGACATGCGCATCTTTCTGGCCTTGATGATGATGATGGGACTGCTGCTGCCGAGCGCCGCGCAGGACGAGGCCGCGCCCTGGCAGGCGGTGGTGACGGGGCAGATCGAGGCGTTCCGCGCCGTGGATGGCGCGGCGGCGCTGGCCCTGGCCGGGGCGGGGTTCCGCGCCCAGTTCGCGGGACAGCCGGAGGCCTTCTATGCGGCCATCCTGGCGAGCGGCTATGCGCCGGTGGCGCAGTCGCGGTCGCACAGCTTTGGCGCCTTCACCCGGCTCAGCGGCAGTGCGGTGGTGCAGGTGGTGCTGCTGGTGGGGCCCGACCAGGGCCTCTACGAGGCGGTCTATCGGCTCGAAGACGAGGCCGGTGTCGGCTGGCGGGTGGTGGGCGTGGTGCTGCGCAAGCAGGACGGCATCGGAATCTAGCGCATCGGCTTGCCTGGTCTGGCGGCAGCCACTATCACTGCGTCCGGGTTTTCCGGGGAGTTGATGATGGCATTCTTGTCCGAGGCACTGGCGCGGGTGGCGCCGTCGGCGACGGTGGCGATCAGCCAGAAGGCGCGCATCCTGGCGCAGGAGGGGCGCGACATCATCGCGCTCTCGGCCGGCGAGCCGGATTTCGACACGCCGCTGCATGTGCGCGACGCGGCCAAGCTGGCCATGGACGAGGGCAAGACGCGCTATACCAATGTCGATGGCATTGCCGAGCTCAAGGAAGCGGTGGCGGCCAAGTTCCGCCGCGACAACGGGCTCGACGTGACGGCGGCGGACTGTTTTGTCAGTTCGGGCGGCAAGCAGATCATCTTCAATGCGCTGATGGCGACGCTCAATCCGGGCGACGAGGTGGTGGTGCCGGTGCCCTATTGGGTGAGCTATCCGGAAATCGTGCGGCTGTGCGGCGCCGAGCCGGTCTTTGCCGTGGCCGATGCCTCGACCGGCTTCAAGCTGTCGCCGGCGGTGCTGGAGGCGGCGATTACGCCCCGGACCAAGTGGCTGATCCTCAATACCCCGTCCAACCCGACCGGCGCGGCCTATAGCGCCGACGAGCTGAGGGGGCTGGCCGACGTGCTGCTGGCCCACCCCCATGTGCATATCCTCACCGACGATATCTATGAAGTGCTGGTCTATGATGGCGGCAGCTTTGCCACCATTGCCCAGGTCGAGCCCGAGCTGCAGAAGCGCACGCTGACGATGAACGGCGTGTCCAAGTCGCATGCCATGACCGGCTGGCGCATCGGCTATTGCACCGGCCCGCGCGACCTGCTGGCCGCGATGACCAAGCTGCAGGGCCAGTCGACCAGCAATCCGAGCTCGATCTCGCAATGGGCGGCGGTGGCGGCGCTGAACGGGCCACAGGAATTCCTCACCGAGTGGCGGGCCGTGTTCCAGGCGCGGCGCGACCTGGTGGTGGCCGGGCTCAATGCCAATACCGGGCTCGACTGCCTGACGCCGGAAGGGGCGTTCTACGTGTTCCCCTCGTGCCAGCGCCTGCTGGGCAAGACCAGCGCCGGCGGCACGAAGCTGGATACGGACGAGGATTTCGTGCTGGCCCTGCTGGACGAGACCGGCGTCGCGCTGGTGCATGGCACCGCCTTTGGCCTGCCGGGGCATTTTCGCCTGAGCTACGCCGCCAGCAATGCCGAGCTGGAAGAGGCGATCCGGCGGATCCAGGGGTTCTGCGCGGGGATTGCGTAGCACCGCGAACACCGGCGGAGAGGGTAGATCGGGGCCGGTCGACCGAGACTTGGCTTGGCCGAGTTGTCTCAGTCGTCTCCCTCGCCCTTGTGGGGGGTGAGCAAGGGTGGGGGCTACCCCGATATTGGGGCTAAACCACCCCCACCCGCCCCCTTCGGGGCCACCCTCCCCACAAGGGGGAGGGAGGGAAGCCGTGGCTGGGAGGGCCTAAAGTGTCCCTACTTGCCCATCCAGCTCATGAAGCCGGTGCTGTCGCCGCCGGCTTCGGCGAACATCTGCGTCAGCTTGCTGGTGCTCTCATAGCTCTGCACGGCGGCCTGGTAGAACTGGTCGCTCCAGCCGGCGGCCTGGCGTTCCTCGGCGCTCATCGAGGAGAAGATCGAGATGATGTTCTGGGAAAAGGCAGTGGGGTCGCTGGATTTGGCCGCGTTCTGGAAGCCGGCCAGCAAAGCGGCGCCGGACTTGGTGCGCAGGGCGGCCTTGGCCTCGGCGACTTCGGCAGTGGAGAACTTGTCGCCGGTATTGAGGGCGATGGCCGAGAGGGTCCGGCTGGGCAGGCCCGACAGGTCGATATAGGTGCCAGCAATGGTCTGCTCGTTGAAGGTGGGCGCCTTGCCGGCCTTGATGGCGTCGGCATAGAGCGCGTCGAGCGCCTTGCGGGCCCCGGCGGCGACGTCGGCAATATCCTGCTGCTGGGCGCCACCGGCATTGGTCAAAGCGAGATAGAGCTGGACGGGATCCTCGTCGCTGGTATCGGGCATGGTCTTGGGCGCGGTCTGGAGCTGCTTGAGGCCCTCGGTGATGGCAGCGCGGCCGGCGATCCAGTCGGCGCCGGCCTTTTCCTCGGGGCCAAGGCTATCGAGATAGGTGGCGGCGGCCTTGTAGAGGGCGGTGAAATTGCCGGTGACCTGGGCGACCCCGGCCGGGCCGGCCATGGCGGCCTCAAAGCGGCGCTGCATTTCAAGGCCCGCCGCGGTCTGCTCGTCGGCACTGAAGCTGGGATCGCTGGCCATGGCGAAGAGTTCGCGCTGGTCGAGCCCGGAGAGGTCGACGGCCAGCTTGCCCGACAGCAGCGGCGAGGTGAGCCCGGCCTCCTTCATCAGCGCGGCCAGCTTGGCCTTGGCCTCGGCGAGCACGGTGGCGAAATCCTTGACCGCCAGGGCGGCCTGGGCCTCGCTGGACAGGGTCACCGAGGTGGCGGCGCTATCGGCCGTGCTGGTCGATGCGGTGGCGCTGCTGCTGGTGGTGGTGGCAGCCGCCTTGGCGGCCTGGCCATAGACATTGGCATAAGACGTGGTGGGGTAAGCGGCGCTGACGGCAACCATGCTGGCCTCCTGCGGTCGGTCTGCACTACGCCATGCAAGCGCTATGCCGAAGAATATCGAGTAAAATCAAGGGGGTCGCCCGACCCTTGGGCGCCGGGGGCGGCAGGATTTGCCGGGTGCCGTGCAGAAATGGCACAAATGAAAAGGCCCCGCCCGAGGGGAGGGCAGGGCCAACGGGTCATCCGCCGAAGCGTCTGACCTTGGAGGGGCGGCTGACAGGCGCCGCGGAACTGATGGCGTGATTATCGGCCGGCGTGCGCAATGGTACAAACGCGCAATGGGAAACGCTGCCATGCAGATTTGGCGGCGGGCTGAGCGGTGCTTTGTACAGGGTAAAAAAAGAGGCTCCAACCGAAGTTGGAGCCCAATGATAGGGCCGAAGCCAAATCGTAAGTAGGGCCCTGCGCAAGGGAGGAGGATATGCGCCGGACCAGTGACCCCGAGCCGCGGGAGGAGGATGCAGCTCAAGATCGTGTCGCAAGAAGCGGGTCCGAGGGAGGAGGATACGGAGCGGCTTCACCAGCGACAGGTACACATATAGATTTTGACCGGATGGTCAGCAATAGATAGGTCAACATATCTGCCATGCATTTGACACAGCGACAAGTTGTCAAGCCGCTGCGGCAGGGCGGCGTGGCCCGATGGGAGGGATCGGGTCCACGCCATGCCCGCCGGCAGCGGCCAGGGGCTAGAATACGGCGAGATAGCGCAGCAGCGCGATGATGCCGATGACAATCACCACGATCTGGATGATCTGGCGCAGGCCGCCCTCGATGGGCAGGCGCTGGACGAGCCAGAGAATGAGAACGACCACCAGGAAGGTGATGAGAATGCTGATTAGAACGGATGTGCCCACGTAACTCTCCAAAGACGCGTTTGCCGCGCCAAGAGGTAACGCAGTCGTGAGCTGTAGGTTGCCTTGGTTCACGCCATTCGACCGCAGGTCTCATGGCCTTCCTCGCTCAAACCGCTCCGCCGGAGCGATTTGCCCCTTCGGGTCGCTCAGAAGGGCAAAAAAAAGCCCTGTCCGGAGACAGGGCTGTTGATAGGGCCGAAGCCAAATCGAAAGTATGACAGGGGGCAAGGGAGGAGGATATGCGCCCTATCGGTGAACCTGGATCGAGGGAGGAGGATACGATCCCGGTTCGGTGTCGCGATACTTGTTCCGAGGGAGGAGGATACGGAACGCGCCTCAGCGACACGCCCCTTATGAACTCTACCGGGATGGTCGGCAATGGGAGGTGTAACATGTCAGCCATGCAGCGGATGCAGGCCGCACAAACAAAATGTGGCCCCGCTCGAGGGGAGAGCGGAGCCACAAGGATGTGGGAACAAGTCCCCACAAGGAGGGAACGCAGGAGGCGCAAGGGAGGGAGGAGAAGCGCCTGCTGTGCTAGAGGGGATATAGGAGGATGGGTCGTGCCTAACAATCGTGCAATGCGTATAATAGCTATGCACTGACCGCATGGATTTTGGAATAATCCTGTCATATCAATGACAAGTGGAGCGGATCGCTCGGTCCGTCGGGGCCTGAATAACAGGCGGCGCGGCGCTTTTTCAGGCGTCAGCCCCGCCCGCTCAAGGTGGGACAGCCCGTGTAGTTCAGTCCGTTTCGCACTTTGTCCGACTTGTCCGACTTGTCCGGCGCAGGGTCCCGCGCCTCCCGCCCCAGTTGGGCGCACCGGGGTGCGACCCGGATGCAGGCTCTCACGGGCGGGGCCCTTCGTGGTCATTCCCACGACCCGCTGCCTTGGTCCCTCCCCTTAAGGGGAGGGAGGCGCGAGGGCCTGCGTCAGGAAAGCATGAAACGGTCTAGAAGCTCCACTCGCGCGCCTTGGCGACGAGGAAGTCGCGGAAGACGCCGACGCGCTTGGAGTTCTTGAGCGCCGGCGGATAGACGAAGAAGGCCTCATAGGCCGGCAGCTCGGTCTCGGGCATGATCTGGAGCAGGCTGTCGTCTTCCTCAACCACGTAGTCAGGCAGCATGGCGATGCCGACGCCGGCGCGGCAGGCCTGCATCATGCCATAGATGGCGTTGACCTTGAGCGAGGCGCGGCGGGGGCTGGAATCGCTGCGGCCCATATGTTCGAGAAAATTGATGTCGCCCAGATAGGACGGCACCGGCTCGCCGAAGCTGACAATGCGATGCTCGTCGAGCTGCTCGGCGCTGGTGGGCGTGCCGAACTCCTCGAGATAGCCCTTGGAGGCATAGAAGTGGTTGTGCACGGTGAACAGCTTGCGCTGGATCATCTCGGACTGGTTGGGGCGGTGCAGGCGGATGGCCACGTCGGCCTCGCGCATGGCCAGGTCGAGCTCGGCGTCGTTGAGGCGGATCTCGAGCTGGATCAGCGGATAGAGCTTGAGGAATTCGTTGAGGCGCGAGCTGAGCCAGGCCGAGCCGATGCCGACCGTGGTGGTGACGATCAGGGGACCGGTGGGCGTGTCCTGGCTCTCGGACATCTGGGTTTCCACCTGCTGGAGTTCCCAGTGCATGCGGTGGGCGGTGCGGAACAGCTGTTCGCCCACCTCGGTGAGCACGAGGCCACGGGCATGGCGGATGAACAGCTTGAGGCCCAGATCGTCCTCGAGGGCGGAAATCTGCCGGCTGACGGCCGACTGGCTCATGCCGAGCTTTTCAGCGGCATGGGTGAAACTGCCCGACTCGGCGGCGGTGTGGAAGATGCGCAGTTTGTCCCAGTCGAGCATGTCTTTTGACGCTTTCTATTTGGGTCGTCGGTCGAGCTACTCCGCCGCCTCGGCGAGTTCGTGTTCGGCGAGAAAACGTTCGGCATCCAGCGCCGCCATGCAGCCCATGCCGGCGGCGGTGACGGCCTGGCGATAGACATCGTCGGTCACGTCACCGGCGGCAAAGACGCCGGGAATATTGGTCTGGCAGGTGCCGGGTTTGACCTGCAGATAGCCACCGGGCTTCATGTCGAGCTTGCCGGCAAAGATCGCCGTGGCCGGGGCGTGGCCAATGGCGATGAAAATGCCGTCAATGGGCTGCTCATAGGTGCGGTTGAGGGCCAGGTCGCGCAGCGTCACGGTATTGACCGAGGGCGGCATGGCCGAGCCGCCGACTTCGGCGATTTCGGTGTTCCAGCGCACCTCGATCTTGGGGTTCTTGAACAGGCGCTCCTGCAGGATGCGCTCGGCGCGGAACTCGTCGCGGCGATGCACGACAATGACCTTGGAGGCGAAGTTGGTCAGGAACAAGGCCTCCTCGACCGCGGTATTGCCGCCGCCGACCACGAGCACTTCCTTGTTGCGATAGAAAAAGCCGTCGCAGGTGGCGCAGGCGGAGACGCCGAAGCCCTGGAACTTCTGCTCGCTGGGCAGGCCGAGCCACTTGGCCTGGGCGCCAGTGGCGATGATGACGCTGTCGGCGGTATAGATTTCGCCATCGTGGCCGGTCAGCACGAAGGGGCGGCGGTCAAAATCGACATGGGTAATGATGTCGCTGACAAAGCGCGTGCCGACATGCTCGGCCTGCGCCTTCATCTGGTCCATCAGCCAGGGGCCCTGGACGACGTCGGCGAAGCCGGGATAGTTTTCCACATCGGTGGTGATGGTCAGCTGGCCGCCGGGCTGCAGGCCCTGGATCATGATGGGTTCAAGCATGGCCCGCGCGGCGTAGATGGCGGCCGTGTAACCGGCAGGGCCGGACCCGATGATGACGACTTTGGCGTGCATCGCAACGCTCTCCGACTAATGGGAAGTCTCCCTCGGCCCTAGTTAAGGGCCGAAGGCGTTCTCTTTCAAGGCAAACCGTTCTCCAGCCGGACACGTGGCTGTGGAACGAACTGAAATGTCACACTTATGGTGAGCAAATGCCCAATTGGGGGGCGTCAGGAATAGACGATCTTGAGGATTTCGAAGCTGCGCGCGCCACCGGGAGCCGCCACTTCGAACGAATCGCCTTCGGATTTGCCGATCATGGCGCGGGCAATGGGCGAGGAAATCGAGATGCGGCCGGCCGAGGCATCGGCTTCGGGATCGCCGACGACCTGGTAGGTCTTTTCTTCCTCGGTGTTCTCGTCGATATAGGTCACGGTCGCGCCGAACTTGACCGAGGTGCCGCTCAGCTTGGACACGTCGATGACATCGGCCAGTGCCAGAATGGTCTCGAGTTCCTTGATGCGACCCTCATTGAGGCTCTGCTGTTCCTTGGCGGCGTGATATTCGGCGTTTTCGGACAGATCGCCATGAGCGCGCGCTTCCGAGATGGCCTCGACAATGCGGCGGCGCTCGGTGGCAGTGCGGTGCTCATATTCGGCAGCAAGGGCCTTCTGGCCGCCCACCGTCATCGGGATCTTTTCCATTTTCGTCGCCTCCAATCGGCACGTCAGTCAATAGCTTTCACCCCAGCCAAAATCCGTTCGGCCTACGCTTCACGATAAGTTTTAGGGGAGAGCAGGCTCAAATTGCCCGGACACCGCGTTGCGGTCAAGCCGGTGTGGTCAGGAAGATGGTCATGTCCACACGCGCTTTCAAGCCTAAACTGCTCATAGTACAGGGGGCGGGCCGATTTCGCCGCGCGGCAGCCGCATCGCATTCACAAAACCGTCGTGTGGGCATGCGTAGTGGCGCTGAACACGGAGCCAGCTCATGACCGACTTCGCCAGCCAGAGTGACCTCGACCGCATTCGCGCGGAAATCACCGACAGTCTTGATGAAGAACTGGAGCTGCAGTTCGAGGACGAGCAGCTCGAGGCGCTGGACGGGGGCGCGGCGCGGCCGGGTGGCAGGACGCTGGACCGGCGGATCTATTTCCGCGAGCTGTTCCGCATGCAGCACGAGCTGGTGCGGCTGCAGGACTGGATCGCCCATCACCGGCTCAAGGTGGCCGTGGTGTTCGAGGGCCGGGATTCGGCGGGCAAGGGCGGGGCGATCAAGCGCATTACCCAGCGGCTCAATCCGCGTGTCTGCCGGGTGGTGGCGCTGCCGGCGCCGAGCGACCGGGAAAAGACGCAGTGGTATTTCCAGCGCTATGTGCCGCACCTGCCGGCCGCGGGCGAAATGGTGCTGTTCGACCGCTCCTGGTACAACCGGGCGGGCGTCGAGCGGGTGATGGGCTTTTGCAGTCCGTCCGAGCTGGAAGAGTTCTTCCGCACCGTGCCCGATTTCGAGCGCATGCTGATCGGCTCGGGCATCATCCTGATCAAGTTCTGGTTCTCGATCAGCAATGAAGAGCAGGAATTCCGCTTCCGCATGCGGATCGACGATCCGCTCAAGCAGTGGAAGCTGTCGCCCATGGATATGGAATCGCGGCGCCACTGGGAGGACTATACCAAGGCCAAGGAAGACATGCTGGCGCGCACCCATACGGAGGAATCGCCGTGGTGGATCGTCGATGCCGATGACAAGAAGCGGGCGCGGCTCAATACCATTGCCCATCTGCTCTCGGCCATTCCCTATGCCGACGTGCCCAAGCCGGAAGTGGTACTGCCCGAGCGGATCCGGCATCCGGACTATGCGCGCGGCCCGGTGCCGGCGGAAATGTATGTGAAGTCGGTGTATTGAGGCGGGGCAGAACCGGCACCCTGCCTGAACATACCCCCACCCTCGTTCCCGGCCTTCCAAGCATAGCTTTCATGGCCTTCTCGCCTCAAATCGCTCCACCGGAGCGATTTGCCCTTCGGGACATCTTGAAGCCCACAAGGGGGAGGGAGGCGATGAACACCGGCGCCCGAGCTGGCGCCTCCCTCCCCTCGATGGGGAGGGACCGAGGGTGGAGTGAGGAGAGCCACCTTCTTACAGTCTTGCGCAAAAGCGCGTGGTGAAGGCTTGCTTGTCCTGTCTCATGCTCCGACAATGCCCCCAATAGGGGAGCAGGGTCATGGCTGACGGCAAGCAGATCGTGGGGGGCGGGCCCAAGAAGGTGCTCTACACGCTGGCCACCATTGGCCGCATGGGCGTGGGCAAGGCCGCCAAGGCGCTGACCGCCAAGAATGCCTGCAAGGCCTGTGCCTATGGCATGGGCGGGCAGCGCGGCGGCATGACCAATGAGCTCAATGAATTTCCATCGGTCTGCAACAAGAGCGTGCAGGCGCAATCGACCGATATCCAGCCGGCCATTCCGCTGCCGATCTTCGAGCACGAGATCGCCGACTTGGCCGAGCTGACCGGCAAGGAGATGGAGCATCTGGGCCGGCTGGGCACGCCGCTGTTCAAGGCGCGCGGGGCGCAGCGATTCACGCCCGTCGACTGGGAATTTGCCCTGAGCCATGCGGCGCAGAAGCTGGCAGGGACGGACCCTCAGCGCAGCTTTTTCTATTCCTCCGGCCGCTCGTCCAACGAGGCGGGCTTCCTGTTCCAGCTGCTGGCGCGCGCCTATGGCACCAACAACGTCAATAACTGCTCCTATTACTGCCACCAGGCGACGAGCGAAGGGCTGGCGACGACGATCGGCAAGGCGACGTCCAGCGTCGAGCTGGAGGACCTGACCGGGGCCGACCTGATCTTGGTCATCGGCGCCAATCCGTCATCGAACCATCCGCGCTTCATCCATATGCTGAAAAACTGTCGCGAGCGGGGCGGGCAGGTGATCGTCATCAACCCGGCCAAGGAGCCGGGCCTGGTCAAGTTCGCCGTGCCCAAATCGCCCAGCTCCATGCTCACGGGCGGCAGCGAGATCGCCTCGGACTACTGCCAGCCGCGCATCGGCAGCGACATTGCGCTGATGAAGGGGATCGCCAAGGCGGTGCTGGAACTGGGGCTGGCCGATACCGGCTTCATCGCCGCGCATAGTTCGGGCTTTGCCGAATTCCAGGCCGATCTCGATGCGCTGGACTGGGGCGCGATCACCGCGGCCTGCGGCATCAGCCGGGACGAGATCACGCATCTGGCGCGGCAATATGGAAGGGCCAAGCATGCCGTCTTCGCCTGGGGCATGGGCATGACGCACCACATCCATGGGGTGGCCAATGTCGAGGCCATTGCCAACCTGGCCATGCTGCGCGGCATGGTGGGCAAGCGCTTTGCCGGGCTCCTGCCGCTGCGCGGGCATTCCAATGTGCAGGGCATCGGCACGATCGGGGTCAAGCCGGTGCTGGCCAAGGATGTGCTGGAGAAGATGGAGGCCGCCTTCGGGGTGAGCTTTCCGGCGGAAAAGGGCATGGACACCATGGCCTGCCTCAAGGCGGCAGAAGCCGGGCTTATCGACAGCGCGGTGATCATGGGCGGCAATCTGTGGGGCGCGACGCCCGACACGGGTTTTGCCAGCCGGGCGATGGAAGCGATCGGCTTCAAGCTGTTTTTGACCACCACGCTCAATATGGGGCATGTGCATGGGCTGGGCGATGGCGAGGTGCTGGTGCTGCCGGTGACGGCGCGCGACGAGGAATGGGAGCCCACCACCCAGGAATCGATGTTCAACTATGTGCGGCTCAGCGATGGCGGCATAAGCCGCCTCGACAATGTGCGGCCGGAAAGCTGGATCCTGGGCGAGATCGGGGCGCGGGTGCTGCCGACGTCACCCATCGCCTTCAAGGCCTTCAGCGCGCATGCCAAGGTGCGCGACGCCATTGCCGCCATCGTGCCGGGGATGGAAGAGCTGGCCGATATCGACGTGGCCAAGCGCGAATTCCATATCAAGAGCCGGGTCATGCACACGCCCGAATTCGGCACGCCGGACGGCAAGGCGCATTTCGTGGTAACGCCGATTCCCGCCAGCGGCACCGGCCAGCTCAGCCTCGCCACGATCCGCAGCGAGGGGCAGTTCAACACCATCATCTATGAAGAGCGCGACAGCTATCGCGGCAATGCCGGGCGCGATGCGGTGTTTCTCAACGCGGCGGACATGGCCGGGTTCGGGGTCAGCGAGGGGCAGGTGGTGACGATCGCCTCCGAGGTCGGGCGCATGCAGGCGGTGGCGCGGGAATTCGACCTGCCGCGCGGAAGCGCCATGGCCTATTATCCGGAAGCCAATGTGCTGGTGGGTACGGCGGTGGATCCGCGCAGCAAGACCCCGGCCTTCAAATCGGTGCCGGTCTGGCTGGAGCCAGCCGGGGCCGTCCAGGCCTGATCGACCAGTCAGCCACAGCAGCGGCACCGCAATGCCGGGCCAGATTTGCCAAATTGCTGGCAGCGATCAACATGTTTACGGTCTGGTTACTCTGTTTGCTCATAGATGTACTTGAGAACTGCCGCCATGACGCTGGTTTTACTGCTTAAATTTTAGGCAGAGGTGTTTTGGCAGGGCTGGGTGCAATTGGGGCACGGTCATGACTGGTAACGCCAAGACGGGGGTTATTGCCTCGCCGCGCGCCATGCGCATCGTGATGGACGGCATTGGCAGCGAGCTGCAGAGCTATGCCACCAACAACCTGCAGATCGTCAAGCAGACCAAACTGCTGGCCATCAATGCCATTATCGAGGCGGCGCGGGCCGGGGATGCCGGCAAGGGCTTTGCCGTGGTCGCCGACGAGGTGCAGCACCTGGCGGAGCGGGCGGCCGATATCGCGGTGCGCTTCCAGGATGTGCTGATGGGGCGGATCTCGCTCAGCCGCAGCATGAGCGAGACGCTGGTCGAGGAAATGGAAGGCGTGCGGCTGGTCGACCTGTGCCAGACGCTGGTGCAGCTGATCGTGCGCAACCTCTATGAACGCACCGCCGACGTGCGCTGGTGGGCCACCGATACGGCGTTCTGGGAGGCGCTGGGCGACCCCGATCCGGGCAAAATTGCCTTTGCCGCCGACCGGCTGGCCACGATCAACCGCTTCTACAGCGTCTATTGCGACCTGGTGCTGACCGATACGCGCGGCAAGGTGGTGGCCAGCGCCAATGGCGCGCAGGCCCGGCAGTTGCTGGGACAGGATTTTTCGCGCGAGGCCTGGTTCCGCGCAGCGCTGGCGACGAGGAGCGGCGACGATTATGCCGTGGGCGAGGTGATGGAGAGCGCGGCGCATGGCGGGCGCGAAGTGCTGGTCTACAGCACGGCGGTACGCCGCCAGGGTCGGGCCGACGGCGCGGTGCTGGGGACGCTGGGCGTCTATTTCGACTGGCAGGCGCAGGGGCGCTCGATCGTCGAGACCGAGGCGGCCCTGCCGCCCAAGATCGCCGAGCGCACCGAGGTGATGCTGCTGGACGCGCGCAACCGGCGGATTGCCACGACCAGCTCGGCACTTCGTTTCGCCAGTTTCGAGCTGCGCCATGAGGGGCGGGCACGCGGCAGCTATTATGACGGCAATGGCAATATCATCGCCTTTGCCAAGACCCTGGGCTACCAGGAATATGACGGGCTGGGCTGGTGGGGCGTGGTGGTGCAGCGCACCGAGCAGGACGATACGATCAAGCAGGCGCTGGGGCTCACCGGCTAATCCTGCGGATAGGCGACAAAAGCGAAGCGGGTGCTGTCGGGAGCCCAGGAATTGACATTGATGGTGCCCTGACCGCCGAAAAAGGCGACGATATCGCGCCTGTCGCTGCCGTCGGGGCGCATGGCCCGCAGGATCACATCCTTGTCGGCCGGGTGGCCCTGGGTGCCGGGCGGATAGCTCAGATAGACCACAGACGTGCCGTCGGGCGCCGGATGGGGAAACCAGTTCACCCGTTCGTCGTCGGTCAATTGCTGCACGTCGCTGCCGTCGGCGCGCATGCGGAAGCATTGGGCGTGGCCGGGCGAGTTGCGCTCCGAATTGAAATAGAGCCATTGCCCGTCGGGGGAATATTCCGGCCCGTCATGGGGCGCATCGAGATCGGTCAGCCGCGTATCGGGGCCGCCCGTTGCGGGGATGGTGAAGATATTGATGCGGCGGGTGCCATGCGGCGCCTCGACCGCGACATAGGACAGGGTCAGCCCGTCCGGGCTGATGCCGTGCAGGTAATAGTGGTGCGGCGTGGCGTGGCTGTTGGAGACGCGGCGGGGCGTACCGCCCGAAAGCGGCACGGCATAGAGGTGGCCGTCATCGGCGCTGACATAGACGGTCTGGCCATCGGGGGCGAGCACGTGGTCATTGTTGAGATCGCGGCGGTCGCCGGTATCGATGCGGGCGGGGGCGCCGCCGCTGGCCGGGATGCGCCAGAGCTCGCCACCGGCATTGAAAACCAGGGTCTGGCCGTCCGGCGTCCAGTTGGGCGCCTCGATGACCTCGGTGGCGGTGAAGATGACCATGCGGCCGCTGCCATCGGCATTGATGATGGTCAGTTCGGCGCGCTGGCCTGGGGCCAGGGCGCGGCCGCGGCGGGCAAAGGTTGGCTGGGTCACGTCGATCTCCCGGGCGGCCCGAGGCGGCCGCTTCTGCCTGTACTATCGGCAGAAGCGGCCGCTTTGGCTAGTCGGCTAGAAGGCGGGCGCGGGGGCCGCCTCAGGGGCGGGCTCGGGCACCGGGCCCGGCTCGGGCGCAGATGCGGGTTCGGGCGCTGCGTCGGTTGCCGGTGCGGGCGCCGCTTCAGGCGCCGGGCCCATCTGCAGGATGGTGGGCCTGGCGGTGAGCAGGCGCTCGGCCATGGCCTGGACGTCGGCGATGGTCACGGCATCGATCAGAGCGGGGCGACGGGCGACATAGTCGATGCCCAGATCCCAGCGCTGCAGGCTGATCAGCGTATTGGCGATGGACGAGGACGAGGTGAGCTCGCTGATCGGGTAGGAGCCGATGAGATATTGCTTGGCGGCCTGCAGTTCCTCGGGCGTCGGGCCATTGGCGGCCATGTCGGCCACCACCTGTTCGATGACGGCGAGGGTCTCGGCGGCGCGGTCGGCGCGGGTCGAGGTGCCGATGACCAGCGACTGGCTGTGCACCTGGTTGCTCAGATTGGCCGAGATGCCGTAGGTGAGGCCGCGCTTTTCGCGCACCTCGGTGGTGAGGCGCGAGCCGAAGGAGTCGCCGCCCAGGATATGGGTCAGCAGATAGGCGGCAAAATAGTCGGGGTCGGCGCGCTCGAGGCCAGGATAGGCCATGAAGATGGTGGTCTGGGGCAGCGGGTAGTCGACGCGCAGGTCCTGGCCGAGCAGCGGGTCGATATCGGCGATCTGCGCCAGGTCGGGCTCGGCCGGCAGGCTGGCGAACAGGGTGTCGAGCATGGCGGTGGCTGCCTCGGCGTCGATGGCGCCGACAATGGCGACCTTGAGATTGGCGCGGGCGAAGACGGCCTGGTGGCGCTGGCGCAGGTCATCGGCGGTGAGGCTGGCCAGGGTCTGCTGGGTGCCCTCGGCGCGCCGCGCATAGGGATGGTCGCCATAGAGCGCGGTGGCCCATTGCTGCTGGGCCGCGGTGCCGGGGTCCTGGGCGGCGGCAATGATGCCGGTGACCAGCTGGGCGCGCATGCGGTCGATCGGGTTCTGGTCGAAACGCGGGGATTCGATGGCCAGCTTGAGCAGGCCAATGGCGTCATCGCGCTGGTCGGCCAGCATGCGCATCGCGCCATAGACGGCGTCGGTATCGGCCATGAAGCCCATTTCGGCGCCGGCATTGTCGAGGGCGATCTGGAAGGTCTCGCTGTCCATGTCGCCGGCCCCCTCGTCAAACAGGGTGGTCAGCAGGGTGGTCAGACCCTCCTTGCCGACGGGGTCCTGGGTAGTGCCGCCCTCCAGGGAGAAGCGGATGGTGACGATGGGAACGGCATAGTCCTCCACCAGCCAGGCCTTGATGCCCTGGGGCGAGGTGATGTCCTGGAACACCACTTCGGCATGGGCGGGCAGAGCCAGCAGCAGGGAGGCGGCGGCCAGAGCGAGCGCGGCCAGCGGCCGGCGGAACAGGGTAAGGGCGGTCATGGACTTATTGCGCTCCGGTGGCGGGCGGCAGCAGATAGCTGGTCACGGCGATGGCGGGATCGAGATAGCGTGCGGCAACGGCCTGCACCTGTTCGGGGGTGACGGCGCGGATGCGGGAGGGCCATTGCGCAATGTCCTCGACGGTGCCGCCGGTGGCCAGTTCGATGCCGTACATCTGGGCCATGTTCTGCTGAGCATCGCTGGCAAAGACCAGGTTGCGCAGATAGCGCGCCTTGGCGCTGTCGAGCTCCTCAGGCGTGACGCCATCGGCGATCAGCCGGGCCAGTTCGGCGTCGACGCCGGCTTCGACATCGACCAGGGTATTGTCGCCCTGCGGCGCGCCATAGATGGAAAAGCCACTCGGATCATAGGCGCCGCCATCATAGCCGGCGCCGGCCTGGGCGGCCACGCCGGTCTTGACCACCAGTTCCTGATAGAAGCGGCTGCGGCTGCCGCCGCCAAGGATTTCCGAGAGCAGGTCGAGCGCCTCGGCCTCGCCGGGCTCGGCGGTGCGATAGGTGGGGACCAGCCAGGAGCGCATGAAGCTGGGGATGCCGACGCGCGGATCGCTCAGGGTCACGGTGGCGCTGGTATTGCGCTCGGGCTCGATGGTGCGGATGCGTGGCGGCAGGTCGGGGCCGCGTTCGAGCTGGCCATAGCTGGCCTCGGCCAGAGTCCGCACGGTATCGGCATCGACATCGCCGGCCACGACCAGCACGGCATTGTTGGGGGCATAATACTGGTCATAGAAGGCGACGGCGTCGGTGCGGTTGAGCTGCTCCATCTCGTGCATCCAGCCGATGACGGGAATGCCATAGGGGTGGTTCTGATAGAGCGTGGCGGCGAATTCCTCGTTGAGCAAAGCCTGGGGGCTCGATTCAACGCGCTGGCGGCGCTCCTCGAGCACCACGTCGCGCTCGGCGCCGATGACGTCCTCGGTCAGCACCAGGCCGCGCATGCGGTCGGCCTCGAAATCCATCATCTGGGCCAGGGCATCGGCCGGGACGGTTTCGAAATAGGCGGTAACGTCGGCGGTGGTGAAGGCGTTGAGGTTGCCGCCCAAGGCCGATACGGCGGTGTCGAGAGCGCCGGCCGGATGGCGCTCGGTGCCCTTGAACATCAGATGCTCGAAGAAATGGGCAATGCCGGACTTGCCGGCCGGCTCATCGGCGCTGCCGACCTTGTACCAGACCATGTGGGTGACCACGGGGGCGCGGTGATCGGGGATCACCACCACTTCCAGGCCATTGTCGAGCACGAAATAGTCGACCGCATTGTCCGCCGGCGCTGCGGCTGGCTGGGCCAGCGCCGGCTGCAGCAGCAGGGCGACGCAGGTGAATGCCAGCACGGGGGCGGACAGGGCAGTTCGGGTGGTCATCTTCAGGCTCCCGGGGGATGGATGGGGCAGGGATAGACGAGATGGCCACCGAGGGGGAAGCAATTATCCGTCAACGCGGCAGGTACGGGGGCGATGCGGCGAGAGTGCGGCGGGCTGGAGCGGCTCACCGTTTCGCTGCAACGGCGAAAACACTCCAGATCTTTGTGTGGTCGCGTTTTCGAACCGCAAAAGTGGAGACACTTTTGCTGAAAACGCTCTAGGCCGCGCGGACGGTAGTACCGCCGCCAAAACGCCGCACCAGATCCTCGGCGGCCTCCTGCAGCCGGAGCACGTCATCGGGGCTGAAATCACGCTTTTCGTAGTCGAGCAGGGCCAGTGCGCCGACGCAGGTGCCATCCTCGACCACCAGGGGCACGGCGGCATAGAGGTCGATGCCATTGGTCTGCAGATAGGCATTGTCACCCACCAGGGGATGCGGCGTCCTGGAATGCACGATCAGCGGCTTGCGGGTCTCGGCGACGATGGTGGTGAGGCGGAAGGCGGCCTCGTCTTCGACATGGCGGTCATCGTGCAGCAGGTTGATGGTGGCAAAGGGAATGTCGAAGCTGTCGGCAAGCTGCTGGATGGCCTGGCCGAGGGCGTCGTCGCCGCGACCGGCGCCGGCAAAGGGCTCGGTGCGGCCGCCATCCTGGCGTTCGCGGACTTCGAGCTGGCGCGCGCTGGTGAGGACGCCGTCAACGGCGTCGTCGAGCGAGCGGTAGATGGCGTTGACATGCAGGGTTTCGCTGGATTCGGGCGTGCTGAGCTCGTTGAAGGCACAGACGATGATGCGAATGTCGGGGGCCATGCGGCCCATGCGCCGGGCGACATAGCGGGTCTGGGCGCGGATGTCGTCGCCCATGAAGACCAGCACCATGGTGTCGACGCCCTCGAGATCGAGCCGGCCGATGGCTTCCTGGCGGACCGCCACGGGCGGCAGGACGCGGCTGGCAATGCCCTCATTGGCGAGGCGGATGCCCAGGACCGTGGCGGCGCATTCATCGATCTCGTTGCGCCCGCCGATCAGCAGCATGCTGCTCTGTTCGGGCCAGTCGACCTTGGCCACGTCGGCGACCAGGGCCTCGAAGGACTGCACCAGCTGGCGGCGCTGGGGCAGCGCCTCGGGGCCATCGGCCAGCTCGCTGCTGGCGAGGCGGAGCGCGGGCATCAGGATATCGTCGAGATAGTGCTCGGTGGTGTGGGCCTCGATATGATCCTCGGTCATCTCGATGGCGTCCTCGGTCGCGCCGCGCAGCATGCGCTGGTAGAGCCGTTCGGGCGGCGACAGCACGGGTTCGCTGCCCAGCAGGGTCTCGAGGAACTGGAACTGCGGCAGGTGCCGGCCGATCACCACCAGGCACACGGTCATGGGCGTGGCCAGGATCAGCCCGATGGGGCCCCACATCGAGGCCCAGAACATGGCCGAAAGCAGGATGGCAATGGCCGAGACGCCGGTGCTCGACCCGTAGAGCCGGGGTTCGATGACGTTGGCGGTGGTGAGATCGAGCACCAGGAACAGGCCGACCGAGAGCAGCAGCATGTTCCAGCCGGGATCGACGGCAAAGGCGAGCAGGAAGGGGACCACGGCGATGATCAGCGCGCCGACAAAGGGGATGTAGCGGAACAGGATGATCAGCAGGCCCCAGAGCACCGCGCTCGGCACCCCGATCAGCCAGAGGCCGATGCCAAAGATGGTGCCATAGACGGTGTTGACCGCCAGCTGGAGCAGCAGGTAGCGGCCGACGCGCTGGCTGGCATCGGCGATGGCGATATTGGCCTTGGAATAGCGGCCGCCGCTGACCAGGCGAATGAAGCGCTCCTGCAGGTCGCCGCGACCCATGAGCAGGAAGATCAGGAAGACGGTGACGATGGCGACGGTGGCGACGGGGCCGATGATCGAGCCGAGCACCGAGCTCAGGATGGAGAGCGGGCCGATCTCGTTGGAGATGGTCACCGGAATGGGGGCGCCCGGCAGGGTCTCGCGCGGGCCGCTGACCTGCTGGCTCAAGCCGGACACGGCATTGTTGATCTGGTCGAGCAGGGTGTTGTCGCCGAACTGGGCCTGCAGGTCGGCGATCTTGGCGGAAATGGTCTCCTGGTAGCCGGGCAGCTCGACGCCCAGTTTCATCACCTGGGTGCCGGCCAGGTAGGCAAAGCCGCCCAGGGCCGTGAGCGCCAGCATCACCGAGAAGATGACAGCGACAGGATCGGGCAGGTGCAGCCGGCGGTTGAGCGAGGTGACCAGGGGCGCCAGGGCAAAGGCCAGCAGGGTCGCCAGTACCAGCGGCACGAGGATGCCGGCGCCGAGATAGAGCAGGGCCGCGATCAGCGCAAAGGTGGCCACGCTTTCAAAGACGCTGAGGCGGCGCGATGGTCTGGACGGAAACGGCAGTTGACGCTGTGACAAGGCAGTTGATCCCTCTTGGCTGCAGCAACGCGGCACCGCCCGGTCCGTTCCGATGCTGCGCACAGACGTTGCCCCCAAAGGCTGCTTGGCCTACATAGACGGCAAATTCGACACTGCGGAGAGGTCAGCACGCGCATGGCACGCCAATTCATCTATCACATGGACGGAATGTCCAAGGCCTATGCCGGCGGCAAGAAGGTCCTCGACAATATCCACCTGTCCTTCTACCCCGATGCCAAAATTGGTGTCCTCGGTCCGAACGGCTCGGGCAAGTCGACCTTGCTCAAGATCATGGCCGGCATCGACACCGAATTCCAGGGCGAAGCCTGGGTCGCGCAGGGCGCCAAGGTGGGCTATCTCAGCCAGGAGCCCGAGCTCGATCCGGCGCTCAACGTGCTGGGCAATGTCATGACCGGCGTCAAGGAGAAGAAGGCCGTCATCGATCGCTACAACGAGCTGATGATGGACTATTCGGACGAGACCGCCGACGAGGCGAGCAAGCTGCAGGACCAGATCGACGCGGAAAACCTCTGGGACCTGGAAAGCCAGGTCGAAGTGGCCATGGAAGCCCTGGGCTGCCCGCCGGCCGATGCCGATGTCACCAAGCTGTCGGGTGGCGAACGCCGCCGCGTGGCGCTGTGTGCGCTGCTGCTGAGCAAGCCCGACCTGCTGCTGCTCGACGAGCCGACCAACCATCTGGACGCCGAGACCACCGCCTGGCTGGAACGGCACCTGCGCGAGTTCGCCGGCGCCGTGCTGATCATCACCCATGATCGCTATTTCCTCGACAATGTCACCGGCTGGATCCTCGAGCTCGATCGTGGCCGCGGCGTGCCCTATGAAGGCAATTACTCGGCCTATCTGACGGCCAAGGCCAAGCGCTTCGCCCAGGAAAAGAGCGAAGACGCAGCGCGCGCCAAGGTGCTCGACCGCGAGCGCGAATGGATGGGGCAGTCGCCGCAGGCGCGCCAGTCCAAGTCCAAGGCCCGCCTCAAATCCTATGAAGAGCTGGTCAAGATCAACGAGGCCCGCATGCAGTCGGGCGTGGCGCAGATCATCATTCCGGCCGGCGAGCGGCTGGGGCAGAACGTCATCGACATCGAGGGGCTGTCCAAGTCCTATGGCGATCGCCTGCTGATCGACAATCTGAGCTTCAAGGTGCCGCCGGGCGGCATTGTCGGCATCATCGGCCCCAATGGCGCGGGCAAGACCACTTTGTTCCGCATGATGACCGGTCAGGAAGTCCCCGATGCCGGCTCGGTCACCGTCGCCGACAGCGTCAAGATGGGCTATGTCGACCAGAGCCGCGACAGCCTCGACCCCAACAAGACCGTGTGGCAGGAAATCTCGGAAGGCGACGAAATCCTCCTGCTTGGCAAGCGCGAGGTGAACTCACGCGCCTATACGTCCTCCTTCAACTTCAAGGGCGGCGACCAGCAGCAGAAGGTGGGCAATCTCTCGGGCGGGCAGCGCAACCGCGTGCATCTGGCCAAGATGCTCAAGAGCGGCAGCAATGTGCTGCTGCTCGATGAGCCCACCAATGATCTGGACACCGAAACCCTCGCCGCGCTGGAAGAGGCGCTCGAGGAATTTGCCGGCTGCGCCATCATCATCAGCCATGATCGCATGTTCCTCGACCGGCTGGCGACGCATATGCTGGCCTTCGAGGGCAATAGCCATGTCGAATGGTTCGAAGGCAATTTCGCGGACTATGAGGCGGACAAGATCCGCCGCCTGGGCGCCGACGCGGTGAACCCCAAGCGGGCAACGTACAAGCCGCTGACGCGGTAGGCTTCCCGATGCAGGACCCGTCAACGCCATATCCCTTGGAGGTTGTCGTTGACGGGGTTCCTTTGTCGCTGCAGGCCAGTCCCGCATCCCGCGGCGCATGGAGTGCAAAAGTAAGGGCAGCCGCCCTGGCGCGGCGGCAGGAAACCTACGAACTCGGCTTGCTCGACAACCGCGCTTTGTCGGTCACCATTTTCTACTTCTGCGCCGCGCCCATGGAGGGTGATGTCGATAACATCATCAAGCCCATTCTTGATGGCTTGATTGTCGCCGCCTATCTTGATGACGGCGTGGTCGAACGGGTGGTCGCTCAAAAATTTGAACCGGATGTAGATTGGCAGTTTGCAGAGCCAACGACGCAATTGGCGGTGGCGTTGGATCGGGGACCGCCGGTCGTGTATATTCGCGTCGATGACGACTTGAAGTGGAGAGCTCAAGATGGAAACGCTTGAAAAGCTGCCTTCGCACGAGGTGGAGCGTCAGTTCCTTGAATCCATACGAGACCAGTATGAGACCAAAGGATTTCGTTTCACCATTGAGCCCCAAGATCAGCAACTTCCCGATTTTCTGGGGTCGTACAGACCTGACGCCATCGCCCAGCGCCCGGGTGAGAATATTGCGATTGAGGTAAAGCATCGGCAGTCCCAGGCCGGTTCGGCAAAGCTTGAGGAACTCAGTCACCTGTTTTCCGGCCACCCGGAATGGACGTTCAAAGTGGTCTATGCTGGGACCAATCCCAATGCGGCGCTGCAGCTGGAGCCGGTTTCTGCAGAAGAACTGCTTGCTTATGTCGAGCGCGTCGAGGGATTGAAGGCGGTCGGCGAGTATGCGGCTGCGTTTATTATGGCTTGGTCACTGCTCGAGGCTGCGCTTCGATCGGTCGATGGTCAGGCCCGGATCAGGCCTCTCACGCCGGGGACTGTCGTGCAGTCCTTGGTGATGAATGGTCATCTGAGCGACACGCTCGGACGTGAGTTGACCGAATTGATCACGCTGCGGAATCGCGCTGTACATGGGGATATCACTACCGTGATTTCCGCTGCTGATGTGGATACGGTTTTGGGGGCAGTCACAGCCGTGCTATCGGCCGGTGTTCGCACAAAAAACTAGCGCGCGCAAAAATCCGCGACACCCCAGGCGTGCCGCGTTATGTGTGTCGATGCGGCGCAGCGTTGGCCGTTTGCTGTGGGGGCATGAATTGAAGAAAAGCATTTTGGCGACGGCAGTTGTCGCCGCGGCTATGGGTCTTTTTATGAGCGCTGCATCGGCCGAGCCGGGGCAGTGTTCGGTGAGTGGATTTGAGACATTTGATTGCGAGCTGGCCCATGATGGCGGCGGGCTGACCTTCGCGCTGCCGGACGGGCGGGTATTTGCCTTTGCCCTGGTCAGCGAGAGTGAGGGACTGGGCTATATCGGCGCGGCCGGTGCCCTCTATCCCCAGGAGCTGGGGGCGATGACGCCGGCGGCGGATGCGCCGGGCTGCTGGGTTGGCGGCAAGGACGGCTTTGCCTTCTGCGCGCAGGTTGCCCAATAATGACCGACATTCTGCCAGAGGCGCTGGAGCCGTTTTCGCTCGCGGTCGGCGCGGCGACCCTGGCGGGTCTGGAGACCGGCGAAGGCCTGCCGGTGGTGTTCCTGCATGCCGGGGTCTGCGACAAGCGGATGTGGACGCGGCAGATGCTGGCGGTGGCCGAGGCCGGCTGGCACGCCATCGCCTATGACCGGCGCGGCTATGGCGAAACCGACAGCGCCGACGAAAAGTTCGGCCATGTCGAGGACCTTGAGGCGCTGCTCGAAGAGTTCGGCATTCACGCCGCCGTGCTGGTGGGCTGTTCGCTGGGCGGCGGGTTGGCGATCGATTTCGCGCTGCGCCATCCGGGCCGGGTGATCGGGCTGGTGCTGATCGGCACCTCGGTGACCGGGGCGCCCTGGAGCACCACCGAGGCCGAGGCGATGATCGAGGCGGCCGAAGAGGACGCCTTCGAGCGCGGCGACCGCGACATGCTCAACAGGGTGCAGGCGCATGAATGGCTCGACGGGCCGCGGGCGCCGAGCGGCCGGGTCGGCGGGGCGGCGCGGGCGCTGTTTCTGGACATGAACGGGCTGGCGCTGAACAAGCCGGACCTGGGTGGCGAGGTGCGGCCGCCCAATGCCTGGCACCGCGTGGCCGAGATCGGCGCGCCCAGCCTGCTGCTGGTGGGCGACCAGGATTTCACCGCGCTGATCGACCGGCACGAGCATCTGTCGGAAGAAATGCCCAATGCCTTTGCCGCGGTTCTCGAGGACATGGCGCATATTCCTACCCTGGAACGGCCCGACCTGGTCAACTCGATGCTGCTGCAGTTCCTTGACGCCATCGAAGGCGGTTCTGACGCGGAATCTGAAGACGAGTCAGAGGGTTAGATCGGCACCCTAGGGTAGCGATTCAATCAATTGCAGCACTGATGCAAGATCTTCAAATAGTGATTCAATAGTCTGAACGGCCGATTCAACAGGCACTATTGTTGAATCGGCCGCTTTCATCAAAGCACTGACAGATCACGACAATCAGACGGCGATGATGCCGTCCAGGTGCTGGGCCAGCTGCGCGGTGGGCGTGTTGGTCAGATCCTTGTCGAGTTCGGCCAGAATGGTCTTTTTGACATTGGGCGTGATGGCCTTGCGGATGTCGCCCAGGGCGATCGGCGCGGCAACGACGATCAGCCGGTCAAAGGCGCCGTCCTGCTGCTTGCGATCCAGGGTCGCCGCCAGCGATTTGCAGAACTCGGTCTCGCGATATTCCACCGGGTCGGTCTTGGGCTCCATGGCACTGCGGCCCGAGCCGACGGAGGAGAAGCTGCGCCCGGGGCGGTCGGCCTGGATATCCTGGGCCTGCAGCGGGGCGATCGACCAATCCAGCCCCTGCACCTGCTGCAGTCCCTTGCCCGGGCCGGTGTTCTCCACAACGCGCGCCTGGGCGCCGTCGGCGATCAAGATCCAAGTGACCGTCTTTTTCATGGTGGACTCCTGCTGCTGGTTGGTCGGATTGGCATAATGCCAGAGGGGGCGTGAACAGCCTCCCATGACTCAAGGTCGTCGCGCAACGTGGCCATTGCAAGATGGGTGGGATCACGAAGTCTGATTGGTCGGCGCGCGCCGGCCCTGCTATCAGGACGCATGAGCGCGCTCCTCTGTCAGGGCGCACAAGCGCCAAGCGCGGCGCGGAGTTTGTCGATGTCCCTGCCTGAATCCGCCCCCGAAGCCATTGCGCCCGCCCAGCTTGCCACGCCGGCCCACCCCTCGATCCAGGATGGCCGCAATGGCGTGCTGACGGCGCTGGCCGCCTATGTGCTGTGGGGCTTCCTGCCGCTGCTGTTCAAGGCCATCGAGGGGGCCGGCTCGGTGATGATCGTGGCGGAGCGAATCGTCTGGTCGCTGCTGCTGCTGGCGGGCATCCTGGCGTTCCGGGGCGGCTTTGGCGACGTGCGGGCGCTGTTTGCCGACCGCCGCCGCGCGCTGGTGACGCTGATGACCGCCGTGCTGCTGGCCGCCAACTGGCTGCTCTATGTCTGGGCGGTGGAGACGGGCCAGGTGCTCGAAGCCAGCTTTGGCTATTTCATCAACCCGATGGTCAATGTGGCCATGGGCATGCTGCTGCTGGGCGAGCGGCAGAACCGGCTGCAGACGCTGTCGATCGGCATTGCCGTGGTGGCGATCGCCATCCAGGCGGTGGGGCTGGGCAGCGTGCCGTTCATCGCGCTCGGGCTGGCGCTGTCCTTTGGCTTCTACGGCTATTTCCGCAAGACGGCGCAGCTCGGGCCGGCCAGCGGGTTGTTCGCGGAAACCGCCATGCTGGCGCCGGTGGCACTGGGCTATGTCATCTACAATATCGTCACCTGGGGGCCGGGGATCCATGCCGATCCCACCTCGATGGTGCTGATGATCCTGACCGGGCCGGCGACCACGATCCCGCTGCTGCTGTTCGCCTTTGCGGTGCGACGGATGCGGCTGACCACGATCGGCATGTTCCAGTATCTGGCGCCCTCGATCCAGTTCGTGCTGGCCATCACCGTGTTCGGCGAGCACCTCAACGGCCTGCGGCTACTGAGCTTCGCGCTGATCTGGCTGTCGCTGGCGGTGTTCAGCTATGACAGTTTTGCCCGGCGCAAGCGGGTGGTGGCGACGCCGGTCAGCTAGACTGCCGCTGACCGCGTCGCCCGGATCACCGCGGCGATGCGGGCGAAGGTGGGGGCGAAGGGGGTGGCCTCGCGCCAGACCAGGCGCAGCAGCCGGCCGGCATCGGATGCCAAGGGATGGATGACGATGCGCGGATCGGTGGCTTCCTTGCGCAGGGCAATCTGGGGCAGCAGCGTTACGCCCTGACCATTGGCGACGAATTCCACAATGGTCGAGAGCGAGGTCGCGGCAAAGGTGCGCGGCGCGGTATCGCTGGCCAGGTTGCAGGCGGCAATGGTCTGGTCGCGAAAACAGTGCCCCTCGTCGAGCAGCAGGATGCGCTCGGGGGCAATCGAGGCCAGCGACACGGGGGCAGGCGTGGTCTCGTCGCGGCCGGTGGCGAGGACGAAACGGTCCTCGAACAGCGGCGTGCTGACCAGGCGCGGGCCATGCTCGGGCGGCTGGGTGGCGATCAGCGCGATGTCGAGACTGCCATCGACCAGGCCGGCCAGCAGGGCCTCGGTGCGGTTCTCGCTGACGGTGAAGGCCAGGTCGGGCAGGTCGCCCTGCAGCGCCGGGAAGATTTCGGGCAGCAGATAGGGCGCCACGGTGGGGATCAGGCCGAAGCGCAGCGGCCGGTCGAGCTGGCCGCTGCGGCCGGCGGCCAGGGCGTTGACCGCATCGGCGGCGGCAATGGCCTTTTGCGCCAGATCAACGAAATCGCGGCCAAAGGGCGTCAGAGTGGCACCGGTCCGCAGCCGGTCGAACAGCGCCGAGCCGCAGAGTGCCTCAAGCGTCATGATCTGCTGCGATAAGGCGGGCTGGGAGACGCTGCACTCGGCCGCGGCGCGGCCGAAATGGCCGGTGCGGGCGACGGCGGTGGCGTAGCGCAGCTGCTTGAGGGAGATGGGCATTATAACTTTATCCTATCAAGTCCCGAAGAATAATCGATTGGCCTAATGGATGTCACCCCCTTATAACGATTCCAAACAGCTCAGGAGACACTGTCATGGATGACGCAACCGCCCCGCAGACCACCGATAGCGCGCCCGCAGAGAGCGGCGGCAAGTGCCCGGTCAACCACGCACCGGCGCCCCGCGGCAACCGCGACTGGTGGCCCCAGCAGCTCAACGTGCAGGTGCTGCACAACAATTCGACCTTGTCCGATCCGCTGGGCCCCGAGTTCAGCTATGCCGAAGCGTTCAAGTCGCTCGACCTGGCGGCGGTCAAGGCGGACCTGGCCGCGCTGATGACTGACAGCCAGGACTGGTGGCCGGCCGATTTCGGGCACTATGGTGGCCTCTTCATCCGCATGGCCTGGCACAGCGCCGGCACCTATCGCATCACCGATGGCCGGGGCGGCGCCGGGGCGGGGCAGCAGCGCTTTGCGCCGCTCAATTCCTGGCCCGACAATGCCAATCTGGACAAGGCGCGCCGGTTGATCTGGCCGATCAAGCAGAAATACGGCAACAAGATTTCCTGGGCCGACCTGATGGTGCTGACGGGCAATGTCGCGCTCGAAACCATGGGCTTCACGCCATTCGGCTTTGCCGGCGGCCGCGCCGATGTGTGGGAGCCCGAGGAGCTCTATTGGGGCCCCGAAGGCACCTGGCTGGGCGATTCGCGCTATAGCGGAGAGCGCCAGCTCGACGACCGGCTGGGCGCGGTGCAGATGGGGCTGATCTATGTCAATCCCGAAGGCCCGAACGGCAATCCGGACCCGCTGGGCTCGGCGCGCGACATCCGCGACACCTTTGCCCGCATGGCGATGAATGACGAAGAAACCGTGGCGCTGATTGCCGGCGGCCATACTTTCGGCAAGACGCATGGCGCGGGCGATCCCTCGCTGATCGGGCCGGAGCCGGAAGGCGCCGAACTGGAAAACCAGGGCATTGGCTGGATTTCCAAGCATGGCACCGGCTTTGGCGCCGACGCCATTACCGGCGGCCCGGAAGTGACCTGGACGCAGACGCCGACCCAGTGGAGCAACCACTTCTTCGACAACCTGTTCAAGTTCGAATGGGAGCTGACGCAGAGCCCGGCCGGCGCCAAGCAGTGGGTGGCCAAGAATGCCGAGCCCTCGATCCCCGACGCGTTCGATCCGGCCAAGAAGAAGCTGCCGACCATGCTGACCTCGGACCTGGCGCTGCGCTTTGATCCGATCTACGGGCCGATCTCGCGCCGCTTCTACGAGAATCCCGACCAGTTCGCCGATGCCTTTGCCCGCGCCTGGTTCAAGCTGACGCATCGCGACATGGGCCCCAAGGTGCGCTATCTCGGGCCGGAAGTGCCGAGCGAAGAGCTGATCTGGCAGGACCCGATCCCGGCGGTCGACCATGAACTGGTCGATGCCGGCGATGTCGCGGCGCTGAAGTCCAAGATCCTGGCGTCGGGCCTGTCGGTGGCCGAACTGGTGTCGACCGCCTGGGCCTCGGCCGCCACGTTCCGCGGTTCGGACAAGCGCGGCGGGGCCAATGGCGCCCGCATCCGCCTCGCCCCGCAGAAGGACTGGGAGGTCAACCAGCCGGCGCAGCTGGCCAAGGTGCTCGAGGTGCTCACCGGCATCCAGCAGGGTTTCAACGCCGCCCAGACCGGCGGCAAGAAGATCTCGCTGGCCGACCTGATCGTGCTGGCCGGTGCCGCCGCCATCGAAAAGGCCGCCCGCGCCGGCGGCATGGCCGTGGACGTGCCGTTCACGCCGGGCCGCATGGATGCGTCCGAGGAGCAGACCGATGCGCCATCCTTCGACGCGCTCAAGCCGCGGGCCGATGGTTTCCGCAACTATCTGGGCGGACGCCAGGTGATGCAGCCGGAAGAGGCGCTGGTCGACAAGGCGCAGCTGCTGCGGCTGACGGCGCCGGAAATGACGGTGCTGGTGGGCGGGCTGCGCGTGCTGGGCGCCAATTACAACGGGGCCAAGCATGGCGTGTTCACCCACAATACCGAGGTGCTCAGCAATGACTTCTTCCTCAACCTGCTCGACATGGGCACGCAGTGGCACGAAATAGCGGAGGGCGAGGGCGTCTATGAGGGCCGTGACCGCATCAGCGGCGCGGTCAAGTGGACGGCCACCCGGGTCGACCTGATCTTCGGCTCGCATTCGCAGCTGCGCGCCGTGGCCGAAGTCTATGGCCAGTTCGACGCCCGCGAGAAGTTCGCGCATGACTTCGTCAAGGCCTGGAGCAAGGTGATGGAAGCCGACCGCTTCGGGCATTAGGCCCGGTGCGCCGGCCTGCGGGCCGGTGCTGACGGCGGCAAGTTTCGTCCCGGTGGTTCGTCCGCCGGGGCGTTTTTGTTTCGGCGGCGCCCCGGTTTGGCGCCAGTTCGATCAAAATTGAATCAATTGCCGCGGCACATGTTCAGCGCCTGAAAGATGGTGCCGGGTCATCGTGGACCTCCAGATGACGGCAGAAGCCGGGAGCAGACCATGAGCGAGCTTGACGAAGGACAGCGGGCGTTTTCCAGCTTTCGCGTGCTGAACGGCGACGCCAATCACTCCGAGCGCGAGCAGTTGTTCCGCAACATGGCCGAGCTGTTCAGCTATGTGTCGGACCGCTGCGACGACGACCAGGTCGCCCAGTATGACGAGGTGCTGTGCCAGCTCGCCGAATTCGTCGAGATCGAGGCGCGGGCGCATGTCGCCAAGATCCTGGCCAAGCTCGACCGCGCGCCCGGCACGGTGGTGGTCAAGCTGGCCAATGACGATATCGAGGTCGCCCGGCCGCTGCTGCAGTTTTCCAACGTGCTCTCCGATGACGACCTGATCGACATCATCACCCATCAGAGCGAGCAGCATCGCGAGGCCATTGCCAGCCGCTATGCGGTGGCCGACCGGGTGGGCGAGGCGATTGTCGACCATGGCCAGACCAGTTCGGTGGTGCGCCTGGTGCGCAATGCCAATGCCCAGCTCAACAAGGGGACGCTGGAAAAGCTGGTGGACCGCGCCACCAAGGACAGCGAAATTGCCGCCGACCTGCGCGGTCGCAGCGATATCGACTGGAATTCGCTGCGCGGGGAAATCGACGACGTCGCCAGCAAGGTGCTCGAAACCCTGGGCGAGATCGACCGGCGCTTCGACCCGGTCACGGCCGGCAAGGTCAATGCCGTCGTCTATAACCGCATGCGCAACCGGGCCGGCTTTTCCTCCACCGAGTGGAAGGTGGCCTATAACCAGGTCAAGGCGCTGAGCGACCGCAAGCAGCTCAACGAGCGCGCCCTGACGCGGTTTGCCCGCTTCGGCTATGGCCATCACGCCGCCGCGGCGCTGACGGTGATCCTGCAGCTCAAGCCGGAAGTCTTCGTCAAGTGGCTGGCCGGCCAGGACTATGTGGCCATCACTGTGGCGCTCAAGGCCGCGGGCCTGGCACCCGACCTGTTCGAGGCCATTGTCGCCACGCTGCCCTGGCGCGACCTGCCGAGCCAGGATGATATCAAGATGGTGGTCAGCCGCTTTGACGCGCTCGACCGCGAAGAGGCAGTGGGCATTTTCGAGCTGTGGCGGGCGCATTCGTTCCGCAAGCGCGCCGTCACCGAAGAGCGCCTGGCCGCCCAGGGCTGAGCCCAGCCTGCCGCTGCCTGATGCATAGCGCCGCCCCTGGACATTGATCCGGGAGCGGCGATTTCGTGTGGTCAGAGCAGCGCTCGCAAGTTCCCGCTGGACCCCGACAAAAAACCGGATATAAAGACATCTTTATATCTCGTGCGAGGGTGCTTTGGCGGAACTGGCGGAACTGGTGGGGGTGCTCAAGGCGGCGGGTGAGGGGACCCGGGTGCGCCTCTTGGCCTTGCTCGCCGATGGCGACCATTCGGTCAAGGACCTCACCGAAATTCTCAACCAGAGCCAGCCGCGGGTGTCGCGTCATCTCAAGCTTTTGGCCGATGCCGGGCTGGTGCGGCGCAATGCCGAGGGCGCCTGGGCCTATTACGGCCTGGCCCAGCAAGGCGACGGGGCCGAGCTGGCCGCCTGGCTGATCGCCCGGCTCGATGAAAACGATGTCGAGCGCCGGCGCGACATTGCCCGGCAGGCGGCGGTGCGCGACAGCCAGCAGGCGCAGGCCTCGGCCTACTTTGCCACCGTGGCCAGCAGCTGGGACCTGCTCAAGACGCTGCAGGTGCCCGAAGAGGCAGTCGAGGCCGCGGTGGTGGCGGCCCTGGGCGGGCGCAAGGTCGAGACGCTGATCGATCTGGGCACCGGCACCGGACGCATGCTCGAAGTGCTGGCCGGCTCCTACCGGCATGGTTTCGGCGTCGATTCCAGCCGCGAAATGCTGGCGGTGGCGCGGGCGCGCCTGGCCAGTGCGGGGATCGGCCAGGCGCAGGTGCGGCTGGGTGATATCGGCGATCTCGACATCTCGCTGGGGCCGGCCGAGGTGATCGTCATCCACCAGGTGCTGCACTATTTCGACGATCCGGGCCGCATGCTGGCGCAGGCCCGCCGGCTGCTGGCGCCGGGCGGCGTGATGCTGATCGTCGATTTTGCCCCGCACGAGCTCGAATTCCTGCGCAGCGAGCATGCGCATCGCCGGCTGGGCCTGTCGTCGGCGCAGATGGCCGGCTGGGCGGCCGCCGCCGGCCTCACCGTCGCCGGGGTCGAGGAATTTCCCAGCGCCAATACTGAACGTGGCCTGACGGTCTGCCTCTGGCGCCTCAGCACCCCTCTGTGAACGGAACCGAATTGATGATCGACGACAATGTGCGGGCCAGCCGGCAGACCGCGGACCAGCGAGCCGAGCTGCAGATCTCGTTCGAGTTCTTTCCGCCCAAGACCGATGCGATGGAAGAGCGCTTCTGGGACAGCGTGCACAAGCTGGCGCCGCTCAAGCCGCGCTTCGTCTCGGTGACCTATGGCGCCGGCGGCACCACGCGCGAGCGGACGCTGCGCATGGTGGCCTCGATCAAGCGCCAGACCGGCGTCGATGCGGCGGCGCACCTGACCTGTGTCGGGGCGAGCCGGGACGAGGTCGATGCGGTGGTGCGCGGCTACCAGGCGGCCGGGATCAACCGCATCGTGGCGCTGCGCGGCGATCCGCCGGAAGGCGTGGGGCAGCCCTTCACCCCGCATCCGCAGGGCTATCAGAATGCGGCCGACCTGGTGGGCGGGCTGCGCCGGATCGGCGATTTCGACATTTCGGTGTCGGCCTATCCCGAAAAGCACCCGCAAAGCGCCAACTGGGCCGAAGAGATCGACAACCTCAAGCGCAAGATCGATGCCGGCGCCGACCGGGCGATCACGCAGATGTTCTTCTCCAATGGCGATTACCTGCGCTATCTCGAGCGGGCACGGGCGGCGGGCATCACCGCGCCGATCGTGCCGGGCATCCAGCCGATCCACAATTTCAAGCAGATCGCCAGCTTTGCCGGGCGCTGCGGCACGGCGATCCCGGCCTGGCTGGCCGAGCGCTTCGACGGGCTCGACGAGGAGCCCGAGACGCATGCGCTGGTGGCCTCGGCCGTGGCGGCAGAGCAGGTCACCGAACTGCTCGACGAGGGCGTGACCGAGTTCCACATCTATACCCATAACCGCTCGCCGCTGGCGCTGGCGCTGGGGCGGATCCTGGGGCGGCGGCCTGAATGAAGGCCGTCGTGGCGACCTGTCCTTGCGGCCGGTGCCGGGCGCGGCCGGGCCGGTCCGTCGCGACAAGCGTGATGGCCAAAGGCGACGATTAACCTTGCGTTCACCCTGTTCTGGTGCCATTCGCTCACGGCCCGCGCGGCAGGAAGTCTGAAAAGCGTCATTCAGCTTCGGTTCAGCTCAAGGGTGACATTGCTGGGTGAGGGGGTCATTTCATAAAATGGCCACGAAAATCCGGCTCATTCGCCTCATGAGGGCGGAGCAAATCGGGACGTATGATCATGCAGATTGACCGCCGCATCACCAATGGCCTGGCCTGGGCCGGGGTTGTTCTTGTCGTCGGGATCCCGCTGGCCGATCTGGCCGCGGGGCAGCTGATGGGCGATCGCGCTGGCGATGCGCCCGCGCAGATTGCCATGATCGAGCCCGTTGCGCCCGTCGCCCCCGTGCCGGTGGCGCTGAGCCAGCGTCCGCCGGCGCCGGTGGCCAAGCCCGTGGCCGCGGCGCCGGTCACCGCCCCCGTGGTTGCCCCGGTGGCGCCCGCTGCACCCGTGCAGAGCGCTGCTGTTGCCCCGGCTGCGGCCAGGCCGACCGTAGCAGCCAATGGCCAGGGCGACATCGTGGACGGCTATCTGCAGTCCGGCCGCCAACTGCCCGCCTATATCACCGATGCCAATGCAGCGCCGGTTGCGCCACCGTCGGCCCTTGCGGCGGCGGCCAGCGCGGTCGCCAGCGCGGCCGCGACCAGTCCGGTCGCGCCTGCCGCCGTGGCCGTGCTGCCGGGCCAGACCGATCCGCTGGTGACCGCATCGCTGTCGTCAGGCAAGGTGGCACCCACGCCGATGCCGCTGTCGATGCGGCCCGAACCGGTGCTGATCGTTGACGGCCCGGTCCGCACCCGCGCCATCGGCGTCAGTTCGAGCCAGACGCCCCGCTCCAGCGCCGCAGTCACCTTTGACGACCTGCAGGACTGGGAAAGCGGCCCGCTGTCGGAATTCCTGGCCCGGCGCCAGGGGAGCGGTGTCGTCGATCCCGCCTATGACGAGGACGGCTTTTTCCTCGATGAGGGCCCCAATGGTCCCCGGCGCGGTGACCGCCTGATCGGGCCCGTGGACGAGCCGCTTTTTCCGTTTGTGAACTAAGCACAGCGCCCATGCGCGCCACATGGTGGACCGGGGCGCCGGGAGCCTCTATCGTGGCGACTCCTGTTGCGCCGGCTTTCGGGCTGGCGTGACGTCGGCAGAGGCTCGGCCTGAAGTGTTCCTATGCATGCGCAAGCCTGAAGAAAAATCGGCCGTCTGGCAGCGTCTGTCCGAGTTTGTCGGCTCGTTCAGCCAGCGCACGGGCCTGGCCGGTTCGCTGATCAATGCGCTCGACCCGGATACCTGGCTGCCCGGCGGACGCGACGCGGCGTTCACGCTGGCGCTGATCGCGCTGGCTGCAAAGATGGCGGTTGCCGACGGCATCGTCACGGCGTCCGAAGAGCGCGCCTTCCGCGCCACGGTGGAGATTGCCGATGGCAATGAAGAGGCGGTGTCCCGCGTCTTCAACCTGGCCAAGCAGGATGTGGCCGGCTTTGACGCCTATGCGCGCAAGGTGCGGCGGTTCTTTGCCGAAAGTCCCGAAACGCTCGAACACGTGCTCGACAGCCTGTTCTTCATCGCCACGGCCGATGGCATGGTGCATCCGGGCGAACTCGACTACCTCAAGGCGGTCAGCGACATTTTCGGCTTTGACGAGGTGCGCTTCGAGCAGATGGCCAGCCAGCATGTGCGGCTGGAGGCCGGGGTCGATCCCTATGCCGTGCTGGGCCTGTCGCCCAATGCGCCCGATCACGAGATCAAGCGGGTCTATCGCCTGCTGGTGGCCGAGCATCACCCCGACCGGCTGATTGCCCGCGGCGTGCCCGAGGAACTGATCGATGTGGCGACGGCGCGCATGAAGGCCATCAACCTGGCCTATCAGGCGCTGAGCAAGCCGGTGCTGCAGCCGCTGCTGAGCTCGGTCTAGCCGCCCGCGCTTGACGGCGCGCCCCATACCTCTCTACACCTCGCCAGCCAGTTGACCGGGTGACCGCTGGCAGTGGGGTAACCTGCTGCTGGAGGAAAGTCCGGGCTCCATCGAAACACGGTGCCGGTTAATGGCCGGCGAGGGCGACCTCAGGGAAAGTGCCACAGAAAGGAAACCGCCCCGGCGTGCCGGGGTAAGGGTGAAAGGGTGCGGTAAGAGCGCACCGGGTGCCTGGCAACAGGGACCGCATGGTAAACCCCACCGGGAGCAAGACCAAATAGGGATGACGCGGGGCTTCGGCCCCAGCCGGTTTTGAGGCCAGATCATCCGGGTTGGTTGCACGAGGCGCCTGGCGACAGGCGTCGCAGATGAATGGTCACCACGTACGCGCCGCAGGGCGCGTGCCCTACAGAACCCGGCTTACAGGTCAACTGGCGTTTACCTTGCCCGCCACCATGTGTCAGTTGCATGACGGGTACCGGTGCGGCCCCTTGCGCAAGGAGGGGAGGGCCGATACACCGTGCGCTTCGCTTTCCGCCGGCAGTCTGGCGGGCACACGCACGGAGTGCACTCGGCGCGATGCCCCTGAATACCCCTTTTTACCTGATCGACGAGACGGCACTGGCGCGCAACCTGGCGCGGATAGACCAGCTGCGCGCGGCCTCGGGCGCCAGGTGCCTATTGGCGCTCAAGGCCTTTGCCACCTGGTCGACCTTTGCCCAGATCGCCCCGTCCATGGATGGCACGACGTCATCCTCCCTGTACGAAGTGCAACTGGGCCGCGACAAGTTCGGCGGGGAAACCCATGCCTATTCGGTGGCCTATAGCGATGGCGAGATCGATGCGGTGATCGCCGCGGCCGACAAGATCATCTTCAACTCGGTGAGCCAGCTCGAGCGCTTCGGCGCCAGGGCCAGCCATCTGCCGATCGGGCTGCGGGTCAATCCGGGCGTCAGCCATTCCCATTTCGACCTGGCCGATCCGGCGCGGCCGTTCAGCCGGCTGGGCGAGAGTGATCTGGCGCGCATTGAGGGCGTGATGGATCGCGTCAGCGGCTTCATGCTGCACTGCAATTGCGAGAATGACTCGGTTGCAGCCTTCTCGGCGCTGCTCGACGCGATCGAAGCGCGGCTGGGGCACCTGCTGGCGCGGCTTGACTGGGTCAGCCTGGGCGGCGGCATTGCCTTTACCGCGGACGGCTACCCCATCGAGGTGCTGGCCGCCCGGCTCAAGGCCTTTGCCGACAAATTCGGCGTGCAGGTCTATCTCGAGCCCGGCGATGCGGTGGTGACCGGCACGACGACGCTCGAGGTCAGCGTGCTCGACGTGATCGAGACCGGCAAGGCCGTGGCGATCGTCGACAGCGCCGTCGAGGCGCATATGCTCGACCTGCTGATCTATCGCGAAAGCGCTGCCGTATCACCCGATAGCGGCCCGCATCGCTACCAGATTGCCGGAAAATCCTGCCTGGCCGGCGATGTGTTCGGCGAGTTCGCCTTCCCGGCGCCGCTGGAAATCGGCGACCGGATTTCGCTGCTCGATGCCGGCGGCTATACCATGGTCAAGAAAAACTGGTTCAATGGCGTCGGCATGCCTACAATCGCCATCCGTCGCCTCAATGGCACCATCGAGCCCATTCGCGCGTTCGACTATGCCGATTACGTCGCCAGCCTCTCGTAAGAGCGCTGATCTGCTTCCTCTCAAAAAGGTGTTTCGTGCCAATTGAAAAAGAACGTTTTGATTATCGGTGCCGGAGGTGTGGCGCAGGTCGCCGCCTTTAAGGCCGCCATGCACAATGATGTGCTCGGGGACATCCACATTGCCTCGCGTACGCTCGCCAAAGCCGAGGCGATCATCGCCGGCATCCTGGACAAGCAGGCGCTCAAGCGCCCCGGTGTCCTCGCCGCGCATCGCCTCGACGCGCTCGACGTGGCCGCCACCATGGCGCTGATCACCCAGACGCGCAGCCAGATCGTCATCAATGCCGGTTCGGCCTTCCTCAACATGAGCGTGCTCAAGGCCTGCATCGAGACCGGTGCCGCCTATATCGACACGGCCATTCACGAGGAGCAGGGCAAGGTGTGCGAGACGCCGCCCTGGTATGGCAATTACGAGTGGAAACATCGCGAGGCCTGCGAGCGCAAGGGCGTCACCGCCGTGCTCGGCGCTGGTTTCGATCCCGGCGTGGTCAATGCCTATGCAGCGCTCGCCGCGCGGCATTATTTCGACTCCATTGCCAGCATCGACATCATCGACGTCAATGCCGGCAGCCATGGGCGCTATTTCGCCACCAATTTCGATCCCGAGATCAATTTCCGCGAATTTACCGGCACGGTCTGGAGCTGGCAGGATCGCCAGTGGACCGCCAATGCCATGTTCGAGGTCAGCCGCACGGACGAGCTACCGGTGGTGGGCAGCCACAAGACCTATCTGACCGGCCATGACGAGATCCATTCGCTGTCGGCCAACCTGGACGTGCCCGATATCCGCTTCTGGATGGGGTTCGGCGAGCACTACATCAATGTCTTTACCGTGCTCAACAAGCTCGGCCTGCTTTCGGAGCAGCCGGTGACCACGGCCGAGGGCGTGCAGATCGTGCCGCTCAAGGTGGTCAAGGCGGTCCTGCCCGATCCGGTCTCGCTGGCGCCGGACTATACGGGCCTGACCTTTATCGGCGACCTGATCGTGGGCGAGCGCAATGGCCAGGCGGCCGAGCTGCTGATCTACAATATCTGCGACCATGCAGAGACCTTTGCCGAAACCAACAGCCAGGCGATTTCCTATACCGCCGGCGTGCCGGTGGTGGCGGCGGCGATCCTGATCGCCAGGGGCATCTGGGATTGCCACCACATGGCCAATATCGAGGAACTGCCGCCGCTGCCCTTCATCGAGCTGATCGGGGCAATGGGCCTGCCCACCCGCCTGCGCGACACCAAGGGCGACCGGGCGTTCGACCCGACCGAATTCCGGGTCGAACGGCAGCAGGCCAAGACGCGGGCATAGGGGCGGGGACGATTGATGCAAGGCGGCCGGGGGTGACCCCGGCCGCTTTTTTGTTTGGGCGATTGGCTATATTATGATGCGTCAACCCGCTCAGACAGTTCGCGCCATGCCCAACAAGCCAATGTCAGACCCAGACAATCCCGAGTGGAGCGCCGAAGACTTCAAGCGCGCTCGCCCGCCGCACGAGGTCCTGCCGCCGCATATCCTCAAGGCCTTTCCCAAGACCAGGGGCCCTCAGGCCGCGGCCAAGAAAGTGTCGGTGTCGATCCGGCTGACTGCCGAAGTCGTCGAACGGTTCAAGGCCGACGGTCCTGGCTGGCAATCGCGCATCGACGATGTGCTGAAGAAGGCCGTCGGGCTGTAAGATCAGGCCAGGAGTTTTTCTTCATCCAGGGGCTTGTCAGCCGAGTGGACGCGGACGCTGCCGCGCGCCTTGCCGCTGGGTCGCATCTCGATATCGATGTCCCAGCCCAAGGCGGCGACGAATTTCATCAGGCGCTCGACGCTGAAGCCGGCAATTCGGCCGCGCGTCAGGTTGGAGACCTTGGCCTGGTCGATTTCCAGCACTGCGGCCGCCTCGACCTGCGTCATGCCGCGTTCAGTGATGGCGCGGGAAATCTGCCGGGCGATGAGCAGCTTGATGCGGTCTTCGGGCGTAAGCTCGATACCCAGATCAGCAAATACGTCACCTGTTCCAAAGGTGATGGTGCCTTCAGCCTCGTTATCCGGACGGTTTTTCATCTTGGTTCTCCTGGATCCTTCGGCGTCGGAGTTCCTCATTGACGCGTTCGGCGTGCTTGAGGCGCTTGCGCACCAGATCCATTTCCTTGGTCGGCGTAGCAATGCCGGCCTTTGATTTCTTCTGGAAGCAGTGCAACACGAAAACTGCTTCGCTCAGACGGACGGTGTAGACGGCGCGATAGGTATTGCCATCCGAATTGGCGACGACTTCGAGAACACCTGCACCACCAAAGCCAACAAGGGGCGTTGCATGCAGCGATTTTTCGCCGTGCTCGGCTTGGTGCAGGGCAAAGCCGACCTCGCGCAGGATGTCGGTCGGGAATGCCTTTAGGTCAGCGAGACTGGAGCCGATGAAGTGTGTGGGCTTCATTTGAAGGCACTTTCCAAACGTTTTTGAGTCCAGGTGTCATGGTCGTTGTCTCCGTTGTGCTGTGGTGCCTGTGATTGTTTCTCGCAGTGCATTAGCAATATGCTATTATTGGCATATAATTGCAAGATGCCTTATCGGCTGATTGGCGAGAGTCTCCCGTACCCCTTACGGCACACCCCCAAATTCCCCGCCAAACCCCACATGGGAAACAGAATCTTAAACGTCATGGGTCAATGTAGGGACAGTTGACGAGCCGGCTGTGTGTGCTGGTAGCGGAGTAGTGACCTTTATGGGCAAGCGTTCCATGCCCGAAACCGGCGACCAGAGCGGCCCGCATCGCCCCGTCCTGCTGGACGAGGTGCTGGCCGCCTTTGAGCCGCTTGCCGGCAAGCGCGTGGTCGACGGCACTTTCGGCGCGGGCGGCTATTCGCGCGCGCTGCTGGAGGCCGGCGCCAGCGTCATTGCCATCGATCGCGACCCCAGCGTGCAGGGCTTTGCCGATGCGCTGAGGGCCGAATTCGGCGCGCGCTTTGTCTTTGTACCGGGCACCTTTTCCCAGCTCGACAGCCTGGCCGCCGCGCATGGCCCGATCGACGGGGTGGTGCTCGATATCGGCGTTTCCTCCATGCAGCTCGACCAGGCCGAGCGCGGCTTTTCCTTCATGCGCGACGGACCGCTCGACATGCGCATGAGCGGGGAGGGCGAGAGCGCCGCCGACCTGGTCAACGGGCTCGAAACCGAACAATTGGCCAATCTGCTCTATGCCTTTGGCGAAGAGCGCAAGTCGCGCCGTATTGCCCAGTTCATCACCGCGGCGCGCGAGACCGCGCCGATAAAGAGCACGCTGGAGCTGGCGCGCATCATCGAAAAGGCCATTGGCCGCAAGCCGGGTGACGCGCATCCGGCGACGCGCTCGTTCCAGGCGCTGCGCATCGCCGTCAATGCCGAGTTCGAGCAGCTGGTCGAGGCGCTGTTTGCCGCCGAGCGCCTGCTGGGCGAAGGCGGGCGGCTGGTGGTGGTGAGCTTTCATTCGCTGGAAGACCGCATCGTCAAGCGGTTCCTCGACCCCGACAAGGGCGGGCCGGCGCAGTCACGCCACCTGCCGCAGGTGGTGGGCGAGGCCCGGCGCTGGATCGAGGTCGGCAAGGCGCGCAAGGCCGGCGAGGCCGAACTGGGCCGCAATCCGCGCGCCCGCTCGGCCATCCTGCGCGCCGCGACGCGCTCGGCCGAGGCGGCAAGACCGGTCAGCCTTGAAGGTCTGAGCGTGCCGCAGGTGCGCGAGGCATGATCCGCAACCTCAACATCATCCTGATCTTTACCAGCGTGCTGATGCTGTCGGGCGTCTATGCGCTCAAATTTGCCATCGAGAACACTGCCAGCGAGCGCACGGCGCTGATCGCCCAGATCGACGGCCAGGAGGGCGAGCTGTCGCTGCTCAAGGCCGACGAGGCGGTGCTGAGCCAGCCGGGCCATATCGATCCGATCGTCAAGCGGCATGCGCTGGCGCTGGACATCGCACCGGTGCGCCAGGAGCAGTTCGGGGCGTTTGCCGACCTGCCGATGCGGCAGGCCAAACCCAATAGCGCCGCGATGGATTCCCTGTTCACCGCGCTTGAGGCCGGTGTCGATCCGATCGATGCCATTCTCGAACTGGAGGGCATTTACTGATGGCGATCACTGCCGACGGCCATGCACCCACCATTGCCCTGGATGGCGCCCGCAAGGTGCGGGGCAACCTGACCCAGGCGCGCATCCGCTGGATGATCCTGGCGCTGGTGCTGGGCTTTGGCCTGGTCGGCGCGCGCCTCGTGCAGCTGGGCCTGGTGGTCACCGATTCCACCATTGAAGGCCAGGCGCGCGACCTGATCACGGCGACGCGGCCACCCATCCTGGATCGCAACGGGCTGGAAATGGCGGTCGACATCCGCGTGCCGTCGCTGTTTGCCGAGCCGCGCCGGATCATCGATGTCGAGGAGGCCGTGCGCAAGCTGCGCACCGTGCTGCCCGAGCTCAGCGAGACCTGGCTGCGCGAGCGGCTGACCGGCGAGCAGGGCTTCGTCTGGGTGCAGCGCGAGCTCAGCCCCGCCATCGAGGACAGGGTGATGCGGCTGGGCATTCCCGGCATTGATTTCATCACCGAGTCCAAGCGCTTCTATCCCGGCATGAGCGAAGCCAGCCATATCCTGGGCTCGACCAATATCGACAACCAGGGCATTGCCGGCATCGAGCGGCACATGGATGGCGAAGACATCGCCCTGCTGCAGGATCTGGGCCTGGCGCGCGGCAATGCGCTGACGCCGGTGGAACTCAGCGTCGACATGCGGGTGCAGCATGTGATGCACGAGCAGCTGCTGGACGCCATGACGCGCTATTCGGCGATCGCGGCGGCCGGGGTAATGGTGGACGTGATGACCGGGGAGGTCATCGCCCTTTCCTCGGTGCCCGACTTCGATCCCAACGTGCCGGCCTCGGCGCTGGTCAAGGACAGCTTCAACCGCATCACCGCCGGCATTTTCGAGCCGGGCTCGATCTTCAAGACGGTGACCATGGCCGGGGCGCTCGACAGTGGCGCGGTCAAGATCAGCGACCAGTTCGATGCGCGCTTCGGCATCCGCTTCGGCCGCTTCACCATTGACGATTTCCACGGCAAGCACCGGATCCTGGACCTGCCGGAGGTCTACAAGTATTCCTCCAATATCGGCACGATCCGGGTCATGCAGGCCATGGGCAAGGACAATTTCCGCGCCTTTCTGACCCGCATGGGCTTTGACAGCCGCGTGCCGTTCGAGCTGCCCGAAATGCGGCTGCCCACCGTGCCCAAGGATCTGTCCGAAGTCGGGGCCGCCACGGCCTCGTTCGGCCATGGCCTGTCGGTATCGCCGCTGCATATGGTGACGGCCTATGCGGCCTTCGTGAATGGCGGCAATTACATCGCCCCCACGCTCTACAAGCGCGACCTGGCCGAGGCGCAGGCGCTGTACCGGCCGGTGATCCGGCCCGAGACCAGCGCCGAGATCCGCTATCTGATGCGGCTCAATGCGCTCGAAGGCTCGGGCTCGCAGATGAACAAGGAAGCGCTGGGCTATCGGGTCGGCGGCAAGACCGGCACCGCCGAGAAGGTGGTCGACGGCCGCTACTCGTCCAGCAAGGTGACTAATTTCTTCGGCTCTGCTTTTCCTCTTGATAACCCGCGCTATGCGATGATCATCATGGTGGATGAACCGAAGGCCGAAAATGAGCAGTCGGGCACCACTGCCGGCTGGAATGCCGGCACGGTAACCGGCCGTATCGTGCAGCGCGTTGCCCCGATGCTGGGCATTGCCCCTGATTTTGCCGAGGTGCTCGATGAGAACCTCGTTCCGTCCGTTATCCGATAGATCGATCCAGAAGGGTTTGTCCCCGTGTCATTAAGCGTAACGCAACTGCTCGAAGGCTCCGGCGCCAGACCCAAAAAGGGCTTGGGTGCGGTCTTTGGCCTCAACTCGGACAGCCGGCGCATCGAGCCGGGGGACATCTTCTTTGCATTGCCCGGCGCCAAGGTGCATGGCAACCAGTTCGTCGACGAGGCAGTCAGGCGCGGCGCGCTGGCGGTGATCAGCGATATCGCGCCGACGGGCGATCCCGGCGTGCCGGTCATCATCGTCAAGGATGTGCGGGCCGCCTATGCGCGCGCTGCGGCGCGGGTCTATGAACCGCAGCCGGAAATCACGGTGGCGGTCACCGGCACCAATGGCAAGACCTCGGTTGCCTCCTTCGTGCGCCAGATCTGGACCTATGCCGGGGTGCCCGGCGCCAGCATCGGCACGCTGGGCGTGGAAACGGCGAGCCGGCTGATCGTGGGCAGCCATACCACGCCGGATTCGCGCACGCTGCACCAGTCGATGCGGGCGCTCAAGGCGCAGGGCATCGACCACGTCGCCATCGAAGCCTCCAGCCACGGGCTGGACCAGCGCCGGCTCGACGGCATGCATTTCGAGGCCGTGGCCTTCACCAATCTCAGCCGCGATCATCTCGACTACCATGCCGACATGGATGAGTACCGCAATGCCAAGCTGCGGCTGTTCACCGACCTGCTGGTCGATAGCGGCCCGGCCGTGGTCAATGTCGATGATCCGGAATATGAGCCATTCATGTTTGCCGCGCTGGGCGCGGGGGCGACGCTGCTGACCGTGGGTCGCGAAGGCGCCTATATCGAGGTGCTCTCGATCAAGCCGGAAGGCTATGGCCAGCGCGTGGAAGTGCGCCATGTCGGCGAGAAGCTGAGCTTCCACCTGCCGCTGACCGGCGAGTTCCAGGTCTCCAATGCCATTGTCGCGGCGGCCCTGGCCATGTCGACGGGCGTCGACAAGTCCGATGCCTTCCCGGCGCTGAGCGAACTGGTGGGCGCCAAGGGCCGGCTCGAACTGGTGGCCGAGCACAATGGCGCGGCGATCTTCGTGGACTATTCGCACAAGCCGGTGGCGCTGGAATCGGCGCTGGCAGCGCTGCGGCCCTATGCGACGGCCAAGCTGCGCGTGGTGTTCGGCGCCGGCGGCGACCGCGATACCGGCAAGCGGCCGATGATGGGCGAAGTGGCGGCGCGCATGGCCGACGACGTGATCATCACCGATGACAATCCGCGCACCGAAGATCCGGCAGCGATCCGGGCGGCGATCATGGCCGAAGCCAAGGGCGCCAGGGAAATCGGCGATCGCCGCGAGGCGATCACCACTGCCATCAAATCGCTGCAGAAGGGTGATGTGCTGCTGATTGCCGGCAAGGGCCACGAGGATTACCAGATCATCGGGACCACCAAGCACCACTTCTCCGACCATGAGGTCGTGGCCGAGGCAATCAAGGGGCGATAATGCCGACACTGTTCACGGTCGACGAGGTTCTGGCCGCCACGCAAGGCCGGACCGAAGGACTGGCCGGGACGTCGATCGGCTCGATCTCGATCGATTCACGCGAGCTTGGCCCGGCGGCGCTGTTCGTCGCCATCCAGGGCGACCGCTTCGACGGGCACGACTTTGTCGATCAGGCGCTCGCCAATGGCGCCGTGGCGGCGCTGGTCAGCCGGGGCGGCGGTCCGCAGCGCATCCTGGTGGATGACGCGCTCGAGGGCCTGCGCGACCTGGCGCGGGCGGCACGGGCGCGCAGCCGGGCGCTGATCGTGGGCGTCACCGGCAGCGTGGGCAAGACCACCACCAAGGAGGCGATCCGCACGGTGTTCGAGGCCGCCGCCGAGACGCATGCCTCCATCAAGAGTTTCAACAATCACTGGGGCGTGCCGCTGATGCTGGCGCGGATGCCGGCGAGCGCGCAGTTCGGCGTGTTCGAAATGGGCATGAGCGGCCCCGACGAGATCCGCCCGCTGGCGCAGTTGGTGCAACCGCATATTGCCGTCATCACCACCGTGGCGGCGGCGCATCTGGAAGCCTTCGGCTCGCTCGAGGGCATTGCCCGGGCCAAGGCGGAAATCTTTGCCGGCATCGAGGCGGGCGGCACGGCCGTGCTCAATGCCGACCATCCGCAACTGGGCGTGCTGCTCGAACAGGCGCGGGCCGATGGCATCGGCAATGTCGTGACCTATGGCGAGGCGCGCGGCGTCGACTGGCAGATTCTCGAGATCCAGACCGCGGCCGACAAGAGCTTTGCCACCATCGAGCATGACGGCGAACGCCATGCCCTGCTGCTCAACGTGCCCGGCCGCCACATGGTGGCCAATGCGACGGCGGCGCTGGCCGTGGCGCATCTGGCCGGGGTCGCGATGGACGTCGCCTTGCGGGCGCTGGCCGGCTTCGGCCTGCAGGCGGGCAGGGGGGAGCGCCGCCTGCTCGGGCCTGTGGAAAAGCCGCTGCTGCTGATCGATGAAAGCTACAATGCCAATACCGCCTCGATGCGGGCGGCGCTCGAGGTGTTTGCCGCCCAGGGCGCGCCGGACGGCCGCAAGGTGGTGGTGCTGGGCGACATGCTCGAACTCGGGGCGCAGTCGCCCGAGCTGCATGCCAGCCTGCGCGACGCGGTGCTGGAATCGGGAGCCGAGCGGCTCTATCTGGTGGGCCCGGCCATGGCGGCGCTGGCCGCGGCCCTGGGGCGCGACCGGGTCACGGCCCATACGCAAACCGCCGCCGAGATGGCCCCGATCCTGCGCAATGACCTTGCCTATGGTGACGCTATTATGGTCAAAGGGTCCAACGGCGTGGGGCTGTCGAATATCGTCGCACAAATCGCCAAGCAGTTCGCAAGAACCTGACCCCAGCCAACCAGGACCCTGCCCTTCATGTTGTATTTTCTCGGCCAGTTGGGTGACGCTCTCACGGCCTTCAACGTCTTCCGCTACATCACCTTCCGCACCGCCGGCGCGGTGATAACGGCGATGTTCTTCGTCTTCATGTTCGGTCCGGGCATGATCGCCATGCTGCGCCTCAAGCAGGGCACCGGGCAGCCGATCCGCGAAGACGGCCCGGCCGGGCACCTGCTGACCAAGAAGGGCACGCCCACCATGGGCGGGCTGATGATCCTGTCGGGCGCGGTGATTTCGACGCTGCTCTGGGCCAATCTGAGCAATGGCTATGTCTGGGTCGTGCTGTTCGTGACGCTGGGCTTTGGCGCCATCGGCTTTTATGACGACTATCTCAAGGTCAAGCGCATGAGCCACAAGGGCTTTGGCGGCCGCCAGCGCCTTCTGATCGAGGCGCTGATCGCCACCATCGCCGCCTTCGCCATTTCCCAGCTCAATTCGGGCATCTACAGCAATGCGCTGCTGTTCCCCTTCGTCAAGGATCTGGCCTTCAATATGGGCTATTTCTACATGCTGTTCGGCGGCTTTGTCGTCGTTGCGGCCGGCAATTCGGTCAACCTGACCGATGGCCTGGATGGGCTGGCCATCGTGCCGGTCATGGTGGCGGCGGCCTGTTTCGCGCTCATCGCCTATCTGGTGGGCAGCGTCAATTTCTCCGATTATCTGCTGCTCAACTACGTGCCCGGCACCGGCGAGCTGGCGGTGGTGTGCGGCGCGCTGATCGGGGCGGGCCTGGGGTTCTTGTGGTTCAATGCGCCGCCGGCGCAGATCTTCATGGGCGATACCGGCTCGCTGGCTCTGGGCGGCGCGCTGGGCACCATTGCCGTGGCCACCAAGCACGAAATCGTGCTGGCCATAATCGGCGGCCTCTTTGTGCTCGAGACCGTCTCGGTCATCGTCCAGGTGGCGTCCTTCAAGCTCACCGGCAAGCGGGTGTTCCGCATGGCGCCGATCCACCACCATTTCGAGCATCTGGGCTGGACCGAGAGCCAGGTGGTGATCCGTTTCTGGATCATCAGCTTCGTGCTGGCGCTGATCGGGCTGAGCACCCTCAAGCTGCGCTAGACGCCACACCGGGCCGGCCGGGATCACGCCCTCGTGTTCCCGCCTGTGGCTGCCGCCGAAACTCTCTCCCCGGTCTCCCCGTAGCTGTTCAGGACGATAGCCTTCGTCCACAGCCATCCCGCCACAGCCGATAAGTGGCCCCTACGAGGAGACTAACCGTGACCGCTACCGCCCGCCTGACCCTGCATGCCCTGCTAGCCAGCACCGCGCTGATCGCCACTGCCGCCGCTGTTCATGCCGCTCCCGCCATCGGCCTGGTCGGTGACACCACCCTTGTCATCTTCGACACCGAGACCCGCGCCGTCACTGGCACGATGGAAGTGACCGGCGTCGAGGGCCTGGCCGGCATCGACGTGCGCCCGGCCGACCAGATGCTCTATGGTGTGTCGCTGGCCGGCGAGATCGTCACCGTGGACACCACCAGCGGCGCTGCCACGGTCAAGTCGACCCTGTCGGAAATGCTGCCCAGCTTCGACGGCGCCATTGTCGATTTCAACCCGATGGCCGACCGGTTGCGCCTGATGGCCACGGATGGCACCAATCACCGCGTCAATGTTGACGACGGCATGGTCACCGTCGATGGCTCGCTGGCCTATGAGGCGGGTGACATGCATGCAGGCGAGACCCCGGCCATCGTCGCCGCGGCCTATATCAACTCGATCGGCAAGCCCGAAGCCACGGCGATGTATGACATCGACGCCACCATTGCCGCGCTGATCCAGCAGGTGTCGCCCAATGACGGCACGCTGGGCGCGATCGGCAAGCTCGGCGTCGAGGGCTCGAGCTATGCCTTCGATATCGCCGCCACCGCAGACCTGAGCAATACCGCCTATCTGGTCATAGACAACACGCTGCATACGGTCGACCTGCAGACCGGTGCGGCCACCGCGCTGGGCGCCATCGAGGGCGTCGACGGCATGATCAGCGATATCGCCATCCTGCCGTAAGCCTTCCGGACTGCAACCATCACGGCGCGCGGGCCCATCGGTCCGCGCGCTTTTTCGTTCACGTTTTGCAAAACGCAAGTCCGGTTGGCAAATCGGTAACCATCGACCGGCTACAATTTGAGACAGTTTGTACCGAGTAGTCTGGCTGTCCCATGATGTTCTCCCGTGCCGAAAAAACGCCTCTGGCGGAGTGGTGGTGGTCGATCGACCGGGAACTGCTGGGGGCGCTGGTCCTGCTGCTGACCTGCGGCATGGTGCTCAGCTTTGCCGCCAGTCCGCCGGTGGCGGAGCGCATTGGCCTGTCCGAATGGTATTTCGTCATCCGCCACGCCATGTTCTGCGCGCTGGCGCTGCCGGTCATGCTGGTCACCTCGCTGCTCAATCACCGCCAGGCGCGCGTGGCGGCGCTGGTGACGCTGGCGGTCAGCCTGGTGCTGCTGTGGGCGACGCTGCGCTTTGGCACCGAGGTCAAGGGCGCGCGGCGCTGGATGTCGTTTGGCGGCCAGTCGATCCAGCCCTCCGAATTCGTCAAGCCGGCCTTTGCCGTGCTCAGCGCCTGGCTGTTCTCGGAATCGATGATCCGGCGCAATGTGCCGGGCAAGCTGCTGGCCACGGCGATCATGATCGCCATTGTCGCCGGCCTGCTGCTGCAGCCCGATATCGGCCAGACGGCGCTGGTGCTGGGCACCTGGGCGGTGCTGCTGTTTCTGAGCGGGATTTCCTGGTTCGTCATCTTTGGCCTCGCCGGCGGGGCCGGGGCGCTGCTGTTTGGCGCCTATATGTTCTTCCCGCACTTTTCGCGCCGCATCGACACCTTCCTCAACCCCGAAGGCGGTGGCAATACCTACCAGATCGACCGGGCGCTGCAGTCGCTGCTCGAGGGCGGCTGGTTCGGCCGCGGCCCGGGTGAATCGATCGCCAAGAAGCTGATCCCCGATGCCCATGCCGACTATGTCTTCTCGGCGGCGGCGGGCGAGTTCGGCATCCTGTTCTGCATGGTGCTGGTCAGCCTGATCGCCTTCATCGTCATTCGCGCCATGCTGGCGGCGCAGCGGCAGTCGAGCCTGTTCGCCCGCCTTGCTGCCTCCACATTGGCGATCCAGTTTGCCATGCAGTCCGGCATCAACCTGGCGGTGAATCTCAACCTGATCCCGCCCAAGGGCATGACGCTGCCTTTCGTGAGCTATGGCGGCACCTCGATGATCGCCGTGGCCTTTGGTATGGGCCTGATGCTGGCCTTTACCCGCATCAAACCCGAGGAACGCATGACCACCGGCCTGCCCAGTTTCAAAAGCGCCATCGCGCCCCTGGCCCCTGCAGAATGAAGCGCTTCATGTTGATGGCCGGCGGCACGGGGGGGCATCTCTTCCCGGCCATGGCCCTGGCGCAGGAATTGCAGCGGCGCGGCCACGCGGTCGAGTTGATGACCGATCACCGGGTCGACTCCTATGGCGGCGATTTTCCGGCCGAGGCCGTCCATATCATTCCCTCGGCAACGCCCTCGCTGCGCAATCCGCTCAAATTCGTCACCGGCGGTCTGACCATCCTGCGCGGCATTGCGGTGGCCTGGCGACGGCTGGGCAAGAGCCGGCCCGACTGCGTGGTGGGCTTTGGCGGCTATCCGACCTTTCCGCCCTTCATTGCGGCCAGCCTTTTGGGCATTCCGGGCATCCTGCACGAGCAGAACGCGGTGATGGGCCGCGCCAACCGGGCGCTGGTGCGCTTTGCCGACATGCTGGCGCTGAGCTTTGCCCGCACCAAATTTGCCGATGGACGGGCGCTCGAGCAGGTGCTGACCGGCAATCCGGTGCGCGACCGGGTGCGGACGGTGGCCGGCGAACCCTATCCGGCGCTTGATGGCGACAGCCCGATCCGCCTTGTCGTCTTCGGCGGCAGCCAGGGCGCCAGGGCGATTTCCGACATCGTGCCGGCAGCCCTGGCCGGGCTGGCCGAACCGCTGCTGCGCCGGCTTCAGGTGGTGCAGCAGTGCCGCGCCGACGATCTCGACCGGGTGGCGGAAGTCTACCGGCAGGCCCGCATCAATGTCGAGCTGGCGACCTTCTTTACCGACCTGCCCGAGCGCATTGCCCGCAGCCATCTGGTGATCGGGCGCTCGGGCGCCTCCACCATTGCCGAGCTGACCGTGCTGGGGCGGCCGGCCATCCTGGTGCCGCTGCCCGGCGCCATCGATGCCGACCAGAAGCACAATGCCCAGGTGATGGCAGCAGCCGGGGCCGGCTGGGTGCTGGAGCAGGCCACGCTGTCGCCGCAATCGCTTGGCACTGCGCTCACGCAGCTGTTATCGGAGCCGGCAAAACTCAGCGCCGCTGCGGCCGCCGCCCGTTCCCTGGGCCAGCCGCGCGCCGTCGAGAAGCTGGCCGACCTCGCCGAGATGCTCTCGGGCAAGAACATATTGGAACACGCGCGATGAAAATGCCCCGCAATATCGGCCCCGTCCACTTCATCGGCATCGGTGGCATCGGCATGAGCGGCATTGCCGAAATCCTGCACAACCAGGGCTATACCGTGCAGGGCTCGGACGCGGCGGTGAACCCCAATGTGCAGCGGTTGCGCGACATGGGCATCAAGGTCGAGATCGGCCAGAGCGGCGACAATCTGGGCGCGGCCGAAGTGGTCGTGGTTTCCTCGGCGATCAAGAAGGACAATCCCGAACTGGTCGCCGCGCGGGCGCGGCAGCTGCCGATCGTGCGCCGGGCGGAAATGCTGGCCGAAATCATGCGCTTCAAGACCGCCATTGCCATTGGCGGCACGCATGGCAAGACCACGACGACGACGCTGGTGGCCACCCTGCTCGATGCCGGCAATCTCGACCCCACCGTCATCAATGGCGGCATCATCAATGCCTATGGCACCAATGCAAGGCTGGGCGGCGGCGAATGGATGGTGGTGGAGGCCGACGAGAGCGACGGCACCTTTGTCAAGCTGCCCGCCGACGTGGCCGTGGTCACCAATATCGACCCCGAGCATCTCGACCATTATGGCGACTTCGAGGGGGTCAAGCGCGCCTTCCACCAGTTCGTCGAGAACGTGCCGTTTTACGGCTTTGCCGTGATGTGCCTGGATCATCCCGAAGTGCAGGCGCTGGTGGGCGAGATCAAGGATCGCCGCGTCATCACCTATGGGCAGAACCCGCAGGCCGATGTGCGCCTGGTGGACCTCGAAACCATCGACGGCGTCAGCCATTTCGCCGTGGAAATCCGCGACCGCATCCGCATGACGCAGCTGCGCATCGACGGGCTGCAGCTGCCGATGCCGGGCGTGCACAATGCGCTCAATGCCACGGCCGCCATTGCCGTGGCCGATCAGCTGCACGTGCCGGCCGAGGCGATCCGCAAGGGGCTCAAGGGCTTTACCGGCGTCAAGCGCCGCTTCACCCGCACCGGCGTGGTGGGCGGCATCACCATTATCGACGACTATGGCCATCACCCGGTGGAAATCGCCGCCGCGCTCAAGGCGGCGCGCGAGTCGACCCGGCGCGACGTCATCGCCGTGGTGCAGCCGCATCGCTATAGCCGCCTGCACGACCTGTTCGACGATTTCTCGGCCTGCTTCAACGATGCCGATACGGTCATCGTGGCGCCGGTCTATGCGGCGGGCGAGCAGCCGATCCCCGGCATTACCCATGAGGAACTGGTCAGCCATATCCTGGCGCGCGGGCATCGCGACGCGCGGGTGATCGACCGCCCCGAGGCGCTGGCGCCGCTGCTGGCCAGCCGGGCTGCCGATGGCGACTATGTCGTCTGCCTGGGCGCGGGCAATATCACCCAATGGGCGGCCGCCCTGCCGGGCGAACTGGGTGCCTTGCTGGGCGAGGAGGTCAAGTGAGCTTTCCCGATCTGATCCCGCTGTTCCAGGACTGGATTGGCGACATTCGCGGCCGGCTGGTGCCCAACCAGTTGCTCAGCGAGGTCACCTGGTTCCGCGTCGGCGGCCCGGCGCAGCTGTTCTTCATGCCGGCCGACGAGGCCGACCTGGCCCTGTTCCTGAAAAACCTGCCGGCCGAGATCCGCGTCACCGTGATCGGGCTGGGCAGCAACCTCTTGATCCGCGATGGCGGGCTCGATGGCGTGGTCATCCGCCTGTCCGGCAAGGCGTTCGGCCAGGTCGAGATCCTCGAGGATCACAAGATCCGTGTCGGCACCAGCCTGCCCGACGTCAAGGTGGCGACGGCGGCGGCCGAGGCGGGCATTGACGGGCTGACCTTTTATCGCGGCATTCCCGGCGGCATTGGCGGCGCGCTCTACATGAATGCCGGCTGCTATGGCACCGAGACGCGCGACCGCATGGTGGAATTGCGCGCGGTGACGCGGCAGGGCGAGATCATTACCCTCTCCAATGCCGACATGGACTACCACTACCGCAAGTCGAACGGGCCGCGCGGCGCCGTCTTCGTCTCGGCGGTCTATCAGGGCTTTGGCGGCGAGCGCGAGGAGATCCTGGGCCGCATGCGCGAGATCACCGAAAAGCGCGAGGCCAGCCAGCCGACCAAGGCCAGGACCGGCGGCTCGACCTTCAAGAATCCGGACGGGCATTCGAGCTGGAAGCTGATCGACGCAGCCGGGGGCAGGGGCCTGATGGTCGGCGGCGCGCAGATGAGCGAATTGCACGCCAATTTCCTGCTCAATGTCGACAATGCCAGCGCCCACGATATCGAAACGCTGGGCGAAACGGTGCGCGCCAAGGTGCGGGCCCATGCCGGCATCGACCTCAAATGGGAAATCCGCCGCATGGGCCACTTCCTGCCGGGCCAGGAAGTGCGCGAATTTCTCGACGGCGACGTCTTCACAGGGGCGGTGTGATGGTTTCGGACATCGCGACCCCCACCCTCACTCCCTCCCCACAAGGGGGAGGGAAGCCTGCTCCGGGATTGCAACAAGCGCCTGAGTCTGCCGCTCCATCGTCTCCCTCCCCCTTGTGGGGAGGGATCAAGGGTGGGGGTTCTTTCTTGGCCAACACAGATCGGACTGCCCCATGAGCAAGCACGTTGCCGTCCTGATGGGCGGCTGGTCCAATGAGCGTCCGGTCTCGCTGAGCTCGGGCCGCGAATGCGCCGATGCGCTGCGCCGGGCCGGCTACACGGTCACCGAGGTCGATGTCGGCCGCGACATCGCCCAGGTGCTGACCGCGCTCAAGCCCGATGTGGCCTTCAATGCGCTGCATGGTCCGTTTGGCGAAAGCGGCATGATGCAGGGCGTGCTCGAACTGCTGGCCATTCCCTATACCCATTCGGGCGTGCTGGCCTCGGCCTTGGCCATGGACAAGCACCAGGCCAAGATCGTGATGAGGGCGGCCGGCGTGCCGGTCACCGATCACGTCATCGTGTCCCGCGCCGAGGCGGGCCGTTCCCATGTCATGCCGCCGCCCTATGTGATCAAGCCGATCGCCGATGGCTCGAGCTTTGGCGTGTTCATCGTCAAGTCCGATACCAGCCATCCACCGCAGGAAATCCTGCGCGAAGACTGGAATTCGGGCGAGGAACTGATGGTGGAGCGCTATATTCCGGGGCGCGAGCTGACCTGCTCGGTGATGGGCGATGTGGCCTTGGGCGTGACCGAGATCATCATCGCGCAGGGCTTCTACAATTATGAAGCCAAATACGCCAAAGGCGGATCAACACACATTATTCCGGCGCAGCTGAAACCGAAAGTTTACGACAAGGTGCAAAAGTTGAGCCTTGCTGCCCATGCCGCGATCGGCTGCCGTGGCGTGACGCGCTGCGACTTCCGCTACAACGAGGCGGCGGGCGAGGACGGCGAACTGGTGTGCCTGGAGATCAATACCCAGCCGGGTATGACGCAGACATCCCTGGTGCCCGAGCAGGCCCTGCATGCCGGACACTCGTTTGAAGAACTGGTCGCCTGGATGGTGGAGGACGCGAGTTGCAACAGGTAAAGAGCGAGGCCTTTCTCGCCGGTGCGCGGATTGTCAGTCCCCGTTCCTTGCCTGTTCCTGCCCGCTCTTCCCACCGCAAGCTTGCCAACAATGTCGGCCGTGCCTGGGTGCTGCACCGCACCCTGATGAAGCGCGGCCTGCTGATCGCCGCGCTGCTGGCCGGCGTCACCTCACTCTATCAACTGCGCGAGCCCATCGCCGGCGGCGCGCTCGCTTTGGTCGAGGCCGCCCAGGGCCATTTTGCCGATGCGGGCCTCGCCATCGGCGAGATCGCCATTACCGGCCAGTCGCTCACCAGCGAACAGGCCATCTTTGATGCGCTGGGCGTCGAACCGCATACCTCCACGGTGAGCTTTGACGTCGAGGCGGCCCGCCAGCGCATTGCGGCTCTTCCCTCGGTCGCCGGCGTCAGCGTGCGCAAGAATTTCCCCGGCGACGTGACCGTCACCATCGTCGAAAAGACACCGGTAGCGCGCTGGCGCATTGACGGCATCACCTTCGTGGTCGATGCCAGCGGCGAGCAGATCGGCGAGGACAAGGGCGCCTATGGTGACCTGCCGCTGGTGATCGGCGACGGCGCCAATGACGATGCCTTGGTGATGATCCGGGCGATGGACCAGTTTCCGTCCCTCAAGGATGGCCTGGTGGCCCTGTCGCGCATCGCCGACCGGCGCTGGGACATGATTTATGACACCGGCCTGCGCGTACAGATGCCCGAGCTGGGCGTGGCGGGGGCGCTGCGGCACCTCGAAACATATCAGGCTGACTATCAGCTGCTCGACCGCGACTTGACCGTCATCGACCTGCGCGTGGCCGGTCTGGTGGCGGTGCGCCCGACCAAGTCCGAAGCGGATCTCGCCAAGGACGAGGAAGAGCGCGTGGCCGCCATTGCCCTGCGGGCGCTGTCGCCCGACCCCTATCCGCTGCCGCCGCGCAACCTGCCCTCCGAAACCCTCAGCCAACCGATCCCCGCCCAATGATGACCGATGCCATGACCTCCCGGCTGCGCCCCGTGCAACCCGGCAAGACCTCGCTTGTGGCGGTGCTCGACATCGGCTCGACCAAGATCTGCTGCGTCATCGCCCGGCTGATGCCGCGCCCCGAGGGCAAGGCCCTCAAGGGCCGCACGCACCAGGCGCAGGTGATCGGCTTCGGCTATGGCCCCTCTGCCGGGGTCAAGAGCGGCGTGGTCACCGATATCGAAAAGGCCGAGCAGACCATCCGCGCGGTGGTGGGCATGGCCGAACGCTCGGCGGGGCTGACGCTGGAATCGGTCATCGTCAATGTCACGGCCGGACGGCTGGGCTCGGAAACCTTCTCGGCGGCGGTCTCGCTGGACGGGCAGGAGGTCGAGGAAGCCGATATCCGCCGCGTGCTGCGGGCGGTCAACGAGCGCTCGGTGCGGCCGGAGCGGTCCATCATTCATGCGTTGCCGATCGGTTACGCGATTGACGGCCAGAAGGGTATCCGCGACCCCAAGGGCATGGTGGGCGACAAGCTGGGCGTCGACGTCGCCGTGGTCAGCTCGGAAACCCTGGCCATGCGCAATCTCGAACTGGTGCTGCATCGCTGCCACCTGCAGATCGAGGCGCTGATCGCTACGCCCTATGCCTCGGGCCTGGCCACCCTGGTCGACGACGAATCCAAGCTGGGCGTGGCCTGCATCGATTTTGGCGGCGCGACGACCACCGTCTCGGTGTTCAACGAGGGCCACCTGGTCTATGCCGATGCCATAGCCATTGGCGGCCATCACCTGACGCTCGACATTGCCCGCCAGCTCTCGGTCAGCGTCGTCGATGCCGAGCGGCTCAAGACCTTTTATGGCTCGGTGCTGCCCGGCCAGGCCGACGAACGCGACATGATCCCGATCCAGCCGGTGGGCGCCAGCCATGACGAGGCGCCGGGGCAGGTGGCCCGTTCGGTGCTGACGCGCATCATGCGGCCGCGCATCGAGGAAATTCTCAGCGCCATCCGCGACCGCATGCAGGCCACCGGCATGATGGATGTGTGTGGCCGCCGCTTCGTGCTGACCGGCGGGGCCAGCGAAATGACCGGCCTCACCGAAGTTGCCCGTCGCACCCTGGCGCGCAATGTGCGCATGGGAAGGCCGATGGGCATTGCCGGCCTGCCCGAAATGGCCAAGGGCGCCGCCTTTGCCACGGTGGCGGGCATGCTGGTCTATCCGCAGGTCTGCGCCAAGGAATATGCCGCGCCGCGCGGTAGCCACAAGCTGATCGGCAGCGACGGCTATCTCGCGCGCGTCGGCAACTGGCTGCGGTCGAGCTTTTAAGCCCGCAGGTCGCGCAGGCCCCAGAGCAGCAGCGTCGCGCCGAGGGCGCCAAAGGCCAGGCCGAAGGCGGCCTCGATGACGCGCCAGAAGCGGTCATAGGTGCGCAGGGCAATGGCCGTCGAAAACAGCAGGCCGTAGGCGCCATAGATGGTCATGGCCGAAAAGGCCACCAGCGGGCCGAAGGCCAGCACCTGCCACTTTTCCAGCCCGGCCCCGAACAGGAAGGTGGCCACGGCCGACCACATCAGGGCGGCCTTGGGATTGGTCATCACCACCACGAAGCCGCGCCGCCAGGCCTGTGCGTCGCTGAGCGGCGCCTTGCTGGTGGATACGGTCAGGGCATTGCCGGCGGCAATGGCCCGCAGCGCCCGCCAGGCCACCAGCAGCAAGTAGAGCCCGCCGGCCAATTTGAGCACGGTGAGCAGCTGCGGAAAGGCCGCGAACAGCGATCCCAGCCCGAAGGAGACCGCGGCCGCCCAGACCAGGGTGCCGCAGCCAATGCCCAGCACCGCCAGCAGGGCCGCCCGCCGCCCCTGGCCCAGGGCGACGCTGGCCACGGCCATCATATTGGGCCCGGGCGAGGCCTGGGCGAGGGCAACGCCGATCCAGACGGCGAGAAAGGCGTGCAGCATGGCAGACTCGAGGGCAGGGAACCGGCCCCAGTGTTAGCCGTCGCCCGGGCTAATTGCCAGCATAGGCCCGCTGCAGGTCGGCGACGATCAGTTTCTTCATCTTGAACATGGCCTCGGTGGCGCGTCTGGCGCCTTCCGGGTCGCTGCCGGCCACGGTGTCGTAGAGCTGGCGCGGCACGACCTGCCAGCTCAGGCCGAAGCGGTCCTTGCACCAGCCGCACATGCTCTCGGCGCCGCCGCCGTTAACGAAGGCATCCCAGAAATAGTCGACCTCTTCCTGGTCCGCGCAGTCGATGACGAAGCTGACGGCCTCGGTAAAGGGATAACGCGGCCCGCCATTGAGCAGCATGAAGCGGTGGCCGGCCAGTTCGATCTGGGCGAGGGCGGAGGGGGTCTGCGCGTCCTGCCGCACGCGCGAGAGGATGCGCGCCTCCTTGAAGGTAGACGTATAGAAATCAATGGCATCGTCGATGCGGTTGTCAAACCACAGGCAGGGCATGATCTTGGTCATGGTCACTCTCCGGGCTGGTGCCAGGCGGTGTGCCGGCACAAAGCTGCTGACTCGACGGTCAAACCGGCGGCGTTTCGACGCGCCGGGGGCGACGGCCGGGGCGGTATGGTTAATGCAGGCTCAATTGGTAACCGATCGGAGTCGCATTTTGCGATCACGTTAACACTGGTGAGACAATTGTTAGGGGCCGGTTAACGTTTGGGAGGGTAAATCTTTACCAACACCGCCACTATGAGGCCCTTCATGACCATCAACCTCACCATCCCGGATATCCAGGAGTTGAAGCCCCGCATCACCGTCTTCGGATGTGGTGGTGCCGGCGGCAACGCCGTCAACAACATGATCGAATCCGGTCTTGATGGCGTGGACTTCGTCGTCGCCAATACCGATGCGCAGGCCCTGTCGCTGTCCAAGGCGCCCCGCATCATCCAGCTGGGCGTCGGCATTACCGAAGGTCTGGGCGCCGGTTCGCACCCCGAAGTGGGCCGTGCGGCGGCCGAAGAGAGCTGGGACGAGATCAATGATCACCTGTCCGGTTCGCACATGGTGTTCATCACCGCCGGCATGGGTGGCGGTACCGGTACCGGTGCAGCCCCCGTGGTGGCCCGTGCCGCGCGCGAGCAGGGCATCCTGACCGTTGGCGTCGTCACCAAGCCGTTCAACTTCGAAGGCAATCGCCGTGCCCGTCTGGCCGAAGACGGCATTGACGAGCTGCACCGCCATGTCGATACGCTGATCGTCATCCCCAACCAGAACCTGTTCCGGGTTGCCAACGAGAAGACCACCTTTGCCGACGCCTTCGCGATGGCCGACCAGGTGCTGTTCTCCGGCGTCGCCTGCATTACCGATCTGATGGTCAAGGAAGGCCTCATCAACCTCGACTTCGCCGACGTGCGCGCCGTGATGCGCGGCATGGGCAAGGCGATGATGGGCACCGGCGAAGCCTCGGGCGAAGATCGTGCCCGTCACGCCGCCGAGGCGGCCATTGCCAATCCGCTGCTCGACGACGTGTCGATGCACGGCGCCCGCGGCCTGCTGATCTCGATCACCGGCGGCCCCGACCTGACGCTCTATGAAGTCGATGAAGCGGCCAGCCGCATCCGCGAAGAAGTCGACGTGGATTGCAACATCATCCTGGGCGCCACCTATGATCCGAGCCTGACGGGCACGCTGCGCGTGTCGGTGGTGGCCACCGGTACCGATGCCACCATGGTACAGGCACTCGAGCCAGCCAAGCCGCATGCCTCGCGCACGCCGCTTGAAGTGCGCCGCCATGTGCCGGTTGAACCGAGCCGCGCCTCGATCGAGCGCGCTGCCGTGAGCTCGCCCGCTCCGGTTGCCGCACCGGCCGAAAGCCATGCGCATATCGAACACCAGGTCGAGGCCGCCGTGGCCGAGGCCTTCGCCCTTGGCGCCGCCCGCCCCCATGCTCCGTCGTCGCTTGCCGACGATGATGGCGTGATGGTCGAGCCCTATATCCCGGCCGCCGCCCCGGCACCGCAGGACGATGACGAGCCGATGATGGGCGACGACTCACCGGTGCCGAGCGCCTATGTGCCGTCCCATGCCGTTCGCCCCGAGGGCCAGCGCCGCATGCCGCGTACCGAAGAGCTGCCAGTTGTTGCACGGCGGACACAGGAACCGGCGGATCGTGTCGATGCCGAGCCACGCAATGCGCGGGCCCTGTTCAAGCGCCTGGCCTCCAATGTGGGACTCAATCTGGGCCAGCCGCAGCCGGCCGAGAAGGAAGCGCCAAGCTTTTCCGCTGCCGATGATGCTGCCGCCCGCAGCGCCATTGAGGCAGGTGGCGCAAGGACTTCGCGGGTCGCCGCGCCGACCGAGGGCGCCCATGGCGGTCTCGACGGGCACGGTCGCCAGCCGAGTGCGGCGCCGCAGAAGGAAAGCCTCGAGATCCCCGCCTTTCTGCGCAAGCACGGTTAGTCAAGCAGGTTGGTCTGCGCAAACATTGCTCGGTGCGGCTTCCGCACCGGGTTTTTTTTGGCTAGTACAGGCTTTGGGCGAACCGGGCATGGGGTCGGAGTATTTCGAGTATGCAAAAACTGAGCACGCGCCAGCGGACCCTGGCGGCTGCGATCGACTTTTCGGGCTATGGCGTGCATAGCGGTCTTCCCGTCAATCTGACCATCAGCCCCGCGCCGGTCGATAGCGGTTACCTGATCTGCCGGAAGCTCGAGAGCGGGATCACCACGGTGCCCGTGCATGTGCACTTTTCCCGCGTCAGCCGCACGACCCTGTGCACCACGCTCGATCTGGGCGACAGCATCAGCATCGCCACCATCGAACATGTGACCTCGGCCCTCAGCGGCATGGGCGTCGACAATGCCCTGATCACCATCGAGGGCAGCGAATGCCCGATCCTGGACGGCAGCGCGCGGCCTTTCGCCGATGCCATCCTGCGCGTCGGCATGGAAATCCAGCCCGGCCAGCGCAAGCTGCTCAAGATCATGCGCGCCGTGACGGTGCGCAACAATGACGCCTTTGCCGCGCTCGAGCCCTATAATGGCCGCTCGCTCGATCTCGAGATCGACTTCGACAGCAAGGTCATCGGCCGCCAGCGCATGATCTTCGACTGGACGCCGCGCCGCTATTACGACGACGTGTCGCGCGCCCGCACCTTCGGCTTTGCCCGCGACGCCAAGATCCTGCGCCAGGCCGGCTATGCGCTGGGCTCGAGCCTGGACAATTCCATCACCGTGCAGGACGATCGCATTCTCAATCCGGGCGGGCTGCGCTACGAGGACGAGTTCGTCCGGCACAAGCTGCTCGACGCCATTGGCGATCTCTCGCTCGGCGGCCTGCCGATCTGGGGGCGCTTCCGGTCCTACAAGGGCGGGCACGCGCTCAATGCGCATGTGCTGGCCGGGCTGTTCTCCAGCGAAGCCAATTACGAGATCGTCAACGCCGAGGATCTGCCGCTCGAATACCAGGCTTTCGACGAGCAGCCGGCGGGTCTGGCGGTCAATCACTACCTGCGCTCGGTGCGCTAGCCGTTCGAGCCGGCATGGCGCGCGCCACAGTTTTGATCTATTTGCTGATTAGGCCGCAGCCTATGCGGTTTTCGTATGAAAGACGGGGCAGTTCGTGACAGTTGATGTTTTTGGTGCCTACACCAGCCGGGCCGCCCGGTTCCTGACGATCGCCCTGGTTGCCGCCGTGCTGGCCGGGTGCTCGCTGTTCGGACCCAGCAAGGTCAAGGACGAGCCGATCATTCCATCGGCAACGCTCTACCAGCAGGCGCTCGACGATATCGACCGGCAGTATTTCAAGTCGGCCATCGAGGCGCTGCAAAAGCTCGATCGCCAGCATCCACGCGATCCGATCGTGGAAAAATCCAAGCTGATGCAGGTCTTTGTCAATTATCGCGCCAATGAGCTCGATGAGGCCATCCTGGCGGCCGACCGCTATCTGGCGATCTATCCCAATGGCAAGGACGCGCCCTATGTCATGTATCTCAAGGCAAATTCCTACTTTGCCCAGATCAAGGACATCACGCGCGACCAGCAGCTGTCGGTGGATGCCATCGAGACCTATCAGCTGCTGATCTCGAACTATCCCAAGTCCGAATATGCCGAGGACGCCAAGGAAAAGCTGCTGGTTGCCTATGACCAGCTGGCCGGCAAGGAAATGTCGGTGGGCCGCTACTATCTGGGCAATGGCCAGACCACGGCTGCCATCAACCGCTTCCGCGTCGTGGTGGAAACCTGGCAGACCTCGACCCATGTCGAAGAGGCGCTGTACCGGCTGACCGAAGGCTATCTGACGCTGGGCCTGACCAATGAAGCCATGACTGCCGCCGCCGTGCTGGGCCACAACTATCCCAATAGCAGCTGGTACAAGCAGGCTTTCGAACTGCTCGGCAAGCAGGGGCTGGCGCCCGTCGTCAATGATGGCAGCTGGCTGGCCGGTCTGCGCAACTAGGCGCTGCAAGATTTTGTTGCTAGTTTGTTCCGGGGCGCTATGATGCGCCCCGGTTCGTTTGTGCAGGGCGGCGAACCACGGCAGAGTCGGGGCCGCTGGCACCGACCCGTTCCTGTGTGAAAGCGGCATTGAGGCTTTCGCAGGACCGCCGCCGGGATGATAACCTGCGCGATGAATGGGCTGGCTGCGTGCCCGCCCGCAATCTGGGATGACACCGCGCATGCTGAACGCGCTCTCGGTTCGCAACATCGTCCTGATCGACCAGCTCGACCTGGCGCTTGATGGCGGCATGACCGTCCTTACCGGCGAGACCGGTGCCGGCAAATCCATTCTGCTTGATGCGCTGACGCTGGCCCTGGGCGGGCGCGGCGACGCCTCGCTGGTGCGCAGCGGGCAGGAAAGCGGGCAGGTGGTCGCCGTGCTGCAGCTGGCCGCCGACCATCCGGCCCGCGCCGCCCTGCGCGATAATGCCATTCCCGACGACGAGGACATCATCCTGCGCCGGGTGCAGTTTGCCGATGGCCGGACCCGCGCCTTCATCAATGACCAGCCGGTCTCGGCGGCGCTGCTGGCGCGCGTCGGCAGCCAGATCGTGGAAATCCACGGCCAGCATGACGACCGCGCTCTGGTCGACGGGGCGACGCATCGCGCGGCGCTGGACGCCTTTGGCGAGCTGGAGGGCACCGTGGTGCGGCTGCGCGACGCCTGGGCGGCGCTGAGCGACGCGCAGGAGGCCGTGGCCGCACAGAAGGCGCAGGTGGCTGCCGCGCTGGCCGCCGAGGACTATGCCCGCCACACGGTCGAGGAACTGGGCAAGCTCAAGCCGCAGCCGGGCGAAGAAGACGAGCTGGCGGTCCGGCGCACGCATCTGCAGCAGGTGGAGCGCTCGGCCTCCGATGTCGGCGAGATCGACGAGATGCTCAATGGCCCGGCCGCGCCGGCGCCGGCTCTGGCCAGCCTGATGCGGCGGCTGATGCGCAAGGTGGATGGCGGCTCGACATTGTTCCAGCCCATCGTGGACAGTATCGACGCGGCGCTGGTCAGCCTTGACCATACCAGCGACACGCTCGAAGCGCTCAAGCGCGACATGGCCTATGACCCGGCCGAGCTGGAAAGCGTGGAGGAGCGGCTGTTCGCCCTGCGCGCCATGGCCCGCAAGCATCAGACCAGCTGCGATGAATTGAGCGCGGTGCTGGCCAAATATACCGCCGACCTCGAGACGCTGCAGAGCGGCGAGACGCGGCTGCTGGCATTGGAAGAGGCCGAGGCCCAGGCGCTGGGCGCCTATCGCAAGCTGGCCGAGGCGCTGAGCGCCGGCCGCGCCAAGGCGGCCAAGGCCCTGGGCAAGGCCGTGGGCGCCGAACTGCCCGAGCTCAAGCTGGGGTCGGCCAAATTCATCGTCGATCACCAGGTCGATACGGCGCGCCTTGCCGCCTCCGGCTATGACCAGATCGCCTTTCACGTGCAGACCAATCCGGGCACCGCGGCCGGGCCGCTGCTCAAGGTGGCCTCGGGCGGCGAGCTCAGCCGGTTCCTGCTGGCGCTCAAGGTGGTGCTGGCGGATCGCGGTTCGGCGCCGGTGCTGATCTTTGACGAAATCGACACGGGCGTGGGTGGCGCGGTGGCCGATGCCATTGGCCGGCGCCTGGCGCGGCTGGCCGGCAAGGTACAGGTGCTGGCCGTCACCCATGCGCCGCAGGTAGCCGCCCGCGCTCAGCGCCATCTGCTGATCGAAAAGCAGATGGTCAAGGAAGGTGCCTTCATGCGCACCCATGTCAAACCCCTCGACAGCGCCGCCCGCCAGGAAGAAGTGGCCCGCATGCTGGCCGGCGCGGAAATTACTGATGAAGCTCGTGCTGCTGCCAACAAATTGCTTAGTGCAGTGGTATAGTCGGTAGGCGATCCGATAATGTCGCCATTGGGTCTTGGGCTTGATGCTCCTGAACAATCGCCGACTGTGTCAGCGTTCTTCTGCTGTCCTAAATAATCAAATGTTGAAAATTATGAAGTCGCTCCCTGTACGTTCAAAGATTAACAGCTTACTGCGCAGTGAGTATATCAATGCCATCGCGGATGACTGGATTTTGGCATACCCGGCCACAAGTAAGTCAGATGTTGTCAATATTCTTCAAAGCGTAGATGTTGGGACTCTTGAGTGGATATTTGATAAGGCACACAAGCCTTTGATCGGCCTCGATGATGAGGAGCGTGCGCTGCGCCTGCAAGGCATTGTGTTGTCTGCCGTAGCTGGAGAGAATTTCCTAAGTAATACATTGCTGAATCGTATTGAGGAGGCAGATAAGGCTTACTATGTCGATTCTCAGCCCATATTGACAGACGCCCAATACGACTCATTTAGGAAGATTTTCAATTACATATTTTCTGTAGATAAGGCGAAAGTATACAAGCCGTACCTACAGAGGCTGAACGCTATCGGTGCGGCGCCTGCAGAAGGCTTTGCGAAGGTACGGCACGGCATTCCAATGCTCAGTCTGGCCAATGCCTTTGCCGACGAAGACGTGGCCGATTTCGTCGATCGGGGTCGCAAGTTCTTCGAGAAGGACTTCGCGCGCGATCCAGAGTTCAAGCTCTATTTCACCGCCGAGCCGAAGATTGATGGGCTCTCGGCCTCGCTACGTTATGAGCATGGGGTCTTTGTGCGAGGCGCCACACGCGGCGATGGCACTGAAGGCGAGGACATCACCGAAAACCTCAAAACCATCAAGGATATCCCGCGCAAGCTTAACGGTTCGGACTGGCCTGCGGTCATCGAAATTCGCGGGGAGGTTTATATGAGCCATGCCGAATTCCAGCGACTCAAGGCGCATTCGGCCAAGTTCGGCGGCCAGGAATTCGTCAATCCGCGCAATACCGCCGCGGGCTCGCTGCGCCAGAAGAACCCGGAGATCACGGCCGGCCGTAACCTCAATTTCTTCGCCTATGCCTGGGGCATTTCCGAGAATGAAACCGGCCAAGCCCAGCCACCGGCCGCGACCCAAACCGAGGCGGTAGCAAAATTCAAAGAGTGGGGCTTTGTCACAACGCCGCTGATGATCCGGACCGAGAGAACCGAAGACCTGCTTGCGCACTACCGCTCCATCGAGACCCAACGCGCCACGTTGGGCTATGACATCGATGGCGTGGTGTACAAGCTCGACGATCTTGAATTGCAGCGCCGCTGGGGCTTCGTCGCGCGGGCGCCACGCTGGGCCATTGCACACAAGTTTCCAGCCGAGCAGGCGACCACCGTTCTCACCGGCATCGACATTCAGGTTGGCCGCACCGGGGCCCTAACCCCGGTTGCGCGGCTGGCCCCGGTTACGGTAGGCGGTGTGGTGGTAGAAAATGCCACGCTGCACAACGAAGATTACATCGCGGGGGTGGGCAGCAGTGGCGAGCCTATCCGCAACGGGGTCGATCTGCGCATTGGCGACACGGTGATCGTGCAGCGGGCTGGCGATGTCATTCCGCAGATCGTCGATGTGGTACTCGACAAGCGCCCCGCCGATACGGTGCCCTTCGTCTTTCCCGATGTTTGCCCGGTCTGCGGCTCACCGGCGGTGCGCGAGACCAACGAGAAGACCGGCAAGGTGGATTCCAAGCGTCGGTGTACCGGTGAGCTGGTCTGTCCAGCCCAGGCGATCGAGCAGCTCAAACATTTTGTGGCGCGTGACGCCCTCGATATAGACGGGCTGGGCGACCGGCAGGTGACCCAGTTCTATGAAGAGGGACGCATTGTCCGTCCGGCTGACATTTTCACACTCAAGGCGCGTGACGAGCGCTCGGTCAAAAAGCTCAAGGATGTCGAAGGCTTTGGTCCGGTGTCGGTCAAAAAGCTGTTCGATGCCATCGAGGCGGCACGTGAGCCCGAGCTTGATCGCTTCATCTATGCGCTTGGTATCCGCCATGTTGGGGAAACCACCGCGGCACTGCTCGCCAAGAATTTTGGCACCATGGACGAGTTCCGTCGCGTCGCCGTCGCGGCGACCCATGCCGAAGGCGACAAGCATGCAGTGTTTCCGCAGATTAGCGGCATTGGGGATACGGTGCGCTCATCCGTGATGGCGTTTTTTGCCAATGATCGAAACATCCAAGCGCTCGATGATCTGCTACTCCAGGTGCATCCCAAGCCCTATGTCGTCACTGTTTCGGCCGATAGCCTCGTCGCCGGCAAGACGGTGGTGTTTACCGGTTCGCTCGAGCGCATGAGCCGGTCGGAGGCCAAAGCCATGGCCGAACGGCTCGGCGCCAAGGTGGCGGGCTCAATTTCGGCGCAAACCGATATTCTGGTGGCAGGACCGGGCGCCGGCTCCAAGCTGAAAAAGGCCGAAGAGCTGGGCGTCGAGGTGATCAGCGAAGACGAGTGGTTTACCCGCGTCGGGCAATAGGCGCGCCAGCAGGAGAGCGACATGCGATTTTTGGGTCTTCTGGCCGTGGCCATGTTCGCGCCAATGGCGACGCAGGCAAGCGAGAACGGCGACCTGCTGACCAGCCATCTCTATGCCGGCACGCTGGCGGAGGGGCAGGCCGCCTTTGCCGCCGGCAAGGATGCCGGCGAGCCCGAAGCCTGCTTCGGCTGGGGCCTGCTGAGCCTGGCCAGCGCGGTCGAGGGCCTGGCGCAGGATTTCTACCGCTATGGCGCGACGACGCCGGGCACGGCGCTGGCAGCGCGGATCCTGGGCGGCGGCATGATGGATGCGCCGGTCCCGGCCAATCCTGCGCCGGAACAGCTCAGCTATGCCGGCCTCCGCACGGTGCTGAGCGATTTCCGCGGCGAGGTGGCGGCGGCGCAGGCCGGGTTCCTCTGCGGCGGGGACGCGGGCAGCGACTATGTGATGGCAGTGGACGTGCTGCAGGCGCGGCTCGACGTCAATGGCGACGGGCAGGCCGAGGAAGGGGAAACGCTGGGCGCGTTCCTCGCGCCACTGCTGGGCGAACTGGGCGGCGCGGATATGACGCCAGATGACAAGGCGCTGTCCAAGGGCGTCGTGGCAGCGCCGGACAGCGTGGTGGGCTTTGATGCCGCCGACGCCATCTGGTTTGCCGGCTATAGCCAGATCGTCATGGTGCATCTCGATCTGGTGCTGGCGCATGATTTCGAGGCCTTCTTTGACGCCTACCTGCACCGCGTGTTCCCCCTGGCCGGGTTGCCGATGCAGGATTATGCCAGCGGCGGCACGCTGATGCTCGATCCCGACAGCGATGCCGGCATTGCCGACATCATCGCTGCCATCCACACGCTGAACTTCCCCGTCATCGACAAGCCGCTGCTGGCCTCCATCCCGGCCGCGCTCAAGCAGGTCACGGCGCTGTCGCGGCAGAACTGGGAGCTGATCCTGACCGAGACCGACGACAATGCCGAACTGATCCCCAATCCCGGCCAGACGGCGCGGTTCGACGGCATGGCGGTGACCGAGGCGACGGTGGCGGCCTGGCGCGAGACGCTGGACGTGCTCGACCAGATCATCGACGGACAGCTGCTGATCCCGCACTGGCGCTTCAGCCAGGGCTTTGACCTCAAGGCCTATTTCGAGACGTCCGAGCGCACCGACCTGGTCATGCTGCTGACCGGGCAGGGGGCGCTGCCTTATCTGCGCGACGGGCCGATTGCCGATGCACAGAGCTTTGCCGCGGCCAATGCGGCGTTCGGCGAAGAATTCTTCCTGTTTGCGCTGTGGTTCAACTGAGCGGGCGCCATTGCCCGGACGAGCTGCCTGACAGGCCTGCCTGACTGCACCGATGATCCATGGAGACGACGATGCGCCTTGCCCTTGCTGCCGGAATGCTGCTTGCCCTGACGGGCCTGGCCCAGGCCCAGAGCTATGACAGTCCCGAGGCGCTGCTGGCGGCCTTCTACCAGCCCTATCTGGACGACTCGTTCGGCGAAGACGACGGCCGCTTCCGCTCGCAGGACCTGCAGGCGCTCTACGACCAGGACGCCGAGATCACGCCGGAGGGGGAGATCGGCACGCTCGACTTCGACCCGTTCATCAATGGGCAGGACTATGCCATCAGCAACCTGGTCATCGGCGATGCCGAGATCGACGGTGACGGGGCCACCGTTGTCGTCAGCTTCGACAATTTCGAGCGACCGGTGACGCTGGATTATGACCTGGTGCTGGAAGACGATGGCTGGAAGATCGACGACGTCTCCTCCAGCGACGAGATTTCACCCTATCGGCTGAGCGAGATCTTTGCGGCAGCCGCCGGCAGTTGAGCCCGCCGGATTGCCAAAATGTAATGGGCCTGCCGCAGTTTGGCCATGGCGCGATCACAGTCGCGCCGTGCCCAGACGCTAGCGCTTGTCCATCACACGGGGAGTATGGGCATGCGACTGGAACTGGTGGTACTGGCGCTGGCGGGGCTGCTGGGCAGCAACCCGGCCATCGCGGCGGAGCGGTTTGACGATCCCAAGGCGCTGGTGAGCGCGATCTATGCCGAATACCAGCCGGGGGCCCATGCCAGCGCCCCCAACAGCTTTTATTCGCTGCGCCTGCAGGCATTGTACGAGCAGGCTGTCGAGAACAACGTCTTTGCCGACGAGGCGGCGGTATCCGGGGAGGCCTTCGTCGCCACCCAGATATTCAACCCCTTCATGCCCGATGTCAGCGTGCTGCTGTTCGACCTCAGCATCGGCGAACCCACCATCAGCGGCGACCGCGCCATGGTCAATGTCAGCTACCACAATTTCGACCAGCTGCGCCTGCTCAGCATTGCCGCGGTGCGCGAGGCCGATGGCTGGAAGGTCGATGACGTCGCCGCCATGGGCAGCGACGAGCACTGGCTGCTCAGCTGGGCGCTGACCTATGATCCGCTGGGGTTCTGAGGAAGCGCCTGGCCTACCCATCCGGCCTCTGCACCCCCACCTGACCGCCCCCTTCAGGGGGAGGTCAGGTGGGGGTCTTGCAACCCCTTCAGATCGCCGCCGTCGCGCCCTTGAGCCAGGTGCGCACGTCGGCATCGACCTTGGGTCCGATCACCGCCAGGACCCGCTGATGATAGGCATTGAGCCAGTCGCGTTCGGCCGGGCTCAGCAGGTCAGGCTCGATCAGCCTGGTGTCGATCGGGGCCAGGGTCAGCGTCTCGAAGTCGAGATAGCCGGCAAAGCCCTGGCTGGGCTGGACCACGATCAGGTTCTCGATGCGGATGCCATATTCGCCGGCCTTGTAGTAGCCCGGCTCGTTGGAGAGCACATTGCCGGCCTCGAGCGGCAGCGTATAGCGCGAGGAAATGCCGACCGGACCCTCATGCACGCCCAGATAGGCGCCGACGCCGTGGCCGGTGCCGTGATTATAGGTCACGCCATCCTGCCAGAGAAACTGCCGGGCCAGGATATCGAGCTGGGCGCCGCTGGTGCCCTGGGGGAAACGCGCCAGCGAGATGGCGATCATGCCCTTGAGCACGCGGGTGAAGCGGTCGCGCTGCTCGGGTGTGGATGAGCCGGTCGAGAGCGTGCGGGTGATGTCGGTGGTGCCGGAAAGATATTGCGCGCCGGAATCGACCAGCATGAGCTCGCCGGGAGCCAGGGTGCGGTCGGTCTTGGTCGTCACCCGGTAATGCACCACGGCGCCATTGGCGCCGGCGCCGGAAATGGTGTCGAAGCTGGCGTCGACGCAGCTTTCCTCCTCTCGCCGAAAGGCCTCGAGTGCGGTGACGATGGCGATCTCGGTCAGCCCGCCCCGGGGGGCGGTGTGGTCGAACCAGGCGAGGAACCTGGCCATGGCGACGCCGTCCAGCACATGGGCCTCGCGCATGCCGGCGAGTTCGGCCGCGTTCTTTTTCGCCTTGGGCAGCAGCACCGGGTCGGCTTTTTCGATCAGGGTCGCGCCGGCAGTGCTGAGGGTGGTGGCAATGGCGCTGGGGGCCGTGGCCGGATCGAGCAGCACGGCCTTGCCGGCGGCGCCGAGGGCAGCGAGGTCATGCAGCAGAGCCGTGCTGTGGGCGACATGGGCAATGCCATCGAGCGCTGCCACCAGCTCGTCGGTGATCTTGGCCGCGTCGAGATAGAGCGTCGGCAGACCCGTCAGCGGCAGCAGGGCAAAGCCGAGTACGAAGGGGGTATTGGGCACGTCGCGGCCGCGCATGTTGAGCAGCCAGCAGATCGATTCCGGCAGGGTCAGCACGGCGGCATCGGCCTTGTCACTGGCCAAGGCGGCCTGGATGGCGGCGATCTTGTCGCCAGCGCTCTGGCCGGCGCGGTTGTGGCCGAGAAACTCCACGCTGCTGACCGGGGCGCCGGGGCGGCCGGTCCAGATGGCGTCGACCAGATTGGCGTGCGGCAGCAGGGTGCAGTGGCCTTCGACCAGCTTGCCCAGGTGGCGCAGCTCGCCCGGCGTATGCAGCCAGGGGTCATAGGCCAGGATGCCGCCCTTGGGCACGAAGCTGAGCAGATCGGGGGAATAGCCCGGCTGCAGCCATTCGTGAATGGTGACGAGATCGGTATCGGTCTGGGCCGGGGCCTGCAAAGTATAGCGGCTGTCGACGAACAGGCCGGCGCGGTCGCGGCCGACCACGGCCAGCCCGGCTGAGCCGGTAAAGCCGGTGACATAGGCCAGGCGCGCTTCGCCGGGGGGCACCGACTCGCCGCGATGCGCATCGGCGCGCGGGATCAGGAAGGCATCGACCGCGGCCGCGGCCATGGCGGCCCGCAGATCGGCCAGGCGAGGGGCGACATTGCCCGGATCGGCCTGTTCGACAAAGCTCTGGAACACGGTGGGCGGGAAGCTGGGCTCGGTCATGAAGGTCCTTGGGGCGTTCTTTGGTCGTTCTCTAGCCGTTTCTTGGGCGGCGTGCGCCCCGGTCATGGCTGGCTTGAGGGATGAGGGCGGTGCAATTGGCCCGAAAAGCCTTATCTATGGCGTCAATACAGGAGGCAATCATGGCCAATGACAAGAATTTTTTCGTCCGGGCGTTTGATGCAATGGTCGCCAGCCGCGAGCTGACTGCCAAACGCTATGTCGCGCAGTTCGAGCGCGACTATGGCAAGCACAACCGGCCGTTAACGAAGCGGTAACGGGCTCTGCGAGTCCCGCAGGGCTGGTGTTCGGTTTTGGCCCTAACGCATCGTTGCGAATGAGCCTAAACAGATGATGACGACGGCAGAAGGCCCAAGTCAGAGTGCATGGAGATGATGATGACTGAGAGCAAGAACGATTTTCGCAGGACACTGGGTTCGGTTATCGATGCCCGCGGTCGCGAGTCCGGTCGCCAGGTCAGCTACCGCATGCAGCACCAGCTGATCGGCGCCTTCACCAAGCGCCCATAACGCCAACGCGTTATATCACTGACGATCTTTTTGAGATCCCCGGAGCCTGCTTCGGGGATTTTGCTTGTCCCATGTTCCGATAATGCAACTCGACCCGGGTCGCCCCGGTCAGAACAGCGGTGCTCAAGGTTAACAGTCTGCTAACCGATTGGCCCCTTCGGTGGTGCCAAATCGACTGTGCTGCTACTTCATTTCCAGCATCAAAGTGGTCCAGTCCTTGCGCTGCAGCTTCTGCGTTAGCGTCATGCCCTGGCGGGCATAGGCATTGATGACGCCGCGCGCCTGGTGCTGCAGAATACCCGACAGGATGATGGTGGCGCCCTTTTGTGCCGCCTTGCCGACGGCCGGCGCCAGGGCCATCAGCGGGCCAGCCAGGATATTGGCGACGATCAGGTCATAGGGCCCGTTTTGCGTGATGGTAGGGTGGGTCAGCCCGGTCGCCTCGACGGCGACGATGAGCTTGCCGACGCCATTCTGCTCGGCATTGGCAATGGTGGTGGTCACCGAAATAGGGTCGATATCGCTGGCGATGACGGGCGTCCTGGTGCGCTTGGCCAGGGCAATGGCCAGCACGCCGGTGCCGGTGCCGACATCGATCATGTGGCGCGGCTTTCTGCGCTTGAGCAGCAGGTTGATGGCTTCCAGACACCCGGTGGTGGTTTCGTGGTGGCCGGTGCCGAAGGCCTGCGCGGCGTCGATCTGCATGGCGGTCAGCCCGCCGGGGATCGGGCCGGTCTCGTGGCTGCCATAGACATAAAAGCCCCCCGCGACGACCGGTGCCAGGCCCTCGAGCGACTTGGCCACCCAGTTGAAATCGGGGTCGATTGGCGACACGGAAAATTCCACGGTGCCACCAAGGGTTTGGCGCGCCAGTTCAACAAATCCTGCAAGATCGGGCGGGCTGTCGCAGGTGGCCTCGAAGAACCATTCGCCGGTCTCTTCGTTCTCGTGCGCGGAAGCGGTCAGCGCCAGGTCGTCGCGCTCCATCACCGCATCGACCAGGGCATAGGCCTGGTCCTTGGAGAGCGGGGCGGAGAGCTGATCGACGGACATGGGCAAGCCTCAGGATGGATTTTGATCTTGTTGCGCCATCGGCTTACGGGCGTCAATGCCAACTTGTCCCCGCGACGCTGGCGCATGCTAGCCTTGTCACTATCGATGACGAACCACTGTCGCGGCTTGATGGCGGCACGGGAAGGCGTAGCGCGGGGGTATTGCGACGGGTGGGGAGAGACGCGGGCAGGGCGGGAATTGATCTTCCGACCCGGGCAGGGAGAGGCTACTGACGGGCAGTCTTCAGTGAGAGAATCAAGAGAATCATATGTCCCGACTGCCGCGTCGTGTCGTGGTGGTGGCCGTAGTCGCCATCATCGTTCTCGGTTTGAGCTGGCTTCGCTATGTCACCAATAGCGTTAGCCTCTATGACGAGGTCGGCATCGCGCTCAATAGCTGGATGCCGGCGCCGATCCGCCAATGGGGCTGTGACCAGCTGCAGGCCAATTTCCCCGGTGCCCTGCCGCCCCATGGCTGCAGCACGGGCGACGGGACGAGCTGGCTCTAGTTAAAGCTTAACTGCAGTGCCCGAGATCGACACCATCAGCATCGAGCCGCCCTGGCCGACGACTTCATAGTCGAGATCGACGCCGACCACCGCATCGGCGCCCATGCGCTCGGCCTCGTAGTGCAGTTCCTCATAGGCCTGGCGGCGGGCATCGCGCAGCGCGCCCTCATAGGCGCCGGCGCGGCCACCGACAATGTCGCGGATGCCGGCAAACAGGTCCTTGAAGATATTGGCCCCGACGATCACCTCGCCGGTGACAATGCCCAGATATTCGCGGACGGGCCGCCCTTCGAGCGTGGGGGTGGTGGAGATGATCATGGCTGGGCTTTCCGGGGCGTGCAGTGCCAAGGCACCTGGTACGGCACGAGGTTGCGAGCAAACAGCCGCAACGTCAAGCCGGTGAGGCCCAGGCGACGCGGTCGAAACCGCGCCTTGACCGGCAGGCGGGGCGGATGCAGGTCCGGTGCGCTGAACCCGGCCCTATCGGCGGCATCATTGTCGGTGACGTCCTGGGGCTCGCGGGCCGCCGAGGATTCCGCGAGCCCGTTTGCCGGCTTGGCCGGGACGCAACTGTCCCAGGCGCGTCAGGCGGTCAGATCCTGCGTGGGCAGGTTGGGAACGCTCAGCTCGAGCTGCCGCATCAGCCGGGCGATCAGCGTCTGGGTCAGTTCGGCACTGCGCACCGCGTCGCCCAGCACGGTGGCCGGATCGACTGGCGGCGCCGCGGGCGTCGCCGGGTCAGGCTGCAGGTCCTTCAGGGCGGCGAGGCGGGCGAGCATTTCGGGATCGAGATTGACGTCATCCATGGACACCGCCTTGGCTACATCGACGAGGCGCCGCCCGAGCAGGACCTCGTCCTTGGTGATGACGTCGTCATCGAAGGCGCCCGGCCGCACGGCGAACAGGTGCTGCGGAACGGCGGCGCCGGCATCAAGGCTCTGCGCCATGCCCAGCGCCCGCTCGGCGTCAAATTCGTCCTTGCTGAGCAGGCCATTGCCGTCGATATCGGCCCGGGTGAAGAAATCATCCACGACGGCGCGGTCGTCGGCCTGTCGCCCGTCGCGGTCGGCGGCGGCATATTCCTGGACCGACAGCAGGCCGGCAAGGGTTTCGGGCGCAAAGTCGCGGCCGGTCAGCTCGGCCGAGGTCAGCTGGCTGTCGCCATCCTGGTCATAGACAGCGACGATGGCGCCTGCCCGGGTGGTTGCGTTCTCGCCTGACATCAGCCCGGCCAGTTCGTCGACGCGCAGGGTCTGGCTCTGGTCGCTGTCGGCGCGAGCGAACAGCCGCTGCAGCAGGCCGTTGCGCAATCCGCCGCTCACACCGTCTATCGTCATGCCTGCCTCCCGTGACTGTCACGAGGAGGTGGCATGCAATGCCCGTGCCAATTGCTGGGGCGGGAATTATGTAAAAAATTCAATGCTGTCAGGATGATCGATGCCGAGAGGCATGCTGCAGCCGGGCAAGAATTACCCGCTGCGGAGAAAATCCTGCCGTCGCAACGGCGTCTCACCCCTTGCTGACAAAGCTCTCCAGGACCTTCTTCCGCCCGGCCTTTTCGAAGTCGATGCTGAGCTTGTTGCCCTCGATATCGGCAATGGTGCCGTAGCCAAATTTGAGGTGAAACACGCGCTCGCCCATGCCGAAGGCGGATTTGTCATTGCCGATATCGACCGAGCGGGCGACGAGGTCGCCATCAATGGTCATCGGGCCGGCGCTGCGGCGGCTGGCCTGGTTGGCGCGGGCGCGGGCCCAGCCGGGGGTTTCATAGACGCTCTCGAAGGGGTCGGCCTTGTTGAAGCGGCTCGAGGCGCCGCCGCCATAGCCATAGCCGCCATAGGAGGAGCCGGTATCGGTGACCTCCACCGCGTCGGCAGGCAGTTCATCGAGAAAGCGGGACGGAATGGCCGATTGCCAGAGGCCGTGGATGCGGCGATTCTGCGCGGCGGAAATACGGATGCGCTTGCGGCCGCGGGTAATGCCGACATAGGCCAGACGCCGCTCTTCCTCGAGGCCGGCGCGGCCCGATTCATCCATGGAGCGCTGGCTGGGGAAGGTGCCTTCTTCCCAGCCGGGCAGGAAAACCGTGTTGAATTCCAGCCCCTTGGCGCCATGCAGCGTCATGATGGTGACGGCATCGGCGGCGTCGGTACTGTCGCGGTCCATGACCAGGGAGATGTGTTCGAGGAAGCTGCCGAGGGTGTCGAACTCCTCCATGGCGCGGCTGAGTTCCTTGAGGTTTTCCTTGCGGCCCTGCGATTCCACGGACTTGTCGGCCGTGAGCATGTCGGTATAGCCGCTTTCTTCCAGGATCTGCTCGACCAGCTCGAAGGGCCGCAGGCTCTGGGCCTGGTAGGTCCAGAAATCGAACTGGGCCACCAGAGCGCGCAGGGTGGTGCGCTGCTTGGGCTTGAGGTCCTCGGTATCGACCAGCATGCGGATGGCCGAAAGCAGGGGGACATTGGCGGCGCGCGCCGCGCCGTGCAGCAGTTGCACTGTCGAGTCGCCGAGGCCACGCTTGGGCACATTGATGATGCGGTCCAGCGCCAGGTCGTCGGAAGGCTGGGCGACGAGGCGCAGATAGGCCAGGGCGTCGCGGATTTCCTTGCGCTCATAGAAGCGCGGACCGCCGATGACGCGGTAATTGAGGCCCAGGGTAATGAAGCGCTCTTCGAATTCGCGCATCTGGAAGCTGGCGCGGACCAGGATGGCCATGGAATTGAGCGGCTCGCCATCGCGCTGATACTGCTCGATCTGCTCGCCGATGGTGCGCGCCTCTTCCTCGCTGTCCCAGACCTGGGTGACGGCGACCGGCTCGCCCAGTTCGGCAACATCGGTCTGCAGCGTCTTGCCCAGGCGGCTTTCGTTGAAGGCGATGATGGAGGAGGCGGCCTTGAGAATATTGGCGGTGGAGCGGTAATTGCGCTCGAGCTTGATCACCTTGGCGCCGGGAAAGTCCTTTTCGAAGCGCAGGATGTTGTCGACCTCGGCGCCGCGCCAGCCATAGATGGACTGGTCGTCGTCGCCGACGACGCAGATATTGGCCTCGCTGGCGGGCTTGCCCTGGGCGAGCAGCCGCAGCCACAGATACTGGGCGACATTGCTGTCCTGGTATTCGTCCACCAGCATATATTTGAACTTGCGATGGTAGTCGGCCAGCACGTCGGGATTTTCGCGGAACAGGCGGATGCATTCGAGCAGCAGGTCGCCGAAATCGGCGGCGTTGAGCGATTTGAGCCGCGCCTGATAGGCGTAGTAGAGCTTGCCACCCATGCCATTGGCATAGGAGCCGCTATCGGCCACCGAGACGTCCTTGGGCAACAGGCCCTTGTTCTTCCAGCCATCCATCATCGAAGCGAAGAGCTTGGCGGGCCAGCGCTTTTCGTCGATGTTTTCGGCGTCGAGCAATTGCTTGATCAGCCGGATCTGGTCGTCGGTGTCGAGGATGGTGAAGGAGCTGGTCAGGCCCACCAGCCCGGCATGGGCGCGCAGCATGCGGGCGCCGATGGAGTGGAAGGTGCCCATCCAGGGCATGGCCTCGAGCCGCGGCACCAGCTTTTCGATGCGCTCCTTCATTTCCCGTGCGGCCTTGTTGGTGAAGGTCACCGACAGGATCTGGGAGGGCCAGGCGCGGTTGGTATTGATGATATGGGCGATGCGGGTGGTCAGCACGCGCGTCTTGCCGGTGCCGGCCCCGGCCAGCACCAGCAGCGGTCCGTCAATGGACTCGACAGCGTCGCGCTGTTCCGCGTTCAGACCCTGCAGATAGTCGGGTACCTGCTGGCGCTTGAACTGGCTGGTGATCGCGCCGCCGGTCGGGCGTTCGGGGTGGTCTGCACCGGGCATTGATAGCCTTTCCATCGCTGCGCGCCGGTCCAGGCGCATCAGCGCGGCGATTGACGAATCTTGATTTGTTCTCATGCGAATATAGGGACGGGCACGCGCCTTGTATAGAAGAGGGCGCCGTCACCGATCTGTCATGTTGACGTCATGGAAGTGTAGTCGGGCCGGCTTATGGCACCCTTGAACTCAAAGGGGGATATCCATGTCGCAGACAAAACTTCTGGCCGCGCTCACGGCCACGCTGCTGGCCACGACGGCCGGCGCCGGCGCCGCCGAGACTTTCAACCGTGTCGCCAGCTTTCCGGTGGCGCTGAACAGCCCCGAAGCCGAAGTCACCTCGTCGGAAATCATCACTGCCACCGATGACGGCATGACGCTGATCTATTCGGACAGCCCGGCCGGCGGCATCGGCTTTATCGATATCACCGATGCCAAGGCGCCGCAGCAGGGCGGGTTCCTGGCCATGGATGGCGAACCCACCTCGGTGACCGTGATCGGTGCCAAGGCCTATGTGGCCGTCAATACTTCAGAGAGCTTTGTCGCGCCATCGGGCAAGCTGGTGGTGGTCGACATCGCCAGCAAGGCCATCGAGGGCGAGTTCGACCTGGGCGGCCAGCCCGACTCGATCGCGCACAACAAGGACAATACGATCCTGGCCATTGCCATCGAGAACGAGCGTGACGAGGACGTCAATGACGGCGCCATTCCACAGGCGCCCGCTGGTTTCCTCACCATCGTCACCCTGACCGATGGCGCCGTGACCGAGGCCGGCATCAAGAAGGTCGAGCTGACGGGCAGCACCATCGCGCCCGACGACGCCGAGGCCGAGTTCGTCGCCTTCAACGACAATGACGAGATCGCCGTCACGCTGCAGGAAAACAACTGGATCGCCATCGTCGATGCCAAGACCGGCACCGTAACGGGCGGCTTTGAAGCCGGCGAGACCGGTGTGTCCGGCGTCGACACCAAGAATGACGGCAAGATCGACTTCACCGCCGACAAGGACGCCGTGCCGCGCGAGCCCGACGCCATCAAGTGGCTCGACAATGAGCGCCTCGTTGTCGCCAATGAGGGCGACTGGAATGGCGGCTCGCGCGGCTTCACCATCTTCAACCGCGACGGCACGGTGCAGTTTGACTCGGGCAATGCGCTCGATGTCATGGCCGCCCAGCTTGGCCACTATCCCGACAAGCGCAACAAGAAGGGTGTCGAACCCGAAGGGCTCGAAGTCGGGACCTTTGGCGAAGAGCAGTATATCTTCGTCGCGCTCGAACGCGCTTCGCTGATCGCCGTCTACAAGGATACCGGCGCCGAGCCAGAATTTGTCCAGGCGCTGCCCTCGGGCATTTCGCCGGAAGGCCTGATCGCCATTCCCGAACGGAACCTGCTGGCCACGGCCAATGAGGTCGACCTGCGCGAAGATGGCGGCGTCGGCTCCCATGTCATGATCTATGAACTGGCCGAAGGCGAAGCCGCTTTCCCCACCATCAGCAGCGCGCTTGACGCCGATGGTCATCCGATCGGCTGGGCTGCCCTGTCCGGCGTCGTCGCCGATGCCGAGAAGGCCGCCACGCTCTATGCCGTGTCGGACAGCGTGCTGTATGCCGAGCCGGCCATCTACACGATCGATGCCAGCACGGTGCCGGCCGTCATCACCGCCAAGACCCCGATCACCCGCAATGGCGACAAGGCCCAGAAACTGGACCTGGAAGGCATTACGCTGGACGGCGAGGGCGGCTTCTGGCTGGCCAATGAAGGCGATGCCGCCAAGCTGGTGCCGCATGCCCTGATCCATGTCGATGGCGAAGGCGCCATCGTGGCCGAAGTGGGCATGCCGGTCGAGCTCCTGGCCGGCCAGACGCGCTTTGGCGCCGAGGGCATTGCCATGGTCGGCGACACGCTGTGGGTGGCCATGCAGCGCGAATGGGGTGATGACGACAAGGGCTCGGTCAAGCTGCTGGCCTACAATACCGACGCCAAGGAATGGGGTGCCGTGCGCTACCCGCTCGAGGCACCTGCCGAGGGCGCCTGGGTTGGCCTCAGCGAAATCACCGTGCATGGCGACTACGCCTATATCGTCGAGCGCGACAACCAGATCGGCGACAAGGCCCAGCTCAAGGCGATCTACCGCGTGCCGGTGAGCGAACTCGTGGCCGCCCCGCTCGACGGCGAGCTGCCGCTGGTGAGCAAGGAACTGGTGCGTGACCTGGTTCCCGACCTCAAGGCGTTCAATGGCTATGTCCTCGACAAGGTGGAAAGCCTGGCCATCGACTCCACCGGCACCGGCTATGTCATCACCGACAATGACGGCGTGGATGACAGCTCGGGCGAGACCCACCTCTGGTCGATCGGCGCGCTGTAGCAAACCCGTACCGAGACGAAAAGGCGGCCAGTCCCACGGGGCTGGCCGTCTGTCATTCGGATGGACCGGCGGCGGGCGGGGCGGCGTGCGCCATCGCCACATGCTTGCGTGTATTGCGGACAATGGCGGGGTTGCGCCAGCGCCGCTCTTGCCTACACTCTGCCACACCAATCCGGATGATCCCTGCGCTGTGCTGAACCGCATCTACATCGTTGTTGGCCTGCTGGCGATCATCGTGCTCGGTGGGGCGTTCGTGGCGCCATACCTGATCCAGTGGGGCGATTACCGATCGCGGATGGAGGCGCTGGCCAGCGGCGTGCTGGGCACGCCGGTGACCATTCGCGGCGACATCGCCTTTGCCCTGCTGCCGCAGCCGCGGCTCAATTTTTCCGATGTGCTGGTCGGCTCGCCGGAAGAGCCGGCGGCCACGGTGGACAGCGTCGACGCCGAATTCTCGCTGATGGACTTCCTGCGCGACAATTATGACGTGACCAAGCTGGTGCTGCGCGGGCCGGTCATCGATTTCAGCATCGACGAAAGCGGGCTGTTTGGCAGCGGCGTCAGCCTGGCCGGCGCCGGGGGCGGGGTAGCGCTGGGACAGGCCAGCATTGTCGATGGCACGATCCGACTGCTGGACCGGCGGATCGGCCAGACCATGCTGGCAACCAAGGTCGAGGGCGAATTGAAGCTGTCGAGCTTTGGCGGGCCGTTCCAGCTGCAGGGGTCGGCGGAATATCAGGGTGCCCGCTATGGGTTGCGCGTCAATGCCGCAGCGCTCGATGCGGCTGGCTCGATGCAGCTGTCGAGCTTCGTGCAGGCCGAGGGCGGGGCGTTTTCCCTTGCTGCCGAAGGACTGTTCACCCCGGGCATGGCGCCCAAATTTGACGGCACGATGAGCTATCGGCAGACGCCGCCGGTGGCCGAGCGGGCGGATGATATCCGCGGCGATCTGGTGCTGGAAAGCAAGCTGGTGGCCTCGACCGACCGCATCGTGCTGTCGGGCTATACGCTGCAGCCGGACCAGAATCGGGCCGGCACGCGGCTGACCGGGGCGGCGAGCATCCAGCTGGGCGCCCGGCGCAGCTTTGACGCGGTGGTTTCGGGCGGGGTGTTCTCGCTGCCGCCGCGCGATGCCAAGGAAGATGCCAGCGCCTTGCCCTATGAGGCGGTGCGGCTGCTGACCGAATTGCCGGCGCCACTGATCCCGCCCCTGCCGGGCCGCATCGGCATCGACCTGGCCGAAGTGGGGTTGCGCGGCTTTGCGCTGCGCGATGTGCGGCTGGATGCGCGCAGCGACGGGCAGAGCTGGACCGTCGAGCAGTTCCTCGCCGAGCTGCCCGGCGATACCAGCGTGCAGGCCAGCGGGCTGTTGAGCCGCGAAGGCGATCAGCCGGCGTTTCGCGGGACCTTTGCCATCAACAGCCTGCGGCTCGATGGCCTGGCCCATCTCTGGCGCAGGCCCGAGGACGACACGGCATTGTTCAACCAAAGCGGGACACTGGCGGGCAATGTGATGCTGACCGGCGATGCGCTGCGGGTTAGCGAAGCCCAGCTGACGCTGGCCGAGGCGCCGCATGCGGTGGAGCTGCGGATCGGCTTTGGCGCGGAACAGCGGCTCGACCTGGTCGGGCATTTTGCCGATCTCGGGCAGCAGGGCAGTGCGGTACTGGGCGCGTTGCTGCCTGACTGGGTTGCCGAACCGCGCTTTGGCATCAGTTTTCCGGAGGGCAGTTTTTCGCTGACCGGGCAGGCGGCCCGGGTGCTGGGCCAGGATGGCACGGCGCTGGTGGCCGAGGGGCAATGGACGCAGAACGCCATCAGTTTCACGCGGCTCTCGGCCGGCGACTGGGGCGCCGTGGGCTTTGATGCGGCATTCACCGCCTCGGGGAATCTCGCGGCGCCGCGGCTGGCCGGGTCTGGCCGGCTCGCGGTCGCCGCCGCGACGGCGCCGGCATTGGCCGGGCTCTATGACCTGCTGGGGACGCCACCGGCCTGGCGCGATTTCATGGCGCGTTCGGCACCGGCCGAGGTGCTGGTCGATCTCGAGCCCGGCGACGATGTCGGCCAGATCTTGACGCTGGGCGGCAAGCTGGGCGTTGCCCGGCTCGACCTGCGCGCGCAGCTGGATGGCGGGATCGCGGCGCTGCGGACGGCGCCGCTGCAGCTGACGGCGACGCTGGAGGCCGAGGATTCGGTGGCGCTGGGCGAGCAGATCGGGCTGGGCCAAACGGCCTTGTTCGAGAGCGACGACATGCTGATCAGCCTGCGGCTCGACGGCACGCCCAGCAACAGCCTCGACAGCCGGATCAATATCAGCGCAGGCGAGGAATATCTGGGCTTTGCCGGGTTCCTGGTGAGCACCGATGCCGGCGAGGTGCAGGGTACTGGTTCGCTCGACATTGCCCTGGCCGATGCGGGCGGACTGGCGCAGATGGTCGGCGCGCCGGGGATCAGCCTGCCGGAGGCGAGTGGCAGCGCAATGCTGCACTTTGAAGGCGACCGGCTGGCGCGGCTGAGCGAGATTGAAGGCAGGTCCGGCGCGGCCGGCTTTTCCGGCGCGCTGGGCCTGACGCGGACGCGCGATGGCGGAGTCGTGGCCGGCGACATTGCTATCGATAGTGCATCGGTGGAGGGTCTGGCGGCGACGCTGTTCGGCCGGGCGGCGATGATTGGGGACAATGACGGCTGGCCCGAGGGGCCGATCAGCATTGGCGAGCAAGCGCGGACGGTGCGGGGCAGCGTCGCGGTGACGGCCGGATCCGTCACGGCCGGCGGCACTGAGCGGCTGGGGGCAGCAAGCTTTGAGCTGGTCTGGGATGAAACGCGGCTGCGGCTGGCGCGGTTCGAGGCCGTGCTGGGCGCCGGCACGGCCAGCCTCGATCTGGCGGTATGCTGCGCGGGGCCGCTGGCCGACAAGACGGTCAGCGGGCGGCTGCGCCTGAGCGATGCCGCCATTACCGCCATCGCGCCGCCGGCTTTGGCCGAGGCGCTGACGGGTGTGCTGGAGGGCGGTTTGCAGATCGAGGGCACGGGCGCCAGCATTGCCGATGTGCTGGGGACGCTGGCCGGCGAGGGCAATTTTACCGTCACCGATTTCGCCGCATCGCAGCTGTCGCCACAGGTCTTTCCGGCGCTGGCGGGGCTCAGTGACGTGTTGAACATGGATGGCGATGCGCTGCGCACCATCATTGCCCAGAGCCTTGAGCAGGGACCGTTTGCGGCGCCCTCGGCTTCCGGCGCCTTCACCATTGCCGGGGGCGTGCTGCGGTTGACCAATTTCCTCGTCGACGGCGCCGGAGCGCGCCTGGCCGGGGACCTGACCCTGGGGCTGGAAAGCCTGGGCCTGGGCGGCGAATTTGCCCTGACCCCCCATGACTTTGAGGATGCCAATGGGCTGATCGGCGCCGATACAGCGCGCATTTTCAGCCGGATCGGCGGCACGCTGCTTGCCCCGGTGGCCCAGCTTGACCTCGATGAAATGGTGGCCGCCATTCAGGTGCGCGCCAATGAGCTGGAAGTCGATCGGCTCGAGGCCCTGCGGGCAGCCGATGCCGAACGGCAGCGCGCGGCGGCAGAAGAACGCAACCGGCTGATCGCCGAGCAGCGGCGGCGTGCGGCCGAAGAGGCAGCGGCGCGAGCCGCGGCCGAAGAGGCGGCGCGGCTGGCCGAAGAAGAAGCAGCGGCACAGCGGGCGCTCGAGGCGCAACCGCCAGTCGCGCCAGAACAAGCCAATCCTGCGCCGTCAGGGCCGCTTTATCTGGGCCTGCCACCGCCGCAGCTGGCGCCCTCGACAGGCCTGCCCGGCACTTAGGGCGGCGTGGGTCAGTCGGCTGGGGTTTCCGCCTTGCGGCGATACCAGTCGAGCACGGCCAAGCGCGCCGCCGATGACAGATTGGTGGTCTGCCGGTCGGCGTCGATGCTGGCAATCAGGGCGGTCATGGTTTGCCCGGCCTCACGCGCCATCAGTTCCAGCGCCGCCCAGAATTCGGGCTCAAGCGCAATGGACGTGCGGTGGCCGGCGATGGACAGGGAACGCTTGTCCATCGGCAGGATTCAGGGCTTCTTGCGGAAGGCGTCGAGGCTGACGACCTTTTCGCCGGGCTTCTCGCCCTCGGTGCCAGCGGCGCCGGCTTCGGCCTCGACGGCGTCGTCCTCGGCAGTTTCGACCATTTCGGCGCCCGGCGCGGTCTGCGGATCAAACTGCAGGCCGAACTGCACCGACGGATCAAAGAAACCTTTGACCGCCGAAAAGGGAATGACGAGGGTTTCGGGAATGCCGTCAAACGACAGGCCGACTTCAAAACCGGTCTCGGAGACCTTGAGGTCCCAATACTGGTTCTGGATGACGATGGTCATTTCCTTGTCATACTGGCCGAGCAGTTTCTCGCTCAGGCGCACGCCGGGGGCGCGGGTCAGGAAGGAAATGAAGAAGTGGTGCTCGCCGGGCAGGCCGGTCCGGGCGACTTCCGCCAATACCTTGCGCACGACGCCGCGCAGGGCTTCCTGAGCGAGAATATCGTAGCGCATGTGGTCTTCGGCCATGGTCACCCTTCCGGTGCTGAGAGATAGAATCCCGAACGGCCCATATCAGCCCTACGTTCCGTGCGATTTCAAGAACTAAAGCTTGTCGGCTGCCCGGTACCTGAAAATGAAAGTGCAGGCTTCTGTTGCCAGGTGCCTGCGAACCCCGCCTGTCACCCGGCTAGGGGTGGAGGACTTAATTTCCCAATGCTAGCACTGCTTACGCAGCGAGAGCGACTGGAGCCTTATTGTTGTCATTTGCAACTATAAGTTTCGGACCGATAACGGTGGTACCTCACCGAGCAAAAGCACACCCTTTACACCCTCGTCGATCCTGTTTCGCCCCCATTGGCTGCCCCGAAAAGGGGTAGATGGTGGAGGCGCCGGGTACTGCCCCCGGGTCCGAATGGCTTATTACGATGACAATTTATCGCCATAGCTCTTGCGAGCAGTCCCTATATAGGCGCGCTGCCGGTGCGATGCAAATGCTGCGACAAATTTCTGCGTGATCCGGCGGCGCGCCGGCCCCTGCATGGCGCTTGTCCCGGCACGGCCTGATGCGCTAACGTCATCGTGATGGTTTTCGCCCCCGCATGCGCGGGGCGGATGAAAAGGGAACACGGTGCGGCGTATCCATCAGGAGCCAAAACCGTGGCTGCCCCCGCAACTGTAAACGGTTTTCGGCCGCAATATGCCACTGACGTCAAGTCGGGAAGGCGCGCGCCGATGCAATCCGTGAGCCAGGAGACCTGCCATCACGAGCGAGCACAGCAGTGCTCTTTGACGACAGCAGGCCGCACGGTGGGTGCGGAGAGGAGACAGACATGCATATCGAACCGGGCATCGTTGACGGTGCCAAGATTACCCTGAGCTACGCCACGGCCGCCGGATCGTTCGGGCTGGCCGCCAAGATGGCGCTCGACACGATTCGCACCGAAGGCGCCGGCGCCCTGGCGCTGCGCAGCCTTTGCACCACGGCGCTGGTCTTCAGCTTTTTCGAGGTGTTTCCGCACCATGCTGTCGGCGTGTCGGAAGTCCACCTGATCCTGGGCTCGACCCTGTTCCTGATCTTTGGCGCCGGCGCGACCGGGCTCGGCCTGGCCCTGGGCCTGCTGCTGCAGGGCCTGTTCTTTGCGCCTTTCGACCTGCCGCAATATGGCATGAACGTCACCACGCTGATCGTGCCGCTCTATGCCATGACCTTCCTGGCCAAGCGCATCATCCCTGAGGCTACGGCCTACAAGGATGTCGGCTATGGCCAGGCGCTCATGCTGTCGACCGCCTATCAGGGCGGCACCGTCGCCTGGGTCGCCTTCTGGTCGCTCTATGGCGGGGGCCTGGGGGCGCAGAACCTGGCAGCAACGGCCAGCTTCGGCGCCGCCTATATGCTGGTGATCGTGCTGGAGCCGCTGATCGACCTGGGCGTGCTGGGCCTGGCCAAGCTCTCCGCCCGCTTCAAGAGCCTGCCGCTGCTGCACAGCAGGCTCTACCACGCCGGCGCCTGACGTTTCCCGCAGCCCCGCCCCGCGGGGCTGCCACCCTGCTGGTCGGCCTTTTTAACGACCCGCCATGCCCGCGATCGGTATAGACTGGCCACCACAAGAGTGGTGAGGCTGGCATGGCGACGACGACATCTGACAAGCTCGGTCACGCGGCAGAGCGGTTTCTGGACAAGGGCGAGACGGCCCTGAATGCACGCGAGCGGCACGTGCTGGAAAAGGCGCTGAACCGGCAGACGCTGGCGCTGGACACCAGCAAGACCTTTGACGAGGACGCCACCTTCGGACAGCGGCTGGCCGATGGGGTGGCCGCGTTTGGCGGCTCCTGGACGTTCCTGATCATCTTCGGCCTCGCCCTGCTGGCCTGGGTGGCCAGCAACCTGCTGCTGGCGGGCGGGGCGCCCGACCCCTATCCCTTCATCTTCCTCAACCTGATCCTGTCGATGCTGGCGGCCGTGCAGGCGCCGGTCATCATGATGAGCCAGAACCGGCAATCGGCCAAGGATCGCCTGGTCACCAGCCACGACTACGAGTGCAACCTCAAGGCCGAGATCGAGATCATGGCGCTGCATGACAAGATCGACCAGATGCGCAATGACGATCTCAAGCGGTTGATCGGCCAGCAGCAGGAGCAGATCGCCCTGCTGACGCGCCTGGTGCAAGGCCATCTTGGTGACAGTGCCAAGCCGGACGGCGCCGAGCCCGCTTGATGGCTAGCGTTTCCAGGACATGCCCATATAGACGTCGCCGGCCCGCAGTTCGGAGAGCATCTGTTCAAGGTGCTTGTGCCTGGTCTGGTCGCGTTTGACCTTGTTGATCCATAGCAGGTAGTCGTTGCGCTGGTAGGGCGGGCGCGCCTCATAGGCGGCGCGCAACCCGCTGGCTTCCAGCGCCTCGCGGACAAAATCGGCCATGGCTTCGCGTGGGCGCAGGGGACGCAGGACCGGGCTCATCTTGTTTCCTCATCGGCCTGGTGACGACGGTGTTCAGCGGTCATATCGCCTCCCGAACCATGATCGCTGTCAGGCTATCAAGCACTGCTGACAGGCTTTGTCAGGACGCAATGCGGTATTCCCCTACCGGGCAGCCAGTTTCAACACGGATCGAAGGCGCGGCCGAATCGCGGTATTGAAAGCTTATGCAGCCCTATCTCAAGCTTCTTGCCACCATTCTCGAAAACGGCACCGACAAGGCCGACCGCACCGGTACCGGGACGCGGAGCCTGTTCGGCTACCAGATGCGCTTTGACCTGGCGCAGGGCTTTCCGCTGCTGACCACCAAGAAGCTGCATATCAAGTCGATCATCTATGAATTGCTGTGGTTCATCCGCGGCGAGACCAATGTGCGTTGGCTGCAGGAGCGTGGCGTCAGGATCTGGGACGAGTGGGCCGATGAAAACGGCGATCTGGGCCCGGTCTATGGCAGCCAGTGGCGCAGCTGGCCGGCGCCCGATGGCCGCAAGATCGACCAGCTGGCGCAGGTGATCGAATCGATCAAGACCAAGCCGGATTCGCGCCGGCATATCGTGTCGGCCTGGAACCCGGCCGAGGTCGACGACATGGCGCTGCCGCCATGCCACTGCCTGTTCCAGTTCTATGTCGCCAATGGCAAACTGAGCTGCCAGCTGTATCAGCGCTCGGCGGACAGTTTCCTCGGCGTGCCGTTCAACATCGCCTCCTATGCGCTGCTGACCCATATGGTGGCGCAGGTGACGGGGCTTGAAGTCGGTGACTTCGTGCACAGCTTTGGCGATGTGCACCTTTATTCCAACCATTTCGCCCAGGCGCAGGAACAGCTGACGCGGGAGCCACGCTCGCTGCCGACCCTGGTCATCAACCCGGCGGTGACGCGGCTGGAGGATTTCGTCTTCGAGGATTTTGCCTTCGAGGGCTATGATCCATATCCGACAATCAAGGCGCCGATCGCGGTATGAGCCGGGACTGCGGTTCAAGCCCTGGCGGAGATTCCGTATTCCGCTGCAAGCACCTGTAATCACTGGCGTCTGGGGGAAGTGCCATGAACCTGATCCGCGTTGCCGCCCTGCTGCTGGCGACAAGTCTGCCTGTGCTGGCCAATGATACGTCAGCGGTACTGACCACCGGTGGCCTGGAATTTGTCACCAATAGCGAGATCGCGATGGCGAGCGAAGAGCTCTTCATCTCGGCCGAGGAGATCCGCGTCGTCTATCAGTTCCGCAATGACGGGGCGGAGGACCAGACCGTGCTGGTGGCCTTCCCGATGCCCGACATCGTGCCATCCTTTTATTCGATGGCGGCGTTTCCAACCGGGCCGGATGACAATCTCTTCAACTTCACTACCCAATTTGCCGGCGCGCCGGTAACGACAACGCTGCATGAATATGCCGTGGCTTTCGGGGTGGACCGGACCGCGCTGCTGGTCGAGCTGGGCCTGCCGCTGGTGCCGATCAGTCCGGCGGCCGAAGCGGCGGTTGCGGCGCTGGACGATGAGACAAAGGCGCTGCTGCTGCATCTGGGCCTGCTCAAGCCGGATGAATATGATGCCGGCGACGGCATGGAAAAGCTGGTCTTTCCCGGCTGGACCTATCGGGCGACCTATACCTGGGAGGCGGTGTTTCCGGCCGGCGAAACCGTCGAGGTCGTGCATCGCTATACGCCCAGCGTGGGCGGCACGGTGGGGGTGAGTTTCCTCTATGATGCGGCCGATGGCTATGATCCGGCGGGCGACTATGCCCGGCAATATTGCACCGACGCGGACTTCGTCGGCGCCGTGCGCGACACGCTGGCCAATCCGGACGAGCCCTGGTCGGCGCCGTTCACCGAGAGCTGGATCTCCTATATCCTGACCACCGGCGGCAACTGGGCCGGCAATGGCATAGAGAATTTCCGCTTGGTGGTCGACAAGGGCGATCCGGCCAATCTGGTATCGTTCTGTGGCGAGGGGGTCAAAAAGATCGGTCCGACCACGTTCGAAATGGTCAGAACCGACTTCTGGCCCGAGCAGGAACTGGAAATCCTGATCCTCAATCGCATGGCAGACATGCCGTGACCCTGACGATACGCCCCGCGCGAGCGGGGGACGCGGCCCAGATCATCGCCTTCATCGCGGCACTGGCGGGATATGAAAAGCTTGAGCACGAGGCGGTGGCCAGCGAGGCCGATATCGCCCGCGACTTGTTCGGGCCAGACCCGAAGGTGTTCTGCGAGATCGCCGAATGGGACGGGGCGCCGGTGGGCTTTGCGCTGTGGTTCTACACCTATTCGACCTTCCAGGGCCGGCACGGCATCTGGCTGGAAGATCTCTATGTCGATCCGGACCTGCGCGGCAAAGGCGTGGGCAAGTCCCTGTTACAGCATCTGGCGCAGCGCTGCGTGCGCGAGGGGCTGGGGCGGTTCGAGTGGTGGGTACTGGACTGGAATGCGCCGTCCATCGCCTTCTACAAGGCGCAGGGCGGGGTGATGCAGGACGAATGGACCAAGGTGCGCGTCGATGGCGCGGACCTGCTGGCACTGGGGGCAGCATGACAGTCAGGATCGCCATGATCGTGGGCGTGGCCGAGAACGGCGTCATCGGGAGCGACCAGACCATTCCCTGGCGCATTCCCTCGGACATGGCGTTCTTCAAGCGGACCACGATGGGCAAGCCCATCATCATGGGCCGCAAGCAGTATGAGACGGTGGGCAGGCCGCTGCCTGGACGCAGCAATATCGTGGTGACCCGGCAGCAGGGCTACCAGCCCGAGGGCGTGCTGGTGGTCCCCAGCCTCGAGGCCGCCCTCGCCATGGCGCGGGCTATCGCCGAAAGAGACAGTATAGACGAGATCGTGATCATCGGTGGCGGCGAGATCTACGCCCAGATGATGGACCGTGCCGACCGGCTCTATGTTTCCCACATTGCCCTTGCCCCTGCCGGCGACGTGCGGTTTCCGGGCATCGACCCGGCCGTCTGGAGGGTGACCGATGCACCCGAAATTACCCCCGATCCACGCGACGAAGCGGCCTACCGCGTCAATGTGTATGAGCGTCGGATTGCCGCGGCGCATTGATCGTGCGGGTCGCTTGCCTATATAAGGCCATAATGAAGTGACGATAATCCGAAAGGGATGCGATGCCGTGGGAGAATAATGGAGGCGGGGGTGGCCGCAACAATGGCGGTCCCTGGGGACAGGCACCCGGCGGTGGCGGCGGTGGTCCAAGACGGCCAGGCGGCGGCAACACGCCCAATCTCGAAGATATTCTCAACCGCGGCCGCGACCAGTTTCGCGGTGGTCTGCCCGGCGGGCGCTGGGCGCTGATCGGCGGGGCTCTGGCCCTGGTGGCGTTCTGGGGCCTGAACTCGGTCTATACGGTGGATCCGCAGGAAGTCGGCGTCGAGCTGCGCTTCGGCGCCCCCAAGCCCGAACTGTCCATGCCCGGCCTGCATTTCCTGTTCTGGCCGGTTGAAACCGTCGAGCGGGTTGTCACCACCGTCAACCAGACCCAGATCGGCGCCTCCACGGCGCCCGGTACTGCGCGCACCACGACAGCCGGTTCCAGCGAGGGCCTGATGCTCTCGGGCGACCAGAACATCGTCAGCGTCCAGTTCTCGGTATTCTGGGCCATCGATAATCCGGTCGACTACCTGTTCAATGTGCGCGACCAGGAATCCATGGTGCGTTTCGCTGCCGAAAGCGCGATGCGTGAAGTGGTCGGTCGCCGGCCGGCACAGGACATCTACAGCGATGACCGTAGCGGCGTTTCGGCAGAAGTGCTGTCGATCACCCAGACCATCCTGCAGAGCTATGGCCTGGGCGTGAACGTCACCCAGGTGCTGATCGAAAATGCCGGCCCACCGGCCGAAGTGATCGACGCGTTCAACGAAGTCCAGCGTGCGCGCCAGGACGAGACGCGCCTGCAGGAAGAAGCCCGCTCCTACGCCAATACGCTGCTGGGCGATGCCCGCGGTCGTGCGGCGGCCCTGCGCGAAGACGCGGCGGCCTATACCAACCGCGTGGTGCAGGAAGCGACCGGTGAATCCGAGCGCTTCAACGCCGTCTATGCCGAATATGTCAATGCGCCCGAAGTCACCCGCAAGCGGCTTTATCTCGAGACGATGGAGCAGGTGCTCGGCGGTTCGGAAAAGGTGCTGATCGAGAACGGCGCCGATGGCTCGGGCGTCGTGCCCTATCTGCCGCTGCCCGAATTGCGCTCGCGCGCTACCTCCACTCCGACGACGACGACGGGGAACTAGACCATGCAAAACCGTCTCATCATCCTCGGCGTTGCCATTCTGGCCGTGCTTTATGTCGTGTTTTCCTCGCTCTATGTCGTGGACGAACGCGATCAGGCCATCGTCATGCGCTTCGGCCAGATCACCGATGTGCGCACCGAGCCGGGCATCTATTTCAAGATCCCCACCGATATCGTGGACAGCGTGCAGATCATCGAAGATCGGCTGCTGCGCTATGACATTGCCAATATGCGCGTGCAGGTATCGGGCAATGCCTTTTACCAGGTCGATGCCTTCCTGACCTACCGCATTTCCGATCCGCGGCTGTTCCGCGAACGGGCTACCGGCCAGCTGTCGGTGGCGGAAGACCGCATCGGGGCCAGCCTCGACTCGGCCCTGCGTGAAGTCTATGGCCTGCGCGAATTCAATGCCGCCCTGTCCGAACAGCGCGCGCAGATGATGCAGGAAGTGCGTGACCTGATCCGTCCGGATCTGGCCAATCTGGGTATCGACGTCGTCGATGTGCGGATCCTGCGTACCGATCTGGATGCCGATGTGTCGGCAACGACCTTCGAGCGCATGCGGGCCGAACGTCTGGCCGAGGCGGCCCTGCTACGGGCACGTGGCCAGGAACAGGCCCAGTCGCTGCGCGCTATCGCCGATCGTCAGTCGGTCGAAATCGTCGCCGCGGCAACCCGTGATGCGGAAATCATCCGTGGTACGGGCGATGCCGAGCGGAACCGCCTGTTTGCTGCCGCCTATGGCCAGAATCCTGAATTCTTCGAGTTCTACCGCTCGATGCAGGCCTATCTGACCGCATTGCCTGGCACGGGCACCACCATGGTGCTGTCGCCTGACAGTGCCTTCTTCAACTACTTCGGCTCCAATGGCGAACTGCCGGCAGCGACGGCCAATCCGGCCGCACCGATCCGGCCGACCGCTGCGCCGATGACGGCACCGGTCAGCGATGAACCGGCGCTGGACGGGCTGGGCATTGAAGAGACCACCGCGCCCAGCATGACGCTGGAAGATGGCTCGGAACTGACGCCGACCGTGGGTACCGAGGTGCCGACACCGACCGAAGCGCCTGCCGATACCACGCCGCTGGCGCCGGCAGAAGCGCCAGCACCGACCGCTGCACCCGTCCAGTAGACTGCTGACGCAACGATACGAAAAGCCGGCGCAGTCACCTGCGCCGGCTTTTTGCTGGCTGATGCCTGGCCGGGTGCGCCGGCGAGGCTAGCGGACGATATCCTCGTCGGCATAGCCCTGCAGATAGAGCAGGGCGGTGAGGTCGGCGTGATCGATGCGGATGCCGGCCTGGGCCGCCACGGTCGGCTTGGCGTGCAGTGCCACGCCGAAGCCGGCAATGGCGATCATGTCGAGGTCATTGGCACCGTCGCCGACCGCCATGGTGCGCTCGAGCGGCACATTGCGTTCGGCGGCCAGGGCGATCAGCCGCTCGCGCTTGGTGGTCTTGTCGACGATGGGCTTGGCCACCGTGCCGGTCAGCTTGTCGCCATCGAATTGCAGCACATTGGCCACCGCCTCGTCAAAGCCGATGCGCTTGGCGAAGAAGTCGGCGAAATAGGTGAAGCCGCCCGAAACCAGCGCGGTATAGGCGCCATAGGCCTTCATGGTCTGGATCAGGGCGCGCCCGCCGGGCGCCAGGGTAATCCGCTCGCGGCGGACTTCCTCGATGACCCGGCGCTCCAGGCCCTTGAGCAAAGCGACACGGGTATCGAGGGCGGCGGCGAAGTCGAGCTCGCCGCGCATCGCCCGGTCGGTGATGTCGGCAACCTGTTCCTTGATGCCGAGGGCGTCAGCGAGCTCGTCGATGCACTCCTCGTTGATCATGGTGGAATCCATGTCGGCCACCAGGATCGGCTTGCGGCGGCCTTCGCTGGGCACCAGGGCGGCATCGACCCTGCGGGCGCCGATGACGTCGCGGGCCAGGCTCAGCGCGTCGGGCGCGACCGGGTCGATGATTTCGCAGGCAATGGAGTGGTCGAGCCAGTTGAGTTCGCCGCCGGTTTGCTGCACCACTGCGGCGGCCAGGTCCGGGTCGAGCTCGGAATCGATGGGATTGGCGATGAGGCAGAGGACTGGCATGGGCAATACTCAGGGAGGATACGGGTGACAGGCCGCCGGCGTGCCGTCCTGATAGCGGGTCCGACTGCCAGCGGCAAGTCGGCGCTGGCGCTCGCCATGGCCCAGGGGCAAGGCGGGGTGATCGTCAATGCCGATTCCATGCAGGTCTATGACACCTTGCGGGTGGTGACGGCGCGGCCGGGCCCCGATGAGGTGGCGCAGGCCGACCATCGCCTCTACGGCTCGGTCCCGGCGGCGAGCCGGTTTTCCACCGGGCAGTGGCTGGATGCGGTGGGTGAGGTGATCGCCCAGACCGGCGACGCGCCGCTGATTTTTGTTGGCGGCACAGGGCTTTACTTCGATGCGCTACTGAATGGATTCGCCGATATTCCTGAAGTGCCGGCTGAAATTGCCGCTCAAGTTCAACTGGAGATTCAAGCGCTCGACGCCGCCCAGCGGCTGGCGCTGCTGCAGCGGGAAGACCCGGCGGCGGCCGATCGGCTCAAGGTGGTCGATCCGCAGCGGCTGGTGCGGGCCCTGGCCGTCAAGCGGGCGACGGGGCGACTGCTGTCGAGCTTCCAGGACGACAAGCAGGCCGGGGCGCTGGAGGGGTTCGACATCGAAAGGATGGTGCTCGACCCCGAGCGCGATGTGCTGCGCCTGCGCATCGCACGGCGCTTTGCCGCGATGTTTGCCGGCGGCGCGGTCGAGGAGGTGCGGGCCCTGCGCATGCTGGCGCTCGACACTTCCCTGCCGGTAACCAAGGCGATCGGGGTGCGCGAGATCGGCGACTGGCTCGATGGCGTCATCGGGCAGGACGAGGCCATCACGCTGGCCACCATCGCCACGCATCAATATGCCAAGCGGCAGCGCACCTGGTTCCGCAACCGCTTTGGCGACTGGCCGCGGCGCGGGCTGGCCTAGGCGCGGGCGCGCATCAGCCCGAGCCGTTCGCGCATGGCGAAGCGGGCGACCAGCACCACCGCGACAATGCCCAGCCCGGCGGCCAGGCCGAGCCAGATGCCGACGCCGCGCCATTGCAGCACGAAGCCGAGCACATAGGCGATGGGCAGGCCGATGCACCAATAGCCGACCAGCGCCACCAGCATGGGAATCTTGGTGTCGCTGAGGCCGCGCAGGGAATGGGCGGCCACGACCTGGGCGCCGTCGACGATCTGGAACAGGCCGGCCACCGCCAGGAAGGTGACGGCCAGACCCAATGCATTGGTATTGTCCGGCGAGCGCGGATCGAGGAACCAGGAGACGATGACCGGTCCCATGGTCAGGAACAGGATGCAGCTGACGGTCATGAAGCCGGTGCCCAGGACGAAGGCGGTCCAGCCAGCCTTGCGCACGCCTTCGGGATCGCTGCGACCATAGGCGGTGCCGACCCGTACGGTGGCGGCAATGCCCAGGCCGAGCGGCACCATGAAGGCCATGGAGGCGCATTGCAGGGCCACGGCATGGGCAGCAACCTCGTCGGTGCCCAGCAGGCCCATCAGCAATGCGGCCGCGGTGAACAGGCCGACTTCGGCCAGCACGGTCAGGCCGATCGGGGTGCCGATGCGGAAGATCTCGCGAAAACGCGGCCAGTCCGGCTTCCAGAACCGGATCATGATGTGGAAGCGCTTGAAGCGGCGGTGGCGCAGCACATAGGCCAGCATCAGTGCAAACATGACGATATTGGTCAGCACGGTGGCGAGGGCCGAGCCGCGCAGTTCGAGCCGGGGAAAGCCGAAGTGGCCAAAGATCAGCACATAGTTGAGGGCCGCGTTGAACACCACGCCGCCCAGGGTGATCCACAGGATCATGCGGGTGGCATCAAAGGCCGACAGCAGCGAGCGCAGGGCGATCATGGCCAGAGCGGGGAACAGCATCCAGACCGCGATCTGGATATATTGCTCGGCCATGATGGTGGCATCGGGGTCCTGGCCTAGCGCAGTAAAGATCGGTCGGATCTGCAGCAGCAACGGCACCAGGACGGCGGCAATGGCAATGCCGGCCCACATGCCCTGGCGCACCACGCGACGGACGGCCTTGATGTCGCGCGCGCCGCGCGCCTGGGCCACCAGCGGCGCCACGGCGCCGACAATGCCGAAGCCCAGCAGCAGGAACGGCATCAGGAAAGCCGTGGCGAGCGCGCCGGCGGCCAGAAAGTCCGGCCCAAGCCAGCCCGTCATGATGACATCGGTCGCAGTCAGGGCGTTCTGCGCCAGCTGGGCGATGACCAAGGGCCAGGCCAAGGTAAAGGTGGCCCGCAGTTCGGCGGCCCAGCTGGATGCCGGCGAAACGCCAGGGTCGGTCGCGCCGGACGCAACCGTGACTTGCTCACTCATGAAAAAATGTCCTACTCGCAGATCATGCTCTAGCTGAATCCCGCGATTGGCGGAAGGGGCGCAGGCGGCAGGCGCCGGGGAGAAGGCCGATGACATCGAGAACGGACGTAAGCGCGCGCCTGATGCTGGTGGCCGCCGGACTGGCCGGCGGCTGCGGGGTAGTGGCGGCAGCGGCGGCGTCGCATGGCGGGGAGTCCCGCAATCTGGCGGCGATCGCGGTGATCTGCCTGGCCCATGGGCCGGCGCTGCTGGCCCTGGCGCTTGCCGGGCGGGGCAGGCTGCTGCGGCGGGCGGGATTGCTGCTGGCTGGCGGCACGGCGATCTTTGCCGCCGATCTGGGCGTGCGCGAGTGGCTGGGCCACGGCCTGTTTGCCGGTGCGGCGCCGCTGGGCGGCGCTGCCATGATCCTGGCCTGGGCGGCCATCGCGCTGGGCGGGGCTATCGGGGCACTGCAAAATGATTGAATGATGGTGGAACCAATCAATAACAAGGTCGTTATTGGATTGAGATTTCCTCGGAGGCTTCCATGCACAAAATTCTGATTATTGCCGCTACCTGCCTGTCGCTCGCTGCCTGCACCACCACCCAGCAGGGCGCTACCGTTGGCGCCGTTGGCGGCGGTTTGGCCGGTGCGGCCCTTTCTGGCGGTAGCGCAGTTGGTACCGTTATTGGTGCCGGTGCCGGTGCCGTTGTCGGCGCTGCTGCCGGCAGCATGGTCGGCAAGCGCGAGGGCTACAGCAACCAGTGCGTCTACCAGCGTCGTGATGGCAGCCAGTACTACGACATCTGCCCACAGGGCTAAGTCCAGAATTGCAGCATCGCCCCATGCTGCAAGCGCCTTTTCGGCGCTGAACGCCCGGCTCGGATTCAATCCCGGGCCGGGCGTTATTGTTGATCGGTGAAACGCCTTGAAATTGTCAGCAATAGCCGCCATATTTTGCTTCTACGACACTGTCTCGCGCTATCTGATCGACCGGCCAAGGCCGGGAACTTGGCTATCTCCTGATCTGTGAATCGTTAGGCCGGACCCGGATTTTCGGTCCGTTTTCAACCCTTAGCCGCCCCAGCGGCGACCACTTGTGAGGACTAAGTTCCATGGCTACCACCGGTACCGTCAAATTCTTCAACACCACCAAAGGCTTCGGCTTCATCTCGCCAGAAGATGGCGGCAAGGACGCCTTCGTCCATATTTCGGCTGTCCAGCGTTCGGGCCTGCAGGGCCTGTATGAAGGCGACAAGGTCACCTATGAGCTCGAGACCGGCCGCGACGGCAAGGAATCGGCAACCAACCTGACCCTGCTCAGCTAAGCTGGCCGCGTGATTGTTGCGAAGGGCCCCGACGGGGCCCTTTTTTGTTCGCCCAGCCGATTTTGTTGGCCCCGACGCCCCGAATCCCCCCAGCATCGCGTGGCGGTCGTCGGGTACCGAACGTGTCGCGGCGGCGGCAGTCACAAGGGTCCAGATGATCAGCAATATTTTGCGCAGCTGGAGTTCGCGGGTCGAGATACCGGCGGGCCCCCGGCAGGTGGGGGCCCTGCCCTATGCGGTGGTGGATGGGCGGGTGAGCGTGCTGCTGATCACCTCGCGCCGCAGCGGACGCTGGATATTCCCCAAGGGGTCGATCGAGCCGGACCTGTCGGCCAGTGAAAGTGCGGCGCTGGAAGCGCTGGAAGAGGCGGGCGTCGTCGGTACGATCGAGGATGTGCCGATCGGCAGCTATCGCACAGGATCGGACAGCGACCGCTCGTCGCTCATCGATGTCGACATCTTTCCCCTGCTGGTGAAAACCCAGCTTGATGACTGGAAGGAGCGAGGCCAGCGGCTGCGCCACTGGGCCGTGGTCTCGGAGGCGCAGCGCCTGCTGGTCGATCCGGCGCTGGGCCGGCTCGCTGTTGACCTGGCGCGGCGGTTTGGCTGAGGTCAGCCCAGCAGCGCCGCCAGCCCGCGAAACGCGCTCGCCGCCAGCAGGGCGGAGGCCGGCACGGTGATGATCCATGCGGCGACGATGTTCAGTACCGGTTCGCGTCGTACCAGACGACGCCGGCCCTGCTGGCGGTCCTTGGCCAAGGCTTCTTCGGGCGTGGCATTGAGCGTGCTCGGATCGACATAGCGGGCGTAAAGCGGCACCGCATGGTTCATCAGGTCGCGCTGGGCCACGATTTCGCGGAGAAAGCCGACGCCAAACACGGCGCCGACCGCCACATGGGTAGAGGAAACCGGCAGGCCCAGCGCCGAAGCGGCCAGGACTGTCGTAGCTGCCGACAGTGCGACGCAGAAGGCGCGGATTTCGTTGAGCCTGGTAATCTGGTCGCCGACAGTTCGGATGAGGCGCGCGCCGAACAGGCCCAGGCCCAGTGCCAGCCCGGCGGCACCAATCCAGAGCATCCATAGGGGCAGGGCCAGATCGGTCGACTGGGTATGCCCGGTCTGGATCGCGTCGACGATGGCAGCCAGCGGGCCGATCGCATTGGCCACATCATTGGCCCCATGGGCGAAGGACAGCAGGGCTGCCGCCACGATCAGCGGCAGTCTGAACAATCTGGCGACGTGTTTCTTGCGGTTCTCCAGGTGCATCGACTGCTGCCGCACCAGCGGCATGGTCACGAACCAACCGAGCGCGGCACACCCGATGCCCAGGGCCAGGACACTGGCCAGGCCCGGCGACCAGACGTGGCTGAGCCCCTTGACCGCCAGATACATGGCAAAAATGCCAGTCATCAGCGCGACCATGACGGGGACCCAGACGCGGGCCGCGGCAATCTTGTCGATGCGGCCGGTGATCGTTGACTGGACAATGGACAGGAACATGGCGGCAATCATCCCGCTCAGCAGTGGGGCGGCCACCCAGCTCAGCGTAATGGCCGCGATTACCGGCCAGGCCACGGCGCCAAAGCCGGCCGAGGCAATGCCGGCGCCGACAACGCCCCCTATGACGGCATGGGTGGTCGAAACGGGCGCGCCGATAATGGTGGCCAGGTTGACCCAGAGCGCGGCGGCCAGCAGGGCTGCCATCATGACCAGCACGAAGCTGGTGCCATCGATCTGCGGGCCGATCAGCAGGTCGCTGGCCACGGTATTGACCACGTCGCCGCCCGCCAGCAGCGCCCCGGCGACTTCGCAAACCGCCGCGATCAGCAGGGCGCTGCCCATGGTCAGCGCCTTGGCGCCCACGGCGGGACCCATATTATTGGCGACGTCATTGGCGCCGACATTGAGCGCCATATAACCTGCCATCGCCGCGGCGAGGACAATGAGATAGCTGTTGGGGCCATCGGTGACGATGAAACCGGTCCAGACGGCGGCTGCCAGCAGAAAGGCCAGGGCGATGCCGATAGTGGCGGGCAGACGGGCAGGATGAAGCCGCGGGGGAGCGTGACCGCTCACCCGTTTGACGTCCCTGTCCAGCGTCGGTCTGCCCATTGTCATCTATCCGTCGCATGATGCATGCGCGGGCAATAGCATTGCCAGCGCAAATGGCCACCCCTTTGTGATCGGGGCTGTGCCCATGCCGGGGCAGGGCGGCCTCCGGACGCCGACAAGTCGCGGCCCGGCAAGTCCCCGCCGTGCGGCCTTGACTTCATTGCGCACTTGCTCTTATCAATGCGGCCAGAATTTTTTGTTGGAGAGGTCCCGTGCGGGCACTCATTCTCGTAGTAGGCAGGCGCATCGGCACCGTGGGATGACATCCCGCGCGATAGCTGGTGCGCCGAAAACAGGTCCCGAACGGGGCCTTTTTTATTGCCCGGTTTTCGCCGCTTACGAGACTGGGCTCCCAATTTGGATTGTAGGGAAGGACAGAACAATGACCGAAAGAATGACCGGCGCGGAAATGGTTATCCAGGCGCTGACCGATCAGGGGGTCGAGCATATCTTCGGTTATCCGGGCGGCGCTGCCCTGCCGATCTATGACGCCATGTTCCAGCAGGAAGCGCTGCAGCACATCCTGGTGCGGCACGAGCAGGGCGCCACGCATATGGCCGAGGGCTATGCCCGTTCCACGGGCAAGCCCGGCGTCGTGCTGGTGACCTCGGGACCCGGCGCCACCAATGCCGTGACGGGGCTGACCGATGCGCTGATGGATTCCATCCCCATGGTCTGCATCACCGCCCAGGTGCCGACCACGCTGATCGGCACCGACGCCTTCCAGGAATGCGACACGGTCGGCATTACCCGCAGCTGCACCAAGTATAATTACCTGGTCAAGCGCATCGAGGATCTGCCGCGCATCATGCACGAGGCCTTCCTGATCGCCACGACCGGCCGGCCCGGCCCGGTGGTCATCGACATCCCCAAGGATGTGCAGTTTGCCATGGGCGAGTATTACAAGCCCGACCTCGAGACGCTGCGCCACCAGAGCTACCGGCCGCAGGTGGATGGCGACGCGGACGCCATCGAGGCGGCGGTCGAGCTGATGCTCAAGGCGGAACGGCCGATCTTTTATACCGGCGGCGGCGTGATCAATGCCGGCCCCGAAGCCTCCAAGCATCTGCGCGAACTGGCCGAGCTGACCGGCTTTCCGGTGACCTCGACGCTGATGGGCCTGGGGGCTTTCCCGGCGTCCAATCCGCAATGGATGGGCATGCTGGGCATGCACGGCACCTACGAGGCGAACCTGGCCATGCATGACTGCGACGTCATGATCAATATCGGCGCGCGCTTCGACGACCGCATTACCGGCCGCATCGACGCCTTCTCGCCGGGCAGTCGCAAGATCCATGTCGATATCGACCCGTCTTCCATCAACAAGGTTGTCCGGGTCGACGTGCCGATCATCGGCGATTGCGAGCGGGTGCTGGCCGAGATGGTCCGCGTCTGGCGCAGCAAGACCAACCAGAGCCGCACCGAGGCGCTGGCGCCGTGGTGGAAGCAGATCGAGACCTGGCGGGCCGTGGATTCGCTCGGCTACAAGAATTCCGACACGGTGATCAAGCCGCAATATGCCATTGAGCGGCTCTATGCGGCCAGCCAGAAGCAAGGCAAGGAAGTCTACATCACCACCGAGGTGGGCCAGCACCAGATGTGGGCGGCACAGCATTTCCATTTCGACCAGCCCAATCGCTGGATGACCTCGGGTGGCCTGGGGACCATGGGCTATGGCCTGCCGGCGGCGGTCGGCGTGCAGGTGGCCCATCCCGATGCGCTGGTGATCGACATTGCCGGCGAGGCCAGCGTGCAGATGACCATGCAGGAGATGAGCACGGCGGTGCAGTACCGCCTGCCGATCAAGATCTTCATTCTCAACAATGAGCGCATGGGCATGGTGCGGCAGTGGCAGGACCTGCTGCATGGGTCGCGCTACGCGCATTCCTATTCGGAATCGCTGCCCGATTTCGTCAAGCTGGCCGAGGCCTATGGCGGCAAGGGCATTCGCTGCTCCAATCCCGCCGAGCTCGACGCGGCGATCGAAGAGATGTTCGACTATGACGGCCCGGTGCTGTTCGACGTGATCGTGGAAAAGGATGAGAACTGTCTGCCCATGATCCCCTCGGGCAAGCCGCATAACGAGATCATCCTGCCCGACACTGCCAATATCGGCTCCATCATCGACGAGAAGGGACGGCAGCTCGTTTGATCGTCGCCCCTTCTGCTCCGCTGGCCTGCTAGCGCGTTTTTTTTTGCGCTTCCGGTGCTCACGTACTTGAGTACGCTCCGCGCCGGTTCTCGAAAAACACGCCATCTGACTCAACGGAGCGAAGGCTCGATCAATCAAACGGCTCTGGAGGACCAAAAATGAACGCACATCTGCAGCCGACCGGATCGGCCTATTTTCTCACCAATGAGACCCAGGACCAGGAGCGCCATACGCTGTCGGTGCTGGTCGACAACGAGCCGGGCATCCTGGCCCGGGTCGTCGGCCTGTTCTCGGCGCGTGGCTACAATATCGAAAGCCTGACGGTCAGCGAGACCGAACATGGCCGCCGACTTAGTCGCATCACCGTCGTCGTCATCGCCACGCCCAAGGTGCTGGTGCAGATCAAGCTGCAGCTCGAACGCCTCGTGCCGGTGCACAAGGTGCATGACCTGACGGCCGAGGGCGCCTCGCTGGAACGCGAGCTGGCGCTGATCAAGGTGGCCGGTTCGGGCGATCATCGCGCCGAGACGCTGCGGCTGGCCGATGCCTTCCGGGCGCAGATCGTCGATGCCTCGGTGGAAAGCTTCGTCTTTGAAGTCACCGGCAAGCCGGCCAAGATCGACAGCTTCATCGCCCTGATGCAGCCGCTTGGGCTGGTCGAGGTCGTTCGCACCGGCCTCGCCGCCATTTCGCGCGGTCCGCAGGGCATGTAGGCCCGAAGCCAGCGATGCAGCGTCGGCGGCAAACCCCGCTGGCGCGGCATTGGCTTGGCTGATGGACCCCATCACAAAAGCCGGTTGGGCGCGGCCGTGCCGATGGTATAGGGTTGGGTCGAGTTCAGACCGAGTGCGCCCATGACCCTGTTGTCCGTCAATCTCAATGCCGTCGCGCAGCTGCGCAATCGCCGCGACCTGCCCTGGCCGAGCGTGGTGGGCATGGCCCGCGTCGTGCTCGATGCCGGTGCCAGCGGCATTACCGTGCATCCGCGGCCGGATGAGCGCCACATCAGGCGTACGGATGTGTTCGACCTGGCCGCCATGCTGCGCACGGACTATCCGGCGGCCGAGTTCAATATCGAGGGCTATCCCAATCCCGAATTCGTCGACCTAATTGTCCAGGTCAATCCGCAGCAGGTGACGCTGGTGCCCGACAGCCCCGAGCAGGCGACTTCGGACCATGGCTGGGATTTCCACGCCATGGGCACGCATCTGACTTCGATGGTGCAGGCGCTCAAGGCGCCCGGGCGACGGATCTCGCTGTTTTGCGATTCGGATGCGGGCGTTATCGGGACGACAGCGGCCAAGGCGACCGGGGCGGACCGGATCGAGCTGTTCACCGGCCCCTATGGCGCCTGCTATGCCGACCCGGACAAGGCTGAATACGAGCTGGCGGCGCTGGCCGAAACGGCGCGGGCCGCCCATGCCGTGGGCCTGGGGGTCAATGCCGGCCATGACCTGACGCTGGCCAATCTGGCGGCCTTCCAGGCGGCGGTACCGGGCGTCGAGGAAGTCTCGATCGGCCACGGGCTCATTGCCGATGCGCTGCTGATGGGCTTTCCGGCGGCGGTACGGGCCTATCGCGCCCTGCTCGGCAGCTAGCGCCGGGTCCACCGGCGGATCGCCCTCAGCGGGCAGGCTCGATTGTAGCGCAAGCATCGAACAGTGCGTCGCTGCAAAGGTGAAGCTGGCGCTTCCAGAGCGCGCCAAAGGCGTCATAACGACAAAAATGCCAGTGTTTCCGTATACTTACACCAGTGTGCCCTAGGCAGGCTGCTGTTCTCGGGGGACAGCAACGTGCCTCCTTGTGAGTCGTCGTGATAGGCACATATATCGCCTCAGTTACGATTTGTTACCAAGGAGGCTTCCATGTCTGCTCTCAAGATCGCCGTTATCATCTCCTCGACCCGCCCGACCCGCTTTGGCGACCTGCCAGCGCAGTGGATCCTGGCCAAGGCCAATGAACGTCCCGAAATCGAGGCCGAAATCCTCGACCTGCGCGACTTCGACCTGCCGTTCTTTGACGAAATGGCCTCCAATGCATGGATGCCTTCGGCCAATGCCAATGCCGTCAAGTGGCAGAACAAGATCAGCGAATTCGATGGCTATATCTTCGTGACCGCCGAGTACAACCGCTCGATTACCGGCGCCCTCAAGAACGCGCTCGACCAGGCCTATGTGAACTGGAACAAGAAGGCGTTTGGCGCCGTCGGTTACGGCACCGTTGGTGGCGCCCGCGCCGTCGAGCACCTGCGCACCATCGGCGTCGAGCTGCAGATGGCCTCGACCCGTTCGGCCGTGCATATCGGCGGCGCTGATTTCGCTGCCGTGCATCCCGGTTTTGGCGGCACCAAGACGATTGCCGAGCTCGAAGGCTCCATCGGCAATTCGGCCAAGGACATGCTGGACCAGCTGATCTGGTGGGGTGCTGCCCTCAAGACCGCCCGCCAGGAAGAGGCTGCAACCGCGGTTGCCGCCGAATAGACTTTACGAAGACCTCCAAAGTCTCGTTTACCAGCAAGGGTCGCTCCGCAAGGGGCGGCCCTTGTTGGTTTGAACCATTGTTGCGGCAAGGTGTTGTGTGAGACTGTGGTCGGGTGTATAGCCGCGCGGCCTTTGACCAAGAGAGCACAGGGTTCATGACGCAGACGAATGCAACCGGCGGCAGCGCCGGCATCGATGCGAGCGACCACAGCCACCCCCATTCCGCCAAAGATTTCCCCTTGCTGGTCATGGGGGCGATCGGCGTGGTCTATGGCGATATCGGTACCAGTCCGATCTATGCCTTCCGCCAGGCCATGTCGGTCCGGCCTGGCGCTGCGGCAAGCAGCATCGAGATCCTGGGCCTGCTGTCGCTGATCGTCTGGGCCCTGACCCTGACCGTGGCGGTCAAGTATGTGTTCTTCGTCACGCGTGCCGACAATAATGGCGAAGGCGGCACGCTGTCGCTGATGGCCCTGGCGCGCAAGACCTTCACCAATCCACCGGCCTGGATCACCATTCTGGGCGTGGTGGGGGCGGCCATGTTCTTTGGCGACGCGATCATTACCCCGGCCATTTCGGTGCTGTCGGCCGTCGAGGGCGTGCAGCTGGTACAGCCGGGCATGGCGCGCTGGGTCGTGCCGATCACCCTGGTGATCATTGTCGGGGTGTTCTTCGTGCAGCGCTTCGGCACGGCCAAGGTGTCCATCGTATTCGGGCCGATCACGGCCATCTGGTTCCTGGTGCTGGGCTTTTCCGGCCTCGTGCACATCATCGACTATCCGGCTGTGCTGTGGGCGATCAACCCCCTGCTGGGGCTGCAGTTTCTCGCCACCCATTTCGGCATTGCCTTTGTGGTGATCGGCGCCATCTTCCTGGCGGTGACCGGCGCCGAGGCGCTCTATGTCGATCTCGGTCATTTCGGGCGCAAGCCGATCGTCCTGGCCTGGTTCGGGCTGGTGTTTCCATGCCTGCTGCTGAATTATTTCGGGCAGGGCGCCTTCGTGCTCGAAGTGGGCGTGCACAATGTGGAAAGCCCGTTCTTCGAAATGCAGCCCGATTGGGCGCTGCTGCCCTTTGTCGGGCTGGCCACCATGGCCACCATCATTGCCAGCCAGGCGGTGATTTCGGGCACCTACAGCCTGACCCAGCAAGCCATCGCGCTCAACATGCTGCCCCGCATGCAGGTGCTGCACACGTCCGAGACGCAGAGCGGCCAGGTCTATATGCCGCAAATCAACACCATGCTGATGATCGGCGTGCTGATCCTGGTGGTGGGATTCGGCAGTTCCGAGGCTCTTTCCAATGCCTATGGCATTGCCGTTTCCGGGGTGATGGTGGTGACGCTTTCACTGCTGGTGGTGGTGATGTGGCGCAACTGGAAATGGCATCCGTTGGCGGTGATTGCCTTCGGCGTGGTATTTGCCATGATCGACGGTGCTTTCTTCGCCGCCAATGCGGCCAAGCTGTTCCAGGGCGGCTGGGTGCCGGCCGTGGTTGCCCTCGGCGTCGCTATCATCATGTGGAGCTGGATGTCGGGGCGGCGTCGCCTCGCCGAAAAAACCAGACGAGACGAAGTGCCGCTGGAATTCCTCGTGGAGAACCTGGCCAAGAAGCGGCCGACCCTGGTGCCCGGCACCGCGGTGTTCCTGACCAGCGATATCGAAGGCGCACCGACGGCGCTGCTGCACAGTCTCAAGCACTACAAGGTGCTGCATGAGCAGAATGTCATCCTGACGGTGCGCACCTCGGCTTCACCGCGCGTGGCCGACGATGAGAAGGTGACCATCGACGCCTATAACGAGCTGTTCAGCCGTGTCGTCGTCACCTTCGGCTATATGGAAACGCCCAATATTCCCAAGGCGCTGGCGCTCGGCCGCAAGCTGGGCTGGAAGTTCGATATCATGAGCACCTCGTTCTTCCTGTCGCGGCGGTCTTTGAAGCCGGGCAGCAAACCCGGTAGCCCGCTGCGCTTCTGGCAGGACCGGCTGTTTGCCCGCCTGGCGCGCAATGCCAGCGATGCGACGGAATATTTCCACATTCCCACCGGTCGCGTGGTCGAGATCGGCACCCAGGTGGTGCTGTAGGCCGAGCTGCCTACTTTTCCATGTCCGGGCAGACATAGGGCACGGACGCCGTCACATAGCGCTGCTCGAGCACGTCGCTGCCCAGCTTGAGGCTGAGCACCAGTTCGGTCTCGGTGAGGGTAGCGATATCGGCATTGATGGTCATGCCGTCCTCGTCCCAGCTGATGGCGCTGTCGGAGACCTGCTGCCACTTGGAGAGCCGATAGGTTTCCCAGCAGCTATCGCTGACCAGGGTGCCATCGGCGAGAAAGATCTGCATCGGGCCGGGCAGGGCCGCATCGGCGTCCGAGCGGACCCAGACCTTGTTGAGCAGGGGATTGCCGCGCGCAGCATCCTCGTCAGTCGCGTCCTCGTCGGCTTCCTGGGTTTCCTGCGCCATGGCGGGCAGGGCGGCACAGGTGCCAACGCCCCAGACGCTGAGCAGGGCGATAATTGCGGCCTTGGTATCCATCAGACAAGTCCCTCTCGTGCCGCAGTCACGTGGTGACGGCATCGGCGTCCGGCAAGGGTGGGCGCGCAAGAAGGCAAGATTGCGTTGGGCAGGTGACGGACTGGCGGCTTTTCAGGGATATCAGGCAGATGCCCACCGGCGTGCCGGTGGGGTTGGTTGGCAGTGTCGATCAGGCCTTGGCGAAACCGCGCAGGCCGAGCGAGCGGTCGCGGCTGGCGACGCGGTCGGTCTGTACCGGCCAGAGGTCGTAATCCTTGGCGCCCAGCTCGTGATAGGCATGCACGGCCCAGTTGGGATCGTCGAGCGCACCGCGGGCCAGGGCGATGAAGTCAGCCTCGCCGGCGGTCAGGATAGCCTCGGCGCCCGCGACATCGCCGAGCAGGCCGACCGCCATGGTGGGGATGTCGGCGCCGTCGCGCACGGCCTTGGCCAGGGGCACCTGGTAGTTCGACACGGCGTTGATCGTGGCGCCGTCAAAGCCGCCACTGGAGCAGTCGATGGCGTCCACGCCCAGGGCCTTGAGTTCGCGCGACAGCGCGACGCTGTCCCCAACCTGCCAGCCTTCGGGGTGCCAGTCGCTGACCGAGAGGCGCACCAGCAGGGGCTTTTCGGCCGGCCAGACGGCGCGCACGGCGGCTGTAATCTCGAGCACCAGCCGCATGCGGTTCTCGCGGCTGCCGCCATACTGGTCGGTGCGCTTGTTGGCCAAAGGTGAGAGGAACTGGTTGAGCAGATAGCCATGCGCGGCATGGATTTCCACGGTATCGAAGCCGGCCTTGTCGGCGCGTCTGGCGGCGGCGACAAAATCTGCCGTCAGCTGGGCAATGCCGGCGGCGTCGAGGGCCGTGGGGGTCTGGAAATTGGCATCGCTGGGCGAGTGGGCCAAGGCGCTGGGGGCGACCGGGGTCCAGTGCTGATAGCCGACGGCAGCCTTTTCGGCCTCACTCATTCTGGCGGTGTCATTCCAGCTCACCGGGGTCGAGGCTTTGCGGCCGGCATGGGCCAGCTGGATGCCGGCAGCGGCACCCTGGGCGTGCAGGAAATCGACGATGCGGGTGAGCGGGGCGATCTGCTCGTCCTTCCACAGGCCCAGATCGGCATAGGAAATGCGGCCCTCGGCCGTGACGCCGGTGGCTTCCAGAATCACCAGGCCAAAGCCGCCAATGGCAAAGCGCCCGAGGTGGACCAGATGCCAGTCATTGGCAAAGCCGTCCTGCGCCGAGTACTGGCACATCGGGGCAACCACGGTGCGGTTGCGCAGGGTAAGGCCGCGCAGGGTGGCGGGCGAGAAGAGTGCGGACATGGCATGCTCTGTGGGTTGGGCCGGATAACAGGTGACCCAAGATGCGCATTCGGGCCTTTATCGGCAAGTACCGATGATAGGATGGTTCGTCAATGGCGGCCGAACGGCCGGAGCTGATTTGCGCGGAGTGCCCCAGCCTACGCTAGCAACGGCGGGCCCGCCAAACGCTTAAGGTGAGTTGACAAGTCATGTTTGACGGCGGTAGGTCACGCCTGCTGCGGCCCGTCGCAGTATCGATTGGGGTATATCATGTTCAAACCGCTTTTCGCCGCCTTGTTCGGTGCGATGCTGCTCGCCGCCGTGCCGGCGCAGGCCATCGACATCACCCATGACCTTGGCACCACGGCCGTGCCGGATGCGCCGCAGCGCATCGTCGTGCTCGAATATAGCTTCGTCGACAGCCTGGCCGCCATCGGCGTGGCGCCGGTCGGCATTGCCGATGACGACAAGCGCGACTCCATCATCCCGGCCTATACCGCCATCATCGGCGATGACTGGACCTCGGTGGGCACGCGCAAGTCGCCCAGCCTCGAGGTCATCGCCTCGCTGCAGCCCGACCTGATCATCGCCGATACGAGCCGGCACGAAGCGATCTATGACGCCCTCAGCGAGATCGCCCCGACCATTTCCTTCGACAGCCTCACGGGCACCTATGAGACCGCCATGGCGGCCGCCCAGACCATTGCCGACGCGATCGGCAAGGGCCCCGAAATGGCCGAGCGCCTCAAGGCGCACGCCGCCACCATGGACGCCTTCAAGGCCGAGATCGATGTGTCGGGCTGGTCGGCGCAGTTCCTGATCGACAATGGCGAGGGCCTCTTCCTGCACTCGCCGGTGAGCTATAATGGTTCGCTGCTGGCCTGGTTCGGCTTCAAGAACAACATGCCGACGCCCGATGGCCACACCTATGAGGAGGCCATCGTCGCCACCTCGCTGGAGCAGCTGTCGGAAATCAATCCGCAGATCATCATCCGTGGCAAATATGTCGAGCCGGGCCTTTCCGACAGCTGGGTGGGCCAGCCGGTCTATGACAGCATCGAGGCGGTCAAGTCGGGCCATGTGTTCGACGTCACCGCCCATGAATGGTCGCGGCTGCGCGGTGTGCTGGCCTCGGAAAAGAGTGCCGCCGACCTGGTCACCATCGTCAAGCAGCTGAAGCAGTAGCTTGCCGCTCGCCCTGCGCTTCACGCTCCTGGCGACAGCGGTGCTGCTCTGCGCATTGCTGTCGCTGGCCATCGGGCCGCGCAGCGATGTGGGCCTGGTCAATATCGTGCAGCTCCTGCTGGCCGACGATGGCAGCCTGGCCCGCTCGACGGTGGTCGACCTGCGCCTGCCGCGGACGCTGATTGCCGGGCTGATCGGCATCAATCTCGGCCTGGCCGGGCTGGCGCTGCAGGCGGTGACACGCAATCCGCTGGCCTCGGAATCGGTGCTCGGCATCAACCAGGGTGCGGCGCTCGGCGTCGCCGTCGGGCTGGTGCTGCCGGGGCTGGTGGTGGTCAATCTCGACGTCATGGCGATCCTGGGCGCCATCCTTGCCGGCATGGTCACCTTTGGCATTGCCGGCGGCCTGGGCGGGCGCCTCGATTCGATGCGGCTGGTGCTGGCCGGCGTCACCGTCGGCGCCTTCAGCTTTGCCCTGGTCCGCTTCACCTTCACGCTGGAAGACAATCTGGCGCGCGCCATGATGACCTGGACCGCGGCCGATATCTCGGCCGCACGGCTCGACCAGGCGCTGCCGCTGCTGGGCTGGGCCGCGGCGGGGATCACCGCCTGCATGGCGATGGCGCACAGCTTCAACATCCTGGCGCTGGGCGACGGCGCCTCGCAGGGCCTGGGTGTCGATCCGCGCCGCCGCCGCTTTGCCGGGGCCATGCTGGCGGCGATCCTGACCGGGGCCAGCGTGGCGGCTGCCGGGCCGGTCATGTTTGTCGGCCTCGTCATGCCGCATCTGTGCCGACTGTGGTTTGGGCCGGACCATCGCGTGCTGGTGCCAGCGGTGGCGCTGGGCGGGGCAGGGCTGGTGCTGGCCGCCGACGTGGTCTCCAAGCTGGTGCGGTTTCCCTATGAAACGCCGCTGGGCATCATCTGCGCGCTGATCGGGGCACCCTATTTCCTCTATGCCACGCTGCGCATGCGGAGCATGGCATGAGTACCCTGGCAGTTCATCCCCATCGCTTGCGGCAACGCGGCCTGCTGGTGATCCTGCTGCTGGCCGGGCTGGTGATCACGGCGGGGTTGTGGGGGCTCAGCGTCGGCGCGGTGGCCATTCGCGTCGATGTCATCATCAACACGCTGTTCAACCTCGATGGCGAGCAGCAGGCCTATATCATCATGCGTTCGCGCCTGCCGCGGCTGGTGCTGGCCCTGTTGGCCGGCGGGGCGCTGGCGCTGTCGGGCGCGATCATCCAGGCGGTGATCCGCAATCCGCTGGCCAGTCCCAATATCATCGGCATCAATGCCGGGGCGGCCCTGTTCGCCCTGGGCCTTGTGCTGTTCTTTCCCGCCGTGCCGCAGGCCTTCATGCCGCTGGCAGCCTGTATCGGCGGGCTGACCGCCGCGGCCGTGGTCATCCTGGTCGGGCATTATCGCCGGCTCTCGGCCATTCATCTGGCGCTGGTCGGGGTGGCCGTCGGCTTCGTTTTCGAGGCGGGCGTCGACTATCTGCTGATCACCTCGAGCGACAGCGAAAGCTCGGCCTCGCTGATCTGGCTGACCGGCTCGCTCTGGGGGCGGACCTGGGGTCACGTCGCCATCAGCTGGATCCCCCTTGTAGGCCTGAGCGCGCTGGCCCTGCTGCTGTCCTACCGGCTTGACCTCATCGCCCTGGGGGAGGGGACCGCGACCGGACTGGGCCTCAACGTACCGCGCCAGCGCGTCGTGCTGCTGGTGGTGGCGACGCTGTTGGCCAGCGTCAGCGTGGCCGTGGTCGGGGTCATGGGCTTTATCGGGCTGATGGCGCCGCATATTGCCCGGCGCCTGGTCGGCGGATCGCACCGGCTGATGCTGCCGGTGGCGGCGCTGGTGGGCATGCTGCTGGTGGTGCTGGCCGATGGCATCGGCCGCGCCATCGCGCCGCCCATCGAGGTGTCCGCCGGCATTCTGGCGGCGCTGATCGGGGCGCCGTTCTTTGTCTATATCATGCTGACCAGTGAGACGGAGTCCGGGCCATGAGCATTGTTCTTGCCGGGGTCACCGCCGGCTATGGCCGCGATCGCGCCATCATCGACACCATCGACCTGACCATCCGGACCGGCGAGGTCACCGTGCTGATCGGGCCCAATGGCTGTGGCAAGTCCACCCTGCTCAAGACCATTGGCCGCCTGCTCAAGCCACGCAGCGGCTCGATCCATGTCGATGCGCTCGACGTGCTGGGCAGCAATGCCAAGCGTGTGGCGCGTACCATCGCCTATCTGCCGCAGAGCCCGATCGTGCCGACATCGATTACGGTGGAGCAGCTGGTCGGCTATGGCCGCGCGCCGCACCAGTCACTGCTTGGCCTGCGTTCGGCGCGCGATATCGAGCTGGTCGATATGGCCATTGCCACCACCGGGCTGGATGAGTTCCGCCACCAGGCGGTGGCCGAACTCTCGGGTGGGCAGCGCCAGCGCGCCTTCATCGCCATGGCCCTGGCGCAGGACACGCCCTATGTGATGCTCGACGAGCCCACGACCTTTCTTGACATCCGCCACCAGAACGAGACCATGGAACTGGTGCGCCAGCTGCACGATGCCGGGCGCACCAGCATTGTGGTGCTGCACGATATCGCCCAGGCGGCGCGCTATGGCGATCGCCTCGTGGTCATGCAGGACGGGCGGATCGTTGCCGAGGGCAGACCGGAGGCGGTGGTGACGCCGGAGTTGCTGCATAGCGTCTATGGCCTGCGCTGCATGGTCTATGCCGATCCGGTGTCGGGCACGCCGGTGGTGACGCCGCTGCAATAGGGCGGCAATATTTCACTTGCGTGGAACCGTACCGTACGGTACGCCTCGACGAAATAGGCCGAAACCGTTCGGCTGTCGCATGAGGATGAACCCGGTGCCCGTGACCATCAAGGTCAGCGAAGAGGTCTTTACCCCCCGCCAGCAGGCTGTGCTGACGGCGGCGCTGGATCTGCTCGTGGAAAATGGCGATGGGCTGACCATGACGGCGGTGGCCCGCCGCGCCTCGTGTTCCAAGGAAACGCTCTACAAGTGGTTCGGCGATCGCGACGGCCTGCTGACCGCCACCGTGCAGTGGCAGGCGGCCAAGGTGCGCATGCCGCAGGTCGATCGCACCGGGCTCAATGCCAAGGTGCTGCGCCAGAGCATCGAGCAGTTCGCCCGCGACCTGCTGACGGTGATCACCGGGGAAGTGTCCATCACGCTCAACCGCACGGCCGTGACCCATGCGGCGCAGGAAAAGGACCGGCTGGGCAATATCGTGCTGGAGAATGGTCCGCTGGCCATTCGCCGCCGGCTCAAGCCCATTCTCGAGGCCGGGCGCGATGCGCGCCTGCTGCGCTTTACCAGCAGCGAGGATGCCTATCGCACGTTTTTCGGTCTCGTCGTGCGCGACGTGCAGATCCGCCTGCTGCTGGGGGACACCTCCCTGACGCAGGAAAATGTCGAAGCCAATATCGAAGCGGATGTCAAAGCCGCGACCGACCAGTTCTTCGCCCTCTATGGGGCGAAAGCCAGCAATACCTGATCATCGCAATTCAAGGGAGCACCCCCATGCGCGTTTACTACGACCGTGATGCCGATCTCAACATCATCAAATCCCGCAAGGTCGCCATTGTCGGCTATGGCAGCCAGGGCCATGCCCATGTGCTGAACCTGCGTGACTCGGGCATTACCGATGTGGTCGTGGCCCTACGTCCAGGTTCCCCGTCGGCCAAGAAGGCCGAGGGCGAAGGCCTCAAGGTGATGAGCGTTGCCGAGGCTTCCAAGTGGGCCGACGTGATCATGATGCTGGTGCCCGACGAGCTGCAGGCCGACATCTACAAGGAACATATCGAGCCCAATATCCGCGATGGCGCCGCCCTGGCCTTCGCGCATGGCCTCAATGTCCACTTCAACCTGATCGAGCCCAAGGCCAGCGTCGACGTCATCATGATCGCGCCCAAGGGCCCGGGCCACACCGTGCGCGGCGAATACCAGAAGGGTGGCGGTGTGCCATGCCTGATCGCCGTGCATCAGGATCCGTCGGGCAATGCCCATGACATCGCGCTGGCCTATGCTTCGGGCGTTGGCGGCGGCCGTTCGGGCATCATCGAGACCAATTTCCGCGAAGAGTGCGAAACCGACCTGTTCGGCGAGCAGGCCGTGCTGTGCGGCGGCGTGGTCGAACTGATCCGCGCCGGCTTCGAGACGCTGGTGGAAGCCGGCTATGCGCCCGAAATGGCCTATTTCGAGTGCCTGCACGAGGTCAAGCTGATCGTCGACCTGATCTACCAGGGCGGCATTGCCAACATGAACTACTCGATCTCCAACACGGCCGAGTGGGGCGAATATGTCTCGGGTCCGCGCATCATCACCTCGGAAACCAAGGCCGAGATGAAGCGCGTGCTGACCGACATCCAGACCGGCAAGTTCACTTCCGAATGGATGCAGGAAATCAAGTCGGGCGGCGCCCGGTTCAAGGCGACCCGTCGCCTGGCCGACGAGCACCAGATCGAGGAAGTCGGCGCCAAGCTGCGCGACATGATGCCCTGGATCAAGGCCGGCGCGCTGGTCGACAAGGCCAAGAACTAGAACTGCGATCCCTGCGGCTTGCCGAAGGCGGGGGCTATGCCCCCGCTTTTTGTTTGGCCGGCGCGCTGCGGGCGCCGATTCCCTTCTGAGGCGGTCCAAACTGCGCTAGCCTCGGCAGCGGATCGATTGACCTGGAATCACGAGGGACGAATGAGCTTGCCGGATTTTCCCGTCGAGGCTGCCAGTGCGGGGCGGCGCGTTATCGCCAGCTGGCCAGCCCGCTCTCGGTCTATAATTGCCATTGCAAGGCCTGCCAGCACTTTTCCGGCGCCGCCTGGTCGATGTCGATGATCGTGCGAGACGCCGATTTCGAGCTGCTGAGCGGCACGATTGCGCAATATCGCCGCCTGGCCGACAGCGGCAATGCGATTGTCATGAACTTCTGTGCGCATTGTCACGGCTGGCTGTGGAATGATCCGCCGGCGCCGGGCATCAAGGTGGTGCGGGCGGGGACGCTCGACGACATGGACCGGGCCGCGCCGGTGGGCAATATCTGGACTGACAGCAAACCCGCCTGGGTGCATATCGACCCGGCGCAGATCAATTTCGCCAAGGGCGCGACCGACCGCACACCGCTGTTCGACGCCTGGACGCGCTTTACCCAGCAGGACAAGTGACCATGGCTGCAGCCGAAGATATCGCCCGCGTCAAGCAGCAGGAACGGGACCTGGTGCTGCCAAAGTTCGACGACGATGTCGCCTTTGCCCTGGGCAGCGCTATCCGGGCGCGGGCGCTGGCCGAGGGCCTGTCGCTGGTCGTCGACATCCGCAGCTGGGACCGCCAGCTATTCTTCGCCGCCACGGCGGGCACCAGTGCCGACAATGCCGAATGGGTGCGCCGCAAGATCAACACCGTCCGCCGCTTTGCCCGCGCCAGCTATCGCATGGTGCTGGAACGCGGCGAGGCGCCGTTTTCTCCGCAGTCGGGCGTCGATCCGGCCGACTATGTGATCGCCGGCGGCGGTTTCCCGCTGCGCGTCGCCCAGGCCGGGATCGTCGGGTGCCTGACCATTTCGGGCCTGCCCGGGCGGGATGACCATGGCGTGGCCGTGGATGCGCTCTGCGATCATCTCGGGCTCGATCGCGCGATCTATGCCTTGCCGGCACAATAGGGGCCTCAGATGAAACTGCATTATCAGCTGCTCGACGTGTTTACCCGCACGCCGCTGCACGGCAATCCGCTAGCGGTGGTGAGCAAGGCCGATGGCCTGCTCGATGGCGAAATGCAGGCCATTGCGCGCGAGTTCAACCTCAGCGAGACCGTGTTCCTGCTCAGGCCGAATGGCGAGCGCAACACGGCGGCGCTGCGCATCTTTACCCCCTTTCAGGAGCTGCCCTTTGCCGGCCATCCCACCATTGGCGCTGCCGTGGTGCTGGGGCTGACCAAGAAGGTCACGGCGGTGCGGATGGAGGAGCAGATCGGGCTGGTGACGGCGCTGTTCGAGAAACTGGACCGTCGGACCGGCGAGGCCCGCTTTACCCTGCCAAAGCTGCCGGCGCGCCTGGCACCGCTGACCGATATGGCGGGCATGGCCAAGGCGCTGGGAATCGACGCCGCGGACATTGGCTGCGGCGATTACCAGCCGGCCGTATTCAGCGCCGGGGTGCCGTTCCATCTGGTGCCGGTGCGCGATGCCGGCGTGCTCAAGCGCATCGCCGTCAATGGCATGGTGTGGAAGGACGTGTTCAACCACGAGCGCCACTCGGCCTATGTGTTTACCCAGACGCCGGCGGAGCGCGATACCGACCTGGCCGCCCGCATGTTCGGCATGGGCCTGGGCGAGGATCCGGGCACCGGATCGGCCGCGGCGGCACTGATCGGGCTGCTGGCCGAACACGCCCCGGCCAGCGGGCAGGCCGACCTGGTGCTGCGCCAGGGCCATGAAATGGGCCGGCCCTGCCGCATCCTCGTGCAGTTCCGCAAGGATGACGGCCAGCTGGTCCATGGCGCCATTGGCGGCCACGCCGTGGTGGTGGGCGAGGGCGAGCTCGACCTGGGCGAGTGAGCGTCCGGGCGGCCGTCATCAGACCGTCGACAGGCCGTGTTAGCTCCCCGTTTCTGCGGGGGCGAAGGCATGCGCTACAAGGATTTTCTGGCCGATACGACGCGGCCCTGTTCCGTCGTCGCCCATCGCGGTGACTGGCGGGACGCACCGGAGAACAGCCTGCTGGCCATCGAGCGGGCCATTGCGATGGGCTGCACTGTTGTCGAGATCGACGTCCGCCGCACGGCCGATGGCGATTTTGTACTGCTGCATGACGATGACCTGATGCGGACCGCCGGTGTCACTGCCGTGCCGGAGGAAATCAACAGCGCCGACCTGACCCGCCTGCCGCTGCGCAACCGTGACGGCGGCATCGACAATGGCTTTACCGGGCAGCTGCTGCCCCGGCTGGTGGACGTCTTCGCACTGACCCGGGACCGCATCTTCATCCATCTCGATATCAAGCACCGCGCCGTGATCGGCGAGGTCATCGCGCTGGCGCAGGCCATGGGGGTGGACCAGCAGGTCGATGTCTGGGCCGATGTGGCGACCGAGGCGGATGTGGACTGGGTCGAACAGACAGTGCTCTCGCCCGGCATTGCCTTTGTCGCGCGCACGCGGCTCGAGCAGGCCAGCGGCTCCACCCAGCTCGAACTGATGTTCGGTCTGCGGCCGGACGTGTGCGAGCTGTCATTCAGCAGGCTAGGCCAGGTCACAGCGCTGCAGCAGCGCTTTGCGGCGGGGCGCGTTCCGCTCTGGGTGAACACGCTGGACAGCGTGGCCTCGCCGGGTTTTACCGACTCGGCGGCGCTGCAGGATCCGGCGGCGGTATGGGGCGCGCTGCTGGCCGCCGGATTTTCCTCGATCCAGACCGATGAAATGGTGGCACTGCGGCGCTTCCTGCAGACGCTTCGGTAGGCATTTGCTCATAATAGTGCGGCTGCGGGCTTGCATGGCCGAGCGGTTTCGCGCATTCTGGAAGTACATCAGGAATTGATCCATGCCGCGCTCCCGCGCCCAAGCCATTGCCATCAGCCAGCGCGACGCCCAGCGGGCCCGCCTGATGATCGCTGCCAGCTTGCTGCTGCCGCTCGCCGCCCTGCTCCTCCTTCTTATCAGCCCCTGATCACCGGCAGCTCGGATTTTCGAGCGGGTCGTCAGGGGATTATGCCACACGCCGTACAGCACATGTCCGGCCTCTGAGAGCTTGGCTCCGGGCCGCCTGATAGGAATGACACCATGACGACCGCCACCGACACCAATAAAGACCGCGTCTTCATCTTCGACACCACCTTGCGCGACGGCGAGCAATCGCCCGGCGCGACCATGACGCTGGAAGAAAAGCTGCAGGTTGCCGAAGCGCTCGACGACATGGGCGTGGACATTATCGAAGCCGGCTTCCCGATCGCCTCCAATGGCGATTTCGAGGCCGTGGTCGCCGTGGCCAAGCAGGTCAAGCGCGCCACCGTGGCGGGGCTGGCCCGTGCCATTACCGCCGATATCGACCGCGCCGGCGAAGCGGTGCGCCACGCGCAAAAGGGCCGCATCCATACCTTCGTCTCGACCTCGCCGATCCATCTGGCGCACCAGATGAAAAAGACCGAGGACGAGGTGATCGAGATCATTTCGCGCACCGTGGCGCATGCCCGCAACCTGATCGACGATGTCGAATGGTCGGCCATGGACGCCACCCGCACGCCGATGGAATTCCTCAAGCGCTGCGTCGATGCGGCGATCCGGGCCGGCGCGACGACGATCAACCTGCCTGATACGGTGGGCTATGCGGTGCCAGACGAGCATTTTGCCATGTTCAAGACCATCATCGAGAGCGTGCCAAACTCTGACAAGGCGATCTTTTCGGTGCACTGCCACAATGATCTGGGCCTGGCCGTGGCCAATTCGCTGGCCGGTGTCGCCGGTGGCGCGCGGCAGATCGAATGCACGGTCAATGGCCTGGGCGAACGCGCCGGCAATGCCGCGCTCGAAGAGGTAGTGATGGCGCTGCGTACCCGCGGCGATGTGCTGCCTTATCACAGCGAGATCGAGACCACTCATCTGGCGCGTGCCAGCAAGATCGTCTCGGCGGCGGCCAATTTCCCGGTGCAGTACAACAAGGCCATTGTCGGCAAGAATGCCTTTGCCCATGAGAGCGGCATCCATCAGGACGGCATGCTCAAGAATGCCGAGACCTATGAAATCATGACGCCGGCCAGCGTCGGCATCAAGGCGACCACGCTGGTTATGGGCAAGCATTCCGGCCGCGCCGCCTTCAAGGACAAGCTGCGCGAGCTGGGCTACGACCTGGGCGACAATGCCTTCCAGGAGGCCTTTGTACGCTTCAAGGACCTGGCCGACCGCAAGAAGCATGTCTATGACGCCGATATCGTGGCGCTGGTGGATGACGAGGTCGGCTCGGTCGGTGACCGTATCCGGCTGGTCGACATGGAAGTGATCTCCAAGACCGGCGGCGTGCACAAATGCGACATGACGCTGAGCATTGACGGCGAAGAAACCAGCGTCAGCTTTGAGGGCACCGGATCGGTCGATGCGATCTTCAACGCCATCAAGTCGGCTGTCGGCCAGGAGCCGCATCTGGTGCTCTATGCCGTCGACGGCGTCACCGGCGGCACCGATGCGCAGGCATCGGCGCATGTGCGGCTGGAAATGAATGGCCGCATCGTCTCGGGCAATGCGGCCGAGCCGGATACGCTGGTCGCCTCGGCCCGGGCCTATCTCAATGCCTATAATCGCCTGCTGATCGAGCGCGGCGCCGCGGCGCAGGGCGCGCTGGCGGGATAATCTGGAAGGCCTCTGCCCCGACCCGTCGCGGGCCGGGGCGGGGAGGGAGCAGATGACCTATTCGCTGGACAATGTGACCGAGCCGCAGGACTGGCGCGACTATCACGCCATCCGCCGGCAGGAACTGTTCGAGGCCCGCGGGCGGCACGGCCTATACCAGGATAACTATCCGGACGAATACACGCCGGGAAAGCACCATTATCTGCTCAAGCTGGACGGCAGGGCGGTGGGCACGACACGCCTTGATATCCGCGGCGACGGCACCTGCGTGTTCCGGATGGTTGCCGTCACCGCGGCAGCACAAGGGGCGGGGCATGGCCGGGTGCTCGGAGAGATGGTGGCGGAGCGGGCGCGCGCCTTTGGTGCCCATACCGCGCTGGTTAACGCGGCGCCCACCGCCGTCGGCTATTATGAAAAGATGGGCTGGCAGCGCCACGTCTGGGACGAGGGGGAACTGGTAGGCATTGGCAGCGACAGCGTCCAGATGCGCAAGTTCCTCTGACCGGCCGGCGGCATGACTGATCTGCGGGCAGTCCGCTTGCGCGGTCTGGCCAATTGCGGCACCAGTGAAGCCGATTGACGCTGGAGTCGGGCATGATGTTGAGGGCGGAACTGCGCGGCATGGCGACCGCGGGCGTGCTCGCCCTTGGCCTGGCGCTGCTGCTGGTCAGCGTGCCGGGTGGCCTGCCCGGGGTTGAATTGCTGCAAAGCCTGCGCTTTCATCTGGTCGCGCTGGGGCTGCCGCTGATCGCGCTGCTGCTGCTCACCGGTGCGCGCTGGCGCGGGCTGTTGGCCATTGCCGTGGTGCTGGCAAGCGTGGGGCAGGGTATTGTGCCCCTCATCGAGGGCTATCGCAGCCGGGCCGGTACCGACGGCGAGATACTGGCCAGCATCAAGGTGCTCAGCTTCAACGTGCTCAACAGCAATGCGCAGGCGCGCGATGCCGCAGACTTCATCATTGCCCAGCAACCCGATATCGCCGTGATCATGGAAACGCCGGGCGTGCGCGCCTATCTCGACGAGATTGCCAAGGTGCTGCCCCATCGTCTGGGCTGCGACAACCCGCCCAGCTGTGACATTGCCGTCTTCTCGCGCACGCCGCTGCTCGAGGCGCAGATGTATCATATGCAGCCGTTCCTGCGGGAGCGACTGGCGGTGGTCAAGACAGTGATCGATGGCGTGCCGGTGACGGTGGCGGGGATCCATCTGACCAAGCCCTATTTCGACGAGATCGCCATGGCCGAGCTGGAGAGTGCGGAGCGGGTGCTGCAGGCCATCGAGGGTCCGCTGATCGTGGCGGGGGATTTCAATGCTGCCGCCTGGTCCAATTGGGTCGCCCGCTTCAGCGCGAGCCTGAACCTGGTGCCGCCGCCGGTCTATCCGGCGACCTGGCCGGTGGAGGCGGGCGACCTTGGCGTGCCGATCGACAATATGTTCACCCGGGGCGGCCTGCTGATCGACACGATCGAAGCGCCGGCCAGCAGCCATGGCTCCAACCATCGCGCCCTGCTGGCCCAGGTGGGCCTGCACGCGCCCTAGAGCATTTCACCGTTTCTCTGAAACGGCTCAACCGCTCCAACTCTCTGGTCTGTCGCGTTTTCGAACCGCAAAAGTGGAGCCACTTTTGCTGGAAACGCTCTCGGCAATGGCCGCCAGGGCCCGGGGTAGGGCGTCGGCCAGCAGGTCAAGCGCAGCGGGCGAACCGGCGCTGATGCGGATGCAGTGGTCGAGGCCGGGGGCCATGGGCTTGCGGATGAAGATGCGCTCGTCGGACAAGGCTGCGAGCAGGGCTGCGGCATAGGCGGCGTCGCGGCCGGTATCGATCGTGACGAAATTGGTCGCCGAGGGCAGGGGCGCCAGGCCATTGGCGCTGGCGATGGCGGCAATGCGGGCTCGGGCGGCGGCGGTGCGTTCGAGGACGTCCGCCAGATGCGCGGGCGCGGCAAGGGCGGCGATGCGCCTGCCTGGGCCACTGCGTTGACGCCGAAATGGTTGCGTACCCGCTCGAAGGCGCGAATCGTCTGCTTCTCGCCCACAGCATAGCCGCAACGCAGGCCCGCCATGCCATGGGCCTTGGAAAAGGTGCGCAGGCGCAGCAGGTTGGGCCGCGCGGTGTCGAGCGGCGGCAGCGTGCCCGGCAGGGCAAATTCGCCATAGGCCTCGTCGAGCAGGATCAGCGTCTGTTCCGGCACTGCAGCGATGAATTCGGCGACGGCCGCGGCGCCGTGCCAGCTGCCCATGGGATTGTCGGGATTGGCCAGGTAGACCACCGCGGCGGCTTCGCGTCGCGCCATGGCGGCCAGGCCCGCCAGATCCTCGGTATGATCGCGATAGGGCACGCTGACGATGCGCGCGCCAAAGCCGGCGGCGTGATAGTTCAGCGTCGGGTAGCCGCCGAGCGAGGTGACCACCGTGCTGCCCGGCGCCGCATAGAGGCGGACGGCCAGGCCGAGCAGGCCATCAATGCCCTCGCCGATGACAATGGTGTCGCTGGCAATGCCGAGTTGGCGCGCCAGGGCGCGCCGCAGGTCGTGACTCTCCGGGTCGCCATATTTCCAGCCCTCGGCCGCGGCGCCGGCCATGGCAACCAGGGCTGATGGCGCCGCGCCGAAGGGGCTTTCGTTGGCGCCCAGGCGCGCCAGGAAAGGGCGGCCGAAACGCCGCTCAAGAGTCTCGGGGCCCGTGAAGGGGACGGATTCGGGCAGGGCGGCGGCAATCGGGGCGAGGCTGGGGCGGGGCAAGGGATCGCCTTTCAAGGGTTCGGCGCGCCCAGACTAAGGGCCATTGATGCGCCTGCCCAGAGCCGGGAAAAAATGTGGCAGAATAGTGAAATTGCTGCCAGCGAGGATCATATCAACTAGATCTGGCCGCGTAAGTCAGTGTCGGCCTATATTGTTCTTGGGTGGAAGTAATTGGCCGCGCGGGTGTTTATTTGGTCGCCTCAGATAGTTATGCACAGGCATTGTTTTTTACATAGTCGGGAGAGCGCTGTGCGGCCGGGCTTTCGTCGAAGTCTTGGATTGTATGGCATTTGATTAAAATTGTGGGGTCAGCGGCAGGTTTCGTGAAACTATGCAAAGGCAGTCTAGGGGGGCGTCATTCGGTTGACGCAAACACCCCAAATTCTCAAGGAGCTCGTGCAATGCCGACCACCTACCTCCTCGCGCGGGATCATCTGCAACAGGCAGCCGCCATCCTGCGGGGATCCGACAGCCGATCACGCCAGTTGCTCAACATCGTCGAGCGCACCATCAGCCTGATCGACGATATCCCCCTGCCTGCATCCGATCACCAGGACAACGTGCTGGACTTTGCGGCCTTCAAGGCCCGTTCCGCGCATCAACACTAGTCCGATGCCGGCGCCACCCGGGCGTTTATCGCCAGGCGCCGGCGGACGGCGCAACCAGACCGCCACCGGTCTCTTGCGCAGGGTTCCACCCCCTTATTTCTCCCGTGAATTCGGCCTGCCCATCCCGCTTTCGACGCCGTTGATGAGGAAAGTTTTCACAGGCGCTAGACAGCACGGAATCCCTTTGCTAGAGAGCGCCTACTTTGGAACACCCCAAACGGGGGCGAGTAGCTCAGCTGGTAGAGCAGATGACTCTTAATCATCGGGTCCACGGTTCGAATCCGTGCTCGCCCACCAAAGTCCTCCTGATTGCCATGTTCGGTATGCGGGTCCTGGTCTTCCAGGATGCCGCGTCGGCATGGCTATGGCGCCTGGGCGCGCGGTGGACAGCCCAGCCTGTCACCAAGCTGTCGGCTCGGCGGTAGACCGGCGGAATTCCTCATACTTTGGTGGATCGGCAGCGTGAGCCCCTTTTAACTGGCTTGCCGCGGCGCTATAGCCCTTGGCAGTATTCAGCCCTGCAGTGAGACCCCCCTATGTTCGGTATCGACCCGAGTTTTCTCAGCTCGCTTGTTCAAGTCATCCTGATCGATCTGGTTCTGGCCGGTGACAATGCAGTGGTGATTGGCCTGGCGGCGGCCGGCCTGGCCAGCGATGTACGCCGCAAGGCCATTCTGATCGGCATTCTTGCCGCTACGGTACTACGCATCTTCTTTGCCCTGATCACCACGCAGTTGCTGGCGCTGGGCGGCGGGCTGCTGATCGCCGGCGGCGTGCTGCTGCTCTATGTGTGCTGGAAGATGTATCGCGAACTCACCACCTCGCACGAGGAGGAGCACGAGGCGCAGGAAGCGCTGGAGAATGCCGATACCAATGCCGATGGCAGCATTGCCGGCAAAGCGCCCCGCAAGACGCTGCGTCAGGCCGTCATCCAGATCATCATTGCCGACGTCTCGATGTCGCTCGACAACGTGCTGGCCGTGGCCGGCGCCGCCGCGCATCACTTCGAAGCCCTGATCATCGGCCTGGCCCTGTCGGTCGTGATGATGGGCGTTGCCGCCACCTTCATCGCCGGCCTGCTGCACAAGCATCGCTGGATCGCCTGGGTCGGTCTGCTGATCATCCTGTTCGTGGCCATCCGCATGGCGCTCGAAGGCCTGGGCATGTTTGTCGCCCTGCCGGAAATTCCGCTGCTCTATACGCCCCATGCAGCGGCGGTCGTCGCGCATTAGGCTTTGGTAACCACGGCCGGCTTTTTGTCGCCAATCCCTTGTCCGTATAGGGATTTGCTCATCTGCCGGCGCTAGTTTTCCGCACGGATACAAGTGCGGGAAGACCAGGCATGTCGGTAATCGCTGATCATTCAAGCGCGGCGCAGACGGATGCGCCCCCCCGGGGGCGCATCGGGACCGCGGCGATGCCGGTGCTGCAGACCCGGCTGGTCAGCGGCGCGGAGTGGGACCGGACCATCGCCGATTTCGATGAGGTCTGCCAGGAACAGCTCTATGCCTTTGCCGCGGCGCGCTGGCCCTCGGTGCAGCACGAGCCCATGCTGTTCCTGCTCGATGATGAGGTGGTGGGCGGCTCGCTGATGATGGTGCAGCCCTTGCCGCTGCGGCTGGGCCATATTGCGGTCTCCAAATGGGGGCCGATGCGCAAGGACATTTCCCGCCCCGACGCCGCAGCGATTCATGCCGGCATGATCGAGGCACTGGTTGCCGACTATGCCGACCGGCGCGGCTACATGATCTCGGTGCTGGCCTGGGCTGCGGTCACGCCCGTCAATGCGGCCCATGCCTATCTGCAGGCGCGCGGCTTCACCCGCGGCTCCGAGCTGATGTTTCCCAACCGCTATATCGTCAATCTGCGGCTCGATGATGCGGCCCAGCGCAAGAGTCTCAACCAGAAATGGCGCTATCACCTCAACAAGTCCGAGAAGGCCGGGTTGAGCTTTGAACATGCCGGTCCCGAGCGCCTGCCCGAATTCGACCTGCTCTACACCGCCATGAGCGACCGCAAGCAGTTTGCCGATCACTCAGCCTATGACAGCGTCGCCTCGCTGATGACGCTGGCGGACGGATTGCGGCCCGAGCTGTTCTTCGTGCGGCATGCGGGCGTCGTCGTTGCCGGCGCGCTGATCTTCACCGCCGGCGACAGGGCCGTCTATCTCTATGGCGCCACCGATGACCAGGCGCTGCCGCTGCGGGCGGGCTATTTCATGCACTGGCACATCATCCGCTGGCTGCGCGACCATACCCGTGCCCGCTGGTACGACCTGGGCGGCACCGATGGCTTCCAGGGCCTGCACCAGTTCAAGAAGGGCGTGGTGGGCGATGCCGGGGTGATCGAGCCGGTGCCGCCGGTGGCCAATTATGCCAGCAACCGGCGGGCCTTCCTGCTGGGCACGGCCGCCTTTGCGGCGCGCGACGCCCTGCATCAGATCAAGCGGGTGGTGGGCGGCTGGCGCAATCCGAAGTCACGGCCGAACCAGGCCCGGTCGGGCGCCGACGAGGGCGGTCAATGAGCCTGCAGCGGCGCCTCGCCTCGCAATCGAGCATCATCTTTGCCGCCCGCCTGGGCGGTGCCGGCCTGATCTTTGTCGCGCAGGCGCTCATTGCCCGTATCTGGGGCGCCCAATTGCTGGGCGAATATCTGGTGGTCATGGCCACGGTCAATCTGGTGGCCATGGTGATGCCGCTCGGTTTCAGCACGGTGGGCACCTATTTCACCTCCGAATACCGGGCGCGGGGGGAGCGGCGGCAGCTGCATGTCTTTGTCGGCTGGGCCTATGGGCATGTGCTGGGGGTGCTGCTGCTGCTGCTGCTGGGCGGGCCGCTGGTGCTTGACCTGCTCGGCCTGGGCGACAGTGCTGTAGCGCAGCATTTCATGCCAATGGCACTGATGGCCTTTGCCGCGGCCAATGTCTTTGTCAGCGGCGCCATCCTGGTGGGTCTCAAGCGCCCCTTTGCCGGCTTTGCCGATGCCATCTTCCGCCCCATGCTGGTGATCGGCGCCTTTATGGGCACCATGGGCTTTGCCGTGCCGGGCGAGGGGCTTGCGACCATGCTGTGGGCCATTGCCATCGGCTTTGTCGTCGTTTCGCTGGTGCAGGTCGGGGTTACCCTGGTTTCGCTGCGGGGGGTGGCGGACACCGCCGCGCCCCGTGCGGGGGAGGCCCGCCGCTGGTGGCGCTTTGCCCTGCCATGGGTGTTGATTTCGCTGGCATCGGACTTTTTCTTCGACATCGACCTGCTGCTGCTGAGCCAGGCGCTCAGCCATGAGGAGCTGGCGGTGTTCGGCGTCTGCACCCGCATCTTTGCCCTGATCTCGTTCGGGGTGGCCGCCGTCTATGCGGTGACCTTGCCCGACATGTTCGAGAGCGAAGCCAATGACGATCGGCTCTCGTTCAACCGCAAGGTGGGCGAGGCCAATTTCGTGGCCAGCGGGCTGTCGGTCGTCCTGTTCATCCTCGTGCTGATCGGTGGACCCTTTGCGCTGATGCTGTTCGGGCCCAGCTTTGCGGTCGGCGCCGCGCCGCTGGCCGTGCTGACGCTGTCCCTGGTGGTGCGCTCGGTCATGGGTCCGGCCTCGCTGGTGCTGTCCATTCACGACCGGCCCTATGCCAGCCTGCCTTCGGTGGGGCTGGCCATCATCACGCTGGTGATCGGCAATGGCCTGCTGGTGCCGCCGCTGGGGCTGATGGGCGCCGCGCTCAGCGCCCTGATCGCCATCACCGTGTGGTCGGTGGGGCTGTGGTGGATCGCGCTGCGCACGGCCAAGCTCGATGTCTCGATCCTGCAATGGTTCCGGACGCGACGGGCCGACGCGGTAGAGGCGGCCAATGCGACCTGACCGGGCCCCTCAGGCGCCAACCAGGCCGGCCAGGCGCTTCTTCAACAGCCCCAGGCGGCCGATATTGACGCCGCTGTCATAGTCGTCGCTCACCTTGCTATAGGGCTTGGCGATCAGCAGGTAATCCTGGCCGAAAATATGCTGCTCGAGCAGGCAGATCTCGGCATAGCCATAGCGGCGCAGCAGCATGCGGGCGACTTCATTGTCCGGACGCACGAAGGTATAGGCCTTGTGGAAGCGGCCATTGTCCCAGTGCTCGTCAAAGGCGCGCATGCCGAACATGCCCAGCTTGGTCTGGCGATGCGAGGGGAAGACCCAACTCCAGTAGCGAAACAGCGAGCCGGTTTCCGGCCCCGATACCATGGCGCCGCCGGGCACGCCGTCGGCGCACATGATCATAATGTGCCAGGGATCGATCGCCATCAGATTGCGCAGGAAGACCTTGTTGAGCCGCGCCGACTCATGGGCCTTGAAGCGATCATTATAGTGGGGCGAGGTGGCGATCACATCGACCAGCTCTTTGTGGATCAGATCAATGTCGGCCGGCGTGGCGGCCCGGATTGTCATTTCGGCCATGATGCAGTCCCCGACTGTGAGAGGCAAATCCTAGCAAAGCTGGCGGCAAAGCCGAAGGCGTCTTGCCGCATGCAGTTAACACCGGTGCCACCACCAATGACCGGACATACCTAATTAGTCGCATGGCCAAGCCCTTGCGGGGTGTGGGGTGGGTCAGTAGAACGGGTACGGGAGAGATAAGGGAGGATAGTATGAGCGAGCAGCTCGTATTCCAGCCAAGTGCGGCTGCGATCGCACGCACCCATACGACGGCGGCGCAGTACAATGAGATGTACCAGCGCTCGATCAGCGATCCGGACGGGTTCTGGGGTGAACAGGCCAAGCGCCTGGACTGGGTGAGGTTTCCCACCAAGGTCAAGAACACCACGTTCGCGTATCCGGACGTCTCGATCAAGTGGTTCGAGGATGGCGTGCTCAACGTCGCCGCCAACTGCATTGACCGGCATCTGGCCGAGCATGGCGACGATATCGCGATCATCTGGGAGCCCGATGATCCGAACGCCCCATCCGAACATATCAGCTACCGTACGCTGCACGAAAAAGTCTGCCGCTGCGCCAATGTGCTGAAGTCGCTGGGCGTCCGCAAGGGCGACCGCGTTACCATCTACCTGCCGATGATTCCCCAGGCCGCCTATGCCATGCTGGCCTGCGCCCGCATCGGCGCGGTGCATTCGGTGGTGTTTGGCGGCTTTTCGCCCGACGCGCTGGCCGGCCGCATCAATGACTGCGATTCGGCCGTGGTGATCACCGCCGATGAAGGCCGTCGCGGCGGCAAGACCGTGCCGCTCAAGGCCAATGTCGACAAGGCGCTCGAGGATTGCCCCGGCGTGTCCAAGGTGCTGGTGGTGCACAATACCGGCGCTGCGGTGGCCATGAAGGGCAGCCGCGACGTATGGTGGCATGAGGCGGCAGCCGGCGTCGAGCCGTTCAACGATCCCGAGCCGATGAATGCGGAAGACCCGCTGTTCATCCTTTATACCTCGGGCTCGACCGGCAAGCCCAAGGGCGTGCTGCACACCACGGGCGGCTACCTGCTCTATACGGCGCTGACGCATGAGCTGAGCTTTGACTATCAGCGCGGCGAGATCTTCTGGTGCACGGCCGATGTCGGCTGGGTCACCGGGCACAGCTATATCGTCTATGGCCCGCTGGCCAATGGCGCCACCACGGTGATGTTCGAGGGCATTCCCACCTATCCCGATGCCAGCCGGCTCTGGCAGGTGGTGGAAAAGCACAAGGTCAACATCTTCCACACCGCGCCGACCGCCATTCGCGCGCTGATGGGGGCAGGGGTGCAATATGTCGACAAGCACGACATGCCCAGCCTGCGCCTGCTCGGCACGGTGGGCGAGCCGATCAATCCGGAAGCCTGGATGTGGTATTACAACCAGGTCGGCAAGGGCCGCTGCGAGGTGATCGATGCCTGGTGGCAGACCGAAACCGGCGGCCACATGATCGCGCCGTTCCCCGGCGCCACGGCGAAGAAGCCCGGTTCGGCCACGGTGCCGTTCTTTGGCATCCAGCCGATCGTGCTGTCGCCCGAGGGCAAGCTGCAGAGCCAGACCAAGGCCGAGGGCGTGCTCGCCATCGCCGATAGCTGGCCGGCACAGGCCCGTACCATCTGGGGTGACCACGGCCGGTTCGTGTCGACCTATTTCGAGACCTATAAGGGCTATTACTTCTCCGGCGACGGCTGCCGGCGGGACGAGGATGGCTATTTCTGGATCACCGGGCGCGTCGACGACGTGCTCAACGTTTCCGGGCATCGCCTGGGCACGGCCGAGGTCGAGAGCGCGCTGGTGGCCCATCCCAAGGTGTCCGAGGCCGCCGTGGTGGGGTATCCGCACGACATCAAGGGGCAGGGCATCTACTGCTATGTGACCTTGATGGCGGGCGAAGCCAGCTCGGACGAATTGCGGATCGAGCTCAAGAACTGGGTGCGCAAGGAAATCGGGCCGATCGCCACGCCGGACCTGATCCAGTGGGCGCCGGGCCTGCCCAAGACCCGCAGCGGCAAGATCATGCGGCGCATTCTGCGCAAGGTGGCGGAGAACGACTTTGCTGCTTTGGGCGATACCTCGACCCTGGCCGACCCCGGCGTGGTCGACGATCTGGTGGCCAACCGGCAGAATCGGTAGCCCATAAAGTCACGGGCGGAGACCCCAAGATCTCCGCCCGATCAAAGGCAACGGCATCGCGAGCCGGAAGGTTGAAGAACGGCCCGCACTCCAAGTCGCCCGAGAATAGAATTGCATCTTTTTCGTGTCATATCAGCCCCCTAAGTGCCCCCGCGGCAATAATTTGATGACGGGCATTGTTTTGACTGATTTCGAGAACACCGTGCCGCGGTATTGCTGATCTGGATTGGCCTGTGAAACTCCCAATTTTGCGCGTTCTATACGCAGTGTTCCTGATGCTTGGCCTTGGCGGCGCAGCCGGTGCGGCGAGTCTGGAACAGATGGCCGGCCAGATGATCGTGGTGGGCTTCCAGGGGGACGATGCCGATGATTCGGCCGTGGTCGCCCTGCGGGAGGAACTGGCGGCTGGCCGGCTGGGTGGCGTCATGCTGCTCAAGACCAATATCAAGAGCCTCGATGCCGTCGGCAAGATGAATGCGGCGTTCCGCGCCGCCTCGCCCGGACTGCTGCCGTTCATCACGCTGGACCAGGAGGGCGGGGCGGTGGAGCGGCTGACCAAGGATGTCGGCTTTGCCGAGATTCCGAGTGCAGCCGCCATTGCCGCCAGCAATAGTCCGGCCAAGGCCGAGGCGATCTATGCCCGCATGGCGCGGGCCGTTGCCGCCTTGGGCTTCACCGTCAATTTCGGGCCGGTAGCCGACGTCAACCTCAACCCGGACAACCAGGTCATCGCCCGCTTCGGCCGGGCCTATAGCGCCGATCCGGAAAAGGTGGCCGCCTATGACGCGGCCTTCATCGCGGCGCATCGTGCGGCGGGCCTGCTGACCGCGCTCAAGCATTTTCCCGGGCACGGCTCGTCCACCGCCGACAGCCATGAGGGCTTTGTCGACATCACCACGACCTGGCAGCAGTCCGAGCTCGACCCCTATCGCACGCTGCTGGCGGCCGATGCGGTGGACATGGTCATGGTGGGTCACCTCTACCATGCCGATTATACCGATGCCGGCACGCAGACGCCCTCGTCGCTGTCGATGCAGTGGATCGATGGCGTGTTGCGCGGCGAACTGGGCTATGACGGCGTGGTGATCAGCGATGATCTCGAGATGGGCGCCATTCGCGATCATTTCACCCTGAGCGAAACGGTGACGCAGGCGGTGCGTGCGGGGGTCGATGTACTGCTGTTTTCCAATACCGCCAAGTATCACGCCGGACTGGGCCTGGAGATCCTCGACATCCTGCTGGCAGAGGCCAAGGCCGATCCGGCCTTCGCCGCGCGGATTGAACAGAGCTATGCCCGCATCGTCGCGCTCAAGGCCCGTCCGGCCGCCAGCGACTGATCTGCCGTCGCGGCTGGTTTCCCCACCTTCTCTGTGCCAAAGGTTTCCTCGCGGGCAAAGCGCAGATAAAGTCCGCTCCCAAGAAGCAGGAGTCGTTGCTTGATGGCGGATGACCGCGAAGTCCGGCAGGTTCGGGCCATGTTCATATCGGACGTACACCTGGGCATGAAGCCGATCCGGGTGGGGCAGCTCATTGAGTTCCTGCGCGCCCATGATGCCGAGACCATTTACCTGGTGGGCGACATTCTGGACGGCTGGCGCCTGGCCAAGGCCTGGCACTGGCCCAATGAATATAATGTGCTGGTGCAACTGCTGCTCGACAAGGCCAATGCTGGCGCCAGGGTGATCTATCTGCCCGGCAATCATGACGAATTCCTGCGCGAATATCTGGGTACGTTCTTTGGCGAGATCGAGTTTGTCGATCGCACCGTGCACACCACGGCCACCGGCAAGACCTATCTGGTCATCCATGGCGACCAGTTCGACGTGGTGGTGATGAATGCCAAGTGGCTCGCCCATGTCGGGGACTGGGCCTATAACGCGGCTTTGCGCGTCAATATCGCCATCAACTGGGTGCGCCGTCGCCTGGGCCTGCAATATTGGTCGCTCAGCGCCTGGGCCAAGCAGAAGGTCAAGAACGCCGTCTCGATCATCGGCCGATTCGAGGAAGCGCTGGTGCACGAAGCCAAGGAATCGGGCGTCGACGGGGTGATCTGCGGCCATATCCATTTCGCCGCCATGCATGAGCGGCTGGGCATACACTATATCAATACCGGCGACTGGGTGGAGAGCTGCACGGCGATCGTGGAAACGCCCGAAGGGGCGTTCGAGCTGATCAAGTGGACCGAAATGGTGGTGGCGGGCGAACCACGCAAATTCCGCCTGCGCCGGGCCGCCAGCTAGCGTCAAGCAACCGTCACAGAGCGTTCACGCAGCCGACTTGGACTCAGGGGAGATTGTCCGGACAATCGAACCTGTGGTGGTGCTGCTATGTCCCATTCGGTCCAAGCTTCGTCTTCTCCGCGCCTGCTGATCGTCACCGATGCGTGGCGACCGCAGATCAACGGCGTGGTGCGCACGCTTGAAAGCGTCGGCAAAGAGCTGATCCGCACCGGCCATGACGTGCATTACCTCACCCCCGAGCGGTTCTGGACGCTGCCGGTGCCCAGCTATCCCGAGGTGCGGATTTCCCTGGCCAGCCTGGGTTCGGTGTCGCGCCAGATCGAAGCCGTCGCGCCGGACCACATCCATATTGCCACCGAAGGGCCGCTGGGCCTGCTGGCCCGGCAATATTGCATCGACCGGCGTCTGGGCTTCACCAGCAGCTTCCACACCCGCTTTCCCGAATATCTGGCCATGCGCGTGCCGGTGCCCGCCGAATGGAGCTATGGCTATCTGCGGTGGTTTCATGCCGCGGCGGCGCGGACCCTGGTGCCGACGCCGTCGCTGCGCGATGACCTGGTCGCCCGTGGCTTTGTCCGGCTCGGTCTGTGGACGCGCGGTGTCGATGGCGAGCGCTTCCGCCCCGGTCCCAAGACGCAGTTTGGCGATCTGGCAGGCCCGCACCTGCTCTATGTCGGTCGCGTCGCGGCGGAAAAGAACGTTGAAGCGTTTCTCAGGCTCAAGGTGCCCGGCACCAAGATCGTCGTCGGTGACGGGCCCGATTGTGCCCGGCTGATGCGCGAGTTTCCAGACGCGGTCTTCATGGGTTATCGCCATGGTGAGGAACTGGGCGAACTCTATCGCAGCGCCGATGTGCTGGTCTTTCCCAGCCGTACCGACACTTTCGGCAATGTCATCACCGAGGCGCTGGCCTCGGGTACGCCGGTGGCGGCGCTGCCGGTCACCGGACCACTCGACGTGCTCAGCGATAAGCGGGCCGGGGCACTGCATGAAGACCTCAATATTGCCGTCGCCCGCGCCCTAACCCTGCGCCGCGACGATGCGCGCCGCCATGGCGAGTTGTTCACCTGGGCGGCCAGTGCCACCCAGTTGCGCGACGCGCTCGAACCGCTGCAGCGGCGCCTGGCCGCCACGGGCTGAACGCAACGTTGCAACAGAGGGCTTGCGTTGTCGGACGCGCCGAGTCACCAAGGTTCCGGGCACTGATTTGCCCGGAGTCTACCTTTCATGTCTCTGCTTCCTGCGCGTCTGGCGAGCCCCGAGGCGCGCGCGTCTGTCTATCAGTTCACCGTCTATCTGCCCGGCGCTGTCAGCTCGGTGTTTCTGGGCATCTGGCTGAGCGAGCACGGGCTGCCGGCCGATCAGATCGGCATCATCAATGCCGTTCCCATGCTGTGCCTGCTGGCCGTGAATATAGTCATTGGGCGCATTGCCGATCGGGCTAAAGACTGGCGCAGCGTCATCGTCATCCTCTCCATGCTGGGTGCGGCCCTGCCGATTGGCTTGTTTTTCGTCAACGAGTTCTGGGGCATCATGCTGGTCTGGGCGCTGGTGACCATGTTCACCGGCTCGATTCCTCCCATCATCGATGCCGCCTCCGTACGAATGACGCGCCGCAATGGCACCGATTTCGGTGTGGTGCGCGCCTGGGCCACGGTCGGTTATGTCGTCGGGGCCGGCGGCATCGGGATGCTGATCACCGTGTTCGGCGCCAATGCCTTTGCGCCGCTCTTTGTCCTCATGTCTCTGCTGCGCGCCGGGCTCAGCCTGTTGCTGCCGCGGTTCCGGGCGCCCGAGCAGGCGCAGACGCTGGCGGCGACCGTGCCCACCAAACTGCGCGATTCGCTGCATCTGTGGTTCGTCCTGCCGCTCATCGCCTTTGCGCTGATCAATGCCAGCCATGCCCTGATCGGCGGCTTTGGCGGGCTGCTGTGGCACCAGAACGGCATTGCCGACTATTATATCGGCCCGCTGCTGGCCATTGCCGCCACCGGCGAGGCGGTGATGATGTTTGCCTGGCGCCGCTTCGGCGGTCGCATCACCGCGCGCAACATGATCCTGGCGGCCTGCATCGCCTCGCTGGTGCGGTTCACCGCCATGGCGTTCAATCCACCGGTGGAAGTGCTGTTCGTGGTGCAGTTGCTGCATGCCGTCAGTTTTGGCGTTGGCTATTTCGGCGTCGTGCACTTCATCGCCAACTGGACCGACGAGTCCAATGCCGCCGAGGCCCAGGGCTTTGCCAATACGCTTAACCAGGGCATGGCCGTGCTGGCCCTGGCCGGCTTTGGCTGGCTGGTGGTGCATTTCGGCAATTACGCCTTCTTTGCCTCCTCGGTTGTTGCCGTGCTGGCCATTGTCTGCGTGCTGGTGTCGCTGCGCATCCGTCCGCCCAAGGATGCCTGACGGCGCCCGTTCTGCGACAGGCTCGGGGCATGGTGCCCCGGCCTGACTGCCCGCCCACTCTCCCGGGGCAGGTCGAACATCGAGTTACCCCATGTCGCTCATCCCGGCACCTGCGCGCCTGACACCCGAACATCGCACGACGGCGTTCTATTTCACCTATTTCATGGGTCCGGGCGCCGCCGTGGTGTTCCTGCCCATCTGGCTGAGCGAAAAAGGCATCATCACCGAGCAGATCGGCCTGATCAATGCGGTGCCCGTGCTGATCATCCTGCTACTCAACCTGGTGGTGGGGCGGCTGGCCGACAAGGCCAGCGACTGGCGGCAGGTTATCGTCATCGGCGCCCTGATCGGTGGCATCGTCCCGATCGGCCTGCTCTTCGTCAATGAATTCTGGGGCATCCTGCTGTTCTGGACCCTGTGCAGCCTGCCCGGCGGCGCCATCGGCCCGGTGCTCGATGCCGCCGCCATGCGCATGACGCGCCGCAATGGCAGCGATTTCGGCACCATCCGTGCCTGGGGCACGGTGGGCTACATGCTGTTCAACGCCCTGACCGGGTTCCTGGTGGTCTGGTTCGGCTCGGCGATCTTCGTGCCGCTGTTTGTCGGGCTGGCGCTGCTGCGCGCCGGCGTGGCGCTGCAGCTGCCGGCCTTCCGGGCGCCGCCCGGCCAGGCCACCATCGCGGCGACACTGCCGGCCGCCGGCAAGCTGGCCGAGATCATCGTGCAGCCTTGGTTCTTCCTGCCGCTGGTCGGCTTTTCCATGGTGTTCGGCACACATATCTTTCTCAACGGCTTCGGCGCGCTGCTGTGGAAGCAGCAGGGCATATCGGAGGATGTCATCGGGCCACTGATTGCGCTGGGCTCGGCGTCCGAGGCGGGCATGATGTTCCTCTGGCGCCGCTTCGGTGGGCGTCTGTCGGCGCGCCACTTGATCCTGATCTCGGCAGTCGTATCGGTGCTGCGCTGGATCGCCATGGCCTTTGCGCCACCGGTGCCGGTGCTGGTGGCGCTGCAGTTGACCCATGGCATCACCTTTGCCATCGGCTATCTGGGCTGCGTGCATTTCATCGCCAACTGGACCAGCGAGGACATTGCCGCCGAGACGCAGAGCCTGTTCACCGTGGCCCAGCAGGTGATGTCGGTGATCGCCCTGGTCGGCTTTGGCTGGGTGATCGGTCTGGTCGGCAACCAGGCCTATCTGATCGCTGCCCTGGTCGCCTTGCTCGGCGCCGTCTGCATCTGGGGCTCGCTGCAGCTGCAGCCAACCAAGGACAGCTGAACCGGGCAGGCGGCCCGGGCCATGCAACCCCAGCGTAGCTTCGCTTCATGGGGACAGGGCCGGCAACCGGATGACTGGTGGGAGACACAAAGAAAAAGGCCCCGGTTCCCCGGGGCCTTTGATTTCCGTGCGTCTCTCACCTGCCTCAGGCGAGGCGGCCGCTGGCATGGGCCAGGGTGGTATAGACTTTGCCGCGATCGGAGAGCAGGTGCTCGCGGGTCTCGGCGGCGGGGCGCGCGCCCGAAGCCGCGCGCTTCAGCAGCTGTTCGAACTCGCTCATATAGGCCGTTGCCGTACGCGCGAATTCGGGGTCGCGCTGCAGCTTCTTGCGCACGTCGTCATAAGTGCCCTGGCCGGCCAGGGTATAGATCCGGCGCGAGAACACATTGGATTCACCGGCCTGATAGCGGGCCCAGGCATCGGCCAGGGCGGCGTCGTCGATCGCCTGGGCGATCTCTTCGCTCAGCCCGGACAGGCCCGGCTGGACCTGCTGGGTGCTCTGCTGCTTGGCCGTGGCATTGCGCAGCACGTCGCGTAGCCAGCCGCCTTCATCGGCAGCGGCTTCCGGGGCGGTGGCGACTGGCGCGGGCTGGCGAACCGGCTGCGGCTGGCGCAGCGGTGGCTCGGGCATGTCCAGGGGCTCAGGCGCCCGCTCGATGGTGCGGATCGGATCGGCCAGGGTCTGGCGAGCCGGTTCGGCGCGGTAGCTGTCGCGGGCCGGCTCGGGCTGGCGCTGCGGCTGATAGACGGGCGTCTCGCGGCGGGGTTCCTGGCGCGGTTCGGGACGCGTTTCCTGGCGGGGCTCGGGCCGGGCGGTCAGGCGCGGCGGGGCGCCGCGGCGATCGTTGACGTCGTGGGTAGCCGGCTGGCTGCGCACGATGGCGTTGAGTTCGCTCAGGGCCTCGATCTGCTCGGCCACGACGCGACGCATGGCGGCGGCGCTGGCGCGGGTTTCCTCGGGCAGTTCGTTGACGCCGCGGGCCAGCTCGGCCCGGGTGGCTTCGAGCTCGCTGCCCACTTCACGGGCGGTCTCGCGCATGGCCTGGGCGGTATCGTTGAAGCGCTGCGTGGCCTCTTCGATGGCGCGCTGCATTTCCACGATCATCTGCTGCTGGGCGGCCTGCAGGGCGGCGCTGGCGCGACGGCCTTCGGCATCGGCGGTGCCGCGGAACTGGCCAAGGCGTTCGGTGACCTGGCCGGCGGTTTCGTCCAGTGCCTGGCGGAACTGGCCGGTATTGAGGCTGATGGCCTGGCGGACCGAAGCCGAGCTGTCATTGAGCGTCTCGGCCAGCGTACCGCTGGTGGCGTTGAGCACATCGGTGACATTGCCGGCGGTCGAGGCCAGCACGTCGCTGATGCGATGGGCGTTTTCTTCGAGGGCAGCCGCGGCGGCATCGGCGGCACGGCGTACCACATTGTCCATCTGCGCGGCATTGCTCGAGAGCGAGTTGTTGAAGCGCTCATTGGAGGTGTAGAGCGCGTCGCTGACATTGCTGGTCGAGGTGCGGATGGCCTCGGTGATGGTGCCGGTGGTCTGTTCGAGCGTCTCGGCCACGGTATTGCTGGTGGCCGACAGGGCTTCGTCCATGGCCCGGCGGGCGCCGATCAGGCGGCGTTCGGTATCGTTGACGGTGTCGGCGATCGACTGGGCGAACAGGCGCATACGGCCGTCGATGTCGTCGGCACGGGCGGCGAAGCTCTGGGCCAGCGAATCCATGGCGCCGCGGCGTTCTTCCAGATTGCCGATGGCCTGGTCGCTGGTAATGGCCAGGGCATTGGTAGCCTGGGACATGTTGGTGGTCTCGGCGTCCAGCTTGCCCAGGATCGAGGAGAACTCGTCGACCATGCCACGAATGGTGTTCTGCAGGGCGCCGACATGCTGGCTGACCATGGAGCCGGCCTGTTCGGTCTGGCCGATGGCCTCGCGCACGGTGGCCGAATAGGTCGAGGTCTGCTGGGCGACACTGGTTTCAAGGTTGGCCAGGTTGGCCGTCGAGGCGTCGAGCACCCGCTGCAGCAGCAGGTTGGAGTCGTTGAGCTTGCCCAGCGCGGCGGTGACATCGGTGAGGATGCGCGAGGTCGAGACCGCCATGATGGACTCGGCTTCCCTGGCGTTCTCGCCCAGGGCGTTGCGCAGCAGGTTGCCATGGCTGTTGAGCGCGGTCTGCAGCTCTTCGGACTTGACGGTGACCAGGTCGGCGAAGGTGCTGGTGTGCTCTTCGACCGAGCGGTTGATATTGCTCAGGCGGCTTTCGATCTGGTCGACGGCGCCCACGGCCTTGATGCTGAGCAACTGGTCCACCTCGGTGGCGGCCACGCGGATCTGGTCGAGCGCGGCGCGCACGGCGCCATCCATGTGGTTGGCGGTGTTGCTGATATCGCTGGCGATATTCTGGGTGGCCGCGGTGATGCGGGTAGCAATGGTTTCCTCGATGCGGTCGGCGCCGGCTTCGAGGTCGGCCATGGACTGGGTGATCGAGGTATTGATCGATGCATTGAGGGCCGAGAGGCGATCGGCGGTGATGTCGGCGCGGGCGGTGATCGCCTCGGGCAGGGTGCCCAGACGGGAATCGACCATGTCGGTAATGGCCTGGCGGGCGGAATTGACGCCGCTCTCGATCAGGTCGGCGGCCTTGCGGGCGCTTTCGCCCACGGTCAGGGAGGCCGATTCAATGCGGGCGCTGACACCGTGCTCGGCATCGGTCATGCGGGCAATGGCGCTGTCGAGGCCCTCGCCGAGATGCACGTTCACTTCCGACACCTTGGTGACGATCATCTCGGACATCGAGTTGACGTGCTCGCTCATGGTATTGGTGGCATCGCGCAGCGTCAAGTCGATCTTGGCGCGCGCCTCGTCACCCTGCTGGGTGATGGTATCGGCCAGCTCGCTGGTGCGCATGCCGATGGTTTCGCTGATCGAGGCGGTATGCGTGGCCAGGGTGTCGCCAAGCGCCTCGGTGCGGGCGTTGAGGGCCTCGGACAGCTGCTGGGTGCGGGTGTTGACCGCTTGGGCCAACTGCTGGGTGCCGCCGTCGAGGGTGGCGCGCAGTTCGACGCTGCGGGTATCGAGCTCAGTGCTCAGGGCGGCGGTGCTGGTACCCAGCTGATCGACCATGGCCGTCGTGCTGGTGCCCAGCTGGTCGACGAGGCTGGTGGTACGCTCCTCGAGCTGGTTGGAGACATGGCCGAAGCGCGAGTCGATCTCGAGCGTCATGGCGATGGTCTTTTCCGACAGGGTGTCGGCCAGGCGTTGCGTGCGGCCGGCGATCACCTGGTCGAAGGCGCTGGTGCTGCCGCTGAGCGCGTCGCCCAGTTCCTGGCTGCGCACCCGGATGGTCTCGCCGAAATCGCGGGCCCGGGCGTCGAGGGTCTGGTCGAGCTGCTCGGCATGGGTCTGCATGGTGCTGCCCAGCTCGCCGGCGCGGGTGGCCAGGATGGTGTCGAGCGCCTTGGTGCGGTCGTCGAGCGCGTCGGCAATGACGCCGGCATGGCCTTCGAGCGATTCCGTGATCTCGCGGCTGCGATTGCTCAGGGTCTCGGTCAGCGCCTTGGTGCGGGCGCCGAGCACTTCGTTCATTTCGCGGGTGCGTTCGCTGACCACGTCATTGAAGCGGCCGGATTCCTCGTTCAGCGCCATTTCGAGCACATTGGCGCGGGCGGCAAAGCTGGTGCCCTGCTGCTCGAGGCGGGCAATCAGGTTGTCGCCCTTGTCGCCGACCACGCCATCGAGGGCGCTGAGCCTTGCGTCGAGAATGCTGGTGATCTCGCTGAGCTTGGTATCGAACTGGCTGAGCGTGTCCTGGCCGGCCGAGGCCAGGGTGATGCGGGCGCGTTCGGAGGTGTCGTCCAGCGCGCCATTGATCTCGATGACGGCCGACTGCATGCGGCTGTCCATGGCATTGAGCTGGATGGATACCGATTCATCGAGCTGACGGGTGAGGGCGCTGAGCAGCACCTCGGCCTCGCGCGAGCGGGAGGAAATGTCCTCGGCAATGCGCTGGCCGATCATGTCGAGCCCGCCGGTTACCTCGTGGCCGCGGTCCTGCAGCTGGTTGAGTAGCGCCGTGCCGCCATCGGTCAGCAGGTTGGAGAGCGTGGTGGTGCGCTCGTCAAACGCGGTGGACAGGCGGTCGGTGCCGGATTCGATCAGACCGGCAATGGTCATGCTGCGGTCTTCAAAGGCAGTGCTGAAGGTGGCGGTGCGTTCCTCGATCAGGCGGGTGCGCTGGTCGATGGTGTCGCCGATCTGGCCGGCGCGGCCGTCCAGGGCCTCGGTCAGGGCATTGATGCGGCTGTCGACGCCGGCGGTCAGGTGGTCGGCACGCTCGTCGAGCGTGCGGGCCATATTGGCCGTCTGGTCCTCAAAGGTCAGCGACAGGCGGCCGGTGCTCTGGTCGAGCGCGGAAATGAAGTCGGTGGTGCGGTTGTCGACCAGTGACACCAGGTTTTCGGTGCGCTCACCAAAGGCACTGGTCAGCGTATTGCCGGCGGTTTCGAGCGCGCGGGTCAGGTTGCCGCCGCTTTCCACGATGGTGCCGGAAATGCGCTGGCTGATCATGTCGAGGTCAAAGACCAGGCCAGTATGGCTCTCGGTGATGGCCTCGCGCACGCGGTCGGTATTGGTGAGGACGCTTTCGCGCTGGCTGGCCAGTTCGGCGATCAGTGCCCGCATGCGCGATTCATTGTCCGAATAGGTGCGCTCGAGCGCGGTGACCTCGTTGTGGATCATCACTTCGAGCTCGCCGGCTCGCGACAGAGCGCGTTCGAGGCCATCGCCCAGGGCGTTGACCTCGCGGCGCACGGCCTGGCCCACCGAGGCGACCTTGTCGGCGGCGGTCACTTCGGGCTCGGCCAGCCGCATGGCGGCCTGGGTGATCGAGGAGGCGGCGTTGCGCAGGTCCTGGGCGCGGCGGAACAGCGTGGCAATGCCGAAAAAGGCCAGCACCGGCACGACCATGATGGCGGCCAGGCCGATGAAATCGATGGTGCCGACAAAGCCGGGCAGGTTGTTCAGCTGGCTGCCATAGCGCAGCCAGCCGCCGGCGCCGGAAATGGCCAGCCAGAGGATGGAGACCAGGACGGCAACCCAGATGGGGGCGGAGGAGGAGCGGTTGTGCAGACTGTAGAGGATTTTCGAGGTCGGGAAGCGATCGTCATTGGCCACGGCACCGGCCTGCTGGGCGATCTTGTCGGCGGCGCGGAGCCGCTCGCTGCGACCGGCATCTGTGACCTTGCGTTCACTGGCCTGCTGGGCGGCGTTGTCCATATTGAACACCGATTCCTTGAGGGCATCTTCGACGGCGGAGAATGCCAGCGCGGCGGGATCGTTCGTGGGGGTCGGGTTCTTCGCCATACTCTTTACAACTCTCGCGTCGGCTTGGCAGCTACAAGGCGGACTTAAGGAGAAGTATGTCCCCGACCCGTTGAAGGGGCCGTGGTCAAACCGGAACAATTCGATGCAAAAGCCACCGATTGCCCGCAACCCTCGCCGCCGCGCGCTGGTTTAAAGCCCATTAATACATTCAATTTGAACCAAACCGAACGGAATCTTACCCATAGGTTAATTTTCTGGGGAAGCGTCGGGCCATCAGGAACGGCAAAGCAAGGCGAAGATGTGGCTTAATCAGGTGTTCACCTGGCCATATTAGGCTGGCGCCTGCGGCATTGTCCCTGTTGGACGCGTAGCCGTGTGTAACGGAGCGACCAGCATGGCGCAGACTTCAGCCGCAGTCGAGCAGACCGAGAGCCGCGCGTCGACCCGGCCGGAGCGGCCGATCGACCTGGTGCACCTGGCCAAGCAGTGCATGGGCGACGCCCATCTCGAACAGGAAATCCTGCGGCTCTACGACTCCACGCTCAAGACCTATTTCGGCCGGCTGCAGCTGGCCGCCAGCTATGACGATCTGGCGCTCAACATCCACTCGATCAAGGGCGCCTCCGACGGGGTGGGGGCCTTCGCCATTGCCAACCTGGCCCGGGCCGCGGAAACCGAACTGCAGGCCGGTCGCCCGCTCGCGCCCGAGCGCATCGACGATCTGGGCCTGGCCGTCGAAGAAGCCCGCGCCTTCATCGCCCGCCTGCTGGACAAGGCCCCGGCCTGATCGACGATCTTTCCGGCAGGTCTGGGATCATGCCTGAACGGCATCGCGCAATCGTCTCACAACCGCATTGATCTGACCAAGTTCTGCCGCCGTCATGCCGGTTGCAGACAGCAGGCGGTCGCTCACGCAATGGGCCTTGGAGCGCAACGCGGTTCCCGCTTCGGTCAGCGAGATCACCACGCGCCGTTCATTGCCCGGGTCGCGCTGCCGATCAACCAGGCCCGCAGTCTCCAGCCGCTGCAGCAGCGGGGTCAGGGTGCTCGATTCCAGGGACAGGCGGTCGGCAAGCTGGCCGACGCCCTGCCGGTCCTCCGTCCATAACGACGTCATGACCAGATATTGCGGATAGGTCAGCCCGATCTCTTCGAGCGCGGTCTTGTACGCGCGTTGCACGGCCATATGGGTGGAATAGAGCGCAAAGCAGAGGTGGTCTTCCAGCGGAACGACGGCAGGCGTGTTGGTGGTCATCGGTGCTCCTTTTCCAGAAAACATATATCGCGATAAATATTATCTTGACAAGGGATTTGGTCGTGCACTAGTCATTAGTTATCGCGATAAGAGTTGTTGCGATAAGTAAACTGATCCCGCGGAAGCCGGCCATGGGCCGGGCGCCCGCAAAGCAGGAGACATTGATCATGACCACCGCAATCAAGAACATCGTCCTCGTCCATGGTGCCTTTGCCGACGGCTCCGGCTGGCGCCCGGTCTATGACCGGCTGACCGCAAAGGGCTATCGCGTCAGCATGGTCCAGAACCCGCTGACCTCGTGGGCCGACGACGTCGCCGCCACCCGCCGTGTTCTGGCCCGACAGGACGGCCCCGCCATTCTGGTCGGCCACTCCTATGGCGGTCCCATCATCAGTGAAGTCGGGACGGACGATAAGGTCGCAGGCCTGGTCTATGTCGCGTCCTTTGCGCCCGATGTCGGCGAGGCCGTGTCCGATCTCTATGGCGACTATCCCCCCAGCGAGGACTTCGTCATCGATGCGCAGGATGATGGCTTTGCCTTCCTGGATCTGGAGCGGTTCAGGGCCGGCTTTGCGGCCGACCTGAACGAGCGGGACGCAGCCTTCCTGCGCGATTCGCAGGTGCCCATTGTCCTTGATGCCTTTGGCGCCAAGGCCAGCAATGCGGCCTGGCGCCACAAGCCAAGCTGGATGGTCATCGCCACCGAAGACCGCGCCATTTTGCCCGAACTGCAACGCATCCACGCCAAAAAAATCGGGGCCAGGGTCACCGAAGTCCAAGGCAGCCACGTCGTCTTCTACAGCCAACCAGATGCGGTTGCCGTCGTGATCGAGCAAGCGGCGCAAGGCTCGGCCACGCGCTGAACATGCGGGTCTTCGTCAACGACCGGGCCGGGCACTGCCGCGCCCGGTCTCGGGTCATTGAGAGGGTGGGGACCGCCTCTGTTTGACGGAAACGCCCGCACTACTCTATATAGCCGCCAACTTGCCGCGCCGATGCAGCGGCCCAACCGTCCAGCAGATCCATGTCCCTATCCAGTGCCGCCGAGGCTGCGCCCCGGTCCCTTGCCGAACCTTTCCGTACCCGCCGTACCTTTGCGATCATCTCGCATCCGGACGCCGGCAAGACCACGCTGACCGAGCGGCTGCTGGCGGCCGCCGGGGCGATCCAGACGGCCGGCGCCGTGCGCGGCAAGGCCGGCGTCCGCTCGACGAGGTCGGACTGGATGGAAATGGAGCAGAAGCGCGGCATTTCCATCACCTCCTCGGTGATGACCTTCGACTATGACGGGCTGACGCTGAACCTGCTCGATACGCCGGGCCACTCGGACTTTTCCGAGGACACCTATCGCACGCTGACCGCGGTGGACGCGGCCATCATGGTGATCGACGCCGCCAAGGGCATCGAGGCGCAGACGCTCAAGCTGTTCGAAGTGTGCCGGCTGCGCGATATTCCCATCATCACCTTCATCAACAAGGTGGACCGCGAGGGCCTGTCGCCGCTCGAGCTGATCGACGAGATCCAGGGCAAGCTGGCGCTCGATCTCACCCCCGTGCTGTGGCCGATCGGGCAGGGTGTGGATTTCCGCGGCTATCTCGACCTGCTGGAAAAGCGCGTGCTCAATCCGCAGGGCAAGCCGATCGCCGAATATGAGGCGATCGAGGATCTGCTCGACAACGAGACCCTGGTCGATGATCCGGTGTTCATGACGGCGCTTGAGAGCCTGGAAATGGCGACGGCCATGTTGCCGGCATTCGATCTGGCCACCTTTCACGCCGGCCATCTCAGCCCCGTGCTGTTCGGCAGCGCGCTCAAGGGCATCGGGGTCGCCGAATTGCTGCGCACGCTGGGCGAGTGGGGCCCCGAGCCGCGGCCGCAGCCGGCCATTCCGGCGCCGATCGATCCGAGCGAGAAGAAGGTCACCGGCTTTGTCTTCAAGGTGCAGGCGAACATGGACGCCAATCACCGCGACCGCATCGCCTTCGTCCGGCTCTGCTCGGGCACCTTCACCCGCGGCATGCGGCTCAAAAATGTGCGCTCGGGCAAGGACATGGCCGTCTCCAACCCGATGTTCTTTTTCGGCAATGACCGCGAACTGGCCGAACAGGCCGTGGCTGGCGACATTGTCGGAATTCCCAATCACGGCACCCTGTCGGTGGGCGATACGCTGACCGAAGGCGCCAATATCAACGTCACCGGCATCCCCAATTTCGCGCCGGAAATCATCCGCCGCGTGCGGCTGACCGATCACATGAAGACCAAGCAGATGGCCAAGGCGCTGTCGGATCTGGCCGAAGAGGGCGTGACCCAGGTGTTCCGCCGCATGGTGGGCGCCGACTGGATCGTGGGCGTGGTCGGCCAGCTGCAGCTTGAAGTGCTGAGCTCGCGCGTCGCCGGCGAATATGGTGTGCCGATCACCTTTGAAAGCCTCAATTACGAAGTGGCGCGCTGGGTGGAGAGCGATGATCCGGCCGAGCTGGCACGCTTCATCACCGCCCAGAAGATCAACATGGCCGAGGACCGCACCGGGGCGCCGGTCTTTCTGGCGCAGAATGCCTGGTGGGCCGACCGGGCCAAGCAGGACTTTCCCAAGATCCGCTTTCTGACCACCAAGGAACGCCATTGACCACCCCCGCGCCCGATCGCATCGAAGAACTGCTCAACGCCACCAAGACCGCGTTCATCGCCGGTTCGCTGGTGCGGCTGAAACTGGGCGGCTATCACGGTGCGGAGCCGGAGTTGAAGGGCATCGAGATCAAGAAGATCACGGTCAAGGGCGGCGACCGGTTCTCCTTCACCTATCGCTACAAGACGCGCGACATCATCAAGAACTTCATCCAGCCCGAGGCGCTCGCCCTGCTGCGCAGCGGGCTCAAGGACGAGTTCAGCATGGCGCAGCTGGCCACCACCGGTTTTGACATGGTTCTCGAGCGCAACGGGCTCAAGATCCGCCTCAAGCGCACCGAGGTGGAGGGCCGCGACGCGCCCTCGACCGAGCACAACCGCGCCAAGAACCGGCCGCTCAACGGCAGTGACAAGCCCTGGCTCAAGGCCCTGGGCATTGCCGGCAAGGACGGTGTGGTGCGCAGCGATGCGCAGGATAAATTCCGCCAGATCAACAAGATGGTCGAGATCTTTGCGCCGCTGATTCAGGCGCTCGAGGCCGAACGGCCGCTGATCGTGGATATGGGCGCGGGCAAGGGCTATCTCGATTTCGCGCTCTACGACTATCTGGCCACCATCGCCAAGCGCCCGGTGGGCGTGGTGGGCGTCGAGCTGCGCGAGCAGCTGGTGGCTGACGGCAATGCCACGGCGCAGGCATCCGGCTTTGATGGGCTGAGCTTCCAGACCGGCAGCATTCTCGATTTCGACGCCACCGGCGCCGATGCGGTGATTGCGCTGCATGCCTGTGATACCGCCACCGATGACGCGATCTTCAAGGGCATCAGCGCCGGCGCCGCGCTGATCGCGGTGGCGCCATGCTGCCACAAGCAGATCCGCCGGCAGATGGAGGCCGGGCATCCCGATGCCCAGCTCGATTTCCTGCTGCGCCACGGGACCTTCATGGAAAAACAGGCAGAGATGGTCACCGACGGGTTGCGCGCCCTGTTGCTCGAGCTCAACGGCTATCGCACCAAGGTGTTCGAGTTCGTCTCCGACGCGCATACGCCCAAGAACAATCTGATCGTCGCCGAAAAGGACGGCCGCGCCGGCCGCGACCGCGCGGCGATCCTCCAGCAGATCGCCGCGATCAAGGCCCTGTTCGGCATCGAACAGCATTATCTCGAGAGCCTGCTGGGCGCGCGGGATGCAGGACCGCTGTGAGCCGGCTGCGGGTTTCTAAACCCGCTCTGATCCCCTATATCGGCTGACAAAGCCAATCCCCGTGAGACCCATGACCAAGATCACTTTTGTGCAGTCCGATGGCGAGCGTATCGACACCGAAGCCCAGGCCGGCTCCACCGTGATGGAAACCGCCATCATGAATGCGGTTCCCGGCATCGTGGCCGAATGCGGCGGCGCCTGCACCTGCGCCACCTGCCATGTCTATGTCGACGACGCCTGGACGGAAGCCGTGGGCGGCCCCTCGATGATGGAAGAGGACATGCTCGACTTTGCCTTTGACGTGAAGGCGACGAGCCGCCTGTCCTGCCAGATCAAGGTCAAGGATGCGCTGGATGGCCTGGTGGTGCACGTTCCGTCGCGCCAGGGCTGATCCGGGCCGCTTGAGCTAGCGGCGGGGCGCGAGCAAAAATTGCTCGCCCGACCCCGTGGGCAGATTCTTTTGGCGGCGGCGCAGCTTTGGCAAAGGCCGCATTCCACGCCGTGCCCGCTGAAGGAAATATAGAAGCGATTGAATATCAACGCCTTGCTGGAGAGGCCGCGTATCGCCTATTTTGGTGGACGGTCACAACAGGGTTCCAATGGGTCATCTCAACACATTTCCGTTGAGCTTCAAGGTTCGAGGTCTGCGTATCGCCATTGTCGGCGGTGGCGAGGAAGCCCTGAACAAGGTCCGATTGGTAACTAAGACGACCGCGCAGGTCGTGATTATTGCCCGCCAGATCGAGGCCGATTTTTCCACCTTTGACGTGCAGGTGCACGAACGGCCATTCGAGGTTGCCGATCTCGACGGCGTGGCGCTGGTCTTTGTCGCCGAAGAGGGCGCGGACGCCGAGCTGGCCAAGGCCACGGCGCGGGCGCGCAATATCCCGCTCAACGTGGTCGATGTGCCGGCCGAATGCGATTTCTACACCCCCTCCATCGTTGATCGGGCGCCGCTGACGGTGGCGATTTCCAGCGAGGGCGATGCGCCCGTGCTGGCGCGGCTGGTGCGGGCCCGCATCGAGGCCATGCTGCCACCGGGCTTCGGCCAGCTCGCCCGGCTCGCCGGGGGCCTGCGCCAGCGCGTCGAGAGCCTCATTCACACTGGTACCGCCCGCCGTCGCTTCTACGAGGCTCTGGTGACCTCGCCACAGGTGGAGGCGGCCGTTGCCGCCAGTCCGATTGCCGGCCGCTACGAGGCCGAAGTGCTGCTTGAGCAGCACCTGTCGGCGACCGACAATGCCGGCATCGTCTGGCTGATCGGCGCCGGGCCGGGTTCGGAAGACCTGCTGACCTTGCGCGCCCAGCGCCTGCTGCAGCAGGCCGATGTCATCGTGCATGACCAGCTGGTGCCCGATGTCGTGGTGCAGATGGGCCGCCGCGACGCCGAACAGATCTCTGTCGGCAAGGCCAAGGGCCACCACTCCTTCAGCCAGGCGCAGATCAATACGCTGATCGTGCGACTGGCGCGCGAGGGCAAGAAGGTGGCACGGCTCAAATCGGGTGACCCGATGATTTTCGGCCGGGCCGGCGAAGAGATAGCCGCTTTGCGCAAGGCCGGGATACAGTATCAGATCGTGCCCGGCGTCAGCGCGGCGCTGGCTGCCGCGGCCGATACGGCGACGCCGGTCACCCTGCGCAAGGTGTCGAGCGGCTTCATCATGGCCACGGCGCATGGCGCCGAGGACAGCGAACTGGCCCATTGGGCGGCGCTGGCGCAGTCCGGGCTGACCCTGGCGCTCTATATGGGCAAATCCATCGCCTCTGAAGTGGCCGAGCGGCTGGTGGCGCATGGCGCACGCCCGTCCACGCCGGTGGGCATCGTGGTCAATGCCGGGCGCCCCCAGATGACATCATATTCGGGCAATCTGTCATCCCTGATCGAATGGGAAGCGACGCTTGCCGACGGTCCGGCAATCATTTTTGTGGGCGAGGCGGTCGCCGCGGGCGATTGGGCCGATGCGGCGCAGATCGCCGCCCAGAACTTCAAGGTAGCGTAACGGCATGGAAATTCTCACCGGCAATGAACTGACCTCCGGAGGGACGGTTTATCTCGATAAATCAGGTGCCTGGGTCGAAGACCTGCAGGCCGCCCGGGTATTCGCCAAGGCGGAGGCAGCCGAGCGCGACGCCGCCCTGGCCGCGACCAAGGGCACCGGCCGGGTGATCAGCCTTGAGATCGAAGAAATAACGCTTGATCAAGGGCTTATCGTGCCCAAGCGGTTGCGCGAACGCATTCGGGCAGCGGGTCCCACCGCGCCTTTGACATTGAACGGCGCGATCTACGACCGCCAGCATCTGGGTGAGGATGGTCATGTATCGATATGACGAATTTGACGCGGCCTTCGTCGCGGGCCGCACGGCGCAGTTTGCCGACCAGGTCAACCGGCGCCTGTCGGGCGAGCTGAGTGAAGAGCAGTTCCGTCCGCTGCGGCTGATGAACGGGCTCTACCTGCAGCTGCACGCCTATATGCTGCGGATTGCCGTGCCTTACGGCACGCTGTCGAGCCGACAGATGCGCAAGCTGGCCCATATTGCCCGCGTCTATGACCGCGGCTATGGCCACTTCACCACCCGCCAGAACATCCAGTTCAACTGGCCGCGGCTCAAGGACATTCCGGCTATCCTGGAAGAACTGGCGAGCGTCGAGATGCACGCCATCCAGACCTCGGGCAACTGCATCCGCAATACCACGACCGACCAGTTCGCCGGTGCCGCCGCCGACGAGATCATCGATCCGCGCCCGGTCGCCGAGATCATCCGGCAGTGGTCGAGCCTGCATCCCGAATTCACCTATCTGCCGCGCAAGTTCAAGATCGCCATGACCGGCTCGCCCAATGACCGGGCCGCCATCCGCTTCCACGACATCGGCCTGCAGGCCGCCGTCAACGGGGCAGGGGAAACCGGCTGGGAAGTCTGGGTCGGTGGCGGTCTCGGCCGCACGCCGATGATCGGCAAGCTGATCAACAGCTTCGTGCCCAATGAGCACCTGCTGGCCTATCTGGAGTCGATCATGCGGGTCTACAACCGCTATGGTCGGCGCGACAACAAGTACAAGGCGCGCATCAAGATCCTGGTACATGAAGAGGGGCTGGAGACCATCAAGGGGCAGGTGGAGGCCGAGTTCGCCGAGGTCCGCGGTGGGGTGCTGACGCTGCCACAGCAGGAACTCGACCGCATCACCGCCTATTTCGCGCCGCCGGCCTTTGCCGACCGGAGCAGCAGCAAGGTCGATGTCGCCTACGAGTCGATCATCGACCCGGCCTATGGCCGCTGGCTCGACAACAATATCAATGCCCATCGCGAGGCCGGCTATGCCTCGGTGACCATTTCGCTCAAGCCCATTGGCGGCGCCCCTGGCGACGCCACCGACGTGCAGATGGAGGTGGTGGCCGACCTGGCCGAGCGCTATTCGTTCGACGAACTGCGCGTGACGCATGAACAGAACCTGGTGTTGCCGCATGTGGCCGTAGCCGATCTGCGCGCGGTCTATGACGTTCTGGTGGCGGCCAAGCTGGCTGACGGCAATGCCGGGCTGATCACCGACATGATCTGCTGCCCTGGCCTCGACTTCTGTGCCCTGGCCAATGCCCGCTCGATCCCGATCGCCCAGGAAATCACGCACCGTTTTGCGGCGCCGGAACGGCAGAAGGAAATCGGCGACCTCAAGATCAAGATTTCCGGCTGCATCAATGCCTGCGGCCACCACCATGTCGGCCATATCGGCATTCTGGGTGTCGAGAAGAAGGGCGGCGAGCTCTACCAGATCACGCTGGGGGGCGATGCCACCGAGCACGCAGCGGTGGGCAAGATCATCGGTCCCGGCTTTGAGGCAGAGGCCGTGCCCGGCGCCATCGAGACGCTGGTCGATACCTATATTGCCCGGCGCCAGAGCGCCGACGAGACGTTCATCCAGGCCTATCGCCGGCTTGGTGAAGCGCCGTTCAAGGAGGCTCTTTATGGCAATGGCTAAACTGGCCCATGTGCCCGCCGTGCACGACAAGCTCAAGGCGCTGGGCATACTGGCACTCAACGGCATGTTCGACGAAATGGATGCGGTGGGCGTGCTGCGGCAGGCCGCTACCGATGTACTGCCCGGTGACCTGGCCATCGTGTCATCCTTTGGCGCGGATTCGGCAGTGCTGCTGCATCTGGTGGCGCAGGTCGATCGCAGCCTGCCGGTCTATTTTCTCGAGACCGGCAAGCACTTCGCCGAAACGCTCGATTATGTCGAGACGCTGCGGGGCCATCTCGGCCTGCTCAATGTGCACGCCATCCATCCCAATGCGGCGGACATCAAGCGTTTCGATCCCGCCGGCACGCTGTGGGAGACCGACCCGGACAGCTGCTGCCACATCCGCAAGACCGAGCCGCTGGAGCCCGTCACCGAGCAATATGCCGGCTGGGTCACCGGACGGAAGCGCTTCCAGACCAAGGAACGCGGGGTGCTGCCGCATTTCGAGCTGACCAGCGACGACCGCATCAAGGTCAACCCTTTGGCCTACTTTACCGATGCCGACGTCAACCAGTACAAGATCGACCACGGCTTGCCCGAACATCCCCTGTTCGCTAAGGGCTACAAGTCGATCGGCTGCGCGCCCTGCACCTCGGTGGTTGCCGACGGCGAGGATCCGCGCGCCGGACGCTGGCGCGGCCTCAACAAGAAAGAGTGCGGCATCCATTTCGATTTCAACGGAGCGATTGCCTCGCCCATGACAGCCGCCAATCGACACACCCTCTGGAAAGACGGCTCTTTCATCGCCGATCCGTTCCACGCCTGGAGCGAGACGAGCGATCCGGCAACGGCCAGCTATGTGCATGTGCCCGTGCCGGTCTTTCTGGCCAATCGCGAGGCGATCCTGGCCAATCCGCACCCTTTGGGTCTGCTGGTGTCGCCGGGCGACCGGATCGAGGACATTGCCGCCGATCTGGGGCGCTTCGCTTCCATTGCGATTGCGTTCCCTGCGTTCACCGACGGGCGCGGCTATTCGACGGCCCGGATGCTGACTGAACGTTACCAGTACGCTAACGAAATCCGGGCGGTTGGTGACGTGTTGCAGGACCAGATTCCACTGATGCGGCGCTGCGGCATCAATGCGCTGGTCGTCACGCATGAGCCAACGCGCGCAGCCCTGCTGGAAAACCGGCTGCCCGAAGTGGCGATCTTCTACCAGCCAACCGGCACCACCGAAGTGCCCGTCGGCACCCGCCCCTTCCTTCGCCGCGCCTCCTGATATAGGTGAGCAGCGTCAGGTTATGTCGCCTGTCGCACTTCCGCAATGATCGAGGGCGGTGGCCCTCCAACTGGACTTGAGATCAATGAGCACTGAAATCACCACCGATGTCGTCGTCATCGGCGCCGGCCCCTGCGGGCTGTTTGCCGCGTTCGAGCTCGGCCTGCTCGATCTCAAATGCCATTTCATCGACATCCTGGATCGCCCCGGCGGGCAGTGCGCCGAGCTCTATCCGGAAAAGCCGATCTACGACATTCCGGGCTTCCCGGTGGTGACCGGGCAGCACCTGACCGATAATCTGATGGCGCAGATCGCGCCTTTTGCGCCCGAGTTCCACTTCAACCGCATGGTCAATTCCATCGACAAGCAGGAAGACGGCTCGTTCAAGCTGGCTACCGATGCCGACGAGATCTTCCATGCCAAGGTGGTGGTGATCGCCGCCGGTGGCGGCTCGTTCCAGCCCAAGCGCCCGCCCGTCGAGGGCATCGAGGCGTTCGAGAACCAGTCGGTGTTTTATTCGGTGCGCAAGATGGACGATTTCCGCGGCCAGGACGTGGTGATCGTGGGTGGCGGCGACTCGGCACTCGACTGGACGCTGAACCTGCAGCCCATCGCGCGCTCGCTGACGCTGGTGCATCGGCGCGCCGTCTTCAAGGCGGCGCCGGCTTCGGTCAACAAGATGCAGGTGCTGGTGGGCGAGGGCAAGATCAACTTCCTGACCGGCCAGATTGCCAAGCTCGACGGCGCGGACGGGCAGATCAACCATGTGCACCTGACCACCGATGCCGGCGATCTGTCGGTACCGGCAACGCGGCTGCTGCCATTCTTCGGGCTGACGATGAAGCTGGGTCCCGTGGCCGATTGGGGCCTTGAGCTCAACGACAATACCATCGTGGTGGACACCGAGAAGTTCCAGACCTCGATCCCGGGCATCTTCGCCATTGGCGATATCAATTCCTATCCGGGCAAGCTCAAGCTGATCCTCAGCGGCTTCCACGAGGCGGCGCTGATGGCCCAGGCGGCCAAGGCGGTCGTCTCGCCGGGCGAGCGCGTGGTGTTCCAGTACACAACCAGCTCGACCAAGCTGCAGAAGAAGCTGGGCGTTGCCTGATGAAAATCCTGGTGACCGATCAGGCGGGGGACGAGCACGAGCTCGAAGGGCTTGACGGCTGGCGCACCATGGAGGTGATCCGCGACTGGGGCCTCAACATCAAGGCGGAGTGTGGCGGCGCCTGTTCCTGCGCCACCTGCCATGTCTATGTCGAGGATGGCTGGTTCGACAAGCTGCCGCCGCCCAGCGACGATGAGGAAGACCTGCTCTATTCGACGCTCGACAAGAAGCCGAACTCGCGGCTGAGCTGCCAGATCCTGCTGTCGGACGCGCTCGATGGCATGAAGGTGACGCTGGCCCCGAGTTCGGCCAAGGACTGACCCGCTCGGACCGGTAGATGCCAGTGTGCGGTTTTTGCGGCGTTTGATAGACGCTTTATTAGAGGTCGTTTGGCAAGATGGCGGCAGCGTCTGGACCGCAATCACGGCATATCAGGACCTAGGATGACGACACCGACCGGTTGCGAGGGCTGCCGCAATACCGATGCGAGCGCCTTCGCGATCCCCTTCACCATGGCCTTTCAACCCATTGTCGACGTGTCGGCCGGCGCGATCTGGGGCTATGAGGCGCTGGTGCGCGGCGTGGCGGGCGAGGGGGCCCAGCAGGTGCTCGGCCAGGTGACCGAGCAGAACCGCTATGCCTTCGATCAGGCCTGCCGGGTCAAGGCCATTGAACTGGCCGGCAGCCATATCGGCAACCAGGACACCCGACTCAGCATCAACTTCATGCCCAATGCGGTGTATGAGCCGGCTGCCTGCATCCGGGCTACGCTGGCGGCGGCGGCGCGGATGCAGTTCGACACGCGGCGGCTGATGTTCGAATTCACCGAGAATGAACGCATCAGCGACGTCGCGCACGTTCAGCACATTGTTTCCGAATATCGCCGCATGGGCTTTACCACGGCACTTGACGATTTCGGCGCCGGCTATGCCGGACTGTCGCTGCTGGCGCGGTTCCAGACCGACCTGATCAAGATCGATATGGAACTGGTGCGGGACATTGACAGCTCCAGGGTCAAGCAGGCCATCGTGCATGCCCTGGTGGGGCTGGCCAAGGAGCTGGGCATGACCCTGCTCGCCGAGGGCGTCGAAACCGCCGCGGAGCTTGCCGTGCTCAAGGCGGCAGGCATCAGCCTGTTCCAGGGATATTACTTCGCCCGGCCAGAGACCGAGCGTTTCCGGAGCCTGGCCGAGCTCGCCCAGGCCGCCTGAGCCGACGACCGGACCTCAGTCCGGCTCCGGCGGCGCTATTGGGCCGCGACAGCGGGCAGGCTGCGCTGGCCGTGGGCCTCGATCCAGGCCACGAACCTGTCGACATAGGTAGCGAGAAATCCGCGCGTCACATCGTCGGTAATGTCGTGGTTCTCGTCGATGAGGCCAGGCTTGAACTGCAGATAGACCTCGGGCTGGCCCATCACCACGAAACCATAGAGGGGCAGTGTGGCGCGCATCTGGTTCTGGCCGGCAGCGGTGCCGATGACGCCGGGGCTGGTGCCGCTCAGGCCGAGCGGCTTGCCCGCCCAGGAATTGTCGCCATAAGGCCGCGACGCCCAATCCAGCGCATTCTTGATCATGGCCGGGTAGGAGCGGTTGATTTCCGGCATGACGATCAGTACCGCGTCGGCGGTCTCGGCCCGTGCCTTGAGATCCAGCACGACTGCCGGCGGGTTTTCCCAAAGGTCGTTGTTGTAGTGCGGCAGGGCACCAAGATCGATGTAGTCGAAGTGCAGACGGGCGCCAGCGAGTTTGTCCAGGCTTCTGGCCAACTGACGGTTTATCGAGTTGTGGGCGAGGCTGCCCACCAGCACGGCGACGGTTTTCATGGAACGTCCATCTGGTATCTGTTGGTAACTGACGCTATATGAGTGCCTATGAAAATCGCCGCAAGACGGCACTTTTTGCATACGGAAGGCACATCAATGAAACCCATCGACGCGCATAATGACTGCCGGCCCGTGGGCGAAATTCTCAATCAGATCGGCGGCAAGTGGACAGTGCTGATCATCAACCGGCTGAACAATGGCCCCTTGCGGTTCAGCCAGATCAAGCGGGACATCGGCGGCATCAGCCAGAAGGTGCTGACCGCAACGCTGCGGGACCTGGAAATGGATGGCTTCGTCACCCGGACGGTGACGCCCTCCATTCCGCCGCGCGTGGACTATGAACTGACCGCCCTGGGGCGCGACCTGCAGGGGCCCTTGCAGAGCCTGGCCGACTGGGCGATCGGCAACCGACCAAAGGTGCTGGCAGCACGCCAGCACTATTTTGACGCGCATCCCGAGGCCAAGCTCAGGCCACGCGCCAGTGTTGCCCATCTGGCGGTCGCCGCCGAATAGCTATCTGGCGACGTCGCTGGCCAGTCGGGTCAATTCCGGGATGAAGTCGCGAACTGTTGGTTGGGTTTGCGTTTCAAAGGGTAAGGGGCGCACCACCCGGATGGCGGCAATGCCGACTCGGACGGTCATGAGACCATTGACCACGCCTTCGCCCAGTCGCGCCGAGAGCTTGGCGGCCAGCCCCTGACCGACGAGCTGTTCCACCAGGCCATCGGTGAGCACCAGGCCGCCGGTGACGGCCAGATGCGCCAGTACCGCCCCGGTGAGCCGCCAGAAGCCGAAAAAGCCCGGGCGGGCACCATAGAGGGCGGCAATGGCCCCTGCCAGCCGGACGCTCTCATAGATGACGAAGGCGATGTCGACCAGCGCCCGGGGCGATACCGCGGTGACCAGGGCCACACGCCGGGCAGAGGCCGCAGTGAGCGCCTTGGCCCGGGCATCGAGTGGCGTCATCAATGTCCGCTCGGCCATGGCGATGATTTCCGTGCCATCAAACAGATGCGGCAGGTGGTCGGCCACGGTCTGGCGGGCGCGGGCCTGTTCGGGATGCTCGGCATAGATGGCGCAGAGCCTGTCGATGACCTGGGTGGCCTTGCGCTGGTCATTATCGGCCGTCGCCTGGGCCGCATCCGCGCGCAGGGCGTCGAGGACGCGGAGGCGACGCAGCGCGAAGGCCTCGCGGGCTGCCAGCACGAGCACCGCCAGCAGAAATATGGCCAGCACGCCCAGGCCGAGCCAACCCAGCCAGGGATTGGCGGCGAACAGGTCGCGGATCAGGCGGTCAGCGGCCAGGCCCAGTCCGGCCGACACCAGAATGCCACCGCTGGTCCAGGCGAGGCGCCCGAGCCAGCCCATGCGCCTGGGCGGCGGCGCAATCAAGGTCCCGTCCTCCGCCGCATCGAACGGGCTATCGCTGACCTCGACTGTGTCCGGGGCGAAGGCGCGTGGTGCCCGGACGAGGGCGCTGTCGTCGGCAACGGGTGCGGTGGGGCGGGCGACGGGACGTTTCATGCGAGCCAGTCTCCCACCAGATAATCCAGTGCCCGATCAAAGCGGATATGGGGCAGCACGACGTCGCCGCTGGCATTGCGATCAAGCTTTTGCGGCGGGGCAAAGCGCAGGAAGTTCAGCGCCACCGGGTTGCCGTCCTCAAACAGTGAATCGGGGCGATCGGGCAAGTCCCCGGGAAACAAGGCGATTTCGGTCTTGCCGTCATAGCTGGTGCCATCCAGGCTTTCGCCCGGCAACGGCGTGCCGATGATGGTGTTGAGGGTATGTCCGCCTTCGGAAATCGTCCCTTCACGAGTGGCACGAATGCCGGCCAGAGCGATCGAGCGCGTCTCGGTGCCGGCAAAGCGGGCGCGCTTGCTGGCATTGGCCACCAGGCGGTTGAGGATGGTCTCGAGCCGATCGTGACTGCTGTGGTGTACGTGGTCGGCCTTGGTCGCTGCAAACAGGATGCGGTCAATGCGGCGGGCAAAGGGGCGCAGCAGCGGGTTGGTCTCGCCCTGGCGAAAGCAGGCCAGTACCGAAGTCAGCGCAGTTTCGAGATCGGCCACGGCGGCCGGACCGGCATTGAGGGCGCGCAGCGTATCCACCAGCACGATCTGGCGATCGAGCCGGGCGAAGTGATCGCGGAAGAAGGGGCGCACCACCTGGGCCTTGTAGGCTTCGAAGCGGTGTTCGAGCATGGCGTAGAGGCTGCCGCTTCGTAAAGGCTGCGCTGGCGTGGGGAGCGGCGCGAAGGTCAGCGCGGGCGAGCCCTCGAGATCGCCGGGCAGGAGGAAGCGGCCGGGGGGCAGGGTGGAGAGGGCGCCGTGTTCGCGGCTGCGCCGCAGATAGTCCGTGAAGGCGATGGCGAGGCGCTCGGCGTCGGGGTCGCTGGCCTCCTTGCGCAGATCGATGGTGTCGATCAGTTCGAGGAAGGGCAACGCCTCCTTGCCCGATCCAGGCCGGCGGGCGCGCTCGAGGGCTTCGGCGCTCCAGTCGGCAAAGCTGAGCCCCAGCAAGGGCAGGTCGAGCAGCCACTCGCCGGGGTAATCCACAATGTCCAGGTTGAGGGTCGAGGGACCGCGCAATCCGGCATACCAGTGCCTCGACTGATACTTGAGGACAATGCGCAGCTGCGAGATGCGGCGGGTGCCTTCGGGCCAGACGGGAGGTTTGCCGGTCAGCGATTGCAGGTGCTGTTCATAGGCAAAGCGCGGAATGGTCGCGTCCGGGTAGTCGGCCAGCCGGGCGCCGATGAAGCGACCCTCGGCCATGGGCGCGAAGCCGGGCATGCGGCCACCCGTCAGCAGATTATGCACCAAAGCGGTAATGAAGATGGTCTTGCCGGCGCGGCTCAGCCCGGTGACGCCGAGGCGCAAGGTGGGCGTGAAGGCCCCCGTCGCTGCATCGGCCAGATTGGACAGGGCAATGCCCAATTCGTCGGCGATGGTGGTTGGCGGTTGGGGCACGCAGGGCTCTCCCGAAGAACCCGCAAGATAGGGATTTGTGCAGAAGGTTCAATGGGCCCCGCGCGCTGACGGGGCCCCGAGCGGATTATTTTGCCGCGCGCCCGATCTCGGCCATGTCATAGGGCGTGGTCTGGTAGATCTGGTTGATCCAGTTCTGGAACAGAAGATGGGCGTGGCTGCGCCAGCGGTTTTCCGGTGTTGCGGTCGTATCGCCATTGGGAAACAGATTGGCGGGCGGCGCGGTATCGAGGCCCGCCTTGAGGTCGCGCTCATACTCGTCGACGAGCGAGCGGTTGTCATATTCGAGATGATTGAGCATGTGCACGGCACGGTGCCTGGGATCGTCCACCATGCAGATGCCGAAGTCCGGATTGTCGATCAGGATTTCCAGATCCGGGCCGAGCGAGGCGCGATCGATATCATTGATGCGCGACACCGGGATCATCGGGCTGTCGGAGAAACCCCGCAGATAGGGAGAGCGGTCGCCGGTCAGCTGATGCCGGAAAACGCCGAAGGCCTTTTTGGGCATGCGGTAGCGCCGCGCGCCGTGGAAATGATGCAATGCCGCCTGCGCGCCCCAGCAGATGAACATGGTGTGGTGCACATGGGTCTGCGTCCAGTTCATGATATCGACCATTTCGGGCCAGTACTTGATCTCTTCGAACGGGATATGGGCAATGGGCGCGCCGGTGACGATAAAGCCGTCGAACTTGCGGCTGCGCACCTCTTCCCATGTGCTGTAGAAGGAGTTGAGATAGTCTTCCGACGTGTTCTTGGACTGGTGATCGGTCACCCGCACGAGCGTCAGGTCGACCTGCAGGGGCGTCGAGCCGATCAGCCGGGCGAACTGGGTCTCGGTCCGCTCCTTGTTGGGCATCAGGTTGAGCAGGCCGATTTCGAGCGGGCGGATGTCCTGGCGCGCGGCGCGCGTTGAGTCCATGACGTTGACGCCCTCGTCCTCGAGGGTCTTGCGGGCAGGCAGGTTGTCGGGAATTCTGATAGGCATGGCAGCCTCTTAACTGGCGATGATGACGAAGCGATTCAAGCGTTGCGCGCCTCCATCAGGAGAACGCGCTAGCGCATTCGCTGCTCGATCGCCGCCGCCATCAGGTCGATGAACTCGTCGCCATCGCGGACCAGAGCCAGGTCCGAGGCTTCCACGACATAGCCGAAATTGTCGGCCAGCGCCTGGTAGCGCGGCAGCCGGTCATGCAGTAGGGCCTCGAAGCCCCAGGCGCCGAAGCCGGCCGGATCGACATCGTTGTCATTGTGAATGCCGTGGATCAATTTGTACTCTGCCCATTTCTCGATGAGAAAGCCGGGCGGATAGTACATTGGCTTGGGGCTTTTCTTGTAGCGCCGGATCAGTTCGGCCGCATCCTTGCCGGTGCCGCGGATATAGAGCATGGCGGTGGACGCGGCGAGCGTGCTGATCACAGGGTCATGCGGATCGGCAGGGTCGACAACCTCGATCAGCGAGCCGCCGGTATCGGCGATGAAATTGTCATAGCCATAGAGCTGTTTGGCACGTTCGATGAAGTGCGGCACATCCTGCAGGGCGGCGATTTCGGCGGTACGATGCTGCTCCTGGCGGCGCTGGTACTCGGCCAGTGGCAGGCCGTGTTTGTCCGGATCGCCGGGCGTGCCGAGATAGCTCGACAGCGGGTCAAGGTTTTCGAAGGTCAGGTTGGAGGAAATATAGATCGAGTCCGAGCGCAGCAGTTCGGCCAGGAACGGCACCTTCATGGCTTCGCGCTTGAAATTGTCGACGATGGCCTCGCCCATATAGCGCGTGCCGATGCGGTAATCGGCCGAATAGTGAAACCAGTTCGACGCCCGCAGCATTGCCGACAGGCGCGTCTTGCCGACGCCCGCCATGCCGAAAACCGTCACGGCGCGGCGGGGTGACTTGATGAACTCGTCGGCAGAATGAAACAGCATAAAAAGCCCCTGGCGTCAGGCCTTTCCCAATAAGGCAATGGCCCCAGGTTCACAAGCGGGCGGCAATTTCTGCCGCCATCTCGGACTCTTTTGCCTGTTGCGATGCGCCTGGACTGGCTGGTGCGCCAGATTGTCCAGCAGAATCAAGGATCAACCCAGTTGGCACTGTACTTGCAGTTATGCGGTGGATCAGGCGCAACCAGGCGCAAAAGTTTTCGGGAGTGATTGATGGGTATCTATGGCGCTCTTTCCAGTGCGGTGACGGGTCTGCGGGCCCAGGCGCATGCGCTGGAAAACATTTCGGGCAACATCGCGAACTCGCAGACGACGGGTTACAAGCGCATTGAGACCGACTTCATCGATCTGATCCCCGATGCGCCGATCAAGCGCCAGGTGCCCGGCGCCGTGCTGGCACAGTCGCGCGGCACCAATGATATCCAGGGCGATATCAAGACCGTGTCGAACGAGACCTTCATTGCCCTCAATTCAAGCGGCTTCTTTGTCGTCGAGCCCAAGGTTGGCCAGTCCGACGGCAATTCGGTGTTTGCCGGCACCAATTTCTACACCCGCCGCGGCGACTTCGAAATCGACAAGGACGGCATGCTCGTCAATGGCGCCGGCTATTACCTCAAGGGCCTGCCGATCGACACGACGACGGGCAATATTTCGGGTTCGGTGCCGGAAGTGATCCGTTTGTCCAACGCCTTCCTGCCGGCGCAGAACACGCAGCGCATTGCCTATCAGGCCAACCTGCCGCAGCTGCCCAAGACCACCAATTACAACGCCACCGTCTACAATAGCGAGTTGCTCGAGCCAAACAGCTATGCCGGCTACGCCGGTGGTTCGGTCACCTCGGTGATGAATGGCACGGTCAACACGCTGACCGATGCCACCGCCGCCACCCCGCTGCTGGCGGATGGCCAGTTCATGACGCTTGAGGTCAATGGCACCTCGGTTACCTTTGAGTTCACCACCGATGGCACGGTCGCTACCGGGCGCCAGGCCATCGACATTTCCGGTGCAGCTACCATCGGCACGGTACGGGCGGAAATGCAGGCAGCGCTGCGCTCCTCCGGTGGCCCGGCAGCGGCGAGCGCCAATGTGGTGCTCACCGGCTCACCTGGCGCGCTGAGCATCAATCTGGGCAATGACTACCACGCCCGGTTCAAGGTCACCGGGGGCACACCCGCGGCCCTGACCGCCCTGGGCTTCACCGATCCCAGCACGTCGATTGCGCCAACGCGGCCAGCCATCACCACCATTGCCGCCAGCAATGACGCGCTGTTCAAATCCAATTCGGTCGCCGGCGGCGCCATCACCGTCTATGCAGCGAACGGCGCGCCGGCCAACGTGCAGATGCGCTGGGCCAAGGTCGACAGCGCCGCCGCGGGCGGCAAGGATACCTGGAACCTGTTCTACATGTCCGACAGCAAGGCCACCGGCGCGTCGCCGATGTGGACCAGCACAGGTGAAGTCTATACTTTTGGCTCCGATGGCTCCCTGGAGGCGCCGGGGGTAACGAGCAGCACGCTGAACAATCTCACCATCAATGGCGTGGTCATTGGTGATGTCGAGCTCAAGCACGAGACCAATGGTGTCTCCCAGTTCGCTGACGTGAACGGTACGGTGAACGTGTCGACGCTCAATCAGAACGGCTATGGCGCCGGCGAGTTCGTCTCCGTGGCCATCAATGATAGCGGCCGCGTTGTCGCCACCTATTCGAATGGCGAGCGCATCGACATGGCGCAGGTGGTGACCGCCCAGTTCAGTGCCATCAACCAGCTCAAGCGGCTGGATGGCGGCGTGTTCTCGTCGACCTCGGAATCGGGCGAGGCGATCCTCGATCTGTCCGGCGAGGGCATTCTGGGTGGCGCGCTGGAAGCGTCCAATACCGATATTTCGGACGAATTCACCAAGCTGATCGTGACGCAGCAGGCCTATGCGGCTGGTACCCGCATCGTCACCGCGGCCGACAAGATGCTGCAAGAAGCGCTGAACATGATCCGCTGAGACTAACCTGCCAGTAAGGTCCGGGGCCTCGTGCTCCGGTCCCCGTCCCTCTGCGAGGAGCCCGTGATATGGGTCTGACGACATCCCTTACCAATGCTGTGTCTGGTCTGAAGGTCAATCAGGACTCGCTGGCGTTGGTCAGCCGCAACATCTCGAATTCCGGCACGCCGGGCTATCACAAGCAGTCCCTCAACGTCGTCGACTACAATGCCCAGACGAGCACCTATGCACGCAGCGTGGGGGCAAATCGGGCGTTCAATACCAGCCTGCAGACCTATTACAACCGGCAGGTGTCCGACACCGCCAACTCGTCCGTACAGGCCAACTACCTCAACCGCGTCCAGGGTTTCCTGGGCAAACCCGGCTCGACCGGATCGCTGGATACCATTTTCGGCGACCTGCAGAATTCGCTGCAGGCCATTGCCACAAGCCCAGATGACTACACCTCGCGCGCCAACGCGGTAGCGTCGGCGCAGACCATGGCCGAAACGCTGAACCGGCTCTCCAGCACTATCCAGGGCATGCGACAGGAAACCGAGGGGCAGATCGCCTCCGATGTCCACAACATGAACGGCATGCTGAACTCGCTGGCCGAGGTCAACAGCCGCATGCTCGATCTGGGCATGACCGACAGTGCCCGCAGCGCCCTGCTGGATCAGCGCGATCGCCTGGTGGGATCGGTGGCCGAACTGATCGACGTGCGTGCCGATTATCGTGGCGATGGCACTGTCGCGCTGATGACCCGCTCCGGCGTCGGCCTGCTCGACAATGGCGTCTCCACGTTCAGCTTCGAAAGCGCCGGCAGCCTCTCGGCCAATTCGGTCTTTGATCCGAATTCGGCAGCGACCAAGGTCGGCAAGCTGACGCTGACGACGCCCTCGGGTCTGACGATCGATCTGGTTACGCAGGGGGTGCTACAGGGCGGCGAATTGGGTGGACTGGTCACCCTGCGGGACAAGACCCTGGTCGAGGCACAGGAACAACTTGACGAAATCGCGTCGGGTCTGGCGCTGGCCTTCTCGACGGTCAAGAATCCCGGCGTTGCGGCGTCCGATGGCGCCGTGCCGCCCGCAACCGGCTTCGACATTGACCTCTCCGCGCTCAAGCCCGGCAATGACGTGCTGTTCAGCTATACCGAAGGGGGCGTCAGCAAGCAGGTCCGCGTGGTCAATTCCACTGACCCGGTGGACTACAAGGATGCCTCGGGCCAGCGCGTGATCGGCATCGACCTGTCGGGCAATTCCACGGCGGCAGCGGCGGCTCTGAGCGCCAAGCTGCCGGGACTGGCGATAACCAGTACCGGGGCGGGCAATCTGCGCATCCTTGATGATGGCGCGACGGGCAATACCGACGTCAAGAGTGCAGTGGCGCGATCGACCTCGACGGGTCTGCAGGGCGCGGGTCTCGCCTTCAACCTGTTCGTTGACCAGGGTAACGCCGTCTACACCAACAACCTGGACGGCGATCCACCGCAGAAGCAGGGTTTTGCCGCCCGCATCTCGGTCAACACCGCCATTCTGGCCGACAACAAACTGATGGTGCAGCACGAGGTGGGCGGCACGCTGGGCGACGCTGACCGGGCCAATTACATCATCGATCAACTGGCCAGCATGAGCTTCACCTCTGGTGGCAATCCGGCGGCCAATGCGGGCAAGTTCCAGCTGACCGGCAAACTCAGTGAAGTGATCGGCCAGGTCATCGGTTTTCAGGGCGCGAGCATTAACGCGGCGCTGACCAAGGCCGACGACCGGCAACTGACGCTCGATACCATCTCGGACCAGATGCAGACTGAGTATGGTGTCAACCTCGATGAGGAAATGGCGCGGCTGATGGAATTGCAGAATGCCTATTCGGCCAATGCCCGGGTGATCTCGGTGGTCAAGGAATTGCTCGATGCCCTGCTGGCCTCGGTTTGATGGAGTAGCGTGAGATGATCGTCAACAAATCGATGTTCCCGCTGCAGACCGGGTTTGGCGTCATCACCAAGATGCAGGATCGCTTTGCCAATCTGCAGATGCAGCTTGGTACGGGCATGAAGGCGTCGACGCTGGCCGATATGGGGCGGGATCTGCCGCTGTCGCTGTCGGTGCGCTCGCGGCTGGCGAAGATCGAGGGCTTCACGGCCAATATCGCCACGGTCGATCTGCGTATGAGCTTTCTCGACAAGACCTTGTCCCGCTTTGACACAATGGAGAGCGAGGCGCGCAACTCAGCGGTGCAGGGACAGTACGGGACCAACAATATCAACATGGCCACCCTGCCGAGCCTGTCGAAGGCGCGGCTGGACGAATTGGTGACGCTGCTGAATTCGGACGTCAACGGGCGCTACCTATTCGGCGGCTCCAATACCGACAGCGCACCGGTGCCTGACACCACGACGCTGCTCGAAGGGCAGGGCGGGAAGGCGGGGTTCAAGGCCGTACTCAGCGAGCGCCGGGCGGCCGATGCCGGCACGCTGGGCAATGGGCGTCTGACGACGGGGCATACAGTCGGCACATCGACGGTATCGCTGGCTGAAGATGGGTTGCATCCGTTCGGGATGAAGCTTTCCAACATCTCGACGACGGCGCCCAACACTGCCCTGACCTACACCGCGCCGGTGGCAACCGTCCCTGCCACGGCCAAGAGCCTGGAAGTAACCTTTGCCGAGGTGCCTGACCTGATCGTGGCGGGCAACACCATCACGATGGGCTTCGCTCTGCCGGATGGGACCGAGACGCAGATTACCCTGCGGGCCGTCGAGACTGCAGCGGTGCCGCCATCGGTGGATGAATTCGTCATTGGCGCCGATGCCGAAACCACGGCGATAAACTTCCAGGCGACGCTCGACGCCAAGCTCAATGACGTCGCATCCAAAGAGCTGTCTGCTGCCTCGAACTTCGTGGCGTCGGAGAGTTTCTTCAACGGTCCCGGTGAACCCGTGCTGCGTGTTGCAGGCGGCAATCCTGCAACGGCAACAGCGTTACGGGTCGCCGATGAGAGCGATACCATCATGTGGTACCAGGGCCAGTCTCCGGCGGTTGCGGCCGAAGGCCTGGGGCGGATGCAGATCGGCACGACAGGCGATACGGTGACGCTGTCCGGCGATTTTCCGCTGTCGGACAATTACGGTTTCAAGATTACCGGGGTGTCGGCGGATACGGCCAATATCGATACGACCTATACCGCTGCCACCGCGACCGAGGGCAGCACGGTAAGCTTCCAGTTCGACGCCGCCCTGGCTCCCAATGAAGCCGTCAACGTGACACTGGCCGAACCCGGGGGCGGCACGCGCACCTTGACCCTGACAGCTGTCAGCGGCAAGGCGGGGGCGGGGCAGTTTTCCATCGGCAGCGATGCCAACGAGACGGCCGCGAACTTTGCCAAGGCGCTCAAGCTTGTGGCGACAGAGGCAGCCATAGCAGCAGAAGGCAATCCACGCGCGACGGTTACCTCCCAGATCGATGACACGACACGCGTGGCCTATGGCATCGAAGCCAATGAGTCCGGCCTGCTGCGGCTGATGCGCAGTCAGGCGTCGATGGCGGTGGAGAACTTTCTGGATACCGATGCCGGCACCGAGGCTGATTCAAAGGCGCGCTATGATGCGATGGCGCGGCGGCAGCAACTGCAGTTGTCGGAGTCGCACAATTCCGAGCGCGGCTCGATCGAGATCCTGACCATGGAACTGGCGATTGCCCGCAATTCGCTGAAAAGCGCCACGACCCGGCATACCGACTACAAGGCGCAGCTGGACAATCTACTCAGCGATGTCGAAACGGTGAGCAAGGAAGACGTGGCCATGGAAATCCTGGCGCTGCAGACGCGCCTGCAGGCCAGCTACCAGGTCACCTCCATGGTCAGCCAGCTGAGCCTGTCCAAATATATGTAGCGATGCCTGGCATGGCAGCCTGGCAAACAAAAACCCCCGCAGCGATGCGGGGGTTTTGCATTTGTGTCATGGTCTGGATCAGGCGCCGCGCAGGCCGGTGGCGATCTGCCGGTTCAGACGCACCAGAATGTCGAGACGCTGCGGGGCGGGATCTGCCTCGAGCAGGATTTCACGGGTTTCGTTGAGAATGAACAGGCCCAGATTGGCGATGTTCTGGCGGATTTCCTGGGGCAGGTGGCTGTCTTCCTTGGTCACCGCCGCCATGAATATAGTCCACAGCTTGCGATTGAAGGTCAGGGCGGTCTTGAGCTCGTCGCGCGTGCCCGTGGCCCACTCGTCCTTGACGCGCTGGATGCCGGCGGCGGCTTTCATCAGCAGGGCGGATTCACGCTCGCGCGGGTTCTCAACTGCCTTGGTCGTCTGCTGGTAAGCGTGGGCGCCCTGCTGGTGCATGTTTCAAGAGATCCTGTTCATACTCAATCAGCCGATGCGCGGCCTTCAGAGCTTTGTAAAGAGCCCCGGTTAATATCTCGTTATTGATTTCATTGACTATTTCGGTGGCGGACGGGACAGCTGTCACGAACTCCTTGATGAGTCCGAAATAGGTCTCCTGCGTGGCACCGATATCGTCGTCAATATACATCAGTTGCACCGCCAGATAGATGCGCTTGGCGGGAGAGTTGGCCTTGGCCGGGGTCAGAATATCCTTTTCGCGCAGGATGGGCGACTTGCCATCAATGAACAGCCGCGTGCGCTGGTCGGAATTGGTGATGATGCAATTGCCCACCAGCAGTCTCTCGCCGGGCTTTAGTTCAACCTTGAGCGCCATGGTACCGGTCTCCCAGATTCGGGTTCTATTCCTGACCTCTAGCGCGCCACACCGTTGAAAACAATCAAGTGAGGACGACGGCCACTTTGGTCGCGTTTCACGCTTGCAGCGCGCCTAGCGAAGCACCTGCAGTACCGACTGGTCGGCCTGGCTGGCGAGGGACAGCGAGTTGGACGACAGCTGCTGGCGGGTCTGCAGGGCCAACAGGGTTGCGGCCTCGGCATTCATGTCGGCGAGCGTGAGGTTGCCGGCACCCGTTTTGAGGGTATCAATCATCGCCTTGGTGAAATCCTGGCGGTTCTGTACGATCGACAGATTGGAGCCGAAGGTGGACGCCTGGGCGCGAACCATATTGAGCGCCGCGGTCATGTCGCCCAGCAGGCCATCGATTGCCGTGTCATTGTCGAGCTGGCTGGCCTGAAGCGACGTCGGAACGCCCAGGCTGGATGCATTGATGGCCTGACCATCCTCGGTCCGGATATCGATGACGGAGGTGCCGGTCTCGTTGAAGGTTATGGTCAGGTTGTCGCCGCGCATCAGGTTGACGCCATTGAAGGACGCGTCATCGGCCAGCTTGTCGAGCTGATCGCGCAATTCATTGAATTGCTCGGCCAGGCCGGTGCGGACGGCATTACCCTTTACGGTGGATGTGCCCGCAGTGCCGTCCAGCTTGCCTGACGTCGCGTTCTTGCCTTCTATCACCAGGTCGGTGGTGGACTGGTTTTCAAGGCGCAGCTTGCCGCTGTCGTTGGAGGCGCGAACCTTGCCCTGGAGTTCGGCACTGGCATTGACGGCATTTACCATCTCATCGACGCTGCGCGCGAAAATAAGGTCGCCATTGGTTCCCGCCACAACCCCATTGGCGGGCGTGCCGAACAATCCCGCATCGGCACCGCCGATCTGCAGCGCGCCGGCATTGTCGGCGATGGCGCGCAGGGCCAGCTTGCCGCCGAGCTCCCGATAGGCCTCGAAGGTCCGGTCGTCACCCAACTGAGCATTGACGCTGGCGATTGCGGTGTCGAGATCGGTCCCGGTCGTGGTGTCGAGCCTGATCTTGTGGCCATTGACGGTGAAGTCATGGGTGCCATTCGAGCCGGTGACGGCCAGGGGTACCTGGGTGGGAATCACAGAATCGCCGAACATGCGATCATGCGTGGTGCCGCCGATCACGAATGCGCCGTCAATCGTGCCCGTCGTTTCAAACTTGTAGTGGCCGGCGGGCGATTCCTTGAAGTCGATCTTGCCCGCATAGGCGGGTGATGCATCGACCAGGGCCTGAACCACATCCCGTAGCTCGGCCGTGGTGCGGGCGGCGGGCGCAATGCTGATCGGCAGAACCGGGCCATCAGCGAACTGCAGTGACAGGTCAATCGCGCCAGAAGCTTCGGCGGGGCTCAATGCGCCCATGCCGCTGTCTGCCTGGTAGCTTGCCTTGGCGGCAGGCGCTGGCGCGGCGTAGCTCGCGTCCATCGCCTTGCTGTCGCCCTTGGCGGTTTTGACAAGGGCGATGTCAACCGCGTTGGCTACCGCACCTCCCGACAGCGTGAGTTTGCCCAAAGCAGGGTCATTGGCATTGATCTTGGCCAGAGGCAGCGATTCAGTACTGAACGACTTGTCCTGACGGGCCTGACGCAGGGTGGACTGCATCGACTCCAGGGTCTTGGTCATGGCCGACAGGCCATTGTCGGCAGCCTTGAGCGTCTGGATACCGTTGGCCATGGAGTCCATCAGCGCATTGAGGTCGCTGGAGCGGTTGCTCAGGCCCGCCGCTGTGAACCAGTTGCTCGGGTTATCAAGGGCCGAATTGACCTCGTTTCCGGTAGACAGACGGTTCTGGGCGACGGCCATCATGTCTGCTGTCCCCTTGAGAGCAAGGAGGTTGGAGCGAACTGCCTTGGACAGTGAAATATCAGCCATCTATTTCCCGAACCCAGCAGGCTGACAGGCCCAAATAATGTCGACGTCACCGTGGCGTCTTTCTGACGCTGTTCGTCAGGGTAGAGAGCGCGGCATGAGCAGGACTGCTCGTCTTTAGTCGTTGGTGTCGTTCTGAATTTTCCCAGATGATTAGTCTTAACTGGCGATTTGCGATTCGCAATGGCGGAGCCGGGCCCACGGCATTTGGCGGTGGGAAAGCAAAAAGGCGGGCCTAAGCCCGCCGTAATGCAGTGTCGGACGGTCTGGCGGCTTAACGCAGCAGCTGCAGCACCGACTGGTCGGCCTGGCTGGCCAGGGACAGCGAGTTGGATGACAATTGCTGGCGGGTCTGCAGGGCCAGCAGGTTGGCGGCTTCCTCGTTCATGTCGGCAAGGGTAAGGTTGCCCGCACCGGTTTCGAGGGTGTCGATCATCGCGCGGGTGAAGTCCTGGCGGTTCTGCACGATCGAGAGATTGGAACCAAAGGTGGATGCCTGGGAGCGCACCTCGTTGAGGGCCGCCTTCATGTCGTCGAGCAGACCGTCGATGGTGGTATCGCTGTCGAGCTGGTTGGCATTGAGCGAGGTTGGCACACCCAGATTGGCCGAGTTGATGGTCTTGGAGTCCTTGGTGTGGATGTCGATCGAGGACGTGCCGGTCTCGTTGAAGGTGATGGTCAGATTGTCGCCGCGCATCAGGTTGATGCCGTTGAACGAGGCGTCATCGGCCAGCTTGTCAAGCTGGTCGCGGAGTTCATTAAACTGGGAAGCCAAGCCGGTGCGGACCGCGTTGCCCTTGACCGTCGACGTGCCCGTCGTGCCATCAAGCTTGCCGGAAGTCGTGTTCTTGCCTTCGATGACCAGGTCGGTGGTGGACTGGTTCTCTAGACGCAGCTTGCCGTTGTCGTTGGAAGCACGGACCTTGCCCACGAGATTGGTGTTGGCGTTCACCGCAACGACAAGTTCGTCGACAGTACGTGCGAAGCTGAGCGTGCTCGAGCTGGTGCCCGACACTATGCCGTTGGTCGGCGTGCCGAACAGACCGGCGTCGGCGCCGCCGATCTTGAGCGAGCCAGCGTCGTCGCGGATGGCGCGGAAGGCCAGCTTGCCGCCAATTTCGCGATAGGCTTCGAACGTCTTGTCGCTGCCCAGCTGGGTGTTGATGCTTGCCACTGCAGCGTCAACATCTGCCCCACTGGTGGGGGTCAGGGTGATCTTCTTGCCGTTGATGGTGAAGTCGTGCTTGCCATCCGAGCCGGTGGTTGGGGTGCGTTCGCCGGCGACGATATTGTCCGGATCGGCAGCGACCGTACCAAAGACGGCATTGGCCTGGGCGCCACCGATGGTGATGTCGCCATCAACATTGTTTACAGCGGCGATCGTGAATTTGCCGGCGCCTGGAGCAGAGTCGGTGAAGGTCACGAGGCCCGATAGGGCGGAGTCTTCTATCTGCTCCTGAACCAGCGCCGTGAATTCGTCCACGGTGCGGGTATTGCCGGCATCGACCGGAATGGAAATGGTCGCAGTCTTGCCACCGAATGTGAAGGTCAGTGCGGTCGCGGCCTGGGCGGTGGCAGCGACAAAGGTTGCATCGCCCTCAATGGAGGCGGGGGTCGCGGCGGTCGGGGGGTCATACTTGAGTGTGGTGGAGGCGATATCGCCCGTGCCAGTCTTGATCAGGTCGACATCGACCGAGTTCGCGACGGCGCCCCCCGAGAGGGTCAGCTTGCCCAGGGCAGGGTCATTGGCATTGATGTCAGCAAGGGTCAGGGATTCTGTGTTGAACGACTTGTCCTGGCGGGCCTGACGCAGGGTCGACTGCATCGATTCCAGGGTCTTGGTCATGGCGCTGAGGCCGTTATCTGCGGCCTTGAGCGTCTGGATGCCGTTGGCCATGGAGTCCATCAGCGCGTTGAGATCGCTCGAGCGGTTGCTCAGCCCCTTGGCCGTGAACCAGTTGCTTGGATTGTCGAGGGCCGAATTGACCTTGTTGCCGGTGGAGAGGCGATTCTGCGCGACTGCCATCATGTCTGCGGTGCCCTGCAGCGCAAGAAGGTTCGACCGGACGGCCTTTGAGAGTGAAATATCTGACATCTATGCGATCCTTGCCCTGGGCCCGTCGCGGCCCCGTTGCAATATGGTTAACAGCAACTTTATTAATGGGGTGTTAACCGGGCGCGCCAATGTCGGGGAAAGCAAATTAAGTCGGCATAAATCTGTCTTAACGGATTGCGATGCCGCGGACCCTGTCTGGCCGGGGTCGAATAGGGAAGGGGCGGACCTTGCGGTCCGCCCCTTCTCAATAAAGTTGTTATATTTCCGGAACTTAACGGATCAGCTGGAGAACCGACTGGTCCTGCTGGCTGGCCAGCGAGAGCGAGTTGGAAGCCAGCGACTGGCGGGTCTGCAGGGCCAGCAGATTGGCGGCTTCGCCATTCATGTCGGCCAGGGTCAGATTGCCAGCGCCATCCTGGAGGGTGCTGATCATCGAGTTGGTGAAGTCCTGGCGACCCTGCACGATCGAGAGATTCGAACCGAAGCTCGAAGCCTGCGAACGCACGTCGTTGAGGGCAACCTTGAGCTTGTTCAGTTCGCCATCGATCGTGGTATCGCTGTCCAGATCGCTCGCCTTGATCGTGGTTGCCACACCCAGGTTGGCCGAGTTGATCGTGCGGCCTTCCTTGGTCTGGATGTCGATCGAGGAAGTGCCGGTCTCGTTGAAGGTGATGGCGAGGTTGTCGCCACGCAGCAGGTTGATACCGTTGAAGGAAGCGTCATCAGCCAGCTTGTCGAGCTGATCGCGCAGTTCGTTGAACTGTTCGGCCAGGCCGGTGCGAACCGAGTTGCCCTTGACGGTCGACGTACCCGCCGAGCCATCGAGTTTGCCGGAGGTGGCATCCTTGCCTTCGATCTTCAGATCCGTGGTCGACTGGTTTTCCAGGCGCAGCTTGCCATTGTCGTTGGAAGCACGAACCTTGCCTTCGAGATTGGCATTGGTGTTCACAGCGTCAACCAGTTCGTCGACGGTGCGAGCGAACTTGAGGGTGTTCGAGCTGGTGCCCGACACGATGCCGTTGGTCGCTGTGCCGAACAGGCCGGCGTCAGCGCCGCCGATCTTGAGCGAACCAGCGTCGTCAGCAATGGCACGGAAGGCCAGCTTGCCGCCAGTTTCCTTGTATGCTTCGAACGTCTTTTCGCTACCCAGCTGGGTATTGATACTTGTCACTGCAGTGTCAACAGTAGCACCAGTGGTGGTGTCGAGCGTGACCTTCTTGCCGTTGATGGTGAAGTCGTGCTTGCCATCGGAACCAGTGGTGGGCGTGCGCTCGCCGGCTACAATGGCGTCCGGGTCTGCGGCGACCGTGCCAAAGACGTCATCGGCCTGGGCGCCGCCGATAGTGATGGCGCCGTCGACTTCATCAACTGCAGCAATGGTGAACTTGCCGGTTGCGCCTTCGGTGAAGGTGAGCTTGCCGGACAGCTCGGAGTCGTCGATGCCTTCCTGAACCAGGTCGGCAAATTCGGCTGTGGTGCGTGTGGCGCCGGCGTCGACTGCAATCGAAATGGTCGCAGTCTTGCCGCCGAAGGTGAAGGTCAGGGCAGTGGCGGCCTGAGCGTCAGCGTCAGCGAAGGTTGCATCACCAACAACCGATGCTTCGGTTGCAGCGGCAGGGGCAACGAACTTGGCGGTGGTGGCAGCGATGTCACCCGTGCCAGTCTTGATCAGGTCAATGCCGACGGAATTGGCAACGGCGCCGCCCGACAGGATGAGCTTGCCCAGATCGGCATCGTTGGCGTCAACCTTGGCGAGGGTCAGCGATTCAGTGTTGAACGACTTGTCCTGGCGAGCCTGGCGCAGGGTCGACTGCATGGATTCGAGGGTCTTGGTCATGGCCGAGAGGCCATTGTCCGCAGCCTTCAGGGTCTGGATGCCGTTGGCCATGCCGTCGAGGAGCTGGTTGAGATCGCCAGCGCGGTTGTTGAGGCCCTTGGCAGTGAACCAGTTGCTCGGATTGTCGAGAGCCGAGTTGACCTTGTTGCCGGTGGAGAGGCGGTTCTGCGTCTCAGCCATCATCGAGGCAGTCGATGTCAGCGAATTAAGGTTGGCGCGAACGGCTTTCGAGAGGGAAATATCAGCCATAGTACTGGTCCTTTTCTAGGAGTACTCAAACAAACGCCTCTTTCTGAGGCATCCCCACAATCATCCGGCAGCCTCTAAAGAACCGTTAAATGGGCGATGAAATTTTGGGCAAATTCCGACGGGGTTGCCATCCCGGGGAAATGCAAAAAGCCCCGGAGACCGGGGCATTGTGAGAGAGCGCCGGGTGGCGCCAGTCATGGTTTGTTAAGGAAGCAGGCAAGGGCAGTGCGCGTGGCTTGCGCCGACCGCCGGCTCAGGCGATCAGGTCCTTGAGCCGGGCCTGGGACTCCTCGGGAATGGTGCTGGCGCCGATGCGGATGATCAACTGTTCCATGGTCTGGGGCGTGGGCGACAGGGCGCCAGCAATAACCGCTGCGGCAAAGGTAGAGGTGCGATCGCGATCCGGTGGGCTCGGCCTGACGTCTTCGCCGGGCTGCCGATCGGATTTGGGAAACTGGCCACCATTACTGGCTGTCGAGGACTTTTCGATGCTCGGCGTGCTGTCGGCCAGAATCGGCCGTTCGCCGGCGGCTGGCCGCTGGCGAATTTCCGGTAGCGCGAGTGACCCCGACAAGGCGGCGTGGGGCATTACTGGACTGATCATGACGCTATCCTCGCATCAACAAAATGCCATCGGATAGCGTTGCGCTGAAGTTTCTTAGAATCGATTACTTGGTTTGCTTAAAGTTGAGTCAAAATAGTTCGAGTCATAGGGCGCGGTTGACTGCAATGCCGCGCGCGGAATTGGCCGGGTCTGCTGTTATCGTGCCGGCACGACCATAGGCCTTGGCCTTGTCCTGCTGGCCGACAATGCGGGCGACATCGGTCAGGATGTCCTCGGTGACGGTACGGGCGGTGGCCAGGACGCGCAGGTTCTCGGCCATCTGTGTCGCCAGCGCCTCGTGCCCGTGCCGCAGGCGATCGATCGCCTGCGGTGCCTCGCGCTTGAGCCGCTCGGTCTGGCGCTGCACGGCGCGGGCGAAACCGACATAGTCCTGCGCCAACCGCGCCTTGTCGGGAGTCAGCACGCTGGCCTGGCGCAAATGGCCGGCGCGCAGCAGGGTGGTTTCCTGGTTCATGACGTTGACCAGGGCGGCCAAAGCGGTTTCCGCCATCTGGCACAGCTCGCTGGCCGGCAGATTGTCGAGGGCGGCGAGGCGGGCTGCAGCGGTCATTTATAGGCTCCGGTCATCGGCATGATCTTGTTCTGGTTATTGGCCGCTTCCTGCATGGCGAGCAGGTCGGGCAGCAGTTGTTCGGCAATGCCCAGGCCGCCATTCTGGGCCATGGTGTCGGCGATCTGTTCGGCCTGCATCGAGCGCCAGGTGTCCTCGCCAAAGCCGCCGCCCATGGCCGACTGGTCGGTCTTGATGGAGGAGAAGAGCTGCTTGGTCAGGGTATTGAGGAAGACACCCTCAAATTCCTCGGCCTGCTGGCGGACCCTGGCAATCTGGCCGGGGGTGAGGCTGGAGGCGGTGCGGCCGATGGTGAACGGATCCATCAGATCACCTCGATTTCGGCCTGCAGGGCGCCGGTGGCCTTGATCGCCTGCAGGATGGCGATCAGGTCGCGCGGTGAAATGCCCAGGGCGTTGAGGCCATCCACCAGTTGCTGCAGCGTGACGGACTCATCGACGACCGCGAGCGCCGTTTCCGAGAGGTTGGCATTGATCTGGGTATTGGGCTCGACGGCGGTCTGCGCCGTGGTCAGCGGGTTGGGCTGCACCACGGTGGGGTTTTCCGCGATGGTGACGGTGAGGTTGGACTGGGCGACGGCAACACTGGAGACGCGCACATCCTTGCCCATGACAATGATGCCGGAATTCTCGTCGATGACGATCTTGGCGGTCTGGTCGGTCTCGACCATCAGCTGCTCGATATCGGTGAGCAGGTCGACGATATTGCCGTTGAAGCCAGGCGGAATGGTCACGCGGACCGTCGCGGGGTCTTCGGGTGTGGCGGTCGGCGCGCCGATGAAGTCGTTGACGGCCATGGCGATGCGGCGCGCCGTGGTCAGGTCCGGGTTGCGCAGGGCCAGCCGCAGCGAGGTCTGCGCGCCCAGGTGGAAGTCGATCTCGCGCTCAATCAGGGCGCCCGAGGCAATGCGACCGGTGGTGGGGACGCCCGAGACGATGCTGGCGGCATCGCCGCCGGCGCTGAAGCCGTTGATCAGTACCGGGCCCTGGGCGATGGCATAGACTTCGCCATCGGCCGCGAGCAGGGGCGTGACCAGCAGTGTGCCGCCCTGCAGGCTGTCGCTGTCACCCAGGGCGGCCACGGATACATCAAGGCGCGTGCCCTGGGTGCCGAAGGCGGGCAGATTGGCGGTGACCATGACGGCGGCGACATTGGCGGTGCGGACATTCTCGCCGGCAGTATTGACCCCCAGGCGCTCCAGCATGGACTGCAGCGACTGCTTGGTGAAGGGGGCATTGTTGAGGCTGTCGCCGGTGCCGTTGAGGCCGACGACGAGACCGTATCCGACCAGCTGGTTGTCGCGCACGCCCTCGAAGCTGACGATATCCTTGATCCGGGCTGCCGCAGCATGGGCCGGGACGGTCGGGAGCAGCGCCATGGCGGCGTATAGTGCCGCCCCGATCAATCTTGGTATCAGTGTTCTGGTCATGCTGGTCCCCGGATCCTGGCCGCGCCATCCCCATGGCGTGGTATTCGGGTACTGCATTGCGAAAACTGTGCCAGTTCGCTATCGTCGGTCTATCTATTTGATATTAAACGTTGTTATTGCGCTGACGTGGTGAAGGACGGCGTGCGGTGACCGTCACTGAGCAATTCTTGCCGGGTGTGTTAAGGCCTTGTTAAGGGGTTGCGGCAGATTTTGCCGGTACGTCATCGACATGATTTGAGTCCAGCCGTTGCGCATAGACACCAACAATCGCACTTCGGGCGTCGGCAAGAGCAGTTCATCGGGCCGTTCCGGCGCCCGTGCGGACTTTGTGCCAGCGGGGGCGGACGGCCCGTCTCGGATGGTCGGTTCGGCGCCGGTGGCCGGCACGACCGGTATCGAGGCGATCCTGGCGCTGCAGGCCGTGGACGGACCGCTCGAGGGCAAGAAGAAGGCCCTGCGACGGGGGCGGACGCTGCTCGACGCGCTTGATGATATCAAGGCCGATCTGCTGGTCGGACAGGTGAGTGCGGAGCGCCTCGATGGTTTGAGCGCCATGCTGAGCCAGGTGCGCGAACGCGGCGATCCGGCGCTCGACGCCGTGCTTGACGACATCGATCTGCGGGTCCGGGTGGAACTCGCCAAGCTCGGCCGCTATCCGGCAGTTTGAGCGCAGTCATCAAAATGTTGTCGATGATGGGCTATGCGCCTGACGCGCAGGCAATTTTGCATATTAAGCACAGCGAATTTGGACGCTTGCGAGGGTCGCCAAGCGCGCATATAACGCGCGTTCAGGGGCACATTGGAGTTGAGTCTGCCGATGACTTCGATTGCAGAAGTAGTTGAATACCGGCCCAGTGACGACGAGCCGTTCATGAACCCGCGTCAGCGCGAATATTTCCGTGGCAAGCTGAATGCCTGGAAAGAAGACATCCTGCGCGAAAGCCGGGAGACGCTGGACAGCCTGCAGGAAGAGAACCAGAACCATCCGGACATGGCCGACCGCGCCAGTTCGGAAAGCGACCGGTCGCTCGAGCTGCGGACACGCGATCGCCAGCGCAAGCTGATTTCCAAGATCGATGCCGCTCTCAAGCGCATCGAGGACGGCAGCTACGGTTATTGCGAAGAGACCGGCGACCCCATTGGTCTGGCGCGCCTCGATGCGAGGCCAATCGCGACCCTCAGCCTGGAAGCCCAGGAAATGCATGAGCGCCGTGAAAAGGTTTATCGCGACGAATAGAGTTTGATTGGCCCGCAGCGATGTGGGCCTTTTTGTTGACTGCCGCGTGCTGGCGGCGCGCTGACCGGATTGGTGCGCGTCGCCGCAGTGGACTGTAATGTCCGGCTAAAGCGTCGTCGCGTTGGCCAGTTCCTGCTGCTTTTCCGCGTCCTGTTTGCGCTCGCTGTAGCGCGAGGTGAGATAGGGGGCGATGCCGCGATTGACCAAAGTGAACTTGACCAGCTCCTCCATCACATCGACCACCCGATCATAATAGGATGAGGGGTTCATGCGCCCCGCCTCGTCGAATTCCTGAAAGGCCTTGGCCACCGAGGACTGGTTGGGAATGGTGACCATGCGCATCCAGCGGCCGAGAATGCGCATCTGGTTGACGGCATTGAACGATTGCGAGCCGCCCGAGACCTGCATGACGGCCAGCGTCCGGCCCTGGGTCGGCCGGATCGAGCCGCCGGGCAGGGGGATCCAATCGATCTGGGCCTTCATGACCGCGCTCATGGCGCCATGGCGTTCCGGGCTGGTCCAGACCTGACCCTCCGACCACAGCATCAGTTCACGCAGCTCGACCACCTTGGGATGGGTGTCGGGCGCGTCATTGGGCAGCGGCAGGCCATTGGCGTGGAAGATTTTTACTTCCGCGCCAAAGGCTTCGAGCAGGCGCTGCGCCTCAAAGGTCAGGAAGCGGCTATAGGAGCGCTCGCGCAGCGAGCCGTAGAGCATCAGGATACGCGGCTTGTGGTCGATCGGCCGCTCGGCAAGCTGGGTCAGGTCGGGGATGGCGAAGGCGGCGTCATGGATATTGGGCAGGTCAGACAAGGCGCCGGCCCTGGGCGTCGATGATGACTTCCCCGTCTTCCTTGGTGAAGGGGCCGATCTCCGGGTTTTCCAGGATATCGAGGACCAGTTCGGACGGGCGGCACAGGCGCACGCCGCGCGGGGTCTCGACGAAGGGCCGGTTGATCAGGATGGGATGGGCCAGCATGGCGTCGAGCAGGGCGTCATTGGACAGCGCCGCATCGTCCAGGCCAAGCTCGGCATAGGGCGTGTCCTTCTGCCTTATGGCCTGGCGGACGGTGAGCCCGGCGTCGGCGATCAGCTGCTGCAGGCGAGTGCGGCTGGGCGGGCTGGTGCGATAGTCGATGACGACCGGTTCGACGCCGGACTGGCGGATCATGGCCAGGGTGTTGCGCGAGGTGCCGCATTCTGGATTGTGGTAGATGGTGACGGTCATGAGGTCTTTGCCTGGGGTTGCAGCAGCCAGCCCATAAGGGCAAGTGCCAGGAGGGCGCCCAGGAACTGGGCGACGATGAATAGCGGGGCGTCGACAGGGCGGATGCCGGCAAAGGTATCGCTCAGGGCCCGGGCGACGGTGACGGCCGGGTTGGCAAACGAGGTCGAGGCCGTGAACCAGTAGGCGGCGGTGATATAAAGGCCCACCAGCCAGGGTATGGCATCGGCGCGAAAGCGGATGCCGGCCAGGATGACGGCCACCAGGCCGAATGTCGCTACCCCTTCAGACAGCCATTGGCTGCTACCGGTGCGGATATGCCTGGAGGCCTGCAGCAGGGGTTGGGCAAACATGGCATGGGCAAGCCAGACGCCGATCAGCCCGCCAATGATCTGGACCAGACCATAGAGGACCAGTTCGCCGCGCGTGAGCTCGCCGCGTAGCGCCATCACCAGCGAGACGGCGGGATTGAAGTGGGCGCCCGAAATGGGGCCCAGCATGGTGATCAGTACGACGAGGATGGCGCCGGTCGCCAGGGTGTTGCAGAGCAAGGCCAGGGCGACGTCCTGCGTCAGCGTTTCAGCCATGATGCCGGAACCGACAACGGTCGCCAGCAGCATGGCCGTGCCCAGTGTCTCGGTGGCAAGTCGCCGAGGCAGGTCAATCATGAACTGATCGCTCCGGCATGCGCTGAACCATGGCCACGAGCCGCAATAGGCCGAATGGTCATGCTGCCCCCTCATTGCGGGCCGTCGTGCCTTCCATGGTGCCGATCTTCTTGAGGCTGGCTTTCAGGGCCAGCCGGTCGATGGAGGCATGGGGCAGGCTGGCAAAGGCGGTGATGCGGTTGCGCATGAAACGCAGCGCGTCCTCGAAGGCGGCGCGCTGCTTGAATTCGGGGCCGCTGACGGAGGCCGGGTCGCTGATGCCCCAATGGGCGGTCATCGGGTGGCCGGGCCAGATCGGGCAGGTCTCGCCGGCGGCGTCGTCGCAGACGGTGAAGATGAAATCCATGACCGGCGCATCGGGGCCGGCAAATTCGTCCCAGGGCTTGGACCTCAGGCCTTCGATGGAAATGCCCGCCTTGGCGAGCGTGTCCAGGGTCATCGGGTTTACCGCGGCCTTGGGATGGGAGCCGGCCGAGAAGGCGCGAAAGCGCTTGTCATCGAGATGGTTCATCACCGCCTCGCCGATGATGGAACGGGCCGAGTTGCCGGTGCAGAGGAACAGGACGTTATAGACACGCTCAGACATGATGCGCCTCCTTGGGGGTGCAGCAGGGGGAGATATCGGCGATGAGGGGATTGCACAGTTCGGGGCGGCCGCCACAGCAGTCCTGCACGAGGAAATTGGCGATCTCGCGCACCCGCTCGAGCACGGCGCGATAGACGATCGAACGGCCCTGGCGGTCGGCCTCGATCAGGCCGGCCCGAGTCAGGATGGCCAGGTGGCTCGACATGGTATTTTGCGGGATATCGAGCCGGCGGGCGATCTCGCCGGCCGGCAGGCCTTCCGGCTCCTGGGCCATGACGAGCCGGAACGCCTCGAGGCGGGTGGCCTGCGACAGCGCGGTGAAGACATCGATGGCGTGAGTTGACTCCATATATCGAGATTTATCGATATAAATGGCAGTTGTAAAGGGAGCGGGCACGGCGAGGCCTGGCGGCCCCGCCCCGTCGGCGCAGCGGTGCTCAGAAGCCGAACACGGTGGTCACGCCCGACTGGTTGTCGCCAAACTGGCCGCACTGGCCCTGGCTGTTATTGCCGAACTGGAAGAGAGCGCAATTGTTGTTATTGCCGCGCTGTTCAACGCTGCCCTGGTGGCCATTGCCATCCTGGACGATCAGGCCGGTATTGTTGCGGCCCTGCTGGTTGAAGCCGGCACTGTTGAAATTGCCGTTCTGCCGCACGGTGGCGCCGGGTTCGGATACGCCGTTGACCAAATCGAGTGCCAAGAGGCCGAGGCCGAGCACCTGCTGCTCCTGAGCGCCCTGCGGGGCAAAACTGAAACTGAACTGGCCGCCCGCCATGGCGGGCGTCGACAGGCTGGCAGCGCTGATGACCAGGGCTGTGGCAGCGGTGGCAAGGGTCTTGATGAAGGTGGCGGGCATGGCAGGTCCTCCTGGTGGCGTTGGTGTGCGGCTGATGACGGCAGGTTAGGCTGGGGTGACTGAACGGGCGCGGAGCGGTGCGTTCATTTGCGGTTCAGCCACCGGGCGGTGCCCCATTCAGGTGAAGCGGGCGCCGTTCTGGGTGCAGTCAATGGTCCGGCCGTCCAGGGTGATCGAGAAATCAACGCTGTAGCGCGCATCGGTGCCGATCATCATCTGGCCGACGGCAATGCTCTGATTGGCCGGGACGGTGAACCTGCCGCCCTGGCTGATGCTCGAGGAATTGCCGCCGCCCCGGCTTTCAATGGCCAGGCGATAGTCGCCGCTGGCCGGTTTGGGGCTGGTGACCATGGCCTCGATGGTGCGCATGCCGTTCTGGCTATGCTCGACAATTTCGCACTGCACGGCGCTGCCATCGGGGCCGGCAATGCCGGCGGTTGCGGCCACTGCAGCAAGGCCCATGCCGACAAGCAGGGGCAGGGCGCGGGTAAGCTGGGTCATTGGCGTTACTCCTTGGGGTGGCGATGGTCGCACAGGGCGGAAAGGTAATGCCGTTTCCGCCGGCGGGGATTACTCGCAGACCTGGACAAAGGCGGTGACATTGCCCGAGCCGCCCTGCACGACATTGGCGTTGCAGCCATTGCCGACCTGCACGCCGGCGGTGATGTTGCCATTGCCATCCTGGCTGACGACGGCATTGTGGTTGTCGCCGAACTGGCCGATGCCGGCGGCGTTGCGGTTGCCGCGCTGGATGGTTTCGGCGCGGTTGTAATTGCCCTGCTGGCCGATGGCGCCGATGTTGCGATCGCCGGTCTGGCGGCCGGTGGCGGTGTTCCAGTTGCCGCGCTGCTGCACCCCGAGGCGGTTGTACCAGCCGGTCTGGCTGCCGCCGGCGCTCTGGCTGAAGCCATACTGGTTGATGAAGACATCATTGGCCATGGTGGGCATGGCGCTGACGGCGATGAGGGCGGCGATCGCGGTGGTGATGATGGTGCGCTTCATGGTGGCTCTCCTGGATGGCTGCGCTCCCGGCGAAGCGCTTCTTGCCGATGCCCCAGAGATAGACCCGCGCCGCCGAACCGGGCCTGAACCCGCAATTCAGCCTGGGTTCAGCATTGGGGTAGCGCCCAAGGTGATGCTGCGGGTGATGCCGATGGCGTCGAGAAAGGCCGCGTCATGGCTGACCACCAGCAGGGCGCCATCGTAACCGCGCAGCCCGGCCTCGACCTCGGCAATGGAGTCGATATCGAGGTGATTGGTCGGTTCATCGAGGATCAGCAATTGCGGCGGGGCATTGCCGCCAATGGTGCAGGCGAGGCCCGCCCGCAGGGTCTCGCCGCCGCTAAGCGTGCCGACGCGCTGCAGCGCGGCATCGGCGCGGAACATGAAGCGGGCCAGGGCCGCGCGGCAGGTATTTTCGTCGGCAGCCGGGTTGAGGGCACGGAAGTTGTCGCGAATGCTGAGCGCGGGATCGAGCAGGCTGACCGTCTGGTCGAGCAGGGCGAAAGCGACGTGGATGCGGGCGGCGCCGGATGCGGGCGGCAGGTCGCCGGTGAGCAGGCGCAGCAGGCTGGTCTTGCCCGAGCCATTGGGGCCGGTAAGGGCGACGCGTTCGGGGCCGGCCAGATGCAGGGAAAAGTTGCGAATGACCGGATTGGCGCTGTCGGGGCCGCCGGTGAGCGTATCGGCCTGCAGCACGGTGCGGCCCTGGGGTAAGCCAGTAGATGTCAAGGTCACGGTCAAGGGCGTCAGCACTTCCACCTTGGCCCGGGCGGCGCCGGCGGCCGCGGCGGCATCGCCGCGCAACCGGTTGGCCAGGCGCGCGCCCTCGCCGCTGGTATTTTCGGCATTTTCCTTTCTGCCGCCGAGCAGGATCTTGGGCGTGCCGCCGCGTGCGGCCTGGCGCTTGCCGGCACCGTCCTTGCGCGCCTTCTTCTCGGCCATGGCCTGCAGCTTGCGGTCGATCTCGGCAACCTTGCGTTCCGAGGTGGCCAGATCGTGCTCGGATGCGGCCAGTTCGAGGGCCTTGCGCTCGGCATAGAGATCCCAATTGCCGCCATAGCTGCGGGCGCCCAGGCTGGTCAGCTCGACGATGGGCGTCCATTTCGCGCAGCAGGGCGCGGTCATGGCTGACGACGATGGCGGCGCCGCGCCAGTCCCGCAGCAGGGTGGCCACCGCCTGGCGGCCATCGGCATCGAGATTGTTGGTCGGCTCGTCGAGCAGGATGATGTCGGGCTGGGCCAGGATCAGCCGGGCGAGCGCCAGGCGGGTGCGCTGGCCGCCGCTGAGCGTGTCGAGGCGGCGCTCGGGGGCGAAGTCGGGCAGCCCGACCTGCTGCAAAGCCGCCTCGATGCGGCCGGGCAGGGACCAGTCGGCCGCGCCGGCATCCTCGATGGTGCCCAATCCCTGTTCGAGCCGGTCGAGCAAAGCCATGGCCTGGGAAACACCGAGCTGCTCTCCAATCGACATCCCCTCTGCCACCTGCACGGACTGCTCCAGCATGCCGAGCGTTCCGGCAAGGGTAACCGATCCGGCGGCAGGGGGGACAAGTCCGGCAATGAGGCGAAGCAGGGTGGATTTGCCCGTGCCATTGCGGCCGATCAGCCCGGTACGGCCGGGGCCGAAGGAGAGCTCGAGATCGGCGAACAGCGGCTGGTTATCGGGCGTGGACCAGGAGAGCTGGTGCAGGGAAACGGCGGCGGGCATGGACGGATTCCAGATGAGCGATGCGGGTGAGGCAGTCGGTCATCGTGCAATCCATGGGGTACCGTCCGGTCAGTGCTGCGTGTGGGGGGAAAGATAGGCGGCGGGGCGAGGATGTCAAGTTTGGGTATCCCGCCCAAACGCCCCCACCCTTAATCCAGCCATTCGAGCGCAGCTCTCATGGCCTGCTCGCCTGAAATCGCTGCACCGCAGCGATTTCGCCTCCGGCCGGCTCGCAGCCCCACAAGGGAGGGAGGCGCCAGCGCAGCGGCCCGTGTCCATCGTCTCCCGCAAGCGGCGAGGGAAAGATGGTCATGCCAGATAGCGCCGCTTGAGATGCGCCTTGAAGATGTCGGCGTTGAGCGGCTGACCCGTGGCTTTGGTGATCAGCTCGGGGGTCGACCAGCGCGAGCCCTGGCTCCAGATATGCTCGCTGCGCCACTGGTTGACGCCGGTGAAATCGCCCTTGGCGATGTCGGCGCGCAGGCTGGGCTGGGCCTGTTCGAGGGTGGCCCATTGCTGGGCGGCGATCATGGCGCCCAGCGTATAGGAGGGGAAATAGCCGAAGGCGCCGCCGGGCCAGTGCACGTCCTGCATCGGGCCATCCTTGGGGTCGAGAATCGTGGAAATGCCCAGATAGTCGGTCATTTTGGCGTCCCAGGCCTGCGGGATCTGGCTGGCCTCGAGCTGGCCGTTGACCAGGTCCTGCTCGAGCTCGTAGCGCAGGATGACGTGCAGCGGGTAGGTGACCTCGTCGGCATCGACGCGGATATAGCCGCGCTCGACGAAATTGACCTCGTTGAGCACGTCGGCGACCTCCCAGCCGGGAATGGCGTCCGGCCCCAGATGCTGATGCACCAGAGGCAGGGCGAATTGCCAGAATTCGGGGCTGCGGGCGAGCTGCATCTCGACGAAGAGGCTCTGGCTTTCATGGATGCCCATGCCGCGCGCCTTGCCGAGCGGCCAGTGCGACCAGTCCTTGGGCAGGCCCTGCTCATAGAGCGCGTGACCCGTCTCGTGCAGCACGCCCATCAGCGAAGAGAGGAATTCATCGGTGCGGTAGCGCGTGGTCATGCGCACATCGGTGGGCACGCCGCCGCAGAAGGGGTGGTGCGAGACGGCGAGCGAGCCATGGGTGAAATCAAAGCCCACCGCACGCATGGCCGCCAGGCCCAGCTCGCGTTGCCTTTCGATCGGATAGGGGGCGTTGAGGCTCTTGCGCGGGCGGTGGGCGAGGCGCGCTTCCTGGGCGGCGAGCGCTTCGGGCACGAAGCCCTTGAGAAAGGTCTTGAGGTCGGCGAACAGCGGATCGAGCTGGGCGGTGCGGTTGCCCGGATCGTACTGGTCCATCAGCGCGTCATAGGGGGCCAGGCCCGTCGCATCGGCGCGCAGCTGGGCCTCTTCGCGCACCAGAGCGATGACGCCTTCGAGCGCGGGCAAAAAACTGTCCCAGTCGCCCTTGGCGCGCAGTTCGCGCCAGAGCTGTTCGGAGCGCATGGTGGCGGCCGTCTTGCGCTCGACGAATTCTGTCGGCAGGCAGGTGGCGCTGACATATTGGCGCTTGAATTCGGCGATTGCCAGACGCTGGTCCTCGCTTTCGGGGCGGGCGGCCTCGATCCAGTCGGCGATTTCGGGCGCGGTGGCCTGGGCGTGATACATGCCGGCCAGGTTGGCCATGGCCTCGGCGCGCTTCTCGCCGCCGCCGACCGCCATATGGGTGGCCTCGTCGGCCCCCAGAATGGACAGCGCGTGCTCGAGGGATTCAAGCTTGCGGCCAAGGTCGTCGAGTTTTTGGAAGGACACGGGCAGACTCCGGAAAGTGGACCGCTGAGATGTTCCACAGGCACGGCCGAGGAGCAAGCGTGCCAAGGCGCCGCCTGAATGCGGTTGTCACAGGAGAAGCGAGCCCCGAGGCGGGTTTCGCCCCTGGTAAATCTAAAAACTGAGACGGAAACCGCCTCGGGGCGCCGGTTTTTGGAACTGTTCGGCGGCACGGGATCGCTCGTCCTCGCACGGCCGTCTCGGAACCTGTGGAAGAGGCAAAACCTCCACCCGGCTCACCCCACCACTGTTCGCCTGCAGGCCGCCGCGTGGGGTGATGGCATGAGTATAGTCGCACCGGCGCTGCCGGGGATTACATCTTTACCGCGCTGTTCCCGCGCTGCTTTTTGCGAGGTAGCAGGCGGACAAAGGGAAGAGGCGCAGCCGGGGGGCTGCGCCGGGTTTCTTGCTTGAGAGGGAAGAGGCGCAGCCGGGGGGCTGCGCCTCTGGGGAGGGCCGTTTCTGTTCTGGAAGTGGCCGGGTCGCGGCTTCCGCGCGACCGGGGAGCCTGGCTGCACCATTGGGGGAATGTGCAGCCAGGAAGGGGAGGGGGAACCTGCCTAGAAGGGCAGGATGGCGTCCATGACCTGCTGGCCATAGCGGGGCTGCTGCACATCGGTGATCTGGCCGCGGCCGCCGTAAGCGATGCGGGCTTCGGCGATCTTGGACGAGGGAATGGTATTGTTGGCCTGGATATCGGAGGGGCGGACGATGCCGGCCACGACCAGATCACGCACTTCGAAGTTCACCCGCACTTCCTGATGGCCCTCGATGACCAGGTTGCCGTTGGGCAGAACCTGGGTGACGATGGCGGCAACCGACGTCTGCAGGCTTTCCGAGCGGTTGACCGAACCCTTGCCGGTATTGGCCATGCCGGAATTGAAGTCGACGGCATCGGTGGTGTTGATGGTACCGGCCGAGGCGGTGTCGACGATGCCGCCCAGAATGCCGCCCATGCCGGCCGAATTGGTGGAGTTGCGGCTCGACTGGGTGGTGTTGGCGATCTTGGCGCTGTCATTGACGGTGACGATGACCGTGACGATGTCGCCGATGCGGTGGGCGCGCTCGTCCTTGAAGAAGCCCTTGGCCGAGGTGCGATAGAGCGAATTGGCCTGGTAGGTATCGGCAATGGCCTGCGGCATGGGCATGTTGATCGGCTGGTAGCCGGCGGTGGTGGTGGGATCGGTGATCGGGCTCAGGGCCGGGGCGTTGCCGACATTGGCGAGGCGATCCATGGTGCCGCAGCCGGCCAAAGCCAGGGTCAGCGTCAGGAGGGTTGCGAGCTTGCGAATGGTCATTTTGGGTTCTCCCGAGAGCATTTAGAGGCCGGCCAGAGCGAGCGGCTCGGCGCTCACCTCGACGGCACCGGCGGCGATGGCGGTGGCGCTGATGACGCGCCGGGACATGAGGTTGAGCACCTGGAGCGGCGCACCGAGCGTGGCGCCGGTGACCGCCTGGCCCTTGACGGTCAACGTCATCGGGCCGCGGCGGAAATAGATGGTGACGGCGTCATTCTTGGCGATGGTCAGGGGCGTGCTGAGATCGGCGGGCTTGAGCATCATGCCCTCGCGGCTCTGGCGGCTGAGCGCCTTGCCGACAATGTCTTCCAGCCGGGCGACGCCGCTGGCTTCGGCAAAGCGCAGCGGGACCGGCCGCATGATGATGTTGTCAGGCGTCAGGATGGTGCCGGCGGCGGTATTGGCGACCAGGTGCGGCGCCTCGATCATCAGCTCGATCGAGCCGGAGAGATCGAGCGGCTGATCAATGCCGGCAATGACAAAGCGGGCGGTGAACGTCCCGTTGCCCGGCGCATAGCGCAGGCTGGCAAGGCTGACGGGTGTCTCGACGGCGGCGGCATTGAGCGCGGTGAAGGCCGTGGTGAACTCGGTATCGGCGCTCATGCCGGCGGTGAGAATGCCGCGATTGGCGAGGTCGGCGCGGATCAGTTCGGCCAGGTCGGTCTGGCCGATCAGGGTGGCGGCGCGGCTGACGCGGATACTGTCGAGGCCGCGGGTCTCGAAGGCGTCGATGCCGATGCGGGCGGCCGCGGCCTTGATATCGCGCAGGGTGACATTGCCGGTGGTGCCGGGCTTGGGCGCCCGGAACAGGGCGTCTTCGGCGGCGAGGCCGGGTTCATCGAACATGTCGCCGACGGTGATGACGCCGGCGGTGACGGTGATGTCGCCCTTGAGCGCGGGGGCGGCCAAAGCGGTGGCGCCGAGCAGCAGCAAGGTGAACGTGGCGAAAGCGGCGCGGATGATCATCTGGACTGCTCCCTTAACGCAGCTGGCTGGTGGCTTGCATCATCTGGTCAGCGCCGGAGATGACGCGGGCGTTCATCTCGTAGGCGCGCTGGGCGGCGATGAGGTCGGCGATTTCGGTGACCGAGTTGACGTTGGACATTTCGAGATAGCCCTGCATCAGATTGCCGGTACCGTCGGCATTGGGCACGCCGATCTGGGCGGGGCCGCTGGCCGGGGTGTCCATGAACAGGTTGTCGCCCAGCGATTCGAGACCGGACTTGTTGACGAAGCGGGCGAGCTGGAGCTGACCGAGCTGGACCGGTGTGCTGTCGGTGCCGACATAGGCCGAGATGATGCCATCCTGGGAAATGGCGACCGAGGTGGCGTCGCCCGGAATGGTGATGCCCGGATCGATGGGGTAACCGTTGGAGGTGACCAGTTCGCCATCGGGTGAGCGCTCGAAGGAGCCGTCGCGGGTATAGGCAGTGCGCCCGTCCGGCATCTGCACGCCGAAGAAGCCTTCGCCGCGAATGGCGACGTCGAGCTCGCCCTCGGTCATGTTGACACTGCCCTGGCTCATGATGCGCGGGGTGGAGACGGTGCGGACGCCCGAGCCGATCTCGACGCCGGCTGGAATGACCGAGCCGGTGGCCGAGCTCTGCGAGCCGGCGCGGTTGACCTGCTGGTAGAGGAGATCCTCGAATTCGGCACGGGCGCGCTTGTAGCCCGTGGTGCGCATGTTGGCGATATTGTTGGAGATGACTTCAACGTTGCGTTCCTGGGCGCTCATGCCGGTCGACGCGATATAGAGAGCTTTCATGGCCGGTCCTCAGGGTTAGGCGTTGGCGTCGCCAAGACGCTGGATGGCGGAACGGCGCAGTTCGTCCTGCTTGGTGGCCAGCGAGGCGGCCGATTCATAGGCGCGCTGCACGCGGATCATGTCGGCCATTTCGGTGACGCCCGAGACGTTGGATTTCTCGATGAAGCCCTGCATGACGCCAGTCGTGGTGGCGGTCACCGGAGTGCCGCCGGCCCACAGATTGCTGCCGTCGCGGGTCAGCGCCTGGGGATTGTCGAACTCGACAAGGCGCAGGCTGCCCTTGGCGCCGGCGCTGGAGCTGACCGAGCCGTCCTTGCCGATCAGGATGCCGGTTTCCTCCGGGCCGAACTTGATGGGACCGCCCTGGCCGAGCACGGGATTGCCATTGGCGTCGACCAGGGTGCCGCCGGCGTCGAGCTGGAAGGCGCCCGACTTGGTCCAGCGCTCGCCGGCCGGCGTCTGCACGGCAAAGAAGCCGTCGCCATTGAGCGCCACGTCCAGCTCGCTGCCGGTCTGCACCATGGCGCCGCCGGACAGGTCATGGATGGTGGCCCAATCCTGCACATAGCTCAGTGGCTGATCGGCGGACTGGAAATCCCGGTCGCGGGCCACCGGCATGACGAATTCTTCAAACAGCAGGTTTTCGGCCTTGAAGCCGGTCGTGTTGATGTTGGCCATGTTGTTGGCCACGACATCCATCTGACGCTGCAGCGCGATTTGCCGGCTCAGGCCTATCAGTTGCGCATTTTCGATCATTGCTGATCCCCGGTGTTAACTTCCCCGAGACCGCCTGCTTCCCCAAGCCGATGGTCTCGCCGATTACCTTGCAGGAACCGTGCCAGCCCATAAATTTAATTAAAATCAGATGGATAGACGTATCGATGGGTGCGTCTTGCTGATCCATGCTGGGCAAGGTCGGCAAAACTTACCCGGCAATATCTGCCGCATAGGGGTAATTTGTAACCATTCGTTAACCATGGGGCGCTTAGCTGGTCACACAGCCGGAATCGCCCGGAAAACCTTGAGTTTGGCAGGTGCCCAATGGCCGCTGAAGCGGAAATCGAAGACGGCGCAGAGCCCAAAAAGGGGATACCCAAGCTCTTCATCATCATTGGTGCCGTTGCCGTGGTGGTCCTGCTGGGCGGCGCTGGGGCGTTCTTCTTCCTGTCTTCGGGCACGGCTGAGGCCGAGCATGGCGCCGAAACCACCGATGAACATGGCGGGGTCATCGAGGCCGCGCATACCTTCATCTTCAATCTGCCGCCGATGATCATCAACCTCAACAACGAGGCCGATGGCGAGGCCTTCATGAAGCTGACCGTAGCGCTCGAAGTGGCCAATGAAGAGATGATGCTGGAAATCCAGCCGCGCATGGCCAAGGTAATCGACGCGTTCCAGGTCTATCTGCGCGAGCTGCGCAAATCCGACCTGGATGGCTCGGCCGGGGTGTACCGGCTCAAGGAGGAGCTGCTGCGCCGCGTCAACGTGGCCATCTATCCGTCGCGGGTCGAGTCCGTGCTGTTCAAGGAAATCCTGGTGCAGTAATGGCCGATCCCACAGAACAGGACAAACTCAGCGACGATTGGGGGCTGGATGACACGATCATCCCGCTCGACGTCAGTGTCGAGCAGTCGGACGAGGAAAAGGCCGCCGAAGCCACCGCCGAATGGGCTGCCATGCTCGAGGGCGATACCGGGGACGGCGAGGGCGGTCCCGACCGCGTGCTCAACCAGGACGAAATCGACAGCCTGCTCGGCTTTGACGCCAGCATAGGCAGCAATATCGAGCTGACGGGCGTGCAGGCGCTGATCAATTCGGCGCTGGTGAGCTACGAGCGCCTGCCGATGCTGGAAATCGTCTTTGACCGGCTGGTGCGGCTGGCGACGACGAGCCTGCGCAATTTCACCTCCGACAATGTGGAAGTGACGCTCGATTCCATCTCGTCGGTGCGGTTCGGCGACTATCTCAACTCGATCCCGCTGCCGGCCATCCTCTCGGTCATCCGGGCCGAGGAATGGGAGAATTACGGTCTGCTCACGGTCGATTCCAGCCTGATCTATTCGATGATCGACGTGTTGCTGGGCGGTCGCCGCATTGGCGGCAATATCCGCATCGAGGGGCGGCCCTATACGACCATCGAGCTGGCGCTGGCGCGGCGGATGATCGAGGTGATCCTGGACGATACGCATCGTGCCTTCGAGCCGGTGACGCAGGTCAATTTCAAGCTCGAGCGCATGGAAACCAATCCGCGCTTTGCCGCGATCTCGCGGCCGGGCAATGCGGCCATCCTGATCGAGCTGCGCATCGAGATGGACGACCGCGGCGGCAAGATCGAAATCCTGCTGCCCTATGCCACCATCGAACCCATCCGCGAACAGCTGCTGCAGATGTTCATGGGCGAAAAATTCGGCCGCGATGCGACCTGGGAAGGCCATCTGGCCACCGAGATCTATTCGGCGGACGTGACGGTTGACGCCATCCTGCACGAGCAGGACGTGCCGCTGTCCAAGATGATGGCCATCCAGCCCGGCGACACGCTGATGTTCGAGCGGTCGCCCAATGATCCGGTCCGGCTGCGCTGCGGCGGGGTCGAGCTGACCGAGGCCATTATGGGCCATATCGGCAATCTGGTCTCGGTGCGGGTTACCCGCCCGCTCAACCCGCCCAAGGTGACCATGGAAGCCTTTGAAGCAATAGACGAAAAATCGGAAGGACGATGATGTTCGGCTTGCCCCTTGGACTGTTCGTGGAAAGTGCAGTGGCCGTTCTGCTGGCGCTGACAATCGGTTACTGCATCGTGCTCAATCACCGGCTGAAAATGCTGCATGCCGACAAGGACGTGCTGCGACAGATGGTGGCCGATCTGGTGGGGGCCACCAACCTGGCCAACCAGGCGATCAAGGAGCTCAAGCAGACGGCCGTCGAAGCCGATCTGTCGCTGAACTCGCGGCTGGAAGAGGCCGAACGGTTCGGCATCGAGCTGGCCAATCACGTCAATGCCGGCACGGTGCTGATGGAGCGCATCGCCCGGATCACCAGCGTGGCGCGCCACAGCCAGGCCATCGAGCCGGTCGAGCAGCCGGTGCCCAACAAGGTGCAGTCGGCGCTCGAACAGCTGCAGTCCCGGGTGCGGACACGGGGAGCGGCGGCGTGACGACCATCCGCCTGCTGCCGGTTGTCGTGCTGGCCATTGGCGCCCTGCTGGTCTTCAAGACCGTGGGGCTGGTCACCAATGGCGGCTATGTGCTGACCGGCGCGGGGCCGGCGCAGGCATCGGGCGCGGCGGCGCCCGCCGGTGGCGCTGACGGCGAAGACCCGCTGGCGTTGCCGCAAGAACACACAATGGAAGACACCAGCCCGACGCTGGGCGATCCGGCGCCGACCATGGAGCCGCAGAGTGCGGCGGCCGACCACGGCGCCGCGGCGCCTGCCGCGGGTGATCACGGTACACCGGAAGCGGCGGCGGGAGACCACGCCGCGACCGATCCGGCGCCAGTCGAAGGCGCTGTCGATGGCGCCGTCCCGGCGACCGACGCGGTTCCGGCAGTGGCCAGCGGCACCTATTGCCTGGATTCTGATGCCGCCATCGATGCCGAGGGCAATGTGCAGCTCAATCCGACCAAGGCCGTCGAGGGCGCGGCGCATGGTGCGGAAGAACCGGCCGCGCCAGCGCGCAGCGGCGACCCGATGCCGGCTTTTGCCGCCTCCATGGCGGACTGCCTGCCGACCGGCGACGCCGTGCCGCTGCTGATCGATGGCCAGGGCGGATCGGTGCCGCTGCTGTCGACCGATGCGGCGACCGATACCGAGCAATTGCTGCTGCAGCGGCTGTCGGCACGGCGCGACGAGCTCAAGAAATATGAAGACGATCTGACCCTGCGCTCTTCCATCGTCGATGCTGCCGAGAAGCGCATCGAAGAGCGCGCCGCCACGCTGACGGCGCTCGAAGCGCAGATCTCCAGTCTGGTGGATCAGCGCGAGGCGATGGAGAGCGGCCAGTTTGCCGGCATCGTGGCCATGTATGAGACGATGAAGCCCAAGGATGCCGCTGCCATCTTCAACAATCTGGACATGGAGGTGCTGCTGCGGGTGGCCAAGACCATGAGCCCGCGCAAGATGGCGCCCATCCTGGCCGTGATGGACACGGCCCGGGCGCAGGAGCTGACGGTCAAGATGGCGGCCCTGGCTGATCGCCCGGTATCGGAGATGGCGCCCGAGGATCTGGCTGCCCTGCCGCAGATCGTGGGTCAGTAAGGCTTTGCCCTCAGGAGTAAGGCGCCGTTAAGCCCGGCCCGCTAGGGTGCGCAGCACGAATATCGTGTAATCCTGCGCGTCTTGCCGGCCCAGAATGGGGTTCGGGACACGCGCCTTGCGTCGGGGCGGGCAGAAGCCGGTGAAGAGCGCTATCCATGCAGGTCTGGTGCGGGTCCGAAAGGTCCTGGCGCTTCTGGCCGCGCTGACGGTGCTGGGCCTTGCCGGGCCGGTTTCAAGCGCCGAGCAGGGGCAGCTGCTGGGTACCGAGGAAGACGGCTATGGCAGGCTGATCCTGAGCTTTCCGGGGCGGGATGCCCTGCCCACCTATACGATGCGCATCGAGAACGGCGTCCTCTCGCTTGAATTCGACGAGCCGATCGCGGTCATCCTGCCCGATCTGGGCACAGTGATGCCGGACTACCTGTCTGTGGCCCGGGTTGATCCGGATGGCCGCGGCCTGCGCATCGGCCTGCGATCCGCGTTCAGCTTCAACCGCATCGAGGCCGGCGAGAAACTCTATATCGACCTGTTGCCGCTGGACTGGCAGGGACAGCCGCCCGCCCTGCCACAGGAGGTGATTGCCGAGCTGGCAGAGCGTGCCCGACTGGCGGCGATCAAGGCCGAGCAGGAACGCAAGGCCGCCGGGGTGATCGAACTCAACCCGCAGGCCAGCGTGCGCATCGGGCGCAATCCTACATTCCTGCGCGTGCAGTTCGACTGGAACGTGCCCACCACCGGCGCCTTCGTCCAGGATGGCGATATGGGCATGATCGGCTTCGAATGGCCGGTCGGCATTGATCTGCGCGACCTGGCCATCGACCTGCCGCCCGAGCTGCTGCTGGTGGAAAGTGCGGTGAACCCGGATGGCGCCACCGTGACGCTGCAGCTGGCCGAGGGGGTCAAGCCGCGATTCTACGAGAACTCGCCTCGGCAATATGTTCTGGATATCGATATTGCCGGCGATGGTCCGCCCAGTTTCGATGCGGCGACGCTGGCCGACGGGGTGGCCAAGAAAAGCGCCGAAGCCCAGGGAGAGGCTGCCTCCACCGATCCGCTGGTGGGCATGCTGTTCCCCGAGTCAGCCGGCAAGACGGTCACGCCCTTTGTCAGCGTGCTGGGCTCCACCGTGCGGGTGGTGTTCCCGTTCGAGCAGGACACGCCGGCGGCGGTGTTCCGGCGCGGCAATACCGTATGGATGTTGTTCGACACCGTGTCGGGCATTGCCCCGCCAACGCAATCGGATGAACTCGATGCCCTGGCCAGCGAATTTGCCGTGGTGGCCTCGGGTGACACGCAGGTGGTGCGGGTCGAGCTGTCGGAGGAACGGCTGGCGACCCTGGGATCGGAAGGCATGGCCTGGGTGCTGTCGCTGGGCGACATCATGCTGACGCCGACCGAGCCGATCGACCTCAGCCGCCGGCGCGACGTCGAAGGCAATTTCGAAATGGTGGCGCAGATGGACCGGCCGGCCCGGGTGCATGATTTCCGCGACCCCAATGTCGGCGACGTGCTCAAGGTCGTCACCTCCTATCCACCGGCACGCGGCCTGTCGCGGTCGCTCGACTATGTGGATTTCTCGGCCCTGCGCAGCGTGCATGGTCTCGTGATAAAGCCCGAGAGCGAGGACCTGGTGGTCAGCGTCGAGAACGATCTGGCCGTGCTGAGCGTGCAGGGCGGGCTGACGGTATCGACCATCGATGGGCCGCGTTCGGTGGGCAATGGCATTACCGAAGCGATGCGCGGGGGCTTTGTCGATCTGGCGCGGCTGGAGCAGCCCGATTTCGGCCTGTTCGCCGAACAGCAGCACGAGATGCAGGCCGTGGCAGCCAATGCCGAAGGGGAGTCGCGCGATCCTGCCCGGCTGGAGCTGGCGCAATATTACATTGCCAACCAGTTCCCCCAGGAAGCCATCGGCGTGCTCGAGGTGCTGGAGCAGGACCTCAAGTCGACGGACCTGACGAGCAAGATGCGGCTGTCGCGGGCTATTGCCGATACCATGGCCAGCCGGCCGCTGGACGCGCTCAAGATTCTCAATACCGCCTCGATGGGCAAGGAAGTGGATGCGCTGGTGTGGCGGACCATCGCACGCACCGAGAGCTATGACTACAAGGGCGCCAAGAGCGATGCGCTGGAGGGATTGTCCGTCGTGGACAACTATCCCATCTGGGTGCGCAACAGGTTCTATTTCTCCGCCATTCGCTCGGCCATCGAGGCCGGTGACCCGGACATGGCCGAGCGCGTTTTGGGGCAGATCGACTTTCCGAGCCTGGATGCCGAGGACAGCAGCCTGTTCCACCTGCTGTCCGGGCGGATCGACGAGGCCAGTGGGCGGGTCGCCGAGGCGATCGACACCTATGGCCAGGTGATTGCTGCCGATATCAGGCCAACCCGGGCCGAGGCCATCTACCGGACGCTGCATCTGCTCGATGAAGCCGGCAAGCTCAACCTGGCCAAGGCGACCGAGACGCTGTCGGCGGAATCGCTGCTGTGGCGCGGCAACCCGCTCGAGGCCGACATGCAGAAGCTGCTGGCGGAGCTGTATTTCCGCAATGGCGACTATCGACTGGGCTTTGAAACCGTCAAGCAGGCGGTGGCCAACTACCCCGAGAGCCCGCCGATCAATGCCCTGCGCGACGAGGCCCAGAGCATGTTCGGGGAGCTGTTCCTCAATGGCGTTGCCGATTCACTGGGGCCGGTGGATGCCCTGGGACTGTATTACGATTTCCGCCAGCTGACGCCGCCGGGGGCGCGCGGCGACGAGATGATCCGCAACCTGGCGCGCCGCCTGGTGCGGGTGGATCTGCTGTCGCAGGCGGCCGAACTGCTGGAATACCAGCTGGACAACCGCCTGCGCGGCATCGCCAAGACGCAGATTGCGGCCGACCTGGCGGTGATCTATCTGGCGGACCGCAAGCCGCAGGACGCCATCAGGGTGCTCAATGCGACCCGGATGGAAGGCATGCCCGAATCGCTGGCGCGGCAGCGCCGCATCCTGGAGGCGCGGGCGATGATCGATGGCGGGCGTGACCAGCTCGGCCTCGACCTGATCCGCGACCTGGATGGACTGGACGTCACGCTGATGCGCATCGATGCGCACTGGAAGGCGAAGCGCTACAGCCAGGCGGCCGAGATGATCGAGGCGCTCTATGCCAGCCCGACGACCGACGCCGCGCTGAGCCAGCCGGCGCGGATGGGGGTGATCCGGGCGGCGGTGGGCTATGTGCTGGCCAATGACCGGATGGGCCTGGCGCGGCTGCGCTCCAAATTCGGCGAAGCCATGGTGACATCACCGGAATGGTCGATGTTTGACCTGGTGACCGGCAATGTCGAGGTGACGAGCCTCGAATTCAAGACGGTTGCGGCCCAGGTGTCGGGCGTGGAGGGGATCAATGCCTTCCTGGCGTCCTATCGCGATACCTACGGGCCCGATGGTGCGCTGGCGCCCATGGTGGCGTCGGACGCCACGACGGATCCCGGGCGCGTCTGACCGCTGGCTCAGGTGCTGACGAAACTGCGCACCAGCGAGCCGGCCACCAGGTACCAGCCGTCGACCAGCACGAAGAAGATCAGCTTAAACGGCAGCGAGATCACCACTGGCGGCAGCATCATCATGCCCATGCTCATCAGCACCGAGGCCACCACCATGTCGATGACCACGAAGGGCAGGAACAGCAGGAAGCCGATCTCAAAGGCGCGGCGGAGCTCGGAGATCATGAAGGCCGGGATCAGCAGCTGCAGCGGGATGGCGTCGGGCTCGCCGGGGGGCTCGGCCTCCGACAGGGCGAAGAACAGCGACAGATCCTGCTCGCGCACATTGGCGCGCATGAATTCATGCAGCGGCGCGCTGCCCTGCTCGAAGGCCTGGGTGATCTCGATATCCCCGGCCAGCAGCGGGGCAATGCCCTGGTCATAGGTGGCCTGCAGCGTGGGCTGCATGACGAACAGCGTCAGGAACAGGGCGAGCGACACCATGACCGAATTGGGCGGTGCGGTCTGCAGGCCGATGGCGGTGCGCAGCAGCGACAGCACGACGACGATACGGGTGAAGCTGGTCACCATCACCAGGATGGAGGGCGCCAGCGACAGCAGGGTGATCAGGCCGATGATCTGGACGGCACGTTCGGTGATGGTGGTGTCGTCGCCGAAATCGATCGACAGATCCTGGCCAAAGGCCAGGCTCGGGGTCAGGGCCAGGACGAGCAGTGCAGCCAGGCCGACATAGCGGGCAAGCGGGCGCGGCCGCTGCGGGGCGATGTCAGTTCCGCTTGGTCTCGCTGCTGCCGTCGCCAAGGTCCGTGCCTTCGATCTCTGCCTGTCCAGCGTCCTCTTTAGCTGAGTCGAAGCCCGGCTGAGCGGTGGGGGCGGCGAATTCAGGGGAAACCGGCAAATCCGTGTCATTGACCGGGCGCAGCAGCCCGGTGTGGCGCAGCGACAGATGGGCCCGCTGGCCGATGGGGCGGCCCTGTTTCTGCAATTCCGCCAGCACGGTGCCGGGGGCGCCTGGTGGTTCGAAGGCAATGGGGGCGGGCGCCGGAACCACGGGCGCCGGCGTCGGGGCAGGCGTGGCGGCCGCGGGTGCCGGTGCGGCGGGCGCCGGCTTGCGCGGCGGCACCATGGGGACGGGGCGGCGCGTGGTCGGCGTGGTTGTCTTGGGATCCACCGCGATGCCGGTTTCGATCACGAGGTCCTGCGCGCCGCCGGTGAGAATGAGATGGTCGACATTGTCACGGCGGATGATCAGCAACTGCCGCTTGGGATCGAGGGCAAGGCTTTCCACCACGGCCAGGCGCCGGTTGCGACCCCCGGTGGCCCGGCCGGTGGCGCCCTGCAGCAGTTTGAGCAGCCAGAGCACCAGAACGATGCCGACAATGACCACGGCAAGGGCAAAGATAGCGTTGAAGATGCCACCAAAGGGGGTGGTGATGATGTCCATGTCTTCTCCAAATATCTCTCGCCGCGATTCCGGGCGGCATATCTTGCCTAGTTAGGCGGGAAAATGTGCAGATTGCGAGGCTTGTGCCGCGCAAAACCGCTTCGGTTAACACTTGATTAACCATAGGGCGGCAAGAATTGCCCATCGGACGAGCAGACTCGCGGGGAACGGCCAATGGGCCTGATGAACATGCCGGTCTTTACGGCGCTGACGGACAAGATGCGCTGGCACCAGACCCGTCAAGGCTTACTGGCAGAAAATGTCGCCAATGCGGAGACACCCGGATTTCGCGGCCGCGATCTCAAGCAGTTCAACTTTGCCGAGACTACCGGGGCTTTTTCGGTGGCCTCGGTGACGACGACGGCAACCCAGCCGATGCATTTTGCGGTGGGCGGGCAGGGCGACAGCGCCTTTGGCGCGCAGCAGATGGCCAATTTCGAGATCACGCCGGAAGGCAACGGGGTGTCACTCGAAGACGAGATGATGAAGGTCACCACCAATATGATGGATTACCAGGTGGCCACCGGCCTCTACCAGAAATCGATCAAGATCCTGCGCACCGCCATGGGCAGGTCGTAGGCTCCCAGGAAAGTCAGCGAATATGGACTTCAACTCGTCGCTTCGGATTGCTGCAACCGGCCTGCATGCGCAGACCGCACGCATGCGCGTCATTGCCGAAAACCTGGCCAATGCGGACTCCGCCGGCAAGGCGCCGGGCGACGACCCCTATCGCCGCCGCATCCCGACCTTCGAAACCAGTTTCGATGCCGAGGTCGGCGGCAAGATCGTGGAAGTGGGCAAGCTGGCCTATGACATGAGCGATTTCTCCAGCCGCTACGAGCCGGGACACCCGGCCGCCGATGCGGCCGGCTATGTGCAATACCCCAACGTCAACACGCTGATCGAGACGATGGACATGCGCGAGGCCCAGCGCACCTACGAGGCCAATCTCAACGTCGTCACCGTTACGCGGCAGATGCTCGGGCGCACGCTCGACATCCTGCGCGGCTAATCGCCCAGGAAACCAGCATGGCCATCACCACCCCGTTCAACGCCGCTGCCGACGCCTATGGCAATGCCAGCCGGCTGATCCAGCAGGCGGCCAAACCGACCGCCGACCTGACCGCCCTGGCACCCACGGCGGGCGGTCAGAACTTCGCCGACATGCTGGCCAGCCAGGTGCAGGGCGTGGTCGATACCGGCCGCACCAGCGACGCCATGGCCATGGACATGGTCAATGGCAAGGCCAATGTGGTCGACATGGTGACGGCACTGAGCGAAAGCGAAATGGCCATCGAGAGCATGGTCACCGTCCGGGACCGGGTGATCTCGGCCTATGAGGAAATCATGCGGATGCCGATCTAGCCATCCTCCGGGACAGGCTCTCCGCCGTCCCGGCCCGGGCTGACCCGCGCGCTGCACGCCGCGTTCCACCATCGCCGAAGCGCCGCGTTAGGACTATCTTAACCCTGCGCGATTCGTGCGCAGCGAGACCATCATGACCGGCGCCGAAGTCCTCGACATTTCCAGTGACGGTATCTGGGTGCTGATCATCGTGTCGGCGCCGATGATGATCGTCGGCCTGGTGGTCGGCGTGATCATCGCCCTGTTCCAGGCGCTGACGCAGATCCAGGAACAGACGCTGGTCTTTGTGCCCAAGATCATCGCCATCTTCCTGACCATGCTGCTGACGCTGCCCTTTCTGGGGGCGACCATGAGCGGCTACATGAATCGCGTGATCGACATGATCATCGTGGGCGGCTGAGCGTGACGATCGGGCTCGACTGGCTGCCCAATACCGCCTTTGTCTACCTGCTGCTGTTCATGCGTATCGGGGCGATCCTGATGTTGATGCCGGCACTGGGCGAGGACATGATCCCGATGCGCATGCGGCTGAGCTTTGCGCTGGCCTTCACGCTGGTGGTCTATCCGCTGCTGGCGCCCGACATGCCGGCCATGCCCGATGCCCTGATGGGAATCACGGCGCTGATCTTTCATGAGCTGGCCATCGGCATCATGCTGGGGGCGATTGCGCGGATTACCGTGATGGCGACCAGCCTGGCCGGCGCCGTCATCGCCTTCCAGACCGGGCTGTCGAGCGCCATGGCCGCCGACCCCACCCAGACCGGGGTGCAGGGGGCGGTCTTCGGCAGCTTTCTGAGCTTTCTGGGCATGGTGCTGATCTTTGCCACCGACCTGCACCACATGGCGCTGGCCGCGACCTATGACAGCTATATGGCGTTTCCGCTCGATGCGCCGATCATGTTCGAGGATGCGGCGCAGCTGGCGCTGCGCACAGTGGCCAGTGCCTTCACCATCGGCATCCAGATGTCGGCGCCGTTCATCGTCTTCGGGCTGGTGTTCAACCTGGGCGCGGGCATCCTGGCGCGGCTGATGCCGGCCATGCAGGTGTTCTTCGTGCTGATGCCGGCCAATATCATGGTCGGGCTGGTGCTGTTCGCGCTGCTGCTGACCATGATGATGGGCTGGTACCTGACCGGGTTCGAGAACCATCTCGCAATGTGGCGAGGCTAGAGGATGCCTCACCATCCACGTGAGAACGGCCTGCGAGCAGCAATTGGCTGCGCTTCCGGTGCTCACGTACATCAAGGTACGCTGCGCGCCGGTTCTCGCCAATCGCTGCTCTCGACTCGCCCTGACGTGGATAGCGAGGCATCCTGATGTCAGACGAAGCCCCCGAACAATCCTCCAAAACCGAAGACCCCTCGCAGAAAAAGCTCGAGGATGCCCATGCCAAGGGCGACGTCGCCAAGAGCCAGGAGGTGGTCACCTGGTTCATGCTGCTCGGATCGGCCGCGATCTTTTCCATGATGGCGCCCGGGGCGGCCCGGGAACTGATGGGCTCGCTCGAACTGGTGATGATGAATGCCGATCGCATTTCCCTCGAAGGGGACGGCTTTGGCGCCTTCCTCAACAACCTGGCGCTGGCGCTGCTGTTCCCGGTGATGATCCCGCTGGTGGTGCTGTCATGCTGCGCCATCGCCGCCAATCTGATGCAGCACCGGTTTCTGTTCTCGGGGGAATCGCTGAAGCCGAAACTCTCCAAGATTTCGCCACTGGCCGGCGCCAAGCGGCTGTTCTCCAGCGAGTCGCTGGTCAATTTCGTCAAGGGACTGCTCAAGATCGGCGTGGTGGGCACGGTAGTGGTGGCCACGGTGTGGCCCGAGCGCGACCGGCTCGAGACCATGGTCACCTCCGATCCGCTGATCATCCTGGCCGACTTTGCCGAGATCGGCACCAAGATCTTCCTGTCGACGCTGATGATCGTCACGCTGATCGCCTTTGCCGATTACCTCTATGTCCGCCAGAAATGGTGGAAGAAGCAGATGATGACGCTGCAGGAGACCAAGGACGAGTACAAGCAGATGGAGGGCGACCCGCATGTGAAGGGTCGGCTGCGCCAGCTGCGGCAGGAAAAATCGCGCCAGCGCATGATGCAGGCGGTGCCCGACGCCACCGTGGTGATCACCAACCCGACCCACTTTGCGGTGGCGCTCAAATACGACAAGAAGATGGGCGCGCCGCAATGCGTGGCCAAGGGCGCCGACGCGGTGGCCTTCCGCATCCGCGAAATGGCCAAGCAGCACGACGTGCCGATCGTGGAAAACCCGCCGCTGGCGCGGGCGCTCTATGCCAGCATGGAGATCGACGACACCATTCCCAACGAGCACTTCAAGGCGGTGGCCGAGGTGATCGGCTTCGTCATGCGCCTCAAGCAGGGGGCGGGCTGGAAGTCGCGCTAGGGCCACCTCCAGCCGGCGATCCGGTCAGGTCGCGGTCGGGGCGGGGATGGGGAAGACGCGGTCATAGGCCAGGTTGAAGACGAAGGCGTAGACCATGTAGAACAGGGCGAAGGCGATATCCATTAGCAGCGCCTGCCACAGGCTGATGCCCAAATACCAGGCGATCAGCGGCATCAGCGCCACGAGCAGGCCGAGCTCGAAGACCACGGCGTGCAGCACGCGCAGCAGCAGCGTCTTTTCCGTGCTGCCGCGCCAGCGCTGCATCAGGTGGTCGAAGCCGTAATTGTAGAGGTAGTTCCACGCCATGGCCACGGTGGCGCTGAGGGCGCCGATGATGCCGATATCGTGCAGCGGCATGGCAAAGGCCAGGGCGCCGAGGGGCGTGACGAGGGCAAGGCCGAGGATTTCAAACCAGATGGCGTGGCGAATGCGGTCGCGAGTGGTGCGCATGAGAATGGTCCCGAAACGATCGGGACGTCCCGAATGCAATTGCCAGAAGGGGCGCGAGGTCGTCCTCGCGGCTCCAGATAACGTAGCCGGGGCGGAAAAGGCAAGGTCTGGGCCGGTGCTAACGCTCTACCAGGCAGCGGTCTGCGGCAGAAATGCCGGCCAGGATCGCCCGGACCGCTGGCGCGGCAGCCGTTTGCCCCATAAACTGGGAGCGCGAGCGCGCCGTGTTGAAAACGCCGTGCGCCCTCCCGCAGGGGGAGGGCATTTGCTAGACCTTGTACAGCGCCTGATTCGGCCCGACTGACTGGCTACGGAGCAGATTGAACCATGGCATTGACGCCCCTCGGCGAGGACTCCTATCCCGATCCGCTCATTGCCGATGGCCGCAATGGCGCCGGCCTGTGGCGGGTGGTGCTGCTGGGCGTGGTCCTGGTGGGCATTGCCGTGGGTTTTGCGCTGTTCGGCGACCAGGTATCGCCGGACCTGATCATCACCTTTGTCGGCGTGCTGGCGGTGGTGGGCGTGTTCTGCCTGTTCGCGCTGGCCGCCGGGCTGTTCCGCTTCGCCAATGGCGAAGAGCGGCGGACGATATCCAATGCCGTGGTCGACAGCCTGCCGTTTGGCGCCGTGGTGGCCGACCGCGATGGCAAGATAGCCTATGTGAATGCCCATTACGGCAGCTTTGCCGGCGCCCTCACCAATGGCGTGCCGGTGGGCGTGCCACGGCTGTTTGCCGGCCAGTCTGACGCCAGCGAGGCCATCTACCGGCTGTCGCGGGCGGCCAAGGACGGTCGAAGCGCCATCGAGGATATCCGCATCATCGGCGGGCTCGGCGGGTCGCAGGCCCATGCCAACAAGGCCTTCTGGTATCGTGTCATGGTGCGGCCGCTGCCGGAATCGGACGAGGCGACCAAGCCCATGGTGATATGGTCGGTGGAGGACATCACCCGCGACCGCGACAGCAATGAGAGCGCGTTCCGCGACCTGCAGCGGGCGATCGACTATCTCGATCATTCCCCGGCGGGCTTCTTCTCGGCCGATGCGCATGGCCGCATCCAGTATCTCAACTCGACGCTGACCGACTGGCTGGGCTATGACCTGGCCGAATTCAATTCGGGCCAGCTGGGCATGTCGGACATCGTGCGGGGCGATGGCGCGACACTGCTGATGCGCGGTCGCGGCGACGGCGAGATCCGCACCGAGATCATCGATATCGACCTGGTGCGCCGCAATGGCACCAGCCTGCCGGTGCGGCTGCTGCATCGCGCGGCGCGGCTGGCCGATGGCGAGCTGGGCGAGACGCGGACCCTGGTGCTCGACAAATCCAATGCGCCGGACAATGAAGAGGAATTGCGCGCGGCCGAGGTGCGGTTCTCGCGCTTTTTCAACGACACGCCCTTTGCCATTGCCACGCTGGACGCCGACGGCCGGATCATCCGCACCAATGCGCCGTTCGGGCGGATCTTCCACTGGGCGGGCGAGGAAAAAAGCATCGAGATGGAGCCGCTCAGTGCGCTGATCGGCGAAGCCAGCCGCGAGCGCTTTGCCAAGGCGGTCGGCGAGGCGCTGGCGCATCGCAGCGAGATCGAGCCGGTGGACGCCCTGCTCAGCGTCGAGGGCGATCACGCGGTCCGGCTTTATCTCTCCGCTTCGGAAATGAGCGCCGGCTCGCCCGAGCAGATCAATGTCTATGCGTTGGACATGACCGACCAGCGCAAGCTGGAAGCGCAATTTGCCCAGAGTCAAAAAATGCAGGCCGTGGGCCAGCTGGCCGGCGGGGTGGCGCATGACTTCAACAATCTGCTCACCGCCATTATCGGCTTTTCCGACCTGCTGCTGCTCAAGCACAAGCCGGGGGATCCCTCGTTCAGCGAGCTGATGCAGATCAAGCAGAATGCCAATCGCGCGGCGGGCCTGACCCGGCAGCTGCTGGCCTTTTCGCGCCGGCAGACGCTGCGGCCGCAGGTGCTGGAACTGCCGCTGATCGTCGACGACCTGACGGTGCTGCTCAAGCGCATGATCGGCGAGAAGAATACGCTGACCGTGCAGCATGGCCGCAATATCTGGCCGGTGCGCGCCGATGTGGTGCAGCTCGAGCAGGTGATCATCAACCTGGTGGTCAATGCGCGCGACGCCATGGCCAAGGGCGGCTCGATCACGCTGCGCACCGCCAATGTCGATCGCGCCGAAGCGGCGACGCTCAATTTCGAGGGCATGGTGCCGGCCGACTATGTGCTGATCGAGGTGCAGGATACCGGCACCGGCATGAGCCCCGAAGTGATCGCCAAGATCTTCGAGCCGTTCTTCACCACCAAGGAACTGGGCAAGGGCACGGGTCTGGGCCTGTCGACGGTCTATGGCATCGTCAAGCAGACCGAGGGCTTCATCTATCCCGTCTCGGTGGTGGGTGTGGGCACGACGTTCAAGATCTTCCTGCCGCGCCACGTGCCGGACGAGAACGAAGTGGCGGCCAAGGTGGCGGCGGCAGCGGCGCCGGTGCGCGACCTGACCGGGCATGAACGCATCCTGCTGGTCGAGGACGAGGAAAGCGTGCGCGCCTTCTCGGCCCAGGCGCTGCGCGCCACCGGCTACGAGGTGTTCGAGGCTGATGGTGGCGAAGAGGCCATGGAAGTGCTGGCCGATATCGACTTCAAGATCGACCTGATGATCTCGGACGTGGTGATGCCGGAAATGGACGGTCCGAGCCTGCTCAAGGAAGTGCGCAAGACCATGCCGCATCTCAAGGTGATCTTCGTATCCGGCTATGCCGAGGAAAGCGTGCGCCGCGATATCGAGGATGACCAGAGCGTGGAATTCCTGCCCAAGCCCTATTCGCTCGACCAGATCAATTCCAAGGTCAAGCAGGTGCTGCAGAAGCTGGGCAAGGATGAGGTGCATTGACCGAGCAGGGGCGGTTTGCCGGACCGGCTGAATTCAATGTGCTCGGCGAGGCGCTGCAGCCCTGTTCGCACGACCCGCTGACCGGGTTCTACCGCACCGGCTATTGCGCGGCGGGGCCGGACAATGCGGCGGTGCACCTGGTCTGCATCGAGGCGAGCGACGCGTTTCTCGCCTATTCCAAGGCGGTGGGGAACGACCTGAGCACGCCCATGCCGCAGTTCGGCTTTGCCGGGCTGGTGGCGGGCAATCGCTGGTGCCTGGTGGCAGGGCGCTGGATGCAGGCGCATGTGGCCGGCACGGCGCCGCGCGTCTATCTGCGCGCCACCAACAAGGAAGTGCTGGGTCTGGTGCCGCTGCAGATCCTCAAGGCCTATGCCCTCGACCTGAACTGAGCCGTCGGGCTCAGGCCAGGCCGCCGGGAATGGGCGTGCCGGGGGCCAAGAGGCCCCTGGCCGCCAGGCTGGTCCAGAGCGCGTGCGGTATGGCGATGTCCCACCAGTCGAGAATGCCGTCGAGCTCCTGGGGTGAGCGCGGCCCCGGCAGGACGTTGCAGACCACCGGATGGGTGAGCGGGAACTGCAGGGCTGCGGCCGGCAGCGGCACGCCAAAGCTCTGGCAGACCGCCTCGATGGCCCTGACGCGGGCCACGACGGCGTCAGGCGCCCTGGCGTAGTTGAACTTGTCGCCGCCCACCAGGATGCCCGAATTGAACGGGCCGCCGACCACGACCGAGGCGCCGCGCCGGGCGCAGGTGGTCATGAAGGGGGCAAGCGCGGTTTGCTCGAGCAGGGTATAGCGCCCGGCCAGCAGGAAGACGTCCCAATCGCCCAAGGCGAGCGCATCCATCAGCACTTCCCATTCATTGACGCCGAGGCCAATGGCGCTGACGAGGCCAGAGTCGCGCAGTTCGCGCAAAGCGCGATAGCCGCCGCCGGCCAGCTGTTGCCAATAGGTCGCGTTGGCCTCGACGCCATGGGTGGCGGTGCCGATGTCGTGGACATAGAGGATATCGACGCGGTTGAGGCCCAGGCGCTGCAGGCTGTCCTCGAAGGAGCGCATCACGCCGGCATAGGTGTAGTCATAGAGCTGGTCGAAGGGCAGGGGATCAACCCAGTTGCCCTTGTCCTGCATGGCGGGATCGACCGGCTTGAGCAGGCGGCCGACCTTGGTGGAGAGCACGGCCTCGGACCGCCGAGAGCGCAGCACGTCGCCCACTAGGTGTTCGGAGCGGCCGAGGCCATATTGCGGCGCGGTATCGAGATAGGTCAGGCCCATGTCGAGCGCGTGAGCGACGGTGGCACGGGCCTGTTCGGCGGGCACGGCAGAGAAGATGCCGGCCAAGCTGGCGCCGCCCAGACCCAGCGTGGTGATCTGCAGATCGGTCCGGCCGATCCGGCGCTTTTCGAAAGTTCGTGTCATGGTTTCCCCCCGCCTGCACGGCGGAGGGAAACTGACATGTTAGTGTCGGGGCGGCAAGCGCCCAACCAGGCTAGTAGACATTGCCGATGATCAGCGGGTGCTCGTCCTGCTGGCGCAGCGGGTTGCGCAGAGCGGCGCCGAAGGGGGCGGCCTCGAGCTCGAAAATGTCGTCCGGCCGGGTGGCAATGCCATCGGCAAAGCTCAGCGTCGCCGTGCCGAAGCAGTGCACATGCACATCGCCGGGATTGCGGAACAGCTCGTATTTGAAGTGGTGATATTCGAGATTGGCGATGGTGTGGCTCATATTGTCCTCGCCGGAGACGAAGGGCTTTTCCCACAGCACCTTGCCGCCGCGCCAGATGCGCGAGGTGCCCTCGACATGGCTCGGCAGGTCGCCCAGGCGCAGTTCTGGGCCGAAAGAACAGGCGCGCAGCTTGGAATGGGCCAGGTAGAGATAGTTCATCCGCTCGGTGACGTGATCGGAGAATTCATTGGCCAGGACAAAGCCGAGGCGGCGCGGCTGGCCGTTCTGGTCGATGACATAGATGCCGGCAATCTCGGGCTCTTCGCCGGCGTCCAGGGCAAAGCCGGGGGAGGGAATGGGGTGGCCGGGGCGGACGACGGAATAGCCATTGCCCTTGTAGAACCATTCCGGCTGCACGCCGTGCTGGCCATCGGCGGGCTTGCCGTGCTCGAGGCCCATCTGGAACATCTTCATCGAATCGGTGAGCTCGCCGGCCGGCTTGCTGCCGCTGGCCTTGTGCATGGCGTCGCGGGTGGCGGCCGAGCCGAGATGGGTGAGGCCGGTGCCGGTGACATAGAGGTGGGCCGGATCGGGATGGTCGATGGGCGAGAGCATGCGGCCCTCGGCGAGGATCGTGGCGCGGTCGACGGTATCGCCCAGGCCGCGGGTCGCGATCAGGGCAGCGAGACCGCCATGGCTGGAGAGCGCGGCGATGGTCAGCTCATAGACGCTGGCCGTGTCATTGATGGTCCGGGCCACACCGTCCTGCACGGCGGCGACGGCGCGGTGGCCATTGAGATCGAAGAACTGGATGAGATTCACGGCGCGGCTCCTGCGCAACAAGGCCCCAAGGGCACGATTGCGGGCATAAAACGCAACATGGCCCCATGACGCAAGTGCAAAAATCATACTTATGAGGCGCGTCCGGGCCGGGTCGCCGATTCTACCGCGGCCCCGGTGAAGAAGTGGCCGATGTTCTCATTTTGTCCATTGACGAGACGGGAACAATATGAGAACAAATAAAGCACATTGTATGCACCCCCAGCTCAGGCATCCGCGCGTTGCGCCGCCCTCCGGAGCGTGGAATAAGGAGAGAATTGATGGCTAACGCGTCGCTTCGTGTTGTTGAAGGTGGATCGATGGATAAGGACAAGGCACTTGCCGCGGCGCTCAGCCAGATCGAGCGCAATTTCGGCAAGGGTTCGATCATGCGCCTCGGCGAGGCGGCAGCGATCGAGGTCGAGTCGATCTCGACCGGCTCGCTCGGGCTCGACATTGCGCTGGGCATTGGCGGCCTGCCCAAGGGCCGTATCGTCGAGATTTTCGGGCCGGAAAGCTCGGGCAAGACCACGCTGGCGCTGCATGTGATTGCCGAGGCCCAGAAGGCCGGCGGTATCTGCGCCTTTGTCGATGCCGAGCATGCGCTCGACCCGATCTATGCCCGCAAGCTGGGCGTCAATGTCGATGACCTGCTGATCTCGCAGCCTGATGCCGGCGAGCAGGCGCTCGAAATCACCGATACGCTGGTCCGTTCGGGTGCCATCGACGTGCTGGTCATCGATTCGGTGGCGGCGCTGACGCCGCGGGCCGAGCTCGAAGGCGAAATGGGCGATTCACTGCCGGGCCTGCAGGCCCGCCTGATGAGCCAGGCCATGCGCAAGCTGACCGGCTCGATCTCCAAGTCGAAATGCCTGGTCATCTTCATCAACCAGATCCGCATGAAGATCGGCGTGATGTATGGCTCGCCCGAGACGACGACCGGCGGCAATGCGCTCAAGTTCTACGCTTCGGTGCGTCTCGATATCCGCCGCATCGGCGCGCTCAAGGACCGCGAAGAGATCGTCGGCAACCAGACGCGCGTCAAGGTGGTCAAGAACAAGCTGGCGCCGCCGTTCCGCCAGGTCGAGTTCGACATCATGTATGGCGAAGGCATTTCCAAGACCGGCGAGCTGCTCGACCTGGGCGTCAAGGCCGGCGTCGTGGAAAAGGCCGGGGCGTGGTTCTCCTGGGACAGCCAGCGGCTGGGCCAGGGGCGCGAAAATGCGCGGCAATATCTCAAGGACAATCCGGCGGCGGCCAATGCCATCGAGCAGAGCGTGCGCGAGAGCTCGGGCCTGCTGGGCGAAGTACTGCTGGTGGCTGGTGGTGACGACGCGGCGGGCGCCGACGAATAGGCCCCGGTCCGACGTCATTCTTCCCATGCAGGGTATTTTGAGGGGCATCGCGCGAGCGATGCCTCTTTTTTGTCTGGGCGGTGTCGGGATGATCCGGCGTGGCCGGCTGCTGGCACCGCCGGGCGCGAGGGATGGGGTTTACCGCAATGCCGCCGCAATGCTGGACATTCCGGCAGGCCACGCGATAGAAAGCCAGCCGACCTCTGCGGCGCGCCCGTGCCATTCTCCCGAATGAAAGTCCGTCCATGACCAGCGTTAATGACCTGCGTTCGAGTTTTTCCCAGTATTTTGTGCGCAATGGCCATGAGGCCGTGGCGTCGAGCCCGCTGGTGCCGCGCAATGATCCGACGCTGATGTTCACCAATGCGGGCATGGTGCAGTTCAAGAACACCTTTACCGGGGTGGAAAAGCGCCCCTATTCGCGCGCCGTGTCGGCGCAGAAATGCGTGCGCGCCGGCGGCAAGCACAACGATCTCGACAATGTGGGCTTTACCGCCCGCCATCACACCTTCTTCGAGATGCTGGGCAATTTCTCGTTCGGCGACTATTTCAAGGCAGAGGCGATCGAGCTGGCCTGGAACCTGCTCACCAAGGAGTGGGAACTGCCTGCCGACAAGCTGATGGTCACCATCTACCAGGATGATGACGAGGCCATGGCGCTGTGGAAGAAGATCGCCGGCATCGGCGAGGATCGCATCGTGCGCCTCGGCGCCAAGTCCAATTTCTGGCAGATGGGCGATACCGGCCCCTGTGGTCCGTGCTCGGAAATCTTCTACGACCATGGCGACAAGGTCTGGGGTGGCCCGCCCGGCTCGGCCGAGGAAGATGGCGATCGCTGGATCGAGATCTGGAACCTGGTGTTCATGCAGTATGAGCAGCAGGCCAATGGCGACCGCTCCAGCCTGCCGCGCCCGTCGATCGATACCGGCATGGGCATCGAACGCGTCGCCGCGGTGATGCAGGGCGTGCATGACAATTACGATATCGACCTGTTCAAGGCGCTGATCGGCGCTGCCGCGGCGGCCACCGGCGTCGATGTCCAGGGCGAGGGCAATCGCAGCCTGCGCGTCATCGCCGATCACCTGCGCTCGATGAGCTTTCTCATTGCCGAGGGCGTGCTGCCCTCCAATGAAGGCCGTGGCTACGTGCTGCGGCGCATCATGCGCCGCGCCATGCGCCATGCCACGCTGCTCGGTTCGGAAGAGCCGGTGATCTACAAGCTGGTGCCCACCCTGGTGCGCGAGATGGGCCAGGCCTATCCCGAGCTGCGCAGCGGCGAGGCGATGATTGCCGAGACGGTCAAGCTCGAGGAAGGGCGCTTCCTCAAGACCTTGGGCCGTGGCCTGCAGATCCTGGCTGACGAGACCAGGGACATGGGCGAGGGCGCCGTGCTGGATGGTACCGCCGCCTTCAAGCTCTACGACACCTATGGCTTTCCGCTCGATCTGACGCAGGACGCACTGCGCCTGCGCGGCATCAGCGTCGACCAGCCCGGCTTTGACGCCGCCATGGCGGCGCAGAAGGCCGAGGCGCGCAAGAGCTGGTCGGGCGCCGGCGGCGCCGCCACGGATACGGTCTGGTTCAGCCTGGCCGACCAGCACGGGCCGACCGAGTTTTTGGGCTATGAAACCGAAAGTGCCGAAGCCGAAATCAAGGCGCTGATCCGCGATGGCGCCGAGGTTCCAAGCCTGGGCACCGGCGAGACCGGCTTTGTCGTGGTCAACCAGACGCCGTTCTACGGCGAAAGCGGCGGCCAGGTCGGCGACAGCGGCGTGCTCAAGGGCGAGGGCTTTGCCGCCACTGTCACCGACACGCAGAAATTCCACGGCGTCTTTGCCCACCAGGTGACGGTGAGCGAGGGGACCCTCAAGCTGGGCCAGCCGATTACCCTGGTGGTCGATCATGCGCGCCGCTCGGCGATCCGCTCGAACCATTCGGCGACGCATCTGCTGCATGAGGCGCTGCGCCTGGTGCTGGGCGATCACGTCGCGCAAAAGGGCTCGATGGTCTCGCCCGACCGGCTGCGCTTCGATTTCGTGCATACCAAGCCGGTGACCCCGCAGGAAATGGCTGAGGTCGAAGACATTGCCAATGCCATCGTGCTGCAGAACACGCCGGTCGAAACCCGGCTGATGGGCGTCGAAGAGGCCAAGGAATCGGGCGCCCGCGCCCTGTTCGGCGAAAAATATGGCGATGAGGTCCGCGTCGTGGCCATGGGCGAGCCGACCGGCAATGGCCTGGGCTGGTCGGTGGAACTGTGCGGCGGCACGCATGTGCGGCGCACCGGCGATATTGGCCTGGTCTCGATCGTGGCGGAAAGCGCCGTCGGCGCCGGGGTGCGCCGCATCGAGGCGCTGACCGGCACCGCGGCGCGGCATCGCGGCAATACCAATGTGGCCATTGTCGATGCGGCAGCGGGGCTGCTGCGCGCCGGCAGCCATGAAGTGCTCGATCGCATCGCGGCGCTGCAGGAGCAGCTCAAGCGCAGCGAAAAGGCCCTGAGCGACGCCAAGCAGAAGCTGGCCATGGGCGGCGGCACCGAGCAGGTGGCCGGTCCGGAACTCGTCAATGGCGTGGCCTTTGTCGGCCGCGTCGTTGAGGGCCTGCAGCCCAAGGACCTGCGTGGCCTGGTCGACCAGACCAAGAAGCAGGTCGGCTCGGCCGTCATCGCCATTGTCGGGGTGACCGAGGACGGCAAGGCGGGCCTGGCCGTCGGCGTCACCGAAGACCTGCTGGACAAGGCTTCGGCCGTCGACCTCGTACGGGCCGGTTCGGCCGTGCTGGGCGGGCAGGGTGGTGGCGGAAGGCCGGACATGGCCCAGGCCGGCGGCCCCGATGGCAGCAAGGCCGAGGAAGCCCTGGCCGCGATCCGCGCGCTGCTCTAGGCAATATCAACCAGATCCATGCAAAGGCTCCCGCTCTGGCGGGAGCCTTTTGCTTTTGGGTACGCGCCGAGAGCGGTGGGCAGCAGAAGGCAATACCCTCTTGCTGGTCCGGTCAAATCTGCTTAAATGGTCGATGTGAGGTACGTACCTCAAAATGCAGCCTGAACAGGAGATCAGGTCAGGACCAAGCCGGGGGAGGCGGGTATGGGAGATTTTACGGCCAGGCCGGAACAGGTCATCGGCGATGCGGCATCGCTGCGGGCGCTGTTTCCGGAAACCCACACACTGGCGGCGCTGAAGAGCCAGCCGTTCCTCGATGCGCATGCCCAGGCATTCATCCGGCGGTCGCCCTTCCTGTGCCTGGGAACGCAGAGTGCGACGGGCAGAGCCGATGTCAGCCCGCGCGGCGACCCGGTAGGATTTGTCAAAATCCTCGACGCGCACACCCTGGCGATACCGGATCGGCCGGGCAATAACCGGCTCGACAGCCTGGTCAATATCATCGCCAATCCCAGTATTGGCCTGCTGTTCATCATTCCGGGCTTTGACGACACGCTGCGCGTGAACGGCAAAGCCAGCGTGGTGACCGAGCCGGAGCTGCTCGAGAGCATGCGGGTGAATGACCGGCTGCCTCGGGTCGCCATCGTGGTCAAGGTGGAAGAGGCGTTTCTGCATTGCGCCAAGGCCTTCCGGCGCGCGCATCTGTGGGACCCGAGCCACTTCCAGGATCGCGCCGAGATGGCTTCGCTGATGCAGATCCTGCTCGACCAGACCACGGGCGCACCCGATGATGTGGCGGCAATGCGCAAACTGGATGAGGATCTGGAGGCCGACTACAGGACCTCGATGTATTAGCGCGCTCCTGCCGGTGCCTACATGCCGGTGCGGAAGAAGAACAGCCGCGGCTTCCAGCGCATCGGCCGGCGGTCGCTCAGCACGTTGAGCAGGCCGCTGGTGACGACGATGAGCATGCCGACAATGGCGATCCAGTCGGGATATTCGCCAAAGAACAGCGCGCCGAACAGGATGGCCCAGATCAGCTGGCTATATTGCACCGGCGCGATCAGGTTGGCCGGCGTGGTCTTGGTGGCCGCGATCAGCAGCAGGCCGCCCAGGCCGCCCAGCAGGCCGATGCCGAGGAAGATGGCCAGCTGCAGCAGGTTGGGCATCACGAAGGTGGGCAGCATCAGCACGCCATTGACCAGGGCCGAATAGAGCACCTGCAGGCCGACCAGGCTGACGCGCCGTTCGGTGGGCGCGACATGGCGCAGGATGACCGTGGTAATGGCGCCCAGGCACGCGCCGAACATGATGACGAAATGGCCGGTCTCCAGCGCCCGCAGGCCGGGGCGGATGACCACGACGACGCCGACAAAGCACAGGAACAGCAGCAGCCAGCGCTGCGGGCTGACATGCTCCTTGAGCAGCAGCACCGAGAGCAGCGTCACGAAGATCGGCGTGGCAAAGCCGATGGCATAGACATCGGCAAAGGGAATGTGGGTGAAGGCATACATGACGCAGGCGGTGCCGGCGATGGCCGTGGCACAGCGCAGGTGCACCAGCCAGGGGTGGTGCAGGCGATAGAGGTCGCGCCAGCGCTCGTTGCGGTTGCTCAGCAGCAGCGGCAGGATGGAAAAGCTGGTGGTGAAGAAGGCGATCTCGAAGACCGACATGCCCGGCCCGATATGCTTGATCAGTGCGTCAGCCGTGGAAAAGCTGGCATAGCCGAGAAAGGCCAGGAGGACGCCGGTCGGCATTGATCAGTCCGGGAAAGAGGGGGAGTCGGGCAATGACAGTACCATACAAGCAGACGCGACAAGCGTCGAGGGCCGCTGCCTAAATTTCAGGCCCCTGCACCTCGGTGATGTTGGAGGGCGGCCCGGGGCGGGTGGCGCGGTATTCGGCAAAGCGGCCGGCAATGCGGGTGCGGGCGCCGTCGAGGAAGACATTGACCAGGCCCGACAGCACCACCACGCCCAGGCCGATATAGGCCAGGAGGTCCGGGTATTCGGCATAAAAGAACGCCCCCAGGCCAATGGCCCAGACGATCTGGACATATTGGATCGGCGCCACCTGGCTGGCGGGGGCATTGCGGGTGGCGGCGATGAGCAGGATATGACCCATGCCCACCAGGCTGCCGCTGGCGGCCAGCAGGCCGAACTGCAGGGCGGTTGGCCAGACAAAGCCGGGCAGCATCAGCACGGCATTGGCGATGATGAGATAGAGCGCGGGCAGGGCGATCAGGCTGACGCGCTTTTCGGTGGGGGCGATGATGCGCAGCACCGTAGTGGTCGTGGCGCCGAAAAAGGCGCAGCACACGGCGGCGAGGTGGCCGAGTTCAAGCTGGCGGAAGCCGGGCTGCACCACCAGCATGACGCCGAGGAAGCCCAGGGTGAGCATGGCCCAGCGCAGCATGTCGACGCGCTCCTTGAGGATCAGCACCGACATGACGGTGATGAAGAGCGGCATCAGGAAGACCAGGGAATAGGTCTCGGCGAAGGGAATGGTGACGAAGGCATAGGTGACCAGGGTGGACGAGGCGAGCCCGCTGAACGAGCGCAAATGCACGAGGCGGGGATCGCCAAGCCTGAAGCTGTCGCGCCAGCGCTCGCTGCGCGGCTTGGCGAAGGCGGCCGGGATCAGGCTGAAGACGGCGATGAAGAAGCCGATCTCGAACACCGACAGGTTCTGTCCGAAGCCCTTGATGATCGCGTCGCCGCAGGAATAGACCGAATAGGCGACGACCGCATAAATCACGCCGACCGGCATGGCAGGATCCGAACATAAAAGGCAGTGGCAATGGCGGCACGCTAGCGGGCGACGGCGCTGCCAGCAAGGCCGAAACGTGGGGATCGGTACGCCTGGCAGGCTGCGACTGAAATGACGAGGGGCCGCCCGGCGACATGCCGGACGGCCCCTGTGAGTGCCAGAATGGGCTGAGGCTAGAACGAGGCCTTGATCCCGCCGCTGACGGCATAGACATAGCCGGTATCCCAGCGTTCGCCGCGGGCATTGGAGCCGGCGCCCAGGAGGCTGGCCGAAACGCCGCCGGTGAGCTGGACATTGGGGGACAGGTTGTAGCTGCCGCCCAGGGCGACGCCATAGCGATCGGTCTGGGTGCCGGCGGTCAGCACGCCATTGGCGCCGGGCGTCGAGGTGCCGCGGTCCCAGCTCAGGGTGCCGACGACGCTGAGCTGCTCGTTGACGGCATGGCCCACGCCGGCAGTGACGGTCCAGCCGTCACGATAGTCGAAGGTGGACACCAGCGGTGCGCCGATGGTGGTGACGGTCAGGCGCTGCAGGGTGGACCAGTCCATCCATTTCACCGAACCCAGAGCCAGCCAGCCGGGGGCGATGCCGGTCTGGCCGCGCAGTTCAAAGGATTGCGGCGTGGTGACGTCGGCAGAGGCGGCGCCGCCATAGGCGGTGCCGTTGAGCGTGTAGTGGACCGGCGCATTGTAGATGGCGCTGACCCGCAGGGCGTATTCGGGAATCTCATAGGCCAGGCCGGCGCGCCAGCCGGTTGACCAGCCATTGATCGAGATGGGCGTGCTTGTGGTCAGAGTCAGCGGAATGGCGGCCTGATAGTCGAGGTTCTGCGCCGAGACGCCGGCGATCACGCTGATGAGGCCGGGACCGGCCTGGACGCCGACGGCGCAGGTGAGCCCGGTATCGGTGGAGCGGATGGATTCGCTGACCGCCTGGGCGGTCAAGGCGGCATAGGCATTGGTGCGGGCGGTATCGGAGCCGAAGGGATTCTGCACGGTGACCAGGCAGCTGGCCATGTCGAGAATGTCGGCCTTGAAGCCGGTATTGTAATGTGTACGGGCCGGAGTCGTGGACACGGTGCCGGGGCGGACACCGGCATTGGTCACGTTCTTGTCGATATGGACATAGGTGGCGCTGGTCTTGGCCGAATAGGGCGCCGGGTCGAACAGCTGATCCCAGTCATAGCCATTGGCCTCCAGCCCGCCGGCATGGGCCAGGCCAAAGAGGGGCAGGGTTGCCGCCAATCCGGCCATGGTGCGGATCAGACATCGCTTGATATTCATGTGGTTCCTCCTCAGTCACCGATGCGATCAGTGCGGCGCGGGCGCGACGCGCCAGCCCGGTCTTGCCCGCAGGACGATTGACCTTTGCGGCAATCACTCCTCCTTCCCGTGGGCAAGTTGACCATTACGTCAATTAGGGAGGTTCAGGCCGGCGCCGTCAACACATCATGCCCATATTGAGGGTCACCGGGCGGCGGTTTGTCACAACAATGTCACAATGCGGCCATCTGGCGGCCGGTCAGGGCCGCCAGTTCCGCTGACGCGGGGCTGTGAAGGTGGAAGGGTTCAGTCGTCGATGTCGATGCTGCCGCCGCTCGATTCGTCGATATCGCGCGTGCCCGGATTGCCCGAGACATCGATATCGCCGCCACTCGAGGCCTTGGCCCGAATGCTGGCGGTGGCATGGACCGAAATGCCGGCGCCGCTCGAGGCGGCGGCGGTGACCGCCTCGGCCCGGAGGTCATCGGCATCGATATCGGCGCCGCTGGAGGCGTCCGCCACCAGTGTCTCCGTGGTGCCGGCAATCTCGACATCGGCGCCGCTCGAGGCCTTGATCGTGACGCTGCCCAGGGCGGCGTTCTCGGCCCGGATATCGGCGCCACTGGAGGCGTCCAGCGCCAACTGGTCGGCGCGGATGGCCATGAGGTCGACATCGGCGCCCGAACTGGCCGAGACGCCGGCCAGAGCGGGCAGGGTGATGTCCACGGTCACGGCATTGCCGCTGCTGAGCAGCATGCCGACGAGGCCCCCACTGATGATGAAGTCGAGAAAGCTCTGCTCGATGCGGGCCTGCAGCACGCCGTCAACGACGCGCAGCTCGAGATTGTCGAGCGCATCCTGGCTGCGCGATTGTGCGCTGACGCCGAAGGCCTCGCCCAGCGTCACCCTGGCGTCGAGCCCGGTGGCGATGTCGATCCGATCGAAACCAGTGAGGTCAAAGTCGCGGCTTTGCGCAAAGGCCGTAGTGCTCAGCAGCAAGGCCGCCGAGGCTGCAAGAAGGGTCGCGGCTATCAGTTTAGGCATGTGTGTCCCCGCAGTCAGATTTTGCCGATACTCGAGATATGGGCGGTCAGCCAGACGCGTGAAAGGCCGAACAGCGCATAATTTTCGACGATCGGGCTTGATCGGTGCGGGCCCGTGATTCAGGCGACACAAAAAAGCCGGGCTCAAGGGCCCGGCTCTTCATATTGTCGATGGCGCGCTGGCTTACGCCATGGCCTTCTGCAGGTTCTGGTCGATGGCGTCGAGGAAACCGATGGTCGACAGCCAGGGCTGGTCGGGACCGACGAGCAGGCTGAGATCCTTGGTCATCTTGCCTTCTTCGATCGTGTCGACGGTGACCTTTTCCAGGGTCAGGGCAAACTTGGCCAGGGCCTCGTTGTCGTCGAGCTTGGCGCGGTGGGCGAGGCCCCGCGTCCAGGCAAAGATCGAGGCGGTCGAGTTGGTCGAGGTTTCCTTGCCCTGCTGATGCTGGCGGTAGTGACGGGTCACGGTGCCATGGGCGGCCTCGGCCTCCACGGTCTTGCCGTCGGGGGTGGCCAGCACCGAGGTCATGAGGCCGAGCGAGCCAAAGCCCTGGGCGACGATGTCGGACTGCACGTCGCCGTCATAGTTCTTGCAGGCCCAGACATAGCCGCCGCTCCACTTGAGGGCGGAGGCGACCATGTCGTCAATCAGGCGGTGCTCGTACCAGATCTTCTTGGCTTCGTACTTTTCCTTGAACTCGGCCTCGTAGATCTCCTGGAAGATGTCCTTGAAGCGGCCGTCATAGGCCTTGAGGATGGTGTTCTTGGTCGAGAGATAGCAGGGCACGCCGCGGTCGAGCGCATAGTTCAGGCTGGCATAGGCGAAGTCGCGAATCGAATCGTCGAGGTTGTACATGGCCATGGCGACGCCGGCGCCGGGGGCCTGGTAGACCTCGTGCTCAATGACCTTGCCGTCTTCGCCGGTGAACTTGATGGTCAGGGTGCCCTTGCCGGGGAACAGGAAGTCGGTGGCCTTGTACTGGTCACCAAAGGCGTGACGGCCAACGATGATGGGCTGGGTCCAGCCGGGCACCAGGCGCGGCACATTCTTGCAGATGATGGGCTCGCGGAAGATCACGCCGCCCAGGATGTTGCGGATGGTGCCGTTGGGCGACTTCCACATCTTCTTGAGCTTGAACTCCTCGACGCGCTGCTCGTCGGGGGTGATGGTGGCGCATTTGATGCCGACGCCATGCTTCTGGATGGCATGGGCAGCGTCGATGGTGATCTGATCGTTGGTGGCGTCGCGGCTTTCGACGCTGAGATCGTAATATTCAATGGGCAGATCGAGATAGGGATGGATGAGCTTGTCCTTGATCGCCTGCCAGATGATCCGAGTCATCTCGTCGCCGTCGAGATCGACGACCGGGTTGGCGACTTTGATTTTGCTCATCGGAAATATCTCCCTGAATTCCGTATCTTGACCCGCGGGCCGTGTTCCCCGCCCCTATAGCATTGGGTTCGGCACGGCGCAAAGGTGGCATAGGGCAAGGGGCCATGCCAGTTGACACCGTGCATATGCACGCCTACCTGTCGGGCATGAACAGCGAGTTTGACTGGTGTGTTGTGCTCAATGCCCGCATGGCGGCGCGCGCCGTGACGCGGCTGGCGGATCGCAATCTGCGGCGCTATGGGATCACTGCAGCGCAGTTCAGCATCCTGACCTCGCTGCGGGAATATCCGGGGCGATCCGTCACCCAGCTGGCCAGCGCCATCGCCATGGACCGCAGCACGCTGTCGCGCAATCTGACGCTGCTGGAACGCCATGGCCTGGTGACCACGGCGGTGGCCGAGCGGGGCAATGGGCGGGTCAGTGCGCTGAGCGAGGCCGGGAACCGGGTGCTGGCCGAGGCCATTCCGCAATGGCGGGAACAGCAATCGGCCTTGCGTGCCGCCCTCGACGACCCGGAATTTACGACCGTGATTGCGGCCCTGCGGCAGCTGTCACGGCTTTAACGCGATCCCGGCACGCCGGGACACAGATGAGAATTGAACAGGAGCAAGTGCATGCTGAAGCCAGATCCGAGCGATCCTATCGTTGTCACCGGCATGGGCGTTGTCAGTCCGCTGGGCGTGAGCGTGCCGGTCATGTGGGGCCGCCTGATTGCCGGCCGCAGCGGCGTGGTGCAGAACGACCGCTTCGACACCGAGGGCTTTGGCGCCAGCATTGCCGGGCTGGTGCCGGCCAAGGCCAATGACCCCGAGGGTTTTGACCCGGTCGACTTCATCGATGGCAAGGACATCAAGAAGATGGACCTGTTCATCCAGTATGGCATCGCCGCGGCGGCCGAGGCGCTGAACCAGGCCAACTGGCACCCGACCGAACTGGCCGACCAGCAGGCCACCGCCACCATTATCGGCTCGGGCGTGGGCGGTTCGCCGGTCATGGGCCGGGCGGTGGAGACCATCCAGACCAAGGGCGCGCGCCGCCTGTCGCCCTTCACCATTCCCTCGTTCCTGGCCAATCTGGCGGCAGGCTGGCTGTCGATCCTGCATGGTTTCCGCGGACCCATCGGTACGCCGGTAACGGCCTGCGCGGCCTCGGCCCAGGCCATTGGCGACGGCATGCGCCTGATCATGACCGGCGAGGCCGAAGTGGCCGTGGTCGGCGGCGCCGAAGGCTCGGTCGATCCGATCTCGGTGGGTGGCTTTGCCGCCTCGCGGGCGCTGGCCACCTCGTTCAACGACCGGCCGCAGGAGGCCTCGCGCCCCTTCGACAAGGGTCACGATGGGTTTGTTCTGGCCGAAGGCGCGGCCGTGCTGGTGATCGAAAAGCTCAGCCATGCCAAGGCGCGCGGCGCGACGCCGCTGGCCATCCTGGCCGGCTACGGCACCTCGGCCGATGCCTATCACCTGACCTCGGGCTCGCCCGATGGCGCCGGCGCCCAGGTGGCGATGCGCAATGCGCTGACCATGGCCGGCATCGACCAGTCGCAGATCGGCTATGTCAACGCCCACGCCACCTCGACCGCCGTGGGTGACGCGGCCGAAATCGCGGGCCTCTCGGCAGTGTTTACCGGGCGCGGCAAGGATCTGGCCGTGTCCTCGACCAAGTCGGCGACGGGGCACATGCTGGGCGCCGCCGGGGCCTTCGAGGCCGTGGTATCGGTCATGGCGCTGCGCGAAGGCGTGCTGCCGCCCACCATCAACCTGCATGATCCCGAAGAGCAGGCCGACAAGTTCGACCTGGTGCCCAATGTGGCCAAGGAAAAGCGCGTCGACTATGCGCTGTCGAACTCGTTCGGCTTTGGCGGCGTCAACGCGGCGCTGGTGTTCGGCCGGATCTGACCCGAGGCGCCCTATTTGGGCGGCAGGGTTCCGACAAAGGCGCGGGCGATCTCGACCCATTGAGCCAGACGATCATCGTCCTCAATGGCGTCGCCCGCGACCACGACGAAGCCGGACATGGTGCGACCGGTGAAATCCATCGGCGCGGCGCCGGGCAAAGCCAGCGTTGCGGCATAAGCCTCTTTGCCGCAGCGCACCAGCAGGCCGCCATCCTTCATCGGCCCCACCAGCATATTGCCATGCCACATGAAGGCGCTGCCGCCGAACATGCGGCGCTCGCTGACATGGGGGTCGTGGGCCAGCAGCAGGCGAATGCGGTCGGCCAGTTCCTGGGATGCCATGCTCATGAGCGGGCACCCTCGCGATAGGTAGCGTGGCGGGGCAGGTGGTCGGCCACCAGGTCCCATGCCTGCTGGCTGCGGGCAAAGATCAGCTGACCGGGCGCGAACCAGGCATTCTGGCCGGCAAAGAAGCCGACCGGGATCATGCGGATATCGGGCGCGCGCGAGGACTGACCAAAGAGCGGCGTGCCGCAGTCCGGGCAGAAGTTGCGGGTGAAGATCGCCCCCGAATCGGCTGGGCGGGCAAAGGATTTTGCCGTGCCGGTCAGCGCCAGGGCGCTCAGCGGCACCAGGGCGACGCTGGCATGGCCGGAGCCGGTGGCGCGCTGGCAGTCGAGGCAGGCGCATAGCAGCATCGACACTACCGGACCACGCACGGCCATGCCGATGGCGCCACAGGCGCAGGCAGCGGTCACATCGATGCTGGGGCGTGGGGTGCTCATGCACCAAGGCTGCCACGGGGCGTCGCGCCGGGCAAGCATGAGGTTCTTGCCTTTGGCCGCCACAGTGGCAACAGTGCGCTGGCCCAGAAGAGGACGGCATGGCGCTTTTTCCCAATTATCCCATCGTCACCGAGCGGCTGCGGCTGCGCCCCTTCACCCGGGGCGACGTGGACGGGGTATTCGCCTATCGGCGGCGCGAGGATGTGGCGCGCTATCTGTTCGACGTGCCGCTCAGCCGGGACGACTGCGCCGAGGCCATCCAGCAGCGCATCGGCCAGGTGGCGCTGCAGGCCGAGGGCGACAAGATCGTGCTCGGCGTGGAACTGGCCGAGACCAGTGCGCTGATCGGCGAGGTGTCGCTGATCTGGCGCAGCGTCGATGCCCGACAGGGGGAAATGGGCTGGATCTTTGATCCGGTTCACCACGGCCATGGTTATGCCACCGAGGCCGCCAATGCGCTGCTCGACCTCGGCTTCGGGCCGGGCGACATGCACCGGGTATCGGCGCGCTGCGACGTGCGCAATACCGCGTCATGGCGGCTGATGGTCCGGCTGGGCATGCGGCGCGAGGCCCATTTTCGCGAGCACGCCCTGTTCAAGAGCGAGTGGGACGAGGAATTCGTCTATGCCATGCTGCGGCGGGAGTGGCACGCCCTGCGACAGGGCGACGGCGCGGCCTAGGGGTCGACGGGGCGGGTGTCGCACCTGGCGCAAGTTATTCGTGCCGCCCAAGGAACCGCGTCATCAGCGCCGACGTTATTGGCCTCATAGGGCGGGTATTGCGCCCGTCGTGCGGGGAGCGCAGCGCCATGTCAAAATCGTCACGTTCATTGCCCATCGAAACCGACCGCCTGGTCCTGCGCTGCTTTGAGCGGCGCGATCTCGAGGCGCTCAGCGACTATCATGTGCTGCCTGCCGTGCAGCGCTATGCCTTTACCCGCACGCGCGATCGCGACCAGGTTGCCGAAGCGCTCAAGGTCATGGCCGGCCATGTCAGCCTGCAGCGGGCCGGCGATACCCTGACCCTGGCGATGATCCGCAAGAGCGACCAGCAGCTGCTGGGCCATGTATCGCTGCACTGGACCGATTCCACCGCCAGCCAGGGCGAGGTGCGCTTCATCATCAACCCGGTGCATGCCGGCTTCGGCTTTGCCCGCGAAGCGCTGTCGGGGCTGTTCGACCTGGCCTTCGGGCACTTCCACATTCATCGCCTCATGGTGCGGTCGGACGGGCGCAACCATCACTCGATCAAGCTGATGCAGGGGCTGGGCATGCGCCTGGAAGCCCATTACCGCGAGCATGCCTTGTTCCAGGGCGAATGGGATGAAGAGCTGCATTTTGCCATTCTCGACCGGGAATGGCAGCAGTCGAGCAAGGTCAGGGAACTGCCGCCGCGTCATCGCGTCGCCTGATTTGCCTCTTTACGCCAAAACACGCTATGTGCGCCCCATCTGAGGGTGGGGCACCATGGCCGGAACGGATTCTTCCATCGCAATCGAGCTGCTGCCGACGCCGGCGGTGATCCTGTGTGAACCCCAATTGGGGGAGAACATCGGCACCGCGGCGCGGGCCATGGCCAATTTCGGGCTGTGGGACCTGCGCCTGGTGCGGCCGCGCGATGGCTGGCCCAATGAAAAGGCCATAGCCACCGCCTCGCGGGCCGACCACGTCATCAACCAGGTGCGGGTGTTCGAGACGCTCGAAGAAGCCATTGCCGACCTGACGCTGGTCTATGCCACCACGGCGCGGCTGCGCGGCATGCAGAAGGACGTGATCGGCCCCGACGAGGCAGCGACGCGGCTGGTCGCGCATATCGGCGGCGGGCAGAAGGCCGGACTGCTGTTCGGGCGGGAAAAGTGGGGCCTGCTCAACGAGGAGGTGGCGCTGGCCGACATGATCGTCACCCTGCCGGTCGAGCCGGCCTTTGCCTCGCTCAACATCGCCCAGGCCGTGCTGATCCTGGCCTATGAGTGGCGGCGCCAGTCCGGCCAGGCGGCCAGCCTGCCCTTTGGCAGCCTGCTGCATGAAGTGGCGCCGCGCAGCGAGCTGGTGGGCATGTTCGAGCAACTGGAATCGACGCTGGACGAAAGCGGCTTCTTCACCTCGCCGGAAAAGCGGCCCGGAATGATCGACAATCTGCGCACGGCGCTGACGCGCGGGCAGTTCTCCAGCCAGGAAATCCGCACCCTGCGCGGGGTGATTTCCTCGATCGACCGCCGCCACCAGCGCCCCAATCCCCAGCGGCAGAAGCCGGCGCCCAAGACGGACGAATAGGGGAATCGGCATCACATTCTGCCGGCGCCGCCAACAAAGCCGCGCCACTGAACGCTTTACCGGCATTCCGCCTTTGACGGCGTCCTGCCGGCATGGCAATGCCAAGCCATGAGCACGTCCCCCGCCGCAGATCCTTCCCGCATTGCCTTCAGCTATGTCGGTTTCCGCTTTTTCTGGCTGACCACGCTGCTGGTCAGCTTTGCGGTGCAGATCATGTCGGTGTCGATCGCCTGGCAGATCTATGACGTCACCGGCAATGTGTTCCTGCTCGGCCTGGTGGGGCTCAGCCTGTTCCTGCCGGCGCTGCTGCTGATCCTGGTGACCGGGCTGGCGGCCGACCGGTTCAACCGGCGCGGCATCATGGCGATATGCCTCGGGGTCGAGCTGGTCTGCGCGCTGGGTTTCCTCAGCCTGGTGAATGCGCAGGCCCATGAAGTCTGGCCGATCTTTGCCCTGCTGGTGGTGCTGGGCACGGCGCGCGCCTTCTGGAACCCGGCGGCGCAGTCGCTGGCGCCCAATCTGGTGCCGCCCGTGGCGCTCTCCAATGCCATTACCGTCAATGCCTCGGCCTGGCAGTTTGCCTCGATCATGGGGCCAGCCGCAGGCGGCCTGCTCTATGGCATTGCGCCGAGCGTGGCCTTCGGCACCGGCGCGGTGCTGCTGGGGCTGGCAGCGGTCTGCGTGCTGCTGATTCCGCGGCCGGCGCGGCGCGAATCGCAGCAGGCGACGAGCCTGCACACCATGCTGGCGGGCTTTCGCTACATCTTTTCCAACAAGGTGGTGCTGGGCGCCATTTCGCTGGACATGGTGGCCGTGCTGATGGGCGGGGCCGTGGCGCTGCTGCCGGTCTATGTGAAGGACATCCTGCATGCCGGGCCGCAGGAACTGGGCCTGCTGCGCGCCGCGCCGGGCATCGGCGCCATCCTGGTGGCGCTGGTGCTGACACGGTTCCCGATCCGCGACCATGCCGGGCGGCTGCTGTTCGTCTTTGTCGGCCTGTTCGGCGCCTTTACGGCGCTGTTCGGCCTCTCCACCACGGTGTGGATCTCGATCCCGGCGCTGGCGCTGATCGGGGCGGCCGACATGGTCAGCGTCACGATTCGCGAGACCATCATGCAGCTATGGACCCCCGAAGAGGTGCGCGGAAGGGTCAATGCCGTGAACTCTGTCTTTATCGGGGCTTCCAACGAGCTGGGCGAGTTCCGTGCCGGCACGGTGGCCCATTTCATCGGGCCGGTGGCAGCGGTGGTGGTGGGCGGCGTGGGCGCCGTCGTGGTCGCCCTGGTGTGGAGCCAGGCCTTTCCCGAACTGCGCAACCAGCGCACGCTCGACAAGAAGATGGCCTGACGGCCGCGCCGGCTTGACTCCTCGGCCGCTCGCGGCTATCACGCGCCCACCTATTACGACCCTTGGGTCCATAGGCGCACCCGGGATCTCCTGAATATTTGGGGTCTGTCGGTCATCCGCAAGGATGGCAGAGGAGGGCGCGATCCATTCAACCGGTCCCTTGGACGCGTGGCCTTTTCCAAAAGGTCTGCAACCTTTTGGGGCCAAGCTACAGAAGGATACGCGATGTCGAAGCGTCATTCAGCCAAGTACAAAATCGATCGCCGTCTCGGCGAAAACATCTGGGGCCGTCCCAAGTCCCCGCTCAATGCCCGTGCCTACGGCCCCGGCCAGCACGGTCAGCGCCGCAAGGGCAAGCTGAGCGACTACGGCCTGCAGCTCCGCGCCAAGCAGAAGCTCAAGGGCTATTACGGTTCGGTCACCGAGAAGGCGTTCAAGCGCCTCTATACTGAAGCTGCCCGTGTCAAGGGCGACACCGGCGAGAACCTGATCGGCCTGCTCGAGAGCCGTCTCGACGCGATCGTCTATCGTGCGAAGTTCGTGGCGACCGTGTTTGCGGCCCGCCAGTTCGTCAGCCATGGTCACATCATGATCAATGGCAAGCGCGTCAATATCCCGTCCTACCAGGTGCAGGTTGGCGACAAGATCGAAGTGCGTGACCGCTCCAAGCAGCTCACCGTGCTGCTCGAAGCCGTCCAGCTGGCCGAGCGCGATGTGCCCGACTATGTCGAAGTCGACCACAACAAGATGACGGCCACCTATGTGCGCGTTCCCGCGCTGTCGGACGTGCCCTATCCGGTCCAGATGGAACCGAACCTGGTCGTCGAATTCTACTCGCGCTAGGCGCAGCAGAACAACAGAACTGAAAAGGGCCGCTCTTCGGAGCGGCCCTTTTTGTTTGGGCCTGTTCGAGCGGTGGTGGCCCACCGACCTGAGGATCGCCAGGCTGGCGGCACCCTGTTACGCGCCGCCGACGCCCCCGGGCATGGCGGCTATCGCGGCTATGTCGCCGATCCGGACGGTCACGCCTGGGAGATCGCCTGGAACCCGTCTTGGCCGATCGATGCGGCGGGACATGTGACGTTCAGGGCGTGACCGAACTGAACAGGAGTTGCGCAGTAGAGACGTATGAATGCCCCATGCGACACCGCCTCAGTTGGTTAAATCTTGGTAAGGAATGAAACTTGCACTTGCTAGCGCCACATCTTCTGTGACGGATTGGAGTAGTCCGAACAGGGACGAATTCCTACGGGTGCGGATATGATCCACGCGTTTTTTAAGACTCGTCGCTGGGCTGCATGGGCCTATGGCGGCGGGCTATTCTTGATTGTCTCCATCTACATTCAGGTGCAGTTCACGGTTCTCATCAACAATTGGTACCGTGTCTTCTACGATATGCTGCAGGCGCCCGCCGGGCATGACATCTCGGAATTCTGGGCCTTGTTGTTTTCGCCCGGTCTTGAGCCCTACACCTTCGTCGGCTTCCTAACTCTGCCGGCACCTACGTCCTTTGCATGGATAGCCATGCCCTATATGGCCCTGCAAGTTTTCACTATCTACATAACTCGCCTTTATGGATTCCGCTGGCGCCAAGCCATCACCGAAGATTACATCCCCCGCTGGCGCGCTGTGGAGCACGAAATTGAAGGCGCTTCGCAACGTATCCAGGAAGACACGATGCGTTTTGCAACAATTGTTGAAAGCATCGGTCTGGCGGTCGTCAGGTCTGTCCTGACGCTCATTGCCTTCATCCCGGTGCTCTGGACCATAAGTGCCGATGTAGACCTGCCTTTCATTCGCGATATTCCCGGCTCCTTGGTCTGGGCGGCTCTGATCGTTACCTTGGGGGGCATGCTGGTGTCCTGGTTCGTCGGCTGGTTTCTGCCGGGACTTGAATATAACAATCAGAAGGTCGAAGCCGCATTCCGAAAGGAGCTAGTGCTCGGCGAGGACAACAAGGTGGATCATGCAAAGCCAGAGACGCTTTTTGCGCTCTTCACGGGCATTCGCATCAACTACCATCGCCTGTATCTACACTATGGGTATTTTGATGCTTGGGCGAACCTGTACTCGCAGTTTACCACTATCCTGCCGCTTCTGATGATGGGTCCGGGTGTCTTCACGGGCGCGGTGACGTTCGGGGTGCTCAATCAGGCATCAAATGCCTATGATCGGGTCGATTCCGCGTTCCGTGTCATCCTCGACCGTTGGACCACCATCACCGAGTTGCGCTCGATCTGGAAGCGCCTCCACGAATTCGAAGATAACCTCGACCGCTACGATACCGGCCATGACGTGAGTGATGTTGTGGAAGAAAGCCCACTGCCAACCTAGTAGCGTCGGCAGCTTGAGTGGCTTATGAGGGGGCGGCCGCGCCCCCTTTGCTTGAGGCAGATCATGAACGAAATACTGCCCATTGAGGCCGACGACGCCGAAAGCGGCTTCCACCCGATTTATGCCCAGGCGCCGGGCAGCGGCGAGTTCAACAAGCTGCGCAAGCGGCTGATCCGGCATACGCGCGAGGCGCTGGACAAGTTCGAGATGGTGCGGCCGGGCGAAAAATGGCTGGTGGCGCTGAGCGGGGGCAAGGACAGCTATTCCATGCTGGCGCTGCTGCTCGATCTCAAATGGCGCGGCCTGCTGCCGGTCGAGCTGCTGGTCTGCAATCTCGACCAGGGACAGCCCAATTTCCCCAAGCATATCCTGCCTGAGTTTCTCACCGGCATCGGCGTGCCGCATCGCATCGAGTACAAGGACACCTATTCGATCGTCACCAGCAAGCTGCCGGCGGGCGCCACCTATTGCTCGCTGTGCAGCCGGCTGCGGCGCGGCAATCTCTATCGCATCGCCCGCGAGGAGGGCTGCACCGCTTTGGTGCTGGGCCACCACCGCGACGATAGCCTCGAAACCTTCTTCATGAACCTGTTCCATGGCGGCAAGCTGGCGGCCATGCCGCCGCGCCTGCTCAATGACGAGGGCGATATCGAGGTGCTGCGGCCGCTGATCTATTGCGGCGAGGAAGACCTGCAGCGCTTCTCTGACGCCATGGGCTTTCCCATCATTCCCTGCGACCTCTGCGGATCGCAGGACGGGCTCGAGCGCAATGCGATGAAGGCCATGCTCAGCGATATCGAAAAGCGCATGCCCGGTCGCAAGGATGTCATGATCCGCGCGCTAGGCAACATCAATGCCAGCCATATGCTGGATACCAAGCTGTTCGATTTTTCCGCCCTGTTCGACAAGAGGACGCAACCGTGAATTTTGACGTGATGGACCTGGCCGCGATCCTGCGCGATGCGGCCCGGGCCGAGGCCCTGCCGCGCTTTCGCCGGCTCGATGCCAGCATGGTCAGCACCAAGACCGAGGCCATTGACCTGGTCACCGAAGCCGACGTGGCCACCGAAGAGGTGATCAAGGCCGCCATCGCGCAATGGATGCCCGAGGCGCTGTTCGTGGGCGAGGAATCGGTGGCCGCCGATCCGGCTTTGCTGCTGGCTCTGGCCGAGGCCGAGCTGGCCGTGGTGGTCGATCCGATCGATGGCACGGCCAATTACGCCGCCGGGCTGCCGCTGTTTGCCACCATGGCCGCGGTGGTGTCCAAGGGCGAGACCATTGCCGGCCTCATCTATGACCCGATGGGCGACGACTGGGTGATGGCGGAAAAAGGCGGTGGCGCCTGGCTGCGCCGGCCCAATGGCGAGGCCGTGCGCATGAATGTGGCCGCGCCGCTGCCGCTGGCCCAAATGGTCGGCACGTCGTCGGTCGCCTTCATGCCAGCCGCGTCGCGGGCGCAGGTGCTGGCCAATTTCGACAAGCTGCGCATGGTGGCCAACTTTCGCTGCGCCGGGCACGAATACCGCACCTTTGCCTCCGGCCACGGCCAGTTCGCCTGCTACAACAAGCTGATGCCCTGGGATCATCTGGCCGGCACGCTGATCAGCCAGGAGGCCGGCGCCTTTGCCGCCCGGCTCGATGGCCAGCCCTATCTGCCGCACCATGTCGATGGCGGATTGCTGTTGGCGGTGGACCAGGACAGCTGGGACGAATTGCGGCGGAACGTGTTTACGTTCTGAAGGCTGGACATCTGTGGCTGCCCTTCACCCCACCCTCAATCCCTCCCCATCAAGGGGAGGGAGGCGCCCGCACTGACGCCAGTGTTCATCGTCTCCCTCCCCCCTGTGGGGAGGGATCAAGGGTGGGGGGTGGCTCGGCAGGGATCTAGGTGAAGGGCACTATCTCACGATCGCCGCCGCGGCTGCCTCGATGGCGCCCGGCCCGTGGGCAATGCCCAGCGCCTGCAGCCCGGCTTCCATGCTGGCCAGCACGCCCAGCGTCATATGGGCATTGACGTGACCCATATGGCCGACGCGCAGAAAGTCCTGATAGGCCGGCTCGCTGGGCAAAGCCATGCCCAGGCCAATGCCGAGCGTCACACCGGCCTCGGCTTCCAGCCAGCGCCGCAGCGCCCCGGCGCCGCCCCCGGGAATGGTCGCGGCGGTGACGGAGTGGCCGCGCGCCGCCTTGTCGGCGACGTTGAGGGCGATGGCCGAGCCCTGGCCCCAGGCGGTAAAGGCGGCCCAGACGGCGCTAGCAAGCTTGCCATGGCGCGCCCAGACCGCCTCCAGCCCTTCTTCGTCGAGGATCATGGTCAGCGCCTCGCGCAGGCCATAGAGATGATGGGTCGGGGCAGTGCCGCCGAAATACTGCCAGAACTCGCTGCCGGTGCCGCGCGGCTTCCAGTCCCAATAGGGGGTGACGAGGTCGGCGCGCCTGGAAAGCTCCAGTGCCTTGTCGGAAAACCAGACAAAGCCGAGGCCCGGCGGCAGCATCAGGCCCTTCTGGCTGGCGCCGACCACGACGTCGATGCCCCAATCGTCCATGCGCAACTCGTCGCAGGCCAGCGAGGCGATGGCGTCGACGGCCAGCAGCGCCGGATGGCCCGTGCTGTCGATGGCGGCGCGGATGGCGGGCAGGTCATTGCGGGCGCTGGAGGCGGTATCGACATGGGTCACCAGCACTGCCTTGATCTGGTGGGTGGTGTCGGCGCGCAGCGCGTCGGCGATGGTCTGCGGATCGGCGGGACTGGCCTTGCCGAAATCGATGATGTCGACTGCGACGCCCTGGCGCTGCAAGCCTTCGGCCCAGCCATGGCCGAAGCGGCCGGTGGCGATCAGCAACGCCCGGTCGCCGCGGGCGAACATGTTGCAATTGGCCGCCTCCCAGGCGCCGTGGCCATTGGCGATATAGATGGCGACGTGCTGGCCGGTTCCGGCGACGCGCCTGAGATCGGGAATCAGCGCCCGCGTCATGTCGACGATCTCGCCCTCATAGATATTGGGGGCGCTGCGATGCATGGCGTTGAGCACGCGCTCGGGCGAAACCGAGGGGCCGGGAATGGCGAGATAGGTGCGGCCGGAGGTCATGGATGTGGGGGCTCGAATGGGACAGGCAGGTCAAGCCATCAGACGGGACTCGCCGATCCAGAGCAATAGGCTTGCATGAATGGCAGGCATCAGCGGGATTGATGGGGACGTACAAAAGCGCCGCCTGGCTGCGGTTATCGAGCTGTGATGGCGAGACCCATGCCTCGGTGGTAGATAGATAGAAGTGAGACACAGGTCTCGCCATCACACCTGGGTTTTTCGCGGGTCGGGCATGGCAGGCCATCTTGCAGACCGTGGCAGCACACATTTCCCCCGCGCGATGGAGGCGACCCTCCATCCCAGGCAATCCCCACGACCATCACTCGTCATGACTGGGCTCTGACGTGGGCAACGCCATGAAGAATACCCGAGGTTTTACGAGCGGGGATAATTTGTTGCATCGACGGCGCTGGCAATGGGCCTTGCGGACTCAGATAAGTCTGTGCTTATGTGTTGGCATGAGCGAAACCGATATCTTCAAAGTGCTGGCCGACCCGACCCGCCGCGCCGTGCTGGAGCGGCTGGCGACGGCCGAGCTGACGGCCACCGACCTGCGCGCCGGCTTTGCCATCAGCCAGCCGGCGATGAGCCAGCACCTGGCGGTGCTGCGCGAGGCGGGACTGATCGAGGAGCGGCGCAAAGGCCGCTTTGCCCATTATCGCGTGGCGCCGGAAGGACTGACGCCGCTGCACAACTGGCTGGCGCGCTACAAGGCCTTCTGGCCCAGCCGCATCGACAGCCTCAAGGATCTGCTCAGGGAGATGGATCAATGACCCGGGACGACAGCGCAGTGGTGTTCGAATGCAGCCTTGATGCCCCACCGGAAAAGGTGTGGCGGGCACTGAGCATCCCGGCTTATCTCGAGCGCTGGCTCAAGCCCGGCGACGATGTCGAGCTGGCGGTCATGGCCGCGCAGGAGAACAAGAGCCTGACTTACCACTGGCGCGAAGCCGGGCAGGGCACAACGGGTGACACCGAAGACAGCGTGGTCACCTTTGAACTCACGCCCACCGCTGAAGGGGGCACCTGGTTCAAGCTGACCCACACCCCGATGGCGGTGCCGGTGGCGGCCAATAGCAATATGGCCAACGCGACCTTGATGGCCGCCTAAAACCTGAATCACTTCAATGCTGAACGGAGGTTCGCCGATGCGCGACATGATGCAACTCGTCCCTATGGTCGTCGAACAATCAAGCCGGGGCGAGCGGAGCTTCGATATCTATTCGCGGCTGCTGCGCGAGCGGATCATCTTCGTCAATGGCGAGATCGAGGACACTATGGCGGCGCTCGTCTGTGCGCAGCTGCTGTTCCTCGAGTCGGAGAATCCGGGCAAGGAAATCTCGCTCTACATCAATTCGCCCGGCGGCGTGGTGACGGCGGCGCTGGCCATGTACGACACCATACAGTTCATCAAGGCGCCCGTCGGCACGCTGTGCATGGGCATGGCGATGTCGGCGGGGTCATTCCTGCTGATGGCCGGGGCGCCGGGCAGCCGGGTCTGCCTGCCCAATGCCTCGATCATGCTGCACCAGCCCAGCGGCGGCTATCAGGGCAAGGTCACCGACATCATGCTGCACGCCGCCGAGAGCGAGCGGCTGAAGCGCCGCATGCACGGGCTTTACGCCAAGCATTGCGGGCGCAGCTATGAAGAGGTGGAGGCAGCGCTGGAGCGGGACAATTTCATGACGCCCGAGCAGGCGCGGGACTGGGGCCTGGTCGATCACGTCTATCACGACCGGGAAGATATCGGGGCGCCGGCGCGCCCCGATGGAGATTAGTGGGCCGCTGCCGCCGCGGCGGCAGCGTCGTCGGTGCGGGGACGGTAGTCACCGACGCCGAACAGCTTGCCCTTTTCGGCGATGAGGATGCAGAGCAGCGACAGGATACCCATGGATAGGTAACCGGCAGCGACCGGAATGGTGGTGCCGTTGAAGAGCTGGCCGATATAGCCGCCGATCAGCGCGCCACCAACGGTCTGGATGAAGCCGAACACGGCAGCAGCCGTGCCGGCGACGGCGCCCAGGGGCTCCATGGACAGCGAGTTCATGTTGGATGCCGACCAGCCAAAGCTGAACATGATGATGGCCAGCAGCGAGAAGAACAGCCAGAGCGGCAGGAAGCCGACCAGAGCAAAGGCCAGCCAGACCGCGCTGAACCCGGTAAAGGTCAGCATGGCGCCATGCGACAGGCGGCGCATGCCGAAGCGGCGGACGATCTTGGAATTGGTGAAGGACGACACGCCCATCAGGCCCGCCATGGCCGCGAAGGCGACCGGGAAGTAGACGCCAAGACCATAGATATCGACATAGATCTGCTGGCTGGAGCTGATGAAGCCAAACAGCGCGCCGAACAGGAAAGTGCCGGCAAGGCCATAGGAGAAGGCCACGCGGTTGGTGCAGACGATGACGAAGCCATCGAATACCGACTTGAAGCTGAGCGGGCGGCGCTCGGCCACCGGCAGGGTCTCGGGCAGGCGGATATAGGTCCACAGCCAGAAAGCGGCAGCCAGCAGGCCCATGAAGATGAAGATATTGTGCCAGTCGCCGATCAGCAGGATCACCTGGCCGATGCCGGGGGCGATGATGGGGATGGCCATGAACACCATGAAGACCAGCGACATGACCTCGGCCATGGCGCGGCCCTCATACCGGTCACGGATCACGGCCGTCGAAATCACACGGACGCTGGCTGCACCCATGCCCTGGATGACGCGAAGGGCGATCAGGGCGCCGAAGCTGGGGGCGAAGACGGCGGCAAGCGCGGCGATGATGTAGATGCCCATGCCGGCCAGCAGCGGGCCGCGCCGGCCGAAACGGTCGGTCAGCGGGCCGAAGGCCAGCTGGGCAACGCCCATGCCGATCATGTAGGCGGAAATGACGAACTGACGCTCGTTCTCGCTGGAGACACCCAGGGCTTCGCCCATATAGGGCAGAGCGGGAAGCATGACGTCGATGGCCAAAGCATTGAGGGCCATCAATGCCGCCATCAGGGCAATGAATTCGGGGCGCGAGAGAACCCGCGTATAATGGTCAGACATGGAAGATTCTCAGGAAAAAGCCGCCGCAGAAACGCAGGCGCTGGAATGAGGGCAAACAATGAACCCCTCGACCTGCTTTGGCAAGGCTATATCGGCATTGAACGATGGATGGTGATCAGGCCGGTTTGAGGGTGAAACGCGGCGCGGCGCGCTCGTTGATGGGCAGGTGCAGCGCCGCCGAGGCCAGGCCCAGCATGATGCCCAGATACCAGACCAGGCTATAGGAGCCGGTGAGGTCAAAGACATAGCCACCCAGCCAGACGCCGACAAAGGAGCCGAGCTGGTGGCTGAAAAAGGCGATGCCGTAGAGCATGCCGAGATAGCGCGCACCGAAGAACAGGCCGACGAGGCCGGCCGTCAGGGGCACGGTGGAGAGCCAGAGCACGCCCATGGCGGCGGCGAAGGTATAGGCGGTGAGTTCGCTGACCGGGAAGATGAGGAAGAGCCCGATCGCGACGGCGCGCGAGAAATAGATGGCGGCCAGCAGCAGCTGCTTGGGCAGGCGTCCGCCCAGATAGCCGGCCAGCAGCGAGCCGACGATATTGAACAGGCCGATGACGGCAATGGCCCAGCTGCCGACGGCGGGGGACAGGCCGCACTGCACCAGATAGGCGGGCATGTGCACATTGATGAAGGCGAGGTGGAAGCCGCAGACGAAAAAGCCGACCACCAGCAGGCGATAGGAGCCATGGCCCCAGGCCTGGGCCAGGGTCTGCATGAAGGGCAGGTCGGCCTGGCCGACGGGATTTTCGGTGCGGCCGCGCAGGGCAAAGCTCAGCGGGATGATCAGCAGCAGCGCCATGGCCAGATAGAGCAGGGCCGATTGCCAGCCAAAGGCGTTGATGAAGCCCTGGCTGATCGGGGCGAAGGCGAACTGGCCGAAGGATGACGCCGCGGTGGCGACGCCGAAGATCATGGAGCGCTTCTCTACCGGCACGGCGCGACCGAAGGCGGCCATGACCACGCTGAACGAGCAGATGGCAATGCCGGTGCCGGTGACCACGCCGGCGGTGAGCGTCATGATGCCGGCGTCGGGCGAGAAGGCCATGCCGAGCACGCCCAGCGCATAGATGGCGGCGCCCAGGGCAATCGTGCGGGCGGTGCCGACCCGGTCGGCATAGGCGCCGGCAAAGGGCTGGGCGACGCCCCAGGCCAGGTTCTGGATGGCCATGGCCATGCCCCAGCCTTCGCGGGAGAGACCGAGATCGGCGGTCATGGGCAGGGTGAACAGACCGAAACTGGTGCGCACGCCATTGCCGATGGCGGCGATGATGCAGCCGGCGATGATCAGCACCAGCAGCGGCACGGCGGGACGCAGGGCAGAGGTGTTCATGGGCTTGTTCCGCGGAGTCGGTCCCTGCTTTTACGCCCGCGCCGGCAGCGCGCAAAGCGACAAAGCGGAATGCATTCCATCAAGAACGGTGATGAGGCGGCGCCGACAAGCAAAAGCGCCGGACCCAGGGTCCGGCGCCAAAGCATTGAATAATCGAGACGATCAGGCGGTCTGCTTGACCGCGATGCCGGCGGCTTCCATCTGGGCCTGCAGTTCGCCGGCCTGGAACATTTCGCGGACGATGTCGGCGCCGCCGACGAATTCGCCCTTCACATAGAGCTGGGGAATGGTCGGCCAGTTGCTATAGGTCTTGATGCCGTCGCGCAGTTCGGCGCTTTCGAGCACATTGGCGCTGCCATAGTCGACGCCGAGATAGCTCAGGATCTGCACGACCTGGCCGGAAAAGCCGCATTGCGGAAAGTCCGGCGAGCCCTTCATGAACAGGAAGATGTCATTGTTCTTCACCTTGTCGTCGATGAAAGCGTTGATGTCGGTCATGGGTGAAACCTTTCGATGGCCGGGGGCGCCCGGAAACTGTTGGTCCATAAATAGGAGCTTGGTGTGGCCCTGTCGAGGGGTGCATCGGCGATCGCCGATAAGGGGCCTGCCGCCATTCGGTCACCAGACCGAACGGATGATGACCATTCAGAGCCGCTGGGCGATCCAGGGATGGCTGGCGCAGTCCTCGAGCGTGCTGAACAGCACCGCCTCCCAGCCGGCGCGACGGGCGCCGTCGATGACCTTGGGCGTGTCGTCGAAGAAGAGCGGTGGTTCGGTCTGCGGGCCGATGCGGTGTTCGATGAAGTCGAAAAATCCGGGCTCGGGTTTGCGGATGCCGATACGGGCGGAATAGAAGATGTCCTCGAACAATTCGCCCAGCCCAAGCGCCTGCCACAGCCAGAGCGCCCGCATATGCTCCTGGTTGGTGGCGATATAGAGCTTGAGGTCGTCCCGCGCCTTGAGCCGGCGCACGATATCGAGCAGGGGCTGGTTGAGGGCGCTGTCATGGCTCAGCCAATAATGCACGAACACCATGGGCGAGCCGCGAAAACCAAGCGAGGGCAGGCGGCGGTCGAGCGCGTCGACCAGCGACATTTCCCCAACCACCACCTTCTTGATGAAGATGTCGACGATGAACTCCTCGCGGAAGCGGTCGGGATCGACACCAAGGTCGGCCAGCAGATCGACATGCCAGTGCCGCTGCAGCTCGGGGCGGGCATGATAGCCGTGCACCAGCACGCCATCGACATCGAAAATGACGGCGCGGGTCATCTGGCGAGGGCCATCAGCGCTTCTCGATAGCCCCAAGCCCGGCAAGGACCTGGGGCGGAATGCTCAGGGCCTGAATCACATCATTGTGCTTGCGGAAGCCGATCAGTTCGCGCTGCACGAAATAGGCCCAGACGGCGCTGCGGGCCTGCTGCAGGGCGGACGGGTCGTCAGCCGCGGCGGCCAGCGCCGCGATGGCGGCGATGACCTTGTGCTCGGCGGCGCCCAGCGAGGAGGCGCGCTCGGCCATGATCTCGTGGTCGAGGGCGGTGGTGCCGGCCTCGGGCTTGACCATGCGGATCAGGTCGAGTGATTCCCGCAGTGACACCGACCTTAGTCCGGGACGACAGTCTGCAGCGCCAAGGCGTGCAGGGCGCCGCCCATGTCCGGCTGCAGGGCGGCATAGACCAGCTGGTGCTGCTGCACGCGGGACTTGCCGCGGAACTGCTCGGAACTGACCGTGGCGGCCCAATGGTCGCCATCGCCGGCCAGATCGCGGATCTCGATATTGGCGTCGGGAATGGCGGCCTTGATGCGACGCTCGATCTCGGTGGCTTCCATCGGCATGGCTCAACTCCTTGTCGCAATCGGCATGTGCCGGTTGCGTCCTGATATGGCACGGGGGTGCCGCCCCTTCAATAAGCGATGGACTATTGGGTCGGCGGCAGCGGCTCGGCCTCGGCACTGGTGGAGAAGTTGGCGATGATGAAATCGACGATCGGCCGGGCCTGCTCGGCCTGGGTGGTGTCAAACAGGCAATCGAGCGTGTAGCCGAGGTCGTTGGCGACGGTTTCGGTATGCACGATGGTCAGCGGCATGCCCATGGGCGAGTCAGTGCTGGTGCCCTCGTAGATCAGTGCCGGATCGCTCTGATAGGCAGTGGTGCCCTTGGTGCCGAGGGTGAAGCCGGGGAAGGTCTCGCGCCAGCCGGCCTCGACGTCGGCATCGACCAGCGAGGCCAGGGCGCTTTGCGGCGTCCAGTCGGTTTCTTCCACGGGCACATAGGTCATGCTGCACTGCAGCGGCGCGCTGGCGTGGTTGATGACCAGGGGCCGATCGACGCCGCCCGAGGCCTGCATGGTGTCGGGATAGATCAGGGTAAAGGGCTGATCGGGCAGGGCGGAGCGCGTCACGGTGATCGACTGCGCCAGGACCGCGCCGGGTGCCAGGACCAGCGACAGGAGGAGCAGGGAGCCTAAAACCGGCCGAGTAGTCATTGTCGTCTCCAGAAAATGCGATCGCCGCCCTTGAGGTCCCAAAGCACCCCAAAGAGCGGCGATCATAAGGCGAAAATCAGGTCAGGCGGCGGCGCCATCCATGTAGCTGGGGAACCAGCCGTCATGGGCGGCCTTGAGCGCGGCGACCGGGACCGGTCGGGCGGCGCCCAGCACGAGATCGGCGCCGCCAGTGGTGCCGATCCAGGGGCAGAAGACGCCCCGCTTCTTGGCATCTTCCCACAGTGCCAGCATGGCGTCGCCCTGCGGATCGAGGTTGAGGGTGACGAGATAGCGGCCCTGGTCCTCGCCGAAATATTGCAGGACGGGATCCTGGCCTTCGAGATCAACAATCTGTGCGCCCATGCCGCCGGCAATGGCCATTTCGGCAAGGGCCACGCCCAGACCACCATCGGAGAGATCGTGGCAGGCGGTGACCACGCCCGAGCGGATCAGGCCGCGCACGAAATCGCCGGTGCGGCGCTCGTGGGGGAGATCGACATGTGGCGCCGAGCCGTCGCGGCGGTCGAACAGGTCGCGCAGATAGATGGACTGGCCGAGATGGGTGCCGCGCAGGTCGGGCGCACCTACCAGCAGGATGGGCTGGTTCTCGGCGGCAAAGGCAATCGAGGCCATGCCGGCCCAGTCGGGGAGCAGGCCGACGCCGCCAATGGTGGGGGTGGGCAGGATACCCTGGCCATTGGTCTCGTTGTAGAGGCTGACATTGCCCGAAACGATGGGGAAATCGAGCGCCAGGCAGGCTTCGCCGATGCCCTTGATGGCATGGACCAGCTGGCTCATGATTTCGGGACGTTCGGGATTGCCGAAATTGAGGTTGTCGGTGGCGGCCAGCGGCTCGGCGCCGGTTGCCGTCAGGTTGCGCCAGGCTTCGGCGACGGCCTGCTTGCCGCCTTCATAGGGGTCGGCCTGGCAGTAGCGCGGGTTGACGTCGGAGGTGAAGGCCAGGCCCTTGGTGGGATGACCATCGACGCGGATGACGCCGGCATCGCCGCCCGGACGCTGCACCGAATTGCCCTGGATCAGCGTGTCATACTGCTCGTAGACCCAGCGCCGCGAGGCGATCTGGTGACCGCCCATCAACCTGAGCAGGGCGTCGGCAACGTCCATCTGCGGCACGTCGCCGGCGGCCAGCGGCGCGGCCGGCACGGACGGGGTCCAGGGACGGTCATATTCGGGGGCCTGGTCGCCCAGGTCCTTGATCGGGAGGTTGGCGACTTCGTCGCCCTGCCACAGCACGCGGAAGCGCAGATCGTCGGTGGTCTTGCCGACGGTGGCGAAGTCGAGTTCCCATTTGACGAAGACGGCGCGGGCGACAGCTTCCTTGTCCGGATGCAGCACCATGAGCATGCGCTCCTGGGATTCGCTCAGCATCATCTCGTAGGGGGTCATGTTGGTTTCGCGGACCGGCACCATGTCGAGGTTGAGCTCGACGCCGAGATCGCCCTTGGCGCCCATTTCGACGGCCGAACAGGTCAGGCCCGCCGCGCCCATATCCTGGATGGCGATAACGGCGCCGGTGGCCATCAGCTCCAGGCAGGCTTCAAGCAGGCGCTTTTCGGTGAAGGGGTCGCCGACCTGCACGGTGGGGCGCTTCTCGTCGATATCGTCACCAAACTCGGCCGAGGCCATGGTGGCGCCACCGACGCCGTCGCGGCCGGTCTTGGCGCCGAGATAGACGACCGGCAGGCCGACGCCCTTGGCTTCGGAGAGAAAGATCTTGTCGGTATCGGCCAGGCCGGCGGCAAAGGCGTTGACGAGGATATTGCCATTGTAGCTGGCATCGAACTCGACTTCGCCGCCCACGGTGGGCACGCCGAAGGCATTGGCATAGCCGCCAATGCCGGCGACGACGCCGGAGACCAGGTGGCGGGTCTTCTCATGGTCGGGCGCGCCAAAGCGCAGCGCGTTCATCGCGGCTACAGGGCGGGCACCCATGGTGAAGACGTCGCGCAGAATGCCGCCCATGCCGGTACCGGCGCCCTGGTAGGGCTCAATGAAGCTGGGATGGTTGTGCGATTCCATCTTGAAGACCACGGCCTGGCCGTCGCCGATATCGACCACGCCGGCATTCTCGCCGGGGCCCTGGATGACGCGCGGCCCGGTGGTGGGCAGGGTCTTGAGCCATTTCTTGGATGACTTGTAGGAGCAGTGCTCATTCCACATGGCCGAGAAGATGCCCAGCTCGGTATAGGTCGGCACCCGCCCGATCAGATCGAGAATCTTCTGATACTCGTCGGGCTTGAGACCATGCTCGGCCACGAGTTCAGGGGTAATCACGATGTCATTGGGGATGGTCATCAAGCAGGCTTTCCGTAGGGGGGCTCTGGAAAATATTCCATGTGTTCCTGGGTCGAGCGGCCGAGGTCTTCGCCGAACAGATGGCCGACCAGCCAGAGCGCCATGTCGATACCGGCCGAGATGCCGGCGCTGGTCACGACATTGCCGTCATGAACGAAGCGCTGGTCCAGAATATAGGTGTGCGGCGCATGAACGCGCAGGAAGTCGAGCGCATTGCGGTTGGTGGTGGCGCGCCGACCCTCGAGAAAGCCGGCCCGGGCCAGGAGGGCCGAACCGGTGCAGACCGAGGTCTGCCAGGTGGCCGAGGCGAGGTATTCGCGGATCGCGGCATTGAATTCATCGTCCTGCGCGAGGACGCGGGTGCCGCGTCCGCCGGGGATCAGGACCAGATCGGCGGGCGGCCTGTCGGCAAAGGCATGGTCGGCGGTGACCCGGAGGCCGCGGGCACAGGTGATGGCGGTTTCGCGCCAGCCGACGGTAACGACCTCGAGCGGTGCGCCCAGTACCTTGGCGACCGAGAACACTTCCCAGGGACCGACGAAGTCGAGTTCCTCGACCTGGGGGAACAGCAAGATACTGATTCTGGCGGGGTTGTCGGCGCTATGCATGGGTCAAACCTCCAGAGTACACGGGCAGGTCAGCGGCAGACCGGGCGCGGCGAGCCGGTGGCGCGCCACCCTAGGCCGCCACGCCCAGAAGCCCGGAAAACAGGGCGCGGCCATCGGTGCCGCCATGGGCGGCCTCGATGAGATTTTCCGGATGCGGCATCAGGCCGAGCACGTTCTTGCGCGTATTGAGAATGCCGGCAATGTCGCGCAACGAGCCGTTGGGATTGGTCCCTTCGGCATAACGGAAGGCGATCTGGCCTTCACCGGTCAGTCGATCAAGCGTCGCCGAATCGGCAAAATAGTTGCCATCATGATGCGCCACAGGGCAGCGGATGACCTGGCCCTGCGTATAGCCGCGAGTGAAGTCGGTATCGGCATTGGTGACCTCGAGCTTGACCTCGCGGCAGACGAATTTGAGCGAGGTATTGCGCATCAGCGCGCCGGGCAGCATGCCGGCCTCGATCAGGATCTGGAAGCCGTTGCAGACGCCGAGCACCTTGACGCCGGCATCGGCCCGTTCGCGGACGCGGTCCATGATGGGCGAGCGCGCGGCGATGGCGCCGCAGCGCAGATAGTCACCATAGGAAAAGCCGCCGGGGATGACGATGAGATCGACATCGGGCAGCTCGGTATCCTGATGCCAGACCACGGCGGGGGCGGTGCCCGATACCTTGGTCAGGGCCGCGATCATGTCGCGGTCGCGATTGAGTCCTGGGAAGACGATGACGGCGGATTTCATCGGCTATTCCTCGCTATGTCAGGCGTTGCGAGGCTCTTTTGGTGAGTCTTGGCGCAAAAGGCAAGGGCCCAGACGCGCCTATCCCGGCCCGGCTATCGCCATGGCGGAGCGCTGCCTACTCGGCCGGGCTGGTCGACAGGCGCTCGCTGGCGCGACGGGTGCCGGGCAGGTGGGCCCAGCCGGGTCGTTCAAAGAGGAATTTGCCCTGCCCGGTGCGCAGCACCAGCCAGTACAGCAGCAGCGGAGAGAGGATGGCGACGGCCATGGTGAGCAGCGTCAGCAGGGTCGGCTCGAGCAGGCCGAGCCTGATCAGCAGGGTGCGGGCCACGCCCATGGGCAGGACGAAGGCGACATAGATGATGAGCGATTTGCTGCCCAGCCAGCGCAGCCAATCCATGAAAGGCAGGCGGGTGAGCAGCGCGGCGATGGTGCAGAGGGCGGCGGTGCCGACCAGCGCCAGCACGAGGTGGATGAAGGGCAGGCCGGCCGGGCCCATGACTGGATGGACCGGGTGCATGGCAAAGCCGGGAGAAAAGACGAGAGCGGCGTTGAGGATGGCCCAGATCAGCAGCCCGACCAAGGCCAGGGGCACACTGTTCATCGCCCAGGCTGCCAGGCGGAAGAGCTGGGGCGCCAGGACATAGCCGGCATAGAAGAAGACGAAATAGGCGGCGAACTGGTCGATGGCGTAGAGGCCGGTGTCAATGGCGGCCAGCTGCAGCAGCGCGGCGCCGGTGAACACCGCCCAGACCGGCAGGCGCAGGCTGTGCAGCGCCTTGGTTGCCGCGCCGACGAGGGCCAACAGGTAGATGAACCACAGCACGCCGTAGGGCTGGACCACGGCCCAGGCCAGCTGTTCGGCGGCGCCCAGCGGATTGGCCCCGAGCAGGCCCACCTTGAAGACGATGTGGATCAGCGCCCAGAGGGCGTAGAAATAGAGATAATGCACGACACGGCGGTCGGCAAAGCTGCGCCAGGGCCGGTCGATGACCTGAGACAGGAACAGGCCGGAAAGCAGGAAGAATTCGGGCATGCGGAAGGGCGTGGCAAAGGCGATGGCCCAGTGGAAGGCGCCGACCCCGCCAGTATCCTCGCCGACGCTGGCGGCGGCATACATCATGACCACCAGAAAGATCGACAGGCCCTTGGCCATGTCGACCCAGTCGAGACGCGTCTGTAACGCTGCCGACATCGCTCACTCTCCTTGCCGCTGCGCCAGAGACTAGCGCATCGGCCGGCGCAAAGAGGTTAAGCGCCCGCCGCTGTCGACTGGATAGCTGCCCGATTGGTAAGCATTTGGCTAAGCCGGCGGGATGGAAGCCTGCCGGATCGCGGCAGGCTGCCGATCTGGCGCGGCCGGATGGTCTGGCTAGACCGGGACCGAGGCGTAGGCCGCAAAGAGCAGGCCGAGGGTAGCGACGAACATGACCGAAAGGGAGATAGTTTTGAGCATAGCAAAGGGTCCGGCGCCGTGGCGTGGCGCGCCATTAGTTATCGCCGTCAGGCGTTAATTTGAGATTTCGATCGCGTAGTTTTCGATCACGGTGTTGGCGAGCAGCCTGTCACACATGCTGGTGATCTGTGAACGCGCCGACTCCACATCGGTTCCCTCCAGCACAAGGTCAAAGACCTTGCCCTGGCGGACCGAGGCGACGCCTGGAAATCCCAGGCCCTTGAGCGAGCCTTCGATGGCCTGGCCCTGAGGGTCAAGCACGCCGGACTTGAGGGTGACCGTGACACGGGCCTTCATGAGCAAGCCTCCGGCTACTGAACGAGGCGCGGACCGGTGGTCAGCGCATTTTCGGTTTCAACCAGGATGCCCAGGCGCTGGGCCACGTCGCGATAGCTTTCGATCAGGCCGCCCAGGTTTTCGCGGAAGCGATCCTTGTCCATCTTGGCGCGGGTCTTGACGTCCCACAGGCGGCAGCTGTCGGGGCTGATCTCGTCGGCCAGCACGATGCGCATGAGGTCGCCCTCATAGAGGCGGCCGCATTCGATCTTGAAATCCACCAGCTGGATGCCGACACCCATGAACAGGCCGGTCAGGAAGTCATTGACGCGGATGGCCAGGCTCATGATGTCGTCGAGCTCGGCGGGGGTGGCCCAGCCAAAGGCGGTGATGTGCTCTTCACTGACCATGGGGTCGTGCAGGGCGTCGTCCTTGTAGCAGAACTCGATGATCGAGCGGGGCAGCTGGGTGCCGGGCTCGAGGCCGAGGCGCTTGACCAGCGAGCCGGCGGCAAAATTGCGCACGATGATCTCGAGCGGAATGATTTCCACTTCCTTGATCAGCTGCTCGCGCATGTTGAGGCGGCGGATGAAGTGGGTGGGAATGCCCAGGCCGTTGAGCTTGGTGAAAATGAACTCCGAGATTCGGTTGTTCAGCACACCCTTGCCGTCGATGATTTCGAGTCGGGCGCCATCACCGGCGGTGGTGTCATCCTTGAAATACTGAACCAGAGTGCCGGGCTCAGGACCTTCGAACAAGATCTTGGCCTTGCCCTCGTAGATTTTGCGACGACGGTTCATTGGGAATCCGGACCGTTGGGAGGAGGGGAATTTGGCCGCTTCATGCGCCAGACTCATGCGGAAAAGCAAGCTCTTTTGCATTTTGGGCGGGGATGGCAGGCCTGCGCGCGGGCGGGATTGAGCATAAGGTCGCAGCGTCTGGGAGACGTTGATTTGGCCGGCTGAACCGCTTATGTCCAAGGCAAGCGCCCGTGAGGCGGCAATGTCAAAGGCAAGCGGGAGAGCGGCATGAGCCAGTTTGATGATCGGGCAAAGGGGCAGGAAGCCAAATTTGCCTTCGATGCTGAAACCAAATTCAAGGCCGAGGCACGGCGCAACAAGCTGCTGGGGATCTGGGCGGCCGAACTGCTGGGCCATACCGGTGAGGCCGCCACGGCCTATGCGGCCGAAGTGGTGGCAGCCGATTTCGAGGAAGCCGGCGACGAGGACGTGTTCCGCAAGGTCTCGGGCGACATCAAGGCCAAGGGCCTGAGCATCACCGACGAGCAGATCCGCCAGAAGATGGCGCAGCTCAAGCAGACCGCCAATGAGCAGGTCGCCTCGGAAGGCTGAGCGCACTGCCGTTGAAACGATCAGGGGAGCCGGCATGATGCCGGCTCCCCTTTTTCTTGTCCGGCGGCGGCGTGGCTAGCCGATGGTGATGCTGGTCACGTCATGGGCCGAGCCATTGGCCTTCCAGTGCACCGTCACCTTCTCGCCGGCCTTGAGACCGGGATCCTTGAAGCCGAGCGGCAGGAAGTAGCGGCTGCCATCGGCCAGGACCAGGCTGCGGGCGGTCAGGTTGACGGTCTTGATCGTGCCGGTGGCGGTCTGGTCGGACTGCGCCATGGCGGCCGGTGCGGGCGCGGGGCCGGCAGCGAAAGCAGCGCCGGGAGCGGCGGCAAGCAAAGCAAGGACAACGGGGACGAGATATTTGCGCATGATGATAGTCTCCATGAGACGGATCGGGCCGTGCGCGGCCCTTTCGGGCGGGTTTTCAGGGGTCGTCGCGTCGCGGGATCGTGTCGTCCCGCCGGCGGCTCCAAACCAGCGATATGAGGTCTAGGCGCGTGGGTGGACGACCTCAAGTTAAGAAGATTTAATCCTGCTGGGCTCGAATTCGGCCAAGATTACAGGTATTTAGGCGCCTTTGTGGCAAATGGGCGGCTATCTGGAACGGCTCCAGACTGGCGCTGCTGCCGGACGGCCGGCCAGTCGAATGGCTTGCGCAGGGGCGGCGCTCGACGGACACGGTTGGGGCGCAAGATCGGCGGCGGGCATCAGCATCCGATGAGGTGATGCGAAGCAGGACGCGGCGGCGGACCGAGACCGCCCGTGAGCGGGCCGAAGTCGAAGGCCGAGCCGCAAGCATCGCCAAGTCCAGAGAGGGGGGCGGTCGCAGGACCGGCATTTTTTTGTTTATTGTCCGTGATTTGACCCAAGTCAATGTGGGCGGGATGGCACTCGCGCAAGATGCTTGCACATCAAGGAGGCTCATCATGGCCAATGTTACTGAATCTTCGGGCGCGGACGCCTCATCTTCACGCATGCATCTGGTCCTGCCGATCCTCGGCGACTTCTACAGGCGTTTCGCCCAACCCTTCGCCTGGGTCGCCCTGCGGGTCGCGGTGGGCGCCGTCCTGGCCTATGAGGGCTGGGTCAAGCTCGGCAATCCCATGGCCATGGCCGGCTTTGTCGAGAGCCTGCACTTCTATCCGGGCTGGTTCTGGTCGCCCCTGCTGGGCGTGGTCAACCTGGTGGGCGGCATCTGCATCATGCTCGGACTGCTGACGCGTCCCATGGCCCTGGCCAATACCATCATGCTGGCCATCACCCTGTGGTTCCACTACGCCAATCCCTATGGCCCGACCTTCCTGACGGCTGCCGGCATCGAGCTGCTGCAGTCACCCGAGGCCGCCCAGTATTTCACGCCGGACGCGCTGCGGCGGCTTGCCGATGGCGGGGAGAGATTCCTGGGGCAGGTGCAGGGCAAGGCGATCTTTGCGTCGCTGTTCTGGACAGGTGCCGCCGGGCTGTTTGCTGCCTATGGCGGTGGCGCCTGGTCGATCGACAGAAGGTTGGGCAAGGAACTCTAGGCAAAGGGCCCGTCGCGAGACGGGCCCTTTTTGTTGTCTATTCGGCGGCCTTGAGGCCCTGGCCGGCGGCGGTCAGGGCCTGGTCGAGATCGGCGAGGATATCGTCGATGTGCTCGATGCCGATCGACAGGCGCACATAGCCGGGGGTCACGCCAGCCGACAGCTGTTCGGCGGGCGACAGCTGGGAGTGGGTTGTGGTGGCCGGATGGATGGCCAGCGAGCGGGCGTCGCCGATATTGGCGGCGTGGTAGAGGAGCTTCAGGGAATCGATGAAGCGGGCGCCGGCCGCGCGGCCATTGGCCAGCTCGAAGCCGATCAGGGCGCCCTTGCCGCGCGTCAGGTACTTATCGGCATTGATGCGCTGCTGCCCGGTCTGCAGCGTGGGATGGGTCACCGAGGTGACCTCAGGCCGATTGTTGAGCCAGGCGGCGACCTTGGCGGCGTTTTCGAAATGGCGGTCGACGCGCAGCGCCAGGGTTTCGAGGCCCTGGATGGTGAGAAAGGCGTTGAAGGGCGAGAGCGCAGCGCCATGGGTGCGCAGCAGGGTGGTGCGGGCCTTCAGGATATAGGCGATGGGGCCGAGCGGCTTGGCCGCCTCTACCCAGACGGCGCCGTGATAGGCCTGATCGGGCGAATTGAGCAGCGGCTGGCGCTGCGGATGGGCTGCCCAGTCGAAATTGCCGCCATCGACGATGATGCCGCCGATCGACGTGCCATGGCCGCCCAGATATTTGGTCGATGAATAGACCACGACCGCCGCGCCATGCTCGAAGGGGCGGGCGGTGAGGGGGGCAGCGGTATTGTCAACGATCAGCGGAATGCCGAATTCACGGCCAATGGCGGCGATTTCGCCGATCGGCAGGACGGAGAGCTTGGGATTGGGCAGGGTCTCGGCATAATAGGCGCGGGTCTTGTCGTCGGTGGCGCGGCGGAAATTTTCCGGGTCCGATGGATCGACGAAACGCACCTCGATGCCGGCTTCGCGGAAGGTGTTCTTGAAGAGGTTATAGGTGCCGCCATAGAGGTCGGTCGAGGCAACGATATTGTCGCCGACGATGGCCAGGTTCTGCACGGCATAGGCCGAGGCGGTCTGGCCCGAGGCCACGGCCAGGGCTGCCGCGCCGCCCTCGAGGGCTGCAACGCGCTTTTCGAGCACATCGGTGGTCGGGTTGCCGAGGCGAGTATAGATATTGCCCAACTGGCGCAGGGCGAAAAGGTCGGCGGCGTGCTCGCTGCTTTCGAACTGGAACGAGGTGGTCTGGTAGATCGGCACGGCCACCGAGCCAGTGGTGGGGTCGGCACGCCAGCCGGCATGCAGCCCGATGGTTTCGGGATTCTTTGAATTTACGGTCATTGTGGCCTCCAGCCCTATTGGCAACTCGCCCGCAGACCCTAGTGCGGGGCGCCGGTTCTATCGAGGCTTAATCTACCAATTTGGTGGGTCGGCGAGGGAAAGAGCTTCTGTTTCAACGCGTTTCTGCGCCATGTCGTGGCGTTCCCGGCTAGAGCCAGAGCGCCATGCCGATGGAGGCGGGCATGACCGGTTCGAAGCCGTACTGGGCGTAGAGGTGGCGGGCGTCGCCATCGGCGATCAGGCTGACATAGGCGCCGGCGGGGGCGTGGGTGTTGAGGTGGGCCATCAGGGCGGCCATGATGGCCTTGCCGAGCCCGCGGCCCTGATGGGCCGGTTCGAGGGCGATGTCGACGATCTGGAAGGCGGTGCCGCCATCGCCGATGATGCGGCCCATGCCGATGGCTTTGCCCTCGTGCAGCACGGTGACGCCGTACCAGGTGTTGGGCAGACCCATGCTGGCCTGTTCGACGGTCTTGGGGCTGAGGCCGGCGGCGACACGCAGGCGCCGGTAATCCTCGATGCCCGGCGTGCCGGGCTGGACGATGTAGCCGTCCATCACAGCCGCTGCATCAATCGGGTAAACATCAGCAGGCCCTCGGGCCAGGGGCCGTGGCCGGAATCGAGGTTGATGTGACCGGCTTCGCCGGCCTGGTGGAAATCCGAGCCCCAGCAATTGGCGAATTCCACGGCCCGCTCCAGCGACACATAGGGGTCATTGCTGGAGGCGACCAGGATGGAGGGGAAGGGGAAGGGGTCGCGCGGGATGGGGCGGAAGCCGAAGGTTTCCTCCGGCGCGGCCGGGCTCAGTTCAATATCGCTGGGTGCGACCAGAAAGGCACCACGGACGTTCTTGGGCAGGCGCGAGGCGGCATGGGCGACCGCCGTGCAGGCCAGGGAATGGGCGACCAGCACGACGGGGCGCGTGGTCAGGCGACAGGCCTGATCGATGGTGGCGACCCAGTCGTCGAGATCGGGCTCGTCCCAATCGGCCTGTTCGACAATGGCGGCGGTGCGCATGCGCTCGGCCCAGCGCATCTGCCAGTGGCCGGGGCCGGAATTGCCCAGGCCGGGCAGGATGAGGATATCGGTATCGGCCAGCTTCATGAGCGATGGGTCCTGTCGCGATAGAAGCCGGCCTGGGTCTGGGTGAGGCCGACCTTGCGGTAGAAGCCCTCGGCACCGGGCATGGCCAGCAGGATGATGCTGACGCCGGGGCCGAGGATTTCGGTGGCCTTGTCCATCAGCATCCTGCCCGCGCCCTGGCCCTGGCTGGCCTCGACCACCGCCATGTCGGCGCAGTAGCAGACCCAGCTCCAGTCAGTCATGGCGCGGAACAGGCCGACCAGCCGACCGCCCTCGTCACGGGCGGTGACGACAAGGCTGGAATTGTCGAGCATGGCCTGGACGCGCTCGGTATTGCCGAGCGGACGGGTCGGACCCAGCGCCGACTGACCGACACAGGCGATATATTCCTCGGCCGTCAGGCCGGTTTCCTGCGCGCAGATCAGGCTCATCCGAAGACCCGGGCAAAGATCGTGTCGACATGCTTGAGGTGATAGGCATCATCGAACATGGCGTCGATTTGTGCATCACTCAGAGTCACTTCCGGGTCGGCCTTGAGGTTGGCCGCGAACTGGCCGGCGCGGTCGCCGCTCATTTCCCAGACCTTCATGGCGTTGCGCTGCACGGCGGCGTAGCTGTCCTCGCGGGAATAGCCGGCCTGGGTCAGCGCCAGCAACACGCGCTGGGAATTGTGCACCCCGCCGAGCAGGTCAAGATTGCGGCGCATGTTCTGCGGGTAAACGACCAGCTTGTCGATGACGCCGGTGAGGCGGGACAAGGCAAAGTCGAGGGTGACGGTGGCGTCGGGGCCGATCATGCGCTCGACCGAGGAGTGCGAAATGTCGCGCTCGTGCCAGAGGGCGACGTTTTCGAGCGCCGGCACGACCATGCCGCGCACGAGGCGGGCAAGGCCGGTGAGATTTTCGGTCAGCACCGGGTTGCGCTTGTGCGGCATGGCCGAAGACCCCTTCTGGCCGGGGGAGAAGAACTCCTCGGCCTCGAGCACTTCGGTGCGCTGCAGGTGGCGGATCTCGATGGCGACGCGCTCGATGGAGCTGGCGACGACGCCCAGAGTGGCAAAGAACATGGCGTGGCGATCACGCGGGATCACCTGGGTCGAGACCGGCTCGATGGAGAGGCCGAGCTTTTGCGCGACATATTCCTCGACCTGCGGGTCGATATTGGCAAAGGAGCCGATGGCGCCGGAAATGGCGCAGGTGGCGATTTCGGCCCGGGCAGCGACGAGGCGGGCGCGGTTGCGGGTAAATTCGGCATAGGCCTCGGCCAGCTTGACGCCGAAAGTGGTCGGCTCGGCATGGATGCCGTGGCTGCGGCCGATGGTGATGGTGTCCTTGTGCTCATAGGCGCGGCGCTTGAGGGCAGCCAGCAGGGCATCGCAATCGGCGATGAGCAGGTCGGCGGCGCGGGCCAGCTGCACCGACAGCGTGGTGTCGAGAATGTCCGAGCTGGTCATGCCCTGGTGCACGAAGCGGGCGTCGGGGCCGACGATTTCGCTGAGATGGGTGAGAAAGGCGATGACGTCGTGCTTGGTGGTGCGCTCGATCTCGTCGATACGGGCAACGTCAAAGGCATAGTCGCCGTGCTCGGCCTTGCGGGCATTCATGACGTCCCAGATGTTCTGGGCGCTTTCCCTGGGCACCACGCCCAGCTCGGCCAGCCTGGTGGTGGCATGGGCCTCGATCTCGAACCAGATGGCAAAGCGCGTCTCGGCGGACCAGATGGACACCATTTCGGGGCGGGAATAGCGCGGGATCATATTTTTGGGCTTTCGCTTTGCAGGCTGGCAGCAGGATTTTCGGGATCAGGCGAGGCGGGTCGATGCGGCGTTGCGGATGGCGGCGATGCGGGGGGCGTAGGTGGCGGGATCATTGCCGCCATAGACCGAGGAGCCGGCGACAAAGACATTGGCGCCGGCCTGGGCCACGGCGCGGGCATTGTCGGCGGTGATGCCGCCATCGACCTCGAGATCGATGGGGCGGTTGCCGATCAGCGCCCTGGCCTGGGCCAGCTTGTTGAGCGTTTCGGGAATGAAGCTCTGGCCGCCAAAACCGGGGTTGACCGACATGACCAGCAGCAGGTCGATATCGTCGAGCACATGGGCAAGCGCGGAGACGGGCGTGGCCGGATTGATGGCGACGCCGGCCTGCTTGCCCTCGGCGCGGATGGCCTGCAGCGTACGGTGCAGGTGCGGGCCGGCCTCGGCATGGACAGTGATGATGTCGGCGCCGGCCCTGGCAAAGGCGGGGATGTAGAGGTCGACGGGTGCAATCATCAGGTGCACGTCGAAGGGCAGGGTGGTGAGCTGACGGATCGAGGCCATGACCAGCGGGCCGAAGCTGATATTGGGCACGAAATGGCCGTCCATCACATCGACATGGATGTAGTCGGCGCCTGCCGCGGCGATGGCCGCGACCTCATCACCCAGGCGGCTGAAATCGGCCGACAGGATCGAGGGGGCAATGCGGATGGGTCGCGTGGTCATGGGGTGTTCACCTCAGCCGGGCAGGGACGAGGCTGGAATATAGCGGGCAGGGGGCAAGGGCAAGGGGAGGCAAGCGGCGACGGGGCGCCTGACCGAGTCTGGCGGTCGATTGCGATGCGTTTTTGTGCGGTTGTGGCAGCGGGCAGCGAAGGCTAGTTATCCTCTACCATCCCGTCGGAGATCCCCATGACAGACCGCAAGACCCTCCCCATCATTGTCATTGCAGAAGGCAAGGTCGCCGAGGCGGCCCTGTCGCCGGCCAATCTGGCCTGGGCCGAAGCCAATGGCTTTACCGGCCAGCGCGGGCAATTGCTGGCGCTGCCGGCCGATGATGGGGCGGTGGCCGGCCATCTGTTCGGCAGCGGGCCGGAGGCCGGGCGTTCGGCATTGATCCTGGGTCTGGCCGGGGCAGCGCTGGCCGCCGGGGATTATCACCTCGAAGGCGCGTATGGCGATCCGGTGCTGGCTGTTGTCGGCTTCCGCCTCGGCGCCTATCGCTTCGATCGCTATCGCAAGGCCAAGCCCGCCCCGCGCCTGGTGCCGCCGGCGGGTGCCGATGTGGCCGAGATCGACCGGCTGGTCGAGGCGGCCGTGCTGGCGCGCGACCTGGTCAATACGCCGACCAATGACCTGGGGCCGGATGCCTTTGCTGCCATCATCGCCGAGTTCGCCGCGACGCGCGGCATGGACTGCACCGCCATTGTCGGCAACGACCTGATCGCGGAGAATTTTCCGATGATCCATGCCGTGGGTCGCGCCGGCAACCAGAAGCCGCGGCTGCTCGACCTGCGCTGGGGCAAGGAGAGCGATCCCAAGGTGACGCTGGTGGGCAAGGGTGTCACCTTCGATACCGGCGGGCTCGACATCAAGGGGTCGGCCGGCATGCTGCTGATGAAGAAGGATATGGGCGGGGCCGCCAATGTGCTGGGCCTGACCCATGCGGTGGTCTCGGCTGGCCTGGCCGTGCGGCTGCGGGTGCTGATCCCGATCGTCGAGAATGCCATCAGCAGTGACAGCTTCCGCCCTGGCGATGTGCTGACCTCGCGCAAGGGGCTGACGGTGGAGATCGGCAATACCGATGCGGAGGGCAGGCTGATCCTGGCCGATGCGCTGGCGCTGGCCGACGAGGAGGCGCCCGAGCTGCTGCTGGACATGGCGACCCTGACCGGCGCGGCGCGGGTGGCGCTGGGGCCGGAACTGCCGGCGCTCTATTCGACCGATGACGGGCTGGCGCGCGAGCTGATGGCGGCCGGGCATACGGCGGACGATCCGTTGTGGCAGATGCCGCTATGGTCGCCCTATGATGCGATGATGGCGTCCAAGATTGCCGATGTGAACAATGCCGGCAGCGGCGGCTTTGCCGGGTCGATCACGGCGGCGCTGTTCATGCGGCGGTTTGTCGAACAGGCCAAGGCCTGGGTGCATCTGGACATCATGGCCTGGGCGCCCGAAGCGCGGGCCGGTCGCCCGTTCGGCGGCACCGATCATGGCATCCGCGCGGTCTATGGCGTGCTCAAGCAGCGCTATCCCCGGCGCTGAGGGCGGGCGCGACGCCGGGTCCCTGCGGCCCGGCGAAGGGCTGCGCGATCAGGACGCACCAGGGCGCAGAGTTACAGCGCGCTTCCGCCCCTCGAATAGAGGCGCACCGGGATGTCCCGGCGTCCGGTGCTCTGGATAAAGACCTTGGCCTGCAGGGTGTCGGGATGACCGGTACGGACCAGGTCAAGGCCGAGGGCGCGGGTAGCGGCATCCTCGGGCGAATGGGCGTCAACGACATGGCTGGGCGCGTTGCCCGAGGCATGGGGACGCAAATCCAGCACGGTATAACTCGACAGCATGACTGACCTCCCGGTCCGGGCGACAGGGCAGCCAAGTAATGATCGTTCACGCTGCCGTTACCAGCCACTCTAAACCAGAAAACTCAATGTAATCAGGTCTGTACGATATAGTACAGATGCGAAACATGGGGTGACCGATTGAACCAGCCGCGTATAGATGCTTGCTGGAAACCGGGAAGGCGCGCACCCATGTGGGACGGTACGAAGGAGCGCGCGGCCGCGTGGGTGCTGATTGTCGAAGACGATGTGCTCATTGCCATGACGGTGGAAGACATCGTTCGCGAACTCGGCTTCCAGCACGTCACCGTCGCCTATCACCATGCCCATGCCCTCGAGGCGATCGCCCTGTTCACGCCCAGCCTGGCGGTGCTCGACATCACCCTGGCGGATGGGACAGACGATTTCTCGATTGCCGACGCGCTCGGCGCGCGCGCCGCCCCGTTCGTCTTCTATAGCGGGCGCGGCACGGCCGACCTGCCAGAGCGACATCGCCACCGCCCGTTTGTCGGCAAGCCGGCGCCGGGTGACGTGTTGGCGAAGGCGATCAGGCGCGCTTTGGCGAGCTAGGTTCCAGCGGCTGCAGCAGGCGGCACTGCTCGCGCTCGGCGAGGCCATAGGCGCCATTGGAGGCCTCGATCAGGCCGGGGCGATCGAGGATGATGACACTGCCCCGGCTGGAGCGGATGAGGCCGCGGCCCTCGAGCACCTGCAGTGCCAGCGTGACGCCGGCCCGCCGCACGGCCAGCATGGTGGCCAGGAAGGCATGGGTGATGTGGAAGGATTCCCCGACCCGGTCGGCCACCATCAGCAGCCAGCGCGCCAGGCGCTGCTCAAGCTTGGCATAGCCATTGGAGACAGAGGTGGCGGCCACCTGGATGTGGAAGGCGCGGGCATAGCGCATCAGGGCATGGTTGAGGGTATCGCTGCGCTCCAGGGCCCGCAGCAGACGCTGGGCGGGCATGCAGTAGCCATGGCCTTCGACCTGCATGAAGGTTTCAAAGGGGGAGCGGTCGTCGGCGCCCAGCAGCGAAATGGCCGTCATGCCCTCGGGCCCGATCAGGCCGACTTCGATCTCGCGGCGACCGGCATTCTGGGAGACCACGGAGGCCACGCCGCGCTCAATGAAATAGACTGTTTCAATGGGGGTGTCGGGCGCTTCGAGCGTGTGCCGCAGCGGCAGGTCCAAGGGCACCAAATTGCCGAGCAAAGCCAGGTCGGAAGGGGAGAGGGCAGATAGCAGGCGGTTTCGGAATGGCTGGTCGGTTTGGGTCAATATGCTCTCCCGCAGAGGGAAGAGCTGCATAACTCCTCGCCGTCCTTGTCCGATAATCCGTACAGACGGTAAGGCAGCCTAACACGGCTAAGTTCAAGTTGCGAACGATTGGTACCAAAACGCACCCAAGGGCGTCAGCCGGTCATTTCCGCCCGGAAGGCGAGCGATACGCGGGCTTTTGTGGCACCCTGCTCGTCGCGCACCATGATGGCCAGAAGGCGCTCGGCAGTACCGAGCAGCGTGTCGGCCGCCAGTTCAGTCAGGGTCTGGGTGGCTTCGACGACGGCGGCTGCGACATCGACGAGATCGGCGCCAATCTCGTCCCGCGCCGCGCCGAGCCCTTCGCCATTATCGTAGTCGAAGTAAAAGACTGGCATGATTGACCCAACTGGCACGGGGTCCAGCTGCGCTGAATGTACCCTTTCGTACCATAGCGGCATGGGGTGGCGTCCGCAACTATGGGCAAGCGCTTTCGGCACCATTACTGCGGCGCTGATCATCACAATATTGATGGGGGCTTGTGCCGCGACGGGGCTGGCTTGGGCAGGCGGGACGGGGCCGGCGGCCTGGGCACCAGTGCGCCCAGGCGCCTGGCACGGCGCCGCAGCGGCCGTGCCAGGGAATGCGAGAGCGGCTGCTAGAACTCGTTCCAGTCCTTGGCGATGGCGGCGTTGCCGGACGAGAGATAGCTCCCCATGGCCGACTTGACGCGTGCCTGCATGCCGCGAACGCCCTTTTGGGGCTGGGCGGCAGCGGCCGGGCGGGAAGCAGCCTGGCTGGTCTTGCCGACGGTGAAAATCTCGACGATGCCGTCAACCTTGGAGGCCTGGCTCTCGGTCTGCTCGATGGCGGCGTTCATCTCTTCGACCAAAGCGGCATTGTGCTGGGTCATTTCGTCCATCTGGCGCACGGCGATGGTCACTTCCTGGATGCCGCTGGCCTGTTCCTTGCTGTCGCGGGCAATGCCGTCCATCAGGCTGGTATTGGAGCGGACGCTGCCCAGCATGCTGTCGAGCTTGGCGGCGGCGCTGGCGACCAGGGTGGTGCCCCCATGCACCTCAATGGCGCTCTGATCGATCAGTACCTTGACCTCGGAGGAGGCGCTGGCGGCCGACTGGGCGAGGCGGCGGACTTCCACGGCAACCACGGCAAAGCCCTTGCCGGCGTCGCCGGCACGGGCAGCTTCCACCGAGGCGTTCAGCGCCAGCAGGTTGGTCTGGAAGGCAATGTCGTCGATCAGGCCGATAATGTTGGAGATCTTGGAGGAGGAAGAGGTGATCCGCTCCATGGCCCCGGTTGCCTCGATCATGACGGCGCCGCCTTCTTCAGCCACCTTGGCGATCTGGTTGGCATTGTCGCTGGCTTCGCTGGCGCGCTGGGCGTTCTTGGTGACGGTATTGGCCAGCTGTTCCATGGCCGCCGAGGTCTCCTCGATGGTGGCGGCCTGCTTGGTGGTGCGCTCGGACAGGTCATTGGCGCCAGCCAGGATTTCGCCGGTGGCCAGCTTGAGGGCGTTGGAGGTTTCGCGCAGCTCGGAGACGATGTCACCGAGCTTGTCGGCCACGGCATTGGTATCGTTCTGCAGTTCGGCAAAGGCGCCGTGATAGGTGCCTTCCATGCGCTCGGTCAGGTCGGCATTGGCCAGGGCACCCAGCACCCGGCCGGCTTCGCTCAGGGCGCCATTGGTGGTTTCGAGCATGGCGTTGAAATTGGCCGAGATGCGGTCGATATCGGCGTCGTTGAACCTGGCGTCGATGCGACGGGTAAAGTCACCGGCCGAGGTGGCATCGATGACGCTGTCAAAGGCCGCCTGGAACGATTCCATCATCCGGGCACGCGCCACCGACAGGGCCGAACGGGAGTCCTTTTCAGCCTCGGCGACGCGGACGGCCTGGGCATTGGTCTGGAAGACCTGCAGCGCCCGGGCCATCTGGCCGAGTTCGTGGGTCGGCTCGGTGCCGGTGATCGCCATGTCGATATCGCCGCCGGCCAGAGACTGCATGGCCTGGGTCATGCGGGTGATGACGCCCGACAACCAGCGCCCGGTGAAGTAGGCGGCCAGCAGTCCGGCGAGAACGCCGACGCCGCTGATGGCCAGCACGAATAGTTCCTGGAACTGTGCGGTCGACGTTGCCAAGGGACCGAGAGCGTTCTGCCTTGCTTCAGCGCGGTCAGCCATGCCTGAATAGATTTCGGACATCTGCGGACCGAAAGCGCTCATTTCAGCGACAAGCGCTGCAGCGGTGGCTGTGTCGCCGGCTGCCTGCGCGGCCACGAGCTTATCGAAGTCCTCAAGATAGAGTCTGGCCTCTTCGGTTACGGTTTCAATGGCCACCAGCTCTTCTGGAAAATCGGTAAAGAAAGCCAGTCCGTCCGCATCTGTAGTGCCCACATCATCCACCCAGGCAATCACTTCGGCGGCTTTTGCCTGAGAGGGATCGACCACGTATTCGACCAAGGCGAGGCGCATGCCCGCCACATCCGACACATAGTCATGGATTTCCATGGTCTGTCGCGCCGCAGAACGGTAGCTGTCGAATAGGTAGGAAAGGGTGTGAACCCCGTTATAGCCAACGATACCCACCAAGCCGAGCAAGGCCACCAGAGTGCCAAATGCACCGTAGATCCGGGCAGCAAGGCTGAGATTTGTCAGATTCATCGTCGGTCTCCAAAGCGTATGTTAGATGCCAAGTTACATTCCAAGGGTAAATTTAACGTTCTGATTCGCGAGTAATTGCCGCTTTTGTGGGCATTTCCTCGCGGTCATGCGGCTGGGCCTATGCTGTTGGTAGCGACGCAAATCCTTGCCGCTCCGCGCCGGCGGCGGCGTGATGGACTTCACGAAAGGGCGATGCGACACCGTGTGGATTGCATTGGTGGGGAGAGCGGGTAGAACAGCAGCGCAATCTGGAGCGGCAATCGCGTGGAATTTTCTCTGCCATTGGTGTTCGGCGCGGGCGTGCTGAGCTTCCTGTCGCCCTGCGTGCTGCCGCTGGTGCCGCCCTATCTCACCTATATGAGCGGGGCCAGCTTCGACCAGCTGCGCGATGAAGGCACCACTGCCGGGGCGCTGCAGCGCCGGGTGGCCTTTACCTCGCTGTTCTTCATTCTCGGTTTTACCGTGGTGTTCGTCGCGCTGGGCGCGACCGCGACCGCCTTTGGCCAGGTGTTCCGGCAGGCACTGCCGATCCTGACGCCGCTGGCCGGCGTGCTGATCATCGCCATGGGGCTGCACTTCATCGGGGTCTACCGGATCGGGCTGCTGGACCGGCAGATGCGGCATCAGGGGCCGGGCGTCGCCAGCGGGCCGCTGGGCGGCTTCCTGCTGGGCCTGGCCTTTGCCATCGGCTGGACGCCATGCATCGGGCCGGTGCTGGCGGCGGTGCTGTCGGTGGCGGCCAGCAAGGGCACCGCCTGGGAAGGCGCCGGGCTGCTGGGCCTCTATTCCCTGGGGCTGGGCGTGCCGTTCTTCCTTGCCGGCATTGCGGTGGGACCATTCCTGGCGTTTTTCCAGGGGTTCAAGCGCCACCTGCACACGGTCGAGCGCGTCATGGGCGTGCTGCTGGTGATCACCGGCGTGCTGTTCCTGACGGGCAATTTCAGCCGGCTATCGTACTGGTTCCTCGAAACATTTCCGGCCCTGGCGAATTTCGGCTAGCAGTAAGTCCCGCTTAACCGTGATCACAGAAGCGTGACGTTGCGCGGCCTGGTTCAGCACTGGTTTACCCGACAGGGGCACAGTGGCGGGCATGACTGAAGCCGCCATACCAGCGCTGAGCCCGGCGATACCGCTGCAAGCCGATCCGGCTGGCGCGCTGCCGGCCGCTGCCAGCGTGCCACGCGGCATCAGCGTGACCGTGAGCCACAGCATTGGCGAGGTCGAGGATGTCTGGCGGGCGCTGACGGTCAAGACGATCGAATCGCCGGGTCAGGATTTTGATTTCATTCGCGCCTGGGTAAGCCAGCGCGGCATTGCCGTGGCGGACCAGCACTATGTCGTCGGCCGGATCGACGGGGTCGCGGTGGCGCTGCTGCCGCTGCATCGCAAGCGCATCTGCGGCCTGCCGATCCTGACCTGGTTTCCCGGCGCCCATGCCGGCTGCTATGCACCGGTGGCCGACCAAGATCGTCTTGCCGCCCTGGGGAGCGATGGCCGCCGCGCGCTGTGGCGCGCCATGGCGGGGGCGCTGAACGGGGCAGCGGTGGTCTATCTGCGCTCGATCCCGGTCACCGTGGGCGGGCATGCCGGCCTGTTCGACGAGCTGGGCAGTTCGCTGGCCGTCGAGACCCTGTACCGCTCCGAATATGCCAGCTGGGCAGAGTGCGACAGGCTGCAGCGCAGCAAGTCACGGCGCAAGCACGACCGGCAGCAGGGCGACCGGCTCAACGCCATGGGCAGTGCCAGCTTTGAAGAGATCGGCAATGGCGGCGATACCCGCCAGGCCATCGACACCATGTTCCGCCAGCGCTCGGCGCGGTTCAAGGCGATGGGGATCCGCGACACCTTCGTGCAGGATTGCCTGACCGGGTTCTACCAGCACCTGGCGGCGCCCGGTTCGGGCGTCGATGTGCGGCTGCATATCCTGCGGCTCGACGGCGCCATTGTCGCGGTACGCTACAATGTCGTGCACGGGCAGCGAATGTTCTGCCTGATCTCCTCGATGAGCGACGATCCGACGATCCAGCACGGCTCGCCGGGCAAGCAGTGCCTGTTGCGGGTGATGCAGAGCGTGTTCGACCATGGCATTGCCGTGTTCGACATGGGCAGCGGCTTTACCGACGAGAAGCGGCACTGGTGCAATGTGCAACTGCCGCTGCGCCAGCACTATATCGGCCTGACCTGGCAGGGGACGGTGATTGTCGCGCTGCACCAGACATTCCAGAAGACCCGGGCGCGGATCAAGGCCAACAAGCCGCTCAAATCGGCCCTGCGGGCCGGCCGGCAGCTGTTCGAGCGCCTTGGCGGGGCGGCAAGACCGGCCGCGACCGGCGACCGCTCAGAGTAGCTTGAGGCCGCGCAGCGAGGCGTGGCCGGTTTTGCCGATGATGATGTGATCGTGCAGCGTGATGCCGAGCGGCCTGGCGATGTCGTGGATTTCCCGCGTCATGCGGACGTCGGCCGAGGAGGGGGCGGGATCGCCCGACGGGTGATTGTGCACCAGGATGATGGCGGTGGCCGAGAGCTCGAGCGAGCGGCGGATCACCTCGCGCGGATAGACCGGGGTGTGATCGACCGTCCCGGTCTGCTGCACCTCGTCGGCAATCAGGCGGTTCTTCTTGTCGAGGAAGAGAATGCGGAACTGCTCGATGCTCTGATAGGCCATCTGGCTGCTGCAATAGTCGATCAGCTGCGACCATGACGAGAGAATGGGCTGGCTGGCGTCGATGCGATCCCGACCGAAGCGGGCGGCGACCGCCTGGATGACCTTGAGATGGGCAATGGTGGTCGGTCCGAGGCCCTTGATGGTTTCGAGGCGCGCCTGGCTGGCATTGAAAACGCCCGAAAAGGAGCCGAATTCGCGCAGCAGCGTCTTGGCCAGCGCCTTGGTGTCGCGGCGCGGGACGGCCAGCTGCAAAGCCAGTTCGAGCAGCTCGTAGTCTTCGAGGGCGTCGCCGCCAACCCTGAGGAAACGTTCGCGCACCCGCTGGCGGTGGCCGGCATGGTCCCCGGAATCGGCCGGGGGCGCGGGAAATGCGGCCTCGGCGAATTCGTCGGGGCGCGCGCTCATCATGCCGCCCGGATGGACAGGGGGTTGAACAGGCCGCCGGGGGAGAGGGTAAAGATCTCATTGCCGGTTTCGGTAATGCCGATGGAGTGCTCACACTGGGCCGACAGGGTGCGGTCGCGGGTGACGGCAGTCCAGCCATCGGAGAGGATCTTCACATCGGGCCGGCCCAGATTGATCATGGGCTCGATGGTAAAGATCATGCCGGGCTTGAGAGGCACGCCGGTGCCGGGCCGGCCGAAATGGAGGATATTGGGCTCGTCGTGGAACAGCTTGCCCAGGCCATGGCCGACAAAGTCGCGCACCACGCTCATGCGCTCGGCCTCGGCCAGCGACTGGATGGCATGGCCGATATCGCCGGTGGTGGCGCCGGGCTGGGCCGCGGCAATGCCGGCCTCGAGGCTGGCATAGGTGATCTCGATGAGGCGCTCGGCCTTGCGGGAAATCTCGCCCACCGGATACATGCGGCTGGAATCGCCGTGCCAGCCATCGACGACCAGGGTCAGGTCGATATTGACGATATCGCCCTCGCGCAAAGCCCGCTCGTCGGGGATGCCGTGGCAGACCACGTGGTTGATCGAGGTGCAGAGCGCGTGGCGGAAGCCCTTGTAGAAGATGGTCGCCGGGACGGCGCCGTTATCGCGGGCAAATTCATAGGCCACCTTGTCGATGGTGGAGGTGGGGACGCCCGGCTCGACATATTCGGTCAGGATATCGAGTGCCTGGGCGGTCAGTGCGCCGGCCCTGCGCATGCCGGCAAAGCCTTCCGCGCCATGCAGCGGGATAACGCCGGGCGTGCGGCGGGCTTTGGCAGGTGCGTCGACAAAGGTAATCATCAAGAACTCCGGTTGCTGCAGCGAAAATAGTCGCACCGGAGCGTGATGGGAAGGCCAACACGCTCGCTTGACGGCGCAATCGTGCAGAGGCATTGCTGAAGCCCTTCAGAGTCAGGACATACCATGCCCAGCGCAGACAGCGTAACCGCCGGCCTTCTGGTCATTGGCGACGAAATTCTCTCGGGGCGGACCAAGGACGTCAATATCGGCGCCACGGCAGATTTCTGCACCGATCTGGGCATCGAGCTCAAGGAAGTGCGCGTGGTCAGCGACGAGACCGACGAGATCGTCGCGGCGATCAACGCGCTGCGGGCCCGCTATACCTATGTGTTCACCACCGGCGGCATCGGCCCGACGCATGACGACATTACCGCCGACGCCGTGGCCAAGGCCTTTGGCGTGGCGCTGCCGATCAATGCGCAGGCGCGCGAAATGCTCGAATCGCGCTGGCGGCAGACCGGTACCGAGGTCAACGAGGCGCGGCTGCGCATGGCGCGGATCCCCGAAGGGGCCGACCTGATCGTCAATTCGGTGAGCGCCGCCCCCGGCTTCCGCATCGGCAATGTGCATGTGATGGCCGGGGTGCCGGTGATCATGCGGGCCATGCTCGAAGCGCTGGTGCCCACGCTCAGGGGCGGCAAGAAGGTGATGTCGGTCACCGTCAAGGCGGCACTTGGCGAGGGCACGGTGGGCGGGCCGCTGGGCGCGCTGCAGGACCAGTATCCCGACGTCAAGATGGGCAGCTATCCGCAGATGGGGCATGACCGGATCATGACCGAGCTGGTGCTGCGCTCCACCGATGCGGCGCGGCTGGAGGAAGCGGCGGGCAAGGTGCGGGCCATGGTGGCGGCAGCCCATGCCAAGGCCGGCATTGCCGCACCGGAAGAAGACTGATTGGCGCGACGCCTGCGCTTTGCTACACAACGGCCTTCCAGATTCAACCGGGCGCCCGGCGTCGGGGCAGGAGAGATGATTTGACCGATCCGAACCAGAAGTCGTTCCCGGTAACGTGGGACCAGTTCCACCGCGACAGTCGCGCCCTGGCCTGGCGCCTGGCGGCGCTGGGGCCGTTCGATGCGGTGGTGGCCATTGCCCGTGGCGGCCTGGTACCGGCGGCCATCGTGGCGCGCGAGCTCAATATCCGCACGGTCGAGACCGTGGCGGTCAAGAGCTATGACCACCAGAACCAGGGTGGCATCAGGGTGCTCAAGGAAATCAGCCCGTCGGTGCTCGACCTGGCCAAGACCGGCGCCAAGGTGCTGATCGTCGACGACCTGGTCGATACCGGCTCGACGGCGCGCGTGGTGCGCGACCTGCTGCCGGGCGCGCATTTCGCCACCGTCTATGCCAAGCCCAAGGGCCGCGAAATGGTGGATACCTTCATCACGGAAGTCAGCCAGGACACCTGGATCTTCTTTCCGTGGGACCTGGACGTGGCCTATGTCGCGCCGATCAGCGGCGGCACGGACTGATGCTGCCGGCTCCGGGCCGGGGATGGGCGCAAGCGCCCGTCCCGGCGGAGCGGGCCAAGCAATGCGGGCGTGGTGAAACTGGTAGACACAAGGGCCTTAAAAGCCCTCGCCGCTAGGCGTACGGGTTCGATTCCCGTCGCCCGCACCAAGACAATGGCCGAGCAGGGTTGCCGCTCAGGCGGCGTGGGCCGCGGTTTGGTCGGTCAGCGGCCGACCAGGCTGTCCTGCTGGTAGTCGGGCAGCGGCATGGGGGCCAGCTTGAGGCCGGCGGTCGGGGCCAGGCCGGAAATGGCGGCGCGCAGGATGGCCTCGTCAGACGGCGCCAGGTTGCCGAAATCGAGCAGATAGAGCAGGGCAGCAGCCGTGTCCCGGGTGGTGCGGGCGGGCGGGGGGCTCTGCAGGGCCTCAAGGGCGGGACCGTAGGAGTTGCGGACCGATTCCACGCCGTCAGAGCCGTCGCGCATCAGGATTTCGTAATTGGCCACCTGATTGCGGAATTCAGTGATGAGCGCGGCGAGGCTGGGGGTCTTGGTATTCATGTGCGTTCCACGAGTTTGCGCGTCCACGGTTTGCGCGATAATGCTCGACTCCATGGTCCCGCCGACGGGGTCCGGAAACAAGTCAGGAAAAACCCCCGAACCGGGTGACGCCAGCGCCGGACGAACCGACCCACGGACGGGCCGTGGCGGCGCCGAATGAATTATTGGCCGGCAGCAGAAGGATAGAACAGGATGATCGAGCGGATCGAGACGGGCATTGCACCATCGGCGTCGCCGGTGAGCGACGCCATCAAGGCCGGACACCAGGTATGGCTGGTGGCCATTGCCGAGGATCCGCAGAGCGGCGCGATCGTGGCGGGCGGCATCGAAGAGCAGACCAGGCGGACGCTGCAGAACCTCGATATAGCGGTGCGGGCCGCCGGCGGCACGCTGGCCGATATTGTCCAGGTACAGGTGTTCCTGATCGACAGCAGTGATGCCAAGGGGATGAACACGGTCTATGCCGAATTCTTCCAGAAGCCCTATCCGGTGCGGGCGACCGTGGTGGTGAAAGAACTGCTGGCCGCGGGGCTGAAGGTGGAGATGCTGGCTACGGCGGTGGTGGGCTGATGCTGCTCAAGGCGGAACTGCTCGAACAGATCAAGGCGGGGAAGGTGGACCTGATCTTCCGCCGCTGGAGCCGACCGACGGTCAAGGCCGGGGGCACGCTCAAGACCAAGGTCGGGCTGCTGGTCATCAAGGCGATCACCGACATGGAACCCGGGGATGTCACCGCGGCCGAGGCGCAGCGCGCCGGGTTTGCCGACGTGGCCGCGTTCCGCAAGTGGCTCGACACGATGAAGCCGGGGCATCTGTTCCAGCGCATCGAGGTGGGTTATCTCGGCGAAGGCTAGAACGGCGTCGGCGCCACGAAGGTCATGAAGATGCCGGTCGTGGGGTGGGTGAAGCCCAGTTCGGCGGCATGCAACTGCAGGCGGTCGGCGGCGGCGAGTGCGTCGCCATCGGCATAAAATACATCACCCAGAATCACATGGCCGATGGCCTTCATGTGAACCCTGAGCTGATGGGTGCGGCCCGTCAGCGGATGCAGCCGCACGCGGGTGGCAGCGGCTTCGCGCTCGAGGACCGTCCACTCGGTCTGCGAGGCCCGGCCATTGTCGAAGTCGACGCGCTGGCGCGGCTTGTTGAGCCAGTCGGTGGCCAGCGGCAGATCGACCAGGCCGGAATCGGCCTCGATGACCCCGGCGACGCGGGCGATATAGGATTTGGTGGTCTGGCGGTGCTCGAACTGGCTGCCGATGCGGCCATGGGCGCGCTTGTTGAGCGCCATGACCAGAACGCCGGAAGTGTCCTTGTCGAGGCGGTGGCACATGCCGGCGGTGGGCCAGGTCTGGCGGGCCCGGTGTTCGAGGCAATCCCAGAGTGACGGATCCTTGCCGGGCACGCTGAGCAGGCCGCTCTGCTTGTCGAAGACGACGATGTCGTCGTCCTGATGCAGAATGTTCAGGTACGGCTCAAGCGGCGGGAAATAATTGGTCAGCGTAGGCATGGGTCCGAGCATGGCGCCCTGTAGCAGAAGCGCCGGGGTTTGGGCAAATGCCGGCGCCGGCCGCCTCCGGCAAGCCAGGACGGTGGCGGACGGTGCGGGGATCACAGACATGTGTGGGGAACGACCGGGGCGCCAGCCCGTTGTGTCTGCAGAACATTCACAGGAGACCATCATGCACAAAGATGAAATCGACGGCGCCGGCAAGCAGGCCAAGGGCGCGATCAAGGATGCTGTTGGCGGTCTGACCGGCAATGAAAAGCTGCAGGCCGAAGGCAAGCTCGACAAGGTCGAGGGCAAGGTGCAGTCGAAGGTCGGCGAAGTCAAAGACGACGCCCGCGACGCGCTCAAGAAGTAAATTGCTTCCGGCAATCATGAAGCCGCCCCCTCGGGCGGCTTTTTTGCGCCCGGAGACTGGCGTGGCGTGGGGTCTGGACGATAGGCTGGGCGAATGGAAACGATGGTCTTTGACACGGCGCTGGGATTGTTCGGGATCGGCTGGACCGCTGCAGGCGTGGCGCGCGTGCAATTGCCGGGGCTGGACAGCGCTGCGCTTACCGCGCGGATCAATCGCGATGGCGCCGTGCCCGGAGCGCCGAGCCGGCGCATTGAGGCGGTGATCGAGCGGATCGAGGACTATGCTGCGGGCGAGCGCGTCGCCTTCAGCGCCGCCGATGTCGACCTGGCGGGCGTGCCGGAATTTCATCGCCGGGCCTATGAGGCCTTGCTGGCCTTCGGCTGGGGGCAGACTACCAGCTATGGCGCACTGGCGCAGGCCCTGGGCGACAGGAGGCTGGCGCGGGCCGTGGGGCAGGCGATGGGGGCCAATCCGGTGCCATTGCTCGTGCCCTGTCATCGGGTGCTGGCCAGCACCGGCAAGCCGGGCGGATTTTCCGCGCCGGGTGGCGCCGGGTCCAAACTGCGGATGCTGGCGCTGGAGGGCGTGTCGGTAGGCGCGCCGGCCGGCCAGATGGCGTTCGGGTTTTGAGCATGGGATTTGGGTTCACCCACCACTCCGATGTACAGGCGCAGGTGCGAGCGATCGCCGTCGAGCAGATCGCGGAGGCGCTGGCCGCATGCCGCGAAGACGAGGATCTGGACAAGGTGGTGCATGGGCTGCGGCGCCGGTGCAAGCGGCTGCGGGGGCTACTGCGGCTGATCGAACCGCATTTCAAGCCAGCAAAGAGCGAGGACCGATGCTTCCGCGATGCCGCGCGTGGCCTCTCGGGCACGCGGGACGCGGCCGTGATGGTGGAAACCTTTGCCGGTCTGCTGGCCGCGGAGGGCCAGCGCGATGGCGGCGGGGGAATCGATCCGGGCCGGGGCGCGGCACTGGCGCAATGGCTTGGCGGCCGGATTGGCCAGAAGCCGACGGAAGGGGACAGAGCCGCCTTGCTTGCGCCATTCGTCGCGCTGTTCGAGGCGGCGGAGAAGCGGGCCAGGCGCTGGTCGCTGTCGGGGAGCGGTTTCGACCGGATCGGCGACGGTCTTGAGGATACCTATCGGGCCATGCGCGACGACTTGCAGCGGGCCGAAGCCAAGCCGAGCGCGCTGCTGCTGCATGACTGGCGCAAGCACACCAAGTATCACTGGCACCATGTCAGCCTGTTGCAGGCAGCCGCCCCCGACCTGCTGCGGCCGCGCAAGGAGTCACTTGACCGATTGGGCGAAATGCTCGGCGACCACCACAATCTGGCGGTGCTCGATGCCCTGCTGGCAGGGCAGGACGATATCACAGCGGTTCGTCAGGCGATTGCGGCGCGGCAGGACGTGCTGACGGCTGACGCCCTGACGCTGGGGCGGCAATTGGCGGCCGAAAAACCCCGGGCGCTGCGCGAGCGCTTCGAGCACTATTGGCACTTGCTGCCAGGGAAGGCCTGAACGTGGCGGAAGAGATCGAGCGCAAATTCCTCGTGGTGTCGGATGGATGGAAGCCGCTGGTCACGTCCAGTTCGCTGTTGCGACAAGGCTATCTGTCATCCAATGCCAAGGCGACGGTGCGGGTGCGCACCTGGGATGAGCAGAAGGCGCGGCTGACCCTCAAGGGTGTCGCGCGGGGCATGGTCCGGGCCGAGTATGAATACGACATCCCGATGGATGATGCGCTGGAACTGCTCGCCATGGCCGAGCCACATGTGCTGGAAAAGCGCCGGCACCTGGTGCCGTTCGGCGGCCTGTTATGGGAGGTCGACGTCTTCGAGGGGCGGCATGAAGGGCTGACCATTGCCGAGGTGGAACTCGACAGCGTTGACCAGGCCGTGACCCTGCCCGACTGGGTCGGGACTGAAGTGACCGAGGATGACCGCTACAACAATGCCAGCCTGTCGCGCATCGATGGGATCCCCGCGCCAGGGCCGGACTGAGGGCGCTGCGGGCAGGCGGCCGAGACATCGTTCACAGTGTGACGAACAGTGTGTTCAGAGTCGGAATGTCCGTCTATCCCATTGAAATTCTTCGCTTTCGTTCCCATGTAAGGGGCAGAAAAGGAGAATGTGATGTCCCAGGATTTTACCGGCAAAGTGGCTTTCGTGACCGGCGGTGCGTCCGGCATTGGTGCGGCTGTCGCCCGTCAGCTGGCCGCCCGCGGCGCCAAGGTGGTGGTGGCCGATCTCAAGCTGGAGCCGGCGCAGAAGCTGGTGGACGAGATCACCGGCGCCGCCGGCATTGCCGCGGCGGTGGCGGTTGACGTCGGGCAGCCCGAGCAGGTGGAGAAGGCGATCAAGTTCGCCGTGGACACCTATGGCGGGCTGCATCTGGCGGTGAACAATGCCGGCATTGGCGGCGCGGCCAAGCCGACGGCCGACTATACGATCGAGGAATGGCGCAAGGTGGTCGAGATCGACCTCAATAGCGTCTTCTACTCGACGAAGTATGAGATCCCGGCGCTGCTGGCCAGCGGCGGTGGCGCCATCGTCAACATGGCCTCGATCCTGGGGACCAATGGCTTTGCCAGCGCGCCGGCCTATGTGTCGTCCAAGCATGGCGTCGTGGGGCTGACCAAGGCGACGGCCATCGACTATGCCAAGCAGGGCATCCGCGTGAATGCGGTTGGCCCCGGCTTCATCGAGACGCCGCTGCTGGGCGACAATATGGACAGCGATGCCATCAAGGGGTTGCGCGGTCTGCACCCCATGGGCCGGTTGGGCACGGCAGACGAGGTCGCGGCACTGACGCTGTTCCTGCTGTCGGACGACGCCTCGTTCATCACTGGCAGCTATCACCTGGTCGATGGCGGCTACGCCGCGCAGTAAGCGGTCCACCAAAGCTGCAAGGCGGGTCTTCGGGCCCGCCTTTTTTGTTGCCTGGCGGGCGGATGGCGTCGATAGAGGGGCACATTTCCAGCGAAGCCGAGTCATGACCAAAGCCAATTCCACCGCTGCCCTGTGGCTCGCGACATTTTCCCTGATGGTGATGGCCGGCATGTCTGCCGCCATCCACGAGGCGGCCAAGGTGGCCCCGGTCGGGCAACTGGTGTTCTGGCGCAGCTTCGTGGCGCTGCTGCCGATCGTGATCTATGTGGCGCTGCGCGGCCAGCTGGGCCTGTCCCTGCGCAGCAAATATCCGCAGAAACACCTGATCCGCGGGCTGCTGGGCTGTGCGGTGATGTTCTTCTCGTTCATTTCGCTGGCCTATCTGTCGGTCGGCATGGCGACGGCGCTGAGCTATCTGGCGCCGATGCTGTCGATCGTGGCGGCCATGGCGCTGCTGCGGGAGCGCCCGGGCATGGTGATCTTTGTTGGCGTGGTGCTTGGCTTCCTGGGCATCGTGCTGATGGTCTATCCGTCGCTGGTGGGCGATGCGGTGCGCGAGGGCACGCTGATCGGTGTGGCGGCCGGGCTGGCCATGGCGGCGACCAATGCGCTGTCGCGGGTGCAGGTGAAAGACCTGACGCGCACCGATCCGCCGGCCAGTATCGCCCTGTCCTTTGCCGTCATCTGCAGCCTGGTCGGGCTGGCCACCATGGCCTTTGGCTGGGCCGAACTGGACGGCGGGGCCTTTGCGCTGCTGATCGGGGCGGGCCTGCTCGGCGGGGTCGGCCATGTGCTGATGATGGAGGCGGTGGCCCGGGCGCCGGTGTCGCTGCTGGCGGCCTATGAATATAGCGGCATTGTCTGGGCGTTTCTGTTCGACGTGACGCTGCTGGGCGTGGCGCTTGACGCCTGGTCGGTCGCTGGCGCCCTGGTCGTGGTGGGCGCGGCGGCCCTGGTCGCCTATGGGCAGGGCCGGTTCAGCGCCAGGCCGGTTGCAGTTCCCTAGCGGCTTGGCGGCCGGGCGTGCGGGCAAGCAGACTGGATCAATCACGGCGCCGATGCGTTGCCCTGCAAAGGGGACGCACCGCCATGGATATTTTACCGCCAGATCTGCTGCATCTGATCACAAGGACCATTGAGTGGTGCGGCATCGCCATTATCGTGGGCGGGCTGGTCTTCGGGACGCTGCGTTTTGCGATGCGGGTCGTGGCGGCACAGGCGGACGAGCCGGGCTTTCGGCGCTATCGGGCCGATGTGGGACGGGGGATATTGCTCGGCCTCGAATTTCTGGTGGCAGCCGACATCATCGCCACCGTCGCCATTGAGCCCAGCCTTGAGAGCCTGGCCATCCTGGCGGGCATCGTCATCATAAGGACGTTTCTGAGCCTGTCGCTTGAGGTCGAGGTCTCCGGACGCTGGCCCTGGCAACAGCCCTCTACCGAAGTCCAGGAGCGACAGAGCACCAAGTGACAGCCATTGCTGGCTGCCGGTGCTTTTGAGAGGCCCTGGGCGGGCGGCGGCCTCGACGCTGGCGGCATTTGAAGATACCTGGATCACCTGGGCCTTTATTTACCGAAAAGCCGGCGCGCGTGGCGCGGGCAGGAGAGTGCTATGCTGATCAATGCAGCCGATTTCGAGGCCATCAAGGCAGGACGGGTGGACACGGCGTTTCGCCGCTGGGTCAGACCGACCGTCAAGGCGGGTGGCACGTTGACGACAGCGGCCGGCGTGCTGGCGGTCGAGGCCGTGGATGCCGTGGCGCTGAACGGGGTGAGCGAGCAGGACCTCAAGCGGGCGGGCTTTGCCGACCGGGCGGCGCTCGACGCCATGCTGGGCAACCGCACGGGCACGCTGCATCGGATCCGCCTGCGCTATGTGGGGGCCGATCCGCGCGCCGCTTTGCGCGAAGCCAGTGCGCTGTCCGAGGCGGATGCGGCCGAATTGTCGCAGACGATCGAGCGGATGGACGGGGCGACGCCCTGGGTGCGGGCCACGCTGGAACTGATCGGGGAGCGGCCGGGTGCGCCGGCCCAGGAGCTGGCCGAAGTGCTGGAACGGGACAAGACCAAGTTCAAGGGCAATGTCCGCCGGCTCAAGTCGCTGGGCCTGACGGAAAGCCTTGCCGTGGGCTACAAGCTCTCGCCGCGCGGCGAGGCCTGGCTGAGCCGGGCTACTGCCAGCGCTTGAAGCTCTTGAGGTGCCCGAGGGCGCCGACCGCGGTGCGGACGATCTTGTCGACGCTGTCGGTCACCGGGACCACGAGCACATTCTCGCTGGCCGGGTCGGGGACTTCGAGCGTGGCGAACTGGCTGTCGAGCAGGCTGGTGGGCATATATTCGTGCTGCCGGCGGGACATGCGCTCGGCGATGACGTCGCGGCTGCCGTCGAGATAGACGAAGAGGACCGGCTCGCCGGCCTGTTCGGTGATGACGTCGCGATAGGCGCGCTTGAGGGCCGAGCAGGCGCCGACGGCGACGCCCTTTTTTTCCGCGGCTTCCTTGAGGGCGGCCGAGAGGGCTTGCAGCCAGGGCCAGCGATCCGCGTCGGTCAGCGGGGTGCCGGCACGCATCTTTTCGACATTGGCGGGCGGGTGATACTGGTCGCCATCAAGGAAGGGGGCGTGCAGCGCCCGGCCGAGCGCCGCGCCGACGGTGGACTTGCCCGATGAGCTGACGCCCATGACGATGATGATGCGCGCGGGGGTGGTGCTCATGGCTCACACCGTCGCCGTGAAGGCGCCATCCACGTAAAGGATGTGGCCATTGACGAAGGCGGCGGCGTCCGAAGCCAGGAAGACCACGGCGCCGCCGAGTTCTTCCGGCTTGCCCCAGCGGCCCATGGGGGTGCGGGTCTCGACCCAGTCATTGAACTTGGCGTCCTTGACCAGGGCTTCGTTGAGCTCGGTGGCGAAATAGCCCGGCGCGATGCCGTTGACGTTGAGACCGTGGCGCGCCCAGTCGACCGCCATGCCGCGCGTCAGATTGGCCACGGCGGCCTTGGAGGCGGCATAGGGGGCGATGGCCGCGCGCGAAATGGCCGACATTACCGAGCAGGTATTGATGATGCGACCGCGGCCGCGGGCGATCATGTAGCGCGACACGGGCTGGCTGACATTGAAGACCGAGGTCAGGTTGGTGGTGATCAGCTGGTCGAACTTGTCGGGTGGAAAGGCCTCAAGGCTCGAGCGGAACTGCATGCCCGCATTGTTGACCAGGATATCGATCGGGCCGATCTCGTCCTCGATATGGGAGATGGCCTCGTTGGTGCTTTCCCGATTGGTGACATCGAAGGCCACGGCATTGACGCTGGCGCCGGTGGCGGCCAGGTCATGGGCGGCGGCGCCCAAAGCCACGGCATCGCGGGCGTTGAGCACCAGGGCGGCACCCGCCGCGGCCAGAGCGGTGGCCATGGCGAGGCCGAGACCCCGGCTGGAGCCGGTGACCAGGGCGCGCTTGCCCGTCAGATCGAAGGGAGAGGACATCAGAGGGTCTCCGGATTGAGGGCGAGGCGGGAAGGCTTGCCTGCCTTAGCAAGAAAAACTACCATACAAGACAGTGATTTTGGCCCATTTTTGCGTGAAGACGGCTTTCTTCAGGCGGCGTATTGTGGTCAGGTTCGCCGCCGCGCGGCAGGCGTTGCGCGCATCTTATGCGAAATTCTCGGAAGGACTGCTAGTATGTCGACAGCGGATATCGGCCTGATCGGCCTTGCTGTGATGGGCTCCAACCTGGCCCTCAACATCGCCGAAAAAGGCTACACCATCGCTGTCCACAACCGCTCGCCCGGGCGCATCGACGAGTTCGTGGCCGAGGCCAAGGCGCAGGGGCTCGATGGCAGGACGGTGCCCCAGTATGAGCTGGCCGATTTCGTGCAGGCCGTAAAGCGCCCGCGCTCGATCATCATCATGGTCAAGGCCGGCAAGCCGGTCGACGAGATGATCGAGCAGCTGCTGCCGCTGCTGGAAGAGGGCGACGCCATCATCGAGTGCGGCAATTCCCTGTTTACGGACACGCAGCGCCGCTTTGACACTCTCAAGCCCAAGGGCATCGGCTATCTCGGCGTCGGCGTTTCCGGCGGCGAAGAGGGTGCGCGCCACGGCCCCTCGATCATGGTGGGCGGCTCCAAGGAGCAGTGGCACAATGCCGAGCCCGTGCTGACGGCGATTGCGGCCAAGTTCAACGGCGAGAGCTGCTGCGCCTATCTGGGCGAGGGCGGCGCCGGCCACTTCGTCAAGACCATCCACAATGGCATCGAATATGGCGACATGCAGATGATCGCCGAAGTCTATGGCGTGATGCGCGACGGCCTGGGCATGAATCCAGGCGAATGCGCCGACGTGTTCAAGGAATGGAACAAGGGTCCGCTCAATTCCTACCTCATCGAGATCACCGGCCATGTGCTGGCGGCCGTTGATGGCGAGAGCGGCAAGCCGCTGGTCGAGCTGATTCTGGACAAGGCGGGCCAGAAGGGCACCGGCGTCTGGTCGGCCATTGCGGCCCAGCAGATGGGCGTGCCGGCAACGGCGATCGAGGGCGCCGTGGCGGCCCGCTCGATCTCGTCGCGCAAGGATGAGCGCGTGGCGGCCGAGGCGCTCTACGGCAAGCCGAACCGGGCCAAGACCGATGTGACGCTGGCCGACCTCGAGCAGGCTTTGCTGGCCGGCAAGATCGTCTCCTATGCCCAGGGCTTTGCGGTGATCGCCAAGGCCAGCGAAGAAAACGGCTGGGACCTGCCGCTGGCCACGATCGCCAAGATCTGGCGCGCCGGCTGCATCATCCGCTCGCGCTTCCTCGACCAGATGTCGGAAGCCTATGCCAAGGGCGGCAATGTCAATCTGCTGGTGGTGCCGGACTTCGTGGCGCTGATGCAGGAAGCACACCCGTCGCTGCGCAAGGTGGTTGCGGCCGCGGCGGTCGGCGAATTCCCGATGATCTGCCTGTCGGCGGCGCTGAGCTATTTCGACAGCTACCGCCAGGCCCGCGGCACGGCCAACCTGATCCAGGGGCAGCGCGACTTCTTCGGCGCGCATGGCTTCGAGATCGTCGGGCGCGGCACCGACCTGCACGGTACCTGGCCATCGACGCTGGGCAAGTAAGCGCCCCCGCCAGAAATGCGAAAGGCCCCGCTGGACGGGGCCTTTTTTTCGTCAGTCCTGTGGCGGCTCGTCGGGCTCGGGCGGCGCCAGGCATTCATCGGCGGTGACTGCATAGGGGACGCGGGCCACCAGGACCCTGCCGCCATCCTCGATCTCGAACACGCCGGCGGTGGGGGTGTTGGCCAAGGCCATGGCGCCCTGCGCGGCAAAGCTGGCCTCTTCCAACGCGCTGTTGAGTGAGGGGAGCTTGAGCCCATCAATATCAACGTCGTGCTGACCGTCCTTACTGCGATGATTGAAGAAAAAGCGTGGCATGATGCTCTCCGTGTCAAGCACAGAACCAGTTGCCGGCGATTTCGTTCCGGATGGTGTCCAGGAAGGACTGGCTGGCGCAAGCAGACGCCTGCCGGGAGGCGGGCAATTGCGGGCATTGCAGCGGGAGATCTGCGCTAGAGGGCGAGGAACATCACATAGCTGTCGACATAGCCGAGGCTGGGGTGGTTGAACGCTGCGGGCAGGGTGCCGACGATGGAAAAGCCCAGCTTCTGCCAGAGATGCACGGCCGGTTCATTGGTGGAGACCACGAAATTGAACTGGATGCCGCGGAAGCCCTGGGCGCGGCAGTAGTCGATGGAATGCTGGCAGAGGGCGCGGGCAATGCCGCGACCGCGGGCCGCCGGGGCGGTCATGTAGCCGCAATTGGCGATATGGCTGCCGCCGCCGAGCTGATTGGCGCGAATGTAGCTGGCGCCCAGGATGACACCATCTTCCTCGGCGACAAAGTTGCGCTTTTCCGGCGAGGCGAAATAGGCGCGGGCCATGTCCTCGGTGCCGTCGCGCGGCAGGGAGAAAGTTTCGCCCGCCCGCATGATGGGTTCCATGATCGCCCAGAGATGGGGCCAGTCGGCTTCAGTAGCGGGGCGGATTTGCATCGCGACCTTCATCTTCGTCTTCGATGGGGGCTACCCTGACCTGGCCGGGTGGCGGCATGTCGGGCACATGGGGGTGGTCAGCAACGCTGGGGCGATGACTGAGCTCAAACCGCCAGGCGGCCACGCCAAAGACGATCAGCGAGATCACCACGGCAATGGCGCAGGCGATGAAGGGCGCGCCGGGGAAGTAGTGTCCGGATTCCGGAGCGCTGGTGTAATAGGAAAAGATCTGCGTGGCGCCGAGCGGGCCGATGATGGTCGCCAGCGAACTGGCGGCATTGACCGCGCCCTGCAGCTCGCCCTGGCTGTTGTCCGGCACCTGCCGCGACAGTACGCCGTTGATGGCAGGCGGGGCGAGGCCGCTGACGGTGCCGACGGCGATGAACAGGTAGAGCTGGTAGACATCGGCCGAAAAGGCGATGCCGGCAAAGGCGGTCGCGGCAAAGAGCAGGCCTACAATGCCGACTGCCGGCTCGCCGATCCCCTTGGAGAGGGGGGCTGCGAGCACGGCTTGGCTGAAGGCGAAGCCAATGCCGAAAGCGCCCAGCGTGCGGCCAATCGAGGAGGAGGTGAAATTGAACACTTCCACCGTGAAATAGCTGAAAATGGTGGGCAGGGCCTGCGTCGCCAATTGCAGGAAAAACAGCACGACCAGCAGCCAGACGACGGCCGGATATTTGCGCAGGGCGACGACGGCGCCAAAGGGGTTGGCGCGGCGGATATCGAATTTCCGGCGCGACGTCTTGGGCAGGCTTTCGGGCAGGACCAGAAGGCCGAAAAGGAAATTGGCGAAGGCGAGGGCGGCGGCGGCATAGAAGGGCACGCGCGGGCCGAACTCGCCCAGCTCGCCGCCAATCACCGGGCCGATGATGAAGCCCAGACCGAAGGCGGCGCCGATCAGTCCGAAACGATGGGTGCGCTTATGGGGCGGGGTGATGTCGGCCATATAGGCGGTTGCGGTGGCCAGCGCCGCGCCGGCGATGCCGGCAATGATACGACCGATGAAGAGGTACCAGACGAAGGGGGCGATCGCCATCATCAGGTAGTCAAAGGTCAGGCCCAGCAGGGATGCCAGCAGGACGGGGCGGCGGCCGAAGCGGTCGGACAGGTTGCCCAGCACGGGCGAGAAGACGAACTGCATGAAGGCATAGGCGAAGACCAGGTAGCCGCCGATAACGGCCGCATTGGCGACGCTGCCGCCGGTCAGATCCTCGAGCAGCTCAGGCAGCACCGGGACGATGATACCGACACCGATCATATCAAGCAGGATCGTCACCAGGATGCAGGTCAGAGTCAGTCGTGAGCGGGTCGCTGCTTGCATGCTCGGGGCTTAACCGTGGATTCTGGAGGGGGACGGGCGTGTCGCGCAGTTGACACAGGCGATGCGCCCAAAGCAAGGCCGAAGGGCAGGCAAAGCTTCCCGCCATGGCACCGAAATCGGCAATCAGTGAATCTGGCCAGGGGCTTGCAGTGAGATCCTGTCGGCCAGAGTCTGCGCCAATTGGGCATGCGCAGCATAGCCATAAAGCCAATCGAGCCGGCGCATATGGCCTTCGCCGCCCTGGGCGGTGATCGCCAGGTCGCGGGCCAGGGTGAGCGGCCAGGGCAGGTGAAAAATTGTGCCATTGGTGGCGCTGGTGCTGGCGACGCGGGTAACGCGGGACTGACGCGCCTGCTGATAGCGCGCCAAGGCGTCCTCGGCGCGGGGGGTGTTGACCAGCAGCGGCGCCAGTATAGCAGCGTCCTCAATGCCCATGGCGGCGCCCTGAGCCTGGAACGGCACCATGGCGTGGGCGGCGTCGCCAATCAGGCCGATATTGCCCTTGTACCAGTCTGCGGCCTGCACGGTAAAAAGGGGCCAGGGCGTCCAGCCGTCGCCGGCTGCCCCCAGAATGGCGGCGATGCGGGGGCTGTCGACAGGTCCCTGCCGCAGCGGCTGGGCGCTGCTCGCGCCGCCGGGAACCGGCCTGGCGAAAAGGGCAATATTGACCTGGCGGCGGTGCGGCAAGGGGTAGCACACGATGTGATAGGTGGGCGCAAACAGGACCGAGACGCGATCTAGGGCGATCTGGCCGGCCAGCGAATCGGCCGGCAGCAGGGTGCGCCAGGCGATGCGGTTGCCGTCCTGCGCCGGCGGACCCTCAAGCACGGCGCGGCGTGTCTGGGAATGGACGCCATCGGCGCCGATGAAGGCACGGCCGCGGCTGGTACGGGTCTGGCCGCCGGCCTCATCAATGGAGACCGTCACCCCGTTGGCATGCGAGACCACATCCCAGTCGCGCACGCCAAACAGGATATCGATATTGGCGAAACGCCGGGTGGCCTCGTAGAGCGTATCGACCAGGTCGGCGCGATGCATGACCACATAGGGCGCGCCGAAACGCTGCCGCATCGGCTGGCCCAGAGCCAGGGTCACCAAGGGCGTCGGGCGGCCATAGGGATAGATGTCGATGCCCGTGGGCTCCAGGCTGACGGCGGCAAGGGCGGCGTCGAGGCCGAGCTGGTCAAGCACGTGGCGCGCATTGGGGCTGATCTGCAGGCCGGCGCCGAATTCGGAGATCACGGCATGGCGCTCGAGCACCACGACGGTGGCGCCGAACTTGGCGAGCGCCAGGGCCAGGGTCAGGCCGGCAATGCCCGCGCCGGCGATAAAATAGACCTGGTCGGTGCCCGGCATGTCGGTCCGCTCGATGTCAGGCTGCTTCGGCCCGGTAGATGGCCGAGAGGGGGCTGGAGGTGCCAGCTTCCAGGCGGGAGTTGAACACGTAATGGGTGGAGCAATAGGGGCAGACGATTTCGCTGTCCTTGCCCATGTCGAGATAGATATGCGGGTGGTCAAAGGGGGGCAGGGCACCGATGCACTGGAATTCCTTGGACCCGATCTCGATCTGGCGGAGACCTTCGGTATTGTGGAAATGAGGCGTAGTGCCGTGTGCCATCGCAAAGAACCCGGAGCGGTGATTGATTTGGCCGGACCTTAGTGCAAGGCCGAAGGCAAGGGAAGGCTTGCGCAAACCAATCGGCACTTGATTTCGCACGCCAAAGCCGCGAACTGGGCGTTTCGACGCGCCTATGCCGCACCTGGTGAGAGACATGCCCACTTTTGTAAATGACGGCCTGACCCTGAGCTACGAGATCGCCGGCGCGGGGCCGCCGGTATTGTGCATTCACGGCTTTGCCTCGAGCGGCAAGGTCAACTGGATCGATGTCGGCTGGGTGGAGACGCTGGTGGGGGCCGGCTATCAGGCGATCACGCTGGACAATCGCGGACATGGCGCCTCCGACAAGCCGCACGACCCGGAGCGCTATCACCCGCAGGACATGGCGGGGGATGCCGTGGCGCTGCTCGATCACCTGGGCATGGAAAGGGCCGCCGTGCTGGGCTATTCGATGGGTGCACGGATCGCCGCCTTCATGGCGTTCGGCCATGAAGAACGCGTTGCCTGCCTGATTCTGGGCGGCATGGGGATGAACCTGATCAACGGGCTCAGCGACGGCAATGACATCATAGCCGGGCTGCGGGCGCCCGCGCTGGAGGGGCTGACGCATCCGACGGCGCGGCAGTTCCGCATCTTTGCTGAAAGCACCAAATCCGACCGGGAAGCGCTGGCCGCCTGCATGGAAACCTCGCGCGAGCCGATGGCACGGGCCGATGTGCGCCGCATCAATGTGCCCGCGCTGGTGGCGGTGGGCGAGGCCGACAGCATGGCGGGCGCACCCGAGCCGCTGGCTGAACTGCTGCCGCAGGGCGAGGCCTATGTGATCCCCAAGCGGGACCATATGCGGGCGACCGGCGACAGGGCGTTCAAGGCGGCCGGACTGGCGTTTCTGGGCAGGACTTTTCCGGCGAACAGCCATTCGTGAACCAAACTGCACGCCGAAGCTTTGTCTTGGGGTACAAAATAGCCTATATCGCTAGACCACGATGAAGCGGAGCCGCGCCATGCCCACCAACGCCAAGACAGCGTCCAAGACGACGGCGGAGATCACATCGGTGGATCCGGTATGGGCGGCCGTACGGGCGGGCGCGCAACAGATCGTCGAGGCCGAGCCGTCGCTGGCCAATATGGCGATCTCCTCGGTGCTCAACCATGACACCTTCGAGCAGGCCCTGGCGCATCGCCTCGCGGCGCGGCTCGACCATGCCGATGTCTCGTCCGACCTGATCCGGCAGGCGTTCGCCGAGATGCTGGTGCAGTTTCCCGAGATCGGCACCAATGCGCGGGTCGACCTGGCCGCGACGCTGGAGCGCGACCCGGCCTGCCACCGCGCCGTCGAGCCGCTGCTGTTCTTCAAGGGTTACCAGGCGATCCAGACGCATCGCTTTGCCCATGCCCTGTTCAAGGCCGGTCGCCGCGATTTTGCGCTCTATCTGCAGAGCCGCTCCAGCCAGGTCTTCCAGGTCGACATCAATCCGGCCGTGGTGATCGGCAAGGGCATCATGCTCGACCATGGCACGGGGCTGGTGATCGGCGAAACCGCGGTGGTGGGCGACAATGTCTCGCTGCTGCAGGGGGTGACGCTGGGTGGCACCGGCAAGTCCGACCAGGACCGGCATCCCAAGATCGGCAATGGCGTGCTGATCGGGGCCGGCGCCAAGGTGCTGGGTAATATCCGAATCGGCGATTGCTCGCGTATCGGCGCCGGATCGGTGGTACTCAAGGAAGTGCCGCCCCGCGTGACGGTGGCCGGTGTGCCCGCCAAGGTGATCGGCGAAGCCGGCTGCGCCCAGCCGGCGCTGGTGATGGACCAGATGGTGCTGGTACACGATATGAACGGCTAGAGCTGCAAGGCCGGGCTGCCGGTTGTCACCGCTAAAATGGCTGACAACAGGGGTTGTGTGACAGGCGGTGGTGGCTAGATTGCCGGCTTAACCCAAATCAGCAGGACATCGACAGTGAACCAACCCGAGATCATCAAGCTGCAGAAGTTCCTGCAGGTGAAGTTCAACAATCCCAAGATCGATGTGCGCCCGCGTCACAAGCTCGACGATTCGGTCGAGGTCTATATCGGCGACGAGTCGATCGGCCTGATCCATGCCGACGACGAGGACGGCGACAAGTCCTATATCTTCAACATGTCGATCCTGGACATCGACCTGGAAGACATCGAGTAAGGCTCAATAGGCGCCGATGCGTGTGAGCCACTGCTCCATGCCGGCATCAAACAGGCGCCACGATTGCAGAACCGTGGCGTCAAAGGCATAGATGGCGGCAATGCCGCTGGGCAGATAGACGGTGCGCACGCACTGGCCCGATCCCCCCACCTCCACAGCATCGAGACATTTGGCGACGAACGGATTGGGTGAGAGCGCGTCATACCAGACGCTTTCGCCCACATAGCCGTTGCGCTGCAGCATCGGCTTGCCGACGAGGCCGGCCACGCCGCCCAGCGTCTGCGTGCTGAACTGATGCAGATAGACCCCGTCGAGCAGGCTGGCGCTGGTGCGGGCGCGGCTGCGCGGCAGCAGCGTCACGTCGACAGGCAGTACGGCGCCATCGGCGGTGGTCAGCATCAGGCGCAGATCGATCTGGTCGGTAAAGCCGCTGCGGATCTGCTCGCCAAAGCGGAACCAGCTGGTGGGAATGGCCAGCTCGCGCCCCGAAATGGTCTGGGTGACCGGATCGCCGTCGGTCAGGCCGGGCATGGCGGCACGCGCGCCGCGGCCGAGTTCGTCGACCAGATAGGCAGCCCCCACGGCCAGCAGCAGGACCAGAACCGCGATGCCCGCCATGTTGTAGGCCAGACCATGATGGGCGTTGCCGCCGGCCAGCGGGGCGGGTTGCGATTTCATTGCGTGCATTAACCAGATTCAGTGAGGGGAGGTGACAGCTGATTGGGCAGCCAATATGCTTAATGAAGGGTTAATTTGGGCACTCGGCACATTGCGCCGAATGATGGGGCTGATCGGCATGTTCAAGGAATTGCTACCACTGTACTTGATCGCCGTGGGGCTCTGCATCTCGGGGGCAGGGACCCATCTCTATCAATGGCTGGGCAACCAGCAGGCCATGCTGCGCTATGACGGCCGGAACTTCCTGGGCTCGATGGGCAATCTGGCCATGAGCTTTGTCTGCGGCCCCTACATCATGCTGCAGCTCGGCTGGCGCCAGGAAAAGGGCGGTACCATTTCGATGACGTCCGCCATGGTGTCGGCCGTGGTGGCCTTTGGCTGGGCGTTCATCACCGGCCTGATGTTCATGGGCGCCTTTGTCGCCCTGCGATACTAGCAGGGCGTGCCGCCGGGTGTGACCCGGCAGGGCTGATGCAGCAAAAATAACGAGGCCAGCATCGCTTTTGCGGTGCTGGCCTCATTCATCAGACCCCTATCAGGGATAGTCTTGGGGCGGGGTCCGGAACCGGTATAGCGCTAGTTGATCCCGGCGGTGGCAGTGACCACTTCGCGATTGTCGATCATGTCGACCCACTGGCCGGCATTGGCCTGGGACTGGCGCTTGATGAATTGGTAGGGTGTGGAATTCCACAGATCGACCGAGCCGATCTGGTTGTCGAGTACGAGGTCGCCACGGTCGGTGCGCACCATGAGCACGGCATGACCCTCGCCATTGGCCTGCTTGACCACGGCCAGCAGCAGCGCGCTGGCGGGCCAACCCGCATTGATCAGGTCGCGGCGCTTGGCCAGGGCATAGTCTTCGCAATCGCCATAGCCGTTGGGATAGGTCCAGAATTCGGTGGTCTGGTAGAGATCCTGGTCGGTCACGGGCACCACGGCGCCGTTGACCTGGGCATTGACCATGAGCAATTGCTGCCATAGCGCGTCAGTCAGGCCGACCGCCGGGACGATCTGCGCATTGACACGGCATTCCTCGGGGCGACTCTGGCAGAACATGGCGTGTCCGACCGGAATGCTGGTGGTCCCGGCATTGGTCTGGACAAAGGCAATATTGGTCGTGTCGAAGGCCTGGGTCGGTGAGGCCAGTGCCGCCAGCGCCATAATGGCGCCCAGCAGTGCGGCTCCCAGTCCCCGATTGTTGATGTGCATGGCGCGATCTCCCTGATGGAGACCACGTTAGAGAGGGCGGCTTGCCCTGATCCGAAAACTGCCGTGTAGTTTTTATGCGTGTTTTATCGACTTGATTATGGGCCAGTTAACCATGTTGGCCAAGCACTTAGGCAGGCCGGCTCAGGGGGCGATTCCGGCGAGCGTCGCGGCGTAGCGAGCATCGTCCTGATGGCTGCCCTCCCGGCACTGCTTGGAGCCGATGTGAACCGAGGCGGCCGCGGCGATATTGCCGGAGCGCAGGACAAAATCCTCCTGCATCACCGTGCCGGGACCTGAATGCCAGTTCTGGTGATGGGCCAGGATGGTGTGCCCCGCGGCATCGAGGACCAACATGGTGACGCAGACGTCGTCATCGTCATCCGGATCGCGATTGGTCAGTTGCTGGCTGAGATCGAGCTGTCCGGTCGCCGCGTCGATGGCGATGGCGATATCCACCCACTGGTTGCGTTTCCAGTCCCATTTCTGGTGATAGGCGGGGCAGACGAGGGTCGATCCAGCCGGCAGGCACTTGGCTATGGCGAACTTCTGCCAGGAATAGCCCTGCCAGTCGGCCCGGCCTTCAGCACGGACAGGTGGGGCAAGAGCGAGGCAGGCCAAGCCGATCAGGAGCAGCAGAAGCGGGCGCAGATTGAGTGTCATGGCACTGTCGTAATCGCATTTCTGAGGGCGGAACAGTGGCATCGGGGCAATGTCATCAGAACCGCCAGAGCCGCTGGCGATGTGAAAGCGTCAAATCGCGCGCTCGAGGTCGTTGTGGTCGCATGGTGATCGCGGAAACCGGTGCCACTTACCCGCACGGCGCGCTAGTGCATGCGGAGGTTCTGCTGGACGACGGTGAGCATTTCCTGGGCGGAGATGAATTCAACCGCGACGCCGTTCTGGAAATGGCGGGCGACACGGGCCCGCATGCGGCCCAGGGTAATACTGGTACCCATGGCCGGTCGCACATCGAGTTCGATGGCGGCGCCGGACAGCGAAATGTCGATGATCTTGCAGTTGTAGCGCCGGCCGTCGTCAAGCACGACCGTGGAGTGACGGATATCGGGGACGACACGTTCGTGCCGACGATCCTCGGGCAGGTCGAGGACATCCTTGTTGGCCAGCCAGGTCAGCTGCGCGGCCATCTTGTCGCGCTTGCGCGGCGAGGCTGCCAGATCCATGACGAAGCCGCCGTCGACCTGGCTGAGGATGGTGCCTTCAATGCGACCGATGGAATCGAGGTAAGCGATGACCTTCTCGCCGACGCCACCCGCCGCCGGAGCGATGACCACGGCGTCACCGGGCGACATGGCCAGGACCTGGCAGGGAAATTCCCGACGGTCGGCCAGCATGTAGCGGCCGAGAATGGAAACCTTGACGCGCTGGTACTTGCCGGCAGTTGCAACGGTGCGGGCGGGGGCAACGAACTGCGGAGAGGGTAGATCGTCGCTAAGCATCTGGCTGCCAACCCCTTTGGTGTGGAGCGCAGACTAGCCGGTCTTGGTTAACGCAAGGTTCTGCCGCGCCTCGGTTTGCGCGGCAAATGCCGCGCAAATTGTCAGGTGCAGCTTGGCATTGTGCTTACTGACGACCGCCGTCGATAACGGCCAGATGGGCATAGCGGCGAGCGGTGCGGCCGAACACCATGGCGGGCATGGCCATGGGGGCGGTGTGGTTGGCATAGCCGGTGTCCGGGCCGACATTGGTGGCGACTTCGCGCACCTTGTCCTGCACCGCGATATCATCGGGCCAGATCAGGCGCAGGCCGGTGATGCGCTGTTCCATGATGGGCTGCACGCCAAGCCAATAGGGCTCGTCAAGCGCGGTCATGGCGCCGAGCAGGCGGGTATGGGTGGAGCCATTGTGACGCAGTGGCATCAGGATGGTTTCAAAGCTGACCTTGGTGTGCAGGGCAGTGGTGCCCTGGAAGGTGACCAAAGCAACGGCATGGTCTTCGGTGACGGCGCGGATCAGCGTCTCCATGGCATCGCCATCGCGCTCGTGCCAGAGCCCGGAGAACGAGCGGCCCTTGAGTTCGCGGCAATAGCTGGTGCACAAGTGCGAGCCGGCCAGCCGGAAGGAGAACTTGTCGCCCTCATCGAGCTCCAGGATGAACGTATTGGCCAGGGCCTCACGGATACGCGTGGGGTCGATGTCCTTCCGTTCGGGCGCGCTGCGCGACCCGCGGATGGAGTTCCAATAGTCATAGAGCGTCTTGGTGCTCGTCTTTTGCATGTTGCTTGACCCGCCATACGTGCATCGACGTTCCCCCTGATGGAACGCTTCTGCGGTATGGCGACATTCGCAAAACCCCACGGCAAAAGCGCTCTTAAACAATAGTTAAGGTTAACGTGGGTGTCCCAATGTGGAAAAGAAGACTGGAAGCCGCGGCCTGCCAGCGAGTCGGAGAGAAGTGATGTCTGAACAAGGGTCGTCGCCGGACAATGTCCCGCCTGCCGGGCGCGAGCCGGTGTTCCTGTTGCCGGGCTCGGTAACGGCGATGATCGGCGTGCTGGTGGCGATTCATCTGGCATCAACCCTGATTCTTAACGCGGACGGGTTGCGGCAGCTGATGTTCTGGTTTGCCTTCCAGCCGTTGCGCCTCGTGGCGGCATTCAGCGATCCGACACTGGGCGTGCCGCTGCTGTGGACGCCGTTCACCCATGCGCTGCTGCATGGCGGCTGGGACCATCTGCTGTTCAATGCGGTATGGTTCGCCATTTTCGCTACGCCGGTGGTCCGGCGCTATGGGGCAGGGCCGATGCTGGCGCTGTTCTTTGTCTCTGCGGCGGCGGGCGCGGCGCTGTTTGCCGCAACCTCGCTCTATTCGGGCGCCTATCTGATCGGCGCTTCGGGTGGGGTCTCGGGGCTGACGGGAGCGGCGGTACGGTTCATCTTCCAGCCGGTGATTGTCGCCCAGCATCCCGAAACCGGGCAGCGGGTGATCGTGGGCCGCCGGCTGGCCAGCTTGGCCGATGCCTTTCGCGATTCGCGCACCCGCGCCTTCGTGCTGATCTGGGTGGTGCTGAACGCGGCCGTGCCGCTGCTGCCGATCTTCACCGGCGCCGACGTGGCCGTGGCGTGGCAGGCGCATCTGGGCGGCTTTGTCGCCGGGTTCCTGCTGGTCGGGCTGTTCGAGCGGCGCGGCTAGGGCTTGGCGTAGACCTCGGCAGGATCGAACAGGCGCGGCAGCCCGGTATCCTCGAGTTTGACCACGCCACCGCTCGCTACGGCGCGACGATAGAAGCAGGACTGGCGACCGGTATGGCAGGCCGCGCCGCGGCCGGTCTGGTTGACCATCAGAACAAGGGCGTCCTGGTCGCAATCGGTGCGCAACTCGACGACCTCCTGGGTTTCGCCGGAGGTCTCGCCCTTTTTCCAGAGCTTGCCGCGCGAGCGCGACCAGTAATGGGCGATGCCGGTTTGCAGCGTCAGCGCCAGCGCCTCGGCATTCATGTGCGCGAGCATGAGCACGGCATTGCTGCCGGCTGCGACGGTGACGACCGTGACCAGGCCAGCGGCGTCAAAGCGCGGGGCGAAGACTGTACCTTCTTCAAGCTCGGCATGGCTGAGGGCGGCGGGATCGGCAAAGGAAATGATCATGGCATCCTTCTAGCGCCGCCCCGCCGGTTGATCCAGTAGGCTCAGCGCTTGCCGGTCATGGCCAGGAAACGATCCTGCTCGACGCGGTCCTCGGCGAAGACCCCGGTGAAGCGGTGGGTGATGGTGGAGGCGCCGTGCGCCCGCACGCCGCGCATGGACATGCACATATGTTCGGCCTCGAGCATGACGGCGGTGCCGCGCGGGTTGAGGTGTTCATTGATGGCGTCGACGATCTGCGCGGTCAGGTTTTCCTGGGTCTGCAGCCGGCGGGCGAAGACTTCCACCAGCCGCGCCAGCTTGGACAGGCCCACCACGCCGTCATGGGGCAGATAGGCAATGTGCGCCTTGCCGACAAAGGGGACCATGTGGTGCTCGCAATGGGAATTGAACGGGATGTCCCGCACCAGGACGATATCGTCATAGCCGCCGACATCCTTGAACGTCTTGGACAGGACCGTACCAGCATCCTGGCCATAGCCGGCAAAGAACTCGCCATAGGCCTTGGCGACCCGGGCGGGGGTTTCGAGCAGTCCCTCGCGCGTCGGGTCATCACCGGCCCAAGCCAGCAGCGTGCGCACGGCCGCCTCGGCCTCATCCTGAGTGGGGCGCGTGAAGGCGGCAGTGGAAGAAAGAACGGCGCCGAGCGGTGTGGGTCGGGCATCCATGGGGCGGCTCCTTTGCGTGAGGCCTTTGGTACGCGGATGCCCCGATATTGGACCAGTGGGCACAACAACCTGACACTTCGCCTGCGAGCCCCTATATAAGGAGCGGCGCCAAGGGCGACAAGAAACAGAATTGTTTGGTTGATGGAACTCAGCGATCTCTATTCCCAAAAGATACTTGATCTTGCGGGCAATGCCCAGCAACCACCCCGGCTGGCCGATCCTGATGGTTCGGCCCGCAAGGTGAGCCGGGTGTGCGGTTCGGTGGTGGAGGTCGATCTGGCCATCACTGACGGCGTGATCACGGGTTATGGCCACAGCGTCGCCGCCTGCGCACTGGGGCAGACCTCGGCCGCCGTGGTGGCGCGCGAGATCGTCGGCACGCCGGTGGCGGCGTTCCGCGACCTGCGGGCGCAGATGCACGCCATGCTCAAGCAGAACGGCGCGCCACCCGGCGGCAAGTGGAGCGATCTGGGCTTTCTCGAGCCGGTGCGTGACTATCCGGCCCGGCACATGTCGACGCTGCTGGTATTTGATGCAGTGGTTGCGGCAATCGAAAAAGCCGAGTCCGCAGAATCACTTGGACGGGTGCGGTGATGGATCGATTCAGTGCCGCCTTCTGGCGTGTCGTCGACCTGCCGTTCAAGGTTGTCGCCGTGCTGCTCATCACCATCTATCGCTATACGCTGTCGGCCTTTGCCGGCCGCACCTGCCGTCACCTGCCCAGCTGTTCGGAATATACCGGCGACGCGATCTGGAAGTTCGGCTTCTGGCCGGGCGGCTGGATCGGTCTGGCGCGGTTCGTGCGCTGCCGCCCGGGCGGCACGGATGGCTATGATCCGGTGCCGGAAGCTGTGCCGGCGGGAGCGCGATGGTACAAGCCATGGACTTATGGGCGCTGGAAATAATCGTCAGTCGTGCTAGACAGACGCCCTTGCAGCGATTTCCGCTGCATCTCAGCTATTTCTGGAGATCCAAAATGACGATCAAGGTGACGTTTCCCGACGGTGCAGCTCGCGACTATCCGCGTGGCACCACCGGGACCACCATCGTCGAAGGTATCTCCAAGAGCCTGGCCAAGAAGACCGTTGCCATGCGCTGGAACGGCGTGCTCAGCGATCTGAGCGACGCCCCGGAGGCCGATGGCCGCATTGAATTCGTGACGCGCGACAGCGGCTCCAAGGATGTGCTGGAGCTGATCCGGCACGATGCCGCGCATGTGCTGGCCGAGGCTGTGCAGGAGCTGTGGCCCGATACGCAGGTGACGATTGGCCCGGTGATCGAGAACGGCTTCTATTACGACTTCAAGCGTGACACGCCATTCTCGGAAGAGGATTTTCCGGTCATCGAGAAGAAGATGGCCGAGATCATCGATCGTGGTGCTGTCTTCACCAAGGAAATCTGGAGCCGCGACCAGGCCAAGAACTTCTTTGCCGCGCGTGGCGAGAACTTCAAGGTCGAGCTGGTCGATGCCATTCCGGCCGACCAGTCGCTCAAGATGTACAAGCAGGGTCAGTGGATCGACCTGTGCCGGGGCCCGCATATGCGCTCGGTCAAGGATGTCGGCATGGCGTTCAAGCTGACCAAGGTGGCCGGCGCCTATTGGCGTGGCGACAGCAGCAATCCGGTGCTGAGCCGGATCTACGGCACGGCCTTTGCGACCAAGGAAGAGCTCGCCGCCTATCTGCACATGGTGGAAGAGGCGGAAAAGCGCGACCACCGCAAGATCGGCCAGGAAATGGACCTCTACCATTTCCAGCCCGAAGCGCAGGGCTCGGTATTCTGGCATCCCAAGGGCTATGTGCTGTTCCACCAGATGGAGGCCTATATAAGGCGCCGTCTGGATACGGCCGGCTATCAGGAAGTCAAGACCCCGCAGCTGATGAGCTCGAAATTCTGGGAGCTCTCCGGGCACTGGGGCAAGTATCGCGAAAACATGTTCGTGGTGCCCGACGAGGTGCCCGGGACCGAGGAAGAAGGTCCGGTGCTCAGTGGCAAGGGCGACCTAATGGCACTCAAGCCGATGAACTGCCCGGCGCATGTGCAGATCTTCAACCAGGGCATCAAGAGTTACCGCGACCTGCCTCTGCGCATGGCCGAATTCGGCTGCTGCCACCGCAACGAGGCGCATGGCGCGCTGCACGGGCTGATGCGCGTGCGGCAGATGACCCAGGACGACGCGCATATCTTCTGCCGCGAAGACCAGATCCAGTCCGAAACCGAGCATTTCGTGCATCTGCTCTATTCGGTCTATGGCCATATGGGCTTTGACAATGTGGTCATCAAACTGGCGACGCGGCCGGAGAAGTTCGGTGGCACGATCGAGCGCTGGGATGCGGCCGAGAAGGCGCTGGGCGATGCCCTGCGCGCGACCGGCTATGACTTCGAGATCGCCGAGGGCGAGGGTGCCTTCTATGCGCCCAAGCTGGAATTCCACCTCAAGGATGCCATCGGCCGCAGCTGGCAGGTGGGGACGCTGCAGCTCGACTATGTGCTGCCCGAGCGGCTCGACGCGACCTATATCGCCGAGGACGGTTCGCGCCAGTATGCCGTGATGCTGCACCGGGCGATCCTGGGATCGCTCGAGCGCTTCATCGGCATGCTGATCGAGAACTATGCCGGGCGCATGCCGATGTGGCTGGCCCCGGTGCAGGTGGTGGTGGCGACCATCGTCTCGGAAGCCGACGACTATGCCGAAAAGCTGGTGCGCCAGCTCAAGGCGGCCGGCATCCGCGCCGAACTCGACGTGCGCAACGAGAAGATCAACTACAAGGTGCGCGAGCATTCGGTCGGCAAGGTGCCGCTGATGTTCGTGGTGGGCAAGCGCGAGGCCGAGGAGGGGACCGTTTCGGTCCGTCGTCTCGGCGCCGAGGGCCAGAAGGTCGAGCCGTTCATGGACGCCCTGGTGGCGCTCATGGCCGATGCGACCCCGCCTGACCTCAAGGCAAAGGCGGCCTGACATGCCACTGCGTCCGTCCAACCGCGAGATCAAGGTCATCACCCATATGGGCGAGGACAATGCGCTCGGTCCCGACGACTTCAAGGATGTGGGCGAAAAGGTCTTTGCCCGCATGCTGGAAAAAGGCTGGATCGAAAAGACGGATGTCGAGGGCAAGTACAAGGCCACCCTCAAGGGCCTGATCGTGCATGAAGGCGAGATCATCTTCGCCGGACGTCTGCGCAGCTAACAGCAAGGAGCGGGACATGGCTGATCCCATCGTCATTACCCGCTCCGTCTCCATCGACCCGGGCGAGATCGAGGAAACCTTCGTGCGTTCGGCCGGGCCGGGCGGGCAGAACGTCAACAAGGTGTCGAGCGCGGTGCAACTGCGCTTTGACCTGGAAAACTCACCCTCCATTCCCGAGGCCATGAAGCGGCGTGCTGCCACCCTGGCCGGCAAGCGCCTGACCAAGGCCGGGGTGATCGTCATCACCGCCAATTCGCACCGTGACCAGCCGATGAACCGCGCCGATGCGCTGGAAAAGCTGGTGGCGCTGCTGGTGGCAGCCTCGCATGTGCCCAAGTTCCGGGTGGCCACACGACCGACACTGGCGTCCAAGCGGCGGCGGCTCGATGGCAAGTCGATCCGCTCGGGCATCAAGCGGCTGCGCAGCGGCGTGCCGCCCGAGAGCCAGTAGGAGCACGGATCGCCACGGCCAACGCGACATGGTCATATCGAGGAGCCATGGTTTGTCGAGGGGCCAGGCCTTCGCCCCGGGTACGGAGCGGTATCGCACATTTATCTGTTGATCGATTTTGCCAATCGCGTAGGTTTTGTGCATGGCAATGATTTTTCGACATGCGGCATGGGCCTGCCTATTGGTCTTGATACTCATCGCCTTGCTACCGGCAGGAACCATCCTGGCCCATCCGACAACGTTTGACGACCGGGCCTTCCGATATGCGGTCCTGGCCTTCTTCCTGGTCCTGGCCTATCCCCATGCCCTCATGGCAGCGCTCGGATTGGTGAGTCTGGTCGCCTTGTCGATTGAGACCGTTCAGATATTCTTGCCGTTCAAGTCAGCCAGCCTGATGGACCTGCTGCCCAAGGCGGCCGGCACATCCATCGGGATTTCCGCAGCCATCTGTGTGCTGTTGCTAGGTGAATTCGTGTTCCGCCGGTCCTAGCTGCTTGCATCTGGCCGTAGCTGTGCCCCGTCCTCGTCCAGCACGCTTGTCCCGATCAGGCAGCCAGATCGATATCGAGTGGCATAATTGCCTCGACAGTCGCGGCGGTATGGTCGGAAACGCCATTGCAGTTGATCTGGTACTTGTGGACCTTGGCGCTTTGACAGGTCTGCAGCGCCCGAGGGGCCCTGCGATGATCGTTACCGCAGCCAGATGAACCAGGGATGCCTCGGGAGCGCTGGACGCGTGGCCGACTGCGATGCTGGCACCTTATTGCCCCGACTGGCGCCCCAAAGAGCCAGCCCCGCATGCTGGCGTTGATATCGGCCAGCGGCCGATTTTGCGCCCCGCAGGGAGCCGGTGCAAATTCGCACGATCCGAGGTGAACGTACCGCCGCCAGTCCCGTCGCAAGTCTGAAACGTGCGACGAAGCAAATTGCTCCCGAGCGGCACGACTGCCGCCCAACCAGGTCTGGCGGTCGCCCAGGGGGCTCCGCGACTAGTTCGTCGCGTCGATGGTGACCTTGTCGAGCAGGACGGTCGGATCATCCTCGGCAGCCATGAAATCCAGCATGCCCAGACCCGGCAATTGCTTGGCCGTCAGGGCAATCGAGAGCCGACTGGCCTTGCCGCTGACAAAGGCGCTGACGGCGGTGCCGACCTTCTGGGCTTCGGCGGCGCCGGCCAGCATGCCGATCACCGTGCCTTCGGCCAGGCCGGCAAAGACCGGGCGCAAGGTGGCGGCATCGCTGCCCTGCTCGGCGGCCGCGATGGACAGGATGATGTCCGAAAGGCCGGCATCGTCGACGTCGAGCTGCAGGTCGCCCAGAGCCAGACCCATGCTGGCGGCCAGCATGGTCGTCTCATCGCTGCTGAACAGTGCCTTGGTGGCATTGTTGATGGTGCCGGCCAGCGAGACCGTCGCCAGGTCGGCGCCGGTCAGGGACACTTCGTTGATGGCAATGGTGCTGGTGGCCTCGTCCCAGCTGGCATTGACGGCAAAGCCGGCATCGATGGAGGTCAGGCCCAGCGCCAGAAGGGTCTGCAGCTGTTCGTCGGACGAGGTGGCGGGAATTTCGAGAATGATATTGCTGGCGCTGGTGTCGAGCGAGCTCGGGATGCCATTGACATAGTCCGAAAGCGCCAGATCGAAGCTGCCGACACTGGCCACAATGCGGCCATCGGCCAGATCGGGATCGGGTATATCGATGGCGACATCACTGACGGAGAAGCCGGCAAAGGCGGGGATCAGGGCGCGGGCATTGGCGGCGTACCAGCTGTCGTCAAGCGCGTCGGGCGCGGCCTGGATGGCGGCAATCGGCGCTGACAGGTCGATCGGCTTGAAGCTGAGTGTGCCGATGCTGACCGTGCCGTCATCGCCAACCGCCAGATCCATGCCGGTGAGGTCGATCGCGGGATAGACGCCCGGGCTCATGCCACCCATGGTCATGCCGGCGACCGAGAACTCGACCGCGTTGTCGTCTTCGTCGATACCCGAGCAGTCGAAGCCGTCAAACTCCACCGGTGAGGATTCAAAGGCGGTCAGCACATCTGCATAAAGATGCATGGCCTTGCCGATCAGCTCGGGGGACGGATCGTCCGTCGGGGCCTCGAGCGCATCGAACAGCGCCACGATCTCGCCAAAGGACGACTTGATCGGGCGCCCCCGGAACTCGGCGGCCGTAACGGCGCCAAAGTCGCAGCTCATCTCGGGCGCGGTAAAGCTGCCGCCGGCAAAGCTGAAATCGGTATAGAGCGTCTGCATCTCGGTCTGGCCTTGGCCATCGACCAGGCCATAAAGGCCCAGCAGCCCGCCAATGTCGACCTGGCTGGCCGACAGGGCGCCAAAATCGCCATTGGCGTCCGCACCTGTCGTGACAGTCGTGCCGGACATGGTGACGGAAGCGGCGACGCCGTCGACGACGTCGCTGAGCACGATATCGTGCCAGATCACCGTGCTGTCGGTGGTCGTGCCCTCGGCGGTGACCGCGACGTTGAGGGTGATTTCGGGGATGGTGATGCTGGTGGCCGTCAGGCCGGCCAGCGCGTCGGCATTGTCCACCAGTTCGCCCGAGAAGACGGCGCGCAGCGCGGCCTCATCCATATTGGCCGCAACGGCATCAATGGTGGGGATGTCGACGCTGGTCGTTGTTGTCGGCGCAGCCGTGCTGGCCTCGGCGGCGGGTGCGGGCTTGGTCTTGGTCTTCTGGGCCAGCGCCGGTGTCGCGGGCAGGGCCACGCCGAGCAGGCAGGCCAATGCCAGGGCGCCAAGACGGTGGTTGGTCGACATGGTGGAAAGCATCGTGTTCATCCCCAGGTTGCCGCCTCAATCTGGGCCTTTGAGATCACGGCTTCAATGGTCAAAAGTGTCATATTGTCCGGTGCAGGCATATTGGCGGCCGGCTAATAGACGGCGGTGAGAACCTCGATCTCGCGGGCCGAGCCGGAGCTCACCTGGAATTCGCGATTGAAGACCTGTTCGCCCTGCTTGGCGAAGACGAGATAGTCGCCCTCGGCCAGCACCGTCGAGGGAAAGGCGCCAAGGTCGGAGAAGATGGTCTCGCCATCAGCCGTCTTGACCGTCCATTCGACGTCGGCGATGGCCTCGCCGCCCGCCTCGGAAACCAGCTTGAACGAGATCTGGCTGGCATGGTGGTAGAGGGTGGCGTCGGTAAGCTGGCCCGGCTCGATGCGCAGGTCGGCCCGAACCACCGCGTTGATGGTCCCGAAATGGGAGACGATGTGATAGGTGCCCGCCGTCAGGGTGACGATGTCGTTGGGCACCAGGCCTTCTGCCACCAGGGTGCGGTTGCCGTTGTCGCCACTGAAGATGTCGAAGGTCAGCATGCTGGGCGGGATCGGGATGTCTCCGGTAACGGCCGAGTTGAGCCGCAAGGCGCCGGCGTCGAGCACAAAATCGAAGGCGTTGGGGCCCGCAACGACCGACATAGGTTCGCTCAGCTGGGCCCGGCCGTAGGCGACATGGACGACATATTCGCCAGGTGGCAGCTCGATCTGGGCAATGCCCTGGTCTGACTTGGCCATCAACACCATTTCGCCGTCTGCCTTGGCGGTACTGTCAAAGATGCGCCAGACCAAGCCATCGGGAATGGGCTCGCCTTCGGGGGTGATGCGACCCGTCAATGTCACCGGCTGCGGGGCCGAGGTGACCGCCTCGATGGCCTCGGTAGCCCGGCTGGCCGATGCGGGCGGCGTTGCCGAGGACGGTTGGAGCGGGCGCGGCCGCGGCATGGGGGGCATTTCGGCGGTGCTCGACTGCGCCCACACTGCGGGGGCGTGCAACGGCACGGCAAATCCTGCCAGGACCAGGGTGAGCAGCAGGGCCAGTCTCTGTCGCAAACGCATCTGGTCTCCTCTGCCGGTTCCTGCTGAATCACTGCATCGGGATAAGCATGGAATGAGGAAAAGCTGTGTCACAGCGGCGCGGCGATGAAAACAGCGCATTGTCGTGAGCCACCGGTTTTGTGCGCTGTGCCGCTGGGTTCTGGCGCTGGCGCGGCAAATTGACTATTGCTCGGGCGCCAAAGGAGTATGCCCATGCCGACCATTCCCGCCCTGCGCGATTATCTGCTGACCCGCCGATCGGTCGGCATGGCCTTCCTGCAGGCGCCGGGCCCCGACCGCCACGAGCTCGAGCAGATCCTGACCATTGCCACGCGCGTGCCCGACCATGGCAAGATCGCCCCGTGGCGGCTGGTGCTGATCGCCGGCGACGACCGTGCCCTGGCCGGCGCGGCGCTGGCAGAGATTGCGGCGCGGAACCGGCCGGGCCTGGATGAGGCAAGCCTCGAGATCGAGCGGCGGCGGTTCCTGCCCGCGCCGCTGACCATCGGGGTGATCTCCTCTCCCAAGCCGCATCCCAAGGTGCCCGAGTTCGAGCAGCTGCTGTCGGCGGCCAATGTGGCGTTCAACCTGCAGCACGCCGCCTTCGCGCTGGGATTTGCCGCATCCTGGGTGACCCAGTGGTACGCCTTTGATCCGGCGGCAGCAGCCATGCTGGGCGCCAAGGCAGGGGAGCGCTTTGTCGGCTTTGTCAATATCGGCACGCCAAGCGCAGTGGTGGAGGACCGGCCGCGGCCGGCGCTTGACGAGATTGTGAGCGTATGGACACCACCCGTCGCCTAACGGCCAATCTTGGTTAACGGGAGGTTAACCAAGTCGGGTGCTAGTGTGAACCGTCGCGATTCCCGGAGGGGTGAGCCTGCGCCATGGGCGTACAGCCGATTTCAGTGCCACAGAGTCTGGCCTACGTCCTGACCGCCGCCGGCGATCGGAACGGCGTTGATTTCGACTACCTGCTGCAAACCGCCATCCGCGAGAGCAGCCTCAACCCGCAGGCCAAGGCCGGCACGTCTTCGGCGGTGGGGCTGTTCCAGTTCGTCGAGGGGACCTGGTTGCAGGTGCTCAAGGAGGATGGACCGCGGCTCGGCTATGGCGACTATGCCCAGCACATCGAGCGCAGTGGCGATGGGCGCTATGTGATCCGCGATCCCGAGGTCAAGGCGGCCATCCTCAAGTTGCGCGAAGATCCCAAGATTGCCTCTGACCTGGCGGCCGCCTTCACCAAGAGCAATGGCGACTATCTGCAGGCGCGGTTTGGCCGCATGCCGAGCGCCGGCGAGCTCTATATTGCGCATTTCCTGGGGGCGCAGGGCGCCGAACGCATGTTTACCGCGGGCCTGCAGGATCCTGACCAGATCGCGGCCAAGCTGTTTCCCCAGCAGGCCTCGGCCAACCAGGCAATCTTCTACTCGAACGGGCAGGCGCGAACCATTCGGGACGTCTATCGCGTGCTGGTGTCCAAGCACGAAGCCGGTGACACCAACGCCAATTTTGCCGCGCAGCAGATGGTCGGCGGCGCGCCGGTCGCCGCGCCCGCAGCGCTGCCGTCGCGGTTTTCGCCTGCCAATATGTCGTTTACCGGCCTGTTCAAGAATGAACCCGACGCGGCGCCATCCACCGTCACCGATGCCGGAGACGGGGGCGCGTTCTTCACCCAGCTCTACGCGCGTTGAAGCGCCGTGGACGAGGGCACGTTCACCAGGCATTCACCACATGCGACGTTGAGGGGTGGCATGCTGCAAACAGATCGATTGCAACCGCTGTTGTTTAGAGACGTTTAACACACTCGCGGTGTAGTGGGGGCATCTGATCCTGGTCAACTCACGCCAAGGAGAGCGCCTTGCGTAGCACAGCAACACCATCCCATGTCGGCACGGTCGCCGGTCTTCCCCGCGGATGGGCCATTCTCGGCATGGCCATGGCCAGCTGGATTATGCTGGCAGGCCTGTGGGTGGGCCTATCCCAGCTGTTCGCCCTGATCACCGCCGCGCTCTAGCGACATTAGCGCCGCACTCGAACCGCGCCGGCCCGCGGTGCGCTTATGGTGAACCGTTCCTTAAGCCTTCCTGCCTAGGCTGTGCCCTGCCGGTGTGCGGAGGGCAGTATGGTTGCGTATAATGAGTTCGTGTCACTTTCCCAATCGCTCGACAGCGAAGATCGTGGCAGCGCGGCGCACCTTTCGGCCCTGGCCTATCTCAACCATACCGGTCCCGCCGATGAACAGGCTGCGCTCTATGCGGCGCTGATCGGCTTTCTCGATGATCCTTCGGTCAAGGTGCGTGCCGCCCTGGCCTATGGCCTGCTGCATTCCAGCGCGGCGCCACGGCCGATCATTCTGGCCCTGCTGCAGGACAGCGCGGTGATCGCACGGGCGGTGCTGCAATATTCGCCGGTGCTGATCGATGCCGACCTGATCGGTCTGACCAGGACGCTTGACGTGCCCATGCTGTTTTCCGTCTGTCAGCGCAGTCGCGTCAGCACCCGGCTGGCGGCTGCGCTCATTGCCCGCAATGACTGCCAGCTGACGCTGCGGCTGCTGCGGCGGCCCGATGTTGAACTGTCCGCGACCCTGTTGAACGAGCTGGCCCGGGCGCATGGCGACGATGCCGCGATGCGCGGGGCGCTGCTCGGTCGGCCGGAACTGACGGCGGCAACACGACTATTGCTGGTGCAGAAGGTGAGCGACGCGCTGCGCCAGACCCGGCTGGTCAAAGGTGCCCTGGCCAGCGATCGGCTGCGGCGGGTGCTGCGGGACAGCGGCGACACCGCCCTGTCAGCCATTGGCGAGCGCGAAGCCAGCAAAGCATGCCCGGATTATGTGGCAGATCTGGTGCTGAATGACCGGTTGAACACGCGGGTGCTGTTGCATGCAGTGGTCACCGGGCATGTGATGTTCTTTGCCGACTGCCTGGCCGAGCTGGCTCAGGCGCCGCGGTCAAAGGTGTATGCCCTGCTTGAAAGCGGCAGCCGAGCGGCCCTCAATGCCCTGCTGGTGCGCTGCGGACTGGGGCAGGGGGTACGCAACCTGCTGGCGCGGCTGGTGATGCATGCGCGCGCCAGCGACCTGGCCGATGATGCCGGGGCGCGGCACTATGTGGTGACGGCGCTGACCGAGGAACTGATCGCCGAGCATGATGGCGCCATTCCCGAGGAACTGGAAGAGGCGTTTGCCTATCTCAGCGAACAGAACATCGTACTGGCGCGCAAGGCGGCGCGCGGGGTGATGGCGGCGTTTGCGCGGGAAGCCCAGTCGGCCATGGCTGTATCGCTGCGGAGGCCGGAACCGCGGCTGGCATTGCCGGCGGCCTAGTAGCGGAACTGCTCGCTCAACACGCGCTCTTCCAGGCTGGTGCCCGGATCAAACAGCAGCGTCACGCCGTGCGAGCGATCCTCGAACACGGTCACTTCCAGTACGTTCTGAAATTCCACATTGTCGGCGACGGCACTGACGGGGCGCTTGACCGCCTCACGGGTAATGAACTTGACCACGGCCCGGTTGGACAGGATGGCGCCGCGCCAGCGGCGGGGCCGGAACGGGGAGATCGGCGTCAGGGCCAGCAGCGGCGCCTCGATGGGCAGGATGGGGCCATGGGCGGAGAGGTTGTAGGCCGTCGAGCCGGCCGGGGTCGACAACAGGGCACCGTCGCAGATCAGTTCCTCCAAGCGGGTCTCGCCATCGACAACGATCTGCAGCTTGGCCGCCTGGTAGCTGGAGCGGAACAGCGAGACCTCGTTGAGCGCCAGGGCGGTGCGGGTTTCGCCGGCAGCATCGAGCACCTGCATGGAGAGCGGATAGATGCGCGTCCGCTGCACGGCCTCGAGCCGATCGAGCAGGTTATCCTCCGAGAAGGTGTTCATCATGAAGCCGACCGAACCGAAGTTCATGCCATAGACGGGCACGCCCACGCCCATCACGCGATGCAGGGTCTGCAGCATCAGCCCGTCGCCGCCCAGGGCAACGACAATGTCGGCGGTATCGACGGCATAGTCGCCGTAGCGCGCCTTGAGCCGGCTGGCGGCCGCATCGGCTTCGGGCGTACCATTGGTGACAAAGCAAATGCGGTCAGCGGGTTGGCTGGACACGGGCGTCTCCGAAAAACAACGCGTTTGCCTAGCATGCGCGCGAGGGCGGAGCCAGCGGGCCGGTGCGGACGGGGCTCGATAGCGGGCATTTGAACTAGATTTGTCGCTTGCTTGACTCAAATTGAAGCGCCCGTGGCAACCGGGCGCTGGCGTGCTGCGGCTATCACCAGAGCATAGCCGCGGCGAAAACCCGGCAATTGAATAAAATTGTATCGAATTCTCGAATTCGACAGCAATGTGCTGCGCGCATCCTGATGACATCTACTCATCAGGGGATACGTCAATGACCACCAAATTTGCAGCTTTCGTGACCGGGCTTGCCATGGCCGTCACCTTGTTCACTCCCGGCAGCGCCACTGCCAATACCAATGCGCGGGCCAGCGTGCGCACCGAGATGCAGGCACCACGGACGGTCGTCACGCCGCTGGCCATGCAGTACTTCTGCGCCAAGCATCGCAGTGAATGTGCCAGCTCCCGCCGCACCCAGGTGACGATGTCCGCCGAGCTGCTGACATCGCTCAAGCAGGTGACGGTTCAGGTAAACCGCGCCATTCGCCCCAAGCGCGACGCTGCCGACAGCTGGGACCTGAACCCAAGCAGCGGTGATTGCGAGGACTATGTGCTGTCCAAGCGCAGTGCGCTTATCCGCAGCGGCGTGACGCCTGGCGCTCTGCGTATTGCCTATACGCACACCGGCTGGGGCGAGCCCCACGCTGTGCTGGTGGTCAAGACCAGTGAAGGCGACCTGGTGCTCGACAACCTCAACAATGCCGTCAAGTCGCTGCGCTCAACCGGTTATTCCATCCGCTCGATGTCCGGTGCCAATCCCCTGCGGTGGACGGCTGGCTAAACGACATTCCGAACTCAACAGAAGATAGAGACTCCGGTGGCCCGCGCTAGACAGTGCGGGCCACAGTTTTGTCTGCCGGCGCGTAGTCCCTATGCAGGTTTTGCATGGTTGGCCCACTATAACTGCACACAAGTTTGCAGTATGGTTACTTGCCGGTCGAATTGCGATTTTGCCAAAAGTCCCTTTTATCGCAATGGCCTGGTAGAGGTTGGGAGTCTTTTTTCGTGCCGCGAATTTGGTGAATCAAAGCTAAACATTGCGTTGACTGACAAGAATTCGCGGTTTAGGAACATGTCAGCGGCTTGATCGAGGAACGCTTAAGATGCGTAAAATTTTTGGAATTATCACGATCGCTGGCATGCTCAGCTTGTCAGCAGTATCGGGTTCTATTGCTGCGCCTGTGGCGGGCTTTGAAGCACAGTACAGTGCCGTTGTGGCTGCTTGTGCGTCCACCGGTGATGCTGCTAGCTGCCGTGCAGCACTGACCGCCTATTCGTCGGCTCTGGTCGCAGCTGGCATCGCTCCTGATGTTGCGCTTGCTTCGCTCCGCGAGCTTCGCGCTGACGTTGCTGCTGCTGGTGGCGATCTCGCCATTTTTGACGAATTGCTTCCTGAAACTGCAGCGACAACTCCTCCCGCTCCAGATGAGACCCCTGCTGGTGACGGTGAGGGTGCACCTGCTGGCGACGGTGGCGGTACGCCTGCCAGCCCAAGCTAGTTTTCGGACTTACTGAATGTGAAAGAGAAGGTGTGGCTTTTGCTGCGCCTTCTTTTTTTGCCATGGTTTTGTCGTGCTCGCGAGCCTGTATGCGTGTTGTGCGCTCAGCGCATAGGGATGTGGCCGGGTTAGAACTTATTTTCAAATTCTTGGGCCAATTTAGTGAATTCGTTGCGTTGGTGTGTCGAGTAGCGGGCGGAATTGGCAGTTCTGTTCTGGGCCGTTTACCACTATTGCGCGTAGCAGCAACTAACTGCTTGGCATGAATTAGCATTCTGATAACCTATTGTAGGCGCTGAGGTGCTTGTGCGGCGATCGCTTGGATGAGCGTGGGGAGATGCCATGAATAGTTTCGCGCGAGTGAGTAATGACAAGGTTGTATCTGTTGGGGAACTGTCCGGGATGTCTGGCGCCATACTGAATAGTCTAGACTACACCTATGATGGTTCGGCCCTCAATGATGTAGCCGACCTACCCAGAGTCACCTTGCACAGCGGCCTGCCGATCAGGTGGGATGGCGAGGTTCCGGCGGAGTTGGAGCTTTCCGAGGCCCGTCAGCTGCAGCACGCCGCCAAGCGTACGCTCGATGTGGTTCTGGCGGCCCTGGCACTGGTGGCCCTGTTTCCCCTGCTGATGATTGTCTCGGCTTGCATCGTGGCGACAAGTCGCGGTCCGGTCCTGTTTGAGCAATATCGCGAGGGACTGGGTGGCAAGCTTTTCAAGATCTACAAGTTTCGCTCGATGAGCGTGGAAGCGGGCGACCCGACGGGGGTGGCCCAGACCAAGAAAAGCGATCCGCGCGTCACCCCGGTCGGCAATTTCATCCGGCGGACAAGCATCGACGAATTGCCACAATTGCTGAATGTGCTGCGTGGCGACATGTCGCTGGTCGGACCCCGGCCGCATGTGCCCGGCATGCTCGCTGGTGGCATGAGCTACAAGGCCCTGGTTCCCTATTACGATCAGCGACTTGCGGTTCGCCCAGGGCTTACCGGCTGGGCGCAGGCAAACCGGTTTCGCGGCTTGACGGTCGATGCTGCCGCGGCGATTGCTCGCGTTGAGCATGACATTGCCTATGTGCAGAATTTCTCGATCCTGCTGGATTTGAAGATCATCGGCAGGACGATCGTGAATGAATTCGTGACCGGCTCCGGCCACTAGGGCGGTCGGTCATCCGGCGGTTTGGCGGGCGGCAATGGCCTGCAGCGCGGCAGGGGCTTCCCTGAACCGACGCGATGTCTCGCAGAAACGACATTAATCATATCATCGCATCGTGCCAGCAAGACATCATCTTGCTGAGGACAGTCCAGCGAATATTGTCTATCTAAAAATACCAGCTTTCAGCCAAGGATTCCTTCCGTGAAAATAGCAATCGTCGGTTCCGGTTATGTTGGCCTGGTGACAGGTGTCTGTCTGGCAGACTTCGGCCATGATGTGATCTGCATCGACAAGGACCTGGCCAAGATCAGCGCGCTGGAAAAGGGCAAGATCCCGATTTTCGAGCCTGGCCTGAGCGATCTGGTGGCGACCAATGTGGCCGCAGGACGGCTGTCCTTCACGACTGATCTGGCGACGGCCGTGCCGGCCGCCGACGTCGTCTTCATCGCGGTTGGCACGCCGTCGCGGCGCGGTGATGGTCATGCCGATCTGACCTATGTCTATGATGTCGCGCGCGAAGTGGCCGGCGCTGTAAGCGGCTTTACCGTGGTGGTGACAAAGTCGACCGTGCCCGTGGGCACTGGTGACGAAGTCGCGCGCATCATTGCCGCCACCAATGACGCCGCCGACGTTGCCGTGGTTTCAAACCCGGAATTCTTGCGGGAAGGCGCAGCGATCGACGATTTCAAGCGGCCCGACCGCATTGTCATCGGCATCGAGGACGAGCGGGCTCGCGAGGTGATGACCGAAGTGTATCGGCCGCTCTATCTCAACCAGGCGCCGTTGATGTTTACCACGCGGCGCACGGCCGAACTCATCAAGTATGCGGCCAATGCGTTCCTGGCGATGAAGATCACCTTCATCAACGAAATTGCCGACCTGTGCGAAGTGGCCGACGCCAATGTGCAGGAAGTGGCCCGCGGCATCGGCCTGGACAATCGCATCGGCGCGAAGTTCCTGCATGCCGGGCCCGGCTATGGCGGCTCGTGCTTCCCCAAGGACACCCTGGCACTGATGAAGATCGGCCAGGATTTCGGCAGCCCGCTGCGGCTGGTCGAAACCACGGTATCGATCAATGATCAGCGCAAGCGCGCCATGTCCCGCAAGGTGATTGCAGCCTGTGGCGGCGATGTGCGCGGCAAGAAGATCGCGGTGCTCGGCCTGACCTTTAAGCCGAACACCGATGACATGCGCGAAGCGCCCTCGATCGGGATCATCCAGGGCCTGCTGGACAAGGGCGCTGTCGTGGAAGCCTATGACCCCGAGGGTATGGAGGCCTCCCGCCAGGTCCTGACTGGCATCAGCTATGGCGAAAATCCCTATGATATCGCCGAGGGCGCCGATGCGGTCGTGCTGGTTACCGAATGGAATGCGTTCCGTTCGCTGGACCTCGACAGGCTCAAGGAAAAGATGACCGCCCCGGTCTTCGTGGATCTGCGCAATGTCTACAGCCATGACCAGATGGCGCGGCACGGCTTCCAATATCACAGTGTGGGCCGCCCGGAATCGGCGCAGGGACGAGAGGGCGTCCGCGAGGCGGCCGAATGAAGTATTTCATCACCGGAACGGCGGGGTTCATCGGTTTCCATCTCGCCAGCCGGTTGATCGCGGACGGCCACCAGGTGACCGGATACGACGGCATGACGCCCTATTATGACGTGGAGCTCAAGCAACGCCGTCATGCCTTGTTGCGTGCGCACAACAGCTTCTCGGCGATCGAGGGCATGCTTGAGGACAAGGCTTTGCTGGACAGCGCGGTCGGGGCATTCCGGCCGGACGTGATCGTGCACCTCGCCGCCCAGGCAGGGGTGCGCTATTCGATCGACCACCCCGAGACCTATGTCTCGTCCAACCTAGTGGGTACGTTCAACGTGCTGGAGGCCGCGCGGGCCTTCAAGCCGGCGCATTTGATGCTGGCCTCGACCAGTTCGGTCTATGGCGGCAACAAGAAGATGCCATTCGAGGAAGCCGACCGTGCCGACTTTCCGGTGTCGCTCTATGCAGCGACAAAGAAAGCCGGGGAGGCAATGTCCCACTCCTATGCGCATCTGTTCGACCTGCCGACCACCTGTTTCCGCTTCTTCACCGTCTACGGGCCATGGGGTCGCCCGGACATGGCGCTGTTCAAGTTCGTCTCGGCCATCGAGGAAGGTCGTGCGATCGATGTCTATGGCATGGGCCAGATGCGCCGCGACTTCACCTATATCGACGACCTGATCGAAGGCATCGTGCTGCTGGGCGATGCCGTTCCGGAGCGCGGCAAGCCGGTCGTGGCCGAGGGCGTGACCGATTCCCTGTCGCCAGTCGCGCCCTGGCGGGTGGTCAATATTGCCGGCGGCCAGCCAATCGGGCTCATGCCCTTCGTCGAGACCATCGAGCGCAAGCTCGGTCGGACCGCCGAAAAGATCATGCTACCCATGCAGCAAGGCGACGTGGAGGAAACCTTTGCTGATGCTAGCCTGCTCTATGCGCTGACCGGCTTCACGCCAAAGGTGGATGTGGAAATGGGCGTGTCGTCATTTGTGGATTGGTACCGGAGCTATGCCCATGCACACTGATATTTCCGCGCGCGCGCCGCTGCCCCGCGTCACGGTGGGGGGCTTTCCCACGGTGTCGGTGACCCGCAAGGAACTGGCCGATGCCATGGTTGCCGATTGCTTGGTGGCGCGGCAGCAGCGCGATACCTGGCTGCCCAAGCTGGTGTTTTCCTCGAACGGGCAGGGCATTGCCCTGGCCGGGCAGGACAAGGCCTTTGCCGACATCATGGCGCAGGCCGATATCGTCCATGCCGACGGCATGCCCGTGGTGCTGGCCAGCCGCCTGACCGAGGCGCCCTTGCCTGAACGCATTGCCACGACCGACTTCTTCCACGACGCGGCCGAGGCGGCAGCAGCGCATGGGCTCAAGTTCTTCATTCTCGGCTCCAAGGAAGAGCAGAACGCGCAAGTGGTCGAGGCGATCAAGCGCCTCTATCCGGGGGTTGAGATCGTCGGCCGGCATGATGGCTATTTCGGCGCCGACCAGGATGAAGCCGTGTGTGCGGCCATCCGGGCGTCCGGGGCGGATGTGCTGTGGGTGGCGCTGGGCAAGCCGCGCCAGGAAATCTGGTGCGTGCGCAACCGGGAGCGGCTCAAGGGGATCGGCTGGGTCAAGACCTGCGGCGGGCTTTACGCCTTCCTGACCGGGGAAGCGCCGCGCGCCCCCGCCTGGATGCAGAAGCTGAGCCTGGAATGGCTGTACCGGACCATGGACGATCCTAAGCGCCTCGTCTGGCGCTATCTGACGACCAATCCATATTCGTTTTACCGGCTGGTGCGCTATACGGAACGGGCGCGCAAGACGTCGTAAGTCAAGTCAGTTCCGCCGCCAACACGGCTTCTTCAACTGCGAGTGTCCCATGAACGAACTGCTCAAGCAGGCATTTGGCGTGCTTTTCGCCCGCACTTTTGTGCGGGTCGCGCAGTTCATCGCCTTCCTGCTGCTCGCGCGTTTCATGAGCCCCAGCGATTTCGGGTGGTTCGGAATCATCACCAGCGCCATCACGCTTGCCAGCCTGATCGGGACTCTGGGTCTCCGCCAGTCGGTTGCCTACGAGATCGGCAAGAAGACTATGACGGACGGCGAGGGCACGGCCACGGTACTCGTCGCCTGGCCGGTGCTGGCGGCGGCGTCCACCATCATCGTCTACTCCCTTTATGGCCAGCAACTACCCAGCTTGTCCTCCATCGAGGCCGCCATTCTGATTGCGATCGGCGTGGGCAGCTCGATGCTGATCATGCTGCTGCAGGGTACGTTCCTGGGGCGTGGACAGGTCAATTCGTTCAACCTGACCGAGACGCTGCCGCGGGTGTTCCTGGCCGTACTTGCGGTGCTGCTCACGCTGACCGCGAGCGTTTCCCTGTCCATGGCCCTCTGGGCGCAGGTCGCCAGTTTCCTCATCGTGGCGCCGGTGGCGCTGGTCATCGCGCTGCGCGGCGGCTCGGGCCTGCGCCCGCGGCCCGACCGCATTCCCGCCATGACCCGTTATGGCCTGGCTTTCGCGCTCAACCTCTTCCTGATCACCCTGTCGACCCGCATCAGCATCTTCGTGATCGAGAGCCATTCGGGCGCGGCCGACGCCGGCCAGTTCTTTGCCGCAAGCCGGGTCAACGAAATCTTCCTCGATGCGGCAACGGCCTTCGGGCTCGTATTGTTCTCCCATTCCGTGCGTGAGGCCGATGGGGAGTCCCGCGCAGCCCGCAATGCCCGCATCGCCTGCTGGGTGTTCTGGAGCTTCTCACTGTTGGCGGTCGGCATCGCCATTTTCGCGCCCACCATCTTGCGGGTGATGCTCGGCGCTGAATATGCCGATGCCGGGCTCGCCTTGCAGATCCTGGCGGCGGGCCTCGGGCCGGCTGCCGCCAACAAGGTCATCTATCCCAGCATTGCCGGCAAGGGCCGCCCGCTGTTCGGCACGCCGATCATCGTCATTGGCCTGGCGGTCAATCTGGTGGCAGCAGTGTTGTTGGTGCCGCGGCTCGGCGCCAGTGGCGGCGCGCTGGCGCTGGTGCTGGGCCAGTATGTGATGTTCATCGGCTACGCCACAGCCTACCGCATCATGGGGGTGCCGATGCGGCTGGTGCTGTTGCCACAATGGTCGGACCTGACGATGGTTGCCGGCTCGGTGCGCAGCGTGTTGCGCGGCAAGCTGCCCAAACCACAAAAGTCGGGACCATTGCAGTGACGTTCACAGTGGATAAGGGTATTGGCCACAGGGGCGCGGCGGCGTTTGTCAGCGTCAAGACGCAGTTCGAAAACCTGGGCGATGCGCTGATCACGCGCGAGCTCATCCGGCAGCTGTCCGCCCGCGTACCGACGGTGGCCGACTGCTCGCGCTGCCCGGAGACCTTTGTCGAAACGCTCGATCTCGAGGACATGGCCGGCGTCAAGGTGCTGCGCAGCGCCGGTCTCGGCGCAATGCTGCTGGCCATGGTGAAGCTGCGGCTCTCTGGCCGCCCGACCTACTATTTTCTGCTGCCCGGCGGGCTAGGCGGCGGCCGTTCGACGCGCCAGGTCATTTTCGGGCAGCTCAATACCGTGTTGATCGCCGCGCTCAAGACCATCGGCGTGCGCGTCTGCCAGGTGGGGATTTCCTATGACGGGCTGGACCGGCGCTATGCCTCGATTCTGCGCGGACGCGTGCCCTTCATGTATTCCCATGCCGTGCGGGACGTCTTCAGCCAATCCCATGCCGCCGAACTGGGCATCAGGGTAGACGAGATCGTGCCCGACCTGGCCTTCGGCCTGTTCGAGCGCGTGCCGCTCGCTACCGGGGAACGCAGCGCCATCGCGCTCTCTTTCCGCGCCGACAAGTATCGCGACCGTACGCGCGAGATCGAGGCGCTGGTCGAGGCCATGGTGCACAAGGCTGATGGCGCCGAGGTCAAGTTCGTCGCCCAGGTGGGCCGCGACGCCGCCTTCATGCGCGGTCTCATGGACAATGCAGCGTCCATCCCCGGCGCGCGACTGAGCTATCACCAGTGCACCGACGATATCGAAGCCTGTCGCCGCATCTACTCGGACTGCCGCGCCATATACTCCAACCGGCTGCACGCCCTGCTGCTGGCCATGAGCGCCGGCGCGGTTCCGGTCGCCGTGGTGGACCGCAAGGCGGACGTCAAGATCGTCGGCGTATTCGACAGCATGGGCCTCGCCCACCAGGTCGCCGATCTCGGCAGCATGTCGCTGCCGCCCGACACTAACCTCGACACAGCGGGGGCAGTACACAATGCCGCTGCTGTGGCTCAATATTTTGACAGGGTTCTGGCGGCTTAGGCAGCCAATCTAGGGCCGCCTGTTTAAGCAAGAGATGCAAGATGACTTTTTTTTCGGTCGTTATCCCGCTCTACAACCGTGCAAACCGCATCTCCTCCACGATCCAGTCCGTGCTTGACCAGACGTTTCAAGATTTCGAAATTGTGATCGTGGATGACGGGTCGTCGGACAATCCAGCGCCTGCGATCGCTGCGTTCAATGATGTTCGCATACGTTTGATCCGACAGGAAAATGGCGGTGCCAACCGCGCACGCAACAACGGCATCGACAATGCCGCGGGAAAGTACGTTGCGCTTCTCGACTCTGATGACCAGTTTCTCCCCCATCATCTTGCAGCGTCAAAGGCGGCCATTGATGGTTCCGACAACATCGTTGTCTATGCCAAGGTAATCGTCGACCGCGGAGAGGGGGTAACGTTCCTAAAGCCCCCTCGCGCGTTGCGACCGGGTGAGGACATGGCCAACTACGTCCTGTGCGACAGGGGCTTTGTTCAGACGTCCACGGTCGTTGTGAATCGGAATTTGGCTGCGCGGGTCAGGTACCGAGATGGTCACCCATTTGGACAGGATACGGACTTCGCAATTAGGCTCTTCAATGCCGGAGCCAACTTTATCATGCTTGAGAAACCGGGCGCAGTGTGGTTGGACGAAGCTGACGGAAAACGTGTTTCCAGCAAGAGCTCTGCGACTGTTCGTACGAACTGGCTTGATACGATGCAGGACCAAATTCCTCGTAAGGCCTATCTTGGTGACATGGGCTGGTTCGTCGCAAAGGCGCTCGCTCGTGAAGGGAAGAGAGGCACTGCTTTGCGACATTATGCGACGGCGGTCCTGTCGGGATGCTATCCTCCCAAAGTTGCAGCTGCCATATTCCTTCAGGTTGCGCTGTCTGATGCTACCTATAGGCGCACGGCTGACACCTACGTTAAGCTGAAGCAAATGGTGCGGGCCGGTCGCAACTCCTCGAAAATTTCAGGAGAGGCTGCAAAGTAATGGCATCTATTGCGGTTCAAGGCAGGTGGCACGGACGAGAAAGTCCCGCTAGAACGACAAAGTCCGTGGACCGACCAATTTGGCCACTATTGGTTGGCATCTCTAGCATTCCGATAGCTTGGATCCTAGGAATAGGATTTATTTGGTATCATGTGTTGGCAATTATCTGGGCATCACGCAATGCCAAGGCGTTCAAGACCATTGGTCTTGTCGATGTCGCCTTCTACCTGTTGGTCCTCACGCTTTTTATCTCGCTGACACTCTCACCAGCAAGAGGTTATGGAACAGCCGACCGCATGTTTGGCGCTGCAAACAATATTTCGCTTATTATAGTATACTATCTATGCCTGAAGACTTCCAGGTATGTTTCGTTTTCAGGTATGATAACTAAGGGTGTTTCTCGTAGAATAGAAAAAAGCATTCGCAACATTTTTCTAATGATGATTGTGGGTGGCATTGTTTTGTCCATAATCTGGTATGCGTTGGGACAGCATGACTGGTCAACTCGTACTATATTTGGTTTCATGGTTCCCGATCTTCCGGGAATTGTAGCTGAATACCAAGACACGCCTCTTGTTAATACGGACTATTTTTTTGGTGCCAAAGTCCCTCGTGTTTCAATATTTGCACCATTTGCTACTACCGCCGCTGCAATGCTCGTTTTGCTCAGCGGTATCGGTTATTTGTTGAGGGCAGGTAGCGAATCGGAAGAAACCAAGGGACAGGTGCGATTTGGCCTTCTATCCTATATTGCAGTATTTATGACCATAGCCCGGGCTTCGCTATTTGCTGTTACAGTGGCGTGGATCGTTCGTTATTTTGTTGGTCTCGGAAGAATGTTCGGCGTTTTCGCTATCCTGATCGCAGCTTTCGGACTGTATTATCTCTATGAGAGCGGAGTTGGGCTGTTCGATTTGCTGAACGAGGCACGGCCGGGGTCCAATGCGGCGCGGCTTGGAAACTACGACGCGTCGATTTCGCTCGTAATGAGCGAGGCGCCCTTCTTTGGTCTTGGCGTAAAGCCTCGATTGGACGTGTCCTTCATACCATTGGGCTCTCACTCGTCCTGGATATCGTTTCTGGTTCGCGGTGGAATGATTGGTACAACGCTTGCGGCGCTGCTTTACATTGGCGCGATGTCCATCAGTGTAGTTCGTATTGTCCTTGGCTATGCGAACGGTTCTCCAAAGTATGACCTGAACGCGATGACTGGTGCGGTTCTGGCGGTGGGTTTTGTGGCCTACTATTCGGTTCAGGACGCGGATGCTTACGGCGTTGTTGCGTTCTTGGCCGGAATATACACAGGTTTGCTCTCAGCAGTAGCCATGCGGGGGCGTGTCGTGCCACCGACGGAGGGGTCCATACCGCCGGATCTCCTAGGTGACGGAAGCCGCAGAAAGGGACAGTAGTGGCCGGTTTGGCTGTGTTGGAGCACTGTCCAAGGTCGTTACGGAATCCGCCATAACGGTCACTCCACCTTCATAGACGTAGGTGAGCCGGTGGGGTGTCGTAGGGATGGCGAAGGTCAGCTCATCTTGGGAGGCAGTCCCCGCCGTGCCACTGGTTTCGATAGGCGTGGTTGGCGCAGCTTGGCGCTCGACCGCCACAAGGCCCACCCTTAGGGTGAAGTCGTAAACTCCGCCTATGACGACGCCGAACGCGAGGACGGGTCGAATGCTCACTGTGGTGGCCCCGTTTAATACAAACGAACCAGAGTACCGCTCTACGTCCGGTCCCAAAATCGCGTTGGTGTCGCGGATACTTACGGTCCCACCGGCGCTGTTGTCCTCCCTGAGGCGCAGGCGGGTGCTTGTGGGGGGAGCGGGTTGGGCGATGGCTTGCAGGAACGCTGAGATGGTCCAGGTTTCGCCTGGGTTCGCGGCGATGGTGGAGGCGGCTTCGCAGGTGACTTGTACCGGTCCTGCCGTATTGGCTGTGCCATAGAGGCGCAGATCCATGTAGGTAAGGGAGCCGGTGCTACCGAGGGCGACCACTTCACGATTGAGGCCCGCCGAGGTGAGGATTGACCAGTTGGTGGGCAGCGTGGCCGTGCCCGCCACGGCGCCGAGATTGGTATTGTTGCGGATGTAGTTGGTGCTGGCCGGCTCGAGCCAGGCGCCGCGGTCCGTGCGGGCCAGTTCGTCGACGGCAAAGGCGTGATAGATGCCGGACCGGTCGGGCGCCAGCTTGGTCGAGGCCCTGGCAAAGGTGAAGGCGGCGCTGGCCGGCACTTCCACGCCGCCGATCATGTAGCGACCGGTCATGAAATCTGCAGCATAGACGGCCTGGGGCGGCCACCAGGCACCGGAACCCCGCGCGACCATCTTGCCGACTGACAGGCCGAGCATCAGACCAGGCCCACGATGGCGGTGGCGGTCGTGCCGCTGGCCTTGATGCGGCTTGCCCGCACCGGCAGGATGGCGCCGGCGGCGATACCGGTGAGCAGAATCTCCGCGCCGGACAACAGGACAAGGCTGATGGCGCCGGGGCCGCCGACATAGAGCGCGCGAGTCACTTCGGGCAGGTCGGCGGCATCTTGCGGCGTTATGGCAAAGCCATGGGTGGCCGGGGAATCAAGACCGCTGGCGGTGGATTCAAATCTGTCTGGCATATCGGCACCTTGATGTTGATCAGGCCGACATCATGACGCAGCGGGCGGGCAGGGGGATAAGTTCGATCCATCGCGCCCAAGGGACGGCGAGGCATATGGCCCCGCCGCGTCTTGGGGCACGCCAGACAGGGACTACGCCCCAGACTAGTTGGCCGTGAGTGTTACATAGACCGAGCCTGGGCGAAACCCGCCCTCGGCGCCGCTGAGCTTGACCAGCTCGATTTCACGGGCGAGACGCCCTCTCACTGCCGTCCGCGTCTCATAAGCCAGTACGGCACCGCGCGCCGCTGTACACTGCCGATCGCGGTTCCGCACTGCATTCTTGCCGCTGCCTTCGGCAACGCAGGTTACGGTGATGGTGCAATTGTTGCGTTTCGCTATGGTGCCGAGGATAGAGAGCGAGCGATGGATACTGGGCACGATGTCGCCCCGTCTGGTCGGCAGATCAGCGAAAGCATAGATCGTCGATGCCCCTGGCGCTCCAGGGCAGCCAGTGGTCTGCGCCTGGGCAGATGTGGTCAGGCTGGCCCAGCCGGCAAGCAGTATCAGGCCAGCGGCCGCGAGCGCCACCCGGCCTGGCGGGCGGATGGATGTCTTGGATGGATCTGGCATGTGGTTCCCCGATATTGGCAAAGTGTGATGGTGGCCACGGACGGTGCCGTGGCCGTTGGCGTCGTGGTCCGACCTAAAAGAAGGCCCGCTGGCTGGAGCGGCGGGCGCTGTAGCTGAGCGGGCCGGTGCGACAGTCGTCGACAATCTCCAAATCGGCGCAGGCCCGGTTGAAGGCGGAGATGGTTGTGCTGGTGAGGAGGCCGTTGGGATTGCCCTGATAATAGCCCAGTTCGGCCAGCCGTTCCTGGAAGAGGTAGACATAGGCGTTGCGATCGAGGCCATAGGCGCGGGCCAGGGCGGTGCGCTTGCCCTGGCTGCTGAGCTGCACGAAATTGGCCAGCAGGGCGGGGTAGCTGCTGGCAACCGGCCGCTGGGCAATGTCGAGGATCAGGGTTTCGAAGGCCAGGGCCGGGGCGTCAAGCGCCGGGGCCAGGGCATCCAGGGTTGCCCGCGCTGCCCTCAGGTTGCGGGGCAGTCCGTCGCGGCCGTCGACATAGAGCCGGATCAGGACGCGGCCGGCCTCGGCGTCGCCGGCGGCCACCGCGGTGTCGAGGACGTCCAGCGCCGCAGCGGTATTCTGCGGCATGGTCTCGCCCGCCAGATAGGCGCGCGCCAGGGCCACGGCGGCCCCCGGAATGCCCTCGGCAATGGCCTGTTGCAGCAGTTCGGTGCCTTGAGCCGGCGAACCGCCAAGGCTGCCGTCGAGGTAGCCGTCCGCCAGCTTCATGGTGACGGCCGTATTGCCGGCGGCAATAGCCTGCTGGTAGTAGTCGATGGCGGCGGCCGGGTCTGGCGCGACGCCGGCAATGCCGGTGCGGTAGATGTCACCAAGCCGCACCAAGGCCGTGGCATTTTCAGCGGCTGCGGCCCGCTTGTAATAGTCGACTGCCAAAGCGGGGTCGAGATCCAGATCGGCGCCGCTGCGATAGATGTCGCCAAGTCGGATCAGGCTGCCGGTATCGCCGGCCTGCTCGGCGCGTTGGTAATATTGCAGCGCCAGCGCGCGGTCCTCGGCAATCCCGCCAGCACCTGTACGATAGTATTCGCCCAGCCGATAGGCGGCGGCGGCATCGCCCAAATCGGCAGCCTGGCGATAATAGTCGATGGCCAGGGCCGAATCGAAGCCCTCGCCGCGGCGGTAGATTTCGCCCAGCTTGAACAGGGCGAGCGGGTCGCCGGCCGCCGCAGCGGTCTGCATCAGCGGCTCAGCCTTGGCATAGTCGCGCGGCACCGATTTTGCGCCGTTGAAGTAAAGATTTCCCAGCACATAGGCTGCCTCGGAATCGGCTGCGGCGCGGGCAGTCAGGTCGGCGAGCGCCGCTGCGACGGCGGCGGCATCATCGCTGCGCTGCAGGATGCGCTTGAGGGCGTCAACAGATGGCGCCTCCGCCACGGTTGGCTCGGCAGTCGGCGGGGGGGCGGCGGACTCGGTCTGCGCCAGAACAGGGGCGCAAGCAATGACCAGCGCGGCTATGGCTGTCGCAGCGGTCCGTTTCCAGTATGGGCGGTCGGCGGGTTGCATAGATCACTCCATGGTTAAGGCTTTCAGTCCTCCCCGAGCCAATATGCAGTGGTCATTGCCCCATGACAATCGCCGATAGCGGTACGGCAGTGCATGTTTGGGCATGGCGAGATGCCACCAATGAAATCGGGAGAGGCCCTGTCACAGAAATCAGGTATACTCGGAATAATAGTCGCCATACTTGTTGCTGTAAGACCCTTTCGTTCGGTCTTGCTGATTGAGTACGGCAAATATCGGCGTCGTTTCCGGCGTGGCGGATTCTAGATTGCGCATCGATTCACGGGCGTCATTTTGCGAGGTCGAGGCCCATCTTACAATGTAGACGACCGCATCGGCCGCCGGCGCTACATAGAGACCATCAACGACCGCGCCGATCGGCGGCGTGTCGATCACGACAATGTCAAACGAACGCCGCGCGGCATCAATCAGGCGCTGAAAGGACCGGCCGGCAATGAGCTGATCGGTGGGTGTGCCGCTGCGGCGTGCGCCAAGCAACATCACGGCATTGGTCACGGTATCGGCCTTGAGGATGGGGGCGATGTCGACCGATTCCGCGTCGGTGAGGAATTCAAGAATGCCCTGGGACGGTTCCAGGTTGAGTTGCTTGTGGATGCTGGGCTTGCGCAGGTCGCAGTCGATCAGCAGGGTGCTGCGCCCGGACAGCGCAAATGACCGTGCCAGCGACAGGGCGATGGTGGACTTGCCTTCTCCCGGTGCGGTTGAGGTCACCACGACGATTGAGCCTTGCGCGGCATCGGCGCCGGCCGGCCGCTGGCGCAGCGCCTGATCGATCTGCGCGCGAACCCGGCGTATGGATTCGGCGAATATGGATAGCGGGGACTCGACCATCAGATCGGCGATGCTGCCGCCGCCCGCCTTGGCCTTGATGCGGGGCACCGCCGTCGCCACCCGGGTCTTGAGCACGGATTCGAGCTGCGCTTCGCTGGTGAAGCCGCCCAGCACGTTCTCGTAGAGGAAGGCCAGGGCAATGCCCAGGCCAATAGCCGCCAGGGTCGCCACCGAGAGGATCAGGCCGGTATTGGGGAAAGAGGCGCCATTGGGTGCAAGGGCCGGCGAAACGATACGGCTATCGGCGACCTGGAGCGTGGCCTGCGCCTCAAGATCCTGCACGCGGCTGAGCAGTGTCTGGTACTGCGCCCGGGCCAGTTCTGCGCCTTGCTGCAGTTCATAGAGCTGGGTCAAGGTATTGGCGGACAAATTGCTTTGCAGCACGTTCGTGCGCAGATCTTCACGCAGACTGGTTTCGCTGGCCTGGGCCTGGGCCACCTGGTTGCGCAATGCCTCGACCTCGGTGGTCGCCTGCTGCCGCAGGCGGTCTTCGATTGCGGCAAGTTCGGTGCGCAGGTCCAGGGCTGTTGGCGAACCCGTCGCTGTGTTGCTGATGCTGGCCTGCAAGGCTTCCCGCTGGCGCGCAAGCTCTGCCAATGCTTCGGACTGCAAGCCGGAGGTCAGTGACGCAAAGTCGCCATTGTCGATGCTGGCCTGCGCCTGATTGGCGAGCGCCAGCGTGCTCTGGCGGCTATTGGTGAGTTCTTCGATCTGGGACTGCATTGTCGCCAGGTCAGTCCGGCCGGTGTCGCGGACGATCGAATCGATGTTGCTGGCAACGAAGTTGTCGAACGACCCTTCCGACACCAGGATGGCATTGCGCGCATCGGCAATGCGGGCCTGCAGGATATCCCGCGAGGCCAGGGCGCTTTGGACCTTGGAGGTCAGCTGATCGGCGATGTAGGCGCTGGCAACGGCATTGGCCAGTTGCGCGGCCTTGGCCGGGCTGGCGGAGCGCACCTGAAGGGAAATCAGGTAGGTGCCGCCGCGGCGCTGCACGGACACGGCGCCGCGCAATTTGCTGAGCGACTGGTTGAGGGCCTGATCACCGGTTGGCTCCGTCGGTTCGGCAAGCCGCAGGAAGGCCAGCAGCTGCGAACGGCTCGACAGCGAGACGCCGAATTCCGGGTCTTGCACCAGATCGTCGGCCTTGATCACCTGCAGCAAGACGTTGTCGGAGCGCAGGATCTCGACTTCGCTGTCGATCCGCGCACTGTCAGCCGAACTGCTGCCACCCTGCATTTCAGGGTCAAGCAGGTTTTTCCGGCTCGGATCGACCATGATCAAGGCGGAGGCGGTGTACATGGGCTTGAGAGAAAACACTACGATGGTGCTTATCGCCAGGACGGCAACCACGGTCAGAACGATCAACTTAACCTGCCGCTGCAGCAGACCGAAAAAGCTGCGGATATCGAACTCGTAATCGTCCATCGAATGTTCCCTAGTAGCGACACGCCAAGCGCCTGAATGGTGCAAGCTGTATTGGGGAAATACACCGGCACCAAGTACAATCAACCGTCATTGTTACCGGCCACTCATGCCGCCGCTCCAACGGAAATAAAGCTGCAGGAATCTGGCGTAAGCTTTGCAGCGGTGAGTCTGCCCGTGGCGTAAGCGCCGGTATCCACGGCGATCCGGAAGGGTGTGACCACCGGTTCGCTGGCCGGTGTGTGGCCGTGAACGACCCGCGGCCCTTCAGGCATGGCAGCGTCCAGGAACGGCTCGCGGATCCAGAGCAGATCCTGCTCTGATTGATCCTCCAGCGGCATGCCTGGCCGTATCCCCGCATGCACCATCAGGGTGCCGGGCAAGGATAGATAAAGAGGTGCTTTCCTAATGAAATCAATGTGTTCCTCCGGGATGGCGCTCGCCAGGGCAGCCACGGTGGCCCGGCTGTTGTGCCAGTTCATTGCCCTGATATCGAGGCCGTAGGAGGCCAGTGTCTCGATGCCGCCATATTCAAGCCAGGCCGCGTCGGGGCGCGGCGTCGACAGGAAATCGAGCATCATGGTCTCATGGTTGCCAGCCAGGCAGAAGCGCTGGAAACCGGCCGGCGGTCGGGCCAGCAGGTGATCGAGAACACCAGCGGAATCGGGACCCCGGTCAACATAATCTCCCAGCATGACGATCCACTTCTCGCCGGCAGTGGCGCTGGCGTCGGCGACGATCTTGCGCTCAAGTTGCAGCAATTGTGCAAGGCAGCCATGCACGTCGCCGACAGCGTATAGCGCAGCTGGCCAGGTGTCGGCGACAAGGTGGGGACGGGCGCGGATTGGCTTCCGTGCGGATGGCGCCGGAAAGAGGCGTCGGAACGCGGTAGTCAATTTCATTGGACGTCATCGCGGGTTCTGGAGACGCCAGCCCCGATGCCGATGGCGGTCAGGGCCAGAAAGATGAAGGTGTTGGCCTGAATTTCGAGGCTGAAATCGACCAGGGAGTGCAGGCCGCCGACAATCAGCACCGCCAGGGCAATGGTCTGTGCCGACTGACCGCGCCCCTTGGCCATGGAAACGGCAAGGCGGGCGGCCAATAGCAGAAACATCAGAATCGGCAGGGAGCCAAAGATGAGGCCGAGTTCGCTCCACAGCGCCAAATAGGTATTGTGGGCCTTGTCCCAGACGACATCCGGATTGACGGGCAGTTCGTGCTCGAGAGGGAAGGCGAGGTCAAAAGTACCACCACCGGTGCCGGTGAGCGGCCGGTTGGCGATCATGGTCAGAATCTGGTCATAGAGGTTGAAGCGCGTCCCGGCCGACTTTTCGATACCGCCGAGCCGCTCGAAAACGCCCGAGCCGAAGACCGCCAGCACCGTCCCGCAGGCGACCACGCTGGCCAGCAGCCCGACCACGGCAGTCGTCGCGTGTGGGCGACTGCCCAGACCAATGGAAAGGACCAAAGGGGTCAGCGTCCCGGCAAGAGAGACAAACAGCCCCATCCGAGACTGGGTGGCGACCACGGTGGTGAGCAGCAGCAGATAGATAGCGGCGTAGGCTACCATCTGGAATCCATCGCCAGGCTCGGGATCGGCCGCGTGCCGGCCAATCCGACGTGCCAGCAACCGGATCAGGAGTGTGGCGGCGATGCAGATTCCGAAAGCCAGGAAGGTGGCATAGGAGTTTCGATTGACGAAAGTCCCGGTCGCCGATCCGAAATAGGCCCATTTCGGCAGGCCGAGATTGGTGTCACCCAGGCGCAGACTGACCAGGCCAATCAGCGCATAGACAGCGATGATCGCCAGAATGGCGTTCAAGATCAGCGCCCGCCGCCCCTCGTTGCGGCACAGCTGCAGCATGAGAAAGAAGAAAAGCCCATATGTCATCATCCGCATCAGCATCAGGAAGGTGGTGCCGGGCGCGACGCTTATGCTCTCGGACCGGATGACCACATCCCCCGCGCTCGCCAGGATGTCGATACCCAGCACTCCGGCAATTGGCAGCATCTGCACGACAAGATAGCCGCACAGGATCGTGAATGCGACGAGCTGCAGGCGCATGGAAGACAGCGGCACGCGCAGCTTTTGTCGGCGGCGTGCCAGATATGCGAAATAGATGGCACCGACGAGGCCGATGGCTGTTGCCGACGCGGTCCAGAAGAAGGGGCGGTTGCTGCCGAGGGGCAGGGGGGCGACGGCGAGGATGAACAGCAACGCCCACATCAGCGCGTCGTTTTGCCGGCCCGGTGCGCTGGCGCGCTGGCGGGTCTCGCCGCCGAGGTCGCCACCCACCTGGGCAATCGAGCCCCCCATACTAGTGATTGGCATCGCGCACGGCCCTTCGGAGATTGGTAACAAAGCGCCGCTGGACGTCCTGCGGCATGGTTTCGACAATGTCGGCAATGCGGGCGCGAAACGCCTCGTCGCCAATCCACCGACGAGCGATATTACGCAGACCGACGGCGCTGCGGACCATGAGTTTGAGATCCAGTTCGTGCGCAGCCAGTGACGCGGTGTCGAGCTTTGCAAGGTTGTTCTCTGCCAGGTCGACGCGCATATCAACGATCCATTGCTCGTTGGGTGCCGTCAATTGGGAGCGTTGAAGCCGGTCGTTGAAGCCGGCAACATCATCCCGCAAGATTGACGCATAGGCACCGGTAAGCCAGGCTACCGAAAGAGTGGGTGATTGCTCGGCGATGATGTCGGCCGTGGCAAGGCAGTTGTTGACGATGCCGTTGCGCGTTTCTTCACCGGCATAGAGCATTGTCAGCGAGTTATAGAGCTTCATGGCCCCGATGCAGTCGCCGAGAATCGATCGCATGCTGTTGGCGGAAAGCCCGATCGCCATATCGGGCGTTACCTGCGCGGCGCGAGGAATGACCGTGCCAGTGCGCAAATAGGTTGAAAACTCCTGACGCATGGCGAAAGCGCCGCTGCCGGCCAGCAGGATGCAGGCGAGGACAAAAAGGCCGTAGATCGGGGTCTTTTCTCGAGCGCGTAGGTTCATCAGTCGTCCAACGTCATCTGCAGCGTATCAATGAAGTCTCAGGTATTCGGTGGCTGCCACGGCTACTCTTCGGCGGCAGTTCCGTTGCAGGTGCTGAACCAATTCGTCAAGGCACGCGGCCCCGCCCCAATCATGCGCAGAGCGGATTGCCATCAGGTAAACTTGGCTGGCATCGCCGATGCCGGTTTTTATCTTGGTCGTCGATGGCTGAATAGTACTGTTCATGTAATAGCGCCATACGGAAGGTGTTTTTTAGCATTGAGTTAATCCTGTGCCGGTTGCTTGCTGACAGTCAGGGCCGGGCGGCGATTGCTGCAACATTCCAATGAATGCCGGTTCCTTCGGCTCCGAGCTTTGTTCCGATCGCCAGGGTCGGAGCGCGGCGGGACATGCGGCTGCCGGAGGCGGATCGCCATCGCCCGGGGTTTGCGGCTCCGCTCGTTCCGGTTGCAGCGGGAAACTTTTTTCTGCCAAATCCGGGTTATTGGCGCGCTTTGCTGCGCCGATAATCGGGCGGAAAGCAGCGCCGTGTCGTCTCGTGCTGCTGCATGAGATTATTGTACCTGTCGGCCGGCAAGGCCCGGATTCCGGGCACATTTTGCCTTGATCGCCAGGCGGGTCCGGCCTACCAACAGGGCTTGTTTTCCGGCCCGTTCAAGCGGCGCGCGGTAGGAGTTCGCCCCAGTGCAAAGCAGTTCTCTGACCCACCTGCAATCCTTGGAAGCCGAGAGCATCGAGATCCTGCGGGAGGTGGCAGCCAGCTTCGAGCGGCCGGTGATGATGTATTCCATCGGCAAGGATTCCAGCGTGCTGCTGCATCTGGCTCGCAAGGCCTTCTTCCCATCGAAGATCCCGTTTCCGCTGCTGCATGTGAACACCACCTGGAAATTTGCCGAGATGATCGCGTTCCGCGACGCCATGGCGGAGAAGCACGGCTTTGACCTGATCAGCCACACCAATCCGGACGGGCTGGCCAACAATATCAATCCGTTCGACCATGGGTCGTCGCGCTTTACCGACATCATGAAGACGCAGGCGCTGCGCCAGGCGCTCGATGCCGGGCGTTATGACGCGGCGATTGGCGGGGCGCGGCGCGACGAGGAGAAGTCGCGCGCCAAGGAGCGCATCTTCTCGCATCGCAATGCCAGCCATGCCTGGGACCCCAAGAACCAGCGGCCCGAGCTGTGGCGGGTGTTCAACACACGGCTCAATCCGGGCGAGAGCATGCGGGTCTTCCCGATCAGCAATTGGACCGAGCTCGACGTCTGGACCTATATCTATGCCGAAGGCATCGAGCTGCCCTCGCTGTACTTTGCCAAGGAGCGGCCGGTGGTGGAGCGCGCGGGCACGCTGATCATGGTCGATGATGCCCGCTTCCGTTTCGAGCCGGGCGAGACCGCGCGTGAGGAAGTGGTGCGTTTTCGCACGCTGGGCGACTATCCGCTGACCGGGGCGATCCGCTCGACGGCGGCGACGCTGCCCGAAATCATCATGGAAATGCAGGCCAGCCGCACTTCCGAGCGGGAGGGGCGGCTGATCGACAGCGACAGCGTCGGCTCGATGGAGAAGAAGAAGCAGGAAGGCTATTTCTGATGAACCTGCACGACACCACGGCGGCCAGCACTGCCGAAACCGACATCGCCCGCTGGCTGGCCCAGCAGACCGACAAGTCGATGCTGCGCTTTCTCACCTGCGGCAGCGTCGATGACGGCAAATCCACGCTGATCGGTCGGCTGCTCTATGATAGCCAGCTGATCCTGGATGACCAGTTGGCGAGCCTCAAGAAGGAGAGCCATAACCGCCATGTCGGCGACGAAGGCATCGACTTTTCGCTGCTGGTGGACGGGCTCAGCGCCGAGCGCGAGCAGGGCATTACCATCGACGTGGCCTATCGCTTCTTTTCCACTGACAAGCGCAAGTTCATTGTCGCCGACACGCCGGGCCACGAGCAATATACCCGCAACATGGCGACCGGTGCCTCCAATGCCGATCTGGCTTTGGTGCTGATCGATGCGCGCAAGGGCGTGCTGACCCAGACAAGGCGGCACAGCTTCATCCTGTCGCTGATCGGGGTGAAGCACGTGGTGCTGGTGGTCAACAAGATCGACCTGGTCGACTACGACCAGGCAGTGTTCGACCGCATCGTCGCCGAATACCGTGCCTTTGCCGAGCCGCTGGGGTTCAAGACGCTGGCGGCGATACCGGTGTCGGCCTTGCGGGGCGACAACATGCTGGCGCAGAGCCCGCGCACGCCCTGGTACCATGACGCGGCGCTGGTGCCCTATCTGGAGAGCATCGATGTCAGCGAGGACCGCACGGCGGAACTGTTCCGCTTCCCTGTGCAGTGGGTCAACCGGCCGGACCTCGATTTCCGCGGCTTTTCCGGCACCGTGGCGTCGGGCGCCATTGCCGTCGGCGATGACATCCTGATTGCCGCCTCGCGCAAGCCGGCGGCGGTCCGCCGCATCGTCACGCTCGACGGCGACCTGCCCCGCGCCGTGGCCGGGCAGGCGGTAACGCTGGTGCTCGATCGGGAAGTCGACATTTCGCGGGGCGACGTGCTGTCACGACCCGGCGAGACGCCGGAATATTCCAACCAGTTCCAGGCCCGCGTGGTGTGGATGAACGAGGAATCGGCCTTTCCGGGGCGAGCCTATCTGCTCAAGGTCGGCGCCCAGATGGTGCCCGCCACGATCACCGACCTCAAGTTCCGCACCAACGTCAATACGCTCGAGCAGACCGCTGCGGCCAAGATCGACCTCAACGAGGTGGCCACCGTCACCATCGCCACCGACAAGCCGATCGCCTTTGACAGCTATGCCAGCAATGCACTGACCGGCGGCTTCATCCTGGTGGACCGGCTGAGCAATGCCACGGTGGGCGCCGGCACCATCGATTTCGGCCTGCGCCGGGCGCAGAACCTGACCTATCAGTCCTTCGACGTGAACCGCTCCGTGCGTGCGGCGATGAAGGGGCAGGCGCCGCAGATCATCTGGTTTACCGGCCTCTCCGGCTCGGGCAAGTCGTCGATCGCCAACCTGCTGGAAAAGCGGCTCACTGCCGAGGGTCGGCATGCCTATATTCTGGATGGCGACAATGTGCGGCACGGGCTCAACCGGGATCTGGGCTTCACCGAGGCGGCGCGGGTGGAAAATATCCGCCGGGTCGCCGAAGTGGCCCGGCTGATGGCCGATGCGGGGCTGATCGTGCTGGTGTCGTTCATCTCGCCATTCCGCAACGAGCGGCAGCTGGCGCGCGAGATCGCCGGCGACATCAGCTTTCTCGAAGTCTATGTCGATACCCCGTTCGAGGTGTGCGAGGCGCGCGACCCAAAGGGGCTGTACAAGCGCGCCCGGGCCGGCGAGATCAAGAACTTCACCGGCCTCGACAGTCCCTTCGAGCCACCCACCCGGAGCGATGTGGTGCTGCATGGCGCCGAGCAGGAACCGCTGGCCCTGGCCGACGAACTCTATCGGGCCCTCAGCCTCTAGCCGCCTCAGCGCGTCGGGAAACATACAATGACGATGGTTGAGCAACTGGTCGGTCTGGCTCTCGAGGCGGGCGCGGAGATCATGCGCATCTACGGCACCGACTTTGCGGTTCGGGTCAAGGAGGACTGCTCGCCCGTCACCGAGGCGGACGAGGCAGCCGAGGCCATCATCCTGGCCGGGCTGGCGCGGATTTCGCCAGGGCTGGCGGTGGTGGCCGAGGAAGCCGCCGCAGCCGGGTGCGTGCCGGAGACCAGCGAACGCTTCTTCCTCGTGGATCCGCTCGACGGCAGCCGGGAATTCATCAGCCGCAATGGGGAGTTCACCGTCAATATCGCCCTGATCGAGCATGGAATGCCAGTATTCGGCATTGTCTATGCTCCGGCGCTGCAGCGCATCTGGTGGGGTCAAAGCGGGCAGGGCGCCTGGCAGGGGCGTGTCATGGCCGGCGCCGTCGTCGATCTGCTGCCGATCGGGGTGCGGGCTTGTTCGCCTGCCGGGCTGGACGTGGTGGGCAGCCGGTCGCATGGTGGCAGCGCCGTCGATGCCTGGCTTGAGCGCTTCGCGATTTCCCGCTTCGTGCCGGCCGGCTCTTCGCTCAAGTTCTGCCTGCTCGCCTGTGGCGAGGCGGACCTCTATCCCCGGCTCGGCCGTACGATGGAATGGGACACGGCGGCCGGCGACGCCGTATTGCGGGCCGCCGGTGGCCGGGTGGAAACGCTGCTGGGCGAGCAGTTGCGCTATGGCAAGCGCAACCAGGCCGAGGATGCAGATTTCGCCAATCCCCATTTCGTAGCGTATGGCGATCCGGCGCTGAGGTAGAGACTGAATCGGACTCAGGATTGACTGGGGATGACTGCCGAGGCCGGTCGCGAACTGGGTTCAAATCAGCCCGGGCCCAGTGGCAAGGGCACGGCAGGAGATGAGACGGATCTGTCGGGCGCCGGGGTTTTGCCGGCTTGCCCGGAGTCTGGACACCGCGGTCCGGCGCGCTGATCATCGCTCAGCGTGAAATGCGGCCACAAGGGCGGCAGCCGCCATCGAGCCTTGGGCTGCGTTCCGACCGGTCAGCGTGCCTGTGTGGAATTGGCAAATGCGGTCGTCGCCAGATGCCTCTTGCCGAGATAATGCGCGCCGGAATGCGGGCCACACAGGCGGATGGGATGACGACGGCTGAGCAAGGTTGTGGCTCACTGGCAGCAATACGCCCATATCGGTCGCTCACACGAGGGCAAGCCATTCTGCAAACGCCCCTTGCCATCCAGGCGTTCCGTCTCAGGCTCAGGATGTCCCATCATGCTGGCTGGGACGGACAAGCCGATAGCCCACGCCAGCCTCATTGGTGATCAGTCCGGCGCCGGTTCCGTCGATCTTGGCGCGGAGCTGGGCGACCAGGACGCGCAGATATTGGGTGTCCCGAGCATGGGCCGGGCCCCAGAGGCGCTGCAATGCCAGGCCATGAGTGACGACGCGACCGGCGTGATCGGCCAGCAGGACGAGCAGATCGTATTCCTTGGGGGTGAGGTGAACGGGCTCGTCGTTGACCCGGACCAGCCGGTGCTGCCGATCCAGCTCGACCCGGCCGAAGCGTTGCGGGCCCGGCGGCGCGTCGCCGGGCTCGGCATGGCGCAAAGCCACGCGGATGCGGGCCAGCAGCTCGCCGATGCCGAAGGGCTTTTCGATATAATCGTTGGCGCCAGCATCCAGGGCGGCGATCTTCTCGGTCTCCTGGTCGCGCGCCGAGAGCACGATAATGGGCACATTGGAAAAGGCGCGAACGGCGAGGATGACGTCCTTGCCGTCGCCATCGGGCAGACCCAGATCGAGCACGATCAGCGCCGGCGCGCGCGTGGCGGCCATGCGCCTGGCCATGGCAGCGGTGTCGGCGGTTTCGACGTCGAAGTCGGAAGCCTCGAGCGCCGGCCGCAAGAAGCGCTGGATCTGCGGCTCGTCATCGACGACCAGGATGCGCGGCTTCATGGCGTGGCTGGTCCGGCCAGCGGCAGGCGAATGACGAAGCGGGTGCCGCGTCGCCGCAGGGCCGGGCTTTCGGCACTGATGGTGCCGCCCATGGCCGTGAGCAGGCCGCGCGCGATGGCCAGGCCCAGGCCGGTGCCGGCCTGACGGCCATCGCCCTTGGCGCGGCGATAGAATTTGTCGAAGATGCGTTCCAGATCGGCCGTGGCAATGCCCTTGCCCTGATCGGTTACCGTGATCATCACATTATCCCTGTCGGCTCGAGCATAGATGGCGATCGGGCTGTCGCCGGCATATTTGGCAGCATTGTCGAGCAGATTGAAGAGCACCTGTTCCAGCAGGAGCGGATCGGCACTGGCGAGGGGGGCGGGATCGGCCAGGCTGACCTCCACCACCAGGCCGGGATGGGGCCGCTGCGCCCGGCTGACCGCCGCGGCGATGACCTCGGCCACCACGGTGGGCTGGCGCCTGGCCCGGACCATGCCGGACTGGATGCGGGTCATCTCGAAGAGATTGGCGACGAAGCGGTTGAGGCGACTGGCCTCCTCCTCGATCGAGAGTAGCAGGTCGGCCCTTGTGGCGGCGGGCAGGCGGTCGCCCAGCTCGCGCAGGCTGGTCACCGCGCCGGTAATGCTGGCCAGGGGCGTGCGCAGATCATGCGAGAGCGAGGACAGCAGCGCGGACTGGACCTTTTCGCTTTCGCGGGCAATCGAGGCCATGGTGCTTTCGCGCGCCAGTTGGGCGCGATCGAGGGCGATGGCCGACTGCTCGAGAATGGCGTTGAGGGTGCGCTGCTCCTCGTCGCTGGCGGGGCCCTTGGACGCTTCCATGGCCAGGCCGACCACGGCGAGCACGCGCTGGCCGGAGCGGACCGGATGAAACAGATAGGGCACCTGCGGCAGCGTGCCGGTCATGAAGCCGGCCAGCTCGCGCTTGTCGCGTGCCCAGAGCGCCGCCACCATTGCGGCAGCGTCAAGATCCTGATCGGGCGGCCAGGCGGCGGCCAGCGCCAGTTCACCTGCCTCATCCCCGGCGAGCACCACGGTATCGGCGCCCAGAGCAGCATGGATATGGCTGGCCATGGCATCGAGAACCTGGTCGCGGCCGAAGGCGCCGGCCATCTTGCGGGCAAAGTCGAGCAGGGCCTGGGCCTGGCGGGTCTGCTGCCGGGCGCGATCGATGCTCAGGCGCAGGCGGGCGGCAAGCTGGCCGGCGGCCAAAGCGACGCCGACAAAGATCACCAGCGACAGCACCTCCTCGGGCCGGGCAATGGTCAGCCGCCCGGTGGGGGTGATGAAGAAGAAATTATAGGCGAGGAAAGACAGAACCGAGGCCAGCAGCGCCGAGAAGCGCCCGGCCACCACGGCCGAGAGCAGCACGGCGGCCAGATAGAGCATGGAGAGGTTCTGCAGCGCGACGATGGCGGACAGGCCAAAGCCGAGCAGCGTGGTGGCGCCCACGGCCAGGAGCGGCGTGGCGACAACCAGCGCCCATTCGGGCAGGCTGCGACGGCGCGCAGCGGCAGGCCGATCGGCCCGCTGGCCGGCAACGACATGAATTCCGATATCGCCGGCCCGATGCAGCAGCGCGTCCGGCAGGGAGCGCGGCCAGAAGGCGCGGCGCCGGCTGCGGCCGATGACGATCTGGGTGATGTTTTCGCGCCGGGCCAGCCGGAGGATGGCGGCGACGAAGTCGGTGGCGGTGTCGCGCCGCGTCTCGGCACCGAGCCGTTCGGCCAGCTGCAGCGTGGTTTCGAGCCGGGCTGCGGTCTCGGCATCGGGGGGTAGACCGTGCGGGTTGGCAAGTGAGAGCACCAGCCAGCGGGCATTGAGCCCGGAGGCGAGGCGGCTGGCCTGCCGCACCACGCTTTCGGACATTTCGTCGGGACCGACGCAGACCAGCAGGCGCTCGCCGCTGGCCCAAGGGCCCTCGATGGCGCCCTGGCGCAGCAGTTCGACCATCTGGTCATCGACCCGGTCGGCGGCGCGGCGCAGCGACAGCTCGCGCAGGGCGGTGAGGGTCGCCGGGGTGAAGAAGCCGGCCAAAGCGCGATCGGCATTGTCGGGCAGATAAACCTTGCCGGCCTTGAGCCGTTCGATCAGCTCGTCAGGGGGCAGATCGACCAGCACGATATCGTCAGCGGCCTTGAGCACGATATCGGGCACCGTCTCGCGCACCGGTACGCCGGCAATGCGGGCCACGAGGTCGGAGAGGCTTTCGAGGTGCTGGATATTGAGCGCAGTCCAGACATTGATGCCGGCAGCGGTCAGCTCGGCAATATCCTGATGGCGCTTGGGGTGGCGCGAGCCGGGCGGATTGGCATGGGCCAGTTCGTCGACGATGAGCAATTGCGGATGGCGCTGCAGCGCCGCATCGAGGTCAAAGCCGCCATATTCTCCTGCCCCGTCACGGCGCGGCAGGGTCTCGATATCGGCGGCAAGTGCGGCGGTGTCATTGCGGCCATGCGTCTCGACGAGGCCGATCACGACATCGACGCCCTTGGCCTTGAGCGCGCGGGCGCGCTCGAGCATGGCATAGGTCTTGCCGACGCCGGGGGCCATGCCCAGGAAGATGGTGAGCTTGCCCCGCCCTTCGCGGGCGGACAATTGCAGCAGCGCGACCGGATCGGGTCGGCTCTGTTCGGCGGCGCGATCCATATTACCTCGCCAAGGGCGCCTGGCGGTCGAGGGCCAGGTTGAGCGCGAGCACATTGACACGCGGTTCGCCCAATATACCCCAGACCGGCAACTCCGTCATCCGTGCCAGCAGGGTTTCGAGCGTCGCCAGATCCAGGTTGCGGGCCGCGGCGATGCGGGGCAGCTGCTGGTGGGCATTGGCGGGGGAAATATCGGGATCGAGCCCCGAGGCGGAGGAGGTGGCGGCATCGGCAGGCATGGGGGCGCCGCCGAGTGCAGCCAGGGTATCGCCGACGCGCTCTGCGAGGCGGGCATCGGTGGGGCCATAGTTGGAGCCGCTGGAGGCCGCGGCATTATAGGGTGCCGGGCCGGTGGCAGAGGGGCGCGGCCAGAAGTAACCGGGCCGGGTGAAGTCCTGGCCGATCAGGGCCGAACCAATGGTCGTGCCGTCGCGGTCGAGGCGGCTGCCATTGGCCTGGGCGGGAAATGTCAGCTGGCCGAAGCCGGTGATGGCGAGGGGATAGACGAGGCCGGTCAGCAGGGTGAACAGCAGGGTGAGGACCAGAGCGCGGCGAAGCTGGGTGAGCATGGTGGTTTCCTAGATGATGCCAAGGGCCGTCATGGCCATGTCGAGCAGCTTGATGCCGATGAAGGGGGCGGCCAGGCCGCCCAGGCCATAGACGAGCAGGTTGCGCGACAGCAGTGCCGCGGCGCCGACGGGGCGATAAGTGACGCCGCGCAGAGCCAGCGGGATCAGGGCGATGATGACGAGGGCATTGAAGATCACCGCCGAGAGAATGGCCGATTGCGGGGAGCTGAGGCCCATGACGTTGAGGGCGCCGAGGCCCGGATAGGTGACGACGAACAAAGCCGGGATGATGGCAAAATACTTGGCCACGTCATTGGCGATGGAGAAGGTGGTCAGCGCCCCGCGCGTCATCAGGATCTGCTTGCCGATCTCGACGATCTCGATGAGCTTAGTTGGGCTGGAATCGAGATCGACCATATTGCCGGCCTCGCGCGCCGCCTGGGTACCCGACTGCATGGCGACGCCGACATCGGCCTGGGCCAGAGCCGGCGCGTCATTGGTGCCGTCACCGCACATGGCGATCAGCCGGCCGCCGACCTGTTCGTTGCGGATATAGTCGAGCTTCTGCTCCGGGGTGGCTTCGGCGATGAAGTCGTCGACCCCGGCTTCCGAGGCAATGGCCGCCGCGGTGACGGGATTGTCGCCAGTGACCATGACGGTCTTGATGCCCATGGCGCGCAAAGCGGCGAAGCGCTCCTTGATGCCGGGCTTGACCACATCCTTGAGGTGGACGACGCCGAGCAGGCGATCTGCCTCGGCCACGGCCAGCGGCGTGCCGCCGGAACGGGCAATGCTGTCGACCGCCCGGGAAAAGTCCGCGGCGGCCTGGGCCTTGTCGAGGCCGACAAAGCGCAGCACGGCATCGACGGCACCCTTGCGGATCTGGCGGCCCTCGATGTCGATGCCGGAAATGCGGGTCTGGGCCGAAAAGGCGATGCTGGTGTTGCCCTTGCCGGCGAGGACCGGCTCGACAAGGCCAAAATCGGCCTTGGCCAAAGCCAGGATGGAGCGGCCCTCGGCGGTCTCGTCGGAGAGGCTGGCCAGCAGCACCGCCTCGGCCAGATATTTCTCGCTGACCCCGGCGACGGGGAGGAATTCGGTGGCCATGCGGTTGCCGAAGGTGATGGTGCCGGTCTTGTCGAGCAGCAGGGTATCGACGTCGCCGGCGGCCTCGACGGCGCGGCCGGAGGTGGCGATGACATTGAAGCCGATGAGGCGATCCATGCCGGCAATGCCGATGGCCGAGAGCAGGCCGCCAATGGTGGTGGGGATCAGCGTGACCAGCAGGGCCGCCAGCACGGCGACCGACAGTTCTGTGCCGCCATAAAGAGCGAGGCCATAAAGCGTCACCACGGCAATCAGGAAGACCAGGGTGAGGCCCGAGAGCAGGATGGAGAGGGCGATCTCGTTGGGCGTCTTCTGCCTTGTGGCGCCCTCGATCAGGCCGATCATGCGGTCGACAAAGCTGTCGCCGGGTCTGGCGGTGATGCGGATGCGCAGCCAGTCGGAAATCACCTGGGTCCCACCGGTGACGGCGGAGCGGTCGCCGCCCGCCTCGCGGATCACCGGGGCGGATTCCCCGGTAATGGCGCTTTCATTGACTGAGGCGACGCCGGCGACGATTTCGCCATCGCCGGGGATGATGTCACCGGTCGCGACATAGACCATGTCGCCGAGCTTGAGCGCGGTGGCCGGGATGACTTCGCTGGTGGTGTCCCCGGCTCGTTCGGGAAAGAGCAGTCTTTTGGCCATCAGGTCGGTCTTGCCGCGGCGCAGGCTTTCCGCCTGGGCCTTGCCGCGGCCCTCGGCCACGGCTTCGGACAGGCAGGCAAACAGCACGGTGAACCAGAGCCAGAGGGCGATCTGGCCGGAAAAGCTGGCCTCGGCCGACCCCGTCAGCAGATCCTGGACGAAGATGGCGGTGACCAGGGCAGCGACGATCTCGGTGACGAAGATCACCGGATTTCTGAACAGCTGGCGGGGATCGAGCTTGAGGAAGGCGTCGCGCAGGGCCGGCAGGAGAATGGCGGGGCTGAAGACGGAGATACGGCGGGTGGCGGTGGACATGGGCTGAGGTTCCTAAAAGCTCTGGCCGGCCAGCATGGCGAAATGCTCGACAATGGGGCCGAGAGCGAGGGCGGGGAAGAACTGCAGCCCGCCCAGGATGAGGATGATGCCGATCAGCAGGCCGACAAAGAGCGGGCGATCGGTGGGGAAGGTGCCGGTGGAAGCCGGCAGGCGCGGCTTGCTGACCAATGAACCGGCAATGGCCAGCACCGGCACGATATAGGCGAAGCGCCCGAGCAGCATGGCGATGGCCAGAGTGGTATTGTACCAAGGGGTATTGGCCGAGAGGCCGCCAAAGGCCGAGCCGTTATTGCCGGCGGCCGAGCTATAGGCATAGAGGATTTCACTGAGGCCATGCGGTCCGGGCGTGGTGATGGCGCTGATGCCGAAGGGCAGGATGGCAGAGACCGCGGTAAAGCCCAGGATGACCAAAGGCAGGATGAGCACGGCCAGCATGGCCAGCTTCATTTCTCGGGCCTCGGTCTTCTTGCCGAGAAATTCGGGCGTGCGCCCCACCATAAGGCCGGCGACGAAGACGGCGAGAATGGCAAAGACCAGCATGCCATAGAGCCCCGAGCCGACGCCGCCGGGCAGCACTTCGCCCAACTGGATCAGCAACATGGGCACAAGGCCGCCGAGCGGGGTCAGCGAGGAGTGCATGGCGTTGACGCCACCATCGGAGAGGCCGGTGGTGACGGCGGCATAAAGCGCCGTCATGGCTTGGCCGAAGCGGACTTCCTTACCCTCCATATTGCCGAGCGCCGGATCAAGGCCGGCCGCGTGCAGCAGCGGATTGCCGGCGGTTTCCGCCCAGTAGACGGCGCCGGTGCCCACCAGCAGCAGCACGAAGGTGACCGCGATAAGCGCCCAGCCCTGGCGGCGATTGCCGACCAGCTGGCCGAAGGCATAGACCAGAGCCGTCGAGACCGAGAGCATGGCGATGATGTTGAGGTAGTTGGCGAAGGCATTGGGGTTTTCGAAGGGATGGGCGGCGTTGACGTTGAAGAAGCCGCCGCCATTGGTGCCCAGCTGCTTGATGGCCTCCTGGCTGGCGACCGGACCAATGGCAATGGTCTGCTGGGCCCCTTCGAGCGTGGTGGCGACAAAGCTGGGGTCCAACGACTGCGGCAGGCCGAGGGCGACAAAGGCCATGGCCACGATGATGGCGAGCGGCAGCAGGATGTAGAGCGTGGCGCGGGTCATATCGACCCAGAAATTGCCGATGGCGCTGGCGCCCGAGCGCATGAAGGCGCGGGTGACGGCGATGGCCACGGCCATGCCGGTGGCGGCGGAGAGGAAGTTCTGCACCGTCAGGCCCGCCATCTGGCTGAAATGGCTCATGGTGGTTTCGCCACCATAGTTCTGCCAATTGGTATTGGTGACGAAACTCACCGCGGTATTGAAGGCCAGGTCGGGCGCGAGGCCGGCAAAGCCCTGCGGATTGAGTGGCAGCAGGCCCTGCAGGCGCAGCAGGGCAAAGAGGGCGAGAAAGCCCATGAGGCTGAAGGCAAGCACGCCAAAGGCATAGGCGAGCCAGCCCTGCTCGTGGTCCGGGCGAATGCCGGCGAGGCGATAGAAGCCGGATTCGAGCGGGCGCAGGACGGGCGAGAGCCAGGTGCGTTCGCCGGCAAAGACGCGGGCCATGTAGAGCCCGAGCGGCTTGGCCAGCAGCAGGACTGCGAGCAGTACGAGGCCGATCTGCAGCCATCCGATAAAGGTCATGGAAGGTCTCCGCTCAGAACTGCTCGGGGCGCAGCAGCGTCACGAGCAGATAGACGGCGAGCGCCAGGGCGATGATGAAGGTGATGAGCAGCATGGCCGGCTCACAAGCGGTCGAGCGCAACGGCATAGGCGGCAAGGGCCGCCAGGATGCCGGCGCCGACGAGAACGTAGAGAACGTCAAGCATGGCGAGATACTCCAGAATGGAGTGCCGTGATGCGCCTTCAGGCCATCAAAATTCCATGCGGAAGGCGGCCGGCCGGTATAAGGATTTCATAACGTGGAGAGGAATGGGAGAGGTCATACCGGCCCGAACGGCAGCTTCATGCGCTTCAGACCGGTCATGCGGGCAGGGCAGGGGCTAGCGACCTCGTACAGTCCGAGCCTCGGCAGCTTGGTGCGCCTGGATACCTGTTCTTGGACCAGCATGTCGGACTTGGAGACGTGAATCGACCCATCGCTGTTGCCGCTATCGCGGCGAGCCACCCCGCTAGAGGGGCTTTTTGAGCCACTTGGCAAGTACGCCCGCGATGCCTTCACGGAACAGCAGCACGCTGACCACGAAGATCACGCCCTGCAAGACCGTGACCCAGGCCCCGAAGCCGGCAAAGTAGTTCTGCATGGTGACGATCACCGCGGCGCCGATCAGCGGCCCGAAAACCGTGCCCATGCCACCCAGGAGCGTCATCAGCACCACCTCGCCGGACATGGACCAATAGACGTCGGTCAGCGAGGCCAGCTGGAAGACGATGGCCTTGGTGGCGCCCGCCAGACCCGCCAGGGCGGCCGACATCACGAAGACGGCGAGCTTGTAGCGATTGACCTTGTAGCCCAGCGAGATCGAGCGCGGCTCGTTGTCGCGAATGGCCTTGAGCACCTGCCCGAAGGGCGAATGGATGATGCGGTAGATCAGCAGCAAGGCGCCAAAAACGATGGCCAGCACCACGAAATAGAGTGTGTAGTCGGAGGTGAGATCGATCAGGCCGAACAGCTTGCCGCGCGGCACGGCCTGGATGCCGTCCTCGCCGCCGGTAAACGGCGCCTGCAGGGCGAAGAAATAGACCATCTGCGCAAAGGCCAGCGTCACCATGGCGAAATAGATGCCCTGGCGGCGGATGGCCAGCACCCCGATGCCCAGGCCCAGCACGGTGGCGGCCAGCACGCCCAGCAGGATGGCAAATTCGGGATTGAGCCCCCAGGCCTTGGCCGCATGGGCGGCGACATAGCTCGACGAGCCGAAAAAGGCCGCGTGGCCGAACGATAGCAGCCCGCCAAAGCCGAGCAGCAGGTTGAGCGCGCTGGCAAACAGCGCAAAGCACAGCACCTTCATCAGAAAGACGGGGTAGAGCACGCTGGGCGCGACCAGCAGCAGAGCCAGCAGCACGGCAAAGATCACCACATGATGGCGCGGTGTGCCGACCGGCAGGGCCGCGGCTGCGGATCGATGGCCGGTTTCCGACGGGGTGGTCATTACTGAGTCCTTCCAAACAGCCCTGCAGGCTTGACGAGCAGCACGAGGGCCATGATCACGAAGATCACCACGGCGGAGCCTTCCGGATAGACCACCCGGGTCAGCCCCTCGACAATGCCGAGGCCGAAGCCGGTCAGGATGGCCCCCAGGATGGAGCCCATGCCGCCGATGACGACGACGGCAAACACCACGATGATAAGGTCGGCACCCATATTGGGATTGACCGAATAGATGGGCGCGGCGAGCACGCCGGCCAGCGCCGCCAGCCCCACGCCGAAGCCATAGGTCAGCGTGATCATGCGCGGCACATTGATGCCGAAGGCGCCCACCAGCGTCGGGTTTTCCGTGGCGGCGCGCAGATAGGCGCCCAGCCGGGTCTTCTCGATGGCGAACCAGGTGGCAAAGCACACCACGACCGAGGCGAACACCACCCAGGCGCGATAATTGGGCAGGAACATGAAGCCCAGATTGGTGCCGCCCGACAGTTCGGCAGGAATGGAATAGGGCAGGCCGGACACGCCATACTGGTTGCGGAACAGGCCCTGGATGATCAGCGCCAGGCCGAAGGTCAGCAGCAGGCCATAGAGGTGGTCGAGATGGTAGAGCCGGCTGATCATCAGCCGTTCGATCACCACCCCGCTTGCGCCCACCACGATGGGGACGATCAGCAGCGCCCACCAGTAGTTGATCCCGGTATAGGTCAGCAGCATCCAGGCGACGAAGGCGCCCATCATGTACTGCGCGCCATGGCTGAAATTGATGATGTTGAGCAGGCCGAAGATGACGGCCAGCCCCAGGCTGAGCAGGGCATAGAACGAGCCGTTGATCAGCCCCAGCAGCAACTGGCCGAAAAGTGCCTGTGGCGGTATGCCCAAGAGCTCGAACATGACAAATGGTTCCGGTGGTAACGAGGAGGGGCGCCCCGGCAGGGCCGGAGCGCCCGGCAGGTTCTAGTCGGCGAGGAAGGCGCAGCCGCCGTCTTCGAGCGGACGGAAAGCCTCGGCCGCCGGAATGGTCGAGAGCAGAGTGTAATAGTCCCATGGGCCGGTGGATTCGGCAGGTGACTTGACCTGGAACAGGTACATGTCGTGCACCTTGCGGCCGTCTTCGCGGATCGTGCCTTCGCCGAACAGCGGATCGCTGGTTGGGGTTGCCTTCATCGCCGCCATCACGGCGTCGGTTTCCTTGCTGCCGGTTGATTCAACCGCCTTGAGGTAATGCAGCACGCTGGCATAGACGCCGGCATGCACCATGGTCGGCTTCTTGCCGTCATTTTCGGCGGCAAAGCGCTCGGACCAGGCGCGGGTCCCGTCATTGAGATCCCAGTAGAAGCTCTCGGTCAGCACCAGCCCCTGCGCGGTTTCGAGGCCGAGCGCATGGATGTCAGTGATGAAGATAAGCAGCCCGGCAAGCGCCTGGCCGGCCTGGGTGATGCCGAATTCGGCGGCCTGCTTGATGGTATTGACGGTATCGCCGCCGGCATTGGCCAGGCCGATCACCTGGGCGCCCGATGCCTGCGCCTGCAGCAGATAGGATGAGAAGTCGGTGCCGGGGAAGGGATGTCGGACCGTGCCGAGCACTTCGCCGCCCGCGGCTTCGACAACGGCGGCGGTATCCTTTTCCAGGGCCTGGCCGAAGGCATAGTCGGCGGTGATGAAGAACCAGCTGGTATTGCCTTCGGCGACCATGGCCGAGCCGGTGCCGTGTGCCAGGGCCCAGGTGTCATAGGTCCAGTGCACGGTATTGGGCGAACACTGCGCGCCGGTCAGGTCGGCCGAGCCGGCGCCTGAATTCATGAAGATCTTGTTCTTTTCGCGGGTGATTTCGTTGACCGCGAAGGCAGCCGATGAGGTGGGCACGTCCACGATCAGGTCGACGCCGTCCTGATCATACCACTGGCGGGCAATGGTAGAGGCCACGTCCGGCTTGTTCTGATGGTCGGCCGAAACGATCTCGACGGTGATGCCCTTGCCGGCAGCGTCGAAATCCTCGACGGCCATACGGGCCGCGATGACCGAGCCTTCGCCGGACAGGTCGGCATAGACGCCCGAGCGATCATTGAGCACGCCGATCTTGACGGCGGTCTGGGCCAAGGCCGTGCCCGCCAGCAACAGGCTGGTGGCCGAGGCCAGAATGAGAGTCTTGAAGTTCATGGTTGCGTCTCCTCCGAGTGGTGCCGTTTTCCGGCTTGGTGCTAGACGCCCAGATAGGCGTGCAGCTTGTTCATGTTGGCGGCGAGGTCGGCATTGGGGATGGTGTCGATCACCCGACCCTGCTCGACCACGTAGTGCCGATCCGCGACCGAGGCCGCAAAGCGGAAGTTCTGTTCCACCAGCACGATGGTGAAACCGCGCTGCTTGAGCTCGCTCAGGGTCCGGCCGATCTGCTGCACGATCACGGGCGCCAGACCCTCGGTCGGCTCGTCCAGCAGCAGGAACTTGGCACCGGTGCGCAGGATGCGGCCAATGGCCAGCATCTGCTGCTCGCCGCCCGACAGCTTGGTGCCCTGGCTGGACAGGCGCTCGCGCAGGTTGGGGAACATTTCGAGCACCGCCTCGCGGCTGAGCCCGCCCGGCTTGACCTGGGGCGGCAGCATGAGGTTTTCCTCGACCGACAGGCTGGCAAAGATGCCGCGTTCCTCTGGGCAGAAGGCGATGCCGGCCTGGGCAATGTGGCGCGGTTCCAGCCCGATCAGCTCGCGCCCCTCGAACTGCACCGATCCCTGCCGCTTGCCCAATATGCCCATAATGGCCCGCAGCGTGGTCGTCTTGCCGGCGCCATTGCGGCCCAGCAGCGTCACCACCTCGCCGGGCTTCACGTCGAAATCGATGCCGTGCAGCACATGGCTATCGTCATACCAGCCATTGAGGTCGCGCACGGCGAGCAGGCTGTCGGTGGGCGCATCGGTCATTGCCATCGCCTCAGTCATGGCCCGCTCCAATATAGGCATCGATGACCCGTGCGTCCTTGGAGACCACCTCATAGGGTCCCTCAGCCAACACCTGGCCGCGGGCCAATACGGTGATGCGGTCGGAAAGATCGGCGACCACCGACAGATTGTGCTCCACCATCAGGATGGTGCGGTTGGCCGAAATCTTGCGGATCAGGGCCGAGATGCGCGCCACATCCTCCTGCGCCATGCCGGCCATCGGCTCGTCGAGCAGCAGCATTTCCGGTTCAAGCGCCAGCGTCGTGGCAATCTCGAGCGCCCGCTTGCGGCCATAGCTCAATTCGCCCGCCGTCTCGTGGGTAAAGCTCGATAGCCCCACCTCGTCGACCCGGGCCATGGCTTCCTGGTCCAGCCGGTGCAGCACCTTTTGCGAGCGCCAGAAATCGAAGCTGTCGCCGCGACGGCGCTGCAGCGCAATGCGCACGTTTTCCAGCACGGTCAGCTTTGGAAACACCGCCGAAATCTGGAACGAGCGTACCAGGCCCAGCCGGGCAATATCGGCGGCCGGCATGCGCGTAATGTCGCTGCCATTGAGCGTGATGCTGCCAGCACTGGGCTGCAGGAACTTGGTGAGCAGATTGAAACAGGTGGTCTTGCCGGCGCCATTGGGGCCGATCAGCGCATGGATCGTGCCACGTCTGACATCGAGATCGACGCCGTTGACGGCGGTAAAGCCGGCAAAACGCTTGGTCAGTCCGCGGGCGGAGAGGATCACGTCGGGCATTGGAGGGGTCTGGGTGGTCATGGCTGCGCTCATTTTGCTGTCCACCCGCCGTCAATGGAGATGGCCGCCCCGGTGATCGAGCGGGCCAGGTCGCCGCAGAGATAGGCCGCCAGTTCGGCGATTTCCTCGGGCTGCACGAATTGCCGCGTCGGCTGCGGCGCCAGCATCAGTTCGCGCACCACCTGCTCCTCGCTCATGGCGTGCACCCGCGCCTGATCGGCAATCTGGGCGGCAACCAGCGGGGTCCAGACATAGCCCGGACAGATGGCGTTGACGGTAATGCCCTTCTCGGCGGTTTCCAGCGCCACGGCCTTGGTCAGGCCGACCACGCCATGCTTGGTGGCGACATAGGCCGACTTGAACGGGGAGGCGCGCAGGCCATGGGCCGAGGCAATGTTGATGATGCGCCCCCAGCCGCGCTCGGCCATGCCGGGCAGGGCGGCGCGAATGGTGTGGAAGGCTGAATCAAGGCTCACCGCGACAATGCGATCCCAGTCAGCGGGGGGGAAATCCTCGATCGGGGCGACCTTCTGCACCCCCGCATTGTTGACCAGCACGTCGAGCTGGCCGAAAGCCGCAACCACCGCACCCACCAGATCATAGCCACCGCCATTCGCCGACAGATCGGACTGGAAATAGCGCACATCGGCGCCGGTGCCGGCCACCGAATGCAGCGCCTCCGCGACTGTGCTTTCGGCCTCGAAGCTGTTGATGGCCACGGCATAACCCATGGCCGCGAACCTGCTGGCAATCGACAGACCGATACCGCTCGTCGAGCCGGTGACCAGTGCCACGCGCTTTGTTGTCATGCTCCACCCTGTAGCGGACCTTCAAGGGCCCGGTGTTTTGCCCTCTCCCTATCAAGTTCCGTGCCAAGTGCGGAACGCCCGGATTGGGTGCGTCTATCGAGCATGCACGCGACGAATGTGTGTGGCAGGCAGGACAGTGTCCGGATCTCCGGACAGTTCAGGCGACGATATTGTGCCGCTTGAGCTTCTCGTAGAATTGCGATCGCGATACGCCCAGCCGCAGGGCTGCGGCCGACTTCTGTCCGCCCGTGGCTTGCAGCGCGTCGAGGATGGCCTGCCGCTCCGTATCCGCCACCGCGGTGGCCAATCCCTGTGCGGGCGTGCCGATCCGCACCGCGCCCGGCGGCAGCGCCCGACCGATCACGCCGGCATCCATGACCGCGCTGGGCGCCAGCGCGGCCGCGCGCTCCAGCACATTGCGCAATTCGCGCACATTGCCCGGCCAGGCATGGGCCTGCAGCAGCTTGATCGCCTCGGGCGTGATAACCCAACCGCTCTGGTCGTCTGCGCGCAGCGTCTGCTCCAGCAGCGCCTCGCATAACAGCGCCATATCCTCGCGCCGCTCGCGTAGCGGGGGCACATGCACGGTCAGCACGGCGACGCGATAGTAGAGGTCGGCGCGAAAGCTCCGGTCGGCGATCTTGGCTTCGAGATCCTGCGAGGTGGCGGCGATGATGCGCACATCGATCTTCTTGACGGTATTGGAGCCCAGGGCCTCGATCTCGCCCTCCTGCAGCACGCGCAGGAACTTGGCCTGCACGGCCAGCGGCATGTCGCCGATTTCGTCGAGAAACAGCGTGCCGCCATGGGCCAGCTCGAACTTGCCTTGCCGGGCCTTCTTGTCGGCGCCGGTATAGGCGCCGGGCGCAACGCCAAAGAATTCGGCCTCCAGCAGGGCTTCGGGAACGGCCGCCATATTGACCGCCACGAAGGGCCCGTCGGCGCGGTCCGATTGCTGGTGGATGGCGTGAGCGAGCAATTCCTTGCCGGTGCCCGTCTCCCCCAGGATCAGCGCCGCCCCGTCGCGCAGCGCAAAGCGGCGTACCATTGCCTTGAGGTCCTTGACCGCCTCGCTCTGGCCGACAAAGCTCGACAGCGAATATTTGGTGCGGCGCTCCCGCGTCAGGGCCGCCTGGGCCCGGGTCAACTGCTTCTGCAGCGCCTCGAACTTGTCGAGCATGGGCGCGAGATAATCGACATTGTCGTAGAAGACGAAGCCGATGGCCCCTTCCACCGCCCCGCTCTCATCCTTGAGCGGAATGCGGCAGACCACGAACTGGCGGTCGTTGAAATTCATGATGTCGAGCAGGATGGGCCGGCCGGTCTCGACCACGCGCCGGAGCAGGGAGTGTGGAATGACCTCCTCGACCGGCATGCCGATCGGGTCGAATTCGGGCGCCAGCTTGAGCAGGTCGCGATAGCGGGTGTCCATCCAGGTGATGCGCGTCTGCGCATCGACAATGATGGCGCCCTCGAAGAAATCGCGCAGCAGGCTGAAGGCGCCCACTGCTTCCTCGATGCTGGCCAGTCCATTGGCGGCCGGCCAGCGTTCAGTTGTCGGTAGGGGTACCATGGCCGGCCTCGCTTCATTGTTGGCCGGCAAGCCTAGTGCCCGCTCAGCCTCGGGGCAACGGCATCACGCGCGCTCGACGCAGCACACAGGCTTTCCTCGCTGAAGAGACCGGAAGCCGAGAACGTGCCGGCGGGTGCCCGCTCCTCTGGGTCGCATGGCAAGGCCACGACTGTATAGCGCTCGCTACCAGCGCCGGTGCCGATAGGTCCATGCCGCCTGGCGGTAGGTCGGATCTGGTGATGTTGGGATATCAGGTGACGCCTGCGCTTCGAGGCGATGGGTCTTTTTGGTCCAGGGGTGTCCCTGCTCGATTAAGCTCTGACGAATTGGGAAGGTTGGCCAGCGACAAAGTCCAGGATTTTGAACACGCAGATGCCAGCGCGTTTCGACTAGGTGGCGACTTTCCACTCCGCCCATTGTTGTCAGCGTTGTATTATCGGTGGTATTGACCGGCCATCAGCGATGTTTTGTCAATTTGCGCGAGGGTGCCGTGCGGAACGAGCTGAACATTTCCGTTTTTGGCGAATTGTCAGTTGTGGCAGATGTCGGCCCGGTGCCATTGCCGGCGTCGCGCAAAGCCCGTGCCCTGCTGGGTTATCTGGCCGCGACAGAACGGCCACACAGGCGCGAACGTCTGTGCGAACTGTTCTGGGACCTGCCCGATGACCCCAAGGCCGGCCTGCGCTGGGCACTCAGCAAATTGCGCAAGGTCGTCGACGCACCGGACCGGCAACGCATCATTGCCGGCCGGGAACGCGTTGAACTCGACTCCAGCGACATCCGGATCGACAGCCGGGAAATCCACACCCGATTGCGGGATCGTGACGTGGCGCTCAGCGTAAGCGATTTGATCGACTTTGCCGAAAAGCTGGACAGGGTATTCCTCGAAGGGCTGGACGGTGCAGGCGACATCGCCTTTGACGCATGGCTGGCGGCAGAGCGGGAGGATGCCCGCGGAGCCCGCATTTTCGTCTTGCGCCAACTGGCAACCCATCCCCATATGGCGCCCGCCTCGGCGCGCAAATGGCTCAAGGCGTGGGAACTGGCCGACCCCGAAGGGGTTGCCGCATTCCAGATGCAAACCCCTTCCTTTCTCTCCACCGCCAGCACTGAGTCAACCACACAGGCTGCTGGCCCGGCGGCTCTGGTCAAGGGGGAGACGCTGGGTGTGGCCGCCATGGGCTCAGCGGCGCGGGCATCAGGCCCGCAAATGAACCCGGTATCGCGCGCCATGCGATCGCAGAAGATCGGTTTCTGCGAGGCCAGGGACAGCGCCAAGATTGCCTATGCGACCATTGGCTCGGGCCGCCCATTGCTCAAGGCGGCAAACTGGCTCAACCACCTCGAATTCGACTGGAACAGTCCGATCTGGGGCAAGAGCTTTGGCGCCATCGCCAGCCGCCGGAAATTCATCCGCTACGACGAGCGCGGCTGCGGCCTATCCGACTGGGATGTCAAGGACCTGAGCTTTTCCGCTTTTGTCGACGATCTGGAGGCGGTGGCCGATTGCCTCGGGCTGGAGCGCTTTCCGCTTTTGGGCATTTCACAGGGTTGCGCCGTTTCCATCGAATATGCGGTCCGCCATCCAGAACGCGTCAGCGGCCTGATACTGGTCAGCGGTTACGCGGCGGGCTGGAAAATTTCCTCAACTCCCGAAGAACAAGCGCGGCGCCAGGCTGTGCGGGCCCTGACCGAACTGGGCTGGGGTACCGACAATCCCGCCTATCGCCACATCTTCTCACAGACCTTCATGCCGGACGCGACAGCCAGTGAACTGGCCTGGTTCGATGAGTTCCAGCGCCAGACCACCTCGCCCGCCAATGCCGCCCGCTTTCAGGATGCCTTTGGCGACATTGACGTGCGCCATCGGCTGGCCGAGGTCACTGCACCAACCATCGTGCTGCATTCCAAATATGATCAGCGCATCCCGCTCGAACAGGGCCGGGCTCTCGCTTCGGGAATTCCCGGTGCTCAATTCGTGCCGCTCGATAGTCGCAATCACATCCTGGTCGACAGCGAACCGGCGTGGTCTGTCGCCGTCAACGCCATTGTCCGTTTCATGCGGGAAATGGATATCTGACCCGAGGCCATGGACGGTGTTGCCCAGGCGCACCTCAGCGGTGGCTTGAACGTGCTGCCGCGTCAAATTGGTCCCTGGCGCGGGAAAACAACGCTTCAGCTCTCGCAATTACCACCAGCGTTACAACGCTGAAGACAACGAAACTCCTCGAAACGTCGCCGCACAGGAAAGCCCGAGGAGGTCAACATCCGACTCTTGGCCGACCATAAACACTGTCGCCTAGCCAGCATTGATGGCCGGGGCGCAAAACGGCGGTATCGAAGTGAAAACCACATTGATTCTTCTGGACGAGGTCGTCCTCGTCAAGGTCGAAGGCGTTGTCGATAGCCTTTCGTCCGGTCGACTCTACGACATCCTTGTCCGTGCCGTCCGCACGGGCATGAGCAAGCTTATCATCGACGTCTCAGCGGTGCCGGACATGACGCGGGCAGGTGTTCGCGGCATGGTCGTGGCGGCGCAGATGCTTCGTCGCACTGGCGGCAAGGTGCTCTTCTGCGGCGCCAGTCCAGCAACGCGCCGGCTGCTCGAAACCCTCGGCCATGATCAGCTTTTCGCGTTCGACGATCCTCTGCCCGCGGCACTGGACGCGCTGAGTCCGGGCGTGCTCGACCGCACCAGGCGCTTTGCCGCCCCACCCCCGCAGCCGGAGGCACAATCCGCCAACAGCCGCTGGCAGATCAGCGCCTGATCCGAGCTTTGTGCCCTGCGCTGCCCCGCGGCTGCCGTTCGCGCTGCCAGGCCACCACGGCGTCTCCGCCTCCTATTGGCATCCAAAGAAAGATCTCCCTCATGCAACCGCACAATCTCATGTCTGTCGCCCCCTATTGGACAAACCTCCACAAGCCCGGTGCGAGCCGCAACGGCCTCGCTCATCTTGCACAGGCCCTTGAGCGGATGCGCGCCGGATATCGGCGTCGTCGCACCTATGAAGACCTGCTGAGCCGTCCGGACTACCTGCTCCGCGACATCGGCGTCAGCCGCAGCGATCTGCAACAGACAATGCGGCGGTCGCGGCGCTGAGCGTCATCCATCCTGCAATACAACGGTTCATCAAGAGGAAAACTCATGAAAAATCTGGGCTTTGCCGAATATATCTGGCTCGACGGCACCAACCCCACCCAGCAATTGCGCTCCAAGGCCCGCGTCGTCAAACTGGGTGAGAACCCTACGGAAGCCGATTTTCCGCGCTGGAGCTTTGATGGCTCTTCGACGGCTCAGGCGACCGGGGAAGACTCCGACTGCCTCCTCCAGCCGGTAAATGTCGTATTGGATCCGGCGCGTGGGAACGGCAGTTATCTGGTGCTTTGCGAAGTCCTCAACCCCGACGGCACACCGCACGAGACCAACCGGCGTGCCCACTTGCGGTCTCTGCTGGCCCAGTCCAGTGATGCCGAAGTCTGGGCCGGTTTCGAGCAGGAATACACCATATACGGCAAGAGCCGCCCGCTCGGCTTTCCCGAGTCCGGCGAACCTGCACCGCAGGGTCCCTATTATTGCAGCGTGGGCGCCGAAGTCGCCTTTGGCCGTGACCTGGCCGATGCTCATGCCCGTGCCTGTCTGGATGCCGGCTTGCTGATCCATGGTATCAATGCCGAGGTCATGCCGGGGCAGTGGGAGTTCCAGATCGGCTATCGGGGCGTGGAAGGCGAGGCCGCCGACGCCTTGACCATGGCAGACCACGTCTGGTTGGCACGTTTCCTGCTCCAGCGTGAAGGCGAGCGGCTGGGCTACGCGATCTCCTTCGCCAACAAGCCCATGGCCGGTGACTGGAATGGGGCCGGCATGCACACCAACTTCTCGACCGCTGCGACGCGTGCCAGGGGAACGGGGTTACATGCCATCAATGACGCCATCCGTGCCCTGTCACGGTGCCACGCCGAACATATTGCTCAATACGGGCACGGTCTGGAATCGCGTTTGACGGGTCAGCACGAAACCTGCAGCATTGACGAGTTTCGCTCAGGCGTAGCCCATCGCGGTGCGTCGATACGTATCCCCCAGCCTGTGGCCACACGTGGCTTCGGCTATTTCGAGGATCGTCGCCCGGGCGCCAATGCCGATCCCTACAGGGTCGCTGCCTGTCTGGTCCGTACGGTCTGCCTGAGCGCGACCAATGCAAACCAGGCATCTGCGGCCATCGTGGCGGCTGAGTAGGTAGCACACTATGGCGGTGCCCCAAGAAGGGCACCGCCACGCTGCGCATCCGAGCCACAGGCGCTAGAGAGTTGAATGGCAGCAGGAGTTGGCAGTCTGCTGCCCTGAAAGCCAACATGCCACAGCATCATTCACTGGTGATCGTGCAGCATGGTGCAAACCGACGACACGCTCTGTTGAATTCGCGAGTCGACTGGCTTCGGCAGTGCGCCCCATTCCCGCCGTCCAGGTCTAGATTTCAATTTCCTGAAGCCGCCGTGGCCTGCCGCGCATTCAAGCGGCAATAGTGGGGTGGTTGAACGTCGACCTGGCCCAGGGAGCGGTTCTCTTCGTGGATATCTCGTCGGGTCCGCGCCGGTTTCCATCAGTCGATAAAATCCAGGGTTCGTCAAAGCCCTATGTCCCAATCGGTCCTGTAGATAATGATGGGGTCATACGTTCTTGTCGCTTTCAGTTCTGCTCGATTGAGCTCCCCACCGGCAAACCATCGATTACTGCTAAGCGGGTGAGCACGAAGGGTCGAGCCGACCAGCATAGTTCCACTTTGCCCTGAGCAAGGCAGTTAATATTTGCCCTGAGCAAGGCAATTAATACGCCCGATTATGCGGTCAGCGCGGCGTTTCAGCGGCCCGGATAGTCGTCGGGCAGATCGAAGGCATACGGACCAGGCGCCCGATCGATCTGCGCCATATGGGTAACCAGGCTGGTGCCGTCAAAAAGGTGCAGCAGGAAGGCCGGCGGCTCCAGCACGAAGGCGGACGGGCCGTCAGGGCGCAGGTCACAGGCCACCTGATGGGTCACAGAGGGTGCCACCTGGCAGATCGTGCCGCCAAAGCGGCGCTGGATCGGGCGATGCACATGGCCGCACAGCACGCGCTCGACCTGGGGATGGGCCGCGATGATGGCTTCAAGCTCGCTGCGTCCGGCCTGCAGGGAGGTGCGGTCCATATGGCCAATGCCACTGTCAAAGGGTGGGTGGTGCAGCATGACCAGGGTCGGCCTCTGTGGCGCATCCTTGAGGGAAGCCTCCAGAAAGGCCAGGGTGCCCGCTGTCAGGGCGCCGTGGCTCTCGCCGGCGACGGCGCTGTCGAGCCCGATGATGCGCAGACCACCGCGATCGATGCAAAAATCGAGGGCGCCCGTGGCAGGCAGGTAGGAGCCCGAGGCAAAGGCGGCGCGGAACGGCTCGCGCCGATCGTGATTACCCGGAATGCAGAAGACAGGGAAGGGTAGCCGGGCCAACAGTTCGGCGGCGATGGCATATTCGGCGTCGAGACCGCAGTCGGTGAGGTCACCGGTCACCAGTACGCAGTCGGGACGCGGGTCCAGTCGCAGCAAGGCATGCACGGCGTGTTCGAGATCGAGATTGGTTTCGCTGATGCCATAGGCCAGCTGGCCGCGGGGGCGGATGTGGGCGTCGGAAATATGGGCGATCAACATAGGGTCAGGCCTGGGTGGGAAATTCGATGAGATCGGCGGTGCGGAGATCGAAGGCGACGATTTCGCCGGGCGTGAACTCGCGCTCGACCGGGAAGTGGATCTGAATGGTCTGGTCTGGCGCCAGCGCCACGACGACACGCTGGCTGGCGCCAAAGAAGGTGGAGCTGAGGACGCGCGCCTGCACCTGCCCGTCGTTCTGGGCCGGTCGGATCGCCTCGGGCCGGAACCAGATGGCGGTATCGCGGTCTGGTCCCGCAAAGGGCAAAGCCAGCCTTGTGTCGCCGCTGCCGGTGGTCAGCATGCCGTCGCGCACCTGCGCCTCAAGGCGGTTCATGGTGCCGACAAAGCGGGCGACAAAGGGATTGGCCGGCCGGCAATAGATGTCGCGCGGGGTGCCCAGTTGCGCAACCTGGCCTTTTTCCATCACGGCGATGCGGTCGCCAATGGCCATGGCTTCGGCCTGGTCATGGGTGACATAGACCGCGGTCGTGCCGAACTTGCGCAGCAATTCGCCGATCTCGATGCGCAGCCGCTCGCGCAGGACAGCGTCGAGCGCCGCCAGCGGCTCGTCGAGCAAGAGGATACGCGGCTTGATGGCAAGCGCCCGGGCCAGGGCAATGCGCTGACGCTGGCCGCCCGAAACCTGCGAGATCCGCCGATTGGCCAGCTCGGCAATGCCCACCATATCCATGAGGCGGCTGGTTTCGGCCTCCCGCTGGGCCCGCGGCACCTTGCGGATCTTGAGCCCATAGCCGACATTTTCGGCCACGCTCATATTGGGAAACAGCGCATAGGACTGAAACACCATGCCGACGCCGCGCCGCTCGATCGGCACGGCAGAGACATCCTCGCCGTCAAAGCGGATCATGTCGGGGCCATCGGGGGCGGCCAGTCCGGCAATCAGGCGCAGCAGGGTAGTCTTGCCGCAGCCGGAGGGGCCCAGCAGGACCAGGATTTCCCCGGTGGCAATCTCGAGGTTGATGTTGGCCAGCGCCGCTGCGCCGTCGAAGGTCTTGCCCAGGTTGCGGATCGATACGGTGGCGCAGTGCCGAGGGGCAGTCATGTCCGTCATGCTCATGATGAAAAGCGTCTTTCACTGAAATTGGCGCCAAACTGGAGCGCCAGCAGGATGGGGACGATGAGCAGCAGGAATACCAGCGTGTAGGCGGAGGCGATCTCGAGCCGCATCGAGGCATAGGCATCGGCCAGCCCGACCGGCAGCGTCTTGGTCAGCGGCGTGTGCAGCATCCAGGAGAGATTGAACTCCCCGATCGACAGCGTCACCACGGCCAGGGCGCCTGCCAGCACGCCCGGGCGGATATTGGGCAGCACCACGTCAAAGAAGCGGCGCCAGATCCCGGCCCCCAGGCTCGCGGCGCTTTCATCCAGGGTCCGCCAGTCAATGGTTTCCAGCATGGCAATGACGGCGCGCAGCATAAAGGGCAGGGTGAAGAGGACGTGGCCGACAATGATGAACAGCGTCGACTGTCGGAATGCCCCATAGCCGCCATAGGCGATGATCAACCCGAGTGCGAGGGCGAGGCCGGGAATTGCCACGGGCAGGGTCACGATCTCTTCGACGATGCGGGACAGACGGCCACCTCGCCGCACCAGGGCGTAGCTGGCCGGCACGCCGATGACCAGCGTACCAACCAAGGTCGCCGCGGCGACGAGCAGGCTGCGCAGCATGGTATCGGCATAGAGCACCCAGACCTCGCCGACCCAGCGTAAGGTCAGTCCTGCCCCCAGGCCGCGGGCATAGTTGACGCTGAGCCCGGCCAGGATCGACAGGGTCATGGGCAGCAGCAGGAATAGCAGAAGCAGGATGGTGACGAGAATGCCGCCCGCCGTGGTCCAGCGCATGTCAGATCGCGGCAGCATCGCGGAACGCCCTGGTTCGGGCCAGCGCCAAAGCTGCCCAGGTGATGAGGCCGAGGGCAATGGACAAGGCCGCCGCCATGGTGGCGTTGGTTGCCAGGGTGAACTCGGTATAGATCAGCATCGGCATGACATCGACTCGGGTGGCCAGGGTGAACGCGGTGCCAAAGGCCCCCATGGCGGTGGCAAAGCACAGCGCGCCGCCGGCATAGAGGGCCGGGAACAAAGCCGGCAAGACGATGTCGCGCTGGATGGCGACCGGGCCGGCGCCCAGCGAGCGACCGGCCTCGACCAAAGCAGGGTCGAGCTTTTCCGCCGCGGCCAGGACGGTCAGCAGCACGCGCGGCACGGAAAAGTAGAAATAGCCCAGAAACAGCCCGACGATGGAATAGGCAAACACCGTTGGGGAGCCGGTCAGGGTGCGGCTGATGCTGCCGACCAGGCCAAGCCGGCCGCCCAGCAGGATGATGAAAAACGCCACCACGACACCGGGAAAGGCCAGCGGCAGTGCCATGAAGGACAGGAACAGCTGGCGCCCGAAAAACCGCCGATTGGCGATGGTCTGGGCGACGATCGTGGCAACGACCAGCGTCGCGAAGGTGGTCGCCAGGGCCAGCAGCAGCGTGGCGATCAGGCTGTCGCGGTAGCGCGGCTGGGTGAGGATGGCGACAAAGGCGCCGAAGCCGCGCTCGCCCTGGGCGGCCGTCAGCGACAGGTGCACCAGCGGCAGCACCAGGGAGGCCAGCGTGAAGATGGCCAGTGGCAGCAGCAGCAGGATATCGAAGCGGATGGTGCGCAAGGTCATGTGCCTGTCAGCGGGGAAGAAGGAGGGCGCGGGCGAACTGTGCCGCCCGCGCGCCGGATTTCTAGCGCACTTCGGCGAGGTAGCGCTCGGAGAAGGCGGCCTGGGCGGCCTGGGCGGCGCGCCAGTCGATGTCCTGGGCCCGCTCGTATTCGCTGGCAGGCAGGAAGCGTTCGGCGACGTCAGCCGGCATGGCTACCGGGATGGCCGGGCGCAGATAGGCTTCGGTCCAGAACAGCTGGCCTTCGTCCGACAGCAGATAGTTGAGCACCTGCTTGGCGGCGTCGGCGCGCGGTGCGCCCTCTACCAGCGTCATGACATAGGGAAAGCTGACCGTGCCCTCGCAAGGCAGCACGAATTCGTAATTGCCGTCCTCGTTGTATTTGGCGCGATAGGCATTGAAGTCATAGTCGAGCAGGATCGGGATCTCGCCCGAAACGGTGCGGGCATAGGAGGTCTGCATGGCGACGATGGCCCCATTGTCATTGAGCGAGCGCAGATAATCGATGCCCGGAGTGAAGTCTTCCAGCGTGCCGCCCAGCGCCAGGTTGGCGGCGACGGCCGAGACATAGCCGACAGCAGCCGACGTGGGGTCGAGATAGCCGACCAGACCCTGATACTGTGGTTCGGCAAGATCAGCCCAGCAGGCCGGCACTTCGGCGCCGTTCAGCGCGTCGACATTGACGAAAAAGCCAAGCGTGCCCTGATGCACAGCCCACCAGCGACCCTCGGGATCGCGCAGGCCTTCGGGGATTTCTTCGAAGCGGTCGGGGCGGAAAGACTGCACCAGACCCTGATCGGCGGCGGAAATGCCGGCATTGATGCCCAGATAGGCGATGTCGGCAACCGGGCTTGCCTGTTCGGCGATGATCTGGGCGACAGCCTGGCCGGAATTCTTGTTGTCACCGGGGATGGCGATGTCGAGCTCTGCCGCGATCTTGTTCAGCATCTCGCCCCAATTGGCCCATTCCGGCGGGCAATTGTAGCAAATGACATCGGCGTCCTGGGCGGTAGCGGGTGCGGCCAGGCCGGCGCAGAGCAAGGCGAAGGCGGAAACGGCCAGTCGTTTGGAGGTCATGATGGGTTAGCTCCGATGGATGGGGTTTGGGTTGCAGGGGCAGATTTGGGCAGGGAACGCTGCGGTGGCGGGGCAACGCTTTCGCCGTTGAGGAACGTGACCTCGGCCGTCAGGTGCATGGGCCTGCGGCGCCCGGCGGCGATGTCCAGCACCATGGTGGCGGCAAGCAGCCCCATGGTGCGGGAAGGCTGCGAGATGGTCGCCAGCTTGGGCGACATCAGTCTGGCAATTTCGATCCCGTCAAAACCGGTGACGGAAATATCGTGCGGCACCACCAGGCCCATACGCCGCAGCGACGCGATCACCGTAACGGCCAGCAGGTCGTTGGAGGCGGTGATGGCGGTGGGCCTGTAACGCTGGATAGCGACGGAGAGGTCGATATCGCTGGCGGCGTCGATGAAGTTGACCTCAAGGGGCGGGAAGGGCTCGGCGCCGGCAGCCTGCAGCGCATCGGCATAGCCGCTGTAGCGTGCCACCGAGCGGTCCGATGAGGCAAAATTGCCCCCGACAAAGAGGATCCGCCGATGGCCCAGGGTGGTCAGCGCCTCGGTAATGGTGGCCATGGCCTTGCGGTTGTCGACCAGCACCGCGCCCAGCGCCGCTGGCGTATCGGCATTGTAGATGGTCACGGCCGGCATGGCTTGGGCAATAACATTGGCCAACGCGACGCTGGAGGCGGGATCGCAGACCGTAAGGATCAGGCCGCGCGGCCGTTCGGCGATCAGCGCGGCGACGGCTCGTTCCTCGTGGTCGGGCTCATAGTTGGATTGCGCCACGATAGTCGAGAGGTTCTGCGCCCGGGCGCACTGCTCGATGCCCGAAAGCGCAGCTGCAAACACTGGATTGGCGAGGCTGGGCAGCAGGACTCCGATGACCGGGCGGGCATCGGCCTTGTGGCGGTCCATGCGAAAGCCGAGCGCCAGTGCCGCCTCCATCACGCGCCGGCGCATGTCGTCGCTGACCGGCCCCGAGCCCGTGGCGACGCGGCTGACGGTTGCGATCGAGCAACCCGCCTTGGCGGCAACATCGCGGATGGTGGCAGCGTTGTGGTTCATACCGGTTCCAGGTTGGCTCGGCCGATCTGTCGATCAGGCCTGGCCCTGACCTAGCAAGCCGGCTTGACGGTGACATGAAGCTGTTTCAGCCGTTTTCAGTGGCGGCTGGCGCCGGATCGACGCAAAGGGCCGCGACCGGCGGCGCCGGCCACAGCCCCCATTTGACGATCACCCAGCCAAGACCGGGCACGGATGGCCGCTGCCTAAGTCGGCCGTACCAGTGTGTCGAGTTGCGGCGCCCCAGCCGTTTCATCGACGATGCGGGCCCAGTCGGTGACCTCGAACTGGGATGAATAGCCCCAAGCCTGGTCCCAATAGTCGCGCAGAAACGCGCTGGTTTCGCCCTGACCCTCGACCATGTAGCCGAATTCCTGCATGCCGAAGGGGTTGAAGGGCATGGCATAGGCATTGTCCGAGCCGAAGTAGAAGCCAGACCCGTCGAAGATCATGATCTTGGCGTGGTTGGCCGGCTCCAGCATCTCGCCGGTCTGGGGATTGCGCCACATCCAGCTTTTGGCCTGCGGATCGCCGGGCTGCCGGTTGTAGATGCGGGTCGGGCCGATATGGAGCTGTTTGGTGAGCAGGGCGATGAGCTGGTCGCGCGGCATGCCGGGCACGGCGGCGCGAATGGCCAGGGCGAAGCGCCGGGCGGTCGCCTCGATCCCGTCGCCGCTATAGCTGTCATGGGTCATCGTCGTCGCCCCGGTATCGGAGATGATGAGCGTCAGCTGGCCACCATCGAGCAGGTGCTGGCAGAGGGCGGGAAAAAACTGCATGTCATAGTCGCCCAGTGGGGAGCCGCCGAGCATCTGCTGGGACATGCGGATATGACCACCCTTGCACTGGGTCACCCCGACGAGCTTGGCCATCAGGCTGGCATTGTCGGAGGCAGTGATGGGAAAGAGCGGCTCCAGATTGATGCCAACGCGAGCAAGCGCCAGCATGGAGGTCGGACCGATATGGGCGGGAGGGGGATTGCTGAAGATCGCCAGCGGAGCAGGCCCGATTTTGCCCTGGAGCAAGGAGCGCGCCCAGAACAGGGGCGGCGTTTCCCGCCGGGAGGCGTCGCTGACGTCATACCACATCCTAGTCCAGATATTGTTGATGAAGGCCTCGCCGGTGCGGGCCGCGGGGCCGGCAAACTCGAAGGACACATCGCTGACGGGCGCAAACTGGGTATAGTCGTCTGACCACAGGTTGTGACCGCCACAGATCGCGTATTGCCCATCGACGAGGATCAGCTTGCCGTGGTTCCAGCTCGTCGCCCAGGTCTGCATCAATGCCACGTCGAGCTGAATGCGGGCCGAGTCGGGCAGTTCAAGGCTCTTGATGAAAGCATCGATAACGGTGGTCGGATCGGCGGCGACCGAGGCTGGCGGGATGGGCACATAGTAGCCGACGGTGATGCGCACCCGCAGTGCGGGGGTCCGCAGCAATGCCGCCCGCAGTCCATTGCGGATCGCGCTGCGGAACAGGCCCGAGGGGAAGGGAAACAGGCAGGATATGTCGACGGTGCGTGTCGCCGCGGCAATCAGCCCTTCGATGGCGGCGGTCAGATTGCCGGCGGCCGGGATGTAGTTCATCACCGCCGGGTCATGGCCCCACAGCTGGGGGGTATCGAGCTGGCGGATGAGCAGATTTCCCTTGGTCAGGGAATAGAACTTGCCGTCGCCCCTTGGGCTTGACTGGCGAAGTACAGCGTAAATCGTATCGATTGAAAAGGCCATGACTGCTCCTAAATTGTCCGAATTTAGGGACGCGGGCACGCTGTGCCCCGCCCGTCTGGATTGCTGGCAATGCCCGCTGACCAGGCAGCGGCTGCCGTCCATTTGCTAGCAACCGACTCTGATGGCGGCGTGACGCTGTTTCAGTGGTTTTCAGGGGGCCCGGACATGCAGGATCGGCTAGCCTTGGCTAGTCAGGTGCGTCGAGGGCCGGCGCCTGCGGCACGACGTTGAATGCGTCGAACTTCATGGAGCGGCTCGTGGTCAGTCCAAGGAGCGCACTTGACGCCGTTTTCAGCCTGCAAGCCGAGATAGGCTATTGGCGGTGACCATTTAACGCCCATCCATTCTCGTTGGCTGGCTTGAGCCGTATCGACAGCCCGGCCCAGATGTCCGCATTTACAGTCGAAGTACCAAAACCAGCCGACCGCAACCGGCCCCCTTTCTGCCATTCACCAAGAAGCCGGTAACGGCGAGGATGGGGCCGGAGGCGGACTGACTGCTTTTGGGATCGAACAGCGACAAAGCTGCCGTTACGCATGATATCCGCCTAACGCAGCTTGCCACCCCAATTAAGACTTCCGCAGTCGAATTACGAAATCTGGAAAGCGGTCTGTCGCCTGCGAACTGCAACTGAAGCTCAGCGTCCCCAGTAGGTTGGCCACAAGGCCGGCTCGGTTTCGCAAGGGCATTCCATCCGCCGTGCTTGCTGAACAACAAGATCGAGGGAGCAGACCACCGTCATGGGCCTTAACAGGTGGCAATGCGCGGCCTGCGGACCTCATCCTCTAGCGCCGAACGGTAGCACTTTTGCCGGATCGTGATTGTCGTTAATGATGGAAGAATCGAAATCAGACGAGACGTCGAAATGACACCCATATGATCATAGCTGAGAGATGGTGGACCGCATGCTTCGCATAGCCCGCTCGGTGGATCAGGCGGTTGTTCGACATGCCAACGAACGCGCGGTCCTGACTGAGGTCGCGCTGCATCCCAATCTGTCAGCAGCTGCCATCGCAAAAAGACTCAACCTGGGTTCCCAGACTGTGGGGCGTATCGTCGGCGATCTGGTGGAAAAGGGTCTCGTTTCCCTCGGTGAAGCCGTGGTCTCGGGCCGGGGCAAGCCCGCAACGCCCATTCATACGACCCGCGACGCGGCATTCGCGATCGGCTGCGAGATCGGGCTTGAGCACAGCGAGCTTGTCTTGCTCAATATCCGGGGTGAGGTGCTGGGGTCGCACCGGTGGAATTACGTCATCGGCGAGCCCGCTCAACTGCTCAAGCAGGTCGTATCGATCGTCGAACTGCTGACCAACATCGTGCCAAACGCAGACCGCTCGCGCATTGCAGGATTGGCGCTAGTGTCGCCGGTAAATATTGCCCACCAGATCAGGCGCATGGGTGTTGGCGAAGTCCTTGCGGGGCATTGGGCTGCGGTTGATCTGGCCGCGGAGCTAGCCCTTGCCACGGGCCTGTCGGTGACCCCCTACAATGACGGAAACGCAGCCTGTTGGGGTGAACTGGCCAAACTGCAGGCGCCTCGCCCGGGCCGCATCTGCTACGTCCTGCTGTCCACTTTCGTCATCGCCGGCGTGGTTGCCGATGGCCGTCTGCTCGAAGGCAAGTCTGCCGACCTTGGGGCAATGTTGATGCCGGATGAACACGGCCGCCTGGCTCAGCTCCACAGCGTGGCAGGACTGCAAGCCTTGCTGGAGCATCCTCTGGCAAGCGACGCGGCTATCTTTGGCACCGACCCGCTCGAATGGGATTGGGATGCTCTGGAACCGGCCGTGGCCAGCTGGGTGGACAGCGCCGGAAAGACTCTGGCGGTAGCGGTCGTCAGCGCTGCGGCTATCGCGGGCTGCGAAATGGCCATTATCGACGCAACACTGCCGCGATCAGTCACCGAGCGTCTCGTCGCTAGCGTGAGCGCCAATTTAATAACCATGCCTAGCCCGCCCCTGGTTGTTCAGGAAGGACGGGCAGGATTCTCCGCGCCTGCGCGCGGCGGGGCAATGCTGTTGTTGTATCGAGGTTTCTTCTCCGGCGAATGGGAACACTTCGACCTGTAAAGCCGGAATTACCCTCTCCGTGAGTGTAATTCACGATATCCTGCATCATCACTGCTGCGATTTCCCGACGGCAAGGTTTTTCCGCCGCCGCCGCATTAAATCTGCATTTGGGTGAGTGGCGGTGTCTGGCATCCCGACGCCACTTCACGGAACAGATATCAGCTACGCGAGCCCCAATTGAATGCGGCATAAACGCTTGTAGTAAAGACTTATCGGCGACCCGCCTGCACGTGATCGTTTCCCCGTCCGGCCTGAGGCGCCACCGGCTATCTTCCCGACAATTTGAATTAAGCTGGGCCCCAACGTATCCCACGCGAATTAATTCCGCTTAGGAGTTTATTTAAAAATTTCGGTCTATACGTCAGCCAATGCACCCTCAAAGAGGAAAAATGCCTTGGCACTTTTTGTATCACGATCAAAAATAGTAGCGGCGCAGGTCGATCATGCGGCGCTTGGCGCACTCTCTCGCTCTCAGGCGATGATTGAGTTTAGCCTCGACGGCACCATCATGACGGCCAATGGCAACTTCCTGTCGGCAATGGGCTACGAACTGGCTGAAATCCAGGGCAAGCACCATTCCATCTTTGTCGAGCCAGACTATGCAAGGTCTGCCGAGTACCAGGAATTCTGGACCCGACTGGGTCGAGGTGAGTTTGATGCCGCCGAATACAGGCGCATCGGCAAGGGCGGCAAGGAGGTCTGGATCCAGGCCTCATACAATCCGGTGCTGGATGCGGCCGGAAAGCCCGTCAAGGTGATCAAGATCGCCACCGATGTCACGGCCCAGAAGCTGGTCAGCGCCGATCAGGCCGGGCAGCTAGCTGCAATATCGAAGTCCCAGGCCATCATCGAGTTCGATCTGAACGGCACCATCCTGACCGCCAACGCCAATTTCTGCTCCGCGTTGGGCTACCGCCAGGACGAGATCGTCGGCCAGCATCACCGGATTTTTGTGCGGCCGGAAGAAGCCGCCGGCAATGACTATCGCGAATTCTGGAGCAAGCTGGGGCGCGGCGAATTCCAGGCCGCCGAATATCTGCGCATCGGCAAGGGTGGCAAGGAGGTCTGGATCCAAGCCTCCTACAACCCGATCATGGACATGAATGGCCGACCCTACAAGGTCGTCAAGTTTGCCACCGACATCACCGCCCGCAAGGCTGCTGTGACCATGATCGGCGCCGGGCTGGCGCGCCTGGCCGAGGGTGACCTGACCGCGCGCATTGATACCCCACTGGTGGGCGAACTCGATGACGTACGGCATGCCTTCAACAATACGGTGGAAAAATTCGCCGGCATTGTCAGCCAGCTGCGCGACACCTCCTCGATCCTCAAGACCGCGACCGGCGAAATCCTGTCGGGCGCCAATGATCTGGCCGAGCGCACCACACGCCAGGCCGCCGCCATTGAAGAAACCAGCGCTGCCATGGAGCAGATAGCCGGCACGGTGCAGGAAAATGCCACGCGCAGCGAGGAGGCCAGCCAGACGTCGCATGCGGTTTCGGAAGCTGCCGCCAGCACGGGCGCGGTGATGAGCGAGGCCAACCTGGCGATGGAGCGCATTTCGGCATCCTCGGCCAAGATCTCCAACATTATCGGCATGATCGACGACATCGCCTTCCAGACCAACCTGCTGGCCCTCAACGCTTCGGTCGAGGCCGCGCGAGCGGGCGATGCCGGCAAGGGCTTTGCCGTGGTGGCCGTCGAAGTGCGGCGCCTCGCCCAGTCAGCCGCCAGCGCCTCCGCCGACGTCAAGGTGCTGGTCGAACAGTCCGCCACCGAGGTGGCGACCGGCTCAAAACTGGTCTCGAACGCGGCTGCCAAACTCAATGCCATGGTCGAGAGCGTACAGCAGAGCAGCAGTCTGATCGCCCAGATTGCTAGCGCGACCCAGGAGCAGTCCACCGCCATTGGCGAAGTCACCACAGCGGTGCGCGAGATGGATGAGATGACCCAGCACAACGCCGCGCTGGTCGAGGAAATGAATGCGGCGCTCGAACAGACCGAAACCCAGGCGCGCGAGCTCGACGAGATCGTCGAGGTTTTTGTCGTCGACGACAGTGTCCGCGCCGTCCGGCCACAGCCCAAGGCAGCACTCCGGCCAGCTGCCCGCCCCGCAGCCCGACCCGGCAATGACATCAAGGCCTTGCAGGCACGCGCCGGCCAGGCGGCCAAATCCTACGGCATGCAGGGCAATGCGGCGATCAAGCAGGACTGGAACGAATTCTAGCCCGGTTCGGTCCGGCGCGCCGGGCCGACCAGCCTCCATCATCAAGCTATCGATCCGTCATAGAGCCGCGAGCGTCGCAATGTCCGCAGAAGTTGTAGATTTCGTTGCAAGACGTTCGGCGATCAAGCTTGGCCGGCAAGCTGCCGGGGATGCGGCGGGCGCCACTGAAATCAGCCCGCTTTGCCATGACCTTGAGAGCAGCCATATCGACAACGGTCGATCAGGTCGGGTTGACCTGATCGACCTGCAGTCGGCCTTGCTGGAATTGCGGGGCGAGCTGGTCAAGAAACAGGCGGAACTTCTTGCTGACGGCATCGATCTGTCCACGGCCCTCAGAATCGGGGCGCAGGCGGAGGTCATCATGCTCGATCTCACAAACTTGGCATCGGAAATTGCACGGTTGGAGCCGGCGATCCACACCGTTTTCGACATTGCATCGCCCTGAACGGATCCTCTGCTTTCGTGAACCTGCAACAAGAGCCTGAACATCTGGAATGGGGCGCCTTCCTGCCCGGCAGCAGATGTCCTCTTTTTGGCCTTTCCTGCTGACAGAGAATTTGCCCGAAAGCCGACTTGTTAGCTAACGCACAGCGGCGCCAGGCGCCTTGGTAAAGGCTGTGACACGCGACAGCATGTCCTGCGGCGTGGTCCCGGTGACGATCACGCCGAGCAGTAAAGCCGCCATGCCAGAACCGCGCAGCGCGGGCATATCTGCGGGCGTGAATTTCTTCTGGCTTGGGGCGATGACGGGTGCGGTCGACAGGCCAGCAATCTGGCTATACCGGGCGATATCGGCCGGGGTGAGGGGCATGCCATAGTCGGCGAAGTTCATGATCGAGGCTTCGAGCACGGCGCCGGGGATGGCGGCAAGCCGCGCGATATCGGCGTCCGTGCTGCTGGCGGAAAGCGCCGGCATGGGCCGCAGGCGCGATTGCAGCATATGCGGCTGCAGGTGATCGACATAGACGTTGAAGCCTTCAAAGCCCAGATCGGCCAGGGCGTTCAGCTCGTCGAGCGTGGGCACGGTCTCCTGGCCGGCCATGACCAGCATGGGCGCGCCGAGCCTGGCGAGCGTTTCAAGGAAGGGCCTTTCCTGCTCATAGCTGCCAAAGCGGGTGCCGCTGGCGCGATGGAAGGCGTTGAGATGGACCTTGATGGCGTCTGCGCCGCCCGCGAGCGCGGCTTGGGCGAGGTCGAGATCGTGGCGCGGCAGCGAAACGATGGTGGGGAAGGCGCCGGTGGTGATGGCGCGGTAAAGCGGGGTGTCGGGATAAGGGGGCATGTCAGTTGATCCGCAGGCCAGTCTTGGCGTCGAAGAGGTGGATGTTGCCGATATCGGGCCGAACATTGAGCGTGGTGCCGGGCCGGGCCTGGACGCGCTCGCGGAAGACGCCGATGACCTTGTGCTCGCCCAGCGTCATGGTGACCTGGGTTTCCGAACCCATGGGCTCGACCAGCTGCACGATGGCGGGCAGGCCATCGGACGTGAGCTCGAAATGCTCGGGACGGATGCCGTAAACGGCATTGTCGCCGTTGACGCCTGCGGGCAGCGGCAGGGTGATGCCGGCGGCGACGAAGCCGGCTGGTGTGATCGTGCCGCCGATGAAGTTCATCGAGGGGGAGCCGATGAAGCCGGCGACGAACTGGTTGGCGGGGCGATCGTAGAGATCGAGCGGGGCGCCGATCTGCTCGACCTTGCCGGCATGCATGACGACGATCTTGTCGGCCATGGTCATGGCCTCGACCTGATCGTGGGTGACATAGACGGTGGTCACGCCCAGCCGCCGGTGCAGGCTCTTGATCTCGCCGCGCATCACCACGCGCAGCTTGGCATCGAGGTTGGAAAGCGGTTCATCGAACAGGAAGACCTGCGGGTTGCGCACGATGGCGCGGCCCATGGCGACGCGCTGGCGTTGCCCGCCGGAGAGCTGGCGCGGATAGCGCTTGAGCAGTGGCACGAGGCCCAGAATATCCGCCGCCCAGTTCACCCGCTCGGCGATCTCGGCCTTGCTGGCGCCGCGATGCTCGAGCGAGAAACCCATATTGGTTTCCACCGTCATATGCGGATAGAGCGCGTAATTCTGGAAGACCATGGCGATGTCGCGATCCTTGGGATCGAGATCGTTGACGATGCGGGCGCCGATGGCAATCTCGCCATCGGTAATGGTCTCAAGCCCGGCGATCATGCGCAGCAGGGTGGACTTGCCGCAGCCCGAAGGACCGACCAGCACGACGAATTCGCCATCGGCAATGTCGATATCGACGCCATGGATGACGGGAATGTCGCCATAGCTTTTCTTGACGTGATTGAGGGTGACAGGCGCCATCGATAAATTCCTTTAGCCCTTGAGGCCGGTATGGGCGAGGCCCTCGACGAACTGTTTCTGGGCGATGATGAAGACCAGCAGCACGGGCAGGGCGGTCATGGTCGCCGCCGCCATCTGGATGTTCCACATGGCGCCGCCATAGGCGTCGGTGAACTGCGTCAGCGCCTGGGGGAGGGTGAACATGGTGCGCGAGGAGATGAAGACGATCGGCTCAAGATAGAGGTTCCAGCTGTGCAGGAAGGTGAAGATTGCCACGGCGCCTAGCGCGGGTTTTGCCAAGGGCAGCGCGATGATCCAGAAGATCTTGAAGCGCCCGAGCCCGTCGACGCGGGCGGCCTCTTCGAGCTCGCCGGGCAGGGCGATGAAGAACTGGCGCATGACGAAGGTGGCAAAGACCGAGGGCGCGCCAAAGATCGGCACCAGGATCAGCGGCCAGTGGGTATTGATCATGCCCCAGCCCAGAAACATCTGGAACAGCGGCACGATGGTGACCTCGGCGGGGATCAGCAGGCCGAGCAGCACCACGGTGAACAGCAGATTGGCCCCGGGAAAGCGGATGCGCGCAAAGGCATAGCCGGCCATCGAGGAGAAGATCATGGTGCCGACGGTGACGATGGCCGCGATATAGGCCGAGTTCCAGTACTGAAGGGCAAATGGCTGCAGCTCGAACACCGTCTGGTAGGTCGTCCAGTCGAACCGGCGCGGCCACAGATCGGGCGGAAAGGCAAAGATGTCGCTGATCGGCTTGACCGAAGAGGTGATCATCCACCAGGTGGGAAACACGAAGGGGATCAGCAGCACGCACATCAGCCCGTAAAGCGCGACCTGGATGCGGGGAGAGAGGTCAGTTTTCATAGAACACGATCCGCTTGCGCAGCTGCCATTGGGCAAAGGTCAGCACGGCGACGATGAGGAAGAGCAGGATCGACAGGGTCGAGCCATAGCCGAAGAAATGGAACTGGAAGGCCTGCTGGTAGAGGTAATAGACCAGGACCGTGGTGGAGATGCCCGGCCCGCCCTGGGTCAGCACGGCGATCTGCGCGAAGACCTGCAGCGAGCCGACAATGGTAATGATGGAGGCCAAAAGGATGGTGGGCGAGATCATCGGCACGGTAATGCGGCGGAACTGCTTCCATGCCGAGGCGCCGTCGACGCGGGCCGCCTCATAGAGCTCCCTGGGCACGCCCTGCAGCGCGGCCAGGAACAGGATCATGTTGAGCCCGACATTCTTGAAGACCTGCACGACGATGACCGACGCCATGGCCGTGCCGGGCTCGCGCAGCCAGTTGGGGCCGGTAGTGCCCAGCAACTGCAGGAAGCCGTTAATGCCGCCATTGTTCTGCAGCAGGAAGCTCCAGACAATAGTCCAGGCCACGAGCGACACGACGACGGGCGAAAAGAACAGGGTGCGAAACACCACCATGCCGCGCAGTTTCTGATCCAGCAACACGGCCAGCAGCAGCGCCAGGCTCATGTTGAGCACGACGAGGCCACCGGAAAAGATGGCCGATGAGGCAAGGACCCGGGGCAGGGACGGGTCGCGCAGGAGCTGCTGGTAATTGGCGTCACCGACGAAATTGAAGGTATTGGCCAGCACGTTCCACTCGTGCAGCGAGTACCAGAAGACCAGGCCGAGCGGGATCAGCACGAAGACCAGCGTGCCGATCAGCTGCGGCGCGATGAAGGCATAGCCGGCCACGGCGTCGCGGCGCTCGATGGTCCAGAAGGGGCGTTTTCGTGGGCTGGTGGCCGAGGTCATGCAGGGCTCCGGGGGCGGCGGGAACGGGGAGCGGGATCGTTGTGATCCCGCTCCCCTGTTGGGCTTAGCGCGCGAGCAGCGGGCCGACGCTGTCGCAGACGGATGCCAGCACGGCCGGCACGTCGGCATCGGCCACCCAGAGGGCGTCGAGGCCGGCGCGGACCGTCTGCTGGATCTGGGCGAAGTTGGTATGGCCGGGCAGCACCGTGCCGTTGGCGATGCCCGAGATCACGACCGCCTCGATCTGCTCGGGCGAGAGCAGCGGATTGGTCGCGGCCAGCGCGTTTGCATTGAGCAGGCTGGCCCGAGCGGGCGGGAAGAACTGGGCCAATTTCTGGCTGTTTTCCGCATTGGTCATGTAAGCGAGGAATTGCACCGCCGTGTCGACATTGGGGCTGGCGGCAAAGGCGCCGACGCCGGCCTGGCCGACCACGGCATAGTCACCGGCCGGACCAGCCGGCAGCGGCACCAGATCCCAATCGAAGGGGTTTTCCTTGGGCAGCAGCGAGGCCCGCGAAATCTGCGTGATGGTCATGCCGGTTTCGCCGGCAAAGAAGTCGATATCCTCGCCGGGGCCGGGCATGGCGGCATCGGTAAAGATGGCGCTGTGGATCGCGCTCATGGCGTCGACCATGTTCTGTTCGGTAAAGGCGCAGGTGCGGCCGTCCTCGGACCAGGGCGAGGCCCCCCAACCGCGCCAGATCGTGGCCAGGTTCTGCCAGGTCTGATATTTGAAGTCGCGCACCACCAGACCCGTCTGGCCGTTGTCGGCGACGGCAGCGGCCGTGGCGAAAGCATTGTCCCAGGTCCATTCGCCGGCTTCGATCAGCGCGGCGGGCGTTTTGGCGCCGGCGGCGTTGATGACATCATTGTTGGCAAAGATGGCAAAAGGCGAGGTGGAGAAGGGATAGGCATACAGCTGCCCGTCCCGGGTCCAGAGCGCGGTGGCCTGCTCGCTGACATCGGCAAAGTCATAGCCTTCCGTGGCGTTGAACGCCTCGGTCAGCGGCGCCAGCGCACCGGAATTGACAAAGTCCGCAGCGGTGGTTTCGAGGATCCAGGCCAGGTCAGGGGCATTGCCGCCGGCAATCTGGGTGGTCAGGGTCGTGGTATAGCTGTCGAATGGAATGGGCTCGAAGGTGACCGAGACATCGGGATGGCTGGCCTTGAAGCCGTCGGCAATCTCGTTGAACATGGCCAGGTGCGCCTCGTTGGCGCTCCAGATGGTCATGCGCAGATTGACGGCATCCTGGGCCCAGGCTGCGCCGGCATGGGCCAATGGCAGGATGAGGCTGGCCAGCGCAACGCTGGATTTCAAAGCGGTGAATTTCGACATGGTTTCCTCCTGTTGATGTCAATAGCCGCGGATGTCGGGCCAGCGGATCTCGATCCCCTCGCCATGCAGCCGCGTCTGGAAGTCGGCAAGCCGGGCGTCGTTTTCCTGCACCTGGTGTGGTGTGAGCCCGTTATTGAGACAGTGTGCGGCGAGCAGGCCGGCGACTTCGCCGATATTCCACTCGACCGGATGCAGCCGGTAGCAGCCATTGGTGATGTGCGTGGTGCCAATGTTCTTGCCGGCCGGCAGCAGGTTTCTGACCCGCTGCGGCAGCAGTGCGCCGAGCGGGATTTCGAAGGGGGCGGATTCGACGTCGACATAATTGTCGCCGCCCGTCGAGGGATGCAGGTCGATGCGGTACATGCCGACGCCTGTGCTGTCGCGATACTGCCTGGACAGCGCCTGGCCATGGATGGTCATCGACACATCCTGCTCGACAATGGTGGTGACCGCCTTGATGCGGCGGCTTTCGCGGATATAGGGCGCCATGGCCAGGCCATGCTCGGTGCCGGTGACATCACCGCGCAGGCGCAGGCCGGGAAAGCCGGTGCCGCCATCGACGCGCGGCGCCTCGGTCTGCAGCCAGTAGAACACCGAATAGGACAGCTCGGCGGCGGCCTTGAGGTGGCGCGCTCTGTCGGCTTCGGACACGTCGATGATCGAGCCTTCCATATAGTCGATCATCGGCCAGTTCACGAGGCAGATATCCGAGCTATAGGCGCCGGGAACGAAATTGCGCCGCGCGGCAATGCGGCGGAAGGTCCACAGATTGCCGTCGCCCGGATTGCGGCGCTGGTCGGCATCGACCAGCAGCGGATCGTCATCGGGATTGGGGGTGAAGGAGCGCTCGGTGATCTCGAGGGTGCGCGGATGCGGGGCCTTGAAGCCGAGCAGCGGGCCGCCCCAGAAGCTGGGCTGGTACTGGCGCCAGAACTCGTAATTGGCCGGCTTATCGATGGTCTGGTCGCCATCGACATGGTCGATGGCAAAGCAGACCGAGACCGCCTGGACATTGTCGGGCTGGGCGACGTCGGGGGCACTGGGCTCGCCGGTTTCGGCGCGGCTTTCAAAGCCGGTCACATATTCGGTTGATGTCATCGGCAAGAGGTCGCCGAGCTCGGTGGCGTCGATGATATAGGCGGCGGTTGCTATGATGTCGGCGCCGGTGTCGTGGTGGCGCAGGGTGATCGAACGGACGGTATCACCCTCAACATCGGCAGCCACAGGCCGGTAGGGCTGCAGCAGGGTCAGCCGGCCGCCGCCAATATAGGGCATCAGCATGGCATTGATGACGGCAACGCCCACCCGCGGTTCGGCGCAGAGGCGGCTGACAAAGCCGGCACCCGGATTGAGGTCGCCCCAGGCCCGGCTCGCTTCAGTCAGCGGATAATGGTCGCGATAATATTGGCGGATGCCGTTGCGCAACTGGCGATAGGAGCGGGTAATGCCGAACTGTTCGACCCAGCTATGCTCGTCGGGCGGCACGGCCTGGCTGGTGAGCTGACCGCCCAGCCAGTCATATTCCTCGCTCATGATGACGCTGCGGCCGTTGCGCAGCGCGCCAAGCGCCGCTGCCACACCGCCAAGGCCGCCACCGACGACAAGGATATCTGCACTGAGTTCTTTTGGGGTCATGGTCTCGTCTTAGATCGTGTTCGAAGGGGCAGGGCCGAGGGTTTCTCCCTCGACCGGTTCGCAGCGCAGCAGGATCTGCTGGATAGGCGCATTGTTCTCGACCCGGCGCACCAGCATCTCGGTGGCAGCGCGGGCCATGGCCTCGCGGGGGATGGAGAAGGAGGTAAAGCGGCGGCCGGTCTGTTCGGCGCGGATATGATTGCCCAGCACCACGATGGACAGCCGTTCGGGCACCGCCAAGCCGCGCTGCCGGGCCGCATTGTCGACCGCCAGGGCATCGGCAAGTTCGGTGAAGAACACCGCGGTGGCGCCGCTGGCCAGCAGGAAATCGAGGTTCTTCTCGCCGTTGCGGGCGACGTCGGGGATATGCGCGACCAGGTGCAGACCGGCAATGGCACCCGAAAAGCCGGCCCAGCGGTCAATGGTCGATTCTGCGCCGGAAGACGGACCGACATAGGCGATCCTGGTATGGCCGAGCTGGCGCACTCTATCGACCAGCGCCGCCGTGCCCGAGGCATAGTCGCCACCGACATAGGGCACCGGCCCGCCGGCATCGTCGCGTCGGCCGACAGCGACAAATGGATAGTCGCCCGCCACCAGGCGCGCGAGCTCGGCGCGGTCGAACTCGCGTCCCAGCACGAGGCAGCCATCGGCGAGGCGCAGCCGGGTATTCTTGCCAAAGATCTTACGCTCGGCGCCCTTGGCAGCACCGGTCAGCAGCAACAGGTCATAGCCGATTTCCTGGGCGGCTTCCTCAATACCCAGCAGGAAGGGAGTGAAAAAGTCAGCCTGGGCGCTGGGGAAGGCGGGTTCATAGGTGAAAACGCCGAGAATGCGGTTCAGTCCCTTGGCCATGCGGCGGGCGACCGGATCGGCAACATAGCCTGTTTCGCGGATCACCTTGTTGATCCGGTCGCGGGTCTCCTGGGGAATTCGACCCTCAGCGCTGACGGCGCCGTTGAGAACGAGCGACACGGTGGCCTGGCTCACGCCGGCCAGCCGGGCAATGTCATTCTGGGTCAGACGTTTTGTCGCCAAGGCCGTACTCCCGCGCATTCGGTCCGCTAATGCGTATTAGCAGCTAATGCGTATAAACAATGTTGGCCTTTCCTTTGTCAAGACGTATTGAGGTTGGCGAGATCGGGTCGTTGCCTCGGACCGTCTGCTGTGAGGACAAAGTGAATGGGTGACCGGCCGGCGGCAGCTGCCGACCCCATTTTGGTCATTACGGCCCAACGAACCGCTTCCAAAAGGCGGACGTCTAAATGGTGTCATTCGCTCTGCTGTTGAGGAATCGGAACCTCTGCCTCCCTGCCAGGGGGTAGTACTGGCTGCGGAAATCCTCGCGTATAGCGGCGCTTCGACATGATAGCCGTCAAGGTATCCACCACCATGCTGATCCAGCGCTTGCTCGGCCAGTGCTAGAAGTGCCGCCCGGATTGTGTGCGGATGCCAGGATCGCTGCCGGCCTGGTGACCGCCGACACACTTTCGGTGGGGAACACAAAGGCAACGGGCGCGCCCTTGGCTGCTTCGCAGATCGGCAGGCAGCCAACGCCGCCGATCAACTCTTTTCAGCGAACATTGGCGCAATGACGCTGATCATCAGCCCGATGACCTGCTGCGCATCGTCGAGCTTGAAAGCCGATTTGGTCAGAGCGGCGAGGCGTGCGCGATCGCGGATGACGGCGCTGCGAATCCCAAGGGCGGCGTGGACGCGGAAGCCGACCTCGCCATCGCTCAGCCAGGGGGCGATGCGCTGCAAGGGTGAGATGAAAGGCCGGATATATTCGGAGCGGCGGCGCGGCGTGCCCAGCGTATCGTCGCTGCGCTGCGCGAGGAATGTCAGATTGGTGAAGGCGCGATAGCTCGATTGCGGATCCAGGCTCCAGCGAACCGAGGGCCCGACCAGCGCCGTGATGACTTCGTGCAGATCGGCCGGGGCAGGGGTCATCCGGTCGATGGCGGTCTGCAGCAGCAGCAGACGTTCGGCATTGAAGCGGCGATAGACCACCCGTATCGCCTCGATCAGCAATTCGTCACGCGAGCCGAAATGATAGCTGATGGCCGATGCACTGACGCCGGCAATGTCGGAAATCCTGCGCACGGAGATGTCGTCGATGCTGTCGCGACAGATCAGCATTTCGGCAGCATCGAGGATGTGATCGGCAGTCGAGACCGTGTGGTACATGGCAGGTCCACCATTGACCTAGGCATCGAGCGCCCGATCCATAGCACTGCCCTACGCCAGGTACATGACCCTTTCGTGACGTCATTCGAACGCGGTTCTAAGAATAGATTTGGTGTGTTCGCCTTGATTGGATATGTTCAATGCAGCTACAGGCCCCAAAACCTGTGATGGATTGACCCAATGAAAATATACATTTTTACCGATACTCATCTGATTGATAGTGAAACGGCATATGACGCGAATTTATTGCGTGTATTTGCGTCCATAGACAGTACAAAATTCGATCTTGCTCTGCATCTCGGGGATATCGTCTCGGATGGAGCGACGCATCCCCAGCAGTTGCGCTATGCCGCCGAGCAGCACAAGGCGCTCAAGACGCCGGTTCGCTATGTTCCGGGCAATCATGATATTGGCGATAATCTTCGGCCAGACGCCGAGCCGGGCGAGCCGGTTATCGATGTTGAGCGCATTGCCGAATTTCGCCAGTTGTTCGGCGACGATTACTGGTCGGTCAATGCGCCGAGCTGGCAGCTGATCGGGCTCAATGCGCTGCTGTTCAATAGCGGGACGCAGGCCGAGACCGATCAATTCGAATGGTTGGCTGAAACGCTCTCGAACAATACCTGCGCGCTCGGTGTGGTTCTGCACAAGCCGTTGCTGCCGCACGAGGATGCGACGGCTCCTGCGGTGCGCTACGTCCCCGAGCCGTCGCGCAGCCGGTTGTTCGAGCTGTTTGCCCCGCGGGACCTGAAGTTCGTGGCTTCGGGCCATGTGCATCAGCGCCGGTCTTTCCTGGCCGATGGTGTGCATCATCTCTGGGTGCCCTCGACCGCTTTCTGCATGCCCGAGGCGATGCAGGCGGGGGTCGGCGACAAGGTTGTCGGGGCTGCGACGCTGGAACTGCTGGAGGACGGCACTTTCGTCTTCGAGCAGATCAGCGTCGAGGGACTGGTGCGCCACAACGTGCTCGACCACCCAGAAATCTATCCCTCGCTTGCCGCCGTTCGCGCGCGACTGGGCGAGGCCGCGTCGGCATTGCCCGCCTGATCTGGATCCAAAGATGATGACCGATATTTTCTCGGGCGCGCACGGACGTGCGCGCCAAACGGTTCCCTGCGTCCATGGCGAACTGGGAGCCACACCGTGAAGGCGCGCTTGCGGATAATCCGGCATGGCGAGGCGGTGCAGGCGCTCGACGGCGAGACCGATCCCGGCCTGAGCCTTCTCGGCGCACGCCAGGCCCTGGATTTGCCCGCGCGCATGGTCGAGCATCCCGATCGCCTGGTCTGCAGTCCGGTTCTGCGGGCTCGCGAGACGGCTTTGCCGCTGGCGGGTGCCTTTGGTCTCGAACGCCAGATCGATGCTTACTATGCCGAATTGCCCTGGCGCAGCGGCCAGACAAGCATGGAAAGAGTGGCCGAGCTCGGGATCGCCCTAAGCATGAATTGGTCTGACTTCGACGCGCAATGGCAGGACTGGCGCGCCCGGCTTATCGAGCGGGTAATGGACGAGACCGGCGATGTGGTCGTGGTCAGCCATTTCGTCGCCATCAATGTGCTTGTCGGCGTTGCGCTCGCCGATGACCGCGCCGTCGTGGTGCGGCCGGCCAACGCGTCGGTCACCGAATTTCACATAACCAGCGACGGGCTAAAGCTCGTTTCGCTGGGGCAGACTGCCCCAGACCTTCCCGATACCCATCTCGCCCCCGTCCAAGGAGTTCCATCATGATGAACCGCCGCAACCTGCTGCAATTGCTTGCCGCCAGCACGGCCATGACCGCCGTCAGCCGGCTTAGCCCCGTATTCGCCCAGGAAGCGGATGCACGGCCGGCGCTGCGCGTCGCCGTCCAGGCCATGGCCCCGACACTCGAGCCGCTCAATTCGATCAGCAATGTCGGGCTGCGTGCCATCGACCTGATGTTCGACCGGCCGTCGGTGCGCGATTTCAAGGCTGAGGCAGAAGCGCCGGGCCAGCAGATCATCGTGCCGCAACTGGCCGAGAGCGTCACCCGCATCGATCCGATGACTTGGGAAATCAAGATTCGTCCGAATGTGAAGCTGCATGACGGCAGCGTGTTGTCGGGCGCCGACTTTGCCGCGACCTTCTCGCCGTCCCGTATTGGCGCCGATACGCCCTATCCGGAGGGCAAGATCCTGTTCGGCCATGTCGCCGAGGTGGTGACGGTCAACGATCTGACGGTACAGCTCAAGACCTCGCGTCCCGATCCGATCATGGATCAGCGCCTGGCCGCCTATGGTGGCTGGATCGTTGGCGCCAAGGCGCTTGCCGAGGGTGGACCGGAAAGTCCCAAGACCAATCCGGTCGGCGCCGGACCATACAAGCTCAATGAATTCGTCGCCGATACCCGCGTGGTCTTCGATAGCCACGACGATTACTGGATGGGCATGCCCGCCGCCAAGAGCGTCAGCATCGAAGTCGTGCCGGAAGCCGCCACGCGCGTTGCCGGCGTCATTTCGGGTGAATATGACATCGTCACCAACCTGCTGCCAGGCCAGATCAGCCAATTCGACGGCTATGACGATGTCGAGGTGATCTCCGTACCGCTCGACCTGCTGCACGCCTATTTCTACGATACCAAGTCGGCCGTACTGTCCGATGTGCGCATGCGCCAGGCGCTCAATTACGGCATCGATTATGACATGCTGGGCCAAGCTGTGTGGGGTGGCCCGGTCAACCGGCCCAATGGCCTGCAGACCCCGGCCTTCGGGGATCTCTACAATCCCGACCGGACGTTCTTCAACTACGACCCGGAAAAGGCCAAGGCGCTTCTGGCCGAAGCTGGCTATGCCGGCGAAGAAATCGTGCTGCGCATCATCTCGGGCTATTATGTCGGCAGCGAAGACGCGGCACAGATCGTCCAGGCCATGTGGAGCGAACTGGGGATCAACCTGCGCCTGGAACTGGTCGAGAATGCCGAACAGGTCTATGGCCCTGGCGCCGATATCCGCATGGTTTCGGCGGCCTTCCGCTTCCCCGATCCTCTGGGTGGCGGCGTGATAGTCGCTTTCGGTCCCAATTCGGCGCCGCAGCAGCGCGGCTATTGGACCCCGACCAATGGCTATAACGAGACCGGCGAAGAACTGCTGGCGGCCGAAAATCCGGCGGAGCGCAAGCGCCTGTTCCAGAAAATGCTCGACCTGTTTGAAGAGGACGCCCCGGCCACCATCCTCTATGCGGCCAACGAGATCTACGCCAAGCGCAAGGCTGTCACGTTCACGCACTATCCTCTCTACTACTTTGATCTGCGTCCGACCAATTTCGGCTTCGCCGACTAACCTGCCACAGGGGGCGCCGGTTCACCGGCGTCCCTACGGCCAGGATATATGCCATGTATGCCATTGCTACCGCGCTCCACGACATTGCCGACGAAGGCACCATCCTCAGCGTCCGCGATCTCGCGGTCGAGGTCGGTGGGCGCCGGGCTGTGGATGGCGTTTCCTTCTCGCTGGCGCGGGGCGGCACGTTTTGCCTTGTAGGAGAATCGGGTTGCGGCAAAAGCCTGACCTGTCGCGCCGTGTTGGGGCAGTTGCCGGCCAATATCAACCGGGTTGCCGGCAGCATTGCCATGCCGGCGCCTGAAGCGGCGCGTCCGTCCGAGGCACCCCGGATCGCCATGATTTATCAGGATTCCACCGCTTCGCTGAACCCTGTCTTGCGGGTTGGCGAGCAGATCGCCGAGCCACTCGAGGTGCATTTCGGCCTGTCAGCCGCAGCCGCTAGACAGGAAGCTCTGCGCTTCATTGACGCCGTCGGCATTCCCGATGCGAGGCGGCGGTTCAATGCTTATCCACATGAGCTGTCAGGGGGGACCAATCAGCGTGTCGCCATCGCCCGGGCGCTGGCCTGCCGCAGCGAAGTGCTGCTGGCGGACGAGCCGACCACGGCGCTCGACGTGACGGTGCAGGCGCAGATTCTCGATCTCTTGGCGCAGGTGCAGCGAGAGGCTGGGCTGAGCCTTCTGCTGGTGACCCACGATCTGGGTGTAGTCGCCGAAATCGCCAAAGACATGGCGGTGATGTATGCCGGCCGCATCGTCGAGGCCGGGCCGGTCGAGATACTGTTTTCCAGCCCTGCCCATCCCTATACCGCCGCGCTCCTCGCCTGTCTGCCAAGCATGGGCGAAATCGAGGGACCGCTGGCGGCCATTCCAGGCGTGGTGCCGCCTTTGGGCCAGCGCCCGGCCGGCTGTGGCTTCGCGCCGCGCTGTTCGCGCGCTGGCGATCTATGCCGGCAGAAGCGGCCCGAGCTTCGCGCCGACCGGCTGGGCACCATGGTGGCCTGTCATTTTCCGCTCGTGGACGCCGCATGATGGTCGCGCCAGTCCTCGAGGCTAGGGGTCTCAGCAAATTCTATCGCGGTCGGCGTGGCGCCATTTTCGGCGCCCCGTCGCTGCTGCGTGCGGTTGACGATGTCAGCTTCGAGATCGCGGCGGGCGAGGCCTTTGGTCTGGTCGGGGAATCGGGTTGCGGCAAATCCACGGTGGGGCGGATGGTCTCGGCGGCGACGCGGCCCAGTGCCGGCGATGTGTTGCTTGACGGCATGCCGTTTGCCGCGCCGATGCCGCTGGCGCGACGCGCCGAAGTGCAGGTGGTGTTCCAGGATACATTGGGCGCGCTCAATCCGCGCCTGACCATCGGCAGGCAATTGACCGAACCGCTGGCGGTGCACGGCATCGGCGATCGGGCGGAGCGGCTGGACCTGGCAAGGGCCAAGCTCGACGAGGTCGGACTTTCGGGCGATGTGATGGGGCGCTATCCGCATGAGGTCTCGGGCGGGCAGCGCCAGCGTATCGTGCTGGCCCGCAGTCTCAGCCTAGATCCCAAGCTGATGGTCTGCGACGAGGCCGTTTCGGCGCTGGATGTGTCCGTGCAGGCGCACGTGGTCAACCTGCTGAGCCAGCTCAAGGAAAAACGGCAGCTCGGCATGCTGTTCATCTCCCATGACCTGCGCGTCGTGAACCATTTGTGCGAGCGCGTCGGTGTGCTTTATCTGGGCAAGCTGGTGGAGACCGGGCCGCGCCGCCGCGTGCTTGGCGCGCCGGCCCACCCTTATACACGGGCCCTGACGGGCGCGATGCCGGCCGGACGGCCCGGCGAAAAGCGGGTCCGCGCAGTACTGTCTGGCGAGCCGCCGAGCCCACTCGATCCGCCCTCCGGGTGTCCTTTTCATCCGCGTTGCACCCATGCCATCGCTGTCTGCCGCGAGGTCAAACCGGCCATGCGCATGCTGGATGGCGGGCATGGCGCGGCCTGCCACCGCATCGAAGAGCTTGCCGCATGACCCGCTTCATTCTCACAAAGCTCTTGCGCGCCTTGGTCACGGTCTTCTTGTGCATCACCATCTGCTTTTTCGTGCTGCGGCTATCGGGCGATCCGGTGGACATGATGTTCTCTGACGAGGTGCCCGAGACGGTCAAAGCCGAGTTCCGCGAGCGGCTGGGCCTGAACAAGCCTTTGCCCGAGCAATATTCCCGTTTCGTGCTGTCGGTCTTTACCGGCAATTTCGGCACCTCGATCCTGGATGGGCGCGATGCCCTGACCATAGTGGCCGAGCGCATTCCGGCGACGCTGCAACTGGGTGGCGCCGTCTTCGTGCTGGCCCTGCTGATCGGGGTGCCCGCCGGGGTGGTGGCGGCGACGCGGCGCGGACGGACGGCCGACAGGCTGGTGATGAGCGGGGCGGTGTTCGGCTATGCCATGCCGAATTTCTTCCTCGGCATCCTGCTCATCCTGTTCTTCTCGATGCAATTGCGCTGGTTGCCGTCATCGGGCTATGGCAGCCTCGAACATCTCGTCCTGCCGGCCATAACGCTCGGCACCGCCATGGCCGGTAAGCTCGCTCGCTTCGTGCGCACCTCGGTGCTTGAAGTGTTGAACAATCCCTATGTGCAGGTGGCGCGGGGCATGTTGCTGCCGCCGCGGCGCGTGCTTTTCCGCCATATCTTTCCCAATGCGGCCATCCCGATTGTTACCTTTCTGGGTTTCGAGCTCGGGCTGCTGATCGGCGGGGCCGTGGTCACCGAAAGCGTCTTCGGCTGGCCGGGCGTCGGGCGGCTGCTGACCCTATCGGTGGCGCGGCGCGATCTGGCGGTGGTGCAGGTCATCATTTTTCTCATTGCCGCAACGATGATCGCGGCGAACCTGCTGGTCGACCTGGCCTATGGCTGGCTCGATCCGCGCATCCGCACAGCAGGAGAGCGCCGATGAGCGACGCCGGGGTCGAGACGCGGTCGGGACGTCACGGGATGCCCATGAGCATTGGCCTGGCGATGGGGTTCCTGGTGCTAGTGCTCGTTGTCGCCATTGGGGCCGACTGGCTGGCGCCCTATGGCTTTGCCGAGCAGGACCTGATGGCGCGCATGCGGCCGCCGGTGTTTTTTGGTGGGGCAGCGGAGCATATCCTGGGTACGGACAATCTGGGCCGGGATATCCTGAGCCGGTTGATGTTCGGCACGCGTGCCTCCATTCTCATCGCCTTCTGCGGCACCATGATCGGGGCGCTGTTCGGAACGACGCTTGGTTTCCTAGCCGCCCACTTTCGTGGCGTGGTCGAAGAGATCCTGATGATGCTGGTCGACCTGCAGGCGTCCATTCCCAATCTTGTGCTCGCACTCGCCGTACTTGCCTTCCTGGGCAATAATCTGCTCGTCTTCATCGTGCTGGTCGGGCTCGACGGTTGGGAGCGCTATGCGCGGCTGGCGCGCGGCCTGGTGCTCAGCGCCAAGGAGAGCGGCTATGTGCAATCCATGCAGATGGTCGGCGCATCGGCACCTCGCATTTATCTCGGCCAGGTCCTGCCCAATGTGGCTGGTGCGCTGGTGGTGCAACTGACGCTCAATTTTCCCGGCACCATCATTCTGGAAACGGCTCTGTCCTTCCTGGGCCTGGGTGTGCAGCCGCCCCTGACGTCGCTGGGTCAGATGCTGGGGCAAGGGCGCACCTACCTGCTCAATGCCTGGTGGATCTCGGTGTTTCCGGGGATTGCGGTGTTTGCCACGACCATGTCGGTCAGTCTGATCGGGGATTGGCTGCGCGACAGATTGGACCCGTCGGCTTGATGGCGACTTTTCGCCTGGCCTTGCCTTGCGCGGACCAGGTGAACCTGCCGTTCAGCTGTGGGTCAGGTGCATCGTGGCGCGGTGAGAGCAACACATGATCATACGCGGCATTGCCGCCATGAACCTTATTGCTGACGCCGGCGCGCTTCGAAGCGCTCACGCCTCTCGCGTTGTCCGGCCCATAGAACCACCTTGTCGCCAGTGCCGACGCGCGGCGAGTTGAGTACCGCTCATCGCGTACCGAAGTTTGATCGAGCGAACCACTCGTAGAATGGCTCGGCGCTTCAAGGCGGGCCAAGTTCTCTCCATCAGCCCGCCGCAGGGGCGGGTGGACGGAAGTGGAGATTTTCATGAGCACGATCCAGACCCAAGACGGCACCCGCATTGCATAGAAGGACTGGGGTACGGGACAGCCAATCCTTGTTCTCGCATGGCCGGCGACGCCTGGGCGCCGCAAGTGCTGTTCTTTGCCTTGCAGGGTTACCGGACTGTTCGTCGCGCCCGGACATAGACTGCACCAGGTCGGCACACGTAGCGCTTGCAAACAATGAGGAGCCCAGCCTTCGCCGCTTGGCCGAGACACGGCCGGTAGTGCGCCGATGATGGCGGTGAATTGGTCATCCAATTCCGCTGCCTTTCGTTCTTGTTTGTTCGAGTTTCGACGGGCGAGGATGGCAAGCGCAGGAGCAATCACGATGCAATGGTGGCAGCAGGGGGACGTGCCGGATCTGGAATAGACAAAAGGGCTGCTTCATCGCCATGACGAAAGCCAAATGGGCAGCAGGGCCGAGCTGCAGTTTGGGCGTCGAAAAAGGCCAGTTCAGCGCCAAGCCAGTGGCGATTCTATCCCCAGAAGGATTGAAATGCCGATCCCATGTTTTCGGACGGTCGCCCCATTGTCGCCCCAGTGCCAGGTCGCCCCGTGGGCCGATCTGGAAATGTCTGGAAATGCTGGAGATTTCTGGTGCCGGCATCAGGGTTCGAACCCGAGACCCCCTGATTACAAATCAGGTGCTCTACCAACTGAGCTATACCGGCACACGCGCTGGCGTTTAGCATCGAAGTGTTTGGCCTGCAATGGGCAAGGCGGGTGAGATTTTGGCCCCCGCAACGCTGGCAATGCGGGGTCAAGGGGAGCCTTGCCAGAGCGCTGCGCCCGCGGCTGGGGGTCAGGCCATGCCGGCGAAGTCGCTCTGGTCGATGTCGTTGAGCGCCTTCATCATCAGGCCCTTGAAGATGGGTTCCTTCTCGTCGCGATGGGCGACGATGGATGGCAGGCCGTTGATGCGGCAGACCAGGGCGCCGCTCAGCGCGGCGTGGATTTCGGCCTGCATCAGCGGGAAGGCGCGGGCGCCCGGGCCGACGATCAGGATATGGGTCGGATCGAACACCGCCATCATCCGGCTCAGGCCGAAGCCAATGGCCCGGCCGGCCTGGTTGAAGGCGTGGGTGGCGTGTCGGTCCCCGGCCAGGGCACGGGCTATCAGGTCGTCATAGGCCTGGGCAGGAACGGCCGGGGCGGGGGGCGTGGTGTCGGGCACCGAATAGGCGCTGCGCAGCACGCCATAGTCAGCCGCATAGGCCTCGATGCAGCCGCGCATGCCGCAGCGGCACAGGGCACCATTGGGAATATGGTTCATATGGCCGAATTCGGTGGCGCCCTCGTCGCCGCGTCCCAGGATCTGGCCGCGAAAGGTCATGCCCATGGCCACGGTGGAGCCGACAAAGACGGTGGCGACGCTGGCGTCGTGCAGGGCCGGATCGAGCCAGCGGGCACCCTCGGCCAGCAGGCGTCCACGCTTGTAGAGCGTGACGGGCAGCGCCAGAGCTTCCGCCAGCTGCTGGCCAAACGGCTTGCCGGCCAGATGGGCGATAGGCGACCATTTGAGGCCATGGCCGGGTCGGTCGAGAATGCCCTGCACGGAAATGGCGATGCGGCGCATGGGCGGACCATCGTCCGCGTTGCGACGCTGCAGATACTGCAGCCGCTCGACCAGGAAGTCGGTGGGCGAGCTGTCGGCGAAGAAGGAAGGGGTCAGCGCGGACTCGATCCGATCAACGAGCACGCCGCCATAGTCGACCAGCGACAGGCGCGCGCGGTTGACGTCGATCTCCACCAGCGCCGCTCCGGCAATGGCCCGGTTGAATCCGACCAGGGTGGCCGGGCGGCCGCGCGTTCGCGCATCGGTGGTTTCGGGCATGGCCAGTTCGACGATAACGCCCTGGGCCAGCAGGTCCTGGGTGATGGCGGTGATGCTGGCATGACTGAGCCCGGTGACCGCGGCCAGGGCCGTGCGCGAAAGCGGTCCCTGCACGCGCAGGGCGCCAAGCACCAGGCCCCGGTTCTGTCGCCGGACGCTGTCGCTGTCGCTGACGTTACGCGCCAAACGGACTTCTCCTCACCTCGAAGCGCAACACACCATTGTCCGTGCGCCAGCGCAAACGGTATTATTTGGGGCTGCCAAATTGATGTTGACTCAATTGGCGTGGCCGTGCGAATTCTTTTTTCGAGCAGCGAAATTAATGCTCAGGGCGCCGGTGGAGGGGGCCCGCTGGGGCTATGCCACCGGCACGAATGTGGGCAGGAGGACTGGCCCACGAGGGAGGACGAACATGAACAAGTTTCTAGCGGTCTTGCTATGCACGACTGTCATTTCCGGCACGGCCGGCGTTGCCTATGCGCAGGACGGCATCACCGTCGGCGTGTCCTGGAACAACTTCCAGGAAGAACGCTGGAAGACGGACGAGGGCGCGATCAAGGCCGTGCTCGAAGCGGCTGGTGCGACCTATATCTCGGCAGACGCCCAGTCGTCGGCATCCAAGCAGCTGACCGACATCGAAAGCCTGATCAGCCAGGGCGCCGATGCCATCATCGTGCTGGCGCAGGACAGCGAAGCCGTCGGCCCCGCCGTGGCAGCTGCGGTCGCCGAAGGCATTCCGGTGGTCGGCTATGACCGCCTGATCGAAAATCCCGATGCCTTCTACCTGACCTTCGACAACAAGGAAGTCGGTCGCCTGCAGGCGCAGGGCGTGTTTGCCGTGCAGCCAACCGGCAACTACGTCTTCATCAAGGGCAATTCGGCCGATCCCAATGCCGACTTCCTGTTTGCCGGGCAGATGGAAGTGCTGCAGGCCGCCATCGACTCCGGCGACATCAAGAATGTCGGCGAAGCCTATACCGACAACTGGAACCCCGAAGTTGCCCAGGCGAACATGGAGCAGTTCCTGACCGCCAACAATAACGAGGTCGACGCTGTCGTGGCTTCCAATGACGGCACCGCCGGCGGCGCCATTGCGGCGCTGACGGCGCAGGGTCTGGCCGGTTCGGTGCCGGTGTCGGGTCAGGACGGCGACCATGCCGCGCTCAACCGCATCGCGCTGGGCACCCAGACCGTTTCGGTGTGGAAGGATGCCCGCGAGCTGGGCAAGAAGGCCGCTGAAGTGGCCCTCGAGCTGGCCGGTGGCACGGCCCTGGACGCCGTGACCGGCGTGGTGCCGTTCTCGGGCGGACCCAAGGGCGTGGCGATGAATGCGTTCTTCATCGCGCCTGTCGCCATCACCAAGGACAACCTCAACGTCGTCATCGACGCCGGCTGGGTTGCCAAGGATGTGGTGTGCCAGGGCGTGACGGCCGGCTCGGTCGCTGCCTGCGACTAACCACAGCTGATCGATAGCGATCTGTGAAAAAGATGGTGCCGCGGCGTTCGCGCTGCGGCACTGTCATACAGGTTGGCGCCACCCATCAGCGGGTCGGGTGCCGCGCCTCCGGGGAGACTAGACTTGGCTGACCAAAGCGCCATTCCAACTACCGTTCATCCCAGTGTCTATGCGCGCAACCCGTTGCAGCGCTTCCTGGTAGCCACCGAGCTCGACACCCGTCTGCTGGGCATGGTCGGAGCCCTGGCCATCATCTGGATCGGCTTTCATGTATTTTCCGGCGGGCTGTTCCTGACGCCGCGCAATCTGTGGAACCTGTCGGTGCAGACCTCGTCGGTGGCCGTGATGGTCACCGGCATGGTGCTGGTCATCGTCACCCGCAATATCGATCTCTCAGTCGGTTCCATACTCGGTCTCGTCGCCATGGTCATGGGCGTGATGCAGACCGATATCCTGCCCAACCAGCTCGGGCTGGGCCTGGGCCACCCGATGATCTGGGTGCTGTCGCTGGCCGTCGGCCTGCTGACCGGCGTCGCCATCGGGGCGCTGCAGGGTTCCATCATTGCCTATCTGCGCGTGCCGGCCTTCATCGTCACGCTGGGCGGCTATCTGGTCTGGCGCGGTGCCGCCTGGTGGGTCACCATGGGCCGCACCGTGGCGCCAATGGATCCGCGCTTCCAGCTGATGGGTGGGGGTCCAACGGGATCGATCGGCTCGCTGTGGAGCTGGGTGGTCGGTGTCATCGCCTGCGCCGCCATTCTGATCATGCTCTATTTCGGCCGCAGGCAGCGCCTGCGCTTCAATTTCCCGCTGCGTCCGCTCTGGGCCGAAGCCGCGCTGGCGTTGATCGGCTGTGCGCTGGCCGTCGGCGCCGTGTGGGTGGCCAATTCCTATCCCTGGCCGGTCCGCATTGCCGCCAACTATGCCGAGACCAATGGCATTGCCGTGCCCGAGGGCGGGTTGTTCATCGCCCATGGCATTGCCATCCCCGTGCTGATCGCGCTGGGCGTCGGCGTGGTCATGACCTTCATTTCGACGCGCACCCGCTTTGGCCGCTACGTCTTTGCCATGGGTGGCAATCCCGAGGCCGCCGAACTGGCCGGCATCAATACACGCTGGGTAACCGTCAAGATCTTCATGCTGATGGGCGCGCTCTGCGCCATCGCCGCGGCGATCTCCTCGGCTCGCCTCAACGCGGCGACCAATGCCATGGGCACGCTGGACGAGCTCTATGTCATCGCCGCGGCGGTGATCGGCGGCACCTCGCTGGCCGGCGGCGTCGGTACCATTGCCGGGGCGCTGCTGGGTGCGCTCGTCATGCAGTCGCTGCAGTCGGGCATGGTGCTGATGGGGCTGGACAGCCCGCTGCAATCCATCGTGGTCGGTATCGTTCTCGTCTTTGCGGTGTGGCTCGATACGCTCTACCGCCGTAACAAACACTAGGAGTCCTTGTGATGCTGGACACCAGAACACCCCTCGTGGAAATGAACGACATTTCCATATCCTTCGGCGGTATCCGTGCCGTGGACCATGCCTCCATCGACCTGTTTCCGGGTGAAGTGGTGGGGCTGCTGGGCCATAATGGCGCGGGCAAGTCGACGCTGATCAAGATCCTGTCGGGCGCCTATCGGCGCGATGCCGGGTCGATCCGCATCAATGGCGAGGATGCCACGATCAACAATCCGCGCGATGCCAAGGGCTATGGCATCGAGACGATCTACCAGCAGCTGGCCGTGGCCGACAATGTCGATGCGGCGGCCAACCTGTTCCTGGGGCGCGAGCTGACCACCGCCATCGGCACGCTGGATGACGCGGCGATGGAATCCAAGGCGCGCGAGGTGATGGGGCGCCTCAACCCCAATTTCCACCGCTTCAAGGAGCCGGTCAAGGCCCTGTCCGGCGGGCAGCGCCAATCGGTGGCGATCGCGCGGGCGATCCTGTTCAATGCCCGCATCCTGATCATGGACGAACCGACGGCCGCCCTGGGGCCGCAGGAGACCACCCAGGTGGGCGACCTGATCCGCCAGCTCAAGGCCGACGGCATCGGGATTTTCCTGATCAGCCACGACATCCATGACGTGTTCGACCTGGCCGACCGCGTGGTGGTGATGAAGAACGGGCAGGTGGTGGGCAGCGCCCGCACCAGTGATGTGACCAAGGATGAAGTGCTTGGCATGATCATCCTGGGTAAGGTGCCGCCCGGCGCAACGCCGGGGCCGGGAGCCATTGCGGGCTGACCGCGTTAGGGTGACGTCCACAATTGCCGTCACCCCCCTGGTTCACATGTCAGCGCCCAAACGACCGCCAGCTTCATCTCCCCCGTCGGTGCTCGACCGGATCATGCCGCGGCACGCGCCGCTCTATTTCGGCCTCGCCGTTGGCGTGGTTGCCTTTGCGGTCTCTCTGCTGCTGACGCCAAAATTTGCGGTCTCCATCGGTGCCAATTGCCTGTTCGTCGCCTATCTGGCGCTGGCGGCCATCAAGTTGCCGCGCCTCAGCGCCGACTATCTCAAGCGGCATGCACGTGACGAGGACACCCCTTCGGGTGGCATCTTCCTCATTGTCATCATCGTGGTGGTCGCCTCGGTCGTGTCGCTGTTCCTGGCCCTCAATGGCGAAAAGCCCGATCCAGCCGAAATGGTGCTGAGCGTCACCTCGGTGCTGCTGGGCTGGTTTACGGTGCAGGCGGTGGGCGCCTCGCACTATGCCTATGAATATTACCAGGCGCCCGAGGCCAGCGGCCCGGGCAAGAAGCAGGACGTTGTCGGCGGGCTGGATTTTCCCGGTGATGAAGAGCCGGATGGTACGGCCTTCATGTATTTTTCCTTCACCGTGGGCACGTCGGTGGCAACTTCGGATACCAGGACGACCTCCAATGCCATGCGACGCCGTCTCGCCGTGCATCTGGTGTTTTCCCATCTCTACAACACCATCATCCTGGCGGCTGCCGTCAACGTCATGATGGCAGGCGGCGGTGGCTAGCCGGGTTGCCGCTGGGCGGCCCGCGTGGCAAAGCTTGGCAAAAGATCGCCAAGGAGAATCTCGCCATGAAAACCCGCGCCGCCGTCGCCTTCGAGGCCGGCAAGCCCCTTGAAATCGTCGAACTCGATCTCGATGGCCCCAAGGCGGGTGAAGTGCTCATCGAGATCAAGGCGACCGGCATCTGCCATACCGACGACTTTACCCTGTCCGGCGCCGATCCCGAGGGCCTGTTCCCGGCCGTGCTGGGCCATGAAGGTGCCGGCGTCGTGGTCGAGGTCGGCCCCGGCGTGACCAGCCTCAAGGTGGGTGACCATGTGATTCCGCTTTACACGCCCGAATGCCGGGAATGCTATTCCTGCCGCTCGGGCAAGACCAACCTGTGCACCGCCATCCGCGCCACCCAGGGGCAGGGGCTGATGCCCGATGGCACGTCGCGGTTCTCGCTCAAGGGCAAGCCGATCTTCCACTATATGGGCTGCTCGACCTTCTCGAACTTCACCGTGCTGCCCGAGATCGCCGTCGCCAAGATCGACGCTGCCGCGGCTTTCGACAAGGTCTGCTATGTCGGCTGCGGCGTCACCACCGGGGTGGGCGCGGTGATCAATACCGCCAAGGTCGAGATCGGCGCCACGGCTGTGGTGTTCGGCCTGGGGGGCATCGGCCTCAACGTCATCCAGGGCCTGCGGCTGGCCGGCGCCGACATGATCATCGGTGTCGATCTCAACAATGACAAGAAGGCCTGGGGCGAGCGCTTCGGGATGACCCACTTCGTCAATCCCAAGGAAATCGAGGGCGATATCGTGCCCTATCTGGTCAACCTGACCAAACGGCGCGGCGATCTCATCGGCGGCGCCGACTACACCTTCGACTGCACCGGTAACACAACGGTTATGCGTCAGGCGCTCGAAGCCAGCCATCGCGGCTGGGGCAAGTCGGTGGTGATCGGCGTGGCCGGGGCCGGGCAGGAGATTTCCACGCGGCCATTCCAGCTGGTCACCGGCCGCACCTGGATGGGCACGGCCTTTGGCGGCGCCAAGGGGCGCACCGATGTGCCCAAGATTGTCGATTGGTACATGAACGGCAAGATCGAGATCGATCCGATGATCACCCATACGCTGCGGCTCGAGGACATCAACAAGGGCTTCGAGCTGATGCGCGCCGGCGAGAGCATTCGCAGCGTCGTGGTATACTAGACACACCCGGCCATCCGGTAGGACGCGGCAATGGCACTTCCCTGCAACCGTCTCTTCGTCGTGACCGGCGCCCCTGGCGCCGGCAAGACGACCTTGCTGGAGGCCGCTGCCGGTCATGGACTGGCTGTGGGGCGGGAGGCGGCACGGGGCGTGATCCAGGCGCAGACCGCCATTGATGGACCAGCCCTGCAATGGCGCGACAGCGCCCGCTTCGCCGAATTGATGCTGGATCGGGATATCCAGACGCATGCGGCCCTGCTGACCGGGCCGGTACCCGCGCTGTGCGACAGGGGCATCCCGGACCTTGTTGCCTATGGCCGCATCATGGGCCTGGCTGAAACCGCCCATTTCGAGCGCGCGGCCAGGCTCTATCGCTACAATCCAACGGTGTTCTTCGCGCCGCCCTGGCGCGAAATCTTCGCAACAGACGCCGAGCGGATCGAGGGCTGGGAGCATGCCCAGCGCATCTATGAACCCATGCGTGACGCCTATGTCGAGATGGGCTATCGCATAATCGAACTGCCAAAGGCGCCGGTCGCCGATCGGCTTGCCTTTCTGCTGGATGCCATCGCCCATGCCTGAACCCACCATCTTCGTCGATGCTGATGCCTGCCCGGTCAAGGCCGAGGCCATGCGCGTGGCCGAGCGGCTGGGACTCGTCATTACCCTGGTGAGCAATGGCGGGGTGCGGCCATCCCGCGACCCCATGGTCAGGATCGTGGTGGTCGCCGCCGGGGCCGACGCGGCCGATGACTGGATCGTTGACAATGCCCAGGCCAATGACATCGTGCTCACGGCCGATATTCCGCTGGCCAGCCGGGCCATCGACAAGGGCTGCCATGTGCTGGGCTTTACCGGCAAGCCGTTCACGCCGGCCTCGATCGGCATGGCGCTGGCGATGCGGGCGCTCAACCAGCACCTGCGCGAGACCGGGGAGAGCAAGGGTTACAATGCCGGCTTTACCCCGGCCGACCGCTCGGCCTTTCTGAGCGCGCTGGATACGCTGGGGCGCAAGGCGAAGGCGAGCGCCTGAGCCTATCGAGCAGGAAGTGATGCGAGGGGCTGAGCGCCGTAACCGCGTGGTTACGAATGATCGCTGTGTCACCGGTGTCTTCACAACTGAGGAAATCGTCCTGCTTTGGCTGTGACCTGGGGGTCAGTGCGACTATGGTCGCGCCAGCCGAACCATAAAGAAGATTCATGTCCCAGCTCGACACAAGCATCGCCGCCCAGATCGCCACCGAAGTCGCCGCCCGTCCCGAACAGGTGCGCGCCGCGGTGGAGCTGCTCGATGGCGGCGCCACGGTGCCCTTCATCGCGCGCTACCGCAAGGAGATCACCGGCGGGCTGGATGATACGCAACTGCGCCTGCTGGCCGAGCGGCTGACCTATCTGCGCGAATTGGAGGCCCGCCGCGCCGCGATCCTCAAATCCATCGACGAGCAGGACAAGCTGACGCCCGCGCTTACCGCCGCCATCACCGGGGCCGCGACCAAGGCCGAACTCGAGGATCTCTATCTGCCCTTCAAGCCCAAGCGCCGCACCAAGGCCGAAATCGCCCGCGAGCGTGGCCTCGGCCCGCTGGCCGCAGCGATCCTGGCCAATCGCAGCGCCGATCCCGTGACGCTGGCGCAGGCCTATGTCACCGAGGAGGTCCCCGGCACCAAGGAAGCGCTCGAGGGCGCGCGCGACATCGTCGTCGAGGGATTGTCGGAAAATGCCGCTCTGCTCGGCCGGCTGCGCGCCCATATGCGCGACAAGGCCATGCTCCGGGCCACGGTGCTCAAGGGCAAGGAGGAGGGCGGCGCCAAGTTCTCCGATTATTTCGACCATGCCGAGCGCTGGAACAAGGTCGCCGGCCACCGGGCGCTCGCCATGATGCGCGGCCGTGACGAGGGCTTTCTGAGCCTCGATATCGAGGTTGATGCCGATGTCACCGACCCGGTCAAGCCGGTCGAGCGCTTCGTCGCGGCAGCGCTGCAGGCCCAGGGCAGCGGCGCAGGTGACCAATGGCTGCGCGAGGTCGCCGGCTGGGCCTGGCGCACGCGGCTGCGCGTCTCGCTCTCCATTGACCTGATGGTCGAGCTGCGCGAACGCGCCGAAGTGGAAGCGATTGCCGTCTTCGCGCGCAATCTCAAGGACCTACTGCTGGCCGCCCCGGCCGGCGCGCGCGCCACGATGGGACTCGATCCGGGCATCCGCACCGGCGTCAAGGTTGCGGTGATCGACGCCACCGGCAAGGTGCTCGACACCGAGACCATCTATCCCTTTCAGCCCCGCAACGACGTCATAGGTGCCCAGGCCGCCATTGCCGCGCTGATCAAGAAGCACGGCGTGCAGCTCATCGCCATCGGCAATGGCACCGGCAGCCGCGAGACCGAAAAGCTGGTCGCCGACCTCACCGAGCGCCTGCCGGCGCCCAAGCCGACCAAGGTGATCGTCTCGGAGGCCGGCGCCTCGATCTATTCCGCCTCGGCGCTGGCAGCAGCCGAATTCCCCGACCTAGATGTGTCGCTGCGTGGGGCGGTGTCCATCGCCCGCCGGCTGCAGGACCCGCTGGCCGAGCTGGTCAAGATCGAGCCCAAGGCCATCGGCGTCGGCCAGTATCAGCACGATATCGACCAATACCGGCTGGGGCGCTCGCTCGATGCGGTGGTCGAGGACGCGGTGAACGCGGTGGGTGTTGACCTCAACACCGCCTCGGCGCCGCTGCTGGCGCGCATTTCCGGCCTGGGTCAGTCGGTGGCCGAGGCCATCGTCACCCACCGCGACGCCAATGGTCCGTTCCGCTCGCGCAAGGCGCTGCTCGAGGTGCCGCGCCTGGGGCAGCGTACCTTCGAACAGAGTGCCGGCTTCCTGCGCATCAGCGATGGCGCCGAGCCGCTCGATGCCTCCTCGGTGCATCCGGAAGCCTATGGCGTGGCGCGCAAGATCGTCGCCGCCTGTGGCCGCGACCTGCGCAGCCTGATGGGCGACAAGGCGGCCCTGGCCGGCCTGGATCCAAGCAGCTTCGTCGATGAGCGCTTCGGCCTGCCCACGGTGCGTGACATCTTTGCCGAACTGGAAAAGCCCGGCCGCGATCCGCGCCCCGCCTTCAAGACCGCGACCTTTGCCGAGGGCGTGGACGATATCAAGCACCTCAAGCCCGGCATGATGCTGGAAGGCACGGTCACCAATGTCGCCGCCTTCGGCGCCTTCGTCGATATCGGCGTGCACCAGGACGGGCTGGTGCATGTGTCCCAGCTGGCCGACAAATTCGTCAAGGATCCGCACGAGGTGGTCAAGGCGGGCGATGTGGTCAAGGTCCGCGTGGTCGAGGTCGACGTGCCGCGCCAGCGCATTGGCCTCACCATGCGCAAGGAAATCGATGCCACGGCGCCCACCCGCGAACGGCCGCGCGAGCAGCCGCTGCGTGCCAATCAGCGCCCGCCGCAGGAGGCGCCGCGCAGTACCGGCTCGCTGGGCGACCGGCTGAGCGAGGCCATGCGCACAAAAAAGTAGTCCCCCCGGGGGCAATACAGCGGAAATCGGACGGGCTGCTCCGCACGCCGTGTGTTGAAGCTGCGGGAGGAAAAGCCTATCTGAGGCGAATGCCCCGTAAACAAACCATCGTCGCAGCACTTGCCCTAGTTCAGGAGTGGACGCTGCCCGGCGCGGCCACACTAGGATCGTCCGTCAGGGCCAAGGGCATCCTGCTCGAAATGCGCGCACGGCTGCCTCCTGCCTCCAAGAAGTCGCTGGACATCGTTGGAGCGGTGCTGACCCTGCGCATGCATGAAGGGATGGAAGACGCGTTCCAGGCCGCCTCGGCGGTCGTGTCCGCAGGCATGCAGGGGATCGAAAGCCTGCCGGTCATCCCCCGCGAAATCGAGGACATCCTGTCGATCTCGACCACGGAGCGGCATCGATGGCTCAAGGATGGTCGACTGCAAAGCGCCGGTACGCGTACGGTCAAGCTGCATGGTCGCGCCAAGAAGATTACATTCCATGTGTTTGATCCCCGCCATGTGGAAGAGGTCCTGAACGAGGATCTGGTCGCGGCCTGGCGCGAAGACGATGCCATTACCCGAGCCGAAAACAGACGACAGGCCATGTGGAAGGCCAAACGGAGCCGCGCGGAAAAGGCGGGCATTGCGGAAGAACCAGTCTCCGACAGCAATCCGGCGGACGCGGAACGCCACAAGCTCAAGGGCTGGGCCGAATTTGAACGCAGCGGCTTGCTGCGCTGAACCGACGACGGGGGTTCCACGCCCAAATGCTGGCGCAGCCCAGGGCAGCCATGCCGCCTGGGCCGCACCAAATGCCCCTATCTAGTCCGCACGGCGTTCAGCCCTTTGCCTGTTCCAGGATGTAGTGGGGGACATGTTCAATATCAGCGAGGAAACCCGGCCGTTCCAGCGGGGACCAGCCCAACTCCTTGCGTGTCAAGGCGCTCGACCCCGGCGCGTCCATGCTGATCGGCCGGGCCAGCGGTCCGAAGTGGGAGATTGCCGCTTGCAGTGCAAGTTCCACGGTCGGGATCTGCAGACGCCGGCCAATGGCTTCGGCAATCGCCCCCAGCGCAACGCCCTCTTCCCCCACCGCGTGATACCGTGCGCCAACCGTGCCCCTTTCCAAGGCCAGACGGTATAGCACTGCCGCGTCGGAGCGGTGCACGGCGGCCCATCTGTTCAGTCCACCGGCTGCATAGGCGGAAACACCCTTCTCGCGGGCAATCGCCATCATATGGGTAGCGAAGCCCTGGCGGTGTTGGTCATGAACCTGCGCCATGCGCACCACAGAGACTCTCACCCCGCGGGCGACGAGTTCCATGGCGACCTGTTCCGATCGGCGGGGCGACTGGCCTGCCGGAGTCTCGACATCGTCTTCCGTCGCCGGTCGCCCGGTCATGATCGGCAAGCCGGCGGTGATGATGAAGGGACGGGGCGATCCCTCGAGCGCCTTGCCGATGGCCCCGATGGCCTGGCGGTCGACTTCGGCACTGGCCGCAAAGTCGGAGAAGTCGTGATTGAAGGCGGTATGAATGACACCGTCAGACAGGGCCGCGGCCTCGCGCAGGCTTTCGCCATCCGCCAGGTCGCCGCGGTGGACCTGCGCTCCTGCGGCAGTCAAGGCTTCAGCGGACCGGGCTGATCGGGCGAGACCGATCACCTGGTGGCCTGCCCGGAGCAGCTCGGAGACAAGTGCCGAGCCGACAAAACCCGTCGCGCCGGTTACCAATACGCGCATGTGCAAAGCCCCCGCCGATACCCGGTCACCATGCAACCGGGCCGTTCTCGTCCGAAAATGTCCCCGTCGGACCGTCCTGGCCGATCAGCGCCAATTCGATGGCGCGCCGCGCACCCTGTTCGGGTGTTCGGGCGCCGGAGAAATTGTTCAGGGCCGTGCCGGTATGACCGGGGCAGGCGATGTTGACCTTGATATTGGTGGGCTCAAGGGTAAGGGCGAAGGCCAGCGTCGCCGCATGCGCCGCCGACTTGGACGACGAGTAATTGCCATACATGGTGCGATGCGCATTGTCCGGCTTGGCGTTTTCCCCCATCGAGCCGCCGGAGCTGCCAATGGTCACGATCCGTCCGGCATCGGACTGCCGGAGCAGCGGCAACATGGCCTGGGTGACGGCAATCAGGCCGAACACATTGGTCTCCCAGACCGTCCGGACGTCAGCAAGGGACGCGCTGGCCAGAGAATTTGTCTGCATGATTTCCGGAAAACTCATGCCGGGGCGGCCGGCATGCGAGATCCCGGCATTGTTGATCAGCACGTCCAGCCGCCCGAACTCGCGGACAATGCGCGCTGCCGCCGCCGCGATTGACGATGCGTCGGTGACGTCAAGCTGGATGGCGTGGGCGTCCGGTCCGATCTCGTCGGCCGCCGCCACGCCATTGTCGAGACTGCGCGAGCCGACCAGCACGGTCAGCCCCTGTTCCGCCAGGCCCCTGGCGATAGCCAAGCCGATACCCTTGTTGGCCCCGGTGACCAGGGCGACGCGTTTTTGGTTCATGATGGCATTCCTGTCGATTTGCTTTGTCGGGCCTGTCCGGTTCCACTATATGAAACGGAACATCCGTCCGCTTTAGATACGGAACAATGTTCCGTTTAGCAATGGGGAATTCATGGTCGACGACAAAATGGGCAGTTACCGGCCGCCTGGCCCCGCGGCGACACAGGCCGGCAAGGCCATCCGCGTTGATGCCCAGCGCAATCTGGAGACGCTGCTGGCGGCGGCCAAGGCGGTATTTGCCGAAAAGGGCGTCGACGCGCCGGTGCGCGACATCGCCGCCAGGGCCGGGGTCGGGGTGGGCACTTTCTACCGGCATTTTCCGGAGCGATCGGATCTGATCGCCGCGGTCTTTCGCCAGGAGGTGGATGCCTGCGCCGAGGCGGCCGACGCGCTGGCGTCTGAACAGCCGCCCGAACAGGCGCTGTCGCTGTGGATTGCGCGCTATCTTGATTTCATCGCCACCAAGCGTGGCCTCGCCAAGTCGCTGCATTCGGGCAATCCGGCCTTCAGCGCCTTGCCGAGCTATTTCGAGACCCGGCTGACGCCGGCCTGTGCGACGCTGCTGGCGGCGGCGGCGGCGGCGGGAAAGGTCCGCGCCGATATCGAGCCATGGGATCTGCTGCGGGCGGTTGCCCTGCTGGCGGCACCCGACCATGAGGGCAAGCCGGACCATTCCGGCCAGATGGTCGCTCTGCTGCTGGACGGTCTCCGCTATGGCGCCGCCCCGTCCGCCTGATGGATGAACGGAGCGCTGGTCATGAAGTCCGGCCAGCGCCTTGAGCGTGGCGACCACCACGGTGGACGGCTGACTGAGGCGCTGGCCGAATGGCTGCTGCGCGGCGTTTGACGCGTCGTTGGCCTTAGGACGGCTCGCCAAGCCCCTCTGCCCGCCTTGAAGGGGTCTCGGTTTGGGGCTGCTCCTGCTTTGAGCCATCTGGCTTGCGCCCCAGATCGTCAATGTTGTCGTCCTGCTGTTTGCCGGGGTCAGTTTCCAAGGGCGCAGGTTTCACGGGTGCTTTGGTCATGGATCATTCTCCTGGATATTCGGGGGCGTGCTTTGCTCCCTGAACAGGAGAAGGGATCGATGTGCAAAAGGTTCAGCCGGCGCCCAATTTAGCGAACCTGGCCACTGCTATCGGCTGCACCATGACAAGGCGATCCGCCGGCGGCCAAGGCCTGAACCAGTATGGGCGCGGCGCTGTGCCCGTTTGGGAGAGCTTGCGCCCTTGTCAGGGTGTGGCGCTGCGGGCGGGCCGCGTCCGACGTGGAGCCGGACGCGGCGTGTTGCGGGCGTGGCCGGCTAGTGCGCGAGCATCTCGCCGACGATCTCGTCGGCGCTCAGCGCGGAGGGATAGTAGGTCGGCCAGTTGGTGACTTCCTCGAGCAGGGCGGCGCGATCATTGCCCCAGTAGAGGTGATAATGGCCGGCATCCTGGGGCGCGATGGCGTGATCGCTGAACTGGATGAACTGCGGCGCGCTGGCGTCGCCCGCGGTCTTTGCGAAGATGAAACGAACGCCACGATTGCCCTTGGCATAGGTCAGCACTTCGTAGCCGTCGCTGGCATACTGGGCGGTGAGCGGGGTGCCATCCTCAAAGAAGGTGACCGTGTCGCCCTCAATGGTGATGCGATCGACATTGGTCCGGTAGCCCGTGTCGTAATAGGCGCGGTATTCTTCGGCGGTCTGGTCGCCGTTCTCGGCCTTGTGCGCCATGACGGGGTCAAGCGTGCCGTCCTGCAGATAGGGATAGACTGACTGCCAGTCGCCGGCCCAGTCGGACAGTTCGCGATCGGCGATCTGATCGTCCTCGAAGTAACCCTGGTAGATTTGGCTATTGTGGTCGTGCTCATGGGCTTTATCGGCATGCGTTGCGTCGTCGGCGCCATGATCGACACCGCTGCCGCCGGCCACTGCGATATTGTAGGGCTGGCCTTCAACCGCGATCGTGCTGACTTCTTCAAGCGTCTCCGTAGAAATGCGACGGACCAGACCGGCATTGGGGTCGCTCATGACGATCTCGTCGCCGGCCATGGCCAGGCGCGGCCGCGGGTCGTTCCAGTCGCCGTCCATCGAATAGGGCTCGGTGACCTTGGCGCTCTCGGTCACTTCGGCCTTGATCAGGTCGAGCTGGTGCAGCGTGCCGTCCTCGGTCAGCACATAGCCAAAGCGGGCATCGGCAGGATCGAGCACGAAGTCGACGCGGCGGAAGGGTAGCTCGACATAGCGGAAATGCGGCGCGTCGACCGGGTCGATGACGACCAGGCCATCAGCGCCGTAATTGCCGAGGAAGACCTGCATGGCTTTGGAGCCGAGTAGCGTGCCGGTGCTTTCGCCGGTGGGCAGGTCGGCTGGATAGTCCAGCATGGCCATGACCGGACCATCGGCCCCGTCGGTGACGGTCAGCACGCCCTCGGCGCAGCCGGTGGCGAGGTATGCGCCGGAGAAGGCTTCGCCATGGATGGCGGTGCAGGTAGCGACATCGCCGGCCGGCGTGCCGTCGGCATTGATGGCCTGGAGGCCGATACGATCGGGAGCGGCGTCACCTGCGACAGCTGCATCCGAGGCAACGCTGGTCACCCAGAGATCGCCGATCGGGGCAGCATAGCCATGATGGGCCCGCGCCTGCTTGAGCTGGGAGGATTCGAGTTCACCGTGGGACAGTTCGTGGCCCTCGATGATCTCGGCATAACCGCCGCGATCGAAGTTGATGACGACCTTGCCACCGTGGTCGATCAGGTGGAACGGCCGCGGACCGGTCAGCGTCTCTTCGAGAGCGGCCGGCTCGCTGATCTCGATATCGGCGTGCTCACCATGAGAATGGAGCGAAATGCCGCTGGTGAAGAAGTCCACCGCGTCGTCGTTGGACTGAATGGCCACGACGGCACCGCCATTGTCAACGGCATAGAGCTTGCTCTGCCCGGTGGTGGGGAAGGTCCAGCGGTTCTCCGGCTGGGTCAGATCGAAGGCGGTGACCTTGGCATCGGCATGATCGCCGACAAAGACGCGATAGAGCGTGACGTCGCTGGCGTCGTGTTCATGCTCCTGCGCCAGGGCGCTGCCGGACAGGATCAGCCCGAGGGCCGTTGTATAGGCCAGGTATGGTAACACGTTTATCTCCTTGGATGGGGCGCCTTGCGGCGCTGGGAATCGGGGAACCGCCGGCGCCTTAACGCCGAGCCCTCAGCGGCGCGTCGGACCAGGCTTACACACGGGGTGGAGGTCATGCAGAACCGCCGGCGCGGTCCGTTGGCCATGACAGCCGGATCGACGATGGTCAGGCTGGTGTCCGTCATGCAGAACCTTGCGGCGAGAGCTTGAGTGCGGCGGTTGGTGATGTTATTACATTACGAAATTCATGACGCAAGACGGAATTGAAATGCGCACTGAGCCCCTACTGTCGCCCGACCACCAGGTGCTGTTTCCAACCTTGAAGGCAGCGGGTACGCCGCGTCGCGCGGCGACCAAATGACCGAATTGGGCACAGATCACCCCACGCCGATTCCCGTATTCCTGCTCACCGGATTTCTCGGATCGGGCAAGACCAGCCTGCTCAACCGCATGATTGGCGGTGGCGGGCCGCGCACGGCAATCATTGTCAATGAGTATGGCGACGTCCCGATCGACAACGACCTGGTGCAGGTCGATGGCCAGGATACCCGCTTCGCCGAGACCTCCACCGGCTGCATCTGCTGCGAACCGGGCAATGACATTGTGTCGACGCTGGCGCGGCTCTCCGATTCCATGGACGAGGGCACGACCGGCCTGGTTGAGCGGGTGGTGATCGAAACCACCGGGCTCGCCGATCCGGCGCCCATTATCAACCAGATGCTGCTGGCCGCCTCCTACCGTATTGCCGGGCGCTATTTTGGGCTCGCCGCGGTCATCACCACGCTGGACGCGGTGCGGGGCGAGGCCACGGTTGACGAGCGCATTGTCGGCCACAAGCAGATCGCCTTTGCCGACCGCATCGCCCTGACGAAGGTCGATCTGCTGGGTCATGACCAGGCTGATCGGCGCGAGGCGCTCGATGCGCAGATTGCCCGCATCAATCCCGGCGCGCGGGTCATGGATGTGCAGGCGCCCCTGGCCCAGCCCCAATTGCTGCTGGCGCCCGGCTCTTATGGCGCGGCCGAGCGCGGCAGCAATGTCACTGCCTGGCTTGCCGCCGAAAGCCCCTTGGCGCGTGCCTTTGCGGCGCCTGCTGCCCCGCCGGCGGCAGCACTGGCGCGGCATTCGGGCATCTATACCAAGAGCATGGTGATGGATGGCGCCGTCTCGGCCCGCGAGCTGGTCGCCTTCATCGACCTGCTCCGCCGTGCCGCCGGATCGCGCCTGCTGCGCCTCAAGGGCCTGGTTGCCATGGACGACGACCCCGAGCGGCCCATGCTGGTGCATCTGGTGCAGGACATTTTCCACCCGCCGGTGCGCCTCGAGCACTGGCCCAGTGACGACAAACGCACCCGGATCGTGCTGATCGCCGACGGCATCGACGAGCCGGCGCTCGAGAGCTTTCTCCAGACCCTGGACCGCAAACCCCGCCGCAAGCGGACCTGAACTTCTTTACCTAAGGATTTCCCATGAACGCCCTTACCCCCATCCAGACCCCCGTCACCGTCCTCACCGGCTTTCTTGGCGCCGGCAAGACCACGCTGCTCAACCGCATCCTCTCCGAACAGCACGGCAAGAAGTATGCCGTCATCGTCAACGAGTTCGGTGAAGTGGGCATCGACAACGATCTCATCGTCAATGCCGACGAAGAGATTTTCGAGATGAACAATGGCTGCATCTGCTGCACCGTGCGCGGCGACCTGATCCGCATTCTCGAAGGCCTGATGAAGCGGGCCGACAAGTTTGACGGCATCATCGTGGAAACCACGGGCCTGGCCGATCCCGCGCCGGTGGCACAGACCTTTTTCGTCGACGAGGACGTCCGGGCGCGCACCAAGCTCGACGCCATCGTCACCGTGGTCGATGCCAAGCATATGCTGGGCGAGATCGACACGGCGCCCGAAGTGCTCGAACAGCTGGCCTTTGCCGACCTGGTGGTGATCAACAAGACCGATCTGGTCAGCGCCGAGGAACTGGCCGCCGTGGAGGCGCGCATCCGCAAGGTCAACCCGCTGGCCGCCATAGAGCATGCCGAGCGCTGCGACCTGCCGCTCGACCGGGTCCTGGGGCGCGACGCCTTCAATCTGCAGCATGTGCTCGAGGTCGAACCGAACTTCCTGACCGAAGACCATGCTCACGACCATGACGAAGAAATCGGCAGCGTGTCGCTGGTGAGCGAAAGCCCGCTCAACGAAAAGGCCTTCTCCACCTGGATCCGCCAGGTGACGCAGACCTTTGGCACCGACATCCTGCGCATGAAGGGCATCATCGCCTTCAAGGACGATCCGGAGCGCTTTGTGGTGCAGGGCGTGCACATGCTGCTCGAAGGCGACTACCAGCGCCCCTGGAAGCAAGATGAACCGCGCCAGAGCCGGCTCGTCTTCATCGGTCGCGACCTGCCCGAACAGCTGCTGCGGACCGGCTTTGCGCAGTGCCAGGCATGATGGCCGGAGTCGACATCGACATGCCCGAGCCCGCGATCCGGGCGCGGGTGGCCGACTGGCAACTCGGTGCGCCGGGCACCGGGCTGGTCTGGCTGGGCGATATGCTGGTCGCCGCGGGCGGTGACGGCAAGCTGCATTTTACCGGCCCCGATGATCGCGCGCTCACGTCCATGGACCTGCATCTGGGCGCCATCCTGGCGCTGGCCGCCGATCCCGGCGGCGGCCGGGTGATTACCGGCGGCGATGACGGGCGCGTCATGGCGACGACCCACGAGGGCAGCGAACAACTGCTCCACCAGCCCGGCCGCTGGATAGACGCCGTGGCTGTGGGCCGCAAGGGCCAGATTGCGGTCGGGATTGGCAAGCAGGTCCAGCTGTGGCAGGGCGATGACCGCCATGGCAAGGACATGCCCTCGACAGCGGCTGGCCTTGCCTTCGATGCCAAGGGCGCCAGCCTGGCGGTGGCCCATTATGGCGGCGTCAGCCTGATCGACGCCGCCCATCCCAAGCGGGAAGCGCGCCTGCTGGCCTGGAAGGGCTCCCATATCGGGGTGAGCTTCAGCCCCAATGGAAAATTCGTCGTGTCGATCATGAGCGAAAACGCGCTGCACGGCTGGCGCGTCAAGGACGCGGTCAACATGGCGATGTCGGGCTATCCGACCAAGCCACGCTCGCTGTCCTGGTCGGCCGATGGACGGCTGCTGGCATCGTCGGGTGCCGATGGCGCCATCGTCTGGTCCTTCGCCGGAAGGGAGGGGCCGATGGGCACATCGGCGATCAGCCTGGGGGAACGCGGCCTGCCGGTGACGGCCTTGGTCTGGCACCCGACCGCTCCCATGCTGGCCTTGGGCTATCGCGACGGCGCGGTGCGGCTGTGCCGCTCGGAAGACGGCGCCATGCTGCCCATGCACGAGGCCGATGGCGATCCAGTCGCTTTTCTGGCCTTTGCCGCCCATGGAAAGCAGTTGGGGGCGCTGAGCACGGGGGGCAAGCTGTGCTGGTTTGATCTGGCGGCGTGAGGGGGCTCGCCTGCGCCCTTGACTTCGGCGGGCCAGGATGGCTTGTTGCGCCGTGTTGAAGGTTCCTTCGCGGCCCGCCGGCCAAAGGGGATTAAAAGGGAACACGGTGCGACGTACCCATCAGGGCGCAAAACCGTGGCTGCCCCCGCAACTGTAAGCGGTGAGTTCTGCTGGAATCGCCACTGATCCCAAGGGATCGGGAAGGCCCAGACAGCGCATAGACCCGTGAGCCAGGAGACCTGCCATCAACTTGTCTTCAACCCGGCCGGGGTGTGCCGCGGAGAACGATGATGGCGCATGACGACATTACTGCTGGTCTATGCCTGATGGGTTCGCCTGGTCTGCCCCGCCTTTTAGCGGGGGTTTCCAGTGGAACAGGCGCGTCCATGCCACCCAGATAGTTGCACAGGGCAGCCTGGCCGATCGGCGCTGCACCAGTCTGCGGCTGCGATTGCAGGTTGCCGATCTAATGCACGTAATGTAATAACATCACACTCGTCTGGATATCTGCGACGAGTGCTCAATCGTCTGCGGAGTCCGGCATGACCGCGCTGCAATATTCCCCCGGGCCACGGCCCGCCGGCCTGAGCGTGAACCAGTTGAGCTGGGGCCCGAGTCCCCAGCAGGCCATCATTTCGGGACTGCAGTTTTCCGTGCAGCCGGGGCAGATGCTGGCCGTGGTCGGCCCCAATGGCGCCGGCAAATCCAGCCTGCTGCGCTGTCTTTATCGCTACCACCGGCCTACGACTGGCCTGGTGCAACTCGATGGCGAGGACCTCTGGGCGCTCCGGCCCAAGGCCGTGGCGCGGCGGATCGCCACCGTGCTGCAGGAGCCAGCCAGTGACTTCGGGCTTACCGTCGCCGAGATCGTCGCCCTGGGGCTGGCGCCGCATCAGGGTCTGTTTGCGACTGCCGATGAACAGCCGGTGCTTGAGGCGCTGGCCTTGCTCGGCCTGACCGCCCTGGCACCGCGCAATTTTGCCGGCCTGTCGGGCGGCGAGAAGCAGCGCGTGCTGATTGCCCGGGCGCTGGTGCAGAAGCCAGACCTGCTGATCCTGGATGAACCGACCAACCACCTCGATATCCGCCACCAGCTCGAAATGCTGGCTCTGCTGGCGGCGCTGCCCACCACGGTGGTGGTGTCGCTGCACGACCTGGCCCTGGCCTCCGCCCATGCCGACCAGGTCCTGGTGCTGGACAGGGGCAGACAGGTCGATATCGGCCCGCCGCTCGACGTGCTGACCCCGGCGGCGATCGACCGGACCTTTGCAGTCGCCACCACCATTGACAGCCATCCCGCCACCGGCCGTCCCCGCTTTTCCTTTCACCTTCCCCTCAAAGCCTAAGGAGCTTCTGCGTGCGTTTCGTTCACACCCTGCTGGCCACCGGCCTGCTCGTCGCCTCGGCATCGGCGGCCCAGGCCTTTCCCGTCACCGTCAAGAGTTGCGACCGCGAGGTGACGTTCACGGCGCCGCCGCAGCGCGCGGTTTCCAATGACGTCAACCTCACCGAGATGATGCTGGCGCTTGGCCTGACCGAGCACATGGCCGGCTATACCGGCGTGTCCGCCTGGAAGACGCTCGACGAAACCCTGCGCCAGGGCGTCGAGCAGCTGCCCGAGCTCTCGCCCGACTATCCAACCAAGGAAGTGCTGCTCGGCGCCGATGCCGATTTCTACTTTGCCGGCTGGAACTACGGCATGAAGGTGGGGGGCGAGGTAACACCCGAGACGCTGGCCGCCTTCGACATCGCCGTCTACGAGCTCACCGAGAGCTGTATCCACATCATGGCAAAGTCCAAAGCCTCCATGGACGACATGTATGTCGACCTGCTCAATCTCGGTCGCATCTTTGGCGTCGAGGACCGCGCCCAGGCCCTGGTGGACGGCTACCGGCAGGAGCTGGCTGCCTTCGCCGCCGCGCGCCCCGCGGCCGTTACCGCCCCGTCCGTCTTCGTCTATGATTCGGGGGAGGACAAGCCCTTCACCGCCGGCCGCTATGCCATTCCCACGGCGCTGATCGAGGCAGCCGGCGGCAGCAATATCATGGACGATGTCGAGACCAGCTGGGTCGCGGTGGGCTGGGAGCCGGTGATCGAGCGCAATCCGGAGGTGATCGTGATCGTCAATTATGGGGATGTGACTGCCGAGCAGAAGATCGCCTTCATGAAGAACAATCCCGCCTTCTCAGCCATTCCCGCGGTGCAGAACGACCGCTTCGTCGTGCTGGACTATGTCGAGGCGACGCCCGGCCCGCGCAACATCGCGGCCATCAAGCGGCTGTCGGCCGCCTTCTTTCCTTCCTGACCAGGGTGGCCGGCCCCTCGGGGTCGGCCTTTTCCGAAGGGCGACGGACTTTGAGCCACCATCATCTTGTTGCCGGTCCCCGGCATGCCATCCTGCATCACTTTCCCCTGCTGATCGCGGGGCTGGCCATTGTCCTGGTCCTGGTAATGATGGCCGGCGTCAGCGTCGGCGCGATTGCCATTCCGCTCGACACCGTCTGGGGCGTCATCGCCAGCCATCTGGCGCCCGGCAGCGTCGATCCGACCTGGTCGGCGGGGCGGGACAACATCGTCTGGGAAGTGCGCCTGCCACGCGTGGTGCTGGGCGCCATTGTCGGCGCCAGCCTGGCCCTGGTCGGTGCGGCCCTGCAGGCGGTGACGCGCAACCAGCTGGCCGATCCGCATCTGCTGGGCATTTCCTCGGGTGCCGCGCTCGGCGCCATCGTGGTGCTGCTGCATACCGGCATGTTCCTGGGGCTGGTCACGGTGCCGCTCTTCGCCTTTGCCGGCGCCCTGGCAACGACGGCCCTGGTGGTCGGGGTGGCAAGCTTTAGCGGCGCCACCAATGCCAGTCGTCTCGTCCTAACCGGTGTGGCGATTTCCTTTGTCGTGACCTCGCTGGGGAGTCTCGCCATCTTTCTGGGCGATCCGCGCGCGGCCCATACCGTGATCTTCTGGATGCTGGGCGGGCTTGGGCTGGCCCAATGGGTGCAATTGCCCTATCCGCTGGCGGCCCTGGCGCTGTGTGGCGCCTATCTGGTGGTTAATGCCCGCAATCTCAACGCCATGACCCTGGGGGATGAATCCGCGACGACCCTAGGCCTGCCCGCCGGCCGCTTCCGCATGCTGGTCTTTGTCGTCTGCGCCCTGCTCACCGGCGCCGCCGTGGCCTTTTCCGGCGTCATCTCCTTTGTCGGGTTGATGATCCCGCATCTGGTGCGCCTGGTGGTGGGCGGCGACTACCGCCGCGTGCTGCCCCTTTCGGCGCTGAGCGGGGCCATCTTCCTGGTGCTTGCCGATATGCTGGCCCGCATCGTCATTCCGCCCCAGGATGTGCCGCTGGGGGTCATTACGGGCATCGTGGGCGGCATTTTCTTCCTGGCCTTGATGAAGCGCAACACCGCGCCGACACAATAGCCAGTCGCTATTGTTCCGGCACGACGCTGCGCCCATCGGCCAAGGTATCGCCGGGATGCATGATCACCGTTTCGCCCAGGGCAAGGCCGTCTTTGACCTCGGCGCCCTCGCCATTGCGCTGGCCCAGGCTCAAGGTCCGCAGCCGCGCCGTGCCATCCTCGATGACGAAAACCGACCAGTCACTCCCGGTGCGGAACAGCGCCCCGAGGGGTACCAGTACCACCTCCGCGGCCTCCCAGACCACGATCTGCGCGGTGACGCGGTAACCATGGCCGAGCCCCGTGCGGGTCTCGGGGCCATCGAGCAGGCGCAGCGTCACGCGCGTCCGCTGCTCGTCGATGCCCAGGGCACTGACCCTGGTGGTGGCAATCGGATCGATCTGGGCCACTTCGGCGCGTAGCGGGGCACCGCCCCAGTCCACAATGCTGGCCCGGGCCCCCCGGACGATGCGTACGGCATCGCTGGAGAGCACGTCGACCTGGACCTCCAGCAGGTCGGGGTCGCCGATATCCATCAGCGGCGCACCGGTCTGCAGCACCTGTTCACTTTCCGAGAAGACGGCGAGCACCCGCCCGGTGACCGGCGCCACGACATTGACGCAGCAGGGGCCGGCCGTGGGCGCGTCGCCCTGGATCAGCGCGGCCTGGGCACTCTGCAGCTGCTGCCGGTGCATCTGCAGTGTCGCCTCGGCCGCGTCCATGGACTGCTGTGCGGTTTCGGCCGCGAGCCGCGCCCGCTGCAGCGCCTGCGTCGAGACCAGACCGCGCTCCGACAGCAGAATCGACCGCTCCAGGTCCTCTTGCGCGAAGGTATCGGTGGCCCTGGCCTGGGCCAGGCCGGCTTCGGCCATGGTGACGCCGGCGGCGGCGGCCTGAACGGCCGCTTCGGCAACGCGACGCGTCCGCTCGTCAAGAAGGCCTGGGGCGACCGGCTCCATGCTGGCCAGCGTTTGTCCCTGCGTCACGGCATCGCCGACATGCAGGCCGACGCGTTTCAGGCGACCCAGTATGGGTGCCGAAACATGGAACACCTCGCTGATGCGGCTAGTGCCATCTTCCTCGACGGTGACCACCAGGCTGCCGGCGGCGATGCTGGCCGTCTCGACGCTGATGGGCCGCGGCCACAGGGCCCAGGCCGCAGCGGCGACCAGCGAGAGGATTATGCACAGAGTCAGAAGGCGGCTCCACATTTGGCTACTCCCTGGTTTTGAGAACGGCGATCAGGTCAAGGCGGTCAATCCGGCGGCGGACCACGAGGCCCGACAGCAGCGCCGCCGCCGTGACCGCCAGGCTGGCGGTGGCAAAGACGTCGGGACCGATGATCAGCGGCATGCTGAACAGCTCGCTGGCAAAGCCCTCGACCATGCCGCGGGCGATGAGCAGGCCGAGCAGCCAGCCTGGTGGCTGGGCGAGCAGCACGAGGATGGCAATCTCGGTCAGCAACAGGGACGAGACCTCGCCGCGGGTGAAGCCGAGCACACGCAGGCTGGCCATTTCGCGCCCCTGTTCGGACAGCGATATCCGGGCGAAATTGTAGACCACGCCAAAGGCGATGAGACCGGCCAGGCCGACCAGGACGGCGATCATGACATACATGTTCTGGGCCATGGTGGCGCGAAACTGCTTGAGCGCGGCCGCCTGCAGGGCGATATGGCCCAGCGAGGGCGAGCGCTTGAGCGCGGCAAAGAGCTCGGCCTGGTGCAGCGTGTCGATGTTGATGTTGACACCCGAAATGCGGTTGCCCTCGCCCATCAGCGCCTGCAGGGCCGCCATGTCCATATAGGCGCCGAGCCCGAGATAGCTTTCCACAACGGCCGCCACCTGCAGCTGGTATCGTTGCCGCTCGCCCTCGAGGAGGCGGATATCGACGCTGTCGCCCGGGCCGACGCCCAGGATCCTGGCCAGGGACCGCGTCAGCAGCACGCCCTGTGGCGGCATGGGTACCAGCTTGAGATCGGCGTCGAGAATGCGGGTGAGGGGGGGCTTGGCGGGGCGCCCCATCAGGGCAATCCGGCGCGTCACCTGAGCATGGCCGATTTCGACGCCCACGGACCGGAAGGGTTCTGCGCCCAGCACCCCGGGCAGACGGGCGATCTCGGCCGTGGCGGCGAGGGGCTTGCTGGTGGCGAAATTGACAATGGCGTCCTGCCGCTCGGTGCGGTTGAACGAATAGTCGATCATGAACTCGACGCCGCCCACCGACCAGAGCGAGCCGACAAGCACGGCGACCGACAGGGCAATGCCGACGATGCCACCGGCCGATCGCCAGGGTCGGTGCAGCAGGTGCCGCGCGACCATGACCCCGGTCTGGTGCAGGGGCAGCGTCAGACGCCGCCGGGCACTGTGCCGCCGGTATGTCGGCGGCGGGGGCGGCGACATCGCCACCGCGGGGGGTAGCATGGCGGCCGCCCGCACGGCGCGGATGGCGCCAGCCACCGCGGCAGCCAGCGTGATGCCGCCCGAAATGGCATAAAGGCCGGGTTCACGGCTGAAGACCAGGACGGGAAAGCTGTAGAACCGGGTATACATTTCGGTGAGGGCATTGCCGGCCCAGATGCCGAAACCGGTGCCGATGACGATGCCGATAATGGCGATCAGCAGCACGAATTCCACATAGTGCCAGGCAATGGCACGGCCGGAATAGCCAATGGCCTTGAGCAGGCCGATCTGCTCGCGCTCAAGGGCGATCAGGCGCGTCAGCGTCATGTTGACGAGGAAGGCGGCCACCAGCAGGAAGACCGGCGGCAGGACCTCGCTCATCGAGCGCAACTGCTGCAGTTCGGCATCCAGATAGGCATGGGAGGTCAGCTGGTCGCGGCCATGGGCGCCCTGCGCACCATAGGGATCGAGCAGTTGATCGAGCCCGGTGATCACCGCCTCCTCGGAAGTGCCGGGCGCGAGCTGGACCGAGACGGCATTGAAGGCGCCGCCCAGGTCATAGGCCGCCGCCAGCGTGCGCTCGGGCACCCAGAGGATGCCGAAGCGCCCGCTATTGGGCGTCATCTCGCCGGGGGCGATGGCGTAAAGATAGTCTGGCGCCAGCGCGATGCCGGTGATCGTCACCGTGCGCCAGGCGCCGTTGACGACGACGCCGAACCGGGAGCCCTCGCGAAAGCCATGCGCCTGGGCAAAGATCTCGCTGACCACCGCCTCCAGGTGGTTGGCGGCCTCCGGCAGTCGCCCGCTGCGCAGATAGAGGCGATTGAGCGTTCCTGCCTGTTGCGAGGGCAGCGAAATCAGGCGCACGGATGCTGGTTGCTCCAGCCCATCGATATCGGCCAGCGCGATCTTGGCGATGCGGCCGTCGACGGCCAGGACCCCCTCCATGGCGCCGATCTTTGCCAGCATGGAGCGGGGGGCCCGCGTGACGGTGGCGAAGACATTGGCGAGGTGATGGCTCTGGTAATAGGCCTCGCGCGTGCGCTCGAGCGACTGATAGGTGCCGATGCCGATCAGCAGGGTGGCAACCCCGGCGGCCATGACCAGGGCAATGGCGAGCACCTGTGCCCACAAGCGCACGAGCTCGCGCAACAGCTTGCGGTGCAGGGCATGAAGGCCGCTCACCAGCGCACCGAGGCGGCAGGCTGGCGCTCGGCATTGGTGTCGATGGCGGCGATCCGGCCATCGGCAAAACTGACGACGCGATGGGCGATGGTGCGGATGGCCGCATTATGGGTGATCACCAGCGTGGTCGTCCCCAGCTCGGCATTGATCCGGGTGAGGGCCTCCAGCACGACAATGCCGGTCTTGGAGTCCAGTGCGCCGGTCGGCTCGTCGCAGAGCAGGATGTCGGGTCGCTTGGCGATGGCTCGGGCTATGGCGACGCGCTGCTGTTCGCCCCCGGAGAGCTGGGCCGGAAAGTGGTCCATACGGTCGCCCATGTCCACCATGGCCAGCGCCTCTGCCGGCGCCATCGGATGGGCGGCGATTTCGGTGACCAGCTGCACGTTTTCCCGGGCCGTCAGGCTGGGGACCAGATTGTAGAACTGAAACACGAAGCCGACATGGCGGCGGCGGTAGCGGGTCAGGCCGGTATCGTCGGCGCCGGTGATCTGCCAGTCGCGGAACCAGGCCTGGCCTGACGTGGCCGTATCGAGGCCGCCGATGAGGTTGAGAAAGGTCGATTTGCCCGATCCCGAAGGCCCCAGAATGACGACGAATTCCCCGCTGGCGGCAACGAAATCGACTCCATCCAGGGCGACGACCTGAGCGTCCCCGGCCGCATAGGCCTTGGTGAGCTTGTTGACCCGGAGCAGGTCCGAACGGGTGGGCGAGGCACTGTCCATGACAAAAATCTAGCAGGACGTCATGGTCACGCGTTGATTTCGGTCAAGTCGCGCAGCGCGTCGTGCCTGATCCGGTCGGACCATGCCTGGGGTAAGGCGGTGCCGAGAGGCCAGGAAGGGCCTCTGCGCTTCAGTCGGGCACCGACCATGGCGACCACGAGCATTTCGTCATTGGCCTGTCATCCACCGGAGCTAGGGTCCAACTCATCCGAATGAGTGAAGCGGGCCTTTATGCACAGTCGAGGGCAGACGTGGGAAACCACGCGGGACAAGATCAGCGAAGAAATCGCGGCGGGCCACCTGCCGCCGGACAGCCGGCTGCCGTCGGAGCCGGAACTGTGCGTTCTCTATAACACCCGGCGGCATTCCTTGCGACGGGCGCTGGCGGCGCTGGTGGCCGAGGGCAAGCTGCGCGTCGAACATGGCCGCGGCACCTTTGTCGAGCGGGCGTCGCTGATCAACTATGTCATCGGCCCCCGCACCCGTTTCCGCGAGAACCTGCTGGCCCAGGGGCTGACCGCCTCCGGCCAGGCGATTTCCGAGATGCAGATTCCGGCCAGCGCCCGCGTTGCCGCCGCGCTTGATCTGGCCCCGGGGGCGCTGGTGACCGCCCGATCCTGGCGCGGTTTCGCCAATGACCTGCCCATCAGCCTGGGCTGGTCCTATCACGATGTTGCCCGTTTCCCCGATATTGCCGAGCGCCGCAAAGCAAATCCCTCGATCACCGCCATCTACAGGACCTATGGCATTGATGACTATCGTCGGCAGAGCACGACGATCTTCACCCGCCTTGCCAACCCGCACGAAACGTCCCTGCTGATGATGCGCCCGGGTCAGTCGGTTCTCATCGTGCAGAAGGTCGACGTCGACCTTGCTGGCAAGCCGATCGGCTTTTCCGAGGCGGCCTGGGCCGGCGATCGCGTGCAATTCACCTTCGAGAACGCCCCCACGGGCGAAGTGGTCAGCGAAAGGACCGATGATGTTCAATGAAGCCAGCGGCCCCGGGCCGGGCCGGGCCGGTCATGCCGGAGCTTTGGGCATTCTGGCGCGCGCGCGGCCCGCGCCGCTCAAGGCCCTGGCCGAGAGCCTGCTTGAGCCACTGGGTGATATCACGGTCATCACCAACCGCACCGGGCTGGTCATGGTGCCCATGCGCGACACGGTAGAAAATGTCGATTTTCACCTCGGCGAGGTGCTGGTGAGCGAGGCCCATATTGCCGATGCCACGGGCCGCGTCGGCTATGGCATGATCACCGCCCGGGACCTCGAGCGCGCCATGGCCATGGCCGTGGTCGATCTGGCGCTCGCCGCCGGCATAGAGACCGACGCGGTTTGCCGCTTCCTTGACAGCGAATGCGAGCACCAGGCCGCGCTCGACGCGGCGCTGATGTGCCGGGTCGAGGCGACCCGCGTCGAGATGGAGACATTCTGATGCTGACCGTAGCCCCGCCCGATGCCGTGGAGGCGCGTGCCAATGCCACCTTCGAGGCGCTGATGTGGTCGATGGCCCGTCCCGGCGAGATCCGCGAATTGCCCGAGGCCGGCCTGACCGCCATTGTCGATGCCCTGATCGATCGCGAATGCGTAGCCTATGCCGACAATGCGACATTGACCCGGCAGATCGCCGAAACCGGTGCCATTGCCGGTGACCTGGACCAGGCCGACCACCTGTTCCTGCAAAGCCTTGATGGCGCCGCTGATGCACTGGCCGCCATCCGCTGCGGCAGCGCGCTTTATCCTGATGAGGGCGCCACGCTGGTGGCCCAGGTCGCCCATGGCAAAGGCCAGCGCCTGCGCCTGACGGGCCCCGGCATTGACGGTTCCCGTGACCTCGAAATTGCCATTCCTGCCGCCTTCTGGGCGCTGCGCCAGCAACTTTGCGCCTATCCGGAGGGCTTTGAACTCCTGCTGGTCGATGGCCGCTCGGTTATCGGCATTCCCCGCTCTACCCAGATCGAGGTGCTTTGAATGGCCTATGTAGCAACCCGCGGTGGCGAAAAGGCCATTGAGCAGGCCGAGCGGCTGTTCCGCCAGGACCTGGGTACCATCGACGCTGCCCGTATCGAGGCCATCCGCCAGTCCATGCCCTATCTCATCGATCGGGTGATGGGCGAAGCCTCGCTCTATGACGAGGACATGGCGGCGCTGGCGCTGGCCCAGACCGGCGGCGAACTCTCCGAAGCCGTGCTGGTGCTGCGCGCCTGGCGCACGACGCAGCCGCGCCTGGCGGTAGCCGCCCCGCTGCGGCAGGAGCATCTGCTGACGCAGCGCCGCATCTCGGCCGCGTTCAAGGATATTCCAGGCGGACAGATCCTCGGGCCGACGCTCGACTATTCCCACCGCGTGCTGGCCACCGATGTGCTCGAAGGCACGCCTTTTCACCCGCCAGCGGTCGACGCGGCCGCGAGCCCCGCGCCGATGCGGCAGCCGTCGCTGGCCGACTGGCAGCGCCAGCAGGGGCTGGTGGCGCCGGCCACCGAGCCGCAAGTGGCACGCGATGACATTCCCGACCTTACCCGGGAGCCGCTGCTGTTTCCCGCCTCGCGGGCGCACCGGCTGCAGAGCCTGGCGCGGGCCGAAACCGGGGGCGTCCTGGCGCTCGGCTATGCCGCCATGCGCGGCTACGGCAATGCCCATCCCACGGTCAATGAATTGCGGCTGGCTGAAGCCGAAGTGGTGGTGCGCCATCCCTGCGGCACGGAATTTTCGGCGGGCCGCGTGCGCGTCTGCCAGGCCGAGGTCACGTCCAAGGAAAAGGGTGGTTTTCTCGAACTGGGTTTTGCCGCCAGCTTCGGCTGGAACGAGGTCAAGGTGATCGCCGCCGCGACGCTTGACCTCAACTCGGCCGAGGCGCCGGTGGGCTCGCCCATGCACGAGGAATTCTACCTCTACCACACCGAAAGCGTCGAAGCCTCGGGCTTCTGCATCCACTTCAAGCTGCCCCATTACGTGACCTTCCAGTCGGTGCTGGATGCCATGCGTGACGCCAAGGCCAAGGCTGCCGCGGTTGACGCCAATGACGACGATGACGCTTTGGCCGAGCCACGCCAGACGGAGCCCGCAGAATGACCCTTGCTTCCCTCACCAAGCCCTGGGCCGCCACCAGCTATGGTTTTCTCGACGCTTCGGCCAAGCGCGAGCTGCGCCGCAAGATGCTCAAGGCCATTGCCGTGCCCGGCTGCCAGATGCCCTATGCCAGCCGCGAAGTGCCCATGGCGCGCGGCTGGGGCACGGGTGGCCTGCAGGTCACCCTGACGCTGGTCAATCCGCAATCGACCATCAAGGTCATCGACCAGGGCGCCGATGACGGCGTCAATGCCGCCTCGATCCGCCGCTTCATCAGTCGCGTTTCGGGTGCGGCGGAAACCTGGGATACCCTTGAGGCCTCGATCATCCAGTCGCGTCACCGCGTGCCGGAAGAGACCCTGGCCGCCGATCAGATCCTGGTGTTGCAGGTGCCCAATCCCGAGCCGCTGCGCGGGGTGGAGCCCAATATGTCGATCGCCCGGCAGATGCATGCCGATGCCGATTATGGGCGGCTCTGGCTGACGCTCTATGAGCAGATCGTGCGCAAGGGCCGCATCATGCAGGGCGCCGCCTATCCGAGCCTGGTCAATGGGCGTCACGTGATGACGCCCTCGCCAATCCCGCGCTGGGACGTGCCCAAGCTCAACATGGCGCAGCACCTCACCTTCCTCTCGGCCGGCCGGGAGAAGCGTCTGCATGCCGTGCCGCCCTTCACCCGGGTCGAGCCGCTGGTATTTTCCGACCGACCCTATCGCGTCGAGGATCATGCCGAGCTGGTCTGCCGCCGCTCGGGCGTCGCCGGCTATTTCATGAACGAGATTCCGCAGGACCAGGGCGGCTCGGTGTTCGAGGTTTCCGACAGCAATCTAGGCATCAAGGCGATCCGGCAGGCGGAAGGCGAGCCGGTCGAGATCGGCGCCACCTGGTATCAGAACGGGGAATATTCGGCATGAGCATCGACATGACTTCGGCGCCGGCCGAACTGCTGCCGCCGCAACTGATGCGGACGGAGGCTCTGCTCAGCATGCGCGGCGTGAGCCGAACCTATGGCGACGTTCGGGCGCTTCGTAACGTCGACGTTACGGTTTACCCCGGCGAAGTGCTGGGCATTGTGGGCGAAAGCGGTTCGGGCAAATCGACGCTGCTGCGGATGATGAATCTCGAGGATACGCCGGATGGCGGCGATTACCGGCTGCGCCTGGCCGGCCGCGATGACGGCAATCTCTTCGATCTTGGTCGCTATGAGCGGCGCATGCTGTGCGCCCACCATATCGGCATTGTCTACCAGAACCCGCATCTGGGCCTGCTGATGCGGCACAGTTCGAGCGGCAATGTCGCCGAGCGACTGCTGATCGCCGGCGAACGGAGCTTTGAGGTCTTGCGCAGCAAGGCGCGGGATGCGCTCGACGCCTCCGAATTCCCGCTGTCGCGCATGGATGCGCGGCCGGCCGAGCTGTCGGGGGGCATGCAGCAGCGCGTGCAACTGGCCAAGGCCATTGCCCTCGAACCGGCGCTGCTGCTGCTGGACGAGCCAACCACGGGGCTCGATGTCAGCGTGCAGGCCCTGGTGCTGGATACGCTCAAGCGCCTGCAGCGGGACCGGCGCATCACCATGGTGCTGGTCAGCCACGATCTGGGTGTCATCCGCACCATGGCGGACCGCGTGCTGGTGATGCGGCATGGCGAGGTGGTGGAGCAGGGCCTGTGCGACCAGGTATTCCAGGATCCGCAGCATCCCTATACCCAGCAACTCGTCCACGCCAAGCTCTAGGGGCCGCCATGACACACGACAACCATCTGCCCCTGCTGCGCGTCGAAGGGTTGAGCAAGACCTTCCGCATGTATCACCTCGACAGCATGCTGCATGCCTTTGAAGGAATCAGTTTTGACCTGCATGCGGGCGAATTCCTGCTGCTCAAGGGTCGCAATGGCGCCGGCAAGTCGACGCTGCTGCGCACGCTGTGGCGCAGCTATCTGCCGGTCGCCGGCCATATCTGGTACCAGTCCAGTCTGGGCAGCATAGACCTGGCACGCGCCGCCGATGTCGACATCGCCCTGCTGCGCCGCCAGGAAATCGGCTTTGTCACGCAGTTCCTCAATGCCCGGCCCCGCGTTGCTGCCCAGGACATCGTCGCCGAACCGCTGCGGCTGGCCGGCTATGCGCCCGATGAGGCGCTCGAACAGGCGCGGCACTGGCTGGGCGAATTCGGCGTGCGCCCCGAACTCTGGCGCGCCTATCCCAGCACCTTTTCCGGCGGCGAACAGCAGAAGGTCAACCTGGCTCGCGCGCTGATCCTGCCGCAGCGCCTGCTGCTGCTCGACGAGCCGACCGCCTCGCTGGATGCCGGCGCCCGCGCCGCGCTGGTGCGGCGCCTCGCTGATCTCAAGGCCGCCGGGGTCGCCATTGTCGGGGTGTTCCACCACCCCGGCGACGTTGCCGACCTCATCGATCGCGAGATCGACCTGGCCACCCATCCCGTTTCTGCCGCCATGGAGTTGAGCCATGTGGCTGTCTGATTTCCGCATTGTCCTGGCCGACCACGTCATCGACCACGGCGCCTTGCGCATCGAGGATGGCCTGATCGTCGAGATCCGCCAGAACCCGGTCGAGCACGCCGATATCGACGGGCAGGGCCTGCTGCTGATGCCCGGCCTCATCGACATGCATGGCGACATGATCGAACGCGAGATCGAGCCGCGGCCCAATGTGCGCATGCCGATGGAAATGGGCCTGCGCGACCTCGATCGCAAACTGGCCAATTCGGGCATTACCACCGCCTATGCGGCCGTATCGTTCAGCCCGGGATCGACCTATGGCCATATGCGCTCCTATGACTTCACCAGCGAAATGATCCGGGCGCTGCGCGCGCACCAGGCCGAGCTGCTGGTCGACCACCGCGTGCATGCCCGCTTCGAGGTGACATTTCCGGCCGCCCTGTCGGTAGTCAAGGACCTGATAGCCGAGGGCGCGGTGGATCTGATCTCGCTGTGCGACCATACGCCGGGGCAGGGCCAGTATCGCGACCTGGCTTTGCAGGCGGCCAATCTGGCCAAGTCCAAGGGCATCACCCTCGAACAGGCGCAGGCCAATCTCGAACAGCGTATCCGCGACCGCAAGGAATCGGCGGGCGACCTGACCGCCACGCTGCGCGCGATTGCCCAATATTGCGCGCTGCATGGCGTGCCCCTGGCCAGCCATGACGACGATACCGCGGAAAAGGTCGCGCAGATGCAGGCGCTGGGGGCCAATATCAGTGAGTTCCCGGTGACGCTCGAGGCGGCGCGCGAAGCCCATAGCCGCGGCATGCTCAATGCCATGGGCGCCCCCAATGCCCTGCGCGGCATCTCCTATTCGGGCAATCTGTCGGCCCGCGAGGCCCACGCCCATGGCCTCCTCGACCTGCTGGCTGCCGACTACCACCCCTCCGCCATGCTGCCCGCGGTACTGGTGCTGGGCAAGACCGATCCCGATGGCCTCGCTGGCGCGACCCGGCTGGCCACGCGCAATCCGGCCCGCGCGCTGGGCCTGGAGGACCGCGGCGAAATCGCCCTGGGCCTGCGCGCTGATCTCATCATCGCCGACGATACCGGCGTGGGGCATGTGCGCACCACCCTCTGCAGGGGCGCCGTGGTCTATTCCGACGGCAGCTTGGCCCCGGTCCGTCACCGTGGTGTCATTCGAATGAGTTAACGGTGTCATGCAAGCCGGTTAGCTTCAACACAGCCTGAAGACCAGACGTCCTCGCGAAAAGGTAGTGACATGCTTGAACTGAGGAAGATCACCAAGACGTTCGGCCAGACCATTGCGGTCAACAATGTCTCCCTGAGCTTTCCGGCTGGCCAGATGGTCGGCATCATTGGCCGGTCGGGGGCGGGCAAATCCACGCTGCTGCGCCTGATCAACCGCCTCGCCAGCACCGGCCAGGGCGATATCGTGTTCGACAATACCCATATCGGCACGCTGACCGGCCGCGAGCTGCGGGCCTGGCGTTCGCGCTGCACCATGATTTTCCAGCAGTTCAACCTGGTGAACCGGCTCGACGTGCTCACCAATGTACTGATCGGCCGGATCGGCACCGCCGCCACCCTGCCGATCATGTTCAAGCATTTCTCGGCGCAGGATCGCACCGCCGCGGCCATGGCGCTCGATCGCCTCGATCTGCTGCCGCAGGCGCTGCAGCGGGCCGATACCCTGTCGGGTGGTCAGCAGCAGCGCGTCGCCATTGCCCGGGCCCTGATCCAGAACCCCTCGATGATCCTTGCCGATGAGCCCATTGCCTCGCTGGACCCGCGCAATGCGCGGCTGGTGATGGATGCGCTGCGCACCATCAACCAGCAGGACAAGATCACCGTCATCTGCAATCTGCACACGCTCGACGCTGCCCGGGCCTATTGCGACCGCATTGTCGGCATGGCGCAGGGCAGGGTGGTGTTCGATGGCACGCCCGCCCAGCTGACCTCCCGGGTGATCCAGGAGATCTATGGCGGCGACAACGAAGATACCGTGGACGAGAACCTGACCTCGACCATGGCTGCCCACATGACGGCCAAGGCCGACATGCAACGACAAATGGCCGACGTCTAGCACGGCGTCGCCACCCAAACCCTTCAACTGGAGCATTGCTATGTTCACTTACCTGCGCCACGGCCTTGCGGCCGTGCTGATTTCGGCTGCCGTCATGTCGCCCGTCCTCGCCCAGGACTGGCGCGAGCAATTTCCCGAGCTGACCATCGGCATTTCTTCGGGCGAGAACGAAGCCGACGCCATCGCCCGCAACGAGCCCTATGCCAATTACCTGAGCGAAGCGCTCGGCGTGCCGGTCAAGATCGTGCGCGGCACCGACTATGCTGCCGTCATCGAGGCCATGCGGTCGGGTCACGTGCAGATCGCTTCGGTCGGTCCGGCCGCCTATGCCCTGGCCCGCAAGATCATGGGTGAAGATGTTGCGCCAGTGGCCGTCACCCTCGATAACGACGGCAATCTGGGCTACTACTCGGTGATCGCCGTGCGCGCTGACAGCCCCTATCAGTCATTGGAGGACATCAAGGGCAAGTCGTTCGCCTTCGCCGATCCGAATTCGACCTCGGGCTACGCCGTGCCCTCCTACTATCTGGCCACCGAACTGGAGACCTCGGCCGACGCCTATTTCAGCGAGGTCGCTTTCTCGGGCGGTCACGAGCAGAGCGTGATGGCCCTGGTCAATGGCACGTTTGAAGCCGTGGCGACGCACTGGCGCAATGAGGAAGCCGGCAATATCCAGACCATGGAGAAGAAGGGCCTGATCGAAAAGGGCTCGACCCGCATCATCTGGACCTCGCCTGTCATTCCCAATACGCCGGTGATGATGCTGACCTCCCTGCCGCAGGAACTGCAGGACGAGTTCAAGGCAGCCTTGATGGCCTTTCCGGAAAACGACCCCGAGGGCTTTGCGACCTACAGCAATGGCACGTCGAGCGGCTATGTCGAAGCCAAGCACGAAGACTATCTCGACGTCGTCGCCATCACCGAATTCAATGCCGCCGAACGCCGCCGCACCGCCAACTGATGCTGCCATGGCACGCGAGGATCACCCTCGCGTGCCAATCTGCCATCGCGACGAGGAATGACCCCGATGATGTTGCCCGAACCGGCCACCGGCCCGCGTCCCACCGACTACCGGCACGACCGCCTCGCCGCCTTTGAAACCCGCTATCACCAGGTCAGGGCTACCCGCCGGCTCTGGACCGGGTTCCATGGCGCGCTGTTCCTGGCGGCGCTCGTGGCCTCGGTCATGGTCAGCGACTTCAATCTGCCCGGCCTGATGGATGGCCTGCCCAAGGCCTGGAACTACATTGCGGGCACCATGCCCAGCCTGTCCATCGCCACGTTCGGCGCCGATATGGCAGAATGGTACTGGGGGCTGCGCTTCTGGTTGCGCCTGCTGGTCGAAACCATTCTCATGGGCTTTGTCGGCACTGCCGTGGGTGGCGCGATTGCGCTGCTGCTGTGCTTTGCCGCATCGCGCAACCTGGCCCCCAATACCACGGTCTATTTCCTCTCCCGCCGGGTGCTGGAGTTCTGCCGCACCGTGCCCGAACTGGTGTTCGCGCTGATTTTCGTCTTTGCCTTCGGCCTGGGTCCCTTTGCCGGCGTGCTGGCCATCGCCGTGCATACTGCCGGGTCACTGGGCAAGCTGTTTGCCGAGGTCAACGAGAATGTCGACGAGCGGCCCATAGATGGCGTGCGCTCGGCTGGCGGCAACTGGCCCATGGTGATGCGCCTGGCCGTGGTGCCGCAGGCGCTGCCCAATTATGCCAGCTATCTGCTGCTGCGCTTCGAGATCAATGTGCGCGGTGCTTCCGCCCTGGGCATTGTCGGGGCGGGCGGCATCGGCCAGGAGCTCTATGTTGCCATCCGCCAGTTCGAATATCCCGACATTTCCGCCATCATGCTGCTGCTCATCGCGACAGTGTCGATCATCGATATCGCCTGTGAATCTGTTCGCCACCGGATCATTGGCCGCCATTTCATGACGGGGCACTGATCATGCAGACCATCTCCCCAGCCGACATCGCGCGCATCAGGGCGATCAACCCGCAACTGCTGGCGCGCCCGCTGGCCCAGCGACTGCGTGACTGGAGCCTGTGGCTCGGCTTCGCCCTCCTGCTGGGCTACGGCCTGTGGTGGATCGATGCCTCGCCCATGCGGGTGCTCAACGGCCTGTCCAAGCTGGGCATGCTGGTCGGCCTGATGATCCCGCCCTGGCCGGGCGATGGCTTCTGGCAATATTGCCAGGCCATTGCCGAAACGCTTGCCATGGCCTTTCTGGGTACGCTGATCGCCGCCGTGGTGGCGCTGCCGCTCGGCTTTCTGGGGGCCAAGAACATCGTGCCCAACTGGCTGTTTCACTTCAGCCTGCGGCGGTTTTTCGACGGCTTTCGGGGCATTGACGGCCTTGTCTGGGCCCTGATCTTTGTCTCGGCGGTCGGCCTTGGGCCCTTTGCCGGCGTGCTGGCCATTGCCGTGGGCGACGTGATGATCTTTGGCAAGCTCTTTGCCGAAGCCATCGAGAATGTCGATGACAAGCAGGTTGAGGGCGTGCGGGCCAGCGGCGGCAGCGACAGCCATGCCATGCGGCTGGGCGTGTTTCCGCAGGTGTTTCCGGTGATGCTGAGCCACGTGCTCTATTTCTTTGAATCCAATGTGCGCTCGGCGACCATTCTGGGCATTGTGGGCGCGGGCGGCATCGGGCTGCAGCTGTCGGACCGCATGCGCATCAACAAGTGGGACGAGGCCGCCTTCATCATCCTGATGATCCTGGTCACCGTGGCCGTGATCGACAACATCTCCCGCCGCATCCGGATGAAACTGATCCAGGCGGCACCACCGGGGTGATGTCCGAGTGTCCGGCGGCTGACGCAGGTGGATACAGCTGATCCAGCAAGGCCACCGGTCACTGTCCAGAACTTTTTCCCGATTTCGCTACGTGCCGGTTGACAAATGCGGCGTTCGCGGTAACGTTCCCATGACGCAGAGAGCTGGTTGCAGCCGACGTCATGGGATGGATCATGGGACAAAGCCGGACACGTCGGCCTACCATTATTGATGTTGCCGAGCGCGCCGGGGTGTCCAAGAGCACGGCAGCGCGGGCGCTGGCCGGTTCGTCCAATATTACCGACGAGACGCGGGAGCGTGTGGTCACGGCCGCCAATGCGGTGGGCTATGAGCGCAACCACCTGGCCGTGGGCATGCGTTCGGGCCGGAGCGGCATGCTGGGCCTGGTGATCCCCGATATCACCAACCCGTTCTGGGCCGATGTGGCGCGTGGCGCGCAGGACCGAGCGGCGCGGGCCGGGGCATCCCTGCTGGTGTTTTCGTCCGATTGGGACCCTGAGGCCGAAGCGACGCACCTCCGAACGCTGCGCCGGGCGCGGGTCGATGGGGCCATCGTCAATCCGGTGTCGGACAATTTCGACGATCTGGACCGGTTCGGTCTGCCCTGCGTCTTCATCGGCTCGAGCGCCGAGCGCTTTCCCGACGTTTCGAGCGTCGGATCGGACATTGCCCAGGCGGTGCGGCTGGGGCTGGACCATCTGGTGGCCAGGGGACACAGGGCGCCGGCGTTGATCCTGGGGCCCAAGTCGCGTCTGGCGCGGGCCCGCTTCCTGAGGGCCGTGCACGAGCACTGCGTCGAGCGCGATGTCGATCCGGCCATCCTTGCCATCGAAGATGGCGAATATACCGTCGAAGGCGGACGCCAGGCCATGCGCCGATTGCTCGACCAGCCGCGGGTCGGCCACCTTGCCGTATTCGCCGCCAACGACATGATGGCGCTGGGCGCGATGATGGCTGTGCGCGATGCCGGGCTCGATTGCCCGCGCGATGTATCGGTTCTGGGCTTTGACGGCATTCCCTCGGGCGAGTTCGCCTGGCCGGGCCTGACCACCGTCGCCAAGCCGGGCCGCGATATCGGGGAGCGGGCCGTCGAAGGCCTGTTCGCCGAGATAGAACACAAGCCGGAACACCGGCGCATCTACATGCCGTGTCGATTGATAGAGCGAGGCTCACTCGCCGATCTGTCGACTGCGGCGCCTCAGCGCGTTGCCGGGGCAGGGAGGGTCTGACCATGGTTGTGTCCGAGGGATCAAAAGTGGCTGTAATGCCGTCGAATGGGAACGTTCCCACAGCGAATGGGCGGGCTGACGGGCGCAGCGTGGCATTCGACATCACACCGCACATTGCCCCAAAGGGTGAACGGCTGGTGAGCGGATTGCGCACCTGGTGGCCCTATTACGCGATGATGGCGCCTGGACTGCTGTTCTTCTTCATCTGGCACTACGTGCCGATCTGGGAAGCCAAGATGGCCTTTGAACAGGTCCGCATCATTCCGCCCAACCTCTGGGTCGGCCTCAAGAACTTCCAGCAGCTGTTCTCGTCGCCGATCTTCTACCAGGTGCTGGCCAATACCCTGATCATCTCGGGCATGAAGATCGTCTTCGTCTTCCCGGTGCCGATCATGGTGGCGCTGCTGCTCAACGAAGTGCGCAGCGGCAAGCTGCGCGGCGTGATCCAGTCAGCGATCTACCTGCCACATTTCCTGTCCTGGGTGGTGATCGCGGGCGTGTTCATCGCGCTGCTGTCGCCCACCGATGGCGCCGTCAACCAGATCCAGCAATCGATGGGGTTCGGGACCATCAACTACCTGACCAATACCGGCACCATCCGCTGGGTGCTGGTGATCTCGGAAATCTGGCGCTCGGCTGGCTGGGACAGCCTGCTTTACCTCGCCGCCATCTTTGCCATCGCCCCCGAGCTCTACGAGGCAGCGGAGATGGATGGCGCCAATCGCTGGCAGAAAATCTGGCACGTCACCATTCCGGGCATCATCCCCACCATCGCGACGCTGTTCATCCTCAATATGGGCATGTTCCTGAGCGCCGACCTCAACCAGGTGATCAACTTCCAGAACGACGTCAACGCCTCGGCCATCGATATCCTCGACACCTATGTCTACCGCATGGGGCTGTCGACCGGCGAATATGCGCTGGCCACGGCGGCCGGCCTGTTCAAGGCGGTGATCGGCATGATCCTGGTCGTCACCTCGCATCTCGTCAGCAAGCGCCTGACCGGCAAGGGAGTGTGGTAATGGCTAGCCAATCGCGCCGGACGCCGCTTGAGCGGGTCGAATATGTGCTGATCGTCTCGACGCTGCTGCTGCTGGTGGTATTCACCTTGCAGCCGCTGCTCAACCTCTTGGCACTGTCGTTCACCGACCCCAGCAGGATCGCCGGCTTCTCGGGCCTGTCGATCATTCCCGACGGCTTTTCGCTCGATGTCTGGGCGCTGCTGCTGCAGCATCCCAACGTGCAGCGCGGCCTGTTCAACTCGATCTGGATGACGGCCACCAGCGTCTGCATCGGCGTCTTCGGCACGGCGCTGATGGCCTGGGGCATGTCGCGACCCGGCCTGCCAGGACGGCGGCTGATCTTCATCCTGGTGCTGGTGACCATCGTTTTCGAGCCGGGCATCATTCCGGACTATTTCCTGATGAAGCGGCTGGGCCTGCTCAACACGCCCTGGTCGGTGATCATGTATAAGGCGATCAGCGCCTGGTACCTGATCATCCTGATCCGCTTCTTCGAGGAAATTCCCAAGGAACTGCTCGAAGCTGCCGAACTCGATGGCGCCAACCCATTCCAGACCTTCTGGATGGTCGTGCTGCCGCTGGCCAAGCCGGCGCTTGCCACCATCGCGCTGTTCTACCTGGTGCTGCACTGGAACGAGTTCTTCCGCTCGATGATCTACCTCAACGACCAGACGAAGTGGCCGCTGCAGGTGGTGCTCCGGCAGTTCGTCATCGAGGGCGACAAGATCGCCATCGTCGGCGCCAGCAATGCCAACAACAATATCGGCCTGGCGCAGATCAATATCCGCGCGCTCAAGGCGGGCATGATCTTCATCACCATCCTGCCGATCCTGGCCATCTACCCCCTGATACTGAAGTTCTTCACCAAGGGGACGATGTCGGGAGCGCTGAAGGGATGAGACGGATGAGCAGGGCAAGGCCATCTACCCCTTCCTTGGGAAAGAGGCCGAGAGAATTCCGCGCAAGCGGTGCGACTGAACCAAAAATGGGAGGAGACTAAAATGACGCTGAACAGACTGCTGCTGGTTACCACCGCCATGGTCACGCTGGGGGCGCTGGCCGGGCCGGCTTTCGCCCAGACCACGATCCGGCTGGTGAGCAAGGACCTGCTCACCACCAATCCTGACGACGTCAAGGAGATCGAGGCCATCGAGGCCGCGCTCAAGGCGCAGGGCCACGACATCGACATCCAGACCATCGATCTGCCGGGCGGCACCTCGGCCTATGTCGACGCGCTGGGCGTGATGCTGCTGTCGGGCGATATTCCCGACATCATCTACTTCCAGGGCGGCGACCAGAAGATGGCCGAGCAGGGCATCCTCGAAGACCTCAATCCCTGGATCGAAAAATCCGCGCATGTCAAAGCGGCGCTGTGGCCGCACAATGTGGAGCGTCTCGCCAACTATCCCTATCTGCTCTACGTCTATCCGCCGCGTGCGCCGCAGCCGGTAATGCGCCAGGATTGGCTGGACGAGCTGGGTCTGGCAGCCCCGACCACGGTGGAGGAATACGAGGCCCTGTTCCAGGCCATTCACGACGCCGACCTTGATGGCGACGGCACCGCCGGCAATACGCTCGGCCTGACCGGCTTCGGCAACACGACCGAGCTGGACTCGGTGTTCAACCAGGCCTTCGGCGTCACCGGCACCTGGATGAAAAATGCCGACGGGGCCTGGGTCAATGCCCGCATCACCGATGCGGAAAAGGCCAAGATCGCATTCTATGCCGGCTTGGCCGAGAAGGGCCTCTACGACAAGGAATATGTCACCAACACCTTCGACGTGAAGGAAGACAAGTTCTATACCGGCAAGGCCGGCGTGATCTTCGGTTCTTCGCCGGAAGTCATCGACATCTATGCCGGCAAGATGCGTCAGGCCCATCCTGGCGAGACTATCGAGCTGGCCCTGCTGCCCGTGCCATCCGGCCCCGGTGGCGAGGGGCTGGCCGCGGTCGACGTGTCCAAGGAATCCCGCGGCTGGGCGATGTCGTCGCTCTCCGAGCATAAGGAAGAGGCCTTCGCCGTCCTCGATTTCATGGCTTCCAAGGAAGGCCAGGACATCGATCGCATGGGCTTTGTCGATGTGCACCACACGGTGGGCGCCGATGGCGCGGTAACCTTCACCGACCAGATCTCGACCTGGTATGCGCGCTTCTTCAACGCTGCCAACTGGACTCCGCCAACGGCGCTGCTGTCGCCCACGGCACAGGCGGCGCTCGACACGATCAAGGCCGGCTTCACCGCCGACAATGCATTCGTCTGGCCGGCCGACTATGCGGCCGACGTGGACGCGGCCGAACAGGTCTATCGCTCCTGGGTGGCCCGGTTCATCACCGGCGAGGCCTCGCTCGACCAGTGGGACGCCTTTGTGAGCGAGTACAACGCCGCCGGCGGCCAGCGCATGGCCGAATATGCTGCAACGGTACTGGGCCAGTAACGGGCCCTGCGGACCTGCTCCCTCCCCCGTGTGGGGGAGGGACGCGCCGGGCCTCACGCCCGGTGACCAGCGATGGAATTGAAAGTCGAAACAGCATGACCCAATCCCTCCAATCACGCGTTCGCGGCATGCTGCATGGCATCGCGCTGGGCGACGCGCTCGGGGCGCCGGTGGAAAAGCTCTCCGCCGCCCAGATCCGCGCGCGCTACGGCCGGGTGACCTCGGTGATGACGCGCTGGCACAAGATGGATCTGCCGCCCGAGCAGCGGAACCATCGCGTGCGGGGCGATGGCATCGTCACCGACGATACGCTGATGACCCTGGCCATGATGGATATCTATGCCGATACGCGCCGGCATCTGGACGCCTGGGACATGGCCGACGGCATGGTGCGCCAGATCGCCTGGACAAAGCGCTGGGTCCCCGAACTGCAACGCGAGGCGATGCTGATCGATCGCCTGTTCTATCCGGAAAAGTGGATATTCCAGCGTCATCAGCTGTCCAATTGCGACCCCCGCCAGGGCGGCATCGGCAATATGGTCAACTGCGGTGCGGCCATGTACATCGCCCCGGTCGGCGTGGCCAATGCCGCCGATCCCAAGGCGGCCTATGACGAGGCCATCGCCTTTGCCGCGGGCCATCAGGAAAGCTATGGCCTCGAGGCCGCCGGCGTGATGGCCGCTGCCGTCGCCGCGGCCTTCGTGCCCGGCACAACGATCGAGGGGATCGTGGACACCGTCATCGCGCTTGCCAAGGACGGCACGCGCGCTGCCATCATCGCCATTGCCGACAGGGCGCGGGCGTTGCGCGGCAGCGGCGCCGACCATGCCAGCGTCTGCGATGACTTCCACCGCACGATCGCGGACTATTCGGTGATGGGCGACGACGTCAATCACAGCGATGAAAAGGTTGGCCGGCTGACCGATGCCTATCGCCCGAGCCGGCTCCAGGCCATCGAGGAACTGCCGCTGGCCCTGGGATTTTGCCTGCTCAATGACGGCCAGTTCCGCCCCTCGATCGAGGACGGCATCAATTCGGGTCGCGACACCGATTCCATCGGCGTCATGGTCGGCGCCATCCTGGGTGCGCTGCATGGGGAAGGTGTCATCGACGCGGCCGATAGCGCCCAGATCGATGCTGCCAACCGCCTCGACCTGCTGGCTTCGGCCGATGCCTTTGCCCGCACGGTCAGCGAGATTTTTGCCACCGACCGCTCGATTGCCACCAGCCGCGACGCCGCCCGCGCCGCCCTGATCGCACCAGTCCAAGCGCTGGTTTCCTGACCACCATTGCCGAGAAAGACGCGTTCATGCTCTCCGAAGTCCAAATCCTCGAAAAGATCTATGCCGGCTTCATCGGCAAGGCGATCGGCGTGCGCCTCGGCGCCCCCGTCGAACCGACCATCTGGAGCTATGAGCGCATCCAGAAGACCTATGGCGAGGTGACGCAGTATCTGCGCGATTTCAAGAATTTTGCCGCCGATGACGATACCAACGGGCCGGTTTATTTCATCCGCGCGCTGCGCGATTACGGGCTGGGTGCGGGTGCCGAGGATGTCGGCAAGACCTGGCTCAACTACGCCGCCGAAGAGCATGGCATGTATTGGTGGGGTGGCTTCGGCGTGTCGACCGAGCACACCGCCTACCGCAACCTGCGCGCCGGCATTGCCGCGCCACAATCGGGCTCAATTGCCCAGAACGGCACGACTGTGGCCGAGCAGATCGGCGGGCAGATCTTCATCGACAGCTGGGGCTGGGTCAATCCGGGCAATCCGCAGCGCGCTGCCGACATGTCGGCCATGGCCGCCAGCGTTGCCCACGACGGCGACGGCCTCAACGGTGCGCGCTTCTGCGCCGCAGCGATTGCTACCGCTTTTGAGGCGCAGAGCATCGACGAGATCATCGAGACGGCGATGGGCACCATCGACCCGGCCTCGACCTATGCCAGGGTCTGCCGGGCGGTGATCGACTTCCACAGGGCCAGTCCGGCCGACTGGCGCGCCTGTCGCGACATGCTGACCGCCGATTGGGGCTATGACCGCTATCCGGGCGTCTGCCACATCATCCCCAATGCCGGGGTGACCATCATGGCAATCCTCTATGGCCAGGGCGACCTGCCACGGACGGCGGAAATTGCCACCATGGCCGGCTGGGATACCGACTGCAATGCGGGCAATGCCGCGGCCATCGTCGCCACGTTCCAGGGCCTGCAGGCGGGCTGGGACAAGTATCGCAAGCCGATCAACGATTTCCTGGTCGCCTCCGGCATTGTCGGCACGATCAACATCGTCGACATCCCCAGCTTTGCCCGCGAGCTGACCGTGCTGGCGCTGCGGCTGGCCGGGCGAGATGTGCCCCAGCTGTGGCAGGAGGACTTCACCCGACGCGGCTTGCGCTTTGATTTCGACCTGCCGGGCTCGACGCATGGCTTCCGCACCGAGGGCTTCAACCAGATCTCGCTGCGCCATTCCGCCGAACGCCATGTCGAGGGTTCGCGCGGGTCGCTGGAAATCCAGCTCGACCGGCTGGAGCGCGGGCAGGGTGGACGGGTGTTCTGGAAGCCGTTCTACCGCCGCAGTGATTTCGACGATGAGCGTTATCGGCCCATGTTCACTCCGGTGGTGGATGCCGGCCAGACTGTACGCTTCAAGCTCTGGCTCGATCCATGGAATGGCGATGGCAACCTGCGCGTCGCGCCCTATGTGCGACGGACGATGAGCGGCGCGATCGAGGAAACCGGCGCCTGGGACGTGCCGTCGGCGAGCGGCTGGCAGGACTACAGCTTCGTCGTGCCGGAGGGTGTCGAGGCGGTAGACGAGATAGGCATTTCGATCGAGTATTTCGGCCGGCTGAAATTCCTCGGGCGGTTGTTCCTGGCCGACTTCGTGGTCGAGGGCGCGGGTCATACCGTGATCGAGCCCCAGACGGAAACGCAGGAATGGGGCGCCATCACCCGGTTCACCTACAATCGCGGGCACTGGACCAAGAGCTTTGGCCGCATCCAGGGCCACACGGCCGGCGATGCCGATATGTGGACCGGGCATTATTACGCCAGGGATGTGACCGTGACGGCCGATATCCAGCGCCTCTCGGGCATTTCACAGCTGGTGACGGCCCGGGTGCAGGGCACCGGCCGCTTCTATGCCGCCGGTTTCGAGGGGGACGAGGTGGTCATCCTCAAGGAGGATTTCGGCAGCACCGTGCTGGCCCGGGCGCCATTCAAGCCGGAGATCGGCCGGAGCTATGATTTTGCCTTCACGGTGACCGGCGACAGGCTCAGCTTTGCCATCGACGGCCAGGATCTGCTCACCGCCAGCGACACGGCCTATGCCCATGGCATGGCCGGCATCCGACTCGCCGCAGCGGGACGCATGAGCGTGGGGCGCATCGAAATCGTCGAAACGGCTTAGGCCGCCAAGGAGACCAGCATGTCGGAAATCGAACTCACCCATGTCGGCAAGCGCTATGGCGCGGTGACCGTGCTCAACGACATCTCGCTGCAGATGGGCGATGGCGAATTCGTTGTGCTGGTCGGCCCCTCGGGCTGCGGCAAGTCGACCCTGCTGCGCATGATTGCCGGGCTCGAGGACATCACCTCGGGCCAGATCACCATCGGCGGCAAGATCGTCAACAACATGCCGGCCAAGGAGCGGGACATCGCCATGGTGTTCCAGAGCTATGCGCTCTATCCGCATATGAAAGTGGCCGACAATATGAGTTTCTCGCTGCGACTGGCGGGCACCTCCAAGGCCGAGATCAAGCGGCGGGTCGCCGAGGCGGCGGATATACTGGGGCTGGAGGACCTGCTCGACCGGCTGCCCCGCGAGCTCTCGGGTGGGCAGCGCCAGCGCGTCGCCATGGGTCGGGCGATCGTGCGCAATCCGCGGGCCTTCCTGTTCGACGAGCCGCTGAGCAACCTGGATGCCAAGCTCCGGGTCAAGATGCGCGGCGAGATCAAGCGGCTGCACCAGCGGCTGGGCAAGACCATGATCTATGTGACGCATGACCAGACCGAGGCCATGACCATGGCCGACAAGATCGTCGTGCTCAATGGCGGCCGCATCGAGCAGGCGGGCGCCCCGCTCGAGCTCTACAACAATCCGGCCAACCTGTTTGTCGCCAGCTTCATCGGCTCGCCCGAGATGAACCTGTTCGATGCGCGCTATCAAGGCGGCACCGATGTGCTGGTGAAAGGTGGGCAGGCCATGCCGCTGGGGACCATGCTCGACCTCCCGGCGGGGACGGAGATCGTCTATGGCGTGCGGCCACAGCATATCACGCTGGGCCAGGTCGGCGTGCCGGCCAAGGTGCTGGTGGTGGAGCCGACGGGCGATGCGCAGGAGGTCCTGGCGCGGATTGGGGAAGAGGATATTTCCGTGGTGGTGCGCGATCATGCGCCGCTGCGCCCCGATGAGACGATCCATCTGGTGATCGACCCGGGCAAGCTCTTCGTTTTCGACAAGGCAACCGGGCTGCGGCTGCGATGACCCACGCCCGCAAATCCTTCGATCCGGCCGCGACCGGCCCGCTCGATGGCATCCGCGTGCTCGACCTGTCGCGTCTGGTGGCGGGCAATATGCTCAGCCTGCAGCTGGCCGATTTCGGTGCCGATGTCATCAAGATCGAACCGCCCGAAGGCGATCCCCTGCGCGACTGGAAGGATGACGGCCATTCCCTGTTCTGGAAAACCTATGGCCGGAACAAGCGCTCGGTGGCGCTGAACCTGCGGCAGGCGCCGGCAATGGCCGCGCTGTGGGCGCTGATCGACACCGCCGATGTGTTCATCGAGAACTATCGGCCGGGGACGCTGGAGGCGATGGGACTGGCGCCCGCAACCTTGCTCGAACGCAATCCGGACCTGATCGTGGTGCGGATTTCCGGCTTCGGGCAGACGGGCCCCTATGCGCAGTTTCCCGGGTTTGGCACCATCGTCGAGGCGATGAGCGGCTTTGCCGATCGCACGGGGTTTGCCGATCGCGAGCCGGTGCTGCCGCCGCTGGCGCTTGCCGACATGATTGCGGGAATCTACGGCGCCTCGGCCACGGCCATGGCGCTGTTCGCGCGCCAGTCGGGCAGGGCGCGCGGACAGGTGATCGACCTGTCGCTGCTGGAGCCGATGTTTTCGGTGCTGGGGCCGGAAGCGTCCATCCACGCCATCACGGGCAAGGTCAAGCAGCGTGTCGGCAGCGCCTCCAATACCGCTTCGCCGCGCAATGTCTACAAGTGCGCCGATGGCAAGTTCCTGGCGCTGTCGGGTTCGACCCCGGCGGTGGCGCGCCGCATCTTCGAGGTCATCGGACGCTCGGACATGAACGCGGATCCGCGCTTTGCCACCAATTCCGACCGGGTGAAGCACCGGGCCCTGGTCGACGACGCGGTGGGTGCCTGGTTCGCCAGGCACGACAGCGCCGAAGCTCTGGAAACCATGCGCCAATCTGGCGCCACCGTAGGGCCGATCTTCAACATTGCCGATGCCATGGGTGATCCGCATTTCGAGGCGCGCGGAATCATTGTCGATGTGGAGGACGAGACCTTCGGCACCGTGCCGATGCACAATATCGTGCCGCGCCTTTCCGTCACGCCCGGAGTATGGCGGCGGCCGGCGCCCGAGCTTGGCCAGCACAATGACGAAGTGCTGCTGGCCGCCGGAATCGACCCGCAATCGGTCAGGAGCGAGGCATGATGCGTTCTCTCCTCTACGTTCCAGCCCATTCCGAGCGTTTCGTTGCCAAGGCGCATGAGCGCGGGGCGGACGCCATTATCCTTGATCTCGAAGACTCGGTACCCGAGGAGGCCAAGGATCAGGCGCGTGTGGGCCTTGCCGAAGCGGTGACAAGGGTGCGCCGGGGCGGCGCGACAGTGATGGTCCGCATCAATAGCGGCGAACGGCAGCGCGAGGACGCGCTTGCCGCCTGCAGAGCGGGTGCCGATACGCTCTATGTGCCCAAGGTGCGGAGCGCTGAAGAGCTCGGCGCGCTCGCGTCGGTGCTGGAAGCGGCGGAGGCAGCGGCGAGCCGGGGGGCAATGGGATTTGTCGCCTTGATCGAGGACCCGACCTCCGTGCTCAACGCCAGTGCCATAGCCGCGGCACCGCGCCTTGTCGGGCTCTCCCTGGGCGGGGAGGACCTAGCGCTGGCGCTTGGGGCCGAGCCGCGTCCCGACGTGCTGCACCTGCCAAAGCTGCTGGTGCATTATGCGGCAAAGGCCGCAGGCCTGCTCTCGTTTGGCCTGCTGCGCAGTGCGGCCGACTATTCCGACCTGACCGGCATCACGGCGGCCGCCCGCGAGGCAAGGGCGCATGGCTTTGACGGGGCCACCTGCGTTCATCCGGATGTGGTGCCGCTGCTCAATGCCGGTTTTGCACCCAGCGCGGAAGAGCTGGCCTGGGCCGAGCGCGTGCTGGCGCGCGCCGCCGGCGGCGAGGGGGCGTTTCAGCTGGATGGCAAGATGATCGACGCCCCCATCATTGCCCGAGCGCGGGCCGTGCTGTCCCGGACCTGACGCCGGCACCTACAGCATTCTGATCGTCGGTGACCAGACCGGCGGCAGGCGGCCTGCGGGCGCGGGCCGCCAGTGCAGACCTTCGCCCGTGCCCGGCCGGATGCCGCTCTCGACCCCGTTCCGCCCGTTCGGTATAGTCGGTCGAATCCACAACGCCGCCACCGCATCAGTGCTAGGCTCGGCCGGTTGGCTGGCGTTGTGCGGCGCATGACCTCACTATTGTCATCGCTTTGCAGTCACATTTGTGTCCGCATCTCGACTGAACCCGAGAGGAGGTGACATGCTGTGTCTCCTCTCCTGCACCGCTGGCATCAGAACCAGCAAGCGATCCCTCGCCCAACGACAACCCGGTAGAGCAGACATCATGGCCGATATTGAACTCGTTATCCCCGATCTGGCCGGCAAGGCCGTGCTGATCACCGGTGCATCCACCGGGATCGGTGCCGCTTTGGCCACCGCCTTTGCCGCGCAAGGCGCCAAGGTGGGCCTGCACTACAATTCCAGCGTCGACGCCGCGGCCGAGCTGGCCGCGAAAATTATGCGGGACGGTGGCACAGTCGAGCTGGTCAGGGCCGATGCCAACAATGCCGCGGAGATGCGTCGGGCCGTCGAGGACACTGTCGCGGCCTTTGGCCGCCTCGACGGGCTGATCAACAATGCCGGCGGCATGGTGGCCAGAGTGCCCTATGCCGAGATGACCGACGCCCATTATGATGCCGTCATGGATCTCAATGCGCGCTCGGTCCTGGCCGCCAGCGCCGCGGCCATCCCGCACCTCAAGGCCGCTGGCGGCGGCTTCATCATCAATACGACCTCGATTGCGGCCCGCAATGGCGCTAGCAATGGCGCGGGGATTTACGGCTCGTCCAAGGCCTTCGTCGCCAATGTCACGCGCGGCATGGCCAAGGAACTCATCGTCTTCGGCATTCGCGTCAATGCCGTCTCGCCCGGGGTGATCACCACGCCGTTCCACGAACGCTATTCGACGCCGGCGCAGATGGATGCGGCGCTGGCCACGATCCCGCAGGGACGCCATGGCCGCCCCGAAGAGTGTGTCGGCGCCTACCTGTTCCTGGCGTCAAACGTCCTGTCGAGCTACATCATTGGCCAGGAGATCCAGGTCAATGGCGGCCAGCTGATGCCCTGAAACGAGTCTTCAAAGGAATAGCCATGAGCAAGCGCATCGTCTTTACCGGCGGCAGCGGCAAGGCCGGACGCCACGCTGTCGCCCATCTGCGCGCCCAGGGGCACGCCGTTCTCAATCTTGACCTCCGGCCGCTGGACATGGACGGGGTCAATACCCTGATCACCGACCTCACCGATAGCGGCCAGGTCTTCAATGCGCTGTCGATGCATTTCGACTTTGACGGCTTCAAATCGGGCAGGGGCCCCGCGCCGGTCGATGCCGTGGTGCATTTCGCCGCCATTCCGCGGGTTCTGCTCCATCCGGACAATGAGACCTTCAAGGCCAATGTGGTCTCCACCTACAATGTCATCGAGGCCGCTACCAAGCTGGGCATCAACAAGATTGTCATCGCCTCGAGCGAGACGACCTATGGCGTCTGCTTCGCCGAGGGCGACCAGGACTATCATTCCTTCCCGCTCGAGGAAGATTACGACATCGATCCGATGGACAGCTATGGCCTGTCCAAGCTGGTCAACGAGAAAACGGCCCGCGCCTTTGCCATGCGCACGGGCGCCGATATCTATGCCCTGCGCATCGGCAATGTCGTCGCGCCCGAAGACTATGCGCGCTTTCCTGCCTTCCTGGCCGATCCGCCGTCGCGCAAGCGCAATGCCTGGAGCTATATCGATGCGCGCGACCTCGGCCAGATCGTCGATCTCTGCGTCGCCAAGGACGGGCTGGGATTCCAGGTGTTCAACGCGGTCAATGACGAGATCACGGCCAACGAGCCGACCGAGGCCTTCCTGAAGAAATGGGCGCCCAGTTCGCCCCTGACACGGCCGATGGGTGATCGCGAAGCGCCGCTGTCAAACCGCAAGATCCGCGAGGTCCTGGGGTTCAAGCAGCAGCACAGCTGGCGTCACTACGTGCCTCAATCCTGATTGAATAGTCGGCGGCGGGCAGAGGACCCGACGGCGAGCCGGACAGCTTTGGTTTTCTGAGGAGGAAACGAAAATTCTAAGCGTGGAAATCACAGGTGCGCGCCAGGCACTGGTATCGGAACAACCGGAGCCGCAGGCGGCCGGCGATGTCGTCAAGATCGAGGTGCTGGTAGCGCCGATGTGCACCGAGTGGCAGTCCTGGCGCGCCGGCAAGCCGGGCGGCGAGCTCGGGCATGAAGCCGTCGGCGTGGTGGTGGATGCTGCCGCCTCGAGCCGGCTCAAGGTCGGCGACCGCGTCATCGCCATGCCGCACTGGGGCTGCGGCCAGTGCCCCGCCTGTCTATCGGGCGAACATATCCACTGCACCGATCAGCGCAACCTGCTGGCCGAGACCGGCTCTAGCTGCGGCCTGGGCGGCTATGCGCAATACCTGATCAAGCCGGACTATCTGCTTTATCCCGTCCCCGACGATATCGGCACCGATCATGCGGCCATGGCGCTGTGTGCCCTGGGCCCCAGCTTCACCGCCATGGAACGCATGCAGCTGTCGCCTGCCGATACGATCGTGGTTTCGGGCTGTGGTGCCGTCGGGCTGGGCGCCATCGTCAATGCCCGCACCATCGGCGCGCGCGTCATCGCGCTCGAACTGAACCCGTTCCGGGCCGACCTCGCCCGCGCGCTCGGGGCCGAGCATGTGCTTGATCCCCGTGCGCCCGATCTGGTCGAGCAGGTCAAGGCCCTGACCGGCGGCTATGGCGCCAATGCCGCCATCGAGACGAGCAATAATGAAGCCGCGCCCCCGGTGGTGCTGGAACTGGTGCGGGCGCGCGGCCGGCTCGCCTTCGTGACCTGGAGCGGGGCGCTGCCGGTCAACCGGATTACCGGCAAGGGTGTCGACATCTTCGGCTGCTGGCACTGGAACCACGACCAGGCCGGCGAACGGATGATGCAGCGGGTGCGCGATGCCCGCCCGCTGCTCGACAGGCTGACCACGCATCGCTTTGCCCTGGCCGATGTCAACGAGGCCTTCGCGCTGCAGGAGACCGGCCAATGCGGCAAGGTCCTGCTTTATCCCGGCCAGCCCAGCGAGGAAGACCGCGCATGACACTCAGACTTGGCGGCTACGGCATCGACTATGGCGGCGACCCTGAGGCCTATGCGCAAGCGCATGTCGCCTTTGGCTATAACGCGGCCTATATGCCCAATATCAGCATCGACAACCGCGACGAGATCGCCGCCATCATTAAGGCCATGGCCGATGCCGATGTGGTCATTGCCGAGGGCGGCGCCTGGAAGAACCTGATCGCCCATGACTCTGGGCAGCGCCAGGCCAATCTCGACTATGCCGTGCATCAGCTGGCGCTGGCCGATGAACTGGGCGCCCGGGCCTGCGTCGCCTTTCACGGCACGGTCGGGCATGCAGGCGACTCCTGGCAGCTCAGCGACAATTACGATTACGGCCCGCATCCGGACAATCAGAGCGAGGCGGGGTTCCAGCGCGCGGTGGAGACGGCCCGTTATGTGATCGACGCGGTCAAGCCGAAGCGGGCCAAGTTCTCGCTGGAAATGGTGCCCTGGCTGGTGACCGATACGGCCGAGAACTATCTCAAGCTGCTCAAGGCCATCGATCGCCCGCAATTCGGCGCCCATATCGATGCGGTCAACATGGTGATCACCCCGCGCCTCTACTTCAATACGGGGCGCATGATCCGCGAGGCCTTTGCGCTGCTCGGACCCTGGATCGTCTCCTGTCACGCCAAGGATATCGTCATGCAGGGCGGACCCGGCACGATCTCCTTCCACTTTGACGAAGTGCCGCCCGGCGAGGGCAATCTCGACTATGGCGCCTATCTTGCCGAGATCGAAAAACTGGGGCGCGACGTGCCCCTGATGCTCGAGCACTTCGGCTTGCCCGAATACCGGCGTGGCCTCGACCATATCAAGGCCGTAGCCGGCGCGGCAGCCTAGCCGCATCCATCATCCGTTCCGATCTAGAGGTTTTCCAATGGCTATGACTGTTCTTTTCATCGGCGGCACCGGTCAGATTTCCTATCCCTGCGTCGCCGATGCCGTGGCACAGGGGCATGATGTGAGCGTCTATAACCGCGGCAAGCGGCTGGACGCGCTGCCCAAGGGCGTGACCTCGATCACCGGCGAACTGGCCGGCCCGGAATATGCCGATCTGGCCAAGGCGCAATACGACGTGGTCTGCCAGTTCATCGCCTTCACGCCTGATCAGGTCGCGCGCGATATCGAGCTATTTTCCGGCCATTGCGGCCAGTACATCTTCATCTCGTCCGCCTCGGTCTACCAGAAGCCGGCACGCCATTACGTGATCACCGAAGAGACACCGGCGATCAATCCCTACTGGCCCTATAGCCAGGCCAAGATCGCCTGCGAAGAACTGCTGACCGGTTCGGAAGGCCTGCCCTGGACGATCGTGCGGCCCAGCCACACCGTCCGCACCGGCCTGCCCATCATGATCGGCGACAGCGATGTCATGGCGCGCCGCATGCTCGAGGGCGAACCCACCATCGTTGCCGGTGACGGCAATACGCCCTGGACCCTGACGCGGTCGGCCGATTTTGCCGTGCCCTTCGTCCGGCTGTTCGGCAATGCGGCCGCGCTCAATGATATGTTCCACATCACCAATGACCGTGCCCATATCTGGGACGACATCCAGAAGGCCATCGCCCGGCTGCTGGGGGTCGAGGCCAAGATCGTGCATGTGCCCACCGATGCCCTGGTGCGCTACAATCCCGACTGGACTGGCCCGCTGCTGGGCGACAAGTCGTGGACGGCGATCTTCGACAATTCCAAGATCAAGCGGGTGGTCGGCGACTTCACCTGCGCCGAGGGCCTCGACGACATCCTGGCCGAGCCCATCGTCCACCTCAAGCAGCGTCTGGCAGCCAACCGCCCGCCCAAGGGCGATTTCGACGCGCTGGTCGATCGCATCTGTGCGGAGCAGGCGGCCCTGGGCTAGGACGACGATGATCGAACGGGCGTGACCGGGCCGGCCACTGGCCGGCGCGCCGTCATGGCCGGGGCAGGGCGGTGGCCAGGACATCCTCGGCCGAGGTCCAGTCCGTCTTGCCGTAGCGGGCATTGTCGAGCGGCGAGAGCTTGCCGCGGCCGCTGAGCATGTCGCGCATATATTGCATGCCCTGCCAGGCGGGGAAGGCATCGTCGCTCTTGGGGGTGAGGGCGCGGACCAGCGCGATGACGAGGCCGAACAGGCCCAGGCCGCCCGGGCGGAGCGGGGTATAGCGCTGCCCGGTCAACCCGGTCATGCTGTCGGCCAGCTGCCGCGCGCTGAGCGATGAGCCGGCAATGCGCGAAAACCGCGGCGCGTCGGGATCGAGCGCCACGTCGGCGGCAAAATCGGCGACGTCGTCCTTGGTGGTAAAGTCGAGTGGCTGGTCCACATTGCCCCAGCAGAGCACGCGACGCTGCCGCTGCATGACGATGGGCGCCTGGCCGGTGAGGAGATCGGCGAACATGCCGTTGAGCACCGACTGGGCCCGAATGGGTGCCGCATCGATCCGCGCCTGGAATTCCCGGCGCAGGTCCATGTTGCGGTTGTCACCGGGGCGCGTCCTGGTGAAATCGAGCGAGAAATCGGACGGCATGAAGCGCGGCACGCCGGCGGCAATGGCCGCGTCCAGCAGCCGGGTCTGCAGGCCGATCATGGTGGGCTCAAGCCCGTTGAGCACGGAGACGACGATACTGGCGCCGGCACAGGCTCCGGCCAGCGCGGCGGCATCGTCGAAATCGACCGTGACCGGCGTCGCCCCGGTGGCACGAACCATGGCCAGCTTGGCTTCGGAACTGCCGGCACGCAGCAATGCCCGCACTGTCGCGCCGCGCGCGGTCAATGCCGTGGCGATACGGCTGCCCAGGTCGCCGCTCGCGCCTGCCAGGACGATGATTTGTCCGGTCCCATCGATCATGGTGATAATTCCTCTGCCATTAACTGAACGACGTCGTTCAGTTGCAATCAGGCAGGCAGTAGCCTAAGCCTTCGCACCATGCAAGGCGAAAGCAATACCAGACGAAAGGCGCCCATCCGGGCCAGGGGACGCGGCGGACGACCCAGCGCGGCACTGGCCGGCGATGTGGATCGCCGGCTGCTCGATGCCGCCCAGAGATTGTTCCTGGCCCAGGGATTCGACCTGACCAATTGCGAGCAGGTCGCTGCGGCGGCAGGCGCCGGCAAGGCCAGCCTTTATGCCCGTTATGCCAACAAGCAGGAATTGTTCACCGCCGTGGTTCGTCGCAATGTCGATACGCTGGTGTCGCATGACGCTGGTCCACCGCCAATGGATCTCGGCGTCCATCAGAGACTGCGCCTCGCGGGCAATCTGATCCTCGAACATGCCTTGCGGGAGCAGGTCGTGGCGTTGATGCGGGTGGTGATCAGCACCGCCTCCCGGTTTCCCGAGCTGGCTGGAATGACCGATTCCATCGGCCGCGAGCGGGGCATGCAGATCGCCGCCGCTGCCCTTGCCGGCCCTCAGGCGGAAAGGCCCGATGCCCTGGCGCGCGCCATGCCGGCGGCCGCCAAATTCATCGACCTGGCCTTCGTGCCGCTGCAGATGCGGGCCCTGCTGGGCGCTGACCTGGCCACGCTCCTGGCCGAGGCGCCCCAGGCCATCGAGGAAGCCGTGGCGCTGCTGTCCGCTGGCGGCTGGCTCGCGGACTTGTAGAGAGTGAATCGGAACGCCCAAACTGAACTGATTTCATTGAGGTTCCTGGCGTAAGCGAAATCGGAGTTACCCAAAGGCGGCAATCGGATTGCCCTCGGGTTTGGTGCGGCAAAGAATAGGCCGCCATTGGCGGCCCTTGATGGAGAACTTTTGCAGGTGCTCTGGCTGGGTAACCAGTCTCGCACCTGTTCGCGAAAACAGGCCCGGCACCTCGCTCGACGGCAATGGCAGGACTGATTCCTTTTGCCGCCAGTTCGTGTCCGAGTGTCCCCGTTCTCCGTGGGCTACCTCGCGCCAGTTGGATGAGCCCAATCAAATCCCTGGAGAGCTTCTCGACAGTCGTGCGGGTAAGGGCCGCCATCTTTTGTCCGCTGCGCAGTTCCAGACTTTGCTCGCCAACAGCGCGAGGCGGAAGTCCGGACTCCCAGATTTTGTCTTGCCTAATGGTGGCTTGGCTGCTGCCACAACCAAAACCAGTCCGTCCGCTTCCCACCCCAAGTCAGTCAAATTGTCCAACCGTGTGAGCCTCACGAGCGAGCCACCAAAACCACGTTGCCTAACAAGCAAGCGATCACACTCAATTCCCTGGAACATGTGAGCGATTTCGCTCAATTGCGGGTTTGTTTCGCTGCGCTGGCGTTGGTTTCGTTGACAAATCTCCCCTTCGTCGACCTGTTCTGAGGCTGAAATCTGGCGTCATTCAGCTGTTACCCGCCAATGATAGCTTTCGCTCAACCTGCTCGATAGCGATCATTGAATGAGAGTGACAGCCAGTGCTGATCAGCGCCGACCACCGCCAGACCAAGATAGTCGAACTGCTGCGGGAGACAAATTTCGTCGACCTTCGGACGTTGACCGAGCGGCTCGACGTGTCGGTGGCCACGGTACGCCGCGACCTGGGTGATCTGGAGGAGGCTGGTCTGCTGCGGAGAACCCATGGTGGTGCCGTCAGCATCAATCAGGTGGCACAGGATCCCTCTCATGCCGCACGGGCTGTCTCCAACCAGACCGAGAAGGCGGCTATTGCCGCGGCCGCCGCAGGCATGATCGCAGATGGCGATGCGGTCTTGCTCGACGCTGGTACGACATCTCTGGAAGTGGCCAAGAAACTGTCGACCCGCAACGGCCTTACTCTCATCTCGAATGGCCTCGACATCATCCTCGAACTGACGCGGGCCGAAATGCCGAGGCTCTACGCGGTTGGCGGTGAATTCACGGAAACCAATCGGTCCTTCAGAGGGCCGCTGGCCGAGCAGTTCATTCGCCAGTTCATCGTGGACAAGCTGATCCTCAATGCAAGTTCGATCGATCTCGACCGAGGTCTGATCTGCACCACCTCACCGGCCAATGCCAGCATCCAGCGCGCCATGATCGAGGTTTCGAGCCGGATCATCGTCGTCGCCGACCATTCCAAACTCACCAAGTCGAGCCTTTCGGTCATTGCCAGGATCGAGGACGTCGGCGTCGTCGTCACTGACTCCGGCGCCAAGGGCATCATCGACAGCGCACCCGAAAAACTGCGGCGCAAGTTCGTCATCGCAACCTAGCTCAAGCCTTCACCCCCTCAGCGTCTGCCAGGAGAATCCAAATGCTCAAAACCAGCCGTCGTCTCTTCATGATCGGGGCCAGTGCCCTGGCCATTGCCTCAAGTTCCGGCATCACCATGGCTTTCGGCCAGGACCGACGCGCGCTGCGCATTGGCGTCAACGGTCTGCCCAACACTCTGGAGCCGGTCAACGGCATCGGCAATGCCGGCATTCGCATCATCATGGCAGTTTATGACACGCTTCTAGCCCGTGACTGGTTTGCCAACGGTGCCGCAGGCGATGGCCATGATCTTGTCCCCTCCTTGGCCGAAAGCTGGGAGCGCCTGGACGACCGATCGGTGCGCTTCACACTGCGCCAGGGCGTCATGTTCCACAATGGCGTCGAGCTGACTGCCGAAGACGTTGCCTTCACATTCTCTGCCGAGCGCCTCTGGGGAGACGAGGCGATCAAGACAGTCCCGAACGGCCGCAACTTCTCGCCCAATTGGGACGAGCCCGTCGTTGAGGACAAGTACACTGTTGTGCTGCGCACCAAGACGCCGTCAGGCCTGATTGAGAAATATGCCGCATCCTGGCTCGGACCGATCGTACCCAAGGCCTACTACCAGGAGCTTGGCGCTGTAGAATTCGGCAACAAGCCTGTCGGTACCGGCCCCTATAGCTTCGGCGAATTCATCTCCAACGACCGCGTCGTGCTCAACGCCAATGACGCTTATTGGGGGGACAAGCCGACGGCCTCAAGCATTACCTACCAGATGGTCGCCGAACCCGCGACCCGCGTGGCCGGCCTGATCAGCGGCGAATATGACATCATCACCACGCTGACACCCGATGACATGGCACTGATCAATGGCTACGGCGATCTCGAGACCCGCGGTGCGGTGATCGAGAACTTCCACATGTTCACCTTCAATATGAACCAGCCGTTCCTTGAGAACAAAGACTTCCGCCGCGCCTTGTCGCTGGCCGTCAACCGCCCGCTGCTGGTCGAGGCGCTCTGGCAGAACAAGGCCGTCATTCCAAACGGCTTCAACTTTCCCCATTATGGCGCCAGCTACGATCCCGACCGCCCCGATTTCAAGTATGACCTCGATGAAGCCAAGCGACTGGTCGCTGCCAGCGGCTATGACGGCAGCCCGATTCCCTATCGCACCGGCACCTACTACGCCAATTCGATTCCGGCGATGATGATGCTCATCGAGATGTGGAAGGAAATCGGCGTCACTATCACACCCGATATCGCTGCCCCCGGTTCGACCCTGCCGGACGAGCAGAGCTTCATTCGTACCTGGTCCAACGGCCAGTGGATGACCGACGCCATCGCCACCATGGTGTCCGAATTCGGCCCCGGCCGGGGTGTTCAGACCCGTTGGGGCTGGAAGGCGCCGGAAGAGTTCAACGAATTGGCGATCAAGGTTGGCGAACTGGCCGACGGCGCGGAGCGCCTCGATGCCTTCAACCGCCTGCGCGATATTTTTGAGGAGGAAGCGCCGGCTGTCATTCTTTACCAGCCCTATGACGTCTATGGCGTGCGCAAAGACGTGAACTGGAAGACGGTGACCTTCGAGACGATGGAACTGCGGGCCAACAACCTCAGCTTTGTCTGACGCCAGCTGCAATGAACCTGTGGTGCGCAAATCCTGCGCACCACCACGGAAAGCAACACATGGCCAACCTTCTTAGCGTTCGCGACCTGGTGGTCGACGTGCCCGCAAGCGGCATCAAGATCCTCGATGGCATCGGCTTCTCCCTCGACGCCGGGCAGACCCTGGGCCTGGTGGGAGAGTCCGGATGCGGCAAGAGCATGACCTGCTATGCCGTCGCCAACATGTTGCCGCGCGGTATCGTGCGAAGCGGTGCTGTGGACTTCGCCCGCGATCCGCTGACGTCCGGCGAGGCGGCCGAGCCGACCATCGCCATGATCTTTCAGGACCCTACCAGCAGTCTCAACCCGGTCCACACCATCGGCTACTATCTGGAAACTGCACTTCAGCGCCATCAGGGCCTGCGCGGCAACGATGCGCGGCTGGAAGCGATGCGCCTGCTTGAGCGCGTCGGCATCGACCAGGCCCGGAGCCGGCTGCGCTCCTATCCGCATCAATTCTCGGGGGGCATGAATCAGCGCGTCATGATCGCCCATGCCCTGGCCTGCAGGCCGCAACTGCTGATTGCCGATGAGCCGACCACCGCGCTTGATGTGACGACGCAGGCCCAGATCCTCTACCTGCTCGAAGAACTTCGGGCCGAAACCGGCATGGCGCTGCTGATCGTGTCGCACGACCTGGGGGTGATTGCCCGCCTGGCCGACCGCGCCGCCGTCATGTATTGCGGCAAGATCGTCGAGACAGCGCCTGTCGCCGAACTGCTCGATCGACCGGCCCATCCCTATGCCCGGGCCCTGATCGATTGCATGCCCAGCATTGATCCAGACGATCTGGAGCCGCCGGCGCCGATCATGGGCTCGGTCCCGCTGCTCGAGGACCTCCCGCCCGGCTGCCACTTCCATCCACGGTGTGCGCGGTCCACCGCCGAATGCACGACCCGCTTTCCAACCGCCACTTCTGTTGGCTTTGACCATGAAACCGCCTGTTACCACCCGGTAGCCGCATGACCGCGCCCCTTCTCGAAGCCCGCGCCATCACCAAGGCCTATCGTCTGAAAACCGGATTCTTGGCCAGGCCGTCTTACCATCTTGCAGTCGACGACCTTGCGCTGACCCTGGCACCGCGCGAGCGACTGGGCGTGGTCGGCGAGTCCGGCAGCGGCAAGTCGACGCTGGGCCGCTTGCTGCTTGGCCTCACCAATCCGACCAGGGGCGAGGTCCGCTTTGAAGGGCTTCCGCATGGTCAGCGCAAGGCCGTCGACTGGTCCACATTCCGGCGGAAGACCTCGCTGGTGCAGCAAAATCCTCTCGCCGCACTCAACCCGCAGATGGCGATCGGCGATCAGGTTGCCGAAGCCGTGCTGGTGCATCGGCTGGCCAATCGGGCCACGGCTCGCGATCGGGCCGCCGCCATGCTGGAACGCGTGGGCCTTTCCAGCGCCATGATGAGCCGCTTCCCGCACCAGATGTCGGGCGGCCAGCGGCAGCGCGTGGTGATTGCTCGTTCCCTTATTCTCGACCCGAAGATGGTGGTCTTCGACGAGGCTGTGTCGGCGCTGGATGTGTCCGTTCAGGCTCAGGTCGTCGCCCTTTTGCGCTCGCTCTGGCAGGAGCGCGACCTTGCCTACGTCTTCATCACCCACGATCTGCGCATCGTCCGACACCTCGTCGATCGTATCGCAGTCATGTATCTCGGCCGGGCCGTTGAAACTGGCGTCATCAGCGCGGTCTACGCCAACCCGCTGCATCCCTATACCCGTGCGCTGCTCGCCTCGGTGCCGACGCTTAACCCGACCGTCCGCAACATCGCGCCGCCCATTAGGGGTGAGCTCGATGCGAGCAAGATCGGAAAGGGCTGCGCCTTCCGGTCACGCTGCCCCTATGCGGTGGAGCGCTGCGCCACCGAAGCGCCGCAGCTTCGCGCGCTCGGCGGCCGGGACGTGGCCTGCCATCGCGCCGAGCAGTTTCTGCCCGTGCCAGGGCAGCAGATGGAGCTGGCGCGATGATCGCCTTCATCCTCGCCCGCTTCGCCCGCGCCCTGGTGGTCCTCGCGCTGGCAGTCGCCTTTGTCTTTGTCATCCTGCGCCTCAGCGGCGATCCAGCACAGCAGATGCTGGGTGACCTGGCTTCGCCCGAAGCTCTGGCCGCCTTCCGCACCAGCTGGGGTCTGGACAAGTCGATCCCCGAGCAATTCCTGATCTATGTCGGCAATGTGTTGCAGGGCAATTTTGGCGTCTCCGCCGCCGATGGACGGCAGGTCTTCACCATCATCGCCGAGCGCGTGCCCAAGACGCTGGCCGTTACCGTCTCCGCTTTTCTGCTGACCATCCTGCTGGGCATTCCGGCTGGGATCTTCGCCGCCATGCGGCGGGAAACCGCCACCGACAAAGCCGTCATGGCCGGCGCCGTCCTCGGGTACAGCATACCCAATTTCCTGCTCGGCGTCGGGCTCATCTTCCTGTTTGCGGTGTGGCTGCGCGTGCTGCCCAGCTCCGGCAGCTCTACTTGGCAGCACGCCGTGCTGCCGATCACCACAATGACCCTGGCCGGCGCTGCGAGCATTTCACGCTTCACCCGTTCGACGATGATCGACGTGCTGGGCCAGCCCTATATCGCCGCCGCCCGTGCCGACAGAATACCCGAATGGGATATCGTGCTCAGGCATGCCCTGCCCAATGCCGCCATCCCGCTGGTGACCATGCTCGGTTTCAGCGCCGGCGGGCTGCTAGGCGGTGCCGTGCTGGTCGAAACCGTCTTCGCCTGGCCGGGCCTGGGCAGTGGTTTCGTCCAATCGGTGACCTATGGCGATCTCAACGTGGTCCAGGCCATGGTGCTCACCTTCACCGCCTTCATGGTCACCATCAACCTGACCGTGGACATTCTCTACGCGGTCCTTAACCCCAAGATCAGGCTGCAGGGCAATGGCGCAGAATAGCATGACCAAATCGCCTGACGCTCGCCCTTGGCTTTCCCGCCTGCCGGCCACCCTGTGGCTGTGCTGCGCCTGGATTGCCGCGGTGGTGATCATCGGTGTGAGCGCGCAATGGCTATCGCCGTTCGACTACCTGCAGCAATCGCCCTTGACCCGTTTCGCGGCACCGGGCGCGCTGCCGGGCCATGTTCTCGGCACCGACTATCTCGGGCGAGACCTGCTGAGCAATCTGCTGATCGCGACGCAGACCTCGCTGATGATCGCGCTGGCCGGCTCGCTGATCTGCGCAGTCATCGGCACCAGCCTGGGCTTTCTCGCAGCCCATTTTGGCGGCTGGGTCGACAACCTCATCATGGGCTTTGCCGATGCCATGTCGTCGGTACCCTTCATTATCATCGCGCTGGGCACGCTGGCTTTTTTCGGCGCGAGCCCGCTGCTCTTCGTCTTCCTTGTCGGCATTGCCAGTTGGGAGCGCTACGCCCGCCTGACCCGCGGACTGGTGATGGGCGCCAACCAGGAAGGCTATGCTGAGGCGGCACGCATCGTCGGCGTACCCGCGCCGCGCCTCTATCTTCGCCACGTCCTGCCCAACATCGCTGGTCCGCTGATCGTCCAGCTCACCGTCAACTTCCCCGAGATCATCCTGATGGAAAGCGGCCTGAGCTTTCTCGGCCTTGGCATCCGTCCACCCGCCACCAGCCTTGGGCTGATGGTTGCGGACGGCCGCAACTATCTGGTCATCGCCTGGTGGCTGACGGCCCTGCCGGGCGCGATGATCGTGCTCACCACCCTTTCCATCAGCCTTCTCGGGGATTTCCTGCGCGATCGCTTCGACGCGCGGCTTCGCTAAGAAACAAGGACAACTCCATGAATCCGCTCAGAATGACCCCGCAGACCATACGCCTTGCCGGCCATCGCGGCCACAGCGCCGGCGCCCCTGAAAATACCTTTGCCGCCTTTCGTGCGGCCCGTGAACTCGGCGGTGTCGGCGTGACCTGCGAGACCGATCTCGGCATCACCGGCGATGGCGAACTAGTCCTGATACACGATCAATTGGTGGACCGCACCACCGACGGCCGGGGCGTAGTGGAGGCCATGACCTATGCAGATCTGTCCAAGCTCGACGCTGGCGCCTGGTTCGGCGCCGAATTTGCCGGCGAACGGATTCCCAGGCTGCGCGATGCGCTGCAGTTCGCCCGCGAACTGGGCATCATCTACCAGCTTGAGCTCAAGGCCTATGACAAGGACGAGGTATTCTTCCCCAAGCTGCGCGGGATGATCGATGAACTGGGCTGCGCCGACCTGCTGCAGTTCTCCTCCTTCGATTTCGTGCAGTTGCGCGCCCTCAAGCAGGCCATTCCCGACGTGCCCACAGTCGGCCTGATGCATTCCCGCCTGATCGATCCGGCAGCCCTGGCGCGCGAGGCCAATCTCGATGCCATCAATATCGAGATCTATCACTTTCCCCGCGGCGAGGCCCGCCAACTGCATGATGGCGGCATCGCCGCCTTCCTGCATGTGCCGCGTCCCGAGCGTCTCCGGGCGCTCAAGGACAGTGGCGTCGACGTCGAGGCCGATGTGGTTGGCTGGATCCGCGATGGCCAGATCGATCAGCTGATCAGCGATGACGTCGCCCAGGTCGCCCGCCTGCGGGACGCTGCGCGTGACTGACCCAAATCTATGGCCTGCCACAGCCATCACGGTCGAGCGCATTGCGCGTCGGGCCGGCAATCTTGCCTTGACCCATTTTCGGTCGCTTGCCGATCTGCCGGTAGAGCAGAAGGGTCACCTGGACCTGGTGACCGCTGCAGACAAGCAGGTCGAGGCCTTTCTGGTGGCCAGCTTGCGCGATGCCTTTCCCGATGACGGGGTCTTCGGTGAAGAGGGCGGCGACGTCGCCGGTACGTCCGGACGGATATGGGTGATTGACCCCATCGACGGCACGTTCAATTTTATCCGCGGCGGCCAGAACTGGGCGATTTCCATCGGCCTGTTCGAGGGTCAGAGGCCGACATTCGGCGCCATTTTTGCGCCGGTCCGCGGCCTGATGCTGATCGGTGGACTGCAGGTGGCCACCCGGATCAATGGCAAGTCACTGCCGGCGCTGCCGGTGCTGGACATGTCGAAAGCCGCGATCAGCTTCGGGATGCATCCCAGTGTTACCACCAAGGATCGCCTGGAAGTCATGCGGTTCATTTCCGATGACTTGCGCATGAGTTTCCGCTCCTGCGGTTCGGCAACCCTGTCCCTCATCGAAGTCGCCCTGGGGGAGACCGACGGTTACCTCTCGCTCGGAGATTCCACCTGGGATGTCATGGCCGGATTGCCGATCCTTGCCAATCTGGGTGTCGGTCACACCATCGACTGGGATGTGGTCGACCTGCGGCAAAAGCTTCGCTTCGCCTGCGGCAGCCCCGCCTTTGTCGACATGGTTCGTCCGCTTGTCGAGACCGTCTCCGTCGCTGCATAGGTCACGCCGCGACAGGAAGCCAGAACACCAGTTGAGGTCCCATGGATAGCGAACTGCGAAAGAAGTCCCCGGATCTGCGGGCAATCGCCGATGTCCGGCTGGTCGCGATCGAAGATGGTCCGGGCCGGGGGCAACGGCTCCTGCTGGCACGCAACGCGGCCGGCATTCAGTTCGAAATTGCCGTTGACCGTGGCTTTGACCTTTCCAGCCTCTCGATCAGAGGCATCAATATCGGCTGGCACTCAGCCACCCAAATGCGCTTTCCAGCGGTTGATCCGGGCTCAGAAGATGGCTGGGGATTCCTGCGAAATTTCGACGGATTTATGGTGACCTGTGGTCTTGACCATTACAGTCGCCCCCGCATGGTGGACGTCGCCCATTACAATCATCCGCACTTTGGCACCAAGACCATGCCACTGCATGGCCGTATCTCGACGGAACGGGCACGGCTGTTGCGCTACGGGGTGGACGAGGAAAGCGGCGATATCATCTGCGAAGGCATGGTCCGTCAGGCCAGCGTGTTTGGCGAGACGCTGGAACTGCGTCGGCGCATCTCATTGCCGCTCGCAGGCACCGAACTACGCATCGACGACACGGTGACCAATCGCGGTTTCCGCCCGACACGCCACGCCATCCTTTATCATCTGAATTTTGGCTATCCGTTTCTCGATCGAGATCTGAAGATTGCAGGATTACCGTTCGCGCTTTCGGAGGAGTTGCGGTCTGACCCCCCAATTCCCGCTGACGACTACGGCGAGCGCGTCAGCGCTGTCGACAGTGCTGGTATTGCGGCGGACTGTCCGGTGTCATTGAGCAATCCACAGCTCGGGGTCAGTGTCGGGCTGGACTTCAGCCGACGGCACCTGAGCAAGCTGGCGGTCTGGCGCGCCTATCAGTCAGGAGTGTTCGCGCTGGGTGTGGAGCCGAGGACCGAACAGGCTGAGGATCGTCCACTGCTTCAGCCAGGAGAATGTTGCGCGCACTGGGTGGCAATTTCATTGTCAGCCTAGCGGTCGGTCCTGCTTCCAGCCTCACATGCGGCAATTCTCCGCTGATGAACGCGCTCTAGCCGAACCGCAATCGTCGATGAAGCGCGCTCATCCCGGTCACCACCAACAATCTTGTATGCCGATTTCTGACCAGACATTTTCCTTCGTGCGGGAATTGAGAAGATCAGGCGTTAGCGTAGCGTCACCGTCCGGCCATTAGCCCACGCTCGCTCAGATACTCTACCAGCTTTTCAGGGCGATCGGTCATGACAATGCGGCAACCCAGGTCGATCAGGCGCCCCCAGGCGGCGTCAGGGTCCTGCAATGCGACTTCGTCCGACAGGCCGGCGCACCATTCGGGCAAGACGGCGACACCCATGTAGCAATAGCGCTCGGAGCCCGGTAGCCGCCCCTTTCCGTCTGTCGGCCAGTAGGAGAGGTCTTGCGCCACAATCTCAAAGACAGGTGTGTTTGCGTAGTCGTCAAACTCCCGAATTTGTTGCTCAAAGCTGCGATTGGACTGCCAGATGATAGGGGCCAAGGTCGGAAGGCCGGTCGTGTCGAGACCGTTGACTACAGTCGTCGCCAGGGAATCGGCACCGAGATCGCCCTTGAAACCGGAGAGCAATTCGGGATGGATCGGGCGGGTCGAGGCGGGAATCTTCCAGAGGACGTGGTCGGCGATGTTCATGTCGAGCGCCAGTCGGCGCGCTGCCGCGAATGTCTCCACCAGCCCGTATTTCACGTTGGACTTGATCTCGAGGTTGAGCAGGATTCTGCCGCGCGCCGCTTCAAATATCTCGGCTAGGCTTGCCAGGCGCTCGTTGGTCAGGAGCTTGCGCTTCCAGATATCACAGGGTGCCCCGTCACGTTCATAGAGCCGCAGGTCCTGCAATGCTGCCAGTGTATGGTCCCGCACAAATCCGCTTCCATTCGTCATGCGGTCAATCGTGGCGTCGTGATTGACGACGAGTTGTTCATCCGCGGTCAGCTGAACGTCGATTTCCATGATCGCAACGCCCAGCGCGATGCAAGCTTCGAGTGCTGGCACGGAATTCTCAGGTTCGGTCAGCCAGGCGCCTCGATGGGCGGCGATGAGCACGGCACGTGAATCGGGATTGTTGATGACCTCCATGGCGAAGGCGGGGGGACGCGGAGAGGAAGCTGGCTGGGACATTGGACAATCCTATTGTGCGAAATCACCTGGTGGCGACACTTGGGGCCGAAAATGGAGGGGTATGGGGTGCAGCAGACTTGCATGCATTGCGAAACGCCTCGGTGCCGGCGACAATGTCCACCTTGGCCCCCGGGTTTGGACTCACCTCGACTGCAATGCCAGCCTCGCGGCACAGGATAACCCCTGCTGCGATGTCCCATATGTTGACCTTGCGCTGGATGTAGCCTTCGAGACTCCCTAGGGCGACGAAGGCCAGTTCCGTGGCACAACTGCCCAGTGAAACCAGGCTGTAGCCGGCTTCTTCAAGCATGCGTTCTGTGTCACGATAGCCATCTTCCAGCCACGGCATGTTCCGTCCGATACCGGCCAGCTTCGGGCCGATGCGCTGTGCAGGCGGCACCTCCTGCCGATCGCGTCGCAGGCCCGTGCCATCGGCGGCGGCGAGCAGTACGCCAAGCATAGGCAGGGCCAACGCCCCTACAACGGGTGCTCCATTCACTACATAGGCGATGGATACCGCCCAGAGCGGCAGGCCCGACAGAAAATTGGTCGTGCCATCGATGGGGTCGATGATCCAGCAGGCATCGGTCGGCGTGCCGCCGGCTTCTTCGCCAACGATGGTCTCGCCCGGAAATCTTGCGGCGATCATTTCGCGCGCGAGTCGCTCGGCCTCGTGGTCGGCGGACGATACAAAGTCCTGCGGACCCTTGGTTACGACATGGAGACCCTGCCGAAGGCGCGCCTGTCCTGCAGCATAGCGACCAACCAGTTCGGCAATATCTTCGGCAGCAAGCAGTCTGGCTTCGAACGGGGTCATCGAGCCAGCTCCTTCTGTTTGGTTAAGGCGGGCGTTTTTCGTCATGAGGGCACTGTTAGTTCTGGCCGGAACGCTCGGCGCCTAGACGATCGACGGCGAGGATCACAATGAGCGAGAAGGACAGGAGCAGGACCACATAGACCATCGAAATGGCGATCTGGTCGGGACCATCGGCGCGGGCCGCGTTCTGCAGAGCAACACCGAGCGGGGTATTGTTGATATTGTAGAGGAAGACCGAGAGCGTGTACTCGGAAAGCAGGTCATTGAAGGACATCGCCGCCACCAACGCGATGACGGGTGCCAGCAGTGGAGCCGTCAGCCGACGAAAGCGATAAAAGGGGGCGGCGCCCAGCGAACGTCCTGCGTCGTTGATATTTGTGTCAATGCCGGCCAGGGCCGCGCCGAGCATGCGCACCATCAGCGGGATCACCACGAACACGTAAGCGATCGGTAGAAGCCAATAGCTGCCCACCAAAGTCTGACCGAAAGTCAGCAGAGAGGGGGTACTGTAGGCCGAGATCAGGCCAACAGCCAGAAGCATGCCGGGCAATACCCAAGGGATAAACAGCGAGAACTCGAGGCTGTCGCTGACCATGCCCTTGGCAGAACGGATGCGAATGGCTGCAAAAAGACTTACGACCAGGGCGAGGGCAACGGCCAATGTGGACATCATCAGCGAGTTGCCAAGTGGTCCGAAGGCCCGGGCGTTGGACAAGACCGCAATATAGTGATCGAGCGTGAATCCCGTGGGGAAGGGGTCGCGCACAATGCTCTCGACCGGTGCGAAGGAGAAGGCAATGGTGATCAGGATCGGGGCTGCATAGATCACGAAGAGAAGGTAGGCCAGGGCGTGGATGACGGCGTTGGTCACTGGGTTTCGGATCGCCGTCTTGCGCAGGGGCGACTGGGTCTTAGAGGTCGAAACGGTGCCGCCACGGCTCTCGACATGTTTCATCCAGAGGAAAATGGCGAGCGAGATGGCCCCCAGCAACAGCGAGAGCAGGGCCGCCATGTCGGTGCGACCAAGGGCGACGAGGGACTGGATCATCGAGCTGATCATGTAAAAGTCCCGCCTCCCCAGCATGGCCGGCGCCGCAAAGGAATTGAGCGCGCCCAGCAAGACCAGCAAGCTGGTCGCCAGCAAAACGGGGGCCAGCATGGGCAGAACAATCTTGATGAAGGCCCGGGCAGGAGAGACGCCGAGACTTTGTGCCGCTTCGACAGTTGAAAAGTCAATGCGACGAAGGGCAACGCGGACGAAGAGAATGTGGTAGCCGGTCATCGTGAAGGTGTGCACGAAGATGACGGCCAAGCCGCCGGTGAACCAATAGGGGTCCATGCCGGGAAAGATCGTCAGCAGCAGCTTGGTTAAAAAGCCATGCGAGGAATAGACGAAATTGTAGCCCGAGACCGCCGCGACGCTCGAAAATACCAGAGGGGTGGAGAAGGCGACGAGCAGGAGCGGGGCGAACCGGACCTTGAAGAACTCAAGCACTGCCACCTGGAAGATGCCGACAATGTTCACGCAGATCACCGTGACCACGGCAACCGCCGCCGTGTTCCACAGGCTGCGGGTTACGCGGGAGGATCCAGCGAGGCGCTCGACGGCCCCAATGGACACCTGGCCTTCCGGAAAGAACGCTTCGATCAGCACGAAGGCGATCGGATAGTAGAGAAAGGCGATCACCAGCCAGGCAATTACCAGAAGGCCGAGCCATTGAAGTGCCTTATCGGGCGGGATGCTGGTGAGGGTCACTGGACTGCCCTCATTGGACGAAGCACGGATCCGATTGGAAAATGCACCGTGTGTTCGCTGCCGATCGGCAACCTTGCCTCGGCGCCGGAAATGATGACGTCCAGCAGGCCATCCGCTGTCTTCATGCTGTAGCGCACCAGGGGCCCGAGGAACACCGTGTCCTCGACGATGGCTCGAAAGTGCAGACTGCCGCTCGGCGCGTCGCCGATTTTCACGTGTTCGGGGCGCACAAAGGCGCTGTCGTCAACTGCAATGCTCTGGCCGCCGGATGCCAGCATGGCCGGGGTCAGACGATTGGCTTCGCCGATGAAGCGGCAAACGAATTCGGTTTCGGGGTGGTTGTAGATGGCTTCAGGCGAACCGATCTGCTCGACGCGACCGCGGTTGAGCACGGCGACCCGGTCTGAGAGCGAGAGGGCCTCTTCCTGGTCATGCGTTACATAGATGGTTGTAAACCCAAGCTGCCTTTGCAGGCGCTTTATCTCATTGCGCATGGCCACGCGCAGCTTGACGTCGAGATTTGAGAGCGGTTCGTCCATGAGCAGGATGCTCGGACCCATGATGAGGGAGCGGGCAATGGCCACGCGCTGCTGCTGGCCGCCAGAGAGTTCCGCCGGGCGCTTGCCGGCATGTTCAGCGATGCCGGTGCGCTCAAGGATATCGGCTACGCGGGCCGACGTATCGGATTTGCCGGTGCCCTTGGCGCGAAGGCCGAAGGCAACGTTTTCGGCGACGGACATGTGAGGAAAGAGCGCATAGTTCTGAAAAACAATGCCGACGCCGCGCTTCTCAGCCTCAATACGAGACAGATCGCGGTCCCGGACCATGATGCGGCCTGCGGCATTGGGCACGAAGCCAGCCAAGCAACGCAGAATGGTTGTCTTGCCACAACCGGATGGACCCAGGAGGGTAAAGAATTCCCCCTCCTCGATGCTGATATTGAGGCCGGGAACAATGAGCTTGCCCTCATAGGCAATGTCGACATCTTCGAAGCGGATCATTTCATCCTCTGGTCGGTCGGGCGGCAGCGGGGCGAACCCGCTGCCAATGGATGATCAGGGCATGATGTCGAGCTGAATGGTTTCGAGCCACTCATTGAGCTTGCCCGAGGCGATGTTCCAGTCGATGGCCTGGCCATTGAACTGCTCGACGCCGGTGCGAACGGCTTCCGGCGAATTGGCGAGCGCTTCGGGATGGACGGGGGCCTGGTTGAACTGGTTGGCATAGGCCGCCATGAATTCGGGGGAGCCGAACCACTCGACAAAGGCCTTGGCCGTTTCCAGATCGTCCGTGCCCTTAATGATGCCAAGCGATTCGGCAACCATCGGGGTGCCGCCTTCGGTGTCAACAAAGGTCACGTCGATATTGTTCTTGGCGGCATTGTTCACCACCCCGCCATACCAGGAGAGCACAACCGGCATGTCACCGCTGGCAACGGTCTGCCAATAATCGGCCCCCTCGGCGAGAACGCGCGAATTGGCGTAGGCATTGCGCAGGAAATCCCAGCCTTCCTCGGAAATTTCGCCGGTCACCGGGTCGGCAAAGCGCCACAGGATGCCAGCAAGCACCATGCGGGTTGTCTGGCCGGTGATTGCGCCGAAGGTAAACTTGTCCTTGTATTCGGGCTTGTCCAGATCCAGCCACGACGCCGGGACGGCGTCACTGGCCACCGCATCGGTATAGGCCATGACGATTGGCGTTTGCCAGAACATATGGAAGTTGCCTTCCGCGTCCTTAAAGTCCGGGCCAAGGTCGGCAGCCCAGCCCGGCACGAAGGGCTCGAACATGCCTTCGGCCTTCAACTGATACATGGACGGCTGGACAAGGCCCAGCACGATATCGGCCTGGGGATTGCTTTTTTCGGCGAGTAGGCGATCGAAAAGTTCGCCACCGCCACCGCCCAGGAACTGGATGTCGATCCCGGCTTCCTTGGCCTTCTCGGTGATGAAAGCCCCTCGCTCGTCGCCGCCCTGGGGCGAATAGATCGTGAGCGTTTGCGCTTGGGTGGCGATGGTGGTCGTTGCCAGCAACAGTGCGGCGAACGGGATAATTTTGTTGAGCATGACGGACGTCTCCTCTGCAGCGGTAATCGCTGGTCTCCTCATAGCCACGTCCCGTGACAGGTTTATTACATTGCGTAATTTAATCTGTCTGTCCATGGTGTGGGCCACGGAGTGAGACATGACTTTATCGTTTAACGAGCGACAGGTGCTCGAGCGGATTTTCCTGGGCGAGGCGCCATCGCGCACCGAAATGGCGCATTCCCTGGGATTGACCGGCGCCTCGCTGACGCGCATCGTCACCCGGCTTCTTGAAGCCGGGCTGATCGAGGAAAAGGCCGTTCGCACCGGTCAGCAGGGGCAGCCTCGCCGCGTGATCTCCATCGTCCCCAGACAGCACTTCAGCGCCGGCGTGAATTTTTCGCGCCGCCAGGTCCAGGTGGCGCTGATCGATCTTGCCGGAACCATCATTGGCACCGAGCAGGTTCCCATCACCGAGGCCATGCCCGGCCCGATCGTGGCGGCAACACAAGTCGGGCTGAGTTCGCTTTTGCAGTCGAACAATCTGAACCACAGCGATCTTGTCGGATTTGGGGTCTCCGTTCCGGGCAATTTCGGGCGCGATGCCAACGACTTCCGGGCCCATGAACTCTTTCCGCAAATCGAAGGGCTCAGTTTCGCGGATGACCTGACCGCGATGTTCGAGGCCCAGGTTTTCTTTGAAAATGATGGTGCCTGCGCTGCTCTGGGAGAGCACATGTTCGGTGTCGGAAAGGGCGTGGGGCACCTTTTCATGATTCACATTGGACACGGATTTGGCGGAGGAGGCATACTTGCCGGCCGCCTCTTTCGCGGTGCTAACGGCAATGCCTGTCTGCCCGGCCCGATCTTTCCCATTGGCGGTCCGCGGCCCTCAGGGCAAGATTTGCTCGATACCCTGGCCAGACAAGGATTTTCAGGCCTTGAACTTACGGATGCCGAGCTAGGAGGGGACGCCGTGCGAGTTCACCTGCTCGAGTGGATAGAGCGCGCCGGGGAACAGATCGGCAGGGCCGCCTTGATTATCAGCGGTCTTTTCGATCCGGAAATGATCCTCATCGGTGGGCGTTTACCCGGATGGATCAATGAAGCGCTGGCTCAGCGAGCCGGTCAAGTTGCGGCAGCGGCGCCCGGACCATCCAGAGGTCTCTCTTCTGCTGCGTTGGTCGCCTCGCGGCTTGGACAGTCAGCAGGGGCAGTTGGGGCAGCCAGTTTGCCCCTATTTGCCAAGTACTTCTCTGGCGCGACCAACGACGCCTTTAGCAACTATCGAAATGGTCGCCGTCTATTTGGCTCGATACAGGGTTAAGCGGAGCCGCTAGCGCCTCGAGTCTCGGTCTTGGGGCGGCAGTTTAGGGATTTGACACGCCAAAAGCGGACTGGCGGCAACCCACCCCATTTTCGACTCGGGCGAGACGCTAACCGGACCGACCGCTTTCAGGAAATCGGAATGCCTGCCTGAATGGCAGAAGTGGGGTGCGGAGCGGCCTGGCATTTGCGGGGCCAGGAACGGAACGGCGGGTTCTGGCTCCACGAGCAGGAAAAGCGGACGAAGACGATCATCCGGGGGCACCAAGTCAAACCTTTGTCCAAAGTCCTTTCGGGTGAACATGTCTCGGGCCCAAAGAGGCGCGGCGAGTTGGTGTCCCCGTGACCATCCCGACCACCTAACCGCGGCTGATGCCGGCGTGGCGGTACGCGATGCTACCCTTCATTGACTGGTGTCGGCCGGATGCGGAGACCGGTTTCTGAATCGAACAGCAAGCAACGCTCCGGTGGCAGGGTTATCGACAAATCGCTGCCCACCCCGATGTCCCTGCGATCCCGAAGTTCAACGGCAAGCGCAATGCCGGCACTATGGTCCGCATAGGCAAAAGAGGTTCCCCCTAGATGCTCGACCAATCGAGCTCGCAGCCGCAGGTCGGGATTGTTGCTCAACTCCACGTGTTCCGGTCGACACCCGACAACGACGCGCCTGCCGCTTGCCAGCCCTCGAATTGGATTGGCAAGAGTTGTCGGCAGGCCGTCCAGCATAAGGCGACCGTCTGCTGTGATGACGCCATCCAGAAGATTCATGCGCGGCGAGCCAAGAAACCCTGCCACGAAAAGATTGTCAGGATCGTCGTAGAGGTCAAGCGGTGATCCGACCTGCTCGATCCGGCCCGCGTTGAGGACGACGATGCGGTCGGCAAGCGTCATGGCCTCCACCTGATCGTGGGTGACGTAGATCATGGTGGCTTTGAGCCGGTCGTGCAGGGCGGCCAACTCGATACGCATCTGTACGCGCAGCTCGGCGTCGAGGTTGGACAGGGGTTCGTCGAACAGAAAAATCTTGGGCTCCCGCACGATCGCACGGCCGATGGCAACGCGCTGGCGTTGTCCTCCCGAGAGCTGAGCCGGCCTGCGGTCAAGCAGGGGGGTTAGTTGAAGGATTTCCGCCACCCTGGCGATCCGGGCCTCGGCTTCCTGCCTTGGCACATGCGTTACGCGCATGCCAAAGCCTATGTTCTGTCGCACGGTCATGTGCGGAAACAGGGCATAGGACTGAAACACCATGGCCACGCCCCGCTTGGCCGCATCGACATGGGTGACGTCCAGCCCGTCGATCAAAATGGCCCCTTTGCTCACCGTCTCCAGGCCGGCGATCATCCGCAGCAGCGTGGACTTCCCGCAGCCCGAGGGCCCCACGAAGACGACGAGAGTGCCCGGCGCAACCTCGAGATTGGTGCTCTGGATGATCTCGGCATCGCCGAACCGTTTGGTAACTCCTGACAGTACAAGCCCGGTCATGCCGTTTCACCCCTTGATGCCCGAGCCGGCAAGGCCCTGGACGTAATAGCGTTGCAGCGGAATGAGCAGGGCGATGGGGATCAGCGCCGTCATGACGGCAACACTGAAAAGCTGGCTCCACTCTGTGGAATATTGTTCCTGAAGCGAGGCCATGCCGACCTGAATGACCTTGAATTGCTGTGCGGGCATGGCCAGCAGCGGCCACAGGAAAGCCTCCCACTGGAAGATGAAAAGCATCAGCCCGGCCGCAATACAGGTTGGCATGGACAGTGGGACATAGACCTCCCAGAGCGTACGCAGGGGCCCGGCACCTTCTAGCCGCGCCGCGTCGTAATAGTCTTTCGGCACCTGTGAGAAGAATTGGTAGAACAGAAAAACCGCCAGACCATTGGCGATCGAGGGCACCACCAGCGCGGCGACATGATCGACCCAGCCGAGCTGGCTGACCACGCTGTAGAGCGGCATGGCAATGGCCTCGAAGGGCAGCATGAAGCTGACCACCACGACACCCAGAATGGCATTCTTGCCGGGAAAGTCGAACAGGGCGAAGGCGTAGCCCGCCAGCGCGTTGACAACCAGGCCCAAGGCCGTGGTCAGGAAGGCGACATAGATGGTATTGATGATGATGGTGCCGAAGCCGCGCTGGAACACGGCGACATAGGCATCAATGGTGAAGGGCTCCGGCCAGAGCGCGCGCCAGGAAAAGGGGAACAGATCGCGGAAGATGTCCGCATTCGGGCGGAAGGACGAGATGATTGCCCACCATAGCGGCAGCACGAAGAAGAATGCCGCCGCTGCCAGGGCACAGTACAGCAGCGCGCGGGTCGCCACGCGGCGGCCGGTCATGGCTGCCTCCCGGACGACAGGAGCTTGAACTGAAGCCCCACAATGACCAGCAGCAAGACCACGATGCAGACGACGATGGCCATGGCACGCCCCATGTCGCCAAAAGCAAAGCCTGACTTGTAGGCCTCATACATCAGCACATTGGTCGAGCCGCGCGGTCCGCCATTGGTCAGCATGAAGATGGGCGCAAAGAGCAGGAAATTGATGGTGATATCGGCCACCAGCACGAAAAGCAGCGCCGGACGCATCAGCGGCAGGGTGACAAGACAGAAGCGCTGCCACGCAGAGGCGCCTTCGAGCCGCGCCGCCTCGTCGATCTCGACCGGAATGTTCTGCAGGCCCGCGATCAGGAAGATCATCCAGTAGCTGATGCCCTTCCAGGTCGCGATGGCAATGATGGCATAGAGGGCCAAAGCGGGATCGGTGAGGAACCGGAAGGGCCCCAGATCCAGGCCGGACAGCGCGCCGTTCACCAGACCCTGCGGCAGCAGCAGGATGCGCCAGATGATGACCGCGACGGGCAGCGAGACCCCGATGGGGATCAGAAACAGCAGCCGGAAAATGAAGATACCCGGTATCCGCTGCACGAACATCAGCGCCAGCATCAAGGCGAGCGCCACCTGAAGCGGATTGATGATCAGATTGAACCAAAGCGTGACGGCAACCGAGTTCCAGAAGCTGGAACTGGCGAATAGCGCGGTGTAATTGCCGAACCCCACGAAAACAGTCTCGCCCCGCAGGGTTGTGAACATGCTCTCGAACACGGCCAGGCCGATCGGATAGGCGCGGAACACCGCCAGGCCGAGCAGCGCTGGCAAGAGAGCAAATAGGATGAGCAAGCTGGGGCGTCGGGTCATAATGTCCTTTGCGGCCCCCTCGCGATCATCAACCGGAGGGGACCGAGTTTACGCTGCTAGGGCCGGTTCAGCCGAGCCGCGGCGTCGTCATAGGCCGCGACCGCGGTAGCGAGTGCTTCTTCCACGGCGACGCCGTTGGCAATGTCGGTAAAGGCCGTGCGGAAGGCATCCTGCAGCTGGCTATAGGCCACGGTAACAGGGCGCGGAACGGCGGTGGTCTGCGATTCATGACCCGAAAGCCGCATCGCGCTGGCCGGGAAGGTGTCAAAGGCGCGGTCGCTGGCGATGCTGTCCAGCAGGGCCTTGGTAGCTGGCAACTGGTTGAGGTTGGCAAACCAGTTCTTGGTCCCTGCTTCCGACAGCGTCGCGTATTGGGCGAAATCGGTAGCGACGTCGGCATCCGGGGATGCTGCCGCCACGCCCAGGAACCAGCTGCCGGTGGGCGTGGTGGCGGTGCCGCCGGCAAAATAGGGATAGGGCGCAATACCGAAATTGACGTCGGAGGCGGCCAGGGCCGGGATGTTCCAGGTCCCCCCGACAAACATGGCCAGCTGATCGTTGATGAACATCTGGGGGGCCTCACCGAAGCCGAGTTCGCGCGGACTGGCTTCCAGAGTATTGAACAGGTCGGACCACCACGTCGCCGCTTTCGTCCATTCCGGCCCGTCCAGCACACCGGCCGCCGTCATGGTGTCATCGGAAATTACCCCGGCGCCAAGCGAGCCGCCCAGTGGCTGCAGGGCGTAGAGTTCGCTGAACTGCTCGAAAGCGAAACCCCAGGGCTTGGTCGTGCCGCCTTCCGTACCCGATACGGAAGCGGCGGCCTCGGCGATCTGCTCGAAGGTCCAGCGGCCTTCGGCCAGCGCGGCAATGTCGGCGGCTGACGCCGTCGAGTCGCGCGTAAGCCCGGCCGGCGGCGTGACGCCGGCTTGCTTGAGCAGATCGATATTGTAGTAAAGCAACTGCGCCGACGAGTTCATCGGCAGGGCATAGAGTTGACCATTATAGGTGCCGCCGGTAATGGCGGCTGGCACCAGTTCCTGGTCCGCCTGGGCGCTGGTTTCTGCTGAAAAAGGCTTGATATAGCCGTTGGCGGCATAGCTGGCGACCAGCGGGGCATCAGTATAGATCAGGTCGACGCTTTCATCGCCCGATCTGAGGCGCAGTTCCGCGACCTGGAAAAACTGGCTCCAGGGCAGGGCCTGCACGTCCACGGTCACGTCCGGATGGGCAGCGGAATACGCCTCGGCCAACGCCTTCATGGCGTCGGTATCGTAGCCCTCGATCATTAGGATCGTCAGGGTGGTCTGCGCATAGGCGGTGGCGGGCAATCCAACCAATGCGGTCGTTGCCAAGGCAAACGGCAATGCCCAACTCAGAAAACGCGACTTCATCAGCAGCTCCTTGCAATGGGGGTCATGCACTAAGACGTAAGGCGGTGGCGACCAGGGCATCGGTCACCCGCCGCGCCAGCCGCGGCCGGTCAACCTCGAGTGCCACGCCGATACGGGGGCCATCCTTGGGAGCCCAGCCCCGCGTGTCGGCAAAGGTGGCGCCGTAGCTCAGGCCCGGGCTGGTATCGACATCAACAGCCAGCGCTTCGATGCGGAACAGCGTCGGATCGAGCAGCCAGGCGATCGGGCAGGTGTCGTGCAGCGCCGGCCCCTGGCCATCCCCGGAACGGTCGGCATAGAACTGGATGATGTCGGCCACCGGATTGGGAGCCGGCACGGCGGCATGCAGTTCGGCCAGATCTTCCGGCGCGAGCCAGGCCCGGTTGGTCACGTCCAGGCCGAACATCGTCGCCTTGATGCCGGAGCGCAGCACAATAGAGGCGGCCTCCGCATCGGCCCAGATATTGAACTCGGCGCGCGGGGTGACATTGCCGCCGCCAATGCCGCCCCCCATGAAGACCAGCTGCTTCACGCGCCCGGCCATCGACGGATCGAGTGCCAGCGCCAGCGCCAGATTGGTCATCGGACCGACCACCGCAATGGTGATTTCGCCGGGCGCCGCATTGATGCGCTTGAGGATTTCCAGAGCAGCGTGACCCGGGGAGAGCGCCCGCTCGCTCGCAGGCAGATTGGCGCCGTTGGAATCGAGCCCGGTCTCGCCATGGAAGGCCGTCGGAAAGTTGTAGCGGTGCAGCAGCGGGGCTTCGGCCCCTGCATAGACAGGCGTGGCGAGCCCAAGCGCAGCAGCAATGGCCACGCCATTGGCCGCAGTATGCACCAGCGGTGCATTGCCGCAGACGGTGGTAATCGCTTCGATATCGAAGGCGCCCGATGTTGCCGCCAGGGCGATCGCGGCGAAATCGTCGTGCCCCGGGTCGCAGTCGATGATCAGACGTTCACGGGTCACGAATTTGGTTCTCGCTTCGTTGCTGGAGGTGCGGAGTGGCCATGAGCGCATGCGCTCGAAGCCCGGTGTCAGCTCAGCTCGGTCGAGCGAAACATTTCCGCCAGATGCTCATTGACGGACAGCGGCGCGAATTTGGGGGCTTCCCCTTCGGAGAGGCAGCTCGGGATCGGCGCGGACACATAGTCGCCGCGCCCGTCAAAAAAGAACGGCACGGAATAGCGTTCCCGGCCGGACCGGTTGATGACGCGGTGCACGGTGGAGCGGTAAAGCCCGTTGGTCCAGCGCGGGATGAGATCGCCGAGGTTGACGATGAAGGCGCCATCCATCGGTGGCGCGTCGATCCACCTGTCCTCCCCGTCACGCACCTGCAGGCCGCCGACACCGTCCTGCAGCAGGATGGTAATGGCGCCCCAGTCGGTATGGGCACCGGCGCCGCGTTCGTCCGGCCCGGCCGTGCGGGACTGGGGTGGGTAATGCAGCAGGCGGATGGTGGCGATGGAGTCCACCAGGGCGTCGTCGAAATAGGTCTCGTCCACATCCAGAGACAGGGCGATGGCCGCCATGACGCGACGGGCCAGCTCGATCATGCGCCCATGATAGTGCTCGAGAATGAAACGCCAGTCGTCCATGCCTTGGGGCCAGACATTGGGCCCGTGCTGCAGCCAGCCGGCCACTACGCGATAATCGTCTTCGGGCAGGTGTGTGCCCATGACAAAGCCTTCCTTGAGGTCCGGCTTGGTGCCGGCCTCAAGCCGTTGCCCGCCCATGCGTTCATAACCTCGGCCGGCTCTGGAGTTTTCCTTGTTGACCTTGAGCTTTTCCGTCTCCGGCAGCGCAAAGAAAAATTCTGCGGCCTTGAGAATGGCGTGCCGCTCGCTGTCGGCAATGTCGGTATTCGTGAGGTAAAAGAAGCCGTTGTCGAGGCAGGCTTTGCGGATCTCGGCAGCGACGGCTTTGCGGTCCGCCAGGGAGTCCGAATACATCCCCGAGAAATCAATGCTGGATATGGTTTTCACGCGGCGTCTCCTGGCTGCAGTCGGACCGCGCCACATGTGGCGCAGCAGGGTGGTTGTGTCGCGGGACCGAAGCGGCCAGTCCGGCCACCCCCGTCGGCATGGAAATCGGCTAGGTCCGGCCGTGATCGACCCCGCCAGGCGCCGACAGGCGCTGCTGCAGATATTCATGGGCGGTATAGGCGGGATACTTCTTGCCGGGACCTTCGATGATGGCATCCTTGTTGGCCTGGCAGAAGAAGGGCAGGGAATAGCGCGACCCGTGACTTTCATGCTCATGCGGCATGCGCACGCGGTGCAGTGTCGACTTGAGCTGATCATCGCTCCAGCGCATCAGCATGTCCCCGATATTGCAGGTAATCACCCCTGCCTTGGGTTCCACATCGGTCCAGGCCAGCTCGCCATTGGCTTCCTTGCCGGGGCAGAGCTGCAGCCCACCTTGGCCGACCCGCTGGTGCAGCATGGTCAGGCAGGAAAAGTCTGTGTGCGCGCCGGCGCGAAAGCCCTTGAAGTCGTCCGGTTGGGCATCGTGCATGGCCGGATAGTGAATCAGGCGCAACGTGCTCTGATATTCGGGTGACAGCGGATCGTGGCGCTCGCTGAAGAAGTCGGAGGGGAAGCCGAGCTTGAGCGCGAAGCAGGACAGGACCTGCATGCCAACCGCCCAGTTGGCGCGCTCGAACAACAGCATGGCAACCTTGAAGCCCGGCAGTTCCTCGCCGGTCGGCCACAAGCCCTGCATGCGTGGCAAGGTGATCTGGTAGCTCTCCTTCTGGTCCGGCGTGCCGGTAGAGGGGCGGACCTGGGACTTGTACTCCCAGCCGGCATTGGTGCCCTTGCGCAGCGGGTATTTTGCCTTGACGGCCTCCTCGAGGTCGAAGAACAGCTTGGTATAGTCGAAGGCAGAGTCGATCAGCTTTTGCGGAATGCCGTGATTGATGAGCTGAAAGAAGCCGATCTCGGTCGCCGCCGTCCAGAGCTGATCGGCAATGTCCGCCTTCTGGTTCTCGAAATCGCTGAAGTCGATCTGTGGGATGTCGCGATCCTTGGTGATGCCTTGGCCACCATAGGTGCTTTCCCTTTTCACCTCCTCCAGCAGGTCCTTGTCGTTCATTTGAATGGTGGCATTGGCGGGCATGATGTCCTGACCTTTCAGTTGCCGGGGGGCGACGGGATGGGAGAGGCCGGTGGCACATTGTTCCGGCCGGCCGCTCCAGACTGCCACGCGACGTCGGGGGACTTGCGGCAGGTGGACCGGTTGGGGCAGAGCGAGCAATCGCGCAGGCCAGGCCCGGCCGTGTCGGTCGAACCGGGATGGAAGACCACGTTGGCCTGCGATTCCTGCTTCATCGGATTCTACTCACTCACGCGACGTCGTCGCTATGAAGAGGAGCATGGCTGCAGATTTGCTGGTTTTGTAGCATCATGTAAATGTCGGTGAGTTGCGTTTTTCGCAACGCGATACGACAGTGCTTGGGTCGTGCCAACCGGGCGGCCTGCGCCGGCCAGAAAGGGTCACCGTGTTTCACTCCCGCATTCTGCGCTATGTCGACGAGACGGCCCGGCGCGGCTCGATCCGGCAGGCTGCTGAAGCGCTCAACGTCTCGTCGTCCTCCATCAATCGACAGATCATCGACCTCGAAAAGCGTCTGGGCGCACCGCTGTTTGAGCGCCTTCCCAGGACGATGCGGCTGACGGCGGCAGGCGAAATCCTCGTGGACCACTTCCGCCAGACCCTGCGCAATCAGGACCGGGTCATGTATCGCATCGCCGAGCTGCAGGGGGTGGGGCGCGGCCGCATACGTGTCGCCACCATGAACGGGCTGGCCAGCGGCTTCCTGCCCAGACTGTGCCGGACTTTCGCCATGCGCTATCCAGGCATCCATTTCGAAGTCCACAATCAGCGGGCTGGCGAGATCATCGACTCTGTGGAAACCGGGGAAGTCGACTTCGGCCTTGGTTACAATCTGCAGCCAACACCCAACCAACGCGTTGTGCGGCTCTACCAGGCCCGGCTCGGGGTGGTGGTCGCCAGGGCGCATCCCCTAGCGATCAAGACGAGTGTCCGCCTGTCAGACCTGCTGGATTTTGCCGTCGTCCTGGCCAATGACGCCATGACCATCCGTCCCGTCATCGATGCTGCCTGCCAGAAAGCCGGCGTCAAGCTGCGTATTCCGTTCGAGAGCAATTCGATCCAGCTGATGAAATATCTCGTCGGCACCGGGCAGGCCGTGACCTTCCTGTCGCTGCCCGATGTCAGCAGCGAAGTTGACGAGCAGCGGTTCAGTTTCATCCCCCTGCGCGACCGGATCCCGCTCAATCCGCTGATGATCGTCCAGCGCGCCGCCGCGTTGGGCAACCCCAATACCGATGTATTCCTGCAGGATCTGATGCAGCGGCTGGACGTGCTGCTGCCCGACACTGCCCCCAGCTGACGCCGCGGCGGTCTTCAGAAAATCTGCAGCCGCCGCACGAGCGCGTCCACAAAGCTGGCAGTGACCGGTCCGGCCACAGCGTGTTCGCGCTCGATGATGGACAGGGTCTGCCGCTCCATCGTTGTGTCCAGAATGGGAAGCGCCACCAGCGTCCCTTCCCGCACGTCTTCCATGACATCCACTTCGCTGAGGAAGGCGATGGACTGCTCGTCGGCCAGAAACCGCTTCATCAGGTCGATCGAGTCGGTGCTCAGCACCGCCTCGACGCGCAGGTGGTTCTTCTCCAAAGCATCCCGGATCACCCGCTGCAGGTACATGGTCTTGTCGGCCAAAACGATTGGATACTCCTTGCAATCGGCGAAGCGAAAGGCTTCGGCACCCGCCAGCGGATGCTCCGGCCGCATGACGGCGACTACCCGAACCTTGTTGGCGGCAATCGTGCGAACCTGTCCGTGGGCGGCCAGATTGTACCCAATGCCAATGTCGGCCTCGCCGGAGCGGACCCGTTCGACGATCTGATGCCGCTTCATCGATGAAATGTCGAACCGGACGGCCGGGTACCGCAGCGAAAATTCAAAGGCCGACCGGGCAATGACGCCACCGACGAGGCCGTTCATGGTGGCAATGGTCAGCGCGCCCTGATCGGGCAAAGACAGGTTGTCGATGCGATGGACCAACTGCTCGTGCTCTTTGAGCGTCTGCCGGATATGGTCAACCAGCAGCTCGCCCGCCGATGTCAGGGAGAGTTTTCCGGCAATCCGGTCAAAGACCGCCGCCCCCAGTTCCTCTTCGAGCTCGACGATCTGGCGGCTGATCGAGGACGGCGCCACGCCCAGCCGCTGGGCGGCCTTGCGGATCGACCCCGCCCGCACGACCTCGTCGATATACGTCAGAATGCGGGCATGAAACATGTCAGAGTGCCTTGATCGACACCCCGGCGACCGGGGCCGGGATGCTCCGATCCTGGCCCCGGTCGCCGCGCGAGGCAAGGCGCAGCCAGGTCAGAAATGCTGCGTCCAGCCGCCATTAAAGCCTGTTGGCGGCGATGCGTTGCTGCAGGTAATCGCCGGCCGAGATCGGCTCATACTTGCCGGCTGGGCCCTGGATGATCGCATCCTTGTTGGCCTGGCAGAAAAACGGCAGCGAGTAGCGCGGCCCGAGATATTCGTCCGGGGACGGCATCCGGACGCGATGCAGGGTGGAAAGCAGACGGTCGTCGCTCCAGCGCATCAGCATGTCGCCGATATTGCAGGTCACGATACCTGGCTTGGGCTCGACATCGGTCCAGGCCAGTTCGCCATCGGATTCGCGGCCGGGGCAGAGCTGCAATCCGCCCTGGCCGACACGCTGATGCAGCAATGTCAGGCAGTCGAAATCGGTATGGGCGCCGGCGCGCCAGCCCCTGAAATCATCGGGTTTGGCATTTTCCATCGGCAGATAGTGAATGAGGCGCAGCGTACTTTGATATTCTGGCGATAACGGATCATGCGCATCGGTGAAGAAGTCGGGCGCAAAGCCCAACTTGAGCGCGAAACAGCTCAGCACCTGCATGCCGAGCGCCCAATTGGCCCGCTCGAACTGGAGCATGGTCGCCTTGAAGCCAGCGAGTTCCTCGCCCCTGGGCCAGAGGCCGGCCATGCGTGGCACGGTGACCTGATAGGATTCCTTGTTGTCGGCGGTGCCGGTCGATGGACGCACCTGCGCCTTGTATTCCCAGCCCGCATTGCTGCCCGGGCGCAGCGGATACTGCTGCTTGATCTCGGCAGAGAGATCGAAAAAGCGTTCCGCCATGGCAAAAGCCGCATCGATCTGGCTCTGGGGAATGCCGTGATTGACCAACTGGAAAAAGCCGATTTCGACCGATGCCGCCCAAAGCGCATCGGCGATTTCCTCTTTGCGGGCCACGAAATCGCTCATATCGACCTGTGGGATATGCCGCAGCTTGGTGGTGCCGATGGCGCCAATGCCCCTCTCCTTGTTGAGCTCGGCCATCGCATAAGGTGTGTCTGCAGTCATGATTGCTCCGATCGTGTATTTTACCTCTAGGGGAGCAATGACCGGCCGGCTTCGCGCGACTGACATCGACTACTCCATCCGGCGGCCCGATCCCGGATTCCTGAACGGGCCCGTGCGATGGACTTAGCTAAGGTGGTCCACAACCGACATCCAGCATGAAATTAAGCGCCGGTTGTTGCGGTCAACGCAACGCTGGCGCCGACATGCCCGTGGGTGAAATCTCAGTCGGCCGCATTGCTGGCGCGGTGCTGCTGGCGTCCACGCCCAGATATCGAAGGGTGTTCTCAAGCTTGCTGTGGCCGAGCAGTATCCGGATGGCGCGCAGGTTTCCGGTGGCCTTGTAGATGAGTGATGCCTTGGTTCTGCTTAGCGAGTGGGTGCCATACTCTGCAGGCGTCAGGTCGATAGCCGTCACCCATTCGTGGACAAGCCTCGGCGGGTGCTCAGGTGCCATTTGCAGCACACTGCTCGGGAAGGCGAAGTCGTCCACGGTGCCGCCGCGTCGATCGAGCCAGGCAGGCTGGCCCCTGTGTCAGGGGGTATCTCGAACTGGACCGGTCTTCCTGTCTTTTGCTGGATCACCATGGATCGAGTGCGGATCGTCGCTCCAGCCACAAGCGTGCCAATCCTGATCTGCACCAGGTCGCAGCCTCGAAGCTAGCTGTCGAGAAAGAAGCGGATCGACCAGACCTGTCTGACTTTCAAGGCGCGTTTGGCGCCGACCTGCAGCAGCAGAGTCAAATTGTGAGATGCCCATTACTCTTCTCCTTCGGCCAAAGCGACCATGGGAGGAATGATCATGGCAACCTGACTGGCGGCGGGTGCCGATCCCGTTGCAGAAACAGGGGTAACGTTTCGCCTTCGCCGAAAGCAGACGTGGCGCGTTCTCCTTTGGTTATGTCGTTTGGGCCGTATTGATTTCGAGATGACGAGCAAACAGGGCTGCAGCCAGGGCGACAACCGCTGCGGCCAGCATCACCATCAGCAGGCCAGGCCGAGCATTCTCCTCCGTCAAAACGGCACCTGCGATCGCTGCCATAATGGAAGCGCCTGCAACGGTGATCGCGCCGGCGAGACCGGCGGCGCTTCCCGTCTGCGTTGCGCGAACCGAAATTGCCGCAGCATTGGCGCTAGGCTGCGTAAGTCCGTTCGATAGCCCGACGAAAAGGCATGGCCCGAACAATGCCAGCACATGATCGACGCCGGCAAAGTGCAGGACGATGCCGAACAAGAGCCCCGCGCAAGCCACAATCCTTCCTGCAATCAGCAGGGTGGCCCCCGGGAGACTGCCGGCGAGCCGCCCGGCCAGAAAACTGCCGAGCACGAAGCCGCCTGTGATCGAGCCCATGTAGAGACCCAGAACTGCTGGCGACAGATCGAAGGCTGAAGCGGCCAGCGGGGCGCCAGCCAGGAAGGCATAGAAGGCGCCGACCGAGAAGGCCATGCACAGGCAATAGGCCAGGAAGCGTTTGGAGCCGAGCAGTTCGGGATAGGCCTTGTACTGCTCCAGCATCGTCATGGATCGCGACGTGTTCGTCTCGCGCAGGTCGGTCCAACACAATGCCAGGACCGCGATGCCAAAAAGCGCCAGAACGTAGAAGCTGGCCCTCCAGCCAAATGCCTGATCAAGCAGCCCGCCTGCCGTGGGGCCGAGCATGGGTGCAATAGCCCACGCCATGGCCAGATAGCCGAACCGACCTGCGGCCTGTTCTCGATTGCTCGTGTCACGGATCACCGCGAGCGACACCGCGTAGGTTGGCGCGATCACAGCCTGCACCATCCGGCAGGCCAGGAAGGTCCAGGCATCCGGCGCTACGGCGCACCCGACTGTCGCAGCGATAAATAACACCAGCGCCCCGAGGACTACGGGCCGGCGACCAAAACGGTCCGAGAGCGGGCCCAGGACGAGCTGAAGGCATGCTGAAACAGTGGCATAGGCCGCCAGCGAAAGCCCGACCAGTCCATAATCTACGCCAAATTCGGCGGCCATTTGGGGAAGAGATGGCAGGAAGAAGTTGATCGGCAGGATAGCAAGTGCCGACAGAAAGACCAACGTGGACAGGCGAGGAGAAGTTGATGAACCTGGCATGATCAAAGCCAATTGCTTGTGGGAAACGAGGCAATAAAAAAGCCCCATTAAGGGGCTGACTTCTCCGCGCATGGGGTGCTTTCGCCTGGCAGCTATGCTGCCGTGCCCATGCGCACGCCTACTACGACCATGCCGTTTTCGATCATCATGCGCCAATTGTTACGGCGCGGCGGAATGTCCGTCAACTCGACATCGGTGCGGCAACAATCAGATTATCGCCGCCAAAAGCCGACAGTCTCAGAACCACCCCGTTGTCGCCATTGCCTCGACGTGGGCGGACCGTCCCGCTTTTTTTGCAGATCGATACGGCCACCTGGATGGCTGATTTGGGGCGCATTGTTGCCTGGCCGAATTCGACCTCAATTCCGGTCGCTCGAAGATCGCAAAGGCGCCGAGAAGCAGCTCATGGAGAGCTTTTCCCAGGTCACGCTCGCCGAGCAAAGCGATCACCCCGCGCATGCCGGGCCCGCAATGCCGGCCACACATCGTCACCGTATTGACGATGTCGAGTCCACAGCGAGTTTCCGCCATCGCCCCGGGGTCATCTGCTCCCAACCCTTGAACGCCCGGTAGAATGAGTTTGGGTCCTCATACCCGAGCAGGAAAGCGACCTCCTCAAGGTCGACCGAAGCGTCCAGCAACAGGGATTTCCCGAGTTCTTGCCGGGCAGAGTCCAGCAAGGCTCGGAACGTGGTGCCGCAGTCGGTGATGCGACGCTGCAGCGTTCTTTCGCTCAGTCCTATCTCGCGCGCCACGCCGGCCACATCAGGGCGTCCGCTCGCCATCCGCCGCTTCAAAACGCGCTTGATCTGCTCTGGCACGCTCGATCGTGCCTGGAGGTCCGCCAAATCGGCGACCAGCGCAGGCGTCAACGCTGTCAGCATTTCGGCATTGTGGCCAAGAAAGCTGAGGTCGAGGTCGGCGGCCTTGAGAACAAGTTTGTCCCGACCCGCTCCAAAACTTACACGGCACCCGAAGAACGCGTCGTGGACGGCGGTCGAGGAGCCGGTCCTGGCATATTCAACAGCGATCGGGGTGAGGTGTTGTCCAGTCCCTCTACGTCCCAATTCCACCATCATCGCGAAACTGGCATCGACCGAAAGTGCAGGCTCGGTGGCGGTGCCAGAGGGCCATTCGGTCGTTATCGATACCGCCCGGTCGTCTTCTTCGAACCGCATCTGGTCGGGGCTGCACATACGCTTGAAGCGCGCTATCCGCTCCAGACCATCCCGATAATCACGGGCATAGGACGCGGCCAGAAACGCCAGCTTGTGGGTCGCGGTGCTGGTACCGCGCACCATTTTGAGGCTGAAGCCGGGATCGCCCGAGAGCGTTTCGATGGCCTGCCAGACTGCAAAGAGCTGCGCCGTGCTGATGACGGCGGCTTCATCCAGATGCAGCGTGGCCGGTAATCGCGCCTGGCGCAACACCGCGGCCGGGTGCAGGCCCAGCCGTTCCACAGCGTTCCAGAATGGCCGCGGTAGTTTGCACCGGTCCGACAGGGGGGGAACGACCGGCGACATCGTTGATCCTTCCAGCTTCAGCGCCGAGTTTAGCCCGACCGCCAGGCGTTAGTTCCGTCGCGGCCAGCACACGCGTTATCACTGCAAATGGCGCACTCTGCAAGTTTTTTGGCGCCTTTTGCATGTGCGCCTTTCCGGTCTGTCCGCTATTCGATCCAGCAAGATGCGGCCAGGATCATTGGCCTGCAGCATCGGCAGATCGAAGAGCTTCAGGAGCCCGCTTATGACCATCAAGTTTTACACCAATCCCAATTCACGCGGACGCATGGTCCGCTGGATGCTCGAAGAGGTCGGCGTCGCGTACGAAACCATCGTCCTCGACTATCAGCAGAGCAGCCAGAGCGACCAGTGGGGCGGGGCAGCCCTCGAAAGGCCCACCAAAGTCAATGCTGCAACGGAACAGGTACGATTCTTCAGCGAAATCAATCCTATCGGCAAGATTCCGGCACTCGAACATGATGGTCACGTCATTACAGAGAGTGGAGCAATCATCGCCTATCTGGCGGACGTGTTTGCGACAGCTGGTCTGGCGCCGGTCGACGATGAAAAAGCCAATTACTATCGTTGGATGTTCTTCGCTGCCGGCCCCGTCGAGCAAGCTGTCACCAACCATAGGGCAGGCTTCGTCCCGCTTCCAGAGCAGGAGTTTTTCTTTGGCCATGGCAGCTACGAGCGGACCCTCGACCAGCTTGAGCGCGCCGTCACAGCCAGCACCTTCGTTGCCGGCGACCGCTTCACCGCTGCCGACGTCTACGTTGGGTCTCACATCGGTTGGGGCCTTGGTCTTGGGACAATCCCGCCGCGTCAGGCATTTCTAGACTACGCCGGCAAGCTCGTGGAGCGCGCAGCTTACAAGCGTGGGGTGGCAAAGGACGACGTCTTGCTGCGGAAAACCCCCTAGATCACAGATCGCGTTGCATATCGCCCGGCCAGAGGTCGGGCGATACGATTTCGACGGACTGAACGTCCCCTTGTTCGTCAACTTGACCCAAAAGCCGACTGGCGGCTCGGGCGTCGTCGGCGGCGTGTGCTCGTCGCTGCATCGGTAGATCGTCCATGTGACGCCAACCAAGACGTTTCACAGGCCGGGTCGTAAGCCAACGCGGCGCCATCTACGGCTTTGGTCGGGAAGGTCCGATTTCGACAGAAATAGCCAAATGGGGCCTAATTGTCTGAAATGGTTAAGGTATGTGTTTCAGGCGAGCATGAACCTGGAAAATCCGTATCCCTCGCAACAAGACTGGCGCTAGTCTTCCTCGTCGTCCTCGACGTCGGTGAGATAGACCGACACTTCGATATCGATGCCGAAGCCGGCAATGGCGGCCACGACATGGGCAGGCAGGCGGGTCGACATGGCCTCGCCATGCTCGGGATAGTCGAAGGCCAGGTCGAGCACGGCCTTGCCGATGCGGCGATCATCCAGCATGGCGGCGATGGCAGGGCCGGAGCGGTCGGCCAGTTCGAGCAGGGCGCGTACCGGATTGGCCACCGGCACGTCGACCTGGGCGTAGAAACTGCCCTCGGCGTCTTCGGGCTCGAAACGGCTGGTCAGCTGCTTGAGCGCACCATCAAGCTCGAGCTGCAGCTTGTCGCTGTCCGACAATGGGCTCAGCACCCCCGCCTGTGGCAGCGGCCGCAGCGTCACGCCCGACAGGCGCAGGGCAATGGCAAAGGGCGCGAACTGGGTCATCAGGAACGTCCGGCAGTGGCCGCGAACAGAGCGATGGCGGCGGCGTTGGAAACATTGAGCGACTTGATCGGGCCGGGCATGTCCAGCTTGACCACTTCGTCGCAGAGCTCGCGGGTGCGCTGGCGCAGGCCCTTGCCCTCGGCGCCCATGACGATGGCCATGGGCTGGCTGTCGGTGCGCGGCTTGAGCTGCAGCTCGGATTCAGAATCAAAGCCCAGCACCAACATGCCGCGGCTCTTGAGCTTTTCGAGCGCGTCGCCCAGGTTGCGCACCTCGATCATCGGCACCAGATCGAGCGCACCGGAGGCCGATTTGGCCATCACGCCGGTCTCGCGCGGCGAGTGCCGGGCCGTGGTGATGACGGCGTCGGCGCCAAAGGCGCAGGCGGTGCGCAGAATCGCGCCCACATTATGCGGGTCGGTGATGTGGTCGAGCACCACCACCAGCTGCAGCGGGTGGATGTCATCGAGCCCGAAGCGGGTCACCGGATCGACTTCGAGCGCGGCGCCCTGGTGCACCGCGTCTTCGCCGAGCAGCCGGTCGAGCTCCTTGGGCGTGGTTTCCTTGACCGGAACCTTGCCGATTTCGCCGGATTCCCTGAGGCGGTTCAGCGCATTGGGCGTGGCCAGCAGCACCTTCTTGATGCGGTTGGGATTGTCCAATGCGGCGCGCACGGTGTGCATGCCGTAAAGATAGACCGGACCCTCATCGGGATTGTAGCGCGCCTTGGGCGGAAATTTGTTGAAGCTCATGAGCTTTGCCTAGCGCCTTTGCGCGATGCCAGCAAGCGGCTCGCCCGCGCTGTGGCGGCGGGGGGCAGCAATTGGCCATTCTGAGGGAAGGGCGGTTGGTGGAGGGGACTGGATTCGAACCAGTGTACGCTAAGCGGTCAGATTTACAGTCTGATGGATTTAACCACTCTCCCACCCCTCCACTACAACGTCGCTTGGGTAGGATGACGCTGTGCCAAGGCACGTCGTCGGGGCGGTTTATGGTGGTCTGTGACAGGAGTGTCAACTCCCCATCGGCAAAGCGTGGCAAAAAACCGGTGGGCCGCCAAATGCCTAGCGCCGATGCCGGCGATGGCGGCCGGTCCGGGGCAGCACTCAGGCCGCCGCCCGGGCCCAGTTCTGCCGGATAAACTGCGCGGATTCGGCGAACAGGGTGGGATAGTCGGGAAAGAGCGGGCGCCAGACGCGGGTGGCGGCGGCCAGTTCGGGCAGGCCGGCGCCGAAGGCCTCCAGCGTCACCCAGCCATCAAAGCCGGTGGCGCGCACGGCCGAAAACACGGTGGCAAAATCGATCTGGCCGCGGCCGGGAATGCCGCGATCGTTTTCCGAGACATGCAGCACGCCCAGATGCGGGCCGAGCGTTTCGATGGCCCGCTGCTGGCTCTGTTCCTCGATATGGGCGTGGAAGGTGTCGTACATGATGCGCAGGGCAGGGTGATCGACCAGGTCAAGGTAGGCGCGGGCCTGCGCCATGGTATTGAGAAAATAGGTCTCGAAGCGGTTGAGCGGCTCGAGGCTGAGATAAAGCCCGTTGGCGGCAGCGCGCCCGGCCAAAGCGTGATGCGCCTCGGCACAGCGGCGCCATTCATCCTGAGTCGGGCCCGTCCCGGTGAAATGGCCGATCGGGGCATGGATCGGGCCGCCGACGCTCTCGGCGCCCAGCGCTATGGCGCAATCGAGGGCCCAGTCGAGATGGGCGCGCCCGGCCGCGCGCTCGCCGGGATCGGGGCTGACCGGGTTGGCGTGAACCGAGGGGATCACCGAGGTGGTGGTGCGGCGCAGGCCGATGCGGTCCAGCTCGCGACCGAGCCAGCCATAGTGCTCGGGCCCGCCGCGCAGCACCGGCACCTCGACGCCGTGATAGCCGAGATCCTTGAGCTGGCGCAGCTGATCGAGATGGTCGGCCTCGATGAAGCCGCTGATGCACAACAGATTGATACCAAGCAGCACGGGGTGCTCCGTTATTTCGCAATAGTTCCGGCGCCCGCTGTCGGGGCTTGCAGGCGCGCCACGGTCGGGCTAATGGCTTGTCGTCGGTCCTCGACCGGGCGGGTATAGCTCAGTGGTAGAGCAGCAGCCTTCCAAGCTGAATATGCGGGTTCGATTCCCGCTACCCGCTCCAGCTTCACCTTTTCATATTCGTCACCGCCTTGAAAAGGCCGATCGGCCCGGCGCACCCATTGGGCCGGTGAGCGGATCCCGGCCGGCAGCGAGGCCGGCGCAACTGGCGGCTCAACCGAGCCGCGTTATCATCCAATATCCCCGTCCCGGGACGTTTCCTTCAGGGGTGCGGCGGCGCGATTGAGGCTGTTTCGTGACATGCGCGTCATGCATCACAGCGTCACCCCAGGTCATGTTGACCCCCCCATGCATGCATTCTCAACTGCGCGTCCATTGTCATCGTCTCGGTGATGGCGGTGGTCCGGCGCGTGCCGGGCGCATGCAATAGCCGCCGGGCCACTGGGCCTACCGGCCAGGTCACCGCCTGGAACAGGAGCCGCGCATTGCCAAAGATATTGTATCTCGTGCACAACCTTGCCGATCCGGCGGTGGGCCGGCGCGTCGCCATGTTCCGCCAGGGCGGCGCCGAGGTCGAGCTGGCCGGCTTCAGGCGCGGCGACGCGCCGCCGCCCCGGCTGCCGCTCGACCGCGTGGTGGAACTCGATGTCACCCATGACGGCCGCATGCTGCAGCGCATGAGGGCCACCCTGGCGGCCGCCTGGCGGGCTCCCCGCTGGGCAAAGCAGCTGCGACGCCCGGACGTCATCGTCGCGCGCAACCTGGAAATGCTGGGCGTGGCGCAGCGGCTCATGCGGATCTGGGCCGTGCCGCCCATCCTGGTCTATGAGTGCCTCGACATCCACCGGCTGATGCTGCGGACCGACCGGGTCGGGCAGGCAATGCGTGCGCTCGAGCAGCAGCTGATGCGCAATGTCGAGTTGGTCATCACCAGTTCGCCGGCCTTTGTCCGGCACTATTTCGACCGCTACGGCTCGCCCCCTGTGCGCCTGGTGGAGAACAAGGTGTTCGCACCGGACATATCGGCCTTCGGCAGCAACCCGGTGCTGGCGGCTGATCCCGGCGTGCTGCGGGTCGGCTGGTTCGGCGCCCTGCGCTGCAACAGGTCGCTGGCGGCCCTGCAGGCGCTGTCGCAGCGCCTTGACGGGCACGTCAAGGTCACGCTGGCCGGGCGGCCGGCCTTGACCGAGCTTGGCGATTTCCATCGCCGCGTGGCCCAGGCACCGCATATCCAGTTTCGGGGCGCCTTTGCCTATCCGCAGGATCTGCCCGCGCTCTATTCGGCGGTGCATTTCGTCTGGGCGATCGACTTTTTCGAGGCGGGGCTCAATTCCAACTGGTTGCTGCCCAACCGCCTCTATGAGGGGTGCCTCAATGGCGCGATCCCGATCGCGCTGGCCGGCACCGAGACGGCGCGGTTCATCGAGCGGCTCGGCATCGGCGTCGTGCTCCCCGATATTGCCCAAGACACCCTCGTGTCCATGTTCGCCGCCATGACACCGGCGCGTGTTCTCGAACTGGCGGCCGGCGTGGCCGCGCAGGAACGCCTCACCTTTCTCTGCGAGGCGCGTGAATGCAGCGACCTGGTGCATCGCCTCACGACCCGCCAGCCCGCCACAGCCGTATTGGAGGCCGCCGCATGAGTGCCCGCACCCTGATCGTGGTTCCGACCCTCAATGAAGCGCGCCATATCGACGATCTGCTGTCGGCATTGCTGGTCGAGGCCGAGGCGCTTGATGCCACCATCGTTGTCGCGGATGGCGGTAGCGCTGACGCCACGTGCACGATCGTCATGGAATGGGCCCAGCATAGTCCCCGCGTACGCCTGCTCCACAATCCGCAGCGGATCCAGAGCGCAGCGATCAATCTGGTGGTGGCCGAATTCGGCGATACGGCCGATTATCTCATTCGCATCGATGCGCATGGGGCCTATCCGCCCGACTATTGCCGCAAGCTGGTCGCCGAAGCCGGTGAGCTTGGCGCGGCCTCGATTGTCGTGCCGATGATCACCGTGGGCGTGGCCCCGTTTCAGCGTGCGGTGGCCACGGCTCAGAATTCTGCCATTGGCACCGGCGGCTCGGCGCACCGCTCGGGCAAGGCGCGCGGGCCGGTCGATCATGGCCATCACGCGCTGATGCGGGTCGATGCCTTTCGTGGCGTGGGCGGCTATGACCAGACCTTCCGTTTCAACGAGGATGCCGAGCTCGACTATCGGTTGCGCCAGGTCGGGCACGCCATCTGGCTCACCGATCGCACGGCCATGACCTATTATCCGCGATCGACGGCAGCCGGGCTGTTCCGGCAGTATTTCGGCTATGGCGGGGGCAGGGCGCGCAATATCCTCAAGCACCGGGTGATGCCGCGCCTGCGGCAGCTGGCGCCCCTGGCCATCCTGCCGGTGGTGCTGCTGGCCGCGCTGTCGCTGTGGCACTGGGCGTTCCTGGTGCCGCTGGCGTTGTGGGGCGCCGGCTGCATCGCGCTGGGCGTGCATGCCGCGCGCAAATACTATCCAGACTACGGCATGCCCATGGCGCTGTCGCCGCTGGTGGGCGTGGCCGCGATGATCATGCATCTGGCCTGGTCGTCCGGCTTCTGGGCGCATGTGGCGCAGCGACCGTTTCGCCGCGGGCCGGCGTAATCGCATGGCCAGCATAGACATCTGCATCTGCACCTTTCGCCGGCCGTTCCTGGCGGAGACACTGCAATCGGTTGCCCGGCTGAACGCTGGCGGGCACGAAATCCGCGTGATCATTGCCGACAACGACCAGCAGCCGTCGGCCCGCGATCTGGTCGAGGACTGGCGGGGGCGCCTGCCGTTCACGATAACCTATGTGCATGCGCCGGCCGCCAATATCTGCATTGCCCGCAATGCCTGTCTTGACCGTGCCTCTGCCGATTTCGTCGCTTTTATCGATGATGACGAGGTTGTCGCCCCCGGCTGGGTCGAGGCGCTGCTGCGCCAGGCCGAGGCGAGCCAGGCCGCCGCCGTGCTCGGCCCCGTTCGCGCCGTCTATGATGCGGACGCGCCGCGCTGGATGGTGGAGGGCGATTTTCATTCCACGCTGCCGGTCTTTGTCGGCGGAGAAATCCGCACGGGTTACACCTGCAATGTGCTGATCCGCTGGTGCCCGCCTTTTTCGGCGCTGCGCTTCGACCTGGCGCTGGGCCGGTCGGGCGGCGAGGACACGGCATTTTTCTACCAGCTGACGGCGCTGGGCGGCAGCATTGCCTATGCCCCCGGCGCGCGGGTCGAGGAGCCGGTGCCGGCCGAGCGGGCCAGCATGGGCTGGCTGGTGCGCCGTCGCCTGCGCTTCGGCCAGACGCATGGCATGCTGCAGACCGGCCCGCGGGCCAGGGCCCTGGCCATTGTCGCCGCCAAGCTGGCCTATTGCGGCGCGATGACCGCGCTGACGAGTTTTTCTCCCGTATTGCGGCGACGCAACTGGCTGCGCGCGGTGCTTCACCTGGGCGTTGCCGGCGGCATTTTGGGCGTGCGGCAGGCTGCCCATTACGGGCAACCGACACGGCGATGAGCCCCTGTTTGATTTTTCCAGCCACCATGGCGGAGTATGTGCATGCTTGAAAAGACCAGCTATCCGGAAACCCTGGCCCCGCAACAGGCCGATCTCAAGACGATCGACCTGGACCGGGTCGTATCCCTGCTGCGGCGACAGGCCCTGGTGCTGGGACTGAGCGTCTTTGTGGCGCTGCTGCTGGCAGTGTTTTACCTGTCGCTGGCGCCGCGCAGCTATATGTCGGCGGGGCAGGTGCTGCTCGACCGCAACCTCGAACAGGCGGCCGGCGAGGGGGCCGTGCTGACCAATAGTGCCGATATGGAAGCGCAGGTGCTCAACCAGATCGAAGTGCTGCGCTCCAGCCGCGTGGCGGCGGCGGTGGCGCGGGCTGAAAACCTGATGACCGATGAGGCCTTCCTCAACCCGCCCCCCTCGTTCTCCCAGCGCGTGCGCGGGCTCGTACCCTTCCTGCAGGGGCCGCAGACGGCCAAGCTAGAAGCCAGCCTCGACGAGGTGGTGGGCATGCTGCGCGCCCATGTGCAGGTCGATCGCATGGGCCGCAGCTCGATCATCCGCGTGGGCTATGAGGCGGCGACGCCCGAACTGGCGCAGCGCATTGCCCAGGCCTATGCCGATGCCCTGCTGCAGGATCAGCTCAATGCCGAGCTGGAAGCGACCGGCGCCGCCGCCGACTGGCTGCAGCAGCGCCTGGCCGAGATCGGCGACAGCCAGCGCAATGCCAGCCTGGCCATCGAGACCTATCGCCAGCAGACCGGTCTGTCCGTGGGACAGGATCAGGAACTGACCACGCTGCGCATTGGCAGCCTGTCCAACCAGTTGGCCGAGGCACAGGCGGAAACCGCTCGGCTGCGCGCCCTGTCGGAAGAATTGCAGACCGTGGTCGCGGCCGGACCCGAGGCGGCCGCAAACTATGTATCGCTGCTGAGCGGCACGCAGGCGGACCCGGCCGAAATTGCCATATTGCGCACCCAGTCGGCCGGCCTGATCAGCCGGATCGCCGAGGTGCGCGCCAGCTTTGGCGAAGACCATCCGCAATTGTCGATCCTGGGCGCCGAAAAACGCGCGCTCGACAGCCGCATCTATGCCCTGCTGCAAAATCTTGACGCCCAGTATCGCACGCAGCTGTCGATCGCCACCCAGCAGGAAGCGGGGCTGCGCAGCGACATCGATGCGGAAGGGCAGAGTGCCGGCCTGATCAGCCAGGAGCAGGTGCGGCTCAATGAGCTGCAGCAGCGCTCGGACGCGTTGCGGTCGCTCTATAACAGCTACCTGCTGCGCTATGAGGAATCGGTGCAGCGCCAGAGCTTCCCGATCCCCTCGATCCGCATCGTCACCGATGCCCTGCTGCCCGAGCAGCCATCGAGCCCGCGGACGGTGGTCATCCTGGCGGCAGCGCTGATTGCCGGCAGCTTCCTGGGCCTGCTGCTGGGCACCATCAACGAGTTGCGCGAACGCGGCTTCCGCGTCGGCTCGCAGGTGCAACGCCATCTGCGCCTGCGCTTCCTGGGCTATGTGCCCAAGCTGCAGCTCAAGCCCGGCGCCACGCCGGCCGAGCAGCTCAAGACCATCCGGACCATGGTGCGCGGGGCCGACGGTCAGCGGATCGGCCGGCGCTGGGGCGGCCCCTATATGGAAACGCTCAAGGCGACGCGCCTGGTGATGCAGCCCATGGCCGAACGGGGTACCGCCGTGCTGGGCGTGCTGTCGGCCCTGCCGGGCGAGGGCAAGACGCTTTTCGTCGCCTCCCTGGCCGAGATGCTGGCGGCTGCGGGATCGCGCGTGCTCATCGTCAGTGCCGACGAGAATACTCTGCAGAGCCGAACGGCCATGCCCAGCCGCATCCTGCCCTCGCAACGGGGCGACTGGCAGCAGGCTGCAATGACCGACGGTGACACCGGGATTGTGACGCTCGCTGCCTCGGCGCCGGAGGCAGGCGGCGGCGACATTTCAGGTCCGGTTATGCAGAAGGTTCTGGCCGAGGCGCGCGGGCAGTTCGACTATGTGCTGCTCGACCTGCCGGCCCTGGGGCTGGTGATCGATGCGCTGTCGGTGCTGCCGCTGACCGACGGGGCCGTGCTGGTCACTGAATGGGGAAAGACGCCGCGCCGGCTGCTCAACAGCCTGCTGGAGCGGGAGCCGGAACTGGGCGACTACCTTATCGGCGTGGTGCTCAACAAGGTCGATCTGGACGCCTTGCCCCGGTTTACCGATGTGGGCGGGCTGGAACGTTTCGCCCACAATGCCGAGCAGCGGCTGGAAGCGGCGCCCCGTTAGGGCGCCGCCGGGCGATCATTCAGCGGCGATCTTGAAGCCTTCCATCAGGGCATCCTGCAGGCCAAGCTTGGACAGAGCCGCCAGGAAACCCTCGCCGATGTCGTCGCGCCCCAGGGCATAGGCGACATTGGCGGTGAGGAAGCCGATCTTGGAGCCGCAGTCGAAGGACTGGCCTTCATATTTCACGCCGATGAACTTCTGCTGCTGCATCAAAGTCTGCATGGCGTCGGTGAGCTGGATTTCTCCGCCGGCGCCGCGCGGCTGGTCGGCCAGCAGGGGGAACACCTCCGGCTGCAGGATATAGCGGCCCGAGATGATCAGGTTGGAGGGCGCATCGGCGACGGCGGGCTTTTCCACCATGGCATTGATGAGAAAGCTCTCGTCGTCGCCCTCGCCGCGTCCGACCACGCCATAGGAGGGGACTTCCGCCATCGGTACTTCCTCGACGGCCACGACATTGCCGCCGGTGACCTCATAGGTTTCTATCATCTGCTTGAGCACGCCCCGTGGCGCCTTGAACAGCATGTCGGGCAGCAGCAGGGCAAAGGGTTCATCGCCGACGATGTCGCGGGCGCACCAGACTGCGTGGCCAAGGCCGAGCGGTTCCTGCTGGCGGGTAAAGCTGGTCCGGCCGGCCGAGGGCAGGTCGCGTTGCAGTTCACGCAATATCCCCGTCTTGCCCCGGGCCTCCAGGTTTGCCTCGAGTTCGAACTGGCGGTCGAAATGGTCCTCGATGACGCCCTTGTTGCGCCCCGTGACAAAGACGAAATGGGTGATTCCCGCCTCGCGTGCCTCATCCACCGCATACTGGATCAGCGGTCGATCCACGACGGTGAGCATTTCCTTGGGCATGGCCTTGGTTGCAGGCAAAAATCGGGTACCCAGTCCTGCGACTGGAAAAACAGCAGTTTTTACACGTTTTGGCAATTCGCTCTCCTTATTCGAGGGGTGTGAGCGGATTGGACCATGTCGCGACAAGTCGAGCCAGACGAAACGCGGCTTGTCCCTGCATAGCTATATTGCAAATATGCTGCTTATCCTTTCTGCCCAATTTCAAGGCAACTGTGCCAGGTTTTGGCCCCATTTCCTGCTGTCGCGACATATTTGTTTTCGAGTTTATCGCAATAGAGTGAAGTGGAAATCAGCCTGTCCGGGCCATGACAAGTAGGGTGGTGACGATGCGGGCGCTGCCTGCATCGGACCGGGCTTCAACGCAGACGTGATCCGCCTGCATATTTCTATGCCTTTGTCAGGGTTGCATTTACCGGCCAGTGGTATTGAGTGTCCCAATGCCGTGTCAGCCGCCGCAAAAGGCAGATGCCCGGCCGCTGCTGGCGCAAAGTCGGCGGCAGGAGAGGTTTTCGTGGAGCCAAAGCGATCCGACGATGGTCATGTGCAGGACGCGAGGCTGACCGAGCCCGCTTCCCTGCAGGGGCGCGCGCCCTTTCCATGGCCTTGGGGCCTGGTCGCCATCGGCATCATGGCTCTGGCCTGGGTCGGCATCTACCTGCTCTGGAACGGATTTGCCTTTCTGTTGAACTGGTAATCAACCATTCTGCTTGGCGCGTCCCATCATGTTGCTTGCATGGGGCTGCCGCACAAGAATAGCCAAGGCGAATGACTGCCGCAGCGCCGGTCCTGAACCGCTTCCCATTTGGCGGCCCGATCTGATTTGGTTCGCCCGCCCGGTTTGGGGTGAATTTGTGATCCTGCCCCGCATTGCAGCCATGCGCACCCGGCGTTGCCTCGCTTTTCCGATCATGTTTGCCTGAGTTCGACGGCAATGCACTAACCCTGATTGGGCGCTTTGCGGTCAATGCGGCGTACCCAGCTTACAGGGTCAATTCGATGTTTTGACGGGCCTGGAGCCCGCGTGGGCGCCTGCGCTTCCGCGATCCATGCCGCACGCCCAGAAGGGCAGAGCAGCGCCAATCGTTCCCAGGGCTTCGAACTTAGCGAGAGAACGCCATGTCGACCATTGATTCATCCGACAGCCATTCCAAATCCGGCGCCAAGTGGGGTCTAGGCAGCAAGCGGGCCTTCGACATCATGGTCGCTTCGGCCATTCTGCTGTTTGCCCTGCCCACCATGTTCTTCATCGCGGTGGTGATGTTTTCGACCGATCGCGGGCCCATCCTGTTCTCGCATGAGCGGATCGGCCGCAATGGCAAACGCTTCAAGTGCCTCAAGTTCCGGTCGATGATCGTGAACTCCCAGGAGGCGCTGCGCCAGCACCTGGAAGCCAAGCCGCAGGCCCGGGCCGAATGGGAAGCGACGCAAAAGCTGCGTGACGATCCCCGGATCACCCCGCTGGGCCGCTTTCTGCGGGCAACCAGTCTGGATGAACTGCCACAACTCATTAACGTCATCCGTGGTGAGATGAGCCTGGTCGGGCCGCGTCCGATCGTCCAGGACGAGGTGGTCCGCTATGCCGAGCAGATTGAGCATTACGCCGCCGTTCGTCCCGGCATTACCGGCCTCTGGCAGGTCAGCGGCCGCAGTGATGTCGATTACGATCAGCGCGTCGAGCTCGATACGCTCTATGTGCGGCAGCAGTCGTTCCTGGGCGACTTGGTGATCCTGGTCAAGACCGTCAAGGTTGTCGTCATGCGCACCGGTAGCCGGTAAAGGAGACTAAAATGGTTCTGCTTTCACTTCGTCCCCGTGCCTTCCGCGCTCGCAATCCCGGCCGCGATGCCGAAACCGACGAGGCGCGCTTCGGCACGATCAGCAATGCCATCGCCATGGCGCTGGCCGATGCCCGCCGCGAACGCGATGGGCTCAGCCAGCGTATGGATTTCTACTATGCCCAGGCGTCGACCCTGCTGGACAATGCGGCCGAGTACAGCAAGCGCGATCGCATCGATGAAGCCGCCATTGGCTCGGCCGAGAACAGCGCTGCCCGCGCCCGCCAGCGGGTGGCGCAGCTTGACACCCAGATACAGGGTCTGGAGGAACTGCTGGCGCAGGTCGGGCAGGGCGTAGCCGCGGAGACCACCGTGCCGAGTGGCGGCGTCGCCTGACCGTGAAGACGGCGCAGGCCGATAGCATGCACGCCACAGGTCCATCGGCCGGGCGCCGGCCGCTCATCTCCGTCATCATGGCCAATTTCGAGGCCGGCGATAAGCTCGTGCCGGCCCTGCAATCGGTACTCGGGCAGACCATGGCCGACCTCGAAGTCATCGTCAGCGACGATGCCTCCCAGGACAACAGCCTCACCGTTATCTGCGCGATGATGGCAGCCGATCCGCGTATTCGCCTCAGCGCCAGCGATATCAATCGCGGCCCGGCACATTGCCGCAACCGGGCGCTTGACCTGGCGCGCGGCGAGTGGGTGGCCGTGGTGGATTCCGACGATATCATCCATCCCGAGCGCTTCGAGCGGCTGCTGGCCGCCGCCGCCCAGCACGATGCCGACATCGTTGCCGACAACCTGCTGCTGTTTTTTGCCGATGGCAGCCCGCCCAGCCTGATGCTGGGGGAGGAAACGGCGGCCAGTCTCGTGGTCTCACCCCGGGACTGGGTGCTGGCCGGCCTTGGGGGGGCGCCGGCGCTTGGCTATCTCAAGCCGCTGATCCGGGCCGACCGGCTGGCAGCGCTGCGCTATGACGAAAGCCTGCGCATCGGCGAGGACTATGACTTCGTGCTGCGCCTGCTGCTGGCGGAGGCGCGCATGCTGGTCGTGCGCGAACCCTTCTATCTTTATCGCCGGCATGCGGCGTCGATATCGCACCGGCTTTCCGTGCCCGACATGCAGGCCATGGTGGACCGGCAGGCGGCCCTGGCCGCCGGGCAGCAGCCCCTGCCGGCAGAACTGTCGGCCGCCTTTGCCAAACGGCTGGCTTCCCTCAAATCGGGCCTGTCCTATGAGCAGCTGGTCGCCAGCATCAAGCAGGGCCGGGCCGCGCTGGCCCTGCGCCTGCTGGCGGCGGAGCCGGCGCATATCGGGCGGCTGTGGCGCTCGTTTGTCGAGGGGCGTCGGCGCGCGACCGGCCCGGAAAGCCTGGCGCAGCGGCGCGAAACGATCGCGCTGGGCGCGGGCGGGACGGCGGGTGCCGATCTGGTCGTGCCCGATTATGTGCCGGCCCATGCGGTCGACTGGTACGATCGGCGCACACATTATCCTTGGCTCGACCTGGCAGCGCATGCCGGCGGGCGCTGCGTGGCGCTGGACCAGGCCGGCCACTATGCCGCCGGCTTCATCCCCGAGGCGACGCTTGAACTGCGCCCGGCCCTGCAGGCGGCGTCATGAGCGCCAGCCCGATGCAGCTGACGATCAATCAGGCCTATCTGCTGACCTTTGGCGCCTTTGCCGCCCTGGTGCTCAATGCCATGTTCGGCTCGCTGGCAGCCCTGGTGTTCATGGCCTGCGGCGGGCTGCTGATTGTCAGCAATGTCTCGGCCAGCATCGACAGCCTGCAGCGCTGGTGGTTCGTGCTGTTGCTGCCCGCCTATTGCCTGCTGACGGCGCTGTGGTCGCAATATCCGGCAAATTCAGTGCGCTACGGCCTGCAGCTGACCTTCACCCTGGTCGTCGCCGTGGTGCTGACGGGTCGGCTATCGACCCGGTCGCTGATGCGACTGATGTTCATCGTCTACGGTATTGGGGTGATTGCCAGCATCCTGTTCGGGCGGACGGGATCGTTCGGTGCCTGGCTGGGCGTGTTCGGCAGCAAGAATGCCTTTGCCGCCCATATTGCCGTCTTTGCGCTGATCGCGGTAGCGGTGGCGGCCGACGACAAGTCACATTGGGGAATGCGCCTGCTGGGTGTGGCCGGAGCGGCGTCAGCGGCGCCGCTGCTGGTGCTGGCGCAATCGGCCGGGGCCAGCATGATGGTGGTGCCGTGTATCGGCATTGTCCTGCTGACCGTGCTGTCGGCGCGGTTGAGCGGCATGCAGCGGGTTTTCATGATCGCCGTGCTGCTCCTGGGCGCTGCCGCCCTGGCGCTGCTGATCAGCACCATGGGCGATGCGCTGCTCACCGATATTCTCGAGGGCTCGGGCAAGGATGCGACGCTGACCGGCCGGACCGAGCTCTGGGCGACGGGGCTGGGCTATATCGCCGAAAGGCCGCTGCAGGGGTTGGGTTATCGCTCGTTCTGGGTAGCCGGCTTTGCCCCCGCCGAGGAGCTGTGGGCCATGTTCGACGTGCCCTCGGGCGCCGGGTTCAACTTCCACAACACCTATATTTCCAATGCGGTCGAGATCGGGTTGATCGGCCTGGGGCTGCAGATCGCCATCATGTATGGCGGCGCGCTGCTGATGGCGATCTATGCCTTCGCCCGTCCCAATGCCCCCAATGCACTGCTGCTGGCGCTGCAGACCCTGATGATCCTGCGCAGCTTCATCGAGGTCGAGGTGTTCTTTGAATTTTCCATCCGCTCAATCATGGGCGTTGCCACGCTGATCTATGCCCTTGCCGGGTTGGTCGCCCTGCGCCACCCGTCCGCGGCGCCGGTCCAGCCGCGTCTTTCCACAGGAGTCCTGAGCCATGTCGTCCTTCCAGCCCGACCGCGTTCACTTCCGCACGCCAACCTATAAGCGGCCCGAGGCGCTGCGCCGCGCGCTGCAGTCGATGATGGCCCAGACCGCGCCAGACTGGGTCTGCGACGTCTATGATGACGATCCGGCCGAAGCGGGCCGGCAGGTGGTGGCTGCGCTGGGGGATTCCCGCATCCGCTATACGCCCAACAAGCCGCAGCTCTTCGCCTCGCGCAATATCGACCACTGCTTTGGCGCGGACAATCCACATGGGGCCGAGTTCTTCTGCGTGGTGGAGGATGACAATTCCATCGCTCCCGATTTCTGTACCGAAAACATCGCGCTGGCCCGGCGCGCCGGCGTCGAGATCGTGCTGCGCAACCAGGTGATCGAATATGCCAGCGGCACCCCGGACGCCCGGGTCGGCACCACGGGCGTGCTCGATGACCTGTTCACCGAGGGCGCCTATGACGCCGAGGAGTTCAGGCTGGCCATGCTGGCCGGCATCGGGGTGTCCAATGGCGGGCTGTTCTGGTCGGTGCGGGCGCGCTCGATGCTGGAGATCGAGTTTGCCTGCACCGCGACGCTGCAGGAATATCTGCGGACCTATTCCATCATCGAACCGGTCTATGTAGCCATGACGCCCCTGGCGGTCTGGGCGGAAAATGCCGAGCAGACCACCCGCAATGCCGAGCTGCGCGCGGGCTATCTGCGGCGTGAGCTCGATCTCAAGCGGGCCGTGCAGGCCCTGCGGCAGAAGGTCTGGGGCGAGACCAGCCAGGCGCAGCGAGCGGGGTTCCTCACCAGTCCGCGCTATGCCGCGCCGGTCGAGGTGCGGGTCACCCATGTGGCCAAGGCCCTCATCGACCAGGGCCTGGAAGGGCATGTGTCCCGGCGCGAGGCATTGCGGCTGCGCGCCCGGGGGCTGATGATCCGCATGCTGGGACGGCTGACGCCGGAGTTCGACCGCTTCGTCGCCTCGCGCCAGCGGGGGCCCGTACAGCCGGCATGACCATTGCAGTAGAATCGAGGGAACCGAGCGCCGGACAGGCTGTCGCCGGGCGTGACCATCTGACCAGGGGCCGTGCCTCTGCCGCGATCCGGGGCACGCTGTGGTCGCTGGTCAGCAGCTTCGTGCCCGGCGTGCTGGGTTTTCTGGTGTTTCTGGCCAGCTCGCGCGTGCTGTCGCCGACCGAATTCGGCATCGTCGCCTTTGCCGTCAGCATTGCCAGCGTGGGCATTGCCCTGGCGCCGGCAGGGTTCCGCGAGGCGCTGATCCAGCGCGAGAAGATCAGTTCGGCCCATCTCGATACGGTGTTCTGGCTCTGCCTGGGGGCGGCGCTGGTCATCTATGCGGCCCTCTGCGTCGCCGGACCGTTCATCGGCAGCGCTGCCGGCCAGCCGATGCTGGCCATGCTCATTCCGCTGGTGGCGGCGCGGGTCATCTTCGACATGGCCGCCGCCGTGCCCAATGCGCTGATCGTGCGCACCATGTCGTTCAAGATGCTGGCCCTGCGCACAACGGTGGCGTCGGTAGTGACCGCTCTGGTCTGCCTGGGGCTGCTCTGGGCCGGTTTCGGCCTGTGGGCCCTGGCATTCTCGCAGCTGGCCGGCTCGATTGCCGCCTGTATCGGGGCCATGGTGGGCGCGCGCTGGCTGCCGGGGCTGCGCTTTGACCGGAATGCCCTGGCCGACCTGCGCGCCTTTGGCCTGTTCTCCAACGGCAACCACTTCATCACGACGATCAATATCGACCAGCTGCTGATCGGCACGCTGATGGGGCCGACCTGGCTGGGCATCTACAGCTTTGCCCGCCGCATCTTCCAGATCCTGACCGACCTGCTCTCTGGCGCCCTGAACCTGGTGTCCTATTCACTGCTGTCATCGATGCAGCGCGAGCCGGCCAAGCTGCGCGAGGCCTATCTGCTGGGCACCTTTGCCTCGTCGATCGTGGCCTTCCCGGTCTTTGCCGGGCTGGCGCTGGTTGCCGGCGATCTCATCCCCTTCGCCTTCGGCGCCGCCTGGATCCCGGCCGTGCCGGTGGTGCAGGCCTTCTGCGTGCTGGGGCTGCTGACCGCGGTGGGCATCCTGCAGTCGTCGCTGATCCGCAGCCAGGGTCAGGCCAATCTGTGGTTCTACTATATCCTGGGCAAGCAGCTCGTGACGGTGCTCTACATCTTCCTGTTCGCCAGCTGGGGCGTGGTGGCGCTGACCACCTCGCTGGTCATCCTCAATGTCCTGCTCTGGCTGCCGACGCTGCACATGGTGGTCAGCCTGCTGGGGATCTCGATCTGGACCTATCTGCGCTCGTTCGCGGTGCCGGTGGCCGCAACGCTGGTCATGGGCCTGTGCGGCTGGCTGGTGCAGCAGGAACTGGCCGCGGTGGAGCCGCTGCTGCGCCTGGGCGCAACAATAGGCGCCGCAGCCTTGAGCTACGGCGCCATGATTGCGCTATTGGGAAGATCGCGGATCGAAACCCTGCTCGGCTTCGTCCGCCGGCGGCGCGGCTAGGCGGCTGCCACCCGGCTGCGCACGAAACCATCCACGGCCGTCTGGGCGCGTTCGGTTACCCGCAGGATCATGGCGTCGCTGCTGAGCTGCGGCTCGAGGCGGGCCATCTGGTCGAGGTGGCGGGCGGCAATCGAGGTGAAGGCCTTGTTAGGCAGGGATGCCAGCGGCGAGGCGCTGAGGCGGCCCACCTTGCCCAGGCTGCCGCCGCGGCCGGTCTTGCTGATATAGTATTCGAGCACGCTGCTGGGCTTGAGCGGGTTCAGCCGCACCTCGAGATCAAGCGCGCCGGCCCAGTCCAGCCACTTCTTGTGATGGCCGCCATAGATGGGGAGAGCCCCGATCCAGGGCGTGCGCAGGGCATCGGCGACGATGGCGCCGTGCATGGCTTCGGTAATGAGCAGGCTGGCGCCCTGGATCTGGCTGAGGACCTTCTCCACGGGCTCGGTGGCATCGATCAGGGTGATGCCCGCCTGTCGACAGGCCTCGGCCCAGTTGCCGCGTTCCAGGCTCTCGTAATGCGGCATGAAGGCCACGCCCACGCTGGTGTCGGGGGGCGGCAGGTCCATGGCGCGCAGCAGGATGGCGCTGTCGCAGATCGACAGGTCCGGCGCGATGCCCAGTGTCTTGGCGGTGTTGGGGCCACGCACGAAGCGGATGTCCCAGCTGCCGTCATGCACATCGGGCAGGCCCATATAGCCAGCATAGCCCGAACCCATGACGAATTTGCGCGACTGGGCCGGCAGATGGTCGCCGATGATGGAGCCGATGCCGACGAACAGCTCGGATTCGTCTTCGTCGAGGAAGCCCCTGGGCAGCAGAGAAGGCCAGACATGCAGGTTCAGCTCGTCGCCGAAATTGGGCACTTTGCCGCGAAAGAATACCAGTTTCATCGTTAGTCCCCTTGCTCCTGGCACAGGATGGAATCGTCGAAGGCGCAGTCCTCGCCCAGCGGGGTGAAGGCCACCCAGTCCACGTTGAGCGCGATGGGCGCGGCGACGGGGGTGAAGCTGCCCATCCAGTCGGTCAGCGTGTCCGAGCCCCAAAGGCTGAAGAAGATCCGCTGCGGATTTTTGGGAATGGTCTTGGGGTCGTCCATGGTGCGGACCAGTTCGCCATCGATATAGAAGCGGATGCGGTCGGGCTCCCAGGTGAAGGCATAGGTGATGAAATCGGCATCCGACGGGCCGGGCAGGGCGTGTGACTGGCCGCTGCCGACCTTGCCGTCGCCGCTCTTGCCGCTGACGAAGGTGGTGGTGTCGACCTGGGCCGTGTCGCGCAGCAGCACTTCGAAGTCGATCTCGTCATGCGGCTTGCCCTGTTGGGCCCCGATATAGGTGAAAAAGGCCGCGTTGAGCCCCGATCCGGCGGGCGTCTTCATGCGCGCCTCGAAGGTGCCATAGCCGAATGCGGTACGGGTCTGGATTTCGCCGCAGCGATATTGGCGATCGTTCTTGGGCAGGGGGGCAAAGCCGACGTTCAGCGTACCATCGGCAGCCTTGGCCTGGTCGCTCGACCACACGCAGTTCTGGTGGGCGCCATTGCTCCAGCCGTCCGAGATGTACCAGCGCTTGAGGTCAAGCGCGTCGAAATCGTCGTGGAAGGCGGTGCCCTGGGCTAGGGCGGGAGCGGCCTGGACCAGTGCCAGGGCGCCGAGGGTGGCAAGCAGGCGGCGTGCGATCATGGTGTGAGCTCCAGTCGCGCAACGACAACGTCGCCCGCTTCGATTGCGGTATTGAGGTCGGCCGGGATGTCCTGGCCGTCGCGGATGATGCTGTAGCTGATGGTGGGCGCCGCATCGCCCGGCACGGAGAGGCCGGTGAACAGCGCCGCCTCCTGCACCAGGGCTTGCTGCGTGGTGATCTTGAGCTGCAGGGCGGCGATCTGCCCGTCGACGGTCTGGCGTTCCAGCGACAGGTCGGACAGGTGCTGATCGGTCAGCTGGGCCTGTTCGCGCTGGGCCGCCGCAATGTCCTGCTGGGCCTGCATGGTGGTGGTCTGGGTATCGAGCAGGCGCGATTCCAGATCGGAGACGCTGGTCTGCAGGGATGCCACGCGCGAGGCCAGGGCCAGCCCGTCATCGGACAGCGCGGTGACCTTTTCGAGCTGTTCGCGGGCCAGAACCAGTTGCGCCTCGGTGCCGGTCGCCTTCTGCCCGAAGGCGTCGATCTGCCGGTTGAGCAGGGTGATCTGGTCGGCCAGCGAGGTCGACTGCGCCTCGGCCTGGCGCCGCTGGGCCGAGAGGATGGCGGCTTCGGCGGCGAGGAGGGCGTCGAGGTCGTCGGCGCCGGTCAGCTCGGCCGGCACCGCGATGACGTCGTCGCCCGCCAGTTCGGCATCAAGCCGGGCCCGCCGCACCAGCAGGCGGCGATACTCGTCCTGCAGCACCTGCAGGGTGCCCGACGTGGTGAGCATTTCCCGCTCGGGACGGGCCGCTGCGTCGGCTGTCCGCCGTTCGCCGCCGGCCAGCGCCAGGGCCTTGATCACCGTCAGGTTGGGCGCGAATGGATACTCGCCGGGCGTGCCGACATCGCCCGTCACATAGATGGGGCCATAGGCCGAGACTTCCACGGTGACGGTGGGGGCGGTGCTCAGGCCCAGGTTCTGCTGCAGGGTGGTTCCCAGGCTGGCCGCCAGGTCGGCGCTGGTCTTGCCGGTGCCCTCGACGGCGCCGAGCATGGGAAAGTTGACGGTGCCATCCGCGCCCACGACATAGTCGCCACTCAGCGCGGTCCATTCCTCGAAAGTCGAGCTGCCGGCATTCCACTGCACCACCCTGATCGTCAGCGTGTCGGCGACGCCCAGCGTATAGGGCGTGGCCGCCTGGATGCTGCTCGTGCAGGCCAGGCCGATGACAAGGCCGATGGCGAGAAGCAGGGATGGTGGATTGTGGTGCGGGGCAGTGCTTGGCAAATACCCGTCCTCGCTGCTGATGGTGTGGACGAGGATTGTTGATACCGATCGTGCCCGCAATGGGGCGAGGCTGCGGCAGGGCTTGCCTCTATTGTCCAGCGATCAGGGTAACTATCTGGATCAGCTAGGTTTTTGGCTTGGGATTGAGACTTGCCACCTCGGTCAAAGCAGGCATGCGCGGAGCGGACAGCCGGACTTCCACCCGGCCGGCGCGGGCGGTCGCGTTGCGGCGGACCACCATGCCGGCCGGGGCAAATCCCAGCGATGCCAGGCGGCGGCGCTGCTGCGGCGACAAAGCCGGCCAGACCAGGCGGCGTTCGGCGTCGGACAGCTCGCCAAACTCCTGCTGATGCAGGTTGCTGCGGGTCTGGATCTCGAAGATCTGCAGGTTGGTTTGCTCGCCCAGCTGCAACAGGGCGGCAAACAGGCGGGCGGCGCGCTGCGGGGACAGCTGCAGATTGCGGTCGAAATATACCGCCGCCTCTTCCAGCTCCGTATCGGGCAGTTGCGTCTGGACGCGACGGATGATGTCCTGGCAGGTTTGCTGCTTGAGCCGGGCGGTCAGGCCATGGGCATAGGCGCGGGCCTCCTTGGGCCCGAGCGGCTGACCGTCAATGTCGGCGCTGATCGTGTAGCGGCTGACGCAGTTCTCGCAGATCCAGGCCGATTGCGTCTGCCGGGTTACCGCATAGGTCACGCGGCGAGCGCTGCGCCCGCAAAAGCCGCACGCGCTGCCAATGGTGACGTCGTCCCTGATCTCCCAGGTGAAACGCCATTCGTGGGTATCCCCCACATGCTCGAGCAAAGTGTATCGGTTTTGAACCAAAGCATATTCTCTTGGTAGTTGCTGGGAGGGTAGCGGCGGCGAACACATCAAGGTGTCGTCTGAACGATCACCGCTATATCTGAGCCTGGAGTCCCATCCAGGCAACCGACGCAATTGAGGCAAGGCCTATGCGCCAATTTCGGCCACAGCATGGCGACGGGCCGGATGGGGCTGGCTGGCGGATCGTGCCCGTCAGATGGACGAACCGGGCCGCACGGTGCGGGAATGCAAATATGCAGAGCTTTGGCAGATGCTTTGGCGCATAGTCCTGTCGGCGTCAAAAAGGACCCGTCATGACCACGAATGCACAAAGCCTCAATCTCAAACGGAACAAGTTGAAGGCATCGGCAGCAGAGGCGTCCACACTGGCCCAGGCCGAGCGCATGCTTGCCGATCAGCAGCACGAGGTCGCCCACAACCTCGAACTGCTGGCGGAGGACCTGACCGTGCAGGTCACCGCCGTGGAAGCAGAACTACAGGCCATCAAGACCAAATAGCGATTCCGCCATCGGGCATCTGGGCGGGCGCCGGGCCTGGAGGCAACGGGTGCTGCATGCATCCGGGCCCGCCGCCTGCTTTCCCGGTGTCGGCCTCCCCGGCCCGGCAAACAGCCGGTGGCCCTATACAAGGAAGCCGTTCTCGCGCGGGCCATGGGCCCGTTTCGCCCGGCGAAATGCCGCTATGCACCCCCGTGCGTCGGCGGCGCAGAACTGGCAGTGTTTGGCAAAGTGCTCAATGCACTGGGAGGAGAATACAATGCTGAAGCAACAAAGACCCCTAAGTGTCGCAGTTCTTGCGGCCTTGCTGGCCATGTCGACGGTGGCGCCGACGGTGGCGCAGGATGCCTATCCGGTGGATACGGTGACCATGGTGGTGCCCTATGCGGCCGGCGGCGCCGGCGATATCGTCGGGCGCCTGGTGGCCGATGAACTCAGCCGCCGGCTGGGGGTGAACTTCGTCGTCGAGAATGTGGGCGGCGCGAGTGGCGCCATCGGCGCCGAACAGGTGTCGCGCGCGCCGGCTGACGGCAGCACCCTGCTGCTGGCGGGCAATGCCATCTTCACCACGGCGCCGCATCTGGCCGATGTCGGCTTTGAGCCCTTCGAGGACTTTACCGCGATCGCCAATGTCAGCGAGGCAGTGCGCATGCTGGTGGCGTCCAAGTCGCTGCCGGTGACGACGATCGAGGAGTTCGTCGCCTATGGCAAGGAGCACCCCGGTGAGCTGAACTATGGCTCGGTCGGCGTTGGTTCGACGGGTCATGTGGCCACGGTGGACATGCTCAATGCGATGGGCATTGAAGCCACGCACATCCCTTATAAGGGTGCCGCGGAAGTCGTGCAGGCAGTGCTGGCCGGCGACGTGCAGTTCATGATGGATGCCGCTGCCGTGCCCCAGGCGCGGCAGGACGCGGTGACGGCCCTGGCCATTCCCGGCAGCGAGCAACTGGCCGAGTTCCCGGACGTTCCCGCGCTTGCCTCGGTCGGCTATGACAGTATCAGCGGCACCGGCTGGCAGATGGTCATGGGTCCCGCCGGCATGCCGGCAGAGGTCGTGAGCATGGTCGAGACCGCGCTCAAGGAAGCCAGCACCGATGCTGCCTTTGTCGACAAGCTGACCAAGGCCGGCGTGTCGCCGCGCTTCATGGCCAGTGCCGAACTCGATGCCGCCCTGCGGTCCGACTATGAGCGTTTCGACGCGCTGCTGACCGGGCTTGGCCTGGCAAAATAACCAGACGCATTTGACGGCCGGCAGCGTTGGCATGACGCTGCCGGCCGTCATCTTTTCATGAGTTGCAACGGTTTCGAGGTAGATAATGGCTGGCCTGAGTTCCGAGCTTGCCGATTGGGCAATCGGCTTTTCGCTCGATGCGGCACCGGCCGAGGTGATTCACAATACGCGGCTGCGGCTGCTCGACGTGGTCGGCGTCATGATCGCTTCGGACAGCCATCCCAGCGTGCTGTCGGCCCGCCGCGCCGTCGCCGACGCCGATGCCGGCGGGCAGGGCGGCCACAGCCTGATGGATCACCAGCAGATCGCCCCCGCCAGCGCCGCCTTCATCAATGGTGTGGCCGCGGCGGTGCTTGAATTCGACGACACGCATCTATCGACCAATATTCACGCCACCTGCGTCGTCGCTGCAGCCGCGCTGCCGATCGCCCAGGCTGGATCCATGTCGGGCCGGGCGCTGCTCGAGGCCGTGCTGGTGGGCTCGGAGATCGTCTGCCGGCTCGGCCAGGTCACGCCGGTACGCATGCATGAAATGGGCTTTCACCCCACCAGCGTCTATGGCGTCTTTGCCGCGGCCTATGCGGTGGCGCGGCTGCGCGGCCTGCCGCGCCAGCAGATGGCCGATGCCGTGGGCACGGCCGCCAGCCTGTCCTCGGGGTCGATCGCCTCGTTTGAGGATGGCACCTCGACCAAGACCATGCATGTCGGCTTTGCCGCCGCCGCCGCCGTGCGGGCGGTCGCCTTGGCGAAACACGGCATTTCCGGTCCGGGCAAGGTTTTCGAGGGCCGCTTTGGCTGGTATCGCAGCCATGTGCAGGCGGCCGAAAGCTTCGATTTTGGTGCGCTGACCCGGGAACTGGGCGCGCGCTGGGAACTGCTCAACATCGCCCCCAAGCTCTATCCCTGCGCCTACACGCTGATGCCCTTCATCGCGGCAGCGCTGGCGCTGCGCCAACAGCACGGCATTGACCCGGCAGCGGTCAAGGAGATCCGCTGCGAGATCATGCCGCGCTCGTTCCGCACGGTCTGCGAGCCGGTCGAGGACAAACGGCGGCCCCGCACCTCCTGGCATGGCCGCATCAGCCTGCAGCACACGGTCGCGGAGGCGCTGGCCCTGGGGCGCTTCGACAAGGCCGCCTATGCGGAAGCGAGCCTGCGCGATCCGGTGATCAATGCCCTGGCCGACAAGGTCGTGTACCTGCCCGATCCCATCGCCGCCGCCGATACCAGCCGTTCGCGCGGCGTGGTCACGGTCGAGATGCTGGATGGGCGCGTGTTGAGCCATACCGTGGAAGACATGCTGGGCACGGCGCGCAATCCGGCAGGCGAGGCGGTCTATATCGAGAAGTTCCGCGCCAATGTCGACGGCGTGATCGCCCGCGACCTGGCCGACCGGCTCATCGACAGCCTGCTGGGCATCGACCAGATCCCCGATGTCGAAGCGCTGCTGGCGCCGCTGCGGCGCTAGCACCCGAAGGCAGCCCATAATCACGGACAAGAACGCCGCCCGACCTGGTCGTGGCGGCGTTTTGTTGCGGCGCCATGGGGGTCAGTCCGTGGCCTCGGCCCGGCCGCGGCGGACGAAAGAGGTGGTGGTGGCGAGGAGCACCGCGACACCGATCAGCACCAGCACGAGGCTGATCGGGCGTTCGAGAAAGACCATGGGATCGCCGCGCGACAGGGTCATGGCGCGGCGGAAATTCTCCTCGAACATCGGGCCCAGGATGAAGCCCAGAATGAACAGGGCCGGATTGCAGCCTGCTGCCTTGAGCAGGTAGCCAAGCACGCCGAAGAAGACGAGGGAATAGATGTCGAAGGCCGACGAACTGAGCGTGAAGACGCCGACACAGGCAAAGGCCAGCACGAACACGTAGAGCCAGTGGTAGGGGACGCGCAGCAGCCGTACCCAGAGGCCGATCAGCGGCAGGTTGAGCACCACCAGCAGCAGGTTGCCGACCCACATCGAGACGATCAGGCCCCAGAAGAGCTGCGGATGGTCGCCCATCATGCGCGGACCGGGCTGGACGCCGTGGATCATGAAGGCGCCCAGCATCAGCGCCATGGTGGGGCTGCCGGGGACGCCCAGCAGCAGGGTGGGAATGAAGGCGGTCTGGGAGGCGGCATTGTTGGCGGCCTCGGGCGCCGCAACGCCCTCGACGGCACCCTTGCCGAAGCGCTCGGGCTCCTTTGAGGCGCTTTTCTCGACCATATAGGCCGTAAACGAACTCATGGCGAGGCCGGCGCCGGGCAGCACGCCGAGCAGCGCGCCGAGGCCGGTACCGCGCAAGACGGCGGGCCAGGAGCGGCGGAAGTCGTCGCGCGTCGGCCAGAGCCGGCCGATATTGCTTGACGACACCGCCTGGCCCTGCGGCTCGCCGATATTGCCGATGATTTCGGCCACGGCAAAAAGGCCCACGGCCAGGACGGCGAATTCAACGCCATCGCGCAGTTCGGGGATGCCGAAGGTGAAGCGGAACAGGCCGGTCGAGACGTCGGACCCGGCGGTGCCAAAGACCATGCCGAGCAGGGCGACGCCGATGCCCTTGACCACGCCGCCGCGCGTCATGGCCGCCGTGCTGAGCAGTGCCACAAAAACCAGGGCGGCATATTCGGCGGCGCCGAACCGCATGGCGATGGCCGCCAGCGGCGGGCCGGCCAGGGCAATCATCAGCGTCCCCACCGTACCGGCGAAGAACGAGCCGAGCGCGGCCACCGCCAGCGCGGCGCCGGCGCGTCCCTGGCGGGCCATCTGATGCCCGTCGATACAGGTCACCGCCGAAGAGGCTTCGCCGGGCAGGTTGACCAGGATGGAGGTGGTGGAGCCGCCATAGGCGGCGCCATAGAAGATGCCGGCCAGCATGATGATCGAGGCTTCGGGCGTGAGGCCGAAGGTCAGCGGCAAGAGCAGGGATATGGTGATGATGGGGCCGACGCCGGGCAGAACGCCAATGGCGGTGCCCAGGGTAACGCCCATCAGGCAATAGAGCAGGTTGACCGGGGTGACGGCGACCTGCAGCCCCATGGCCAGCGAGGAAAAGAGGTCCATGTTCAGAATCTCCACGCCACGAGGCGGAACGGAATGCCCAGGGCAAAGTAGAAGATCGCGACGATAAGGGCGGCGACAGCCACCAGAACGGCGAGCATCTCGAATCTGCGGCCGCCGGCATCGGCAAACCAGCTGATACCGACCAGGGCGGCCAAAGCTGGCAGCAGTCCAAGCCGGTCAATCAGCAGGCCAAAGGCGAGGATGGCGCCCAGTATGAACAGCAGCGGCCGCGTTTCCCGGCGGGAAAAGGCCGAGGCGACCTGCAGTCCCGTATGCCGGGCGGCGCGGGTCTGGACCAGTTGCACCAGGCCCATGGCACACAGGCCCGTGCCGACCAGCATGGGCATGGCGCCGGAACCGAGGGCGGCCAGCGTGCCGAAGCCATAGCCGTAGCCGATGGCGACGGCGAGGGCACCGAAGACAAGGAAGATCAGGGCAGCGAGAAGGTCGGCATGGATGGTCATGGCTCGGCAGTCCGGTTGGGTGGTGATCGATTTCTGACGCTAGTCGGTCGCCGAGTCGACACCCGACTGTCGCGGTATGGGCGGCGCGGGACAAGGCCGTTGACGGGCAGTTCCGGCAGGCGGAACGCGCCTCTGTCGAGGTTGCCGTTCCATCCAGCGAAAACCGGGCGACGGCCGGTTTGCGATGAAGGCGCAAGCTGATAGCCCGATAGTCAAACAAGGAGCAGTCAGTTTGCGTGTTGTTCAAATCACAAGGCCAGGGGGGCCGGAAGTCCTCGATACCGTCGAGCGGGCCGTTCCCGCACCAGGCCCGGGCGAGGTGCTGCTGGAGGTCCATGCCGCCAGCGTCAACCGCCCCGATATCCAGCAGCGGCGTGGTCTCTATCCGCCACCGCCCGGCGTGACCGACATTCCGGGGCTGGACGCTGCGGGACGGGTTGCCGCCCTTGGCGAGGGTGTGGATTCGCTCAAGCTCGGCGACGCGGTCTGTGCCCTGTGCAATGGCGGCGCCTATGCGGATTTCGTGGTGGTGCCGGCGGTGCAATGCATGCCGGTTCCCGCGGGCCTCAGCTTCATCGAGGCGGCTTCGCTGCCCGAGGCCTTCTTCACCGCCTGGAACAATATCATCTGGCTGGGCCGCCTGGCCGAAGGCGAGACGCTGCTGATCCAGGGTGGCACGAGCGGCGTCGGCATGGCCGGCATGCAGATGGCCAGGCTGCTGCGCGGGGCCCGCGTCTTTGCCACGGCAGGCAGCGCCGAGAAGCGCGCCGCCTGTATGGATCTGGGCGCCGATGCCGTGTTCGACTATCGCGGCGACTGGGCCGAGGCCATCCGCCAGCATGCCGGCGCGCATAGTCTGGACGTGGTGCTGGACGCACAGGCGGGTCCCTATGTGCAGCAGCAGCTGGACCTGCTGGCCCCCGACGGCAGGCTGGTCCTGATCGCCAGCCACCAGGGCGCCACGGCCGAGGTCAATATCCGCGATCTGGTGCGGCGCCGGCTGACGCTGACCGGCTCGACGCTGCGGCCGCGACCGGCCGCCTATAAGGGGCGCATCGCCGCGGCCCTGGTCGAGGCGGTCTGGCCCCTGCTGGCGGATGGCAGGATGGTCACCCGCATTCACGCGGTGTTCCCGCTGGCCGCGGTGCGGCAGGCGCATGAGCTGCTCGACGCCAATGAGCAGCTCGGCAAGGTGGTGCTGGCGGTCAGTGCCGACCAGGCCGAGGAGCGCCCTTAGGCGCTCAGGGGATCGAGCCGAATTCGCTGACGTCGACCGACATGTTCCGCGACAGCCGGCCGAGGTCATCGGAGATGGCCACGGCGGCCGATTGCAGGATGGGTGCGTAGCGCTCGCAGGCCTCGAGTTCGGAGGCAAAGGCGGACTTGAAATAGGTCAGGCCCAGGCTGGCCAGCACGCGTCCTTCCTGGCTGATGATCGGGACGGCAATGGTGTTGGAGTTGCGTGGCTCGACCATGGACGAACGCGTGGCATAGCCGACCTTGCGGATATGGGCCAGCATGCGCCGGATCTCGTCGGGGTGATGGCTCAGCCCATCCTCGGGATCGTCCGATTTGGCCAGCACGTCGAGGATCAGGTCGAATTCCTCGGCTTCGATAAAGGCGACATAGGCCAGGCCCAGGCCGCGGGTGAGCATCTGCAGCCGCCGGTTGACCGTGCTGTGAAAGGGCGAAACCGGGCTGTCGGGCACGGTACTGAAACGCACGACCATGCTGTCATAGTCGGGCAGGGCGATGGCGATGGGCCACTTGTGCTTGCGGGTAATGGCCAGGGCCCAGGCGCGGCCGGCTTCGACCACGAGCGGGCTCTTGTGATAGCCCGAGCTCAGCGACGTCACCATGGCGCTGACCTGATAGCCGCCTTGGCGCGAGTCGTTTTCGGCATAGCCGGCCTCCTCGAGCGTCTTGAGGATGCGGACCAGTGTCGGCTTGGGCAGGCCCGTCCGGGCGTGCAGCTGCGCAATGGTATTGATCGGTTGCTGGTTCAATTCCAGCAGCACCGCCAAACCGCGTTCGATCGATCGGATTCCCACTGACACCCCTCCCTGAGCGACGGCGTACGTTTCGTAGCACGAAACAGGGCGGACTATAGGTTGAGGAGCGCCGTCGTCAACCACTATGCCGAACCCGTACAAGGCGGGAGACCACGATGGCGAGCAGCGAACAGAATCGGGAAGAGGCACGGCGCCTCATGGCAGGGGTCGACGAGGACCTCGCGGCGAGCATCCTCAAGGGAGCGCTTGACCTGCATGTCCATTCCGGCCCCTCCACCATGCCGCGCCAGCTCGACCATATGCAGGCCGCCGAAGAGGCGATCGCCGCCGGCATGCGCGGTGTGCTGTTCAAGGATCACCACTATTCGGTGGCGCCGTTCATCCCGCTGATGGAGCGGCTGATCGACAAGCCCGATTTCTCGATGTTCAGCGGTCTGGTGCTCAACAATTCCACCGGGGGCCTTGACCCCTATGTGGTGGATGCCCAGCTCAAGATGGGCGCCAAGCTGATCTGGATGCCGACGGCGCAGTCGGCCAATCACATCCGCAGCTCGCACCGCAAGTCGCGGCTGGTGTCCAATGTCGCGCTGATGAATTCGCCGGCGCTGACCGTGGTCGACGAGCTCGGCAATATCCTCGACGTGGTCAAGCAGATCCTCGACCAGATCGCCGAGTTCGACGTCATCCTGTCGTCCGGGCACCTGCATGTCTGGGAAATCTGGAAGCTGTTCGACGAGGCGCGCAGCCGCGGGGTCAAACGGCTGCTGATCAACCATCCGATGTATGGGCTGCACTTCACCTATGCCGACATTGCCGATTTCGCCAAGCTGGGCGTCATCGTCGAGCAATCGGCGGCCATGTATGTCGACTCGCGTTTCAACGTCTATTCGCCCACCGAGCTCAAGGAACATATCGAGGCCGCCGGCGTCGCCAGTTCCTCCATCGGCTCCGATCTCGGCCAGGTCGACAATCCGACCCCGGTCGAGGGCATGCGGCAGGCCATCAAGCTGTGCTTGGCGCTCGGCTTCAGCGAAGCCGATGTGCGCACCATGGTGGCCGACAACCCGGCGCGGCTGGTCGGCCTGACGCCCTGATCTATCGTGGAGCGCGGTTCCGCGCTCCACCCTTTTGCCAACTGACCAATAAGAAGGCCGGGATGCCATCAGCATCCCGGCCTCACTGTTTTCACCGCCGGCCGAAACCTCAGCCTTCCGGCATCGGATAGTCGTCGGCATTGAGCACCCAGCCGGGCTTGGCGGAGAAATCCAGGCGCGGCGGCGCGAAGATGTCGACCAGCTGGTTGACGCCGGGGCCTTCGGCCGTGGTGGTGTGGATCGAGGGCGGCGGGATGACGCAGACCGAGGGGGACTCGCAATAGAGGTGCTCGTCCTCGCGCCAGACATTCATATTGGTCGTCCATGGCCAGCGCAGGTGGTGGGTGAAGGCGCCGGTAAGTGCCAGCGAGCACTGCTCGAAATCGTCGTGATGGTGCGGCGAGACATTGTCGCGCGCCCGCGGGCCATTTCTGGGCGTGAGGAAATTGATCATGAAGGTGGTGCAGCGATAGATGCGGCCGAAGCGGGACGGGTCCTCCGGCACGTCCAGACTGTACCAGCGCAGCTTCAGCCCACCGGCAGGTTCGGGCCAGGGCTGGAAGGGCGGCACATTGGGATGGGCCTGCCGGAAGGCGTCGGCGTTCGAGGCCGCCTCGGCCATATCCGCCGATTTTGGCGTCAGCAGCCGGATGATCGTTCCCGAAGTCAGCATGCGGATGCTGCTGTCGCCGGGCGGCACGAAGACCACTGAGTAGCCGGGCACCATCTCGGTCCCGGTTGCGGTGGTGATCTCGACGCGGGTTTCCGCGTCGGGAATGATCAGGGCATATTCGTCGGGCTGGGCGCTGCGCACGAAACTGCCGCCGGCGACCGCCTTGCTATAGGCCAGGACGAAGTTCTGCCCGCGGGCGATCCAGGTCTCGCCGGCGGCGCCCCTGACCTGCGGCTCGGTGCCGTAGAACAGCGCCAGTTGGGAGCCGAAAAAACTGGAGTGCACCCAGCCGGCCTCGGGCTTGGCGCCGCTGCCGGCCAGGGTGGATCGGGGGTCGTTCGCAGTATACATGATGGTCCATCCTTTGTTGTCGCATCGGCCTGAGGCCGAAGGGTCGACGCTCACGCCGGGAGCGGCGCCTGCTTTTTCAGTCCGAGGATTTCGCGCGCCTCGCCGGGGGTCGCCATGGTGCCGCCCAGGTCGCGCACCATGCGCACGGCCTTTTCGACCAGCTCGGCATTGCTCCGGGCCAGCACGCCCTTTTCGAGGAAGATATTGTCCTCCAGGCCGACCCGCACATGGCCGTCCAGCAGCCAGGCCTGCGCCAGCATGGGGAATTCAAACCGGCCCACGCCGCAGCCGCCCCAGTTCGACCCGGCCGGCAGCAGGCTGCGCAGATAGGCGAGCGTTTCGGGCGTGGCGATGGCGCCATAGCGAATGCCCAGCACGATCTGGCAAAACACCGGCGCTTCTAGCTTGCCCTGCCGCACCATGTCGTTGAGCAGCTGGATATCGCCGCTGTCGAAGGCCTCGATCTCGGGCCGGACGCCGGCCGCCTGGATGCGCTCGGCCATGATCGACAGGTTGGCCGGCGTGTTGATGACCACCGAGGTGCCCGAAAACATGGTGTTGAAGTCGAGGCTGCACAGCTCGGGACGCAGGGCCTCGATATGGGCGACGCGGGGTTCGGGGCGGATCAGCGTGGTGCCGGGCGCGGCGACACTGGGATTGTCCTCGCTGGGAATGAAGCGCTGCCCGGGCCCTGTCGTCAGGTTGATGACGACGTCCTCGTCGGCCGCGCGCAGGCGCTCGACCACCTCACGGTAGTGCTTGAGCTCCATGCTCGGTCGGCCATCGTCGTGGCGCACATGCACATGGATGATCGCTGCGCCGGCACGGATCGCCTCGAGGCCGGCATTGGCGATCTGTTCGGGCGTCACGGGCAGGTGCGGGGTCTGGGCCAGCGTCGTGATATTGCCCGTCACCGCGCAGGTGAGGATAGTCGGATTGGCCACGTTGGGGTCCTTTGAACAGCACACTGGCGCGCTAGGTCCCACTGCCGCCGCCGCAACGGCAATGCGTTTCGTCCGGCGTTTCGCTTGCAGAAACGATCGAGGCCGCCATTTCGCACAGGGAAACGGTGGCCGTTCAAGGTCGGTGGCCTGACCGGTGGTGTGTAGAAGGGGCATACAAGGAGATCACATGTCCGACCCGCGCCCGCATTTCACCTCGTTCCGCCAACGTCTGCTCGACCGGCAGCGTCTGTTCGGCACTTTCGTCAAGCTGCCGACGACGCAGGTCATCGAGATGCTGGGCCAGATCGGCTATGATTTCATCATCATCGACCAGGAGCATGCGCCGCTCGACCGGGCCATGACCGACCTGATGATCTTTGCCGCGCGGGCGTCCAACCTGGCGCCCGTTGTCCGGCTTGCCGAATTCACCGAGGCCAATGTGCTCTCCGCACTGGACTGCGGCGCCATGGGCATCATGGTGCCGCATGTGGCATCGGTGGAGAAGGCAGCGGCCATTGTCCGCGCCGCGCATTATTCGGGGGGCAGCCGCGGCTTTGTCGGCCTGTCGCGCGCCAGCAACTGGGGCAGTGCCGGCCCGGTCCAGCACATGGCGCTGCAGGACAGCCAGATTGCGGTGATCCCGATGATCGAGGATCAGCATGCCATCGACCTGGCCGGCGATATTGCCCGCGTCGAGGGCATCGACGCCCTGTTTGTCGGCCGGGGTGACCTGACCGCCTCGTTCCGCGATGATCCTGAAGCGGCCAGCAAGGTCGGCGAGATTGCCCGGCGCGTGGCCGCCGCCGCCAAAGACGCCGATACGCCGCTGATGATGCTGCCGACCAGTCGGGCCGACTTTGACTTCGTCGCTTCCATTGGCGCGTCGGCCATGGTGATTTCCAGCGATCACGGCTTCATCCGCGCGGCTGCCACGGCGGCGCTCAAGGACTATGGTGCCTGACGCGGCGGCGCGGGCAGGGGAGATTGCGATGCCATTGATCGACATTCCACCGCTGGCGGTGCCGCGCACGGTGCTGGTTACCGGGGGCAGCAGCGGCATCGGCCGGGCGACGGCGGCGCGGCTGGCCGCCCTGGGGTCGACGGTCGTCATCGGCTACAATAGCCGGGCGACGCTGGCCGATGAGGTCGTTGCCGGCCTGGCGGGCAGCGGCCACCTGGCCCTGCGCATTGCCATGGACGATGCCGAGTCGATCACCGCCGCCGCGGCGACCATTGGGCAGCGTTTCGGGAGCCTCGACGCGCTGGTCAATTCCGGTGGCTCCACCACCCCGGTCGCCGCGGGCGATCTCGATGCGCTAAGCGACGCGATTTTCGACCAGACGGTGATGATCAATCTGCGCGGGCCATTCGCCATGGTGCGGGCCTTCCGAGCCTTGCTGGAGCGCGGCAATGGCGCCGCCATCGTCAATGTCTCGTCCATTGCGGCGCGCACGGGCCTGGGCAGCAGCCTCGCCTATGTGGCGGCCAAGGCGGGCGTCGACGCCCTGACCATAGCGCTGGCCAAGGTGCTGGCGCCCAGGGTGCGGGTGTTTTCGGTGTCGCCCGCCGGGGTGGATACCGGCTTCGTGCCCGGCCGCAGCCGCGAGCAGCTGGAAAAGACGGCGGAGCGGTTGCCACTGGGCCATGTCACCACCCCCGATGACGTGGCCCGGGCCGTTATCGCCTGCATCGTCAACCTCACCAGTTCGACGGGAATCGTCGTGCCGGTCGATGAGGGGCGGCATCTGTAAACCGGGCATTCGCCTGACGGAACGCGCCGCCTCGCGCGTTGCGGCCGCGGGCGGATGATCTACTACTGAGGCAGTAATTGCCCCACGGGCACAAGGCAGGCAGGCATGGACAGGTTGAAATTCTACATTGATGGCAAGTGGGTCGATCCCGCGGTTCCCACAACGCTTGGCGTGGTCAATCCGGCCACCGAAGAGAACTTTGCCCGCATCAGCCTGGGCTCGGCGGCCGATGTCGACCGTGCCGCCGCGGCGGCCCGTCGCGCCTTTGCCTTCTATGCCGAGACCAGCGTCGCGCAACGCCTGGGCTGGTTGAACGGCATCATTGACGGCTTCCGCGCCCGGCTGCCGGAGCTGGCGCGCACCATGACGCTGGAAATGGGCTCGCCCATCACCTTTGCTACCGAGCGCCAGGCGACGGTAGCGCTGTTCCACTTCGAGGAAGCGGTGCGCGTCCTCACCGATTTTGCCTTCGAGGAGCGCATGGGCGCCGGCATCGTCCGCCATGAGCCGATCGGCGTCTGCGGACTGATCACGCCATGGAACTGGCCGCTCAACCAGGTGGCCTCCAAGTTGGCGCCGGCCATCGCCACCGGTTGCACCGTCGTGCTGAAACCCAGCGAGATGGCGCCTCTCAGCGCCATGATCCTGGCCGAGATCATCGACGCGTCCGGCCTGCCGCCGGGCGTCTTCAACCTCGTCAATGGCGACGGGCCAACGGTTGGCGAGGCGATTGCCTCCCATCCCGAGGTGGACATGGTGTCCTTCACCGGGTCGACCGGCGCTGGCATCCGCGTGGCCATGCTGGCCGCCCCCACGGTCAAGCGCGTGGCGCAGGAGCTGGGCGGGAAATCGGCCAATATCATTCTCGACGATGCTGACCTGCGCGCCTCGGTGATGGCCGGCGTGCATGCCTGCTACACCAATGCCGGCCAGAACTGCCAGTCGCCCACGCGCATGCTGGTGCATGTTTCCCAGCGCGAGGCGGCCTTTGACGCGGCGCGGGCGGCCGTGGCCAGCATCCGTCTGGGCGATCCGCTGCTGCCGGAAACCACAATGGGGCCACTGGTCAGCCAAGGCCAGTTCGACAAGGTGCAAAGGCTCATCCAGGCGGGCCTCGACGAAGGCGCGACGCTGGTTGCCGGCGGCCTGGGCCGCCCGGCCGCGATGAACCACGGCTATTACGTCCATCCCACCGTGTTCGGCGATGTCACGCCGCAGATGACCATTGCGCGCGAAGAGATTTTTGGTCCGGTGCTGTCGATCCTCAATTACGAAAGCGAGGACGAGGCCATCGACATCGCCAATGACACGCCCTTTGGCCTGGCCGGCTTTGTCCAGTCGGGTGACCCGGAGCGGGCGCTCAAGGTGGCCAGGCGGATCCGCGCCGGTCGGGTCTATCTCAACGGCGCGGCGTTCGACCGCAGCCTGCCCTTCGGCGGCTACAAGCAGTCCGGCAATGGTCGGGAATTCGGTGTCTACGGCTTCCGGGAATATCTCGAAGTCAAAGCCGTGCTGGGCTATCCCGGCTAGGCATACAAAGCTGGCGTTCGACCGGCAAAGAAGGCGTCAGCACAGGAGGAGTGCCCGTGAAACTAACTCAGGATGTCGTTCAGGGAGGCCTGTTCCTGGCCATTGGCGGGGCAGCCCTGCTGATGGGGCTGCAATATCCATTGGGCACGCCGGGGCGGATGGGGCCGGGTTTTTTCCCGATCATCATTTCCGCTTTGCTTGCCCTGACCGGCATCGGCATCCTGCTGCGCGCGCGCCTCGGCACGTCCGAGGTTATTCACCTGACGCGGTGGCTGCCGCTCTTCATCGTCTCGGCCGCGATCATCGCCTTCGGTTTCCTGCTCGACAAGCTGGGTCTGCCGCTGGCCGTCCTGCTGCTCTGCGTTGGGGCGGCCATGGCTAGCATTCGCTTTCAGCTGGACTGGAAGGCGCTGGCCGGCGCTGCGGTGTTTTCCCTGATCTGCGGCATTCTGTTCGTCACCCTGCTTGGTCTGCCCATACCGCTGGTCGGTAGCTGGCTGCAGGCAATGGGCGCCCCCTGATAACTCCCGGAGTTCGATATGGATATCTTCAGCGGGCTGCTGCTCGGCCTCCAGACGGCCAGCACGCTCACCAATTTCACCTATTGCTTTGCCGGCGTGCTGCTGGGCACCGCCGTGGGCGTGCTGCCGGGACTGGGGCCGATTGCCACTATTTCCATGCTGCTGCCCTTTACCTTCGGCCTGCCCGTCGATACCGCACTGATCATGCTGGCCGGCATCTTCTACGGCTCGCAATATGGCGGCTCGACCACGGCGATCCTGATGAACCTGCCCGGCGAGGCGTCCTCGGTGGTGACCACGCTGGACGGGCACGCCATGGCCAAGCAGGGCAAGGCCGGCCGCGCCCTGGCCGCGGCGGCCATTGGCAGCTTCTTTGCCGGTACGGTCGGGACCCTGTTCATCGTCATTGCCGCGCCGCTGCTGGCGGGCATGGCGCTGAGCTTCGGCCCCACCGAATATTTCTCGCTGATCGTGCTGGGCCTGGTCACCTCGATGGTGCTGACCTCGGGCTCGCTGCTGACCGGGTTTGGCATGGTGCTGCTCGGCATGCTGCTGGGCATGGTCGGCACTGACGTCAATTCGGGCGCCGCGCGCTATACGTTCGGCTCGCCCGACCTGATGGACGGGCTCAATTTCGTCGTCATTGCCACCGGCGTTTTCGGCCTGGGCGATGTGCTGGCCAATCTCGAAAACGAGAGCACCCGCGCCGCCAGCATCGCCAAGGTCAGCTCGCTGTTTCCCACCCGCGAGGACTGGCGGCGCATGACCGGCCCGATCCTGCGCGGCACCGGCATCGGCGTTCTGCTGGGCGTGCTGCCTGGCGCCGGCCTGCTGCTGTCGTCGTTCTCGGCCTATGCGCTGGAAAAGAAGATCTCCAAACATCCCGAGGAATTCGGCAAGGGCGCCATCGAGGGCGTGGCCGCCCCTGAAGCGGCCAATAATGCGGCCGCTCAGACGGCCTTTATTCCCATGCTCACCCTGGGCCTGCCCGGCACCGCCACCATGGCGCTGATGATCGGCGCCCTGGTCGTGCAGGGCGTGCAGCCAGGGCCCAATATCCTGGTGGAGCAGCCGGCGCTGTTCTGGGGCCTCGTGGTCTCGATGTGGATCGGCAACCTGCTGCTGCTCATCCTCAACCTGCCGCTGGTCGGGCTGTGGGCCAGGCTGATCTCGATACCCTACCGTTACCTGTTCCCGCTGATCTGCGTGTTCACGGCCATCGGCGTCTACAGCATCCGCAACAGCGCCTTTGACGTCTATCTGATGACCCTGTTCGGGGTACTGGGCTATGTGTTCCGCAAGGCTGGCGCCGAGCCGGCGCCTTTGATCCTGGCCCTGATCCTGGGGCCGATGGCCGAGGAATATCTGCGGCGCGCGCTGCTGATCTCGCATGGCAATGCCAGCGTCTTCTTCACCAGTCCGGTGAGCGTAGGTACGCTGCTGATCGCGCTGGTGCTGCTGGTATCGATCCTGCTGCCCTCCTTCCGCCGGGTGCGCGAGGAAGGCCTCGCCGAAGTCGACTGACCCGGGCAGGGCCGGCAACGGCCATTCCCTGCAAGGCACCCGGGCAAACATTGAGGAACTGACATGATTGGCGATACCCGCCTGCAAGACCATCTCGATCGCGAGAGCCTGTTCGACCTGGTGCGCCGGGAGCGCTTTGCGCGCGACCAGCGACGGTTCGACGTCATGGCGGCCTGCTTCCACCGCGACGCCTATATCCGCACCAGCTGGTATGACGGCACCGGTGGCGACGCCTATGTCGAGGCCAGCCGCAAATGGATGGGCAATACCGGCAACAGCAAGCACTGGGTGTTTCCCGCCTTCGCCCAGATCCGCGGTGACCGGGCGACGGTGGAAAGTCCGGCCAAGATCTTCAATCGGGCCAGGCTCGACGGCGTCGAGATTGACTTCGAGGTATTCTGCCGGTTCTTCTCGCGGGCCGTGCGCGAGGACGGGGAATGGAAGCTGGCCAGCTTCCAGGTGCTGTTCGAGCGCGACATCATGGCACCGGTATTTGCCGACGATGCCCTGCCGGTCGACCGTGCCCTGCTCGACACCATGCGACCGTCCTACAAGTTCCTGACCTATATCCAGCGCAGCCGCGGCATTGCGGTGAACCAGGATCTGCTGGGCGATGACCGGCCGGACGAGCTGGCCGTCTTTCATGCCGGCGAGGATCGCTGGCTGGCGGGCATGGACTGAAGGGCGCGGCGCGCGTTTCGAAGGGTGAAACGCCGGGCGTGACAAATAGGGTCTGCGCACCTGGTGCGCTAAGTCTGATCACAGCGAAGCCCGAGCATCCGAAAACGGGCAAGCAGGAGGAAACACATGAAAAGACGCGAATTCATCGTCCTGGGTGGCACTGCAGGACTACTGGCATCGACGGGGATTTCACTGGCGCAGGACAGCTGGCCCAGCAAGCCGGTGACGGTCATTTCGGCCTATCCGCCGGGCGGCACCAGCGACATCCTGGCGCGCCTCGTCGCCGATATCCTGACGGCCGAGTTCAAGCAGAACTTCATCCTGGAAAACGTGGCCGGCGCCGCCGGCGCCCTGGCGGGCGGCAAGCTCGCGCGCTCTGCGCCGGATGGCTATACCATCCTGGTCAGCGGCAGCGCGCCGCTGGCGGCCAACAAGGTGGTGCAGGCCAGTCTGGCCTATGACCCGGAAGCCGACTTCGAGCCGATCACCGTGCTGGCGGCCAGCCCGGCTCTGCTGACGGCCAGCCTGGACGCGCCGGCCAACAGTCTGCAGGAAATGATCGCCTATGCGAAAGCCAATCCGGGCGAGCTCAACATCGGCAATCCCGGCGCCGGCACCAAGGGGCATATCTGCGCGGCCATCATCGGCCAGACGGTGGGGATCGAGATCAACCACGTGCCCTACAAGGGCTCGCCGCCGCTGATGGCCGACCTACTGGGGGGCCATATCGCGTTCTCCCTCGACGCGCCGGCCAATTACATTCCCCACATCAAGGCCGGCAAGCTCAAGGCCCTGGCCGTGACCTCGGCCACGCGCCTGGCCGAACTGCCCGACGTTCCCACCGTCGCCGAGCAGGGGCTCGAGGGCTATGACCAGACGCTGTGGTTCGGCATTGTCGGCCCCAAGGGCATGCCGGCCGAGATCGTCGGCAAGATCAATGACGCGCTCAAGGCCTGGAGCGCCTTGCCGGAATCACAGGCCATGCTGGCTTCGTTCGGCGTCGCACCCGTCCTCGAAGGCCCTGAGGCGATGCGGGAAACCGTGGCGCGCGAAATCGAGGCCATCCGGCCGCTGGTTGATGCCGGTCTGGTGCAGCCGACCTGACGATCTGCCGCAGGCGCGCGTGAACCTTGCTTGCCGTCCCGCATTGCGGGGCGGCATTGTCTGGCGGGTCAGGCCGCCTGGTCGCGGGCGAAGGTGACGAATGCCGTCAGGCGGGCGGCCCCGAAGGAGAGGATAGCTTCATCGGCAATGCGCCCCGCGACATTCTTGTCGTTGGCAAAGGGCACGACGACTTCCAGCGATGGATAAACCACCGCCAGCATGCCATTGAGAATGTACTTGAGATGGCTCTGTGCCCGGACCCCGCCCAGCGCCCCGCCAGAGACGGAAATGACAAAGCAGGGCTTGTTCACAAAGACCGAATTGTAGGCAGGGCGCGAGGCCCAGTCGATGGCATTCTTGAGCACGCCGGGGATGGAATAATTGTATTCCGGGGTGACGAAGACGACGCCATCGGCAGAGCGGATGGCCTCGTTGAGTGCGGCGACCTGCTCGTTGTCGTGCGTATCGGCATTGTAGTGGGGCAGGGTTCCAATCTCGGCAAAGCTGACCTCCGCCTCGTCCGCGAGACGCTCGGCCATCGAATGGGCCATGGCTTTTGAAGCCGAGCCGGCGCGCAGGCTACCGACCATGAACAGGATCTTGGGCATGAGCTCTTTCTGAGGGGTCATAGTCGGGGCAGCCAGGTGGCGATCAAGGGGAAGGCCACGATGATGGCGATGGTGACGAGCATGGCGATGACGAAGGGGAAGGCGCCCCGGAAGATCTCCCCGACCTTGAGATCGGGATCGTCGAGTGCCGCCTTGATGGTATAGACCGACAGCCCGAAGGGCGGCGTCAGCAGGCCGATCTCGATGGCGATGACGGTGATGACGCCGAACCAGATCAGGTCGAACCCGGCGGCAGACGCCACGGGCAGGGCGATGGGCAGCATGATCAGCATGATCGAGATGGAATCGATCAGAAAGCCCAGGATGATCACCAAAGCGATATAGGCCAGCAGGAAGCCCCAGGGGCCGATAGGCCCGTCGAGCAGGAAGACCGCCAGCGAATTGGGCATGCCCGACAGCGCCAGCATGCGCGAGAAAAAGCTCGCCGCCAGGATCAGGAACAGTACCGACACGGTGATCTGGCCGGTTTCCACCAGCAGTTTCCAGAAGGTGCGGCGGTTGAGCGAGCGGCGCAGCAGGGCGATGACCAGGGCGCCGGCGGCGCCGGCGGCACCGGCCTCGGTAGGATTGAACAGTCCGCCATAGAGTCCGCCCAGCACCAGGGCGATGAGGGCGACGATCGGCGTGGCCATGCGCAGGATGGCCCAGAGACTGATGGGCTCCTGCTCGATTGTTTCCTGTTCGGCGTCAAACACGAATTTCGGCTGGGTCTTGGCCAGCACATAGATGGTGGCGCAGAACATGATGGCCAGCAGCAGGCCCGGGCCGATGCCGGCCAGGAACATGCGGCCGACCGATTCTTCGGCCTGCACGGCATAGACGATGAACAGCAGGGAGGGTGGGATCAGCATGCCCAGCACGGACGAGCCGGCGACCACGCCGGTGGCGAACTGGCGCGTATAGCCGTGGCGGATCATTTCGGGGACGGCGACGCGCGAGAAGACGGTGGCCGAGGCAATGGAAATGCCGGTAATGGCGGCAAAGACCGCATTGGCGAACACTGTCGCCTGGCCGAGGCCGGCGGTGAAGCGCCGCAGCAGTCGTTGAAAGACATCGAAGGTGTCGCGGCCCACCCCTGAAACGGTCACCAGCAGGCCCATCAGGACAAAGAGCGGCACGACCGCATAGAGATATTCTTCGAGCGAGTCATTGGCGACCTGACCCAGCATGCGGATGGCGACCATGTCGCTGCGGATGAACATCACGCTGACAAAGGAGGTTACCAGCATGCTGACGCCGATGGGCATGCCGACCACGATCAGCACGATCAATGCGCCGATGGAGAGCCAGCCGATGTCGATGGGGCTCATGACGGCCCTTTCCCGGAAAAGAAGGATGCGTGGAGGTAACGCAGGGCCTTGAACAGAAATTCGGCGGCCGCAACGCTCATGCCCAGGGTGATCAGGCCGCGGAACGGCCAGGTAGGCAGCGTGCCGAGGCCGGGAATGCCGATGAAATCGCCCGAGGCCCAGTCGCCGTCCAGAATGCCGAAGGAGGCCCAGGCGATCAGGCCCAGGATCACGGCGCCGGCCAGGCAGAACAGGGCGTTGAGCAGGCTGGCCAGGCGGGGCTGGCTGGCGTCGAGGGCGCCGATGACCATTTCCACCTGGGCCAGGCGCCCCGCGCGGATGGCGCTGGGCAGCTGCAATGCAACGATCAGCACCACCATCATGGCACCCAGTTCCGAGACCAGGGGCAGCGAGCCGCCAAAGCCGTTGCGGACGACGATATCGGCACAGATGACGGCCATGAGTACGGCAATGAAGGCGGTGGCGAGGGCAGCCAGCCCGTCCACTATCATGGTCCAGGCCCGAAAGAGGGGATGGTGGTGTCCCCCTGAGGGGACACCAGTTGCGGGCTTGTCTGACATGGTGCGGTTTGGCCCTAGAGTTCTTCGTCCCAGGCGCGCGAGGGCTCGACACCCTTGGCGCGCAGGGCGGCCATGTACTGCTTGACGAACTCGATGGCAGGGACGCCCTGGGCTTCAAGCGGGGTGGCCCATTCGCCGGCCAGGTTGGGCAGCATGTCGACCCATTTCTGGCGTTCTTCGGCCGGCATGTTGACGATGGTCACCTTGGGGTTCTGGTTGGCACCCTGTTCCACCATGGTGTTGAGCGCGACCTCGTGCAGGTCGACCATCTGCTGGCCATGGCTCTTGGTGTAGTACTTGCCGGCCTCGATCATGGCTGCCTGCACTTCTTCGGGCAGGGTTTCCCAGGTGTCCATGTTGATCGCGATCGCGCCGGAGAAGGCCGCGGCCGCGTCAAAGCGGTTGATATAGGGGGCCACTTCGTAAAGCTTGATCGGCAGCACGCCGAGCGCCAGGCTCAGTGCACCGTCGGAAACGCCGGTCTGCACGTCGGTGTAGAACGTGGTCAGGGCGCCATCGACGGCATTGGCGCCGGTGCCGCGCAGCCAGCTGCCGAGTACGCCCGGTGCCGACAGCTTCATGCCGGATATGTCGGCAATGCCTGCGAGCGGCTCCTTGGTATAGATGTCGTAGAGATCGGTGGCGGTCAGGCCCAGCACCTTGACATTGTGGTCTTCCCATTCGGCCTTGAAGGCTTCGTTGCTGACCAGCAGTTCATCGATGACTTCGAGCAGCGCCGGCACGTCGGTCACGGCGAAGGGCGTATTGGTGGATACCTGGCTGAGCGGCAGCTGTGCCGGCTCGAGGAAGGAGAACACCCAGCCGATATCGGTGATGCCATCCTCGACCGAGGAAAGCGTGGCATTGGCCTTGTAGAGCTGGCCGCCAAAGGCCTCGTTCCAGTTGATCTGGTAGGTACCGGTCTCGGCCAGCAGTTCATCGGTGCGGGCCATGAAATGGGTCTGGATCATGCCCACCCAGGGCACCACCGTCGGGTGGCTCGAGGCCACTGTCAGGCTGATCTGTTCCTGTGCGGAAACACCGGCCGGCAGCACCAGGGCTGCGGCGGTCAGGACGGCTAGAAACGCTTTCATTGTATTCCTCCCTTTGAAGCGATTAGTTGATGTTGAAAGTCTGCGACGAGAAGTCGACACGCACCGTGATCGAGCCCTCATTGACCATCCAGGGACGTATCCGAAAGGTCCGGGCGCCGGAGCGATGCATGGGGTCCTGCTCGGCGATTGCCCTGGCGGCCGCTGCCGATTCAGCCCGGATGATGACCATGCCCTCGCCCTCCCAGGAGAGTTCGTCGTCGGTCCAGAGCGGGCCGGCGGCAAACATGATCCCCTGCTTTTCCAGGCTCATCTGGAACTGCAGGTGTTCTTCCATCTGCGCGAAAACCGGGCCGAGTCCGTTGGTCGGGCTGGTAAAAACGGCAAATAGCTGCTTTTGCAGCATGCCGCTCGATGCCGCGCGGACATCCTGTGCCGGCACTGTTTTCAATGCCTGGTCGTCACTCATGAACTCCTCCCCTGGCGTGCCGCCTGGCCGGATTGTTCCCTGGCCAGTTCAGCGCGGATTTCGGCGCCATGCTCGTCGAGCGTCGGCGGTGGCACGATGTCCAGCTCGGGCTGGCCATCGAAATTGTAGGGCGCCCGCACGGTGGTGAAGGTGCCCATTTCCGGATGCTCGGCCGAGACCTTGATCTGCAGATGCCGTGCCTGCGGATCCTCCAGCGCCTCGTTGGCGTCATAGGCCGGCGAGAACGGCACTTCATGGGCATCGAGCAGGGCGCACCATTCGGCGCGATCCTTCTGCCGGAAGATGGGCGTAAAGACCGCGATCAGCTCGTCCTGGTGCTGGATGCGCGCCAGGCGCTCGGCAAAGCGCGGATCGTCGTTGAGCCGCTGCTGGCCGGTCGCTGCCAGCAGGGAATCCCAGAACTTGGTGGGCGAGGACAGGTGAAAGGCGATCCAGGTGCCATCCGCGCATTCGAAGGTATAGGATTGCGACACGACGGGCCGGGACAGCGGGCCCATGATCTCGCCCGCCGAATAGTAATGGGTGAAGCTGTCGAGGTTGAAATGGGTCATGGCCTCGAGCATGGAGATGTCGATGCGGCGGCCGGCACCGCTCTTGCCGCGCTCGAGCAGCGCCGCCAGGATTGCCATGGCGGCATATTGCCCGGTGATGGAATCGGCGATGGCCGGGCCGATGACGCGCGGCTGTTCCGGTGGCGTCAGCAGGCGCAGATAGCCGCTGGCCGCCTGCGCCACCGTGTCATAGACCGGCCGGTGGCTGGCCGGACCGGTATTGCCGAGGCCCGAAATGGCGCAATAGATCAGTGACGGATTGATGCGGCGCAGCTCTTCCTCGCCGGCGCCGAGCTTTTCGGCCACGCCGGGTCGGAAGTTCTGGATGAAGACATCGGCGGAGCGGATCAGGGCGTGGAACACGGCCAGGTCGTCTTCCTGCCTGGTGTCCAGCGCAATCGAGCGCTTGTTGCGGTTATAGGTCTGATAGTGCGGCGAATAGAGCCCGCCCTTGAAGGCGCGGAACGGGTCGCCCGTACCGGGCCGTTCGACCTTGATGACATCGGCACCCAGGTCGGCCAGGTGCATGCCGGCGGCGGGGCCGGTGATATAGGTGCCCAGTTCGATCACCCGCACGCTTTTGAGTATCTTCACCGCAAATTCTCCCTGGCCCGCTCAGCGGGTCTTGCTTTCTTTGCCGGACAGCTTGCCGTCATAGGCAATGGCGAGGTCAGCCTGGTTGCTCATGATGAAGCCGATCGAGCGCATGGATTCTTCGAACAGATGGGCCGAGAGGCCGGCAGTGCGCGCCAGCAGCGGCACGGCCTTGAGCGCGCCGAGCGGCCAGCCGGCGTCGAGCATGACGGCGGGGATGGCGCCCGACACGTTGATCGGCAGCGGCCGGTCGATGATGCCGGGAGCGTGCTCGGCCAGCACGCGCAGCGCCGCGACATAGCGGCCCGAGATCCCCAGTTCGTCGGCAATCGCCAGCAGCCGGTTTGCCCGCGGGTCGCCGCCGCTATGCTGCGGGTGACCCAGGCCGGGGACTTTCTTCTTTGCGGCCTTGAGCGCGGCAAGGCTGGTCCTGGCGGCTGTCTGGACATCAGTTCCGTCACCGGCGGCCTGCTGCAGCACCTCGTCGAGATAGAGGCCTGCCGTTTCCGAGCTGCCGGCAACCACGCTGCCCATGCCCAGCAGGCCGGCCGCCATGGCGCCCTGCCAGGCCTCGGGACCGGCGGCCAGCGTCATGCGCGCCGCCTGCACCGAGGGGACAAGACCATGCTCGGCAATGGCCACCAGACAGGCGTCCAGCATCTGGCGCTGGGCCAGGGTGCAGCGCTCGCCCAGCACCAGCAGCCAGAAATAGTCGGTGAAATTGATCTGGCCGATCAGGTCGGCGCACAGGTCCTCGCCGCGGATGGTGATGGAATCCGCGTCCGAGGTGGCGATGGCCGTGTGGGCATTGTCCTGCTTGCCGATCCGCATCGTCGCTCCCAAAGTTTTCGCATACCGAAAATAATTGCTCTTGCCGAAAAACTAGCCCTGACTTAGGCTGGCGTCAAGTTACGATCCTGCTCGAGGTAAAAATGGCTTCGGCTCCGGCCCCTGCGCTCCGACCAGACCAGACCGACCCACGGCCGCCCGAATTCGTCGAGGCGCTGGCCAAGGGTATCGGCATTCTCGAGAGTTTTGATGCCGCCCATCCGGAGATGACGCTGAGCGACATTGCCCGGCGCGTCGGGCTGAGCCCGGCCGCGGCGCGGCGCAGCCTCATCACGCTGCAGGCGCTGGGTTATGTCGGGCAGAACGGCCGGCGCTTTCACCTGCGCCCCAAGGTGCTGACCCTGGGGTCGGCGCTGTTCTTTTCGGCGGGGATCGGCGAGGTGCTGCAGCCCGATCTGCGCGAACTAGTCGAGCAGTTCGGCGATGCCTCCTCGATCGGCACGCTCAATGGCGACGATGTCATCTACATCGCCCACAGCTCGGTGCAGCGGGCGCGCCGCGCCACCGCGACCATCGGCGCGCATTATCCGGCCTATGCCACCTCGCTGGGCCGGGTGCTGCTGGCCGGCCTGCGCGACGACGAACTCGAGGACTATCTGGACAGGGTGAGGCCCGAGGCGCTGACCTCGAAAACGGTCACCGACGTGGCAGCGCTGCGCACCCTCATCCTGGCGGTGCGGGTGGACGGCTACTCGACCACTGTGGACCAGCTCGACTACGGCATTACCGCGCTGGGTGTCGCCATCAGGGGCCCGGACGGCCGGACCGTGGCAGCGCTCAATACGTCGGGTTATTCCGGCATGGTGACCCCGGCGCAACTCATCGCCGAGCGCCTGCCGACGCTGCAGGCCGCCGCCGCGCGCATCGGGCAGGCGATCATCCGCTACCCGATCCTGCAATCAATCATGGGCCCATAGGGCGACAATGCCGCCGCTGCCGGGCGCTCGTGCCCGCAGAAGGCGACGCACATCTGAGGAGGACTACATTGGCTGAACTCGTTGCCACCCTGGCATCAACCCATCACCCGTTTTACCTGCGGGCCACCACGGCCCCGCCTGAGCAGCAGATGCCCCAGGCGCCCGAATGGAAGCGCAAGGTCGAGGCCTATCGGGAAACCCTGAGCCGGGCCAAGCCGGACATCCTGGTGATGATCGGCTCGGACCATTTCCACCAGATATTCCTCGACAACTGCCCGCAATTCCTGATCGGCAAGGCCGAGCGCTATGACGCGACCTTCTGGAACGAGGAGCGCGAATTCGGCATTCCCAAATATGTGCTGGAGGGCGACATGGAAATGTCGCGCTTCCTGCATCGTGACCTGATGGATCAGGGCTTCGACCTGGCCTTTTCCAACGAGCTCAAGATCGACCATTCCATCATCTGCCCGATCATCACGGTGCGCCCGGACAATGATCTGCCGGTGGTGCCGATCTATACCAATATCTTTGCGCCACCCTTGCCCTCGCCCCGCCGCTTCTACGATCTTGGCCGGGCCATCCGCAAAGCCATTGACGCCTTCCCGTCCGACAAGCGGGTGGCCGCGATCGGCACCGGACACCTGTCGCTCGAACTGGGCGGGCCGCGGCAGTTCATGGAGTCCGGGCCCGATCCGGTCTTCGACCGGCAGGCGCTGGAATGGTTCCGCACCGGCGATATCGACGCCATCCTCGCCAGCGTCACCCACGAGACCATGGCCAGGAGCGGCAATGCCACGCATGGCTTCCTCAATTTCATCCTGATGATGGGCGTCGCCGGGCCGCAGCCGGCCGACTATGTCGACTTCCTCGACCTGTTCCACACCATGGAAGCCTATGTCACCTGGTACCCGCAAGGCGATGCAAAGGAGCAGGCAGCATGAGCCGGTATTACGTCAACAAATTCCTCTATCAGGTTGATCGCAATCCAGATTACCTCAAGCGCTATGCCGAGGACCCCAGCAATTTCGTGGCCACCTGGGAGCAGTCGATCGGCCCCAGGCTCAACGAGGTCGAGCTGTCCACCGTGCACAGCCTGACCGAGGCCGAGCGCCGGGCGCTGGTCGAGCATGATTTCGTCGCCCTGTTCGAGATGGGCGCGCATTTCTTTCTCAACCTGACGCTGTTCATCGGCATCTATGACGAGCCCTTCATGAAGGAAAACGGCCCGCTCGCCTTCCAGCGCGAGTTTGCCAAGAAGGTCGGCCACTGGACGGGCAAGGACTACCCCAGCGTCGAAAGCTGAGGCCGAAACGGGGCGCGACGCTGAACACAGCGCGCGCCGCAGCGATTACCGACGTCCGGGGGGAGGAGCCTTCGGGCGTCGCAGAGTGAATGAAGCGCACACAGGGAGGAAACCATGTGCAGACTTTGTGATTCGACCCAGCCTGATCTGCCCTGTCCAACCCGCCGCGATGTGCTGACGACCACCGCGGTCGCCGGCGCCGCGCTGCTTGCCAGCGTGCTGCTGACCAATAGTGCCGCCGCCCAGCAGACCGCGCTGTCGACGCTGCCCGAAGGGGTCGGCGCGCCTGGCCGCAAGACCCTGATCAAGGGCGGCATCGTGCTGTCGGTCGATGCTGCCGTGGGCAATTTCCCGGTCGGCGACGTGCTCATCGAAAATGGCCGCATTGTCGAGGTCGCCGCCCGCATCGAGGCGCCCGACGCCGCCGTGATCGACGCCACGGGCAAGATCGTCATGCCCGGCTTCATCGATACCCATCACCACCAGTTCGAGACGGCGCTGCGCAGCCAGCTGGCGCATGGCATCCTGATCAATGACGGGCGGGCCGTGAACGCCACCAATTACTACGACACGGTGCTGCAGAAATTCTCCATGGTCTACCGCCCGCGCGATGTCTACATCAACGAGCTGTTCGGCGGCATTGCCCAGCTCGACGCGGGTGTCACCACGGTAATGGATGTCAGCCAGATCCACCACAGTCCCGAGCATTCCGACGCCGCCATCGAGGGGCTGCGCGATGCCGGGCGCCGCGGCGTGTTCGGCTATTTCGAAGGCTGGGGCGAGGGGGCGCGCTATCCCGACGATGCGCGTCGCATCCGGGAGCAGTATTTCGCGTCCGGCGACCAGTTGACCACCATGGTGATGGGCGGGGAAATCTACCTGCCGGGCTATGAAAAGGCCTGGAAAGTGGGCCGCGACCTTGGCCTGCCCATTGCCCTGCATGTGGTGGGTACCTTCGGCATGCAGCCCACCTTTGACGAACTGGGCGCCGCCGGCTGGTTTGCCGACGACAATATCTTCATCCACATGACCGGCATGTCCGAGGCCGGCTGGAAATATGCGGCGGATGCCGGCGCCCATGTGTCGATGGCGGTGCCGATCGAAATGCATATGCGGCATGGCACGCCGCCGATCCAGAAAGCCATCGACCTGGGCATGGGCCTGTCGCTGTCCTCCGATGTCGAATGCACCATGACGGCGGACATGTTTACCCAGATGCGCAGCCTCATCACCCTGCAGCGCATGTTCGTCAATGCGGCGGCGCTTGACGGCGCAGAGGATTTCCCTGACCTGATGCAGCCCATGGACGCCATCCGTCACGCCACCATTGCCGGGGCGGAGGGCCTCAAGCTGGGCAAGGTCACCGGCAGCCTGACACCGGGCAAGGCGGCCGACATCGTGCTGCTCGACGCGCAGGCGCTCAACGTCGCCCCGCTCAACAATGTCGCCGGGGCCGTGGTGACGCTGATGGAACGCAGTAATGTCGATACCGTCATCGTCAACGGTCAGGTCAAGAAGTGGCAGGGCCAGCTGATCGGCGTTGACGTCGAACGCCTCCGAAGCGAGCTGACGGCAAGCCGCGACTACATTTTCGAGCAGGCGGGCATGAGTGTCGACCTGTTCGGCGAACCTGGCTGAGTGGGCCCTGCCTGCCGTCGCTGACGGCAGGCACACTTCCTGCTGCCTTGTCTGGTGACGGCGCCCTAGGCCTGCCGACGGGTGCTGCCGCGGGCGCTCACCACGGGGGTGGTGACATAATGGGCCGCCGTGGTGCGCCCCGCAATGCGTTCGAGCAGCAAGCGGACCGCCTGCCGGCCGATTTCGCGGCCGGACTGGTCGATGCTGGTCAGGTCGTTCTGGGTGAACGAGCATGGCTCGGAATTGTCATAGCCGATGACGCCGATATCCTCGGGTACCCGCAGGCCCAGGGAGCGCACGGCGCTGAGCACTTCGAGGGCATAATAGTCGGCCCAGCCGAAAATGGCGTCGGGCGGTTCGGGGCTTTCGAGCAGGGCGCGCACGGTGGCGGTGACGTCGTCCAGTTCGGCCTCGGCGGCCTCGATATGGACGTGGCGCCCCAGGCCGGCGGCATGCATGGCTTTGGCAAAGCCGACCTCGCGCCGGTCCGACACATCGACCCGGCCCAGTTCAGTCCGGCTGAGGGTGATCATGGCGGGGCGCTTGTAGCCCTGGGCCAACAGGTGTTCCACCACCAGGGCCCCGCCGCGCTCATCGTCATTGTTGATGGTGTCGAAGGCGGTGGCAGTGGGTTCGTGATGGGCCACGACGACGACCGGCAGGCTCCTGGCAACGTCGATGAGCCCGGGCGTGTCGAGACGCTGGCCGATCATGATGATGCCATCCATCTGCCGGTCGACCATGGCGTGTACGATGGTGGTTTCGATGGCGGCAATGCTGCGGCCCAGGCCGATCAGCGGGATATACTGGGTGCCCGAGAGCCCATCATTGATGCCCTCGAAGATCTGCGGGTAGAACGGGTTCTTGATGTCGGCCATCAGGACGCCGATCGTATAGGTCTGGCCGCGCATGCCGCGGGCGGCGGCGTTGGGGCGATAGTTGAGCGCCGCGATCGAGGCTTCGACATTGGCGCGCAGGGCGGCGCTGACGCCATAGGCATTGCGCAGCACCTTGGAGACGGCGGCGACCGAGACACCGGCATGTTCCGCCACGGTGCGTATGGTAACCCGCCCGGACCTTGCGGTCGTTGTGTCGCTGCCGTGGTTCACGAAACGTCCTGAAATTGCTGCCGGACGGGTCTAGTTCAGGCTGCTCGCCTGCGCAAGCACCCCGCCACAGCCCTCCCCACAGACCGGCTTTACAAGTTTTGTGTATCGGTCTACGGATATCGTTATACGAAATGGCGCGCCCAGACGCCAGAGACTATCGGAGGAGGTTTCGTGGACAATTTGATGCCGCATGCCGGCGCGACTGTGGCCCCGGCAATGGCCTGGACGGCGCGCATGATCGCGCCGCTGGCCGACCAGGGTGTCGGGACGCCCGCCAGCTTCGTACAGCAGGTCTTCGCCCTCAATGGCGTTGCCGGCACCGAGGTCCTGCATATCAGCGCGCTGGGCCTCTACCGCTGCTTCATCAACGGCCAGCGGGTCGGCAATGATCTGCTGACGCCGGGCTGGACCAGCTACCACGACCGGCTGTCCTATCAGAGCTATCCGGTAGGCCAGCTGCTCAGGGCAGGGGAGAACACGATCCAGATCTGGCTGGCCGATGGCTGGCTGCGCTCGCCGCTGATGTGGGGCGGCCATCCGATCGTCAATACCTGGGGCAAGGACATCGCCGCCATCGCCGAGCTGCGCGCCGGCCCGGGCGCGGCACCGGCGCTGCTGGTCACCGACGACAGCTGGAAGAGCGGCGAATTGCCGATCCGCAAGTCGGGCATCTATTTCGGCGAAATCTATGACGCGCGCATCGTGCCGACCGTCTCGGCCGGGACGCGGGTGCTCGAGCATGACGCCGGGGTGCTCATTGCCCATGAGACGACGCCGGTGCGGGAACTGGCAGCGCTGGTGCCGGTCAGGAGCTGGACCGATGCCGAGGGCCGGACGATCCACGATTTCGGGCAGAATGTGGGCGGCTATGTCGCCTATGGGGTGCAGGGCACAGCCGGCGCCACGGTCACCGTCGAACATGCCGAAGTGCTCGACAAGGACGGCAATTTCTACAACGTCAATTTCCGCACTGCCGAGGCGATGACGCAGTACATACTGGCCGGCACCGGCATTGAGCATTATCGCCCGCATTTCACCTTCCACGGTTATCGCTATGCGCGGGTGACGGTAGAGGGCGACGCCACGGTAACCGACGTGACCTCGGTGCCCATCAGCTCGGTCACCGAGCAGACGGCGAGCTTCACTTCGGCCAGTCCGCTGGTGGACCGGCTGGTGCTCAATACGCTGTGGAGCCAGCGGGGCAATTTCATCGAAGTGCCGACCGATTGTCCACAGCGCGACGAGCGGCTGGGCTGGACCGGGGACGCGCAGGTCTTTGCCGGCACCGCCGCCTATCTGGGGGATGTGCACGGCTTCCTCACCAAGTGGATCCGGGACGTCATGGCAGACCAGCGCGAGGACGGCGCGGTGCCCCATGTGGTGCCCGACCCGACGCGGCAGGATCCGACCCATTATCCGGGTTTTTATGGCTCCACCGGCTGGGGCGATGCCATCGCCATCGTGCCCTGGCAGCTCTACCTGCATTATGGCGATACCGGCATCCTCAGCGAGGCGCTGCCGGCGATGACCAGATGGGTCGATTTCGTCTGGTCGATCAGCGACGGCCCGATCGTCAATCCGCCCCGGGCCTGGGGCGCGCGCGGCTTTTCCTTCGGCGACTGGCTGCAGCCAAGCGGGCCCAGCGCCAAGCCGCTGCCCACCATCAGCGATGAAGCCTCGGCGACGATCTACCTCTATATCACCTCCTCGCTGGTCGCCCGGATTGCCGGCATTGTCGGCGATGTGGCGACGGCGGAACGGCTGGGCGCCATGGCCAGCAAGGTCAAGCAGGCTTTCGTACAGGAGTTCATCACCCCGGCCGGTCGCGTCGGCAGCGATGACCAGACCTCCTATGCCCTGGCCTTCCTGCATGACCTCATCCCCGCCGATCGGCAGGATGCGGCCCGGCAGTATTTCCGCAATGCCATCGCCCGCTGCGACGGGCGGATCGGCACCGGCTTCATCGGCACGCCGGCGCTGCTGCCGGCGCTGGTCAAGATCGGCGAGATTGGCCTGGCGGCCGATGTCTTCCTGCAGGAAGAGGTTCCCGGCTGGCTCTACCAGGTCAAGATGGGTGCCACGACGATCTGGGAGCGCTGGGACGCCATCCAGCCGGACGGCACGATCTACAATCCGCAGATGAATTCGTACAACCACTATGCCTATGGCGCGGTGTGCCAGTGGCTGCTGGAGGGGGTTGCCGGGTTCCGGCCGGACGAGATCGAGCCGGGCTTTGCCAGCATCATCTTCGAGCCAACCATCATTGGCGAGCTCTCCCCGGTCAAGGCCAGCCATGCCAGTCCGCAGGGGCTGATCCGGGCCGAATGGACCGCCACCGGCAACAGCGTGCGCTACGAGGTCGAGGTGCCGGCCGGCGCGCATGGCCGGCTGCGGCTCAAGCCGGATTACCGCCAGGCCAGCGTCGATGGCGTGGCCTGGGATGGCGCCGGCGAGCGCGCGCTCGCCGCGGGCACGCATGTCATCGCCTTCACCTATACACCGGTGCCGCGCGCCGCGCGGGATCACAACAGCATCAATGCGCGCACGCCCTGACCAACAGGCGGCCGCAGCGAACAGCCCGCATGGTGCGGGCGCAATGGGAGAGAGACCAATGACCACGACGACCCGCAGGACCATGCTGGCCGGCTTCTCGGCCGGCTTGCTGGCGATGACAGCCCTGACCGGCGCCGCCTGGGCGCAGAGCATCAACCTCACCTACCTCATTCCCAGCGGCGCCGACGGCGTGGCCGTGGCCGAGGAACTGGTGAAGTCGTTCGAGGCTGCCAATCCCGACATCAATATCGACATCGAGACGCGCCCCGGCGGCTCGGAAGGCGACAACCTGGTCAAGACGCGGCTGGCCACCAGCTCCATGACCGACATCTTCCGCTACAATTCCGGTTCGCTGTTCCAGGCCATCAATCCGCAGCAGTTCCTGGTCGATCTGAGCGACGAGCCGTGGCAGGCCGATGTGCAGGCCTCGTTCAAGCAGGTGGTGACGGCGCCCGACGGCACCGTGCGCGGGGCGCCGATGGGCGCGGCCATGGGCGGCGGCATCTATTACAACCGCGCCATCTATGCAGAGCTCGGCCTCTCCGTGCCCAAGACCTGGGCCGAATTCATGGCCAATAATGAAAAGATCAAGGCGGCCGGCAAGGTCGCGGTGATCCAGACCTATGGCGACACCTGGACCAGCCAGCTCTTCGTGCTGGGCGACTATTACAATGTCTCGGCCGCCGATCCTGAATTTGCCAGCCGCTATACGGCCAACGAAGCCAAGTTCGCCACCACCACGGCTGCCCTGCGTGGCTTTGAAAAGCTGCAGGAAGTGTTCGAGGCCGGCTATCTCAACGAGGATTTCGGCGCCGCCAAATACGATGACGGCATCCGCATGGTCTCGGCCGGGGAGGGCGCGCACTATCCCATGCTGACCTTTGCCACCACCGCCATTGCCGCCACCTATCCGGAAAACATCGCCAATGTGGGCTTCTTCGCCCAGCCCGGCGACGATGCGGCCAAGAATGGCCTGACGGTGTGGATGCCCGACGGGCTCTACATTCCGCAGACGACCTCCAACCTGGATGCCGCCAAGCGCTTCGTGGCCTTTGTCGCCAGCGTCGAGGGCTGCGAGGCCCAGACCCGAGCCGGTGGCGCTTCCGGCCCCTATCTGATCAATGGCTGCACGCTCCCCGCTGACGTGCCGCCGGCGGTGACCGACATGCTGCCCTACTTTGCCGAAGGCGGCCAGAACGGGCCGGCGCTGGAATTCCTCTCGCCCATCAAGGGCCCGGCGCTCGAGCAGATCACGGTCGAGGTCGGTTCGGGCATCCGCCCCGCCGCCGATGGCGCCGCGCTCTACGACGAGGACGTGCGCAAGCAGGCCCAGCAGCTTGGCCTGCCGGGCTGGTAGGCTCTTGCACATGAGGCGGCCCCGGGTGTCTGCTCGTGCCCGGGGCTGCCGACCTTGAGGAGGCGTTGATGGCCGTTACGACCGAGGCCGGCATGGCGCAAGCTGCCGGCAAACCAAGAGCCGTGCAGCGCCGCTCACCCTATCCCGGCTGGTTCTTCCTCCCGGCCGCGATCATCTATGTCGTGCTGTTCCTGCTGCCGACCTTTGCCTCGCTCTATTTCAGCCTGACGCGGTGGACCCTGTTCAACTCCACCTTTATCGGGCTGGAGAATTTTGCCCAGTTCCTGCGCGAGCCCTTCCTGATCAAGGGGCTGATCAATACCGTGCTCTATGCCGCCATTACCTCGGCGCTCAAGGTGGTGCTGGGCCTGCTGCTGGCCGTACTGCTGACCAGCCAGATCGCGGCGCGCGGCTATCTGCGTTCGGTGGTGTTCTTCCCCGTCCTCGTCTCGACCGTGGGCGTGGGCATAACCTTTACCGTGCTGATGCATCCCACCAATGGCATGATCAATGAGGGCCTGGCGCTGCTGGGCATCAAGGGGCCCGGCTGGCTGGTCGATCCCAATCTGGCGCTGTTCTCGGTGGCGCTGGTGGATGTGTGGAAGGGGGTGGGCCTCGCCACCGTCATCTACATTGCCGGCATCGTCGCCATTCCCCAGGACTATTACGAGGCCGCCCGCATCGATGGCGCGACCAGGCTGCAGAACTTCTTCTACATTACCCTGCCGCTGAGCCGGCCGGCGACCACGACCGTCATCATCCTCAGCTTCATCGGCGGCTTGCGCACCTTCGACCTGATCTGGGCCATGACGCGGGGCGGGCCGGGCTTTGCCTCCGATACGGTGGCCTCGGTGATCTACAAGCAGTACCAGTCCGGCTTTTACGGCCTCAGCACCGCCGGCAATGTCGTGCTGTTCATCCTGATCGCCGCGCTGGTCATTCCGCTGACCATGCTGCTCAACCGCAAGGAGGGGCATGAATGACCCTGATCCGCAATTACTGGCTGAGCGCGGTGGCGATCCTGGCCTCCGTCCTGGTTTTCCTCGTGCCCTTCGCCTTCATCATCCTGATGACCTTCAAGGGGCAGAAACAGGCGGCGCTGCTGGATTTTTCCTGGCCGGAAGGCAATGCCCTCTGGGGCAATATCGTCGAGGTGGTCACGACGCGGAACTGGATGCTGGTGACGGCCTTCGTCAACTCCTCCATCCTCACCGTGGTGAGCGTGTCGCTGCTGGTGGTGTTCGGGGCCATGGTCGGCTTCGTGCTGCAGCGACGCAAGACCAGGTTCAACGGGCTGATCGAGTTCCTGATCCTGGCCGGGCTGATGCTGCCGCCGGCGGTGGTGCCCACTATCTGGCTGCTGCAGGGCATGGGCCTGTTCGGGCGGCTGCACGGGCTGATCCTGATCGAGGTCGCCTATGGTCTGCCCTTCACCATCCTGCTCTACCGCGCCTTCATCGCCACCATTCCGCGCGACCTGGACGAGGCGGCCATCATCGACGGGGCACGGCCGTTCGACGTGTTCTTCCGCATCATCCTGCCGCTGCTCTGGCCGGTGACGGTGACCAATATCGTGGTGCAGTCGGTGGCCATCTTCAACGATTTCACCAATCCGCTCTACTACTTGCCGGGCAATGCCAATGCGACGGTGCAGCTGACGCTCTACAATTTCCAGAGCCAGTTCAGCACCTCCTACAATCTGCTGTTCACCAATATCGCGCTCATCACCATTCCACCGCTGCTGGTGTTCCTGTTCTTCAACCGGCAGATCGTGGCGGGCATGACCGCTGGCGCCGTCAAGGGATAGACACATGGCCGGACTGGAACTGAAATCGCTCTACAAGAGCTATGGCGCCGTCGAGGTCATCAAGGGGGTCGACCTCAGCGTCACCCATGGCGAGTTCGTGGTCTTTGTCGGCCCCTCGGGCTGCGGCAAGTCCACGCTGCTGCGCATGATTGCCGGGCTCGAGGACATTACCGGCGGCGAACTCTATATCGGGGACACGCTGTGCAATGACGTCGAACCGCGCGACCGCGGCATCGCCATGGTGTTCCAGTCCTATGCGCTCTATCCGCATATGACGGTCTACGACAATGTCGGCTTCGGGCTGAAACTGGCCAAGACACCCAAGGATGTGCGCGACCGCAAGATCCGCGAGGCCGCGCGCATCCTGCAGATGGAGCACCTGCTCGAGCGCAAGCCCGGGCAATTGTCGGGCGGCCAGCGCCAGCGCGTCGCCATCGGAAGGGCCATCGTGCGCCAGCCGGAAGTGTTCCTCTTTGACGAGCCGCTGAGCAATCTCGACGCCGCCCTGCGCGTCGACATGCGCATGGAACTGTCGCGGCTGCACCAGGACCTCGGCGCCACGATGATCTACGTCACCCATGACCAGGTCGAGGCCATGACGCTGGCCGACAAGATCGTGGTGCTCAATGGCGGCGTGGTGCAGCAGGTCGGCACGCCCATCGAGCTCTATCAGCGCCCCGCCAATATCTTCGTGGCCGGCTTCATCGGCAGTCCGAAGATGAATTTCATCACCGTCGGCGTCGAGGCGCTGGGCGAGGGGAGCGTGGCGCTTGCCGGCCCCGATCTGGCGCCGGTGACCCTAGCGGGCAGCGGGGCAGGGCTCAAGCCTGGCGATAGGCTGACGCTGGGCATCCGGCCGCATGCCCTGGTGGAGCAGGCCTCGGGTGCCGTGGCCGGGCGCGTGGCACTGGTCGAGCGCCTCGGCAACGAGACCAATGTGAGCGTCGACCTGCCCTCCGGGGCGCCGCTGCTGGCGGTGCTGGATGGCGACAGGGAACTCAAAGTGGGCCAGCAGATCGCCTTCGCCTTTGCGCCGGAAAGCGCCGTGTTCTTTGACGGCGACGGGCTGGCGCGAACGCTCTAGGACCCTGAAAGGCCCCGGGTCCGAAGATGGCGCTGGGGCGCATTGGGGCCCGGGCGATCGGTCGGCTGATTCTGTCGCGGTGGTTCGAAAAAGCGCTCTTCGGGCCTGATCGGGGCTCGCCGGAAGCCTCTGCCCCGGCGGCAAACAGCCAAAACAGACACGAACTTTGATAAAACTGCCAATAAATGCTGCCCAAGCAGTTATTCTGGGGTGCAGGAATATACCCGCCGGTCCATTCTGCCTAAACTGGGCGCATGGATGCGTACGGAGGCAACTCGATGACAACGGGGGCGCCGTCAGGATGGAGCGACCTCGCCGGCCTGGCCCGGTCCGAGGCAACGAGCAGGCCGGCGGCCTTGCCGGTCTGGCGGCTGATCGGGCTGACCCTGGCGCTCGCCATCGCCTATGGCGGCCTGGGGTTGCTGGGCCTGCAGCTTGCCGTGCCGCCAGGCTATGCCACGCTGATCTGGCCGGCCTCGGGCATGGCGGTTGCCGCGCTGCTGATTTTTTCGCCGCGCCTGGCGCCCGGCGTGTTCCTCGGTTCACTGGCCGTCAATGCCTATATTGGCGGGGTGCTGGAGGGCGGCAGTCTTGACGGGCGGGCCCTGGCTTTGGCCGTGGCCATTGCCAGCGGCTCCACCCTGCAGGCGCTGGCGGGCGCCTGCGCCGCCCGGCGCCTGTTCGGCATCCCCACCATCCTGAAGTCGCCGCGCGAGGTGGCCGTGTTTGCCGGTCTTGTCGGTCCGCTGGCCGGATTGATCGCCGCCACGGTGGGCACGGGCGCGCTCTATGCCAGCGACCTGGTTACGGCCGAGCAGGTGGCCGGCAACTGGCTGACATGGTGGCTGGGTGACGTCATCGGCATCCTGGTGGTACTGCCGCTGGCCCTGCTGGGTCCGTGGCGGCGCTGGGGCGCGGGCTGGTCACGCGGCAATGCCGCCAGCCTGCGCGCCATGTCGATTGCAGCGCTGATGGTCCCGCTCGGCCTGACTTTCTATGGCTGGAAATGGACCAGCATGGTGGCCTATGAACGGGGGGAACTGGCCTTTGCCGCCCTGGCTGACGAGGGCGAGCGGGCCCTGCTGCACCGGCTCAGCTCCTATGTGCAGGGGCTCGATGGCGCTGTCGGCCTGTTCCATGCCTCCAGCGAGGTATCGGCCGCTGACTGGCGCGCCTATGTGGAAGCCCTCGATATTGGCCGCACGCTGCCCGGTATCTTCGGCATGGGCGTGATCGACGATGTCGCCCACGGCGACCTCGCGGCCTATACAGCCGGCTTGCGCGCGCTCGGTGTCGACGAATTCGTGGTCGATCCCGGCCATGGCGCCCGCGCCCACCATTTCATCATCCGCTTCATCGAGCCGCTGGCCGCCAACCGGCCGGCGCTGGGGCTGGACATCGCCTATGAAAGCCATCGCCGCGAGGCTGCGGAGATGGCGCGCCTGAGCGGGCAGCCGACCATTACCAGGCGCATTTTTCTCGTGCAGGACGACCGTCTGCGGGCCGGCTTTCTGCTGCTCAGGCCACTCTATGCCGAGGCGGTGCCCATCGACACCGTCGAGCAGCGCCTGGCTGCCTTCACGGGCTGGGTCTATGCGCCCTTCGTGGGGTCCCGTTTCATGGCGGGCCTGACGGCGAGCCAGGACAGCACTCTCGAGATCGCGGTCTATGACGGCGCGCAGGTCGATGCGGACCAACAGATTTTTTCCAGCCGCAGCGCGGACGAGGCGGCCGGACGCTCGACCTATACCGTTGCCAAGACCATGCCGGTGCTAGGTCAGACCTGGACCCTGGTATGGACCAGTACCGATCAGTTTGACGGCACCATCAAGAACAATGAAGCGCTGTTCGTGCTGCTGGCGGGCCTGCTGGTGTCGGCGCTGTTTGCCGGTTTCCTGCTCAGCCATGCGCGGCGGGAACAGACCATCCAGCGCATGGTGGTGCAGAAAACCCGCGAGATTGTCGCCCGGGAGGATGAGAACCGGGCGGTGGTCAATACGGCCGTGGTGGGGATCCTGCTGCTCGATGAACAGGGCCGCGTGCTGTCAGCCAATGAGGCGGCGCTGGACATTTTCGACGTCCAGCCGGAAGACGTGCCGCAGATGTCGATCAAGGACCTGATCCAGACCGGGCCAGGTCTGACGGGGGCCGAAATCCTGGGTGCCTTCCGATCCACCCGCTCGGCGCCGACCAAGCCCGTCTCCGGTCGCAGTCGCAGCGGCCAGCCGCTGGACCTGGAATTCCAGCTCAATCCCTGGATTACCGTGGAAGGGCAGCATCGCTATACGGCCATCGTGCGCGACGTCACGCGCCAGCGCCAGGTCGCCGTCGCCCTCGAAGAGGCCGAACTGCGCTGGAGCAGTGCGCTGCGTGGCGCCAGCATCGGCGTGTTTGACGTCAATCTGGCCAGCGGCACCTCCATTGTCTCGGATACTTGGCGGGAGATGCTGGGCCTGGCCGGAGACGGGGTGGTCGACCCGCAATGGGAGTGGCGCCGGCGCGTGCATCCGGAGGATCTGCTGCTGGTCGACGCGGCTGATGCCGCCTGCCTGGCGGGCTGGACCGAGCGCTCGGAAAGCGAATACCGGATTCGCCACGCCGGCGGCCACTGGATCTGGCTTCGTTCGGAAGCATCGGTGACCCAGCGCGATCCGGCGGGGCGGGCGCTGCGACTGGTGGGCACGCAAACCGACATCACGGCGCTCAAGGAGGCCGAGGCGGCCCTGCGCTCGAGCGAGGAGCGCCTGCGCAGCGCCATCGAACATGCGCCGATCGGCATGGCGCTGGTTGATCCCGCCGGCGCCTGGATCAATGTCAACGAGGCGCTGCTGACCTTCCTGGGCTACGCGGCGGACGAGTTCCTGCAGCTCGACTTCCGGGATCTCGATCATCCCGACGATGCGGGGCTGGACAAGGACCTCATCGCCCAGCTGGTGGCTGGCGACATCTCGCATTACCAGCTGGAAAAGCGCTATCTGCACAGGGGTGGCCATGCCGTCTGGGGGCTGCTCAACGTTTCGGCGGCGCGCGGGGCCGATGGCGGCGTGGATTACTTCATCGCCCAGATCCAGGATATCCAGCACCGCAAGGAAATGGACCGGCTCAAGAGCGAGTTCATTTCCAATGTCAGCCATGAACTGCGCACGCCATTGACGTCGATCCGCGGATCGCTGGGCCTGGTCATGGGCGCCATGGCCGAGCAGATCCCCCCGGGCGTGCTGCGCCTGCTGGGCATTGCCCACAAGAACAGCGAGCGGCTGATCCTGCTGATCAATGACATTCTCGACCTCGAAAAGATGAGTTCGGAGAAGCTGCAGTTTACAGTGGGACCGCACCGGCTGCGCCCCGAGGTCTTGCTGGCGATGGATATCAACCACGCCTATGCGGCCCAGTTCGATGTGGGTCTGGTGCTCGACGAAACCGGCTATGATCCGGAATGCGCCTATGACAGCGCGCGCCTGCAGCAGGTGCTGTCGAACCTGCTGTCGAATGCGGCAAAGTTCTCGCCCCGCGGCGGCACCGTCCATCTCAGCATCAAGCGGTTCGGCGCCATGGCCCGGGTGAGCATCGCCGATAGCGGCCCGGGCATCCCCGCCGGCTTTCGCGGCCAGATCTTCTCGGCCTTCTCGCAGGCCGATGCCTCGGCGACGCGCGAAACCGGGGGCACCGGGCTGGGGCTGCACATCTCCAAGCAGATGATGGAGAAGATGTCGGGCAATCTGGACTATTCCAGCGTAGAGGGACGGGGCAGCACATTCTGGATCGATGTGCCGCTGACGGCGGCGACGGCCATGGCCGCGCCGGCAAGGGTTTTGGCACGCCCGTCGCCGCTGCCCCATCTGCTGCATGTCGAGGATGACGAGGACTTCCGCGCCTTCATCGCCACGGCGCTGGAGGGACAGGTCACCGTCGCGCATGCCGGGACGTTGAATGCGGCCCGCAGCGCGCTGGCGCGGGAGCGCTTCGATCTCATCCTGCTCGATCTCCGCCTCGCCGACGGCAATGGCCTCGATCTGCTCGATGACGTGTCGCTGCAGCATGCCGGTCAGGTGATCGTGCTGACCGCGACCGAGAGCGTCGTCGTCGACCACCGCGTGAGTGCGGCGCTGGTCAAGTCGCGGACACCCGAATCCGTGATCGTGGAGACGATCCTTGCGGCGATCCGGCCGGCAGCGTCCGTCAGGCGGCGCGGCGCGAAGCGCTGAGTCCGGTCAGCCCGGCCAGCCCATCAGCTCGGTCACCTGCTTGGCCAGCGACATCGGATCGAACGGCTTGGCGATGACGCCGGTGACACCGAGCGCCAGCAGCCGCGCCAGCTCGGAGGGCTGGGTGCGGGCGGTGACGAAGACCACCGGAATGTCGGCCGTCGCCGGGTCGTCCCGCAGGGCGGCACGGGTCATGGGCCCGTCCATTTCCGGCATCATCACGTCGAGCAGCACGACATCGGGCTGCCAGTCGCGGGCGATCTGCAGGGCCAGGGCGCCACTGGCACATTCCTGCACGTCAAAGTCGGGATGCAGTTGCAGGCTCATTCCGGCCACGGTGCGAATGTCGGGCTCGTCGTCAACGTACAAGATGCGCATGGACCATCCAGATCGCTGCAGCGCCGTCGGGCGTCTGCCAGGGTAAAGCTGAAGCTAGCGCAACTCGCCCCGGCTGGACATGGGCTGGGTGCCTGTCCGCGGGTCGGTTCAGGCGAAATGGCTGCCCAGATAATAGGGCCAGATGATCAGGCCAAACAGGCCCTGCATGAAGTCGAGATGCAGAAAGCCAATGCTGAACAGCCAGCCGGCGAACCAGCCGGCGCCGAGCGAGCTGTGCTGGGTAATGTGGATGCGTTCCATGGGGCGTCTCCTTGTGACATCCCATTGTGACGGCGGCGACCGGCGCGGCATTGATCCCGGTCAATTGTCGCGCCGGTCGGGAGCCGGTCAGAGCCAGCCGGACAGCACGCCCACGCCGCCCAGGGCGATGGCGCCGCCAGCGATGCGGCTGACGAGGCGGGCATGCCGGCCGGTCAGCCGCACCATGCCGATGATGCCGGCCAGACCTGCCAGGTGGAGCAGGGCGGTGGCGGACAGGAAGCCGGCGGCATAGCCGAGCCCTTCCGTGGTGGCGGGCATTTCCGCGCCATGGGCATGGCCGTGGAACACGGCAAAGACGGCCACCAGCGTCATGGCGGCAGACAGGGGCAGGGGATGGCGCGTCATGGCGGCCAGGCCGATGGCCACGCTCGACAGGGCAATGCCCAGTTCCACCAGGGGCAGCTCGACCTGCAGCAGGCCCAGGGCAAAGCCGAGCAGCATGACACTGAGGAAGCTCAGCGGGATCAGCCACAATGCCCGGCCGCCGAGCACTGCGGCAAGGATGCCGACAGCCAGCATGGCCAGCACGTGGTCCAGTCCGCCCAGCGGATGCGCGAAACCGTGCAGGAAGCCCATGGTGTCGCCGGCGCCGGTATGGGCCATGGCGAGGGTGGGGGAAAATGCCAGGATGGCGAGGGCGAGAACGAAGCGCATCGTTGTCCTTCCGGGATCACGGGATCCCTGAATGAATGGTGTCGACACCCGCCATGGCTTCCAAACTCGCCCGACCTTTATTGGTCGAATGGCGATGTTTGTAAATGCCATGGTACTGCCGTACCGCAATCCACTAGTAGGTGACCGTCAAGGTTAGCAGTCTGCTAGCCAATTCCATCCAACGGTGAAGGCTTGCCGAATGCTGCTGCTGATCTTTTTGACCCTGCTGCTGCTCTTGGTCCAGGTGTTTATGCCCGGCTACTATCTCACCCGGCAGGTGGGGCCACAGGCCCAGATGGGGCCGCGCGACGACCTGCCCGAACCCAGCCTGGCGCTCGGCCGGGCGCGGCGGGCTCTGGCCAATCTGCAGGAAACCCTGCCGATTTTCCTGGTACTGGCGCTGCTGGCGATCGTATTCGGCGCAGAGGACTGGCTGGCCCTGGCCGGCGCGACGCTGTTTCTGCTCGGCCGGGTGAGCCATGTCGTCTGCTATATGGCCGGGTTGTCCCCGTGGCGGTCGATCAGCTTTACCATGGCGCTGCTCGGCCTGCTGCTGATGGCGCTGCCCTTGCTGCCCCATATCTGGTCTTAGGCAGCCGAAGGGTCTTGCGAAACGGCGGTTTTGCCATTAGACACAGCCTCGCCTGAAGGGGTTTAGCTCAGTTGGTAGAGCATCGGTCTCCAAAACCGAGGGTCGTGGGTTCGAGTCCCCCAGCCCCTGCCAGGCACAAATACCAACAAAATCAAATAGTTAGCGCCGGTCTGCGGTCGGCGACTATTCGGCTGCCCGGGGCAGCTTGTCGGCATGACGGGCCTTGAGCCGGTTCAGCTGATGGGCAGCATGGGCGAGCAGGGCGGTGCGAACCTGCGCGGCGGCGACGTGACCCACATCGGCTTTCACTTTGAGATCAAGGGGATAGATCGTCACATTGCCCATGAAGTGCTCTTCGATCTGCACGCGGACAACCCCGGTCACCCGCCCGTCAATGGTCGGGTGCGGCCCGAAATAGCGCAGTTCACAGGCTGTGACGTCGAAAGAGGACTTTGCTACACTCACGGCACGCCTCCGCTCACCAGTATGTTCCGCCGCAGCGCCATTTAAATACCGCGGCTCCGGCGAATCAAGAGCGAATCAGCGTGACACTGTCGTGTCGTTAATGGCCCGGGCGCCGGGAGCGCCGGGAAAACTTGGCGGGGCCTGTTGCATTTGACAGGGAGTTTCTCTAGATACCCACATTCGAGCCGTGCGGGATTCCTGCGCGGCCTTTGGTTTTGCACCAAAACACCAAAGAGTAGATTTGCCGATGGCCCGTACGAACCCAATCACGTTCCTGCAGCAAGTGCGGCAGGAAGTTTCCAAGGTCACCTGGCCCGGCCGGAACGAAGTGGTGATCTCCACGATCATGGTGATCGTGCTGGTTATCGCGGCGAGCCTGTTCTTTCTTGCAGCCGATCAGGTCATTTCGTGGCTGGTCGGACTGATGCTTTCGATCCGCTAGTCGGGTCACGGACCTACAACTACTAGGAGCGGCGACGCTTTATGGCCATGCGCTGGTATATCGTTCAAGCTTACTCGAACTTCGAGCGCAAGGTGGCGGAAGATATCCGCCAGAAGGTTGCGCAGAAAAAGCTTGAGCACCTGTTTGAAGACGTGATCGTGCCGACCGAAAAGGTCGTTGAGATCCGCCGTGGCCGCAAGGTCGACGCCGAACGCAAGTTCTTCCCGGGCTATGTGCTGGTGAAGATGGACATGACCGACGAGGCCTTCCATCTGATCAAGAACACGCCCAAGGTTACCGGTTTCCTCGGCTCGGACAACAAGCCGATGCCGATCTCGGAGAAGGAAGCCCAAGGCATTCTGCAGCAGGTGCAGGAAGGCGTGGAGCATCCCAAGCCGTCCATCTCGTTCGAAGTGGGCGAGAATGTCCGCGTGTCGGATGGTCCGTTCGCCAGCTTCAACGGCGTGGTGGAAGAAGTCGACGAAGAGCGCGCCCGCCTCAAGGTGGAAGTGTCGATCTTCGGTCGCCCCACCCCGGTGGAGCTCGAATACAGTCAGGTCGAGAAGGTCTGACATTGGCGCTGCGCCGCAGCGTGTTGCAAATTCCGGCGTGAGCCGGAACCGCCAGGGCAACCTGGTGAAATCTGTGGAAGAGGGCGGTGGCTGCCAGGCTGCCGATCAAACTCTCGGACCACAGCGTCAAACGGTCCGCGTGACAGCGGGCGAACAGCAGGGCGTCGCGCAAGCGCGCCAACTTTAAAGGACGATTATGGCAAAGAAAATCGTTGGCTACGTAAAGCTCCAGGTGCCTGCGGGTTCCGCAACACCATCCCCGCCAATCGGCCCAGCACTGGGTCAGCGCGGTCTGAACATCATGGAATTCTGCAAGGCGTTCAATGCCGCCACGCAGGAACTGGAAAAGGGTTCGCCCATTCCCGTCGTGATCACCGCCTATGCCGACAAGAGCTTCACTTTCGAGATGAAGTCTCCGCCGGTCAGCTTCTTCATCAAGAAGGCCGTGAACCTGAAGTCGGGCAGCAAGCTGCCAGGCAAGGAATCGGCCGGCACCATCACGCTGGCACAGCTGCGTGACATTGCCGAAAAGAAGATGAAGGATCTCAACGCCGACAATCTCGATGCTGCGGTATCGATGATAGCAGGCTCTGCCCGTTCCATGGGCATTCAGGTCGAGGGCTGATAAATGGCTGGTAAGAATCTCACAAAGTCCCGCGAGGGCATTGATCGCAACAAGCTGTACAAGCTTGATGAAGCGGTCAAAATGATCAAGTCGCGTGCGACCGCCAAGTTCGACGAGACCATCGAGCTTGCCATCAACCTGGGTGTCGATCCGCGCCACGCCGACCAGATGGTCCGCGGCGTAGTGACCCTGCCCAACGGTACCGGCAAGACCGTCCGCGTGGCCGTGTTCGCCAAGGATGCCAAGGCTGACGAAGCCCGCAAGGCTGGCGCCGACATCGTTGGCGCCGAAGACCTGATGGAAGCCATCATGGGCGGCAAGATCGATTTCGATCGCTGCATTGCCACGCCTGACATGATGCCGCTGGTCGGTCGCCTGGGCAAGATCCTCGGGCCACGCAACCTGATGCCAAACCCCAAGGTCGGCACGGTTACCCCCGATGTCGCCGGTGCCGTCAAGGCTGCCAAGGGCGGCGCTGTCGAGTTCCGCGTCGAGAAGGCCGGTATCCTGCATGCTGGCGTGGGCAAGGTGTCGTTCTCGGACGAGGCCCTGCTGCAGAACATCAAGGCGTTCACCGACGCCGTGCTCAAGTCCAAGCCGGCTGGTGCCAAGGGCACCTATGTCAAGCGCGTTGCCGTGTCCTCGACCATGGGCCCGGGCGTGCATGTCGAAGTCGCTTCGGCGCTGTAATTCCAAATTCCGGGCGGTTTCGACCGCCCGGTTTTTGTCGCTCTTCTGAGCGGCAACAAGTCCTGTCCGAGACTGCCGGTGCCAACCGATCTGGGTTGGCTTAATGTCGCAAGATGCCAGCATAGATGGGGTGACAACCGAAATTTCTGTCCGCAAGGGCAGGGTGGCGGTTCGAACCAGGCCAGTTGCCCTCTGGGCAGCACGGTTGACAGGCGTTTAACCGTTGCTCCTCTCCTCCCTCGGGAGATCGGAGGGCAGCAATTGGCAATGGCCCGGCTGACTTTTGCCGGGCTCAATGTGGAGACTAGCAGTGGAAAGAGCGGAAAAGCGTGAGCTTGTCGCATCGCTTCAGGCAGCCCTATCGGGCGCTGGATCGATCGTCCTTGCGCAGAACACCGGTCTGACCGTCGCCAACCTTGAATCGCTTCGCCGCGACATCAAGGGTGCAGGTGGCCAAGTCAAGATCGCGAAGAACCGTCTTGCCAAGCTTGCTCTTAAAGAAACCGACAATGCGGACATGTCGAGCCTCCTGGTAGGCCCGATCGTCATCGCTTATGCGGCCGACCCCATGACTGCGCCCAAGTTTGCGGCAAAGTTTGCTGAAAAGAACGCGAAATACGTCGTTCTTGGTGGCGCCATGGGCAAGACCGCGCTTGACGCGAATAACGTCAAGGCGCTGGCGACCATGCCCTCGCTGGATGAACTGCGCGCCACGCTGGCCGGGATGCTCAAGCAGCCCGCCACGCGTATCGCGTCGGTCATCGTGGCACCAGCAAGCGGCATTGCCCGCGTGCTGGCCGCTCATGCGGAAAAGAGCAACGAAGCAGCGTAACCCCATCGGTCCTCGCAAGGGACCACTTTGGTTTGAACTGAACACCTAAAAAGAGAGATTTATCAAATGGCTGATCTCGCCAAGATCGTAGACGACCTGTCTGCCCTGACCGTTCTGGAAGCTTCGGAACTGTCGAAGATGCTGGAAGAGAAGTGGGGCGTTTCCGCCGCCGCTCCTGTTGCTGCTGCTGCCGCTGGCGGCGCTGCTGCTCCGGCTGTCGAAGAAAAGACCGAATTTGACGTGATCCTCGCCTCCTTCGGCGAAAACAAGATCAACGTCATCAAGGAAGTCCGCGCCATCACCGGTCTGGGCCTGGGCGAAGCTAAGGCTCTCGTCGAAGCTGCTCCCAAGGCCGTCAAGGAAGGCGTCAACAAGGCTGAAGCTGCCGAGATTCAGAAGAAGCTCGAAGCTGCCGGCGCCAAGGTCGAACTCAAGTAGTTCTATCTCTGCCCTTGAAATTTGCGAAGTGGCGCGTTATGTGCCATTTCGCTCCTTCGTCTCTACGAGATGATTCGCCGGACCGGTTGGATAGGTCCTTGGCGGCAATTTGCGGAATATATGAAGAATTTGATGTCTGAGGTGCGCTGACGTCCGTTAGACCTCCCGGCTGCTGGCCTGGAGGTATTTGGCGTTTTGCGCACTGATGCTGTTCCTTTGGCGTGGAATTGCACAATGAGACATCACCCAGCCTGAGTAATTTGAAGGGCACATATCCCGAGACCCGACGGCTGATAGTCGGATCTTTGGATATTTGCCTCCGAGACAATCGCACCAGAAACAGGAGCTTTCATGGCTACCACGTTCAACGGCCGCCGCAAGGTACGCAAGTCCTTCGGGTCCATTCGCGAAGTCACGGAGATGCCCAACCTGATCGAGGTCCAGAAGGCCTCCTATGATCAGTTCCTCCTCGTGGACGAGCCCAAAGCCGGCCGTCCCGATGAAGGGCTTCAGTCCGTGTTCCGTTCGGTCTTTCCGATCACCGACTTTTCCAATACGGCGTCTCTCGAATTCGTGAAGTACGAGTTCGAGCAGCCCAAGTATGACATTGATGAGTGCCGTGCGCGCGACATCACGTTCGCTGCCCCGCTCAAGGTCACGCTGCGCCTGATCGTGTTTGAAGTGGACGAAGAGACCGGTGCCCGGTCCGTCAAGGACATCAAGGAGCAGGACGTCTATATGGGCGACATGCCCTTCATGACGAGCAATGGCACGTTCATCGTCAACGGCACCGAGCGCGTCATCGTCTCGCAGATGCACCGTTCGCCTGGCGTGTTCTTCGATCACGACAAGGGCAAGACCCATTCGTCGGGCAAGCTGCTGTTTGCCGGCCGTATCATTCCGTACCGCGGCAGCTGGCTCGATATCGAGTTTGACGCCAAGGACGTGGTGTTCGCGCGTATCGATCGTCGCCGCAAGATCCCTGTGACCAGCCTGCTCAAGGCGCTGGGCATGGATACCGAAGAGATCCTGTCGACCTATTACAATACCCTGACCTATACCAAGACGGCCTCGGGCTGGCAGAAGCCATACGACGCCGAAAAGATGAAGAATGCCAAGCCGAGCCATGACCTGATCGACGCCAAGACCGGCGATGTGGTGCATGAAGCCGGCAAGAAGCTCTCGGCCCGCCAGGCCAAGAAGCTGGCTGATGACGGCCTGACGCACCTGCTGGCTGTCGATGAAGACCTCTATGGCATGTATGTCGCCGAAGACCTGATCAACATGCAGACCGGCGAGGTCTATATGGAGGCAGGCGACGAGCTCGACGAGAAGAACCTCGAACTGCTCGTGGGTCTCGGCTTTGACGAGCTGCCGATCCTCGACATCGATCACATCAGCATTGGCGGCTATATCCGCAACACGCTGGCCGTGGACAAGAACGAGTCGCGTGAAGACGCGCTGTTCGACATCTACCGCGTCATGCGTCCCGGTGAGCCACCGACCGTCGACACTGCCGAAGCCATGTTCCAGTCGCTGTTCTTTGACAGCGAGCGCTATGACCTGTCCGCCGTGGGCCGCGTCAAGATGAACATGCGTCTCGAGCTCGACGCTCCCGACACCATGCGCACCCTGCGCAAGGAAGACATTGTCGAAGTCGTCCGCACGCTGGTCGACCTGCGCGATGGTCGCGGCGAAATTGACGACATCGACAATCTGGGCAACCGCCGCGTTCGCTCCGTTGGCGAATTGATGGAAAACTCCTATCGCCTTGGCCTGCTCCGCATGGAGCGCGCCATCAAGGAGCGCATGAGCTCGGTCGAAATCGACACGGTCATGCCGCAGGATCTGATCAACGCCAAGCCGGCTGCCGCCGCCGTGCGCGAGTTCTTTGGCTCGAGCCAGCTCAGCCAGTTCATGGATCAGACCAATCCGCTGTCGGAAATCACCCACAAGCGTCGCCTGTCGGCGCTTGGGCCTGGTGGTCTGACCCGCGAGCGTGCCGGCTTCGAAGTGCGCGACGTGCACCCGACCCATTACGGCCGCATCTGCCCGATCGAGACCCCAGAAGGTCCCAATATCGGTCTGATCAACTCGCTGTCGACCTTTGCCCGCGTCAACAAGTACGGTTTCATCGAGACCCCGTACCGCAAGATCGTCAACGGCAAGCTGACCGACGACGTGGTCTACCTCTCCGCCATGGAAGAGGCCAAGCACTACGTCGCCCAGGCCAACGTGACCTTCAATGACAAGCTTGAGCTCGAGCATGATCTGGTGGTGGCGCGCCACGCCGGTGACAACGGCCTGACGCCCAAGGAAAACGTCGATCTGATGGACGTTTCGCCCAAGCAGATGGTGTCGGTTGCCGCCTCGCTGATCCCGTTCCTCGAGAACGACGACGCCAACCGTGCTCTGATGGGCTCGAACATGCAGCGTCAGGCCGTGCCACTGCTGCGCGCCCATGCGCCGTTTGTCGGCACCGGCATGGAAGCCATCGTGGCTCGTGACTCGGGCGCCGCCATCGTGGCCAAGCGCAAGGGCATCGTCGATCAGGTTGACGCCACGCGTATCGTTATTCGGGCGACCGAAGAAACCGATGCGTCCAAGTCGGGCGTGGACATCTACAACCTGATGAAGTTCCAGCGTTCGAACCAGTCCACCTGCATCAACCAGCGTCCGCTGGTGGTTGTCGGTGACCATATCAACCAGGGCGACATCATCGCCGACGGTCCCTCGACCGAACTGGGCGATCTGGCGCTGGGCCGCAACGTGCTCGTCGCGTTCATGCCCTGGAATGGCTACAACTTCGAAGATTCGATCCTGCTCTCTGAAAAGATTGCCATGAACGACGTCTTCACCTCGATCCATATCGAGGAATATGAAGTCATGGCCCGCGACACCAAGCTTGGGCCTGAGGAAATCACCCGCGACATTCCGAACGTGTCGGAAGAAGCGCTCAAGAACCTCGACGAAGCCGGTATCGTGCACATCGGTGCCGAAGTTGCCCCTGGCGACATCCTGGTCGGCAAGATCACCCCCAAGGGTGAATCGCCGATGACCCCGGAAGAAAAGCTCCTCCGCGCCATCTTCGGCGAGAAGGCAAGCGACGTTCGTGACACCTCCCTGCGCGTGCCGCCGGGCGATGCTGGTACTGTTGTTGAAGTGCGCGTGTTCAATCGCCACGGCATCGACAAGGACGAGCGCGCCATGGCCATCGAGCGCGAGGAAATCGAGCGTCTCGCCAAGGACCGTGACGACGAACAGTCGATCCTCGACCGCAACGTCTATGCGCGTCTCAAGGAGATGCTGTTCGGCAAGGCAGCAACGGCCGGCCCCAAGGGCTATGTCGTGGGCACCAAGCTCAATGACCAGATGTTCGAGGCACAGCCCCGTTCGAAGTGGTGGCAGTTCGCGGTCGATGACGACAAGGTCATGACCGAGATGGAAGCCCTGCACGCGCAGTATGAAGAAAGCCGTCGTCTGCTCGAGCAGCGCTTCATCGACAAGGTGGACAAGCTGCAGCGCGGTGACGAGCTGCCTCCAGGCGTGATGAAGATGGTCAAGGTCTTCATCGCCACCAAGCGCAAGATCCAGCCAGGCGACAAGATGGCTGGCCGTCACGGCAACAAGGGCGTGGTGTCGCGCATCGTGCCGATCGAGGACATGCCCTATCTGGAAGACGGCACCTCGGTTGACATCGTGCTCAACCCGCTCGGCGTGCCATCGCGCATGAATGTGGGCCAGATTCTCGAGACGCATCTGGGCTGGGCCTGTGCCGGCATGGGTCGCAAGATCGACGAGATGGTTCGCGCCTATCATCGCAATGGCGATCTCAAGCCACTGCGCCTGGAAATCCAGGACCTGTTTGCCGGTGATGAATCCATCACCGACCTTGATGACGACGGCATGGTCCGTCTCGGCGAACACCTTTCCAAGGGTGTCTCGATCGCGACCCCCGTGTTCGACGGCGCCAAGGAAGCCGACATCGTGGTGATGCTGGAGCGGGCAGGGCTGAAGGCTTCGGGTCAGTCGACCGTGTTTGACGGTCGTAGCGGCGAGCAGTTCGATCGTCAGGTGACGGTTGGCTACATCTACATGCTCAAGCTCGACCATCTGGTGGACAACAAGATCCACGCGCGTTCGATCGGTCCGTACTCGCTGGTCACCCAGCAGCCACTGGGCGGCAAGGCGCAGTTCGGCGGCCAGCGCTTCGGCGAGATGGAAGTGTGGGCTCTGGAAGCCTACGGCGCGGCGTATACGCTGCAGGAAATGCTCACCATCAAGTCGGACGACGTTGCCGGTCGTACCAAGGTCTACGAAGCCATCGTGCGTGGCGACGATACGTTCGAAGCGGGCATCCCCGAGAGCTTCAACGTTCTGGTCAAGGAAATCCGTTCGCTCGGTCTCAATGTCGAACTCGACATGCGCGAGATCGAAGACGGCTCCGAACAGGCCGAAGCGGAGCTCGCACCTCCTCAGGAAGCGGCGGAGTAATCCGGCACTTCCTACCCCCATTCATTTTCCGTTCGTGCCCGTGGTCAGACCCGGGCATGGACGGATAGAGGAGAGAATTGATGAACCATCATTCCCACGTCATGGACCCGTTCAACCCGGCGGTTCCTGTGCAGACCTTCGATCAGATGAAGATCTCGATCGCCTCGCCCGAAAAGATCCTGAGCTGGTCCTATGGCGAGATCAAGAAGCCGGAAACCATCAACTATCGTACGTTCAAGCCTGAACGCGATGGTCTGTTCTGCGCGCGCATCTTTGGCCCCGTGAAGGACTATGAGTGCCTGTGCGGCAAGTACAAGCGCATGAAGTTCAAGGGCGTCATCTGCGAGAAGTGCGGCGTCGAAGTCACGCTGAGCCGCGTGCGTCGCGAGCGCATGGGTCATATCGAGCTGGCCGCGCCGGTTGCCCATATCTGGTTCCTGAAGTCCCTGCCGTCGCGTATCGCGCTGCTGCTCGATATGACGCTCAAGGACATCGAGCGCATCCTGTACTTCGAAAACTACGTCGTTCTCGATCCAGGCCTGACGCCCTTCACCCAGCATGAACTGCTGAATGAAGAGCAGTTCCTCGACGCCCAGGACGAATATGGTGCCGACAGCTTCACCGCCAAGATCGGCGCCGAAGCCATCCGCGACATCCTGCTGGCGCTCGATCTGGAAAAGATCGCGGCCAACCTGCGCGTGGAAATCGCCGAGTCGACCACCGAGCTCAAGCCAAAGAAGCTGGCCAAGCGCCTCAAGATCGTCGAGCAGTTCATCGTTTCGGGCAACAAGCCCGAATGGATGATCATGACGATCATTCCGGTCATTCCGCCCGAGCTGCGCCCGCTGGTGCCGCTGGATGGCGGCCGCTTTGCCACGTCCGATCTGAACGACCTCTACCGTCGCGTCATCAACCGCAACAACCGCCTCAAGCGCCTGATCGAGCTGCGTGCCCCTGACATCATCATCCGCAACGAAAAGCGCATGCTGCAGGAAGCCGTTGACGCGCTGTTCGACAACGGCCGCCGTGGCCGCACCATTACCGGTGCCAACAAGCGTCCGCTCAAGTCGCTGTCCGACATGCTCAAGGGCAAGCAGGGCCGCTTCCGCCAGAACCTGCTGGGCAAGCGCGTCGACTATTCGGGCCGTTCGGTCATCACCGTGGGTCCGAACCTCAAGCTGCACCAGTGCGGCCTGCCCAAGAAGATGGCGCTCGAGCTGTTCAAGCCCTTCATCTATTCGCGCCTCGAAGCCAAGGGCTTCAGCTCGACGGTGAAGCAGGCCAAGAAGCTGGTCGAGAAGGAGAAGCCGGAAGTCTGGGATATCCTTGATGAGGTGATCCGCGAGCATCCGGTGCTGCTCAACCGCGCACCGACCCTGCATCGCCTTGGCATCCAGGCCTTCGAGCCCATCCTGATCGAAGGCAAGGCGATCCGTCTGCATCCGCTCGTCTGCTCGGCTTTCAACGCCGACTTCGACGGTGACCAGATGGCCGTGCACGTTCCGCTGTCGCTCGAAGCGCAGCTGGAAGCGCGCGTGCTGATGATGTCGACGAACAACATCCTGCATCCTGCCAATGGCCAGCCGATCATCGTGCCGAGCCAGGACATCGTGCTGGGGCTCTACTACCTCTCGTTGATGAACGAGAAGGAGCCTGGCGAAGGCATGGCGTTCGGCTCCTATGCCGAGCTCGAGCATGCTATCGACAACAAGGTCGTCACCCTGCACACCAAGATTAAGGGCCGTGTTACGTCCTTTGACGCCGATGGCAAGCAGACCACCGAGATCGTGGAAACGACCCCGGGCCGCATGCTGATCGGGCAGATCCTGCCCAAGAGCGCCAAGGTGCCGTTCTCGACCGCCAACCAGCTGATGACCAAGAAGATGATCTCCAAGATGATCGACACGGTTTACCGTGGCTGCGGTCAGAAAGAGACCGTGATCTTCTGCGATCGCGTGATGCAGCTTGGCTTCAAGAATGCCTGCGATGCCGGCATTTCGTTCGGCAAGGACGACATGGTCATCCCTGCTTCCAAGTACACCATCGTGGAAGCCGCGCGTAAGCAGGTCGAAGAGTTCGAGCAGCAGTACAATGACGGCCTGATCACCCAGGGCGAGAAGTACAACAAGGTCGTCGACGCCTGGGCCAAGTGTGGCGACAAGGTTGCCGAAGAGATGATGGACGCGATCCGCACCGTGCAGATCGACGAGGAGACCGGTCGTCAGAAGCCGATCAACTCGGTCTACATGATGAGCCATTCGGGTGCCCGTGGTTCGCCGGCGCAGATGAAGCAGCTGGCCGGCATGCGCGGCCTGATGGCCCGTCCCGACGGTTCGATCATCGAGACCCCGATCACGGCCAACTTCAAGGAAGGCCTCAACGTTCTCGAGTACTTCAACTCCACCCACGGTGCCCGCAAGGGTCTGGCGGATACGGCGTTGAAGACCGCGAACTCGGGTTACCTGACGCGTCGTCTCGTCGACGTGGCGCAGGACGCGATCATCGTGTCGACCGATTGCGGCACCGAGCGTGGCCTGACCATGGAGCCCATCGTTGATGCGGGCCAGGTCGTGGCTTCCATCGGCCAGCGCGTGCTGGGTCGTACCGCTGCCGACGACATCTTCCATCCGCTGACCGGCGCGCTGATTGCCGCCAAGGGTCATCTGCTGGAAGAAAAGGATGTCGACGTCATCGAAGAGGCGCGCATCCAGTCGATCCGGATCCGTTCGCCCCTGACCTGCGACATGCGCCAGGGTACCTGCGCGGCCTGCTACGGCCGTGACCTTGCTCGCGGTACGCCCGTGAACATGGGTGAAGCTGTGGGTGTCATCGCCGCGCAGTCGATCGGTGAACCCGGTACCCAGCTGACCATGCGTACGTTCCACATTGGTGGCACGGCACAGGTGGTTGACTCCTCGTTCCTGGAATCGGGTGCAGAAGGCAAGATCGCCATCCGCAATCCCAATGTGGTCAAGGTCGAGGGCGACAAGCTGGTCGTCATGGCCCGTAACGTGTCGCTGGCCGTGCTCGATGCCGACGGCAAGGAGCGCGCGACGCACAAGGTGGCCTATGGCGCCAAGCTGCTGATCAAGGAAGGCGACATGGTTCGCCGTGGTCAGCGTCTGGCCGAATGGGACCCCTACACCCGTCCGATCCTGGCCGAAGTCGAAGGCGAAGTCGTGTTCGAGGATCTCCTCGATGGCACCTCGGTTGCGGAAAACACCGACGAGGCAACGGGCTTCACCAAGCGCGTCGTCATCGACTGGCGGACCAATCCGCGTGGCGAGGGGCTGAAGCCTGCCCTGGCCATTGCGCGCGATGGTGCCGTGCTCAAGGTGGAACGTGGTGGCGAAGCCCGTTACCTGCTCTCGGTTGATGCGGTCATTGCCGCCGAGCCGGGCGAAAAGGTATCGCCGGGTGACGTGCTGGCGCGTATTCCGCTGGAGTCAGCCAAGACCAAGGACATCACGGGCGGTCTGCCGCGCGTGGCCGAACTGTTCGAGGCCCGTCGTCCCAAGGATCACGCCATCATCGCCGAGATCGATGGCACGATCCGCTTCGGTCGCGACTACAAGAACAAGCGTCGCGTCATCATCGAGCCTCATGAAGAGGGCGGTGAGCCCGTCGAGTATCTGATCCCCAAGGGCAAGCCGTTCCATCTTCAGGAAGGCGATGCCATTGAAAAGGGCGAATATATCCTCGACGGCAACCCGGCGCCGCACGACATTCTGGCCATCAAGGGCGTGGAGGAGCTTGCTCGTTACCTCGTCAATGAAATCCAGGAAGTCTATCGTCTGCAGGGTGTGATGATCAACGACAAGCACATCGAGGTGATCGTTCGCCAGATGCTGCAGAAGGTCGAGATCGTCAATCCAGGTGACTCCGGCCTGCTCAAGGACGAGCAGCTCGACAAGCTCGACTTTGACGAGCTCAACGACGCGCTGGTTGCTGACGGCAAGAAGCCGGCAACGGCCAACCCCGTGCTGCTGGGTATTACCAAGGCGTCGCTGCAGACCCGTTCGTTCGTGTCGGCTGCGTCGTTCCAGGAAACCACCCGCGTGCTCACCGAGGCTGCCGTCTCCGGCAAGGCCGATCTGCTCGAAGGCCTCAAGGAAAACGTGATCGTTGGTCGCCTGATCCCGGCTGGTACCGGTGCCGGCATCTCCTCGGCCAAGCTCATCGCTTCCAAGCGCGATGACCTGATCCTGGATGAACGCCGCCGCCAGGCCAACACGCCCAAGATTGCCGCGCCTGCCGCCGAATAGGCCGCAACGCGGATAGAAGATGAGGGAAGGGGGCCGAAAGGCTCCCTTTTCTTTTGTCTGTGCACCGTCAGCAAACTGCCATCGTCCCGTATTTTGGGCGACACATGGCCATATCAGGGTCGGCTCGTTTCCTTCTTTGGAGTCGATCCATGACCAAATCCTTTGCTCTGGCCGGCCTCGTGCTGGCGCTGCTTTCAAGCGCGGCTCATGCCCAGCCGGTCGCCTTTGACGCCACCCTCAAAGCGCATGCCGAACTTCCGGCGCAGACCTTCGTGCCTGCGCCAGCCGATGCGCCCTACAGCCTTCACATGTCGGGGCGCTTCACCTCCGGCAAGCGGGTGGAAACGCCCTATGGTTGGGCCAATCCGGCTTCGGGAATCGCCATGCCTTTTCCAGGCCAGCCTTTGCAGGGCATGAGCGGGGTGCGCTCGCTGGGCGACGACCGCTTCCTTTTCCTCACCGACAATGGTTTTGGCAGCAAGGCCAACTCCGCCGACGCCATGCTGATGTTCAACTTCATGAAGATGGACTGGGACAAGGGCACTGTCGGTCTCGAGCGCACCGTGTTCCTGAGCGATCCCAATCGCGTCGTGCCGTTTCCGATCGTGACCGAGCACAGCGAGAGCCGCTACCTCACGGGCGCGGATTTCGATCCGGAATCCATCCAGCCGGTAGGGGACCATTTCTGGATTGGCGATGAATTCGGCCCCTGGCTGATCGAAGTGGACGCCAACGGCGTGGTGCTGCAGGTCGTGGCCACCAATCCGGGCGGCATTGACTACAAATCTCCGGACAATCCGTTCGTTTCAGCGCCGGCTGCGGGTGCCATGGTTGCCGGCGTCAATACCGGTCGCTCGGGTGGCTATGAGGGCATGGCCCAGTCCATGGACGGCAAGACCCTCTATCCCTTGCTTGAAAAGCCGTTCTATGACGAGGCCGCCGCCACTCTCGAAATGGTGAGCGACAAGCCGGTACTGCGCGTGCTGGAATTCAGCGTCGCCGATGCCAGCTGGAGCGACAAGCTCCGCTACTATCCGCTCGAAGACGCCAGCCACGCCATCGGCGACTTCAACATTGTCGGCGGGACCCGCGCGCTGATCATCGAGCGCGACGGCGGCGAAGGCGATGATGGCCGCGAAAAGGCCGCGGCCTTCAAGCGAATTTACCTGGTGGACCTCGAACGCGCCGACGACAATGGCGTGCTGGAGAAGATTGCCTATATCGACCTGATGGCGATCAAGGATCCCGACGGCATCGCGCCACGCGGCAGCAAGGACGGCGTCTTCACCTTCCCCTTCGTCACCATCGAGGATGTGGACCTGGTCGACGAGTCCACCATCCTTGTCGCCAACGACAACAACTATCCGGGCTCGACCGGGCGCGAGGCCGGCCGCGCTGACGACAATGAGTTCATCATTCTTGAGGTCGGTGATTTCCTCAAGGCTGAGTAATTCGGGGAGGGGGCCCCGAGCTCCCTCCCTTTCGTCCGCTGCCGCGCACCCCAGATGGAGAATACCATGTTTGCTCGTTCCGCTACCGCGTCGATCCTCCTGGCCAGCATGACCCTGTCCGCCATGGCGCAGGCCCCCATGCTCGGCACTCCTGAATTGCTGGGCCAGTTCGTGCTGCCCACCGGCCTGTCGGTGGCCGGCGCCGAGTTCGGCGGTATATCCGGTCTCGATTATGCAGCCGATACCGGCATGTTCTATGCCATTTCCGATGACCGCTCCCAGCACGGGGCGGCACGCTTTTATGTGCTCAAACTCAATGCGGATGAGGAGGGCGTGCATGGCCTCGACATCGTTTCGAGCCATGTGCTGCTCGGTCTCGACGGCAAGCCCTTTGCCGAAAAGAACATCGATCCCGAGGCGATCCGCTATGACGCCGCCCGGCAGTCGATCTTCTGGTCGAGCGAAGGCGATGCCAATGGCCAGCCGGCAATCTATGAGGCAGACCTGACCGGCAAGGCGCTGCGGGCCTTTGCTCTGCCCGAGGCCTATCTACCGAATGCCGACACGACGCGCGGGGTGCAGGGCAATCTGGGATTTGAGGCGCTGTCGATCTCCCAAGACGGCAAGACCCTGCTTGCAGGCACCGAGAATGCCCTGGTCCAGGACGGGGGCAAGGCCACGCTGGATGCCGGCAGCCTGTCGCGCATCATCGCCTTTGACATCGAAAGCGGCGAGCCCACTGCCGAATATGGCTATGAGACTGCCCCGATCTTCGCCAAGGCGACCGTCGAGCCAGCTTACAACGACAATGGCATGTCCGAATTCCTGGCCCTGGACGACAGCCACCTGCTGACTGTGGAGCGTTCTTTTGCCAGTGGCCTGGGCAATGAGATCAACCTCTACGTGACAGCGCTGGCAGAGGCCACCGATGCGACGGGCCTGGCATCGCTGAAGGGAGAACCCGTCACGACCGCGGCCAAGTCCCACTGGCTCAAGCTGGGTGAGGGGGACTTCGAGCTCGATATCGACAACATTGAATCGGTCAGCTTTGGTCCGGAGATCGACGGCCGACGTAGCCTGGTCATTGCCTCGGACAACAATTTCAACGCGAGCCAGTTCACCCAGTTCTTGGTATTCTCCTTGGCCGAATAGGTTAAGGACCGCTAAACAGAACAGAGGAGCCAGCGGGCCCCTCTGTTGTCGTGGTGGATTGTTGGCGACGCAGATAAGGGAGTGGGAGGGGCTCACCTCGCCACCCTTGGGTGGCAATGCCCCTGCACCAACCCGGCGCCAAAGCAAGGCGGCGCATGGCTCCCACGCGGATTTTCACGAAAGAATCCTTGACGGCTGGGCGAGTCGGCTCTAAACAGCGCCTACCTAAGCGGTCGGTCGTGAATGTCATACCGGGTCCCTGCCATCCTGTGCGGGTATCCAGGACACTCAAACACACTGTCGGGTAACTAGACGAAGCAAATCCTTGTGCGCATGACTGCCCGCTTTTTGGGGGTGGTCCGCTGCAATTAAGGCGCCGCCGTTCCCCAGTCTGGGGTCGGATGAGCGCCGTTTTGGTTTGCTTGGGCTAGACCGCAATGAATTTTGGACGATGGAAAGAGCGAAATGCCCACCATTAATCAGCTGATCCGCAAGCCACGCGCCAGCAAGCCAAAGCGGAACAAGGTTCCGGCGATGGAAGCAAACCCGCAGAAGCGCGGCGTTTGTTCACGTGTCTATACGACCACTCCAAAGAAGCCAAACTCGGCTCTGCGCAAGGTTGCCAAGGTTCGCCTGACCAATTCGCGCGAAGTGATTTCGTACATTCCAGGTGAAGGCCACAACCTTCAGGAGCACTCGGTGGTCCTGATCCGTGGTGGCCGCGTTCGCGACCTTCCCGGCGTTCGCTATCACGTGCTCCGCGGCGTCCTCGACACGCAGAGCGTCAAGGACCGCAAGCAGCGCCGGTCCAAGTATGGCGCGAAGCGTCCGAAGTAAGGAGATAGATCTATGTCCCGTCGCCACCGCGCAGAAAAGCGTGACGTTATTCCGGACGCTAAGTTCGGCGATCTCGTCCTTACCAAGTTCATGAATTCGCTCATGAAGGACGGCAAGAAGTCGGCCGCCGAAAGCATCGTTTACGGTGCCTTCGACATCGTCGAAGCCAAGGTCAAGCAGAACCCCGTCGAGGTGTTCCACACGGCCCTGGAAAACATCCGTCCTTCGGTTGAAGTGCGTTCGCGCCGCGTTGGCGGTGCTACGTACCAGGTTCCTGTTGAAGTCCGTGCGGACCGTCAGCAGGCCTTGGCCATTCGTTGGCTGATCGACTCCGCTCGCAAGCGCGGCGAGAACACCATGCGTGAACGCCTGTCTGGCGAGCTCATGGATGCTCTCAATGGTCGTGGTCAGGCCGTCAAGAAGCGCGAAGATACGCACCGTATGGCTGACGCCAACCGTGCCTTCTCGCACTACCGCTGGTAGTAGGAGCGCCCCATGGCACGCGAATATCCAATCAATCTGTATCGTAACTTCGGCATCATGGCTCACATTGATGCTGGCAAGACGACCACGACCGAACGCATCCTGTACTATACCGGCAAGTCCCATAAGATCGGCGAAGTCCATGACGGCGCCGCCACCATGGACTGGATGGAGCAGGAGCAGGAGCGTGGCATCACGATCACCTCTGCTGCCACCACCACGTTCTGGAAAGACCGTACCGGTACCCAGCACCGCTTCAACATCATCGACACCCCCGGCCACGTTGACTTCACCATTGAAGTCGAACGTTCGCTGCGCGTGCTCGACGGTGCCGTTGCCCTGCTGGACGCCAATGCCGGCGTCGAGCCCCAGACCGAGACGGTCTGGCGCCAGGCCGACAAGTACAGCGTTCCGCGCCTCGTCTTCGTCAACAAGATGGACAAGATCGGCGCCGATTTCTATCGCTGCGTCGAGATGATCGGCACGCGCCTCGGCGCCAAGGCTGTTCCTGTCCAGCTGCCGATTGGCGCTGAGAATGACTTCAAGGGCGTCGTCGATCTGATCGAGATGAATGCCCTGGTCTGGCGCAACGAAGAGCTGGGTGCCCAGTGGGACGTTGTCGAGATTCCCGACGACCTCAAGGAAGCTGCCACGAAGTATCGTGAGCAGATGATCGAGGCCGCTGTCGAGATCGACGACGATGCCATGGAAGCCTTCCTCAACGGCGAAGTCCCGAACAACGAGACCATCCGTCGCCTGCTGCGTCGCGGCACGATCGATGCCAAGTTCTTCCTGATCTTTGCGGGCTCGGCCTTCAAGAACAAGGGCGTCCAGCCGCTGCTGGACGGCGTTATCGATTACCTGCCGTCGCCAATGGACGTGCCGGCTATCCAGGGTATCGATGCCAAGACCGAACTGCCGATCGAGCGTCATGCTGACGACAGCGAGCCGCTGTCGATGCTGGCTTTCAAGATCGCCAACGACCCGCACATGGGTTCGCTGACGTTCTGCCGCATCTATTCGGGTCACGTCGAGCAGGGCGCGATGCTGGAAAACACGGTCAAGGAAAAGCGCGAACGCGTTGGCCGCATGTTCCAGATGCATGCCAATAGCCGTGAACAGATCACTGAAGCTTTCGCTGGCGACATCGTCGCCATCGTGGGCCTCAAGGACACCACGACCGGTGACACGCTCTGTGCGCAGAATGCCCAGGTCATCCTGGAACGCATGATCTTCCCAGAGCCCGTGATCGACATCTCGGTGGAACCCAAGTCCAAGGCTGACCAGGAAAAGATGGGCCTCGCGCTCAATCGTCTGGCTGCTGAAGATCCAAGCTTCCGCGTCAAGACCGACGAAGAATCCGGCCAGACCATCATTTCGGGCATGGGCGAGCTTCACCTCGACATTCTCGTTGACCGTATGCGTCGCGAGTTCAAGGTCGAGGCCAATATCGGTCAGCCGCAGGTTGCCTATCGCGAGACCATCACGCGCGCTGCCGATGTGGACTATACCCACAAGAAGCAGTCGGGTGGTTCGGGCCAGTTTGCCCGCGTCAAGCTCTCGATCGAGCCAGGCGAAGTCGGCAAGGGCCTCGAATTCGTGAACGCCGTCGTCGGCGGTTCGGTGCCACGGGAATATATTCCGGGCGTTGAAAAGGGCGTGAAGTCGGTTATGGGTTCCGGCCCACTGATCGGGTTCCCCATCGTTGACGTCAAGGTAACGTTGACCGAAGGCGCCTACCATGACGTCGACTCCTCGGTTCTCGCCTTTGAAATCGCTGGTCGTGCTGGCTTCAACGAAGCCATCCGCAAGGCGTCGCCAAAGATCCTCGAGCCGATCATGAAGGTTGAAGTTGTCACGCCAGACGATTACATGGGCGACGTTATCGGCGACCTCAATTCACGACGTGGTCAGATCCAGGGCACTGAAAGCCGTGGTGTTCTCCAGGTTGTGGATGCCTTCGTACCGCTCGCGAACATGTTCGGTTATGTGAACTCGCTGCGCTCCATGAGCCAGGGTCGTGCACAGTACTCGATGACGTTCGATCACTACGAGCAGGTGCCGCAGGCCGTCGCCGACGAAGTCCAGGCCAAATACGCCTAAACAATAAACTGAAACTCAAGGTTGGCCGCTGGGCTAACGAATACGGAGAGAAGCGATGGGCAAGGAAAAGTTTTCCCGCAATAAGCCTCACTGCAACATCGGCACCATTGGTCACGTTGACCATGGCAAGACTTCGCTGACAGCTGCGATCACCAAGGTCCTGGCTGAAACCGGCGGCGCTGTGTTCAAGAACTACGCGGACATCGATGCTGCGCCTGAAGAGAAGGCACGCGGGATCACCATCAACACTGCTCACGTTGAGTATGAGACGGCTAACCGTCACTACGCTCACGTCGACTGCCCAGGCCACGCCGACTATGTGAAGAACATGATCACCGGCGCTGCCCAGATGGACGGCGCGATCCTGGTCGTGTCGGCTGCCGACGGCCCGATGCCCCAGACCCGCGAGCACATCCTGCTCGCCCGTCAGGTTGGCGTTCCCGCCCTGGTCGTGTTCCTGAACAAGTGCGACATGGTCGACGATCCCGAGCTGCTCGAGCTCGTCGAGCTCGAAGTGCGCGAACTGCTGTCGTCCTATGAGTATCCCGGCGACGACATCCCCGTCGTCAAGGGTTCGGCTCTGGCCGCTCTCGAAGACAGCGATCGCAAGCTTGGCCACGACGCCATTCTCGAACTGATGGCTGCCGTGGATAGCTATATCCCACAGCCAGAGCGTCCGATTGACCAGCCGTTCCTGCTCCCGATCGAAGACGTGTTCTCGATCTCGGGCCGCGGCACCGTGGTTACCGGCCGTGTCGAGCGTGGCATCGTCAAGGTTGGCGAAGAAGTCGAAATCGTCGGCATCAAGGCCACCCAGAAGACCACCGTTACCGGTGTCGAAATGTTCCGCAAGCTGCTCGATTCGGGCCAGGCTGGCGACAACGTTGGCGCCCTGATCCGTGGTATCGATCGTACTCAGGTTGAGCGCGGTCAGGTTCTGTGCAAGCCCGGCTCCGTGACCCCACACACCGACTTCGTTGCTGAGGCCTATATCCTCACCAAGGAAGAAGGCGGTCGTCACACCCCGTTCTTCGGCAACTACCGTCCCCAGTTCTACTTCCGTACCACGGACGTGACGGGCATCGTGACCCTGCCAGAAGGCACGGAAATGGTCATGCCAGGTGACAACATCAACATGAACGTTCAGCTGATCGTTCCGATCGCCATGGAAGAAAAGCTTCGCTTTGCTATCCGTGAAGGTGGCCGCACCGTCGGCGCCGGCGTGGTCGCGAAGATCCTGAAGTAAGCCTCATTGAGACATTCGCGGCGCGCGATTAATGCGCGCCGCGATCCATTTTCGTCAGGATTTACAAGATGAACGGTCAGAATATTCGCATTCGCCTCAAGGCGTTTGACCATCGCGTTCTCGACGCATCGACGCGTGAGATCGTCTCGACGGCCAAGCGGACAGGCGCGCAGGTTCGCGGTCCCATTCCGCTGCCGACGCGAATCGACAAGTTTACCGTGAACCGCTCGCCCCACATCGACAAGAAGTCGCGTGAGCAGTTCGAGATTCGGACTCACAAGCGTCTTCTGGACATTGTGGACCCGACGCCTCAGACGGTTGATGCGCTGATGAAGCTCGATCTCGCCGCCGGCGTTGACGTCGAAATCAAGCTCTAAAGTAAGAAGTTTCCGCGCCTACCAAATAACAGGGTCCTCTGAAACCATGACCCGGTACGGCGCCAAGAGAGAAGGTAATAACCGATGCGTTCTGGATTGATCGCACAGAAGCTGGGCATGACCCGCATTTTCGCTGAGGACGGCTCGCACGTTCCAGTGACCGTGCTGAGTCTGCAGAACTGCCAGGTGGTAGGCCAGCGGACGGCTGACAAGGACGGCTACGTCGCATTGCAGCTTGGCTCCGGCCAGGCCAAGGCGAAGAACACCAGCAAGGCCGAGCGCGGCATTTTTGCCGTCGCCAAGGTTGAGCCAAAGCGCCACGTCGCGGAATTCCGCGTCGACGAAGCCAACCTCATCGAGGTCGGCGCTACGTTGCAGGCGGACCATTTCGTCACGGGCCAGCTGGTGGACGTCACCGGTACCTCGATCGGTAAAGGTTTTGCCGGCGGCATGAAGCGCTGGAACTTCGGCGGCCTGCGTGCTTCGCATGGTGTGTCGGTTTCGCACCGTTCGATCGGTTCTACCGGTGGTCGTCAGGACCCGGGTAAGACCTTCAAGGGCAAGAAGATGCCGGGCCATATGGGCGATCGTCGCATCACCACGCAGAACGTCAAGGTCGTCAAGACCGATGTCGAGCGCGGTTTGATCATGATCCAGGGTTCGGTTCCAGGCTCCAAGGGTGCTTGGATCATGATCAAGGACGCGGTGAAGAAGCCAGCCCCTCAGGGCGCTGCTTTCCCGGGCTCGTTCAAGGCCGCCGCTGAAGTTGCGGGGGAAGGTAACTAAATGGAACTCAAGGTCACAACCCTCGACGGCAAGGCTGCTGGCAATATCCAGCTGGCTGACGACGTCTTCGGTCTGGAAGTCCGCCAGGACATCCTGCACCGCATGGTTCGCTACCAGCAGCTCAAGGCAATGTCCGGCACGCACGATGTGAAAAATCGTTCGGAAGGCGTTCGCACGGGCAAGAAGTTCGGCAAGCAGAAGGGTGGCGGCGGTGCCCGTCACGGCGATCGCAAGGCTCCCCAGTTCCGTGGTGGTGGTCGTGCATTCGGTCCGACCCCGCGCAGCCATGCCATTGATCTTCCCAAGAAGGTCCGGGCACTGGCGCTCAAGCATGCCCTGTCGTCCAAGATCAAGTCTGGCTCGCTCATCGTCGTCGATAGCGTGTCCCAGAAGGACAACAAGACGGCCGCGTTGCTCGCCACGTTCGGCAAGCTGGCCTGGACCAATGCGCTGATCATCGATGGTGCAGTTGTCGACCAGAACTTCGTTCTGGCCGCCCGCAACATCCCGCATATCGACGTGCTGCCAGTGCAGGGGATCAACGTTGTGTCGATCCTCAAGCGCGACAAGCTCGTCCTGACCAAGGCAGCGCTGGAAGCGCTGGAAGCGAGGTTCGCATGAACAAGCTCAGCGCTTACGACATCGTCCGGAACCCGGTCGTGACTGAAAAGTCGACCATGGCCTCCGAACATAACCAGGTCGTTTTCGACGTGGCGATTGATGCCAACAAGACCGATATCAAGGCTGCCGTCGAGCAGCTGTTCTCGGTCAAGGTCAAGGCAGTGAACACCCTGGTCCGCAAGGGCAAGGTGAAGCGCTTCCGTGGCAAGGTTGGCACGCGCAACGACGTCAAGAAGGCGATCGTTACCCTCGTCGACGGCCAGTCGATCGACATTTCGACCGGCCTCTAAGGGAAGAGACAGAAAAATGGCTCTTAAGACTTACAATCCTACGTCCCCCGGCCGCCGTCAGCTCGTGACGACCGACCGTTCGGAACTCTGGAAGGGCAAGCCGGTCAAGACTTTGACCGAAGGCCTCTCCAAGTCCGGTGGCCGTAACAATCGCGGTCGCATCACTGCCTTCCATCGTGGTGGCGGTCATAAGCGCACCTATCGCATGATCGATTTCAAGCGTGTCAAGTTCGACATGGTTGGTACGATCGAGCGCCTGGAATACGATCCCAACCGTACGGCTTGGATCGCTCTGGTGAAGTACGAAGACGGCGAACTCGCCTATATCGTTGCACCACAGCGTCTGGGTGCTGGCGACAAGGTGATCTCGTCGGCCGGTACGGTTGACGTCAAGCCAGGCAATGCGATGCCTCTCGAGAACATGCCGGTCGGTACGATCGTGCACAATATCGAGCTCAAGCCCCGCAAGGGTGGCCAGGTTGCCCGTTCGGCTGGTGCTTATGCCCAGTATGTCGGTCGTGACCAGGGTTGGGCGATCCTTCGCCTCAAGTCTGGCGAACAGCGCCGCGTGCATGGCACCTGCCTTGCAACCGTCGGTTCTGTGTCGAACCAGGATCACTCGAACACTTCGCTCGGCAAGGCCGGTCGTTCGCGTTGGCTCGGCCGCAAGCCGGTCAACCGCGGCGTGACCATGAACCCTGTTGATCACCCGCATGGTGGTGGTGAAGGCCGTACTTCAGGTGGCCGTCATCCGGTTACGCCTTGGGGTAAGCCCACCAAGGGCAAGAAGACCCGCAGCAACAAGGCCACGGACAAGTTCATTGTTCGCAGCCGTCACGTGAAGAAGGGCAGGTAAGCCATGACCCGTTCAATCTGGAAGGGGCCGTTTGTCGACGGCTACATGCTCAAGAAGGCCGAGAAGGCCCTCGCGTCTGGTCGCAACGATGTGATCAAGATCTGGAGCCGCCGTTCGACCATCCTGCCACAGTTCGTCGGCGTCACGTTCGGCGTTCACAATGGCCAGAAGCACGTTCCGGTCAACGTCACCGAAGACATGATCGGCCACAAGTTCGGCGAGTTTGCACCGACCCGTACCTATTACGGTCACGCTGCCGACAAGAAGGCCAAGAGGAAGTAAGATGGGCAAGCCAAAAACTGAGCGCGCTCTCAAGGACAACGAGGCTAAGGCTGTTCTGCGCATGCTGCGCATCAGCCCTCAGAAGCTGAACCTCGTCGCGCAGTTGATCCGTGGCAAGAAGGTTGAGAAGGCTTTGGCCGATCTCGAATTCAGCCACAAGCGCATCTCCGGCCAGGTCAAGAAGGTGCTGGAAAGCGCCATCGCGAACGCCGAGAACAACCATGGTCTCGATACCGACGCTCTCGTCGTTGCCGAAGCCTTTGTTGGTAATTCGCTGGTCATGAAGCGCTTTACCGCTCGCGGTCGTGGCCGGTCGTCGCAGATCCAGAAGCCATTCGCGCATCTGACGATCGTCGTCCGGCAAGTTGAGGAGGCCGCATAATGGGCCAGAAGATCAATCCAATCGGCTTCCGCCTGGGCATCAATCGCACCTGGGACAGTCGCTGGTACGCCAACAAGAGCGACTATGGTAACCTGCTTCAGGAAGACCTGAAGATCCGGACCATGCTGCTGGAAGACCTCAAGGCCGCTGCGGTGTCCAAGATCGTCATCGAGCGTCCGCATCGCAAGTGCCGCGTCTCCATTCACACTGCCCGTCCGGGCATCGTGATTGGCAAGAAGGGCGCCGACATCGACAAGATCCGCGCCAAGGTGAAGAAGTTCACCGACAGCGAAGTGCACATCAACATCGTTGAAGTGCGCAAGCCGGAAACCGACGCGACGTTGGTTGCCCAGGGCATTGCCCAGCAGCTGGAACGCCGCGTGGCCTTCCGTCGTGCCATGAAGCGTGCCGTGCAGACCTCGATCCGCATGGGCGCCGGTGGCATCCGCGTGAACGTGGGCGGCCGTCTCGGTGGTGCCGACATTGCGCGTACCGAATGGTACCGCGAAGGTCGCGTTCCGCTGCACACGCTGCGTGCCGACATCGACTACGGTACGGCTGAAGCCAAGACCACCTATGGCATCATCGGTATCAAGGTCTGGGTCTTCAAGGGCGAAGTCCTTGAGCATGATCCGTCCGCGCACGAACGTCGCGCTACCGAAGGCAATGACGGCGGTCAGCGTCAAGAACGCAGTGAACGTGGTCCCCGCCCTGATCGCGGTGACCGCGATCGCGAACGCGCATAAGAAGGTTAGTTCATTATGCTGCAACCTAAGAAGACAAAGTTTCGCAAGACCCACAAGGGTCGCATCCATGGCGTTGCCAAGGGCGGTACCGATCTGGCATTTGGCCAGTATGCCTTGAAGGCCACCGAACCTGAGCGCGTTACCGCTCGCCAGATCGAAGCGGCTCGCCGCGCGATCACCCGCGAGATGAAGCGCCAGGGCCGCGTCTGGATCCGGATTTTCCCGGACGTGCCGGTGACCAAGAAGCCGACCGAAGTTCGTATGGGTAAGGGCAAGGGTTCTGTTGAATTCTGGGCCGCCCGCGTCAAGCCCGGTCGTATTGTATTCGAGATCGACGGCGTCCCCGAGGACGTTGCCAAGGAAGCTCTGCGCCTCGGCGCGATGAAGCTCCCGATCATGACGCGGGTCGTTACCCGCATTGCTGATTAAGGACGATGAGCATGAAAGCCAGTGATGTGCGGAGCAAGACCGCAGACGAACTGAAAGACCAGCTCGTCGGCCTGAAGAAAGAACAGTTCAACCTGCGTTTCCAGCGTGCTACCCAGCAGCTGGAAAAGCCGACCGAGGTCAAGAAGGTCCGCCGCGATATCGCGCGGATCAAGACGATCCTGGCCGAAAAGAACGCAGCGAAGTAAGGAGCCGCGACCATGCCAAAGCGCGTATTGCAGGGGACAGTTGTCTCCGACGCCAATGATAAGACGGTCGTGGTGCGCGTCGAGCGCCGTTTCACGCACCCGGTTATGAAAAAGACCGTGCGTCGGTCCAAGAAGTATCAGGCCCATGACGAGGCCAATCTGGCCAAGATTGGCCAGATCGTCCAGATCGAGGAATGTGCGCCGATTTCCAAGAACAAGCGCTGGACGCTTGTTGTTGGTTCGGTTCAGCAGGAAGGCGTGACGCCATGATCCAGATGCAGTCCAATCTCGACGTCGCCGATAATTCCGGCGCCAAGCGAGTCATGTGCATCAAGGTGCTTGGCGGTTCGCACCGCAAGTATGCTTCCGTTGGCGACATCATCGTCGTCTCGGTCAAGGATGCCATTCCGCGCGGTCGTGTGAAGAAGGGCCAGGTCATGAAGGCCGTGGTCGTTCGCACCGCGTTCGACATTCGCCGTCCCGATGGCACCGTGATCCGTTTCGACAAGAACGCCGCGGTTCTGATCAACAATCAGAAAGAGCCGATCGGCACTCGTATCTTCGGGCCGGTTCCACGCGAGCTTCGCGCCAAGAACCACATGAAGATCATTTCGCTCGCACCCGAGGTGCTGTAATGGCTGCCAAGATCAAGAAGGGCGACAAGGTCGTCGTCCTGACTGGCAAGGACAAAGGCAAAACTGGCCAGGTCCTGTCGGTTATCCCGACCGAAACGAAGGCACTGGTCCAGGGTATCAACCTGGTCAAGCGCCACACCAAGCAGACCGCGTCGACCGATGCCGGCATCTTCACCAAGGAAGCGCCGATCCATCTGTCGAACCTCGCGATCGCCGACAAGGATGGCAAGCCCAGCCGCGTCGGTTTCCAGATCAAGGACGGCGTGAAGACGCGCGTCGCAAAATCGACCGGAGATTCGATCGATGGCTGAGACCGCTTATACGCCGCGCCTGCGGACCGAATATGACACCACGATCAAGGCCGCTCTGCTGGAGCAGTTCGGCTACAAGAACGTGATGCAATTGCCACGCCTGGACAAGATCGTTCTGAATATGGGTGTCGGCGAAGCCGTCAACGATACCAAGAAGGTCAAGTCGGCCGCTGCCGAGATGGAACGGATTTCTGGCCAGAAGCCGGTTATCACTTACGCTCGCAAGTCGATCGCCGGCTTCAAGGTCCGTGAAGAAATGCCGCTGGGCGTGAAGGTCACGCTGCGCAAGACTCGCATGTATGAGTTTCTTGATCGCCTGGTGAACATTGCACTGCCACGCGTACGTGACTTCCGCGGGCTGAACCCCAATTCGTTTGATGGCAACGGCAACTACGCCCTGGGCATCAAAGAGCACATCATCTTCCCCGAAATCAACTATGATCAGATCGATCAGGTTTGGGGTATGGACATCGTGGTTGCCACGACGGCCAAGACCGATGACGAAGCGCGTGCGCTGCTCAAGGCATTCAACTTCCCATTCCGCACGTAAGCGGATAGGGAAGGGAAAAAGGATCAGGATATGGCAAAGACCAGCTCCATCGAAAAGAACGACAAGCGTCGTGCCCTCGTCAAGCAGTATGCCGCAAAGCGTGCTGCCCTGAAGGCCGCGACCAAGGATCAGACGATCGCACCCGATCAGCGCTTTGCGGCCCAGCTCAAGCTGGCCGAACTGCCGCGCAATTCGGCCAAGGTCCGCATCCGCAACCGTTGTGAAGTCTCGGGTCGTCCCCGCGGCTTCTATCGCAAACTCAAGCTGAGCCGTATTGCTCTGCGTCAGCTTGGCAACCTGGGTCTGATCCCGGGCCTCGTCAAGTCGAGCTGGTAAGGAGAACCGAAGATGAGCTTTTCCGATCCAATCGGCGACATGCTGACCCGTATCCGCAACGCCCAGATGCGTCGCAAGAATTCCGTTTCGACACCGGCATCGACCCTTCGCGGTCGCGTGCTGGATGTGCTCCAGTCCGAGGGTTTTATCCGCGGCTATTCGGAGACCAAGTTCGAGAACGGTGCAGCCGAATACGAAATCGAGCTGAAGTACTCGGATAACGAGTCCGTTATCCGCACGATTGAACGCGTTTCGCGTCCTGGCCGTCGTGTCTATGCGTCGGTCAAGAATATTCCGCAGGTTGCCAATGGTCTTGGTGTCTCGATCCTCTCCACCCCCAAGGGTGTGATGGCCGACCACGAAGCCAAGGCTGCCAATGTTGGTGGCGAGGTACTCTGCCGCGTCTTCTAAGAGACGCGGTAAGACGATTACTCAAAGGTAGAAGTTAGAATGTCACGTACTGGCAAACAACCGGTTGCACCGGTAAGCGGCGTTACGGTTACGATCGATGGTCGTACCGTTAGCGTCAAGGGTCCGAAGGGCGAGATGAGCATCGTGCTCATGGATGTCGTGAATGCCGAGAACGGCGCCGATGGCGTCGTGATTACTCCGGCCAATGACACGCGCTTTGCGCGCGCCGCCTGGGGCACTACCCGTGCACTGATCCAGAACATGGTCACCGGTGTTTCTGCCGGCTTCGAGAAGAAGCTGGCGATCCAGGGCGTGGGTTATCGCGCCGCACTGCAGGGCAAGGATGTCAAGCTGTCGCTTGGTTTCAGCCACGAAGTGATCTACGAAGCCCCCAAGGGAATCACGCTGGCTGTCCCGGTGCCGACGGAAATCGTCATCACCGGCATCGACAAGCAGGCTGTGGGCCAGGCGGCGGCTGAGATCCGCGCATGGCGCAAGCCAGAGCCCTACAAGGGCAAGGGCGTTCGCTATGCTGGCGAGTTCGTCTTCCGCAAAGAAGGCAAGAAGAAGTAAGGAGCGCCTGCAATGGCTATCAGTGCAAAAGGTGCGGACCGCCGCAAGGCTCGTGTCCGCAAGGCGCTCAAGGCTCGTGCCTTCGGTCGTCCCCGTCTCAGCGTTTTCCGCTCGGACAAGAATATCTACGCCCAGATCATCGACGATACGACAGGCCGTACGCTGGCCGCCGCATCGACGCTCGACAAGGACGTCAAGGCTTCGGTCAAGAACGGCGCTACCGCCGCTGCTGCTGCAACGATCGGCAAGCTGATCGCCGAGCGCGGTACCAAGGCCGGCATTGCCGACGTGATCTTTGATCGCGGCGCCTATATCTATCATGGCCGTGTGAAGGCCCTTGCAGACGCTGCCCGTGAGGGCGGCCTGCAGTTCTAGAACACGGCGAGGAAAGAGAATTATGAGAGACGTTCAAGAACGCGACAGCGAATTCGTCGATCGCCTGGTCCACATCAACCGTGTGGCTAAAGTGGTCAAGGGCGGCCGTCGTTTCGGCTTCGCAGCGCTCGTGGTGGTCGGTGACCAGAAGGGCCGCGTTGGCTTTGGTCACGGCAAGGCCCGCGAAGTGCCGGAAGCCATCCGCAAGGCAACCGAAGCTGCAAAGCGCACCATGATCCGCGTGCCGCTGCGCGATGCGCGTACACTGCACCACGACGTGCAGGGTCGCCATGGCGCCGGCAAGGTCATCCTGCGTGCAGCCGAGCCCGGTACCGGCATCATTGCCGGTGGTCCGATGCGCGCTGTGTTCGAAACGCTTGGCATCAACGATATCGTTGCCAAGTCGCAGGGCACTGCCAATCCGTACAACATGGTGCGGGCTACTTTTGATGCGCTCAAGCGCGTCGACAGCCCACGCTCGGTTGCTTCCCGCCGTGGCCTCAAGGTTTCGGAACTGCAGGCTCGCCGCGGCGAGACCGCAGTCGAAGCTTGATAGGAGAATATCATGGCTGAGAAGAAGACCCTTATCGTCAAGCAGATCGGCTCCCCGATCCGTCGTGACAAAGTGCAGCGTGCGACCCTGATCGGTCTCGGGCTCAACAAGATGAACAAGCAGCGCGAGCTGCTCGACACGCCTGAAGTGCGCGGCATGATCAACAAGCTGCCGCACCTCGTCCGCGTCGTCGGCGAGTAGAGAGAAGGTCTGACTGATGACCCAACTGAACGAACTGCGCGACAATCCCGGTGCCAACAAGCCCCGGATGCGCATTGGTCGCGGTATCGGCTCTGGCAAGGGCAAGACCGGCGGTCGTGGCGGCAAGGGCCAGACGGCACGCTCCGGCGTGGCGATCAACGGCTTTGAAGGCGGCCAGATGCCCCTTCACATGCGTATGCCAAAGCGCGGCTTCAACTCTTACAATCCCAAGGATTGGAATGAAGTCCGCATTGACCGCGTGCAGGCCTATATCGACTCCGGCAAGCTCGACATCACTGCCGTGATCGACGCTGACGCGCTGATCGCTGCCCGCGTGATCCGTCGCGCCAAGGATGGCATCCGTCTCATCGGTTCGGCCGGCCTGACGTCCAAGAAAGTTACCTTCAAGGTCAACTACGCGACCAAGGGTGCGCTGGCTGCTGTTGAAGCTGCCGGCGGCAAGGTTGACGTGATTCCGGCTAAGGCGCCCTGGAAGAAGACTCCTCGCGCTGTGTAATGCACTTTGCTGGGCGTACCCGACCATTGGTTGGGTGCGCTCTTTTAGTTTGTTGCGTTAGGGATGCGGTATGAGCCGGTGTCCTGAAGCGTTCCGAGCGCACCTGGCCTTGTAGCCATAGGGAGCGATACATGGCGTCCGCAGCCGAACAGCTGGCACGTAATCTCAATTTCTCGACCTTTGCCAAGGCGAAAGCCCTGCAGCAGCGCATCTGGTTCACACTGGGGGCGCTGCTTGTCTATCGGCTGGGTACTTTCATCCCGCTGCCAGGTATTGATCCGGATGCTTTCGCCGCGACCTTCGCGCAGTCGGAGCAGGGCATCCTGGGCATGTTCAACATGTTCGCCGGCGGCGCCGTGGAGCGCATGGCGATCTTTGCGCTGAACCTTATTCCCTACATCACCGCGTCCATCGTGGTGCAGGTGGTGGCGACGGCGTCGCCGCGCCTCGAGGCCCTCAAGAAAGAGGGTGAATCGGGTCGTCGCAAGATGAACCAGTACACCCGGTATCTTGCCGTGGTGTTCTGCGCCGTGCAGGCCTATGGCGTTGCCGTCGGGCTCGAGGCCAGCCAGGGCGTCGTGCTCAATCCAGGCTGGTTCTTCCGTGTCTCGACCGTCATCACCCTGGTGGGTGGGACGATGTTCCTGATGTGGCTGGGCGAGCAGATCACCTCGCGCGGTGTCGGCAACGGCATTTCGCTGATCATCTTTGCCGGTATCGTGGCCAATCTGCCGCTGACCGTGGTGCAGACGCTCGAGCTGAGCCGGACCGGGGCGCTGCCCGGGATTGCCGCCTTCGGCATCCTGCTGCTGGCCCTCGTGGTGATTGCCGCCATCGTGTTCTTCGAGCGCGCCCAGCGCCGGCTGCTGATCCAGTATCCAAAGCGCCAGGTCGGCAACAAGATGTTCCAGGGGGACACCTCGCATCTGCCGCTCAAGCTGAACACCGCCGGTGTCATTCCGGTGATTTTCGGCTCGTCGCTGCTGCTGCTGCCCGCCACCATTGCGTCGTTCGCGGCGCAGGGGGATGCCCCACAGTGGCTGCAGGTGGTTACGGCCCTGCTGGGACGCGGCCAGCCGCTTTACCTCGCGCTGTTTGCCTTCTTCATCATCTTCTTCGCCTTCTTCTATACGGCGATCGTGTTCAATCCGACCGAGACGGCGGACAATCTCAAGCGCTCCGGCGGCTTCATTCCGGGCATTCGTCCCGGCGAGCGGACCGCCCAGCACATCGACTATGTGCTGACGCGCATTACGGTGGTGGGTGCGCTATACCTCACGGTGGTGGCATTGATCCCCGAGATCGTGCACAACCAGCTGGCAGTCAGCCAGTTTATCGGTGGCACGTCGCTGCTGATCATGGTGACGGTGACCCTCGATACGGTCAGCCAGATCCAGAGCCATCTGATCGCCCAGCAATATGAGGGGCTGGTCAAGAAGTCCCGTCTTGGAGGAGGCAAGCGTCGATGAGGTTGATTCTGCTTGGACCACCAGGCGCAGGGAAGGGGACGCAGGCCAAGATCCTGGTCGAGGCCTATGGCATCCCCCAACTGTCCACTGGTGACATCCTGCGCTCGGCTATTGCGGCCAAGACCCCTCTGGGGATCGAGGCCAAGGCGATCGTGGATCGTGGCGATCTGGTGAGCGATGCCATCGTCAACGGCATTGTTTCGGAGCGTCTTGACGCCGATGACTGCAAGCCGGGTTTCATCCTCGACGGCTTCCCGCGCACCATCGCGCAGGCGGAAGCCCTCGACAGGATGCTGGTCGACAAGGGCGCCAAGCTCGATGCGGTCATTGAAATCAAGGCCGATGCTGACGAACTGGTGCGCCGTGTTATACAGCGTGCAAAGGAATCAGGCGGAGCCAGGGCTGATGACAACGAAGACGTGCTGCGCAAGCGGCTCGGTGTCTATCAGGACCAGACGGCGCCGCTGGTTGCCTACTATTCCGACAAGGGTCTGATCCGGACCGTTGACGGCATGGCGCCGGTCGATGAAGTCACGGCCGCGATCAAGGCGTCGATTGATCACTAAAGTTTGGGCTTGACTTGGCGGTTGACTCCGCGGAATCGAGCCCTTAAAGAACCGCTTCAGTCTCATGGATTATTGGGCTGGATTCGGTTCTCCAGAATGTTGGGGGTCGGATTCCGGTCCCTTGTTGTTTAATGGCGCCAGCCGTGATGGTTCGCGCTGAATAAGGAGAGCAGACGTGGCTCGTATCGCTGGCGTCAATATCCCGACGAACAAGCGCGTTGTCATCGCGTTGCAGTATATCCATGGGATCGGCGACAAGTTCGCCCTGGATATCTGCACCAAGGTTGGCATTCCGGTTGAGCGTCGTGTGAACGAACTTACCGACGCGGAAGTCATCCAGATCCGTGAAGCCATCGACCGCGACTATGTCGTGGAAGGTGATCTTCGTCGCAACGTGGCGATGAACATCAAGCGCCTGATGGATCTTGGCAACTATCGTGGCCTGCGCCACCGTCGCGGTCTTCCCGTGCGCGGTCAGCGGACCCACACCAATGCCCGCACCCGCAAGGGTCCGGCCAAGGCAATCGCCGGCAAGAAGAAGTAAGAACCCGTTCAATCGGGTTCTTCGATGTAGCTGCCGGGGCCATCTAGGGCTAACGGCAGCGCTGATATCGGATTAGAGGAATTACATGGCTAAGACTGAGACCACGCGCGTCAAGCGCAAGGAACGGAAGAACATCACCTCGGGCGTTGCCCACGTGAACGCTTCGTTCAACAACACGATGATCACCATCGCCGACATGCAGGGCAACACGATTTCGTGGTCCTCTTCGGGCGTGATGGGTTTCAAGGGCTCGCGCAAGTCGACCCCTTATGCAGCCCAGGTTGCTGCTGAAGACGCTGCCAAGAAGGCCCAGGAACACGGCATGAAGACCCTTGAGGTCGAAGTGCGTGGTCCCGGTTCAGGCCGTGAATCGGCGCTCCGTGCGCTGCAGGCTGCCGGCTTCAACGTCACCTCGATCCGTGACGTCACCTCGATCCCGCACAATGGCTGCCGCCCGCGCAAGCGGCGCCGCGTCTAATCTAGACCGTTTAGAGAGCTCCCGGCCGATTGAATGGGCCGGGAGTCTTATTGCGTTTGCGGCGGAGCGGCTCGGGCTGGAGCCGCGATTTTGAAAGGACATAACCGTGACGATCCAGAGGAACTGGCAAGAACTGATCAAGCCGACCAAGCTGGAGATTGTTTCGGGCAGCGACAACGCGCGCGTGGCCTCGGTAGTTGCCGAGCCGCTTGAGCGCGGTTACGGGCTTACCCTGGGTAACGCCCTTCGTCGTGTGCTGCTGTCGTCGCTTCAGGGCGCGGCAGTTACCGCAATCCAGATTGACGGCATCCTGCATGAATTCTCCTCGCTTCCGGGCGTGCGTGAAGACATTACCGACCTTGTGCTCAATGTGAAGGAAATCGCGTTGAACATGGGCGGCGAGGGCCCAAAGCGCCTCGCTCTGTCCAAGCAGGGTCCGGGTGCCGTGACCGCCGGCGACATCAAGGTCACCGGCGACATTGAAGTGCTGAACCCCGAGCTGGTAATCTGCCATCTCGATGACGGCGCCGAAATCAATATCGAGTTCACTGTCGATACCGGCAAGGGTTACGTTGCCGCTGAAAAGAACCGTCCCGAAGATGCACCGATCGGCTATATTCCGGTCGATGCGCTGTTTTCGCCGGTTCGTCGCGTGAGCTACAAGGTCGATGCTACCCGTGCCGGCGAAAGCCTGGACAAGGACAAGCTGACCCTGCAGATCGAGACCAATGGCGCCGTGTCGCCGGAAGATGCACTGGCCTATGCCGCGCGCATCCTCCAGGACCAGCTGTCGGTATTCGTGAACTTCGAAGAGCCCAGCAAGGAAAAGGCCCAGGATTCGGTTCCTGAACTGGCTTTCAACCCGGCGCTGCTCAAGAAGGTCGACGAACTCGAACTGTCGGTTCGTTCGGCCAATTGCCTGAAGAACGACAACATCGTCTATATCGGCGACCTGATCCAGAAGACAGAAGCCGAGATGCTGCGGACGCCCAATTTCGGCCGCAAGTCGCTCAACGAAATCAAGGAAGTCCTGGCACAGATGGGGCTTCATCTCGGAATGGACGTTGCCAACTGGCCACCCGAGAATATCGATGACCTCGCCAAGCGCTATGAAGATCACTATTGATCGCGCGCTGCCAAGCACTTTAGGAGACAACCATGCGCCACGGTAATTCAGGTCGCAAACTCAACCGGACTGCCAGCCACCGCAAGGCAATGTTCGCCAATATGTCGGCCGCGCTGATCAAGCACGAGCAGATCCTGACCACGCTTCCCAAGGCTAAGGACCTGCGTCCGATCGTCGAGAAGCTGATCACCCTGGGCAAGCGCGGCGATCTGCACGCTCGTCGCCAGGCCATCGCGCAGATGCGCGACGAGGGTCAGGTTGCCAAGCTCTTTGCCGTGCTTGGCCCGCGCTACAAGGAACGCCAGGGCGGCTATATCCGCATCATGAAGGCTGGCTTCCGCTACGGCGACAATGCCCCGCTGGCGATCATCGAGTTCGTCGATCGCGACGTCAATGCCAAGGGCCTCGACAGCGGCCCTGTGCAGGTCCGTGAGGACGACGAGTACGAAGCCGCATAAGCTTCTGTCTCGCATAGACTTTTCAAGGCGGCTGCGGTTCACTCCGTGGCCGTCTTTTGTTTGCATGGAGGCCTGACATGCGGACCGGCCAGATATTGGTGACCGGGGCGAGCGGATTTGTCGGCAAGTGGACGGTGGTCGAGCTGCTGCGCGCCGGTTTCACCGTGCGTGCCGCCATCCGCTCCGAGGACAAGGCCGAGGCGGTGCGGCAGGCGGTCATCGCCCAATTGGGCGAGGACGTGCTGTACCGCCTCAGCTTCGTCAAACTCAACCTGCTGCTGGACAATGGCTGGCTGCGGGCGATGCTGCGCATCGATGCCATCATTCATGCTGCCGGCGTGGTGCTGGCCGGGGAGCCGGACAATTTCCAGCGGATCATCGGGCCTGCCGTGGAGGGCACCGAGCGGGTGCTGCGCTTTGGCACGCTGGCCGGGGTCAAGCGGGTGTTGATGACCTCGTCGGTGGCTGCCGTTGCCTATGGGCATGGACCGCTGACCGGGGTGCACAGCTTTACCGCTGACGATTTCACCCAGCTGGAAGCGATGCGGCGCCCCGGTGCGGCCTGCGTGGCGGCCACCATGACGGAGCGCGGGGCCTGGGCCTATGCCCGCCAGGAGGGGCTGCAACTGACCACGATCCATCCGGGACTTATCCTCGGGCTGGCGCTTGACGGCGATGTCAGTGCGTCGCTGCAGCTGGTTGCCTGGCTGCTGGATGGCTCGCGCCCCAAGCTGCCCAGCAATGGCATTTCGGTGGTCGATGTGCGCGATGTAGCCGCCCTGCTGGTGGCGGCGCTGCACAAGGACGAAACGATCGGTCAGCGCTATCTGGTGGCGTCGGACTACGTGAGCTATGCCCACATGGCCTTCATCCTGGCCGCGGCTTTTCCCGACTGGCCGGTCAGCCTGGACATCCTGCCCGATTGGCGCATCCGCCTGTCGGCGGCCTTTGGTGGGCCTCTGGGCGGCGCTGTGCATGATCTGGGCCACGAAAAGCACTATGACCGGGACAAGACCGAGGCCTTGCTGGGTGGTCCCTTGATTTCCGGCCGTGAGGCCATCGTCGCGGCGGCGGAGAGCCTGATCCGCTTTGGCCTGGTGACCCGGTCGGCAGGCCTCTAGCCGGGCTGGCCGGGACGCGGCAGCGACCACGCGCGGAAGAGCTGGTCAATCTCGGCAAGCGAGCGGCAGCTGACGACAGGCAGGCCGCTTTGGGCGGCCATGCGTCGGTACTTGCCGGCGTCCCGGGTCTTCCAGATCCACGCGACCATTTGCCATTTGACGCTGTCCCGGCCGCCGTGCAGGCCGCCAATCCGGTTCGGCTGGAACAGGGTGCGGCGGAAGTAGCGGACATAACGCTTGAGAAAGTGGCCGTCGATGACGATGACCCCGGTGGCGCGGGCGTAGCGCTGCGGCATGATCGCGGAGTAGTTGCCATCCATCACCCATTCGTCTGCCAGGATCGCCGCGTCGTGCAAGGCATGGAACTCGGCCGTATCGCGCTCCTGCCAGTCGGTGCCGGGCAGGTGGCGGAACTGGTCCAGATGGATGGGCGTGATGCCCAGCTTGTGGCCGATGGCATTGGCCAGGGTGGATTTGCCGGCATTGCTGGGTCCGGTGATCATGATGCGGCGGCCCAGCGTGGCCAAAGGCGGGATGGGTTGCATTTTCAGTTCCGACATGCGGGAGGATCGGGGTGGAAAAGCTTGGCGGTAGAGACGAAAATCCCCGCCGAAGCGGGGATCAAAGCGGGTTTGACGAGCCGGATTATTCTGGCTGCTGGTCTTTGCCGGTATAGGCTTCCTCGACATAAAACTGGTCGCGGCGGTCAAAGCCGTTGAACGGGGTCAGCGAGGCCTGGGTATAGGCGCCCATCAGGCCAAATTCGATCCAGTCGTCCTCGTCAATATCGGCGGGCAGGGTGAACACCTGGGGCAGCACGTCATAGCTGTCGCAGGTGGGGCCCCAGATGGTGAAGTCCGAGAATTCCTGGTCATTGTCATGCACACGGGCACCGCGCCAGACGCGGACCGGCGGGGTGAAGTGCATGAACTTGACTTCCATCAGGCTGCCATAGGCGCCGTCATTGACATAGACCGACTGGCCGCCGCGCTGATGCTTGACGCGCAGCAACAGTGATGTTGACGACGTCACCAGCGCCCGGCCGGGTTCGATGATCAGCTCGGGCTTGCGCTTGTCGCCGAAATGGTCGTTGACCGCGGTGCTGATGGTTTCGAAATAGTAGTCCATCGGCGGGGCCTCGCTGGTCGGGTAGGGGGCCGGATAGCCGCCACCGATATTGAGGCGCTTGAGTTCGATGCCGGATTCCTCGACGATGCGGGCGGCCGCAGCGATGTGGCGCTCATAGGCATAGGCATCTTCGCACTGGCTACCGACATGGAAGCAGAGGCTGGGCGTATAGCCCATCTGCTCGACCATGGTGACGATCTCGGCGGCGCCCTGTTCCATGACGCCGAACTTGATGCCGAAGTCGTAGGATTTGAGCGCCTTGCCGGCCTTGAAGCGGGTGGTCACTTCAACATCGCGCGAGGGCGAGACCACGGCAGCGAGCTGATCGAGCTGCTGGGGGTGATCGATGGTGAAGGAGCGGACGCCGAACTCCTCATAGGCGCGGGCGATCTCGCGCTTGTTCTTGATGGGGTTGTTGTAGTGCATCGCCGCGCCCGGCGCATTGTCACGCACCAGTTCCATTTCGGTATTGGAGGCGACGTCGAATGCCTTCAATCCTTCGCGATGCAGCTGGGCGATGATGTGCGGGGAGGGGTTGCATTTCACCGCATAGGTCAGCAATCCGTCAAAGCCCTTGCGAAAGACCTTTGTCGCCTTGTGCAGTTCACGTTCAGAGAACAGGAAGGCCGGAAAATCGGGGGCTTCGGCCGCGATCAGGGCGGAGGTGTTCGGGTAAACGTGGTTCGGCTCGGTGGTCATGGACGACTGGCCTTTCAGGGCTGGGGAATGCGAGAAAATGAGCGCTGCATATAGGGCCGCATGCCCCCTCGCGCAAACGATTATTTGGGCGGCAAATGCGTCACTGGCGTGACGTCATTTTCGTGCCCGATTTCAGGCGCTTGCGTGGCGCCCAGGCCAACCGGATCTGCCGGGTTGGCACTATGGCCGGAGGTTGAATTGATGTCGATGCGTAAGCTGCTGCTGGCGGGCGCCGCGATCATGGTCCTGGCGATCGGGGGCACGCTCGCCTTTGCCCCCTGGAACGCGCCAGGCCTGGCGCAGGTTGCAGTGGCGCCGACCGCGCCCGCGCCGGATGCGCCGACGGTGCCTGGCAGTGACGGCCAGATCAAGCTCAGCTTTGCCCCGGTGGTCAAGGCCGTCTCGCCCTCGGTGGTCAATGTCTATGCCACGCGGATAGAGCAGAGGGCGGTCTCCCCCTTCGCCAATGATCCGTTCTTCTCCCGTTTCTTCGGTCAGCAGCAGTTCCAGAGCCGGCCGCGCGAGTCGCAGTCGCTGGGCTCGGGCGTCATCGTCGAGGCCGGCGGCGTCATCCTGACCAACCGGCATGTCATCGAGGGCGCCACCGACGTGCGCATCGCCCTGTCGGATGGGCGGGAATTTGCCGTCGACGTGGTGATCGAGGACGCGCAGACCGATCTGGCCGTGCTGCGGGTGCGCGAACCTGGCGATGTCCGCTTTCCGGCCATTACCTTTGCCAATTCCGACAGCCTCGAAGTCGGCGACCTGGTGCTGGCCATCGGCAATCCCTTCGGCGTCGGCCAGACGGTGACCAGCGGCATCGTCTCCGCACTGGCCCGCACCGGGGTCGAGCGGTCCGATTACGAGTTCTTCATCCAGACCGATGCGGCGATCAATCCGGGCAATTCGGGCGGGGCGCTGGTCGACATGGACGGACATCTGGTGGGGATCAATACGGCCATCTATTCGCAGAGCGGGGGGTCGGTCGGCATCGGCTTCGCTATCCCCGCCAATATGGCACGACTGGTGGCCGAGGCCGGCGTCTCCGGCGGCGATATTGTCCGCCCCTGGTTCGGGGCCAAGCTGCAGGCGGTCAATGCGGACATAGCCGCCAGCCTGGGCATGGCGGCGCCGCATGGGGCGCTGATCACCGAGGTGGCACCCGATGGTCCGGCCGCGCGGGCCGGCTTTGTCTCGGGCGATGTGGTGCTGAGCGTGGACGGCACGGCGGTCGACGACCCGAGCAGCTTCAACTTCCGGCTGGCGACCAAGCCCATCGGCGAGCGGGCGGTGCTGCAGCGGCTGCGGGCCGGCGTCACCGACAGCGTCGATTTCACCGTCGAGGCCGCCCCGGTGCTCGATGCCAGCCAGATGGCGGCGATAACAGGCAATTCGCGCTTTGCCGGCACCAGCGTCGAGCAGCTCAATGCGGCCATCGCCGAGGCCAAGGGCCTGCCCTATGACGCCAAGGGGGTGATCGTCACGGCGGTTGAGCCGGGCTCGCCGGCCGAGCAGATGGGCTTGCAGGTTGACGATGTCATCCTCGCGCTCAATGACGTGACCATGGACAGTGCCGGCATCTTTGCCGACACGGCATCGCAGCGGGTGCGCACCTGGCAGATCATCCTGCAGCGCGAGGGCAGGGTGATGCGCAGTATCGTCAGCGGTTAGTTACGCGTTGCCGCCCGGCGCCAGCAGGCGCGGGCGGAAACGCAATATGGCCTATGCCGGCGCGTGGCAGACCGCCTCGATATTGTTGCCGTCCGGGTCGCGGACGAAGGCGGCATAGTAGGTGGCGTGATAATGTGGCCGCAGGCCGGGGCCGCCATTGTCGGTGCCGCCGGCGGCCATGGCGGCCTGATAGAAGGCGTCGACCTGGGCATGAGTCTGGGCGGAAAAGGCGAAATGGGCCGGCGGTCGCTGCGCCTCGCCCTCGGTGATCCAGAAGGCGGGGCTGGCCTGGCCAAAGCCGCCGACCTTGATGCCGCCGGTATGCTCGGGCGGGATCTGCACGAGAAAGCGGGAACCCAGCGGCGCCAGGGCCTGTTCATAGAAGGCCTTGGCCTGGTCAAAATCGGTTACGCTGATGCCGGAATGGTCTATCATGGTTGTGTCCCTCGACTGATGGTGTGCCGCTGATAGGGCCTGCCTGCTGACAGGGCGCGTCAGCAGGCGCTCGACTTTCCCCGGCATGTGCTTTGGGCGCCCGCCGCTACTGAAATGATATTCTGGCATGGCCGACCTTTTTGCAGCCGATCCCGACAGCGTCGTTGAAAATGACAGTGCCCGACCGCTGGCCGACCAGTTGCGGCCGCGCTCGCTCGATCAGGTGATCGGCCAGGGTCATCTCTTGGGACCCAATGGCACGCTGCGCCGTATGATCGCCTCCGGCCGGCTGGGGTCGCTGATCCTGTGGGGACCGCCCGGCACCGGCAAGACCACGGTGGCGCGGCTGCTGGCCGACCAGATCGGCTATCGCTTCGAGCAGATCTCGGCGGTGTTTTCCGGCGTGGCCGACCTCAAGAAGGTCTTCGAGAAAGCCCGCTTCGAGCGGCTGAGCGGCCACAAGACCCTGCTCTTTGTCGACGAGATCCACCGCTTCAACCGCGCCCAGCAGGATGGTTTCCTGCCGGTGATGGAAGACGGCACGGTGGTATTGGTCGGCGCCACCACCGAGAACCCGTCCTTTGAACTCAATGCGGCTCTGCTGTCGCGCAGCCAGGTGCTGCGCTTTGAATCGCTGTCGGCGGACGACCTGGAAGCCCTGGTGGCGCGTGCCGAGGCGCTGACGGGGGCCACGCTGCCGCTGGAGCCCGAGGCGCGGCAGACCCTGCTGACGCTGGCCGATGGCGACGGGCGGGCATTGCTGGGCCTTGTGGAGGAGGTGCTGGCGTCGACGCGGCAGGACGAAATGCTCGACACGGCGGGCCTGCTCACCGTGGTGCAGCGGCGGGCACCGATCTATGACAAGGCGCAGGACGGCCACTACAATCTGATTTCGGCGCTGCACAAGACCATTCGCGGCTCCGATCCCGATGCGGCGCTCTACTATTTTGCGCGCATGCTCGATGCCGGCGAGGATCCGCTGTTCCTGGCGCGGCGGCTGATCCGCATGGCCGTCGAGGATATCGGCCTCGCCGATCCGCTGGCTTTGCCGCAGGCCGTGGCGGCGCGCGACGCCTTCCAGATGCTGGGCTCGCCCGAGGGCGAACTGGCTTTGGCGCAGACCGTGGTCTATCTGGCGCTCGCGCCCAAATCCAACGCGGTCTACACCGCCTTCAAGGCCGCCAGCAGCGTCGCCAAGTCCACCGGCTCGCCCATGCCGCCCATGGTCATCCTCAATGCGCCGACCAAGCTGATGAAGGGGAGCGGTTATGGCGAGGGCTATATCTATGACCACGACACCCCGGAAGGGTTTTCGGGGCAGGAATATTTCCCCGAAGCCATTGGCCGGCAGAGCTTTTATGAGCCGGTAGAACGCGGCGCCGAGCGGGACTACCGCAAACGGCTGGACTATTTCGAGCGGCTGCGGGCAGCCAAGGCGAACAAGGACGAGGCCTAGACATGTATTCCTTTTTCCTCGTCGGCCTTGGCGGCGCGATCGGCGCGATGTCGCGCTATGGCTTGAGCTCGATCATCGGCCGGTGGTGGCCGATGCCGTTCCCGGTCGCGACCGTGCTGGTCAATCTCATCGGCTCGGTGCTGATGGGCGTGTTCATCGGCCTGCTGGCGCGCTTCATGCCACCGCAACAGGCCGAGTTGCGCCTGTTCGTGGCCGTTGGCGTGCTGGGCGGTTTCACGACCTTTTCGTCGTTTTCGCTCGATACCATCGTGCTGATCGAGCGCGGTGCGCTGCTGCAGGCGGGCTTATATGTGCTGATGTCGGTTGTGCTCTGCCTCATTGGGCTTTATCTCGGGCTTTTGATGACCCGAGGCGTGGCATGAGTGGCGTACAACAGCGGCAGGTAGAGGGCGACGAAGACGGGATGCGTCTCGATCGCTGGTTTGCCCACCATTTCCCCCAGCTCGGCTTTGGTCGGCTGCAGAAACTGATCCGCAATGGCGAGGTCAAGGTCGACAAGGCCAAGGTCACGACCAGCACGCGGCTGTCTCCCGGTCAGGTGGTGCGCATTCCGCCGATCGATGATCCGGGCGTGGTCAAGCCCGTCACCGTCAACGACGACGACGCCCAGTTCATCCGCGACATGATCATGTACGAGGATGACGACATCTATGTGCTCAACAAGCCGCATGGCCTGGCCGTGCAGGGCGGCACCGGGATGAAGCGACACCTGGACGGCATGCTCAAGAGCCTGCCCAACAAGAAGGGCGAGCCGCCGCGGCTGGTGCACCGGCTCGACCGCGATACGTCGGGCTGCCTGATCGTGGCCAAGACCAAGCAGGCGGCCAGCCATTTCGGCGAAGTGTTCCGCTCGCGTTCGGCGCGCAAGATCTACTGGGCCATCGTGGCCGGCAATCCGCATCCGCAGCAGGGCGAGATCTCGTGCTTTCTGGCGCGGCAGTCGACCGATGACGGCGAGCAGATGGCCGTGGTCAAGAACGGCACGCCGGGCGCGCAGCACTCGATGAGCTACTATTCGACCACCGATACGGCCAGCCGGCGCTTTGCCTGGGTGACGCTCAAGCCCGTCACTGGCCGTACGCACCAGCTGCGCGTGCACATGGCCCAGCTGGGCACGCCGATCATCGGCGATCCGCGCTATTTCAACATCGAGAACTGGCAGGGCGCGCCGGGGCTGAGCTATGGCCTGCACCTGCATGCCCGCCGCATCGCCATTCCGCTGCGCAATGGTGAGCGGCTCGATGTCTCGGCGCCGCTGCCGCCGCATATGCGGCACAGTTTCGAGACGCTGGGCTTTGATCCGGACCGCTATGATTCCAGCGGTGACCCCGAGGATGGCGTATGATCCTTGTCATGTTCGACATGGACGGCACGCTGCTCGATACGGAAGCGCTGATCACCGAGCACATGGCCGCGACCTTTCGGACCATGGGCCTGGCCGAGCCGACGCCAGCACAGGCGCGCCGCGTCATCGGCCTGTCGCTGCCCGTCGCCATGGCGAGGCTGGCCGCGACCGACGACACCGTGCTGATCGGCGGACTGGTCGAGGCCTATCGCAGCCATTACCGCGCCTCGGTGCTGACCGACCAGGGCCGCGAAGGCCTGTTTCCGGGCGCGATAGAGGCGCTGCAGCAGCTCAATGCCCGCGACGACGCCGTTTTGGGCATTGCCACCGGCAAGGGCCTGAATGGCGTGCATCGCCTGCTGGCGCTGCATGGCGTGTCGAACTATTTCACCACGCTGCAGACGCCCGATCACAATCCGAGCAAGCCGCATCCGGGCATGCTGGAAACCGCCATGCGCGAGACCGGCATTGAGCCGGAGCAGACGGTGATGATCGGCGACACCACCTTCGATATCGACATGGGCGTGGCCGCGCGGTGCAAGACCATTGGCGTCACCTGGGGCTATCATGAACCGCGCGAGCTGATCGCGGCGGGCGCCAGCACCATGATCGACCGCTTTGACCAACTGGACGGCGCGATCCGTCAACTCGTGAAGTAAAGCCATGCGCGACCAGCTCGACGACATCCAGAAGCATCTCAATGACGGCTATGGCCGGGCGCAGCACCTCAACAAGGTCGAGCTGCCCAAGCGGTTCTACAAGGACGTCGCCGTGGCGCCCGTCGATGGCGGCTTCGGGGTGACGCTGGACGGCAGGCCGGTCAAGACACCGGGGCTGAAGATCCCCGTCGTGGTGCCGGTGGCGCCGATTGCCACGGCTATGGCCGGCGAATGGGCGGCGCAGGGCGAGTTCATCAATCCGGGCAGCATGCCCATGGTGCGGCTGATCAATTCGGGCGTCGAAAGCGGCGAGACGATCATCCCCGCCTTCCGGGCTGAAATCGTCAAGTTTGCCGCTGGTGACCTGTTGCTCTACCGGGCGGACAGCCCGCAGGTGCTGGTGGCGGCGCAGGAAGAGCACTGGGACGGGGCGCTGGTGCGGCTGGCCCGGCATTTCGGCGTCAGCTTCCAGCCCACCTTTGCCATCCAGCATCAGAACCAGCCGCAGGCAACGCTGGACCGGCTGGCCGAAGTGCTGGAGGGGGAACAGCTACTGACGCTGACCGCCATGGTGTCGATGACCGGACTGACCGGCTCGGGCCTGCTGACCCTGGCTTTCTGGCACAACCTGCTCGAGGCCGACGCGGTCTGGGCGGCGGCGCATGTAGACGAGGATTTCCAGATTTCCCAGTGGGGTGAAGACGAGGAAGCCGTGGCACGGCGGGCCATGCGCCGGGTCGAGTTCGATACCGCCGTGGCCGTGCTGGAAGCGATGCGCGCCTAAGCCGGGTTCTGGCCGGTGGCCATGACCCAGGCCACGGTGTCGGGGGCGATTTCGGCCAGCGGTACCGTCACGAAGTCGCGCTCATGCGCATGCGGGTGGGGCAGGGTCAGGCGCGGGGTTTTCAGCACCAGCCGCTCATAGGCGATGATGTCGATATCGATCAGCCTTGGACCCCAGACCTCCTTGCGGACGCGGCCCATGGCCAGTTCTATCGCCAGCAGAACATCAAGCAGAGCAGTGGGTTCGAGGCTGGTTTCAACCGTGAGCGCCATATTGGCGAAGTCGGGCTGATCGGTCTTGCCCCATGGGGCGGTAGTGAGCACCGTGGACTGGGCGGTGACGGTGATAGCGGCGTGATCGTCGATGGCCTGCACCGCCTGCGCCAGTTGCGCCCGAGGATCGCCGATATTGGCGCCAAGACTGAGCCAGGCGGTCGCCATCATGCTGGCTTCCGCTGGCGATGCAGCTCGATGGCGGCTTCGCCGCGCACCATGGCGATGGGCGCTTCGGGCTTGCGCAGGCGGATGGTGATCCAGTTGACGCCTGGAAAGGCCGCGAATAGATCGGTGACGATATTGCCGGCCACCGCTTCGAGCAGCTTCATGCGGCGGGTTTCGAAGCTGGCTTTGACCACGTCATAGATGTCGGCATAGGAAATGCTGTCGCCCAGCCGGTCGCTGGCAGCGGCGGCGGCCAGGTCGGTGCCCAGTTCCAGATCGATGAAGAATCGCTGGCCGAGCTTCTCTTCCTCGGCGAAGACGCCGTGATAGCCGTAAAAGCCCAGATCTTTCAGGATGATACGGTCGCCCGTGAATGCGTCGGCCATTGCTTTACCCCAGCTCGATGGGCGGACCATACAGCGTCGCCTCGGCGACGCGAAGGGCGTCGCGATTGGCCCTGACGTCATGCACCCGAAAAATATGCCCGCCATTGACATAGCCCAGCACGCTCGTGGCGATCGTGCCGACGAGCCGGTTGTCCACGGGGGCATCGAGCAGCCTGCCGATCATCGACTTGCGCGAGGTGCCGACCACGATCGGCATGGACCCAAGAGGATTACCTGATGACATACAGGCAGCATGCAGGTTCTGCAGGATGAAGTAATTCTCGGCCAGGGTCTTGCCGAAGCCAAAGCCGGGATCGAGGATCAGCTGACCGGGATCAATGCCGGCCTGGCGGGCCCTGTCGATGGTGGTGGCAAAGTAGCGCTGCATGGCATCGAGCAGGGGTACGCTGGGGTCGCGCGCCTTGTCCCAGTGCATGGCAATGACGGGCACGCCATAGAGGGCGGCGACCTCGGCCATTTCGGGCGCGCCCTGCAGGCCATGCACGTCGTTGATGATGCTGGCGCCGGCCTGAATGGCCTGGTCGGCGACCAGCGGCTTGAAGGTGTCGATGGAGATGGGCGCGGCAATCCCTTCGGCGATCAGCGCATCGATGACGGGCAGGACGCGATCGAGCTCTTCCTGCACATGCACCGGCTCGGCGCCGGGCCGCGTGCTTTCGCCACCGATATCGATGATGTCGGCGCCCTCGGCCAGCATCTGGCGGGCATGGGCGAGGGCGTGTTCGACCAGATTGTGCCGCCCGCCATCGGAGAAGCTGTCCGGCGTGACGTTGAGAATACCCATCACCAGGGCGGTCCGCCCGAGCTGCAGAGGCGGATGCCGGGGCAGGCGGATGGTGTGGGTGCTGTGCATCAGAACGGCCAGACCAGCATCAGCATGGGCACGGCGACGATCACCACGATGGTCGAGAGCGGCAGGCCCAGGCGCCAGTAATCGCCGAACTTGTAGCCGCCCGGGCCCATGACCAGCGTGTTGCACTGGTGGCCGATGGGGGTGAGGAAGTCGCAGCCGGCGCCAATGGCCACCGCCAACAGGAAGGCCTCGGGCTGGTAGCCCAGGTCGGTGGCGAAGGTGGCAGCAATGGGCGCCATGACCAGCACGGTGGCGGCATTGTTGAGGAAGGGGGTGACGGCCATGGCCGCGACCATGATCAGAGCCAGCGCCCCCCAGCCGGGCAGCACGCTGGCGGTGGCGGACAGCCAGTTGGCGATGACGTCGGTGCCGCCGGTGCTCTGCAGGGAATCGGCGACCGGGATCAGGCAGGCCAGCATGACCAGGATGGGCGCATCGAGCTGGGCATAGACGTCGCGCAGCGGCACGGCGCGGCTGAGCACCATGGCCACGGCGGCGGCGAAGAAGGCAGGAGCAACCGGCACCAGGCCCAGCGCGGTGGCACCCATGGCCACGGCCAGGATGGCCAGCGGCAGCAGGCCGTTGCGGATGCTGCCCAAGCGCAGGCCGCGCTCGACCAGCGGCAGGCAGTCCCATTCGCGCAGCAGTTCGGGCAGGCGATTGATATGGCCCTGGATGAGGATCACGTCGCCATTCTGGAAGCGGATCTGGCCGAGCCGTTCGGTGAAGCGTTCGTCGCGGCGGCTGACGGCCAGCAGGTTGAGCCCCGTGCGGTCGAACAGAGTGAGTTCCTGCGCGGTGGCGCCGATCAGGCCCGAGCTTTCGCCGACCACGGCCTCGATGACGCCGAAATCGGCGGCGTCCTTGGTCGCCGCGCCGCGGCGCTCGGAAAATACCATGCCGGACTGGTTGACCATCTTGTCGAGGGCGTCCGGTTCGCCGGCAATCAGCAGGATGTCGCCGGCGCGCAGCTTGGCATCGGGCAGGGGCGTGCGGGTGCGGCCGCCGGTGCCCATGATGCGGGTGACCATGCCGCGGCCGTCGGCCAGGGCCTGGATCTCGCCGATGGTGCGGCCAATGGCTGAGGAGTCCTCAGTGACCCGGGCCTCGGTGGTGTAGTTCTTGATGTCGACGGCGCTGTCCATGCCCTGGGATTCGCGCTGGCGCTCGGGCAGCAGCTTGTAGAACAGGGACAGAAAGACCAGGCCGACCACGGTCAGCGCCAGGCCGACGGGGGTATAGTCGAACATGGTGAAGGGGGTGCCGGTCAGCTCCATGCGCACGCGCGAGACGATGATATTGGGCGAGGTGCCGATCTGTGTCATCAGCCCTCCCAGCAGCGAGGCAAAGGCCATGGGCATGAGGAACAGCGAAGGCGAGACGCCCGAGCGCCGGGCCATCTGGAAGGCGATGGGCATCATGATGGCCAGGGCGCCGATATTCTTGATGAAGGCGCTGAGCACGGCCACCACGACCACCAGCAGGATCAGCTGGGCGCGCGGACCCGACAGGTTGGGGGCAAAGCGGCGCACCGCCACTTCCATGATGCCCGAGCGCGACACGGCGGCGCTGACCACCAGGGCGCTGCCGACGATGATGACGATGTCATCGGCAAAGCCGGTAAAGGCGTCATCGGGGGCGACGACACCCAAAGCAAGCCCCGCCAGCAGGGCACAGACGGCAACCACGTCATAGCGCCAGCGGCCCCAGACGAACGCCACCATCATGGCGCCAATCAGCAGGAAGGCCAGAATTTGCGGAAGGGTCATGTTGTTCCTGTCAGAAGCCGAACGGTGCCCAACTCACCTCAGAGCCGGTCTGGAGACAAGGGACAAAATCGACTTGCCTGCTTATAAACGCGGGAACCGAATGGAATTTCGAGGGAGGAACAGACATGCCGGATAGACGCCTTTTCACCACACTGGGACTGTTGCGCCGGGAGCAGCTGGGCATGATCCTGCCGCATGAACATGTGTTCGTAGACCTGCGCACGCCCGACCAGCCCGGCTATGCCGAGGCCGATGCGGCCGACGTGGTGGCGCTGATGGCGCCGCAGATCGAGGCGATCAAGGCGCAGGGCATTACCGCTCTGGTGGAATGCTCGACCGGCGGGGTGGGGCTGCGGGTGGATTTCGACCTGGCAGTGTCGCAGGCCACCGGCTTTCCCATCGTGGTGCCGACGGGCAATTATCGCGAGCCGTGGATTCCCGACTGGGTGCGCACGGCCAGCGAGGCTGCGCTCGAGGCGCATATGCTGGGCGAACTGACGACGGGTGTCGGCGACACCGGCGTGATCGCGGCCTGGATCAAGGTCAGCGCCGGCGATGACGGCATTACCCCGATCGAAGCCAGGATCCTGCGGGCGGCGGCGCGGGCGGCGAAAGCCTGCAATGCGGTGATCGGTTCGCACACGATCAAGGGTCGCGTGGTGATGGACCAGCTCGATATCATCGAGGAGGCCGGATACTTGGCCAAAAGGTTTATTTCCATCCATACCCAGGCCGAGCCGGACTTCGCCCTGCACCGGGCGGTGGCGGCGCGTGGCGCCTGGATCGAATATGACCATGTCGGGCGCGAACCGGATGACGAGGTCGTGGCGCTGATTCTCAAGGCGCTGGAAGCAGGGCTTGGCAACCAGCTGCTGCTCAGCCACGACCTGGGCTGGTATGACCCGGCCCAGCCCGGCGGCGGGACGCCCAGACCCTATACGCATCTGGTGGCCAGCGTGCTGCCCAAGCTGCGCGCGGCCGGGGTGGACGAGGCAATGATCGTGCAGCTGACCCAGACCAACCCGTTCGAGGCCTTTGCCCGGTAGATGTCCCCCACCTGACCTCCCCCTGAAGAGGGAGGGACGGTGTGGTGGGCGTGGCATATTCGTGCCAGATACTCGATCTGTTCCTCCCCCTTCAGGGGGAGGTCAGGTGGGGGGCCCTCACCCCGCAAACGCGGCCCGATATTCCCGTGGCGTGGTGCCCTTCAACGCCTTGAACTGGCGGTTGAAATTGGCCAGCGAGTCATAGCCCACTGCGCCGGCAATCTGGCCGATCGGCATGGTGCCGGAAGAGAGCAGGGCGCAGGCGCGGCCGATGCGCAGGCGGGTCAGGTACTGGCTCACCGTCTGGCGGGTGTGGCGCCGGAACGTGCGGTGCAGGCCCGAGGGGCTGAGGGCGGCGATATCGGCGAGGTCGGCCAGGCTGATCGGCGTGGCGAAGTGCTGGTGAATATGGGTGAGCACGCGGTCGATACGGCCGCGATTGGCTGTGGCCAAAGCCAGTTCCGGGGCGGTGGCCGAGAGCGGGGTGGCGTGCCGGTCTTCGGCCAGCATGGTCAACAGCCGTATCAGGCCGATGAAGCGCTCCACCGCCGGCTGGGTGAACAGGTCCTCGATCAGCGGGCGCATGCGGGCGGCCATGGCGGGGGAAAACTGCAGGCCGGTGGCGGCCCGGGCCAGCAGGGCGGCAACCGGGCGCAGTTCGGCATTGGCGGTCAGCCGTTCGGCCCAGTCGGGCAGGAACCACATGACGAGCGCCGTATGGGGCTGGCTGGCGTCGACGCGGGCCAGCGAATGCCAGGTATGTGGCAGATAGGGGCCGATCAGCACCAGGTCGCCGTGGTCATAGCGGCCGATATGATCGCCGATGAAGCGCTGACCCTGCGAGTTCAGCGTCAGGGTCAGCTCGAATTCGGGATGGTGGTGCCACTGGAACGGAATGCCATCGTTCAGCCGCCGGTTGAGCGTCGCCCAGGAGGCGCCGTCATCGGCGGTGAGATGTTCGAGATAGGGCTTCATGTGGCGGATCGGGCCCTCGTTGCGCCAGAATAGTATCAATCATTGCCAGCTCCGGGCAAGCGCGGCGCAGCGGGCGGGCATAGGCTGATCCCACAACCAAGCCCGAAGGGGGCAGGACAATGGGAGACCGAGATGCAGCCAGCAACCAAGCGCGACAGCCATCCCACCACGCAGGTGGTGACCACCCCGCTCAAGGACATCGTCAAGACGCTGCCGCTGCGGGTGCTGAGCCCGGCCGACTGGGAGCACTGGCAGACGCGCGGCTATGTGATTGTGCGCAATGCGGTGCCGCCGGAAAATGTGGAGCGGCTCAAGGCTTTACTGTGGGAATTTGAAGAGAAGAATCCGGCTGATCCGGCCACCTGGTACACGCCGCAGCGGCGGGACCACATCATGAAGGAGCTCAATGGCACCGGCATGGTGGAGATCTACAACCACCAGTATCTCTGGGATAACCGGATGACGCCGCGTGTCTATGACGCCTTTGTCGATATCTGGGACATGGAGGAACTGTGGACCAGCATCGACCGGGCCAATCTGAACGTACCCAAAAAGGTCAAGGGCAATCCCAATGGCTTCATCCACTGGGACAGCGATACGTCCCTGAATCCCTTACCCATTGGCGTGCAGGGCGTGCTCAGCCTGGTCAAGCAGGATGGCGATGTCGGCGGTTTCCAGTGCATTCCCGAGCTGTTCTACAATTTCGACGAATGGGTGAAGACCCAGCCGGCCGACCGCGATCCGATGCATCCGGACACGACAGGGCTGACCATCACCAATATCGAGATGGAGCCGGGCGACCTGATGATCTTCAATACGCTGCTGGCGCATGGCGTGCGGCCCAACCATTCGGACGGGCGGGTGCGGATGGCGCAGTATATTTCGATGTTCCCGGCCGATGAGGGCAATCAAGCCGAACGGGCGGAGCGCATCCGGCTGTGGCACGAGCTGGACCATCCACAGCGCGACGCCTTTCCCGGCGATCCGCGCGACTGGGAAAAAAGGAACGCCACCACCGCCAAGCTGACCCCGCTGGGCGAAAAGCTGCTCGGCCTCAAGAGCTGGCACTGATCCCACCGTCGTCTGCAAACAAAAGAGGCGCAACCTTGTGGTTGCGCCTCTTTTTCTGAGTCTGGATCCGCCGCTAAGGCGTTGAAATCAGAGTCTAGTTCAGCGCCGTGACCGGCGTGGCGAACAGGTCATATTCGTCGCTGTCGGTGACCAGCACGTCGAGCATGTCGCCGGGCTTGATGCCGGTGGCATTGGCGATGATGACCTGGCCGTCGATCTCGGGCGCATCCCATTTGGAGCGGGCGATGGCCTTGTTGCTCTCGGGCTGCACGTCATCGACCAGTACCTGGATGGTACGGCCGACCTTCTTGGCGAGCTGGCCGGTCGAGACGTTCTGCGCCACTTCCATCAGCCGCTCGAAGCGATCCTGCATGACGTCGTCGGGGACGATGCCTTCGAGCTCATTGGCCGGGGCGCCGGTGACGGGCTCGTATTTGAAGCAGCCGGCGCGATCGATCTCGGCTTCCTCGATGAAGTCGAGCAGCATTTCGAAATCGTCCTCGGTCTCGCCGGGGAAGCCGACGATGAAGTTGGAGCGCACGGTGAGGTCCGGGACCTGCTCGCGCCACTTGAGGATGCGGTTGAGCGTCTTGTCCTGGTGGGCGGGACGGCGCATGGCCTTGAGCACGCTTGGCGAGGCGTGCTGGAAGGGAATGTCGAGATAGGGCAGGACCAGGCCTTCGGCCATCAGTTCCATCACCTGGTCGACATGGGGATAGGGATAGACATAGTGCAGGCGCACCCAGGCGCCGAGCTGGCCGAGTTCCTTGGCCAAGTCGTAGAACTTGGCCTTGACTGGGCGGCCGCGATAATTGCTCTCGGCATATTTGATGTCGACGCCATAGGCGCTGGTGTCCTGGGAGATCACCAGCAGTTCCTTGACGCCATTGCGCACCAGGCCTTCGGCCTCGCCCAGGATGCCGGCGGCGGGGCGGCTTGCCAGGTCGCCGCGGATCTGCGGGATGATGCAGAAGGAGCAGCGATTGTTGCAGCCCTCGGAAATCTTGAGATAGGCGTAGTGGCGCGGCGTCAGCTTGAGGCCCTGTTCGGGCACCAGGTCGAGGAAGCGGTTGGGCACCGGGGGCAGGTGCTCGTGGACGGCATTGACCACGTTCTCGTATTGATGCGGGCCGGAAATGGCGAGCACCGACGGATGGGTCTTGCGGATCAGCTCTTCCTCGACGCCGAGGCAGCCGGTGACGATGACGCGGCCGTTTTCGCTGAGCGCTTCGCCGATGGCTTCGAGCGATTCCTGCTTGGCGCTGTCGAGGAAGCCGCAGGTATTGACCAGCACGATGTCGGCGCCGGCATAGTCGCGGCTGAACGAGTAGCCCTGCGCGCGCAGGGTGGACATGATGCGCTCGCTGTCGACGAGGGCCTTGGGGCAGCCGAGGCTGACGAGGCCGATTTTAGGCGCTTGGCTCATGAGAGCTTGATTATCCAATGGGAATGATTGCGCGCGTCATACAGAGAATTTGACGGTTACGCAATGTGACTGTCCCCCGGCCGGTGCGGGGCTGGTCTGCGCGGGCGGCGGCGCAGGATTGGTGCCGATCGTCGAACGATGCGTCGTTCATTGTTTCGTTTGCGGCGAGTCGGACACATGGCTATGGCTGTCGGCGCTGCGCCTGCGCGGCACAGTTCATCCTAAGGAAAACCAATGTTCGATCGTCTCTCCGCCTACGCGCCGCAGGCCCTCGCCGTGCTGCGCATCGTCACCGCCCTTATGTTCATCGCCCATGGCACGCAGAAGCTGTTCGGCTTTCCCGTCGCAGCTGCCGGCCCGACAGAGGGGCTGATGCTGATCGGTGGCCTGCTTGAGGTGATCGGCGGCCTAGCCGTGCTGGTCGGCTTCTTTACCCGCCCCGTGTCCTTCGTGCTGGGCGGCATGATGGCCGTGGCCTATTTCATGTTCCATTTCCCCGCCAGCATGTTCCCGCAGGCCAATGGCGGCGACGCTGCCGTGCTGTTCTGCTTTGTGTTCCTGTACCTGGTATTTGCCGGCCCGGGCGCCTGGAGCGTCAACAAGAAGTAGGCTTCGCCTCACAAATCAAGAAGGCCGCCCAGACGGTTGTCTGGGCGGCCTTTTTTGTGCGTTAGCGTACCGATCAGGGCTTGCTCGGCGGGGTGCGCTTGGCGGTGCGGCGCGGCTTGAAGGTTTCGCCCGGCTTGGTAGCGGGGGCGCGAGGCGCCTCGCTGCCGGCGACGGCGGGGGCCGGTGTCGGCGGCGCAGCGGGGGCCGCAGCGGCGGCCGGGCGCGGCGTGCTGGCCGGGGCCACATAGGGGGCTGGCTCGGTGGCCGGGGTGATGTATTCGTCGGCCTCGGCATAGTCGGCTTCGTCGCCATGCTCGGCCAGGTCGCGAATGGCGTCGCGCACTTCGTCGATCAGCGAGGAGGAATAGCGCGCGCGGTTGACCGTGTCGCCGCTGGTCTCATGGGTCTTGAACCAGACCAGCAGCGCCTCGCAGGCAATGCGCAGGCCGATCAGCGAGAGCAGGCCGAAGACCAGGATTTCCAGAATCCCCCACAGGCCGGTGCCGAAACCGTAGCCGAAGGTGAGGAACAGATGGCTGACCGCCCAGAGCAGGATGCCGGCCAGGCCCAGGGCATAGAGGATGGGCACCAGCTTGGGCGAGAGGATGGCATCGAGCCGGAACAGGGTCTGGCGGGTGAACAGGCGCTTGAGGTCGTCCAGCGTCATGACGGGCTCCTTGGAAATGGCTTTAAACGGCGTTGATTCGATTGTTACGCAACTTGGTCCGGCAAGCCAGCCCCGACAAGGCCCTGCTCGGCGGCGGCAGTGGTGGGGCCAAAGCGGGCCTCGAAACTGCGGCGCAGCACCGAGTCGACCTCGGGCAGGGAGACCAGGTGGCCCAGATCCTCGAAGCTGGTAACGCCGCCATCGGTAATGCCGCAGGGGACGATGCCGCTATAGTGGCCGAGGTCAGGGGAAACATTGAGGGAGATGCCGTGAAAGGTGACCCATTTGGACACGCGCACGCCGATGGCGGCGATCTTGTCCTCGGCCAGCACGCCCTTGTCGGGGCGCTTGACCCAGACGCCGATGCGCGGCGCCGGCCGGCTTTCGGCGGCGATATTGAAGGCGGCAAGGGTATCGACCACCCAATCCTCGAGGCCCTGCACCAGGCAGCGGATATCGCGGCCGCGGGCGGTCAGGTCGAGCATGACATAGGCCACGCGCTGGCCGGGGCCGTGATAGGTATATTGCCCGCCGCGACCGGCATCGAACACGTCAAAGCGCGGCGACAGCAGGTCCTCGGGCCTGGCGGAGGTGCCGGCGGTATAGAGCGGGGGGTGTTCGAGCAGCCAGATGGCCTCCTCGGCCTCGCCGCGGGCAATGGCGGCGGCGCGCGCCTGCATGGCGGCCAGGGCGACCGGATAGGCCACCGGCGCCTCCGAAATCACCCATTGCACCGGGCGGTCATCGCTTCGTGCCAATTTGCTACGCATTTGGCAGGCGTCGTCACGTTTTGTTAACGCTTCCATAACCATGGGTGTCCGAGGATAGCTTTCATATCAGAGGCAGGGGCCCGCGACGGCGGCGCCAGGACGGGCAAGACATATCTATGGGCACCTTAGACAATATTGAAGTGGACATCACTGTCGAACTGGGTGCCACCAGCATGCCGATCCACCATCTGCTGCGCATGGGGCGCGGCGCGGTGATCGAGCTGGATGCCGGTGAGAACGATCCGCTGTGCATCTATGCCAATGGCACGCTGATCGCGCATGGCGAAGTCAGTGTCGAGGACGGGCACCTGCGGGTGCAGATCATCGGCAAGACCTCGCGCCACCGCTAGCGCGCCGGGCGAGCTGACCCATCAGCTCGCCGCCTGCCGGTCCATGCCGCCGCATCGGGGTGGGTAAACCGGCCCCGCTTTGCCGCGCCAGGCGCCGGGCTCTCCACAGGCAAATGCAATTGGCCATTTAAGCGCTTGAGGTTAGCAGGAACCTTTGCTACATCCCCAATCGCTTCGCCCGGTGGGCTTGGCTCTACCAGAATGTGCGGTCGTGGCGGAATTGGTAGACGCGCAGCGTTGAGGTCGCTGTGCCCGAAAGGGCGTGGAAGTTCGAGTCTTCTCGACCGCACCATCATCCCCAGGGATGATATGAAAAATGGGCTGCCCCGCGGGGCGGCCCTTTTTGTTTCGGTGACCATGACTGGGGACGCTCGTCAGCGATGATTGCCGGCATTTTGCGCTGTCGACCAACGGCGCCGGAGGATGGCGCACGAGCCGCCACATGCGTTTCCTGGTGCATCGCCAGGTACCGCAGCCGAAGCCATCCCGTTACCCCAACAAATCTCTCCGACCCCGCCGAAATCCCGCTCGCGCCGCTGGCGGAGCAGGGCGTGATTGGCTACAGCTTTGGGGCCCCGCAATGCCGGACCAAAGGGCCCAGTCTTGAGCACAGAATCCGACACCAGTACCGCTGCCGAAAACGGCATTGATCCCAATGTCTTCCGCGACGACGATGACCGCATCAGTCCGCTCTGGCTGGAGCGGCTGCGGGCGTTTCTGAGTGCCGGCCGGGCCGACGATATCGCCCTGGTGATGGCCGAGCTGCACGCGGCCGATATCGGCGACGTGCTGGAATCGCTCGATGCGCCCGAACGCGTCGAACTGGTGCAGCTGCTGGGCGACCGCTTCGACTATTCGGCGCTGACCGAGGTCGATGAATCGGTGCGCATGCAGTTGATGGAAGAGCTGCCCAATGCGGAAATCGCCCGCGGCGTGGCCGGGCTCGACAATGACGACGCGGTTACCCTGCTCGAGGACATGGAGCAGGTCGACCGCGACGAGGTGCTGGCCAAGCTGCCTACCTTCGAGCGGCTGAGCCTCAAGCGCAGCCTGGACTTTCCCGAGGATTCGGCCGGGCGGCGGATGCTCACCGATTTCATCGCCATCCCGCCGTTCTGGACGGTGGGCCAGACCATCGACTATCTGCGGCGCGAGCGCGAACTGCCCGACGAATTCTACCAGCTCTATGTGGTCGATGCCGCCTACCAGGTGCTTGGCACCATTCCGCTGGACAAATTCATCCGGGCGCCCCGCGCCACGCCGATCGAGGCGCTGATGAACACCAATCTGGTGCTGGTCGACGCCAATGAAGACCAGGAGGAGGCGGCGCGCGATTTCGAGCGCTACGATCTGGTCGAAGTGGGCGTGGTCGACGAGAGCAAAAGGCTGGTCGGCGTGCTGACCATCGACGACATGGTCGACGTCATCCACGAAGAGGCCGACGAGGACATCAAGCTGCTGGCCGGCGTCGGCGACGAGGACATTTCCGACAGCACCGTGGACACGGCGCGCAGCCGCGTGCCCTGGCTGGTGATCAACCTGGTCGCCGCGGTCTGCGTGTCGCTGGTCATCGGGCTGTTCGACGCCACCATCGAGCAGATGGTGGCGCTGGCGGTGCTGATGCCGATCGTTGCCTCGATGGGCGGCAATGCCGGCACGCAGACCATGACGGTCACCGTGCGGGCGCTGTCGATGCGCGAACTGGACGGGCGACGGTTGCGGCGGCTGATCCGGCGCGAAATGGTGGTCGGGCTGATCAATGGCGTGATCTTTGCCATACTGGTCGGGCTCGTCACCTGGCTGCGCTTCAACAGTTTCCAGCTTGGCGCGGTGATCGCGGCGGCAATGATCATCAATATGGCGGTGGCCGGCACGGCCGGCATCCTGATCCCGCTGACGCTGGACAAGTTCAAGGCCGACCCGGCTATCGCCTCGGCGGTGTTCGTGACGACGATCACCGATGTGGTGGGGTTCTTCGCCTTTCTGGGGATTGCCGGGCTGTGGTTCGGGCTGTTCTAGGCCATGGCCGAGGCGGGCAGGATCATCTTCGTGCATGGCGCCTCGAGCAGCGGGAAATCGACGCTGGCGCGAGGCATTCAGGCGCAGATCGCGCTGCCATTCTGGCATATTTCCATCGATCACCTGCGCGATGCCGGTGTGTTGCCGACAGCGCGGTTCAAGAGCGGCGAATTCGACTGGAAGGCGGCGCGCCAGCCGTTCTTTGACGGGTTTCACCAGTCGCTGGCGGCCTATGCCGGGGCCGGCAATAATCTGGTGGTGGAGCATATTCTGGATACCAGAGGCTGGCTGGACGATCTGGTGGCGCTGTTTTCGCCCTTTGATGTGTTCTTTGTCGGGGTGCATTGCTCGCTGCCGCTGCTGATCGAGCGCGAACAGGCGCGCGGTGACCGGCCGATCGGCAGTGCCGAACAGGATTTCCACACCATCCATGCCGGCAAGAGCTATGATTTCGAGGTGCAGACCGACGCGGATGCCGACGCGAATGTCGCGCGGGTGATTGCGGCCTGGCAGGGGCGGACGGGCCCGTCGGTGTTTGCGCGACTGGCGCAGGGGCAGCGGACGGCGCGTGGATAGGGTTCAGCCGAGGCTGCTTCCCTTCGGCCGCCGCTCAAGCCGGGCTCTCGTTGCCGTCTTACCTAAATCGTTCTACCGGAACGATTTGCCACGCGGGCCGGCTGCAGCCATTCGGCCATAGGCCTCATGGCCTCCTCGCTTCAAAGCGCGCCACTGGCGCGATTTGCCCTTCGGGACAGCTCGGAGTGTGACATCTTCGCCGCTTGCAAAGGATTTGTGACAGGGTTAACGCTTTGATACCGGGGGTGTGGCGGTACGGTCCGCCGGCTTTCCGGAGCAGTGAACGGCTGACAAGGAGCGATATATGCGAAGTCAACCGAGGGCCACTATGTGGCGTGCAGCAAGCTGGACAATGGTTTGCCTGCTCTCGATGGGATTGGTTTTCTCCGTGGTTGCTGGCGTTTAGGCGCTAGAGTTTTTCACTCACAAAATTTAAGAACGGGCGCCCGGGCCACTCGGGCGCCCGTTGCTTTGCTGGAAGGGTGTCGATGATCCACATGATCAAGCTGTGCGTGGGGGTGTCGAGCTTTGAGGAGCTCGAAAGCTACCGCAACGAGCGCGCGCATTGGTGGGGCGCCGATTACGGCGAGGACGTGCATGTGCACCGGACCCGCATGATGCCCAAGCGGGCGGCCGAGATGGAGGGTCTCGCCTCGCTCTATTGGGTGATTGCCGGGCAGGTGACCTGCCGGCAGCCGATCCTGCGCCTGGCGCCCTATGTGGACGGCGAGGGCAAGAGCTATTGCGACATCATCCTTTCGCCCGAGCTGATTCGGACCATTCCCTATCCGAAACGACCGTTCCAGGGCTGGCGCTACCTCGTGCCCGCCGATGCGCCGCCCGACCTCGGGGCCAATGAAAATGCCGGTTCGCTGGCGCTGGCGGCCGACCTGGCCAAATTGGGACTGATCTAGCTGTTGGCAGGCAGCGATCTTAAGGGGCTATTAACCATAGCAGCCTCTGTTAGCGGTGTGCGGCAGGCGCATTGATTTGGGGGCGGCAATGGCGCGAAGCGGTGCGCATGTCATCGTGGTGGGCAATGAAAAGGGCGGCTCGGGGAAATCCACGACGGCCTTTCACCTGGCCATCTATCTGCTGCATGCCGGCTATCGCGTGGCCAGCATCGACGTGGACAGCCGCCAGCAGACGCTGACCCATTATCTGCGCAACCGGCGTGCCCATGCGCAGGAGCGGGGGCTGACCCTGCCCAATCCGCAGCATTTCCACCTGCCATCGGCCTGGGGCGACTCGGTGCGGGAAAACGACAAGGCCGAATTCGACGTGTTTCGCCGGGCCATTGGCGAGGTGGAGAACCGCGCCGATTTCGTCATCATCGACACGCCCGGCTTTGACACCAACCTGACGCGGCTGGCGCATTCGCTGGCCGATACGCTGGTGACCCCGGTCAATGACAGCCTGATCGACCTCAATGTGCTGGCCCGGGTCGATGCCCAGACCGGCCAGCCGATCGAAACCAGCCACTATGCCAAGCTGGTGCAGCGGGCGCGTTCCGAGCGCCTGTCGGTGACCGGCGAGAGCGTCGACTGGGTGCTGGTGCGCAACCGCATCTCCATGCTGGGCTCGCGCAATGCGCGCCAGGTGCAGGTGACACTGGATGCCATTGCCACGCGCTTTGGCTGCCGGGTGGCCGACGGCATTGCCGAGCGGGTGATCTTCCGCTCGCTGTTTGCCAGCGGGCTGACAGTGTTCGATCCGCTGGACGGCGACATGGGCGCCGAAGGCTCGAGCGTGTCGCATCTGGCGGCGCGGCAGGAATATCGCAACCTGGTGGCGGCGCTCAACCTGCCCATCACCCAGACGGGCGAGCAGGCCGCGGCCGAGGCGCTGCGGCTCTCCGCCTGAGGGCAAATTAAGCGTTTAACTATTATTGACCATGCCAAAGCTTGCCAGCCCGACGGGAAAGCCGGACAATTGCGCCCAAGGATCGGGAGCGCGCAATGGCCGGACATGGCGTACATGTCATTGTTGTCGGGAATGAAAAGGGCGGGTCGGGCAAGTCCACCACGGCCTTTCACCTGGCCATCCAGCTGCTCTATGAAGGCTACAAGGTGGCCACGATCGATGTGGACAGCCGGCAGCAGACGCTGACCCACTATGTGCGCAATCGCCGGGAATGGGCGCATAATCGCGGCCTCAAGGTCCCCCATACCACCCATTTCCACCTGCCGGTGTCGCGCGGGGACTCGCTCAAGGCCAATCACCGCATCGAGTTCGACCTGTTCCGCCAGGCGGTGGGCGAGGTCGAGCATGACGCCGATTTCCTCATCATCGACACGCCCGGCTTTGACACCAACCTGACGCGGCTGGCGCATTCGCTGGCCGATACGCTGGTGACGCCGGTCAATGACAGCCTGATCGACCTCAATGTGATGGCGCAGATGGACCCGGTGACAGGCGAGCCGCGCGAGATGAGCCATTATGCAAGGCTGGTGCAGCGCGCCCGCGCCGAACGGCTGGCGGTGGACGGGAGGACCTTTGACTGGGTGCTGGTGCGCAACCGCATTTCCATGCTGTCCTCGCGCAATATGCGGCAGGTGCAGACCATGCTGGAGCGCATTGCCCTGCGGCTGGGCTGCCGGGTGGCAGACGGCATTGCCGAGCGCGTCATCTTCCGGTCGCTGTTTGCCAGCGGGCTGACGGTGTTCGATCCGCTGGACGAGGACTTGCTGGGTGGCCTGCCATCGGCGTCGCATCTGAGCGCGCGGCACGAATATCGCAACCTGGTGGAAGCGCTGCACCTGCCGCGCAGTGCGCGGTCGCAGGCGCGGCAGGCCCTGGCCACGAGTCTCTCGCCGCAGGCAGCGGCCGAGCAGCGCTTCGTGCACATGCTCAACAGCGAAATCTGAGGTTACGGTCGGGCAGGCGGGCTCAGCGCTTGCCGAGATCGAGCTGGAGGGCGCGGGCGCCGCCGGGAGCGAAGACGTCGATATCGACGGTAACCGGATCCTGCACCATGCGGCGGGTGCGGGCGGACAGCGCCAGGACCACGCCGAGCAGGTCGCCGACGCTGCGCTTGCGCGGCAGCATGCGGCCGGTAATGCCGGCCAGTACGCGGTTGCGCGTGGCCATGTCCTCGTTGAGCAGACTCGAGCGGCCGACAAAATTGGCCAGCTCGGTCAGGGCAGTACGTTCGCTCATTGGGCTACTCCAAACACAGGCACCAATTTGCTTCCCCTCATGGCCGGCGGCTCATCGGCCCCGGCTCGTCTTGTCAGTCTCGTTCCGGTTCAGCTCAGCTTTGCATGGCCAGGCAGGCCAGGTTCTGCTGCTTGAGCTGGTTGCACATGGCGGTGGCGTCGTCGCGGCCGCCAAAGCCGACAAAGCGGGCGCGATAGAACACGCTGCCGTTCTTTTCGAAGCGCTCCACATAGGAGCGGAAATCATTGAGGCCACCGGCCTTGCCAGCCGCGTCGGCGAGCATGGCGCGGGCACTGTCTTCCGACGGACCGGCGCCGATCTGGACGACCCAGCCACCCGGCGTGGCGCCGGCATCAGCGGTCGGGACGCTGCCCGAAGTCAGAAGGTCAACCGGCTGGCTGGCTGCCGGGGCGCCCGTATCGGCGGGCGGCACGTAGCCCAGCGGCGCCGACGGCGGCGTCTGGCCGAGCGCGCTTGGCGGGGCGCCCAGATTATAGGTGTCGCTGAGCCAGGCGCCGATGACGTCCTGGGTGGGCACCGCCGGCTGCGGCGTCTGCGATGGGGCGCCCAGCGTATTGGCAGCCTGGAGGGCCGGCTGCAGGCCCAGATCGGCCGGGATGGGCTGGGGCAGCGGCGCCGTGGTGGCGACGGCCAGCTGCGGGGCGACCTGGGTCTGCGGTTGGGCGCCATTGGCGGCCACCAGTTGCGCCAGGCGGAAGCCGGGCAGGGGCATGGGCATGACAAAGACCGGCACCGGTGGCGACTGGGCCACGGCGACCTGCACGGTGCCCTGGCTGCCGGGCATGGGGATCATGGCGGTGCGCAGATAGTCGCCACGGCGGCCCTTGGGCAGATAGCTCGAGACCAGCTGGCGGACCTTTTCGTCGCGCGAGGCCGAGGAATTGAAGCCGAAGGCGACCACGACGATATGGCGGTTGTCCTTGCGGGCGGCGGTCAGCAGGTTGGAGCCGGCAGCATTGATATAGCCGGTCTTGATGCCGTCGACGGCGCCGAGATAGCCCAGCACGCGGTTGTGGTTGCCATAGGTGGACTTGCCGTAGCTGAAGCTCTTGGTCTGGAAGAACTCGTAATAGCTGGGGAAGTGCTGGTAGATGGCGATGCCCAGGATGGCCTGGTCGCGCACCGTGGTCAGCTGGCCGCCATCGGGCAGGCCCGAGGCATTGCGATAGGTGGTGTTGCGCATGCCCAAAGCGCGGGCGGTGGCCGTCATGCGCTGGGCGAAATTGCTCTCGGAGCCGGAAATGTGCTCGGCGATGACGCGGGCCATGTCATTGGCCGACAGGGTCACCAGCGACTTGATGGCATCTTCCACCGTGATGGTGGCGCCGGCGCGCAGGCCCAGCTTGGTGGGCACCGCCGCAGCGGCATGGGCCGAGACGGTCATCTTGGTGGACAGCTTGAGATTGCCGGCACTCAGTTCCTGGAACAGGACATAGAGCGTCATCACCTTGGCGACCGAGGCGGGGTAGCGCCGGCTGTCGGCGGCCTCTTCATAGAGCACATTGCCCGATTTGGCGTCGACGACGATGCCGGCATATTTGCGGAGATTTTCGATGGCCTGAGCCGGTGCTGCAGCGTGGGCGCTGACAGCCAGGGCAATTAGCGTTGCGGCAAGGGCGCGCAGAAATGCAACGCGCCATGGGGTTTTCGCCTTGAAAGCCACCCGGTACTCCAACTCTTCATTCTCGGGCACAACAATGCCCGTACGCAACTACGACAACTCGGGTTCTGGTACGGTCCGGGGAGCCCCACGCGTCCGGATCGACCAGTAAGTCATCATCCTTAAGCCAGGCCCGTTACTATTCCGTAAAATGCCATCGATTTCTGCGCGGGGACGGAAAGCCAGAGGCGACGGCGCCGCCGTGGGGGCGCCGGTGGTTGCCGCGCTGCCGTCGACCGGCGCGCGCTGGGCGGCAAAAGCAGGGATCCGCGCCGGCCCTGCCGGCGTATAAGGCCTTGCCGGACCGGGCTTTTGCTCCCCTCACAAATTCGGGATGCATGGGCCCTTAACACGGGCTGGATTTTGCCTACATAATGGCTCCCACCAGCTGCTTCGTTTTTCTCACGACAGATGATTTTTGCCATGACCTTGAAGAGACGCCACGCCAAGACCGATGAGGTGCCGACCGCCCGGGGTCCGATGCCTGGCCCCACCATGGCAGGGCCCAAAAGCGAGGATCCGGGCAAGGGTGATACCGATACCGGGACCATCACCAAGACAAGACCCAAGACCAAGCGCCCGAGCCTGTATCGGGTGCTGCTGCTCAATGACGATTACACGCCGATGGAATTCGTCATTCTCGTGCTGCAGGACGTCTTCAACAAATCGCGTGAAGACGCCATGCAGATCATGCTGCACGTTCACCAAAAGGGGGTCGGTGAGTGCGGCGTATATCCGTACGAAGTGGCCGAGACCAAGGTCACCCGCGTCATGGATACGGCACGCAAGAACCAGCATCCGCTGCAATGCGTGATGGAAAAGCAATAGGAACATCATATGCCCTCATTCTCCCGCGGACTTGAAAAGGCTCTGCATCAGGCAATGAACCTGGCGCGTGAGCGAAACCATGAGTTCGCCACGCTCGAACACCTCTTGCTGGCCCTGACCGACGACCGTGAAACGATCGCCGTTCTGACCGGCTGCGATGTCGATGTCGACGCGCTCAAGAGCGACCTCGAGGACTTCATCAATGAAGAGCTCGACAGCCTGATCGTCCCCAATGGCCAGGATGCGCGGCCGACCGCCGCGTTCCAGCGCGTCATCCAGCGCGCCGTCATCCATGTGCAGTCGTCCGGTCGCGAAGAGGTTACCGGCGCCAATGTGCTGGTGGCGATCTTTGCCGAACGCGAAAGCCATGCCGCCTATTTCCTCGAACAGCAGGACATGAGCCGGCTGGACGCGGTCAATTTCATCAGCCACGGGATCACCAAGTCCGGTCCCAGCGAGGAGCGCAAGGTGCATGGGGCCGAAGATGGTGAGAACCATGCCGAAGGCGGTGCCGAGGCCAAGAAGAGCTCGGCTCTGGCCGATTTCGCGGTCAACCTCAACGAGAAGGCCCGCGCCGGCAAGATCGACCCGCTGATCGGGCGCGATGCCGAACTGCGCCGCACCATCCAGGTGCTGTGCCGCCGCTCCAAGAACAACCCGCTCTATGTCGGCGATGCCGGCGTGGGCAAGACCGCCATTGCCGAAGGCCTGGCGCGCAAGATCGTCGAGGGCGACGTTCCCGAGGTGCTGCGCGAAGCGGTGATCTATTCGCTCGACATGGGCTCGCTGCTGGCCGGCACGCGCTATCGCGGCGACTTCGAGGAACGCCTCAAGGCGGTGATGAAGGAGCTCGAGAAGATGCCGAACTCCGTGCTGTTCATCGACGAGATCCACACCATGATCGGGGCCGGCGCGACCTCGGGCGGGGCGCTCGACGCGTCCAACCTGCTCAAGCCAGCCTTGGCCAGCGGCGCGATCCGCTGCATCGGCTCGACCACCTACAAGGAATATCGGCAGTTCTTCGAGAAGGACCGGGCCCTGGTCCGGCGCTTCCAGAAGATCGATGTCAACGAGCCGACGATCCCGGACGCCATCGAGATCGTCAAAGGCCTGCGCCCCTATTTCGAAGAGTTCCACAAGATCAAGTATACCGACGAGGCCCTCAAGGCCGCGGTGGAACTGAGCGCGCGCTATATCAATGACCGCAAGCTGCCCGACAAGGCGATCGACGTGCTCGACGAGACCGGCGCCGGCCAGATGCTGCTGACCCCGGACAAGCGCAAGAAGATCATCGATGTCGAGGACATCGAGGCGACCATTGCCACGATCGCCCGCATTCCGCCCAAATCGGTCTCCAAGTCCGACGCGGAAATGCTGGGCAGCCTCGAGACCAACCTCAAGACGGTAGTGTTCGGCCAGGATGCGGCGATCACGGCTTTGTCGTCGGCGATCAAGCTGGCCCGGGCCGGGTTGCGCGAACCGGAAAAGCCGATCGGCTCGTACCTGTTCACCGGGCCGACCGGCGTGGGCAAGACCGAGGCGGCCAAGCAGCTCGCCGACACCCTGGGGGTGGAACTCCTGCGTTTCGACATGTCGGAATACATGGAGCGCCACACCGTCAGCCGGCTGATCGGCGCCCCGCCGGGCTATGTCGGCTTCGACCAGGGTGGCCTGCTGACCGACGGCGTCGACCAGAACCCGCATTGCGTGGTGCTGCTGGACGAAATCGAGAAGGCTCATCCCGACCTCTACAACATCCTGTTGCAGGTGATGGACCATGGCAAGCTGACCGATCACACCGGCAAGTCGGTGGATTTCCGCAATGTCATCCTGATCATGACGTCCAATGTGGGCGCCATGGAGCTGGCCAAGAGCCCGATCGGCTTCGGGCGCAAGCGAGAGCAGGGCGATGACGAAGAGGCGATCAACCGCCTGTTCAGCCCGGAATTCCGCAACCGGCTCGATGCGATCATCTCGTTTGCGCCGCTGCCACGTGAAGTGGTCCGTCGCGTGGTCGAGAAGTTCGTGCTGCAGCTGGAAGGCCAGCTGGCCGAGCGCAATGTCACCATCGTGCTGCAGCCTGCTGCCGCCGACTGGCTGGCGGAACGCGGCTATGATGAACGCATGGGCGCGCGGCCGCTTGGCCGGGTGATCCAGGAGTACATCAAGAAGCCGCTGGCCGAAGAGGTGCTGTTCGGCGAACTGGTCAATGGCGGCACGGTCACCGTGGCCGTGGTCGGCGAAGGCAAGGATGCCAAGCTCGAGCTGATCGCGGCGCCGCCGCGCGCCGCCAAGCCCAAGGCGCTGCCCAAGCCCAAAAAGCCCAAGGCGACCATCGACAAGGACTGATGTCCTCAGTCCAATCAGAAAAGAGGCCTGGAGCGATCCGGGCCTTTTTGCTTGCGAGACTTCGGGGAGGCCCAGGCGCGGTCAGCCGGGCTCGATCAAAAAGATCGGTTGGCGCTACGAACTCAAGATTTCCACAGCCGATGCTGTCAGGCTGAAGCTGAAGCCGATGGGCGCGTAGGTGAGCTCGACGCTGTTGGCGACGCCGGTGATGCCGCCGCGCAGCAGCCTTGTGCCAAATCCCAACGATGACGGCTCACTCACGGGCGGTCCGCCGGCCTCCCTCCAGGTCAGGTTGAAAATCGATCTGCCTTCCACCATCGCCGTCGTCGACTGGATTTCCAGCCGTCCCTCCGGCACCGAGAGTGCGCCATATTTGACGGCATTGGTTGCGAGTTCGTGCAAGATAAGCGCCAGCGACAGAGCGGCCTTCGGCGCGAGTTCGATGTCGGTGCCGACAATGGAAATCTGACGCTCGTTGGTGCGTCCATAAGGCTCCATTGCCGTCTCGATCAGCTTGAGCACCGAGGCGCGTTCGCCCTTTCCCCGCAGCAGCAGATCGTGGGCGCTGGCAAGCGCGACCAGCCGATCATTGATCAACTGTCTGGCCGCGCGAATGTCGGGCGCGCCGCGCAGGGTCTGATTGACGATCGCCTGCACGACGGCCATCTGGTTCTTTATCCGATGCCCCATTTCCTCGTTGAGCAGCGCCTGCATTTTCTCGACGTTGTGTCGCTCTGTGGCGTCGACGACCTCCACAAAAATAGCGTCGACTTGGCCAGCGGCGTTCCGCATCGGCTGATAGACGAAGTCCATCACCCGTTCGGTGCTGCTGCCGGTCTCGGGATCGAGCACGGTGATGGGGACGCCCGAGCCGACGAAAGGCTCGCCGGTCGAATACACGCGATCGAGCAGGTCAGCGAAACCTTGCTCCAGCAGTTCTGGCATGACCTCGGCAACGGGTTGACCCACGAAGTCCTTTTTCGCCACCAGGCGCTGATACGCCGAGTTGGCCACTTCGAATATGTAGGTGGGCCCGCGCAGCACGGCGATTGCGCTGGGCGCCTGCTCGAACATCTCGGTAAGGCGCTGAGCGTCAGCTTGCCGGGCCTTTGCTTCAGCAACCTTCGCGGTGATCTCGAGGGCGGTGCAGAACATGCCCGCAATATGATCGTCGTGGTCGTGGACAGGCGTGTAACCGAACGAAAAATGCGTCTCGACCTGCTGACCATGTCGGGTCATCAGGAACTCGATGTCATCCATGTAAGTCGGGATCCCGGCATAGGCGGCATCCATTATCGGACCAACAGCCTCGATAATGTCGGCCCAAACCGCCGAGAAGGGCTTTCCGAGCGCCCATGGGTGCTTGTTGGCGCACATCGGCGCATAGCCGTCATTATACAGCATGATGCGCTCAGGGCCCCAGGCGATGAACATCGGCTGCCCCGACATGAGCATCACCTGCACGAGGGTCCGCAGGCTGCCCGGCCAGATGTCTGGCGGACCCAAGGGTGTCGCAGACCAATCCATTGCCCGTATGCGCTGGCCCATCTCGCCGCCGCCGTCCAGAAACTTCAGCGAAGGCACTGGCAATGATGACATCGGAGTCCTTTGGATGGCCTCAAAGACGGCCGTGGAGACACAGGCCTAGACCGAATGGCACGATGAAGATAGCTGGCGGTGTGCAGCCGGTAAACAGCCTCAGGGCTTTGCGCAGCGTTGCTCGGAATTGACAGTGGTCGCGCAGAACGGTTTTCCGTTCAGGCAATGACCTGCCGGGCAGCCGAGCAATGGTGCCGCCGGTGCGGAGGCTAGACAGGTGTAACGCTCCCAGGCTCGCGGTCAGGATGGGCATTCCCGGGCCCGACCGCCCCCGATGTCACGCCAGTGTCACCCAGTCTGGCTATTTCAGTAATGTTACACCATTACGGAGATTTGCGATGATCCGCCCCGCTTTGTTTGCCGCCATGCTCTGCCTCCTGCCTGTCGTGCCGACGGCACTGGCAGAGGATGACCACGACCACGAGGCCAGCATTGGCAGCCTGACCGTGGTGCATCCCTGGGCGCGGGCCGCCGCGGCCGGCGGAGAAACCCTGGTGTTTTTCGAAATCGACAATGACGGGGAGGCCGTGCAGCTGGCCGGGGCGGAAACCGCTGTCGCCGCCGGTGTGGAGATTGTCGGGGCCACGCTGGGCAATGATGGCATGCTGACCTATCAGAGCGTGGGGGCGGTGCAGATCGCATCCGGGCATTTTGCGCTGGAGCCCGACGGGCTCGGCCTGCGCCTCTCCGGCCTGACGCAGGACCTGGCGCAGGGCGATGAGTTCGAGCTCGAGGTGAGGTTCGGCAGTGGCGAGCATCTCGACCTGCATGTCGAGGTCGAGGCCGCCGACGCCACCGCCCATAGCCATGCCGGCCACAGCCACTAGCGCCTGAAGCAATCGGAACCCGGCGGAGAGGCGTAGCTTCCTGGCTCCGCCGGGTTTCTGGTGGGGGGAGCCGCAGCAGCGGCTCCCCTTTTTGTCAGCGCAGGCCCTCGACGACCGGCCGGCGGTAGATGAGCAGAGCGGGCAGGCTGGCCAGTACCAGGCCCAGCGCCACCAGAGCGCCGACCAGGCGGTATTCGCTCATGCCGATCTCGGCCCGCATGGCGACGCCGGTCTGCTGGGCCAGCAGTTCGGAAACAATGGCGGCAAAGCCCCAGCCGAGCAGCAGGCCCGCTACGGCGCCGGTGACGATCAGCGCGGCGACATAGACCCAGACGGTGGCAAAGATGAAGCTGCGCGACGCCCCCAGCGCCCGCAGCACGGCAAATTGCTGGCGCTGCAGATCGAGAATGGCGACGATGCCGGCAAGGATTGCCGCGACCACCAGGGCCTGGGCGGCCAGGGTCAGCGCGCTCATGATGGCGGTGGCGTCGCCCAGCAGGGCATAGAGCTCGACCAGCACTTCGGCGGGAAAGAAGGCCGTCGACTGGGGCGTGCGATAGGCACCGCGCAGACCATAGGCGGCGGCCACGTCCACCGGCTTGACCACCACGGCGGGCAGGCCGGGCAGGCTGTCGGCATCAAAGGGCGGGCCGATATGGCTGTCGCCGGGCAGGTGGCCGGTGCCCAGGCCATGGGCGGACCAGTTATATTCGATCGGCACCACCACAGCCCGGTCCCAGGGCGTGCCGGTAGGCTGCATGCGGCCGGTAATGGTGATGGCGGGATGGTCGCCATCGCCGCCGGGGACAGCCGTGCCTGCTTCGATCGCGTCGGCGGCAGCGTCGGCATCGGTGCCGGTGGCGCCGCCATGGCCATGGGAGACCTCAAGCTGGTCGCCGATGGCGTGCGGGGAAAGGGCGCCGATCACGGCCTCGTCGATGGCGGCAAAGACGCGGCCCTCGGCCAGCCCGCCCGACAGATGCTCGACAAAGGCGGCGATGGTGCCCACGACCGGGGCGTCACCGATGGCGTCGCCAAAGCCGATCGGGGCGACAAAGTCGGCCTGGTCATCCTCGAGCAGCAGGCGGGTAATGGCGGGATCGAGCAGCGGTACGGCGCTGGGGTCGAGATAGACGGTGGAGAACAGCACGTCGTTGTGGCTGCCCGGCGCGGCGACGATCAGGTCGAACTTGTCGGCAGCGCGGGCAGAGCCAAGGCGCAAGGCGCGCTCCTGGGCGGAAATGGCAATGCCCAGGGCCACGGTCAAAGCGACGATGGCAATGAAAAGAATGGCGGTGAAGCGGTTGCGGCGCAGGGAGGCCCAGGCAATGGGGAAGGGGTTCATGCCGCCGCCTCGCTTTGCCGGGTGCGGCCGTGCTCAAGCTGCACGATGCTGCCGGCCTGCTGGCGCAGGGCGGCATCATGGGTGGCGACCAGCACGGTGCGGCCCTGTTCGGCCGCCAGATCGCGTAACACGGCGATGACGGTCTGGCCTGAAGTTGCGTCGAGGCTGGCGGTGGGTTCGTCGGCAAAGATCACGGCGGGATCGCCAATCAGCGCCCGGGCAATGGCCACCCGCTGCTGCTCGCCGCGCGACAGCAGCGCGACGCGGGCGCGGTGGAGCGGCACCTCGAGCTGGTCGAGCAGGGCGATGGCGCGGGGCTTGGCCGCGGCAGAAGAGAAATGGTCGAACCAGAGCGGCACCAGCACATTGTCGAGCGGGCTCAGTTCCTCGATCAGGTGAAAGTTCTGGAAGATGAAGCCGGCATGCTGGCGACGCCAGCGGTCGCGCTGGCTCTCGCCCAGCCGGGCAAGGTCCTGGCCGGCCCAGACAACGCTGCCTGCGTCAGGCTGCAGCAGACCGGAGAGCAGATAGAGCAGGGTGGACTTGCCCGAGCCGGAGGGGCCGGCCAGGGCGGTCAGCGTGCCTGGCGCCAGGGTCAGTGACGGCAGGTCGATAATGCCTTGGCCGGCAAAGGCAAGGCGCAGGCCGGCAGCGGCCAGGGACAGTCCGGGCATGAGGCGCTTTCAGAGGCGGGTATAGCTGGTCTCGAGCAGGCGCACCTTGCTGACAAAGCCGGTGGCCGCGTCGGTCTTGATGCCGGTGTCAAAAATGCCTTCCACCCGGATCAGGTTGGAAAAGCGGGTGAATTCCATGTCGCCGGCAAAGTAGGAGACGACGATGTCATCGGGCCAGTCCGCCGCGTCATTGCAGAAGGGGCAGGTGGCCATGGGGATCTTGGTCAGCACGAAGAAGTTGATCTCGGGCTTGAGCGGCGGGGCCATGTAGCCGGTCATTTCGATGCGCTGGCCCTGCAGGGCGATGGCGGCCTCCGAAAGGTCCTTGCCGCGCGCATAGAGATCGCGAAAGCGCAGGCTGGGTACATTGGCGAAGGCTGGGGTGATGCCGGCCAGGAGGGGCGCCGCGGCGAGGGCGCCAAGAAAGCTGCGTCTGTCCATGAGCGTGATCCTTCCCGCTGAGAGGTGCCCAGGATAGCGCGGCCGGACGGCATGCATATGACACTCACGATGTCGTGAAAAGGCAGGGCCGCCAGCGTGAACCGGCGGCCCAATGGTCGTGTCGCGGCCTATTTGGCGGCGTTCAGTTCAAGCGCCTTGGCCATGACGTGATAGATCATGTTCTGCTCGATGACGCCGTCGAACAGGTAGGCCTGCGGGCCCTGGGCGAAGATGGTGACGTCGTCGCCGGCATGGCTTTCCGACCCCATGGGGATCAGGGCCTGCTGCAGGTAGTCGATATCGGTGGTGTCGACATCCTTGACATCGGCGCGGACGGTCAGCGGGGCATCGGCATCGGCGCCTTCCGGACGGGTGGGGGGATTGGCTTCGTCATAGGAGGCAGCGCCGGGGCCGTTCATGTAACCCAGCGTGGTATAGGCCTTGCCATCGTCGGCAGTGCCGGCAATGCCCAGGATCGGGTTGCCGCGCACCGGGTAGCCGGCAATGGTGAAGACGTGGCTGTGGTCGGCAGTGACGAGGATCAGCGTCTCTTCGGGGTCCACGGCGTCATAGGCAGCCTGCACGGCCTCTGAGACGGCAATGGTGTCGGTGAGGGCGCGGGCGGCATTGCCGGCGTGGTGGGCGTGGTCGACGCGACCGGCTTCGACCATCAGGACATAGCCGGCTTCGCTCTTGTCGAGAATTTCGATGGCCTTGGTGGTCATCTGGGCGATCGAGGGTTCGCCGCCGGCATCCTTTTCGCGGTCGGCTTCATACTGCATGTGGCTGCCGTTGAAGAGGCCGAGCACATGGCTGGTTTCGGCGGTCAGGGCGTCGAAGCCTTCCTGGTTCCAGACATAGGTGCCGTCATTGTACTTGGCCTGCCAGTCGGCGATCAGATCGCGTTCCTTGCGGGCGCCCATACGGGTCTCGTCTTCCGGATCCTTCTGGCTGTCGAGCATGAAATTGGCGCGACCGCCGCCGAAGACGACTTCAAAGCCGTCGCCGAAGGACCAGTCGACCAGCTGCGCAGCAATGTCAGCGCAGGTGCCGACGGCGTCTTCGGGCAGCTGGCTGTCGGCTTCCCAGTCGCGCGCCACGGTGTGGGCATAGGCCGCGGCCGGGGTGGCGTGGGTGATGCGGGCGGTGGAGATGACGCCGGTGGCGAGACCGGCTTCCTCGGCCTGTTCGAAGATCGACTGGGTGGTCGAGCCGGCCTGGCTCGAGCAGTCTTCCAGCACGGCGGTCTGGTCGACGCCGATGGTGCCGTTCAGCGATTTGATGCCGGAGGTGATGGCGGTGGCGGTTGGCGCCGAGTCGGCCACCTGGCTGTCATGGGTGTAGGTCTTGACCAGGGCGGTGTGCGGCAGCAGCGTCTCGAAGGCGAGCGAATGGCTCTCGCCGTCGACGCCGGCATTCTGGCCTTCAAGGATACGGGCAGCAGTGATGGTGGGAACCGAAAGGCCATCAACGATGAACATGATGACGTTCTTGGCCTTGCCGGTGTTGGGCTGGATGGCCTCCTTGGCGGCAAGTTCTGCCTGGGCGGCAAGGAAGTAGCTGTCATCAGCCTGCGGCAGGGTCGACTGGGCGAAGGCGGGAGCCGTGAGCGCGATCACGGATACGCCAGCCACAAGGGCACGGGCGAGAGAGGTCATGGGAGCTTCCTGAGTGTCATTGAGACGGGCCGTAACACGGCTGCCGAAAGCCTATGGAAGTCATGTGACACATCGATTGCAGCTCTGTGACGGTTGCCCGACAGCACGGGGCAGCCGCGGGTGAGCCGGTAACGCCAGGCCTGGGGATTTCGGCTCAGGCCATGACCTTGGCCGGGCGGCGGACGATGAAGGCGATGAGAAAGCCCAGATAGATCAGGCCCGGCAGCAGCAGGGCATTGATGCCGGCAAAGGCATAGCCGAGGCCGCCGAGCAGGCCGCCCAGCAGCAGCGAGAACCAGACCAGCAGATGCTGGGCCCAGCGCCAGGGCGGCGCCAGGCCGCGCAAAGCGCGCGCCAGATCCTGGCCGGCGGCGAACAGCGTGCCGGTGACGAAGGTGGTGCCGAGGCGGACCGAGCCGGTGGAGGGCAGGATGGCGTTCTGCGCCCCGGCGCCGGCGGCCAGGAACAGCATGAACTGGCGCGGCGGGCTGCCCAAAGCGGCGCCGATGAGGGTGGCGAGGAAGCTCAGCACCACCAGCGCCGTGACCAGGCTCGAGCCCCAGCGCGGCCCGGCCAGCAGCGCCAGCAGCGAGCCGAGCAGGCTGCCGGCAAAGAACAGGCCGACCAGCGAGCCGGTCAGCAGCGCCACCGACCAGCCGCCCAGCGCCAGGGCATCGCCAAGCTGGGTGGTGTTGCCGCTCACAAAGGAGGTGAAGTGGCCGCCCAGCTCGATGAAGCTGACCACGTCGGAAAAGCCGGCCGAGGCGGTGAGCAGCAGGCCCAGGCTGAGTTGCGGCGTCGGTGTCATGGTGGTGTCTGACCTGTGAGTCGCACGCGAAAACCGCGCGCCTGAAACTGGCCCCTGGCGCGGCCGACGGCAAGGGGGCGCTGCGGCCCGCGTTACGGCAAATGTTAACAGTCTGCTAACCAATCCTCACCAATCCCCACTGTTCCCGCTGCACACACTCGACAAGAACAAAGCTGGAACATATAAGAACATTATAGCAACACGGGAGATGCAGATGCTTACCTTCATCAAGGACTTCGCCGCATTCGTTACGCTGGGCGCCTTCACCATCGGCTCGCTCACCTGGATGGATATCCTGGCCCGACTCGTGTGACCCTGCCTGTGGATTGCAGCGTCGGGGCGGTATGATCCGCTCCCCGCGTCCGTCATAAGGTGTGTCATGACAGGTCCCGGTTTCATCCATCTGCACGTCCATTCCGCCTATTCCCTGCTTGAGGGGGCGCTGCAGCTCGACACCATTCTCAAGCTGGCCGGCGAGGACGCGCAGCCGGCTTTGGGGATTGCCGATACGGGCAACTTGTTCGGGGCGCTGGAATTTTCCGAAAAGGCCAGCAAGAAGGGCATCCAGCCGCTGGTCGGGGTCGAGCTGGCGATCGACTTTGCCGCCGGCGAAGAGCGCATCAGCGAGCGCGGCCATGTCGCCTGGGCGGGCAAATCCAGCGTGGTGCTGATCGCCCAGAGCGAGACCGGGTTCGGCAATCTGTCGCGGCTGGTGTCCAAGTCCTATATCGAGGGCGATGGCGGCACGGCGCGGGCCCAGCTCGACTGGCTGAGCCGGGAGCGGCTCGAGGGCCTCATCTGCCTGAGCGGCGGGCCGGAAGGCGCGGTGGACATGGCCTTTGCCCAGGGGCAGGACGGCAACGCCATTCGTCGCCTCGATCGGCTGGCCGAGCTGTTCGGCGAGCGCTTCTATATCGAGCTGCAGCGGCATGGCAGGGTACAGGAGGCCGCCGTCGAGCCGCGGCTGGTGGACTATGCCTATCGCAAGGGCATTCCGCTGGTGGCGACCAATGAGCCCTTCTTCAAGTCGGCCAAGGAATTCGAGGCGCATGACGCGCTGCTGGCGATTGCCGGTGGCACCGTGCTGGCCCAGACCGAGCGGCGCAAGCTCAACGACCAGTATTATTTCAAGAGCCGCGCCGAAATGGCGGCTTTGTTTTCCGACCTGCCCGAGGCGCTGGATGCCACCGTCGAAATCGCCCGGCGCGTCTCCTACCGGCCGCTGACGCGCAGGCCGATCCTGCCCAAATTCGCCGCGGCGCCCGACCTCAGCGAAGAGGATGCGGTGGCCGCCGAGGCCGATGCGTTGCGCGCCATGGCGGAGGAGGGGCTGCGCAACCGCCTGGCCAATCCGGGACCCGCGCCGGGCAAGACCGAGCAAGAATATTGGGAGCGGCTGGAATTCGAGCTGGGCATCATTCAGTCCATGCAGTTTCCCGGCTATTTCCTCATCGTGGCCGATTTCATCCGCTGGTCCAAGGCGCAGGGCATTCCGGTCGGGCCGGGCCGTGGCTCGGGCGCCGGCTCGCTGGTGGCCTATGCCACCACGATTACCGACCTCGACCCCTTGGCTTACAACCTTTTGTTCGAGCGCTTTCTCAATCCTGAACGCGTGTCGATGCCCGACTTCGACATCGACTTCTGCCAGGACCGGCGCGAAGAGGTGATCCGCTATGTGCAGCGGAAATACGGTACCGAGCAGGTGAGCCAGATCATCACCTTCGGTACGCTGCAGGCGCGCGCCGTGCTGCGCGACGTCGGCCGGGTGCTGCAGATGCCCTATGGCCAGGTCGACCGCATCTGCAAGATGGTGCCGGCCAATCCGGCCGATCCGTGGTCGATCGAGCGGACCATGAAGGAAGTGCCTGAATTCAAGGCCATGGCCGACGAGGACGAGACGGTGGCCGACCTTGTCGCCATTGCCAAGAATCTCGAGGGCCTGTTCCGCCACGCTTCCACGCATGCCGCCGGCATCATCATCGGCGACCGGCCGCTGCATGACCTGGCGCCACTCTATCGCGACCCGCGCTCGGACATGCCGGTCTGCCAGTACAACATGAAGTGGAGCGAGGCGGCGGGCCTGGTCAAGTTCGACTTCCTGGGCCTCAAGACGCTGACCACGGTGCAATATGCCGTCAATATGGTGAACCTGGATGGCGGCAGCTTCCGCATCGAGGATATCCCGATCGACGACAAGCCCACCTATGACCTCTATGCCAAGGGCGACACGTTCGGCGTGTTCCAGGTCGAGGGCGCGGGCATGCGCCGGGCGCTGCTCGACATGAAGCCGGACCGCTTCGAGGACATCATTGCCATCGTGGCGCTCTATCGTCCCGGTCCGATGGACAATATCCCGATGTTCTGCGACCGCAAGCATGGCCGCGAGGACGTGGAATATCCGCACGAGGACCTCTCCAAGGTGCTCGACGAGACCTATGGCATCATTGTCTACCAGGAGCAGGTGATGCAGATCGCCCAGCTGCTCTCGGGCTATTCGCTGGGCGAAGCCGACATGCTGCGCCGCGCCATGGGCAAGAAGATCAAGTCGGAAATGGATGCGCAGCGCGAGCGCTTTCGCGAGGGCGCGATCCGGCACGGGCTCAAGCTCGGCCAGGCCGATACCATCTTTGACCTGCTTGCCAAGTTCGCCAATTACGGCTTCAACAAGAGCCATGCGGCGACCTATGCGCTCGTCTCCTACCAGACGGCCTATCTCAAGGCGCATTACCCGCATGAATTCCTGGCCGCGTCGATGACGCTGGACATGGGCAATACCGACAAGCTGGCCGAATTCCGCAGCGAGGCCAAGCGCAACAAGATCGCGCTGGTGCCGCCCTGCGTCAACGGCTCGCAGGTGGTGTTCTCGGTCAAGGACAAGCAGATCCTCTATGGCCTCTGCGCCGTCAAGGGCGTGGGCCGGCAGGTGGCCGAGCATATCGTGGAAGTGCGCGGCGATACCCCGTTCAAGGATCTGGGCGACTTTGCCCGCCGCGTCGATCCGCGCGTGCTCTCCAAGCGCACGCTGGAAACCCTCTGCAATGCCGGGGCCTTCGACGCCATCGTGCCGCGCCGCGAAGTGGCCTTTGCCGCCATCGAGGCGGTGATGGGCATGGCCCAGTCGCTGACCGCCGAGCGCAATGAAGGCCAGTGGAACATGTTCGATGCCGGGGAACCGGAAACCGTTCGGTTACCGGAAGGCGTGCCGGGCTGGAGCACCACCGAGCGCGCCGATCGCGAGCTATCGGCCTTCGGCTTTCATCTTTCGGCGCATCCGCTCGACGCCTATTCTGACATGTTCGACAAGCTGCGGGTGCAGCGCTGGGCCGATTTCGAGCGTGCCGTCAAGGATGGCGCCTCGGCCGGCCGGCTGGCCGGCACGATCAGCGGCAGGCAGGACCGGCGCACCCGCAAGGGCACGCCGATGATGATCCTGACGCTTTCCGATCAGACGGGAAGTTTCGAGGTCATCGCCTTTTCCGAGCAGATCAGCCAGTTCGGGCCGATCCTGTCGCCGGGCAAGTCGGTCATCCTGCAGGTGGGCGCCGACGAGCGCGCCGAGGGCGTGAGTCTCCGGCTGCTCTCTGCCGAGCCGATCGATGGCATCGAGGACAAGATAGACCGCCAGCTTACGGTGTTTGCCGCCAGCGCCTCGGCCCTGGGCTCGATCAGCGCCCAGCTCAAGCGCGGCGGCGAGGGGAGCGTCAACTTCGTCGTCATCCGCGATGGCGGGGCGCGGGAATACGAAATCGAACTGCCCGGGACATACCGGCTCACTGCTGAAGTGGCCGGCGGCATCAAGGCGCTCGAGGGCGTGACGGATGTAAGGTTTCACTGAGGGCGTTGCGCCAGACCAAGGCCGTCCCGCTGAATAGTCCTATGCAGTCGGCGCCGCTTAGGCTTACGCTGCGGCGGCCTAACACCGGATCGGGAGAGCGAGATTGGACCACAAGCGACTGGGCAATAGCGGCCTCAAAGTCTCGCGCCTCTGCCTTGGCTGCATGACCTATGGCGCTCCCGACCAGGGCAATCACCCCTGGACCCTGCCCGAGGCGGAGAGCCGGCCCTTCATCCGTCAGGCGCTGGACCTCGGCATCACCTTCTTTGACACCGCCAATGTCTATTCCGACGGCAGTTCGGAGGAAATCCTGGGCCGCGCCTTCAAGGATTTCGTGCGCCGCGAGGACATCGTTCTGGCCACCAAGGTCAACGGCGCCACCCGCCGCACCGATGCCAATGCCACCGGCCTCTCCCGTCGCGCCATCCTGCGCGAGATCGACGCGTCGCTCACCCGCCTGCAGACCGACTATGTCGACCTCTATCAGATCCACCGCTGGGACGATGATACGCCCATCGAAGAGACCATGGAGGCGCTGCATGACGTCGTCCGCTCCGGCAGAGCCAGCTATATCGGCGCCTCCTCCATGTCCGCCTGGCAATTCTCCAAGGCCCAGTATGTCGCCAGGCTCAATGGCTGGACACCCTTTGTCTCCATGCAGAACCAGCTCAGCCTCCTCTACCGCGAGGAGGAGCGCGAAATGCTGCCGCTCTGCGCCGACCAGGGCGTTGGCATCATCCCCTGGAGCCCGCAGGGCAGGGGCCTGCTCACCCGCCCCTGGGGCCAGGCCACTGACCGCTCCGGCACCGACAATGTCATTCCCAAGGTCTATGGCGACACCGCCGAGATGGACCGCGGCATTGTCGATGCCGTTCAGGTGGTCGCCCAGCGCCACGGCGTCGCCATGTCCCAGGTCGCCCTCGCCTGGGTCCTGCAAAACCCGCTCGTCACCGCGCCGATCATCGGCGCCTCCAAGCCGGGGCATCTGGTCGATGCCGTGGCCGCGCTCGAACTGAAGCTCAGCCCGGGAGACATTGCTGAACTGGAAGGGCCCTATCGGCCAAGGGCGTCGGTGACCTAGGGGGGCGGGTTTCCACCCCCTGTCCGTCGTTAGCCATGCTCCCCCATTCTCGGCAAGTCTTCGGGTTGAGCGGAACGGCCGCTTTCACGAAATCGGAACAGTCCGGCTGAACGGTCCTGGTCGCTACTCCTGGCGCGGGCGGGTCCGACGCGAACCATGTGCTCTCAGGTTTTGTGCCTTGCGGACTGCACGCGGCCATTGGCCGGTGTCAGGGTCCAGTGCCGTACAGCTAGAGAAAGTCGACCGTCACGCCGGGGGCGATCATCGCGGCAAGTTCCTCGGCATCCCAGTTTGTCAGCCGAATGCAGCCGTGCGAGCCGGTCTTGTCGATCATCGAGGGCTCAGGCGTGCCATGGATGCCGAACGAGGGCTTGGACAGGGCGATCCACATTGAACCCACCGGGCCGTTGGGGCCGGGCGGTATGGTCAGCACCCCGGTGTTCTCGCCCTGCTGGAAATTGATCTTCGGATTGTAGGTGTAACCGGGCATCGGCGTGACGTTTCCAACCACATGGGTCCCAGAGGGCGAAGGGTTGTCGTCGCTGCCGATAGTGGCGGGGTAGGCGGCGAGCAGAACGCCATCGACGCCGTAGACGCGGACCTGCCGAAGCGTCTTGTCGGCTTCGATCCAAGTCACGACGCCTTTGCGGCCTGTGCCGATCATCGCTACGTTGACGATTTCGCCGACCGCGAAGTCGGCGTAAGGGTTAAGGGCCGCGAGCAAGCCGATATCCATGTGGAAGCGCTCGGCCAGCAGTTCGGCTACGCTCTCATAGCCAAGATAGCTCAAGGCGGCTTTCTGCGCATAGTCGCCGGGGACAGGGCCGCCGATCGCCGCGGCATCAGCAGGCGTGATGGCATAGAAGCCTATGGCATCGCCGGGGGCGTCCAGTCGGGCCGCCACTTCAGCGGTCAGCATCCCATCGAGCGGGAGGCCATGCATCATCTGGAAGGCCCGTATCGCCTTGTGAAGATTGTCACCATCAAACCCATCGATTACGCCCGGGGAAGCACCGGCTCGGTCGAGCAATATCTGCAGGCGTGCCAGCGCCGGATTGGCAGCGACGCTTTCCTGCACGAGGGCAGTTTCTGTTGACGCCGTCAGCACGACGGGAATGAAGGACGCCGCCGCGACGTAGTCTGTCAGGCTTGCAGCGTTGATGGCCTCCGCTGTCATGGCTGGAGACTGCGCGAAAGCCTGAGCGCCGGTGACGACAAACAGGGCAGCAAGACAGACGGCGCGCGCGGCACGCATTGGCAATGATGGCATTTTATACTCGGGCACTGATTCAATAGCCGAGCACCGGGTCGGCTCGTCCTGCCCATAAGGGGCGAACATAGCTAACGGTTCGCTAAATCCGTGCAGTATCAAGCAGTAGTGAAGTCGGCCCGGCTTTTGCCACTGCGGGGCTTGGCTGGTGTCGAACACCGGCACGCCGGCCGTTGAGCATCCGACGTGACGTCAGCGGGAATCCCCGGGGCGACGTCACGCGTGGCAGGTCCACCCCTATGTGATGCGGGGCATGTCCTGCCGGGCATAGGGCCCGCTCGAACCGACCGAAACGGGGCCGTGAGCGGGGTGGCGGCTTGGCGCGAGACAGACGCCGATAGCGGACCTTTGGCACCCACCGCGCCAAATGGAGCAGCGTCGAGCCGTGCTGGCAAGGATGTGTCGATAGCGAGACCCGCCAGCCTGCCCAGCGAGGATGCAGAAAAGCAACCTGCCGGCGCCGGCAATTGACCCCCATCAAAAAATGACGGCAGAGCTTTTGGCTAGATGACTGGCACCACGGTCAACTTGATCACTCAAATGCCGGCACAGGGCTGCACGGCTGGAATGGTCCTGTCCTTCACGTGATCCTGTGGAGCGAGCCCTGTTTCACACCTTGCGTGACACCGGGATTCACCTTGGATCACGGCTCGATAATATGCCGCATGCGGCGGCGAATGGATGGAGGTCACCATGCGCGTTCTCGTGGTCTGGGGTTCCAGGATGGGCGGGACGGCGGAACTCGCCGAGTGGATCGGTCTTGCGCTCCGGGAAGCTGGAATAGAAGTGGACGTGAAACCTGCTGCCCACACGCACACTGTCCGCGGCTACGACGCGGCCATTGTCGGCGGCGCGCTATACACCAATCTCTGGCACCGCGGGGCCGCAAGGTTTGTTGCGCGCCATCAGGCGGACCTGCGGCGGATCCCCGTCTGGCTGTTCTCCAGCGGCCCGCTCGACGACTCCGCCGATCGCCTCGACACTGCCCCGGTGCAGCAGGTCGCCGTGTTGCGGGATCGTATTGGCGCCCTCGGCCATCGCACCTTTGGGGGCCGGCTGGCGCCGGATGCCAAGGGCTTTCCTGCTGCGGCGATGGCAAGGCGCATGAGCGGAGACTGGCGCAACAGGGAGCGCGTCGCGGCGTGGGCCAGGGAAATCGCCCAGGCCCTGCCAGGGGCCAAACCAGGGCAAGCCATCGACCTGCCTGCAGGATCGCCGGCGCGGCTGGCCGCCTACGGGCTCGTCGGCTGGGCAATATGCGCCGTCGTCATGGCAGTGCTGCTCCGGCTCGTTCCTGCCGGCTGGGCCATGGGACTGCATGCCCTTGCGGCGCCGCTTGTCTTTGCCGGGGTGTCGTGGCGCTATTTCCGTACCTATGGCGCGCGCGATCCGCTGCCCACCGCAATTGCTTTCACGGCCATTGTCGCTGCGCTCGATGCCGGCATCGTGGCCGGGATGGTGCTGGGCGACTTCTCGATGTTTGCACGTCTCGCCGGCATCTGGCTGCCATTCCTGCTGATCTTTGCCGCAAGCTGGGCGACGGGCCAGATCATGCTGATGATGCCCGCATCAGAGGGGCAACCGACCCATGGCCCCTATGCCGGGCCCGTCCGAGAGGCTGCCAAGGAAACCGCGGCCAAGGGCTCGTAATCGGCGCGGCCCGCCCGCGACGACGATCCCCTCCCACCAAAGCCGGCCAGGGCCTGGTATTTGATCCAGCGCAATTCCTGGGCGGGGCAGATGACCTATCCATCGGGTGGTGGCAATGGACTGCATGCCGGGATGGCCCCGGCATGGCCACGGGTTCAGTCGGTTGGTTGATCGAGAGGACGCCATGTCGAAGAGGATTGTGATTATCGGCGGGGGGATCGCAGGCCTCTGCGCCGGCGTTTACGCCCAGGCCTGCGGCTATCAGGTCGACGTGATCGAGCGACATTCCGAGGCGGGTGGACTGGCAACCAGCTGGCAGCGCGGGGGCTACACTTTCGAGAACTGCCTGCAGTGGCTGGTCGGCTCCAGGCCGGGCGGTGAGCTCCACGCGCTGTGGCAGGAAGTCTTCGACATCGACAGGCTCACCTTCGTGAACCACGACGAGTTCACGCGCCTCGAAAAGGAGAACGGGGAGACCCTGCGCATCTACGCCGATGTCGATCGCCTGGAGGCCGAGCTTCTGGCCAAGGCTCCGCAAGATCGGGAGCCGATCCTTGAGCTCACCCAGGCGATCCGCCGCTGCACCGACATGGCGCTCCCCGATTTCGACCTGCCCTGGCCGCAACTGGCCCTGGCGTTCCTCCGCCTGGCGCCGCGGCTGCCGATGCTGCAGCACTGGACGGGCATGTCCGGCGACGACTATGCCCAAGGCTTCAAGCATGACCTGCTGCGACGGTTCTTCTCGGATGGAGCCATGGGCAGGATGTCGGCGGTCGCCGTCCTGTTTACCCTGGCCTGGCAGAACGATCGCAATGCCGGCTATGCGCTGGGCGGCTCGAGGGCGATCATCGACGCCATTGCGGCCCGGTTCGGCGCGTTGGGCGGACATCTGCGCCTGGGCAAGGCGGCGGTGGAAATCCTGGTCGAAGACGACACGGCGATCGGTGTGCGCCTGGACGACGGCAGCACGATCACCGCCGATTGGGTCATTTCTGCCGCCGACGGTCACGCGACGATCCATCAGCTGCTCAAGGGCAGATACAGGGACCGGGCGCTGGACGAGCGCTACGAGCAGACCCCGACCTTTCCGTCCTACCTGCAGGTGTCGCTGGGCGTAGCCTGCGCCCTTCCGGGTGAGCCGGGTCTCATCTCGCTGGTGCTCGACGCACCGCTCCAGCTCGATCCGCAGACCACGCTCGACACCCTGAGCATCCGCATCTTCAATTTCGACCCCAGCTTTGCCCCGCCCGGCAAGACCGCCATCACCTGCTTTCTGCCTACCGAGAACCACGCCTACTGGATCGAGCTGCGTCGCGATGAACCGGGACGCTACGCTGCCGAAAAAGCGCGCGTCGCCGAGGCGGTCCTGGCGATCCTGGAGCGCCGACTGCCGGAAATCATCGGCCATATCGAGGTGACGGACGTCGCCACCCCGGCCAGCGTCGTCCGCTTCACCGGCAACTGGAAGGGCAGCATGGAGGGCTGGATCATGACCCCGTCCAATGTGCTTGCCCCCCTGCACCAGCAGTTGCCAGGCCTGCGTCGCTTCCTCATGGCCGGCCAATGGGTGCGGCCCGGCGGCGGGCTGCCGAGCGGCCTGATGACGGGGCGTGCGGCCGTCCAGGCGATCTGTCGCGAGGACGGCATAGCCTTTCGGCCGCCAGGGATGGTCGCCGGGCCCGATGGAACAATGGCCGGATCGCGGGTGGCAAAATGAACAGACGCAGATTGCTGATCGGCGCGGCGGCCGCAACGGTTACCGCTGGCGCCGCCCTGGGTTGGAGCTTGGCCAATACCGGCTCGATGGCGGACTATGCTGCCGCAGCCAGCCAGATGCGCGCAACACTGGCCGAGCGGCCGCAAATGCTCGACCTGGTTCGCTATGCGGCACTGGCGGCCAATGGTCACAATACCCAGCCATGGCGCTTCCGCGTCGAGGAGAACCGCATCGCGATCCTGCCGGATTTCTCGCGGCGCACGCCAATCGTCGATCCCGACGATCATCATCTGTTCGCCAGCCTCGGCTGCGCCGCCGAAAATCTCGCGATTGCCGCCGCAGCGCGCGGCCGTGGCGGGGTGTTGCGTTTTGAACCCGCTGGCGATGGTGCCGTCGTCTTCGATCTGGGTGCTGAACAGGCTCCCGAGGCCTCGCTCTTCGAGGCCATTCCGGCGCGCCAATCCACCCGTGCCGACTATGATGGATCGGCGGTCCCGGCCGCCAACCTGGACAGACTGGCCGCAGCGGCCGGCCTTGCCGGCACCGAGGCAGTCATCGTGACGGATCGGGGCCAGATCGAGCGCATTCTCGAACTCGTGGTTGCGGGCAATAGTGCGCAAATGGCCGATGCCGCCTTTCTGCGCGAACTCAAAACCTGGCTGCGCTTCAACCCGGCTGACGCGATCACGACTGGCGACGGACTTTCCACCGCCGCGAGCGGCAATCCGAGCGCGCCGGGCTGGCTCGGCGGGATGCTGTTCGATGCCATGTTCAATGTCGCGGCCGAGAATGACAAATATGCCCGGCAGATCCGGTCATCGGCGGGGCTCGTGGTCATCTGCTCGGCGGCAGACGACAAGGCACACTGGGTGCAGGCCGGCCGCGCCTGTCAGCGCTTCGCCTTGCAGGCGACCGCCCTGGGCCTCAAGCACGCCTTCATCAACCAGCCGGCCGAGGTCGCCTCACTGCGGCCGGAGCTGGCAGGACTGGTCGGGATGCCGGGTCGCCGGCCCGATATCGTGATGCGCTTTGGCTATGGTCCCGCCATGCCGTTCTCGCAGCGCCGGCCGGTCAGTGCGACGGTGCTGCCGGGTTGACCAGCGGGTTGCACGCTCAGGAGGGGCAAAGGCCTGGCCCCCGGACTGCGCATCCGCGAACGGCTACCTGTTTGCAGCGACGCGGCACAGATGCGGCCCAGGGGCTTGATGCACGTCAAGGACGCCCTGCGCCGCAATTCCTAGAATAGCGCTATTGATGAACGGGAGCCTCCCATGGTGCGTTTCTGGGTCAGACTGATCATGGCTGTCGTGGTTGTGCTGCTGATCGGTGCGGGGTCGCTGATCTGGGTCGCATTATCCGTCTCCAGCGAGCGGGTCACGCCGGTCACCACGCTCAATCCCGAGGGCAGTGCGGGCCAGGCACTGCTGGTCTACCATCCGGGCCTGAGCGATTTCCCCGACAGGATCGTTGGCGCCTTCTCGGACGGCCTGGTGCAGTCCGGATGGCGCATCGACCGGACGACGGCCAGCAAGCAAGCGCCGGCGGATCTGGCCGGCTACGACCTCGTCGTCCTGGCTTCACCGCTTTATGGTGGTCTCGCCAGGCCGATGGCGGACTATATCGCGCGGGTGGGCGACTTTGTCGGCAAGCCGGTGGCGATCATCCTGACAGGGGCAGGGGACACCGAAGCCACGCTGGCTGTCACGCGGGACCTGGTGGCCACTGCGCATGGCCGCGTTGTCGCAGGTCTGGCCTATACAACCATGCGACCCAACCAATCGGCCAAGGCCTATCCGGGCTCCAATACGGACAAGGCTATTGCCATGGCGCTGGATGCCGGCATGGCGATGGCCTTGCCGGGCACATGAACAGGCGCCGCGTGGCGGCCGGCCACGCCGCCCTCGGCCTGCTGCCGCATCTGCTCACGGGATCGCGGCTCCTCAGCGCCCCCCTGATCGTCTACTGGATCGGGGCGGGCGCCACCCGCTTCGCGGCGGCGGGCCTGCTTGCCGCGATGCTGACCGATTTTCTCGATGGCCCCCTGATCCGACGCTTCGGCACGCCCTCCAGGGCAGGCGCCTATTTCGACGTATGGGCCGATTTCGCGGTCATTGCCGCGGCATTCGGCGGGCTTGCATCCGCCGGCATGGTTGCTGCCTGGCCGCTTTTCCCCATCGGCCTGAGCTTTGCGCTGTTCCTCGCGACAGCGGGCAAGCGCCCGACCATCTACGATCCAGTGGGCCGCTCCATCGGCGGCATCCTCATGGCCAGCAGCCTCGTTCTGCTGACCGTCGAGGACTTCCTGGTGCAGGAGGCGGTGCTGTGGACGTCGTCCGTCGCTTGCGGGATCACCATGGTTGGCCGCGTGGCCTACCTATTGCCACCACGCGGATCGCCGCAGGCGTATCGCAGCTATTGACGCGGTCAGGACGGGGCGGGTCACGTGGATATTTTTCGCTCTCCCGCATATCGCCCGTCGCCGCATGTCGTGCGCCCGGACAATGCAGGACTTTGGCCGACGGGCTCACGACCGACTGACTGTTCGGCGAGACGCCCAGCGTGGCCGACTTCTACCTGTTCGTGATGCTGCTCTGGGCCGTGCGGTTCGAGGTGACGGCGCCCGAAGTCCTGGTGCAGTTGCGCGACCGGCTTGATTGGCATCGAGATAGGCCTCGATGTCGGTGTCCCATCGCGGCGCAACTGGCCCACCAGCGCGGCAATGGTGCTGGCATCGTTCAGCATCAGCGCGACCGGCGCCCGGTGGAACACCTGCCGGTATCAGGCGGCGCTGGCCCTGGCCCGGGGAGTTCGGTGCGCAGCGCGGCGTGTTCGGTGTCGCTCATGCGCATGGCCCCCAGGGCCGGCGGTTGAGCGCCGCCACCAGGTGCCGATGCAGCACGGCATCGTCGATGGGCTTGCTCAGACAGGCAATGGCGCTGGCGCGCGGGGCCCGGACCCTAATGGCCGGATCGACCTGGGCCGAGGGAGTGCCGGGGCTCAGAAGAGCCCCGGCTGTTGCGGTTACTTTGCTGCCTGGGCTGCGGCTTCGATCACCTCCGCCACGGCCTGTGGCTGGGACAGGAAGACGGCGTGGCTGCCGGCGATTTCCGTGATTTCGGATTTTGCACGGTCGTACATGGACCGCTGCAATTCGGGGTTGATCATGCGGTCTTCGGTGGTGAGAATGGCAAAGCTGGGCTTGACCTTCCAGGCCGGCGCCGCGATCGGCGTTCCCCAGATCTGGCCATTGATGGGCATCTGCGAAACAGCCATGAACTCGGCAAGCTCTGCAGGCAGGTCGGGAGCAAAATCGGCCGGGAACTGGGCCGGATCGACGAACAGGTACCCGTCGCTGGTGGGAGCGATGCTGTGCGCTGCCGATGGAATGCTCCCCGACAGGGCACCGAGCGCTTCGCCTTCGTCTGGCGCAAAGGCCGCGACAAAGACCAGGCTGGCGACGTTGGCATGGTCGCCCGCTTCAGTGATGACGGCGCCGCCATAGCTGTGTCCCACCAGCACGGCCGGACCGCTCTGCATGTCCAGAACGCGGACGGTGGCTGCAACGTCGTCTGCAATTGACGTCATGGGCTGCTGCACGACGCTGACGGCGTAGCCGTCTGCCTTGAGGATGTCGGCAACGGCCTTCCAGCCCGAGCCGTCAGCAAAGGCGCCATGCACCAGAACGATATTGCGCACGGACCCGGTAGCGGGTGCGGCTGCGGTTGCGGCGGTCAGAGCGAGAATGGAAGCGGTGGTCGCGATGGCGTGAAGAATGGTCATTTTGAAACTCCGGCATCCAGCAGGGCACTGCGTCAGATGCGTTGGACTGAGGGGGCGTGTCGTGAACGAGCTCTGTTTGTCACCGATTTAAGTGCAGCGGAAACGATGGCTCTTCATGATAACAATGCATGGAATTCAATATGGGGGCTGCAATGGCGATCGGACGGATCGATCTCAATCTGATCAAGGTTTTCGACGCCGTGTTTGAGGACCGCAACCTGCTGCGCGCCGGACGCCGGTTGAACCTAAGCTCTTCAGCCGTCAGCCACGCCCTGACCCGGTTGAGACAGGTCGTCGGAGATGAGTTGTTTGTGCGCACGGCGACCGGGATGGCGCCAACCGCACGCGCTAACGCGATGGCTGATGATCTTCGCAGTTCCCTTCAAAGGATTGCGTCGACCCTGGGCGTTGATGACTTCAGCCCGTCGACATCGCTGCGCAAATTCGTCATTGCGGCAAACGACCATTTGACCGCGGTAATCGTGGCGCAACTGAGCAAGCTTGTCGTGGCCGAGGCGCCAGGCATCGACTTGGTCATACGCCCATCAACACGGCTTGATCTCGCAGAACAGATAGATCTCGGCAGGATTGACCTGGCGCTGGGCATATTTCAACAAGTGCCTGCGCATTTCAGATCCTTTGCTCTGATGACCGAGGGCGACCTGATTGTCATGCACAGCACCCATCCGGCCGCAGGGCGAAAGCTCACTCTTGAGGACATGGCAACCTACCCGCTTTTGACGGTCTCAGTTGGAGGACAGGAGGAGGGTGCTGTGGGTGGCTTTATCCTGGAGCGAGGGCTGGCACGACAATCTGAGATGTTTGACCGGAACGCCCTTCAGGAAGCCCTGGCCACGATTGGAACAGCGCCGCGCTACCGGACAACCATTCCGCACGCACTGGCAATACCGACAGTGATGAAGGGCACTGACCTGCTAAGCATCCTGCCATGCTCGCTTGCTCGCCTTCTGGCTGCAGACGGCGAATTTGTTATGGCGCCACCGCCGTACCGGGTGGCCAGTTCCACGTTTCGCGGTGTCTGGCATAGCCGCAACGACCATGACGCGGCTCACTTGTGGTTGCGTCAGACCGTCTTGCGCGCCGCCAAAATGGCAGCGGAAAAACACCCTCATCTTGCCAGTTCGTCATCTGAAGAAAAGACAGTCCAGATGGCCTGATGCTTTGGCACGCGGCCGGAGGCGTTGGGAAAGAGGCTCACCTGCCTGCCGCCAGCGATGGCCCTGAAACGAGCGAGACGGAAAGCCGGCGAGCACCGATTGACCTCGAGACAGCCGCGGCTGCCTCTGGCTCAGCGCCGGACCAGGTCGATCAAGCTGCGTCAGCGCCGGTTCGGTTACGCGCCATTATATCAGCCCAAACGTTCAAGGAATAAAAGACGGGTTCCAGCATGCGACCGGTCTCCGTCAGCGCGTACTCGACCTTGGGCGGCACGACGGGGTAGACCGTCCTGAATATGATGCGCTCCTCTTCCAGGGCGCGAAGTTGCTGGATCAGCATCTTCTGGGAAACGTCCGGTATCTCACGCTTCAGTTCTGAAAGCCGGAGCGCCCTGCTCGAATAAAACAGGTGCGACAGGATGATCATCTTCCATCGGCCCTCGAGCGATCGAAGTGCTGCCTGCATCGCAAGCCCGCATTGTCCGCGCCTTTCAGGCGCACAATCTTCATCCGACATGACACTTACCTTTTAGTGTGTATGACACCTAATCGTCTGTTCTTGCATTGAAATATCGTACGCCGATATGTCTAGCACGAACAGGAGACGAATAATGAGAATAGGAATTATCGGCGCAGGTTTCATAGCCCGGGCAGCCGCAGGCGTCTTTACCAAGGCCGGTTACGAGGTAATGGTATCCAACACCCGGGGCCTCAGAAGCCTGCATACGGTGGTCAATACGATCGGCTGCAAGGGCGGGACGGTCGAAGAGGCGATCGCCTTCAGTGATACTATATTATTGGCAATTCCATTCTACGCCTACGACACGCTCCCCATGACCTTGTTGGCGGGCAAAACAGTGCTGGATGCGGGAAACTACTATGCCGATCGCGATGGGGCCAATGCCGAGCTTGACGGGCACAGGACGACCACCAGCGAGATCCTCGCCGGTTTGATGCCAGAGTCGAGCGTCATCAAGGTCTTCAACGCGATCACGGCCGCTGACATTGAGCGCGATGGCAAACCCAATGGTACACCCGACCGACGCGCGCTGCCGATTGCCGGAGACGACGCCAATGCAAAGCAGATGGTGACCGGTTTGCTCGATGCAATTGGCTTCGACGCCTTGGACGCCGGTCCTTTGTCGGAGGGTTGGCGCTTCGAAGCCGGTACGCCGGTCTATTGCATTCCAAATACGATGGCGTCGCTCCGTGAGGGACTGGTGTCCGCTACCACCTTCTAGACGACAGGCCTGATGGCATGTTGCGCGGGCAGGCGTTCGGCACCGAAGGTTCCCGCTGCGATCCGCAGCGGGAACGGCTGGCGCAACATCGACAGTCTGCATCTGGCAGACGATCGCTTGTGAGACATCCTTCGTACAATTACCTGCTTATGGCTAAGCTTCTGTCATTGCGCTCTGTCGTCAGTGCATGTGTGTCAGATTGCGCAACTATGCACCTATCCGAGCTGACGCTATCGGGAGGCCAGTTGTCGGCGCTTGGTGACGAGGACGGCTTTCGACGACAAGGCGGTCAAGATCTGGACAGCGCAGGTTCAGCCAATCACCGGTTTTCAGTGGCCCGCGCCTGCTGATGGAGCGCCTGACTCTTCGGTGGCCGAAGGTGTAGGCAGTGGCAGCACCGAAACGTCCACCGATTGAATGCTGAATACCATGCTACAAGGATCCGACGTGCACTCACTCTTCGGTGCACATCGGCCCTGTCTTAACTCCGCGAAATCCACAAATGAACGAGATTCGATCATGTTGAAAACTGTCACTGTCGCATTACTGTTATTCATCTCAGCAGCGCCAGCATCTGCAGCATCGGGGGACGCGTGGGCCGAATTCGCAACCGAAGTAGAAGAGAGCTGTGTTGAAGCTACGAGTGAAACGCTCATAAACGGCACGGCGGTTGTCGACCCATTTGGCAGCGAGAGCTATGGCCTGGCCATTGTTTCCGGTGACACGCGCGCCGGCACGCCGATCAGCATCATCTGTGTGTTCAACAAACAGACCAAGGTAGTTGAACTGGGCGGCGAGCTCGAGGTCTCGATTTCTTCTGAACTGAAGAGGTAATCGGTCCATGCGACCCTGATTGGCCTCAAGGACCAGCATCGGCACGGCAGCTGGAACGTAACCCCGCAATCAGCGGCTGCATTTCGAGAACCGTGCTCTAGAGCTGACGGGCTCCTTCCCACCCCAGTCTGCGAGGTTGCCTTGACTTGAGCGGACTGTCGGCTTTCAGGACATCAGAACGGTGGCCTGAACGGCAGGAAGGGGGCGCAGGCTGTGTGAAAAGTCCTGAATATGGTATGATCTGGCACTGCTTCGGAGGTGCCTTATGGGACGTTTCGTTGAAGTTGCTGACCGACAGCGGGCGAGTTTTACGACCGCGCTCCGGCATCGCGACAGTTGGTCCGGCTGCGCGATCGCAGGGAAGTGATCCTGTCTCCGCCAGTTCAAAGGCGGACGGTCGCTTTCAGGAACTGGCGTTTCACAGGGTAACCAGGACACCTGCATTTATGTGGGCAGGAAGCTCATGGCAGGTGCTGGTGCGCCGCGTTGAGCTGAGACCTTGTACCGCAACTCATACGTCCAGCATCGAGAGTCGGAATGTCACTCCCGTGTCGCAGAAAGCTAGCTAGCCATGTCCGTGAGCATGAGGAGAACGCCCGTGGGACTTTCGGTCCCACGACGAGCCAGATCAGCGAAAAAATCTCGCTTTGTTCACACACTCCGCAAATTCAGGGTTGCACCAAATCCCCGGCTTCTCTATGTCTCCGCGCAGTCGGGGCGTAGCGCAGCTTGGTAGCGCATTTGTCTGGGGGACAAAGGGTCGCAGGTTCAAATCCTGTCGCTCCGACCATCACACTCACAACGGCCTGGTTTCGCCGCTGCAGCCCTGCTGCAGGCGGCTGACTGTCGGAGTTGCCAATGCCCATGACCGCACAGGACATTGCGCCGGCCCTCGTGCTGTGGCCCCAATTGCTGGGGGGCAGGGCCGCCCTGCTCAATCACTCAGAGAACCACACCTTCCGCGTCGATTGCTCCGCTGGCCGCAGCTTCATGCTGCGCGTGCACCGCACCGGCTATCAGTCGGGGCAATCCATCGATAGCGAGCTGGCCTGGCTGCTGGCGCTGCGGGCGGACACCGCCATACCGGTGCCCCAGCCGATTGCCGGCGGCGATGGCCGACTGCTGCAGGCGTTCCGCGGGCCCGATGGCACTGACCATCTCGCCGTGCTGTTTGACTATATCGCCGGCGACGAACCCACCCTGGAAGGCAATCTGGTCGGCCTGTTCGGCACCCTGGGGCGCTACGCGGCGACCCTGCATCGTCACGCCGCCAGCTGGCAGCGTCCCGCCGGCTTTGCCCGCCGGAGCTGGCAGGCCTCGACGATCCTCGATGCCGATGGCCCCTGGGGCGACTGGCGCCTGGCGCCCGGCGTCAATGCATACAACCGACCGATCCTTGATCGCCTCGACGCGACGCTGTGGATGCGCCTGGCGGAATATGGCCTCGACCCGGCCCGCTATGGGCTGATCCATGCCGACATGCGGCTGGGCAATCTGCTGGTCGATGGCGATGTGGTGTCCCTGATCGATTTCGACGATTGCGGTTTCTGCTGGTTCACCTACGATTTTGCCGCCGCCATCTCTTTCCACGAAACCCATCCGCTCGTGCCGGCGCTCAAGGCGGCCTGGCTGGCCCAGTATCAGGCCGTTCGCCCCCTGGACGGCATGGATATCGGCTCCATCAATGCCATGGTCATGCTGCGGCGCATGTCGCTGCTGGCCTGGATCGGCTCGCATGCCGAAACCGGTCTGGCGCAACAGCACGCGCCCGGCTTCGCCGATGGCACCGCCGACCTGGCCGAGCGCTATCTGCGCGGCACGCTCTGGCTGGATTAGCCGGCAGCGGCGCCCGATAGGGGCCCGTGCCGATCGGCCCTATAGAGGCCCGGGGACACGGCGCCGCCCGGCCTCTGTCGAGGTGCCGGCCGCCGGACGGGACAGGGGCGGGCGCCCGGCCGCCGGACGGTGGCCGGCCGGGTGGCCCGAACCGATATTGGCAATGCTCAATCCCCAGACCAGCCCGTAGAACAGCCAGCTGTGGCGCCAGTGCTCACCCTCATGCAGCGTCGAGCAGAAGATGATGCCGACCAGCGAGATCAGCAGCGCGATCGGCAGTTCGTTCCGGGTCCGGCGGTAGTTGCGCACTGACACCACCACGCTGCCGATGGCCAGCGTGACATAGCTGATGCCGCCGCCCCAGCCATAGTTGACGAAGGAGCTGAGCCAGATGTTGTGGATCGGCTCGGGGAAGATCTTTTCGAGCTGCAGCACCCCGATGCCGATCGGATTCTGCAGGATCATCGGCAGCACCAGCAGATAGCGGTGATAGCGCCCTTCCTCGCCAAGGTCATAATCCTTGGCAAAGGTGAGGCGGTCCATGAGCTTGGCGGTGAATTCGGCCGAGGTGAGGCCGGCAATGACGAACAGCACCACGCTGGTCGCCACGAGGCCGCCAATGATCAGGACCAGTCGACGCGGATTGCGCCGGTTGTGGAAGAAGACATAGGCCGTCAGGCAGACTATCGCGGCAACCACGGCGATGCGCGAAAACGACAGCAGGATGCCCAGTAGCGCAATCGCCAGCGCGCCGCTGAGCAGCACCTTGCTGCCTTGCCCCCGCGACAGGAAATAGGCGCAGAACACCACGGCCGGAATGAGGAAGGAGCCATACATGTTGGGGTCGTCGATCAGGCCCTTGGCGCGGCCGTCCCAGGTCAGCAGCTCCATCTGGGTCAGGAAGCCCACCGTGCCCAGCAGCGAGGCAATGACGCAGGAGGCGATATAGACCATCATGAAGGTCTCGAAGTGCCGCTGGTTCCAGCTCATCGAGACGAAGGCGCCAATGAAGCCGATCGAGATGGCAAAGGTCTTGGCCAGCAGTTCGAAGGCGACGAATTCCTCCCCCAGATGGGGCAGCGAGGCGATGAAATAGGACATTGCCCAGGCGCCCAGCAGCAGCGACAGGTGCACGGCCCGCCGGGTCACCGCCTGCTGCTGGAACATCATCAGATGCAAGAGAGTGATTAGGAACGAACCGATGAACAGCATGTCGACGGGCGAGGGTCGCATCAGCGTGTAGTTCATGGCCAGCACGGCGATCAGGAAGACCATGTTGCGCGTGCTGAACACGGCAAAGCGCAGCGCCTCAACGCTGACCCCGGTCTCGCCCGGCCCCGTGCGGGTATCCACGCCGGTGCTCATGGCGCCAACCCGTAGCCGAGCAGGAAATCCATGTCGCCCAGGCCCTCGCAATCGGCGGCGCTGGAGGCAAAATGCGTCTGCTCCGCCCCGGCATGGCAGCGATAGACCGGCACGCTGCCCTTCTGCTCGGCGGCATAGAGCCAGCCCGCACTGCGTTCCCGGACATAGCCCGCGCTGCAATAGCCGTCCTCGACCAGCACCTGGTCGAGATGCCCCGGCGCATTGCTGGAGCATTCGGCAAACTTGATGCTGGCAACGCCCTCGGGCGGGCGCGTCAGCATATGGGCCACCACGGTGTCCTGCTGGTAGGCCTGCCTGTCGCCCGTCAGCGGTCCGGTCGAGGTGACGTAGATTTTCCGCGCGGGGTCCGACCAGCGGGCCAGCGCCATGCCGACCTGCGCCGACAGTGGCTCGTCCTCGAGCGACAGCGACACCTCTTGCTGCACCAGGTACCGGCTCTCGAAGCCCTTGCCGGGCGGGACATAGACATAACTGAGCAGGAAGTGCTGGTTGACGATATTGCTGCCATTGTAGGGATTGAGCATGGTGGCATAGGCGACCAGATCGGATGCGGCGGGCCGGTTCCAGTCCGACCCGTCAATGGTCAGCAAGGGCTCGTCGAGATCGACAAAGCTCACCTTGTCCGCCGATAGCGACAGCCGCACGCCGCCAAACCACGGATCGGTGGTGACGGTGGCAACCTGGGCGAGGTCCTGCAGATAGGCGGCGGCGGGCCCGAAAAAGCCGATGGCGGTAGCTGCGCCATCCAGGCCGGGCTCATTCCAGGTGCCGTCGTTGAATTTGTGCCAGTCCGTCGGGTCGCTGGCCGGGGCCCGCGCGACAATGGTCTGCCAGTCCGAATTGCGCAGGCAATAGGCATAGAGAAAGGCGTCCATGCCATCGACCAGCGCGCAGTCGCCCTCGCCGGATATAGTGCCCTTGCGCGGTGCATCAGGCCCGCTGAGGACGGTGCCGAGGTCGGTCCAGGTCAGTCCGTCATCGGCAGAGCTGGCGATGGCCATGGTCTTGTCGGTCTGCCCCTGCGGACCATAGTCGCAGATGCTTTCCTGATGCACGAAGCCGAGCACGGCGCCGCCCATGCGCGTCGTGCTGGTCAGCCAGCGCCCGCACTCGTTCTCCTTGTCGGGCTCGCCCGGCTGCATGACCGCACGGCGCTCGCCGCCCATGTCCCAGAGGCTGATGCCCTCGATGGCATAGGTTGCTCCATTGGCGCTGAAGCCGCGGAACGATCCGTCGGCGAGCTTGAGGGCAGTAAAGGTCGCGTCCAGCTCGTCCGGGAATGGACCGCGGACGACCGTCGGTGGCCCGACCCGGACGCGCAGGCAGTCCATGCACAGCGCGCTCTCGGCTTGCGTCACCGCGATGGGAGCGGCCGTCCCCAGCATGGCCAGGGCCACAATTCCGGCGATTCGGGGCAGGGCGATGCGCATCACGGCCTCAATAGGCGTTTTCGGAATTGAACAGGCTGACCGGCGTCATCACCACGATGTAGAGGTCGAACAGCAAGGACCAGTGCTCGATATAATAGAGGTCGTGGTTCACCCGCTGCATGATCTTGTCGATCGTGTCGGTCTCGCCGCGCCAGCCATTGATCTGCGCCCAGCCCGTCATGCCCGGCTTGACCCGGTGGCGGGCGAAATAGCCCTCCACGGCCTCGTAATAGAGCTGGTTGTCGGCCTTGGCCTGCAGGGCATGCGGGCGGGGCCCGACGATGGACAGCTCGCCCTTGAGCACGTTGAACAATTGCGGCAGCTCGTCAATCGAGGTCTTGCGGATGAACCTGCCAACGCCGGTGACGCGGGCATCATCCTTGGTGACCAGCGTGGCGGCGCCGGCATCGGCCATGTCGCTGCGCATCGAGCGGAACTTGAAGATGTTGATCAGCTCATTGTTGAAGCCGTGCCGCTTCTGGCGAAAGAACACCGGTCCCGGGCTGGTGAGCTTGATGGCGAGCGCGGTCGCCAGCATGATCGGGCTCAGCAGCACCAGGGCGGTCATGGCGACCGTCTTGTCGAAGACCCACTTGAATACGAGATTCCAATCCGAGATCGGCCGGTCGGCCATATCGAATACGGCGATGTCACCCACATAGGAATAGGCCTTGTTGGTGAACTTGAGTTTGCTCATATGCGCCGACAGCCGGATGTCCACCGGCAGCACCCAGAGCTGCGTCAGCATGTCCAGCACGCGCTTTTCCGCCGATAGCGGCATCGACACGATCACCAGGTCGACTGCGGTCCGCCGGGAGAAATCAATAAGGTCCGCGACCTTGCCCAGCTTGGCCACACCGGCCACGCTGTCGGGCGAGCGCATGTCGATGCGGTCGTCGAACAGGCCCAGCAGGGCAATGTCATTGCTGGCGCTGGCCCGGACCTGGTTGATCAGCGTCTCGGCATCGCTGCCGCCGCCGACGATGACCGTGCGCCGGCGCAGCCGCCCCTGCCTGGTCCAGCGCAGCACCAGGCTGCGCAGCGCCATGCGATAGGCCACCAGCAGCACCGCGCCGCCGGCAAACCAGCTGGCCAGCCATACCCGCGAGAACAGGTCGCCGCCCTTGAAGAAGAAGATGCCCACGGCCAGCACCACCATGACCAGCATCCAGCTGGCGAGCACGCGGCCCGTCTGGTTGAGCACCGTGCGATAGGCCGTGATGCGGTGCGTCCGGGCCGCATTCAGGACCACGTTGGCCAGAAGGCATGCCGCCAGGATCACCGGGATGTAGAATGCCGGCTGTCCCAGGGACACATAGACCTCGTAGATGCCGTAGCCCAGCGCCGCCAGCAGCAGCGCTTCAACGATCTGCGCGACGCCCACGACTACCGCGCCCGACAGGACTTTTTCGGCCGGCGCCGCGATCACCGCCTCGGCGGCCGCGGACAGGGGGCCGCCGGTGCTGGCCCCGGTTTGCCGGGCAGCGTGATCTAGGGCCTGCTTGGGGTCGACGCGATACATGGGGGTTACCGATCCAGAACTCTCGCCGCCATTGTTCCTCAGAAGGAGTTTAGGTTCGGTGAAGCCCGGGGCCTAAACTGGCGGCGCCAGTCGCGCATACAGCGCTTCGATCTCGCCGGCCATGCGCCCGAGTGAGAACTGCTCGCCGATATGGTCTGCCCGGACCCTCATCTCGGCCGCCGCCGCTTGCGGATCGTCCAGCGCTGCCTGCATGGCGGCCCGCAGCGCCGCGACGTCGGCAGACGGCACCAGGCTGGCTGCTGTCGGACCGAATATTTCAGGTATGCCGCCCACCCGCGTGGCGATCACCGGCAGCTGCGCGGCTGCGGCTTCCAGCACGACATAGGGCAGCGATTCCGCCAGGGATGGCACAATGGCGATGCGGCCGCGGGCAAAGCTGGGCCGGGCCGGCTGGGCGCCCGCCAGGGTGACGCGGCTGGCCAGGCCCAGCGTCTGGATCTGCGCCTCGAGCGCGGCCCGCCGGGCGCCGTCGCCGACCATCACCAGCGTCGCCGGCTGGCCGTCCGGCCGGGTCACGCCGGACAGGGCTTCGACCAGCACATGCACGCCCTTGAGGTCGCGCAATTCGCCGACAAAGACAAAATCGGCCGCGCCGCTGTCAGGCAGCACCGGCACGAATTCATCGGGCGCCAGCCCGTTATGGATGACGGTGGTGGGGCAGGTGGGTGTCCCGATCAGCGCCGCATAGGTCGCCTGGGCATAGGCGCTCTCGAAAACGATGGCGCCGGTGCGGGCCAGCAGGCGACGCTCCAGCAGGTGGAAGATCCGGCCAGACAGCGAGGTGGCTTCAAAATGCAGCACGCCGCCATGCGGGGTATAGACCGTTGCGGGCGCGCGGCCGCCAAATGCCGCCAGTCGGGCATAGAACCCGCCCTTGGCGCCGTGGCCATGCAGCACGTCGATATGCAGGGATCGGTGCAGCCGATGCACGGCCAGGGGCGTCACCAGATCGCCACCGCCCAGCACGCGCGGCATGGCGAAGCGATGGATGCCCAGGCTGGCATGAGGCAGCAGGGCGGTCAGGCGGTCTTCCGTCTGCGCGTCATTGGCAAGGCTGTCGACCACCAGGCCCACGCTGTGGCCATGGCCTGCCAGTTCCCGGGTAAGATCGGCAACATGGCGGAACAGACCGCCCACCGGCGCACGCATGATCTGCAGGATACGCAGCTTGCGCGCGCTCATGGCCAGCTCCGTCAGAACCACCGTTCCGGGATCACGATCGTGTCGCCGGGGAAAATGGGGAAATCCAGATTGACGCTGCCCTTGACCATCTGCCCGCCCTGGCGACGATAGACCACCGCGCTTTGCCGGTCGGCCGTGTCGGTAAAGCCGCCTGCCGTGCTGATGGCTGCGCGGACCGTCATGCCGAAGACATAGGGGAACTGGCCGGCATTGTCGATTTCGCCCTGGATGAAGAATGGCCGGTACTCGGCCACTTCAACCGCAACGTCGGGGTTACGCATGTAGCCATTGGCCAGCGCAGCGGCAATATTGCCGGCAGCCATCTTGGTGGTGGCGCCGCGCACCTGTACCGGCCCGACCAGCGGGAACGCCACGGCGCCGCTGTCATCGACCTTGTAGGTGCCCGTCAGTTCGGCATCGCCATAGACGGTCACCCGCACGGCGTCGCCGGTGTCGAGTTGATAGGGGCCCTTGGTCTCCACCAGATAGGTGGCGGGGCGCGTGGTGGCGCATGCCGCGAGGGGCAGCATCAGGGCAAGACATAGCAGGGGTAGCCAGCGCATCATGTTCCCGGCATTTGGAGTTGCCGCAGTGTCGCTTCCCCATGGTTAACAAACCCTTCGCAGCCGACGATGTTGCCGAGATTTGTCTGGTTTAACCAAATGCTTACCACGTCGTGTCCATAAATCGGGGCATCAACGAGGAATAGCAATGACCTATGAGTCACCCGCCATGCGCGACGACCGGATCGACGTTGCCGCGCTGTTTGGCGCTGTAGCGCAGCGACTGCCGCGCATCATCGTGCTCACCCTGGTCCTGCTCGCCGCGGCCTTTGCCGTGCTGATGTTCATGCCGCGGCTCTATGAGTCCTCGGCCTCCATTCTCGTTGAAGATCGCAGCAGCATCTACACGCGTGCCGCCAATGAGCAGGCGCCTTCCTCCTCAAGCAGCGACACCGGCGTCGTTTCCAGCCAGATCGAACTGCTCAAGTCGCGCGACACCCTGCTCACGGTGATCGATCAGCTCGACCTGCGCTCGGTTGCCGAGTTCAATGGCGGCGACGGCGGCGGCTTCTCGCCCATGGCCATCATCGGCCGCCTGCTGGGCCGGAAGGCCACGCCGCTGAGCATTGACGAAACCGTGCTCAACAATCTCTACAGCCGTCTGACCGTCAGCCAGGAGCGGGACTCCCGCCTGATCTCGGTGACGGTGCAGTCAACCGACCCGCAGCGCGCCGCCGATATCGCCAATGCGGTCGCCAATGCCCATGTCGCCCGGCGCGCCCAGCTCTCGCTCTCCGACACGGCCGTGGCGTCGGGCTGGCTGCGCGACGAAATCGACCGCCTGCGCGTGGTGGTCAACGAGACCGAAACCGCCGTCGCCAATTTCAAGGTCGACAATGACCTGTTTGTCGGCAGCAACAATACGGGCCTGGCGGACCAGCAGCTGTCCACCATTGCCAGCCAGATCAGCGCCGCCCAGGAGCGCAAGAGCACGGCCCTGGCCCGTGCCAGCCTGATCCGCGGCATGCTGGAGCGTGGCCAGTCCATCGAAGGCGTGGCCGATGTGCGCGACTCTGCCGTCATCCAGCAGCTGAGCGAGGACAAGGCCCGCTTGCAGGGCGAAATGGCCCAGCGCTCTGCCACCCTGCTGTCGAGCCATCCGACGATTCGCGCGCTCACCGCCCAGATCCGCGAGCTCGACAACCAGATCGCCATCGAGGGCCGTCGGGTCGCCGGCGCCCTCGACGCCGAAGCGCAGATCGAGGCCGACCTCGAAGTCTCGCTCAAGGCTGAGCTGGACAATGCCAAGGTCTCCGCGTCCACCGCCACCCAGGATACAGTCACGCTTGATGAGCTGCAGCGCGAGGCCAAGGCGCAGCGCGACCTGCTCGAAGGCTATCTGCAGCGCTACAACGAAGCCTTTTCGCGCACCGAGACCAACTCGGCTCTGCCCGATGTGCGCGTCGTCAGCCTGGCCGCCCCCTCGGTGACGCCGGCCTCGCCAAAGATCCAGCTGGTGCTGGTCGCCGTCGGCATCGTCGCGGTGCTGGCCCAGATCGGCGTGATCCTGTTCGCCGAACTCATGTCCGGCCGGGCCATCATCACCGGCCGGGAGGGTGTGCGCCCCCAGGATGAACTCGATGAAGTGCCCTTCTCGCCGGCCGAGCTGGAAGCCGAGCAGCAGGCCGCTGCAGGCGACAGCCTTGCCGAGGAGGAGGGTGCCGACGAACCCGATCTCTTCGCCGCGCCCGAACCGGTGATCGAGCCGCCGCCGTCCGCTGCAGTCTCTGACATGCGCGTGGCCGGTGCGGACGCCGGTATTGCCCAGTCCCGGCTGATCGAGGAACTGGCGGCCCTGGGCAGCCTGCCGGCCAATGACCCGGCACCCGTATTGCCGGCCCACCGTGCCGCGCCGGCGGTCATCGCGGACACCGTCACCCTGGCCGATCTGACGGCCGATCTGGTGCTGGGGCGGACCCATCTGGTCATGCTGGCTGCCCATCGCAGCAACGCCGATTGTGAGGTCCTGGCCGACGAACTGGTCGCCGACGCCCAGGCCCGCGGCCTCAGCGTGGCGCTGGTCGATGCCGGCAGCGGCCGTCTCAGCGAACTGCCGGGGCTCTCCGACCTCAGCGGCGATGCGGCCAGCTTCGGCGACGTGGTCCACAAGTCCACCGACAACAGCTTTGCCGAGATTCCCTGGGGGCGGGCGCGCTCGATTACCCGCAAATCCACCAAGCCGCTGACCCTCGTTGAGGCCCTGGGCGACATTTATGAGGTGGTGGTGCTGCTAACCGGCCGCGTCGGCATGAACTCGACGCTGCCCATGTTTGCCGATCTCGATGGCCGGGTGGTCCTGGTTGCCGGCCCCGAGGATGAGGGCGCCGGCATCGAAGACAGCCGCGCCCAGTTGCTCGATGCGGGCTTCAGCACGGTCGACGTCACGCTGGGGCCGGTCCGCGTCGCGGCCTGATCGGAGCCTGCCATGTCGGCCAAATATGCTGCCATCCGTGCGCTCTTCGAGCTGATCTGGCTCTCGCGCCTGCCGGGCCTGCTGCGTGCCCTCTCGCGGTCGCGCGGGGTGATCTTCACCCTGCATCGCGTGCTGCCAGAGACGCCGGCCGACTTCTCCCCCAATGCCATATTGCAGGTCGAGCCCGACTTTCTCGACTATGTCATCGAGCGGGTGCGGGCGCTGGGCATCGATATCGTCAGCCTCGACGAGGCGCTGGAGCGCCTCGCCGCGCCGGGCCGGACAAGGCCCTTCGTGGTGCTGACCTTTGACGATGGCTACAAGGACAATCTGCACCACGCGCTACCCATCCTGCGGCGGCACGAGGCGCCCTTCACGCTCTATGTCCCGACCGCCCTGGTAGACGGGGTGGGGGAATTGTGGTGGCAGGCCATCGAGGACATCATTGCCCGCCAGGAGGCCGTCGCACTGCAAGTCGGCACCCAGACCGACTATGTCGAGACGCGCACCCGTGCCCAGAAGCAGTCGGTATTCGCGGCGCTCTACGGCCAGATGCGCCAGCTGCCGGAAGACCAGCGCCTAGCCCTGCTGCACCAGTTTGCCGCTGCCTATGGCTTTGACCTGGCCGCGCAATGCCGCACGCTGATCATGGACTGGTCGGAACTGCGCCGCTTTGCCGGCGAACCGCTCTGCACCATCGGCGCCCATACTGTGCACCACTATGAGCTCGCCAAGCTGCCGCTCGCCCAGGCCCGCGACGAGATGGCCCAGTCGGCCGATATCCTGCTGGCTCAGTTCGGACAGCGGCCACGGCATTTCTCCTATCCGCTGGGCGGCCCGCAATCGGCGGGGCCGCGCGAATTTGCCCTCGCCAGAGAGCTCGGCTTTGCCTCGGCCGTTACCACGCGCCCCGGCGGACTGTACGCGCGCCACGCGAACGATCCCTATGCGCTGCCGCGCATTTCCCTCAACGGCTACTTTCAGTCTCGCCGCTATGTCGATGTTTTCGCGACCGGCGCGGTGTTTTCGCTGCTGGGCAGGATTACTGGCTGATCAGGCGTCCGGCCTGGACATCCAGCGGATGATGGCCATGGCCGGGTAGAGCCAGCCCATGCCGGCGAGCATGAAATAGGGCATCAGGATCCAGATCGGCAGATCGGGCGGAAAGGCCAGATAGACCGAGGTGAAGATCGACAGCCAGGCGATGATCGACCCCAGGATGAGGAAGACACCGGTCAACTTGCGGTTACGCTGGGTCATGTGCGGCATCGCGCCTATTGCAGGAGAACTCGGTGGGGCATACCACTCGGCCCGGTTGATCGACACCGGGAAATTGCAGTGACTACCGTTCACAATGCCGCACTGAGTGAAACACACTATGCCAGCGACCGCCTGCGGCCCGTCCGCATCTGGCTCTATGCCATGGCGGCCATGGTGCTGCTGATGGTGGTGGTCGGCGGCATTACCCGTCTCACCGAGTCGGGATTGTCGATCACCAGCTGGAAGCCGATCGCGGGGATCATTCCGCCGCTCAATGATGCGCAGTGGCAGGCCGAGTTCGACGCCTACAAGCAGATACCGCAATATGAGGTGAACAACAGCTGGATGAGCGTGGATGATTTCAAGGTCATCTTCTTCTGGGAATTCGTCCACCGCCTGCTCGGCCGCCTGCTCGGCGTCGCCTTCCTCGTGCCGTTCCTGGTCTTTCTGGCCCAGAAGCGCTTTACCCCGCAGCTGGCCTGGCCGCTGTTCGGCCTGTTCATCCTCGGCGGCTTCCAGGGGGCGCTGGGCTGGTGGATGGTCTCGTCGGGCCTGAGCGAGCTGACCTCGGTCTCGCAATATCGCCTGGCCGCGCATCTGTCCGCCGCCGCACTGCTGTTCATCGCCCTGGTCTATCTGCCGCGCTCGCTCGAGCCCGGGCGCATTGCCGGTTTGGATGCCGGCCGCAATATCGGCGCCGCCGCCGTGCTGCTGGCGCTGCTCGTCCTGCAGATCGGGGCAGGGGCCTTTGTCGCCGGTCTCGACGCGGGCATGGGCTACAATACCTGGCCGCTGATGGATGGCGCCATGGTTCCCGACGGTCTGGCGTCCATGCAGCCAGCCTGGAAGAACCTGTTCGAGAACGCCCTGACCGTGCAGTTCATTCACCGCACCCTAGCCTATGTGATTGTCGTCTATGTCGGCGTGATCCTCTGGCAGCAGCGTGCCGCCGGCGGCTTTGCCGGCGTGCATGGCTGGCTGCCGCGCATCGGCCTGCTGGTGCTGCTGCAGGTGGTGCTGGGCATCGGCACGCTGCTCATGCAGGTGCCGACCAGCCTTGCCGTCGGCCATCAGGCGCTCGCCTTCATGCTGGCCGGGGTTACCATGGCCTATATCGCCGACATGCGCCGCGCCACCCGCGTCACCCCATGACGGTCATTTTGACGGTCATTTTGACGGTAATATAATACCGCATCCTTAAACCGTTGATTATGTTGATTAAAATCTAGCCTATTGACGGGATGCGGAATCCCTCATACACGAGCCGTCGAACGTGCCGCTTTCCCGTCAGGGAAGGGCGGTCACTCCAGGAATTTAGGGAATTCAAGCATGAGCACTTACTCGGCAAAACCGAGCGAGATCGACAAGAAGTGGATCCTCATCGACGCCCAAGGGCTGGTCGTGGGTCGCGTTGCTTCGATCATTGCCAGCCGCCTGCGCGGCAAGCACAAGCCAACCTTCACCCCGCACATGGACATGGGCGACAACATCGTTGTCATCAATGCCGACAAGGTGAAGCTGACCGGCCGCAAGCTGGACCAGCACAAGTTCTATTGGCACACCGGCCATCCCGGCGGCATCAAGGACCGGACGGCCCGCGAGATCCTCGAAGGTCGTTTCCCTGAGCGCGTGCTTGAGAATGCGGTTCGCCGCATGATGCCGGGCGGTCCGCTGACCCGTGCGCAGCTCAAGAATCTCCGCGTCTACACCGGCGCCGAGCATCCCCACGAAGCGCAGAACCCGGCCAAGCTGGACGTTGCTGCGATGAACCCCAAGAATGCGCGGGTGAAGTAATATGGCCGAAACCATCAACTCCCTCGAAGATCTCGGCACCTCGGCTGTGGCGCCTGTCGTCAACACCGCGCCGGTGCACGTGCAGAAGCTTGACGCGCAGGGCCGTGCCTATGCCACCGGAAAGCGCAAGAACGCGGTTGCCCGCGTCTGGATCAAGCCAGGCAAGGGCACTGTCACGGTCAATGGCCGTGAATTTGCCGCCTACTTTGCTCGTCCCGTGCTGCAGCTGATCGTCAAGCAGCCGATCGTTGCTACCGAACGCACCGACCAGTATGACGTTGTCGTCACCGTCGCCGGCGGCGGTCTGTCCGGCCAGGCCGGTGCCGTCCGTCACGGCATCTCCAAGGCACTGAACTTCTTCGAGCCGGGCCTGCGCCCAGTGCTCAAGAAGGGTGGCTTCCTGACCCGCGACAGCCGCGTCGTCGAACGCAAGAAGTACGGCAAGGCCAAGGCCCGCAAGTCCTTCCAGTTCTCCAAGCGTTAAGCTGGAACTGTCGAAATTTGGGAGAGGGCCGGGCAACCGGCCCTTTTTCTTTGTCACGGGCAGGTGGTCTCGCCCCTGGCGGTGCCCCGATCCATGCCTATGTAAGGTCCATGCCCAGCCTCGTTACCCGCTTTCACCTGCTGCTTCTGGCCGTGACGCTCGCCATAACCGGCGTGGCGCTGCTGCGGATTCCCGCCGGGTTCGCCTTTCCCGCCCATTGGTCGGGCAGCGCCGCCGACTGGCTCTGGCCGCGCAACCAGGCTTTGGCTGTGGTGCCCATCCTGGCCCTGCTGCTGCTCTTGGGCTTTTTCATCCTGGGTCGACTGCTGACCCGGAACCAGTTCGCCAAGTCCCAGCATATCCTTGATCCCCTGCTGAGCCTCCTGCTGGGCGTCCTTGCCGCTACCCAGCTTGGCCTGCTGCTGACGGGCATCGGCTCGGACCTCGATGTGATCCGCCTTACCGGCTTTGGCCTGGGCATGGTCCTGCTGGTGCTGGGCGTGGTGCTGTTCGAGGCCGAACGGCACACCTATGCCGGCTTGCGCATGCCCTGGCCAATTGCCGCTGACGCTGCCTGGACGCTGGTCCATCGTGCCACCGGCGTCACTACTTCCCTGGCCGGATTGGGGCTGCTGGCTCTGGCCTGGTTTGATGTGGGTATCGGCCTGCTGGCTTCGGCTTTTGCCGCCGCCATTGTCATCCCTGGCGTCGTGGCCGGACTCACTACGCTGCTTGGCCGCCGTTAGCTGCTTTTGCACATCGATTGTCGCAACCGCCCCGGCTGCGGCAGGATATTCCGGCCAGTCCGTCACAATTGGAAATCCATGCGCCGCGCGCCTGCCCCCGAAGGCGTAGGGTGCTGCGCAATAATGAGGCTATTTGCTCAGATTTTGGGCATTGCTTCGCCAATGGATAGGTCCGCCATGTCGCCCACTACCGTTTCAGCCACCGCCACGCCGCGCCCGGTCAAGCCCTTTTACCGCAGCTTCGGCTTTCAGGTCCTCGCCGCCATGGTCATCGGCCTGCTGTTGGGCTTTGTCGCCCGGCAGATGGGGCCTGATGTCGCCGGCAATGCCAACTGGCTGACCCAGACGCTGGCCACGATCGGCTCCACCTTCGTCTCGCTGCTGCGCGCGCTGGTACCGGTCCTGGTGTTCACCGCCATCGTCGCGTCCATCGCCAATCTGCGCGAGCTCAACAACGCCGCTCAACTGGTCTGGCAGACGCTGCTGTGGTTCGCCGTCACCGCGCTGATCGCCGTGTCGATCGGCATCGCGCTGGGCCTGATCATCCAGCCCGGCCTGCATACCGCGGTCACCGCCGAGGCTGCCAGGCTCCCGTCGTCCTCCGGCTCCTGGCTGGACTTTCTCAGGGGGCTGATCCCGTCCAACATGCTGGGCCTGCAGGCTTCCACCCGCGTCACCGACGGCGCGGCCACCACCAGCCTCAACTTCAACGTGCTGCAGATTCTGGTCATTGCCATTGCCGTGGGCGTCGCTGCGCTGCGCGTGGGTCCGGCGGCTGACGGCTTCCTGGCCTTCAACCGCTCCTTCCTCAAGATCATCCACAAGATTCTGTGGTGGGTGATCCGGCTGACGCCGATCGGCACCATCGGCCTGCTCGGCAATGCCGTGGCCGTCTATGGCTGGGACGCGCTGGCGCAGCTGGGCTGGTTCTCGGCCGCCATCTATATCGGCCTGGCCCTGGTCCTGTTCTTGGTCTATCCGGTCCTGCTGCAGGCCAATGGTCTCAACCCCATCCGCTATTTCCAGAGCGCCTGGCCGGCCATTCAGCTGGGCTTCGTCTCGCGCTCCTCGATCGGCACCCTGCCGCTGACCGAGCGCATCACCGAGCAGAACCTGGGCGTGCCGCGCGAATATGCCGCCTTCGCCGTGCCGCTGGGCGCCACCACCAAGATGGACGGCTGCGCCGCCATCTATCCGGCCATATCAGCCATCTTCGTCGCCCAGTTCTTCGGCATCCAGCTTGGCCTGCAGGAATACCTGCTGATCGTCTTCGTCTCGGTGCTGGGCTCGGCCGCCACCGCCGGCCTCACCGGCGCCGTGGTCATGCTGACGCTGACGCTCTCCACGCTCGGCCTGCCGCTCGAAGGCGTCGGCCTGCTGCTGGCGGTCGATCCGATCCTCGACATGGGTCGCACCGCTGTCAATGTGGCCGGCCAGGCGCTGGTGCCCACCATCGTTGCCAAGCGGCAGGGCATCCTTGACCAAGACGTCTATGATCGCGGCGAGAGCATCGACGCGCTCGACGTCAACGAAGCCGTCCCGGCGCAATAGCGCCGCCCATCTGCCGATCAGAACCCGGGGGAAGGCGCGCGCCTTCCCCTTTTTTGCACCGCTATTTCGTCTTGACACTAATTAGCACTAAAGCTAATTAGTGAAGCAACGAAATAGATGGATCGCCGTGTGGGTATCAATACCGTCTTTGAAGCGCTGTCGCATCCGGTGCGCCGCAAGGTGCTCGGCCTGCTCAAGTCCGGCCCGATGAGCGCCGGCGATCTGGCCGCGCATTTCGACATCAGCCGGCCCACGCTGTCGGTCCATTTCGCCAAGCTCAAACAGGCGGAGCTCGTCGCCGTGCAGCGGCAGGGCACCAGCCTGATCTATCACCTCAACACCTCCGTGCTCGAACAGGCACTGGCGGATGTGATCTCGCTCAAGGAGCAGGACCAATGACCCTCAAAGACGTCTTCAGCCCGGCCACCCTGATTGTCGCGGCGGCCCTGGCCATCGTCACCGTTATTGGCTTTGTCGCCGTTCCGGGCGACGCCATCCTGCCCGTGCATTGGGGCGTGACCGGGCAGGCCGACGGTTTTCTGCCGCGCAATGCGGCGCTGCTCCTGCCGCCAGGCTTCGCCGCTGTCGTGCTGCTGCTCGCTGCCGTGCTGGTCCGCTATGCCCCCGCCGATCGGCTGCAACCCGGCCGTCACCTGCTGGCGGCCATGCTGCCGGTGCTGCTGCTGCTCTTTCTGGTCATCGCTGCCGGCACGGTGCTGATCGGCATTGGCATCGTTGTGGATATGGTCCGGCTGATTGCCGCGGGCCTTGGCATCCTGCTGCTGGTCATGGGCAATGCCCTGCCCAAGACGCAGCCCAACCACTATGCCGGCATCCGGCTGCCCTGGACGCTGTCCGATCCGCTGGTCTGGCAGAAGACCCACCGCGCGGCCGGGCTTGCCAGCATGCTCTGCGGCCTCGCCTTGCTGGCCTTGGCCGGGGTCACCGCTGACGCCGTGTTCCTGCTGGTCGGCATTGCGGCGGCATTCCTGCTGCCGATTGGGGTCGGCCTACTGGCCGCCGCCCGGGTCAACTGACCTTCTTGAGCACAGACTTGATCTTCTTGGGTTTCTTGGCGCCGACAACGGCCGGCACATAGCTCTCCATCACCCGCTCGATCACCTTGATCGCATTGCCGGTGCCGTCCTCGGCATGCAGCTTTTCGGCAATCTCGGTGGCGTTGCGGCGGTACTCGGGATTGGTAGTGAGGTCGGCCAGCGCACCGGCCAGGATTTCCGATGTCAGCTTGCGCAGCCGCACCGGCTTGGGGCCGCAGCCCAGCTCGTAGACGCGTCGGCCCCAATAGGGCTGGTCGACGAGCTGCGGCACGACAAAGGTCGGACGGCCCAGATGCAGTCCCGCCGAGGTCGTCCCGGCGCCGCCGTGATGCACCACCGATGAGACATACTTGAACAGCTTGTCGTGCGGCGCCTTCTCGATGGCGAAAATGCTCGCCGGCAGGTCCTCGGGATTGATGCCGCCCCAGCCGCGCGCCACCACGGCGCGACCGCCCCACATGGCGACGGCTTCCTTGAGGATCTTGGTATTGCGCTCGGCACCGAACGGCATCGAGCCGAAGCCGATATAGACCGGTGCGTCACCCTCGGAGAGGAACTTCTGGAATTCCGCCGAGGGCTGCCAGTCCGAACGGTCCTTGAGCTGCCAGTAGCCGGTGACGATGGCGCTCTTGGGCCAGTCGCGGGGCCTTGGCGATACCACCGAGGAATAGGGATAGAGCGTGGTCAGCGGCGTGCCGTCGGTATTGCGGAAGAAGCCGCCTTTCTTGCGCGCATCCAGCCCCATCAGCTCGCGGCGCAGCTTGTTGCGCGGCAGGTTGTAATAGATCTGCTGCACCGTCATGGCGGTGTAGCTCAGCTTGTTGAAGGCCGGTCCGAAATCGGCGCCATAATACATGCAGAGCGGAAATTCGCTGGTCGAATTGAGCGGCTGCAGCGCCACCATAATGGCCGGGACATGCAGCGCCTCGGCAATGTCGATGCCAAAGCTGGTATTCATGTTCAGGATCAGCATGTCGGCGCCCTGGCACATGTTCCAGGCATGGCGGGCCGCCGTGTCGACGATCTGCTGGCCCTGGCGGAGCAGGGAAGGGCCGTTGATGAGCATGGACTGGCTCATCGCATTCTCGAAGCGCTGCTGGCTCAGGAAGGACTGGATCGAGGGCCCCAGCGTGTGGAACTCGATGCCATAGCCTTCCACCATGCCCTGGAATTCTTCAGAGGCGCCAAGGACGACCGAATAGCCGCGGTCCTTGAGCGCGATCGCAAGCGCGAGATAGGGTTGAACGTCGCCCTGCGTGCCGATCGTGACAAGGGCAATCCGCTTCAAGTGTCTCACCTCATATGGCAGCCGTTGAGCCCAGAAATGGCGTTCGCTGCGCCATTTACAATACCTCGACGAGGAATTATGAACGGCTGTCTAAAGTTGATTTCAATACAAAAAACGCTTCCGAAGGGCAAGGGACATGCAGTCTCTGTACACTGTTGCTAGGGTTGGAGCCTCGCTCGCCGGCAGTGCAGTGGCCGCGCCTGCGCGTCTGGCGGCAGCGGCAAACGCCCGCTAGCTCTTCCCGCATGGCCCCTTTCGGGCCGGGAAGAGCCGAATATCCCAGGCCGCCCTTGCGGGTTTTAACCCGTTTACAATCATAATTCCGCGATAATCGGCCCCATAATGGGGTTTGGCGCTCTATGCGCGTCGCGGCCCAGGTCAGGTCCTCAAACGGACCGCAGAGGAAATCATGAGCGAAGAGTTCCATCGCATCCGCCGTCTGCCCCCCTATGTCTTCGAGCACATCAACCCGATCAAGGCCAAGGCGCGGGCCGAAGGCGTCGACATCATCGATCTGGGCATGGGCAATCCCGACCTGCCAACGCCCGATCACATCGTCAAGAAGCTGCAGGAAACCGTGCTCGATTCGCGCACGCACCGCTATTCCAGCTCCAAGGGCATTCCCGGCCTGCGCAAGGCCCAGGCCAGCTATTATGGCCGCCGCTTCGGTGTGAAACTCAATCCCGACACCCAGATCGTGGCCACGCTGGGCTCCAAGGAGGGCTTTGCCAACATGGCCCAGGCGATCACCGCGCCCGGCGACGTGGTGCTGGTGCCCAACCCCACCTATCCCATTCATTCCTTCGGCTTCATCATGAGCGGCGGCGTCGTCCGCTCCATGCCGGCCGACCCCAATGAAGACTTCATGCGCTCGCTGGACCGGGCCGTGCGCCACTCCATCCCCAAGCCCATCGCGCTGGTGCTCAACTACCCGGCCAATCCCACCGCCTATACCGCCACGCTCGATTTCTACGCCGAAGTGGTCAAGTACTGCCGCGAGCACGAGATATTCATCCTCTCCGACCTGGCCTATTCCGAAATCTACTTCGACATCGACCCGCCACCCTCGGTGCTGCAGGTGCCCGGCGCCATCGACATTGCTGTGGAATTCACCTCAATGTCCAAGACCTATTCGATGCCCGGCTGGCGCGTCGGCTTCGCCGTCGGCAATGAGCGCCTCATCGCCGCGCTGGCGCGGGTGAAATCCTATCTCGACTATGGCGCCTTCACGCCGATCCAGGTCGCCGCCACTGCAGCGCTCAATGGCTCGGACGACGTCATCGACGAGATCCGCAAGGTCTACAAATATCGCCGCGACGTCATGGTGGAGAGTTTCGGTCGCTCCGGCTGGGACATTCCGGTACCCAAGGCGACCATGTTCGCCTGGGCGCCGATTCCGGCGCAATATGCCCATCTTGGCTCGCTCGAATTTGCCAAGCTGCTGATCCGCGAGACTGGCGTCGGCGTCGCGCCGGGCGTTGGCTTCGGCGAATATGGCGATCAGTATATCCGCCTGGCCTTTGTCGAAAACGAGCAGCGCATCCGACAGGCGGCGCGCAACGTCAAGAAACTGCTCGGCGGCAAGGCCGGCGCCGGCAATGTGGTGCCGCTGGCCGGCTGACCGCCTTGCATCTGGCCATGCCCGCCAAAGCGGTTGGCATGGCCCGCGACAACAGGGGTTTGCGGCAAACTCCTATTGACGGCTAGGCATAATCCTATGCAGATGTCGCCACCATGAGCGATATCCAGTCTTTCCGCCAAGCCGTCGAAACCTTCATCTCTGCCCGCGGGTGGACACCCACCCGCTTCGGCCGCACGGTGGCGGGCGATCCGCTCTTCGTGTTCGACCTGCGCGAGGGCCGCGAGCCGCGTTCGGATACCCGCACCCGCATCCTCAAGGCGATGCAGGAATTCGGCGACGGCACCGCGCTGCCGCCGCTGCGCGTCGGCGTGGCGGGCCTGGGCAATGTCGGCGCCACCCTGGTGCGCATCCTGCAAAAGGATGGCGCCGAACTCACCAAGAAACTCGGCCGCCAGCTGGTGGTCACCGCCGTTGCCGCCCGCTCGCGCTCCCGCGACCGCGGCATCGATATTTCCGGGCTCGACTGGTTCGACGATCCCGTCGCGCTGGCCAAGTCCGACGGCATCGACCTGTTCGTGGAACTGATCGGCGGCGAAGACGGCCCGGCTTTGGCAGCCGTCAAGGCAGCGCTGGAAATCGGCCGCCCCGTCGTTACCGCCAACAAGGCGCTGCTGGCCAAGCATGGCACCGAACTGGCCAAGCTGGCCGAGGATACCGGCGCCCAGCTCGGCTTCGAGGCCGCGGTTGCCGGCGGCATTCCGGTGATCAAGACCCTGCGCGAGGGGCTGGGCTCGGCCCGCATCGCCAAGGTCTTCGGCATCATGAACGGCACCTGCAACTATATCCTCACCCGCATGGGCAATGAGGACATCTCCTTTGCCGACTGCCTCAAGGACGCCCAGGCGCTGGGCTATGCCGAGGCCGATCCGAGCTTTGACGTCGACGGCTATGACACCGCCCACAAGCTGGCCATCCTGGCGACGCTGTGCTTCGGCTATGAACTGGCCCCCGACAAGATCCGCGTCGAGGGCATTACCGGCATCACCCAGCACGATATCCAGGTGGCGGCCGACCTCGGCTACAAGATCAAGCTGCTCGGCATTGCCCAGCGCACCGATGACGGTATCGAGCAGCGCGTCCACCCCACCTTCGTGCCCAAGGGCAGCGCCATTGCCGGCGTCGACGGGGTAATGAATGCCGTGGCGCTGGAAACCGACCATGTGCATGAACTGCTGCTGGCCGGGCCCGGTGCCGGTGGCCCGCCGACGGCTTCCTCGGTGCTCTCCGACATTCTCGACATTGCCCGTGGCACGCGGGTGCCGCCGCTCGGCGTGCCGTCCGATGAATTGCTCCCCTATCGCGAGGCCGCCATGCGTCCGCATGACGGTGGCTACTATATCCGCCTCAGCGCCAAGGACGTGCCCGGAGCGCTCGCCGCCATCGCCACCCGCATGGGCGAGCGCGGCATTTCCATCGATTCTGTCATCCAGCGGTCCGATTTGAGCGCTAAGGCCATCGCACCCGATGGCTCGCCGACCCGCACGGTGGTGATGATCACTCAACAGACTTTGGAATCGGCCGTGCGTGAATCGCTTGCGCAGATCGCCGCCGACGGGTTTATCGTCGGTCAACCGCAATTGATCCGGATCGAAACGCTCTAGATCACCGGCAAGGTGCATTGAGAGTGCGTTAGGACGAGTCGAGAAGACGGGTTATCGAGAACCGGCGCGCAGCGTGCGTTCTGCACGTGAGCACCGGAAGCGGAGAGAACCTTGATTCGCAGGCCGTCATCACGCTCTCGCGATGTGCCTTGGGGGAGGACACATGAAGCTGAGCAAAGTCGAGGGCGGCAAGAGCCCCGCCAACCTGCACCGCAGCCTGGCGCTCGAACTGGTGCGCGTCACCGAGGCTGCCGCCATTGCCGCCGCCGAATGGCGCGGCAAGGGCAATGAAAAGGCCGCCGACGACGCCGCCGTCAAGGCCATGAAGGAGCAACTGGACAGCGTTGCCATTACCGGTCGCATCGTCATTGGCGAGGGCGAGGAAGACGAATGCGATGACCTCTATATCGGCCAGGCGGTCGGTCTGGGCAGTGGTCCGCAGGTCGATATCGCCGTCGACCCGCTCGAAGGCGTCACTCTCTGCGCCAAGAACCAGCCCGATTCCATCGTCGTGCTGGCCATGGCCGAGCGCGGTGGCCTGCTCAATGTCGCCCGCAACGTCTATATGCACAAGATCGCCATCGGCGCCGAATACCCTGCTGGCACGGTGCATATCGACTGGACCGCCACGCAGAACGTCAACGCCCTGGCCACGGCCAAGGGCGTGCCACTCAACGAGATCACCGCCATCGTGCTCGACCGGCCACGCCATGCCGGGCTGATCGAGGAACTGCGTGCCACCGGCGTCGCGGTCAAGCTGATCAGCGACGGCGACATTGCCGGCGTCATCCATGCCGTCAGCACCGAGGACACCGGCATCGACATCTATCTCGGCTCCGGCGGCGCTCCCGAGGGCGTGCTGGCCGCAGCGGCCCTGCGCTGCATCGGCGGTCACATGCAGGGCAAGCTGATCCTCGATACGCCGGCCAAGCGCGAACGCGCCCGCGAAATGGGCATTACCGATCCAAACCGTATCTATGATGTTACCGATCTGGCAGCCGGCGACGTGCTGGTGGCTGCTACCGGCGTTACCGACGGCACCCTGCTCGAGGGCGTCCGGCTGCGCCGCAACCGCGTCGAGACCAGCACCGTCGTCATGCGGTCCTGGAGCCAGACCGTACGCTGGATCAAGGCGCGGCACGCGCGGTGAGGGGCAAGTCCCCTGCAAGGGCCGCTTTTGCAGGGGAGTCCGGCGCCGGACGCGCGTCAGCCCTTTCGCGCTGCGTCCAAATCGCCTACCTCTGAGCCATGCTCGATGCGCCGCGCCCTTTTCTTGATGTCTCCCGCTCGGTCACGGGCCGCGCCTGGGTGGATCGGCTCGATCCGGCCGCTACCCGCATCGCCACGGCCATTGCCCAGCGCAATGGCACTTCGGAAATCCTCGCCCGCGTCATGGCGGCGCGCGGTATCGCCCTTGATGACGCCGAAAAATACCTCGAGCCTACCATTCGCGGGCTGATGCCCGATCCCTCGACCCTGACCGCCATGGATGGGCTGGCCGATCGCCTGGCCAAGGCGGTCGCCGACAATGAGTCCGTGGCGCTGTTTGGCGACTACGATGTCGACGGCGCCTGCTCCTGCGCCCTGATGGCGCGCTATCTCCGCCATTTCGGCCTGCAGCCGCAGGTGCATATCCCGGACCGCATCTTTGAGGGCTATGGTCCCAATATCGCGGCCATGGACAAGCTGATCGATGCCGGCGCCACGCTGATCATCACGCTCGACTGCGGTACCACCAGCGAAAAACCCATCGCCCATGCCCGCAGCCGCGGCGCCGATGTACTGGTCATCGACCACCATCTGGCCGATCACGCGCTGCCCGAGGCCAATGCCCTGGTCAATCCCAACCGGCCCGACGACATTTCCGGCCTCGGCTATCTCTGCGCCGCCGGCGTGACCTTCATGGTGCTGGTGGCCGTCAACCGCGTGCTGCGCCAGCGCGGCGACACCGGGCTGCCCGACCTGCTCAAGCTGCTCGACATCGTCGCCCTGGGCACGGTCTGCGATGTGGTGCCGCTGGTCGGGCTCAACCGCGCCTTTGTGGTGCGCGGACTCGAGGTTGCCCGCAGCGGCGACAATGTCGGCATTGCCGCGCTGGCGCTGGCGGCACGCGTTTCCGGCCCGCTCAACCCCTATCACCTGGGCTTTCTGATCGGCCCGCGCATCAATGCCGGCGGTCGCATCGGCAATGCCGCGCTGGGGACCGAACTGCTGACCGTCGACGACCAGCACCATGCGCTCGCCATCGCGGCCCGTCTCGACGACCTCAATACCGAACGCCAGCGCATCGAGGTCGAGGCCGTCGAGGAGGCCGTCGCCGTGGCCGAGCTCGAGATCGGCAGCGGCGAGGGACCACCGGTGCTCGTCCTGGCCTCGGCCAACTGGCATCCCGGCGTCGTCGGCCTCATCGCCTCGCGCCTCAAGGACCGCTTCGAGCGCCCCGCCTTCGCCATTGCGCTCAATGCCGATGGCACCGGCACCGGCTCGGGCCGCTCCATGCCCGGCGTCGATCTGGGCAGCGCCGTGATCCGGGCGGTCGATACCGGCCTGATCGTCAAGGGCGGCGGCCACGCCATGGCCGCCGGCATCACCATCAAGCCGGGTCAGCTCGGGGCCTTCCGCGCCTACCTTGCTGACGCCCTGTCGGTCGACGTCGCCATTGCCCGCGCCGCCACGGCGCTCAAGATCGACGCTGCGCTGACCGCCCGTGGCGCCAGCATCGACCTGGTCAAGGATCTTGAGCGGGCAGGGCCTTATGGTTCGGGTAATCCCGGGCCCGTCATCGCCTTTCCTGCCCACCGCGCCAAGTTTGCCCAGGTGGTCGGCAAGGGCGGCCATGTCAGCTTTGCCCTGGTCTCCGAGGACGGCGCCCGGCTCAAGGCCATCGCCTTCCGCGCCGCCAGCACCGCCATCGGCGATGCCCTGCTGCGCGGCAATGACAGTGCCTTCCACTTCGCCGGCAGCCTCAGCATCGATCACTATCAGGGTCGTGAACAGGTGCAGTTCCGCCTGACCGATCTGGCAAAACCCAAGTGAAATCAGAAACTTTGTGCTGATCCAGACCGTAACTGCGTGCGTAACAAGGCCCACAGCCAGGACGGAGACTTCTCGATCATGACCGCTAGCAGAATCGCCGTTATCGGTTCGGGAATCTCAGGTCTGTCAGCCGCTTGGCTGCTGTCCAAGTCCCAGGACGTCACGGTGTTCGAGCGCCAGTCGCGGCTGGGCGGCCATGCCAATACCTTCATGGCCACCACCCCCGAAGGCCAGGTCGCCGTCGATACCGGATTCATCGTCTACAACGAGCAGAACTACCCCAATCTGACCGCCTTCTTCGCCCATCTGGGCGTACCGACGGCGGCCTCCTGGATGAGCTTTGCCGTCTCCATCGGCGAGGGGCAGTGCGAATATTCCGGCGAATATCTCAACGGCCTGTTCGGTCAGCGCCGCAACATCATCCGCCCGCAGCACTGGCGCCTGGTCAGCGACATCATGCGCTTCTTCCGCAAGGCCGAGCAGCAGATCGCCACCTGCAGTGACGATCTCTCGATCGGCCAGTTCCTCGAACGCTTCGGCTATTCGCGCATATTCATCCAGGATCACATCCTGCCGATTTCCGCTGCCATCTGGTCGACGCCCTCCCAGGGCATGCTGGACTTTCCGGCGCGCACCTTCATCGAATTCTTCGCCAATCACTCGCTGCTGCAGGTCAACAACCGCCCGCTCTGGCGCACCGTCCAGGGCGGCAGCGGGCAATATGTGCAGCGGCTGGCCGCGCAGAGCAGTTTTGCCACAGAGCTGGGTGCGGAGATCGCCTCGGTCCGCCGTGACGCCAATGGCGCCGATCTGATCTTCGCCGATGGCAGCCGCCGCCATTTCGACCAGGTGGTCTTTGCCTGCCATGCCGATGAGGCGCTGGCTTTGCTGGCCGAGCCGACCGAGGCCGAGCGCCGCGTACTGGGCGCCTTCCGCTTCAACGACAATCACGCCGTGCTGCATACCGACGCCAGCTTCATGCCGCGCCGCAAGCATCTGTGGTCATCCTGGAACTATCTGCGTGCCGCCAAGGGCGAGAGCGCGCTCAGCCTGACCTACTGGATGAACAGTCTGCAGCCGCTGGCCACCAAGACCAATCTCTTCGTCACGCTCAATCCGCATCGCGATTTCGCCCCCGGCACGGTGCAATACGAGGTCGACTACGCCCATCCGCTGTTCGACGCCGCCGCCATCACGGCGCAGAAGGACCTCTGGCAGGTCCAGGGCGTGCAGGGGAGCTGGTTTGCCGGTGCCTGGATGGGCTATGGCTTCCACGAGGACGGGCTGCAGGCGGGGCTGGAAGTGGCCGAGCGCATCGGCCCCGTGCAGCGCCCCTGGCAGGTCGGCCAGCAGCGCGACCGCATTGCGCATAACTGGGCCGACGGCGACCAGAGCCTGCGGGCGGCAGAGTGACCGTTACCACGGACATGCCGGGCGCCATCTATGTGGGCGACGTCGTGCACAAGCGCGCCCGGCCCAAGCGTCACGCCCTGCGCTATCGCGTCTTCTCAATGCTGGTCGATCTCGACCAGCTCGAGGTGCTCGACAGGAACCTGCGGTTCTTCTCGCTCGACCACTTCAACCTGGTCTCGCTGGTCACCCGCGATTTCGGCCCGCGCGACGGCTCCAGCATAGCCGCCTTCATCCGCGGCAAGGCGGCTGCGGCGGGGGCAGGCGAGATCGCCCGCATCCGCATGCTGGCCTATCCGCGCCTTCTCGGCTTTGCCTTCAATCCCATCACCGTTTATTTCTGCGACGATGCCAAGGGGGTGACGCGGTTCCTGGCCTATGAGGTCAGCAATACCTTTGGCGAGCACCATTTCTACGAGGCCACCGTGGCCGGCCACGGGGAGGAACTGCATCACGAGGCCCGCAAGGCCTTCTATGTATCGCCCTTCAACACGCTCGAGGGCAGCTACCGCTTCTCCATTCGTCCGCCGGACGAACAGGTCTTTGTCGGCATTACCCTGTCGACCGGGGAGGGGGGAATACTCACGGCCTATTTCGAGGGTAAGCGCCGACCGCTGACCGACAAAATCCTCTTGAAACTGCTGCTTGCATATCCATTTATGACCGCTAAAGTGGTGCTGGGCATACATTGGGAGGCCCTGCTGCTTCTGCTGAAAGGCATGCCGCTGACATTGAAACTGCGGCGCCACCTCAAGCGTGGACACCAAGCTTAGTGGACGAGTTGGATCTCTGGGGCCAATGACTAAAACAGCAATCGACAACAGCAATACCGGCGTTACGCCGTGGACAAGTCTGGTCTCCTGGGCGGTTGATCGCATCGGCGTCTGGCTGGTGGGCAAGCCGCAGCACGGCTCGGTGACGGTGATTTTCCCCAATGGTCGCACCCGGACCATCGGCAACCCGGCGACCGGCGAACACGCCGTGCTGCGCCTCAACAATTTCCGGGTGCTCAGCGAAGCCATGCAGCGCGGCACCGTCGGCTTTGCCGCGGCCTATATGAACGGCGACATCGAGGTTGACGACCTCACCGCCTTGTTGCGCTTCTTCCTGCAGAACCGCGACATGTTCGAACAGGCCAATCCGGGCTTCTTCCGCCGCGCCGCCGGCGACCTGCATTACCATCTGTCGCGCCGCAACACGCTTGAGGGCTCCAAGAAGAACATTGCCGAGCACTATGACCTGGGCAATGATTTCTACGGCCAGTGGCTCGATCCCTCCATGACCTATTCCTCGGCGCTGTTCACCTCGGGCGATCAGAGCCTCGAGGAAGCGCAGAACGTCAAGTATCGCCGCGTCGCCGACCTGGCCGGCATCACCCCGGGTTCGTCGGTGCTCGAGATCGGCTGCGGCTGGGGCGGCTTTGCCGAGACGGTGGCGCGCGACTACCAGGCCAATCTGCGCGGCATCACCCTGTCGGCCGAGCAGCTCAAATATGGCAAGGAGCGCCTCGCCAAGCAGGGGCTCGATGAATATGCCACACTGGTGTTTGAGGATTATCGCCATACCGAGGGTCAGTTCGACCATATCGGCTCGATCGAGATGATCGAGGCCGTGGGCGAAGACAATTGGGACAGCTATTTCCAGACCGTGCATGACCGGCTCAAGCCCGGCGGCACCGCCGCCATCCAGGCCATCACCATCAACGAGGCCGATTTCGACGGCTATCGCAGTGGCCCCGACTTCATCCAGCGCTACATCTTCCCGGGCGGCATGCTGCTGACCAAGACGGTGATGAAGGAATTCGGCGAGAAATATGGTCTGGTGCTGGAAAATGTCGACACGTTCCGGCTGTCCTACGCCAAGACGCTCAAGCTGTGGCGCGAGCGTTTCCTTGAGCGCTGGCCGGTCATCGCCCCGCTGGGCTATGATGACGAATTCCGCCGCAAGTGGATCTACTATCTCAGCTATTGCGAGGCGGGCTTTGCCGAAGGCTCGATCGACGTTGGCATCTACCAGTATCGCCGCCCGGTCTAAGGGCAGGCGTAAAAGCAAAACCCCCGGACTTGAAGTCCGGGGGTTTTTTGTTGGCGCGGGGCAGGATCAGTGGTGATGCTCGGGCATCTGCTCGAGCTGATCCTTGGTCCAGGTCGTGACGGCATGAACATCGCCATCCGCGTCGCGCATGAATTCGAGCTCATTGGCGGGAACGGCGACCGGCTTGGCGCCCAGGCCGAGAAAACCGCCGACATCGATGATGATGCGGCTGGAAATGCCGGTGCCGTGCATATGGGACACGTGGCCGACCTTGTGGTCGTCGGCGCCGTAGATGGTGGCGCCTTCCAGGGCGGCTGGCGTCAGCTCTTCGGGCGACAGGCGAATGTGGCTGCTGTGGTCCATGGTAAGATCTCCTGCGTGGGGGTTCACAGGAGACAACGGTGCAGCGGCCGCACTGTTCCGTCCGGTCTGTGAATTGGGCAAGACCTGCTCCAGTCGCTCGAGGGCCAGGCCAACGCGTCGGGCGACCTCGATATCGAAGGAATGGTCGGGGCTGGTGCGCTCATAGTCGCGCAGCTGCTCGGGCGTTACGCCGGCTTCCGCGGCAAATGCTTCAGGTTCGAGCTCAAGCGACAGGCGCCGGTTGTGGTCGCCCTTGGGCTGCCGCAGGCTGGGATCGGGCAGGATGGTCATGGCAGGTCTCCTTGGTTGAAAGGAGAAGTGTCCAGCTCGCCAAAGGTTCAATCCTTGGGCAGCATCTTGCTGGTCAGCCAGAAGAAGACCGGGTAGGGCAGCCAGCGCACCGTCTTCATCAGCCAGACCATCCGCCTGGGAAAGGCGATCTCGAACCGGTCCGACTGCGTCAGCCCATCGACGATCCGCACCGCCGCGTCGGCCGTTTCCATCAGGAAAGGCATGGGGAAGTCATTCTTGTCAGTCAGCTCGGATTTGACGAAACCCGGCACGATCATCCGCACGGTGATATCGCGCGGCGCCAGTTCGGTGCGCATGGTTTCGAGCAGGTTGATCAGGCCGGCCTTGGTCGAGGAATAGGCGGCCGAGCGCGGCAGGCCGAAATAGCCGGCCACCGAGGCGATGACGGCAAAGTGCCCGCCGCCCTGGCGTTCCATCTGTGCCAGCAGCGGATTGGCCACGCGGATCACGCCGAGATAGTTGGTGTCGACGATCTTGGCGAATTTCTCATAGTCATAATCGCCGACATCCATCGGCTGCCAGGCGGCAGCGCCGAAGATGAACAGATCGATCCGGCCCAGCTCGGCGGCAATCTTTTGCACGGTCGCCGCAATGGCGTCACCGTCGGTGACGTCCAGCGGGTAGCCGCTGATGGTCGGATGCCCCTGGGCCACGGCAGCCAGCTTGTCCGCGCGCCGGCCGGAAATCGCCACCGTCCAGCCCCGTTTGGCCAGCAGCTGGGCCACGGCGGCGCCGATCCCCGAGCCGCCGCCGATGATCCAGGCCACGCCCGGCTGCAGGCTCATAGTCCGAACAGCGGCTGCAGCGCCCGCATCAGCCGTCCGCGGAAGGTCAGGCGCGCGTCAACGGCCACCAGGCATATGCAGTCCTCGCCAGGCTCGGCGATGGGCTGGTGCTCCACCTCCTCGTCATGGTCGGCAATGTCGCCCTTGGCGAAGACGCCAAAGCGGTCGCGATAGGCGCCCGAGAGGATGAGGGTCAGTTCCTGGCCGCCATGGCCATGCTCGGGTACCGGCCGGCCCGCCGCCACGCGCAGCAGCATCAGTCGCGAGCGGCCGTCCTGGCCCCAGGCCAGGTCAGCCGTGGCCACACCGGGCCCGGTCCACTTCCAGCGCACGCCACCCAGTCCCTTGGGCAGGTAGCGCTGCAGGGGCAGGGGCACGTCACCCTCGGCCGGCCGGGCGTCATGCGGCACGACCGCGATCGTGTCGCCATCCTCGCCCAGCGCATCCAGCAGCCGGTCGAGCGCGCCATTGGCCAGGTCCGCCTCGGGCTCGTCGGTCAGCAGGGCGCCGCCAATGGTGTTGATGTGGCGCAGGGTTTCCCTGCCGCCTTCCGACATCGCCAGATGCGTCGCAATCACGGTCGCATAGGGGTCTTCGAGCGTCCCGGCGCTGAACGCCATCAGGGTGGTGATATCGGGGTGGTGGTTCACATTCATTGCAGATCCTCCAGCAGGGGCCGGAGCCGTCCATAGGCGAGGCGAAGTCGCGATTTCACGGTGCCCAGGGGAACGCCGAGGCTTTCGGCGATCTGGGCATGCGGCATGTCGTGGATGAAACTCAGGCGCACGACGTCCTGTTGTTCGGCGGGCAGGTTCTTGAGCGCCAGGGTGACGCGGTCGATCACCTGACGCTGCTCGACCAGGGCACTGCCCAGCGGCGCGTCACTGGCGAGCTCCAGCGATTCGAGATCCTCATAAGGCTTGTTCGATTGCCGGCGCAGCTGGTCGATCCGCAGGTTGCGGGCAATGGTGAAGATCCAGGTGCTGGCCGCGCCGCGCTGGCTGGAATAGAGCCCGGCCTTGCGCCATACCGACACAAAGGTCTCCTGCACCAGATCCTCGGCCAGCGCATCGCCTGCGCCCAGCTTGAGCATCATGGATTTCACGCGGGGCGCGAAATAGGTGAACAGCGCCGCCAGGGCGGCCTTGTCCCGGCTTTCGGCAACCCGCAGCAACAGACTGGTTGGATCATCCATCGCCACTGTTCCGGCTATGCGTGCGATTTCTGGATCTGTCATGGCAAAGGCATACATCGGCAGCTCCGCACCTGTCAGCCCTCTTACGCAGGCAATTCGACGGCGGATCATGCAAAGGGTCAGATGATGTGACGCTCAGTGCACCTGCAGCAGCCTGCAGCAATCTTGGGGGAGGGAGGGTTTCTGGTACGCCCACGGGGAATCGAACCCCGCTCTGCACCGTGAGAGGGTGCCGTCCTGACCGATAGACGATGGGCGCAGACCTAGAAACTCTTGCTTAGTATGTACCATCCTTCAACAGGAAGGAATGGTACGCCCTAGGGGAATCGAACCCCTCTCTGCACCGTGAAAGGGTGCCGTCCTAACCGATAGACGAAGGGCGCTTAAGCGCTGCCGGTCGTATAATTGGGACATTTGGGTTGCGCAACCCATTTGCGCATTCATTGCCGTTTTTTTTAACAGCCCGAGAAAGTCACCGGGCGGTTGTAGCCGCGCGGACGGTCGCGCACATCGACATGGATGAACTGGCGGCCGGGATAGCAGCCCAGGCCCCCCACCGCATCGGTGCGCATGGCAAACAGGATCAGGTCGCGCTTGTCGACGCCCGGAATGTAGAAATCGGCGGCCATGCACCGTGTATGATAGGAATTGTCGGCGCCGCGGGCCTGGGCATTGTGATTGCCGTCGCGATAGCCCGAATTCATGATCACCTTGCGCCCGAAATGCCCCTCGAACTCCCATACGAGGAAGCGCAGCTTGGGGCTCAGGCACAGGGCATTGACGTCGCGGCTGGATACATAGGTGCCCCAGTCGCTGCGCTTGTTGGCATAGCTGGCGCCGCTCGAGCTGGCAAACATGGCCATCGGCACGCAGGCTGCCAGACTCAGGGTACAGACGGCGATTGCGGCAAGTGAACGCAAGGCGGGGAACATGGCGACTTCCGAGGAACGCTTGTGTTGCTCTCGTACAACAGGCAATGGCCCGTCGCTGAAGTTGGTAAAATACCATCGGTTTTGCTAACCGCAGCCTAAGCGCGACGGTTAGCAAATCGTTAGGTTTCGGTCGGCCGTTACCAGCTGCCGGTATTGGGCATGGACAGCCACGGCTCCTGCGGCGCCAGATCGCCTTCCTGGATCAGCTCGATCGAAATCCCGTCCGGCGAGCGCACAAAGGCCATGTGGCCGTCGCGCGGCGGGCGATTGATCACCACGCCCATGTCGCTCAGGTGCTGGCACAGCGCATAGATGTCCTTGACCCGATAGGCCAGGTGGCCAAAATTGCGACCGCCGGTATAGACTTCCGGATCCCAGTTATAGGTCAGCTCGACCTGGCCGCCATCGTCGCCGGGCGCCGCCAGGAAAATCAGGGTGAAGCGCCCCTTCTCGTTGTCGATACGGCGCACTTCTTCCAGGCCCAAGCCGTTGCAGTAGAAGCGCAAACTGTCTTCGACATTGGTAATGCGAACCATTGTGTGCAAATAGCGCATGGCGTGTTCCTCAGTGCAATTTAGCTCTGGTCTTGGCCTAGCAAGTGTCGCGCCATGCCGCAATCGCCACGCCCCACAACAAATTCCTAAGAGATGCTTAACAAGCGGTCCTGAATCGGACAGAGTGGCCTCTCGTGTGGAGTACCTCGCAGCGGCGGGGCGAGTACAAGGGGCTGGGACGATGGGGGCCGATTCTGGTGGCAATGGTGACGAGCCAATGGGCTTGTCGCATGAGGATGGGGCAGGGACGCACGCCGATCCTTCGGGCAGTTCCGGCGATTCCGGGCTCGACACCATCGAGATTGCCGGATCCATCAAGTGGTTCGACGCCGGCAAGGGCTTTGGCTTCATCGTACCCGACAATGGCATGCCCGATGTCCTGCTGCACGTGACCTGCCTGCGCCGCGACGGTTACCAGAGCGCCCATGAGGGTGCCCGCATTGTCGTCGAGGCCCTCAACCGGCCCGGCGGGCTGCAGGCCTTCCGCATTGTTTCGATGGACGAGTCCACCGCCCGGCATCCGGCCCAGATGGCCGCGCCGCGTACCCATGTCGTGGTCGAGGCAACCTCCGGCATGGTGCGCCTCGAGGTCAAGTGGTTCAACCGCATTCGCGGTTTCGGCTTTCTCTCGGCCGGCGAGGGCACGCCCGACATTTTCGTACATATGGAAACCCTGCGCCGCTTCGGCATCACCGAATTGCGGCCCGGGCAGTTTGTGCTGGTCCGCTACGGCAATGGCCCCAAGGGCCTTATGGTCGCCGAAATTCGGCCCGATGGTTGGGGCGACGCTCCCTCCTCGCACTAGGAATATTCTGATGATGATTGCCCAAGGCTTTGCGCCGGCCGTACGGCGTGCCGGCGTGTTCCTGGCCGTGCTCATGGTAGCGGCCCCGCTCGCCGCCTGCAGCGACGAGGGCAAGCTGGTGCTGCATACCGCCACCGGCGAGCACGCCTTCAATGTCGAACTGGTGGACACGCCGGAAAGCCGCGCCAAGGGGCTGATGTTCCGCGAGGAACTGGCCGACGACGCCGGCATGCTGTTTGATTTCAAGCAGGAGCGCGAGGTGTCGTTCTGGATGAGCAATACGCTGATCCCGCTCGACATGATCTTTGTCGGCGCTGACGGGGTGGTCAAGACGATCCATGTCAATGCACGGCCGCAGGACCTCACCTCAATTCCCTCGCAGGTGCCGGTTCAGTTCGTGCTCGAAATTCCCGGTGGCCGCTCCGAAGAGCTCGGCCTGCAGCCGGGCGACACCATGGAACATGAGCGGGTCGGCGCGCCGGTCGACTAGACCCGGTGGATGACCATGAAGTCGATCACCGCCCACAGGTGAAGGCTGGCGCCGGCCACGACGAAGACGTGCCATAGCGCATTCTGGAACTTCAGCCTCTCCCACAGATGGAAAATGATGCCCAGCGAGTAGGTGACGCCCCCGGCGAGCACCAGCATCATGGTCGAGTGGGGCAGGGTCTGTGCCAGGGACTGGAATACCAGGATGCCGCTCCAGCCGATGGCCAGGTAGAGCGCAATGGCCAGCCGGCCGAAATGCTCGGGCACGATCAGCTTGAGCGCCACCCCGATCAGCGAGGCGCCCCAGACGAAGGTCGTCATCAGCGCGCCCGTCGTGGTGCCGCCCAGCACCGCCAGGAATGGCGTATAGGTGCCGGCGATGAACAGGAAAATGGCCGCCTGGTCGAGCCTGGCCAGCCACATCTTGATCGGCGAGACCGGCCACTGGTTATAGGCCAGCGATACCCCCAGCACGACGATCAGGCTGGCGACATAGATCGACAGGGCCGGCAGCTCGGGGGCGGCCTCCATGATGGCAAAGGTGAGCAACACGGCGCCGGCGGCGCAGGCGCCGAGCAGGCCCAGCACATGGACAATGCCGTCGGCGACCAGTTCGGCAGTGGTGTAGGGCCGGTGCGCCCGGCTCCACCACGAATAGGCCATCTGAGATTTTTCCATGCCATGTCTCCCTGTTCCGACCTTCGCGCAGGGAAGTGACCAGAATATTGTCGATGCCGACCGATCGTGGCGCATCGTGAACGTCCGACCAACGTATCTGGTGAACAATCGGTTGCATATCCAGTGCGCCACTTGACGAGTAACCCCATCGTTACCTAGGCAGCAGGAAACGCCTGGGAACCACCATGCCCCCGATCGCCATTCTTGTCGCCCTCGCCGATCCGACTCGTTGCCGCCTGATCGAACTGCTGCAGGGCGGCCCGCAGCCCGTACACGTGCTGGCGGCTGCCTTCCGGATCAGCCGGCCGGCCATTTCGCGGCACCTGCGGGTGCTCAAGCAGTCCGGGCTGATCAGCGAGAACAAATTCGGCCGCGAAAACCGCTATGCCCTGCATCCCGGCAAGCTGGCGCCGGTGCAGCGCTGGCTGGCCGGCCTGCTGCCGGCGGCCAAGATCACGGAGGCGCCGGTTGTTGTCGTCCCGGCAGTCGAACCGCCACTGCAGCCCAAGGCCCGGCGCACACCCAAACCGGCCGCAACGCCCGTCATCCTGGCGCCAGCCATTGCTGCAGAAGCCGCGGCCCCTGTCTCGGCAAAGCCGGCCCGGCCTGCCGCCGCCTCGCAGATGGGTTTTGACTTTTAGCAATCCGCAAGGGGAGAATGTCTGGCGATCCCGGCAGGACTCGAACCTGCGACCAACAGCTTAGAAGGCTGCTGCTCTATCCAGCTGAGCTACGGGACCACACCCAGACCTGCTCCATGTAGCGGATTCTGTCATAAAGGGAAGGCCGCAGCCGTGTTCTTCCGTCGTTGCGGGACAACGGTCGCGGCGGCCGCCACCATCGGCGCGGTACTGCCGCGCACCACCAGGCCCGAACTGAGCACGGTATGCAGCGGCACGCGGTTGCGCGGCTTGCCCTCGATCAGGTCGATCAGCGCCTCGGCCGCCAGTCGGCCCAGCGCCGCACGCGGCTGGCGCATCGTGGTCAGGGGCGGCCAGACATGTGCCGCCACCGCCAGATCGTCGAAGCCCACCACCGACACATCGCGCGGACATTCCACGCCATGCCGGCGTAGACCTGACAAAAAGCCGATGGCCGATTCGTCATTGGCGGCAAAGACGGCGCTGGGGCGGTCGTCCAGCGCCATGAACTGCTCGGCGACCGCCAGGCCGCGCTCCATCTCGAAGCCGCCGGCGAACATCCATTGCGGATTGACCGCCAAGCCGCTCGCCGCCATGGCATTGCCAAAGCCAGTCTCGCGCGCCAGCGTCAGCGCATTGTTGGCCGGGCCCCTTATATGGCCGATGCGGATATGGCCCAGCCCGATCAGGTGCCGCGTCGCCACTTCGGCGGCAAAGGCATTGTCGGTGGTAACACTGTGAAATGGCGCGCCGGCAATGGTTTCGCAGGCCATTACCAGCGGAACATTGGCCGGCTCGCCGGTCAGCACCAGCAGTTGCGCCAGCTCCACCGAGCCGTCGAGCAGCAGCAGGCCATCGGCGCGGTTGGAGAGGAAATAGTCGTGCAGCCGGCGCACCGATCCGTCACCGGCAAAGCGGTTGACCACCAGCACGCCATAGCCGCGCCGGCAGGCCTCGCGCTCGATGGCGTCCAGGATGCTCGAGAAGAAGGTGTTGCGGATGTCGGGCAGGGCCACCAGGATCGTCCGGGCCGTCCGTTGGCGCAGCGAACGAGCCGCCTGGTTGAGCGTATAGCCCGTCAGGCGAACCGCCTCGGCAATGCGGTCACGGGTCTGCAGACTGACCCGCTCGGGACGCGACAAGGCCCGGCTCACCGTTGCTGTGGACACCTTGGCAAATCGGGCAACGTCTTGAATCGTCGGTGTTTTTTTGGAAATTGTCATACCTGGCAGCGCCCCCTCTCGCTGTCAGTAAGGCATTTGTCTAAATCGATCTTGACAGGTCCGCAAGTCGTGTATGAAACTAATGCAATCGATTGCAGAGATTTCGGCATGCCGGAAATGCAATCGATTACACGCAGTCAGCTCGGGATGTCTCACAAGAAGACAACCTTGCGGCTGACGGCTTCGCGGGAGCGTTTCGCTCCAAGTGATCGTTGGGAGGACAATCTATGAAGAAGTTTACAGTGGCAGCCGCTATGGCTGCTGCGTTGATGAGCACGACTGCGGCCATGGCCGTTGATCTTGAAGTCACGCACTGGTGGACGTCGGCTGGTGAAGCTGCCGCCATCGCCGAGTTCGCCAAGGTCTTCGAAGAGCAGACCGGCAATACCTGGGTCGATAGCGCCCTGGCCGGCTCGGGCACCGGTGCCAACCCCGTCATCATCAGCCGCATCATCGGCGGCGATCCAATGGGTGCCACCCAGATGAATACCGGCCGCGATGCCGAGGAACTCATCCAGGCCGGCCTGATGCGCGATCTGACCGATGTCGTCGCCGACATGGACATCGAAAGCTTCTATGTCGACAAGAGCCTGCTCGAGCCCTGCAAGTTCGAAGGCGGCCTCTATTGCCTGCCAATCAATATCCATTCGTGGGATTGGCTGTGGCTCTCCACCGCTGCCTACGAAAAGATCGGCCAGCCTGTTCCCAAGGACTGGAACGAATATGTCGCCAGCTGGCCTGCTCTGCAGGAAGCCGGCATCCTGCCATTCGGTCTCGCCACCGGCTGGCCGATTTCGGGCGTTCCCGGCGTGCTGATGTCCGGCCTCGGTGGCAGCGATCTGGTGCTGGCCATCAACCGCGACAAGGACGTCGAAGCCGTGCGTGGGCCTGAATTCCGCAAGGTTGCCGAAGCTCTCGATCAGCTGCGTTCGGTGATTTCTCCCGACATGATGGTGCCGTCCTTCGGCGACGTTGGCACGCAGCTGCTCGAAGGCACTGCAGCCGGCAACATCCACGGCGACTGGCTGCAGGGCGATCTGCAGGTGGCCGGCGGCGTCCCCGGTGAAAACTACGAATGTCTGCCTGCTCTCGGCCTGGGTGACCAGCTCACCGGCGGCGGCGATTCGTTCTACTTCCCCAAGCTGCCCGAAGGCACCGATCCGGCTGTGATCGAAGCCCAGGCCCAGCTCGCCCGCATCCTGATCTCGCCTGAAGCCCAGCTCAAGTTCAACATGGTCAAGGGCTCGATGCCGATCCGCACCGACATCGACCTGGCTGCCGCCAACCCCTGCATGCAGAAGGCTCTCGGCATGCTCGGCAACGGTCTGCTGCCATCGGGTGACTTCGCCCTCACCAGCGATACCCAGCAGCAGCTGCAGGATCTGAGCACCGAGTTCATTGCCGACGACAGCATCACTGTCGACGACTACGTCGAGCGCTACGCTTCGATCATCGAGTCGGCTGAGTAAGCCTCCGGCTTTTCAGCTGGGAGCTTGCTCCCAGGAATGAAAGCGGTGGCCGACCTTTCTCCAAGGTCGGCCACCCACTCTTGGAGATACATTGATGGCGGACTCTGCCCTTCCCTTGGAAGCCGGCGCGACGGTCAATCGACCCAGCCTGCTGAAAAGAATCCTCTTCCACAACCTGCCCGCCAAGATCGCTGCGCTGCCCATGATGGTCACCGTGCTGGTCGTTTTCGTCGGCTGCACGATTTGGACGATCTACTACTCGTTTACCAATTCCAAGCTTCTGCCCACCGGCAAGTTTGTCGGCATCGAGCAATACGAGCGCCTGTTCGCGACGTCCCGCTGGAACGTATCGATCACCAACCTCGTCGCCTATGGCGTGATGTCGCTGGTCTTTACCCTGGTCGTGGGTTTCATCCTGGCGGTGCTGATCGACCAGAAAATCCGCTTCGAGAGCGCCTTCCGCACCATCATGCTCTATCCCTTTGCCCTGTCCTTCATCGTTACCGGCCTCGTCTGGCAGTGGATCATGAACCCGACCCTGGGCCTGCAGGGGACCATGCGCAATCTGGGCTGGACCGATTTCACCTTCGACTGGATCGCCAATCCGCGCATGGTGTTGTTCGCCCTGCTGATCGCCGGTCTCTGGCATGGCACGGGCTTCTGCATGGTACTGATGCTGGCCGGCCTGCGCGGCGTCGACGAGGAAATCTGGAAGGCTGCGCGCATCGACGGCATTCCCACCTGGCGCACCTATGTGTCGATCGTCATTCCCATGATGCGCGGCGTGCTTGTCACTGCCGTGGTGATCATCGGTTCAGGCATCGTCCGGCTCTACGACCTTGTGGTGGCGCTCACCAATGGCGGCCCCGGCATCTCCTCGGAAGTGCCCGCCAAATACGTCTACAACTACATGTTCTCGGGCGGCAATATCGGCCAGGGCCTTGCCGCTGCAACCATGATGCTGCTCTCCGTGCTGATCATCATGATCCCTTGGGCCTATCTTGAATTCGGTGGAAAGGGACGTCGCACATGAGCCAGACCTCAACCATGACCGGCGCCATGCCGGCCACTGTCGACGGCGCCGTCGAACCGCGCGGCCCCCGGCCAAAGCCGTTCTTCACGCCCCGCAAGATCATCATCTATTCGATCCTGGTGATGTTCTCGCTCTACTACCTGTTTCCGCTCTACGTGATGTTCACCACCTCGCTCAAGTCGATGCCCGAAATCCGTTTCGGCAACATCTTCTCGCTGCCCACCGCGCCGAACTTTGACGCCTGGGTAAAGGCCTGGACCAGCGCCTGCACGGGCTTGACCTGCCAGGGTCTGGCGCCGGGCTTCTGGAACTCGGTCAAGATCACCATTCCAAGCACCATCATCTCCATCTTCATCGCCGCCGTGAACGGCTATGCGCTGATCAACTGGCGCTTCAAGGGCTCGGAAATCTTCTTTGCCATCCTGATCTTCGGCTCCTTCATCCCCTACCAGGTGTTCCTCTATCCCATGGTGATGATTACCCGCGAGCTGGGCATCTTCGGTACCCTGCAGGCCGTCATCATCGTCCATACCGTCTTCGGCATGCCGATCCTGACGCTGCTCTTCCGCAACTACTTCGCGTCGCTGCCGCAGGAACTGTTCAAGGCGGCACGTGTGGATGGGGCCGGCTTCTGGCGCATTTTCTTCGAGATCATGCTGCCCATGAGCCTGCCGATCTTCGTGGTGGCGCTGATCCTGCAGATCACCGGTATCTGGAACGACTTCCTGTTCGGCGTCGTCTTCGCCGGCACGCAGAATTACCCGATGACCGTCCAGCTCAACAACATCGTCAACTCGGCCCAGGGCACGCCCGAATACAACGTGAACATGGCCGCTACCGTTCTGACCGGCCTTGTGCCGCTGGCGGTTTATTTCGTCTCCGGCAAGTGGTTCGTCCGCGGTGTTGCTGCCGGTGCGGTGAAGGGATAACTCGAATGCAAAATAGCGTTTCCATCCGCGACCTGTCGCTCAATTTCGGCAGCGTCAAAGTCCTCGAGCATCTCGACCTCGAGATTGCCCAGGGCGAGTTCATCGTGCTGCTGGGGCCCTCGGGCTGTGGCAAGTCGACCTTGCTCAACTGCATCGCCGGCCTGCTCGATGTGTCGGACGGCCAGATCTTCATCGGCGGCAAGAACGTCACCTGGCTCGAGCCCAAGGATCGCGGCATCGGCATGGTGTTCCAGTCCTATGCGCTCTATCCGCAGATGACGGTCGAGCGGAACCTCAGCTTCGGCCTGCGCGTCGCCGGCATGAAGAAGGAAGAGATCGAGCAGCGCGTCTCCCGTGCGGCGGAAATCCTGCAGATCCAGCCGCTGCTGGACCGCAAGCCGGCCAACCTCTCCGGTGGCCAGCGCCAGCGCGTGGCCATTGGTCGTGCCCTGGTGCGCGACGTGGACGTCTTCCTGTTCGACGAGCCGCTGTCCAACCTCGATGCCAAGCTCCGAAGCGATCTGCGCGTCGAGATCAAGCGCCTGCATCACCGGCTCAAGAACACCATGATCTACGTCACCCATGACCAGATCGAGGCCCTGACGCTGGCCGACCGCATCGCCGTCATGAAGAATGGCGTCATCCAGCAGCTGGCCGATCCGCACACGATCTACAACCGGCCCGTCAATCTCTATGTCGCCGGCTTCATCGGCTCGCCGCAGATGAACATGTTCGAGGGCACGCTGGACGGAACCACCTTTACCGCTGGTGACGGCACCAAGGTTGACGTGGGCACCTATGCCTTCACAGCACCGAGCAAGGGTTCCGCCAAGGCGGTACTCGGCATTCGTCCCGAACATATCGTACTGGGCGATGCCGCTGCCGGCATGCCGTTCCAGACCGATGCCGAGATCGAGATCGTCGAACCCATGGGTTCGGACACCCTGGCCTGGACCAATATTGCCGGCCAGTCGGTGACCTTCCGTTGCGACAGCGACGTGGTGATCCAGTCCGGCCAGAAGGTCCGCCTTGGCTTCGATCCCGGCCGTGGGTCGCTGTTCAGCAGCGAGACGACCAACCGGCTCTAGGCCCGCCTGAACTGCGGGGCGCCCCTGGCGCCCCGCCACCCGCCCGACGCAATCGCCGGTCATGTTACTTTTCCGGCAATTGACCTGCCCGTCGCGCAGGACACCATTTTCAAACATCGCTACCTATCTGGCCCGCCAGAGGCGTCGCAATGCCCAATTCCAACGTTACAATGAGGCCAAAATGACCGAACTGTCATTCCAGCTCTACAGCGCCCGCAATGTCCCCTCGCTCGAGGATTTCCTCGCCACGCTCGGCACCCTTGGCTATACCCAGGTCGAGGGCTATGGCGGTCTCTACGCCGATCCGGCGGCGCTGGCGGCCAGTCTGAAGAAGAATGGCCTGTCCATGCCGACCGGCCATTTCGGTCCGGCCCAGGTGGCCGATGTCGAGACCACGCTCAAGACGGCCGAGACGCTGGGCATCAAGAAGATCTTCTGCCCCCATATCGGCCCCGAAGGCCGCAGCACCGACGAGTCCAAGTGGCTCGAACTGGCCGAGATGCTGGCCGGCGCTGCCGAGACCTACACCAAGCACGGCTATGGCTTCGGCTGGCACAACCACGATTTCGAATTCGTGCCGACCAGCTCGGGCCGCACGCCGATGGAAATCATCCTCGAGACCGCGCCCAAGATCGAATGGGAGGCCGATGTCGCCTGGATCGTCCGCGGCAAGGCTGATCCGGTCGCCTGGTTCGACAAATATGGCGACCGCATCACCGCCGTGCACGTCAAGGACATTGCCCCCGCCGGCGAATGCCTTGACGAAGACGGCTGGGCCGATGTGGGGCAGGGCGTGCTGAACTGGGATGAACTGATCGGCAAGGTCACATCCAAGACCCGCGCCGAATATTTCGTCGCCGAACATGACAAGCCGTCCGATCCGGTGCGCTTTGCGACCCGGTCGATCGCTGCCGCCAAGAAGTGGAAGTAAGCATGGCCAAGACCTTTGGCGTCGGCATCATGGGTGCCGGCAATATCTCTGCCGCCTATCTGCGCCTCGCGCCCCTGTTCAAGGGGCTCGAGGTCCGCGCCGTGGCCGACATCATCCCGGCTGCCGCGCAGAAACGGGCCGAGGAATTCGGCGTCACCGCCCAGACGCCCGATGAGCTGCTCAAGAACAGCGAGCTCGATGTCATCGTCAACCTGACGATCCCCTCGACCCATTATTCGGTGTCGATGGACATCATCTCGGCCGGCAAGCATGCCTATTCGGAAAAGCCCTTCGTGCTGTCGCTCGAAGAGGGTATGGCGCTCAAGAAGGCGGCTGACGATCACGGTCTCAAGGTCGGCAGTGCACCGGACACCTTCCTCGGTGGCGCCCATCAGCAGGCCCGCCAGATCATCGACAGTGGCCAGCTCGGCAAGATCATGAGCGGCACCACCCATGTGATGAGCCGCGGCATGGAGCACTGGCACCCCAATCCGGACTTCTTCTTTCAGGTCGGCGCCGGCCCCATCCTCGATCTGGGCCCCTATTACGTCACCGAGCTGATCCATCTGCTCGGGCCGGTCAAGCGCCTCTCGGCCTTCACCAACATGGCCCGCACCGAGCGCGAGGTAACCGCCGAAGGCCCGTTCAAGGGCACTTTCGTCAAGGTCGGCACGCCCACCACCATCCATGGCGTGCTTGAATTCGTCTCGGGCGCCATCATCACCATCGGCGCCAGCTGGGACGTGGCGGCGCATGGCCACCACAATATCGAGCTCTATGGTACCGATGGCTCCATCTTCGTGCCCGATCCCAACTTCTTCGGCGGCGATCTCGTCACCGCCGATATCACCGGCAGCCGCAGCACGGTCACGCCCTGGGATCACCCTTTCGGCATTACCAACCAGGACCTCGACAAGCCCACCCCGCGCGCCAATTACCGCACGGCGGGCCTCGCGGACATGATGGCCTCCATCGACGGCGGCTATACGGCCCGTTGCGGCCTTGATGTCGCGCTCCATGCCGTCGACGTCATGACCAGCCTGCTCAAGGCCGGCGAGAGCGGCCAGGTGCTGACGCTCAGCACCACCTGCGAACGCCCGATGGCCCTGACGCCGGCCGATGCGCGGGCGCTGCTGAAATAGTGAGGTTCGTACCTCATTGACAGGCACAGGGTGCCGGTCGACACTCACGTGATGATTTGAGCAGGCGGCGGCCAACCCCGCCGCCTGTTTCTGCAAAAGCGGCAAAAAACCGGGCGCCAAGCGCCATCAGAGGAGAAAACCATGCGTACGATCAAGGGTCCCGCCATCTTTCTGGCGCAGTTCGCCGGCGACGCGGCGCCGTTCAATTCCTTCGATGCCATCTGCGGCTGGGCCGCCAATTATGGCTATAAGGGCGTACAGATTCCCACCTGGGTCGACAGCCTGATCGACCTGGAAAAAGCGGCGACGTCGAAAACCTATTGCGACGAGCTCAAGGGTACCGCCGCCAGCCATGGCATCGAGATCACCGAGCTCTCGACCCATCTGCAGGGCCAGCTGGTCGCGGCGCATCCGGTCTATGACACCATGCTCGATGGCTTTGCCCCATCATCCGTGCACGGCAATCCCAAGGCGCGCCAGGAATGGGCGGTACAGCAGCTGCTCTGGGCTGCCAAGGCCTCGCAGAATCTGGGCCTGACCGAACACGCGACCTTTTCGGGCGCGCTGGCCTGGCCCTTCCTCTATCCCTTCCCGCAGCGCCCGGCCGGCCTGGTCGAGGAAGCCTTCGACGAACTGGCCCGCCGCTGGACCCCGATCCTCAATGTCTTTGACGAAAACGGCGTCGACCTCTGCTACGAAATCCACCCCGGCGAGGACCTGCATGACGGCGTCAGCTACGAAATGTTCCTCGAGCGCGTGAACAATCACCCGCGCGCCAACCTGCTCTATGATCCCAGCCACTTCGTGCTGCAGCAGCTCGACTATCTCGACTACATCGACATCTATCACGAGCGCATCAAGATGTTCCACGTCAAGGATGCCGAGTTCAATCCCACCGGGCGCCAGGGCGTCTATGGCGGCTACCAGAGCTGGATCAACCGGGCAGGGCGCTTCCGCTCGCTCGGCGATGGCCAGGTCGATTTCGCCGCCATCTTCTCCAAGATGGCGCAGTATGATTTCGCCGGGTGGGCCGTGCTCGAATGGGAATGCGCCATCAAGCATCCCGAGGACGGCGCGCGCGAGGGTGCCGAGTTCATCAAGAACCACATCATCCACGTCACCGAACACGCCTTCGACGATTTTGCCTCGGCCGGCACCGATCTGGCCGCCAATCGCAAAATTCTCGGACTGAGCTGAGGAGCACATCAATGGCTGAAAACGGCGCAAAGCGCATTCGTCTGGGCATGGTTGGCGGCGGCACCGGCGCCTTTATCGGTTACGTGCACCGCGTCGCGGCCCGCATCGATGGCGATTACGACCTGGTGGCCGGCGCCCTGTCGTCCCGTCCCGAGGTTGCCCTCCAATCCGGCCGCAATATCGGCCTGGCGGAAGACCGCATCTACACCTCCTACGAGGAAATGGCCCGCGCCGAGGCAGCCCGCCCCGATGGCATCGAGGCGGTCTCCATCGTCACCCCCAACCACATGCATTATGGCCCCGCCAAGGCCTTTCTCGAGGCCGGCATCCACGTCATCTGCGACAAGCCGATTACCGCCACCATCGAGGACGCGCGCAAGCTGGCCGCGATCCAGCCGAAAAACGGCGCCCGCTTCCTGCTGACCCACAACTATACCGGCTATCCGCTGATGCGGCAGGCGCGTGAACTCGTCGAATCCGGCGCCCTGGGCAAGATCCGCGTCATCCAGGTGGAATATCCGCAGGACTGGCTGACCGAAGCCACCAGTGACGACAACAAGCAGGCCTCCTGGCGCACCGATCCGGCGCGCTCGGGGGCGGGCGGCGCCATCGGCGATATCGGTACCCATGCCTATAACCTGGCGCGCTTCGTCACCGGCCTGAAGACCGACTCCGTCTCGGCCGATCTCACCAGCTTTGTCGAGGGCCGCCAGCTCGACGACAACGTCCACATCATGCTGCGCTTCGAGGGCGGCGCCAAGGGCATGCTCTGGGCCAGCCAGGTCGCCGTCGGTAGCGAAAACGGCCTGCAGCTGCGCGTCTATGGCGACAAGGGCGGCCTGGAATGGCGCCAGGACAATCCCAACTATATGTGGTTCACCGAGTTCGGCAAACCCAAGCAGTTGCTGACCCGCGGCGGCGCCATTTCCGGCAATGCCGCCTCGACCATGAATGTCCGCATCCCATCGGGCCATCCCGAAGGCTATCTGGAGGCCTTCGCCACGCTCTACAGCCAGTTCGCCGCCGTCATCCGGGGCGAGGGCGCGGCCTATGAGGGTCTCCTGCCCACGCTGGCCGATGGCGTCGAAGGCATGCAGTTCATCATGGCCTCGGTGCAGTCGAGCAATAATGACGGCAAGTGGACAAGGTTGAGTGACGTCTAGGAGGCACCGTGCCATCCACCCGCATTGAAACCCGCAAGGGCTGGCTCGGCACCCGCCGGGCCGACTTCCTTGAGGCCGTGCAGCAATCGCTGGTCGAGGGGCTGCTGATTCCCGACCGCGATCGCGATATCAGGCTGATCCAGCTCGATCCCGAGGATTTCCTGCTGCCCGCAGGCGCAAATCCCTGTCGCACCACCATCGAGATTGCCCTGTTCACCGGGCGCAGCATCGAGGCCAAGCGCCGCCTCTACCAGGCCCTGGTGACGCGCCTGGCGCCGTTCGGCCTGGTCGCTGCCGACATCAAGGTACTGCTGGTGGAGGTTGATCGGCCCAATTGGGGGCTCAACGGCGTCCCGGCATCCGAAATGGAACTCGACTTCAAGGTCGACGTCTAGCGCAGGGCTGCGTGCCGCTATCGCGCGCGGCACCTGGCGGCATGCCTCTATTGCAGGCGTTCGACCGAGTAGCCTTGCTGTTCGAGCAGATCGAGCACGCTGCCATCGCCCACCAGGTGACCGGCTCCCACGATCACCAGGCTTTCTACATCGTCGGCCAGCATCGCCTCGAGCGGCGCGATCCAGTTGCGATTGCGCGCATGGATCAGCCGCTCCATGAAGGCCGCGTCCATGCCACCCGCTTCCACGGCAAGCACCGCTGCCAGGGCTTCCGGATTGCCGGTTACCCAGCGCTGCAGCACCTTGCTCATCAGCTTGGGCAGGCTCGCCATGTCGTCCAGCGTGGCGGCCAGCATGGCCAGCTGTTCATCCACCGACCCGCCGGTCAGCACGGCCAGCTGCTCGTCGCCGCTCTCGAGAAAGCCCAGCCGCCCCGCCTCCAGCTCCGGCAGCAGCACCAGTTCGACGCCCGCCGCCGTATAGCCCAGCGATGCCATGGCGGCGGCCGAGACGGTATTGGCCGCCATCCACGGCTTCATTGCCAGCAGCGTGCCGAAGGGGACGGCCGCTGACGCCGCCACCTGGCGCAGCCTGCGCTCCATCTTGTCATCGATGATGTCGGTCAGCAGCGTGCCATCGACATAGATGCCCTCGACATAGGCACGGGCGCCCAGTTCAGTCATGGCGGCGAAGCTGAGATCGGTTTCAAAGATCACCCGGTCGGCCCGGGCCAGCAAGGCGTCGAACAAAGATGTCCGCCACGCCAGGTCCTCGGGCAGGACATGAACCGAGCCGAAGATCCGGATGGCGCTATTGCCGTCGCGGACCTCCCAAAGCGCCGGCGCAGCGGCGACGGGCGCGGCCAGGCCCAGCATGCAGAGGGCGGCGAACAGGCGGGCAGACAGGGACATCATGAACGGCTCCTCGATGGGCCAGTCTGGCAGGTCAGGTTGCCAGTGCGAAAGACCTATTCGGTCGACGAGTCGACCGGACCCGCCGGTGGCTGCCACAGCTCGATTGGATTGCCCTCGGGGTCGTGAATGCGGGCGAAGCGGCCAGTGTCCGGCGTGTCCCATTCGTCCCGCGTCTCGACGGTGATTCCGGCCTGCTGCAGCTGGGCGATGAGTTCGCCAAGGTCATCGACCCGGAAATTGATCATCCACTGCCGGTCGGCGGCGAAATAGTCCGTATTCGCCTGGAACGGCGCAAACACGGTCAGGCCTGCTTCCTGGTTCCAGAAACCCGTTACCCCCAGATGGGTTTCGTACCAGGCAGCGAGCCCGGCAGTGTCCTGCGCCCGAAAGAAAATCCCGCCAATGCCTGTCGCCTTGCCCATGATCACCACTCCCTGCTGCACCCAGCAGACACGCAAGCCCGTCGCCTGGGCAAGCCTCTGGCTGCGATTTGATCGCGTAATCACCGTCAGCAGGGCGGGCGAGGGGTCTTGGGTTGTCTAAGTGGCGCGACCGGCCAGAACCCCGTCAACAAGACAAATGCGCCGCAATCGCTTGCAGCGCATGGTTATCAGGCGGCGGAATGGAAGATCAGTGCGTCCAGGGTGTCTTGCGGTCGGCCCGGAAATTGTCGGGATAGCTCGAACGCTGCGGCGTGGTCTCGTGCGCCGGCTGCACCGAATAGGCAATGCCATTCTTCTGGGCGTAGGCTTCTGCCTCTTCCTGCGTGTCGAACGACAGGCGAACCTGCTGCCTGGTATCGCTGGAAGTGGTGTAGCCCATCAACGGGTCAATGCCGCGCGGCGCGGCCATTTCGTGTATCAAAACCCACTGCTTGGACTTGCCTTTTCCCGACTGCATGGCGTTTGGGGCCGGGCGGTAAATGCGGGCGGTCATGCAAAGTCCTCAACACGATGCGGTGCGCCAAAAGGCGAATTGTGATGGTCGGAGTACAAAGATTCGAACTTTGGACCCCTGGTTCCCAAAACCAGTGCTCTACCAGGCTGAGCTACACTCCGAGATCACCGCCGTCACCTAGCCTGTTCGGCGACGCAGGGCAAGCGTAACCACACCAACTTTCTCCGGATTGACGAAAACTTCCCACACGTTCATTTAACCCCCATGCTGAACCTGGAACGCCGCTGGCCCCTTGGCCTGACCCGGAAGTCTTGGCCGGACGCCGCTGCGGCGGTCGTGCTGCTGCTTTTCGTGCTGCTCTTCTTCGACGCTTGGATCTCTGTGACGCTGCAGGCCTGGCCCGAAGTATGGCGGGAGCCCTTTGGCTTTGTCACCCATTTCGGCCTGTCCGACTGGGTGCTGATTCCCTCGCTGCTGATTCTGCTGCTGGGCTTGCTCGCCCTGCGTATGCCTGTCGGGCGCTATCGGGCGGCCATTGCCGAACTCAGCCTGCTGTCGGGCTTCATCTTTGTCGCCGTCGGCCTGCCGGGTCTGGCGGTCAACCTGCTCAAGCGCCTGTTCGGTCGCGCCCGCCCGGACCATTACCCGGAACTGGGGGCTTTCCACTTCCAGCCGATTCTGAATGACTGGAGCTTCCAGAGCTTTCCCTCCGGGCACAGCACCACGGCCATCGGCACGGCTTTGGTGGTTGGCTTCCTGTTCCCGCGCTTCTTTTCGCTCATCCTCTTCATCGCGGTGATGACCGGCCTGTCACGTATTGTCACCGGCCAGCACTACGCCACGGACGTCATTGCCGGCTTCGTTGTCGGCGGGTTAGGGGCCTACATCATTCGCAACGAATTTGCCCGCCGTCGCTGGTTGTTTGCCGCCCGCGCCGACGGCAGCATACGCTTCCGCGGCCTGCCCAAACTCCGCCGACTGTTCCGCGGCCGCGCCTGACCCCCGGGGCCAAGCTGGTCATCCCGGGTTGGCCTGCCTCTGCGCAGCCAGTTCGATCGCCCTCTTGTCCTGCTTATCCCCGGCCGCCAAACCGGGCGCATACTGTAGCCATCACCCCACGCGGCGGCCTGCAGGCGAACAGTGGTGGGGTGAGCCGGGTGGGGGCTTTGCCTCTCCCACAGGTTCCGAGACGGCCGTGCGAGGACGAGCGATCCCGTGCCGCCGAACAGTTCCAAAAACCGGCGCCCCGAGGCGAAGATCGTCTCACTATTTTTAACCTACCAGAGGCGGTTGCCGCCTCGGGGTCCGCCCTGCTGGCACCGGAGGCCATCTGGCCGTCCGGCGCCGCTGCGCGTCCCTAGCGGGCCGCTGCGTAGCGCGCGATCGCCGCGCTGAGGTCGGCCTTGAGGTCATCGACGCCTTCGAGCCCGATATGCAGCCGGAACAGGTTGCCCGCGGCCGTCCAGGGCTTGGCCGTGCGGTTGGCCCCCAGCTTGACCGGGATGCACAGGCTCTCATAGCCACCCCAGGAAAAGCCCATGGTGAAGATGCTGAGCTGATCGACAAAGGCCGCCACCGCCGCACGCGGGGCAGGGGCCAGCATGACGCTGAACAGGCTCCCCGACCCCGTGAAATCGCGCTTGAACAGGGCGTGATCGGGATGGCTGGGCAGCGCCGGATGCAGCACCTGCACCACCTCGTCCCGGTTCTCGAGCCAACCGGCAATATCGAGCGCCCGCGCCTGATGTTCCTTCATCCGGATCGCCAGCGTGCGCAAGCCGCGCGCCACCAGGAAGGCGTCGTCGCCCGAGGTGAAGAAGCCCAGCAGTGCCCGGGTGGCTTCCACTTCCGGCCAGGCCGCTTCGGTGGTCGAGATGGTGCCGGCAAAGGCGTCCGAATGGCCGACGAACATCTTCGTGCCGGCATGCACGACCAGGTCGGCGCCCAGCGCCAGCGGCTGGTGATAGAGCGGGCTGGCCCAGCTGTTGTCGACGATGAGCCGCGCGCCATTGGCATGCGCCGCAGCGGCAATGGCCGGGATGTCCTGCACCTCGAAGGTCAGCGAGCCGGGGCTTTCCGCCAGCACAGCGGTCGTATTGGGCTGCATCAGCGCGCTGATGCCGGCGCCGATCCGCGGATCGTAATAGCGGGCGGTCACGCCCATGCGCTTCAGAAAGCCGTCGGCAAAGCTGCGGCCCGGCTCATAGGCGCTGTCCGAGATCAGCACGTCATCGCCCGCCTTGACGCAGCTCAGCACCGCAATGGTGATGGCCGCCAGACCCGAGGGCACCAGGCGTGTGCGATAGGCGCCTTCGAGTTCGGTGATCACCGCCTCGACGCCTTCCGTCGTCGGATTGCCGGCCCGGCCATAGAGATAGCGCTGCTTCTGGCTGGTCATGGCGTCGAGGGTTTTGAACAGCACGGTGGAGCCGCGATAGACCGGCGTATTGACGAAGCCAAACTGGTCGTCTGGTTCACGGCCGTGATGCGTCAGGATGGTCTCGACGGAAAGCTCTGCGTTGCCGCTTTTTTTATCATTCATGCTGGGCTCGTTGCTCAATATCCAGTCAAACAGATGGCGGTGTCCAAATAAGTGTCAGCGTCGCTGTCTCAAGCCGCCTTCTACCCTTGACGTATCGGTCAATAGACGCTTGCATGCTTAGCAGCATCACAACTGCTCTTGAAAGAGTGGAGGTGCCACCGGGGAATTGGGTTCGCCCACCACCCCGGGACACACGGTCAGGAAACAAAGGCAACAACATGCAAAAATCGCTCGTAACGCTCGCACTCGCGGCCTCGATCGGCCTCGTTGGCGCGACTACTGCACAGGCAGCCATTCTCGAAGACGTAGTGGCCAAGGGTTACATCCAGTGTGGTGTGACCGGTGGCGTGGCCGGTTTCTCCGCCCCCGACGCCAACAACGTCTGGACGGGTCTGGAAGTCGACTATTGCCGTGCGCTTGCCGCCGCCATCTTCAATGACGCCGACGCCGTTCGCTTCACCTCGCTGACCAGCCAGGAACGCTTCACCGCTCTCTCGGCTGGCGAAGTCGACGTGCTGTCGCGTACCACCACCTGGACCATGAGCCGCGATACCCAGCTCGGCATCAGCTTTGTCGGCACCATGTTCTATGACGGCCAGGGCTTCATGGTCCGCAAGGCCGACGGCATCGATTCGGCACTCGACCTGTCCGGCGCCGCCATCTGCCTGGAATCGGGCACCACCACCGAGCTGAACGCGGCTGACTACTTCGCTGCCAATGGCATGGAATTCAACACCGTCGTGTTCGTCGACCAGGACGAAGTCGTGAAGGCCTATGAAGACGGCCGTTGCGACGTCTACACCACGGACTCCTCGGCTCTGGCCGCTGAACGTTCCAAGTTTGCCGTGCCGGATGATCACATCATCCTGCCCGAAATCATCTCCAAGGAGCCACTGGGCCCCGTGGTTCGCGCCGGCGACCCGACCTGGTTCAACATTGCCCGCTGGACCTACTTCGCCCTGCTCGAAGCTGAAGAACTTGGCGTTTCGCAGGCCAATGTCGACGAGATGCTCGGCTCCGACAACCCAGCCATCAAGCGCCTGCTCGGCGTTGAAGGCGATTTCGGCACCCCGCTTGGCCTGACCAAGGACTGGGCTTACCAGATCGTCAAGCTGGTCGGTAACTACGCCGAGACCTATGAGCGCAACGTTGGCCCATCGACCCCGATTGGTCTCGAGCGCGGTCTGAACGCCCTGTGGAGCGACGGTGGCATCCAGTACGCCGCGCCCATTCGCTAACTTGACCATGGCCCGGCGTTCCTCAAGGGACGCCGGGTTTTCTGTTTCTAGGATCGTTGCCCACGGGGCGACGCGTGAAACAGCCGTGTTATTGGCGGCTTGGGGACTAATCACATGACTGCGCTCGACGCGGGGCCCTCGGCGGCCCCCAAGACGTTCTTTTTCAACGATCCGGTAATCCGCGGCATTGTCTACCAGATCGTGGTGGCGGCAATTCTGGTCTCGTTCATTCTCTGGATCATCGGCAACACTGCCGCCAACCTGGCAGCACAGAACAAGACCACGGGTTTTGACTTCCTCTGGAGCACCGCCGGCTTCGACATCAGCTTCACCCTGCTGCCCTGGACGCGCGCCTCCATCTACTGGCAGGCCTTCCTCGTCGGCATCACCAATACCCTGCTGGTGGCCTTCATCGGCATCATCGCCGCCACCATTCTTGGCTTCACCATCGGCATCGCCCGGCTGAGCAGCAACTTCATCGTCTCAAGCCTCGCCACCGTCTATGTCGAAACCATCCGCAATATCCCCCTGCTGCTGCAGTTGTTCTTCTGGTACTTCGCCGTCCTCAAGACCATGCCGGCAGTGCGCGAATCCTACGAACTGCCATTCGATTCCTTCATCAATCAGCGCGGCATCTTCGTCCCCAAGCCGATGCCGGATCCGCAATTCATCTTTGTCTGGATTGCCTTCGCCCTGGCGATCGCCGGCGTCGTGGCGCTGCGCATCTGGGCGCGCAAGCGCCTTGAGGCCACCGGCAAGCGCTTTCCGGTCTTTCTATCGTCCATCGCCATCCTGGTGCTGCTGCCGCTTCTGGTCGGCCTGCTGAGCGGCGCCAATGTAGCCTTCGAACTGCCCGTCCTCGAGCGCTTCAACTTCAAGGGTGGCGTCCAGCTGCCGCCGGAATTCCTCGCCCTCCTGTTCGGCCTCAGCATCTACACGGCATCGTTTATTGCCGAAACCGTGCGCGGCGGCATCCAGGCCGTCAGCCACGGACAGACCGAGGCAGCCCAGTCGCTCGGGCTTAAGGAAGGCGACCGGTTGCGTCTGGTGATCGTGCCGCAGGCCATGCGCGTCATCGTGCCGCCACTGACCAGCCAGTACCTCAACCTGACCAAGAATTCCTCGCTGGGCGCCGCCATCGGCTATCCCGAACTGGTCAACGTGTTTTCCGGCACGGCGCTGAACCAGACGGGTCGGGCGATCGAGTGTATCGCCCTGACCATGCTGGTCTATCTGACCTTCTCGCTGATCACGTCGGCGATCATGAACTGGTACAATGCCCGCGTCAGCCTGGTCGAGCGGTAGGAGATCAGCCATGACCGATATTGGATTTGTTCGTTCTGAACTGGTACCTGCCAAGCCGGCGCCGAACCGCACCAGCGGCGCGATCGTCTGGATGCAGAAGAACCTGTTCGCCACCCCGATGGACGCCCTGCTGACCGTGCTGGGTGCCCTGTTCCTGCTCTGGATCGTGCCCCCGCTGTTCAACTTCGTCATCGGCCACGCCGTGGGGCCGATGGGTACGGTTGAAGAGTGCCGTGCCATCGAAGCCGGAGCCTGCTGGGCCTACATCTATAACGAGATGGAATTCTTCATCTACGGCTTCTACGACATCCCGCAGCAGTGGCGGCCAAACCTGGTGTTTGTCATGGGCGCACTGCTGTTCGTGCCGCTGCTGATGCCCAAGCTTCCCTACAAGCGGCTCAATGCGGCGCTGTTCCTGTTTGTCTATCCCATTGTCAGCTACTTCCTGCTGGCCGGCGGCGTGTTCGGTCTGTCTCCGATGCCGACCGAAAAGTGGGGCGGCCTGCTGGTTACGTTGATCATCTCTGTTGTCGGCATCACGCTGTCCTTCCCCCTGGGGATCATCCTGGCACTGGGTCGGCAGTCTTCGCTGCCGGTCATCAAGACGCTCTGCGTGGCCTTCATCGAACTGATCCGCGCCGTTCCGCTGATCACCATCCTGTTCATGGCCTCGATCATGCTGCCGCTGTTCATGCCGCAGGGCACCACGGTGGACAAATTGCTGCGGGCCCTGGTGGGCGTCACCCTGTTCACGTCCGCCTATATGGCTGAGGTGGTGCGTGGTGGCCTGCAGGCCATCCCACGTGGCCAGTATGAGGCTGCAGCCTCCCTGGGACTGGGCTACTGGCAGCGGATGTACTTCATCATCCTGCCCCAGGCGCTCAAGCACGTGATCCCGGGCATCGTGAACAACTTCATCGCGCTGTTCAAGGATACCTCGCTTGTCTACATCGTGGGCATGAAGGACCTGCTCGAAGCGGTCAAAACCAAGAATGACTCGGCCCTGGAATGGCAGTCGGCCAATACGGCCACGACCGGCTACCTGTTCGCCGCCATGGTGTTCTGGGTCTTCTGCTTCTCCATGTCGCGCTATTCCATGTTCATGGAGCGCCGTCTCAATACCGGCCACAAAAGGTAGCTGAAAATGACACTAACTCCCCAGACTACCGCGACCGAAAAGCCGGGCACCAGCAAAGCCACCAATGCAGCCAAGCGGCCAGCCATCCAGGTCATCGGCATGCACAAGTGGTACAGCGACTTCCACGTGCTGCGCGATATCAACCTGACGGTCAATGATGGCGAGCGCATCGTCATTGCCGGACCGTCAGGCTCGGGCAAGTCGACGCTGATCCGCTGCATCAATCGGCTCGAGGAGCATCAGGAAGGCCAGATCATCGTCAATGGGGTCGAACTGACGGCCGATCTCAAGCGCATCGACGAAGTGCGGCGCGAAGTCGGCATGGTGTTCCAGCACTTCAATCTGTTTCCGCATCTGACCATCCTGCAGAACCTGACCCTGGCGCCGATCTGGGTGCGTGGTACGCCCAAGGCGGAAGCCGAGGCGACGGCCATGCACTATCTCGAGCGGGTCAAGATCCCCGAGCAGGCCAACAAGTTCCCCGGTCAGCTCTCGGGCGGCCAGCAGCAGCGCGTGGCCATTGCCCGCTCGCTCTGCATGCAGCCCAAGATCATGCTGTTCGACGAGCCCACTTCGGCGCTCGATCCGGAAATGGTCAAGGAAGTGCTCGACGTGATGATCAGCCTCGCCGAAGAAGGCATGACCATGATCTGCGTCACGCACGAAATGGGCTTTGCCCGCCAGGTCGCCAATCGCGTCATCTTCATGGATCAGGGCCAGATCATCGAGCAGAACGAGCCTGGGGAGTTCTTCTCCAATCCGCAGCACGAGCGCACCAAGCTGTTCCTCAGCCAGATCCTGCACTGAGCCATCGAATGTGGATTGTCCCGGCAAATTGCCCGGGGCAATCCGCCCGGCTTGGGTTGACCGGGCCCCGCCGCCTGCCAATATGCGCATGCGAGTGAAGGAAACGATCCGATTGGCCGCAATTGTGAAGCGAATGCCGGCTGTGCTGGCAGTCTTGGTCTGCCTGCTGGGTCTGGCCGTGTTGCCGACCCATGCCCAGACCCTGGACCTGGTGCGGGCCCGTGGCTTCCTCATTTGCGGCGCCACCAATGCCTTGCCGGGTTTTGCCCAGGTCGATGCCGATGGCCGCTGGTCGGGCTTCGACGTTGATCTCTGCCGGGCCATTGCCGCGGCCGTGTTCGGTGATCCCGATCGCATCGAGTTTCGCGCGCTGCGCGGCGAGACGCGCTTTGCGCCGCTGCAGACCGATGGCGTGGACGTGTTGACCCGCAATGGCTCCTGGACCGAACGCCGCGACACGCTCTATGGCGCCAACTATGTTGGCACCGCCTTCTTCGACGGCCAGTCATTCCTCGTGCCGCAATCGCTTGGCCTGGTTTCGGCTTTCGAGCTCGACAATGTCCGCATCTGCGTGATCGACGGCGGTGATGACCTCGAGCGCATGCAGGAGTTCTTCTTCGCCAATCAGGCCAGCTATGTCGAGGTGCCCTACGAGGACATCGAGGACCTCTCGCTCGCCTACCGGACCGGGCTGTGTGACGCGATATCGGCCTCGGGTCGGCAGTTGCAGGCCATCCGCCGGGCCCTGCCGGAGCCAAATGCCCACCGCATCCTGCCCGAGCGCATTTCCAAGGAATTGCTGGGGCCAATGGTCAGTACGGGCGACCCGCAATGGTTCAACATCGTCAAATGGACGCTGTTTGCCCTGGTCAATGCCGAAGAGGTCGGCATCACCTCGCTCAATACCGAATCCCTTGCCGCCTCGCATACCCCTGCCATCCGCCGCATTCTCGGCCTCGAAGGCGATTTTGGCACGCCACTGGGCCTGAAGCGGACCTTCATGGCCGATGCCATCCGTGCCGTCGGCAACTATGCCGAACTCTATGATCGCCACTTCGGCCCGCAGACGGGCGCAGCGCTGCTGCGTGGCCAGAACTCGCTGTGGAGCAATGGCGGCCTGCTTTACGCGCCGCCGGTGCGCTGAGCGACGCTGCTACTCGACAAACAGCAGGTTGACGCGGCGGTTCTGCTTGCCCTTGTTCTCGATCTTGCCGAGCTTGACCGGGCCGATTTCGCCGGTGCTGCTGACATGGGTGCCGCCACACGGCTGCAGGTCGACGTCGCCGATCCGGATCAGCCGAACCCGTCCCTGACCCATGGGGGGCTTGACGTTCATGGTCTTGATCAGTTCGGGATTGGCCGCCATTTCCGCGTCGGTGATCCATTCCTGACTGACCGGATGATCGGCATCGATCATGGCATTGAGCGCGACTTCAAGCGCCTCGGGATTGTCCGGCGCCTCGGGCATGGCAAAGTCCAGCCGGCCCTTGTCGGCCCCGATGGCACCCCCGGTCACCGGATAGGCAAAGACCACCGAGAGCAGATGCAGCGCGGTATGCATGCGCATCAGGCGATAGCGCGGGGCCCAGTCGATCGTAGCGGTCACCATCTCGCCGATGGCGGGCAGGTCGCTGCCATCGGTCGGCACATGTACGATCTCTGTCTTGTCTCCGTCGGGGTGCAGGGCGGTGACAATGGCCACCGCAGAGCCATTCGCGCGCAGCAGGCTGCCGCTATCGCCGGGCTGGCCGCCGGACGCTGCATAGAACACCGTCCGGTCCAGCACGATCCCGCCCTCGGATGTCACACCCGTGACGGTGGCGTGCACCGATTGCAGATAGCTGTCATCACGGAACAGAAACTCGGTCATCGTCAATACCTACAGAACAGGGGAGAGCAGGCGGGCGGCCTGGGTCAGGAAACGCATGGTCCATGACCGGGATCTGACTTCGTCGGCAGTCACTTCCCGGCAGTTCTTGAAATCTTCGGTCAGCATGGCTTCGACATCGCTGATGGCCTTGGGATCGGTGAACCACAGCGTGATCTCGAAGTTGATCGCAAACGAGCGATTGTCGAAATTGACGCTCCCCACGGTCGCGATCTTGTCGTCCATCAGCAGCACCTTCTGGTGCAGGAAGCCGTCAGTGTAGCGCCGGATGGAGATGCCGTGGTTCACCATGGCGTCGGCATGGGCGATGCTGGCGAGCCAGACCAGCTTGTGGTCGGGTTCATTGGGCAGCATGATCTGCACATCGACGCCGCGCAACTTGGCGGCGAACAGCGCGGTGCGAATGTCGGTATCGGGAACGAAATAGGGACTGACGATCCACAGCCGCTCTCGCGCCCGCCCGATGATATCGGTGAAGGCAATGGCGCACTCCTCCAGCCGGTCAGCCGGCCCGGTGCCCATGACCAGGACCGATTGCCCGCCCGGCGTGGCGACGCTGGCTGGCGGTGTCGAGGGCAGTACCTCGCCGGTCGCCCATTCCCAGTCTTCGCGAAACAGCAGCGCGCAGCCCAGCGCCGCCGGTCCCGATACCCGTACATGGGTGTCGCGCCAGCGACCGAATTTGGGGTCCTCGCCGAGATACTCGACACCCACATTGTGGCCGCCTACCCAGGCATGCTGGCCATCCGCAACCACGATCTTGCGATGATTGCGGTAGTTGATCCGCGTCGGACCATAAAGCCGCATGAACTTGTGGCGCTGGTTGAAGCCGCCGACCTTGATGCCGGCCGCCCGCAACGCGGCACGATAGCGCTTGGGCATGCCGGTGCTGCCAATGTCATCGTAGAGCAGGTAGACCTTGACGCCGGCATTGGCCCGCTCGATCAGGCGCTCCGCCAGTTCCTGTCCCAGCGCATCATCCCGCACGATATAGAACTGCACCAGCAGATACGACTTTGCGGCCGCAATGCCGGCAAAAATGGAATCGAATGTTGCCCGCCCATCTACCAGCAGTTCGACATCATTGCCGCTCAGAAACGGCACTTCGGAAACCTTGGTCTGCACCGGCCACCGGGCGCCTGCCTCGTGGTCGATCAGCGCCAGATCCTTGGCGCGCAGGGGCCGCGCGGCGCGGCCATTGCGAATTCGGTCCGTGGCGTAGTCGTCAAAAGCCTTCCAGCCAACGACGAGGTAGAGAAAGGCTGTCGGGAACGGCAGCAGGCCCAGCGCCAGGATCCAGGCGATCGACCCCTGCGAGGTCCGCGAGATCATGATTTCACGGACGGCGCAGATGAACGCGAGCAGGTAGACCGCCGCCATAATGGCGGCCACGATATGAAAGTCAGCGATAATCGCCCGCAAGACGTCGTCAAAACCGACCAAGATACTCACCCAGACTCGTGGGCGGCCACTCTATCAGCCTGACCCGTATGGACAATGGCGGGAGCCGCTAGGCCGGATCGGCTTCCATCACGCTGGAAATATCGATGGGTGTGCGGTCCTCCATCCAGGGCGGCACCGGCAGGTTTCTGGTGCGCAGGAAGGCCGGATTGTAGATCTTGCTGGCATAGCGATTGCCGTAGTCGCACAGGATCGTCACGATGGTCTTGCCCGGCCCCAGGTCGCGCGCCATGCGCACGGCCCCGGCAATGTTGATGGCACTCGAGCCGCCCAGGCACAGTCCTTCATGCTGGAGCAGGTCAAAGATGTAGGGCAGGGCTTCGGCATCGGAGATCTGGTATGGATTGTCGACCGTCAGGCCCTCCAGATTGGCCGTGATGCGGCCCTGGCCAATGCCTTCGCTGATCGAGTCGCCCGACGATTTGAGCTCGCCATGGGCGTAGTAATTGTAAAGCGCGGCGCCCTCGGGATCGGCCAGGCCGATCTTGACGTCGGCATTACGCGCCCGCAGCGCTTCCGCCACGCCCGCCAGTGTGCCACCCGAGCCGACAGCACAGATGAAGCCGTCGATGCGGCCATTGGTCTGCTGCCAGATTTCCGGGCCGGTGGTCTCCACATGCGCCCGTCGGTTGGCGATATTGTCGAACTGGTTCGCCCAGATGGCGCCCTCGGGCAGTTCGGCATTGAGCTTGTCGGCCAGCCGGCCGGACAGCTTGATGTAATTGTTTGGGTTCTTGTACGGCTTGGCCGGAACCTCGATCAGCTCGGCGCCATAGAGCCGCAGCGCGTCCTTCTTTTCCTGGCTCTGCGTCTCGGGAATGACGATCACCGATTTGAAGCCAAGCGAATTGGCCACCAGCGTCAGGCCGATGCCGGTATTGCCGGCCGTGCCTTCGACAATGGTGCCGCCGGGCTTGAGCCGGCCCGATTTTACTGCATCATGGATGATGAACAGCGCTGCGCGATCCTTGACCGACTGCCCCGGATTGAGGAACTCCGCCTTGCCCCAGATGTCGCATCCCGTCAGGGTTGAAACCCGGTTGAGACGGATCAACGGCGTATTGCCGATAGCGGAGATAAGGTCTTTGTGCTTGGCCATGGCGCAATCTGCTGGGGCTGGTAAACCGTGACCGTAGGGCCGGCCCGCTTCGGCCGCAAGCCATAACCGCCTGCACGGGCGGAGCTTTCCGCCCATTGGCCCGTCAGCGCAATGGCAGTGCGCGCCACGCTTGCCGGCGCAATATCATTCCCTAGAGGGCGGCTGCGGCCGCCAGAGCCCGCGCTCGTGACGCCTTCAGATCAACAATCGGGGCGGGGTAGGTTTGGCCGATGACGACACCCGCCCGTTTCAGCACGGCAGCCGGTGCCTCCGAGGGACTGTGTATCCAGTCGTCCGGCAGCGCCGCCAGTTCTGGCAGCCAGCGCCGCACATATCCACCCGCCGCATCAAAACGCCCGCCCTGTGTCACCGGGTTGAAGATGCGGAAATAGGGCGCCGCATCGAGCCCGCTGCCCGCCACCCATTGCCAGCTGGCTGGATTGCTGGCGACGTCGCTGTCCACCAGGCAGTCCCAGAACCACCGCTCGCCCAGCCGCCAGTCGATCAGCAGGTTCTTGGTCAGCAGCGATGCCACCAGCATGCGGACCCGGTTGTGCATATAACCGGTCTCCCACAGCTCGCGCATGCCCGCGTCGATTATTGGCAGGCCGGTCTGCCCGTGCTGCCAGGCGGCCAGATCATCGGGTGCGTCCCGCCACGCCATGCCGACATATTTCGCCTGCATGGGTTCCTGGGTGATGTCGCAGCGGTGATAGAGTTGATGGTAGCTGAAGTCCCGCCACGCCAGCTCGGACAGAAATTTGTCGACCGCACCAGCCTGTTCTGGCGCCAGTTCCGCCGCCAGCATGCCAGCCTGCCAGATCTGCCGTGGGCTGATCTCGCCAAAGCGCAGATGCGGCGACAGGCCCGATGTGGCATCGCAATCGGGGATGTCACGCCGCTCGGGATAGGCGCCGACACGGTGGTCGAGAAAGTCGGCCAGCATGCGCTGCGCCGAGGCCTCCCCGATATACCAGTGGCCGCCCAGTTTTTCCGCCCAGGTGGGTTCCTGGTATTCGGTATCGACAGGGTCGGGGGCTCGCGGTGTCCGCGCCTCGGGGCGCCCCAGTGGCGCGGTCAGGGCTTGCTGCTTGAGTGTTTTCCAGAACGGGGTGAAAACCGAATAGGGCTTGCCCTGGCCGGTGCTGATCTCCCACGGCTCGATCAGGACATTGGCTCCGAACGACTCGGTCTTGGTGCCCCGCGCCGTCAGCCAGGTCTTGATGGCGGCATCGACCGCGCGCTCGCCTGGTGCATATCGCCGGTTCCAGTACACCGCGTCGACGGCATGCTCCTGCACCAGTTCAGCAACGATCACTCCGGGCACACCACGGCGGACCAGCAGCTCTACGCCCAGTGCCGCCAGATCGGCCTCCAGGGCGCCAAGGCTCTGGTGCAGCCACCAGCGCGCGGCCCCGCCGGGCGGCCGCACGCCGATATTTTCCTCGTGGATGTAAAGGGCTATGGCCCGGTCTGCGCCGCGCATCGCGGCCATCAGGGCCGGGTTGTCAGAAACGCGCAGATCGTTGCGCAGCCAGGCAATATGGGTAGAACGCATCACAGGCCTCCGTGCGTGTTACGCACGGACGGCCCGATCGGTTCAGCTCAGGCCATGACTTCGGCGAGATGTTCGAGCGCGGCGTTCCACGCCTCGATCGAAAAGATTCGCGATTCCGGATCGGCATGCGCCAGGCCGCGTTCGGTCAGAGTGATCTGCGTCTGTTCGTCACCGATTGCCTTGAACAGGATTTCGAGCACGAAGATCAGATCCTCCTCCTCGTCTTCCTCGTCCTTGTGCACCCAGCTCATCACCAGCTTCTGGTTTTCCACAAAGGCGAGGATTTCGCCGCTGACGGTGTGATCCTCGGGATCTTCGTCGTCACCGAACGTGGTGAAAGTGTATTCGCCGCCCTCGAAGGCATCGAGTTCGGCCTGGTCGGCCTGCCACTGTTCGATCAGCGCCGGATCGGTCCAGGCCTTGAATACATCATCGACATGGGCGTCGATGGTCCGGGTCAGGGTAATCTGGCTTTCGCCGTCCAAGTCCATGCCATTGCTCATGCGAGCACCTCTTTGTTGGCGAGCAGCGCCCCGATCGCGGCCGGTTGGCCAGGAACGCTGACAAATTGCAGATATAGCCGATGCCGTCCGGCCCGGCGATAGCGTCGAGCACCGCCGGGCCGATAGGGCGGATGCAGCGATCTGACATGGTGGGGAAGATTGCTCAATTCGAGCAGGGAACGAATGGCTCCGCGGGTAGGATTCGAACCTACGACCAATCGGTTAACAGCCGATTGCTCTACCACTGAGCTACCGCGGAACACCTTCGTTGACCTTCTTGCGAAGGCGAGGTCCATGTACCGAACTTGCTTTGCTTTGCCAAGCCCCAATTGCCGCGCATGTGAATAAGTTGCAACAGCGCCTAACCCGATGCGCGGCGCTGCAGGGCCAGCAGGTCGGCAAGGGTATTGATACTGGCAAAGGGGTTGGTGCTCGCGCCAACGGTCCAGTCAACACGTTGCGCGCCGAGGTTGCGCTGCAAGGCCTTGAGGCTGGCCGGGCCACTGGCGCCATTGACGGCGTCCGGCAGGTCCTGCAGCGACTCCAGCCGCCAGGCAGCGTTGGGCGGGTAGAAGTCCTGGTGCCAGGCGGCAAAGACAGCCTTGCCGGCGCCCAATCCGCCGATCAGCCGGGAAACGAAATCGGTCGGCAAAAAGGCTGTATCAACCGCGACGCTGACCAGCAGCCCGTCCGTGATGCCCGATTCTGCCAGGTGCGTCACTGCGGCAGCCAGCCCCGCCAGCGGCCCGGCGCATGGTGAGTCGCGATCCGGCACGGCTATACATGCTGGCGGCAGGTTCAGCCTGAGTCCGGGGGGGCCGCTGGCCACCAGGATGGGGTGCTGCACCGGGCCGAGTGCACTGACCACCCGATCAAGCTGGCGCTCTCCGCCGAGGCGCAGGTCGGCCTTGCGCACCCCGCCCAGGCGCGTTCCTTGGCCGCCGGCAATAATCACGGCAAGAGGCAGGGTCATACCCCGGTGGTCTCGACCACCGGCCTGATGCCGAACCGCAGCAACACCAGCATGGCAATGCCGCCCACCAGGCCCCAGAAGGGGGCCCCGACGCCGATCATGGTGATCCCCGAGGCCGTAATGACGAAGGTGAAGATGGCCGGCAGGCGAGTCTCCTCATGCACCAGTGCTCCGGCCAGCGCCGCCGTCAGGCTCGAGAGCAGCGCCAGGCCGGCCACCGCCTGGATCAGCAGCGGCGGCGACGCCGCGATGAACGCCGCTGCCAGGCTCGCTGCCGGGGCCAGCAGCAGATAGACCACGCCGGCGGCAATCGGCGCCGGCCAGCGCTTGTCCTTGTCGGGATGGGCTTCGGGCCCGGCGCAGATCGCCGCCGTGATGGCTGCCAGATTGCTGGTATGGCCGCCAAACAGGGCCGTGACCGCGCTGGCGATGCCGGTGATCACGAATAGCGGCGCCGGCGCCAGCACGAAGCCATTGGCCTGCATCACCGCCAGCCCCGGCAGGTTCTGCGAGGCCATGGTGACGATGTAGAGCGGCAGGCCGATCCTGACGATGGCGTCCAGCGTGAACACCGGCATTACCGGGACCAGAGCCGGCCAGCTCGAATCCAGCGCTCCAGCGGGCAGGTTGGTCGTCAGCGCCAGGACAATCCCCGTCACCAGCACGGCAATGGGTACCGCATAGCGCCGGGCAAAGCGCAGCCCGATCACCCAGGCGAGCAGGATGGGCAAAGCCAGCGCGGGCATCTCGGCCACCGCGGTGATGGGGGCAAGGCATAGCGTCAGCAGCATGCCAGCCAGCATGGCATTGGCGATCGGTGCCGGAATGGCCGCCATCAGCCGCGCCAGCGGCTTGATCAGCCCGGTAAGCAGGATCAACGCTGCCGCCACGAGAAAGGCCCCCGACACGGCCGGAAAGCCGCCCACAGGCTCGCCTACCGTCAAGAGGAACGCCACACCAGGGGTCGTCCAGGCAAAGCTGACCGGCACCCGCAGGCGGGCGCTGACCACGATGTTGAGAATCCCGATGGCAATGCAGACGCTCATCAGCCCCGAGCCGGCTTGCTGCGGCGAGGCACCCGACGCCGTCAGCGCCGCCAGCACCAGCGTGAACGTGCTGGCATAGCCGACGATCGCCGCCAATGCCCCGGCCATGACCGGTTGAAAATATTCGCGCCTGCTGGGCAGTTTATCGGCTATCTGGCTCACCCGACTCTCCATTGCTGCCGCTACCCTAAGGGAGGTCAGCGAGCGCCGGGAAGTCCAAACCGCGGCCAACGGTTCACCCGCTGCCCCGGCTACAGCAAATAGTGGATATGCAGCTTGCTGTGATGCGGCGAGGGCGCGATTCTGGCCTCGATGCGAAAGACCTCCCGCAGCAAGTGTTCACTCAACACCTCCTCAGGCGTTCCGGTGGCAACGATGCGTCCCTTGTCCATCACGGCCAGCCGGTCGCAGAACATCGCGGCATGATTGAGATCGTGCAGTGCCACAATGCTGGTGACGGGCAGAGCATTCACCAGCCGCAGAATTTCGATCTGGAGCTGGATGTCGAGATGATTGGTCGGCTCGTCCAGCACGATTTCACTGGGCATTTGGGCAAGTGCCCGCGCGATGTGCACGCGCTGCCGTTCGCCTCCCGACAAGGTCTGCCAGTATTGGCCGCGCCGGGCGGTCAACCCGACACGATCCAGAGCCGCCTCGACCGCCGCGTCATCGGCATTCGTCCAGGGCGACAGCGCCGAGCGATGCGGCGTGCGGCCCAGCCGGACCACATCGACCACCGTGACGCTGGCGTCGGTGGTGGCGTGTTGTTCCACCAGCGCCACCCGCCGGGCCAGCCGCCGGCGATTGATATGGTCAATCGGCTCTCCGTCCAGCGTCACCTGGCCGGAATCCGGCTTGCGCAGGCCCACCAGCAAGCGCAGCAGCGACGACTTGCCCGACCCATTGGGGCCGAGCAGACCCAGCATCTTGCCGGGCTCGGCGGCGATCGAGACGTCATCGACAATGACGGTCTTGCCGGCTGCCCAGCTGATTCTGTCTGCCTTGATGGTCATACAGCACGTCTCGCCCGATAGAGGATGACCGAAAAGAACGGCACGCCGATCAGCGCCGTCACCACGCCAATGGGGAGTACCTGCTGGGGAATGATGATCCGCGAGACAATGTCGGCCAGAACCATGAAGATGGCGCCGATCCCGACACAGGCCGGCAGGAGTCGCAGGTGCAGCGGCCCGACCAGGAATCGCGCCACGTGGGGCACCACCAGGCCGACAAAACCGATCGATCCCACCATGCTGACAATGGTCGCCGTGAGCATGGCCGTGGTGGCGAACAGCACGATCCGAACCCGTATCACCGGAATGCCCAGTGAAGACGCAGCATCGTCGCCAAAGGTGAAAGCGTCGAGCGCCCGCGCATAGTACAGGCATATGGCAAGGGCGATCAGCACGACGATCAGCAACAGCTGGAATTCCGGCCAGCGGACGCCACCAAAGCTGCCCAGCAGCCAGAACATCACGTCGCGCGCCTGCTGCGCATTGGCCGAGGTGCTCACGATATAGGAGGTCAGGGCGTTGAACAGTTGCGAGGCGGCCACGCCCGCCAGGATCGTTCGATCGGCGCCGCCGCGGGCACCACTGGCCAGCATGACCACAAACAGGAAGGCAGCGAGCGCACCTGCGAAGGCGCCACCAGACAGCGTAATCGCTCCGGCACCGGCGCCCAGCACGATCACGCAGACGGCCCCGGTCGATGCACCGGCCGAAATCCCCAGCACATAGGGTTCGGCCAGCGGATTGCGCAGCAGCGACTGCAGGATGGCACCACACAGTGCCAGCCCCGCGCCACACAGGCTCGCCACCAGGGCGCGGCTCAGCCGATAGTCCCAGATGACGCTTTCGTGGATCTTGTCGAGCGGCAGCGTGGTCCAGCCCAGTCGATTGGTGATGGCGTGGAACGTTGTCGCGGGCGGAATGGCCAGCTCGCCAATGCCCACGCCAGCGGCAATGGACACGGCCAGCAGCGTCAGTGACAGCGAAGCGAGCAGGCCGAGACCGGCCCACCCGCTCAGATTGCGGCTGACAAAGCTCACTTGATCAGACCGAAGTCCACAAGCTGATCGGCCAGCTGTTCCGCGCCATAGATGGTCCGGATGGTCGGGTTCATCGCCTGGCCGTCCATCACCGCGATATGGCCCTTCTTGACCGCGTCGATCTGGCTGACCACCGGATCGCTGGTCAGGAACGCCTTCTTGGCCGCCGGCTTGTCCAGGTCCCAACGATTGCGATCGAGATCGGCAATGACCAGCACGGTTGGATTGGCGGCAACGATGCCTTCCCAACTCACCGTCGGCCATTCCGCTTCGGTGGTGATGGCGTTGTGGCCACCCAACAGGTCGGCAATGAAGCCGGAGGCGCCATTCTTGCCGCCGATATAGGCATCATCGGCCGGCGAGGGGCTGGAAAACCAGAAAACAAACGACGGATCGCTGTCGCTGCCCGCCACCCGGTCGCGAACGGCCGCTTCGCGGGCCTTGAACGAGGCGATGAGCGCCTGGCCGCGCTCGGTCACGTCAAAGATCTGCGCCAGTTCGTCGATCTCCTGATAGAGCAGATCCATGTTCCACAGGCTGGCGCGGCTGCCATGCACGTCGGCCACATTGTCGGATGTGGCGCAGACGCCGGGCGACAGATAGCTCGGAATGCCCAGATTGGCGAAGTCTTCGCGCGTGGCAATGGTGCTGTTGGGGCCAAGCAGATTGAGCAATTGGGCCGCGACGAAATCGGGACGTTCGGCCAGAACCGCTTCCAGCGTCGGGATCTCGACCGTCAGCAGCTTCACCTTCGCATTGGCTTGAGCCAGTTCGGGCAGCACCTTGGATGGCCAGAATGCAGTGCCGGCAATCCGGTCTTCGAGACCGAGCAGCAGCATGATCTCCGCGCTGTTCTGCCCCAGGGCCATCGCCCGCTCGGGCGCTTTCGTGAATGTCACGTCCACCCCGCAATTGGACACCGTCAGCGGATAGCTGGTCGGGCTGGCGAGCGCGGCACCAGCCGACAGGCTGGCGGCAAGGACGAGGCCGGCGGCGGCAAGGCGCGACCAGCGGGCGACGGCAGAATTTGGCATGGGACGATCCTGTTGGCGAAAGGCGCACCGGCGCAAACCGGCAACGCTCGCCATCTACCAAACTAGGCCGCACAAAAACAAGACCATTTTTATCATATTAATTGCCGGCCGATTTGCAGGACGGCGCCCCGGTCTCCGGGCACCGTCTTGCGCCAAAGCCTGGACAGGGCGTCAGATGCCCAGGCGGTCCTTGAGTGCATACCACCAGGAGCCCAGGGTCGAATATTGGGCACGGAACATGCGCCCACCGGGGAAGGGTATCCATGGCAGTTTCGCGAAGGTGTCGAAGCGCGTCAGGTCGCCGCGCACGGCCTCACCCAGAATCCGGCCGAACAGGTGCGAGCCAGTAATGCCGTGGCCGCTATAGCCATGGGCAAAATAGACCTTGTCGCCCAGCCTTCCCAGTTGCGGCACTCGCGAGAAGGACAGCGCGAAATTGCCGCTCCAGGCATAGTCGATTTTGACATCGGCCAACTGCGGGAACACCTTGTCCATGTTTGGGCGCAGCTTGGCGATCACGTCCGCCGGGTCGGTGCCGCCATAGACGACGCCGCCTCCGAAGATCAGCCGGTGATCGGCGCTGAGCCGGAAATAGTCGAGAATATAGCGCACGTCTTCCACGCACATGCCGGTGGGCAACAGGGCCTCGGCCCGCTCCTTGCCCAGGGGCGCCGTGGCCATCATCTGGGTCGATACAGGCATGACGCGCGCCGTCAGTTCCGGCACGACATTGCCCAGATAGGCATTGCCGCAGACCAGCACGGCATTGGCCGTGACGCGGCCCTTGGCGGTGATCACCGTGGCCTTGGCGGCGTCCTGCTCGACCTTGGTGACCGGGGAATTCTCGTAGATCACCCCGCCCAGGCCTTCGAGGGCCCTGGCTTCGCCCAGCACCAGGTTGAGCGGGTGCATGTGACCGCCGGAATGGTCGATCATCCCGCCTTCATAGACAGTGCTGCCGATATGCTGGCGGATGCCGGCCTTGTCGAGCATTTCATGGTCGTCCATGCCATGCTGGCGCCACAGCGCCTGCTTGGCCTCGAGGTCGCGCATATGCGCCGGCGTATAGGCGGCGTAGATATTGCCCCGCTGCAGATCGCAGTCGATGCCATAGCGCTCGACCCAGTCATAGATGATGCCGGCGCCCTCCTGCACCAGACCGCCCACGAAATTGGCGGTCTGCGCGCCATAGCGCTTGCCGATGGTATCGAGGCTGGCATTGAGGCCATTGACCACCTGGCCGCCATTGCGGCCCGAGGCGCCCCAGCCGACGCTGGCGCCCTCGACCACCACGACCTTGAAGCCCTGCTCGGCCAGATGCAGGGCCGCGGACAGGCCCGAATAGCCCGCCCCGACCACGCAGATATCGGCCTGCACATCCCCTTCGAGCGGCACCGGCACCCGGGTAATGTTGCGCGAGGCGGCGTAATAGCTCGGTGGGTAACTGCCGTCGCCGGCGTAACTCTTGGCCGTCATCACACGATCTCCAGATAGGCACTGAATTCCAGGTCGGAGACCTGCGAGGCAAAGCCGGCAATTTCCTGGCGCTTGCAAGCAACAAACATCGAGTGCAGGGTCGGATCGAAGATACGGGCAATCATGTCGCCATCTTCAAAGGCGTTGACCGCCGAGGCCCAGTCAGCCGGCAGCTTGGGCAGCCGCTCCGAATAGGCCCGGCCCTTGAACGGCTTGGGCGGCTTGATCTCGTCCTCGATCCCTGCCAGTGCCGCGCCGAGAATGCCAGCCAGCACCAGATAGGGATTGGCATCGGCACCGGCGACGCGGTGTTCGATACGGCGCGCCTTCGGATTGCCCCCCGGAATGCGCACGGCTGTGGTGCGGTTTTCATAGCCCCAGGATACCGCACTGGGCGCGTGCGTGTCGGGCCGCAGCCGGCGGTAGGAGTTGAAGTGCGGCGCAAACAACAGCGTTGATTCCGCCATTCCCTGCAACAGTCCTCCCACGGCATGCAACATCACATCCGACCCGGTCTCGGTACCGTCATCGAACACATTGATGCCGGCGGCGTCGTTGAGGCTGAAATGCACGTGAAAGCCGTTGCCGGAGCGGCCGCCATAGGGCTTGGCCATGAAGGTGGCGACCAGCTTGTGCTTGCGCGCCACGCCCTTGACGATCCGCTTGAACAGCACGGCGTCGTCGGCCGCCTTGAGCGCGTCGGAGCTATGCAGCAGGTTGATCTCGAACTGGCCGATGCCGTTTTCGGCCACCGCGGTGTCGGCGGGCACGTTCTGCTGCTCGCATTGCAGATAAACGTCGCGGAAGAACTCGCCGAAATCCTCGAGCTCGTCGAGCGACAGAATGGCGTCCGAATCCAACCGCTTGCCGGTATAGGGCGAAATCGGCGGTCGCGCGGAATCGGCCTCGGGGTCGACGAGATAGAATTCGAGCTCGGTCGCCACCACCGGCGTCAGCCCATGTTCGGCAAAGCGCCGCACCACATGCGCCAGCGCCTGGCGCGGATCACCCAGAAAGGGTGTGTGCACGTCCTGGAACAACCAGAGCGGGATCATGGCGCTGGGCCTTGTCGTCCAGTTGATGGGCAGCGCGCCGCGACCGGTCGGGCTGCAGATGCCATCGGTGTCACCACTGGTGAACACCATCGGATTGCCCACGATATCCTCGCCCCACACGTCCACGCCCACGATCGACAGGGGCATGCGAATGCCATTGTCGGCGATGCGGCGGGCCTGGTCGATGGGGATGCGCTTGCCGCGCATGATGCCATTGAGGTCAACGACGGCGGTGTGCAGCACTTCCACCTGGGGGTTCTGATCGAGCCAGGTGACAATGTCTGCGCTGTTGTTCAATTCGGTGCTCATGCCTGTCCGACGGGTTTTTTGTATGTCATAGCGTTAGCCTAGCAGGTGCCACGCACTTTAGGGAGGCCTCGGCCCTCCGCGTTCCAAAGGGTCAGGCAACATGGTTGAACAGCAGCGTCCCGTCATTGGCATCATTGCCTGTGGTCGTGCCGTCGAAGGCGAGCCCGCCCAGATCGTCAAACACCGCTATATTGAGGGCGTGGAGCGCTTTGCCGACGCGGTGCCGCTGCTCATCCCGTCGCACCAGTCGGCCGACAATGCGGTCGATATCCTGGCACGCCTCGACGCCATCCTGCTGACGGGCAGCAACTCCAATATCGAGCCGCGCCACTATGGTTCGACGAGCCCGGCACAGGCACCCGTCGATTCGGCGCGCGACACGCTGAGCACGGCCCTGATCAAGGCGGCCATTGCCGCCGGCAAGCCCGTCTTCGGTATTTGCCGGGGCCTGCAGGAGATCAACGTCGCCCTGGGCGGCACGCTGCGCGACATGCGCGCCGGCGACGGGGCAGGGAGTCACCATGCCGCCGAAGGCGCCGATCTTGACGCCACTTTCGGCCACGCCCATGCCGTCGCCGTGCCGCCGGGCAGCGTGCTGGCGGGAATTACCGGCAGCCAGCAGATCACCGTCAACAGCGTGCATTTCCAGACCATTGACCGGCTGGCGCCCGGTCTGCTGGCCAATGCCACGGCGCCCGACGGAGTCGTCGAGGCCATTGCTGCTTCCGACACGCCGGCGCCGGTATTGGCGGTACAATGGCATCCTGAATGGCGCCCGCAGGAGCGTCCGCATGACCTGGCTTTCTGGCACTATGTTGGACAGGCCGCACGCACCCACTATCAGCCGGCCGAAGCCGCGGAGTTGAACCATGACTGAATTCGAGACCCGGCTGTTCATCAATGGCGCGTTTGTCCAGGGGCAGGGCGCGGTCGAAATCGCCTTCGAGCCCGCCCGTGGCACGCCCCTGGCCGAGGTCGCCTCGGCCAGTCCGGCGCAGGTCGATGCCGCTGTGGCCGCCGCCGCAGCAGCCTTCAGGGGATGGGCCAAGACCACGCCCAAGCAGCGCAGCGCCGCCCTCTGGCGCATTGCCGACCTGATCGAGGAACGGGCCGACGCCCTGGCCGGTGTCGAGTCCCGCAATGCCGGCAAGCCGCTGCGCTTCGTCAAGGGCGGGGAGCTGGCCAATGTCGCCGACGTGTTCCGTTTTTACGCCACTGCCGTGCGCAATATCCCGGCGCCCGCCGCTGGCAATTTCCGTTCGCCGGCCCTCACCAGCCTGATCCGCCGCGACCCCATCGGCGTCATCGCCCAGATTGCGCCCTGGAACTACCCGCTGCTGATGTCGGCCTGGAAAATTGCCCCCGCCATTGCTGCCGGCAATACCGTGGTCATCAAGCCCAGCGAATTGACCCCGCTCAGCCTGCTTGAGCTGGGCAAGATCTTTGCCGAGGTCCTGCCGCCCGGCGTCGTCAACGTGATCTGCGGCAATGGCCTCGATGTCGGCCAGCGCCTGATCTCGCATGACATGGTGCGCATGATCTCGCTGACCGGCGATGTCCGCACCGGTCGCGCTGTGCTGCAGGCCGCCGCCGGCCCGATGATCAAGCGCACCCATCTCGAACTGGGCGGCAAGGCGCCGGTCATCGTCTGCGAGGATGCCGATCTCGACAAGCTGGTCGAGACGTTGCGCGAGGCCAGCTTCTACAATGCCGGCCAGGATTGCACCGCCGCCTGCCGCATCTTCGTCCAGGCCAATATCGCCCAGACGCTGACCGACAAGCTGCAGGCCATGATCGGTTCGCTGGTCTATGGCCAGCCGGAGCGCGACGATGTCGAGTTCGGTCCCGTCATCAGCGAACGCCAGCTGGAACGCGTCGACGGCTTTGTCAGCCGTGCGCGCATCGCCGGCGCGGACGTGATGCAGGGGACAGCGGCTGAAGCGGGAGGGTTCTTCTTTGCCCCCACCCTTGTCGCAGCCCCGATCGACGCCGAAATCGTGCAGAAGGAAGTGTTCGGGCCGGTGCTCAGCATCACCCCGTTCGACGATGCGCAGACGGCTTTGGGCTGGGCCAACGATTCTGAATATGGCCTGGGTTCGTCGGTCTGGTCACGCGATACCGGCACGGCCATGGGCCTGGCCAATGCGCTGGAATATGGCGTCACCTGGATCAATACCCATGGCGTCATGGCCACCGAAATGCCGCATGGTGGCATGAAGAACTCGGGCTACGGTTCGGATCTGTCGATGCAATCGCTGATCGACTATACCCAGATCCGCCATCTGATGATCGGCTGAAGCGGGACGAGGGCCCCTCGCAGATCTGCGGGGGCCCGTAACGCGATGCTTACCAGTCGAACTGCTTTGCCAGCGACAGCTTAAAGGTCCGCCCCGTTGAGCGATCGGCCTGCTGGTTGTCGCGGAAGTCGGCATTGAGCACATTGTCGATCGAGGCGCGCAACTGGGTACCGACAAAGGCGCCACTGGTGGGCTGCCAGGACGAGAACAGGTCCAGCGTCGCATAGCCGTTGGTGGCGGTGGAGCCGCCGGCTGCCGGGGCCACGCCGGTTTCGGTGGCCGCGACCAGCGTCGCCTTGACGCCATATTCCAGTTCGTATTCCGGAACGCGGCTGCCCAAGGTGAGGACCAGCTTGTGCGCCGGGATCGAGGTCAGTGCCGCGCCGGTCAGATCATTGGTTCCGACCGTTGCCGAATAGGCGATACGGCTGAACAGGCTCTCGGATTCATAGGCACCCTCCACCTCCATGCCATAGATCGTGGCTTCACCGATATTGCGGTGATAGGGATTGCCGGCCACCGACGGAGACGACTCGATCATGTTGGTTAGGTCGCTGTAATAGCCGGTGACCTTGACGCTGGCCTGGTCGCCGTCCTGGACCAGTTCGTAGCCGGAAAAGGCAAAGCCCGCCTCGATGGAATTGGAGCTTTCCTTCTTCAGCCCCAGGCTTGGTGTCTTGGTGGCATTGTACTGGTAGCGCTCGTCCAGCGTTGGCATGCGTTCGGTATGCGCGATCGAACCAAAGATCGACACATTGTCGTTGAGGTCATACAGCGCCGCGAGCTTGGGCGAGATCGCGGAGTCGTCGATATTGACCTCGCCCTTGGTGGTGCGCTTGGGCGTCTGCCACGCGAAGTCGCCGCGCACGCCGGCAATCAGGGTCAGCCGCTCATCGAGGATCGCTTCATCCTGCACGAAGAGACCGAGCCGCTTTTCCTGGCCTTCGGGGTGCGTGGTGATGCCGGGATCGGGTACGGCCAGTGTCGTATAGCCGATCCGGTCCTGGAACGAGCCCTGCACGCCATAGGTCAGATAGTGCACCCAGGCGCCGGTATCGAACTCCGAGGTATTCTCGATATTGGCCTGCCAGGTCCGATAGCCATATTCGGCCGTGCCAAAGCTGCCGACGGCCGATTTCGTCTGTGACACGGCAGTGTCGGAAAACGATATATTGGCCTTGAGGTCCACCCAGGGATTGTCGGTGTCGCCATTCTCGTAGCTCAGCACCGCCGTCTGGTCGAGCACGTCGCGGTCGACCTTGCCGAACATGGCCGCACTACCGGTCTGGGCGTAGTCCTGATTGTCCGCATTGCTGCTCCAGCGCTGATAGGACAGGCGCAGCGCCTGCTCATCATTGTCGCCAAAGCGCGCCGTGCCTTTGACCAGGCCCGACAGGGCCGCAAAGTCGGAGCCCGACAGGGCCTGGCCATTGGCCAGGGTAAAGACATCCGAACGCCGCCAGTTGCCGGTCGCCAGAATGTCGAAGGTCTCGTTGACCTGTTGCGCCAGCACGCCCGAGACCAGTGTGCCATTGCCGTTGGAACTATACTGGGTCTTGAGGCGGGCCGCGCCCGTCTTGCCCTCGGCGATGAAGTCGGAGGCGTCCTTGGTGGTGAAGTTGATCACCCCGCCCAGCGCGCCGGAGCCGTAGAGCGTCGATGATGCCGGTCCGCGCAGCACTTCGACCTGCTTGTAGAGTTCGGGGTCCGAGAAGAACGAACCCATCCGGTACTGCTCATAGAATTTCTTGGCGCCGTCGACATTGACCACGATGCGGGCCTCGTCGCCCGAGGTCTCCGCCGTGCCGATCCCGCGGATGTTGAACGATTCCCCGAGGACACGTTCCGAGCCGATCAAGGTCACACCGGGCACTGTATCGAGCACGTCGCCAATGGTGGTGGCCTGTGCGGCATCGATGTCATCCTGGTTGACCACTGTCACCGCCTGCGGCGTATCGATGGCAACCTTGGCCTTGCCGGCACCGATCACCAGGCGCTCCAGCAATGTTACATTGGTTGCATTGACGTTGACGGCTTGTGCAGCACTGGCCTGCACACCCATCACGCCCAGCGCGACGCCACACATCAGTGCCGCCGCCTGTGATCTTACCAGCCCCATTATTCTCTCCAGTCGTCTCGTGTTTTTGGATTGGCTGGCGGATGGCTGGCTGACGGTGATCGTGTCGCTTTTAAAGCTGACTCTAATAATCACCTATTGCATGATCTAATTAACATGATTATCAAAGTCAACTAATAGTGAGGCACCGCGACACCCTGTCCAGGTTGCTCCCGCTGCGACCAGACGAGGCATGTGTGACGCCAAAAACCGATTTGCCACAGCACATTGAGACCAGGCCATCGCCGCCATCCGGCCAGCGCACCTTCACCAGCGCCGAGCTGTTTGAGGGCGCGGACGAGATCGTGGTTGTGCACAACGGCGCCCATTACCGCCTGCGCGTCACCCGCCAGGACAAGCTCATTCTGACCAAATAGGCCATCACCATGACCCCAATCCCTGTTGCCAAAACGCCTGCAAAGATCCGCGAACTGCGCGCGCTGCACCCCGAAATGCGCGAACGCGACTTTGCGCGCATCCATGCCATTTCCGAGGCGGAACTGGTCGCTGCCCAGGTCGGCGCCGGCGCCTTCCGCTTGCGGCCCGATATCGACACTCTGCTCAATGGCCTGACGGCCTGCGGCGAGGTCATGGCGCTGACCCGCAACGAAAGCGCCGTGCACGAAAAGATCGGCCCCTATGAGAAGGTGGTGTTTGGGGCGCGGGCCTCGATGGTGCTGGGTGCCCAGATCGATCTGCGCATCTTCCCGGGCCAGTGGGCCTTTGGCTTTGCCGTCGAAAAGATCGCCGACGACGGCGCGGTCCGCCGCTCGCTGCAGTTCTTTGACCATCAGGGGATGGCCATCCACAAGGTGCATGCCCGACCAGCCACGAACCTCGAAGCCTGGGCTGTCCTGATCGACAATCTGCTTCACCCCGAACAGGTCGATGCCATCACCCTGTCACCGCCAAAGACACCAGAGGTCATGGGCGTGCCGGCCGGGGTGGAACAGCTGCGCGAGCGCTGGTCTGCCATGACCGATACCCACCAGTTCTTCGGCCTGCTGCGCGAGCTCAACCTGCATCGCTTGGATGCACTCGAAATGGTCGGCGAGGACTTCGCCTTCCAGCTCGATCATGCCGCCGTGGCTGGCCTGTTCGAGGCCGCCGTCGCCGAACGACTGCCGATCATGGCCTTTGTCGGCAACCACGGCTGCATCCAGATCCATTCCGGCCCGATCCAGAATGTCAAACCCATGGGTCCCTGGCTTAATGTGATGGACGACACCTTCCACCTGCATTTGCGGCTCGACCAGGTCGACGCGGTGTGGGCTGTCCGGAAGCCGACCGCCGACGGCCATGTGACCTCGGTGGAGGTCTACGACGCCAATCGCGAGCTGATCATCCAGTTCTTCAGCAAGCGCCATGAGGGCAATGCCGAGCGCAGCGAATGGCGCGCCATCGTCGAGTCCCTGCCACTGTTTGCCCAGTCCCATGCTGCCTGAGATGTCCATGACCCGTTCCACCTGCCGCCTTGGCGCCGTCGTTGCGCTGCTGACCGTCCTTTCCGCGCCAGTGCTCGCCCAGGACCTGCACCCCTTTGCCGACAGTTCGCGCCTGGTGTCGATCGGCGGTTCGCTGACAGAGATCATCTATGCCCTGGGCGAAGAGGGGCGTCTGATCGCCCGCGACCAGACCGCGATCTACCCGCCTGCGGCAGCCGAACTGCCCGACGTGGGCTATATGCGGCGCCTGGCGCCCGAGGGCGTGCTCTCGGTCGGTCCCAGCGCCTTGCTGGTCATCGACGGCAGCGGCCCGCCCGAAGCGCTTGAAGTCCTCGCCGCCGCCGGCGTGGAATATCAGACCGTGCCGGAAAGCTTCAGCGCCGAGGGTATCCTCACCAAGGTGCGCGCCGTCGGCCAGGCCCTTGACGTAGCGACCGAGGCCGAGGCTCTCGCCACCGACCTGGCCAGTGCGCTGCAGGCTGTCGCGGCCCGCACCGCCAATGTGGACCAGCGCAAGCGCGTCCTCTTCGTACTGTCGACCGATGGCGGCAAGATCCAGGCCTCGGGCACCGATACCGCCGCCAATGGCATCATCGCGCTGGCAGGGGCGGTCAACGCCATCAGCGATTATTCCGGCTACAAGGCACTGACCGAGGAGGCCATTATCGCTGCCGCTCCCGACGTCGTCCTGATGATGGATCGCGGCGAGGACCCGGCGGCGCTCGATGCCGAGCTTTTCGGCAACCCCGCCATCGCCCTCACCCCGGCTGGCCGCGACCACGCCATCATCCGGCTCGAGGGTTCCTACCTGCTCGGTTTCGGCCCCCGGACGGCAGATGCCGTATCGGACCTGGTCGACGCCCTGTACGGCGAGTAGAGCCGGTGGCCGTGATTTCCATCGATCGCGCCGCGGAGGCATCGGGCGACCGCAGCGAGCTGGGACGGATCACCGTCCTGGCCCTGCTTGGCGTGCTGCTGCTGGCCATGCTGGTCTCCATGACCACCGGGGCTTCGGGGGCATCGACCGGCAGTGTCATTGCCAGCTGGTTCGGGGTACCGCCCGCAAACGAGGTTCAGGCGGTCCGCGATCACGCGGTAATCTACAATATTCGTCTGCCGCGCATGGCGCTGGGCGTGCTGATCGGCGCGGCCCTGGCGGTTTCCGGCCTGCTCATGCAGGGCCTGTTCCGCAATCCGCTGGCCGATCCCGGCCTCGTCGGGGTCTCGGCCGGTGCCGGTTTGGGCGCCGTGGGCATCATCGTGCTCGGGACGACGGCGCTGGCGCCCGTGACGGCCCTTCTTGGCATCTATGCCTTGCAGCTGGCCTCCTTTGCCGGCGGTTTGATCACCACCTTCATTCTCTACCGGGTGGCGACCAATGCGGGCCAGACAGCCATAGCCACCATGTTGCTGGCAGGCATTGCCCTGGGTGCCCTGGCGGGCGCCGTCACCGGCGTCATGGTCTATATCGCCACCGACAGCCAGTTGCGCGACCTGACCTTCTGGGGCCTCGGCTCGCTGTCCGGCGCCAACTGGCCCAAGGTCATGGCCTCCGGCCCGATCATTCTGGCTGCCCTCTTCGTCGCCGCCTTTCTGGGCAAGGGGCTCAATGCCCTTACCCTGGGCGAGGCAACGGCGGGCCATCTCGGCATTCCGGTGCAGCGCTTCAAGCGCGTCGTCGTGGTCGCCGTCGCGGCCGCCACCGGCGCCTCGGTCGCGGTCAGCGGCGGCATCGGCTTTGTCGGCATTGTCGTGCCGCATCTGCTGCGCCTCGTCATCGGCCCCGACCACCGCTACCTGCTGCCCGCCACCGCCTTGCTGGGGGCGTCCTTCCTGCTGCTGGCCGATGCCATCAGCCGGGTCATCGTCGCGCCCGCCGAACTGCCCATCGGCATCGTCACGGCGGCGGTGGGCGGCCCGTTCTTCCTGTGGATCCTGCTGCGCAAGCGCGCGGCTTTTGCCTGGTGAGACCATGATCCATGTCGACAACATAGCCGTGCAGATCGGCTCGCATCGTATCCTGGACGGGGTCAGCCTCGCCGCCAGGGCGGGCGCCGTGACCGCCATCATCGGCCCCAATGGCTCCGGCAAGTCCACGCTGCTCAAAGCCCTCTGCCGCGACCTTGCCTATAGCGGCAGCATCACCATCAACGGCCGCGATGTCCACCGGTTGGACTTGGCGACGGCAGCCACGCTCCGAGCCGTGCTGCCCCAGGCGAGCAGCCTGCCTTTTCCGTTCACCGTGCGCGAAGTGGTGGCCCTGGGCCTGACCGCCGGCCGGTCTGGCGTTCCCCTTGGATCTCTCCGCGGCTTGCCAGATGCGGCCCTGGCGCAGGTGGACCTCACCGGATTTGCCGGCCGCTTTTACGGCGAACTGTCGGGCGGCGAGCAGCAGCGCGTACAGCTGGCGCGCGTTCTGTGCCAGGTCTGGGAGCCTGTGCTCGACGGCGTACCGCGCTATCTGTTTCTCGATGAACCGGTCTCCAGCCTCGATATCCGTCACCAGCTGATGATCATGGATGTCGCCCGCCACTATGCCGCCGCCGGTGGCGGCGTTGTTGCCATCCTGCACGATCTCAACCTGGCTGCCATGTATGCCGACCACATCATTGCCCTGCGCGATGGCCGCGTCGCCGGTGCCGGTGCGCCGCACGACGTGCTCACCGATACCCTGCTGGCCCGCGTTTTTGACTGTCCGATGCGCGTCGGCGCCATACCCAGCCGCGCCATTCCCTTTGTCCTGCCGCAATCGGTGCAGTCCAGCGCACTATCGGCCCCTCCCAGCAAGGTTGCCTGATGTTTCGTTCTGCCGTCGCTGCACTGCTTGCGCTTTTCGCTCTTGTTCCCGCTATGGCTCAGGACGCCGGCCCCGAAGCCGGGCTGGCCCTCGAGCTCAACGCGCTGCAGCCTGCTGAAGCCGGCTGCCGTGTCACTTTCCTGGCCACCAATAACCTGCCGGTCCAGCTCGATCGGGCGGCCGTCGAAATCGCCTTCTTCCTTCAGGATGGCGGCATCGACCGCATCGTCACCCTTGACTTCAAGGCGCTCAGCCCCGGCAAGACCAAGGTCCTGCAGTTCGAACTGGCGGGCCTGGCCTGTCCGGACCTTGGTTGGCTGCTGATCAACGACATCACCGCCTGCGAGGGCGCCGGCATCGCCCCGACGGCCTGCCTAGGCAATCTCGTCACCACGAGCCGCCCCGACATCACGTTTGGTATTTGAGAAAGCCCGCATGGAAACGCTCCCAGCCCATGATTTTTCCATGTTCGCCCTGTTCATGCAGGCCGACTGGGTCGTCAAATCAGTGATGATCGGGCTCGTCGTCGCCTCGGTCTATGTCTGGGCCATCATCGCCAACCGCCTCGCTGCCTATGCCCGGGCACGCAGCGCCATGGCGGTCTTCGACCAGGCCTTTGCCTCGGGTCGGCCGCTGGCCGAGCTGCGTGCCGACTATGCCGGGCAGGACCAGACCGGGCTGTCCGCCGTGTTCGTCGCCGCCATGGAGGAATGGGACAAGAGCCATGCCGCCCAGGCGGCCACGGCCATCGGCCTGCAAAGCCGGCTCGAAATCGCCCTGGATCTGGCCGTCAGCGAACAGAGCGCCGAGCTCGAAAAGCGCCTCGGCTTCCTGGCCACCATAGGCAGCGCCGGTCCTTTCGTCGGACTCTTCGGCACCGTCTGGGGTATCATGAATGCCTTTACCGCCATTGCCGCCGCTGAAAACACCAGCCTGGCCGTCGTCGCCCCCGGCATTGCCGAGGCGCTGCTGGCCACCGCTTTGGGCCTGCTGGCCGCCATTCCGGCAGTCATTGCCTACAACAAGCTCAGCGCTGATGCCGGCAAGCTGATCGCCCGGCTCGAAGGCTTTGCCGATCGCCTGGTGGCGCTGCTGTCGCGCCAGCTCGATGCGGGCAAGTCGCTCTGATGGGCATGGCACTGGGCAGCAAGGCCAGGCGCGGCCGGGGCAGGGCACCGATCAGCGAGATAAACATCACCCCCATGGTCGACGTCATGCTGGTGCTGCTGATTGTGTTCATGGTGGCCGCCCCGCTGATGACCATGGGCGTGCCCGTCGATCTCCCCCAGACGCGCGCCCAGTCCATGCCACCCAAATCAAAGCCGATCACCATAACCGTCGAGCCCGACGGCGCCATTTCCATTGCCGGTGATCCGCTGACCCTGGAAACGCTGGTTACGACCGTTGCCGCTCTGGCGGTCGATGGCAGCGATGAACGCCTCTATGTCCGTGGCGATACCAACGCCGCCTATGGCACCGTCATGGCGGTGATGGGCGAACTGGCTGCGGCGGGCTATGCCCGCATTGGTCTGGTGACCACCCCCGCCGGGACGCCCTGAACCATGCGCTACGCCCTGTCAGGCTCGGCCCTGGTGCATGCCGGCCTGTTCGGCGCGGCCCTGCTGGGATTTGCCTGGCCGCAGCCCGAGGACGCGCCGGCACCTGGCGCCGTAACGGTCGATATCGTCACCATGGAATCGGTCTCGACCAATGAGAGCGCCACGCGGGAGACAGCTACGGCACAGAACCTGATCTCGGCCGGTGCCGAGCCGGTCAAAAGCCAAGCCGTGGAACCGGTTAAGCCCGAAACCCTGGCACCAGCAGAGCCGGAGCAGCCAGCGACCGCATCTCAGTCCATTCAACCCCTCGCGCCCGCCACCCCGCCCATCGCCACAGCCACCCTGCTGGCCACGCCGGTGGAAGCGATCGAAAGCGCCAGCATCGCGCCGCTGCAACCCGGCCCGCCGGACCATGTTGCCGCCGCGCCGGCACCAAGCACTACCGCTGCTGTCATTGAGCCTGTCTCGGTGGAGGACCTGTCGGCGGCGCCGGTGCCGCATACACTGAGCTTTACGCGCCCCAGCAAGCCGACGCCGCGCATCGCCGCGCCGCGCAAGCCCACGCCACCCCCGGCCCAGGTCGCCGGCAATGGCGGCAGCAACAATGCCGACGCCGCGGCCGGTAGGGCGGCTGCCGGGCAGCAGGCTGGTACGGGTGGCGGCGGCACGGCGGAAATAGCGCCCTGGGAGCGCCAGGTGCGCCACAAGCTGGCCAGCGCCCAGCGCTATCCGCGCGCCGCCAATGGTGCCTCGGGCGATGTTCTGGTCAGTTTTACCGTCTCGGCCGGCGGCGCGCTGTCCGGACTGCGCATCCAGGCTTCCTCAGGCAATCCGGTGCTCGATCAGGCGGCGCTCGATACCGTAGCCCGCGCCGCGCCCTTTCCGCCGATCCCGGCCGGTGCTGGCCTGGCCAGCAAGGTCGTGGCGATACCCCTGGGCTTTGTCCGCTAGCGGTTGCCTGGGAGCGGCATGGCCACCACTTCGGCCAGCATGTCGAGCATGCCGGCCACATTGGCCTCGGCAATCAGCCGGCCCTTTTCGGCCGTGGCAATGGCGGCATTGCCCACCGCGCCGGATGGATTGATGTCGTCGGCGCTCCAGGCATAGACGTGGCCGAAGGCGCCCGTCGGCCGCAGATAGCGGAACTGCTGCTCGTCGCGTGCGGCAATCGAGACGAAGTCCTCGGCCCTGTCCATGTCGACCAAATGCGGTTGGAAATGCAGGATCAGCGAAGTCTCTGCGTCGCCGCCATGAATGCCGTGCCGGCGTTCGAGGTCGCTCAGCACACCCTCGGGCGTGAAGCGCCAGCCGCTCTTGACCGCCAGCATGTCGGCCCGCACGCGCAACTCGCGGGCGACGATGCCCATGATCTCCTCATTGCCGCCATGCGAATTGACGAAGACGATCTTGCGCACCCCAGCCCGTGCCACCTCGAGCCCGATCTGGGTCCAGGCGTCGATCAGGTTGGTGGCAGTGTGGGTAATCGTGCCCCTGGCCCAGACATGCTCGTTGGATTTGCCGATCGCCTGCACCGGCAGCACGCGGATGTCGAGGTCCGCTGGCGCCTGCGCCACGAGCAGTTTCATCATCTCGGTATTGATGATCGTGTCGGTCCCCACCGGCAGGTGCGGACCATGCTGCTCGACGGCGGCTATGGGCAGGATGGCGATGGTCTTTTCGGGGTCGAGATTGTTGAATTCACGGGCCGCGAAGTCGGTCCACCAGATCTTGCGCACGATGCTTTTCCTTAGGCAGGTCCGGCCGCAATGGCCTCGATTTCAACGACGAATTCCGGGCGGGCGAAGCCGGCGACGATCATCAGCGTCGATGCGGGGAAGGGGGCCGCAAACAGGCCGTTGCGCACCGCCATATAGTCGGCGAGGTGCTCCCGACCCGTTACATAGGCATTGATGCGCACCACATGCTCCATCCCCAGTCCGGCCTCGCGCAGGATGGCGGCTATATTGGCAAAGCAGATCCGGGCTTGGCCGGCGCAATCGACAGGAATTTGCTTGTCGGCGCCGATGCCCAACTGTCCCGAGCAAAACACCAGCCGCTGGCCTGCCGGCACGACAATGCCGTGGCTATAGGGCGCAAAGGGCGGGTGGATATCAGGGGGATCGAGCGTGGTGAGCATGGCGGTCCATAATTTCTGCGCGGACGATAATGGCCGATCACGCAATTGACCAGTGTAGAAATGACTAATTTGCACGCATGGCAGGCATTCGCACTGAGTGCCTATTTTTTGGCTTCACAGCCCGTGGAGAATGCGGAATTCTCTCCGATTGGCGGTATCGGCCGCGACAATATTCGGCGGCGGCAACAAGACCGCCGCGCAGGGAGCGCATTATGCAGGGTTCTATCAAGACGATCATGCTGGCGGCCATGGCGATGACCGCCACGGCAGCATCTGCCCAGGAACTGGACGCCGTCACCTTCGGCACAAACTGGCTGGCCCAGGCCGAACACGGCGGCTACTATCAGGCTGTTGCCGATGGCACCTACGAGAAATATGGCCTCGATGTCAGCATCCGCCAGGGCGGGCCGCAGGCGCCCAATGGGCAGTTGCTCATTGCCGGTCAGCTCGACTTCTACATGGGCGGCATGTCCACCATCGACTCGGTCAAGGAAGGCATTCCTGTGCTGGCCGTCGCCGCCATCTTCCAGAAGGACCCGCAGGTGCTGCTGGCCCATCCCGATGCGGGCTTTACCGATCTGGCCAGCCTTGCCGGCGCCAGCAAGCTCATCATGGGCAAGGACAGCTTCTTTGCCGGCTACTGGCCCTGGATGAAATCGGCCTTTACCGGCTTTGCCGATGAAATGTACGAGCCCTACACCTTCAATCCGGCCCCCTTCATTGCCGATCCCAAATCGGTGCAGCAGGGTTATCTGACCTCCGAGCCCTATGAGATCGGCAAGCAGACCGGCTGGGATCCACAGGTCTTCCTGCTCGCCGACTACGGCTACGATCCCTATTCGACCACCATCGAGACGCGGCAGGAAATCGTCGACGCCAATCCCGACCTGGTGCAGCGCTTCGTCGATGCCACGGCGATTGGCTGGTACAATTACCTTTACGGCGACAATGCCGCCGCCAATGAATTGATCAAGGCAGACAACCCCGAAATGACCGACGGGCAGATCGCCTATTCCATCGAGAAACTCAAGGAATATGGCATCGTCGTCTCCGGGGATGCCGAAACCAGCGGCATTGGCTGCATGACAGATGCGCGCTGGAGCGACTTCTACGACAAGATGATCGCGGCCGGCGTCTACGAGGCGGGCATCGACATCTCCAAGGCCTATACAACGCAGTTCACCTGCAAAAGCGTCGGCATGGACCTCGTCAAGTAGTCCTGTTGTCTGAATGATATCGGCGCGGGCGATCCTGCTCGCGCCGTTTGACCCTAATCCGGGTTTGCATAGTGATAGAAACTGTCTCTTCTGCGGCCACCGCCGCGCCGGTCCAGAACACGCGCCGCCTCGTTGTGGAAATGCGCGACGTGTCCAAGATCTTCTCCAATGGCACCCTGGCGCTCAAGAACATGTCGCTTGAGGTCAAGGGCGGCGAATTCATCTCGCTGCTCGGCCCGTCCGGCTGCGGCAAGTCCACCGCCTTGCGCATCATTGCCGGGCTGGGTGCTCCATCCTCGGGCAGCATCGACTGGCCCTCTTCCAGCATCAATTCCAGGGGGCTGCCCGAGGGCGATGTCGGATTTGTCTTTCAGGATCCCACGCTGATGCCTTGGGCCACCGTTTTCGACAATGTCCATCTCCCGCTCAAGCTGCGCGGCATCTCCAGGGCGGCGGCAACCGAGACCATCATGGACAACCTGGCCTCGGTCGGCCTGGCCGACTTTGCCAAATCCTATCCCCGCGAACTCTCGGGCGGCATGCGCATGCGCGTCTCCATCGCCCGCGCCATGGTCACAAGGCCCAAGTTGCTGCTGATGGACGAGCCCTTCGCCGCGCTCGACGAAATCACAAGGCAAAAGCTCAATGACGATGTCCTGCGCCTCTGGCAGCAGCACGGTGTCACGGTGATCTTCGTCACCCATTCGGTCTATGAATCCGCCTATCTGTCGAGCCGTATCGTGGTCATGCGGGCCCGTCCGGGCCAGGTCTTTACCGATATGGCGGTCAACCAACCTGCCGAGCGCAATCAGGCCTATCGCGTGTCAGAGGCCTATCGGCAAACCTGTCAGGACGTCTCGGACGCCCTGCAACGCGCCATCGGCGCCGCAGAGGTGCATTGATGAGTCAGATCCAAGTCGCCGCCAGCGAGGCTGGCACCGATAGCGCCGCTGGCGTCCTGCTGGTCGGCACGCCGCGCCGTGAAAAGATCCTGCGGGTGGTGATCCCGCTCACCACGCTGCTGCTGACCATCCTTGGCTGGCAGTTGCTGGTCAGCATCAACAACATCCCGCGCTATATCCTGCCCGGTCCGATCGATGTGGTGACGGCGCTGTTCACGGATTCGAGCACCTTGTGGCCGGCCATGCTGGTGACCATTCGGATCACGCTGATGGCTCTGGCCCTGGCGCTGATCGGCGGCGTCGGGCTGGCCATTCTGATCGTACAGTCGCGGCTGCTCGAACTGGCGCTGTTTCCCTATGCCGTGGTGCTGCAGGTCACCCCGATCATCGCCATTGCCCCGCTGCTGCTGATCTATGCGCCCGACACTCAGACCGCCCTATTGATCTGCGCCTTTCTCGTCGCCTTCTTTCCCATCCTGTCCAACATGGCGCAGGGTCTGAAAAGCGTCGATCACAACCTGCTCAACCTGTTCGAGCTCTATGGGGCCTCCGGCTGGCAGACGCTGGTCTATCTCAAGATCCCGGCCTCCATGCCGTACTTTATGGCCGGCTTGCGCATTGGCGGCGGGCTGGCGCTGATCGCCGCCGTCGTGGCCGAATTCGCCGCCGGTTCGGCGGGGCAGGGGTCAGGTCTTGCCTTCCGGCTGATCGAAAGCCAATACCGCATGAACCTGCCGCGCATGTTCGTCTGCCTGATCATGCTCAGCATCATTGGCATCGCCATCTTTGCTTTGACCTCGCTGATCTCCTGGCTGGTCCTGCATCGCTGGCACGAAAGCGCCATAAGGCGGGAGAACTGAGCATGGCCATCACCATTCCCGCCGATGGCCACTACGTCCTGGCCAATGCCTCCGTGCCGACCGCGGTCATGGGCGAGGCCACCTCCGGCGCGCTCGACCGTGTCGATATCGTCATTGCCGATGGCGCTATTGCCGCCATCTTGCCAGCCGGGACCGCCGCCGGTTCCACCACCATCGATCTCGATGGCGGCATTGTTCTGCCGGCCTTTGTCGATCTGCATACCCATCTCGACAAGGGCCATATCTGGCCGCGCAAGCAGAACCCCGACGGCACTTGGATTGGCGCCCTGATGGCGGTGCTGGAAGACCGGCAGGCCAATTGGGCCGCCGCCGATGTCAAACGGCGCATGGATTTCGCCCTGCGCTGCGCCTATGCCCATGGCACCGCCGCCATCCGCACCCATCTCGACATGGCGCCGCCGCAGCATGCCATTACCTGGGACGTGTTCGAGGCCATGCGGGCGCGCTGGGCCGGCCGCATCGAACTGCAGGGCGTCGGCCTGATGGGGCCCGATACCATTCTCGATCCCGTGGCCTTGCGCAACATCGCCACCCGCATCAAGGCAGCCGGCGGCGTGCTGGGCGGCTCCACCGCCGTGCATCCGGAAAACCCCACCATCATGCGCCGGCTGCTCGACATCGCTGGCGAATTCGGCCTCGACATCGACCTGCACACCGATGAATCGCCCGATCCTGCCGCCAATGCGCTGGAGAGCCTGGCGGACGCCGTCATCGACACCGGCTTCACCGGCAAGGTTACGGCAGGTCACTGCTGCTCGCTCGCCGTACAATCCGACGAGGTCGCCAGGCGCGTCATCGCCAAGGTAGCCGAGTCTGGCGTGGCGGTTGTCTCCCTGCCCATGTGCAACATGTACCTGCAGGACCGAGACAATGTCGGGCGCACCCGCACCCCGCGCTGGCGCGGCGTGACCCTGCTCAATGAGCTCAAGGCCGCCGGTGCGCCGGTCGCCATTGCCTCGGACAATACCCGCGACCCCTTCTATGCCTATGGCGATCTCGACGGCTTCGAGGTGCTGCGCGAAGGCGCCCGCATCCTGCACTTCGACCACCCTCAGTCCGACGCCTTCGCCTGGGCCCGGTCGATCGGCGCCGATCCGGCCGCCATTGCCGGCTTTGTCTACAAGGCAACCCTGGGCGCCGACGCCCCGGCTGACCTAGTCGTGTTTGGCGCCCGCAACTGGAGCGAACTGATGAGCCGGCCGCAAGTCGACCGCACCGTGCTGCGCGCGGGCGCCGCCATCGACACCACCCTGCCTGATTACCGCGAACTCGACGACCTGATGGGACAAGTGCCGTGACCATATCCAGCTTCCGCGCCGAGCTCGGCGACATTCCCGTTGAAGACCATCCCCGCATCGTCCAGCAGCGCAGCCGCGACCATTACTGGTATTCGCCCGTGCTCAAGGAAAAGCTCGATCACGTCACGGCCGAAATCGTCGTCTCGCCGCGCAGCAATGACGAGGTCAAGACCGTGCTGGCCGCCGCCTACAAGCACGGGGTCGCCATTACACCGCGCGGCGCTGGTACGGGCAATTACGGCCAGGCCATGCCGCTCTCTGGCGGCGCCATGCTCAACCTGATGAGCATGGACAAGGTGCTCGACATCAAGCCGGACCGGGTCCGGGCCCAGGCCGGCGCGGTGATGGAAAAGATCGACGAGGAAACCATCGCCGCCGTCGGCGCCGAACTGCGCTTTCATCCCTCGACCTACCGCATGGCCTCCATTGGCGGCTTCATCGCCGGCGGCTCGGGCGGCGTCGGCTCGGTACGCTGGGGCGGGCTGCGCAATCTGGGCAGCATCCTCGGCCTCAAGGTCATTACCTGCGAGGCCGAGCCGCGCGAGCTTGATCTGCAGGGTGAGGACATCCTCAAGGTCGCCCATGCCTATGGCACCAATGGCATCATCGTCGAAGCCGAAATGCCGCTGACCCAGACCCATGCCTGGGTCGACATGGTGGTGGGCTTTGACGATTTCATCGCCGCCACCAGGTTCGGCCAGGCTGTCGCCCTGCAGGATGGCCTGCTGGTCAAGGAAGTCTCCAGCTACGCCGCGCCCATTCCGGACGCCTATTTCAACCGCCACAAGCCCTATCTCAAGGACGGTCAGTCCGTGGTCCTGCTGATGGTGGCCCCGGTCGCCGTCGCCGCCATGACGCTGTTCATCGACCACCACAAGGGTGACCTGCGCTATCGCTCCGACACCGCCACGGAAGAAGAGCTCAAGCGTCTGCCGCCGGTCTATGAACTCGCATGGAACCACACCACGCTGCGGGCCCTCAAGGTCGATCCTACCATCACCTATCTGCAGACGCGCTATCCCAGCATTGCCCATCTCGAAAAGATCATCGGCATTCTCGGTGACGAACTGCCGGTGCACCTGGAAATCACCCGCCAGGACGGCGTGGTCACCCTCTCGGGCCTGCCGCTTGTCCGCTATACCGACGAGGGCCGATTGGACGAGATCGTCGCCATCCATGAGGCCAATGGCTGCGACGTCTTCAATCCGCATCGCTATACGCTTGAAGAGGGCGGCATGAAGCGCACCGACCAGAAGCAGCTCGATTTCAAGCGCCAGGCCGACCCCAGGGGCATGCTCAATCCGGGCAAGATGGTCGCCTGGGAAAATCCCGATTTCGACTTCTCAGCCGGCAAGGCCTGGCTGTTCAATGGCCTCAGCCCGGTTGGTCCTGCCTGATGCGCGTTCACGTCATTCACGCCCACCCTGTCGAGACCAGCTACAATCGGGCCCTGTTCACCGCCGTGGTCGAAAGCCTCGAGGCCGCCGGCCACTCCGTCGATCCGCTCGATCTCTATGCCGAGCAGTTCCCCGCCATCATGACGCGCGAGGAGCGTCTGCACTATCACGACGTTCCCGGCAACCTGACCCCGGCCATCAAGCCCTATGTCGATCGCCTGCGCGCCGCCGAGGCCCTCGTGATCGTCCATCCCGTCTGGAACTATGGCTATCCGGCCATCCTCAAGGGCTATTTCGACCGCATCTTCCTGCCCGGTGTCTCCTTCACCATGGAAGGCGGTGACGATCGCGGCAAGCTGGTGCCGTGCCTGGACAACATCAAGAAGGTCGCCTTCGTCACCAGCTATGGCGGCGACCGGTTCCGCAGCTGGCTGATGGGCGATCCGCCCCGTCGCCTCGCCATGCGCTGGGCCTGGGTTACCTTCCGCACCAGGCCCCGCTATCTGGCGCATTACGACATGAACAATTGTACCCCGGCCTCGCTGCAGGGCTTTATCGCCGATGTCCGCACGGCCATGAGCCGGTTCTAGCCGCCCATTGCGCGGTCCGTCGTCACCGCGCCTTGCCGATGTTGCCGAGATGGGTGTGACCGAAGCCAGAGGCATATTTCAGTCCATAGCCCAGGCTGCGGTCAAAGCCCGCATGCGCTCCCAGAATCAGTGCGACTTGCCACAGCAGGTCGAGGCCAAGCAGCCAGCCAAGCCCGCCCAGCAGCACGGCCAGGATATAGCTGTGAACGGCATTATAGGCGGCCGCCCCGATACGGGCGTTGATCGCATAAGCCGCGAAGCTCAGGTCGGGCATGAAGAAGACCACGGCGTAAAGCCAGGGACTGGCGCCCGAGGCGAAGAAGGCCACCGTCGTCGCAACCATGATCGCCAGGGCCTCGCCCCGCAGCAGCCACCGTACACCGCCGCGCACCGTGCCGGCCTGTGCATCAGCAAGAGCGTGTATCTCAGTCATCGCTTGCGTCCTTTCTGTCGGGGGCAGCGGACCACCGCTGCCAGCCGACGTCTTAGCGCGAACCAGACTGCCGCCAAATTGACCAGCGATGAATGGGCGTCATGCAGATTCAAATGGCCGCGCCTCTTGCGCACCGGCACGCATGCAGCCGATCCATCGCATGCGAACCGCCAATCACGTCACTAGAGGCCTGAAACTTGCGCCGTCAGCGTTGAAACGAACAGCTTTGTTCGTGGATCGCGCGGGTGGTGAAAGACCGCCGATCCGCTGCCGGTTTCCACCACCTCGCCGCCCTCCAGAAACACCACATTGCTGGCGATGGTGGCAGCCAGCCGCAGGTCGTGCGTCGCCATCAGCATGGTCGTGCCTTCGCGCGCCAGTTGCGCCAGCACTTCCACCACTTCGCCGGCCAGCTGCGGATCAAGCGCCGAGGTCGGTTCATCGCAGAGCAGCACCTTGGGGGCAGGGGCGAGCGCCCTGGCGATTGCCACGCGCTGCTGCTGGCCGCCCGACAGGCTAGATGGCCAGGCATCGACCTTGGCCGTCATGCCCACCTTGTCGAGCAGTTCGAGCGCCCGCTGCCGTGCCTGCTCCCGTGGCCATTTCAGCACCACCAGCAGCCCTTCCATCACGTTCTCCAGCGCCGTCAGGTGCGGAAAAAGCTGGAAATTCTGGAATACCATGCCGGTCTTGCGCCTCAGTGCCAGGATGGCATCCTGGCCGACCTTGCCGCCCGGCGTGAAGTGGATGGCGGCATCATCGATACGCACGTCGCCCGACTGCGGTATTTCCAGCAGGTTGACGCAGCGCAGCAGCGTGCTCTTGCCGCTGCCCGACGCGCCGATCAGCGCGGTCACGCCGCCCTCCGGTACGGTAATGCTGACGCCCCTCAGCACGTGGTTGTCGCCAAAGCTCTTGTGGATGCCCTCGAGGGTGATCATGACTGCGCCTCGATATAGCCGCCATAGCGGGAATAGCGCTTCTCGACATGCGCCTGCAGGCTCGACAGCACCGAACTGACGACCAGGTAGATCAGCGCCACCTGCACATAGATGATCAGCGGTTCATAGCTGGTGGCGACGATGCGCTGACCGGCACGGAACAGTTCGGGCACGGTAATCGCGGCGGCCAACGACGTGTCCTTTACCAGCGAGATGAAGGTGTTCGACAGCGGCGGTACGGCAATCCGCGTCGCCTGCGGCAGGATGGTGCGCCGCATGGCCTGGGCCCAGGTCATGCCGATGGAATAGGCTGCCTCCCACTGGCCCTTGGGCACTGCAAGCAGCACGGCGCGGATGATCTCGGACGTATAGGCGCCCACATTGAGCGTGAAGCCGATCAGTGCGGCGGGAAAGGCATCGAGCACGATACCCACGCTCGGCAATCCGTAAAAGATCAGGAACAGCTGCACCAGCAGCGGCGTGCCGCGGATGATCCAGACATAGAAGCGGACAATGGCCGCAATCGGCCTGGGCGCGAACAGCCGCGCCACCGCCGCCAGAAAGCCGACCCCCAGCCCCAGCACGAAGGACAGCAGCGTCAGGGGAACGGTGAAGATCAGGCACGCCCAGAGCAGGGAAGGCAGGGCGTCCGTCATCAGTGAGAGCCAGGGCGGCATCGGGCGGTCCTCAAGAAGAAGGGATCGGCCGTTGATCGGCCGATCCCTGTCGATACTAGGTGATTTGTGGATTACTGCGAGACGTCTTCGCCAAAGTACTTCTGCGAAATTTCCGCATAGGTGCCGTCGGCCTTGATCGCGACCAGCGCGTCATTGATTGCCGCGAGCAGTTCGGGCTTGCCCTTGGCCAGCAGTACGCCGGAGAAATCGGCATCGTCGGCGGTGGCAACCACCTTCACTTCGGCATCGGGCTGCTGCGTCTTGAAGTCGAAGAACGACAGGCTGTCATTGATGGTGGCGTCGGCGCGGCCCTGGATCACCAAAGCGATCGACTGGTCGAACCCTTCGGTGCCCACGATCTCTGCGCCATTTTCCAGCGCCAACTTGCCGAAATTGCTGCTCAGCGTCTGCGCCGCCTTCTTGCCGGCCAGGCTCTCGAAACTGGTGATGTCGGTATTGTCCTCACGTACCACCAGCGCCGCCTTGGAAGCGATATAGGGTTCGGAGAAGTCATACTTGGCCTGGCGCTCGGCATTGATGCCGACCTGGTTGATGACGACGTCGTAGCGATTGGCGTCCACGCCGGCGATCAGCCCGTCCCACGGACCTTCGACGAACTCGGCCTCGACACCAAGCTTCTCGGCAATGGCGCGGCCGATTTCGACGTCAAAGCCGACCAGCGCGCCGCTGGCGTCGTGAAAGGTGAAGGGCGCATAGGTGCCTTCGGTGCCGATACGCAGCGCGCCGGCCGTCTTGACGGCGTCGAGTGCGGTCTGGGCGAAGGCCGGAGTAGTAATGGCCAGCACACCGACCGCAAGGAGGATTTTCGCGAGTTTCATTTTCTTCTCCATATCGGGCCGGTTCAGCGCGTGAACCTGATCAGGCCCGGGAAATTGCACCCCAGACGGCTGCGGTTCAACTGGTTGGATGGATATTTTCCCGGCTGCGACCGGCGCGATACGACCATGCTCCATATCGGCAAATCTGGGGCCGCTATTGCCGGATATGAGGGCAGCAGCGGATAGCCGGCTTTGCCAGTGAGGAGACTGCCCAAGGCTATTGGCGTGATTTGGACGCGACATAGCTGCGCCAGCCGCCATGCGCGGTCACTTCCTCGGCGCCGGCCAGAGCATGGGCCTCGCATAGAAAGCCGGTGACGGCACTGCCGTCATCGAGGGTGATCTTGCCCACGCCGAGCGGCGCCGGGATGCGCGCCACGAAGCGTCCGAAGGCGTCGGGCGGCAGGGCCCAGACCTCCACCTCAAGGCCTGCCCCGGCAAAGCCGGGCTCACGGATGAGACCCGGCTTTGCCGGGGTGGTATTGGGCAGGGCGAACAGCCGGTAGTCGCCAGCCGTGCGGCAGGCCTTGAGCAGCCGTCCGCCCGGTGCGGTCAGTTCGTGATTGAGCGGCAGGCCGGTAAGATGGGCACCCACCACGACAAGGGTCAGCAGGTCCTCGGCGATGGCCGGTACTTTGCTGGCCTCGGGAAGTACCGCTGCCTTGTCGCGACCCATGCCGCGCGCCAGGCGCCTGTGCAGCGCATCGGCAAAAGGGGCAAGAGCGTCATCGGTGAAAGTCGGGCCGACCAGGGTCACGCCGGCGGGGAGGTGATCCTGGCTGTCGAAGCCGGCGGGAATGGCGATGGCGGCGCAGTCGAGCAGGTTGACGAAATTGGTGTAGCGCCCGAAATGGCTGTTGCGGGCGATCGGGTCGGCCTGCATGTCGGCCACGCTATAGGTAGTGGGGCTGGTGGGTAGCAGCAGCAGGTCGACCTTGGCCCAGGTCGCTTCGGTCTGCCGCCGCAGGTCTTCCAGCCGGTACTTGCCCTTGAAGGCCTCGACGGCCGTCTTGCCCCTGGCGCCGCCAATGATGGCCCGCACCGTCGGATCGAGATCGGCCTCATTGCTGGCAAAGAAACCTTCGATGGCTGCCAGGCGTTCGGCGACCCAGGGCCCGTCATAGAGCAGGGCCGCCGCCGCGCGGAAGGGCGCATAGTCGAAAGGCACGATGCTTGCGCCCAGCGCCCGGGCCCGCTCGATGGCGTTGTCATAGAGCTTTTCGACCTCGCCATTGCCGAAGAACTCGCGCTCGGCGCCCTCGAGGACACCGATGCGCAGGCCCTGGCTGGGCAGGCTGGCCCATTTGGCGCGCCGCGAAAACGGATCGGCGGCGTCAAAGCCCTCGGCAACTTTCCGCACCGCCACCCCGTCACCCACCGTGGCGGCAAAGATGGTGATGCAATCCACGCTGCGACAGGCGGGCACGGCGCCGGTATTGGGCAATAGCCCCACGGTGGGCTTGATGCCGACCAGGTTCTGGAAGGCGGCCGGGACGCGGCCCGAGCCGGCCGTATCGGTGCCCAAAGCAAAGCTGGCAAAGCCGGCGGCGACGGCGACGCTCGAGCCTGAACTGGAGCCCCCCGAGACATAGTCGGCATCAAAGACCGAGCGGGGCGCGCCATAGGGCGAGCGCGTGCCATTGAGGCCGGTGGCAAACTGATCGAGATTGGTCTTGCCGATGACGATGGCGCCGGCGGCGCGCAGGCGCGCGACCACGGTGGCGTCGGCGGCCGGTTGATAGGCAAAGGCGGGGCAGGCGGCGGTGGTGGGCAGGCCGGCGACGTCGATATTGTCCTTGACCGCAAAGGGTATGCCCCAGAGCGGCAGACTATTGGGTTCGGGATGGTCGGCCAGCAGCTGTTGGGCCGCACGGCGCAGATCACTGTCGCTGGTCGGGGTGATGAATACGGCCTGATCCGGCCAGGCGGCGCGACGCTCGATCACCGCCTCCATGACATCGAGCGGAGTCACCTTGCGGTCGGCATAGAGGGTGCGGAGCGTGGCGAGGTCGAGCATGATGGGCAGCATCAGATATTCTCCAGAACGACGACGACATCGCCGGTTTTGACATTGCGGCCGGGCGCTGCCCGAACCTCGCGGACGCGGCCAGCAGCATGGGCCGAGACGGTGATTTCCATTTTCATGGATTCGATGATGGCAATGGCCTGGCCGGCATCGACCTCATCGCCGGGGGCAACGAGGATTTTCCAGATATTGCCGGGTACGCCGCTGGCGACGCCGAAGCAGTCGGCCGGCATATCGGTGTCGATCATGCCATTGCCGGCATCATCGGCGATGAAGCTGTCGAGGCCTTCGGCCTGCCAGCGCTGGCGCTCGGCATCGAAGGCGGCCTGCTGGCGGGTCTTGAAAGCGGTGATGTCGGCAGCGTTGCGGGCGAGGTTGGCGGCATAATCGGCATAGGAAAACTGCGTTTCCTCGATGCGCAGCGGATAGGCGCCATGCGGAAAGGCGGCGCGGGCCTCGGTCAGTTCCTGCTGGCTGACGGGGAAGAAGCGGATCTGGTCGAAAAAGTTCAGCAGCCAGGGCTTGCCCGCCTGAAAGACCGGGGTGGTGCGCCAGGTGTTCCAGACTTGGATGGTGCGGCCGAACAGCTGATAGCCGCCCGGGCCCTCCATGCCATAGACGCACATATAGGCGCCGCCAATGCCGACGGCATTTTCCGGGGTCCAGGTGCGGGCCGGGTTGTATTTGGTGGTGACGAGGCGGTGGCGCGGATCGACAGGCGTAGCCACCGGCGCGCCGAGATAGACGTCGCCCAGGCCCAGCACCAGATAGCTGGCGTCGAAAATGGTCTGCTTGACCGCCTCGATGGAGTCGAGGCCGTTGATGCGGCGGATGAATTCAATGTTGTCCGGGCACCAGGGCGCGTTGGGACGCACCAGTTCCTGATATTTCTGCATGGCCAGCTGGATGTCCGGATCGTTCCAGGACAGCGGCAGGTGGACGATGCGGCTGGGGACCACGACATGCTCGGCGGCGGGCAGCGTCGTCTCGATCTCGGCCAGGATGCCGAGCAGGCGGCTGCGGCTCAGGGTCGTGCCATCATAATGGAGCTGCAGCGAGCGAATGCCGGGGGTGAGATCGATGGCGGCGATGCGCGTATCGGCCTTGATGGCCTGCATCAGCAGGTGCACGCGCAGCCGCAAAGCGATGTCGAGGGTCATGTCGCCATATTCGACGAGGAGATTATCGTCGCCCTGGCGGCGATAGACCACCGGCACGGGGCCGGTTTCGGACCGGGCGAGAATGGCGGTGCCGCTATCGTCGGCGGGACGATGCAGCGACGGGCTGGCCACCGGATCGTCGGGGCGGGCGACGGGGTGAAAGCGGATGGTGTCGCCGGGCTTGAACTGGCCCATTTTCCAGAGTTCGTCGCGGGCGATGACGGCCGGGCAGACAAAGCCGCCGAGGCTGGGACCGTCCGGCCCCAGAATGATGGGCATGTCGCCGGTAAAGTCGATGGCGCCGACGGCATAGGCATTGTCATGCAGGTTGGAGGGGTGCAGCCCCGCCTCGCCGCCATCCGGACGCGCCCATTTCGGCGCCGGACCTATCAGCCGCACGCCGGTGCGGGCGCTGTTGAAATGGACCTCGTAATCGGTGGCAAAGAGGGTTTCGATATCGTCCTCGCGGAAGAAATCCGGCGCGCCATGCGGGCCATAGAGCACGCCGACATCCCAGTGCCGGGCAAGGGGGGCGGCTTCGGTTGCCGGCTGCATCTCGGCCTGGGCGGCCCGCGCCAGTTGCAGCACCTGGCCAGCCTTGAGCGTGCCGGTGGCGTGGCCGCCGAACTGACCGAGGCCGAATGTGGCGCGCGAGCTGAGCACCAGCGGCGCGGCAAAGCCGCCGGCCACGGCCAGATAGGTGCGCTGCCCCGGCCCGACAATGGCGCCGATCGCCAGGGTTTGCCCGGCCGCCACGGCAAGGGCGGTCGCATGGGCAACCGGGCGCCCGTCCAGCACCATCGGCATGGCGCCGCCGGCCAGGGCGATCGTGACCGGGGCATGAAAGCGCAGGACCGGTCCGGAAACGGTCAGTTCGAGCGCGGCGGTCTCGTCCGCGTTGCCGACCAGCCGGTTGGCATGGCGGAAACTGCGCGCATCCATCGGCCCGCTCGGCGGCACCCCGACATGCCAGAGGCCCAGCCGCCCGGGCAGTTCCTGCAGGCTCGACTGGGCGCCGGGCGCGATGACCTCGACCACATCTGGCACAAAGGCGAAATCCCTCAGCGCCGTGGTCGTCACCTGGCCGCTGGCCAGCAGATCGGAGGCGGCGATGGCGCGCAGATAGGCCAGATTGGTCTCGATGCCGCCAATGGCGGTCTCGCTCAGCGCCGCGCGCAGCCTGGCGATGGCAGCGGGCCGGTCCGGTGCATGGACGATGAGCTTGGCCAGCATGGGATCATAATTGGCCGTCACCTCGGTGCCGGTCTCGATCCAGCTGTCGACGCGGGCATTGGCGGGAAAGCGTACTTCAGTGAGCAGGCCCGCACTAGGCTGGAAATTGGCATGCGGGATTTCGGCATAGAGCCGCACCTCGATGGCGGCGCCTTTTGGGGTCAGGGCGCCGGCATCGGCAATCGGATCCTCGCCGGCCGCCTGGCGGATCATCCATTCGACCAGATCGATGCCGAACACGGCCTCGGTCACCGGATGCTCGACCTGCAGCCGCGTATTGACCTCGAGAAAATAGAAATCCTCACGCACCGGATCGTAGATGAATTCCACCGTGCCCGCCGAGGCATAGTGCGCAGCTTCGCCCAGCGCGATCGCCGCGGCGTGCAGGCGCGCACGGGTGGCGTCGGAAAGGCCCGGCGCCGGGGTTTCCTCGACCACTTTCTGGTTGCGGCGCTGCAGCGAGCAGTCGCGCTCACCCAGGGCGATGACCCTGCCTTTGCCGTCGCCGAAGATCTGTACCTCGACATGGCGTGCATCGGCAACGAAGCGCTCGAGAAACACCCGCGCATCGCCAAAGCTGGCATTGGCGGTGCGCTGCACGCCGGCAAAGGCGGCCTCGAGCGCTGCCGCATCCGCGCAGAGCGACATGCCGATGCCGCCCCCGCCCGCTGTACTTTTGAGCATGACGGGATAGCCGATAGCTGCCGCAGCGGTTAGCGCTTCGGTCGAATCCGCTAACAGACTGCTACCCTCGAGCAGCGGTACGCGTGACTGTCGCGCCAGGTCGCGGGCGGTGTGCTTGAGGCCAAAGGCGGCAATATTGGCCGGGGTCGGCCCGATGAAGGCGATGCCTTCGGCGGCGAGGCGATCGGCAAAGCCGATATTTTCGCTGAGAAACCCGTAGCCGGGATGCACCGCCTCTGCGCCGCTGGCGCGGCAGGCGGCGATGACGGCGTCGATATCGAGATAGCTCTGGATGGCCGGCGCCGGCCCGAGGCGGATGGCTTCATCGGCCAGCCGCACGGCCTGGGTGAAACAGTCGGCATCGGAATAGACGGCGACCGAAGCGATGCCCATGCGCCTGAGCGTCGCGATGATGCGCACGGCGATTTCGCCGCGATTGGCGACGAGAATTTTGCTGAACATGGCGTCAATCCGCAATCACGACGCGGATGGGCGTCGGGTTGAAGCCATTGCAGGGATTGTTGACCTGCGGGCAGTTGGAGATGACGCAGAGCACGTCCATGGCGGCCTGCAGCGCGACATGGTCGCCGGGCGCCGAGAGGCCATCGACAATGGTCATCTGCCCGGTGGGATCGATCGGCACGTTCATGAAGAAGTTGATATTGGGCACGATATCGCGCTTGCCCATGCCGTATTTGCTGACCTCGAGCAGGAAATTGTCGCGGCAGGCGTGCAGATATTTCGTGTCGTGACCGAAGCGGACCGTGTTGCTTTCGCACGAACAGGCACCAGCGGACGTATCATGGCGGCCGCAGCTGTCGGCGGTGACGGTCAGCATGAGATTGCCCTCATTGCTGATGATCCTGGTGCCAACACCCACATAGGCGCTGCCCTGCACCCGTAGCGTATCCTGGCCGCTATAGCGCTCGGCAAAGTTGTCGGCCTTGTAGAACAGCGTATCGACGGCCTGCTGGCCCTCGGCATCGATGATGGTGATGGTCTGACCCTTGCGGACAAGGCCCGACCAGGGCTTTTCGGCAGCGATGAGGAATTCCTGGCTTGCCATGGTCAGTGCCCTCCCATCCGCTGCAGCACATTGTTCGCGAAGCCGCGCTTGGCTTCGGCCGTGGCGGTGCGGCAGAGGTCATCGGCTGCGACGGGGGCGCGAAAGCGGGTCACGGTGACCGGGTTGGGGGCATAGTCGGGGTTTGGATCGAGCGGGTGCGGGCAGTTCGACAGCACAACTAGCAGGTCAATTTCCGCCCGCAGCTCGACATAGTCGCCAGGCACGCGCAGATCATCGCGCCAGGTGAATTTGCCGTCGGCATCGACCCGCACGGGGGCAAAAAAGGTCAGGGCCGAGGGGATGTCGCGCCGGTCGAGCCCGAGCTTGCCGGCGGCCAGAATGAAATTGTCACGGCTATTGCGGGTGGCGCCGGGATATCTGGTCGCATTGGATGCCGCTGTCGAGCCCCCCACCAGCCCGTCATGCGCCGATGACGCCGCTTCGGTGACCGAGAACAGCACGCGGCCCATATCGGAAAACAGCACACGGCCTTTGCCGATGGCGGTGGTCCACTGCACCTTGATCGTGTCGGGAAGGTTGAGGCGCTCGCTCGGGTCAGCCGCGCTCCAGGCCACCATGGCGACCGCCGACTGGCCATGATCCTGGGCCAGGCGGATGCTGTCGCCGGCCTGCATCGCCGTGGACCAGTACCAGCCGCCCGGAATGGTCTCGACATGGATCGGGTCGGCAATCATCGCGGCGGGAATGGCGCTGGGCCCGGGCAAAGCGCGCGGCGCATTCTGCAGGCCCTGGCGCTGATGTTCCTCATAGCGGGTGCGGTCGGCGGCGATCTGGTCTGGGGTCCGGCTCATGGCCTGTCTCCTTGCAATGGCGCCGGGTCGTCCCGGCCAGATCCCAAGGGAGTGACCGGGTCGTCCCGGTCCGGATCGAAAATCGAAGCCTGGCCGGCGACGCGCGGCGGCCAGATGGTGATGTCGCGGCTGAGCAGGGCGCCATAGCGCTCGCGTTCCTCGGGCCGGTCGCGCGGCCGCTCAAAGGCGATGACGCGGCTGCCCAGGGTAAAGGCCTCGCGCATGTCATGAGTGACCATGACGACGGTGAGTTCGGTCTCGTGCCAGAGCCGCTTCATCAGCACATGGATGTCGGCGCGAATGCCCGGATCGAGCGCGCCGAAGGGCTCGTCGAGCAGCAGCACCTTCGGGCGCATGATCAGCGCCTGGGCCAAGGCTAGGCGCTGCTGCATGCCGCCAGAGAGCTGGGCGGGATATTTGCCCTCGGCGCCGGCCAGGCCAACTTCGGCGATCAGGGCGCGGGCGGCCTTCACCGCGCGCCGCCGCGCAGCACCGAACAGGCGGGCGGTGAGCGGGCGCGTCAGGTCGGCGCCGAGCAGGACATTGCCCAGCACGGTCAGATGCGGGAACACCGAATAGCGCTGGAACACCACGCCGCGGTCGGGGCCGGGTTCGGCAACCAGCGGCGCGCCATCCATGGTGATGGTGCCGCTGGTGGGGGCCTCTTCGCCCAGCAGCAGCTTGAGAAAAGTGGTCTTGCCGCAGCCCGAGGGGCCGACCAAAGCGACGAAGGAGCGCGGGGCGATGCTCAGCGTGATCTTTTCGAGCACGATCTGGTCGCCATATTCCTTCCAGACATTGTCAAAGACGATTTCGCTCATCCCTGCCGCTCCAGGTTGGACCAGGGGAAGAGGCCGGTGCGCAGCCGCTCGAGGGCAAAGTTCATCACCACGGCGAGCAGGGTGATCCAGGCGACATAGGGAAAGATCACATCCATGGCCAGGTATCGCCGCACGAGGAAGATGCGGTAGCCCAGCCCGGCATCGGCCGAGATGGCCTCGGCGGCAATCAGGAACAGCCAGGCGGACCCCAGTTGCAGGCGCAAAGCCGTCAGCAGTCGCGGCAGGGTCTGCGGCAGCACCACGCGCAGCGCGATCTGCCAGGACGAACCGCCCAAGGTCTGCGCCTTGATCAGCTGTTCGCGCGGCAGTTCCCCCACGCGCAGCGCTAGCTCACGGATCATCGGCGGGGCGACGCCGATGACGATCAGCGTGATCTTGGCGGTTTCCCCCAGGCCCAGCACGATGAACAGCACCGGCAGCAGAGCCAGGGGCGGGACCATGGCCACCGTGGCAATGAAGGGCGCCAGCAAAGCCCGCATATAGGGGAACATGCCCACCACCATGCCGACAAGCAGGGCGATAGCGGTGGCGATGGCCAGCGCCCAGGAGAGGCGCGAGAGACTGGCCAGACTATCGGTCAGCAGCAGGTATTCACCGGTGCGGACATCGGGGGTGAAGGCCATGCGATCGATGGCGTCGCTGAGGCTGGCCAGTGCCGGCAGCAGCTTGTCGGCTGGATTGTCGGCCAGCCGCGCCGCCGAACCCAGGCCATAGGCGATGACCAGCAGCACGAAGGGCGCCAGCATCAGCGCCAGCTGCATTCCCGGGCCTGGTTTTCGGTTGATCCAGCGCATGGATAGGGCTCCGCCATGAAGGCCGGCGGCGGACCGCCGGCCATTGGGCCTAGAGGGCGCCGTCGGCGGCCAGCTGCATATAGTCCGCGGTAAAGCGCAGCTTCACATTGGCGGGGTCACCCAGCACCGTGCCATCCGGCAGCTCAATGCCGATGACATCGGCTGACGGCGCGCCAGAGCCGAGCAGGCCCTTGTCGAAGAGGAAGGTGCGCACGCGGTCCATGGTCGTGCCGAGATCGGGCGAGGTGGTGAAGGTGACGGCCTCGGCGGGCGTGGCAAAGAGCTTTGTCGCCGCCAGTTGCGCCTCAAAGCCGGCCTGGTCGGTGCCCGAGGCCATGCCCATGGCTTGCCGCGCTGCGGCGCCCTCGGGCGTGTCGGCAGTCATGATGGCCATGGTGTCGTACCAGATGCCCGCCAGGGCCTTGCCGAAATCGGGATTGGCTTCCAGGACCTCGGTATTGGCCACCATCAGGTCGATGATTTCGCCGGGGATCTGGCTGCTGTCGAACGCATTGGTCGCGTCGGGCAGCGTGAGGATTTCCGAGACCATCGGGTTCCAGGTCACCATGGCGGTGACATCGGCCGTCTGGAAGGCACCCACCATGTCGGGATCGGCGGTATTGACGACATTGACATCGCGCTCGCTCATGCCGACGCTTTCCAGCGCCCGAGCCAGCAGGTAATGCGACACGGAAAATTCCACCAGATTGACCGTCTGCCCGGCAATGGCGGCCAGCTCGGACTGGCCCTTGAGAATGACCGCATCATTGCCGGCGGAAAAGTCGCCGACGATGACGGCTGTCGTATCGACACCGCCGGCGGCGGGGATGGACAGGCCATCCATATTGGTCAGCGTCACCGCGTCATAGGCGCCGGCGGTATATTGGTTCATCGACTCCACATAGTCGTTGAACTGGGTCACCTCGATGCTGATGCCATATTTGTCGGCCCATTTCTGCACGATGCCGGTATCGGCGGCATAGCCCCAGGGCATCCAGCCGACATAGATCGACCAGGCGATCCTGAACTCGGTCTTGGCCTGGGCCAGAGCCAGCGACGACGTCCCGCTCACGAGGGCGACCGTCATTGTGGCGATTGCTGCGGTTCTGGTCAGAAACTTCATCTCAATTCCCCTTTGCGTGTCTCACAAAAGGGATTGGCAGAAACCATCGCGCCAATCCCTTGGCTATCGAGGTCTCCCGGGCTTTTGTCCCGCCGTGTATCCGCCCGGATGTCTCCCGGATGGTGAAAGCTCTCGGACCAGACATGTCAGTGACATCGGAACCCTAGCCTCATACTCGGCAATTGTAGAAGCAAGGGGTGTGCCAGTTGGGAAGCGCAGCTAAATCAATGGTTTAGTGAATATGGCGGCCATGCGTGCTGGACAATTTCTAAGCGCCCCAGCGCAAAATGCATAATTTGTGAGCAGCCGCCCCCGTGAAGTGAATTCAACGAAACGCCAGGTAATGCGCCGGATTTAGGCCTATTATGAGGCTCGCTTGGCCGTTTCGTGGCGCCCGCCGGCAATGCTGGCCGTCTCCATCGCGTGATTGTATGCAGTAAGGTAAAATCTGGGCAATAAATAGGCAATGAGGCAGGGAACGCGCACAGAATGTGCATCGGTGTGGAATCCGTTGTGACCGCCGCGAACTTAACCTCTTGTTCATCAATGGGTTTTGTCGCGCGGCATGGTTGGCATGTGCCTTGCATCGTCTGGGGTGGCGCCGCCCGCGAGGGGCGCGCTCTGGGGTGCAGGGAGTTCGTCATGTCTGTTCAATCAATATCCCGTCGTTCGCTGCTCAAAGCCGGCGCTGCCGGCCTGGTCGCGACGGCGCTGCCCATGGGCCTGGCCCGGGCGCAATCACCGATCGTGCTGGGCGCCGTCTATGTCGGGCCGCGCGATGATTTCGGCTGGAACCAGGCGCATGCGGTAGCCATGGAAATCCTCAAGGCCGTACCCGGCGTCACCGTCATCGAGGAAGAAAATGTTCCCGAGACCGATGCGGTCAGCCAGTCCATGGAGTCGATGATCAACCTGGATGGCGCCAATCTCATCCTGGCGACCTCGTTTGGCTATTACAGCCCCTTCGTGGTCGAAATGGCCCAGAAATATCCCGACGTGCAGTTCCGCCATGCGGCCCCGCTGTGGAAGGAGGGCGACCCGGCCAATGCCGGCTCCTATTTCTGCTATCTCAACCAGGCCCATTATGTGGACGGCGTGGCTGCCGGTCTCTCCAGCCCGACCGGCAAGCTGGGCTTCGTGGCCGCCAAGCCGATCCCCTCGGTGCTCTCCAATATCAATTCCTTCCTGCTCGGCGCCAGGAAGACCAATCCGAATGCCACGGTGCAGGTGATCTTTACCGGCGAATGGTCGATGCCCGTGCGCGAGGCCGAGGCCACCAATGCGCTGATCGATGCCGGTTGCGATGTCATCACCTGCCATGTCGATGGCCCCAAGGTGGTGGTGGAGACTGCCGAGGCGCGCGGCGTCAAGACCTGCGGCCACAATGCCAGCCAGGCGCCGCTGGCGCCCAAGGGCTTCATCACCGGCGCCGAATACAAGTGGAGCACCATCTATTCGATGTATGCCGACCTTTTGGCCAAGGGCGAGCCTTTGCCCAATTTCGTGGCCGGCGGCTACCACAATGACATGCTGCAGAACACGCCCTATGGCGCCGGTGCGACGCCCGAAGCCATAGCCGCGGCCGACGCCGCCATTGCCGGGCTCAAGGCGGGCGAACCGATCTATGTCGGTCCGCTCAAGGACAATGCAGGCAATGTCGTCATCGAGGGCGCGATGGACAATTACGACCCCGTGCTCGACGGCATGAACTACCTGCTCGAAGGCGTCGTCGGCTCGATCACCTGACGGCACGCCGCCTGCTCGCCGGTCGCCCTCTTCCAGTGGGGAGGGCGACCACGAAATGTTCAGCGGAGTGGATAGATGACCCTCGCCAATGCAGGATTTGAGCCCCGGACCCGCACCCCCAATGTGCGCGCGCTCAAGCTCGCCGAATCCTTCGTCATCCCCGTCGCCGCGCTGGTGGCCTCGGCGCTGATCTTTTCGCTGTTCCTGCTGGCCATCGGCCAGTCGCCCATCGACTTCTTCACTCTGGTCTGGGTCGGCGGCTTTGGCAGCAGCTTTTCCATCCAGAACACGCTGCAGCGCGCCGCGCCGCTGATCCTGACCGGCCTGGCCTTTGCGGTGCCGGCCCGGATCGGGTTGACCATTATCGGTGGGGAAGGGGCGCTTGTGCTGGGGGGCTTTGCCGCCGCCGCCATCGCCATTCCGCTGGTCAGTGCCACGGTGCCACCCGCAATCACCCTGCCGGTCATGGCAATCGCCGCCATGCTGACCGGCGCGGTGTGGATCGGGCTGGCCGGCTGGCTCAAGCACTGTCGCGGCGTCAACGAGACCATCTCCTCGCTGCTGCTGAGCTATATTGCCATTGCCATCATGAACTTCTTCGTCGAGGGCGCGCTGCGCGATCCGGCCTCGGCCAACAAGCCGAGCACCATGCCGATCGGCGATGCCTATCGCCTGGGTGCCATGCCCTTCACCGATGTGCATTGGGGGCTGGGGGCCGGCATTGTCTTGGCAATCGCGCTCTATATCCTGATGTCACGCACCACCTTTGGCTTTGCCGCCCGCATGACCGGCGGCAATCCGCGCGCCGCCTTGGCGCAGGGCCTGCCGGTGGGGTTCCTCGTAATCACCTGTTGCGCCATTGCCGGCGCCTGTGCGGGGCTGGCCGGCTTCTTTGAAGTGGCCGCCATTCACGGCCAGGCCAATGCCTCGCTGGTGGCCGGCTATGGCTTTACCGGCATTCTGGTGGCCTTCCTGGCGCGGCACAATCCGCTGGCGGTGGTGCCGGTGGCCATCCTGTTCGGCGCCATCGCGGCCGCCGGCGGGCTGGTGCAGCGGCGCATGGGCATGCCCGACGCCACCGTGCTGGTGCTGCAGGGCATCATCTTCGTCGTGCTGCTGACCAGCGAGACGCTCTATGGCCGCATCAAGTTCTTCCAGCCGGGCACGGGGGCCGACCGCACATGATGGACAGCGCCGTCATCACCGTCTTCATCGCCATGCTGGGCGGGGCCATCCGCGTCTCGACCCCCTTCATGTTTGTCGGCCTGGGCGAGTGCCTCACCGAGAAATCGGGCCGCATCAATCTGGGGCTCGAGGGCAATCTGGTGCTCGGCGCCATGACGGCCTATGCCGTCTCCTACCTGTCGGGCAATGCCTGGCTGGGCGTGCTGGCGGCGGGCGGCTCCGGCCTGCTGCTGGGGGCGCTGCACGGCTATATCTGCAAACTGCCCAGGGTCAACGACATTGCCGTGGGCATTGCCATCATGAGCTTTGGCACCGGGCTGGCCTTCTTTTTCGGCAAGCCCTTCATCCAGCCCACCGCGCCGCGCCTCGACGCGATTCCGCTGGGCGACTGGACGGGCAATGCCGCTTTGGCCCAGGCGCTGCAGGTCAATCCGCTGTTCTTTGTCGGCATCATGCTGGCCATTGTCATGCGCTGGGCCTTTGCCAATACGCGCTGGGGCCTGATCGTGCGCATGACCGGCGACAGTGCCGCCTCGGCCCGGGCCATGGGCGTGTCGGTCGACTGGGTGCGCTTCCTCGCCACGGCCGCCGGCGGCTTCCTCGCCGGAATCGGCGGGGCCTTCCTCTCGCTCTATTATCCCGGCTCGTGGAACCAGGGGCTGAGCTCGGGGCAGGGGCTGATGGCGGTGGCTTTGGTGATCTTTGCCCGCTGGGACCCGATCCGCTGCATCTGGGCGGCGCTGCTGTTCGGGGCCGCGGGCGCCATCGGGCCATCGCTGCAATCGGTCGGCATTTCCCAGGGCTACTACTTCTTCAATGCCGCCCCCTACATCCTGACGCTGTTCATCATGATCGCCTCCGCCCGCTCAAAGGGCGCGGCGCGGGAAGTGCCGGGCGAGCTGTCGATCACCAAATAGGAGTGCTCCATGTCCGGACTTGGCGGGCTGAACAAATCGGAAAGCGGCGTGGTCATCGGTCTGGTGCAGCTCAAGCTGCCGCTGATCGAGACGCCGGCAGACCTTGCGGCCCAGACCGCGCGGATTGTCGAAATGGTCGGCAAGGCGCGGCGGAACCTGAGCACCATGGATCTGGTGGTGTTTCCCGAATATGCGCTGCATGGCCTGTCCATGGATACCAACCCGGCCATCATGTGCAGCCTGGATGGCCCCGAAGTTGCCGCCTTCAAGCAGGCCTGCCGCGACAATGCCATCTGGGGGTGCTTTTCCATCATGGAGGCCAATCCGGGCGGCAATCCCTACAATTCTGGCCTGATCATCGACGATCAGGGCGAGCTCAAGCTCTATTACCGCAAGCTGCATCCCTGGGTGCCGGTCGAGCCGTGGGAGCCGGGCGATCTCGGTATTCCGGTGATCGACGGGCCCAGGGGCTGCAAGCTCAGCCTGATCATCTGCCACGATGGCATGTTCCCCGAAATGGCGCGCGAGGCGGCCTATAAGGGCGCCGAAATCATGCTGCGCACGGCTGGCTATACCGCGCCGATCCGCCAGGCCTGGCGCTTCACCAACCAGTCCAATGCCTTCTGCAACCTGATGGTTACCGCCAATGTCTGCATGTGCGGCTCCGATGGTACGTTTGACAGCATGGGCGAGGCGATGATCGTCAATTTCGACGGCTCGATCATTGCCGAAGGCGTGACTGGAAGGGTCGACGAGATCATCACCGCCGAGGTGCGACCGGACCTGGTCCGCGAGGCCCGGGCCAATTGGGGCGTCGAGAACAATATCTACCAGCTCGGCCATCGCGGCTTCACCGCCGTCGCCGGCGGCGCGCAGGACGCGCCCTATTCCTACATGCATGACCTGATCAATGGTCGCTACCGTCTGCCCTGGGAAGACAGCGTCAAGGTCACCGACGGCACGGCCTCGGGTTTTGCCAGGCCGCACCGCCGCTTCGGCGACAAACTGCCGGAGGCTGCCGAATGAGTCTGGATGACGAACGCATAAACGAGGCCCTGATCCCGGGTGGCACCACCCTGGATGCCGATCCCTATCCCTGGCCCTTCGATGGCGACTGGGGGCCGCACAATACCGCCCTGGTGGTGATCGACATGCAGGTCGATTTCTGTGCGCCCGGTGGCTATGTCGACACCATGGGCTATGACATCAGCCTGACCCGGGCGCCGATCGGGCCGATCCAGGCGGTGCTGGCCGGGATGCGGGCCAAAAACTACCCCATCATCCATACCCGCGAGGGCCACAAGCCCGACCTCAGTGACCTGCCGGCCAACAAGCGCTGGCGCAGCCAGCGCATCGGCGCCGGCATCGGCGACCAGGGCCCGGCAGGGCGCATCCTGGTGCGCGGCGAGCCCGGCTGGGAAATCATTCCCGAGCTACAGCCCATGGCAGGCGAGGCCATTATCGACAAGCCCGGCAAGGGCACCTTCATCGCCACCGATTTCGAGCTGGTGCTGCGGCTCAAGAATATCCGTAACCTGGTGTTTACCGGTGTCACCACCGATGTGTGCGTGCATACCACCATGCGCGACGCCAATGACCGCGGCTATGAGTGCCTGCTGCTGGAAGATTGCTGCGCCGCCACCAAACGGGAAAACCATCTGGCGGCGATCGACATGATCAAGATGCAGGGCGGGGTATTCGGCGCGGTGACCGACAGCGCCAGCTTTCTGGCTTCCCTGCCGGGGGCACGGCCATGAACCAGGCGGCACCGCTGCGGACAGGTGGCCGTGCGCCGGCGCTGCAGGCGCTGGGCATGACCAAGATCTTCGGGCCGCTGGTGGCGCTCGACGATGTGTCGATCGATGTGCCGGCGGGGTCGTTCCACGCCCTGCTGGGCGAAAATGGCGCCGGCAAGTCAACGCTGGTCAAATCCATCATGGGCTTTTACGCGCCCGACAAGGGCAGGGTGCTGCTCGATGGCAAGGAGGTCAGTATCCGCTCGCCGCGCGACGCGCGGGCGCATGGCATCGGCATGGTCTATCAGCACTTTACCCTGGTGCCTTGCCTCACCGCCGCGGAAAATCTGGTGATTTCGCGGGCGGACGCCCCAGCCATCTTCGACTGGGGCAAGGAAAGGCGGCAACTGGCCGAATTCATGGAGCAAATGCCCTTCCGTGTGCCGCTCGACGCGCAGGTGTCCAGCCTGTCGGCCGGGGAAAAGCAGAAGCTCGAAATCCTCAAGCTGCTCTATCTCGACCAGCGCTTCATGATCCTGGACGAACCCACTTCGGTGCTGACGCCGGGCGAGGCAGATGAAATCCTGGGCCTGCTGGGCGACATGGCGGCGCGCAAGGAAATCACCGTGCTGATGATCTCCCACAAGTTCCGCGAGGTGAAGGCGTTTTGCGACGGCTTTACCGTGCTGCGGCGCGGTCACTTCACCGGCTCGGGCGATGCGCAATCGGCCACGGTGGCCGAAATGAGCCAGATGATGATCGGCGATACGCAGGTGCGCGAACGCGCCACGCGCCGCGAGCACAATGAGCAACGCGAAGTGCTCGAACTGGCCGGCCTCTTCGCCGAGGATGTCGAGGGCAATGACCTGATCTCGGCGATCAATCTCAAGGTGCATGCCGGCGAGATCGTCGGCATTGCCGGCGTCTCGGGCAATGGGCAGAGCGCGCTGGTCGAGGCGCTGGCCGGGCAGCGCAGGCTCAGCGATGGCGAAATCCGCATCCATGGCCAGAGCTTTGCTCCGACGCGGGCAGCCTTCGACAAGTTCAAGGTATTCGGCCTGCCCGAGGAGCCGCTCAAGAATGCCACCGTGCCGCGCATGAGCGTGGCGGAAAACCTGGCCTTCCGCGCCTTCGACAAGCCGCCGGTGGCCAGCCTCGGCTGGTGGATGTCGCCCGGGCCTATGCGCCAGCGGGCCGACGAATTGATCGCGCTTTATCGCATCAAGACCACCTCGCCCGATGCGCCGATCGAGACCCTGTCGGGCGGCAATGTGCAGCGCGCCGTGCTGGCGCGCGAACTCAGCGGCGACGTCGATGTGCTGATCGTCGCCAATCCGTGCTTCGGGCTCGATTTCGCTTCGGTGTCGGAAATCCGCAGCCAGATCATGGAGCAGCGCAATCGCGGCGCTGCCGTGCTGCTGGTCAGCGAGGATCTCGACGAAATCCTCGAACTGGCCGATCGTGTGGCAGTGATGAGCGGCGGCAGCATCACCTATGTCGCCCGACTCGAGGACGCCGACCGCAATATCATCGGCCAGCATATGGCGGGCCATTGATGATCTGCTCCGTCGAACGCACCCCCACCCTCATTCCCTCCCCACAAGGGGGAGGGAAGCTCGCTCAACACTTGCGGCCGGTTTGTGCCCGTGACCATGCCCCCATCGTCTCCCTCCCCCTTGTGGGGAGGGATCAAGGGTGGGGGGTCTCATGGTGACCCCGATCTCTGTTCCTGCCCGTCCCTATCCCTACGCGTTGCCCCCCGCCCATACCGCCCTGGTGGTGATCGACATGCAGCGCGACTTCATCGAGCCGGGCGGCTTTGGCGACAGCCTCGGCAATGACGTCGCCCGGCTCGAAGCCATTGTTCCCACCGTTGCCGGCCTGCTGGCGCTCTTTCGCCAGCAGGGTTGGCCGGTGATCCATACCCGCGAGGCGCATCGCCCCGACCTCAGCGATTGCCCGCCGTCCAAGATTGCCCGGGGCAATCCGAACCTGCATATTGGCGAGACCGGCGCCATGGGACGACTGCTGGTTTCTGGTGAACCAGGCAACCAGATCGTCGACGCCCTGGCGCCCCTGGACGGCGAACTGGTCATCGACAAGCCGGGCAAGGGCATGTTCTGGGCCACGGGCCTGCATGAGCGCCTGCAGGCCATGGGCATTACCCATCTGGTCTTTGCCGGGGTCACGACGGAAGTCTGCGTGCAGACCTCGATGCGCGAAGCCAATGACCGAGGCTATGAGTGCCTGCTGGTCGAAGATGCCACCGAGAGCTACTTCCCCGCCTTCAAGGCGGCCACTATTGAAATGATCGTCGCCCAGGGCGGCATTGTCGGCTGGGTGGCGCCCCTGTCGGCCCTGGAGAAGGCCATAGCCAATGTCTAGGAGCATTACCGAACAAGGGCGCTGGGCCGATCGCAATCCGGGCAAGGACGTGATCCGCCACGCCATATGGCACGCGCTTCAAGAGGCTGGCGTCAATGTCGGGCCGGCCTGGAGCATGATCCCTAATTTCGTGGGGGCCGATAGTGCGGCCTGGCGCCTGGCGCAGACCCAGGCCTGGAAGGCGGCACGCACCGTCAAGACCAATCCCGATCACGCACAGACCCCCATCCGTATCCGGGCCCTCTATGACGGCAAGGTGGTCTATACGCCGGTGCCTTACCTCACCCTGGATTTCCCCTATCTGCGCCTCGACCCGGCCAGGCTGCTTGCCGAGGATATTTCCTTCGAGCTGGCGGCCACGCCGCAGGGCTTCATGCAACATGGCCAGCGCGTGGAGTTCGAAGAGGTCGAGCCGCTCGATTTCTGCGTGGTCGGCTCGGTGGCGGTCAGCCGGGCCGGCGGGCGCACCGGCAAGGGCGCCGGCTTTGCCGATCTCGAAACCGCGATCTTTCGCGCGCTGGGCATCGTGACCGCCGGCACGCCCATGGCGACCAGCGTGCATTCGCTGCAGCTGGTCGACGACGACAACATCGTCATCGAAAGCCACGACAGTCCGCTCGACCTTGTCGCCACCGAGGCCGAGCTGATCGAAACCGGCAATGCCATGCCTCGGCCCATGGGGGTCGACTGGGCCAAGGTGCGCCAGGACCAGTTCGAGACCATTCCCTTTCTCGCGCGGTTGCGCGAGCGCATGGAGGCGCAGCGGTCATGATCATCAACGACCCGGCGATCGTGGCCGAGGTGCATGATGCCTTCGCGCGCTACGAAGCCGCCCTGTTGGCCAATGACGGGGCGACGCTGGACGCCATGTTCGTGGCATCGCCCGAGACGGTGCGCTATGGCGTGGCCGAAATCCAGTATGGCATCGAGGCGATCCGGGCGTTTCGGGCGGTGCAGCAGCCGTTCAGCCGCAGGCTCGAGCGGCTGGTGATCACCACCTATGGCAGTGTCATGGCGACGGCGTCGACGCTATTCCACCGGCCTGACTTCCCGGGGCAGGTGGGGCGACAGATGCAGACATGGATCAAGCAGGATGGTAGCTGGCGTGTGGCGGCGGCGCATGTGAGCATGATGGCCGCGCCCGCCTAACGGGGTTTTCAGACGTGCATCAACGGCTTACGCGCACCTCGGCCGAGGATATCAGGCAGAAGCTGGCCGACCGCATCATCCGCGGCGAGCTGGCGCCCGGTACGCCGCTGGACGAAACCAGCCTGGCGAGCAGCTTTGCCGTGTCGCGCACCCCGGTGCGCGAAGCACTGCGACTGCTGGCGGCCAGCGGGCTGATCGAGCAGAGGCCGCACGCTCAGGCATTGGTGGCCAAGCCGGACGAGGCAACGCTGGCCGGCATGTTCGCAGTGATGGGGCATCTCGAGGCGCTGTGTGCCGGCCTCAGCGCCATTGCCATGACCGCGCCGGAGCGCGACGCGCTGGACCGGCAGCACAGCGTCATGGCCCCTATCGTCAGGAGCGGCAGCGCCAGCGAATACAGCATCGCCAACGACCAGTTCCACAGCGCCATCTATGACGGCGCACACAACGCCTATCTGGCCGAAATAACCCGCTCGACCCGACAAAGGCTGCAGCCGTTTCGTCGGGCCCAGTTCGCCATGTTGGAGCGCCTGCGCCAGTCGCACCAGGAGCATGGACTGATCGTCGATGCCATCCTGCAGGGCGACCGCCCGGGCGCGGAAAGCGCCATGCGCGCCCACATCGCCATCGTCGAAGACGCCTATCGCACCCTGAGCCAGGCCAGCTAGCCCGGACGCACCGGCGAAAGGTGAACCATCGCCGCTCGCAGCGGGACGAAAGCGACGGCGGCGCCCGACCTATCCCGCCCGATAGGCGTCGATGATCGCCGAGCCGGTGGCGAACCACACACCCGGAGTGGCCGCCGCCGCTTCGAGGGATTTCCGGATATATTTCGACCGGAACGGCTGACCGGATACATTGGCCTGCAGGCCCAGGGTCATGACCGAGCCATTGCTGTCCGCCAGCAGCCCTTCAAGATGGTCGGAGAGTGCCTGCTCATATTCCCAGGGCGTGTGGCTTTGTGCCTGCACCACAGCGGCGTCGGAGGTTTCCACGCTGTAGGGCAGCGCTGACAGCCGGCCCCTTGGCACGATGAAGTCATAGGGCTGGTCGTCATTGCCCCAGTCGAGCGTATAGTCATAGCCTGCGCCCGCCAGCAGGCTGAGCGTATCCGCGGATTCGCTATTGCCCGGCCCCAGCCAGCCACGCGGGGCCATTCCGGTAGCGGCATGCAGCGCGGCGCGGGAGGTTTCGATATAGGCCGTTTCGTCCGCTTCGCTCATTGCGGAACTAAGGCCCAGATTGGCCTTTTCGCCACGGCCGACAAGTTCCCAGCCGCGCTTGAGCACTTCCTCGGCCACGCGTGGCGAGCGCGTCAGCAGCGCATCGCTCAGCGGCACCGTCGCCTTGATCCCCAGCTCGTCCAGCATGCCCATCAACCGGAAGAGGCCCACGCGCGGACCGTAGTCGCGATGGGTAAAGCCGATCAGGTTGGTCGGATTGGACGCCACGTCGCCGGCCGCGACAGTGATGACCACGGCGATGGCGACCTTGGCCCCGTTCGGCCAGGCCAGCGGGGGGCGGTCCGGATAGGCCGAGAACTTGAACAGCCCGTGATCCATGCGCGTCACCGGATCGACCACCACGTCATTATAGGTCGAGGGAAGCACGCTCATGCTGCCTGCTCCTTGCCGAGGGCCGGTGCCGGCACGCGCTTGCCATGATAGTTGGCATAGTACCAGTCGGCGATCTCGCCGGCCGTGGCCTGCCAGACGTGCGAATGGCCCAGAATATGTTCTAGCGCCCGCCGCAGATATTTGGCGCGCGATGGCGCCGTGACTGCGAAGGGATGCAGGCAGATCGCCATCACCTTGGGTGCAGTCCTGCCCTCGTCATAGAGCACGTCGAACTGGTCGGTGATCATCCGGCCAAAGGCCTCGCCGGTCTGGGCCTGTCCGCCCAGCGCCACGCCCGAATTGATCTCGAAACTGTAGGGCAGGGAGATCAGCCTGCCCGCGCGTACGGCGATGTCGGTAGGTTCGTCGTCATGGAACAGGTCGGCCCAGTATTTGACGCCCGCCTCTGCCAGCAGATGCGGGGTATTGGGTGTCGTGGTCAGCGCCGGCCCGAGCCAGCCGCTGATCATCTTGCCGGTATGCTGCTTGACCAGCGCGATCACCGTCGCGATCTGCTCACGCTCCATGGCTTCATCCATGCCGAAGCTGAAGCGGGTATTGTAGAGGCCGTGCGACTGGTAATCCCAGTCGCGCCGGGCCATCGCCTCGGCGATCTGGGGGAAATGCTCGAACACGGCGGCATTCATCGAGGCGGTCGCCCTTATGCCCAGATCGTCAAACATCTGGAACAGCCGCCACAGCGCCACGCGATTGCCGTAGTCGCGCGCCTGATAGGTCTGGATGTCCGGCGCTGGCCGAGCATAGGGATTGCGGAACGGATTGCCGGGCGGCAGGAATTCCAGATATTCCACATTGGGCACGATGAAGACGGCGATCCGCGCATCGCCCGGCATCCGCAGCGGCGGCCGGTCGGGCATGGCGGAATAGCTGTAGTGCTTGGGGTCGGACAGCATTGGACTTCCTCGAAGACGGGTTCGCGATGACTCAGTCGGGCAGGGTCAATCGACCCAGCACCGCTTCGGCTGCCATGGCGGCCTTGATCACCAGCAGGTCGGTGCCGGGGGCGCCGGCAAACTGCAGCCCCACCGGCAGGCCGTTGCTGGCCAGGCCACTGGCGATCGTCGTGGTCGGAAACCCGGTCAGGCTCCAGGCGACCTGGAATGACGCATCGCCTGTGGTCTCCAGGCCCAGCGGCGCGGTGTCGGGTGTCGTCGGCATGGCCAGCACATGCACGTCGGCAAACAGCGCCGCCATGGCTTGCTGCAGCAGGCGCTTGGCGCGCAGCGCCTGCAGATAGTAGCCGGCCGGCACCAGAGCGAAGGCTTCGGCCATGAGGCGATGCCGCTCGGTCATGGTGTCCCGGTGTTCGGCGATGCGCGGCGCGTGATAGACCGCCATTTCCGTGCTCATGATCAGGTGATGGATCGACCGATGCGCGGCAAACAGCGCCGGCAGCGGTACCTCCACCACGTCCATGCCCGAGGCAGAGAGCTTGCCCAGCGCCGCCTCGAAGCTTGCCGCCATGTCGGGCGAACTCTTCTCGCTGAAGAATCCGCGCAGCACGCCGATGCGCCACGTGCCCGGCGGCGTGACCGGGGCGGGCCTGATCTTGGCCAGGGCGGTGAACACCAGTTCCAGGTCCTCGGCGGCGCGGGCAATCAGCCCGGGGTGGTCGAGCGACCAGGCGACGGGGAGCATGCCCTTGCGCGACAGCGCGCCATAGCTGGGCTTGAGGCCCGCTACGCCATTATAAGCCGCCGGGCGGATATTGGAGCCGCCGGTCTGCGTGCCGATGGCGACCGGGATCATGCGGGCGCCGACGGCAACGCCGGAGCCGGAACTGGAGCCACCGCCGGTATGGGCGCTGTTCCACGGATTGGTCGATGCCGGGGGCACGCCCATGCCGGCAAATTCCACGGTCGTGCACTTGCCCAGGATGATGGCGCCCGCCTTGCGCAGGGCTGCGGCGACGCCGGAATCCGGATAGCGCAGACTGCCGTCCATCGTCCTCGAATTTGCCAGTGTCGGCATGTCCCTGGCGTGGAACACGTCCTTGATGCCCACCGGCACGCCATGCAGCGGACCGCGCAGATTGCCCGCCTTGCGCTCCGCCGCCATCGCCTTGGCCTCTGCCAGCGCATTGTCGCGGTCAAGATGGGCCCAGGCATGCACCTGGCTTTCGCGGGCGTCGATGCGCTCGAACGCCGCTTCCACCGCGCTAACCGGATCAAGCGCGCCGCTGGCAATGGCGTTGGCCATTTGGGTGGTTGTCAGCTCGATCGGGTTCATGCGGCATCCTCCGGATCGAGGGAATGGTCTTCCCCGAAGATCGGCTCGACAGCGTCGGGTATCTCCAGCGCACTGACTTCGGCCATGGCGCTGGCAATGGAGTGCAGGTGCCCATCCATTTTGGCGGCGTCACCAAGACCCCAGACCAGGGCCGCGTTGAGACTGAGATATTGATAGGCGAGATCTGCTGAAACTGGTGGTTTGAGACGCATCGGCTGCTCCGGGGGCACGGGGGACCCGTTTGCACCACTCTGACCGGCCCGCCGGCCAGCGCTACTGACCTTTTCTCAGCCAGGAGATGAGCCGATCTGAAACCCGCACTTCAGGGCGTGCATGCGCCTTGCAACGCGGGCCGGCCACCGTCGTGAGAAAAACTCACTGTCGCCGCTGCAGATTTGTCGTTTGGAATTCGGGAACCGGCGGTCGACCATCGCCTGGCACAACCCATTGTCTGTTGCCCGACCGAGAGAGCCTTGCTCTCCGGCCCCGCAGAGCGACCCTTGCAGGAGCGTTTCAGTGACCAAGATCGGTGTCTTCATCCCCATCGGCAGCCGCGGCTGGCTCATTTCCACCACATCGCCGGCGACCTATCCCACCTTCGATCTCAACAAGACCGTGGTACAGCGCGCCGAGCACTATGGCCTGGATTTCGCGCTCGCGATGATCAAGCTGCGCGGCTATAACGGCCCCAGCGAATATTGGCAGCACAATCTGGAGAGCTTCACGCTGATGGCCGGCCTCGCCGCCGTCACCAAGAAGATCCAGCTCTTCGCCTCGGTGGCCATGCTGACCATGCCGCCGGCTTTAGTGGCCCGGATGGTCTCGACCATCGACTCGATCGCCCCCGGCCGCATCGGCGTCAACATGGTCACCGGCTGGCAGCCCAAGGAATACCAGCAGATGGGGCTCGAACTGACCCCTGAACATTTTGCCCGGCGCTATGACTATGCCACTGAATATGTGCAGGTGATGCAGGATCTGTGGACCACAGGCGTCTCCGATCTCAAGGGCGACTTCTTCCAGATGGACGACTGCAAGCTGTCGCCCCGGCCCAGTGCGCCAATCCAGATCGTCGGCGCCGGCCAGTCGCCCGCCGGCATGGCCTTTGTCGCCAAGCATGGCCATTACAACTTCGTCGTCGCCGGCGGCCTCAACCAGACCGACGGGTGCCGCGAGGTGGCCGGCCGGGTCGCCGAAGCGGCCCGCGAGCACGGTCGCGATACCGGCGCCTTCCAGCTCATCATGGTGATTGCCGACCGCACCGACGAAATGGCATTCGCCAAGTGGGAGCATTACAAGACCGGCACCGATATCGAGGCCCTGGAGTGGCAGGCCAGCCAGGCCGGTGCCGATACCAAGGCCAGTGCCAATTCAACGGCCGCCCTGCTCAAGAGGGGCATCGACAATCCCGAACCGACCGGCATGACCAAAATCATCGGCAGCTACGAGAATGTCGCGCGCATGCTCGACGAGATCGCCGCCGTGCCCGGGATCAAGGGCATCATGCTGACCTTCGACGATTTCGTTGTCGGCATGGAGCAGTTCGGCGAGCACATCCAGCCGCTGATGAAGTCCCGCAACGCCTCTCTCAAGAGCGATCAGGCCGCGGCCTGAATGACTGCAGGCGCCCACAGGCGCCTGCCAACCCCTCAATCGGCGGAGCCCGAAGTCATGGTCAAGATCGGCGTCTTCATTCCCATCGGCAGTCGTGGCTGGATAATGTCCACCACCGCACCGCGCACCTATCCGACCTTCGATCTCAACAAGGCCATCTGCCAGCGCGCCGAGCATTACGGGCTCGATTTCGTGCTCTCCATGGTCAAACTGCGCGGCTATGACGGCCCCAGCGAATTCTGGCAGCACAATCTCGAGCCCTTCACCATGATGGCCGGCATCGCCGCCGTGACCCAGCGCATCAAGATGTATGCCTCGATCGCCTTGCTCACCATGCCGCCAGCATTGACGGCCCGCATGGTGTCGACCATCGACTCCATCGCGCCGGGCCGCTTCGGCGTTAATATCGTCACCGGCTGGCAGCCCAAGGAATACCAGCAGATGGGTCTGTGGCCCGGCGAGGCCCATTTCGCCCAGCGCTACGACTATGCGACTGAATATGTGACGGTGATGAAGGATCTATGGGAGACGGGCGTCTCCAACTTCCAGGGCAAGTTCTTCCAGATGGACGACTGCAAGCTGAGCCCGGGTCCGTCGAGCCATATCGACATCGTCGCGGCGGGCACCTCGGACCGCGGCATGCAGTTCGTGGCCGAGCATTGCGACTACAATTTCGTTTCCTCAGGTGGCGGCATCAACGAGCCGGACAAGGCTGGCGCCAATGTGGTGCGCCTGGCCAAGGTGGTTGAAGGCACCGGTCGCAAGGTGCAGGCCTATACCGGCGCCATGATCATCGCTGACCGCACCGACGAATTGGCCTTCGCCAAGTGGGAACACTACAAGAAGGGCACCGACCATGAGGCCATCGCCTGGTCGCACGCGCAATCGTCGCAGGACACCAGGGCGCCCGCCAATTCGACCGCCGGCGGCATGGCGGCCCGGAGCCTCGAGCAGATGCGCAATCCCGCGTCCGCGCAGCCCAACAATGGCCTGCGCCTGATCGGCTCCTACGAAAACGTTGCCAAGATGCTCGACGTCATGGCCCAGACGCCAGGCCTGGGCGGCATCATGCTGACCTTTGACGACTTCATCACCGGCATCGAGCAGTTCGGCCAGTATATCCAGCCGCGCATGCGCAGCCGGAGCACCCTTTCCGCCGCCAACCAGAACGCGGCGTGATCTAACCCCAGGAGCATCAGCCATGGTCAAAATTGGCGTCTTTATCCCGATCGGCAGCCGCGGCTGGCTGATTTCCACCACGGCACCGGAGACCTATCCCACCTTCGACCTCAACAAGACCATCGTGCAGCGCGCCGAACATTACGGGCTCGATTTCGCCCTCGCCATGATCAAGCTGCGCGGCTTCAACGGCCCCAGCGAATACTGGCAGCACAATCTGGAAGCCTTCACCCTGATGGCCGGCATTGCCGCGGTCACCAGCAAGATCAAGCTCTATGCCTCGATCGCCCTGCTGACCCTGCCGCCGGCCTTGGCCGCCCGCATGGCCTCCACCATCGACTCCATTGCCCCCGGCCGTTTCGGCGTCAACATCGTCACCGGCTGGCAGCCCAAGGAATACCAGCAGATGGGCCTATGGCCCGGCGATGCGCATTTCGAGCGGCGCTACGAATATGCCTCCGAATATGTGCAGGTGATGAAGGACCTCTGGGAAACCGGCACCTCCAATTTCCAGGGCGACTATTTCAAGATGGACGACTGCAAGCTGTCGCCCCGCCCCTCGAGCAAGATCGAGATCGTGGCGGCCGGCGCCAGCAATCGCGGCATGGAATTCGTCGGCCAGCATTGCGACTTCAACTTCATCGGGGCCGGCTCGGGCATCAACAATACCGCCAATGCCGGCGACAATGCCAAGCGCCTGCTCGAGGTCACCAAGCCCTATGGTCGCAAGGTCGGCGCCTATACGCTGCTGATGGTCATCGCCGACCGCACCGACGAGATGGCCTTTGCCAAATGGGAACATTACAAGCAGGGCACAGACCTTGAAGCCATTGCCTGGTCGCGGGACCAGTCGTCGGCCGACAAGAACGCCCCGGCCAATTCCACCGCCGGCGGCATGGCCCGTCGCGCCCAGGAAATGCTGAACGATCCCTCCAAGGCCGAACCGACCGGCATGCTCAAGCTCATCGGCAGCTATGAGAACGTCGCCCGCATGCTCGACGAGATCGCCGAGCAGCCCGGCATTGAAGGCATCATGCTGACCTTTGACGATTTCATCGTCGGCATGGAGCAGTTCGGCGAGCATATCCAGCCGCTGATGAAGTCGCGCAATGCCAAATTGGCAAAAGACCAGGCCGCGGCCTAGAGGCGCCGGGAGGAAATCATCGGGGCCGGTCCGGTCAATGATAATTTCCGTCATGGCCAGCTGAGTGGCACCCCGGCAGCTTGCCGGGGGCCGGTTCCCAACCAGATCGAGTATAGCCATGTCTGAAGTCATGTCGCCCGAACGGGTCATCGATGTCCGCACCTTCTGGCAGGCCGTCGGCCTGCGCGCCGTGGGCACGGCCATCGTTACTGCCGAGGGCAGCGAGGGCCCGCGCGGCTTTCTGGCGCTTTCGGCCACCCATCTCTGTGCCGATCCGCCGATCATGATGATCTCGGTGGACAAGAAGACCTCGGCCGTCTCGGCCATCCTCGAAGCCGGGCACTTCGCCATCAACTATCTCGCCACAGACCAGGCCGATCTCGCCGGCCCGTTTGGCGGCAAGGGCGATCTCAAGGGGGCGGACCGCTTCACTCTGGGCACATGGTCCACGCTGGCAACGGGCGCTCCGGTACTCGACGGCGCCTCGGGGGTGATCGACTGCGTGGTTGAGGAAACCATCGAGCGCCACGGCACGCTGATCGTGCTGGGCCGGGTCAAGGATTTTTCGGCGACCGAAGGCAAGGCGCCCATGGTGTCCTACAAGGGCAAGACGCTGTGACGGCACGGCGGTCCGCTCTGCTCGTCATGGATTTCCAGGACGAGATCGTGGCCAGTCATGATGCCGGTGCCGCCATCGCGGCCACGCAGACCGTGCTGCACGCCGCCCGTGCGACCGGCATGCCGGTGGCCTTTGTCGTCGTCGGCTTCCGCCCGGGCTATCCCGAAGTTTCTGCCAACAATAAAGGTTTCGCCGCCGTCAGGGCGTCCGGGCGCCTGGTCAATCCCAGCGTCATCGATGTGTTGGCGCCCATAACCGGAGAGCCGGTGGTGGTCAAACACCGCGTCGGCGCGCTGCATGGCACTGATCTGCCGGTGATCCTCAGCGCCTTTGACGTCAATCATCTGGTGCTGACCGGCATTTCCACCAGCGGCGTCATCCTGTCGACCACCCGCATGGCGGCCGACATGGATTTCGTTATCACCATCCTGGCCGACTGCATCGGCGATAGCGATCCGGCGGTGCACGACTTCCTGCTGACCAGGATCCTGCCGCGCCAGGCCGAGATCAGCGACAGCGCCAGCTTCATCGCCGGCCTCTAGCTCAGGCCGCAGCTGCCTCTCGCTGGGCGAAGAGGGTGCCAACAAGTTCAGCGATGGCCAGTGCCTTGCGGTCCTCGTAGCGGCGACCGACCAGCGACAGGCCGACCGGCAGTCCGCCCGGACCGAACAGCCCCGGCACATTGACCACCGGCACCTGCAGCAGCGTCCACATCGAGTTGAACGACGCGTCGCCGGTCATATCATGACCCTCGGGTGCCTCGCCGGTCGCACTGGGGGTCAGCACGATGTCGACCTGGCTCGCGAGGTCGTCATAGAGGCCCCGGCAGTGGTCGGCATGGCGATAGGCGGCGCGCGCGTCACCCGGCGTGATGCCGCTGCGGTTTTCCACCGTCGCCTTGAAGTCGTCATGCAGGTGGGGCGTGTTGCGGTATTCGTTGAGAAAGGCGGCGCGGCCCTCGGTGCGCGCCACGATGCGGTGCGATTCCCCGATCGTGTCGAACAGGCCGGGCAGCTCGAAGGCGGTGACCTCGGCGCCGGCTTGCCGCAGCAGCGCCACCGCCTGACTCATTGCCTGAACAGTTGCGGGCAAGGCCTTGCCCCAATGCGGTGTTCGACAAAGGCCGACCTTCAGACCCACGAGGCTGGCCGGCGCCGGCATCTCCAGCGCGTCGATGGCAAAGACATCGGCCAGCAGCATCAGGTCCCGCGCGCTGCGGGCGTAAAGTCCCAGCGTATCGAGCGTGGTCGAACTCATCTTGAGCCCCTCGCGGCTGATGCTGCTCCAGGTCGGCTTCCAGCCAAAGATGCCGCAGAACGAAGCCGGGCGAATGGTCGAGCCGCCTGTCTGGGTGCCCAGCCCCAGGGTCGCCTGCCAATCGGCGACTGCCGCGGCCGAGCCGCTGGACGAGCCGTCCGGGGTATGGGCCAGGGCGTGCGGATTGCGGGTGGCTCCACCGCGCAGGGTAGCGGCGAATTCGGTGGTTACCGTCTTGCCCGCTATCAGAGCGCCCGCCGCCCGCAGTGTGTCGATGCAGGCGGCGTCGACGCCCGTGCGGCTATTGCGGTAGCGGGGCGTGTTGTGGGCCGTGGGCATGTCATAGGTGGCGATCACATCCTTGACCGCGATCGGCACGCCATGCAGCGGCCCCTTGATGGGTACCTCGTCGAGCAGACTGGCGCGGTCACGCAGCAGGTCGCGGTCGAACCAGGCCCAGGCCCGGACGTCAGCGTCACGGGCGTCGATCCGGGCGATCAGCGACTCGGCCACGTCGGCGACCGACAAAGTCCCGGCCGCGACGCGGGTAGCGATGGTGACAGCGTCGAGTTGATGGGGTTCGGTCACGGCCTGCTCCTAATAGGTCCTGAACATGCGCATGATCTCGGCGCGGTCCTGCGTGCGGCTCAGCGCCAGGGCCAGCAGGATGCGGGCCTTTTGCGGGTTGAGATTGTCGGCCGGCACATAGCCCAGCTCGGTCAGCCGGGCACTATCATGCACCACGCCGCTGCCGGCCCGGGTGGCCTGCAGGATCACGACGCCGGCTTTGGCGGCCCGCTCCAGCGCCGCCGCCTGGCCGGGTGGTGCCATGCCGGGGGCAAACCCTGCCGAAACGATGCCACGCGCCCCGGCGGCGACAAAGGCATCGACCTCGGTCCCGTCGGCACCCGCATAGGCATAGGCAATATCGACGCGGGGCAGGGCGTCGAGCACCGCCAGATCGAACTCGGTATCGGGCGCGGTTACCCTTTCGGTGCGCCGGTAGTAGCTGACCATGTCGCCATCGACATAGCCGAGCATGCCGAAATCGGGCGCGCGGAAGGTCTGCAGCCGGTAGGTGGCGGTCTTGGTGACCTCGCGCGCCGCGTGGATTTCGTCATTGAGCAGAACGAGAACGCCGCGCCCCACCGATTGCGGCTCGGCAGCCACCCGCACGGCATTGACCAGGTTCATCGCGGCGTCGCTGGCCAGGCCGCTCAGGGGGCGCTGCGAGCCGACCACGACCACGGGAATGGCAACCTTGAGCGTCAGGCCCAGTGCATAGGCCGTTTCCTCCAGCGTCGCCGTGCCGTGGCCGATGACGATGCCGGCCAGATCGGCATGCTCGGCAACCAGGCTTGAACAGAGCAGCGACAACGCCTTCCATTCGGCAAAGCCGATGCTGGGGCTGGGAATATTGGCGAAGGGGACCGCCATGACCTCGGCCACTTCCTGCACCTGCGGCACGGCGGCGAGAATGCCATCGGCCTGCAGCATGGTCTTGTTGGCGCCATAGTGGACAATGTCGAGCGGCCCGGTACCGATCGAGGCGATCGTGCCGCCCGTGCCGATGAATGCGATTTTTCTCACCCTGCAGATCCTTTGCGCCTTGGAAACTACCCCACGCTAGGGCGGCGGTCTGACTTCGGCAGTCCAGAATTTCTCACCAGACCGGGTGAGAAATGGTCAGTTGGCTCAGAAATGGGCCGGCACGATAGTTTGCCCATGTTCGCCGCATATTCGGCTGGCGGCGCGGAAGGAAGCAGGCTGATGCACAATCAAGATTTCAAACTCGGCATGCGGCGTCTGGCGGCGGGCGTATCGCTGATCACTACAGTCAATCATGGCATGCGTCATGGCCTCGTCGCCACCGCCGTCAGCTCGGTCACGGCCGATCCGCCCACCCTGCTGGTCTGCATCAACAAGACCGCGTCAGCCCATGCCCATGTGTCGGAGGCCGGCATTCTGTGCGTCAATATCCTGGCCGACTCCCACGAAGATGTGGCGGGCCGCTTCTCCAGTCCGGTCGACCGTGAAAAGCGTTTCGACTACGACGCCTGGCAGACGCTGAGAACCGGCGCACCCGCCCTGGTCAACGCCATGGTCAGCTTCGACTGCGAAGTGCGCCAGGCCGTCCCCTATCAGTCCCACACCATCTTCCTGGCCGAGATCGTCTCCGTGGAACTCTGGGCCGAGGCCAATCGGCCCCTGGTCTATCTCGACGGACGCTATCGTCTGCTGGCCGAGGCGCAGCAGATGTTTTCCGTCGCCAGCTGACGGTTCTTCATAGCGTCATTCCTCAATCACCCATTCGACAAGGCCGGCGCCAACGGGCGCCGGCCTTGTCGTGTCTGCCCGGTGCCAAGGCAAAAGCGCGAGGCAATTGCAGGGCTGCCCTGCGTCCGGCGCAGCCTCAATCTAGCTCTGCCCTACCTATGAATTAATCTCATTTGTTCCTGTCCCGGGTTCATTCAATCCTCACTCCAGACCAGAGCTGCCTCCTAGCAGCGTCATCCGGAGAGCACGACATGACTGCGATCAAGACCAAGGGAATTTCTCGCCGAACTGTGTTGAAGGGCGCCGCGGCAACGGTTGGTGCTGCGGTCGGCTCAGGCGCGATTACCGGCTTCCCCACCTATTGGGCCCAGGCGAGCAAGGACATCACGATCACCCATATCGGGTCGATCTACACCACCAATCCCACCGTTGCCGAGCAGGCCAACAAGGATCTCGGCTTCACCATCCAGATGCAGACGCTGGATAATACCACGCTCATCAACCGCCTGCTGACCCAGCCTGAAACCGTCGACGTGGCCGACTTCGGCAATACGTCAATGGGCTACTTCAAGAACAAGGGGATCCTGATGGCGATCCCCGTCAAGGAGTACAAGTACTGGGACCAGACCGTGCCCCTGTTCACCCAGGGCACCTATGCCGATGGCAAGCCGTATTCCATGGAAGGCTACGCGCCCATCAAATCGCAGTTCTGGGCCGACGAAACCGCCCAGGAATATTCGCTGACACCCACCGACTATCTGGTCGGCATCCCGGTCATGTACAATGCCGATACCCTGGGCGTGCGGCCCGATCTGGTGTCGCACCAGGTCACCAGCTGGAAGGAACTGGTCAGCTCCGATTTCGCCGGCAAGGTGGCGCTGCAGGACGGCGTCAATGTCGGCGTGCCCGACGCTGCCGTGGCGCTGCAGGCCGCCGGCCTGATGACCTATGCCGACAAGGGCAACATGACCCGCGAAGAGATCGACAAGACCATCGATCTGCTGATCGAGCTCAAGCGCGCCGGCCAGTTCCGCTCCTTCTGGACCAATTTCGACCAGTCGGTGCAGCTGATGGCCTCGGGCGAAGTGGTGCTGCAGTCCATGTTCGCGCCGGCGGTGACCGAAGTGCGCACCCGCGGCATCGCCTGCCAGTATCTGCCGCTCGAGGAGGGTTCGCGTGGCTGGTATATCTTCCAGTCCGCCATGGCCCATCTCGATGGCGGCGACAAGCTGCGCCGCGACTGCGTCATGGAATACATGAACTGGACGAATTCGGGCTTCAACGGCGTCTACTTCTCGCGCCAGGGCTTCTACTCATCCGTTCCGGACCTGATGAAGGCCCAGATGGACCCCAATGACTATGGCTACTGGTACGAGGGCAAGGCGGCCACGGCCGACATCATCGATCCGTTCGGCAAGGTGATGGAAAAGGCCGGTGCCGTGCGCGATGGCGGCTCGCTCTGGGAGCGCATGGGCAATGTGGGCATCTGGAACACCCTGATGGATGAGGACCGCTACCTGGTCCGTCGCTGGCAGGATTTCATCTCCGCCTGATCGCCGACTTACATCCGGGGAGCATTCGCTTCCCGGACCGCTCTGCTTTTGAGGATGCAAGGTCGATGAGCATTTCCCCCCGTACTGCCTCCTGGCTGCAGGCTTCGCCCTTCGCACTGATCATGGTCGCGCTGGTCATGATCCCGCTCGCCATCATCATCGTGGTCAGCTTCATGGACTACGGCTTCGCCGAGATCATCCCGGAGCTCTATTGGGGAAACTATCTCGACATCTTCAAGTCGCAGCTGACCTTGGATCTCTACATGACGGTGTTCCGCCACATCGTCATCGTCTGGACCATCACGCTGCTGCTGGGCTTCACCATTGCCTACTATCTGATCTTCCACGTCCGCTCGAATTTCTGGCGCGCCATCTTCCTGATGGCCTGCGCCATTCCGTTCTGGACATCGGGCTCCATCCGGATGATTTCCTGGGTGCCGCTGCTGGGCCGGGAGGGCCTGGTCAATCAGGCGCTGATGGGCCTGGGTTTCATCGACGAGCCCATTTCCTGGCTGCTCTATTCCGAATTTTCCGTGCTGTTGGTCTATGTCAACATGCTGACGCTGGCCATGCTGGGCCCGATCGCCAATTCCATGGCCAAGATCAGCCCGTCCATCATCCAGGCCGCCCGCGATCAGGGCGCCACCGAATGGCAGACCATCACCCAGATCATCATTCCCCTGATCAAGCCCGGCATCGCCGTGGGCAGCATCTTCATCATCACCGCGGTGATGGGTGACGGTTTCATCGTCAAGGCGCTGAGCGGCAACCAGGTCAACACGCCGGCCGGCGCCATCATGAACGAGATCAACGCCTTCATGTATCCGCCGGCCGCCGCCAAGTCGGTGATCATGCTGGTCATCGTCATGCTGATCGTCGGCACACTGCTGCGCGTGGTCGATATCCGAAAAGAACTTGCGAGGAACTGAGCATGATACGCCGCCCGCTTTCCTTCTATGTGCTGTCCGCCATTTTCGCGCTGTTCCTTGTATTCCTGTATGGACCGATGGCCTGCGTCTACATCCTGAGCTTTCAGGGGCCGGAAGGCGGCATGAGCTTTCCGATGCGCGGCTTCTCCACCGTCTGGTTCGAAACCCTGTTCACGGCGGGCGGGCGTGGCGTCGGTGACATCCACAATTCGTTCTGGCGCTCGATGCGGATGTGCCTGATCGTCTCCGCACTGACCATGCTCATCGCGGTGGCGGCGGGGGTGTCGTTCCGACGCAAATATGCCGGCGCCAATTTCGTCTTCTATTCCGCCATTGCCAGCATGGTCGTGCCCGGCATCTTTGTCGGCTTCGGCATTGCCCTGACGCTCAACCTGCTCGGCTTGCGCTCGGAATGGTGGCATTCCGGCATCGGGGCCCAGCTGACCTGGTCGCTGCCCTTCGGCCTGCTGATCATGTTCATCATCCTGGGGCGCATGGACCCGGCCTTCGAAGAAGCCGCAACCGATCTCGGCGCCACGGCCCGGCAGCGCTTCCAATATGTCATCCTGCCCCTGATCCTGCCTGGCGTCATCGGCATCGCCATGGCCGGCTTCACCTCGTCCTACGAGGAATCCGCCCGCGCCGGCCTCAATATCGGCACCGGCAATACCATGCCGATGGAACTGACCGGTCTGCTCGGCGCCGCGACAACGCCGGTCATGTTTGCCGTCGGGACGCTGACTACGCTGTTCATGTTCACCATCGTCATCGTCACCCTGCTCATCGTTGGCAATATCGCCAAGCGCCGGCAGATGCGGCTCACCGCCCAACACGCCTGATCTGGAACCCCCGAGGATATCGCCATGAAGATCGATGCCGATTTCAATGCCACGAACCTGGTCACCGACCTCGGCGCTGACGCCAACTCGTCCGATGTCAGCCTCAAATACGATGTCGAAATGGTCGCCGTGTCCAAGTCCTATGATGGTGGCGCCCGGGCAGTCGACAATGTCTCGCTGCGCATTCCCAAGGCCAGCTATTGTTGCCTGCTCGGGCCGTCCGGCTGTGGCAAGACCACCACGCTGCGCATGCTGGCCGGCCATGAATCGGTGACCGATGGCGACGTGCTGATCCACAACCGCAACATCACCGATGCCAGCCAGAGCCAGCGCGGCACCTCGATGATGTTTCAGAGCTATGCGCTGTTTCCCCATCTCACCGCCATCGACAACGTCGCCTTCAGCCTCAAGCTCAAGGGCGTCGGCAAGGCGGCCCGTCACGCCCAGGCCATGGAATATCTGACCCTGGTGCAGATGGAGGGTCTGGCCCACCGCATGCCGGGACAGCTGTCAGGCGGCCAGCAGCAGCGCGTCGCCCTGGCGCGGTCGTTGATCACCCGGCCCAAGGTGCTGCTGCTCGACGAGCCGCTGTCTGCGCTCGACCCCTTCCTGCGGGTGCTGATGCGCACCGAGCTCAAGCGGATCCAGACCGAGCTGGGCATTACCTTCGTCCACGTCACCCACAGTCAGGAGGAAGCCCTGGCGCTGAGCGACATCATGGTGGTGATGAATGGCGGCCGGATCATGCAGGCCGGGTCGGCCCGCGAAGTGTTCGAAAAACCTGCCAACGCCTTCGTTGCGCGCTTCATTGGTGGTCACAATGTCGTCGAGCGCGACGGCAAGCCGGTGGCGGTGCGCGCAGACAAGTGCCGCATCGTCGATGGCGCCATCGGACCGGGCATTGCCTCGACCGTCATCAGTGTTGAATATCAGGGGCCGGTGGTGCGCATCAATCTCAAGGGCGATGCCGGTCAGGATCTCTGCTCGCTGATTTCCGATAGCCGCTTCTTTGCCGATCCGCCGACGGTGGGCGAGCGGGTTGTCCTGTCCTGGACCGCCGATGACGAATGCCCGCTGGACGTCGCTGCCTGACAGGACAACGCCCCGGTCGGCCGGGGCGTCTGCGCACTGGGTCTGCCAGTCATTTTCCAGAACCGCGGTCGCCTCGACCGCGGTTTTCCGTTCAGGCCAGGACGACGGCCCGGCTGGCGATCTGGTCTTCCACCTGGTGATACAGCCATTCCTTGAAGCGGTTGACGGTATTGGGCGCCGTGGGCGTCCAGGGGGACACCAGATAGTAGGGGCTGCGGATCGGATAGGCCTCGCCGATCTGCACCAGGGTGCCGGCCTTGAGAGCATCCGAAATCAGCAGCGAGCGGCCCAGAATGGCGCCGAGACCTGCCTTGGCGGCCTCGATGCTGGGACTGGCCTGGTTGAAGCGCGGCCCCTTGCCGATATCCCCCCGGCTGACGCCAAACTCACGCAGATAGCGTTCCCAGTCGGGATAGGGTCCGTTCTGGTCGCTGCGGACCCGGTCGATATGGATAAGCGGCACATGGCGCAGGACATCGCTCCCGCTATTGCCGAACCGCGCCGCCAGTTCGGGCGAACAGATCGGAATGATCTCCTCTTCCATCAGCGGTTCGATGCGGCGGTCAAGGCCGGTCTGCCAGTTGCAGATCCACAGATCGGCATCCTCGTTCTCGATTTCCTGGCGCTTGATGAAGGTGGTGATGGTGACGTCGATCTCGGGCGATGCACCGACGAAATCGCCCATCAGCGGCATGAGCCAGAGTGACGCAACCGAGGCTGAGGCGCCCACCATCAGGCGCTGGCGGGCGTCGACGGGATCACGCAGCGACATCAGCGCCTCATCGATCAGGTCCAGCGCATTGGTCAACTTGCCCAGACAGGCGCGGGAATCGGTGGTCAGTTCCAGGCGGCTGTTCTTGCGCAGGAACAGCTTGGTCTGCAGGAAATCTTCCAGCAGGCGTATCTGGTGGCTGACGGCAGTTGGCGTAACGCAAAGTTCGTCCGCAGCGCGGACCAGACTCTTGTATCGGGCAGCAGCCTCGAAGGCTCTGACCGCATTGAGAGGGACACGACGTCTCATTGGAAGCCTCGCTTGCCTCTCCTCCCCAAAAGCCAGCAGATCACGGCTTGTTCGGGTCTACAAGCCTATTTCTTGCACAGATACCTGGCTTGATCAGAATTTGAGCTTATTAGCGCGTGCCGGTATCTGCGGGATCAACTTGCCCCGGTCCATTCGCGGTTTCATCATCTGTGTCTGGCGCCACATATTCAAAATTGGTGCCGTTCCGACGACGCCGCACTAGGTAGATATAGGCCAGGCCAATGCCGACACAGCAGAGCAGGCCATTGGCGAAAACCGCCCAGCCAACCCCCAGTAATGCTGCAGCCGCACCGGTCAGCATCGGCCCGATCGGCGAGGGGATCAGCAGGTTGATCATGCTGACCAGCCGGCCCCGCATCTCGGGCGGGGCGTGCAGTTGCAGCAGGGTATTCACCGATGCCGAGAAGGTAACCGCCGAGGCGCCGACGGCAACGAACATGGCGCTTGAGGCAAGCAGATTGCCCGAAAAGCTGATCAGCGTCAGCATGACGCCAAAGGCCAGGCCGGCCAGCAGGATGCGGCGGGTCGACGGCGCCCCCCTTGTGGTCATGACCAGCGCGGCCAGGAATGACCCACTGCCCAGGCACGAATTGAGAATGCCGAATTCAGCGGCGCTGGCCTTGACCAGATAGGTCGAGATCAACGGCACCATGGTGGTGAAGTTCTGGCCGAACATCCCGATAAAGGCCGTGGCGATCAGCAGGAACAGGATGGTGGGCGTGCGCCGCGCATAGGACAGGCCCTCGCGGATCTGCAGCAGCAGGTTCTGCTTGCGCGCCAGGCGGCGGGGCTGCAATTCGCTGCTGCGCAGCAGGCTCAGGGCAATGAGCGCGGCCGCGAAGGTGAGGGCATTGATGAAATAGGCCACGCCCACGCCGAGCACGGCGATCACCACGCCTCCCAGGGTCGGTCCGATGATCCGGCCCAGGTTTTGGGCCAGCGATCCCATGGCAATGGCATTGGGCAGGTGTGTCAGCGGCACCAGTTCGCTGATGAAGGACTGTCGCAGCGGCGCATCGAGCGCATTGATGATGCCCAGCGTCACCGCCAGCACATAGATGTGCCAGATATGGATAGTGCCGGTGAGGCAGAGCGTGCCCAGCGCGACGGCCTGCAGTGTCCCCATGAACATGGTGAAGTACATGAGCTTGCGGCGCGGAAACCGGTCGGCGATCGCCCCGCCGATCAGCGACAGCAGGAAGACCGGCAGGAATTGCAGTGAAGTGACAATCGCCAGCGCCACAGGCGAGTTGGTGAGATCAAGGACCAGCCAGGCCTGCGCCGTCATCTGCATCCAGGTGCCGGGCACCGAAATCACCGAGCCGGTGAAGTAGATGCGGAAATTCCGGATCGACAGCGCCTTGTATGGCTTGGAACGCCGCTTCGCCACCCTGGCCGCGCCGGGTGGCGCCATCTGGTCCATCAGGTTCAGGTCGTTTCATGCTGTACATAGTCGGCCAGCCGGCGATTGCGGCTGAAGCCCCAGCGTTCACGGATCTTGGCCTGGCGGTCGAGATCGATCTCGGCCGGCACCACTTCGTCATGGTTGGTCTTGGCGCGTGCCAGGATCGAGCCATCGGGCCCGGCCACGAAGGAGCGACCGATGAAGCGGACGCCGTTTTCCTTGCCCGCCTTGCCGGCGGCGATGATCGTGGTGCCGGTATAATAGGCGCCGGCGGTGATCGCCAGTTCGGAAGATTTGCGGGCCTTTCCGAGGGTGGAGCCCGGCATGACCGGGGTGTTGTAGCCAACGGCGATGATGTCGGCGCCGTTGATCGATAGCGACCGGTAGGCCTCCGGAAAGCGGCGGTCATAGCAGATCAGGCCACCGATCTTGACCGCGCCGACATCATAGACGCCGAAACCCAGATTGCCCGGCTTGAAATAGCGCTTTTCCAGGATGGTGATCTTGGCATCGGGCTTGGGTTCGATCTCGCCGGGAATATGCATCTTGCGGAAGGTGCCGGCATGGCTGCCCTGGCGATGGATGAAGCTCATGGAGTTGAACAGCCCGTCCTCGGTCTGCTCGGCATAGGGCAGGACCAGCGACATGGCATGCTGCTGCGCCCGCGCCATGATCGCTGCCAGCGCCGCCTGGTTCTGGCTGATGCTGACATAGGGGTCGAGATCGGCATGGATCTCGGCGGCGAAGTAGGGCGTCAGCGCCAGTTCCGGCAGCACGCCCAGGGTCACCCCAAGAGCGGCGGCCTTGTCGATCAGGGCGACAATGCGGTCTGTGGTTTCGGCGATCGAGGACCCGGCGGGTCCCATTTGCAGGGCGGCAACAAGCATGACGCGACTTTCAGGGTGTGAGGAACTGGGCCCGCGCCAGGGCGGGTTGTTTCGTCTTGCTGAGGAGGGCGATCAGGCCGCCTGGGCCGAGGCCTTGACCGGGCCGATGATGTCGAGCGCCTGCGCCGTATCGATGACGTCGCAGATCTTGAATGCCATGTCGAAAAGCGCAGCGGCATGCGACAGCTCGATGCGGTCGAACACCGCTTCCTCGATCACGCTCATCTTGTAGCCATGCGCCTCGCCATCCACGCAGGTGGCGCGAACGCAGCCGCTGGTGCTGTTGCCGCCCACCAGCAGGCCGTCGACGCCCAGATTGCGCAGGATGAGGGCCAGGTTGGTCATGACGAAGCAGCTTGGAGTCTGCTTTTCGACCAGATAGTCCCCATCCTGCATCGCCACCTCGACCGGAATGTCCGACTTGGCGTTGACGGCGCTGAAATTGTTGCCGGGGTCGGATGCGGGCAGGCCGGTATAGGCGTGGAAGACGTGCTTGGAATAGATCACCGGCACGCCGGCCGCGCGGGCCGCCGTCAGCAGCTTCTGCTGATAGGGCACGGACGCCCAGGCATGCGGGCCGCAGGCGCCTGAATACGCATCGAGCTGCTCGTATATGGGCTTGTCCAGACCCATTGCCGTGGTCTGCATGTCGATGAGCAGCAGCGCCACCTTCTGGCCTGGACCATGCGGCTTGCGCGGCTTGCGCGCGGCCATGACCTTCTTGTCGTCCTCCGTCAGAAACGCGTCCCACACAGCCATTTCAGTTCCTCTTGATCCGAGCTCCGATGCCAAAACGCTAGTCGGGCCGGGCAGGGGCGACCAGTGGGGATTTCTCCCCCGGGCGATGAGAAATGTTCACCGCCCCCGTCAGCCGGGCGTCCGGGCGGGTCATGAGGATTTCTTGGCTAGCGGCGACAGGAAACTAAATTGACCCTCAGGCGCCGCGTCGGGAAGGTGGATCGCACCCAAGAGCGGGCAGGTCGATCTGCCGGTCCCCGCCAAACTGCACGGAATTTCTGCAATGCCTGTTCCTGTCGGCGCGCCATTCACCGAGGGGCGGCGCATCCTGATCGCCTTCATCGTCGCCTGCGCCTTTCTCATGCAGGGCATCGACAGTACCCTGCTGACCATCGCCATCCCCACCATTGCCGAGGCTATGCAGGTCGATCCGCTGCTGCTGCACCTGGCCATCACCGGCTATCTGCTCAGTCTGGCCGTGTTCATGCCGGTCAGCGGCTGGTTCGCCGATCGCTTTGGTGCGCGACTGGTCTTCTGCGCCGCACTGGCTGCCTTCACCTTCGGCTCACTTCTGGCCGCGGTGGCGCCGACCCTGACGGCACTGGTCGCGGCCCGCGTGCTGCAGGGCTTTGGCGGCGCGCTGATGACGCCGGTGGGCCGCCTGATCGTGCTCAAGGCCTTCGGCCCCGGCCGGACTCTCGATGCCATGACCTATCTCACCCTTCCCGTGCTGATCGGCCCGCTGCTGGGGCCTTTGCTGGGCGCCACCATCATTTCCTTCACCTCCTGGCGCTGGCTGTTCCTGGTCAATGTGCCGGTCTGCGCGGCCACCATTCTGCTGACCCTGCGCTTCGTCCCCGCACTGGCCAGGGGCGTGCCGACCCGCTTTGATTTCCGGGGCTTCATCCTGGTGGGCCTGTCGCTGGTGCTGTTCCAGCTCGGCGTCGAACACCTGGCGCGGCCGAACTGGGGGGCCCTGGGCAGCGCCGCCATCTTTGCGGCCTCGATCGCCATCTTCATCTTCTACGCCCTGCGGGCGCGCGGCCGTACCGGCACCGCCCTTGATCTCTCGCTATTCTCCAGCCGCTCCTTTTCGGTGGGGGTGATCGCCGGTGGCATTGGCCGGGTGGGCCTCAATTCCTCGGCCTTCCTGCTGCCGCTGCTGCTGCAGATCGGTTTCGGCATGGCGCCGATCGCGGCAGCTGGGCTGGCCTCCCTGTCGGCCTTCGGCGCCTTCGCCGCCAAGCCCCTGCTGCGCTGGTCGATCCGGTCTTTCGGCTATGCCGCCACGCTGGTGAGCGTCGCCGTGCTGGGCGCTCTGCTGATGGGCAGCTTTGCCACCATGGGACCCGGCGTACCGCTGCCCGTGCTGGTGGGCACGGTCTTTGCCCTCGGCGCCGTGCGGACCATGCATTTCAATGCGGTCAATTCCCTGACCTATGCCGGCGTGCCCGAAGCCAAGCTCAGCAGCAGCGTCGCCTCGGCGGGCGTGTTCCAGCAATTGTCGATGGGTCTGGGCGTGTCGATCAGTGCGGCAATGCTGTCGATGATCGTGCCGGAAGGCAGCCTGCCGGGCGTTGCCGATTTCCAGGTCGTCTTCCTGGCGATGGCGGCCATCCCGCTGCTTTCGGTGCCCATCCTGCTGCTCCTGGGCGATTACCCGGGTCAGCTGCGGGCGGAGCGCCCGGCCTGAACCTCACATCTGCCGCTGCCACAGCGCCCAGAGCCGCCCGTCCATCACCAGCAGCCCCACCAGCACCACGGCCATGCCCACGGCCTGGATCGGCAGCAGCACCTCGCCAAGCAGGCTGGCCCCGAGGATCAGCGCGACGATGGGCGAAATATAGGTATTGGTGGCGAAATTGGTCGCGCCCACCCGCGGCAGCATCCAGTACATGATCTGGAAATTGAGCGCCGTCGGAAACAGCCCCAGCGCCAGCCAGGCCCACCAGGTATCGAGGCTGACGACGGCGGGTGCGCCCTCGATCAGCAGGGCGGCCGGAACGGCCCCCAACGTAGCACCCGTCATGGCAAAGGTCATGATGGTCTGCGGGTCGGTCCCGGCAAAGCTGCGGGTAATGTTGAACGACACTGCAAAGATCAGCGTGCCCGACAGGCACAGCAGCGTGCCCCACATCTGGCCGCTATCCATGCCGGCAAAGGTCGGCGCGGTGAGAATGCAGGCACCGAGCAGGCCGATCGTGGCGCCCACCGCCCGGACCGGCGTCGCGCGTTCGCCGCCGGGCCAGAAATGCGAGACCGTCAGGGTGGCGATGGGCAGCATCAGGTTGATGATCGCCACCAGACCCGTCGAGATATGGCGCTGGCTGATCGGCATCAGCACGAAGGGCAGGGCGTAGCTGAACAGGCCGAGCAGGCAAAGCTTGACGATGAGACCCCGGTCCCGCGTCACCTTCTTGCGCGACAGCAGCAGGAACAGCCAGCATGCGGCAGCCGCCACGAGCGAACGGCCTGCCGCGATGGTCAGCGGCCCCAGCTCATCGAGGACGATGGTGATCAGCAGGAAGGAGCTGCCAAACAGACAGCCGACGAAGACGACCAGCGCCCAGTCGCGCACACTCATGAGGATGACACCCGGATAGCGGACAAGACCGCCCCAGGCGGCCTCGCTAGGCTAGCGGTGGCAGCCCCTGGTCGAAAACGAGTATTCCTCTGGGGTCCACTGAGCTGGGCTCATCGGTAGCACCCTCGTCGCCATGGCTGTGGCCGTCAGTTATGGTCGGACAGCATCAGTCATTGGGTGCCAGGCCGGATTTCCACCGCCAATTCAATATCTCCGGCATGTCCTCGCCGTGCTGGCGGATATAGGCCGTGTGTTCGGCGAGCCGCGCTTCGACGAAATTGGCAAAGCCCTGGCGCCGGTCCTGCAGTCGCTCGACTCGGTCCACCACGCCCTTGGCAATATGGAAGCGATCGAGTTCGTTGAGCACGGCCATGTCGAAGGGCGTCGTTGTCGTGCCTTCCTCCTGATAGCCATGCACGTGGAAATTGCCGTGGTTGCGGCGGCGATAGGTCAGCCGGTGGATCAGCGCCGGATAGCCGTGATAGGCAAAGATCACCGGCTTGTCGGTGGTGAACAGCGCGTCGAAATCGGCGTCGTCCATGCCATGCGGGTGCTGGCTGGGTGCCTGCAGCGCCATCAGGTCGACCACGTTGACGAAGCGCAGCTTGAGATCGGGGAACTGCTCGCGCAGGATCATCACGGCGGCCAGCGCCTCCATCGTCGGGACGTCGCCGGCGCTGGCGATCACCACGTCGGGTTCCTCGCTGCCGCAGGTCGAGGCCCAGTCCCAGCTCCCGAGGCCAATGGTGCAATGGGCAATGGCTGCATCAAGACCTAGATATTGCGGCGCGGGCTGCTTGCCGGCGACGATCACATTGATGTAGTCGCGGCTGCGCAGGCAGTGGTCGACCACCGATAGCAGGGTGTTGGCATCGGCCGGCAGATAGACCCGCACCACGCTCGCCTTCTTGTTCATCACATGGTCGATGAAGCCCGGATCCTGATGGCTGAAGCCGTTGTGGTCCTGCCGCCAGACATGGGAGGTCAGCAGATAGGTCAGCGAGGCAATCGGCTTGCGCCAGGGCACGTCCTTGGCGACGTTCAGCCACTTGGCATGCTGGTTGAACATGGAGTCCACGATGTGGATGAAGGCTTCGTAGCAGGAAAAGAAGCCGTGTCGGCCGGTCAGCAGGTAGCCCTCCAGCCAGCCCTGGCAGAGATGCTCGCTGAGCACTTCCATCACCCGCCCGTCGGCGGCGAGCTGCCGGTCAGTCTCGAGTTGATCGCCGATGAACACCCGGCTGGTGGCCTCGAACACGGCACCCAGCCGGTTGGATTCCGTCTCATCGGGGCCGAACACCCGGAAATTGCTGGCATCGGCATTGAGCCGCAGCACATCGCGCAGATATTGCCCGGCCGCCCGCGTTGCCTCGCCATCCACCGCGCCGGGTACCGGCACGTCCACGGCATAGTCATGGAAATCGGGCAGCTTGAGGTCAGCCAGCAGCAGGCCGCCATTGGCATGCGGATTGGCGCTCATGCGGCGGTTGCCGGCCGGCGCCAGGGCCGCCAGTTCGGGCAGCAGCCGACCGGTCGCGTCGAACAGCTCCGCCGGCCGGTAGCTGGCCAGCCATTCCTCGAGAATGTCCAGATGCCCCGGCACTTCTGCCAGCTTTGCCAATGGCACCTGATGCGAGCGCCACGTGCCTTCGGTGGGGTTGCCATCCACCTCCTTGGGCCCGGTCCAGCCCTTGGGCGAGCGCAGCACGATCATCGGCCAGGCCGGCCGATCGGTAACGCCGCCGTTACGGGCACCGTCCTGGATGGCCTTGATATCGGCCAGCACTTTGTCGAGCGTGGCGGCCATCAGCTGGTGCATGCTGGCCGGATCATCGCCCTCCACGAAATGCGGCGCATAGCCATAGCCGCGGAACAGCGCCTCCAGCTCGTCATGGCTGATGCGCGACAGCACGGTGGGACTGGCGATCTTGTAGCCATTGAGGTGCAGGATCGGCAGCACTGCGCCATCGCGCGCCGGGTTGAGGAATTTGTTGGAATGCCAGCTGGTCGCCAGTGCCCCGGTTTCCGCCTCGCCGTCGCCGACGACGCAGGCCACCACCAGGTCCGGATTGTCGAAGGCCGCGCCATAGGCATGCATCAGCGAATAGCCCAGTTCGCCCCCCTCGTTGATCGATCCGGGCACTTCGGCGGCAACGTGGCTGGGAATGCCGCCCGGCCAGGAAAACTGCGTCACCAGCCGCTTGAGCCCGTCCAGATCCTGGCTCACCGCGGGATAGAGTTCGCTATAGGTCCCCTCGAGATAGGTATTGGCGACCAGGCCCGGCCCGCCATGACCGGGGCCGGTGACATAGATCATGTCCAGATCGAGCGCCTTGATCATCCGGTTGAGGTGCACATAGATGAAGTTGAGCCCCGGTGTGGTGCCCCAATGGCCCAGCAGGCGCGGTTTTACATGCGCCAGCGTCAGCTTCTCGCGCAGCAGCGGATTGTCGCGCAGGTAGATCTGCCCGACCGAGAGGTAGTTTGCCGCGCGCCAATAGGCATTCATGCTGGCGATCTGGTCGGGGGAGAGGGGCGACGTCATGATGGGCGATCCTTGTGCTGCAACAGGCTGGCAACGGCAGCGGCGATAACCGCTTCCTCGTCGGTGGCAATGACGCGAACTGATACCCGCGACGTTGAACTTGATATGACAGCGGCCCCGGACTGGTTGAGCGCGCTGTCGATGTCGATGCCGACAAAACCCAGGTCGGCGCAGATGCGCGCGCGGATGACCGCCGCGTTTTCGCCAATGCCGCCGGTAAACACCAGGGTATCGAGCCCACCCAGCGTGGCGGCTAGGCCCCCGATGGTCTGCCGGATGCGATAGCAGAATACGGCCAGCGCCTCGGCGGCCCGCGGATCACTTGTTTCGATCGCCAGCAGTTCGCGCACATCGGCACCGCTGCCCGAGATGCCGAGCAGTCCCGATTCATGGTTGACCATGCGGTCGAAGGCCGCGGCATCCATGCCATGGGCCTGCGCCAGATAGCGGACCAGTCCGGGATCGAGATCGCCGCTGCGGGTCCCCATGGGCACCCCCGCCGCCGGGGTGAAGCCCATTGACGTATCCATGCTGCGGCCCCGGTGCACGGCCGTCAGGCTGGCGCCATTGCCCAGATGGGCCAGCACCAGCCTCCCATCCGCCTCCGCTTCCCCTGCACTGCGGCGCAGCTCTTCCAGCAGGTAGGTATAGGACAGGCCGTGAAAGCCATAGCGTTGCACGCCCTGTTCGAAAAACCGCCTGGGGATGGCCAGCATCCGCGCCACTACCGGCATGTCCCGGTGGAATGCGGTGTCAAAGCAGGCCAGTTGCGGCAGCGCGCCGAAGTGCTTGCGACACGCCCGGATCATGGCGATCTCGGCCGGCAGGTGCTCCGGCGCATAATCGGCAATGGCCTCGAGCGCGGCGATCAGGGCATCATCGATGACGGCATGGGTTCGGTATTGCGGTCCACCATGCACGATGCGGTGCCCGATGGCAGCGATCGCCTTGGGCCCGATCGCCCGGGATAGCCAGGCGAACAACGCCTCGAGGGCCTCTGCATGCGTGGCGGCGGCGACCGGCTCGGCATGGTGCGGACGGTCCTTGCCCGCCACCACGAGCCTGGCCTCGGGCTGCCCGATCCGGTCGAACTTGCCCGCCAGATGCCGCGTCCGGCCGTCGCTTTCAAACAGGGCAAACTTGAGGCTTGAGGAGCCGCCGTTCAGCGTGAGGGTGAAGCCTTCGGTCTGCTGCGGCGCCATGGACCTGACTCCCGGCCCGTTCCCCCTGGCGCTCACGGTGTCACCGGCCCTGTAACGGTCATCGACGCTGCCCGTTGCCATCCGCCGCGCCAGCGTTCTCCGGCGCGCGCCACTGCGGCTCCGGCTCGGCCAGCGTCTGCAGGTCTCTGGGGTCAGTGCCCTCGATGCGTTGCAGCAGCAGCCGCGTCAGCTCGCCCCCCGCCGCGAACACATCCTCGCGGATGCTGTCCATGCCGGGAAACAGGGTGGGCAGAATGCCGGAGGTCTGCTTGTAGATGACGTGCATGTCCCGGCTCAGCTCCAGCCCGCCTTCCTGCAGCCCGCCGACCAGGGCGATGGTGCGCATTTCGCTATCGCAGATAATGCCGTCCGGCCGGTCATCCGCGCCCGCCAGCGCCAGCGCCATGCGCCGCATCTCCTCGGGCGGCATGCTCTGTCGGCCCCCCAGGACGCGCGATCGCAGGCCCAGCCGCCTGGCGGCCTGGTGGAAGGCGGTGACGATATTTTGGTGATTGGTGGTGCTGTCATCGCCGGCCACCAGCATGACGTTGCGACAGCCCTTTTGCGCCAGTCGCTCGACCGCCTGGCGGGCAAACACCTCGGCATGGAAATCGTGAAAGGCATGCGGCGTGGCAAAGTCGGTGCGCCCATGGGTGACGAAGGGGAAGTCGGCATCGGCCAGCATCTGCACGCGGCCATCGCGCGGCGTGGTGTGGGTGAGGATCACCCCGTCGGCGGTGCGGTTGTCCAGAATGTAGCCGATGGTCTCGGTACTGGCCCCCCGCACGAATTCGGGCACCACCGTCAGGTGATAGCGGGTTCCGGCAATGGCCTGGCCGATGCCCTGGATCATCTGGCGGGCAAAATCGATGGAATCCTCGGCGCCATCCAGCACCAGGGCGATCACATTGGTCTTGCCCGTGCGCAGGCGGACCCCGGCGCGGTCAGGGACATAGCCCAGTCTCTGCGCGGCCTCGGCGACCTTGTCGCGGGTTTCCTGCTTCAGCGTGGTGCCGCCGCGCAGCGACAGCGACACCGTCGACAGACTCAGGCCGGTGGCCTGGGCAATCGTGCGCAGGGTGACGCGCGCTGGCCTGCCTCGCTCGATGCTGTTCAATGTCACGTCCTTGGCCAGGGTGGAGTCCGTCATTCATTTTACACTGGTCCGGTCCAAATCCAAACCGTCGTCAAGCCGAGGTCGAGAGGACGCGCCGCTGGCAGCATCGCCGCAGAGATTCCGGCCAGGACTTGCGGGGCACGATGGCCGGGCTCAGTCTTGCTCGGTGCCGTGCACGATGGCACCGCCGCGCTGCAGGCGCGCCGCTACGGCGCTGCAGAACAGCGCCCAGGCGGCCCCGAGGCACCAGCCGGCCAGCACGTCGCTGGGATAGTGCACGCCCATATAGATCCGGCTCAGGCCGATGAGCAGCGTCAGCAGCAGGGCCATGCTGATGCTGAAGATGCGCAGCGGCCGGGTCGACGCCAGGCGAGCGAGCAGGGCGCCAAGCGTCAGAAAGGTAACGGCTGACAGCATGGCATGGCCGCTGGGAAAGCTGGCAGTGAACTGGTGCGACATGGCCACCAGATCCGGCCGCGGCCGGTCATAGCCCATTTTCAGCACGGTGCTGAGGATCGTGCCGCCCAGCACCGAGGTAATGATCAGCAGCGCCTCGGCACGCATGCGGGCCAGCAGCAGATAGGCGCAGACCGCCAGGACGATCAGGCCGAGCAGGGCAAAGCTGCCCAGCGCCGTCACGTCCCGGACCATTTCATGCACCCAGGGGGGACCAATGGTGCTGTCCAGATTGGCCGGATCGCGGAACAGCATCAGGATGGCATTGTCAAACGCCTCCATCTCCCCTTCGATCATCTCGTCGGCAATCTGCAGGAAGGCCAGGATCAGCCCACTGACCAGGGCGATGGACGCCAGCAGCCAGGCTTCGCCGGTGACCAGGCCGTGCAGCCGTCGATAGGGGGTGGACTGAAACACTCGATTGAACATTTGACGCTTTCCTCGTGCTCACCACGCAACGTCTCGTCGTCGCACACGTTCCCATGCTGAACAATGCCCGTTACCGGATCGATCTGCCATGAGCCTCAGTCCCCCCAGCCCCGTCTCGCACTACGTCCTGCTCAATACCAATGCGGGGACAGCCAATGCCACCGGGGTCACGGCGGAGTCGCTGGGCGATCTGTTCGAGGCCAATGGGCTGACGGCCACTATCGACGCCGATGGCGATCGTCCCCTGGCCGACCGCATCGAAGCAGCCATGGCCAGCCAGGCGCCCACCATCGTGGCGGCGGGCGGCGACGGCACCATAACTGCGCTGGCGGCGACGCTCGTCGGCACCGACAGAAATCTGGCCATCCTGCCGCTGGGTACGGTCAACGCTCTGGCCAAGGACTTGCACGTGCCGCTCGATCTGCCGGCGGCCGTGGCCGCCCTGGCCACCGGGGTCAGCCATCGGATCGATGTCGGTGAAGTCAATGGACGGGTCTTCCTGCACAAGGTGGTGGTCGGGCTGATCCCGGGCCTGGCCGCCGGGCGCGAGCACATTCGCGGACGCTATGACGCGGCCGCCAAGATTGGCTTCCTGCGCTACATGTTTCGTCGTCTGGCGCGTGCCCGGCGCATTGCCGTCGTCATCCAGCCCCGCGAGGGCGAGCGGCGCGTCGAGCGGGTGCAGGCCATAGCGGTCGCCAGCAATGCCTATGACGAGGGATTGGGGCAGTTCTTTTCCCGGCATGTGCTGGACGGCGGCACGCTCACCCTCTACGTGTTGCGCCATCTCAATCTGGGCGATTTTCTCCGCCTGACCGCCAGCATGCTGCTGGGCCACTGGCAAAACGACGAGGCGCTGACCATGGAGAGCGTGCAGGCAGTCACCATCGACTCGCGCAAGTCCCTGCTCAAGGTGATGTTTGATGGCGAAGTGGAAAATCTGCAGACGCCGCTTGAATTCTCCATCCGGCCGCGCTCGCTGTCGGTGATCGTGCCCGCCCAATACGCCACGCCGGCGGAGGCGGCATGAAGATCCTCCATATTTCCGACCTGCATTTCGGCCGCCACGATCCAGCGCTGGCAGCCGGCTTTGCCGACGACATCAACGCCCAGACCCCCGACCTGATCGTTGCCAGTGGCGATTTCACCCAGATTGGCACCAAGGGGGAGTTCGAGCAGGCCCGCGAATTCCTTGACAAGCTGACTGCCCCGGTCTTTGCCGTGCCGGGCAATCACGACGTGCCTGCGGTCAACATTTTCAAGCGCTTCTTCAATCCCTATGGCCTCTATCGGCGGTTCATTGCCGACGATCTCGAACCCTTTCTCGAAATGGACGGCGTGGCCCTGGTCGGCATGCGGACCTCGCGCCGGGCACGGCTTGAATGGAACTGGGGACACGGCACCATTTCGCGCGGCCAGCTCGAAGACCTAGAGCAGCGCTTTGCCAAGGCGTCACCTGACGCTGTGCGCGTCATCGTGGCGCATCATCCACTGCTGTTTCCTACCCAGCCCATGGTGCAGAAGACCAAGCGGGTCAAACGCGCCGACGATGCGCTCGAGACCTTTGCCGGTCTGGGCGTCCGTCTGGTCCTGTCGGGGCATTTTCACCTCTCTTATGTGCGCAAGCACGAGGCCAAGCCGGTGGTCCGCGAGGGCGAACCGCTTGGCGTCAGCGAATCCACCGTGGCGCCCATCCTGATCGCCCAGGCATCCTCGGCGATTTCGACCCGGCTGCGGGGCGAGTCAAACGCCTACAATCTGATCGACATCGGCAATGAGCAGATTGTGGTGACCGTCCGCGAGTGGCAAGACGGCGCCTGGCACACGCGTGACAAGGCCACCGAGCCGGTCTGACGCCGTGTCCGGCCGATTGGCTGGGAACAGAATGGTCTGCGGACTAGAAATGGCCGCCTTTGTGCGGCATCAGCGCGAAGTTGACTGAGCCCGCGGAAAGCGGAGCGCAAAGGTAGATGCGATGACAGAAGCGCCGGTTCGTTCGCCCTTGCTGGCCGCTGGCGCCATTCTGCTCAGCGTGGCCCTGCTGATCATGGGCAATGGCCTGCAGGTGATGCTGCTGCCGATCCGGGGCGGCATCGAGGGCTTTTCGGCCTTTGAGGTCGGCATGCTGGGCTCGGGCTACTTCTTCGGCTTCGTGCTGGGCTGCGCCTTCTCGCCACTATTCATCATCCGCGCCGGCCATATCCGCACCTTTGCCGCTCTGGTGTCGATCGCTTCGGCGGCAGCGCTTGGCTATCCGCTGGCGGTTGATCCCCTCATCTGGGTGCTGCTGCGCCTGATCACCGGCTTCTGTCTAGCCGGTCTCTATCTGGTGGTCGAAAGCTGGCTCAACGATCAGGCGACCAATGAAACCCGCGGCACGCTGATTTCCACCTATGTGACCGTCAACTTCACTGTCATCACCCTGGGCCAGATGATGGTCACCCTGGTACAGCCCAGTTCCTTCGTGCTGTTTTCGATCGCCTCGGTGCTGGTGTCGCTGGCCGCGGTGCCCATCGTGATGACGCGGTCCAGCCAGCCGCCCCCGATAACCATGGTGCGGTTCCGGCCCCGTCACATGTTTAGGCTGTCGCCGACCGGCACTGTTGCCATCTTCCTGATCGGCGTTGCCACCGGGTCATTTTGGTCGCTGGGGCCCAGCTACGCCAATGCCGCCAGTGGCAATGTCACCGATGCAGCGCTGTTCATGAGCGCGGCGGTGATGGGCGGCGCTGTGGTGCAGTGGCCCGCTGGAAAGCTGTCCGATCATATCGACCGTCGCATTGTCATGATCGGTCTGGCGCTCGTCTCTGCGCTGGTGGGCGGAATCATCTTGCTGATGCCGCATGTGACCTGGCTGTGGCTGGCCCTGGGATTTGTCTTCGGCGCGGGCCTGCTGCCTGCCTATGCCATTGCGTCATCACATGTTTTCGACTTCGCCGACCGTTCGGACTATGTGGAAATCTCCGCCGGCCTGCTGCTGCTCAACGGCCTGGGATCGACGGTGGGGCCCTTGCTCACCTCGCTGAGCATTGAGCTCTTCGGGCCGGCCGGCATGTTCATCACCAATGGCGTGGTGATGCTGATCCTGATCGGCTTTGTTGCCGTCCGCCTCAGCCGGCGCGAAGGTCTGCCCGAGGCCGAAAAGGAGAATTTCGATCTGGGGACCGCCGGCGCGGTCTCGGTGGTGGGCGACGAGGAAGCGGTACAGTTGAGCGACCTTGTGGTGCAGGAGCCCGCTGCATGAAGGTGGCTCCGGCAGCGGCCCGGCATTCCCCGTCCTGGGGATCGACCGCTCCGCGGCAATGAACACGGCGCCACTCGGTCTTCTCGTCCACTGGGCGTTCGGAAACACGAATCTTATCCCCGGCTGCGCGACCTGGATTAAACTCATGCCCATCGCTCCACACGGCGGCCTGCAGGCGAACAGTGGTGGAGTGAGCCGGGTGGAGGTTTCGCCTCTTCCACAGGTTCCGAGACGGCCGTGCGGGGACGAGCGATCCCCGTGCCGCCGAACAGTTCCAAAAACCGGCGCCCCGAGGCGAAAGTCGTCTCATTTCTATCCATACCAGAGGCGAAGGCCGCCTCGGGGCCCGTCCATCCATCTATCCCCGGGGGCGTCCGCGCCGTCCGGCGCCAGCGCTTGGCCGCTGCTCGGCCGATAGGCAGGCAATTGACAGATGGCTTGCTCAACATGCCTTGGCCGCGCAAGCTGGCATTGTCGATGCCGCTGCCGGATTCTGCCGGCGCCACTGCTGAGGACCACATGACCAATTCGATCCTGCTGGGCGCCATCGCCGATGATCTGTCCGGGGCGACGGAGCTGGCACTGGCGCTCGCGCGTCACGGCATGAAGACTGTGCAGGTCATGGGCGTACCGCAGGAGGGCATCAGCTTTGGCGATGCCGAGGCCGTGGTCGTCGGCCTCACGTCGCGCGCCATTCCCGCCGACGAGGCCGTGGCCATGGCGCTGGCTTCGGTCATGGCCTTGCGCGACGCCGGCGCCGAGCAGTTCCTGTTCAGCTATGGCGCGACGCTCGGCGCCACAGTCGCCGGCAATATCGGCCCGGTTGCCGAGGCGCTGCTGGATTTCCTCGAGGTCCCGATAGCGCTCGCCTGTTCGGCATCTCCGGCGGCGGGACTGACGGTCTATCAGGGGCATTTCTTCGTCGGCTCGAGCCTGGTGTCGGATACCCCGATGCATCAGCACAAGCCGACCCCGAGGGCCGATTCCAATCTGGTGCGTGTGTTGCAGTCGCAAACCACCGCGCGGGTGGGCCTGATCCCCCTCGATATCGTCTCGGCCGGATACGAAGCGATCCGGGCCCTGCTGTTTCGCGCGCAGCAGGCCGGCTTCCGGCTGATGGTCGCCGACGCAGTGCGCGATGCCGATCTGCGCGTGCTGGGCGAAGCCATGGCCGGCACCCGCCTGGTCACGGGCGGGCCGGGCATCGCCATGGGGCTGCTGGAGAATTTTCGACGCCGGGGTCGGCTCGGCATGGCTGCAGAGCCGGAACGCATGGTCGCGCCGAAGGGCAGGGCGATTGTCCTGGCCGGCCTGGGTTCGGCTGCCTTGCAGGACCAGGTGCAGGCCGCCATCGACGCTGGCATGCCGGCCCTGCAGCTTCTGCCCTCCGAGGTGGCTTCGGGAACGCAGGCGGCGGCCGATGTTGCCAACTGGGTGCTGCGGCATGCCGGCAAGGGACCGGTGCTGGTCTATTCCAGCGATGATCCCGATGCGGTGCCTGCCGTGCACGAGAAGGCCGGCGGGGAGGCTGCCGGAACGCTGATCGGACAACTGCTGGCCAATCTGGCCGTCATCCTGCGCGACAACGGCTTCTCCCGCTTCATCATTGCCGATGGTGAGGCGTCCAGCGTCATCGTGGCAGCGCTTGGAGTGCATGCCTTCAGGATTGGGCCGGAAATCGCCCCGGGACTGGCGTGGACGCGCAGCGTGGTCGGCCCCGACCTGGCCCTGGCGCTCCCGTCCGGCGATCATGTCGCGCCGGACCTCCTGCTCAAGGCCTGGGACATTCTCGATGGTCCCGACCTGAGCGCAGCACAGAATTCAACCGGTGGCACGGGCCAGCCGCAGGAAAGGACAGCCTGACGTCCGAAACGCTACACCGTCACCACCCGTGGGCATTGTCGGGCTCGGCCGGTGCAGGCAATCGCCAGCGGTTTGCGCGAGATCAAGAACCCGGCGTTGGGAATCTGATCTGTAGGAGCAGGGGAACGGGCAAGATCGACTGGCGCAGCCGGACGGTCGCCAATCGTTCATTGCATCGCCTTCAAGGAGATTTGCCATGGCTTTCGATTTCACAGACAAGGTTGCCATCGTCACCGGCGGCGCGTCCGGCATTGGCGCCGCAGTCGCCCAACTGCTCGCAGCATCGGGCGCCAAGGTGCTGGTCGCCGACCTGAACGAGGATGGGGCGCAGGACATTGCTGCCGCCATCACTGCGCAGGGCGGAGTCGCCAAGGGCTTTGCCGTTGACGTCAGCGATGCGCTGGAAGTCGAGGCCATGGTGGCCGCCGCCCAGCGCGAGTTCGGCGGGCTGCATCTGGCGGTCAACAATGCCGGCATTGCCGGCGCCGCCGCCACCACAGGCGATTATCCCCTCGACAGCTGGCACAAGGTGATCGCCACCAATCTGACCAGCGTCTTCTACGGCCTGCGCTACCAGATCCCGGCCATGCTGGCCTCAGGCGGCGGCTCGATCGTCAACATGGCATCGATCCTGGGCTCGGTAGGCTTTGCCACCGCCCCGGCCTATGTCGCGGCCAAGCACGGCGTTGTCGGCCTGACCAAGACGGCGGCCATCGAATATGCCAAGCACGGCATTCGCATCAATTCCATCGGCCCGGCCTTTATCGATACGCCATTGCTGAGCAACAATCTCGATGCCGCCACCCTTACCGCCATTGCCGGCATGCATCCGGTGGGCCGCCTTGGGACGCCCGCCGAAGTTGCAGCATTGACGGCTTTCCTGCTGTCTGACGAGGCCTCGTTCATCACCGGCAGCTACCATCTGGTGGATGGCGGCTATACCGCCCAATAGGCAGGATGACCGTTATGACCAAGGCAGTGCTCTACCGCATCGAACTTGAACTGGCGCGTGAGCCAGGGCACCCCGAAGGTGACCCGGCCCATAGCTACCGTCTGTATTTTCCATTGACGGCGGAGGGGCATATCGACCCTTCGGCCTATCGCGACATGCCCGACTGGTGCCGTGTGGTGCGCCGTCGCCCGGGCGAGGAGGAAGCACGCGGCCGGATCCTGCACGGTCCGGATAATGGCTGGATCTTCGACTATGACGTCAAGACCAGCGCCGACGACGAGGCCGGGTTCCGCCTGTCGGAAGAACGCTTTGTCGTCGGCGAATATGTGTCGATCCAGGAAGATGACGGCAAGATGCACGTGTTTCGGGTGGCGTCGGTCCGGCCGGACTGAGCCCCGGCCGCAGCGCATGCCGGTTCATATCGCCGTGATGGACTGATCTGCCGTAACCAGTTGGCCCTATAATGCGAACTGACGTGCAGATAGCTCCAACCGAGGATCGCTTATGTCCAGCACCCGTGCCCTTCACCTTACCCCCTCCAATACCCGGCGTGCGACACTCGCCATGCTGTTGGTCATGCCCGTCATGGCCATGGGCCTGTTCAATCAGCCGGCCGTGGCGCAGGAAGCCCCGGTGACAATCCCTGCACCCGCCACCGATCTTGCCGAGAGTGGCAACATGGCCACCGCGGTTTTTGCCGGCGGCTGTTTCTGGGGGGTGCAGGGCGTCTTCCAGCACGTCGCCGGTGTCACCAATGCCGTGTCAGGATATTCCGGCGGCGCGGCCGACACGGCCACCTACGAACAGACCGGCAGTGGAAGCACGGGGCATGCCGAGGCCGTGCAGATCACCTACGACCCCTCGGTGGTAAGCTATGGCGACCTGCTGCAGATCTATTTCTCGGTGGCCCACAATCCGACGCAGCTGAACTATCAGGGTCCCGATCACGGCACCCAGTATCGGTCGACCATCTTTGCCCTCAACGAGCAGCAGGCGAGCACAGCCGAAGCCTACATCGCCCAGCTTGATGAAACGGGTCTGTTCGAAGGCCCGATCGTGACCACCATCGAACCCCTGCAGGCCTTCTATCCCGCCGAGCAGTATCATCAGGACTTCCTGACGCTCAATCCGACCTGGCCCTATATCGTCATGCACGACCTGCCCAAAATTGCCGCGCTCAAGGCAATCTTTCCCGATATGTACCGTGCGGATCCCGTGCTGGTGGGAACGCTCTAGGCTATCCCGAATAGGCCGGCGCAATCCGCGCCGGTCATTTCTGACTAATGCCAGCGCCGCCGACCGGAAGTCTCCGTCCCGGTGCAGACGTCGCACCTGAGACTACTGTTAGAGTGGCAAGGGGATGCAGTCTGGTTCGTCGGCCAGAGCCGCCGACAAGACGAATCAGGGCGTGAATGCGAAAAAATGTGTCGCCGCCCGGTCTAAATGCAGCCAGGCCGAACCGGCCGGCCTACACTCGCTGATCCCCGGGCATTGCACTGCTCAATCCCTGCAAAGCCCGCAATTGCGGGACTTTTCGAGCGTCATGCCAGCGTCGAACCCGGCCCATCGTGGATCTGACACCACAAAATCCGGCGCTGAGGTGGCCCAATTATGGCGATGGTGTGGCTTGACGGCACGACTCAGTCGTGAATACATCTGCCGCACGGTCGTCTCGACGGCTGTTGCAAGATGGGATTTGTATCAAATTGAGCCAAATGCGCGACATTGGCGCAACACCCCATCCCAAATGCTCATGGAATGTTATCCGCACCGCCAAAATTCGAATGGCGAAGGGTTGTCACACGCGTGGTGCTGATGCATCTAACGGTGGACTACGGTTAACTCTATGGGAGTGCAAGATATGTTTGTACGTTCACTTTCTCTCGGTGTGGCAGCAGCCGCGCTTCTCGTCGGCGGCGCTCAGGCTGCCGATCTGATCATCCCAACGACCCCACAGCCAATCTATGAAGCTGCTGGCTTCGATTGGGAAGGTCTCTATGCAGGCGTTAACGTCGGTGGCGTGTTCACCAACACCAACGGCCTGACCAACCTTCAGACCAACGCATCGCAGTTTTCGGTTGGTGGCGCTGTCGGCGTCAACTTCATCGCTTACGACCCGATCCTGCTCGGCCTTGAAGTCCAGGGTGACTACGTGTTCCAGGACGGCGACGACGCCGGCATGTTCCTGGCACTGGCTCGCGTTGGCGCAGTCGTGACCGACCAGGTCGTCGTGTACGCAGCTGGCGGCGTTGGCCTGACCAGCCGTTCGGGTACCACTGACAACGGCATCTACGCCCTCGGCGGCGGTGTTGAAGTTGCTGTGACCGACGCTGTGTCGGTTCGTGGCGAAGTGCTCGGCCTCGGCGATTTCTCGAACACCGCTGGCGACCAGTTCTTCGACGGTGCCAAGGCAACCGTCGGCGTGTTCTACCACTTCTAAGAAATGCAATCGGGCAGGGCGGCTTGCCGCCCTCCCGACCTAGCGTCTTGCAAACCCAATTCGGCGAATCGCGAGAGCGATTCGCCGTTTTGCTTTTCAGCCACGGCTTTGGCGGCGACTCAAGATACCGGAGCTTGGCCAAAACCGTTGCGAACCAGGGTTTGTTCAGGCCTTCAGTCGCATGGATGCCTGTTTTGGCTGATGGATTGGCCATTTGTAGGTCAATGCGGCCGCCGCGGGAGTCGCATGTTCGCCGGCGCCATGGAATGTGTTGCCGATAAGCACTGCCCACCGCTAAAATCCGCGCAAAGTCGCGGTTGTTATTGCCTGATCAATAACTTTCGCGATATTTTGTGTGGACTTAAACTTTGAATCTGGAGTGCTCCATGAGCGTACGTTCCCTTTATCTCGGTGTGGCAGCTGCCGCGCTTCTCGTCAGCGGCGCTCAGGCTGCCGATCTGATCATCCCAACGACCCCAGAGCCAATCTATGAAGCTGCTGGCTTCGATTGGGAAGGTCTCTATGCAGGCGTTAACGTCGGTGGCGTGTTCACCAACACCAACGGCCTGACCAACCTTCAGACCAACGCATCGCAGTTTTCGGTTGGTGGCGCTGTCGGCGTCAACTTCATCGCTTACGACCCGATCCTGCTCGGCCTTGAAGTCCAGGGTGACTACGTGTTCCAGGACGGCGACGACGCCGGCATGTTCCTGGCACTGGCTCGCGTTGGCGCAGTCGTGACCGACCAGGTCGTCGTGTACGCAGCTGGCGGCGTTGGCCTGACCAGCCGTTCGGGTACCACTGACAACGGCATCTACGCCCTCGGCGGCGGTGTTGAAGTTGCTGTGACCGACGCTGTGTCGGTTCGTGGCGAAGTGCTCGGCCTCGGCGATTTCTCGAACACCGCTGGCGACCAGTTCTTCGACGGTGCCAAGGCAACCGTCGGCGTGTTCTACCACTTCTAAGAAATGCAATCGGGCAGGGCGGCTTGCCGCCCTCCCGACCTAGCGTCTTGCAAACCCAATTCGGCGAACCGCTCTGCGGTTCGCCGTTTTTGTTTTTGGGGCGCGCCGCATTGAGGGTGATCGCCGTTCATAGGCGATTCGACGGCGCCGATTCTCCGGAATTGCTTCGCGGCATGCAGAAACCGGCCGCGGTTTAAGGGCCTTCGCATCGCGAAAAGCGTACCAAGTCGCGGTGTATCCCGCAGTAAGCGGCATCCGTATATATGAACATTATAGTCATATTTTCTTTCCCTTGAAACCCGATAGCCAAAGGTCTAAGCCCAAGCCATCATTTGTCGCGTCGGTTCGTTGGCCCCAATTGCCTCCGTAACTCACACGATGCCGGTCGCCCGACCGGACTAGTAACAGGCTGCCGCATGACTGATTTGCTCAGCGACTATCTGCCCATAATCATCTTTCTTGGCTTGTCGGCCGTCATTGGCTTGGCCTTGTTGGTGGTTCCCTTTCTCGTTGCCGTCAAGAACCCGGATCCCGAGAAGGTCTCCGCCTTCGAGGCGGGATTCGACGCGTTTGACGATGCGCGCATGAAGTTCGACGTGCGATTTTATCTCGTGTCGATTCTGTTCATCATCTTTGATCTCGAAGTGGCGTTTCTGTTCCCCTGGGCCGTGGCGTTCCGCGATGTCGGCTGGTTCGGCTTCTGGTCGATGATGATCTTCCTGGGCGTGCTGACGGTTGGCTTTATCTATGAATGGCGCAAAGGGGCACTGGAATGGGATTGAGCGATAACGAAACGCTTGTCGCGCCCCGCCCGACCGGCCTGATCGATCCGCGTACCCAGCAGGTCGCCGGCGCCAAGGATCCGTTCTTCACCGATGTGACGGATGAGCTGGCCGACAAGGGCTTTCTGGTCTCGACCGTGTCCCAGCTGGTGACCTGGGCGCGTACCGGTTCGCTGATGTGGATGCAGACAGGTCTGGCCTGCTGCGCCGTCGAGATGATGCAGATGTCGATGCCGCGCTACGATATCGAGCGCTTCGGCACCGCGCCGCGCGCCTCGCCGCGCCAGTCGGACGTACTGATCGTTGCCGGTACGCTGACCAACAAGATGGCGCCTGCGCTGCGCAAGGTCTACGACCAGATGCCGGAGCCGCGCTACGTCATCTCCATGGGCAGTTGCGCCAATGGCGGCGGGTATTACCACTATTCCTATTCGGTTGTGCGCGGTTGCGATCGCGTACTGCCGGTCGACGTCTATGTCCCTGGCTGCCCACCGACCGCTGAAGCGCTTCTCTATGGCATCTTGCTGCTGCAGAAGAAGATCCGCCGCACCGGCACCATCGAACGATAGGATCGCTGAAAATGGATGACGTCATCCAGCTTGATCCGCTTGTGGACCTGGGCCAGCACATTGCTGGCGCTCTGGGCGCTGCGGTGATTATGCAGGAAGTCGCCTTTGGCGAGCTCACCCTGACCGTGCAGCGCGATTCGATCGTTTCCGTGGCGACGTTTCTGCGCGATGATCCGAAGTGCCGCTGCATCAGTTTCACCGACGTCTGCGGCGCTGACTATCCAGAGCGCGATGAGCGCTTCGAAGTGGTCTACCACTTCATGAGCCCGCATCTGAACCACCGGGTCAGGGTCAAGCTGTCGGCAGATGACGTGACACCTGTACCCAGCATTACGGGCGTGTTCCGCGGCGCCGACTGGTTCGAGCGCGAGACCTACGACCTCTATGGCGTGCTGTTCTCGGGTCACCCCGATCTGCGCCGCATCCTGACCGACTATGGCTTTGACGGCCATCCGCTGCGCAAGGACTTCCCGGTCACCGGCTTTGTCCAGGTCCGCTATGACGAGGAGCGCAAGCGCGTCGTCTACGAGCCCGTGCTGCTGATGCAGGAATTCCGCACCTTTGACTATTTGTCGCCTTGGGAGGGTACCGACTATGTGCTGCCCGGTGACGAGAAGGCCAAACAATGACCGTTGAAGCCAATGTCCGCAATTTCACCATCAACTTTGGTCCGGTTCACCCGTCGGCCCATGGTGTGCTGCGCCTGATCCTCGAGCTCGATGGCGAGGTCGTCGAACGCGTCGATCCGCATATCGGCCTGCTGCATCGCGGCACGGAAAAGCTGATCGAGTCCAAGACCTATCTGCAGGCCGTGCCGTACTTCGATCGCCTCGACTATGTGGCGCCGATGAACCAGGAGCACGCCTTCGCGCTGGCCGTCGAAAAGCTGCTGGGTCTGGAAGTGCCGCGTCGCGGCCAGCTGATCCGTGTGCTCTATTCCGAAATCGGGCGCCTGCTGGCCCATCTGATGAACGTGACCACGCAGGCCATGGACGTTGGCGCGCTGACGCCACCGGTCTGGGGCTTTGAGTGGCGCGAAAAGCTGATGATCTTCTATGAGCGCGCTTCCGGTGCGCGCATGCATGCCGCCTATTTTCGCCCAGGCGGGGTGCATCAGGACCTGCCGCAGGCGCTGATCGACGACATCGACACCTTCTGCACAGAATTTCCCAAGTTCATCGTCGATCTCGACACGCTCCTGACCGAGAACCGCATCTTCAAGCAGCGCAATGTCGATATCGGCGTGGTGCAGTTGGACGATGCGTGGAACTGGGGCTTTTCGGGGGTGATGGTACGCGGCTCCGGCGCGGCCTGGGATCTGCGCAAGAGCCAGCCCTACGAATGCTATGACGAAATGGAATTCGACATCCCCATCGGCAAGAATGGCGATTGCTTTGATCGCTATCTGATCCGCATGGAAGAGATGCGCCAGTCGACGCGGATCATGAAGCAGTGCGTGGACAAGCTGAACGCACCCGACGGCAAGGGCCCGGTATCCTCGCTTGATGGCAAGGTCGTGCCGCCCAAGCGGTCCGAGATGAAGCAGTCGATGGAAGCGCTGATCCATCACTTCAAGCTCTATACCGAGGGCTACAAGGTTCCAGCCGGCGAAGTCTACGCCTGCGTGGAAGCGCCCAAGGGTGAGTTCGGCGTCTATCTGGTCAGCGATGGCACCAACAAGCCATACCGCTGCAAGATCCGCGCGCCGGGTTTTGCGCATTTGTCGGCCATGGATTTCCTGTGTCGCGGCCACATGCTGGCTGACGTCTCGGCCATCCTTGGCTCGCTCGATATCGTGTTCGGAGAGGTTGATCGCTGATGGTTGCGCGTCGCCTAGCAGACGAGTCGGTTCAACCGGCGTCGTTCGCATTCAGTGCTGAAAACGCCAAATGGGCGGAATGGAAGATCGGGTTGTACCCGACCGGCCGGCAGCAATCGGCCGTCATCCCGCTGCTGATGCGGGCCCAGGATCAGGACGGCTGGGTCAGCCGCGCCACGATCGAAACGATCGCGGACATGCTTGGCATGGCCTATATCCGCGTGTTGGAAGTGGCGACCTTCTATACCCAGTTCCAGCTGCAGCCCGTTGGTTCGCGCGCCCACATCCAGGTCTGTGGCACCACGCCCTGCATGCTGCGTGGCGCGGGCGAACTCATCGCGATCTGCAAGAGCAAGATCCATCACGATCCCCAGCACCTCAACGCCGATGGCACGATGAGCTGGGAAGAGGTTGAATGTGCGGGCGCCTGCGTGAATGCGCCCATGGTGACCATCTATCACGACACCTATGAAGACCTGACGCCCGAGCGGTTTGAAGAAATCGTCGACGCCTTTGCCGCTGGCAAGGGTGACACGATCAAGCCGGGCCCCCAGATCGGTCGCCTGCATTCGGCTGCCGAGGGCGGCCAGACCACGCTGCTGGTCAAGCCGACGGCGCAGCGCGAGAAGTTCATTCCGCCGGCACCACCACCGGAGGCTCCTGCTGCAGCGGCGCCCGCCGCTCCACAGGCGCCGACCACGGCCGGCAAGCCCAAGGATGTGAGCGCAGAGTCCGCTCCCGCTCTCAAGGGGACCCCGGATTCGGCCAAGGTGTCGGAAGCCAAGGCCGAAGGTGAACGCAAGGCGGCTGATGCTGCGGCAGGCGCCGACGGAGAGCCGAACAAGGCGATGCGCCCCGGCGCCACCGGTTCGGAAGCCGAAGGCGGCATGCTGGACGGTGGCAAGGCCGTGCGCAAGTCGCCCAAGCCCGCGTCTGCCGGGGGGGCAGCCAAGACGACCCGGACCATCATCAAGCCGAAGGCCAAGCCTGGCGAGGAAAAGCCATGACGGCTGGGACATGCACGGCTGTGCGTTCGCCGGAAACGGCGAGACTGAATATGTCCGCGCCTCAGGCAGGAAGCGGCGATAGGAGTGTGAAGCGTGCTTGCTGACAAGGATCGCATTTTCACCAATCTCTACGGTCAACACGACTGGACGCTGGCTGGCGCGCGGGAACGCGGCGCCTGGGTCGGCACCAAGGAGTTCATTGACTCCGGGCGCGACTGGATCACCAATGAAGTCAAGGCTTCCGGTCTGCGCGGCCGTGGCGGCGCGGGTTTCCCGACGGCGCTGAAATGGACCTTCATGCCCAAGGTCAATGACGGGCGCCCGCATTATCTGCTGGTGAACGCCGACGAGTCCGAGCCCGGTACCTGCAAGGACCGCGACATCCTGCGCCACGATCCGCACCATCTGGTCGAGGGCTGCCTGCTGGCGGCCCGCGCCATGGACGCGCATCTGGCCTTCATCTATGTGCGCGGCGAGTTCATCCGCGAGCGCCAGCATCTCGAGCGTGCCGTCGAGGAGGCCTATGAGGCCAAGCTGATCGGCAAGGACAATATCCACGGCTGGGACCTGGACATCATCGTCCACCATGGCGCCGGCGCCTATATCTGTGGCGAAGAGACCGCCCTGATGGAATCGCTGGAAGGCAAGAAGGGGCAGCCACGGCTCAAGCCGCCATTCCCTGCCGGCATGGGCGTCTATGGCAATCCGACGACCGTCAACAATGTCGAATCGATCGCCGTGGTGCCGGAAATCCTGCGCCGCTCCGGCGCCTGGTTTGCCTCGATCGGCCGCGCCAACAATACCGGCACCAAGCTGATGTGCGTCTCCGGTCACGTGAACCGGCCGGCGACCTTCGAAGAGGCCATGGGCGAGAGCTTCAAGGACATCATCGAAAAGCACTGTGGCGGCATTCGCGGCGGCTGGGACAATCTGCTCGCCGTCATCCCTGGCGGCGCCTCGGTGCCCTGCGTGCCGGGTGAGAAGATCCAGAACGCCATCGTCGATTTCGACGGCTTGCGCGAAGCCGGTTCCTCGCTGGGTACCGCCGCCATCATCGTGATGGACAAGCAGACCGACATCATCAAGGCCATCTGGCGCCTCTCGGCCTTTTACAAGCATGAGAGCTGCGGCCAGTGTACGCCCTGCCGTGAAGGTACCGGCTGGATGATGCGCGTCATGGAACGCATGGTCGAAGGTCGCGCCCAGAAGCGCGAGATCGACATGCTGTTCGATGTCACCAAGCAGATCGAAGGGCACACCATCTGCGCCTTGGGCGACGCGGCAGCGTGGCCTATCCAGGGGCTGATCCGCAACTTCCGTCACGTGATCGAAGAGCGTATCGACCAGTACACATATTCATCCACCAGCGACGGCGCCGTGCCGTCGATCGCGGCGGAGTAGGGCCGATGGCAAGTATCAAGGTTGACGGCGTTCTCGTCGAAGTTCCCGACTACTTTACCCTGATGCAGGCAGCGGAAGCGGCCGGCGCCGAGATTCCGCGCTTCTGCTACCATGAGCGCCTGTCGGTGGCCGGCAATTGCCGCATGTGCCTGGTCGAGGTCAAGGGTGGCCCGCCCAAGCCACAGGCCAGCTGCGCCATGGCGGTCAAGGACATGCGTCCGGGCCCCAATGGCGAGCCGCCGGAAATGTTCACCAATACGCCCATGGTCAAGAAGGCCCGCGAAGGCGTGATGGAATTCCTGCTGATCAATCATCCGCTTGATTGCCCGATCTGCGATCAGGGTGGCGAGTGCGATCTGCAGGACCAGGCCATGGCCTATGGCGTGGACAAGAACCGCTTTGCCGAGAACAAGCGCGCCGTCGAGGACAAGTACATTGGCCCGCTGGTCAAGACCTCGATGAACCGCTGCATCCACTGCACGCGCTGCGTCCGCTTCACCACGGAAGTCGCCGGCATTGCCGAGATGGGTCTGCTGGGTCGCGGCGAGGATGCCGAGATCACCACCTATCTCGAAAAGGCGCTGAGCAGCGAGCTGCAGGGCAATGTCATCGACCTGTGCCCGGTGGGCGCGCTGACCTCCAAGCCCTACGCCTTCAATGCCCGGCCCTGGGAACTGACCAAGACGGAATCCATCGACGTCATGGATGCCGTCGGCTCCAATATCCGCGTCGATAGCCGCGGCCGCGAAGTGATGCGCATTCTGCCGCGCGTCAACGAAGCGATCAACGAAGAGTGGATTTCTGACAAGACCCGCTTCGTCTGGGATGGCCTCAAGAGCCAGCGGCTCGACCGGCCGTACGTCCGCAAGGGTGGCAAGCTGCAGGCGACCAGCTGGGATGAGGCTCTCGCGGCCGTTGCAGCGCGCCTCAAGAAGGCCGGCAGCAAGGTTGGCGCCATTGCCGGTGACCTCGCTGCAGTCGAAGAAATGTACGCGCTCAAGGCCCTGCTGGCTTCGGTCGGCTCGGGCATGACCGATGTGCGTCCGGCCATGTCGGGCATTGATCCGTCGATGCCCCGTTCGGCCTATATCTTCAACCCGACCATTGCCGGGATCGAACAGGCTGATGCGATCGTCATCATCGGCGCCAATCCACGCCGTGAAGCGGCGCTGATCAATGCGCGTATCCGCAAGACCTGGCGCGCAAAGGGCCTGCCGATCGCCGTGATCGGCGAGCGGGCAGATCTGACCTATGAGTATAGCTATCTCGGCGAAGGCTTTGAGTCCCTGGCCGAACTGGCAGCGGGCAGGGGCGCATTTGCTGACATCCTGGCCAAGGCCGAGCGGCCGCTGATCATTGTCGGCGAGGGCGCCGTATCGCATGCCGCGCTGGGCAAGCAGGTCGGCCGCGACACCATTGCGCTGGCCGCCAAGCTGGCGACTGCCGGTGCCTCGGTTGCCGAGGGCTGGAACGGCTTTGCACTGCTGCACAATGCGGCCAGTCGCGTCGGTGGCCTCGATATCGGCTTTGTGCCGCATGATGGTGGGGTCTGCTCCGCCGACCAGATCGCCATGGCCGGCAAGGGTGAGCTCGATGTCATGTTCATGCTGGGGGCAGACGAATATGACCTGTCCGCCATGGGCCAGGCATTCGTGGTCTATATCGGCTCGCATGGCGATGCCGGCGCGCACCGCGCCGACGTGATCCTGCCGGCGGCGACCTACACCGAGAAATCGGGGACCTATGTCAATACCGAGGGACGCGTCCAGGTGACCAACCGCGCCGTGTTCCCGCCCGGTGATGCAAAGGAAGACTGGGCCATCGTCCGGGCGCTGTCCGGCGCTTTGGGCAAACCCCTGCCGTTCAATTCGCTGACCCAGCTGCGCGCCGCGATCTATGCCGAATTCCCGCATCTGGCGCGAATTGACCAGATCGCGCCTGGCAACGCAGCCGACATCGGCAAGCTGGCCAAGGCGGCAATCAAGACCAAGTCGGCGCCATTTGGCTCGGCTGTTGCTGAGTTCTATCTCAGCAATCCAATCGCCCGCGCCTCTGCCGTGATGGGTGAATGCGCGGCTACCGCGGCCGGTCTCCGGCAGGCCGCGGAGTAGGGGAGCACAATGGACTTTATTCAGGCTGCTCTCGATTACCTGCTAGGCATCCCGCCGCTGGGCTGGGGTGTGCATGTAGGTTTGGTCTACAAGGCGCTGCTGCTGCTCGTGTCACTGCTGGTCTTCACCGCGTTTATCCTGCTGGCCGACCGCAAGATCTGGGCGGCGGTGCAGATGCGCCGTGGTCCCAACGTGGTCGGCCCCTTTGGCCTGCTGCAGAGCTTCGCCGATCTGCTCAAGTTCGCGCTCAAGGAGCCCGTCATTCCGGGCGGCGCTGACAAGATCCTGTTTCTGCTGGCGCCGCTGTTGACGGCGACCCTGGCCCTGACGGGCTGGGTAGTCGTGCCGCTCGGGCCGGGCTTGGTGATCGCCGACATCAATCTGGGGATTCTCTACCTGCTGGCGATCTCTTCGCTGGGCGTCTATGGCGTGATCATCGGCGGCTGGGCCTCGAACTCGAAATATCCATTTCTTGGTTCACTCCGTGCCGCGGCGCAGATGGTGTCCTACGAAGTCTCCATCGGCCTGGTCATCATCACCGTGCTGCTCTGCGTCGGTTCGCTCAATCTGAGCGATATCGTCATCGCGCAGCAGGAGATGGGCCTGGCCCATATGATCGGCCTGCCGCAGCTGACCTTCCTCAACTGGTTCTGGCTGCCGCTGTTCCCGATGTTCGTGATCTTCTATATTTCGGCCCTGGCGGAAACGAACCGCCCGCCATTCGATCTGGCTGAAGGCGAATCCGAGCTGGTGGCGGGCTTCATGACCGAATATTCGGCCACGCCCTACATGCTGTTCATGCTGGGCGAGTACATCTCGATCCTGTTGATGTGCGCCATGACCACGGTGCTCTTCCTCGGTGGCTGGACCTCGCCCATCGACCTGCCGCCTTTCACCTGGATTCCGGGCGTGGTGTGGTTCGTCATCAAATTGAGCATGGTGTTCTTCATGTTCGCCATGGCCAAGGCCATCGTGCCGCGCTACCGCTACGATCAGTTGATGCGCATTGGCTGGAAGCTGTTCCTGCCGCTGTCGCTGGGCATGGTCATTATTGTTGCTTTTGTGCTTCAGCTTACCGGCTGGGGCTGGCATGGAGGGATGGCCTGATGCGCGCCGCCCAGTTCGTCAACACGCTGCTCCTCACCGAGCTGGTCAAGGCCTTCTTCCTGACCATGCGCTACTTCTTCTCGCCCAAGCCAACCATCAACTACCCGTTCGAGAAGGGCCATGTCAGCCCGCGCTTCCGGGGCGAACATGCGCTGCGCCGCTATCCCAATGGCGAAGAACGTTGCATTGCCTGCAAGCTGTGCGAGGCGATCTGCCCGGCCCAGGCCATCACCATCGAGGCCGGCCCGCGCCAGAATGACGGGACGCGCCGTACGGTGCGCTACGACATCGACATGGTGAAGTGCATCTATTGCGGCTTCTGCCAGGAAGCCTGCCCGGTCGACGCGATCGTGGAAGGCCCCAATTTCGAGTTTGCGACCGAAACGCGCGAAGAGCTGTATTTCTCCAAGGAGAAGCTGCTCGCCAATGGCGATCGCTGGGAGCGCGAAATCGCTGCCAATCTGTCCGCCGACGCACCGTATCGCTGAGAGGGAAGACCATGACGCTTCCACTATTCTTCTTCTACATGTTCGCGGCGATCGCCGTGGGCTCGGCCTTCATGGTCATCTCGGCCAGGAACCCGGTGCATGCCGTGCTGTTCCTCATCCTGACATTTTTTAACGCGTCCGGTCTGTTCATGCTGGCCGGTGCCGAGTTCCTCGCGCTCATCCTGATCGTGGTCTATGTCGGCGCCGTCGCCGTGCTGTTCCTGTTCGTGGTGATGATGCTCGATGTGGATTTCGCCTCGTTGCGACAGGGCTTCCTGCAATATGCGCCGGTGGGCGTGGTGGTGGGCGTGGTGCTGCTGCTCGAACTGCTGATGGTTGCGGGCAGCTTCGTGGTGTCGCCCGAGGTGACGAGCGCGGCCGTGCTGCCGATGAACGGCGGCGACAATATCCGGCTGATCGGCCAGGTTCTCTATACGCGCTATGTGTTCCTGTTCCAGGGTGCGGCTGCCGTGCTGCTGGTGGCCATGATCGGCGCCATCGTGCTGACGCTGCGCCACAAGACCAATGTGAAGCGCCAGGATCCGGTCAAGCAGGTCGGGCGCCGCCCGTCGGAAACGCTGGAAGTCGTCAAAGTCAAAAGCGGTCAAGGGCTGTAGGAGGCAATTATGGGCTTGGGTATCGGGCTCGGTCACTACCTGACCGTCGGAGCCATTCTGTTCACGCTGGGCGTGTTCGGCATTTTCATCAACCGCAAGAATATCATCGTCATCCTGATGTCGGTGGAGCTGATCCTGCTCGCGGTGAACCTCAATTTCGTAGCGTTCAGCGCGCAGCTCAACGACCTCCAGGGTCAGATCTTTGCGCTGCTGATCCTGACGGTGGCGGCTGCCGAAGCGGCCATCGGGCTGGCCATACTGGTCATTTTCTATCGCAACCGCGGTTCCATCGCGGTTGAAGACGTCAACATGATGAAGGGCTAAGAACCTCCGCTATGATTCAAGCGATTGTTTTCCTGCCCCTCATCGGCGCGCTCATTGCCGGTTTGCTGGGGCGCACCATCGGCCACCGGAACAGTGAATTCATCACCACCGGTCTGCTGCTCGTTGCCGCCGTGCTGAGCTGGGTCGTGTTCCTGCCGGTCGCCTTTGGCGGCGGCCTCATGGGCGCCGCGGTGGATGGCCATACCACCGTGCTCAAGATCGAGCTGATGCGCTGGATCCAGGTCGGCGACATGGACCTGCGCTGGGTACTGCGCGTCGACACGCTGACCGCCATCATGCTGGTGGTGGTCAACACGGTGTCTGCCCTGGTGCACGTCTATTCGATCGGCTACATGGCCGAGGATCCGCATCGCAGCCGCTTCTTTGCCTATCTGTCGCTGTTCACCTTCGCCATGCTGATGCTGGTGACGGCCGACAACTTCCTGCAGATGTTCTTCGGCTGGGAAGGCGTGGGTCTTGCGTCCTATCTGCTGATCGGCTTCTGGTACACCAAGCCATCGGCGACGGCCGCGGCGATGAAGGCCTTCGTGGTCAACCGTGTCGGCGATTTCGGCTTTGCCCTGGGCATTTTCGGCGCCTTCATGGTGCTGGGCCATATCGACTTCGATGGCGCCTTCCATGCCGCCGAGGGCTTTGCCACCACCGGCTTGCCGGTGATGAATTTCCTGGGTTTCCAGCTCGACGCCATGACCGTGGTCTGCCTGCTGCTGTTCATGGGCGCCATGGGCAAGTCGGCCCAGTTCCTGCTCCATACCTGGCTGCCGGACGCCATGGAAGGCCCGACGCCCGTGTCGGCACTGATCCATGCCGCCACCATGGTGACTGCAGGCGTCTTCATGGTGGCGCGCCTGTCGCCGCTGTTCGAGACCTCGCCGGCCGCCATGACCTTCGTGCTGGTGATCGGCGCCATCACGGCCTTCTTTGCGGCGACAGTTGGTCTGGTGCAGAACGACATCAAGCGCGTCATCGCCTACTCAACCTGTTCGCAGCTGGGCTACATGTTCGTGGCGCTCGGGGCCGGCGCCTATTCGGCCGGCGTGTTCCACCTCTTCACGCACGCCTTCTTCAAGGCGCTGCTGTTCCTGGGCGCCGGCGCGGTCATCCACGCCATGCATCACGAGCAGGACATGCGCAATATGGGCGGCCTGCGCAAGAAGATCCCGGTGACCTATGCCATGATGCTGATCGGCACCCTGGCGCTGACCGGCGTCGGCATTCCGGGCAGCGAGTGGCTCGGCTTTGCCGGCTTCTTCTCCAAGGATTCCATCATCGAGGCGGCCTATGCGGTCGGCGGCAATACGGGCATGTTCGCCTTCTGGATGCTGGTGATCGCGGCGCTGTTCACGAGCTTCTACTCGTGGCGCCTGATCCATCTGACCTTCCACGGTTCGCCCCGCGACGCGCAGCATGCCGGCGAAGGCCCGCATCCCGACCCGGCGCATGCTGCGCTGGAAAGCCATGACGAGCCGATCGCCGACAGCCATGACCATGCCCATGATGCTCACGGCCACCACGGCTCGGCTTACGACAACGCGCATGAGGCACCCAATGTAATGCTGGTGCCGCTCTATGTGCTCGGTGCCGGTGCGGTACTGGCCGGTGCGGTATTTTACTCGATGTTCTTCCACGACGTGGCCCATATCGAGCACTTCTTCGCCGGCTCCCTGGTTGTCGACCATGAAATCATCGAGGCGGCCCATCATGTGCCGCTCTGGGTGAAGTGGAGCGCGACCATTGCCATGCTGATCGGCGCTGCCACCGCCTACATGATGTACATTCGCCGGCCGGAAATGCCGGGGCGTCTGGCGGCTACCAATCCGGGGCTCTACAAGTTCCTGCTCAACAAGTGGTACTTCGACGAGCTGTACGATCTGATCTTCGTCAGGCCGGCCCTGTGGATCGGCCGGGCCTTCTGGAAGGGCTTCGATGACTGGCTCATCGATGACAAGATCACCGAAGGGCTGGGCCGTCGGGTGCAGAACGTGACCGGCTGGGTCACCAAGCTGCAGTCGGGCTACCTCTACCACTATGCATTCGCCATGCTGATCGGCATTGCGGCTCTATTGACCTGGGCCATTCTGGCCGGGGGACTGATCTGATGACCTTCGACAATACCATCCTCTCAGTCCTCACCTGGTTGCCCATGATCGGCGCCGCGCTGATCCTGTTCATGCCCAAGGCGGCGCTCGAAACCATCCGCTGGGTAACCTTTGCCATCACGGTTGTCGTGCTGGCGCTGTCCCTGGTGATGTGGTCGGCCTTCGACCCTTCCAATGCCGGCTTCCAGTTCGTGGTGAACTACGCCTGGATCGGCGACACCATCGGCTATCGCGTCGGCGTTGACGGCATTTCGGTGCTGTTTGTCGTGCTGACCGCCTTGCTGATGCCCTTCGCCATCCTGGCGAGCTGGCCCGTGGAGACGCGCGTCAAGGAATACATGGTCATCTTCCTGATCCTGGAAACCCTGATGATCGGCGTCTTCACCACGCTCGATCTGGCCATGTTCTACGTGTTTTTCGAAGGCACGCTGCTGCCGATGTTCCTGATCATCGGCATCTGGGGCGGCACGGCCCGCATCCAGGCCAGCTACAAGTTCTTCTTTTACACCTTCACCGGCTCGGTGCTGATGCTGCTGGCCATCATGGCCATGTACTGGAATGCCGGCACTACCGACATTACCCGTCTGCTGACCCATGATTTCCCGCTGTCCTGGCAGCCCTGGCTGTGGTGGGCGTTCTTCGCCTCGCTGGCGGTCAAGATGCCGATGTGGCCATTCCATCGCTGGCTGCCCGAGGCGCATGTGCAGGCGCCGACCGCTGGCTCGGTGATCCTGGCCGCCATTCTGCTCAAGCTGGGCGGTTACGGCTTCCTGCGCTTCAGCCTGCCGATGTTCCCCGATGCCTCGGCGCAGTTCGCCAATGTCATCTTCTTCCTGTCCGTGGCCGCGATCATCGTGACCTCGCTGGTTGCCCTGGTGCAGACCGACATGAAGAAGCTGATCGCCTATTCGTCGGTGGCGCATATGGGCTTTGTCACCATGGGCATCTTTGCCGGCAATGCCCTGGGCATCCAGGGCGCCATGTTCCAGATGATCTCGCACGGCATCGTGTCCGGTGCGCTATTCCTCTGCGTTGGCGTCATCTACGACCGCATGCATACCCGTGAAATCGCTGCCTATGGCGGTCTGGTCGAGCGCATGCCGCGCTATGCCTTTGCCTTCATGGTTTTCACCATGGCCAATGTGGGTCTGCCGGGCACGTCGGGCTTCGTGGGTGAGTTCCTCACCATGATGGGCGTGTTCCAGGTCAATACCTGGGTGGCGTTTGGCGCTGCCTTCGGCGTCATCTTATCAGCCTGCTATGCCCTCTGGCTTTACCGCCGGGTGATCTTTGGTGCGCTGACCAAGGAAAGCCTCAAGGGCATGCTCGATCTCGATCTGCGTGAAAAGGTCATGCTCTACCCGCTGATCGTGCTCACCATTGTCTTCGGCTTCTACCCCGCGCCGATCCTCGACACGACCGCCGCGGCCGTCGACAATCTGGTGTCGCATTATGCGATCTCGGTTGGGCTGGATCCGGCCGTATCGCTGGCCGACGCACCTGCGCCGCTTGTTTATGCCGAACCGGTCGTGGGCGCCGAAGCGCCCGCGACCGAGCCTGCTGCTCACTAGGAGAGTCCCGTGAACTCAGACGTTACCGATTTCGCGAGCATGGCTCCCGCATATCCTGAAATGCTGCTGGCCATTGGTGCCGTGGTGCTGCTGCTGGTGGGCGTGACCATCAACAAGGAGCGCTCGCTGCTGGTGTCCTATGGTGCCGTGCTGCTGCTGCTCGCCGTTGGCGCCTTGGTGATGTTTGCACCAGTGGACGGTGTGCTGTTCAACGGCGTGTTCATTGCCGACAGCTTTGCCCGCTACATGAAGGTGCTTGTGCTGGGCGGTTCGGCATTCTCGCTGCTGCTGGCTTTGCCGCGTGCCGAAGAGAACGGCACGCACAAGTTCGAATATGCCGTGCTCGTCCTGCTGGCGACGCTGGGCATGATGATGATGGTGTCGGCCAACGACCTGATGAGCCTTTATGTCGGGCTCGAGCTGCAGTCGCTGTCGCTTTACGTGCTGGCGGCGATCAAGCGCGATGACAGCCGGGCGACCGAGGCAGGTCTGAAGTATTTCGTCCTCGGTGCCCTGTCCTCGGGCATGCTGCTCTACGGTGCATCCCTGATCTATGGCTTTACCGGCCATACCAACCTGCAGGAAATCGTGCTCGCCATCGCTGACGAGGGTCGGTCCATCGGCCTGATCTTCGGCCTGGTCTTCCTGCTGGCCGGCGTGGCGTTCAAGATCTCCGCCGTGCCGTTCCACATGTGGACGCCCGACGTCTACGAGGGCGCGCCGACCCCGGTCACGGCCTTCTTTGCCACGGCACCCAAAGTAGCGGCGATGACGCTGATGGTTCGCCTGGTGATCGATACCTTCCAGGGTATCACTGCCGACTGGCAGCAGATCGTGGTGTTCCTGTCGATTGCCTCCATGGTGCTTGCCGCCTTTGCGGCCATCGGCCAGAAATCGATCAAGCGCCTGATCGCCTATTCATCGATCGGCCATGTCGGCTTTGCCCTGGTCGGCCTGTCGTCCGGCACCCAGGTGGGTGTGGAAGGCGTAGCGATCTACATGGCGATCTACGTCATCATGACCGTTGGCCTGTTCGCCTGCGTGCTGTCGCTGCGCACCAGTTCTGGCTATGTCGAGACGATTGGCGACATGGCCGGCGCCGCACAAAAACGCCCCTTCGTGGCCGCCGTAATGGCGATCAGCATGTTCTCGCTGATCGGCATGCCGCCACTGGCCGGCTTCTTTGCCAAATGGCACGTGTTCCTGGCCGCCATCGACGCCCAGCTCTATGTACTGGCGGTGATTGGCGTGCTCGCCTCGGCGGTAAGCGCCTTCTATTATCTGCGCATCGTCAAGGTGATGTATTTTGATGAGCCGGTGAACGAGTTCGAAGCCGTGCCGATGGAGCTCAACCTCATCATGGGCGTCAGCGCTGTGCTGGTGGCGAGCTACTACTTCACCATTGGTGCGCCACTGGCCAATCTTGCCCATATCGCGGCCGGAAGCCTGTTCTAGGTGCACGGTTTTTCGCTCGGGCCCAAGGCACGCGCGGCCGGGTATCGGCTGCGCGGCTATGACACGATCGGCTCGACCAATGCCGAGGCCCTGGAGGCCGCAGCGGCCGGTGATCCGGGCGGCATCTGGTTTGCGGCGCGGCAGCAGACCGCGGGCAGGGGACGCCGCGGCCGTATCTGGGAAAGCCCCCATGGCAATCTTGCGGCCACGCTGTTGATTGTGCCGGACTGCGACCCCACATTGTCTGCGACGCTGGGCTTTGTCGCCGGGGTGTCGCTGAGCCGGGCTCTGGCTGTGGTCCTGCCAAACGGCTTGGTTCGCATCGGCCTCGATGGCAGCGATACTCGCGACGGACAGTCCCGTATTGCGCTGAAATGGCCCAATGACGTATTGGCAGACGGGGCCAAGCTGGCCGGCATCCTGCTTGAAGCGCATAAATTGCCGGACGGCCGACAGGCCGTTGCCATCGGCATCGGCGTCAATGTTGTTGCCGCGCCGCAGGGTTTGCCGTATCCAGCCACAAGTTTGCAGGAGCTTGGCGTTTCGCGCGGTGCTGACGACGTCTTTGCCGCGCTGAGTGACGCCTGGACCGAAACCTTCGGCCTGTGGAATGACGGACGCGGTATTGCCGAGATTCTCACGCAATGGCGCGCTTCGGCCGCCGGCATCGGAGCGCCCGTGGCCGTCAATCAGGACGGCGCGGTTCTGCGGGGCATATTTGAATCTATCGACGACGTCGGGCGACTGATCGTCCGCGTCGAGGATGATCGTCGCATCGCGATTACCGCGGGTGACGTGCATTTTGGGGCAACGGCCAGCGCCCGAAGCTGACCATCAATTACGCAGGCGACCGGCGACCAAAGTTCGCTCCGGCGTTGCGTTCGAAAGGACTGAACTGACCCATGGCTAAAACCCAAAGGGATGAACTCGTCTTTGTGGCGCTTGGTGGCGTCGGCGAGATCGGCATGAATATGGGCGCGTACGGCTTTGGGCCGGAAAAGTCGCGCAAATGGATCGTGGTGGATTGTGGCGTGACCTTTGGCGGGCCAGACCTGCCGGGGATCGAACTGATCATGGCCAATCCCGAGTTTCTCGAGGAACGCGCCGATGACGTGCTGGGCCTGATCCTGACCCACAGCCACGAAGATCACTATGGCGCTGTGCTCGATCTCTGGCCCGGCTTTGAAAAGCCGGTATTTGCCACCCGCTTCACCGGCGCCATGCTGGCGGCCAAGCGTGCCGGCGACGGCATCGTCGAGAATGTCGACCTGACCATCATGGTCCCCGGCAAGCCCTTCAATCTGGGGCCGTTCACGATCGAGGCGATCAATGTCGCCCACTCCATTCCGGAATCCAATGCCCTGCTGATCACGACTCCGATCGGCCGCGTGCTGCATACCGGCGACTGGAAGCTGGACCCGACCCCAGTCGGCAATGCGCCGACCGATGTGGCGCGGCTCAAGAAGATCGGCGAGGACACGTCCACGCCGCTGGCCCTGATCTGCGACTCGACCAATGCCCTCAAGGACGGCGAAAGCCCCAGCGAGGCGGAGGTTGCCGGCAATCTGGCGGCAATGATCGCCGAGGCCCCCAATCGCGTGGCGGTGACGACCTTTGCCTCCAATGTCGGCCGGGTGATTTCCATCGTGCGGGCCGCTGAAAAGGCCGGCCGCCAGGTGGTGATGTCGGGACGTTCCCTGCATCGGATCATGGGCATTGCCCGCGAACTGGGCATGCTCGAAGGCCTGCCGCCCCTGCTCGACCAGGACGCCTACCGGTCGATCCCGCGCAACAAGATCGTGCTGATCTGCACCGGCAGCCAGGGCGAGGCCCGGGCGGCGATTGCGCGCATTGCCCGGGGCGATCATCCGGTGATCGCGCTGGCCGCCGGGGATCGCATGATCTTCTCGTCCTGGGCGATTCCGGGCAATGAGCGCGAAGTCATCGACATCCAGAACCAGCTGATCGACCAGGGCGTCGAGGTCATTACCGCCAATGACGGCCTGGTGCATGTGACCGGCCATCCCCGTCGTGGCGAAATCCGCCAGCTCTATGAGTGGGTCAAGCCGACCGTGCTGATCCCGGTGCATGGCGAGGCCGTGCACCTCAAGGCACATGCCAAGCTGGGCCGCGAATGCGGTATCCCGACGGTGCATGAGGCGCGCAATGGCGACATGGTGCGCCTGTTCCCCGACAGCCAGATGTTCCCCGGCGAAGTGCGCACGGGCGAACTTTATCTAGACGGGCTGGTGCTGTGCACGCCCGACGAGTCGGGCGTCAAGGGGCGTCGGCGGTTGTCATTTGGCGGCCATGTCGTGGTGAGCCTGTGCGTCAATTCTGGCGGGCAGGTGGTGTCAGGCCCCGATCTGGTGATCGATGGCCTGCCCGAGACCGAGGATGAATCGCTGACCGAACTGGTGCAGGACACCATTGCCGGGGTGCTCAAATCCATGCCGCCCAAGCGTCGCAGTGACACCGAAGTGCTCAATTCCGCGCTGTTCAAGGGCATTCGCAACGAGGTCAACGCCTATTGGGGCCGCAAGCCCAATGTCTCGGTATTCGTCCACCGCGTCTGATCATGAAGGTGTCGCGGCTCGGCAACGGGCCGCGACACTGTCGCAACTTCCGTCCTCAGGCACGCTGGGATAGTGTTGGCGTCACCATTTGGTCGCCATTTGGCACCAGTCTGAACGGGTAATGAATATGCAGGTCGGCTCGCTCATCGCCGTGTTTTTCGTGCTGTGGTGGATCAGCTTCGTCGCCGTCCTGCCAATCGGCAACCAGAGCGTCCACGAGGCGGGTGCTCCAGTGGTCGCCGGCAGCGATCCGGGTGCCCCGGTGGCGCCACGCCTGCTGCGCAAGGCGCTGATGGCAACCGGCCTGGCCATTGTGCTGACCCTGCTGCTGCTCTGGGCCATGTCCAACGAGACACTGCACCACTACTGGAACCGCTGAGCGCGGGACGGGTCCGCGTCGGGCCTTGTTTGGGGGGTAGCCCACGATCCCCTCCCAGCTCTCCCTGAAGGGGGAGGGATCGGGCCGGTGGTTGGGGCAACCCGTTTTCACACAACTCGTGCCGGTCGGGCTAGCGCTTGCGGGTTGGCCTGGTGATGGCATGGGCGTGGGCCATGGCGAGGGCGGCGGCGAGATCAGCTTGCGTGGCGGCGGCCAGGGTGAGCGTGGTCCAGCCCTGGCGGCCCCAGGCATTGTCGAGCGCGGCAAACAGGTCAGGCGCCACCATGCATTTGAGGGCCTGTTCGTCCGGCGTGAACTTGAGGTTGGCGCTGTCGCCATCTGCCGCCAGGGTGGCATAGATGCGATTGACCTTGAAGGCCCGGCGATCGACATGGGGCGCTTCGACGGTGCCGGCCAGCGCCAGGGCTAGGCGGCGCAGGTCTGATTGCGTGGCCATCAAAAAGCCTCCTGAACCCGACAAACTCCTACACCACATAAAAAAAGCGGGGCACTGGGCCCCGCTGAATAAGTTTGTTCGACAATACGCTGGTCTTAGGTGCGCTACTTAAGCGCGCAGCCAACGCTCCTCCCTTGACGTTGTCGACGTCCGGCGGTTTGTAACCACCTGTGCTTTATTGCTGGCGACCCTAACAAGGGATCGGCGGTCTGTCACGCAGATTCTGCATGCCTTCCATGCTTGCATCGGATGGACGAGTAGGATTTGAGTGGGCATCAACAAAAGCCTTGAGTCGACGGACATTTCGGGAGTTACCATGCGCCTGTCTCGCTACTTCTTGCCGGTGCTGCGCGACGTCCCCAAGGACGCCGAAATCGTCTCGCATCGGCTGATGCTGCGGGCAGGCATGATCCGCCAGCAGGCCTCGGGCCTCTATTCCTGGCTGCCGCTGGGCTACAAGGTGCTGATGAAGGTGCAGAAGATCATCGAGGAGGAGCAGGATCGCTCCGGCGCGGTGCAATTGCTGATGCCCACCATCCAGTCGGCCGATCTGTGGCGCGAGAGCGGCCGCTACGACGCCTATGGCAAGGAAATGCTGCGCATCCAGGACCGGCATGAGCGCGATTTTCTCTATGGCCCGACCAATGAGGAGATGATCACCGACATCTTCCGGACCTATGTGAAGTCCTACAAGGACCTGCCGCTCAACCTCTATCACATCCAGTGGAAGTTCCGCGACGAGCTGCGCCCGCGCTTCGGCACCATGCGCAGTCGCGAATTCCTGATGAAGGACGCCTATTCCTTCGACCTGACCAAGGAAGACGCGGTCAGGGCCTATGAACGCATGTTCGTGGCCTATCTGCGCACCTATGCCCGCATGGGCCTGACGGCGATTCCGATGCGCGCCGATACCGGACCGATCGGCGGCGATCTCAGCCATGAATGGATCGTGCTGGCCGAAACCGGCGAAAGCGCCGTGTTCTGCGACCAGCGCCTGCTCGACAAGCCGATTCCCGGCCCCGACACCGATTTCCGCGGTGACCTCAACCCGATCTTTGCCGACTGGACCTCGCGCTATGCCGCCACCGAAGACATGGTGGACATGGCCGAGTTCGAAGCCGCCGTTCCCGAGGAATTCCGGGTTTCCGCTCGCGGCATCGAGGTCGGCCATATTTTCTACTTCGGCACCAAGTATTCCGAGCCGATGAAGGCCAGCGTCACCGGCCCCGAGGGCAAGGAAATCACCGTTCATATGGGCTCTTACGGCATCGGACCGTCCCGCCTGGTGCCGGCGCTGATCGAGGCTTTCCATGACGAAAACGGCATCGTCTGGCCGGTGTCGGTGGCCCCCTTCGAAGCGGTGCTGATCAATCTCAAGGCCGGCGATGCGGAATGCGACGCCGCCTGCGATGCGCTCTATGCCGAGCTCAACGCGGCCGGCCTCGACATGCTCTATGACGACCGCGACCAGGGCGCCGGCGCCAAGTTCACCACGGCCGACCTGATCGGCATTCCCTATCAGATCATCATCGGGCCGCGCGGGCTCAAGGCTGGCGAAGCCGAGATCAAGCACCGCAAGAGTGGCGAGCGCGAGACGCTGCCGATTGCCGCGGCCGTGGCCCGGCTCAAGGGCCTGATCGAACCACAGAGAAAGACCGACATTTGACCGACCTGGCGCCGCCTGCACTAAACAAGGGCACGCGCGCCTTTTCGCGCTTTGAGTGGATCATTGCCGGTCGCTATCTGCGGGCCCGCCGCAAGGAGGCCTTCATCTCGGTGATCGCCAGCCTGACCATGGTGGGCGTGGCCATCGGCGTGGCCACGCTGATCGTGGTCATGTCGGTGATGAACGGCTTCCGGGCCGAGCTGCTGACCAAGATCCTGGGTCTGAACGGCCATTTCACGGCCTATCCGATCGAACGGGAATTCACCGACTACAAGGAAACCATCGCCGCGCTGCAGCAGATCGAGGGCGTGGACTTCGCGGTCTATTTCGTCGAAGGCCAGGTGCTGGCCTCGGGCCGGGGCAACTCGACCGGCGTCACGGTGCGCGGCATGGACGCGGAGAACATCGAAAAGCTCGACCTGCTGTACAATGCTGCCACGCAGGGCGGCTGGGACCAGTGGGACAGCTCCAAGGGCGTGGCGATCGGCTACCGGCTGGCGCAGACGCTGGGCGTGTCCCTGGGTGACCAGGTGCAGATCATCAATCCCGACGGGGCGATGACGCCGTTCGGCTCGACGCCGCAGATCCGCTCCTATCCGGTCGACGTGATCTTTGATCTGGGCATGGTCGAGTTCGACAGCTTCTTTCTCTATATGCCGCTCGAGCCGGCGCAGACCTTTTTCAAGCAGTTTGAAGAAGTGCTCAAGCCCGGCATGGGCCCGCTGGACCCGCTGGCCAGCGATGCCGAGATCGACGCCGCCTATGAGCGGATCAACCGCGTCTCGGCGGCCGAGATCTTCATCGATGATCCCGACAATGTCATGGTGATGCGGCAACGGCTGCAGACCGACCCCGCAACGCGGCCACTGGTTCTGACCGACTGGCAGCAGCGCAACGAGACCTTCTTTTCGGCGCTGCAGGTGGAGCGGGTGGTGATGTTCACCATCCTGTCGATGATCATCCTGGTCGCCGCCTTCAACATCATCTCCAGCCTGATCATGCTGGTGAAGGACAAGAGCTCCGATATTGCGGTGCTGCGCACCATGGGGGCCACCCGCGGCGCCATCATGCGCATCTTCTCGATTACCGGTACCACCATCGGCGTCATAGGCACCGTGTCGGGGGTGATCCTGGGGCTGGTCGTGGCGGCCAATGCCGAAACCCTGCGGGCCTTCATCTCCAATACGCTGGGCGTGGCGATTTTTCCGCCCGAGGTGTTCCTGCTGTCCTCGCTGCCCTCCAAGACCGATCCGCTGGAAGTGACCGTGGTGGTCTGCCTGTCGCTCGGCTTGAGTTTTCTCGCGACGCTGTATCCGGCCTGGCGTGCCGCGCAATATGATCCGGTAGAGGCCCTGCGTTATGAGTAAGCCACATCTGGTACTGACCGACGTCCATCGCCATTACGGCGAGGGCGACAAGATCGTGCACGTGCTGGAGGCCGCCAACCTGGTCGTCAACAGCGGTGAACTGGTGGCACTGGTGGCACCCTCCGGCGCCGGCAAATCGACGCTGCTGCACCTCTCAGGCCTGCTGGAGAGCCCGCAGGGTGGCGAGGTCGAACTGATGGGGATCAAGACCAGCCATCTCGGCGACCGGGGCCGCACCCAGCTGCGCCGCTCCACGGTGGGCTATGTCTACCAGTTCCACCATCTGCTGCCCGAATTTACCGCGCTCGAGAACGTGTCGATGCCGCAGCTGATCGCCGGCAAGTCGCAGGCGGAAGCCGACAAGCGGTCGATGGAATTGCTCGACCTGCTGGGGATCGGCGCCCGCGCCAGCCACCGGCCGGCCGAACTGTCGGGCGGCGAGCAGCAGCGCGTGGCGATTGCCCGCGCCGCGGCCAACCACCCCAAGGTGATCCTGGCCGATGAACCCACGGGTAATCTCGATCCGGAGACCAGCGACATCGTCTTCGGCGCGCTGGCCGACCTGATCAAGAATGAAGGCGCGGCCGCCCTGATTGCCACCCATAACCACGACCTGGCACGGCGCGCCGACCGTATCGTCACGCTCAAGGGCGGTCTGGTCGTCGCCCACACGCTCTAGGATGGGCCGGCGTCGCCGCTAGAGAGCGGCGGCAATCGCCTGGGCGAGGGCGGCCAGTTCGGCATTGTCTGCCTGGCCGCCGCCATGGGAACCCAGCGCGACGCCGTCAAATACCGGAATGACATGGAAATGCAGGTGGAACACCGTCTGTCCGGCTGGCGCCTCGTTGAACTGGGCGACGCGGACGCCATCAGCCCCGGTCGCCGCCTTGGCTGCCCGGGCGACCCGCTGCACCAGCGGCATCACCGCTGACAGCACCGCCGGGTCGGCATCGAGCAGATTGCGCGACGCCGCCTTGGGAATGATCAGGGTGTGCCCGCGCGACTGCGGGAAGATGTCCATCATCACCAGCGTGCTGTCGTCCTCGAACACCTTGTGCGCCGGGATCTCGCCGCGCAGGATCTTGGCAAAGATATTGGCATTGTCATAGCTCATGGTTCACTCCGCCGGCTGGATGAGATCCGGCTGGCCCTTCTGCAAGAAACGGAAGCGGAAAAAATTGAGCACCGCCAGGCCGGTAAAGGTAACCGGCACGTAGCGGAAGCCGCGCTTGATGAAGAACAGGGCGATGGCAGCGGCCGTGTCGGCGCTCATGGCGCCCTTGCCCATCGCGGATGTGAAGGAGGAGGGGACAATGTGCCGGTAGATCAGCGCATCGGACTGGTAGAATTCCAGTGCCTTGACGGCGAAGGCGCGCTTGGAGGCCGAATAGGCCTTGAGCTCGGCCATGCCCATGTCGCCATGGAACTCGACCTCGGAGCCGACGGCCCACACCTCCGGCGGGGCGAGGCGACCGGCACCGATCTCGGTGAACAGCGCGGTCAGGTCGCGGAACGTGACGAAATTGGCGTTCCAGCAGTCTTCGGTCTTGGCGCCATGGGCCAGGACCAGCACGTCGGCGGCTTCGAGCCTGGCGCGCATGGCCGTGTAGTCGCCCGCGGCATAGTCAACGCCGGACTTGGCGGTTTCCACGATGGCACCCAGGCGCTGCAGCCGTGCCACCAGGGCTGAGCCCAGGGCGCCGCTGGCCCCGGTGACCAGGAACCTGCGGCCCCTGATCTGGCAGGACGTGCCGGCGATCAGGTCAAACACATTGGTGAAGGAGGAAAAGAAGTTGTGCGGATAGACGTGGTGCATGGCGTGGTAATTGTTGTCCACCCAGAGCAGGCCCTGCTGGCCGCCCACCCGCTCCATCGACATGTGGTTGTAGTCGAGCCCTTCCTCGCGCAGCGTCGTCCCCAGCATGAAGGTGCGGACAACCGCTACCAGGGCAATGGGTGGCCAGGGAAATACCAGCAGGAACACCAGCGTGCCGGCCATGGCCGTCAGATATTCGGGCAGGATGTGAAACCACACATTGGCCCGGGCATAGGCGGGGTTGACCTGCATGTCGCGGCCAAGGAACTTGTGGTGCACCCAGTGCCAGGATGACAGGCGCCGCAGCAGGGGGCTGGATGAGGTTTCCCACTGGTGCAGCGTCCAGTGCAGCATGTCGAACAGCGCGGTTGAAACCACGAACGCCACGGCGGCCTGCAGCGCGAATACGAAAATGTCCCAGATCATGGTTACCTACATAGGGCCCAAGGGCCATCGGGGAAAGCAGAGATTGCCGCCACCCTAGCGATCGGTGCGCTCGCCCTTGCGGAAGGGGGTGAACTGGTCGAGCACGTCCTGATTGTGCTCGACCGAGCGGCGTTCCTGCTCGAGATAGTCGGCGACGGCCGCCCGCAGGCCGGGATGGGCCAGCCAGTGCACCGAATAGGTCGTCGAGGGGGCATAGCCGCGCGCCAGCTTGTGTTCGCCCTGGGCGCCGGCTTCCACCACGGCCAGTTTGTGCGCAATGGCGTAGTCGATGGCCTGGTAATAGCACAGCTCGAAATGCAGGAACGGCACGTCGCGGGTGCAGCCCCAGTTGCGGCCAAAGATGCGATCCTTGCCGACGAAGTTGATGGCCCCGGCGATCGGGGTATCGCCGTCATAGGCCAGCATCAGCACGATGGCATCGGCCATGGACTGGTTCAGCCGCGAGAAGAAGTCCCGGTTGAGATAGGGTCGGCCCCATTTGCGGGCGCCGGTATCCTCGTAGAAATCGTAGAAGGCATCCCAGTGATGCTCCTTGAGATCGGCGCCTGACAGCCACTTGACCGTCAGCCCGTCGCTGAGGGCATCGCGGCGCTCGCGGCGGATCATCTTGCGCTTGCGCGAAGACAGGGTCTCAAGGAAGTCATCGAAGCTGGCATAGCCGTCATTGTGCCAGTGGAACTGGGTATCGACACGCTTGAGCCAACCTTCGGCTTCAATGTCGCTGGCCTCGGTTTCCGGCACGAAGGTGGCATGCACCGAGGAGGCATTGCGCTGGCTCGCCAGCTGACGGGCGGTCGACAGCAGGGCCGAGCGGATCAGGGGATCGCCCGAGGGCACCAGCAGCTTGGGCGCCGTCGCCGGCGTGAAGGGGACCGAACACTGCAGTTTGGGATAATAGCTGCCGCCGGCGCGCTCCAGCGCATCGGCCCAGCCATGGTCGAAGACATATTCGCCCATGGAATGGGTCTTGAGGAATAGCGGCATCAGGCCGACTGGCTGGTCCTGGGCGTCGCTGAGCAGGATATGCTGCGGCTGCCAGCCGGTGCGGGCCGTGGCGCAGCCGGATTCTTCCAGCGCCAGGAAAAAGGCGTGGTCGAGGAACGGGTTGTCCACCACCCCCGCGGTCGAGGGAACGAGGCTGTTCCACAGGTCAGCGGCAATGCCGGCCGTGCTGGGATGAATGGTGGCGCGAAATGTGGACTGGTCGGCCAAGGCATATCCCGGCGGGCTTCAACAGGTTTGATAGAAATAGGCGGGTTCGCCGGGAATTGTAAGGTTCCTGTCGCGTCGGATCACGGAGATGTGGGCGCCGCGTGCCGCACAGGCCGCCGTGAAGTGCCTTTCCGGGGTATCCGTGTACTCGATTTCCAGCACATGGGCGCCAAACACGTCGGTATAGCCGGCACATTCGTCATAGACCTGGCACGATTCGACTATGGCGAAATCGAGACCGGCAGCCTTGCCGCGACCGGCCAATTCAGCGGCATTCTTCTGGCCGAAGGCCAGGCCAAAGCCATGCGCGATTTCGGTGAGGGCGGCCACATAGGCGAGGTTGTCATCCACGCCGAGGGCGCCGGCGGAGCGGGAATAGGTGTCCAGATTGTCCGCCTCGATGGCGTCATAGCCATCGCGGGCGCATTGCGCGATCCAGTCGCCAACAATGGCCGCCAGAGCGGCGCGCCTGGCTGCAGTGCCGGTATCGAGCAGGATTTCACCGGGCCAGTTGGGGTCCTCGACCAGTTCGCCATCGCGGCGCAGCAGCAGGTCGGCATGATGGGCCAGCCACCAGTCGGTCTCCTGCGGCTGCGTCTGGAACGCGTTGACATAACAGATGTTGTAGAGCCCCGGCGTGACCGGGTCGGCGCGGTCGCGGCTGACGATCAGCGTACCGGGCGGCGGCGGATAGGCGCCACCCAGCTGGGAATCATATTGTCCGCCTGCGGGAGGCAGCCTGACCGGCTGCGCCACGGCAGGACTGGCCAGCAGGACAATGACAAGAGCGGCCAGCAGGTTACGCAGGATCAAAACCCTCGAAGACGATCTGGTCGGCATGCGGCCGGGCGGTATCGGCCTGGCTCTGCGTGCGGATGGTCCAGGCGGTCACCGGCTTGCCGAGCGCGCGCCAGAACTTGATCGCGGGCAGTTCCAGCGCTTCGTCGTGGCAGGAAATGAAATCGAACAGCGTCTGCGGCCAGTGCAGCAGATGGCGCAGGGCAAAGCGCTGGGCCGCGGTGAGCTTGCCATTCCATTCCGGCTTGTCATAGCCATAGGTGATGATGCCGCGCGGGCCGGTAAAGCCATGCGCGCGGATGGCGGTCAGCAGGGTCGGATCAAACGACTCGACGGTAACCGGGCCGGCATAGGTGGCCAGGCCTTCTGCCACCGTGCGGGCGAGGGTCTGGGTACCAGCGGCATCGCGCTGCTGCTTGAGTTCGATCTGCAGCAGGGTGCGGCCGGCGATCTGGGCAAGGAAGGCGGCAAAGGTCTGCGGGCAGTCGCCGGCGGTGCTGCCGAGCAGGGGTGTCGTCGTGACCTGGGCGCTGCCGGCATCGGCAACGGCGCCGGGCAGGCCGATCAGGCGTTCCATGCTGTCGTCGTGGAACACCACCGGGACGCCGTCGGCGGTCAGCTGGACGTCGCATTCGATGGCGAAATTGCCGGCAATGGCGGCCTCGAAGGCGGTAGCGCTGTTTTCAATGACGCCCGCGGCCTTGTCATGCAGGCCGCGGTGCGCGATCGGACGGGGGAACAGGGTCTGGGTCATGCTGGATCTCGTCGTGGCGTGAGCGTCTCCAGTGACACCGGACTGTGACGGCGATGTAACGGTCAGATCTCGACGATGGCCTCGATCTCGACGGCGGCGCCGAAGGGCAGGGAGGCTACGCCAAAGGCGGCGCGGGCATGCTTGCCCTTGTCGCCCAGGATGGCCACCAGCATGTTCGAGCAACCATTGGCCACCAGATGTTGCTCGGTGAAATCGGGGGTGGAGGCGACCAGCACGGTGATCTTGACGATGCGCTTGATCTCCTCGAGCGGTACGCCGGCCGTATGCACGATATGCGATAGAACGTTGAGCGCGGCCAGCTCGGCGGCATTGCCGCCCTGCACGACATTCATGTTGTCGCCCAAAAGGCCGGTGACCACGCCCTGGTCGTTGGACGAGATCTGGCCCGAGACATAGAGCAGGTTGCCGCTGCGATTGACGGGCACATAGCTGGCGACAGGCGCCTTGGGGGCGGGGAGTTCGTAGCCAAACTCGCGGAGCTTTTCGATCGGGCTGGTCATGTGGTCTTGCCTTCGCTTTGGTCGTCGTCGGGCCCGGCCGGCGGCGCCGGCGGGTGTTTGTAGAGCTTGCCGCGGATCACCGCTTCCCGGCCGAAGCGGGTGCGCACGCGATCCATGGCGCGTTCCGCCGCGGCCTTGCGGGCCACGGCCGGTTCCAGCAGGTCTGCCGGATCACTGCCGCTGGCGGTGTCGATACCTGAAACGCCGATTCCAATCAGCCGGAATGCGGTGCCATCGGCCTCGGGGCCGAGCAGTGACAGGCCGGTTTCATAAATGACATTGGCCAATTGGGTCGGGATCATCAAGTGCCGGGCGCGGGTGCGCAAGCGGAAACCGGCCGATTTCAGCTTGAGTGTCACCGTGTCACCCACAATATTTTTGGCCTTGAGCCGCTCGGACAGCCGTTCGGTGACCTTGAGCAGTTCGGTGGACAGCTCCTCGAGGCTGGCAATGTCGCTGTTGAAGGTGGTTTCCGACGAGACGGTCTTCATCTCGCCCTGAGTGGTGATCCTGCGGCTGTCTTCGCCGCGGGCCAGCCGGGCCAGGCGGGCGCCGGTCTCGCCATAGCGGCGCATCAGCCGGTCCGGCGATTCGTTCTGCAACTGGCCGATGGTGACCAGGCCATCCTTGCGCAGGGTTTCGGCCAGCACCTTGCCGACGCCATAGATCAGGCTGATCGGTCGGGGCGCCAGAAATTCAAGCGTCTCGGCAGCGCCGATGACGGCAAAGCCCCGCGGCTTGTCCAGATCGGAGGCGACCTTGGCCAGGAACTTGTTGTGGCTGAGGCCCACCGAGATCGAGACGCCGATCTCGCGCTCGACGGCACGGGCAAAGCGGGCCAGCACCACGGCGGGCGGCGCCTTGTGCAGGATCTGCGTGCCGGCCAGGTCGAGAAAGGCCTCGTCGATGGAGATCGGCTCGACCAGCGGCGTCAGGGCGTCCATCTTGGCGCGGATCTGCCGGCTGACCTCGACATATTTGGCCATGTTGGGCTTGATGATCACCGCGTCGGGACAGAGGTCGCGCGCCTTGAACATGGGCATGGCCGAGCGGACGCCGGACTGGCGAGCAATGTAGCAGCAGGTCGAGACCACGCCGCGCACACCGCCGCCGATGATCAGCGGCTTGTCGCGCAGGCTGGGGTCATCGCGCTTCTCCACCGAGGCATAGAAGGCGTCGCAATCGACATGGGCCGTGGTGAGGGCGAATAGCTCGGCATGGCTGCGCAGGCGCGGCGAGCCGCAGGCCGGGCAGCGCTCGGGAAACCCGGCCGCCGTACCATATTGCAGACAGTCCCGGCACAGCCAGTCATGCGCCAATCAATACTCCGTCCGGTTGATCTCGTGGAACACCCGCATGAAGGCCTCGGGCGCTATGTTCGCATTCGCACAGAGCGCGAGCAGAATCGGTTCGTTTGAGGCAACATAGTCGACAAGGCCGCGCTGCAGGGCAGGCGTGCCGACGGCGCCGCGCAGGGCGGCCGGATCGAGGCCTGCATGCTGCATGAAGGCCAGCAATTCCTCCGGGTTCTCCGCGAGATAGCCCAGGCAGATGTCGGCATAGCTGGCCAGGGCGGCGATTGCGGGATCGGGACGGGGCAAGGCTGGGCTCTTTTGATGATTTGTAAGCGTTTTGATGCTAGCTGAAACGGGCAGCAAAGCGAAGTGCTGCCAGCGCCTTAGCGGCGCGAGGAAGGATCAATGCCCAAGACAGTGATGATCGTTGAAGACAATGAGCTCAATATGAAGCTCTTCAACGACCTGCTCGAATCGCGCGGCTATGCCGTCATCCAGACCCGCAACGGGATGGAGGCGCTCGATCTTGCCCGCGCCCATCATCCCGACCTGATCCTGATGGATATCCAGCTGCCCGAGGTTTCCGGGCTCGTGGTGACCAAATGGCTCAAGGATGACGACGAGCTGGCGCATATCCCGGTGATCGCCGTCACGGCCTTTGCCATGAAGGGCGACGAGGAGCGCATCTTGCAGGGCGGCTGCGAGGGCTACATCAGCAAGCCCATCTCCGTGCCTCACTTTCTGGAAACTATTGCCCGCTACATTGGGCCAGCCTGATCGTTGCAGCGCGCTGCTGCGTGCTGCCTGATCGGCCCGCCTGAGGCCGGATATCCCCGGCAGGCGAACTGGTTTTTCGGGGCCGATAGTGACCGCACGCGTACTGATCGTCGATGATATCCCCACCAATGTCCGCCTGCTCGAAGCGCGGCTGAGTGCTGAATATTACGATGTCGTGACCGCGTCCTCCGGGCCGCAGGCCCTGGCGATCTGCGAAAGCCAGGACATCGATATCGTGCTGCTCGACGTCATGATGCCGGACATGGACGGCTTTGAAGTCTGCGAGCGGCTGAAGAAAAATCCCAAGACCCAGCACGTGCCCGTGCTGATGGTGACCGCGCTCGACCAGACCTCCGACCGGGTTCGCGGGCTGGAGGTGGGCGCCGACGACTTCCTGACCAAGCCGGTGGATGACGTGCAGCTGATGGCGCGCGTCAAAAGCCTGGTGCGGCTGAAGTCGCTGACCGACGAGCTGCGCGCGCGGGCCATGACCGGCCAGCAGATCGCCATCGAGGACGCCTTGCGGGCGATGGATACCATCAACACGGCCGGCGGTTCGGTGCTGATCATCGATACCGATGCCCGCCATGCCGAGCGCATCAAGAGTTATATCACGCCCGAACATGACGTGGATATCTTGCTCACCCCGGCCGACGCCGTGTTCCAGGTCACTGGCAAACAATATGAACTGGCGCTGGTGTCGATGGCGCTGAGCGAATTCGACCCGCTGCGGGTGTGCTCGCAGATGCGCACGCTCGAGCATACGCGCAACCTGCCCATCATCCTGATGGCCGAGGATGCCGACAAGCCCAGGGTGGTGCGGGCGCTCGACCTGGGGGTGAATGACTTCATCTCCCGCCCCGTCGAGCGCAACGAGCTGGCGGCCCGCGTCCGCACCCAGATCCGGCGGCATCGCTACGCCATGGAACTGCGCCAAAGTGTCAACAATACCATGGCCCTGGCCGTGACCGATGACATGACGGGCCTCTACAACCGGCGCTATTTCGACCGCCATCTCGGGGTCATGCTGGGCAAGGCGCAGGCGCTCAAGCGCGACATGGCGCTGATGATTCTCGACATCGATCACTTCAAGGCGGTCAATGACGGCCATGGGCACGATATCGGCGACGCGGTCATCCGCGAGTTCGCAGCCCGCTTGAAGCGAAACATCCGAGGCATTGATCTGGCTTGCCGATTCGGCGGCGAGGAATTCGTCGTGCTGATGCCTGATACCGATTATCGCCAGGCCGAGGCCGTGGCGGAGCGGGTCCGACAATCCATCTCGGACCGCGGCTTTGACGTGGGCGCACCGCGGCCGCTGTCGGTGACCGTATCGGCCGGCGTCACGCTGAACGAAAGCCTCACCGACACGCCCGAATCGCTGATCAAGCGGGCCGACGTTGCGCTCTATCGCGCCAAGCGCGAAGGCCGCAATCGGGTGGTGTTCGACGCCGCCTGACATGTCAGTGCAATTGTCGACGTTAGGGTTATTTGTTATAATTAACAAAAGGTTGCCAGCCGCAGAGGCCCGGTTTGCCTTGTGTTTTTGCGGGTGCAGGGTAGGTTGCCCTCAACACCGGCCGGCGCTCCAGACGAGTTGCAGCCGATGGTTCCCTACGGCTCGTCTCAGGTCCGCCGCAACTCCTGAGCCCCGTAGGGCGGTTGGTCCGGACGCGGACAGAGTGGCCTCTTCGACATGCCGCTCCGGACCAGCCACTCCTCATTCGATCTGTGGTCACCTTTGCCCCGAACTGGTTAGCAGACTGCTAACCTTGAGCGTCTCGCCTTGGCGCATTGGTGACAAACGACCGACGGCAAAAAGCCCCGCATCGATGATGCGGGGCTTTTTTTGGTCGTCGAACAGGCGCCAGATTACTTGATCTTGGCTTCCTTGAACTCGACATGCTTGCGCACTACGGGATCATACTTGTTGTACGAGAGCTTCTCGGTCTGGGTGCGGGCGTTCTTTTTGGTGACGTAGAAAAAGCCAGTATCAGCTGTCGACACGAGCTTGATCTTGACGGAAGCAGCTTTGGCCATGTTGTAGTCCTTCACAAAGCAAATGGCGCCGCGGATTCCCCGGCGCCGGAATTTGGCCGCAACCTACGGATTTACCGCAGATTGTCAAGGCAGGTTTCAGTCACGCTGGCCGGTGCCGAAGCCATACATGCCATTGGCCCATTGCAGGCCGACAATGGCGCCCTTGATCGAGGGCAGCATGGCCATGGGCAGGATCACCGCCAGCGGCACCATGGTGTAGAGATAGGTCAGCGGGTTGACGTGCCAGACCATTTCCATGTGCAGCATGGCCAGGATCAGGATGTGCCCGACAATGGTGATGGCGATGTAGGGCGGGAAGTCATCGGCGCGGTGCAGGTCGAGCTGCTCGCCGCAGCTGTCGCAATGCTCGGCCACCTTGAGATAGGCGCGATACATCTTGCCCTGACCGCAATGCGGGCATTTGCACAGCGTGCCGCGCCACATTGCCTGGCCCACGTCGCGCTGGTCGATTGCCTTTGTCTTGCCTGCCATCACTTCACCTCTTTTTGCGGCCCTTGGGCCCGAATGACTTAGGTGGGCGCTTGTTGCCCCGGCGAACAGATGACGGATTGACGCGCTCGCCCTCCGACAGCAGCTCGAAGCGCAGCGCCCCGGCCACCGGCGCGGCTTCCAGCAGCCGGACGGTGACGCGATCGCCCAGGGTGAACTTCTCGCCACCGCGGTCGCCGATCATCGACTGGCGCTCCTCGACATAGCGATAAAAGTCCTGGCCCAGGCTCGAGGCCGGGATGAAGCCGTCGGCGCCGGTCTCGAGCAGGCGCACGAACAGACCCGAGCGGGTGACGCCGGATATGCGCCCCTCGAAGCGGGCGCCGATCTTGGTGGCGAGAAACTGCGCCAGCAGCCGGTCGGCGGTTTCGCGTTCGGCCCGCATCGCCCGGCGCTCGGTGGCCGAAATGTGCTGGGCGATGCCGGGCAGGTGCAGCAGCTCGGTTTCGCTGAGGCCATCATCGCCCAGATCGAGCGCCTTGATCAGCGCGCGATGCACGATGAGATCGGCATAGCGGCGGATGGGTGAGGTGAAATGGGCGTAGCGGTCGAGATTGAGGCCGAAATGGCCGTAATTGTCGGCATTGTACTCGGCCTGCGCCTGGCTGCGCAGCACCATTTCGCTGACCTGCTCGACATTGCCGGCCTTTTTGGACTGCGCCAGGATGCCGTTGAAATCGCTGGCCCGCACGCTGTCGGACTTCTTGATGGCGATATCGAGCGAGCCGAGGAAATCGCGCAAAGCCTGCAGCTTTTCCGAGCTCGGCTCGTCATGCACGCGGTAGAGCAGCGATGATTTCTTCTGCTCGAGCGTTTCGGCGGCCGCGACATTGGCCGCGATCATCATTTCCTCGATGAGGCGATGCGCCTCAAGGCGGTCGGGAATGTGGATGTCGCGCACCATGCCCTTGTCGTCGAGCAGGATCTTGCGCTCGGGCAGGTCGAGCGCCAGCGGGCCGCGATGGTCGCGCGCATGCGCCATGACGTCATAGGCGGCGTAGAGCGGGCGCAGGATGGGGTCGAGCAGCGGGCCGGTCTGCTCGTCAGCCTTGCCGTCAATGGCCGCCTGGGCCTGCTGGTAGCTCAGTTTGGCGGCCGAGCGCATCAGGATGCGATGGAAGCTGTGGCTGCGCTTGCGGCCATCGGCGCCGATGATCATGCGCACGGCCAGGGCGGCGCGCGGCACACCCTCTTTCAGCGAGCACAGCTCATTGGAAATGCGCTCGGGCAGCATGGGCACGACCCGGTCGGGGAAATAGACCGAATTGCCGCGGGTATAGGCCTCGCGATCCAGCGCGGTGCCGGGGCGGACATAGGCGGCAACGTCGGCAATGGCGACGATGACCACATGGCCGCCCGTGTTGGCGGGGTCGGTGTCGGGCTGCGCATAGACGGCGTCGTCATGGTCCTTGGCGTCGGCCGGATCGATGGTGATCAGCGGCACGTCGCGCCAGTCTTCGCGGCCCTTGAGCCCGATCTCGCTGGCCTCCTCGGCCTCGCGGATCACCGAGGCGGGAAAGCGGTAGGGGATTTCGAGGTTGTGGATGGCGATCAGGCTGACCGCGCCTTCGGACATGGGATTGCCGATGACCGCCACCACCTTGGCGCGCGGGATCATCAGCCGGCCCGAAAGCTTGACCTCGACCTCGACCAGGTCGCCGTCGCCGGCATTGAGCAGGTCGCCCAGCGGAATGCGCATTTCCTTCTGCTTGCGATCGACCGGAATGAGCCGGGCGCCATCATCGTCCATGCGGACAATGCCGATCTGGCCGCGGCGCGGCTTGTCGAGGATCTTCATCGCCTTGGCGGTATAGACCGGGATATCGGCCTCGCCGGCATCGATGCGCGCCAGGATGCGGTCGCCCGGCGCCGGGGCGACGCGGGCATCGCGGCCCGACAGCACGGTGACGCGGGGCCTTTCGCCTTCCTCGTCATTCCACTGCGCGGGAAAGGCATGCATGTCTTCCGGATCGGCATCGGCGGGGATGTCGAGCACGGTGACATGGGGCAGGGCGGCGGTGCGGCGCAGCGCCTTGCGGGTGCGGGTGATCACACCCTCGCCCTCGAGTTCGGCCAGCATGGCCTTGAACGGGCGGCGCATGTCGCCGCGAATGCCGAACACCTTGGCCAGGTCGCGCTTGCCCTTGATGTCGGTCTGCTCGGCCAGCGCCGCCAGCAATTGCTCGCGACTGGGCAGGGCATCGGCGCGCGGCGCCGTGGGGCGGCGGGGGCCGGAGAGGTTTTTTGGTTTTGTGGGTTTTTTGACTGTCATGTTGCAAGACATGTAGGTGATGGCGGCCGGTTTGCCAAATGCCGTGCGGCTTCACACCGCCAGGATGGCCATGCGGCAACCGAAGCCGGTCGCAAGCGCGCGTGCTTCGTGCTGGTATCAGGCCAACAGAAAGCGATTCCCAGCCATGACCATTCCCTTCTTTGACGGCCACAATGATACCCTGCTCAAGCTGCTGGAGGCGGAGGGAGACCGGACCGGGCTGTTCATCGAGGGCATGGACAAGGCCGATATCGACCTGCCCCGGGCCAGGGCGGCCGGCATGGCGGGCGGGTTCTTCGCGATGTTTCCGCCGCCGGTAAAGGCCGCGCCAGGATCGGTGGCGGCGGCACCGAACTACAGCAAGGGCGAGCTGCCGCCGGAGCTGGGCCTGGCAGACGCGCAGGCCACCACCTTTGCCATGACGGCCATTGCCCATCGCATCGCTCGGGCCGGCGGCATGGCGATCTGCCGCAACGCCGCCGAGATCCGAGCGGCGGTCGCCGGCGGCACGCTGGCGGCGGTGCTGCATATCGAGGGGGCCGAGGCAGTGGACACCAATTTCGACGCGCTGGAGGTGCTCTATGCCGCCGGGCTGCGCTCGCTCGGCCTCGTCTGGAGCCGGGCCAATGCCTTTGCCAGCGGCGTGCCGTTCCGCTTTCCCTCGGATGCCGAGATCGGGCCGGGGCTGAGCGACGCCGGCAAGGCGCTGATCCGCGAATGCAATGCCCGCGGCATCATGATCGATCTCAGCCACCTCAACGCCGCCGGTTTCCGCGACGTGGCGGCAGTCAGCGACAAGCCGCTGGTGGCGACCCATTCCAATGTGCATGCCATCTGCCCCCATTCGCGCAACCTGGTGGACTGGCAGCTGGCAGCGATTGCCGAGAGCAAGGGCGTTGTCGGGGTGAACTATGCCGTGGGCTTCCTGCGGCCGGACGGGCAGTGGCTCAAGGATACGCCGATGGAGGTGGTGGTGCGCCATGTTGACGCCCTGCTCGCGGCACTGGGCGAGGATGGCGTGGCGCTGGGCAGCGATTTCGACGGGGCCATGCTGCCGGCCGAGATCGGCGACGTCACCGGCGTGCCAAAACTGCTGGCTGCGCTGCTCGACAAGGGCTATGGCGAGGAACTGGTGACCAAGATCGCCTATGGCAACTGGCTCAACATGATCGAGCGCACGATCGGGTAGATCCACCTTCTCCCAAAGGAGAAGGTGGCGAGGCAAAGTGCCTAGAACGGCACGTCTTCGTCGGCGACTACGGTCTTCTTGGCGGCGGGCTTTTTCGCTGCCGGTTTCTTGGCGGCTGTGGCCTTGGTCGCTGTCGCCTTGGCGGCGGCAGGCTTCTTGGCCGCCGGCTTTTTCGCGGCCGCCTTCTTGGCCGGGGCCTTCTTGATCTTGGCGCCGGTGACTTCGGCCCGGGCGGCGATCCAGCCCAAAGCCTGTTCCAGCGTCACGGCCTCGGGCTGCACATCCTTGGGGATGGTGGCGTTGATCTTGCCCTGGTTGACATAGGGGCCGTATTTGCCGCCGCGCACGGTGATCGGGCCATTGTCATGCTCGAAGGTCTGGATGGCGGCGACGCTGCCGGCGCGCTTGAAGCCGCCCTTGGCCTTTTCGGCCAGAAGGTCGACGGCGCGGTTGAGGCCGACCGTGAAGACCTCCTCGACGTCAGGCAGGTTGGCATATTTGCCGTCGGATAGGATGAACGGGCCATAGCGGCCCAGGCCCGCGGTGATGGGCAGGCCGGTTTCCGGATGCAGGCCGACATCGCGCGGCAGCGACAGCAGCTTGAGCGCGCCTTCCAGGTTGATGGTGGCGGCGTCCCAGCCCTTGGGGATGGAGCTGCGCTTGGCCTCCTTGCCCCCGGCATCGCCGAGCTGCACATAGGGGCCGAAGCGGCCGGTCTTGAGGAAGACCTCCTCGCCCGATTCCGGATCGGTGCCGAGCACGCCATCGCCTGGCGCCGCTTCCGAGGACTGTCCGGTGGCCGCATCCGAAAGCTGCATGGTGTGCTTGCACTCAGGATAGTTCGAGCAGCCGATAAAGGCGCCGAACTTGCCCAGTTTCAGCGAGAGCTGGCCGGTGCCGCAGGTTGGGCAGCGGCGGGGATCGGAACCATCTTCCTTCTCCGGGAAGATGCGGCTGGCCAAAGCGTCATTGAGCACGTCGAGGACTTCCGAGACCCGCAGATCCTTGATCTCGGTGGTGGCGGCGAAGAAATCCTTCCAGAAATCGCGCAGCACCTGCTTGTAGTCCAGCGTGCCGGCGGAAATCTCGTCGAGCTGTTCCTCGAGTCCGGCGGTAAAGCCATATTCGACATAGCGGCTGAAGAAGTTTTCCAGAAACGCCGTGACGATGCGACCGCGATCCTCGGGATGCAGCGCCTTGCCCTCGAGCCGCACATAGTCGCGGTCCTTGAGCGTGGTCAGCGTCGCCGCATAGGTGGAGGGCCGGCCGATGCCGAGCTCTTCCATCTTCTTGATCAGGCTGGCTTCGGTATAGCGGCTGGGCGGCTGGGTGAAATGCTGCTCGATATCGACGGCCTGGAGCGCCGGCTTGTCGCCAACGGCGATGGGCGGCAGCTCGCGGCTTTCCTCGTCCTCGTCATCGGGCTCGTCGGACTTGACCTCGACGCCATAGAGTTTGAGGAAGCCCGAGAACGTCACGACCGAGCCGACGGCGCGCAGTTCGACATGGCGGCCGGGGACGTTGACGGCAATATCGACCGTGGTGCGATCGATCTCGGCCGAGCGCATCTGGCTGGCCAGGGTCCGGCGCCAGATCAGGCCATAGAGCTTGGCCTGGTCGGCATCAAGGCTCAGGCTTTCGGGGCGCTTGAACATGTCGGTGGGCCGGATGGCCTCGTGCGCCTCCTGGGCGTTCTTGGCCTTGGTCTGGTAGATGCGCGGCTTGTCGGGGAGATATTCCTCGCCGAAATATTTGCCGATGACCGAGCGGGCCATGGCAATGCCTTCGGGCGCCATCTGCACGGCGTCGGTACGCATATAGGTGATGAGGCCGTCTTCGTAGAGGCGCTGGGCGATCTGCATGGTGCGGTTGGGCGAGAGGCCCAAGCGCGAGGATGCGTCCTGCTGCAGGCTCGAGGTGGTGAAGGGCGCATAGGGATTGCGCTTGGTCGGCTTCTTGTCGACGGCCGAGACATTGAACTGGCCGGCTTCGATCAGCTTTTTGAGCTCGGCGGCGTTTTCGCCATCCTTGATCGCCAGCTTGTCGGTCTTCTTGCCATCCACCGACAGCAGGCGGGCGAGAAAGCTCTTGCCGGCCTGGGCCAGCTTGGCTTCGACCGACCAGTATTCATCGGGCTTGAACTTTTCGATCTCGGTCTCGCGATCCGAGACCAGGCGCAAGGCCACCGACTGCACGCGGCCGGCCGAGCGCGAGCCGGGCAGCTTGCGCCAGAGGATGGGCGAGAGGGTGAAGCCGACGAGATAGTCCAGCGCCCGGCGGGCCAGATAGGCATCGACCAGCGGCATGTCGATCTCGCGCGGCACCTGCATGGCCGCCAGGATGGCGTCCTTGGTGATGGCGTTGAAGAGCACGCGGCGGACGATCATGTCCTTCTTGATGACCTTCTTCTGCCGCAGCACGTCGAGCACATGCCAGGAAATGGCCTCGCCTTCGCGATCCGGATCGGTTGCCAGGATCAGTTCATCGGCGCCCTTGAGGGCCGCGGCAATGTCGGCAATGCGCTTCCTGGAGGCGGTATCGACCTCCCAGGACATGGCGAAATCTTCATCGGGACGGACCGAGCCATCCTTGGCCGGCAGGTCGCGGACATGGCCGAAGCTGGCCAGGACATGATAGTCCGAGCCCAGATATTTGTTGATTGTCTTGGCTTTGGCCGGACTTTCAACGACAACGACCTTCATGGAATACCTGTCTGCAACCGCTTTGTGAGAAGTGGCGCAACATGGTCAAGCCGGAACAAAGTGTCAACGGGCACAATGTGACAGGCCCCGGCCTCCCCAAAGGGGAGAGAAATCTTGCATACAAGATAGAGCCGGTGCAGACTTGGCCGGCGCGCATTTCTGCGCCGGACCCAATGCCATTGCGACCGACCTCGACAGCCTGCGCCCCTGGCGCGGTGTCGGCTCGCGCCCCGGGTCGATCAAGAGGAGATATTGACCATGCAATACCGCAAGCTCGGTAACAGCGGCACCGTCGTTTCGGCCTATGCCCTGGGCACCATGACCTTTGGTGCGGAATCGGACGAAGCCACGTCATTCCAGCTGATGGAGGATTATGTCGCGGCTGGCGGCAATTTCATCGACACCGCCAATGTCTATAGCGCCGGCGTGTCCGAGGAGATCGTCGGCCGCTGGCTCAAGCGCAAGCCCGGGGTACTGCGTGACCTGGTGATCACCACCAAGGGGCGATTTCCCATGGGGCAGGGCCCCAACCATCTCGGCCTCTCGGCCAAGAACCTGCGCGAGGCGCTGGACGCCTCGCTCAAGCGGCTGGGGGTCGAGCATATCGACCTCTACCAGATGCATGCCTGGGACGCGCTGACGCCGATCGAGGAGACGCTGCGCTTTCTCGACGATGCCATCACCAGCGGCAAGATTGCCTATTATGGCTTTTCCAACTTCCTTGGCTGGCAGCTGACCAAGGCGGTCTGGACCGCCAAGGCCAAGGGCTTTGCCCCGCCGGTGACACTGCAGCCGCAATATAACCTCCTGGTCCGCGACATCGAGCACGAGATCGTGCCGGCGGCGCTGGATGCCGAGATCGGCCTCTTGCCCTGGTCGCCTTTGGGTGGCGGCTGGCTCTCTGGCAAGTACAAGCGCGACCAGATGCCGACCGGCGCCACAAGGCTGGGCGAAGACCCCAAGCGCGGCATGGAGGCCTTCGACAAGCGCAATGCCAAGTCGATCACTTGGGACGTGATCGGCGCCGTGGAAGACCTGGCCAAGGCGCGCGGCGCCAGCATGGCGCAGGTGGCTTTGGCCTGGGTCGCGGCGCGGCCGGCCGTGACCTCGGTGATCCTGGGCGCGCGGACGACGGCGCAGCTCAAGGACAATCTGGGCGCGGCCGACCTGGTGCTGAGCGCCGAGGAGATCGCCGCGCTGAGCGATGTCAGCAAGCCGGAAATGAGCGACTATCCCTATGGTCCCGGCGGCATCGGCCAGCGCAACCGCAAGATCGAGGGCGGTCGGTAGGGCCACAACAGGTGGGGGCAAGCCCCCACCTGACTTTCCCGGGGTCGCGACGCTGCTAGCTATATTTCAGCGCCACCAGCTGTCCGCTCGACCATTCGATCTGGCCGGCCAGATCCAGCTCGAGCAGCAGCATCTGCATGGCGCTGGCGGAAAGGCCCGACTGGCGGATCAGTTCGTCGACATCCATGGGCGTGGCGCTGAGGGCGGACAGCAGCCGGGACTTGTCGCTGTCGCTGGGCGGCGCGGCATCGGCGACCAGGTCAGGCTGCCAGTCGCGCTCGAACAGGCTGGTGCGGGCTGGGTCGGCGCTGCCCAGGGCCTCGATGATGTCGGCGGCACTGATCACCAGCCTGGCGCCCTGCTGAATGAGAAGGTTGCCGCCTTCGGCGCGCGGATCGAGCGGCGAACCGGGCACGGCAAAGACGTCGCGATCCTGCTCCAGCGCCAGCCGGGCGGTGATCAACGAACCGCTGCGCTGGGCCGCCTCGACCACCACCACACCCAGGGATAGGCCCGAGACCAGACGGTTGCGGCGCGGAAAATCGCGGGCACGCGGTTCCCAGCCCAGCGGCATTTCGGTGAGCAAGACGCCGCCAGCATCGAGAATATCATGGGCCAGGCCGATATTCTGCTCGGGATAGATCCTGTCGAAGCCGCCGGCCAGCACGGCAATGGTGCCGGTGCCCAGGCTGGCGGCATGGGCGGCGGCGTCGATGCCACGGGCCAGGCCCGAGACCACGGTAAAGCCGGCAGCGCCCAGATCGCTGGCCAGCAGGCGGGTCATCTTGATGCCAGCCGAGGAGGCATTGCGGGCGCCGACAATGGCCACCATGCGGTGCCAGTCGAGCGCCGCGCCGCCGGCCAGGGTCAGCAGCGGCGGCGCGCCGGCGATGAAGCGGAGCAGCGGCGGGTAATCGGCATCGCTGCGGGCGACGAGGCGGGCGCCATAGCGGGCCAGGCCGGCCACTTCGTCTTCGGCTTCGGCCTTCGTGGTAATCCGGACCGGCTTGCCGGCGCGGCGCGTCAAAGCGGGCAGCGCCTCAAGGGCGGCCTCAGCCGAGCCGAAGCGGCTCAAAAGCTGGTTGAAGGTGGCCGGACCGACATTGTCGGTGCGGATCAGGCGCAGCCAGGAGAGGCGCTGCGCCGGGGTCAGGATTGTGGCACCCGGGTCAGGCGCCATCGATCAGATGGTTTTCTTGCTGCCGCCGATCGTCGGTTCGGTGCCGGCGATCAGGCGAAGAATGTTTTCGCGGTGCTGGAAGAACAGCAGCAGGGCCATGACAGCGGCGGTTGCGGCGAGGCGTTCATCGACCACGACATAGGCAAAGATCGGCGCCGTGGCGCCGGCGGTGAGGGCGGCCAGCGAGGAGAACTTGCGGGCCAAGGCGATGAACAGCCAGACGGCGCAGAAGATCAGCCCGACCGGCCAGCTCAGCGCCAGCAGCGAGCCGATGAACACGGCGACACCCTTGCCGCCCTTGAAGCCGAGCCAGACCGGAAAGCAGTGGCCGACAAAAGCGCCCAGGCCGGCCAGCATGGCGGCTTCCTCGCCCCAGAGCCCGCGCGCCAGCAGCACCGGCAGGGCGGCCTTGGCGGCGTCGAGCACCAGCGTCGCCGCAGCCAGCCAGCGATTGCCGGTGCGCAGCACATTGGTGGCGCCGATATTGCCCGAGCCGATGGCGCGGATGTCGCCCAGGCCGGCGGCGCGGGTGAGCAGCAGGCCGAAAGGCACCGAGCCGCAGAGATAGCCCAGGACGGTGGCGTAGAGCAGGGGGAGAAAGTCGAAGGGCATGGGGGCGATATCCTTTTGGCGTGGGTGAGAAATACCCCGGCGCCCGGTTCAACTGCAAGAGGGGAGTGGCGGGCCGCCGCCTATCCTCCACCGCTTGCGGGGAGGGGGACCGCCACCAGGCGGTGAAGGGGGGTGCCGCGCCCAGGATGATGATGGTCGGACAGCGTGAACAGGCCATGGATATGCGCGTGGGGCTCCCCTCACTACCACGCTACGCGTGGTCCCCCTCTCCCGTAAACGGGAGAGGATAAAGAGATCGAGCCTCAGTCTTCGTGCAGATACACCGTCGCCCCACCCACAATGGTCCGCATGACCTTGCCGGCCAGGCGCGCGCCCTCAAAGCTGGTATTGCGCGAGCGCGAGCGGATCTGGGTCTCGCTGACCTGCCAGGGATAGTCGAGATCGACCAGGATCAGGTCGGCCGGGGCGCCCACGGCAATGCGGCCCGACGGCAGGCCCAGGATGTCCGCGGGGCGGCTGGTCATGGCGCGCAGGACCGTGAGGATCTCGACATCGCCGGAATGCACCAGGCGCAGCGCGGCGGCGAGCAGGGTTTCGAGGCCAATGGCGCCGTCGGATGCTTCGGCAAAGGGCTGGCGCTTGACCTCGGTATCCTGCGGATCATGATCGGAATGGATGGTGTCCACGGCACCGCTGCGCAGGCCCTCGATGATGGCCTGTCGGTCGTCTTCCGAGCGCAAGGGCGTCGAGAGCTTGAAGAAGGTGCGGTAGCGGCCGATGTCGTTCTCGTTCAGCGCGAGGTTATTGATGGAAGCCCCTGCCGTAACTGACTTGTTACGCTTCTTGGCGGCGGCGACCAGTTCCACCGAGGCGGCGCAGGAAATCTGGGCAGCGTGATATTTGACGCCGGTGAGGGCGGCCAGCTGCAGGTCGCGCGCCAGCGGAATGGTCTCGGCTTCGCGCGGAATGCCCTTGAGGCCCAGAATGGTGGCGAACAGGCCTTCATTCATCACCCCGGGGCCGGTGAGATCGGTATCGCTGACATGGTGCACGAAGGTCAGACCGAAATTGGCGGCATAGCTCATCGCCGTGCGCAGCATGGAGGTGGACTGGATGGAGTGGCGGCCATCGGTGAGGCAGACGGCGCCGGCCTCCTGCAGCAGGCCATACTCGGTCATCTCGGTGCCGTTGAGGCCCTTGGTAATGGCGCCAGCGGGCAGCACATTGACCTTGGAGGTCGCCTTGGCGCGGCGGATGAGGAAATCCACCAGCGCGCCATCGTCCACCACCGGGGTGGTGTCGGGCATCATGACAAAGCTGGTGACGCCACCGGCAGCGGCCGCTTCGCCGGCCGAGGCCAGGGTTTCGCGATATTCCTTGCCCGGCTCGCCGGTAAAGACGCGCATGTCGATCAGGCCCGGGGCAAGCATCAGCCCATGGGCATTGATGACCTCGGCGCCGTCGGGCACGCCGATCGGCCGGCCGATGGCGATCTCGGCGACGAGGCCATTCTCGACCAGCACCGCGCCGACGGCATCGGTGCCCGAGGCGGGATCGACGATGCGGGCATTTTCAATCAGCAGGGGGACGGTCATGCCTCGTTCCTCGTCGGCAGCAGGGCATCGAGCACGGCCATGCGCACGGCGACGCCCATTTCCACCTGCTCGTTGATGACCGACTGCACGCCATCGGCAATGGCCGGATCGATCTCGACGCCGCGATTCATCGGCCCCGGATGCATGACGATGGCGTCCGGCTTGGCGAAGGCGAGCTTTTCCGCGTCGAGGCCGTAGAAGCGATAATATTCGCGCACCGAGGGGATCATGCGGCCCTGGGCGCGCTCGTGCTGCAGGCGCAGCATCATCACCACATCGGCGCCCTTGAGGCCCTCGCGCATGTCGGTGAAGACCTCGGTGGCGAGGTTTTCGATGCCCGCCGGCAGCAGATTGCGCGGGGCGATGACGCGGGTGCGCACATTGAGTGCGCCGAGCAGCAGGAGATTGGAGCGGACCACGCGGGAATTGGCGATGTCGCCGCAGATGGCGACGGTGAGGCCGGAAATGCGGCCCTTGTGGCGGCGGATGGTGAGGGCGTCGAGCAAAGCCTGGGTCGGGTGCTCATGGGCGCCATCGCCGGCATTGATGACGGCGCAGCCGACCTTCTGGCTCAGCAGCTCCACCGCGCCGGCCGCCGAATGGCGCACCACGATGACGTCGGGGCGCATGGCATTGAGCGTGGCGGCGGTGTCGATCAGGGTTTCGCCCTTGGAGACCGAGCTGGTCTTGACCGACATGTTCATCACCAGGGCGCCCAGCCGCTTGCCGGCGATCTCGAACGAGCCCTGGGTCCGGGTGGAGGGCTCGAAGAACAGGTTGATCTGGGTCTTGCCGCTGAGCGTCGGCAGGCTTTTGCGCTCCTGTCGACTCACCGGCACCATGGCTTCGGCGCGGTCGAGCAGATCCACGATCTCGTGCTGGGCGAGATCGGCGATCGAGAGCAGATGGCGCTGATTGAACGGGGGATAATCGCCGGAGGAGCCGGCGGGCGAGTTCGAGGCTGTGCTGGCGCGAGCTTGGGCCATGCGCTCCCATTCCCTAAGTTTGCAGCGGTGTAGCGGAGGGGGGCCGGCCATTCAACAGCTTGTTGAATTTTCCACGCCGGAGTTGTGCCGCCGGGTCAGGCGTGGCGTAGGCGGTCGAGCGCACCCTGCAGGATGTAGCTGGCGGCCAGCTTGTCGACGACCTCGGCGCGGCGGTCGCGGCGCATGTCGGCCTGGATCATCATGCGGGTGACGGCGCTGGTGGAGAGGCGTTCATCCCAGAAGGCGATGGGCAGGGTGATGCGCTGCGCCAGGCTGCGGGCAAAGGCGCGGGTGGACTGCACGCGCGGGCCTTCCGAACCATCCATGTTGAGCGGCAGGCCCAGGATGACGGCGACGATGGCATTCTGCGCGATCAGCTCGTCGAGCCGGATGGCGTCGGCGGTGAACTTGGTGCGCTTGATGGTTTCGAGCGGGGTGGCCGAATAGCGCATGCCGTCGGAAATGGCCACGCCAATGGTCTTGGTGCCCAGGTCGAGCCCCATGATGCGCCCGGTCGCGGGAATGGCGGCCAGCGGATTGGCGAAGTCTTCCGTCTCGTCGGTCATGGGTTGCTCGCTTGCCACAATGGAGCCGTCCTATAGGCTGCGGCAGGATTTGGCGACTGGAAAGCTTAGCATGAAACTGACCTGGTTCGGCGGCACGACGCTGCGCATCTATATCGGGGGCATGATCGTGGTGCTCGACCCGGCCGGCGCGCCGGCGGGAATCGATGCGGCCGAACTGGTCGCCGGCGCTGACAGCGTCGTGACCGATTTTGGCGCCGGGCTGCCGGTGGTGGAGACCGCCAGCTGGAAGCCGCAAAAGCCGGCGCGCCCCCTTGATGACGACGATGCCCCCGTCCTGCACTGCTGGTCGGCGGGCCAGGATGCCGTGCTGGTCGAGGCGCTTGGCGAGGCGCCGCTGCTGCTGGTGCGCGGCACCGTGCCGGCTTTGGGCCGCTGGGCCGACGGCGCCGTGGTGGTGCTGTTCGGCGACGGCGCCGGGCTGGCGGCGATCGGCCTGGCCGTGCTGGCGCAGCGCGCACCGCGGCTGCTGGCACTGGCCGGCGACGAGGCGGCGGTCGATGTGGCGATCGCCATCCTGCGCGACGGACTGGAGGCCACCAGCCTGGTGGCGCTCGAGGCCGGGCTGGCGCTGGAAATCTGATCCATGCCATCAGAGCTTTTTATTGTCTTTTGCGGGCCGCAATTGCTAATGAAGCGGCCAATAAGCAACCGTTCAGCCGATCTTTGTGGAGCAAGCCATGTCCGTCGACGCCAAGACCGTTAAGCGCATCGGGAGCCTGGCGCGCATCCGCATCGAGGAGCACGAGGTTGCCGGCTACCAGGAAGAGCTCAATGCGATTCTGGGTTTCATCGAGCAGCTGGGCGAGGTCGACGTCACCGGCGTCGAGCCAATGACCTCGGTGATGCCGATGACGCTGCGGCTGCGCGACGACGTGGTCAGCGATGGCGACTACCCCGCCCAGATCGTCGCCAATGCGCCGCTGAGCGAGGACAATTTCTTCATGGTGCCCAAGGTGATCGAGTAGATGAGCGTCAGCATCGCCATCGAGACGGCGCTGCAGGATGACGTGCGCTTCCTCGTCGAGCAGCTCAATGCGCACCTGCTGCCGCTGTCGCCGCTCGAATTCCAGTTCAAGATGACGGTCGAGCAGATGGCCGGCGACGACACCACGGTCTTCGTGGCGCGCGACGACACCGGCCGTGCCGTCGGCATGGGGGCGCTCAAGCTGCACTCGGCCGAGCTGGGCGAGGTCAAGCGCATGTTCACCCTGCCCGACGTGCGCGGGCAGCGCGTGGGCTCGGCCTTGCTGGACGCCATCGTGGCGCTGGCCCGCGACAAGAATCTGCCCATGCTGATGCTGGAAACCGGCACCGGGCCGGGCTTTGACGGCGCGCACCGGCTCTACAGCAATTCCGGCTTTGTGGTGCGCGGGCCGTTTCTGGACTATCCTGACAGCGAATGGTCGGCATTTTTCGAAATGCCGGTGACCGAGCCGCAACCGGCCTGACCCAAGATTTCATCCGGCGCGCTGGCGCCCTCCGTTCCGACATTTCTGAGCGAGACCTGTTTTGACTGACCTGACCAAACTGAGCCTGGCCGCCGCCCGCAAGGGCCTTGCCGACAAGAGCTTTACCGCCAGCGAACTGACCGGGGCCTATCTGGGCGCCATCGACAAGGCCAATCCGAGCCTGAACGCCTATGTCGCGGTGACATCAGAGCAGGCCCTGAGCATGGCCAAGGCCAGCGACGAGAAGCTGAGCAAGGGGCAGGGCGGGGCGCTGGAAGGCATTCCGCTGGGCATCAAGGACCTGTTTGCCACCAAGGGCGTGCATACCCAGGCGGCCAGCCACATCCTCGATGGCTTCAAGCCGGAATATGAATCCACCGTCACCGCCAATCTCTGGCGCGATGGCGCGGTCATGCTGGGCAAGCTCAACATGGACGAATTCGCCATGGGCTCGTCCAACGAGACCTCCTATTACGGCCCGGTGATCAGCCCGTTCCGCGCCGAGGGCAGCAATGCCAATCTGGTGCCGGGCGGCTCGTCGGGCGGTTCGGCGGCGGCGGTTTCGGCCTGGCTTTGCGCCGGGGCGACGGCCACCGATACCGGCGGCTCGATCCGCCAGCCGGCAGCGCTGACCGGCACGGTGGGCATCAAGCCGACCTATGGCCGCTGCTCGCGCTGGGGCACGGTGGCCTTTGCCTCCTCGCTCGACCAGGCCGGTCCCATCGCCCGCACGGTGGAAGACGCGGCGCTGATGCTGACCTCGATGTCGGGCTTCGACGTCAAGGATTCCACCAGCGTCGACGTGGCGGTGCCCGATTTTGCCGCCGCGGTCGAACGCGGGGTCAAGGGCCTCACCATCGGCGTGCCGCGCGAATATCGCCAGGACGGCATGCCGGCCGAGATCGAAAAGCTCTGGGCCCAGGGCCTGGAATGGCTCAAGGCCGAGGGCGCCACGGTGCGCGACATCAGCCTGCCGCACACCAAATATGCGCTGCCGGCCTATTATATCGTCGCCCCGGCCGAGGCCTCGTCCAACCTGGCGCGCTATGACGGCGTCAAATACGGCCTGCGCGTCACCGGCAAGGACATTACCGACATGTATGAGCTGACCCGCGCCGCCGGGTTCGGCCGCGAGGTCAAGCGCCGCATCATGATCGGCACATACGTGCTGTCTGCAGGTTACTTTGACGCCTATTATGTCAAGGCGCAGCAGGTGCGCACGCTGATCAAGAAGGATTTCGAGGATGCCTTCCATGCCGGCATCGACGCCATCCTGACCCCGGCCACACCCTCGGCCGCGTTCGGCATCGGCGACGAGGCTTTGGCAGCCGATCCGGTGGCCATGTACCTGCAGGACGTTTTCACCGTGACGGTCAACATGGCGGGCCTGCCCGGCATCGCGGTGCCGGCCGGCAAGGACGGGCAGAACCTGCCGCTGGGCCTGCAACTGATCGGCAAGCCGTTCGACGAGGAGACGCTGTTTGCCGCCGCCCGCGTCATCGAGCGCAGCGCCGATATGGACTTTTCACCCAAGTCCTGGTGGTAAGCAGGGCAGCGGCGCCATCGGCGCTGCCGCTGCCCGACTGCTCCTGCCTGCTTGATCGCGATCAAAGTGCAATTTGCCGCCATCCGCTATCCCGGTGCTGTTCACTGAGAGGAGAATGGCATGACCGATTTCAAGCTCGTCCAGGCGCCAGCCACGACCTACCTTTACGTCACGCGGACCTGTTCAATGGATCCGCAGGACATTTCCAGCCATATGGGCACCGCCTTCCAGCAGGTCTGGGCCTTCATGCAGGCCAATTCCATCCAGCCGGCGGGCGGGGCCCTGTCGGTCTACTATGACTACAGTCCCGACAAGATGACCTTCCGGGCCGGCTTCATCATCGCGCCGCAGGACGCATCCAGGGCTCAAGGCGAGGTCAAGGCTGACGCGACTCCCGCCGCGGAGGTGATCTACTTCCAGCACAAGGGATCCTATGCCAGCCTGCGCGACGATTACGGGCTGATGATGGCGCATATCGCCAAGCTTGGCCGCGAGATCGGGGCGCCGACCTGGGAGGTCTATCTCAACGACCCCGACCAGGTAACGGAAGCGGAATTGCTGACGGACGTCTATTCCGCACTGAAGTAGGCATGCCGGCGGTCAGGGTGATAAGGTCGCGGCATCGTGCTCGCCACTTGATCGCGGCGGCGATCCGCCTTATTTGGCGGGCATGCACAAGTTGAAACTGGTTGTGACGTCGCCGCGGGCGGCGTCCGGGCCGACTAGAGTATCTACCATGGCCACTGACATCTTCACCACCCAGGACTGGTCCGAGCCGCCCAAGGACATGAGCATGCCGCTGCAGGCGCTGTGGTGGCTCAAGAAGGGCGAAATGCGCGTCGGGCCCGAATGGGAGCAGGCGCACAATATCGTCCAGGCCATGGAGGGCGTGCAGGCCTTTGACTGGGTGCATGCGCTGATGCACTGGATCGAGGCCGATATGGGCAATGCCGATTACTGGTATCGCCGCGCCGGCAAGAAGCGCGCCACGGCCAGCGTGGCCAGCGAGTGGGAACATATCGCGGCCGCGCTGAGCGGCATCACCAAGCACTAGTCAGCGGCGCGCCCGCGCTCTGCCGGCTGCCCGCACGATCGGGGCCACGGCGAGCAGGATGACGCCTACCATGGCGCCCACGGCCAGCAGGCCCGTCGGTGTAATCTGCGCTTCGGCCTCGAAGCTGGCGCCGCCCCAGACGATACGGGTGCGGGCCCGTGCCAATGCGTGTGGCGACGTTGTCGCGGGCAAGTCGTTCTCGATATCGCTGTCTGACATGCGCCTCTCCGGATTGCCAAGCCCAACGCTACGGGGAGACGGTCGTTTCCGGCGCCGGCCCGATTTTTGCTGACGGTGTAAAATGCCCGCGCAGGATCAGCGCGCCCGTCACCATATACCACAGCGTCTGCGGCCAGGCGGCAAGCCGCTCCACCGTGCCGCGGCCGCCCAGATAGACCTCCGCCGCGTAGAGCACGAAGCCGGTCAGGGCCAGCACGCCGGTCGCGAGGCTGTAGAGCGCGAAGACGCTGTGCGTGCGCCAGACCACGCGGCCCATCAAGATGAAGCCGAAGCAGGCCAGGCCCAGCGCCAGCGCGGCGCCGATGACATGCAGCAGCGGTACGGTATCGAGCGGGAACAGGCCGGCCAGCATGGTGCCGTCGCCACCCAGCGCCAGCAGCCACAGCGCGGCCACCTTGAGCCGCGTCTGCGGCCAGAGATCGCGGGTGAACCAGACGCCCAGCACCACCAGCACGCCGTTGAGGGTCATGCCGATATTGAAGACCAGGCTCAGGGGCGAGCAGACCGGCATGATGCCGTCCGGCGCCGCATTGAGATAGGCGCCGCAGCTGGTGACGCCCAGCAGGCTGATGTCTTCCACCGTCATGACATAGCCTGGCCAGGCCGCCTGGGCGAGGAACTGGGCGAGGAAGAACTCGGCAGTCAGCACCCAGAAGATGGCGCCCAGGCGAATCTGATTGGTCACTGGATATCTCTCCCCACTGAGATGACTGGGCTGGCAGAGCGGATTTTGTCAAATCACGAGGCGGGCGCGACGAGGGCCGCCATGCTCCCCGACCGGCGGAAGCATGGTGGCCCGGCGCTATGCGTCAGTGCGCGGTTACCGGTTGTCATACTCGCTGCGCACCAGCTCGAGCCCGCGGCGCGTGATGCGATAGGGCTGACCATTGGCCGATTTGATGGCCTTTTTGGCCTTGAGCTTGCGGAAAAGCAGCAGGGTGCAGCCGGGGGTCAGCCAGCCGTCCCGGTTGAAGAATTCAAGGTCGATGACCTTGCTGGCCGGGTTGCGGATGAGCGCGATGCGGCCGCCCTGGGCGAGGGCGTGCAGCACGCGCTGTTCGTCGCGTGAAATATCCATGGAAATGTCGAAAGCCTGAGCAGCGGGCAGGAGCCCGCGAACAAACAAGACCGGCGGCCCGCAGACGCAGGGCGGCCGATGGTTCATTCATGCCTCGTCGCAGCTGGACGAGGCGTCAGGCGGTTTCCGACTGGCTCAACATGGGCCATTGATAGCGCAGCTGCGCACATTCGGGCAAGCCGGGCGGTTGAAATCGCGCGCCACCCGGTGCAAACCTGCAACATGACCCGCTGACTGGAAGCTGAAGTGACCGCCATCAAGACCCCCGCCGACTGCCAGACCAAGGACGATGTCCGCGCCGAGATCGATCGGCTTGACGCCGAGCTGCTGGCCTTGTTCGCCCAGCGGCACCGCTATGTGACGCGGATGGCGCAGATCAAGACCGATCCGCACGAGGCGCGCGACCCGGTGCGCATCGAGGCCGTGATCAACAAGGTCCGCGACCGCAGTTTGGCTCTTGATCTTGACGAAGATCAGGCCGAACTTGTGTGGCGGACCCTGATCGACTGGAACATCAATTACGAGAAGGGCATCATCGCGGCGCGGCGCCGCGAATAGCGGAGGTCAACATGCCGTGCATCACCATTCGCAAGGCGGAAAGTGCCGATGCACGGCGACTGGCCGTGATTGCCTATAGTGCCTGGGAGCAGGGCATCTATCCGCTGCTGACCCCGCGACCCGGCCTGCGCGAGGCCGAGCGCTACCGGCTGACCCAGGTGGTGGCCGAAACGCTCAGCCGGATCATCGTGGCCGAGGTCGACGGCATCGTGGTGGGCTGGTGCTCGCGGGCGGCGCGGCGGGCCTATATCCCCTATCTCTTCGTCATGCCCGAGCTGCAGCGCAACGGGCTCGGCTCGATCCTGCTGCGGCGCATGGAATCCATGCTCGAACTGGCCGGCGCCGAACGGGTCTTTCTCGAGACCCCGGCCGACAATGTGCCGGCGGTGCGCTTCTACGAAAAGCAGGGCTATCGCATCCTGGCGCTGCGCCCGGATGGGCGCGACGCAGCGCAACCCTTCATGAGCGTGCACCTGGAAAAGCGGCTGATGCCGTTTGCCGGCGATATCGGCCATGAGGATTAGGCGCTAGCTGCTCAAACCATTGCATCGCCCAGCCCTTCGCTCTATGCGTTTGGCATCATTTCGCCTTGCCTCGCAGGATGCTCCAGTGACCCTTATCGATACGCGCACGCCCAATCCGAAAAGCTTCATCGCCGGTTCGACCGGTGACTGGGAAATCGTCATCGGCATGGAAGTGCATGCGCAGGTGACCTCCGAGAGCAAGCTGTTCTCGGGCTCGTCGACAGCCTTCGGCAATCCGGCCAATGCCAATGTGTCCTTTGTCGACGCGGGCATGCCCGGCATGCTGCCCACCATCAACGTGGAATGCGTGCGCCAGGCTGTGCGGACGGGGCTGGGCCTGAAGGCCAAGATCAACAAACGCAGCGTCTTTGACCGCAAGAACTACTTCTATCCCGACCAGCCGCCGGGTTACCAGATCTCCCAGTACAAGGACCCGATCGTCGGGGAAGGCGTGGTGGCGCTCGACGTCAATGGCGACCATGTCGAGATCGGCATCGAGCGGCTGCATCTGGAAACCGATGCCGGCAAGCTGGTGCATGACCAGCACCCGAACATGAGCTTTGTCGATCTCAATCGTGCCGGCGTGGCGCTGATGGAGATCGTCAGCAAGCCCGACCTGCGCTCGTCCGACGAGGCCAAGGCCTATCTGGCCAAGCTCCGGAGCATCCTGCGCTATCTGGGCACCTGCGACGGCAATATGGAGCAGGGCTCGATGCGCGCCGACGTCAATGTCTCGGTGCGGCGCCCGGGCGGCGAGTTCGGCACGCGCTGCGAGATCAAGAATGTGAACTCGATCCGCTTTGCCGGCCAGGCCATCGAATTCGAAGCCCGGCGGCAGATCGATATTCTTGAGGACGGTGGGGCCATCGAGCAGGAAACCCGGCTTTATGATCCCAAGGCCGGCGAGACGCGGTCGATGCGCTCCAAGGAAGACGCGCAGGACTATCGCTATTTCCCCGATCCGGACCTGCTGCCGCTTGAATTCGACGACGCCTTTGTGGCCGACCTGCTGGCCGGTCTGCCCGAACTGCCCGACGAAAAGACCGCGCGCTTCATCGCCGATTTCGGCGTGACGCCCTATGACGCCATGGTGCTGACGCTGGACCGCGAGACGGCGGACTATTTCGAGGCCGTGGTGGGCTTTGGCGGGGTCAAGCGCGACGGCAAGGCCGTGGCCAATATGCTCAATGCCGACGTCGCCGCCTTTGCCAATAGCCAGGGCCTGGCGATCTGGGAGACGCATCTGCAGCCGCGCCAGGTCGCCGGGATCGTCGATCTCGTCGCAGCCGGGACGATCTCGTCCAAGGGCGCCAAGGACCTGCTGCAGGTGATCATCGCCGAGGAGCCCGAGGGCGAGCCCGCCGAGATCGTCGAGCGGCGCGGCATGGCGCAGGTGACCGATATGGGCGCCATCGAGGCGATCGTCGACGAGATCATCGCCGCCAATCCCGATCAGGTGGCCAAGGTCCTGGCCAAGCCGACCATGATCGGCTGGTTCGTCGGCCAGGCCATGAAGGCCTCGGGCGGCAAGGCCAATCCGCAGGCGCTGAATGACCTGATGAAGCAGAAGCTCGGCATCGAGTAGCGCCGCCTCAAGCGATGCCTGGCAGGAGGGAAGATCCCATGAGCCAGATGACTGTTGCATTGCGGAGCATTCCGGACACCCAGGCGGCGCTTGGGTGGGCCGGCGGACATACCGTGGTCGTCGACCGTCCGCCGGGCAAGGCGGGTGGCCTGGGCCTGGGCTTCAACGGCGGCGAAATGCTGGCCCTGGCGATAGGCGGCTGCTTCTGCAACGACCTGCGCTACACGGCCGAGACCATGGGCATGCACATTGACGACATCGCCGTGGATGTGGCGATCACGCTTGAGGGGCAGCCGGCCCTGGTGACCGCTGCCACGGTGGCGGCCAGGGTCAGGGGTGAGGGCGATGTGGCAGAACTGATACGCCGCGCCGCCGCCGACTCCACCGTTGGCAATTCGGTACAGCGCGGCTTCCAGGTGACGATCAGCCAGGGCTAGCCGAGCGCCGCAAGCTGGGCCGCGATCGCCTGCCGGTCCACGATCGAAAAGACCTCGGCAATCTTGCCGGCTTTGAAGCGGTAGAACACGTTTTCGGTGAACGAGACGGTGCGGCCGTTGACGGGCAGGCCGAGAAAGTCGCCTACCGGCGTACAGGTGAAGGCCAGCCGGGCAGCGACGTGCGGCGGCTCGATCACCAGCAGGTCGATGGCGAAGTGCAGGTCGGGAATGGCGCGGAAATCCTGTTCCAGCATGGCGCGGTAGCCGGCCAGCCCGAACGGCCGGCCATTATGGCGCGCGTCAGCGGCCACGAACGTCCCCAGCCGATCCCAGTCCTGCCGGTTGAGACAGGCGAGATAGGCCCGGTAGGTATCCGCCAGCGACGTTTCCGACATCGGCGCTGTTGCCCGCGTCAGCTCCAGGTCGGCGGCTGGTCGCCGCCGGGGCCTGGCGTGGGTGCCGGCTGGCCGGGCGTCGGATCTTCCACCGGTGGCGGCACGTCGGGCAGTTCGGAGGGGCCGGGAGGCACCGGATCGACCGGCTGGGGCGGCGCGGGCTCGGGCTGGGGAATGATCTCGGGCGGGGCCACCGGATTGATATCGGGGCCGGGTTCAGTGATCGAGACGGACATGGGACGCTCCTTTGATCAGGGGAACGTCCCAGCGCCGGGCTTGTTCCGCCGGGGCCTTTCCCCGGTGAAACGGTGATACGCCCCGTGAACGGGATTGTCGCGTTGTCGAACCGCAACAGTGGGCCACTTTTGCCGACAACACTCAGACCGCGACGCGGCGCCATAGCTTGCCGATGCGACCATCGATCAGCAACAGGCCGGCAAAGATCACCAGCATGCCCAGGATCTGGATCGGCAGCACGGTTTCGCGCAGCAGCGTCACGCCCAGGAACACCGCCGAGATCGGCGCGATGAAGGTGGTGCTGGCAAAATTGGTCGGGCCGACGCGGGGCAGGATGCGGTACATGATCTGGAAGGTGAAGGCCGTCGAGATCAGGCCGATAGCCAGCGCCGCCATCCAAGTCTCGGGCCGCACCATGACGGGCACGCCCTCGGCGAGCAAGGCGATGGGAATGGACACCACGGCGGCGCCGGTCAGGGCGATGGCGGCTAGCGCCGTCGGCTCGATGGCCTTGAAGCTGCGGGTGATGTTGAGCGAGAGTGCATAGCACAGCGTGGCCAGCAGGCAGGCGCCGATGGCCCAGAGATGGGAGTCGCCGCCGCTCGACAGCGCCGGCCAGGCCAGGATGAAGGCGCCGACAAAGCCCACGGCGACGCCAGCGACCTTGATAGGGCTGGCCTTTTCGCCGCCGATCCAGAAATGACTGACGATCACCGTCATCAGCGGCGTCAGCGCATTGATGATGGCAGCGACGCCACTGGCCAGGTTGGCCTGGGCCAGCGGGAACAGCGCAAAGGGGATGGCATAGGCCAGGATGCCCAGGGCGCCGAGCTTGAACCACAGCACGGGGTCGCGCGGTACCGGCTTGCGCAGCACCACCAGCACGGCCCAGCAGCCCAGCGCGCCGATCGCGACGCGGAAGGAGGTGACCCAGAGCGGGCCGATCTCGCGGATCAGCACCGCATTGAAGATGAACGAGCAGCCCCAGATGGCGCCGAGCAGAATAATCCAGAACCAGTCGCGACGAACCATGAGGGACTCCCTTGAAGATGGCGACGCTATGCCTGTCCGGAACAAAGGTCGAACCGATTTTGACAATGGGCCGGATCAATATTGGTGATGCCTGGACTGGACGCCGCCGCCGCTGCCGGACTAAATTTGCCGTCACCATCAGGTCCCTGGCGGATCCGCCCCAGCAGGCGGCATGACCACGCGACAGCCTCGAAACCGAACTCCAGGATTGGCGACATGTCAGAGGCATCCGACCGCATCGACCAGCTGATTGCCGAGACGACCGACTGGCGCGGCGCCACCCTGGCTGCCGTGCGCACCGCGATTCTCGCCGCCGATCCGGCCATTGTCGAGGAGTGGAAATGGATGGGCAGCCCGGTCTGGTCGCTCGACGGCATGATCGCCGTCGGCGATGCGCACAAGGCCAAGGTCAAGCTGACCTTTGCCCATGGCGCGCAGCTGGCCGATCCGGACAGGCTGTTCAATGCCGGCTTCGAGGGCAATGCGCGGCGGGTGATCGACTATCTCGAGGGTGACCCGGTGCGGGCGGATGAGCTGACGGCTCTGGTGCGGACGGCAATCGTGCACAACCAGACCAAGCTCAAGAAGAATGTCAAAGGCAAATCGTGACCGTCGCGCTCCCGCATGCCATTGCCACATCGCGTCTGGTGCTGCGGCGCAGCAGCAGCGCCTATGCTGCGCGGGCATTCGCGATCCGGCAGAACTGGAATGTCGGGCGCAACCTGAGCAGCAACGGTTTTCCGCCGGAGGCGTCAGTCATGGCGGCCTGGTTCGGCAGCCATGAAGATGAATGGGACAGCGGCACGGCCTATCGCTTTGCCATCCTGCGGGACGCGCAGATGATCGGGCTGATCGACATCAGCGCTGTCCATGACGGGGTGGGCGAGCTTGGCTACTGGCTCGACGAGGCCGATTGGGGGCAGGGTTACGGACTTGAGGCGGGGCAGGCCGTGATGCGGTTCGCCTTTGATGAGGTGGCCCTTGCAGCGCTCGTCGCCGGGCACGCGGCCGACAATGCGGCATCGGGGCGCCTGCTGGCAAAGCTGGGCTTCGTGTCCGTCGGCGATGCCGTGATTTTCTCAAAGTCGCGTGCGGCCGAGATTGTGCAGCGGCGCCTTAGACTGGGTGCCGAGCAGTGGCGGCGCGACGGCGCGGGTCGGCTCGCCTGAAGCAGTCAGACGGGCCCGGCGACCTGCCCCGAGGCCAGCAGGCGCAGGGCTTCAGGGTAAAGTCGGTGTTCGGCGACCAGCGTGCGGGCAGCCAGGCTCTCGGCCGTGTCGCCGGGCAGGATCGGCACCCTGGCCTGGGCGATCACCGGGCCTTCATCCATGCCATGGGTGACGAAGTGGACCGAGCAGCCATGCTCGGTCGCGCCGGCGTCCAGCGCCTGCTGGTGCGGGTGCAGGCCCTTGTAGAGCGGCAGCAGGGACGGGTGGATATTGATCATCCTTCCGGCCCAGTGATCGACGAAATCGTCGCCCAGGATGCGCATGAAGCCGGCGAGGCATACGATGTCGACGCTCCAGCTTTCCAGCATCTGAGTCATCACGTCCTCGAACATGTCGCGGCTGAGGAACCTGCTCTGCGCCAGCGAGGCCGTGGCAATCCCATGGCTGGCGGCAAGCTCGAGGCCCGGCGCGGCGGCCCGGTTGGACAGTACCCCAACGATCTCGGCGGGATAATCGGGGTCCTGGGCGGCCGCGATCAGCGCCGACATGTTGGAGCCGCGGCCCGAAATCAGGATGGCGACGCGCTTGCGACTCACAGCGCCAGCTTGCCGGCAAAGGTGACGGGCTCGCCGGTGCGTTCGGTGAGGCTGCCGACAATGGCGGCGATTTCGCCGGCTGCATTGAGGTGATCGACCAGGGCCTGCGCATCGGCGGGGGCGACCGCCACCAGCATGCCGACGCCGCAATTGAAGGTGCGCAGCATTTCGTGCTGCTCGACGCCGCCGACGCGGCTGAGCCAGCCGAACACCTTGGGCACCGTGACGGCATCAAGATCGACATGGGCGGCCAGGTGCTCGGGCAGCACGCGCGGAATATTGTCGATGAAGCCGCCGCCGGTAATATGGGCCAGCGCCTTGATGGCCAGGCCCGCCTTGAGCGCGGCGAGCAGCGGCTTGACATAGATGCGGGTCGGGGTCAGCAGCGCTTCCGACAGCGTGGTGCCGGGGGCGAAGGGCGCGTCGGCCGACCAGTCGAGGCCGGAGAGGTCGACGATCTTGCGCACCAGCGAATAGCCATTGGAATGCACGCCCGACGAGGCGATGGCCACCAGCGTGTCACCGGCGGCGATATCGGGGCGCGGCAGCAGCGTGCCGCGCTCGGCGGCGCCGACGGCAAAGCCGGCCAGGTCATAATCCTTGCCGTGATACATGCCCGGCATTTCGGCGGTTTCCCCGCCCAGAAGAGCGCAGCCGGCGATCCGGCAGCCCTCGGCGATGCCGGTGACGATGGCGGTGCCCTGTTCGACATCGAGCTTGCCGGTAGCAAAGTAATCGAGAAAGAACAGTGGCTCGGCGCCCTGCACGATAATGTCGTTGACGCACATGGCCACCAGGTCCTGCCCGATGGTGCCGTGGTTGCCGGTGTCGATGGCGATCTTGAGCTTGGTGCCGACGCCGTCATTGGCCGCCACCAGCACCGGATCGACAAAACCGGCAGCTTTCAGGTCGAACAGGCCGCCAAAGCCGCCGATTTCGCCATCGGCGCCGGGACGGCGGGTGGACTTGACGGCCGGCTTGATCGCTTCCACCAGGGCATTGCCCGCATCGATGTCAACGCCTGCCTGCTTGTATGAGAGGCCGTTTGATGTCAGGTTTTGCGTGTCGGACATGGGCCTAAAACCTCAATGGGGAAAGCGTGCGTAAAGCCGTCACCGGGAGCGCAAGACAGTTGCCAATTCCAGGGCCGGAAGCTAGACGGCCTGATAGCTTCTCCACTTCATCCATGCAAGGGCCGCCCGCCACCATGACGCTGCGAAATCAAGTGCTGATCTGGATCGCGTTCCTGGTGATACTGGTCCTGATGCTGTGGCTGTTTCGCGGCGTGCTGCTGCCCTTCGTGATCGGCGCGGCTTTGGCCTATCTGCTCAACCCGCTGGTCAACCAGCTGCAGCGCTGGCGCTTCAGCCGCGGCTGGGCCACCGCCGTAGTGCTGCTCAGCGTGATCACGGTTTTCGTCGGCATGTTCTTCCTCTTCGTGCCCATGGTCGGCCAGCAGAGCATCGAGCTGATCCAGCGCCTGCCACGCCTGGTGTCGGACCTGCAGGGGCTGGTCACCGAATGGTCGCCATCATTCTATGAATGGCTGGGCCCCGAGCGGGCGGCGCAGTTCCAGACCTCGATCAACGATCTGACGCGCCAGGTGCTCGGCTTCATCGCCACGCTGCCGGCCGAGCTGGTCAATATCGGCTATACCGGGGCGGCCGTGATCGGCCTGACCGTGCTGACGCCGGTGGTGGCCTTTTATCTGCTGCTGGACTGGGAAGGCATGGTGCGCGGCCTGCAGGGCCTGCTGCCGCGCGACCACAAGACCGAGATCAACGGCATTCTCGGTGATATCGACAAGTCGATGGCCGGGGTGATCCGCGGGCAGGGCGGCGTGCTGCTGATCGATGCGGTGTTCTATGCCACGGCGCTGAGCCTGGTCGGCCTCAATTTCGGCCTGGCCGTCGGGCTGATCAGCGGCCTGCTGAGCTTTGTGCCCTTCATGGGCTTTGCCTTCGGTTTCTGCCTGTCGATCGGTATTGCCCTGGTGCAGTTCTGGCCCAATTACTGGATGGTGGTGGCGGTTGCCGGCATCTTTCTGGGCTGGCAGTTCATCGAGGGCAATATCCTCTACCCCAAGCTGGTCGGCTCCAGCATCAACATCAACCCGGTCTGGCTGATGTTCGCGCTGCTGGCCTTCGGCGCCCTGTTCGGCTTTGTCGGCCTGTTGCTGGCCGTGCCGCTGGCGGCCATAGTCGGCGTGCTGGTGCGCTATGGGGTCAGCAAGTACAAGGCCAGCAGCCTCTATCAGGGTTATGGCGGCGAGGCGGTCGAGACGACCCAGCCTGATGCGAGCAATGACGTACTCCGTGTCCCCTGAAGACCCGGGAACCACACGACAGCTGGCGCTCGAGCTTGACCACACGCCGGCGCAGGGCGAAGCCGATTTCCTCGTCGGCGAAGGCAATGCCCTGGCCCATGGCCGCATCATGGCCTTTCCGCACTGGTCCGAACCGGTCACCCTGCTGGTCGGGCCGGCCAAATCCGGCAAGTCGCACCTGGCGCGCATCTTTGCCGACCGCAGCGGCGCCCGGCTGGCGCGGGTCGACGAACTGGCTGCTCTGGCGGGCCAGGGCGGCCGGCTGCCCCTCATCGTCGAGGATGTCGACCGCCTCGGCTATGACGAGGCCGGGCTGTTCCACCTGCTCAACCAGTCCTTGCGCGAGCAGCGGCCGATCCTGCTGACGGCGCGCGAGGAGGTTGCGAACTGGCCGCTGCTGACCGATGATGTGCGTTCGCGGGCCCGCCGGGCCACGGCCTTTGCCCTGGAGCTGACCGACGACATTCAATTGTCACAGATGTTCGTGAAGTTGTTTGGCGACCGGCAGATCAAGGTCGATCCGCGCATCATCGCCTATCTGGTGGCCCGCATGGAGCGTTCGGCCGAAGAGGCCGTGCTTCTTGCCGATCTGATGGATAGACTGGCTCTGGCCAAGGGTAGTGCCATTACCCGCACCATTGCTGCCGATGCGCTCGATCGCCGACGCATCGACCGGGGCGAAGCGCGTAATGAACAGGATGGGGATGGTCAAGCCGATGAATGACATGAGCGAGTTTTCCGAAACCGACGCCGATGCCGCCGTTCCGGACAGCCAGGCGCTGCGCACCAGCCCGGCCCGCTTCGTCAATCGCGAGGTCAGCTGGCTGCAGTTCAACATGCGGGTGCTCGAAGAGGCCGGCAATGTGCATCATCCGCTGCTGGAGCGCCTGCGTTTCGTCTCGATTTCGGCCAACAATCTCGATGAGTTTTTCATGGTCCGCGTGGCCGGCCTCAAGGGCCAGCTGCGCGCCGGCCTCTCCAAGCAGAGCGCCGATGGCCTGACGCCGGCCGAGCAGCTCGAGGAAATCGCCACCCTGGCCCAGCACCTGCAGCTCGAGCAGCAGGATCACTGGCAGGACCTGCGCGAGGAACTGTTCGCCCAGAACGTGGTGATCCACGAGCAGGACGACCTGACCGCCGACCAGGTGGGGTATCTGGAAAAGCTGTTCCGCGAGGAAATCTTCCCGGTGCTGACGCCGATCGCCGTCGATCCGGCGCACCCGTTTCCCTTCATTCCCAATCTGGGTCTGGCGCTGGCCTTCGAGCTCAAGCGCCCCGACAGCGACCTGCCGCTGACCGCGCTGGTGCGCATTCCGGGCAATCTGGACCGCTTCATCAACCTGCCCAATGCGCTGGTCTCGGAGGGCCGCAGCGAGGTCGTGACCATCGACACGCTGGTGAAGATCTTCTTCCACAAGATGTTTCCCGGCCATTCGGTGGCCGGTTCGGGCGCCTTCCGGGTGATCCGTGACAGCGAAATCGAAATCGACGACGAGGCGGCCGACCTGGTGGTGGAGTTCGAGAGCGCCCTGCGCCAGCGCCGCCGCGGCCAGGTGATCCGGCTCGAGATCGAAAGCTCGATGCCGCGCGCCCTCAAGCGGCAGATCGGCGAGCAGATGGGCGTCAAGGACGCCGACGTGTTCGAGGTGCACGGCTTCCTCGGCCTCGCCGATGCCAGCAAGGTCTGCGATGTCGATCGCCCCGACCTCAAGTTCACCCCCTATCACGCGCGCTTCCCCGAGCGCATCCGCGACTATAACGGCGACAGCTTTGCCGCCATCCGCGCCAAGGACATCCTGGTGCACCACCCCTTCGAGAGCTTCGACGTGGTGGCGCAGTTCCTGATGCAGGCCGCCCGCGACCCCGATGTGGTGGCGATCAAGCAGACGCTCTATCGCACCTCGGCGGACAGCCCGATCATCAAGGCGCTGGTGCTGGCGGCCGAAGCGGGCAAGTCGGTGACGTGCCTGGTCGAGCTCAAGGCGCGCTTTGACGAAGAGGCCAATATCCGCTGGGCGCGCGACCTCGAGCGGGCCGGCGCCCAGGTGGTGTTCGGCTTCATCGAGCTCAAGACCCATGCCAAGCTCAGCCAGGTGGTGCGGCGCGAAAAGGGCAAGCTGGTCAGCTACTGCCATATCGGCACCGGCAATTACCACCCCATCACCGCCAAGATCTATACCGACCTGAGCTACTTCACCATCGACCCGGCGATCACGCGCGACGTGGCGCGGGTGTTCAATTTCATCACCGGCTATGCCCGCCCCACCGAGCTGGAATCCATCGCCGTCTCGCCGGTCAACCTGCGGCAGCAGCTGCTCGACGATATCGATCGCGAGATCGAGTTTGCCCGCAATGGCCAGCCGGCCAGCATCCTGCTCAAGATGAACTCGCTGGTCGATCCACCCATCATCGATGCGCTCTATGATGCCAGCCAGGCCGGCGTGAAGGTCGACCTGATCGTACGCGGCATCTGCTGCCTGCGCCCCGGCATTCCCGGTTTCTCGGACAATATAAGGGTCAAGTCGGTGGTTGGCCGCTTCCTCGAGCACAGCCGCATCTACTGCTTCGGCAATGGCCAGGCCATGCCCAACAGCCGCGCCAAGGTCTATATTTCCTCGGCCGATCTGATGGGCCGCAACTTGGACGGCCGGGTCGAGGTCATGGTGCCCATTCTCAACAACACCGTGCATAAGCAGATCCTCGACCGGATTCTGGTTGCCTATCTGCGTGACAACCAGCAGAGCTGGGAAGTCTTGCCGGATGGCAGTTCACATCGTATGCGGGTCGCCGACGGCGAAGAGCCGTTCAATGCGCATGACTACTTCATGACCAATCCATCGCTGTCGGGCCGCGGCAGCGCCGGCCCGGTCGAGGCAGACGAGGACTAGGCTTGAACAAGTTCTGGGGCGTTGACGCCGATCCGACGGCCCAGGGCCGCATCAAGGGCGCCAAGCCCGTGGCCGTGCTCGATATCGGCTCCAACTCGGTGCGTCTGGTGGTCTATGAGCGGCATGCCCGCGCGCTGACGCCGCTCTACAACGAGAAATCCGCCTGCGCCCTGGGGCGCGGGGTCGGCCAGACCGGCCGCCTCGCCGAGGCCAACATGGCCCAGGCGCTCAATGCCATCAAACGCTTTGCCCTGGTCAGCCGGATGATGCGGGTGGGCAAGGTCTTCATCCTCGCCACCTCTGCCGTGCGCGACGCCGCCAATCGCGACGAGTTCGTCGGCGCTGTCGAAAGCCTGATGCAAAGCAGCGTGCAGGTGCTCAGCGGCGAGCAGGAGGCCCATTACGCCGCGCTCGGTGCCGTGGCCGGCATTCTGGGCTTTAACGGCCTGGTGGGCGACCTGGGCGGCGGCAGCCTTGAACTTTCCAGCATCTCCAATGGCACCGATACGGACGGTCAGTCTTTCGAACTCGGGGTGATCCGGCTGCAGGACGACAGCAATGGCTCGCCCAGCAAGGCCGCCGAGATCGTCGGTGCGCGACTGGCCGAGTCCATCCTGGCCCGTACCGACCAGGGCAGCGCCTTTGCCGCCATTGGCGGCACCTGGCGCGCGCTGGCCAAGCTGCACCAGATCGTCACGAAATATCCGCTGCACATGGTGCAGCACTATGTGGTGCCGGCCGAGGAAATGATCGGCTTCTGCGCCGATATCGTCGCCGCCAATTCCCCCAAGGGCTATGACGGCGCCGACCAGGTCAGCTCATCCCGGCGAGAGCTGGTGCCCTATGGGGCGGCGGTGCTGGGCGAGGTGCTCAAGGCCGGTCGGTTCAAGGAAGTGGTGTTTTCGGCCCTGGGCGTGCGCGAGGGCTTCCTCTACGGCATGCTCGATCCGCGCGAACAGGCCATCGACCCGTTGATCCAGGGCGCCGAGGAACTCTCGGTACTGCGCTCGCGCTCGCCGGCCCATGCTAATGACCTGATCGCCTTTACCGGCCAGTTCCTCGCCGTTGCCGGCGTCGAGGAAAGCGCCGAAGAGGCCCGGCTGCGTACCGTGGCCTGCCTGCTCTCCGATATCGGCTGGCGCACCCATCCGGACTATCGCGGCTCCCAGAGCATCGATGCCGTGGCCTATGGTTCGCTGAGCGGCGTCGACCATCCCGGTCGGGCCTTTCTCGCCCAGGTCATCGCCATTCGCTATGATGGGCCCAAGAGCAAGGCGGCCGCCTCGCTGGTGTCACTGGGCAATGCGGCGCTGACGCAGCGGGCGCGGGTGATCGGCGCGCTGTTCCGCGTCGCCTATCCGATGACGGCGGCCATGCCCGGCGTGCTGCCGCGCATCCAGTTCGAACTGGTGGAAGACGGCCTGTCGCTGGTGCTGCCCATCGATCTGGCCTTTCTCGACGGCGAGCACCTGCAGAACCGGCTCGAGACCTTTGCCAGCATTGTCGGCTACAAGACCGCCACGGTCCGCGTGCTCTAGACCGACAACACCGCGCCGCTATTCGGCGGCGGCGGCGTCCTCGTGGTCCTTGATGGCAAATTCGACAATGCCCTTGCGCGTGGCGACCAGGCCGATGCGGCCATGCTTGATGGCCAGGGCCTTTTCGCCGAACAGCTTGCGCCGCCAGCCCTTGAGGGCAGGCACCTCGGCCGCGTCATCGAGCACGAGGGCATCGATCTCGTCGGAAGTGGCAATGATGCGGGCGGCCACGCCATGCTGCTCGGCCACCGACTTGAGCAGGACGCGCACCAGGTCGCCGACGGCGCCCTTGGGCGAAGGACCGCGATAGCGCTCGGGCATGATGGGCAGCTCGGCCTTGCCGAGCGCCTCGACATCCTTGAGCAGGGCCATGATCTCGGCGGCGGCTGAACTGCGACCGAAGCCGCGCGGCACGGCGCGCAGGCGCTCGAAGGCATCTGCGGTCAGCGGGCGCTGCATGGCCAGCTCGAACAGCACGTCATCCTTGAGCACGCGGCTGCGCGGCTGGTCGCTGTCCTGCGCGCGCTGCTCGCGCCAGGCCGCCAGCTGCTTGAGGGCCGCCAGGTCGCGCGGGCGGCTGATCTTCATCTTGAGGCGTTCCCAGGCCTGTTCGGGCTGCACCACATAGGTATCGACGCTGCGCAGGATGGCCATTTCGTCCTCGACCCAGTCACCGCGCCGCGTGGCGGCAACCTGCTTGACCAGTTCGCGATAGATGTCGCGCAGATGGGTGACGTCGGCGATGGCATAGAGGCGCTGCTTTTCCGACAGCGGCCGGGCCGACCAGTCGGTGAATCGGCTCGACTTGTCGAGTTCGACATTGGTGACGGCGCGCACCAGATTGTCATAGGAGACGCTGTCGCCAAAGCCGCACACGCTGGCAGCGACCTGGGTGTCATAGATGTTCTCGGGCACCTGGCCGGTGGCCTTGACGAAGATCTCGATATCCTGCCGGGCGGCGTGGAACACCTTGGTGACAGCCTGGTTGGCCAGCAGGTCGTAGAACGGGTCGAGGTCGAAGCCGGGCACCAGCGGATCGATCAGCACCGCCTCGTCATCGGTGGCCACCTGCACCAGGCAGAGCTTGGGCCAGTAGGTGGTTTCCCGGAGGAACTCGGTATCGACCGTTACAAAATCGAACTTTGCAGCGCGCTCGCAAAAGGCAGCGAGAACGTCTGTGGAAACTATCAGGTCCATGCGAGCGCCCGTCTCAAAATCGTCAAGATTGTTACTAGCAGGTGCGGCAGGCCCACTCCAGACCGGATTTGCCCCGGCGGCAAGGCCTCAGCCGCGGGCAGGGGCAATCCGGCCGCGGCTGGGTGTTCGCCTTGACAATTGGGGCCTCCCATGCGCTTTTCCGCCCCAAGATTCCGGCCTTTTGCAGAGCTTTTCACCATGACGCTACATCGCTACCGCTCGCACACCTGCGGGGCCCTGACCGCCGCTGACGCTGGTAAAACCGTCCGCCTGAGTGGCTGGGCCCACCGTATCCGCGACCATGGCGGACTGCTGTTCATCGACCTGCGCGACCATTACGGCCTGACCCAGGCCGTGGTCGATCCCGATTCGCCGGCCTTTGCGGCGGCCGAGCAGGTGCGCTCGGAATGGGTCATCCGCATCGACGGCGAGGTCAAGCTGCGCGACGCCTCGGTGGTGAACCCCAACCTGCCGACCGGCACGATCGAGGTCTTCATCCGCGAGATCGAGGTGCTCTCGGCCGCCAAGGAACTGCCGCTGCCGGTGTTTGGCGAGCAGGACTATCCCGAGGATGTCCGCCTCAAGTACCGCTTCATCGATCTGCGCCGCGAAAAGCTGCACGCCAATATCGTCAAGCGCACCAAGGTCATCACCTCGATGCGCAACCGCATGGGTGAAGCCGGGTTCGGTGAATATTCCACCCCGATCCTGACCGCGTCCTCGCCGGAAGGCGCACGCGACTTCCTCGTGCCCAGCCGCATTCATCCCGGCAAGTTCTTCGCCCTGCCGCAGGCACCCCAGCAGTACAAGCAGCTGTTGATGGTGGCCGGCTTTGACCGCTATTTCCAGATCGCGCCCTGCTTCCGCGACGAGGATCCGCGCGCCGATCGCCTGCCGGGCGAGTTCTACCAGCTCGACCTGGAAATGAGCTTTGTCACCCAGGAAGACGTCTGGAACACCATGACGCCGATCATGACCGGCATCTTCGAGGAATTTGCCGAGGGCAAGCGCGTCACCAAGGACTGGCCGCGCATTCCCTATGACACGGCGATCCGCAAATATGGTTCGGACAAGCCCGACCTGCGCAACCCCATCGAGATGTCGGCCGTGACCGCGCACTTTGCCGGCTCCGGCTTCAAGGTCTTTGCCAACCAGATCGAGGCCGACGACAAGGTTGAAGTCTGGGCCATCCCGGCCAAGAACAAGGCCGGCGCCGAGCCGATCGGCCGGGCCTTCTGCGATCGCATGAATGCCTGGGCACAGGGCGAGGGCCAGCCGGGCCTGGGCTATATCTTTTTCAAGGAAGGGCAGGGTTCTGGCCCGATCGCCAAGAATATCGGTGAAGAGCGCACCGCGGCCCTCAAGGCCGAGCTCGGTCTCGAGGATGGCGACGCCGTGTTCTTCGTCTGCGGCCGACCCGGCAAGTTCTACAAGTTTGCCGGCGATGCCCGCACCAAGGTCGGCACCGACCTCGATGTCATCGACACCGAGCAGTTCGCCCTGTGCTGGATCGTCGACTTCCCGTTCTACGAATGGGACGAGGACAACAAGCGGGTGGACTTTGCGCACAACCCCTTCTCCATGCCGCAGGGCGGGATCGAGGCGCTCAACAGCCAGGATCCGCTGACCATCAAGGCCTATCAGTATGATGCGGTCTGCAACGGCTACGAGATCGCCTCGGGCTCGATCCGCAACCAGCTGCCCGAGACCATGGTCAAGGCCTTCGAACTGACCGGCAAGAGCCGGGACGAGGTCGAGGAGCAGTTCGGCGGCCTCTACCGCGCCTTCCAGTATGGTGCTCCGCCGCATGGTGGCGCCGCCTTTGGCGTCGATCGCGTGGTGATGCTGCTGTGCGGCGTGCAGAACCTGCGCGAGATCACCGCCTTCCCGATGAACCAGCAGGCCGAAGACCTGCTGATGGGCGCCCCCAGCCAGGCCTCGGCCGCACAGCTGCGCGAGCTGAGCATCCGGCTGAACGTGCAGGACAAGAAATAGGCCTCTGGCGAAACTGAACATGGCGGCCCCCGCAAGCGGGGGCCGTCATTGTATTGGCCGGGAGTTTGCTGGAAATTAACCAGCGTTAATGATCCGTTAAAGGCTGGTTGCTACCGATGATGGTGTCGTTCGCCGTTTCGGATTCGTCCATTGAAGACCCGATACTCCAATATCCTGATGTTGCTGGGCGCCATTCTGGCGTTCGTCCCCATCGTGGCGGTGGATTATCTGCTCGACGCCTATATCCGGGTGCGTGAGAAAGACATTTCTCAGCAATACGTTAGAACCATTACCTCGCAGATCTCGATCGGCTCCAACGATGCCATAGCCGCCCTGCGGCGCATCCTGGCCGACAGCCCCTCGCTCTGCACACCCACTTTCGTGGCCAATGTGCAGGTGGCCATCGAGTCCAGTCTCAACCTCAAGCAGGTGCTGGTCGAGAACGCCGACGGCGTGCAATATTGCGATGCCTTCGGGCGCAATGTCAGCTATTCGCCGCTGTCGCGCGAACTGCCGGTGCCGGGCCATATCGAAACCATTACCCTGGTGCAGTTCGCCGGCATGGACATGCCGGCGCTCAAGATCACCCAGGCCTTTGGGGAATTGCGGCGCGTCTCGGCCTTCGTGCCAATCCTCGGCCAGACCAAGGGAACGCTGAGCGAAGGCATTGCTCCCGGCTCCATGCTGCGGGTGTCGCTGACCGACGGCACCTCGATCATGACCATTGGCGATGCCGCCAGTTTTGACCGGCGCGCCGAGTCGACCGAATTCGTCTATGGCCAGGCCTTTGCCGGCGAGCTGCCGCTCAAGGTCGAATATGCCATGCCCTTTGCCGTGGCGCGGGCCGGCTATGCCGACCTCGATGTCAGCTTCACCATCGTCGCCTGCCTGATGAGCGCTGCCTTCCTGGTGCTGGCGCTGAACTATGTGCGGCGCTCCCGCGTGCCGGCCTTCGATCTGGAGCGCGGCATCGCGCGCGGCGAGATCAAGCCCTATTACCAGCCCATCATCAACCTGCGCACCGGCGAACTGGTGGGCTGCGAGGTGCTGTGCCGCTGGGAAAAGAAGAATGGCGAGGTCGTGCCGCCCGGCGCCTTCATCGACTATGCGGAGGTGACCGGCCTGGCCATCCCGATGACGCTGTCGCTGATGCAGCAGGTCAAGTTCGATCTCAGCGACCTGTGCCTGCTGATGCCCGAGATGAAGGTGGCCATCAACCTGTTCGAGGGGCATTTCCGTGATGACAGCATCGTCGAGGACGTGCAGGCCATCTTTGGCGGTTCGCCGGTCAACTTCCGTCAGCTGGTGTTTGAAATCACCGAGCGGCACCCGCTGGCCAATTCGGCCGTGGCCAATAGCGTGATCGCCGGCCTGCATGCGCTGGGCTGTCGCCTGGCCATGGATGACGCCGGCACCGGGCATTCCAACCTGGCCTATCTGGGCACTTTGGGCATCGACATCATCAAGATCGACCGGATTTTCGTGGACATGATCAAGCCGGGCACCACCCAGGTGCCGGTGCTCGACGGCTTGATCGCCATGGCCAAGGACCTCGATTGCGAAATCGTCGCCGAGGGCGTCGAGACCGAGACTCAGGCGCTTTATCTGCGCGCCCGCGGCGTGGTGCAGGCGCAGGGCTTCATCTTTGCCCCCGCCCTCAAGCATGGCGCCTTCAAGGAGCTGGCGCTGGCCCTGCATGCCAATCAGGCCGAGCCGACCACGATTGCTGCCGTTGTCGCCAGCGCCGCCTAGGGGCCGCGGGCGCTTTTCGGCTCGTCGAAGCCCGCCCCGAGATCGGGCTGGCCGGCCTTTGCGGCGCGACCGCGGCATCCGCATTGCGGAAAACCCCTCCTGGATGTTTGCCCGCGGCCGCTAACCCCTTTTCAAGGCCGGCAATTGGTGGCACGAACGCGGACCCGTACCGGTGCATTGGCTCGTTCTGAGCGCGTGCTGCAGAGGAGAACCAGGTGTCCACTGACGTCAATGAACAGCGGAAAGCCCTGCGCGACGCCGCGCTGCATTTCCACGAGTTCCCCAAGCCCGGCAAGCTGGAGATCCAGGCCACCAAGCCTCTGGGCAACCAGCGCGATCTGGCGCTGGCCTATTCGCCTGGCGTCGCTGCACCCTGCGAAGAAATTGCCGCCAATCCCGAGGCGGTGTCGCGCTATACCTCACGCCAGAACCTGGTCGGCGTGATCTCCAATGGCACGGCCGTGCTCGGCCTGGGCAATATCGGCGCGCTGGCCTCCAAGCCGGTGATGGAGGGCAAGGCCGTCCTGTTCAAGAAGTTCGCCGGCATCGACGTGTTCGACCTTGAGATCGACGAAACCGACCCGCAGAAGTTCATCGATGCAGTGGCGCCGCTCTGGCCGACCTTTGGCGGCATCAACCTCGAAGATATCCGCGCGCCCGACTGTTTCGAGATCGAGGAAACGCTGCGCGAGCGCATGCCCATTCCGGTGTTCCATGACGACCAGCATGGCACCGCCATCATCGTCGGCGCCGCCGTGCTCAACGGGCTCGAGCTCAAGGGCAAGAAGATCGAGGACGTCAAGATCTGCGCCTCCGGGGCAGGGGCCGCGGCCATTGCCTGCCTCAACGTGCTGGTGGCGCTGGGCGCCAAATACGAGAATATCTGGGTCGCCGACAAGGATGGCCTGGTTACCCACAAGCGCAATGACATCAATGACAAGTGGCGCGGCCAGTTCCGCCGCGTCAGCGACGCGACCACGCTGGCCGAAGTCATCGACGGCGCGGACATTTTCCTCGGCCTGTCGGCCGCCGGCGCGCTCAGGCCGGAAATGCTGGCCAGGATGGCGCCCAAGCCACTGGTGCTGGCGCTGGCCAATCCGAATCCGGAAATCCTGCCCGAACTGGCCAAGGCGACGCGGCCCGACGCCATGGTGTGTACCGGGCGCTCGGACTTTCCCAACCAGGTCAACAATGTCCTGTGCTTCCCCTTCATCTTCCGCGGCGCGCTCGATGTCGGCGCGACGACGATCAACGAGGAAATGAAGCTGGCCGCCGTGCGGGCCATCGCCAAGCTGGCGCATGAGCCGGGCCTCGAAGTCTCGCCCTCGGGGGCGCCGGCCGTGTTCGGGCCCGACCACATCATTCCCAACCCGTTCGACCAGCGGCTGATCCTGCGCATTGCGCCGGCCGTCGCGCGTGCGGCCATGGAATCGGGCGTGGCCAAGAACCCGATCACCGACTGGCCGGCCTATATGGACGGGCTCAACCGCTTCGTCTTCCGCTCCGGCCTCGTCATGAAGCCCATCATCGATCGCAGCCAGGGCCAGAACAAGCGCATCGCCTTTGCCGATGGCGAGGACGAGCGCGTGCTGCGCGCCACCCAGGTGCTGCTCGAGGAGCGCATTGCCCGGCCGATCCTGATCGGCCGCCCTTCGGTGATCGAGGCGCGCATCGAGCGTTTCGGCCTCAGCCTGCGCCCCGGCATCGACTTCGAGGTGATCAACCCCGAGGACGATCCGCGCTATCGCGATTATGTCAGCCTGTTCCATTCCCTGGTCGGGCGCGACGGCGTGACGCCCGATACGGCGCGGCAGGTGGTGCGCACCAATACCACGGTCATCGGCGCGCTGGCCGTGCGCCGGGGCGAGGCCGATGCGCTGATCTGCGGGCTGCAGGGGCGGTTCATCCGCCATGTGCGCGACATCCGCTCGGTGATAGGCCTGCAGGAGGGCGTGGCTGACGTCTCGGCGCTGTCGCTGCTGCTGATGCCGCGCGGCGCCTTCTTCCTGGCCGACACCTATGTCAACATCGATCCCTCGCCCGATGAGATCGTCGGCATCGCCTTGCAGGCGCGCAACCACCTCAAGCGCTTCAATATCGAGGCCAAGGTGGCGTTGCTGAGCTATTCCAACTTCGGCTCACGCGATGGCGACAGCGCTTACAAGATGCGCGAGGTCTACAAGAAGCTCAAGTTGATCGCGCCCGAGATGATCGTCGAGGGCGAAATGCAGGGTGACCTGGCACTCAACCAGGAACTGCGCGAGCGCTATGTGCCCGACTCGGTACTGGGCGGGGAGGCCAATCTGCTGCTGTTTCCCAACCTCGATGCCGCCAACCTCTCCATGACGCTGCTCAAGGAAATGAACAACGCGCTCTCCGTTGGTCCCATTCTGATGGGCACCAGCTCGCCGGCCCATATCCTGGCCCCCTCGACCACCAGCCGCGGCATCGTCAACATGGCCGCCATTGCCGCCACCGAGGCCATGGGGACGGACGCATGATCACCCATACGGTCGTGTTCACGCTCAAGCATGCGCCGGGCTCGCCGGAGGAGGGGGACTTCCTGCGTACTGCCCGGGTGCTTGCCGACATTCCCGGCGTGCAGGATTTCCAGCAGCGCCGCCAGGTCAGCCCCAAGTCCGACTTCGCCTTCGGCTTTTCGATGCGCTTTGCCGATGCGGCGGCCTATGCCGCCTACAATGACCATCCGCTGCATGCCGGCTTCGTCGCTGAGCGCTGGGTGCCGGAAGTCCTCCGGTTCATGGAGCTCGACTACGAGCCCCTCTGACCAAACCGGATGGCTCGCGTAACCGTGTCGGTCAATCAGCTGTAGACCTGACCGCCCCGCAAATTCCTCTGCAACATATCAACATATATTGAGCAAAGGGTGGGGGCGTGCTGGTGGACGACTGTCCACAGAAGACTAGAGGCATGGGGATACCGCGCCGCCGCGATTGACCTGTTGCGAAACCGGCTTCTATTGGTCGTTGCGGTGCTGGCATTGTTGGCAGGGTCAGCGCCATCGTGATTTATGTGGGTCACCATTTTATCGCCATGTAGCTGTGGCTTGTGCTGGGTGGCGGTGATGCTGTCGATCACGCGCGCGGCGGCATGCCAGCAGGCCGCCGCTGTTTGACTTGGGCGGGAAACACGCCCCTAGTGAACAAAAGCTGAAATAGAACCGCAAGGAATCCAGTTCTGGAAAATCTATTGAGGCGCATTGAGGCCTGGGGCTATCCCAAGCCGGCAACAGACTGGCTGCGCAGGCACCGGCTGTTGACGATAGTTGTGCTGGCGGCCGGCAGCTGGGCTGGTTTGCTTGCACTCATTGTCGCCCTGTATTCCCTGATGGTGGGTTGAGCGGGCACAGGGCGCTTTTGGCGCAGGGCACTGGGCAGAGCGCATCGCAACCCCGCGTTAAGTCCTTTCGGGCACAATGGAATGGTCAAGTTCCGGTTTGCCCAGTCATATGCCCACCACCCGACTCAAACGCCCTGCCATCTGGCGCCCCCTCGCATTGACCGTCGCGCTGCTTGGCTTCCAGGGCTATCTGGGATTCTCGGCGATTGGCGGGCAGTTCGGCATCGACAACCGCACGGAAATCCTGCTCGACATCGATCAGCTCAAGGCCAGGTCGGCTGCGCTGCAGGCCGAGATCGACGACTATCGCCACCGCGCCACGCTGATGGATCCGCGTCGTCTGGACCCCGACATCGTCACCGAACGGGCGCGCGCGCTGCTCAATATGGCCAATGCCGACGACATCATCGTCATGGTCGACAAAACCACTGGTGAACCTATTTCCAGTAAATTCCAAGAATTAACCACAGATGAGTTAAGCGCAATTATTGAAGCGGATTCAACGCTTTAGCGCTTATATGCTGGTTTGAATGAGCATTGCTTTTCGCTAGTGGCCGGGGTTATGGTAGCGGACTGTGGCCAAACCGGCCGAAGCGGCAATTCCAATCCGATGCGGAGCGTTCTCAATGGCGCGTAAAGCTGTGGCCACCCAGGCCAAGACGCAATCCAATATCCCCGAATTCACGCCCGAGCAGGAGCTCGAGGCCTATCGCGAAATGCTGCTGATCCGGCGTTTCGAGGAAAAGGCCGGCCAGATGTATGGCATGGGCCTGATCGGTGGCTTCTGCCACCTCTATATCGGCCAGGAAGCCGTGGTCACCGGCGTCACCATGGCCAGCGAAAAGGGCAAGGACGCCCAGATCACCGGCTATCGCGACCACGGCCACATGCTGGTGATGGGCCTTGACCCCAAGGGCGTCATGGCCGAGCTGACCGGCCGCGAGGCCGGCCTGTCGCGCGGCAAGGGCGGCTCGATGCACATGTTCTCCAACGAGCACCGCTTCTATGGCGGCAATGGCATTGTCGGTGCCCAGGTATCGCTGGGCAATGGCCTGGCCTTCGCGTCGAAATATCGCGGCGATGGCTCGGTATCGCTGGCCTATTTCGGCGACGGCGCGGCCAATCAGGGCCAGGTCTATGAGAGCTTCAACATGGCCAAGCTGTGGAAGCTGCCGGTCGTGTTCATCATCGAGAACAACAAATACGCCATGGGGACCTCGACCGAGCGCTCCTCGGCGACCACCGATTTCTCGATGCGCGGCGCCTCCTTCGACATTCCCGGCGAGCAGGTCGACGGCATGGATGTGCGCATGGTCCATGACGCTGCCCAGCGCGCCATCGAGCATGCCCGTTCGGGCAAGGGGCCTTACATCCTTGAAATGCTGACCTATCGCTATCGTGGTCACTCCATGTCCGATCCGGCCAAGTATCGCAGCAAGGACGAGGTCACCAAATACCGCCAGGAACGCGATCCGATCGAGCAGGTGAAGGCACGCCTGCTGGAATCGGGCGCGCAGACCGAGGAATCGCTCAAGGCCATCGAGAACGAGATCCGCGCCATCGTCACCGAGGCAGCGGACTTTGCCACCAATGCGCCCGAGCCCGATCCGGCCGAGCTGTGGACTGACATCACCATCAGCGCCTGAGAGGCTCAACAATGAGCATGTTGCTTGGGGTCATTGCCGGTTTTGCCCTGCTGTCACTGATCGTGGCGGTGATGCAGGCCGTCAGGATGGTGCAGCTGGCCCCGGCCCGCGAAGAGCTGGGCCCGTTCATGCTGCTGGGCTGGTGGAAATTCCACCGGCTCGCGGCCAAGGCCGGTCCGGCGGCGGCACAGCATGTCGAGATCTACCAGCGGGCGGCCATCGCCTTTCTCGTCTTCATCGTGCTGGGCGTCATTCTCAGCGGCTGGGCGGTCAACCAGGCCGCCACGCCCGCGGCACCGGTGACCTCCGGGCTGATCGTCAATCCGGCCGGCGCCCCGGCCGACCTTGCCTTCAATACCCATCTTCGCCGTGTGGCTATGCCCGGCGCCCCTCTTGTGGAGAGCTGATATGCCTCAAATCCTGATGCCCGCACTGTCGCCGACGATGGAAGAGGGGAAACTCTCCAAGTGGCTGGTCAAGGTCGGCGACACCGTCAAGTCCGGTGATGTGCTGGCCGAAATCGAGACCGACAAGGCGACCATGGAAGTCGAGTCGGTCGATGAGGGCGTGGTCACCGAACTGCTGGTGGCCGAGGGTACCGACGGGGTCAAGGTCAATACGCCGATCGCCATGGTGCTGGCCGAAGGCGAGACCGCCGGCGAGACTGCCCCCAAGGTCGCCGAGCAGACCACCAGCTCAGCGCCCGCCGAGGCGCCTGCTGCAGACGCTCCCAGCGTGCCGGCCGAAGCCAAGGCGCCGGTCGCCGCCGAAGCGCCCAAATTCATGGCGCAGGACGATCCCGACCTGCCGGCAGGCGTGGAAATGGTCGAAATGACCGTCCGCCAGGCGCTCAACGAGGCCATGGCCGAAGAGCTGCGCCGCGACAAGGATGTCTTCGTCATCGGCGAGGAAGTTGCCGAATATCAGGGTGCCTACAAGATCACCCAGAACCTGCTGCAGGAATTCGGGCCCGAGCGCATCATCGATACCCCGATCACCGAGCACGGCTTTGCCGGCCTGGCGGTCGGCGCGGCCTTTGCCGGCCTCAAGCCCATCGTGGAATTCATGACCTGGAACTTTGCCATGCAGGCAATCGACCAGATCATCAACTCGGCGGCCAAGCAGCTCTATATGTCGGGCGGCCAGGTCACCGCCCCCATGGTGTTCCGCGGCCCCAATGGCGTGGCCTCGCGCGTCGGCGCCCAGCACAGCCAGGATTACTCGGCCTGGTACAGCCATATTCCGGGCCTGACGGTGATCGCGCCCTATAGCGCGGCCGATGCCAAGGGCCTGCTCAAGGCAGCCATCCGCTCGCCCAATCCGGTCATCTTCCTCGAAAACGAAATCCTCTATGGCTCGACCGGCCTCGTCCCCAAGATGGACGATTTCCTGCTGCCGATCGGCAAGGCGCGCATCGCCCGCAAGGGCGCCGACGTGACCATCGTCTCGTTCTCCATGGGCATGCGCTACGCCACCCAGGCTACCGAGAAGCTGGTCGCGGCGGGCGTCGATGTCGAACTGATCGACCTGCGCACATTGCGGCCACTCGACAGCGATACTGTCATCGAATCGGTCAAGAAGACCGGTCGTCTGGTGACGGTGGAAGAAGGCTGGCCGCAGGGCGGTATCGGCGCCGAACTGTCGGCCCGCGTCATGGAACAGGCCTTCGACTATCTCGATGCGCCGGTCATGCGCGTGACCGGCAAGGACGTGCCCATGCCCTATGCGGCAAACCTTGAAAAGCTGGCGCTGCCGCATGTCGATGACGTGATCGCGGCGGTCAATGCCGTGACCTATCGCTCGTAAGGAGAACCGGGATGCCAATTGATATCACCATGCCGGCGCTCTCTCCGACGATGGAAGAGGGCAAGCTTGCCAAGTGGCACGTCAAGGAGGGCGACACCGTCTCCTCCGGCGACGTGATCGCCGAGATCGAAACCGACAAGGCCACGATGGAAGTCGAGGCCGTCGACGAGGGCAAGATCGGCAAGATCGTGGTGCCCGAAGGCACCGACAATGTGAAGGTCAACGCGGTGATCGCGGTGCTGCTGCAGGACGGCGAAAGCGCCGGCGACATGGCCGCACCAAAGGCGGCACCAGCCGCCGAGGCCCCCAAGTCCGCCGCGCCGGCTGCGGCCGATGCCGGCGCCATCAAGGAAGCCAATGCGGCAACGCAGACGGCGCCCACGGCCAAGGCCGATCCGGCGCCGGCCAAGCCGGCTGCGGCGCCCGCGCCAAAGGCCGACGGCGGCAAGGTCTTCGCCTCGCCGCTGGCGCGGCGCATGGCCAAGGATGCCGGCATCGATGTCGCCGCCATTTCCGGCACCGGTCCCAAGGGCCGCGTCGTCAAGTCCGACGTGGTCGCTGCCAAGTCCGGCGCAACCCCGCTCAAGGCCGCCGCAACGGCCACCGCCGGTGCTCCGGCATCGGGCGGCGCCGCGGCGACCGGCATGACCAAGGCCCAGGTCCTGGCGCTCTATGAAGAGGGCACATACGAGCTCGTGCCCAATGACGGCATGCGCAGGGTCGTGGCCGCGCGCCTCACCGAATCCAAGCAGACCGTACCGCATTTCTATCTCAACCTCGACTGCCGCATCGACGCCCTGATGGCGGCGCGCGAGCAGATCAATGCCGCCGCGCCCAAGGGCAAGGACGGCAAGCCGGGCTACAAGCTCTCGGTCAATGACTTCGTGATGAAGGCCTGGGCCGTGGCCCTGCAGCGCGTGCCGCTGGCCAATGCCACCTGGGCCGGCGACAGCATTCTCTATCACAAGCGCAGCGACGTGGCGGTTGCCGTGGCGGTACCCGGCGGCCTGTTCACCCCGGTGGTCAAGGGCTGCGATACGCTCAGCCTGCGCGAGATTTCCGAGACGGTGAAGGACCTGGCGACACGCGCCAAGTCCAAGAAGCTGGCGCCGCACGAATATCAGGGCGGGGCCTCCTCGGTCTCCAATCTGGGCATGTTCGGCATCACCAGTTTTTCGGCGGTGATCAACCCGCCGCATGGCACGATCCTGGCCGTTGGCGTGGGTGAAGAACGCGTCTTTGCCGACAAGGGCGAGATCAAGATCGGTCAATTCATGACCGTCACACTGAGCTGCGATCACCGCGCCGTCGATGGTGCGCTGGGCGCCGAAGTGCTCGGCGTGTTCAAGGGGCTGATCGAAAATCCCGTGATGATGCTGGCCTAGGAGGGAAAATGACAAAGAAAAGAGCAATTGCCACGTTGGTTGCAGGCGCACCTGAACACATGCAGTTGGTTGATAACCGGGTTCATGTCTTCGTAGATGATCAGAATCTTTTCTATGGCATAACGAACAATTCGTTTGGCAAAGGCTTTCGAATAGACTTTGGACGGCTGCTTTTAGAGGCTTGCAAGGGGCCAGACGGTAAGCCTAGGGCAGTTGGTAGTGCCTATATTGCTGGCGTCATCCCTGATGATGATTATTTTTGGCAGGTAGCAAAAAATCAGGGTTTCAACGTAAAACGTGGATACTTGGGCAGTGGGAACCGCTCGAAGCAGGACGATGCTTTCTTGATCACCGACCTAGTCTCGACTTTATTCGAACAGCCCGGGCCCTCGACCATTGTGCTAATCGCAGGCGACGCTGACTATATGCCGGCATTATCGAAGGCGATTAACAAGGGCTGGCGGAACGAGGTCGTTTTTGTAGAACACGGGGTTTCAACTAGTTTGCAGCCGGTGGTGCACTCGTTCAAGGAGCTCTTTCCGACTGAAATCCAGCTCGCGAGCTCGATGCGATCATGAAAACCATTCTGGCCTATGGCGACAGTCTGACCTTTGGGGCCAATCCGACCGGCGGCCTGCGCCACGCCTATGAAGATCGCTGGCCGAGCGCGCTCGAGGCCGGGCTCGCCGGCAAGGCAAGGGTGATTGCCGAGGGGCTGGGCGGTCGCACCACCGTGTCGGATGACTGGTACGCCAATGCCGACCGCAATGGCGCCCGCATTCTGCCCACGCTGCTCGAAAGCCACAGCCCGCTCGACCTGGTCATCCTCATGCTGGGCACCAATGACATCAAGCCGGCCATCTGCGGCTCGGCGCTGGAAGCCTCGTTCGGCATGCGCCGGCTGGTGCAGATCATCCGCGGCCACTATGCCGGCAAGGACGAGACGGCGCCGAAAATCCTGCTGATCGCGCCGCCGCTGCTCTGCCAGAGCGAAAATGCCGACATGATGGGCCATTTTGGCGGCCTGGCCCATGGCCTCGAGCAATCGAGCCAGTTCGCCGCCCATTACGCCCGTCGCGCCGAAGAGTGGGATACCGGCTTCTTTGACGCCTCCACCGTGGCCCAGGCCGATCCGGAAGACGGCGTGCACCTTGACGCCAAGAACACGCGAGCCATCGGAGTGGCCCTGGTGCCGGTCGTCTCATCCATGCTGGGCCTTTGAGCATGAATCTGGCGCTACGGCCGGCCCGCAAGTCCGACGCGGCCGAAATCGCGCTGCTGGTCAATATCGCCGTGCATGGCCAGATGGCCAGCGGCTGGGCGCATGACGCGCGCGCGGCAGACACCTATGAGCCGCTCGAAGTGGGGCGCCTCGACATGCTGCGCGACGACACCGATTTTGGCTGGCGCCATGCCACCATGGCCCATGTCGACGAGGAAATTGCCGGCATGCTGCTCGGCTATGCCAAGGACGGGCCGCGCAAGCCGGTCCCGGACACTGTCTGGGCGCCGCTGCGGCCGATCCAGGAACTGGAAGAAACCGCCAGCGGACGCTGGTTCATCTCCATGCTCGGCGTGCACAAGGGCTGGCGCGGCCGCGGCGTCGGTTCGGCGCTGCTCGCCCATGCCGACCAGCTGGCGCAGGCCAGCACAACCCGCGGGCAGGCGCTGATCGTCGAAGACGCCAATGCCGGCGCCCGCAAACTCTATGAAAGCCGAGGCTTCTCGGTAACAACGAGCCGTCCCATGGTGCCGTTTCCCGGCGCTGCGCCCACAGGCACGGACTGGCTCTTGATGGTGAAGGAATAATCATGGCTGACCAATACGATCTTCTCGTCATCGGCGCCGGGCCCGGCGGCTATGTTGCCGCCATCCGTGGCGCGCAGCTGGGCATGAAGGTGGGCATCATCGAGCGCGAGCACATGGCGGGCATCTGCAGCAACTGGGGCTGCATTCCCACCAAGGCGCTGCTGCGTTCGGCCGAAGTCTATGGTCACATGACCCATGCCAAGGACTATGGCCTGACGGCGGAAAAGTTCGGCTTCGACATCGACGGCGTGGTCAAGCGGAGCCGCGCCATTGCGGCGCAGATGAACAATGGCGTGCAGTTCCTGATGAAGAAGAACAAGATCGACATCATCTGGGGCGAGGCCGTCATCACCAAGCCCGGCGAAGTCACTGTCGCGCCGACCAAGAAGGCCATCGTGCAGCCACAGGTGCCGCCCCCCAAGAATGCGCTGGGTGAGGGCACCTACAAGGGCAAGAACATCATCGTCGCCACCGGCGCCCGGCCGCGCGTGCTGCCCGGCATCGAGCCGGATGGCGACAAGATCTGGACCTATTTCGAGGCGATGAAGCCGGCCGAAATGCCCAGGAGCCTGGTGGTCATGGGCTCGGGCGCCATCGGCGTCGAATTTGCCTCCTTCTACCGCTCCATGGGCGCCGAGGTGACCGTGATCGAACTGCTGCCGCAGATCATGCCGGTGGAAGATGCCGAGATTTCGGCCCTGGCGCGCAAGCGACTGGAAAAGCGCGGCATCAAGATCCTGACCGACACCAAGGTGGAAAAGGTCGACAAGTCAGGCGCCGGCGTCGTCGCCCATGTCGTGCTCAAGGACGGCAGCAAGCAGCAGATCGCCGGCGACAAGCTGATCTCGGCGGTCGGGGTGATGTGCAATATCGAGGGCATCGGGCTTGAGAATGTCGGCGTCAAGACTGAGCGCGGCGCCATCGTCATCGATTCCTATGGCGCGACTAATGTCGCCGGCATCTGGGCCATTGGCGACGTCGCCGGCCCGCCCATGCTGGCGCACAAGGCCGAGCATGAGGCGGTGATCACCGTCGAAAAGATCGCCGGCATGAAGGTGCACGGGCTCAACAAGCTGCTGGTGCCCGGCTGCACCTATTGCGAGCCGCAGGTGGCCAGTGTCGGCCTGACCGAGGCCAAGGCCAAGGAATCCGGGCGCGAGATCAAGGTCGGCCGCTTCCCCTTCATCGGCAATGGCAAGGCCATTGCGCTGGGCGAGCCCGACGGGCTGGTCAAGACGATTTTCGATGCGAAAACTGGCGAGCTGCTCGGCGCCCATATGGTGGGCGCCGAAGTCACCGAACTGATCCAGGGCTTTGTCATCGCCATGAACCTGGAAACCACCGAGGAAGAGCTGATGCACACCATCTTCCCGCATCCCACGCTGAGCGAGACGATGAAGGAAAGCGTGCTGGACGCCTATGGCCGCGCGCTGAACATGTAATCGCCGGTTTATCCACACTGCTTCCACAGGTTTTCAAGGAGTTATCCACATGGTCAAAGCTATTCAGGTTGGGCTGGGACACTGGGGATTCAGCTGGACCAAGGAAGTTATCCCCAATGTTCCCACTGTTGAGATGGTGGGCTATGTGGATTCCAATCCCGAGGCGCTGGCCCGGGTGCAGGCCGAACTCGGCATTGCCGAGTCCAAGTGCTTTTCGAGCCTGGACGCGGCGATGCAGGCCGTCGAGCCGGACCTGGCCATCTGCACGCTGCGCACCGAGGCGCATTACCCGGTGGTCAAGCAGTGCCTCGAGCTGGGGCTCAATGTCATCGTCGAAAAGCCCTTTGCCTCCACCATTGCCCAGGCCAAGGAACTGGTGGCGCTGGCGCGGGAACGGGGCAGGGTGCTGATGGTCAGCCAGAACTATCGCTTCCAGCCGGCGCCGATCGCCGCCGCCGAACTGGTCGGGGCCGGCAAGTTCGGCCCGGTCAACCTGGTGTCGATCGATTTCCGTCGCCATGCCCCCAGCCAGGGCTATCGCTACTGGGACATGCCCGATCCGCTGCTGGCGGACATGTCGATCCACCATTTCGACCTGATGCGCATGGTTCTCGGCGACGAGCCCAAGCGTGTCTCGTGCCGCACCTGGAACCCGGTGGGCAGCCCGTTCAACTTCCACCCCATCGGGGTGGCGACGCTCGAATTCGAAAAGGGCACCATCGTTTCCTATCGCGGCTCCTGGATGAGTTCTGGCCCGGTGACGCCCTGGGCCGGTGAATGGACCATGGATTGCTCGGAGGGCGAGATCATCTGGAGCTCGCGCGACCATTTCATGGGCGTGGCCGGGCCGGACCGGCTGGCGCTGCGCGAACGCGACCAGGCGCTGCTGCCGACCGATCTCGCGCCGATCGAGCTGGCCGACCGCCGGGGCACGCTGGGCGCCATCGCCAAGGTGATCGAGACCGGCACGGTGCCGGCCCGCTTCAGCTCGGGCGCGGACAACCTGCATTCGCTGGCGCTGGTGCAGGCGACGATTCTGTCGGCCTCGCGCGGCGGCGACTGGGTCGAAATCGCCGAGATCATGCAATAGACGACGGCGCATTAAGCAAAAAGACCGGGTTGAACTGGCACCCCTCGGGAGCGATATAACGGGCACACTGCCCAGTCAGGACCTAAAGTGGTTACGCTCATAGACAATTCCGCGCTCAAGCCGCGGCACCCGGAAAAGGCCAACCGGCCCGACAGCGTCGTGCTGCGCAAGCCCGACTGGATCCGCGTCCGCGCGCCGGGCTCGCCGGTCTACAAGGAAACCCAGGCCATCGTGCGCGAGCACGGCCTGGTGACCGTCTGCGAGGAGGCCGGCTGCCCCAATATCGGGGAATGCTGGAGCAAGAAGCACGCCACCATGATGATCATGGGCGAGATCTGCACCCGCGCCTGCGCCTTCTGCAATGTGCGCACCGGCATGCCGGGGCCGCTCGATCCGCGCGAGCCCGAAAATGTCGCTCTGGCCGTCGAAAAGCTCGGCCTGCAGCATGTGGTGATCACCTCGGTCGACCGTGACGACCTCGCCGATGGCGGGGCGCAGCACTTTGCCGACGTCATCCTGGCCATCCGGGCGCGCAATCCGCGCACCACGATCGAAATCCTGACGCCCGACTTCCTGCGCAAGGACGGGGCCCTGGAAATCGTGGTGGCGGCCAAGCCGGACGTGTTCAACCACAATCTCGAAACCGTGCCGTCGAAATATCTCAAGGTGCGGCCGGGCGCCCGCTACTTCCATTCGATCCGGCTGCTGCAGCGGGTCAAGGAACTCGACCCCTCCATGTTCACCAAGTCGGGCATCATGGTGGGCCTGGGCGAGGAGCGCAATGAAGTGCTGGCGCTGATGGACGACCTGCGCACGGCCGATGTCGATTTCCTCACCATCGGGCAGTATCTGCAGCCGACCAAGAAGCACACGCCGCTGATCAGCTTCGTCACGCCGGACGAGTTCAAGTCCTATGCCACCGTGGCCACGGCCAAGGGCTTTTCGCTGGTCTCCTCAAGCCCGCTGACGCGCTCGTCACACCATGCCGGCGAGGATTTTGCCGCGCTCAAGGCCGCTCGACTGGCCAAATTGGGTCACTGATGAAACGGTTTTTCGAGCGGCACGTGCCGCATCTGCCGCAGCGCATGTTCGAGATCGTCGCCGATCTTGAGGACTATCCGCGCTTCATCGCCAATTGCCGGGCCATGGAGGTCCGGCCCGATCCGGCCGCCGATGGCAGGACGCAACTGGCCAGGATGACGCTGAGTTTCGGGCCGATCACCCAGGCCTATACCAGCCGAGTGACCGCCGATGAAGCGGCGCTGACCATCGCGGCCAAGGCCGTGGACGGCCCCTTTGCCTATCTCGACAGCCTCTGGCGCTTCGAGCCCGAGGGCATGGGCACGCGGGTGCGCTTCGAGATCGACTTCAAGATCTCCAACCCCTTCGTCGCCGCCATTGCCGAGCCGGCCTTTGCCGCCAAGCAGGAAGAGATCATGCAGGCCTTCAGCGACGAGGCCGACCGGCGGTTTGGCTAAAGCGTCTTCAGCAAAAGTGGCTCCATTTTTGCGGTTCGAAAACGCGACAGACCAAAGAGCTGGAGCCATTGAACCGTTTCAGAGAAACGGTGAAATGCTCTAGGCGCTGGCCAGCACCTGCAGCACCAGATCGAGCGCCGCCTTGACGCTGGCCTGACGGATTTCCGCCCGTCCCATATCGCCGAACTGATGCTCGATGACCACGGTGGCCAGTTCCGTCGAGACTGCGACATAGACAAGCCCCACCGGCTTCTTGTCGCTGCCGCCGTCCGGGCCGGCAATGCCGGTTACGGCCACGGCGTAATCGGCATGGGCGGTATTGCGGGCGCCGTCGGCCATGGCCCGGGCCACCTGGTTGCTGACCGCGCCATAGTCGCGGATCAGCCTGGCCTGGACATGGATCATGCGCGACTTGGCCTCATTGGCATAGGTGACATAGCCGCCGAAAAACGCCTTGGATGAGCCGGGAATGTCGGTCAGCGCCGCGGCGATCATGCCGCCGGTGCAGCTTTCGGCGGTGACGATAGTCTTGCCGGCCGCGCTGAGCAGGGTGATCACCTGCTGGGCGGGATCGGTTTGCTCCGTGGTCGTCGGTTTGATGGCCATCAATCAGCCCTCGGCACTTCGATGCTTGCACTCGCCATGGCCACAATACCCTCCTCGCGCCCGGTAAAGCCGAGCTTCTCGCTTGTTGTCGCCTTGACCGCGATGCGGGCAGGCGCAATGCCCAGTGTCTGCGCAATGATCCCCCGCATTGCCGGCACGTGCGGGGCAATCTTGGGTCCTTCGCAGACGATTGTCACGTCCAGATTGACGATGCGGCCACCGGCCTGGGCGACCAGATCGCCGGCATGCTTGAGAAAGAGCGTGGAGGCCGCACCTTTCCAGGCCATGTCACTGGGCGGGAAATGCACGCCGATATCACCGGCGCCGATGGCGCCATAGAGCGCGTCGGTCAGCGCATGCAGGGCGACATCGGAATCGGAATGACCATTGAGCTTGAACTTGTAGTCAATGCGTACCCCGCCCAGCCAGACATGGTCGCCCGGCTCGAAGGAATGCACGTCAAAGCCGGTGCCGATGCGGGTTTCCATGGTCACGTCTCCAGCCAGCAGGCGTTCGGCCCGGGCGAAATCCTCGGGATGGGTAATCTTGATATTGTCGCGGTGCCCGCCAACCATGGCGACCCGCAGGCCGGCCCATTCGGCGATTTCGGCATCGTCGGTGAACTGCCGGCGAATGGTGGAGGCGCGCATATGCGCCGAGAATACCTGGCCGAAGCGAAAGCCCTGCGGCGTCTGGGCGGCGAACAACTGGTTGCGATCCTCGGTGGTGGCGACCCGCTGGCCATCGATCGAGCGCTTGATGGTATCGGTGACCGCCGCCACGGGCAGGGCACCATCATGGTGTTCCAGCGCGGCGATGACATTGTCGATCACCGCTGCTGACGCAAAGGGCCGCGCCGCATCCTGGATCAGCACCAGGTCGGGTCGCCGTGGCGCCAGTGCCTGCAGCCCCGCCAGCACCGAAGCCTGCCGGTCTGTACCCCCGGTGACGGGCGGCAGCAGCCGCGCATCGGCCAGGCCAAGCGCGGCATAGCGTTCCGCGTGGTCGGGGTGAATGACCGTCAGCACGGCGGTGACCTGAGGATGGGAAAGGAAGGCGCCAATGGTGCGGCTGAGCACGGGCACGCCGCCAATCGGGCGATATTGCTTGGGATCGGCACCCCGGTCGGTGCTGACACGCTCTCCCTTGCCGGCCGCCACGATGATCACGGCAATGGATTTATCATTCATGGCAGCGCGCACTCGGACAAGAAACAGTCACATAAAGCTGGTCTAGCGCTGGCTTACTTATGCGGCAAGTGCAGGGCTGCCGAACGCGCACAATGCCTATATAGGGGATTGCGCCTGAAGCGCTTTTGACTATTGTGCGGGCATATTTTTGTCGTTGACCATTTCTGGGGCAGTTTTGTGTCTGAAGGTGCCTGCAAGTTAAGCATCGGAAGCCATCTGGCGCACAACAGTGCCTTTCTCGCCCCGATGGCTGGCATTACCGACCTGGCCTTTCGCAAGCAGGCCGAACGGCACGGCGCCGGCATGGTCGTGTCGGAGATGATCGCCAGCAATGCCCTGGCCACCGGCAACAAGGAAATGACCCGCCGCCTGGGCAAGCCGGCACGCCTGCCGCATATGGTGCAGCTGGCCGGCTGCGAGGCCGAGTGGATGACCCGTGGCGCCAAGCTGGCGCATGACGCCGGCGCCGATATCATCGACATCAATTTCGGCTGCCCGTCCAAGCGGGTGACCAATGGCTTTGCCGGTTCGGCGCTGATGCGCGTGCCCGACCAGGCCATGCGGCTGGTGGACGCCGTGGTCGCGGCGACGCCGCTGCCGGTCACCGTCAAGATGCGCCTGGGCTGGGACGATGACAGCCTCAATGCCGCCGACATGGCGCGCCGGGCCGTCGAGGCCGGCGTGCAGATGATTTCCGTGCATGGCCGCACGCGGCAGCAATTCTACAAGGGCAGCGCCCGCTGGGAGCTGGTGCGCGCCGTGGTGGACGCCGTCAACGTGCCCGTGGTGGTCAATGGCGACATCACCGACCTGGCGGCGGCCCGTGAAGCGCTGCTGCTGTCGGGTGCCGCCGCCGTCATGCTCGGGCGCGGGGCCCAGGGCCAGCCCTGGCGGGTCGGCCAGATCGGCGCGGGCCTGGCCGGGCAGGTGGCTGCGCCACCGCCGCAGGGCGCGGCCCTGGTGGCGCTGATCACAGAGCATTACGAGGACATGCTGGGCGAATATGGCATTGCCGTCGGCCTGCGTGCCGCCCGCAAGCATCTGGGCTGGTATGCCGAGGCGGCCGGCATCGGGCTCGACAAGCCGACCCGCTCGGCCCTTCTCAACAGTGAAACCCCGGCTGAGGTGCTGAGCATGATCCGCTCGATCTTTGCCGATGACCGGAAAGCGGCAGCATGAGTGTGGAACAGGCCAAGCGCGGCGTGTCGGAAGTGGCCTCGTCGGCCGTGCTGCAGGCCCTGCCGCAGCCGATCATCGTCTGTGGCGAAGACCGCCAGATCGTCTTCGTGAACTATGCCGCCGAGGCGTTTTTCGGCGCCTCGCTGAGCGTGCTGGTGCGGCAGAAGCTCGATGACCTGATCGCCTTCGGCTCGCCCATCATCAGCCTGGTGGAAACCGTGGCGCTGCGGCGTGCGCCGATGACCGAATATCGCGTGCGGGTCGGCTCGTCCCGCTTCGGCGACGAGCGCGTGGCGGACGTCTTTGCCAGCCCGCTGTCGGACAGCGATGGCCGCATCGCCCTGCTGATCCAGGAGCGCACCATGGCCGACAAGATCGACCGGCAGATGGTGTCGCGCGGCGCAGCGCGCTCGGTCACCGGCCTGGCCTCCATGCTGGCGCACGAAATCAAGAACCCGCTCTCGGGCATTCGCGGCGCGGCCCAACTGCTCGAACAGACCGTCAGCAACGAAGAAATCCCGCTGGCCCGGTTGATCCGCGAGGAGACCGACCGCATCGTCCATCTGATCGACCGGGTGGAAGTGTTCGGCGACGAGCGCCCGATGGAGCGCGAGCCGATCAATATCCACGTCATCCTCGACCGGGTGAAGCTGCTGGCGCGCAATGGCGTGGCCCGCGGCATCGCCTTTGCCGAGGAATATGATCCGTCGCTGCCGCCGGTCTATGGCAATCGCGACCAGCTGATCCAGGTCTTCCTCAACCTGGTCAAGAATGCCTCGGAATCGCTGGACCGTACGCAGAACCCCGAAATCAAGTTCTCGACCGCCTTCCGGCCGGGCATCCGCATTGCCGTGACCGGCGTCTCCGAGCGCATCTCGCTGCCGCTCGAGATCACCATCGAGGACAATGGTCCGGGCGTGCCGCCCGATATCCTTCCCTTCCTGTTCGATCCCTTCGTCACCACCAAGCAGAACGGCTCGGGCCTCGGCCTGGCCTTGGTGGCCAAGATCGTCGGCGACCATGGCGGCGTCATCGATTGCGACAGCCGGCCGGGCCGCACCAAGTTCCGCATATTGCTGCCCGTTGCGAGCGGGGTCTTTCAAATTCCAGAAGAAGAGGGAATGGCACAATGAGCCATGTTGTCCTGCTCGCCGATGATGATGCGGCCATCCGCATGGTGCTCAACCAGGCACTGACCCGCGCCGGATATGAGGTGCGCCCCACCGGCAACATTTCCACGATGTGGAACTGGGTCAGCCGCGGCGAGGGCGATATCCTGATCACCGACGTCGCCATGCCGGACGGCAATGCCTTCGAGGTCATGCCCAAGATCAAGAAGCTGCGCCCCGAACTGCCGATGATCGTGATGTCAGCGCAGAATACCTTCATGACGGCCATCCGGGCTTCTGAAGTCGGCGCCTATGAATATCTGCCCAAGCCCTTCGACATTACCGAGGTGCTTTCGGTGGTGGCGCGGGCGCTGGCCGATGCCAAGAAACCCACCAATGCCGACCGCCAGGCAGAGGAGCCCGGCGAGACCATGCCGCTGGTCGGCCGCTCGACCGCCATGCAGGACATCTACCGGGCTTTGGCACGGCTGATGCAGACCGACCTGACGGTGATGATCACCGGCGAGAGCGGCACCGGCAAGGAACTGGTGGCGCGGGCGCTGCACGACTTCGGCAAGCGCCGCAACGGGCCCTTCGTCGCCATCAACATGGCCGCCATTCCGCGCGACCTGATCGAGGCCGAACTATTCGGCCACGAGAAGGGGGCCTTTACCGGCGCCAATACCCGCTCTTCCGGCCGCTTCGAGCAGGCCGAGGGCGGCACGCTGTTCCTCGACGAGATCGGCGACATGCCGATGGATGCCCAGACCCGCCTGCTGCGCGTGCTGCAGGAGGGCGAATATACCATGGTCGGCGGGCGCAGCTCGATCAAGACCAATGTGCGCATCGTCGCCGCCACCCATCGCGACCTCAGCCAGATGATCCGCCAGGGCCTGTTCCGCGAGGATCTCTACTACCGCCTCAACGTGGTGCCGATCCGGTTGCCGCCGCTGCGCGAGCGCATCGACGATGTCGGCGACCTGGCGCAGCATTTCCTCAAGGTGGCGCAGCGCGAAGGCGAGGCGATCAAGTCGATATCGCCCGAAGCCATCAAGCTGATGCAGAACTATTCCTGGCCGGGCAATGTGCGCGAGCTGGAAAACCTGGTGCGGCGCCTGTCGGCCCTCTATGCCGACGAAAGCATCTCGGCCGAGATCGTGCAGAACGAGCTCAACATCGTCGAGCGGCCATCCTCCAATGGGTCCACCGGGCCGGTGGACGTGTCCATGGCGGTCGAAACCCATGTCGGGCAGGTGCTGCGCGAATATGAACCCAACCTGCCGCCACCCGGCCTCTACCAGCGGGTGATCGACAAGGTCGAGGCGCCGCTGATCGCCATGGCGCTCAATGCCTGTGGCGGCAACCAGATCAAGGCGGCAGACCTGCTCGGCCTCAACCGCAATACGCTGCGCAAGAAGATCCGCACGCACAGCATCGAGATCGTCAAGCACAGCCGGCGCAGCTGAAACCCGCCCGTCAGGGGGCGTCGATGATTTCCCGCCGGTGGCGGCGCTCGCTCAGCGCCAGCATCAAGCCGGCGGCCACCACGAAGAAGGCGCCCACATAGACCGTGGGTGCCGGCATTTCGCCCCAGAACAGATAGCCGAAGACGAAGCTCCACATCAGCGCGCCATATTCCACCGTGCCCAGCACGCTGGCCGGCACGGCGCGGGCCGCTTCGACCAGGATGAACTGGCCCAGGCCGCCCACCAGGCCCGCCGCGATGCAGAGGGCGATCTCGCGCGGCCCCATGGCCTGCCAGAACGGCAGGGAGACCGCGCCCATCAGCACGAAATGGATGCCGTTCTGCGCCAGCACCTGCACCAGGGTGCGGTCGCTGCGCGATATGGTGCGCATCAGGATCATGGCCACGGCCCAGCACAGCGCCGCGGCCAGCACCATCAGCACCGGCCAGCCAATGGTAAGGCCGCGCGGATTGGCGGCGACGATGATGCCGAAAAAGCCGATCGCCGCGCCCCCGACCCGCGCCAGCGTCAACTGCTCGCGCAGGAAGATCACGGCCAGCACGGTGGTCAGCACCGGCGCGAGATAATAGAGCGTCGTCATCTCGGCCAGCTGCAGGTGGCGGCCGGCGCTGTAATACATCACCCAGGCCGACATCGTCATGAGGCCGCGCCCCAGCATCAGCATGCGGTTGCCCGAGTGCCAGAGATCGAGCACGACCTGGCGGCGGCCGATGACCAGGCAGATCGTGATGATGACGAGGCTGCGGAAGAACAGGATCTGCGGCGCGGGCAGGGTGAAGACCACGGCCTTGACCATGGCGTCATGCAGGGCAAACAGCGAATAGGCGGCGATACCCAATGTCATGCCGGCAAGGCTGGCAGCTTCGACGCGGGCAGGGGCGGGGGCGGACACCGGAGGGACTCTGTGCTGAAGACATACAAGATGTGCCCGGTGGCGGGGCAGTTGTCGAGTGGGATAGGAAGGCGACGCGGTCAATCTCGCTTCTTCTGCCCTAGAGCTTGAACCCAAGCGCTCAGAGTGGTTTAAGCCCGGGCGCTGGTAACCCTTCGAGCGTAGCTCTTCGGGCGTCCGACCGCTCAGAACGCGCCACCGGCGCGTTCCTGCGGCGGAGCCGCCGGATCGGACTGTCACATTTTGGCAACATTTGTCTTGAAGGGTCCGCCGAATTGCGGCAGGCTCCCCGCCTGCGGCGGAGATGGAGTGCCCTTGGGCATTGATGAGTGAAGTAACAGCGATCGAAGACGAGCCGATGCGGGTGCAGGGCGATGCGGGCAAGCCTGCGCGCACACCGCTGTTCAGCATGCACAACAACACCCCCCTGCGTGTGCTCGGCTTTGTCGTGGTCGTCGCCTCGGTGCTGATGTCCTCGATCTCCTTCCTGATCCTGTCGGGCACCACCAATATCGAGCCGTCCACCACCATGTGGACGGTGATCTGGATCGTCACCGGCCTGCTGGTGCTGCTGATGATCGCCCTGGTGCTGACCGAAGCCATGCTGCTGTTCCAGGCCCGCATGCGCAAGCAGGCCGGTGCCGGCATGCAGATCCGCATGGTGACCATGTTCGCCCTGGTGGCGGCGATTCCGGCCGCCATCGTCGCCGTGGTGGCCACCATCGCCCTCAACCAGGGGCTGGACCAGTGGTTCAGCGAACGCACCAGGGCCATGGTGGAAAGCTCGCGCCTGGTGGCCCGCTCCTACATGCTCGAACACGCCCAGGTGCTGCGCGACGACATCATCTGGACCGCCACCGAGCTCGAACAGGCCAAGGCCACCTATGACACCGACCCGGCGCGCTTCCAGGGCATCCTCACCGCCCTGGCGGTGACGCGCTCGCTGCCCTTCACCTCGCTGGTCAAGGCCGATGGCGAAACGCTGATGCGGGCGCAGATCGCCGTGCAGGGCGCCTATCCCGCGCTGCCCGAAGGCATTACCACAGGGCTGGTGGAGGGCGTGCCGGCCGCCATTGCGCCCGGACGGGTCAACCTGGTCGGCTCGGTGATCAAGCTGCGCGGCTATGACGACACCTATCTCTTCGTGGCCCGGCCGGTGGAAGCCGAAGTGCTCGAATATATGCGGCTGACCGACGAGAACATCACCGAATACCGCCAATATGCGTCCAACCGGCTGGTCTTCCAGATCACCTTCACCATCATGTATGTCGGCCTCGCCGTGGTGCTGCTGCTGGCGGCGCTGTGGATCGGCATTGCCCTGGCCAACCGCTTCGTCGATCCCATCCGCAATCTGATGATTGCCTCGACACGCGTGCGCGGCGGCGATCTCGACGTGCGCGTGCCGGTGCAGGAAGGCCGTGGCGACCTGCGCGACTTATCCAACGGTTTCAACCGGATGACCCAGCAGCTTAAACATCAGCGCGAAGCCCTGCTGGCCGCCAATGAAATGAACGAAAAGCGCCGCCAGTTCACCGAGGCCGTGGTGGAGGGCGTGTCGGCGGGCATTATCGGGCTTGATCCCTTCGGCACGGTGACGCTGGTCAATGCGCGCGCCTGCGAAATGCTGGAGCGCGATGAAATCGGGCTGATGGGCGAGCGCATCGAAGTCGCCATGCCGCAGCTGGCGCCGATTCTCGAACGCGCCCGTTCGGCCCGCCGCGGCCAGGTGCGCGACCAGATCCACCTCGGCAACGAGACCGATCGCCGGACCTATCAGGTACAGCTGACGCGCGAGGGCTCGATCACCGAATCCAAGGGCTATGTGCTGACCTTTGACGACATTACCGATCTCGAATCGGCGCAGCGCACCAGCGCCTGGGCCGATGTGGCGCGCCGCATCGCCCACGAGATCAAGAACCCGCTGACGCCGATCCAGCTCTCGGCCGAACGCCTGCGCCGCCGCTATGGCAGCCGGCTGGAGGACGATCGCGAGATTTTCGACAAATGCATCAATACCATCGTGCGGCAGGTGGGCGATATCGGCCGCATGGTCGACGAGTTCTCCGCCTTTGCCCGCATGCCCGAGGCGGCGCCGGAAATCGCCGATCTCTCCGACACCGTGCGCCAGGCCGTGTTCCTCGAAAGCGTACGGCTGCCCGAGATTGCCATCACCACCATCCTGCCGGACGAGCCGATCCTGGCCTGGTGCGACACCCGGCTGATCTCCCAGACCCTGACCAACCTGATCAAGAACGCCGTGGAGGCCTTCGAGACGGTCGACCGCAGCGAGGAACTGCAGCCCACCATCACCGTTGAAGGCCATATCGAGGGCAATCATGCGCGCATTTCGGTATCGGACAATGGCAAGGGCTGGCCCAAGGAAAACCGGCAGCGCCTGCTCGAACCCTATATGACCACACGCGAAAAGGGCACCGGACTGGGCCTGGCCATCGTGGCCAGGATCATCGAACAGCATGGCGGCATCGTCGAACTGGTCGATGCCGAGCCGGACGCCAGCGGGCGGATCGGCGCCTGCGTCACCTTCACGCTGCCTTTGCAGGCTCCCAACAATACGTCAGCGGCGGAGGCGGCGACCGAAACGGAAGCCCAACCCGCCCAACAGGAGGAGCCGCTGGTTGCAGCGGCGGTTCACAAGTAATGGCCCTTGATATTCTCATCATCGACGACGAAGACGACATCCGCGACCTGATTGCCGGCATCCTCGAGGATGAGGGATTCGAAGCCCGCCAGGCGCATGACGCCGACAGTGGTCTCAACGAAATCGCCCGGCGCCGGCCCAGCCTGGTCTTTCTCGACATCTGGATGCAGGGCTCGCGCCTCGACGGCCTGCAGCTGCTCGATGTGCTGCAGAGCCAGCATCCCGACATGCCGGTGGTGATGATTTCCGGCCATGGCAATGTCGAGACCGCCGTCTCGGCGATCCGGCGCGGCGCCTATGACTATATCGAAAAGCCCTTCAAGATCGACCGGCTGCTGCACATCACCCAGCGGGCCATGGAGGCCACCCGGCTGCGCAATGAAGTGGCCGAACTGCGCGAGCGTTCGGCCAGCAAGAATATCGACATGGTCGGCACTTCGGGGGCGCTGCAGACCGTCCGCGGCATCATCGAGAAATCGGCGCCCACCAATTCGCGCATCTTCATTTCCGGCCCCTCGGGCGCCGGCAAGGGGCTGGTGGCGCGCATGATCCATCAGCGCAGCCCGCGCGCCGATTCGCCCTTTGTCGAGATCAATGCCTCGCTCTATGCCCCCGAAGAGGTCTCGGTGGTGCTGTTCGGCCGCGAAATGCGCGAAAAGACCGGCATTCTCAAGGTGGAGGTCGGGGCGCTGGAAAAGGCGCATGGCGGCACGCTCTATCTGTCCGAGGTGACGACACTGCCGCCGGCGACGCAGGCCGTGCTGCTGCGCACCCTGGTGGAAAACCGCTTCAACCGCGTCGGCGGCACCCAGGCCGTGCCCATCGATGTGCGCATCATCGCCTCCAGCTCGCAGAACGTGGCGGCGCAGGTCGAAAGCGGGGAATTCCGCTCGGACCTGTTCCATCGCCTGTCCATCGTGCCGCTGCCGCTCAGCCCGCTCAAGGAACGGCGCGAGGACGTGCCGCCTTTGGTCCAGGTCTTCATCGAGCAGGTGGCCCGCATGCACAATCTGCAGCGGCTGGCGGTCGGTTCGGATGCCATGGCGGTGCTGCAGGCGCAGGAATGGCCCGGCAATGCCCGGCAATTGCGCAATTCCATCGAGCGCCTGCTGATCCTGATGAAGGACCAGCAGCCCGAGGACGGCGTCATCACCGCGGCCATGCTGCCCTCCGATATCGGCGAAGTGCTGCCCACGGTGGGCGACACCGATGCCTCGGCCCATCTGATGAGCCTGCCGCTGCGCGACGCCCGCGAGGTGTTCGAGCGGCAATATCTACTGGCCCAGATCGAGCGTTTCGGCGGCAATATTTCCAAGACCGCCGAATTTGTCGGCATGGAGCGCAGCGCGCTGCATCGCAAGATAAAGTCGCTTGGGCTCTAGAAGAAAGGCCAATATTACCGATCTACCATGCAGCCGGGGCGGGTAGGCACGAAACGGGTTGTGTGCAATAGTCAAGATTGTGTGGTGAATGCACATGGCGGGCTGGGCGGCAGTCCGCAGGCGCACCGGCGCCACGACAACAGCGACAGACAATGCCGCGAAAAAGAGGCCTAAATGGCGAACGAAAAGCAACAAAACCTTCAGGACTCCTTCCTCAATCACGTTCGCAAGCAGAAGGTGCCGGTCACGATCTTCCTCGTGAATGGCGTCAAGCTGCAGGGCGTGATTACCTGGTTTGACAATTTCTGCCTGCTGCTGCGCCGCGATGCGCAGTCGCAACTGGTCTACAAGCATGCGATCTCGACGATCATGCCAGGGGCCCCCATCCAGCTGTTCGATCCCGAGCAGAACCAAGACAGCGACTAACGAGTTTTCATGAACGAATTCGACGACGAAGACGGGGCCGTCCAGAAGGGCGGCCCGCAGGCGTTTATTGATCAGCGCGACCAGCCGTTCCGGGTTGGCATCGTGGTGCCGGACACGCGCGGCCAGCAGTCCCGCCACGCCATCGACGCCCGGCAGGCCGAGTTCGAGGGCCTCGCCGCCGCCATAGCCCTCGACGTGATCTTTTCCGAAGTGGTCAAGGTGCGCGAGATCAAGCCGGCGACCTTTATCGGCGGCGGCCATACCGAGACGCTCAAGGCGCGGGTCAAGGAAGACAAGATCGACCTGCTGCTGATCGACTGCCAGCTGACTGCCATCCAGCAGCGCAATCTCGAAACCGAGACCGGCGCCAAGGTGCTCGACCGCACCGGGCTGATCCTGGAAATCTTCGGCGACCGCGCCGCCACCCGTGAAGGCGTGCTGCAGGTCGAACTGGCGCATCTGAACTATCAGAAGGGCCGCCTGGTGCGGTCCTGGACCCACCTTGAGCGCCAGCGCGGCAGTGGCGGCAGCGGCTTCATGGGCGGCCCCGGCGAAACCCAGATCGAAAGCGACCGGCGCCAGATCATGGACCGCATCGTGCTGCTCGAAGACCGGCTGGAAAAGGTCAAGAAGACCCGCATGCAGCAGCGGGCGCAGCGCAGCGGCACGCCGATCGTCGCGCTGGTGGGCTATACCAATGCCGGTAAATCCAGCATTTTCAATGCCTTGACGCATTCAGAAGTGTTCGCCAAGGACCTGCTGTTTGCCACGCTCGACACCACGGTGCGCAAGCTGACACTGCCGCATGGCCGCGAGATCATGCTCAGCGACACGGTGGGCTTCGTCGCCGACCTGCCGACGGACCTGGTGGCGGCCTTCCGCGCCACGCTCGAGGAAGTGCTGGACGCTGACGTGATCCTGCATGCCCGTGACGTGGCCAATCCCGACCATCTGGCGCAGGCGCATGACGTCATCGGTGTGCTGGCCGATCTGGGCGTCTCACCGGAAACCACGCCGATCATCGAAGTGTGGAACAAGATCGACCTGCTGGGGCAGGGGCCGCTGGCGCTGGAAGATGCGCTGGCCAATGTGACCCCGGCCGGCAAGGTGGCCAAGGTGGTGCCGGTGTCCGCGGTGACCGGGCAGGGCATGGATGAGCTGCTGCTGGCCATCGAGACGGCTCTGGGCGAGAAAAGTCGCACCTATCACGTGCATGTGCCGCATTCGGCCGGCGGTGACATCGGCTGGCTGCACTCGCATACCGAAGTGATCAGCCGCGACGAGCCCACCGAGACCGGTACCGGTTTCGAGGTGCGGGTCGAACCGCGGCACAAGACGGCCTTTCTCGAACGCTTCAACGGCCGCATCGACAGCTCGGACGCCTGAACGGCCTCGCTGCCGGCGGGCGATGAAGCGGGTCAGGCCTTGTCGGCCGCCCGGATCTCGTTCCAATAGCCATCCAGCCGGTCGGGGCCCGCCTCGGCCGGGGCGATGCCGTCTTCGCGGCAGCGCGCCTCGACATGGTGGAAGCGGCGGGTGAATTTGAGGTTGGCGTCGCGCAGCGCGCCTTCGGCATCGACACCGGCCTTGCGCGCCAGATTGGCCACGGCGAACAGTAGGTCGCCGATTTCCTCATGCACGGCGGCCTGGTCGCCGCTGGCATGCGCCTCGGCCACCTCGGCCAGTTCTTCCTCCACCTTGGCCGTGACCGAGGCAAGATCGGGCCAGTCGAAGCCGACCTTGGCGGCGCGCTTGGTGAGCTTTTCCGCCCGGGCCAAAGCCGGCAGCACCTGGGGCACGTCGTCGAGCAGGGAAGGGGCGGTGTCACCCCGGCGCGCGGCCTTGGCGGCGCGTTCCTCGACCTTGATGGCTTCCCAGCGGCCCTTGGCCATCTCGGCATTCTGGGCCGCATCGGCGCCAAAGACATGCGGATGGCGGCGGATCAGCTTCTGGGTAATGCCGAAGATGACGTCGCCAATGTCGAAATGCCCGGCCTCGCTGGCCATCTGCGCGTGATAGATCGGCTGCAGCAGCAGATCACCCAGTTCCTCGCGCAGATCGCCCATGTCGTTGCGTTCGATGGCGTCGGCGACCTCATAGGCCTCCTCGATCGTATAGTGGCGGATGGAGGCAAAGTCCTGCTCCAGATCCCAGGGGCAGCCGCCATCGGGATTGCGCAGGGCGGCCATGATCTCGATGAGGCGGGATATGTCGCGGGAGGGCTGCATGACTGACTCTGGAGGCTGGCGAAGGGGTGCCGGCAGCCTAACAGGCCCGATGGCCGCCCGTCCTGCAATTGCCGGACTTTTCCAGAGAACTCGGGGGGGCGCCGGGGCGGAGCCGGGCGAGGGGGCCCGGCTCCCGTTTGGTCAGTGCATCTGCTTCTGGCCGTTGACGGCGATGCGGCGGACCTTGGACTGCGCATCTGCCGATTTCGGCAGGGTCACCGTCAGCACGCCGTTCTTGAACGCCGCCTCGACCTTATCTTCTTCCACCTCGAAGCGCAGCGGGATGCGGCGCTCGAAGCGGCCATAATAGCGTTCGGAGAACTGCCGCGCCTGGTCTTGGCTCTCGGCGCGTTTCTCGCCACGCAGGGTCAGCACGCCATTATCGAGCAGCACCTCGATATCCTTTTCCTGCAGTCCGGCAATTTCGGCGGTAACCGTGATCTGGTTGTCGGTCTCGGCGATCTCCACGCTCGGCCAGGCCGCGCCGAACGCTGCCATGGGGGCAAAGCCGGGCAGCCGCGCGTCGAAGTCGCGGAATACGTCGTCAAACAGCCGGTTGACCTCGCGATGCAGCGACAGGAAGGGATTGTCGTCGCTGCCGCGATAGGGGGCGGGGGCCTGGTTGCTGCTGCGGCCCCAGGGAATAAGATCACGCACACTCATCTGATGTCTCCTTTTGTCATGGGTTTACCGGGGCGCCGGAGCGGTCCTCCGGCGCCGTTGTCATGCTGGCCGACGCGGGTCTAGGCGGCCTGTGGCTCGGGGGCGAGCTGGCGCGGGCTGGCCGCAGTGCTCGCCGCCGCCGTGGCGATCTCGATGCGGCGCGGCTTGCTGGCTTCGGGGATTTCGCGCTTGAGATCGACGGTCAGCAGGCCATTGACCGCCGTGGCGCCGGCGACGCTGACATGGTCGGCCAGCTCGAACCGGCGCTGGAAGCTGCGGCCGGTCAGGCCGCGATGCAGATATTCCGCGCTGTCTTCGCCGGCTTTCTGCCCGCTGACCATCAGCAGGTTGGGCTCATGCGTCACAGTCAGTTCGTCCGGCGCAAAACCGGCAACCGCCATGACGATCTGGTAGTCGTCCTCGCCGATCTTGACGATGTCATAGGGCGACCAGGTATCGACCACCGGTACACGACTGGCATTGTCGAGCAGGTTGAACAGGCGGTCAAAGCCGATGCTCGACCGGTACAGGGGTGAAAAATCGAGGTTCGTCCTCATAACCACATCCTCCTTGAGCAACATGGATTTGAGAAGCGGGATGGACTCGCGCCTCCCAGTTCTACCGCCGGGCCCATAAGGGCCACCGGCACACTTGATTTTGGCACGGCCCAGGCCGTTTCAAGAGGGGCCGCGCGAAAAAATCGTCAGGGCCGGGATCGCTCCACACGGTGTCAACGCCGGCGCGAATGGCTGGTCACGGACCGCGACAGAATGGGTCAGGCAAAGCAGCCAAGGGAGACGGTGGGCAGCGAACAATCCGGGTCGCCGCCACGCCAAATACGCATATCCGTAATTCGCATAATATATATTATGGAACTGTTTGATGTGTGAAACCGGCGGAAAAGCTGGGTTTTGCCTGCACGACCTCGTCACGCCTCGCCATTGGCATGGATTGCACGGACTTCGGCGAGCCGCTGCACGGCATAGTCGTCCTTCCAGCACACGGCAGCCTCCCATGCGGCCGAGGCCTGCGCCGCAATATCATGGGCGCTGTCGTCCAGGCCCGCCGCATTGCGCGGCAGCACCAGGTCCAGATCGGCCACGTCGACATGGGCCTCGTCCCAGTCGATCAGCGCCACGCGCTCGGCTGTGATCCGCACATTGCCCGGATTGGCCGGATTGCCATGCACGACGCTGGTCGGCCGACCGGCCAGCCGCGACCACGCGGCCCGGCAGCGCGCCACGGCCTCGGCCGGCATGGCGTTGAGATCGATGCGCGTACCGGTATCGGCCTCGAGCAATTCAGTCGAGGCCCGCCAGCCCGGCCGCTGCGGCCAGCCCTGGGTCAGTGCGTGCAACCGGCGCAGCGTCGCGGCCACACGGCGCCAGTCCTGGGCGGTTTCGGGTGGCCCACCCTCGACAAAGGTCATGACCACCAGGCCATCCACGAACAGACGACCATCCCGGGTCGGGATCGGCACGGGCACGCAAAGGCCGGCGCGATCCAGATGCTGCAGCAGTGCGACCTCCCAGGCCAGATCGGCGGCATCGCGGCTACCCAGCCGGCCGACCGCCAGCTGACCATTGACGCGCAGGCTCCAGACGTCATTGGCCACGCCACCGGTGAGCCGGGCCACGCGCACCGCGTCAGGTCCCCAGTGCTGCAGCGCTTCCCATCCCATGCTGACGTCCTCGACCAAGCTGGTTGAACTCCATGGCAGGCAGATGTCGGTAGCGCGTAGCGCCGTCGCTCGCAAGCACGACAAAGCCTGACGCCAGGCCTACTTTCACGCAGTTTGCGACGCCGATACGATTCCGATGGACAGATTTGACCGTTTGGTCAAAACTCACCCGACTGACCAGCCTGACACTGACTTTGGAGGAAGACGTGCGCTTTGGCTACAAGGCTTCGGCCGAACAGTTTTCACCCAATAATCTGCTCAAATTCGCCATCGAGGCCGAGCAGGCCGGCTTCGACTCGGTCTTTGTCAGCGACCACTTCCAGCCCTGGAAGCATACCGATGGCCATGCGCCCTTCGCGCCGGCCTGGATGGCCGCGGTGCTGGCCAAGACCGAACGCGTTGTGCTGGGCACCTCGGTGCTGACGCCGACTTTCCGGCTGCATCCCTCGGTGGTGGCGCATGCCTTTGGCACGCTGGGCGCGATGTTTCCCGGCCGCGTCATCCTGGGCGTCGGCACCGGGGAATCGCTCAACGAGGTCCCCTCCACCGGCATGGTCTGGCCCGAGCTCAAGGAGCGTTCGGCGCGGCTGCGCGAGGCCGTGGCGCTGATCCGCCAGCTGTGGAGTGAGGATCGCGTCAGTTTCGACGGCGAGTTCTACAAGACGCAGAACGCCACCATCTATGACAAGCCCGACGAGATGGTGCCGATCTACCTGGCCGCCGGCGGCCCGCTCAACGCCAAATATGCCGGTCGCGCCGGCGACGGCTTCATCTGCACGTCGGGCAAAGGCGCCGAGCTCTATGTCGACCAGCTGCTGCCCAATGTGGCGCTGGGCCGCGCCGAGTCGCCGCTGAAGGACAAGCCGTTCGAGCGCATGATCGAGGTGAAAGTCTCGTTCGATACCGATCCGGAGGCCGCGCTGAACAATACCCGCGGCTGGGCCGCTCTGTCGCTGAGCGCCGAGGAAAAGCACTCGATCGAGGATCCGGCCGAAATGGAACGGCTGGCGGCGCAGCTGCCGATCGAGCGCATCGCCAAGCGCTGGATCGTCTCGAGCGACCCCGAGGAGCATGTGGCGGCGATCAAGACCTATATGGATTATGGCTTTGACCATCTGGTGTTCCACGCCCCGGGCGACGACCAGAGCCGGTTCCTCGCGCTTTATGCCAAGGAAATCCTGCCGCGCCTGCGGGCCCTGGCCCCGGCCGGGCACTAGCCCCCTCCCCTGATACGGACCTAAGCCATGCATGTGCCGCGATATAGTGTGTGGGGTATTCCGGGCATTCCCGAAGTCGCCGCCGGCGACGATCTGGTCGGCCTGATCGCCGACGCCGTGGCGGCGCAGGCGCAAGGCGACGCCGAGGCGGCGCTGCAGGACGGCGACATCCTGGTGGTGACCAGCAAGATCGTCTCCAAGGCCGAGGGGCAGCAATTTCCAGCCGCTGATCGGGAAAAGATGATTGCCGCGGAGACCGTGCGCGTGGTGGCCGAGCGGGTGCATGCCGGCGGGACAACGCAGATCGTCGAGACGCGGCACGGCCTGATCATGGCCGCCGCGGGCATCGATACCTCCAATGTCCCTGAAGGCGTGGCGCTGCGGCTGCCGGTCGATCCAGATGCCTCGGCGCGGGCGCTGTGTGATGGCCTGCAGGCGCGGCTGGGCCTGCGCCTGGGCATCATCATCACCGATACGCTCGGCCGGCCCTGGCGGGTCGGCCAGACCGATGTCGCGATCGGCGCGGCCGGCGTCATCGTCACCGACGACATGCGCGGCGGCGTCGACGCCAATGGCAAGCCGCTGCAGGTGACCATTACCGTGCTGGCCGATGAACTGGCCGGCGCGGCCGACCTGGTCAAGGGCAAGGTCAGCGGCATTCCGGTGGCCGTGGTACGGGGCCTGGCCCGCCTCGTCACCGACAAGGCCACGCCCGGCGCGCGCTCGCTGGTGCGCTCGGTCGACGAAGACATGTTCCGCTTCGGTTCGGCCGAAGCCTATCGGCTTGGCTATGACGCCGCGCTCGCCGAAACGCGCGACGGCGGCCAGGCCTTACCCCAACGCGTCAAACAACAGCAGGATTGATCCATGCGTGTCTCCTTCCATCTCGTCGCTCTTGCCGGCCTGGCCCTGTCCGTAGCCCCGGCCTGGGCCCAGACCAGCTATCCCCTCACCCTCGACAATTGCGGCGTCGCTGTAACGCTGGCTGCAGCGCCTGAGCGGGTCGTCACCATCAAGTCGACCGCCACCGAAATGCTGCTGGCTTTGGGCCTGGGCGACCGCATTGTCGGCGTCGGCTTCCAGGACGGCCCGGTGCCCGAGCCCTGGGCGACAGTGGGCGCCGGCCTGCCCGTCCTGGCCGAAAAACTGCCCTCCCAGGAAGTGGTGCTCGAGGCCGAGCCGGACTTCGTCTATGGCGGCTGGGAGAGTAATTTTGCCGCCGACGGGGCCGGCGAGCGGGCAAGCCTCGCCGAGATGGGCGTCGCCACCTATGTTTCCCCGGCAGCCTGTCGCTCCGTCAAGCCAGTCAAGCTGAGCTTTGACGGTCTCTTCGCCGACATTGCCGAAATGGGCACGATCTTTGACGTCGCGCCGGCCGCCGAGGCATTGATCGCCGAACAGAAGGCAGAACTGGCCGCCATCGTCCCGGACAGCCGCGGCCTCACGGCGGTGTGGTATTCCTCCGGCACCAAGGCGCCCTATGTCGGCGCCGGCAGCAATGCCCCGGCCATGATGATGACCGCGCTCGGGCTCGACAATATCATGGGCAGTGTGGACGACGGCTGGATCTCGGCCAGCTGGGAGGCCATTGTCGATGCCAATCCCGACGTGATCGTGCTGGTCGATGCCGCCTGGAACTCGGCGGCGCAGAAGAAGACCCTGCTGGCGGAAAATCCGATCACCAGCCAGCTCGATGCCGTCCTGCATGAGCGCTATCTGGTGGTGCCGTTTCCCGCCTCCGAGGCCGGGGTGCGCAATGTCGGCGCCACGGCGGACATGGCGGCGCAGCTGGCGGCGCTGACCTTCGATCAATGATGCGGCTACCGCGCCCGCAGATCGCGCTTGGCGCTGGCCTGTGGGCGTTGCTGCTGGCGAGCATTGTGCTGGCGGTGACCTTCGGTCCCGCCGACATTGCCCCGCATGAAGTCTGGCAGACCATTGCCCGGCATCTGGGCCTGCCGCTTGATTCCGGCGTCACCCGGCTGCGCGATGCCATTGTCTGGGAACTGCGCCTGCCGCGCGTGCTGGTCGCCGCCGGCATTGGCGCGGGCCTGGCGCTCTGCGGCGCCATCATGCAGGCGCTGACGCGTAATCCGCTGGCCGATCCCTATCTGCTGGGCCTCTCGTCCGGCGCCTCCTTCGGCGCTGTCACCTTCCTGCTGGCCGGGGCGGCCCTGCTGATGCCGGTCGGGGCCTTTCTCGGCGCCGGCGCGGCCATGGCGCTGACCCTGGCGATGACACGGCTGCTGGGCGGGGCGACGCCGTCACGCGCCATCCTGGCCGGCATCGCCGTCTCGGCCCTGGCGGCGGCGGCGACATCCTTCCTGATCTTCTGGTCAGCCACCGGCGATTCCTACCGGGAAATCCTGAGCTGGTTGATGGGCTCGCTGAGCGGCACCACCTGGGCAGATGCCGGCATCGTTGCCGCAGCGGTGCTGCTGCTCGGCCTGCCCATGCTGCTGGCCGGGCGGGCGCTCGACGCCTTTGCCTTTGGCGACAATGCGGCGGCGACGCTGGGCATCGACGTGGTGCGGCTGCGCTGGCTGCTGCTGGGCGCGACAGCCCTGCTGACCGGCGCCCTGGTGGCCGTGGGCGGCGCCATCGGCTTTGTCGGCCTGATCATTCCCCATGTGGTGCGGCTGGGCACTGGTTCACGCCACCGGCTGCTGTTGCCGGTGGCCATGCTGGTCGGCGCCAGCTTCATGATCTGGACCGATACGGCGGCGCGCAGCCTGTTCGCGCCGCGCGAACTGCCGGTGGGCATCATCACCGCCCTGCTGGGCGCGCCGATCTTTCTGCTGGTGCTGCTGCGCTATCGGCGGGCGACATGAGCACGGGCCTGCAGGTCGACGCGGTCACCGTCCGCGCCGGGCCGGCCGTGCTGCTCGACGCCGTCAGTTGCCGGGCTGATGCCGGCCGGCTGACCGGGCTGATCGGCCCCAATGGCGCCGGCAAGTCCACGCTGATGCGGGCCGCCTTGGGCCTGCTGCCGCTGCAGGGCGGACGCATCAGCTTTGCCGGCGCCGACCTCCCGGGGATGAACCGACGGGTGCGGGCACAGCTGAGCGCCTTTGTCGAGCAGAGCGGCGCGGCAGAGGTGCAGTTGACTGCCCGCGAGGTCGTTACCCTGGGGCGCATCCCCTTCCAGTCGATCTGGCAGGCAGCCCCCTCCCCCAGCGATGATCTGGCGGTCGAGGCGGCGCTGGCGGATGTGGGCATGGGCGGCTTTGCCGAGCGGTACTATCATACGCTTTCGGGGGGCGAACAGCAGCGGCTGCAGGTGGCGCGGGCCCTGGCGCAGGAACCGCAGGTGCTGATCCTCGACGAACCGACCAATCATCTCGATGTGCAGGCGCAACTGAGCATATTGGGCCTGCTGCGACGGCGGGCCCGCGCCGGCGCGACGGTGCTGCTGGCGTTGCATGACCTCAACCTGGCTGCGGCCTTCTGCGATGAGCTGATTGTCCTGCACCAAGGCCATCTGGTCACCCAGGGCGCGCCGGAGGCGGTGCTGACCCCGGCACTGCTGAATGATGTCTATGGCGTGCGGGCCAGCCTGCTGCGCCATCCCGGCACCGGGCGGCCGATGATTGCCTATGACATGCCCGCCGAGTGAGGCGCGCGCCGAAAGGCAATTGACATTGGCGCGGCGCGGAACCAGAATTTTGATCGACTGGTCAAATTTATCACCAGGGACAGGCGGAGGGCTCCATGGAATTCGGCATTACCTTCAAGGGTTTCATTGAGCCCGAGCGCGCGCGCTATCTGGTGCGCGCCGCAGAATATGCCGGCTTCAGCTATTGCTGGTTCTATGATTCCCACATTCTCTGGCGCGATTGCTACGCCGCCATTGCCATGTGCATGGAGCACACCACCAGGATGCGCTTCGGGCCGCTGGTGACCAATCCGGACGTGCGCGACTGGTCGGTTGCCGCCTCCATCTTCGGCTCGCTCTCCAAGCAGAGCGGTGGCCGCTTCGATCTGGCCGTCGGCCGTGGCGACAGCTCCATGCGCGTCATGGGCAAGAAGCCGGCCACGCTGGCCCGCGTCGCCGACTTCATCGCCAAGACCCAGGCCATGGTGCGCGGCGAGGAAGTCTCCTATGGCGAGATTCCCGCCCCGGTGAAATTTCCCTGGGCCGTTGGCCATGACATGCCCAGCTGGATTGCCGCCTATGGACCGCTGGCGCTCAAGACCGCCGGCGAACACGCCGATGGCGTGGTGCTGCAACTGGCCGATCCGGGCCTGTGCAGGTGGTTCACCGACCAGTGCCTCGACGCCGGCAAGTCTGCCGGCAAGGACATGTCCAGTTTCCGCGTCATGGCGGCGGCGCCGGCCTATTTCGGCGACAAGGCCCGCGCCATCGAGGCCACCAAGTGGTTCCCCGCCATGGTGGGCAATCACGTCGCCGATATCGTCGAGAAATACGGCGCCGACAGCGACAAGGTGCCGGCGAGCCTGACCAGCTATATCGAGAAACGCCGCGGTTACGACTATTCCAAGCACGGCCAGGCGGATAACCCCTTCCTCGACTTCATCACGCCCGACGTGGTGGAAAATTTCTGCGTGCTGGGCGAGCCGGACGAACACATCGCCAAGATGCACGCGCTCAAGGCGGCCGGCGTCACCCAGTTCAACATCTATCTCGACAGCGGCGACGAAGAAGAGATCATCGCCGGCTATGGCCGCCACGTGATCCCGGCCTTCCGGTAAGCCTGCCGTTACTTGTTGAGGATCGTCCCGGTCAGCACATCGATCCGCATGCCATCGAAGGCCGGCGTCACATGCGCCGGCGTTGTCGCCTCCACCCGGGCATAGTCGAGGTCGACATGCATGTCGGTGAGCACCGCCTGGCGTGGCACGAAGCGCGCGATCCAGTCCAGCGTTTCGGCCAGGCTGAGATGGCTGGGATGCGGGGTGATCCGCAGCGCGTCGATGATCCAGAGGTCCAGCCCGGATATGGCGGCATGGGAAGCCGGCGGAAAGCCCGAGAGATCGACGCAATAGGCAAAGTCCAGCACGCGAAAGCCGAGCGAAACGATGTTGCCATGCTCCTGCTCGAACACCAGCAGGTCGATGGACCCGCCCGGCCCGTCGATCACCAGACGCTGCCCCGCCGCGATCTCATGGGCGTTGAGGATCGGTGGATAATCGCTGCCAGCAGGCGTGGTGAAACAATAGCCGAAGGCCTCCCGCAGCCGCGCCCCAGTCTCGGCATTGAAGTACACGTCCACCCGCCGACGATTGTGCAGCGCCAGCACGCGCAGGTCGTCAATGCCATGGATATGGTCGGCATGGGCATGGGTATAGAGCACGGCATCGACGCGATCGACCTGGGCATCGAGCAGCTGCTCGCGCAGGTCGACGCCGGTATCGATCAGCACGCGGGTGGGCTGGTTGCTGCCCGCGCTCCAGCCCTCGATCAGCAGCGCGCAGCGGCGGCGCCGGTTGCGCGGCTCGGCCGGATCGCAGGCGCCCCAGTCATTGCCGATGCGCGGCACCCCGCCCGACGAGCCACATCCCAGAATGGTGGCGATGATGCGCTGCGCCGCCGGCATGGGTCAGGCCAACCCGGTCTTGGCAAAGAGGCGGGCGAAATTGGCTGTGGTCTCGGCGCCCAGCTGCTCGAGGCTGATGCCACGCACCTCGGCCACCTTTTCGGCCGTATGGCGCACAAAGCTCGGTTCATTGGACTGGCCGCGATGCGGGATCGGCGCCAGATAGGGCGCGTCGGTCTCGACCAGGTAGCGGTCGGCCGGAACGAAGCGGGCGACGTCGCGGATCTCTTCGGCATTCTTGAAGGTGATGATGCCGGAAAACGAGATATAGCCGCCCAGATCGAGCGCCGTGCGGGCCAGATCGGGGGTGGCGGTGAAGCAGTGCAGCAGGAAGGGGAAGGCCCCCTGCCCGGCTTCCTCGGTCAGGATGGCGGCCATGTCATCGTCACACTTGCGGCTGTGGATAACCAGTGGAAGACCGGTTATGCGGGCGGCCGCGATATGGCGGCGCAACCCGGTGGCCTGGGCCTCGCGCGGGGCATTGTCGTAGAAATAATCCAGCCCCGCCTCGCCGATGGCAACGCAGCGCGGATGGGCACTTAGCCGGACAAGCTCATCCGTGGTGATATGCAGTTCCTCGTCGGCATGGTGCGGATGCGTGCCGACCGAGCACCACACATTGTCGAAGCGCTCGGCAATGGCGGTGTATGTGGAGAACTTTTCCACATGTGTGGATATCGTCACCATGCCGGTCACCCCGGCGGCTGCGGCACGGGCCATCACCCCGTCGATATCCTTGGCCAGGGCCTCGAAGTCGAGGTGGCAATGGCTGTCGATCAGCATCTATTCGGCCTTGCGCTCGATGCGGGCAAAGACGCCCTGTGGCATGGGCAGTTCGGTGCCGGCCACGAGCCGATTGGCCGTCTTGGCATCGGCCAGAGTGCGCTCGCCCTCGGGCACCACCAGCTGGTCGAGCAGGCGCGCCGCCGAAGCGGGCACGAAGGCCAGCATGGGGATGGTCAGGCGGCGCACGGTGTCGGCCGTCACATAGAGCACCGTGGCCATGCGGTCGGGATCGGTCTTCTTGAGCGCCCAGGGCTCCTGCCCGGCAAAGTAGTTGTTGGCCGAACTCAGCGCCGCGACGATGGCGCCGCTGGCCTCGTGCACCAGTTGCTCGTCCATGGCCTGCTGCGCCGCATCGATGGCCGCGCCCACTTCGGCGATGATCGCCTCATCGGCCTCGGTCAGAGCGCCCAAGACCGGCACCTTGGCGTCGCAGTTCTTGTTGATCATCGACAGCGAGCGCTGGGCCAGGTTGCCCAGATTGTTGGCGAGGTCGGCATTGACGCGGTTGACCAGCTTGTCGCGGCTATAGTCGCCGTCATTGCCGAAGGAGACTTCGCGCAGCAGGAAATAGCGCAGCGCATCGGCGCCGAATTCCTTGATCAGCGCAAACGGGTCAATGACATTGCCCAGCGACTTGCTCATCTTCTGGCCGTCGACGGTCAGGAAGCCATGCGCGAAGACGCGATGCGGCACGTCGATGCCGGCGCTCATCAGGAAGGCGGGCCAGTAGACGGTGTGGAAGCGGATGATGTCCTTGCCGATGACATGCAGGTCAGCCGGCCAGAATTTGCGGAACAGCTCGGCCGTTTCGTCGGGGAAGCCCAGGCCGGAAATATAGTTGGTCAGCGCATCGACCCAGACATACATCACATGGCCCGGCGCATCGGGCACCGGAATGCCCCAGTCGAAGGTGGTGCGCGAGATCGACAGGTCCTTGAGCCCGCCCTTGACGAAGGAAATCACCTCGTTGCGGCGTTCCTTGGGGGCGATGAAGTCCGGATTGGCCTCGTAGAGCGCCAGCAGCTTGTCCTGATAGGCCGAGAGGCGGAAGAAATAGGTCGGCTCTTCCACCCATTCGACTTCGGCGCCCGACGGGGCAAAGCGCTTGCCGTCCTTTTCGGTGAGTTCTTCCTCGTCGAAATAGGCCTCGTCGCGCACCGAATACCAGCCCTTGTAGGTGGACTGGAAGATATCGCCATTGTGGTTGGCGGCCATCTTCTTCCAGATCGCCTGGCTCGACTCGAAATGGCGCTGCTCGGTGGTGCGGATGAAGTCGTCATTGGAGACGTTGAGCGCGCCCGCCAGCGCCTTGAACTGGGCGGCATTGGCGTCGGCCAGTTCGCGCGGCGTCACGCCCTGGGCGGCGGCGGTCTGCACCATCTTGATGCCATGCTCGTCGGTGCCGGTGAGGAAATACACCTCGCGCCCTTCGAGCCGCTTGAAGCGGGCGATCGCGTCCGTCGCAATCATCTCATAGGCGTGGCCGATATGGGGAACGCCATTGGGATAGGAAATCGCGGTCGTGACGTAAAAGGGCTTGTCGGTCATAGGGTCTCGGCGGAAACGGGGATGGTTGTCGATACGTGCTTCCTGATCGCGTCGAAGATGGCGACGAGGGTCTGTTTCATGTCCAGATTGATAGCGTCTGCATCGGCAAAAAGGCTGTGCGCCTTGTCCCATAGCTCGTTGGCCGAGGCAAGACGCATCCGCGCGCCCGGCTGCATGGCGGCACTGCGCGCCTCGTCGGCCATCCAGTCGTCGAGCATTTCGCGGGCAAAGGACAGTTCCGGACTCTGGCTGTCGGCGCCCAGCACCTCGGCCAGCCTGAGCGCTACCCCTGCCGGGTGATGCCCCGGATCGGCGAGCCAGTTCTGCAGCGCGCCCAGGGCCGAATCCGCCTCCAGCGCCAGGGTCTCGAAGGCGCGGCGCGGCCTGCCGCCGGACAGGGCAATGGCGCGGTCGAGCTCGGCCGCGGCCAGTCCCGCATCGTGCTCGAGCAGAATGGCGCGCACATCGTCTGCCGCGATCGGCCGCAAAGCCAGGTTGTGGCAGCGCGACTTGATGGTGGGCAGCAATTGTCCCGGCCGGTGCGAGACCAGCAGGAAAGTGGTGTCCGCCGGCGGCTCTTCCAGCGTCTTGAGCAGGGCATTGGCGGCGGCCGGATTGCAGTCGTCAATGCTGTCGATGATGGCAATGCGGTGCCCTGCCCGGCCGCGCGTATGATGCAGGCTGTCGCGCAGCTGGCGGACGTCCTCGACGCGGATCACGGTGTAATATCCCTTGGCATCCTTGGGCCGGCGGCGCAGCAGGGCAATATTGGGATGCGACAGCGCCGCGACCTGCTCCTCGACCCGGTGCCCATCCTCGTCGCCCGTGGCGGTCAGCATGGCGGCGGCCACCTCGAAGGCAAAGGTGGCCTTGCCGATGCCCATGGGCCCATGCAGCAGGATGGCTCCCGGCAGGCGGCGCTCGGCGACCTGGCTGGCAATGGCGGCACGTGCCGCCTGGTGGCCCCGGGCGCGCTGGCGCCGTTCGGGCGTTATCACGCCGTCAAGGGCATTGGGGTCGATCACGCCTGCGACCCCCGCAGCAGTTCGGGAAAGCGCTGGCTGACCACGGTCCAGATGGCCGCTTCGAGCGCATCCTCGTCCTGGGCGGCGGAAATGACGACGCAGCGGCCGGGATTGTCGCGGGCAATGGCGAGGAAGCCATCGCGCAGGCGGATATGCCAGTCGAGCTCTTCCTTTTCGAAGCGGTCGCCGGTGACGGCCAGCCCATCCTCGACAGCCCGGTCGGCCACGCGCTTGAAGGCGGCCACCGGATCCATGTCGAGCATGATGGTGAGGTCCGGCGTATGGCCGTCCAGCGCCAGGGTTTCGAGCGCGTCGATCAGCTTGTCATCGACGCCGCCGGTCAGCCCCTGATAGGCGCGCGTGGAATCGTGGAAGCGGTCGGACAGCACCCAGGTGCCATTGGCCAGGTTGGGGGCGATCAGCTGGTTGACGTGATCGAGCCGCGCGGCGGCGAACAGCACCGCCTCGGCCCCTGCCCCCCAGCTTTCCGAGCGACCCTGCAGGATGAAGGAGCGGATGGCCTCGGCCCTGGGCGTGCCGCCCGGCTCGCGCGTGCGCATGGCCGCAATGTCGTGCCGCTGCAGGTTCTGCAGCAGGCGCTTGACCTGGGTGGATTTGCCGACACCTTCGCCACCTTCGAAGGTGATGAAGCGGGCGCGGGTGGCTTTGGACGCATCGAGCATGGGAGCGTTGTATCCGAGTCCTGGAGCGTTTTCAGCAAAAGTGTCACCACCATTGCGCTTCGAAAACGCGACAAATCAAAGAGCTAAGGTGCCTGCATCGTTTCGGCGCAGGGTGAAACGCCTAGAGCCAGCCCAGCGCCAGCTGCCGCAGCGCGTCCGTAGCCTGGCGGACGATGCCGCCCTTGTCGACGCTTTGGGCCGCATAGAGCGGCGCCACCTGAACCAGGCGATCATCGCAGAAGACCTGCAATTCGGCGACCTGGTCCCCTGCCACCACCGGCGGCAGCAGCGGCCCGGTATAGTGCACCTCGGCGCTGAGGCATTTGCGCGAGCCGCGCGGCAGGTAAAGCGCAATCTCGCCGTTGCCGATCAGCCCGACGCTGCCGCTTTCGCCGCCATAGACATCGGCATAGGCCACGACGGCATTGTCGGCATAGGCCGCCAGCCGTTCGAAGGCGCGGGCGCCCCAGGTGATCAGCTTGCGGCCCTCTTCGGCGCGCTGCGACATGGAGGTCAGGCCATGCACCACGGCGATCAGGCGCCGCCCGCCCTCCTCGGTGGAGATCACCGAGCCATAGCCAGCCGCCTCGGTATGACCAGTCTTGAGGCCGTCGACGCCGATGCCCATTTCGATCAGCGAGTTGCGGTTGGGCTGCTTGATGCCGTTCCACTCCATCTCCGGCTCGGAGAAGTAGTGGTAATATTGCGGAAATTCGCCGATCAGATAGCGCGCCAGATCGGCCAGGTCGCGCGCCGTCACATGCATGTCCGGGTCCGGCAGGCCGGTCGGATTGGTAAAGTGGGAATCGGTCAGCCCGATCTCCTCGCCCAGCTCGTTCATCATGGCGGCAAAGCTGGCTTCCGAACCGGCAATGCCCTCGGCCAGGATGATGGCCGCGTCATTGCCCGACTGGATGATCACCGAACGGATGAGGTTTTCGACCGAGATCTTGGAGTTGAGGTCGGCGAACATGGTCGAGCCGCCCGAGGCGGCGCCGCCGGTGCGCCAGGCATGTTCGGAAACGAAGAACTCGTCGGCAAAGCTGACCCGGCCGGTGCGGATCTCGTTGAAGACCACGGCAATGGTCATCAGCTTGGCCATGCTGGCCGGTTCCATGGGCAGGTCGGCATCCTTCTGGAAGATGACCGTGCCGGTCTCCTGATCTATCAGAATGGCGAACTTGGCCTGGGTATCGAACTCGGCCTGCGCCCAGGCCGGAAACGTCAGCGCCACGAGGAATGCCAGAATAGTGCCGAGCCGTTTCACGCGCTGTTCTCCCCGTTTGCCGACAGCACTGCCGGCAAACATGACTAATAGAGAATTATGTCGTTCAGGCCAAGTTGGCGGGCCAGATCAAGCGCATCGACCCGCGACACGCCCGGCTTGAGCTGCGTCAGGGTCAGGCGGGTGGCCGGCTTGCCGTTGACGGTCACCGGTTCCTCGTCGACCGCCCCGAGCAGGGCAAACTCTTCGGCCAGGGCAATGGCATTGTCCTGGTTCGAGAACACGCCCAGGCCCAGCTTGATCGAGCGCGCGTCGGCATCCATCGACTGCACCCAGGTGTCCAGCGCGCTCGAGCGGGTGGCCATGGCCGTCACCGCCGCATGGGCGCTGCCAATGGCCAGGTCCTGCTCCTCGGGCGTCGTGTCGGCATAGGAGAACAGGCTGCCAAAGAAATTGCCGGCCATGTCGACCATGCTGTTGGTGCCGTCATTGGAGGCATAGCGGGTATTGCTGTTGCCCGTGCCACCGAAATCGGCGGGACCGGAATAGCTGGCCAGCAGCATGCGGGTATCGTCGCCCTCGAGTGGCGCCGGTCCGACATATTCCGCCTGGATCTGGGTGTGGCCATTGTTCACATAGCCCAGCATTTCGGCGGCGCGATGCGACAGGTCCATGATGCGGCCGGGCATATAGGGGCCGCGGTCATTGACGCGGACCACTACCGAGCGGCCATTGGCCTGATTGGTCACGCGCACATAGCTGGGCAGCGGCAGCGTCGGATGCGCGCCGGTAATGGCATTGGCCGAGAAGATCTCGCCATTGGCCGTGCGGCGGCCATGGAAATCCGAGCCGTACCAGGAGGCGTCGCCGCTGGCGACATAATTGGGATCTTCCTTGGGCACGTAGACATTGCCGCGCACGGTATAGGGCTTGCCGACCTGATAGCGGCCGCCACCCTTGGGCGGATTGGGATTGCTGGTAACGCGCGGCGACGAGGTGACGCCATATTCCTTGGAGCTGAACGCCGACCGTTTGACCGTGGCACCCAGGCCGCCGCCGCCGCAGGCAGCGATCATCGGGGCGATCAGGGCCGCCAGGGCGACGAAATTGAGGGCACGGCGCCAGGGTGTCGTCACGATACTCATACTCATACGCTTACCTAACTGCGACTGCCCATTGTAACGCTTTGGCCGGCCGACGCCCGCTAAGAACAGATTTCTGGTTTAGGGGAGGTTAAGGCGAACAGATTGTTATCGCCGCCCGTGGCATTTGGATCAAATGCACGCCATTTGTCAGTGGCGCATCCCGCGCCCGGCAAAGCTTGCGCCGAAGCGGATATAAAGATATCTTTATGTCAATTGTGATGACCGACGAACCGAGGTGAACGGCAATGAGCCTTTCCGAGCAGCTGCCCGCTATCCCTGACTGGACCGAAGTGCGCGCCGCGCTGGCCGAGGCCGCGCAGGAGCGTATCCTGATCCTGGACGGCGCCATGGGCACCATGCTGCAGCGGCGCAAGTTCACCGAGGAGAATTTCCGCGGTACCCGCTTCAAGGACTGGACGCTGCCGCTGCAGGGCAACAATGACCTGCTGGTGCTGACCGAGCCGCAGGCCGTCGAGGACATCCATTTCGAATATTACATGGCCGGCGCCGACATTGCCGAGACCAATACCTTTTCGGCCACCTCGGTGGCCCAGGCCGACTATGGCTGCGAAGACGCGGTCTATGACATCAATTTCCAGGGCGTGGTCGTGGCGCGTCGCGCCGCGCTGCGGGCGCAGGCCGAGGACGGTCGCCGCCGCTTTGTCGCCGGGGCGCTGGGGCCGACCAACAAGACCTCGTCCATGTCCACGGACGTCAACAGCCCCGGCCATCGCGCCATCACCTTTGACGAACTGGTCATCGCCTATGGCGAGGCCATTCGCGGCCTGGTCGATGCCGGCGCCGACCTGCTGCTGTTCGAGACCATCACCGACACGCTCAATACCAAGGCCGGCATCTTTGCCGCCCAGCGCCTGTTTGAGGAACGCGGCATAGACGTGCCGATCATGATTTCGGGCACCATTACCGATCTGAGTGGCCGGACCCTCTCCGGCCAGACGCCGACGGCCTTCTGGTACTCGCTGCGCCACGGCAAGCCCTTCACCATCGGCCTGAACTGCGCCCTGGGTGCCGACCTGATGCGCGAGCACATTGCCGAGCTGTCATCGGTCGCCGATACGCTGATCTGCGCCTATCCCAATGCCGGCCTGCCCAATGAATTCGGCGGCTATGACGAGACGCCCGAGCTGATGGCCAGCCAGCTCGAACAGTTCGCCAGCGAAGGCCTGCTCAATATCGTGGGCGGCTGCTGCGGCTCGACGCCCGATCATATCCGCGCCATCGCCCAGACGGTCAGCAAATACGCGCCGCGCGTGGTGCCCGAGATCGAGCGCAAGCTGCGCCTGGCGGGGCTCGAAGCCTTTACGCTGACGGCGGAAATCCCCTTCGTCAACATCGGCGAGCGCACCAATGTCACCGGCTCGGCCCGCTTCCGCAAGCTGATCACCGCCGGCGATTACCATGCCGCCCTCGACGTGGCGCGCGACCAGGTCGCCAATGGCGCCCAGATAATCGACATCAACATGGATGAGGGCCTGATCGACAGCCAGCAGGTGATGATCGACTATCTCAACCTGCTCGCCGCCGAGCCCGACATTGCCAAGGTGCCGCTGATGATCGACTCGTCCAAGTGGGACGTGATCGAGGCGGGCCTGAAATGCGTGCAGGGCAAGGCGCTGGTCAATTCCATCTCGATGAAGGAGGGCGAGGAAGCCTTCCTCAGATATGCCCGCCTGGTACGCGCCTATGGCGCCGCCGTGGTGGTCATGGCCTTTGACGAGCAGGGCCAGGCCGATACGCTCGAGCGCAAGGTGGCCATCTGCACCCGCGCCTACAAACTCCTCACCGAGGAAGTCGGCTTCCCGCCCGAAGACATTGTTTTCGATCCCAATGTGTTCGCTGTGGCCACCGGCATCGAGGAACATAATGGTTACGGGGTGGCCTTCATCGAGGCGACCAGGATCATCACCGACACCCTGCCCCATGTGCATATTTCGGGCGGCATCTCCAATCTCAGCTTCTCGTTCCGCGGCAATGAGCCGGTGCGCGAGGCCATGCATGCGGTGTTTTTGTACTATGCCATCCAGAACGGCATGGACATGGGCATCGTCAATGCCGGCCAGCTGGCGGTCTATGAGAGCATCGACCCCGAACTGCGCGACGCCTGCGAGGATGTCATCCTCAACCGGCGCGATGACAGCACCGACCGCCTGCTCGAGATCGCCGAGCGCTATCGCGGCACCGCCGGCAAGGAGGCCGCCGCCAAGGACCTGAGCTGGCGCGAGAAGTCGGTCGAGGACCGCATCGCCCATGCTCTGGTCAACGGCATTACCGAATATATCGACGCCGATACCGACGAGGCGCGGCTCAAGGCCGCCCGGCCACTGCATGTCATCGAGGGCCCGCTGATGGCCGGCATGAGCATCGTCGGCGACCTGTTCGGCTCGGGCAAGATGTTCCTGCCCCAGGTGGTGAAATCCGCCCGGGTGATGAAGCAGGCCGTGGCCTTGCTGCTGCCCTATATGGAAGCCGAGAAGAATGCCGACGGCAATGCCACCGGCCGCCAGAGCGCCGGCAAGGTGCTGATGGCCACGGTCAAGGGCGACGTGCACGACATCGGCAAGAACATCGTCGGCGTGGTCCTGTCCTGCAACAATTACGAGATCATCGATCTCGGCGTCATGGTGCCGACGGCCAAGATCCTGCAGACCGCGCGGGAACAGAAGGTCGACATTATCGGCCTGTCCGGCCTGATCACGCCCTCGCTGGACGAGATGGTGCATGTGGCCGCCGAAATGGAGCGCGAAGGCTTCGACATCCCGCTGCTGATCGGCGGGGCGACGACCAGCCGCGTCCATACCGCGGTCAAGATCCATCCGCGCTACGAACGCGGCCAGACCGTCTATGTCAACGATGCCAGCCGCGCCGTCGGCGTGGTCGGCAATCTGCTCTCGGCCGATACCAAGGTCAGCTTCATCGCCGACATCAAGGCCGAATATGCCAAGGCCGCCAATGCGCATCTGCGCGCCGAGGAGGACAAGAAGCGCCTGCCGCTCACCACGGCGCGCGCCAATGCCTTCAAGGCGGACTGGAGCGCCTATGCGCCGCCCAGGCCGAGCTTTACCGGCACCAAGGTGTTCGAGGATTTCGACCTCAAGGCCCTGGCCGACTATATCGACTGGACGCCCTTCTTCCAGACCTGGGAGCTCAAGGGCCGCTATCCGGCCATTCTCGAAGATGAGCGCCAGGGCGAGGCGGCGCGCCAGCTGTTCGGCGATGCCCAGGCCATGCTCAAGCTGATCATCGAGGAGACCTGGTTCAAGCCCCGGGCCGTGGTCGGCTTCTGGCCGGCCAATGCCAGCGGCGACGATATCAAGCTCTATACCGACGAGGGCCGCCAGGAGGAACTGGCAACCCTGTTCACCCTGCGCCAGCAGCTGAGCAAGCGCGATGGCAAGCCCAATATGGCGCTGAGCGATTTCGTCGCCCCGATCGATAGCGGCAAACCCGATTATCTGGGCGCCTTCGTCGTGACGGCCGGGCTCGAAGAGGTGGCCATTGCCGAGCGGTTCGAAAAGCAGAATGACGACTACTCGTCCATCCTGGTCAAGGCGCTGGCCGACCGCTTTGCCGAGGCCCTGGCCGAGATGATGCATGCCCGGGTGCGCCGCGAATTCTGGGGCTATGCGGCCGACGAAACGCAGACGCCCGAGGAGCTGTCGCTCGAAACCTATCGCGGCATCCGCCCGGCCCCGGGCTATCCGGCCCAGCCCGACCACACCGAAAAGACCACGCTGTTCCGGCTGCTCGATGCGGAAAAGAATGCCGGGGTGACGCTGACCGAGAGCTTTGCCATGTGGCCCGGCTCGTCGGTATCGGGCTTCTACTATGCCCATCCGGAAGCCTATTATTTCGGCGTGGCCAAGGTGGAGCGCGACCAGGTGCTCGACTATGCCGGGCGCAAGGGCATGAGCGTGGCCGAGGTGGAACGCTGGCTCGGCCCGATCCTGAACTATATTCCCGGTCCGGCCATCGCGGCGGCGGAATAGGTCCAGGCTGCGCCAGACTGTTGGCGAGCCGTCGCAACGGGCGGGCAGAATGAACCGTGGACCGCCTGCCCCCTCTCCCCTGAGGGGAGAGGTGAACTGGAGGCTGAGGCCATGGCCAAGATTGAACCGATTCCCGTCACCTTGATCAGTAGCCCCGGCAAGCTGCTGGCGCTGGACGCCGGCACCGTGCTGCTGCGCCTGCCGGCCAATAGCGGGCACGGTCACCCCGATGGCCAGCACTGCCTGGCCTGCGCGACGCGTACCGATGTGCGGGCCCTGCTCTATGACCTGCTCGAGGAGGTCAAGCGCGGCATGCGGCCGGCCTTTACCCGGGTGATCGTCGATGCCAGCGCCCTGCCCGATCCCTCGGTGGTGGTGGCGGCGCTGACCGGCAAGCTGCCGGCGCAGGCGCTGCGCGACCACAGCGTGGCACGGCTGTTCTACCTGGCCGATGCGGCGTAAACTTCTTCCCGCGTAGCCAGCAGGTTACGGTTAGCAGCGGGAGACTGAGCATGGCCAAGACCACGATTGCCCTGGCCCTGGGGAGCGGCGCCGCCCGCGGCTGGTCCCATATCGGGGTCATCGACGTGCTGACCGAGGCCGGCATCAAGCCCGACATCGTCTGCGGCACCTCGATGGGGGCGCTGGTGGGGTCAGTCTATGCCAGTGGCAGGCTGGAGGCCCTGCGCGACTGGGCCATGGGCGCCGACTGGCGCGCCGTGGCCGCCATGGTCGATATCAATGTCCTGGGCGGCGGGCTGGTCGACGGCGCCAATATCGTCAAGTGGCTGGCCGGCCTGGACCTGCCCGACACCATCGAGGGGCTCGATATCCCCTTCACGGCCGTGGCCACCGATATCGGCAGCGGGCGGGAAATCTGGCTGCAGTCGGGCCCGCTGGCGCCGGCGGTGCGCGCCTCGATCGGCATGCCGGGCCTGTTCAGCCCGACCCTGATCGACGGCCGCTGGCTGGCCGATGGCGGCCTGGTCAATCCGGTGCCGGTCTCGCCCTGTCGCGCCATGGGCGCCGACTACATCATTGCCGTCAATCTCAATGACGACCTGCTGGGGCGCAAGCTGGTGGCCGATCCCGCGCCGGCACCGGCCGAACTGCCCAAGCCGGAAACCCTGCTCGACCTGATCCGCTCGATCCCGGCCTCGGTGCAGGCGCAGATGTCATCGCTCAGTTTCTTCGGTGCCGGCAGCCAGACGCCCGGCTATTTCGATGTGCTGACCAATGCCATAGACATCATGCAGGACCACATTACCCGCTCGCGCCTGGCCGGCGAGCCGCCCCATGCCATGATCATGCCGGCGGTCAACGGCATCGGCCTGCTGGAATTCCACCGGGCCGCCGAGGCCATCGCCGAAGGCCGGGCCGCCGCCGAGCGCGCTTTGCCCGGCATCGAGGCGCGCCTGGCCAACCTGTGACGGCCAAGCCGCTCAGCCGGCAAATGGCTGCAATGGCGTATCGGCGCGCAGATAGAGCGGATGCCTGGGAGAGCCGTCGCCATTGGTGCCAAAGCACCACAGCGCAATGCCGTCGGCCCGCAACGCCTCGACCATGAGGCGACCGGCCGGCGCCAGCGCCTTGTTGAGCTTGCCATGGCACAGCACCACCAGCCCCGCCCCGGATGCCGCCGCCCGGATGGCCGGCAGATTGGCCGGCGATACCGCCTCGACGCCCGGCGCCAGCAGATTTTTCGGGTCGGTGGCGCGATAGTCGCCGACATTGGCCTTGACCATGGCCGAGAACCCCTCGCGGCAGGCAAAGGTCCATTCGCGGGCGCAGGTCGGATCGTTGACCGACGCATCCGCCGTGCTCGGATTCATGCCGATGAAGAGAATGTAGCGTTCGGGAAACGCCTCGCCGGTCCAGCGCCGCATCAGCTGGCGATAGCGGCCATCGGGGCTGAAGGTCGCGTCGCCGCGCACGCCTGGCATCAGGGCCAGGCGCACCTTGCCGCCGGGATCATGGGCGTCTGGGCTCATCAAGGTCGTCCTAGGCCGTCAGGTCGCTCGGCGGCACGAGGCCGTTGATCAGGCTGGCCGTGGTGACGGTATTGGCCAGCAGGCAGGCAATGGTCATGGGGCCGACGCCGCCGGGCACCGGGGTGATGGCGCCGGCCACGGCACTGGCCGAGGCAAAATCGACATCGCCAAGCAGCCGCGTCCTGCCCTCGCCGCGCTCGGGCGCGTCGATGCGGTTGATGCCGACATCGATGACGGTGGCGCCCGGCTTGAGCCAGTCGCCCTTGATCATTTCGGGGCGACCGACCGCGGCAATGACGATATCGGCCTGGCGCACCATGGCGGCCAGGTCCCGGGTGCGCGAATGCGCCATGGTGACGGTGCAGTTCTCGCGCAGCAGCAGCTGGGCCATGGGCTTGCCGACGAGGTTGGAGCGGCCGACGACCACGGCATGCAGGCCCGAGAGGTCCCCCAGCGTGTCGCGCAGCAGCATCAGGCAGCCCAGCGGCGTGCAGGAGACCGGGCCGGGCAGGCCGATCACCAGCTTGCCGACGCTGGCCGGGGTGAAGCAGTCGACATCCTTGGCCGGGTCGATGGTCTCGATGATCTTCTTGGAATCGATATGGTCGGGCACCGGCAGCTGCACCAGAATGCCGTGAATGGCCGGGTCGGCATTGAGCTTTTGCACCAGCGCCAGCACCTCGGCCTCGCTCGTGGTTTCGGGCAGTTCGTACTTTTCCGAATGCATGCCCATTTCCACGGTCTGCTTGGCCTTTTGCGCCACATAGACCTGGCTGCCCGGATCCTGGCCGACAATGACCACGGCCAGGCCCGGCGTGATGCCATGCTCGGCCTTGAGCCGCGTGACATGGCCCGCAATGCGGGCGCGCAGGCCCTCGGCGAAACGCTTGCCGTCGATGATGCGTGCGGTCATGGGAAACTCCTGATGCAATGGGCGCGACAGCAATAGAAAACACCATGCGGTTCGTCTACCGTCTTCGTCTCGATAACGGGGAGGTCAGCCATGTACGCGCAGAAAACCCGAGCCGGGACCGGCGACGTCAACGCCTTTGTCGACCAGGTCGAGGATCCAGTCAGGCGCGCCGACAGTCTGGTGCTGCTGGCAGTGATGCAGGAGGCCTCCGGAGAAAAGCCGGTGCTCTGGGGCAGCATGATCGGCTTTGGCCACTATCATTACCGCTATGCCAGCGGCCACGAAGGCGACTCCTTCCTTATCGGCTTTGCGCCGCGCAAGGCCGCTTTCAGTCTCTATCTGCTGGGCTGCTACTTTCCCGATGCGACCGAACGGCGCGAGGCCCTGCTGGCGCGCCTGGGCAAGCACCGGCTGGGCAAGGGCTGCCTTTACGTCAAGCGCCTGAGCGACATCGACCTCGATCCCCTGCGCGAACTGGCCGCGCTATCCGTGCACCAGCTCCGCGCCACCTGGCCGGACCAATAAAAAGGGCCACCAGGACATCTCTGTCCTGGCAGCCCTCGGGACCATCGGCCTACCGCACTGTTGAGGGCTTGGGGGACAAGCGGCCAGCACGACGTTCCTCGCTCACCGGTTGCATGGGGTCGTTTGCGTCGCCAGTGAACTGGGTAAGAAGATGGTGGCCAATTGCGGCGATAAAAGTGCCCATCACTCCGATGTGAAAACCCGCGAAAATCGGCCCGCAGTTGAAGCGCCGCACAGAAGCTGTCATCAGGAAGAGCTAGACGTTGCCGGATATGCAACGCGATTCAGCCGAGGGCGGGTTCAATCCGGAATCCGCGACATGAAAGAACAAGAAGATGACCACGATCAGCCCGCCGCGCGCCGAGACGCAATCCTTCACCGATCCCGAGAAGGCGTGGGCCTATCTGGCCGAAATCTATCACCGCAATACCGGCTTCATTCGCGGGCATCTGGCGGCGCTGACCAAGGGCATTGTCCCGGCCGGCCAGGTGCGCGCCTGCTATCCGCAGATTGAGGTGCGCTCCACCAGCTACAGCCGCAGCGAGAGCACCCTGCCCTACGGTTTCCTGCACACCCCGGGTATCTATCGCACCACGGTGACCGCGCCCGACCTGTTCCGCAACTACTTCATCGAGCAGTTCACCGTCATCCTAAAGAACCATGGCGGCACCATCGACATCGGCGAATCCGACACCCCGATTCCGCTGCACTTTGCGGTCCCCGCCAATGAGCGCATCGATGGCGAGGCGCTCAACGCCCTCAACATCCCGCTGCGCGACGTCTTCGATGCGCCCGACCTGGGCAATACCGATGACGAGATCGCCAACGGCACCTTCGTGCCGCCGCGCGGCGGCCCCTACCCGCTGGCGGCCTTCACCGCGCCGCGCGTGGATTATTCGCTGTTCCGCCTCAGCCACTATACCGGCACGGATGCAGCGCACTTCCAGAACTTCGTAATCTTCACCAATTACGCCTTCTACATCGACGAGTTCTGCCGCGTCGCCAAGCAGTACCTGGCTGATGGCCATGCCCATTACGAGAGCTTCATCGAGCCGGGCAATGTCGTGACCGACAATGCGCTGGCCGGTGGCAAGGTGGCGGGCACCTCCCCCGCCCGAGCGCCGCAGATGCCGGCCTATCACCTGACCGGTCCCAATGGCCGGGGCATCACCATGGTCAATATCGGCGTCGGCCCGTCCAACGCCAAGACCATTACCGACCACATCGCCGTGCTGCGCCCGCATGCCTGGATCATGCTCGGTCACTGTGCCGGGCTGCGCAATTCCCAGGAACTGGGCGATTACGTGCTGGCCCATGCCTATGTGCGCGAAGACCATGTGCTCGACGCCGACCTGCCGCTTTCGGTACCGATCCCGGCGCTGGCCGAAGTGCAGGTGGCGCTCGAACAGGCCGTGCACGAGATCACCCAGACAGAGGGCCTCGAAACCAAGAAGATCATGCGCACCGGCACGGTAGCGACCTTTGACAATCGCAACTGGGAACTGCGCGACCAGACCGAGATCACCCAGCGGCTGAGCCAGTCGCGCGCCGTGGCGCTCGACATGGAATCGGCGACCATTGCCGCCAATGGCTTCCGCTTCCGTGTGCCCTATGGCACGCTGCTCTGCGTCTCCGACAAGCCGCTGCATGGCGAGCTCAAGCTGCCCGGCATGGCCTCGGACTTCTACCGCACCCAGATCAACCGGCACCTGCTGATCGGCCTGCGCGCCATGGAAATCCTGCGCGACCAGCCCCCCGAGCGCCTGCACTCGCGCAAGCTGCGCAGCTTTGCCGAGACGGCGTTTCAGTAATCCCGCCGTTACGGAATCCCGGCCCCGTCGTCGTCCTGGAAGACAGATTCAATGGGCTGGCCCAATAGCCTGGCGATTCTGAAGGCCAGCGGCAGCGACGGGTCGAACCGACCGCTCTCGATGGCGATGACGGATTGCCGGGACACCTCCAGCTTGTCGCCAAGGACCGCCTGCGACCAGCCCCTGGCGGTCCGCAGCTCCTTAACCCTGTTCTTCACTGCCGATGCCCTCGCGGCGGGAGAGGATGACCGTCGCGATTGAATAGGTCACCCAGAAGATCGGGTTGAGCCAGAACATCGAGACCTGCGGCGCGTCGATATAGATCTCGACAAAGCCCCAGGTCGAGGCGACGAGCAGCAGGGCCGCCAGTCCGCACAGGATGGCGTTGAGCTGGATGCTGCGCAGGAACTCGTCGATCTCGTTGAGGTAGCGCCACAGCGCCCAGAGCGGCGTCAGCAGCGCCGCCACGGGTATGGCGGTGGCCATCCACAGCACATAGGTCGGCAGGGCTGCCGAGCTTTCCGCCCAGGCCAGGCCCAGACAGGCAATCAGCAAGACGGTTGTGGCAATGGCGGTGACGGTGACATAGCGGCGATTGGCGTCCCTGTAGCGCATGGCATGCCTCCTGTGTAAAGCGTGCTTTACATTCCTCCGGTCCCGCCAAGATGTCAAGTAGACTTTACATTTTGGCTTGCCCGGCAGCGCCTCCAGACAAGAAAGCCCGGCATCGCTGCCGGGCGCCATCGTTCAGTCTGCCGATAACCCACCGGCGCTTGATCACCGGATGGCAGGTCCAGCTGGCCGAAGTGCCTGCACCATCAGGCGTTTCCCTGATCGCCATGACCTAGATATGGGCGGCCTGGGGCTTGCTTCAAGCCCACCCTGACGCTGTATGAACATGCTCCCTATCCGAACGCGGGAGCATGTTCATGACGACCAGCGAACCAGCAACCTATTACCACGGCACACGTGTCGACCTGCAGCCGGGCGATCTGATATCGCCTGGTTACCGGTCCAATTACGGGCAGAACAGGACTGCGTCATGGGTCTATCTGACGGCGACGCTTGAGGCGGCGATCTGGGGCGCCGAACTGGCGCTCGGCGAGGCCAGGCAGCGGATCTATGTCGTGCAACCCACCGGGCCGATCGTTGACGATCCGAACCTGACCGACAAGAAGTTCCCCGGCAATCCGACGAAATCCTATCGCAGCCAGGCCCCGCTGCGCGTGATCGGGGAGGTCGAGACCTGGACGGGCCACTCCCCCCAGCAGCTGCAGGCCATGCGGGCCAGCCTGGAACGGCTGAAACAGCAGGGTATCGAGGCCATCGATTGATACTGCTGCTTGAACAAAAAAGCCCGGCATTGCTGCCGGGCTTTCGCATTTCTACTGGACCGCTTAGCGGCCCTTGACCACCGAATAGCCGGCATATTTGGCCGAGGAGCCCAGCTGCTCCTCGATGCGGATCAGCTGGTTGTACTTGGCCAGGCGATCGGAACGGCTGAGCGAGCCGGTCTTGATCTGCCCGCAATTGAGCGCCACGGCCAGGTCGGCAATGGTGGAATCTTCGGTTTCGCCCGAGCGATGCGACATCACCGAGGTATAGCCGGCGCGGTGCGCGGTATCGACGGCATTGAGGGTTTCGCTGAGCGAGCCGATCTGGTTGACCTTGACCAGGATGGAATTGGCGACGCCCATCTTGATGCCCGAGACGAGGCGGGCCGTATTGGTGACGAACAGATCGTCGCCCACCAGCTGCACCTTGTCGCCGATGGCCTCGGTCAGGGCCTTCCAGCCCTCCCAGTCATCTTCGCCCATGCCGTCTTCGATGGTGATGATCGGGTAGCGGGCGGCCAGATCGGCGAGGAAAGCGACATTTTCGTCCGAGGACAGCGACTTGCCCTCGCCGACCATCTCGTATTTGCCGTTCTTGAAATATTCGGTGGCGGCGCAATCGAGCCCGAGGAACACGTCCTCGCCCGGCTTGTAGCCGGCCTTTTCGATCGAGCGCATGATGAAGCCCAGGGCCTCGTCGGCCGATTTCAGGTTCGGCGCGAAGCCGCCTTCATCGCCGACCGAGGTGTTGAAGCCTTCGGCCGACAGGTTCTTCTTGAGCGTGTGGAAGATTTCCGAGCCGATGCGGACGGCATCGGCCAGGTTTTCCGCGCCGGCGGGCAGGATCATGAATTCCTGCATGTCGATGGGATTGTCGGCATGTTCGCCGCCATTGATGATGTTCATCATCGGCACCGGCAGTACATGCGCGTTGGGGCCGCCGATATAGCGGTAGAAGGGCAGTTCGCTCGACTCGGCTGCGGCCTTGGCCACGGCCAGCGAGACGCCCAGGATGGCGTTGGCGCCCAGGCGGGACTTGTTGGGGGTGCCGTCGAGTTCGATCATGGCCTGGTCGACGCCGAGCTGGTCGAGCGCGTCCATGCCCTGGATCTCGTCAAAGATCACCGAATTGACGTTTTCGACGGCCTGGGTCACGCCCTTGCCATTGTACTTCTTGCCGCCATCGCGCAGTTCGACGGCTTCATGCGCGCCGGTCGAGGCACCCGAAGGCACCGCCGCGCGGCCGAAACTGCCGTCGTCGAGCACCACATCAACTTCGACCGTGGGATTGCCGCGGCTGTCATAGATCTGGCGGCCGGTGACATGGATGATTGAAGACATGGAAAGCCCTTCCGGTATCGGTTCTCGCGATTGCTGGCTCTCTGTTAGACGCAGGTCATGACAAGGAAAAGAGGGCACCAGCAAAAAATGCGACTTTCGGCGCGACCCGGGGGCGGCGGGCGTGCTGTCGCAACGAGCCTCCATCGGCGTTCCTCACGCGCTTGTGGTTGAAACCGCCGTCCATGCCCTTGATTTAGCCGCAAGTTTTGCCGAGGCATCGGGCATGATCATCCGCCCGCTACTGCTCGCCGCCCTCCTTTCCTTTCCGGTCCCCAGCCTCGCCCAGGAAGCGGCTCTTGCCACCATCCTCGAGGATGCTGCCGGGCTCGACGCCCTCGAAACGGTGATCGTGGCGCGGGCTGGCGATGTCCTCGCCGAGCGCGGCTATGACGGCCACACCCTGGCCGATCCGACCAATATCAAATCGGCCTCCAAGACCGTGGTATCGGCGCTGGTCGGCATCGCCATCGAACGCGGCCTGCTGGAGGGGGTGGAGCAGAAGGTGGCCGACCTGTTGCCCGACGACCTGCCGGCCGATCCCGATCCGCGCCTGGCCGACATCACCCTGGGCAATCTGCTGTCGATGCAGGCGGGCCTGCAGCCCACCTCAGGCCCCAATTACGGGCGCTGGGTGGCCAGCCGCAACTGGGTGCGCGCCGCGCTCGACCAGCCCTTCACCGCCGATCCGGGCGGCCCCATGCTCTATTCCACCGGCTCGACGCATCTGCTCTCGGCCATCCTGACCGATGTCACCGACGCCTCGACCCTGGCCAATGCTCGGGACTGGTTCGCCGCCGTGGACGATTTCGCCATCGGCGGCTGGGAACGCGACCCGCAGGGCATCTATCTGGGCGGCAACCAGATGGCGATGAGCCCGCGCTCGCTGCTGGCCTTTGGCGAGGTATTCCGCAGCGGCGGCCTCGCCCCCGATGGCAGCCGCATCCTGTCGCAGGACTGGATCGACCAGTCCTGGGTCAAGCGCACCAGGTCACGCCATTCCGGCGACGGCTATGGCTATGGCTGGTTTCTCAGCCATATCGGCGGCGAAGACGTGCGCTATGCCTGGGGCTATGGCGGGCAGATGCTCTACATCGTGCCCGCGCTCGATCTCAGCGTGGTGATGACCTCCGACGAGAATTCACCCTCCGCCGGCAATGGCTATCGCGACGCCCTCAATGACCTGCTGGCCGACATCATCACCGCGGTGCGGGACGCAGATGCCGCGCCGGCAGAGGAGCCAGTCGCGCCGCCAGCCGGCCAGAGTGACGCGCCTAGTCGCGCGGGTGCGGCGTTTCCACCTGCCCCTGCGCCACCAGCCAGCTGACCGATTCCTGCACCGCCTCCAGCGAGGTGTAGCGCGGCGCATAGCCGAGCAGGCGCCGCCCCTTGGCGATCGAGCAATTGGGCGAGCGGGCAATGTGTTCCCAGGTCGCCGCGGCCTCGTCGGCGTCCTGCGCCGCGGCCCACTCGGCATAGGGCGCGAAGGCCAGCCTGGGCTCGTGTCCGAACCAGCGATACATCGCCTCGGCATAGCCGCGCAGCGTCAAGGCGGCATCCGACACCGCGTGGAAGGCTTCGCCCAGGGCTGCATTGCGGTTGTCGATGGCACGGACCACCAGCTGGGCAATGTCGTCGGCATGGACGTGATGCACGCTTTCCATGCCGAAATTGGGCAGGGTCAGCGTTTCATTGCGGGCAATGGTGCTGAATACCGCCGGATTGAAATGGCCGGCCGGGTTGAGCGGCGCCCAGCCCGGACCGACAATATGGCCCGGATGCAAGATGGTGACCGGAAAGTTCTCGCCCCGGGCGCGTGCCAAAAGGTCGGCCTCGATATCAGCCTTTTGCACGCCATAGTCGCCGAAGGGATATTTGGCGGCCGATTCCAGCGTCGGCACCACGGCGGACGTGCCATGGGTCCAGATCGTGCCGATATGGATGAAGTGGCTGACCTTGCCGGCCAGCGCCTCGACCAGTTGTTTGTTGCTGGCCGGGGTAAAGCAGATGCAGTCGACCACGATGTCGGCCCCGAGCGCGGCAATGGCGCTGCCGAAGCCGCCTTCGGCCTCCTCGGCGGCGCGATCGAGCGATACCGTCCGCACATGGTTCCAGACCGGGCTCTGCTGATAGGGCTGCGCCTTGCCCCGGCTGACCGCGACAACCTCATGTCCGGCCATGACAAGGCGCGGCACCAGGTAGGTGCCGATATGGCCGGTGGCGCCGATGACGACGATGCTGCTCATGGGGTTTCCTGGTCCTGGTCGTCGCGGCGATGGCCGTCGATGCGCTTGTCGGCCAGCGCCTTTTCGGCGGCTGACAGCTGCTTTTCCGCCTTGGTGCGGCCAAAGCTGATGCGGTTCTGCTCGGCCTGGGCTTCCTTCGCCGAGCGGGCCTTCTGCTTGCGGACATTACGCAGATTGATGATCTCGGCCATGGACGGCTCCGGCAATGGACTGGCTCTTGGCTAGCACGGGAGGGCCGCCACGGCCAAGCCGATCACGGCCGCTTCAGGGCCAGGTAGATGCTGTCGCACCATTCGTCGCCGAGCAGGAAGGTGTTGCTGGCGCTGCCGGTCTGCACGAAGCCCAGCTTGGCCAGGGTCTTCAGCGAACCGGCATTGCGCGGGTCGACATCGGCCTTGAGCTCGGTGGCATCGGTGGCCGCGAAGATATGATCGATGGCTGCCACCGAGGCCTCGGTGGCATAGCCATGGCCCCAGTAGCCCGGATGCAGGATGAAGCCGAATTCGGGCAGGCGCCCTGCCCCGACCTCGCCGATGACCCGTCCATCCAGCTCGATGGCAAAGTGCTGCCCACCGGTCTCGGCGCGGGCCAGCATGCGCTCGAGCCAGAGCCGGGTCACGTCCAGGTCCCGGTGCGGCAATGTCGACCAGTAACGCATGGCTGACGGGTTGGACATGATCCCGAAGAAGGCTTCGAGATCATCCATTGACGGACGGCGCAGCAGCAGGCGCGCCGTCCGCAACTGCATCAGACGAGGCGACTCTGATCCATGGCTGCCGCGATGAAGCTGGCAAACAGCGGATGCGGTTCGAAGGGCTTGGACTTGAGCTCGGGATGGAACTGCACGCCGATGAACCAGGGGTGATCGGTACGCTCGACGATCTCGGGCAGCTTGCCGTCGGGCGAGACGCCCGAGAACAGCAGGCCGTTCTTTTCCAGCAGCTTGCGGTAATCCATGTTCACCTCATAGCGGTGACGATGGCGCTCGGAAATGCGGGTCGTGCCATAGATGTCGGCCACGCGGCTGCCGCGCGTCAGCTGGGCCGGATAGGCGCCCAGGCGCATGGTGCCGCCCAGATCGCCGTCATTGGCCCGCTTTTCGGTATCGTTGTCCTTGACCCACTCGGTCATCATGCCGACGATCGGCTCCTTGGTCGGGCCGAACTCGGTAGAGGAGGCATTCTTGATGCCGGCCGTATTGCGGGCAGCCTCGACGCAGGCCATCTGCATGCCAAAGCAGATGCCGAAATAAGGCACGTCCTTGACGCGGGCAAAGCGGGCCGCCTCGATCTTGCCGGCCGAGCCGCGCTCGCCGAAGCCGCCCGGCACCAGGATGCCGTGCACGTGCTCGAGATAGGGCGCCGGATCGTCGCGCTCGAACACTTCCGAATCGATCCACTGCAGGTTGACCTTGACCTTGTTGGCGATGCCGCCATGGGTCAGCGCTTCGCTGAGGGATTTATAGGCGTCCTTGAGGCCGGTATATTTGCCGACAATGGCGATATTGACCTCGCCCTCGGGGCTGTGCAGCCGGTTGGACACTTCCTGCCAGGCCGCCAGGTCGGGCGCCGGTGCGTCGGTAATGCCGAAGGTGGCGAGCACTTCGCGGTCGAGGCCCTCATGGTGATAGGCCAGCGGCACGTCATAGATCGAGCCGACGTCGAGACCCTGGATGACGGCGCTTTCGCGCACATTGCAGAACAGCGAGAGCTTCTTCTTCTCGCCTTCCGGAATCGGCCGGTCGCAGCGTACCAGCAGCACGTCGGGCGCGATGCCGATGGAGCGCAGCTCCTTGACCGAATGCTGGGTCGGCTTGGTCTTGAGCTCGCCGGCCGAGGAAATATAGGGCATCAGCGTCAGGTGCAGGTAGCAGGTATCCCCGCGCGGCAGGTCATTGCCCAGCTGGCGGATGGCCTCGAAGAACGGCAGGCCCTCGATATCGCCGACGGTGCCGCCGATCTCCACCAGCACGAAATCGAAATCGTCATTGCCTTCGCGCACGAAGGCCTTGATGGCGTCGGTAACGTGGGGAATCACCTGGACGGTGGCGCCCAGATACTCGCCCTTGCGCTCCTTGGCCAGGATATCGGAATAGATGCGGCCGGTGGTGATATTGTCGCGCTTGTTGGCGGCGCGGCCGGTGAAGCGCTCATAATGCCCCAGGTCCAGGTCGGTCTCGGCCCCGTCATCGGTGACGAAGACCTCGCCGTGCTGGGTGGGCGACATCGTGCCCGGATCGACATTGAGATAGGGGTCGAGCTTGCGCAGGCGGACCTTGTAGCCGCGCGCTTGCAGGACAGCGCCCAGCGCCGCCGATGCAAGACCTTTACCCAATGAGGAGACCACGCCTCCGGTGATGAATACGTACCGAGCCATGGGCGCTCACCTTAATCATTTCAGCATCGATTCGCAGAGCCTGCTTGCGGCTCTACACAAAAGAAGAAGGGGATGTTGCCATCCCCCTCCATCGTCGTGCCTTGCGGCGCTTAGTTGCTCGCCGGAGCGGCCGGCGTCGCCGCGGGTGCCTCGGGCACCGGCAGGTTGTCATTGGCTGGCGCAGCCTCGGCGGCAGGCGCATCCGTCGTAGCCGGGGCGGCATCGACAGCCGGGGCGGCATCGGTGGCAGGCGCGGCATCGGTGGCAGGTGCCTGGACTGGCACCGGCAGATCGCTTGGGGTCTCGCCCTGCAGCGAGTTGAGCGCATCCAGCACGCTGGTCGGCGCCGCTTCGCCATCGGTGGTCACGGCGCGATCAAGAATGCTCGAGGTGCCGCGATCGAGTTCGCTCAGCACCGTCAGGCCAATGGCCGTGGCAAAGAACAGGGTCGCCAGGATGGCCGTGGTGCGGGTCAGCAGGTTTGCCGAGCCGCGCGCCGTCATCAGGCCGCCGCCGCCGCCACCACCACCAATGCCCAGCGCGCCGCCCTCGGAGCGCTGCAGCAGGATCACCGCAATCAGCGCGAGGACGATCAGCAGATAGGCCACAATCAGGACGTTCGCCATCGTGTCTCAGTCTATTGGTCTGTCAAAAGATGGCGCGTCATACACGCCCCGCTCCGCAAATGCCAGAGGCCGGGCGGAATTTCCGTCCTGCCTCTGGCCATCCACGTCGCTATACCGCCGAGATAATGGTGTAGAAGTCCCTTGCCAAGAGGCTGGCGCCGCCAACCAGCCCGCCATTGACGTTTTCCACCTCAAGAATCTCGCGCGCATTCTGTGGCTTGAGCGAGCCGCCATAGAGAATGCGGATGCTGGGGCCCCGGTCGGCGAAGCGCGCCACCAGCTGGGCGCGGATGCTGGCATGCATTGCGGTGATTTCCAGCACGGTCGGGGTGCGGCCGGTGCCGATGGCCCAGATCGGCTCATAGGCGACGATGACCTCGTGCAATTCGGCGGCATCGGGGATCGACGCGGCCAGCTGCGCCGACACCACGGTCTCCGCCGCCCCGCTGTCGCGCTGGGATTCGGTTTCGCCGACGCAGATGATCGGCTTGAGCCCGGCGCCGATGGCCGCCTCTGCCTTGGCGCGGACCTGGGCGTCGGTCTCGCCGTGGTCGGCCCGGCGTTCGGAATGGCCGACAATGACATATTGCGCCCCTGCATCGGCCAGCATGCCGGCCGAAATATCGCCGGTATGGGCGCCGGAAGCGGCGGGATGGCAGTCCTGACCACCGGCCTGGATGCCGGCTGTGGCCCCCTGGCGGGCCACGGCGGCCAGCATGGTGGCGGGGGGGCAGACCACGACAATGGCGCGTGGCGCCTCGCCCGTGGTGAGCATCCCGGCCAGGGCCGCCAGTTCATCGAGCGACGACCGTGTGCCGTTCATTTTCCAGTTGCCTGCGATCAGCGGCGAGATTGTCGTGGTCACTCTATGCTACTCCTGCCTCTTGCACCGGAACGGGCTTTGCCCTAACCCCGGCTGTCGATATGGATTACTAATGCCCGGCCGCATGAGCGGTAAAGCGCAAGTCTCTGAACGGAACGTCTGAAATGCTCGATAGTTTGCGTGTTTTCGCGAAATCCTGGCCCGGCAAGATCCTGGGGGCGTTCCTGCTGGTTGGTGTAGCCGGATTCGGCATCAACAATGTCATTACCGATTTGGGCTCCAGCACGGTGGCCCGCGTCGGCGATGCGGAGATCAGCTCGCGCGCCTTCCTGCGCGCCTATCAGGGTCAGATCAACCAGGTGGCCCAGCAATTGGGCTCGCTGCCGACCGCCGAGCAGGCCGTCAATCTGGGCATTCCCTCCATGGTGCTGCAGAACCTGGCCCAGGACGCTGCGCTCGACCAGCTCGCCAACCGCTTTGGCCTGGGCGTATCCGAGCAGAAGCTGAGCGAAATGCTGCGCGCCGACCCGTCCTTCCAGGGCACGCTGGGCGCCTTTGATCCCTCCACCTTCACGCAGGTGCTGCGCCAGAGCGGCCTGACCGAAGCCGAATATTTCGAGGACCAGGGCAATGCCGCGCGCCGCGAGCAGCTGATCCTGAGCCTGTTCGCCGATACCGCCCTGCCCGCCACGGCTGCCGAGCTGATCAACCGCTATGTCGCCGATCAGCGCACCATCGACTATTTCGTGCTGGGCGAGACCAATATCGAGACCCCGGCCGAACCGACCGAGGCCGAACTGGTCGCCTATCTGGCCGAACACCAGGCCGAGTTCCGCACCGTGGAAACCCGCACCGTCCAGATGCTGCGCCTGTCGCCGGCCGACCTGGCCGCCACCAAGACCATCGACGACGCCGCCATTGCGGCCGAATATGAGCGCACCAAGGCCAGCCTGAACAAGCCGGAGCGCCGCACCATCCAGCAGGTCGTGCTCAACGACGCCCAGGTCGCCGCCTTCGAGGCCGGCAAGACCGCCGGGACCCCGTTCGAGACCCTGCTCACCGAAAACGCGCTGACCCCGACCGATCTGGGCAATCTGGCGCAGAGCGACATCAATGATGCCAATCTGGCCACGGCCGCCTTTGCCCTCGCCAATGATGACTTCGCCATCATCGACGGCGTCGCCGGCAAGCGTGCCGTTCACGTCTCGGCTATCGAGGCCGGCGGCGAGCCCAGCCTGGAAGAAGCCCGCGCGCAGCTCAGCGACAGCCTGGCCCGCACCCAAGCCCGCAACGAAATTGCCGAGGTCCAGGACCAGGTCGAAGAGCTGCGCGCCGCGTTCCGGCCGCTCAGCGAAATCGCCGAGCGCTTCGGTCTTGATCTCTACGAGGCCGATGTCAGCGCCAGCGGCGCCGAACTGAGCGTCCTGCCCGATCTGGCCCCCGAAGACGCCGGCCGTATCAGCCAGGCCATCTTCAAGGCCGAACAGGGGCAGCTGACCGCAGCGCTCCCGCTGGCCGGCAGCGGCAACCTCTATTTCGACGTCACCGCCATCTCCCCGGCCCGCGACCAGACGCTCGAGGAAGTCCGCGACACGGTTGCAGCGGACCTGACCGCCCAGCGCATCAACGACGCCCTGCTGGCCGCCAGCGCCGAGGCCCTGGCTAAGCTCGATGCCGGCACGCCGATCGCCGATGTGGCCGCCAGCTACAATGTCTTCCCCCAGCTCAGCGCCCCGTTCACCCGCTTCGGCGCGCCTGATTCCAGCATCGACGACGTCGTGGCCGGTGCCGCCTTTGCCGGCGACGAGACGCACCATGACGCCGTGCAGAACCAGGCGGGCGAGCACATCGTCTTCCAGGTGGTCGATGTCCTGCCCGCCGCCGCGCCGCTTGCCACCGATGCCCAGGCCAGCCTCGAGAACGAGGCCCGCGTCGGGCTCTATGGCGAATTCGTCACCGCGATCCGCGATGATGCGGGCCTGCGCATCAACCAGCAGGCCCTGCAGCAGACCCTCGACACCGGCCTCTAGGGCCGTTCCGCAACAAAGACCTAACTGGACACGATCCCGATGGACGACGATTTTCAGCGCTTCTCTGACCATTATGAGGCCGGGAAATCGCAGATCGTCTGGCGGCGCATCGTGGCCGATCTGGAAACGCCGATCGGCACCTATCTCAAGCTCGCCGAGGGCCGTCGCAACACCTTCCTGCTCGAATCGGTGCAGGACGCCACGGTGCGCGGGCGCTATTCGATCATCGGCACCCAGCCGGACGTGATCCTCAAGGTCGAGGCCGGCGCCGCCGCCATCAACCGCTCGGCCCAGCTCGACGAGCATGGCTTCGAGCCGGTCACGGCGCTGCCGCTCGATGCGCTGCGGGCCCTGGTGGCCGACAGCAAGATCGAGGTCCCACCCGGCCTGCCGCCCCAGTCGGCCGGCGTCTATGGCTATCTCGGCTATGACATGGTCCGCTATATGGAAGTGCTGCCCAACGGCAATCCGGACCATCTGCAGACCCCCGAAGCGGTGCTGATGCGCCCCTCGCTGCTGGCCATTTTCGATACGCTCAAGGACGAGCTCTATCTCACCGCCCCGGTCTATGTGCGGAGCGGCGTTTCGGCGCGTCAGGCCTATGAGGCCGCCCGCAGCCGCATCGACGACGCCATTGCCCGCTTGGGCCGGGCCATGCCGGCGACGCCGGCTTTGCCGGATCTGGAAAACATTGCCGTCACCAGCAATACGTCCAAGGACGCCTATTTCGCCATGGTCGCCCGGGCCAAGGATTACATCACCGCCGGCGACATCTTCCAGGTGGTGCTGAGCCAGCGCTTCTCGGCCGATTTCAGCCTGCCCCCGACCGCGCTCTATCGCGCCCTGCGCCGCACCAATCCCAGCCCCTATATGTATTTCCTCGATTTCGGCGGCTTTGCCATTGCCGGCTCGAGCCCGGAAATCCTGGTGCGGGTGCAGGATGGCGAGGTCACCATCCGCCCCATTGCCGGCACCCGCAAGCGCGGCGCCACGCCGACCAAGGACGCCGAAATGGCGGCCGAGCTGATGAGCGACCCCAAGGAACTGGCCGAGCACCTGATGCTGCTCGACCTGGGCCGCAATGATGTCGGCCGGGTCGCCAAGATCGGCACGGTCAAGGTGACCGACAAGTTCTTCCTCGAATACTATTCGCACGTCATGCACATCGTCTCCAATGTGGTGGGCGTGCTCGATCCGCAATATGACTTTGTCGACGCCCTCTCGGCCGGCTTCCCGGCCGGCACCGTCTCGGGCGCGCCAAAGGTGCGGGCCATGGAGATCATCGACGAGCTGGAAAGCTCGCGGCGCGGCATCTATGGCGGCTGCGTCGGCTATTTCGGCGCCGATGGCACCATGGATACCTGCATCGTGCTGCGCACCGCCATCATCAAGGATGGCAAGCTGCATGTGCAGGCCGGCGCCGGCATCGTCGCCGACAGCGTGCCCGAACTCGAGCAGATGGAATGCGAAAACAAGGCGCGTGCCCTTTTCAGCGCCGCCGAGGAAGCGCTACGCTATGCTGGCGAGGCGAGGATCGGGCAATGAGACGCAGAGGCACAATGGGAACGCGATGGCGGGGCTGGTTCTGAACCGCTTCACCAGAACCAGCTTTCAGGGACAGGCCCAATGACCAAGACCCTCGTCATCGATAATTACGACAGCTTTACCTACAATCTCGTCCATTTCCTGGGCGAACTCGGCGCCGACATCACCGTCGTGCGTAACGACAAGATTACCCTCGACGAGATCGCCGCCATGGCGCCGCAGGCCATCGTGCTGTCGCCCGGCCCCTGCACCCCCAATGAGGCCGGCATCTGCCTGGCGCTGATCGAGCGCTTCCAGGCCGAGATCCCCATCCTGGGTGTCTGCCTGGGCCACCAGGCCATCGGGCAGGCCATGGGTGGCGACGTCATCCGCGCGCCGCATCTGGTGCATGGCAAGACCAGCAAGATCCACCATACAGGCAAGGGCCTGTTCCGCGGCCTCAATAATGATTTCGAGGCGACGCGCTATCACTCGCTGATCGTCAAGCAGGACACCCTGCCCGCAACACTCGACGTCACCGCCACCACCGATGACGGGCTGATCATGGGCATGCAGCACAGAACCCTGCCTTTGCATGGCGTGCAGTTCCACCCCGAAAGCATTGCCAGCGAAAACGGCCACGCCTTGCTGCAGAACTTCCTCACCCTGGCCCGCGATTTCAACCAGCAGCGGGCCGCGTGATGGATATCAGGCAGGCACTAAGCAAGATTGCAGATGGCAAGGACCTGACCGGCGAGGAAATGCGCGACGTCATGCGCATCCTGATGGCGGGCGAAGCGACGCCCAGCCAGATCGGCGCCTTTCTGATGGGCATGCGCATCAAGGGCGAAACGGTCGGGGAAATCGCCGCCGCCGTCTCCATCCTGCGCGAGAAAATGGTCCCGGTCATCGCCCCCGAAGGCGCCATCGACATTGTCGGCACCGGTGGCGACGGGCTGGGGAGCCTCAATATCTCCACCAGCACGGCCCTGGTCGTCGCGGCGGCCGGTGTCCCGGTGGCCAAGCATGGCAACAAGGCCCTTTCCTCGCGTTCGGGCGCCTCGCAGGTGCTCGAAGCGCTCGGCGTCAAGCTCGACCTGACGCCCGAGGAGATCGGCACGACCATAGCCAAAGCCGGCATCGGCTTCATGTTTGCCCCCAGCCATCACCCGGCCATGCGCCATGTCGGCCCGGCGCGCGCCGAGCTGGGCGTGCGCACGCTGTTCAACCTGCTCGGGCCGCAGTCCAACCCGGCCGGCGTCCGGCGCTATCTGCTGGGCGTCTATACCCAGGAATGGGTCGAGCCCGTGGCCGCCGCCCTGCTCGCCAACCGCGCCATCAAGGCCTGGGTGGTGCATTCGAGCGAGGGACTGGACGAGCTCTCGACCTCGGGCCCCAATTTCGTGGCACAGATCGCCAATGGCGACCTGCGCAGCTTCGAGCTGCATCCCGAACAGGTGGGGCTGTCGCTGACCGATCCCAAGGATCTGCTGGGCGGCGACCCGGCCGACAATGCGGCCGCCATGCTCGCGCTGTTTGACGGCGCGCCGGGCGCCTATCGCGACACCGTGCTGCTCAATGCCGGGGCCGCCCTGCTGGTGGCCGACAAGGTGGGCACGATCGAAGACGGCATTGCCCTGGCGCGCGACGCGATCGACAGCGGCAAGGCCAAAGACACACTCGCGCGCCTCGTGGCGGTATCGAACGGACGGCAGCAATGACCGATATTCTCAAGCAGATCGAGCTCTACAAGCGCGAGGAAATCGCGGCCGCCAAGTCCATGCGGCCCTGGGCCGAGGTGGTGGCCCAGGCGCATGACCAGACGCCGACGCGCGGCTTTCTGCGGGCGCTCAAGGCCAAGCGGGCCAATGACGAGTTCGCCCTCATTGCCGAGGTCAAGAAGGCCAGCCCGTCCAAGGGCCTGATCCGGGCCGATTTCGATCCGGCCGCCATTGCCCGCGCCTATGAGCAGGGCGGCGCGGCCTGCCTGTCGGTCCTGACGGACCGGCCAAGCTTCCAGGGCTCGCCCCGCTTCCTCATCGAGGCCCGTGCCGCCGTCAGCCTGCCGGTGCTGCGCAAGGATTTCCTGTTCGAGACCTATCAGGTGGCCGAAGCCCGCGCCTGGGGCGCCGACTGTATCCTGATCATCCTGGCCGCCGTGGGCGACGACGTGGCGCGTTACCTGCTCGACGCCGCCGAGGAGTGGAAGATGGACGCGCTGGTGGAAGTGCATGACCAGCTCGAGCTCGATCGCGCTTTGGCCCTGGGCGCCACATTCATCGGCATCAACAACCGCAATCTGCGCACCTTCGAGACGACGCTGGAAACCTCGGTCAACCTGGCCGTGGGCGTGCCCAAGGGCACCTTCCTCGTCAGCGAGAGCGGCATTCTCGATCACGGTCACCTGGTCAAGCTCAACCACGATGCCGGCATCGGCACCTTCCTCGTCGGCGAAAGCCTGATGCGGCAGGACGATGTCGCCGCCGCTACCCGCGCGCTGCTCCATGGCACCGTCGGGGCCCCCGCCTGATGGCGAGCGAACTCACCCATCTCAACGAGCGGGGCGAGGCCCATATCGTCGATATCGGCGACAAGCCGGCGACCCGCCGGCGCGCCGTGGCGCAGGCGCGCCTTGTCGGCCAGCCGGAAACCATCGCCACCATCATGGGCGGCGGACTCAAGAAGGGCGACGCCCTGGCCGTGGCCCGCATTGCCGGCATCATGGCCGCCAAGAAGACCTCAGAGCTGATCCCGCTCTGCCACCCGATCGCGCTGACCAGGGTGGCCATCGAGATTTCCGAATTCGGCGAAGACGCCATCCTGATTCTGGCCAGCGCCGAAACCACCGGCCCCACCGGGGTGGAAATGGAGGCGCTGGTCGCCGCCTCGACGGCTGCGCTGACCCTCTACGACATGGCCAAGGCCATTGACCGCGCCATGGTGGTCACCGATCTGTGCCTGCTGGAAAAATCGGGCGGCGCCTCCGGCGACTTCGTGCGCGCATGAGCCTGCTCCCGGTCGAGGACGCCATTGCCGCCATCCTGGCCCGCGTACCGGCGCCGACCGGCGAGAGCGTGCCTTTGGCCGAAGCCGCCGGCCGGGTGCTGTACGCCCCCATCGTCGCGACGCATGACCAGCCGCCCTTTCCCGCCAGCGCCATGGACGGCTATGCCGTGCGCGCGGCCGACATTCTGCCCGGCCATGCTTTGACCGTCATCGGCACGTCCCAGGCCGGCGCCGGGTTTGCCGGCACGGTGGGTCCCGGCCAGACCGTCCGCATCTTTACCGGCGCACCGGTGCCAACAGGCGCCGATGCGGTGATCATGCAGGAAGACGCCATAGTTGATGGCAATCTGGTGCGCTTTGTCAGCACGCCGCAGCCGGGGCGCAGCGTCCGGGCCAAGGGCAACGACTTTGCCATCGGCCAGCTGCTGGTCGAAGCCGGCACGCGGTTGACCCCGATGCAGCTTTCCGTCGCCGCTGCGGCCAATGCTCCTGCCCTCACCGTCGCCCGGCGGCCGCGCTTGGCGCTGCTGGCGACCGGCGATGAGCTTGAACTGCCCGGCACGGCTCTGGGACCCGACCAGATCGTTGCCTCCAACAGCTTTGGCCTGGCCCCGCTGCTTTCCCCCTATGCCCAGAGCGTTGCCGATCACGGCATTGCCCGCGACGAGCGGGATCAACTGCGGGCCAGGCTCGTCGCCATCTTTGCCGACGAACCCGACATCCTGGTCACCACCGGCGGCGCCAGCGTCGGCGACCATGACATCGTCCAGGAGATCCTGCTCGAACTCGGTGTGAGGCTCGATTTCTGGCGCATCAACATGCGGCCGGGCAAGCCGCTGATGTTCGGCACCCGCGGCAAGACCCTGGTCTTCGGCCTGCCGGGCAACCCGGTCTCGGCCATGGTCACCGCCATCGTCTTCATCAAGCCGGCTCTGCGCGCCTGGCTGGGCCATGCCGAGCCTGCCCACTGGCGCCTGAAACTGGCCGGCCCGACCCCGGCCAATACGGCGCGTCGGCATTTCATGCGCGCCCAGCTCATCCACACGCCTGCCGGCCCGGCTTTGCTGCCCATTGCCCAGACCGATAGCGGTCACACCGCTTCCATGGCCCATGCCGACATGCTGATCGTCCAGCCGGAAAACGATCCGGGTCAGGCCGGTGGCGCCCTGGCCGAGGCGCTGTTGATCGACGCCTTCTAGGGGTCTGACGGCGGCGATCACGGGATATTGCAGAACACAACCGGAACACCTATAGTCGTTCTGTCTATGTTCCGATTCTAATCCCGAGGGGCCCATGCTCACGCGCAAACAACACGAGCTGTTGATGTTCATCCACGAACGGATGAAGGAAAGCGGCATTCCGCCCTCCTTCGACGAGATGAAGGATGCGCTGGATCTGGCCTCCAAATCGGGCATCCATCGCCTGATCACCGCGCTCGAGGAACGCGGCTTCATCCGCCGCCTGCCCAACCGGGCCCGGGCGCTCGAAGTGGTCAAGCTCCCCGATTCCATGAACCCGTCGCTGGGCGGCCGCAAGGCGCGCTTCGAGCCATCGGTGATCGAGGGCAATCTGGGCAAGGTGGCCAGTCCCCCCTCGCGCATGTCGGCGGCCGAAGACTATGCCAGGCCGATCGCCATTCCGGTCATGGGCCGCATCGCGGCCGGTACGCCGATCGAGGCCATCCAGAACCATTCCCATACCATCATGGTCCCGCCCGAAATGCTGGGCAGCGGCGAGCATTATGCGCTCGAAGTGCGCGGCGATTCGATGATCGATGCCGGCATTTTCGATGGCGACACCGTCTTGATCAAGAAGCAGGACGCGGCCAGCACCGGCGAGATCATCGTCGCTCTTGTGGATGATGAAGAAGCCACGCTCAAGCGCTTGCGCCGCAAGGGCAATACCGTGGCGCTCGAAGCCGCCAACCCGGCCTATGAAACCCGCATCTTCCCGCCCGACCGCGTCAAGATCCAGGGCCGTCTGGTCGGGCTTTTGCGGAAGTATTGATGCGCCCGGCGCGGCTTGTCTGGCTGCTGGCACTCCTGGCTGGCCCGGTGGCGGCGCAGGAAGCCAGTATCAAGGAGACCCGCTGCTGGGCCGGTGACGTCGCCTTTTCGGCCGGCGCCGGCCTCAATGCCGGTGATGGTGGGGTCGTTTGCCAGCCGGGCAGCGGCTGGACCGGGGTCGAGACGGCGGCGCCGGTGCTGGGCTGCCTGCTCGAGGGAGAGCTGTCATCGGTCGGCGCCGTGGTCGGCATCCGCAATAGCGACAGCCTGCTTATCCAGTGCGAGCCGAATGGCCGCTGGACCACATTGGTTATCGGTGCTGGCGAAAAAGCCGAATAGGGTCCCTCCGCCTTGGACCTGATCAGTGCCTGCGATAGCGACAGGTCGATGGCGCGGCGAATGGCGACGCTGGCAAGGCCTGTGCGGTCGTGACCAGGCACCGCCTGCTCGGCTAATCCCGCGCGTCGGGCGGCGGGATATCGGTGCTGGTCTTGCACTCGACCAGCCACACATCATAGACGGCGTGGTCTACGGCATTGAGCGCCGGGCTGTCGGCGAACATCCAGCCGGTAAAGATGCGCTTGGACGTGCCGGTCAGGCTGCGCTGGTCGACCTCGAGAAAGGCCGAGACGCGTTGCGCTTCGGTGACCGGATGGCTGTAGCAGGCGCGCGGCGTGATCTCGAGCGCGCCGAACAGCACCGTCTCGTCGATATAGACGTCAAAGCGGGTGATGCGGCCGGTAATCTTGTCGAGCCCGGCAAAGGCCGCCACTGGATTGGCGATCGGCTGCGCCTGGGCGGGAGCCACCAGGCCAGCGGAAACGGACACTGCCAGCACCGGCAGCGCCAGCATTGTGCGGCGCAGAAGACGGGGGTGGCGCAAGGCGCCGGCTCTATTCAGGCGACCAGGCGTCATAGTCCCCGGTGACGCGCGGGCGCTCGCCCTTGTTGAGCAGGCTGCCATCGGGACGATAGGCGGCCGCCGTGCCGGTCAGGTTTTCCTGATGCGGCAGTTCCCAGCTCTTGGCCACGTAATTGGCCTTGGTGGGGACCACGTCGGTGCGGTGATGCATCCAGCCATGCCAGCCATTGCCGATGGTGGAGGCGTCGGCGGGACCGGCATAGGTCACATAGCGCCGGTCGGCCTTCTTGTCCTGATAGTACTGATTGCCGAACTCGTCGCTGCCGACATAGTCGCCGAAGCGCCAGATCCACAGGCGCGTGCCCCAGGTCTGACCACCCCACCAGGAGAAGATTTCACTCAGGAACTGCTTGATACCCGATTTTGCCACTTGTCGATTCCGCCGTCGGAGCTTTGCGTTGGGCCGGGTGTACCATGGGTTCGGCACGCGGCCTAGTCTCGGGCGGGCTTTTCGGCGCGCCAAATTGACCTTCTGGTGCCGCTTTTTCCGCCCGGCAATGCGGTAGGCGCGCCCCTGCCCTGCATACTGCATCTGGGTGGCGGCGTGCGGGGATGGCCACAAGCGCTGGTGTGTCGCGCACCGACGATTTTTGGACGAATTTTCTCCGCTTGACAGGATTTCCGTCCCTTTGATTCTGGGTTTTTCTGCTATGGTTAATCAGATATGACCGACTGATGACAGAGCCCGGAAGCATGAGGAATCACGGCGCTTTAGCGCCGCTTGCTGGCCTCACGTATCGGGCCCTCATGTGACACTGCTTGATGGGTAAATACAGCCGGGCAAGGGCCGGAAAATCTTGCACTTTGTCCCCGCTATCCACATATTGAGCCTACTAGTGGTTGTCTTGGTGACCCACTGCACCACTAGACCTTGTGATTTCTTGCGTTGACGCGTCGTTTGAATCGGCAGATGTTTTGGGGGAGGCCCGCAGCACCGACTGCCGGGGGCCAAAGTCCCCTGCTCGGAGCGCTGGCATCAGACCGGCGCCATTCGGGGGCACAGGCATGTTTGTCGGGCCCGGCCACGGGCTCGGTTGGTGACGCGTCAAAACAGATTTGGGTTAGAAGCCGGGTTTTTCGGCTCGCGGGCATCTGCCCGTCACATTGGGGACTAAGACGACTATGCGCATTGAACGCCGGTTCACGACTGCCAATCAGGACCGCTATGCGGGTCTCGAATTCCGCTCGGCCACGAGCGAGATTCGCAATCCCGATGGCTCTGTCGTTTTCAAGCTCGAAGACATTGCCGTGCCCGCTTCCTGGAGTCAGGTGGCGGCCGATATCATTGCCCAGAAATATTTCCGCAAGGCCGGCGTCGCCAAGGCGCTCAAGAAGGTCGAGGAAAATTCGGTGCCAAGCTGGCTGTGGCGCTCCGTCCCTGACGAAGCCGCGCTCGCCAAGCTGCCCGAGAATGAGCGTTACGGTTCGGAAATGGACAGCCGCCAGGTCTTCGATCGCCTGGCCGGCACCTGGACCTATTGGGGCTGGAAGGGCGGTTATTTTGACTCTGAAGAGGACGCAAAAACCTTCTTCGACGAGCTCGCCTTCATGCTGGCCAGCCAGCGCGTCGCGCCGAACTCGCCGCAATGGTTCAATACCGGCCTGTTCTGGGCCTATGGCATTGATGGCCCCGGTCAGGGCCACTTCTATGTCGACCCCTTCACCCACAAGCTGGTGAGCTCGAAAAGCTCCTACGAGCATCCCCAGCCGCATGCCTGCTTCATCCAGTCGGTCAGCGATGACCTGGTCAATGAAAACGGCATCATGGACCTCTGGGTCCGCGAAGCCCGCCTGTTCAAGTATGGCTCGGGCACCGGCACCAATTTCTCCGCTCTGCGCGGCTCGGGCGAACGCCTCTCCGGCGGCGGCAAGTCAAGCGGGCTGATGAGCTTCCTCAAGATCGGCGACCGTGCAGCGGGCGCGATTAAATCTGGTGGGACCACACGGCGTGCCGCCAAGATGGTGGTGCTGGACATTGATCACCCCGATGTCGAGGAATACATCAACTGGAAGGTCAAGGAGGAGCAGAAGGTTGCCGCTCTCGTCACCGGCTCCAAGGTTGTCAGTAAGCACCTCAAACTGATCATGAAGGCTGCCGTCAACTGTGAAGGCAGCGGCGACGACTGCTTTGACGTCTCGATGAACCCCGCCCTCAAGCGCGAAGTGCGCGCCGCCAAGAAGGCCCTGGTGCCGGAGAACTACATTTTCCGCGTCATCCAGTTCGCCAAGCAGGGCTATACCAATATCGAATTTCCGGTCTACGACACCGACTGGGACAGCGAAGCCTACCTGACCGTCTCGGGCCAGAACTCGAACAATTCCGTGCGCGTCACCGATGATTTCCTGCGCGCCGTCGAAGGCGATGGCGACTGGGATCTGAAAGCCCGCCAGTCCGGCAAGGTCACCAAGACGCTCAAGGCCCGCGATCTCTGGGAACAGGTCGGTTACGCCGCCTGGGCCTCGGCCGATCCCGGCATCCAGTATCACACCACCATCAACGAGTGGCACACCAGCCCCGAAGCCGGTCCGATCAATGCATCGAACCCCTGCTCGGAATATATGTTCCTCGACGACACCGCCTGCAACCTGGCCTCGGTCAACCTGCTGCCCTATCGCAATACCGATGGCTCCTTCGACACGTCGTCCTATGAGCACACCGTGCGCCTGTGGACCATCGTGCTCGAAATCTCGGTGATGATGGCCCAGTTCCCCAGCCGCGCCATTGCCGAACGCTCGTTCGAATACCGCACGCTGGGCATCGGCTACGCCAATATCGGCGGCTTCCTGATGACCTCGGGCATTCCTTATGACTCCAAGGAAGGCCGCGCCATTGCCGGCGCCGTCACCGCCATCATGACCGGCGTCTCCTATGCCACGTCCGCAGAGATGGCCAAGGAGCTCGGCCCGTTCAAGGACTACAAGCGCAATGCCAAGCACATGCTGCGCGTCATCCGCAACCATCGCAATGCCGCACACGGCCATGCCGAGGGCTATGAAAACCTCTCCATCAAGCCCGTCCCGCTCGACCACGCCTCGCTGATCGACGCGGCGCTGAGCGAACGCGCCAAGCTCGCCTGGGACAATGCCCTGGCGCTGGGCGAAAAGCATGGCTACCGCAATGCCCAGGTCTCGGTCATCGCCCCGACCGGCACCATTGGTCTGGTCATGGATTGCGACACGACAGGCATCGAACCTGACTTTGCCCTGGTGAAATTCAAAAAATTGGCCGGTGGCGGCTACTTCAAGATCATCAACCGCGCGGTGCCGCCGGCTCTGCGCACCCTGGGCTATTCGGAATCCGACATTGCCGAGATGGAGGCCTATGCGGTCGGCCATGGCAATCTCAACCAGGCCCCCGGCGTCAACCCGTCAACATTGAAGGCCAAGGGCTTCACCGACGAGAAGATCGCCGCCCTCAATGCCGCGACCGCCTCGGCCTTCGACATCAAGTTCATCTTCAACCAGTGGACCCTGGGCGCGGACTTTTTGAAGAGCCTGGGCGTCACCGACGAGCAGCTCGGCGATTTCACCTTCGACCTGCTGCCCTTCCTGGGTTTCTCCAAGAAGGACATCGAGGCGGCCAATATCCATGTCTGTGGCGCGATGACGCTTGAAGGCGCCCCGCACCTCAAGGCCGAGCACCTGCCCGTATTCGATTGCGCCGCCCCCTGCGGCAAGATCGGCAAGCGCTCGCTCTCGATCGAAAGCCACATCCTGATGATGGCGGCCGCCCAGCCCTTCATCTCGGGCGCCATCTCCAAGACCATCAACATGCCCAATGATGCGACCGTGGAAGACGCCAAGCAGGCCTATATGCTGAGCTGGCGCCTGGCCCTCAAGGCCAATGCGCTCTATCGCGATGGCTCCAAGCTCTCCCAGCCGCTCAACTCCTCCGTCCTGGCTGCGGCCGACGAGGATGAGGACGAGGACCAGGCCGAGGAAATGGCCGCCCTGTCGGCAGCCGCCCGCGTGCCCCATGTCGCCGAACGCATTGTCGAGCGCATTGTCGAAACGGTTATTCGTGATCGCGAGAAAATGCCCGATCGCCGCAAGGGCTATACCCAGAAGGCCGTGGTCGGTGGCCACAAGGTCTATCTGCGCACCGGCGAATATGACGATGGTCGCCTCGGCGAGATCTTCATCGACATGCACAAGGAAGGCGCCGCCTTCCGCGCGATGATGAACAATTTCGCCATCGCCATCTCGCTGGGCCTGCAATATGGCGTGCCGCTGGACGAATATGTGGAGGCCTTCACCTTCACCCGTTTTGAACCAGCGGGAATGGTGATGGGCAATGACCGGATCAAGAACGCCACGTCGATCCTCGACTATGTGTTCCGCGAACTGGCCGTGTCCTATCTCGACCGCGACGACCTGGCCCACGTCAATCCCGAAAGCCCGACCTCGCTGGGCAAGGGCAATGACGAGAGCAAGGGCGGCCGTGCCAACCCGGTTCCCGCTGCCCCCATGCAGGCCGATCGCTTTGTCTCGCGCGGCATGACCCGTGGTCGTGTCACCAACAAGTCCCTGATGATCGTCTCGGGCGATCACCAGTTCGCCCCGGTCCAGGCCCTGCAGAGCTCGACCATCACCGCGCTCAAGACCACCACGGCCCTCAAGATCGAGACCCAGCTCTCGCCTTCCGCCTTCGCCCCCGCCGAGCTCAACCCGATCCCGAGCCCGCCGCCGAGCAAGGATTCCGGCCTGCTGCGCGCCGAAGCCCAGATGAAGGGCTATACCGGCGACCAGTGCACCGAGTGCCATAACTTTACCATGGTGCGGAACGGCACATGTCTCAAGTGCGACACCTGCGGGACGACGACTGGCTGTAGCTGAGGGTTTACAAGAACACTCGCGCCACAACTTCAAGTCGTAGATAACTGGCCGGCCTCTTAAACAAGAGGCCGGTCCCACGGCCAGCATACAAACAAAATTATGCCGAAGTAAAAATCATACTATCGGGTCACTGTTCGTTCATAAACAGACCGCCTATACTTCGGTTAGACCGTCAATGATACTCTGAATCACTTCATCCGCACCCAAGGCCTTCCTTCGCGCAGCTTCTAGCAGATCCGACATTGCGCTGAACCAATAGTAATCGTGCTGCGAATCCTCGGGATCCTTTAGGTCCTCATCGTTAAATGACTCGACCAAGGTGCCTAGTTCATTGTAGAGGCGAACAACTATCGTTGCTCGACCTGAGACCTTTTTCTCACCAATAACTACGGTGTTGCTGCCAATATCAACTTTAAAAGTCCCGTCGTCAAAACCCGTTTCCCACGGTAGCGCACCCTTGCCCGTCCGCTGTATCAACAACTCCACGATCTTAATTCGCTGATCAGTCATTTTGTCCTACACAATCTTTGCAATGATCTCAGATAGATTATCAATCTGGTTCATCACGTGGCCACTCATCTTGTGGGCGTTGAATGCCACTCCATCCCGAAGGTGGCGTTCGAGTTGCAATTCAATCTCACTAAAGACAATCGCAGCTGTCCGGACTGCCTCTTTGTCCTCAACACTGAGCTCGGGATGACGAATTCGAATCCCAATGAGCAACTTTCTAACGCGCGACATTCTATCTGGAAGGGACGCCCAGTTTGATTCCCTTTGCAATCTTCGGACCTCATCGAGTTCCGAAAGCGCGGCAGAAAGGTCTGTAACGACCTTCAATTTCTGGACTTCGACCACAGCCTCCTGAGCCGCTTCTCTAGCATCTTCGGAGGCACGCTGACTTCGGATCACATTTCTCAAAGTGACGCCAAAACCAACAATTGTGAGGGCCAAGCCGACAAGCCCAAGCCACCCGCTAGAATCAGCAATGTATAGCCAGTCGTTGAAGTTCATTGGGTGAACTTCAAGCATTTCGTTTTAATTGCCAATGACAATGTGTGGCCGGACGTTTTTAGGGTAAAGCTATCCCAAACCGAAAAATTGTTTAGGGCCACCAATTGGCCACGCCAACAATACGCAATTTCGGCGTCAGATTTTGTCCGAGCTTTGTAGGTCGGCGGCACGCTTCCTCAATCGCTTCGCAAGCCAATCTGAGGTCGGTTCGCGATGGTTGAAAACGTACTTGTCGCTTTGCAAAGCGCTGCATTCGTTCACCCAATGCACGAAGCGTTTGGGAGGAATTCTACCTATCCCCTCAAATGCCTTCTGACTCATCGCGCAAAACCAAGCACATTCAGGACTGATGGGCAGTATCCAGACATTGTTTTGAGCCAGGAGCCCCTTGATTCTAATGAGGGGTCGGTCTCCCAATACGAACTGATCACACCCATAGGGTCGGCGGAATACACCCCAAGGGGCTTCAACTAATGCCCGTCCAATTCGTTCGTTAGCTGTGAGCTTTTGCACGATTTCCATCGCTTGATCCTCAGCCGAGAAACCCACAAGCTCATCCCACACCTCGTTCGCGGGTCGTACTTCACCCCAACCGTCCAAAAGTTCTCTGATCTCGGGGTCTGAGTTCATCATAAGGGAGTTCTTCCTTCCCCGTTCCCTCACGTATCGGACCATACGAGGGTAGCGCGCCTCAAGAGATAATAAGAGCCGAGCGAAATGCACACGTTGACGGGGCGATAGGGTTGATCCGCTCAGAATTAGTTGGTGTGCCAAGGCCGCAGCGTCATCGAGATTTTTGAAGAAGATACTCTCGATCACGTGGTCTCCATCAGGAAGACCGCGGACAGTGAAAAGATTCGGCACGCTGCAAAAGAAGTTCTCCCCTCGCAGCCTAACTCGAAGCTGCGCTCGGAATTGATCATAATAGTACCCGCGGAGCACTCGCTGGTTGCGGACATCGGCAATCCACTCGCGAAGCAGAAACCTCGGAACATAATGGTGCCCCAAACTAGGTCCTCTTAGTCAAGATAGTCTCACCTTCACCAGTTCTGCTTCAACTCATCGTCAAACCAGCGTTCAGAGTCTTCGCCGGCACCCATGACAGAACGAAACTTCAAGTAGCCGGAATATCCCTCTGAGGACAGCCAGGCTTTGAAGCGTGCGAAGCTCGGGGGCTCATGTTGATCGGCCGGCAATGTCGCCATCCACGTCGTGCAAAGTGATCGGATTGCCAGCTCTGCTTCGGGTTTGGTCACCATCAGATAAGGGCATCCCACCCGGAGTCGAGGAGCTTCTCCAAAACTCTGATTGGCACCTCGCCGCCCAAATCGGCGATCTTCTCTTTTGTACGTGCCCAAACGGTGTCGCTACGCATCTTCTTCAGCAGTTCGTGGCCGGACATCGTCAGGTCTTGGACGATGTAGTGATGTCCCTGCATGTTGCTGGCATCCAGCGCTCTAATGTAATCAGCGCGGATGAGTTGGTCGAAATGATAGAAGCGGGCGTAGTCAGTAGTGTCTGAAACCCGCACCTCAGCCCTCGGGCCCGCTATGCCGTCCTCGACTTCTGCTAATGCCGATCTAAGCTTGTCGGGGTCTAGTTTCATTAAAGACTCCATCGCACCAACAGCCCGATGATAGTGCCGTCAGAGAAATTCCCCTAGGTCAAATTGCGGCGTCATGTTCCGGAGCCTGTGACATTACAGGTTGGATAATGCGGTGATCCCTCCCACCCACCGTGCGTCACCCTCGGGCTTGACCCGAGGGCTCTAAACTGGCGGCGTGTCGACCTTCACAATGGTGCCCCGCCGTGCCAATCCCGGCCCGCAGGAGTCCGCAAACGAGCCTTGCGAACCAGCACCTGCTCCCCTACTCTGGTCGCGCACACATCAGGGTTGGGGTATATGCCACGTCCGTTGCCCGCTCACATAGCGGCCGAGTGCAGGGGCACCCCTAAGGGTGCGGCAACTTTCTGGATCATCATCATTGATCTTGAAGGTTGCCCATGTCGAACCTCAACAAACTCCGGGACGAGGCTTTTCACCGCCAAAGCGGGCTGTGCTGGTATTGTGGCCGCCCCATGTCTTCTGCCACTGACAGGCGGTCAAACAGGCGCACGGCTGAGCACCTGCTGGCGCGCTGTGACGGCGGCCAGGATGTGGCGGAAAACATCGTCGCTGCCTGCTGGCTCTGCAACACCAGGCGGCACACGTCAAACACCCCGCTGTCACCCCAGGCCTACCAGACCTACGTGCGGCACCGGCTCGCCAAGGGGAACTGGTTCAATCCCAAGGGTGGTAAACCCGCTGACGCTTCCACCCCCACTGCGCGTCTCCCTCGGGCTTGACCCGAGGACTCTACACTGGCGGGGCGTCCAGCAAGTGCAACGCCCTCGGGTCAAGCCCGAGGGTGACGGTCCGTGCGGCGGTGACATTCACCGATAATGCCACACCCACAGTGTCATCCCGGCCTTGAGCCGGGACCCATCCTGAGATGTCTGAACGGCCACCAAGTGGTCAGGCCTGTCCGCCTTGCGGCTGTAGCTTGATCTCGGGATGGGTCCCCGCTTTCGCGGGGATGACATCGGGGTTGGGATAGTTGGGTGGACACCCCCTACCCCTCCCGATCCCCCGCAAACCCCGTCATCCCCTCGAACACCGGCAGCCACTTTTCCCGTCGTGCCGTCCAGCATTCATAGGTAGGGGTGAACTGGTCCGGCGCGTCCAGCGTGCCGAGATGGACTTCCAGCTCATCTTCCCAGCGGGCAAAGACCGGGCAGCCGCAGACCGGGCAGAAGTGCCGGCCAAGATAGTCCCGCGTCTCGCCGGTTATTGTCACCGCGTCCTGCGGGAAGATGGCCGCGGCAAAGAACAGCGCGCCATGCTGCTTGCGGCAATCCATGCAGTGGCACACCCCGACCCGGTCGGGCTGGCCCAGTGCCACCAGCCGCACCGCGCCGCAACGGCAGCCGCCGCTCACCTGATCCATGGCCTGTCCTCCCCTGTCGCCGGCTTTTCCGCCAGACTGGCACGGCCCTGAAGCACCGACCAGTCAAACTTGTCCCCGCCCGCCGACCCTTGCCATACTTCCCCCATCACCCCACGCGGCGGCTTGCAGGCGAACAGTGGTGGGGTGGGCCGGGTGGGGGCTTTGCCTCTCCCACAGGTTCCGAGACGGCCGTGCGAGGACGAGCGATCCCGTGCCGCCGAACAGTTCCAAAAACCGGCGCCCCGAGGCGGTTTCCGTCTCATTTTTTAAATTTACCAGGGGCGAAACCCGCCTCGGGGCTCGCCTCTCCTGTGACAACCGCATTCAGGCGGCGCTTCCGCCTGCCCGGCCGCCCGATCAGCCCGCCGTTCGGCTCGGCCCAATGCCTAGCCGCATTTGGCGAGCACCTGGGCGATCATCGACATCGACCCCCTGGCGCCGAACACCTGGCTGTCCAGCGCCGTGATGCCGCTGCCGGTCTGGCGCACAAAGGCCACGCGCAGGCTCTCGCGCGCGCTTTGCGCCAAGCGCGCCCATTGCCGCGCCACCGGGCCGCGCACGATCGCCGAGCTGCCCTGCAGATGGATCAGCGGCATGTCCTGGGCAAACAGCGTGCCGCCGCTGCTGGCCGAGACCGTGCTGCCCGACGGGGCGTCGGGGGTGAGGGCGAGACTGAGCGCACTGGCGCCGGCCACGCTGGCCTCGGGGTCGCGGACCCAAAAACCCATGGCCAGCTGGCCGCCGCGGCAGGCGAACTGGAACTGGGCCGGGCCATTGTCGATATAGGCAATGGGCGTGCCGCCGCCCTCATAATGCCAGGTCTCGGCCAAAGCGGGCGCGGCCAGCAGCAGGCTCAGGGCGAGGGCGAAGAGGGGTTTGCGCATCATGGGCTCCGGATCGGACAGTGCCGCCTGCACTGCACCGGCAATCGCTAACATTGTCTTGCGCGCCGCCAATGGTGATCGGCAGCCCGGATAATCATTGCGTGATCGCACCTTACAGCATTGTAATGTTCTTGGGCGGTGACGGCTGCTAGACTTGGGCCAGTTCGCCGGCATGCCGGTCTCCCTGGCACATCCGAGGTTCTGGTTTGATACGGCAAATTCTGGCGTCCCTCGTCATTCTGGCGGCTGCCGCCCTCGCCTGGATCCTCTTCGTCCCCAGCGCGGTCCCGACGCTGGCCAGCTATGGCATCGTCCTGCCCTTTGCCACGGCCGACGCCGCTGCGACGGCTGCCCCCGGCAGCCGCGGCCCCGGTGGCCCGGGCGGCAGGCCCGGCGGGCGCCAGACCAATGTGGTGACCACGCCGGTGACGCTGGCCACCATCAATGCCGGGCTTACCGCGATAGGCGAGGGCAGCGCCGCCAGCTCGGTCACCGTTACCGCCCCGGCCGGCGGCACCCTGGCCGAAGTGCTGGTGCGGCCCGGCCAGGTCGTCGCCCAGGGCGATGTGCTGGCGCGGCTGGAATCGGCCGACGAGCAGATCGACTATGACCGCGCCAGGCTGGCCGCCGACGATGCCAATGCCACCCTGGCCCGTACCCAGGGCCTTGCCAGTTCCAGTCTCGTCGCCACCACGGCGCTGACCGCGGCGCAGCTGGCCGCCGACAATGCCGATCTTGAACTGCGCAATGCCGAAGTGGCGCTGGCCCGCCGCACCATGACCAGCCCGATTGCCGGCACCATTGGCCTCATCCAGGTGACGCCGGGCAATTATGTCGCCGCCCAGACCCCGGTCACCACCATTGACGACAATTCGGCCATCCGCGTCGATTTCTGGGTGCCCGAGCGCTATGCCGGCGCCATCGCGCTGGACATGCCGGTCAGCGTCGCCGCCATCGCTTTGCCCGGCCGCAGCTTTGCCGGCACGGTGCGTGCCGTCGACAGCCGCATCGACCCGGCCAGCCGCACCCTGCAGGTGCAGGCGGAAATCCCCAATGACGATGGCGCCCTGCGCGCCGGCCTCTCGCTCTCGGTGGCGCTCAGCTTTGAAGGCGAGCAATATCCCACGGTCAATCCGCTCGCCATCCTCTGGTCGGCCGAAGGCTCCTATGTCTGGCAATATGTCGACGGCAAAGCCGTCCGCGTGCCGGCCGAAATCGTCCAGCGCAACAGCGACGGCGTGCTGGTGCGGGCCGATCTGGCGCCGGGCGACGCCATCATCACCGAGGGCATATTGCAGCTGAGCGACGGCGCCGCCGTCACCCTGCTGAGCGGCCCCGACGGCACGAGCGGTGCCGACACCGCCGCCGCCCCGCCCAACTGAGCCCCGGCAAGGAGCCCGCCATATGTCGATCGAACAGAAGAACGAGCGTGGCGGCACCCTGGCGGCCCTCTTCGTGCGCCGGCCGATCCTGGCCGTGGTGGTCAATGCGCTGATCGTCGTGGCGGGCCTGGCCGCCCTGCTCGGCGCCGAAGTGCGCGAACTGCCCAGCGTCGAGCAGCCGGTGCTGTCGATCTCGACGAGCTTCAGCGGCGCCGCGGCCGAAACCGTCGACCGCGAGGTCACCGCCGTCATCGAGGGCGCCGTGGCCCGCGTCCAGGGCGTCACCTCCATCTCCTCGAGCTCGTCCACCGGCAACAGCCGGGTGACGCTGGAATTTTCCGACGGCACCAATCTCGACGTCGCCACCTCCGACGTTCGCGACGCGCTCAGCCGCACCACCCGCAACCTGCCCGAGGGGGTCGACGACCCCACCATCTTCAAGGCCGACAACGACGCCCAGGCGATATTGCAGCTGGCCGTGACCTCCGACACGCTGTCGATCGCCGATATGAGTGAGCTGGTGGAAAACCTGATCGCCGAGCGCCTCGGCGCCGTGCCCGGCGTCGCCGAGGTCCAGGTCTATGGCACGCGCAGCACCGCCTTCGAGATCGATGTCGACCCGCTCAAGCTGGCCAGCCGCGGCCTGACCGTCGCCGATATCCGCAACGGCCTGGCGACCATTGCGCTCGACACCCCGGCCGGCTCGATCAACGGCCCCAACCAGAACATCACCGTGCGCGCCATTTCCGAGGTCACCACGGCCGCCGATTTCGAGGACATCATCATCGATGGCCGCACCCGGCTCGGCGACGTGGCCAGTGTGGTGTTCGACGCCGCCGCCAGCACCTCGGCTTTGCGCTCGGACGGCAAACCCGGCATTGGCCTGGGCATTGTCCGCCAGGCCCAGTCCAACACCATCGAGATCTCCGAGGGCGTGCACGCCGCGGTCGACGTGCTCAACGGCACCCTGCCCGCCGGCGTCGACATCAAGGTCTCCAGCGACGATGCCGTCTTCATCGATGGCGCGCTGCACGAGGTGCAGATCGCGCTGGTGGTCTCGCTGGTCGTCGTCGTGGCGATCATCTTCCTCTTCCTGCTCGACTGGCGGGCCACCATCGTGCCGGCCATCTCCATGCCCATCGCCCTGCTCGGCGCCGTCGCCGGCATCTACATGGCCGGCTTCTCGCTCAACATCATCACCCTGCTGGCCTTGGTGCTGGCCACCGGCCTCGTCGTCGACGACGCCATCGTCGTGCTGGAAAACATCGTCCGCCGCAAGGCCATGGGCGCCGGGCCCCGCGCCGCGGCCGTGCTCGGCACCCAGGAAGTGTTCTTCGCCGTCATCGCCACCACGCTGACCCTGGCCGCCGTCTTCATCCCGCTGTCCTTCCTCGGCGGCCAGACCGGCCGGCTGTTCCGCGAATTCGGCTTTACCCTGGCCATTGCCGTGCTGCTGTCCTCGGTAGTGGCGCTGTCCATGGGCCCGATGATCGCCTCGCGCTTTCTCAAGGCCGGTGGCGCGCACCAGCATGGCGGCATCATCGGCACCATCGGCCGGGCCCTGGCGCGGTTCTACCGCGTCACCCTCAAAATCGCCCTGGCCAACCCCTTCGTCGTGGTTCTGATCGCGCTGCTCTTTGCCGGTTCGTCCTGGTTCGTCTTCGGCAATCTGCGCCAGGAAATCACCCCGCCCGAGGACCGCTCGCAGCTGTCGCTGCGCATTTCGGCGCCCAATACGGTCAGCCTCGACTACGTCCGCACGCAGATGACGACGGTCGAGGCGCTGCTGCAGCCCTATGTCGAGAGCGGCGAGGTGCGCAGCCTCTTCGTGCTCTCCGGCTTTGGCACCGGCGGCTTCATGACCCTGACCCTGGCCCCCTGGGGCGAGCGGGACCGCAGCCAGGCCGAGATCGCCGATGAGATCAATGCCCTGATGACCCAGGTGCCGGGGGTCAGCGCCTCGATCCGCCAGGGCAATAGCCTGGGCATTCGCGGCGGCGGCTCGGGCCTGCAATTTGCCGTGGTGGGCTCGGACTATGCCGTGCTGGCCGATACCGCCCAGGCCATTGCCGACCGCCTCGACGAGGACGGTCGCTTCGGCCGCGTCAGCGTCAACTTCGATACCACCCAGCCGCAGCTGACCCTGACCGTGGACCGCGCCAAGGCCGATGCCCTGGGCGTTGACATCAACGGCCTCGGCGCCACGCTGCAGGCAATGATCGATGGCAGCGACATCGGCAATGTCTTCATCAACGACACCAGCTATACCGTGCGCATGGTCTCGACCAGCACCCCGATCAACGATCCGCGCGATCTGGAAAGCCTCTTCATCAGGACCGGCGACGGCCGCTACGTGCCGATGTCCACCATTGCCAGCATCGCGGAATCGGCCGTGCCGCCATCGCTGCGCCGCGAGCAGCAGCGCCGCGCCGTACCGGTAACGGCCAGTCTCGACGGCGGCGGCATCGCCCTGGGCGACGCCTATTACCAGACGCTGGATATGGCGCGCCCGCTCCTGCCCGAAGGCGTCTCGATCATTCCGCTGGCCGAGGCGCGCACCCTTGGCGAGGCCAATAATGGCCTCTTCATCACCTTCGGCTTTGCCCTGGTCATCATCCTGCTGGTGCTGGCGGCGCAGTTCGAAAGCCTGTGGAGCGCCGTCATCGTCATGACTACGGTGCCCTTCGGCGTGGCGGCGGCGCTCTATGCCCTGCTGGTGACGGGCGGGAGTCTGAACATTTTCAGCCAGATCGGCCTGGTCCTAGTGGTGGGGATCATGGCCAAGAACGGCATCCTGATCGTCGAATTCGCCAACCAGCTGCGCGATCGCGGCATGTCGGTGCATGCGGCCATCGAAGAGGCCTCCAACATCCGCCTGCGGCCGGTGATGATGACCATGATCGCCACCATTCTGGGCGGCCTGCCGCTGGTCCTGGCCAAGGGCGCCGGGGCGGAAGCCCGGTCCGCCCTGGGCTGGGTCATGGTCGGCGGCCTCAGCTTTGCCGCCATCTCGACGCTCTACCTGACACCGGCCGCCTATCTGCTGCTGGCCCGCTTCTCCAAGCCCAAGGCCGAGGAGGAGGCCCGGCTGGAGCGCGAACTGGACGAAGCCAATGCGGCGCCCGCGCCGGCCGAATAGATCGTATTAGGTCGGAGGGTTGGCCAGCGCCTCGGCCACGGCCAGCTCGGCCAGAGCCAGGGCGGCCGCCCGTGTCTTGGCCGCGGCAATGAAGCGGCCATTGTGGCAGAAGCTGGCGCCGGGCACCCCGCTGGCGGCTTCGAGCGCAGTATCGGTCAGGCCGGCCCAGGCGGCCGGCAGGTCGGCGCGCACGGCAAAGCCGTCGTCATCGCGACGAATGGTGGTGAGGCACCAGTCGCTGCCCCGCGGATGCACCACGAACAGCAGGTGATCGGCCCCGGCCTTGACCACGGCGGGGCGGAACGGCATGCCCATCGGCAGTTCGAGTACCCGTCCGTGTCCGGCCGCGGCAATGGCGCCTGCCACCAGGCCCTCGGCGCGCAGCTTGGCATCGCTGCGCGCGATGCGCGCCTCGACAAAGGCACGCGCTATGGCCAGCGCGGCGTGGAAGCCGCGATCTTCGGCGGCGGGATCGGTCTCGTCGAAAACCGGCTTGAGGGTTTCGAGCAGCACCGGCAGCGTCAGCCCGGCCAGCGGCCCGGCCACCGAGGGGCTGAGCGCGCCATTGTCCATCAGGTCGATGGGCAGCACGAAGCCGGTGTCGAAACCGGCATGGACCGTCTCGACATGGGCCGCTGGCAGGCCGGCGGCCACGAGATAATCCCGGCCGAAATGCTTCCACACCAGGCCGAACGAGCTATAGGGCTGGCCGTCCTCGCGCAGCGGCGCCCCGCGCTGGTGGTGGTCGAAGATCGCGCTGGCCGCATCATAGGCGCCGCCGACATCATAGATGATGCGATCGGCGCCGGGCGTGATCCATTCCGGTGCCCGGCTGCGCACAATCTGCGCCTGTGGAAACAACCGGGTCAGGATGACGCTGGAGAGCAGTTCATCGGCGTGAAAGCCACCCGAATGGGTGACGAGAAAATCTGGGGTCATGCCGCAACGCGCCTTTGCTATGCGGCAGCGCCGCCTGGAGGTGGTTCCAGATAGCCGTTGTCGTCAGCCGGCTCAAGCCGTCTCGGTGCGGCGATAAAGATGGCCGAATGCAGAAACGGCTAGCCGCGCCGCGCTCCTTCGGCCCATTTAAGGATGTCACTCGAGGACATGGCCCCCGAAACCCGGGCCACTTCCTTGCCACCCTCGAACAGCAGCATGGTGGGAATGCTGCGGATGGCCAGACGCGTCGAGAGCTCGGGCGCAGCATCTGAATTGAGTTTGACAAAGCGCATGGCCGGCTCGGCCCGGGCGGCTGCGGCGGCAAATTGCGGGCTCATCATCCGGCATGGACCGCACCACGGCGCCCAGACATCGACAAGCACCGGGATGTCGGTCTTGGCGATCTGCCGCTCCAGCGCACTGGCCGACAGCTCGGCCGGCTCGCCGGTAAAGAGCGGCGCGGCACACTTGCCGCATTTGCCTGCGGCAGCGTCCTGGCTGGTCGAAACCCGGTTGATGGCACCGCAGGCGGTGCAGACGACGTGGCTGGCTTGGTTCATCCGTTACACTCCTGGCCGTCTCGACCATCTCTTGCGCAGCAGGGTCGCGCCGAAGACCGCTTTGGCCCGATCTATCAATATTAGAAGTAACTAATGTTTCATGCGCACAAATGCAAGGCTGCGCCTGTCGACAGGTGAGCGATGCGCGACCGGTAGAGCCAAACGCCCGCCTGGGAAAGCGATACTGCCTCACTCGCCAAACGTGGCATGAAAATTCCCCGCACCGAGTATCTTTGACACGCCGTGACCGGACAGGACTGACCCCTTCCCCTAGATTGGACCCAAGTCTGGAATTGGAGTTTTGATAATGCGCATTGCTTTGTTCGCCGCTGCCGCCCTGACCACCGCCGCCCTGCTGTCCACGGCTGCACAGGCCGAGCGGCTGACCGATGCCCCGCTGGTGGACGCCGCCTGGCTCGAGCAATATCTCGCCAATGAGAGCCTGGTGGTTGTCGACGTGCGCGATCCGGTCGAAACCGTCGCCGCCTATGATGCCGCCCACATCCCCGGCGCCATCAAGGCTCCCTATGCTGGCGCTGGCTGGCGCATGGAAATCGAGGGCGTCCCCGGCCAGTTTCCTGGCGTCGAGGCTACCTCCGCCCTGATCGGCAAGCTTGGCATCAGCAATGACGACCACGTGGTGATCGTCTCGCAGGGTACCGATGCCTCCGAATTCGGCGCCGCCACCCGCGTCTACTGGACCTTCAAGGTGCTGGGCCATGATGCCGTGTCGATCCTGGATGGCGGTGCGCGCGCCTGGGAGGCCGCTGGCGGCGAGGTGACCGCCGAGGCCACCGTGCTGGAGCCAACCACCTTCACAGCCGATTTCCAGCGGCATCTGCTGGCCACCACCGCCGATGTCGAGGCCGCCCTGGCTGATGGCACCACGCTGGTGGATGGCCGTCCCGTCGCCCAGTTCCGCGGCGAGGGCAAGAGCCCGGTCGTGCGCATTGCCGGCACCATTCCGGGTGCGGTCAATATCGACAACGGCAAACTCTACAATGCCGACAGCGCTTCCTTCGTCAGCGCTGATACCGTTGCCCAGCTGGCCTCCGGCGTTGGCCTTGAGGCAACTGAAGCCAATATCGCCTTCTGCAATACCGGCCACTGGGCCTCGATCGCCTGGTTCGCCCTCTCCGAAGTGCAGGGCAACAAGAACACCCGGATGTATGACGGCTCGATGGCCGAATGGGCTGCCGATGAGAGCCGCCCGGTCGCCAACGGCATCTAACCGCCGCCGACGCTTCCCAATGACCGGCAATGTCCAGGACCGCGGTTCTGGACATTGTGCGTTTCGCCGTCCAAAAGTGCATTTCCTTCCTGAAGGGGCGCCAGCGCCATGACTGATATTTCCGCCGCCGCAACCCGGCCCGCCCCCGCCAATGGCGGGCTCAGCGTCGACAAGGGTGTGGTGCTTGCCGTCAGCCTCTGCATCGTGCTCGGCGCGCAGATCATCGGCCAGCTGATTTCGCCGCGCCAGTCGCTGCTGTTCCTGATCGGCGGCCTGCTCGGCGCCACCCTCTATCACGCCTCGTTTGGCTTTACCGGTGGCTGGCGCCGCATGGTGGTCGAGGGTCGCGGCCACGCCATGCGCGCCCAGATGCTGATGATCGGCGTCACCGCCGTCGCCTTCCTGCCGCTGCTGGCCAGCGGCAATGTGCTGGGCCAGTCTCTGGTGGGCGCCACGGCGCCGGTCGGCGTTTCGGTACTGATTGGTGCGGCGCTGTTCGGGCTGGGCATGCAATTGGGCGGCGGCTGTGGCTCGGGCACGCTGTTCACCGTCGGCGGCGGCAGTGCCCGCATGCTGGTCACCCTGATCTTTTTCATCATCGGCGCCGTGCTCGGCACCGCGCACCTGCCTTTTTGGCTGACCCTGCCTGCCATGCCGCCCACGAGCCTCGGTGCCGTGCTGGGCGTTCCCGCCGGGCTGGCCGTAACGCTGGCCGGTCTGGCCGCAGTGGCCGGCATTACCGTGCTGATCGAACGCGCCCGCCATGGCACGATCGAGGCCCAGCCCCGCCCGGAGCGCAAAGGCCTTGAACGCCTGCTGCACGGTCCTTGGCCCCTGGTCGGCGCCGGGCTGGCACTGGCCGGGCTCAACGTCGCAACCCTGCTGGTCGCCGGCCACCCCTGGTCGATCACCTATGGCTTCGGCCTCTGGGGCGCCAAGATCGCCCAGGCCGTCGGCATACCCGTAGCCAGTTGGGAATTCTGGACCTGGCCGGCCCAGGCCCAGGCGCTCAACAGCAGTGTGCTGGCCGACACCACCTCGGTGATGGATTTCGGCATCGTGCTGGGCGCGGCCCTCGCGGCCGGCCTGGCCGGCAAGTTTGCCCCCAAGGCCAAGCTGCCGCTGCTCTCGCTGCTGGCCGCGGCCATTGGCGGCGTGCTGATGGGCTATGGCGCCCGCCTGTCCTTCGGCTGCAATATCGGCGCGCTGTTCTCCGGCATCGCCTCGGGCAGCCTGCATGGCTGGCTCTGGTTCGCCGCCGCCTTTGTCGGCAGCCTGGGCGGCATCCTCGCCCGCCCCCTCTTTGGCCTTGATGGATTCAAACGCTCATGAGCACGCGCAATACCATGCTGTTCGGCGCCGCTTTGGTCGCCGCCACCGGGGCCATTGCCGCCGATCACCTTGCCCACCGCGTCGCCGCCCCCGCTGCCGTCGCTGCGCCAATGGCGAGTGCGGCGCCCTGCGCCGCCACGCCATGTTCGGCAGCGCCCTGTTCAGCAGCGCCTTGCTCGGCCGCGCCTGCGGCCGCACCCTGCGCCGCCGCCCCCACTGCGGCGCCCTGTTCGCCAGCCAGCCCCTGTGCCGCAACTGCACCCTGCTCTGCGGCACCCGCGCCCGCCGCTGCTCCCTGCGCTGCCGCTGCCCCCTGCGCTGCGGCCGCACCATGCGCCGCTGCGTCTCCCTGCGCCGCTGCCGCCCCCTGTGCGGCGGCTGGGCAATAGGCGGGAGGGAGGCCAGTATGGACGCCTTGCGCCAAGCTGCCCAGGAGGCCCTGTTCTGCGAGACGGTGCTCGCCAAGTCGGGCGACAATATCCTGCTCGAAACGCTGCGCGGCGCCAGTCCGGTGACCTGGGAACACTATCCGCCGGGCGATGTCTTCGACCGCGACAGCGGCGCGCAGTGGTATTATCACAGCCATAATGGCCCGCCCGGCGCAGCCGAACACGGCCACTTCCACTGCTTCATGCGGCCCCGCGGCAAGGATGGTCCCATCCATCACCTCGTGGCTATCGGCGTCGACGCCTATGGCCGGGCCATTCGCCTGTTCACCGTCAACCAGTGGGTCGTCGACGACATCTGGGCCGACGCGCCCACCACCATCGCCCTGCTCGACGGCTTTGACGTGCACATGGCCCGCCCCTCCTATCTGGTCAATCGCTGGCTGACCGCGATGCTGGGCCTCTATCGCGACGAGATCGCCGCGCTGATCCGCGACCGCGACGCGACGCTGGCCGCCCACCTGCCCCCGGCCGGCATCGCTGCCCGGCAGGACCGCGACCTCGAAGTAATTTCCCAATGCGCCATCGACCTGGCCGCCCGCGCCGCCGCGCTCGACCTCTAGCCGCACCACGGCCACCGGAACGCTTGCCGGTCCGGGCGTGTTGTCCCTTTAACCATTCAAAGCAAGGAGCTGCACCATGGACCATTCTGAGCACACACCGCTGGGCAGTGACGAACTGAATTCCGAGACCCTCAAGGGCGCCATCATCTACGGTGCCGACAATGCCGAAGTCGGCCACGTCTCCCATCTGCTCGGCAGCGGCGCCGCCTGCCAGGTCATCGTCGATGTCGGAGGCTTCCTCGGCCTGGGTGCCAAGCCGGTCGCGGTCGGACTCGGCCAGCTCTCCTTCATGCGCGACGCCAAGGGCACCGTGCATGCCGCCACCGGCTGGACCCAGGAGCAGCTGCTGTCCATGCCGGCCTATGCCGAATGAACCGGTGCCGCCCGGCAAAGGCGGCGCAATTGATCGGGATCAAGATACCTTCCCGACAGATCGCTAGGATAGTATCGGCAGTCACGGGAGATCTGAGATGGAAATTCGCAATATCGTCGTCGGCCTGACCATTGATGGTGTCGATCCGGCCCTCGTCGCCTTTGCTGCCGATCTGGCAAAGCAGCACAAGGCCAGCCTGACCGGCTTTGTTGCCGCCGAGCCACCGGTGATTGCCAGCATGGGCGCCGGTGATGTTGCCGGTGCGCTCTATACCGAGCAGCTCGGCGAGATCGAGACCTCCATCGCCGTGGCGCGCGACAAATTCGCCGAACTGGTGCCGGCCGACCTCAAGCATGGCTGGATTGCCGGCATCCAGCAGCCGGCCCTCGGCCTGATCCAGGCGGCGCGCAAGGCCGATCTGATCGTGATCGGCTCCCCCGGCGAACTGCGCGATGAAGGCTATCGCACCATTGACCTGGGCACCCTGCTGCTCTCGGCTGGCCGGCCCGTGCTGATCGCCGCCGCCGGCGCCCCCAAGCTCAAGGCCAGCACGGTCATCGTCGCCTGGAAGGATACCAAGGAAGCCCGGCGCGCCATCGTCGACGCGCTGCCCCTGCTGCAGGCCGCCATCGATGTGCAGGTGGTGGTGATCAGCGAAGGCGATCTGGGCATCGAGCGCGACAGCATGCTGGACGCCGTGGCCTGGCTGCAGAGCCACGCCGTCAAGGCGCGTGGCGACGTGCTGCCCAATCGTGGCGGTGCGGGCCAGTCAATCCTCGACGCCGCAAAGTCCGCCAGCGCCGACCTGATCGTCAGCGGCGCCTATGGCCACAGCCGTTTGCGCGAATGGCTGGTCGGCGGCATGACCCGGGACCTGCTGGCCGCGCCGGGCATTCACCGCTTCCTGTCGAACTAGAACGAAGCGAACAGGGCCCGCTGGTCAGCGGGTCCACAGCTTCGGCCAGTACACGTCGCTGTCGAAATCCTGCGGAATCGGCGACAGGCGCGAGATCGCCGTGGCCGCAAATTCGACCTGCAGCGCAAAGTGGCGGACATCGTCGGGCATGGGCTGGCCGGTGATGAATTCCCGCGTGCGCCATTCATGCAGCTTGATCGCCCGCAGCCGACGCCGCGCTTCTGCCTCGACATCCTCGACCAGCACGGCCACCGGCGCAGCCTGTGAGCGCTGCCAGTTTGGCTCCGTCCACTCCCTGCTACCCTCGATCTCTGCGAAACGCACTTGGTCCTCTGCTCTCTGGCCGTCTGCCCCTCGGCTCCGCCTCTGTCATCAACATGTCACCGACCCCTTACCGAAACGGTAACGCGGGGTTTTGGCAAGGGACGGGCCATGTTAGTCTTGCAGGCATGACCATCCTCTATGTCATGGCCGCACAGGCCGAATATGGGCCGCATCTGCAGGCCAGGATCACGCCGCTGATCACCGGCGTCGGCCCCGTAGAAGCCGCCATTGCGGTCACGCGGGCCCTGGCCGAGGCCCGGCCGCTGCCGCGCCTCGTGGTTTCGCTGGGCTCTGCCGGCTCGCGTCTGCTGGCGCAATGCGGCGTCTACCAGGCCATCTCGGTGAGCTATCGCGACATGGATGCCTCGGCCCTGGGCTTTGCCAAAGGACAGACGCCGTTTCTCGATCAGGCGCCGGTCCAGATGCTCACCCCGCTCATCCCCGGGCTTGAAACGGCCCGGCTGTCGACCGGCGCCAATGTCGTCTCCGGCGCAGCCTATGACGGCATCGATGCCGACATGGTGGATATGGAGACCTTTGCCGTCCTGCGCGCCTGCCAGACCTTCGGCGTGCCGCTGGTGGCGCTGCGCGGCATTTCCGATGGCGCGGCCGAACTCGGCCATGTGGATGACTGGACGCAATATTTGCACGTCATCGACGAAAAGCTGGCGGCAGCGGTGGAACTGGTCGAAGTGGCGGTGGCGACCGGACGGATCTAGCGGCCCGCGGCCTTCCTGTCGCGCCGCTGGCGGCGCCAGGTGCTCCATTTGCGCATGCCGCGCACAATGGCCATGTTCACCGGGCCCTGCAGGAAGGCCAGATCGAGCGCGAGCAGCAGCAGGCCGAGCGGCAGCATCCAGATGCCCAGTACCGGCAGGAAGCTGAAAATGCCCCCAAGGATCAGCAGGATCGCCAGCGGTATGCGCAGCCAGCGCGCGCCCGGACGGCGCAGATGGGCCAGCAGGCCCGCCGCCTGCGGCACCTTGCGCGCGATGCGGTCGAACTGTCGATCAAGTCGGGCGCGGCTCTTGGCCATAGGATTCCCTGGGGTGCAGTCGCAACAGTCTTTGATGTAGTGCGCCGCAACGCCCTCGCCAAGGGCCATTGTGCAGCGCTGGCGGCAAAGATCTCTCTCCCGCGACAATGGAACTTCCGCGCCGCCCCAGAGTTGAATGAGGATAACCTTCAAGGAGCGTCTCCATGGCTACGGCAACTCAGCGCGCACTCCGTCGCGCGGAACACAGCGGCGAAGCAATTTCGGAAAATCTGGCCCAGCAGATTGCTGTGCTGCGCCGGCAGGTAGACGAAATGTCCCGCTCGGTGCAGTCCTATGGCGGTCACTCCATCGATGACCTGCAGCACAATGCGGTGGCCCTGGCCCACGAAGTGCGCGAGCAGGGTCGTGTCGTTGCCCGCCAGGTGGGTCGCCAGGCCAATATTGCCGGCAAGGCCGTGCAGGAAAACCCGGTACCGGTTCTCGTCGTGCTGGGCACCATCGCCCTGCTCTCGACGCTGCTGTTCACTCGCGACTGATTCGGGCGACGCGTTAGCACTCTGCTAACCGTCTCGCTGAGGGCTTGCTTAAGCCTAATAGGTCATTGTCGGACGAGCCTGCATTTGATCGTCCGACGGAGACTGCCCCATGAAGATCACCAAAGCCGTGCTGCGCACGATGGCCGTGATCCTCACCGGCAGCGTGCTCGGCGGCTGCAGCCTGTTCGGCATCAGCTTCGGCACGGCCCAGCTCAGTCCCAAGGAATGCCTGATGCGGGCAATGTACTTCGAATCCAACCGCTCCAGCGTCGATGGCATGCTGGCGGTCGGCACGGTGGTGATGAACCGCCTCAACGACCCGCGCTATCCCACATCGGTCTGCGCGGTCGTCGGCCAGAAGAACCAGTTTGCCCAGGGCGTGCTGACCAAGAAGATGACCGACAGCGGCGCCGTGCTGGCCTCCCAGACCGCCGATCAGGTACTGGCCGGCTGGCGTCATCCCGGCGTGCGCAACGCCCAGCATTTCCACACTGCCGGACTGCGCTTCCCCTACAACAACATGCATTACGTGCTCGAAGCCGGCGGCAACGAGTTTTACGAGAAGTACTAGGGTGATGCGGCGACCCTAGAAGTCGCCCCCCATGTCAAAGCCGCCATCGCCGAAATCGTCGCCGCCGCTATCGCCGTCATCGGCGGGCTGGTCTTGCTCGGCGGTGGCCTCCGATTCTGCCGCCTGGGCGCTGCCGAACAGGCCGCCAAAGGCATTGATCAGCATCATGCCGCCCGCCACGCCCAGCGCCGTCTGCGCCGCGCCGGCCAGAAACCCACCCTGCCCGCCGCGCCCCGGCCTGTCCTCGCCGACATTGTCCCAGGGACCGCGCGCCCGCTGCTTGCCTTCCAGTTCGGCAATGCGGGTCTGGGCCTCACGCAAGGCCTGTTCCTGGGCGACCACGGTCTGCGCCAGATAATAGGGCGCCGGTGGAAAGTCGCGCAGCCGCTGCTGGATCTGGGCCTCGGCGTCGCGGTCGCGCGGCGCGCTATTGCGCGCCACCTCCTCGATCCGGTCGAACAAATCATCGATGACGGTCTGGTCTTGCTGGCTGGCCATGGCGGCGCTCCCTCTATTCGGTACTGCTAAAGATGGTGAGCGCAGCGGAGGGTGCAATGGCTGCCGCCGCAATTCACAGCTTGGTGCTGGTGCGCAGCACATAGCCGATGACCACGGCGACGGCCTCATAGAGCTCGATGGGAATGGTATCGTCGATCTCGATGCCGCTCAGCGCCTGGGCCAGCACCGGATTGGCCTCGATGATCACGTCATTGTCGCGCGCCAGCGCGATGATGCGCTCGGCGACGAGGCCGCGCCCCTTGGCCACCACGCGCGGCGCATCGCGGGTGCCGCGCTCATATTGCAGCGCCACGGCCAGCGCACGATCCTTGGGGTCCTCGCTCATGTCGTGGCGTCCACCAGATGGCCTGAATTGGCCGCCTGCGGCGAGGCCGACGGCGCCCCGTGCCGCACGATGATCGCGCCCGGTGTCAGGCCCATCCCGGCCAGCGTGCCGCGCAGCCCGTCAATGTCGGCCTCGAGCGCTGCCGACGTCGCCGGTTCGCTGGCCCATAGCATCACGCCGGTGGCGCGGCCGCGCAACGATACCTGTGCCCCGACCTCGCCCATTCCCGGCAGATTGATGGCAAAGCGCATCTGCCAGCCCCGCTCCGACGCCGCTTCGTCGGGATTCTGCTCGTCGCGATGAATCTGCAGCTGCAGCAGCGTCTGGTGACCGGCGATCACCACCGGCAGATCCATGTTCCATTCGGCGCCCTTCACATTGGGGTCAGGCAGGGACGCATGCTGATGCAGCCGGAGGCGCGCCAGCGCCGCCTCGGTCCGGTCGAGCAGGTGTTTGCCTACCTCGTCGGCTGCCGCCGCCGGATCGATCGGCGGAATGTCCGACCCCGTCACCCGCGGAAACTTGCCGCGCAAGGGCGGGGCAACCTGGGTAACGGCGGCGATCACCGGCAATTGCTGGCCCAGCCAGCTGGTCAGCGTCGAGCGCAGTGCCAGCAGCGAGGCCTTCATGTCGGCCTGCGGCGCCAGCAGCGGCGTGCCGGCGCGGGCTAGCCCGGCTTCCTGGAACACACCCGAATTCAGCACCGCCTTCTGCAGGCTGGCGCCGTCCAGCTTGCCCCCGGCGACATTGAGCTGGTTGGCGAGCACCTGCTGGGCCGCCCGGACGACCGGTTCGGGCAGTGCCACGGTGCCGGCAATCGAGGTCAGGGCTGCCGTCAGCCCGACAATGCTGTTCTGCTGCGGCAAGGCAGCCTGGACCATCTGCGCCAGCGCCGCCTGTGGCGTGCTGGCCATGGCCGGGCTCACCGCAGGCGCTGCTGCGGGCTGTGCCACCGGCCCGGCGGCGGGGACAGCTGTGGCTATTGCCGTCGCGCCCGGAAGTGCCGGCGGCGATATGGTTGTCGCGGCGCCGGCGGGTGGCGCCTGGGCATAGGGCACGGCGGGGCGCGCGGTCGATGGCGCCACCACCTGCCCTTGGGCGCCCGGCTGCGCCGTGACGGCGGCAGGTGTCTGCGAAGCAACGGGAGTCGCCTGACCGGCGGCCGCCTGGGCGGCCAACATGGTAGCGGGCGTAATTGTCGGGGGCGCGCTCGCCAGCGGCGCGCTGGCTGCAGCTGGCGGCGCTGCCACCGGCACGCCATTCGGGGCTGGCGCTGCCGCACCGGGAGCAGCCGCCGAAGCGGGAATGGGGGCGGTTGCAGGCGCGGCGCCGGCAGCCGCCTGAGACACGGTGACGGGACTGCCGGCTGCGCCGGCAGGGGCGGCTTGCCCCTGTGCCGACGGCACGGGTGGCGCGGCGGTCGAACTGGCAAGCGCCGGCGGCGATGTACCGGTCGAGGCCGTGCCCGGCGCGGGTGCCGCCTGCAGCGCCAGCCGCAACTGCGCGCCACGGCCCTGGACTTCAAAGCGCAGCGCCTCGCCCGCCAGGGCCAGCTGCGGCAGCACCAGGTTCAGCGTCTGGCCGGCAAACTGCACCTGCGTGCCGCCATTGGGCGCCGGCCCGATGACCGTGCCGCTGATGACCTGGCCGGCCTTGAGCGCAAGCGCCTGCAGCGCCGAGCTGCGGGCGGCGGTAACGATCTGGGGTAGCTGGCCGGGGATAAGCATGATGTATCCGCCCCGCCGCACCGTGCGGCAGCGCTACTCTAGCGCAACATCAGCATTCGCTGATTCTGTCATGCTTGGGAAACTTAACGAGCCGTGACCAAAGTCCCGGCGCGTTGCGTCGCTAGTCCGGGCGAATATCGGTATAGGCCTTGGTGGCTGGCTTGCCGCGGAAGGTGACCCAGAAGAAGTTCAGCGTATAGGTGCCCGCCGTGCGGAACACGCCTTCCTTCTCGAGGCGACGACCCGAGGTCATCATCTTGAGTCCGAAGGTCCATTTCACCGCGCCGACCTTTGAAAGGCGCACGGCGACGTCGGTATCCTCGCCGAAGAACTCGATAGAGCGGTCATAGCCGCCCACCTTCTGCCAGGCGTCGCGCCTGAAGATGAAATTGCCGCCCTGCACCACCGAGCCCACACGCAGGATATAGCGGTTGAGCACATAGATCAGCCAGGTCAGGCCATAGAACATGTTCACCAGGAAGCGGTTCCAGGCGCTCATGTCGTAATAGACATAGGGGCCGCTGAGGCAGACCAGCTTGGGATCGCGGCCAAATTCGGCAAACACGGTGTCGAGCCACCCGGCCGGCACGATGGTGTCGCTATCGATATTGGCCACCAGGTCAAAGCCCTCGGTGGCGGCAAAGCCGGCATCGCGCGCATTGACCAGGCCCTTCTTGGGCTCGTCGACCACCTGCACCGTCGGGAAGCTGCGGGCAATCTCGCCGGTGCGGTCGGTGGAGGCATTGTTGACCACCACGATCCGGGCGTCCGTGCCGCTGCGGGCAACTTCGGCCACCACCGATTCCAGGCATTTGCCGATCAGCGCCTCTTCATTATAGGCGGGTATGACGAATGCCAGTTTCATTGCTGCCTCATGCTCGGCCGGAACGGACCTTGGTCGGTGCAAATAGCGGTTGCGCCGGCGATGGGCAACACTGCGTGCCGCTTTTTCCAGCACCGGCCAAAGCGGGCCGCACCGCCGCCGGGGCAGCAGTGCGGCTCACGCCGGTCCGTCGCGTCAGCCGATATAGTCGCGCTTGCCGATCGGTGCGCCATTGGCGCGCAGGATGGCGTAGGCGGTGGTGATGTGGAAATAGAAGTTCGGCAGGGCGCGCTGGGTCAGGTAGACCAGCCCGTTTTCCTGCACGTCATTGCCACCCAGCTTGAGGGTGACATCGCGGGCTTCGCTGCCCTCGAGATCTGCCGGCGTGATCGTGGCCAGCAGGTCGAGCGCCTTGCGGATGCGGGCGCGCAGCTCGTCAAAGGTCTGCTCGGTATCGGGCCAGGACGGCACCTCGCGCCCGGCCAGCCGGGACACGCTGCCCTTGACGTGATCGGTGGCGATCATGATCTGGCCGCGGAATGGAATCATGTCCGGCGACAACCGCGCGCTGGCCAGCACGGCAGTATCGAACTTGCGTTCGGCGGCATTGGCCTCGGCCTTGTCCATGATGGTCAGCAGATTGGTCAGCATGCGGGTATAAACCGGCACGGTCAGGTCATATATGGCGATCGTCATCGAGAGATACCTTGATTGTGGCGACACGAAAGGGAAGACTCCCATGCGCCTGCACTGGCAGGCTGACAAGTGGGTATGGGTATGCGTAGCGAGACTGACAAGAAGGTGGGCGAAACCACTGCACCGGCCGGCCGCTTCCACCACCTGCGCAGCACCTTGCGCCTGCTCTATCACAGCCAGTCGCCCAAGGCGCAGCGCTTCCAGGCCGCGGTGCTGATCGTCGATCTCGCCATCATCGTCTTCTTCATCGCCTCGCCCTTGCTGCGCGACAATGCGTCCTTCCTGTGGATCGACTATTCCATTGCCCTGCTGCTGGCCGCCGACCTCACCGCCCGGGCACTGGCAACCACCGATATCGGCCGCTGGCTCCGGCAGGTGCCGGTGATCCTGGATATCTTCATCCTGGCGACGCTGCTGGTGCCGACCGTGTTCTTCAACCTCGGCTTCCTGCGCATCCTGCGGCTCTGGACCATGACCCGCAGCAGCACCCTGTGGCGGCCGCTGCGCCGGCGCGGGCTGATGCAATATCGCGAGACCATCCAGGCGGTGATCAACCTGCTGGTCTTCCTCTTCGTCGTCACCGGCTTTGTCTATACCGCCTTCGCCAATCGCGGCGAGGATGGCCTGGCCGGCTATATCGACGCGCTCTACTTCACCGTGGCCACCGTCACCACCACCGGCTTCGGCGATATCACCCTGCCCGGCCCCGGCGGCAAGCTGACCTCGATCATCATCATGATCGTGGGCATTTCCCTCTTCGTCAAACTGGCGCAGTCGATCTTCCGGCCGGCCAAGGTACACTTCCCCTGTCCACAATGCGGGCTGCAGAAGCACGACCCCGACGCCGTGCACTGCAAGGCCTGCGGCCATATCCTCAACATCCCCGATTCCGGCCAGGACTAGCGGATCACCGGCAGCCGCACCCGGAAACAGGCGCCCGGCAGTGGCCCCGGCACCAGCTCGAGCGTGCCGTTCATCCGCGCCACGATCTGGCGTGAAATCGCCAGCCCCAGCCCTGCCCCGCTCTGGTTGCTGGCGCCATGTTCGCCGCGCGAGAACTTCTCGAAGATCAGCTTGCGTTCGCGCTTGGGAATGCCCGGGCCGTTATCGGCAATATCGACGATATAGCTGCCCGCCCGCACCGATGATGTCACCCGCACCACGCCATGGGCGGCGTCGTTGTACTTGACCGCGTTGGAGACGAGGTTGATGAACACCTGGCACAGCCGGTCGGCATCGCCCTCCACCATGGTGGCCTGGGCACGGTCGCCCATTTCCACCCGCATGCCGCGCTCGCGCAGCAGCGCATCGCAGACCCGCAGCGCCCGGTCGAGGGCACTTTCCGCGTCGATGGGCGCATTGTCCCAGGCCCGCTCGCCCCGCTCCAGCGCCGACAGGTCGAGGATTTCGTCGAGCAGCTTGGTCAGCCGCAGGCTCTCCTGGTGGATGGTCGAGACGAAATGCTGCCGCGTCGCCGCGTCCAGTCCCTCCGGCTCAAGCAGGATTTCCGAGAACGAGCGGATCGAGGTCATCGGCGTGCGCACCTCATGGCTGACCTGGCTGAGGAACTCGTCCTTCTGGCTGTCCAGCTCGCGCAATTGCACATTGGCATCCTCAAGCTTCTGCGCCGTGGAGCGCAGCTCGGCGGACGTCTTTTCCAGCTGCTGGGAATATTCGATGACCTGCTGCGTCTCGTCGGCCATCTGCATGACCTCCTCCAGCGACACGTCGCTGCCCGACACCACCTTGGACAGCATGACATGGGCCGAGGCCGCCCCGATCGAGCCGGCCAGCTCGCGCTCAAGCTGGCCGATGAACTCCGAGGACGGCTCGAGCTGGTCCGGTTCGACGCCGCTGTCGCGCGCTGCCGCCTCGAACAGCGCGGCCGCCCGCCGCTCGCCCAGCACCCGCTCGGCCACGAAGAACAGGTCATTGGCCGTGGCCGAGCCGCGCACGAAATTGCCCTGCGCGCTGTGGCCGCGCTTGAACACATCGACGAACAGCGTTGCCTGGATGCGCTCCAGCGTTGACTGCGTGGTCAGCAGCGACACCACGGTCAGCGTCAGCACATTGAGCGACAGGCTCCAGAAGGCGGCGTGGCTCAGCGGATCGAGGCCGTCGAAGCCGAACAGCGCCTCCGGCCGCAGCCAGGCAATGCCCCAGGGCCCGTCGCGCATCAGCATGGCCACGGCCGGCGAGACCGATTCGAACGAGGGCAGGAAACTGCACCAGACCCAGACGACAAAGCCCACGGCGATGGCCGCGGTCGCCGCCTTGAGCGAGGCATCGCGCCAGAACAGCGCCGCCAGCACAGCCGGGAAGAACTGGGCGATGGCGGTAAAGGAAATCAGCCCGATCGGCGCCAGCGCATCCGAATCCCGGGTGAAGAAGAAGTAGAAAAAGCCCAGCGACAGGATCAGCACGATGGAAAACCGGCGCGCCACCAGCAGCAGGTGGCTGACCCCCTGCCCGTCGCCGCTGCCCTGGCCCGAGCTGAAGCGCAGCACCAGCGGCATGACGATGTGGTTGGACACCATGATCGACAGCGCGATCGACTCCAGAATGATCATCGAGGTGGCCGAGGAGAAGCCGCCGATAAAGGCAAACAGTGCCAGCGCATCCTGCCCGAAGGCCATGGGCAGGGTCAGCGCGAACATGTCGGGATTGGAGCCGGCGGGTAGCGTGATGAGCCCGAACATGGCGATGGGCAGGATGAACAGGCTCATCAGCAGCATATAGGCGGGGAAAGCCCAGCTGGCGACGCGCAGGTGGTTTTCGTCCGAATTCTCCACCACCGTCACCTGGAACTGCCGCGGCAGGCAGACGATCGCCGCCACTGACAGCGCCAGCGTCGTCAGCCAGCGGTCGTCAAAGCCCTTGTCGGGCTGCAGCCCCACGCCCATCTCGCTGGCCTGGGTGAAGATCGGCTCCAGTCCGCCCCCGGCATAGACCACGAAAATGCCAACGGCCAGCAGCGCGGCCAGCTTGACCACGGCCTCGAAGGCAATGGCCGCGACCACGCCGTGATGCTGCTCCTTGGCGTCGACATGGCGGGTGCCGAACAGGATGGTGAACACCGCCATGGCCGCCGCAACGCCAAAGGCCAGGCCCACATCGTCAATGCCGGCCAGGCTCCCCTGGCCGAATTCGGAGGCGCCGGCCACCGTCTGGATCGAGGAGGTCACGGCCTTGAGCTGCAGCGCGATATAGGGCGCGATGCCGATCACGGCGATGCAGGTGACCAGCACGGCCAGACGGTTGGACTTGCCGAAGCGCGAGGACAGCAGGTCGGCCAGCGAGGTGATGCGCTGGTTGTGGCTGATGCGCACCAGCCGCCGTAGCAGGAACCACCAGCCGACAAAGACCAGCGTCGGCCCGAGATAGATGGTGAGGAATTCCAGCCCGCTGCGGGCCGCATTGCCCACCGCGCCGTAAAACGTCCAGCTGGTGCAATAGACCGAGATCGACAGCGTATAGACCGCCGGCGAATGCAGGAAGGATTTGGTATTGGCGCGCGCCCTTCGGTCGCCGAAGAATGCCAGCACGAACAGCAGCCCGACATAGCCGACAGCGGTGGCGATGACGAAATCGGCTGAGAGCATCAGTCGCCCTCCGCGCCGTTGGCCGGATTGGCGCTATCGGGCGGCAGGCCGCGGTTGAGCGCGGCGGTGCCGATGATCAGCAGCAGCCAGACCACGAACAGGTAGATGACGATCTGCGGCGTGCCGAAATGGGTAATCGGCTGATTGAACACATAGACCAGCGGCGGCACCAGCAGCAGTGCGCCGCTCACCGTCAGCACCAGCATGCTGGCGATGAGTTTACGCCGCTCCGCCATGTCCAGCCAGCAATTGCCGCACCGCACCGACCACGTCGGCATTGGCATAGGGCTTGGTCACGAAGCCGTCGGCGCCCAGTTCCTCGGCGGTGCGGCGGTCCTGCTGCTGGCCCTTGGCGGTCAGGATCAGCACCGGCATGTCCCGCAGCTCGAGATTGGCGCGGATCTGCTTGAGCACGTCAAAGCCACTGCGCTTGGGCAGCATGACATCGAGGACCAGCAGGCGCGGGCTGAGGCGGCGAACGGCGTCGAGCACGGCATCGCCGTCGGTCACCGCCCCGATGCTGTAGCCGGCGCGCCGCAGAATGAAATCGAGCGATTCCAGAATGCTCGGCTCATCCTCGGCAATGAGTATGTCGATGGCCAAATTTCCCCCTGGTCAGACGCGGTCTCCCCTCCGCGAATGCCGGTCCACTTAACCGCAATCATGCCGGATCGCCAAGCGCAAATGCGGCCGGCAGCAGTGGCGCCCGGGTTCGCGAGGCGCCGGCGTCCGGCGAGAGCGTCTCTTCCTGCCGGCTGGCACAGTCCCGGCGGGTGCACAGCCGGCAGCTGGGCCCCACCGGAATGTCGGCCGACAGGTCGTCCAGATCGAGCCCCGAGGCATAGATGGTGCGGTCGGCATGCAGCACGTCGCAGGCCAGCATGACCGAAGACGCTACGATCTGTTCGCGGAAGGCGGCGGTCCGGCGTTGCACTGTGCGGGCCAGGAACAGGTAGCGCGAGCCGTCGGAAAATCGCACCACCTGCCGCAAGGGGGCGTCGGGCATGCGGAAAGCGCCATAGATCGCCCAGAGCGGACAGGCATGGCCGCTATTGGGCAGCAGCAGGCCGGGCAGCGGAAAATGCTTGGTGAGGCGACCGGCCGGATCGGAGCGCAGGAAGCCGAAGGGCACGCCCTCCTGCCCCGGCCGGCGCAGGGTCACCAGCCGATGGGCGACCTGCTCGAAGCTGGCATTGTAGACCTGGCGCAGATGGTCGATGTCATAGGCGCTGGCCTCGGCATCGGCCAGCATCCGCTCATAGGGAAACACCATGGCGCCGGCCAGATAGGAGCCAACCGCCCGCGAGGCCAGACGGCGCGCCGTCGGCGTCGACAGCACTGCGCTCTGCAGCGTCTCGCCGATCGCATCGGCCGCCGCCAGTTCGCCATAGAGCCGCGCCAGCTGGAATTGCCGCGTCGCCAGTGTCGTCGTGCCCTGGAACCACAGGCGGCGGCCCGTGGCGTCGAACTGGTACTGGCCGGGAAAATCCGGCTCGGCCGGCGGTCCGCCAAAGGCCACGGTCACGCCGAACTTTTCTTCCAGCACGGCCACCAGGGTAGCAATGCTGAACGGACCCGACCGGGTGAGTTCGGCGCGCAGGCGGTCTGCGGCATCCTCAAGGATCGGAAAATGGTTCTGCCGCTCGATGATCAGGTCGTCGATCTCGCGCGCCGGCGATACGTTGCGGCTGATTTCGCTCGAGGTGTCGAACTGGCCGATCAGGTTGCGCGCCACATCCGTCAGCGCCAGCGTTTCGCGCCCGATGGCCCCCAGGAACCGTCGCCGCTCGGCCTCGTCGAGATCGGCGACATCTTCGAGGATTTCCGCGCTGGAGCGTATGGCAGTGACGCCGGACAGGATCTGGTGCAGCAGCTGGCTCAGCAGAGGATCGGAGCGCAGCCGGTCGGCATAGGCATCGGCATTGGACACCGCATCGGTATAGGCGCGGTGCAGCCGGGCCAGCGCGGCGGCACTGGCGGGATATTGCGCCACCAGTTCGCGCCGCTCCTCGGGCCGGAAGGGCAGCGACTCAACCACCGGGTCGGCGAAAGCTTCTTCGAGGTCCTGCAGCAGTTTCTGCTCGGTGCGCCCGGCCAGTTCATCGACATCGATCTGCAGTTGCGTGGCCACGCGGTTGAGCAGGGCCCCGCCGATATCGCGTTTGTTGTTCTCGATCAGGTTGAGATAGCTGGGCGAAATGCCGACCAGTCGCGCCAGGCTGGCTTGGGAAATGCGCAGCAATTTCCGTCTGTTGCTGATGCGGAAGCCGATCGGTGCGCGCATGGCCGGATCCTCGTTTCTCGCCGCGCCTGTCAACAACGTGACAGACGATGGCGAATTTCAGATCAATAATTGACAGATTATCCCTGCAATTACAACGTCCTATTGCCGACGTTTGCATATCGGGAAATACTCGGCCTGCGGTGAGCTGCTGGCTAAGTATCAGTTGCCCCGCGCCAAAAGGAGGAAATCAATGACACTTTTGAAGCGCGGCCTCAGCCGCCGTCGAGTGCTGCAGACCGGCATGGCCGGCATTATCGGCACTGGTATTGCCCCCATGATCCTGACCCGGGGCGCGTGGGCGCAGGAGTTCTGCAACAACCCGACCGGTGACACGGTGACGTTCGGTCTCAACCTGCCCCTGACCGGCGCCTATGCCGAAGAAGGTGCCGACGAACAGAAGGCCTATGAACTGGCCATCCAGCACCTCAATGGCGAAGGCGATGGCGGGCTGATCAATGTCCTCACCCCAACCGCTCTCAAGGGCAATGGCATTCTGGGCAAGAAGGTCGCCTTCGTGACCTCCGACAGCCAGACCAAGTCCGACGTGGCCCGTGCCGGTGCCACCCGCATGATCGAACGCGACGGGGCCATCATGGTCACCGGCGGCTCGTCCTCGGGCGAAGCCATCGCCGTTCAGGGCCTCTGCCAGGAACTCGGCGTCATCTTCATGGCGGGCCTGACCCACTCCAATGACACCACCGGCAAGGACAAGCGCCGCTACGGTTTCCGCCACTTCTTCAACGCCTACCAGTCCGGCATCGGCCTGGGTCCGGTGCTGGGCCAGGAATATGGCGCCGACCGCCGCGCCTATCACCTGACGGCCGACTATACCTGGGGCTGGACGCAGGAAGAATCCATGAAGGCCGCCACCGAAGCGCTCGGCTGGCAAACCGTGGAAGCCGTCCGCACGCCGCTCGGCGCCGGCGACTTCAGCCAGTTCCTGACGCCGGTGCTCAATTCGGGTGCCGACGTGCTGATCCTCAACCACTATGGCAATGACATGGTGAACTCGCTGACCCAGGCGGTGCAGTTCGGCATGCGCGACCGCCAGGTGAACGGCAAGGACTTCCAGATCGTCGTGCCGCTGTTCTCCGAGCTCATGGCCAAGGGTGCCGGCACCAACATCAAGGGCATTTTCGGCACCTCCAACTGGCACTGGAACCTGCAGGACGAAGGCACCAAGGCCTTCACCAAGTCCTTCGGCGCCGCCTATGGCGCACCGCCGTCCCAGGCCGCCCACACCGCCTATGTCCAGGCCCTGCTCTATGCCGATGCCTGCGAGCGCGCCGGCACCTTCTATCCGCCCGAAGTCATCAAGGCGCTCGAAGGCCACGAGTTCGACGGCATGGGCAATGGTCCGACCCTCTACCGTGCCGAAGACCACCAGTGCATCAAGAATATCCTTGTGGTGCAGGGCAACGACAACCCGACCAGCGAATACGACGTGCTCAACGTCGTGCAGGAAGTCGATCGCGAAGCTGTCAACTACGACCCGGCCATCTTCGGCGGCGACCTCGGCCCGGCAGAACCCGTACCGATGTGCTGATCCCGCGGCCGCCCCATTCGTGGAGCGGCCCATTTCTCAGTAGGCCTCGCCCCGAGCCTGTCCAGGGGTGAGGCCCTGCCTCCCGACCTGTCGGCCTCCCTGCGGTGGTCGGCAGGTCACCACGAGGCTACCGGACGCCGGGCTCGCTAGGACCAAAACCATGTTCGAAGTCATCTTTCTGCAATTCCTCAACGGCCTCGACAAGGGCGCTGCCTATGCGCTGATCGCGCTGGGACTGACCCTGGTCTTCGGCACCCTGGGCGTGGTCAATTTCGCCCATGGCGCGCTGTTCATGCTGGGCTCGTTCTGCGCCGTGCTGTTCCGCCAGGTGCTGACGATGGAGACCATCACCATCGACCCCGAAAAGCTCTCCCCCTGGGGCCAGCCGCTCGAAATCCGCGAACCCCTCGTGCAGGCCTGGTTCGGCGATTTCGGCGCCGTGCTGGTCAACTATTCGGTGCCCTTCAGCATCATCATCACCATTCCCATCATGCTGGTGATCGGCGTGGCGCTCGAGCGCGGCATCATCAAGCACTTCTACAAGCGCCCCCATGCCGAACAGATTCTCGTGACCTTCGGCCTGGCCATTGTGGCGCAGGAAGTCATCAAGGCCTTCTTCGGCCCCAACCCCATTCCCCAGCCCATGCCGACCGACCTGCGCGGCGCGGCCGATATCGGCGCCTTTCTGGGCATGCAGGCCAATGTCATCACCTATCCGATCTGGCGCCTCATCTATTTCCTGTTCTCGGCGGCGATCATCGGCGGCGTCTTTGCCTTCCTCCAGTTCACCACCTTCGGCATGGTGGTCCGCGCCGGCATGGCCGACCGCGAGACCGTGGGCCTGCTCGGCATCAATATCGACAAGCGCTTTACCATCATGTTCGGCCTGGCGGCCGTCGTCGCCGGCGTCGCCGGCGTCATGTACACCCCGTTATTGCCGCCCAACTACCACCTCGGCATGGATTTCCTGGTGCTCAGCTTCGTGGTCGTGGTGGTTGGCGGCATGGGCTCTCTGCCCGGCGCCGTGGCGGCCGGCTTCCTGCTCGGCATCCTGCAGTCCTTCGCCTCGATGACCCAGGTAAAGGCGCTCCTCCCCGGCATCGACCAGATCATCATCTATCTCGTCGCCGTCGTCATCCTGCTCGTATTGCCGCGTGGCCTGTTTGGTCGCCGCGGCGTGATGGAGGCCTGATCCAATGGCCATGTCCCGCAATGACCTGCTGCTGTTCCTGGGCTTCGCCATCGTGGTGCTGGCCATGCCGATCTGGATGGCGCCCTTCGGCGCCGCCTATCCGGACCTGCTGCAGCGCTTCATGATCTTCGGCATCTTCGCCGTCGGCTTCAACATCCTGTTCGGCCTCACCGGCTATCTCAGCTTCGGCCACGCCGCCTTCTTCGGCGTCGGCTCCTATGCCGCCGTCTGGTCGTTCAAGCTGCTCAGCCTCGATGCCCTGCCGGCCATGCTGTTCGCCATCGTCATCTCCGGCCTGTTTGCCCTGGTCATCGGCTATCTCAGCCTGCGCCGGTCGGGCATCTACTTCTCCATCCTCACCCTGGCCTTCGCCCAGATGAGCTATAACCTGGCCTATTCGGTGCTCACCCCGATCACCAATGGCGAGACCGGCCTGCAGCTGACCATCAACGATCCGCGCCATGTCGATCGTCTGTTTGGCGAAGCCATGCCCGGCCAGCCGGTGCCTACCCTGCTTGGGCAGTCGCTCGGCGGCTTTGCCGGCTTCTATTTCTGCGCCGGCTTCCTGATCCTGGCCTTCTTCATCGCCCAGCGCATCACCAACTCGCCCTTCGGCATGATGCTCAAGGGCATCAAGTCCAACCAGATCCGCATGAATTATACCGGTTTCAATACCCGTCCCTATACGCTGGCCGCCTTCGTCATCTCGGGCATGTATGCCGGCCTGGCCGGTGCCCTGCTGGCCGTCACCGATCCCCTGGCCGGCGCCGAGCGCATGCAGTGGACCGCCTCGGGCGAAGTGGTGCTGATGACCATTCTGGGCGGCGCCGGCACCCTGGTGGGCCCGGTCATCGGCGCCTGGATCATCAAGTATTTCGAGAACATCTTCTCCGCGCTCAATGACAGCATCCTGGCGCGCTTCTGGAGCTTCCTGCCCGACGGGTTCGACCAGGCAGCCGTCACCATCAGCAGCAAGTTCGTCGGCGAGGGCTGGTTCCTCACCCTGGGTCTGGTCTTCGTGCTCATCGTGGTCTTCCTGCCCGGCGGCGTCATGGAAGGGGTGCGGCGCATTGCCCAGCTCTTCCGCAAGTCGCCGCCGCCGAGCAAGACCGCTCCCCAGCCACAGCCAGCCGAATAGGACGCCCCAGATGAGTGTACCCAATGTCGTGCTGCATGTTGCCGACGTCCACAAGCGCTTCGGCGGCCTGCATGCCCTGGCCGATATCGACCTCGAGGTCGAGGAGGGCCAGACCCACGCCATTATCGGCCCCAATGGCGCCGGCAAGTCCACCCTGCTCAATGTCATCATCGGCAAGCTGGCCCCGACCAGCGGCCAGGTGGTCTTCGACGGCGTCGTACTGACCGGCCGCAAGCCCTATGAGATCAACCAGCTCGGCATTGCCCGGGTGTTCCAGACCCCCGAAATCTTCGCCGATCTCAGCGTGCTGCACAATGTCATGATCCCCGCTCTGGCCAAGCGTGACGGCGCCTTCCGCCTCAACCTGTTCTCCGGCCTCGACCAGGAAAAGGCCATCCGCCAGGAGGCCGAGCACATGCTCGAGGATGTCGGCATGCTCAGCAGCCGCGCCGACCATGCCGGCAGTCTCAGCCGCGGCGACAAGCGGCGCATGGAACTGGCCATGTGCCTGATCCAGCATCCCCGCCTGCTGCTGCTCGATGAGCCGACCGCCGGCATGAGCCGGCATGATACCAATACCACCATCGAACTGCTCAAGAAGATCAAGAGCCGCGGCATGACCAAGGTCATCATCGAACACGACATGCATGTGGTGTTCTCGCTGGCCGACAAGATCTCGGTGCTGGCCCAGGGCCGCATCATCGCCGATGGCACCCCCGATCAGGTGCGCGGCAATCCCAAGGTGCAGGAAGCCTATCTCGGAGGCGAAGTCGCATGAGTACGATGGCTATGGAAACCCAGATTGGCAGCGGCAGCCAGGCCGCCGCGGTCGAAACCACCCGCCCGTTCTTTTCGGTGCGCGACGTGCATGCCTATTATGGCGAGAGCTATATCGTGCAGGGCGTCTCCTTCGACATCCGCAAGGGCGAAATCCTCGCTCTGCTCGGTCGCAACGGCGCCGGCAAGACCTCGACCCTGCGCACGCTCGCCCGCACCGACACGCCGCAGATGCGACAGGGCGAGATCTGGCTCGATGGCGAACCCATTCACCAGATGAAGAGCTACCAGGCGGCCCAGGCCGGCATCCAGCTCGTGCCCGAGGACCGGCGCATCATTGCCGGGCTGACGGTGGAGGAAAACATCTTTCTCGCCCAGGTCGCGCCAGGGGTCGGCTGGAGCCTCGATCAGATCTATGAGAGCTTTCCGCGCCTGGCCGAACGGCGCAAGCAGGAGGGTGTGACCCTGTCGGGCGGCGAGCAGCAGATGCTGGCCATCGCCCGGGCCCTGGCCCGCAATCTCAAGTTGCTGCTGCTCGACGAGCCCTATGAGGGTCTGGCCCCGGTCATCGTGCACGAGATCGAGCGCATCCTGCATTCGATCAAGCCGCTGGGCATCACCACCATCATCGTTGAACAGAATGCCGTCGCTGCGCTCAAGCTGGCCGACCGCGCCGTCATTCTGGATACCGGTGAAGTGGCCTTCTCCGGCACGGCCCGCGAAGTGCTCGACAATACCGAGCTGCGCCACGAATACCTCGCCATCTAGCGCGGGAAACGGTTTCCGGTCCGGCGGTCTTTAAGCCGCGGCCCGGCACGCTCTACCCTGGGTCTTTCGACTAAAGGCATTCCGCCGATCTCACCTCTCCCCGTTGGGAGACCCAGGGTAAGTCTCAGCCTTCCGGCAGTTCCGGCGCATTGGCGGCAATGGCAATGCCCTCGCCCTCGAGCGCATCGCGCACCTCGCGCGCCAGGTCGACCGCGCCCGGCGTATCGCCATGCAGACAGATCGAGCGCGCCGCCGATGTCATCACCGTGCCGTCAATGGCCACCAGCTCACCCGCCTTGGCCAGCCGCAGGCAGCGCGCGATCACCGCATCCACGTCGTGGATCACGGCACCCTCCTGGCTCCGCGGCACCAGCAGTCCGTCGGCGGTGTAGGCGCGGTCGGCATAGGCCTCGCGGATCAGGGGCATGCCCACGGCCTTGGCGGCACGCACCTGCTGGCTGTTGTCGAGCGCCAGCACCGCCATATGGGGCGCCATGCCCTGGATGGTGGCGAAAATGCCCACGGCAAAGGCCAGCTCCTCGGCCGTCTGGTTGGCCAGCGCCCCATGCAGCTTCACATAGGAGAGCGGGTGGCCCACCTCGTCGGCGATGAACCGCACCAGGAACAGCTGTTCGCGAATCTGGCCCAGCAGCTGGTCCAGTGGCATGACCAGCCGAAACCGGCCGAAGCGCTTGGGGTCGGCATAGCCGGGATGCGCCCCGGCCCGCACATTGCGCGCCCGGCAGACCTTGAGAATATGCCTTATGGTTGCGGCATCGCCGGCATGGCCGCCGCAGGCGATCGAGGCGCTGGAGACGATGTCGAGCAGGTCGTCGTCATGACCGGTGCCCTCTCCCAGATCGGCATTGAGATCGATCGAGATCATGGTGCTTGGTTCCGCAGGAGCTGCTGGGCGTGTGCCACGCTGACCGGGGCAAAGGCAAGATCGCTGCCCGGGCGCAGCTGCGCAAAGCGGTCGACATCGGCGCTGATGATGGTGGCGATGCGCGGATAGCCGCCCGTGGGTTGGTGATCGCGCATCAGCACGATCGGCGTGCCGTCGCCCAGGATCTGGATATCGCCCGGCACGATGGCGTCGGACACCAGCGACAGGCTGTTGGCTCCGGCAAACACCCCGCCATCATCCTCCAGCCGCACGCCCATGCGGTCGAGCTGGCGCGACACCGTAAAGCCCGTCTCGACAAACTGCTGTCTCGTCTGGGCCGGGAACAGTTCGGCATGCAGGCCCCAGACGAAGCGGATCGGCCCCTCTGCCTCCGTGGTCGCGGCAATGGCCTGCGGCGCAGCCGCCCGCGGCTCCGCCAGTTCGAGCACGTCGCCCACCTGCAGCGCCCGGCCCGCCACCCCGCCCAGCCGCGCCCGGCTGCTGGTGGCGAGGCTTCCCATCATGGCGGGCAGCACCAGCTTGCCGGCAAAGCGCAGATAGCCGTAATTGCCGGCCGCGCCGGGCGTGATGCTGAATTCATCGCCGGCCGCCAGCGTTATCGCGCCCGGCCATTCCACGATGGCGCCATTATGCCGGGCCACAAAGCTGCCACCCGCCATGCCGACGCCGCAGGTTCCGCTCTGCAGCCGCAGCGCCAGCCCGGCCGTGGTGAACTCCACGCCGCCCGGTTCCGCGCCCACCAGGGCCCCGGCCAGCCGGTAGCTGGCGCCATCCATCGGCCCGGACGCACTGATGCCATGGCGCAGCTGGCCGAAGCGCCCCTCATCCTGCACGCTGGTCAGCGGTCCGGCGCGGGTAACGGCAATGATGGCACTCATGCCGCCACCGTAAATTCGATGGCGTCACCTGCCTGCAACCGGGTCGGCGGCATTGCCGTCGGGTCGAAATTGGCGAAATCGGTGCGGCCGATGATGTGCCAGCCGGTCGGCAGTTCGGTGGCGGCAATCGCGGTCTGGCCGGCGGCAAACAGCACCGTGCCTGGCGGCACCATGGGCCGCACCTCGGCGCGCCGCGGCGCCACCAGCCCGTCGCCATGCAGGCCGCAATAGACAAAGCCTGGGGCAAAGCCGGTCGCCAGCACCCGCAGCGGCGCGGCATTGTGCGCCGCTATGAATTCCGGGATCGTCATCTTCAGCAGATTGGCAACAGTCTCGAGATCGCGCCCATCAAAATGCACCGGCACGGTCCACGCCTGTCCGGCGACAGCAGTTGCGTCCGCCAGCGCGAATAGCCGCAAGCGCAGCTGTCCGGCAATATCGGCAGCGGCGTACCGGCGCGGATCATAGCGCAGCAGCACCGACACCAGGTTGGGCACCACTTCGAGCACGCCCTCGAGCGGGTCGCGGTCGAGCATGCCGGTCAGGGCGATCGCCGCCCGGTTGGCGGCGTCGGTCAGCACAGTGCCAAAGCGCACCAGCACGGCGCTATCGCCCAGCAGGACGATGGTCGGCGTCGGGAATTTGTTGGTGACGGACGAACCGGTCATGAGGCAGCCTCCTGGGCGCAACATGTAGCTGGTTCTGTCGAACCAGCCCGGATCAGTCAATCCGGTCCATAAGGCCAGGAACTCTGCCCGCCTCGGAAGACCGTTTGTGACTGCCGATATCGCCATGCGATAGCGGCCAGATTGACCTGCCGGGTCGGGTGCGTCGTCCGGCTCTAGTTGGGGTCCTTGCCCTCTTGTTCGATGACAGCATCAAACAGCTGTCTCGCCTGCCCTGCGCCGATCGCCTCAATGGCGACGGTGGCAATGGCAGCGAACAATTCTGCAATTTCCTGGGGATCGGTGATTTCGGCGTCGTCTTCTTCTGCGTCGGCGTTGATCAGAGTAAACACAATAACGCGCCTCCAAAGGTAGCCAATGGAGGCAGTGTGACGCGATTCCTGTTACAGAATAAATAATGAAATTTGGAGCGACCGGGTTCTCAGGCGATTGCCATAAAGGTCAGCGCCGCTTACTCTTCGTCCGCCTCGAGTTTTTCGACATAGGCTTCGATTTCATCGAAGGTTGCCGAAAACGGCTGTGGGCTGTCCCCGAAAATCACCTTGAAGCTTTCGTCCTCGCGAATGGCGTGGCCGCCCTTGCCCATCTTGGCCGTCAGCTTTTCCGCCGTCAGGATGGTCAGGCCGTGCCGGCCGGCAATGCGCTTCAGCCGGCGCATCTTTGACGCTTCGAATTCCTTGCGGCTCACGGGCAGTTCCTTGTCTCGCAGTCGGCGACTTCAGCGCCCCCGATGACGGCAGATCGGGACGCCGGCCACAGATACATGATCGCGCCGAACCGATCCATACAGCCACCGGTCTCATTGTCCAACCGCCCTGCCGCGTTTTATCGCTCGACCCCGGTCGGTTTCTGTTAGCCTGCGCCGGCGCGTGCCCCTGGTGCGTGGCCCCTGGATGCGGGCATCGACCAAGAGACGGCGCCCATGCAGGCGCCGCCCGACCCGGACAGGCGGCATCATGTGCTTTTCGGCTTCCGTCAGTTTCACCACTGGCCTGGTGATTGCGACCGTTGGCGTGCTGGCCCTGCGCCAGTCGCGCCGCCCCGAAATACGGCTCCTTGCTGCCATCCCGCTGCTGTTCGGCGTGCAGCAACTGACCGAAGGCTTCATCTGGCTGGCCCTCGACCGAGCCGATACCGGTCCGGTGCTGCATGGGCTGGCCCAGTTCTACGCTTTCTTTGTCGGCGTGGTCTGGCCGGTATTGATTCCCCTCAGCCTGCTGCTGCTCGAACCCCATGCCATGCGCCGCCGGCTCATCGGCCTGGTCGTGGCGCTGGGTGGGGCCATGGCGATTTACACGCTGGTGGTCATGGCGCTCTATGGCTTCTCCGTGCATGTCGAACACCAGTGCCTGGTCTACCAGAATCCGGCGGGAATCTGGCCGGGCATGGAAATGGTCTATCTGCTGGCCACCTGCGGCGCCTTCTTCATCGCCAGCGATCATCGGCTGCACTGGCTGGGCGTGGCCAACCTGGTCGGTTTCGGCATTGCCGCCAGTTTCTTCAGCCTCAACCTGCCCTCGGTCTGGTGCTTCTGCGCAGCCGTGATCAGCAGCCTGCTCTACTGGTATGTGCGCAACGACACCCACGCGGCACCGGTCGCGGCAAATCCGGGCTGAGCCTGGGCTACCGGTGGCTGTGTGTGTCGCTGTGGGAGATTGGCGGGTGGGGAGGGATTCGAACCCCCGGGACGCTTGCACGCCCGCCGGTTTTCAAGACCGGAGCAATCGACCACTCTGCCACCCACCCGTCGGGTGAGCCTTTAGCGGCAGAGTGGTATTCTGTCCAGAGGATCAGGGCAACAGCACGACCGAGCCGGTGGTCTGGCGTCCTTCGAGGGCGCGGTGCGCCTCGGCGGCATCGGCCAGCTTGTAGGTGTGGTTGACCTGCACCTTGATCGCGCCGCTGGCAACCGCCTCGAACAGCAGCCGAGCGCCGTCGAGCAGCGCGGCCCGCTGGCCCAGATAATGCGTGCCGGTCGGCCGCGTCACATAGAGCGAACCCTTGCGCGCCAGCACGGTTACGTCGGGAATCGACACCACGCCCGAGGCATTGCCAAAACTGGCCAGCAGGCCCCGGGGACGCAGGCAATCGAGCGATTTGTCGAAAGTCGTCTTGCCGACGCCGTCATAGACCACGTCGACGCCCCGGCCCTCGGTCAGTTCGCGCACCCGGACAGCGAAATCCTCGGTGCTGTAATTGATCACGTGATCGCAGCCATGCGCCTTGGCCAGCGCCGTCTTGTCGGCGCTGCCGGCCGTGCCGATCACCGTGGCGCCCAGCGCCTTGGCCCATTGGGTGGCGATCAGTCCGGTGCCGCCGGCCGCCGCATGCCACAGGATGGTTTCGCCGGCAGCCAGCGGCCAGGTCTGGAACAGCAGGTAATAGGCCGTCAGCCCCTTGAGCAGAATGGCGGCGGCGGTCTGGTCGTCGATGCCGTCGGGAATCGGCACCAGGCGATCCGCCTGAGCCAGGCGCTCGGTGGCATAGGCGCCGATCTGCCCCTGATAGGCGACGCGGTCGCCGATTCTGAAATCGCTGACCCCCTCGCCCAGTGCCGTGATCACCCCGGCCGCCTCATTGCCGGCCACGAAGGGCGTCTGCACCGGATAAAGCCCGGAGCGCTGATAGGTGTCGACGAAATTGAGCCCGATGGCGGTATGGCGGAGCGCCACCTGGCCGGGACCGGGCGCCCCGAGCGCCTGCTCCTCCAACGCCATCACCTCGGGACCCCCGACGTGATGGACGACGACGGCGCGGCTCACTTGGGCGTCCGTGGCTTGCGCGGCGCCGATTTGGGTCGGGCCTGCGCCTTGGCCGTCGGCGTGCTGCTGCTGCGCGGCTTGGCGGCTGGCACTGCCGTGGTCACCGGCTTTGCCGCTACCGGCCTGGCCGCCGGGCCGGCACTGCGACCCAGCGATGCCAGGGCGGTCTCGCTGGAGACCGAACCGGTATCGCCGGTAAAGGGTGTGAAGCTCGGCTTGGCGGCGTGGCCACCGGCCTTGCGCAGCCGGCGCGTCTTGGCGACCACGTTGATGACTTCAACCAGCACCGAGAAGGCCATCGCCGAGTAGATATAGCCCTTGGGGATGTGGAAGCCGAAGCCGTCCGCCACCAGCGTCATGCCGATGAGCAGCAGGAACGACAGCGCCAGCATCTTGGTGGTCGGATGATCGGCGACGAACTTGGCGATCGGGCCCGACGCCACGAACATCACGCCAACTGCCACCAGAACGGCGGCCACCATGACGAACACCTGGTCGGCCGGCACCATGCCGACGGCGGTAATGATCGAATCGATGGAAAATACCATGTCGACAATGACGATCTGGATCAGGATCGCCTGCAGCGTCGCCTTGGCGACATCGGCCATGCCCACTTCATGGGTGTCCTCGATGGCCCCATGCATCTCATGGGTAGCCTTGTAGATCAGGAACCCGCCGCCGCCGATCAGGATCAGGTCCTTCCAGGAGAAGCCGTGCCCGAAGGCCTCGAAGACCGGGTCCTGCAGCTGCACGATCCAGCTGATCACGAAGAGCAGCATGATGCGGAACACCAGCGCCAGACCGATACCCAGCTTGCGGGCGAAATCGGCCTGCTCGCGCGGCAGGCGCGACACCAGCACCGAAATGAACACGATATTGTCGATCCCCAGCACGATCTCCATGATCGTCAGGGTTCCAAAGGCAATCCAGACATTGGGATCGGCCAGCATTTCAAGCATTGTCGTCTCCGAGTCACCATCAGGCGTTAGTTCATGTCTAGGCTGTTCTTGGCGCTGGCAAAAGCCGCTGTGACAGAGTTTTCACCGTCCCTGCGGCGTTGCGCAGCATGTGGGGCGCGCCGCATCGCTGGCATCGACCCGCCCGGGGGTGATAGATTGCCGGCCAACAGGGTTGAAAGAGACATCAATGGAATCGTTCACGCCGCTCACCGCCGCCCTCGGCGGTTGCCTGATTGGCCTGGCCTCAGCCGTGCTGTGGCTGGGCAACGGCCGCATAGCCGGCATTTCCGGCATCTTCGGGCAATTGCTGCCCCCGGCCCAGACCGTGGTCTGGCGCCTGGTCTTCCTGCTGGCCATGGTGGCTGCCGCCTTCCTCGCCGCCCGCCTGCTGCCCAGCATCGGCATGGGCGGCGACATCCCCGCCACGCTGGTGCCCGCGCCGGCCGGCTGGGGCATTCCCACCCCGGTCTGGCTGGCCCTTGCCGGCCTGCTGACCGGCATCGGCACCAAGATCGGCAATGGCTGCACCTCGGGTCATGGCGTCTGCGGCCTGGCCCGGCTGTCGCGCCGCTCCATCGTGGCGGTGGCCGTGTTCTTTGCGGTGGCCATGCTCACCGTTGCCGTGACGGGAATCGTCTGATGGCCAATCTCAAGCTACCCTATCTGGCGACTGCCGCCCTCAGCGGCGGCCTGTTTGGCGCCGGCCTTTACGTGTCGCAGATGGTCGACGCCACCAAGGTGCTGCGCTTTCTCGATGTCACCGCGATTCCGTCCGGCGGCTGGGATCCAAGCCTGGCCTTCGTCATCGTGCCGGCCATTGTCATCATGTTCATTGCCGTCCGGATCAGCCGGCGCCGCCAGGCCCCGCTGTTTGACCTGGCCTTCCACGAGCCCGAATATGATCGCATCGATCGGCGCCTCGTCGGCGGCGCGGTGCTGTTCGGCATCGGCTGGGGCATGGCCGGCATCTGCCCCGGCCCGGCCATTTCCCTCATCGCCTTCATGCCCGACGATCTGTGGATCTTCCTGCTCACCATGCTGGTCGGCTCCTATGCCGGCAGTCTCTTCGTCCCCAGCGGCCATGCCCGGCGTCTGGCGGATGCCAAATGAGCCCGTTTGACGCCGACGCCATCGTTATCGGGGGCGGGCTGGCCGGCACCGCCGCCGCCATCGCCGTCGCCCAGGCCGGCCTGCACACCATCCACCTGGCGCCGCCCGCCCCGCCGGACCGGCGCACCTCCGCGCTGATGCTGCCCAGCGTCGACTACCTGCAGCAGGCCGGGCTCATCGAGGCGCCCGAGACCCTCGGCCATGCCCTGACGCAGATCCGCATCATCGACGCCACCGGAAGGCTGATCCGCGCCCCCGAAACCCTGTTTGACGCCGCCGAGGCCGGGCTCGACGCCTTTGGCTGGAACTTCGCCAATGCGCCCCTGCTCGAGCGTTTCCACGCTGTCGCCGCCACCCTGCCCAACCTCGCCATCCGCCCGCTGGGCGCTGCGTCGCTGCAGCGCGCCGGCGACGGCTGGACGGTGACCCTGCCCGATGGCGCCACCCTGGCGGCGCCGCTGGTCGTCGGCGCCGATGGCAAGAAGTCCCTGGTGCGCGAGGCCGCCGGCCTGCGCAGCAGCGAGCGCCCGTTCAGCCAGTCGGCTCTGGTCTGCGATCTCGAGCTGGGCCGGCCCATTGGCAGCACCTCGATCGAGTTCCACTACCCCCAGGGCCCCTTCACCCTCGTGCCGGCCGGCGATAACCGCGCCAACCTGGTCTGGATCGACGACGCCGAAGTCCTGCGCGCCGCCCAGGCCGGCGGACCCGAGCATCTGCTGGCCCTGTTCGCCGAAAAATCGCAGCGCCTGTTCGGCAGTATTGCCATGGCGTCATCCGCCGTCGTGTTCCCGCTCAGCGCGCTCAGCGTGGCCAGCGCCGGCCGCGACGGCGTCGTGCTCGCCGGCGAGTCGGCACATGCCTTTCCGCCCATCGGCGCCCAGGGGCTCAATCTGGGCCTGCGCGACGTCGCCGATCTGGCCGCCGCCCTGGCCGAGGCCGATCGCACGCGGCCCGGCTGGGCCAGCGCGGTCAGTGCCGACTATGCGCGCCGCCGGACGGCGGACCTGGCCCGCACCGGCACCATGGTGGATACGCTGTTCCGCTCGCTACTGGCCGACATGATCCCGGCACAGGCGCTGCGCGCCGGCGGGCTGTGGGCGCTCAAGCTGGCACCAGCACTGCGGCGCCAGGCCTTCGCCATCGGCATGGGTCGCCGCTAGAACGCAGAAAGGGCGCGGTCACCCGCGCCCTCTGCAATCTCGATCCGTAGGTCCAGGCTTACTGGGCAGCCGGCGCGGGCGCCGCTGCATCAGCTGCCGGTGCCGCAGCACCCTCTGCCGCCGGGGTCTCAAGCTGCTTGCGCAGCTCTTCGGCCCGATCCTGCAATACCTGCTCCAGCGCGTTCTCGCCGGTGGTTTCCTGACGGAATTCGTCGAAGGTGATCGCGGTGTCGCCGTCATAGGTGGCGGTGAAGCCGGCCAGGTTGATCTCGATGGTCAGGTCCTGGTTCTGGCGGTTCTTGGCCGTCAGCTTGAGCGTGCTGCCCTTCTTGAGCGAACTGACATACTGCTCGTTGATCACCAGCTGGGTGGCGCAGGAAGTAGGGTCGCACAGCATATAGGGGACGCGCACCGGCTTGGAGCCGTCGATCTGCCAGGTCAGGCCGAAAGGCAGCAGCACGCCGAGCGGCACTGCGGCAACGGCGAGGAGCCGGCTTTCCTGGCCCGGATCGTCACGCAGCAGGAACGAGCCGAGAAACTGGCCATTGGCCACGACGACCTGGCGCAGGATACAGGCCTTCTGGCCATCGGGCAGCGGGTCGCAAACCTTGAGCCAGTTGGACGAAGCGGCGCCATCCGCTGCGGCGGGTGCCGCGGCGTCGGCAGCAGGTGCCTCGGTAGTGGCTGCGTCTGGCGCGGGCGCCGGTGCTGCATCTTGGGCGAAGGCCGACATCGAGGACAGCGTAAGCGCGGCCACCGCAAAACCAGCGACGAGGGGTTTCCTGAAGTTCATAGAATTTCCTTGGCTTCCTTGGCGGTCCCGGTGACTTGACGCCACCTTGAATATTGAACTGCCCTTCAAGTGCTTAATTCGGGCAATACCATGACCAATAGCTCATGCCAAAGCATTATGGCGAGACAGGGTTTACGCGGGGCGTCAGGCAATATTCTCCACAAGTCTGGCCAGCCGGGCCAAAATGGCCGCCGCGCCCTTGAGCCGGTCATTGGGGGTGGGCCAGTTGCGGGCGAACACAAGTTTCTGATCGGGCTTGATGCGCACCTGGCTGGCAGGGTCGCTGACCATCTTGACCAGCCCCGCCGGATTGGCGAACTCGTTGTTGCGCAAGGTGATAACCGCGCCCTTGGGGCCGGCATCGACCTTTTCGACATTGGCCTGGCGGCACAGCGCCTTGACCAGAATCACCTTGAGCAGCGCCTCGACCTCCTCGGGCAAGGGCCCGAACCGGTCGATCAGCTCGGCGCCGGCGGCGTCGATATCGCGGATGTCGGTGAGATCGCCCAGGCGCCGATAGAGCTGCATGCGCAGTTGCAGGTCGGGCACATAATATTCCGGGATCATTACCGGCATGCCCAGCGAGATCTGCGGGCTCCACTCGTTCTTGTCCTCGTAATCGGCATCGCCATTGCGCAGATTGGCCACGGCCTCTTCCAGCATGGCCTGGTAGAGCTCGTAGCCCACCTCGCGGATATGGCCTGACTGTTCGTCGCCCAGCAGGTTGCCGGCCCCGCGGATGTCGAGATCGTGGCTGGCCAGCTGGAAGCCGGCGCCCAGGCTTTCCAGCGACTGCAGCACGCCCAGCCGGCGCTCGGCCGTGTCGGTGAGCTTGCGATCGGGCGGCACGGTGAACAGGGCATAGGCGCGCGCCTTGGCCCGGCCGATGCGGCCCCGGATCTGGTAAAGCTGCGCCAGGCCAAAATGGTCGGCGCGGTGCACGATCAGCGTATTGGCATTGGGAATGTCGAGCCCGGATTCAACGATGGTTGTCGCCACCAGCACGTCGAACTTGTTGTCGTAAAAGGCATTCATCACGTCGTCGAGCTCGCCCGGCGCCATCTGGCCATTGGCCACCACGAAACTGACTTCGGGCACCTGCTCCCTGAGGAATTCGGCGATCTCGACCTGATCCTTGATGCGCGGCACGACATAAAAGCTCTGCCCGCCGCGGTATTTCTCGCGCAGCAGCGCCTCGCGCACCGAGAGCGCATCGAAAGGCGAGATGAAGGTGCGGATGGCCAGGCGATCAACCGGCGGCGTGGCCAAGAGGCTGAGATCGCGCACCCCGGTCAGCGCCATCTGCAGCGTGCGCGGAATTGGCGTCGCCGTCAGCGTCAGCACATGCACATTGGCCTTGAGGTCCTTGAGGCGTTCCTTGTGGCCGACGCCGAAATGCTGCTCCTCGTCGATGATCAGCAGGCCCAGGTCGCGGAACTGGATGGTCTTGCTGAGCAAGGCATGCGTGCCCACCACGATATCGACCTGGCCATCGGCCAGGCCTTCCTTGGTTGCCTTGAGCTCGGCCGAGCCGACCATGCGCGAGGCTTGGCGCACCCGCACCGGCAGGCCGGCAAAGCGCTCGGCAAAGGTCTTGAAATGCTGGCGGCACAGCAGCGTCGTCGGCACGACCACGGCCACCTGCTTGCCGCTCAGCGCCACGGCAAAAGCCGCGCGCAGGGCGACTTCCGTCTTGCCGAAGCCGACATCGCCGCAAACGAGCCGGTCCATGACGCGACCAGAGGTCACGTCGTCGAACACCGCCGAAATGGCGGCCATCTGGTCCTCGGTCTCCTCATAGGGGAAACGCGCGGCGAATTCGTCATAGGCGCCCGGATTGATCTCGATGACATCGGCGCGGGTCAGCTGGCGGGCGGCCGCGATCTTGATCAACTGCTCGGCCATTTCGCGGATGCGCTGCTTGAGCTTGCCCTTCTTGGCCTGCCAGGCGACGCCGCCGAGCTTGTCGAGCGTGGTATTGCCCTCGTCGCTGCCATAGCGGGTCAGCAGCTCGATATTTTCCACCGGCAGGTAGAGCTTGGTGTCGCCGCCATATTCGAGCTCGACGCATTCATGCGGCGCGCCCCCCGCCTCGATGACCTTGAGGCCGAGGAAGCGGCCAATGCCGTGATCGACATGCACGACGAGATCGCCGGCGGCCAGGCTTGCCGCCTCGGTCAGCGCGTCGCTGGCCTTCTTGCGGCGCTGCGGTCGCAGGATGCGTTCGCCCAGGATATCCTGCTCGGAGAGCACTAGCAGGTCCTTGGTGGCAAACCCGCTTTCAAGCGGCAGCACCACCAGCGAGGTGGTGGCGGCGCTGGTGGTTTCGGCATCGCGCCAGTTTTCCGCCAGCCGCGGATTGGTCAGGCCATGGTCCTTGAGCACCTGGGCCATGCGGTCGCGCGTGCCCGTGCTCCAGCAGGCCACCACGGTGCGGCGGCCGGCCTTGCGCTCGGCGAGCAGGCGCTCGACCACCGACTGGAACAGGTTGGTATCGGTGGCCTGGCGTTCGGCGGCAAAGCTGGGGGCAATCTGGCCGCCGGCATCGTCGCTGGCCTTGGTATCGGGGGCCAGGAACTGGGACAGCTGGATCACCGAGGCGCCGGCCAGCGCATAGGGATGCTCGTCGACGGCATAGAGCAGCTCCGGCTTTACCGGCTTGTAGGGTGCGCCGGTGCCGGCCACCTGCGGGCTGAGGCGGGCGGCTTCGCGGGCGTCATAATAGTCGCGGATCTGTGCCACGCGGTCGCCATAGGCTTCGCTGGACTGCTCATCGAAGATGAAGGGCGCGTCGCCGACATAGTCGGCCAGCGTGTCCAGGTGCTCGTAGAAGAACGGCAGCCAGTGCTCGGTGCCCGAATAGCGCGAACCGCCGCTGATCGAGGCATAGAGGGTGTCGCCCGCGGTATTGCCGCCAAAGGTGGCGGTATAGTTCTGCCGGAAGCGGCGAATGGTGGTCTCGGTCAGCACCACCTCGCTCATCGGGGTCAGCGCGATGGATTTGAGCGTGCCGGTGGTGCGCTGGCTGTCCGGATCGAAGGTGCGGATCGATTCCAGCTGGCTGCCGAAGAAGTCAAAGCGCAGCGGCGCCTCGGCACTGGCCGGAAACAGGTCGACCAGCCCGCCGCGCACGGCGAATTCGCCACTCTCGCGCACCGTGGCGACGCGCAGATAGCCATTATTGGCGGCCCAGCCGATCAGCTTTTCGCTGTCGACGATCCGGCCCGCCGCTGCGGAGAATGACATGGTTTCCACCACGTCGCGCGGCGGCAGGCGCTGGATCAGCCCGTTGACGGCGGTCAGCACCACGGCGCCCTTGGTGCCGCTGGTCAGCGCCGCCAGCGTGTTCATCCGCGCTGCAATGGTCACATTGTTGGGCGAGACCCGGTCATAGGGCAGGCAATCCCAGGCTGGCAGCGTCAGCACCGGATGGCCGGGCAGCATGGCGGTGAGGATATCGGCCATGCGCTGCAGCCGTCGTCCGTCGCGCGCGACAAAGACAATGCTGGCGGCATCCTCGGGCGCCGCTTCGATGCGCTGCTGGATCAGCCGCGCCAGCACCAGCGGCTGCATGCCGTCGGGCACGTTGGCAATGGTGCGGCTCGGGCGCCGGGCGATGATCTCGTTCATTTGGCCAGCCGGGCGTGATGGTCGGCGATCACTTCGGCGAGAAACTCGCGATCGATATGGTCAGGCGGCGTCACCTGCCCCATCACCCAGGTCAGCAGGGGCGGATCTTCCTCGCTCATCAGCGCCTCGAGCCGGTCGAGGCCGGCCGTGTCGAGCGCCTCGGTATGGGCATCGGCATAGGGCCCCAGAATGAGGTCCATCTCCTTGGTTCCGCGGTGCCAGGCACGGTAGCGCAGCTTCTTGCGGCGCATGGCAATATCTTCACCGGCAGTCATTTGACACGCCATGATCCTGAATGGTGGTTGATTGGTCCTGTGTGTACGCGGATCGCACGGCCTTGTCAGCCCCACCCCGGCGGCGAGCGGCGCCATCGTTCCCGATCCTGCAGCGACCACGAAGCAGCCGTGCGCCATCTGCCTGTTTCATCATCCCCGCTTTCCTGCTTAGATGAGCATCCTCAGGCTCTTGAAGGAGTTCTGTATGTCGTGGATCAGTATTAGAACGCGGGGCGGTGTTCTCAAGATCAAGCCGCGCTGGCAGATGCGGACTGCCGAACGCAACCGGGAGGTCCGCGTGATCGACCTCGGCATCGTGGTCATTGCCTGGTGGTCGGCAGATGATTTGAGGGAGCTTTAGGCTCCTCCAGTCGCCCGGCGCGACATTGCGTGGTGGATTTCGAGCCACCCGCGCCAATCGGCAACCCAACACCTGTACCCTGTGGTCAGGAGAATCACTGCCGTGTCGCGTCCAGAAAACCTCTCACCACTGTTTGCCTCGCTGCACTCGATCAAGGGCGTCGGCGACAAGCTGGCCGCGCTGCTGACGCGGTTCTTCGGCGCGCCCGATGGCCAGGAGGCCATTGCCCTCGATATCCTGATGCACATGCCCTCCGGCGTGGTCGATCGCCGCCGCCAGGTCGGCATCGCCGAGGCCTATCTCAACCAGATCGTCACCCTGCTGATCCATATCGACCGGCACCAGCCGCCGCCGCACGGCAAGCCGCATGTGCCGCACCGGGTCTTTGCCCATGATGAAACCGGCGAGGTGCAGCTGGTCTTCTTTCGCGCCCAGGGCGGCTGGGTGGAAAAAGCCCTGCCCGTCGGCGAGCAGCGCTATGTCTCGGGCACGCTGGGTTTCTTCAATGGCGAAAAGCAGATCACCCATCCCGACTATATTGTCGAGCCGGCGCAATTCGCCAGCCTGCCGCTGGTCGAGCCGGTCTATCCGCTGACGCAGGGCCTGAGCTCGAAAGCCCTGGGCAAGCTGGTGCGCCAGGTGCTGGAAAGCCTGCCGGCTATCCCCGAATGGATCGACACTGCTACAATGGGGCAGCGCAAATGGCCCACCTTTGCCGATGCCATGCGCATGGTGCATCTGCCCACCAATCCGGACGAGGCCCAGCTCTGGGCCCCTGCCCGCCAGCGCCTCGCCTATGATGAGTATTTTGCCGGCCAGCTGACCCTGCAGCTGATCCGCTCTACCATGGTGGCCGACCGCGGCATCAGTCGCACTTTCACCGGCGCGGTGACACTCAAGGTGAACAGTCTGTTACCCTTTTCCCTCACCGAGGGGCAGTTGGCGGCGATTGGTGAAATCCGCGCCGACCTGGCCTCGCCCAACCGCATGTCGCGCCTGCTGCAGGGCGATGTCGGCGCCGGCAAGACCGTGGTGGCGCTGATGGCCATGGCCGCCATGGTCGAGAGCGGCGCCCAGTCGGCGCTGATGGCGCCCACCGAGCTGCTCGCCGCCCAGCATTTCAAGACCCTGAAACCGCTATGCGATTTGGCCGGTCTTGGCTGCGAGCTGCTCACCGGCAAGATGGGCGCGGCCGAGCGCCGCGCCAAACTGGCCGGCATTGCCGATGGCAGCACCGACATCGTGGTCGGCACCCATGCCCTGTTCCAGTCCGGCGTCGAGTTCCACAATCTGGGTCTCACCGTGGTCGACGAGCAGCACCGCTTCGGCGTGCACCAGCGCCTCGCCCTTTCCGACAAGGGCCGCCACACCGACCTGCTGGTCATGACCGCCACGCCCATCCCGCGCACCCTGGTGCTGACCCATTTCGGCGACATGGATGTCAGCATTCTGCGCGAAAAGCCCAAGGGCCGCCAACCCATTGATACGGCAGTGCTATCCATCGCCGATTATGACCGCGTCGTCGGCCGCCTGCAGGCCCGCCTCGACGATGGCGCCCAGGCCTTCTGGGTCTGTCCCCTGGTCGAGGAAAGCGAGCATCTCGACGTCATGGCCGCCGAAGACCGCTTCGCCGAGCTGCAAAAGGTCTTTGGCGACCAGGTCGCGCTGGTGCATGGCCGCATGAGCGCCGCCGCCAAGCAGGACGTCATGGCCCGCTTTTCCGCCAATGAAATCAAGCTTCTGGTCGCCACCACCGTCATCGAGGTCGGCGTCGACGTGCCCAATGCCTCCATCATGATCATCGAGCATGCCGAGCGCTTCGGGCTGGCCCAGTTGCACCAGCTGCGCGGTCGCGTCGGCCGCGGCTCGACCCGCTCCTCGTGCCTGCTGCTCTACAAGGGCAATCTCAGCGAAACCGCCAAGGCCCGGCTCGATACCATCAAGTCCACCGAAGATGGCTTTGTCATCGCCGAGCGCGATCTCGAACTGCGCGGACAGGGCGACGTGCTCGGCACCCGCCAGTCCGGCATGCCCGGCTATCGCCTCGCCGTGCCCGATGTGCATCGCCATCTGCTCGACTATGCTCATGACGATGCCAAGGCGCTGCTCACAGCCGATCCGGCGCTGACCAGCCCGGCGGGCCAGGCCGCCCGCACCGCGCTCTACCTCTTCCGCAAGGACCTGGCGATCCCGCTGATCCGGGCGGGGTAGCCCCTATTCGACCGTCACCGATTTTGCCAGATTGCGCGGCTGGTCCACATCCGTGCCCATGAACACCGCTGTGTGATAGGCCAGCAGTTGCACCGGAATTGTGGCTAGGATCGGCGCCACGAAGCTTGAGACATGCGGGATCAGGATGATGTCGGCGACGCCGTGGCCCACCGTCTTGGCGCCTTCGGGGTCGGTGATCAGGATGATCTTGCCGCCGCGCGCGGCCACTTCCTGCATATTGGACAGGGTCTTGTCGACCAGCTCGTCGGAGGGCGCCACCACGATGACCGGCATGGCTTCGTCCACCAAGGCGATGGGGCCATGCTTGAGTTCACCTGCTGCATAACCTTCAGCGTGGATGTAGCTGATTTCCTTGAGCTTGAGCGCACCTTCCATGGCGATGGGGAACATCGGGCCGCGCCCGAGATAGAGCACATCCTTGGCCTTGCTCAGCCCCTTGGCGATGTCCTTGATCTGGTCTTCGGTTCCCAAGGCCTCGGACACGGCCGTCGGCAGGCCGATCAACGCCCGCACCAGGTCGGTCTCCTGCTCGGCGCTCAGCACGCCACGCGCCCGACCGGCCGCGATGGCCAGGCTCGCCAGCGCCGTCAGCTGTGCCGTCAGTGCCTTGGTCGAGGCGACGCCGATTTCCGGGCCGCACAGAATCGGGAACACTACGTCGGATTCGCGGGCAATGGTGGATTCCACCGTATTGACCAATGCGGCGACATGCTGGCCCTGGCTGGCGCAATAGCGCAAAGCCGCCAGCGTATCGGCCGTCTCGCCCGATTGCGAGATGAACAGCGATAGCCCGCCCTTTTCCAGCGGCGGCTCACGATAGCGGAATTCGGAGGCGACATCGATGTCCACCGGCAGCCGCGCATAGCGCTCGAACCAGTATTTGGCCACGGCGCCCGCCAGAAAAGCGGTGCCGCAGGCGCTGATGGTCAGCCGGGTCAGGTCGGCAAAGTTGAACGGCAGGTTTTCGCGGATGGCCACGCGCTCGGCGCCCATATCGACATAGTGGCTCAGCGTATGGCCGATGGTCTCGGGCTGCTCGTAGATTTCCTTGGCCATGAAGTGGCGGTGATTGCCCTTGTCCACCATCAGCGCCGAGGTCTGGGAAATCTGCTGCTCGCGCTGCACGATGGCGTCCTTGCCGTCGCGGATGGTGACGCCCCGGGGCGTGATGACCGCCCAGTCGCCGTCTTCGAGATAGCTGAGCCTTGCCGTGAATGGCGCCAGCGCCATGGCATCGGACCCCAGATACATTTCCGTCGCGCCATAGCCGATGGCCAGCGGCGCGCCGTGCCGGGCCGCGATCAGCAGACCCTCCTCGCCGCGGAACATGAAGGCCAGCGCAAAGGCGCCGCGCAGCACCTTGAGCGTGCGCGCCACGGCCAGTTCGGGGTCGGCGCCCCTGGCCAGCTCGCGCGATGTCCACAGCGCCACCGCCTCGGTATCGGTCTGGGTGGTCGGCAGGTAGCCGTCCTTGGCAAGGTCGGCCAGCATGTCGCGATAGTTTTCGATGATGCCGTTATGCACCACGGCCACGCGGTCGGTGGCATGCGGATGGGCATTCTGCTCGGTCGGCGCGCCATGCGTCGCCCAGCGCGTATGGCCAATGCCGATCTGTCCGCTCAGCGGCTCGAAGGCCAGCTTCTGGGCCAGATTGCCCAGCTTGCCTTCAGCGCGGCGACGGTCGATGCTGCCGCCCACCAGCGTAGCGACGCCGGCGCTGTCATAGCCGCGATATTCGAGGCGCTTGAGCGCGTCCACCAGACGGCCGGCGACTGATTCACCGCCGACAATCCCGACAATCCCGACAATCCCGCACATGGCTAGAGGCCCTTCTTGCTGAGTTTTTTCGCCTGGGCGGCGGCAAAGATCGCTTTGGCCCGTCCCGGTTTGTTGATCTGGCGACCGCGACCGAGCGCCAGTGCATCTGCTTCTACATCGTCGGTGATCACACTGCCACTGCCCACCAGCGCCCCCTCGCCCACCGTGACCGGCGCTACCAGCGAAGAGTTCGAGCCGATAAAGGCATTGTCGCCGACAATGGTGCGGTGCTTGTTGTAGCCGTCATAGTTCACCGTGATGACGCCGGCGCCGATATTGACCTCGGCGCCGATGCTGGCGTCCCCTATATAGCTGAGATGGCTGATCTTGGCGCCCGCGCCGATCTCGGCCTGCTTGATCTCGACAAAATTGCCCACCTTGACGTCCGCACCCAGATTGGCGCCCGGCCGCAGCCGGGCAAAGGGACCAACCGACGCATTGGACCCGACATGGGCGCCTTCGATATGGCTGAAAGCATGGATCACCGCGCCGCTCTCGATCTTCACCCCCGGGCCGAACACCACATTGGGCTCGATGGTCACGTCCTGGGCGATCTCGGTATCGTAGGAGAACCAGACGCTCTTGGGATCCTTGAGCGTAACGCCGGCTCTCATGAAGTCCTCCCGCCGCACATCCTGGAACAGTCCCTCGGCCCGCGCCAACTGGCTGCGATCATTGACGCCCATCACATCGTCTTCGGGGGCGATACCGAAGCCGACCTTCTTGCCCGCCTTGTTCGCCAGTCCGACCAGGTCGGTTATGTAATACTCGCTCTGCACATTGTCGTTTTCGATCCCGTCGATCAGGTCACGAAAGACCTCGGCCCGGAACGCCAGGATGCAGGCATTGCACAGGCGGATGCGCCGCTCTTCTTCGCTGGCATCCTTGTGTTCGCGGATCGCCAGCAGGGTCTCGCCATCGGTGATAAAGCGGCCATAGCCGGTCGGATCCTTCGGCTCGAAACCGAGAATGGCCACATCCAGGCCCGCATCGAGTCGGTCGAGCACCACGCGGAAGTTCTCGCCCCGCAGGCGGGGATGATCGCCATAGACCACGGCAATATAGCCCTCGGCCCCGGCAAAAAGCTCCCGCGCCATGGCGGCGGCGTGGCCGGTACCCTTGGCCTCCGACTGTTCGAAATGCACCACGTCGGGCTGCATCGCCGTCACCGCCTGACGGATCGCCGTATGCCCTGGGCCGGTGACCAGCGCAATGCGGCTCGACCCGGCGTCACGGGCGGCCCGGGTCACATGGCCGATGATCGGCAGCCCGCCCACCGGATGCAGTACCTTGGGCGTGCTGGAACGCATGCGGGTGCCTTCGCCGGCAGCCAGAATGATCGACAAAAGTTCCGTCATGGTATTTTTCCCGCATTGCGCGCTTTATCGCGCACATTTTCACAGATTTATGGCAGCCAAGCGTTGGCGAACCCCTAACCGGGACCGCATGGTGACTTTACTGCGCAATACCTGATTCGATTGCGCCATCGGGGTTTTTGACATTGGCCAAGGCATCGGCACAGTTCCGGCAATCGGACGTCACCAGCTGGGGCATCGTCGCCCTGGTCTGCGGCGCCATCGCGGTGCTGGGGGCCAATGTCTCGGCGGTGATGCCCTCAAGCGTGCTGGGCGGCCTGCACAAGACCCGTATCGAAGGCGCCTCCCTCGACCAGTTGCGGCTCCAGGTTGCCGAACTGCGCGAGCAGACCCTGCAGCTCAAGCGTGACAACACCGTGTTGACGACGCGCTTTGCCCTGGCCGAGCAGCAGGGCAATGCGGTGCAGCAGCGCGTCGGCTCGCTTGAGGTCAGCCTGCCGCGGCTGCTCGAATACCAGACAGCCAATCCGGCGATCGACCGCTCGGCAGTGACGGCATCGGTCGGCGAGGCCGTGGAATATGATGCCGATGGCGGCACGGTCAAGATCCGCCAGCAGCCCATGGCCGCAGCGGCAGATGCCACCGGACAGCCCCTGCCGGCCATCGTCGAGACCGCCTCCATCCCCGCGCCCAATGCCATGGCTTTCGGCATGGCGCTCGGCCCGGCCGTGCCGGCCGACCAGGCGCTGGGCGCCTGGAACGACCTCTCGCTCAAGCTGGGCCCGCTGCTGTTCGGCCTGTCTCCCCTGGTGCTCGACGCGGGTGACGGCGCCAGCAAACGCATCATCGTCGGCCCCATCGCCGAGCTCTCGGAGGCCACTGCGCTGTGTACCCGCCTCGAACGCATTTCCATCGCCTGCCTGCCCACCCCGTTTACCGGAACGCCGCTGCGCGATTGAGTTCGGCGCAATTGCGGTTGACAGCGTGGGCAACGTGGCTATGTTCCGCCGCGACGCCCAAAGCGTCGATCTTGGTGCGTGCCGGTAGCTCAGTGGTAGAGCATTCGACTTTTAATCGAATGGTCGAGGGTTCGACCCCCTCCCGGCATACCAATCTTTCTTCCCTTATCTGATCGGGCCCCTGCAGTGTCACAGGATACCATCGATCTGCTCAAGGTCCTCGCCGCGACGCTGGTGACCTTTGCCGCCAGCACGCTGGTCATGCTCTATGTCATCTATGTGCTGGCCCAATATGGCGCCAACCTGCCGATGATCGGTGCGCTGCCGCTGACAGCCCCGCCCGAAATGGTGCCCCTGCTGGCCAACAACCAGGTCCTGCCCACCCTGGCGGCCGTACACGTCACGGCAACCGGTCTGGCGCTGCTGCTGACCGCCCATACCATCGACATGGCCCTGCTGATCACCGCCAAGGCCGTCACGGTCGTGGTGACGGCCCTGCTCGGCTTTGTCGTGGGCCATATGATCTACCTGCAGCTGACTGAAGGCGCCGCCATCCAGCTGACGCCGCTCAACCCGGTCTTCATTGCCCTGCTGGGCTTTCTGCTGCTGTCATCTTTCCTCAGCGTGCCCAGCCTGCGCCAGCTGGGCAATCTGCGCTATGTGGCAGCGGTCGGCCTGGTTTTGCTCGGGCCGCTGCTGCTGGTCTGGCTCTAGCCTCAACGCATTGCCAGCAGAGACCTCAGTCCGAGCGTGTCGAAGCCTGGGGCTATCAAGGGAACCATCGCGAGGTCGCGTGCCGCCCTGGGCACCGCCGCCATGCGCTGCTAGGCCGCCAGGGTGATGACCACGGCGCCGCGCGGCGTCGCGACCACGGTATGCTCGTACTGCACGCAGGGCGCCGAGGGTCGGCTCACCAGCGTCCATTCATCCTCAGCCGACTTCTGGTCCGCCATCCGCCCACCCAGTGACAGGAAGGGCTCGATGGTGAACACCAGCCCGTCGGTCATGCGGCGGCGCTCCGACCGGTCTGGCCAGGTGGCGATCTCGCCGGGCTCATCGTGCAGGCTGTCGCCCACGCCATGGCTGGCCAGGTTCCGGATCAGGCTATAGCCGCCCTTCTTGGCGAACTTGCCGATGGCGTCGCCAATATCGGCCAGCGGCGCGCCGGCCTTGACCGCATTGATGCCTGCCCACATCGCCTTCTTGCCGTCGCGACACAGCTTGACCACGCGCGGGTCGCCCTCTCCCAGCACGAAGGAGGCGCCGCAATCGGCAAACACGCCATCCTTGGCCGCCGACACGTCGATATTGACCAGGTCCCCCTCGCGCAGCACCCGGTCACCCGGAATGCCATGGGCGATCTCCTCATTGACCGAGATGCAGGTGGCGCCCGGAAAATTATAGGTGATCACCGGCGCCGACAGCGCCCCACGCTCGGCCAGCAGTCTGGCGCCGATCTCATCGAGCTCGAGCGTCGTCATGCCCGGCCGCATGGCAGCGGCCATGGCATCGCGGGTAATGGCGCAGATGCGGCCGATCGCCTTGAGCTTTTCGAGCTGTTCTTCGGTGGTAATGGTCATAGCTGCTTTTCCTGCGCCATAGCCTGCAGGTCAACCATCAGTTGATGCATTTCACCATCCCGAATGACGCCAACCTTGCGCAGCCAGTACCACATCACCACACGGTGGATCAGTGTATAGAACCAAAGGGCACGCTCCGGGTCGGGATGGCTGATCGGTCCGTATCCCTGCAAGATCGCCGCCTTCGACCCAGGGGCCTCGTGCTCGCAGCAAAACACTGCCTTGGCCAAGTCGAAGGTGGCATCGGCGGCGCGGGCATTGCCGAAGTCAAGCAAACCGGTGACCCTGAGCCGACCGGCCGGATTGCGCTCGGCCAGAATATTGTGTGGCTGAAAGTCGTCATGTGCAAATACCGGCCCGCTGGTATGGGCAACTAGGTCAATGTTTTCGTTGACTATGCGGTCAAGCCGGTCGGCCAAGTCTGGCGTGGCGCCGAAGTGTCTGAAACGATCAAGGACAGTTATCCAAAGCTGCACAATGTAGTCGTTGTGGGAGGCGATGGGGTCAACAATCCCGTCGGTACTGAAGGCGCCAAAAGCCGGCAGGCTCAACTCATGCAACTGGCGCAACAGGCCGCCCATCTCGCGATAGAGGTCGGCGACATCTGCCGCCTCGCTGAATACGGCTACCCGCGCGCCGGGCAGGTAGTTCGTGATCGCATAGCGAAATGGGAGGCGAGTGCGGCTTTCGTCGAAGGCCAAATAGCGCGTGATCGGCACGCCAAGATTGGCAAGCAGACCCGCAGCATAGGGTTCCTTGCCCGAACTGCTATGGCGCAGGTCATTGTAGATCTTGAGGACCAGATCATCACCAGTGCGGCGAGCAACTCGATAGGAGCTCGAACTGCCACCGTCGAGGCGGGTCAAGCCAACCGGATCGCCCAGTCCGAGGTCGCCGAAGGCCAGCGCCAGGTTGTTGAGATCAACAGCCTGCGCCGACTCCGCCATTTGTCAGGCCTTGTTGGCTTGGTAGAAAGCCAGCAGGCCCTGGGTCGAGCTGTCATGCCCTTCCCCGCCCTGGCGGCCTTCCACTTTGGGCAGCAGTGCCTTGGCCAGCTGCTTGCCCAGCTCCACGCCCCACTGGTCATAGGAATTGACGTTCCAGATCACGCCCTGGGTGAACACCTTGTGCTCATAGAGCGCCACCAGCGAACCCAGCATTTCCGGCGTCAGCTGCTCGTAGAACAGCGTATTGGACGGCCGGTTGCCGGGGAACACCTTGTGCGGGGTCAGGTCCTTGATCTGCGCCTTGGAAAGGCCCTGCGCCTTGAGCTCGGCCACGACCTCGTCGGCCGTCTTGCCCAGCATCAGCGCCTCGGACTGCGCCAGCACATTGGCCACCAGCTTGTCGTGATGCGGTGGCAGGCTTTCATGCGGCTTGGCGGCAATGAGGAAATCGCAGGGGATGACATCGGTGCCCTGGTGGATCAGCTGGTAGAAGGCGTGCTGGCCATTGGTGCCGGGCTCGCCCCAGACGATCGGTCCGGTCGACCAGCCGACAGGCTTGCCCGCCAGCGTCACCGACTTGCCGTTGCTCTCCATATCCTGCTGCTGCAGATAGGCGGCAAACCGGCTCATGCGCTGGTCATAGGGCAGCACCGCATGGGTCGAAAAGCCCCAGACATTGCGATACCAGACGCCCAGCACGGCCATGATCACCGGCAGGTTTTCTTCCAGCGGCGCGGAGAGGAAATGCCGGTCCATGGCGTCGGCACCGGCCAGGAACTTGGCGAAATTGTCATAGCCGACGGCAATGGCGATCGGCAGGCCGATGGCCGACCACACCGAATAGCGCCCGCCGACCCAGTCCCAGAACCCGAAGATGCGGTCTTCGCGAATGCCGAACTTGGCGCAGGCCGGGATATTGGTCGACACGGCGGCAAAATGGTTGGGCACGGCCTCTTCGCCCAGCGTATCGGCGATCCAGTCCCGGGCGGTGCCGGCATTGGTCATGGTTTCGTCGGTGCTGAAGGTCTTGGAGGCAATGATGAACAGCGTCGTCTTAGGGTCGAGCCGCTTGAGCACATCATGGATATGGGCGCCGTCGACATTGGAGACGTAATGCGCGCGCAGGTCGGCCCGCGTATAGGGCTCGAGCGCCAGCGTCACCATGGCCGGCCCGAGGTCCGAGCCGCCGATGCCGATATTGACCACATCGGTGAACTGGGCGCCGCCATGGCCGCGAATGGTGCCGTTGCGGATCTCGGTGCTGTAGCTATCGAGCGCGGCGAGCACGGCGCGCACGTCGGGCATCACGTCCTTGCCATCCACCTCGACCGGCTTGTCGCCCTGGTAGCGCAGGGCCATGTGCATCACGGCCCGGTCTTCGGTCAGGTTGATATGCACGCCCTCGCACATCTGGTCGCGCCGTTCCTCGACCCCGGCGGCGCGCGCCAGGTCGAACAGCGCCGCCATGGCGTCTTCGTCGATGCGGTTCTTGGAATAGTCCAGCAGCACGCCGGCGCCGCTCGCCGAATAGCGCTTGAAGCGGTTCGGATCGACGGCAAACTGCACCCGCATGGGCTGGTCCTCCAGCCGCTTGCGGTGCTTGCTCAGGCTCGAGAAACTCGCCTTGCGTCCAGCTTTAGCCATGTCGAGAACCCTTTCAGGAGATCAGAGAACCGGCAGGTCGCCGGCGGCCCATGCCGCGCGCGTCTCTGCCGCATAGTCGGTAAAGCGGCCCGCCTCGATGGCGGCCCGGCAGTCCTGTACCAGCTCTTGATAATAGGCCAGGTTCATCTGGGAAAGGATCATCGCACCCAAAATCTCTTCTGTCTTAACGAGGTGATGCAGATAGGCGCGGCTCCAGCGCCGGCAATTGGGATTGGGCGAGGCCTGGTCGATCGGCCGGTGGTCATCCCGATGCCGGGCATTCTTGAGGTTGATGACGCCGAAGCGGCTATAGACATGGCCATGCCGGCCGGCCCGCGTCGGATGCACGCAGTCGAACATGTCGATGCCGCGGCCGATGGCGCCCAGGATATCGTCGGGCTTGCCCACGCCCATCAGGTAGCGCGGCCGGTCGGTCGGCAGCTCGGGGGTAATCTCCTCGAGCACGCGGAACATCACCTCCTGCGGCTCGCCGACGGCCAGGCCCCCCACGGCGTAGCCGTCAAAGCCGATCGATTTGAGCCCCTGGGCCGAGCGCAACCGCAGGTCGGCATCGTCGCCGCCCTGCACGATGCCGAACAGCGCCCGGTTCTGCTGGTTGTTGAAGGCGGTCTTGGAGCGGTCGGCCCAGCGCAGCGACAGTTCCATGGCGCGCTCGATTTCCTTGCGCTCGGCGGGCAGCTTGATGCACTCGTCGAGCTGCATGATGATATCGCTGTCGAGCAGGGTCTGGATTTCGATCGAGCGTTCCGGCGTCAGCTCGTGGCTGGAGCCGTCGATATGGGACTTGAAGGTCACGCCATGCTCGGTCAGCTTGCGCAGCTGCGCCAGCGACATGACCTGGAAGCCGCCGCTATCGGTCAGGATCGGCCGCTGCCAGTCCATGAAATTGTGCAGCCCGCCCTGGCGGGCGACGCGCTCGGCGCCCGGCCGCAGCATCAGGTGATAGGTATTGCCCAAGAGGATATCGGCGCCGGTTTCGCGCACCTGCTCGGGATACATGGCCTTGACCGTGCCGGCCGTGCCCACCGGCATGAAGGCCGGCGTCTGGATATCGCCGCGCGGCGTATCGATGCGGCCGCGACGGGCGAGGCCATCGGTATGCGAAAGGGTAAAGGTGACTTGCTTGTCTGTCGTGCTCATGGCGCGCGTTCTAGCGGGTTGCGCAGAGCCGGACAACCACCGATGCGCGGCCTCGACCCGGCCTACCTTGCCCGCAGCAGCAGCGAGGAATCCCCATAGGAATAGAACCGGTAACCCTCGCATATCGCGTGGGCATAGGCCTCTTTCATCATGTCGAACCCGGCAAAGGCGCTGACCAGCATGAACAGGGTCGATTTGGGCAGGTGGAAATTGGTCATCAGGGCATCCACCGTGGCGAACTTGAAGCCCGGCGTGATGAAGATATCGGTGTCGCCGCTGAACGGCGCCAGCGTGCCGGTGGCGCGCGAGGCGCTTTCGAGCAGGCGCAGGCTGGTGGTGCCCACGGCAACAACCCTGCCGCCTGCGGCGCGTGCCGAATTGACGCGCTCGACCGTTGCCGCGTCGATCTCGCCCCATTCGGCATGCATCACATGGTCGTCGGTATCATCGACCTTCATCGGCAGGAAGGTGCCCGCCCCAACATGCAGCGTCACCCGCTCGATGGCCACGCCCATGGCGGCGATCTGCTGCAGCAGTTTTTCGGTGAAATGCAGCCCCGCCGTCGGCGCCGCGACAGCGCCATCCTCGGCCGCATAGACGGTCTGGTAATCGGTCTTGTCGCGCTCCTCGAGCCCGCGCTTGAGCCCGATATAGGGCGGCAGCGGCATGGCGCCATGCGCCTTGATGGCTTCGTCCAGTTCGGCGCCGCCCAGATCGAATTCGAGCGTTACTTCGCCGGTTTCGCCCTTGCCGGCGACGCGGGCGGTCAGGGCATCGGCCTGGCCATTGCCCAGTTCGAGCTGGTCGAGCACATGCAGCTTCTTGGCCGGCCGGGCAAAGGCGCGCCAGGTATGGGCATCGACCCGCTTGTGCAGGTTGAACGACACATTGGCGCGGTTTTCCCCGCGCACCCGGCTGCCGCGCAGTTCGGCGGGCAGCACGCGGGTATCATTGACCACCAGCACATCGCCAGCCTTGAGCAAGGTCAGCAGATCGGGAATGTGCAGGTCGCGCAGCCCCCTGGCCGGATCGACCAGCAGCAGGCGCGCACTGTCGCGCGGCTCGGCGGGGTGCAGGGCAATGAGCTCTTCGGGGAGCGCGAAATCGAAGTCTGAAACCAGCATGCATCCTGCCTAGCAGTTCAAGCAAAATTGGCAAGGACAATGCCTGGCCCCGCCACAGTCATGCCGCCATGCCGAATATAGACGGCTCCGCCCCTTGCATTTTCACATCTCAAGTGAGATTTGAAATGCATGGAGACCACTACGCCCACCCCCCGCAAGCAGGCCCAGCTGGCAACCAGGGAAAGTCTGCTGGCCGCTGCCGGCGCGCTGGTGTCCCGCAAGGGCATTGCCGCGCTCTCGACCCGCGCCGTCTGCGAGGCGGCCGGCTTCAGCCAGGGCGCGTTCTATTCCAATTTCGACAATATGGACGCTCTGCTGCTTGCCCTGATGCAGCGGCAGCTGGCCGCCGAGATCGACCAGCTCAACGCCCTCCTGGCCACCCCCGATGCCGGGAACCTGGCCGGGCTCAACCAGGCGCTGGCCGCCCACTTTGCCGGCCTGGCCGCGGACAGCGATCTGTCGCTGCTGTCGGTCGAGCTGCAGGTCCATGCCCTGCGCGACCCGGCCTTCGCCGCCCGCTATGACGCCACGCGCCATGCCTATCTCGATGCGCTGGGCGGCATCATCGGCGCCATTCTCAGCCGGCATGAGCTGCGCCCGGCCTTGCCGTTGCGGGAGCTGGCCAGGGGCCTGCATGCGCTGTGGACCGGCCTGGCCGTGCAATCGGCGGGCGATGCCGGCCTGTCCAGCGAACGCATGCTCCTTGCCTTCTTCATGGCGCTGGCCGATGGCCGCGCCGCACCCGAACAACCAGGCCAGGCCGATCAGCGCGACGCGACCCTGTCTGCCAGCTGCCCACCTCAGAGGAATAGACCATGACTATCAAGAACGTCACCGTGCTGGGCACGGGCGTATTGGGGGCGCAGATCGCCTTCCAGTCCGCCTATAAGGGCTTCAATGTCACCGCCTATGACATCAACGACGCCGCCATCGACAAGGCCAGGACCTTCCTCGACTACCTGGCCAAGCGCTACCTGACCGACGTCCCCGGCGCCGACGCGTCGACCATTGCCGCCGCCCGCTCCCGGCTGACCTTCGTCACCGACCTGGCCGCCGCGGCCCGGGACGCCGACCTCGTCATCGAGGCCGTGCCCGAAAAGATCGAGCTCAAGCGCGAGATCTACGCCAGACTGGGTGCAGTCGCCCCGGCCAGGACCATCTTTGCCAGCAATTCCTCGACCCTGCTGCCCAGCGCCATGGCGGAATCCACCGGCCGGCCCGACCGGTTCCTCGCCCTGCATTTCGCCAACGAGATCTGGACCAACAATATCGCCGAGGTCATGGGCCATCCCGGCACATCACCCGAGGCTTTCCACACCGTGGTGGAGTTCGCCAGCGCCATCGGCATGGTGCCGATCGAGATCCACAAGGAGCAGGCCGGCTACGTGCTCAACTCGCTGCTGGTGCCCCTGCTCGCCGCCGCGGGGCAGCTCCTGGTCAAGGGCATTGCCAGCCCCCAGGCCATCGACAACACCTGGAAAATCGCCACCAAATCCCCCAAGGGGCCGTTCGAGATCTACGACATCATTGGCCTCAACACCGCCTATGCCGTGTCCTCGACACCCGGCAGCGGCCAGGAGAACTTCGCCGCCTATCTCAAGGAAAACTACATCGACAAGGGCAAGCTGGGCGTCGCCACCGGCGAAGGCTTCTACACCTATCCGCGTGCCTAGCCTGGCGTGAACGAAAAACCCCCGGGACTGGGTCCCGGGGGTCAAAGCAGGCGGCGAGCGCGCTATGGCGCCCGCGCTGGCATTAGGCGGCGATGTCCGCCGCGACCTTGACCGAAACCATCTTGTCAGGGTTGATCACGGGCTCGCCGCGCTTGATCTTGTCGACATTGTCCATGCCTTCAATGACCTGGCCCCACACGGTGTACTGCTTGTTGAGAAAGGGCGTATCGCCAAAGCAGAGGAAGAACTGCGAATTGGCCGAATCCGGGCTCTGCGCGCGGGCCATCGAGGCGGTGCCGCGAACATGGGGCTCGGCGCTGAATTCCTGCTTCAGATCGGGATACTTCGAACCGCCGGTGCCGCGGCCCTGCGGGCAGCCGGTCTGGGCCATGAAGCCCTCGATCACGCGGTGAAACACGATGCCGTCATAAAAGCCTTCGCGAACCAGCTTCTTGATATGCGCGACATGGTTTGGCGCCAGGTCCGGACGCATGGCGATAACGACCTCGCCCTGGGTGGTTTCGATGACGAGGGTGTTTTCGGGATCCGCGTATTCAGCCATTTTGGGTGCTTTCTGATTGGAAATTCTGGCCCGCATGTAAGGGCAAAGGGCGATGGGTGCAACCACTGTGGCATCAACAATCTCGGTGTCACCCCGGCGCAGGCCGGGGTCCATCCTGAGGTATTTGCGCGCGCACAATGGCACTGACGGCAATGGCTGAGGTGACCGCATCTCAGGATGGATCCCGGCCTGCGCCGGGATGACACCACAAATACGGTCGCTTCAGATTACTTGTACTCGATCGTCGCCTTGACGATCTTGTCCGGATTGGCGACGGCGCCGTTCTGTTCCTTGGGGCCCTTTTCGAGCGCATCCACCAGTTCCATGCCGGTGATCACCTTGCCGAACACGGTATACTGGCCGTCGAGGAAACTGGCATCGGCCGTGACGATGAAGAACTGCGAGTTGAACGAGTTGGGGTCCTGCGAGCGGGCCGCGCCGAGCGCGCCGCGCTGGAAGCTTTCGGCATTGAACTCGGCCTCGACATCGGGCTGGTCCGAACCGCCCATGCCGGCGCGCGACAGGTCGAATTCGGGGCCATCGGTCTTGCCATAGGTCACGTCGCCGGTCTGGGCCATGAAGCCGTCGATGACGCGGTGGAACACCACGCCGTCATATTCACCCGCTTCGGTCAGCGCCACGACGCGTTCGACATGCTTGGGCGCCAGCGCCGGCAGCAGTTCGATATCGACGGCGCCGTCTTCCAGCGTCAGGATCAGGTGCGGCGTGCCCGACTGGGCGAAAGCCGGAGTGGCAAGAGCGGCAGCGCCGATAACGAGCGCGCCGAACAGGCGACGGGTGATTGCGGTCATGAGGATTTCAGGGCCTTGAGAACGATTTGCGGGACGAAGGCGGAAATATCGCCGCCCATTTCAGCGATCTGGCGCACCAATGTGGCCGAGATATGCCGGACGGGCGGGCTGGAGGGCAGGAAGACGGTCTGCAGGTCCGGCGCCATCTGCGCATTCATGCCCACCATCTGCATTTCATAATTGTAGTCGGTGGTGTCGCGCAGGCCGCGAATGATCAGCTTGGCGCCATGCTCGCGCGCCGCATTGACCATCAGCCCGGAAAAATCGACGATTCTGAATTCGGTATCGGTGCGCTTGCCCACCGGGCCCAGCACCTGCTCGAGAATCAGCAGCCGATCGGCATGGGCAAATAGCGGCGTCTTCTTGCCCGGATTGATGCCCACGGCGACCACCAGCGTATCGACCAGCTTGCAGGCGCGCTCGATGACGTCCAGATGCCCATTGGTCAGCGGATCGAACGAGCCCGGATAGAACCCAACCAGCTTGCTCACGGCACCCTCCCCTTTGTGTTGTCAGGGTTTTGTCACGCGAGGGGATTGCTGGCAAGCGACCGGTACCTAGATCTGGGAACCGGCAATCAGCGGTTGCGTGCGCGGTCGCCCCCAGACCAGCCGCGAACTCACCTCGTAGCGCAGGCTTGCGTCAACGCAGTATGGCTGAAGCAATTCCCACAATTGATCGTCATAGGCCTTGGCCAGCGCTGTACCCATTGCAGCACGGCTCCAGGTAGCGCGCGAGTGCTGGCAGGTGATAAAATCCGACAGAGACTGAGTGAAGGCAAACGAAAAGCTCGCCGAGCCGGCAACGTCCAGCCAGTCTTGGTAGGATCGAAGTGCGGCATCGTAGCCGTGCGCATCGGGGACCTGGCCCAACTTTGTGAGCCAGCGGAAGGTGAACGCGGTCCATTCGCCCAGCCACGGTGCGCTAGATACATCATCGCCTGAGATGATCGCCAGAGTGCCAGCCGGACGCAGCGCGGCGGCCAGTCGCGGGAATATGGTTTCGTGCCGCATCCAGTGGACGCTGGCTCCCGCGGTCACGAGGTCATATGGACCTGCCAAAGCGGCATCTTCGGCCGCTGCGGTGAGCCATTCGATGTTGGGGTGGGCGCCGGCGTCGTGCTTGCGGCCGGCGGCGATCATGGACGCCGACGGGTCGATGGCTTCAACACGATCGAAGCGATCGGCGAGCACCTGCGCAATCTTGCCCGGCCCACAGCCCAGGTCGGCCGCCTGCTGATGGCGCGGAGTCAAGCGGAACAGAGCCTCGTAGAGCTCGGGTGGATATGGCGGTCGTGCCGCATAGCATTGGGCGAGATCGGCATCTTCGAAAGCGCGTCCGAGGTTTTGATCGATAGCGCGCATACCACTTGCCATGGCGAGGCCTGTTGCTGGAGTGTCGCAAAGGGTTGCGACGAGAGGGTGACAGGTTCATGCCGCTTCAGCCGGAATTCCGGTCGCCGGCAGGGCTCCCCCGATGATCATGACCGCAGTGCCAGCAAGGTGGCCGCGCTGGCTAGGCCGAGGGCGATCAGCAGCGCGCCGCCAGCCAGAAAGGCCGCGCCGGTGCCCCAGGTGCCGGCAATGGCACTGCCAATGAACGGCGCCGAGAGCATCACCGCCATGATCACCGCTTCGCCGGCGGCAAAGACCCGCGCGATGCGGTCCGGCGGCGCCTCTGTCTGCACGATGGTGCGATAGGGCACGAGCATGAAGGCCGTCGAGCCGCCCATCAGCGCCAGCACGAGGAAGAACGGCAAGGCGGGCAGATCCTGCCCGAGCATGGCTACAAGACCGACAACGACCGTGACAGCACCCGAAAACAGCGCCGCGCCGATCATGCTGGGCAGGGCATGGCGCGCCGCGAGCGGGCCGGCCAGCAGTGCCCCCAGCAGGCCGCCGGCCCCCGATGCGGCAATGCCGATGCCAAAGGCGCTGGCGCCCAGGCCAAAATCCTCGGCCAGCAGGGCGATCAGCGCGTCATAGAGAAAGAACGAGAAATAGGCGATGGCGGCAAAGACCAGGGCCATCAGCAGCAGCCGGCTGCGGCGGAATTCGGCGGCGCCAGCCAGCAGTTCGGTGCGGAAGTCGCTGGCCTTGCGCGGCGGCCGGGCCGGCAGCGCCAGCCCGAAGACCAGTGCGGCAGCCAGCAGCGACAGCACGGCATTGCAGCCGAACACGCTCTGGGCCGGCATGATGGCCAGCAGCATTCCGCCCAGCGCCGGACCGGCAATCTTGGAGGTCTGGTTGATGGCCTGGTGCAGGCCGTTGGCGCGTGCCAGCAGGTTCGGCGGCGTCGAGGCCTGGATCGCCGCCTGGCGGGCCGGGGTGAAGGCGGAGTCGATGCAGGCGCGGAGAAAGACGATGGCCAGCACCACGGCGGTTTGGTCGGCAAACATCAGCGCCAGCGTGGCGAGGCCCCGCCCCAGATTGCTCAGCACCAGGATGGTGGGCAGCGGCGTGCGGTCGACCACCATGGCCAGCAGCGGGCCGACCGCGACATAGGGCAGCGTCAGGCAGAAGGCAAAGAGCGCCAGCACCAGCGGCCCCTCGCCCCAGGCAAACACCAGCAGCGCGATGATGGCGGCATAGTCGAGCCAGTCGGCAAAATCGGCGGGGATCGAGGCCAGTGCCAGCCGGCGGGGCACCGGCAGGGCGAGCAGCGAACGGTAACCGGCCGGTTGCGCTCTATCCATCATGCCCGCTCGATGACGTCCAGATGCCTGTCGGTCGGCGGATCAGACGAGCCCGGATAGTATCCAACCAGCTTGCTCATGGCGCCATCCCCTTGTCCTGGAACAATTTTGTCATGCACGCAGATCGATGGCAAGGCAGGCGCGACCATGCCACACTGGACCTCATCAACCGACGATGGGAGCCAGCGATGGACCACGAAAATCCCTTTGATGGCCCGCAGCAGCGCGAGGCGCATTATCGCCGTGCCGATATGTCTGGCAGCCATTTCGATGGTGTCAATCTGAGCGGCGCGCAGTTCTATGCCGTGCTGAGCGGCGCGGCATTCCGTGACTGCAATCTGAGCGGCGCACTGTTCGACGACGTCGATTTCAGCGGCGCGACGCTGAGCAACATCAACATGTCAGGCACCAGCATCACCAATGCCAATCTGTCTGCCCTGCGCATTGCCGATGCCAGCCTGGCCGGCGCCGACATTGCCGATTGCAATCTGACCGGCATGCGCATCAACGGCATCCTCGTGACCGACCTCCTCACCGCCTACGCGGCGAGCCGGGCCTAGGCGCCTTCAGCAGGACGCGCAACAGGTTGCCGCCCGGTCATGCCTGGCCATTGAGGCCATGGCAACCGCTCTACGGTTATTGGTGTGGCTTTCATGGCGCCAACCGGAAGAAGATATCGACGCCCAGTCTGCCGAATTCTTCCTCCTGCAGCGTCCATCCCATGCCGAGATAGTAGGACCGCAGCAGGGGTATGGCGTAGAGATAGACCTTGCCGTTGCCCTGGGCGAACATGGTGGCCGTCGCCTGTTCGACCAGGGCCCGCGCAATGCCTTTCCCGCGAAATGCGGGCTCGACCCAGAGCGAGGCAATCCAGGGACCGAGTTCGGGGCGTTCGTCGAGATCGGAGGCAATTGCCGATACCGTCCCGGCAAAAGACCCGCCGGCCAGTGCCACCAGCGTAAAGGGAAAGTCCGCGGCACCGATCACTTCGGCCAAGGCCTGTTCAACCGCCGCCAGGGGCTCGCCATCGTGCTGCCACCAGGCATGCCAGAGCCGATCGGCGATAACGGGAACAAACTGCTGCGCCGCGCGCAGGTTGACGATCTCGCCTGTCATGCCCGCTTCAGCAGCGCCAGCCAGACGCCCCCGGCCATCAGCACCAGGCCGGAAACGCGCGACACCACGCGCACCCGCGCCGCGCTAAGCAGGTTGCGCGCCCGGCCGGCGATCAGCGCATAGATCGCGTCGGTCGATCCGGCCACCAGCATGAACAGCAGCCCCAGCAGCATCACCTGTGGAAAGGTCGGCTGCGTCACATCGACGAATTGCGGCAGGAAGGCCCCCAGAAAGATCAGCGCCTTGGGGTTGGACAGGATCACCAGGAATCCCTCGACCGCCATGGCGGTGCGGGACTTGCCGCGTTCGGCCCTGGCTGTCCCCAATTCCCCCCTCGAATGCCACATGCGCCAGCCCAGCCAGACCAGATAGGCGGCGCCGACCAGCTTGATCCAGTCAAACGCCCAGCCCATGAAGGCCACCAGCGCCTGCATGCCCAAGGCCACCACTAGGGTCATGACCAGAAATCCCGCCTGCGTGCCGGCAACGATGGCCAGCCCGGCCCCGGTGCCGCGCGCCAGCGCATTGGCGACGATGACTGTCACGGTCGGGCCGGGCACGATGGCCAGCAGCAGGCAGGCGCCCAGATAGGGAACAAGGGTGGTCAGGCTGAACATGACACGGTCCATGGCGGGTTACACTGCCCCCGAGAAAGGCATCGGCGCGCGCAAATGGCAAGCGGCACCGCGCCGAGCCAATAGATAAAATACCCGGCAATTGGCATGACAATTGCAAACCGGCTAGCCCTAGAGGAGAGGTGAATGGCAGCGCGGGGGCGCGGATGGCTTCTTATCTTGACGGCATGCTGCGTTACTTTGAATTCTGGGGCCGCAGCACAAGGCTGCACTACTGGATGTTCTTCCTCGTCCAGTTCGTCCTGCTCATCGCCGGCGTGGTGATCGACTACCAGATGCGCGGCGGCATCACCGGCTCGCTGGTGCATATGCCGGTCACCCTGTTCATGATCATCATTCACATCGTCCCGGCCATCACCGTGCAGGTGCGGCGCCTGCACGATATCGGCCGGTCGGGCTTGTGGTATCTGCTGAACTTTGTCCCGCTTGGCGGGCTGGTGCTGCTGTACTGGGCCTGCCGCGCCTCCGATACCGGGCGCAATGACTATGGCGACCTGGAGACCACCACCCCTGCTCTCAGCGCCTACAGCATGCCCGCCGGCACCAGGCTGGGCACCGGCCGCCGCGCCGGCACGACCGGCGCCGGCCAGGCCGAGGGTCGGTTCATCTGACAAGCCAAGGGGCGCCGCAGCGCCCCTTGCTTATAGTCCATCCGATAGTCGTCTCACTCCTCGGGGGGAGCATCCGGCGCTTCGGGCGCATCAGGCGTCTCGGGACTGTCGGTCGTGCCGACGTCCGGCATGCCCTCGGCACCCTCGATGGCCTCGTCTTCGGCAACCGCTTCGGGTTCGCGGATATGCTCGACCGACATCACCTTCTCGTCGGCGGCGGTGTCGAACACGATCACGCCCTGGCTGCCGCGGCTGACAATGCGGATCGGCTTGTCGCCGCCCACCGGCAGGCGGATGGTCTGGCCGCCATCGGAGATCAGCATGATCTGGTCGCTGTCTTCCACCGGGAAGCTCGACACCAGATTGCCATTGCGCTTGTTGACCGCCATGGCGACGATGCCTTTGCCGCCGCGCCCGGTAATCCGGTATTCGTGGCTCGAGGTGCGCTTGCCATAGCCGTTTTCCGAAATGGTCAGGATGAACTGCTCGGTGGCGCTCATCTGTGCATAGCGCTCCTGGTTGAGTTCGCCGGCCACCACATCGCCCTCGTCCGACCCGGTATCCTCGCTCTGCTCTTCGCCGCGCACCGCACGGCTCATCTTGAGATACGCGGCCCGCTCTTCGGCCGAAGCATCGGAGTGGTTGATCACCGCCATCGAGATGACCACATCATCCTTGGCCAGGTTGATGCCGCGCACGCCCATGGAATCGCGGCCCTTGAACAGGCGCACGTCGTCGGTGCGGAAGCGGATCGCCTGCCCCATGGCGGTGGTCAGCAACACGTCGTCATTGACCGTGGCCGTCTCGACGCCGACGATCTGGTCGCCCTCGTCGAGCTTCATGGCGATCTTGCCGTTCTGGCGGACCTCGATGAAGTCGGCCAGCGAGTTGCGGCGCACCGTGCCGCGCGTCGTGGCAAACATGATGTCGAGGTTTGCCCAGCTGGCCTCGTCCTCGGGCAGCGGCATGATGGTGGTCAGCCGTTCACCCTGCTCGAGCGGCAGGATATTGATCAGCGCCTTGCCCCGGGCATTGGCCTGGGCCAGCGGCAGGCGCCAGACCTTGAGCTTGTAGGCAATGCCGCGGCTGGTGAAGAACAGCACCGGGGTATGGGTATTGGCGACGAACAGCCGGGCGACGAAATCTTCGTCGCGCGTGGCCATGCCCGAACGGCCCTTGCCGCCGCGCGCCTGCGCCCGGTAGGTCGAGAGCGGCACTCGCTTGATATAGCCCTCATGCGACACGGTCACGACCATGTCCTCGCGGGCAATCAGGTCCTCGTCGTCGAAATCGCCCAGCGCCTCGGAAATCTCGGTGCGGCGCGGCGTGCCGAACTGCTCCTTGATCTCGGTCAGTTCCTGGCGAATGATTTCCACCACCCGCTCGCGGCTGCGCAGGATGGCCAGGTAATCCTCGATCTGGGCGCCCAGGCCATTGAGTTCCTCGCCGATTTCGTCGCGGCCCAGCGCCGTCAAACGGGCCAGACGCAGTTCGAGAATGGCGCGCGCCTGCTCTTCGGACAGGTTGAACGAGCCATCCTCATTGATGCGATGGCGCGGATCGTCGATCAACGCGATCAGCGGCGCCACGTCCTGGGCCGGCCAGCGGCGGGTCATCAGCTGCTCGCGCGCCGTCGCCGGATCGGGCGCGGTACGGATCAGGGCGATGACCTCGTCGATATTGGCCACGGCCACGGCGAGGCCGACCAGGATATGGGCGCGGTCGCGCGCCTTGTTGAGCAGGAAGCGGGCGCGACGCGTCACCACCTGGTGGCGGAAGTCGATAAAGGCCTGCAGCATTTCGCGCAGATTCATCAGCTGCGGCTTGCCGCCATTGAGCGCCACGAAATTGCAGCCGAACGAGCTCTGCAGCGGCGTGAAGCGATAGAGCTGGTTGAGCACCACTTCGGGCAGCGCATCACGCTTGATCTCGACCACGACGCGCATGCCGTTGCGGTCGCTCTCGTCGCGCATGTCGGCAATGCCCTCGATGCGCTTGTCGCGCACCAGCTCGGCGATCTTTTCGACCATCGAGGCCTTGTTCACCTGATAGGGAATCTCGGTGATGATGAGCGCCTCGCGCTCCTTGCGGACTTCCTCGATGGCGACACGCCCGCGCATCATCACCGAGCCGCGGCCGGTCTCATAGGCGCTGCGAATGCCCGCTCGCCCCAGGATGATGCCAGCCGTGGGGAAATCGGGGCCGGGCATGACCGCGAGCAGCTCGTCAAAGGTCACCGACTCATTGTCGAGCACCAGCAGCGCCGCATCGATGGTCTCGCCCAGATTGTGGGTGGGGATATTGGTGGCCATGCCCACGGCAATGCCGCCGCCGCCATTGACCAGCATATTGGGATAGCGCGCCGGCAAGACGGTAGGCTCGTGCTCGGAGCCGTCATAATTGTCGCGGAAATCGACCGTGTCCTTGTCGAGATCGTCAAGCAGGGAATTGGTGATGCGCTGCATGCGCACTTCGGTATAGCGCATGGCGGCCGGCATATCGCCGTCGACCGAACCGAAATTGCCCTGCCCTTCCACCAGCAGCTGGCCCATGGAAAAGTCCTGCGCCATGCGGACCAGCGCCATATAGACCGACTGGTCGCCATGCGGATGGTATTTACCGATCACGTCACCGACGACACGGGCCGATTTGCGATAGGGCTTGTTGTACTCGTAGCCGTTCTCGCTCATCGAGAACAGGATGCGGCGATGCACCGGCTTGAGCCCGTCGCGCACATCGGGCAGCGCGCGGCTGACGATCACGCTCATCGCGTAATCGAGGTAGGATTTCCGCATCTCGTCGGTGATCGAGATCATCGTAATGTCGGAGGGCGGCAGCGCGCCAGTTCCGTTGTCGGTCGTATCGGTCACTGGGGTGATTCTATGTTGGTTTTGTTCCCTGTTTTATAGGGGATGGCAGCAGAAAATGCTAATTTGGCGCGCAACCGGCTGTGGAGAGTGGTTCGCCCGCCGCGAGGCCGCATGGGCGCCCGTTTCAAGATGGCCAGCCGCCGGTCCCGCGGCTCACGCCGCTGAGATCTGCCGCAGTTCGAGGTCGGCCAGGCGGCTGGGGCGGCCGAACAGGTAGCCTTGGCCGATATCGCAGCCCGCCGCCTGCAGATAGGCCCGCTGTTGCTCGGTCTCTACGCCCTCGGCCACGACGGTCTTGCCCAGACGGTGGGCCATGGCCAGCGTGGTTTCGATAATGACCGCACTATTGGCGCTGGGCAGGCTGCGCACGAAGGACTGGTCGATCTTGATTGTGCTGATCGGCAGACTGGTGAGATAGCCCAGCGAGGAAAAGCCGGTGCCGAAATCGTCCATCGCAAGCGCGATGCCCAAGTCGCTGAGCTGGCGCATGATGTCAAGGTTTCGCGGCGCCGCAACCATGTTGGCGGATTCGGTCAGCTCCAGACCCAGCCGCTGTGGTGCAAGGCCCGAGCTTTGCAGCGCCTGCTGCACCGAGGCCACCAGGTTGCCCTGGGCAAACTGCACCGCCGAGACGTTCACCGACAGCTTGCCTTGCCAGCGCCAGCGCGCGATCTGCCGGCAGGCCTCGCGCAGCACCCAGTCGCCGATCTCGACGATCAACCCGGTTTCTTCGGCCAGCGGAATGAAGTCGGCGGGCGACACCAGGCCCAGTTCTGGGTTGCGCCAACGGATCAGGGCCTCGACGCCCACCATTTCCCCTGACCTCAGGTCGATCTGGGGCTGGTACAGCAGGTGAAACTCATCGCGCTGAAGCGCCCGACGCAGTGCCAGGTCAAGCAGGCGACGATCGCGGATCTGCTGGCCATGCGCGGGCTGGTACACGACCGCGGCCACCTGGCTGGCCTGCGCGACCGCCAGGGCAATCTCGGCCTCCTGCAGCACCGAATCGGCCGTTCCCGTGCAATCGGTGCGGCTGGCGCTGCCGAACACGGCGCTCAGCAATACCGTGTGCCCGGCAATCTCATAGGGCCGCTCCAGCACGACCCTGGCCTGCTCCACGCTCGACACCAGGGTGCTGTCGGCCTGCCGCTGCTGCTGAACGGCGAAGGCAAAGATATCGCTGTCGAGCCGCGCCGGCAGGCCATGGTTGAGCCGTGTCAGGCGCGCCACGATTTCCCGCGCCACCTGATCGAATATTTCATGCCCCAGGCTGGCATTAACGGCATCTAGACGCTGCAACTGGACCACGACCAGCGCCCCGCCCGCGGGTCCTGCAGTCACAGCCTCAACCAAGGCGTGGCGCGACATGGCCCCAGTGGGCGCGTCGTGGCGCGCCAAAAAGGCAAGCTGGGCCTGCTGGTGTTTGCTCTGCTGCCAGCGCCGCGCCCGCTCGTCGAGAAAGCACAGCGCCACAGCACCGCCAACCATGGCGTGATAGAGCGCAGTGTCGGCCACCATGGCCGACTGGTTCAGCACCAGCAAGGCACCAAGCTCCACGGCAACGCTGGCAAAAAGCGCGGCGATGGCGCGCTGCGGTACCGAGAAGCGCTGTCGCGTCAGCAGCAAGGCCACAACCGCGATCAGGCCGAGCAGGCTGGCGGGAACGAAACCCATGTCGGTAAGCGCGCGCCGTGCCTTGAGCGTTTCGGTCGCCGCAATCTGCACCATGCCGCCTTCGATGACGCCGAAGCGCGGCACGCGAAAATAGTCGCGCAGCTCGATGGCGCTGGCGCCGATAACCACCTGCTTGTCGGCCAGCAGAGCCGGATCGACGCTGCCGTTGAGCACATCAATGACAGAAATCCGCTGCAGGCCGGTCAGGTCGATGCTGTAGTCGATGAGGATGGATGGCGGCGGTGCGCCGGTCTCTGGCGCCAGTGTATAGGCTACCGACGGAATGGCCGACAGCGCCGCAGGGACGGATTCAAGCAGGGCGGTGCCATCGCCATCCACATTCACCAGCACGGCTTGGGCCTCGGCCTCGAACAGCGGCAGCGGCCGGCTCAGCACGGTTTGGCCATTCGACAGCATCTGTTGGAACGCCGCCAGATAGGCGTAGCCCCCGGCCCGTCGCAAGGCTGCCGCAAAGGCGCCATCACCTTGTGTTGTGGAGGCGGCGCTGAAATCCACGTCGAAGACGATATCGAGGGCGCCCAGCTCGACCAGGCGATCAAGCAGGGTCGCGTGCACCGTGCGCGGCCACGGCCAGACCCCAACCGACTGCAGGCTGGCGGCATCGATTTCCACGAAGACCATATCGCCGCTGACTGGGCGCGACGACGTCGTGAACCGCCAGCCCTGCAGGGCATTGTCCACCGGCGTGAACCGGCCTGCCCCGGCACTGCCCCAAAGCGCGGCGAGCAGAACGATCATGCTGGTGATCCGCACCATGGCTCGCATCAGGCCGTCTCTCCTCGCCCCCGCTGCGCCGACTCCTGCACCGCGCTAGTCCTTGTCCAGACCGAAGGCGTTGCCCTTGCCATTCCCGCCGGCATTGTTGGTCCTGGTCTCGGTGTCATCGGCACCGGCATCGGCATCGGCATCGGCGGTGCTGGACGCACTATTGCCATTTCCCTTGTCATTGCCGCCAGCATTGCTGGAGGCGCTATTGCCGTTGCCATTCCCATTGCTGCCCGTATTGCTGGCGCTGCTCTTGCCATTGCTGTTGTCGGCGCCACTGCCGGCATTGCCCTTGCCTCTGCTGGCGTCAGTGTTCTCGGCTAGGTCGAGGGCGTTGCCCTTGCCATTGCCGCCGGCATTGCTGGAACGGGCCGTCTCTGTCGTGGTGCCATTGACGACCGGGACGCCGCCAAAGCTGTACACCGATACGGCACCTAGGCCTTCGACCAGCAGCGGCGCCTGTCTGGATACCGTGGCTTCCTGGCCTGGCCGGACATCGACGACTAGGTCGTTGACCGTGTCCTGCACCTGCACCACACCCTGATCGACATCGACGCCGGACCCGTTGGCATCGGTGCGCACGGTAAAGCGCGTCCCCTTGACCACGGCGGCGAGAAACGGCGTCTGCACAGAGAAATGCTGCACATTGCGGCGCTCCGCCTCGATCGATACGGTGCCGAAATCCTGCAGCACCGTGGTCATCATGTCGGGACCTGCATCGACGATGCGAATCTGGGTATCGCCTTCCAGCTCGATGGCTTCGGCGCCGCGCGACAGGCCCACGCGGCCATTGCTGGCAGTTCGCAGCAGCCGGTCATCGTCGATCATGTCGCCCCGGCTCACCTTCTGCCAGCTGCCGCCGAGCATTTGCGTCACCTCGCCGCGCAACCGGTCCACCTGCCATTCGGCAGCCAGGGCCGGCGCCGCGACAATCAGCATAAGCAAAGACAGGACCAGTTTCATGAGACGGCTCCAAGGCGAAATTCAACCCAGAGCATCCGGTGTAGCACTTGCCAAACTGTTACGGCCGCCGCTTGAACGGCGCCGAATCGGTCACAACGCCTTCCATGGTAAAGATAGTCAGCATAGGGCCGCTACATTGCCGCGCCGCGTGGCGGCAGTCAGCTCACTCTGCCTGCTCGAACGCCTGCCGCGCCTGGTCGATGCGCCCATGATTCTCCCCCGCCCATTCGATGAGATGCCCGAAGGGCACGATGATGGATTGCCCGAGCGGCGTCAGCCGGTACTCCACCGACGGTGGTTTGGTGTCGAAGACCTGCCGCGCCACCATGCCATCGCGCTGCAGCGCCCGCAGCGTCTGGGTCAGCATCTTCTGGGAAATATCGGGCACCTCGCGGCGCAGCTGGTTGAAGCGTTTGGGGCCGCTGGCCAGGGTCATCACCAGCAGCATGCTCCACTTGTCGCTGATCTTGTCGAGCACACCGCGCACCGGACAATCGCCACTGGCATTGCCGACATTGTCGTTCCAGCGCGCCACATAGAGGGCGGCCTGATCGAGGGAGTTGAGCATGGGTAGTTACTCCGGGGTGACGTTGGGCGGGCAAAGTGCCTCCTTTCGGACCGGATCGCGGTCCACTAGATAGCACTCTCTGTTCGATACTTACTCTCCGACGGCAACTGCCGCAAGGCCGCCGTCACCATCAAGAAAGTGAATGTACGATGAGCCAATTCAAGGACAAGACCCTCCTGGTCACCGGCGCCACTGGCCATTTCGGGCGCCTCGCCGTGGCCGAATTGCTGGAACGCGGCGCGACCGGCATCGTCGCCGGCACACGTGACCCATCCCAGCTCGACGATCTGGCGGCGCGTGGCGTCGAGGTCCGCCGCCTCGACTTCGACGATGCGGCCTCGATGAGCGCCGGCTTTGCCGGCGTCGACCGCGCCCTCATCATCAGCACCGTTGCCCATAACCGCACGGCCCAGCAGACAGCGGCAGTCGCGGCGGCAAAGGCAGCTGGCGTGCAGCACCTGGTCTATACCTCGGCGCCCAATGCCCGCCCCAATGCCAGCGTCGGCGGCATTGCCGACCACTACTGGACCGAGCACGCCATTGCCGCCTCGGGCCTCGATTTCACCCTTTTACGCAATCACATCTATGCCGACATGACCATTGTGGCCGCCGCATCGGCCCTGGCCAGCGGCCAGCTGTTTGACGCCACCAATGGCGGCGGTCGCAACTATGTCACCCGCGAGGATACCGCCCGCACCGCGGCCGGCGCCCTGCTTGGCGCCACCGGCAAGGAAATCCATGACGTGACCGGCCCTGCCCCGGTAACCCAGGAACAGCTCGCCGCCCTCTTGACCAAGCTGACCGGCAAGCCGGTGGCACGGATCGGCCTCAGCGGCGAGCAGCTGCTGGGCGGTTTGGAAGCAGCGGGTGTTCCGAGCTTCATGGCCGCCCTGCTGGTGGCTTTCGACCTCGACGCCGCGGCCGGCCATCACGCCATCACCACCGACGCGGTGGAACGCTATTCCGGCCGCAAGCCGCAGGCGCTGGCCGACTTTCTCACGGCCAATCGCGCCGCCCTTGCCGTCTGATCCTGCCGGCCCCGCCTGCGTGCGGGGCCGTTGCCCACAGCCATTGCGGATTCTGCATCGCCAGGTACCGGGGCCCGCTGGACGACCAGGGGACAAACCCCTACCAATTGCGCCAGTTGGTGCGCAGGGACGGAGTCGGCCCAGGTGTCTGTTGGTTCTGTGTTCAACCGCCTCTGGGCGCGCTTCACCTATGATCGCTCCATTGGTTTTGGGCTCGAATATATCGGCCTGACCACGCTGCGCTTTCCCCGCGCCGTTGCCCTGGCCGTGCTGGCCTTTTCCATCCTCTGCCTGACCCAGATGCCGCGGCTCGCGGTCGATGGCGACCTGATGCGCATCTATGCCCATTCCGGCCATCACTATGACGCCTATGAGCACCTGTCGGAGACCTTCGGCACCTTCGAGAACGACATCTATGTGCTGGTCAGCTCGCCGCGCCTGACCGAGCCGGAAACGCTCGAGCGCGTGCGCGAGCTGGCCTTCGATCTCGAGCTCAACGAATATGCCGTAGGCAGCATGTCCCCCTTCACCCTGCGCAAGCCGGACGGCTTCGGCAATTCGGTGCCGGCCGTGCCCGAAGGCATGGATGACTTTGCCGAGGTGGCGCGGGCGCTCAGCGACCTGCAGCAGAACGATCCGATGATGCGCAACCTGATCACGCCCGACCTTACCGGCGTGGTGCTGATCATGTTCCCCAACCAGGCCATGACCAAGGGCGACGGCACGCGGGACATGATCGCCAAGGTGCGCGAAACCATGGCCTATTACGCCGATGAAAACATCTCGATCGAGCTGACCGGCCCGCCGATCTGGACCTCCGAAATGCTCGTCGCTGCGGTCAACGACCAGATCAAGTTCACGGGCTGGGGCTTTGCCCTGGGCGCGCTGATCGCCCTGCTGGCGCTGCGCTCGCTGCCGGCGGCGCTGCTGGTGACGGCCACGCCCTTCCTGGCGGTGATGTGGTCGATGGGCATCATCATCCTGTGCTTTGGCTCCTTCTCCTTCCTCACCATCATCGTCACCACCCTGGTCCTGGTGATCAGCTTTGCTGAATCCATGTTCTTCGTCTTCAACTGGCTGGCCTATTGGCGCGACGGCATGGAGCCCAACAAGGCGGTCGATGCCACGGTCAAGCTGGTCGGCCCGGCGGCGGCGCTGACCATGCTCACCACCTTTGTCAGCTTTGCCTCGCTGGCACTGACACCCGGCCAGGGCGTGCGCGAATTCGCCATTGCCGGCGCCATCGGCACCTTCCTGCTGTTTGTCTGCCTGATGACCTTCCTGCCGCTGATGCTCAAGGCCGCCATCCGGCTCGGCTTCAAGCCACCGGCCCGCAGCAGCCTGGTGCTGACAGCGCCGCTGCCCCTGGCCTGGTTCATCGCCAGCCGCTTTGGCCGCCCGCTCGCCATCGCTGCCATCATCGTCACCGTGCTGCTGCTCATCCCCTATGGCCTGATCCAGCCGCGCTTCTCCTTTGAGGACATGCTGGCCAAGCAGTCCAATGCACTGACCACGGCCGAGCAGATCGATGAGGGTGTCGGCGGGGTGGCGCCGCTCTATATCCGCGTGCCGCTGTCGGGCACCGATCCCAATGTCGACGATGCCGATTTCGCCACCATCCAGGCCGTCCACGCCATTCTCGAAGGCCATATCGGGGAGAACAAGGTCATCTCGGCCGCCAATCTGAGCAATTACACCGAGACCGGCTTCAGCCGCGAGGAGGTGTTCGACTCCGTGGGCCCCTTCCTGCGCAAGCGCTTCATCACCGAGGATGGCAGCCAGGCCCTGGTCACCGGCTTCATGCCCACCATCATCGATTCCGACACGCTCAAGCAGCTGGTGGTGGATGTCAGCGCCGAAATGCAGGCTTCCGGCATTGTCGGGGCCGAAATCGGCGGGCTGCGTATCCTGACCACCTTCGCCACCGACCAGATCGTCTCCGGGCTGCAGCTCGACCTGACGCTGTCGGTGCTGGTCAATCTGGGGCTGATCGGCTTTGCCTTTCAGTCCTTCCGGGTGGCCATGGCCTCGGCCATCCCCAATCTCTTCCCGGTGCTGGGCACCGAGGCCTGGCTCTATTTCACCGGCCAGGGCCTGCAGCTGACCACGGTCATCGCCCTGACCATCGCCTTCGGCATTGCCGTCGACGACACGGTGCATTTCCTCTCGCATTACCTGCACGCCCGGCGGGAGGAGAAGATGGACCACCTGACGGCCATCAGGCACACGCTGGAGCGGATTGGCGGCGCCATTGTGGCCACCACCATCATCCTCTGCGCCGGCATGATCATCGTGGTGTTTTCCGACCTGCCCCAGGTCGCCCTGTTCGGCATGCTCTTTGTCGCCACGCTCGGCTTTGCCGTGATCGGCGACCTCTTCATCCTGCCCGCGCTGCTGGTGGCTGGTGGCCTCTTCTTCCAGCCGCTGGGGCGGATCCGCGTACACACTGCCAATCCTGCCGCCACCCCCGACGATCCCGCCGATGCCGGTGGCGCAGCCCTGCCGTGAGCGCGGGCCCGCTTGCGAGCAAATGCCGCACCCGGCTACATTGCCCCGGCATGATTCTGGCCAGCCGCGCAGCGCCGCCTCGGTGTCAGGCACCCAATCTGCCGGGGGGCATGATTTTACTGGAGACGTGACGCGATGACTCATTTCAATCGACTGGCAACGGCTCTGGCCCTGGCTGGCGCGCTGACCACCGGCGGCGCCGCCCTGGCCCCGGCTTTTGCGGGCCCCGCCGAGCTGGCGCTGCTGCAGTCCTATATCGGGGAATGGCGCGGCCGCGGCACGCTGACCGGCGCCAATGTCGAAACCGTGGTCTGCCGCCTGGCCCTCACCCCGGGCAATCAGGACAAGGTCAACTACAATGGCCGCTGCAGCCTGGCCGGCACCCAGCTCTCGGTGGCCGGCACCATGGCCTATATCGAGGCCAGCCGCCGCTACGAGGCGGTGATGAGCTCGAACGCCACCTTCAACGGCGTCGCGGTCGGCCAGAAGCGCGGCCAGGGCCTGGTCTTCAACCTGCGCGAGCGCGACGAGGACGAAGAGGGCAAGGAACTGGCCATCTCCGCCCAGATCAGCCTGGCCCAGGACGCCATCGGCGTGCTTTTTGACGTCATCTATGTCGAAAACGGCGACAGCCTGCGCGCCGAGGTGCCCTTCACCCGCTAGGCAGCGCAAGCGGCAAAAAGGCCGTGTATGGGTGCCTTTTTGCCCATGGCAAAGCGAAAGTCTTAACCCCGGACGCGTTAGCCTGAGGGCGACTACTTGCATTGGGTCGCCCATTGACCAGCCTCCACGCCACCATTGACAGGCGCCTGCCCCCGGCAGATGCGCCTTCCAGCGATCCGGTTCCGGCGCTGCTGGCGCGCCTGTGTGCCCTGCTCGGCATCGACAGCGCCAGCCTGAGCCAGCGCGCCGGCGACCGCCTGCATTTGCTGGCCGGCAGCGGCAGCAGTGCCCACCATGCCGCGCTGGCGCCCCTGCAGCGCCGCGCCCTCGAGGCCGATGCGCCCCTGGTCATCCCCGACCTCGACAGTTCCGGCACCGGTCTCTCGGCCCTGCGCTTCTTTGCCGGCATCCCGCTGGTCACCGGCGATGGCCAGACGCAGCTCCTGCTCACCCTGGCCGATGCGCGGCCGCGCAGTCCGGCCATGGCGCACCAGCTGGCAGCCCTGGCCATCGATGTCACCAGCCGCGCCACCATAGCCCGGCTGGCCCGCGCCCTCGAGCAGCAGCGCGCCCTGACGGCGCAGCGGCTCGCCTTGTTCGACCGCGCCTCGCGCACCGCCCGTATCGGCGTCTGGAGCTGCGACCTCGCCGACCAGTCGCTGGAATGGACCGACGGGGTCTATGACCTGTTCGAGCTGCCGCGCGGCTCGGCCCTGTCACGCGCCAATACCGTGGACCATTACCTGCCCGAATCGCGCCGCGTCATGGAAGCGGCGCGGGCCAGGGCCATTGCCGATGGCACCGACTTCTGCGTCGATGTGGAAATCCTCACCGCCCGCGGCGCCCGCCGCTGGATGCGCCTGACCGGCAATGTGGAGGCCAGTGACGGCGTGGCGACGCGCATTTTCGGCATGAAGCAGGACATTACCGAGGAAAAGCTGCTGGCCGACCGCACCCGCTATCTGGCCGAAACCGACGTGATGACCGGCCTGCCCAATCGCAGCCAGTTCCAGAACCGGCTCGCCGACCTGGACGGCGCGGAACATGGCGCGCCGATCGCCGGCATGCTGCTGGTCGATCTCGATGGCTTCAAGGACATCAATGACAGCCATGGCCATGCTTTGGGTGACGAGTGCCTCAGGGAAGCGGCGGCACGCCTGCTGGCCTGCTGTGGCGAGGCCGTGCTGGTCGCCCGCATTGGCGGCGACGAATTTGCCGTGCTGCTGGGCGCCCGGACCGATATGGCAGCGCTGGCCGCCGACATCGTCCAGTCGGTGGGCAAGCCCTATATGCGCGATGGGCGCCCCATTGCCCTGAGTGCCTCGGTCGGCGCCGCCCACTACCACGGCGGCACCGCCGACGAGCTCTTCACCCAGGCCGACATGGCCCTCTATGCCGCAAAGGCCGCCGGCCGCAGCACCAGCCGCACCTATTCCCGCTGAGCCGGCATGGTGCCGCAACAGATCGGCGCATCACCCTGACATCGGGCCGGCATGCCATCGGTCAGGCACCGCTGCCGACGTAGACACCTGAACTGAAAAATGGGCCGCCGAAGCGACCCATTTCCATGATCCAGACAGACTGTCATCAGGCCGAACCGGTCCGGGCCTAGAACGGAATATCGTCATCCATGCCGCCGGGCTCGAAGGCCGGGGCGTTGGACTGGGGACGACGAGCGCCGCCGCCGCCACCACCATTATTGTTGTCGCGCACGCCGCGGAAGCCGCCGCCGTCGCCGCCGCCGGCACTGTCGCCGTCACCGCGGCCGTCCAGCAGCGTCAGGTTCGAGTTGAAGCCCTGCAGCACCACTTCGGTCGAGTACTTGTCGGCGCCGGACTGGTCCTGCCACTTGCGGGTCTGCAGCTGGCCCTCGATATAGACCTTGCTGCCCTTCTTGAGGTAGCTCTCGGCAACGCGGGCCAGACCTTCCGAGAAGATCACCACGCGGTGCCATTCGGTCTTTTCGCGGCGCTCGCCGGTATTCTTGTCCTTCCAGTTTTCGGAGGTGGCAATCGACAGATTGACCACCTTGCCGCCACTGGGCAAATTCCTGATTTCCGGATCGGCACCAAGATTGCCGACCAAAATCACCTTGTTGACACTGCCTGCCATCGTTCATTCCTTTTCATTCAGTCCCGGCCCTGCTGGCAGCGGGACGCTCACTTACACTCGCGCCAGCCTCTGCCGCCCCTGGGCGGCCGGCTCATCTGCCTGGCGACAAGCCCGTTCTAGCGCGTTCCAGACCACAAGGCGCGCCAGAACCGCTGGTTCTCAACATCTATGGCGTGCCGCCCCCAGCGTCGATCGATCCCTATGTTCTCTATATGTTCTTGCGCGTCAGTCGTCAAGCGCCAGGCTTGTTCGTGTTGACACGGATCAAACACGCGCGGGCCAAGGGTGATAGCAATGGCGGGCCGCTCTCAGGATCAGACCATGCCCCCCATTGACTACAGCGCCCGCATCCACAACCCGGACCTGCTCGCACGGATTACCACGCCCCAGGCCGCCGCCGCCCTGATCAAGGACGGCATGATCGTGGGCATGAGCGGCTTCACCAAGGCTGGCGATGCCAAGGCCGTGCCGCTAGCCATGGCCGAACGGGCCAAGACCGATCCGTTCCAGATTACCCTGATCACCGGCGCCTCGCTCGGCCATGATATCGACCGCATCCTCACCGAGGCGCATGTCCTGGCCCGTCGCATGCCGTTCCAGGCCGATCCGACCCTGCGCCAGGCGATCAATCGGGGCGAGGTCATGTTCATTGACCAGCACCTGAGCGAAACCGTGGAGCACCTGCGCTCCAAGCAGCTCGGGCCGATCGACTACGCCATTGTCGAGGCCGCCGCGATCCGGGCCGATGGCGGCATCGTCCCCACCACCTCGATCGGCAATTCGGCCAGCTTCGCCATCCTGGCCAAGCAGGTGATCGTCGAGATCAACCTGTCCCAGCCGCTGGGTCTTGATGGCCTGCACGACGTCTATATCCCCACCAAGCGCCCTGCCCGCGAACCCATTCCGGTCATGGCCTGCAACAGCCGCGTCGGCACATCCTATGTGCCCATTCCGCCCGACAAGATCGCGGCCATCGTCATCACCGACGAGGTCGATAGCGCCGCCAGCGTCTCGCCGGCCGATGCCGACACCGATGCCATCGGCAGCCACCTGATCGACTTTCTGCAAAGCGAGGTCGACAAGGGTCGGCTCGACCTCACCCTGCAGCCACTGCAGGCCGGCATCGGCTCCATCGCCAATTCGGTCTTGCGCGGGCTCGCCAAGGGCCCCTTTCACGATCTGCAGATGTATAGCGAGGTGCTGCAGGACTCCACCTTCGATCTGTTCGACGCCGGCAAGCTCAGCTTTGCCTCGGCCTCATCCATCACGCTGAGCGCGCCCTATGCGGCGCGGGTCTTTGGCGACTTCGCCCGCTACAAGGACAAGCTGATCCTGCGGCCGCAGGAAATCTCCAATCATCCCGAGGTCATCCGGCGCCTGGGCGTTATCGGCATCAATACGGCGCTCGAATTCGACATCTATGGCAACGTCAATTCCACCCATGTCGGCGGCACCATGATGATGAACGGCATCGGCGGCTCGGGCGATTTCGCCCGCAACGCCTATATTTCCATCTTTGTCACCAAGTCGCTGGCCAAGGGCGGCGCGATCTCCTCGGTCGTGCCCATGGTCAGCCATGTCGATCACAGCGAGCATGACGTCGATATCCTCGTCACCGAGGTGGGACTGGCCGATCTGCGCGAACTGGCGCCGCGCGAACGGGCCCGCGCCATCATCGACAATTGTGTGCATCCAAGCTATCGCGACCAGCTGAACGACTATTTCGACCGCGCCGTGGCGCGCGGCGGCCACACCCCCCATCTGTTGGAGGAAGCCTTTTCCTGGCACCTGCGCCGCCAGCAGACCGGCAGCATGCATGGCTGATGCGGCATGACGGGCCACCCTGCTGACACGCCCTGTCAGCAGCCCTGCCCCAAAGCAGCCATCGCTGCGATCGGGGGACGCTGATGGACTATGCTCAGGCCCTGTGGGTCTACACCTTCCTGCTCTTCGGCATCATCGTGGTGCCGGGCATGGACATGTTCTTCGTCATCGCCAATGCATTGACCGGCGGTCGCCGGGCCGGCTTTGCCGCCGTGGCGGGCATCATGCTGGGCGGGGCGGTGCATACGCTGTTCGGCGCCCTGGCGGTCGGCGTCTTCACCCACCTGCCCGCGCTGCTCTACCAGGGGCTTATCCTTGTGGGTGCCGCCTACATGGCCTGGATCGGCTGGACCCTGCTGGGCAGCGCCATCACCGTGGCGGGCATCCCGGTGCCGCGCACCCGCTCGCACGCGGTGGCCTTCCGCCAGGGCGCCATTACCTGCCTGCTCAATCCCAAGGCCTATCTCTTCGTCATGGCGGTCTATCCGCAGTTCATCCGCCCCCAGTTCGGGCCGATCTGGTTACAGGCTCTCGTCATGGGCGCCCTCACCGCCCTCATGCAGCTTGCCATCTATGGCGGCCTGGCGCTGGCAGCCGGCAAGGGCCGCGATGCCCTGGTGGGCAATCCGCAATGGACCATCTGGATCGGACGTGGCGCTGGCGCCCTGTTTGTCGCCGCTGCCGCCTTCACCGTCTGGCATGGCGTGACTTTGGAGATGCAGACTTGACCGAATCCCCATTGTTCCGTTTATGTTCCAGTAGCAGAAGCACCTTTGGCAAGGCAGGCAGACACGCTAAGGTGACTGTCGCGCCGGGCGGCCATGCGCGGGCGCCGCTTGCGGCAGTGACGCGCCGCGCCTATTTTCCGGTTCTCCCTTTGCCGACCGACCGTTTGATCGCCGTGCCGCCGTTCCGGCGCACCGAGCCAGGACTTCAATGATGACGCCAAAGCCAAGCCTCAACCGAGAGATCATTGTCCGGGGTGCCCGTGAGCACAATCTCAAGGGCATCGATGTCAAGCTGCCGCGCGACAGCCTGATCGTGATGACCGGACTGTCTGGCTCGGGCAAGTCCTCGCTGGCCTTTGACACCATCTATGCCGAGGGGCAGCGCCGCTATGTGGAATCGCTGTCGGCCTATGCCCGGCAGTTCCTTGAAATGATGCAGAAGCCCGATGTCGAGCATATCGAGGGCCTGAGCCCCGCCATCTCCATCGAACAGAAGACCACCTCGCGCAATCCGCGCTCGACCGTGGGCACCGTCACCGAGATCTACGATTATCTTCGCCTGCTGTTTGCCCGCGTCGGCGTGCCCTATTCGCCCGCCACCGGCCTGCCCATCGAAAGCCAGACCGTCACCCAGATGGTCGACAAGACCCTCGAGATCGCCGAGGGCACCAGGCTCTTCCTGCTGGCGCCGATCGCCCGCGGCCGCAAGGGCGAGTACAAGAAGGAACTGGCCGACCTGATGCGCAAGGGTTTCCAGCGCGTCAAGATCGATGGCGAATATCACGAGATCGAGGATGCCCCTGCCCTCGACAAGAAGCTCAAGCACGACATCGAGGTGGTCATCGACCGCATCGTCGTCGGCCCCGATATTGCCGGGCGTCTGGCCGAAAGCTTCGAGACCGCGCTCAAGCTGGCCGATGGCATTGCCCTGATCGAATATGCCGACCAGAAGAACGAGGACGGCACGCCGCGCCAGCAGACCTTTTCGGAAAAGTTCGCCTGCCCGGTCTCCGGCTTTACCATTGCCGAGATCGAGCCGCGCCTGTTCTCCTTCAACAATCCCTTTGGCGCCTGCCCGGTCTGTGATGGCCTGGGCACCGAGCGCAAGATCGACGCCGACCAGATCGTGCCCGATGCCAGCCTCTCCATCCGTGCCGGGGCCATCCTGCCGTGGTCCAAGACCAGCGCGCCCTATTACATCCAGACGCTGACCGCCGTGGTCAAGCTGTTCGGCGCCTCGGTCGAAACGCCCTGGAGCGACCTGCCCTTCGAGGTGCAGCACGCCGTGCTCTATGGCACCGGCCGCGACAAGGTCGATTTCGTCTATGATGACGGCCTGCGCCAGTACAAGACGTCCAAGGCCTTCGAAGGCGTCATCGGCAATCTCGAGCGGCGCTACAAGGAGACCGAAAGCGCCGGCATGCGCGAGGAGATCGAGAAATACATGTCGGCCAAGCCGTGCGTGGCCTGTGGCGGCTACCGCCTCAAGCCGGAATCGCTGGCGGTCAAGATCGATGGCTTCCATATCGGCCAGGTCACCGAGCAGTCGATCCGCAGCGCCGCCGCCTGGTTCGATGCCCTGCCCGCCAAGTTTACCCCGACCCAGCAGCAGATCGGCGAGCGCATCCTCAAGGAGATCCGCGAGCGCCTCAACTTCCTCATCGATGTCGGCCTCGATTACCTGACCATGGCACGCAATTCGGGCTCGCTGTCGGGTGGCGAAAGCCAGCGCATCCGCCTGGCCAGCCAGATCGGCTCGGGCCTGACCGGCGTACTCTATGTGCTCGACGAGCCCTCCATCGGCCTGCACCAGCGCGACAATGCCCGCCTGCTCGACACGCTGCGCCGCCTGCGCGACATCGGCAATACGGTGATCGTGGTCGAGCATGACGAGGACGCCATCATGACGGCCGACTATGTCGTCGATATCGGCCCCGGCGCCGGCGTGCATGGCGGCCATATCGTGGCCGAAGGCACGCCGCAGGACATCCTCAACCACCCCGATTCGCTGACCGGCAAATACCTTTCCGGCCGCATGGGCATTGCCATGCCGGCCGAACGCCGCAAGGCCACCAAGGGCAAGGCGCTCAGCATCAAGGGCGCCACCGGCAATAACCTGAAAAATGTCTCGGTGGACGTGCCGCTGGGCCTCTTCGTCGCCATTACCGGCGTGTCGGGCGGCGGCAAGTCGACCCTGATGATCGACACCATGTACCAGGCCATCGCGCGCCGCCTCAACGGCGCCCGCGTCGTGCCGGCCCCGCATGAGAGCCTCACCGGGCTCGAATTCCTCGACAAGGTCATCGATATCGACCAGTCGCCCATCGGGCGCACGCCGCGCTCCAATCCCGCCACCTATACCGGCGCCTTCACGCCGCTGCGCGAATGGTTTGCCGGCCTGCCCGAGGCCAAGACGCGTGGCTATGGGCCGGGACGCTTCAGCTTCAACGTCAAGGGCGGGCGCTGCGAAAAGTGCCAGGGCGATGGCCTGCTCAAGATCGAGATGCACTTCCTGCCCGACGTTTACGTCACCTGTGACGTCTGCAAGGGCAAGCGCTACAACCGCGAAACCCTCGAGGTGCAGTTCAAGGGCAAGTCGATCTCCGACATCCTCGACATGACCATCGACGAGGGCTGTGACTTCTTCTCGGCGGTGCCGGTGATCCGCGACAAGTTCGCCACCCTGCAGCGGGTGGGCCTGGGCTATGTCAAGATCGGCCAGCCGGCCACCACCCTGTCGGGCGGCGAGGCGCAGCGCGTCAAGCTGAGCAAGGAGCTCTCCAAGCGCGCCACCGGCCGCACGCTCTACATGCTCGACGAGCCGACCACCGGCCTGCACTTCCACGACGTGGCCAAGCTGCTCGAGGTGCTGCACGAGCTGGTCGAGGGCGGCAATACCGTCGTGGTCATCGAGCATAACCTTGAAGTGATCAAGACCGCCGACTGGGTCATCGATCTCGGCCCCGAGGGCGGTGATGGCGGCGGCGAGATCGTGGCCATGGGCACGCCCGAAGACGTGGCCGCCAATACGCGCTCCCATACCGGCCAGTTCCTCAAGGAGATCATGGCGCGTCGACCGCACTTTGAGTCCAAGGCCGCCGAATAGCCACGCCACCACGCCGAGGGCGTGATGCGACGCTCAAGGGTAACAGTCTGCTAGCATTTTCGGCCGTTCGGTGGTGACACATCGAGTGGCCGGCTACGGCCGCCGCAGCACCACGCAGGACGCGCCGATTGCGGCAAACACGTCAGTATTGTGAAAATGCCATGCACTTTTTGCATGATGCGCCTGACGTTAAGGGCATGGCGCTACCGCGCAAATCATCCCATCTTGAGGCTGTCAATCCGTCTGCCAAAAGGGATATTCCGATGTTTGTGCGAGCCGTCTGGCGCATCAAGCGCCTGGTCGACATCAAGCAGACGTTGCGGGAAATGGACGTTCCCTCGACGCGTGATGCCGATCTGCTGGGGCTCTCCGGCCCCGACTTCTCCAAGATGACGCGATCGCTGTTCGATCGCTGATTTCCTGGAGCACCAGAATTGTTGATGGCCGCCGGCATGCCACCCGGCGGCCATCGCCGTTTGCGGAGCTTAAGATTTCATCAACCATAATTCGGCCAGCCCCGCATAAACTGCATGGCTCGTTTGACCATTCTCCCACTGCTCATCCATGCGGCACTGCTCTAAATATAAGCTCGTAAACACAAGGAGACTTTCAATGGACATCCGCAGGACTTTCAAGAAATGGGCCGCTTACCAGCAGACCGTTCGTGAACTCGCCGCTCTCGACAATCGTCAGCTCAATGACCTGGGCATTTCGCGCACCGATATCAATCGCGTTGCCCGTGATCATGCCAGCGCTCTCTAATATCGGCGCATCTGGACTTTCAATCGACCCGAACCGAACACCCGTTTCTCTCTGAGATGCGGGTGTTTTGTTGTCTGCCTATGCCTTGAGCAGGCGCCAATTCTGCCCGTTTGCCCGCCACCGGCAAAAGCCGGAACTCCTTCTGCAGTGACTCGTTAAGTCCCTAGAAGCAAAGGAGTTTCCCATGCAGAATCTATCCGGAAAAACCATCGCCATCGTCGCCACCAATGGATTCGAGCAGTCCGAGCTCGAAGTGCCACTCAACACGCTGCGCGACGCCGGTGCCACCGTTCACGTGATTTCCCTCGAAGCGGGCGAGATCAAGGGCTGGGACAAGGACGACTGGGGCAATGCCGTGGCGGTCGACAAGACCGTCGACGCCATCACAGCCGACGACTACGACGCGATCGTCCTGCCCGGCGGCCAGATCAACCCCGATCTGCTGCGCGTTGAGCCAAAGGTTCTCGAACTCATCAAATCCTTCTGGAACCAGAAGAAAGTCGTCGCGGCAGTGTGCCACGCGCCTTGGCTGCTGGTCGAAACAGGCATCGTCAAGGGCCGCAGGGTCACGTCTTACGCCTCCATCAGGACCGATGTCATCAACGCTGGCGGACTGTGGGAAGACAGTGAAGTGGTCTCCGACCAGGGCCTCGTCACCAGCCGCAAGCCGGATGATCTGCCCGCCTTTTGCGACAAGATCGCCGAGGAGATCCTCGAAGGCCGGCACGAGCGCCGCGCTGCCTAGCCAGAGGGGCGCTGCTGACGATCCATCCGATCATGAGGCCTGGCGAAAGCTAGGCCTCTGGCTTGTGCGCAGCACGGCCTATCCGCACCCGCGCAAGTGTCAGTTGCGCCGGCCGGCCGCGCTTGCTATCTGCCGGGCATGTCCAATTCAGAACCCATCCACATTATCGGCGGCGGTCTCGCCGGCTCGGAAGCCGCCTGGCAGGCGGCCGAAGCCGGCGCCAAGGTCATTCTGCATGAAATGCGCCCGGTCCGCGGCACCGATGCCCACCAGACCGACAGCCTGGCCGAACTTGTCTGCTCCAACAGCTTTCGCTCCGACGATGCCGAGCACAATGCCGTCGGCCTGCTGCATGAAGAAATGCGGCGCTGCAATTCCCTGATCATGGCCTGCGCCGACAAGACGCAGATTCCGGCTGGTGGCGCCTTGGGCGTTGATCGGCATGGCTTTTCGGCCGCGGTGACGCAGGCCATCGAGAGCCATCCCAATATCACCATGGCGCGCGAGGAAGTCGCCGGCATGCCGCCCGAGGACTGGCGCAATGTCATCATTGCCACCGGCCCCCTCACCTCGCCGGCCATGGCCGAGGCCATCCTGGCCAAGACCGGCGAAGATTCGCTGGCCTTCTTTGACGCCATCGCGCCGATCGTGCATGTCGACAGCATCAATATGGACATTGTCTGGGCGCAGTCACGCTATGACAAGGCCGGTCCCGGCGGCACCGGCGCCGACTATCTGAACTGCCCCATGAACAAGGAGCAGTACTATGCCTTTGTCGAGGCACTCAAGGTCGCGCCACTGCACGAGTTCAAGGACTGGGAAAAGGTCCCCTATTTCGACGGCTGCCTGCCGATCGAGGTAATGGCGGAACGCGGCGTCGAAACCTTGCGGCACGGCCCGATGAAGCCGGTTGGCCTCACCAATCCACGCGACCCGCTGGTCAAGAGCTACGCCATCGTTCAGCTGCGGCAGGACAATGCGCTGGGCACGCTGTGGAACATGGTCGGCTTCCAGACCAAGATGCGCTACGGCGTGCAGGCCGAGATCCTGCGCATGATCCCCGGGCTGGAGAACGCACAGTTTGCCCGCTTGGGCGGACTGCATCGCAATACCTTCCTCAACTCTCCCAAGGTCTTGGGACCTGATCTCAAGCTCAAGGCCGATCCGCGCATCCGCTTTGCCGGCCAGGTCACGGGCGTCGAAGGCTATGTGGAGAGCGCTGCCGTTGGCCTCATCACCGGTCGCCTGGCTGCCGCAGAGTCACGCGGCGAGACCATGGCGACGCCGCCCAACACGACGGCGCTGGGCGCCCTCGTCGCCCATATCACCGGCGGCCATATCGAATCCGACAGCTATAGCGGCGCCCGCAGCTTCCAGCCGATGAACGTCAATTTCGGCCTGTTCCCGCCCGTGACGGTGACCAGGCCGGAGGACCTGGTCGGACGCTGGCGCGGTATCGACAAGACCCAGGCCAAGCGCAAGGCGATCACCTCGCGGGCGCTTGAAGATCTCAAGGCCTGGGCATGACACCGGCCGCACTCGAGACCTACCTGCATGACCACATTCCGCTCTCGCGGGCGATGGAAGTGCGCGTGGTGTCGATTGCCGATGACGCCGTGGTGCTGGGCGCCCCGCTGGCGCCCAATATCAACCATCGGGACACCGTCTTCGGCGGCAGCGCGTCGGCGGTGGCCATTCTGTCGGCCTGGTGCCTGGTGCATCTGCGGCTGACAGCGGCCGGCCAGCCCAGCCGCGTGGTGATTCAGCGCAATACCATGGACTATCTCGCCCCCATTACCGGCGATTTCACCGCCCGCGCCACACTGGATGGCAATCAGGACTGGAGCCGCTTCATGACCATGCTGACTCGCAAGGGCCTGGCCCGGATCCGCGTCACGGCCGTGCTGGACTATGAGGGCAAGGTGGCGGGACGCCTTTCCGGCGAATTCGTGGCCTTCGGCAAGGACCGGCTCTAGCGGTTACGCCAGGTCCACCAGGTCAGCCGGGTGATCTTGCGCCACTCGGCGTCGTCCGGCTTTGCTTCAAACAGACCGCCGGAGTGGCGCTGCAGCAGGTTGAACTGCGCCTTGAGCACGGCAATCGGCGCAAAGGCCGGCTTGAGGTGACCCGGCAGCTGGGCAATGGCAGCCTCTGCCTTGGCCAGGTGACCACCAGCCAGTTCACTGATCTGGCCCAAAGCTTCGGACAGGCCCTCGCTTTCGACGCCGGAGAATATCTCGCCCTCGCGCACCCCATTGGCCTCCAGAATCGACCAGGGCAGCATGATGCGGCCCTGCCCGGAAACGGGACCGAAGGCCCGCAAGTGGCCGAGCAAGGCATGGGCGACGCCCAGATGCCCCGCGGCGTCACCGGTCTCGATGGTCTCGCCGTCATTGAGGATCATGGCGGCCAGCTGGTAGAGCGTGGAGACGGTCTCTCCCGCATAGCCCTCGAAGGTCTCAAGATCAGGCATGGGATCGTCATAGAGATCAAAGCGTCGCGCACCGATGAGGCGCAGCAGCGTACCATTGGGCAGGGCGTAGCGCGTCAGGGTGTCGAGCAATGCGTCCGCAACCGGGTTCTGTCGCACGGCGCCGTGCCCCTCGCCCTCAAGGGCATCACTCCACCACTGCAGGCGCATTTCACCCGGCACGGGCCCGGAGACCCGTTCGCGGATCGAGGCAATGTCGGCGTTGAAGGCATAGAGCGCGGTGACCGCATCGCGATGCGCACCGTTGAGCACCAGCGTGGCCAGGTAGCGGTCGCGGTCGCCGCTGCGCAGGGCTTTGGCGGCATGGGCAAAACTCTCCGCGCTCATCTCAGCGAACCCGGTCGACCGCAATCAAGGCGGCGGCCACGGCGCGGTTTTCAGCCAGTAGTACATTGTAGGTGCGCACCGCACTGCCCGTGGTGATCGCCTCAACGATGATGCCGTGCGCGCGCAATGCCGCCCGCACATCCGGCGAAAGTCCGGTAATGTCGTGCCCCAATCCCACCATCAGCACGTCAATATCGTCAGCCGCAGCCAGTAGCGGCGCCAGACTGTCCAACGTGATCTCTGCCGGCGTCGTAACGGACCAGCCCAGCATGCCCGTGGGCAGGCACAGGAGAGAACCGCGATGTGACATCTCGGCGAAGCGGAAACCACTATTGCCATAGGCATCGATGCCGACCTGCTGCGGAAAGTGGCCGGCACCGGGAAGCGTCATCTCCAGGGCCTTCAGACTGCCGACCCGTCGGCCAGCTTGCCCTTGCCGTCCTCGTCATTTTCCGACTTCGCCTTGAGGCCGAAATTGATCAGGATCGGACCGTTGACGATGATCGAGGAGTACATGCCCACGAACACGCCGAAGGTCATGGCGATGGTGAAGCTGCGAATGACTTCGCCACCGAAGATCACCAGCGGAATCAGCGCCAGGAACACCGTGAACGAGGTCAGCGACGTGCGCACGATGGTCTGGTTGATCGACATGTCGATCAACTCGGGCAACGGCATCTTGCGGTGTTTTCGGAGGTTCTCGCGCACGCGGTCGGAAATCACCACGGTTTCGTTGAGCGACAGACCCACCAATGTCAGCACCGCCGCGATGGAGGTGAGGTTGAACTCCAATCCCGTCAGCGAATAAAGCCCGATCGTCATGATGATATCATGCGTGGTGGTGGTCACGGCCGCCATGGCAAACTGCCATTCGAAGCGGAACCAGATATAGACCAGAATGGCCAGCAGGGCGATGACGACGGCGATGGTGCCCTTCCAGGCCAGCTCGCTCGACACCGTGCCGCTGACGGCCTCGGTACTGCGGATGGTGTAGTTTTCGGTCGCCAGGGCCTCACGCACCTTCGCGACAGCCACCTGGTCGGCATCCTGACCGCCTTCCTGGGCCTGCACGCGCACCAGCACATCCTCGGGGGTACCAAAGCCCTGCACCTGCACCTCGCCCAGCTCGAGGCCGGCAAGGATTTCGCGCACGCTGCCGACGTCAGCAGGCCCGCCTTCATGCTGGATGACGATGGCCGTGCCGCCGACGAAGTCGATGCCGAGGTTGAAACCCTTGAAATAGGCAGAGCCGATCGAGAGCAGGCTGGCCACGATCGAAAAGGCGATCACATAGCGGCTGATCTTCATGAACGGAATTTTGGTGCCGTCCGGAATGAAGCGGAAATGCTGGATCTTCAGCGTCTTGGGCCGGCGCGCCCTATACCACATGCCTACGAAATACAGCGTGACCGTGTAGGACGTGAACAGCGACGTCAGAATGCCCAGGGCCAGCGTGACGGCAAAGCCCTGAACCGGGCCTGAGCCGAGGAAATACAGCACGATGGCAGCGATCAGCTGAGTCAGGTGGGAGTCGATGATCGTCCCCCAGGCGCGCGCGAAGCCGGCATTGATCGCCTGCAGCGGCGACTTTCCGGACTTCTGTTCCTCCCGCATGCGCTCGTAGATCAGCACGTTGGCATCGACCGCCATGCCGATGGTCAGCACGATGCCGGCAATGCCGGGCAAGGTCAGGGTGGCGCCCAGCATCGACAGCGCGCCGAAGATCAGCACGATGTTGAGGATCAGCGAGATATTGGCAAAGACACCGAACAGGCCATAGGCAACCACCATGAAGGCGACAACCAGCGTCGCCGCGACAATACCGGCCGTCAGGCCATGCTGGATGGAGTCGGCGCCCAGGCTGGCATCAACCGTGCGTTCTTCGACGACGTCAAGCGAGGCCGGCAAGGCGCCGGCGCGCAGCAGGACCGCCAGATCATTGGCCGTTGCCGTGGTGAAGCTGCCGCTGATCTGGCCGGTACCGCCGGTAATAGGCGACTGGATGACCGGCGCAGTGATGACCTGATCGTCGAGCACGATGGCAAAGCGCTTGCCGACATTGGACGAGGTAATCTGGCCGAAGGTGATGGCGCCGCGCGTATCGAAGCGGAAGCTGACGACGGGCATGGCCCGCTGCTGGTCGTAGCTGGGTTGCGCATCGACCAGCGATTCGCCGCCCAGGGCCACGTCTTCATAGAGCAGTTCGCTGCCGCCATCCTGGCTGGGCAGGATCATGGTGCCGGCCGGCAGGCCCTGAGCCTCGGCCTGCGCTGCGGTCATGCCGGGATAGACCATGTGGAAGGTCAGGCGCGCGGTGCGGGAAATGATATCCTTGAGGCGCTGGCTGTCGCCAAAGCCGGGCACCTGCACCAGCACGCGATTGGTGCCCTGGCGCTGGATCGACGGTTCGGTGGTACCCAATTCGTCGACGCGCTTGCGAATGACCTCGATCGACTGCGCCACCAGCGCCGAGGTGCGCTCGGTAATGCCTTCCGGGGTCAGCGAAACCGTCAGCTTGCCATCGGCGGTGTCGCCAAAGGACAGTTCCTGGGTGCCGCCAACGGCGATCAGCGAATTGCTGATATTGTTCTGCAGCGCCTCGATCGCGGTGCGTGCCGCGTCGCGCTGCGTGGGGTCTGTGAGTTCGACCGACAGGGTCCGGCTGGCCTCGTCGGTGGTGATGATGTTGCCGATGCCGTTCTGGTTGGCCAGCGTATTGCGCACGTCGCGCCGCAAGGTCTGCAGGCGCTCGGTGACGATACCGCCTTCGTCCACCTGCAGCAGCAGATGCGAGCCGCCCTGCAGATCGAGGCCGAGCACCACCGTCTGCCGCGGCAGAAAACCGGGCCAGGAGTCTCGCACATCCTGAGGCAGGAAACTGGGTATGGCGAACAGCACACCCATGAGTGCGACAAAGGCGATGATGGCGGTACGGACCGGCGAGAACTGCATTTAAGTCGTCCTGAAAGGTAAAAAGCCGGAGCCCTTAGGCTCCGGCAAAAAGTGGCATTCTGCTATCAGGCGGGCTTGTTGTCGTTGACCGGCTCAGCCTTGCTGCGCACATCCGAGATCATGCCGCGCACCAGCTTCACCTTGACGCCGGTGGCGATCTCGACCTCGAGGTCTTCGCCATCAACGGCCTTGGTCACCTTGCCGACAATGCCGCCTGTGGTCACGACGGTATCGCCGCGACGAATGGCCGACAGCATGGCCTGCTGGGCTTTGAGGCGCTTCTGCTGCGGCCGGAAGATCAGGAACCAGAAAATCACGACCAGCAGGAGAATCGGCATCATCTGGATGAAGATGTCGGTCATGCCACCGGCGGGAGCGGCGGCCCCGGCTGCCTGGGCAAAAGCGGGCGTTACAAACATGGCGAGTTCCTTGGTTTCTTCTTGGTTTGGGAGGGACTGCGCCAGTCGAGCTAGAGCACGGCACGATGCCACTGGACGCATGTGGGGCTTGTTGCACTTGCGCCCCGATCAAAATCGGGCGGACTATACATTTGCGTCCCCGTGATTGCAAAGGCATTCCGGGAGCTGCAAATTGCCGCGCCGAGCTTGAGGACATATCGCCTTGAAGAGCAAAGACCACCTCGCCGACATCAGTGCCAAACTCGATGCAATCGCCAATGCCCTGAAGGCCTTGGCCCCCTCGACCCCGCTCGATGCCCCGGTACTCGGGGCTGCCAATGCCTATCATTGGGACGGCGATTCGGGTGCGCTCCATCCGGTGGAGCAGGTGAGCCGGGTGCCACTGGCCATGCTCAAGGGCATCGACGCGGTGCAGGATATCCTGCTGCGCAATACCGAGCAGTTCGCCCGCGGGCACGGCGCCAACAATGCGCTGCTTTGGGGCGCCCGCGGCATGGGCAAGAGCTCCCTCGTCAAGGCCATCCATGGCGACATCATCGACCGCCGCGGCGATGGCTTTGATCGCCTGGTGCTGATCGAGATCGCTCGGGAAGACCTCGAGACCCTCCCTGCCCTGATGCGCCGGATCGGTCATGAGCCGGCGCGCTTCGTGGTGTTCTGCGACGATCTGAGCTTCGACAATGGCGAAACCAGCTACAAGTCGCTCAAGACCATTCTGGATGGCGGACTGGAGGGGCGCCCCGACAATGTGCTGTTCTATGCCACTTCCAACCGTCGGCATCTCATGCCGCGCGACATGATCGAGAACGAACGGTCAACGGCCATCAATCCTGGCGAGGCGGTTGAAGAAAAGGTCTCGCTGTCGGACCGGTTTGGCCTCTGGCTGGGTTTTCACAATTGCGATCAGCCGACCTATCTCAGCATGGTCGCCAGCTATGCGCGTCACTATGGCCTGGAGATCGACGCCGCCCAGCTGCAGGCGCGCGCCATCGAATGGGCCGCGACGCGCGGTGCACGTTCGGGGCGCGTCGCCATCCAGCTGGTGCGCACATTGGCAGGCGAAATGGGCAAGGCCGCACCATAAAGCAAAACCCCCGCCAGCGTGGCGGGGGTCTTACCAGGAGGAGACGGTGTCAGCTGGCCAGTAGCGGCACCGGATCAACCGGGGTCGCGCCCTTGCGCAGTTCAAAGTGCAACTGCGGCTTGGTCACCGAGCCGGTCTGCCCGGCAGCGCCGATGGTATCGCCACGATTGACATTGGCACCCTTGGCCACGTTCATCGCCCCCAGATGGGCATAGGCGGAGACGTAGCCATTGGGATGGCGGATCAGCACGAGGTTGCCATAGCCCTCGACGCCCGAGCCGACATAGATGACGGTGCCGTTTTCGGCGGCCTTGACCGAGGAGCCCTCGGCAGCCTCGATATTGATGCCGGTGCCCTTGGACGCGGCAAAATCAACCAGCACTCGGCCGCTGACCGGCCAGCGGAACTTGTCGCTGCCCGACATGGCCGGTTCGACAGCCGCCGCGGGGGCACTGGCGACGGCAACGGGCGCTGCGGCTGCGGGAGCCGGCGCTGCAGCCGGTGCCGCGCTGGCCTGCAAGGCATTGGGCGCAGCGGCAGGCAGGGTCTGCTGGGCAGGCGCCGGCGCACTGACGGCGCCTGCCGACGCTGTCTGCGTCGCCTGGCCCTTGGTGATCAGCAGGTCCGAACGCCCGGGAATGATGATCTTCTGGCCGACCACGATCTTGTCGGGCGATTCCAGATCATTGGCCTGCACCAGCGACTGTGTGGTGACCTCATAGCGACGCGCAATCGTGTAGAGCGACTCGCCGCTGGCAATGGTGTGGCTGAACGTGCCGCCGCCGGCGGGCGGCGTCGGCGTAGTCGATGCCAGGGTCGGCACGGCATTGTTGGTCGGCATGCTGCCAAGGGCAGCGGGAGAGGGCATGGTCGCTGACGCGAAGGCGGGCTGGGCTTGCATGGCTGGAACGGATCCCTGGGGCGAATTGCTCAAAGCGGGTAGAGTTTGCGACTGCACGGTCGGCATGGATCCGCCGTTGGCCAGCGGCGCGGGCTGGCTGTAGGCGGTCGGCGCCGGCTGGCCCCAAAGCGGCTGCACCGCCTGTGGCTGCCCCATGCCACCGACATTGGCCGGTGGTACAAATTGAGCGTCAGCCACCATGCTCTGCGGCGCCCCAAGGCTGCTGGGCATGGGCTGACTGTAGGATTGGGGAGCGGCCTGCGGCAGCGAGCCCGTCGTGGTAGGGTCGCCAAAGGCGCGACTTCCCAGACTGGAACATCCGGACAGGGCAACGGCAGCAATCAGAAGGCCAGCCATCGCAACGGCACTTTTAGGTGCCCGGCGGGATACGCGGATACTCATCAGCTTACTCGTACGCAGGTACTCAACACGAGTTTGAGACTAGGCCGGTAAGGTAAAGACGAGTTTAAAGCCGATGCGATTTGAGCAAAATCGCACCCACCCGATTCCGGATTGGGTAAGGTTAAGCGCTTGGGGCTGTGCAAAAGCCTGCTGGGGCAGAGAAAACCCTAGAGGCTGAGACTGCCATTGAGTCGCTCGGCCAGGGCCATATCGGTCTGCTGCAGCATGAGCGGCGTCACCGTCACATAGAAGTCGCGCCGCAGGCTCTCGAAATCGGCGCCCCGATCGAGCGGCAGCGGCGTCTCGGGGATGGCTACGAAGAATTTGCCCGGATTGTCACTGGCATAATAGCGAAACGGCGAGCGCGAGAAGCGCTGCAGCGGGACAACCGCGATGCCCTTGGTGACCGCCGGATCACAGAACGGGAAATTGACGTTGTAATAGTGCCCCCGTCCGTCGGCGGCAGCGATGATGGCCCGTGCCGTGGCCAGCCCATGGGCTTTGGCATTGGACCAGTTGACGTCGCGGCTCACTTCATAATCGACGCCCTGGCTCATGGCGATGCCGATGGCGCCCTGCATGGCGCCTTCGCGGGCGCCGGCGGCCGTGCCCGAACAGTTGACGATGTCACCCAGGTTCTGGCCGGCATTGACGCCCGAAAGCACGACATCGGCGGGCCGGTCGCCCAGCAGATGAGTCATGCCGGCAACGACGCAATCGGCGGGCGAGCCGCCCACGACGGCAAACGTGCGGGCGTCCCGCCTCTCAATGGTCAATTCTGTGCCAAAACTGAGACGATGCCCGGCGCCGGACTGGTTGCCATCAGGCGCGACGATCCAGACGTCATCGCTGAGCGCCCGCGCAATATCGGCCATGATGGTGATGCCGGGCGCATCCACACCATCGTCATTGGTGATGAGGATGCGCAGGCTCATCAGTGGCCGCCGATGGACTTGAGACCGCCCATATAGGGCTGCAGCGCGTCCGGTACCAGCACACTGCCATCTTCCTGCTGGTAGTTTTCCAGCACGGCGATCAGGCAGCGACCGACCGCAGTACCCGAACCGTTGAGCGTATGGACATAGCGCGGCGCCTGCTTGTCGCCGGCGGGGCGATAGCGGGCCTCCATGCGGCGGGCCTGGAAATCGCCGCAGACCGAGACCGAGGAAATTTCGCGATAGGTGTCCTGGCCCGGCAGCCAGACTTCCAGGTCATAGGTGCGACGGGCGCCAAAGCCGGTATCCCCGGTGCATAGATGCATGACGCGGTAATGCAGGCCCAGCTTCTGCAGCACGGCCTCGGCACAGGTCAGCATGCGCTCGTGCTCGTCGGCGGCGGTTTCCGGCGTGGTGATGGAAACCATCTCCACCTTGTTGAACTGGTGCTGGCGCAGCATGCCGCGCGTGTCCCGTCCGGCCGAGCCGGCTTCGGAACGGAAACAGGGCGTCAGCGCGGTCATGCGCAGCGGCAGCTCGTCCTCGGCGAGGATGGATTCGCGCACCATATTGGTCAGCGGCACCTCGGCCGTCGGGATAAGGGCCAGACGCCCCTCGCCATGTGGCGTGAAGAACAGATCTTCCTCGAACTTCGGCAACTGGTTGGTGCCGAATAGCGCATCGTCCTTGACCAGCAGCGGCGGCTGCACTTCCAGATAGCCATGCTCGGTCGTGTGCAGGTCGAGCATGAACTGGCCCAGGGCGCGCTCGAGCCGGGCGACTTCGCCCTTGAGCACGACAAAGCGGCTGCCGGAGAGCTTGGCCGCGGTCTCGAAATCCATCAGCCGGGCGGCAACGCCGACCTCGTAATGCTCTTTGGGCGCAAAGGCGAAGCTCGGCCTGGGCGCGCGCTGGATGGCGGCCGTCTCCGGCGTGCCATTGCGGCCGAAATATTCGACATTGTCGGTTTCGTCGCTGCCCTCGGGCACGTCGTCGAATACCAGGTTTGGGATGACCGACAGCGCCGCCTGCAGTTCGGCGTCGATGGCGCGCTGATCGGCTTCGCCCTGGGGAATGAAGTCCTTGAGCCGCGCCACTTCGGCCATCAGTTCGGCCGCCCTGGCGTCGTCCTTCTGTGCCTTTGCCTGACCGATCTGCTTGGACAGCGCATTGCGCTGCTCCTGGGCGTCGTTGAGCCGACCGATGATCTCGCGCCGCCGATCGTCGATCGCCAGCAGATCGGACGAACGGACGGAAGCCCCCTTGCGCCGCGAGACGGCAGCATCGAAGACGTCGGCGTTGGCTCTGATCCACTTGATATCGAACATGGCTGTTACGGGCACCGCCCGCCTCTGATTGGTATAGGCTGAAGGCTGCTCGTGACGCGCCTGTCAGGCCACGAGGAAAATCCCCCTCGGCCCGGTTGCAGGCCGAAGGTCTAGTCGGACGATGAACTGGCGGCTTCAGCGTCCTGCGCCGCAAGACTGGCTGCACGGCGGCGCTCGACCATCCGGACGGAGATAATCGAGAGTTCGTAGAGCAGGTACATGGGCACAGCAAGGCCGATCTGGGAGATCGGATCGGGTGGCGTGATGAAGGCGGCAAAGATCAGGATACCCACGATCGCGTAGCGCCGACCGGCCTTGAGCATGTCGACATGAACCAGATCGATCTGCGCCAGCAGCGTCAGCACCACGGGCAGCTGAAAGCAGATACCAAAGGCCAGGATCAGCAGCATGGCCAGGCCCAGATACTCGCTGACGCTGGTCATCATGGTGATGTCCTCAGTCTGCATGCCGGCAAAGAAATGCAGCGCCATCGGCAGCACGACGAGATAGACCAGCGCTGCGCCAGCCACGAAAAACGCAGGCGTCGCAACCAGATAAGGGATGAATGCCTTGCGCTCGTGTTTGTACAGTCCCGGCGCGACAAACATGTAGATCTGGCTGGCAATCACCGGAAAGCCGAGGAAAATCGCACCGAACAGGGCGACATTGAGATAGGTGAAGAACAGTTCCTGGGGCGCGGTGAAGATCAGCGTCGCATCTGGAACCGCCCGCTTGTAGGGGATCAGCAGCCATTCATAGATGGTGCTGGCGAAGATGAAACAGAACGCCATCAGCACGACAATGGTTATCGCCGAATAGATCAGCCGCTTGCGCAGTTCGACCAGATGCTCGAGCAGCGGGGCTTCGCTCCCGGCCAGCTCATCGGGTGCATCAGCGCTCTTGTCTGCAATCTGCTTGAGATCGGCCATGCTTAGTTATCCCCGGCCTTGTCGGCAGTGGTTGTGGCTGTCTCGGAGGTCGGTTTGACCGGGGCACGCTTCCTGGCCGCCGGCTTGGCAGTGGGCGCCTCGGCGACCTGAGCGGTCGCAGCAGGCTTGGCTACCTTGGGCTTGGTGGCCGCAGGCTTGGTAACCGTGGCCCTGCGCACGGGCACGCTCTTGGCTGCAGCCACTGACGCAACCGGCGCCTTGGCCGCAGTCTGCCTGGCAGGGTCGGCGGCAAGTGGAGCCAGATCACTGGTGGCAACCGGGCTGGTGGGCGCGGCCTTGGCCCTGGCGGGTGCCTTGACGGCCTTGGCAGGCGCCTTCCTGGCAACCGTGCTCGCCGGCTGGCCCACAGCGGCCTTGGACGTCACCGGGGCCGGTCCGGCCGGCTTGAAACCTGCCGCCTTGGCGACCTCGTCCGCGGACAGAGGTACTGCGGCCGCTGTCATGCCAGCCTTTGCCTTGATCTCGTCCACCACGCTCTCGGCCGCCGGATTGGCCGGCTTGATAACGCCCGAAGGCTTCGCGCCCGTCGGCGTCATCGCATTGAATTCCTTGCGGATTTCGTCGGCGGATTTCTTGAGAGGAGAGGTTATGGAATTGCGCAGATTGCGCACCTCGTCGAGCCCGGTCGTCTTGTTGATCTCGCGCTGGAACTCATTGCCCATGCGCCTGAGCTGGCCAATGATCTTGCCGACGCGGCTCATCACCACCGGCAAGTCCTTGGGTCCGATGAAGATCAGCGCCATGACGCCGATCACCAGCATCTCCGTCCAGCCCAAGCCGAGCATATATCAATTCCTCAAAGCAACAGCGCGACCGGCGGATGCGTCCTAGACGTCTTTCTTTTCGGGCTGGGCAGGCTCGGTGCTGGCTACCCGCTCGACGGGCTTGTCCTCGTCGTCCTTCATGCCCTTCTGGAAGGCTTTGATGCCCGAGGCAACTTCACCCATCATGCCGGAGATCTTGCCGCGACCGAACAGCAGGATCACGACGACGGCAACAACGAGAATACCCCAAATTCCTGGCGCGTGCATTTTGGACTCCCTAGATTTTTGTCAGAACGCGTTACACGCGGATATATAGGCCAGAAATAGGTTTAAATGCGCGGAAACACAAGAACGTGTTCCCGGTTCAGCGTGACGAATACGTCCTGGCCAACGGCCAGCGCCGAACTGGCGGGCTGACGCACGCCCAGCGGGGCATCAAGGCCTTCAACCTTGACCTCGCAGAGATCCTCACCGATCGCGTCGCGCTTGCTGACTACCCGGCCTGGCGTGCCCGGCCCGCTGAGCCGGAGCCGGGCGCCACCGGCCGGACGGATGGCAATCGTCACCTGGGCACCGTCAGCAAGGCCCGGAGTCGGCACCGGGCCCAGCGGCGTCTGCGCCTGTCCACCTGCCACTACCGTTTCGATCTCGCTGAGGGGTGAAAAGAAGCGCGCGGCACTCAGATCGATCGGCTGGCGATAGATATCGGCTCCGGTGCCGATCTGGGCAATCCGGCCGTGACGCAGCAGAGCAACCCGATCGCCCAGAATCATGGCCTCCTCGGGATCGTGGGTGACGATCAGGCTGGTGACGTTGGTTTCCCGCAGCACTGCCAGGGTTTCCTCGCGCACGGTTTCGCGCAGGCGGGCGTCGAGGCTGGAAAACGGCTCATCGAGCAGCAGCACGCCGGGACGCGGCGCGACACTGCGGGCGAGCGCCAGGCGCTGCTGCTGCCCGCCCGAGAGCATGTGCGGATAATCCGCCTCGCGGTCCCCCAGGCCCACGCGGCGCAGGGCTGCCCGTGCCTGGGCCAGTGCCGCCGGACGACCCAGCTTGCGCAGGCCGAAGAGCACATTCTGCAGCACGGTGAGGTGCGGAAACAGGGCAAAGTCCTGAAACATCAGGCCGACGCCACGGCGGTCGGTGGGCACGGTCATTCCCGGCGTGGATACGGTCTGCCCATTGATGCGCACGGCGCCGGCATGAATGGGCTGAATGCCGGCGGCCACGCGCAAAGCCGTGGATTTGCCGGAGCCCGATTCGCCCAGCAGGCAGACGATCTCGCCTGGCCGCAGGGTGAGGCTGAACTGGCTGAGCACCGCCCTGCCCCCGAGGCACACATCGACGGCATCAAATTCGAGCGTCGCGGCAAAGCTGACACCCGTGGTGCCGCGCGTGCCCCAGCCTGCAAGTTCTTCCGTCATCAGGCGTTTTCGTCCTCATCGTCGAGATCGTCGGGGTCCAGCGGATCCTCGTCTTCACGCAGGGCGCCGTCAAAGGGAAGCGGGATCTGCATGGCGGGCGGCAGGCGACCGGACAGCAGGCCGGCGCCCTTGAGCTCCTCCAGCCCCGGCAGGTCCGAAAGGCTCTCCAGGCCGAAATGATCGAGAAAAGCGTCGGTGGTGCCGTAGGTTACCGGCCGGCCGGGCGTGCGGCGGCGACCGCGCATGCGAATCCAGCCGGCCTCCATCAGCAGGTCGATGGTGCCCTTGCCGGTGGCGACGCCGCGGACTTCCTCGATCTCGGCGCGGGTGGACGGCTGGTGGTAGGCGATGATGGAGAGGGTTTCGAGGGCGGCACGCGACAGGGGGCGGGTTTCCTGTTCCTCGCGCCGCAGCAGGAATCCGAGGTCCTCGGCGGTGCGGAAGGCCCATTTTTCTCCGCGCCGTACCAGGTTGACGCCACGGCCGGCATAACGCTGCTGCAGCGTCGAAAGCAGGTTAGCAATGTCAGCGCCTTCCCCCAGATATGCTAACAGACTGTTAGCATCGAGCGGCTCGCCAGCAGCAAAAAACACCGCTTCGAGCACACGCAGATTGCTCTCAACCACCTCACTGGCTTCATAAAAATCGTCGATCACGAGGTTTCCGCCTTGCGACGCCGCATCAGCAGCGGACCGAAAACCTCGGTCTGGCGCAGGTCGATCTGCCCGAGGCGGACCAGTTCAAGGCTCGAGGCAAAGCTCGAGGCGCGAACCGTTGCCCGTTCGGCAGGCGTGGCGAGGTAGTCAGCGAGATAGCTGTCCATCGAGACCCATTCAAAACTATCACCAATCAGGCGCTGGAGGATATCGCGCGCTTCCTGCAGCGACCAAACGGTGCGCTGCAGCGGCGTGTAGTCGGTGCTGATGTCCTTCTCGCGCTGACTGGAATAGGCCTTGAGCAGGTCATAGAGGCTGGCCTCCCAAAGGCTGCGCCGCGCGATTTCGATGGGCTCGGGCATGCCGCGGGCAAGAATTGCCAGGCCCAGACGAGGCCGGTTCATCAACTGGTTGGCGGCACGGCGCATGGCTTCGAGGCGCTTGAGGCGGAACTGCAGCATGGCGGCCAGCATCTCGCCGGACGGTTCATCGTCGGATGCGGCCTGCGGCACCATCAGCCGGCTCTTGAGATAGGCCAGCCAGGCGGCCATGACCAGGTAGTCGGCCGCCAGCTCGATGCGCTTTTCGCGCACCTTCTCGATGAACAGCAGATATTGCTCGGCCAGTGCCAGCACCGAAATGGCGGCCAGATCGACTTTCTGGCGCCGGGCCAGATCAAGCAGCAGATCGAGCGGTCCCTCGTACCCGTCGACGTCGACATAGAGAATGTCGTCATCATCAGGCGGGGCCGGCGTAGCAAACCAGTCAGTCTGGGCGGAGGTCATCAAAGCACGCCTGGCTGCAGAAACATGACGTCATCCTTGGCGGCTACGCCGATGACCGTCAAGCTTGCCGGCATGGCAAAGACGGGCACAGGGCGCCCATCACATGGTGAAGCAGTCGCCACCCGCCGCCTTGACATTGGTGCAGATCACATTGGCCTGCTCAAGCGAGCTGGCCGGCACACGGACGCGATAGTAGATTCCCCTGGTACCCAGATCCACGCGCTGGACTTCCAGATTGGCGCCACCGAACAGCGGGCCATAGCGGGTCACCATGTTCTGGGCCGACTGGCGCGCATCGGCTTCGCTGCGCTGCGATGCCAGTTGGACATAAGCGGGGGCAGTATCGCCCAGCGCCGGCACCTCGGTGGCACCCGGCACGGTCAGGGACGGCGCCGCCTCGGCGGCGGGAGCCACCGCGGCAGCCGGCGCTGCCGGAGCTTCCGTTCCCGACGGCGCGGCGCTGGCCAGCCTGAGGCCGGTCGGTCGCATCAGCGGAATGGTCGCAGACTTGCCGGCAATGGCCGCACCCGTCAGATCGACGGCCGGAACCGTCGAGCCGGGCTCAACGGGAACGACCGTTGGCAAGGCCGGAACGACCTCGGCAACCGGCTCAACCGGTTCGACGGGAGCGACGCTGGCGAGCAGTTCGGGCGTCGCCGTTTCCGCACCGGGAACGGCGGGCACATTGGGGCGGTCAACTGGCAGAATGGCGCTGCCGGCGACGCTGTCATCACCGCTGACAATGGTGCCGTCTGGACGGACCTTGACGGTGCGAACCTTGCGATTGGCAAGCCCTTCGTCGCTCGGATCGGCGGCGGCAACTTGCGTCACCTCGTTGACGTCGGTCTGGTCACGGGAGACCAGTTGTTCGTCGGCGCCGGGGGGACTGCCGTTCATTTCGTTGAACACCACGGACTGGGTCGCCGTGCCGTCATCCGCAGCAATGGCGGGGGCAACTTCCTTGACGGGCGCGGTGTCGGCTGTGAGCAAGGGCGCAGGCCCTTCCTCACGGCCACCCAGACCCAGCACCCAATACAGACCGAAGCCGGCGGCGAGCAGCAGGGTAACCGCAACCAGCGGACCGGCAAGGGCACGCGACATGCCCATGGCACGGCGCTGGCGTGGTGCGGCGGAATAAGCCTGAAGCTCGGGATCTGCCGCAACGGTTTCGTGTACCCAGCCGACTTTGGCGCCGGTTGCCTGGGCAGCGGCAAAAATGGTCTGATCGGCAGCCGACATCCCGTCGGCAGGGGGATTGGGCAGCACGGGCGTTGCCAGGCTACGCAGCGCCGGACTGGGCGCAGGCCGCGGCGGGCTCCGCGGCGCTGCCGGCGCCGGATCGGACGCGGTGACCCGCGTCTCATCCTCGGGCAGATCGAATTCGACCCGCATGGCCCGGCCTATCAGGCTTTCAATCTCGTCAATCGGATCGACCCCGACCGAACCGTCAGCAACCGGGGTCGGGGCAACCGCAAACGGCGTTGCCGCCTGGCGGGAAACCGGCGACGGCTCCACGCCAACGCTGGCGGCCGGTGCGACGGGCGAACCCAGCCCAAATACCGGCGGCACCCTGAACCGATCAGGCTCAGCCCGATGTCCACCCAGGCTCACGCCGGTCTGGGCACCGGAGGCTGCAGCCACTGATGTCGCCATCAAAGCCGGTGCCGCGGGAGGCGTCGCCACAGGCGCAACCTGTTCGGGTTCGGGTTCGGGTTCCGGCTCGGGATGCGCCGTCATTTCGGCAGAAATCAGATCGGCGATGCTGTCGTGTTCACGGGTAGACACAACCGGAGCAGGTTCCACCGGCGCGGCGGGCCCGGCGGCGGCGAAACTGCGGGGGACGGTGGAGGGCGCAGCGGCAACTGCCGGCGCATCCTCGATGCCCGATGGCGGCGCGCTGGCGCCGCGAATGTCAAAATTGAACTGGAACGGCTCGGATTTCGGCGCGGCGGCGGCATTTGAACGCGGCGAGACAATCGGCTCGATCGCAACCGCAGGGCTGGTCCCGCCGGGCTGGTTGGCGGCGGAAGGCGCGCCTGCGGAATCAGGCAGAGCGCCCGATGCAGGCCGCTGCACAGGGTCGCCGGGAATGCGCACGGGAACAAACTGTGCAGATGGAACGGTCTGCCCGGACGGCTTCGCCCCCCGGTCTTCCTGCGCATCCTGCGCCATCAGCTTTGCCAGTTCAGCGATCAGATCGTCTGCGGCTTCGGATTGTCCGGCCATTAGCTACGATTTCGCCAGCATAAAGCAGCGCCCTCTAGATTCCCGAAACGGCGCCCACGATGGGCCATTTTGCGCGATTCAACACAGTAATACGCCCGAATTATGAAAGCTCCGTCGGTGCGGAGACGCCCAGAATGCCGAGCCCGTTGACGATGACCTGACGGACAGCGTCGACCAAGGCGAGTCGGGCAAATGTCAGCTTTGGATCGTCATGGTTAACAAAACGTAACTGAACATCATCCTTACCCTTCGCCCAGAAGCTATGGAAGGCCGCTGCGAGGTCATGCACATAGAATGCAATACGGTGGGGTTCATGCGCAATAGCGGCGGCACTGACCGTACGGGGCCATGCGGCCAGGACCCGCACCAGGTCAAGTTCGGCCGGGGTGATGATGCGTTCGACCTCGGCGCCGACCAGGGCGGCCGGGGACAGGTCGAGATCGGGCAGTTCGCGCGCCGCGGTCTTGAAGATCGAATAGGCGCGGGCATGCGCATACTGCACATAGAACACCGGATTGTCCTTGGTCTGCTCCTTGACCAGGGCAAAGTCGAAGTCCATGGACGCATCATTGCGGCGATACATCAGCATGAAGCGGGTCGCGTCGGCGCCCACTTCCTCGACCACGTCGGCCAGGGTGACCAGGTCGCCGGAACGCTTGCTCATCTTGAACGGCTCGCCGTTCTTGAGCAGCCGCACCAGCTGGCAGATGCGCACATCCATGTCGGCAGCATTGAGCGAAACGGCCTTGGTGGCCGCCTGCAGGCGCTTGACATAGCCGGAATGGTCGGCGCCGAGCACATTGATCATGTGCTTGAAGCCACGCAGATACTTGTTGCGATGATAGGCGATGTCGGCGGCAAAATAGGTATAGGAGCCGTCCGACTTGATCAGCGCCCGGTCGGTATCGTCGCCATAATCGGTGGCGCGGAACAGGGTCTGCTCGCGATCTTCCCAATCCTCGGGCGCCTTGCCCTTGGGGGGCTCGAGCCGACCCTCATAGATCATGCCCATCTCGCGCAGCCAGGCCAGCGTCAGCTCGATGTCGCCGCCCTGCCCGTGCAGTTGCCGCTCCGAGAAGAACACATCGTGATGGATGCCCAGCAGCGCCAGGTCGGCCTTGATCAGCTCCAGCATGGCCGCCAGCACGCGCTCGCGGACGATGGCCAGCGCTTCCGCTTCCGGCTTGCCCAGCAGGGCATCGCCGAACTCCTCCTTGAGGGCCACCCCTACCGGCACGAGATAATCGCCCGGATAAAAGCCGGGCGGAATGTCGATGGTCTCGCCCAGGGCCTCGCGATAGCGCAGCATGGTGGAGCGCGCCAGGGTGTCGATCTGGCTGCCGGCGTCATTGATGTAATATTCGCGCGTCACCTCGAAGCCCGAATAGGCCATCAGTGACGACAGCGTATCGCCGAAGACGGCGCCGCGCGTGTGCCCGACATGCATGGGGCCGGTCGGATTGGCCGAGACATATTCGATATTGACCGCTTCGCCGCCGCCCTGCGTGGAGCGGCCATAATCGGCGCCCTGCTCGGCAATGGAGCGCAGAACCTGGTGCCAGATCGGGGCATTGAGGCGGAAATTGATGAAACCGGGACCGGCGACTTCGACGCTGGCGACGTCGCCATCATGCTTGAAGTGCTCGAGCAGCGCCGCGGCCACCTCGCGCGGATTTTTCCCCAGGGGCTTGGCCACGACCATGGCGGCATTGGTGGAGAGGTCACCATGGGCAGGATCGCGCGGCGGCTCGACCACGATACGGGCCAGCAGATCGGCGCCCACTTCGGGGTAGAGAACATGCATCGCATTGGCGACGCGCGCGGAAAACAGAGCGAAAACGTCCATGATAGACCTGACTATTAGAGTGCGCCGGGGTTAACGGAATTCCGGGCGAGCGTCAAACAGCCGTGCATGTTCGGCCAGGGCATAGGGATCGGTCATGCCGGCGATGAAATCGGCGATGATGCGGGCAAGCTCGGAATCGGTGGCGGCGGCGCGCGCCGCCACGCCCCAGCGGCCGGGCAGATCGCGGCTGTCGAAATAGCGGTCAAACAGGTCCAACACCAGCTGCTCGCTCTGGCGGACCGACACCATCACCGTTTCATGGCGGTAGACCCGCGCAAACAGAAAGCTCTTGAGCCCATCCACGGCGGCGGCCAGCTGCGGCGAAAAGGCGACCAGCGTCCGACCAGCCATGCGCACGTCTTCGGCCGAAGTGACCCCGGCCACGTCGATATTGGCAGCGGTGGTAGCGATGACGTCCTCGATGCTGCGGGTGATCAGCCGACGCTGCACCTCGTGAGCCTGCCGCTTGGGCGCAATCCCGGGATAGCGATCGAGGACCTCGCGCACGATGGGCCCGGCAAAGGGCACGTCGAGCAGGTCGGTCAGCGTGATCAGCCCGGCGCGCAGGGCATCATCGACGTCATGGGCATTGTAGGCAATGTCATCGGCAATGGCCGCGGTCTGGGCCTCGAGCGAGGCAAAGCTCGACAGGCGCAGGTCGGCACAGGCGGCAATGTCGTCGAGACCGGCGGGAAGGCCCTCCTCGGCATATCTGCCATAGGGCGTGCCGTCGCGATTGGTCAGCGGGCCATTGTGCTTGAGGATGCCTTCGAGCGTTTCCCAGGTCAGGTTGAGCCCGTCATGCTCGGCATAGCGGTTCTCCAGCCGGGTGACGACGCGCATGGCCTGGATATTGTGGTCAAACCCGCCATAGGGGGCCATGGCCGCATGCAGCGCCCGCTCGCCGGCATGGCCGAAGGGGGTATGGCCCAGATCATGGGACAGGGCGATGGCTTCGGCCAGGTCTTCATTGAGATGCAGCGCCCGGGCCATGGAACGGGCCATCTGGCTGACTTCGAGCGTATGGGTCAGCCGGTTGCGGAAATGATTGCCGTCATGCTCGAAGAACACCTGCGTCTTGTGCTGCAGGCGACGAAACGCCGTCGAATGGATGATGCGGTCCCGGTCGCGCTGGAATTCGCTGCGCGTGGGACTGGGACCGGCGCCGTCGATACGGCCAAGGGAGTGCTCGGGTTTGGAAGCGTAAACAGCGGTATCGCTCATCGTTGATGACAGCCCAATCTTTTGGCCCTTTTCATTTCCGGCAAGAGTTACTATTTTAGCCTGACCGTTATGACATTACGAAACGGCACGGAAATTCCTATGACCGAAACCGCCCTCGCCCCGACCCAAGTTGTGCTCACCGACCGCGCGGCCAAGCGCGTATCGCGAATTCTGGCCAAAGAGGCCGAAGGGACGGTGCTGCGCATATCGGTGGCCGGCGGCGGCTGTTCGGGATTTCAGTATGAATACAATCTCGTACAGGAAAAGGCGGGCAGCGACGACATCGTTCTGCAAAAGGGCGACGCCGTGGTGCTGATTGATTCGATGAGCCTGGAATTCATGGGCGGCTCGGAAATCGACTTCGTTGATGACCTGATCGGCCAGGCCTTCCAGATCCGCAATCCCAATGCTGTCGCGTCCTGCGGCTGCGGCACCAGTTTCGCCGTCTAAAACTTCCATACCAGGCAGACAGAGGCCGGGCGTCGCTTTATGCTCGCGGGCAAATAGCGGAGCCTTGTCATGGATTTACAAAGCCGTCTCGACCAGATCACCACGCAGGCGGTGGCGGAAGGCACCATTGTCGGCGGTGCGGTCATGGTGGTGCAGGCCGGGCGGAGCCTTTATCGACAGAGTTTCGGGATGGCCGAGCGGGAGACCGGACTGAAGGCCGGTTTCGACACGATCTACCGGCTCGCTTCGCTGACCAAGCCGCTGGTGTCGCTGACGGCGCTGGCGCTGTGCGATGCGGGCAGGCTGTCGCTCGAGGATGCGGTGGCCGACCACCTGCCCTATTTCACCCCGCACTATAAGGGAACGACCCCGACCATCCGCATCCACCACCTGCTGACCCATACGGCCGGGCTGAGTTACAATTACGCGCCCGAGTCTGGCGTGGCGACCGGGCTGGCCGATGACAGCCTCGACTACGAAACCAACTTCACCCGTCTGGCCGCGCAGGAACTGCGCTATGAGCCGGGCACGCGCTGGGAGTATTCGGTAGCCATCGACGTGCTCGGCGCCGTGGTGGCCAAGGTATTCGGCGGCACGCTGGAAGAGGCCGTGGCGCATTGCGTCACCCGCAAGCTGGGCATGGCCGACACCGCCTTCCACATCACGGACCGCGCCCGGCTGGCGGCGAACTACGCCAATACCCCAGCGGGGCCGGTGCCCATGGGCGACCATTACCGGCATCGCAATGCAGACGGCACGACAGTGCTGTTTTCGCCGTGCCGGGCGTTCAACCCCGCGGCGTTCCAGGCCGGCGGCGCCGGCATGGTCGGCACGCCCGACGACCTGTTCACGTTTTTCGACCAGATACGGGCCGGCGCCCCGGCGATCCTGCGGCCCGAGACCTTTGCCCTGGCTGCGAAGCCGCAGACCGGGGATGTGTTCCGCACGCCTGGCTGCAAGTTCAGCTATTTCTCCGACATCATCGTCGATCCCGTCGCCGCCGGGACGCCCGAAAGCGCGGGCACGCTGGGCTGGGGCGGCATCTATGGCCATTCCTGGTTTGTCGACCGGGAACGCGCGCTGACCGTGCTGATGATGAGCAATACCGCGCCGGCCGGCGTCGATGGCGCCTATGTCGATGCGGTGCGCGACGCGGTCTATGCGGAGCTGGAGGGGTAATGGCCATGGATATGGAACAGCGGCTTGACCGCGTCGTCACCGCGGCACTCGCCGAGCGGCGCATTGTCGGCGCGGTGCTCCTGGTGCACCAGCACGGCCGCCCGCTCTATGAAAAGGCCCATGGCCTGGCCGACCGCGAGGCCGGGCGGCCGATGACGCGCGACGCCATCTTCCGCTTTTCCTCCCTCACCAAGCCGATCGTCGCCGCCACCATCCTGGCACTGCGCGATGCGGGCAAGTTGCGGCTGGACGACGAGGTGACGCACTTCCTGCCGGCATTCCGGCCCCAGCTGCCGGACGGCAGCGCACCCGCCATCACCATCCATCAGCTGCTGACCCACACGTCCGGCCTGCGCGCCGATTCGATCCTGACGCCGGCCGAACAGGCCGCGGGGGTCAATCGCTGGCATCTGGGGACCGAGGCGATCATGGCGCGGCTGGCCGGGCTTGGCCTGGCCTTCGCGCCAGGTTCCGGCTGGGCCTATGGGCCCTCGATCGACGTGCTGGGTGTGATTGCCGGCCAGTTGAGCGGCGGCACGCCCGGCGACGCCATCGCGCGATATGTAACCGGACCGTTGCGGATGAAGGATACCCGGTTCGGCGTCACCGACCCGGCGCGGCTGGCGGCGGCCTATGCCGACGCGCCGGGCGGGGCCATGCTGATGACCGATCCGCACAGCGTGCCGAACGCCTGGGGCGGCATGACCACCTATGATCCCGGGCGGATCCTCGATGCCCACGCCTTTCACTCTGGCGGCGGCGGCGCGGCAGGCACCGGCACCGACTTCATGATGCTGGCCGAGACGCTGCGCAGCGGTGGCGGGGCCGTGCTGCGGCCCGAAACCGTGGCGCTGGGCCTGGCCAACCAGACGCCGCAGCTGGCCCAGGCGGTCGCGCCGGGTCTGCAGTTCAGCTATTTCGGCGCCTTTGTCGACGATCCGCAGGCGGCCGGGCTGCCGGTGCACCGCGGCACCGTGCGCTGGGGCGGCATCTATGGGCATAACTGGTGGATCGACCCGCAGAACGGCCTCTGCGTGGTGTCGATGAGCAATACCGGCCTCGAGGGCAGCGACGGCGCCTATCGCGCCGAGGTGTATGAAGCGGTTTATGCCGGCCTCTAGTGTTGCCCCCTGCCCGCGGGCCAGCTAGTTTCCGACAACGGAGACAGTCATGCGCATCGCCACCTGGAACATCAACGGCATAAAGGCCCGCCTCGACCTCCTGCTGACCTGGCTGGCGCAGGAAAAGCCCGACATCGTGGTGCTGCAGGAAATCAAATCGGTCGACGAGGGCTTTCCCCGGGCCGAGATCGAGGCCCTGGGCTATAATCTGGAAACCCACGGCCAGAAGAGCTGGAACGGCGTGGCCATCCTGTCGCTGCTGCCCTTCGACGAGGTCACGCGCGGGCTGCCCGGCGATGACAGCGACGAGCAGGCGCGGCTGATCGAGGGTGTGTTCTCAGTTGATGCCGGGGTGATCCGGGTCTGCGGCATCTATCTGCCCAATGGCAATCCGGTCGACAGCGAGAAATTCCCCTACAAGCTGGCCTGGATGCGGCGGCTGGAAGCCTATGTCGCCGAGCGCCTGCTGCTCGAAGAGCCTTTCGTCCTGCTGGGCGACTTCAACCTGATCCCGGCGCCGATCGACGCGCACGATCCGCAGGCCTGGTGGGGCGATGCGCTCTACCGGCCCGAGAGCCTCGAGCGCTTCCGCACCCTGACCAATCTGGGGATGACCGATGCGCTGCGTGCCGTTACCGCCGAGCAGGCCTTTACCTTCTGGGATTTCCAGGCCGGAGCCTGGCGCCGCAATGCCGGCATCCGCATCGATCACCTGATGCTGTCGCCGCAGGCGGCGGACCGGCTCAATGACGTGCGGATCCACAAGGACGTGCGCGGCTGGGACAAGCCGAGCGACCATGTGCCGGTGGAAGGCCAGTTCAGCTTCTAGTTCCGGACACGCCCGAAATCAGAATCCGGCAAACTGCGGCGCGATGGAGCGGGCCAGCGCGGCAGCCTCATCCTGCTGTTCAGGGGTGGACAGGGACTGGGCGTGCATGAGCTTTTCATCAACCCAGGCGGCGTCAGCGGTCCCGGCGCAGCGGTCACGGGCAATGCTCAGCCACATCAGGCCCTCGACCGGCTGGGCCTCGATGCCCTCGATGCCGCTGAACAGCATGTCGCCAAGCTGGGCCTGAGCCGGACAATGCCCCTTGCGGGCGGCCAGCGAGAACCACCGGGCACTCTGCAGCGGGCTCAGGCCGAGTTCATCTTCCTGCAGATAGAGCAGGCCGACGCGGTACTGTGCATCGGCATCGCCGAAATAGGTGGCGGCATGCAGCAGCAAGGCATGAGATCGGTTGGCGTCGGCGGGAATGCCGGCGTCCGGAAGCCCTTCCTTGTAATAGTCGCCCACCTTGACGAAGGATCGGGCGACGATATCGGCCTCGACGCCCTTGGGGGCGGCATCGGCGTGCTGGTTGGCGATCTGGGCAAAAAAGCCGAAGGCCTTGACCGGGTCACGGGCCACGCCCTCGCCATTCTCATACATCGTACCCAGCTGCCACATGGCCATGGGCTGGCCAGCATCGGCGGCATCCTGCAGCGCAGCCAGCAATTCACTGCTGGACACGCCCCCGCCTGCTCCGTCGAGCATGTTGGCCATGTTCAGCGCGGCGTCGGCGGCCGTCTGTGCGTGCACGGGCAGGATCGAGGCCGACAGGGCCAGGATGGCTGCGATCGTCACGGAAATCAGGGAATGGTCCCTAATGGTCCGCATCGTACTCCTTTTACCCGCGGTGGCGCAGGTGGTGTTCGTTTCGCCTGCCTGGACATCCAGGCGACGAATTTGTGATGGGGTCGGCGCCGGCACCTGTGCCAGCCTCCGCGACGAGCCCAACGGCATCAAGTGGCGCCAGAAAGACCCTGTTAAGAACTCGTTAAGCCGCGTTTGTGACCGCATTGAAGCAAGCCCGATCACGAGATCGCGCGGGCCGCGGGCAATACTGGAAATGATAGGGCGCTGCAGGGCAGCGATCATATCGGTCACGTCGACGTCTGGCCTCCCAACCTTCTCCCAGCCCCAGCCTGCATTGCGATGCAGGGACTCGGGCTTTCCCATCGGCTTTGGCGTGGTGCGGGTGTGCAGACGAAACGAGCTGATGCTCAACAACGCCATCGGCCATCCGCCCCGGATGCCTCAGCAGGATCGGTTTAGGGTGAGATTGTGGCGACAAACATCGCCAAATGGTTGCCGCCCGGTGTCGCAAACCGGATTCACCGGCCTTGTTGCCGAATCGTCACAGAACCGGCCGGGGCGCTGTGTCTGCGCGAGCACAGCAGCCGGCAAAGAGCTTGGCACCGGTTGCTCCCGCGCCACCGAATGAGCATAGTTGGCACGGCAACAAGCCACCCGGGAGTGCAAGATGAAAACCATGTCCGCAGCAATCACCACAAAACATCAATCGGACATGACACCTGATGCACTTTCAATTTCCATGGACGGGAGCGCCAGCCGACGGGCGCCGTAGTCCCCTTCTCAGCAGACTCTTTGAGACCGTAGCCACCGATCCTGCCATCGCCGCCCGGCAACGGGCGCGAGCGCGCAAGTTCGTTTCCTACTATCGCCCGCACCTGCCCCTGCTGCTGGCCGACCTTGGCTGCGCCATGCTGGTGGCGGCCTCCGCCGTGGCGCTGCCGCTCTGCGCCAGCTACCTCACCACCCACCTCGCCGAGCTCTCGGGCACCGGTGACGGGTTTCGCCAGATCCTGTTCGTCGGCGCCATCATGGTGGGGGTCTTCCTCGTCGAGGCGGTGGCCACCTTCTTTGTCGACTATCAGGGCCACATGATGGGCTCGCGCATCGAAGCCGACCTGCGACGCGAACTGTTTGTCCATTGCCAGAAACTGTCCTTTGCCTTTCACGATCGCAACAAGGTCGGGCAATTGATGAGCCGGATCACCAACGACACCTTCGCGCTGGGCGAACTGTTCCATCACGGACCGGAGGACCTGGCCATCGGCCTGCTCAAGATGGCCGGCGCCCTGACCATCCTGTTCCTGATCGACCCCGTCGTGGCCGGCATGATCGCCGCCATGATCCCGCTGGCAGTGGTCTATGCGCTCTATTTCAACCGCCGGATCGGCCTGGCCTGGCTGGGCAACAAGGTCCGCATCGGCGCCATCAACGAGCGCGTCGAGGACGGCCTTGCCGGCATCAGGGTCGTGCAGTCCTTCGGCAACGAGGCGCTGGAACTGGCCCAATTCGACGTGGCCAATCGGGGCTTTGTCGACAGCCGCAGGGACGGCTACCGCAATGAAGCCTGGTTCTCGGTGGGCATGGAAGGCTTTGCCCAGATCGTCACGATCTGCGTGATCGTGGCGGGCGCCCTGCGCATCATCGCCGCCGAGCTGACCACGGCCGAGTTGCTCACCTTCCTGCTCTGCGTCGGCGTGCTGGTCGATCCGGTCCGGCGTCTCGCCAATGTGGTGCGGGTCTGGCAGGAAGGCCATACCGGCTTCGTGCGAGCCATGGAAATTCTCGAGCTGCAGCCCGAGATCATTGATCGCCCCGGGGCTGGGCCCCTTGGTCCGGTAACGGGCGCCATTTCCTTCCGCCGGGTCAGCTTTGCCTATCAGAGCGATGGCCCGGCAGTGCTGGCCAACCTCTCCCTGGATATCGCCCCGGGCGAGTTCGTCGCCATTGTCGGCCCATCCGGCGTGGGCAAGAGCACGCTCTGCGCGCTGATCCCGCGGTTTTACGAGGTCAGCAGCGGCGAGATCCGCATCGACGGCCAGGACATTCGCGACGTGACCCTGGCCTCGCTACGCGCCAGCGTGGGCGTGGTGGCGCAGGACGTGTACCTGTTTGCCGGCAGCGTGGCGGAGAACCTGCGCTATGGCCGGCCGGAGGCCGGCGACGCCGAGATCGTCGCGGCGGCCAGGGCGGCCCATGCGCATGACTTCATCATGGCGCTACCGCGCGGCTATGACACCGATATCGGCCAGCGCGGCATCCGGCTTTCCGGCGGGCAGAAGCAGCGGCTGACCATTGCCCGGGCCTTTCTCAAGGATCCGCCGATCCTGATCTTTGACGAGGCCACCAGCGCGCTCGACAATGACAGCGAAGCGGCGGTGCAGCAGGCACTGCAGTCCCTGGCCCGGGGCCGCAGCACCATCGTCATTGCCCATCGCCTGTCGACCGTGCGCCACGCCGATCGCATCATCGTGCTCACGGCCGAGGGCATCGCCGAAGAGGGGTCGCATGACGCGCTGATGGCTGCCGGGGGATATTATGCCCGCCTGTACCAGGATCGCGCCAGCATCTGAGGCAAGTGGTTCGGGCGCATAGCGCCCGGACCCATTCTACAGCCAGCGGCGCCCACGCATCCACCAGACAATGCCCAGGGCCAGCACGAACAGCATGGCGCAGACCGTCCAGAAGGCGTGCGAGGCGCCGGCCAGCGGTATGCCCTCGACATTCATGCCCAGCGCGCCGGTGATCAGGGTCAGCGGCATGAAGACGACGGTGACCGCGGCCAGGATCAGCATGGTGCGGTTCATCTGTTCGGCACGCGCATCGATGATCTGTTCATGCACCAGCACGGCGCGCTCGGACAGCGACTGCAATTCGTCGCCAATCCGGGCGGTGCGCGCCGAAGCTTCGCGCAGGCGCAGCCGGTCGCGGGCGGTAAAGAAGCTGAGATCCTCAATTTCGAGCGTGTTCAGCAGATCGCGCTGCGGCCAGACGATGCGGCGGAAATTGATGAGATTGCGACGCAGATCGGCCAGACGCGCACTGGCCTTGGGATTATTCTGCAGGATCAGGCCCTCCTCGATGCTGTCGAGGCGGTTGCCCAGCATTTCCACCAGTGGCTCGAGGCGATCGGCGGCCCGCAAGCCCATGCGCGCCACCAGATCGGCCGGCGAGATCGGCGCATGGTGGGCGGAAATCCAGTTGGCGACGCCGACAAAGTCGAGAATGTTGAGCTCGGAGGCGATGATCACCCGCCCCTTCTCGATCCAGATGGTCAGCAACTGGCGGCCCATATCGTCGGGCTCGGCGCCAGGGCGCGCCACGCGCATGACGACCATGGCCCGGTCCTCGATGACCGTGCAGCGCGACCGGCTGCTGGGCACCGTCAGCAGTTCGGCATTGAACGCGCCCAGCTCCTCCTTGAGCCAGACCTTGAATTCGGGCGACTTTGAGTTGCCGCAGACCAGCTTGAAGCCGCGCGCCGGCACCACCGGCTCGGCGGCGCCGGGCTCGTGCCGGGCGGCGCCACCACGGCCATCAAACACCAGCACGGCGCCAACGCCGATCATGCCGTTGTCAACGGTCTGGACGGGCGGGCGGCGCGGTGTGTCGTCCATTGGCGTTCTCAACTCAGGCGCTTGAGCGCCTCGGCGATATGATGGCGCCGTTCGATGGCAGCTTCGCGACGGGCCTTCTGCTCCTCGATCACCTCGGGCGGTGCTTTGGCGACAAACTGCTCATTGCCCAGCTTCTTGTCGATCTGGGCGACTTCGGCGTCGAGCTTGTCGACTTCCTTGGACAGACGCGCCTTTTCGGTCGGGATGTCGATGAACTCGGCCAGCGGCAGCGCCCAGGTGGCTTCGCCCACCACGAACTGCGCCGACTCGCCGGGCACGTCGGCCTGGGGCGTTATGTCTTCGAGGCGGGCCAGCCGCGTGATCAGCGAGGTACCGGCCACCAGACGCCGCAGCGTGGTTTCATTGGCGCCGACAACGACCAGCGACAGCTTGGCGCTGGCGGGGACATTCATCTCGCTGCGCACCGAGCGGACATTGTTGATCACGTCGATCAGCCAGGTGAGGTCGGCATCGGCCGCCGCATCCTCGAGGCCCGCCAGATCCGGCCAGCGCGTCAGGATCAGCATGTTCTCGCGCGGCGTGCCGAACTTGCCGGTCTCGGCCCAGAGCTCTTCGGTAACGAAGGGCATGAAGGGATGGAGGATCGTCAGGATCTGGTCGAGCGCCCATGCGGCAGTGGCACGGGTCTCTGCCTTGGCCGCCTCGTCCTCACCCATGAAGACGGGCTTGGCAAATTCCACATACCAGTCGCAGAACGTGCCCCAGGTGAAGTCATAGGCGGCATTGGCGGCTTCGTTGAACTTGTAGTCGATGATGCCCTGGGTGACGGCGGCCGCACCGCGCGCGGTGGCGCCGACGATCCAGCGGTTGAGCGGCAGCTTGTTGGCCTTGGGATCATAGCCTGCAACGCGGCGGCACTCGTTCATCTCGAGGAAGCGCGCGGCGTTCCAGATCTTGGTGACGAAGTTGCGATAGCCCTCGACGCGGCTCATCGACAGCTTGATGTCGCGACCCTGCGCGGCCATGGCCGCCAGGGTAAAGCGGGTGGCATCGGCGCCATACTGGTCGATGAGCTCGAGCGGGTCGATGACATTACCCTTGGTCTTGCTCATCTTCTGGCCCTTTTCGTCGCGGACCAGGGCATGCATGTAGACGGTGTGGAACGGCTCTTCCTTGAGGAATTCGAGCCCCATCATCATCATCCGGGCGACCCAGAAGAAGATGATGTCAAAGCCGGTGACCAGCACGTCGGTGGGGTAATAGCGGCGCAGCTCGGCGGTGTCGTCCGGCCAGCCCAGGGTCGAAAACGGCCAGAGAGCCGAGGAGAACCAGGTGTCCAGCACGTCTTCGTCGCGCTTGAGCGGCGTCGGTGCGCCATAATGGGCATCGGCCTGGGCCTGCGCCTCCGCCTGGCTGGCGGCGACAAAAGCGTGATTGTCTGGACCATACCAGGCCGGGATCTGATGACCCCACCAGAGCTGGCGCGAAATGCACCAGGGTTTGATGTTTTCCAGCCAGGCAAAGTAGGTATTCTCATATTGCTGCGGCACGAACCTGGTGCGGCCCTCGCGCACGGCGGCCATGGCGGGCTGCGCCAGCACATCGGCCTTGACCCACCACTGGTCAGTCAGGAAGGGCTCGATGACGACGAGTTTGCTCTTCTCGTCATGCGGCACCATGATCTTCTTGTCCTCGATGGACGCGAGGCCGCGGGTGGGATCCTCTTCGGCCAGCGCCGTCAGGTCGGCGACGATGGCCTTGCGCGCAGCAAAGCGGTCGAGACCGCGATAGGCGCCCGGGATGAACTCGGCCGAGCTGATCGATCCATTGGTGGTGAAGACATTGATCTGTTCGAGGCTGTTGCGAACGCCAACCTCGAAGTCATTGAAATCATGGGCCGGGGTGATCTTGACTGCACCGGTACCGAGCGCCGGATCGGCATACTCGTCGGCGACGATGGGAATGCGCCGGCCAACCAGCGGCAGGGTAACGAACCTGCCGACCAGAGCCGCATAGCGCTCATCCTCGGGATGCACGGCAATGCCGCTGTCGCCCAGCATGGTTTCCGGGCGCGTGGTGGCCACGATGATATAGTCGCGGGTCTCCGTGCCGGTGACATTACCCTCTTCATCCTTGACCGGGAACTGGTAGGTGACGCCGTCGGCCAGGGGATAGCGCAGGTGCCACATATGGCCCTTGATCTCGATATTCTCGACTTCGAGATCGGAAATGGCGGTTTCCAGCCCCGGGTGCCAGTTGACCAGCCGCTTGGCGCGATAGATCAGGCCACGATCGTGCAGTTCGACAAAAACCTTGGTGACGGCACGCACCATCTGGTCGTCGGCGGCGCCGTTTTCACCCATGGTGAAGCGTTCGCGGCTGAAATCGGCCGAAGCGCCCAGGCGCTTGAGCTGGTTCATGATGGTGCCGCCGCTTTCGGCCTTCCATTCCCAGATGCGCTCGACGAATTTCTCGCGGCCCATTTTGCGGCGGCCGGGCTGCTGGCGCTCCATCAGCTGGCGCTCGACGATCATCTGGGTGGCGATGCCGGCATGGTCGGTGCCTGGCTGCCAGAGTACATCCTTGCCCAGCATGCGGTTGAAGCGGACCAGGATGTCCTGGATGGTATTGTTCAGCGCGTGGCCGATATGCAGCGAGCCGGTGACATTGGGCGGCGGGATGACGATGGTGAAGGTCTCGGCGCCGGGCGCGGCCCCTGCCCCGGCGGCAAAGGCATTGGCCTTGAGCCAGTCGGCATAGACGCGCGTCTCGACGGCGCCGGGCTCATAGGACTTTTCAAGCATTGGTCACTCGCAACAGCAGCGACCCGCCAAGGACATTCTCACGTGAGAAAGACCTGACGGGTCGGACAGGGGTTTGGGGGAGACTTCAAGCAAATGCGCGATGCGGGGTCAACCGTATCGCGCATGGCAGGGCATCAGAGATGACAGAACAGGCTATTCGCCGCGCGAAACCCTGGCGATTTCCTTTTCTACCATGCGCTCGACGACAGATGGCAGGTTTTCGTCCAGCCATTCCTTGAGCATGGGCCGCAGCATGTCGCGCATCAGCGACTCGATGGTGGCGCCGGTATTGCCCAGGCCCAGGCCGTTGAGCTTGGTCATCGAACTGCGCACGGCGGCCTGCGTCGTCGGCTCAAGCAGCTGGGAGGCCATGTCGGCCGACAGCGTCGCATCGGGCAGCGATGCGGGCTGTGCCGCAGCAGGCTGGGCTGGCGGGGCAAAGCTGGCCATTTCGGCATCGGCATCAAAACCGGCCTCGGGCGCCGGCTCGGGATTGAACTCGGGAATCTCGAAGCCGGCTTCGGCCTCGGGTTCCGGATTGAAACTGGGAAGATCGAAGTCCATGCCAGCCATCAGCGATTCCGGCTCGGGCTCGGGTGCCGGCGCGGGCTTGGCCTTGGCGGCCACGGGCGTCGGATCGGGCGGGATCGCGCGCTGTACCGGAGGGTCGAATGAGGGGAGGTCGTCATCCTCATCGGCAGCAGCGGGCGCAAAGCTGATGTCCTCGGGATCGACCAGGGTCGGCGCGGCGACGGCCATGGGATCTTCTTCTTCCACCGGCGTATCGGCCAGAATGGAGTCGAAGCTGAAGCCTGCGATATCATCGTCGGCGTCGTCAACGATCTGCGACGGGCTGAGGGCCAGCGGTTCGATATCGCCCAGCATGTCGCTGAGGTCACGGTCGGCCGCATGTGCGGGCGCGGCCTGCATGGGATCGGCTGCCGCCAGGCTGGCGGCCCGGCGGGGAACCCCGGAGGCATCATCGTCGGCGATGATCTGCCGAATGGACGACAGAATCTCATCCATTGAGGGTTCTTTGGGTGCCGGCTTGTTCATAGGTGCCTCTTACTCATGCGCTCGAACCGGAAAAACGGCCCCCGCAAACGCGGCCAAACCCTGATTCGTGAACAACAGCTTAGACCGGGCAGCAAATTTTAGGAATCACGGACCTGCCAATAGCCGAGGTCTTCCACTAAAACTTGTGGCCGGGCGATGCCCGGCCACCAAAGATGGAATAGAGGACCGGCTTTATTCTTTGACACTGCGCAGTTCGGCCCAGACGTCATCGACCGCGTCGGTATAGCGGACCGCTGACTTGACCTCGACGGCAAGACCCAGATCGGCCGCCGTCAGGTGGCCCATGGCGGCCAGCAGCGAGAAGGTGGCAATGACCTTGTTGGTCGAGGCGGTGATGCGGGCTTCGCGGGCCGTGGTGAGTTCGGCCTGTGCATTGAGCACGTCGAGCGTCGTGCTGGTGCCCAGATCGCGTTCCTGGATCACCCCGTCAACGACGGTACGCCCGGCAGACTCGGCAGAATTGGCGGCCGAAATCTGCGCATCGGCACTCTGGATGCCGGCCCAGGCCGAAATCACGGCTTCGCGGATCTGGTCATAGGCGGACATGGCGTCGACCTCCGAGCGGATCTGCTCGATATTGGCCTTGCGTACACCGGCACCGATGGCGCCACCGGCATAGATCGGCACGGTGATCTGGAAGCCGACCGAGCCGCTGAAGCCGTCGGTGGCACCCTTGGTCGGACCGGTGGCCCGGCTGCCGGCCGAGCCCGTGATGCTGGCGGTGGGCCCGAATTGCGCCTTGGCACTGGCGCTCGATGCCTGGGCCGCGCGAATGGCCGCCTTGGACATCAGCAGGGCTGGATGGTCGACTTCGGCAGCGGCAATCGCGGCCGGGAGGGAACTGGGGATCAGGCGGGAGAAGTTGTGGCTTGGATCGAGGTTCTGCGGGGCCTGGCCAACGTAGCGCTGAAAGGTCGCCTCGCTGATTTCGAGGCTGCTGACGGCAGCACGGTAGGCGGCATCGCCCTGCGCCAAGCGGGCCTCGGCCTGCGCGACGTCGATGCGGGTGCCCTCGCCGACGTCGAGACGGTCACGGGAGGACTGCAGCTGCGCCGAATAGAAGTTGCGGTTTTCCTGGCGCAGCGCGACCAGCTGGCGGCCGCTATAGACATTCATATAGGCCTGCACCACGGCAAGCAGCACCGTCTGCTCGGTGCTGCGGATCTGGTACTCGGCGACTTCGGCACCGGCGCGGGCTGCCTCGATCTCGGCATCGGTCTTGCCATTGTCGAAGATGGTCTGGTTGTAGGACAGGCCGGTGGTCAGCGTATTGTTGTCATTGAAATTGCTGTTGACCACGCTCCAGTTGTAGCTGCCGCTGAGCGAAGCGCCGATGGTGGGGCGCTTGGCGGCCGTGGCGAGAGCAATGTTCTCCGCCGAGGACTTGGCGCTGAGCAGGGCTGACTGCAGATCAGGGGCATAATCATAGGCCGTGGTCAGAGCCTGCACGATCGACTGGGCCTGCGCACCGCCCACCGCGACGGCACTGACCATCAAAGCCACTACACTTGCGACCAATTTCCCGCGAAAACTCATGCAAGTCTCTCCAATATCCCGCAAACTCTATGCGTGGCAGATGGGGTTAACAACCGGCCACGCAATGGCGGTCAAAATTTAACGTGCGTTTCGGTCCCGACAGTGCCCGCAGGGCAACAGCAGGCGCAGAATTTCCATCGCCCGATCGGCGACCTCAAAAGACGAATTCCGGTTGCGGCTGTGCCTGCACCAGCGGCGGCAGCGTGGCATTGAACTCCCCGCGGGCGGCAATGGCATTGCCGGTCTTGACGAAGACATTGGCCACGGCGACGCCGCCCGAGCGGATCAGAGCAATCAGGCGACCGCCGTCATTGAGCCCGGCAAACAGGGCCTGTGGCACATGATCAAGCGCGCCCTGCACGACGATGACATCAAACCCGGTGCGCCGCAGTGCTGCAATATCGCCGGTGACGACTTCCGCATTGACGATGCCGAGATCGCTCAGCAGCGCGCTGGCCGTCGCAGCCAGATCGGCATCGGCCTCCAGGGCGACAACCGAGCGGGCCAGTCCCGCCATGACGGCCGTGCCATAGCCGGTACCCGCGCCGACATCGAGAACGACATCGTCGGGTGTAATGGCGGCCAGCTGCAGCAGCTTGGCAAGTGTCGCAGGGGCCATCATGAAGCGTCGGGCAGGGCCCTGGCCCAGCCACTGCACGTCATCGATATAGGCAACGGCCTGACGATCGGCGGGAACGAAGCGTTCTCGGGGCACCTGGGCCATCTGGGCCAGCAGCGCCGGCTCCGTCACGCCGCTGGTGCGCAACTGGTTGTCGACCATCTTGCTGCGCAGCTGCTCGAATTGTGTCATTGCTGTCGTCTGCCCCGGCCGATCATATGCTGGACGTGAATATCCCCAGCCTCCCCCGCTTGGCAAGGCCATAAGGTATGTCGCGACGAAAACAGTGATGCATGAGGGGCATGACCGCAGATCATCGCCTCGCCCCTGGCCCGTTGCCCGGCAAGCAATGCAGCCCAAAACAGCAAGTATTCGTCCGGCACTGCAGCCCCGCCAGCCGGGCATCGGGGAACATTCGGCAGGTTGAGACGTTGCCTCTGCTCACGTCAGGTCGTGTCATCTGACGAACAGGGAGCTTTCTAATGAAAAGCTCGTTCACCTATGTCGACGAGGCCGTAGACCACCTGGTTACTCTTTGCCTTTTTGTCGATCCGGCCGGGGAAGCCCGCGCCAAGGTCATTGGCCCGTCCAACTTTGTCTGGTCCCATGGCGAGGCCAGCCCCAACACAGCCACACCCTTGCCGCTGTCAAAGGCCTTTGCCCTGGCCATCAGAATTGCCAATCGCAACGATGTCGAGATCGTCGTGAGCGGCGATTCCTCTCTTTGGCAGGCTGACTGGGGCGAGCTGATCCAAGCGAACGCCCGCCTGCCACAGGCGGTCAACGGCCAGCGGACCGGACAGATCCTGGCGATGGGCCGGAATTGACAGCGCTGGTTGCGCAGCGCCGTCGACCCAACCAGACGTGATTTGCCTTGGCCGGAGCCAACGCGCAGCATGACGATCATGATGAAAACTGCCGCCCTGATCCTTGTGACCCTCGCCTTGTCGATAGGCACCGCCCAAGCCGCGTGTCCCGCGCCTGCACCGGGCAACACGGCCGGAGAAATCCAGGCCAATGGCGAGCGCATCGTCTGCCTGCAGAACGAGCTGGCGGCAGAAAGCCGTCAGCGCAGCCTGCAGTTCCAGATCGACGCGCTGCAAAAGACCCAGCAGGACATCATCGTGCAGCGACGCCTTGATGCGCTGCCGGCCATTCCCGTCTACGTCCCGCCACCACCTGTTATCGTGGTGCCTGGCAGCTGAGGGGGACCTCATCTACCGCCGGCAGGACGGTTCGCTCTAGACTTTGGAGCGGCGCCAGCCGGCAGCGCGGGCCTCTTCTTCTGAGCAGAACCAGCGCTCACCATGCGACGCACTGATCCGGGTGTCATCGTAATATTTCTGACCCGGCACGTGATAGATGCGCTCTCCCTGGGTGCTCACATTGCCCTTGATGTTGCAGGCGTCGTTCTCCCCGGCGGCGACAGCCAGCGCGCCAAAGACAAGCAGGCAGCCGACCAGGACCACCTTCGCGTAAATCGAGTTGCCCATTCTACCCATCCCCATGTGCCCTGTCCTATGTCACGGATTTGCCGGGAGTGTGGGAGAAACCGCAAAACCGAGGGGAAAGGACCTGCAATGGCACGAACCCAGCCACTCAAGGGCCAGGATCAGTGTCAGTCAGTCGATGCTATTGGGAAATTACTGGAGGCCTCGTCCGGAATTGAACCGGAGTACGCGGATTTGCAATCCGCTGCGTAACCACTCCGCCACGAGGCCTCACCGCCGCAGTAACTATGGGAGGACAGGGCCTTATGCAATACCCCCGTCTGGCGGACGGTGAAAATTCTGGTCAAGCGCCACCTGGGGGCAATGGCGGAAATCCGGGCCCTGCCCGTCCAGCCTGTCCGGCCGCGGCACGCTGCCCGCGATGGATCGGCCTCTCAGCCCCCTACCGCGACGAGGTGACCGGCCCCGATGTCCCGATAGATGACCGGCTGTGGCTCGTAACCAAGGGGGCGCACCGAACTGGGCAGGTCGCCATCGAACGGCACGTAGCGGCGGCGGTCGCGCGACGGATCGGGCACCGGGACGGCGGCCATCAGCGCCCTTGTATAGGGGTGCTGCGGGTTCTCGAAGAGCTGCGCCCGGGTTCCCACCTCGACGAACCGCCCCATATACATCACCGCCACGCGATGGCTGATCTGCTCGACCACCGCCATGTCATGGGAGATGAAGAGATAGGCGATGCCGGTCTCGTTCTGGATGTCCTGCAGCAGATCGAGCACCTGGGCCTGGATCGAGACGTCGAGGGCCGAGACGCTTTCGTCGGCGACGATGATCTTGGGTGACAGCGACAGCGCCCGGGCGATGCAGATGCGCTGGCGCTGGCCACCGGAGAATTCGTGCGGATAGCGCGCCGCCGCTTCCGGTGGCAGTCCAACGCGGCCAAACAGGTATTCGACGCGATCGGTCAGTTCGCTGCCTTTGGCCAGACCGTGAATTTTCAGTGGCTCCGCCACCAGCTCGCCCACCCGCATGCGCGGATCGAGCGAGGCATAGGGATCCTGGAAGATCATCTGGATGTCGCGGCGGACCGGCTTCATCTGGTCGGACCGCAGCCCGGCAATATGGGTGCCGTTGACCCGCACATTGCCGGTGAAGGGCACGAGGTTGAGCAAAGCCCGGCCGGTCGTCGACTTGCCGCAGCCGCTTTCGCCGACCAGGGCCAGGGTTTCGCCGGCGTGGAGACGCAGCGAAATGCCCTCCACGGCGTGGACCCGCTTGCTGACCTGGCGCAGCAAGCCACCGCGCAGGTCAAAGCGCACGCGCAGATTGTCGACGTCGAGCACTTCCCTGGGGCTTGCAGCGGCTGGCCTGGCCCGATTGGGCAGGCTGGTGCCCGCCATGGAGCCGAGCACCGGCACGGCAGCCAGCAGGGCCTGCGTATAGGGCTGCGCCGGTGACGCGAAGATCGTGCGCACGGGGCCGGTCTCGACCTGGCGCCCGTCCTTCATCACCAGGACATGGTCGGCCATCTCGGCCACCACGCCCATGTCGTGGGTAATCATGATGACCGCCGTGCCAGTCTCCTGCTGCAGCAGGCGAATGAGGCTGAGGATCTGCGCCTGCACGGTGACATCGAGGGCGGTGGTCGGTTCATCGGCGATCAGGATGTCCGGCCGCTGGCTGAGCGCGATGGCGATCATCACCCGCTGCCGCATGCCGCCCGACAGCTCGTGCGGGTATTGCGTCAGCCGCCGCGCCGCCTCGGGTATCTGCACCTGGTCGAGCAGTTCCAATGCGCGCGTCCGGACCGCGTCGGCGGTCAGGCTCGCATGTGCCATGATTGCCTCGGACAATTGCCGGCCCACGGTCATGACCGGGTTGAGCGAGGTCATCGGCTCCTGGAAGATCATGCTGATCTCGCGACCGCGAATGGCCCGCATGGCTTCCCGGTCCAGGCCGAACATATCCCTGCCCTTGAACAGCGCCGATCCAGCCCCGATGCGCGACATGGGCTGGGGCAGCAGGCCCATCAGCGAGAGCGCGGTCATCGATTTGCCAGAGCCCGACTCGCCGGCAATGCAGAGCGTCTTGCCGCGCTCCAGCGTGAAGCTGAGCCCGTCCACCACGCGCCGTGGGCCGGAAGAGGACGCGACCTCGGTGACGAGGCCGCGCAGGTCGAGCAAGGGGGACGTCTCGATACTCACTCGAAGACGATCCGCGGGAAGTAGAAGCTGACCACCCAATTGGGCATGTCGACGATTTCGGAAACCCTGAGGTCGCCACACACCGAGCACAGCATATAGGCCTCCTCGGCCGACAGGCCATACTGGCTGCCCAGCAGGTCGATCATGCCTGATAGCGCGTCGCGCGCGCCGGCCATCAGGTCTGGCCCGATGCCGGTGGTCACCTCATAGCCCTTGGCATCGAGATGGTTGGTCACCGGACCCGACGTGGTGAAACGCGGCATGGCCAGGTTGGCGCCCTTGATCAGGTCGAACTTGAGCGCCACGTTCATCTGGCTCTCGATGGCCGTGCCACAGACCTCGCCATCGCCTTGGGCGGCATGGGTGTCCCCCACCGAGAACAGCGCACCCTCGACCTCGACCGGCAGGTAGAGCACCGTGCCGGTGGTGAGGTCGCGGATGTCCAGATTGCCACCCACCCGCCGCGGCGGCACCTGCGAGTGATTACCCGGCGCCGCCGGGGCGACACCCATCTCGCCGCAGAACGGCTTGAGCGGCACCTTGCCGTTCTTCGAGAACGCCGCCGGCGCCATGCTGGTCTTGTCGTAGCTCCACAGCGTCAAAGCCGGGTCCTTGAACTGATCGGCCAATAGCCCGAAACCGGGAATATTGGCCGTCCAGCCGAAACCGGAGGGCTCAAAGCCCTCCATGGTGATCTTGAGGGCGTCGCCGGGCTGGGCCCCATCGATATAGATGGGGCCCGTGACCGGATTGACCTTGGAAAAGTCGAGCGTCGACACATCGGCCACGGTGCTGGCGGAGGTGAAGTGCCCGGCGCCGCTGTCGAGACACTCGAAATAGACTGATGAACCGGGCGCCACCCGCTGCACGGGCGGGATCGAATGATCCCACCCGAAGTGATGGTTCACTCGGTGGATGGTGTAGTCGCAGTTACTGCACATCTTTATCAAACACATAGTCGTAGTTGACGGGAATATGGACGGGATCGACGAAGATGGCGTCCGGGCCACCCAGGCGAGCCGACTTCATGGTGAAGCGCTGCTCGTTGAACACCGGCACCCAGGGAAGATCGGCCATCACGCCCATATAGACATCGCTCCAGGCCTGGTAGCGGTCGGCCGCCTTGGTCGGGTCGATCATCGAATCCGCGGCCGTCGCCATGGCGTCGAGATCTTCATTGCAGTATTTCGACCAGTTCCAGCCGCCCTCGCCCGCACCGGCGCAGCCCAGGATCGGGCCGTAGAAGTTGGACGGATCGGGGAAGTCCGCGATCCAGGCCATGCCACCCGACCAGATCATCGGCGCCGTGCCCGCGCCGCCGGCCTCGATCACATTGGCCTGGGCCAGCGACAGCAGTTCCACGGTAACGCCGATGGCCGCCAGATCCTGCTGGATGGCCTGGGCGATACGCGGATTGGGATCGACATTGTAGACATAGAGTTCGGTGGTAAAGCCATCGGGGAACCCGGCTTCGGCCAGCAGCGCCTTGGCGCCCTCCACATCATAGGCAATGCCTTCATAGCCTTCGGTATAGCCGGGCATGGAGGGCGGCAGCGGCTGGTTGGCGATCACCGCGCGGTTGTTGATGATGCGGACGATGCGGTCCTTGTTGATGGCCATGTTGACGGCCTTGCGCACCTCCAGATTGTCGAAGGGCGGCGTCGTGACATTGAGGGTGATATAGCCGGTTTGCAGCTGCCCGCCCTCGATGATCATGTCGGCATAATCGGGGTTGTCCTTGACCTCAAGGAACTGTGCCGGGGGAATGCCGTCACCCAAAATGTCGACTTCGCCATTCTGCAGGCGCAGCAGCGCCACGGTCGGCTCCTGGCCGATCTCGAAGACGATTTCGTCCATCTTGGGAATGCCGGCCTTCCAGTAGTCGGCATTGCGGGCAAAGACGAGACGCTGGCCCAGCGTCCATTCGGCCAGCGAATAGGCGCCGGTGCCGACTGGATGCTTGCCGAAATCAGCGCCGAACTCGTCCACCGCTTCCTTGGGCACGATGGAGGAGAAGTTGAGCGCCACCACATGCAGGAAGGTGGCATCGGGCCGCGAGAGGGTGATTTCGACGGTCAGCGGATCGATCACCGTGACGCCCGACAGCCCGGTTGCCGAACCGTCGGAGGCGGCATCGAACCCGGCGATCGAGGCAAAGAAGCCTGCGCCAGGGCTCTGCGTCGCCGGATCGGTGACCCGGTCGAGCGAGTACTTGACGTCCTCGGCGGTCATCTCGCGACTATTGTGGAATTTGACACCCGGCCGCAGCTTGAACGTATAGGTCAGGCCGTCATCGGAGACCGTATAGCTTTCGGCCAGGTCCGTCGTCAGCGTCGAGGTGCCCGGCTCATAGTCCATCAGGCTGTCGAACAGCGACTTGATCATCGACCAGTTCTGCCAGTCATAGCCGATGGCCGGATCGAGCGTGGCCACGTCATCCTTGTAGGTGACGATCATCGAGCCACCCTGCTTCTCATCCTGGGCGAAAACGGGCGATGCCATGGTCAGGACGGCCAGGGCAATTCCGGATAACAGAAGTCTGCGCATGCTTGGTCTCTCCTTGGTTGGGCGGTCAGCGCAGCTTGATGCGCGGATCGATGAGGGGGGCGACGAGGTCGGCAACCAGGTTGCCGATGACGATGGCGCAAGCCGAAACCAGCGTGACGCCCATGATGATGGGGATATCGACGCGCTGGATGGCCTGCCAGGCCAGCTGGCCGATGCCGGGCCAGCCGAAGACGCTTTCGACCACGACAATGCCGCTCATGAACATGCCGATATCGATGCCGATCATGGCAACGATGGGCAGGATGGCATTGGGGATGGCATGCTGGAACAGCACGATGCGGCCGCGCAGGCCCTTGGACTGGGCGGTGCGGATATAGTCCTGCCGCAGCACCTCCAGCATGGAGGAACGCATCATGCGGGCATACCAGCCGGCCCCGAGCAGGCCCAGCGTCAGCGACGGCAGCACCAGGTGGGCAAAGGTGCCGTAGCCGCCGATGGGGAACCAGCCCAGCTGCACGGCAAAGACATAGAGCAGCAGGATGGCGACGACGAATTGCGGCGCCGATACGCCGATGAAGGAAATCACCATCAGCAGATTGTCGACCCAGCCGCCCCGGCGCACAGCCGCCAGCACGCCCATGCTCAGCCCGATCACCAGCTCGCAGGCAATGGCGCCGGCCATCAGCAGCAGGCTGGCCGGCAGGCGCGCGGCGATCAGCTCGGCGACTTCGCTCTTCTGCAGATAGGAGCGGCCGAGATCGCCGCTCAGCAGGCTGGTGAGATAGCGCCAGTACTGCTCCCACAGCGGCAGGTCGAGCCCGAGCTGGCGACGGATGTTCTCCACCGTCTCGGCCGTGGCGCTGCGCCCGGCGATCTGGCGCACCGGATCGGCCGGCAGCAGGTAGAGCAGCACGAACGTCACCACGCTGATGCCGAACAGGATCAGTGCCGCCTGGCCAAACCGGCGCATGAGATAGCCGATCATGACGCGCTCCCCTGCTGGGTGGGGTCGAGTATGTCGCGCAGGGCATCGCCCAGCAGGTTGAAGGCCAGCGACAGCAGCAGGATGGCGGCGCCGGGAATGAACACCAGCCACGGCGCGGTAGCGAAATAGGTCTGGTTCTCGAAGATGATATTGCCCCAGCTCGGCGTCGGCGGCCGCACGCCAATGCCCAGAAAGCTCAGCGTGGCCTCCAGCAGCACGGTGGTGGAAATGCCCAGCGTGCCCCAGACGAGAATGGTCGACACCAGATGTGGCAGGATGTGGCGCCACAGGATCAGCAGCGATCCCGCACCCAGCGCCCGCTCGGCTTCGATGAATTCGCGCTCGGACAGCGAGCGGGTCTCGGTGTAGAGCACGCGGGCGATCTGCACCCAGTTGACCATGGCAATGACCAGCGCCACGATCCACAGGCTGGGCCGGAAGATGGCAGCCAGCACGATGGCCAGCAGCAGGGCCGGAAAGCTCATCATCAGGTCGGTGAAGCGCATCAGCACGGCGCCGACAATGCCGCGGAAATAGCCGGCGGTAATGCCCACCAGCGAGCCCAGGATCACGGCAATGCCATTGGCCACCACGCCGATGACCAGCGAGGTCTGCGCCCCCACGATGAGCCGGCTCAGCAGGTCGCGACCCAGAAGGTCGGTGCCGAACCAGAACTGTCCATTGGGCGCCAAAGGCGCACCTTCCAGCGTCAGGCCATCGAAATACTGCTCATTGGGATCGTGCGGCGTCAGCACCGGAGCAGACAGCGCCGCCAGCACGACCACAGCGATGATGATCATCCCGGTCACCGCCATGGGTCGCCGCAGCAGCCGGCCAAGCACGGACTGGGCCCGGATCGGCCGTGTCGGACCGCTGGGCATGCCCAGTTCAGGAGCGATGATGGACATGGCCCGCCCGCAATTCGTGCACGATCCGCTCGGCCATCGTTTCGATGGTCAGCCGTGCCGTCATGGCTTCCCGGCGCAGCCGGGCATAGGCTTCCTCTGCCGGCAGGTTGCCCTGCAGCATCAGGCAGGCCGTGGCCTCGGCGACCACTTCGCGCTGCTCCAGCCGGCTGCGCAGACCGGCCAGTTCGGCCCGCATGGCCGACCGTCTGGCAAAGGCCTCCGAGGCGATCACCAGCGCCGTGAACACGCCGCCGCTGCCCACCGGCTTGAGCAGATGCGCATCGGCGCCCAACCGGATCGCCCAGGCCAGCCGCCCGGGCGCCTCCGAACCGATCAGGGCGATGGCCGGCATCGGCGCCTCTCGCGGGGTCCAGGGAAACTGGCCGTCATGGCCCATATCGGCATCATAGAGCAGCAGGTCAGCACCCGACGCGGCCTCGACGGGAAGGTCGGGCCACGACGCCAGGCAGCGCACGCCGAGCTGTGCCAACTGCCGGGTAATGGCCTCGACCAGAGGATGGGGGCGATGCAGGATCAGCGCCGTCCTGCCATCGAAACTGGCGATCTGTACGGGGGCGCTCATTTGACCACCCGCAGATGCGATGCTGGCCGGGCGGAGCGGGCGGCAGTATAGGCCAGATAGGGATCGGGCCGCATGGCGACGCCGAGGTCAGCCACAATCTCGAAGCCCGACGTCGTGGCGCGGGCGATGCGCGGCGTCAGCACGGCATGATTGTTGCTAGGGTCAATTTCGACCGGACCGAAGGGGGCGGTGATGGATCGACCCGCCAGCGAACCAAGCACCGCTCCGGTGTCATCGGTGCCGGTGGCCGCCATGCTAGCCGCCAGCAGGTGGACGGCGGCATAGGCCTGGGCGAAGAAGGCCGACACCGGCCCGGTTTCCGGCGCATGACGGGCCACGGCCTCCAGGAATTGCCGGTTCTCCGCAGTCTCCAGTGATTGGAAATAGGGCGAGACCGCATATTGGCCGGCCGCCGCCTCGCCCAGCTGGGCCAGCTCGGGCTCGGCGAAGTTGCAGCTCAGGACCGGCCGCACCGACGCGTCGAATGCCGGATCGGCCTTGCCGAGCGCATGGTAGGCGGCGAGGAACGCGTAGGACGATGGCCCGATCAGCGTATTGAGGATGAAGGCGGGCCGCTTGGTCCGGATTTCCTCGACAATCCGGTCAATATCGACGTCGCCCAGTGGCACATAGCGCTCGCCGGCGACGCGGCCGCCGGCCGCTTCCATGACATCGCGCGCAATACGGCTGGTCTCCCAGCCCCAGATATAGTTGGAGCCCACCAGATAGCCGTCGGCACCAAAGCGCGGCAGGGCGAAGTCAAGCAAAGGCAGCACGTGCTGATTGGGACAGGCGCCAAGATAGATGACCTGCTCATGCGCCTCGAAGCCCTCATAGGGGCACGGATACCACAGCATGGCATTGCGCTTTTCGAGCAGCGGGATGATCTCCTTGCGGCTCCACGAGGTGGTGCAGCCCACGATGTGTCTCGCCCCGGCGCTGGCGACGAGGTCGGCGGCAAGCCTGGCGTAGTTTTCGGTGACGCCCTGCGGGTCGCGGATATGCGCCTCGAGCATGAAGTCATGCTGCCTTGTGGCATTGATTTCATCGATCGCCAGCAGGGTGCCGGCAAGGCCTTCCCGGCCGATGGCGGCATAGGGGCCGCTGGCCGAGAACAGCACGCCTATCGCTACAGTATCGTTTTCCAGCGCCATGCCTTGGGTCCAACACAAAAAGCCCCACCCGGGAACGACACAGTGTGTTCCGAAGTGGGGCGCAGATGCCCGTCAATGTCCGATAATTTCGTCAATGATGGCGAGGCCGGACGCGCGAGTCAATAGCTTGTGCAGATTTGATGGCTGCCTAATTTGTGCGCAGCGATGGCGCTGCGGGATGGTGCCGCAGCGGCAGCGCCGGCGGATCAGATGCCCAGGGCGGTGTAGACCTCGGCAAAGCGCTCGCCGACCTTCTTGGGGACCTTGACGGCCTTGACCGCGTCAAGATTGGCCAAGTCATCGCCGACCAGGATCATGCCGACCATGCCCATGGCAAAATGCGGCGTGCATTTGACGCCGTAAACCCCGGCAGTGTCGAAGGTGACGGCATAGGTCTCGTTGATCTTGCTTTTGAACGCCTCGACGCCTTCGGGCAGCATGTCCTTGATGGTCTCGACATTGTGCCCCTTGTCGGTGGGGATGAAGGTCACGGTGTCACCGGGCTGGATCTGGACGAAAGCCGGCTCGAATACCATGGTTCCCGCAGCGCCCTTGTTGAGCATGTGAACCTCAAAGTCGGCAGCCATGGCAGGCGTGACGGCAAGCCCGGCAAGGGCAATAACCGCGATCACAGTCTTGAACGTATTGCGCATCAGTCAATTCCTTCAATTCGGGTCCATCCATGGGCCCGCTGGCCACTGTCTAGGCGTGGCCGGTCCGCCCATCTTTGATACAGGACAAACACCGGCCAGATTTTATCGAAAAATATCAAGGGTTTATTTGCGCTCGATCAAAGAGGAAATTTCGAACCACCAGTACTAACGAGGCCATGGGCAGAACAAAACCGCGCCCAAAGACAGGATAGACAGATGGCCGCCCTCCCAAAACTTTCCCGCCGCGCCCTGCTTGCCGGCGCTACCGCAATCGGCGCCGCCGTACAATTTGCATCAATACTGCCCGCTGCAGCACAGGAAGCTGCCGGCAATGCTGCCGCAATTGACCCGAACACGCTGGAACGCGTGAAGGTGGATCTGGTGGCGCCACCCTTCGTGCATGCCCATGAGCAGGTGGCCACGGGTGGTCCCCGCATCGTCGAGTTCACCATGACCATCGAGGAAAAGGTGCACGAACTGGACAATGACGGCACCACGGTCTGGGCCATGACCTTCAACGGCTCGGTCCCCGGACCGCTGATGGTCGTGCATGAAGGCGATTATGTCGAGCTGACCCTGATCAATCCAGACACCAATCTGATGCAGCACAATATCGACTTCCATTCTGCAACGGGGGCCCTGGGCGGCGCGGGTCTGACCATCGTCAATCCCGGCGAAAAGGCCGTGCTGCGCTTCAAGGCTACCAGGGCGGGAGTCTTCGTCTATCACTGCGCCCCCGAGGGCATGGTGCCCTGGCACGTCACGTCGGGCATGAACGGCGCCATCATGGTGCTGCCGCGCGACGGGCTGACGGACGGCAAGGGCAATGCCCTGGCCTATGACCGGATCTATTATGTCGGCGAGCAGGACTTCTACGTGCCCAAGGATGCCGATGGCAATTACCTCACCTATGAAAGCATCGGCGACGGCTATGCCGATACGCTCGAGGTCATGCGCAAGCTGGTCCCCAGCCATGTCGTGTTCAATGGCAAGGTCGGTGCATTGACCGGCGACAATGCCTTGACCGCGGCGGTCGGCGAACGGGTGCTGGTCATCCACTCCCAGGCCAACCGCGATACGCGGCCCCACCTGATCGGCGGGCACGGCGACTACGTCTGGCAGAGCGGCAAGTTCCACAACGCGCCCGAAGTCGACCTCGAGACCTGGTTCATTCCGGGCGGCGCCGCCGGGGCAGCGCTCTACACCTTCCTGCAGCCGGGCGTCTATGCCTATGTGAACCACAACCTGATCGAGGCCTTTGAACTGGGCGCCGCCGGCCACTTCAAGGTGAGCGGCGACTGGAACGACGACCTGATGACGAGCGTGCTGGCCCCCAGCCCGATCTGATCACCGCCTCGCAGACAAGGTCGCGGCGCTACGGGCGCCGCGCCCCCCTTCATCAGGATCAACGCGATGATCGCTCTCGCCCGCCCGCTCAGCGCGGTTCTCAATTCGGTGGCCCTGCCGGCCAGCCTGCTGGTTGCCGGCATCATGCTGGTTGGCTTGCAGCTTGATGTGCCACATCTCGCCTTTGGCGGGTCCGGCCTTGCAGGCCCCGAGCAGGTAACGCTGGCGCCGGCAGATTTCACCTACCGCGCCGCCGGCCACTTTCTGCGCAATGGCACGCCGGTGGATGCGCCGATGGTGCAGACGCGGCTCGATGCGCCCCTGACCATCATGAAATACCCGGTGAGCGCCGCCGACTATGCCGCCTGCGTCACCGACGGCGCCTGCGCACCGGCCGAACCGCGCCATATCGGCCAGGGCAATATTCCCGTGACCGGCGTCAATTATGACGACGCCACCGACTATGCCGCCTGGCTATCCGGCCGCACCGGCGAGAACTGGGCGCTGCCCACCGACCAGCAATGGGCTTTTGCCGCCGGAGCGGGCTTTGCCGACGATGCCCTGGGGCTAGCCGCGGACAATGCCAATCCCGCCGTCCGCTGGCTCGCCAGCTATGAAAAGGAGGCCGCCCGCGACAGTGACGCCGGCCGCACGCCCCTGCCCCTTGGCAGTTTCGGCAGCAATGAAAAGGGCGTCGCCGATATGGGTGGCAATGTCTGGGAGTGGACGCAGACCTGCCACCGCCGGGTCCATGTCGATGCCGCCGGCGCCATCCTGAGCGAGACCCCCGCCTGCACCATCAAGATCCTGGACGGACAGCATCGCACGCCGATGAGCTTTTTCATCCGCGATGCCAAAAGCGGCGGCTGCTCGGTTGGCATTCCGCCCGCCAATCTGGGTTTCCGCCTGGTACGGCAGCCCGCCTGGCCCGAAAAGATGCTGGCCCTGTTCGATCTCTGAGCATGCCTGGCGATTGCCGAGTATCAGCCGTTCGCTTAATCGTGTAAGTCACGCCCGACAACACGATAGGACAGCAGTTTGGCCGGAATTGACCGCAGCCTCGTCCGCGCTTTGCCGCTGTTTGCGAAGCTGAGCGACGCCGACCTCGACCGCCTGCTGGCCCGCGCCACGCTGCGCCGCGTCGCCATGAGCGAAGCCGTGTTCGAGCAGGGGCAGAAGGCCGACCGGTTCTTCCTGCTGCTGCATGGGCGGCTCAAGGTGACCCAGGTCACGGCCGACGGCCAGCAGATCATCGTGCGCATGGTCCATCCCGGCGATATCTTCGGCATCGCCAAGGCCCTGCAGCGGGACGACTATCCCGGCACTCCCACCGCTTCGGCCGAAAGCCTGGTACTGTGCTGGCCGACCGAAGTGTGGGGACAGTTCATCGAGCAGAATCCGCATCTGGCGGTCAACGCCATGCAGACCATCGGCCAGCGCCTGCAGGAAGCCCATACCCGCATGCGCGAAATGGCCACCGAGGATGTCGAGCGCCGCGTCGCCCATGCCGTGCTGCGGCTGATCGAACAGGCGGGCAAGGCCGAGGGCGATGGCATCCGCATCGACTTCCAGATCTCCCGCCAGGACATTGCCGAAATGACCGGCACGACGCTGCACACCGTCTCGCGTATCCTTAGCGCCTGGGAAGGCAAGGGACTGGTCGAAGGTGGCCGGCAGAAGCTGCTGGTGCGCGATGCGGCTGGCCTGCGCCTGCTCGCCGAAGGCCAGGGCGACTAGCCAGCAACGCTGGTTGCGCCAGGACAAAGACCCTGGCGGGTCCCCGCGCTAGACCGCCCAGCGAGCACGCCGCTCGGCTGGAGCCAGCATGACCGAAACTTCACCGCCTGTCGTCAAGCGCCAGCCCGTCCCGCGCGGCATTGCCCGCAGCGGGCCAGTGATCTTCTCCTATGGCTTCCGGCCCTTCTTCCTGGCGGCCGGCATCTGGGCCGTGGCAGCGATGGTGCTGTGGATCGGCGCCCTGGCCATGGGCTGGGAGATCGGCGGCAGCTATGGCGGCCCGCCATGGCACGCGCATGAAATGCTGTTCGGTTACAGTTCAGCCGCGCTGGCCGGCTTCCTGCTGACCGCCGTACCGAACTGGACCGGGCGCCTGCCGGTATCGGGGACGCCCCTGATCGTGCTGTTTGGCCTCTGGTGCGCGGGACGAGTGGCATTGCTGGCGCCCGATATGCTCGGTCTGCCGCTGTCCATCGCCGTGGACGCCGCCTTCCTGCCCCTGCTGCTGGCCATCTGCGCCCGCGAGATCATTGCCGGCCACAAGTGGAAGGACCTCAAGATTCTGGCGGGGATCCTGGCCCTAGCCCTGGCCAATGTCGGCTTTCATCTGCTGATTGGCCATGGCGCCGATGCGGGCATGGCCAGCCGGTTGGGCATTGCCGCCTTCGTCATGCTGATTGCCGTCATGGGGGGGCGTGTCGTGCCCAGCTTTACCCGCAACTGGCTGGCCAGGCGCCATGCCACCGAGCTGCCGGCGCCCTATGATCGCTTCGACACCGCCGTCCTCCTGACCGGACTGGTGGCTTTGCTCCTCTGGGTCGGCCTGCCCGAGACACTCTGGTCGGCTCTGGCCTGCCTGCTGGCCGCCGGCCTGCATCTGATCCGGCTGTGGCGCTGGCGCGGCTGGGAGTGCTGGGACGAAAAGCTGGTCCTGGTACTGCACCTCGGCTATGCCTTCATTCCGGCCGGGTTTCTCGCGGTCGCGCTGGCGCAATTGGGCCGGGCCGACCCTGTGGCGGCGCTGCATCTGTTCACCGTGGGTGCCATCGGGGTGATGACCCTGGCCATCATGAGCCGGGCGACGCGTGGCCATACCGGCCTGCCCCTGGCCGCATCCGCCATGACCAGCGCGAGCTATGCCGCCCTAATCGCGGCCGCGCTGCTGCGGCCGCTGGCCAGCGTCTGGCCAGATCTCGCGACCGAACTGCTCTCGGCCACCGGCCTGTGCTGGATCATCGCCTTTGCGCTCTATGTCGCTGAATATGGCCCGGTACTGCTGCAGCGTCGGCGCGAACGGGGCGACTGACCAGCCGGTCTCACGACCGACGTCCTGCCCGGATCAGCATCCGATAGGCCGCGCCGGTTTCATCGACATCGCCGACCCAGGCATGACCGCGCTGCTTGAGCGCGGCAAACAGCGGGACCGACTCGCGTTCCAGCAATGCGAACAGCACCTGGCCCTCGCTCATGGTGTCGAGCCGCGCCAGGATGCGCTCTACCGGCCCGGTCGAATCGGCACCGGTGCAATCGAGGTAGAAAATCGGATCGGGCCAAGTCTCGGGCACCTCGGGGTGCGACTCGCTCGCGTCGGACGGCGCGACGGCGGTCGGCGTGAACAGGACCTCCCAATCGCCATTCGCCAGGGGCCGTGCATCGCTGGCAAGGCCCTGGCGGGCCAGAACAGCAAACAGCGGCTCGGGCCTGAAGGTGGTGTAGAGCCTGAGGCGCTGGCCTGTGGCCAGTCGTCCCACCGCCGCCATGATGGCGCCAAAGGGCTCGCCACCCTCGCGCAGGAGTGGGCGAACGTCGAGTTCGAGATCGGTCATGGCAAGGTCCTCGCACATCGTCGGCACAGCGGCAGGTGGTCGCCAGAGTGTCACGGAACCCGGCGGCGACCCACTGTCGAAACGCCCTTGCCGCCGCTGAAGGCAGCTTGCCGGGCCGGGCCGACCCTAGTGCCTGCAATCATTGCCGACTTTGTCGCCGGACAAACAGACCGCGCTGTGGGCAACGCTGCTGCCGGGCGTCAATGCGCGCAGTCATTGCGCTGGCGCAAAGACGCAGCGCGACGATCCACTACCGCTTGCCCCCAAAGCGGCCGCTGCATGCAGGCCTGAACGAGGCGACCAAACATGATTGCAGATCTGACGCGGGGCGAGCGCTTCAACGCCATGCTGATCCTGGGGGCACTGGGACTGGTGGGGCTGGCCATGGCCATAGCCGGCCGCAATGACCTGCTGGGCGTGCACGGCTGGATCGTGCTCGCGGCAGGACTGGGCGGCTTCATCGCCGTCATGCGCGGCAAGGACGCGCCCGAGCCCAGCGACGACCGGTTGAACGAGTATTACGACGCACCCACCCGGCTCGGCATCATCCTGACCCTGGTCTGGGGCGTCATCGGCATGGGAGTCGGCTTCTGGGTTGCCTCGCTGCTGGCCTGGCCGGAAATGACCTTTGACGCCGCCTGGGCCAGCTTCGGCCGCCTGCGGCCCGTCCATACCAGCGGCGTCATCTTCGGCTTTGGCGGCAATGCCCTGATCGCCACCTCCTTCCATGTGCTGCAGCGCACCACGCGCGCCCGCCTGCCCGACCAGATCAGCCCCTGGTTCGTGCTGCTGGGCTACAACCTGTTCTGCGTCATCGCTGCCAGCGGCTATCTGATGGGCCTGACCCAGTCGAAGGAATATGCCGAGCCGGAATGGTATGCGGACATCTGGCTGGTCGTGGTCTGGGTCGTCTATTTCCTGATCTACATGCGCACCCTGGCGCGCCGGAAAGAGCCGCACATCTATGTGGCCAACTGGTACTACATGGCCTTCATCCTGGTCGTGGCCATCCTGCATATCGTCAACAATCTGGCCGTGCCGGTATCGTTCGGCAGCGCCAAGTCCTATTCGCTGTTCTCGGGCGTCCAGGATGCCATGACGCAGTGGTGGTATGGCCACAACGCCGTGGCCTTCTTCCTCACTGCCGGCTTCCTCGGCATGATGTACTACTACCTGCCCAAGCGCGCCGGCCGGCCGATCTTCTCCTACCGGATGTCGATCATCAGCTTCTGGGGCATCACCTTCATGTATATGTGGGCCGGTTCGCACCACCTGCACTACACGGCCCTGCCCCACTGGGTGCAGACCCTGGGCATGGCCTTCTCGGTGGTGCTGCTGGTGCCAAGCTGGGCTTCGGCCGGCAATGCCCTGCTGACGCTGAATGGCGCCTGGCACAAGGTACGCGACGACGCCGTGCTGCGCTTCATGGCGCTGGCCGCCATCTTTTACGGCATCACCACCTTTGAAGGCTCGTTCATGGCCATCCGCGCGGTGAACTCGCTCAGCCACTACACCGACTGGACCATCGGCCACGTCCATGCCGGGGCCCTGGGTTGGGTGGCCATGATCACCTTTGGCTCGCTCTACGCCATCGTGCCGGCCATGTGGAAGCGCCCGGGCCTATATTCCGACAAGCTGGTGGAAGTGCACTTCTGGCTCGCCCTGTCAGGCACCGTCATCTACGTCTTCGCCATGTGGAATTCGGGTGTCATCCAGGGCCTGATGTGGCGCACCTATACCGAAAGCGGCAGCCTGAGCTATTCGTTCATCGACAGCCTCGACGCCATGCATCCCTACTATATAGCCCGTGCCTTCGGCGGCCTGCTGTTCCTGCTTGGTGCCCTGGTCGCTCTCTACAATGTCGTCATGACGATCCGGATGCCCGTCGCGACAACCGGCGACGCGTCGATCGACATTCCCATCCAGCCAGCCCTGCAAGCCGGAGAATAGACCAATGTTCGGCCTACACTACAAACTTGAACGCAGCGCCATTGGTCTGGTGGTCTTTATCGTCCTGGTCGCCTCGATTGGCGGCCTGATCGAGATCGCCCCCCTCTTCACCATCGATGAAACAGTGGAGCAGGCCCCAGACATGCGGGTCTATACCCCGCTCGAAGTCGCCGGGCGCAACATCTATATCCGTGAGGGGTGCTATGCGTGTCACAGCCAGATGATCCGTACCCTGCGCGACGAGGTCGAGCGCTACGGCCCCTATTCGCTGGCCGTGGAATCCAGCTATGACCACCCCATGCTCTGGGGCTCCAAGCGGACCGGGCCGGACCTGGCCCGCATCGGCAACAAATATTCCGATGCCTGGCAGACGGTACACCTGAACAATCCACGTGACGTGGTGCCGGAATCCAAGATGCCGGCCTACCGCTGGCTGCTGCGCGAAACGTTGCGGACCGACGATCTGGGCAACCATCTGGCGGCGCTGCGCGCCGTCGGCGTGCCCTATACCGACGCACAGATCGCCAATGCCAGTCTCGATGCCCTCGGGCAGGCATCGCCCGATACGCCGACGGCCGATGGCGTGTTCGAGCGCTATGGCGAGGCTACCACTGTGCGGACCTTCGACGGCGTCACCGACCGTCTGACCGACATGGATGCCCTGGTCGCCTATCTGCAGGTACTTGGCCATCTGACCGACGCCGCCCATCAGCCCAACCAGCCGGAGGCCGAATAGATGCCTTTCGACCATGAGACCGTCGTCGGCTTTTCCAAGTCGTTCGGCTTGTTCTACCTCGTTACGCTCAGTGTAATCGCGCTGGTATGGACCTATTGGCCATCCAACAAGCAGGGTTTTGACGAAGCCGCCCAGCTTGCCATTCGGGATGAGGAGGATCGGCCATGTCGCTAGGCGAACGCGATAAAGTCACCGGGCAGATGACCACCGGGCATGAGTGGAACGGCATCAAGGAACTCAATACCCCCGTTCCTCGGCCGGTCTATTTCTTCCTCATCGTCATGGGCGGCTTTGCCATCCTGTGGACGGTGCTGATGCCCAGCTGGCCCGGGATCAACGGCTATTTCCGTGGCCTGCTGGGCGCTGACCAGCAGGCTGCCGTCAGCCAGACGGTTGCCGAAGCGCAGGCCCAGCGCCTGCCCTGGACCAGCCGGATCGAGAGCGAGGACTTCGCCGCCATCCAGGCCGACAAGGGGCTGATGACCATTGTGCGCCAGACCGGCGCCGCCCTGTTCGGCGACAATTGCGCCGCCTGCCATGGCGCCGAGGCCCAGGGACAGCCAAGCTTTCCCAATCTGGTGGCAGCGCCGACCATGTGGGGCGAAGACCCCGAGATCATTGCCGAGACCATTCGCGTCGGCATCAATGGCACCAGCCCGGACACGCGCTATGCCCAGATGCTGGCCTTTGGTCGCGAGCAGATGCTGTCCCGCGCCGATATCGACGCGGTGGTCACCTATGTCGAGACCCTGTCGCATCCGGACATGCTGAAGACGGTCGATGCCGCCGTCCTGGCGGCCGGCGTCGAGGTGTTTGCCGGCAATTGCGCGGCCTGCCATGGCGAGAACGCCAAGGGCATGACCGATACAGGCGCGCCAAACCTGACCGATGCCTATTGGACCTATGGCGGCGACCGCGCCAGCATCCGCCAGTCGGTCTATTACGGCCGCGCCGGCACCATGCCCTCCTGGGAAGGCCGCCTGTCGCCCACCGACATCAAGCTGCTGACCCTTTATGTCCTCGACCTGCGGGCCGCCACGCCATGAGCGCGCCGGTGATGCTGCAGAACGACGATAGTCGCCGGCGCTCGACGCGCCGGCTGCTCACGGTGGCCGCCCTGGTCCTCCTGGCCGTCCTGCTGGCCGCCAATGCTCACCTTGTCTATGTCGCGTTCTCCTCGCAGCCCGACTGCGTCACCCATCTCGAGGACGAGGGCAAGCCCGGCACCTACCGCGCTGCCAAATCGGCCTGCTGAGCACCAACCCACGGATCCGCCCCATGGCCCAGACGACTCATCCCATCATTGACATCATTCCTCCCACCGTCCCGGCGGCACCCAAGGCCCTCGACCACAACCGGCATCTGCCCATCACGGCAGCCTTCTCCTGGCTGGCGCTGGGCTGGCGGGATCTCTGGCTCCGACCACTGCCGAGCCTGCTCTACGGACTGGGCATTGCCCTGCTGTCGCTGCTGGTGGTCGCCGCCATGGTCAATTTCGGCTGGGTGCAGATCCTGTTCCCGGCGCTGGCCGGCTTTCTGGTGGTCGGGCCGCTGCTGGCCACCGGGCTCTATGAAAAGAGCCGACGCCTCGCCGCCGGCGAGAAGGTCACCCTGTGGAGCATGCTGTTTCCGCGGCGCAATGGCGGGGCGCACCTGCTGTTCGTCGGGGCGATCCTGCTGACGCTAATGCTGGTCTGGATGCGCGCGGCCGTGCTGCTCTATGCGCTGTTCTTCGGCTGGCGCCCCTTTCCCGGCTTTGATGGTGTGCTGCAAATGCTGTTCACGACCCCTACGGGTCTGATCATGTTGGCGACCGGGACGGCGGTGGGCGGGCTGTTTGCCGCCTTTGCCTTTGCCATCAGCGCCTTTTCCATCCCCATGATGCTCGACCGTCGGCTCGATGCCTTCTCGGCCATGGGCCTGTCCATGTCGCTGGTCTGGAACAACCTGCCGGCGGCGCTGCTCTGGGGCGCCATCGTACTCGTTCTGACCGCGATCAGCCTGGGCACCGCACTGATCGGCCTCGTGGTGATCTTCCCCCTGCTCGGGCACGCCACCTGGCATGCCTATGCGGCCGTACGGGACTGACGGGCATGTCCTGCTGCCTGCCGCCCCCCGCCTTCATCGAGGCCGTCGCCGGACCGATCCCGGCGCTGTCGTCAGGCGATGCCACGGGCGGCACTGTGCTCAGCCGCGACGGCGCGGCGCTGGCCCGCTTCAACCGGCCGATGGGGCGCGGAAGGGCGCACTGGGCGCCGTCGATGCCCTGCGCCAGGCCGGGCTGGCCGTGGAAATCGTCTCCGCCGACACCGGCGCTGCCGTCACCGCGATTGCCGATGAGCTGCACATCGCCCACTATTCGGGCGACGTGCTGCCGGCCGGGTTCCTCAGCCCCTTCATGGTTGCCATCGCCATGGCGCTATCCTCGATCATCGTCGTGCTCAACGCCCTCCGGCTCGGCTGGGGCGGTTACCACCGCTATGGCCCGGCCCCGGCGCTGCGGCCAATGGCGGCACTGACATGAACGATTTCTTCTATCTCATTCCCATCTCGATCCTGCTCGGCGCCGCCGGCCTGGCGATCTTTCTGTGGACCCTGCGGGATGGCCAATATGACGATCTCGATGGTGCCGCGCAGCGCATCCTCTACGAAGACGACCGGCCTCGGCACGACCCGATGCACGCCCCGACTAGAGCCGGCTCATCAAGGCTCCTGCCGCCAGGCGCGACCGCGCCTTCAGCAACAGCCGCTGGCGGGCGACGCCGCCCTGCACCACCACGGCCTTGAGCAAGTCCACCAGTTCGTCGCCGATCGCTCCGATCAATCCCGCGCTGTGCAGCGGCAGCGCCAAGAAGGCGCAATCGAGCAGGATCGCGCCCAGCCGGTCGATGGCTTCGGCGTCCAGCAGGCGCAGCGCGCGGGCGAGCCAGTCGCCATCCACTGCCGGACGATGGTCGAGGAACAAGGTGGCGCGCAGGAAGGCCCCGGCCGCAAGCTCGGCCTGTTCCCAGCGGTTGCCAATGAGGCCATCCATGGCGGGCCGCAGACAGGGATCGCGGCGAATGCGCTCGCTCAGCGCCGCCACCAGTTCATCAATGTCGGCCTCCTCGATATACAAGGCCGGTGCCAGCAGCGTATGAGGCATGTAACGCGTCTCTCCCCCGGGATCGGCGGCAGCTTAGGCGATCAGACCGGATTGAAGTTGATCCCGGACAAACCCGCCACAGATCGTGCTGCCAGGTGTGGGCGGGCCGGGCTCACCGCCCGACGCAACAGGAGAATGATCCGGTGAACCAGTTCATTGCCGCGCTGCTGACCTTCCTGGCGCTGCACATCATTCCGGCCATTCCCGGCCTGCGGGGGCGCGTGGTCGCGGCAATCGGTCGCCGGACCTATCTGATCGTCTATTCGCTGGTCTCCATCCTGGCCCTGGCCTGGCTGTTCCATGCGGCGCTGCGCCTCGATTTCATTGCCCTTTGGCAGCCGGCCGCCTGGCAGGCCTGGGTCACGGTCGCGCTGACGCCGATCGGGTTTTTCCTGCTCGTGGCCGGGCTGCTCAGTCCCAACCCGGCATCGATCAGCCTGCGCAATCCGGAACTGCCCGCCGGGGCGATCAGCACGATCACCCGCCATCCCGTACTCTGGGGCTTTGCCCTGTGGGCCGGCAGCCATCTGGTCCCCAATGGCGACCTGCGCAGCCTGCTGCTGTTTGGCGCGCTGTTCGCCTTTGCCGTGCTGGGCATGGTCACCACGGACCGACGCGCTCGCCGCCGGCTGGGGGACCAGTGGCCGACGATCGCCCGGACCACATCCATACTGCCCTTCGGCGCCGTACTGACGGGCCGGGCCCGGCTACGGGTCGATGGCGCGCTTGTCGCCGCCGCCATGGCCAGCGCACTGCTCACGGCCTGGCTGCTGCTGGGTGGTCACGCCATGCTGTTTGGCGCCGATCCTCTAGCCATGGCTGCCATGTGACGCTGGTCAGCCCGCCGCCGCTTTTGGTGATGATGAACTGACCTTGCCCGCCGACTCGCGGATGACCAGATGCGAGACGAAGCCCATGCGCACCGGGACATCGGCGGGGATGCGCTGCTTGAGGCGATCATCGAGGATGCGCACCAGACCTGCTCCCATCTGGAAGCCCTGCACCTTGACCGTGGTCAGCTGCGGCGAGATCTGGGTGGCGGCCGAGTAGTCGCCAAACCCGACCACCGAGATATCGTCAGGGATGCGGTAGCCCAGCCGCAGCAGCTCGGAGACCACGGTCAACGCCATGCCGTCATGCGCGCAGAAGAACGCCGTGGGCGCAAAGCCATCGGCCTGCACTTCCTGCAGATGCTGGGGAAACCGCATCTCGGTCTGGAACTTCATCTCCCGGAAGGTGACTTCCGGATGGGTCTCGAGCACTTCGCGCACGCCATAGAAGCGCTCGATGCGGCCGCGATAGCCCGGCGTGCCATGCACATAGGCGATGGAGCGGTGGCCGAGCTCAAGCAGATAGTGGGCGACGGCCGAACCGGCCTCGTGATCGGTGCCGGAAACGGTATCAAAGGGATCCAGCGGCTCGACCCAGCCATTGCGGGCGACCGGGATGCCCAGGGCGGTGACGGCGACCATGCTGGTGCGCGGATGCGGGCCGACCAGCGCCACGGCCCGGCAATTGCGGGCAAAGGCCACGATCTCGTCGGTTTCATGCGCCCAGCACATGCGTACCTGATAGCCGGCACGCTGCGTCTCGGTCTGAAAGCCGCTCTGGATGAGCAGGTGCAGTTCCGAATTCACCAGGTCGGTGTCGTGGAATACGATGCCCAGCACCGGCGCTGCTACTTCGACCACGGCGCGCATATAGCCGAGCTGGGTGGCGACCTCCTGCACCCGTCGACGGGTGTCGTCGCTGACGCCGTCCTTGCCCGAGAGCGAGCGGGAGACAGCAAACTTGGACAGGCCGGTTGCCTCGGCAATGGTCGATAGGGTGACGCGCGCCATGCGAGCTCCGTGGCTATTTTCGCCTGATACCGGTGCTGTCCGGCAAAGGCAATAAAGGCTAGTCACAAAAACACATCAATATCAACATAACGCTTTACCTAACATACTATGCGTCACAAGCTCATCATCAGCTAACAACGCCACAGGCGGTTAGCCGAGGAGGAGATCAGACATGGTAAATATCAGCCGCAGGGCTTTTATCGTCGCTAGTTCCGCTTTTGCCGGAGCGCTGGCCGTACCGGGTTGGGTGCGGGCGCAGGAATCGGCCTTTCTGCAGGCCCAGGTCGATGGCGGCACGCTGCCGCCGGTCGCCGAGCGCCTGCCCACCAATCCGCTGGTGATCACGCCGTTCGAGCGGGTCGGCCAGCAGGGCGGGGACTGGAATCACGCGCTCGTCGGGGGCGGTTCGCTGTCGATGCTGGTGCGCTACCAGGGCTACGAGCCGCTGGTCCGCTTCAACCCCGACTGGTCCGGTCTCGTCGAAAATGTCGCCGAATCCTGGTCGGTCAATGCCGAGGCGACCGAATACAGCTTTACCCTGCGCAAGGGCCACAAGTGGTCCGATGGCGTGCCCTTCACCACCGCCGATATCCAGTTCTGGTACGACGCCTACTTCAGCGATGCGGAAGCCTCGCTGGGTGGCAATTCCTGGTGGTATGTCAAGGGAGAGCCGGCCAAGCTAGAAGTGCTGGATGAACAGAATTTCAAGGTCATCTTCTCCGGTCCTAACGGCTTTTTCGTGCAGCAGCTCGCCTGGGCCCAGCAGGACCAGATGACCCGCACGCCCAAGCATTATCTCGAGCAGTTCCACATCCGGTACAATCCTGACGCCGACGCGCTGGCCAAGGAGCAGGGTCTGGAAAGCTGGATCGCCCTGTTCCAGCGCGAGATCGGCATGCTGGACGACAACACCTTCTACCAGAACGCCAATCGCCCGACGCTCAATGCCTGGGTCTTTGCCGATGGCGCGCCGGGCGAAAATACCGAACGGGCCATCGCCACCCGCAATCCCTTCTATTTCAAGGTCGATACCGCCGGCACGCAACTGCCCTATTTCGACCGCGTGGTCTACCAGATGGTCGCCGATCCCGAAGTGCTGCTGCTCAAGACGCTGCAGGGCGAGATCGACATCATGGACCAGTATATCTGCACCCCGGCCAACAAGCCGGTGCTGTTCGACGCCCAGGAAACCGGCAATTACGGCTTCTATACGCTCAAGGAAACAGCGGCCAATGTGATGGCCTTCCAGCTCAACCTCAACCATCTCGACCCGGTCAAGAACAAGCTGTTCAACACCATCGAGTTCCGCCAGGCACTGTCGCATGCCGTGGACCGGCAGGCGCTGATCGAGGCGGTATTTGTCGGCCAGGGCTCGCCGGCCCAGCCGTCCATGCGCGAGGGCGATCCGCTCTACAATGAGCAACTGGCCAAGCAGTTCACCGCGTTCGACCCGGCCAAGGCCAATGCGCTGCTCGATGCGCTGATTCCCGACAAGGACGGTGATGGCTATCGCCAGGACGAAGAAGGCCGGCGCGTCACCATCATCTTCGAGATCGACCAGACCCGCACCACCTTCCTCGACATGTTCGAGCTGGCCATTCCCATGTTCCAGGCCGTCGGCATCGATGCGCAGATGCGCACCATGGACCGCTCGCTCTGGGAGGAGCGGGTGCGCCGCGGTCGCGAATATGACGCCACCGCCCACCAGTTCGGCGCCAATTCCGGCATTGCCGCCATGCTCGACGCCCGCTTCTACGTGCCGATCAACAACAACTGCTTCTACGCCCCCGGCTGGGCGCTCTACTACACCCAGCCCGAGAATGAAGCGGCGGTCGAGCCACCACCGGAGGTCAAGGCCCAGCAGGACCTCTATCGCCAGCTGGTCGCCACGGCCGATCCGGCGACGCAGAACGAGCTGATGGCCCAGGTGCTGCAGAATGCGGCGGACCTCTTCTTCACCTTCGGCGTCAGCCTGCCGGCCGACGGCTATGGGGTGGTCAAGAACGACGTGGTCAACCTGCTCGACACCATGCCCAATTCGTTCGGCTGGCCGACCCCCGGCCCGGCCCGGCCGGAACAGTTCTTCAAGGCCTGACCGCCGGCAAGACGCACATCATGGACAGCGCCGGCCCGTTCGGGCCGGCGACGGCCCCCTCATACCCAGCGGATTCGTCATGCTCGATACCACAGCCCAAGCCACCGACCATCTGCGCACGCCCGACTGGTACAAGTCGGCGACGCGCTGGACCCAGCTGACCCTGGCCGAGGATGATCCGGTCAAATACGATCCGACGCTGTGGATCGACATATTCAAGCAGACGCGCTCCAATGCGGTCTGCCTCAGCGCCGGCGGCTATGTCGCCTACTATCCCTCAAAAGTGCCCCTGCACTACGTCTCGAAATTCCTCGGCGACAGCGATCCGTTCGGCGATCTCGTCAACGGCGCCCGCCAGCTGGGCATGCATGTCATGGCCCGCGTCGATCCCCATGCCATCCACCAGGACGCGGCCGATGCCCATCCGGAATGGATCGCGGTCGACAAGGCGGGCAACAAGCGCCGCCACTGGGCCTTTCCCGAAGTGTGGGTCACCTGCGCCTATTCGGACTACAACTTCAAGTTCATGCCCGAAGTGCTCAGGGAGCTGACCGCCAATTACGATATCGACGCCATCTTCGCCAATCGCTGGCAGGGCCATGGCGTCTGCTATTGCGACAGCTGCAAGACCAATTTCCGCGGCGCCTCCGGCCACGATCTGCCCATGGACGAGAGCCTGGAAAATCCGGCCTGGATGGCCTGGACCGCGTGGCGCCGCAATGTGCTGAGCCGCCTTGTCGTCGAATGGGACGCGGTGATGAAGGCCATCAAGCCGCATACCAGCTTCATTCCCAATATGGGCTCGGTCTCGCTCACCGAATTCGACCTCGACATCATCGAGAAATACTGCCCCTTCCTCTGCGTCGACGACCAGGGCCGGCGCGGCACCGAGCCGGTCTGGATGAGCGGGCGCAATGGCAAGCGCATGCGCGCCACCTTCCGTGACCGCCCGGCCATCCTGATCACCTCGATCGGGCCGGAAGAGCAATATCGCTGGAAGGACTCGGTCACTACCGGACCCGAAATCCAGGCCTGGATGGATGACGGCACCACCCAGGGCCTGCTGCCCTGGTTCACCAAGTTCAACGGCGTGGTACCCGATACCCGCTGGGTGCAGCCGGTGGCCGACAGCTTTGGCCTGCATGCCGATCTGGAGCCGGTGCTCAAGGGCATGGCGCCCATCGCCGAGATAGCCATTCTCGATCCCGCCACCACTTTGCGCCACCACGGCCAGGACACGCGCCGCGCCGCTGAGGCCGACGATCTGGGCTTCTACATGGCGCTGATCGAGGCCAGGCTACCCTTCGAGATGGTGTCGGACCAGGCCATGACCCCGGCCACGCTGGACCGCTTCAAGGTCATCATCCTGGCCAATTCCACCTGCCTCTCCGACGCCCAGGTGAGGACGCTGGAAGACTATGTGGCCCGTGGCGGCTCGGTGGTGGCGGCGCATGAAAGCTCGACCCGCACCGAAGCCAACAAGCCGCGCGACGCCATCGCGCTGGGCAAGCTGCTCGGGGTGAGCCTGAGCAAGGCCGCCCGCGGCCCGGTCAAGAATACCTATGTCGCCATCAATGGCACCCACCCGATCTCTGAGGGCTTCGAGGGCGCCAACCGCATCATGGGCGGCACCAGGCTCCTGGCAGTCGACGCCGTTGCCGATGCCGAACAGCCCTTCCTCTATGTGCCCGATTTCCCCGACCTGCCGATGGAAGAAGTCTATCCGCGCGAGGACCCCAAGGGGGCCGCTGTGGTAACCCGCCAACACGCATCGGGCGGCCGTACCGTCTATATCCCCTGGAATATCGGCGGCATCCTCTGGGAAGTCATGGCCGGCGACCATGCCAGACTGATCGGCAATGCCGTGCGCTGGGCCCTCAACAAGCGTGCAGATGTCGAAATCAGCGGCCAGTCCGTGCTCGATCTCTCGGTGCGCCAGAACGGCTCGGGTCTTGCCGTCGTCCTCAACAACCTCACTAATCCGATGATGATGAAGGGCCCGATCCGGGAAGTCTATCCGGTGGGCCGGCAGGAAGTGTCCATCGCCATTCCCGCCGGCAGGGACTTCGGCCGGGCCGAGCTGCTGGTGGCGGGCGGCGCGGCGGAGGCCAGCGTCGCCGATGGCCGCGTCACGGTCGTGGTGCCCTCGATCGCCACTATCGAAGTCGTCCACGTGACCTGGGCCTGAATGGAATTGCCATGCTGAACTATGTGATCAAGCGGCTGATTTACATGATCCCGACGCTGATCGGCATGTCGATCATCGCCTTCACCATCATCCAGCTGCCACCGGGCGACTACCTGACCTCGATGCTGGCCTCGATGGCCGATAGCGGCGCCAATATCGACCCCGGCCAGATCCAGCGCTATCGCGAGATCTACGGCCTCGATGCGCCGATGTACGAGCAATACTGGAAGTGGATCAGCGGCATCCTGCTGCGCGGCGACTTCGGCTATTCCTTCGAGTGGAACCGGCCGGTGGGTGACCTGATCTGGGAGCGCATGGGCTCGACCCTGGGTATTTCCATCGCCTCGCTGCTCTTTGTCTGGGCCGTGTCGCTGCCGATCGGCATCTATTCAGCCATGCGTCGCCATTCAGTGGGCGACTATGCCTTCACCTTCCTCGGCTTCATCGGCCTGGCCGTGCCCAATTTCATCATGGCGCTGGTGCTGATGTATTTCAGCTACAAGTATTTCGGCCAGAGCGTGGGCGGGCTGTTCTCACCCGAATATGCCGAGGCGCCGTGGAGCTGGGGCAAGTTCGTCGACCTCATGGCGCATCTGTGGATTCCCATCATCGTCATCGGCACCAATGGCACGGCAGCGCTGATCCGCATCCTGCGCGCCAACCTCACCGACGAGCTCAACAAGCCCTATGTCGTGACCGCCAAGGCCAAGGGCCTGCCCGAATATCGGGCGGTGATCAAATACCCGGTGCGCATCGCGCTCAACCCCTTCGTCTCGGCCATCGGCTGGGTGCTGCCCGAGCTGATCTCGGGCGTCACCATCACCGCCATCGTGCTCAACCTGCCCACCGCCGGCCCACTGCTGCTGCGGGCGCTGATCAGCCAGGACATGTACCTGGCCGGCAGCTTCATCCTGCTGATGGGCGTGCTGACCCTGGTCGGCATGCTGGTCTCCGACATCCTCCTCGCCCTTCTAGACCCACGGATCAGGTTCAACTGATGACAGCGCACACCTTCATCGATGACAGCGTGCCCGAAACCGGGCCGGCAGTCTCCGCGCTCAAGGCCGGCAGCCCGGTCGAAACTGCCGTTGCCGGCCCCTGGCGGCTGATGTGGGTCAAGTTCGTGCGCAACAAGGTCGCCGTCGTGGCCGGCATCATCATCCTGCTGCTCTACCTGGTCGGGCTGTTTGCCGAGTTCCTGGCGCCCGCCCTGCCCGACACCTCGCGGCCCCAGTTCACCAATGCGCCGCCCCAGGAAATCCGCCTGTTCGCCACCCAGCCCGACGGCAGCCAGCAGTTCCTGCTGCATGTCACCGGATACAGCATGACGGTGGATCAGGCCTCGCTGCGACGCTCCTATGCCATCGATGACAACCAGGTCGTGCCCATCGGCTTTTTCGTCAAGGGCGCGCCGTACCAGCTCTGGGGTGCATTCTCCATGGACACCCATCTGATCGGGCCGCTCGACCCCACTGAGACCATGTACCTGCTGGGCACCGACAAGCTGGGTCGCGACCTGCTCAGCCGGCTGATCCACGGCACGCGTACCTCGATGTCGATCGGCCTGATCGGCGTCACCATCAGCCTCGTCCTGGGGGTCGTGCTCGGCTCCATTTCGGGCTTCTATGGCGGCTGGGTGGATATGGTGATCCAGCGTGTCATCGAGGTCATTTCCTCCATGCCCACCATTCCGCTCTGGCTGGGCCTCGCCGCCGCCATTCCGCTGAGCTGGTCGCCGCTCACCGTCTATTTCGTCATCACCCTCATCGTCTCGCTGTTCGGCTGGACCGGCCTGGCCCGCGAAGTGCGCGGCCGGTTCTTTGCCCTGCGCAGCGAAGACTTCGTCACCGCCGCGCGGCTGGACGGGTCGAGCGAACGCCGGCTGATCTTCCGGCATATCCTTCCCTCACTGACCAGTCACATCCTCGCGGTCGTCACCCTGGCCTTGCCCACGATGATCGTGGCCGAAACGGCGCTGAGCTTTCTCGGCATCGGGCTCAAGGCACCCGTCGTCTCCTGGGGCGTCTTGCTGCAGGACGCCCAGAATGTCCGCACCATTGCCAATGCGCCCTGGCTGCTGGTCTGGCCCTCCGCGGCCGTGGTGCTCACCGTGCTGGCCTACAACTTCCTCGGCGATGGCATGCGCGATGCCGCCGACCCCTATGAAAGCTGACGCCATGCCGATGCAAGCCGTCACCACTGAACGACTGTCCGATGGCGCCGAGGGCGATGTCGTGCTCCGCGTCGATGATCTCAGCCTCGATTTCCGCCTGCGCACGCAGATCCTGCATGCGGTGCGCAATGTCAGCTTTGAACTGCGCCGCGGCCAGACGCTGTGCCTCGTCGGTGAGAGCGGCTCCGGCAAGTCGGTAACCGCCCGCGCCTTGCTGCATATCCTCGACAAGAACGGCGCCATCAGCTCGGGTCGCATCCTGCTGGCCGGCAAGCATGGCGATATCGACATTGCCACATTGACCGAGCGCAGCCCCGAACTGCTCAAGATCCGCGGCGGCCGCATCGGCCTGATCTTCCAGGAGCCGATGAGCTCGCTGTCGCCGGTCCATACCATTGGCAGCCAGATCATCGAAGCCCTGCTGCTGCACCGGCGCATGGACAAGAAGCAGGCCAGGACCGAGACCATCGAACTGCTGCGGCAGGTGGAAATCCCCAATCCCGACAAGATGATCGACCGTTATACCTTTGAGTTTTCCGGCGGCATGCGCCAGCGCGCCATGATCGCCATGGCGCTGGCGGCCGATCCCGAAATCCTCATCGCCGATGAACCGACCACGGCGCTCGACGTCACCACCCAGGCCGAAATCCTCGACCTGATCAAGCGCCTGCAGGTCAGCCGCGGCATGGCCATGCTGCTGATCACCCACGATATGGGCGTGGTCGCCGAAGTGGCCGACGCCGTGGCGGTGATGCGTTATGGCCGGATCGTGGAGGCCGGCAGTGCCGACGACATCTTCCACGATGCGCGGCACCCCTATACGCAGCGGCTGCTGAAATCGACGGTCAAGCTGGAACAGAACCAGCGGGCCGACGACCGTGCCGAGCCTGCTGCCGATACGCGCCAGCCGGTGCTCAGCGTCCGCCATCTCTCCAAGCTCTATGGCGCCTCGACCAGCTGGTTCGGCGGCCATGGGCATGCCATCAAGGCGGTCGACGATGTCAGCTTCGATCTTTATCCCGGCGAAAATCTCGGCATAGTCGGCGAAAGCGGCTCCGGCAAGACCACGCTGGGCCGATTGATCCTGCGCACGGTGGAACCGAGTTCGGGCCAGGTCACCTATTTCGGCAAGGGCGAGCCCATCGAGGTAACCGGCCTCAACAAGCGCCAGCTCAAGGGGTTTCACCGCGACGTGCGACTGGTGTTCCAGGACCCGTTTGCCTCGCTCAATCCGCGCATGATGGTCAAGGAGATCATCGGCGATCCGCTGATCGTGTCGGACACGATGCGGGGCTCGGCGCTGGAACGGCGCGTCGCCGAACTGCTCGACCTGGTAGGCCTCGACGCCATGGCCATGGAGCGCTATCCGCACGCCTTTTCCGGCGGCCAGCGCCAGCGCATCGGCATTGCCCGCGCCCTGGCGCTCGATCCCAAGATCATCATCGCCGACGAGGCCACGGCGGCGCTCGACGTGTCGATCCGGGCGCAGATCCTCGACCTGCTGCTCGAGATCCAGCAGCGGCTGGATCTGAGCTTCATCTTCATCTCGCATGACATTTCGGTGGTCCGCTATTTCTGCGACCGCGTTGCGGTGATGCATCGCGGCAAGCTGGTGGAAATGGGCACGGCCGAGCAGATCTGCACCGATCCGCAGCAGCCCTACACCAAGAGTCTGATCTCCGCCGTGCCCAACCCCGATCCCCGCAACAAGCGGATGATGCACCGCACGCGCTTTACTGCCTGAAGGATTGATCCCGTGCCCAGATTTTCCGCCAACCTGTCTTTCCTCTATGCCGACCTGCCCTTCCTCGACCGCTTCGCGGCTGCCGCCAAAGACGGCTTCAGGGCCGTGGAATATGTGGGCCCCTATGCCTTCCCCGTCGAGGCCGTCGCGGCCGCGCTCAAGGCTAATGGCCTGACCCAGGCGCTGTTCAACCTGCCGGCCGGCGACTGGGACGGCGGCGAGCGCGGCATTGGCTGCCATGCCGACCGGGTGACGGAATTCCAGGCCGGGGTCGAGACCGCCATCCGCTACGCCAGGGCCCTCGACTGCGACAGGATCAACTGCCTGGCCGGCATCGCGCCCGCCGGCGCGACCCAGCAGCAGCGCGACGCCGTGCTCATCGCCAATCTTACCTATGCTGCACTGCGGCTCGGCGAGGCTGGCATCAAGCTGCTGCTCGAGCCGATCAACCTGCGCGATATTCCGGGCTTCCATGTCTCGACCACGCACCATGCCGAGCGCCTGCTCGAGGCCGTGGGGTCGGACAATCTGTTCATCCAGTACGACATCTACCACACCCAGGTCATGCAGGGAGATCTGGTACCCACCTATGAGCGCCTCAGGCACCGTATCGGTCATGTGCAGATCGCTGACAATCCGGGACGCAACGAGCCCGGCACCGGCGAGATCAACTATGGCTTCGTACTCGCTGAGCTCGACCGGCTTGGCTACGACGGCTGGGTTGGCTGCGAATACAAGCCCCGGGCGGGCACCAGCGCCGGCCTGGCCTGGATGAAACCCTATCTCTGAGGAGCAACCACATGAATATCGGTTTCATCGGTCTTGGCGTCATGGGACGCCCCATGGCGGAACACCTGCTGACCGCCGGCCACAGCCTGGCATTGCACCGGGTCAAGGCGGCCTCGCAAGCGCTGGTCGACAAGGGCGGCACGGCGCTGGACAGCGCCAAGGCAGTCGCCGAGGCCAGTGACGTCATCATCCTGATGCTGCCTGACACGCCTGACGTACAAGCCGTGCTGTTCGGTGCCGAAGGCGTTGCGGCAGGCCTTTCGGCCGGCAAGCTGGTCATCGACATGAGTTCGATCTCCCCGGTGGCCACCAAGGACTTCGCCGCGCGTATCGTGGCTTTGGGCTGCGACTATCTCGACGCCCCGGTCTCGGGCGGCGAGGTCGGCGCGCGCAATGCCGCGCTCACCATCATGGTGGGTGGCAAGCAGGCCGTGTTCGACCGGACCTTGCCGCTGCTGCAACTGATGGGCAAGAACATCACCCTGGTCGGCGGCAATGGCGATGGCCAGACCGCCAAGGTGGCCAATCAGATCATCGTCGGTCTCACCATCGAGGCGGTAGCCGAGGCGCTGCTGTTTGCCAAGAAGGCCGGGGCCGATCCGGCTCGGGTACGCGAGGCCCTGATGGGCGGCTTTGCTGCCTCGCGTGTCCTCGAAGTCCATGGCGAACGCATGATCAAGCGCACCTTCGATCCGGGCTTCCGCATCCGCCTGCACCGCAAGGATCTGGCGCTGGCCGCCGATGCCGCCAAGGCACTCAACATCGCCTTGCCCAATGCCGCGGCCACCCAGCAGCTGATGAACGCCGCCATTGCGCGCGGCGATGGCGACAAGGACCACTCCGCCCTGATCCGAACCCTGGAGGCGCTGGCCGGCGACGACAACTAGCCAGCAGCCCTCTGCCCCTGACCAACCGCCGACGACGCCCCGCGTCGCCGCATGATGTACCATTGCCGCAAGGAAGCCAGCCATGCCTCTCGACAAGCTCCCGCAGTCCCCGTTCGGCGCCGTCTATTTCCGCAAGTCAAACCCGCCCAAGCCCGATTGGGAGCGCGACTATGGCGTGGCGGCCGAAGACGGCATGAATGTCTTCCGGCACTGGTTCATGTGGGCCGCCATCGAGCGCAAGCCAGGCCAGTATGACTGGGAGGACTATGACCGCCAGATGGACCTGGCGGCCCGGAACGGCATCAAGACCATCATTGCCGAGCTGACCCATACCGTGCCGGACTGGGCCTATCGGCAGTGGAGCCACGCCCGCCAGCTGCGCGCCGATGGCCGGCCGATGACCTCAAACATGGGTGTCAGCTCGGCGACCGGCGGCTTTTCCAACAATGGCGGCGGCGCCGGCGCGCTGACCATGAATGCCCCCGAGGTCAAGGAAGCGGTCGGCGCCTTCCTCAAGGCGCTGGCGAACCGCTACAAGGGCCATCCGGCATTGCTCGGCTACGATGTGTGGAACGAGGTCAACTACGCCGCCGATGTCGACTTCTCGGACTATATGAAGGCCGATTTCCGTCTCTGGCTGGCGGCCAAATATGGCGATCTCGAGGGATTGGCCCAGGCCTGGTACCGATATTCCTATGCGAGCTGGGACGATGTCGAGCCGCCCCATGAAGTGGCCGCCTATCCGCAGAACCTGGACTGGCTCGAATTCAAGCGGCAGAACTATTACGACCAGATGCAGTTCAAGATCGACACCATCCGCGGCGTCGACAGCGACTGCCTGATCGCCGCCCATGGCGTCGGCGGCGCCATTCCCAATATGGCGGCCAATGGCTCGGATGACTGGCTGGCCGCCTCCAAGGTCGAACTCTATGGCCTGACCTGGGTGCCCAGCCGCCGCGGCTTTGCGCCCTGGCAGAACTTCTTCGGCCCCGACCTGACGCGGGCCGCCGCGCGCGGCAAGCCCTGGTGGCATGCCGAACGCCCCGGCGGGCCGCTCTGGCTGCAGCCGCAGGTGCTGGGCCGCGACAAGGAAGATGGCCGCGTCATGGAGCCCGAGGATATCCGCACCCTCACCATGACCTCGTTCGCTGCCGGCGCCACCGGCGTGCTCAACCTGCGCTTCCGCCCACTGCTTGACGGCCCGCTGTTCGGCGCCTTCGGCTCCTATGGCATGGACGGCGCACGCACCCCGCGCTCCGATATGGCCAGCACGATCGGCAAATGGGCCAATGCCCCCGAGCAGAAAGAGCTGTTCGCCGCCAAACCGGTCAAGGGCGACATTGCCATCCTGGTCATTCCCGAGGCGCAGGCCTGGGATTACCTGCTCAACTACAACCACCGGCCGGAAACCTATCGGCAGGCCATGTGGGGCGCCTATCGCGGTTTCTTCGACAATGGCATCCAGGCCGACTGGGTGCATATCGACCATATCGCCGACTATGACACCATCTATGCCCCCTACCCGATCATGCTCACCGCCGCGCATGCCAAGGCGCTGGCGGACTGGGTCGCGGCCGGCGGTACGCTGATCTCGGAGGCGACGCCGGGCTATTTCGGCGATCGCGGCAAGGTGGGCACCACCCAGCCGCATAACGGCCTCGACGCCGTCTTCGGCGCCCGGGAGACCGAGGTCGAGTTCATGCCCGATATCGGCGATCGCATCCGCTTCGACTTCGACGGCAAGCCGGTACAGGGCGGCGGCTTCCTGCAAGCCTACCGGGCCACCACCGGCACCGGCCGTGGCAACTTTGCCGATGGCCGGCTCGCCGTGGTCGAAAACAAGTTTGGCGAGGGCAAGACCCTGCTGGTGGGCAGCCATCCCGGCGTTGCCTATTTCAAGACCAGCAGCGCCGACAATCTGGCCTATTTTGCTGCGGCCTTTGCCTGGACAGGCAAGCGCCAGCAGGTGTGTCTGTCAAACCCGGCGCTGCAGGGGCGGCTGCACGACGGGCCGAATGGCAAGGTGCTCTGGCTGCTCAACCCGACGCGCGAGACCCAGCAGGCCACCCTGTCAGTGCAGGACCGGGCTGCGGTGCTTGGCGCTACCTATTGGGCCAGCGCGGAGACGGCATGCAGCGGCGACACGATCAGCATTCCGCCGCGTGACGCCCTGGTGGTGCGCCTGCTCTAGCCGGGCGGGCGCAGCAGCGGCCGGTGAGCAAGGCCGCCCAGGCACGTCTGGGCGGCCCCAAACTGACGCGGTGAGCCCAACAGCAGTTGCGCTCAAGCAGACCGGCAATTCAAAGGGGAAAACGGGGACATACGCGCAAACCCTTGAGAAAGGGTGGCGCGAGAGACGGGGCTCGAACCCGCGACCTCCGGCGTGACAGGCCGGCGCTCTAACCAACTGAGCTACTCCCGCAGCGGCGGCGGAACAAGTCTGCCGCGCAACGTGGGTGTCGTTTACCGACCCCCTAGGACCAAGTCAAGCGAGCAAATCCAGATTGCTGTGACATTTTCAAGAAACCTGGTTCGACTGTGGAAAAACCACGCTGAATCAGCCGCTAGCGTCAAAATCTTTATGTGAAAGGTCAGAATCGCAAGGTGCTAGCCAAACTGTGACCAAAGCGCCGTATCTGCTGTGCCGCGCGGTTCCCCCAGGCTTGCACTATCGGAACCTGCGTTCGGACCGGGCGGCAGGGGGAGAATGGTGGGCGATGACGGGCTCGAACCGCCGACATCTTCGGTGTAAACGAAGCGCTCTACCAACTGAGCTAATCGCCCGCTGCCGATCATGCGACCGCGGCAAGGTGGCTCTGATTAAGGTCCCTGCCCGCCAGCGTCAACCCACCAAATGGGCCGCACATGAAAAGGCCCCGGCGCAGAACGCTCGGGGCCCGATCGCGGTATCAGTCTTGTCGACCGATCCTAGTTGATCGCGTCCTTCAGGCCCTTGCCGGGCTTGAACTTGGCCTGGTTGGAAGCCGGGATCTGAATCTCGGCGCCGGTAGCTGGGTTGCGGCCGGTCGATGCCTTGCGCTGCGAGACAGCGAAAGTGCCGAAGCCGACCAGACGGACTTCATCGCCAGCCTTGAGGGTATCGGTGATTGCGGCGAACACGGCATCAACCGCTTCAGCAGCCTGGGCCTTGGTAATCGTCGCCTTGTCGGCAACAACGCCAATCAGATCGTTCTTGTTCATTGCGTTTCCTCAGAGTGAATTGCCCGCCTCGCTGGCAAACATAAAAACGCGGCAACCCTTGGTCGATTCTGAGTGAAACGCAAGGATTTCCGGGCTTCTGGCGAGGCCGGACGGTGCAATGCCGTTAATGGACCGGAAATTTCAATGCTACAAGTCCGCAATGCGGTTTTGGGCAGGATTTCCGGGCTTTTCCGCCGCTTTTCACGGTTATCCACCGCTCAAAGGGCAGCGGCGACCCGCCGCCGGATTCCCAGCATCAGCGGCAGCGCCAGCAGGTAGATGGCCGCGCCGACCAGCCAGATCAGGCCCGGCCAGCTGCCGCGCGCGGCAAAATACACCAGGCTGAAGCACAGCGGCCCGAACACCGCGGCCAGGCTCACCAGGCTGGCCAGAACGCCCTGCAGCTGCCCCTGCTGGTCGGGACCGACCTGGGTAGTGGTCAGTGACTGCAGCGCCGGCATGCCGATACCGCCCAGGGCAAACAGCGGCGCCAGGGCGAACAGGACCCAGCCCTGGCTGGCAAAGCCCAGGATCGCCAGGGCGGTCAGCTCGCAGCCCATGCCCACCACCAAAGCCCAGCGCTCGCCCAGCCGCGCCACCGCCGGACCGGTGAGAAAGGCCTGCGCCCCGGCATGGAACACGCCGAAGGCGCCCAGCGACAGGCCGATCATCATGCCGCTCCAGGCGAAGGTGTCCTCGCCGAACATGGCCCAGATCGTGCCATACATGGTGCCGACGAAGTTCATGATGACAAAGATCGCCATCAGCGGAATCAGCGGCTTGAAGGTCAGCGCCCATTTGAGCGGCTTGAACGGATTGAGCGTCTCGGGATCAAAGCGCGCGCCGGCCTGGCCCGGGCGCGATTCCGGCAGCAGGAACAGTGCCAGCGCGAAATTGGCGCCATTGAGCAGCGCGGCGGCAATGAACGGCGCCCGCACCCAGACATCGCCCAAGAGGCCGCCCAGCACCGGGCCGATGATGAAACCGATGCCGAACATGGCGTGGAACAGGCCGAAGCGCTGCGCCCGCTCATCTTCAGTGGAAATATCGGTGATATAGGCGGTGGCGACAGCCATATTGGCGCTGGTAATGCCGGCAATGGCGCGGCCCAGCACCAGCATCCACAGCTGCGGCGCAAAGGCCATGACGGCATAGTCGATCGCGGCGCCCGCCAGCGAGATCAGCAGCACCGGCCGGCGCCCATAGCGGTCGCTGAGCACCCCCAGCACCGGCGAGAACAGGAACTGGCAGGCGGCATAGAGCGCCAGCATGATGCCGAGCAGCGTCGCCACCTCGCTGACATGGCCGACATCGCGCAGCAGCGCCGGCAGGATGGGAAAGATCAGCCCGATGCCAATGGCATCCAGCGTCACCGCGGCCAGAATGACGACAAGCGCCCTGTTCAAGCTTCGTTCCTCCTCGGTTCCGCCGTTCCGGGCACAAAAATGTAACCGCCTCACGGCCGCGTTACAAGCTTTGTTCCACTTTTGTTCTGCCGAACGGCACGGGTGGCACCGTCATGACGCCTGGTGGTGACAGATTGCGGCAGCAGCGACTAAGTCGTCAGCGCGCGGGGCTGCCTGACAGTGGCAAACAGCGGTGTGGCCAGCAGGTAAAGCGCGGCGCCGACGATCCAGACGGTGCCAATCCAGATATCCCGGGTCAGAAAGTACAGTGCCGTGGCCATGACCGGCCCGACAATGCCGGCCAGGCTCATCAGGCTGGCCATGACGCCCTGCAACTGCCCCTGCTGCTCATCGCTGACCCGGCTGGTCAACAGCGATTGGAGCGCCGGCATAGCCACGCCACCGAGCGCAAACAGCGGCGCCACGGCATAGCCCATCCAGCTCTGATCAGCGAAACCCATCAGCAGATAGGCCAGCGTGTCAAAGCCGACACCGATCATCAGCGTCCCCAGATCACCAAATCGCCGCGACAGCGGCCCGACCAGAAAGGCCTGACACAAGGCCCCACTGACGCCGAAGACCGAGAGCGACAGCCCCAGATGCACCGGATCCCAGCCAAAGCGCGCCGCCCCGTAGAGCACCCAGATGGTCCCCGGCACGCTGGCCACCAGACCAAACACCACCCCGACGATGACCAGAGGCAGCAGGGCCTTGAAATTCCACAGCCAGACCAGAGGACCGAGCGGATTGAGGCTCTTGACGTCAAACCGGCCTGCCGTCGCCTTGCGGCTCTCTGGCAGCGCCACCAGCGCGACCAGCAGGTTGAGGCCGTTCAACAGCGCCGCCACCAGGAATGGCGAGCGCAGCCAGAACGCCCCCATGACGCCGCCGATCACCGGACCGATGATAAAGCCACTGCTCATCACCGCGCCCACCAGACCAAAGCGTTGCGCCCGCTGCTCCGGTGGGGTGATGTCGGTGATATAGGCGCTCGCCACCGCCATATTGGCGCTGGTGATGCCGGCCATGGCGCGGCCGACCACCAGTACCCAGCCCAATGGTGACAGCGCCATCACCAGGTAGTCAACGAGCGTGCCGGCCAGTGACAGCAACAGTATCGGACGGCGACCATAGCGATCGCTGAGCGCGCCCAGCACGGGCGAAAACACAAACTGCATCAGGGCATAGACCCCCAGCATCGTGCCATAGAGGAAGCCGATGTCGCCTCCGCCGGTAAGCTCGGACAGCAGCTCGGGGAGAATAGGAAAGATCAGCCCGGCGCCGATGGCATCCAGGGCGACCGTGGCGAGAATGACCGTAAGGGCCTTGTTCATGTTCCCGGTTCCAACTATGAATCTATCAGTGATAAGGTCTTTATCAGTGATAAGCACCTTATCGGTGATAAGTCAAGGGAGCCGGCATGGCGATAGATCGCGACCGCATTGTCGATGAGGCGCTGCTACTGCTCGACGAGGTCGGCATCGACAAATTGAGCACCCGCAAACTGGCCGAGCGCCTGGGCGTGCAGCAACCCGCGCTCTACTGGCATTTCAGGAACAAGTCGGCGCTGCTTGACGCCGTCAACAGCGCCATGCTGGCGCGCTACCACACGCACCGCCTGCCCGCGCCGGACGAGGATTGGGCAGCATTTACCCTGGCCAATGCCCGCAGCATCCGCAAGACTCTGCTCTCCGTCCGCGAAGGCGCGCGACTGACGGCCGGGACACGGCCCTCGGCGACCGAATTTGCCGATACCGAACAGGTGCTGCGCTTCTATGTAGATGCCGGTTTTTCGGCCAGGGAAGCCTTCGGCATTGCCATTGCCGTCACCCGCTATGTCGTCGGCTACGTGCTTGACGAACAGGGTGACCGTGAGCGGGCCGCTGCAGAAGCAGATGGCGGCCCGCAACCGATGAACGAGCTGGCGCCCTTTCCGCTGCTGCAGGAGGCGCTCCAGTCCCTCTCGCAGTTCGGAACGATCAATACCGAAGACGTTTTCGAACAGGGACTGCGCTACCTCGTCGAGGGGATGCGGCAGAGCCTGCTCGGCAGACAGCAACAATAGAAAAAGGCGGCCGCTGGGGCCGCCCTTCGCTGGATTGATGCGCCGCGCCTACTGGGCCAGGGCTTCGCATTCGGCGTCGGAATAGCGCAGCTCGGCCTCGGGATTGGTGAGGTTCTCGACGGCGATCTCGATGTAATATTCGACCAGCCGGTCATATTCGGTCTCGGCAATGCCGTCTTCATTCATGGCGATCACGGCGGCCTCGAAGGCGATCGTCGCATTGGCGTCGGCCGAGGCGATGTCTTCGTCAGTCATGCCTTCGATCTGCGTCAGTGCCGAATAGGCCGCGCCGCACCACAGCGCCTTGTCGACGGCATCGCTGACCTCGTCCTGCGCCAGGGTGGGCAGCGCCCAGCCAAGGACGGCCAGAGTGGCGAGGGTAGCGGCAAACTTGTTGATCATCTGTCTTGTCTCTTGGCCGCGGGCGAGCGACGGCTGCACCCTTGCAGCGGCGCCGGTGTCATAGCCAGCCGCTTGAGCGATGTCGCCCCCGATCTGATCGACAGACAAAAACGGCGGCCCCGAGGGGCCGCCGTTTCGCATTCAGTTCAGGCCCGCTCAGTGCGGCAGGCCGGCCGTGGTGTCCTCGACGGGGTCGGGCTTGGTGGCCGCGACGGCGGCTGCGGCGGCAGCGGCTTCGAAGTCCCATTCGATCGGCACGGGCTGGCTGACCAGCGCATGCTTGATCACCTGGTCCATCCGGCTGACCGGAATGATCTCCATGCCTTCCTTGACGATGTCCGGGATCTCGGCGAGATCGCGCACGTTCTCCTCGGGGATCAGCACCGTTTTGATGCCGCCGCGCAGAGCCGCCAGCAGCTTCTCCTTGAGGCCGCCGATCGGCAGGACCCTGCCGCGCAGCGTGATCTCGCCGGTCATGGCGACATCGTTGCGCACGGCAATGCCGGTCATCACCGAGACGATGGCAGTGGCCAGGCCGATACCCGCCGATGGACCGTCCTTGGGCGTCGCGCCCTCGGGCAGGTGCACGTGGATATCGCGCGTGTCGAACATCGGCGGCTTGATGCCGAAATCGATCGACTTGGAGCGCACGTAAGCCGTGGCCGCGGTCAGCGATTCCTTCATCACTTCCTTGATGTTGCCGGTCACGGTCATGCGACCCTTGCCCGGCGTCATCACGCCTTCAATGGTCAGCAGTTCGCCACCCACCGAGGTCCAGGCCAGACCGGTCACCAGGCCCACCTGGGGCTCGGCTTCGATCTCGCCATGGGTGTAGATATCCGCACCCAGGAACTTGGTCAGCTTTTCCTCGTCGATGACCACGGTCTTGACCTTGGTCTTGACGATCTCGGTCACGGCCTTGCGCATCAGCTTGCTGATTTCGCGCTTGAGGTTACGCACGCCCGCTTCGCGGGTATAGCGCTGGATCAGGGCGGTCAGCATGGCATCGCTGAGCTCGAATTCACCCGGGTTCAACCCGTTTTCCTTGAGCGTTTCCGGGATCAGGTGCTGCTTGGCGATCGCGTGCTTCTCCTGCTCGGTATAACCGGACAGGCGAATGATCTCCATGCGGTCCATCAGCGGCCCGGGAATGTTCAGCGTGTTCGACGTCGTCACGAACATCACGTCGCTGAGGTCATAGTCCACTTCGAGATAGTGGTCAGCGAAGGTGTGGTTCTGCTCGGGATCGAGCACTTCGAGCAGTGCCGAGCTCGGATCGCCGCGGAAATCCTGGCCCATCTTGTCGATTTCGTCGAGCAGGAACAGCGGGTTGGACTTGCCCACCTTCTTGAGCGACTGGATCACCTTGCCGGGCATGGAGCCGATATAGGTGCGGCGATGGCCACGGATCTCGGCCTCGTCCCGCACGCCACCGAGCGCCATGCGCACGAATTCGCGGCCGGTCGCCTTGGCGATCGACTTGCCCAGCGAGGTCTTGCCGACGCCCGGAGGGCCGACAAGGCACAGGATCGGGCCCTTGAGCGAGCCGGTACGACCCTGCACGGCCAGATATTCAAGGATGCGTTCCTTGACCTTTTCGAGGCCATAGTGATCCTCGTCCAGCACCTTTTCGGCCAGCACCAGGTCGCGCTTGACCTTGCTCTTCTTGCCCCAGGGCAGGCCGAGCAGCGTGTCGAGATAGTTGCGCACCACAGTGGCTTCAGCGGACATCGGGCTCATCGCCTTGAGCTTCTTGAGCTCGCTTTCGGCCTTGAGCTTGGCTTCCTTGCTGAGACGGGTCTTGGCGATGCGCTCCTCGATCTCGGCGATCTCGTTGGAGCCTTCCTCGCCGTCGCCCAGTTCCTTCTGGATCGCCTTCATCTGCTCGTTGAGATAGTACTCGCGCTGCGTCTTTTCCATCTGCCGCTTGACGCGGCTGCGGATGCGCTTTTCCACCTGCAGGACGCCGATTTCGCCTTCCATCAGGCCCAGGATCTTCCCGAAACGGTCGATCACCGACACGCTGGCCAGCAGGTCTTCCTTTTCGGCGATCTTGATCACCAGATGGCTCGAAATGGTGTCGGCCAGCTTGGAGGGATTGTCGATCTGCCCGACGGCCGCGACGACCTCGGCAGAGATCTTCTTGTTCAGCTTCACATAGTTTTCGAACTCGGCCAAAGCCGAGCGCGACAGCGCCTCGATCTCGACAGGATCCTCTGCCGGCTCGGGAAGCGGCGAGGCTTCCGCCTCGAAATAGTCCTGCGTCTGCAGATAGCGGTCAATGGTCGCGCGATGCAGGCCCTCGACCAGCACCTTGACGGTGCCGTCGGGCAGCTTAAGCAGCTGCAGCACCGTGGCGATGGTGCCGGTTTCATAAATCTGGTCGGGAGCCGGATCGTCGTCCTGCGCATTCTTCTGGGTCACGACCAGAATGTGCTTGTCGTCACGCATGACTTCTTCGAGCGCCTTGACCGATTTCTCGCGCCCCACAAAGAGCGGCACGATCATGCCGGGGAAAACGACGATATCGCGCAGCGGGAGAACTGGGTAAACGCGATCCCGGCTGGCATCGCCGCCTGTGGGAATGACATCAGTCATCTCGTATCCTTTCCGGGGCGCGCGGGAGGAGGGAGAGGTGCGCGCCCTTAGTAGACAGCTCCAAACATGAAGAATGGGCTGATTCCGGTTAATAAATAGGGCCATCTGCGCGCGCTGCAAGTCAACATGCCCACAAAAGTGACGGTTAACGCAAGCGTGCACACAACATATGCGTCCGGCCCCGGAAACAGTGGTGTGCCTTGGCCGCAGGACGGATGCGGACCGCGCCGAGGAGCCCATTCCATCCACAGCTAAATGGGGCGTCGCAGGCCTGCCGGCCAGGGGACGACTCGACTGGGTGCGGATAACCGGACCAAACCGCTGGCCCTGCCACCGCCCTCTCCGGCATAGTGGCGCGATTGGCCAGTTGCGGCCAGACAGGAACCTTCATGCCCGAGCCGACCGCCATCGCCATCGACCTGTTCGGCATTGCCTGCGACGCCGGCGCCTCCCGGCGCGGCTGCGTCATGGGCCCCGAAGCCCTGCGCATCGCCGGCCTCGCTGAGGTCCTGAGTGACCTTGGCCATGCCGTGGCCGATCGCGGCGATATCCCGGCGCCCGCGCCGGCCGACCATGCCCTGCCCTGGCAGTCGGCCGCCCATCGCCGGGATACGGTGCTGGCCATGGCTGCCAGCAGCAGCCTGCAGGCCCGTGCAGCGCTCCAGGAGGGTCGCCTGCCGGTGTTTCTCGGTGGCGACCACAGTCTGTCCATGGGCACCCTAGCGGGCGTGGCGATGCACTGCGCGACGATCGGCAAGCCCCTCTTCGTGCTCTGGGTCGACGCGCATGGCGATTTCAACACCCCGGCCACGTCCGAGACCGGCAATATCCACGGCATGCCGCTGGCTTTGCTGTGCGGCGAACCCGATTTCGGCCCCGCTTTTGACGGTCCGTGGCGCGGCGCGATCGATCCGCGCCAGGTAACGGTGTTCGGCGCCCGCTCCATCGACCGGCCCGAGCGGCAGCTGCTCGAGACGCGCGGCGTCAATGTCATCGACATGCGCGATATCGACGAGACCGGCGTGGTCGCCCTGATGCGCGAGGTGCTGGCCCGCGTCGAGGCCGCCCAGGGCCATCTGCATGTGAGCCTGGACGTCGATGTCGTCGACCCCGCCATCGCCCCCGGGGCCGGCACGCCGGTGGCCGGTGGCCTCAGCTTCCGCGAGGCGCATCTGGTGATGGAGATGATCCATGACAGCGGCACCATGGGCTCGCTCGACATCGTCGAGCTCAACCCCTATCTCGACCAGGCCGGCATGAGCGCCCGCCTGCTGGTCGACCTGGCGGCAAGCCTCTTCGGCCGGCAGATCATGCCGCGCCAGAGCCTGCGCATGGGCGTGGAGACCAGCGTGCAGGGTATCTGAGGCCTATTGCCCTAGCGCTCGACCCCGGCGCCGACATAATGCGCCCGCGGGCGGATCAGCTGGCCCTGCTGGGCCTGCTCCAGCCCATGCGCCAGCCAGCCGACGCAGCGCGCCAGCATGAACAGCACCAGCGGCGCCTCATGCGGCAGGTCATAGGCCTCGGTCAGCGCCGCCAGGGCAAAATCGATATTGGCCCGCTCGCCGGTGACCCGATAGGCCGCCGCATGCAGCGCCGCATAATGCTCGGGCGGGGTGAACTGGCCGAACAGGGCCGCCGCCCGGATGTCGCCATCGGGATAGAGCGGATGCCCGAAGGCGGGCACGGGCAGGCCCTGCCCCAGCCGCGCCAGCACCGCCGCCTCGGCCCCCATGCTGCGCGCCTGCCCGGCCAAAGCCTGGGCCGCCACGGCCGCGCCGCCATGCAGCGGCCCGCTCAGCGCCGCCATGCCGGCCAGCACCCCGGCCGACAGGGCCGCGCCGGTGGAAACCGTCACGCGGGTGGCAAAGGTTGATGCATTGAGCTCGTGATCGGCGAGCAAGACCAGCGCCCGCCGGATGATGTCGGCGGCCCCGGGCCGGTCCCAGGCCACGGCCAGCGCCACATGTAACGGATCGGTTGCCGATCGTCCGCCGACCAGGCTGCTGGCCAGCGTGCCCAGCACCGAGATCGCCTCGAGCCGCAGGATCAGTTCCGAGCGGCCAATGCTGGGCGCATCCTGGGCGGCGCGTTCGGCCAGGGCCACAAAGGCCGCCTGCAGCGACGGCGTGGTGGCGCGCGAGCGCGCCGGCAGCTGGAACGGCGCCGCTTCCCAGAGCAGCACGGCAATGTCTTCCAGCGTCGCCTTGTCGGCCAGCAGCACGGCATCGCGGCCGCGATAGAGCAGCCTTCCGTTCTCGATGGTGGAAAGGCTCGAGGGCATCACCGGCTCGCCATAGCGGATGGCTTCGGCGGCCACGGTTTCCTGCCGCCGCCGCCCGGCCGCCCGCTTGGCCAGCTTGCGCACGTCCTCGCCGCGATAGAGGCTCTTGCGGCTGTCCTTGGGGTCGCGCATCGCCTTGATGCGGCCCCGGCTGACATTGGCATAAAGGGTCTGCGGCCGTGTGCCCAGCAGCGTCAGCGCTTCGGTCGCATTAAGCCAGTCCATCGCTTCACATTGATCCAATCGGTCAAGATTGACGTCAATTTATTCTTTCCTAATTTGGCGGGCAACAACGATAGGAGAACAAGATGAACACCGGACTTGACGACGTGGTGGCCGCCCAGACCATCTTGTCTGATGTGGATGGCGCCAATGGAAGGCTGATCGTGCGCGGCGTCTCGCTCGACGACCTGGTGGCCAGCAGCAGCTATGAGGATGTACTGGCCCTGCTGTTTGACGGCTTCTTCCCGCTGCCGGCCGACCTGCCGGCGCAACAGGGCGCCGCCCGTGCCCGGGTCTTCGCCCATGTCGCCAGCGCCGACGCCACCCTGCTCGCCCTGCCACCGGTCGACGCCATGCGCGCGCTGCTGGCCCGGCTCGAGGATGGCGACGACCTGACCAGCGCGCTGAACCTCGTTGCCGCCCCCGCCGTCTTCATCCCGGCCATGCTGCGCCGCCGCCAGGGCCTGGGCGCCATCGCCCCCGACCCGGCGCGCAGCCACGCCGCCGATATCCTGGCCATGCTGAGCGGCACCGCGCCGACGCGCCAGCAGGCCACCGCGCTCGACCGCTATCTGGTCACCGTCGCCGACCATGGCCTCAACGCCTCGACCTTTGCCGCCCGCGTCGTTGCCTCCACCAAGGCGGGGCTCACCTCCTCGGTGCTGGCCGCGCTCAGCGCCCTCAAGGGCCCGCTGCATGGCGGCGCCCCCGGTCCGGTACTCGACATGCTCGACGCCGCCGGCTCACCGGAACAGGCACCGGGCTGGATTGCTGCCGAACTGGCGCGCGGCGAACGCCTGATGGGCTTTGGCCACCGCATCTACCGCGTCCGCGATCCACGCGCCGATGCGCTTAAGGCCGCCGTGCGCCTGCTCGCCCAGGCCGGCGCCATCGATCCGGCGCGGCTGGCTCTGGCCGAAGCGCTCGAGGGCACGGCCCTGGCCCAGCTCAAGGCCAAAAAGCCCGACCGCCCGCTCGACACCAATGTGGAATTCTATACCGCCCTGCTGCTCGAGGCGCTGGGCTTTCCGCGCGAGGCCTTTACCGGCGTCTTTGCCATGGGCCGGGTCGGCGGCTGGCTCGCCCATGCCCGCGAACAGGCCGAAACCGGCAGGCTGATCCGGCCGCTCTCGGTCTATGTCGGACCCAAGCCGCAGGAAGCCGCCTAGCCCAAAGTCATGGCAACCCGCACCTGGACGAGCGGCGCGGCGCCCAGTTGCGCCCGCACCTTGTCCTTGAGCGGCAGCAGATAGCCGCCATGACGGGGAATAAGCGAGGTTCGGAACGTCACGCCATCGATAGTTGCGGTGACCGGAATGACGCCCCAGCCATAAGAGACCGACTTGCCCAGTTCGGCCACCTGCTGCGCCGTCTCGCTCGGGATGGCGGCGAAGTAGTACGGCGCCGGGCCGCGCCAATGGATCACGTCGGCGTCAAAGGTGAATGCAGCCATACCCTTCCCCTGGCATCGCAAACAAATACGCCGGACCCAAGGGCCCGGCGTTTTCGATTCACACTGGAAAGAGACCTACGCCGTTGCGGGCGCGTCGTCCTTCTTGCGTTCCGAATAGATGTAGAGCGGACGCACGTCCTTGCCATTCACCACTTCGGCCGAGATCACCACTTCTTCGACGCCTTCGAGCGAGGGCAGGTCATACATGGTGTCGAGCAGGATGCCTTCCATGATCGAGCGCAGGCCGCGCGCACCGGTCTTGCGCTCGATGGCCTTCTCGGCGATGGCCTTGAGGGCCTCTTCCTTGAAGGTCAGTTCCACGTCTTCCATCTGGAACAGCCGCTGGTACTGGCGCACCAGCGCGTTCTTGGGCGAGGTCAGGATTTCGATCAGCGCGGCAATGTCGAGGTCTTCGAGCGTTGCCAGCACCGGCAGACGGCCGATGAATTCGGGGATCAGCCCGAAACGCACCAGATCTTCCGGCGCCACATCGGCGAGGATCGCCCCGACGCGACGATCATTGGGGTCCTTGACCACGGCCGAGAAGCCGATGCCCGAGCCTTCGCCGCGCGCCGAGATGATCTTTTCGAGGCCGGAGAAGGCGCCGCCGCAGATGAACAGGATATTGGTCGTGTCCACCTGCAGGAATTCCTGCTGCGGATGCTTGCGGCCACCCTGGGGCGGCACCGACGCAACGGTGCCTTCCATGATCTTGAGCAAAGCCTGCTGCACGCCTTCGCCCGACACGTCACGGGTGATCGAGGGATTGTCCGACTTGCGGGAAATCTTGTCGACTTCGTCGATATAGACGATGCCGCGCTGGGCCTTTTCGACATTGTAGTCGGCGGCCTGCAGCAGCTTGAGGATGATGTTTTCCACGTCCTCGCCGACATAGCCGGCTTCGGTCAGCGTGGTGGCATCGGCCATGGTGAAGGGCACATCCAGGATGCGGGCCAGCGTCTGGGCCAGCAGCGTCTTGCCCGAACCGGTCGGCCCGATCAGCAGGATGTTGGACTTGCTCAGTTCCACGTCCTGGTTCTTGGAGGCGTGGTGCAGGCGCTTGTAGTGGTTGTGGACAGCCACGGAGAGCACGCGCTTGGCGCGATACTGGCCGATGACGTAATCGTCGAGCACCTTGCAGATGTCTGCCGGAGTCGGCACGCCCTCGGAGGACTTGACCATGCTGGTCTTGTTCTCTTCGCGGATGATGTCCATGCACAGCTCGACGCATTCATCGCAGATGAAGACGGTCGGACCGGCGATCAGCTTGCGAACCTCGTGCTGGGATTTCCCGCAGAACGAGCAATAAAGCGTGTTCTTGGAGGTTTCGCCGTTCGTTGTCTCTTTGGACATCTCGTCACTCCCGGAGGCAGAGCGCCCCCAAAACCAGGCATTTCCTTGAAGGTAAAGCCTGAGCCTAAAGAAAGTCTAAGCCGAACCGATCCTAAAGACCGATCCGGCTTGGTGCAATCGCGCATGGATCACAGTCCACGGCGCAGCCGCATTGTGATTAACGCAGCCGGGGTCAGGCGTGTGACTCCGGCACGATACGCTTGTCGTGCACGCTGTCGATCAGGCCGAAGGCCATGGCTTCTTCCGGCGACAGGAAACGATCGCGCTCGAGAGCATTCTCGATTTCCTCGTAGGTACGGCCGGTATGCTTCTCATAGATCTGATTAAGCCGGCGCTTCAAACCCTCGACTTCCTTGGCATGAATCATGATGTCAGTGACCTGACCCTGGAAGCCGCCGGAAGGCTGGTGCACCATGACGCGCGAATTGGGCAGGCTGGTGCGCATGCCCTTTTCGCCGGCTGCCAGCAGCAGCGAGCCCATCGAGGCCGCCTGCCCCATCACCATGGTGGCGACGGCCGGACGGATGAACTGCATGGTGTCATAGATCGACAGGCCCGAGGTCACCACGCCGCCAGGCGAGTTGATGTAGAGCGCGATTTCCTTTTTGGGGTTCTCTGATTCGAGAAACAGCAGCTGCGCCACGATCAGCGAAGCCATGTTGTCCTCGACCACGCCGGTCACAAAAATGATGCGCTCGCGCAGCAGGCGCGAATAGATGTCGAAGGCGCGTTCGCCGCGGTTGGATTGCTCCACCACCATTGGAACGAGCGTATTCATGTAGATATCGTGCGGATCCCGCATGTACTGCCCCTTTGCTGTGCCGGTTCGCGCACCGGTTCGCATTGTCGTTGGTTGGGACACGATGGCCGCCTGGAACAGTAAGGCCCGCCCTGGCGATCGTGTCAATTCTCGTCGGCCCGGCTGCCGCTTGCACCCGAAGCCGCATCACTGCGCGGTAGAGGCACAGATAGGCGGCATTGCGGCGCTCTTCAATAGGCCGAGTGCCGCGGACGCCATTCTTCCGGCGCGGGGTTAATTGCGGGTTGCCGCCGCAGCGCGGCAAATCCAACCCCAGCCCGGCGCTTTCCGCCGCGCCCCGGCCGCCGGCGGCCGCAGGTTCACGCCGTGAAGCTGACCGCGACGCCCTTTTTCTTGAAGTAGGACTGCATGATCTTGCGGCCCTGGCGGTTGGACTGGGCCAGCTTGGCCGGCTCGAACACGGCTTCCTTGACGCCCTCGCGTGCCATGGCGGCCTTGAGCGCGGCGATGTGAAGGTCGATGTCTTCGTTGTTGTTCTTGATCGACGCGTAGATGGCGTCGACGGCTTCGGTCAGGGTCAGGTCGCTCAATTGCGGCTCCAAAGGATCGGGTCTAGAGTTTGGCTGCCTTCAAGACATCATTGATGCGCGATTGCCAACCTTTTCCTGTGGCTTTGAACTTTTCAATCACCTCGGAATCGAGCCGTAGCGAGATCTGCTGCTTGGGCGCCTCGATTTTCGGCCGCCCCCGCGATCGTCGGATGCTCTCGGCCAGCTCGGGAAAAACCTCGGCAAAGGGGCGCGCCGTCGCCAGCTCTTCAGCTGTCAGTTCCGGACTGTCGACCGCGTCCCAGTCTTCGCGCGTATAGCCCTGCCCCGGTTTGAAATCGCTGCTCATAGGACACTCCTTTCCGCCGCACTGGCCCGCCGCGGATGAATGACTGTCAGTCCTTTCGGCGATAGACATCGCTTCGATGGCCGACCTCGACCAAAAGGATGACAAGTAGATCATTCTGCAGATTGCAGATCAGGCGGTAATCCCCAACGCGAAATCGCCAGTATGATCCCAGTTCGGAACCTTTGAGCGCTATTCCCAGACTACGAGGGTCGTCAAGTTTCAGCAGCCGATCGTGGACATAGCTCAGGATACGGTCACGATCAGGCTTGTCTATCCTCGAAAGTTGCCGCTTCGAGCGCTCCGTGAGCTCAAGGATCCACACCAAGCTGGCGCTCCACCTCTTCCAGGGAATAGGTCTTGAGCGTTCCATCCTTCACGCTCTGCTCATATTCGGCGATCGCGCGAAGATCCTGAGCATCCTCAAGATGTTGCCAGATTGCGGCCATGATCAGCTCGTCGGTGCTCAAACCAGATTCCCTGGCAAGCGTCGTCAGGCGTTCATAGAGGTCGTCTGGGAGCTGCACAGTGTGCTTGGTCATCAAAACCTCCTGCATATCTCAGCACTATAACGCATTGCGTGGGGGGAATAAATCATCCCTCGGTTGCCTTCCTGCCGCCAGGCCATAAGGTCACCCGACACCATCCCCGAAGGCAAAAATGGCCGCCATCATTCAGCTCAAGCCGATCACCGACGTCCCCAGCCAGAGCCGGGCCAGCGCCGATCCGCGCGACCCCGCCTTCTTCCAGAATCCCTATGCCTTCTATGACCGGCTGCACGCTGACCAGCCGGCCTTCTTCTGGGAACAGTATGGCCATTGGTGCTTTGCCGGCTTCAAGGATGTCAGCGCCCTGCTCCGCGACAAGCGCTTCGGCCGGGAAATCCTGCATGTGGCGACGCGCGAGGAGCTGGGCATGCCCGCGCCGCAGCCGCATACCGCCGCCTTTGACCTGACCGAGCAGCATTCCCTGCTCAATCTCGAGCCGCCCGCCCATACCCGCCTGCGCACCCTGGTCAACCGGGCTTTCGTCTCGCGCCATGTCGAGCAGCTGCGTCCGCGCATCATTCGGCTCGCCAACGAGATGATCGACAGCTTCGAGGGCCAGGACAGCGTTGACCTGATCAAGGCCTTTGCCGCGCCGATTCCGGCCATCATCATCGCCGAAATGATCGGCCTGCCGGCCGAGAGCGCGCCGCAGCTGCTGGCCTGGTCCAACCGCATGGTGGCCATGTACATGTTCGGCATCAGCCGCGCGACCGAGCTCGACGCCAACCAGGCGGCCCAGGACTTCATGGATTTCCTGGCCGCCACCATTGCCGAGCGCCGGCAACAGCCGCGCGAGGACCTGCTCAGCCACATGCTGACCTCCGATCGCGGCGGCGACCGGCTGAGTGACGCAGAAGTGATGTCCACCGCCATCCTGCTGCTCAATGCCGGGCATGAGGCCACCGTCCACACCACCGGCAATGGCGTCAAGGCGATCCTGGAATCCGGCATCGATCCGGTTACGCTTTTTTCGACGCCCGAGCAGACCGAGGCCACGGTGGAGGAGTGCCTGCGCTTTGACGCGCCGCTGCACCTGTTCACCCGCTATGCGCTGAGCGACCTCGACTATGCCGGCATCAGCCTGCGCAAGGGTGACGTGGTCGGCCTGATGCTGGGGGCGGCCAATCGCGATCCCCTGCGGTTTGCCCATGCCAATAGCTTTGACCCGTTCCGCAGCGACGGCGCCAATGTCAGCTTCGGCGCCGGCATCCATTTCTGCATCGGCGCGCCTCTGGCCCGCATCGAGCTGCAGGTGGCCTTCAGCACCCTGTTCCGGCGCCTGCCCAGACTGCGCCTGGCGGCGCCGCCGCGCTATAACGACGTCTACCACTTCCATGGTCTGGAAAAGCTGATGGTGCGCTGGGACTAAAGGCGCCGGCCTAAAGGCTCGCCAGCACCCCGGGCACCAGCAGCGGCAGATCCTCGCTGATCAGGCCGGGCCCGCCGAAGCGGTTGGCGGCCTCGGCATGCAGCCAGACGGCGGCGCAGGCGGCCTCCCAGCCCGCCATGCCCTGCGCCATCAGCCCGGCCGCCATGCCGGCCAGCACATCGCCCGAGCCGGCGGTACCCAGCCAGGCCGGGGCATTGGCATTGATCGCCGCCCGGCCATCGGGGCTGGCGATGACCGTATCGCTGCCCTTGAGCACGATGATGGCGCCCGAGCGCTCGGCCGCGGCCCGCGCCCGCTCCAGCTTGCCGCCCGCCAGATCGCCGAACAGCCGGTCGAACTCGCCCTCATGCGGCGTCAGCACGACCGGCCGGGCCTGTGCCTTGATCGCCATGACCAAAGCCGCCAGCTCGCCGGCAAACACCGTCAAGCCATCGGCATCAAGCACCGTGGCGGCGCCCGAAGCCAGCACGGCCAGCACGTTCTGGCGCGTCTGCGCATTCACCCCGGCCGCCGGGCCGATCACTGCGGCATTCATGCGCCTGTCGGCCAGCAGGGCGGCGAGCGCCGCGCTGTCCTCGGCCGGCTTGAGCATCACCGCCGTGACGTGATTGGCATGCACCTGCAAGGCTGCTTCCGACCCGGTCAGCGACACCACGCCCGCCCCGACCCGGAAGGCCGCCATGGCCGCCAGCCGCGCCGCGCCGGTCTGCAGCGCGCCGCCCGAGACCACCACGCAATGGCCGCGATCAAACTTGTTGCCCCCCATGCTGGCGACGGGCACCGACCACAGAGCCGGCGTGTTCTGCCAGGTCGCCGCGCCGATCGTCTCCAGCACGCTGGCGGGAATGCCGATATCGGCCAGCACCACGTCACCGCAATATTCCCGCCCCGGCTGCAGCAGGTGCCCCGGCTTGAGCCGGAAGAAGGTCACCGTCAGCTCGGCGATCATGGTGGGGCCGCGCAGCGCCCCGGTGGCCCCGTCCAGCCCTGATGGCACGTCAATGCTCACCACCGGCCGGTTGCTGGCATTGACCGCCTCGATGATCTCGGCAAAGGGCCCGGCGACGTCACGGTCGAGGCCCGCGCCGAGCAGGGCATCGATGACGAGGTCGGCGTCCTCGATATCCTGGGCGGTGGGCGGCACGAGCCGGCCGGTCCACAGCCTGGCCATGGAAGCGGCATCGCCCTTGAGCGCCGCCGGATCGCCCACCAGGCGCAGTTGCACCGGCCAGCCCTTCTGCGTCAGCAGCCGCGCCACGACGAAGCCGTCGCCGCCATTATTGCCCGGGCCGCACAGCACCAGCACCGAGCGCTGGTAGTAATGCTCGAACACCGCCGCGGCGACGGCCTGCCCGGCCGCCTCCATCAGCTGCAGCGATTTGGCCCCGGTCGCGACCGCAAGCCGGTCGGCCTCGCCCATCTGCTGGGGGGTCAGGAGAATATCGGCGCTGGAAGCGGTCATGTTGTCTCGCAGGTCATTGGTTTGGCAGAGTTCTACACCACAAACAAAAAAGCCGCCCATTTCTGGGCGGCTTGATTTCTGGCCTCAGGGCACCCTAGTGGTGGTGCTCTTCGGGGACCTCGTCCTCGTCGGCCTGGATGAGCTTGGCCAGCTCTTCGCGGCCCATCTTCTGCTCGGTGATCTTGCCCTGCTCGATGACAAAGTCGACGACCTTGTTCTCGAAGACCGGGGCGCGCAGACCGGCCAGGGCCTGCGGGTTCTGACGGTAATAGTCATAAACCTGCTGTTCCTGGCCCTGGAAGCGGCGCACTTCGGCGATCAGTGCCTGCTGGTGCTCTTCCTCGGTGACGTTGACATCGTTCTTGTTGCCGATCTCGGCAACCACCAGGCCCAGGCGCACGCGGCGCTCGGCAATGCGGCGATACTGCTCGCGCGCCGCTTCCTCGGTGGTGCCTTCGTCCTCAAACGAGCGGCCATGGCTCTGCACTTCGTGCTCCACGCGCTGCCAGATGCTGGCAAACTCGGCATCGACCAGCTGGGCCGGCACGTCGAACTTGTGGCCATCGTCAAGCGCATCGAGCACCTGGCGCTTCATGTGCTGGCGGCTCATCGTGCCGAGCGCGGCTTCCATCTGCGTCTTGACCGCATCGCGCAGCGCTGCCACGTCATCGACGCCCAGGCGCTTGGCGAACTCGTCGTCCAGCTCGCCGGCATTGGGACCATCGACATGCAGCACGGAGACCTCGAAGGTCGCCTGCTTGCCGGCCAGTTCGGCGCTCTGGTAATCGGCTGGGAAAGTAACCTCGATCTCGCGGGTTTCGCCCTTCTTGAAGCCGATCAGCTGCTCTTCGAAGCCGGGGATGAACTCGCCGGCGCCAACGGTCAGGTGCGCATGGTCGGAGCGGCCGCCGTCAAATTCCTTGCCGTCGATCTTGCCGACAAAGCTCAGGCCCAGGCGATCGCCCTTTTCCACCACGCCGGCATCGCCCTTGTCGGTATAGCCGCGGTTCTGCGCGAACACGCGGTTGACCTCGGCGGTCACCTCGTCATCGGTGATCTCGATGATCGGCTTGGTCAGCGGCACACCCTTGAGGTCCATTAGCGTCACGGGCGGCAGGATCTCGTATTCGACTTCAAAGGCCAGGTCGGCCTTGCCGTCGAGCACTTCGTTGATCACGGCCTGATCGTCGGGCAGATCGACCTTGGGCTGGGCGGCAGCGCGCTCTTCGCGCTTTTCCAGCGTATCGGAGACCGAGGAGTTGATCGCGTCGGTCATCACTTCGCTCATGGCGGAACGACCGAACATCTTCTTGATGTGCGCCATCGGCACCTTGCCGGGACGGAAGCCCTTGATGTTGGCCTGGCCCTTGAGCTCTTCGAGCTTGGCGCCCAGACGCTCGTTCAAGTCGGCGGCCGGAATGGTGACGCTCAACTTGCGCTTCAGGCCTTCATTGAGGGTTTCGGTAACCTGCATTCGGTTCAATCCCGTGATCATTGTCATTGGAGGGCCAGATCCCAGTTTGGTGCGGGTGAGAGGACTCGAACCTCCACGCCTTGCGGCGCTGGAACCTAAATCCAGTGCGTCTACCAGTTCCGCCACACCCGCAAAAGGACCCGTTGGCCGGGTTGGCTGTGCATCTATATGAAGACGGAAAGCCAGTCAAAGCCTAGCTGCTCGATTTGCGCCGATTGCCCCGCCGCATCGGGATTTTGCCGCCAAACTGCACAAACTAGCGGCGCTCTCCCCGCAGCATGCTCCCGAGATCAGCACTATTCCGCCCAATCGGTGTGCATAATGCCGCTATTTTAGGCGTCCAATGCAGGGCGGTGGAATGCCCACTCCCGGGCGAATACGCATAAACCATTGGCATTCATATCGTTTTTGCTGTCTGATCGAGCTGGCACAGGCCGTGCATACGGCTATGCGGTAACCGCCCAAATGACCCGTGGAGGCTCAAATGAAGAAAATCGAGGCTATCGTAAAGCCGTTCAAGCTCGACGAAGTCAAAGAGGCCCTGCAGGAAGTGGGGCTCCAGGGCATTACCGTGACCGAGGCCAAGGGCTTTGGTCGCCAGAAGGGCCATACCGAGCTCTATCGCGGCGCCGAATATGTGGTGGACTTCCTGCCCAAGGTCAAAGTCGAGGTGGTATGCCCCGACGAACTGGCCGAAAAAGCCATTGAAGCCATCCGCAACGCCGCCCAGACCGGCCGTATCGGCGATGGCAAGATCTTCGTTTATTCGATCGAGCAAGCCATTCGCATCCGTACCGGAGAATTCGGCGACGACGCGCTCTAGGGCCTTGCGCCCTTCAGGCGAGGTATGGCACCTCGCACGCGTTTCGCCGTGCCCAACCAACAGATTTCCGATTTAGACAGGGGAAGACCTAATGACCACCGGAAGCGACCTCCTCAAGCGCATCAAGGACGAGAACATCAAGTATCTCGACCTGCGCTTCACCGACCCGCGCGGCAAGCTGCAGCACGTTACGCTCGACTGCTCGATCGTCGACGAAGACCTGTTTGAAGAAGGTACCATGTTCGATGGTTCCTCGATCGGTGGCTGGAAGGCCATCAACGAGTCCGACATGGTGCTGATGCCCGATCCGAACTCGTCCTATATGGACCCCTTCTTCGGCGCCTCCACCATGGTGGTGAACTGCGACATTCTCGAGCCGCTGACCTACCAGCCCTATAGCCGCGATCCGCGCACCACCGCCAAGAAGGCCGAGGCCTATCTCAAGTCCTCCGGGATCGGCGACACGGTCGTGTTCGGCGCCGAGCCCGAATTCTTCATGTTCGACGACGTGCGCTACTCCAACACCCCCTTCAAGGTGGGTTTTGAAGTCGACCATCCCGAACTGCCGTCCAACAACGACACTGCCTATGACTCGGGCAACAATGGTCACCATATCGGCCTCAAGAAGGGCTACTTCCCGGTTCCCCCTCTGGACAGCGCGCAGGACATCCGTGGCGAAATGCTCGCCGCCATGGCCGACATGGGCGTGGTTGTCGAAAAGCACCACCACGAAGTGGCCTCGGCCCAGCACGAGCTCGGCATCAAGTTTGCGCCGATGATCAAGGCTGCCGATGACGTGCAGATCTACAAGTATGTCATCCACCAGGTCGCCAATGCCTATGGCAAGACCGTGACCTTCATGCCCAAGCCCATCTATGGCGACAACGGCTCGGGCATGCACTGCCACCAGTCGATCTGGAAGGACGGCAAGCCGCTCTTTGCCGGCGACCAGTATGCCGGCCTGTCGATGGACGCGCTCTACTATATCGGCGGCATCATCAAGCATGCCAAGGCCATCAACGCCTTCTCCAACCCGACCACCAACAGCTACAAGCGCCTGGTGCCCGGCTTTGAAGCCCCCGTGCTGCTGGCCTATTCGGCCCGCAACCGTTCGGCTTCGTGCCGTATCCCCTTCGGCCAGTCGCCCAAGGCCAAGCGCGTCGAGATCCGCTTCCCCGATCCGCTGGCCAACCCCTACCTGGCCTTCTCGGCCATGCTGATGGCCGGCCTCGACGGCATCAAGAACAAGATCCACCCCGGCGAGCCGATGGACAAGGATCTGTATGAACTGCCCGCCGAAGAACTCAAGCAGATCCCGACCGTCTGCGGTTCGCTGCGCGAAGCTCTCAGCAGCCTGGACACGGATCGCGAGTTCCTGACCGCCGGCGGCGTGTTCGACAACGACCAGATCGATTCCTATATCGAGCTCAAGATGGCCGAAGTGATCAAGTTCGAGCAGACCCCACACCCCGTGGAATACGAAATGTACTACTCGGCCTGAGCCGAACCAGCCGAAATAGAAGGGCGCCGCAAGGCGCCCTTTTTCTTTGCCGGCTTGATGGTGGAGCCTGACACGCCCAGCATCGGCCGAGGACAAGCCAACTTGCGGACAGCAAGCAGAAATCTGCCGCATGTTGTCGATTCTGCACCCGGTCACTCGTAGTGTCAGTGCAAGGCCACTGCTGGCCCGGCCAACCGGAGAATCTGCATGCGCTATTTCATGAGCATTATCCCGCCCGCCGACCTCAAGCCGGAACAGATCCCGCAGGGGCTGATGGACGCCATGGGGCCCTGGATGGAGCAAAACCTGGCCAATGGCTCCCTGGTCTCGACCGGCGGCCTCAAGCCCGCCGCCGAAGGCAAGCGCCTCAAGGGGCACACCGGCGAGATCGCCATCACCGACGGCCCGTTTGCCGAGGCCAAGGAGGTCGTCGGCGGCTATGCCGTGTTCGAGGCGCCCGATCTTCAATCGGCGACGGCCCTGGCCAGCGCCTTCCTGCAGTTGCACATCGATAACGGCCTCACCGACATCGTGCTGGAGCTGCGCGAAATCGCCGGCGGCGCCAATTACTAGTTTTTCGTTGTGACCGGGGCGCGGGCATCAACGCTGCGGACGCCATAGACCGACATGCGCCAAGCCTGCGCCGATACAGGCAGACCGAACTGAAACAGGAGATGAAGCATGGCGCTCAAGCGAATGGACAATGTCGGCATCGTCGTTGCGGACCTGGACACGACCATCGCCTTCTTTCGTGAACTGGGCCTTGCGCTCGAAGGGCGGGCAACAATCGAAGGCGAATGGGCCGGGCGGGTGACCGGACTGGGCAATCAGCATGTCGAGATCGCCATGATGCGGACCCCGGACGGTCACAGCCGGCTCGAGCTCTCGCGCTTCCTGACGCCGCCGGTCATCGCCGATCACCGCAACGCCCCGGTCAATGCCCTTGGCTATCTTCGCGTGATGTTCACCGTAGACGATCTCGACGAGACCCTCGACCGGCTTCGGCCGCTTGGCGCCCAGATCGTGGGCGAAGTGGTCCAGTACCAGGACACCTACCGGCTGTGCTACATCCGCGGCCCCGAAGGGCTGCTGCTCGGTCTGGCCCAGGAACTCGGCTGAAGGCCGGGCCAGGGCTGCAAAGGCAGAAGCGGCCCGCCCAGGCCGGCGCCGCCATGCAGCCCCTCACTCCGTCTCGCCATCCTCGGCGGTGATCGGGGTCAGCTTGGCCGGGACGATCAGGGCTTCGATGGTTTCGAGATCCTGCAGCGCCAGGAATTTGACGGCAAAGCCGATATCGAGATAGCGGACCACGCGCCCGACCAGCTTGCCGACCGCCAGGGGCGTGCCGATGGGCGGCTGGGTCTGCGCCGACAGCGCAATGCCCGATTGCGAGACGTCAATGACAAAGCACGGCACCTGCGTACCGTCGGCCAGGGTGATGATGGTGCGCGGATCGCGCAGCTGCACGCGCTTGAACTCGCGACGGTCTTCCACCTGGTCGTAGACGCGCTTCTTGTGCCAGGCGATCTTGCGGCCGAGCTTGTCGCGCGCCTCGGGGCTGAGCGTCAGGTTCATCACGAAGCCGCTTGGCAATTGCCGACTGATCTGGCCGCGCAGGATGCCGAAGGCGTCAAAATGGGCGGTGACCCCCTCGCCATCCTTGCCCACCACCGGCCCGACGACCACGGCATTGCGCGTCGATACCGAACAGAGCCGGCAGGCATAGACAGGCGCTTTGCGGGCTCCGGTCTTGCGCTCGACCAGGGCATAACGGCCACCCACTGCACCAATAAACCGCACGTCATGCCGGTCATAGTCGGACCGTGGCGGCGCAAAATTACCCTCGGCGCTCAGCGACATGGGTCCCTCCCAATCGTCAGCAAACAAGAACCAAGCAGTCGATGCCCGCAATTTGAGCAGATTTTGCATCAGTTCGCAATATGGACAAATTGTATCGGCGGTTTGTTAACAATCCTTCTCGGCAATTGTTAGAGCTGTACTGAACGACGGCAACAAAAGGCCCGTCGCCGTCAGCAACGGCGTGGCCCCTGCTGCATGCTGGCGCTGCCCCGGCGGACAACCATTCATCTTCCGCCGAGGGCGTCCGCCGGCCTAGCGCTGCTCCGCCGCCATGGCTGCAAAGAACGGCTCGGGTGTATCGACCTCGACCAGCCTCTGCCGTTCGATCAGCAGGAAGCGCTCGCCCAGTCCGCGTACGAAGCTGCGGTCATGCGAGACCAGCAGGCAGGTGGCGCCATGCGCCAGGATCTCGGCCTCCAGCCGCTCCTGGCCGGCAATGTCCACATGGTTGGTCGGCTCGTCCAGCAGGTAGAAATTGGGGGCCTGCAGGCGCAGGGCCAATAGCCCCAGCCGCGCCCGCTGCCCGAAGGACAGCTCGCCGATCGGCCGCTCCTGCTTTTCCGGGGTGAAGCCGGCTGCCGCCAGCAGGCTCTTGCTGCGCTGGTCGCCGGCGTCGAACCGGCCGGTGATGTAGTCAAGCAGCGAGCGCTTGTCGGGCAGCATCGACATGGCCTGGTCGACATAGCCCGGCACGACCTGCGGGCTGACGCGGATGCCGGGCACCTCCTGCCCGGTCATCGCCCGGTGCAGCAGCCCCATGAACTGCGACTTGCCGGTGCCATTGCGCCCCAGCACCACCAGGCGGTCGCCCTGGAACACATGCAGCCTGTCGATGACAAAGAGCCTGTCGCCCGCCGGCGTCGCCACCGTCACCTTGTCGAAGGCCACCATCACCCGCGCCTGTGCCCCGCTATTGCCCAGCCGGATTTCCCCGCTGTGTTCCTTGTGCACGGCGCGCGCCGAATTCTCGATCCTTTCGGCGCGTTCGCGCAGATATTTCGACTTCACCACCAGCAGGTCACTGCCCGAATTGATGCCGATATTGGTCAGCTTGGCCGCCTGCTTGCGCAGCTTGCCGACCTCCTTGAGGTCGCGCTCGCGCGCCAGCTCGGCCGCCTCGTCGCGCTCGGCCAGCGCCAGGCGGGCCTTGCTGTAGGGCAAGGCAAACAAGGGCGAGGCATCCGGACGCAGGAACAGCGTCCGGTTGGTGGTGGCGTCGAGGAATTGCCGGTCATGGCTGGCGATCACTACCGGAATGCTGCGCGCCGCCTGGTTGATCCAGTTTTCCAGCTGCACCAGCTTGCCCAGGTCGAGATGATTGGTCGGCTCGTCCAGCAGCAGCGCATCGGGCTGCAGCACCCAGCAGCGCGCGATCAGCGCGATGCGCTGCCAGCCGCCGCTGAGCTGGCTGAGCGGGCGCTGCCGCAGCTCGGCCGGCGTCTCGAACTCGTCGAGCACCACGTCGACCCGCCAGCTGTCGCTGTCACGCTCGGCTTCCGGCAGTGCCGACAGCACCATGTCGTAGAGCGTCAGGCCCATGCTGGCAGGCGGCATGTCCTGCTCGACATAGCCCACCCGCAGCCCGCGCGAACGCACGACCTCGCCCTGGCTGAGCTCGGCCTGCCCGGCCATGGCACGCAGCAGGCTGGTCTTGCCGCGGCCATTGCCGGCGACGAGCCCCAGCCGGTCGCCATCGGCCAGCACGAAATTGAGATTGGAAAACAGAGTGTCTGCGGCCAGGAGGCCGGCATTGCGGAGGCTGATGGAACCCATTTTTGTCTCGCTGGAACGGCGCCGCCAGCGGGCGCCAGATGCCGTCAACTGGCGGTCAGGTGACCGCCACGAAGGGCAAACCAGAATGGGGGATGGCAAAAGCGTCCGAACCAGATCCTGGTCAGCCCTGCAGCTGCTGCCACAGGGCGAAGACGGGGCCACGCTGACGGTGATGCCTGCAAATGATCAATCAGCCCTCCCGTGGCTGGTGTTCCGGTCGCACAAGCCATAGCTGGGCCGGCCGCGAAAATCAATTCGCAGCCGGTCAGACCAGATAAAACAGGGCAGAAACGATCAGCAGCGCCCCAATACGCGGGACAGTGAGCTTGGCCAGCCGGTACGCAATACTGTTTAACCCGGCTTGCGGCCAAGTGCCGATAGCAGCCGAGCCAGTCGGAATCTGGAACGCAGAACGAAGATCCCGATCGGCTCGCATACGGATACTCCAAACAAAAACCGTATGCCGATTGGTCTAGCAGCGTGCCTTTAAGAAAGTGCTTTCAAGAAGCAAACGGAATGTGAATGCGGCGCCCGATTCCGGGACGGTTCTGTCCCGAACCGGCCCGTCAGCCGGCCGGACGCAACCGTTTGCGGCTCTCGATCCGGGCAGAACAGTAATTGAATTCAAGCAGATAGACCCATTCACCCTGGGTCGCCCGCACCTGGATGCGCTTGTCCATCGCCACGTTGAGATAGATATCGTGATAACCGAGATCGGCAATGGCCTGGCGGATCTGATAGTCGGTCAGGCAGGAAGGGCGCTCGGGATGGAAGTCGGAGCGCTCATCGCCGAAGAACATGCCGAAGGGCTGCGCCTGTGCCGGCGCGGCCGCGGTTGCCAACAGCGTCAGGGCCAGCATCAGTCCGGCCGCAATATGTTTCATCGCACTCTCCCTGCTGCCGCCGCCGGCAAAGCCATGTGGAAAACCTCGCCACCCGGATCGGGACGAATTGACGTCCTGCCCCTCTGTCTAGTCCCCTGCCCTTGAACCGCAGCGGAACCGGCCGTTCATCGGCCATTCAGCTTTGTGGGAAATCCCGGGCCGCCGCGGCCCTGCCCCGACGGGCCAGTGGAATATGATAGAACTGGAAAACGCCTGATTCGGGCACCAGATACGGAACGTGCATGTCGCAAGCAGAAGATCTTTTCGGTGCCGATGAGCCCGCCGCCAGCCAGACCCCGGCCGCCAAGCCCGCGCCGAAGACCGCCGCTGTAACCCCGACCACGGGGTCCTATTCGGCTGCCGATATCGAGGTCCTCGAAGGCCTCGAGCCGGTACGGCGCCGCCCGGGCATGTATATCGGGGGCACCGATTCCAATGCCCTGCACCACCTCTTCGCCGAGGTCATCGACAACTCCATGGACGAGGCCATTGCCGGCCATGCCACCCGCATCGAGGTGCATCTGGGCGCCGACGGCTATATCACCGTGACCGACAATGGCCGCGGCATTCCCGTCGAGAACCACCCGAAATATCCCGGCCGCTCGACGCTGGAAATCGTGCATACGGTCCTGCATGCCGGCGGCAAGTTCGACTCCAAGGCCTATGAGACCTCGGGCGGCCTGCACGGCGTGGGTATTTCGGTGGTCAATGCGCTGTCCGACGACATGGTCGTCGAAGTGGCACGCGAGCAACAGCTCTACCGGCTGCAGTTTTCCCGTGGCAAGCCGGTCGGCGAGATCCAGCCCATGGGCCGGGTGAACAATCGCCGCGGCACCACCACGCGCTTTCACCCCGATCCGCAGATCTTCGGCGACACGGCGCATTTCTCGGCGGCCCGCCTGTTCCGCATGACCCGCGCCAAGGCCTATCTGTTTGCCGGCGTCGAGCTGCGCTGGAGCTGCGACGAATCCCTGGTCACCGAGGACGCCCCCGCCAAGGCCGTGTTCCACTATCCGGACGGGCTCAAGGACTTCATGACCGCCCGCATCGAGGGCGAAACCCGCATTGTCGACGACCTCTTCGCCGGCAGCCATGGCAAGCCGGGCACCCAGGGCGCCGTCGAATGGGCCATTGCCTGGACCCTGGGCGATGGCGGCGTCTCGTCCTACTGCAATACCGTGCCCACGCCCGATGGCGGCACCCATGAGGCCGGCCTGCGCTCGGCTCTGCTGCGCGGGCTCAAGAACTATGCCGAGCTGACCAAGAACAAGGCCGCTGCCGCCCTGACGGCCGAGGACATCTTCGCCCATTGCAATGCCATGCTCTCGGTCTTTGTGCGCGAACCCGAATTTGTCGGCCAGACCAAGGACAAGCTGGCCTCGGGCGAGGCCACCCGCATCGTCGACACCGCCCTGCGCGACGCCTTCGACCACTGGCTGGCCGCCTCGCCCAACCAGGCCGGCAAGCTGCTCGACTGGGCGGTGGAACGCGCCGAGGAGCGCCTGCGCCGCCGCAAGGAAAAGGAAATCGACCGCGCCAGCGCCACGCGCAAGCTGCGCCTGCCCGGCAAGCTGGCCGACTGCACGCAGACCGCCGCCCAGGGGGCCGAGCTGTTCATCGTCGAAGGCGACTCGGCCGGCGGCAGCGCCAAGCAGGCGCGCAGCCGCGCCAGCCAGGCCGTGCTGCCGCTGCGCGGCAAGATCCTCAACGTCGCCGGCGCCAGCCGCGAAAAGATGGCGGCCAGCCAGCTGATCTCCGACATGATCCAGGCGCTTGGCTGCGGCACCCGCGACCGCTATCGCGAGGAAGACCTGCGCTACGACAAGATCATCATCATGACCGATGCCGATGTCGACGGCGCCCATATCGCCGCCCTGCTGATGACCTTCTTCTTTCAGGAAATGCCCAAGCTGATCGATGGCGGCCACCTGTTCCTGGCCCTGCCCCCGCTCTACCGCATCAGCCAGGGCGGCAAGACGCTCTATGCCCGCGACGACGCCCATCGCGAGGAATTGATGGCCACCGAATTCACCGGCAAGGGCAAGGTCGACACCACCCGCTTCAAGGGCCTGGGCGAAATGCCGTTCGCCCATCTGCGCGAAACCACCATGTCGCCCAAGAGCCGCACCCTGCTCCAGGTCAAGGTGCGCGACGATCTGGACGCCACCCGCATCAGCGTCGACCGGCTCATGGGGACCAAGCCGGAAGCCCGTTTTGACTTCATCCAGGAGAATGCCGCCTTCGTCACCGATCTCGACATCTAGCCGCTGTACTGTTCCCGTCGCCGCCTCGACAGCAGGCGGCGATCGTTCAACTGGACGGATGCAGCTGCCAATTAAGGCTAAACGGCGTAACACCGTTGACAGACAAGGCCTTTGCGTTATGGTCCGCGCCGCTAGGGCACTCTGCTTGGCGGCCTGTCACACAGACAATGACCTGCTTTGCTACGGTGTCTGGGGGCCATTGCGGCGATCTGCACCTGGTGCATCCGTCCCGTGGCCATCCCAGGTGTGGATGCTATCTCCCGGCAGCGGCCCCGCACCACAACTGACCATCCCGGCGCACCGTTCGAATGTCTCGAACCGGATCTGGCCCCGGGCTACGCTTCATAGTGGATTACCCAATTTGACTGACGATTTTTCCGAGCTCGGCCTGTCCACCAAAGTAACCGACGCGGTCACCGCGGCCGGGTACACCAAGCCGACCGAAATCCAGGCACAGGCTATTCCCCATGTCCTTCAGAAGAAGGACATCATCGGCATTGCCCAGACCGGCACCGGCAAGACGGCCAGCTTCGTGCTGCCCATGCTGACGCTGCTGGAAAACGGCCGCGCCCGCGCCCGCATGCCGCGCACCCTGATCCTCGAGCCGACGCGCGAACTCGCGGCGCAGGTCTCCGAGAATTTTGAGAAATATGGCAAGAACCACCGCATCTCGATGGCGCTGATCATCGGCGGCGTGTCGTTCGAAGAGCAGAACAAGAAGCTCGATCGCGGCGTGGACGTGCTCATCGCCACACCCGGCCGCCTGCTCGACCAGATCGAGCGCGGCAAGATCATGCTCAATGGCGTCGAGATCCTGGTGATCGACGAAGCCGACCGCATGCTCGACATGGGCTTTATCGACGACATCGAAAAGATCTGCGGCCGCCTGCCGCCACGGCGCCAGACCATGCTGTTCTCGGCCACCATGTCCAAGGAAATCGAGCGGCTCACCAAGAAATTCCTCAACGATCCGGTGCATATCCAGTCGTCGCGCCAGAGCTCGACGGCCGAAACCATCGACCAGAAGCTCGTCCGCGTCGGCTCCAAGCCGGAAGACAAGCGCGAAATGCTGCGCGAGCGCATCAATGCGGCCACCGGCCTGACCAATGCCATCATCTTCTGCAACCGCAAGCGCGACGTGGCGACCCTTGCCCGCTCGCTCGAGCGGCACGGCTTCAGCGTCGGCGGCCTGCATGGCGACATGGACCAGAAGAGCCGCACCGAAACGCTCGATGCCTTCAAGAACAATCGCCTGACCCTGCTGGTGGCCAGCGACGTCGCGGCCCGCGGCCTCGATATCCCGGCAGTGAGCCATGTGTTCAACTTCGACGTGCCCGTGCATGCCGAGGACTATGTGCACCGCATCGGTCGCACCGGCCGCGCCGGTCGCTCGGGCGTTGCCTATACGCTGGTGGCGCCAAGCGACACCAAGCATCTCGACGCCATCATCAAGCTGATCCAGAAACCCATCGACTATCTGGAAGATACCGGCCGGCGGCCGGCAGCCGCGGCCCCTGCCGCCGCGGCAGCGGATGCCGATGGCGAAGACCGTCCGGCCCGTCCCGCCCGCACGCGCCGTGGCGGCCCACGCACCCGGCCCGAAGCCGCTGCCCCGGCAACGGCCACGCAGCCGGCGACTGCAGCAGCCCCGGCTGCCGAGCAGACTGCCGAACCGGCCGCACCGCGCGAAGCCGCGCCGCGCCGCCAGCCCCGCACGCGCCCCGTCGCCAGGCCGGAGGCCGAGATCGAGATCGAGGCCAAGAGCGAGGCCAAGGGCGAAGAGACCCCGCGCAGCCCAGCCAAGCCACGCGGCGAGCAGCGCCCACGCGGCGAACAGCGGCCGACCAGCGAGCCCAGGCCGGAGCAGGCCGAGGCCCGTCCCGCACGGACTCGCAACCGCCGTCCCGCGGAGACGCGCGAGGCGGAAAACGAGAACGATAGCGGCTCGCCATTTGGCAATGACGGTCCGGTACCGGCTTTCCTGCTCCGTTCGGCACGTATTGACCCTTAAGTGTTTCGTGATTTTTTTGTTTGCCGCGGTAAAGTTTGCCGCTACCCGGGCCGTGGTATTGTTGCGGCCATTCTGTTGTGTTGATTACTTTAGATGCGATATGTATTGGGGATGACGGATGGCGCGGGGGCGCCCTCCGTCGTGGCGCACGAGGGAACCGGTGTCCGATCAGGAATTCAAACGAGCGCTCGGCTATGCCAATGCGGCATTTGACCTTCTCAAGCGAAGCGGCATTCCGGCCTATCCCCAGTTCTACGAACTGCTCTACACCTATGCCACGGGCGTCAATCCGAGCCTGAACAACCGCATTAACACCTTGTTCCGCAACGGCGATTCGCCGAGCGAAAGCGTGGCGGAGGCGCTCTACAACGAGTTCCTGAAGTCGGACGTCAACGACCGCATGACGGCCGTTTCCCAGCGCATGCATGACCGCATCGACGCCGTGCACGATGCCATCGACAGCGCCATGACCACCGCCAATGCCTATTCGGGCTCGCTGCAGTCGGCCAGCGGCGACCTCAGCCGCAATATCTCCGCCGCGGCCATGCGGGCCCTCTCGGTCAAGCTGCTGGCCGAAACCCGGCAGATGCAGGAAACCAACCGTTCGCTCGAACAGAAACTGCAGGCATCGCGCGACGACATTGCTGCCCTGCAGCGTGACCTCGATGACGTGCGCCGCGAATCCCTGCTCGATCCGCTGACCAAGATTGCCAACCGCAAGAGCTTCGACGAGGGACTGGCCGCGGCCATTGCCGCCGCCAGCACCAGCGGCGACCCGCTCTGCCTGATGCTGGTCGACATCGACAATTTCAAGAATTTCAACGACAGCTATGGTCATCAGACCGGCGACCAGGTGCTGCGCCTCGTCGCCATGACGCTGAAATCCAACATCAAGGGCAAGGATCTGGCTGCCCGCTACGGTGGCGAGGAATTCGTCGCCATCCTGCCCCATACCGACGTCGAAGGCGCCGTCATCGTCGCCGAGAACATCCGCCGGGCCATCCAGGCCAAGGAACTGCTCAAGCGCTCGACCAATGAGAAGCTGGGCCGCATCACCGCCTCGTTCGGCATCGCCGCCTTCCGCCCCACGGACACCGCCGCCTCGCTGATCGAGCGCGCCGACCGCTGCCTCTATGCCGCCAAGCATGCCGGCCGCAACCGGGTGATCAACGAAAACGACCTGGTCAACGACGTGCTGCCGGCCAAGCGCGCTGGGGCGACGGCCGCCTGATCTAGTTGACCGCCGTCAACTGCACGCCCAGGCTGGCCAGCATGTCCCAGTAGCCCGGATAGGTCTTGCCGGTGCAGGCGGGATCCAGGATGACGATGCCCGGCAGGCGCAGGCCGGCCAGGGCAAAGCTCATGGCGATGCGATGGTCGTGATAGGTCTCGATCTTGACCCGGCTGTTGCGCCCGGCCAGTTTGCGGGCCAGATCGGGATCGGAGGCCACCAGCAGGTCGTCGCCCTCTTCGGTGCCGAGGCCCGGCAGGATGCGGTTGAGTTCATTGGCCACGGCGCGGATGCGGTCGGTTTCCTTGACCCGCAGATTGGCAATGCCGACAAAGCGCACCGGATGATTGTTGAAGGCGGCCAGCACGGCCAGCGTCGGCACGGCGTCCTGCATCTGCGAACCGTCGATCACCGCCGGCATGTCGGGAAACTGCGCGATCAGGGCCTGTGCCGCGGCGTCTGGCTGGGTGAAGGCGCCCGCGTCGACCCCAAGGTCGATCTGCCCGCCCGTCAGCGCCTGTGCGCCCCACAGATAGGTTGCCGCCGAGGCATCGGGCTCGATCAGCAGGTCGGTGGCCTGGTAGCCGGTCGGCTGCACCAGCCACGTGCCCGCATCGACCTGCTCGACCACGGCGCCAAAGCTGCGCATGGCGGCCAGGGTCAGGTCGACATAGCCGCGCGCGCCGATATCGCTGCCGGTGAGGACAACCTCGATCGGCCCTTCGCCCAGCGGCGCCGCCATCAGCAGGGCTGAAACATACTGGCTCGAGAGCCCGCCATCGATCTCGACGCGACCCTGGCCGAAGCTGCCGGTGCCGACAATGGTCACCGGCGGGCAGCCCGTCGGGCTGCTCGCATCAATGCCAAGGGACTGCAACGCGGCCACCAGCGGACCGATCGGCCGCACCCGCATTTCATCGTCGCCATCGACGATAACGGTGCCCTGTACCGTCGCCACCGCGGCGGTCAGGAAGCGGGTGGCCGTTCCGGCATTGCCCAGAAAGAGCGGCGCATCCGGCGGCAATAGCCTGCCGGTGCTGGTGACCACGAAACTGGTGGCATCGGGCTCCTCGACCACGACGCCCATCTGGCGCAGGGCCGCCGCCATCAGCACGGTATCCTTGCTTTTCAGCGCGCCGGACAGATGGCTGGTGCCATTGGCCAACGCCGCCAGCAGCAGGGCCCGGTTGGTGATGGATTTCGAGCCCGGCGGCGCGACGCGGCCGACCAGCGGAAAGGATGGCGGGGTGATCTGGAAACCCGCAGGCAGAGCGATCATGAGGCGGTCTCGAAGGCTGGAGCCGGAATGCCAGAGACCTGTTAGGCCAAACCGCCCCACCGTGCAACCAGCCCCTAGGGCATCTCACCGTTTCGCCGAAACGGCTCAATGGCTCCAAGTCTTTGATTTGTCGCGTTTTCGAACCGCAAAAGTGGGCCCACTTTTGCTGAAAACGCTCTAGGCCGAGGCGCGCGCCTCGGCAATGGCCTTGAGATCGGCCGGCTTGAGCTGCACGCTTTCGCCGCAGCCGCATTCGCCGGTCTGGTTGGGATTGCGGAAGGTGAAGCCCGCACTCATCTTGGATTCGGCATAGTCCATCACGGTGCCGAGCAGGAACATGGTGGCCTTGGGCTCGACATAGACCTCGACGCCCTTGTCGCTGACATGATCGTCGCCGGCCACCGGCTCGGTGACATAGTCGAGCGTATAGGCCATACCCGCGCAGCCGGCATTCTTGACGCCGACGCGCACGCCAATGACGGGCTGGTCGGAATCTTCGATGATTTCATTGATGCGGGCTGCAGCAGCATCGCTCAACGACATGATCTTGAAGGCCATGGGCACATTCTTTCTATCGGCGTTTCACGATATATAGGCGCAAACGCAGAAAATTACCACCAGTTCAGCGCGACCTGGGCTTCTTCGCTCATGCGCGTGGCATCCCAGGGCGGATCGAACACCATATTGACGGTGACGTCCTGGATGCCCTCGACGCTGCGCGCGGCATTTTCCACCCAGCCGGGCATTTCGCCGGCCACCGGGCAGCCCGGCGCGGTCAGCGTCATGTCGATGGTGAGATTGCGATCATCATCGAGATCGACCTTGTAGATCAGGCCCAGCTCATAGATATCGACCGGGATTTCCGGATCATAGACGGTCTTGAGCGCGCCGATCAGGTCGCTGGTGATGCGCTCGACCTCGGCTTCGGGCAGATCGCCGCCAATGGTCGGCTGGATGCCGGGCACCGGCAGAGCCGGCGCGGGAGCAATTTTGGATTCGTCGATCTTGATATCGTCGTCGGTCATCATGTGGTCCTCGCCGTTACGCGAAAAAGGTCAGGGCGCGTTCAATGCCGTCCACCAAAGCGTCCACATCGTCCCTGCCGTTATATAGGGCGAAGGAGGCGCGGCAGGTAGAGGTGACACCAAAGCGTTTGAGCAGGGGCTGGGCACAGTGGGTTCCCGCCCGCACGGCAATGCCATAGCGGTCGAGAATGGTCGAAACGTCATGGGCATGCGCCCCCTCGATCTCGAAGGAGAAAATGCCGCCCTTGCCCGGCGCCGTGCCGATCATGCGCAGCTTGTTGATCCGGGTCAGGCGTTCGGTGGCATAGGCGGCGATCCCGGCCTCGTGGGCGGCGATGTCTTCCTGGCCGAGCGCGGTGATATAGTTGAGCGCCGCGCCCAGGCCGATGGCCTGCACGATCGGCGGCGTGCCGGCCTCGAAGCGGTGCGGCGGCTCGTTATAGGTCACGCCCTCGAGCGCGACCGTGTCGATCATCTCGCCGCCGCCCTGATAGGGCTGCATTTCGGCGAGGAGATCATATTTGCCGTAGAGCACGCCGATCCCGGTGGGGCCGTAGAGCTTGTGGCCGGTCATGACGTAGAAATCGGCGCCCAGATCCTGCACGTCCACCCTGGTGTGGACGGCGCCCTGGCTGCCATCGATCAGCACCGGGATGCCGCGCGCATGGGCGATCTCGATGATCTGCCTGATCGGGGTGACCGTGCCCAGGACGTTGGACATATGGGTAACCGCAACCATACGGGTGCGATCGGTCAGCGCCGCTTCAAAGGCGTCGAGGTCGAAGCTGCCATCGTCGCGCACATCCACCCAGTTGAGCACGGCACCCTGGCGTTCGCGCAGGAAGTGCCAGGGCACGATATTGGAGTGATGCTCCATGATGGTGAGGACGATCTCATCGCCTTCCGCGATCCGCGGCCCGGCAAAGGAGGAGGCGACCAGGTTGATCGCCTCGGTGGCCGACTTGGTGAAGATGATCTCCTCCACCCGGCCGGCATTTAGGAAGGCGCGGGCCGCCTCGCGGCCGCCCTCATAGGCCTCGGTCGCCCGGTTGGCCAGGGTATGCAGGCCGCGATGGACATTGGCATATTCGTGCCGGAAGGCATGATCCATGCGCTTGAGCACCTGTACCGGCTTCTGCGCCGAGGCACCGCTGTCGAGATAGACCAGGCGCTTGCCGTGAATCTGCTCGCCCAGGATCGGGAAATCGGCCCGGACGGAGTCGAGGTCGAACGCCATCAGGCCTCCAGCAGCCAGCCGTCGACGACGCCGTTGAGGGCCTCGTTGAGGGCGGCATCTTCAATCGGGTCGAGCACTTCGGCGATGAAACCGCGCACCAGCATGGTCTCGGCCTCGGCTTTGGTGATGCCCCGGCTCATCAGGTAGAACATCGAATCGGCGTCGAGTTCGCCGCAGGTCGAGCCATGGCCGCAGACGACATCGTCGGCATAGATTTCAAGCTCGGGCTTGCTGAGGATCTCGGCTTCGTCCGAGAGCATCAGCCCCTGCATCATCATCTTGGCATCGACCTTCTGGGCGTCGCGCTCGACCACGATCTTGCCCTGGAACACCGCCTTGGACCGCCCACGGGCGATCTGCTTGTACATTTCCTGGCTGGTGGTGTGGGCCACGCCATGGCGGATATCGATGGTGATATCGTTGTGCTGACCATCGGCCACGAGGTTGAGCCCGGTGAAGTCGCCATGCGCCCCCGGCCCGGCAAAGCGGGCGAAGACCTGGCTGCGCGACAGGGCCGCGCCGGCATGGATGGTCAGGGTGCGCAGTTTTGCCCCGTCGGCCAGCTGATATTCATTGGTCGCGAAATGGCTGACCGCCCGGGCCGAGAGATCGATGGTGATATGGGTCACCACCGCATTCTTGCCCACCGCGAGATAGGTGGCGTGATTGCCGACATGGGCGGCGTCGGAGCCGGAGAAGGTCTCCAGGATCACCGCCGAGGCATTGTCGGCGACAAAGATCTTGAGCGCGTCCGCGACATGGGCGGCCTCGCCCTCGATGCGGCGGTCGATCTGGATCACCGGATCAACGCTGTTCTCCAGCGTCAGGCTGAGGCTTTCCCTGGCCAGCGCGCCATTGAGGTGCACCAGCACGTCGTCGCGGGTGCTGAGCACGCCGCCGGCACTCTTGCCGACGATGACGCCGGCCGGTGCCGTGGTCGAGGACTGGATGACGCCATTGGCGATCATCAGCTGATAGGCGCCGGCGACGCGCAAAGCAGGGGCGCTGGCGGCATTGGCGGCCTTGCCGAGCGGCGGCACGGCCTTCAGCAGCGTCTTGAGATCGGTATAGTGATAGCTCTCGACCCGGCGCGTCGGCAGGCCGGCGACACTCAGCCGTTCGGCCTCGGCCGTGGCGCCGACACTGGTGAGCTGGGCGATCAGGGTGGCTTCGGCCGCGCCGAGCCGGATGGGCAGTGACTGTGCCATGATCAGGCCGCCGCGCCGTCGAAGTCGGCATAGCCCTTGGCTTCGAGCTGCAGCGCCAGGTCCTTGTCGCCGCTTTCCACGATCCGGCCATCGCTGAACACATGCACCACGTCGGGCACGATATGGTTGAGCAGGCGCTGGTAGTGGGTGATCACCAGCATGGAGCGATTGGCCGCCCGCAATCCGTTGACGCCCTTGGACACCACCTGCAGCGCATCGATGTCGAGCCCGGAATCGGTCTCGTCCAGGATGCACATCTTGGGCTGCAGCAGCGCCATCTGCAGCACCTCGGCGCGCTTCTTCTCGCCGCCGGAAAAGCCGACATTGAGCGGACGCTTGAGCATGTCGGTATCGATATTGAGCTCGGTGCCGGCCGTCTTGACCGCGCGCATGAAGTCCGGCGTGGTCATCTCGGCCTCGCCGCGCGCCTTGCGCTGGGCATTCATCGCCGCCTTGAGGAAGGTCATGGTGGCGACGCCCGGGATTTCGATCGGGTACTGGAAGGCCAGGAACAGGCCGGCCGAAGCGCGCTCGGACGGATCCATCTCGAGCAGGTTCTGCCCGTCGAGCAGCACCTCGCCCTCGGTGATCTCGTAGTCTTCCTTGCCAGCCAGCACATAGCTCAGCGTCGACTTGCCCGAGCCATTGCGGCCCATCACGGCATGCACTTCGCCGGGCGGGATGATCAGGTTGACGCCCTTGAGGATGTCGCGGTCTTCGATACGGGCGTGCAGGTTGCGGATTTCAAGGATTGGGGTGGTCATGTCAGTCTCCAACAGGTCGGGATGGGCGGCCGCGCTCTCAAGCGCCGGGCTCACCGTCCCAGTAATCAAGATTGTTCTGGCCCTCGCGGCCGTTATGGCGCAGGCGCTCGCCGCCGGGCCTCCAGCTCGACACCTGGAATTTCCCGGAATCGGGATATTCGCAGACATCGGTCTTGGCATTGTTGGCGACACCGAGATATTTCAGCGTCACCGTGCCGGTATTCAGGATCTGGTGGGCGGTCTCGGGGCCCCCGGCCGGAGCGCCCAGGACGTCACCCGCCTTGAACGACAGGCGCTGTTCGCCGAAGCGATAAGTGCCCTCGCCCTCCAGCACGACGAAGAGTTCATCCTCGACATGGTGGTTATGGAAGGGGCAGCTCGACTTGCCGGGCGGCACCTCGTTGTAGCTGATGCCCAGCCCGGAAAGGCCCAGCAACTTGCCGAACGATATGTCGGACGCCTGGTACAGCGTGCCCTGCTGCCACGTATCGAGCACGAGGTCTGCCAGACTGACGACCGGAGCGGTCGGTTCGCGCGTCATCCCACGCTACCTTCGAGGCTGATGGCGATCAGCTTCTGCGTCTCGACCATGAACTCCATCGGCAGGTGCTGCAGCACGTCGCGGACGAAACCGTTGACGATCAGCGCCACCGCTTCCTCCTCATTGAGGCCGCGCTGCTGGCAGTAGAACATCTGGTCGTCCGAGATCTTGGACGTCGTCGCCTCATGCTCGAACACCGCGGTGCTGTTGCGGCTCTCGATATAGGGCACCGTATGGGCGCCGCAGCGGTCGCCGATCAGCAGGCTGTCGCACTGCGTGAAATTGCGCGCATTCTTCGCCTTGGCATGGGCCGAGACCTGGCCGCGATAGGTATTGTCCGAAAAGCCGGCGGCAATGCCCTTGGAGATGATGCGGCTGGACGTGTTCTTGCCCAGATGGATCATCTTGGTGCCGCTATCGACCTGCTGATAGCCGTTCGAGATGGCGATCGAGTAGAACTCGCCGCGCGAGCCGTCACCGCGCAGGATGCAGCTGGGATATTTCCAGGTAATGGCCGAACCGGTCTCCACCTGGGTCCAGCTGATCTTGGAATTGGCGCCGCGGCAGTCGCCCCGCTTGGTGACGAAATTATAGATGCCGCCCTTGCCTTCCTTGTCGCCCGGATACCAGTTCTGGACGGTGGAATACTTGATCTCGGCATTATCCATCGCCACCAGCTCGACCACGGCGGCATGCAGCTGGCTTTCGGCGCGCATCGGCGCGGTGCAGCCCTCGAGATAGCTGACATAGGAGTCGGCTTCGGCAATGATCAGCGTGCGCTCGAACTGGCCGGTCTTCTTCTCGTTGATGCGGAAATAGGTGCTCAGTTCCATCGGGCAGCGCACGCCCTTGGGGATGTAGACGAAGGAGCCATCGGTGAAGACGGCGCTGTTGAGCGTGGCGTAGTAGTTGTCCGAGACCGGCACCACGGAGGCCAGGTATTTCTGGATCAGTTCGGGATATTCGCGGATGGCTTCCGAGATCGAGCAGAAGATGATGCCCACCTTGCTCAGCTCTTCGCGGAACGTGGTCACCACAGAGACGGAATCCATCACCGCATCAACCGCCACATTGGGGCGCTCGACGCCGGCCAGGATTTCGCGCTCCTTGAGCGGAATGCCCAGCTTTTCATACATTTCGAGCAGTGCCGGATCGACCTCGTCGAGGCTGGTGGGCGCCGGCGTCGATTTGGGCGCGGCGTAATAATACATGTCCTGCAGGTCGATCTGCGGATAATGCACCTTGGCCCAGGTCGGCTCGGTCAGGGTCAGGAAGCGCTTATAGGCCTCCAGGCGCCATTCCAGCATCCATTCCGGCTCGTTCTTCTTGGCGGAAATGAAGCGGACCGTGTCCTCGCTCAGGCCCTTGGGGGCCATGTCGGATTCGATATCGGTCTCGAAGCCGTATTTGTACTTGTCCACGTCAAGCGACAGCACCGAATCCACGGTAGCGCGATCAATGTTTTCCTTGAGCGTCGGGATGTGGTCGTAGTCCGCCATGTCGGCTTCTCCTAATTGCTCCTCGGCGATTCAAGGTCGCCGCGAACCGTCTAAAACTCCGGCGGCCTAAGCCGCCTGTCCCTGCCGCGCCCGCTGGCGCTCCAGGATCGATTGGTAACCGGCAACAAACGCGTCAACGTCCGCTGCCGTGGAAGTCCAGCCCAGACTGACGCGCAGGGCGCATTCGGCCAGTTCCGGCGCCACGCCCATGGCCGCCAGCACATGGCTGGGGCCCACTTTGCCCGACGAACAGGCCGAGCCCGACGAGACCGACAGGCCCATGAGGTCCAGCGCCATCATCGCCGTCGCGCTTTTTACGCCCGGCACGGCAAAGTTGATCACATTGCCCAGCCGCGCGCCGCCGAATATCACCGCCCCGGCCGGCAGGGCCGCCTCGAGCCGTGCGGTCAGCGCGGCCACGTCGGCCGCGCCATAGTGCCCGGCAAAAGCCGCCGCCGCCGCGCCAAAGCCGGCAATCAGCGCTGCCGCTTCGGTACCGCCGCGCCGGCCCTGCTCCTGTCCGCCACCGGGAATGAGCCGGACCAGATCGGCATGCGCCTTGACCAGCAGTGCGCCAATGCCGGCCGGGGCGCCGATCTTGTGGCCGCTGATCGCCATCATATCGGGTGCCGAGGCGGCAAAATCGAGCGGCAGCTTGCCCAGCGCCTGCACGGCATCGATAAACAGCGTGTGACGCGTCGGCCCGACCAGGGCATTGATGCGCGCCATGGGCTGCACCACGCCGGTCTCGTTGTTGACCCAGTGCAGCGCCACCAGCAGATTGCCCTCAGCCTCGGCCACCACCTGCGCCAGTTGATCCAGATCAATGCAGCCATCGGGCAGCAGGCTAAGGGTGATCATCGGCAATCCGGTCGCCTCGGCCGCCTTGCCGACGGCGGCATGCTCGCCGGCACTGATGACAATGGCGCTGGCGGCAAAGCTCCTGGCGCCGCCGACAATGGCCTGGGTGATCGCTTCGGTGGCTGACCCGGTAAACACAACCTGCTTGCGCTCGGCGCCCGCCAGCGCGGCAACCTGCCCGCGGGCGGTGTCGATCAGATTGCGCAGGGCACGGCCATGGCCATGCACCGAGGATGGATTGCCCACCAGATCCAGCGCAGCCAGCAGCGCCGACCGCGCTTCGGGAAGAAGCGGGGACGCGGCATTATGATCAAGATAGATCGCCGGTCTGGTCATCGGAATCCCGTTGGGCGCCTGCGCGCCGGTCATACCTTCCATGCCTGTGCCAGGGCGCTTGGCGCCCCTGCTTTCAAACACTTCTTGAAATTTGCCGCCCAACTTCATTACAAGGGGCGCACTTGCAGGCCGTACTAGGCCAAAAACCCGAGTTTCGAACAATTCTAAACTAGATTTTGCGACCCATGTTTTAGGGAGCCGGGCTGGCATAGTCAAGCCGCTGGCCGCTACCCGAGCATCGCAGACGCACACGAACAGAGCCCAACGGCCGGAAGAAGTCAGACCATGCCAGAAGTGATTTTCAACGGACCCGAGGGTCGTCTGGAAGGCCGCTATCAGCCCGGCAAGGAGCCCAATGCTCCCATCGCCATCCTGCTGCATCCCCACCCGCAGTTCGGCGGGACGATGAACAACCAGATCATCTACAACCTGTTCTACATGTTCGTGGAGCGCGGTTTTGCCGTGCTGCGGTTCAACTCGCGTGGTGTGGGTCGTTCGCAGGGCCTGTTCGATCACGGCATTGGCGAACTCTCCGATGCGGCCTCGGCGCTCGACTGGCTGCAGACCATCAACCGCGAATCGCGCGGCTGCTGGATTGCCGGCTTCTCCTTCGGCGCCTGGATCGGCATGCAGTTGCTGATGCGCCGCCCAGAGGTCGAAGGCTTCATTTCCGTGGCGCCGCCGGAAAATCTCTATGACTTCTCGTTCCTGGCCCCCTGCCCGTCTTCGGGCCTGATCATTCATGGCGACAAGGACCGCGTGGCCCCGCCCGCCTCGGTGCAGAAGCTGGTCGACAAGCTCAAGACGCAAAAGGGCATCACCATCGAGCAGCAGATCGTCGAGGGCGCCAACCACTTCTTCGAGGGCAAGATCGACGAACTGACCACCGCCTGCGCCGAATATCTCGACCGTCGCCGTCAGGAGATCGCCGACGGCGGCGGGCGCTGAACTTCGAGCGCAGTATTGCGATCATCCGAACCGGGGAGATGCCGCTGCGCGGGTCTCCCCCACACAACTGGCGTTATCCGGATCGCACCCCATGACCAAGTTCAAGTCTGACTTCCTGCGCGTGCTCGACGAGCGCGGCTTCATCCACCAGATTTCCGACCCCGAGGGGCTCGATGCCCTGGCGCTCAAGGGCCCGATTACCGGCTATATCGGCTATGACGCGACGGCGACGTCGATCCATATCGGCAATCTAATTACCGTCACCATGCTCTACTGGCTGCAGGAAACCGGCCACAAGGCCATCAGCCTGATGGGTGGTGGCACCTCCATGGTCGGCGATCCCTCGTTCCGTGACGACCAGCGCCAATTGCTGACGGTCGAAAAGATCCAGACCAACATCGACTCCATCCAGCGTGTCTATGCCAATATCCTGAACTATGGCGGCTCCAATCCGGCCCTCATGGTCAACAATGCCGACTGGTTGCTGAAGCTCAACTATGTCGAATTCCTGCGCGATGTGGGGCGGCACTTCTCGGTCAACCGCATGCTGAGCTTTGAGTCGGTCAAGACCCGGCTCGACCGCGAGCAGTCGCTGAGCTTTCTCGAGTTCAACTATATGATCATGCAGGGCTATGACTTCGTCGAACTCAACCGCCGCTATGGCACCGTGCTGCAGATGGGTGGCTCGGACCAATGGGGCAATATCATCAGCGGCGTCGATCTTGGCCACCGCATGGAAAACAAGCAGTTCTACGCCCTTACCACGCCGTTGCTGACCAAATCGAGCGGTGAGAAAATGGGCAAGTCGGCCTCCGGGGCGGTTTGGCTTAATGGCGAACTCTTCAGCCCGTTCGATTTCTGGCAGTATTTCCGCAACACGGAAGATGCCGACGTCAAGAAGTGGCTCAAGATTTTCACCCGTCTGCCCTTGAGCGAAATCGACAAGCTCACCGCCCTGGGTGGCAATGAGATTAACGAAGCCAAGAAGGTATTGGCCACCGAGGTCACGGCAATCGTCCATGGCCGAGATGCCGCCATTCAGGCCGCATCGACGGCTGCGGCCACCTTCGAGACCGGTGCCATCGACCTGTCGCTGCCCACCGCCACGGTGAGCCATGCCGAACTGACCAATGGCATCGGCATTCTTGCCGCCCTGGTCGCCGCCGGCCTGGCCGCCTCCAATGGCGAGGCGCGCCGGCACATCCAGTCGGGGGCCGTGCGCGTCAATGATGCGGTGATCGACGATGACAAGCTGGCCATTGGCGACAATGCCCTACTCGACGAAGGCGTCATCAAGCTCTCGGTCGGCAAGAAGCGCCACGCGCTGCTCAAGCCGGTCTGAACCGGCTCTGACGGAACAATCTCGAGGGCGCCGGGTCAACCGGCGCCCTTTTCATTGCGCCGGCGGCAGTTCCTTGGCGCGGAATTCGAAGAGCTCGCGGAACACCCCGGGCACCAGCGCCGACAGGGGATTGATCTTGAACTCCGGCTTGTCCAGCGAGCCCTGCACGGCAAAGGTCACGCCGACCAGGCCCTCGCCGTCCCGTCCGCCCAGCAGCGGCCCGAGCAGGGGAATTTTCTGGAACACGCTGTTGATGCCGAACAGCGGCACATAGGTGCCCGTCAGGTCATATTGCCGGCTGGTGGTATAGATGAACCCCCGCATGGTGCCGCCCACCGTGGCGCCGGTGACCAGCGCGTTGGTCACCTCGACCCGGTCGGAGCGGCGCAGGAAATCCACCTCGGCCACGTCGAAGTCGAGCCGGTTCTGCTGGGCAATGGCGGTGCGCGAATCCGAGTGATTGCCCAGCACCTGGGCGACATTGGCCTCGTCGACAATGGCAAAGCCGCGCATCACCAGCCGCCCGGTTTCGACATCGCGCCCCCGGTCGGTGGTCAGCACCAGATTGCCCGAGCCGCCGGCCAGCTGCGAATAGACCCCGAGAAAGCGCAGGATGGTGCCGGCATCGTTGAAGGCCACCGACATGGTGCGGCCATCCGGCGCCGGATTGGTCGTCACCGACAGGGCATTGCCGTCGCTGAACTGCCCGGCGACGCTGGCATCGCGCACCTCGCCGTCGCGCAGGCCCAGGGCAAGGTCGAGATTGAAGGCCGTCGTGGCGTAAAAGCCCAGCGCGCGCTCGAGCTTGACGTCGAGCGCCAGCGTCTGCATCGCCTGGCTGGTCTTGACCCCGCCCGTGCCCTCATTGAGGCTGAAGAAGCGCTTGAGCATCGGCTTGAGATCGAGCTGCGCGCCGCGCACCTGTACAGCATAGCCGCCATCGATCGGCTTGAGGTCCAGCTGCGCGCTGTCGCCGTCGCTGAGCGCCAGCTGGCTGAAACTGGCCGAGACCAGCCCGTCGGTGGCGTGATAGGCGATGGCGCCCTGCGCCCGCACCGTGCCGAAGGCCAGGTCGATGTCGCCCAATTGCGACAGCTCGCCGTCCTGCTGCAGCGTGGCGCTGACCATGCCGGCCGTGCCCGCCGCCTTGCTGATCCCCAGATCCTGGATATTGAGCGCCGCGTCCTGCAGGTCCACCGCCACCTTGAGCGCGCCGCCGGCCATGGGCTGGGCCACGAAGCGCACACTGCCCGACAGGAAGGCCGAGGCATCGAACCCCATCCTGGCCAGCTCGGCCACATCCACGGTCGAGGACAGACGGAAGGCCGGATCGGTGGTGGGCGTGCCGGCTATCTCCACCTGGGCGGGAATGCCGTCGATCTCGGCCGTGCCGCCCAGCTGATAGCCATCCTGGGAGGCGCTGAAGGCCAGCTGGCCATTGCCGATGCGGTGCTGCTCGATCGGCTTGGTGCTGGCAAAATCGGCCACCGTGCCGTTGAGCACATAGTCAAAGCGGATCGCCCTACCGGTATCTTCGTCGGGCAGGTGAATGGTGGCGACCAGCCCGGTATCGACCACGCCCGTCAACGCCGCCACGTCGATGGGCAGCGCATTGTCGGCCAGCAGGGTCGGCTGCTGCGTCCTCACCAGGTCGAGCAGGGCCGGAATCGGGCCGCTGATGTCGCCGGAGACTTCCATGATGCGGTCGGCAGGATCGGTGCTGTCGATGACAACGGCCGGATTGCTCACCACGATGGTCCCGGCCGCCGTGGCCAGCCGCCCGCCTCCAGCCGAAATGGTCACCGCCGTGTCGTCGATCTGCAGCCGCGTTTCCCCGCCCACGGCAATCGCCGCCATGCTGGCGGTCGGCTTGACCGCCACGCCGGTCCCCACCAGGTCGATCTGGATGGCGCCGTCAGGCACCGGCTTGCGCGCGCCCTCGTCGGCCAGCGAGCCCACGGGGAACTTGAACTGCATGCGTGCCTGCGTGATGGTGCCTTCGGTGAGGTTGGCCACCACCCAGTCCCGGGCTTCCGGCGCCATCAGATAGGGCCAGAGCCGTTTCATGTCGTCGGCGCTGATGCCCTGGCCGGCCAGGGTCAGGTCCAGCCCCAGCCCCGCCTGCAGCATGTCCACGCGCCCGGCCGTTTCCACCCTGGCATCGCCCTTTTGCACCACCAGCCGGTCAATCCCCAGCGCGCCATAGAGCGGGGCCGACCAGCCGGAAAACTCCATGCTGTCAAACGGCGCCACCGGCGCCGCCATGTCTTGGGGATGCACCACGACATTTTTCGCCTTGAGCACCATGCCCAGCGTCGGCCCATAGACGCTGTCGAGGCCCATGGCGAAAACGCCGGACAGGCGCGCCGAACTCTGGCCGATCTGCAGCGCCGATTCCTGCAGCGCAAACTGGCCGGTACCGGGCGTCCAGTTGATATCCATGATCGAGCTGGCAATCGGGAAATAGGTATCCTTGAGGCGCAGGTCGAGCCCGGTCAGGTCGACCTTGAAACGCCCGTCCTTGAGCTTGCCGTCCGCCCCGGCGAAATTGACGTCGATCGACAGCGCCCCGGCCCCGCGCAGCGCGGCCATGCTGCCGGCATCATCGATGAACGGCAGGAAGGCGGCAAAGTCGATATTGGCGACATCGGCCTCGATATGCGCATTGCCGTCGTCGTCCAGCGTGCGCGACAGGCTTCCCGCCAGGGTACGCCCGCCCAGCGTTGCGGTGAAGGTGCCGTGCGTGTCGCGCAGATCGGCGGAGGGACTGATATCGAGATTGATGTTGTCGAACCGGCGATAGAGGCCATAGACCACATCGTTCATGCCGACGATGCCGCCGCGGATGCGCAGGCGCGAAAACCGCCCCTGCGCCGCATGCTCGACCAGGTCGGCAATGCTCTGTTCGCTGGCTTCCAGATTATAGATCAGCCAGTCATTGTCCGAACGCATGCGCACCGGCGCGGCCGAGCTGCCCAGATCAATGCCCCGGGCGCCGATATCGACTGCAGGAAACGCGTCCTCGCCCTCCAGCACCCGCACGGTGGGCGCGCCGCCGGCGGGATCCTCGATCAGCTCGAAATCGCTCAGCCGCGGCCCGAACAGGTCCTGCACGATCTGGATATGCGGCTTGACGATGGTCACCGTGGCGCCCGGCTGGCCAAACAGCGCCCGCACCGGGGAAAACCCCACTTCCAGCGCGTCGATCGCCACCTTGGCGCCGCTCTTGCTGTCGGTGAGCAGCACGGGCGCAAACTGGATGACCGGCCAGACGCCATTCTCCAGCGTCAGCGCCATGGGTCCCAGGGTCAGCGCACTGGTGGGCGGCAGCGCTGAGCGAGCAATGGCCTGCGCCGCCTCGCTGCCCATGGGCAGGCGGATCGGGGTGATCAGCAGGACGAGGTAAAGCAGCACCACCAGCAGGGCCGGAATGCCCAGCATCCAGACGGCGATCTTGGCGGAATGACGCGCGGGGTGGCGCTGACGCGGCGCTGGCGCAGTGATCGAGGTGTCTCGTGGTCCGATTGACGCGCTCACTTGCATCCAGAACGAAGCTCTGCCGATATCGTCCGGCGCCCAAAGGAATCAAGCGCAGAAGCGCTCTAATGCCCGATGATACCGGCTGGAATAGGGCACCGACACCCACTTTTTCCCGCAGTCCCGATATGGAAATCCATGACCAAGTTACAGCCCGGCGATGCAGCGCCCGACATCGCTCTGCCCCTTGATGACGGCACCCAGTTTGCGCTGCGCGCCCGGCGCGGCCAGCCCGTGGTGCTGTTTTTCTATCCCGCCGATGACACGGCCGGCTGCACTACCGAGAACCGCGAATTTTCCGACCTCGCGCCGCAATTTGCTGGTCTGGGCGCCAGCCTTGTGGGCATCTCGCCCGACAGCCTGGCCAAGCACGAGAAGTTTCGCCGCAAGCATGGCCTGGCCGTTCCCCTCGCCGCCGATCCCGATCGCCTGGCCATCAATGCCTATGACCTGTGGCAGCCCAAAAAGCTCTACGGCCGCGATTTCATGGGGCTGATCCGCACCAGTTTCATCATCGCCGCCGATGGCACGGTCGCCGCCATCATCCCGGCCACGCGCATTGCCGGCCATGCGCAAAAGGTGCTGCAGGCGCTGCAGGATCATCTCGGCAAAGCCGCGCCAAAATAGGCTTTGTTAACCACGCATGGTCATAATCGGCTCACCATATTTGTGGGGTAACGGGGTAGTCGCGTGCGTAACCAAGCCAGTTTCGGCCGAACCGACAAGGCCATGGCCCCATTGGGCAAACCGGCGCGGCATGGCATTCATCCGGCGCTGTTCTATGCCATGTTCACCCTGCTGCTGGCCGGCAACGGCCTGCTGGGCACCGCCTTCCTGCTCTCCCCCGACATTGCCCGCCTGCTCAACGGCCAGACTGAACAGGTGGTCCAGGCCTATGAGGACCGGATCGCCCAGCTGCGCGTCGAGGTCGACCGGCTGCAGTCGCGCAGCTATGCCCAGGCCGGCGACATCAACTTGCAGCTGCAGGAACTCTCCCAGCAGCAGGAAGTGCTGCTCGAGCAGCACCAGCTGGTGCGCTCGCTGGTCGACAAGGCCGATGAGCTCGGCATCGAGGCCGCCACCCTCTCCCAGCCCGCCGAGCCTGTAGCGCCGCTGGCCGCAGCCCCTGTCGCCACCAGCACCGGCAATCCCGACATCGGCGATACCGCCGCCGCCGTGACCCGGATGATGGATGAAACCCAGTTCGCCATGACCTCGATCGCCGCTACCGCCATCGCCCGTACCGACAGCATTGTCGGTGAACTGGCCGATCTGGGCATTGCCGTGGAGATGCCGGAGGCGGAGGATGGCGTCGGTGGCCCGCTGCTGCCGGCCCTTGAAGGCGGCGACACCGCGCCCATGGTCGACGATGCCAATGCCGTCATGGACGCGCTGCTGCGCTACAAGGCAGCGCGCGACAGCATTGACGGCGCTCCGGTGCACATGCCCATCAGCGGCAATTTCCGCCGCAGTTCCGGCTTCGGCAACCGCTCCGATCCCTTTACCGGCAGCCGCGCCTTCCACGCCGGGCTCGACTTTGCGGCCGCCACCGGTACGGCGGTGCTCAGCGCCGGCGATGGTACGGTCACCTTTGTCGGCACCAGTTCTGGCTATGGCCAGATGGTCGAGGTCACCCATGACGATGGCCTGGTCACCCGCTATGGCCATCTCTCGGCTTTTCTCAGCCACGAGGGCCAGCGCGTGCATACCGGCACGCCCATCGCCAAGGTCGGCTCCACCGGCCGCTCCACCGGCCCCCATCTGCATTTTGAAGTGCGCAAGGGCGACAGCGCCATCAACCCCAAGGCCTTCCTCGACGCCGGCACCCGGCTGCGCGCCCTGCTGAGCTAGAACAGGCAGCCAGCGATCCGCGTGGGACCGCTGGCCGCTGCGGGTCAGGCTACCTCGCCGGAATGGTCGGTGAAGTCGATCACCATGCGCCCATCGACCCGGCCGGCCTTCAGATCGGCAAACACCGCATTGATCCGCTCGAGCGGCACCTTGGTGATCTCGGCATGCACCTTGCCCTCATTGGCAAAGCTGATGGCCTCGTCAAGGTCGCGCCGCGTCCCCACAATCGATCCGCGCACCGTCAGCCGCTTCAGCACCACATCGAAGATCGGTGTCGGGAACTCGCCCGGCGGCAGGCCGACCAGGGCGACCGTACCCTTGCGGCGCACCACTTTGAGCGCCTGGGAAAAGGCCGGCGGCGACACCGCCGTCACCAGCACGCCATGCGCACCGCCGCCCGTTACGTCCAGAATGCGTTGCACGGCGTCGGCGTCACGCGCATCGACCGCCAGTTCGGCACCCGAGGCCGTGGCCAGCGCCAACTTTTCGGGCGCGATATCGATGGCCACGACATGCACGCCCATGGCCACCGCATATTGCACGGCGACATGACCCAGCCCGCCAATACCGAAAATGGCGACCCATTCCCCGGCGCGCACTTCAGTCTCCAGCAGTCCTTTATAGGTCGTCACCCCGGCGCACAGGATGGGCGCGATCGCAGCGAAATCGACATCCGTCGGCAGGCGGGCAACAAAGGCCGCCGAGGCGATGACATATTCGGCAAAGCCGCCATCCACGCCATAGCCGGTATTGTGCTGATGCTCGCACAGCGTTTCCCAGCCGGTCTCGCAATATTCGCAGGACTGGCAGGCATCGTGCAGCCAGGCCACCCCGACGGCATCACCGATTTTGACATTGCTGACGCCCTCGCCGAGCGCCACCACGGTGCCGGCCACTTCATGTCCGGGAATGAACGGCAGGGTCGGCTTGACCGGCCAGTCACCATCCGCCGCGTGCAGATCCGTGTGGCAGACGCCGCAGGCCACGACCTTGACCAGCACTTCGCCGGGCCCGGGCACCGGTATCGGCACCATTTCGATGGACAAGGGCTTGCCGAATTCGCGGACGACTGCCGCCTTCATCATATTGGCCACTGCACTCTCCTGTATGGGGGCAAGGTTATCCCTGCCCCCCACAGATGCCACGCAGTGCCGGCAACTGCCTTGACATGGGTCAAGACCGGTCCGGCTTTGCGGAGTGCCGCTAAACGGCTGAAGCCGCTCTAGTCGCTGGTCACGTCGGTCGCCACGCCGACGCGCTGCGCCAGGGCCGCTTCCATGAAGCCGTCCAGGTCACCATCCAGCACCAGAGCCGGCTGGCCACTTTCCACGCTGGTGCGCAGATCCTTGACCATCTGATAGGGCTGCAGCACGTAGGAGCGGATCTGGTGGCCCCAGCCGATATCGGTCTTGCTGGCCGCCTGCGCATTGGCCTCTTCTTCGCGCTTCTGCAGCTCGGCCTCGTAAAGCCGCGACTTCAGCATGGCCATGGCCGTGGCCCGGTTCTTGTGCTGGCTGCGCTCCTGCTGGCAGGCGACGATGATGCCGGAAGGGACGTGGGTGATGCGGATCGCCGAGTCGGTCGTGTTGACGTGCTGTCCGCCCGCGCCGGATGCGCGATAGGTATCGACCTTGAGGTCGGCTTCGCGGATTTCGATGTCGATGGAATCGTCCACCACAGGGTAAACCCAGCAGCTCGAAAAGCTCGTATGCCGTCGCGCCGCCGAATCGTAGGGGCTGATGCGCACCAGGCGATGCACGCCGCTTTCGGTCTTGAGCCAGCCATAGGCATTGTGGCCGGACACCTTGATGGTGGCCGACTTGATGCCGGCCTCTTCGCCGTCGTGCATTTCGAGCACTTCGACCTTCATCTTCCGGCGTTCGGCCCAGCGGGTGTACATGCGCAGCAGCATGTTGGCCCAGTCCTGGCTTTCGGTGCCGCCGGCGCCCGAGTGGATTTCCACATAGGCATCGTTGGCATCGACCTCCCCCGAGAGCAGCGTCTCGATCTGGCGGCGCTTGGCCACCTGCCGCAGCTCGAGCAGCGCGTCCTCGGCGTCCTTGACGATCTCGGCGTCGCCCTCGGCCTCGCCCATCTCGATCAGTTCGACATTGTCGCGGATGCCCGCTTCGAGCTCGCGCACGGATTTGACCGCCACGTCGAGCTCGTCACGCTCACGCATGGTGGTGCGGGCCTTTTCCGGATCATTCCAGAAATCGGGGGATTCGGTTTGCGCCGTCAGCGCGTCGAGGCGGAGTTCTGCAGTATCCCAGTCAAAGATGCCTCCTCAGCAGGGTCAAAACCTGCTCGATTCCGGCGACGGTCTTTTCGATTTCCGTGCGCATTGTGTCTTCCTAAAAGGGGGCCGCGTTGCGGACAGGATGCAGATCACAGCTCCAGCCCGAAACGCCACCCGGCAAGCTCTGGCCCCATGTAGCGGACGACGCTGGCAGGATCAACCGCCGCCTTGCCAACAAGTAGGTTACAAGTCATCATGGATGCGGTGACTTGCACCGGAGGAAGGGATGTTTCACAGAACGCTTATTTTAGCCGGGCTGCTGTTGACGGCAAATGCCCAAGCCCAGGATACTGTCGCTTCTATTGCCGAGGGAGAACGTATTTCCCGTATCGGGGGATGCCATGATTGCCATTCGGTCGGTTTCGGCGAGACCGGTGGCACCATTGATCCCGCCACCGCACTCAAGGGCAGTCCCGTGGGCTATCAAGGCCCCTGGGGCACCACCTACGCGGCCAACCTGCGCCTGACCGCGGCGGCCCACACGGAAGACGAATGGGTCGAGTATCTCAAGAAACTGGAAACCAGACCGCCTATGCCCTGGTTCAATGTGCATTATTTCACCGAAGGCGAAATGCGGTCCCTGCACCAGTATATCGTATCGCTCGGCGACCCAGGCGATCCGGCCCCGCCCTATGCGGCGCCCGGCGAGGCACCCGCGACGCCGTTCCTGGTCTTTGTGCCGCAGAACCTGCCCAATTGAGACGCGGCGGGCCGGTCAGCCGGCCCGCTGGCTCTTGAGATATTTGCGGATCGCGGTGTCGCGCTTGAGGCGGGACAGCCGGCTGAGGAAGAAGACCCCGTTGACCTGATCAATCTCGTGCTGGGCCACCCGGGCGGCAAAGCCCTCGAGCCGCAGCGTCTGCGGCGTACCGTCTTCGGCGTCAGATCCGATCTCGACCCACAGGGCCCGCTCGATCGGTACCTCGATGCCCGGCATCGACACCGAGCCCTCCTGCCCGAAAGCCTTTTCGCTGGAGGTCGCCAGAACGACAGGATTGAACAGCAGGCGATAGTCCCGTGCCATGCCCGCCGGCGCCACGCTGACCACCACTACCGGTTCGACGCGTCCGATATGGGCGGCCGCCAGGCCATAGGCCTCGACGCCAGCCGCTGCTGCGCGCAGTTCTGTCCCGGCCTCGCGCATTTCCGCATCCACCGGCCGCGATACCGCCGCCTGCTGCAGCAGCGGATCTGGATAGAGCACGAAGCCGGCCATCTAGAACAGCCCGCCACGCCCCAGATTGGGATCAAGATACTGGCCATTGCCGCTCGGCTGGGTGATGCCGCCCTGATATTGCTGCTGCATCTGCTGCTGGCGCTGGATGGCGTCCAGCGTATTGGCGTCCAGCCCGATCACCGAGGTCATCAGGTTGGGACCGGTGCCTGGCTTGAAGGATTCCTCGACCGCGGCCTCGCCGTCAAAGGCGGCAACACCTGAATTGGGATTGATCCATGCCGTGCTCATGCCGGTCGGCACGTTGAACGGCGTGGCCGGCTTGCCTTCCAGCGCCTTGGCCATGAACTCGGTGAAGATCGGCGTGGCAAAGCTGCCGCCGGTAACCGAGCTGCCCATCGAGCGCGGCTGGTCGTAGCCGACATAGACGCCTACGGCGAGTTCGGGGGTGAAACCGACAAACCAGGCATCCTTGTAGTCATTGGTGGTGCCGGTCTTGCCGGCTACCGGTCGGCCGAGCACCTTGGCGGCGGTGCCGGTGCCGCGCTGCACCACGCCTTCCATCATCGAGGTGATCTGGTAGGCCGTCATCGGGTCGAGCACCTGCTCGCGATTGTCCACGATCAGCGGCTCGCCCTGCCCGCGCCATTCCTCGGCCTGGCAGTCCTGGCACAGGCGCTGGTCATGCTTGTAGACGGTGACGCCATAGCGATCCTGCACCCGGTCGATCAGCGTCGGCACGATCTTGCGCCCGCCATTGGCGATGGTGGAATAGGCCGCCGTCATCCGCATGTCGGTCGTTTCGCCCGCGCCCAGCGCCATGGCCAGCACCGGCTGCATGCTGTCATAGACGCCGAACATCTTGGCATATTCGGCCACCAGCGGCATGCCGATGTCACGGGCAAGACGCACCGTCATCACGTTACGACTGCGCTCGATGCCGCGCCGCAGGGTCTGTGGCCCGTAGAATTCCTGCGCATAGTTCTCCGGCCGCCAGATCGAGCCGTCGCTGTTGCGGATTTCCACCGGCGCATCCAGCACCACCGAGGCCGGCGTATAACCATTGTCGAGCGCCGCCGCATAGACGATCGGCTTGAACGAGGATCCCGGCTGGCGCAGTGCCTGGGTGGCGCGGTTGAACTCGCTCAGCGCATAGGAGAAGCCGCCCACCATGGCCAGCACGCGGCCGGTGCGCGGATCCATCGCCACCAGGGCGCCCTCGATCTCGGGCACCTGTTCGAGCGTGTAAAAGCCCGTCTTGCCCGCCACCGGCGAGACATAGACCACGTCACCGACCTTGAGGAAGCTCTCTACCCGCTTGGACACCCACTTGATGTCGGCTCCAGCCAGCGTGCCCTCGAGCCGCTCGTCCGAGGTCCCGCCATCAGCAATGCCGTCCGGCCGCAGGCCGATGCGGGCCGCGTTGTCCCCCAGTTCCAGCACTACCGCCAGCTGCCATTCGGGCACATCGCTCAGGGGTATGATCTTGCTGACATCGGCGCCCCAGTCCGGCCCCAGCGCAATGCTGGCCACCGGCTCGCGAAAGCCCTTGCTGTGGTCATAGGCGATCAGCCCATCCATCAGCGCCTGCCGGGCATAGGTCTGCAGCTTGGGCTCCAGCGTGGTCCGTACCGACAGGCCGCCGCCATAGAGCTGGTCCTCGCCATAGAGCTTGGCCAGGTCGCGCCGGACCTCCTCGGTGAAATACTCGGCCGAATAGAGCTGGCTGCCGCCCGCGCGCGGGCTGACATTGAGCGGCTCGTCCTTGGCCAGCGCCCCCTCTTCGGGCGTGGCATAGCCATTCTCGACGATGCGGTCGATCACCCAGTTGCGCCGCTCGATGGCTGCCTGGGGGCGCCGGAAGGGATGGTAATTGTTCGGCCCCTTGGGCAGCGCGGCGATATAGGCCGCCTCGCTCAGCGTCAGCTGATAGAGCGCCTTGTCGAAATAGTTCAGCGCCGCCGCAGCGACGCCATAGGAGTTCAGACCGAGAAAGATCTCGTTGAGATAGAGCTCGAGGATGCGGTCCTTGGAAAAGGTCGATTCAATGCGCACGGCCAGCAGGGCTTCCTGGATCTTGCGATCCCAGGTCTGGTCGGCGGTGAGCAGGAAGTTCTTGGCCACCTGCTGGGTGATCGAGGAGCCGCCGCCCTGGATGGCATTGTTGCCGTCCAGCCGCGCCATCACATTGTCGCGCACCGCGCGGAACACGCCGTCAATGGCGATGCCGCCGTGATTGTAGAAGTCCTTGTCCTCGGCCGAGAGGAAGGCATTGATCACCAGCGGCGGCACGGTTTCGATCGGCTGGAACAGCCGCCGTTCGCGCGCAAACTCGGCCAGCAGCGTGCCATCGGCGGCATGCACGCGCGTCGTCACCGGCGGCTGGTAGTCCTTGAGTACCGTATAGTCGGGCAGTTCCGCCGATACGGTGGTCAGGTAGATGGCGCCCGCGCCCAGAGCGAGAAAGGCCAGAAATATCCCAAGGCCGAACAACCAGCCGATCAAGCGCAGCATCTAGTCAATCTCTCCGCGACATGTCCGAGCGGATCGGGCATGCCTGATGGTCAATGCGATGCTGCCGGCGGCGCATCGCTGTCGTTGGCAGAATCATAGCAGAGACGCGGCCCAAAGTGGATCACAAGCCCGATGCCGCCGCCCGTTCCGACCGCTTGGCATCGCGCGTGACCGATTTGTCACATCACTCCGACGCCGCCATGCCGTCAAAATAGCTCGATATGCCGCGCGCCAGCGCCTCGGCGGTGCGGCCCTGCCACTCGCCCTGCAGCAGATTGGCCATGTCGTCGGTATTGGACAGAAAGCCCAGCTCCACCAGGACGGAGGGCACGTCGGGCGCCTGCAGCACGAAGAAGTCCGCCTGCCGCACCGGGAAGCGCCGCAGTTCGACGCTGGCCTCGAGCTGATGCACGATGGACTGCGCCAGGCTGTAGGACTGGTGCCGCATCTCGCGCCGCATCAGGTCGAGCAGGATGTCGACCACTTCGGGCGCCATTTGCGGCATGGCAAAGCCGGCAATGACGTCGGTGCGGTTCTCCTTGTCCGCCAGGACCTTGTCGAGCACGTCGGTGGCGTTCTCGTCGCGCGTATAGACGCTGGCGCCGCGGATCTCGGGCTGCTGGAAGCTGTCGGCATGGATCGAGATGAAGATGTCGGCCTTGTTGGCCCGGGCCAGCGCCACCCGCTCTTCCAGCCGCAGATAGGTGTCGTCCTCGCGCGTCAGCGCCACGTCGAAGCGGCCGGCTTCCACCAGCAATTGCTGCAGCTTGAGCGCAAAGGCCAGCACGATGTCCTTTTCCTTGATGCCGCCGGGCGCCTCGGCGCCACTGTCAATGCCGCCATGGCCCGGATCGATCACCACCAGGGGCCGCGTGGCGATGGGCAGTTCGGAACCGCCGGCCGGGGTGGAACTGTCGGCCACCGGCGCCGGCGTGGCCGACGCCACGGCATCCCTGGACACATTGGCGGCGAATTCCGCGGGCGTGGCGGCGATGATATCGACGATCAGTCGCGCCGGCTGGTCCTCGAACGGGGCCAACACATAGGCCTGCTGCACCTGGGCGGGCGCCGACAGGGTCAGGATGGTGCGCACCCGGTCCGGCCCGGCCTGCTGCACCTCATAGCGGGAGATCACGCCCGCCTCTGTCACGTCCACAACCGGCTCGGGCACGGTGAAGGTGGCGGCGCGCACATCGATGGCCAGCCGGTCCGGTCCGCTCAACGATACCAGGGAAAACTCGGTCTTGTCGGCCAGGTCGATGACCAGCCGCGCCCGGTCCGGTGTCGCGGTCACCCGCACGCCCATGACATTGGGCAGTCCCGCCATCGCTGCCGCGGCGGCGGCCGTTTCCTGCGCCGCGCTCCCTGCCGAAAGCAGGGACAGGCAGACAAGCAGCGGTAACAGGAATGTGTGAATGGCTTTGAACACGTGCTGGCCGGCCCCTGGATCGCGAGACGCCGCCCATCGCATCCCGGTCGGGCGATTCTGCGGCACTGCCGGCTCTTATGCGATGATTTGCCGATCCGGCCAACATGGGCCCACAAATGCCCGCCAAATTTGTCGTGACCGCAGGGCCTTGGAGTTTCCTGTTGCCAATTGGCCGCGACATCCCTACACGCTTAGAGCGAAGCGCAAGCTTTCCGACGCCGGTTTTTGCAGCCCTCAGGCTCTTGCGGCGACACGGAAAGCGACTGGCAAAGGGATCGAAGAGACCTCCCTGACCCGGTTCAGAAGCGGCATTTCTTGCGCTTTTTACGAATTTCGGTCCCATTCGGACCGGACGGCTGCTGGCCAATCCTCGGATGCACGCAGCCCAATAGGAAGAGGTCAGATGGCCCGCAGGCGGACAACACGCGACGCGATCGAACAAGACGATTGCCGCTTTGCCACGCTGCAACTTTCGGCCATGACCAGTCACATCGGCGCGCTCAAGGCAGAGCTTCTGCGCGCACCCACCCCCAAACCATTCGCCTCGCACTGCGCTACCAGAAGGATACCGGTTCTCCGGCACCCTCTTGTCGGCGCGCGAAGGCGCGGAGTTCATTATGGCTACCAAGAGAATGCTGGTGGATGCCATCCACCCGGAAGAAACACGGATTGTCGTCACAGCGGGTAACAGGATCGAGGAATTCGACTTCGAGTCCGCCCAGCGCCAGCAGTTGCGGGGCAATATCTACCTCGCCAAGGTGACGCGCGTCGAGCCGTCCCTGCAGGCCGCTTTCGTTGAATATGGCGGCAACCGCCACGGCTTCCTCGCCTTCAGCGAAATCCATCCCGACTACTATCAGATCCCGATTGCCGATCGCGAAGCCCTGCTGCGCGACGAAGAAGAAGAGCATGCCGAGGACGCCGAGGACAATGTCTCGCTGCCCGAAGGCGTGAGCGATGTCGACGCCGATGCCGATCCCCAGGACAGCGACGACGACAGCCACATCGAACAGGCCCCGGCCAATTCCGAGCCTGTCGAATCGATCGGTGGCGCCGACGCGCTCGAGGAAGTGCCCGAGCGGCGCCGCCAGAGCCAGTCGCGCAAGCATTACAAGATCCAGGAAGTCATCAAGCGCCGCCAGGTCATGCTGGTGCAGGTGGTCAAGGAAGAGCGCGGCAACAAGGGCGCTGCCCTGACGACCTATCTGTCGCTGGCCGGCCGCTATTCCGTGCTGATGCCCAATACCGCCCGTGGCGGCGGAATCTCTCGCAAGATCACCAACGCAGCCGACCGCAAGCGCCTCAAGGAGATCACCTCCGATCTCGAAGTGCCCCAGGGCATGGGCGTCATCCTGCGCACGGCCGGTGCCAGCCGCACCAAGGCCGAGGTCAAGCGCGACTTCGAATATCTGATGCGCCTGTGGGAGAGCGTGCGCGAACTCACGCTCAAGAGCCAGGCCCCATGCCTGGTCTATGAGGAAGGCTCGCTGATCAAGCGGACCATCCGCGATCTCTACAACAAGGAGATCGACGAGGTTTTCGTCGCCGGCGAGGCTGCCTTTGCCGAGGCCAAGGACTTCATGCGCATGATCATGCCGAGCCACGCAAAGAACGTGCAGCTCTACAGGGACGATCAGCCGCTGTTCTCCAAATATGGCATCGAAGCCCAGCTCGACTCCATGTTCTCCCCCACGGTGACCCTGCCCTCGGGCGGCTATATCGTCATCAACCCGACCGAGGCCCTGGTCTCGATCGACGTGAACTCCGGCCGCTCCACCAAGGAGCACAATATCGAGGACACGGCGCTCCAGACCAATCTGGAAGCCGCCGATGAAGTCGCCCGCCAGCTGCGCCTGCGCGACCTGGCCGGCCTGATCGTCATCGATTTCATCGACATGATGGAAAACCGCTCCAACCGGGCTGTCGAGCGCAAGCTCAAGGACTGCCTCAAGGACGATCGCGCCCGTATCCAGGTCGGCCGCATCAGCCATTTCGGCCTGATGGAAATGAGCCGCCAGCGCATCCGCTTCGGCGTGGTCGAAAGCTCCACCCACAAGTGTCCGATGTGCGATGGCACCGGCCTCGTGCGCTCCGTCGAGTCGCTGGCGCTGATGATCATGCGCAATATCGAGGATCACGTGCTGCGCCGCCATGGCCAGTCGATCAATGTGCGGGTGCCGGTCGAGGTCGCCCTCTACATCCTCAACTTCAAGCGCGAGACGCTGACGGCGCTGGAAATCCGCAACGCGCTCTCGATCACCATCACCGCCGACAGCAAGATGACCGGACACCAGTTCGCCATCGAAAAGGGTGAAGTCCGCGTCACCACCTATGTCGAACAGCGCGCCGTCGAGCATGTCCGCGTCGACAGCGCCACCATCGACGATGATGCCGATGACGAGATCATCGACGATGCCGAGATCGATGATGAAGAGATCGAGGAGAAGGCCGCGGCCGGCGCCGAAGCCACCGATGGCGACGGTCGCACGCGGCGTCGTCGTCGCCGCCGTCGCGGTGGCGCCGAACGGGGCGATGAGGGTGGCCAGCGGCCACCGCAGCAGCGCGCAGCGCAGGCACCGGCTGACGATGCCGAGGCCACTGCTACCGATGCCGATGCCGACCTCGAGGGCGATGCCGAAGACGGTGACGAAAACGGCGTCCGCGCCGAGGCTGATGGCGCCGATGGCGAACCCCGCCGGCGTCGCCGTCGCGGTCGCCGCGGTGGCCGCCGCAACCGTCGCGACGGCGAAGAGGGCAGCGAGCCTTCCGCTGACGCAGCGGCCGGCGCGCTGACACCGGAAACGGTCGATGCCGTCGCCGATGCCCTGCTGGTGCAGGACGAGCTGACCGAAGCCCCTGCCGAGGAAGCCGCGTCCGACAAGCCCAAGCGCACCCGTCGTCGCAAGCCGGCCGCCGGCGCCGCGACATCGCCTGCCGAAATAGCGGCGGTCGCGGTTGCGTCAATTGCAGCCGAAGCGGAGGAAGCCGAGGAGGTCGTTCCGGCCGAGCCCGCAGCAGACGACAAGCCCAAGCGCAAGCCGCGCGCCCGCAAGCCCAAGGCGGCTGAAGCCGAGGCCGCCACGCCGGCGGTCAGCACGGCCGAAGCTGCCCCGGCTGCCGAGCCAGCCCCTGCCGCAGCGGCGCCCGCCGCTGCCCCCGAAGCCGAAGCTGAAGCTGCAGTCGAAGTCGAGGCGGCCAAGCCGCGCCGCGTCAAGAAGGACCTGCCGGCCGAAGGCGTCGTGGTCTCCTCCAGTGCGCCCAAGGCCGAGGAAGAGCCCACCGACGAGCCCACGGCCAAGAAGAAGGCCGGCTGGTGGCAGCGCCGCCTGGGCCTCGGCTAAACAATCAGAAGGCGGCCCTCGGGCCGCCTTTTTTGTCCGCTCAATGCCCCTTGGGCACGCCCTCGCGCCGCACGATGTGGACGCCCTCTTCCACGGTACGGCGGATGAACAGCCTGGCATGGGGCTCCTCGGCCTGGCGCGCTGCCGGCGTGGCGCGATGATGGTCCAGCCGGTGCCGATCCGGCCCCAGATAGTTGCGCGTCTCGACATAGAGATGCTCGCGCCCGATCTGGGCGGCCAGCCGCGTCGCCATGCCCTTGCCTTCGGCCGGCACGTTGATCACCTCGTCAAAGCCCATTTCCACGCAGGCGCGGACCTGTTCCTCCGTCGCGTCGCGCAGGAACATGACGACCGGCGCGTAGCAGAGGCTGACCGAGCCGGAATGGCGCAGGTTCTTCAGCAGCGCCACGCGGTCGGCATCCTCGAAGTCGAAATGTACCAGAAAGAACACCAGGCGGTGCGCGAAGGGCGCATGCCCCAGTGATGGCGACCAGGCCACGATATCGCCGAAGCGCAGCTTTTCGGCGAGCCGCATCAGCGCCTCGGTATCGGGCTGCTTGCTGGCCACGACGAGCGCCACGCAATGGGCCAGTATGGCGGGATCAGGCGGATGTGTGTGCATGCTCGGACCTCCCCTTCCTGTGGGCAGATCATACCATGGAGCAGTGAACCAATGTTTAGGCCGGCGGCCGCATGCAACGAACGCCGCTAACCTCCTGCTAACGCAACAATTCGCTCATCCGCTCGAGCGCCCGGGTGATGGTGTCGGCGCTGCCGGCATAGGACAGCCGCACATAACCCTGTCCGCTCACCCGGTCGAAATCCACCCCCGGCGTCATCGCGACGCCGGCCTTTTCCAGCATGCGGCTGCAGAAAGCCACCGCATCGTTGGAAAACCTGGAAATGCCGACATAGGCATAGAACGCCCCGTCCGACGGGCTGCCGACATCAAAGCCCAGTTCTCGCAGTCCGGCATCGAGCCGTAACCGGCTGGCTGCATATCCCGCCTTCTGCTCTTCGGCATAGTCGCGCTCGCCCAGCGCCACGGTGGCCGCAATCTGGCTCAGGGTCGGCGCCGAGATGAACAGGTTCTGCTGCAGGATTTCTGCCCGCCGCACCAGCGGCTCGGGGAGCACCATCCAGCCGATGCGCCAGCCGGTCATGCAGTAGTATTTCGAAAAGCTGTTGATGATGATGGCGTCTTTGGTCAGCTCCAGCGCACTGATCGACGGGCCCCGATAGTCGAGGCCATGATAGATTTCGTCGGAGATCAGCGTCACCCCCAGCCGTGCGCAGGTGGCGACGATATCGGCCAGGCCCGCCCGGTCGACAGCTGCGCCGGTCGGATTGGCCGGACTGGCAAACAGCAGTCCTTCGAATGGCTCGCGGGCATGGGCGGCGGCAATGTCGGCGCCGGTCAGCTGCCAGTCATTGCCCATGGTCACCGGGATTTCGACCACGCCGAAACCCAGGCCGAGCAGCGTGTTGACATAGGCGGGATAGCCCGGCCGGGTAATGGCAATGCGCGCCCCGGGCCGGAACGCGGCGTGAAAGGCCAGGATGAAGCCCGCCGACGACCCCATGGTGCAGATGATGGCATCGGCATCCACGCGGACCCCATGCTGGTCCTGGTAATAGCCCACCAGGCGATCGCGCAGGCCGTCCAGCCCCTTGGCATTGGTATAGCCCTGGGCATTGGGCAAAGCCTGCCGCACTGCCTCGATCACGCGCGGCGCCGGCGGCGCACCGGGCTCGCCCAGTTCCAGGTGGCAGATGCTGCGCCCATCTGCCTCGAGGACCTTGGCGCGCTTGAGGATTTCCATGGCCCGGAAGGGCATCAGGCCATCGGCGGAACTATCGGTCATGGTCACTCGTCTTTGCTGGGGTGCCCCCGGCCTAACCCGTACCGCCGTGCCTCTCAACAACAATTGATGGGGAAGTGCCCGTCGTGTTTACTGCCCCCTGCTAATCTGCTGGCGCCTCTGCTAGAAGGCAGGCCTTGCTCAGGACCGGAGTCCCCCTATTCCATGTCACGCGTCACCGTCGTTCTCGTCGCCCTTGCGGGCATTCTTGCTGGCGCCCTGGGCTATGCCAGCCTGGTCAAGCCGGCGGCGCAAACCGACACGGTGGCCGTACAGGCCCTGATCGACGAGGCGATTACCGCCTATGACGCCCAGCGCATCGCGGCGGCTCCTGCCCCGGCCCAGGACGTGGCGACCATCGCGCCCGAAACCATCAACCCGCTCATCGAATCCTTTCTGATGAGCGATCCCAAGATCCTGCAGCGCATGTCGGTGGCGCTCGATTCCACGCTGCGCGAGGAAGAGCGGGCGCAGTCCACCGCCGCCATCGCTTCCATGCAGGACGCCATCTTCAACGATCCGCGGCAGATCGTGGTCGGCAATCCCGAGGGCGATGTGACGCTTGTCGAGTTCTTCGACTACAATTGCGGCTATTGCCGCGCCGCCCTGCCCGACATGGCCGCGCTGCTGGCCGAAGATCCCAACCTGCGCGTCATCTTCAAGGAATTCCCCATTCTCTCCAACGAATCCATCGACGCCGCCCGCGTCGCCGTGCTGGTGGGTGATGCCGATGTCGATTACTGGGCCTTCCACGAGGCGCTGTTCAGCAGCCGCGGCAAGGTCGACAAGGACGTTGCCCTTGCTGCCGCCACCGATCTCGGCCTGAGCCAGGTCAATCTCGAGCTCGGCATGGGTTCGGCGGTCGTCGCCGAGACCATCCAGACCTCCTACGAGATCGCCAAGGCGCTCAATATCACCGGCACCCCCACCTATATCATCGGCAACGAGATCATTCCCGGCGCCATCGGCATTGACGAACTGCGGGGGCGGATCGCCAATATGCGCGCCTGCGGCCAGACCCAGTGCGACGGCTGACGGGTGAAAATTCCCCCGCTGCTTTGCCTTTTCAGTGCAATTCGTGTAACCGCGCTTGCTTGACGTCGAAGACCCGGTGCACAAGGCAAAAATCATGGCAAAGCGCGTTCTCGTCCTCAACGGCCCGAACCTCAACCTGCTCGGCACCCGCGAGCCGGACATCTATGGCGCGCATACGCTCAACGACGTCGAGACGCTGTGCCAGCAGACCGGCGCCGAGCTGGATCTGGGCATCGACTTTCGCCAGTCCAATCACGAAGGCGAGCTGGTCACCTGGATCCAGGAGGCCCGCACCAGCGCCGACGCGATTCTCATCAACCCGGCCGCCTATTCCCACACCTCGGTCGCCATCCACGATGCGCTCAAGGCCGTGGGCCTGCCCGTTGCCGAGGTGCATCTGAGCAATATCCACCAGCGCGAAGCCTTCCGGCACCATTCCTATGTGTCGGCAGTCGCCTTCGGTGTCATTTGCGGCTTCGGTATCACCGGGTATAGAATGGCGCTCATGGCGCTCGCCGAAAAACTCAACTAACGATCAACGCGCCGTGCGCGGGAGACCGACAAGAATGACCAAGTCATCGCAAGTGGATCAGGATCTGATCCGTGCCATCGCCGAGCTGCTCAACAAGGAAGATCTCGCCGAGATCGAAATCGAGCAAGAGGACTTCCGGGTCCGCGTCACCCGCTCCTACCCCAATGAAGCCGTGACCTACGCCGCGCCCCAGCACTATATGCCGGCGCCCCAGCACGCGGCACCGACCTCGATCGCGCCAGCCGGCTCGGTTCCCGCCGCCGCCCCGGCGGCGGCCGAGGACCTGGCCTCCAATCCCGGCACGCTGACCTCCCCCATGGTGGGCACCGCCTATCGCTCGCCCGAGCCGGGCAAGGCTGCCTTTATCGAAGTCGGCGCCAAGGTCACCGAGGGCCAGACCCTGCTGATCATCGAAGCCATGAAGACCATGAATCAGATCCCCGCACATCGCTCGGGCACCGTGACGCGCATCCTGGTCCAGGATGCCCAGCCGGTGGAATACGGCGAGCCTCTCGTCGTCATCGAGTAAGGGGAACCCCATGTTCCAGAAGGTCCTGATCGCCAATCGCGGCGAAATCGCACTGCGCATCCTGCGCGCCTGCAAGGAGCTCGGCATCCAGACCGTGGCGGTGCACTCCACGGCCGACGCCAATGCCATGCATGTGCGGCTCGCCGACGAGAGCGTCTGCATCGGGCCGCCAGCGGCCAAGGATAGCTATCTCAACATCCCCTCGATCATGGCCGCCATCGAGATCACCGGCGCCGACGCCGTGCATCCCGGCTATGGCTTCCTGTCCGAGAATGCCCGCTTCGCCAAGATCCTGACCGAGCACAAAGTGACCTTCATCGGTCCCTCCTCGCACCATATCGACATCATGGGCGACAAGATCACGGCCAAGAAGACCGCGGTCGAGCTCGGCATCCCCGTCGTCCCCGGTTCGGCCGGTTCGGTGGATACCGAAAAGGACGCCAAGAAGATCGCCAGGGAGATCGGCTATCCCGTGCTGATCAAGGCAACCGCCGGTGGCGGTGGCCGCGGCATGAAGCTGGCGACCTCCGAGGATGACGTGCTGGTCGCCTGGTCGACCGCCCGCGCCGAGGCCCAGGCGGCCTTCGGCAATGGCGCCGTCTATATGGAAAAATACCTCGGCAAGCCGCGCCATATCGAAGTCCAGGTGCTGGGCGACGGTCAGGGCAATGCGGTGCATCTGGGCGTTCGGGACTGCTCGCTGCAGCGCCGCAACCAGAAGGTCTGGGAAGAGGCCGGTGGCCCCACCATCAGCCCGGACGAACGCGACCGGATCGGCGAAATCTGCGCCGTGGCCATGCGCAAGCTGGGTTATTCCGGCGCCGGCACGGTGGAATTCCTCTACGAGGACGGCAAGTTCTACTTCATCGAGATGAATACCCGCCTGCAGGTCGAGCACCCGGTCACCGAGCGCATTACCGGCATCGACATCGTCTATGAGCAGATCCGTGTCGCCTCCGGCGAAAAGCTCTCGATGGCCCAGAGCGACGTGACCTTTACCGGCCATGCCATCGAAGTGCGCATCAATGCCGAGGACCCGCAGACCTTCGCGCCCTCGCCTGGCACGATCACCTTCTATCACCCGGCCGGCGGCGTCGGCATCCGGGTCGATTCGGCGGTCTACCAGGGCTACAAGATCCCGCCCTATTACGACTCGCTGATCGGCAAGCTCATCGTCTATGGCCGCACCCGTGACGAATGCCTGCAGCGCCTGCGTCGCGCCATCGATGAATTCGTCATCGACGGCATCAAGACCACGCTGCCGCTGTTCCAGCGCCTGATCAAGGAGCCGGAAATTCTCTCGGGCGATTACGACATCCACTGGCTGGAAAAATACCTGGCCGAGAACAAGGCTTGATCCATAAAGGGGCGCTCTGCGCCCCTTTGCTTTAGCATGCAAGGTGTACGCCATGGCCCGACGGCAGGATCCCTTCGACCTCGAGATCACCCCCGAACTGATCGTGCGCGCCTATCAGGCCGGCATTTTCCCGATGTCCGAGGATGCCGAAGACGAGAACCTGTTCTGGGTCAGCCCAGAACAGCGCGGCATCATCCCGCTCGATGGCTTTCACCTCTCGGCCAGCCTGCGCAAGGCGATCCGCAAGTCCGGCTTTGCCGTCAAGGTCGATACCGATTTCCCGGCCGTGATCGAGGCCTGCGCCACGGTCGGCGCCGATCGCGACTCCACCTGGATCAACCGCACCATCCGGTCCGTCTATGGCGAACTCTTCGCCCGCGGCATTGCCCATACCGTGGAGGTCTGGGACGGCGCCGACCTGGTCGGCGGCCTCTATGGCCTGGCCATTGGCGGCGCCTTCTTCGGCGAATCCATGTTCCATCGCCGCACCAATGCCAGCAAGATGGCCATGGCCCACCTGGTCGACCGGCTGCGGGCCGGTGGCTTCGTCCTGCTCGACACCCAGTTCCTCACCGATCACCTGGCCTCGCTGGGTGGCATTGAAATTCCCCGCGAGGACTATGAGGAGCGCCTCGCCGGTGCTCTGCTCGTCACCGGCGACTGGCACGCCATCGACGCTAGGGCGCCAGCCTGAAGGCGATCTCGGTGACGGGGTGACCTGACGGGTCCTCGCCGGGATCCTTGTGGTAGATTTCAAGGCGATTGGCGTCGACAAAGCCATTGCCCGCTTCGACGCCATCCAGCCGCAATCCCCTGGCCACCGTCCATTCGTGCAGCGCCATATTGGCCGCGTGCAGCTCATGATAGGGCACCGTTGCCGTCAGCGACGCAAACCGCCCGCCCGGCAGCGTGCCGGTGGTTACCCTGCCCTCGGGCTTGAGCACACTGGTCGTGGGAATGCCGGCCTGCATATCCATGGTGCCATCGGGGTAGAAGTTGAAATACCTGAAAAAGGGCGGTCCGGCCGTCCTGCCGCCCTGCGCCCGCACCCAGGCGATGACCTCGCCGATCAGCGGCGGCGCCTGTTGCGCGATTTCCGGCTGGCGCAGCCGCAGCGCCATGGCGGCATAGGCCTGGTCGGGTTTTGTGACAATGCTGGGTTCGGTCTGCATCTGCTCCTCCTCGCTGTTCGTCCTCACTCGGGCCGGGCGGCCTCGCACCTAATCGACCAGGGCACCGCCGGTGGCATTGGCAACCGTTGCGGTCATTCCCGCCGCCAGATCGCTCGACAGCAGCACCGCCGCATCGGCCACCTGGGCCAGCGCCGTGATCCGGCGCAGCGGTGTTCCCGCGGCGAACCGCCGATGCACTTCCTCGAAACTGACGCCCAGCTGATTGGCGTGCAGCTGCCAGGCCTCGCGCACGCCGGGCGCGTCCGGCGAGCCCGGTGAACGCACCCAGCACACCCGTAAGCCCTGGGGGCCGTTCTCCATGCCCAGCTGCCGCAGGAAATTCTCCACCGCCGCACAGGCGACGCCGAAGCCACCCACATGGGGCACCGGCCAGCGCCCGACATTGGCGGTAATGCCGACAATGACGCCGCCCCCATGGGCGCCCATATGCCGCGCCAGGGCGGTGCCGGTATGAAACCAGGTGGTCATCGACATGCGTATCGGGGCCAGCAGGCGCTCGAACGCCATCTCGGTCAGCAGGTCGCCCTGGCTGTCGTCCCAGGACACGCCGTTGAACATCAGCCTGACCGGACCGGCCTGGCGCACCACCTCGGCCAGATGCGCCTCGACCGCCGCGGCGTCGGTGGCATCAACCGGGGTCACCTCGGCCCTGCCGCCGGCCGCCTTGATCTCCGCCGCCACCGCTTCCAGCGGGGCCCGCTGGCGCGCCGCCAGAAATACCCGCGCGCCCTCGCGCGCATAGGCCCTGGCCACCGCGCCGCCGACTGCACCGCTGCCACCATAGACAATGGCCGTCCTGTCCTTGAGCAGCATCCCAATCTCCCCCTGTTGCCACCACCGCCCGCTCGGCTTGAGGTCCACACCCTTCTGCCCATGACGACGAGGATCGGCCCCCGACTTCGACAGCCGAGTCACAAAAAAAGGGCCCGCCACATGGCGAGCCCTTCCGCGAAGACTATAGCGACCTAGTGGTTGTCGCGCGGAATGCCGTTGGTCTGGGCAATGCGCTGATACTTCTCGGCGGGGCGCAGGATGGCGCCCTCGCCCAGCTGGCCAACAATGCCGCGCTGGATTTCCTGCCACGGCGTCTGGCTCTTGGGGAACTTGTAGCCACCCGAGGATTCCAGATCCGTCCGGCGCGTCGCGATCTCTTCGTCCGAGATCAGGATATTGGCCTGACCGGTATTGAGATCGATCCGCACCCGGTCGCCGGTACGCAGGATGGCCAGATTGCCGCCCGCCGCCGCTTCGGGCGAGGCATTGAGGATCGAGGGCGACCCCGACGTGCCCGACTGGCGGCCATCGCCGATACAGGCCAAAGCCGTAATGCCCTTCTTGATCAGGTAGTTCGGCGGCCGCATATTGACCACTTCGGCGGCCCCGGGATAGCCGATCGGGCCGGCGCCGCGCATGAACAGCAGGGTGTTTTCGTCGATCTCGAGCGCGGGATCGTCGATCCGGTGGTGATAATCCTCCGGCCCGTCGAACACCACCGCCTTGCCCTCGAAGGCGCCGGGGCTGGCCGGATTGTTGAGGTAGCGATCGCGGAACTCGGTCGAGATCACTGATGTCTTCATGATGGCATTGTCGAACATGTTGCCGCGCAGCACGAGGAAACCGGCCTCGGTCTTGAGCGGGTTGTCGAAGTGGCGGATGACCTTGTCGTCCTGGATCGTGGTGTTGCGGCAGTTCTCGCCAATGGTCTTGCCGTTGACGGTGGGCGCGTTCTCGCGGATCAGGCCCTGGCTCATCAGCTCGTTGACCACCGCGGGCACGCCGCCGGCATGGTAATAGTCCTCGCCCAGATATTCGCCCGCCGGCTGCAGGTTCACTAGCAGCGGCACCTTGTGGCCATAGGTCTGGAAGTCCTGCAGTTCCAGCTCGACGCCGATATGCTTGGCAATGGCCTGGATATGGATCGGGGCATTGGTCGAACCGCCAATGGCCGAATTGACCACGATGGTGTTAATGAAATTGTCCTTGGTCAGGATGTCGGAGGGCTTGAGGTCCTCATGCACCATGTCGACGATGCGCTTGCCGGTGCGATAGGCCATTTCCTGGCGATCGCGATAGGGCGCCGGAATCGCGGCCGAACCGGGCAGCTGCATGCCCAGCGACTCGGCCAGCGAGTTCATGGTCGAGGCCGTGCCCATGGTGTTGCAATAGCCCGTCGATGGCGCCGAGGACGCCACCAGCTCGATGAACTGGGCATAGTCGATCTCGCCGGCCGCCATCATCTGGCGCGCCTTCCACACGATGGTGCCCGAGCCGGTGCGCTCGCCCTTGTGCCAGCCATTGAGCATGGGGCCGACCGACAGCGCGATGGCCGGGATATTCACCGTTGCCGCGCCCATCAGCATGGCCGGAGTGGTCTTGTCGCAGCCAATGGTCAGCACCACGCCATCGAGCGGATAGCCATAGAGCACTTCGACGAGGCCGAGATAGGCCAGGTTCCGGTCGAGCCCGGCGGTCGGGCGCTTGCCGGTTTCCTGGATCGGATGCACGGGGAACTCGATGGCGATACCACCGGCTTCGCGGATGCCTTCGCGCACGCGCTCGGCCAACACGATATGGTGACGGTTGCAGGGGCTGAGGTCCGAGCCGGTCTGGGCGATGCCGATGATGGGCTTGCCCGACTGCAGCTCTTCGCGCGACACGCCAAAATTCATGTAGCGCTCGAGATAGAGCGCCGTCATGTCCGGGTTCTCGGGATTGTCGAACCAGGCGCGCGAGCGCAGTTTGGTGGGCGCTGAACCGCCGTTACCTGCCGTCATGTTGTGCTTTCCTTGCTGCTCCCGGCGGCGCGAACAACGCCGCAGGTTTGCATCGTTCTAACATGGCTGGCGGCGCTGTGAATGGCTTTCGACAGAAAAATCATACTTTTGCGCCAGGCCGGAATCGCTGCGGGCCGAATCTGTCGGAACGCCTATCCGGCCTTACCCGGGGAGGAGACGGCGTGGCGCCGGTTCAGGCATCCTCAACCCGGACCGGCAACGAAATTCGGTCTGGCTGAAACCGCCTTCAGCCATTAGGGTCGCGCCAAAATTGGCCGACGGGGAGCTTTTCGTGACCGATATCGTAGACTGGGTGGCCGTCGACTGGGGCACCTCCAACCTGCGTGCCTGGGGCATCGCCGCCGATGGCAGCGTGGCGCTGGAGCGCCATTCGGACAAGGGCATGGGTCGCCTGACCCGTGAGCAGTTTCCCGCCGCGCTGAACGGGCTGCTCGAGGACGTCAAGGGCGCGCGCAGCGGCCCGGTCGACGTGCTGATCTGCGGCATGGCCGGCGCCCGCCAGGGCTGGCTCGAAGCCCCCTATCTGGTCGCGCCCACCGACCTGCGCGCCCTGCTGGCCAGCGCCGTGCGTCCCGACATGCCCGACGGGCGCCTGGCCCCGGCCATCCTGCCCGGCGTCTGCCAGAAGGCCGGCGCCGACAATGTCATGCGCGGCGAAGAGACCCAGCTGCTTGGCCTGGCTGCCACCCAGCCCGGCTTTTCCGGCATGGTCTGCATGCCGGGCACCCATTCCAAATGGGCCCAGCTCACCGGCACGCGCATTGAAAGCTTCTCCACCGCCATGACCGGCGAGCTCTATGAGGTGTTGCGCATCCATTCGGTGCTGCGCCATTCCCTGGGCGGCGACCTCGACGGGCCGGGCCGGGCCGACGGCTTCGCCGTGGGCGCCCAGGCCGGGCTCGACCACCCTGAAAAGCTGCTCGGCACCCTGTTTCAGGTGCGCGCCGGCGCGCTGCTGTCCGACCGCCAGCCCGACTGGTGCGCCGGCTATCTCTCGGGCCTGCTGATCGGCACAGAGATCGGCAGCAACCGTGATCTCATCGGCCAGCAGGCTGTGCCCCTGATCGGCGCCAGCACGCTCTGCGCCCTCTATGCCCAGGTGCTCGAGATGATCGGCGCCACCGGGGTGCCCTACGATTCGACCGCCATTGTCCTGGCCGGCCTCAAGGCCGCCCGCAGTTACGCCGCTTAGGAGCCTTTCATGGAACACCGTCACCTCATCGCCATCCTGCGCGGCATCACCCCCAGCGAAACCATCGCCGCCTGCCAGGCGCTGATCGACGCCGGCATCACCATGATCGAAGTGCCGCTCAATTCCCCCGATGCCCTGATCAGCATCGCCATGGCCTCCAATGCCCTGGGCGACGCCGCCACCATCGGCGCCGGCACCGTGCTGAGCAAGAAGCAGGTCTGGGCGGTCTCGGAAGCCGGCGGCACCTTCGTCGTCTCGCCCGACACCAACAAGCAGGTGATCGAGGAAACCATCCGCCTGCAGATGCTGTCCTTTCCCGGCGTCTTCACCCCCACCGATGCCTTCCGCGCCATCAAGGCCGGCGCCACGGGGCTCAAATTCTTCCCCGCCGAAGTGCTCGGCCCCAAGGGCATCAAGGCCATGAAGGCCGTGCTGCCGCCCGAAATCCCACTTTACGCCGTGGGCGGCGCCAATCCGGACAATTTCACCGACTATTTCGCCGCCGGCTGCACCGGCTTTGGCCTGGGCTCCTACATCTACAAGCCGGGCATGGATGCCGCCCAGATCGCCGAGCGCGCTGTTGCCGCAGTCGCCTCCTACGATGCGGGAGCCCCGGCATGAGCCAGACCGCCAAGCTCATCCTCGACAGCCAGTGTTCCCTGGGCGAAGGCCCGCTCTGGCATCCCGGCCGGCAGGAACTGTTCTTTTTCGACATCAACAACGAGACGCTGTTCGCGGTGACCGCCGCCGGCGAAATCACCAACCAATGGCTGTTCAACGAGATCGTCGCCGCGGCCGCCATTGTCGATGACGACACCCTGGTGCTGGCAACCGAATCCGGCCTCAAGGGCTTTGAACTGGCCACCGGTGGCATTGCTCCCATTGTCGGCATCGAAGCCGGCAATGCCGCGACCCGCAGCAATGACAGCCGCGTGCATCCATCGGGCGCCTTCTGGATCGGCACCATGGACAAGAGCGGCGACGACGCCGCGATCGGCGCCGTCTACCACTATCGCACCGGCACGCTGACCACGCTCAAATCCGGCATTGCCATTCCCAATGCCACCTGCTTCTCGCCCGATGGCACCATTGCCTACTGGGCCGACACGCCGACCAAGAAGATCATGCAGGTCGCCACCGACAAGGCCACCGGCATGCCCATTGGCGAGTGGACCCTGTTTGCCGATGTCTCGGAGGGCCGCGGCTATCCCGATGGCGCCGTGGTCGATAGCGAAGGCTATCTGTGGAATGCCAAATGGGGCGGCTCCTGCGTCGTCCGGCATGCGCCCGACGGCTCGATTGACCGCATCATTGAAGTACCGGTCAGCCAGGTGACCTGCCCTGCCTTTGGCGGGCCAGACCTCAAGACGCTGTTCATCACCACCGCAGCCAAGAACCTAAGTGCCGACCAGCTGGCCGCCGAAAAGGTCGCCGGCGGCCTCTTCGCCATCGATGTCGACGTGGCCGGTCTGGCCGAAACCCCCATCCAACTCTGAGATTGCTGCCATGATCAACCCGACCCTGGGCGTCTGCTACTATCCCGAACACTGGTCCGAAGACGTCTGGGAAAGCGACGCCGCGCGCATGGCCGCGGTTGGCATCACTTTTGTCCGCATCGGCGAATTCGCCTGGTCGCGTTTTGAGCCGACCCCTGATGATCTGCAGTTTGACTGGTTGATCCGCGCCATGGACGTGCTGGGCAGGCATGGCCTCAAGGTGATCTTCGGCACCCCCACCGCCACGCCGCCGCGCTGGATGGTTGACCGGCATCCCGACATGCTCGCCGTCGACGCCCAGGGGCGCCGCAAGGGCTTTGGCTCGCGCCGCCACTACGACTTCTCAAATCTCGGCTATCGCCAGGAAGCCGGCCGCATCACAAGCCTCTTGGCCGACGCCATTGGCGATCATCCTTCGCTGGCCGGCTGGCAGACTGACAATGAATATGGCTGCCACGGCACCACCTATTCCTATTCGCCGGCCGCCAGACTGGGCTTCCAGCACTGGCTGGCCGACAAATACGGCACGGTGGACGCCCTCAACTCGGCCTGGGGCAATGTCTTCTGGTCGATGGAATATAACCGCTTCGACCAGGTCGAACTGCCAAACCTCCTGGTCTGCGAAGCCGCCCCGGCGCATGATCTCGATTTCCGCCGCTATGCCTCCGACCAGGTCGCCGCCTTCAACAAGGTGCAGTACGACATCCTCAAGGCGAAGCGTCCCGACCTGCCGGTGATCCACAATTTCATGAGCAGGACCACCGATTTCGACCATTACGACCTGGCCGAAACGCTCGATGTCGCCAGCTGGGACAGCTATCCGCTCGGCCATCTCGCCGTCAGCACCGAGCCCGACGAGGTCAAGCGCCAATATATGCGCCAGGGCGAGCCGGACAATGCCGCCTTCCACCATGATCTCTACCGCACGGTCGGCCATGGCCGCTGGTGGATCATGGAGCAGCAGCCCGGCCCGGTGAACTGGGCCCAGTTCAATCCCGATCCCCTGCCCGGCATGGCCCGCCTCTGGGCCTGGGAAGCCTTTGCCCATGGCGCCGAGGTCGTGTCCTATTTCCGCTGGCGCCAGGCCCCCTTCGCCCAGGAGCAGATGCATGCCGGCCTGTTGCGGCCCGACAGCGAGCCCGCGCCGGCTTTTCACGAGGCCAGCCAGGTCGCCGAGGAGCTCAAGGCGGTCGGCATTACCGGTCCCGCCACCAAGGGCCGCGTCGCCCTGGTCTTTGATTATCAGAGCGAATGGGCCTGGGAAGTCCAGCCGCAAGCCCAGGGCTTCAGCCACGCCGCCCATGTGCGGGCGCTCTATGCTGCGTTCCGCCGCCATGGCCTTGATGTCGATATTCTGCCGCCCAGCACCACCAGCTTTGCCGGCTATGCCATTGTCGCCATTCCGGCGCTGTTCGCCTGGAACGACGCCCTGCGCAGCGCCATTGCCGAGTTTGACGGCCACCTGCTGATCGGCCCGCGCTCGGGCTCCAAGACGGAAAACTTCGCCATTCCCACCCGCCTGGCGCCTGACCTGCCCGCCAATCTGCTCGACCTCAAGGTCATCCGCGTCGAGACGCTTGATCCGAGCATTGAAGTCGAGGTCAAGGGCAGCGGCGCCGTGCATCACTGGCGCGAGCGCATCGAGACCAAGGCCAATGTCGTCATCGAGGATGGCGATGGCTGGCCGGTGCTGGTCAACCAGGGCAAGCTGTTTTACCTCGGTGGCAGCGGCTCCAAGGCGCTGGTGCACCGCGTCGTCGACTACCTGATCGCCGAGGCCGATCTGCCCACGCTGTCGCTGCCCGCCGGCATCCGCTGCCGCACCCGCGATGGCCTGCGCATCTACGTCAACTACAATGCCAGCGCGGCGACACTGACCCCGGCCAGTGACGAGACCGGCTATGTGCTGGGCTCGGCCGACCTGCCCGCCGCCGGCGTCACCATAGCGCGACTCGCCACGGCCGGTTGACATGCACGATGGCGGTGCGGATCGTAAACCGCGCCGCCGCCGCATCCCACTTCAGCCAGTGCACGCCACCGGCGCCGAGATCGTCGCCGTCGATCACCAGGCTGCCGGTGCAGGTCTGCGGCGCCCGCAGCCGGGTGACCACCAGATCATGGCTGCCGCAATCCTCGGCAAAGGCGGCGGCATTCTTGACCACGGCGATGGAAAATGCCGGCGTCCGCGCCAGGCATCCAAGGCTGTCGCAGCGCATCCCGGGGAATGTCTCGGCAATCTCTTCCTGAAAGTGCTCGCTCCAGACATCGACGGCAAAGCTGCCGGTACGGCCGGTCACCAGCCCCATGCCCGTATCGGCGCGCACCGCCACGGCCTGCGTCGTGTCGGCGATCAGCACATCCGGCCGCTGGTCAAAGCCGAACAGCAGCACCAGCGGCACGGCCAAAGCCGGGCCGGCCAGGCGCCAGCGCGTGCTGCAAAAGGCAAACCAGGCCAGGGCCACAAGGCCGATAAGCAGCGCCCAATGGGTCAGCAATGGGTTACCGGTCAGGCCAGCGCTCCAGCCGGCCACCAGGGTGGCGCCATCCACCATCCGGTCAATGCCCCAACCCATGATCGCCACGAACGGCGCTTCCAGGCCCAGCGGCATGGTCAGCACGGCGAGGACACCGAACGGCATGATGACGAGGCTCACCAGAGGCAGCACCAGCACATTGCCGATCACCCCCAGCGGCGCGGTCTGCTGGAAGTGATAGGCCGAAAACAGCAGCGTTGCCGTCCCGGCGATGAGACTGGTCAGCGCCGTGGTCCATACCGTGCCGCCCAGGCGCGCCGGCCATGCATGATCGGTCACCGCCGCGGCCCGCGGCAATTCATAGATGCCGATCAGCGCCACCACGGCGGCAAAGGACAGCTGGAAACTGGCGCGAAACACGCTGGCCGGATCGATGACCACGATGGCCAAAGCCGCCAGCGCCACATTGCGCATGGTCAGGGCTCGCCTGCCGGCCAGCACCGCGCCGAAGATCAGCCCGAGCATGATCGCCGAGCGCAGAGCCGGCACATTGTCGAGCCCGCCGGCCAGCAGCATATAGCCTGCGGCGGCCAGCAGCCCGACAACGGCGGCGACCTGTTTGACCGGCAGTCGCATGGCCAGGGCCGGAATGGATGCCAGCAGCCAGCGCAGCAGCCAGAACACGCCTCCCGCGACGATGGAGAGGTGCAGTCCCGAGATCGAATAGATGTGTGCCAGTCCAGATTGCGCCATCACCTCCCGCGTCTCGTCGGTAATGCCGCTCTGGTCCCCCACCACCATGGCTCGGCCGATGGCAGCCGCCGAGCCATCGAGCTGCGCCTCGATGCGACCACCGATGGCCATGCGCAACTGCTCGATACCGCGATTGCCGTCCAGCCCGGCGCCCTCGGCCATCCGCGCAAAGCCAGAGGTCACCGTGCCATAGGCGCCCACGCCAGCGAAAAAGGCGTGAAACTGCCCGTCAAAGCTGCCCGGCAGCACCGGCCCCGGCACCGGGGTGAACCGCACCTGGCCCCGGATCGTGTCACCCGGCGCCAGGGCCGGCTCGGGCGGCACCACCAGCCGCGCCCGCGCCATCGGCACGGGACGCGTGTCGCCGACAGGCGTGATGCCGGAGACAATGATGCGGCGGTCATTCGCGGTCGCCGACACGATTGCGTCGACCCGCGCCTCGAACGTCCCATAGGCGGGAAAAGCCAGCATGGTCGTGCCGAACCACAGCCCATGCAGCGGCAGCAGGCAAAACCCGGCCCAGAACGCCATCAGCAGCCCCGCTACCGGGAGGTGCGCCGATTGCCGCAGCATTACCAGCACCGCCGCCAGCAGCAGTCCCACGCCCGCCAGCGCCCAGGCCTGCGGTTCGACCGGCAGGCCGGCATAGACGATCAGGCCGGCAATCATGGCAAAGGGCAGCAGCACGAACAGCCGGCGCGCCGCGATATCCGTGGCGATGGCAGTGGCGACCGCCTGGCGCAGGCCAGGTCCGCTCGCCGGTCGGCGCGCCGGCGGCGGTAGCACGGCGACAGGCGAAGGCGCTGTCGGGACTGCGACTGCCTCGCTGTATCGATCCAGAATTTCGCCCTGTTGCACCGGCTTTGCCCCCGCCCTTGCGCTCGTGCCCCTCTATGCTACACACGGCTCTCAATCTCTCCAAGCACTCCGGTCTCATGTCCCAGGTCGTCACCCGCTTCGCCCCCTCGCCCACTGGTTACCTGCATATCGGCGGTGCCCGCACCGCGCTGTTCAGCTGGGCTTTTGCCAAGAACCAGGGCGGCAAGATGCTGCTGCGCATCGAGGATACCGATCGCGAACGCTCGACCGAAGCGGCCGTGGTGGCGCTGATCGATGGCCTCAAATGGCTTGGTCTCGACTGGGACGGCGAGCCGATCAGCCAGTTTGCCCGCGCCCCGCGCCACGCCGAAGTCGCCCGCGAGCTGGTGGCTATCGGCCACGCCTATTACTGCTACAGCTCGCCCGCCGAGCTCGACCAGATGCGCGAAGAGGCCCGCGCCGCCGGCAAGCCGCCGCGCTACAATGGCTATTGGCGTGATCGCGACCCCAGCGAAGCCCCCGCCGGCGTCGATCCGGTGATCCGCATCAAGGCGCCGCTCAGCGGCGACATCGTCGTCAATGACCATGTCCAGGGCAAGGTGGTCTTCAAGGCCGAGAACCTCGACGACTTCATCATCATGCGCTCGGATGGCACGCCCACCTATATGCATGCCGTGGTCGTCGACGACCATGACATGGGCGTCACCCACATCATCCGCGGCGACGATCACCTGACCAATGCCGCCCGCCAGATCATCATCTACAATGCCATGGGCTGGCCGGTGCCGGAAATGGCCCATATCCCGCTGATCCACGGCCCCGATGGCGCCAAGCTCTCCAAGCGCCATGGCGCCCTGGGCGTCGAGGCCTATCGTCAGCTCGGCTACCTGCCCGAGGCCCTGCGCAACTACCTGGCCCGCCTCGGCTGGAGCCATGGCGATGATGAGTTCTTCTCCACCGAGCAGATGGTCGAATGGTTCAGCCTCGACGCGCTCAACAAGGGCGCGGCGCGCTTCGACTTCGTCAAGCTCGAGAACATCAACGGCCACTATATCCGTGAGGCCAAGCCGGATTATCTCTACGACGTGATGCTGGCCACGGCTGCCGAAGTGCAGCGCCACATCGATGTCGAGGGGCTTTCTGCCAACAAGGCGACGGTGCTGAGCGCCCTGCCCGAGCTGCAGCCCCGCGCCAAGACCGTGCTGGAGCTGATCGACCTGGCGCAGTTCATCTACGCGACACGTCCGCTTGCTATCGATGCGGCGGCGGCGGCCCTGCTGACCACCGATTCCCGCGCCGTGCTGGCCGACATGGCCGAGGTGCTGCGCGGTCTCAATGACTGGTCGGTGCCGGCCATCGATGCGGCCATGCGCGTGCTGGCCGAAGCCAAGGGCCTCAAGCTGGGCAAGCTCGCCCAGCCCCTGCGGGCCGCCCTCACCGGACGCACCGTGTCGCCCGGCATTTTCGAAGTCATGGTGCTCATCGGCCGCGATGAATCCATGGACCGCCTTGAGGATCAAATCAGCGCTGTCTAGTGCTATTCGCAGGGTAAGCCTTGCTTACCCATCAGTTGCCTCGGCCGGGCAAAAGCTGATACCTGTCCGAGTATATATGTGACTGCCACATACACGGCCCCGACCCTGCCGAAATCCCCTTCCAACCGGGGTTCCGGGGCCTTCGAGGAGAGCTAAATGACCGATAAAGTCGCCAAACTCGTCATCGGGGACATCACCCACGAATTTCCCGTTCTATCTGGCACCGTTGGCCCGGATGTGATCGACATTCGCACCCTCTATGCCAAGACCGGGCTGTTCACCTACGATCCCGGGTTCACCTCGACCGCAGCCTGCGACAGCGCCATCACCTATATCGATGGCGACAAGGGCGAACTGCTCTATCGCGGCTACCCGATCGACCAGCTGTCGGAAAAAAGCTCCTATATCGAAGTCTGCTACCTGCTGCTCTATGGCGAACTGCCCGGCAAGAAGGAACTGGCCGAATTCGACGAACTGGTCACGCGCCACACCATGGTGCACGAGCAGATGCACTATTTCTATCGCGGCTTCCGCCGCGATGCCCATCCCATGGCCATCATGACCGGCGTTGTCGGCGCCATGGCCGCCTTCTACCATGACTCCACCGACATCACCGATCCGCAGCAGCGCGAGATCGCCTCGATCCGCATGATCGCCAAGATGCCCACGATTGCGGCCATGGCCTACAAATATTCGGTCGGCCAGCCCTTCGTCTATCCGCGCAACGACCTCGATTACGCGTCGAACTTCCTGCATATGTGCTTCTCGGTCCCGGCCGAAAACTACGTGGTGAACCCCACCATTGCCAAGGCGATGGACCTGATCTTCACCCTGCATGCCGATCACGAGCAGAACGCCTCGACCTCGACCGTGCGCCTGGCCGGTTCGTCCGACGCCAATCCCTTCGCCTGCATCGCGGCCGGCGTGGCCTGCCTGTGGGGCCCGGCCCATGGCGGCGCCAATGAAGCGGCGCTCAACATGCTCAAGCAGATCGGCACCGTCGATCGCATTCCCGAGTTCATTGCCCGCGCCAAGGACAAGAGCGACCCGTTCAAGCTCATGGGCTTTGGCCATCGCGTCTACAAGAACTTCGATCCGCGCGCCACGGTGATGCAGAAGACCGCCAAGGAGGTCCTCGACCTGCTCGGCGTGCACAACAACCCGACGCTGCAGGTGGCCCAGGAGCTCGAAAAGATCGCGCTCGAGGATCCCTACTTCATCGAGCGCAAGCTCTATCCGAACGTCGATTTCTACTCGGGCATCATCCTGGAGGCGATCGGCTTCCCGACCTCGATGTTTACCGTGCTGTTCTCGGTGGCCCGTACCGTCGGCTGGATTTCCCAGTGGAAGGAAATGATCGGCGATCCGCAGAAGAAGATCGGCCGTCCGCGCCAGCTCTACAACGGCGCGCCCGCCCGCGACTACAAGCCGCTCGACGGGCGCTAAGCGCCCTTCCAATGGCTCAGGACCCGGTCAGCCGGGTCCTGGCGCGGCGCCTCTGCCGTGCCGTTCTCCATCAACTGCGCAAGCTCGCCAAAGGCCGCAATCTGGTCCTGGCGGGCTTTTTTGTTGTCGAGCAGGTCGAGCAGGCTGCTCACCATGGCCTTGGCGTCGGGCTGCGCCTGCACCAGTTCGGTGACCTGTGGCCGGCCCAGGATGATATTGGGCAGCGACACCAGCGGCCGGCCGATCTTGTCGAATACCCGCGCCTGATGGCTGTCCATCACGTAGCTGACCACCATGGGCAGCCGCGCCAGCGCCAGTTCCAGCGTGGCGGTGCCGGCCACCGACAGGGCGACCACGGCCTTTCCATAGAGCGCCCGCCGTTCGGCCCGCGCCGATACCACGCTGACCGGCCCGGGCCAGTCGGCAACGCTCGCCTCGATCCGCTGCGCCAAGGCCGGCAAGGTGGGAATGACGACGCCGTCAATGGCTGGATGGTCGGCCAGCGCGGCCACGACCTGCCGGAACAGCGGCAGGTGCCGCCGCAATTCGCCATCCCGGCTGCCCGGCAGCAGGATCAACGGGCCGCGCTCGACCGCTGGCCCCGGCTCCAGGGCCTCGGCCAGCGCCGGATGGCCGACATAGGAGGTTGGCGGTCCGCCCAGCCTGGCCATGACTTCGGGCTCGAAGGGCAGCACCGCCAGCACCTCGTCAAACAGCGGCTTGAGCTTGGCGGCCCGCTCGGGCGCCCGCGCCCAGACGGTCGGCGCGCCATAGAGAATGACCGGGCCGACATGGCCCAGTGCCTTGAGCCGCTTGGCCACCAGCTTGGAAAAATCCTGCGCGTCCACCAGCACCACGATATCAGGCCGGCCGGCACGGATGGCCCTGGCGGTCTGCTCCACCCGCCACAGCAGCAGCGGCAGGCGCTTGAGCACGTCGCTGATGCCCATGACCGACAGGTCGCCCATCGGGTAAAGCGAGGTCAGCCCCATGCCCGTCAGTTCGTCCCCGCCCACGCCCGTCAGGGTCAGGCCTACCCGCTGGCGCAGCCGCGCCACCAGATCGGCGGCAATCCGGTCGCCCGAGGGCTCGCCGGCCAGGATGAACAGTCTGAGCGGGCTAGTCATGGTCAAGCCTCATGCCGATGACGGAAATGCCGAGCCGGACCGCGGCCTCCACCAGGACGGGCCGCTGCAGCACCAGGCTCTGCCCGGCCTCGACGGCAATCACCGTGATCCCGGCAGCGGCGCAGCGCTCGACGGTCTGCGGGCCGATCGAGGGCAGGTCGACAAAGCCCGATTGCTGGGGTTGCCGCGCCTTGGCCAGGATCAGCGGCGCCGAGCCGGTGCCGGTCGAGCCACGCGCCCGCAGCGCCCCGACCCGGTCGATCAGCGCATCGGTGCCGCCAATATCCTCGACGGCAATGATCCGCCGCCCGGAGACGACCGCCGCCTGCCCGATATCGAGCGCCCCGATGGCCCGCGCCGTTTCGAGCGCAAAGGCCGCGGCGGCAGCATCGTCGAAGCCCGGTCCGGCCAGCAGCCCCGCGCCGGCCAGCAGGTCGGGCGACAGCTCGTGCACACCCACCAGTTCGGCCCCGGCCATTTTCTTGAGTACCTTGGCCAAAGCCGCCAGCGCGGCGTCGCCGATCGGCGTCTCGGCCACACCCTCGCCCGGCGCCGCATTGCCATTGGCAAAGCGGATCAGCCCGGCCCGCGCCTTGTCGGGCAGGTCAATGCCGCCCGCCATGACGATATGACTGGTGCGAAACACCTTGAGCGACCAGATGATGCCCAGCGGATTGTCGAGATCGACGCTGCCCATCTTGACCCCGGCAATGGGCGGGCGCGGCGCCAGGGTCAGCACCTGCACCTTGTAGCCCGCCGCCAGGGCGGCCTCGACGACATGCGGCACCAGCGCCCCGGTGCCGGCAAAGATCGTCAGCCGGCCCGCCACCCTGGCCATCACTCAGCGGCTGGGCCGTTGCGCGGGGTCAGGATCGGCCGGTCGGACGCAGCCATGATGAAGGCAACAACCTCCTGCACCAGCGCATCGTCCTTGAACAGATCGGCGGCATCCTCGACCCGCTCGCGCAGCGTGCCCTCATTGGAAAAGATCTGCCGATAGGCGGCGCGCAGGCGGTGGATCGCCTCGCGATCGAACTTGCGCCGCTTCAGCCCGACCAGGTTGAGCCCGGTCAGCGCCGCCCGGTTGCCCACGGCCATGCCGAAGGGGATGAGATCGCCATCGATCATGGAATGCGCGCCGACAAAGGCATGCGCGCCAACGCGCGTATACTGATGCACCACGCTGCTGCCGCCGAAGATGACATTGTCACCGATCTGGCAATGACCGGCTATGCCGACATAATTGGCCATGATGACCTTGTTGCCGATGATGGAGTCATGGGCGACATGGGCGCAGGCCATCAGCAGGCAGTCATTGCCGATCCGGGTCAGCATGCCGCCGCCCTCCGTCCCCGGATTGATCGTCACCGACTCGCGGATGATGCAATTGGTGCCGATTTCCAGCCGCGACGCCTCGCCATGATATTTGAGGTCCTGCGGCTCAAGGCCCACCGAGGCAAACGGGAAGATGCGCGTGCCCGCGCCCACCGTGGTATGCCCGCCAACGGTGGCATGCGACACCAGCTCGACATTGTCGCCCAGCACGACATGCTCGCCCACGATGCAGAATGGGCCGATCTTGACGCCCGCGCCCAGCTGGGCCCCCGCGCTGACGATCGCCGTGGCATGGACCGATGCCGTGCTCACGAACTTGCCTCGACGATCATCGCCGTGATTTCGGCTTCCGCGATGACAACCCCGTCGACCTTGGCTTCCGCCTTGTAGCGGCCGACATTGCGCCGGCGCTGGATCTTGACGATGTGAAACTCGATGACGTCGCCGGGCCCGGCCGGCTTGCGGAACTTGGCCTTGTCGACGCCCAGCATCAGCACGATGTTCTTCTTGCCGCCATTGGAGTCGTGCTTGATCACGATGGCGCCGGCCGTCTGGGCCATGCCTTCGATGATCAGGACGCCGGGAAAGATCGGATTGCCGGGAAAATGCCCCTGAAAGATCGGCTCATTGAAGGTGACATTCTTCACCCCGACCGCCGACGTGTCGCCATCGATCTTGATGATCTTGTCGATCATCAGGAACGGATAGCGATGCGGCAGGCTGATGAGGATCTCGGCAATGCTCATCGCAGTGAGCTCGGTGCTCTCGGTCATCCCCGCTTTACCCCTTTGGAAAGTTTACGCATGGTGGCGAGTTCACGCCAGAAATCGCCGATGTCCTGAGCGGGAGCGCCCGCCAGCTTGGAGCCTTCCGGCCAGTCCTTGGTCACCGCAGCCCGCCCGTGCACGACCGAACCGGCGCCGATACTCAGATGGCCGGAGGTGCCAACCCCGCCGCCCATCAGCACGCCATCGCCCAGCACCGTCGAACCGGACAGGCCACTCATCGCCGCGATCAGGCAATTGCGACCGATCCGGCAGTTGTGGCCGATTTGCACGAGGTTGTCGATCTTGGTGCCTTCGCCGATCATGGTGTCGCCCAGGGCGCCGCGATCAACCGTCGAATTGGCGCCGATTTCCACCTTGTTCTGGATCAGCACGCGGCCCAGCTGCGGCAATTTCCGGTTGGAAACGCCGAAATCGAGCCAGCCAAAGCCCTCGGTGCCGATGCGGGTGCCGGAATGGATGACCACTTCATTGCCGATATGGGCGCAATCAATGGTGCAATTGGCGGCAATGGTGGTGTTCCGGCCGATGGTCACCCCGGCGCCGATCACCGTATTGGCACCAATGATGGTGCCGCGACCGATCTCGACGCCCTGCCCGAGCACGACATTGGCACCAAGCACCACGCCCTCTTCCAGCACCGGCTCACCCAGATCGTCGCGCCCGCCGGCCATGACGCTGCGCGTGCTGTTGGGATAGAGGTAGTCGAGAAAATCGGCAAACAGATGGTGCGGCTTGTCGCTGACCAGCGCCAGGCTGCCCTCAGGCACGGCCTCCAGCAGCGCCGGCAGCACGATCACCAGCCCCGCCGCCGTCGCCCGCAGCTCGTCGGTGTAACTGGCATGGGCAGCCAGCACCAGGTCGCCGGGTCCGGCCATGTCCAGATCGGTGACACCGGCAATGGCGAAATCGGGATCGGCCAGGCCGGCCAGCAGGTCGCCGCGCCCAAGCGCAGTCAGGATGGTGCCCACTGTGGCTGGGCCAGCGAAGCGATGAAAACGAATATCGACCATGATGTCACTTAAAAGCATTGAGCCGCGGCGCTACCGCCCCGCGGCTCAATGAACTGTTTTACGCCATTTTTGGCTAGAGCAGAGTCTGCAGCGACAGCTGGAAGACCTGCGTACGATCGGCGGACGACTTGCCCAGCACATGAGCGACGTCACCACGCAGCGGACCGAACGGGCTATCCCAGATCAGCGACGCGCCGATCGAGGTCCGCCATGGCGTGTCCTGGCTGGCGCCATTGACACCCGTGTTAGCCGCAGCGCCGGTGCCGGTACGGGGCAGACCGTCAACCCAGGCCGCATCGGCCCAGAGCGCGCCGCTCAGCCCGTAGCTCTCCGGCAGGGCCGGGATCGGGAAGCTCAGCTCGGCCGAGATGCCGGCATACATGGTGGCGCCGAGATATTCGCCGCTATTCAGGCGCGGCCCGAGGCCACGGCTTTCAAAGCCACGGATCAGCGAGGTGCCTGGATTGAACGCTTCAACCGCATGCACGCCATTGCCGCTCATGTCGTTGATCACGCCAGCCTGACCCTTCAGGCTCGCCACCAGACCGGCATCTTCCAGCACGGGCACGAAATAGCGGGCACGGGCTTCCGACTTGATCAGGTTGTGATCCCAGCCGATATACTGCTGGGTGAAGGTCGCATAGAGACCCTCGGTTGGCTTCTTGACGTCATCGACGCCATTCCAGGTCAGGGTATAGCCAACAAACGCCTTGTTGAAGGTCTGACCATCAACCACCAGAGAAGACCGGTAACGCGCGTCGCTGTCATTGTCGTCGATGACCTTGCGTTCGCCACCGGCAAACACCGTGGCCGACAGATCGGAGGTCAGCGGGACGCCCAGGCGGAACTGACCACCGGTCGACTGCGAACCATAGAACGACGTGCTGTTCTCGTCGCTGATGCGATGATAGGCATCAACGCCGGCCGAAACCTTGAGGCCCATGAAGCGCGGCTCGGTGAACGAGAAGTCGAAGGTGCGACCAGCCTGCGATGCACCCACGGCAGCCCGCAGATACTGGCCACGGCCAAGGAAGTTGCGCTCGGTCAGCGACAGCTCGCCCAGGATGCCATCGGCCGTCGAATAGCCAGCCGTCGCACCATATTCGCCCGTCGAGTCTTCGGTCACGGCAACGTTGATCACAACCTTGTCGGGCGAGGAGCCAGCCGCGGTCGTCACATTGACGGCCGAGAAGAAGCCGAGGCCATCGATATTGTTGCGACCACGGACCACCAGTGCACGATTGAAGGGGTCGCCTTCAGCGAACTCCAGTTCGCGACGGATCACGAAATCGCGGGTCTTGTCATTGCCGGTAATATTGATCCGCTCGACATAGACGCGCGGGCCCTCATCGACCAGATAGGTCACCTTGAAGCTGTTATTGGTTACGTCACGATCAAGACGCGCCCGAACGTCAGCGAAGGAATAGCCCTGCGTCGTCGCCTCGTAGGACATGTCCTCGATGGTGGACTGCAGATCGCTGACCGAATAACGGCTGCCCTTGCCAGTCTGGACCGTGCTCCTGAGCGCATCGGTATTCAGGCCGGCAATGCTGGTCTCGATACCGACGTCGGAGAATTCGTACTTCTGGCCTTCACTGATGGTGAAGTTGACGAAATAGGCATTGCGGGCCGCATCATACTCGCCCACCGACGTCACCTGCGCATCAGGATAGCCGCGATTGGCATAGTACAGGCGAACGCGCTCGCGATCGACGGCCAGCTTCTGGTCGTCATAGTCGTCATCCTTGAGAAGCCAGCTCAGAAAACCGGTTTCCTTGGTCAGCATGGCGCCCTTGAGGTTGCCGGCCGACATTGCATTATTGCCCGTGAAGTTGATCGCCGCGACACCCGCACGATCGCCTTCATTGACCACAAAAACCACGCGGACGCGGCCATCCGGCAGTGTCTCCGTGCGCGAGGTCACCGACACGGAGAGGAAGCCCTCGCCATCATAGGCCTGGCGGATGCTCTCGATGTCGGAAGCCAGCCGGCCCTGAGTGAAAATGCCGGAGGTCGACACATCGACCATGGCCAGCAGCTGCTTGTCAGTGAAACGCCGGTTACCCTCGAACAGAACCGAGCCGACCAGCTGCTCTTGGGCCTGGGCCGTCGCAACACCAACAAGTGGGATGCCGGGACCTGCGAGCGAAGCTGAGCCCAGTATCGCCAGCGCCAGGAACGCGCCGCGCATCAACTTGGTGGGGTGGATCATATTGTTATTGCCTTCTGCGACCATGCCCAAGGAATCGCCATGCATAGCGCTCCCCCAAGCCAATTCCATTACACCGTTTTACCGCCTTTTTAACCAACGGCAAGGCGTAAGCCTCGTCGCGGTTAGCAAAAGCTTGGTGCTCTTGTATTCCTGCAACACCTTACAAACCAAGGTTAACCTGGGGTTAACGCAGGATCCCGAGATGCGCAAAGAGCGTATCATTAAAGAGCGTAAACACCATGAGACTCAGAACAAGGGCAAATCCGATGCGGAAGCCGATCTCCTGAACTTTCATGCTGAGCGGACGCCCTCTCACAGCTTCAACCAGATAATACATGAGGTGGCCGCCGTCGAGCATGGGTACCGGCAAAAGATTGAATATCCCGATATTTAGCGAGAGCAGCGCCGTCAGATTTATGAGTGCGATTATCCCCAGAGTCGCCACTTCGCCGGAAACCTTGGCCACCTTGATCGGTCCGCCCAGCTGCTCGACATCGCCGCGGCCGACAAAGAAGTCGCCCAGAAAGGCGCCCGTGCGCTGCACGATGAAGCGGATTTCCTCGGTCGTCATGCCGATCGCCTCGACCGGACCGGGCCGGTACAACGTCACATCGGTCTGCTCGACATCCCGGCTCACCCCGATTCGACCGATCCGCTGCATGTTGCCGAACCGGTCTGCCACCTCGGTGGCCTCGGGCAGCAGCACCAGGGTCTCGCTGGCGCCGCCGCGATCGAGGACCACCGTCACCTCGCGCTCCGGGCTGGTGGCCACCAGCCGCTGGAAGTCCTCGAAGCCGCGCACGACATAGCCGTCCACCGAGACGATGATGTCGCCAGGCGCGATGCCGGCCGACTCGGCGGGGGAACCGGCAATGACCTCACCCACCACGGGCGGGATGGTATAGCGCCCATAGCCCAGCAGCAGGGCATAGAGAATGACGAAGGTCAGAATGACATTGGCCGCCGGCCCGGCCGCCACGACCGCAATGCGCTGCCACACGTTCTTGTTGGCAAACAGCCTGGGTGCCAGGTCTGGATCGGCATTGGCGATGGCCTCGTTGTCCGGCGTGCTGGCCGCGTCCATGTCGCCGACAAAGCGCACATAGCCGCCCAGCGGGATGGCCGACAGCCGCCAGCGCGTCCCCGCCTTGTCGTTCCAGCCGAACACTTCGCGGCCAAAACCGATGGAGAAGGTCTGGATGGCGGTGCCATTCCAGCGCGCCACCAGATAGTGGCCCATCTCGTGCACGAAGACGATCACCGTCAGCACCGCCAGGAACGGCACCACATAGGTCAGCAGCCAGTAGAGGTTCGCGAGCAGCCAGGCGAAAAATTCCAACATTGTCTTCCTTGTGCGGTCAGCGGTGTCGCCAGACTACCAGTAGAGCAGTCCCTGGGCGACCGCGCCGAAACCGGCATGCAGCGTGCCGATGATCAGCACCAGCAAGACGCCGAATGTGAGGCTGTCGAGCCGATCCATCAACCCGCCATGGCCCGGAATGATATCGCCGCTGTCCTTGACGCGGAAATGGCGCTTGACCGCGCTTTCGCTGAGGTCGCCCAGCTGTCCCAGCACGCTGATCACCGCGGACAGCACGAGGCCGATCCACCACGGCGAATCCGTGACCAGAACCCAGACCACCAGCCCTGCCCCGGTCCCCAGCGCCAGCCCGCCCAGCGCGCCCGACCAGGTCTTGCCCGGCGAAATATCAGGCGCCAGCTTTTCCCCGCCGATCTGCCTTCCGGCAAAGAAGGCGGCCGAATCGGTCATCCACACCACGGTGCCCAGATAGACCCCGGCCCAGACCCCGGCAAAGCTGTCGCCCCGCATGGCCAAAGCGGCGATGATGATGGCGCCATAGAGGGTCAGGCCCAGCACGCGCCACCACATCCCCTCGCCCCGGGCGACCAGCGCGATACCGCAGGCGACAGCGATCACCGCCACACTGCTCCAGGCCCCCCAGAGCGGGAATACCAGGCCGGACAGCGCCACCAGCCCGATCAGCACCATGCCGGTGCTGGTCAGCGGGGCGCGCGACACCATGGTTTCCCATTCGCGATAGGCGCCGGCAAACACCGCCCCCACCACGGCGGCAAAGAAATAGCTGCCCACCAGCAGGGCGGCCGCCGTCAGGGCGATCAGCACCGAGGCCGACATCAGGCGCGGCCCCAGGTCGGACCACAGGCGGCGGCGCTCCCCGGACGGCTCAGGCACGCGATTGCCGGGTTCACTCAAGATTGTGCCGCCCCTGTCCCGCCGAAGCGCCGCTCGCGCTGCGCATAGGTCTCGAGTACCCGCACAAAGCTGGCCTCGTTGAAATCGGGCCAGTGCTCGTCGACAAAGACGAATTCGGCATAGGCCGCCTGCCAGAGCAGGAAATTGGAGATGCGCTGCTCGCCGCTGGTGCGCAGGATCAGGTCGGGATCGGGCAGACCCGCCGTATAGAGCGCCGCCTCGACGGTGGCCTCATCGATGTCGTCCGGCGCCAGCCGCCCGGCGGCCACCTCGCGGGCGATCCAGCGGGTGGCGTCGACGATTTCCGCCTTGGCGCCATAGTTGAACGCCACCACCAGCACCAGCCCGGTATTGTCGGCCGTCTTGGCCTCGACATCGTCGATCAGCCGCACCAGCGAGGGCTCGAGCCCGGCCCGCGTGCCGATGATGCGCACCTTGACATTGTTGCGGATCAGCCGCTGCAGGTCTGATGCAACAAACCGGCGCAGCAGGTTGAAGATGAACGCGACTTCTTCGCGGGGGCGTGACCAGTTCTCCGACGAGAAGCTGAATACGGTGAGATATTTCACCCCATAGGTGATGCACAGCTCGACCATGTTGCGCAGGGATTTGACGCCCTCGATATGCCCCTCGGTGCGGCGTTTGCCGCGGGCCGTGGCCCAGCGTCCATTGCCATCCATGATGACGCCGAGATGCGTCGGCACGCGCAGGGATGCGCGCTGCGCTGGGTCGGCGACGATGGCTGGATCAATCGACATCTACGCCCTCCCGGCGCAGCCGGTTCGGCTCAAACCTGCATGATTTCGGCTTCTTTGGCCGCCAAGACGTGGTCGATCTCGGTCACGGCGGCATCGGTGGCCTTCTGCACCAGGTCGGACTGCGCGCGCGCATCGTCCTGGGCCATGTCGCCGTCCTTTTCCGCCTTCTTGAGCGCATCCATGCCGTCGCGGCGGATATGGCGCACCGCCACACGGGCGGCTTCGGCATAATTGTGGGCGACCTTGGTCAGGTCGCGCCGGCGCTCTTCGTTGAGCTCGGGCAGCGGCACGCGGATGATCTGCCCCTCGCCCATCGGATTGAGGCCCAGCCCGCTGTCGCGAATGGCCTTTTCCACGGCATTGGCGAGGCTGCGATCCCAGACCTGGACGCTGAGCATGCGCGCTTCGGGCACCGTCACCGTCGCCACCTGGTTGAGCGGCGTGCGCGAGCCATAGGCCTCCACGGTCACCGGTTCGAGCAGGCTCGCGCTGGCGCGTCCCGTGCGCAGGCCCGCCAATTCGTCCTTGAGGGACGTAATGGACTTCTGCATGCGGGTTTTGATGTCAGTGAGGTCGTAGGCCATTATGTGGTCCTTCCAGGCTAGATCGGCTTGCCGACACGGGTGCTGCGAACACGACCCGCCAAAACGCCGGCCAAGCCTTCTTTGTCGTCCAATGAATATACGATTATCGGCAGGTTGTTGTCGCGGGCAAGCGCAAAGGCTGCAGTATCCATGACGCGCAAATTCTGGCTGATGACATCGTCATGGCTGATCTGGTCATAGCGGGTGGCGCTGGGATCCTTCTTCGGATCAGCCGAATAGACGCCATCGACATTGGTGCCCTTGAGCACGACGTCGCATTCGAGCTCGATGCCGCGCAGCGCCGCCGCGGTATCGGTGGTAAAGAACGGATTGCCGATGCCCCCGCCCAGCACCACGACATAACCATCCTCCAGCGCGGCCTTGGCAGCGCGGGCGGTATAGGTGTCGGCAACGGACGGCATGGTGGTGGCGCTGAAGACCTTGGCCTTGACGCCGGCAGCCGTCAGGGCGCCAGCCAGGGCCAGGGCGTTGATCACGGTGCCCAGCGTGCCCATCATGTCGGCCGTGACCCGATCGCCGCCATTGGCCGCCACGGCCATGCCGCGGAAAATATTGCCGCCACCGGTGACAATCGCCATTTCGATGCCGGTTTTGGCGACATCGGCAATCTGCTGGGCCACGCCCGCCAAATATTCGGGCTGGATGCCGAATTGCTGATCGCCTGACAGCGCTTCACCCGAAACCTTGAGGAGAATGCGTTTATAGGCAGGCGGCATCGGTAACCCCACACTTGAACAGAGACGGCGGGGTCCCGAATCCAGAAACACCCGGCAGACACTAAGGCAAAAGCGCCTTCAAAAGAAAGCGCCTCACCGGCAAAACAAACTCAGGCAGGGTCTTGTGCTCAATCCCCGGCCAAATCAAGGCGGCTTGGGGAGAACAGCAGGTGGGCCCATGGGCCCACCTGCAATAAGCGACGACAGGATTACTTCTTGACGCCGGCAGTGGCAGCGACTTCAGCCGCAAAGTCGGTCTCGACCTTTTCGATGCCCTCGCCCAGGGCAAAGCGCACGAAGCGGGTCAGCTTGATCGGCGCGCCGACAGTCTTTTCGGCATTCTTGATCGCATCGCGGACCTTGGTCTCGCCATCGATCACGAAGGTCTGCGCCAGCAGCGTTACGTCCTCGAAATACTTGCGCATGCGGCCATCGACCATCTTTTCGGCGATCTCGGCCGACTTGCCCGATTCCTTGACCTGCTCGAGAATGATGGCGCGCTCGCGGGCCACCACGGTCTGGTCGAGGTCTTCGGGATCGATCGACAGCGGATTGGTTGCCGCGATGTGCATGGCCAGCTGCTTGCCGAGAGCGGACAGGGCAGCCTTGTCACCGGTCGATTCCAGCGCGACCAGAATGCCGATCTTGCCCAGGCCGGTCTTGACCGCGTTGTGGACGTAGCTTTCCACGACGCCGTCGCTGACCGAGACGAACTCGGTGCGGCGCAGGTTCATGTTCTCGCCGATCTTGGCGATGGCTTCGCCCAGCTCGACCGAGACCGTATTGCTGGTGCCGGGATAGGCCATTTCGCCCAGCTTGGCGACGTCGCCCTTGGCGTCGAGCGCCAGCTTGGCAATGTTTTCGACAATGGTCTGGAACTGCTCGTTGCGGGCAACGAAGTCGGTTTCCGAGTTCACTTCGACAACGGCAGCCGTGGTACCGGCATTGGCAATGCCAACCAGGCCTTCAGCGGCAACGCGGTCGGCCTTCTTGGCGGCCTTGGCGAGGCCGCGCGTGCGCAGCCAGTCGATCGCCGCTTCCATCTCGCCATTGGTCTCGGCCAGGGCCTTCTTGCAGTCCATCATCCCGACGCCGGTTGCGTCGCGGAGCTGCTTGACCATTCCTGCAGTGATTTCCATGGGTTCACCTCTTGGCGGCCCCATTGCAGGGGCCGCATCGTTCAAAATCAGGACAAAATCCGCGTGACGCGAACTTAGTTGATGGTGGGCTGCGCGACAGGCGCTTCTTCGGCGGCAGGCGCTTCGACCGGCAGGTCTTCGACCGGAGCCTGCTCGCGGGCGCCGATATCGGCACCGAGCGCGGAGGACGAACGACCGATGCCGTCGATCGCTGCGCGGGAGATCAGCGAGGTATAGAGCTCGAGGGCGCGCGAGGCGTCGTCATTGCCGGGAATGGCGTAGTCGACGGTATCGGGATCGCAATTGGTATCGACAATGGCGATGACCGGAATGCCCAGGCGACGGGCTTCCTTGATCGCATTGGCTTCCTTGTTCGTGTCGATCACGAACAGCAGCGATGGCAGGTTGCCCATGTCCTTGATGCCGCCCAGGTCGCGCTCGAGGCGTTCCTGTTCGCGGCTCATCATCAGGCGTTCCTTCTTGGTGCGCAGCGCGAGTTCGTCATCGCCCATGGCTTCGAGTTCACGCAGACGGGCGATCGACTTGGAAATCGTCTGCCAGTTGGTCAGCGTGCCGCCGAGCCAGCGCGAATTGACGAAGTACTGCGCCGACTGCTTGGCAGCCTCGGCGACCAGGGGAGCGGCCTGGCGCTTGGTGCCCACGAACAGCACGCGGCCGCCATCGGCGACGGTGTCGCTGACCAGCTGCAGGGCGCGGCTCAGCACGGGAACCGTCTGGCTCAGATCGAGAATGTGAATGTCGTTGCGAACGCCGAAGATGTAGCGTTCCATCTTGGGGTTCCAGCGGTGCTTCTGGTGACCAAAGTGAACGCCAGCTTCAAGCAATTGACGCATAGAAAAATCGGGCAGTGCCATTGGGGCTGCTCCTGTTTACCGGTTGATGCCGCCACGAGGCCTTGCGGCGGTTGCCCGCCACCGGATGGCATTCCGGTTCCCCAAAATGCCTGCCTCGTGTGTGAAATCGCGCCGACACACGGTCGAACGCAAGCGCGATATAGGCGAAGCGGCCGAAAAGGGCAAGAGCCCGGCCCCCTGCCCGCTCGGGATAACGCCCGTGCCAAGGCGCCGCCTGCAGCGCGGTTATCATGGATAGGCGGACCCCGAGACGGCAATCGCCTCTGGTAAATTTGAAAGGTGAGACGAAAGCCGCCTCGGAGCGCCGGTTTTTGGAACTGTCCGGTCCTAGGGGTCGCTCGCCCTGTCGCAACCGAAGCGTGGAACCTGTGTGTAGCGCGCAAAATCGAATGGCACCGCGCGCAACTTCAAGTGGCAGCAAAACCCGGTCCTGTTAAGATGCGTTTGAAGAACCTGATCGCGTGCTATTCCGGATTGCCATGCCAACGAAGAAAACAAGAGTTGTCATCGGCATTGGAGGTTCGCCCCGAAGCGTCCTTTCGATCGACGAACACAAATCTGGTGACCTGACACTTGAGCTGTATGGACGACAGTTAGGCGACGGTCCTCCGTCTCCGTTTGCCGGCGATCCCGATCAGTTTAGGGGAAAGAAGGTCAAGCAGCATCGCCTTAGCATCCACACCAGCCCTAATTCGCCTCGGTCGAACTCCATTAAGCTCCACTTTGAGTTCGAAGACGGGACCTACAGAACCGAGATGCTTCATACTACGGCCATCAAACAGAAAACCGGGATCACTCCGATTTTTGCCCGTCTTTGCTCGTCAATGTCAGACGAAAGTTACCTCTCTAAACCCCGCGCTTCCGACACTGTCATCGACCTGGGAACCTTCGACCCTAGGTGGTTCACTCTTCAATTCGCTGTTTTCCTGGGGTCAAAGCAGACAGACTTTCCGGTGCCGTCTGCAGCCAGCGTCGTGCGGCTCGATTTCGACCAGTTTCGCCTTTTCTTCATCTGGTCGTTCTTAACGTTAGGAGCAACTGGTCATAACCGGCTGAGCCACGTTACGACCACGGAAGGCTATGGGGTTTCAGATGGCTATCCGCCTGATCAGTGCGTAGGCGTATTCGACTATTTCCGGGAGCATCTAAAACAGCAGATCCTGAGCGTTCTTGGTGAAGTGCCTTCGCTGCTAGAACACATGCCATTCATGGGAACTGCCACCTATGTTCCAAGAGCAGATCAGCTGTCTCTCGAATATGCGGAATGGCTACTCACTCAAAACATCTTAATGGGCAATCAGGTGGCGGTCACCGTTGTCATAATTGACCTCGCCCGTGGATTTGTGAGTTCGGCTGAATAGGCGCGCCGCCCCACAACAAGGATCTGCCAGCTTCGGACTATGCTGCCAACCTATCGACGTTCTTTTTGAATTTCTCGACCAGTCTTAGCTCGCTTGCAACATCGCGTTTCTGGAAGCGCCGAACATAAATCCAGCCCTTGTAGAACATCCGGTTGCCCACAATTTCCATCGCTTCGATGGATTGCTCCTGGCCATCCTCGCTTTTGATAGTAGCTGCTCCAAATTCGAAGATCGGCTCGTGACGCATAGCCTCGCCAAATGTGGTGTCGGCGCCATATAGACCGACTATCCACGGATCAAAATTGGCGGGGGTACCGGCGTGATCATAGGCCTGAAAGAGCAGATCATAGATCTTCTTAGGGCCAACCCTCTCCACCAGCGACGACACCAAGCTTAGCTGCACACGCTGATCCTCGTTGGGATCCACGCCGATCGACCATAAGGCAGCGTCCGGCCGAAAGCCTAGAGCCGCTAAGGCTTCGACGTACCTCAGGCCAGCCGCTAAACGTTCGGCAGTTACAAGCTGTTCAACCATGGCACCACACCATCTTCCCCAAAGGACGCTTCCATCATATCACGAGCCAGCCGCCGTGGCACCCTCCCGCCTTCATAGTCGATCCATCGGCTCCAACTGAAGGCAACACGCAGGTTTGCACGAAGTGCAGACGACAAACCGCTGTGCTGCAGATGAGCAAGATCGAACAGAGCTTCGAGACTATGAACGTGAAGGTCAGGCCGCTGACCACGATCAGGCCAGGAATTGAAGCGTTCCCGCTTCATTATTAGGCCCTTCAATGCGAATTCAACCGCGCTGCCGGCCAGCACGATTGCTTCTCTACAATGCCTCTTATCGTCCGCAACTGCTTTCGCTGCGCGTTCTTTATCGGCAGCCCTGGCGCGCCACTCTTCCGGCGATTTCATACACGTCCCCGCAACCCTAAGGGGAACCTACCGTTCGCCCGGCTAGAGTCAATTGTGTCAGTCCATGAGATACGGCGCATCCAGGAGCACACGGTCTCTGAGCTTGTCTTGACCCACGGCATTAGCGTGAACCGTAACCGAACGCTTACGGTTCAGACTGAGCTCGCCACCGCCGCGCCGCCATCCGCATCGTCGTCACCCCTGCCCGCCGCATAGGCGCGCGACAGGTCGCGATAGGGGCGCGAATTGAAGGCGAGCACCGTCACCAGCACGCCGACCATGCCGGCCAGGGTGAAGACCAGCGCGATGCCCCGATCGGGACCGGTGCCGAACCAGGTCCCGATCGACTGCGCCCCGGCCCCGTCGGTCATGAAGGGGATGACCACGAACTGGGTGAGCGGGCCGATCAGGAAGGCCGTCAGGGGCGAGGCGGATTGCTCCACCGACTGGGCAAAGCCGAACACCCGGCCCTGCCGCTCCAGCGGCACCACCTTTTGCAGCGTGGTATGCTCAGCGGCCTCGGCATAGGGCCCCAGCAGCATCCAGACGAAACAGCCGGCCGCCAGCAGCCAGATCGAGGACTGCAGCGTGAATACGCAGCAGACCGACCAGGTGATGAGGTTGACCAGCAGCAGCGTGCGCAGCGGGTTCGTGCCCAGCCCGGTGCGGGAGATAATGATGCCGCTCAGGATGAAGGCGGTGGACAGAGCGCCGAACAGCAGGCCCCAGATCTCGACGCTCACCAGCGACAGGCCATAGGCGTCCAGCAGGGCCATGAAGATGCCCCCCAGGAAATTGTTGAAGCAGGCAAAGAAGATCAGGGCAAACAGGCCCGGCACGGCGGCAATCACGCGGATCGTGCCGGCGATATCGACGCGCCTGGGCTCGGCCGGATGCTCGGCGCTCGGCGCCACGCGGCCCTCGTCGATACGCAGCAGACCAAGATGGAGCAGGACCAGCATGGTGGAGCCAAGGGCCAGGCCGATCACGCCCAGCATGCCGGTATAGGCCACCAGAAAGCCTGATATCACCGAGGTGGTGAGAAAGCCGATGCCCGAGACCATGCCGACCAGGCCATTGGCCTTGTCGCGCTCGCCGTCCGGCACCAGGATCGTCACCAGGGTGGCCAGGGCAATGGAGCGGATATTGCCGGCAATCACCCCCAGCATCACCAGCAGCACGAAGCCCCAGAGATAGGGGCCATAGGGGTTGGCAAAGGCACCTTCCGGCTCCAGCAGCAGCATTACCAGGCTTGCCGCGTAGAACAGCGCCGACACCACGCTCGAGCCCAGCATGGCGGTTTTCTTGGCATTGTGATCGACGATCGAGCCGAACCAGAAGCCGAAACCCGCGGTGAACACCAGGTAGACGCCGGCGATCATGCCGGTCGCGAATACCGACCGGGTTTCCAGAAAGGTCCAGAACGTGATGGCGAACCAGACGGTGAAATTGGTGATATTGGCCAGCAGGTTGTTGGCCAGTATCTGGTGAAACGGCTTCATCTTTCGGCCTCGTTCTGGCGACCGCGCGTCCTGCGGGCGGCCCCTTGCTGAGTGTAGCTCTGCGCCAGCAGCCTGACGAGACGTGTCAGCAACTGGTGCCATGGCGACGAGCAAGGGCGGCGCTGTTCGACACCCCATCTGATGGGCATCCCGACCGCGGCTTGGAACCCCATGACCTGCCAGTCCGCCGTCCTCCCTATCTGGTCGTTGCCCGGCGTCTGGCGGCGATTTTCGCTTGCGGGAAATTGCCAAGGTTTGCCGAACGGCCGGAATGGGGTGCACCTCTGCCTGGCAGCACTCGACCCCATTCCGGTCGCCTGGACCGTAGCGTTCGTCTCCGACAAGCGGAGGTAGCCTTGCCTATGAAGGCGCTTGGCGCGTCATAATCGGGTCGCCGCCGGCCGTACGTTTCAAATGGCCGTTGTCGCGGACACTTCCCGGGTGACGGCGTGATCAAGAGGTCTGCTCCGGCGAGACTGCCTTGGTCGAATCCTCCGGCACAATATTCGGAGCAGATACCTTCAAGATGCAGCCAGGATAATCACCGCTGGCACGGATGCGTCAGACCTTTATTCCGAACAGCTGCTCGGCATTTCGGAATGCGATCTTTTCCTTGTCTTCCCGTGGCAGATTGACGGCCCGGAACCAGTCGGTCCCCTGCTTCATGTCTGCAAACGGGTAGTCGGTGGCAAACATAAGCCGATCGACGCTGATATACTTCAGCAGGAGCTCGAGCAGCTCATCCTGGAAAAACGCGCTGGTCGTGAACCAGAAATTGTCCTGGATGTATTGCCCCAGGGGCTTCTTCAGTGAATTTTCGGTCGCACCGCTCAAGTCATTCACGATACGCTCGTAGTAGAACGGAAGACCCTCTCCCATGTGGCCGACAATGATCTTGAGGTTGGGAAATCTGTCGAAAACTCCGTAAATCATCATTCGAACCGTTTGGATAAGCACTTCCTGGTGCCACCCCAGTCCCGAACCGCTGAAAATATAGTCCTGGAACTCTTCCGTATATTCCGACCGGTTCGTCTTGTAGTAGACATCGAAGACCTCGTCGGTCGGATAACCGGGATGAAGGTAAATCGGCACATCAAGAGCCTCGGCCCGCGCCAGCACTGGCTCAAAATCGGGATGGTCAAGGTATTTTCCCGTGATGTGTCCATTGGTCAGTGCGCCCACAAAGCCATCTTCGCGAACTGCGCGTTCCAGTTCATCGGCCGCAGCCGCAGGGCTCTGCAATGGCAGCGTGGCAAAGGCTTGGTACCGTCCCGGATGGGCGGCCATTGGCCCATCGACGAGGCCTTTGTTGAGGCGATAGGCAAAATCGATGCCTTCCTGACCTGGGACATTCTGCACTGCCGGCGTATGCGCGGACAGGATTGCAACGGTGAGTCCCGCCTGGTTCATCAGGTCGATGCGGCCCGCACCCACGTCGGCAAGACCAATTTCCGTGAGGTAATCGATGTGATCCTGGTTAATGGAGTTCAGCGCCATCAGTTCGGGGGTGGAAAAAGTCTCTTCCACGCCGATGAAGGGCAGGTCCTGGTCGCGCAAGGCGATGTCCGAAACCTCCTGCGCGGTGGCGCGGGTGATGATGGCCGGCGCGGACAATCCGGCGCCAACACCCAGTGCTGCTGCGCCGCTCAGAAAGTTGCGGCGTCCCATCACCAGGCTCTTGAGGGGTGTTTCGATCGGTTCCATGTCGGTTTCTGCTCCGATGTTGCGTTGTGCAGGGTGTGCCGGGCACTACCGTTCTGCTGATGACGCCGCCTCGAACGTCGCCGGCGGCACCTCGCTATGCCGGACCAGGATTGCGCGAAGATTGTGCGTCGGGGCAAAATCGCGAAGGGTCAGGGGGTCATGCTGATCAGGCCGCCCGTGAAGGTGGCCTTGGGCGCGCTATCGCTCCGGATGGCCAGAATGGCCTGCTGGCCGCGACGTTGGGCGCAGTGCCCGGATACAGGGCTGCGTTCTCCACCTGATAGGGCCCGGTAATCAGACTGTCCGCAACCCGCGTCGGCGGTGACCCAGGGGGATGACCGGCCTAGGTAACAAGAGGAAGCCTGATCTCGAACAAGGCGCCACCGCCGGGCGCGTCGCCGACCGTGATATGACCGTTGTGGCGCTCGACGATGTCCCTGACCAGCGACAGGCCCAAGCCGGCGCCCTGATCGAGCGGCACGATGCGGTTGAAGGGTTCGAAAATGGCCTGTCGATGTTCTTCAGCGATGCCGGGGCCGCTGTCGGCCACGCGCACCGTGCCGTCGCGCCCTACCCCGACGCGGATGGCGCTGTTGCGGCCGCCGTGAATGACGGCGTTCTGGATCAGGTTGACGATGGCGCGCGACAGCGAGGCCGGGTCTGCGGCAACGGTGACGCTGTCCATCTCGGCATCGAAAGAGATCTCGTCACCGGCCGCCAGGGCCAGCGGCGCCATGTCGGCGGTGACCTGCGCGACCAGATCGACCAGGTTCAGCGGCGCGAATACCGTCAGGTCTGCATCCAGCCGTTGCAGGTCAAGCAATTGGTTGGCCAGATTGGCAAGACGCGCGACATCGAGCATCAGCCGGCTGCGTTCCTGGCCCTCCGGGAGCAGTTCGATGCGGGTCTGGAGGATGGCGACAGGCGTGCGCAGTTCATGGGCCGCATCGGCCAGAAAGCGCTGCCGACGCTCGATGCCGTCATCGAGGCGCTGCAGCGCGGCATTGACCGCCCGGACCAGGGAATGCAGTTCGTCGGGAACATGTGCCGATGACAGGCGGGAACCCCGCCTGTCGACATCGATCTTGTCCGCCTCCGCGGCCACGTCATCGACCCCACGCAACTGACGCCTGACGATCGGGGGAATGACGAGGAAGGTAACCACCGTCAGCAGGATCAGCAGACCAACAAAGAACGGGTTGCCGAAAACCGCATCGAAGCCGATTTCAGGACCGCCACCCGTGATGATCCAGAGCCGCCCCAGATCGGTGTCGAGGCGCCGCACGATCGCGATCGTCTGCTCACCGGTCTCGCCGGCAATATTGGCTGATGTCATCCGAACCAGGGCGGGCGGCATGGGCATGATAGCGTCAGGGACATCGCCCATTTGCACGGAACGGCCTTCGGCATCGACGGCGTAGAACCACAAGCCAGGGTGAGCGGCGGCTTCCTGCAGCAGATCGTCGTCGACAAGAAGTTCCAGACTTCCGGTCTGGGTGCGATGGATCGAGTTGGCAATGTCATCGACAATATCGTCGTCGAAGCGCTGATCCTCGCTGAGGAACTGATAGATCGGAACAGCGGCCACCCCGGTAAATGCCATCAGCACCAGTGCCTGCATCACCACCATGCGCCAGGCCAGCCTGGTGCGCAGCGAGCTGGAACGCCAGGGCGTCACGGGGCAGCCTTGAGCAGATAGCCCAAGCCTCGGATGGCATGAATTTCGACGCCTGCGCCGCTCAGCTTGCTCCGCACACGCGAGATATGTGAATCCAGCGTATTGGAGGCGATTTCCTCGTCATAGCCATAGACCGCTTCCTCCAGTGCGCTGCGTGCCACGGTGCGGCCGGCGCGCCGCACCAGGATTTCCAGCGCCAGCAATTCCCGCCGCGTCAAATCCAGGGGGACACCGCCCACATCCGCATGCCGTTCGGTCAGGTTGAACCGCAAGCGGCCGACATTGACCGTGCTCTGGCCGATCTGGGCGGGGCGGCGCATGACGGCGCGCAGCCGCGCCATCAACTCATCGGTGGAGAACGGCTTGGCCAGATAGTCGTCGGCGCCATGATCGAGCCCGGCAATGCGCTGGTCGGACGAACCCAGCGCCGACAGCACGATGACGGGCAGGCCCGGCTGTTCCCGGCGCAGCAGCGGGATCAGCGACAGGCCATCGCCATCAGGCAGCTTGCGGTCGAGCAGCACGGCATCATGCACACCGCTGCGGCAGGCCTCTTCGGCGATCTCCAGAGTGGGAGCATGATCCACGACAACGTCATGACGACTCAGTGTGGCGGTCAGGGCCGCGGCCATGTCCTTCTCGTCTTCAACCAGCAGAATGCGCATCCAAATTTCCTGTCAAATGCCAGCCCGTTCTAGCAACAAACATTGCGGGTGGATTGTGCTTTGTGCGGAACATGCTGACCGACCAGGTGAGGTATCCAACCGGCCCCTGCAGGACAGGGACGCAGGCTGCCTTGGCCGCAAGGGGCATCTGGCAGCCTGCCGATCGGGGATCAGCTGCGCCCCGGTGTTACCGGTTCGAGCGTGTCGGGGTCGAGAAACACCATGCTGGTGCCGCCCTTGCCATTGGGCACCCAGGCGCGGATCAGCGCGCCCCATTCCTCGAAACCGGCGGTCATGATGCCCCGGTCACGCAAACTGCGTTCGAGTGCGATCGTGGGCTTGCCGTGAACGGTGCCCAGCTCGTTTTCAGCAGCGAAAGTCGGAACGGCAGTGAGACCGACAAGGGCAAGAACGGTTACCATGGAGAGAGTTTTCATCGGGATGTTCCTTTCTGTTGAACACCGTCAGACTGTCCCCTGTCCATTGTCCCAACATTGCAAGACGCCATGTCGGACAGATAATTGGAAAAATCTCATAGGCCTGGAATATGGCCGGCAGGCGCTCCTCACAGCCAGGATACGGGCGGCGGCAGGCGGTGATTGTGACGTGCACCGGTTAAGCGTCCGCGACCAGCCCGGACAAGCCCTGCAGAGACCGTCTGAACGCCGCGCCGACGCGTTGGCTTTCCAGTTGCGGGCCGGAAGCAGGCGGGGTCCAGCCGCTCGTCACAGAAGGCGAACCGAGGCAGCGAAGAGGCCGCAAGGACGTCATTGGGCCGGCGACCCAGCCTCATGCTGGGGGCGCGCCGGCGATCGGCAGGCTGCTCACGTCAGAACCTATCGACGGATGAAACAGCGGCTCATCGAAGCAGACTGTGGGCAACCGACGCCATCCCTGCCGTCTGCAGCCAGGCGCCATTAGCCGGGAAGCTGCCCTTGGCGGCGCAGGTCAGCCCTGCGCCGCCGGCCAGCCTGGCCCGTGCTAGGCGTGCTGCTTTGCCAAGCCGCGGAGCATGACTTCGATGTTGCGTTCCACTTCGGGGGTTTGCGCGCCCCGTTCCAGGCCGCCAAGCAGTAACCGTCCGGCCGCTGGTTGCGCGAAAAGGCCGGCCCAGGCGGCGTTTTCGAGCTCCAGGCCCGCAGCATAGTCGTCGGCCGGGAGGCTCTGCTTTGCCGCGTTGGCCACGCCATCGGCCAAGGCCGCGATGTTGTGGGCAAGCGTGTCAACGAAGCCACCGATCGTATCAGCCGGCACGGCTCGATTGATCCAGCCATAGCGTTCAGCCATTTCCGCATCGAACAAATCGGCGCCGAGCACAATTTCCAGTGCCCGATTCCGGCCGACGCGATGGCGCAGATACTGCGTTCCCGCCCCACCTGGGACGATGCCCATCAAGGCTTCGACCTGGCCAAGCGCGGCCCGGCCGATGGCGCCAAAGCTCATGTCGGCTGCGGCAACGAACTCAGCGCCGCCACCTCTCGCCATGCCTTCGAGTTTGACGATGGTGACCTGTGGCAGGCGGCGCAGCCGTTCCGACAGGCTTTGGAACGGGTTCAGCCCGGGCAGGGCAAGCGCGCCAAGCTTCTCGAAGATCTCAGGGTCTTCGGCCATCGTCATGTCGACATGGGCCATGAAGAAATCGGGATTGGCACTGTCGAAGACGATGACCTTGGTCGCCGCATCATCCTTCACGGTGTCAAGAAAACTGGTCAGCTCCGCCATCATCTGCAGCGAAAGCACATTGACCGGCGCATTGTCGATGGTGACGCGGGCGACGCCGCCGTGGGTGGTGACGTTGATGGTTTGGTAGGAGGCAGACATGGTAGCTCCAGCTCTTGTGAACACGGAGCGCCTTAAGTATGCTTCTGATACTTAGTGTCAATTACGCACTTAGATAATATCAGGGATGCTGGAGCATACCGATGGACGACGTACTGGACCCCCATTTCCGGGTGGATTGCCCCAGCCGGCAGATCCTCGATCAGATCGCCGACAAGTGGTCGATGATGGCGCTGTTCGTGCTGAGGGAGCCCAAACGCTTCAACGAGATCAAGCGCCGGCTCGGCGGCATAACCCAACGCGTGCTGACGCAGACCCTGCGCAAGCTCGAACGCAATGGCATGATCACCCGCCATGTCCTGCCCGGCCCGCCGCTCGGCGTCGAATATGCCCTGACCCCGCTCGGGCGATCGCTGGAGGGCCCCTTCTCCGTGCTCTATGGCTGGACGATCGACAACATGGCAGCAATTGGCGCGGCGCAATCCAGTTACGACAACCGAGCCTGAACAGGTTCGGCGTTCGTGGTTGCTTTGCGCCAACCTGGCGCTCTCAGACATCCGCCTTGTCAAAGATCTCGGTGATCCAGTCCAGAAAAACCCTGAGCCGCAGCGTTCGCTGGCGGTTCTGCGGGTAAAGGGCGGCAAGCGGGATCGGCGGGGGGCGGCAATCGGGCAATATTTCCACCAGGCTGCCTGCATTCAGATCGTCCTGGAGCCGGTAGCGTGGCGCCTGGATCAACCCGAAACCCTGACGGGCGAGCTCTGCCATGGTGTCCGAATTGTTCACGGTGACACGGGCCGGCAAGACGATGCTGCGCAGCTTCCCGTCCACAACGAATTCGAGCGGCATGATTTGACCGGTACGCGAGGACACGAAACCGATCGCCTGATGGCCGGCCAACTGGTCTATCGATTCTGGCCGACCACGATCTGACAGATAGGCCGGGCTGGCGCAGGTGATCTCGGTAATCGAGGCGAGGCGCCGCATGATCAGCGTGCTATCGGTGACTTCGCCGGCGCGGATAACGCAATCGACGCCTTCGCGCACCAGATCGACCAGCCGATCCCCCTGTCCCAAGTGCAGATCGAGGGCAGGATAGCGTCCGAGAAATGCCGATAGCTGCGGCAGCAGAAATGTCCGCGTCAACAGGGGATGGGCGTCGACGCGCAGCAGGCCGCGCGGCTGGGCGTCGCGAAACGCGGTTTCGGCCTCATCCACCTCCGCCAGAATGGCCAGGCAGCGCGCATAGAAAGCTTCGCCGTCCAGCGTTGCCGCCAGATGCCTGGTGGTCCGTTCCAGCAGCCGCACGCCAAGGTCGCGTTCGAGGCTCTTGATCGCCTCAGTTGCGGTGGAACGCGCCATTCCCAGGTCGAGCGCGGCGCCGGCAAAGCTGCCACGCTCCAGCACGCGCACGAAAAGCTGCATTCGATCCAGTCTGTCCATTGTCTATTATTCGGCTGCGCCGAATTGAAATGTCAAGTTTTGCCGGATTGTTCGTTCTATGGGGCAGGCATACCTATCGGCCGGCAACCGAAAGGAAAGTTGATGGCCTTCTCAGACCGAAACGTCGCCATCGTCACCGGCGCCTCCAGGGGCATCGGCGCGGCCATCGCGCAGCACCGTGCAAGCCATCCCGACTAACAAGAGTCGGGTCTGTCGACCCCACAACCAAGGATTGCCCCCAAATGCCCTTTATCAATATCAAGACCCCCGAAGCTGCCCTGACCAAAGCCCAGAAGGCAGAACTGGTACACCGCACGACTGACCTGATCGTGGAGTATTTTTCCGAAGCTGCCCGACCACACACCATGGTCCTTATCGAGGAAGTCAAGGACGGCGGTTATGGCCGGGCGGACGAGGTATTCGTGATCCCGGACGCCTACCGGGTACGTGAGGCCTAGCGCGTCGATCGTCCCCACACCGCCACAGACCCCGGGGAAGCGCTCCGGGGTCACAATGGCACCGCTCCAACCGAGCATTTCTGCGCCCTCGGTACATCCGAGCCTGGGTCGACAAAGCAGTCATTGTCAGCCGAAGACGCCTCGGTGCGGATGTCGGCACTTGCCCCGATGCGGAAGCATCCCCTGCCGTGCCTGGCGGCCCGCCAAGTACTGACCCGGGTTCGCCATGTCATGCCAAGACGCACTCCAATCCTCGAGCCTGAACCGGCCCCGGCTTCGCCACGTGTTCTGGCCGGGGCGACAGCAGACAGCCATTCCACCAATGATGGTCACGATGGACCCTGATGTGCTCGACCAGACAGAGCCCGCAATCTGGGCATCCTGTGGCAGTCATTGAGACTGGCATCCGGCTGGGACAGGCCCGTCCGTCCCGCCGAGGCAGCGCCGATCGCCCCCACTGGTGCATCTCACCCGCCGCCATGGCGCCGTCGGCGCCAGCCAAACCGGCGGCGGGCGGCCAGGGTCTCGCCCGCCAACTGCCGCACCAGTGTGTCACCGCTCTGTCAAACAGCCAAGCTAAGTCCGCGGTACCGACGGGCTTCTCCGCGGCAGAACGACAGGAGTTGCTCATGCGCACCCTTCTCACCGCTGGCCTGATGCTGGCCGCCAGTCTTTCCCCGGCCCTCGCGCAGGAGGGCAAACTGGTGCTCTATACCAGCCAGCCCAATACCGACGCGCAGCAGACCGCTGACGCCTTCATGGCGAAATATCCCGGCATTGCCGTGGAATGGGTGCGCGACGGCACGCCAAAGATCATGGCGAAATTCCGCGCCGAGCTGGAAGCCGGCACGCCGCTGGCCGACGTGCTGCTGATCGCCGACGTGGTCACCATGGAAGGGCTCAAGGCCGAGGGCCTGCTCCTCAACTATCCGGAAGCCGACACCACCGGCTTCGACGCCGGCCTGTTCGATGAGGATGGTGCCTATTTCTCGACAAAGCTGATCACCACCGGCATCGTCTACAACACGGCCGCCACCATGGTGCCGACCAGCTGGCTGGACCTGACCAAGCCGGAAGCCAAGGACCAGCTGGCCATGCCCAGCCCGCTGACCTCGGGCGCGGCGCTGATCCATACCGTAACCCTGACGGACAACCTGACCGAAGGCTGGGACTATTATGCGGCACTGGCCGCCAACGGCGCCCAGGCCTCGGGCGGCAATGGCGACGTGCTGACGGCCGTTGCCGGTGGCGAGAAGCTCTATGGCATGATCGTCGACTACCTGCCGATCCGCGAAGCCGCCAAGGGCGCACCGGTTGCCTTCGTCTTCCCGACCGAGGGCGTTTCGGCGGTGACCGAACCGGCAGCGATCCTGGCATCGGCTGCCAACCCGGACAATGCCAAGCTGTTCATCGACTTCCTGCTGTCCGAGGAAGGCCAGACGCTGGCCTCGAGCCAGGGCTATATCCCGGCGCGCGACGGCATCGCCCTGCCCGCCGGCTATCCGGCGCGCAGCGACATCAAGCTGCTGCCCTATGACGCGGCCGCGGCCCTGGCCAATGAGACTGTCAACAAGGATCGGTTCGGCGAGATCTTCGGCCAGTAGGCCAGCGTGACACCAACCACCCCATTGATGCGGCCGACCGGGACGGTTCCTCCCTTGCTGGATCCGGACGGCCGCATCATGAGAGCGGCATGGCTGCTGCCTGCCGTTCTCACCCTTTGTGCCGTCGGGCTGATTGCCGTGCTGCCCATCGGCCGGCTGGTGCTGACAGCACTATTCGCCGATGGCCAGTTCGACCCGAGCCTGTTGCTCGGCCGATTGGCGCGCGGCGCCACCCAGCGCGCGATCTTCAATACGCTCGACACAGCCCTGTTCGGTGCGCTGCTGGCGCTGCTGATCGGCGCGCCCTTCGCCTTTCTCGTCGCTGCCACCGACATGCCGCTGCGCCAGTTGCAGGGCTTCCTGCTCATCCTGCCGCTGATGATCGCGCCCCAGGTCATGGCGCTGGCCTGGATGCATCTGCTGGGACCATCCAGCGCCCTGCTCGGCGCCATTGGCCTCGCACCACCGCCCGGCACGGCCAATCCGCTGCTGGGTCGCAACGGCATCATCCTGCTGTTCGGTGTGCAGCATGCGCCCATCGTGTTCATCACCTTGCGCGCCGGCCTGGTGCTGCTGCCGCGCGACTATGTGGAAGCGGCGCGTGCTGCGGGGATGGGGCCGGTGCGCGTGGTGACAGGTGTCGTGCTGCCGCTGCTGTGGCCGTACCTGATCGCTGCAACCGCCCTGGCATTCGTGTCCGGCGTCGGCAATTTCGGCATTCCGGCGCTGCTGGGCATGCCCGAGAACTTTCTGACGCTGGCAACGCTGATCTACCAGCAGCTGTCCAGCAATGGCCCCAGCGTCCTGCCACAGGTGGCCGGCCTGTCCCTGCTGATCTGCCTGATCGCCCTTGCCGGCATTGCCGCCCAGGGCCTGGCGTTGCGCCGCGTGCGCTTCGCGCTGACGCGCGGCGCGCCGATGCGGTTTTCGCTTGGACCATTGCGCTGGCCGGTTGCCGCGGCGGGCCTGCTGCTGCTGACGGCGGTGCTGATCCTGCCGGCGGCGGCCCTGCTCGCCACCTCGCTCGTGCCGGCCTATGGCGTGCCGCTGTCGCTGGCCACGCTGACGCTCGACAACTATGTCGAAGTCCTGGTCCGGCAGGCCTCCACCGTCCGCGCCTTCGTCAACTCCACTTACCTGTCGCTGCTGGCCGCCGCCATCCTGGCCCTGCTGGCCGTGCCGCTGGCGCTGGGCCTGAGCCGCCTGCCGCGCCGCGCCGGCAGGATGGCGCATGGCCTGCTCGAATTGCCCTATGCGCTGCCCGGCATCGTGCTGGCCATCGCCTGCATCCTGCTGTTCCTGCGACCGCTGCCCCTGCTGGGCAGCCTCTACGCCACGCCGTGGATCATCCTCGTCGCCTATCTCATGCGCTTTGCCGCTCTGGCGCTGAAGCCCGTCGAGGCGGCGCTCGACCAGTTGGCACCCGAGCTTGGTGAAGCCGCCGCCGCCGCCGGAGCCGGCCCGCTGCGGCGCCTGCTGACCATCACCGCGCCACTGGCCGCACCCGCTGCCTTTGCCGGGGCCCTGCTGGTGTTCATGAGCGCCTTCAACGAGCTGACCGTCTCCGCCCTCCTGTGGTCGAGCCGCAACGAGACCATCGGCGTGATCCTGTTCAGTCTCGAAGAATCGGGCCTGTCGCCGCAGGCATCGGCCGTGGCCATCGTCACCCTGGTGGTGGTTGTCGCGCTCCTGGCCGCGCTCGATCGTCTCGGCCGCATGCTGCCCGCCGGCGTGCTGCCCTGGCGCTGATCAGCCCGGCACGATCCAGGCGTCGCTGACGGCCAGATGGACCCGGGCGCCGGGAGCCATGCGCTGCGGCGTCGACAGCAGCAGGCTCTCGCCACTCGCCAGCCTGGCCGTGGCGTCATAGGCGGCACCGGTATAGCGCGTGGTGGCAATGGTGGCGGCAATGCCGGTCTCGGCCAGCGTCAGATGCTCCGGCCGCAACAGGAGCATGGGCGTCGCGCTGCCGGCCTGGCCACGGGTCGGCACGGCCTGGCCAGCGAAGGTCACCTGCCCATCGGAATATAGGCCGCGCACAATGACCCCCCGCCCCACAAAGCCGGCAACCATGGCATTGGCCGGTTCGGCATAGATCTGCTCGGGCGCCCCGGATTGCTGCACTGTGCCCCTGTCCAGAACGACAATGCGATCGGCCAGCGCCAGCGCTTCGGCCTGGTCATGCGTGACGAAGACGATGGTCGCGCCGGTATCGCGGTGCAGGCGGGCGAAGACATCCAGCATTTCCGCGCGGAGATGCACGTCGAGATTGGCCAGGGGTTCGTCGAGGAGGATTATGTCGGTGCCCGTTACCAGACACCGGGCCAGAGCCACCCGCTGCCGCTGCCCACCCGACAGGGCGTCGACACTGCGCGACCCCAGCCCGGTAAGCGATACCATGGCCAGTGCCCTGGCCACCCGCATGGCAATTTCCGCCTTGGCCACGCCTCGCGCCAGCAGCGGATAGGCGACATTGGCGGCCACATCCATATGTGGCCACAAGGCATAGGACTGGAACACGATGCCCAGACTGCGCCGTTCCGGTGGCACGCTGACATGCGGGCCAGCCACCAGACGATGGCCGAGCTGGATCGTGCCGGTGCTGGGTCTTTCGAAGCCGGCAATCAGCCGCAGCAAGGTGGTCTTGCCGCAGCCGGAGGGACCGAGCAGAGCAGTGAAGGAGCCGGATTGCAGAGCCAGGTTGGTGGGCTGGATGGCTGGCACACCGTCAAAAGACTTGCCCAGGTCGTCGAGGATGATCGTGGTCATGGCGTCGTCGTAGGCAGGCAAGATGACAGTATGGCGACGGTGTCGGAGCATCCGGGAGATGGCGGCGAGCACCGGGAAAGCTGCGGCCGCCCATCCTGATATGAAGACCTGCCGAGCCGTTGACCCGATTGCGAGGAAACCTGCCGGTGCGTCCGTCCTGCCGCGGAAAAGGCCCGTGATGGTTTCAGTCAAAACTCATGGTGCAGGAGTGGCTTGCGTTTTCATGCAAGGCGCGCCTATGCTGGCTCATCCACAGGGGTGCTCCGTAGGTCGGGGCTGAGATGAGGGCGGGAAGCCTTCGGACCCTATAGCTGATCTGGGTAATACCAGCGGAGCGAGGCGGGCGATGTTTTCTGGCGCACAGATTTCCCTTTATCCCATGACCGACGATTTCGTCGGCAGCATCACCAGCGCCTTGGTCGCACTCGATCCCTATCGCGAGAGGCTGCGCATCGAGACCGACGATGTCTCGACGCTGCTGGTGGGTCCGCCCGAGGCGCTGTTCCCGGCGATGCGTGACCTGTTCAGCGCGGCGGCCGGAACCGGCGTGCACTGCGTGCTGTCCGCCGCCATCTCGCGCGGCTGTCCCGGCGAACCGGACGATGCCATCTGCGAGTCGGGCCAGTTCGAGGGCCCGCTTGCCGCCCTGGCCGAGCGGCAGGACAGCGCCCTCGCCGCGGTGGGCGCGGCGCCCGACATGGGCGTGCCCTCGGTGGCCCAGTTCTCGCTTTACGTGATGGGACAGGGCGACCACATGGCGGAAATCTATGGCTGCATCGAGTTCCTCAAGCAGTCCGACACCTTCGAAAAGTCCAAGCATTTCGCCACCAAGCTCAGCGGCGATACGGGGGCCCTGTTTGCCACCCTGGAACAGGCATTCTGCCGCTTCGGGCCACCGCAGGGGCATGTCACGATCGATCTGACGGTGTCGGCCAACAGTCCCAGCGCCCGCTGAGCGCAGAGGTCGACCAATGACAGATCCGTCCGCCCTGCCGCGCCTGCTGGCGCGCCTTGTCCACCATGCCGGCCCCGCCATGGCCTCGGTCTCCGCGCTGATCCTGGGCTGGGAGGCCTATGTGCAGCTGTCGGGGATTTCGCCCACGGCCCTGCCCGCCCCGTCGCGCATCCTCACCCAGGCCTTCGCGCAGCGGGACGCCCTGGCACGGCACAGCCTGGCGACGCTACAGGCCACGCTGTTCGGTTTTGCCGCGTCGCTGACCGCAGCCTTTGTGTTTTCGGTGCTGATCGATTTCTACCGACCGCTGCGGCGGGCGCTGTTTCCGGTCTTGATCATCACCCAGACCTTGCCGCTGGTGGCGATTGCGCCGCTCATCGTGCTGTGGTTCGGCTTCGGGCTGACGCCCAAGATCGTGCTGGTGGCGCTGGTGACCTTCTTTCCCATGCTGGTGGCGCTGGTCCAGGGCTATGACGCCACCGAGCGCGAGATCACCACGCTGCTGGCCTCGATGGGCGCCGGGCGCTGGCGCATCTTCGTGCTGGCCCGATTGCCATCGGCCCTGCCCTATTTCTTTGCCGGCCTGCGCATTTCCATCACCTATGCCGTGGTCGCGGCGATCTTTGCCGAATATGCCGGGGCGGCGCAGGGCCTGGGCATCTACATCCTCAACGCCAAGAACAATTTCCGGCCCGATCTGGTGCTGGCGGCGGTGCTGGTCAGCTCGACGCTGACCCTGGCGCTGTTTGGCGCCACCGTGCTGCTGCAACGCGCCGCCATGCCCTGGACGCGGCTGTCTGGAGTGCGCCAATGAGCCCGCCGCGCCTGCAGCTGGTCAATCTGCGCAAGAGCTTTGGCGCCGTCGACGTGCTGGCCGATATCAGCCTATCCGTGCAGCCGGGCGAGTTCGTCTCGATCCTGGGCCCCTCCGGTGCCGGCAAGTCGACGATCCTGCAGCTGCTGACCGGGGCCCTCAGTGCCGATGCCGGACAGATGCTGGTCGATGGCGCGCCCCTGTCGCCATCGTGCCACCCCTTTGCCTTCATGCCGCAGGGCGATGCGCTGATGCCGTGGCGCCGGATCATCGACAATGCCACGCTGGGCCTGCAGGTGCAGGGCATGAACCGCCGGGCGGCGCGGGCCCGGGTCACGCCACTCCTGGCCGAGTTCGGCCTGGCCGGGTTTGAAAATCACTATCCGGCGCAGCTGTCCGGTGGCATGCGGCAGCGGGCCGCCCTGCTGCGCACGAGCGTGCAGCAGCGGCCGATGCTGCTGCTCGACGAGCCGTTCGGCGCCCTTGATGCGCTGACGCGGGCGCAGATGCAGCGCTGGCTGGCCGGCATGTGGGAGCGGCATCGCTGGACCGTGCTGCTCATCACCCACGATGTGCGCGAGGCGGTGCTGCTGTCCGATCGCATCTATGTGCTGTCGCAGCGTCCCGCCCGTATCGCGCGCCAGTTCATTGTGCCGCTGCCCCACCCGCGGCCCGCGCTTAGTTCGCCCGCGCTTGCGGCGATTGAGGCCGATATTCTGCAAACCCTGTTTTATCCGGAGGAAGAACCATGCCGATGATCCGCACGCTTTTGGCCCTGGGCCTGGCGGCCACCCTGGCCACCGCACCTGCGCAGGCTCAGCCTATGCCCGTCACCATGGCGCTCGACTGGACACCCAATACCAACCACATCGGGCTCTTCGTCGCCGAGGCCAAGGGGTTTTACGACGATGCCGGGCTTGATGTGCAGATCCTGCCCTATTCGGATACCTCCGCCGGGACGCTGGTGGCCAATCATGTCGCCGATTTCGGTATTCTGGGCTCCATAAGCCTGTTGACCCAGCGCACGGCCGGCGCGGACCTGGTGGCGACCTATGCCCTGGTGCAGACGGAAACCGGCCGACTGGTGTTCAAGGCCGACCGGCAGGACATCCAGCGTCCGCGCGACCTCGACGGCAAGACCTATGCCGGCTTCGGCAGCGACTGGGAAAATGCACTGATCGGCACGATGATCCGCCATGACGGGGGCGCCGGCGTGTTCGAGACCGTGACCCTGGGCACCTCGGCCTATGAGGCGCTGGCCAATGGCGCGGTCGACTTCACCCTGGAGGTCTATACCTGGGAGGGCGTCAAGGCCGAACGCGACGGGCCGGCGCAACGCGCCTTCCGCTATGCCGATTACGGGATACCGGACCAGCATACCAATTTCATCGGCACCAGCGACGCCTATCTGGCGGCACATCCCGAGACAGCCCGGGCCTTTATCGCGGCTACCCGGCGCGGCTATGAATACGCCATCGCCCATCCCGACGAGGCGGCCGATATCCTGGTTGCTGCCAATGCCGATGCGCTGCTCGACCGCGACTTCGTGCGGGCATCGCTGCAGGCGCTTATCGACGGCCACTATCTGCAGAGCCCGGATGGCGCCGTGGGCACCATCGACCCGGCCAAGATGGCGGCGGTCGGCCGGTTTGTCTTCGAGGCCGGCATGCTCAAGGACGGCAATGGCGCACCCCTGGCGGCCATGCCGGATATCACTACCTATTACGCCAACGACTATCTCGACGTCGCGCCATGACCCACAGGGGGCAGCCGCTAGGTGGCATCGGCGCGCAGCTGGCGCGCGGGCCGCACCGACATGGCCGACCAGGTCGTCAGCACGCCGGTGGCGATGGTGACCAGGACGGCGCCGACAACGACCACAGCCACCGTCAGCAGATTGGGCGCAAAGGGAATGTCCATGACAAAGGTCAGGATGGCCCAGGCCGCCGACATGCCAAGGGCGGCGCCCATGATGGCGGCGAGCAGACCGAGCACGCCATATTCGACGAGGAAGGCGACGACCACGTCGCGGCGCGTGGCGCCCAGCACCTTCATGATCACGGCATCGGCCTCGCGCTGCCGGCGACCGACGGTCATGGCGCCGGCCAGGACCAGTATGCCCGACACCACAGCGAGGCTGCCGACCAGGGCAACGGCATTGGCAAGGCTGGACAGGATGTCGTCGATGCGTTGGAGAGCATCGCCCACCGGGAGAAAGCTCAGCGTCGGGAAGGCCTGACTCAGCCGACTTTCCACCGCTGGCGCCGCGCCGTCGAGGACGTCAATGCTGCCCATGATGGTCTGCGGCGCGCTTTCGACCACGCCGGGGGAGAACAGCAGGCGGAAATTCAGCCCGCCGGCACGCCAGTCGATAGTGCGGAAACTGGCAATGGTGGCTTCGAGCGGCCGACCGGCAATGCTGATCGTCAGCTGGTCACCCACCGACAGGCCCAGCGGTTCGCGCAATTCGGTACTGAGCGAGACCAGCGGCGCGCCGGCATAGTCGGGCGCCCACCAGGCGCCGTCGGCGACGGTTGACCCCTCCGGCAGGGCGCGGGCCCAGCTCAGGGCCGTGTCACCCTCGAAGAGGTCAGCGATGTCGTCGGGCACCGGGCCGAGCTCGGCCGTGGGCGTGCCCTTGATCGACTCTATGGTGCCGCGCAGCATGGGGATGGTCGCCAGGGTTTCGATGCCGGGATCAGCTGCGGCAAAGGCCTCGACCTGTGGAAGCTGTTCCCTTGGCATATCGAGCAGCACAAAGGCCGGCGCATCGTTCGCGACGGCGCCATCGATCTGGGCCCGCAGGTTCTGGTCGAGCAGCGTGATCATCAGCAAGAGCGCCAGGCCCAGGCCGAGCGACAGCACCACGACCGGCGCCGCCGCTCCGGGACGGTGGATCGCCTTGATGGCCTGGCGCAGCGTGGCATTGGGCAGAGGCGGCAGGCGCCGCAACCCGGCCTGCAGCAGCCAGGCGGCCAGGCGCAGCAGGCCAAAGGCCAGTGCGGCGCCGGCCGCATACCAGAGCACCAGCACCGGCGCGCCGGTTGTAACCATTGCCAGAACGGCAATGGCCGCCAGCGCGACGGCCAGCGGCAAGGCAGTGCGCCATTGGGCCAGGTCGCGCCAGCCCATGGGCGTGTCGGCGCCGGCAGAGGCACGAAACAGCTCGCCCGGCTTGAGCTTTTGCGCGCCGCGCAGCGGCAGCAAGGCGAAGGCAAAGCCGATCAGCAGGCCAAAGCCGGCGGCGGTCAGCAGGGATGCCCCATCAAGGGTCGGCGGCAGCTCGATGGCCAGCATGCCCGACAGCACCGGCAGCGCCAGCAGGCTGGTGGCGGCGCCCAGCAGCACCCCCAGCAGCACGCCGGCGAGGGACAGCAGCAGAATCTGGGTGAGGAAATGCACCATGATGCGGGCACTGGTGGCGCCCAGGCTGCGCATGGTGGCGATCGAGGTCCGCCGCTCGGCAATATAGGCGGCCACGGCATTGGAGACGCCGACACCGCCCACCAGCAGCGAGGAGAGCCCGACCAGCGTCAGGAAGCGGGCGAAGAGGTCGAAGAAGCGCTTGAGATTGGCGGCCGCGTCGGCGGGCCGGCGCAGGTCCCAGTCGGCGTCGGGGAACTGGGCATCGAGCGCGGTGATGGCAGCATCGGCGTCGCCGTCCTGCAGCATGACCTTGTAGCCGTAGCGGCTGAGCACGCCGGCTTGGTTCAGGCCTGCCCCGGCCAGGGCAGAATCGGCGATGATGGCGGGGATGCCAAGCTGGAAGCCCTGCGCCGCCTGGTCAGGCACGCCGAGCAGCGTGGCGCGGATGACAAAATCGGCATTGCCGATGCGCATGGTATCGCCCAGCGCCAGGTCGAGGCGGTCGAGCGCCCGCGGATCGACCACCGCGCCCGGCAGGCCGTCCCGCATCGCGGTCAAATCCGCCAGGGCGCGGCCTGCCGCCTCGGGGCCCAGCGTCACCGCGCCCAGCAAAGGGTAGCTGTCGCTCACGGCGCGCAGGCTGAGCAGCAGGCTGGCGTCATTGGCGCTGGCGCGGGCATTGAGGTCGAGCACCCGGGCCGTCTGGCCAAGCGCGCCTATCGCCGCGCGTTGCTCGGGGGTGATGTCGGTGCCGCGACTGCGCACCTCGATATCGCCGCCCAGGATAACCTGTGCGTCGCGATCGACAGCCGACTGCAGGGCAGCGCCGACCGACAGGACTGCGGCGATGGCGCCAACGCCCAAGGCCAGGCAGGCCAGCAGAATGATGAACCGCCTGGCATCGCCGCGCAGGTCGAGCAGGGCGATGCGCATCCAGCCCATGAGGCGGCTCATGCCGGGACGCCCTGGGTGACCGGGGACAGCCGGCCGTGGTTCATGGCGAGCACCCGGTCGGCGCGCCGGGCCAGAGCCGGATCATGGGTGATGAGGAAGACCGCGGTGCCATTGTCGCGCGCCAGGGCGAACATCATGTCGATGACCCGGGCGCCGGTATCCTGGTCGAGATTGCCGGTGGGCTCGTCGGCCAGCAGCAGCTTGGGGCGGTTGACGATGGCGCGGGCCAGCCCGACGCGCTGCTGCTCGCCGCCCGACAGCGCGCTCGGCCGGTGATCGAGGCGGTCGGCAAGCCCGACAGCGGTCAGCGCTGCGGTGGCGGCGGCCATGATCTGGGCATAGGAGCGCCCGCTCTCGGCGATCTCCAGCGCCAGCGCCACATTTTCCAGCGCCGTCATCGAGGGGATGAGGTGGAAGTTCTGGAACAGGATGCCCAGGTTCTGCCGACGGAAAATGGCGAGTTCGTCCTCGCCGCGGCCGGTGACGGCGGTGCCGGCGACAGTCACGCTACCGTCAGTTGCCTGTTCGAGCCCACCCAGTACCATGAGCAGGGACGTCTTGCCGCTGCCCGACGGGCCGACCACGGCGACGACCTCGCCGGGATCGATGCTGAATTCGATATCCTTGAGGATATGCAGCGGCGTCGCACCAGACTGCAGGTGCAGGTTCATCCGGGCAGTCTCGACGACGGGGCTGCGCATGGGCGGTACTTTCTGGCTGGTCAGGTCTACACAGGTATGCGCTCTTGATGGAAAGCACAGCGACGATGAACAAAATTCTCCGTGACAGGTTCAAGAGCCTCGCCTTGGCGGCGGCTTTTGCCCTTGCCGGCGTTGCTGCCTCCCCTGCCGCCGAGCAGACGCTGATGCTCTATGGCGATTCCCTGATGGCGGGACTGGGCCTGTCCGAACAGGAGGCCTTTGCCGGCCGGCTGCAGGAAGCCCTGGGCGGCGAGGTGACCATCGTCAATGCCAGCGTTTCGGGCGATACCTCTGCCGCTGGCCTGGCGCGACTGGACTGGTCGCTGGCCGAGCGGCCCGATGCCGTGGTGCTCGAACTGGGGGCCAATGACATGCTGCAGGGGCTGGAGGTGGCGGCGCTGCGCCGCAATCTGACGGCCATGCTGGAGCGCTTTTCTGCCGAGGGCATTCCCGTGCTGCTGGTGGGCATGCGGGCCAGCCCGAGCCTGGGCAGTGACTATGTGCAGGATTATGAGGCCGTGTTTCCCGAACTGGCCGCGCAGTTCGACACGGCGCTCTATCCGTTCTTCCTGGATGGCGTGGTCACCGATGCAAGCCTGAACCAGGCCGACGGCATGCACCCCAATGCGGCCGGCGTCAGCAGAATCGTCCAGTCCATGCTGCCCTCCGTCAGCGCGCTGCTGCGATCTGCCGCGGGTCGCTAGTTGTCTAGACCCCCGCCGGCGGCACTGCGGGCTGTTCGGCCAGGGGCAGCGGAGCCAGGCGGATGAGGCGGAAGGCGACCAGCAGAGCCAGCAGCATGGCGCCACCGCTGACCAGCATGACGCCATTCCAACCCCAGGCGGTCCAGGCATAGCCGCCAATGGTGCCCAGGACCGATGAGCCGAGATAGTAGGCAAAGAGATAGATCGCGGTTGCCTGGGCCCGACCTATCACGGCCCGGCGCGCCACCCAGGCGCTGGCAATGCCATGGGCGGCGAAATAGCCGATGGTGGCAATGGCCAGACCCAGGATGATGACGGGTGTCGACGGGACGGCGGTCAGCGCCACGCCCAGGGCCATGATCACCACGGTGGCCCAATAGACCTTGCGCCGCCCCAGGCGCTGCGCCAGGCCGCCGGCAAAGGCCGAGCTCAGGCTGCCCAGCAGGTAGACGATGAAGATGGCGGCGATGGCCGAATGGCTGAGCGAAAAAGGCGGCAAAGCCAGCCTGAAGCCGGCGTAATTGTAGAGGGTGACGAAACTGCCCATCAGCAGGAAGGCCGAGGCGAAGAGCCAGGGCAGTCCCGGATCGGTGAACTGCAGGCGGAGCCGCCGCACCAGTTCGACCGCGCGCAGCGGGGTGCGGGAGGAATGGCGCGGCGGCGGCAGCAGCCAGACCACGACCAGGGCCGCCAGAGCCACGGCCACGCCCAGCATGGCCAAAGCGGGCCGCCAGCCCAGCCAGTCGGCCAGCACGCCGCTGACCAGGCGGCCGGCCATGCCGCCAATGGCGGTGCCGCCGATATAAAGCCCCATGGAAAAGCCCAGCGCCGCCGGATCGATTTCCTCGGCCAGATAGACCATGGCCACTGCCGGCAGGCCGGACAGGGTCAGGCCCATCAGGGTGCGGATGGCGATCAGCCACCACCAGTCGGGCGCCAGCGGCAGCAACAGGCCCAGCACGGCGGTGAGCAGGATGGCCCAGACCATCAGCGTCTTGCGGCCGATACGGTCCGAGACCCAGCTGGCCAGCAGCAGGGCCATGGCCAGCGTCGCGGTGGTGGCCGAGAGGGCCAGCGAGCTGGCCCCGGCGTCGAGCCCGAACTCCGCCGCAAAGATCGGCAACAGGGGCTGCACCGAATAGAGCGAGGCAAAGACCGCGAAGGCCGAGAGAAAGAAGGCGATATTGGAGCGCCAGAATGCCGCCGTACCCCGGCGGATCACCAGATCAGACGACATGGGCATCCCTTGAACGCGACGACAAGATCCGGGCCTGGGCCCAGCTATTGGATGGTGCGCGGCACTTTATGCCGCGCACCGCGGTCTCAATCCTCTTCGACGAACACTTCCTGGCGCTTCCTGCGAATGCTGGGCAGCACGGCGATGACCACCGCCAGCACAGCCAGGCCCAGCAGCGTGGCCGAGATCGGCCGCGTCACGAAGATCGTCGGATCGCCGCGCGAGATGATCATAGCCCGCCGCAGATGCTCTTCCAGCAAGGGCCCCAGCACGAAGCCCAGCAGCAGCGGGGCCGGCTCGCAACCGAAGCGGATCAGCACGTAGCCGAGGATGCCGAAGAAGGCGATGGCATAGATGTCGAAGATATTCTGGTTGATCGAGAAGCAGCCGATGCAGGCGAACAGCACGATGGCCGGAAACAGCGCCCGATAGGGAATGGAGAGCATCTTCACCCACAGCCCGACCAAAGGCAGGTTGAGCAGCACCAGCATGACATTGCCGATCCACATCGAGGCGATGATGCCCCAGAACAGAGCCGGCTGGTCGTTGATGACATTGGGACCGGGGGTGATGCCCTGCAGAATGAACGCTCCCACCATCAGCGCCATCACCGGATGGGCGGGAATGCCCAGCGTCATCAGCGGGATGAACGAGGTCTGCGCCGCGGCATTATTGGCCGATTCCGGCCCGGCCACGCCCTCGATGGCGCCCTTGCCGAACTGTTCGGGCGTCTTGCTCAGCCGCTTTTCGGCCGAATAGGAGGCGAACGAGGCCAGGATATGCCCGCCGCCGGGCAGGATGCCCAGCACGGCGCCGAGCCCGGTGCCGCGCAGCACCGGCCCGATAATGCGCCGGAAATCATCCCTGGTCAGCCAGAGGTTCTTGACCGCCTTGACCATGACGTCGCGGTTCTTCTCGTTCTCGAGATTGCGCAGGATTTCGGCGACGCCGAAAATGCCCACGGCGACCGAAACGAAGTTGAGGCCCGAATAGAGCTCGCGCACCCCGAAGGTGAAGCGCGGCTGGCCGGTATAGATGTCCTGCCCCACCATGCCGAGCAGCAGGCCCAGCACGATCATCGCCAGCGCCTTGAGGATGGAGCCATGCGCCAGCGCAATGGAGACCAGCAGGCCCAGCACGATCAGCGCGAAATATTCCGGCGCGCCGAAGTTCAAGGCTGCCCGCGCCAGCGGCGGCGCGAAGAAGGCCAGCAGCAGCGTGCCCACCGTGCCGGCAAAGAACGAGCCCAGCGCGGCCGTCGCCAGGGCCGGACCGGCCCTGCCCTGCTTGGCCATCTGGTAGCCGTCGATGGCCGTCACCGCCGAGGAGCTTTCCCCCGGCAGGTTGATGAGGATGGCCGTGGTCGAGCCGCCATACTGGGCGCCGTAATAGATGCCGGCCAGCATGATCAACGCCGTCGACGGTCCCAGCGTGAAGGTGATGGGCAGCAGCATGGCGATGGTGGCGGTCGGCCCGATGCCGGGCAGGACGCCCACCAGGGTACCGAGCAGCACGCCGATGAAACAATAGAGCAGGTTGGTCGGGTCCAGCGCGACCGAGAAGCCGAGGCCCAGCGCAGCAAGCATATCCATGGCGCTTCTCCTACAGGCCGAGCCAGGGGCCGAACCACGGCACCTGGAAGCCGAGCCCGATCTTGAAGATCAGCCCGCACATGACGGTAAGCCCCACCGCCAGCAGGGCGGCGAACAGCGGTGAATTCATCCGGCTGGCCATGGCCGTGGTGAAGGCGGAGATCACCACCACCGGCACGAAGCCCAGGCCGCGAATGGCGACAGCGAAGAAGACGATGACTCCCAGGATGAGGATCATGCCGCGCCAGGCCACCGGATCGCGCAGCTCGATATCGGGTTTTTTCAGCCCGCTGGCCGCCACGGCGACGCCGAGCAGCACCAGCAGCCCACCGAGCAGGAGCGGCATGAAGCCGGGGCCCATGCGAAAGGCAGTGCCCACTTCGTAATTAAGCGATTCGGCGACGAAGTAGGCGCCGAAGGCGGCAAACAGCCCCCCCGACACGAGCTCCTTGGTCGAAGCATTGATGGCCATCGGCCCCCCCACAGGTTTTGCTCTGGTGCCCCGCGGCCAGGCCGCGGAGCAGGTTTGCCGATCAGTCCGCGTAAACGCCGGCGGCCTCGATGACGCCCTTCCACAGCGCGATCTGGCTGGTGAGCGTCTCGGTCAGGCCGGCCGGGGTGGCTTCGGCCGCGGTCACCGGGACGGTGCCGAGTTCGGCAAAGCGGCTGATCACCGTCTCATCGGCCAGCGCCGCCTGCAGGGCAGTCTCGAGCCGGGCAATGATCGCCGCATCGGTGCCGGCCGGCGCATAGAGCCCGTGCCAGACGCCGATCTCGAGCTCGAGGCCGCCTTCCGCCGTGGTGGCCAGGTCGGGCAGGTTGCCCAGGCGCTCGGGCGAGGTCACGCCATAGGCTTTGACTTCGCCGGCCTGGATCTGGCTGGTGGTGTTGGTGGTCTGGTCACAGATCAGGTCCACCTGCCCGCCGATGATGTCGGTCATGGCCGGGCCCGAGCCCTGATAGGGCACGGTGGTCATCTGCGCATCCACTGCATCCATGAACAGCATGCCGCAGAGCTGGCTGGCCGAGCCGATGCCGGCATGGGCATAGGTGATGTTCTCGCCTTCCGCCTGCACATAGGCGATCAGTTCGGCCATCGTGGTCGGCTCGAAATCCTTGCGCGCGACCAGCGTCATCGGCACCGAGGTGACGAGACCGATGGTGGCAAAATCCACGGTCGGATCGTAAGGCAGGCTGCGATAGAGCGTGGGCGCCGTGGACATGCCGATATGGTGCAGCAGCAGCGTATAGCCGTCATTGCTGGCCGTCGCGACCTGGCCGGCACCCAGCGTACCGCCGGCGCCGCCGACATTCTGGATCACGACCTGCTGGCCGAGATCCTGGCTCATCACTTCGGCGACGAGGCGGGCCACCGTATCGGTGGGGCCGCCGGCGGCGAAGGGGACCACGACGGTGATGGGCTTGCTGGGGTAATCCTGCGCCATGGCCGTGCCGGCAAAGGTCATGCCGGCCAGCACGGCGCCCGTGGCCAGGGTGAGTAGTGTGTTTTTCATTATTGGTCCTCCCAAATTGTATGGGTGCGGGCTCCCCGCCGCACCTCTGGCCTCTTCCTAGCAAGACGCGTGCCACGGCGAAAATGCAAGGCAGGTATGCAATTCACCCGTCTCGTGCTAGCAGCATGAGCAAGAACTTGCCCATCGCCGGGCGGAGTTTCGGCAATTTCTTGCCCAAGGAGCATGCTTGGCCAGTCGCTTCGGCTTTCGTGACCTGCTCAATCGCCGCCAGCTGATCCTGGCCGGCGTGGCGCTGGCTGCCATCGTGCTGACCGGCTGGGCGGCCTTCGAGATCGCCCTGGCCGGCGCCATTGGCCATGCCGGCCAGCAATCGGACCGGCGGCTGGCTTTGTTCGACCGCACGCTCGAGGCCATCATCGAGCGCTTTCATTACCTGCCCTCGAGCATTGCGCTGGCCGAAGAGGCCCGGGCTGTTCTCGCAAACCCGGCCGACCCGGACCGGCGCGAGGCCGCCAATGGCTTTCTGTCCAAGCTCAACGAAACGGCCGGCGCTGGCGAGCTCTTCATCATGGCGCCTGACGGGGCGGTGGTCGCCGCCTCCAACTGGTGGGCCTATGACAGCTTTGTCGGGGAGAACCTGAGCTATCGCCCCTATTTCGAGGAGGCGATGGCCGATGGTGACGCCAAATTCTATGCCGTGGGCACGGTGACCGGGGTCGCCGGCTATTTCCTCGCCCGCCGCATTGACGGGCCCGACGGCCCGCTTGGCGTCGCGGTGACGAAAATCAATCTTGGCGAGATCGAAGCCAATTGGTGGCGTTCGGGCGAACTGATCGTCATCGTTGACCTCAACAATGTCACCATCCTGTCGACCCGGCCGGACTGGCGCTATCGCCCGCTCGCCACGCTCGATCCCGGGGCGGTCAGCCGCATTGCCGACCAGCGCCGCTATGGCGCGGCCGGACTGATCGCCGCTCCCGTGGCCACTGCCGTCTGGCCGTCGCGCGGCACCCAATTTGCCCTGTTGACCGGCGAGGACAGCGAGACCTCGGGCTATTTCATCCTCGACGAACTGCGCCTGCCTACCCATCAGTGGCGCATCGTCGCCTTCACGCCGACCGGGCCGCTGTTCCGGGCCGCCTGGACGGCCGCGGCGGCGGCCGCCCTTGCCGCGGCGGCCAGCCTGCTCATCGTGCTGCTGCTGGTGCAGCGCCGGCGCATCGTCGCCCAGCGCCTGGCCGAGCATGACCGCCTGGAACTGCGGGTGGCCGAGCGTACCGAAGACCTGCACATTGCCAATGAGGCGCTGCGCGAGGAAATCGCCGACCGCATCCGCGCCGAAAAAGCCGAGCGCGCGGCCCAGCATGGCCTGGTGCAGGCCGCCAAGCTGGCCAGCCTCGGCCAGGCCCTGGCCGGCGTGGCCCACGAGGTCAGCCAGCCGATCGCCGCCCTGCGCATGCAGACCGCCAGCGCCAAGCTGCTCGCCCGCGGCAAGGGGCCCGAACTGCTGGACCTGCTGGGCGCCATGGAAGGCGTGCTCGGCCGGCTGACCGCGCTGACGGGGCATCTGAAAACCTTTGCCCGGCGGGAAACCGAAATATCGATCCGCAGCGATGTCGTCCATATCGTGCACAATGCCGTGGAACTGGCAGGCCACCTGACCGAGGCGGGGCAGATCGTCATCGCGCTCGAGGCACCGGACACCCCGCTGCTGGTCATCGGCAATCCCGTGCATATCGAGCAGGTGCTGATCAATCTCATCAGCAATGCGGCCGATGCCATGGAGGGGGTCGATCATCCGCTCCTGACCATTGCCGTCGCGCAGCGCGAGCAGAGCGTGGTGCTCAGCCTCAGCGATGTCGGCGCCGGCATCGATCCGGCTGTCGTCGAGACGCTGTTCGACCCCTTCGTCACCACCAAGCAGCCGGGCAAGGGCCTGGGGCTGGGCCTGTCGATTTCCTGGGGCCTGATCCGGGACATGGGCGGCCGCATCCTCGTCGAGAGCACCCCCGGCGCCGGCTCCACCTTCACCGTGGTGCTGCCGCTGGCGCCGAGCGAAACACGTCTGGAGTTCGAACCCGCATGACGCCAACGGCCGTACTGATCGTCGATGACGAGGGCATTGTCCGCAACGCCCTCAACCAGTGGCTCAGCCTATCGGGCTTTGCCGTGAGCGCCGCGGCCAATGCGCGCGAAGCCATGGCCAAGGTCGTGGAAACCCGCCCGCTGGTGGTGATCTCGGATGTGCGCATGCCGTTCCAGAGCGGCCTCGAGCTGCTGACCGCGATCAAGGAACAGGATCCCACCATTGCCGTCATCCTGATCACCGGGCATGGCGATGTGCCCATGGCGGTCAAGGCCATGCGCGACGGTGCCTTCGACTTCCTGCAAAAGCCCTATGAACCCGAGCAGCTGGTCAGCGTGATCGAGCGCGCCGCCAACCAGGCCCGGCTGCAGCGCGAACTGCTCGACCTGCGCCGGCGTCTCGATGGCGGCAGCGAACAGCTGGCCGGCCGGCTGATCGGCCCGTCGCGGGCGATGGAGGAGGTGCGCAATCTGCTGCTCGACATCGCCGCCATCGACACCGATGTCATCATCCAGGGCGAGACCGGCACCGGCAAGGAAGTGGTGGCACGCTGCCTGCACGACTTTTCCAGCCGGGCCCAGGGCCCCTTCGTGGCCGTCAACTGCGCCGCCATTCCCGCCGAACTGATCGAATCCGAGCTGTTCGGCCATGAATCGGGCGCGTTCACCGGCAGCGCCGGGGTGCGGATCGGCAAGTTCGAATTCGCCAATCACGGCACGCTGCTGCTCGACGAGATCGAGGGCATGCCGCTGCTGGCCCAGGCCAAGGTGCTGCGGGTGATCCAGGAGCGGATGGTGGAACGGGTCGGCTCCAACCGGCAGATTCCACTCGACCTGCGGATCATCGCCGCAACCAAGGTCAATCTGGAGCACGAGGCCCAGGCCGGGCGCTTTCGCGCCGATCTCTATTTCCGGCTCCATACCGCCACCGTGGACCTGCCGCCATTGCGCGAGCGGGGTGAGGATGCCCTCTTCCTGTTCCAGCACTTTCTGGCGCTGGCGCAGCGGCGCTTCAACAAGCCTGAACTGCCCCTGCATCCGGCCGATATCGGCTCCATTCTCGCCCATAACTGGCCGGGCAATGTCCGCGAACTGAAGGCGGCGGCGGACCGGTTCGCCATGGGCCTGTCGCGGCGCGAGCAGTCGATGAGCGCGCTGCTGGGAGCCAGTGACCCGATCGAGCCGGGCCTGGCCGAACGGGTCGCCAGCTATGAGCGGCGCATCATCGAGGAAGAGCTGCGGCGCCAGAACAATTCGATTGCCGCCGTCTGCCTCGCCCTTGGCGTGCCGCGCCGCACCCTGACTGAAAAGATGACCCGGCTCGGCGTCACCCGGAGCGGACCGGGCTAGTCTCCCCTGCCCGCGGTGCTGTCGCGGACGATCAGTTCCGGATCGATCATGGTGACCCGCGGCTCGGGCAGTCCATCGGGGGCGGCGATCAGCTGCAGCAGGCGTTCCACCGCCAGCTCGGTCACCATATCGACTTCGTACTTGACCGAAGAGATCGGCGTCGCCGCGTGTTCGGCAAATTCGATATTGTCGAAGCCGATGATGGCGACGTCCCTGGGCACGCGCAGATTGTTCTTCTGCGTCCAGCGCAGCGCCCCGATGGCCAGGGAATCATTGGCGGCGAACACGGCGGTCGGGCGCATGGGCATGCTCATCAGGCGATCCATTGCCCAATAGCCGCGAATAACCGAATTGCCCAGGGGATCGGCCAGCAGTTCCATGTCGACCGCGAGGCCTGCCTCCTGATGCGCCTGAATATAGCCGTCGCGCTTTTCGAGGTTTCCCTTGGCATTGGCAGTGTCGATGATGCCGATCCGGCTATGCCCGATATCGATGAGATGGCGCACCGCCCGATAGGCGCCGCGGCGTTCGTCGATGCAGACCGCGTCAATGCCGGCGTCGGGATCGCCGACCAGCAGGACTACCGGATAATTGGCGTCGCGCAGCTTGCGGATATGGGCGAGCTCTCGGTGACTTCGCGGGTAAATCAGCATGCCGTCGACCTGCCGGGAGCGGAACATCTCGATGACGCGCTTTTCCTCGTCCAGATCGTTGTTCGAGGTGGCAAACAGCGTGGAATAGCCCCGTTCGGACAGGGCCATTTCGACAGCCTGGGCCACCTGCGTCAGCGCCGGGTTGGTAATGTCGGTCAGGACCAGGCCGATGGTCTTGGTTTCCCGGTTGACCAGCGATTTGGCGACGTGGTTGGGCAGATAGTTGAGGGCTTCCGCCGCCGCGCGGATCAGGATCGAGGTCTCTTCGGGAATGCGCGGGCTCTGCCGCAGCGCCAGCGACACGGTATTGACCGAAAACCCGGTCCGGTCGGCAATGTCCTTCAAGCGAACGGTGGATTTGCCCATGATCTCAACTTACCCGCATTACCCGAACGCCCCATGGGCGGCATAGCTTGCCCAAGACGCGCATTCATCAGGTCAACAAGACAAGAGCGAAACCATAGGCAATTGTACACGCCAGAGGCTGCAGTAAACTAGACACCTTCTGCATGCAGACGGCGGATGGCCTGATATTGCAGACAGTCGGGGTGCATTTCCATCAGTTCGATACGATTGCCGTCCGGATCTTCCAGCCAGGCCTGGCGGTTGCCGTCGAGCCCCGCCTTGGGTTCGGACAGCAGGGTGATGCCGGCGGCCTTGATGCGGTCGCAGGTGGCGTCGAGATCATCGATGGTCCAGCACATATGGGTCATGCCATTGGTGTGCCAGCTGGCGGGCGCCCGGTCATTTTCGGCGCCGGGGAAGATTTCCAGATACTGCTCGTCGGTGATGCGCAGATAGACCAGCCAGGTCTCGCCATCGTCGCGCTTGAGCCGCAGCATTTCGGGAAAACCCAGCTTGTTGACGTAATAGTCCAGCGACTTTTCGAGGTCGATCACATTGATCGCGACGTGTCCGAGACTGGTAATGCCCTTCATGATTCCTCCCGCCGACATTGCGGCACCGCTACTCGTCCCCGCCAGCCAGAAGCCAGCGGACCGCCCCGATATGTCAGCAGGGGCGACCCAGTAGGAACGTTAATACGACAGGTATTATCGCAAGCCACGACGTTGTCAACAGGCTGCGTTCTGCTCAGTCCCAGTCGGGTCCCCAGGCCGGATCGATGACGCGCTGGCCGCGATCGACGGCCTCGATCGCGGCGATATCGGCGGCGTCGAGCGTCAATCGGGTGGCCAGGTAGTTGGAGCGGATGCGCTCCGCCCTGCCCGATGTGGGGATGGCGATGTAGCCCTTGGCAAATTCGAAAGCGAGCGCAACCTGCTCCGGCGTCGCGGCGTGGCGGGCGGCGATGTCGGCGATGACCGGCACGTCGCCGAGGATGCCGCGGGCGATCGGCAGGTAGCAGGTTACGGAAATTCCCCTTTGGGTGCAGTAGTTTGCCAGTTTGCTGTTCTGCATGAGAGGATTGAGTTCCACCTGATTGTTGGCAATGGGCAGGTCGCCCAGAACGGCCTGGGCCGCTTCCAGCATGGCGATGGGGAAGTTGGAAACGCCGATCAGCCGGGTCAGGCCCAGGGCATGGGCCTCGGCCAGCTGCTCGATATAGACCGGCAGGGGCACGGCATTGTGGGGCGAGGGCCAGTGGATCAACGCCAGATCGAGCCGCTCCACCTGCAGGTTGTCGAGGCTCTGGCGCAGCGAGGCAACCAGCGCGCCGGGCCCCAGATTGCCGGTGGCAACCTTGGTGGTGACGAAGACCGCCGAACGTGGCAGGTCCGACCGGCGCAGCGCCTGACCCACCTCTTTTTCGGTGCCGTAGTCCTGCGCGGTGTCCAGATGCCGATAGCCGGTTTCCAGCGCCACCAACATTGCCGCGATGCCGGCCTCCCCCGTGCGGCCATAAGTGCCGAAGCCCATTTGCGGTATATCATATTGATTTTTCATTGTTTTCCTCCCTCCTCCAGGAATTTCCGGTCGCCGCACTGGACCATTGGGCAATCGAAACAACGCGCGGACAAGCGAAAAGACTATTGACGTATCGTGTGGGACAAATCTAGTTTAACGCTAATACTGCCCGCAAGAGCTGTTGCGTCGAAGAGCGGAAAATCCGCCGCGACGTGCAAGGGAGGACGAGCATGACCCTTCGGTGGAGCCGATGGTCACCACAACTGGCCTTGCTGCCGGCTGGACTGGTGACTCTGGTTGCCTTCATTGGCGCCATTCTATGGACCGTCTATCTGTCGCTGACGCGCAGCCGCCGGCTGCCGGAATACGCGATCGACTGGTCCGAATGGGGTCGCCAGTACGAGCGGCTGTTCAACGACGATGCCTGGCAGATCTCGCTGCAGAACCTGATCGTGCTCGGCCTGGGGAGCGCGCTCGCCATCGTCTTCGGCTTCATTCTGGCCGCGATGATCGACCGGGAGAAGCGCGGCGAAAGCATCTTCCGCACGGTGTTTCTCTATCCGCTGGCCATTTCGCTCATCGTCACCGGCGCGGCCTGGCGCTGGATGTTCAATCCCGAACTGGGCGTGGAGCATTTCATCCACTCCATCGGCCTGACCTGGGTCAATGCCAGCTGGCTGGCCCGGCCGGAAACCGCCATGTATGGCGTCATTCTCGCCTCGGTCTGGCAGAGCGCCGGCTTCTACATGGCGCTGATGCTGGCCGGCCTGAAATCGATCAATTCGGAAATCTGGAGCGCGGCGCGCCTCGATGGCGTCGGCCTGTTCCGCCTCTATACCGAGATCATCATTCCGATGATGAAGTTCACCTTCGTCACCTGCGCCATCCTGCTCTCGCTGGGCGTGATCAAGGCCTATGACGTCATCGTCGCCATGACCAATGGCGGGCCGGGGCAATCGACCTATGTGCCGGCCTATTTCACCATCCAGGCGCTGTCGGCCAAGGGCAATCTCGGCTTCGCCTCGGCCGCCGCCGTGATGATGCTGCTGATCACCGCGGTGATCTTCCTGCCGCTGGTGCTGCTCACTGCCTGGCAGCAGCGCCGTTCGGGGGCCGCGCGATGACCGATCTTGCCACGGCGCAGCAGGGCCTCGGCGCCGATATCGCGGTGCGCAGCGCGCCCTATTTCCCGCGCAAGAAAAAGGCGATCACCGGCCGCTCCATGGCGATTGTGGCGTTCCTGGCCATCTGCGCGCTGTTCTTCTGCGTGCCGCTCTACGTGGTGATCGTCACCTCGTTCAAGACCATGGACCAGATCCGCGAGGGCGCCATGTTCGCGCTGCCCAATGTGTGGACGCTGGAGGCCTGGGACCACGCCTGGAACAGCGCCTGCTCGGGCACGCGCTGCGAGGGTCTCAAGGTGGGGTTCTGGAACTCGGTATCGATCCTGATCCCCTCGCTGATCCTGTCGATCGGACTATCCATCGTCACCGGCTATGCGCTGGCGCTGTGGAATGTCCGCTGGGCCGGGCCGTTTCTCTTCGTGCTGTTCATCTGCGCCTTCGTGCCGTTCCAGATCATCATGTTCCCGCTGATCTCGATGACGGCAACGCTCAAGGTCTATGGCAGCATCTGGGGCGTGGCGCTCATCCACGCCATCCTGGCCATGCCGGTGCTGACGCTGATCTTCCGCAATTACTACAAGGATATTCCGCAGGAGATCATGAGCGCGGCCGTGATGGACAGCGGCTCGTTCTGGAAGATCTTCTTCGAGATCATCCTGCCGATGAGCGGCAATATCCTGATCGTGGTGCTGATCCTGCAGATCACCTCGATCTGGAACGACTATCTGATCGGGGTGACCTTCGGCGGCATGGGCGCGCAGCCGATGACGGTGAACCTGGCCAACCTCATCACCATCTCGACCGGCACCGTTCGCTACAACGACAATATGGCGGCCGCCCTGCTCACTGCCATTCCGCCCCTCGTCATCTATTTCTTCGTCGGCAAGCTCTTCGTCCAGGGCATTACCGCCGGCGCCATCAAGGGTTGATCGACATGCCGCGTGTCAGCTTCGAGCACATCACCAAGAATTACGGCGCGATGAAGGTCCTCGACGACCTCAACCTGGCCATCGACGACGGCGATTTCCTGGTGCTGCTGGGCCCGTCCGGCTGCGGCAAGACCACCCTGCTCAACCTGCTGGCCGGCCTGCTCGACGTCACCGATGGCCGCATCACGATCGGCGAACGCGACGTGACCGATCTCGATCCCAAGGATCGGGGCCTGGCCATGGTGTTCCAGTCCTATGCGCTCTACCCGACCAAGACGGTGCATGGGAACCTCAAATTCGGGCTCTCGGCCAGCAAGCTGCCACGCGAGGAGATCGAGCAGCGCATCGCCTGGGCGGCCAGGCTGCTGCAGATCGAGCCGCTGCTGCATCGCAAGCCGGGCCAGCTCTCGGGCGGCCAGCGCCAGCGCGTCGCCATCGGAAGGGCGCTGGTGAAAAATGTCGGCGTCTTCCTGTTCGACGAGCCGCTGTCCAACCTGGACGCCAAGCTGCGCACCGAGATGCGGCTCGAGATCAAGAAGCTGCACGACCAGCTCAAGTCCACCATCGTCTATGTCACGCATGACCAGATCGAGGCCATGACCATGGCCACCAAGATTGCGGTGATGAATGGCGGCGTGATCCAGCAGTTCGGCACGCCGGACGAAATCTACGAGCGACCGGCCAACCTGTTCGTGGCCGGCTTCATCGGCTCGCCGGCGATGAACCTGCGCAAGGCCCGGCTCAGCGTCGCCGCCGGAAAGGTCGAGGCGGTGTTCGGCTCGGGCGTGCGCCTGGATGTGTCGGACTATCCCTTTGCCGGCGCGCCCCAGGACGGCGCTGAGGTCATTGCCGGCCTGCGGCCTGAACATTTCGCGCTCACGGCCAGCGGGCCGGTCGCCGCCACCTTCACGGTGCCGGTGCAATATGCCGAGCGCACAGGCCCTGATGCCAGCGCCTATTTCAGTTTCGAAGACGAACTGCTTGCCCTGCGCGTCGAGCCTGACGCAGCGGCAAAGCTGACGCCCGGCCAGTCCATGACGGTCAGCTATCTCAGGGGCAAGGCCAACCTGTTCGATGCCCGCATAGGGCGGAGAATGTAAGCAATAACAAGGGAGAGAGAACGATGTCTACCAAGAGACTTGCCGGCTTCGTCACCGGCCTGTTGCTGAGCACCGCTTCGTTCGGTGCCATGGCGACCGACCTGGTCATCTACCACAGCTGGTCGGCGCCGCCGGAAATCGCCGCCCTCAACGTCATCAAGTCCGGCATCGAGGCCAAGGGCCATACCTGGACCGACATCGCCATCCCGCACGATACCGGCTCCAATGTGAACCTGATGAGCCTGATCACCGGCGGCCAGCCGCCCAATGTGTTCATGGAATCCAATCCTGGCGTCTATCGCGACATTGCGGGCATGGGGCTGGGCTTCCCGCTGACGCAGTGGTTCAACGACAATGGCATTGTCGACAAGCTGCCCGCCGCGGTCGCCGCCTCGATCTCGGTGGATGGCGAGATCGTCAAGGTGCCGCAGGCGCTGCATATCGACGGCATGGTCTATTACAATATGGAGGTCGCCAAGGCCGCCGGCGTCGACCCGACCAGCTGGACTTCGGTGGACGCCATGTTCGCCGATTTCCCCAAGATCCGCGACGCCGGCTACGCCCCGCTCGCCGTGGGCAGCCAGCCCTTCCAGGTTGGCTACCTGACCCATGCACTGGTCGCGGCAGTGGCCGGACCGGACATCTACAGGAAGCTCTATGGCGAGGAGGTCGACCCCACCGCCCTGGACGATCCGGCCTTCGCCAGGACGCTCGAAACCCTGCGCCTCTTCGCCAACGAGGCCGGTCCGGAGGCGCAGAACCGCCCCTGGAACGAAACGACCAATGAGGTGATCACCGGCAAGGCGCTGATGCAGATCCATGGCGACTGGATGAAGGGCGAATGGCTGGGCGCCGGCAAGGTTGCCGGCACCGATTTTGGCTGTATCGAGATCCCCGGGGCCCAGGCCGTCGTGGTGACGGTCGATGCCTGGGGTCTGCTCGGCGGCACCGCCGAGGACGTCAAGACGGCCGAACTCGACTTTGCCGCCGAAGTGCTCGATCCGGGCGAACAGGCCAAGTTCGCTGCGGCCAAGGGCTCGACCCCGGTGCGCCTGGACGCCCCGGCCGAGAGCCTCGACGCCTGTTCCACCGAAGTGCTGCGCATTCTCGAAGACCCGGCGCAGCAGGTGCAGAACCCGCACAATACCGCCGACGCCGACTGGCAGGATTCGATCTGGAACGTTGTCTTCAACTTCTGGAGCGATCCCGACATGACCGTCGAAGACGCCATCGCCCAGATGCATGAGAACTACGAGACCATCCTGGGCTGACACGAGTCCCTCCCGGGCCGGCGACCGCAATGGCCGCCGGCCTTCCCCATGACCTGAAATGGACCCCCGCCATGGACAAGCGCCTGCTCGATGAAGACGAGGTGATGCAGATCTGCTTCGTCACCGACGATGTGGTGAAATCGGCGCAGTGGTTTGCCGACCTGACCGGCAAGCCCCTGCCCAAGGAAGGCAAGGCGGCCGAGCCGGAAGAGGCCAAGGCCATCTACAACGGCCAGCCCGCCGATGTCGGCTGCCGCATCATGATGTTCAAGTTCGGCAATATCGATGTCGAATTCCTGCAGCCGGGTCCGGAAAAGAGTGCCTGGCGCGACCTGCTCGAGCAAAAGGGCCCCGGCTGCCACCACATTGCCTTCCGCACCCGCAACCTGACCAAGCGCGACGCCTATCTCGAGTCCAAGGGCCACAGGCTGCTGCAGCGCGGCGAGTTCGACGGCAGCCACGGGCGCTATGCCTATTACGACACGGTCAAGGAACTGGGCGTGATGATCGAGCTGCTCGAATTCGACAAGGACAAGGAAGCCCAGCCCTAGCCCCGTGCGCCTCTCCCCCTGCGGGGGCGGTCAAGCGTGCCCAACCTCTGCAGGCCAATATGCCCTATCCCATCGCCTACCAGCTCTATTCGTCGCGCCATTTTCCGCCGCTGGCGGCACAGCTCCCCCTGCTCAAGGCCATGGGCTACGACGCCATCGAGCCCTGGCTGCCGGCCTATGAGGCTGACCCGAAACTGTTCCGCCGCCAGCTCGATGATGCGGGCCTGGCCTGCTACGGCTTTCACATGCCGCTGGCCGGGCTGGTAGCCGAGCCGAACCGCTTCATCGACATCGCCCTGACCCTGGGCGCCAGGGTGATGATCCCGCCCTATATCGGCGCCGAGGAGCGGCAGAACATGCCGGGCTACTGGCAGGATCTGGGACGCAAGCTGGCCCGGGGCGCGGACCTGGCGGCGCCGCATGGGCTCAAGGTGGCGTGGCACAACCACGATTTCGAATATGTGCCCCTGCCCGATGGCACACGGCCCATCGACCACATTTTCGCGGCGGGCGGGCCCGATGTCTGGTTCGAGATCGATTGCGGCTGGATCACCCGGGCCGGGGCCGACCCGGCCGCCGAACTCAGGCGCTATGCCGATCGCATCATCGCCATCCAGACCAAGGACACCGCGCCCATAGGCACCACGGAGGATGATGGCTGGACCGCGACCGGCGACGGCATCATCGACTGGGCGGCCCTGGTGCCGCTGTTTGGCCGGACCAGGGCCGATCACATCGTGACCGAGCACGACAATCCCGGCGACTGGCAGCGCTTTGCCCGGCGCTCCATTGACCACCTGAAGTCCCTGGGGGTCTGACCCGGCAAGGCCGAGCTTAGCTTCGCAAACACTTCAAATGCCAAAGGCTGGCTTGCGGCCGGCCGCAGCCCCTCAGAAGTCGTGCAGCTGGACGCTTTGCGCGGCGCTGTCCAGCAGCGTGCGCGCGACCATGGCTTCTTCCTTGGCACCACCTGTCAGATCCACCCGCAGCACAAAGGCATGGGGATAGCGGGCCTGCAGGTCACCCAGCAGGGATGAACTGAGCAGCGGGAAGGTCCCGACGCGCGAAATCTCGTCCGACGCCGAGCCGACGTCGAAGGTCTCGCAACGGTCGATGCCCTGGCTGCGCAGTTTGGAGGTCACGGCGTCCAGATCAGCGACAGTGGTAAAGATGCCGATCGCGGCGCGACGACGAACCTCAGACATGGGGACTCTCTGCGCGATCAGTGGCTGTTGCCGTCACATTCGGCGAGCTGGCGGAGGCGTTCGAGGCTGCGCACCTGGAAGCTGCCGCGGTCGGGCAGGTCAATGATGCGCAAGGAGCGCAGCCGGGTCATGTTGCGGCTGACGGTCTCAATGGTCAGGCCGAGATAGTCGGCAATATCGGCCCGGCACATGGGCAGCGCCAGGCGCTCTCCCGAGGCCGGATCGGCCGATTTGCGCGCCATGGTCAAGAGGAAGCTGGCGATGCGCTCGATGGCGGTCTTGCGGCACAGCAGCAGCGACAGGTCCTGCAGCGTCTCGACTTCGCCACGGGCCACGTCGAGCAGCTTTTCGGCAAGTTCGGGGCGATCGCGCATGGCGCGCAGCAGCGACAGCTTGTGGATGACGCGCACGCGGGTGGTGGTCAGGGAGTCGCAGTCGAAGCGGTAGGTATCGCCGTGGCCGAAGCCGACAATATCGCCGGGAAAGGCAAAGGCGACGATCTGCCGTCGACCGTCGGGGAAAATCTTGTAGGCGCGCACCGCGCCGCTCAGGATCTCGTAGAAGGCGACGGTATCATCGCCTTCGCGGAACAGCGCATCATAGGGGGCCAGCAGGCGAACGGCGCCGGTACCGGCACCCTCGCTCGGCCAGAGCGTTTGAGTCTGCAATGGGGATACATTATCAGAGAGCTGCATGATGAATCTTCCAAACCGCAAATCACCGTGGATGTGATCTATATGCGGTCGCCGTGTAAGCGCCGTTCGGTGCCTTTGTCGTGATTTGTAACCCAATGTAACGGGCACCCTGCCCCTGCATGCGAGATGCCGAGCCAGACCCATGAGCGATCGCCAGCATCACATTCTGATCGTCGATGACGACGCCCAGATTCGCCGCATGCTGCGGCGCTGCTTCGAGGACGAGGGCTACCGCGTCAGCGAGGCCATGGCGCAGGCCGGCGTTGACGCGGCGCTGGCTACCGGGGTGGACCTCATCACCCTCGATCTCAACCTGGATGGCACGGACGGGCTGTCGATTGCCCGCGCCGTCAGGCAGAACTGGGATCTGCCCATCATCATGATCACCGGCAAGGGCGACATGATCGACCGCATCGTGGGCCTCGAAATCGGCGCTGACGACTACATCGCCAAGCCTTTCCATTTGCGCGAAGTGCTGGCCCGCGTACGCTCGGTGCTGCGCCGCACCCAGCCCCGCGGGTTGCCGCCTGCGACCGTCGCCGCGTCAGCGCCGCCCAAGACGAGCCAGGTCAGTTTTGATGGCTTCGTGCTCGACCTCGATCGCCGCAACCTGGCCGGGCCGGACGGGGAAATCCGCCTGACCAGCGGCGAGTTCGATCTGCTGGCGCTGTTCGCCCGCCATCCGCATCGCGTGCTCAGCCGGGACCAGATCATGGATCTGCTCAAGGGGCATGACTGGACACCCAATGACCGCAGCATCGACAACCAGGTGGCGCGGCTGCGCAAGCTGATCGAAGCCGATGCCCGCGCGCCCCGCCTGCTCAAGACCGTGCGCGGCGCGGGCTACAGCTTTACGCCGCAGTCGCTGCAGTCCTGACCGTCAGGACTTGAGGGCGTCATCAATGGCGGCGGCGAGCTCGGCCAGCCGATAGGGCTTGTTGAGGATCTTGAGGGGGCCATCCCCGACGGCGCCGCCCTCGCGCGACAGTTCCTCGGCATAGCCCGAAGTCAGCAATACCGGCATATTTGGATAGAGCGCCTGCACCTTGGCGCGCAGCTCGAAGCCGCTCATGCCGCCGGGCATGACCACGTCGGAGAACAGCAGGTCCACCGGCCTGCCGCCCGCGAGAATGTCGATGGCCTCGGCGCCGCTGCCCGCGGCCAGGACGGTGTAGCCCAGTTGCGTCAGGCGGGTCACCGTCAGCTTGCGCACCCGCTCGTCGTCCTCGACAGCCAGGATGGTCTGCCCGGCGCCGACCAGCGTCGAGCCGCCGAGATCGGCATCGACCACCAGCGTCGGCTCGACGCGGTGGCGCGGCAGATAGATGGCAACGATGGTGCCCTTGCCCGGCGTGCTGTCAATGGTGGCCAGGCCGCCCGACTGCTTGGCAAAGCCATAGATCATCGACAGGCCCAGGCCGGTGCCGCGTCCCATCTCCTTGGTGGTGAAAAAGGGCTCGAAGGCGCGCTCGCGCACGCCCGTGCTCATGCCCTCGCCGGTGTCGGACACGGCCAGCTGCACATAATCCCCCGGGCTCAGCCCATCGAGCCGGCTGGCCATATCGTCACTGATCGTCACATTGGACGTTTCGATGACCAGGCGCCCGCCGCGCGGCATGGCATCGCGGGCATTGACGGCCAGGTTGACGATGGCGCTCTCGACCTGGGAGGGATCGACGCGGACCGGCCACAGGCTGGGGGTCAGCGAACTGGACAGATAGATGGTCTCGCCCAGGGTGCGGTGCAGCATGTCGGTGAGGCCGAGCACGAAACTGTTGAGGTTGATGCTTTCGGGCTCGAGATGGGAGCGACGGGCGAAGGCCAGCAGGCGGGCGGTCAGACGGGCGCCGAGGTCGGCAGCGTCGAGCGCTTCAGTGGTCAGCTCGCGCTGCAGCGGCGTCGTCAGCTTGCCTTCGAGCATTTCCAGATTGCCGATGATGACGGTCAGCAGATTGTTGAAATCGTGGGCAATGCCGCCGGTGAGCTGGCCCATGGCTTCCATCTTCTGGGCCTGGCGCAGCGCCAGCTCGGTGGCCTTGTGGGCCGACAGGTCGTGGATGATGCCGGTAAAGAAGGTGCGGCCGTCCATTTCGAATTCGCTGACCGCCAGCTGCATGGGAAAGACGGTGCCGTCGCGGCGGCGGCCGCTCACCTCGCGCCCGATGCCGATGATGCGGCGCCGGCCGGTGGTGCGGTAATTGTGCAGATAGCCGTCGTGCTCGACCTGATAGGGGGCGGGCATGAGAAAGTTGACGTTGCGACCCAGGAACTGGTCCTGGTCATAGCCGAACAGGCGCGCCGCCGCCGGATTGACCGTGGTGATGGTGCCCATGGCATCGATGGTGATGATGGCATCCACCGCCGATTCCAGAATCGACTGCAGTTTGCGCGCCTGACCCAATAGCGATGAATTGAGGTCGTTATCGTCGGTCAAGGCAGGTCACCAATGGTTGTGTTCACCGTACGGCATGCCCGAGTTCAGCGGCAAGCCAATGAAACTGCTGGTCTATTCCGCAATGCTGCGCCTATGGCCCACACGTGTCCCACAATTGGCGGACCTTGGCAATTCAGGCCTAGCTGCGCGGTGCCCCGAGGCGCCCCGCCATGGCATTCTGTGGCCGGATTGATGCAGGTCAAGGGGACCCGGCTCCGGCTCTGCTAGCCTGCGCGGTAATGGGGCCGGTTCTCGATGTACCTGTCGAGGCTGACAATCGTCCCGGAGGAGATGCATATGGCACACGTCGTCGTACTCGGCGCCGGACTTGGCGGCACTATCTTGGCCTACGAACTGCGCGATGCCCTCGGCGCCGTGCATCAGGTCAGCGTGATCAACAAGGGCCCGGAATATTCCTTTGTGCCATCCAATCCGTGGGTTGCCGTGGGCTGGCGCGATCGCGATGCCGTTACGGTCGACCTGGCGCCGGTCTTTGCCAAGCGCAAGATTGATTTCTATCCGCAAGGCGCCAAGCGGCTGCATCCAGCCGAGAAGCGTGTTGAACTGACCGATGGCCGCAGCATCAGCTATGATTATCTGGCCATCTCGACGGGGCCGGAACTGGCATTTGACGAAATCCCCGGCTTCGGCCCGGAACATTTCACCCAGTCCGTCTGCCAGATCGATCATGCGCTGGCGGCCAAGCCGGCCTTTGACGCCCTGGTCGCCAATCCGGGGCCGGTGATCATCGGAGCGGTGCAGGGCGCCTCCTGCTTCGGGCCAGCCTATGAGTTCGCCTTCATTCTCGAAAAAGCACTGCGCGATGCCAAGGTGCGCGACCGCGTGCCGATGACCTTTGTCACCGCCGAGCCCTATATCGGCCATCTCGGGCTGGATGGGGTCGGCGATACCAAGGGCATGCTCGAAAGCGCCATGCGCAACCGGCACATCAAGTGGATCTGCAATGCCAAGGTCGACAAGGTCGAGGCCGGCAAGCTCAGCGTATCGGAAATCGCCGAGGATGGTTCGGTCAAGCAGGCGCATGAACTGCCCTTTGCCTATTCGATGATGCTGCCGGCCTTCCGCGGCGTCGCCGCCGTACGCGATATCGAGGGGCTGACCAATCCGCGCGGCTTCATCCTGGCCGACAAGTATCAGCGCAACCCGGCCTTCCCGGAAATCTTCTCGGTGGGCGTCTGCGTGGCGATCCCGCCTTTGGCCAAGACCCCGGTGCCGGTGGGCGTGCCCAAGACCGGCTTCATGATCGAATCCATGGTCACGGCAACGGTGCAGAACATCACCCGGCTAGTGGCCGGCGAGCAGCCCAACGCCATTCCTACCTGGAACGCCATCTGTCTGGCCGACTTCGGCGATTCAGGCATTGCCTTCGTCGCCCAGCCGCAATTGCCGCCGCGCAATGTGAACTGGTCGGCCGAGGGCAAGTGGGTGCATCTGGCCAAGATCGGCTTCGAAAAATACTTCCTGGGCAAGATCCGTTCGGGCAAATCGGAGCCCTTCTACGAGCACCTTGCCCTGCAGGTGCTGGGGATCGACAAGCTCAAGGCCGTCAAGACCGAGCCGGTCGAATAACGGCCGCCAGCCACCGCCGCGCAGAGCAATGGCGCCTCCAGGCGCCATTGCTGCCGGATATCAGTTGACGGCGCCGCGGGCATTGGCGCGCAGCGGGATAGCCGCTGGCGGCCGACAACGCATGTCGCGGCGAAAATCGGTGGGCGACATGCCGGCGATCTTGCGGAATGACTTGTTGAAGGCACTGAGCGAGCCAAAGCCGCTATCCATGGCCACCTGCAGCACATTGGCGTCTTCCTGCATCAGCAGGGCCTGGGCATAGCTGAGCCGCATCAGGTTGACATAGTCGTTGAGCGTCATGCCGGTCGATTTCTTGAAAACCGTCATGGCATATTTGGGATGGATGTCGGCGGCCACGGCAATGTCGGCGGAATCGATGTCCTCGCGGAAATTGTCGGCGATGAAATCACAGATCCGCACCACGATCGGCGAGGAATGGTGATCGAGCCCGTCCACCGCGCTGACCACATCGGCCGGTCCCGGCAGCAGGTCATAGGCGTCAAAGCGCACGCGTTCGATGCGCAGCAGCAGCTCATCAACCGCCATGCTGGCCTTCATCGGGTCGCCGGAGCGCGCATAGTCGTTCCATCGCGCAAAATTGACCGGGTCGGAAGCGTCGGTGGCGCGGGTCACCAGGGTGGCGCCCTGCATCAGCTTTGACTGCACATTCTGCGGCAGGCGCAGGCGGAAGAAATGCACCAGCGGCAGGTGACCGCCGGCATAGACCAGGTCGTCGGAGGCATCGTCGAGCCAGTGCGGCAGGCCGCCCCAGAACAGGGCCATATCCCCGGCATTGAAGCGCACATCATGCCCGCTCATGCGGTAATGCGCCCAGCCGCGGATGATGAAATTGACCTCGACCTGCGCATGCCAATGGGCCGCGCGCATGACCAGGGGCGAGGCATGGAACATCTGCAGCTCGGTGGGCAGCCGTTCCACGCCATTGGCCTCGGGCACATAATAGGCTCGGGGCGCCATCTTACTTTCCGCCAACTCTACATACCTTTTGGCATAGACGTGTTGCACCAGAAGCATAGCTTAGGAAGGGCTCGACCTAAGAGCAAATGAAAAGGGAGGATCTTTCATGAACCGCATCGCATCACGGTGGCACCAGAAGCTCGCCGTCGCCCTCGCCGGCATCAGCCTGCTCACCGTCGCCGCCGCTTCGGCCGGCGAAATCTCGGTCTGGGTCTGGGACAAGGCCTTCAATGGCGACACCATGCGCGAGGCCGGCGCTCTCTACACAGCCGAGCATCCCGACGTCACCTTCAACGTCGATGACACCGCCAGCCAGGACGATATCCGTGCCAAGCTGCAGACGCAGCTGCTGGCCGGCAGCACCGAAGGTCTGCCCGATATCGTGCTGATCCAGGACGACATTGCCCAGAAGTACCTGCAGTCCTTCCCCGGCGCCTTCGAGCCGCTGTCGGATTCGATCGATATGTCCGTGTTCGCGCCCTACAAGGTCGCCGCCGCCACGCTGGACGGCAAATCCTATTCCGTGCCCTTCGATTCGGGCGTGACCGGCCTGTTCTACCGCTCCGACTATCTCGAGGAAGCCGGCTTCACTGCGGCCGACCTCGAGAACATCACCTGGGATCGCCTGGTGGAAATCGGCACCGAGATCAAGGCCAAGACCGGCCATCTGCTGCTCGACCTCGACCTCAACGATACCGGCCTGCTCCGCATGATGATGCAGTCGGCCGGCGAGTGGTATTTCAACGAGGATGGCAGCCTCAACATCGTCGACAATGCGCCGCTCAAGAAGGCGCTCGAAAGCTATGCCAAGTTCTACCAGGCCGGTCTGGTCAAGCCGGTTTCCGGCTGGGCCGACTATACCGGTGCCTTCACCTCGGGCGAAGTCGCCATGGTGCCGGTCGGCGTCTGGATCACCGCCACCATCAAGGCCAATGCCGATCAGTCCGGCCTGTGGGGCGTGGCGCCCATTCCGCGCCTCGACATCGAGGGCTCGGTCAATGCGTCCAACCAGGGCGGATCGAGCTGGTTCGTGCTGGCGTCATCGGACAACAAGGAAGAGACCATCGACTTCCTCAAGACCGTCTGGGCCGGCAATACCGACTTCTATCAGGACATCCTGATCAAGCGCGGCGCCGTGGGCTCGCTGCTGGCCGCGCGTGAAGGCGATGCCTTCAAGGCCTCCGACGAGTTCTTCGGCGGTGCGCCTGTCTGGCAGAATTTCTCGGCCTGGCTCGGCCAGATCCCGAGCGTGGACTATGGCACCTTCACCGCCGAAGTCGATGCGGCCGTGCAGGCGCAGCTGCCCGCCATCATCGAGGGCGGCGACATCGACGCGGCCCTGCAGGCGATCAACGACCAGGCCACCCAGCAGATGCAATAGGCTGACTGAGGGGGCGGGCTCCGGCTCGCCCCACGGGTCGGGTGCCCCTCGCGGCGCCCGACCGCTATCGGCCGTATGGCGTTGCACTATCAGGGAGGCTGACAATTGGCACAGGCGCGACTGGATCGCCGCGAGCAGATCACGGGCTGGGCATTCATCGCCCCTGCCCTCGTCCTGCTCGGACTGTTCATGATCTATCCCATCGTCTGGTCGCTCTGGATGAGCTTCCAGGTCGGCAAGGGGATGAATCTGAGTTTTGGCGGCTTCACCAATATCATGCGGCTGACCAAGGATACGGTATTCCTGCGGGCGCTGGGCAATACCTTCACCTTCTTCATCATCCAGGTGCCCATCATGATCACCCTGGCGCTGCTGTTTGCGGTGGCGCTCAATGATGCGACCCTGAAATTCCGCGGCCTGTTCCGCACCGCCATCTTCCTGCCCTGCGTCACCTCGCTGATCGCCTATTCGACCCTGTTCAAGTCGATGTTCGCCACCGATGGCGTGGTCAACCAGGCGCTGATGGCCGTCCACCTCATTGCCGCGCCGATCTCCTGGTTCGGCGACCCGTTCTGGGCCAAAGTCGTGGTCATCATCGCCATCACCTGGCGCTGGACCGGCTACAACATGATCTTCTACCTGGCGGCGCTGCAGAATATCGACCGCTCGATCTATGAGGCCGCCCGTATCGACGGCGTGCCGGCCTGGGCGCGCTTCCGCTACCTCACCATCCCCATGCTCAAGCCGGTGATCCTGTTCACCACGGTGATCTCCACCATCGGCACGCTGCAGCTGTTCGACGAGGTCTACAACTTCACCGCCGGCACCGGCGGCCCCTCGGATTCGACGCTCACCCTGTCGCTCTACATCTACAACCTGACCTTCAAGTTCATGCCCAGCTTCGGCTATTCGGCGACCGTATCCTGGGTCATCGTCATCGTGGTGGCGATCCTGAGCTTCCTGCAGTTCCTGGTGGCCCGCGACCGGAGGGTCAAGCCATGACCGTTTCGCCGATGACCGACATCGCCACCGACCGGACGATCGCCACGCGCTCCTTCATGCCGGGCAATGCCTGGGCGCTGGTCCGCCGCGGCCTGGTCTACCTGCTGCTGAGCATTGCCGCCTTCATCTCGGTCTTCCCGTTCTTCTGGATGATCGTGGGCGCCACCAACAGCTCGGCCGACATCATCAAGGGCAAGGCCAGCTTCGGCGAGGCCCTGTTCACCAATGCGGCCACCTTCTTCACCCAGGTCGATGCGCTGCGGGTGTTCTGGAATTCCGGCCTCATCGCCGTGGTCGCCACCGCGCTGACGCTGGTGATCTCCTCGCTGGCCGGCTACGGCTTCGAGATGTTCCGCTCGCGCATTCGCGAGCGCATCTTCAGCCTCCTGCTGCTGCTGCTGTCGATCCCGTTTGCGGCGATGATGGTGCCGCTCTTCGTGATGTTCGCCCAGGCCAAGCTGGTCAATACCTTCGTGGCGGTGATCCTGCCCACGGTGGCCTCGATCTTCATCATTTTCTACTTCCGCCAGGCGACCAAGGCCTTCCCCAGCGAGCTGCGCGACGCCGCAAAGATCGACGGGCTCAAGGAGTGGCAGATCTTCCTCTTCGTCTACATGCCGGTGATGCGCTCGACCTATGCGGCGGCTACCATCATCATCTTCATGACCAACTGGAACAACTATCTGTGGCCGCTGATCGTGCTGCAGACGGCCGAGAACAAGACCATTACCCTGATCCTTTCCGCCCTCACCTCGGCCTATACGCCCGATTACGGCATGCTGCTGTTCGGGACGGTGCTCGCCACCCTGCCCACCCTCGTCATTTTCTTCCTGCTCCAGCGCCGCTTCGTCGAAGGCATGCTGGGCGCGGTCAAATAGGTGCAATCAACATGAGCAGCTTGAAACTCACGGGCGTGCGCAAGTCCTACGGCAATCTCGAGGTCATCAAGGGCGTCGACCTCGAAATCAAGAGCAAGGAATTCGTCGTCTTTGTCGGCCCCTCGGGCTGCGGCAAGTCCACCCTGCTGCGCATGATCGCCGGGCTTGAGCACATCAGCGCCGGCGATCTGGAGATCGGCGGGCAGCGCATGAACGAGGTCGATCCGTCCAAGCGCGGCATTGCCATGGTGTTCCAGTCCTATGCGCTCTACCCGCATATGACGGTGCGCGAGAATATGGGCTTTGCCCTGCGCTTTGCCGGCGTCGCCAAGGAGCAGATCGCCATCCAGGTGCAGGAAGCCGCGCGCATCCTGGCGCTCGAGCCGCTGCTCGACCGGCTGCCCAAGGAGCTCTCGGGCGGCCAGCGGCAGCGCGTCGCCATCGGCCGGGCCATCGTGCGCAATCCGCAGGTCTTCCTGTTCGACGAGCCGCTGAGCAACCTTGATGCCGAGCTGCGCGTACATATGCGCATCGAGATTGCCCGGCTGCACAAGGAGCTGCAGACCACCATCGTCTATGTGACGCATGACCAGGTCGAGGCCATGACGCTGGCCGATACCATCGTGGTGCTGCGCGACGGCCGCATCGAACAGGTCGGCAGGCCGCTCGACCTCTATGACAATCCGGCCAATCTGTTCGTTGCCGGCTTTATCGGTTCGCCGCGCATGAACTTCATGGCCGGCAGCGTCACCGCCTCAGGCCAAGGCTCGATCACCGTGGCGCTGACCCATCAGGGCAAGGCCCAGGTCACCCTGCCCGTCACAGGAAAGGCGCCGGCGGTCGGCGACGCCGTCACGGTGGGCCTGCGGGCCGAGCATTTCGGGGCCGCGGGTGCCGGTGGTGCCGATATCGAGCTCGATATCGACGTGGCCGAGCATCTCGGCTCGACCAGCTATATCTACGCCAATACCAAGACCGGCGAGCAGATCATCGTCGAGCGCGAGGAATCGCGCAACGAGCTCGATCGCGAAAGCGTCACCGTCTCGATCGATCCGGAACGGGCCTATCTGTTCGACGCCCAGGGGCAGCGCATCCAGTAGCGCTGGCCGCCCACTACTTCCATCAACCGGCCTCCTGGCCGGATCTTCATTTCGACGAAAAGGACCATTTTCATGGCTGAGAAAATTCGCTGGGGCATTATCGGACCCGGCAGCATCGCCAAGGCGTTTTTTGGCGGCGTCGCCGATTCCAGGCATGGCGTGATCGCGGCCATTGCCACCCGCAATCCGGACAAGCCGAACCTGGCCACCGACTTCCCCGGCGTGCGTATCGTCAAGGGCTATGAAGCCCTGCTGGCCGATCCCGATATCGACGCCGTCTATATCGCCGTGCCCCATACCGGCCATGCCGAATGGGCGATCAAGGCCGCCGAGGCGGGCAAGCATGTGCTGGTGGAAAAGCCCTTTGCGCTGTCCTCCTTCGAAATCAGCGCCGTGCTGCATGCGCACAAGAAGGCCGGCACCTTTGCCGGCGAAGCCTTCATGTATCGCCTGCATCCGCAGACCACCAAGCTGATCGAGCTGATCGGGTCCGGCGTGATCGGCGAGGTAAGGATGATCCAGTCCAGCTTTGGCTTCTCGATGGGCAGGTTCCAGCCCGAGCATCGCCTGTTCGCCTCCGCTTTGGCCGGCGGCGGCATTCTCGATGTCGGCGGCTATCCCGTCTCGATGGCCCGGCTCATCGCCGGCGCCGCCATGGGCAAGCCCTTTGCGGACCCTGTGAAAGTCGCCGGCACCGCCAAGCTCAATGCCGAGGGCACCGATGACTGGGCGGCCGCCGTGCTGACCTTCGAGAACGGCATTGTCGCCCAGGTCTCCTGTGCGGTGATGGCCAATCTCGACAATGTGTTGCGCATCCATGGCGCGGACGGCCGTATCGAAGTGCCCGATTTCTGGTTTGCCGGTGGTGACCGCACCAGGGGCGAAGGCCGGATCGATATCATCAAGGGCGGCAAGACCGAGACGATCAGCGTCGGCGAACAGCGCCATGTCTATTCCTTCGAGGCCGATGCCGCCGCCGAGGCGATCTTTGCCAAGCGGCAGGAACTGGCCGCGCCCGGCATGAGCTGGGACGACAGCCTGGGCAATGCCCGCGTGCTCGACCAGTGGCGCCGCGATGCCGGCATCGAATTCTCGGTCGAAAAGCCGGCCAACCGCACCAGGACCCTGGACAACCGGACCCTTGGCGCCAATAGCGGCGTCATTCCCAAGCGCTCGATTCCCGGCCTCTCCAAGCAGGCCTCGGCCGTGGCTTTGGGCTTTGAGGATTTCCGCAGCTTCGCCTCGGGCGCCATCCTGCTCGACGCCTTCTGGGAAAAGGGCGGCAATATCTTCGATACCGCCTTTGTCTATGGCAATGGCTATACCGAAAAGCTGTTCGGCGAATGGCACACCAATCGCGGCACGCGCGAGGGCGCGGTGCTGATCGGCAAGGGCGCGCATAGTCCCCTGGTCTATCCAGACGTCATCGCCAAGCAGCTTACCCAGTCGCTTGACCGGCTGCAGACCGACTATGTCGATGTCTACTTCATGCATCGCGACAATCCGGAAGTGCCCGTGGGCGAGTTCGTCGATGCCATGGATGCCGAGGTCAAGGCTGGCCGCATCCGCGGGCCCTTCGGCGGCTCCAACTGGACCATGGAGCGTTTCGACGCCGCCGTGGAATATGCCGAGCGTACCGGCAAGACCAAGCCGATGGCGCTGAGCAACAACTTCGCCCTCAGCGAAATGCTGGTGCCGATCTGGGATGGCTGCGTCACCTCGGCTTCAGACGAATGGAAAAAGTGGCTGACCGATACCCAGACCACCAATTTCTCCTGGTCCAGCCAGGGCCGCGGCTTCTTTACCGACCGCGCCGGTCGCGACAAGACCGACAATGAGGAACTGGTGCGCTGCTGGTACAATGACAAGAACTTTGCCCGCCGCGACCGCGCCATCGAGCTGGCAAGGCAGATCGGCCATAATCCCATCCATGTGGCTCTCGCCTTCGTGCTGGCCCAGCCCTTCCCGTCCATCCCGCTGATCGGGCCCCGGACACTGGGCGAACTCGATGACAGTCTTCTGGCCTTCGAGATCAAGCTGACGCCAGAGCAGGTCGCCTGGCTCGACCACGGCTAGGAACCTTGAAAGGGCCCTGCGGGGCCCTTTCAGCTGGGTGAGGGAATGAGCCAGCGGCTCGTTCTGGACGAAAAGGGGTGGCGGCCGGCCGTCACCCCTTTTGGAGATCCGAAGATTGGGCGCGGTTGCCGTCAGGGTGATGGCTGCTGCGCTCGACCGGCCCCCGGTGCCTATGCTCGGCTACATGGCAATTGTCATGGCGAACGGCACAAAACCCTTTGCCTTGAAGACATGCGGCACCAGGAGGATAAATGCTTCGGTGCCTTGCGCGCTGGCTATGCCGCCCAGGTCCTCGACCCAGTCTTCCTGCCATCCCAGATCCTGCAGCAGGGATTTGACTTTGGCTTTTGCGCCTTCGTCGTCACCTGAAAGGAAGACAGCCGGCGCCTTTGACAGGCCAGCCGGGTTTGTCATGACGCTGAACAGCATGGTGTTGAGCGTCTTGACGACACGTGTCTGAGGCAGCGCCAGCTGGAGTTGCTCACCCAGGCTGCTTTCCGGGTAGAGAAGGCCGCCCGGCATGCCGTTGGCACGTCGAGTGGTTGCATTGGCGACGTCGACCAGAATTTTGCCGGCAAGCTGCGGCGCCAGTGCGACCAGCGTCTCGACCGCGACGTCTCCCGGCATGGCATTGACGACAATGTCTGCACGCGATGCGGCGGCGCCAAGGGTGTCGAACCCGATGGCCGGCACAGCCCAGCTCGGGCTCTGCTGGTTGGCGTCTCGAAGGCCGACGACAATGTCGTGGCCGGCGCTGGCGAAGCCAGTCGCGAGAGTGGAGCCGACGCGACCGGCACCAAGAATGGCAATAGTGGTCATGATCTTTGTCTTTCGTGTTTTGTACGGTCAGGAAATGGTGGCAAGCGCTGCGACCAATGCCGCGTGGACGCCGGGCGCCGCGGCAAGGAAGTCCCTGCTTTCAAGCGTCCAGGGAGCGCCGCTCGTGTCGGTCACCATGCCGCCAGCCTCGCGCACGAGAAGCGCGCCACTGACAAGGCCGGATCGCACCTGACTATATTGCCAGAATCCGTCCATCCGGCCTGCTGCCACATCCACCAGTTCCAGCGTCGCGGGCACCGACATCCTGACAAGCAAGGCCGTTTCGAGCAGTTTGGTCACCGACTGGCCGATCTGCCGGAAAATGTCGCCGGCTTCACCGGGCATGGCCTGGCCAGTCCCGACAATGGCGGCATTGACCTCCGTCTTTGCCGAGACAGAAATCGCCTGGCCGTTGAGGAAGGCGCCCTGCCCCAGGACGGCCGTGTAAAGCTCTCCCGTCATCGGCAGCAGCGCTGCGGTCAGAACAGGTACGCCATCGCGGATCAACGTTGCGGTCACGCCCCAGGCGGTCCGGCCGTGGATGTGATTGACATTGCCTTCCGCCGGATCGGCCACCCACCAGTCGCCGGCGGGAAGGGCGCCACCTTCCTCCTCCTCCTCAACCCAATGCGACCCCGGCAAGACAGTCAGCAAGGCATCCTTGAGCCCGGCGGTGACGGCAGCGTCGTTGGCAGCGATGGCGGCCAGAAGGCCTGCTGCCGTATGCTGGCGGGAAGTTGGCTGGAAGCGTGATCGAAGCACCTGTCCGGCGACCTGGACTGCCTCGACCACCTCGGGCAAAAGGCTCATGAGTTCGGACATCAGAATTTCCTTGCGAATGAATATGATGTCGTCAATATGTGAGCTATTACTCATATTGGCTACTCGCATTCCGATGACAACCCGCAAGACACCAGCCGCGCCGCTTACCCCGCGAAAAGCTCCTACCCAGCGACGGGCGGCGCAAACCGTTGACGCCATGCTTGAAGCGGCGGCTCACATTCTCGAACGTGATGGCCTCGATGGTTATTCGACCAATGCCATCGCAGAGCGCGCTGGCGTCAGCATTGGATCGCTCTATCAGTACTTTCCCGGCAAGGCCGCGATCACCCGAGCCCTTATCCTCCGGGAGATGACGGTTCTTCGGGACGATATCGTCGGCATAGACAGCACCCTGGGCGGAAAGGAGCGCCTCGAGCGTCTGATCAGCGCGGCAGTCGCCAACCAGCTTCGGCGTCCCGTCCTCGCGCGCCTGCTGGATGTTGACGAGGCGCGTTTGCCACCAGACGAGAACGTTGATCGGCTGGCCGCTGAAACGGCGCAGGTATTTCAGGAAATTCTGGCGGCCGCGGACATGCCCGATACTGCCGCAAAGCCTTACGTCACGGGGGACGTCATCGCCATTATTCGCGGCATGGTCGATGCGGCGGGGCGACGGGGAGAAACCAACGCCCAGGGCTTGGTGGAGCGCGTGGTCCGCGCGGTCAGCGGCTATCTTGGACTCTGAGGTCGGACGATCCTGGTTCATCTCTGTTGCTCCCGAAAACTTATCCCCGCCTGCGCTGGCGCGACTACAATCATGCCCATCGCTCCACACGGCGGCCTGCAGGCGAACAGTGGTGGGGTGAGCCGGGTGGGGGCTTTGCCTCTCCCACAGGTTCCGAGACGGCCGTGCGAGGACGAGCGATCCCGTGCCGCCGAACAGTTCCAAAAACCGGCGCCCCGAGGCGGTCTTCGTCTCATTTTCAACTTTACCAGGGGCGATTGCCGCTTCGGGGTCCGTCCGCCTATCCAGATCCGGAGGCCGCTGGTCGCCCGGCGCCTTGGCTCGCCTGCTTGCGCCGAGAGGGGCGGCGGTTCGAAATGTTCGTTGCCTCGAACACAGGTTCGGCGACTGGGCAATTGAGTTTTTCGCTGCCCGGTTACTGAATTGTGTCTGCTTGCAGCGGGCCGTGCCCTGCCCTATATTCATCGTCGCGGGACGATAGAGCCCCGCAATGTTCTCAGGGCGGGGTGCAATTCCCCACCGGCGGTAAAGGCGGCGACGCCAAGCCCGCGAGCGCTTCGCGCTGGAGAGTGTTTCGAAACGCGCTGCGGCCGATTCGAGACATTGCCATGCGAAGGTCAGCAGATCCGGTGTGACTCCGGAGCCGACGGTATAGTCCGGATGAAAGAGAACGGGACCAACGCTGGCACGCCCGCGTCCGCCTCCTATTGGGAGTCCGGCGCGGCACCGGCGAGACTTCCCGTAACCCTGAGGAAACTGGTTACGGAAAGGATTTTTTATGAACCACGTTTCCTCGACTTCCCAAAATGGCGCCACGACCGGCGCCCTGTTCATGGTGGTGGCAAGCCTCGCCTTTGCCGGCAGCAACCTGCTGCAATCGTCACTGCCCACCCCGGTGGAATATGGCGGCTATGGCATGAGCTCGACCGGCATGGCCTTCTGGCAATATCTCATCGCCTCGGTGCTGGCGCTGCCGCTGATCCTGCGCATCGGCATCAGCAAGCTGCGTACCACGCGCCCGCTGACGCATGAAATCCGCGCCTTCGTCTCGGCGCTGGGCGTGCATGTCTTTGTCTATGGCTTCGCCTCGGGCGTGCCGATCTGGCAGATGGTGACCCTCCTGGCCACCGGTCCGCTGTTCATCATCCTGGGCTCGACGCTGTTCCTGGGCGAGCGCGCCTCCACCGCCCGCATCCTGGCCGGCCTGGTCGGCTTTGTCGGCGCCATCATCATCTCGGGAGTCGGCAGCGAGGGCCTCAGCCTGACCACGCTGATCCCCGTGGTGGCGGCCGCCCTCTGGGCCACGACCGACGTGCTGACCAAATATCTCGCCCGCGAGGAATCGCCGGAGACGCTGACCATCTCGCTGCTGGTGCTGGTAACGCCCAATCACCTGCTGATCCTGCTGGCCGTCAACGCCTTTGCCTTTCTGGCGCCGGGTGCCGTGCCGGCGGGCCTGGCCACCGGGTTCCCCTTCGCCCTGCCCGCGGGCAATGCGCTGTGGCTATTGCTGCTGCTGGGGGCCCTCACGGCGGCCGCGCAATATCTGCTCAGCTTTGCCTACAAGGTGGCTGACGCCACCTATCTGCAGCCCTTCGGCGACCTCAAGGTGCCGCTGAGCGGCTTGCTGGGCTGGATCGTGCTGAGCCAGATGCCCTCGATCTGGTTCTGGCCCGGCTCGCTGCTGATCCTGGGCGCGTCGAGCTTCATCCTGTGGGCGGAAACGCAGAACCGGCAGAAACTCAGCCTGGCCTGACCTCATCGGGTCGCCGTCAGCGGCGACCCGATCATTCCATTGCCGGAACATATCGTCGAGAAAACTTGCTCCCGGGCGCGGTTTGGGGACTATGCTGGCGCCAGACGAGAGCCCGCCATGACCCAGACCGCCACCACAGACCTGCCGCCCGAGGATTTCGAGACGCTGCGCGCCGTCATTCTGGAGCGCAAGGGCGAATTGCCCAAGCGGCTGACCCAGGTGGCCGCCTATGCGCTGGACCACCCCGACGAGATCGCCTTCGGCACCGCGGCCAGCATTGCCAGCTCGGCGCAGGTACAGCCCTCGACGCTGGTGCGCTTTGCCCAGCATTTCGGTTTTGACGGTTTTTCCGGGCTGCAACTGCTGTTCCGTGCCCGGCTGCGCGGCCGCACCTCGTCCTATGAGGAGCGCCTGAAGACGCTGGAGCAGGACGGCGCGACCCTGGCCGAAAGTACCACTATTTTCAATGGCTTCGTGGCAGCAGGACATCGGTCCCTCGATGTCCTCGCGGCGGCGGTGGATCCCGATGCCCTGGAACGGGCGGTGACCCTGCTGGCCAGGGCCGATACCATCTATCTCATTGCCAAGCGCCGCTCCTACCCGATCACCAGCTACATGGCCTATGCCTTTGGCAAGCTGCGGGTGAAGTGCCACCTGGTGGGCACCTCGGCCGGCATCGATGACGATATCCTCGCCATGGCCACACCGCGCGACGCCGCCTTTGCCATCAGCTTTGCCCCCTATGCCTCCGAGAGCGCGGCCCAGGCCCGGGCGCTGGCCCTGCGGGACATTCCGGTGGTGTCGCTTACCGATTCGGCGTTTTCGCCGCTGGCGGAGTGCTCGCGCGAATGGTTCGACGTGGTCGAGGCCGACCACGCCGGATTCCGCTCGCTCTCGGCCAGCATGGCCTTTGCCATGGCCCTCACCGTCTCCATTGCCGAGCACCGGCGGCGCGGTTAGCCGCCATTTGGTCACCAATATGAACGGATGGTGATTGGCGCCGACAAATTCCATTGATGGAACGGGCATTCCATATTGACGAGAACCCGGAACCCATGTTTCATCAAGGGCAGTGATCGTCCGGCCGAACCGGACTGGATGGGAGGACGACAATGAGCGCTGCGCAGGCCGAACCCGGCGCCAAGAGTCTCGACGTCATCACCATCGGCCGCGCCTCCGTCGACCTCTATGGCCAGCAGATCGGCACGCGGCTCGAAGATATCGGCAGCTTCGCCAAGTCGGTCGGCGGCTGCCCGGCCAATATCGCCGTCGGCACGGCGCGGCTGGGGCTGAAATCGGCGCTGATCACCCGGGTCGGCAATGAGCAGATGGGCCGCTTCATCCGCGAGCAGCTGGCGCGCGAAGGCGTCGAGACCGCCGGCATTGCCACCGACCCGGAGCGGCTGACGGCGCTGGTGCTGCTGTCGGTGGAAGCCGAAGGCGTCTCGCCAATGATCTTTTATCGTACCGACTGCGCCGACATGGCGCTGTCGGAGGCCGATATCGACCCGGACCTGATCGCCTCGGCCCGCGCCATCGTGGTCACGGGCACGCATTTCTCGCGGCCGCATAGCGAGGCGGCGCAGAAAAAGGCCATTGGCCTGGCCAAGGCCAGTGGCGCCCGCGTGGCCTTTGACATCGACTATCGCCCCAATCTGTGGGGCCTGGCCGGCCACGATGCCGGTTTCGAGCGCTATGTCGCCTCCGACATGGTCTCACAAAAGTACCAGTCGGTGCTGCCCGACTGCGACCTGATCGTCGGCACCGAAGAGGAGATCCTGATCGCCTCGGGCGCGGCCGACCTGCTCACCGCGCTCAGGACGATCCGCAAGCTGTCCTCCGGCACGATCGTCCTGAAGCGCGGGCCCATGGGCTGCATTGTCTATGACGGCGCCATTCCCGATGACCTCGAGGCCGGGATTGTCGGCAAGGGCTTCCCCATCGAGGTCTATAATGTGCTGGGCGCCGGCGATGCCTTCATGAGCGGCTGGCTGCGCGGCTGGCTCACCGGCGAGCCGCATTCGATCAGCGCCACCTGGGCCAATGCCTGCGGCGCGTTTGCCGTGTCGCGGCTGATGTGCTCGCCGGAATATCCAAGCTGGACTGAACTGAGCCATTTTCTGGCCAAGGGCAGTGCCGAACGCGCCCTGCGCAAGGACGCTATGCTCAACCATCTGCACTGGGCGACCAATCGCCGCCGCAGCATTCCGAGCCTGATGGCGCTTGCCATCGACCATCGCAGCCAGCTCGAGGACATGGCGGCGGGCGATCCGCAGGTGCTAGCCCGCATCCCCGCCTTCAAGGCGCTGGCGGTCAAGGCGGCCGTGCAGGTCGCCGATGGCCGGCCGGGCTTTGGCATGCTGCTCGACGACAAATATGGCCGCGATGCGCTCTTCGCCACATCCGCCCTGCCCGATTTCTGGATCGGCAGGCCGATCGAGCTGCCAGGTTCCCGGCCGCTGCAGTTCGAGTTCAGCCAGGACCTCGGCTCGCGGCTGATCGACTGGCCCGTCGATCACTGCATCAAGGTGCTGTGCTTCTACCACCCCGACGATGCGACCGCGCTCAAGCAGCAGCAGATTGAAAAACTGCGCGCGGCCTATGACGCCGCCCGCAAGGTCGGCCGCGACCTGCTGGTGGAAATCATTGCCAGCAAGCATGGCCCGGTCGGCGATGACACCATTGCCCGGGCCATGAGCGAGATCTACGATGCCGACATCAAGCCAGACTGGTGGAAGCTCGAGCCGCAGGCCTCGGCCGCAGCCTGGGCGGCGATCGATGCGGTGATCGAGACGCGCGACCCGCATTGCCGCGGCATCGTGCTGCTGGGCCTGGAGGCCAGCCACGAAGCGCTGGAGGCCGGCTTTGCGCGGGCGCGGCAGTCGCGGCAGGTCAAGGGCTTCGCGGTGGGACGGACCATCTTTGCCGCCGCCGCCAAGGCGTGGCTGGCCGGCAGCCTCAGCGATGCGGATGCCGTGGCCGATATGGCAAATCGTTTCGGCGCGCTGGTGGCGGTCTGGGAAAAGCTGGGGAAGAGCAAGGCGGGTTGATTTGAGCATTGCCGTTCCAGTCGTCTCCCTCCCCCTTGTGGGGAGGGATCAAGGGTGGGGTAGACGACGCACGGTATGCGTGGAGAGACGCCCCCACCCTGCTCGATTTAACGGACTTGGCAGATGCCAAGTCCTATCTCGTCTCCCTCCCCACAAGGGGGAGGGAGACGATAGAGCCGATGGCTCAGTGATATAAGAGGACCAAGACCCGATGAGCCAGAACACCGTGCGACTGACAATGGCCCAGGCCGTGGCGCGCTTCATGACCATGCAGAAGACCGAGATCGATGGCGAAATCGTGCCGATCTTTGGTGGCGTTTTCGCCATTTTCGGGCATGGCAATGTCGCCGGCATGGGCGAGGCGCTGCATGGCGTCAAGGATAGGCTGCCGACCTATCGGGCGCAGAACGAGCAGGGCATGGCCCATGCCGCCATTGCCTATGCCAAGGCCAGCTTCCGCCGCCGCTTCATGGCCTGCACCAGTTCCATCGGCCCGGGCGCGCTCAACATGGTGACCGCCGCAGCCCTGGCGCATGTGAACCGCCTGCCGGTGCTGCTGCTGCCCGGCGATGTCTTCGCCAACCGCCTGCCCGACCCGGTGCTGCAGCAGGTCGAGGACTGGGGCGATGGCAGCGTCACCGCCAATGACTGCTTCAAGCCGGTCAGCCGCTATTTCGACCGCATCACCCGGCCAGAGCAGATCATGCCGGCGCTACGCCGCGCCATGGCGGTGCTGACCGATCCGGCCGAATGCGGCCCGGTGACGCTCAGCCTCTGCCAGGACGTGCAGGCCGAGGCCTATGACTATCCGGAAAGCTTCTTTACCGAGACCGTCTGGCGCGTGCGGCGGCCGATGCCGGATGGCGACGAATTCGCCCATGCCGCGGCAGCGCTGATCCGGGCGAAAAAGCCGGTGATCATTGCCGGCGGTGGCGTGCTCTATTCGGAGGCGACGGCGGCGCTGCGCAGCTTTGCCGAGCGCCATGGCGTGCCGGTGATGGAGACCCAGGCCGGCAAATCGAGCCTGCCGCATGACCATGACCTCAATATGGGTTCGGTCGGGGTTACCGGGACGGCGGCGGCCAATGCCCTGGCCGAAGAGGCCGATGTGGTGCTGGCGATCGGCACGCGGCTGCAGGATTTCACCACCGGGTCCTGGGCGCTGTTCAAGAACCACGCCCTCAAGATCATCGGGCTGAACGTCCAGCCCTTCGACGCGCAAAAGCATAGCGCCCTGCCCCTGGTCGCCGATGCCCGGGCGGGCCTTGAGGCGCTCAATGCGGCGCTGACCGGCTGGCAGGCCGACCCCGACTGGACCGACCGGGCCAGGTCAGGCAAGGACGACTGGCTGACCCAGGCGGACGACGCCACGGCCAGCAGCAATGCCGAACTGCCCTCGGATGCCCAGGTGATCGGTGCGGTGCAGCGGGCGCGCGACAACGCCATTGTCGTCTGCGCTGCCGGCGGCCTGCCGGGCGAGTTGCACAAGCTGTGGAAGGCCCAGGGTCCGGGCAGCTACCATATGGAATATGGCTTTTCGACCATGGGCTACGAGATTGCCGGCGGTCTCGGGGTCAAGCTGGCGCGGCCGGAGGCCGATGTCGTCGTCATGGTGGGCGATGGCAGCTATATGATGGCCAATTCGGAGATGGTCAGCGCCATCATGCTGGGCGCCAAGCTCACCATCGTGCTGCTCGACAATGCCGGCTATGGCTGCATCAACCGGCTGCAGATGGCCACCGGCGGCGCCAACTTCAACAATCTGTTGAAGGATACAAGCCATGTCACCCTCCCCAGCATAGACTTTGCCGCCCATGCCGCCGCCATGGGCGCGGTGTCGCGCAAGGTCGCCTCGCTGGCCGAGCTCGAGACCGCCCTGCAGGAAACCGAAAGCAGTGACCGCACCACGGTCATCGTCATCGACACCGACCCGCTGATCTCCACCGATGCCGGCGGGCACTGGTGGGATGTGGCGGTGCCCGAAGTCAGCGAGCGGCCGCAGGTGCAGGCGGCACGGGAAGCCTATGTGGCGGCGCTGAAAGCGCAGCGGGCGGGGTAACAACCCCTCACCCGTCTCGGCCTTCGGCCGATCCACCCTCTCCCTCAAGGGGCGAGGGTTGGCATCGAGTCCGGGCAGTCACGGTGCTTGCCTTATCCCCTTGAGGGAGAAGGTGCCCGAAGGGCGGATGAGGGGTCAACGAAGTAGCAATTGGCGCGAAGGCGCTGGGAGAGAGAAATGAAAGCCAAACTCGGCATGTCGCCCATCGCCTGGTGGAACGATGATCTGGTGGAACTCAGCGATGACGTGTCGCTGGAAGAGTGCCTGCGCCAGTCGCGCTCGGCCGGCTTTACCGGCATGGAAAAGGGCCGCCGCTTCCCCGACGATCCGGCGGTGATGCTGCCCATCCTCAAGGCGGCCGATGTGACGCTGTGCGGCGGCTGGTTCTCCGGCACGCTGGTGGACGAGGACCTCGCCACCAACCAGGACCGCATCGCGCCGATGATCGCGCTGTTCAAGGCCGTCGATGCGCCCTGCATCGTCTATGGCGAGGTCGGCCGTTCGGTGCAGGGGGATCGCAGCAAGCCACTGGCCAGCAAGCCCAAGCTCAGCGATGACGAGATGAAGGCCTATGCAAGCAAGGTCACGGCCTTTGGCGAGTGGTGCGCGGAACAGGGCATGCCCCTCTCCTACCACCACCATATGGCGGCGGTGGTCGAGACCGAGGCCGAGCTCGACGCCTTCATGAACCATTCCGGCGCCGGCATTCCGCTGCTGCTCGATGCGGGCCACCTGGCCTTTGCCGGCGGCAATGTGCTGCGCGCCATCGACAATCATCATGCTCGGATCAACCACGTGCATGTCAAAGACGTGCGCATGGACGTGATCAACCGGCTCGATCGCTCCAAGCAGTCCTTCCTCGACGCCGTGGCCCTGGGTGCCTTCACCGTGCCGGGGGATGGGTCGCTCGATTTCGGTGCCATCGTGCAGAAATTCGCCGACTATGGCTATGAGGGCTGGTTCGTCGTCGAGGCCGAGCAGGATCCCAAGGCCAATCCGCCGCTGCGCATGGCGCAGGTCGGCTACAAGGAACTGATGCGCGTCATGACTGCGGCGGGCTATACGGTCGAGACAATGGGCTTTCCCAAGGGGTGAAACCGAGGGCCAGCCTGTGCTAAGCAGGCTGCAGTGCAGCGCAAACTGAAGGCGAATTGGCTTGAAAGAAAATGAAGTAAGCTGGTTCCGGCCGCTCTGGCGCCGGGTCGCGGTCACCGTATTCCTGGCCATCTGGCTCGCCTGGGAGCTGATCTGGACGCAGGACCAGTTCTGGGCCTTCCTGGTGGGCGCGGCGCTGCTCTATTCGCTCTACAATTTCTTCTACGCCTTTCCCAAGGAGGAGCCCGTCAATGTCCAGCCACCTGAAGCTGCGCCAACGCCCGACAGCAAAGACGGGCCAGGTTCATAATATCACGCCAGCCTCGGCCGGCTGGCGCCATGTCGGCTTTGCCCTGCACAAACTGGCAGCGGGCGAGGCCGCCGATGGCGATGCGGGGATCAACGAGCTCTGCCTCGTGCTGGTCAGCGGCAAGGCAAAGATCAGCGTTGACGGCGTGGCGCTGGGCGAGATCGGCGAACGCATGAGCCCGTTCGAGGGCGCGCCCTGGGCGGTCTATGTGCCGATGGGCAGCGAATGGGAGGCCGAGGCCACCACGGCGCTGGAGCTGGCCGTCTGTGCTGCGCCCGGCGGCGGCAGCCACACCGCGCAGGTCATTCCGCCTGACCGGCATCCACAGATCACCCGCGGCAAGGGCGCCAATGTGCGCCACGTGCACAATATCATGCCCGAGGATGACGGCGCGGCCAATGCGCTGCTGGTGGTGGAGGTGATCACCCCGCAGGGCAATACCTCGTCCTATCCGCCGCACAAGCATGACCAGGACAACCTGCCCCACGAGAGCGAACTGGAAGAGACCTATTATCACCGGCTGAACCCGCCACAGGGCTTTGCCATGCAACGGGTCTATACCGATGACCGGAGCCTTGATGAGGCGCTGGTGATCGAGGATGGCGACGTGACGCTGGTGCCGAAGGGCTATCACCCTGTCGCCACCGTCGCCGGCTATGACCTCTATTATCTCAATGTGATGGCCGGCCCAAAACGAGTGTGGAAATTCCACAATGCGGCCGAGCATGAGTGGCTGCTGAAATGATCAGGGGAACTCACCGGAACGGGTTAAGCAGCGTCATCTGACCGTCGATGACCAAGCCATGGTGCATGTCCTCGGAGTAGAAGGTGTCGCACCCGGCGTGCAGGGCGATGGCCAGCATCAGGGCGTCGAACAAGGCAATCTGATGCTGGTCTGCTAAACGAACGGAATGCCGGACGTCGGCCAGCGTTGTATTGACGACACTTTCGCTTGCCAATTCAAGAATGGCATCAACCGAGATCTCAACGGCAATCCAGCTCATTCCCAGCTTGCGCCGCGCTGCCAGACCAAATTCATTCAGCGTCTGGACTCCAATGATGAAAGGCTCGTCCAGGAGTGCCTTGGCAGTCCGCGCTCTAGTGTCAGAGCCAAACGCATAGACGAGAATGTTGGTGTCCAGGAACGGAGGCGTCATTCGCCATCTTCGTACAATTCTGCCCGGTTGAACTTCCAATCGGGCGGCAAGGAATGGGCCATTTTCTCCAAAGTCGCACGCGCTGCAGCGCGGCGCGCTCTTTTCTCGCCCGCCAGCGTTTCGGGGTCTGTGATCTTAAGATCAACGTCGTCTCCGATATTTAGCCCGCGCTCCGCCATCTCCTGCTGCGAGAGAGGAATGACGATGTTATTGCCCCAGCGTTCGATCTTCATGCCCGCCTCCTACGCTCACAATATAATCCTCATTCCGCTGGCTGCAAAGCGGACAACAAAAAGGGCGCCTGCGGCGCCCTTTTTGCCAGACCATGACGAAAAAATCAGCGCCCCTGGAACACGCTCCTGTCGGCCATGATGCCGGTGACTTCGCTGACCTTGACGGTGCGGCCTTCCTTGACCGATTTGAGTGCAGCGTCGGCCAAAGCCAGGGCGATCAGGCCATCCACACCGCTGGGCGAGGCCGGAGACTTTGATTCAACAGAATCGATGAAGGTGCTGATTTCGTGGGCATAAGCGTCGAGATAACGGGTCATGAAGAAGTCATGCAGCGGCGGTCTTGTATAGCCGCTGGCATTGGCCACCTCGATGGAGACCGGCCGCTGGTTCTCGGCCGAGACGGCACCCATTGAGCCATGCACCTCGATGCGCTGGTCATAGCCATAGGTGGCGCGGCGCGAATTGGAGATGGTGGCATGCTTGCCCGTCGCGGTCTGCAGCATGACCGAGACGCTGTCATAATCGCCGGCGGTGCCGATGGCGGGGTCGATCAGCACCGAGGCCTGGGCGGTGACCGTCTCGATCTCCTCGCCGAGCAGGAAACGGGCCATGTCGAAATCATGGATGGTCATGTCGCGGAAGATGCCGCCCGAGCGCTTGATGTAGTCCACAGGTGGGGCGCCGGGATCGCGCGAGACGATGGTGACCATTTCGACGGTGCCGATCTCGCCCCGGTCGATGACGTCGCGCACGGCCATGAAATGGGGATCAAAGCGCCGATTGAAGCCGACCATCAGCGTGCCGGCTGCGGCATCGACCACCTTGAGGCAGGCCTTGACGCGCTCGACGTCCAGGTCGATGGGCTTTTCGCAGAAGATGGCCTTGCCGGCCCGGGCGAACTGCTCGATCAGGTCGGCATGGGTATCGGTGGGCGTGCAGATAACCACGGCATCGATATCGGAGGCCGCCAGGATCTCAGCAACGCTGCGCACCTGACAGCCATACTGGCTGGCGAGGTCGCTGGCGGCCTTGTCAAAGGCATCGGCCACGGCAACCAGGGTTGCGCGGGGATTGGACGACACGGCCTTGGCATGCACCTTGCCGATGCGACCGGCGCCGAGCAGGCCGAATCGAACAGTCATGGAAAGTCTCCTCAAGATAGAGCGCGATGCAACACGGGCACCGACATGCTGTCAATATGGAACGTACGTTCTATTTGTGCGGAGCGTTCGTGCCATGCGGGCACAGCCCTTATGGCCTTGAACGGTCAAATCGCTGCACCGCAGCGATTTGCCCTGCGGGACGCGTTCAAGTCTCGCGGGCGCGCTCGAGGATGCGCTTGCATTCGAGCAGTTCGCGCATGACGTCGGAGAGCTTGTTGCGGGAGTCGAGGTCAAGGCTGGGGCTGGCCAGCATCAGGGCGTCTTCGATCTCGGCGGCATCACCGGCGGCCTCGGCCTCTTCGATCATGGGCAGGATATCGTCGATCGACTTGCCCTCGCCCACGGCAATGACATAGCGGCTGCCCTGGTCCTTGAGGATGCGCTGCACGCCCTTGATGGTGAAGCCCTGATCATAGAGCAGATGGCGGATGCCGCGCAGCAACAGGACATCGTCGGGGCGATAGTAGCGCCGACCGCCGCCGCGCTTGAGCGGCTTGATGGTGGCAAAGCGGGTCTCCCAGAAACGCAGGACGTGCTGGGGCAGGTCCAGTTCCTCGGCGGCTTCAGATATGGTGCGGAAGGCGTCTGGCGACTTGTCCACGAAGGCTGAGACTCGCTGGATGGCTTATTTCCCAGAGGCAACCATAGATTTGTTGATCTTGGACTTCAACACGTTGGACGGTTTGAACACAAGAACCTGTCGCGGCAGGATGGGCACCTCTTCGCCGGTCTTGGGATTGCGGCCGATGCGCTCGTTCTTGGAGCGGACCTGGAAGGAGCCAAAGGATGACAACTTGACATTGGCGCCGGTGATCAAGGCGTCCCCGATCAGTTCGAGAACCCGCTCGACCAGTTCGGCCGATTCAGTTCTGGACAGCCCGACCGTGCCATAGACCGCTTCGGCAAGATCTGCCCGCGTTACCGTCTTTTGCGTCATTCGAAACCCCGTGTTGTCCGCAGAGCCGCGTTTCCCATGACGGCAACGTCGATGACGCCGCCGCGCAAGCGTGCCGGAAACGCAACCCTGGTTGAGATCGCGTCAATCGGCAGAAACTCGTCAATCCGGTCAGCACCGTAGACTGCACAAACCCCTCATGCAGCCCATTGCGGCGCCGTTTCCTCCACCAGAAAACGACACTAACGCCTTGAAACACCTAAGGTCAATCGCGCTGCGACCAGGCCTACCAGCGGATCAGGGAGGCGCCCCAGGTGAAGCCGCCGCCCATGGCCTCAAGCATGACGAGATCGCCCTTCTTGATCCGACCGTCGGCCACGGCCACGCTCAGCGCCAGGGGGACCGAGGCAGCCGAGGTATTGGCGTGCTCGCTGACGGTCATGATGACCTTTTCGGGCGGCAGGCCGAGCTTGGCCCCTGCCCCTTCGATAATGCGCTTGTTGGCCTGGTGCGGTACGAACCAGTCGAGGTCGGCCACGGTGTAGCCGGTCTTTTCGAGCGTGGCATAGACCACGTCGGTGATCTTGCCCACGGCGTGGCGGAAGACTTCGGGCCCCTGCATGTGCACGTGGCCGGTGGTGCCCGTCGTCGATGGTCCGCCATCGACATAGAGCTTTTGCCAGTGGTGACCGTCCGAGCGCAGCGCGGAGGCCAGGATGCCCTGTTCGGGCGCATCGTCAGCCAGTTCCAGCTTTTCCAGCACTACGGCGCCGGCACCGTCGCCAAACAGCACGCAGGTGGTGCGGTCGGTCCAGTCGAGCAGGCGCGAGAAGGTCTCGGCGCCGATCACCAAGGCGCGGGTGGCGAGGCCATTCTTGATATAGCTGTCGGCCGTGGCCATGCCATAGACGAAGCCAGAGCAGACCGCCTGGATGTCGAAGGCCATGCCGTGATGCATGCCCAGCTTCATCTGCACCAGAGTGGCGGCAGCCGGGAAGGTGTAGTCGGGCGTGGTGGTGGCGACAATGATCAGGTCAATGTCGTCGGGGGTGACGCCGGCATCGGCCATGGCACGCCTGGCCGCCTCGACGGCCAGGTCGGAGGTAAACTGCCCCTCGGCGGCAATATGGCGCTCCTTGATGCCGACCCGTTGCTGGATCCACTCATCGGAAGTGTCGACCATGGTGGCCAGTTCAGCATTGGTGAGTATCTTTTCAGGCAGATAGCCACCGACACCACGGATAATGGAACGCGTCTTGGTCACGCCGTTACGCCTCGGATTCTGAGTCAATGGCGGCAGGTGCCGCCTTGATGGGGAATTGCTTCATGGTGTCGTTGATCTTTTCGATCAGATTGCTGCGCGCCATTTCATAACCCAGCGACAGCGCGCTCTTGTAACCGACTTCATCAGTACCACCATGCGATTTGATGACGATGCCGTTGAGGCCCATGAACACGCCACCATTGACGGTGCGCGGGTCCATGCGGCGGCGCAGCGCATTGAGCGCGGAAGTGGCAAACAGCGCGCCGATGCGGCTCATCAGGTTGGATTTGAGCGCGGTGCGCAGGTAGGAGCCGACCTGACGGGCCGTGCCTTCGGCGGTCTTGAGCGCGATGTTGCCGACAAAGCCTTCGGTGACGACGACGTCCACCGTGCCCTTGCCAATGTCATCGCCTTCGACAAAGCCGTGATAGGTGAAGCCGGCGCCACTGGCCTCGGTCAGCATGCGCCCGGCTTCCTTGATCGATTCAAGACCTTTGACTTCCTCGGTGCCGACATTGAGCAGGCCAACGGTGGGCGAGGCATGATTGAAGAGGCACCGGGCCAGCGCCGAACCCAGAATGGCATAGTCGACCAGCTGGCGCGCATCGGCACCGATGGTGGCGCCCATGTCGAGCACGACGATGTCGCTGCGCAAGGTGGGCCAGATGGCCGCGATGCCCGGGCGGGAGATACCCTCCATGGGGCGCAGACAGAAGGTGGCCATGGCCATCAGCGCCCCGGTATTGCCGCCGGAAATGGCGACCCCCGCTTCGCCATCCTTGACCGCCTGGATGGCCATCCACATCGATGAGGTGCCCCGGCCCTTGCGCAGGGCCTGGCTGGGCTTTTCATCCATGGCGATCACCGTCTCGCAGTGGCGCACCGTCGATACCGGCTTGAGGGCCGGAAATTCTTCGAGCAGCGGGGCGATCAGTTCCTGGCGTCCATGAAAAAGGAAGCGGGCATTCTTGTGCTGCTGGAACAGCAGATGGGCGCCGTGGACGACCGCACGAGGGGCATTGTCGCCGCCCATGGCATCCACTGATAGTGTAACTGTATCGGTCATTTCAGCCCGTTTTCCGCCTGATCGGCCGGCATGCGAACATAGCCCATCGCGGACTCGGTGCAAGCCCCGGCACTGCTGCTACCGGTCAATGTCGGTGGACTTCTTGAGTTTGGTCAGGGCGGCGAAGGGTCCCGAGGGTTCGCCGTCGTCATTGAGACCCAGTGATTCAAGGCTTTCGCCGGGCCGACGCGGATAGGGATCGATGGCCAAGGCGATGGTTTCGATCAGCAGCGCACTGAGATCGACCTCCGGGCCGTCGATATGGTCGGGAAAATCGTCGTCCTCGAGATCGACAAAGATCTCCGAGCCCGGCGTCGGCACGTTGTCGGTGCTGGCCGGGAGAAACACCCGGTCGACCGCCTCGTCGATATCCTGCACCACCGGCTCAAAGGACACCACGGAGGCCTGCACGATGCGGGCCGTCAGATGGCCGAGCGCCCGGATGCCGCCGCGCAGGGGCGTGACGGTCAGCGAAGCCTGCATGGCCTCGACCGCCTGCACATTGAGGATCTTGGCCAGTTCGGCGCGGGCGGCCGCGTCCGGCGCCACATCGACCGAGCGGCCGGCGGACGGCAGGCGGTCGATGCGCACGATCGCGTCGATGATAGGGGTGTCGGGCTGGCTCATAGTGGGCTCACAAACTCGATGGTGCCATCGATAATGGCGTCGGCGGATTGACGGGCAATGGCCGCGTCCTGGCGCAGCAGGTATTCAGCCATGGCGCTGACCTCGGCCTCCTGGCTGTCGGCAAAGACGTTGCGCGCCAAAACCGCCTGAAGTGCGGCCGGATCGTTGCGATCCATGGCTTCGGACAGGGCTGCCAGCAGCCCGAAAAAGACATTGCCCATCTTCTGGATGCGCTTGGGGACGCCGAGGTCTCCCACCCCCATCTCGCGCAGGGAGCGATCCATGTCCTTGAAGAACAGGTCAAAGACCGCCTGGCTGAAATCCTTGCCGGCCCCCGGCTCGCTGCGCAACCGGCGGAACAGCAGCGCCATGTGCAGGCTGATCATGTCAAACCGGCCGGTCACCGTGTCGGGCACGTGCCAATCGGCGTAGAAATGGGGCTGCCGGGATTGCGCCACAATGGCGCTATAGACGGCGTAAACCGGTTCGGTTGCTGTATTCTTGCGGAACAGGTTCATTATCATGGGGTTGCGCTCAGCTTCGTGATCGGCCTAACACAAGGGCACAACGGCCTTTCGGACCATTGCCAGCTTGCCAGACATGCAGGTTGGCAGCTACACATTCCGGCGGTTGAAGCATTGCCGCCTTGCAGTCGTGCCTATAGTCGAGAGCCATCGGGAAAGTCAAATTCATGCCACTGCGTACCGTTCACGGTTCACTCGCGCCCTTCGCCGCTGCTGTCGTTCTCGCGGTCGCCCTGGGAGCCTGCAGCAGCAGCACTTCGCTGATCAATGCGCGGACACAGGGCTACGAGATTTCCGACAGCGCCCAGGCGCAGATTCGCAACGGCCAGAGCCAGCAGCTGGTGACGCTGGTACTGGGCTCGCCGCAATCGACCAACACGTTCGGCGACCAGACGGCCTGGTACTATGTCGAGACCAAGGTGCGCCAGACCGCGTTCGGCCTGACGATGATCGATTCGCGTACCGTGCTGGCGATCTATTTCGACAAGAACGGCAAGGTGGTCGACAAGGCCGTCTATACGCTCAAGGATGGCAAGACCGTCACCATCGAAACGCGGCGCACGCCGTCCTTCGGCGAAGATCGCACCTTCATCGACCAGATCCTGCAGTCCTTCTAGGCAGCAGGCCCATACAATTTCGAAGCCCCGGGAGACCGGGGCTTTTTGCTTTTGGAGACCGGGATGCAACACAACACAAAACAGCACAAAGCCATTGCCAGCTGGGCAGCGGACTGCGCCGAACGCGTCCTGCCGCTCTTCGAGGCCGCCAAGCCCGGCGACTCACGCGTCAAGGCCGCGATTTCGGCGGCGCGCCGCTGGGCCAAGGGCAAGATAACCATGGCCGACGCCCGCAAGGCCGCCGTTGCAGCCCATGCCGCCGCCCGCGATGCCGGCACGCCACCGGCCCGCGAGGCGGCGCGGTCAGCCGCGCATGCCGCAGCCTCGGCCCATATTCCAGGCCATGCGCGCAATGCGGCCAATGCCGCGGTCAAGGCCGTGGCGGCCGCAGGCGGCGATGATGTGGCAGAAGAGAACTGGCAGGACGAAAACGTGCCGTTGCCCGATTAGGCAAGACGCTCAGCGCGTCTCTTTGAGATCGGAGCCGGCCTCGCGGGCAATGGCGTCCAGCGTGCCATTGACCAGGCCCGACGCATCGTCCTCGTAGAAGGCCTTGGCGATGTCGACATATTCGGTGATGACCACGCGCGGCGGGATATCCTGGCGGCGCAGCAGTTCGAAGGCGGCGGCGCGCAGAATGGCGCGGAGCGTCGCATCGACCCGCTCGACCGGCCAGCCGTCCGCCAGGGCCCGATCGACTGCAGGATCGATTTCGAGCTGATGCCTGGTGACGCCCGAAACGATCTGGCGAAAGAAATCGGCATCGGCGGGCAGATATTGCTCGCCCTCGATCTCGCGACCCAGGTGAAAGCTGCCAAACTGGGCCAGCGTATCCTCGAGCGAGGCGCGGCCAATGTCCATCTGGTAGAGCGCCTGCACCGCCGCCAGGCGGGCAGCGCCGCGCTGGTTGGCCGGCTTGTCACTCTGGGGATTGCGCTTGGGGGCATCAGCCATGGAAAGTCACTCTGTTCGATCCGGGCTGCAGACGCCGGGCGGGAAGGGCCCACCCCATAGTCGCCTCGGGCGGGAACATCAATAGAATTGGCTGGGCAGCTTCTATTCAGGACGGCGAAAGAAGGTGAGCGTATCGGTGCCGTGGGTCTGGCGGCCGCGCTCAACCAGACCGGCGGCCTGAATCAGGTCGGCAATCTTGCCGCTGCTGGCCGCGGCCGGACCGGTATTCGCGGCGGCCCCGCTCCTGATCAGGCCGAAGCAATCGATCAGGCCGGCAAAGAGCAGCGCGGCCGTGAGACGGGCGCCCGGCTCTACCAGCAGGTTCTGGATGCCCTTGCTGGCCAGGGCACCCAGGCTGGCAGCCAGATCGGGCCGACCGCGAGATCCCTTGACGCGCAGTACCTCCACCGAGACCGGGGCATCGACGCTGGCGTCGTTTTCGGCGATGATTGCCGTGCGATGGCCGGAAAACCTGCCGATCAGATTGATGCTGCGATCCACGCCTTCGGCGCCAGCCAGCACGACGCGCAGCGGCGTCCGTGACGTCAGTCCCGGCAGCGCCACGGTCAGCTGGGCCTGCTGGCTGCGGGCCGTGGCGGCACCGATCAGCACTGCGCTGGAACGGGAGCGCTGCAGATCGATCCAGTCACGCGCCATGCCGGTCGGGGTGCCGACGATCTTTTCCTCGCGCGAGACAGCGAGCATGGCCGTCACATAGGGGCGGGCCTTGATGTGCTGGCGCAAATGGCCGGCATGCAGCGCGGCAGAGGGAGCGTGGTTGGCCACAACCACTTCTATGCCCGCAGATTCAAGTCGCTCGATGCCGGCCCTGGCCATGCGTGGATCCGGATCGGCAACGCCGATGACCACCCGCATCACACCGGAGCGGACGATGGCATCGACGCATGGCGGGGTGCGGCCCCAATGGTGGCAGGGTTCCAGCGTGACGTAGAGGGTCGCCCCGGCCGCATCAAAGCCGGCACTCTCCAGCGCCAGCGCCTCGGGATGCGGGCGTCCGCCGCGCGCGGTGACGGCGCGGGCAATCAGGGTCTGGCTGCGCGGCTCGACGACCAGGGCCGCCGCGCAGGGATTGTCCGCGGTCGTACCCAGGAACGGCGTCGCATAGCGCACGGCGGCATCAAGCCAGCGCCGGTCTTCAGCGGTTGCCTGGGTCAATCGTCATCACGCAGGGTGCCCTGCCCTTCCGCCAGTTCGGCCAGGAAATTGCGGAAGTCATCGGCTGCCGAGAAATTCTTGTAGACCGAAGCGAAGCGGACAAAGGCGACGTCGTCGAGGCCCTTGAGGCCGTCCATGACATATTCGCCAATCTGGTCGGACGTGACTTCCACGTCGCCGAGGCTTTCGAGCTGCCGGACGATGCCGGAGATCATGCGCTCGATGCGGTCGGGTTCCACGGCCCGCTTGCGCAAGGCGGTATAGACCGAACGCGCGAGCTTTTCACGATCGAAGGGCACCTTGCGGCCGCTCTTCTTGACCACGGTCAAGTCACGCAACTGCACCCGCTCGAAGGTGGTGAAGCGGCCGCCGCAGCCATTACAGACGCGGCGGCGACGAATGGCCCCGGAATCCTCGGTGGGCCGGCTGTCCTTGACCTGCGTATCGTCATTGCCGCAATAGGGACAGCGCATCGGTTTGCCTTACTGACCGTAGATGGGGAAGCGGTCGGTGAGGCTCTTCACCTTGGCACGCACCTGGGCTTCAACCGCACCGTTATTGTCGTCGCCGTTTTCCTTGAGGCCATCGAGCACTTCGATGATCAGCTCGCCGATCAGCTTGAACTCGGCCTCGCCGAAGCCGCGCGACGTACCGGCAGGCGTGCCAAGACGAATGCCGGAGGTGATGGCCGGCTTTTCCGGATCAAAGGGGACGGCATTCTTGTTGCAGGTGATGTGGGCGCGTTCAAGTGCCTGCTCGGTTGCCTTGCCGGTCAGACCCTTGGGCCGCAGGTCGACCAGCATGAGGTGATTGTCCGTGCCCTGGCTGACGATATCGACACCGCCCTTGACCAGTGTTTCGGCCAGCAACTTGGCATTGGCGACAACCTGGCGGGCATAGGCCTTGAACTCGGGCTGCAGCGCTTCCTTGAAGGCCACTGCCTTGGCCGCGATCACATGCATCAACGGACCGCCCTGGATGCCGGGGAAAATGGCCGAGTTGATCTTCTTGGCGATGGCTTCGTCATTGGTCAGGATGAGGCCGCCGCGCGGGCCGCGCAGGGTCTTGTGGGTGGTGGTGGTGGCGACATGGGCATGCGGGAACGGGCTGGGATAGACGCCACCAGCGACGAGACCGGCCACATGGGCCATGTCGACGAACAGAATGGCGCCGACCTCATCGGCAATGGCACGGAAGGCTGCCCAGTCCATGATGCGCGAATAGGCGGAGAAGCCGGCGATGATCATCTTGGGCTGGTGCTCAAGGGCCAGGCTGCGCACCTGTTCCATATCGACCAGGCCATCCTGCTTGCGCAGGCCGTACTGGATGGCATTGAACCACTTGCCGGACTGGTTGGGCTTGGCGCCGTGGGTCAGGTGACCGCCGGCGTCGAGCGACATGCCCAGAATGGTGTCGCCGGGCTGGATCAGCGCCTGATAGACGCCCTGATTGGCCTGCGAGCCGGAATTGGGCTGCACATTGGCGTAGTCGACGCCGAACAGCTGCTTGGCACGCTCGATGGCCAGGGTTTCGGCGACATCAACATACTGGCAGCCGCCATAATAGCGGCGGCCGGGATAGCCCTCGGCATATTTGTTGGTGAGGACCGACCCCTGGGCTTCAAGCACGGCCCGGGAAACGATGTTCTCCGAGGCGATCAGCTCGATTTCGCCCTGCTGGCGCGCCAGCTCGTCGCGCATGGCGGCGGCCAGTTCGGGGTCGGTCTGGCTGACCGAACTGGTGAAGAAGTCCGGAAAGAGCGGAAGTGCGGTGGCGGCGCTCATGGAACGAATACCTCGGAACGGGCGAAAAATACGGGCGTGACGCAGCCTTTATCATGGGGCGAAGTGCGATTCCAAGGCCGGGAAAAATGAGATCGGTGCATGCGGGCTCCCTGATGTGCGGATGGGTGCCCAGGCGAGCGGCTCTGCAAGGTTCGCGTTCCCCGATGGTTCCCCATCTCTTCTCGCCAGTCGCGCGAACCCGGCAACTATGCCGCAGATCGGGCGTGAGCGAAAGAGCCTTTGCGTCCCGCTCAAGCGAGTTTTCCCGCGGGGCGAGCCGGTGGTGGGGGCGTGCCGAGCCTTTTGAGCAGCTTGGCCAGGGCCAGCTGCTGCATCTGCAACTTGGTGGCGGAGACCGGCATGATGACGATGACCTCGGTGCCGGTATCGACATCGATGGCCGCGACCCGCATCTGCCGGCCGACCTGCGAGAACTCGAAAAAGACTTCGCCCTGCCCCATAGGCCCACGATAGCAAGATTCGGCGGGCCGTGAACAGAAAAGCGCCCTCTGTTGGGAGGGCGCTCAATGTCGTGGTTGATACGAGAGGCTCAAGCTTCCTCGAAGCTGACCTTGCCCTGCTCGTCAAACTTGTAGACGTCGTCGCGGAAGCTGACGGTGCCCTGGCGATTGGCCCAGGCGGTAATGTAGGTGGTGTGCAGCGGCACGCGGGCCTTGCACTCGACATCGAGGCGCTGGTTGGATTCGAACTGGGCGTCGACCTTGGAGATGTCCCAGTCGCCATTGTCGCGCAGCAGCCAGTTGACCAGCTGGTTGACGCCTTCAACGCGGACGCAGCCGGACGAATGGAAGCGGGCATTCTCGTCGAACAGGGCCTTGGACGGGGTATCGTGCAGGTAGCAATCGTAGGGGTTGAAGAAGTTGATCTTGCAGTGACCCATGGAGTTTTCGGCGCCGGGCTCCTGGCGATACATGTAGTTGATGGCGTTGCCCAGATTGTTCCAGTCGATGGTGGTGGGCGAGATTTCGGCGCCGCCGCCATCATAGATATGGATGTTCTGCTTGGTCAGATATTCGGGATCTTCTTTCATGTACTTGGTCAGGTCGCGCTCGACGAGCGACTTGGGCACATGCCAGTAGGGATTGAAGTTGATCTGGCTGACCTTGCTGGCCATGATCGGGGTGGCGCGATCGACGCGGCCCACCACGGCGGTATGGCGCTGCTCCACCATGCCGTCATTGACGGCCTCGATGGTGGCGGCCGGAATATTGACCACGACGTAGCGCGGGTTGAGCTTGGGGGCGAGTGCCTGCACGCGGGTGTAGTTGAGATAGAGCTGCTGCAGGCGCTGCTGTGCCGGCACGGCCATGGCGTACCAGGTGGCTTCATCCACCTGACCGGTGATGTTGAGACCATGGCGGGCCTGGAACTTGCGCACGCCGGCATCGGTGGCCGCGTCGAACACGTCGTTGACGTTTTCGACCATGGCCATATCGCCCGAGGAAATCAGGCGGCGCTTGAGGGCAATCACGGCCTTGGTGGAATTGCCCAAGGTGAGGGTATAGGCCTCCTGGGGAATCTCTTCCCAGCCGCCAGCGGCGACAAAGGGCTCATACTGGGCGATGGCCATCTGCAGATTGTAGACCGTGTCGAAGGACAGGATCGGCTCATTGGTGGCGATCAGCGCCTCGGCGGCCATGGTATTGCCGCCCTTGTCGGCATCCCGCAGCACGCGATTGCGATCGAACAAGTCGAAAATCGACTCGCCCTCTTGCGCGCGCAGGGCAGTTGGCAAGGCCAAGCTAGCCCCGGCCATGGCCGTGTACCGAAGGAGAGAACGTCGATTGAGCCGCATTAATTCACCCGATTCCGTCTGTTGGCCGAAGCAGAGGCACTTTTACCATTCCGCACCAACTGTCACAACGCGCTCAAACGCATGTGAACCAGGTCAGCACTCAATTGCACTGGCGACGCGGGAAATGGTTGTTGAACCACCTATCCCGATTTGCTTGAGTTTGCGGCAGAAATGAGAACGCCGGCCCATGGGACCGGCGTTTGCAAATCAATGTGGCAGGCCGGCAACAGGTGCCGCGGCTTCGGCCTAGAGCTTGTACAGGATCTGATCGACCCAGAAGCGTTCCAGACGGGCCAGGGCCTTGTTGAGGCCGTCGAATTCGTCGTCGCCGAGCCCGCCGACCTTGTCGATGGACTTGAGGTGGCGGTCATAGAGCTCGTCGATGACTTCAGCCACTTCTTCGCCCTTGGGGGTCAGCTTGATGCGGACCGAGCGGCGGTCGGAGCGCGAGCGTTCCTGGAAGATGTAACCGGTCTCGACCAGCTTCTTGAGGTTGTAGGACACGTTGGAGCCAAGGTAGTAGCCCCGCGAACGCAGCTCGCCAGCCGTCAGTTCGGCATCGCCGATGTTGAACATCAGCAGCGCCTGGACCGGATTGATGTCGTCCCAGCCCATGCGGTCGAACTCGTCCTTGATCAGGTCGAGCAGGCGGCGGTGCAGGCGCTCGACCCGGGAAACAGCCTCCATATAGAGCGGCTTCAGGCTCTTGGAGCCTTCTGGGGTCAGGGCCTCAGCTGCGTTGGATTTGAATGCCATGGTAGCCTCACTGTTTGCAGTCTGCGCGATTTTTCGCATCTCATGAGCCTAAACTACCGTGGCCTTTCTAAGATCGCCCTAAGCAGCGTGATTAAGAGCATCTTACTGGAATGCAATGAGAATTTGGCTTTATTCTTCGTTACACCGGTAGAGGAATCTGTAACCTTACGAGGGTGTGAACGGCGCCAGCGCAATTGCGCAGAAGGCGCTTCAGTCGGCAGCGCCGGCGCGGCGCAGGCGGATGCCGAGGACGAAAATAATGACGATGGACACCAGCAGCACCAGCCGCACGGCAAAGCCGATGGCGCTCATGTCGACATCGCTGCTGCCCGCCAGATAGAGGGCCAGTTCGACGCTGGTGGCGCCGACCAGCAGCACGGCGCCCCAGCTGGCCTTGATCCACAGGCCGACCGCCGCGAACAGGCGCGCCAGGACGAAAATGGCGAGATAGACAAAGCCGGTCATGCCCATGGCGGTGATGGGGCTGACGGCGCCGAGATTGACGCCGAGCAGCCGGGCGGCGTCGTTGAGACCCAGCATCAGGCTGATGATGGCGACGATGCGGATATAGATGCTGATTGGGGAAGCGTTGAAATCCATCATGGTTTTCTATCCGTCCGGAGGAGATGCGACAAGCCGGTGCTTGGAGTGGTCGACGGGCGCTGATAAACCTCTGCGCAATACAGGAGACGATAATGGCCGAGCAGTGGCAGAAGCACGACATGGACTTTCTCGGCGGGCAGCGGTTGCGCCGCACGCGTCGGACCGCCTGGAGCCGGGCCATGGTACGCGAAACGACGCTGACACCAGCCGACCTGATCTGGCCGCTCTTCGTCATCGACGGACATAACGAGCAGACCGCCATCCGCACCATGCCGGGCGTGCAGCGCCTCAGCGTCGACCTCTGTGTGGAGGCAGCGCGGCAGGCGCGCGATGCCGGCATTCCCGCCTTGGCGCTGTTTCCCAACACGCCCGACCAGCTGCGCAGCGAGAACGGCGCCGAAGCCTACAATCCGGACAATCTGATGTGCCGGGCGCTCAGCGCCATCAAGAGCGCGGTGCCCGAGATCGGGCTGATCGCGGACGTGGCGCTGGATGAGTATTCCAGCGATGGCCAGGACGGGCTGGTGCGGGACGGCGAAATCCTCAATGACGAGACGGTGGCGGTGATGATCAAGTCGGCCCTGGTGCAGTCCAGGGCCGGCGCCGACATCATTGCGCCATCGGACATGATGGACGGAAGGGTCGGGGCCATCCGCGCGGCGCTGGACGATAATGGCTTCGAGCAGACCCAGATCATGGCCTATGCCGCCAAATATGCCTCGTTCTTCTATGGGCCGTTCCGCGAGGCCGTCGGCTCGGGCAGCCGACTCAAGGGCGACAAGCGCACCTATCAGATGGACTATGCCAATTCCGATGAAGCCATGCGCGAGATCGAGCAGGACATTGCCGAGGGCGCGGACAGCATCATGGTCAAGCCCGGCCTGCCCTATCTCGACATCGTCCGCCGCGCCAAGGACAGCTTCAACATTCCCATCTACGCCTATCAGGTGAGCGGGGAATACGCGATGATCGAGCTGGCCGCCGCCGCCGGGGCAATCGACCGCAAAGGCTCGATTCTGGAAAGCCTGCACGCCTTCAAGCGGGCGGGCGCCAATGGCGTGCTGAGCTATTTTGCCCTCGAGGTCGCCCGCGACCTGGGCAAGTAGGCGTCATAGGCATCGGGGCGGGAGAACCGGGCAGGATTTTACATGCGGCCTCTTGCGCTGGCCCCTTGCCATGACAATGTTTTGATCATGAACCAGACCGATACGCTCCGCCCTGCCCTGCCCGACCCGCAAAGCGCCCCCGAACTGTTCGAGGGCGTGCTGACAAGGCGCGTTGTCGCATTCTGCATCGACCTGCTGGTGATGGGAGCCATGATCCTGGCCTTTTCGCTGGTGGGGCTGATTGCCGGCTTCCTGACCTTCGGGCTGGCCTGGTTGGCCCTGACCCTGGTCGTGCCGGCGACCATCGTGCTCTACTATGGCATCACCCTGGGCTCCCCCAAGCGGGCGACCTGGGGCATGCAGGCCATGGATATCGTGCTGACGCCGACGCGCGGGCAGCCGCTGGACGGCTGGATGGCCATCATCCATGCCGGCGTGTTCTGGATCACGACCTGGATTTCCTGGCCGGTGTCGCTGCTGTTTGCGCTGTTCACCCCGCGCCGGCAGATGCTGCATGACCTGATCACCGGCACACTGATGCTGCGGCGGTCGCCGATGGAGCGGCACTGGCGCAATCATTCGGCGCGCACCAACGAGGCATATTGAACCGTTGCCGCGAGTGATCGGGGGGCGTACAATCCCCTGATTGCACTCAAGGGTCTCGGATGACCGACCAGACGCCCGACACCACCCAGCTGTTCCTGACTGCCGCCATGCCCTGCCCCTATCTGCCGGGCAAGCAGGAGCGCAAGCTGTTCACGCACCTGACCGGAAGGCGGGCGGCACACCTGCATCACCTGCTCAGTGAAAACGGCTTCCGGCGCAGCCAGAACCTGATCTATCGGCCCGCCTGCGAAGGCTGCAATGCCTGCCAGTCGGTGCGGATCGTGGCCGATGCCTTTGCGCCGTCGAAGCGCTATCGCCGCGTGCTGCGGACCAATGAAGACGTCAGTATCGAGGTGCGCCCCACCGTGGCGACCGGCGAACAGTACGAACTGTTCAAGCGCTACCTGGAATCGCGCCATGCCGGCGGCGGCATGACGCAGATGAGCTTTGTCGACTACGAGTACATGGTGGAAGACACCCCGGTGCAATCGGTGCTGATCGAATACCGGCTGCGCGACGACCCCGAGCAGAGACTGGTGGCCGTGGCGCTGACCGATGTGATGCCGGACGGGCTTTCCATGGTCTATTCCTTCTACGATCCCGACCTGGCGCAGCGCAGCCTCGGCACCTTTCTGATTCTGGACCATATTGCCCAGGTCCGCTCGGCGGCGCTCGACTATGTCTATCTTGGCTATTGGGTGAAGGATTCGCCCAAGATGGCCTACAAGGTGCAGTTTGCGCCGCTCCAGGTGCAGCGCGGACCGCTCGGCTGGTGCCTGCTGGACTGACCCCGCCATCTTTGAGCCACACCTCTCCCCGAGAGCGGTTCCACCATTCTCACGGGATTGCCCATGCCCCTGTTGCTGCAGACGATCCGGTTTTGCCTCGTATCTGGGGCAATGCTGGCTGCGTCCCTGGCCCTCGCCGCGCTGTTCGGCTTTGCCGTACCGGTCTTCGACCTGCTCAACCACGCCCAGATCCTGCTGTTCCCGGCGACCGTGCTGGGGCTGGTGATCGTCGCGCTGGCGCTGCGCGGCAAGGTCCGCGAGATTGCCGTCATCTATGCTTTCATGGGGTTGGCGGCTTCGGCCAATGTCATGGTTCCGGAATTCATCGCCGGCATGCAGCCCAGGCCGCCGGCACCGACGTCGGACACCGTGACGGTGATGACGCATAACCTGTTCGGCCTCAACTACGACATGGCACAGGTCACGGCGGCGATCACCGCCGAGGACCCCGACATCATCGTGCTGCAGGAATATTTCGGCGAGCAGGCTACGGACCTGCATCCGCTGCTGCTGGCCAGCTACCCGTTCTTCGCGCGCTGCCTGGGCGGCAAGCGCGCCAATCTGGGGCTGTATTCCCGCCTGCCGTTCGACCAGGCGCAAGATGGGGCCTGCCCCAACAATGCCTATGTGACCAACCGGACGGGGCACATTCTGGCACAGTTCAGCACGCCCGGGGGTAAGTCGTTTTCGCTGCTGACCACGCATATGGACTGGCCGCTGCCGGTGGAACGGCAGCGCGATCAGCTGGCGGGCCTGTCGGAAGTGCTGGCCGGCATCGAGGGACCGCTGATCGTGGCCGGCGACTTCAACTCGACGGCCTGGTCCTATGCGCTGCGCAATTTCGTGGCGGCCAATGGGCTGGTGCGCGAGACGGTCAACCTGGTGACCTTTCCGATGCGCCTTTACTATCTGGGTGCCTGGCGCGATGCGATCCCGTTCCTGCCGCTCGACCATGTGATGGTGCGGGGCGGCGTGGTGGTGCATGAACTGCATGCCGGCGGCCGGACCGCCAGCGACCACCTGCCGGTGGTGTTCACCTTTTCGGTGCAGTGACGTCGCGGGCCTGGCCTGTTCAGTCGACCTGCAGATCGAACACCATGATGCCGTCGCGGCCGCCTTGCAGGGCGGCGACGAGGCGCGACCCGGCGGCCTTGTGGGCGGGGTCGACGAGGTAGCGATCGCGGGCGGCGGCATCGGCCAGATCCATGATGAAGCCATCATCAAAGCCCTGCGACACGCCCTCGGGCGAGATGTTGGGGCCGAAATCGGCCCGCAGCAGGCCGGGTATCTGGCCGACCAGCGCATTGAGCCCGGCATAGATGCCGGCCTTTTCGGTGGCGCTGACATCGGCACGGAACTTGACGAAGACGCAGTGGCGGATCATCCGACAAACCTGTTGTTGCGGGGGAAGCCGTTGGGGGGCTGGCGGCCGGCAGTGGCGCGGTCGCCCAGCCAGTCAGTCAGCTCTTCCATGGGCTTGGTATAGGTGCGGCCCGAGGAATCCATCCAGGTCAGGCCATCGGCGGCGTAGAAGGTCTTGAGGTCGGAAATGCCGCCATCCTTGTATTTCTGCAGCCGCACACCCTTGCCGCGGCCCATTTCGGCCAGCTGGCTGAGCGGGAAGACCAGCAGCTTGCGGTTCTGGCCGATGACGGCGACGCGGTCACCATTGAGTGGCACCAGCAAGGCCGCCTCGTCGGGCGTGGTGACGTTGAGCACCTGCTTGCCCTTGCGGGTATTGGCGATCATCTCGTCTTCGCTGACGATGAAGCCATAGCCAGCGGCGGAGGCAATGACGCGCTTCTGGCCCGGCTTGTAGACGAAGATATCGACGATATCCTGATCTTCCTCCATGTCGACGATAATGCGCACCGGCTCGCCCTGGCCGCGACCGCCGGGCAGCTTGTCGCCGCCCAGCGTATAGACCTTGCCGCCGGTGGTGAGCATGAGCAGCTTGTCGGTAGTCTCGCATTTGATGGCCAGCTTGAGCCGGTCGCCCGCCTTGAAGGCCTTGTCGTCGATGTCGTCCGAGTGCCCCTTGGGCGCGCGGATCCAGCCCTTTTCGGAGAGGATGACGGTAATCGGCTCGCGCTCGATAAAGGCCTCGGTGACCTCGGAGAGGTCGGCATTGGGCGCGTCCATGAGGATGGTGCGGCGGGCGCCCAGCTTGTGCGGCGTGATGCCATCGGCCTCGAGCAGCGGATAGGCCTTCTTGAGCGCCTCGATTTCCTTGCTGATGGAGGCCCATTGCCGCTTGTCGGAGGCGAGCAGACCTTCGAGCTGGCCCTGTTCCTTGGTCAGGTTGTCATGTTCCTTGCGCAGCTCGATTTCCTCGAGCTTGCGCAGGGAGCGCAGGCGCATGTTGAGAATGGCTTCGGCCTGCACATCGCTGAGCTCGAAGGTCGCCATCAGGCTGACCTTGGCGTCATCCTCCTCGCGGATGATGCGGATCACCTCGTCGAGGTTGAGATAGGCAATGATATAGCCGCCCAGCACTTCAAGCCGGTGGGCGATCTGGCCGAGGCGATAGTTGGAGCGGCGGACCAGCACTTCCTTGCGGTGCTCAAGCCAGGCGCGCAAAGCCTGTGGCAGGCCCATGACCTTGGGCACGGCGCCGCGGTCGAGCACGTTGAGGTTGAGCGGGAAGCGGGTTTCCAGATCGCTGGTCTTGAACAGCTGCTCCATCAGGATGACGGGGTCGACGGTGCGGGCGCGCGGCTCGAGCACGAGGCGGATATCGTCCGAGCTCTCGTCGCGCACGTCCTTGAGCAAAGGCAGCTTCTTGGCCAGCAGCAGTTCGGCGATCTTTTCGACCAGGCGCGACTTCTGGATGCCATAGGGAATTTCGGTGACGACGATCAGATAGACGCCGCGGCCGGTTTCCTCGATTTCCCATTTGGCACGCAGGCGGAACGAGCCGCGGCCGGTGGCATAGGAATGGGCGATGGAGGACGCACTCTCCACCATGATGCCGCCGGTGGGGAAATCGGGGCCCTTGACGAACTGGGTGAGCTCGAGCGCGGTGGCGTCCGGATTGACGTTGATCAGGTGCAGCGCGGCTTCGCAGAGCTCATAGACATTGTGCGGCGGGATGGAGGTCGCCATGCCCACGGCAATGCCGGTGGAGCCGTTGGCCAGCAGGTTGGGAAAGTTGGAGGGCAGGACGACGGGCTCTTCGTCCTCGCCGTCATAGGTGGCCTTGAAGTCGATGGCGTCTTCGGTGATGCCCTCAAGCAGGCGCATGGCCACATCGGTCATGCGGCTTTCGGTGTAGCGCATGGCAGCAGCATTATCGCCGTCGATATTGCCGAAATTGCCCTGGCCGTCGACCAGGGGATAGCGCAGGGCAAAATCCTGCGCCAGGCGGACCAGGGCGTCATAGATCGACTGGTCGCCATGGGGATGAAACTTACCGATCACGTCACCGACGATACGGGCGGACTTCTTGTAGCCCTGGCCGGGATCGAGCTTGAGCAGGCGCATGGCATGGATGATGCGGCGATGCACCGGCTTGAGGCCGTCGCGCACGTCGGGCAGCGCGCGCTGGGTGATGGTGGAGAGGGCGTAGGAAAGGTACCGCTCCTCAAGCGCCTGCTTGAGATCGACGACGCGCTGGTCGTCAGCAGGCGGCAGGGTATCGGTGTCGGCCATCAGCAAGCATTCCAAGAGAACGAATCAGGAAATCAGTATAGCGGCTGGGCGAGGCTTTGTGCGGAAAGCCGTGGTTTTGCACGGGTTATGGACGTGCCAAATCGCCGCCTGTCTGCGGTTGTCACGGGTAATGGGCGGCCTTTGACTCGATCCAGTTTACTAACTCAGGGAGCCAAGGGCCGCCCATCACGGTATCGGCTTGCTTAGGGGGTCTGGTATCAGGCGGTACCAATGTTGCAGGTCCGGCTGCCAAGCTTCTACCCACGCAGGAGAACGCCTTCTCCATCCGATCCTCCCCGCCCGACCCTGCGTCGGGGCCGCGTGAATGGCGGGAATGCGACAAGTATGCGGGACGGTCTGGGGTCCGGGGATAAGTTTTTTTTGCGGCCAGTGTGACCCGGTGGGTTTGGGTCAGGCAGCGGTGCCGATGGCGGCTGTCAGTGCTCCTGCGTCAGGGCCGTTACCAGAGCGTCACGGGTGGCCGAAAGCGCCAGGTCGCGGGGACCGAAGACGCGGCTTTGCAGGAAATGGCTGGTGAGGCTCAGCGCGTCGGCGATGTCATGCGGGCTGGCATTGCCGCGGGTGGTCAGGAAGCTGGGCAGTGGCAGCAGGCGGTCCAGATAGGGCGCGGCGGCGGCGCGCGAGACCGCCCTGCCCGATTTGGGCGAGACGTGGGTCAGGTCCTCGGTGGTGCCGGTGACGGCGCACTGGGTGAGGTCGAGGCCGAAACCGAGGTCGTCGAGCACGGCCAGTTCGAACTGGACGAGAGCAACGCCGTCTGGCGGGCTGTCGATCAGGCGCAGGGCCATGCCGAGCAGGCGATCATGGGGATCGCGCTCGGGCAGCAGGCGGAGGTGCTCGCAGACCAGCTGGCTCAGATAGAGCCGGGTGCGATCCACGACCAGTTCGGCGGCGCGGGCGGTCAGCAGCTCGACGATAAACTGGCCGAGCTGGTCCTCCAGACGGGCGCGCCAGGTGAGCTGGATGGTATTGCCCGGCTGCAGCACCGGGGCCAGGCGGGTGGAGCGGCCGCCGCGCACCAGGCCCAGGCAACGGCCGCGCCCGGCCACCATGGCCTCGGCAATGACGCTGCTCTCGCCATGGCGGCGAACGCCGATGAGCAGGGCTTCGCCGGTCCACTCCATCGCTGGAGCCTAGTCTTTCCCGTGCGGGTATTCGAGACCCATTTCGCGGTAGCGCTCGGGGTCGTCGCCCCACTTTTCGCGGACCTTGACGAACAGGAAGAGGTGGATCGGCACCTCGTACATTTCCATCAGCTCCTTGCGGGCTTCCTGGCCGATGGCCTTGATGGTCTGGCCGCCGGCGCCGAGCACGATTTTCTTGTGGCTGTCGCGGGTGACATAGACCACCTGGTCGATCTTGTAGGAGCCGTTGGGCTGGATCTTGAAGCTCTCGGTCTCGACCGTGCAGTTATAGGGGATCTCGTCATGCACGCGCAGGAAGAGCTTTTCGCGGGTGATTTCGGCCGCGGTGATGGCCATGGTCAGATCGGTGAGGTGATCCTCGGGGAAGTGCCAGGGGCCGGGCGGAATGTGCTTGATGCACCACGCCATGAGATCAGACACGCCATAGCCCTTGAGGGCCGAGATCATGAAGGTGGCCTCAAAGCGCAGCTTGGCGTTGAGTGTCTGGCTGAGCTCGAGCAGAGCCTCGTTCTTGATGGTGTCGATCTTGTTCAGGATCAGGATCTTGGGATGGTTGATATTGCCCAGGCCCTCGATCATGGATTCCAGATCAGGCGTGATGCCGCGCTCGGCGTCGATGATGAAGCCAACGATATCGGCATCGCCTGCCCCGCCCCAGGCGCTCTGCACCATGGCGCGGTCCAGCCGGCGCTTGGGGGCGAAGATGCCGGGCGTATCGATGAAGATCAGCTGCGCCTGATCCTGGGTGACGACGCCACGCACCTGGCTGCGGGTGGTCTGCGCCTTGTGGGTGACGATGGACACCTTGGTGCCGACCAGGGAATTGAGCAGAGTCGACTTGCCGGCATTGGGGGCGCCGACCAAAGCGATAAAGCCGCAGGACGTATCGGAGAGTTGTTCTGGTGTGTTCATTTGCTTTCCTTCCACACCTTATGGGTGAGCAGGAACAGTTCTGCCGCCTTGTGTTCGGCGATCTTCTTGGAAGGACCGATAGCGCTCAACTGTTCGAAATCGCCCAGGGCAATGGCGATGGTGAATTCGGGGGCATGGTCGGGCCCGGTGCGGGCGACCTGGAGGTAATTGGGGGGCTCAAGACCACGGGCCTGGGCCCATTCCTGGAGAGCGGTCTTGGCATCGGGCTTGTTGGCCTGACCGTCGGCGAGAAATTCGGCGAACATGCGCTCGACAAATTCATAGGCCTTGCCCATGCCGCCGTCGCAATAGATGGCGCCGATGACGGCCTCGGTGACGTCGCCCAGAATGGCTTCCTTCTCGGCGCCGCCGGTGCGGGCCTCGCTCTCGCCCAGGATCATTTCGGCGCCCAGATTGAGGGTGCGGGCGATGACGGCGCAGGTCTCCTTGCGCACCAGGGTGTTGAGCGTGCGGCTGAGCTCGCCCTCATTGGCCTTGGGATAGCGGCGATAGAGCATGTCGGCAACGACAAGGCCGAGGACGCGGTCGCCAAGGAATTCGAGGCGCTGATAGGACTGCTCGATGCGGCGGGCGGGCGAGACGGCGCTGGAATGGGTCAGCGCGCGATCAAGCAGGCCCGGATCGGCAAAGCGATAGCCGAGACGGAACTGCAATTTTTCATGATCGCGCGCGCCACGGCTCATCGGTCGACGGACTGGAACATGCGATCCCAGCGGACATTGGCGGGCCACTGCCAGATCTGCCAGGGCGGAATATTGTCGGTGATGGAGAAGAAGCGGGCCTCGGCCTTGGCGATCAGGTTGATGGCGGGAACGTAGCCGACCTGGCTGAGCACGCGGCTGTCGGCCGAGCGATCGCGGTTGTCACCCATCATGAAGTAATGACCGGCGGGCACGACATAGACCTGGGTATTGTCGAGCGGGCCAGTGTCGGAGATTTCCTGGATGGTGTGCGTGGTGCCTTCGGGGAAGGTTTCGCGATAGACGGTGACCTCCACCGACTGGGCCGAGCTGTCGGTATCGGTGGCGGTGCCGATGGCTTCGCGCTCGACCATGACGTCGTTGATATAGAGCCGGCCTTCCTTCATCTGGATGCGGTCGCCCGGCAGGCCGACGATGCGCTTGATATATTCGACATCCTGCGGCACGGGGCGGAAGACGGCGATATCGCCGCGGTTGGGGTCGCGGCCGAGAATGCGGTTGGCAATGGGCAGCTCGAAATCGAGCGCGGTGAAATTGCCATAGCGGCCCAGCGAGAAGGAATGCTTGCCATAGCCCCAGACGAATTTGTTGGCGACGAAGTAGTCACCAATCATCAGGGTCTGCTGCATCGAGGCGGTGGGGATGGAAAAGGGCTGGTAAAGGAAGGAGCGCAGCACGATGGCGATCAGCAGCGCCTCGACCACGACAATGATGGTTTCAAGCCACTCACTGGTCGCGGACTTGTGGGCAGATTTGTCGGCGGGCTGGCTCATAGGTTTCCCCGGATTGATAGTGCGGCAGGGTTAGTCTCTTGCGCCAGCGCGGTCAATTGTGTTGGCGGATGCAGCAACCTGCAGCGGTCAGGCGTTTTCGGTGCCCTGGACGGGCAGCGCTTCGATGATGACGAAGGCCTGGGCAAGCCCGGCATCGTCGGTGATGGTCAGGTGAATGTGGGGACGGTGACCGGGCGGCACAAGGCGGGCCAGGGCCGCGGCGGCGCCATGGGTCAGGACCATGGTGGGCTTGCCCGAGGGCAGGTTGACCACGCCCATGTCGCGCCAGTAGACGCCCCAGCTGAGACCGGTGCCCAGCGCCTTGGAACAGGCTTCCTTGGCGGCGAAGCGCTTGGCATAGGAAGCGGCGCGCTGGGCGCGGCGGTCGGATTTTTGCTGCTCGATCTCGGTGAAGCAGCGCCGGGTGAAGCGGCTGCCATAGCGTTCGAGCGTTTTGGCGACGCGGTCGATCTGGATGAGGTCGGAGCCCAGGCCGATGATCACTTGACCCCCTGAATGCCGCGGCTGCCCGGCTTGACGGCCGGAATGGCGGCCAGTTCGGGGGGGAGCTGATCGGCGGCATAGGCCGGCACCTTGAACTCGATCAGGCTGACCAGGGGCACGCCGACATCGGCCTCGCCGCCGGAGCGGTCGATCAGGCAGGCCGCGGCCACGACATTGGCGCCGATGGCGCGCAAGGCGGCGACGCATTCGCGGATGGAGAGGCCGGTCGAGACGATGTCTTCCACCACGATGACCTTGTCGTCGGGGGCGATTTCGAAGCCGCGGCGCAGTTCGAACTGGCCGTCGACGCGCTCGGTATAGAGGGCGGGCAGGCCCAGGTGGCGGGCGGTTTCGTAGCCGGGGATGATGCCACCAATGGCCGGGGAGACGACCTTGGTCACATCGCCGAAACCATCGGCATGGATCTTGGCGGCCAGCGCCTTGCAGAGCTTTTCGGTCTGGGCCGGATACTGGAACACTTTGGCCTTCTGCAGGAAGACCGGCGAGCGCAGGCCGGAGGACAGGATGAAGTGCCCCTCGAGCATGGCGCCGCATTCCCTGAAGATTGCCAGCACGTCATCTTTTGTCATCGCTAAACCTCTTGTCGACCTTGCCGTCCCATTCCAGGGTGGAAATCATGGATGCCTCGCGCAGACCGGCGCGCTGCACGGCGGAAAGGCCAGGACTGCGCTTGAGCGTTGCCAGAACATCGGTCAGCTGCGCAAGGTCGCGCACCTCGATTTCAAAGATCATCTGGTGAAAGTCGGGCGAAATCATCCGCATCACCAGATTGTTGATATTGGCGTCGCAGGCGGCGATGGCGGCGGAAATCTGCGCCAGCGAGCCGGGCTTGTTGACACTTTCCATGGAGATGACCGTGGCATAGGGGCGATCGTCCCGCCCGGCCAGGTTCCAGCGGACGTCGACCCAGGCGACATCGCTGTCATGCAGGTCGATCAGCGCCTCGGAGTGGATCGGGTAGATCTGCATCGGCTGGTCGGGCTGCAGGATGCCGACCAGGCGATCGCCGGGCACGACGCCTTCGGCAGAAACCGTGACGCCGATGTGGAAATCGAGCTGGGCCAGGGCCGCCTTGGCATTGGGGCCCGAACGCTGGCCGCCGGGCACGCGGAAGCGGAACAGATCGGTGGAGCGCAGGGCAAACCAGCCATCGGCGGTGTCGGCGACGGGCAGATCGAGCTTGCGACGACGCTTGCGCAGGCCCTTGATGCTGGCCAGTTCGGTAGCGAGCGGCTCGGCGCCGATCTTGCCTTCGCCCACGGCGATCAGCAGGTCGCGGCGGCTGGCCATGCCGAGCGCCTCGGCCAGCGCCTTGGCCTCGGTATCGTCCAGCATGACGCCTTCGCGCTCGAGCATCATGTTGAGCACATGTTCGCCCAAAGCGAAGGTGCGCTGGGTCGCGGCATGCCGGACAGCGCGGCGAATGGCGGCGCGGGCCTTGCCGGTGGCGGCAATGCCGAGCCAGTTGATGGGCGGCATGTGATTGTGGTCGCGGATGATCTCGACCTCGTCGCCGCTGCGCAACTGCGTCACCAGCGGCAGGATGGCGCCATTGATCTTGGCGCCCACGGTGGTGTCGCCGATATCGGTATGCAGGGCATAGGCGAAATCGATGGGCGTGGCGCCGCGCGGCAGGGCAATCAGGCGGCCGCGCGGGGTGAAGCAGAACACCTGATCCTGGAACAGCTCGAGCTTGGTATATTCGAGGAAATCCTCGGTGGAATTGCCGGCCGTCAGATGGGCGATGGTGGAGCGCAGCGAGCCATAGGCATGGGATTCGTTCTCGATGCGGCTGAGATCGGCCGAGGCGCCATCCTTGTAGAGGGCGTGGGCGGCAATGCCGAACTCGGCGATGCGGTCCATTTCCTCGGTGCGGATCTGCAGCTCGGCGCGCTGGCGGCCGGGGCCGACAATGGTGGTGTGGATCGACTGATAGTCGTTGTGCTTGGGGACCGAGATATAGTCCTTGAAGCGGCCGGGCACGACCTTCCACTTGGTGTGGACCACGCCGAGGGTATGGTAGCACTCCTCGGTCGAGCCGACGATGACGCGGAAGCCGATCATGTCGGAGAGCTGCTCGAGCGCGATCGACTTGCGCTCGATCTTGTTGAAGATCGAAAAGGGCGACTTCACCCGCGCCTTGACCCGGGCGGTGATGCCCTCGGCCGAGAGGCGCTCGCTCAGCTCGGTGGAAATGGTGGCGATGGTTTCGCGATAGGTGGCCTGCATCTCGTCGAGGCGGGCGACGATGGCCTGATAGTGCTCGGGCTGCAGGATCTTGAAGGAAATGTCCTCGAGCTCGCTGCGCATGTCCTGCATACCCATGCGGCCGGCGAGCGGGGCATAGATATCCATGGTCTCCTGGGCAATACGGGTGCGCTTTTCGGGCGGCATATATTGCAGGGTGCGCATATTGTGCAGGCGGTCGGCCAGCTTGACCAGCAGCACGCGGACGTCCTGGCTGATGGCCAGCAGCAGCTTGCGCAGGTTCTCGGCCTGGGCCTCTTCGCGCGAGACCAGGTTGAGGCGCTCGATCTTGGTCAGGCCATCGACGATGGCGCCGATCTCGGCGCCGAACAGCTGATCGATCTCGGCGCGGGTGGCGTCGGTATCCTCGATGGTGTCGTGCAGCAGGCCGACGACGATGGAGGCGTCATCGAGCTTGAGCTCGGTAAGGATGGCCGCCACTTCGAGCGGATGGTTGAAATAGGGGTCGCCCGAGGCGCGCTTCTGCGAGCCATGCTTCTGCATGGCGTAGACATAGGCCTTGTTCAACAACTGCTCGTCGACGTTCGGGTTATACGCCTGAACGCGTTCGACAAGCTCGTACTGACGCATCATGGGATTGGTCGCTCGCTCTGAAATGGGAGCTTAGCGCTTTGAAAGAAAATGGGAAAGGTGCGCGGAGGCAAGTAAGTGCGGGACGCGCGTAGGTTGCTCCCTGCCCGCCCCAGAAACGAAACACCCCCGGCTGGAGCCGAGGGTGGAAATGGATCGTGCTTGGGGACGACCCGGGCCATTCGCGCATAGCGCTCATGGTCTGCTCGCCTAAAATCGCTCCACTGGAGCGATTTTGCGCAAGCGCCGGCTCTCAGTCGTCGCGGCGCTCTGGCGGGGCCAAGCTCTCGATGCCGCGCAGCAGTTCTTCTTCGCTCATGCTGTCAAAGCTCATCGAATCATCAGAACCAGCGCTTTCGATCTGCGGCGCGGCATGGCTCTCGGGCTCGTCGACTTCGACATATTTCTGCAGCGAGTGGATCAGATCCTCGCGCAGATCGTCGGGCGAGATGGCGCCGTCGCCGATTTCGCGCAGGGCAACAACGGGATTCTTGTCATTGTCGCGCGAGACGGTGATCTGGGCGCCCGAGGAAATCATGCGCGCACGATGGGCGGCCATGAGAACGAGATCGAAGCGGTTCTCGATCTTTTCAATGCAGTCTTCAACGGTGACGCGGGCCACGGACGTCTCCAAAATTTATGGAATGAGCGCTTCCCATACACGAGCGCCCTGCCCGGCACAAGGATGGCGTGTCCGGTGCCTCCAATCGGTCACGAAAATCGGCATCATCTTGTCAGGAGCGCAAAAACATGACATCAGGGGTTAATTAGGCTTTCTGCGGAATTTAAAACGACGGCGCGACGCATGCCGGATTCAGCCCTGCGGCACTTTATTGAGAGATTTGCCATGACCATCGACGCCCGCGAAAAGATCGTTCTGTTCATTGACGGTGCCAATCTCTACGCGACTTCCAAGGCGATCGGGATCGACATCGACTATCGGCGCCTGCTGGCCGAGTTCAAGACCAAGGCCTTTCTGCTGCGGGCCAATTACTACACGGCGCTGGTGGAAGATCAGGAATATTCCTCGATCCGGCCGCTGATCGACTGGCTGGATTACAATGGCTTCACGGTGGTGACCAAGCCGGCCAAGGAATTCACCGATGCCGCCGGCCGCCGCAAGGTCAAGGGCAATATGGACATCGAGCTGTGCGTGGATGCACTCGAACTCGCCCCCCATTATGACCATATGGTGCTGTTTTCCGGCGATGGCGACTTTACCGCGCTGGTGGCGTCGCTGCAGCGCATGGGCAAAAGGGTGACCGTCGTATCAACACTGACCACGTCGACCCCGATGATCTCGGACGATCTGCGTCGGCAGGCCGATTTCTTCATCGATGTCGCCGATCTGGCCAAGACCGTGGGACGGCCACCGAGCACGCGGCCGGTTGCTGCACCCGTCACGGACGACGCGGAGTAGCGGTGACGGCGTCCTGAGCGGATCGCCAAGGGCGGCGGTGGCGACTAGCCCCGGCCGCCCTCTTTCATGATGCGCGACTTGTCGCGGTTCCAGTCGCGGTTGCGCTCGGTTTCGCGCTTGTCATAGTTCTTCTTGCCCTTGCCGACGCCGATCAGCAGCTTGGCAAAGCCCTGATCGTTGAAGAACAGCTTGAGCGGCACGATGGTATTGCCGGCGCGGGAAACTTCCTCGCCGAGATGGGCCAGCTGCTTGCGCGACACCAGCAGCTTGCGCGGGCGCTTTTCCTCGTGGTTGAAGCGATTGGCCTGCAGATATTCCGGGATATGGGCGTTGATCAGCCAGAGCTCGCCCTTTTCGGGCGAGGCATAGGATTCGGTGATCTGAGCCTTGCCCAGGCGCAGTGACTTGACCTCGGTGCCGGTCAGCACGATGCCGGCCTCGAAGGTTTCGCCAATCTCGTAGTCGTAACGCGAGCGCCGGTTCTCCGCCACGAGGCCGTGGCTGATCACACCGTTCTTTGCTTTGTCGTTCTTTGGAGCCATGGAGCTTAGATAAGCCCTGCATGGGCAATTGCAAAGTCCATGGCGTCCTGCGTCGGTCTGCTGATCGGCACCAGCGGCAGCCGCATTTCATTGGCACAGAGGTTGAGCCGGTTGGCGACATACTTGGCTGGCGAGGGATTGGGCTCCATGAACAGGTCCCGATGCAGATAGACCAGCTTGTCGTTGATCTCGCGGGCAGCAATGAAATTGCCGGCCAGCGACAGTTCCTGCATCTGCGCGCAAAGCCGCGGGGCGACATTGGCGGTGACCGAAATGCAGCCATGGCCGCCATGGGCGTTAAAGCCCAAAGCGGTGCTGTCATCGCCCGAGAGCAGGATGAAATCGGGGCCCAGCTTGCTGCGCTGCATGCTGGCGCGCTCGAGATTGCCCGTCGCATCCTTGACGCCGATGATATTGGCATGGGCCTCGTGCAGCCGCGCAATGGTATCGACGCTGAGATCGACAACGGTGCGACCAGGCACGCTGTAGAGAATGACGGGAATGCCGATGGCGCTGGCAACGGCAGAGAAGTGCTGAAACAGCCCTTCCTGGTTGGGCTTGTTGTAGTAGGGCACGACCGACAGCACGGCATCGGCGCCGGTGGCCTCGGCAAACTTTGCCAGGGACACGGCTTCAGCCGTCGAATTGGAGCCGGCGCCGGCAATCACCGGGACGCGCTTGTTGGCGACCTCGACGCAGATCTCGACCACGCGGCGGTGTTCTTCATGGCTGACGGTCGGGCTTTCGCCCGTCGTGCCCACCGGCACCAGACCATGGGTACCCTCGGCAAGCTGCCACTCGACGAAGCTGGCGAAGGCTTTCTCATCGACGATCCCATTGGCCATGGGAGTGATGAGCGCCGTAATCGATCCTGCCAGCATTTGTCGAAATTTCCTCAGTTTGGGGTGCCCCGGACGCGCCGGGGCCGATGGTTTGATCCGGCTATTGCGCCGGTTTTTGGACGCCGCACCATAGTTTTTATCGCGTGGGTCCACAACGGCTAGTTGCGCGCGGCACTATCGGGAATGGCCTTTTTCGTGGCCTGGAGGCCTCACGAACTGGCGCGTCGAAGCCGAAACCACTTGAGCCGGGGCGGCTGCTGCCGCACCATGAGCGAAAGCCGAAGGTGTCCTGACCATGCCTAGACCGAGAGTCGTGCCCGCCGACCATGCGGCCTTTGCCGGCCTGCCGATTACCCCTATCGGCATGGCCGAGGGGATTGCGGCCGCGGTGCATGTCGTCGGGACGCTGTCATCGAACCGACCGCCGGTCGTCTGCATTCCCGGCTACCAGCGCAATATGAGCGATTTTGCTGCCTTTGCCGGCTATTTTCCCCATGTCGGCGACGGGGCGGTCGTGCTGCTCGACCTGCCGGGGCGTGGCCGGGCAGACAATCGTCGCCGGGCTGAGGATTACAACACGCTTACCGATGCGCGCGATGTGGCCGATGTCATGCGGGCGCTGGGAATCGCGCGGGCGGTGGTGCTCGGCCAGGGCCAGGGTGGCCAGGTCGCCATGGCGCTGGCGGCGGCGCACCCGCTGCTGGTGGCGGGCACGGTGCTGCTCGACGCCGGGCCGGTGACCGACCCGCGCGGCATCGTGCGACTGCGCAACAACCTGGCCCATATCGAGGGGCTGCGCGGCAGCAAGGCGGTGACAGCGGGATTTCGGCGCATCCTGGGCGGCGACTATCCGGGCCTGCCCGATGCGCAGCTCGATGCCCTGGTGGGGCGCAGCCATTTCCTCGACAAGGGCGGACGCGCCCGGCCGCTCTACGATCCGCGGCTGATAGAGGCGCTGGCCGAGATCAACTTCGATGATGTGCTGATGGCCCCGTGGCCGCTGTTTGACGCCCTCAGCTGCGCGCCGCTGCTGCTATTGCGCACGCAACTCACCGACCAGCTGCGCCGCGAGACCTTTGACGAGATGATCCGCCGTCGCCCCGATGCGCTGGCCTTGACCATTGCCGGACAGGGCTCCCCTGCCCTGTTCGACCAGCGCGAGGAGATCGCCGCGGTGGCCGCTTTCGTCGCGCGCGCCAGTGCCAAGGTGCTGGGCCGGGCGGCCTAGAGGCCGTGCGGGCCGCCGGAATGAACGCTCAGGCGCTCAGCCGGGTGACAGTGACGATCGCCTTGGCCTGCTCCACCCAGCGCTCCCGCGTGATCCGTCCCTTGAGGGCCAGTTGCCCGTCGACCCAATCGACATTGGCCGCGGACCAGCTCGCGACCTGATCGAGGTGATAGACACCCAGGGCGTTGAGCGCGGCCTCGAGCTTGGGACCGATGCCCTTGATCCGCTTGAGATCATCGGCGCCACCAGCACGCGGCCTGCCCATGGCGTCCGGCCGGGGACCGGCGGCAGACCTGGCCGGCGTCGCCGGTTCAGCCCGAGAGGACTGCGCTGGCGCATTGCGCGAGACCGGGTCGTCAGATACGGCGGAAGCCAGGCGCGCCGCCGGGGTCATCGTCCGGCGGGCTCGCGGCGCGGCAGAGGTCGGGGTGAGCGACACGGGGATGGTGGCCGCTGGAACCTGTCGCGTCCCCCGCGCCGCATAAAGCACGCGATGGACGAGATAGCCGATGCTGCAGCCCAGCAGGTAGGCGAGCAGCACCAGCAGGGTCGTTTCCAGGATATGGGTCAAACTGGGCATGGCTGGCCGCTCACGATTTGGGTGGGCTGAAGCTGCGCCAGCCGACCAGCAGGCCGACAAGCGCCACGGCCAGCAGATAGGGCCAGTCATATGCCATCAGGAAGCCAATCGACGCCCAGCTCATCGCCCGTCTCCGCCCTGCGCCGCCTGCCTAGAAGTGCGCATCGCTCACCGTTACCACAATACGCCGATTCTGGCGCTTGCCTGCCGCAGTGGCGTTGTCGGCAATGGGCCTGGTCTCGCCATAGCCGACGGCGTAGAGGCGGGCCGGATTGGCGCCGCGCGCCGTCAGGGCGTTGACCACGGCTTCGGCGCGCGCGACCGACAGACCCAGATTTTGCCGGGCATCGCCGTCGGCGTCGGTGTGGCCTTCAACATAGATTACCGCTTCGGGACAGGCATTGAGCAGGATCATCAGTTCATCAAGCGCCAGCTCCGACGCATCGGCGATCAGTGCGGCGCCGGACTGGAACAGGATGGCATTGCGGCCGGAAAAATCGGCGATCGGGCTGGCGCAGGCAGAGACATCGACCTTGGCAGTGGACTGCTCGGCAAGCGGGGGTGCGCCAACCGGCGCCGCCACTGCGGGCGCGGGCATTTCGAGGTTCACGGACCAGGTGGTGGCCGTGTCAGCGGCCACTGCCGCCGTGACGGCGTCGCGGACAGCGGCGTCGGGAACGATGCCGGTCAGCTGCCAGGCACCATCGGCAAAGCCGAGTTCGCCGGAGCCCAGCTGCCGCAGGGCCGCAAGGCCGGTCTCGGCACTGGCAAGGAAGGCGTCCGGCGCGCCGGCGGCGATGCTCACCGCGGCCGTATCGCCATCGGCAATGGCCAGGAGGCTCTGCAGGGCAGCGTCGCTCGGCACCTGGCCGCTGAAGATCAGGCTACCGTCCGCGGACAGGCGGACGGCAAAGGCATAGGCCGGGTCGACAGCGGTCGGGGTTGCCGCTGGCGCGGCAATGGGGGCCACGACCAGGGGAGCAACGGCCGGCTCGGGCGCGACGGCAACGGGGGCAGCAGGCGCCGTCTCGGCCATTGCGGGGGGCGGCAGCAGCGTCAGGCGCCAGTCCGTCGCCGGCGTTGCGGCACCGGCCAAGGCGGTGTCGATGGCATCGGCACTGCGTGCCTCAACCAGATTGCCGTCAATGCGCCAGCGGTCGCCGTCAAAACTGGCCAGGCCATCGCTCACATTGGCCAAGGCTTTCATGGCCGCGAGCGCATCCTGGGTAAAGCCGTTAGGGGCAGCGGGATCGATGGTCGTCTCGTCGGTAACCTGGTCGCCTGCCCGCTCGGCCAGAATGCGCTTGAGCGTCGCTGCCGGCACGCGGCCTGCAAGAGTGATGGCGCCGGTCGGCAGCTTGGTCGCCGACCAGCGATAGGCCGGCTCGGGCGCGGCAGCGGGTGCAGCGACGGTGGCCAAAGCGGGCGGCGGGCTGGCGACGGCCATGGACCAGCCCGAAGCGGCCAGCTGGCGCGAGGCAAAGTCGGCCTCGAGGGCCGCCTTGTCGATGGCCGATTTTGCCGATCCGGTGACGGTCCAGCCGGTGCCGTCAAAGACCACCTGCCCGTCAGCGAGCCAGCGCAGCAGCGCGATACCCGTCTGGGCAGTGGCGAGGAAGTTGCGCGGCTCACCGGAGGCATAGGCCAGGGCGTCGGTTGCCGAGGGGCCGGCCGCGGCCAGAAGGGACAGTTTGGCGTCGGGCTGCGGCACCATGCCGGAGAGGATAATGGGGCCGGCGGAGGGCTTGGTGGCGGACCATCGATAGGGCGTCGCGGCAGGGGCCAGGATCTCAGCGGGCGCCAGGGTAAAGCCCTGTGGCACCTCGGACGACAAGGCCGCCAGCAGGCCCTGGTAATCGTCACCGGACAGAGCCGTGCCGCTGAGCGTCAGCCGATTTTCCTGCAGGGCGAAGCGGCCCTCACGCATGCGGGCGAGTGCCGAAAGGCCGAAATCCATCGCCGACTGGTAGCGCTCCGGCGCGCCGCGCCCGAGCTGCAGATATTGCGTATCGGCGCCCGGCCGCTGCTGCAGGCCGTCGCGGGTCACGGCATCGGGGGCGTAACCATCAAAAACCAGCGTGCCGCCGGCCTGCAAGGTGGCGCTGACCCAGTAGTCATCGATCCGCGGCGGCTCGAGCACAACGATGGAACCGGATGGCTGCAACGCCTCGGTGACGGCCTGGGCAATCTCGAGCGTCCGGGGGGCACCGGCCAAGCTGCTTTGCCCATCGACAATGCTCGCCTTGCCGTATTCAAGACGTGAGAGTTGCTCCACAAGCGTCTGCGAAAGCTCGGCAAAACCAATCGGTTCACCGGAGCCCAGCGACAGGCCGGTAGCGATCTGCAGGCCGCTGGTGGCGGCCGTCCGATAGCGTTCGGCGAGCAGGTGATCGGGTATGTAGCCCGTGATCTCGATACGCGACCCATCCGAGCTGGCGCTCCACTGATAGGGCGATATCAGGGCCGGAATGATCTCGACCTGGCCCAGCGCAACGCCGGCGGGCGGGCCGGCGCGCATGACGATCAGCAAATCGCGATAGTCCCGCTCCGATTTGGCACGGCCGGCGATGTCGACGGTCAGGTCGGCCAGCGTCGTTGTACCCTGGTCGAAATATTGCAGCTGATCGATGGCGAACTGGGCGCCGGCAATCCAGGCGCGGCGGTCCGGCATGCCGGAGCGCAGTTCAAGCGCGCCCTGCTGCAGGTTGGCGCGGGCGAGCAGATCTTTGCGGGTTTTCTCGTCTGGCACGCCGCCGGAAAGCGTAATGGCGCCGTCGTTCAACGCGGCGTCGAGACGAAATGGCGTCAAGGGCGGGGCCAGGGTGACGTCGGCCTGCACACTGCGTATGCCGGGAATAAGCGCGAGGCGCTTAACGGCCGCATCGACATAGGCCTGATCGGTCGTGGTGCCAGACAGGGTGACATCGCGCGTGGCGAAGGACAGTTCGGCCCAATCAAAGCCGGCACGCTGCACCATGGCAGTGGATTGGGAAGCCACATCCCCGGCTATCCGGGCGGAAGTCATTGCCAAGGTCAGCGTCGATCCGGCCAGGACGATGGCGAGCCCCGGCACAATCCACTTAAGGAGATCCCTAATCATAGCTGTTCCGATGAAGTGCCCGCATTGGCCGCAAGGCTAGAGCATTTCGGCATGCGATGGAATGAAAAATGGGAGCGCAAACCCTTGGCAAGCCACAGCTTTATCCCGCCGGTCGCGAATGCGCCGGGCACCGGACGCGGTTTGGACAGAATCGGGCAGCCGGTCGGCAGGTGGCCCTGAAGACCGACCGCAAAAGCAGAAAGGCCCGGCAGAAGCCGGGCCTTTCCATATTCATAGAAGCATCGAGGATTAGTCGAAAGCCTTCTTGGCAGTGAACTCGGTGCGGTAACCGCCCTGGCTGTTCAGCTCGACGTTGGCAGCGGTTTCGAAACCACCACCTGGCTTCCAAGCAGCGCCGATCTTGCCGTAGGTCAGGTTGTCGATCTTGACAGAAGCATCGTTGTAGACGCCCGAGCCGAGATAGGTGCCGACAGCGGCAGTCAGGGTCACCGACTCGGTCACGCTGGCAACAATTTCAGCCTGCAGGCGAGTGGTGTCGGTCTGGCCGCCGGCAGCCTTGGCGTTGACGGCATCGCGGAACCAGGCAGCGTCGAAGTTGATCGAGATGCCTTCGGAGACGGTAGCAGTGACCTTGCCACCAATGGTGTAATCGGTCTGGCTGTTGAAGTTTGCAACTTCACCGGACACGGCAACCTTGAACATGTCGAAGGTGCCTTCAACCGAGCCCAGAGCGTGGACCAGGCCGTAACCGCGATACTTGAAGTTGCTGTCGTAACCGATAGCGCCGCGAACCTTGAACATGTCGAAGGTGCCGGTAGCGCCAGCATGGATTGCATAGGCTTCGATATTGCCGTCGAGGATGCCATAGCCAACACCGGTGACGTGGGCGCTGACGCCTTCACCAGCATACTGCAGCACGCCAACCAGGGTACCGGCACGCTCAGCGTTGGTGCGGGTTGCCGAGGTGTTCTGGTCAACGCTACCGTTGCCGGTATCGATGTTTTCCAGACCAATGCTTGCAGCAAGGCCATTGCCGAGGTCGGTCGAGACCTGGATGGCGTGGCCGCCATAACGACGGTCGTCAGCGTCAACCAGAACGCCGCCGCCATCAATCTTGTCGCTCATGAACAGGAAGCTGTATGGCGAGTCATCACCAACGTTGGCAACCGAACCGGCAATGCCGACCTTGCGCTTACCAGCCATCAGGACGGTGCTGTCACCGACGCTGACATAGGCCTCTTCAAGCTGCAGGCCATTGGTGTGATCGCCACCAGCCACTGCACCTGGATTGCCGCCAACCAGGCTGGAGTAGCCTTCGTTCTGAACGCGCCACTCGTCAACCTGACGGAAGCCGATGATTGCCTTGGCAGTACCGAAGTCGGAGCTCGAAGCAGCAACGGCCTTGAGGTATGCACGGGCACGGGTGTCCCAATCGAGATCACGAACCACGCCACCAACGGTGACAGAGTCGTCAGCAAACGGATCAACCGAGCCGTCATAGGTGTTTGCAGGATCGTTCGAATTGCGGAAATCACCAAAACGCAGACGGTAATCAACGCTACCCGAGATCTGCAGGCAGTTGGTGTCGGACGAGATCGTCAGGCCGGAAAGGCCCAGGTCGTCGCAAACGTCCAGCGAGGTGAGGACGCCAAGATCGGCAGCAAAGCCAGCGGTCGAGAGACCGGCAGCAGCAACAGAACCGAGGATAAGGCTCTTGAGTTTCATAGGTTGACCTCCAAAGTCAGTCATTCTTGGTGCCGGTTGCCCGGCTGGTTTGTCGAAACGCGACCACACTATTCGTGGTGCAGTGTGTTGCCGTCGCGTTGCGACCGACAAACGATCCCATGCATGGATTCGCAAGACCCACTCTACGCATGGGCAAAGCCGACGCAATCACGCAAAGGCCGTTTTGCATGGCAGCAATGTGGTTGGGAGGCGGATGTTGCAGATTCAGCACACAGACCGAAACCCCTCGTTAACCAAATTGAACGCGACGTTAAGATTGCCGGTTTTGCGGGGGTTTTGCGGCAGGCACTGGCGTTGCGGCCGAATTGGGAGCATCAAATGCCCGGAAATGGTCCGCCAATGGGTGTGGCCACAGCGTGGATGGAATCGGGCAAGGAAAAGGCGCGTCAGGCGGCGCTGCCTTAATTGGAGGATGCATGACTGAGGTCAGGAAGGTCGCCGTGGTGACCGGGGGCGGGTCAGGGATCGGCAGAGCGGTGGCGCTGGGATTTGCGGCACAGGGCTATGACGTCGCCATTTGCGGCCGTCGCCGGGATGCGCTTGAACCGGTGCGCCGCGATACCGGCGGCTATGCGGCGGCTTGCGACGTCACCGACCCGGATGCGGTCGCCGATTTCTTCGCCGGCGTCCGGCGCACCTATGGGCGCGTCGACGTGGTGTTCAACAATGCGGGGCGGTTCGCGCCGGCCACGCCGTTCGGTGACATGGATGTAAAAGTCTGGCGCGAGATGATCGATACCAATCTCAACGGCGCCTTCTATGTTGCGCGCGAGGCCTTCCGCATCATGCGGGACCAGGCGCCGCAGGGCGGGCGGATCATCAACAATGGCTCGATCTCGGCGCATGCCCCCCGCCCCGAAGCCGCCTCCTATACGACGTCCAAGCACGCCATTACCGGGCTGACCAAGGCCATCTCGCTGGATGGACGGGCCTTCGGCATTGCCTGCGGCCAGATCGATATCGGCAATGCGGCCACCGACATGACCAGCCAGATGAACAGCGGCTCGCTGCAGGCCAATGGCACGATGATGCCGGAGCCGACCTTCGACGTGCAGCATGTGGTGGATGGGGTGCTCTATATGGCGGGCCTGCCCTTGGCTGCGAATGTGCAGTTCATGACAGTGATGGCGACCAATATGCCGTACATAGGACGCGGCTAGCCATTCGAGCACAGCTCTCATGGCCTTCTCGGTGATGGCGACCAACATGCCCTATATCGGGCGCGGCTAGCCGTTCGGCCACGGGCCTCGTGGCGACGGACATGCCCGATATCAGGCGGGTAACCCCTTAAGCGCGAAAGACCTCGGCGCCGGCGATCCAGGTGGCGCGCACGGCATGCTTATCGGAGAGATGCACGAAGCTGGCGACGGCGCCGGGGGACAGATGGCCATGCGTATCGGCAATGCCGAGGGCCTGGGCCGGATAGAGCCCAGCCATGCGCAGGGCCTCGTCGAAGGGCACGCCGATGACCTCGTGCATGAAGGCGACGGCATCGATCATGTCTAAATCGGCGCCGGCCAGGGTGCCGTCGGCCAGGCGCAGGGCGCCGCCGGAACGGGTGATGGTGCGGCCGTTCAAGGTAAACTCGGTGAGGTCGGTGCCGGTCTGTGACATGGCGTCGGTGACCAGGAAGAGCTTGCCATTACCGGCCTTGGCCCGCAGCGCCAGGGCGATGGCGGCGGGGTGGACGTGGATGCCGTCGGCAATGAGACCGGCTGAAACCGCGCCACTGTGCAGGGCCGCGCCGACCAGGCCGGGCTCGCGATTGCCCAGCTGGCTCATGGCGTTGAACAGATGAGTGACCATGGTGGCGCCAGCATCAAAGGCGGCAGTGGCCACAGCGTAGCTGGCATCCGAATGCCCCAGGCTGACGACAATGCCCGTCTTAGCCAACGTAGTGATCTGGGCGGGGGTAACCGTTTCTGCCGCAACGGTCAGCAGCAGGTTGGGCAAAGCGGCGCGGGCCGCCACCAGGCGGCGCAGATCGGCATCGTCCATCGGACGGATCAGCGCCGGATCGTGGGTGCCCTTGCGGGCCAGGGAGAGATGAGGGCCCTCCAGATGCAGGCCGAGGAAGCCGGGAATGCCTTGCGCGGCGGCACTGTTGCCCGCAGCGATGGCGGCTTCGGTGACCGGAACGGTGTCGGTGATGAGGGTGGGCAGTAGCGCCGTGGTGCCGAAACGGGCATGGGCGGCGCACATCGTCCGGATGGCAGCGACGGAAGGATCGTTGTTGAACAGCACGCCGCCGCCGCCATTGACCTGCAGGTCGATGAAGCCCGGCACCACCATTCCGTCACCAGTATGAAGCAGCGATGAATGGGCCGGCACCGCCGCGCGGGGCACAATGGCCGAGACCATGCCGAACTCGATCAGCAAGGCGGCATCATCGTGCCAGTGGTGGCCGTCAAAGATACGGGGGCCGACAATGGCCAGCAGATCGCTCATAGCGTTTCGGTCACCTTCTTGAGCGCGACGGGGAGATCGGGATTGAAGCCGCGGTGGCGCGAGAGTGCTTCGACGAAGCCATAGAAGGAAACGATGAGCGCCAGCGGATCGGTGAGCGGATGACCGGTGGCGGCAAAGGGCAGTGGCGTGGCGGCGCCGGCACGGGAGCTGGTGAGAAAGGCCAAAGCGCCCTGCCCGGCCAGCTTGTGCGTCATGTCGGCCACCGAGCCTTCGGCGGCGTCGCGCGCGGCCAGACCGAGCACCGGGTAGCCCTTGGTGACGATGGCGACCGGGCCGTGCATGACTTCGGCGGCGCTGTAGGACTCGGCCTGGATATTGCAGGTTTCCTTGAACTTGAGCGCGGCCTCATTGGCGATGGCAAAGCCGGGGCCGCGGCCCAGTACATAGAGGGCATTGTGGCCGTCCAGGGCGCCGATCATGCCGGACCAGTCGCATTCCACCGCCTTGGCCAGCGAGTTGGGCAGGGCATTGACGGCGGCACCCAGCGCTTCGTCGCCGCTCCAGCGGGCGACCAAAGCCAGACCGGCAACCACCGAGGTGACGAAGGTCTTGGTCGCGGCAACCGACTGTTCGACGCCGGCATGCAGATCAATGGTGAAGTCGGAGGCGTCGGCCAGAGGCGAGCCGGGGGTATTGGTGATGGCTATGGCGGTAGCGCCCGAGCGACGGGCCGACTGCGCCATGCCGACAATGTCGGGGCTCTTGCCGGACTGGGAAATGGCGATGGTGGCAGCGCGGTCGAGCCGCAGATCCTTGCCATAGATGGAGGCGATGGAGGGGCCGATCGAGGCGACCGGCAGGCCCAGGGTCAGCTCGATGGCGTATTTGAGATAGGCACTGGCGTGGTCGGACGAGCCGCGGGCCACCGTTGCCACCAGCAGCGGGTCTTTTTCACGCAGTGCGGCGGCGGTGGCGTCAAGGACAGGGCCGCTGCGATCGAGAAAGGTCGCGACGACGGCGGGAATTTCCTCAATCTCGCGGCGCATATGGGTCTGTTCGGTCATGGCTTCTTGCCTCCATTGGCGGGCGCATCGCCGAGGCGCAGTTCGGCAACAAAGTCATAGGTATCGCCCCGGTAGATGGAGCGGGTGAATTCGATGACGCGGCCGGACGCCAGATAGGAGGTGCGCTCGATATTGAGCCCGGCCGAGCCCACGGGCACCTGCAGCAGGCGGGCATTGTCCTCGTCGAGATTGGCAGCGCGAATGCGCTGGATGGCGCGGACCGGGCGGTTGCCGGACTTGTCGAGGTGCCGATAGAGGGAATCGGCAATGGCCGTCGGGTCGGGCAGGATGCGGGCGGAAAGGCTGGCGCGCTCGATGGCCAGAGGCGTATCGCCGGTCAGGCGCAGGCGGGAAATCCGTGCAACCTGATCGCCCGAGGAGAGGCCCAGAATGACGGTTTCCTCGGGCGACGGCAGGTAGAGCCCGCGCTCCAGCCATTGGGCATGCACGTCCATGCCGCGGCGCGCCATGTCCTCGGTGAAGGAGGTCAGCTGGGACAGTGACTGTTCGACACGCCGCGTGGGTTGGGCGACGAAGGTGCCCGAGCCATGACGCTGCACCAGCACGCCATCCTGCACCAGTTGCAGCACGGCCTTGCGCACGGTGACGCGCGACACATCCACCCGGGCGGCCAGATCGCGCTCGGAGGGCAGAGCGTCGCCCGGATTGATGGCGCCGCTATGAATGGCATCCTCGATCCAGCGTTTCAGCTGGAGATAGAGTGGGCCGCCCGCCGGCAAAGCCACCGGCCCCTCGGCAAAGAAACTGTTCGACAGATCGGTCACGTATCCCCCGCCACGGTTGGCGCCGCCCCTGGCATTGACTATCACGCGCATGGAGTCGGTTTGCCAAGCGCGCCCTTTGTTTCACAATACCAATAAAATACCATTTTCCAACAGGCAATCCATCTCTGTCCTCAATCCGCTGCATGGGACTGAAGGCATTGGCTTTTCAGCCGGAAAATGGCGCCTGACCGTCGCGCCGCGCATGGTTTTGTAGACAAGTGGTATTTTTTTGGCATTATCGTGGCTGACTGGAGAACAGCATGACCACGACGCAAACCGAGATGATCCATGCCAGCGCCCCGGGCTTTGACGCCAGGGCGGCCGGCGAGGCGCTGACGATTCTGGCTGCGGCACAGGTCGAGGCGGCGCAAGTCGTGCAGGGAGCGGTGGCCGAGATTGCCGCCGCAGCGGAGATGGCGGCGACGAGCCTGCTGGCGGGGGGGCGGCTGATCTATGCGGCGGCAGGCAGTTCGGGGTTGATGGCGCTGGCCGATGCGGTGGAACTGCCGGGTACGTTCGGCCTGGCGCCGGATCGTATCGTCATGCTGCTGGCGGGTGGGGTAAGCGCCTTGCCGGCGCTCCCCGGCGGACCGGAGGACGATGCAGAGGCGGCGCGGGCCGACATGGCCGCAGCCGGCGTGGGACCGGGGGATTGCCTGATTGCCCTGACGGCCAGCGGCTACACCCCCTACCCCATGGCGGCGGCAATGGCTGCCCGGGCAGCGGGCGCACGCAGCATCGGCATCTGCAACAATGCCGGTGCAGCCTTGTTCGCGCAGGTCGATATCGGCATCTGCCTGCCCACCCCGCCCGAAGTGATCGCCGGATCGACGCGCATGGGTGCCGGCACGGCACAAAAGATCGCGCTCAACATGCTCTCGACCATGGTGGCAGTGCATCTGGGCCATGTGCATGACGGCTTCATGGTCAACCTGATCGCCGACAATACCAAGCTGCGCGGACGGGCGCAGCGCATCGTGAGCGGCATTACCGGGGTGAGCGCCGCCGAGGCGGCGCGCTGCCTTGAAATGGCGGGGGGCGCGGTGAAGCCGGCGATCGTGCTGGCGGCCGGCGCGGCTGACCTGGACAGCGCGCGCCGCCTGCTGGGCGCGCATCAGGACCGGCTGCGGCCGGTGTTGGCCGAACTGGTCCGCCAGGGGTGATCGAGCTGCCTGTTCCACTTGGCGTGACCGGCAATGGAAGCGCAGCACCCATGATTAATCTGCGTTAACGGCTGTCATGGTTCTGCGCTAGGCTCTGCTGACGCGGCGCCGCCGTGGCGTCGTGGCCGCCCTGCCGGGCAAGGAGGATATGGATATGCATACCCCAAGTGACGACGCCATTCGTGACCGCGCCTATGCCTTGTGGATCGAGGCCGGATCGCCGGAAGGCAATGACCTGTATTTCTGGTACGCGGCCGAGCTGGAACTGGCGGGCGACGAGGAAGAGGCGCCGCTGGACGAGATGAGCCCGGCCGAAACCGTGGACTCCGGGACACCAGACCAGCCCACGCAGCACTGAACCGGCCCCGGGCGCCCGGCCCACAGGCCGGCGCCCGTTTGCCGGCGCACGGCGACATTGCCGGGGCGGAACTTGTCATGGCTGCCGCTGCGGCCCGCTGGCCAACGTTCCACCAGAACCCAAAAAATACTGCCGACCAGCGCGGGAACGAATGCGCACAGACCCGGATTATGCCGCCAGATATTGAGCCCGGAGGCAATCATGGCGCGCAGCAAGAAACCCGACAGTTCGACAGACGTGACCTATGGCGACCAGACCATCCAGCGTGGTCCGGGCGGAGAGACCCACCAGACCGCCGAACAGGGCTATGCGGTGCTCACCACCCAGCACGGCATGCCGGTGGCTGACGACCAGAATTCGCTCAAGCAGGGCGAGCGCGGGCCGCTGCTGGTCGAGGACGGGCATTTCCGCGAGAAGATCTTCCATTTCGACCATGAGCGCATTCCCGAACGGGTGGTGCATGCGCGCGGCTATGGGGCGCATGGCTTTTTCGAGACCTATGACTCGCTGAGCGCGGTGACCAAGGCCGACATCTTCCAGCGCAAGGGCGAGCGCACGCCGGTCTTCGTGCGGTTTTCCACGGTGGCCGGTTCGGAAGGCTCGTTCGACCTGGCGCGCGACGTGCGCGGCTTTGCCGTCAAGTTCTATACCAAGCAGGGCAATTGGGACCTGGTGGGCAACAATATCCCGGTCTTTTTCATCCAGGACGCGATCAAGTTTCCCGACGTGATCCATGCGGTCAAGCCCGAGCCCGACAAGGGCTTTCCGCAGGCGCAGAGCGCGCATGACAATTTCTGGGATTTCATCTCGCTGACGCCCGAAGCCATGCACATGATCATGTGGGTGATGTCGGACCGGGCCATTCCGCGCTCGTTCCGCTTCATGCAGGGCTTTGGCGTGCATACTTTCCAGCTGGTCAATGCCAAGGGGGAAGCCCGCTTCGTCAAGTTCCACTGGAAGCCAAAGTTGGGCATGCAGTCGGTGGTGTGGAACGAGGCGGTCAAGATCAACGGCGCCGATCCCGATTTCCACCGCCGCGACCTCTATGACGCCATCCAGAGCGGGAACTTCCCCGAATGGGAACTGTGCCTGCAGGTGTTCGACCAGGATTTTGCCGACAGTTTCGACTTCGACGTGCTCGACCCGACCAAGCTCATCCCCGAAGAGCTGCTGCCCGCCGAACCGGTCGGCCGCATGGTGCTCGACCGCATGCCGGACAATTTCTTTGCCGAGACCGAGCAGGTGGCGTTCATGACGCAGAACATCGTGCCCGGCGTGGAGTTTTCCAACGATCCGCTGCTGCAGGGGCGCAATTTCTCCTATCTCGACACCCAGCTCAAGCGCCTGGGCAGCCCGAACTTTGCGCAGCTGCCGATCAATGCCCCCAAATGCCCGATGCACCACTTCCAGCAGGACGGCCATATGGCCTTCAGCAATCCGCGCGGCAGGGCCAATTACGAGCCCAATAGCTGGGGCATCGAGGACGGCCGCCCGCGCGAATCGACAGAACTGGGTTTCCAGACGCTGCCGCAGGCAGCCGAGGGGCCCAAGGTGCGGCTGCGGCCGGAAAGCTTTGCCGACCATTACAGTCAGGCGCGGCAGTTCTTCATCAGCCAGGACCTGATCGAACAGCGCCATATCGGCGATGCGCTGGTGTTCGAACTCAGCAAATGCGCCTTCCCGGCCATTCGCGAGCGCATGGTGGGCCATCTGCTCAATGTGGATGCCGACCTGGCCCAGACCGTAGCCGATGGCCTGGGGATGAAGACCCTGCCCAAGGCGGCCAATGCGGCGCGACCGACCAAGATGGACCTGGCGCCGTCGGACTTCCTCAGCATCCTGAAAAATCCGCCGGAGAGCTTTGCCGGGCGCAAGCTGGGGATCCTGATCACCGAGGGCACCGATGCCAAGCTGCTGGCGGCCCTGCTGGCAGCGGCCGCGGCCGAGGGCACGGCGGTGGAGCTGATCGCCCCGGCGGTGGGCGGGGTGACGCTGAGCGATGGCACGGTGCAGGCGGCGCACCACAAGATCGATGGCGGGCCCTCGGTGCTGTTCGATGCGGTGGCCTTGCTGCCGGCCGAAGAGGCGATCCTGTCGCTGCTGAAGCTCCCCCCGGCCCGCGACTTCGTCAGCGATGCCTATGCGCATTACAAGTTCGTCGGCTTCACCGCACCGGCCGCCAAGCTGTTTGCCAAGGTGGGCCTGCCGGAGGACCTCGACGAAGGGTTCATCACCCTGGACGAGCCGGCAGATGCCGAAGAACTGATCGCCGCCTGCCGGGCGCTGCGCTTCTGGGACCGGCCAGACGGGGCCTAGGCGTATTGCCGAGACCAAATATGACAGGCGGCGCAGCGGCGCCGCCTGCTCTCATGCTGCCGTTCGCGGCTGACGTCTGACAAAGAGGCGGTGGCCGAAGGCCAGCCCGATCGCAACCAGCATCAGTCCACCCGCAAGCAGGAAGGTCAGCCGTACGCCCGCGCCGAGCGCCGCGACGCTGGCGCGGCTGAAATCACCCGTGCCGACGCCCCAGGCAAAGACGGCGCCCATCAGGGATGCCCCCGCGATCAGCCCGATATTGCGCGAGAGGGCGAGCAAACCCGAGACGCTGCCCCGCCGATCGGCCGGGACATCCATCAGGGCGGCGGTATTGTTGGCGGCCTGAAAGAGCTGGTAGCCAGGCGTCAGGATGATGATGGACAGCACATAGCCCGGGACCCCCAGCCAGGCGGGCAGGACGGCCAGAAGCAGCGCGCCCGCTGCCAGAAGGACCAGCCCGATTGCCAGCACGAGGCCGGCGCCCCAGGCATCGACCAGTCGGCCCGAGGGCACGCCGCTGACGATGGAGACCAGGGGGCCGATGGCCATGACAAAGCCGACCATGGAAGCTGTCAGGCCCAGAGCCAGGCTGAGATAGAAGGGGCCGACCACCAGCGTGGTCATCATGACGGCGGCAACCAGGACATTGACCAGGAGGCCGGCAGCGAGCGGACGGTTCAGCACCGACAGCAGGCCGGGCGCCGGCGACGCCGGCTTGCGGGGCATGCCGGGCAGCGCCAGGACGGCCATAAGCAAAGCGATGACGGCCAGCGGGAGCTGCAGCCAGAAGACGCCGCGCCAGCCGGTCAGCGGCAGCAGGAGCCCGCCGAGCGAGGGGCCGAGGGCGGTGCCCAAAGCCGACATGGTGCCCAGCAGGCCCATGGCCCGCCCGAGATGGGCCGCGCCGGCGGTCTGGCGCATGAGCACCATGGACAGCGTCATCAGGAAGGCAGCACCGATGCCCTGAAGGGCCCGGGCCGCGATCAGCAGCCCCAGCGTGGGCGCCAGGGCACAGAGCAGCGCGGCCATGGCGAACAGGACCAGACCGGCGACCAGCATGGGCTTGAGCCCATGGCGATCACCGAGCCGGCCGGCGATGATCACCGAGATGGTCAGGGCGGCGAGATAGGCAACGACGACCCCCTGCACCTGGGCAAATGGCGCGGCAAAGGCCGCGGCCAGGGTCGGCAGCGCGATATTGGCAATGCTGGTCCCGAGCGCAGCCAGCAGCGTGGCGAGCGCCAGCGTTGCGGTGATCGCCGGTGAGGCGGTTTGCGACGGGTCGCGATCTGCGCGTTGCATGCGGATTTCCTCTTGCCTCAATGTGATTTGGCAAGCAGGCTACGACTTCAAGTTCACTTGAGGTCAAGCATGAAGTTTCTCGATATCGGCGAGGTCGCGGCACGGAGCGGCTTCAAGCCATCGGCGCTGCGCCATTACGAGGCGGAAGGGCTGATCGCCTCGGTTGAGCGGCACGGCTTGCGGCGACAGTTCGCCCCCGAGGTGCTGCTGCAGCTCCGGCTGGTGGCCATGGGCCGGACGGCCGGCTTTTCGCTGGCGGAGATCGGCGGCATGTTCGGCAGCACCGGCCTGCCGGACCTGCCCCGCGACGCCCTGGGCGCCAAGGCCGATGCGCTCGACCGGCAGATCCGCGAACTGGCCACGCTGCGCGACCTGCTCCGGCATGTCGCCGAATGCCCGGCGCCGTCGCATCTGGAGTGTCCGCGCTTTCGGCGCCTGATGACCCTGGCGGGCAAGCGGGGAAAGACGAGCGGGGAAGCAACCCGCCAGCGATCGTAACAGGATGCAGAAATGCGGTACAATAGCTGCTGCCTTTTTGCAGCGTCAGGGTCAGACGAAGGGCTCGAATACTAGGCGCAACAAACCCCTGGGAGGGGCCAAATGACGGTATCACCAAGGCGCATCGAAGAGATTGAAGCAGTAATCGCAGCTTGGCAGCAGCAATCGATAGAACGGCTTGTCGCGGGCGATCCTGTGCTAGCATTTCCGCTTGAGCTTACTTCAGAAGAACTTGCAGCCTTGAGCGATGCCCTCCACCACCGCGTCGAGGCAACCTTTACAGAGGCATTCGGTGGCCCGAAAAAATACGCCAGGCACAAGCTGGTCCAAGATGCGTTAGCCGGAGCGAGGCACGAGGCAGATCGTTCATTGGCGATTGTACAGGGCGCCGTGACAGAAGAGGGCTTACGGATGGCAGTCGAGACGCATTTCCCGGGCGTAGTGACACAGCCCGATGTTGTAAATCGACTGTTCGATCCGATGAAGAATGGGCCGCTCAGCAATTTTGGGGCCAAGATAGATATCTCATTCGCGCTCGGGATACTGGGTAATTCAGCGCGAGGAACCCTCAAGCGTGTCGCGGAGATCAGAAACCTGTTTGCTCACCGTCTCGACATACGGTCTTTCGACCACGACGACATCAGAAAGCTGACCGATAAGTTGACCTATCTGGATGCTGCCCTGGATTATCGCGAAGACGGAATGGTGCACCTCTCACACCGCAGTGCCAAGAACGAAGTGGTTACTAAAACTGGGTTCCGCCTGGAGGAAAACCCGTTTGCCACCTCTCGCGGGCGCTTTGAACAAACGTGCAGCTTTTTCCAGCACCATCTACGCCAAGTTGTACCGGGCGCGACCGAGCCCGACTTGCACATTGGCGATGCCTAGAGACACGCTCACACTGATTACTCTACAATATCCACCGTGCGGGATCGTTAGGAACGGCATCGGGAATCAGCGAGCAGCCGTGGCTATTCTAAAGCAATTCCGGGCGTCGTATATGAGGTGGATGGCGGAGAGGATGGGAAACTACAACAATCAATAATATCAATGACTTAGACTGTCACAATGCCCCTATTTTGTCACCTTTTGTGACCTATATTTTGTTACCGTATGTCGATTAAGCACGTGGGCGCTCTAAGTCCTGCGCAATCATATCATCAACCCGTTTTTTGATTGCTTTCCCATGGACGTTTATGAACTGCGCAGTGTGCTTGTATGCGCTGCCCGTTAGGCGGCCACCAAGATGCCCAATCGCATTCGACTGCTCCAGCATCGCCAGAACGTCGATTGCCAGGTCCCGGCCAAATTCTCGACTCGTCGGGCCAATGAGCTTTCTGTCCAACGATACAATTAGCAACTCTATCCAGTTAATGAGCTGGACGCTCAATGCCTGCCTTGCCGGTCCCACGGCAACCATCAAGCGGTCTTCGAGCTCGCGCATCCGGTCTAGCATATCTGTCAGGGTGTCAAAATCCCGGCTAGCAGTTGCCTGACGCGTCTGGAGGCCAGAAAATACCAACCCTGCCGCCGCGCAGACAGCGGCTACTACACCTGCCCACGCAGCGACCAATTCAGCGGTCATTTCTTGTCGCCCTCTTTAGGCTTCAGCTCACCTTGCTGCTGCTCGGTGCCAGCGGCGCCGCCGGCGCTCCCCGCCAGCCCTAGTCTAAGATTGTTTGTCCCGAACGAGCGCTCCTCGATAGGAGGGGACAAACGACCGACTAGAGAATCACGAAAATTGCTCGTTCCGAAACCTGCTAGTGGGTTGCTGACGCCGCTGACCGGGAATCTGCCTCGCAGTGGTAGCTTAACCATGCTTCTCTCCAAAATTTCACGCTAATTGTCCGATGGGCAGGTGAAGGGGGCGGCCCCCCTTCACCTTATCAATTATGCACGACGCATGCTCGCCACTTCCGGCAGACCAACCCAGGTCCGCACTTCACCGGCGGTAACGAACACCTGATATTTGCGACCCGTCGCGCTGGCTGCCGTGGCGGCGAGATCTCGAATTTGAACCGCTGACAGCAAGGAGTTCGGCAAGTCGTATTCGCCGTCGGGCATCTTATAGTGGACGCCCCGATCTGCCCGGATTTCGTCTGTAAAGCCGCGAGCAGACATTTCGGCATATAGCTTCAGGTAGTCGTTCCAGTTTGCGTCATGAAGGACGATGCGAGTTGTTGATGTAGTCACTTTGCTTCACTTTCTCGTTTTGACCATTCCTATGCCATTGATATAACTGCGCTTTCTCCAAAACACGCGGTGATGGAGGCACTTGACCAATTAGCTATGGGTGAGTATGAGAAAGGGCGCGACGGCAAAAAGTGGAACCTCTTTGCCGCCTAGCCCTTAGTTAGTAGCCGCTTAATTGGTGCATCGGAAATATCGCCGATGTGCGATTTGGATATGCTGGCTTAAACAGCATTTGGTTGCTCTCTTTCTTCGGCCTCTCCACGGCCGATGTGCTTGCCAGACAGACAAGTTAATATTGCGGGCTGCCTGCCAGGGCAGCCCCTCTTTTTTGTCTTGAGGGAATCTGAAAACAGAATCACCCCGCATCAGCATCGCTGGCGGGGTATTGACTGTCAATATGGTAAAGGGGGGTGGTTAACGTAAGGTTAACACTATGGCCATTTTCCTGACGGCGCAAGTGGTTTCTTTAAATTTGCGCTTGACTCTGAGATGACGATTTTGCCCCCTCCTAAGTCCATGATAAACAACGGTAACGTTCAGGCGGCGAATTTTTCAACCTGCGCGTCACCTGTGGATAACTATCCATCTACAGGTGTTTTTTGGCCTCCCAGCGAGAATCATTGGTCAAACCTGTGGACAAGGGTTGCCGTATTGCGAATTTTGGACTTGACAGTGAATTCTCGGCGCCAACCTGCAGCCTCACAGTAATGGGCTCGATTAAGAAAGCCACGAAGCATTTGCGGGAATTCTCTGCACTTGGTTGGTCGACGCCCCGAACATGATTCGGGACGCCGTTCCCTCTTCTAAGAGCGCTGTCAGATGCTCCGTCCAAACCGATCCCTATTAAGGTCGTCGCGCCAACATTCCGGCCCACGTGCTACCTCATCGCGAACCGTGCAGGCAATATCTGCAGCCCAGTCAGCTACTTCGAACTCAGCATACTCGATGGGCATCATCCCGCCGGCCTTGTCCAGTTCATGCGCCACCATCGTCGTCACGAAGATACGCAGCCGCTCCAGGTCATCGACGGCATGGGCCTCATTGTCCGACACCTCCAGCTCATGAACCTCGCCGACAAGCCGCCCGGCCAACTCGTGGGTATCGATTGACGTAGGGCTGTTGATGGCGTGGTCCAACATGGTCATGACCGTGTATTCCTGACGCTCGGTCAGGCTGGGCTCATAGTTCGTGCTTGAAACGATGGTCATGCCGCCACCTCGACAACAATGTCTGCGGACACGATGTCGGCCCGGATCACGGTCACAGTGTCCGAACGCTGATGGTGCAATGCGATAAGCGGGCCTTCAGGGGACAGCAATACCTCTGCGTGAGAGATATGTTCGATGGTCAGGTCGGCGGTCGCATCGTTGTCCACACCACGTTCGCGGCACTTGTAAAGGCCGTAGAGGTAGTTCTTGAAGTCGCTGCGAGACAAGGTGATCATTCCGGGCCGGATTGCCGGATAGGTGCTCGGGGTGGTATTCATAGTTTTGTCAGTCCTTCTAGATTGGCGTTCAAAGTTGCCGGTGCGGGTTCGATTGGCGTTGAGCCGCCCGGCGCTTTCCCCTTCATCCACGCGAACAGAACTCGCCCGGCGGCTGGCCGGGTGCTGTCGTCATCAATGTCGGGATTTCGTATTACTCACAGAAAAAGTAGGAAGTCCAAAGGCGATTTAAGGCGATTGTGATTCCCCTTTTTTTTCAATGGGTTAGCCTACGCGGCGGTTTCGGCTTCAATGATGCTCCGCCACTTCGCAGGCCAGACGTCAAACATGCCGCCCAACTGGTCCACCATCGTGTATTCCTCCACCTTGCCGGTGAACGGGCAGTGCTTGACGCCCATCTGGAGCTGCAGCGCCTCATTGCATCTGAGCGCAGAGAGAAGGCCTGCCCAGGCCTTGTTGCTCATATAGGTGGGGATGTTGTCGTTCATGGCGCCCTCGCTGTTGATGGGGCGAGACTCCCACGGCTACGGAATCCGCGTCAAGCAAGATTATCCGCTAAACAATTGAATTATATGGGTTAAATAGCTCTTTAGCTCAATAGCCATAGAGCTACGCGCAATCAAAAAACCCTCCCCGGCTGCTCGCTACCAACGAAGCCGGAGAGGGTCTGACACAGGCCAGCATGAAGGAGCACACTGATCTGGTTATGTTATAGCATTACAGGTAGCTGACTGCAAAAGGATTTTGACTGTGTTCGACACTCGGCGCTGCGCGCCTCCCTGCGCGGCCTTCGGCCTTTCCAGCTCGCTCCGCTCGCTACCTGTTCTTGATCGCGATACCGGATGGTCTGCTTGGCTGCGCTGCAACTTCTCCCATATCCTCATCCGGAGAATGACTTATTCCCCCTCTGGTTGAGACAGAGGGTAAGAGCAAAGGGAGTGCGCTCACTGTCTCAACCAGAGGGGGATTGTTTCGAGGTTTCATCCGTCGAATGTGGTGAAGAGCCAAGGCCTGTTAGGCCAGCAGGCGGTATCCATTGACCTGCATTAGCTCCGTAATCCTGCCTTACGGCAATACGGTCGGACCTTTCGGTCCTCGTCATGGCTGGCTTACCTTCAACCAGGCCATGACCCACGGTTGTCGCTGCTCATCCTGTGAGCGTTCAACATTGCCGTGGTCGTTTGGGAGAATTTTCGCACTTGGTAGTGCGGGGCTTCAACCGGCTCATGTCACTCAACCTCTCGGGCCCAGTGCCGGTCTTCCATTCGCCTCTGGCGGGCTCATCGCGCCGGTCTGAATCCCGGTTGTCGCGGTCATGGTCGTCGGTGCCAGTATGCTCCTCACCGGGTTAACTGCCCGGTTCGGCCTGTGTCAGTTGCCTTATAGCGTTTATTCTGCCGCAGTGCGCTCGATCACAGCGGCAAGTTCGCGGGCGATAGATGGCGCCAGGGTGCGCTCATGGCCATTGTCACCGGCAATCTTGATGGACGTCCCCCTGCGGCTGATACCTACCAGGTGCGACCCGCTCAGGGCCTGAGCAAGTTCTGTCACAGCTGCAGGGATGCCCTTCGCCTTCGTGGTGGAGAACCACCGCAACGCGGTGGCGAAGGCCTTGGCGAGGTCCAGAGGCATCACGCGCTGGAACTGGCCAAAGTCTACCTCAACGGTGGCGCCTACACGGCGCACGTAAATGGTGGGGATGGCTGCAGGCACCCTGCCCTGCTCAATGGCCCACGCCACCAGCAAACCCACGGCATCAGCAACGGTGATGCTATTGGATTCAGCAAGAGCCTTAAGCTGTGCGTATCTTTCTTCAGGGACTACGATGTGGTTGGGCATAACACTCTACTTGTTAATGAGTAATCATTATACAAGTTAATAAATAAAGAGCAATAGCAATGTCGCGAGACCACTACATGGCCTTCCGTCAACAGATCGAAGATCGGCTCGGCGACGCCGTGATGGCATCTGAGGCAGGGATTGGCGTCCTGACTGGATGGCGCGGCGACTGGGCCGCCCTGCATCTGGCAAGGGTAATTGTGAATTGTGGCTCAATGCTCAGAATAATTGATGCCGGCATCAAATTTGCGCCGGGCAGCCAACTTCTGGACCATTTTTCCGTGGCGTCTATAGCCCGAACCGCAATCGAAGCACAGATCATGATGCTCTATGTCAGTGATCCAAAAATTGGCTTTGAAGAGTGGGAAATGCGGCGGCAAGTTTTTCATCTGCACGACACTGTGCACCGCATTCGAATGTTCAAGCCGACGGCCGCGCGTGATGATGCTGCGACCCAGAAAACTCTTGAGGCCCTTCGCATTGGCCGCGAGGAATTGCTCGGGGATTTGGGCAGAGACGCATATTTTCGTGCCCTCACAGACGATCAAAAAAAACGAATCCTTGCGGGACAGGATTTCTATGTTGGGGGCATCCGGGCTGCGGTAAGGTCGATTGGCTGGGATGTGGCCGAGTATGAGTTCTATTCAACCTACCTTTCGGCTTACATTCACTCCTCACCAGTCAGTTTTTTCAGGGCGGATCAACACGGAGTTGATTTCGCTACTGTATCCGATTTTCAATATGGTCTTTGCGGCACCGCCCTGGCTGCAGTTTCTGAACACCTCCCCCAGCTAACAGCACGGATTTATCAGTTAATCTCAATGGAAAAGGGCCTCTAACTTCCCCGACTTCGAAGGAGGTTCCCGGAACGACGCTGCTGGCGGATTTCGTCGGCGACTATTCCACGCAGACCAGCTTCCATTTCCCTGCGCATCCGCTTGGCCAAGTCCGAATTCTGCTCCGGGGTGCCGCCGCTGGCGTTCACGGTCACCGGCGCGTTAATCGTCACCACCGGCGCGGCGTTGTCGTTGGCATGGCCAATATTGTCGTTGGCTGCGCGGATCGCCGGACCATCACCAACAAGCCCACCAGTGGCGAAGGCGGTAAGCTCACCGCGATTGATGGCGTGCAGCAGGTCCAGGTGCTTAGCCGTCTGCGATGCCCGCACCACGAACTCACCGTCGCTCAGCCGGGCCGGGATGCTGTCGCTGGTGCCGGTGCCAGGCCCGCGAATGTGACCACCCGTTGCAGCTTCCACGGCACCACCACCGGCAAACCCGAAGAGGCCACCTAGTAAGCCGCCACCACCGGTGCCACCCATGAGGTTGCTGAACAGGCTGTTGATGAGGCTATCCAAAGCCATGTCCATCAGCTTTGACGCGAGGTTACTGAACGCATTAGCTAAGGCCGTGGCACCGTCAACGCCGTCGCGCAGATCGCCAAGCAGCCCACCCAGAAAATCCTTCGCCATTCCCTTAGCGCTATCCATAGCGGTCTGCATCTGGTCCATGGCCGCGCCTTCGGTCTCTATGGCCATGACAAGTTCGCGGATGGACTGCTTCTGCGCGTCGGTCGCGCTGGCACCGGCCTTGCGCAAAGCAGCGTCAACCTGCTTTTCCACCGCGCTCATACCGATGACCCGAAGCTCATTTTCAAATTCGGCGATCAGCTCAGCCGCCGCATCGCGCTCATCGCGCATTTCCGAAGCGCGACCGCCACCACCACCGCCACCAGAGCGCGCGGGCGGATCGATGGTATTGGCGCCGTCCACCACAACCTTGAGCGGCGGCACGGAAGAGCTAGGCATCTCGACCGGCTTGGCGCGGTCCTGCAAAATCTTGAGGATGTTCGCTTCGTCGGCGCGCAGGTCTGCAATTTCCTGCTCAAGCTGAACGGCAAAGCCCGTGTGAAGCCCGGCCTTGCCGGGATCAGAACGGGCGTCGCTGAGCGACTGCATACGCTCATGGTCCTTGGTGACAATCTCTCGGCTGAGGCCGTCCATCCGTGCCTCAAGGCTAGAAGAGGTGCGATCCTCAAACGCCTTGAACTGCTGCATGAAGTCAAACAGCGCCCATGAGGCGTTGACGATTGCCCGCTGCAAATTGTTACCTACGGTCGACGCGACGCTCTGGAATGCCCGGTCAAGGTCACCCGCCTTGGCAATCAGCTCATCGTCCATAACAAGGCCAAGGTCGTGCGCTTCCTGCCGCGTGCGGTTTAGCGCGGCTTCGCCCTCTTCAATAAGCTGAACGAACTTTTCGCCGCCCGTGCCACCGAAAATTTCATCGGCAATGCGTATCTGGGCGGCGCGGTCCAGATCACCCAACTTGCCGATGATTTCGGTGAAGAGGGCGGACGGGTTCTTGAGCTTTTCCTTGAGCGTTTCGGCATTGTAGCCAAGCCGGGTGAAGGCCTCCGCAGCACTGCCCTTTCCGGTGATGATGAACTCATCGGCGCGAAGATTGAGCTCTTTGATGCCGTCCACCAGGCCATCAACGCCCACGCGGTTCTGCTCTGCGACATACTTGAGCTCTTGAAATTCAGTGATGCCCAGCCCGGCGCGCTTGGCCTCATCGCCGATCTGGGCAACGGACTTGGCGACATCGGCGAACTTGGCGGCAATGCCGGTGATGCCACCCGCGACCAGGCCACCAATGAAACCGGCAGCGAGGTTCTTGCCGATGCCGCCGATACGGTCACCAATGCCCGCGAAGTGGCGCTCAATGTCGGCGGTGGCGCGCTTGCTGCGCTTTTCCATGCCGTCGAAATTCCTGCCGACGATGGCGCTGGCCTTGCGCATCTCGCGCTCGAGCTTGTTGATACGTGCCTCAACAGAGACAGCGAGGATCTGATCGTTCATCCGTAAACTTTCTGCATAAAATCGGGGTCGTCCCAAGCGGACGGGGAATTGTCGTTGGCGGCGGCGCGGGACACGGCCATCCAAGTGGCAACGGCACCATCAATGCGGCCGGTGCTTTTGCCTTTGTGCATGGTGCGGTTGCCCGCGCTGTCGGTGTGAATGGCGACGTTCGAGAAGCACCAGCGCAGCAGCGGGTGCCCGTCGTGCCGGAAGGTGCCACCGACGATATTGCGCTCCAGCTCATTGAGCGCCGGCGACTGTGTCACCCAGCCCTGCCGCATGGTCAGCACCGGCAGGCCATCGGCAAGCAGCGGCGCCATGACCGGCTGGGCATAGTGCGGGTCGAAGTTGAGTTCCTGCACGTCATAGCGGGCGCACAGCTCAGCCAGGTATTCGGTGACGGCACCGTAATCGATGACGTTGCCGGGCGTGGCGGTGAGCAAGCCCTGCTCAGCCCATTCCGGATAGGGCACGCCATCACGGTCTGCGCGATCGCGTAACAAGTCGCCGGGCAGGAAGAAGTGCGGCTGCACACTGATGATGCCGTTTTCATCGCGGAACGCAGCGACAACGGCGGTGAGGTCGGTGGTGGTGGACATATCCACGCCAACCCAGCACGGCGCGTTGTCCATCCGTTCAACGTCGCCAGCGCAACGGTCATAGACTTCCATGTCAATGAACGGGTCGGTGGACTGGTCCAGCCAGATATTGAGCTTGAGCTGCTTGAAGCTCTGGCGTTCGCGCATGCTGCGCTCTGCCTTGGCAGCGGCGCGCCGGAAGCCGTCAAGGCTCGGATAGCCATAAGCGAGGCCGGGATTGGTCTGATACCAAACAGCCTCATCGCGCCAGTCGGCATCGCGGTCGGCTTCGAACAGGATCGGTAGGATGGACGGGTCATCAACTTCGCCACGCGCAACCTTGCGGGCATCTTCGATCTGCTCCCAAGCGACGTTTTCCTGCCCGCGCCCTGCAGTGGTGGCCACCACCATGAGCGTGTTGTCGGACTTGTCCAAACCGGACTGCAGGGCTTCCCAGAGGTAGAAATTGGGCCAGACGTGCAGCTCATCTGCCAGCACGAAATTGGGCGTCCGACCATGTTGGGTGCCGGCATCACCAGAGATGACTTCGAGCGTCACTCGCTCTTTGGCATAGACGATCTTTTTCGCGCTGTTGTGGGCATCATAGACCTTTACCGCGCCGCTGATGCGCTGGTTTGCCTGCACAATGCCCAGCGCTTCCTTGAAGGCGATGCTGGCTTGCTTGCGATCAGCAGCGGCGAAGATAGCCTCACCGTGCGGCACCCGTTCCGGGCCGATGGTGTGCAGCAATGCCAGTGCGGCGGCGGTGCTAGTCTTGCGGTTGCCGCGCGGCAGCAACAGCACCACCGTCTTGACCACCCGATTGCCGTTCGGATGGCGCGGGCCATAGATGCGGCGGACGATACGCTCAAGCCAAGGGTCAAGCTGAAAACCCTTGCCGGGCAGCGTGCTCTTGGGGTGCTTGAGCCAGCGCAGAAACGCAACGGCGCGCTCACCGTCACCGAAGGTGTCTTCGATGGGCGTGCCGTCGTAAATCCAGGCGGGGTAAGTGCTAGATGGCGAAGGGATTGTCTTCACCCTCGGATTCAGCGCGGATCGACGGACGCGACCGGCTCACCGGGGTCAACCCAAGCTCAGCCGCACAAAGCCGCTGGGTGGTCTGGGCAGCGTTCATGATGCCGAAGGCGGGATGGCGCTTGCCGTCTGCCGTGACCAGACCGTCCACATTGATGATGCGCTGCGCCTGCCGCATGGTGCTTGTGGACAGGCAGTAGCTTTCCAGCGTGCCCATATCGGCTTCGGTGAGCGTCTTGCGCTCAAGCACGAGGATGGGCGCAATCTTGCGCCATTCGGCCTTGGCGTCCTTGGGGAAGTAGCTCGGCGGCGACGGCACAACCGTAACCGGACTGCTACCCATGACGATGGCGGCGGGTTTTCGCCCCCTCATGACAAGGCCTCGCAGCGCAATTCCATGGCACGTCGGCGGCCAAGCTCGACAATGCCGGTGATGTTGTAGGGCTGGCCTGCATAGACCAGCCGGTCCTTGGTGGTGAGGCCGTGATAATGCCGGATGCGAAGCACCAAGTCTGCGCCGTCACCCTCCCCATAGGCGCGGGCAACTTCCACGAAAACGTTGCTCAGCAGCTGAGCACGAACAATGGCAAAATCCGTCCAGGTGGACGTGACGGTGCCAGCCGGTGACACGCTTTCGGTCTCACGCTGTAGCACGATAGTGCGGTCCAACCGCCCAGCGCGCATCACAGGTGATACCCCATCTGGGCACGCAAGCTGATGACGCCATGCCCGCAACCGGAGGGGTCGCGCAGATACATACTACGCTCGACGCGTATGCCGTCATGCAGGTCAAAGCCCGGCACTGTCAGCTCACGCCCGATGGCATCCCAGACGGCACCACCGATGGACTTGGTGCCTTCAAGGCCGTCACCTTCGGCCCAAATGTGCAGGTCCAGAAAGGCGGTCACGTTCCGATAATTGGAATAGTGACCGGCTATCGAGACCTGCCCGGTGCCAAGGATGATGCTTGGGAAGGCATCGGGCCGGGTGTCGCCGTCACGGATTTCATTGGGGTCCACCAGTTCCATCACGTGCGGCGATGCGATGAGCCGGGTGCGGATGGCAGTCTGCAAGGCAAGGCTAGGTTCGGTCACTGTTTGCTCCACCATTCTTTGATGGCCTTCCGCACGGCGCGGTTGGTCCTGTTGTTGATGCGTTTCTGCAGGGTGCGGACGGCGGGCCAAAAGAACGGCTGCGCCGGTGCCTGGGCCGTGCCGTATTCGACAAGGTGCGGATAGCGGACGGCGTGGTTGCCCACGGTCACGATGGCCTCAAGCTCGGTGGCGGTGCGGCTGCCGCCGGGCTGGCTATAGGCAGGCGTGGTGCCACCGGGTGGCGTCACTTCAATGCTGTCGATGAGGTCGCCAGTGTCGCGCGACGGCTCGGCAAGATGGGCCATCATGCCCGCCAGTTCCTCGCCAGACTTGATGATGCTGGGCTGAATATCGGCGCGGATGGCCTGCGGAATGCCCTCGATACGGGCCATGACGCGCATCAACTGAGCCGAATAGGCCATCAGAACACCCACTTCCGGTGCGGTGCGATGAGGTCGGCATAACCCAGCGGCAGCTCTTGGGCACTGATGCCTACCAAAACGGCTTCCCGATTTTCGAATAGATGGGCGGCCTTCATGAGAATGGCTTCGCGCAGGTCGGCAGGCGCATCTCCATAGATGACGGGCGTTACAGCGCCGATGTCGGAAGAGACGGATGCCTCGGCAGCGGCGACCTTGCGTTCAAGCAGGGCGTCGTCGGCATTATCATCGATGAGGTTGAGCTGGGCTTTGAGGTCGGAAAGTGCGGTCACTGTGAAAACTCTATTTCGGAAATATCTTGCGCGGTGCTCCCCCCGCCGGTCCCCGGAAGTGCTCGCAAGTTCTTAACCACCCCCGCACTACAAGTTCTGAGGACTGCGAGCATGTTAGTGCTGAAAATGGGGAAAGCAGAATGCCTTGGGGATTTGAACGCGGTCATTTCTACAACCGCCGCATAGACATCCATGACCGGTTTGACGGCCAAGAGCAGGGCGGAATTATTACCCCTGCGCTGCACGGCGTAATTTTCATTATTACTGGCGAAGCGGGTGGCGCCCACGGCTACGCCGACAGGGAGCTGCCAAACGGTGGATTTGAGTATTTTGGGGAGGGTCAGATCGGTGACATGGCCTTCGTCCGAGGCAACGCTGCCGTCGTGAGCCACGTTTTTAACGGCAAGGATCTTCTCCTTTTCCGAAATCTTGGTGGCAGGCTCCTCTTTATCGATCAAATGATTTGCACCGGCAGCCACTATGAACAGGCACCCGACCGCACTGAACAAATGCGGCAAGCCATTGTATTCGAGCTGACGCCCGCTGACGCCGTCATTGAAGAGGCCGAAGGTGTTCTTCCCGCCATCGAACAGGACCTCGCTGAGATGCGCCGCAGGGCCATGGAAGCTGCAAACGATCATCCCGGCAGACGGGGTCGAGAAGTCTCTATTATTGAGCGCAGTGTGCGAGTGCGAGACTATGTGGTGGCCCGGGCGGCTGGACATTGCGAGGGTTGCGGTGATCCAGCACCTTTTCTGCGGCCCAACGGTGTTCCTTACGTGGAGCCACATCACCTTCGCCGCCTCGGTGATGGCGGTCCCGACAACCCGAGATTTGTCATTGGCCTCTGCCCAACATGCCACCGCCGTGTCCACTACGGGGTGGATGGTGTAGACTACAATCTTCAACTCCTCGCCCAGATGGGCGAAATAGAACCCAACTGAACTCATAGGTCACAGTCTCGGCGGCGCTCTTCGCGCTGCTTGGTGCTGTTATGGTGGTGCGCACAAAGGCCCTGCCAGTTGGCGCTGTCCCAGAACAGGCGGTCGTCACTCTTGTGCGGGGTGATGTGATCCAAGTGGATGGCGGGTGCATTGCAGCCGTCATGGAAGCAAAAAGGATGGGCAATCAGATAGCCAGCGCGTGCCTTGCGCCACTCATGATTATATCCGCGCGCTGCCGACGATGGGCGGCGGCGATCATGGCGGGCCTTGCGGGCGCGGTCGCCTGCGATCTGACAAGCGCAACGCTCACCGGACGGCACGATATTGCCGCAACTGCAAAGACGGGGTGGAGCAACAGGCATCAGGCCACGCGCTCCTTACCCTTGAGGGCTTGAAGGGCACCGCGATTAAAGGCCGGGTCGTGGCCTTCCTCTTCGATCCGCTTGAGCTGGGCGGGCGTGTAGGGGGCGGCGGTCTCCGGCTTGGTGCCGGTCGTCGTGCCGAACGCGGCTTTCAGCACGTCGGTGATGAGGTCCGTTCGGCCAGCCTGGGCGGCGATGATTTCGGTGGGGGTCGCGCTCCATGCTTCCTCTGGGGTCCAGCCCAACCAGCCGGTGGCGACGCCAAAGAGCCGGGTAAAAGTCTCGTCCGGGGTGATCTGCTGGCCGGTGGTGGTGGCGGGCGGCGTGGTGTTGTCAGGATCGATGCCAGCAACCGCCAGGACGAACTCTACCAGCGGGCCGGTGAGCCGATGCCGAACAGTGCCAAGGCCAATCGCCGCGATCTCTGCCAGCAACAGGCTGGGCTTGATGCCGGCTTCCCTCAACACGTCCATGATGGTGGTGACCTTGAAGCCCTGCACGGCAGCTAGCAGGCCCGTGAGGCCATGCCGCCGAACAAGGCGCATGCAGGCGCGGAGAGACGGGCGAAGCTCATGAGCCTCGCCTGCCAGTTCGAGAAAGATGCCGTCCGCGCCAAGCTTCATGACTAAGCGGCGATCTTGAGCTTGGTCAGAGCCTCGCCCATGATGATGCGACCGCCAACGCGACGGCGTGCATGCAGCTTGATGATGCCGTTGCCAGCGCCGGTAAGGTCGTCGCGGATGATTTCGAAACCGGTCCGGTCTGCGATGGCATAACCAGTTGCGAAATCACCAAAGACGATGGGCGTGGCGTCGGCGGCAATGCTGGGCATGTCCACCGCTTCATAGACCGGGCGGCCAAGAAGCTGCGGCGGCTGGCCACCGGCAATGCCGCGTTCCCAAATATAGGAGCCGTCAGTGTCCTTGAGCTTGCGCACAACGGCCATGGTCTGGCGGTTCATTAGCCAGGCACCGTTGGACGAATAGGCCGTCTTGATCGAATAGAAGAGGTCAATGAGGTCATCGCCGGTGATGGCTTCAACTTCATGCTCGGCAACGGCAGCGGACGTGAGAACGCCTTCTGCCTGGGTGGTGCCGTTCCCGTTGACGAACCACGTCGCTTCCTTCTGACCAAAGCGCCGGGCAACATGATTGCTCAGGTAGCCGGTGAGGTCGATCTGGGCATCTTCAAGCAGGATGCGCGTGACCGGAACGATGACGGCCATTTCGAAGGGCTTGAGGTCGATCTGGTCAAAGGTCGGCTCATCTTCGGTGCGGGCAGCCGTCTCAGTGACCGGCACCGGCTCGACTTCATCGACAAGGCGCGGAAGCTGCAGCAGCGGCCCGGACATGCTGATGGTCTGGGCAAGACCACGCACTGGTGAGAACTCAGCCACCTTTTCGAGAATGGACGCTGCCACCTGCTCAGGTGCCAGAATGCCGCCGCTCGACGGCGAGGCATAACCCAGCGACTTCACTTCGCTGGCATCGCCGTTGCGCATGAAGTCCGCGAACGCCTTGCGCTCGGTGTTGTCGTTGGCCGCGTGGCGGTTGTCGTTGGCGGCAACAGGGCGATTGGCCTTGGCCTCAACCTTGTCCAGGCGAGCGGTGAGCTTGGCGATGTTGTCGTTGGCTGCCTTCAGCTCAAGCTGGGCAGTGTCGTCGTTAGTCTCGGGGTCCATAGGGTGTTCCTGTGTGATGGATTTGACAGAGGTAATCCGCGCGCCCGGATGGACCGGACGGCGACAAAGAGAGATTTCAGTGATGGTGAGGGCGTTGAACTTGCGTCCACCGGACGGCAGCGCATCGAAGCCATCGGACTTGAAGCCGATGGAGAGACCTGTAACGCGTCCGTTACGCAACAGCGTGCGGGCCTCACGAGCCGGGCCGATGCCTTCGACAAAGAGGCGGCCCTTTACCTCAAGCCCAGCATCGGTTTCGGCATAGCTTTCCCAGACGCCCACAACCTGCTTCTGGTCGTGCTCCATGACGATTGGCAGCGCAGGCGGCAGGGCGAATGCACCCTTCTCGATAATGTCGCCAACGCTATCGGCAGCGCCGAACGGCCAAGCCAGGCCGGTGATGGTGCCAGCGTCATCGATGCTGACTTCAGCCTTGATTTCGAGCTTTTCCATCAGGCGGCAACCTCATCGCTGGGCTTGGCTTCCGGGCCGGTCCAGAGGTCGGTGAGAATGTCGAGTGCCAGCAAGTGCAGCTCACCCAGCGGATGGGCGTTCACATAGCTCTGCACCAGCGCATTGGCCTCTTCCGGATGGGTGCCACCACCGATGAGTCCAAGCCGGACGGTATTGACGATCTGGGCAAAGGACATACCGCGCAGGTTATCGACGGTCGCGCCAATGGGCTTGCCAGTGACACGTTCAAATTCTGGAATCAGGTGCGGCGTGAGCGAGAAATCCCGCTCACGGTCACCAAAAAATGCCTTGTGCATTAAGCGGCGTCTTTCTCGGTATCAGGTGGATTGTCGTTATCGGCCTGCGGCGCGGGTGCCGGGTCGGGATTGATATGTGGACTGCCCAGCTCATCGCCACCGGGCAATGGCGGCAGGTTGAGACCAGCGCGGACTTCATTGGCGGTGAGCACGCCCATGCTGCGATACTGCCCATAGGACGTGGCGCGGGTGGCGAAGCTCACGGTGAGCAGGTCGTCGGTGATGAACTCAAAGAAGCGTTCGGCGCGCTCTTCGCTGGTCAGCAGCACGCGGGCATAAGCCCACTCCCATGCGTCCAGCCAAGGGCGAAGCGTGTAGGTAAGGAACTGGTGCCCCATCTCTTCGGTGTTGGACCAGGTGCCACGCGTGAGGTCGAAAAGCATGGTCGGCGGCACCCGGAAGGCGCGGGCAATCTCTTCGGTCTGAAACCGACGCATCTGCTCAAACTGAGCATCAACGCTGTTGAGGCCGGTCTGTTGATAGGCAGTGCCCTCTGGCAGGATGGCGGGCTTGCCGGTGTTGTTAGGATCACCAAATGTGGCATTCCACATATCGGCAATGTTCTTGAGCGCAGCCGGGCTTTTGGCGTCGGTGCTCAAGATGCCGGACGGGCGTGCACCGTTTGCGAACAGCTTGGCTGCGTGACGCTCTAGGTCGATAGCCAGTGCGATGGCGTTACGGGCGCGGTTGATCGGTGCGGAGCCGCCGAACGCCTGAATATGCAGAACGTCCCGGTATTCATAGCGCACGTCTTTGCGGCCCTGCTTAACCACATAGAACGGTTCGCCGGTGGCGTCGTCGGTCTTCGGCTCGACGGTGAGCGGGTCAAGGCGGATGAACTCAACAACGCGGTCATTGACGCGGTTGGCGAGGGCGAAACCACCACGGTCATGCAGCAGTGCATCATGGGTGAGCTGGGTGCGCAGCTCGGCGGCGCTGGTCCAGTCATTGGCCTCATCATGCGCAAGGCGAAAGGCAGCATGGGCCGGGTCGGCTTCCCTGCCCTTGGCATTACGCACGAAAAGTTTGACCGGGAGTGTGCCGACTGCCTCAGAGATCAGCTCCACCGCAGATGAAACGGCTGGCACCTGCATTGCCGACTTCGGCGTCACCGACACATTGGAGTGCGTCGGCATGGCACCGAAGAGCCATGAGGCCAGGGGGTCCGTGAGCGTCACCGGCTCGGGTGCGGACTTGAGATCACCCTTGCGGTAGAGGCCGGGAAAGAAATCAAAAAAGGGCAACAGCAAAACTCATGACGTTAGGTTATTACATAACACTATGAGTCAAATGAACGAGAATGTGAATCCCCTAATTGGACAATTTGTTAAATCTGACCTTTTGCAATAGCGGAGACAAAGTGAAACATGAGAATTCCAGCCGCTCCGAACCCCGTCACGACAGTAATGAATAGCGCCGCCTTCCAGATCGGGATATTTACTAACTGGTTGAACTCGCTTTGCTTCTTCACAAGAGCCTTTTGTTGGATAAAAAAATCGCTGGGTGATAGGTCTTTGTTCAACAGCTCGACAACCTTCACTGAACTAAAGCCAGTAGCTGCTACTTTGAATACTTCGAACGCGACAAATACCATAATGCTTGTGCCCAGCAATGCACCTACCCAGTAAGTCGCCCATTCTCCAAGGTAATCTTTCGTATAGGACCAGATCGTGAAAATCGCTGCAAACGCCCCGAAAATGACCACCACCGTATATGCAGCCATACTTTCGCTAGTGCGGTGAAGGCGATCAATAAGCTGCTGACGCACTTTCTCCATCTTTTGCTGTTCAGCGGCGTCTTCGGTCGAAGTTTCCATCTTTGGCTGAGACTTTCTCGTTTCTCCGCTATCGGAAATTGAACCATACTCGATTCATTCTGCCTTGCATCGCATCCATCATCGCGACATGCGCGTCACCTATATAGGTGCTATCGCAGCAACTAGGTCCGGCGCACCGCAAGGCTGATCTCAACCAAAATACCAAGAGCTATAGCGCCACCCGCAATTGGCAACGTTTGAGTCACGACTAGATCCGGACTCTTGGAGAAGAAATATCTAGCGCTCCAAAGCGCAGCTTCTTCAGCTTCGACTATGAAGACCATGATGTAAAGTGCTGCACTGATCCGCACTGCTGCGAACGCAAATATGAGCCATGCAACTGCACTTCCAAGCTTAGTGAAAAACATCATCTATTCCAAAACACTAAAGGGGCGATCCTAAGCATAGATGCGTTGCCGTCTATGGGCCGATAGCCTGTTCCAACTGAAATTCCACTCGGTTTAACCCGTCACGCATTGCCTCAATCATTGTGACATGCACGTCACCGATATAGATGCCGCCCACCGACTGATCCTTGTGGCCTGTGATCAGGTCCGACACGTCCCGATTGATGCCATGCCGTGCCAGCGCGGTCTTGAGGGTGTTGCGAAAGCTGTGAAAGACCTTGCGAGCATCCACGATGCCAACCTGTTCCTTGTAGGTGCGTAGGAACCAGCGGTTGATTTTGTCTTCTGGCTCCCAATCCCAGAAGAGATTGATCTGACCTCGTCCTTTCAACCGCTCCACATAATCGAGAATGCCCAGCTCAATCAGCTTCTTGTGAATCGGCACCAGTCGCTTCGAGTGGACGTTCTTGGTGGCCTCCATCAGATCGAACACCCAGACGCCCTGTTCCTGATAGACGTCTGCAAGCTTGATGCGCCGGACTTCGCTTGATGATCGCGCACCGGTATAAAGCGCCACCAGCAAGGCCCACTGCCGGCTTTCATACTTCGCGGGGTCGGCGAAGAGCGCATCGCCGAACAAGCGCTTCAGGTCGTCGCCGCTAAAACCCACGCGGGTGGGTTCCTTATAGCCCTTCCCCAGGTCGACCTTGATGCCGCGCGCAGGGTTGTATTCCAAGTAGCCGTTCTTGGTGGCCCATCCCAAGATGGTGCTGATATGCGACAGCCACTTTTCATTGATAGTGCTGGCGTTCAAAGTCGGAAACGGCTTAGCCAGCTTCGTGTTGGCAGCGATGGCCTTGGGCAAAATCATACCCGGCAGCCGCTTGGTGTAATTGGCAGGAGTCTCAATCAGCGCATTCTTGTAATTGCGAATGTCGGCTGTTGTGATGGACCGTGCGACGACCCCCTGCCCTAAAAATTCCTCAAGCATGCGGACGGCAACTTTGTGTTCCGCCATCGTCCGCTCGGCCAAGCTGCTACCGGCAACCGTGCGCTCACGGTGAAACAAACCAAGAAGCTCAGCAACCGTCTCACCACTATGGGTGACGGGTCTGGTCGGCACCGGCGCTGCGACAGGCAACGTCTCTGGCTGCAGTAGCGGGCTCGTGGGCGGGGTGAGTGCCACCTTGCCACTGTCGCGCTGCTCCTGGCCTCCCATAGCCTCTAGCTGGGCCTCCGCTAGTGCCTTGAGCAGATCAAGGCGTGCCAAGCTCTTGTCAGCAGCGCCAACCGCCAGGACGGCATCGGCAGCATCGCCCATGACAGCTTCGGCCTCGTCATCAGGCAACTCACCGGCGACCAGCAACCGCAGCAGTGTCGCGCGCTGGGGTGAGGTAAGTTTGCGGAGCACCAAGGTGCCGCCGCTGCCCCGTTCCCGGTCGTCGCTAGCAAGCTCAGCGGAATAGTGGTGCTTAGCAGCGGTGCCCAATGTTGGGGTTGCGGCCGCAAGCTGGGCCTTGGCCTCATCGATCTTACGGTAGAACCGGGCGATCACTTCCGGCGCGGAGCGCTCAGCGGCTTTGCGGTCGGTGCCCATCCATTCGCGTAGTTCTGAGCCGGGCCCACCGACGAACACGATTCCGCGAAGCGGCTTCGGCACGTTCATACGAACTACCTGCCGGCCTTTGATCTCATGAAGGTGTTTGACGTCGGCCATGTGATTTTGTCACCAGTTTTGTCACCTTTTTTGTGACTGAAACCCTTGCAATGCAAGGACTTTCTGGGACTTCAATGACTTAGGGGGTGGATGGCGGAGAGGATGGGATTCGAACCCACGAGACCCTTTTGAGATCTGCGCCCTTAGCAGGGGCGTGCCTTCGGCCACTCGGCCACCTCTCCGTCGCGGGCTGGATAGCGGGCGGGATGCGCCAAGGCAAGTGGTTTTTGCCGGCAGGCGCCGCGAGCCCACAGGCGGGGCTGTGCGCGGGCACATTGCGGCGGCGCCCAGACCTCGCCGGTGGCTGCGGCGGGTGCCGTCGAATCAATTCACCCGCCTGCCCTGCCCGGGCGTCGCGCACCACGCCGCGCCGGACACCTGCAAACCAAGGCATTGGCTACCAGGCTGGCTAGGCGCTTGCCCGGACCGGGCATGCCAGCCCAGACAGAGGGGACAGGAACCTTTGTGCGCAGCGCCAGACGGCTGAGCTATCCCATCGGCCGGCGAGGGCCTTAGCACCAGAGCGACCATAGGGGCCGTGGTCGATAGCTGGCGGGCAGGCACGCCCGACCCGGTCGATGCCGGGCCTGGCAGGCTTGAGCTCAGCGCTGGTTGAACAGGACCTTCTGGGCTTCCTTGTCGTCGGCCAGGCTCTTCTGGGTGGCGTCCTTGCCGATTTCGAGGCCCTTGGCGACAGCCGGGCGAGCGTTGAGGCGCTCGATCCAGGCCAGAGCATTGGGGTAGTCGGCCTTGGTGATGCCATAGCGCTCCCAGGACTGGGCCCAGCCGATGGCGGCGATGTCGGCGATGGAATAGGTGCCGGTAATAAAATCCTTGCCCGCGAGCTGGGTGTTCAGCACGCGGAACAGGCGATGGGTTTCGTCGGTGTAGCGCTTCTGGGCATAGGGGATTTTTTCGGGCGCATAGACGTTGAAATGGTTGTTCTGGCCCAGCATGGGGCCGAAGCCGCCGACCTGCCAGAACAGCCACTCATCGACCTTGACCTGCTCGCGCGGGTCGGTGGGATAGAACTGGCCGAACTTGAGCCCGAGATATTTGAGGATGGCGCCGGATTCAAAGATGGAGATCGGTGCGCCGCCCGGGCCTTCCGGATCGACGATGGCGGGGATCTTGTTGTTGGGAGAAATGGCCAGGAAGTCGGGGGTGAACTGCTCGCCCTTGCCGATATCGATGCGGTGATAGGTCCATGGCACGCCCAGTTCCTCGAGCATGATGTGCACCTTCTGCCCATTGGGCGTGGGCAGGGAGAAGGCGTCGATAGGCTTGGTCTGGGTGGTCATGAGCCGGTCCATCTGGTTGGCAGTTGCCCCGCTTATATCGGCTTTTGACGATGAAGGGCAAGGCGCGCCGGCGCCCTGCCCCCGATGAGATTTCATCATGCCCGGCGGATACGCAGCTGCGGCTGGCCATTGCCGCGCAGAGCCGGGGTGACGCCCTGGCCGTCGACGGTGGCCACGACGCGGTGGCGCAGGGTGGCGAACATGAAGTCCGGCGTGACGTTGACGGGGGTGTCGAACTGCACGGTCAGCCTGGCATGGCCGCCATCGCCCAGCAGGTGCATGCCGAGCAGGACGCCGGTGAAGGGCTGATCGAGATAGAGCCCGGTGACGCGGCCGCCGACCTGGAAAGGCGCCGGACGCTGTTCGGGCAGGGCGGCGCGGGCGGTGTTCCAGTCGCGATAGCCATGAGCGCGCGCGATCTGCTCGAGGGCGGCGCCATGGGTCAGCGGACTGCCGGCCTGGGCGCGCGTCTCGCGCAGGGCCTTGGCCTCGGATTTGAGGGTCTGGATGGAGGGGGTATCGAGGGAAAACGACATGACAGGGTCTCTCATTTGCATGAGGCGTCTGGTGCATGGGAGCCCGCATTGCCATGAAGCGCCTCGCAAAGATGAACCTGGGTTCGCTTTTGCAGAAGGGCTGGACTTCACCATCGGAATTGCTTCCGGCGAGCGGCAGGTGCCAGCGACCGAAGCGGGATATGGGCCTGGTACCGGCTTTTGTCAACCGGTGGGGTTGCGGGCGATCAGCGGCAGTGATGGGGGCGATCAGCGATTTATGTTGGGCGAACCGGGCGGATCGGGCTATGCGCTGGCACCTCAGGATGGATCCCGGCCGGTGCCGGGATGACACCGAGGATGGGAGACCAAGGTGCTTGAAACACTGTTCCTGCTGCTGGCCGGCCTTGTTGGCGGGGCGCTCAATTCGCTGGCGGGGGGCGGCTCGTTCATCGTGTTTCCGGCGCTGCTGCTGGTGGGCGTGCCGCCGGTGATGGCCAATGCCTCCAATACCTTTGCCGCCCTGCCCGGCTATGCCAGCGGCGCCTTCGGCTATTGGCATGCCATGGGGGCGCACAAGCATCTGCTGGTGCTCTATGGCGCGGTGGCGGCGGTGTTCGGCTATATCGGAGCAGAGCTGCTGCTGGTGGTATCAGACGAGCAGTTCGGGCTGGTCGTGCCCTGGCTGATGGGCTTTGCCGTGCTGCTGTTTGCCTTTGGCACCAGGCTCAACGGCTTTGTGGCGGCGCGCAGCGGCGGCGGGCGCGGGATGAAGCTGGTGGGGAGCGGGCTGCTGCTGGCCTTTCTGGCCGGGGTCTGCGTCTATGGCGGCTTCTTCAATGCCGGACTGGGTATCCTGCTGCTGGCCTTTCTGGCCACCGCCGGGATGACCGATATCCACGCCATGAACGGCCTCAAGCTCTATGTCTCGTCCATCGTGGCGCTGGTGGCGGTGGCGCGCTTTGCCGTCAGTGGCTCGATCGACTGGTATCACGGCTCGATCGCCCTGGTGGGCGTGGTGGTGGGCGGGTACCTGGCGGCGCGCAATGCCCACCGCATCCCGACGCTGTGGATCCGCGTGGCGGTGATCGTCTATGGCGTGTTCATGACGGGGTATTTCTTCTGGGGGGCGTATGTCTGAGCCACCTTCTCCCCTTGAGGGAGAAGGTGCCGCGCAGCGGCGGATGAGGGGTTACTTCCTCGCGTCTGGCATGGGATGGCGCAGTACCCCTCACCCTGGCCTTCCGCTGAACGCGTCAGGCCGTCCCTCTCCCTCAAGGGGAGAGGGTAAGAAAAGCCAGTCTGCCGGCCTCAGCCACACTGCGGCATCGTGATAGGTGGTGCCGCCGAAGGGCGGCGCGGGGGCGGCGCTGGTCAGGGTATTGATGCCCCTGCCGCCGCGATGGGACTTGTTCTTGTGCAGGCCCTCGGCGATCAGCACGCCGGTGGGCAGGCCGGGGCGGATGCGGGCGGTGAGATCAACGCTACCGCGCTGGTTACCCACGGTGACAAACTGGCCATCAGCGATATCAAGGCGCGCGGCATCGTCGGGATGGATGAAGACCGAGGGCACGCCCTCGCGCTTCTGGCTGCCCGGGGTTTCGTTGAAGGTTGAATTGAGGAAGCCGCGCGCCGGGCTGGTGGCGAGGCGGAACGGGTGCTCGGGCGTGGCCGCCTCGGTAATGGCCCAATGGTCGGCAAAACGGGGCATGTCGGCGGGATCGCAGGCCCATTGATAGCCCTTCTTGGCCGCGGTGCCCGCCCAGTTGGGCGCGAAGCGGAAGCGCTTGTCAGGCCAGGCAAAGCCATCAGCAAAGCGGGCCACGGCGTCGGGGCGCTCGCGATCAACGAAACCGGTCTGTTCGACCTCGGCCAAAGCCGGATAGTTCGAGCGCGCGAAGGTGTCGGCGATGACCTCGCGGTCGGTGGCAGTAAAGCTCGGATCGGTCAGCCCCAGGCGCAAAGCCAGGGCATTGACGACCTCGTGGTTGGAGCGCGTCTCGCCCGGGCGCTCAATGACCGCCGGGCCGTAGAGCACGCGGGTATGGCCACCGCGGGTATAATAGTCGTTGTGTTCGAGGAACATGGTGGCGGGCAGGACGATATCGCCCAGTTCGGCCGTTTCGGTCATGAACTGCTCATGCACGACGAGGAACAGGTCCTCGCGCGCCAGCCCCTGGCGCACCAGAGCCTGTTCGGGGGCCACCGAGGCCGGATTGGTGTTCTGCACGAGCATGGCCTTGACCGGGCCGCCCTGCTTGAGGGCCCTGGCATCGCCGGTGAGGACCGGGCCAATCTCGGACATGTCGAGCCAGCGCGGCTCGCCCTTTTGCATTGTCGCGCCGGTGAGGCGGGACTTGTCGAGCGCCCAGGTGCCGGAATTGGAATGAAAGGCGCCCCCGCCACGATGCTGCCAGGCGCCGGTCATGGCCGGGATGCAGAGCGCGGCGTGCATGGCCGTGGCGCCATTGCGCTGGCGGGTGAAGCCATAGCCGAGGCGGAAATAGGAGCGCGGCGTGGTGCCGACGAGATGGGCGAACGCTGTGATCTCGGCCACGGTGAGCCCGGTAATGTCGGCCGCCCATTCGGGGGTCTTGGTTGAGAGATGCGCCTCGAAATCGGGGCCGAAATCGGTGTATTTTGCCATATAGGCGCGGTCGGCGAGGCCATCGCGCAGCAGGATATGCAGGACGGCGACGGCGAGGGCGCCATCGGTGCCGGGGCGCAGGATGAGGCCGAGATCGGCCTGGGCCATGGTGGCGGTCTGGTAGATGTCGATGACGACCACCTTGGCGCCACGGTCCTTGCGGGCGCGCATGGCGTGGGTCATCACATTGACCTGGGTATGGACCGCATTGGTGCCCCAGATGACGACGCAGTCGCTCTCGGCCATCTGTTCGGGATTGACGCCGCCCAGCATGCCGGTGCCGGCAATATAGCCGGGCCAGGCAGTGCCGGTGCAGATGGTGTCATATTGCCGGGAATAGCCCTTGGCGGCCCGCAGGCGATCGATGCCGTCGCGCTGCACATGGCCCATTGTGCCGGCATAGTAATAGGGCCAGATGGCCTCGGCGCCGTGCTCGGCCTCGATCTGACTGAAGCGGGCGGCGATCTCGTCAAGCGCCTCGTCCCAGGCGATGGGGGCGAACTGGCCGCTCCCCTTGGGGCCGGTGCGGCGCAGCGGCTGGGTCAGACGCTCGGGATGGTGCACGCGCTCGGCATAGCGGGCGACCTTTTCGCAGATGACGCCGGCAGTATAGGGGTCATCCTTGGCGCCGCGCACGCGCCCGATGGTGTGACTGTCGATGATGTCGACATCCAACGCGCAGGCGGAGGGGCAATCATGCGGGCAGACCGAACGGACGGTGCGCAGGGCGATGGACTGGTTCATGGCAGCAATCTAGCGGAGGCGCGGGCCCGGCTCAATTGAATTGGGCTGATGGCGGTCATCTGCGGCGTGAATGGCGTGTCGGCTGCGCTGCCGAGCGGGCGGCAAAGGCCATTAACGATGATGGCATCGTCATTATGGTAAACACTTCGTAAACGTGTCATTATGCTGTTGTCATTGCTTGGGGAACTGTAAATGGCAGACCTGAACGCCCAGCTTGCGCGCGCGGTAAAGACCAGCGCGATCTATGATCTTGCCACCTGCCTGCCGCTGGCCCTGCCGGGCGTTGCCTGGCTCTACCTGGTGGTGCTCGACACACTCAACGGCGCTGTCGGCCTGGGCGGCCAGGTCGGGGAACTGTCGCCCCTGGCGATGATGTTCATCAATTTTCTCGGCTCGCTGATTTCCATCTGGGCCGTCATGCGGCTGATCAATCCGAGCTGGGCCAACGGGCTCACCGACATAGCGGTGCGAACCCTGTTCTCGATCGCCATGCTCAATGCCATCTTCAACGGCGTGCCGGGGCTGATCAGCGTGCTCTGGGTGTGCGAGATGGCCCTGCTGCTGGTGCAGGCCTATTTCGTCCATCGGGTGTGGAACACGCAGCATGCGGCAAGCGTGCGCTCGCTGCGCGTGCCCGGCTTCCAGGGACAGGTCCCGGCCGAGTAATCGGCGGATCACCCTGCCCGCGCGCTACAGGCCGGCAAAGGCCTTTGCCGAGGTCTCGGCATTGCGGCGGACGCGGTTGCTGGCGTGCCGGGCCAGCTGTGCGGCGCCGGCGTGAAACTGGGAAAAGGTGACGCGCCGGGAATCGTGGGTGGCGATGGTGATGCCGCGCCAATTGGGACGCACCGCGCGCACGTCCGACCAGGCCAGGCTGGTGACGCGGCCCAGCGCCGAGCGGTGCTCCACCAGCTGGTGGTTCCAGCGCACCCGGGTGAAGAGCCCGCCCAGGCCGATGCCGAATGCGCCGCCCCCGAGCAGCAGCGCCGCCAGGAAGGTGGCCATCATCTGGGTGGCCGGGACATGCTTGCTGCCGCCAATGACGATCACGGCCGACATGAGCACGATCGCCAGGGCTGCGGCGCCATAGCAGGCGAAATACTCCACCGGAGCCGGGCGAAGCTCGGACCAGCCGTCGACATGCACGGCCTCCTCGCTCTGCAACAGGCGCAGCGCCAGAAAGGCGGCATAGCCAAAAGCCACTACGCCGGCGGCGCGGGCCAGCGGCAGGCCGGCGGCAAAGGGAACATATTTGAGAAGAAGAAGAAGTCCGATAATCGTCAGTGGCACAGCCACTTCCTGCCAGCGCAAGGGCACTACTGCTCTCCAATATCTGCGGCCGGTGACGCGGGACGGCGATGTGGATGCCCGAATCTTAGCAAGGTAAAGTGATTTGGCTATTGAGAATTTTGCGCCGCTGGCCAATCGGCGGGCGGCGGCGGCGCAAAAGGCACAATGGCTATGCTGCGGGACGCGTGGCATATTGATTCAACTGTCGGGCGCAAGTGTCTGAAAATCATGCTGAAACAACGTCGCCCTGAATAGCGGGACTGCTGCAAATGCCCGATCCTGCTGACACCGCCTGTCATGGCATTGTGATCGCTTCGGGCGAACCGAAGGCGGAGACCACAGCGATGATGCCTGCCATTGCCGACGTCTTTGCCCGCTATCCGGACGCGACGAGAGCGGAATTGCTGAGCCTGCGGTCGCTGATCCTCGACACGGCGGCGGGCATACCGGGCGTTGGCGCGCTGGAAGAGACACTGAAATGGGGCCAGGTGAGTTACCTGACGACCCAGAGCGGCAGCGGCACGACGATCCGCATCGATCACGACAGGCTCAGCGGGCGGCCGGCGCTCTATGTGAACTGCAAGACCGATCTGGTGAGCCGCTACCGGGCGCTTTATCCGGACGCGTTCGACTATCAGGGCGATCGGGCGGTGGTATTGTCCGCCGGGGCCGATGCCGACGCGTTGCGGCATGTGGTGGCGCTGGCACTGACCTATCACGCGGCCAAGAAGACCGGCATACACAAGTAAAAAAACGGGGCGGCCTGAGCCACCCCGTTCGTCTAAAAAACTGTTGCCGCGTCAGATCTGCGGCTTGCGCTTGGCCTTGTGGTCCTTCTTGACCGGCTTGCTGCCGTCAGCCGGCTTGGCGGCCCATTTGGGCTTGCCCTTGTCCTTGCTCGGCGGGGCCTTGGTCACCTTGGGTGCGCGCGGCTTGTCATAGTCGGGCTTGGGCGGACGCGGCTTGTCGGCATCGGCGGAGGGGGTCCAGCCGGTGCTGGCCGGGGCCTCGAAATCATCCTGCTTCAGGCCGGCCGAACCATAACGGCTCTGGCGATCGGCGCGCTCTGGACGCGGCGCATCGGGATCGTAGCGCTCGACCGGGCCGGGCGGGCGGCGCTGCGACGGCGGTGGGCCAGCTGGACGCTCGCCGGGACCATCGACAGCGGTGATGGTGACACCTTTTTCGCCCGAACCGTTCTTGGTGATGCTGCGCAGGAAGGCGTCGGCCTTGGGCGCCGCCACCTCGAAGATGGATTCAGTATCAAAGATGCGGATCGAGCCGATGGCCGTCTTGGTGACGTCGCCGGCCTTGCACAGCATGGGCAGGATCCAGCGCGGTTCGGCGCGCTGCTTGCGGCCGACATTGACCTTGAACCAGGTGCCACCCTCGAAGCGTTCGCGGCTGCGCGGATCGCTGTCGCCGGGCTTGCCGGCAACCGGGTTCTCGGTGACGTCCTCGGGGGAGGGACGCGAGGCCAACTGCTGGCGCAGATAGGCGGCGGCAATGGCTTCGACCGAATGGCGCGCCATCAGCTGCGCCACGAACTCGATCTCTTCCTCACCCGCAGGCGGGGCCAGCGCGGCGGCGCTCAGAATGCCTTCGCGATAGCGGGCGTCGATCTCGGCCGCGGTGGGCGGCGCCATATTGGTGACGTCGAGCTTGGCGGTGCGCAGGATGCGCTGGGCCACGGCGCGGCGGTGCATCGGGGTGATGATGACGCAGGTACCCTTGCGCCCTGCCCGGCCGGTGCGGCCCGAGCGGTGCAGCAGCGTGTCGGGATTGGTGGGCAGATCGGCATGGATCACCAGATCGAGATTGGGCAGATCGATGCCGCGGGCGGCGACGTCGGTGGCGACGCAGATACGGGCGCGACCATCGCGCATGGACTGCAGCGCATTGGTGCGCTCGGCCTGGCTGAGCTCACCCGACAGGGTCACCACGTCAAAGCCGCGATTGTGCAGGCGGGCGGAGAGATGCTTGACGCCTTCACGGGTGGAGGCAAAAACGATGGTATTGGCGGCCTCGAAGTAGAGCAGCGTGTTGATGATGGCGTTTTCGCGCTCATTGGCGGGCACCAGCATCAGCTTGTAGTCGATATCGGCATGCTGTTCGCCACCGCTGGTGGCAGCAACGCGCAGCGCATTGCGCTGGAAGGTCTTGGCCAGCTGGGCAATGGGCTTGGGCACGGTGGCCGAGAACAGCAGGGTGCGGCGATCCTCGGGGGCGGCGTCGAGGATGAATTCGAGATCCTCGCGGAAGCCCAGATCGAGCATTTCGTCGGCTTCATCGAGCACGACGGCGCGCAAGGCCGACATGTCGAGGGCGCCACGGGTGATGTGATCGCGCAGGCGGCCGGGGGTGCCGACGACAAAGTGCACACCCCGCTCGAGCGCGCGGCGTTCGGTGCGGGCATCCATGCCGCCGACGCAGGTGGCCATGCGGGCGCCGGTCTCGGCGTAGAGCCATTCGAGTTCGCGCTGCACCTGGAGGGCCAGTTCGCGGGTCGGGGCGATGAGCAGCGCCAGGGGCGCACCGGTTTCGGTGAAACGTTCGGCGTCGCCCAGCAGGGTGGCGGCGATGGCCATGCCGAAGGCGACGGTCTTGCCGGAGCCGGTCTGGGCGGAAACGAGCAGGTCGCGGCCGGCGGTCTCATCTTCGATGATGGCCGACTGCACGGGAGTCAGGGTCTCGTAACCCTTGGCGGCGAGGGCACGGGCGAGCGGGGGAGAAATGGTTTCAGGCAGGGACAATGGGTATCTTTCGGATGGGGTGAGAACCCCCACCCGGGCCTCCCCTTGATGGTCGGGAGGGCGGCAAGGAGTTCTGAAGTCGGTGCAGTATAGCACAAACAAGCAAAAAAGGCCGCCCGGCGGGCGACCCAAGGGTCAGTGCGCGTTGCGAGGCCGGTCCGGCCCTTCGCAAGGCTCAGGGCATTCGCCCCTCAAATCGCTCCAGTGGAACGATTTGACGGCTGGCGCAGCGCCAGCCGTCGGGCCTTAGCCAACGATTTCGTCGTCGTTGAAGAAGTACTTGATCTCTTCGGCAGCGGTCTCGGGGGCGTCGGAGCCGTGCACCGAGTTCTCGCCGATCGAGAGGGCAAATTCCTTGCGGATGGTGCCGGCAGCGGCATTTTCCGGGTTGGTGGCGCCCATGACTTCGCGGTTCTTGAGGATGGCGTTTTCGCCTTCGAGAACCTGGACGACGACGGGCGAGGCAATCATCTGCTCGACCAGTTCGCCAAAGAAGGGGCGTTCCTTGTGGACCGCGTAGAAGCCTTCGGCCTGGGCGCGGGTCATGTGGATCTTCTTGAGGGCGATCGGGCGGAGACCGGCTTCCTCGAACTTGGCGACGATCTTGCCGATCAGGTTGCGACGGACGGCATCGGGCTTGATAATGGAGAAGGTGCGTTCGAGCGCCATGGGTAGATCCTTGAATGGGTCTGGGAGGGAATGGTGGCGCCTTGTAACGGGAGAGTCTGACGGAGGCAAGACGGGCTGTTCAAGCCTGCTGCCTCCGCTGCGTGCTCAGTCGTCGATGCGCTCGCTCTCGCTGGCGATGGTGGCGCCGTCGGCGCCCAGCAGCGTCACCGTGACATGGGTCACCGAGACGTCGGCTGCAACGGCCTGCTCGACCTCGATTTCCTTGGCTTGCATGGTGCAGACTTCCGCGGTGGCCGTCACCGAAAAGGTCAGCGCCAGGTTACCGTCCGTGACGTCGCCCAGTTCGGCCGGCCCCACCGTTTCGCAGACGCCGCCGGTATATTCGAACTCGATCATGACCTGGTCGGCGTTGATGCGGTCGGCGTCCAGATCGTCAAAATTCTGGTTGCCTTGCGCCAGAGCCGCGCCGGGCAGCAGGAACAGAGTGGCGACGGCCAGTTTGGCGATGTGCATGATCAAGTATCCTTTTGTGAATGTCATGAAGTCAGCGCATAGGGGCCGAAATGGTTGCAACCAACGCGCGGCCAGAGCAGCCATGCCGGAATGCCGGTTGCCTTCGCGGTCACATGACCTTATCCAGCGGCAAAGACTTTTTGTTGCGGGTACGGGTGCGGCTTGAGCCGAGCGAACGTTTGCCCTGCCCTTTCCATAGATTGCCGCTGCCATGCTCTCGATCAACAACCTTACCTATCGCATTCAGGGTCGCGAACTGTTCGAGGATGCCTCGGTGGTGCTGCCGACCGGTTCCAAGACCGGCTTTGTCGGCAAGAACGGCACGGGCAAGACCACGCTGTTCCACCTGATCCAGGGCCATATCCATCCGGACGCCGGCAATATCGAACTGGTCAAGAAGGCACGGATCGGCGCGGTGGCACAGGAAGCGCCCGCCGGCAACGAGACCGTGCTCGAAGTGGTGATGTCGGCCGACAAGGAGCGCACGGCGCTGATGGCCGAGGCCGAGACGGCCACCGACCCGGACCGGATCGGCGAGATCTATATTCGCCTCGCCGATATCGACGCCTATACCGCCGAGGCGCGTGCCGCCACCATCCTGCAGGGCCTGGGCTTTGAACAGGACCGGCAGAATTCGCCGACGCATGAACTCAGCGGTGGCTGGCGGATGCGCGTGGCTTTGGCGGGCGTGCTGTTCAGCCAGCCCGACCTGCTGCTGCTCGACGAACCGACCAACTATCTCGATCTGGAAGGCACGCTGTGGCTGGAGCGGTATCTGGCGACCTATCCCTATACCGTGTTCATGATCAGCCATGATCGCGACCTGCTCAACAAGTCGGTCAACTCGATCATCCATCTCGAGCATCGCAAGCTCACCTTCTACAAGGGCAATTACGACACGTTCGAGAGCACCCGTCGCATGCAGATGGAGCTCAACAACAAGGGCCGCGAGAAATCGCTGGACCAGATCGCCCATATGCAGAAATTCGTCGACCGCTTCGGCGCCTCGGCGACCAAGGCCAAGCAGGCCCAGGCGCGCATGAAGATGATCGCCAAGCTCAAGCCGCCGGCGGCCATGTTCGACGAATATTCGGCGCCCTTCACCTTCCAGCAGCCCAAGACCGAGCAGGCGACGCCGATGATCTCGATGGATGGCGCGTCGGCCGGCTATGGCGACAAGACCATTCTGCGCCACATGAACATGCGCATCGATCCGGGCGACCGCATTGCGCTGATCGGCGTGAACGGCAACGGCAAGTCGACCTTTGCCAAGCTGCTGGCCGGCGACATCAAGCCGATGAGCGGCAGCGTCAACAAGGGCAAGAAGCTGGAAATCGCGCATTTCGCGCAGCACCAGATGGACAAGCTCAAGCCGGAATGGACGCCATTCGAGCATATCGTCGACATCATGCCGACCGACAGCGAGTCCAAGCGGCGCTCGCGGCTGAGCCAGATGGGCCTGACCAAATCGCGCATGGACACGCTGGCCAAGAATTTGAGCGGCGGTGAACGCGCCCGCCTGCTGATGGGCCTGATCACCTTTTCGGGCCCGGGCATGATGATCCTCGACGAGCCGACCAACCATCTCGACATCGACAGCCGCGATGCGCTGGTGCATGCGCTTAACGATTATGAAGGCGCCGTGCTGATCATCAGCCATGACCGCCATCTGATCGAGGCGACCTGCGACACGCTGTGGATCGCCGAAGGCGGCACTATTCGCGTGCTGGACGAGGATCTGGACAGCTACCAGAACTCGATCACCTCGGCCAAGGAAAGCAAGGGTGGCACCAAGGCCGAGCGCAAGGCCAACAAGCAGGAAGCCGCAGCGCGCCGCGCCGAGATCGCGCCGATCAAGAGCGCCATTAAGGATGCGGAAACCAAGATTGCCCGTTTGAAGCGGGAAATCGACAAAATTGATGCCCAGCTCGCCGATCCAAAAGTCTACAACGGCGATCCCGGCCAGGTGATCACCCTGGGCAAGGACAAGGCACGCTATGGCACCGAGCTCGAGCGCACCGAAGAAGAGTGGCTGGCGCTGAGCGCCGAGCTGGAGACCGCTGAACAGGCATGATCAGACTGACCGCCCAGGATGTGATCTTTACCCTCGGGCTGCAGCCGCATCCCGAAGGCGGCTGGTATGCGCAGACCTTCGAAGACGCTGCCGAAGTAGACGGTCGCGCACGCTCGACGGCGATCTATTACCTGCTCGAAGCGGGCGACGTTTCGGCCTGGCACCGGGTGGACGCGGTCGAGGTCTGGCACTTCTATACCGGCGCGCCGCTCAAGCTGCGGATCTCCGATGGCGCCAGCGTGGATTCCTTCGTGCTGGGAGCCAATATAGATGTGGGTGAACGGCCGCAGCTGGTGGTGCCACCAGCGGCCTGGCAATCGGCCGAAAGCCTGGGCGGGTGGACGCTGGTGGGCTGTACCGTGACGCCGGGCTTCCAGTTCGCCGGCTTCGAGCTGGCGCCGGCCGGCTGGGAACCCGGCCAGCCATAGAGCGGCGGGCGCCCTGCCCCGGATCGTAACGACAATCAGACATCCGCGCGGACAAGTGGCGCCAATACTGATACCACGCACCAGCCGCCATGCTGGCGCGGGGGAAATCAAGATGACGACGCCGACTGCATTGTTGATCGCGACCGCCACGGTCGCCTTGTTGAGCCTGCCAGTGCAGGCGCAAGATCTCGATGACACGCAGATTGCCGAGGCCATGGACTTTGCCATGCATGACGCAGTGTTCACCATGTATCACGAGATCGGCCACATGCTGGTGGGCGAACTCGGCCTGCCGGTGCTGGGCAAGGAAGAAGACGCGGCCGACGCGCTGGCCACGATCATGCTGCTGCTCGATGACACGGATGAAGACAGCTACAATGCCCTGATCGACAGCGCCGACGGCTGGTACTTCAATGCGGTCAAATCCACCGGCGAGGGCGTGGACGCGCTATCCTATTATTCCGACCATAGCCTGGATATCCAGCGCGCCTATGCCATGGTGTGCATGATGGTGGGCAAGGACCCGGAGGCCTTTGCCCAGACGGCGGACGCCTATGAGCTGGATGCCGATCGGCGCGAAAGCTGCGGCTATACCTTTGCGCAGGCGGCGTCGGCCTGGGCGACGCTGCTGGCGCCGCATGAAGTGACCGACGCGCCGGGTGCCGAGATTACGGTGACCTATGAGGATGCCGGAGACTATGAGGTGTTTGCCGAAGCGCTCAAGGAGCGGCAGGTGCTGGAACGGGCCGCCGCACTGATCAGCGAGAGCTATGTGCTGCCGGGCCCGGTGACCTTCACCGCCACGCTATGCGGCGAGGCCAATGCCTATTACAGCCCGAGCGAAAGCGCGGTGACCTATTGCTACGAGCTAGCCGATTCCATGTTCGCGCTCTATGTCAACGACATCCTGCCCCTGGCGGAGTCAGAGGCTGACGCGGAAACGGCTGACAGCACGGAGCGGGCAGAAGGCGACGTGCCGCGGCAGGACCTGGTCGGCCGCTGGAGCGATGCCAAGCCGGCGGCTAACTGAAGCCGACATAGCGGCCCGGCTTGTGGTTGAAGCCGATGATCAGGTTGAGCACCAGGGCGCCCAGGATCGAATAGAGCACCCGGTCGAGCGGCAGCACGAAAAACGCCGCGAGCAGAATGACGGCGTCCACGCCCAGCTGGAAATAGCCGGCGCGGATGCCGAAATTGTCCTGCAGATAGAGCGCCAGGATATTGATGCCGCCCACGCTGGCCTTGTGGCGGAACAGCGAGAGAATGCCCAGACCCATCAGGCCACCGCCGAGCAGCGCCGCGTAGAGCGGCTGGATGGATGCGATGTCGAGCCAGTCGGGGATGTGGGCGGTGAAGAACGAGACCAGACCGACGCAGGCGAAGGTCTTGATGGCGAAGGGCCAGCCCATGCGCAGCACGGCCAGCACGTAGAAGGGCAGATTGATGGCAAAGAACAGCCAGCCGAAGGGGATGCCGGTGCCATATTGCAGCAGCAAAGCCAGGCCGGCGGTGCTGCCGGTGGTGAGCGTGGCCTCGGCATAGAGGACAATGCCCAGCGAGACCAGCATGGTGCCGATCAGCATGGCAAAGATGTCCTCATGCAGCAGATGGCGGCTGGGGGTCGAGAGGTCGGGGGTCATGCCTTCTTGTTCCAGCGGCCGTCGGCTTCCTGCTGCCAATAGGTCAGGTTGCCGCTGTCCTTGAGGGCGCGCCAGGCGAGGCGGGCCTCGGCGACGGCGTCGGGATCATGGCCCGAAAACATATAGACCACCCGCTCATAGCCTTCGGTCGATTGCGGCACGGCGCGACCGACGAAGAAGCGACAGGCGGCGCCATTGGGATTGTCGGTCGCGGTGGTAATCAGAACAGGCTGCAGGCTGTCGGTCTCGGACCCGGCCAGGCCGTGGGGCAGAAAGCTGTCATCGCGCCAGGTCCAGAGCTGGGCGTCGAGCAGTTCGGCCCGCTCGCTGGAGCCGACTTCGACCACCGCCCGCCAGCCGCGCTCAAGCGTCTTTTCCAGCAATTGCGGCAGCACCGCCTCGAGCGGGCGGGTTTCCAAATGATAGAACAGCACGTCAGTCATAAAGTGCACCGATCTTCCGGCCCTGGCGGAATGCAAATGGCAAGTTTCTGCGCGTCCGGTGCCCACGTACCTGAATGTACGCTGCGCTCCGGTTCTGCAAACTCAGCATCTTCGCCCCGCCCTGACCGGATCTCGGCACACTTTAGCGCTCGTAATTGTCCCGCACCAGCCGGTCGAGCAGCGCCACGCCGAAGCCGGGGGCCCAGGAGGTGTTGACCTCATTGGCCTTGGTGCCGAAGGCGGTGCCGGCGATGTCGAGATGGGCCCAGGGCACATCGTTGACGAAACGCTGCAGGAACTGGGCGGCGGTGATCGAGCCGGCGGGACGGCCGACGGAATTGCGGATATCGGCGAACTTGGATTCGATGAGCTTGTCATAGGCCGGCGAGAGCGGCATGCGCCAGAGCTTTTCATTGGCACTGAGGCCGGCGGCCAGCAGCCTGGTGGCGAGTTCGTCATTGTTGGAGAAGAGGCCGGCATACTCGTGGCCGAGGGCGACAATGATGGCGCCGGTCAGTGTGGCCAGATTGATCATGAATTTGGGCTTGAAGCGGTCCTGCGTGTACCAGAGCGCATCGGCCAGCACGAGGCGGCCTTCGGCATCGGTATTGATGACCTCGATGGTGGTGCCGCTCATCGCCTTGACGATGTCGCCCGGGCGCACGGCCCCGCTCGAGGGCATGTTTTCCACGAGGCCAATGACGCCGACGACGTTGACCGGCGCCTTGCGGGTGGCCAGGGCACACATCAGGCCGGTGACGGCGGCCGCACCGCCCATGTCGCCCTTCATGTCTTCCATATTGGCGGCCGGCTTGATGGAAATGCCGCCGGTATCGAACACGACGCCCTTGCCGACAAAGGCCAGCGGCGCAATATCGGCCTTGCCGCCACGCCATTGCATGACGACGAGACGGGCCGGCCGGTCCGACCCCTGGGCGACGCAGAGCAGCGAGCCCATGCCGAGCTGTTCGAGGGCGGCGGGCTCAAGGATCTCGATCTCGACGCCCAGCGCGGCGAGTTCGCCAGCGCGGGCGGCAAATTCGACCGGGCCGAGCACATTGGCCGGCTCATTGATCAGATCGCGGGCCAGCAGCGTGCCATCGACAGTGGCGGCTCGATCGGCAATGGCCAGATCGGCGGCGGCCGGATCGGCAACATGCAGGGTGATGGTGAGGCTGGCGGGGGCATCATCGCCACGCACCGACTTGTACTTGTCGAAGCGGTAGTGGCGCAGCCGCAGGCCGGCGGCCAGTTCGGCCACGGCTGCCGGCGTGGCGCCAGCTTCGTCGAGCACGACGGCGACGCTGTCAGCCTTGGTGGCGGCGATCTTGGCCAAGAGCGAACCACCGCGGTCAGTCCAGCCGTTGAGCGGCACGTCGTCCTGCCCATTGCCGCTGCCCAGCACCAGCACATGCATGCCGCCCTGCCCGATGATATCGAGCGCCTGGCCCTGGCGCCCCTTGAAGGCGCCGGCAGCGCTGGCCTGGTTCCAGTCGAGGCCGGTGGCGGCCCAGGCAGTGGCAGCGGCCCCGACAGGGGCGGCGCCTTCGGCAGCGTAGAGAACGATCAGCGGCGCGGAGACGCCCGAATGGGCAGAGGTGCGAATCTGGAGTGTCTGGGACATGAGGGCCTTGATGGGCGAGGAGGCGCGCGCGGCGCGAAAAATGATGAACCTACATTGATTTGTTTGGGCGGCGCGTCAATCCCGCAACAGGCTGGCAGGCAAATCGCACGGGCGCGTTTGAACGCTTGTCTGGCCCGCCGAACTACCCCAAGGTCCACCCCATCGATCGGGACATAATTGCGGCACCTGGAGACGCTAGCCAGACGGTATGAAGCGACTGACGGCTTATCTTGCGCGCCTGTTCGTCATCGATGCGGCGATCCTGTTCGGCGTGGTGTGTTTCCTGCTCTGGCTGGTCAACTGCCTGCGTTCGTTCGACGTTGTGTCGGTGAAGGGCCAGGGCATCGTCACGCTGGCGCTGCAGGGACTGCTCACCCTGCCGCCGCTGGCGGTGTCGTTCTTCTATGTCTGCATCGGCATTGGCCTGGTACGGGCGCTGCAGGCCCTGCAAAGCAATCGCGAACTGCACATCATCCATACCAGCGGCGGCCTGGGCTCGCTCTGGAAAGCCACGGCAATCGTTGCCGGGGCGGGCGTGGCGGGGGTGCTGCTGCTGTCCAACTTCATCGAACCCGAAGCCAATCGCCGTCTCAACGTGCTGAGCGCCAGCGTGGCGGCCGACGTGGTGAGTTCCACGCTGAAGCCGCAACGATTTACCCAGGTGACACCCGGCGTGGTGATGCTGATCGGCGGCCGGTCGGGCGACGGGGAAATCCAGCAGTTCTTTGCCGACGACCGGCGCGATCCGGCAACCCGGCGAACCTATGTTGCCGAGTCGGCGCGGGTATCGACCGATGGCGACAACTATATCCTCGAATTGCGCGACGGTTCGCTGCAAAACACGGCCGCGGATGGTCGGTTCTCCGAAGTCACCTTTGCCCGCTATGACGTCAATGTGGATCGTTTTTCGCAACCGGTCGGCCAAAGCGACGGGCTTTATCAAACAGACAGCCTGACGCTGGTGCGCGCCGCGATGGCGACCGGCGTCTGGTCGCCGGAACTGCTGGTGGTGCTGGGCAACCGCGCGGCAGAGGGCCTGCGCGTCATCGGCATCTGCATGCTGGTACTGGCCATGGCGGGCTTTCCGAACGGCCGGCGACCGCGCTTCAACCTGCCCCTCGAAGCGGTGGTGCTGCTGATCGCGTTCGGCGAGCGCGGCCTCAGCGCCTATAGTCCGCTGGGTCCATCGACCGGCGCCCTGGCCATGATCATTATCGGCGGCGGTGCGCTGCTGATGCTGAGCTGGCCGCGCCGGCTGCAGGGAGTGGCGGCATGACCCGCATCGACTGGCTGGTGCTGAACCGCCTAGGCAGCCGGATCGGCGTCACGGTGCTGATCTTTTACGGCATCATCATGCTGGCAGAATCGCTGGACACCTGGCGCTTCAACTTCGTGGCGGACAATTACGGTGTGCCGATGGCGGCGCTGATGGTGGCCATGAGCGCGGTGCGCTGGACGATCAAGACACTGCCGGTCACCGTGTTGATGGGCGCCATCCTGGGTTTTCTCGACCTCAAGGCCCGCCATGAGCTGACCGTGATCCAGTCGAGCGGCATCTCGATCTGGCGGGCGGTACGGGCCCCGACGATTGCCCTGGCCGTGCTCAGCCTGCTGATCGCGCTGGGCGGGGAAACGGCCAGCACGATGATCAATCGCGGGCTCTACCCGACCCCGCCCGGCCAGGCGAGCCTGCAGACCCCGGCGGGGGAAATCTGGCTGGAGCAGCGCAGCGGCGACACCCATTACCTGATGATGGCCACGGGCATGCAGCCGGGCGGTGCGCTGCTGGGCAATGTGACGATCTTCCCGCTCAATGGCGGCGAGGACACCCGCATCGAGGCGCCAGAAGCGCAGTTGCAGGACGGCGAGTGGCTGCTGCCAAGGGCCGTGATCCGCAATGCCTATGAGGCGGCACGGACGGTCTACAACTATCGCCTGCCCACGACCTCCAGCGCGGCCGAAATCAGCCTCAAGCTGGCCTCGACCGAAGACATGACCTTTTTCGAACTGGTGTCGCTGCTGCGCGCCGGGGTGGCGGACGAATCGATCCGCAATGCGGCGACCATGCGCACGATCAAATTGCTAGCCCTGCCGCTCGTGCTGACCGGTTCGCTGTTCATTGCCTTTGCGTTTACCGCAGGTTATCGAAGGTCATCTAGTTATGGTCCAGCGGTGCTGTACGGGATCGTGCTGGGCTTTGTCGTGTTCGTGATTACCGAGATGGCCGACCGTGCTGGGTCGACCGGCGTTCTCGATCCTACGTTTGCGGCAGTCGGACCAGCATTTGTGGCCATCGTCATTGGCGTGACGGTGCTGTTGCACAAGGAAGACGGGCGCGCGTGAGAAAATTGGGCTGGAGCGATTTGTTGACGTCGACGCTCCGCCTGGCCAGTGCCAGTGCGGTAGTGGCGATGCTGGCCGTGTCCGGCGTGGCGGCGCAGGGCCTGATTCCGGCAGACTTCTTCAACGCGCCGATCGACCCCAGTGCCCCTTCGGAAATTGCCGCCAATACGCTGAGCTTTGATCCGGAAGCCGATGTCATCCGGGCCAATGGCGATGTCGTGCTCAAGCGCGGCGGCTATACGCTGACGGGGCAGGATCTGGTCTACCAGCGCGCCAGCGGTGAACTCAAATTCACCGGCGCGGTGACCATTGAAGACCCCTCGGGCAATCTGACAGAAACCACTGACCTGCAGGTCAATGGCGGGATGAAGCAGGCCTTCCTGGAGGCCATGACGATAACGACCTATGACGGCGCCCGGATCACGGCCGACAGCACCGACTATGACGAGGCGCTCGAGACGCTGCTGATCAATGCGACCTACGCGCCCTGCGGCGAGTGCATCGACAGCAAGGGCCGGCGCATCGGCTGGTCGATGCAGGCCAAACGGGTGATATCGTCTTCAGACGGTTCGCTCTACATGGATCAGCCCAATCTGTCGCTGCTGGGCGTGCCGGTGGCGTGGCTGCCGTTTTTCTACATGCCCGACACCAGCGAGAGCGCCCTGTCGCGCATTCCCAAGCCCAGCTACGTCTATACCGAAAAGACCGGCCACACGCTGGCCTTCAATACGACCGTCTATTCGACCCCCTGGACCGATGTGGTGCTGACACCGGCCCTGATGAGCCGACAGGGTCTGCTGCTTGGCGGGGGCGTGGTGCAGCGGTTCGACGGCGGTTCGATCAGCGTCAAGGCATCGGGGATCAATCAGCGCGATCCGGGCGCCTTCACGTTCAGCGAAGCGCAGCGCGCCTGGCGCGGGGCGATACAGACCAGCGCGAGCTTTACGCCGATCGAGGACTGGACCGTGGGCATGAGCTATTCGGTATTTTCCGATGCGGCTTATCTGCCGGACTATACGCGGACGGACGATAAATCGTCGGTCAACGAGATCTATGCGACCAACCTGACCGAAGACACCTATATCGACGCGCGGGTGCAGAGCTTTACCCAGCTGGGCGATGTCACGGCGGCCAGCCAGGGGCAACAGGGCGAGGCCCTGCCGACGGTGCGGTTCAATCACGTCGAAGAGCTGGCGCCGGGTCAGGGCCGCATCGAGGTCAAGGGCAAGTTGCTGGGCGTGCAACGGGCCTTGAAATCGACCACAAGCGTGGGCGGCCTGCCATACACGTTCGGGCAGGATGGCACCAAGCAGCACGCCAATGTGGAGGTGGCCTGGCAGAACCAGTATATCGGCGGCGGCGGCTTCGTCTTTACGCCCTATATGGGCGTTCGCGCCGATATGGCCTATTATGAGGACAGCAGCGCAGGCGGCCCCGGGCCAACAAGCCTGTTCAGCGCTACGCCTATTGCGGCAATGGATGTGCGCTATCCGATGGTCGCCAGCGATGGACAGACGGTGCATCTGGTCGAACCGATCGCGCAACTGGTCTATCGCGGCAACAATACGACGGCCGCAGGCATCACCAATGATGATGCCCAGAGCTTTGTCTTCGATGACACCAATCTGTTCAGCTACAACCGGTTTTCCGGCGGCGACCGGCAGGAGACCGGGTTGCGCGCCAATGTGGGGGCGCGCTACCAGGTCAATTTCACGGGCGACAGCTATCTGGAGCTGATTGCCGGCCAGTCGTTCCAGCTGGCTGGACCGAATGCCTTTGCCGCAGCCGATCCGGCGCAGACGGCGGTGGGCAGTGGGCTGGACAGCAATGCCTCCTATACCGTGCTGGGCGCCTATGGCGCCTTCTCCCCGGGCATCAAGCTGGGCGGCAAGCTGCAGATCGATGCCGCCAAGCCGCGGGTGGCCCGGGCAGGTCTTGGTGCGAGCATCGCCCTGGACGGCTATTCGGCCCTGGTCGACTACACCTATCTGGCTGCCAATCCGGCGGCGGGGGTGGTCAATGACCAGCACGAGATCGGTGCCGGGGTCGGCGTGCCGGTGGCCGATTACTGGACCATCAGCGCCACCAGCTACTGGGATCTGCGGGCCAACAGCCTGGCCTCGATCGGCGGCGGCATCCGGTATGACGACGGTTACCTGATGCTCGGCGCCAATGCCAACCGCACCGGACCGACCCATACCTCACCCAATGCGACCACGGTTACGGCCAGCTTTGCCATCAAGGCGCCGGCGGGTCTCAATCTGGGCTATACCCGCGACGTCACGCCGGGCCTCTAGCCGCCGAACCGGATTTTGGCCGCAATGTGCGGGCAATTGACAGCGAGGGTTTCCCGCCGCATGGAAGGCGGGCACAAGATTTCGAGGCAGAGACGATGATGGCAAATGGTTTGTGGGGACGCGCAGTCGGCGCCCTGGTCGTTGGGATCGTACTCAGCGTGGCCGCCGCGATGCCGACCCTGGCGCAAAGCGTCAAGGTGACCGTCAATGGCACACCGATCACCGACCTGCAGATCTCGCAGCGGGTGAAGCTGTTTGCCCTTGAGGGCAATGGCGGTGGCACCAAGGGCGCCACCGAGCAGCTGGTCGACGAGGCCATGCAGCTGAGCGAGGCCAAGCGGCTGGGCATTACGGTGTCCAATGCGCAGATCGACGATGCCTTCCTGCAGATCGCGCGCAACCTGAAGATGAATACCGACAATCTGCGGCAGCTGCTGCAGCAGCGCGGCATCAATATCGACACCCTCAAGGACCGGTTGCGGGCCGCCATCGCCTGGAATGCCGTGACCGAAATGGCGATCATGCCGCAGGTGCAGATTTCCGAGCTGGACCTGGATCAGCAGGCCGCCAGCAAGGTGCAGGCCTATCAGGGCTTTGACTATATCCTCAAAGAGATCATCTTTGTCGGCCAGGGCTCAAGCGGCCGGACCGGCCAGGCCAACCAGTATCGCAGCGGCTTTGCCGGCTGCGACACGGCGGTCGACCTGTCGCTGAACTTTACCGATGCGGCCGTGGTCGATGTCGGTCGCCGCCACGCCACGCAGCTGCCCGAGGCCATTGCCCAGGAACTGGCCGGGCTCAATGTCGGCGGCATCACCAAGCCGCGCGTCGTCGAGAATGGCGTGTCCATGCTGGCCGTCTGCGAAAAGACGCAGGCCGAAGATCTGACCTTCATCAAGAGCGAGCTGCGCTCGGAAGCCGGCGACAGTGCGCTGGGCGGCCAGACGGCGAAGTATCTTGAGGACCTGCGCAAGCGCACCAAGATCATCTACAACTAAGCTGCGGGCCCGCTAGGCGGGCCTGCATCCGATCCGCCGTGGGGGCCGATATGCACAAGCCGCTGGCCATCAGCATGGGCGAGCCGGCCGGCGTCGGCCCCGATATCGCGCTGCAGCTCTATGCGCGGCGTGCTGAACTCAACCTGCCCGCCTTTTGCCTTTTCGGCCATGCCGACTTCCTGGCGGCGCGGGCCGCCCGTTTGGGCCTCGACATTGCCTTCGCCGACGTCGGACCTGATGGGGCCATGGCGGCCTTTGCCGAGGCGCTGCCGATAGCGGCCATTGACGGCAATGTGCCCGACCAGCCTGGGCAAACGTCGGCCCTATCAGGCCATGTGGTCATTGCCAGTATCGAAGCGGCCGTGGCGGCGACCCTGAGGGGGAGCTGCCGGGCACTGGTCACCGGCCCCATCCACAAGGCAGCGCTCTACCAGGCCGGCTTCAAGCATCCCGGCCATACCGAGTTCCTGGCGGCGCTCTGCGCCCAAGGCGGCAAGCCCAGATTGCCGGTGATGATGCTGGCGCATGGCGGGCTGCGCGCGGTGCCGGTGACCATCCACGTGCCGATCCGCGACGTGCCTGGCCTGCTCACCAAGGCGCTGATCGTGGAGACGGTGCGCGTGGTGGCGCATGACCTGCGACAGCGCTTCGGCATTGCCAATCCGCAGATCGCGATTGCCGGCCTCAACCCGCATGCGGGCGAAGGCGGCAGCATTGGCCGCGAGGATCTCGAGATCGTCGGGCCGGCCGTGGCACAATTGCAGTTCGAGGGCCTGGGGGTCACCGGGCCGGTGCCGGCCGATACGCTGTTCTACCCGCCGCACTGGGCACAGTACGATGCCGTGGTGGCGATGTATCACGACCAGGCGCTGATCCCGATCAAGACGGTGGCCTTCGAGGAAGCCGTCAACGTGACGCTGGGCCTGCCCATCGTGCGCACCTCCCCGGACCACGGCACCGCCTTCGACCTGGCCGGTACCGGACGGGCCTCCCCCAAGAGTTTCCTCGCCGCCATCGAACTGGCGGACGCAATGACGGCGAACCAATGAGCCAAATCGACAATCTGCCGCCGCTGCGCGAGGTCATCGCGGAACACGGGCTGCGGGCCAAGAAGGAACTGGGGCAGAACTTCCTGCTCGACCTGAACCTGACGGCGCGCATCGCGCGCGTGGGCGGCTCGCTGGAGGGCGTCCGCGTCATCGAGGTGGGTCCGGGCCCGGGCGGCCTGACGCGGGCGCTGCTGGCCGAAGGGGCGCGCGAAGTCATTGCCATCGAGCGCGATGCCCGCGCCCTGCCCGCTCTGGCCCAGATCGCCGAGGCCTATCCGGGACGGCTGACGGTGATCAGCGGCGATGCGCTGGAGATGGACTACCGGACGCTGGCGGACGGGCCGACGCGGATCATCGCCAACCTGCCCTACAATATTGCCACGCCGCTGCTGACGGGCTGGCTGACGCTGGATCCCTGGCCGTCGTTTTTCGAGAGCCTGACGCTGATGTTCCAGCGCGAGGTGGCCGAGCGCATCTGCGCCCAGCCGAGCGAGGATCCCTATGGCCGGCTCGGCGTGCTGGCGGGCTGGCGCAGCGATGCGCGCATGGCCTTCAATGTCAGCCGCGAGGCCTTCGTGCCGTCCCCCAATGTCACCTCGACCGTGGTGCATCTGGTGCCCAAGGCGGTCGATGCGGACATTGCGGTCAGGCATGTCGAGCAGATCACCAAGGCGGCCTTCGGCCAGCGGCGCAAGATGGTGCGGCAGAGCCTGAAAGCCACCGGCGTGCCGGTGGAAGGGCTGCTGGCCGCGGCCGGCATTACCGGCAGCGAGCGGGCGGAAGACCTGCCGATCGCGGTGTTCCTGGCGATGGCGCGCGCCCTGCCCGAGCTGCGGCGGGCGCAGGGCCAGGGCTGACCTATTGAGTCAAGACGCTATCAGAATGAGTCGATCTGGCTCTGCAAGTCACTGACAAAGCTGGTCAAATTCAACTGGCGCTGGCGCTGCAGACGGGCCGAGGCGAGAATGGTGCGGACCCGTTGGGTGGACACTTCCAGATCCTCGTTGACGAGGACATAGTCATATTCGGAGAAGTGCTCCATCTCGATGCGGGCATTGCGCAGCCGGGTCTCGATGGTGCCGACACTGTCCTGGGCGCGGCGTTCCAGCCGGGCGCGCAGCTCCTTGATGGAGGGCGGCAGGATGAACACGGTCACCATGTCCTGGCGGCTGTTGCGATAGAGCTGCAGCGTGCCCTGATAGTCGACATCAAAGAGGATGTCGTTGCCGGAGGCCAGCTGCTCTTCGACATGGGCGCGGGGCGTGCCGTAGAAATTGCCATGCACTTCCGCCGATTCCAGCATCTCGCCATCGGCCTGCATGCGCTTGAAGGTGGCCACATCGACGAAGTGATAGTGCTTGCCATCGACCTCGTCGGTCCGGCGCGCCCGTGTGGTGGCCGAGACCGAGAGGCGAATATTGGGATCGGCACCGAACAGGGCGCGGGAAATAGACGACTTGCCGGCGCCCGAAGGCGAGGCAATCACCAGCATGACGCCACGACGCTGAAACTCCATCAGCCAATTCCTATTCGATGTTCTGCACTTGCTCGCGTAGTTGATCGATCGCCGCCTTGAGGTCAAGACCGATGGCGGTCAGCTCCACCGCATTGGATTTGCTGCACAGCGTATTGGCCTCACGGTTGAATTCCTGGGACAGGAAATCAAGCCGCCGCCCGACGGCCCCGCCCCCGGCAATCAGCTGGCGCGCGCTGCCGAGATGGGCAACCAGCCGGTCGAGCTCCTCGCGAATATCGGCCTTGGTAGCCAGCAGCAGCGCCTCCTGGGCCAGGCGGTCCTCGGACAGCGTGACGTCGATGGCGAGATCGGCGATCTGCTGGCGCAGGCGCTCGCGAATGACCTCGCGGCCGCGGGCCGGATGGGTTTCGGCCCGGGCGATCAGGACCTCGATTTCCGCCAGGCGATCGAGCAGGACGACGGCGATCCGGCTGCCCTCCTGGCGCCGGGCCAGCACAAGATCGACCAGGGACTGGGAGACCGCCTCGATGATGGCGATGCCAAGACTGTCCTCGGCGGCGGCGCTGAGCGGCTGATCGCGTTGTTCGAGCACGCCCGGCAAGGCCAGGATGCCATCAAGGCTGGGCGGCGCGGCCACAAGCCTGGTGCCGAGTTCGGCGATAGCGGCCAGGACCGTATCCAAAGCCTGCTGGTTGAGACGGACGTGGCCACCGGCGCCTTCGCGCTCAACGGCCAGATTGCAGGAGATGGAGCCGCGCGAGACCATCTTGCCGATCAGCTGGCGGATTTCGCTCTCGAGGGCGTCAAAGCCGGGCGGCAGGCGCATGCGGATATCGAGGCCGCGCGAATTCACCGATTTGATCTCGCAGGTGAAACTGGCACCGGGCACCGCGCCGGTGGCGCGGGCATAGCCCGTCATGCTCGCCAGGGCGTGGCTCACTGGGCAGCCGGCGCGTCGGCCTCTTCCCCTGCCTCTTCATCCTCCAGCGCCTGGCGCGCCGCCTCGGCCTCGTCGGCCAGCTTGCGGTACTGCGCGACGTTTTGGCGGTGCTCGGCATAGGTCTCGGCAAAGACGTGGCCTTCGCTGGGCGAGGCCCCCTTGGCGACGAAATAGAGATAATCGTGGCTATCGGGATTGGCCACGGCCTGCAGCGACTCGATACCGGGATTGGCGATGGGCGTGGGGGGGAGACCGTCGATCTGGTAGGTATTGTAGTCGGTCTTGGCCTCGATCTCGGAGCGACGCAGGCCGCGACCGAGCGGCGCCTCGCCCTTGGTGATGCCATAGATGATGGTGGGGTCGGACTGCAGGCGCATGCCTTCGCGCAGCCGATTGACGAAGACCGCAGCAACCTGTGGCCGCTCGGAAGCCACGCCGGTCTCGCGTTCGACGATCGAGGCGAGGACCAGCAGCTCTTCGGGCGTTTCGATGGGCAGGTCGGCCTGGCGGCCGGCCCAGACCTCGGCCAGGGCCGTGGTCATGGCCGTCTGCATGCGGTCGATGACGGACTGGCGGGTATCGCCGGGGACATAGTCATAGCTGCCCGGCAGGACGGAGCCTTCCGGCGGCAGGCTGGCCACTTCGCCGATCAGGTTCTCATTGGCATTGACGCGCTGCAGCACTTCGAAGGTAGACCAGCCTTCGGGAATGGTCACGGCATAGCGGATCGGATTGCCTTCGGTGAGCTCGATGAGGATATCGTCCATGCTGGCGCCAGCGGGAATGCGGAAATCGCCGGCCTTGATGGCCGCGGCGCGTTCGAGCGCGCGACCGCCGAGCTGGAAGACGTAGCGGTTGGAAATCAGCCCCTGCTCCTCGAGGCGGGTGGCGATCGAGCCCAGGCCCGAGCCTGATTCGACGCGGAATACGGTTTCCTCGGTTAGCGGGCCATCGCCATAGAACTGGGAAGCGCCGTAGAGGAAGGCGCCGCCGGCCAGCAGCAGGCCGAGCACCAGCAGGGTCAGCATGCCGTTGAGGATGTCGACAAAGCCGTTGCGCGAACGTCGGCGCGGGCGCCGGGCCTTTGAATCATTCATGGTGCAATTCAACCTTGCTGCGCGGTCGCGCCTGCGGCGCGGAAATGGGGATGCAAATCAGCGGTTCGTCGCGACAGCATGGCGGGCATTGTCGGCAGGACGCGTGGCAAAAACAAGAGGCACATCGCATCTGGCCCGACGCGCCGATGTGGAAAATCAGTGAACCTTGCGCATGACCAGGGTCGCGTTGGTGCCGCCAAAGCCGAAGCTGTTGGACAAAGCCACGTTGATCTCCTTCTTGAATGCCGTCTTGGGCACCAGGTTGATCACCGTGTCGACCGAGGGATTGTCCAGATTGAGGGTCGGCGGCGCGATGCCGTCGCGCATGGCCAGCAGCGAGAAAATGGCCTCAACGGAACCGGCCGCACCCAGCAGGTGGCCAACGGCCGACTTGGTGGAGCTCATCGCCACGTTCGGCGCGGCATCGCCCAGCATGCGGGTCACCGAACCCAGCTCGATCTCGTCGCCCAGCGGCGTCGAGGTGCCATGGGCGTTGATATAGTCGATATCGGCCGGGGTGATGCCGGCGCGCTTGATGGCGGCCTGCATGCAGCGGAAACCGCCGTCGCCATCCTCGGAGGGCGCGGTGATGTGATAGGCGTCGCCCGACAGGCCATAGCCGATGATTTCGCCATAGATCTTGGCGCCGCGGGCCTTGGCGCGCTCATAGTCCTCGAGCACGACAATGCCGGCGCCCTCGCCCATGACGAAGCCGTCGCGATCCTTGTCATAGGGGCGGGAGGCGGCGGTGGGATTGTCATTGAAGCCGGTCGAGAGGGCCCGGCAGGCGGCAAAGCCGGCCAGTGCGAGGCGATTGACGCAGCTTTCAGCGCCACCGGCCACCATGACGTCGGCATCGCCCAGGGCGATCAGCCGGGCGGCATCGCCAATGGCATGGGCGCCGGTGGAGCAGGCCGTGACAACAGAATGATTGGGTCCCTTGAGGCCGAAGCGGATCGAGACCTGGCCGGAGGCAAGGTTGATCAGGCGGCCGGGAATGAAGAAGGGGCTGATGCGACGCGGCCCCTTCTCATGCAGGATGATGGAGGCGTCGTAGATGCCGCCGACACCACCAATGCCCGAGCCGATCAAAACGCCAGTGCGTTCCTGATCTTCCTGGGTCTTGGGTTCGACGCCGGCATCCTGAATAGCCTGGGTCGCCGCCGCCATCGCGTAGATGATGAAGGGGTCGACCTTGCGCTGTTCCTTGGTATCCATCCACTCATCTGGATTGTACTTGCCGTCGGCATAGTCGCCGAGCGGCAAGCGATGAGCGATCTGGCAGGCGATATCGTCAACCTGGAATTCATCGATGCGCCGGGCCCCACTCTTGCCGGCCAATATATTGGCCCAAGTGGCTTCAACTCCGCATCCGAGGGGCGTTACCAGCCCCATGCCGGATACGACAACGCGACGCAATTCCATATTGAACTATCCCCGCCGGTAGTTAGCCGACGGCCTTGGTGAGAAAGGAAACGGCATCGCCGAAGGTCTGGATGCCTTCTGCAGCGTCGTCCGGAATCTCGACCGAGAATTCTTCTTCAAAGGCCATCACCAGCTCGACCTGGTCGAGAGAGTCAGCACCCAGATCGTCGATAAAGGAGGCCTTCTCGACAACCTTCTCGGCATCCACATTAAGGTGTTCCACAACGATCTTGCGGACCCGATCAGCGACATCGCTCATAGTTTGACTTCCCTTTTCGAAATCGACGTTTCGTTTCGCTTCTATTGGCGCAGTGCCAAATCTTCAAGCACCCTATTGGCTGATTAACCGGCAATGTAGGCGCGCTTTCGGGCGCCCGCAAGGCGATGTGCCAGTGATGCAATCGGGGCCGATTAGCACACTTGTCAAAGCTGCGCCATAAGCCAATGCCCCGGTTTTGGGCGGGTGAACGCCCTTTTTATATCATTGCCATGCCGCCGTTGACGTTGAGCGTATGGCCCGTGACATAGGCCGCTGCGTCGCTGGCGAGAAAAACCGCGCAGGCGGCCACTTCCTGGGCTGTGCCCAGGCGATTGGCCGGGATGCTCGAGAGGATTCCCTCACGCTGCTTGTCGTTGAGTTCGTCGGTCATGGCCGAGGCAATAAAGCCGGGGGCAATGGAATTGACGGTGATGTTGCGCGAGGCCACTTCGTGGGCCAGGGCCTTGTTCATGCCGATCAGCCCGGCCTTGGAAGCGGCATAGTTGCCCTGCCCCGGATTGCCCATGACACCCACGACCGAGGAAATGCCGATGATGCGGCCGAAGCGCTGCTTCATCATCCCGCGCAGCACGGCGCGATTGAGATGGAAGGCGGCGGTCAGATTGACGGCGATGACCTCGTCCCACTCCTCATCCTTCATACGCATGAACAGGTTGTCGCGAGTCATGCCGGCATTGTTGACGAGGATGTCGAGGCCACCCAGAGCGGCCTCGGCCGCCGGCACCAGCTTGTCGACCTCGTCAAGCCTGGACAGGTTGCAGGGCAGAATCGGGCAATCCTTGCCGATGGCGGCGGCGGTGTCTTCGAGCGCGCCGACCCGGGTGCCGCTGAGTGCCACGGTGGCGCCGGCAGCGGCCAGGGCCTTGGCGATTTCCCGGCCAATGCCGCCGCTGGCGCCGGTGACGAGGGCGCGCTTACCAGTCAGATCAAACATTTAGTGGTCTCCGGTGGAGAAGTGATTCAGGTCGCGGGACCCGGAACAGGGATCAGGCCGAGAGTTCGGCCACGAAGGCATCGATATCGGCGGGCGTGGAGATGGCCGTGGCAACGGCTTCAGCATTGATACGCTTGGCCAGGCCAGTGAGCACCTTGCCGGTGCCCAGTTCGGCCAGATGGGTGACGCCGCCCGGGCCGGTGAGCCAGGTGACGCTTTCGGTCCAGCGCACGACGCCCGTCACCTGCTCCACCAGACGCTGGCGGATGTCATCGGGATCGGTGATCGGGGCGGCCAGCACATTGGCGACCAGGGGCACGACCGGCGCATTGACGGTGACGTCGGCCAGGGCAGCACGCATGGCTTCGGCAGCCGGCTGCATCAAGGCGCAATGGAAAGGCGCACTGACGGGCAGCAGCAAAGCGCGCTTGGCGCCCCGGGCCTTGGCGATCTCGACGGCGCGTTCGACGGCAGCGGTGGCGCCGGAAATAACGACCTGGCCGGGGGCATTGTCATTGGCGACATCGCAGACCCCGTCGCCGGCGGCCTCGGCGGCGACCTCGCGTGCCGTGGCCAGATCAAGGCCAAGCAATGCGGCCATGGTGCCGTGACCGACGGGAACGGCCTTCTGCATGGCCAGACCGCGAATCCGCAGCAGGCGCGCGGCATCGGACAGGGAGAACGACCCGGCCGCGCAGAGCGCCGAATATTCGCCCAACGAGTGGCCGGCAACAAAGGCGGCGTGATCGACGAGGCGAATGCCCTTGGCCTGCAGCACCCGCATGACGGCGAGGCTGACGGCCATCAGCGCCGGCTGGGCGTTCTCGGTGAGGCGCAGGATATCATCGGAGCCTTCGAACATGATGGCCGAGAGGCGCTGGCCCAGGGCCTCGTCGACCTCCTGAAATACGGCGCGGGCCTCAGGATAGGCCGCGGCCAGATCCTTGCCCATGCCGACGGCCTGACTGCCCTGTCCGGGAAATGTGAATGCGCGCTTGGTCATGAAAGCCCTCCAGGATAGCAGTTAGACAGTCGGCACGGCCCCTGTCCAGTTGCCCGGCGTTTGCCTTGAGGGTGTGGCGGAGTCAAGGCGCTGGGCCGGTTTCGCCCAGTTTAGCCTTGCTTCGGGCTGACCGATATCCTATAGCCGCGCCAGCAATTCGTTTGGCCGGGGGCTGAACGGAGGGTTTGTGCTTTGCACAGATAGGGCTTGCGCCCGGCCTCCCGTGTTCCCGCTCTTTGCAAGACTGCTTTGACGCCCTTCCCGGCTTCAAGGAGGCTCCGCGCTAAGCGAGTGCAGTGTTTAAACCACGAAGGAAGGCGCATTCATGGCCCTTTACGAACATATCTATCTGGCTCGCCAGGACGTTTCCCAGCAGCAGGTCGAAGAGCTGACCACGGCCCTGTCCGAGATCCTCGCGACCGGCGGCGGCAAGGTCACCAAGAACGAATATTGGGGCCTCAAGGGTCTCTCCTACCGCATCCGCAAGAACCGCAAGGCGCATTACACGCTGCTCAACATCGAGGCATCGCCTGCAGCGGTTGCCGAGATGGAGCGCCAGATGCGCATCAATGAAGACATCCTGCGCTTCATGACCGTCCGCGTGGACGAGCATGAAGAAGGCCCGTCTGCCATGATGGCAAAGCGCGACCGCGACGATACCCGCCCCGACCGTGGTGGCGAGCGTGGCGGTTTCACCGCCGAACGCCGCCCGCGCCGTTTCTAAGACAAGGACCCCAAAGCTATGGCAATCAAAGACCTTACAACCGCCCAGGCCCGCCGTCCTTTCCAGCGTCGCCGCAAGACCTGCCCGTTCTCGGGCGAAGGCGCGCCAAAGATCGACTACAAGGATGTGCGTCTGCTCTCGCGCTACGTTTCCGAGCGCGGCAAGATCGTGCCGAGCCGCATCACCGCCGTTTCGGCGCTGAAGCAGCGTGAACTGGCCCGCGCCATCAAGCGCGCCCGCTTCATCGGCATCATGCCCTACGCCGTCGCCTAATCCGGTCGGGCTGGCTGCGGCCAGCCCCTCCTACCTATCGGTGCCTTAACCGGCACATCGCTGGGGCGTGCGGAATGGTCCGACGCTCCTAACCGTCCACGAGACGGGACAGCCACAAGGAAATTTCCCATGAAAGTCATTCTTCTCGAGCGTATCGCCCGTACGGGTTCGATCGGCGACGAAGTCACGGTGAAGGACGGCTTTGCCCGTAACTTCCTGCTGCCCCAGGGCAAGGCCCTGCGCGCCACCGAGAACAACCGCAAGAAGTTCGAAGGCGAACGCGCCAATATCGAAAAGCGCAATGAAGAGCGCCGCAACGCCGCCTCGGGCATCGCTGAAGGCCTCAATGGCAGCACCGTGACGATGATCCGCCAGGCCGGCGAAACCGGCCAGCTCTACGGTTCGGTCGCCTCGCGCGATATCGTTGAAGCCCTGGCCGCAAGCGGCTTCACCGTGCAGCGCAGCCAGGTTGACCTGGTCGATCCGATCAAGTCGGTCGGCCTGCACAGCGTGTCGCTGAACCTGCATGCCGAAGTTGCCGTTACCATCACCGTCAACGTCGCCCGCTCGGCCGACGAGGCCGCCCGCCAGGTTGCTGGCGAAGATGTGACCGTCACGGTCTATGAAGACGATGTCGACGGCGATTTCGCCGCCGGCCAGAAGGACGCCAAGCAGGACGACCGCTTCGACGACGAAGCCTAGTACCCGCAACGCCCCTCAAGAATTGAAAGGCCGGGCGCTTTGCCCGGCCTTTTTATTTGGGCTGGCACACCGACTCGGCGCATTATTGCCGCCTTGTCCAATGCAAGCTCGTGCAGTCACAATCCCCGTTGTTCACAGAGTTAACCGGCGCCGGTTCAGCGCCTTAACCAATCGCTCACCGGGTGGCCGTTAGGAATCGACTCCGGCCACGTGACGGTTAAGACACGTTAACGTTTTACCCGAGGGACCCATGGCAGAGATCGCACGGCTTCATCCGACCGAAGACAAGTCGTTCCGGCTCGCCCCGCACAATGTGGAGGCCGAGCAGGCGCTGCTGGGCGCCGTGCTGATCAACAATGACGCGTTCTACCGGGTTTCGGACTTTCTCGAGCCGGTGCACTTCTACGAGCCCATTCATCGCGACATCTATGAGCTGGTGGGCAAGATCATCCGCGCCGGCAAATCGGCCGATCCCACCACGATCAAGACCCACCTGCCCGAGCAATTGCTGCCCGACGTGACGATGGCGCAGTATCTGGCGCGGCTGGCGGCCGAGGCCACCACCGTGATCAACGCGGCCGATTATGGCCAGGCCATCTACGACCTGGCGATCCGGCGCAACCTGATCCTGGTCGGCGAGGAGATGGTGCAGGTCGCCTACGAATCGGACGTGGAGCTGACGCCCAACAAGCAGATCGAAAAGGTGGAAGGCGAGCTGTTCCAGCTGGCCGAAAAGGGCCGCTATGACGGCGGTTTCCTCAATTTCTCGACAGCGCTGAGCGCCTCGATCCAGATGGCCGGCGAAGCCTATCAGCGCGATGGCGGACTCTCGGGCGTCGCCACGCTGCTCGACGACCTCGATCGGCAGATGGGTGGCTTGCAGCGTTCCGACTTGATCATCCTGGCCGGCCGTCCGGCCATGGGCAAGACGTCCCTGGCGACCAATATCGCCTTCAACGTCGCCAAATCCTACAAATCCGAGGTGCAGCCGGACGGCCACCTCAAGACGGTCAATGGCGGCATTGTCGGGTTCTTCAGCCTGGAAATGAGTTCCGAGCAGCTGGCCACCCGCATCCTGGCCGAGCAGGCCGAGATCTCGTCGTCCGACATTCGCCGCGGCCGCATCCATGACAGCCAGTTTTCCAAACTGGTCGATGTCAGCAACATGATGAGCGCCATACCGCTTTATATCGACGATACCGGCGGCATCAGCGTGGCCCAGCTGGCGGCGCGCGCGCGCCGGCTGAAGCGGCAGAAGGGGCTGGATTTCCTGGTGGTGGACTATCTGCAACTGCTGACCGGCTCGAGCAAGGCATCGAGCCAGAACCGCGTGCAGGAACTGACCGAAATCACCACCACGCTGAAGGCGCTGGCCAAGGAGCTCGAGGTGCCGATCGTGGCGCTGTCGCAGCTGTCGCGCCAGGTGGAATCGCGCGATGACAAGCATCCGCAGCTTTCCGATCTGCGCGAATCGGGTTCTATCGAGCAGGACGCCGACGTGGTGCTGTTCGTTTATCGCGAAGAATACTATCTCAAGAACAAAGAGCCCAAAGAGGGCACGCCAGAGCACATGACCTGGCAGGGGGAAATGGAACAGGTGCACGGTAAGGCGGAAGTCATCATTGCCAAGCAGCGCCATGGCCCAACGGGTACGGTTCAGTTAAGCTTTGAGGCGCAGTATACGCGCTTCGGCAATCTGGCACGGGCCGACTACCTGCCGGAGCGTATGGAATAGGCATGGCGTTGACGTCTGGGCTTGGCGGGCAACTCAGCATCGATCTCGGGGCACTGGCCCGGAACTGGCGGGCCCTCGACAAGGTCAGCGCCGGCGCGCTGACAGGCGCCGTAGTCAAGGCGGATGCCTATGGCACCGGCATTACGGTGGCCAGCAAGGCGCTGCATGCCGCCGGCGCCCGGTTCTTCTTCGTGGCCACGCCCGATGAAGGCATAGCGGTGCGCGCCGCCGTGCCTGAAGCCCATATCTTTGTCATGAACGGGCTCTATCCGGGCGCGGCCAACCTCTACATTCGCCAGAATCTCATGCCGGTGCTCAGTTCGGTGGAGATGCTGGAGGAATGGCTGGCCAAGTGCCTCGAGCGCAACGAGGCCTATCCCTCCGCCTTCCACTTCGACACCGGCATCAACCGGCTGGGCTTCCGCCTCAACGAGGCCGGGTTCGTGCGCGAGCGCATCGAGACGCTGGGCTATGCGCCGCAGATGCTGATGAGCCACCTGGCCTGTGCCGACCAGCCCAATCACGAGAAGAACCGCACGCAGCTGGCGCTGTTCGGCTCGGTGATGGCGCAGTTCCCCGGCATTCCGGCATCGCTGGCCAATTCGGCCGGGCTGATGAGCGGGCGCGACTACCATTTCCAGATGGTGCGGCCGGGCATCGCGCTTTATGGCGGGCGGGCGGTGAGCGGGCGCAAGAACCCCATGGCCACAGTGGTGACGCTGCATGTGCCGATCCTGCAGGTCAAGGAAGCCCGGACCGGCGAGACGGTCGGCTATGGCGCCAGCTACAGCCTGTCGCGCGACAGCCGGCTGGCCATTGTCAGCCATGGCTATGCCGACGGCTTTTTCCGGAGTCTTTCCGGGACCAATTCGCGGCCGGGCGGCAAGGTGGCGATCCGTGGCAAGCTGTGTCCGGTGATCGGCAAGGTGTCGATGGACCAGATCGTGGTCGACATCACCGAACTGGGCGCCGATATCCCCAGCCCCGGCGAAGGCGCCGAGGTGCTCGGCCCCAATATCAGTGTCGACGACCAGGCCGATGCGGCGGGCACGATCGGCTATGAGGTGCTGACGGCGCTCAAGGGGCGCTACAACCGCAACTATGTCGGCGATGGCAAGCTGCCACCCGAGTAGTTCGCGGTTTGTTCTTGTGCATCAGGATTGATGCAGTATGATCGCGCGCGATGACGGGCGGCGCGATGGCGCAGCCGTCCGCTTCGTGAAAGGTTTGTCTTGGCCAAGTCCCGTTCGTCCTTCGTGTGCCAGTCCTGCGGCGCCACCACCACCCGCTGGCAGGGGCGCTGCGACGCGTGTGGCGAGTGGAACACCATTGTCGAGGAGATGACCGATTCCGGGGTTGGCGCCGGGCCGAAGTCGGCCAAGGCCGGCAGCCGGCCGGCCAATCTGGTGCCGCTCTCCGGCGAGACGGAAAGCGCCGCGCGGGTCGTCAGCGGCATTGCCGAGCTGGACCGGGTGACCGGTGGCGGCTTCGTGATGGGTTCGGCCCTGCTGGTGGGTGGCGATCCCGGCATCGGCAAATCGACGCTGCTGCTGCAGGCTGCGGCTGCGCTGGCCAATCTGGGGCGGCGCGTCGTCTATGTCTCAGGCGAGGAGGCGGTGGCGCAGGTGCGGTTGCGGGCGCAGCGGCTGGGGCTGGGCGAAGCGCCGGTGCTGCTGGCGGCCGAGACCAATGTCGAGATTATCCTGGCGACGCTGGAAAGCGGCCCGCCACCCGACCTGGTGATCATCGATTCCATCCAGACGCTGTGGACCGACCGGGTGGACAGCGCGCCAGGGACGGTGACGCAGGTGCGCACCTCGGCGCAGGCGCTGACGCGCTTTGCCAAAAAGAGCGGCGCGGCCGTGGTGCTGGTGGGGCATGTGACCAAGGACGGGCAGATTGCCGGGCCGCGCGTGGTCGAGCACATGGTCGATGCCGTGCTGTATTTCGAGGGCGACACCAGCCACACCTTCCGGATCTTGCGCGGGGTGAAGAATCGCTATGGCGCGACCGACGAGATCGGGGTGTTCGCCATGACCGAACTGGGGCTCGAAGAGGTTGCCAATCCATCGGCCCTGTTCCTCGACCAGCGCGACGAAGGCGCCGCCGGCTCGGCGGTGTTTGCCGGCATGGAGGGAACGCGGCCGATTCTGATCGAGATCCAGGCGCTGGTATCACCCTCGCCGCTGGGCACGCCGCGCCGGGCCGTGGTGGGCTGGGACGCGTCGCGGCTGTCAATGGTGGTGGCGGTGCTGGAAACCCGCTGCGGCGTGCGGATCGGGGCCAATGACATCTATCTCAACGTCGCCGGCGGGCTCAAGATCAACGAGCCGGCGGCCGACCTGGCAGTGGCGGCAGCCCTGATCTCGTCGCTGACCAGTTCCCCCCTGCCCTCGGATTCAGTCTATTTCGGCGAGATATCGCTGGCCGGCGGGGTGCGGCCGGTGGTGCATGGCTCATTACGTCTGCGCGAGGCGCAGAAGCTGGGCTTCAAATCGGTGTCGACCGGAAGGCTGGGCAGTGCCGATCGCAATAGCGGGCTGGATGTATCGGAATATACCAACCTGCAGGAACTGGTGGGGCGCATTGCCGCCAATGGCAAGCCGCGCGAGCCGGACCGCGAGGAGTGGTAAAGGCATGACAGTGCTCTCCATTGTGGGCAGATCGTGCGCGAAGGCGCGGGCAACCCTTGGCATCGGCACGCAAAGCCGCTAAACGAGGCCCAACACAGCCGGGGACGGCGACAGGAGCTTGGCGAACAAAGATGCTGACAGCGTTCGACGTTGGTGTGGGTGTGCTGGTGCTGATTTCAGCAATCCTGGCGACCGCCCGTGGCTTGACCCGTGAAGTGCTGTCGCTGGCGACATGGGCCGGCTCGGCTGCCATTGCCATCTATATGTGGCAGTACCATCCCGAAATCGCCCGCGGCTATATTGCCGAGCCGCTGGTGGCCGATATCGCCACCGTCGTCGTGACGTTCATCATTGCGCTGATCGTGCTGCATCTGCTGACCATGCGCATTGCCGATTTCGTGGTCGACAGCCGCGTCGGGCCGATCGACCGGACGCTGGGCTTTGTCTTCGGCGTGCTGCGCGGCGTGCTGATCGCCATCGTGATCACGATTTTCGGCACCTGGCTGCTGCCCAACAACCTGCCGCCATGGGCTGCCAATTCGCAGTCGCTGCCGCATCTGCAGACCATGGGCAATACGCTGATTTCCATGCTGCCACCCGAACTAGAGCAGCAGGTGACGCAGATTCTCAAGGGCGGCACCGGCCTGACCGATGAAAATGCGGCGGGCCCGGCCGCGCCGGTCGAAGAGGGCACCGACGCCATCGAAGACAGTACCCCGCCGGGTACAATCCCGCCGCCAGCGACCACTACCCCGGCGCCGACGGCAGTTGTGCCGGCGCCAGGGGCCTGACGACCGATCACTCTTTGGCGAGGGCAGCGCGCTCGCCACAACCCTGACCGCCATGCAAGGTAATGGTCGGGACCCGGAAAATGGTCTAGGGATTGGGAATGTTTCCAGCTCTGGCCCGCTCGCAAAGCGCGACCCCGCGGCAACCGCGGTTGAGGCAGCATTGGCATGGAGAGCCCGTTGAACCATCCCAGCGATGACCGTTTTGATATTGATGGCGACACGCTGCATGAAGAGTGCGGCGTGTTTGGCATTTTGGGGCACAGCGACGCGGCGGCGCTGACGGCACTGGGGCTGCATGCGCTGCAGCACCGCGGCCAGGAAGCCGCCGGCATCGTCAGCTTCGATGGGCGCCAGTTCTATGCCGAAAAGCGCATGGGGCTGGTCGGCGACCACTATACCGACCCCGTACTGCTGGCCAAGCTGCCCGGCGCCATGGCCATGGGCCATACGCGCTACTCGACCACCGGCGAAGTGGCGCTGCGCAATGTGCAGCCACTGTTTGCCGAGCTGGGTGACGGCGGCATTGCCATTGCCCACAATGGCAATTTCACCAATGGACTGACGCTGCGGCGGCAGATCATCGCCACTGGCGCCATCTGCCAGTCGACCTCCGATACCGAAGTGGTGCTGCACCTGGTCGCCCGGTCGCGCCACAGTTCCTCGACTGACCGCTTCATCGACGCCATCCGGCAGATGGAGGGCGGCTACGCCATGCTGGCAATGACCCGGACCAAGCTGATCGCGGCCCGTGACCCGATCGGCATCAGGCCGCTGGTGATGGGCGAACTCGACGGCAAGCCGATCTTCTGTTCGGAGACCTGCGCACTCGACATGATCGGCGCCAAATATATCCGCGACGTCGAGAATGGCGAAGTGGTGATCTGCGAAGTCCAGCCCGACGGCTCGATCAGCATCGAGGCGCGCAAGGCGGCACGCGCCGTGCCCGAGCGCCCCTGCCTGTTCGAATATGTCTACTTTGCCCGACCCGACTCGGTGGTCTCGGGTCGCAGTGTCTATGGCGCCCGCAAGCGCATGGGCATCAACCTGGCCCGGGAGGCACCGGTCGAGGCAGACGTGGTCGTCCCCGTCCCCGATGGCGGCACCCCGGCTGCGATCGGCTTTGCGCAGGCGAGCGGCATTCCCTTCGAGCTGGGCATCATCCGCAACCACTATGTCGGCCGGACCTTCATCGAACCGACCCAGTCGATCCGGGCCTTTGGCGTCAAGCTCAAGCATTCGGCCAACCGGGCCGAGATTGCCGGCAAGCGCGTGGTGCTGATCGACGACTCGATCGTGCGTGGCACGACCTCGCTCAAGATCGTGCAGATGATCCGCGATGCCGGCGCGACCGAGGTGCATATCCGCGTGGCGAGCCCGATGATCTCCTATTCGGACTATTACGGCATCGACACGCCGGACCCCGAAATGCTGCTGGCCAACCAGCACGCGACGCTCGAATCGATGTGCAAGTTCATCGGTGCGGATTCGCTGGCTTTCCTGTCGATCGACGGGCTCTACGAGGCCGTCGGCGGCGAAAAGCGCAATAACGAGGCGCCCCAGTTCACCGACCATTATTTCACGGGTGACTATCCGACCCCGCTCACCGACCTGGACGGGCGTGGCCGGAACGAGCCCAAACACGTTTCCATGCTGAAAGAGGCCGGTTGATGGCTGAGACTTCGGATCAGGCCCGGCAGGACCTGGCAGGCAAGGTTATCCTGGTGACCGGCGCCTCGCGCGGCATTGGCTATGCGGCAGCGCTGGAAGCGGCGCGGCGTGGTGCGCATGTCGTCGCGGTGGCGCGCACCGTGGGCGGTCTTGAGGAACTGGATGATGAAATCCAGGACCTGGGATCCTCGGCGACGCTGGTGCCGCTGGACCTGCGCGATGGCGATGCCATCGACCGGCTCGGCGCGGCCATCTTCGAGCGCTGGGGCGCCCTGGACGGATTGATCGCCAATGCCGGGCAGCTGGGCGTGCTCAGCCCCCTGCCCCATGTGAAGCCCGAAGACTTCGACAAGGTGATGGCGGTCAATGTGACGGCCAATTACCGGCTGATCCGCTCGACCGACCTGCTGTTGCGGCAGGCCGAGGCAGGGCGCGCGGTGTTCGTGTCATCCTCGTCGGCCAGGTCGGCGCGGCCGTTCTGGGGGCTGTATGCCGCCAGCAAGGCGGCCGTCGACGCCATGGTGAAGTCCTATGCGGCCGAGCTCGAGCAGTCCAAGGTCAAGGTGAACGTGTTCTATCCCGGCGCGGTGCGCACGGCGATGCGCGCCAAGGCAATGCCGGGGGAAGATCCGGCGGCGCTGCCCAAGCCGGCCGACATTGCGCCAAAACTGGTCGACATGATCAGCCCGGCGTTCAAGCTGAGCGGCAAGCTCTATGACGCCGACACCGGCACTACCAGCGATCTCTAGGCGGGCGGCATGGTGACGATCCGCGGCTACAGGCCAGAAGACCTGCCGGCGCTCTACGACATCTGCCTGACGACGGGCGCATCCGGCCAGGACGCGACCGCCCTGCACAGCGACCCCGAGCTGATCGGGCAACTCTATGCCGCGCCCTATGGCGTATTGGAGCCTGAACGCGTGCTGCTGGCCGAGGATGAGCTGGGCGTTGCCGGCTATATCGTCGGCACGTTCGATACCGATGGGTTCGCGGCGCGCCAGGAGCGCGACTGGTGGCCCGCCTTGCGGCAACGCTATGCCGAAGCCTCACCCGCCTTGACGGCGGCCGACCGGCAGCGGATTGCCGCCATCCGCACGCCCGAGCGCAATCCGGAGGCGATCGTGGCGGACTATCCGGCCCATATCCACATGAACCTGCGCAGCCGGCTGCGCGGCCAGGGCGTAGGCACCATGCTGCTGCAGCGCTGGGTGGCCATGGCACGGGATGCCGGCGTGAAGGGCATCCACCTGGGTGCCAATGCGGGCAATGTCGGTGGCGTCGCCTTCTGGCAGCGCAGCGGCTTCGTGCCGCTCCAGACCATAGGACGGACGGTCTGGATGGGCATGAAGCTGGCGGACTAGCCCGGCAGCCGGGTCATCAGGATCTTGTCGATGCGACGGCCATCCAGATCGACCACTTCGAACTTGAAGCCATCATGCTCAAAGGTCTCGCCAACTGCCGGCAGGCGATTGATGATGGACAGCACGTAGCCGGCGACTGTCTCGAACTTGGCATCGCGCGGGATGGCAATCTTGAGCTTGTCGCCGAACTCGTCCACCGGCATCCAGCCGGCGACCAGCCAGGAGCCGTCCTCGCGCTTGACAATGGCCGGGTCATCGCCGGTTTCTTCCTGGAAGACGCCGGTGATGACCTCGAGAATGTCGGCCGAGGTGACGATGCCTTCGAAGTGGCCGTATTCATCAACCACCAGGGCCATGTGCACGGTGGAATTGCGGATGGCGCGCACCACGTCGAGCGCGTCGGCATGGTCCATGACCACGGGCACAGGCTGCACGAAGCGGCGCAGTTCGAGCGGCAGGCCGTTGGCGAAGACGCCGATAATGTCCTTGATGGCCACCACGCCGATGATGGAATCGGCGTCGCCATCCTGCACCAGCAGGCGCGAGCGGCTGGTGCTCAGGATGGTGCGGCGGATGTCCTCGCTCTCGTCGGAGAGGTCGAGCACATCGACATCGAGGCGCGGTGTCATCAGACCACGGGCCGATCGATCGGCCAGGCGCATGACGCCCGAAATCATCGAATGCTCGTCGCTTTCGATCACGCCGGCCGTGGTGGCCTCGGCGATCATGGTCTTGACCTCTTCCTCAGTCACCCGCTCCTCGGACTGGCCGGCCTGGCCGAGCAGGGCCAGCACGGCCTTGCCCGAGACGTCGAGCAGCCAGACGACGGGCGAACCCACCGCAGCGATCAGCTTCATGGCGGGGGCGACACGGGCGGCTACGCCTTCGGCATCGCGCAGGGCGATCTGCTTGGGCACGAGTTCGCCCAGGATCAGGGAAATATAGGTGATGGCCACGACAACCACGCCAACGCCGACGATATCGGCGACATTGTCGGCAACGCCGACGGATTCGAGCCAGTCGGTGAGGCGGAGGCCCAGGGTGGCGCCGGAAAAGGCGCCCGACAGGATACCCACCAGGGTGATGCCGATCTGCACCGACGACAGGAACTTGCCCGGGTCCTCGGCGAGCGTAATGGCAATGGCGGCGCCGTGATTGCCCTGGTCGGCCATGGCGCGCAGGCGCGCGGGACGGGCGGAGACAACGGCCAGTTCCGACATGGCCAACAGGCCGTTGACGATGGTCAGAACGACGACGATCAGAATTTCTACGAACAAGGGACTATCAAATCATGCGGCCCCGCACTCGGTATCGGGTCGCTTCGGACGGCAATATAGGGGCAAACCATGGCTTTGCGCCATGGCTTGGCCGAATAAGTCACGGGACAAGGGCAAGAGGCCGCCGAAAACGAAGTGGGGCCCATGAAGGGCCCCACGGATTTTGCCTGGCGAGGGTGTCAGCCCAGCCGGCGCTTGGTCTTGTCGTCATAGGGATTATTGCTGCCGGCGCGCACCCACAGACGGATGGGCGAGCCCTTGATGTCGAAGGCCTCGCGCATGCCGTTGACCAGATAGCGCTGATAGGAGGTCGGCAACACATCGGGGCGCGAGGCAAACAGGATGAAGCTGGGCGGCCTGGTCTTGGCCTGCGTCATGTAGCGCAGCTTGAGACGGCGGCCCGACACGGCCGGAGGCGGATGTCCATCGACCATGCCCTGCAGCCAGCGATTGAGACGGGCGGTGGAGATATGGGTGTTCCAGGTCCGCTCGATCTTGAAGATCGCGGCCATCAGCTTGTCGATGTTCTTGCCGGTGAGGCCGGACAGGGTAACCAGGGGAACCCCACGCAGTTGCGGCAGCAGCCGCTCGCAGGCTTCCTTCAAGTGCGCCAGGGCAGCGTTCTTGTCCTCGATGAGGTCCCACTTGTTGACCGCGATGACGAGCGCCCTGCCCTCGCGCTCGACCAGATCGGCCAAGGCCAGATCCTGCTTTTCGAAGGGGACCGTCGCGTCGAGCATCAGCACCACGACTTCGGCATACTGGATCGAGCGCAGGCTGTCGCCGACGGCCAGCTTTTCCAGCTTTTCGGTGACGCGGGCGCGGCGGCGGATACCGGCGGTATCGACCAGATTGATGACGCGGCCTTCCCATTCCCAGGGGACCAGGATGGAATCGCGGGTAATGCCGGCCTCGGGGCCGACCAGCACGCGCTCTTCGCCGACCATGCGGTTGATCAGCGTCGACTTGCCGGCATTGGGGCGCCCGACAATGGCGACGTTGAGGTAGCGGTTGGGATTCCAGCGCAGCGTGGCTTCATCGCCCTCGCCCTCGAGCATGTCGGGGGTGATGTCGACGTCGACCGCCGGCATCAGATCCATGTCGGCGATTTCTTCGGCACCGCGCTCGAGCGCTGCCTTGTCGATGGCTGCCGAGACGATGGAATAGAGTTCGGACAGGCCCAGGCCGTGCTCGGCAGACAGCGCAATGGCCTCGCCGAAGCCGAGCTTGAAGGCTTCCACGAGACCGGCTTCGGCAGCACCGCTCTCGGCCTTGTTGCCGACCAGATGCACGGTCTTGCCGGCCTTGCGCAGCACCTGGGCAAAGCGCTGATCGAGCGGCACGACGCCGGCGCGGGCATCGATCATGAACAGGATGACATCGGCTTCGCGAATGGCCATTTCGGTCTGCTGGCGCATGCGGTCTTCGAGGCTGCCATCGGTGACATCCTCATAGCCGGCCGTATCGAGAATGCGGAAGGTGAGGTCGGCGATGCGGCCCTCGGCCTCGCGGCGATCGCGCGTGACGCCGGGGGTATCGTCGACCAGGGCGATCTTGCGACCGACCAGGCGATTGAAGAGCGTGGACTTACCAACGTTGGGGCGACCGACAATGGCGACGGTGACGGTCATGAAACTTGCTTCCGATCAGGCGGGAGACAGCAGCCGCTATTGCGCGGCTGGGGCGGTCTCGGTGGGGGCGGCCGATGCATCGGTTGCCGGTGTTGCAGGCGTAGTGGCGGCGTCGGCTTCGGGCGCCTGGTCGTCGACAATGGCGTCAAGGGCGGCAGCCGCCGCATCGGCATCGGTCTCGACCGCTGGCGCAACCGCGCCCTGGGCGAGCAACTGTGCCAGATAATAGCCCATGCGGTTGCGCGTGCTGGTCTGGGTCATCGGATCATTGATGACCGCATTGAAACTGGCCTGGGCGGCGGTGAAGTCGCCGGCCTTGTACTGGGCCAGGCCCAAAGCTTCGCGCGCCGCATTGCGCAGCGGGCTGGCATCGGTGGCGACGCTGCCGACGCGCGCATCGACATCGGCCAGCGTACCGGCATCGACCATGAGCGTGCCGCCCAGGACCAGGGCAAGTTCGCGCAGGCGGGTGTTGGACTGGCTATTGGCCAGGGCGTCATAGGCAGCGACGGCTTCTGCGACCTTGCCGTCCCTGGCCAGAACGCCCGCCTTGCGGAACTCGGCCAGGACAGGATAATTGCCGGTACCATCGGCGATCACCAGATCAAGCTGGGTCTGGGCCGCGGCCAGATCGCCGCCGTCAACCAGCGCAAAGGCGGCGTAAAGCTGATCAGAAGACTGCGCAGCGTTGTTTGAGTTGTACCAGGACCAACCCTCGTTGACGGCAACGATAGCCACGACGCCAACAGCCGCACCGATCACATAGGGCGCAAACCGACGCCAGAGCGCGCGCATGCGGTCGCTGCGCAGCTCCTCGTCAACTTCGCGGAAAATATTGTCTTCGGCCATGGTCTGCCTAATCGTCGGGTTCGAATTGGAGCGCACGTTTAGCACTTTGCCGGGGGATTGCAAATGCGCGGCGAAACCGGCTGAAGACCGACGAAAATTGCGGGCCGGAGAGCACGCCCTATACGGTCTGCCGTTCCCTCAGGGCCAGCCGTAGCGGCCGACCGGCGAGAGCGAGCCGGAAGGTTGCCAGGGTCAGCCAGGTCCACCCAGAGGCAAAAAGCCATACCAGGAGAGTTGCGGCCTGTTCAGGGAGCAACCAGGCGGCGACCAGCCCGACAACAGGCACAGCCTGCATCATGTGCGTCGCCAGGAAATGGGACGGGCGCAGGTCGCCGACCGTGATCGACCACCCCGTCAGGGGCATGCGCGCTGCGCCGGGTGCCTCCGTCCCGATGGCGTGGCTCATATTGGCGCCCAGGCGAAGGGCGGTGAGCAGGGTCAAGATGGTGCCCCCCACCAGGCCAATTCCGATGGCACTGCGCAAGGGGGCGGCCAGCGGGAGCGACGAATCCATCCAGGCAATGCCCCCTACAAAACCAGCTGCCAGTACAATGATCACGGCTCCAATGCCCATGGCCGCATAGAGCCCGGCATAGAGCGGGGTGCCGACATAGAAGTGGGACGGCAGCTGGCGGGATGCCTGGAAGGCGATATAGGCCAGTTCCAGGACGCCGCAGATGGTTGCGGCAAGAGCGACGGCAATCAGTACTCCACTGCCCTGCCAGGCGGAACCCAACCGATCGGCGACCAGCGCCAGAGTCAGAAAATGCAGCGCCAGAGAAAGAGCGAACTTGGCCGGCTTGGCCCACACATTTTCGGCGTTGATCTGACGGCTGTCGACCTGCTGTGCCAGCAGGGTGACGACAAAGGCGGCGGCGAAAAAGAGGGTGGTAGTCCACCAGATCTGCGTGACCATCCCGCTCATGGGGTCATCCCCGCCATCACCTGCTGCATGATGCGGGTACGCAAGCGGCGTGGGAGCGGCGCCAGACCCGCCTCGAGCAGTTTGGACAGCCAGCCTGGTCTGACCGTGCCAGTCCGGCCCAGCGCCGCCAAAGCCTGTACTGCCACGACATCGGGCCCCTGGCTCATCGACATGGTCATCCCGGCGCGATCGGCAAAGCCCGATTGGATGGGGCCGGGCGCCACAGCAAGAACGTCAATGCCGAAGGGACGAAGTTCAGGACGCAAGCCTTCGCCCAGAACCTGCACGAAGGCCTTGGTCGCGGCATAATTGGCCGAACGCGGAACGCCCTGAAAGGCCACGAGGGAACTCATGAGGATGATGGCGCCGCGACCGCGAGCCCGCATCGACTGACCGTAGAGATGCGCCAATTCCGACACGGCACCACAATTGACGTCGATCATGCTGCGCTCGTTGGCGAGGTCGCTGTCAAGAAAAGGGCCCGAGGACCCATAGCCGGCAGCCGCAACCAGCAGGCCGACCTCCCTGCCCTCGGTCTGCGCCAGGAGCTGGGACGCGCTGCCACTCTGGCTGAGGTCGCTGGGGACACAATGGCACACCGTGTCGTAATGGGCGTTCAGTTCGGCGGCGACGGCCTGCAGCGTATCGTTATGGCGGGCGACCAGGATCAGAGAAAATCCGGCCTGGGCAAGGCGTTCGGCAAAGGCGCGGCCGATGCCGCTGGACGCACCGGTCACCACGGCCCAGGGTCCGTAGCGATCAAGCAGACCGCCGGCTTGACGCGGTGGTATTGCGGATCTGGTGTTCACGCGTCTATCCATCATAACCGGAGCAGCCATATCATTGGAACCTATCACTGATAGGCTATCAATGATAGGTTGTCGCACAAAGTCAAGAGGATTTGTATCAAGCATGGCGGAAGCCCACCCCAATCGTCGCGAGCATATTCTGGCGGAAGCCGAGCAGCTGTTTGCCCGCGATGGCATCGCCCAGGTAACGACGCGGCAGATCGCTCAGGCCGTGGGAATCAGCCAGCCATCGCTCTACGCGCATTTCGGGTCACGCGACGCGATCGCGGTCGAGCTCTGCCGTCGCGCCTTTGAAACGCTGACGGCGCGCCTGGCAGCGGCGGACAGCCAGGGGGGCACTGCCTTAGAGCGACTGGAGCGGCAGAGCCGCGAATATGTGGCGTTCGGCCTGGCGCATGAGGCGGCCTATCGCGTTGCCTTCATGATGGACATGCCGGGCGATGGGTCGGCGGACAAGCAGGTGGTGATCGAGGCCGGCGTGGGAGCCTTCGGGATACTCTACGCGCTGTTTGTCGAAACCCATGGGCCAGCGGCGCTGATGGCGGCGCAATCGGCCTGGGCGAGCCTGCACGGGCTGGTGGCGCTGCTGCTGGCGCGGGCGGACTTTCCCTGGGTGGAGCGGGAAAGCCTGATCGAGCATCACATTGCCGGCGTCTGTCGGGCTGCGCTGGCCTGAGGCGGGCTCAGGCGCCGCCGCGGATCATTCCCACTCGATGGTGCCGGGGGGCTTGCTGGTCACGTCATAGACCACGCGGTTGATGCCGCGGACTTCGTTGATGATGCGGGTGGCGGTCTTGCCGAGGAAGTTCATGTCGAACTGGTAGAAATCGGCGGTCATGCCATCGACCGAGGTCACGGCGCGCAGGGCGCAGACGAATTCATAGGTGCGGCCATCGCCCATGACGCCGACGGTCTGCACCGGCAGCAGCACGGCGAAGGCCTGCCAGATCTTGTCGTACTGGCCCGACTTGCGGATCTCGTCGAGATAGATGGCATCGGCCTGGCGCAGGATGTCGAGCTTTTCCGGCGTGATGCCGCCGGGGCAGCGGATGGCCAGACCTGGGCCGGGGAATGGGTGGCGACCGATGAAGCTCTCGGGCAGGCCCAGTTCGCGGCCGAGCACGCGGACTTCGTCCTTGAACAGTTCGCGCAGGGGCTCGACGAGCTGCATGTTCATGCGCTCGGGCAGGCCGCCGACATTGTGGTGGCTCTTGATGGTGACCGAGGGGCCGCCGGTGAAGGAAACCGATTCGATAACGTCGGGATAGAGCGTGCCCTGGGCGAGGAAGTCGGCGCCGCCGAGCTTTCTGGCTTCTTCCTCGAAGGTCTCGATGAAGAGGCGGCCGATGATCTTGCGCTTGGTCTCGGGATCGGAGACGCCATCGAGTTCGCGCAGGAACACCTGCGAGACGTCAACATGGACGAGCGGGATATTGTACTCGTCGCGGAACATGGTGACGACCTGTTCGCTCTCGTTGAGGCGCATCAGGCCATGATCGACATAGATGCAGGTGAGCTGGTCGCCGATGGCTTCGTGGATCAGCACGGCGGCCACCGAGGAATCGACACCGCCGGACAGGCCGCAGATGACCCTGGACGTGCCGACCTGGGCGCGGATCTTTTCGATCATCTTGGCGCGGTAGGTCGCCATGTTCCAGTCGGACTTCAGGCCGACGATGTTGTGCACGAAGTTGGCGAGCAGCTTGCCGCCATCGGGCGTGTGCACCACTTCGGGGTGGAACATGGTGGTGTAGCGCTTGCGGGATTCATCGCCGGCAATGGCGAAGGGCGCATTGGGCGAGGTCGCCATCACGGTAAAGCCCTCGGGCAGTTCGGTGACGCGATCGCCATGGCTCATCCAGACCGGATATTTGCCGCCGACTTTCCAGACGCCGTCAAACAGGGCGCTGGGCTGCAGGATTTCCACATCGGCCCGACCGAATTCGCGGTGATGACCACCCTCGACCTTGCCGCCAAGCTGCAGGCAGAAGGTCTGCTGGCCATAGCAGATGGCCAGGATCGGCAGGCCTGAATCGATGATCGACTGCGGCGCGCGCGGGCTGCCTGCATCGGTGACGGAAGCGGGTCCCCCCGAAAAGATCACGCCCCGGGGCTGCATCGCCGCGAAGGCCTCGTCCGCCTTGTTGAAGGGGTGGATCTCGCAATAGACCCCGGTCTCGCGGATCCGGCGCGCAATCAACTGGGTGACTTGCGAGCCGAAGTCGACGATGAGGATTGATTGCTGGTTGTCGGCGGGGTCTGGGGTTTTCATGGCGAGCCCTTAGCCGTGCTGGCGAGATTCCGCAAGATGTCGGCATGCAGGACAGCTCTGCCGGACCGAGGATAGCCGTGCGCCGGGCAACCAAATGCGATAGGGAACGTTCCGCGCCATGCGCGTCCCTTTCAGCCAGAGTTCTCCCGTGCCCCCTAACCGATTGTCCGGCGCCGACTTTCTGCGCGCTGCCGCCTGCATGCTGGTGCTGCTGCACCATGTCGCCTTCCGCCTCGACCTCAACAAGGCACCCGAGGGCCTGCGGCCGGTGCTGGATTTTATGGTCATGGGCAGTTTCGGCGTGGCGGTCTTCTTCGTGCTGAGCGGGTTTCTGCTGGCGCGGCCGTTCTGGCTGGCGCTGGACCGGGGCGAGGCCATGCCGGACCTGGGCGTGTTCGCGCTGCGCCGCGCCGCCCGCATCCTGCCCGGCTTCTGGCTGGCGCTGGTGGTAAGCCTGGTGCTGAGCATCACGGTGAGCGGCAGCGCGCTGGATGGCGAGCAGGTGGTGCGCTTCCTGGCCGGGTTCTTCCTGGTCAGCGACTGGCACTGGCTGACGCTGTTCCCGGTCGACAATAACGGGCCGCTGTGGTCGATCGGCTTTGAGGTGACGTCCTATCTGCTGCTGCCGCTGTGCCTGGCGGCTTTGTTCGCGCTGGGCCACGGCGGCTGGCCGGCCCGGCTGGCCTGGCTGGGCGTCATCGGCCTGGTGCTGGTGGTGCATGCCGCGGTGGTGCAATGGGCGCCGATCGACGAGATCGAGCGCGGCTGGAATCATGGGCTGGTCGGCGGCGCCAAGGCCTGGATGCCGCGCTTCAACCCGATCGGCTTTTTTGCCATCTTTGCCCTGGGCGCGCTGGCCGCAGGGGTGCAGGTGCAAGTAGCGCATCTGCGGCACTGGGCGTTTGACGTGATCGGCCTGCTGGCGGTGCTGGCGGCCGGCTGGGTGATGGCCAGCCATATTGGCGGGCTCAACGAGGGGTTTGGCTGGCTGGGGATTCCCTATGGCTTCCCGGCCATGCCGCTGGCCATCGGGGTGGCGCTGGTGGCCCTGCCCTCCTCTGTCATGGTCGGGCGCCTGCTCGACAACCGCCTGTCGCGCTATGTCGCCGATATCTCCTTCGGCATCTATATCTGGCACTTCCTGGTGATTGGCCTCTTGGCGCGGCTGGTGCCGCCGGCCTTCAACTCGAGCGGGGACGATGCCTGGACGATCTGGCTGTGGTCGACCGCGGCGACGCTGGTCATCAGCTTTGCCGTGGCGACGGCGAGCTTCTACCTGCTCGAACGCCCGGTGGTGACTTGGGCGCGCGGGCTCGAGGGTCGGCTTGGGCGCCGCCCCCGCGCCGTGCAACCTGTCAGTTCAGCAGGGCGATAGACAGGTTGAGCAGCGAGGCAAAACCGACCCATGCCGCGTAGGGAACAAACAACCAGGCCGATAGCCGGTCCATACGCCGCGCCACCAGGATGAAGGCAATGATCAGGCCGAGGATGACCATGATCACGGCAAAGGCGGGCCACAGCATCTGGCCGATGAACCAGATGGGCGACCAGATCCAGTTGAAGCCCATCTGGGCGAACCAGAGCTTCATGGCGTTGCTGGATGGCGCCAGCATCCAGATGCGCCAGCCGGCAATGGCGATCAGCAGATAAAGCGTCCCCCAGGCCGGACCAAAAACCCAGTTGGGCGGATTGAAGGGTGGCTTGGTCAACCCCTCGTACCAGGCGCCGGGAATGGATTGGGTGCCGATCAGGCCGCCCACGCCGATGACCACAACGAGGAAGATCGCCAGGGTGACCCAGGTGCGGGGGGCGCGGTAGTCGATGGCTGGTGCAGCAGTCATGGCGGGCATTTCCGTAAACTGGTTCTGATCTGGTTACGCGCGTGGACGCAGTACGGTTCACTGTCCCTCGGGCAGGATGCAGTCGGCCAGCACGATGGTCATGGTACCCGAAGGTCCGGCAAGGGGGATAAAGTCGACGGTGACGCTGTCCTCCGCAGCCGACCAACGGCCGGTAACAGTGGCAAAGAGCGGCGTGGTCTCGGCGCGCTGCGGCAGGCAGCCGCTGCGGCGGTGACTGCCATCGGGCTGGATCACGTCGGCAATGGTGACGCGCTGGCACCCCATGGGCGTGCAGCGTTCGGACAGTTCGACGGACCGCTGCCCCGAGGGCGCGGCCAGCACGTGCCTTGTGTCGGGGGGCGGCATGGCAAACCAGAGCGCCGCCGCGGCGCTGGCGACCAGCGCCACGCCCGCAATGATGAAGATGCGGATGGTGATGAGCGCGCGCCGTTTTTCGGCCTCGGGCTGCTCCTGCGTCATCCGGCGCGGCGCAGCACGTTGACGTAGAAGCCGTCGGTGCCGGTCAGACGCGGGGTGAGCGCAATGCCCGAGCCGGCGGTTGCGGTGCCAGCGGGGGCCGCGACGCCAAAGGCGGTCTGCCAGAGAGCAGTCGCGTCGACCGAGGCAAAGCCCGGATGCGCGGCGATGAAGGCGGCGACCTGGTCGTCATTCTCCTCGGGCAGGATGGAACAGGTGATGTAGACCAGCGCGCCGCCCGGCTTGAGGAAACGCTGGCCCTCGGCGAGGATCGCGGCCTGTTCGGCGACGCGCTGCGCCAGGAGTTCGGGGGAAAGCTTCCACTTGGTATCGGGGCGGCGGCGCCAGGTGCCGGTGCCGGTACAGGGGGCGTCGATGATGACGCGATCCATCTTGCCGACGAGGTCGTCGAGCGCGCCGGGCAGCGGGGCGCGGACCTGGACATTGCGGGCGCCATTGCGCTTGAGCCGGTCATAGATCGGCGCCAGGCGGTTGCGGTCGCTGTCATAGGCAAAGATCTGGCCCTTGTTGCCCATGGCCGCGGCCAAAGCCAGGGTCTTGCCGCCGGCGCCGGCGCAGAGGTCGAGCACCTGGTCGCCGGGCGTGGCGCCGGCGAGCGCGGCGACGATCTGGCTGCCCTGGTCCTGCACTTCGAACCAGCCCTTGAGGTAGCCCTCATCGGTGGTGACATTGGGGGTACGGGCATCGCCCGGGCCGGCCGGCATAGTGACGCCGAGCGGGGCAATGGCGGTGGGCGCGGGATGGAAGCGGTCAAGCGATTTGAGCACGCGGTCACGCTGGGCCTTGAGGGCATTGGTGCGCAGATCGAGCGAGGGGCGGCCGGCCATGGCCTGGCCCTCGGCGACCCAGTCCTCGCCAAAGGCGCGCTGCAGCGACGGCGCCAGCCATTCGGGCACATCGGCGCGGATATGGTCGGCGGTGTCGTCAGGCAAGGGGCCGGTGACGCGGGCGATTTCTTCCGGGCTCAGCGGCGCCGGCGCATGATCGTCGGTGGCAAAGCTTTCATTGAGACTGGCGGGATCCATGCCCCAGTCACGCACGGCGACGGCCAGCACCAGAGCGCGCGGGGTGTCATTGGCCATGAGCGCTGCGTGGGAGGCGCGGCGGCGCAGGGCGTCATAGACCAGGTTGCCGATGGCAGCACGATCACCGGCGCCCGCAAAGCGATTGGCAATGCCCCAGGCCTTGAGCGCTTCGGAGACCGGGCGCTTGCGCGTCTCGACATCGGTCAACACGGCAATAGCGGCAGATAGGCGGCCTGGAAGGCGCATGCGAGACCTCTGATTATTCTACTCTGGTGTGGAAGCTGCAGCGTGTTTCCTGCGCTTCCGGTGCTCACGTACCGAACGTACGCTGCGCGCCGGTTCTCGAAAACCCGCCCCATCTCCCACACCAGAGCGAATACTCAAGCGGCCTCTAGGGACCAGGGGATGCGACGAGAACGCGAAAGAGGACCATTAGCCAGAGGATGACCAGAACCGCAAGGCCGGCGCTGTAGATGGCGAAGCGCTGCAGGACCTGATTGGTGGTGACATGGACCACCGCATGGGCATAGCGCAGGGCCACGAAGAGCAAGGCGGCGATGGTTTCGAGCCAAGTGACGCCGCCCAGCATGAGGGCCAGCAGAGCGGCGACGTAGAAGAGCACCGGCAGCTGGAACTGGTTGTCAAAGCTGTTGGACAGCAGCCGCGCCCGCAGCGGATAGGCGCTGCGCTCGACAGCAATGTCGGCCATGGGGATTTCGCCCGACATGACCCGTGGGACGCGCTCGCGGCCCATCAGCACGAGGATGGTGATGCTCAGGAAGGCCTGGGCGGCGATGGCCAGGATCAGGAGCTTGGCGACGATGGGCATGGGGGAAGCTCCGCTAAAAGGGCTTATACGCGGGACAAGTGCCATTGGATGCATGGAATTTCAGGCATGGGAAGCGACCGCACGGCGCGAGCCGGCGGTTGGAGGCAGGTGGACAGACCCCGAGGCGGCGATCGCCTCTGGTAAGTTTAAAAAAATGAGACGACGCTCGCCTCGGGGCTTGCCATTCGAACCTAGCTCTCATGGCCTTCTCGCCTAAAATCGCTCCACTGGAGCGATTTTGCCTGCGGCCGGTTCGAAGTTATTGGAACTGTTCGGCGGCTCGGGGAACGCTCGTCGTCGTGCAGCCGTCTCGGAACCTGTGGAAGAGGCAAAACCTCCACCCGGCTCACCCCACCACTGTTCGCCTGCAGGCCGTCCGTGCGGGGTGATGGGCAGGATTATGCGGCAGGTTTTGCGGGCGGGGCAAGTTTTGTGCAACCCGCTCCAACCCGGCGGGCCGGGGCGCTTGGCCGGTCGTCCGAACGATCCACCTTGCGGCTGCCCGAAGTTCTCGGGATGGATCCCGGCCTGCGCCGGGATGACACCCCGATTGTGGGAGGGTTGGGGCGGGATGGTGTCCCTGCCCCAACGCCAACGGTCCCGCCCCGGCCTAGCGGCCGGAGCGGTAGTTGGGGGATTCGCGGGTGATGGTGACGTCGTGGACGTGGCTTTCGCTGAGGGCGGCGCCGGAAATCTTGACGAAGACCGCATTGTCGCGGAAGTCCTTGAGATTGTGGGCGCCGGTATAGCCCATGGAGGCCCGCAGGCCACCGGCAAGCTGGTGCAGCACGGCGCCGGCAGCGCCCTTATAGGGCACCTGGCCTTCAATGCCTTCGGGGACCAGCTTCATCTGATCGCGCACATCCTGCTGGAAGTAGCGATCGGCCGAGCCCGAGCCCATGGCGCCGACCGAGCCCATGCCGCGATAGGATTTGTACGAGCGCCCCTGGTGCAGATAGACCTCGCCGGGGCTTTCATCGGTGCCGGCCAGGAGCGAACCGACCATGACGCAGGAGGCGCCGCCGGCCAGGGCCTTGGCCATGTCGCCGGAGAACTTGATGCCGCCATCGGCGATGACCGGAATGCCGTGACGGTCGCCCTCTTCGGCGCAAGCCATGACGGCCGCCAGCTGGGGCACGCCGACGCCCGCGACGATGCGGGTGGTGCAGATCGAGCCGGGGCCAATGCCCACCTTGATCGAATCGGCACCGGCATCGATCAGCGCCTTGACGGCCTCGGCGGTGGCGACATTGCCGGCAACGATGCGCACGCCATTGCTCTCGCGCTTGACGCGCTCGACGGCCTCGGCAACGCGGACGGAATGGCCATGGGCGGTGTCGATGACCAGCAGATCAACGCCGGCATCGATCAGCTGCAGCGAGCGCTCGAAGCCGGCATCACCGACGGTGGAGGCGGCGGCAACGCGCAGGCGGCCGCGCTCATCCTTGACGGCATTGGGATTGAGCTGGGCCTTTTCGATGTCCTTGACGGTGATCAGGCCGGTGCAGCGATAATCGGCATCAACCACCAGCAGCTTTTCGATGCGGTGGGTATGCAGCAGGACCTTGGCCTCTTCCTTGGAGATGCCGTCGCGCACGGTGACGAGCTTTTCAAAGGTCATCAGTTCGCGGATCGGCTGGGCCGGATGGGAGGCGAAGCGCACGTCGCGATTGGTCAGGATGCCGACCAGCTTGCCGACGGCGCGGCCGCCCTTGCCGCCATTCTCGACCACCGGAATGCCGGAAATGCGGTTGGACTGCATCAGCGAGAGCGCATCGGCCAGGGTGGCGTCGGGGCCGATGGTGATGGGGTTGATGACCATGCCGCTCTCGAACGACTTGACCATGCGGACCTGCTCGGCCTGCTGTTCGGCGGTGAGATTTTTGTGGATGACGCCCATGCCACCGGCCTGGGCCATGGCGATGGCCATGGCGCTTTCGGTGACGGTGTCCATGGCCGAGGAGAGGATCGGCAGGTTGAGCGCGATATCCTTGGTCACATAGGTGGAAATGTCGGTTTCGGTCGGCAGGATGTCGGACCGGGCGGGCTGCAGCAGGACGTCGTCAAAGGTCAGTGCCGCGTCGCCAGTGATCGTTGTAATAATCTTCGCCAAGGCCAGACCTTTCCGGACTTCTGAATGGATCAGAACATGAAGGATGTTGAACCGGGCGGAAGTGGTTTCGTCGGGTTCAGGTTGGCGAGGGTCAATAGCACCGGCCGGGGGGCTTGCATAGGGGGCGCGCCAGCATGACGGTTTTGACATGAAACCGGCGCTGGGAGGTGAGCCAAGCGCATGGCCGCAAAGAGAATAATTCTACCATACAAGACGGCATTGAGGCTTCTCAGGATCGGGTCGGGCGTTCATAGTGCCGGTGTCGCATTCGCGATGTTTCCGATTCCTCCCCGGTTCAATTGTCGTGATCCGCGCCACACCCCTCATCCTGGCGGTCGCCCTGTTCATGGAACAGATGGATTCGACCGTGATCGCCACCTCCCTGCCGGCCATTGCCAGCGATATCGGCAGCGAGCCGATTGCGCTCAAGCTGGCGCTGACGGCCTATTTCGTGGCACTGGCCATCTTCATTCCGATCAGCGGCTGGATGGCCGACCGCTTCGGCGCCAAGACCATCTTCCGGGTGGCCATCGGCGTGTTCATGCTGGGCTCGCTGGCCTGCTCGTTCTCGTTCTCGCTGGAAACCTTCGTGCTGTCGCGCTTCCTGCAGGGCATTGGCAGCTCGATGATGACGCCGGTGGGCCGGCTGCTGCTGGTGCGCTCGACGCCGCGCAACGAGCTGGTGTCAGCCATGGCGTGGCTGACCATTCCGGCGCTGCTGGGACCATTGACCGGGCCGCTGATCGGCGGATTCCTGACCACGTATCTGAGCTGGCACTGGATCTTCTGGATCAATATCCCGATCGGCATTGCCGGGATCATCCTCGTCAGCATCTATCTGCAGGTGCCCGAGGAGCATGCGCCGCGCAAGCTCGACTTCAAGGGCTTCCTGATCGCCGCGGTGGCGTTTTCCGGCACGGTCTTCGGGCTCTCGGTAGTCAGCCTGCCGGCGCTGCCGATCGCCTATGGCTATGCCACGCTGGCGGTGGGCGTGGGTGCCGGGGTGCTATATTTCCGGCATGCGCGGCGTACCGAGCATCCACTGCTCGACCCCGCCCTGTTCCGGCACCGGCTGTTCCGCTCGGCGATCATCGGCGGCTCGTTCTTCCGGGTCGGGGTCGGCGCCGTGCCGTTCCTGCTGCCGCTGATGCTGCAACTGGGCTTCGGGCTGACGCCGTTCCAGTCGGGAGCGATCACCTTCGTCTCGGCCATCGGCGCGATCATGAGTAAGTTCCTGGCGGAGCGGGTCTATGCAAGGTTCGGCTTCCCCCGCACGCTGGGCTTTGCGGCGTTCTTCGGCGGCGGCCTGATCGCGGCGCAGGGCCTGTTCCAGGCCGATACGCCGGTGCCGCTGATGATGGCGATCCTACTGGTGGGCGGGGTGCTGCGCTCGGTGTTCTTCACCGGCGCCAACGCGCTGGGCTATGCCGATGTGAGCGATGCCGAGGCCAGCCAGGCCACCGCCATCGTCGCGGTGGCGCAGCAGCTGAGCGTGGCCTTCGGCGTGGCCGTGGCCGGCGCCATTCTCGAGATCAGCACGCAGATGCGCGGCTCTGCGCTGGAGCTGATCGACTTCCAGATCGCGTTTTTCGTGGTCGGGGCGCTGAGCGCGCTGGCCAGCTATATCTACTGGCGGCTTCCCGTGGATGCCGGCAGCGACGTTTCCGGCCACAGCGCGCTCAAGCGGCGTGACCGGTCGCCAGATTCGGCAGATTGACCTTGTCCCGTGTCACCCCGCTCATTCTGGCGACGGCATTGTTCATGGAAAACATGGACTCCACGGTCATTGCCACCTCGCTGGCGGCGATTGCCGACGATATCGGCAGCGACCCGATCTCGCTCAAGCTGGCGCTGACCGCCTATCTCGTGGCGCTGGCCATCTTCATCCCGATCTCGAGCTGGATGGCGGACCGGTTCGGCGCGCGCAACGTGTTCCGCGTCGCCATGGCGGTATTCGTGCTCGGCTCGATCGCCTGTGCCTTTGCCGATTCGCTGACCACCTTTGTCGGCGCGCGCTTCCTGCAGGGCATGGGCGGGGCGCTGATGACGCCGGTGGCGCGGCTGGTGCTGGTGCGCTCGACGCCGCGGCACGACCTGGTCAATGCCATGGCCTGGCTGACCATTCCCGGGTTGATCGGGCCGATTGTCGGGCCGCCCTTTGGCGGTTTCCTGACCACCTATTTTTCCTGGCACTGGATCTTCCTGATCAATGTGCCGATCGGCGTGCTGGGCATTGCGCTGGTCAGCAAGTTCCTGCCCGATACGGTGCGGGTGGCGCCGCGGGCCATCGACTTCAAGGGCTTTGGCCTCGCCGCACCGGCCTTTGCGCTGTTCGCCTTCGGCACCTCGGTGATCAGCCTGCCGGCGCTGCCGCCCCTGGTGGGGGTCGGCGCCACGATCATCGGGCTGGCGCTGGCCTTTCTCTATACGCGCCATGCGCTGGCCACCGACAATCCGCTGTTCGACCTGCGGCTGCTGCGCTTTCCGTTCTTCCGCAGTGCGGTGGTGGCGGGCACCTTCTTCCGGCTCGGCCAGGGCGCCATTCCGTTCCTGTTCCCGCTGATGCTGCAGCTGAGCTTTGGCTATACGCCGTTCGAATCCGGCATGATCACCTTTGCCGGCGCCATCGGGGCGATCGTCGCCAAATTCGTGGCCAATGGATTGTTCATGCGCATGGGCTTCCGGCTGGCGCTGGCGCTGTCGACGGCGATCTCGGCGCTGGGCCTGCTGGCGATGGGGCTCTATACGCCGCAGACGGCGGTGCTGCTGATCGTGGCCATGCTGGTCTTTGTCGGCTTCTGGCAATCGATCTTCTGGACGGGCAGCAATGCCTTCGTCTTTGCCGATATCGAGGACAAGGATGCCGGCCAGGCCAATGTGATCAGCCAGGTCTCGACGCAGCTGTCGATCGCCCTGGGCGTGGCTTTGGGCGGGGGCATGCTGGAGGCCAGCACCGCCCTGCGCGGCGGCGAACTGGTGCTGGCGGACTTCCACTTTGCCTTCATGGTGCTGGCCGCCGTGTGCCTGATCTCGACGGTGATGTTCCTGCGGCTGCCCAGAAATGCCGGCCACCAGCTGACGAGCGGGCCGCATGGCGGCGGAGAGCACTGAGGCGCCCCCGCCGACGGTCTAGCGGTCGTATTCGCCCGCGCCGGGGACGGTGTCATTGCTGCCCTTGAAGCCCTTGGCGATCAGATAGGCCTCGGCGGAATCCGAGCGGCTCGCGGGGGGCTTGGCGTGATGGGTGGTCTTGAAGTGGCGCTTGAGCATGTGCAGCAGCTCATGCTCGGTGCCGCCCTGGAACACCTTGGCGATGAAGACGCCATTGGGCGCCAGCACGTCGAGGGCGAAGGCAGCGGCGATCTCGATGAGTTGGACGATGCGCAGATGGTCGGTGGGGCGATGGCCGGTGGTCGGCCAGGCCATGTCTGACATCACCAGGTCGGCCTTCTTGCCGCCCATGGCCTCGATCAGCATGGCCGGGGCGTCGTCATCGGTGAAATCCTTCATCAGCAGCTTGACGCCGGGGATGGGATCCATTTCGAGATAGTCGATGCCGACGATCAGCGGATTGGCATCGGTGGAGCCGATGGCGCGGGCGGCCACCTGCGACCAGCCACCGGGCGCGGCGCCCAGATCGACGATGCGCATGCCGGGGCGGAAGAGGTGATGGCGCTCGTCCATTTCCTTGATCTTGAAGGCCGCGCGCGAGCGGTAGCCGGCGGCGCGGGCCTTGGCGACATAGGGGTCGTTGAGCTGGCGCTCGAGCCATTTGGTCGAGCCGGTCTTGCGACCCTTGGCCGTCTTGAGCCGGATCTTGAGGTCCTTTTCGGACTTGCGTCCGCCGGTGCCGAGAGCTTTATCCACCATTGGGTGTTCTCCGAGGATAGCGCGAGGCACGCGACCGGGCCCGGTCGGCATCCATCAGCGAAATGAGTATGCCTTCGCGCAGGCCGCGATCGGCGACGCGAACGCGGTCGGTGGGCCATTCGCGGCGAATGGCTTCAAAGATGGCGCAGCCGGGCAATACCAGATCGGCGCGGTCGCGGCCAATGCAGGGATGGGCAACGCGGCGCTCGAAGGGCATGGCCAGCAGTACCTTCATGGTCTCGTCGACCTGAGCGCGCTGCATCCACAGGCCATCGACCTTCTGCCGCTCATAGCGCTCAAGGCCGAGATGCAGGCCCGCCAGGGTGGTCACCGTGCCCGAGGTGCCGATCAGGTGCACATCGTGGCTGGCAATCATCTGGCGCAGCTTTTCGCGGCCGCGGAACTGGCGCAGGTGCTCGCTGACATGGGCCACCATGGCCTCGAAGATGGCCGGGGTGACGTCGACGCCGCCGAACTTTTCGGCAATGGAGACGACGCCGACCGGCAGCGACTGCCAGGAGCGGATGGAGGCGGCCATGCGGCCCTGCGACTTGGGACGGCCGCCGCGGAAATCCAGCCAGGCCAGTTCGGACGAGCCACCGCCAATATCGAACATCAGGGCGCCGGACGTCTCCATGTCGATGAGGTCGGCGCAGCCGGTGACGGCCAGTTCGGCCTCGGTCCGGCGATCGACGATCTCGAGATCAAGGCCGATCTCGTCCTTGACGCGGGCCAGGAAGGCGGGGCCGTTTTCGGCAATGCGGCAGGCCTCGGTGGCGATCAGGCGCATGCGGGCGGGCTGGTGCTCGCGCAGCTTGTTGCGGCACTGGCGCAGCGCCTCCATAGTGCGTTCCATGGCGGCATCGCCGAGGCGCCCGGTGACCGACACGCCCTCGCCCAGCCGGACAATGCGGGTGAAGCCATCGAGCACGCGGAAGCCGTGATCGTGCGGGCGGGCAATCAGCAGGCGACAGTTATTGGTACCCAGATCGAGCGCCGCATAAAGCGGCCCGCGATGCTTGCGAGTCGGATTGGGGGCGGGCGCTGTCCGCGTGTCCGTCTGGGCAGGAGGCCGACTGGTCCCTGCCCTCCCCGCCTGGTCAGGACCAGTGGGGGTACGGAGTGCCGGCTCGTCCGAGGACCGAGGTACGGCGGCGGACCGATCGGAATCGGTCACTGTGATCTCCTGATGTGCGCGGTCGCCGTCCCGGAACTGGCCGGTAGCGCCCGATCGCACTTAATTGCGTGTCGGGAGTGACGGTAGAGCAAGGGGCGGTCAAGCGCAATGCAATGCATTGCCGAGGGCATGCGGCGGCGGCAGGGCTTTGATGCAGAAGGCGGCAAATGTGCCGACTGCCAAGACAATAGGCAGATTGCCGCAGGAATGGGCGATACGGCGCTGAAGGCTTGGCCATATTGATTCAGCACTAGCCGATAACCCCATGCCGTTGCAGCGCTTTTCCAAACGGACCGGCTTGGCACGGTTTGTGCAAACCACTGTGCAGGGCCTGATGCAGGTCCAGAAAATCGGCGTCCAGCGTTGGGCGTCCCCGCATGGCAAAGCTGCCAATCGTTTCGTGACCGGTCTTCCGGCGCGCCTCGATTGGTAGCTTTTTTGTTTGTGCCGCGCCGAACAGGAGAACACGCATGAGCGAGAGACTGGTCATCATCGGCAATGGCATGGCGCCGGGACGGATGCTGGAGCATCTGTTCGAGGCGGCGCCGGGGCGGTTCGCCGTCACCATTTTCAATGCCGAGCCGCGGGTGAACTACAACCGGCTGATGCTGTCGCCGGTGCTGTCGGGTGAAAAGACCTATGTGGAGATCATCACCCATGGCGACGCCTGGTACGCGGAAAACGGGGTAGTGCTGCACAAAAGCGCGCCGGTGACGCTGATCGACCGGGTGGCCAAGCGGGTGGTCTCGGCCAATGGCGTCGTGGCCGAATACGATCACCTGGTGATCGCAACGGGTTCGAGCCCGTTCATTCCCCCGGTGCCGGGGCATCAGTTGCCGGGCGTGGTCACCTATCGCGATCTCGACGATGTCGACAAGATGCTGGCGGCCGGCAGCGACTGCAAGGTGGTGGTGATCGGCGGCGGGCTGCTGGGGCTGGAAGCGGCGGCCGGGCTCAAGATGCAGGGCATGGACGTCACCGTGCTGCATCTGGGACCGACGCTGATGGAGCGCCAGCTCGACCAGGCGGCCGGCTACCTGCTGGAAAAGGCCTTCACCGATCGCGGCATCAGGGTGATCACCCAGGCCAATACCAGGCAGGTGCTGGGCACAGACCGCGTCGAGGGGGTGGAGCTGGCCGACGGGACGGTGATCGACTGCGCCATGGTGGTGATGGCGGTGGGCATAAGGCCGGCCACGGCGCTGGCCAAGAATGCGGGCCTCGCGGTCAATCGCGGCATCGTGGTGGACGACCAGATGCGGACCGAGGATCCGCATGTGTTCGCCTTGGGTGAATGCGCCGAGCATCGCGGCACCTGCTATGGCCTCGTCGCCCCGCTCTACGAGATGGGCAAGGTGCTGGCCGATACGCTGATCGGGCAGAAGGCGGCCTACCAGGGCTCGGTGACCTCCACCAAGCTCAAGGTGACCGGGATCGACCTGTTCTCGGCCGGTGATTTCGGCGAGGGCGAAGACCGCGAGGAAATCGTGCTGCGCGACGCCAGCAATGGCGTCTACAAGCGGCTGGTGCTCAAGAATGACCGCATCATCGGCGCGGTGCTCTATGGCGAGACCTCGGACGGACCCTGGTTCTTCGACCTGCTGAAACGCGGGGTGGATACGCGCGAGATGCGCGACACCCTGGTATTCGGCCAGGCGTATCAGGGGGGCACCCCCCTGGACCCTATGGCGGCCGTTGCAGCCTTGCCGGATGAGGCAGAGATCTGTGGCTGTAACGGCGTGTGCAAGGGCAAGATCACCCAGACCATTACCAGCAAGGGCCTGACCGGGCTGGACGGCGTGCGCGCCTTCACCAAGGCCTCGGCCTCGTGCGGCTCGTGTACGCATCTGGTGGAGCAGTTGCTGCACCTGACGCTGGGCGAGGACTACAATCCGGCGGCGGTGCAACCGATGTGCGGCTGCACCGAATATGGCCATGACGATGTGCGCCGGCTGATCATTGCCAAGGGGCTCAAATCGATCCCCGCGGTGATGCAGGAGCTGGAATGGAAGACCAGCTGCGGCTGCGCCAAGTGCCGGCCGGCGCTGAACTATTATCTCGTGTCCGACTGGCCCGGGGAATATGAGGATGACGGGCAGTCCCGCTTCATCAATGAGCGGGTGCATGCCAATATCCAGAAGGACGGGACCTATTCGGTAGTGCCGCGCATGTGGGGGGGCATGACCAGCCCCAAGGAATTGCGCGCCATCGCCGACGTGGCCGACAAGTTCGCCATTCCAGCCGTCAAGGTGACCGGCGGGCAGCGCATCGACCTGCTGGGCGTGAAGAAAGAGGACCTGCCCGGCGTCTGGGCCGACCTCAATGCCGCCGGCATGGTGTCGGGCGCCGCCTATGCCAAGGGGCTGCGCACGGTCAAGACCTGCGTCGGCTCGGACTGGTGCCGCTTCGGCACTCAGGATTCGACGGGGCTCGGGATCCGCATCGAAAAGTTCATGTGGGGCGCATGGACGCCGGCCAAGCTCAAGCTGGCCGTATCGGGCTGCCCGCGCAACTGCGCCGAGGCCACCTGCAAGGATATCGGGGTGATCTGCGTCGATAGTGGATACGACATCCACTTTGCCGGGGCGGCGGGGCTCGACATCAAGGGCACCGAGCTGCTGTGCCATGCCGACAGCGAGGACGAGGCGCTCGAGATCATCGTGGCGCTGACCCAGCTCTATCGCGAACAGGGGCGCTATCTCGAACGCATCTACAAATGGGCCAAACGGGTGGGCACGCCGTCAATCCTGGCCAATGTGGTCGATGATCGCGACAAGCGGCGCGCCTATTACGAGCGCTTCGTCCATTCGCAGACCTTTGCCCAGATCGACCCCTGGGAAGAACGCGTCAACGGCAAGGATGCGCATGAATTCGCGGCGCTGGCCGAGTTCGGCATGCCGGTGGCGGCAGAGTGATGGAGCAGGTCATGAGTGGCTGGATCGATATCGGTAGTGTGGATGCCATCCCCCGGCGCGGGGCGCGCTGCGTCAACATACCGGGCGGCAAGATCGCGGTTTTCCGCACGCAGGAAGACCAGATCTTTGCCATGGACAATATGTGTCCGCACAGAGCGGGGCCGCTGAGCGAGGGGATCGTGCATGGCGCATCCGTCACCTGCCCATTGCACAACTGGGTGTTCGACCTGGCCACCGGCCAAGCCCAGGGGGCCGACGAAGGCTCTGTACGCACCTATGCGGTCAGCGTGGTGGACGGGCGCATCCTGCTGGCGCCGGAACTGGCGCTGATGGCGGCCGAATAAGGGGGCCGGCTCTCAGTCCTCGTGACCGGGGCGGGTGATCTTTGGCGGATCGCTGGCGGGAAAGGAGTCCGCCAGCTCCCGGTCGAGTTCGGCATCGAGCTCCTCGGGGGTGCGCTCATGGTGGCCGGTGTCCTTGGCGGGCTTTGGCACGGCTGGTTCGGGCTTGTCGGTGGCCATGGATTGTCTCCTGTGGGCAGGCAAGGGTCAAACAACAGGTGATGTCGCGTGACGTGCAATACAAGCACCTGGGCCGCCCTGCCGCCGAGTCTGGGTAGCGATCCCGAGGTCAGCCGGTGCGCCTTACCGGGGCCCATGCTGGCCATGGCAGGCTGCGACAACGCGGCAGAGGGCTGCGGCAATCTGTGCGGCAGCGGGCTTTATGTCGTTCATCGGCAATAGCTTAAAGACGACCGTTCACAGGCCGGCTGCTGCGTCACCATGAAGGGTGGCAAAGGCAGGCATGCCTGCGCATAATGCGGCCAGCCCGAAGCTCACACTGCATCGGGCAGCACACAGGACGAACCATGACCTTTGGCCTGACCGCAGAAATCCTGGCGCGCATCCAGTTCGCGTTCACCGTGTCGTTCCACTTCATCTTTCCGGCCTTTTCCATCGGCACGGCCAGCTTCCTGGCGGTACTGAACGGGCTGTGGCTGTGGAAGCGGGACACCGCCTATCTGAAGCTGTTCGAGTACTGGAAGACCATTTTCGCGGTGACCTTCGGCATGGGCGTCGTGTCCGGCATTGTCATGAGCTACCAGTTCGGTACCAACTGGTCGGTGTTTTCCGACAAGGCCGGCGCCGTCATCGGGCCGCTGATGGGCTATGAGGTCCTGACCGCCTTCTTCCTGGAGGCCGGCTTTCTTGGCATTGCCCTGTTCGGGCGCAAGCGGGTGGGCGACACGCTGCATATGGTGGCGGTGGTGATGGTGGCGGTCGGCACGCTGATTTCGGCGACCTGGATCACCTCAGCCAATAGCTGGATGCATACGCCGGCAGGCTATGGCATCGACGCCGACGGCATCTTCTTTCCGGTCGACTGGTGGGCGATCATCTTCAACCCATCCTTCCCCTATCGGCTGACCCATACGGTGCTGGCAGCGTTCCTCACCACGGCCTTTGCCGTGGGCGCCGTCGGCGCCTGGCACCTGCTCAAGGACAGCAGCAACCGGCAGGCGCGCATCATGTTCTCCATGGCCATGTGGATGGCCGCCATCGTGACTCCGCTGCAGATCTTTGCCGGCGACCAGCACGGGCTCAATACGCTGGAGCACCAGCCGGCCAAGATCGCCGCGATGGAGGGGCATTATGAAAGCCATCCCGAAGGCGCGCCGCTGATCCTGTTCGGCCTGCCCAACGAGGCCGAGCAGCGCATGGACTATGCGGTGCAGATTCCCCAGCTGGGCTCGCTGATCCTCGAGCACGACCTCAATGCCCCGATGCGGGGGCTGGACGCCTTTCCCGAGGCGGACCGGCCGCCGGTGACCATCCCGTTCTTCGCCTTCCGCATCATGGTGGGCATCGGCTTTGCCATGCTGGGCATCGGGCTATGGTCGCTCTGGGCGCGGTACCGCAAGACGCTCTATACCAATAAATGGCTGCTGCGCGCGGCCCTGCCGATGGGCGGTTCGGGTTTCGTCGCGGTGCTGGCCGGCTGGTACACGACCGAGGTGGGCCGCCAGCCCTTCACCGTCTATGGCCTGCTGCGCACCGCCGACAGCCTGTCGCCGGTGGACGCCCCCGCGGTGGGGACGTCGCTGCTGGCCTTTGTGGTAGTCTATTTCCTCGTCTTCGGGGCGGGCGTGTTCTACCTGTTCCGCCTGTTCCGCCGGCCACCGCTGGAAATCGAGGACCACGAACTGGACAAGGGGCCGACCCGCGCCGCGGGCCTGGTGCCCGGCCCGGCACAGGAAGAAACGCTGGGAGGCCCGCATGCCCATTGACCTGCCAACCATCTGGGCCGGCATCATCGCCTTTGCCGTGCTCGCCTATGTCGTGCTGGACGGCTTTGACCTGGGCGTCGGCATCCTGTTCCCGTTCTTTCCCGAGCGGCACGACCGCGACGTGATGACCAATTCGATCGCCCCGGTCTGGGACGGCAACGAAACCTGGCTGGTGCTGGGCGGCGGCGGGCTGATGGCGGTGTTTCCGGTGGTCTATGCCACGGTGCTGCCGGCGCTCTACATGCCGATCATCCTGATGCTGCTGGGGCTGATCTTCCGGGGCGTGGCCTTTGAATTCCGGCATCGCACCATCCGCGGCTCGGTCTGGTGGGATGCCGGCTTCTGGCTGGGCTCGACCATTGCCGCCTTCTGCCAGGGCATTGCGCTGGGGGCGCTGGTGCAGGGCATCAATATTGCCGACCGCTCCTATGTCGGGGGCTGGTGGGACTGGCTGACGCCGTTCTCGCTGCTGACCGGCGCGGCCGTCATTGTCGGCTATGCCCTGCTCGGCGCCACCTGGCTCAATCTCAAGACCGCCGGCGCCCTGCAGGCCAAAGCAAGGCGTCTCGCCATGGTGGCGGGCGCCGCGACGCTGGCGCTGATCGGGGTGGTGAGCCTGTGGACGCCGTTCATCCGGGCGGTGTATTTCGAGCGCTGGTTCGGCTGGCCGACCGCGTTCTTTTCCGCCTTCGTGCCCATGCTGCTGGCCATCTGTGCCGCGGCACTGTGGCACGGCCTGACCCGGGACAAGCACCTGCAGCCCTTCCTCGCCGCGCAGGGCCTGTTCGTGCTGAGCTTTGTCGGCATCGGGATCAGCTTTTACCCCTATATGGTGCCCGGCGCTCTCACCATCGCCGAGTCCGCCGCCCCCGACAGTTCGCTGCAGTTCCTGCTGGTGGGGGCAGTCATCCTGGTGCCGACGATCCTGGCCTATACGGGCTACGCCTATTGGGTGTTCCGCGGCAAGATCGACCCCGAGGAAGGCTACCACTGATGGCGGTCAAACCCGTGCTGTCGCGGGCGGGCTGGTTCGTCGGCCTGTGGCTGGCCGGTGTCGTGGCCGTGGGACTGGTCGGGCTGGTGATCAAACTGTTTCTGGCCTGATCACCGCTCGGCAGCGCGACGCAGGCCGATCAGGCGACGTCGCGGTCTGCCGCCTGCAGCAAAGCCAGCACATAGGGGGCAAAGGAGCGCCAGACTTCGACGCGGAAGGCCTCAGACCCGGTGCGCCACAGCACGATCTCGGCCTTTTCGAAGATGGTGCGGGTGACCATACCGACGGGAAAAGCCGCCAGCGACAGGTCGAGCGGCACGCCGGCATTGAGCACGGCGGCGGCTTTGGCGCCTTCGATCAGCAAAGCTGTCTGGCGGTGCGAGATATCGACCAGCGCGCCGGCAATGCCGTCCAGCGCCGCCGCCAGGGCCTGATAGAGCGCGGCGGTTTCCGCGGCCGGGGCCAGCAGCAGACATTCATCCGGACCGAGCCAGAGGGCCGAACGATCCCCTGACGTGGCGGAAGTCAGCGGTCGGCTGGGGATGGTCAGGCCAAAGGCGGCGCCCACCGCTGACCAGGCGTCTGCGCCGCGCAGCACGAAGCGGGCAGAAGGTGCGGCCGGGGTCAGGGTCACATTGATCGCGGGAATGGCGATGGGCAGGCTGCTGGTGCGGGCTGAGCTGAGGTCAAGCATTGATGCGGCCCCCTTCCTTGTCGAAGAAGATCGGTTCGGTGACGGTGACGGCGATGCCGCCATGGGGCATGGGGACGTGCAGGGTCGCGCCCAGCCGTTGCTTGCCGCTGGCGACCAGCGCCATGGCGATGGAGCGGCCCAGCGTCTCGCTCCAATAGGAGGAGGTGACGTGGCCCAGAGCCGGCGTGCCGGTTTTCGGTGAGGCTTCGAGCGTGATCTGGGCCCCCTCCTCCAGCACGACCTTGGGGTCGGCGGTGAGCAGGCCGACCAGGTGCTTGCGGTCGGGCTTGAGCAGGTCGGGGCGGCGCAGCGAGCGCTTGCCGACAAAATCGGCCTTGGTTTTGCCGATGGCCCAGTCGAGCGCCAGGTCGGACGGCGTCACGGTGCCGTCGGTCTCCTGGCCGATGATGATATAGCCCTTTTCGGCGCGCAGGACGTGCATGGTCTCGGTGCCATAGGGCGTGAGGCCATAAGGGGCGCCGGCGGCGTGGATGGCCTCCCAGACGGCGCTGCCGTAATCGGCCGGGACGTTGACCTCAAAACCCAGTTCGCCGGTGAAGCTGACGCGGAACAGCCGGGTCGGCACGCCCAGAATGGTACCCTCGCGCAGGCTCATATGCGGCAGGGCCTCGTTGGACATGTCCACGCCCTCGACCAGCGGCGCCAGGATGTCGCGGGCCCTGGGGCCCTGGATGGCGATAACGGCCCACTGCTCGGTGGTGGAGGTGAGCCAGACCTTGAGCTCGGGGAACTCGGTCTGGAGGTAATCCTCCATGTGCGCCAGCACGCGCGGCGCGCCGCCGGTGGTAGTGGTGACGTGGAAGCGGTCGGCGGCCAGGCGGCCGATGACGCCATCGTCCATGACGAAGCCGGCCTCGTTGAGCATCAGGCCATAGCGGCAGCGGCCCACGCCCAGCTTCTGCCAGGGATTGGTATAGAGCCGTTCCATGAAGGTGGCGGCGTCGGGGCCGACGACCTCGATCTTGCCCAGGGTGCTGGCGTCGAACAGGCCGGCAGCATTGCGGGCGGCGCGGCATTCGCGGTTGACGGCGGCGTGCATGTCCTCGCCGGCCTGGGGGAAGTACCAGGCGCGCTTCCACTGCCCGACATCCTCGAACACGGCGCCATTGGCGATGGCCCAGGGGTGGATCGGGGTCTGGCGCACCGGATCAAGCAGTTGGCCGCGGGCATGGCCGGCCAGGGTGCCGAAGGTGACCGGGGTAAAGGGCGGGCGGAAGGTGGTCAGCCCGATATCGGGAATGGGCTTGTCGAGCTCGGCCGAGGCGATGGCCAGGCCGTTCATATTGGAAGTCTTGCCCTGGTCGGTGGCCATGCCGGTGGTGGTATAGCGCTTGATATGCTCGATGGAGTGCATGCCCTCGCGCACGGCCAGCTTGATGTCCTTGGCGGTGACGTCGTTCTGGAAATCGACGAAGGCCTTGATTTTGGTGAGGTCCTGCGTGGTGGGCACGGCGCCGTGGAAGCCGCCGGATGGGGCAATGGCATCAGTAGCCACGTATTGCCTGCTGCCACCGGCGCCTTCGTTGAGCGCGGCGGCGAGATCGAAAGTGCCGTTGCAGGCGCCGACCGAACGGGCCGCCTGGGCAGAGGTGCCGGGGAGGTAGATCTGCCGGGCGGCATCATAGGCGAGCTTGCCGCGCGACTGGGAGAAGAGGTGCACGGCCGGGGTCCAGCCGCCGGCCATCAGCAGCAGATCGCAGTCCAGATGGTGAAGATTGGTTAGCACACTGTCAGCATCGAGCGTCCCCAGCTGCACGCCGGTGACGCGCTGGCGGCCGGAAACGGCATTGACGACCATGCTGCTGGCCATGGGGAGGCCGGCCGCTTTGGCGGCAGCATGGCCGGGGCCTTCCGCTTTGGGGCGCAGGTCGGCGATCATGGCGATGGCGGTGCCTGCCTGATGCAGATCGAGTGCGGCGGCATAGCCGGTATCGTCGGCGGTAAAGACCACGGCGCGCTTGCCGGGCAGAACGCCATAGCGGTTAGTATAGGTCCGCGCCGCGGAGGCGAGCATAATGCCGGGACGGTCATTGTCGGGGAAAACCAGCGGGCGCTCGATGGCGCCGGTGGCCAGGACGACCTGCTTGGCGCGGACCTTCCACAAGCGCTCGCGCGGCTGATTGACCGAGGGCGCGGCCAGGTGATCGGTGAGGCGCTCGGCGAGGCCCAGCAGGTTCTGCGCGTAATAGCCGAAGGCCTGGGTGCGCGGCAGCAGGGTGACATTGGCCATCGAAACCAGGCGGGCCAGCGTCATCGCCAGCCAGTCGGCGGCGGGCACGCCATCGATCAAAGCCTGGCGCTCGTCGAGCAGGCCGCCGCCGAGTTCGGCCTGTTCATCGGCCAGCATGACCGAGGCGCCGGTTTCGGCGGCGGCCAGGGCTGCGGCCAGACCGGCAGCGCCGGCGCCGACCACCAGCACGTCGCAATGGGCATATTGCTGGGCATAGTGGTCGGGGTCGGCGACTTTGGGTGCCTTGCCGAGACCCGCGGTGCGGCGGATGGCCGGCTCGTAGAGCTTGTGCCAGAGGCTGAAGGGCCACATGAAGGTCTTGTAGTAAAAGCCCGCGCCGAGCAGGCCGGCAGGCGCCAGGTCGTTGACCGCCAGCAGATCGAAGGCCAGCGAAGGCCAATGGTTCTGGCTGCGCGCGACGAGGCCCTCATAGAGCTCGACCTGGGTGGCGCGCAGATTGGGCGCCGAGCGGCCATTGCCGCGATCGATGTCGACCAGGGCATTGGGCTCTTCCGAACCGGCGGCGAGGAAGCCGCGCGGGCGGTGATATTTGAACGAGCGGCCGACGAGATGGACGCCATTGGCAAGCAGCGCCGAGGCGAGCGTATCGCCCTCGACACCCTGTAGGGCCTTGTCGTCGAAGGTGAAATTGATGGACTTGCCGCGATTGATGCGGCCGCCGGAAGGGATCCGCATGTTCATTTCGCGCTCTCCGGGCGGGGTTCACCGGCCTTGTAGGTGGTGACGATCTTGTCGGTGATGGTGTCGCGCACGCAGTTGAAGAAGCGGCCGCAGCCATTGGTATGGCGCCAGCGCTCGGCATGCAGGCCCTTGGGATTGGATCGCAGATAGAGGAAGTGGCTCCAGTCCTCGTCGCCGATGGCTTCCGGATCGGTGGCGCGGACGACATGGGCCTCGCCAGCATAGCGGAACTCCAGCTCGGGCCGTTCCATCTCGCAGTAAGGGCAGTGAATGAGCAGCATTGGTGTGGTCCTTAATGCGCGACGGCGGCGGCGGCCGCTTCGTCGATCAGCCGGCCGGTGCGGAAGCGGTCGAGCGTGAAGGGCGCAGCGATCTTATGCGGTTCGCCGGTGGCGACGGTATGGGCAAAGACATGGCCCGAGCCCGGCGTGGCCTTGAAGCCGCCGGTGCCCCAGCCGCAATTGACGAACAGGCCCGGCACCGGCGTCTTGCCGATGATCGGCGAGCGATCGGGCGTGACGTCGACAATGCCACCCCAGTTGCGCAGCATGCGCAGGCGGCGGACCGTGGGGAAGAGCTCGCAGATGGCTTCGAGCGTATGGGTGGCGATGTGCAGCCCCCCGGTCTGCGAATAGGAGGTATAGGCGTCGGTGCCGGCGCCGATGACCAGCTCCCCCTTGTCGGACTGGGACATATAGGCGTGAATGGTATTGCTCATCACCACGCAGGGCATGATGGGCTTGATCGGCTCGGAGACGAGCGCCTGCAGCGGATAGCTTTCGAGCGGCATGGAGACGCCGGCCATGGCCATCAGCACGCTGGTATGGCCGGCAGCGACAACGCCGACGCGTTTGGTGGCGACCGGGCCGCGCGTGGTCTCGAGCCCGGTGACGGCGCCATCCACGCCGCGGGTAATGCCCTTGACCTCGCAGTTCTGGATGATGTCGACGCCCATGGCCGAGGCGGCGCGGGCATAGCCCCAGGCCACGGCATCGTGCCGGGCAGTGCCGCCGCGGCGCTGCAGGGCGGCGCCGATGATGGGATAGCGCACATCGGGATCGATATTGAGGATCGGGCAGAAGTCCTGCGCCTGCTGCGCCGTCAGCCATTCATTGTCGATGCCGGCGAGGCGGTTGGCATGGACGTGGCGCTTGAACACCTGCACGTCGTGGATGTTGTGCGCCAGCATCATGACGCCGCGGGGGGAATACATGACGTTGTAATTGAGCTCGAGGCTGAGGTTCTGCCACAGCTGCATGGCGTGCTCATACATCGCCTCGGACTCCTCCCAGAGGTAGTTGGAGCGGATGATGGTGGTGTTGCGGCCGGTATTGCCGCCGCCGAGCCAGCCCTTTTCCAGCACGGCGATGTTTTTCATCCCGTGTTCCCTGGCCATGTAATAGGCGGTGGCCAGGCCATGGCCGCCGGCGCCGACGATGATGGCGTCGTAGCTGGGTTTGAGCTCGGGCTGGCGCCATTGCTCGGGCCAGCCGCTATTGCCGGTCAGCGCTTGCTTGAGCAGGTTGGGGAAGGAAAAGCGCATGGGTCTGGTTACCAGTCGATCAGGTTATGGGTGCGAAGATAGGCCAGGATCGCCTGGGCCTTGTCGGCGGCAGAGCCGGTGGCGATGACCGCCCCGCCCCTGGTTTCGGCGACGATGGCCGAGAGCATGCGGGCATGGCCGGTTTTTTGGTCCTTGGCCCGGAAGATGACGGGGCGTCTGGCCGGCTCGAGGCGCCAGGCAGTGTCGAGCGCCGATGCCGCAGTTGGCTCGCGCCGGACCACCCGCCCCGCCATGCGGCGGGCAAAAGCATAGAACGGGGTGACCGGTGCCCTTGGATCAACGGCGATCACGGCAGGCAGGCGGACGCGGACATGGCGGCGCTGGCCCTTGGGCAAAGCCTGGGTGATGTCGGCATGGCCGTCGCTGACCGTCACGGCGATGGCCTGGGAGACGATGGGCCAGCCAAGGCGTTCGGCCACCAGATAGGGCACGAGGCCGGAGCCCTCGCCGCCCTCGGCACGGGTGCCGGTGAGGATGAGGTCATGGTCAGAGGCCTGGGCGACGAGGGACTCGGCAATGTCCTGGCCGGGGACGGCCGGCACGACGTCAATTGTGGTGGTGCCATAGGCGAGATAGTCGGCAAGCGCGGCTTCGTCCGGATTGCCGGCATGCAGCATTGTGGTCTCACCCAGGCCGCGCGCCATTTCCAGCGCCAGCAGGTCATCCCGATTGGGGCGGGCGGCGCCATTGACCGGGTTGCGACCGAGCGATGCGAGGACGAGGACGCGCGGGCCAGCCAGACCGGGTGCCGGGGCAGACCCCCTCCCCACCTCCCCCTGCAAGGGGGAGGGACCGGCCGGTGTCGGGGGCCGAATGGCGCCGGCATCGCCGTCAAAATTGCGGCCCCGCGTGGCCGCCAGCAGTTCGGTCATCACCGCCTGGGCGTCGTCGACCAGGGTGAGATCGGCGCGGCCAGCTATGGGGGCGCTGGCATCGGTATTGATGGCGATGACATGGCGCACCGCCTTGATGCCCTGCAGGTGCTGCACGGCGCCGGAAATGCCCAGGGCCAGATAGACGCTGGCGCTGACGGTCTTGCCGGTGGCACCGACCTGCTGGTCGCGGCGGAAACGGCCATCGTCGACGGCGACGCGACTGGCGCCGATGGCGGCGTCGAAGGACTTGGCCAGAGCCAGCACAGTGGGCACGTCGCTGACGCCATTGCCGGCGGCGACAATGAAATCGGCCTCTTCGAGACCCAGACGGGCGGCATCGACCGGCGGGGTGCCGCGATCGGCATAGGGGCTGGTGGTCGGAGCCGGGGTATCGAGCGGGGTGACCGTGCCGGCGCCGCGGAAGGGCAGCGCCGTGTCGGTGGTATCGGCATCGAGCAGGATGAGGCGTGGCAGGTCGCGCCGCGCCATTTGTGCCCCGCCCTGGCGATAGGTCGCGACGGCGTCGGCGCGGAGCTCGACGACATGCGCGGCTGTCGCGGCGCCGAGGCGCGCGGCCAGGCGGCGGCCGAGATCGCCGGTGCCAATGGCATTGTCGGGCAGGATGATGTGGCGCGGGTCGAGACGGGCAATGAGGTCGCTGGCCGCGGCCAGGTCGCGGTCGGGCTGGAACAGGGTGCGGTCGCAGGCTGGGGCGACGTGGACCTGGTCGGCACCCAGCGGGCCCAGGTCCTCGGTGAGGTCTCCAAGGACGAGCACTGCCACGGCGGTTGCCGGATCGGCCAGCAGAGCCGCGGCGGCGATGGCCTGGTGCGCCTGGGCGTCGAGATTGCCGCGGGTACTGTGGGCGATGACGAGGATGTGAGCCTGTGGCGCGCCGCGCAGGCGCAGCGGCCTGGGGGCATCGGCGCGATGGGTGGCGAGGTGCACGGCGCCGCCCTGCCCGGCTTCGCCCAGCACGATGCGTTTGCGGCCCTCGGCCGTGACGCTGAAGGGGCGGCGGGGATTGATGCGGGCGAGAGTCTCGCTCATGCCGGCACCGGCAGGCTCTGGGCGACCAGTTCGGCAATGTCGAGGACTTCGGGGCGCTGGCCGACCACGCCTTCGAGCATGACGGTACATTGCGGGCAGCCGACGGCGACGATGGATGCCCCGGTGGCCCTGGCGTCCGCCATGCGGATGTCGGGGATGCGCCGGCGGCCGGGAATGTCGGTCAGCGGGGCGCCGCCGCCACCGCCGCAGCAGCGACCGCGCAGGCCGGAGCGTTCCATTTCCCGGACTTCGATGCCGATGCCGGCGAGCAGGTCGCGCGGGGCCTGGATCTCGCCATTGTAGCGGCCGAGATAGCAGGGATCGTGCCAGGTGACGGTGCGCCGGTCGGGGGTCAGCCCGAGCTTGAGCTGGCCGGATTTGGCGAGCTGGGCAAGCAGCGTTGAATGATGCAGCACGGTGAAGTGCCCGCCCAAAGCCGGATAGTCGTTCTTGAGGCTGTTGAGGACATGCGGATCGGGCGTGACGATGCGCGTGAAGCTGAAACGGGCCAGATTGGCGATCATGCGCTGCGCCAGGGACTGGAAGGTGGCCTCGTCGCCCAGGCGCCGCGCGGTGTCGCCGGTATCGAATTCGCTGTCGGCCAGCACGGCAAAGTCGATATTGGCGGCGCGCAGGGATTTGACCAGAGCGCGCAGGGTGCGCTGGTAGCGCAGGTCGAAGGCGCCCTCGCCGGCGACGAGAAGGACGTCGAAGGCCTGGCCCGGCATGGCGTGCGGCACGTCGAGGTCCACGGCCCAGTGCTGGCGGGTGGCGATGTCATGGCCGCCCACTGTGGCGGTTTCGCGCAGATTGGCCAGGGTCTCGGGGGCCTTGCCGGGGAGGTCGCCGGTGGTGAGGGTGACGTTGCGGCGCAGGTCGACAATGGCGTCGACATGCTCGATCAGCATCGGGCATTCCTCGACGCAGGCGCGGCAGGTGGTGCAGGAGAAGAGGGTTTCCGGCTCGATGAGGAAGGGCACGATGGGCTGGTCGGGGGCGCCCTGATGGGTGCCGAGGGGAATACCGGGATAGGGGCTGCCGGCGAAATGGGCATCGCTGCCGGTTGCCATGCCGACCACGAGGTCCTGGATCAGCTTTTTCGGGTTGAGCGGCTGGCCGGCGGCGAAGGCCGGGCACGCGTCCTCGCACTTGCCGCATTGCACGCAGGCGTCAAAGCTGAGGAGCTGGTTCCAGCGGAAATCTTCCGGCTTGGCGACGCCGAAGTCGGCGGCCTCAAGATCGAGCGGCCGCAGACCGACGGAGCGCTCAACGAAACGCTGCCGGCGCGGGTGGAAGCCGAGATGCAGCAGGCCGGCGACAGCATGCTTCATCGGGCCGCCGGCACCGATGCCCAGAGCCAGTTCGGCCGAACCGATAATGAGAAGCAGCAACAATGGCAGAGCAAAGGCTGCCGTCACGGCCGAGGCCGGGACCACGGCCACCAGGGTGAGACCGAGCAGGGCGAGGGCAAAGGCGGCCAGGGTATAAGGCAGCCGCGACCACGGCTCCTTTGACAGACGGGTCGGCGGGGTGCGGCGGCGCAGCCAGACGAAGAGACTGCCGGCCAGCATGACAAAGGCCGCGGCCAGGATCAGTCCGTCGAGCCAGGGCTGGTAGAGCAGGAAGCCATAATTGACGGCAACCAGCGCCAGGGCGGCCACGGCGCCGCCGGCAACGGCCATATGGGTATTGGCGATATAGGGATCGCGGGCGACGACGTGGTGGATGTCGACCAGATAGCGTTTGGGAATAGCCAGCAGCCCGGCCCAGTCGGTCGGGGCGTCACGGCCATGGCGCCAGAGGGCGATACGGCGGAACAGGCCAATGGTCAGGGTGACAACCGCCAGCCAGAATATAACCGTGATGGCGAGCTGGACCCAGAGCATGGCTCAGAAATCCTTGCAGAGGCGCAGGGCGTCATAGATGGCGCCGTGGATATTGTGCTGGGAGATGCAGTCGCCGACGCGGAAGAGCAGGAACTTGTCGCCGGAGAGATCTTCAGCCAGGGATGGCTGCGGCGCGGCGGCAAAGAGGCTGGCATTGTCGGTCTGGCCGAAATTGACTGCGCGCTCCTTGAGGTCCCAGTAGAGGCCATCATTGGGCATTATGCCGTTTTCGATCACCACCTGGTCGACGACGCGCTCTTCGAGCGCCTCGGTATATTCGTTACGCAGCACCGCGATCAGCTTGTCGCCCTCGCGATAGACGCGGTCGAGCCAGTAGTTCGGCGTCATCACCACATCCATGGCGTAGAGCCGGCGGTAAAAGATCGGGAAGGTGGTGCCGCCCACATCGTCGGCGACCTTGACGTCGGGGGTGACGATTTCGACCGTGCTGCCGCGGGTGGCGAGGAAGTCGGCGGTGCCGGAACCGGCATGGGCGCTCATCACGTCATAGACGAGCACATTCTGGCCGGGGGCGACCTTGCCGGAGAGAATGTCCCAGGCGCTGACCGACAGGCCCTGGTCAAAGCCCCAGCCGGCCACCTGTCCCATGTTCGAGCTGCCGCCGGTGGCGAGTACGACGATGTCGGGCTTTTCGGCCAGGATCATGTCCGCCGTGGCCTCGGTGCCGAGGCGGCGATCGACGCCGAGCCGCTTGGTCTCCATGTCGAACCAGCGGACAATGCCGGCCATCTGCTCCCGCTGCGGGGCCTTTGCGGCGAGATTGATCTGGCCGCCGACGGAGTCGGCCTTTTCAAACAGCACTACGTCATGGCCGCGCGAACGCGCCACGCGGGCGGCTTCGAGGCCCCCCGGCCCGCCGCCGACCACGACGACCTTGCGCGTCGGCCCGGTCGAGGGGGTGATGATATGCGGCATGGTGGCTTCGCGCGAGGTGGCGGCGTTCTGCACGCAGAGCACGTCGAGGCCGTTATACTGGCGGTCGATGCAGTAATTGGCGCCGACGCACTGCTTGATCTCGTCCTCGCGGCCGGTACGGATCTTTTCCACCATGTGCGGGTCGGCGATCTGGGCGCGGGTCATGCCGACGAGGTCGATCATGCCGGCGGCGAGCAGGCGCTCGGCCTGGCCCGCGTCGCGGATCGACTGGGCGTGCATGACCGGGATATCGAGCACGGACTTGATGCCAGCGGCCAGATGGACGAAGGGCTCGGGCGGCAGCGCCATGGGCGGCATGCAATTGGCCAGGGTATTGTGCGTGTCGGCGCCCGAGCCGACGACGGAAATGTAGTCGATCAGCCTGGTCTCGCCCATGGCATGGGCGATTTCCTTGAGCGTCTCGTGGTCGAGCCCGTCCTCGTGGAATTCGTCGCCACACATGCGGAGGCCAACGACGAAATCGGGGCCAACGGCCTCGCGGACTTCATGGAGCACTTCGCGGCCGAAGCGCATGCGGTTTTCGAGGCTCCCGCCCCATTCATCGGTGCGGAAATTGGAGCGCGGGCTCCAGAACTGGTCGATCAGGTGCTGATGCGCTGCGGAGATCTCTATGCCGTCCATGCCGGCGGCCTGAACGCGTTTGGCGGCAATGCCGAAATCCTTGATGATGCGGCGGATTTCCTCGATCTCGATGATCTTGGCATTGCCGCGATGCACCGGCTCGCGAATGCCCGAGGGGGTCATCAGATGCGGCCAGTTTTCGCCGTGAAAGGCGTTGCGGCGACCCATATGGGTGGCCTGGATCATGATCTTGGCGCCATGGCGATGCATGGTCTCGGCCAGGCGCGCCAGCGGGTCGATGATGCGGTCATTGCTCAGATTGACCGATTTCCACCAGCCCTGGGGGCTGTCGATGGAAACGGGGCTCGAGCCGCCGCAGATGGCGAGGCCGACCCCGCCCTTGGCCTTTTCCTCGTAATAGCGGATGTAGCGATCCCCCGGCAGGCCACCGGGCTCGGCATAGACCTCGGCATGCGCCGTCGAGACGACGCGGTTGCGCAGGGTCAGCTTGTTGAGCGTGATGGGGGCGAGCAGATGGGGATAGGATGCCATCATGCCGCCTTGGGACTGACGCTGAAGATGCAGTGGTCGTGGCCTTCGGCGGCGCATTGGGTTTCGCGGCTGACCGTGTGGTAGCTGTGGCCGGTATCCTGGCCGACCCAGTCCATGGCGCCGGCGAACCAGCCCTCGAACATGTAGCAGAGCTTGCCGCTCGCCCCGGGCTGCTGCAGCACGAAGGAGGAGTGGCGAAGCGCAATCTGGGCGTTACCGGTCTCGACATCGGCCGAGACGAAGCTGAACAGGCCCCAGCCGCGCTGCGACAGGCGTTTCAGATAATGCTCGAAGACGGCGAGGCCCGTCAGGCCATGGGTTGCCGCTTCCTTCTCGCACCAGAAATAAGCGGACTTGTAGCCGGCCGGGTAGAGGATCTCGGCGTATCTGTCGCGACCCAGAGCGGCCTCGACGGCGATGTGGTTATTGGTGAAGAAATGGCGCGGGACATAGAGCATGGGCAGGCCGTCGGTGGTCCAGACCCCGGTCTCGTCATCCACCGCGATGGGGAGCTGCGGCTGCATCACGCGCCCCACACGGTCTTGAAGGTGCGCAGCCAGTTACCGCCAATGGTCTTTTCGATTTTGTCGGTGCTCCAGCCGGCCGCTTCCATGGCGGCGGTCAGGTTCGGCCAGTCGCCGATCTGGCGCATGCCTTCGGGGTTCTGCACGGTGCCGAAATCGGTGAGGCGGCGATGGCGGCCCTTGTCATGGGTGATCCAGTCGAAGAACGGCCGGTCATAGCCCTGGGTGAAGTCGGTGCCGACGCCGACATTGTCCCAGCCGACGATGTCGCCGATGTAATCGAGCGCCTCGACATAATCGACGACGGTGGCGTCGGTGCCGCGCTTGAGGAAGGGCGGGAACATGGTGACGCCGACAAAGCCGCCATGGTCGGCGATGAACTTGAGCTGCTCGTCGGTCTTGTTGCGCGGATGCTCCTTGAGCCCCATGGGCAGGCAGTGCGAATAGGTGACAGGCTTGCTGCTGGCGAGGATGGTCTCCTCGGAGGTCCTGGGGCCGACATGGCTGAGATCGACGAGGATGCCCACCCGGTTCATTTCGGTGACGACCTCGTGGCCGTAGCCGGAGAGGCCCCCGTCCCGCTCGTAGCAGCCGGTGCCGATCAGGTTCTGCGTATTGTAGCAGAGCTGGACGACGCGCACGCCCATGTCCCAGAAGGCTTCGATATAGCCCAGATTGTCCTCGAAGGCAGCCGCGTTCTGGAAGCCCAGGATGATGCCGGTCTTGTTGTCCTTTTTCGCCTGCTCGATATCGGCCGTGGTGCGGATCAGGGTCAGGATATCGCTGTTGTCGCGAATGGCCTGCTTCATGGTGGCGATATTGTCGACGGTGGCCTGGAAGCCCTCCCAGACCGAGACGGTGCAATTGGCGGCGGAAATGCCGCCCTTGCGCATGTCCTCGAAGACCGAGCGGTCCCATTTGGAGATGATGAGGCCGTCGATGACCAGGCTTTGACTGTGGAGCGCGCTCAAGAGATATCCCCCGTTACGGACAGACTGACAATTATCGTTCGATCACCAGGTCGCTGGTGGGTTTGGAGCAGCACAGCAGCACCATGCCGGCGTCGATCTCGCGCTGGCGGATGCCGCCCTGGTGGGTCATGTCCACCGTGCCGGAGAGCTTTTTGCTCTTGCAGGTGCCGCACATGCCCTGGGTGCAGGACGAGGGCAGCCGCATGCCGGCGCGCTTGGCCGCTTCGAGCACGGTCATGTTCTCGGGCACGTCGATGGCGCGGCGCGTCCGGCTGAACTCGACCTTGTAGGTCCTGACCTCGGGCGCGGCCTCGAGCATGGCCTCGCCGATGACGATGTCGGCCTGGTCGGCGGCCGGCAGGGCTTCAAAGTTGAAGCTCTCCTCGTGGTAGCGGGTCATGTCGAAGCCCAGCCGGGCCAGCATGTCGCGCATAGCGGCCATATAGGGCGCGGGACCGCAGACGAAGATTTCGCGCGTCAGGAAATCCGGCGCGACGGTTTCCAGCATGGCGGCCGAGACGCGACCGCGCAGGCCGGAATAGGCGGCCAGCGGGCTGACCGCCTCGACCACCGGGACGAAGCGGAACTTGTCGCTGAGCCGGCTCATCAGTTCGAGCTCTTCGCGGAAGATGATGTCGGCCGGGCTGCGGGCGCTGTGGATGAAGACGATGTCTTCCTGCTCGCCCAGATCGTGGAAGGTGCGGGCCATCGACATCAGCGGGGTGATGCCGCTGCCGCCGGAGAGGAACAGGTAGCGCGGCGCGGGATGGGCATAGCAGGTAAAGGCGCCCATGGGCCCGAGCGCCTTGAGCTGCATGCCGGGGCGCAGATTGTCATGCAGCCAGTTCGAGACCGGGCCGCCGGGCACGCGCTTGACGGTGATCGAGATGGTATCCGGCCGCGTCGGGGCCGAGGCAATGGTATAGCAGCGGTTGATGGTCTCGCCGCCGATATCGAAGGCATAGGTCATGAACTGACCGGGCTGATAGCGCATGCGGCGCGGCACCACCGGGCGCAGCACGAAGGTCTTGACGTCAGCGGTCTCGTCGCGCACGGCCTGGCAGATCAGCGCGTCGTCATTCTCGCTGTCCCAGAGCTCATCGGGCAGCCGCAAAGCGGGCGCGGTCTCGTCGCTGGGGCCAAAGCCGCCTTCAAGAACCTTCATGCGCCGACATGCTCGGCCATGCGGCCGATATACCAACGGATGAATTTTTCGACCAGCATCTCGGTATTGGGCGAATAGGGACCGGGCTCATAGGCCGGGTTCTCGGCGCCACGCTGGCACATCTCGACCAGGGCCGCGTCCTGCAGATTGGTGGCGGTCCAGACCTCGATGAGATTGGCGAGGTCGTAGTCGACGCCCTCGACCGCATCCTTGTTGACCAGCCATTTGGTGCGCACCAGGGTGCGACCGGCATCGAGCGGCAGCACCGCGAAGGTGACGATGTGGTCGCCCAGGAAATGGTGCCAGGAATTGGGCTGGGTCCAGAAGCTCAGGCCACCCAGCTTGGCATTGGTGAAGGCGCCCAGCGGCAGGCGGCAGGCGGCGCGGGTGTCCATGGTGTGGCTTTCGCCATTGCCATCGAGCGGCAGGCGCTCGGTGCGAAAACCGGTGACGCGGCTATCGAGCTCCTCGATCTCGCGCGAGGGCAGGCCCATGGCCTCCCACTCGGCGTGGCTGACCTGGCGCAGCGCCTCGTAGCGCTGGGCATTGGCGAGGTCGATGGGATCCATCTCCTCGGGGGCAAAGCCGAAGCCATAGGCAAACAGCGGCACCGTCAGCTCGGGATGGTTGGCCTCGCAGTGGTAGCACTCGCGATTGTTCTCAAGCGTCAGCTTCCAGTTACCCATCTCGATCAGGTCGCTCTGATAGGCGATCCTGGTCTCGCGCACCTTGTGCGGGGCGATATAGGGGCCCATGCGGGCGGCCATGTCGTCGAAATCCTCGGGCAGATCATCGCTGAGGCAGATGAACAGCAGGCCCTCGAGCGAGCGCAGGTTGACCGGCTTCAATCCCTTGCAGGAGCGGTCGAAATCGGCGCCCATATGGGGGGCATGCACCAGATCGCCGTCGAGATTGTAGGTCCAGGAATGGTAGCGGCAGACCAGGTTGCCCACCGTGGTCTTTTCGTCGTCGATCAGTCTGGCGCCGCGGTGGCGGCAGACATTGTGGAAGGCTTTGACTTCGTTGTCGTCGTCGCGGACGATAAGGATGGAATTGGGACCGATGTCGATGGTCATGACATCGCCCGGCTCGGGCACATCGGGCTCGACGCCGACATAGATCCAGTGGCGGGAAAAGATCGCCTCCATATCCGCCGCGAAAATCTCAGGCGAGGTATAGAAAGGGGCATCGAGACTATGTCCCGGCTGGCGGCCCTGCAGCAGCGCATGAAGATACGAAGCCTTGTCCAGCATAGATGCCTCTCCTCAACAGAGACACGAGGCATGATCGACCTCGATTGGCCATGACAGTTCACCGTTTTTCATCGACCAGCTTGAACCAGCGCGACAAGCCCTTTAGGTTTTCCGACATTGTTCGTTGGCGAGGGGACAGATGGCAGGCAGTGCGCAAAATATAGGCTTCATGCTGACCGAGCAGTTCTCGATGATCGCCTTCACGGCGGCGATCGAGCCGCTGCGACTGGCCAACCGGGTGAGTGGCAAGGCGCTGTATCAGTGGCAGCTGCATTCGGTGGACGGCGTCACCGCCCAGGCGTCCAATGGCGTCGAGGTCAAGGTCGATCGCGCCTTCCGGGATGCCGGATCGATGGATGCGGTGGTGGTCTGCTCGGGCGTCGAGGTCAAGCGGATCGACCACCGCGCGCTGCTGGCGGTGCTGCGCCGGCTGACCAAATCCGGCGCCGCCGCCGGCGCGGTCTGTACCGGCGCCTATGTGCTGGCCAAGGCCGGCCTGCTCGACGGCTACCGCTCGACCATCCACTGGGAAAACCGACCCGGCATGCAGCTGGATTTCCCCGATCTCGACATTGGCGAAGACCTGTTCGAGATCGACCGCGACCGCTTCACCTGCGCCGGCGGCGTGGCGGCGGCCGACATGATGCTCAGCCTGATCAAGCGCGACCATGGCGAGCAGGTGTCCAGGGCCGTGACCGACCAGCTCATCCACCACCGCATCCGCGATGCCGGCGAGCGGCAACGCATCGACCTGCGCACGCGGCTGGGCGTGACCCAGCCCAAGCTGCTGCGCGTCGTGAGCCTGATGGAGCAGACCATCGACCGGCCGCTGACCATGACGCAGTTTGCCAAGAGCGTGGGGCTGTCCAACCGCCAGCTGGAGCGGCTGTTCTGGAAGCATGTCGGCCATCCCCCGAGCCGACACTATCTCAAGCTGCGGCTCGACCATGCCTGCCAGCTGCTGCGCCATACGGCGATACCGGTACTGGAGGTGGCGGTGGCCTGTGGCTTCAACTCGGCGTCGTATTTCTCACAGAGCTATACCGAGTTTTTCGGGCATAGCCCGAGCGTGGAGCGCAAGGGCGCTGCGGCGGCCTAGCGGATCACGTCGCGCAGCTTCTGCATGATGGCCCAGCGCAGCGCCGATTCACCGCGCGGCCGGGCTGCCAGGCGAATGCTGGAGACCACGGTGGTCAGGCAGGCGCCGATGCGGGCGGTCGCATCGAAATGCAGCAGCATGGTCACCGGGTCAAAATGTGCGCGCGAAATCCTGATCAATCCCATTGCTGGCCTCCATGGTCTAGCAACGCAGAAAATCAGGCGAGAGTTGTATGCAAACTGAACGGCGGGTGGTTGCGGCCGTCACGATCAGGTGAGGAGATCGGTGACGGCGCACCAACCATCGCAAAAGTCGTCTGCTATTGACTTATGTAAGCAATATGCTTACATAAGTGCCGTAATCAGGACGTTCAGGCACAAGGGTCTGGCCGAGCATTTCGAGACCGGACGAACCGGCAGGATTGATGCCAAAATGCACAAGCGCATCCTGGCCCGGCTTGACGCGCTCGATGCGGCGACAAGGCTTGAGGATGTCAATCTTCCAGGATTCGACTTCCATAGCCTGCGAGGGTTTGAGCCGACCCGCTACACGCTGCATGTCAACGGCCCTTGGTGCGTCACATTCCAGTTCGACGGGACTGACGTGCTGAATGTTGATCTGGAACAATATCACTGAGAGCGGCACGAGAAAGGGGACAACGATGACAGAATATGCGGCCAAGCGGGGCCCGGATCGTTGCCCGACGCATCCCGGCTTTCTGCTGGGCGATACCGTTATCCCGGCAACCGGCAAGAGCAAGGCGGAGATTGCCCGCCTCCTGGGCATCTCTCGCCAGCATCTCTACGACCTGCTGAACGAGGCAAAGCCGGTTTCGCCCGAGGTCGCGGTCCGCCTGGGCAAGCTTTTCGGCAATGGTGCCGGCGTCTGGATCAGGATGCAGGCTGCCTATGACACCTGGCATGCCGAGCGCTCCGTCGATGTGAGCGCCATCCCAACCCTTGAGCCCATCGGCTGATTAGCGGTCCGAGGTTTGCCAGCGCGGATTGATCCAGGGGACGTCATTGTCCGCCGGCAGCATGGGCTTGCCCAGGATGTGGTCGGATGCCTTTTCGCCCACCATGATGGAGGGACCGTTGAGGTTGCCATTGGTGATGCGCGGGAAGATCGAGCTGTCGGCCACGCGCAGGCCGTCGACGCCGATGACGCGCAGTTCCGGATCGACCACGGCCACGGGATCGTCGGCGCGGCCCATCCGGCAGGTGCCGCAGGGGTGATAGGCGCTTTCGGCGTGGCGGCGGATATGGTCGTCGAGCTCGTCGTCGGTCTGATAGGCCGCGCCGGGCAGGATTTCCTTGCCGCGATAGGGGTCGAAGGCGGGCTGGCCGAAAATCTCGCGGGTGATGCGGATGCAGTGACGGAAATCGGCCCAGTCCTGCGGCGCGGACATGTAGTTGAACTGGATGCGCGGCGCATCCTTGGGGTCCGACGAGCGCAGGGTCACCGCGCCGCGCGAGGCCGAGCGCATGGGGCCGACATGGGCCTGGAAACCATGGCCCTCGGCGGCGGCCTGGCCGTCATAGCGCACGGCGATGGGGATGAAATGGAACTGGATGTCGGGATATTTCACCCCGGCTCTGGAGCGGATGAAGGCGGCGCTCTCGAACTGGTTGGAGGCGCCCAGGCCATTCTTGAAGAACAGCCATTGCGCGCCGATCAGCGCCTTGCCCAGCAGGTTCCAGTGCTTGTAGAGCGTGATGGGCTGGGTGGAGGCCTGCTGGATATAGAGCTCCATATGGTCCTGCAGATTGGCGCCGACGCCGGGGCGGTCGGCTACCAGGGGAATGCCATGCGCGGCCAGCTGGGCGGCGGGGCCGATGCCCGAGAGCAGCAGAAGTTTGGGGGAATTGATCGATGAGGCTGCGACGATGACCTCGCGCCTGGCCCTGACCACCTCGACCTGGCCGCCGCGCTCGATCTCGACGCCCACGGCACGCCCCTGCTCGATCACTATCCTGCGGGCCAAGCATTTGAGCAGCGTCAGGTTCGGCCGCTTCAGGGCCGGCTTGAGATAGGCATTGGCGACCGACCAGCGCCGGCCCTGCCAGACCGTCTGCTCCATCGGGCCGAAGCCTTCCTGCTTTTCGCCATTATAGTCGTCGGTCAGTTCAAACCCGGCCTGCCGGCCGGCCTCGACAAAGGTCTTGAATAGCGGATTGTCGCGCTTGCCGCGCGTCACATGCAGCGGGCCGGCCTTGCCGCGCCGGTCCGGGTCGCCGCCATGGGGGCCTGCGTGCCAGTGTTCCATGCGCTTGAAATAGGGGACCACGTCGGCATAGCCCCAGCCGGTGGCGCCGCTTTGGGCCCAGTGGTCGTAGTCCTCGGCATGGCCGCGTACATAGACCATGCCATTGATCGAGGAGGAGCCGCCGATCACCTTGCCGCGCGGCACGCCCAGGGTGCGGCCACCCAGATGCGGCTCGGGCTCGGTGCGGAAGCCCCAGTCATAGCGCGGCATGTTCATCGGATAGCTCAGCGCGGCCGGCATCTGGATCAGCGGCCCGATATCGGAACCGCCGAATTCGAGCACGATGACAGAATGCTTGCCGTCTTCGCTCAGCCGCGCCGCCATGGCGCCGCCGGCCGAGCCCGACCCGATGATGATGAAATCAGCTTCCATGCCGAACGCTCCTAATAGGCGGCCGCAACGGGATTGCTGGCGACATAGACCGATTTGATCTGGCTGTAGTGATCGAGGGCGGCACGGGAATTCTCGCGGCCGACGCCGGACAGCTTGACGCCGCCGAAGGGCGCCTCGACCGGGGTGATGTTGTAGGTATTGATCCAGCAGGTGCCGGCCTCGAGCCGGGCGATGACGCGGTGCGCCCGCGCCAGATCGGCCGTGAACACGCCGGCGGCGAGGCCGAACTGGGTGGCATTGGCGCGGGTGATGACATCGGCCTCGTCGGAGAAACCCAGCACGGCCATGACGGGCCCGAAGATTTCCTCGCGGGCAATGGTCATGTCGTCGGTGACGTCGGCAAAGACCGTCGGCTCAACATAGAAGCCCTCATTCTGGCTGGGCGGCACCCTGCCCCCGATCAGCAGTTTCGCGCCCTCGGCCTTGCCGGCCTCGATGAAGCCGAGCACCTTGTTGCGCTGGGCTTCCGAAACGAGCGGCCCGACCTGGGTTGCCGCGTCGAGCGGATCGCCGATAATGGCCGTGGCGGTGCGCGCGACCAGGCGCTCGAGGAAGGCGGGACGGATGGCGTCGTGCACGAAGACGCGGGTGCCGTTGGAGCAGACCTGGCCGGATGAGTAGAAATTGGCATTGATGGCAGCGCTGACGGCGCTGTCGAGATCGGCGTCATCAAAGATGATCAGCGGGCTCTTGCCGCCCAGTTCCATGGTGACGTGCTTCATGCCGGCTGCAGCAGCGGCATAGACCTTCTTGCCGGTCGGCACCGAGCCGGTCAGCGAAACCTTGGCCACGCGGGGATCGGCCACAAGAGCGGCGCCAACATCGCCATAGCCCTGAACGACGTTGAACAGGCCCGGCGGGGCGCCGGCCTCGATGAGGATTTCGGCCAGCTTGAGGGCGCCGAGCGGGGTCAGCTCGGACGGCTTGAAGATCATGGCATTGCCGGCAGCCAGAGCCGGGGCCGCCTTCCAGCAGGCGATCTGGGTGGGGTAGTTCCAGGCGCCGATGCCGACGCAGACGCCGAGGGGCTCGCGGATGGTATAGACGAAGTCGCCATCGCCCACGGGCATGGTCTCGCCGGTCATGGTGGCGGCGAGGCCGGCGAAATATTCGAGCGCATCGGCGCCCGAGGCGGCGTCGGCCACGAGGGTTTCCTGGATGGGCTTGCCGGTATCGAGGGTCTCGATCTCGGAGAGTTCCTGGTTGCGGGCGCGGATGATGTCGGCCGCCCTGCGCAGCACGCGGCCGCGCAGCACCGGCTTGAGCGCGCCCCATTCGCGCTGCGCCCGTACGGCAGAAGCCAGGGCCGCCTCGATGATCGACGGGGTGGCGGAATGGAGACTCGCTATGACAACATTTCTGGCCGGATAGATGGACTGGATCGACTGTCCGGCGACGTCCTCCACATAGCGGCCGTCGATGAAATGGCTGGCGGTCGGCTGGACGTTGCGCATCATTCACCCCTCGGGAAACGCTTGCTCTCTTCGAGCACATTGAGGTCCATGTGATTGCGCATGTAGCGCTCGGAGGCCTGCTGCAAGGGCTGAAAATCCCAGGGATAATAGGCGCCGTTGCGCAAAGCGGCATAGACGACATGGCGCCGCGCCTGGCTGGCGCGGATGTCGGCGTCAAAGGCGTCGAGATCCCAGATGTCCTGCGCCCTGGCCGCGAAACCGGCAAGCGTTTCGGCATGGGCGGGATCGCTGGCAAGATTGGTCAGCTCGTGCGGATCACGTGACAGATCAAACAGTTGGGTCGGATCGGCCGCGCATTCGATGTACTTCCACTTTCCCTCGCGCAGGCACACCAGCGGGGCAATCGAGCCCTCGGCGGCATATTCGAGCAGCACGGGTGAGGTCCGCGCCACGCCACTGGCCAGCGGCAGCAGGGTCTCGCCATCGGTCCAGGGCGCGATCTTGTCGAGCGAAATGCCGGCAAGATCACAGAGCGTGGGCGTCAGATCCATGGTGCTGACCGGGGTGTCGACGCGACCTGCCGGCAGGCCGGGCGCCGCGATCATCAGCGGCACGCGGGCCGAGCCCTCGAAGAAGTTCATCTTGAACCACAGGCCGCGCTCGCCCAGCATGTCGCCATGGTCGGAGACGAAGACCACGATGGTATTGTCGGCCTGGCGCGTGCCCTCCAGCGCCTGCAGAATTTCACCAATCTTGTCATCGACATAGGAGATGTTGGCGAAATAGGCCCGGCGCGAGCGGCGCACGTCGTCGGCGGTGATGTCGAGTCCGCGGAAGTCGCAGGCGTCCATCAGGCGCTGCGCATGCGGGTCCTGATCCGCATAGGCGATGGGCGCCGTTTCCGGGTCGAGATGCGCGCAGTCAGCGTAGAGATCCCAGTATTTCCGGCGGGCGACATAGGGGTCGTGCGGATGGGTGAAGCTTACCGTCAGCATCCAGGGCCGCTCCTCGAGCCGGCGGCCGAGGTCGTAGATCTTGCGCGTGGCGTTGAAGGCAACTTCGTCGTCATATTCGAGCTGGTTGGTGATCTCGGCCACCCCGGCGCCCTTGACCGAGCCGAGATTGTGATACCACCAGTCGATGCGCTCGCCGGGCTTGTCATAGTCCGGGGTCCAGCCGAAATCGGCGGGGTAGATGTCGGTGGTCAAGCGTTCTTCGAAGCCATGCAACTGGTCCGGACCGACGAAGTGCATCTTGCCCGACAGCGTCGTGGCATAGCCTGCGGCTCGCAGGTGATGGGCATAGGTGGGAATGTCGGAGCCGAATTCGGCGGCGTTGTCATAGACGCGGGTGCGATGCGGCAGTTGCCCGGACATGAAGCTGGCCCGGCCCGGCGCACAGAGCGGGGAGCCGGTATAGGTATTGGCGAAGCGGGCGGAGCGCTGCGCCAGCGCCTTGAGATGGGGCGCGTGCAGCCAGTCGGCCGGGCCATCGGGAAACAGCGTGCCGCTGAGCTGATCGACCATGATGATGAGGATGTTAGGCTGCGCGGACATGGATGCCTTTCCGGGCGAGGCTGAGTTCAAGATAGTCGAAAACCAGGGCGCGCACATCGGCCCGGGCGGGGGCAAAGTCCTGCAGCGCATGGCGGATGTAGAAGCCGTCGATCAGTGCGGCGAGCCCCTGGGCCAGGGATTCGGCGGTCACCGGGTCAACCAGCTGACGCAGGTTGAATACCAGGTTGGAATGCAGCCGGCGCGCATAGACCTGCAGCAGCCGGCTGGCTTCGGGCGATTGCAGCGCCCGGACATAGAAGGTCAACCAGGCGGCCACCACGTCGCGGTGGAACTGGTCGGGCGCGAAGCTGGCTTCGATAATGGCGTCGATGCGCCCGATCGGCGAATCAACGCCGATGGTGCGGCGGCGGACGCTGGCGCCATAAAGGCGCAGGATATGCCGCATGGCGGCGAGAAACATCTGGTCCTTGCTGCCGAAATAATGATGCGCCAGAGCCGGCGACATGCCGGCCCGACGGGCGATCTGGCTCACCGTGACGTCGAGGCTGCCGGCTTCGCCGATCTCGCTGATGGCCGCTTCCACCATGGCTTTTCGCCGGATTGCCTCTGCACCGATTTTTGGCATTTAAGGGGGCTGCCCATAATTTAAGTTTACTTTTGTGATTGTCTCGCTTTTGATTGAGCCGTCAATCAAGAAAAAGACTTCGCCTCACTTACCCGCAAACAGGAGACGACGGATTATGAGAAAGACCACCCTTACTCTGACCAGTGCCTTGGCGCTGTCGCTGCTGGCGGGAACCGCTTTTGCAGCCGAATGCGATACAGTGATTTTTTCTGATGTGGGCTGGACCGACATCACCACCACTACCGCGACCACCAAGCACATTCTCGAAGCCCTCGGCTACGAAGTCGACGTGAAGGTGCTGTCGGTGCCGGTGACCTATGCGTCGCTGGAAAGCGACGACGTCGATGTGTTTCTGGGTACCTGGCTGCCGGCGCAGCAGGGTGCCATCGGCCCCTATCTCGAGAGCGGTGAAGTCGAAAAGGTCGCCACCAATCTCGAAGGCACCAAGTACACGCTGGCCGTGCCCAGCTATACCTATGACAAGGGCCTGACCGACTATGCCAAGATCGCCGACTTCGCCGAGGAGCTCGACAGCACCATCTATGGCATCGAGCCGGGCAATGAGGGCAATGGCTACCTGATCAGCCTGGTCGATGCCGATACGCATGGCCTGGGCGGCTTCAAGGTGGTGGAAAGCTCGGAACAGGGCATGCTCGCCGAGGTTGACCGCGCCGTGCAGGACAACAAGGATGTGGTCTTCCTGGGTTGGGAACCGCATCCGATGAATGCCAAGTTCGACCTCAAATACCTGCCCGGCGGCGAGGACTTCTTCGGCGGTGAAGGCGTGGTCGATACCGTGACCCGCAAGGGCTATGCCGCCGAATGCCCCAATGTGGGCGCACTGCTGGCCAATCTGAAGTTCTCCCTGCCGATGGAAAACGAGATCATGGGCAAGATCCTCAATGACGGCGCCGATCCGGCCGACGCGACGATGGAATGGCTCAAGGCCAATCCGGAAACGGCTCTGGGCTGGGTCGAGGGTGTGACCACGCTCGATGGCGGCGATGGTGCCGCGGCCGTCCAGGCGATGCTGGACAGCTAGAATTAGCCAGAGGGCCCGGTCGGCAACGACCGGGCCCTCGTGCTTTGGGGGAGATGAACCGTGGATTGGCTGACCGATTACAAGATTCCGGTGGGGCGCTGGGCGAGCGACTTCTTCATCCTGCTGCGCGATAATTTCCGCGGGGTGTTCGACGCCATGTCGGACGCCGCCGAGGCACTGATCGACGCCCTGCTGTGGCTATTGCAGACGCCGCATCCGCTGGTCATCGTCGCCATTTTCGTCGGTATCACCTGGTGGCTGCAGCGCAGCTGGACCACCTGCCTGATCACCCTGCTGGGCATGCTGTTCATCCTCAACCAGGGCTATTGGGAACAGACCACCGAGAGCCTGACGCTGGTGATTTCTGCCTGCGTGGTGTGCATGGCCATCGGCGTGCCGATCGGCATTGCCACGGCGCACCGGCCGCGGCTCTACCAGTTCCTGCAGCCGATCCTCGACCTGATGCAGACGCTGCCGACCTTCGTCTACCTGATCCCGGCCATCGTGTTTTTCGGCATCGGCATGGTGCCGGGGCTGATCGCCACGGTGATCTTCGTGCTGCCGGCGCCGATCCGCATGACGCATCTGGGCATTTCATCGACCCCGCCGGCTCTGCTCGAGGCGGTCGAAGCCTTTGGCGGCACGCCGCACCAGAAGCTGTTCAAGGTGGAACTGCCCTTCGCCCTGCCCCAGGTTATGGCGGGCCTCAACCAGACCATCATGCTGTCGCTGTCCATGGTGGTGGTCGCGGCCCTTGTCGGCGCGGACGGGCTCGGCGTGCCGGTGGTGCGGGCACTCAATTCGGTCAATACCGCGCTCGGCTTCGAGAGCGGACTGGTGATCGTGGTCGTGGCCATCGTGCTCGACCGCATGCTGCGCATCCGGAAGGAATAGAGCGATGGACGACGCCGTCATCTTCGACAAGGTCAATATCGTCTTCGGTGCCAACCCCGCCCTGGCGCTGCCGCTGATGGACCAGGGCAAGACGCGCCAGGAAATCCAGCAGGAGACGCGGCAGATCCTGGGCGTGCATGACTGCTCGCTGACCGTCAAGAAGGGCGAGATCCTGGTGCTGATGGGCCTGTCGGGTTCGGGCAAATCGACCCTGCTGCGGGCGGTCAACGGGCTCAACCCGGTGGTGCGCGGCGCGGTCACCGTCATCGACCAGGGCAAGTCGGTCAACCCGGCTGCGTGCAGCCGCGAGGAACTGCTGCAGCTGCGGCGCAAGTCGGTGGCCATGGTGTTCCAGCAGTTCGGCCTGCTGCCCTGGCGCAGCGTGCTTGACAATGTCGCGCTGGGCCTGGAGCTCGATGGGCTGTCGAAATCGCAGCGCGAAGCCAGAGCGCGCGACCAGCTCGAGCTGGTGGGGCTGACCGACTGGGCGGACCGCAATGTGGGCCAGCTGTCGGGCGGCATGCAGCAGCGCGTCGGGCTGGCGCGGGCCTTTGCCACCGAAGCGCCGATCCTGCTGATGGACGAGCCGTTCTCGGCGCTCGACCCGCTGATCCGGTCGCGGCTGCAGGACGAGTTGCTCGAGCTGCAGGCCAAGCTGCGGCGCACCATCATCTTTGTCAGCCATGACCTCGACGAGGCGTTCAAGCTGGGCAATCGCATCGCGCTGATGGAGGGCGGGCGCATCGTGCAATGCGGCACGCCGCAGGAGATCATCGCCAATCCGGCCGACGACTATGTCGAGGATTTCGTGGCGCATATGAACCCGCTTCTCGTGCTGCGCGCCATGGACATCATGGCGCCGCCGATCGGCAATGGCGAGAATGCGGTGCCGGCCGACAGTTCCCTCGCGGCGGTCATCGAGCAATTGTCCGCCGGGGCGTCGTCGGTCTGCGTGCGCGGGGCCGACGGGCAGCTGGTGGGCAGCATCTTCAGCCACAATGTCGTGGCGGCGCTGCGGCGCAAGCCGGCGCGCGACAATGCCGGCGTACACTGACCGGCAGCGCCTATTTCAGGTAACCAGAGCATGACCCTTCCGGATCCGTCCGCCGCACTCGCCGCGCTGTTTTCCCGGCTTGGCATCACACCCATCAGCATCGAGCATCCGCCCGTGCATACGGTGGAGGAGGCCCTCCCCTACTGGTCGGCGCTGGAGGGCGTGCATACCAAAAACCTGATGCTCAAGGGCGCCAAGGGCGGGCTGTGGCTGGTCTGCGTGCCGACCGACCGGCGCCTCGACCTCAAGGCGCTAGCGGCGCAGCTGGGCGCCAAGAAGTTCTCCTTTGCCAGTGCGGAAACGCTCGATGCGGCTTTGGGGGTGGCCCAGGGCTCGGTGAGCCCGCTGGCCCTGATCAACGACAAAGATCACGCCGTGCAGCTGGTGCTGGCCGCCGACATGCTGGCGCAGGAGCGCATTACCATGCATCCGCTGACCAATCTGGCGACGGTGTCGCTGACCAGCGCCGAGCTGCTGCGGGTGCTGGATGCACTGGGCCACCGGCCGGAAGTGGTCGACTTCGATGCCCTGGCGACGCCGGCGGCGTGAGGGCGTCCGGCGGCCAGGGCCGCCGGAACATGCGGATCAGCCCTTGACGCCCGCCGAGAGCATGATGGCCTGGGTCACGCGGCGCTGGAAGATCAGGTAGAGCACGGCCACCAGCAGGGCGGCCATCATGGCACCGGCCAGTTCGCGAGCATATTGCACGCCAAAGGCGTCGTTGACCTGGGTGATGCCGACGGCGACGTTCATCATTTCCGGCTTGGACACGGCGAGGAACGGCCAGAGGAAGTTGTTCCAGGCGCCGATGAAGATGACGATGGACAGGGCCGTGGTGACGCCCCAGTTCATCGGCAGGTAGATGCGGCTGAAGATGCGCCACTCGCTGGCCGAGTCCATCATGGCGGCTTCGCGATATTCCTTGGGCACGGAGTCAAAGAAGTTCTTGTAGACGATGATCACCACGGGATGGATCAGCTGGGGCAGGATGACGCCCATCCAGGTGTTGATCAGCGACAGCTGCGCCATGAGGATGAAGTGGTTGACGATCAGGGCGGTGAGCGGAACCATGAAGCTGGCCAGGATCAGGTACCAGAGCACGGTGCGGCCGGGGAAGCGGAGCTGGGACAGGGCATAGGCGGTGAGCGCGCTGGTGGCCAGGGTGATGACCGTGACGCCCAGCGAGGTCACCAGGGAGTTGATGTACCAGCGGCCGATCATGGTGTTGACCATGACATGCCAATAGGCCTCGATCGACCAGGTGCGCGGCAGGAATTCCACGGTGTCGGAAATGACCTGGGATTCCGGCTTGAGCGAGGTGACCACGCCCCAATAGATCGGGAAGGCCCAGAGCAGGGCAAAGATCACCGTGATCGCGGTCAGGACCAGGCCGCCAATATCGAGCGACCGGCCGGTACGGAACCGGGCCGAGGCGACGGTCGCGGCGCGCGGGGTTTCAAGGACGCTCATTTCTCACCTCGCGCACGCAGGAACTGGAACTGCAGGATGGAAAAGACAATGACGATGACAAACAGCGCCACCGAGATCGCCGCGGCATAGCCGCCCTCGTTCTTCTGGAAGGCCTGGCTGTAGATATATTGCACCAGCACCATGGAGGGGTCGGGCCGCCCGCCCTGCACGAAGAGATAGACCTGATCGAAGATCTTGAGCTGCAGGATCAGCTGGATGGTCAGCACCAGGGCGGTGACCGGCCAGATCAGCGGCCAGGTGATGCGGCGGAAAATGGTCCAGCGATTGGCGTTGTCCAGCGCTGCCGCCTCATAGATGTCGGTGGAGATCGAGCGCAGCCCGGACAGGAAGAGCAGGATATTGAAGCCGCAGGTCCACCAGATGGTGACGAAGGCCACGGCCGGCATGAACATCCACTGGGTGCGGAAGACAGGCGTCTTCTCGCCAAAGATCCAGGTCAGCGGATATTGCATGATGCCGAACTGCAGGTTGAACATCCAGTTCCAGATCCGGTAGACGACCGAAACCGGCAGGATATAGGGCAGGAAGAACATGGCCAGGATGATGCTCTGCTGCCAGCCCTTGAGGCGCGACACCATCATGGCAATGGCCAGGCCGATCAGCGTATTGGGGACCACCGTCAGCGCGACGAAATAGGCGGTGTTGCGCACCGACGTCCAGAAGCGGCGGTCATCGAACATTTCGATGTAGTTTTCCAGGCCGATCCAGCTGCCGGGCCCGATCAGGGGCGCATCGGTGAAGCTGAGATAGACCATCTGCACGGTCGGCCACAGGAACAGCACGCCATAGGTCAGCACGAAGGGAAGAATGAGAAGATAGGCGACCACTACTTCGCGGCGTTGGTTCCTGATCATGGGTGCTCCGACCTTGATGGGGGTCCGGCGGGTTGAGCCGCCGGACCAGTTGCGGAAGACTTAGTCAGCCTGGTCCTGCAGGTCGGCCTTCATCTCGTCGATGGCTTCCTGCGCACCCATTTCGCCATTCATGGCGGGGGCGATGTAGTTGGCGACGGCGTCGTAGACGGGCGAAGCCACACCGGCCAGGGTCGATTTGGGATCGAACACGGCGGTATCAGCCAGGACCGAATAGGTCGCATTGGGCTGCATGGTCTTGAACTCTTCGCTCTCGCGGGTCGGCGAATAGGCCGGGATATGACCGGCATTGGCCCAGGCCAGCGAGTTCTTGTTCATCCAGGAGATGACCTCGAGCACGGCGGCCTTCTTTTCGGGAGTGACTTCCTTGCCGGCATTGTTGGGAATGGCAAAGCCATGCGAGTCAGCCCAGGTCGCGGGATGGTCGTAGAAGGTGGGAATGGCGACCGCGCCCCATTCAAAGCCCAGTTCGCCCTTGGCGGCCAGATCGGTCATGGTGGGAACTTCCCAGACGCCGTTCATGTGCAGCGCGGCATTGCCCGAGGTGAACAGGGCCACGGAGCCTTCATATTCAGTCAGGGCTGGCGCGAGGCCGGCTTCGACCCAGCTGGCCATGGTTTCGACAGCAGCAACCGCCTTGGGAATGCTGTCATCGGGCAGGAAGGTGCCGTCTTCGCCGAGGAAGACGCCGTCCTGCTGGCCGAACAGCGAGTAGAAGACGCGCCATGGCGTGCCGTCGCCCGAGGTCTGCAGCGAGAGGGCATATTCCGAACCGCCACGGAGCTTTTCCAGCGCCGCGGTGAAATTGTCGGCGCCGTCGAGGCCCATGGGCAGGCCGTCTTCGCCGAGCAGGCCGGCTTCAGCCAGCTTGTCCTTGTTGTAATAGAGAATGATGGAATGGATATCGAAGGGCACGGCATACTGGATGCCATCGCGCTGACCGGCTTCCCAGTTGGCGGGGGCGAAGGTATCGGGCCCGAGGCCGACGCTGGCCAGGTCGGCCGGATCGATCGGGGCAAGCGCGCCCGATTCAACGCCGAGCGGCACGCGCGACAGATGATAGGTCATGACGTCGGGGCCTTCGCCGATCGCCGCCGAGGTCTGTACCTTGGTGTAGAACGGGGTGCCCCATTCCAGCGTGGTCGCCTCGATGGTGATCTGGCCGGCATGTTCGGTATTGAACTGCTCGATCAGCGACTTCATGCGCACGCCGTCGCCGCCGCCCAGAAAGTCCCACCAAACCACATTTTCCTGGGCTTGTGCGGCACCGACCGACAGCAGTGCCGTCGACAGCATTGCGATCTTGAAAAGATTCTTCACGTTATCCTCCCTTGGGGTAAACCCCGCCGCCATTCCTCGGGCATAGCCTCCGCTGGCGAAGCAGAAGCGCCATAATCAGAAGCCGATTGCGGCCCTGAACTCCTCCTCAAGCCCGAGTCCGAAGACAGGGCCCATACCGGCTCGACCATCAGCCCCCTTGTCAGGCGACGGCGTGATAGGCCTTGCCGGAATCGTCAAAAACCATGGCCGCGTGGCCATCGAGCGCGATGTGCACCGTCTCCCCCGGCTGGATCAGGCTGACGCCCTTGTCCTCGGCCACCAAAGTGGTGCCATCGGGCAGGCGCGTATAGACCAGCGTCCGCTCGCCGAGCCGCTCCACGACGTCGACCACGCCCTGGATGCCGGTGCCATCCTGGCTGATGCGCGCGGCCTCGGCGCGGATGCCGAAGGTCAGGCCCGTCGCGGGCAGCCCGACAAAGGGCACTGCGGTCTGCACCGGCGGCTGGCCGGCAAAGGTGAAGGAGGCCTGGCCGCCCATATCGGCGATCGCGGCGACGGGCACGAAATTCATCGCCGGCGAGCCAACGAAGCTGGCGACAAAGCGGGTGGCCGGACGGGCATAGACTTCCATGGGCGTGCCGATCTGCTCGATCTGGCGGTTGTTCATCACCACGATCCGGGTGGCCAGGGTCATGGCCTCGGTCTGGTCATGCGTCACGAAGATCATGGTCGCCTTGATGCGGTGGTGCAACTGGGCCAGTTCGAGCCGGGTGCGCACGCGCAGGCCGGCATCGAGATTGGACAGCGGCTCGTCGAGCAGGAAGGCCTTGGGATCGCGCACGATGGCGCGGCCGATGGCAACGCGCTGGCGCTGCCCGCCGGACAGCTGGGCCGGCTTGCGATCGAGCAGGTGTTCGATCTCGAGCATGCGGGCGGCATCGTCCACCCGCCGGGTGATCTCGGCCTTGGGCGTGCCGATATTCTGCAGCCCGAAGGACATGTTGTCGCGCACCGTCATATGCGGATAGAGCGCATAGTTCTGGAACACCATGGCGACGCCGCGCTCGCTGGGCGGCAGCTGATCGACCCGGCGACCGCCGAGATGGATCTCGCCCTCGCTGACCTCCTCGAGGCCGGCGATCATGCGCAGCAGGGTCGACTTGCCGCAGCCCGACGGCCCGAGGAAGACGATGAACTCGCCCGACTCGATGTTCATTGACACCTTGTCCAGGACGTTCACCACGCCAAAGGACTTGCTGACCTGTTTCAGGACGATCTCGGACATGAATTTCCTCTCCCGGCGACGCTGATCGCGCCACTTGCCGCCGGCTCGGGGACAGGCCCCGGCCAGCAGTCATTTGTATTATTTTTCAGATGTATCGCCCGGGCAGTCAATCCCATTCCGCATCATAAAACCGGATAAATATCGCCAAACCCGCTTTTAGCTGCCGTGCCCCCGCAAAACCGCCCTGCCCTCAATCGATGGGTGAGCTGTCCTGGGCGGCCAGCCGCGCCTTGCGCCGGGCATTGTCGATCTGCTCGTGCGGCAGGGAGGCGGCCGGGAGCGTGGTGATGTCGTGGAAGGTGGCAAAGGGCAGTTTGGGCTCCCGGCCGGCGGTGAGCAGGCCGTTGACCTCCTGCTCGGTATCGGTGACCTGGGTGTAGCAGTAGCCAGCAATATGGGGCATGGCGGCAATGGCGGTGAAGATGTCGCGCAGGCGTTCCTCGAATTCCTGCGGGTCCGCCACGGTGGAATAGCCGTGCCATTTCTCGCCCTGCTTGGGCAGGTAGCTCAGCCCGCCAAACTCGGTCAGCATGACCGGGGCATCACCCAGTTCGCGATCGCCCAGGACGATGCGGCGGCGCGCCGGACCCATGCCCGTCAGCATGGCCTCGATATCGGCCTGGTCATGGAAGCGGCTGGTCAGCCCGGCGCCGTCGGGGGCGTAGTCGTGCACCGACCAGATATCGCTTTCGACCAGTTCCCAGCCGTCATTGGAAATGACGGGGCGGCTGGTGTCGAGCGCCTTGGTCAGGTGATAGAGGGCGCTGGCATAATGGGCCTGGTCGGGCCGATCGGCGATCTGGGACACGCCCCAGCTTTCGTTGAGCGGGACCCAGGCGACGATGCAGGGATGGCTCTTGTCGCGCCGGATGGCCGCCATCCACTCCCTGGACAGGCGCTCGATGGCGGAGGACGAAAAGGCATAGGCGCTGGGCATTTCTTCCCAGACCAGCAGGCCGAGCACGTCGCACCAGTAGAGGAAACGCGGGTCCTCGATCTTCTGATGGATGCGCACGCCGTTAAAGCCCATCTGCTTGATCAGCTCGACCTCGCGCCGCAGCGCATCGGCACTGGGCGCAGCCAGATGGGATTGCGGCCAATAGTTCTGGCCCAGGATCATGCGCAAATAGTAGGGCAGTCCGTTGAGCAGGAAGCGCTGTGCGCCGACGCCGACGCTGCGCAGGCCCAGATAGGTCTGCACCCGATCGGGCCGTTCGCCGCCCAGCACGACCTCGACATCGACGAGGTTGGGCTTTTCAGGGGTCCAGAGCAGATAGTCGCGGTGAACGCCGTTTTCGAGCTGGGGCACCGGGATGTCAAAGCCGAGCTCGGCGTCGTCGAGCAGCAGGGTCTGCTCGGCCAGCGGCTTGCCGCCGGCACTGAGCCGGATGGTCAGGGTCGTCGCGGCGGCCGGCACGGTATTGAGGCGGATGTCGCAGCGGACGCGGGCATGGGCGAGATCGGGCACGAGATGGATGTCGGTCAGGTGCAGGTCGGGGACCACGCTCAGCCAGACCGGCTGCCAGATGCCGCTGGTGCGATGGTACCAGATGGAATGAGGCGCCTCGAGCCAGTCCTGCTTGCCTCGGGGCATGCGGACATCCTGCGGCTGGTCCTCGGCCCGCACCACCACCACCTGCTCGCCCTGGGTCAGGGCGTGGGTGACGTCGAGCGCGAACGGCACATGGCCGCCCTCATGGGTGCCGACGCACTGCCCGTTGACCCAGACCGTGGCGGCGTAGTCGACGGCGCCGAAATTGAGCAGCAGCTTCTCGCCCGACTGCAGCGCTGGCGCGCTGAAGGCGCGGCGGTACCAGATGACCGGATGAAAGCCGGTTTCGCGCAGGCCGGAGAGCTCGCTTTCGGGCGGAAAAGGCACCAGGATCTGCCGGTCGAAGACCTCCGGGCGCTGCCACCAGTTCGCCGCGACACCGGCATCGGCATCATCATGGGCGAAGCCCCATGTGCCACAAAGATCGATCCAACCCTCGCGCCGGAATTGCGGATTGGGCGGAAGTGTGGTGTCAGCTTGGGTGATCGGCATCGTTCCTCCGGTTCAGCGCAAGCTCGTTTGCCGAGCTTTTGTCCCGCCTCGCGCCGGACTTGCTAAATTTGTTTAGCAAACTGATGCAGGATGACGACCTTGTCAAGGACATGGGAAAGCGGGAGGTAGCGTGAAGAAGCGGGTGAAGATGGTGGACGTGGCACGCGCCGCCAATGTGTCGCGCACCGCCGTGTCGCTGATTCTCAACCAGGTTCCCGGCATGCGCATTGCCGAGGCCACGCGGCAGCGGGTGCTGCAGGTGGCGCGGGAGCTGGGCTACGACCCCGGACCGCGGCTGGACGCGCTGGGACAGGCGCCGCGGCGGCTGTTCGGCGTGCTGATCAACGAAATTTCTTCCGCCTATCCGATCGACCTGATCTACGGGCTGCAGGGCTGGGCCAATGCGCAGGGCCTGCAGATCGTCATCCAGGTGTCGGACGGCACGCTCGACCGGGAGCTGGCGGCGCTGGACAATTTCAGCCGGTTCGGCGTCGAGGGCGTCGTCTATGCCAGCAGCTTTTCGGCCATTGCCACCCCGCCCGAGGCGCTGGGCGGCTTTCGGCATGTACTGCTCAACTGCCGGCGGGAGGACAGTTCCGGGCTGGCAGTACTGCCGGCGGAACGGCATGGCGGGGCCCTGGCGACGCAGCATCTGCTCGATATCGGCTGCCGGCGCATTGCCACCATTACCGGCGAGCCCTGGCAGTTTGCCAGCAAGGAGCGGCTGGCCGGATACCACCGCACGCTCAACAAGGCCGGTCTCAACCTGGGCAAGGCCTATGAGCGGACCAGCGACTGGGGCCATGCCAGCGGCCATGAGGCAGCGCGGCAGCTGTTGGCGCTGGCCGCGCCGCCCGACGCCATCTTTGGCCAGAACGACATCATCGTGCGGGGCGTCATGGCGGCGGCACGGGCGGTGGGACTGCGGGTGCCGGAGGACCTGGCGATCGTCGGTTACGATGACCGCGAATTTGCCAAGGACCTCGAGATCAGCACCGTCACCCTGCCCTATGCGGAGATGGCCGAACGCGCCCTGGGAGAGCTCGCCAGCGACCGGGAACTGGGCAGCAAGACGCTGTTCGTGGCGGGGGAACTGATCACGCGAGCGACGTCGCGCCGACCGATCATTGAGTGAGCGAGATCGGGCCGCCCCGCAGGGGTGTGGCATGGCGGGGGAAGAGACGGTTTGGGGCGGGCCGAGATTTTGCCACCGGGCGGTAACGCGTCCCCCTTGCGCCATGCCGACGCGCCGCATAAACAGGAATTGTGATATAAATCCAGAAAATGGAATTAGTGGGAGGGGCTGTTGAAAGCGTCGGTTATTGCGAACAAGGACTACACGATCTCGAAAGTCGACGATCGTGTCTATGGGGCCTTTCTGGAGCATCTGGGCCGGGCAGTCTATGAGGGCATCTATGAGCCCGACCATGCCACGGCAGACGCCAACGGCATGCGCGGCGACGTCGTGGACCTGGTCAAGAAGCTGGATGTTCCGGTGGTGCGCTATCCGGGCGGCAATTTCGTCTCCGCCTATAACTGGGAAGATGGCGTGGGACCGCGCGAAGACCGTCCGACCCGCCTCGACCTGGCCTGGCATACGTCGGAGAGCAATGCCGTCGGCGTGCACGAATTTGCCGACTGGTGCGCCACGGTGGGCACGCAGATGATGCTGGCGGTCAATCTGGGCTCGCGCGGCGTCGATGAGGCGCGCAACTTCCTCGAATATGTCAACCATCCTGGCGGCACCTATTGGAGCGACCTGCGCATCAAGAACGGCCGCAAGGAGCCGTTCAACGTCAAGATGTGGTGCCTGGGCAATGAAATGGACGGGCCCTGGCAGGTCGGTCACAAGGATGCGCATGAATATGGCAAGCTGGCCGCCAATACGGCGCGGGCCATGCGCATGTTCGATTCCAAGCTCGAACTGATCGTCTGCGGCTCGTCCAATTCGGACATGGCGAGCTATCCGGACTGGGAACGCATCGTGCTCGAGCATACCTATGAGCATGTCGACCATATCAGCCTGCACATGTATTTCGCCAATCGCGACGACAATACGCCGAACTATCTGGGCCTGGCGGAAAAGCTCGACACCTATATCGAGACCGTCGCCGCGACCATCAAGCAGGTGAAGGCCAAGAAGAAGTCCAAGAAGGACGTGTTCATCTCCTTTGACGAGTGGAATGTCTGGTACCATTCCAACAAGAAGGACCGGGAAATCCTGGACGGCAATAGCGGCTGGCCGGAAGCGCCGGGCCTGCTGGAAGACATCTACAATTTCGAAGACGTGCTGATGGTGGGGTTGATCCTCAATACCTTCATCCGCCGTTCCGACGTGGTCAAGATTGCCTGCATCGCGCAGCTGGTGAACGTGATCGCGCCGATCATGACGGAAAAGGGCGGCCCGGCCTGGGCGCAGACCATCTACTATCCGTACTACTTTGCCTCCGTGTTCGGCCGCGGCACGGCGCTGCAGCTGGCCACCAGCTCGCCCGGCTACGAGACGCCCAATGCCAAGGACACGGCCTATGTGGACGTCTCGGGCGTGCATAACGAAGACGAGGAGACGCTCAGCTTCTTCCTGGTCAACCGCCACGGCAGCGACAGCATCGACACCGAGGTCAGCCTGCAGGGCTTCGGCGCCGGCACGATCGTCGACCACCAGGTCATGACCCATAGCAACCTCAAGGCCGTCAACACATCGGGCAAGCAGGACGAAGTGGCGCCGCGCAAGGGCGATGGTGCCCGGATCGAGGGCGGCAAGCTGACCGTGACCCTGCCGCCCTATTCCTACCAGATGGTGCGCGTGAAGATCGGCTGATCGATCCCGTCGCCGGGCCGCAAAAGGGGTCGCGCCATTGGCGCGGCCCTGTTTTTTTGGGCGACGGCATGGCGGGCTGCGGTGGGGTCTGGCGGCGCACAGCCGCTGATTCCGCCAACCAGCTGTCGCGTTCCGGCAACAGGCGTGCACGGTAACCGGCGCCACAACACCGTCAGAACAACTCTGAAGGCGCCTTGCTAAGCCGTTGCATTTGCTGAAAGACGTTTGGCTGGGGAACCTGGATTCGAACCAAGATCGACGGAGTCAGAGTCCGCTGTTCTACCATTGAACTATTCCCCAGCAGGCCGTTGGCCGGCTGGCGCAGGAGACGGATCGTCCGGCGCGGGGTCTGCATAGACAATGCAGCGGGCAATTGCAAGCGGCTGTAAGGCAATTAGCAACAGCCATTGCCAGCGGGCAGCATGCGGCAGAGTTATCCCGGTGTCGCCGCCCGGGGATAAGCGCGTCAGGGCGGGGGACGGGGCGGCAGGCAAGCGCGCTTTGGCGCGATTGTTGATTGCATCACAATCCGTGATACACAGTCAAAACTGCATCCTGCCCCGCCCGAAAGAGCCCCCCATGAGCCGAAATTTTCTGGTCGTTGATCCTGAACAGGACATGGATGTGCTCAAGGGTCTGGCCTCGCCGATCCGGGTCAAGATATTGAAACTATTGCATGTCGAGGGGGCGATGAACGGCAATGACATTGCCGAGCGGCTCAGCCTGCCGCAATCGACGGTATCGACCAATATCGGTATCCTCGAGGGGGCCGGATTGATCCGCACCGAGACGCAGAAGGCGCGCAAGGGCAATCAGAAGATCTGCCACTCGATGTTCGACGAGGTGATGGTGATGTTCAAGGAGGACATCAGACCCCTGCGCAATGACACGATCGAGGTGGCCATGCCGCTGGGGCTCTATACCAGCTGCGAGGTCTCGGCGCCGTGCGGGCTGTGTTCCACAGAGGGGATTATCGGGCTGCTGGATGTGCCGGACACGTTTCTCGATCCGGACCGGATGAAGGCGGGGCTGCTGTGGTTCACGCGGGGATTTCTCGAATACCAGTTCCCCAACAATGCCAAGCTGAGCCAGACGCGAATCGAGGCGATGGAATTTTCCATGGAGCTCAGTTCGGAGGTGCCGGGCACCTCGGCGGACTGGCCGAGCGACATCACGCTATCGGTCAATGGCACGGAAATCGGCACCTGGATGAGCCCGGGGGATTTCGGGGACAAGCGCGGCGTCTATACGCCGGACTGGTGGAAGCTCAAGGGCAGCCAGTATGGCAAGCTCAAGAGCTGGCGGGTGACCACGGACGGGACCTATGTCGACGGCATGAAGATCTCGCCGGTCTCGCTGGTGGACCTGGACCTGGCCAATCACCATTCGATCCGGCTGCGCATCGCCGTCAAGCCGGATGCCAAGCATCCGGGCGGCATCAATATCTTCGGGCGCGGCTTCGGCAATTACGACCAGGAAATCATCATGCGGCTGCAGACCGAGCGCTAGCCCGGCGCAGGCGGGGATAAGGTCAGTGCTGCCGCCTCCATCCCCGGGCCGAACGGCGCTTGCGCCACATTGCTGCCACGGGTGCGCCGCCACGGCCTCAGCAGCATGAACGCATGATGACTGCGCGCCGTGGACGGCGCGCAGCGGGTTCAGCCGACGGCGACGGCCGAGCGGGGCATGTCGGAGAGGATTTCGGCGGTGCCGTTGCGGATGATGACGATTTCCTCGAGGCGCAGGCCGAAGCGGCCCTGCAGGTAGATGCCCGGCTCGATGGAGAACACCATGCCCTCCTCCAGTACCGTGTCGGAACTGGCGGTGATGTAGGGCGTCTCGTGGATGTCGATGCCCAGGCCATGGCCGGTGCGGTGCATGAAATTGGGGCCATAGCCGGCGGCGGTGATGATGTCGCGGGCGGCCTTGTCGACGGCGCTGGCCGGGGCGCCGGGCACGGCGGCGGCGATGGCGGCCTCGACGGCACGATCGAGGATGGAATGGATCTGGCCGAAACCCTCCGGCGCGGCGCCGAAATAGCCGACGCGGGTCATGTCGGAGGGATAACCCTGGATGCGGCCGCCGGTATCGATCAGCACGGCGTCATCGGGCTTGAGCTGTGTCTCGCCGGTATGGTGATGCGGGAAGGCGCCATTGGGGCCGAAGCAGACGCTGGTGAATTCGGGCGTGGCGCCATTGGCCTTGTAGAAATCCCGGATCACGCTGGCGACCTCGCGCTCGGTAATGCCGGGGCGCAGCGCGGCAAAGCCGGCTGCCATGGCGGCGTCGTTGAGCACGGCGCTGGCCTTGAGGGCCTTGTATTCGGCCTGGTCCTTGCGCGAGCGCAGGTAACCGACCGTGTCATTGGTGAAGCGGCGGCTGGCGCCGGGCAGCGTATCGAGGACCAGGAGAGCAAAGTCGGCGCGCATGGTTTCGTCGAGCACGATGGATGGCGCGCTGCGGTCAATGCCGGTGGCGGTCAGCAATTCGTCGAGCGCGGCAGCAGGGCCGTCGGCATCGGCCCAGGGGAAGAAGGGCAGATCGGTATGCTGGCGGGCGCTGTCGACATTGAGGGCGGGCATGAGGAAGCCGGCAAAGGTCGCCGAGACCATGAGCAGGACCGGACGCTCGTCGCCATGCGGGGCCAGATCGGCCAGATAGAGCATGTGGCTGGACGGGCCGATGACGACCAGATCGGTATGGGTGGCAGCCATGCGGGCGCGCAGGGCGGCAAGGCGGGCGGTGAGGATCGGGGTCATGGGGGATCTCGGCACTGTCAAGGTTGAAGGGGTACCCCCGTCTCAGGGGAAGCGTTTGCATTGGAGGCCCCGGGGCTGGCTCCCCCTCTCCCCTTGAGGGAGAGGGTGGAAATCCGCGTTCAGCGGATTTCCGGGTGAGGGGTCCTGCGCCATCCCATGCTTTCATGATGGCGGATAGCGCAGAACCCCTCATCCGCCCTTCGGGCACCTTCTCCCTCAAGGGGAGAAGGCGAAAGAACCGCCTCTCCGACGTAAACTTTCCCCATTCAGGGTGAGGATGTCGACGGAGGGTTCGGCAAGAGGTCGGAGCCGCGCCAAAAGGCTAAGGCGCGGCTCCTCGGCTGCGGTGTCTTGGGCCACCGCTGCCGTTTGGGTTATTCCTTGGTTACAAGGCGGTAGTAGACGAAGTCCGACGTCGCGCCGTTGACATAGCCTTCCACGTTTTCGGCCATGGCGATGGTCAGAGCTGCCTGGAACATGATGATGATCGGGGAGGACGCCTGGGCTTCCTTCTGGATCTCGATATACATGGCATTGCGCTTGGCCTGGTCGGCTTCGGCGAGGGCGGCGGTGACCTTGTCGTTCAGTTCCTGGGGCACGGCCCAGGCGTTGCGCCAGGTGGTGGTGGCCGTGTAGTTTTCGTCGGAATTGTCCGAGTTATAGGCGAAGGCCTTGGCGTTGGAGTGCGGGTCCATGAAGTCCGGGCCCCAATAGAGCAGCATGGCCTGGTGGGTGCGCTCGCGATACTTGGTGATCACCTGGGCGCCGGTGCCGGGCAGGATCTCGAAGTTGATGCCGGCTTCGGCAAAACCGGCCTGCAGCGACTGGGCGATATCGGTGAACGGGGTCGAGTTGATCACGTCGAGGGTGACATTGATCGGGGTTTCGACGCCGGCATCGGCCAGGATCTGCTTGGCCTTTTCCACGTCATAGGTGAAGGGCGTCTCGTCATAGGAGCCGGGGAAGCCCTTGGGCCAGAAGGCCTGGTGCTTTTCCATCTGGCCCTTGAGGAAGGACTGGGTCATGCCGTCATAATCGACGAGATAGCGGGCAGCTTCCCAGACGGCCGGCGGGGTCAGCGATTCCGTCTTCTGGTTGAAGGAGAGGAAGTGCACGGCCGCCTGCGGGTAGGTTTCGACCTTGACCGCGTCGGTGGAGAGGCTGGTGATCTGGTCGGGCGTCAGGTTCTTGGCAATGTCGACGTCGCCCGAGGTCAGCAGCAGCTGCTGGGTGGCGGCCTCGGCAACGTGACGGATGATGATCGACTGCATGGCGGGGGCGCCACGGAAGTAGTTTGCATTGGCGGTCAGGCGGACGATTTCGGCGGGACGGTAATCTTCCATCACGAAGGGGCCCGAACCGGCCGAATGGGTATTGAGCCAGGCATTGCCCAGATCTTCGCCAACGGCATTTTCCATGACCAGGACTTCATCGACGATGGAGGCCGGGCGCGAGGCCAGCACGTTGAGCACGAAGGCGGAGGAGAAATCGCCCTGGTACTTCACGACCACCTTGCCGTCGGCAATGGTGACCATGTCGGCCATGTTCTCGGGGGTCCAGCCGAGCTGGGCGAGAATGAAGGCCGGGGTCAGGTTGAGGGTGATGACGCGGTTGAAGGAGAACACCACGTCTTCCGGGCGCACCGGATTGCCCGAGGCGAAGCTGGCCTCGCGCAGGGTGAAGGTGATGGTCTTGGCGGCGTCGTCGGCGGTCCAGGTGCTGGCCAGGCCGGGGGAGAGGACCGTAGTGTCCTCGGCTTCGTAGCCCACCAGGCGGTCATAGACATTGGTGTTGATCTCGCCCGAGGTGAACTCATAGGCCTGGGCAGGATCGAGGGCGACGATGTCGTCGATATTCTGGGCCACGACCAGCGCATCGACGGGGGTGGCGGCGAAGGCGGCAACACTGCTCAGCGGCAGCGCCAGCGCCGTGGCCAGCAAGGCAGCACGGAAGAGTTTCATCTGCGTTTTCTCCTGTTGTGGCACCTTGAAGGACTGGTTCAGCCGAACCTCCCCTGCCCTCAAGGCGCCTATTTGACGAGTTTCTTCTTCTTGACCGGCATGATGCCGATTTTTGCAGCCGTCTCGGCCTGGCGGGTGGGCCGGGCCGAAGAACGGAAGAGCGCGAGCGTGCCTGTCCAGAGCAGGCGCGCCGGTTTGTCGGTATGGTTGGACCAGGAATGGGGGCGGTTGCCGCGGAAATGCAGGCTGTCGCCGGCGCTCATGAGCATCTCGTCGCCATCGAGCCGCTGGGTGATGGCGCCATCGAGCACGTAGAGAATTTCCTCGCCCTCATGGGCCACCGTTTCGGAGCGATAGCCCGGCGGCACGGTCATGATGAAGCTCGAGAGCATGTTGCCGGGAAAATCGGTGCCCAGGCGCTCATAGATGATGGAGGAGCCATCGAGCGAGAACTGGCCGCGTTCGCCGGCCCGGGTCAGCGCCGTCCTGGTGCTGGGAGCGGAGACGAAATAGTCGATGCCGACGCCGAGCGCCCGGGCAATCTGGGCCAGCGTGCCCAGCGAGGGCGTGGCGTGATCGCGCTCGACCTGGCTGAGATAGCCGACCGAGACCTCAGCCGACTTGCCCAGGGCCTCCAGGGTCAAATGCAGCTGGCGGCGACGGGCACGGATCAGCGCCCCTACCTTGGGGCGCCCCTCGCTCTGCGGTCTCTGCTGGGCTGCGTCTGTCATCAGGCCACCATAATTTTTTTGATATAAGCAAAGTTTTCTGTATGGTGAAAGCGAAATGTGAAGGTCCTCACGATCTGCAGATGATTCAATCTGCGGGCGTAGTTCCTTGTTTTCCCAAGGGGAAATTGCCTTGAGCGTCACGTCGCAAAGCACCGGTGCAGAGGATAGCGGTTTTGTCACGCGCCGTCGCTGGCGCCGTCGCGTGACGGCCGTTGCCGGTTTCGTGGCGACGGTTTTCCTCACCTTTCTGGGCCTGCTGGCCATTACCTTCTTCATCGGCAGGGTGATCCCGATCGATCCGGTGCTGGCGGTGGTCGGCGACCGGGCGAGCAATGAGGTCTATGCGGCGGCGCGCACGGCCATGGGGCTGGACCAGCCGCTGGTGGTGCAGTTCTTCCACTATGTGGTCAACGTGTTCTCGGGCGATCTGGGGCAATCGGTCAGCACGGGGCGCTCGGTGGTGGAAGACCTCAGCCGGTTCTTCCCGGCGACGCTGGAAATGGCGACGATCGGCATTATCATCGGCGTGACGCTGGGCGTGCCGCTGGGGGTGATTGCGGCGAGCCGGCAGGGCTCGGTGATCGATCAGATCATCCGCGTGGTGGGGCTATTGGGTTATTCCATGCCCGCCTTCTGGCTTGGCCTGGTGGGGCTGGCGCTTTTCTATGCGCGGCTGCGCTGGGTCGGCGGGCCGGGCCGGCTCGACATTTTCTATGACGGGCTGGTGAGCCCCGTCACCGGCATGCTACTGATCGACAGCCTGCTGGCCGGCGAAATCGACATTTTCTGGAATGCGGTGACCCATCTGATCCTGCCCGCCTCGGTGCTGGGCTTTTTCAGCCTGGCCTATATTGCGCGGATGACGCGCAGCTTCATGCTCGACCAGCTCAGCCAGGAATTCGTCACTACGGCGCGGGTCAAGGGCGTGCCCGAGCGGGTGGTCATCTGGCGGCATGCCTTCAATCCCATCCGCGTGCCCCTCATCACGGTGATCGGCCTAAGCTATGCCGGCCTGCTCGAAGGCTCGGTGATGATCGAGACAGTGTTTTCCTGGCCCGGCATCGGCAATTACCTGACCACGGCCCTGCTCAATGCCGACATGAATGCGGTGCTCGGCTCGACGCTGGTGATCGGGGCGGTGTTCATCTTCATCAACAAGTTTTCGGACGTGCTCTATCGCGTCCTCGACCCGAGGGCCCGCTGATGAGCACACGTGACTGGCTGCTGGAAGATTCGCCGCATTCGCGGTGGCAGGCCAATGCGGGACGCGCCTATCGGGTGTTCACCGCGCTGCTGCGCAATCCCCTGTCGGTGCTGGGCGGGATCATCATCCTGGTGCTGGTGCTGACCGCGGTCTTCGCGCCCTGGCTGGCCCCCTATTCCGCCACCGGCCAGGACCTGGCGAACCGGCTGGCGCCGCCCTCCTCCGTGCATTTCATGGGCACGGACGAGCTGGGGCGCGATATCTTTTCGCGGGTGATCTGGGGCAGCCAGATCACGCTGACCATTGTGGGCCTGGTGGCGCTGATCTCGGCGCCGCTGGGGCTGCTGGTGGGCGCGGTGGCCGGCTATTTCGGCGGCTGGACCGACCGGCTGCTGATGGGCTTTACCGATATTTTCCTGTCCATGCCCAAGCTGATCCTGGCTTTGGCCTTCGTGGCGGCGCTGGGACCGGGCATCAACAATGCCATCATCGCCATCGCCATCACCGCCTGGCCGGCCTATGCGCGCATTGCCCGGGCCGAGACACTGACGATCCGCAACAGCGAATTCATCGCCGCGGTGCAGCTGCAGGGCGCCTCGCCGCTGCGGGTGATCGTGGGCCATGTGCTGCCGCTGTGTACCAGCTCGATGATCATCCGCGTGACGCTCGACATGGCCGGGGTGATCCTGACCGCGGCGGGGCTGGGCTTTATTGGCCTCGGCGCGCAGCCGCCGCTGCCCGAATGGGGCGCGATGATTTCGCGCGGGCGCACCTTCATCCTTGATCAGTGGTGGGTGGCGACCATGCCGGGCTTTGCCATCATCATCGTCAGCCTGGGCTTCTGCTTCCTCGGCGACGGGCTGCGCGACGTGCTCGATCCCAAGAACGAGGGCAAGTGATGGCCGGTCCGGTGCAAGCTGCAGTCCCCCCACCCTCGGTCCCTCCCCACAACGGGGAGGTAGGCGTAAAGCGAATGCTGTCCGTGCAAAATCTCCGTGTGAGCTTTCCGACGCATCGCGGCCGCGTCGAGGTGGTCAAGGGGATCTCGTTCGAGCTCGGCCGCGAGCGGCTGGGCATTGTCGGGGAAAGCGGCTCGGGCAAGTCGATGACCGGGCGGGCGATCCTCAAACTGATCCGCAAGCCGGGCCTGGTGACGGCGGACCGGCTGGAATTCGACGGCGTGGACCTGCGCAGCCAGAGCGAAAAGCAGATGCGGGCCATTCGCGGCGCGCGCATTTCCATGGTGATGCAGGACCCCAAATTTTCGCTCAATCCGGTGATGACGGTGGGCGAGCAGATCGCCGAAGCGCTGGTGACACATGAAAAGCTCGGGCGGCACGAAGTGCAGGAGCGGATCCTCGCCATGCTGGACTCGGTGCGGATCGATGACCCCAAACGCGTGGCCAAGCTTTATCCGCATGAAGTGTCGGGCGGCATGGGGCAGCGCGTGATGATCGCCATGATGCTGATCCCCGAGCCGGAGCTGCTGATCGCCGACGAGCCGACCTCGGCGCTCGATGTCAGCGTGCAGGCGCAGGTGCTTGATATCATTGACGATCTGGTGACCCGCAAGGGCATGGGGCTGATCCTGATCAGCCATGACCTCAACCTCGTCAGCCGCTATTGCGACCGCATCCTGGTGATGAATGCGGGACAGGTGGTGGAAGAATGCGCGGCCGGGCAGCTCGAGCAGGCCAAGCATCCCTATACAAGGGGCCTCCTCGCAGCGATGCCGACCATCAACGAAAACCGGGATGAGCTGCCGGTGCTCGACCGCAGCCAATGGGCGGGCACATGAGCGCTATCACGCTGGAAAATCTCAGCATTTCCTATGGCGACACCACGGTGGTGCATGAGATCAATCTCGACATTGCCGAGGGCGAAAGCTTTGCCCTGGTGGGCGAAAGCGGTTCGGGCAAGTCGACGATATTGCGGGCGATAGCCGGGCTGGCGCCGGACTGGACCGGGGCGATCTCGGTGCTGGGCCAGGCGCGCAGCCATGGCGTCGACCGGGCCGTGGCGCGGCAGGTGCAGATGGTGTTCCAGGACCCCTATGGCTCGCTGCATCCGCGCAAGACCATCGACGCGACGCTGAGCGAACCGCTGGCCATCCATGGCATCGGCAATCGCGACAAGCGGGTGGAAGAGGTGCTGGCGCAGGTGGGGCTGGACCGGCGCTTCCGCTTCCGCTTTCCGCACCAGCTGTCGGGCGGGCAGCGCCAGCGGGTGGCGATTGCAAGGGCGCTGATGCTCGAGCCCAAGCTGCTGCTGCTGGACGAGCCGACCTCGGCGCTCGATGTCAGCGTGCAGGCGGAAATCCTCAACCTGCTCAAGCGGCTGCGGCGGGAACAGGGGCTCACTTATCTCCTCGTGACGCATAACCTGCCGGTGGTGAGCTTTTTGTGCGACCGGCTGGCGGTGATGCGGCAGGGCCGGATCGTCGAGGTGGCCGATGTGAGCCTGCTGAAGGCGGAGACGCTGGTGGAGCCCTATTCGCGCGAACTGCTGGCGGCCACCGAAGGGCGCAAGCTCGCCTGATTTTACCGTAGACCAAGGACGATTTCATGACTGACCATTCCCAAGCCATTGCCACCTTTGACGCCGCCATTGCGCAGGCCAAGGGCGTCGAGCAGGCGTTTGCGGCGCTGCAGGCGCTGACCGAGGCGACCGTGGGCGCCAAGCTCTTTACCTATATGAGCGTGGACATGCAGGCCGAACTGGCGCGGCGGGCCTATACCAGCGACCCCACCAATTACCCGGCCTCGGGCACCAAGCCGATCCGCTATGACAGCTGGTTCGACGTGGTGCACAAGGAACACCGCTATTTTGTCGCCAACACCATCGCCGACATCGCCAAGGTGTTCCCCGATTACGAGCTGATCGACTCGCTGGGCTGCCAGAGCGTGGTCAATATGCCGGTGGTGATCGGCGGCGTGCTGATCGGCACGGTCAACATGCTGGACGTGGACGGCTATTATACGCCCGAGCGGGTGCAGATGATCCACGATGTGCTGGCAGTGCCGGCCAAGCTGGCGGCGCTCGTCGCGGCGCGCTAGAGCCTCCGACAGACTGAAACGAAAGAACCCGCGGCGCTGGCTGCGGGTTCTTTCGTTTTGAGAGTTGTGACTGGCGCCCCGCTTGCCAAACGACTGCCGGGCGATCAGTCTGGAGGCAGAGGATGCGGGTCGGTGCCCGTCTGCGGGGATAGTCAGTAATGATCAGAGGCAATGGTATGGTCGAGACCGGCGAGACAAGTGCGGCGGCGCCGGGGCTGGTGAGCCGGCGGGCCTTCATGGCCGGTAGTGCGGCTGTTGGCGCGCTGGCGTTGGCAGGTTGTGTCTCCGGCGGCATGAGCCTGGCGGAGGCGCAGCGGGTCTATGGGCCGCTGCCGGATGAACGCTTCCCGGTCCCCGCCGTCAACCTCAACAAGGTCGACCCGAAATATCTCCGGCGGACGGTGCGGTACCCAACCCAAGAAGCGGTGGGTACCATCATCGTCGATCCCCGGCACTATTATGTCTACCGCGTCGAAGCGGACGGCAATGCCACCCGCTATGGCGCCAATGTCGGCCGCGCCGGCTTCTTGTGGAGCGGCGAGGCCTATATCGGCCGCAAGGCGGAATGGCCGATCTGGACGCCGCCCAGGGAAATGATCCTGCGCCAGCCGGAGGCGGCTCCCTATGCCGGGGGCATGAAGCCGGGCCTCGACAATCCGCTGGGGGCACGCACGCTTTATCTCTACCAGGACGGCGTCTACACGCTGTTCACGATCTACAGCACCATCATGCCCGAGACGATCGGCAAGGGCATTTCCAGCGGCTGTGTCGGCCTGCTGACCCAGGACATGATCGACCTCTATGACAAGACGCCGGTCGACACCAAGGTGGTGGTGCTGAAGGCCTAGCATGGCGGGGCGAAAAGGCCCCATCCCCTACCCCGCCTGCGCCATGAGGCTGGCATTGCCGCCGGCCGCGGTGGTGTCGATGCAGACATGACGCTCGAGCAGCAGGCGGCCGGCCTCGTCGGCACTGGTCAGCAGCGGGAGCAGCGCGCCCTGACGCTGGCTGAGGGCGAGGCGGATCGGGCGCAGCTCGGCATCGGCGGCGAAGGAGAAAACGGCGTCGAAGCTGTCGCTCTGCGCCAGGGCATCGAGATCGAGCTGGGCCAGCAGTGCCGTGCAGCCGAGGCTGGCGGCGAGGACGGCCTGTTGCTGCTGATCGGCCGGAGTGGGGCCCAGGCAGAGCACGCGGCCGCGCGGCGCGGCATGCATGATATTGCTTTCCCCGGTGGGGCCCGGCAGGGCGAGGGGCGCGCTGTCGCCGGCAATCGGCGCCAGGGTGAAGCGCGGCACGTAATGCGGGCCGCCGGCCTTGGGCCCGGTGCCGGAGAAGCCCTCGCCGCCAAAGGGCTGCGAGCCGACGACAGCACCGATCTGGTTGCGGTTGATATAGATATTGCCGGCGCGGACGGCGCGGGAGACGGCGCGGACGCGCGAGGAAATGCGGGTGTGCATGCCGAAGGTCAGGCCATAGCCGGCGGCATTGATATCGGCGATGACGCGGTCGATCTGGTCGGCCTTGAAGGTGGCCAGGTGCAGGACGGGGCCGAAGATCTCTTCTTTGAGCTCGCCGATGCCGGAGACGCGCAGCACGGTGGGGGCGACGAAGGTACCATCGGCCGGCGCCTGCAACCTATGGATCACCTTGCCGGCCTGGGCATAGCTATCGATATGCGCCTGGATCTTGGCGCGGGCGGCCTCGTCGATGATGGGGCCGATATCGGTGGCCAACTGCCAGGGATTGCCCAAGGCAAGCTCGTCCATGGCGCCCTTGAGCATCTCGATGGTGCGCTCGGCAGCGTCTTCCTGCAGGTAGAGGATGCGCAGGGCGGAACAGCGCTGGCCGGCGGACTGGAAGGCCGAGGCCAGGATATCGCGCACCGCCTGTTCGGGCAAAGCGGTGGAGTCGACGATCATGGCGTTGAGGCCGCCGGTCTCGGCGATGAGCGGCGCGGTGGGCGCCAGATGGGTCGCCATGGCCTGATCGATGCGGCGGGCGGTGGGGAGCGAGCCGGTGAAGACCACGCCGGCCACGGCCGGATGGCTGGTGAGCGCGGTGCCGATCTCGCCGGCGCCGGGCAGCAGCTGGATGGCGTCGGCCGCAATGCCGGCCGCATGCATCAGCTGGACGGCGCGGCAGGCGATCAGCGGGGTCTGCGGCGCCGGCTTGGCCAGCACGGGATTGCCGGCGACCAGGGCGGCGGCGATCTGGCCGGTGAAGATGGCGAGCGGGAAGTTCCAGGGCGAGATGGCGACGATGGGTCCGCGCGGGGCGGCCAACGGCTGGCGCTCGGCCTCGTCGGCATAATAGCGCAGGAAGTCGACGGCTTCGCGGACTTCGGCGACGGCATCGGCCCAGGACTTGCCGGCCTCGCGGGCGAGCAGGGCAAAGAGCTCGGCGCTGTTGGCCTCGTAGAGGTCGGCGGTGGCGCGGAGCGCGGCGGTGCGGATGGCGACGGGGGTCTGCGGCCAGGATGAGGCGCTGGCCGCGGCCATGGCGGCGGTCACGTCATCGAGGGTAGCATTGGTGACGGTGCCAAGATTGTCCCGGGGATCGGCGGGATTGGTGAGCGGGGTGGCAGGGCCCTGCCCGGTTGAGTGCGCCACGAGCGGCGTGGCATGCCAATGGGTGGTGGCGAAGGCGTCGCGGGCGGTCTGCATGCTCGGGAAGGCGACGGGGTCGGTGAGGTCCAGGCCAGCGGAGTTGCGGCGCGGGGCGAAAATGGCCAGCGGCGCGGGGATGGCGGGATTGGGGATGGCATCGCCCAGCCCCAGCACCCGGGCGATGGGGTCTTCGGCGACCACCGCGGCGGGGATGTCTGCATCGGCGATCTGGTAGACGAAGGAGCCGTTGGCGCCGTTTTCGAGCAGGCGGCGGACCAGATAGGCCAAGAGGTCCTTGTGCGCGCCGACCGGGGCATAGATGCGGGTGCGGGTGCCGGCAGAGGTGCGCAGCACGTCCTGCAGGCGCTCGCCCATGCCATGCAGGCGCTGGAACTCGAAGCTGTCGGTATCGCGCCCGGCGGCCTCGGCCAGATGCAGCACGGCGGCGGCGGTATGGGCATTGTGGGTGGCGAACTGGGGATAGATATTGGCGGCGCCGAAGAGGCGGCGCGCGGCGGCGATGTAGCTGATGTCGGTGGATGCCTTGCGGGTAAAGACGGGGTAATCGGGGACGCCAAGCACCTGGGCGCGCTTGATTTCGGCATCCCAGTAGGCGCCCTTGACCAGGCGCACCATGATGGTGCGATCCAGCGATTTCGCCGTGGCGTCGAGCCAATCGATCAGCGGCAGGACACGCTTGCCATAGGCCTGGACCACGACGCCGAAGCCGTCCCACCCGGCCAGTTCGGGCGTAGCCAGCACTTCGGCAATGATGTCGAGCGACAGATCGAGTCGGTCGGCTTCCTCGGCGTCGATGTTGAAACCCATATTGGCGTTTTTGGCGGCGATGGCCAATTGCCGAGTCAGATCAACCAGTTCGGCCATGACGCGGTCGCGCTGCGCGAACTCGTAGCGCGGATGCAAAGCCGAGAGCTTGACGGAAATGCCGGGATTGTCGCGGACGGCGGCCGAGGTGGCGTGGGGCGCCAGGCTGGCAATGGCGCTGGCATAGGCGGTGAAATAGCGCGCGGCATCGGCGCTGGTGCGGGCAGCCTCGCCCAGCATGTCGTAGGAATAGGTATAGCCGTTGGCTTCCTGCTTGCGGGCGCGGGTGACGGCCTCGTCAATGCTGCGGCCAAAGACGAACTGGCTGCCGAGCAGGCGCATGGCCTGGCCCACGGCGGAGCGGATCACCGGTTCGCCCAGGCGGGCGACGGCGCGGTGGAAGGCCGATTTGGGCGCAACTTCGGGATCGCCGAGCACTTCGGCGGTGAGGCTGAGCGCCAGCGAGGAGAAGTTGACCAGGTGATTGGACGAAGCGCCGAAATGGCCGGTCCAGTCGGAGCCGCCGACCTTGTCATGGATCAGGGCATCGACGGTGTCGGCATCAGGCACGCGCAGCAGGGCTTCGGCCAGCGACATCAGGGCCACGCCCTCGTCGGTGGCCAGGCCATATTCGGACAGGAAGCTTTCCATCAGACCCAGGCGATTGCCCTTGCGCACGGTGGTGACCAAGGCCTCGGCGCGGGCCGATATGGCGTTGCGCGCCGCCTCATCCAGTCCGGTATCGGCGATCAACTGGCGGACCAGCCTGGTCTCGTCGGCGAGGTAACGGGCCTGCAGGGCCTGGCGGGCAGCAGCCGTGGCGGCGACGGGATCGGCGGGTGCGGTATCGGACATGGCGGCTTCCTGTTGCTGGTGCGTCGGCCTGCCCTGTCGCATGCGGGTGACCGGGGTGTTGCACACCGGCGGGATCATGCCAGATGTCCAGAAGGCGTTTCGCCTGATTGTGTGGCTAAATAGTCCGCCTCAGCGTAGAACTGGCGCGCCAGACAGGACAAACGCCCATGAAAACCGTCAGCTACGAGACATTGGACCAGATTGACCGGCATATCCTCGACATTCTGGCGCAGGATGGGCGGATCAGCGTGGCTGAACTGAGCCGGCGGGTGCATCTCAGCAAGACGCCGTGCCAGACCCGGATCGCGCGGCTGGAAAAGGCCGGCTATATCCTGGGCTATCGCGCGGTGATCGATCCGCGGCGGCTGGGACTGCCCCATGTGGCCTTTGTCGAGGTCAAGCTCAGCGATACGCGCAAGGCGGCACTGGCCGCCTTCAACAAGGCGGTGCGGGCGATTCCGGAGGTGGAACAGGCGCATATGATCGCCTCGAGCTTTGACTATCTGCTCAAGGTGCGCACCAAGGACATTGCCGGCTATCGCGAGGTGCTGGGCGAGCGGATTTCGGCGCTGCCGCATGTGGCCCATACCAGCACGCATGTGTCGTTGGAGGCGGTGAAGGGCGACGAGGAGTAGGCGACCGGTCCCGCGGTCAGGCGCGACGCCGGCGAGGGACGTCATCGTCTGCGGACCCGGGAGCGGCGACGTCAATCGCCAGGCCAATGGCCTCGATGCGCGCCCGGCGCTGGGCGGCGCTGGCGGCCTGGCGCACGTAGAGAGCGTGATAGCGCTTGAACTGGTCGAGGGCGGCCGGCGCGTCGCCCAAAGCCTCGAGGATTTCGGCCAGCCTGCCCGCGGCGCTGACCTGGTGCTCAAGTTGATCGCCCGAGTCCGCCAGTTGCACGGCCTTGACAGCGCTGTCACGGGCTTCTTGCAGCCGACCGGCGCGCAGCAGCACGGCGCTGAGCGTGTCGAGATAAAGCAGTTGCAGGAGCAGGCCAGGCTGGTCCAGCAGGTCGGCGCACTGGTCCAGCAGGACCAGGGCCGCGTCGGTACTGCCCTGCAGGGCCAGCAGCCGGGCATTGTTGGCCAGCGCAACGCGCAGGGTCCAGACGTCACCGCCGTGCTGGGCATACTGGATGGCAATAGCGGTGACTTCAATGGCAGTGGCGCGTTCGCGCGCGGCGCGATCGGGCTCGGCGCCAGCGTCGGCCTCGTCGGCGAGCCCGGCGTGGCAGATGCCCAGATTGAGCAGGTAATAGGCGGCGCCAGCCGGATTGGCCTGATGGGCGGCGATGGCTACGGCCTGTTCCACCAGACGCGCGCCCCGGGCGGACTGCCGACAGGCGGCCAGGACGAGGCTCCTGGCGCTGAGGGCGAAGGCGAGCATGCCGGCGTCGTCCCTGGCTATGGCCAGGGCCAGGGCCTGGCTGGCACTGGCATCAGCCTGATCGCTGAAACCGAGATCGAGATAAAGCATGGCGGCAACGGCCAGGGCCCGTGCCAGTTCAACGTCGTTATCCTGCTGCTGCCACAGGCGCCGGGCGGCCAGGGCGCATTCCAGCCCCTGTTCGGGGTCGCCGATGCGGTAGCAGCTCCAGGCCATTTCGCCCAGGGCGGCCGCCATCAGATCAGAATTGCCATTGGCCCGGGCCCCGGCATAGACCAGCCGGAAGGCGCCCAAGGCCTCGTCGAACCGCCCTGCCCGCAGCAATTGCGTGGCGTGAATAAAGTCGTCGGTCATGACGCGAGAAAGAGGCATCGGCGCTCGTCGTGTTGCTGGCGACACCATAGCGCGATTGTCTGGTCAATTTGCTAATGCCGCAGCGAAATCTGGCGGCAAACGTACATTATCGCACAAACCGGCTGGCTAATCGCGCGGCGGCGACCAGAGCGGGGTTTCGCGCGCCAGCGGGGTCATGGTCTTGATGTCGTCGCCGCGGCGCATGGCAATGTTCATTCTGAAGCTGTTGCCGATGCGCTCGGAGCGCTCGATGAAAAGGGCGGCGATATCGGGCGGGCAGAGGTCGGTGGCGGTGCGGCGGAACAAAGCCAGCCAGCGCTGGAAATGGGCGTCCGAGAGCTCGGGAATGGCCAGGTGCTTGGGCATGGGGCGGCCGGCATAGCGGCCGGTACCCAGCAGCATGGAGCTCCAGAAATCGGCAATGGTGGCCAGGTGATGTGGCCAGGCCTCAGGGGCGATGACGCGGTTGAAGACCGGGCCGAGCAGCGGATCGCGGCGGGCATCGTCATAGAAGGCGTTGACCACCGCGGTGATCATGGCTTCATCCAGGCCGACCGGGGTTTCCCAGCCGACGCGCTGGTGCTGCGTGCCGATGGGTGGGCGCGGATTGTCGGTCATGGGTTCAGGCCTCGCGAATGACGTAGCTGCAGCGACGACCGCCCGAGACGATATGCTCGGTGCGGGTAACTTCGGCCGCGGGGCCGAGGACGGCGCGAAACACCTCGAGCTCGGCGCGGCAGAAGCCCTGGCAGGCGGTGGCGGCGGCGCAGATGGGGCAGTGGTTTTCCAGCAGCAGCAGCGAGCCATCGGCCTGCTGGTGCCATTCGGCCATATAGCCCTCCTGGCTGCGCAGGTCGGCGAGGCGGGCGACGCGGTCGCGCAGGACGGTGGCATCGGCCATGGCGGCTTCGTAGGCGGTGCGCGTGGCGGCTTCGCGCGTGGCGATGACGCTGTCGAGGGCGCCCTCGCCCAGCGTGGCGCGGACAATGTCGAGCAGCTGCACGGTGAGCGCGGCGTGCGTATCGGGGAAGCGGGCCTGGGCGGCGGCGGTGAGCGCCCAGAGCTGGGTGGGCCGGCCGACGCCGCGCGCCTCGCTCGTGGCAATGACCAGCCCGGTCTCGGCCAGGCGGGCCAGTTGCTGGCGCGCCGCCTCGCCGGAGGTACCCAGGGCCGTGCCGATAGCGGACGCCGACAGGGTGCCGTGCATCTTGAGCAGCATGAGCACGCGCTCGGCCGGGTTGCGCGGGGACCAGGCCGAATTGTCCAAGGCGCGGCTTGACATATCAGGCGCAAGGGTTTTCAAAGTCATGACTTGGAATTTAACCGGCATGGCCGCCAAACGCAAGTGCGGCGCCGTGCCCAACGCTGGAGAACCCTGATGGCTTTCGAACTCCCCGCCCTGCCCTATGCCACTTCCGCCCTTGCCGACCGCGGCATGGGCCAGGAAACCCTGGAACTGCATCACGGCAAGCACCACCAGGCCTATGTGACGGCGCTGAACGGCTTCGTCGAGAAGAACCCCGAGCTGCAGGGCAAGTCGCTCGAGGAGATCGTGCTGTTTGCCAAGGACAAGCCGGACCTGGCGCCGGTGTTCAACAATGCCGGGCAGCACTGGAACCACGTGCATTTCTGGAATGCGCTGTCACCGCAGGGCGGGCAGCTGGGCGGCAGGCTCGAGGCCAAGATCGCCGAGGATTTCGGCTCGGTCGCCGCGTTCAAGGACGCGTTCAAGACGGCGGCGACGACGCAGTTCGGCTCGGGCTGGGCCTGGCTGGTGCTGGGTCCGGACGGCAAGCTCAAGACGGCCAAGACCCCCAATGGCAGCAATCCACTGGCCACCGGCGAGGGCAAGCCGCTGCTCGGCCTGGACGTGTGGGAGCACAGCTATTACCTCGACTTCCGCAATCGCCGCCCGGACTATGTGAGCAATTTCCTCGATACGCTGGCGAACTATGCGTTTGCCGAAGCCAATCTGGGCTAAGAGACAGCAAGCCTGCCGGCGCCGCCCACCAGGACGGCGCCGGCACCAGACGAGATCACGCTGGCCACAGGCCCCGGCGCCGGCCTAGATTGCCAGCGGTGCGCAAGGCCATGGCCGGCACCACAAACAATACTCCGCCCGCTGCTGCGACAGTCCGGAGAAGGAATTTGACTGCAATCATGGCCGATTTTGACCTGCCCGACAGCATGAAGCTGCGCCCGCCCCGCCACCCCCTGGTGGGCAATGCCGAATTCCGCGCCGCCATGGCGGCCATGGCCGCGACCGTCAGCGTGGTGACGGCACAGCGCGGCGACGAGCGGATCGGTCGTACCGTGACCTCGATGCTGTCGCTGGCGATGGAGCCGCCGACCATCCTGGTGTCGATCGACATCATGAGCCGGCTGGCCGACATCATCGCCAAGACGCAGGGCTTTTCGCTGGCCATGCTGGCCGACGACCAGCAGGATGTGGGCAATGCCTTTGCCGGCGGGCTGCCGGCCGCAGAACGGTTCGGCGTGGGCGACTGGTCGCGCTGGCCCTCGGGCCATCCGATGCTGGCCGGGGCGGTGACGGCGCTCGACTGCGAGGTGATCGGGGCCATCGAGACCGGCACGCATGTGCTGTTTGCCGGGGCCATCATTGAGGCCGAGACCATTACCAGCCGCTGGCCCCTGCTGTGGCAGCGGCACCATTATCACAGACTGGGCGGGCTCGACTGAGGGCGCGATTGCTGGCAGGCTGCCCAGACTGCCGACAGGCGGCCTGCAGGCCGCCAAGAGAGGTTTCGGGTTCGCCCGGAGAGAGCGCGTGCCAAAATTCTACTTTCACTACCGCACCGATGACGAACTGATCGAGGACAAGGCCGGGAGCGAGCTGCCGGACCTGGAAGCGGCCGAGCACAATGCGGCGGCCCTGGCCAAGGCGATTGTCGAGCATGCCGCCAGCAAGGGCGACGATACGCGCGTGCCGCGCTCGATCGAGATTACCGACGCGGCGGGGGAAGAACTACTCTACCTGGTATTCTGGGCGGGGCCGAAGCTGGGTGAAGATCCGGGGTCGGCCATGGACCCCGGCACGACGGTGCATTGACGGCGGAGGGCCGGTCAGGCGTGGCCGGTGACCGTGACGATCAGCACGAGGGATGCGGCCAGACCGGCATAGGCGAGAAACTTGGTGGTGTAGGTCAGAAACTTGGGCATGTTGGACATGTGAGGTTCCTACTCGCATCGCATATCTAACACTACCACATCAGTAGTGTATTGCAAGCATTGCCGAAGGTCACCAAACGGGCGCGGGAGAAACGCTTTGCTCGAATCGCCGGCAAAGCGAGAAAAACCGCATTGCCGGCGCGCTCAGGCCGGCCGTGGCGCAACTTCATTCCAGACTGTTACCGGCGCCTTAATGCCGACCCGGCGTCATCGGGCTTTGGTTTTGGCCTGATATTGGCCAAAGGCATGGCAGACAGGGGCGCGGACGGGCCCTAGAGTGGGCCCGAAGCTGAGGAGTCGCCGGATGAATGTGGTACTAGCCAATCGCCCTGTCCTGCTGGAACGCGCTGCCGCGCTGGCGAGCGAGGATGCCGGCTTTGCGCAATTCTTCCGGGCGGCCGTGCTGGCCACCGACAGCGAGGACCTGTCGCGGCAGGCGCCGGACCGGTTCGAGACCATCCTGCGGCAATCCTACGCGCATCTGCTGGCCTATGACGGCGCCGGCAGCCGGCTGAGCGTGACGCAGCCGGCGCAGCCCGGCGATCCGCTGGTGCTCGACATTGTCTCGCCCGACATGCCCTTCATCGTCGACAGCGCGCTGGCCGCGCTGCGGGCTGCCGGCGGCACGGTGCGGCTGTTTGCCCATCCGGTGGTGCGGCAGGCCAATGGGCAGGCGCTCAGCGTGCTGCATATCCACAGCGACCCGGTCAGCGACGTGCCGGCGCTGGTGGCGGAAATCGACAGCACTATGGGCGACGTGGCCCGGGCCGTGCAGGGCTGGCAGCCCATGCTGGAGCGGCTGCGCCGCAGCATTGCCGATCTGGGCCGGCTGAAAGCCAGCCAGATCGACGAGTCGCTGCGCTTTCTCGACTGGCTGGCCGAGCACAATTTCACCTTTCTGGGGATGCGGGAATATCGCATTGCCGGCGACGCGCTGGTGCCGGTGGCCGGCAGCGGGCTAGGCATGCTTACCGACCCCGAGGTCAAGGTGCTGCGCAGCGGCCCGACCTTTGTGGAATCCACGCCCCAGCACGCCGCCTTCATCGCTTCGGCCGAGCCGCTGCTGGTGACCAAGGCCAATGTGCGGGCGCGGGTGCACCGCCGCCAGCACATGGACTATGTAGGCATCAAGATCTACGACGCGGCCGACCAGGCCGTGGGCGAGCTGCGCATTGTTGGCCTGTTCACGGCGCAGGCGCTGGCGACGCCGCATACGGACGTGCCGATCATCCGGCGCAAGATTGCCGAAGTGATGCGCAAATCGGGGGTCGATCCGATCGGCCATGATGGAAGGGCGCTGCTGAGCGCGCTCGACTCCTATCCGCGCGACGAGCTGTTCCAGATCGGCGTCGACCAGCTTTTCGAATTCGCCACCGCCATTGCCGCGCTCTATGACCGGCCCCGCGTACGGGTGCTGCCGCGCATCGACCGGTTCGACAATTTCGTGTCGATCCTGGTCTATGTGCCGCGCGACCGCTATGACGGCGCCGCCCGCGAGCGCATCACGGCCTATCTGGCAGAAGTGTATGACGGCCGCGTCTCGGCCTTCTATCCGCACTTCCCCGAGGGGGAACTGGTGCGGGTGCATGCCATTATCGGCCGGGTGGGTGGGAAGACGCCACAGCCCAGCCGCAATGAGCTCGAAGCCCGGGTCGACGCCCTGACCAGCAATTTCGGCGACCTGCTGATGGCCACGGCCGACGATCCGGCAGCGATCAGTGATTATCGCATGGCGTTTTCGGCGGCCTATCAGTCACGCAATACGGCAGAGACCGCGCATGGCGACATTGCAGTGCTGCGCGCGCTGGGCGAGAGCGGACGGGTGGCGATCAGGCTGCGCGACCGGGTCGGCGGCGACGGGGCGCTGGGGCTCAAATTCTACCACCGCGAGCACGCCATTCCGCTGAGCGACCGGGTGCCGATGATCGAGGCCTTCGGCTTCCGGGTGATCGACGAGCGCACCTATACGATCAATCCGCGCGACGGGGTGACGCGCTATCTGCATGACATGGTGCTGGCGACCGCCGATGGCAGCTTCTTTGACCTGGCGGTCAATGGCGCCGCCGTCGAAGAAGGCCTGCTGGCCGTGTGGGACGGGCTGGCCGAGAGCGACCAGCTCAACACGCTGGTCAGCCGCACCGCACTCAGCTGGAACGACGCCGCGCTGCTGCGGGCGCTGTCGCGCTATCTGCGACAGATCGGGATTTCCTATTCGCAGCGCTATATCGCCCAGGTGCTGGTGAACCAGCCGGCGGCGGCCGAAGGGCTGGTGGGGCTGTTCAACGCGCTGCACGATCCGGCCGAAAGCGACCGCGCGGCCAAGGCCGATGCCGCCCGGGCACAGATCGAGGCGGCGCTGGATGCCATGACCTCGCTGGACGAGGACACCATTGTGCGCCGCTACCTCAACCTGATGGAAGCGGCGGTGCGCAGCAATGCCTTCCAGCGCGATGCCGAGGGCAACCGTCTGCCGGCTTTGGCGATCAAGTTCGACAGCGCCAGGGTGGACGGCATGGTGGCGCCGCGGCCCTATCGCGAGATTTCGGTCTATTCGCCGCGGGTCGAAGGCATCCATATGCGCTTTGGCGCGATTGCCCGCGGCGGGCTGCGCTGGTCGGACCGGCCGGAGGATTTCCGCACCGAAGTACTGGGCCTGGTCAAGGCGCAGCAGGTGAAGAATGCGGTGATCGTGCCGGTCGGCGCCAAGGGCGGCTTCGTGCCCAAGCGGCTGGTGGCGGGGATGCCGCGCGAGGCGTTCCAGGCCGAGGGCGTGGCCAGCTACAAGATCTTTGTCGGCGCGCTGCTCGACGTCACCGACAACCTGGTCGAGGGCGCCGTGGTGCCGCCACGCGACGTGGTGCGGCGCGACGGCGACGACCCCTATCTGGTGGTGGCTGCCGACAAGGGCACGGCGACATTCTCGGACACGGCCAATGGCATAGCCACCAGCCGGGGCTACTGGCTGGGCGACGCCTTCGCCTCGGGCGGCTCGGCCGGCTATGACCACAAGAAGATGGGCATCACCGCGCGCGGCGGCTGGGAGGCGGTAAAACGCCACTTCCGCGAAATGGACCGCGATATCCAGAGCGAGCCGTTCAGCGTGGCCGGCGTGGGCGACATGAGCGGCGACGTGTTCGGCAATGGCATGCTGCTGAGCCCGCAGACGCTGCTGGTGGCCGCCTTCGACCATCGCGACATCTTCATCGATCCGATGCCGGACCCGGCGACGAGCCTGGCGGAACGGCAGCGGCTGTTCGCCCTGCCCCGCTCAAGCTGGCAGGATTACAATACGGCGCTGATCTCGCGCGGCGGCGGGGTGTTTTCGCGCAGCCTCAAATCCATCCCGTTGTCGCCCGAAATCAAGGCCCTGCTGGGCCTGACGGTGGATCACGCCACGCCGAGCGCGGTGATGACGGCGATCCTGAAAGCCGATGTCGACCTGCTGTGGTTCGGCGGCATCGGCACCTATATCCGCTCGGCGCTGGAAACCAATGCCGAGGTCGGCGACCGGGCCAATGACGGCATTCGCATCACCGGCACGGAAGTGCGCGCCAAGGTGATCGGCGAAGGCGCCAATCTGGGGGTGACCCAGCGCGGCCGGGTCGACTATGCGCTCAAGGGCGGGCGCATCAATACCGACGCCATCGACAATTCGGCCGGGGTGAATTCGAGCGATCTCGAGGTCAATATCAAGATCGCGGTGGCGCCGCTGCTGGCCGATGGCACGCTGGATATCACCGCGCGCAATGCCTTCCTGGTGACGATGACCGAGGAGGTGGCCGCACTCTGCCTGCGCAACAACTATCTGCAGGGGCTGGCGATCTCGCTGGCCGAGCGGGCCGACCTGGCCGAACTGCCCGATCATCGCGAGCTGATCGCCGGGCTCGAAGCGCGCGGCCTGCTGGACCGGGCAGTGGAATTCCTGCCCAGCGAGATGGTGCTGGACACGCGGGCCGCAACCGGCAAGGGGCTGGTGCGGCCGGAGCTGGCAGTGATCCTGGCCTATGCCAAGCTGGTGCTCTATGCCGACCTGCTGGACGGGCACGGCATGGACGACGCCTATCTGGCGGGCGAACTCTACCGCTATTTCCCCGACACGCTGCACCGGGTCTATCCCGAGGCGGTGACGCGGCACCGGCTGAAGCGCGAAGTCATCGCCACCGTGCTGGCCAATGCCATGATCAATCGCGGCGGCCCGGCCTTTGTCAGCGAGCTGACGGCGGCGACCAGCGCCAGCCCGGGAGAAGTGGCGCTGGCCTATGCGGCCACGCGCGATGCCTATGGGTTGACCGACCTCAATGCGGCGATCGACACGCTGGATACGGCGGTGGATGGCGCGGTGCAGCTGGGGCTCTATGCCGAGGTCATGGCGCTGCTGCGGCAGGAGAGCCTGTGGTTCCTGCGCAATGCCGATGTGACGCAGGGGCTGAGCGCGCTGGTGGCCCGGCACGGGGCTGGCGTCACCGCCCTGCGCGCGATGATTGCGCATACCCTGCCCGCCTCGCTGGCAGAAGGCGTTTCGGCAATGGCGCAGGCGCTGGTGGACAAGGGCGTGCCCGAGACCATAGCGGAGCGCATCGCCGAGCTGCCGGTGCTGGGCTATGCCAGCGATATCGTGCTCGTGAGCGAGCGGGCCGGCGTTGCCGTAGCGGATGGCGCGGCAGCGTTTTTCGGGGTGTTCGAGGCCTTCCGGCTGTGGCCGGTGATTGCCCAGAGCCGGGCGCTGCTGCTCAACGACCGGTTCGACCGCATGGCGCTGGACCGGGCGCTGGCCAACCTGATGCGGGCGCAGCGCGACCTGACGGCCGATGTGCTCAAGGCCGCGGGCGCCACGGTGACCGCCAAGCTGGCTGACTGGCAGGAACGGAACGCGGCGGGGATCGCGCGGACGGCCGCGGCAGTGGCCGAACTGACGCAGGGCTCGCTGACGGTGTCGCGGCTGACGGTGGCGGCCGGGTTGATGGCCGATCTGGCGCAGGAATAGGCGGGCCTGCCCTGCCCCCTGAAGGGGCGGGCAACCTTTCACCACGCGTTCACCGCTTGCGAACAAAAGCAGAATAGACTCCTTTGGGCCGGTAACCCAAAGGTGTCGATTCGTGCTTGCCAGCCCCACCTATCTTGACGCGCTCAACCCGCAGCAGCGCCGCGCCGTCGAGCATGGCACGGGCGAGGCAGCGCCCGGCCCGCTGCTGGTCATTGCCGGGGCCGGCTCGGGCAAGACCAATACGCTGGCGCATCGCGTGGCGCATCTGATCGTGCAGGGTGCCGATCCCAGACGCATCCTGCTGATGACGTTTTCGCGCCGCGCCGCCAGCGAGATGAGCCGGCGGGTGGAGCGGATCGCGGCACAGGTGCTGGGCACCAGCGCCGGCGCGGTGACCGAGGCACTGAGCTGGGCCGGGACGTTCCACGGCATCGGCGCGCGGCTGCTGCGCGAGCATGCCGGCCAGATCGGGCTGGACCAGGCCTTCACCATCCATGACCGCGAGGATTCCGCCGACCTGATGAACCTGGTGCGGCATGAGCTCAAATTTTCCGAGGCCAGGAGCCGGTTTCCCACCAAGGGGACGTGCCTTGCCATCTATTCGCGGGCGGTCAACGCGCAGGACGAGCTGGATGCGGTGCTCAAGGCCAGCTTTCCCTGGTGCGCCATGTGGGGCCCCCAGTTGCGCAAGCTGTTCAGTGGCTACGTCGCCGCCAAGCAGGAACAGAACGTGCTCGATTACGACGACCTGCTGCTCTACTGGGCCGGGATGATGGCCGAGCCGGCCATGGCGGCCGAAGTGGCGGCGCGGTTCGACCATGTGCTGGTCGACGAATACCAGGACACCAACCGGCTGCAGTCATCGGTGCTGCTGGCGCTGCGGCCGCAGGGGCATGGGCTGACCGTGGTGGGCGACGACGCGCAGTCGATCTACTCGTTCCGGGCGGCGACGGTGCGCAATATCCTCGACTTTCCCGATGCCTTCACGCCGCCGGCCGCGATCGTGACGCTGGACCGCAATTATCGCTCGACGCAGCCGATCCTGAGCGCGGCCAATGCGGTGATCGAGCTGGCCCAAGAGCGCTTCACCAAGAACCTGTGGACCGAGCGGCAGTCCGACGCCAAGCCGCTGCTGGTGACGGTGCGCGACGAGGCCGACCAGGCGCGCTATGTGGTGCACAAGGTGCTCGAGGCGCGCGAGGGCGGCATGGCGCTGAAAAGCCAGGCGGTGCTGTTCCGCACCTCGAGCCATTCGGGGCCGCTGGAAATCGAGCTGACGCGGCGCAATATCCCCTTCGTCAAGTTCGGCGGGCTCAAATTCCTCGACGCCGCCCATATCAAGGACCTGCTGGCGATATTGCGCTGGGCGGAAAATCCGCGCGACCGCGTGGCGGGCTTCCGCGTGCTGCAGTTGCTGCCCGGCGTGGGCCCCGGCACGGCGGGTCGCGTGCTGGACGCCATGGCGAGCGGGCCGGACCCGATCTGGGCGCTGGGGGAAATCCCCACCCCGCCGCGGGCGGGCGAGAGCTGGGCCGGGTTGGTGGAACTGATGGGGCGGCTGGCGCGGCGCGATGCCGGCTGGCCGGTGGAACTGGGCTATGCGCGACTGTGGTATGAGCCGCTGCTGGGACAGGCCTATGACGACGCCATGGTGCGGGTGCAGGATATCGTCCAGCTTGAGCAGATTGCCGGGGGCTATCCGAGCCGTGAGCGGTTCCTGACCGAGCTGACGCTGGACCCGCCCGACGCCACCAGCGACCAGTCGGGCGTGCCGCTGCTGGACGAGGATTATCTCATCCTGTCCACCATCCATTCAGCCAAGGGGCAGGAATGGAAGGCGGTGCATGTGCTCAATGTGGTGGATGGCTGCATGCCGTCGGACCTGGGCACCGGCTCGACGCATGAGCTCGAGGAAGAGCGCCGGCTGCTCTATGTGGCGATGACGCGGGCGCGCGACGAGCTCAACCTCATCGTGCCGCAGCGGTTTTTCGTGACGCAGCAGGCCAGGCATGGCGACCGGCACCTCTATGCGCAGCGCAGCCGGTTCATTCCGCGCGCCATGGTGGGGCTGTTCGAGGACATTTTGTGGCCACCGGTGACGCCAGCCCATATCGAGGGCCTGGCGCCGGCGCCGGTGCGGATGGATATTTCGGCGCAGATGCGGGGCATGTGGAAGTGACCCCATGCCAAAGTCGGATTGTGTCGCGGCCCGGGATGGGGAGAGTGAGGCAGCCCTGCTTCCATACAAAGAGCCGCTCATGACCACCCTTGCCGACTGGCTTGCCACCCAGAATGTCGATGCCAGTCTGGCTTCGGTGATGACCACGATGGCCGCGGCGAGCGTCGAGATTGCCGGCGTGCTGCGGCAGGCGGCGATCACCGGGCAGACCGGGCTGGCCGGGCAAACCAATGTGCAGGGCGAGGACCAGAAGGCGCTCGACGTGATCTCAAACGCTATTGTCTTGAATCACATAGGGCAGAATCCGCACATCTCGATTCTGATTTCCGAGGAACTGGACGAGCCGGTTCATCTGGAGAATCAGGGTGCCTATCTGGTGGCGACCGATCCGCTGGATGGCTCGTCTAACCTCGACGTCAATGTCACGGTGGGAACGATCTTTTCCATCCTCGATGCGCGCAAGGGGCTGCTGCAGCCCGGCTCGGCGCAACTGGGCGCGGGATACGCGGCCTATGGGCCGGCAACGAGTTTTGTCATCACCTTCGGGCCGGTAGCGGCGGCGTTCACGCTGGATGAGCGTGGCGTGTTCGTGCTGACCACCGAAAAGCTCAGCGTGCCGGCGGCGTCGGCGGAATATGCCATCAATACGGCGCGCGAGCGGCTGTGGGACAGAGCGACCAGGGGCTATGTCGCGGAGAATGTGGCGGGCGAGACCGGGCCGGCGGGCAAGCGCTACAATATGCGCTGGATCGGTTCGATGGTGGCCGATGTGCACCGCATCCTGATGCGCGGCGGGATCTTCCTCTATCCGCTCGACAGCGAGAATGCGGCCAAGGGCGGCAGGCTGCGGCTGCTCTACGAGGGCAATCCGATGGCGCTGCTGGTGCAGGCGGCGGGCGGCGCATCAACCACCGGGCAGCAGAGCGTGCTTGATGTGGTGCCGAGCGAGATCCACCAGCGGGTGCCGGTGGTGCTGGGTTCGGCGGACGAGGTGAAACGGGTCGAGGCGTGGTACGCGAAGTAGTAGCCAGACCATAAGAAATGGGCGACCTGGGGAAGCGGTTTCGGTGACCAGTTCGGCGCAGCCATTCGGGCACGGCCCTCATGGCCTTCGCCCCTAAAATCGCCCCACTGGGGCGATTTTACCTGCAGTCGGGGCGAAGATTGCAACGTTCTTGTTGGGACGCTATAGCTCGCTGCAATTGAGGTGCCGGCCCCTGTTCGCCGGCCGGGAGCCATGATGACCGACGCCAGCACTACCTTGCCCAAGACCAATTCCAGCCCCTGGTCGAGCCGGCCGTTTCACCGGCAGTACCTGATGCGGCAGGCCAATAACCTGTTCGACTTCTTCGAGGGGCCCTCGCTCAACCCCAGGGGCGGGTTCTTCGAGCTCGACGATGACGGCATGCCGCTGCACGAAGACAATGCGGTGCGGCAGATCCACGTCACCACGCGCATGGTGCACTGTGCTGCCATTGGCAGCCTGATCGGCCGGCCGGGCTCGGGCGAACTGCTCGACCATGGCATGGCCTATATCTGGGACAAGCATCGCGACGCCCGGCATGGCGGCTATGTCTGGGGCGTGGACGACAATGGCGTCACCGATGGCTCCAAGCAGGCCTATGGCCACGCCTTCGTGCTGCTGGCGGCGTCGAGCGCCAAGCTGGTGGGCCATCCGCTGGCTGACCAGATGATCGCCGACGTCACGGCGGTGATCAATGCCCGCTTCTGGGACGAGAGCGTCGGCGCGATGCGCGACGAATATAGCCAGGACTGGTCTACCCTGCTGCCCTATCGCGGGCAGAATGCCAATATGCACATGACAGAGGCGCTGATGGCCGCCTATGAGGCGACCGGCGAGCGGGACTATCTGGCCAAGGCCGAGCGGATTGCCGAACTGATCATCGCCAAGCATGCCGTGCCGCTGGGACACCGGGTGGCCGAGCATTTCGACGCCAGCTGGGCGCTCGACAAGCATTACGAGGGCAATGAGATGTTCCGGCCCTCGGGCACAACGCCGGGGCACTGGCTGGAATGGGCGCGGCTGCTGATGCAGCTGTGGATCCTGGGCGACAAGCGGCTGAGTTGGCTGACCGATGCGGCGCGAAACCTGTTCCGCCAGTCGATCGAGCTGGGCTGGGACCACCAGCATGGCGGCTTTTTCTACACGCTGGACTGGGACAACAAGCCGATCATGCGCGAGAAGCTGTGGTGGCCGGTGAGCGAGGCGATCGGGGCGGCGGCGTTCCTGAGCGCCTATGACCGGGACGACTATTTCCAGATCTGGTACCGCAAGCTGTGGGATCATGCGGAGAACCACGTGATCGACCATGCGCGCGGTGGCTGGATGAGCGAGCTGACCGAGGACCTGACGCCGACTTCGCGGCTGTTTGTCGGCAAGCCGGACATCTATCATGCGCTGCAGGCCTGCCTGATCCCACTCTATCCGGCAACGGGAAGCCTGACCGCGGCGATCATCACCGCCGACCACACGGTCAAGCAGCACCACTGAAGGCGCTCTCGCCGAGTCTTGCTCGGGGATGAGGGGGGGATGGGCGGCAGGCAAGCAGGGGATAACCCTCGGGCCAGGGCCCTGAGTGCGAGCCCCTCACCCGGCGCTGCGCGCCGACCTCTCCCCTCAGGGGAGAGGTGAAGCGGTTGCCAGTTCGCCGCCTCCCGCGTACATCAGCGACACAGCTGAGAGGCCCTGCCATGTCGCGTCCTGACCGTCTGCCCGCCCAATTGCCGCGCCATCTGGTGGAGCGCGCCGTTGCCGACGCGCTGGCGGAAGATCTGGGGCTGGCGGGGGATCTCACCAGCCAGGCGGTGCTGACCCCGACGGCGGTGGCGACCGCAAGTCTGGCGGCCCGCGAGGCCGGGGTGATCGCCGGGCTCGACCTGGCGGCGGCGGCGTTCCGGCTGGTGGGCGACGGGGTCGTGTTCACCCCGCGGGTGGCCGATGGCGACCGGATCGACATCGGCGGCGTGGTAGCGACGGTGGCGGGCCCTGCCCGGCTGGTGATGTCGGCCGAACGGGTGGCGCTCAACTTCCTCAACCATCTCAGCGGCATCGCGACGCTGACGCGGCGCTATGTCGACGCGGTGGCCGGAACGGGCGCGCAGATCTGCGATACACGCAAGACGACGCCGGGCCTGCGGGCCTTCGAGAAATATGCCGTGCGCTGCGGCGGCGGTGCCAATCACCGCTATGCACTCGATGACGCCATCCTGATCAAGGACAACCATATTGCCGTCACCGGCAGCGTTACGGCGGCCTATCGGGCGGCGGAGGCCTTTGCCGGGCACCTGGTGGCGATCGAGATCGAGGTACAGAGCCTGGCCGAGCTGGAAGAGGCGCTGGCGGCAGGCGCCCGCGTCATCCTGCTGGACAATATGGACAATGACCTGCTGCGCCAGGCGGTGGCGATCAATGCCGGACGCGCCAGGCTCGAGGCCTCGGGCGGGGTGCGGCTGGAGCGAGTGCGCTCGATCGGCGAAACCGGGGTGGACTATATCTCGACCAGCCAGATCACCATGGCGGCCCAGCCGCTCGATCTGGGGCTGGATGTCGCGTTCGAGCAGCCAGCATGACCCAGGTGCAGGCGCCGACCGACGCGGCGCTGACGACGCTGGCGCTGGAGGCGGCCATTGCGGCGGCGCAGGCGATCCTGGCGGTCTATGCCCGGCCGATCAGCGCCGTGGCCAAGAGCGACGGCTCGCCGGTGACGGCAGCCGACGAGGCGGCCGAGGCGATTATCCTGGACTACCTGCGGCCCACCGGCATTCCGGTGCTGGGCGAGGAAAGCGTGGCTGCCGGCGTCTTGCCGGCGCTGGGCACGCGCTATTTCGTCGTCGATCCGCTGGACGGGACCAAGGAATTCATCAAGCGCAATGGCGAGTTCACCGTCAATATTGCGCTGGTCGAGCATGGCGTGCCGGTGATGGGGGTGGTGCTGGCCCCGGTCAGCGGCGAGGCTTTTGTCGGCGACGCACGCGGCGCCTTTGGCTGCGACACCGCCTCGGGCCGCGCCCTGAATGCCCAGCCGATCGCGGTTTCGAACCGGTCGGCCCTGCGCGTCGTCGCCAGCCGCTCGCATGGTCACGCGGCCCTGGCACAGCTGTGCGCGGCGCTCGATATCCAGGCCGACGTATCGGTCGGCTCGTCGCTCAAATTCTGCCTGCTGGCGCGCGGCGAGGCCGAGCTTTACCCCCGCTTTACCCCGACCTGCGAATGGGACACCGCGGCGGGCCAGGCAGTGCTAGAAGCGGCCGGCGGGGCGGTGCTGACACTGGACGGGGAACGCCTGCGCTATGGCACAGGCAGGCCGGGCTTTCTCAATCCCTATTTCGTGGCCGCCGCCAGTCTGCCGCTGGCGCAGCGCGCGGCCAAGGAAATGGCCGGTATTCTGGGCTGAAGCGCGAGCCATGCAACCTGGTCTTAACTGATCTGAGCAAACAGCTGCCCCGTAGAACTTGCACGATTCATGGCTGGCATATAATGAACCAGCATATATCGGCTCGGCATATGCCATCGGAGCGCGTGCATGAACGTCAGGACTCTGTGCCTTTCTGTCCTCTATGAGGGCGAATCCACCGGTTATGAAATCCGGCGCCAGTGCGTCGAAGGTGAGTGCTCGTATTTCATCGAGGCCAGCTTTGGCTCGATCTATCCGGCGCTGGCCAAGCTGGAAGACGACAAGCTGGTCACCAGCCGTACCGAGCAGCAGGACGGCAAGCCGGCCAAGAAGATCTATTCGATCACCGAGGCGGGTCGCGAGGAATTCGCGCTGCAGCTGGCACAGCCGCTGGGCGATGACATGTTCCGCAGCCCCTTCCTGCTGTTTGCCCGTTTCGCCCATATCCTGCCGCGTGAGCTGGTAGAGACGCGGGCCAATGAATTCCTGCAGGAGCGGGTCGACAAGCTGAAACACCTCGAAGAGGCGAAAGCCAAGCGTGGCTGCAATGCAGCAGACGATTGGGTCATCAATTACGGACGTGCCATTATGGCGCTTGCTGAACAGCACATGCGCACCCATATGCACGAACTGATCACATTGGCGCGAGCCGAAGCGGCTAAAGACGCGGCTGAGTAAAGGGGCGACTTCTCTATGCGTGCATTATTTTCTTACGGTATTGCGTTGGTGATCCTGATTTTGACAGGCGCCTGGCTGGCCACGGGCACCCTGGTGATGGGTGGCAATGGTCCGGGTGAAGGCGAAAAGCCAATCATTTCGATCATCGAGGGCGAAGAGCATGGCCCGATTGCCACGCGGCTGGCCGACGCCGGTGTGCTCGCCGAGCATGAGAGCGTCACCACCATCGATCCACACCTGACCATTGCCCAGCGCACCGAGGCCGAACACGGCGCCAATACGGCGCTGCAGTCGGTGCGGACCTCCACCTATGTGGCGCAGCCCTTCAGCATCGAAGTGCCGCTGCGCGGCCGCACCCAGGCCAAGGCCTCGGTCAGCGCCGTGGCAGAGACTTCGGGCGTTGTCGACACCGTGCATGTGACCAAGGGCCAGAGTGTGGCGGCAGGCGACCTGCTATGCACGCTGGACCAGGGCACGCGCGCTGCGGCCGTGGCCCAGGCCAAGGCCGGCATGGCGCAGGCCGAGGCGGCCCTGCAGCAGGCGCAGGCCGATTTCGACACCAATGCCGAACTGCGCGGCAAGGGCATCGCCACCGCCAATAGCGCCCGCAGTGTCGAGGTCGCCTTGAGTTCGGCCAAGGCCGGGGTGACTGCGGCCGAGGCAGCGCTCGAAAATGCCCAGGCAGAACTCGATCGCACCGAGATCCGGGCCAAGGTTGCCGGTGTGGTGCAGGCGCCGATCGCCGATGCCGGCGCCATGCTGGCACAGGGTGGCCCCTGCGCGACCATCGTGCAGCTCGACCCGATGCTGTTCATCGGCCAGGTGCCGGAAGTGCGCATCGGCCTGGCCAAGCTGGGCCTGCCCGCCAAGATTACCACGATTACCGACCAGTCGGTCGACGGCGAGGTGACGTTCATCGCGGCCACTGCCGACGCGGCCACACGGTCGTTCCCGGTGGAAATCGAGCTGCCCAATGCCAATGGCAGCATTCGCGACGGTATCACCGCAACTGCCGTGGTCAATATGGGCTCCGCCCCGGCGCATCTGCTGCCGCAATCGAGCCTGACCCTGAACGCCGATGGCGTGCTGGGGGTGCAGGCCGTGGTCGATGGCGCGGTCAGCTTCATGCCGGTGCAGATCGCCAGCGATACCCGCGAGGGCGTGTGGGTTCTCGGACTGCCAGTATCGGTCGACGTCATCACCGTCGGCCAGGAGTATGTCATCGACGGCCAGGCGGTCGACGCCACCAATGTAACAGCGAGCTAAGCCATGCTGGATTTCATCGAACGCATCCTGCGGATGCCGCGTGTCGTGCTGACGGTCATGGTGCTGCTGCTCGGGGCAGGCTTCATGGCCTATACTACCCTGCCCAAGGAAAGCTTCCCGGCGATCGACATCCCGTATTTCTACGTTTCGGTCAGCCAGACCGGCGTGGCGCCGCGCGATGCCGAGCAATTGCTGGCCAAGCCGATCGAGGACCGGATCAAGGAAATCGACGGGCTGGAGAACTATTCCTCCACCTCGACCACCGGCCATGCCTCGGTATTCCTTGAATTCAACGTGAGCGCCGACAAGGACAAGGCCCTGTCGGACGTGCGGGCGGCGCTGGACGGCGTTTCGTCCGAACTGCCCGATGACGCCACCGAGCCGACGGTGACGGAAATCTCGTTCACCGACATGCCGGTCATCTCGGTGGCCATCTATGGCACGGTGCCCGAGCGCGAGCTGGTGAACCGCGCCAAGGACCTGCAGGACGAGCTCGAAGCCATTCCGGACGTGCAGACCGTGACCCTGTCGGGATCGCGCGATGAAGTGCTCGAGGTCACCATCGACCTCAACCGCCTCGAGGCCTATGACCTGACGGCGGCGCAGCTGTTCGATGCGCTCGCCAAGAACAACATGGTGGTCCCCGGTGGTACGCTGGATTCCGGCCAGGGGTCGTTCAATGTCGAAGTGCCCGGCCTGATCAAGAATGCGCAGGACGTCTATTCGCTGCCGCTCAAGACGGTGGGCGACACGGTGGTGACCTTTGGCGATGTCGCCACGGTGACGCGCACCTTTGAAGACGCCACCCAATATGCCCAGGTCAATGGCCAGCCGGCCATCACGCTGGGCGTGTCCAAGCGCCTTGGCACCAATGTCATCGACGTGTCGGACGAAGTGCGCCGCATTACCCAGGCGTTCACGGCCGACTGGCCGCGGGCCATCGAGACCAGCTTCCTGATCGACCAGGCCGACACCACCAAGGGCATGTTCCGGTCGCTGGAAGCGGCAGTGCTGACCGCCGTGGCGCTGGTGCTAATCACCTGCATTGCCACGCTGGGCTGGCGGGCGGCCATCATGATCGGCATGTCGATCCCGATCTCGTTCATGATCGCCTTCCTCGTCGTGCAGATGCTGGGCATGACCATCAACATGATGATCATGTTCGGCCTGGTGCTGGCGGTGGGCGTGCTGGTGGACGACCCGATCGTGGTCGTCGAATATGCCGAGCGCAAGCTGCAGGAGGGCGTCTCCAAGAAGGAGGCCTTCATCATGGCAGCGCGCAAGATGTTCGTGCCGGTGGTTTCGGCTACCTTCACGACGCTGGGCGCCTTCGTGCCCCTGCTGTTCTGGCCGGGCATTATCGGCAAGTTCATGAGCTACCTGCCCACGATCGTCATCGTGGTGATGATCGCCTCGCTGGTATCGGCACTGATCTTCATGCCGATCATCGGCGCCTTCATCGCCTCGAGCCATGTGGACGAGAAGGAAAAGGAAGCCGCCGACGTCGTGATGTATGCCGACAAGTTCGATCCCAACAAGGTGCGCGGGCTCACGGGCCACTATGTGCGGACGATGCAGCACCTGATGCATCAGCCGGTGCTCACCCTGGGCGTGGGCTTTGCCATCGTGATCGCGATGTTTGCCGCCTATATGATGAACCCGACCGGCACCGAGGCCTTCCCGGCCTCAGAGCCTGAATTCGGCACCGTCAACGTGATCACGCGCGGCAATTACTCGCCGGCGGAAATCCGCGACCTGCTGATCGAGGTCGAGGACCAGATCCTGCAGGTCGAAGGCATCCAGGACGTGATCATGAGCTTTGCCGGCGGCACCGGCAGCGGTGGCCTGGGGGGCAGCACGCCGCCCGACACCGTGGGTTCGTTCAACCTGCAGCTGATGCCCTATGCCGAGCGCGTCAAGGCAGCCGAGATCTTCCAGAACATCCGCGAGCGGGTGGCGCCGATTTCGGGCCTGGAAGTGCAGATCGCGGCGCAGGAAGACGGCCCGCCCGCGGGCAAGGCCATCAATCTGCGCGTCGAGGGCACGGTCTATGAAGACCTGGCCCCGGCCGTGGCCAAGCTGCGCGACTATATCGAGAACGACCTGGGCAATACCATCGATGTCGAGGACGGGCGCCCTGCCCCCGGCATCGACTGGCAGGTGACCATCGACCGCGAGGCCGCCGCCAAATACGGCATCGGCGTACGGGAGCTGAGCCCCTATGTGCAGCTGGTGACCTCGGGCGTGAAGCTGGGCAGCTATCGTCCGGACGATGGCGGCGACGAACTCGACATCCGCGTGCGCCTGCCCGAAAGCGAGCGCACCTTCGACGCGCTGGATTCGCTGCGGGTGGTAACGACGCAGGGTCTGGTGCCGGTGAGCAACTTCATCACCCGCACGGCTGTGCCCAAGGTGGCCAATATCAGCCGCCGCAACGGCGTCTATGCCATGACGGTGGCCGCCAACCTCGAAGAGGGCTTTGCCTCGCAGGACAAGATCGAGCAGATCAAGGCCTGGCAGGCCGAGCAGGAATGGCCGGCCAGCGTCGACATCGTCTATGGCGGTGCCGCCGAACAGGTGGACGATACCAATGCCTTCATCGTCTCGGCCTTCGGCGCGGCGATGTTCCTGATCTTCCTGATCCTGCTGCTGGAATATAACAGCTTCTATCAGGTGCTGGTGACGCTCTCGACGGTGATCATGTCGCTGGCCGGCGTGCTGCTGGGCATGCTGGTCACCGGGATGAGCTTCTCGGCGATCATGACCGGCCTGGGCATCGTGGCGCTGGCGGGTATCGTGGTGAAGAACGGCATCGTGCTGATCGACACCTATAACCACTATAACCGCGACGAACATGTCGAGCCGGTCAAGGCCATGCTGATCACCATCAGCCAGCGGGTTCGCCCGGTGCTGCTGACGGCCATGGTGACCGGCCTGGGCGTGATCCCGATGGCGATGAATATCGAGTTCGACTTCATCCGCCGCGAGATCGTGGTGGGCGGCATTGCCGGCTCGTGGTTCATCCACCTCAGCGCCGCGCTGGTGTCGGGCCTGTTCGTCTCCACCGCGCTGACCCTGGTCATGGTGCCGGTCATGGTGGTGGCGCCGACGGTGATGGGCCAGCAGATCAAGTGGCTGGCCGCGCAGGTCATGCGGCTGGTGCGCTTTGCCACCGGCCGCGGCGGCCAGACGGCGAGCGCGGTACCGGCCGGGTTCGACGGCATGGCGGTGGAAATCCCCGCCGATGCCGACGGCGCCAAGCGCTATATCGTCAGCCCCGATGCCGGGCTGGTGGAAAAGCAGGAAAAGGGCGTGACCGTGGTCAGCCGCCCGGAAGCCGCCGAATAGAACTTGCCTCCAAAGCAAGAAGGCCCGCAGCGATGCGGGCCTTTTTTGTCTGGCTTGAAATTCCAGCCATTTGCGCCAATCTGGCAGTCAGCCAGATTTGCTGCAGGTGGGTGACATGGCAGAGATCACCGCGACAGATGCCAGGGACCGGTTCGGGCAGGTGCTGAAAATGGCTCAGTCCGAGCCAGTGCACATCCAGAAGAACGGGCACGACGTCGCGGTTGTACTGTCGCCGGAGTACTATGCGGCGCTGACGGCGCAAAGCAATGCATCCACCGTCCGGCCCATCGTGGAAACGCTGATGGCGCAGAGCACGGAGCGGCGGAAGTCGCTTTACGAGGCACTTGCCAAGTAGCTCGGCATTGCCAACCATCTGCAGCTCAGGCCGTGAGCGCCCGTCAGAACCTGAATGCTCTTAGTCGCCAGTTGTCACCGTCGAAGGTGATGTCCGACAGCGTGGGTGATCTGGGCGCCAGGGCCTTGGTCCAGAATGCCTGTGCCGGCAGATTGGCGCAGGGTGCGCCGATATGCCAGCGACCGGGGTGTCGTTCAACGATATCCGATACAGCCCGCGACCCCATTCCAGCACGACGATAGGCCTTGAGGACGAAGAACTCGGCCATGAACCAGCAGGGCGTAGTGGCGGTCAGCGGACATTCGTCGATGACCAGGGCAAAGCCGGCGAGCTCATCGCCTGAGTGGATCAGATAGGGATAGCGCCAGAAGCGGTCGAGGAAGCCGTAATCGAAGCGCCCATCAGCGCCCAGGGGGAACGGCATGAACTCGGTCATGTCGTAGAGGTAGAGCTGAATCAGATTGGCGATTGCCGGCTTTTGATCGAGGTCGGCCGGAGTGACAGTCACTGAGGTCATGTCGGGCAGAATGCCCGGCATGATAGAAAATGACCAGTGCCCGCCCCTGCCCTACTCCGCCGCGGGCAAGCCGCGCTTGACGAAGCCGTCGGGGTCGTTGGCGGTCTGCAACAGCTTTTCCTCGGCCTCGGTGGCCTCGCGCTGGCGGTTCCACATCTGGGCGTAGAGGCCCTCCTTGGCCAGCAGGTCGAGATGGTTGCCGCGTTCGGCGACCACGCCTTCGCGCAGCACCAGGATTTCGTCGGCATTGACCACGGTGGAGAGGCGATGGGCGATGACCACGGTGGTGCGGTTCTGCGAGACCACGTCGAGGGCCGACTGGATGTCGCGCTCGGTCTTGGTGTCGAGGGCCGACGTCGCTTCGTCCAGGATGAGGATGGAGGGGGCCTTGAGGATGGTGCGGGCGATGGCGACGCGCTGCTTTTCGCCGCCGGAGAGCTTGAGGCCGCGTTCGCCCACCGGGGTGTCATAGGCCTTGGGCAGGGTTTCGATGAAGGGGCCGACCTGGGCCATGGCCGCGGCCGCACGGACTTCCTCGGCCGAGGCGCCGGGACGGCCATATTCGATATTGTAGCCGATGGTATCGTTGAACAGCACGGTATCCTGCGGGACCATGCCGATGGCCGAGCGCAGGCTTTCCTGGGTGACGTCGCGCAGATCCTGGCCATCAATGGTGATGGCGCCGCCGGTGACGTCGTAGAAGCGGTAGAGCAGCCGCGAAATGGTGGACTTGCCGGCGCCGGTAGGGCCGACAATGGCCACGGTCTTGCCGGCGGGGACCTCAAAGCTCACGCCCTTGAGGATGGCGCGATCGGGATCGTAGGAGAAGGTGACATTGTCGAAGCGGATGACCGGGCCGGTAATGACCAGGGGCTTTGCCGTCGGCTTGTCCTCGATTTCCGGGTTCTGGTCGAGCAGCTTGAACATTTCCTCGATATCGGTGAGGCCTTGGCGCAGTTCGCGATAGACGAAACCGATGAAGTTGAGGGGCCGGTAGATCTGCATCAGGAAGGTGTTGAGCAGGACGAAATCGCCCAGCGTCAGCCGGCCGGCCAGCACGCCATTGATGGCCATGATGGCGATGATGAGGAAGCCGCCGTAAAAGATCAGCGCCTGGCCGAAGTTGAGGAAGCCCAGCGAGGTCCAGATGCGGATGGCGGAGCGCTCATAGCCGGCCATGGAGGCGTCGTAGCGGTCGGCCTCCATCTTCTCGTTGGCGAAGTATTTCACCGTCTCGAAATTGAGCAGGCTGTCGATAGCCTTGCCATTGGCGTCGGTATCGGACTCGTTCATGTCGCGGCGGATGCCGATGCGCCAGTTGGAGGCCTTCACCGTGAAATAGAGATAGGCCCAGATCATCACCACCAGCACGCCGAGATAGCTGACGCCGAACATCCAGACGAAGATGACGGCGGTGATGACGAATTCGACGATGGTGGGCAGGATATTGAGCATCGTGAAACGCACGATGGTCTCGATACCCTTGGTGCCGCGCTCGATGACGCGGCTGAGGCCACCGGTGCGGCGCGCCAGGTGGAAGCGCAGCGACAGGCGATGCAGATGGTGGAAGGTGCGCAAGGCCAGCTTGCGCACGGCATTCTGGCCAACGCTGGCAAACAGCACGTCACGCAGCTGCTGGAAGCCGGCATCGACGATGTTGCCGACGACATAGGCGATGACCAGGACGATGGGAACGGCCAGACCGAGGATCACGGCACCACTGGGTGCCGAGCCATCGAGGCTGTCGATAATGCCCTTATAGGCAAAGGGAATGAGCGTGGTGGCAACCTTGCTGAGCAGCAGCGCGGCAATGGCCAGGACGACGCGCAAACGCAGATCGGGCCGGTCGTCCGGCCACATATAGGTCCACAGATTGGCAATGGTCGCGAAAACGGACGCATCGTCCGCGTTGACGGACGGCTTCTTGTCAGCATTGTCGGATGACATCAGGCGGGTTCCGCTTCCATTTGGGGGATGGCCGGGGCCAGGCCGGCCAGCATGCCGGAATAGGCCGAGCCGAGGGCGGCCAGACGATCATGCTGAACGATGTAGCAATTGCGGGTGCCGCGCGGCTTGCGCTCGATCAGGCCGGCATCCAGCAGCACCTTGATGTGCTGGCTGACCGTGGACTGCGCCAGGGTCAGGGAATCGGTCACATCGGCGCAACAGCACTCGCCACGCTCCTGCCGGGAGATGATGCGCAGGATGTTCAGGCGCACCGGGTGGCCGAGCGCCCGCATGATGGTGGCAATATCGTCGTCTTGCATGGCGTGAACTGAGTTTATCGGCATATTGCGATATATGGGAGTATCCGCCGGAATAATCAATGGCCCGCCGGAGGGCGGGCCATGTTGTACTCAGTTGCTTGTGCCGTCGGGCAGATTAAACACCTGCCCGGGATAGATCCGGTCGGGATTGCGGATCTGGCCGGTATTGGCCTCGTAGATCGTGGTGTACTTGATGCCCTCGCCATAGACGCGGCGGGCGATGGTCCAGAGATTGTCACCGCGACGAATGATGGCCTTGCCGGCGGCAAAGCGCTGGTCGTCGACATTGCCGACCGACACGGCCACCATGGTGGGCACTTCTGCCGCTGTGGTAGCGGCGGCCGCGGTCTCGGCCGGGGCTGCAGCGGCGGGCGCCGGGGCATTGTCTGCTGGCGGCGCCACGGTCGCGGCGACCGCAACGGGCGCCTCGGGCGCCGGCAGGTCGATTGAGAAGTCCACTTCTGCCCGGGCGATGACGTCGCTGCTGCCGGTGCGCAGCATATCGACGCGCACGCGCTGGCTGGGCTTGTTCAGCACCTTGCCGACCTCGATTAACCAGCGACCGCCCTCGACCGGTGCGTCGGCGATGAAGACGTCGTCGACATAGAGCCGGATGGTGGTGCCGTCGGCGCCGCTACCGGCAAAGAAGGAACGGTCGCCCTCGACCTCGACGGCGTCGATGGTCGGCGGGGTGATGTCGGCAGGCACCGACGCCACTGGCGCAGCTGGTGCAGCCGGAAGGGCCGGATCGGCGGCGGCGACAGCCAGAGCGGGTTCTGCCGGCTGTGGGGCTGGCTGCGGCGCTGGCTGTGGTGCTGCGGCTGCGGCGGCAGCGACTGGCTCCGCCACAGGCTTGGACGGCGCGGCTGGGGCCGTCACAGCGGGTGCTGGTGCGTCTGCGGGCGCCGGCGGCGCCGCTGCAGCGGTGGTCACGGCAGGTTCAACAGGCTTTGCCGCCGTTGGCGCTGGCGCCACGGGGGTCGGCGCGGCTGGCGCTGGCTTGGTGACGGGGGTTGGTGTCGCTGCCGGCGCGGCCGTGGCCGTGGCCGTCTGCAGCGGCGCTGCGGGCGCGGCACTGGGCAGGCCCTGGAGCACCTGGCTGGCGGCACCGGGGGTGCTGGCAACCACCAGCGGCTCGCTGGTCTTGTCCTGATTGATGGCGACCACGAAGGATTCGGGGGCCAGGCCCTGCTTGCCGGTCTCACCCAGGGTGATCTCGGCGCCGCCGGGGGCGATGCGGACGTCGGGGACGAAGACCCAGTCGCCGCTCGAGGCGACGGTGGTCTTGCCCAGCAGAATGCCATTGGCAAAAACTTCGATCTCGCTGCCCGGGGTGCCGCTGCCGGCAATCACCACCGAGCCGTCCGGCTCGGCGCGCAGCAGGCCAAAGCTGGCGGCGACCAGGCTGTCGGGGGCGGCCAGAGCCGCGGCGGCGGCAGCATCGTTGGGGACGATATCGAGTTCGGGCTCGACCAGCGCGACTTCGGCACCGGCTTCAGGCGCGGCAGGCGCCGCCGGTTCGGCCGGCGCGGTGACCGCCTCGACCTGGGTCGGGGCGGCGCCGGCCGGCAGCAGGCCGGCATCGCGCATCTTGCCCTGCAGGCACTGGCCCATGCCGTCGGCGGCGCTGAAACAGCTGACCACGCTGGGCCCCGCCAGCACGCCGAGGATGACCACGATCGTGGCTGCGGCGGCGCCAAGGGCCAGCGTCAGCGGATTGCGCGCGGCTGGCTTGGGTGCGGGTAGCTTGGGAGCTGAATCGGCCAGTTTGTCCTCCCGGACCGTTGTGACGGCAGTGCCGTCCAGTTTTACAAGCTGTGCTCAAGTGCCCGCTGGGCTTTGAGTCTTGAGCAACTTGTAGGTGATCGATTCATACAGAGCTTCAAAGGAAGCATCAATGATATTGGGCGAGACCCCGATGGTGTACCAGCGTTCCCCGCTGCCGTCGCGACTTTCAACCAGCACACGGGTGACCGCGCCCGTGCCGCCGTCCAGGATACGGACCTTGAAGTCGACCAGCTCGAGATCTTCGATGCGGGACGAATACTTGCCGAGATCCTTGCGCAGGGCCAGATCGAGGGCATTGACGGGGCCGTTGCCTTCGGCCACCGACATCAATAGTTCGCCCTCGACGCGGATCTTGACCACCGCCTCGGTGACGGTGATCTCGTCGCCCTGGGCATTGTGGCGGCGCTCCACCGAGGCCCGATAGGTGTCGACATCGAAGTAATTGGGCAGCGTGCCCAGCACCCGATGGGCCAGAATGGCAAAGGACGCGTCGGCGCCGTCATAGGAATAGCCGCGCGATTCGCGGTCCTTGACGGTGGCGAGCAGCTTTTCGAGGCGGGAATCGTCCTTGGCCAGGACGATGCCGTGCCGCGCCAGGGCGGTCAGCAGATTGGACTTGCCGGCCTGCTGGCTGACCATGATGGCGCGCTCATTGCCGACGCTTTCGGGCGGCACATGCTCGTAGCTGGAAAAGTCCTTGAGCAAAGCCGAGGCGTGGATGCCGGCCTTGGTGGCAAAGGCGGAGGCGCCGACATAGGGCGCCTGGCGCAGCGGCGCCCGGTTGAGGCGATCATCGAAGGCGCGGGAGAACTGGGTGAGGCGCGCCAGGCTTTCGGGGCTGATCGCGGTGTCGAAGCGATCAGCGAAATGGGGCTTGAGCATCAGCGTGGGAATGATGGTCACCAGATTGGCATTGCCGCAGCGCTCGCCGATGCCGTTGAGCGTGCCCTGGATCTGGCGCACGCCGGCTTCCACCGCGGCCAGGGTATTGGCGACTGCCTGGCCGGTATCGTCATGGGCATGGATGCCCAGGTGATCGCCCGGCGCGACGGTCAGCACCTGGGTGATGATGTCGCTGATCTCGCTGGGCATGGTGCCGCCATTGGTATCGCAGAGCACGACCCAGCGGGCGCCGGCGTCCAGCGCCGTGCGCACGGTGGCCAGGGCATAATCGGCATTGGCCTTGAAGCCATCAAAGAAATGCTCGCAATCGACCAGGGCTTCCTTGCCGGCAGCGACCGCGGCGGTGACGCTGTCGCGCAGATTGTCGAGATTGTCTTCCAGCGGGATTTCCAGCGCCGTGGTGACCTGGTGGTCCCAGGCCTTGGCGACAAAGCACACGGCACTGGCCGCCGAATTGAGCAGGCCCTGCACGCCCGGATCATTGGCGGCGGAGCGTCCTGCCCTTTTGGTCATGCCAAAGGCGGTGAAGATGGCATGCTTGGTCCGAGGCGTGTCAAAGAACTCGGTATCGACCGGATTGGCGCCGGGATAGCCGCCCTCGATATAATCGACGCCCAGATCGTCGAGCAGGCGGCAGATGGAAATCTTGTCCTCGAGCGAGAACTCGATGCCGGCCGTCTGCGCGCCGTCACGCAGGGTGGTGTCGAAGAGATAGAGGCGCTCTTTGGTCATGAAACTCACTTCAAACTCACGCGGGCCATTGCTCGGTGTCGTGGTCGGGATGCTGGTGATTGGTCGAAGCGATGAAGACGGCCAGTTCCGGCGCTGCTTCCTCGATAGGCGGCAAGTCGGCGACGTCATGCAAAGCCAAAGTGTAGGGCAGCCGTCCGTCAGGGCAGGTCTGTTCGGTCGGCACGAAATCGGCCGGATGATCAAGCGAGCCTAGCGTGACGCTGATTTGTGCCCCGCCCACCCGAGCAAAGGTCAATGGCGTGCCGCAGCGGGCACAGAAGCCGCGCTCGACACTGTCCGAGGAGCGAAAGACGCTGAGCGTCCCGCGGGTCAGGGAGAAGTTCTCGATGGGGCCTCCCGCAAAGGCACCGAACATGCCGCCCGTCGCCTTCTGGCACATGCGACAATGGCAAATGCTCACATCGTCCGGTTTTGCAGAAAACCGATAGCGCACGGCGCCGCACTGGCAGCCGCCGCTCAAGCTGAGGGTATTTGGGGGCGTGTCGCTCATCGGGGGGTCTCCGCTGGTGGCCAGTCATCGGTGTCGTGATCGGGGTGCTGGTTGGAATGGATGCCGGCGAGGAAGGCGCTCCATTCGTCATTGGCCTCGGCGCGGACCGGCAGGCTGGTGAGGCCATCAAAGAAGGGCAGCTTGTCGGCCAGGTTGACCTGGATCTGCGGCGCGACAACCGCCGGGTCGTCGAAGGCGCCGATGGCCAGTTCGAGGCCGAAGCGGGTTTCATAGGCGAGCGGGGTGCCGCAATCGCCACAAAAGGCGCGGCGGGCGGCGTTGGAGGACTGGAACCATTTGGGCGTGCCGCGGGTCCAGGTGGCATTGTGGGCGGTGGCAAGGGGCCCGAAGAAACCGCCAAAGGCCTTCTGGCACATGCGACAATGGCAGATCGAGGGCCGGCCCAGCCGGGTCACCCGGAAGCGCACCGCGCCGCACTGGCAGCCGCCGGTATGGGCCTCGATTTTGTCGGTCATGGTGCAACCTCGTGCAGCGCCGCCCAGACGGCGTCGAGAGTGGCCTCGGGGCGGGCAAGGATGTCGTTGTTCCACAGACGCAGGATGCGGAAGCCGCGTCGCGCCAGTTCGGCATCACGCCGCAGGTCACGTGGATTTTCTGCGTGCTGGCCGCCATCGGCTTCGACGATCAGACGGGCCGCATAGCAAACAAAATCGGGAATATAGGGGCCAACGGGGACCTGGCGGCGGAACTTGAAATCGGCCAGACGGCGGTTGCACAGCAGTAGCCAGAGCTTGGACTCGGCCTCGGTCGGCTGGCGGCGCATGCTGCGGGCCAGCTTCTGCAGACGGGAGCGGGGACGCTCCTTGCTCCCCGCACGAGACCCGCCATCGGCGCGCGGCGGTGACTTGGCCCCCTCATCCGCCCTTCGGGCACCTTCTCCCACGAGGGGAGAAGGGGACCCGGTGGCCGGACCGACATTGTGTGCACGCTTGCCTTCAGAAGCGGAAGGATGACTGGCCGTGTCTGGCTGCAATAGTGCGGCATATGCGGGGTCACCCTTCTCCCCTGGTGGGAGAAGGTGGCGCGTAGCGCCGGATGAGGGGGAATGCGGGGTCATCGCTTGATCTCCCACTTGGTCTGGCGGGCGCCAGATTCGTCCTTGTGGTCCATCAGGGTGATGCCCTGGCTGGCCAGCTCAGTGCGGATGGCGTCGGCCTTGGCGAAGTCCCTGGCGTTGAGGGCGGCGAGGCGGTCGGCGATGGCGGCGGCAAGGTGCGGCGGCTCGTCGGCGTTCTGATCCGAGAGCAAGAGGGTATCGAGGCCAAAGCCCAGGAAACGCAATGTTGCCGCCAGGCAATGCCGTGCCGTGGCACCATCGTCGCGATTGGCCTTTTTGGCGATCAGATCGAGGGCGACGCCGGCGCGGTGAAAGCCAAGATCGTCGGCCAGTTCCCGGGTGACGGACGGATCGGGGCCATCGCTGTCGGCCAGTGCGGCGCCCTGCGCGGCGCGCTGCCAGTCACGCAGTTTGGCTTCCGCCTCTTCCAGCCGACTGACCGAAAAATCGATGGGCTCGCGGTAATGCGTCATCAGCATGGCCAGGCGCAGGACGTCGCCGGGCCATTTGCGGCCGCCGAACTTTTCGGTTTCGAGCAGGTCATTGATGGTGATGAAATTGCCCAGGCTCTTGGACATTTTCTGGCCCTCGACCTGCAGGAACCCGTTATGCATCCAGATGTTGGCCATGGCGTGGGTGCCGTGGGCGCAGCGGGACTGGGCGATCTCGTTTTCGTGGTGCGGAAAGATCAGGTCGAGCCCGCCGCCATGGATGTCGAAGGCATGCGGATGCCGGTGGGCGGCCGGCGAGAGCCGGTCCTGCATCTCGTCCCAGAGATAGCGCTCGCTCATGGCCGAGCATTCGATATGCCAGCCCGGGCGGCCGCGGCCCCAGGGGCTGTCCCAGCCGGGCTCGTGGTCGGCCGACTGCTTCCACAGCACGAAATCGGCCGGGTTGCGCTTGTGCGCCTCGACGGCGATGCGGGCGCCGGCGAGGTTGTCATCAAGATTGCGGCCCGACAGCGCGCCGTAATCGGGCATGGACTTGACGTCGAACAGCACTTCGCCGTCCGCCACATAGGCATGGCCGCGCTGAACCAGGCTGGCGATCAGCGCCTGCATCTGGTCGATATTGTCGGTGGCGCGCGGCTGGACCGTGGGGTCGAGGCAGCCGAGGGCGCGGGCATCGGCGACGAACTGGGTTTCGGTCTTTTCGGTGACCTTGCGGATGGCCTGGTTGAGCGGCAGATCGGGGAAATCGCGCAAAGCGCGGGCGTTGATCTTGTCATCGACGTCGGTGATGTTGCGGACATAGGTGACGTGGTCGGCGCCATAGAGGTGGCGCAGCAGGCGGAACAGCACGTCAAAGACGATGACCGGGCGGGCATTGCCGATATGGGCGAAGTCATAGACCGTGGGGCCGCAGACATAGACGCGCACATGCGCCGGATCGATGGGGACGAAGTCCACCTTTTCCCGGGTCAAGGTATTGTAGAGCTTGAGCTGCGGCGTGGTCATAGGGTCCGTCCTGGCCATGCGAGAATGCGCTGGCAGACGGCTCTTCAGGGATCAGGATAGCAGGATGAAGAAGACCGCGCCGCCAACGAGTGGTTAGCAGGTAATGGTGCAGCGGTTAATCAGAATGATCTGGGTCTTCATGCCTGCATGATTGGCCGGGGCTGCCGGGAAAATCAAGCAGAAAGAAAAAAGGCGGCCCCGCCGGGCCGCCAATCGCTTTGGAGGCGAAATCTTGGTACGTATTTGATGGCGCCGCACCCCGCCCTGCGCTACCCCGCCGCGATCAGCTGCGGAACTGCTGGTGGCAGGCGCCGCAGGTGGCGCCGACCGCCTGGAGCGCCGCGGCATAGGCCGCAGCGTCGCCGGCTTCGGCAGCCGCCAGGCCCGCTTCTGCAGCGTCCTGGCCGGTCTTGGCAATAGCGACGAACTCTTCCCAGTTTTCCCAGATCGCCGGCAGCGCTTCGCTGTCACCGACAATCGAGCCCTCCGGAAACAGCGCCGGGATGTGGCTGTAATTGTTGCTCAGGGTCTGCATGGCGGCCACGGCCTCGGCGCCGGTGAGGTTGCCGGCCGAGCGCAGAATGCCGCCGTCTTCGCGCATCAGCGCCTTGCGCATGGCAAAGGCTTCTTCCGGCGTGGAAGGGGCGACGAAGCTATCCTGCGCGAAACTGGCAACGGCACCGAGGGTCAGCAACCCGGCAAGCGTCAGCGCAGTGATCTTCTTCAGCAACATTAACGGCCCCCATCGCGGCAGTGCAATTGGTGCAACAATTACATGGGGTTGTGACGGCCCCAATGCTCACACGGTAATGTTATCGCCCTGCCGGACCGGTGATGACCACGGTCTGGACGATGTCGCCAAAGACCGACTGGGTGTCGAGCATGGCGCCAATGCGGACGACGTCATCGGGCTTGAGGAAGGGTGTGCGGGCGCGGCCGAATTTGAGTTTTTCGACGGTGCGGGCCTCGGCAATGCAGGCAAAGCCAATGCCATCGCGCTTGATGGGCAGGCTTTCGTCGTGACGATTGGAGACGGTGCCGCCGCCGATGATGGTGCCGGCGCCCAGGCTGCGGGTGCGGGCGGCCTCGACGATCAGGTCGGCAAAGTCGAAATGCATGTCGGTGCCGGCATTGGGCTGGCCGAACAGGGTGCCATTGACCTCGACCCGCACCGGCAGATGCAGGCGGTTGTCGCGCCAGGCGCCGGCCAGGCTGTCGGGGGTGCAGACCACGGGGGCAAAGGCAGTGGCGGGCTTGGCATGAAAGAAGCCGAAGCCGTTCTGCAGATCATCAAGCACCAGGCGACGCAGCGAGACGTCGTTGCAGACGGTGACCAGGCGAATCGCCGCGGCGGCCTGTTCGCGCGTGGCGGACATGGGCACGGCGCCGATGATGACGGCAACCTCGGCCTCGAAATCGATGGCCAGATCCGGATCGGTGGCCAGAATCGGCGAAACGGGTGCGGAAAGCGAATCAGAGCCGCCCTGGTAAAGCAGCGGCCGGGCCGACTGCAGCTGCTCGTCCTTGCTGCCCTTGAGGCTGCGGACGCGTTCGAGATGGCTGAGATAGCCGGAACCGTCGATCCACTGGTAGGCACGCGGCAGCGGCGCCAAAGCCATTGCCGGATCAAAGACTTGGCCGGCAATGGCAAAGGCCTCGAGCTCGTCGGCCAGCGCCGATAGCCGCGGCGCCAGCGCGGCCCAGTCGTCAAGCGCCGCCTGCAGGCTGGGAGCGATGCGGCCGGCCGAGACGAAACGGGTCATGTCGGCGGAGACCACGACAAGTTGACCATCCGGGCGACCGTTTTTCAGCGTTGCAAGCTTCATGGAGACGCATTCCCTCGCTGGTGTGTCCGCGCAGCGCTACCACGATGCGGGGGCTGTCACTATAATGTTGCCATGGGTCCTAGCGTTGTCTTAAGGCCCAGTTGCGGCGCGCCGGGCGCCAGTGGATTTCGATGATATTTTTCAGCAGCAACGGCGTCCGCGCCCTCGTCCTCCTGGCCTTGGCCGCCGTGTGCACCATGCTCGACGTGCAAATCGCCTATGCTCAGTCGGCGCAGTGTTCGCGCCTGGAAGGCGCCCTGCAGCAGTTCGACCGCAATGGCGACTTCCGCCAGATGGGCGGCAATTCACAGGCGGCGCGGCAGGCGCAGCGCGACGTGCAGAGCATGGAAAGCCGCTATGTCCGAGATGGTTGCAATGATGCCGCCAAGGCGGGCGTGCCGCTGACCGACCAGTGCCGGCAGATCGGCCGGGAAGTGCTGCGCCTGCGCGAGGTCGCCGCCGGCATCGCCCAGCAGGTGGAAACCGCCAATGCCGTGGCCGGCCAGCGCGAGGCGATCCTGCAGGAAATGGCCCGCTTTGGCTGCGGCGACGACAATGGCTCGAGCGCCGGCTTCACCAATGAGCGGCAGAACCTGTTCGACCGCATTTTCGGCACCACGTCGGAAGGCGACTTTTCCAACGGCCAGATGATCGATGGCGGCGACTACTGGGGCTATCAGGGCTACCAGACGGTGCGCACGGTCTGCGTGCGCCTGAGCGACGGCTATTTCTGGCCCATCAGCTACGCCACGCTGACGGACTATGTGGCCAATGACGCGGCGACCTGCCAGCAGAGCTGTCCGACCACACCGGTGGAGCTGTATTTCTACGACAATCCGGGCCAGGAGCCCGAGCAGATGCGCAACCAGTATGGCGCACCCTATACCGCGCTGCCGACGGCCTTTGCCTATCGCACCACGCTCGACACCAGCCCGAGCGCCAGCTGCAAGGTGGCGCCGCAGTCAGACGGCTCGATCAGCATGGCCGAACGCGCGGATGGCACGAGCCGCGCCATGATCGAAGTGGCCGGGGTGAGCTTTCCCATGCCGCTGCGCGATCCGCGCGGCGCCGTGCCGGTGCCCGCGGCCGTCGCCGTGGCACCGCTGCAGACGGCCACGCTGCTCGACATCCCCCTGCCCCGCCCGCGCCCCGCCGGCCCCGGCGAAACACCGGTGACACGGCCCGCCGATCAGACGGCGGTCGAAAGCCAGCTGCGGCTGGTGCAGTTCGGCGACAAGGTGGTCAGGGTAGTCGGGCCAGACACGCCGTACGCCCAACCAGTGGAAGCAGGGACTTAAGCTCGGGGCCGTCATGGCGCCCGGTCAGGGCCAGGCGCAGCGGCAGGAACAAAGCCTTGCCCTTGCGGCCGGTGGCGCCCTTGAGCGCACCGGTCCACTCGCCCCAGGTCTCCACGGTCCAGGGCTCGGGCGGCAGCAGCGCCTTGGCGAGCTTGAGAAAATCGCGGTCCTCGTCGGCTATGACCGGCTCGACCGGGCCGGTGACGAGACGGGCCAGGTCGGTCATGTCCGTGAATTTGGTAAGATTGTCGCGCAGTGACAGCCAGATGGCTTCGCCCTCGAGGCCCAGGCTGGTCAGCCGCGGCAGGGCCTGGGCATAGCTCATGGTATGGAGCAGGCGGGCATTGAGATTGTCGAGCTCGACCGGGTCGAAGCGCGCCGGGCCATGCGAGATCATGGAAAAATCCAGCCGTTCGGCAATTTCGTCGAGCGAGGCATAGGCCTCGATGGGCAGACTGGTGCCGGTGATCGCGGCCATGATGGCAATGGCCAGCGGCTCGTAGCCCGCGTCGCGGAAGTCGGCGATGGACTGGCTGCCCAGGCGCTTGGAAAAGCCCTGCCCCTGGGCGTCGGTCAGCAGGTTGTGATGGGCGAACACGGGTATCGTGCCGCCGAGCGCCTCGATGATCTCGATCTGCGTGCCGGTATTGGAGACGTGGTCCTCGCCGCGGATGACGTGGCTGATGGCCAGGTCGATATCGTCGACCACCGAGGGCAGCGTATAGAGATAGGAGCCGTCCTCGCGCACCAGCACGGGGTCGGACATCGACGCCGTATTGACGGTCTGGGGGCCCTTGATCAGGTCGTCGAACTGCACCGGCCTGCCGTCGAGCCTGAAGCGCCAATGCGGCTTGCGGCCCTCGGCCTCGAGCCTGGCGCGATCCGCGTCGGTCAGCTTGAGCGCGGCACGATCATAGATGGGCGGCTTGCCCAAAGCACGGGCGCGGGCGCGGCGGCGATCGAGCTCGTCGGCGGTTTCGTAGCAGGGATAAAGCCGGCCATCGGCGATCAGCTGGTCACGCGCGGCGTCGTAGAGATCGGTGCGCTCGGACTGACGGACCAGCAGATCCGGGGTAACGCCCAGCCAGGCCAGATCGACCTCGATGCCGTCGGCAAATTCACGGGTGGAGCGCGCCAGATCGGTGTCATCCATGCGCAGGATGTATTTGCCGCCGCTGCGGCGGGCAAAGAACCAGTTGAGCAGAGCCGGTCTGGCATTGCCCAGGTGAATGCGGCCAGTGGGGGACGGCGCCCAGCGTACAATGGTCATCCGATGGTGTGATCCTTGTAGCCATTGGTGATGGGGTATTTGCGCCCCATGCCGAAGGCCTTTGGCGTGAGCTTGGGGCCGGGAGCGGACTGGCGGCGCTTGTATTCGGCGATATTGATGAGCCGCTCGATGCGCTGCACCAAAGCGGCGTCATGACCCTGGGCGACGATCTCGGCCAGCGACAGCTCGTCCTCGACAATGCCCTTGAGAATGGCGTCGAGCACGGGATAAGGCGGCAGGCTGTCCTGATCCTTCTGATCGGGGCGCAGCTCGGCTGATGGCGCCTTGTCGATGATGGAATGGGGAATGACCTCGCCCGACGGACCGTGGCAATCGCCGGGGACGTGGCTGTTGCGCCAGGCGGCCAGGCGATAGACCTCCATCTTGAACATGTCCTTGAGCGGGTTGTAGCCGCCATTCATGTCGCCATAGATGGTGGCGTAGCCCACGCCCATTTCGCTCTTGTTGCCGGTGGTCAGCAGCATGGAGCCCAGCTTGTTGGAAACGGCCATGAGCATGACGCCGCGCATGCGCGACTGGATGTTTTCCTCGGCCAGGTCGGCGGGACGGTTGTCAAAGATCGGTGCCAGTTCGGCCAGGGCGTGGTCCACCGGATTGCCGATGGAGACCACGTCATAGCGGATGCCGAGCTTTTGCGCGCATTCCTTGGCGTCGACGAGGCTCGCCTCGGACGTATAGCGATAGGGCAGCATGATGGCGTGGACGTTTTCCGCGCCCAGGGCATCCACCGCCATGGTGGCCACCACGGCGCTGTCGATGCCGCCCGACAGGCCGAGCACGACCTGCTTGAAGCCGTTCTTGCGCACATAGTCGCGCAGGCCCAGCACGCAGGCCAGCCAGGGCGCCTCGTCGGTGGTGGTCAGCTCGGTCACCGCGCCATCGGCGCAGGTCCAGCCATTGTCGCCGCGCACCCAGTCGGAGACGATGAAATCGGTGGCAAAGGACTTGCCCTGGAAGACCAGGCGATTGCCCGGCTCGATGGCAAAGGAGGCGCCGTCAAAGACGATCTCGTCCTGACCGCCGACCTGGTTGAGATAGAGCATGGGCACGTCGTCTTCGGTGACACGGGCGCGCACCAACTGCTTGCGGATATGCTGCTTGTTGGTCCAGTAGGGCGAGCCATTGGGGCAGAGCATGATCTCGGCGCCGCGCATGGCCAGGTGCTCGCAGACCGAGGGGTGCCAGATATCCTCGCAGATCGGGATACCGATGGGCACGCCCTTGATGGTGACCGGCGTGGCCAGCGGGCCGGCGGTGAAATAGCGCTTTTCATAGAAGACGTCGGAATTGGGCAATTCGCGCTTGAAGCGGGTGGCGATGATGGCGCCCTGCTCGGCCACAATCACCGCATTGTGCAGCCCGACCTTGTCCCACCAGACGGTGGGCAGGACCAGCACCACATCGGTGCCGGCGGTGTCGGCGGCCAGGTCGCGCGCGGCCTGCATGGCGTCGCGGATGAACTGGGGCTTGAACAGCAGATCGTCGGGGAAATAGCCGGTGAGGAACAGCTCGGAGAACATCAGGATGTCCGCCTTGGCCGCCACGGCATCGGCCAGGGCGGCGCGGGCGAGCGCCAGGTTGCCCGTCAGGTCGCCGACCTTGGGATTGAGCTGGGCGAGCGCAATGCGGAGGCGGTCTGTCACGATGAATCTGCCCGTTGGCTGAGAGGGTTCGGGCGCCGCGACAACCAGCTGCCGGAACGCGAGCAAGACTTATCCGCTCGCCCCATGCAGGGCAAGCGCACAAGGCCGGGTGGCGCGGTGGCCGGGGCTAGAAGCGTCCGGTTGCCTCGAACAGGGCACCATAGCGGAAGATGCGGGCGAAATTGCTGGGCAGATCCAAGGTCGCCAGGTTGGCGCCATTGTTGTTGGCGGTGAACTTGGCATCGAGCTGGCCTTCGACATACCAGGCGCGGCCGCCGACGCGCAGGGTCAGGTTCTTGGTGGGGTGAAAGCCGACGAGGCCCTCCGCCATGACGCCATAGCCGCGGCCGCTGAGCGTGGTGGGCGCGCGTTCCTGATAGTTGCCGCCCAGGAGGTCAAAACCGGCGGGAGAGCTGCCGCCCAGCGTGCCCGAGACATGGGCATAGGGAATGGCGGCGACTTCGCCCTGCAGGTCGAACATGTCGAAGTCGGCCTGGCCCTTGACGCCCAGGCGCAGGGCATGGATGTCCAGATTGTCCCTGGCGGCGGTGAAAGAGGTCGGATCGCCGGCGCCGTCAAAGGTGGCGCCAACCTGCCCGGAGCCGATATCGGGGGCGTCCTTCCAGTACTGGTAGCCGATGAAGCCGCCAAAGGCGGCGCCATCGCGCATGTCGCCGGCGGGCAACCAGCCGAAATCGGCGCCGGCATAGCCGATGGCGGAATTGCGCCCGATCGGGCCGGAGGCCGAAGGGGTGATGGCATAGGTGCCGCTGGTGGACAGGCCGATGCCGGCCTTGCCGCTGAGATAGGTCTGGGTCGAGAGATCCTCGATCTTGCCGTGCAGCTCGCCGATATGGGTCTGGTCGCGGCTGGAGACGCCGACATTGCCCAGCGTGACGCCGCCACTGGCAGCGGTAAAGCCGGCATCCTGCTCGCCCCAGGACAGCCAGTAGCGGGTGCCGAATTCGAAGCGCAGGTCACTGTCTGGGTTCTGCCAGCCATGCGGATAGGCCGGGCGAATGTCCGGATAGTCGGCTGCCAAGACCGGTGCCGCACTCAGCAGGGCCAGGCCTGCAAAGGCGCCTTGGAGGGAGCGCATCATGATTTTCTCCGGTCTAACAGTCACTTGCCACAGACAGTAGCTATGCAGGATCAGGGTTAACACGCCGCTAAAACCGGATTGGCAATTTGGTAAGGCAATGAGCACAGACTGGATCACGATTGCGGAAATGCGTATCCAGGCCGCAACCGGGTGGGCGCTGACGAGTTGCCCCTAGCCAGTATGCAAAAGTTACCAAGAGTAATGCCATGACGTGCAGAATATTGGTGGTCGAGGACGAGATCTTCGTGGCCACCGAAATCGAACATGTGATCGAGGAAATGGGCTTCATCCCGGTGGGGATTGCCGCCGAGCAGCGCTCGGCTCTGGCCCTGGCCGGCCAGGCCGATGTCGCCCTGGTCGACCTCAACCTGCGCGACGGCGCCACCGGCATCAATATCGGCCGCATCCTGGCGCAGACGCATGGCGTCACCGTCATGTTCATGACCGCCAATCCGGCGCAGCTGGGTGACGGCGTGCCGGGCACGATCGGCGTGCTGCCCAAGCCGGTGACGGACCAGGACCTGCGCGACGCCGTCAACTATATCGTGGCCCGCCGCCGGGCCGCCGATGCCGCGCCGCCGCGCCGGCTGCGCCTGTTCGGCGAATTCGGCAGCATGGACATGGTGCAGAGCTAGCCCTGCAACCTGGCTGACCGGGTGAGCGCATCACCCGGCAGGTCGATCTCGACGCGCAGGCCATCATCATCCCAGAACCGTTCGAGTTGCCCGCGCAACTGACCCTGCACGCTCAGTTCGATGACGCGCGTGCCGAAGCCGCCGGTCTTGCCGCCAGTGACCGCCGGACCGCCAGCTTCCTTCCAGGCCAGATGGTAGTGCCCGTCCGCGTGGCGGGTACCGGTAAGGATGACGGTCCCCGTCCCTACCGAGAGCGCGCCATATTTGGCAGCATTGGTGGCCAGTTCGTGAAACAGCAAAGCCAGCGGCGTCGCCGCGCCATCGTCGATCACCGCATCATCGCCGGCAAACTGCACGCGGGCAAATTCGGCGGACTGATAGGGCTGCATCAGCCGCTCGATCAGGGCGTGCAGCGAGGTCTGGCTGGTGGCCGGCAGCGAGTCATTGCTGTGCGGGCGGACAAAATCATGCGCCTCGCCCAAAGCATGGATGCGCTGGCGCAGCTCATCGGCGAAGGGCTTGAGTTCGGGCCGGCTGCGGGCCGAGAGGCCGACAATGCCGGTCAGCACGGCAAAGATGTTCTTGATGCGGTGGCTGAGTTCCTGGGACACCAGTTCGCGCTCGGCGGCGGCGAGCTTGGCGGCGTGGATATCGGTACAGGTGCCGATCCAACGGATAGTGGCGCCTGCCGCGTCGCGCATCGGCAAAGCCAGGCCCAGGGCCCAGCGATAGGCGCCGGAATGGTGGCGCAGGCGATATTCGATTTCGTAGGGCTCGCCGCTGGCCAGGGAGCTTGCCCAGACCTTGTGGGCGCGTTCGCGGTCATCGGGATGCAGCATGCCATTCCAGGCTTCGCCGTCGGTCGAGCCGACCGGCACGCCGGTAAACTCATACCAGCGGGCATTGTAGTAATCATGCAGGCCGTCGGGCAGCGTGGTCCAGACCATTTGCGGCATGGCGTCGGCCAGAGTGCGGAACCGCAGTTCGCTTTCGGCCAGGGCCTCGGTAATGCGGCGCTGGTCGGTGATATCGACGAGAACACCGGGGAAGCGCTGGATGGCGCCGTCGCCGTTGAAGCGCGGCCGGCCGGAAGCGGCCACCCAATGGATGGCGCCGTCGCGGCCCACTACCCGGTATTCGGAGCGGAAACCGGCGCGCTCGCGGATGGCAGCAGCAATCTCCTCGCCGACGCGCATGGCGTCATCGGGATGGATGGCGCCGAGAAAGTCCTTGATCGGCACGCCCAGGCCCGCCTTGAGCGGATCAAGGTTGAACAGGTCGGCGAAGCGGTCATCGGCCGTAACGGTATCGCCGGGGACGTCCCAGTCCCAGGTGCCGACCAGGCCCGAACCGCTCAAAGCCAGGGACAGACGTTCCTCGCTGCGCGCCAGCGCCTGCTTGGCCAGGATCTGGTCGGTGGTTTCCACGACCACGCAAATGCCCGCAAGCGGCAGGCCGTCCTCGCCCAGGACAGGGCTGTAGTGCAGGTCAAGCCAGGAGGTCTCGGGCTGGCCATGACGGGCGAGCACCATTTCCTGATCCTTGAAGGTGATGGTCTCGCCGCGCATCAGGCGGCGCACATTGTCGGCGTTGAACTCGGCCACTTCGGGCCAGGCTTCGCTGGAGGGCAGACCGAAAATCGCGGGATGACGCCGGCCGGCAAACACGGCATAGGCGTTGTTGTAGATCAGAATACCCGCCTCGCCGATCAGCATGGCCATGGGCGTGGAGGCCGCCATCATGAGGCGGACCGCCCCCTTGAGCGTCACGTCCCAGCCGGGCACCGGCCCCAGCGGATTGGTCGACCAGTCATAGGTATTGAACAGCTTGAGTGTCGGATCGGACTCCAGACGCTCTCGCGTTTCGGGGGACGCGGCGGGAAACAACGACTTGGGCATGAAGGGCCTATCAGTACCAGACGTTACGCTGACCGACGCAGAAAGGTCACGCCGAACCGGGCAACGCGGAATAGGGCAGCATGGTTCAGCTTAGCCGATATTATTGGTGGGCAGCCAGTCCCCGCGGCAGTGGCTTTTGGGCATGGACTTCCTCGGCGACGAGAAAGGCCAGCTCCAGCGCCTGGCTGGCATTGAGACGCGGGTCGCAATAGGTGTGGTAGCGATCCGACAGCGAGGCCTCGGTCACCGCCGAGACGCCGCCGACGCATTCGGTGACGTCGTCGCCGGTCATCTCGATATGCACGCCGCCGGCATAGGTGCCCATGTCGCGGTGCACTTCGAAGAAGCTCTTCACTTCCGACAGGACCTTGTCGAAAGGCCGCGTCTTGTAACCGGTGGAGGCCTTGATGGTATTGCCGTGCATGGGATCGGAGCACCAGACCACGGTACGGCCGGCCTTCTTCACCGTCTCGATATGCCGCGGCAGGTGGTCACCGACCTTGTCGGCGCCATAGCGCGAAATCAGGGTGATGCGGCCGGCCTCGTCGGTGGGATTGAGCCGGTCGAGCAGGCGCAGCAGATCATCGCTCGACAGCGAGGGGCCGCACTTGATGCCGATGGGGTTCTTGATGCCGGCGAAATATTCGACATGGGCGGCGTCGGGCTGGCGCGTGCGGTCGCCGATCCACAGCATGTGGCCGGAGGTGGCGTACCAGTCGTTGGAGATGGAGTCGCGACGGGTCAGCGCCTGCTCATAGCCGAGCAGCAGCGCCTCGTGGCTGGTATAGAAGCTGGTCTGCTTGAGGGCGGGGGTATTGTCCGGGGTCAGGCCCAGGGCGCCCATGAAGGTGATGGCGTCATCGATCTTGCGCGCCACTTCCTCGTAGCGCGGATACCAGTTGGAGCCCTTCATGAAGCCCACGGTCCATTCGTGGATGCGGGTCAGTTCGGCATAGCCGCCCATGGAAAAGGCGCGCAGCAGGTTGAGCGTGGCCGCCGACTGGCGATAGGCCTGCAGCATGCGGTCGGGATCGGGGACGCGCGAGGCCGCGTTGAAATCGATGGCGTTGATGATGTCGCCGCGATAGCTCGGCAGCTCGACGCCGTCGATGATCTCGGTATCGGCGGAGCGCGGCTTGGCGAACTGGCCGGCCACGCGGCCGACCTTGACCACGGGCTTGGAGGCGCCATGGGTCAGCACCACGGCCATCTGCAGGAAGACGCGGAAGAAGTCGCGGATATGGTCGGCGCCGTGCTCGGCAAAGCTCTCGGCGCAGTCGCCGCCCTGCAGCAGGAAGGCCTCGCCGCGCGATACGGCGGCCAGGCGAGCCTTGAGATCGCGCGCCTCGCCGGCAAAGACCAGCGGCGGGAAGGTGGCGAGCTGACGCTCGGCCTCGACCACGGCCGCCTGATCGGGATAGGCCGGGACCTGGGAAATCGGCTTGGCGCGCCAGCTATCGGGGGTCCAGGTGGTCATATCGGGTCTCGCTGACACGGTTTGGGAGTTCTGCGGGCGGAATACCAAGGCTGGCGGCAAGGGACAAGGATAATCGCGGGAGGGTTCTGGGGTGTTTACCTCTCCCGTTCACGGGAGAGGTGGACCACGCGCAGCGCGGTGGAGAGGGGAGCAACTCGCTCGGGAGGGTCATTTGCGATCCTGTGCAAGCGGCTCCCCCCTCCACCGCCTTTCGGCGGTGCCCCTTCCCCCGCAAGCGGGGGAGGAAAGAGCGGCGCTAGCCGCCGATCTTCTGGCCGTCGCGATAGGTGTAGCTGGGGGCCTTGAAGGTCACCAGTTCTTCGGCGGCCGATGGGTGCAGGGCGATGGTGCGGTCGAAGTCGGCCTTGGTGGCGCCCATGCCCACGGCAATGGCCACCAGCTGGATCATTTCGGCGGCGCCAGGCCCGAGGATGTGGACGCCCAGGACCTTGCCGCCATGCTTGCGGGTGATGAGCTTGAGCACCATGCGCCCGGTGCGGGTGGACAGCGTGTTCATCATCGGGCGGAAGCGGGAGACATAGACGTCGATATCCTCCAGCATGGCCGCCTCGGGCTCGGTGAGGCCGATGACGCCGATTTCGGGCTCGGCAAAGACGGCGGTGGCAATCTCGGAATGGTCGACCGCCATGGGATTGTTGTTGAACACGGTCTCGGCGAAATACCAGCCTTCGCGAATGGCCACCGGGGTCAGCGCGGCGCGGCCGGTGACGTCGCCCACGGCATAGATCGAGGGCACCGAGGTCTGCGAATAGGCGTCGACGGCCACCGTGCCATTGGCCTGCAGCCGGACCCCGGCCGCCTCGAGGCCCAGGCCCTCGACATTGGCGGCGCGGCCGGTGGCAAACATCACGGCGCCATAGGGCGCGATGACGCCATCGCTGAAGGTGGCGGCGATATCGCTGCCGGACCGGGCCAGGGCCGTAATGGTCTTTTGATAGATGAGCTTGATGCCGCGATCGATGAGGCCGGCCTCAAGGCCCTTGCGCATGTCGTCGTCAAAGCCGCGCAGCAGGCAATCGCCGCGATAGACGATGGTGGTGTGCACGCCCAGGCCGGCAAAGATGGTGGCAAACTCCACGGCGATATAGCCACCGCCCTCGATGAGGATGGAATGGGGCAGCGTGGGCAGGTCGAAGGCTTCGTTGGAGGTGATGCCCAGCTCGGCGCCGGGAATGGCCGGAATGAACGGGCGACCGCCGGTGGCGACGAGGATATATTTCGCGCTCAGGTCGCGCTGCTGGCCAAGCAGGCGGACGCTGTTGGGGCCGGCGACCACGGCGCGGTCGCGGATGATCTCGACGCCGGGCTTTTCCAGATTGGCCACATAGGCCGCCTCGAGCCGGGTGATTTCCTTTTCCTTGTTGGCCACCAAGGTGGGCCAATCAAAGCTGGCATCGACCTGCCAGCCAAAGCTGGCGGCGACATCAAACAGATCGTGGAAGCGGCTGGCATAGACATAGAGCTTTTTGGGGACGCAACCGCGAATGACGCAGGTGCCGCCGACACGGAATTCCTCGACGATGGCGACTTTGGCACCATAGGTGGCCGCCATACGCGCCGCCCGCACGCCGCCCGAGCCCGCGCCGATGACGACCAGATCGTAAGAATTGCTCATGGGAGGCTCCAGGGGCCGAGGTTACATCGGCAACCAACGATGGATATAGGTCGCGCATCGCACAAAAAAAGACCCCGCACAAGGCGGGGTCGCTGCGGCCGACGGGCCGAAAATGGCTAGATCTCGACGCCCTGAGCCCGCAGCTCGGCGCGCACCTTGGCGAAAAATTCCGGACGTATGTTATTGGTGAACACTTCCATAACTGCCTGCAGCTCGGTGCTCACCTCGGTATTGACCTGGGCCAGCTTCTGCCCGGTGGGAGAGCCATAGAAGTCCACGATCTCCTGCAGTTCCACAATGCTGAAACGGGCGGCATAGACGCGAGCGAACTGGTCGAGCAGTTCACCCTTACGACCGCGGAATTCCTCGAGCACTTCGCCGACGGTCGCGTCGGCCTGCTCGGTCAGTTCGGGGTTCTGCTGGATGATCTGGCGCATGGTGCCGATGCCGATCTCGACCATGGTGACCTCAAAAATCGAGGCCCGGTCGGTCAGATCAACATATTGGCGGGCCAGAGCCAGCTGCTCGGGCGCCAGTTCCTGGGCAGTGGCGACGCCAGACAGCGTCATCAGGGCAACGCTCGCCGATACTGCCACCAGCGCCTTGAGGCGCATCATTACACCGGTCATTGTCAAACCACCCATCTTGTCGATTACCATTGTCAATTGCCGCTCGTGAGCGTTCTTACGCCATCGGGAGCCGCCACATAAGCCGTCTTGCACATTTTCAGGAACAGCCCGTGCTGCACGACACCGGCAATATCAAGCAAGTCGGTCGATAGCGCTTCTGGCTGCGAAATGCGGCCAAAAAAAGCATCGAGAATGAGGTGGCCGCCATCGGTGACGAAGCTGTCGCCCGATGCGGCCTGGCGCAGGCGCAGGTCACCTGCGCAGCCATGGGCTTCGCAGACCGCTGCCACGGCGCGGCGCGTGGCGCCCAGGCCAAACCGGTTGACCTCGACGGGCAGCGGGAAACGCCCCAGCGTCTCGACCAGCTTGGTATGGTCGGCAATGACGATCATGGCGTCGGAGGCCGCGGCGACGATCTTTTCGCGCAGCAGGGCGCCGCCGCCGCCCTTGATGAGGTTGAGATGGGTGTCGATCTCGTCGGCGCCATCAATGGTGATGTCCAGCCGGTCCAGCGTATCGAGATCGGAGAGGGGAATATTGAGCGCGGCGGCCTGTTGCGCGGTCGCCTCGGAGGTGGGCACGCAGAGGCAGTCGAAACCAGCGGCGACCTGCTCGCCCAACAACTCGACGAAGTGCCGTGCCGTCGAACCAGTGCCCAGGCCGAGCCGCATGCCGGGCTTGACCTGGGTAAGGGCCATGGCGGCCGCCTGCCGCTTGAGTTGTTCGATCATGATGATCCCTGATGCTCGCCTGCCGGAATGCTGGCATTGCAGGGCAGGCCAAGGCTGTCAATGGCAGCGCATCGACTTGATCACGCATTGGTGAAGCAAAACTGTAACCAGCTGGCAACACAATTTCGCCATGCTGCGGTCGATGTGGCGGAATTGCGGCTCGCGCCTCTTTTCGCTGATGTTCAAAGCGCGTAAGCAACGCCAATTACGTGACGCGCGAATCAAACGTCCGTTGTTACTTGCAGGGGCCAAGTCTAGAAGATGATCAAATTCAAGTCTGCGGTGGTACTCGTACTATCAATCGTCCTGTCGGCTGCTGCCGTGGTGCCCAGCATGGCCGCGCGCGTCTATGATGCCGACAACAATGCCTGGGTAGAAGCCTCAACCCTGCAGTCGCGCAGCCGCGGCGGCAGCGTGATCCGCAAGGAAATCGTAGACTACAGCTCAGACTACAAGCCCGGCACCATCGTCATCGAGACCGACGAGCGCCGCCTCTACCTGGTGATGGAAGACGGCAAGGCGATGAAGTACGGCGTCGGCGTCGGTCGCGACGGCTTTACCTGGTCGGGTACGCACCGCATTACCCGCAAGGCCGAGTGGCCAGGCTGGACGCCGCCGGCACAGATGCGCAAGCGGGTTCCCGACCTGCCCGCCTATATGCCCGGTGGCCCGGACAATCCGCTGGGGGCGCGCGCGCTCTATATCGGCTCGACCCTCTACCGCGTGCACGGCACGTCCGAGCCCCGCTCGATCGGCCTGGCCGTGTCGTCGGGCTGCATCCGGCTGACCAATGAAGATGTTGCCGATCTGTATGAACGCGTCGCCGTCGGCGCCCAGATCGTGGTCAACCACTAGGGACGCCGTCAGGTCGGGCCATAGCGGCCCGGTCGACTGTCCAGCGCATCGTTGCAGCAGGCCGCCTCCGGGCGGCCTTTTTGCTGTGTTGGCTTTGAAATGCCGCGCCAAACGCTGTAGGTTCGCCGCATGACCATTGCTCAGCCCCCTGCCCGTCCGCTCATCGACCGCTATGGGCGGCACATTTCCTATCTGCGCATTTCGGTGACGGATCGCTGCGATTTCCGCTGCGTGTACTGCATGGCCGAGGACATGACCTTCCTGCCCAAGCGGGAGGTGCTCAGCTTTGAGGAAATCGAGACCATTGCCGGCGCCTTCATCGATCGCGGCGCGACCCGCATCCGGCTGACCGGTGGCGAACCGCTGGTGCGGCGCGACATCATGGACCTGGTGCGCACGCTGGGCAGCCGCATCGGCCGGGGCCTGGACGAACTGACGCTGACCACCAATGGCAGCCAGCTGGCCAAGCATGCGGCAGGGCTGGCCAAAGCGGGGATCAAGCGGATCAATGTGTCGCTCGATACGCTGGACGAGGCGCGCTTTGCCGCCATTACCCGGCGCGGCCGGCTGGGCGATGTGCTGGCGGGGATCGCGGCGGCGCAGGCAGAGGGCCTGGCCATCAAGATCAACATGGTGGCGATGGCCGGCGTCAATGACGACGAAATCGAGCCGATGATGGCCTGGGCGCATGGCCGCGACATGGGCCTGACGCTGATCGAGGGCATGCCGCTGGGCGAGGTCGGCATCGACCGGGTCGACAGCTACCTGCCGCTGCGCGAATTGCATGACCAGCTGGCGCGCCGCTATACGCTGGAAAAGCTCGACAAGAAGACCGGCGGACCGGCGCGCTATGTGCATGTGGCCGAGACGGGGGGCGTGCTGGGCTTCATCACGCCGATGAGCCACAATTTCTGCGAGAGCTGCAACCGCGTGCGCCTGACGGCGACCGGCCAGCTGTTCATGTGCCTGGGGCAGGACGATCAGGTCAACCTGCGCGATGCGCTGCGGGCTGGCGGTGCCCCTGCCCTCGACGCGGCGCTGGACCAGGCCATGCTGCTCAAGCCCAAGGGGCACGACTTCGTGCTCGACCGCAGCCGGACCGCCCCTGCCGTCGCCCGACACATGAGTGTTACGGGTGGCTAGTAGCTACCGACACGACCCCCGATTCAGAGACGACTGGAGACAAGCATGGGCGACCGCACGACACTGACTGCCAGCGACGGGTTTACCCTCAATGCCTATCGCGCCGTGCCCGAGGGGACGCCGCGCGGCGGCGTGGTGGTGATCCAGGAGGTCTGGGGCCTCAACCACTGGGTGCGCAGCGTGGTCGACCGCTTTGCCGAGCACGGCTTTCTGGCGGTGGCGCCGGCCATGTTCGACCGCATCGAATTTGGCTATGAGAGCGACAATTACGGCCCCGAGCAGTTCGTCGTCATCGGCGAACTGATGAAAAAGTTCGACCCTGCCGCCGCCCTGCTGGACGTGGAAGCTGCCGTCAAGGCGGCGTCGGAAGCCGGCAAGGTCGGCATTACCGGCTATTGCTTCGGCGGCACCACGACCTGGCGGGCGGCGCATGCCGGGCTGGGGCTGAGCGCAGCCTCGGGCTATTATGGCGGCGGGATCCCCAACTATATCGAGCTGGATCCCAAAATCCCGCTGGAAATGCATTACGGCGACCAGGATAGCGGCATTCCGCTCGAGCAGATCGAGGCACTCAAGGCGCGGCATCCGGAGGTGCCGATCCATGTCTATGCGGCCGGGCACGGCTTCTGCAACGGCGACCGGCCGGCCAATTTCAACCTCGAGGCCTGCACCAAGGCCTCGGCGCGGACGCTGGACTTCTTCCGCAAGCACCTTGGCTGATCTTGACCGACCTGGCTTTTCATCGCGCCTATCTGGCCGATGCGGTGGCGGCGGCGCAGGCCGCGCCGCTGTCGCGCCGCAAGGCACTGCTGGCTGCCCTGCTGATCGACGCCCAGGTCGATCGGCGCTTCGCGGCCGGCGGCTTGACCGATGATATCCTGGAATTTCGCGCGACGCTGGCGGCAGCGTCGCCCGCGCTCAAACTGGTGTTTGATCTCTGTGCCCAGCGGGCGGGCGGAGCACAGCTGGTGCTCGAAGCGGTGACGGTGCCGATTGCGGACTATGGCGGGCTCGGCGTCGAAGACTTCATGGTCAGTCTCTACAACAACCACAGCGTGCAGCGGCTACTGCTGGTGGGCAGCGACGGGGAACGGCACGACATGATGGCGACGCTGCGCGACGCCCTGACGGCGCTGGACGCGCTGGCCTAGCGCCCGGCGGCGCGTTCGATCAGTTCGACCATGATGCCGTCGGGATCGCGGACGAAGGCAACGCGCTTGACCATTTCGGGATTGTGGGCGTCGCGCGGGCGCTCGACGATCGGCACGCCGGCGGCCTCGAGCTTGGCGAAGATGGCATCGACATCGGCAAAGGCCAGGGTCAGGTGCCGCATCCCGGCCCCCCCTGGCGGCACGTCGCGGGCGGTGGCGGCGCCTTCGGCCGGACCGAAGACTTCCAGCATGCCGCCGCCGGCATCGAGAAAGGCCAGGCCGGGCTTGCGCAGGGCCAGGCGCAGCCCGAGCAGATCACAGTAAAAGGCAATGGTGCGATCGAGATCGCCCGAGGTCATGCCGATATGCTCGAAACCGACCAGGCCGCTCACTTGTCGTCGTCCACCACCAGGGCAAAGTCGAGCGGCAGCGCCGTGGTATATTTGATCTGGCCCATGGCAAAGGCCGAGCTGACATCGGTGAGGTTGATCTTGCCGATCAGGCGCTTGTAGAAGGAGTCATAGGCGCCGATATCGGGCACGACGACGCGCATGAGGTAGTCGACATCGCCGCTCATGCGGTAGAATTCCACCACTTCGGGGAATTCCTCGATGACGCCGGCAAATTTGCGCATCCAGACGTCATTGTGTTCATTGGTCTTGACCGAAACGAAGACGGTGACCCCGACATTGACCTTGACCGGGTCGAGAACGGCGACGCGGCGCTGGATCACGCCGTCTTCTTCCATCTTCTGAATCCGACGCCAGCATGGCGTGGTCGACAGGCCGACCTTGCGGCCGATCTCGGCGACCGGCATGGTCGCATCCTTTTGCAGCAGCGTGAGGATTTTCCTGTCGATCTTGTCCAAAGCCATATCGCCCCCTGCGAAATCAGTTTTCCAAGAATGGTTGATTTTGCTCTAAATATCGTCGAATAGGTGCCACGTTTGCCCTGTGTTAGCAATAATCTTGCGCGATGCAAGTTGAATGCCGCTTTTAACACAAAGGTAACCTAGAGTCCGAACCAACCCAGAAGGCCGCTGCCGCGCGGATGGTCGATGCGCCAGTCGGCGGGGGTATCGAAGCCGCCGGCCCAGATGCCGCGGCGGGCGTTGCGCGCGGCATTCTGTTCGTCCCAGTAGTCACCGGCGGAAACGGCCAGTCCCTCGGCCACCAGGGTTGCGCCCAGATCCATGCCATCGACCGCGCAGCGGGCCAACAGACGGTCATAGCGGTCGCGGCCTTCGGGCCGGCAATCGAGGGCGCCGCTGGCCAGCAGACCAGCCATCCGGTCGCGCGCCACGCGGCCACAGGGCCAGCGGGCGCCATTGGCGCCGGCGCAATCCTGGGCCAGTTCGGGGGCATCCAGGCCGAGCAGGCGTACCCGATCCTCGCCCAGACGGAAGCTGTCGCCATCGCTGGCGCGCCCCGAACCGGCGACAGGCGGGAGCGGCGTATCGAGCCAGCTGGCGACCAGTGCCACGGCGGCCAGCACCAGAATGGCGAGGATTGTGCCGCGTCGGCCAAAAAAGACGGTGGATCGATGCATCTGGCCCCATCGGGTTTCACCAGACGTTAACTACGCGCTGCCTAGAGTTTCGCCAAGAGTAGTGCGGCGTGGTGGATGCGCCGTTTTAGTAACGCGTAACGAGTGACGAGTACCCATGTCGCCCCAGTCGGCTGTCATCGACGATGTCCGTTCGCAAATGGGCCGAGACAGCAAGCGCGCGGCGCAGCGCACGGTGCTTGATGCCCGCCAGCGCCTGACCTCGAGCTCGGGCACCCGCTCCTCCTTCGACTTCGAACTGATGCATGACTATGCCGAGTCCCGGCGCGGCGCGGCGCTGCCCATGGCGGCGCTGGTGGGCATCCTGGCCTTTGTCGCCAGCTTCTGGGTACCAACGCTGTTCGCCGCGCTCTGGGCCGGGCTGGTGCTGTTGAGCATGCTGATCGTGGTGCTGATGGCGCAGCGCTTCAGGACGGCCGATGCGACCAAGTTCAATGCGGCCGAATGGACCACTACCTTTGTCGCCGGGGAGACCCTGCTGGGGCTGGCCTGGTCGCTGCTGGCGCTGTTCACCCTGGTGGCCGACCCCAATACGCTGACCCCGGTGATGTTCGCCATGGTGCTGGTGGCCATTGCCGCCAATGCCATCGCCACCCGCACCCTGCCCCCGGCCACGCTGATGAGCACGCTGCCGGTGACGATAACGGTGTCGGCCAACCTGATCATGCTGGGCGGCACGCTCAATTATACCCTGGCTGCGGTGGCGCTGTGTGGCGAAGTGTTCTTCGTCTATCTGGCGCGCCAGCTGCACGCCTCGGAGCTGCACACCATTACCCATCAGGCCGAAAAGGACGCGCTGATCAGCGAGCTGGAAGAGGCGCGGCAGATGTCGGACGAGGCCCGTCGGCATGCCGAACAGGCCAATATCGCCAAATCGCAGTTCCTGGCCACCATGAGCCACGAGCTGCGCACCCCGCTCAACGCCATTATCGGCTTTTCAGAAGTGCTGCATTCCGAGCTGCTGGGCCCGCACCAGGTGGCGCAATACAAGGAATATGCCGGCGACATCCATGGCAGCGGCCAGCACCTGCTCAACCTGATCAACGAACTGCTCGACCTCAGCCGCATCGAGGCGGGCAAGTACGAGCTCAATGAAGAAGTGGTGTCGCTGGTCGATATCGCTGCCGATTGCCGCCGGATGATGGAGCTGCGCGCCAAGTCCAAGGGCATCGAGCTGGTGTTCAGCGTTGGCGACAACCTGCCCAAGCTGTGGGGCGATGAGCGCGCCATCCGCCAGGTGGTGCTCAACCTGCTCAGCAATGCCATCAAGTTCACGCCCCAGCATGGCAAGGTGATCCTGCAGGTGGCGCGCAGTGGCGATGGCGGGCAGATGGTCTCGGTCAAGGACAATGGCCCGGGCATTCCCGAGGACGAGATCGAGACCGTGCTGAGTTCCTTCGGGCAGGGCTCGCTGGCGCAGAAGACCGCCGAACAGGGCGCCGGCCTCGGCCTGCCCATCGTGCAGAAGATCATGGAACTGCATCAGGGCCGGTTCGATCTGTTCAGCAAGCTGCGCTTTGGCACCGAAGTCATCGCCACCTTCCCCCGCGCCCGGGTCATGGACGCGCTGGCGCCGGTGGTGGAAAAGCGCAACCGCCTCGAGATCTATTCCGCTGCCGGCTAGGCGGCGGTATTGAGGGGCTGAGCGCGCTCGATCCGCTCGCGCTCCTGCGGGTCGTTCATCGCTTTCCACAGATCGCTGCGGCGCTGCACGTTCAGCCAGAAATCGGGCGTCGTGCCCAGGACTCTGGCAAGAATCAGCGCTGTCGGGACCGTGACATTACGACGGTCGTTGCAGAGTTCATTGACGTGTTTGCGCTGCACGCCCATGGCCGCCGCCAAGGCGGCCTGGGTGAGACCGAGCGGGCCGATAAACTCCTGCACCAGGATTTCCCCTACCGTGGCCGGCTTGCGTGTCGTCTGCAGCATGGATCAACCTCATCTGTAGCTGTGGTCATCGAGATAAAGCTGGGTCACCTCACCATCAACCCAGCGAAAGACCAGACGCCAGCGTTGATTAACCCGGATCGAATGCCAACCTTCGAGCTGGCCTCGCAATTTTTCCAGGTGATTGCTGGGCGGCGCCCTCAAATCCTGTTCGGATACCGCGTCGTCCAACATTTGCAGTTTGCGGAACAGACGCGCCTGAAGATCGGGAGGAATGCGCACGGACTTGGCGTCTTCGACGAAGAATGCCTTCAGCCAGCTATCTCGAAAACTGCCGATCATCGACCACTCACTCCGCCCCCTTGTACCACTCCATAGTACAACAATCAAGTTTGCCAGGAGTTCGACGCCGCGCCCGGGTCATGGACGCGCTGGCGCCGGTGGTGGAAAAGCGCAACCGCCTCGAGATCTATTCCGCGGCCGGCTGAGGCAGCCTCAATCTATAAATACTTCTGTGGGATTTATTAGCCGACCATCAACCTTCCGCTGTCATGGTTCGGGCAGTGCAGGGAGAATGGTGTGCCCAACAGATCAAATCGCGCGGTGCTGCTTGTCATCGACCGTCCGACAGTAGCCACCGGCAGCACGGCCAGGGATCTGGGCGCCGAACCGGTGCTGCTTGATGAACTGTCGGCGCAGCATCTCGACAACGATCCCTGCATGGTTTTCGACGTCGACCTGCGCCAGGTCGACAATGTCCGCCGGCTCAAGTCGGCGCTGGTGGCACGCGGCACCGGCTGCCGGATCTTCCTGGTGGATACCGACAATCGGGTGACCCGCGTGCACGCCAATGTGCTGGGCGCCAACCAGTTGCTGCCTCGGCAGGCCAGCGTGGCCGATATGCGGGCAGCGCTGCAATTTCACTTTGGCAACGGCGCCACGGCCGCACAAAGGCAATCGATCAGCACCGGGTCGTTGGCCCTTGGCGACAGCTTTGCAGCCATGAGCAGCAACGGCAGGCTGGACAAGGCCGGGGTGATCGCTGCCTGCGAGCAGATCGCCGACTCGGTCTGCGTTACCAGCGTCACCGACTGGATGGCGGCGGTGCGTGACCACCACGACGGCACCTACCAGCACTGCATGCTGGTGACCGGCGTGGCCTCGGCCTTTGCCACCAAGACCAAGATGTCGCGCAATGACGTGGTACGGGTGACCGTGGCGGGACTGCTGCACGACATCGGCAAATCCACCGTCCCGGCCGCCGTGCTCGACAAACCCGGCGCCCTGACACTGCGGGAAACCGACATCATCCGGGGCCATCCGGGCGCGGGCTTCGACTATCTGGTGGCGCACAGCACCATGGAGCGCGACATTCTCAATGCCGTGCGGCACCACCACGAATATCTCGATGGCAGCGGCTACCCCGACAGGATCGCCGCCGCCGACCTCGACGAGATGACGCGGATCATCACGGTCAGCGACGTCTATGCCGCACTGATCGAGCGACGCAGTTACAAGGAAGCCAAGAGCCATGTCCAGGCCATCGAGATTTTGACCGCGATGGCGAGTGCGGGCAAGGTGGAAGCCCGACTGGTCCGCGAAATGGACCGGGTCATGGCCCCCAATCCCGGCTAGATTTCGCTGCCGCTGACGCCGGCAGCGGCAAAGGTGGCCATATTGGCGTGCAGGTGCAGCGCCGTCTTGGCCAGCACGGCGGCCAAGGCCGCCCCACTGCCCTCACCCAGGCGCATGCCCAGATCGAGCAGCCCCTTCTGCCCCATGGCGGCCAAGGCCCGGGCATGGCCGGATTCGGCCGAGGTGTGGGCAAAGAGGCAATGATCGATGGCTGCCGGGTTCACCGCATGGGCAATGGCGGCGGCCGAGGTGGCCACGAAGCCATCGATGATGACCGGCACCTTCTGGTGTCGCGCCGCCAGCAGGGCGCCGAGCATGGCGGCGATCTCGCGGCCACCGACGCGGGCGAGGATGGCCAGCGGGTGGTCGAGTTCACCGGCATGGCGGGCCAGGGCGCGATCGACGGCGTCGGCCTTGCGCGTGAGCCCGGCATCATCGACGCCGGTGCCGCGGCCAACCCAGTCGGCGCCGGTGCCGCCGTAGAGCGCGGCATAGATGGCCGCGGCCACCGTGGTATTGCCGATGCCCATTTCGCCGATGCAGATCAGGTCCGGCTTGCCGGCAATGGCTTCCATGCCATAGGCGATGGTGGCGGCGCACATCTTGTCGTCCAGCGCCGGCATGAGGGTAATGTCGCCGGTGGGCAGTTCGAGCGCCAGTTCGAACACGCGCAGATTGATCTCGTGCAGGGCGCAGATCTGGGAAATGGCGGCGCCGCCATTGGTGAAATTGGCCACCATCTGGGCGGTGACCTCGCGCGGGAAGGCCGACACGCCCTGGTCGGTCACGCCGTGATTGCCGGCAAAGATTGTCACCATGGGATTGTCCAGCCGCGGCTGGGCCCGGCCCTGCCAGCGCGCCAGGAACTCGACCAGGCCCTCGAGCGCTCCCAGCGAGCCGGGCGGCTTGGTCAGCTGCGAGTCGCGGGCCCGGACGGCTGCCACGGCGGTCTCGTCACCATCGGGAACGATGGTCAAAAGCTCCAGAACGTCGGCATAGGCGGGGTTGAGCGAGGGCATGGTGAGTCCGAAATGCTGTGGTAGGAAGGAGGCATGTTGTTGCCTAGAACAGGGCCGAATGCAATTGACCCAAGCGCCACAAAACGATGCGATTGCGCCCGAGGCCATCGCGCCCAGCCGTCCGGCCGCCCCACCCGGCGGCGTGGGGCTGGTCGACGATCTGGTCATGGCGCTGCGGTTCTTTTCCCGCCTGCCGACCGGGGACAGCCCGCACCAGAAGCCCGATCTCAACCGCATTGCCATGGCGCTGCCACTGGCCAGCCTGGTGATCGGCCTGGGCCCGGCCCTGCTGCTGGTCGGGGGGAGCCTGCTCGGCCTGCCGACCTATTTCGTGGCGGCGCTGGCCGTGGCGGCCATGGTACTGGTCAGCGGCGCCATGGCCGAAGACGCGCTGGCCGATGCGGCGGACGGGCTGTTCGGCGGCCACAGCCCGGCGCGGCGCCTGGAGATCATGAAGGACAGCCGGCACGGCACCTATGGGGTGGCGGCGCTCTGCCTCTTCATCCTGCTACGGGTGAGCGGACTGGGCGCAGTGGCGGCGATCAACCCGCTGGCGGCCGGGGCGATCTGGCTGGCGGCCAGCATTGTCGGGCGGTCCGGCGCGCTCTGGCTGGCGGTTGCCCTGCCCGCGGCGCGGCCGGATGGCATATCGGCGGCGGCCGGGGCAGTCAGCGGTCGCAGCTTTGCCGTCGGCGCCGTATTTGCCGTGCTGCTGGCCTTTGTGCTGGGCGGACCGGCAACCAATCTGCTGGCACTGGGTTTTGCCCTGGTGGCCGCCCTGGCGGTGATTGCCGGCGGGTCGGCCCTGTGCAGGCGCCTGGTGGGCGGCCAGAGCGGGGACCTGATCGGGGCGCTGGGCGGACTGGTCGAAATCGCGGTGCTGTGTGCGCTGCTCGGCTTCGTGTAATGCGCAGCGCTTGAAAAGCCCCGTCGGAATGCCTTTATCGGAGAGATGAGTTTGCCCGAACCGGAAAGCGCGCCAGCATGATCTTCATTGGAATTGCGCTGCTGATTTCGGTCGGGCTGGCTTTGCTGATCAGCGCCGATGCGGGCGCCATGGCCGGGCTGACGCAGGGGCAGACGGCGCAACTGCTGCCCTTGCTGGTGCTGTTGATCGTCTTTGCCGGGGGACTGTTCACCCGCCGCCGGCCGGCCCGCGAACTGCTGACCAGCGTGGTGCTGTGGATCGGCATCTTTGCCCTGGCCGGCCTCACCTATGCCTATCGCGACGAGCTCACCGGCATTGCCGGACGGGTGGCGGGGGAATTGCAGCCGGGCGTCGCCGTGGTCAATGCGCAGCAGGGCACGGCAACCTTCCGGCGCGGCATGGGCGGGCATTTCGAGATCAATGCCACGGTCAATGACCACACGACTCCGATGATCTTTGATACCGGGGCCAGCGCCGTGGTGCTGACCATTGCCGATGCCGAGGCGGCGGGGATCGATACCGACAATCTGCGCTTTTCCATTGCGGTGTCGACGGCCAACGGCACCGGCAGGGCGGCACGGGTGCGGCTCGATCAGCTCGAGGTGGGCGGTATCGCGCGGCAGGGCATCGTGGCCTTTGTCGCCGAGGCCGGGGCGCTCGACACGAGCCTGTTGGGCATGACCTTCCTCGAAACCCTCAGCCGCTACAGCGTGACGCAGAACGCGCTGGAGCTGGAAGACTAGGCTCAGCTGGCCTAGTCGAGCGGCTGGCGCGTGACGGCGTCGAGGGCGCGCAGCATGACCGAGCCATCGGCGCCGGGCTTGCAGGCATCAACGCTCATGATCTGGCGGAACTGGCGTGCGCCCGGCAGCCCGGCGGCGAGGCCGAGCATGTGGCGGGTGATATTGTTGAGACGCGCACCAGCGGCGATCTCGCGGTCGGTATAAGCGACCATCTCGTGCATCACCGCTTCGAGGGTGACGTCCGGCGTGGCGGCGCCGAAAAAGCGCCGGTCGACCTGGGCCAGCAGCATGGGATTGTGATAGGCGGCGCGGCCGAGCATGACGCCATCGGTATAAGCCAGCTGCGCCTCGGCCAGTTCCAGCGTGTCGATGCCGCCATTGATGAAGACCGGCAGCGGTGCCAGCCGGGCGCGCAGGCGATAGACCCGGTCATAGTCGAGCGGCGGCACGGTGCGGTTTTCCTTGGGGCTGAGGCCCTGCAGCCAGGCCTTGCGGGCATGGACATAGAGCGCATCGACCCCGGCCTCGACCATGGCATCGGCAAAGCGGTCAAGCCCGGTTTCGACGTCCTGGTCGTCAATGCCGATGCGGCACTTGACCGTGACCGGGCGGTCGGTGGCGCCGCGCATGGCGCGCACGCAGTCAGCCACCAGAGCCGGCTCGGCCATCAGGCAGGCGCCAAAGCGGCCCGACTGCACGCGATCGGAGGGGCAACCGACATTGAGGTTGATCTCGGCATAGCCATAGTCATGGGCGATGCGGGTCGCCGCCGCCAGTTCGGCCGGATCGGAGCCGCCCAGCTGCAAAGCCACGGGCTGCTCGACCGGATCGAAGCGCAGGTGCCGGTCGATATCGCCATGCATGATGGCGGCGCTGGTGACCATTTCGGTGAACAGCAGGCTCTCGCGCGTCAGCAGGCGATGGAGGAACCGGCAGTGGCGGTCCGTCCAGTCCATCATGGGGGCAATGCTGAAGCGGCGGGCGCGGGCAAGGTCGATCATGGGGGCGGCACATAGCGCAGAACGGGCCAATTGGCCAGTCGCTGGGGACAGGGCGGGGTTGCGCGCGCACACTAACATGTCAGCAATAGCCTTTGCCCGCAAATTCCCGTATGGCCACAGCACCTGCGTCCCGAGTGACCTTCATGGCCCTGCCCCGCTTCATCGCCGTCATCGATATCGGCAAGACCAATGCCAAGGTGGTGTTGATCGATGCCCATACCCGCCAGCAACTGGCGGCGCGCAGCACGCCCAACACGGTACGGCAGGACGGCCCCTATCCGCATGCCGATGTGGAGCGGCTCTGGGCCTTCATGCTGGAAAGCCTGAGCGCCCTGCAGATCGAGCACGGCGTGGACGGGATTTCCATCACCACGCATGGCGCCACCGCGGCGCTGCTGGCCGGCGACCGGCTGGCGCTGCCGGTGCTGGACTATGAGTTTGCCGGGCCGGAGACGGAAGCGGCGGCCTATGGCGCGGTGCGACCCGATTTTGCCGAGACGCTGTCGCCGCGCCTGCCCAATGGCCTCAATATCGGCGCGCAGCTGTTCTGGCAAAGCCAGGCCTTTGCCGCAGAGTTTGCCACCGTCACCGCCATCCTGACCTATCCGCAATACTGGGCCTGGCGGCTGACCGGGCTGATGGCCAGCGAAGTGACCTCGCTGGGCTGCCACACCGACCTGTGGGCGCCCGAGCGGGGGGATTTTTCCAGCCTGGTAACCAGCCAGGCCTGGCGCGACCTGTTTCCGTCCATCAAACCGGCGGCCTCGGTGCTGGGCCCGATCAAGGGTGCGATTGCCAGCTCGACCGGCCTGCGCGCCGAGACGCCGGTGACCTGCGGCATTCACGATTCCAATGCCTCGCTGCTGCCGCATCTGGGCGCCCATGCCGAGCCCTTCACCATTCTCTCGACCGGCACCTGGGCCATTGCCATGACCGTGGGCGGCGACACCAGCCAGCTCGATCCGGCGCGCGACAGCCTGGCCAATGTCGATGCGCATGGCAGGCCGGTGCCGACGGCGCGCTTCATGGGCGGGCGGGAATTCGACATGCTCGCGCCGGGAGCCGTCACCCCGAGCGACGCCGATGTGGATGCGGTGATTGTCGGCGACGTGCAGGCACTGCCCAGCTTCATGCCGGGGGTCGGGCCCTTTCCCGGCCATGTCGGCTGCTGGACCGGCAATGCCGATGCGCTCAGCCCCGGCCAGCGCACCGCCGCGGTCTCGCTCTATCTGGCGCTGGTCACCCAGGCCTGCCTGGGCCTCTGCGGCCTGGGCCAGCAGATCATCATCGAGGGACCACTGGCGCGCAATGGCCTGTTCGCGGCGGCCCTGGCGGCGCTGACCGGGGTGCCGGTGCTGACCTCGGGCGATGCCACCGGCACGAGTCTGGGCGCCAGCATGCTGTTTGGCGGGGTGGCGGGCACGCCGGCCGGCACGCCGGTGGCGCCGCTGGACCATGCCGGCCTGGCTGCCTATGCTGAACGCTGGCGCGACCGGCTGACCTGATCGGGGAGCCATCAGACCGCCGGGGGCGTTGCCTCCCATAACCTGCTCACCCCGGAGCAGGCCTACGGAGGATTTGCATGGACAGGCAAAAGCATCGCGTGGTGATCGTGGGCGGCGGCTTTGGCGGGCTGGCAGCGGCAAAGGCCCTCAATCATGCCGATGTCGAGGTCGTGCTGATCGACCGTCGCAATCATCACCTGTTCCAGCCGCTGCTCTACCAGGTGGCGACCGCCGCGTTGAGCCCGTCAGAAATCGCCTGGCCGATCCGCCACCTGCTGCGCCGGCAGCAGAATACGCGGGTGCTGATGGCCACGGTGACGGGCATTGATACCGCGGGACGCGCCGTGCTGCTGGAAGATGGCGGCCGCGAGAGTTTCGACACGCTGGTCCTGGCCACCGGCGCCCATCACGCCTATTTCGGCCATGACGAATGGGAGACCTTCGCGCCCGGGCTCAAGACGCTGGAAGACGCTACCGCCATCAGGCGCAAGCTGCTGCTGGCGCTGGAGGCAGCCGAGCGCGAGACCGATCCGGAACGACGGCGCGCCCTGCTGACCTTTGCCATTATCGGCGCCGGGCCAACCGGGGTCGAACTGGCCGGATCGATCATCGAGCTGGGCCGCGCCAGCATGAAGGGCGAGTTCCACTCCATCACCGCTGCCGACCTGCGCGTGGTGATCATCGAGGGGATCGACCGGGTATTGAGCAATTTCGATCCCGCGCTCTCGGCCTATACGCTCAAGGCGCTGCGCGACATGGGCGTCGAGGTGGAACTGGGCCAGATGGTGTCGGGGATCGATGTCGATGGCGTCAGTTATGGCGACAAGCGGCTCGACACCAAGACCATCATCTGGGCCGCCGGCGTCGCGGCCTCGCCGGTCGCCAGGTGGCTGGGTATCGAGGGCGACAAGGCCGGCCGGGTCAAGGTGGCACCGGACCTGTCGGTGCCGGGCCTGCCCGGCATCTATGTCATAGGCGACGTGGCCAGCCTGCTGCGCGAGAACGGCAAGCCGGTGCCCGGCATCGCGCCCGCGGCCAAGCAGGCAGGCGAGCACGTGGCCCGGGTGATCCGCCAGCGCCTCGTCGGCGACAGCACGCCCCTGCCCTTTGCCTACAAGCATGCGGGGGACCTGGCGACCATCGGCAGGAGTTCGGCAGTGATCGATTTCGGCTGGATCAAGCTCAGGGGCTGGCTGGCCTGGTGGGTCTGGGGCTTTGCCCATATCTACTTCCTGGTCGAAACGCGCACGCGGATCATCATCACCATGAGCTGGCTGTGGATCTATCTCACCGGCCAGCGCAGCGCCCGGCTGATCACCCAGGGCCATGCCGACGACAGGGCGCCGATCAAGGAAATCGACGAGCCCTAATCGACAATGGCGGCGACCGAGACGGTGCGCTTGTTGAGCGCGCGCTCCCGCAGCCAGATATAGAGGCCGCTGGCGATGATGATGGAAGCCCCCAGAAAGAACCAGCTGTCGGGCGGCTGGCTGAACACCACCCAGCTGGCCAGAGCCAGGTAGATCAGCTGCAGATAGTTGAACGGGGCCAGCGTTGCCGGGGTGGCAAAGCGATGCGCGACCGAGATCAGCATATGACCAAGCACCCCGGCCGTGCCCAGGGTGAAAAAGGCGACCCAGGAGATGGGCTGGCTGGGCCAGGCCCAGTCGGTAAAGGCGAAGGGCGTGATGACGAGCAGGGCAATGCCGCCGGCATAGATCTGCTGGGTCATGGCCCCATCGACGCCGGCCAGCTTGCGAGTGACGATCGAGAACAAAGCGGCGAAGAAGGCGGCCATGAGGCTGAGCAGGGCCGCCGGATGGAAGGCCTCGGTGCCGGGGCGGATGATGACCAGGATGCCGACAAAGCCGGCGCCGATCGCCAGCCAGCGGCGCCAGCCCACATGCTCGCCCAGCAGCGGCCCGGACAGGGCGCAGACCATTAGCGGCGAAGTGAAGAGCAGCGCGCCGGTGACGGTCAACGGCAGGTAGCGCATGGAAAGGAAATTGCCGGCGGTGGAGCCGAGCAGGCAGAGGCCACGCGCCACTTCGAGCTTCCAGTTGCCCGTGGCAAACAGATTCCAGCCGCGCAGGGGCAGCACGAAAAGCAGCAGCAGGCCGACATGCATGCCATAGCGGGCGAACATGATCTCGGTGGTGGGCATGCCGGTAATGGACAGCCACTTGGCCGAAACGTCGAGAAAGATCAGGACGGACTGGGCCAGCAGCAGGATGAGGATGGCCCGGTTGGGGTTTTCCTCGATGGCGGCGACGGCGCGAGCCATCAGCGTTGCTCGGCGACGAGCGAGACCGGCCGGGCCAGCTTGCGCTCACGCAGCCAGATATAGAGCCCGCTGGCGATGACGATGGGCGCGCCGAGATAGAGCGAGGTATCGGGGAGCTGGGCAAAGATCAGCCAGCCGGCCAAAGCCATGAAGATGATCTGCAGGTAGGAAAAGGGCGCGATCACCGCGGCCGGGGCAAAGCCATAGGCAACGGTGATCAGCTGGTGGCCGACGAAACCAAAGACGCCGATGGCGAAAAAGGCGACCCAGCCATCGATTGATGAGGGCCAGACCCAGTTGGCCAGCGCAAAGGGCAGCAAAGCCACGGTGGCGAAGATGCCCAGATAGAACTGGCTGGTGGCCGGGCTGTCGACGCCCGAGGCCTTGCGGGTGAAGATGAAATAGAAGGCCGAGCTGAACGCGGCAAACAGGCAGAGCAGCGAGGCCGGGTGGAAGGCGTCGGTACCGGGGCGGACGATGATCAGCACGCCGACAAAGCCCACGCCAATCGCCGTCCAGCGGCGCCAGCCGACCTTTTCGCCCAGCAGCGGCACCGAGAGCGCGCAGAGGATCAGCGGCATTGTGAAGGCAATGGCGCCGGTGACGGTCAGCGGCAGATATTGCACGGCGATGAAATTGCCGATTGAGGCGCCCAAAAGGGTAATCGAGCGCAGGATCTGCAGCCGCATATTGCCGGTGCGCAAGAGGCCCAGGCCCTGCTGCGGCAGGTTGATCACGCTCACCAGTCCAAGATGGACGACATAGCGCAAAAAGACGATCTGCATGAAGGGAATGCCGACCAGGCCCAGCCATTTGGCGGAGCTGTCGATACCGGTAAACATGAAATAGGCGACCAGCGCCAGACCGATGCCCATGAGGCGGCGCTCGGGAGGCGGAGCAAAAGCAGTAGACATCACGGATCCGACGGCCGCGGGGAGGCGCGGCGCTGATCCCTAGGCTTAAGGATCGTGCCGGTCATGTCAATGACCAGTCGGTACAATCTTGTATGGAAGACTGACAAAGACGCCCAGGGCCTTTCACCCCGCCCAACCTCCCCTTCAAGGGAAGGCCGGGTGCGGTTTGGGAAGACCGTCAGAACGTCTCGCTGAGATTGCGCACCTTGAGCGACTGTACCAGTTCGGACGCCGTGGGCGTGGCGCCGTGGCGGGGGGTGAAGGTGAGGTCGGTGGTGCGGCCGGGCAGCAGCGTCACGGCATTGTCGGAGAAATAGCCGGGCGCATCGACCGTGGCAGTGACGAAGAGCGCCGGCTGGTCGCTGGTGAGGCTGAGCACCAGCTGGCCGTCGAGCTCGGACCAGCCGGCGCGGATCTTGGGCTGCACCAGTTCATAGGCCTTGTAGGGCTTGGGGAAATAGTCGTTTTCGCCCAGCAGCTTGCCCTTGGCGTCGCGCCAGGAGAAGAACAGGAACTCATCGGCGGCCAGATCATCGGCGGCAATGGCCGTGACCTCGATGGCCGCATCGGCCGAGATGGCGCAATTGCCCGAGAACAGCTGACGCTCGCCGCCGCCGACCTTGACGGCCCGCACTTCGAGGCTGATGGCCAGCGGCGCGCCGGTATCGTTGATACCCTTGAGCAGGATGCGGCTGGGCGGCGCATTCTCCACCGGCTTGCCGCGCGAATTGGTCGGCACCGCATCGTGTACCGGCACGGCGACGACATTGACCGGCAGGAAGAAGCGCTTGGCCATATATTGCAGCAGCTTCCATTGCCCGCCGTAATCCAGACTCGACCAGCTGGCGACCGGCCAGATGTCGTTGATCTGCCAGAACAGGGTGCCCATGCAGCGCGGCTTGGTCGAGCGCCAGTATTCGATGGCGGTCTTGATGGCGAGGCCCTGCTGGATCTGGGAGAGGAACACCATCTGGTCGAAATCGCGCGGAAAGCGGAAATAGCGCGTCATGGTTTCGAGGATGCGGGCATTGCCGCCGTCATTGCGCTGGTGGTTTTCCATCACCGGCGAGGACGGGTTGCGGTCCTTGGGCTCGGAGAAGGTCTCGATGACATTCATCGAGGTGAAGGACTGGAAGCCGAACTCGGAGGCAAAGCGCGGATTGACGGTGCGATAGGCCTCAAAGCTCTTGGCCGAGTGCCAGACGTCCCAATAGTGGGTGTCGCCGCGGGTATCGGCGTGCCAGCCATCGGAGAAGTCGAGATAGCCCATGGACGGCGAGGACGGCCAGAAGCGGCGCGCCGGATCCTCGTCCTCGACGATGTTGCCGAGCATGGAATTGAGCCGGTCGTAATTGGCGACATAGCGCTCGGGGGCCGCCTTGGTTTCGGGATACCAGCCGAGCGAGCCGATCACCTCGTTGTCGCCGCACCACAGGGCAATGCAGGCATGGTGGCTGAGGCGGCGCACCTGCTGGGTGATCTCGGTGCGGACATTGTCGAGGAAGGGGCGGTCCGACGGATAGCTCATGCAGGCAAACATGAAGTCGTGCCAGATCAGGATGCCCAGCTCGTCGCACATCTCGTAGAAATAGTCGGGTTCGTACTGGCCGCCGCCCCAGATGCGCAGCATGTTCATATTGGCGGCCTTGGCGCTGTCCAGCAGGTCGCGGATGACGGCGGGGGTGATGCGGCTCGGGATGGCGTCGGCCGGGATCCAGTTGGCGCCCAGCATGGAAATGTCGCGGCCATTGATGCGGCACTTGAAGGAGTGGTCGATCTCGTCCTTTTCGACGATCCATTCGAGCTTGCGCAGGCCGATCTGGCGGGTGGTCTTTTCCCCTTCCAGATTGGTCACCAGCTCATAGAGCGGCTGCTCGCCCTGCCCGGCCGGCCACCACAGCTTGGGGTTCTGGATGGTCAGGTTATGGGTGAAGAGGTTCTCGCCCTTGTTGACCACCAGCTTGTCGGTGATCACCTGGCCATTGATGGTGTGCTCAAGCTCCACCTCACCATGAGCAAAGGCGAAAACCCGAGTCTTCAGAGTCAGTTCGACCGAATGGCTGCCATGGACCTGGTCGACCTGGACGCTCTCCTGGCGGGCCAGTCGGGACTTGCGCAGCGTCATGGTGCCATAGACGCCGATAGGCATGATGCAGATGCCCCAGTCCCAGCCGGCATGGCAGGCGGCCTTGCGGATGAAGTTCATCGGAATGCCGGCCAGGCCATTGGTCTGGTAGTTCTTGGTGAAGGGAATGGGAAACGGGTGGGCGTCCGAGCGGGCGCGGGCGACGTCGGGGGCAATGGCGAAATCGATGCGCAGGGTATTGTCCCCTGCCCGCACCTTGCCGGTGACGTCGATATCGTGGCGGACAAAGCTGTTGTCGGTCTGGGCGATCACCTCGCCATTGAGCGAAATGGTGGCGATGCAGTCGACCTCAGCCAGGGTCAGCGTCAGGTAGCCGTCGATATCGGCGGCGCTGGCAGCAAAGCTGCGCTCGACCGACCAGGCGGTTTCGTTGACCCAGAGCACCTGCTTTTCGTTCTCGCCATAATAGGGGTCGGGAATGCGGCCTTCCGCCAGCAGCGCCGCATGCACGTCGCCCGGCAGGTCCAGCGGCACCGCAATGTCGCTGGTGGGCGAGGTCAGGGCAAAGCGACCGGCCAGGTCAATGGCCGAAAAAGTGGCGGGAACAGGCATGAACGACTCCTCCGAAGGCAGCGCTGTGTGGCTGCCGGCTGCTGAAACGGACGGGAACCGTCCGGTGCAATCGATTTCAGGCGGTTCTATCCGGTCTTGCGGCGGCTTCCAATGGGCCCAAACGACGAAAATGCATCAGTTGCAACGTCCCAAATGGTACCAAAGCCCCGCAAACCGGCCCTGCGACAGGCCCGCTTACAGTTCTATTAGCATTTGGCCCGCTAGTTTGAGGCATTCTGGGGGCACAGAAGATGTCGGCACTTGAGTCCATCAGGCGGATACTTGCCGTTCCGGACGATCCGGACCTCATCCTGGCGCAGGCTCGCGCGCTGTCGCGGCAGGTGCCGCTGATGTATGCCACGGTGGTGGTGAACACGCTGATCCTGGGCTTTACCCATATCGGCACGGCGCCGGATGCGCTGACCCTCTACGTGCCGGCAATCCTGACGGTGTCCAGCGTGTTGCGCATCCTGCACTGGTGGCGGGCGCGGGGCCTGTTGCAGGATCTGAGCCAGGCGCGCCACAACCTGCGGCAGATGATGCGGGTCATGCCCGTGCTGTCGCTTGGTTTCACGCTGTGGACCATCAGCCTGCTGCCCTATGGCGACCCCTACCAGCAATCGCAGGTGGTGTTCTTCTGCGGCATCACCACCATTGCCTGCATGTTCTGCCTGATGCATGTGCGGGCCGCGGCGCTGACCATGGGTGGCCTCACCCTGTTTCCCTTCATCATCGTCATGCTGACCATGGGCAATGTGGTGCTGAGCGCCATCGCCCTCAACCTGGTCGCGGTGGTGGCGGCCATGCTGATCATCCTGCTGGGCAATTATCGCGATTTTGCCGCCCTGGTCTCGTCGCGCTCGGCCATGGCGCAAAAGCAGGCCGAGACGCAGCGCCTGTCGGATGAAAATGACCGGCTGGCCAACCTCGACCCACTGACCGGGCTGCCGAACCGGCGCTGGTTCTACCGGCAGCTCAAGGCCATGCTGGACGAGGCGAGCCGCAACGGCGCGCAGATTGCCGTGGCGCGCATCGACCTGGACGGCTTCAAGTCGATCAACGGGATCTTCGGGCAGGTCACCGGCGACCGCGTGCTGGCGGAAGCGGGACGCCGGATCATGCTGCTGCGCCCGGCAGGTGCCCTGGTGGCGCGGCTGGAGGCGGACAATTTCGCCCTGATCATGAGCGGTCCGCTGGCGCCGGAGATGCTTGAGCGGCTGGGCACGGTGATATGCGGCGCCCTGAGCAGCGCATTCAACCTGCACGGCGCCACCATCCATCTGTCGGCCTCGATGGGCCTGGCGGCGGCGCGCTCCGGCGATACGGCCGAAACGGCCTATGACCGAGCCGACTATGTCACCTCGGTGGCCAAGCGGGAACATCGGGGCAGCGCCGTGGTGTTTGCCGAACGGCACGAGCGCGAGATCAGCCAGGTGCGCCGGATCGAGCACGAATTGCGCACCGCCGACCTCGACAGCGAGATCTTCATCCTGTTCCAGCCGCAGTTCGACATTGCCCTGGGCTGCACCACCGGTTTCGAGGTGCTGGCGCGCTGGCGCAGCCCGGTGCTGGGCGACGTGTCGCCGGTCGAGTTCATTCCGCTGGCCGAACGCACCGGCCTGATCTGCAAGGTGACCCAGACCGTGCTGCGCCAGGCGCTGGCGGCGTCGGCCCGACTGCCGCGCCATATGCGCCTGTCGGTCAACCTGTCAGCCCATGACATCGGCTCCACTGCCGCCATCCAGGCCATCGTCGCCATGGTGGAAGCGGCCGGCACGCCCTGCCGCATCGACTTCGAGATCACCGAGACCGCGGTGATGCGCGACATGAACCAGGCCAATGCCTCGCTGCTGGCGCTGCTGGCTCTGGGCTCGCGCATTGCGCTGGATGATTTCGGCACCGGGCATTCCAGCCTGACCCATGTGCAGCAGCTGCCGCTGGACCGCATCAAGGTCGACCGCAGCTTCGTCGCCGAAATCTGCAATGACACGACCAGCCAGGCGATCATCAAGACCACGGCGGACCTGTGCCGCAATCTGGGGATTTCCTGCGTCTATGAAGGGGTGGAGACCCGCGCGCAGCTCGAGGCGCTGGCGGCGCTGGGCGGCACGGTGATGCAGGGCTATCTGTTCGGCCGGCCGGTCGACGAGGCCAGCATGCGGGCGCAGCTGGCACTGGAGCAGGCGCACTGGCACGCCAAGCCGCATCCGGCCTATGGCGCGGTGCGCTGACAGAGGCGATGGCTGGAGCCTATTTCGTGTCCAGATCGAGGAAGCCGCCGGACTGGCGTTGCCAGAGCTGGGCATAGTGCCCGCCGCTGGCGAGCAGCTGGGCGTGGGTACCCTGCTCGACGATCCGGCCCTGCTCCAGCACCACCAGGCGATCCATGGCGGCGATGGTGGACAGGCGATGGGCAATGGCGATCACCGTCTTGCCCTGCATCAATGTCGTCAGCTGCTCCTGGATGGCTGCCTCGACCTCGGAATCGAGCGCCGAAGTGGCTTCGTCGAGCACCAGGATGGGGGCATTCTTGAGCAGCACCCGGGCGATGGCGACGCGCTGGCGCTGGCCGCCCGAGAGCTTGACGCCCCGCTCGCCCACCTGGGCGTCATAGCCGGTGCGGCCCTTGAAATCGACGAGGTTGTCGATGAACTCATCGGCCTCGGCCATCTGGGCGGCGTTGATCATCTCCTCGTCGGTGGCCTGGGGGCGGCCAAAGACGATATTGGCCCGTACCGAGCGATGCAGCAGTGCCGTATCCTGGGTGACGACCCCGATACTGGCGCGCAGTGACGCCTGGGTGACCCGGGCAATGTCCTGGCCATCGATGGTGATGCGGCCACCCTCCAGGTCGTAGAAGCGCAGCAGCAGGTTGACCAGGGTCGATTTGCCGGCGCCGGAGCGGCCGATCAGCCCGACGCGCTCGCCCGGCTCGATGGCCAGGTCGAGCCGCTCGATGATGCCGCCGGAGCGGCCATAGTTGAACCTGATCTGCTCGAAATGGATACGGCCGGCAGTCACGACCAACGGCGTGGCGCCGGGCGCATCCACCAGTCCCAGCGGGCGGGCGATCAGCTCGGCCGAGTTCTGCGCCGTGCCGTAATTGCGCATCAGGCCGTTGAGCTGGTTCATCATGCGACCGAGCAGGTTGTAGAGGCGAAGCACCAGGCCCAGGGTGAAGGCGACACCGCCGACCGAGATCAGCCCCTGCGTCCACAGGTGCACGGCCAGGGCACCGATACCGGCAATGGCAATGCCCGAAAGCATGCCCATGGCCGTGCGGACCCCGACCAGGGTGCGCGCCAGCGTGGTCATGGCGGCCAGAAAGCTGTCAAAGCCCCGGCGAACGAAGCGGTCGTCATGGTCGCGCGAGCCGAAGAGCTTGAGCGTCTGGATATTGGAAAAGCTGTCCACCACCCGGCCGGTCAGCGCCGAGGCGGTTTCGGCAGCGGCGGCCGAGCGCGAGCGCATGCGCGGCACGTAATACCAGGCCAGAACGGAAAATGCGGCGATCCAGACTGCAACAGCGGCGCCCAGGCGCCAGTCGAGCTGGCTGACCAGGATCAGGGTGGTGATGGCGTAGACGGCGATGAACCAGACGACCTGCAGCAGGGCGACCATGAAATCGCCGACCGCGCCACCGCTCTGCCAGACCTTGCTGGCGATGGAGCCGGCAAAGTCGTTCTGGAAGAAGCTCAGATTCTGCCGGATGACATGGGCATAGGCCTGCCAGCGCACCAGATTGTAAAAGCCCAGATTGACGGTCTGCTCCTCGACCACGGCCGACAGCCAGGTGACGAGGAAGCGCACGCCCAGGACGACGACGAGCATGATGACCAGCTCGGTGCCATTGCCGGCGATGAGCCCGGCCCAGCCGCTGGCCTGATCGGCCAGGTCGAGAATGTCGACCAGCCGGCCGACATAGTAGAACAAGGCCGCCTCGACCAAAGCCACCGCCCCGCCCAGGATGAGCAGCGACAGGAAGGGCAGCTTGGCCTGGCGGACATAATGCCAGAAGAAGGCTGGCCCGGTTGCCGGAGGCTGCAGCTCATCAACCTTGCGGAAGGGATCGAGCCACGACTCGAAGGTGGCGTGGAGTGGGGACAGGAGGCTCATGGGGTCACGCTAATCGCCAAAGGGCACGGGAACAAAGGCGGCCAGTCAAATGGCGGGGGCACCAGACTATCCGGCGCCCCCGCCTGTCATGTTCAGGCCGGGCGGTCCAGATCGAGGAAGCCGCCGGACTGGCGTTGCCAGAGCTGGGCATAGTGCCCGCCGCTCGAAAGCAGCTGGGCATGGGCGCCCTCTTCGACGATCCGGCCCTGCTCCAGCACCACCAGGCGATCCATGGCAGCGATGGTGGAGAGGCGATGGGCGATGGCGATCACCGTCTTGCCCTGCATCAATGTCGTCAGCTGCTCCTGGATGGCGGCCTCGACCTCGGAATCAAGCGCCGAGGTGGCCTCGTCGAGCACCAGGATCGGGGCGTTCTTGAGCAGCACCCGGGCAATGGCGACGCGCTGGCGCTGGCCGCCCGAGAGCTTGACGCCCCGCTCGCCGACATGGGCGTCGTAGCCCTTGTTACCCTTGGGATCGACCAGGTCCATGATGACGTCGTGGATCCTGGCCTGCTCGGCGGCCCGGATCATCTCCGCATCACTGGCCGACTGGCGGCCATATTTGAGGTTTTCGCGGATCGAGCGGTGCAGCAGCGAGGTATCCTGGCTGACCAGGCCAATGGCGGCCCGGACGCTTTCCTGGGTCACCGCCCGCACGTCCTGGCCATCGATGCGGATCGCCCCGTCCTGCACGTCGAACATGCGTAAAGCCAGGTTGACCAGGGTCGACTTGCCCGAACCCGAGCGCCCGACCAGACCGATCTTCTCGCCGGGCGCCACCGTCAGGTGGAAGGCGTCGATGACGCTGCCCTGCTGGCCGCGCCAGTAGTTGAAGCTGACATTGTCATAGACGAGTTCACCCTTTGTGACCACGAGCGCCTTGGCCTGCGGCGCATCCAGCATGGTCAGCGGCTGGGCAATGGTGATCATGGAATCACGGATATTGCCGATCTGGCGGAAGATGTTGGAGCCGATTTCCAGGATCCAGCCGCTCATGTTCATGATCTGCAGGGCGAAGGGGATGGCGGTGGCCACGGCGGCCGCCGACAGGAGCCCATCGTTCCAGCCGATCAAAGCCAGCCAGGTCACCGAGACCACCAGGCCCGCATTGAGCAGGAACAGGGTGGACCACATATAGGTGAACACCCGCATCAGCTTGCGGAAGCTGACGGCGTGTTCATCGATGGAGTCAGCGACATAGCGATCCTCGTGCTCGCCGGTCGAGAAGGTCTTGAGCGTCTGGATATTGGTATAGCTGTCGACGATCCGGCCGGTCATCACCGATTTGCTCTCCGAAAGCTCTTCGGAATAGCGGGCGATCAGCGGCATGGTGATGGTGAAAAGGATCGCATAGAGCAGCAGCCAGACCCCGATGGGGACCAGCAGGACCGGATCGAGCTGGGCCAGCACGACGACGGCCACGATCACGAAGACCAAGGCATACCAGGCGGCATCGATGGTCAGGTTGATGCCGATCTCGATGGCCTCGCCGGCCTGGATGATCTTGTTGGCGATGCGGCCGGCAAAGTCGTTCTGGAAGAAGGTCCAGCTTTGCCGGATGACGTGCCAATGGCTCTGCCAGCGCACCAGATCGACCAGATTGGGGACGATGCCGTGGTTGCGGATCAGGGTATCGAGCAGGAAGGTCAGCGGCCGCACCAGCACGACAACGACGATCATCCAGAGGAAGGTCTGGCCGTGGGTGGTGAAAATGTCGCCGGGATTGGTGGTGGCCAGCATGCCGACCACGAGGCCGACAAAGACGGGCATCAGGGCATCGGCGACCGAGCCAATGGCCACCAGCACGATGCGGATGACGAAGGCGGCGCGGAACTGGCCGATGAAGTAGCGCACGAAAGGCGTGAGGCCCATGGGCGGCTGGCGGTTTTCGGCCAGCGCGGTGGGCGAATAGAGATGGTCGAAATAGCTGATGACGCGGTTGAACATGGTGAGCTCATTGGGTGAGCCGCGCCTGACGGAGGTTTTTGCTCAGGTCAGGTTCGGTGACGGTCCAAGGGTTTGCGGTGTGCAAAGCGGGGGGCGCGATGGTCGGGATTGCGCGCGGGATTGGCCGTTTCGATGATGTCACCCATCTGGGATCTCCTTTGGTTTCCTGCCTTCTCCCCTTGAGGGAGAAGGTGCCCCGAAGGGGCGGATGAGGGGTGCTGCGCCACCCCCTGTTCACAGCATGGGATGACGCAGCACCCCTCACCCTGGCCTTCCGCTGAACGCGTCAGGCCGTCCCTCTCCCTCAAGGGGAGAGGGAAAGGCGTCGCATTACTGCGCCGCTTCTTCCGGCTCGTCGAGATCGAGGAAGCCGCCGGACTGGCGGTTCCACAGGCTCGCATAGATGCCACCGGTCGCCAGCAGCTCGGCATGGCTGCCGGTCTCGACGACGCGGCCCTTGTCGAGCACCACCAGGCGATCCATCATGGCGATGGTCGACAGGCGATGGGCGATGGCGATCACCGTCTTGCCCTTCATCAGCAGCTGCAGCTGGCCCTGGATGGCGGCCTCGACCTCGGAATCGAGCGCCGACGTGGCTTCGTCCAGCACCAGGATCGGCGCGTTCTTGAGCAGCACGCGGGCAATGGCGATGCGCTGCCGCTGGCCACCCGAGAGCTTGACGCCGCGTTCGCCGACATGGGCGTCAAAACCCTTGCGGCCCTTGGCATCGCTGAGCCCGACGATGAAGTCGGACGCCTCGGCCAGGTCGGCCGCCTCGCGCATCATCGCCTCAGTCGCATCGGGGCGGCCATAAAGGATGTTGTCGCGCACCGAACGGTGCAGCAGCGAGGTGTCCTGGGTGACCACGCCGATATTGGCGCGCAGGCTGTCCTGGGTGACCTTGGCGATGTCATGCCCGTCGATCAGGATATGGCCGTCGGCGCGGTCGTAGAAGCGCAGCAGCAGGTTGACGATGGTGGACTTGCCGGCGCCGGAGCGGCCGACCAGGCCGATCTTCTCGCCCGCGGCAATGTGCAGGTTGAGGTCCTCGATCACGCCACCGGTCTTGCCATAGTGGAACGAGACATTCTCGAACCTGATGTCGCCCTTGACCGGCGGCAGCGGCAGCGCGTCGGGTTCGTCCGAGACGATGCGCGATACCGAGAGCGAGGAGATGCCGTCGCGCACCGTGCCGATATTCTCGAACAGCGAGGACATTTCCCACATCACCCACTGGCTCATGCCCTGAAAGCGCATGACGAGGCCCAGCGACACGGCCAGGGCGCCGGGGGACATCAGTTCGTTGAGCCAGAGCCAGACGCCGGTGGCGGCGACGGCGAAGAGCAGCAGCGAATTGGACCACAGCACGGCCAGGTTGAGCACGGTGAACAGGCGCATCTGCCGATAGGCGGTGTCGAGGAACTGGTCCATCGCCTCCTTGGCATAGGTCTCCTCGCGGTTGGAATGGCTGAACAGCTTGACCGTGGCGATATTGGTGTAGCTGTCGACAATGCGGCCGGTCATCAGCGAGCGCGCATCGGCCTGCTCCTGGGAGATCTTGCCCATGCGCGGGATGAAATAGACCATCATCGACACGTAAGCCGCCAGCCAGACCAGGAAGGGCACGGCCAGGCGCCAGTCGGCAGCGGCGGCCAGGATCACGGCGCCGGTGAAGTAGACGACGACATAGACCAGCATGTCGAGCAGCTTCATCACCACTTCGCGCACGGCCAGCGAGGTCTGCATCAGCTTGGCGCCGATGCGGCCGGCAAACTCGTCCTGGAAATAGCTCATCGACTGGCGGATGAGGTAGCGGTGGCTCATCCAGCGGATGCGCTGGGGGAAATTGCCCAGCAGCGTCTGGTGCATGGTGAGCGTCGAGATCAGCGCGAAGGCGGGCAGCACGAAGACCACCATGGCGCCCATCAGCGCCAGCTTCCAGCCATCGGTCTGGATGAAGGTGGCCCGGTCGGCCTCGGCCAGCCAGTTCACCACATCGCCGATGAAGCCGAAGATGATGATTTCGCCAATGGCCACGGCCGCGGCGGCACAGGCCATCAGGGCCAGCCACTTCTTGGCGCCATCGCTATAGTGCAGGCAGAAGGCCAGCAGGCCCTTGGGGGGCTCTACCGGATCGCCGGGGGGATAGGGATCAAGACGTCGTTCAAACCAACGCAACATTATCGTTCACCATTGTCAGGTCCGGACACTGGTGCCGGCCCGGGCGCGCGACCACCGCAGGCCGAGCAGCGGAAGAGGCGGATTGGACAGCCAGGCAGCGTGCCGTTCGGAAAATTCGCAATCGTGCTCGATACGCCCGCAATTGGCGCAGAGGAGCCACGTGATGAAGCCAAACAATGCCCTCTCCCCAATGCCGTCCCAATTGGCATACAAGAGTGGACCTGTTCGGCCGCCGGCGGCAGACTACACGAAAGTGCCGAGTCTGCTGTTGCGGCGCGGCCACACTTCAAATTCAGACCGACTCAAGACGGATCCGTTCATGCGCACCGAGACCGAGCACACCATCTTCCTCAAGGACTATAGGCCGAGCCCCTATCGGATCGTGTCGGTCGATCTGGACTTCAAGATTGGCGAAAACGAGACGCGGGTACGCGCCCTGCTGACGGTCGAGCCGCAGGCCGATACCGAACCCGGTACGGCGCTGGTGCTGGACGGCGACGGGCTGGTGCTGGATTCGATCGCCATCGACGGCGCGCCGCTGGTGCTGTCGGCCTATGCCGCCGACGAGACCGGTCTCACCCTGATCGAGCCGCCGCTGCGCCGCTTCGTGCTGGAGACCGAGGTGACCCTCAAGCCGGCGAGCAATACGCGGCTGATGGGGCTCTACCGCTCGGGCGGCACCTGGTGCACGCAGTGCGAGGCCGAAGGCTTCCGCCGCATCACCTATTATCTCGACCGGCCGGACAATCTGGCGGTGTTCAGGGTGCGCATCACCGCGCCGCTGGCGCTGGCCCCGGTGCTGCTGTCGAACGGCAACCTGATCGAACAGGGCAGTGCCGGCGAGGGCCTGCATTTTGCGGTGTGGGAAGACCCCTTCCCCAAGCCGAGCTATCTGTTTGCCCTGGTGGCCGGCGATCTCGGGTCGATCAGTGACAGCTTCACCACGATGTCGGGCCGCAAGGTCGACCTGGCCATCTATTGCAGCCATGGCAAGGAGGAGCAGTGCCTGTGGGCCATGGACAGCCTCAAGCGCTCGATGGCCTGGGACGAGCGGCGCTTCGGCCGCGAATATGACCTCGACATCTTCAACATCGTGGCGGTGTCGGATTTCAACTTCGGCGCGATGGAGAACAAGGGCCTCAATATCTTCAACGACAAGCTGGTCTTCGCCCAGCCCGACAGCGCCACCGACGCCGATTATGACGGCATCGAGCGGGTGATCGCGCATGAATATTTCCACAATTGGACTGGCAACAGAATCACTTGCCGGGACTGGTTCCAGCTCTGCCTCAAGGAAGGGCTGACGGTCTATCGCGACCAAGAGTTCACCAGCGACGAGCGCAGCCGCCCGGTCAAGCGCATCTCCGACGTGGTGACGCTGCGGTCGGCGCAGTTCCCCGAGGATGGCGGCCCGCTGGCCCATCCGGCGCGGCCGAGCCAGTATAGCGAGATCAACAATTTCTATACGCCCACGGTCTACGAAAAGGGCGCCGAGATCGTGCGCATGCTGGCGACGCTGCTGGGCGAAGCGGGCTTCCGCAAGGGCATGAACCTGTATTTCGAGCGCCATGACGGGCAGGCCACCACCATCGAGGCGTTCCTGGCGGTCTTTGCCGAGGCCAATGGCGTGGACCTCGAACAGTTCAAGACCTGGTATCTGCAGGCCGGCACGCCGCGCCTGAGCGTCAGCGACAGCTATGACGCGGCCAGCCAGACCTATACGCTCAAACTCAAGCAGCAGACGCTGCCGACGCCGGGCCAGCCAACCAAGCAGGCGCTGGTCATGCCGATCAAGTTCGGCCTGCTCGGCCCCAATGGCAGCGACATGGCCTGGTCCGGGGTGAGCGGCGGCACGGTGCGCGACGAGCTGATCGTGCTCGATGGCGCCGAGGCCGAGATCACCTTTGCCGGCATTGCCAGCAAGCCGGTGCCCTCGCTGCTGCGCGGCTTTTCCGCCCCGGTGATCATGGACACCACACTCAGCCAGGCCGACCAGCTGTTCCTGGCCCAGCATGACAGCGACCCGTTCAACCGCTGGCAGGCGCTGCAGGATGTGGGCACGGCTCTGGCCGTGGCTGCCATCACTGGCACGCCGTGGAGCGATGAGGCGGTCACCGCCCTGAGCCAGGCCATGGGCCAGACGCTGGCCAGCGAGAGCCTCGACGACGCCTTCAAGGCGCTGGCGCTCACCTTGCCCGCCGAAGCCCAGATCAGCCGCAGCATCGGCAGGGATATCGATCCGGACCGCGTGCATGACGTGCGCACAGAGCTGCTCAAGGCGGTGTTCGCACCTTTGGCGCTGGACATGCTCAACGCCTATCTCAAGCTCTCCAGCGATGCGCCCTATGCGCCCGATGCCGCCAGCACCGGGCGGCGCTCGCTGCGCAACCGCCTGCTCGGCCTGCTGGTCGGCAGCGAGGCGGCTGGCGCGGCCGGACTCGCCGCCCAGCAATATGCCGGCGCCCGCAACATGACCGACCGGCTGGCCGCGCTCAGTGCCGTCGCCATGGCCTGGACGGGCGACGCCGAGGCCATGCTGGCCGATTTCCACGCCAACCATGCCGCCGCCGATCCGCTGGTGCTCGACAAGTGGCTGGCCGTGACCGCCAGCGTGCCGCGCGACGGGGTGATCGAGCGCATCCGCTCGGTGCTCGATGATCCGGCCTTCCCCAAGACCAATCCCAACCGCCTGCGTTCGCTGGTGGGCAGCTTCGTCATGGGCAATCCGACGCAGTTCGCGCGGGCCGATGGCGCCGGTTTCCGCTTCGTCACCGGCATCGTGGCCGAAATCGACAAGATCAATCCGCAGGTGGCGGCACGGCTGCTGACCGGCTTCCGCATCTGGCCAATGCTCGAACAGGGGCGTCGCGATGCGGCAAAGGCCGCGCTGACCGGGCTGGAGGCGAGCGGTTCGCTCAGCCGCAACACCGCCGACATCCTTTCGCGCATGTTGGCAAGCTAAATCGCGGAGAATGTTGGAAGAATTTTTCTTCGCAGGCTAAGTGATTCTGCCGACTCGCAATTTGCCGGATCAGTACGGTTGCGTACTTTTCGGGGGTCTGGACACCGGAGTCCGGCTGATTCATTGTTCGTTAAGGGCAAATCGGATCGGGCCTGCCCCCCGGGCAAAAGCGGAGAATTTCATGCGGTCGGCGGAGACATCCGGCGTCGGCGCCCCTTACCCGGGTGCGGACACGGGACGGACAAACACACGCCAGGCCAATGACAGAAGCAGGGCTTCGGGACCACAGGACCGTAGCCTTGTTCTGGCCCCCGTCACCGCCGCCGTGGCGCTGACGGCCATGGTCGCTGCCACGCTGTTTGTCGCCTATGACACGGTCCGCACCTTCGAGGAGGCCCGGCACGACCTGGCGGTGATCGGCACGGCCTTTGCCGCCGATATCGCCGAACTGGCCCCCGAGGCCGTCACCCTGGCGGTCGACGCCCTGCCCGCCCGTTTCAATACCGTCACCCGCGCCAGCCTGATCTCCACCGGCGCCGGCGCGCTGCCCGCCTGGCCAGGCCAGACCGTGCCCGTCGAGCCGCATGGCACGCTGGCGCTGGAGACGGCGCCGCAGACCCTGTGGTCGACCATTGCCCAGCGCGCCGGCATTGCCTTTGCCCTGGCCGCCCTGCTGACGGCGCTCGCCTGGCGCCGCATGCAGCGCCACCTGCCCGACAGCCAGCAGCGCCGCAACTACCAGACCATGGCCGCCGCCATCCCGATGGGCGTGGCGTGCTGGACCCGCGATGGCGCGCTGGTGGTGTGCAATGAGCAATATCGCGCCCGGCTCAACCTGCGCGGCAATACCGTCACCTATCATGACGCGGTCAAGCGGATGATCGAGGGCGGCTATATGAAGCTGCTCAACGAGGACGAGAACAATCGCCTGCTCGAACTGCACCGGCAGGACGGCTCCTGCCTGCTGATCGACGAGCGGCCGCTGGCCGATGGCGGCTTCATGACGCTGGTCAGCGACGTGACCGAGCGCAAGAAGACCGACACCATGCTGCATGCGATCCGCGAGGAACAGCGCCAGCTGGCCCGGCGCTATCATGAGGAAAAGCTCAAGGCCGAGGCGGCCAGCCGTTCCAAGACCAATTTCCTCGCCCATCTCAGCCACGATATCCGCACCCCGCTCAACCACATTATCGGCTTTGCCGACCTGATGCGGCACCAGGCCTATGGCCCGCTGGGCGATGCGCGCTATGCCGATTACGTGCAGTCGATCAAGAGCTCGGGCGAACACCTGCTGACCTCGTTCGCCACCATTCTCGACCTGGCCGAATTCGAGAGCGGCCACAAGGCCTTGCGGCAGGACCCGGTAGCGGTGGACGAGTTGCTCGACAGCGTCATGGAGCGGTTCGCCAGTCCGGCGGCGCGGGCCCGGCTGCGGCTGACGGTCAGCCAGACCTGCAATGCCACCATCGAGGGCGACCAGCTCGGCCTGGAACGCATGATCTCCAATATCGTCGAGAATTCGCTGCGCTTCACTCCGGCCGGCGGCAAGATCACCCTGGCCGCCTTTGCCGCGCGCGACGGCGTCGTCATCGAAATCACCGATACCGGGCGGGGCATGAGTGAAGAGCGCCTCGCCAGCCTGGCGCAGCCCTTCGCCCTGGGCGACGCCACCTTCACCCGCGAGGGCATCGGCCCGGGCCTGGGCATTTCGATTGCCCGCGCCATTGCCGAACTCAGCGGCGGCAACCTCGCCATCGATTCCAGCCCGGCGCTGGGCACCACGGTTGCCATTTCGCTGCCGCTGCACGTGGCCGCCCTGTCGGTGGCGGCCTGACAGCCTGAGCGGCGGCTAGAGCGTCCGCGCCCTGTCATACCAGGCCGCCGCGGCCGCAGTGACCTCGGCCCGCATGGCGGCCAGGTCGAGTTCGAGCCGGCCGAAATCGGGATAGTGGGTCAGTCCGGCCAGCAGTTCCTTGAAGGCGTCGGGCCAGGGCTCGTCCTTGAGCGGGTGGATCAGCGCCGAACTCATCACCTGCAGCACGGTGGAATAGGTGCGGTGGATTTCCGCCAGCCTGGCGCCCTCGGGCACCAGGCCCAGCGCCCCCAGGCGCAGCAGGACCGGCGCCGTCGCCGCCTGCGGCAGGCCGATGTCGAGGCCCGCCACCAATTGCGCCGACTGGGCGATGAATTCGAGATCGACCAGCCCGCCCTGGGCCATCTTGAGGTCGAATTCGTGCCGGGCCGGCCGTTCCTTGGCCATCAGGGCGCGCATGGCCAGCACGTCGTCGATGGCCTTGGCGGCGTCGCGCGGGCGCGACATGACCTCGGTAATGGCGGTATCGACGACAAAGCCGAAACTGTCATCGGCCAGGATGACGCGGGCGCGGCTGAGCGCCAGGTGCTCCCAGGTCCAGGCATTGTCGCGGTGATAGGAGGTAAAGCCGGACAGACTCGTCGCCAGCGGCCCGGCATTGCCCGACGGCCGCAGCCGCATGTCCGCCTCGTAGAGCACGCCTTCGGCGGTGGGGGCGGTGATGGCGGCGACGAGGCGCTGGGTCAGGCGGGTATAATATTGATTGGTACTGAGCGGCTTGGCGCCATCGGATTCCCCGTCCGGCGCGTCATAGAGCAGGATGAAATCGAGGTCGGAGGCGACGGTCATTTCCCGGCTTGCCATCTTGCCGAAGGCCAGCAGCGCCACCTTGCCGCCGGCCATCACGCCGTGGCGCCGCTCGAACTCGCTGCGCACGCTGCCGAACAGGCGGTTGAGCAGGGTTTCAGCCAGAGCGGTGAACTGCTCGCCGGCGCCGCGCGCCTCCACCGTGCCCGAGAGCAGGCCGGCGGCGATGAGGAATTTCTGCTCCTGACCGATGATGCGGGCGCGGTCGATGACCTCCTCATAGGAACGGGCATCGGCGAGGAAGGCATCGACCTTGGCGACCAGCACGTCGCGATGGGTGACGTCATTGGCAAAGGCCGGGTCGATCAGCCCGTCCATGACATGGGCGCGGTGGATCACCGCCTCGGACATGCGCGGTGCCGAGGCCATCAGCTGCACCAGCAGGGTGCGCAGATTGGGGTGGTTGCGCAGCAGGGCGAAGAGCTGCACGCCGGTGGGCAGGCGGGACAGGAAGTTGTCGAACTTGGCGAGCGCCTCGTCGGCATTGCCGGCATTGCTCAGCGTCGTCAGCAGCGCCGGCAGCAGCTCGGTCAGGTGGCCGCGGGCCGCCGCGGCGCGGGTGGCCGGATAGCCGCCATAGTGCCATTTGCGCACGGTCTCGATCACCTTGGAGGCGTCGACAAAGCCCATATTGGTGAGGGTTTCGAGCGTGCCGGGGTCGTCGTCGCTGCCGGTAAAGACCAGGTTGCCGGTGCCGCTGCCCAGCGTCTCGCCCTCGGTGAACAGCTCGGCATAGTAGGACGCCACGCGCTCGAGCGCCGAGCGATAGTCGATCTCGAAGGCGCGCAGGTCGGCCTGGCCCATCAGCCGGCCGATGACGGCAACCTCGGCGGGCGTGGCCGGCATCACATGGGTCTGCTCGTCGGCCAGCATCTGCAGCCGGTTTTCCACGGCGCGCAGATACCAGTAGGTCTGCGTCAGCTCGGTAGCGGCGCGCGGGGTGATCCAGTTGGCGTCGGCCAAAGCCGCCAGAGCATGGGCAGTCGGCTTGACGCGCAGCGTCTTGTCGCGGCCGCCGGCGATCAGCTGCTGGGTCTGGGTGAAGAACTCGATCTCGCGGATGCCGCCGCGGCCCAGCTTGACGTTGTGGCCCTCAACGCGGATATCGCCGACATTCTTGGCGATATTGATCTGGCGCTTCATCGCCTGGATATCGGCAATGGTGGCGAAGTCGAGATGCTTGCGCCAGATATAGGGCGCCAGCTCCTTGAGGAAGGCATGGCCGACCTGGCGGTCGCCGGCGCAGGGCCGCGCCTTGATCCAGGCCGCGCGTTCCCAGTTCTGGCCGCGGCTTTCGTAATAGGCCAAGGCCGCATCAAAGGAGATGGCCACCGGGGTCGAGCCGGGGTCGGGGCGCAGGCGCAGGTCGGTGCGGAACACATAGCCATGCGCCTGGCGGTCCTCCATCAGGCCGACCAGCTTCTGCACCATGCGCGAATAGGTCCTGGTGGCCTCGTCGGGATCCTTGAGCACCCCCTTTTCGAGGTCGTAGAACACCACGATGTCGATGTCGGAGGAGTAGTTCAGCTCCTGGCCGCCATGCTTGCCCAAAGCAAACACGGCGAGACCCGAATTGGCGGCCGTGGCCTGTTCAGGCGGCAGCGTCAGCAGGCCCTTGTCGGATGCCTGGCGCATCAGCAGGTTGAGCGCCGCCTCGAGCGCGGCGTCAGCCAGGTCGGACAGGGCCGCGGTGGCCTGGGCGGTGGTCCAGGCGCCACCGGTTTCGGCAATGGCGGCGAGCAGGGCCGTACGGCCCTTGGCGATGCGCAGCACCGGGCCCAAAGCAGCCTCATCGACAGCGGTGGTGCCGGCGGCGTCCACACTGGCCAGGATATCGATCAGGGCGCCATCGGGATTGTCCCGCAGCGCGGCGATCAGCCAGTCGACATTGTCCTGCGCCAGCCCCAGCAGATAGGGCGCCGATTCCAGCAGCGGACCGATGGCGGCGCTGCTCTTGATGAGCGCCGCACTCTGGGCTCCTGGCAACTGCCCCAGCCAAGCAGCAAAGACCGGCATGTCGATCGTCGGGAGGGCGTTCAGCTTTGTTACCATGGCAAAGCGATAGCGCGGTGGCCCCAGCGGGGCAAGGTCGGGGCCCGTCACATCCGTTCGCCGGCGCGGCAGGTACAAGTCTAGGACGCGGGCAGATCGATCACGGCGCGGACGCCGGGCGCGTTGTCCTCGATGCGGAATTCCCCGCCATGCAGCCGGGCCACGGCATTGACCAGCGACAGGCCGAGGCCGGAGCCATTGTCGGAGCGGCTCTTTTCCAGCCGGACGAAGCGCTCGATCACCCTTTTGCGGTCGGGCTCGGCAATGCCGGGACCATTGTCGGCCACCTCGATCAGCACGCGATCGCCCGCCTGGCGCAGGCCGACCATGATGCGCCCCTGCCCTGCCCCTTCGGGCCGGGCATATTTGACGGCGTTTTCGAGCAGGTTGACCATGGCCTGGCCGATCAGCTCGCGATTGGCGCGCAGGTGCACGCCCGGGGCAATGGCGGTCTCGACCAGGATATTCTCGTCTTCGGCCACCGGGCCATAGAGTTCGGCAACATCGGCGACGATGGTGCTGACGTCGATGTCGGTGAGGGCGCCGGAGGGCGCGCCGGCCTCGACGCGGGCGATCATCAGCAGCGCATTGAAGGTCTGGATCAGCCGGTCGCTCTCGGCAATGGTGGTTTCGAGCGCCTGCTGGCGGCTGGCGTCGCTGGCGCCCTCGCGCAAAGCCGACTCGGCCTGGTTGCGCAGCCGGGTCAGCGGCGTCTTGAGATCGTGCGCGACATTGTCGGTGACCTCCTTGAGCCCCTGCAGCAGCTGCTCGATGCGGTCGAGCATGGCGTTGAGGTTGGTGGCCAGGCCGTCGAACTCATCGTTTCGCTTGGTGACGGGCACGCGTTCGCTCAGATTGCCCGACATGATCTTGGTGGAGGTGTCGCGGATGGCATCGATGCGGCGCAGCACGCGCTGGGCGGTAATGCCGCCGGCAATGAGGGAAAAGAAGATGATGCCGAGCACGCCGAGCAGGAAACTCTGCACGATGATGGCGGAAAAGCCGCGCCGCTCGACCACGTCGCGGCCGACCACGAGGCGCATGCCATTGTTCAGCTCGACCGAGCGCACCACGGCATAGCCGGCATTGGGCGGTGGCGGCTGGCGCCCCTCGAGCTGGTCGGGGGTTTCGGTGAGGGCATTGGCGCGCTCATAGTCAAAGCCGTAGGTGCCCGGGCTCAGCAGCACCTCGACGGGCACATCGGTGACATTGCCGAGCAGATATTGCCCGGTGGCGTCGCCCAGATAATAGACGCCCGGCCCCGGGGCGCGGGAAATGCGCTCGACGGCAAAGGCCAGGGCGCGAATGCCCTGGCGCGCATCGATGCGCTGCAGCGCCAGGATTTCGCGGTCGATCTCGTCGGCCTGCTGGCGCTGGATCGAGACGCTCGACTGCCAGCCGATAAAGCCGAGCAGCAGGATCGAGAAGAGGGAGAAGATCAGGATGAAGGTCGCCGTCAGGCGGACGGTGGAGGTGCGCCAGAGCTGGGCGAAGCGGCTGAACCGGAGCACGGGCCTACTCGCGGATCATGTAGCCGGCGCCGCGCACCGTGTGCAGCAAGGGGCTGGCATGGCCCTTGTCGATCTTGGAGCGCAGGCGCGACATGTGGACGTCGATGACATTGGTCTGGGGGTCGAAATGATAGTCCCAGACGTTTTCCAGCAGCATGGTGCGCGTCACCACCTTGCCGGCATTCTTCATCAGATATTCGAGCAGGCGGAATTCGCGCGGCTGCAGCAGGATGGCCTCGCCATCGCGCTCGACCTTGCGTGACAGGCGATCGAGGGTCAGCCCGCCCACGGCATAGCTGGTGGCGGCCTCGGAAGGGCTGGACCGGCGCGCCAGCACCTCGACGCGGGCCAGCAGTTCGGCAAAGGCATAGGGCTTGGTCAGGTAGTCGTCGCCGCCGGCGCGCAGGCCGGTGACCCGGTCATCGACCTCGCCCAGGGCGGACAGGATCAGCACGGGGGTCTGGTCACCTTCGGCGCGCAGCGACTCGACAATGCTGAGGCCATCGCGGCGCGGCAGCATGCGGTCGACGATGAGCACGTCGTAATCCATGCCCGCAGCCATGGCATAGCCGGTTTCGCCATCGGCGGCGTGGTGGGTGATGTGGCCGGCTTCGTCGAGCGCCTGCATCAGATAGCTGGCGGCTTCCCGGTCGTCTTCGATCAGCAGAATTTTCACCGGAGCCCCCAAGGCCAATGTGAACGACGCGCGGCTGCGCGGGTGCAGCATATCGGGCATCTGGTCCCCTCTACCCGCAGGGGCAAGGGGCGGGTGTGGCCAGGGCAGCACGCTGCCCTGGCCATGATCGTTACTCGCTCAGCGGCAGGCCGATGAAGCGGGCTTCGCCATCGCGGCTGGCCTTGATCAGGGCGGTGTTGAGCCCCTTTTCCTTGACCGCATCGAGGGCGGCCTCGAACTCGTCCAGCGTTGCCACCGGCGTGTTGTTGACCTCGACGATGGTGTCACCAATGGCCAGGCCCTTTTCGGCCGCGGCGGAGTCTTCTTCAACGTTCTGGATCAGCAGACCGCCCGAACCATCGGCATTGGGCACCAGGGTCAGGCCGACGCTGGACTTGCCGGGCAGTTCAGCCGGCGGGACCGGCTGGGACGGCTGTTCGGTGGCGGCCGCTTCCTCGGTGAGGGTCTGCAGCTTGACCGACAGCTTGGTCTCGGCCCCGTCGCGCCAGATGGTCAGCTCGACGGTGGATTCGGGGGCCTTGCCGGCAATGGTGCGGCTGAGGTCGAGCGCGTCATCGATGGGGTCGCCATCGACGGCGGTGATGATGTCGCCCGACTTGACGCCGGCAGCACCGGCGGGGCCGTCAGAGGCCGGCTCGCGCACGATGGCGCCCTTGGCATCGGCCAGGCCGACACCATCGGCGATATCGCGCGTCACGTCCTGGATGGAGACGCCGAGATAGCCACGGGTCACCGAGCCATCGTCGATCAGCTGCTGGACAATGCCCTTGACCGTGGCGGCGGGGATGGCAAAGGCGATGCCGACATTGCCGCCATTGGGCGAATAGATGGCGGTATTGACGCCGACCACCTGACCCTTGGTATTGAAGGCCGGGCCACCGGAATTGCCGGTATTGACGGCCGCGTCGATCTGCAGGAAATCGCCATAGCTGGAGCCGCCGATATTGCGGCCCTCGCCCGAGATCACGCCCACCGTCACGGTGCCGCCCAGGCCAAAGGGATTGCCCACGGCCACGACCCAGTCGCCGACGCGGCTGGATTCGGTCTCGAACTGCACGAAGGGCAGATCGGTGCCCTCGATCTTGAGCACGGCCAGATCGGTGCGCTCGTCGGTGCCGACAATGGTGGCTTCGGTTTCGGTGCCGTCGTCGAACACGACCGTGACCTTGGTGGCGTCCGCGACGACGTGATTGTTGGTGACGACATAGCCGTCAGCCGAGATCACGAAGCCCGAGCCGGCCGCCATGTACTGGCGCGGCTTGGCGCCGGGACCGTCACCGCGGGGGTCCTGCCCTTCCTGGCCGAACTGGTCAAGGAAGTCGCGGAAGGGATGACCCTCCGGCAGGTCAGGGAAGTTGAAATCGAACTGGCGACCGCCGCGCTGCATCGGGGTGCCGGCCTCCTGGGCCTCGACCAGGATGGAGACCACGGCCGGCTTGACCGCCTCGACGAGGTCGGCAAAGCCGGCATGGGGCTGGATGGCGTCGGGCACGACGATCTGCGCCGCGTTCTGCACCTGCGCATTGGCGGCCTGGCCGGTAATGACATAGGCGGTCGAAACACCGCCGATACCAATCAGCAGCGCCAGGGCCGAAACCCCGAGCCAGCGACCGGTACGCTTCATGATGGATGAACGCATCGCGAATTCTTCTCCTTCGGACAAGCCCTCAACAGCTTGTGGGCCTCTTATGCAACAGCCCAACTTGCTGGCAGGTTGCAGCCACATTAAGGTTTGGCAATGTTGACGCCAGCATTGTGGCAGCGCCAGCCCTAATGTGGCGGATCGAGGGCGTCGAGCGCGGCCTGTTCCTCGGGGCTGAGGGCCTGCGGCGCGGGCGTAATGCGGCGACTGCGGCCCTGCAGCACCAGGACCAGCAATCCACCCAGCAGCAGCGCCGGCGCGGCAATCCACAGCAGCATGGTGTGGCCATTGACCCGCGGGTTGAGCAGCACGAACTCGCCATAGCGATCGACCAGATATTGCTGCACCGCTTCGTCGCTGTCGCCGGCGACCAGGCGCTCGCGCACCAGCACGCGCAGATCGCGGGCCAGATCGGCATCGCTGTCGTCGATCGACTGATTCTGGCAGACGAGGCACCGCAGCCCGGCCGAGAGGTCGCGGGCGCGCTGTTCCAGCACCGGATCGCTCAGCACCTCGTCGGGGCTGACGGCCAGGGCCGTGCCGCTGAGCAGCAGGGCCATGGCCAGCATGAGCGCCCGCAACCAGCTCATAATGCGGCCACCTTCGCCTTGGCAGCGCGGCGCGGGGCGCCGACGCGCAGCTTGCGGTCGGTCAGCGAGATCACGCCGGCAAAGGCCATCAGCAGGGCGCCCAGCCAGATCAGGGTGATATAGGGCTTGTGCCAGATCCGCACGATATGGGTATCGTCGAGCGGCTCGCCCAGCTGCAGGTAGAGCTGGGAAAAGCCATAGGTCTCGATCGCCGCCTCGGTGGTGGGCATGCCGCTGGCGACATAGGTGCGGCGGTCGGCCATGGTGGTGCGCGTCTTGCCATCGGGCGCGGTGATGGTGAAATGGCCCTCATCGGCCAGAAAATTGGGGCCGGGCACCTGTTCGAAGCTGTCAAAGGCAATGGTATAGCCCGACAGTTCGGTGGTCTCGCCGGGATTGAGCGTGGTCACCCGCTCGGTCTCCCAGGCGCTGGTCGAGACGATGCCGAGCACCGTCACCCCCATGCCGAAATGACCCAGGGCGGTGGAAAAGGCCGAGCGCGGCAGGCCCACCAGGCGCCGCCAGCTCTCCTGCACCGGCAGCCGGCCCAGCCGCGTACGCTCGACCAGTTCGGCAAAGGCGCCGAAGGAAACCCAGAAGCCGAGCAGCAGGCCGAGCGGGGCCAGCGAGACCGAGACCCCGCCCAGAGCCGAGATCAGGATGGTGAAAAAGATCGCCAAAGCCGCCGCCCCCATCAGGCGCTGCGCCGCCGCGAGCACATCGGCGCGCTTCCAGGCCAGCATGGGCCCGAAGGGCAGCACCAGCAGCAGCGGCGCCATCAGCGCGCCGAAGGTCAGATTGAAGAAGGGCGCGCCCACCGAGATGGAGGTGCCGGCCAGCGCATCGAGCAGCAGCGGATAGAGCGTGCCGACCAGCACAGCGCCGACGGCGGTGGCCAGGAACAGGTTGTTGAGGATCAGCGCGCCTTCGCGGCTGACCGGGGCGAACAGCCCGCCCTGCCGCAGGGCGGCGGCGCGCAGGGCGAACAGGGTGAAGGCCCCGCCGATGACCAGCGCCAGCAGGGTCAGGATGACGAGGCCGCGCGTCGGATCGCTGGCAAAGGTATGCACCGAGGTCAGGATGCCCGAGCGCACCAGGAACGTACCCAGCAGCGACAGCGAAAAGGTGATGATCGAGAGGAACACGGTCCAGATCTTGAGCGCATTGCGCTTTTCCATCACCAAAGCCGAATGCAGCAGGGCCGTGCCGGCCAGCCAGGGCATGAAGCTGGCATTTTCCACCGGATCCCAGAACCACCAGCCGCCCCAGCCGAGTTCGTAATAGGCCCAGTAGGAACCCATGGCGATGCCCAGGGTCAGGAAGACCCAGCTCAGCATGGCCCAGGGGCGCACCCAGCGGGCCCAGGCCTGGTCGATGCGGCCCGAAATCAGCGCGGCAATGGCAAAGGAGAAGCACACCGAAAAGCCGACATAGCCGGCATAGAGCAGCGGCGGATGGATGGCGAGGCCAATGTCCTGCAGCACCGGATTGAGGTCATTGCCCTCCAGCGGCGCCGGAAAGACCCGGGCGAAGGGATTGGAGGTAAAGAGGGTAAAGCCGGCAAAGGCGGCGGTGAGCAGGCTCTGGGTGGCCAGGACCAGGGTCAGCAGGTCATCGGGCAGGCGACGGCCGAAGGCGGCGACCATGGCGCCGAAGGTGACGAGGATGAAGATCCACAGCACCATGGAGCCTTCATGATTACCCCAGACGCCGGAAATCTTGAAGATCAGCGGCTTGAGCGAATGGGAATTGTTCACGGCCAGCAACAGGGAGAAGTCGGAGGTGACAAAGGCCTGGATCAGCGCCAGGAAGGCCACGGCCACCAGCACGAACTGCAGCACGGCGGCCTGACTCAGCACCAGGGCGATGCGCGTTCCCGAACGCCAGAACAGGTAGCCGCCAACCGTGGTCATGGTGGCAATGGCAAAGGCGAGGATGAGGGCGAAGTGGCCGAGTTCAATGCTCATGGCGTCGCGGTCTCCGGGCGCCACTCGCCGCTGGCCTTGAGGGCGTCGACGACTTCCTTGGGGATGTAGTTCTCGTCATGCTTGGCCAGCACATTGGTGGCGGTGAAATCGCCCTCGGGGCCCATGGCGCCCTCGGCGACCACGCCCTGCCCCTCGCGGAACAGATCGGGCAGCAGGCCGCTATAATGGGCGGTGACGTCGGCCACGCCATCGGTGACGATGAAAACATTGTCCTGGCCCGTACGGACCCAGCTGGCCTCCTTGACCAGGCCGCCCAGGCGGATGGGCTGGCCCACGGCCACCTCGCGGGCGATGATGTCGGAGGGCGAATGAAAGAACACGATCTGGTCGCGCAGCGCCACCAGCACCAGGGTGGTGGCCAAAGCCAGCACCAGAGCCAGCCCGCCGATCACTGCCAGCCGCTTCTGCTTGCGGCTCCAGCCGGGCTTGCGAACGCCAATGGGCATGGTCATGGTTGAGCTCCCGTAATGGTAAGGCCGGCCTCGAGCGCGATGGTGTCGAGATCGCCGCGGTCGAAGGCCTGAGGAAAGGCGGCGACGGCGGCGTCAAAGGCGGCCTGGGCCTTGGCCTTGTCGTCCAGCACCAGATAGGCGCGCACCAGCTGGGTCCACTCCTCGACGGAGCCGCCGCTGGCGGCGAGGCGACTGGCGAGGCCGGTGACCATCTGGCCGATCATCTCGGTTTCCTCGGCACTGAAGGCCTGGGCCGGGGCGCCGGCGGGCACCGCGCCGTCATTCTGCGCCAGGGCCAGGCCCTGCCGGGCCGAAGCCAGCCAGGGCTCGTCGCCGACCGACAGCGCCAGCGCAGCGTTCCAGGCGTCGACGGCGGCAGTGAATTCCCCCTGCCGGGTCAGTTCGGATGCCAGGTAGAGCCGCGACATGACATGGCGCGGATCGCTCTGGGCGGCGGCGCGCAGCAGGGTCATGGCCGCCGGCGAGCCGGTGCCGTCCGCTGCCAGCAGCAGGGCTTCGGCCTGCCGCGTCTGCAGGTCGGGCGTCGGCCCTGACAGGGCAATGATGCGGCCATAGGCCTTGGCGGCGTCGGCATAGCGGCCGATCTGGAGATAGGCCGGGGCGATCACCGTCCAGCCGCGCAGGTCATCGGGATTGTCGGCCAGGGCGGTTTCGATGCGGGCAATGGCGGCATCGAGGTCGAGGCCGCCGGCCGCGAGGGGATCGGGGCTTTCGGCCATGGTGCGGCCGGCCAGCGGCTGCGATGGCAGGTCGGGACTGCCCAGCAGGGCGTAGAGCGCCAAAGCCAGAACGGCCATGGCGCCCAGCCCGGCCAGCAAGGGGGCGCGACCCAGTTCGGGGCGGCTGGCGGCGGCGGGCCGGCTTTCCGCCTTGAGGCGCAGGATTTCGCGGGCAAGCTCGGCCTTGGCGGCCAGCGCATCGGCCTCTTCGAGCTTGCCGGCGGCAAGGTCCGCGTCAATGCCGGCCAGCACAAGCGCGAATTGGTCATTGCTACCGGCCATTTCCGGTCGCGTTGCGTTGACCGTCCGCGGGCCGGCTGCGTAAACAAGGGCAGCGCACGCAATGGCGGTAACAGCGATGGCGATAAACCAGAAAATCATGGGTCCCGGATGCTGGGCGCCGGCATGGCGCAACTGGGTTCCATCTATAACCGGAATGCGGCGGAAAACTACCCGGACAGCGCCCGGAACAGGGGACGCATTGCCACAGGCAGGCGCCGGCGCATGAGCCAGCTCAAGGCCGACTTCCTGATCATCGGCAGCTCGCCGCTGGCCCGGCTGCTGGCCGGCCTCCTGGCTTCGCACCATGGCAGGACGGTGCTGCTGCAGGCCCGGGACCTGGCCGGCCGGCGCCTGCGGCCGGGCGTGGATCTGTCGGTGGGGGCGATCACCCGGCCCGAAAGCTGGGCGCTGCTGGCGGCCGCCGTGCCGGAAACCACGCGACTGGTGCGCCGCATCGGCAAGCGCGCCGCGCTGACGCGGCTCGACCCGATTCTGTTTGCCGACCGGGCATCGGGTCAGGCTGAACTGGGCCATATCCGGCACATGGCGGCCGGCTTCGGGCTCGCGGCAGAGCGCCTCCCGCCGCACAGCCTGGGCCCGGACCGCGAGGGCCTGGTGCTGCGCGACGCCGTCCTGCTCAACCGACCGGTACTGGAGCCGGCGCTGGACCGCTGGCTGGCTCAGCTCGGGGTGCGGCGACTCGACCCGGATCTGGGGATCGCGGTGGCCGATGATGGCCGGGCCGTGGTGACCCTGGACGATGCGAGCATCGAGATCGGCCAGACGCTGCTGGCCGATGATGCGGCCATCCTCGCCCATCTGCCCGATATCGCCTGGCCGGCGCTGCTGCAGCGGCAGGATGCCAGCCTTGTTCTCACCCGACCTGTGCCGCCCATCGCGGCCCCGGTAATGGTCGCGCTCGATACCGGCATCGTGCTGCAGCAGCAGGCCGAGGGCGGCGTGCTGGCCCAAGGTGCGGGCGGCATGGTCGGACTGGCCGGGCAGTTGGGCGTGCTGCTCGGCCTGCCTTATGCCTTCGAACAGGCGGGACAGGCCAGCTTTGTCCGGCTCGGCACCCGCGACGGCGCCCCGGCTTTGGGCCGCGTGGGCGGCACGGGCCCCGACATTCTGGCCGGCTTCGGCCCTATCGGCGCGTTTCTCGCGCCGGCCTTGGCGCGCTGGCTGTGCGGCGTGGCCAGCCCGGCGGAAAACGCCTGGTGCGCGGCGCGGCTGGTCAATCGCGATGGTAGCATGGCCCCGGTCAGCGATATCGGAGCCATGCCATGAGGGGCCAGCCCAATCGCCTCGCGGCCGAGACCGCCGGCCCCTTTGCCGGCAGCGCCATCGACCGCGCCCTGACACTGCAGTTCCGCCTCGACGGGCGCGTCATCCATGGCTTTGTCGGCGACAGCGTGCTCAGCGCCGTGCTGGCAGCCGGCGTGGACACGATCGGCCGGCTTCACGACGGGCCTGTTGCGCTGTCGGGCCGGTTCGCGCCTTCCATCATTGCCGTCGCCCAGGCCCACGAGCCGCAGCGGGCGCTGGCCATGGCCCGCGCCCCGGCCACCGCGGGCGCCGACTATGTGACCTTGCCGCAGCAGCAGGGCCCGGCCTGGCTGGCCGGGCTGCGCCGAATGGTGCGGCCGCGCGGCACGCTGGGGCTGGCCCTGCCCGAGGACGACGTCCTGCCCCTGCCCTTCATGGACAGCCTTGGCACGGTTGAGGCTCCACCCGACCTGATCGTGGTGGGTGGCGGCGTATCGGGCATGGCAGCGGCGGTGGCGGCGGCCCATGCCGGCCTGCGCGTCGTCCTGCTCGAGGCCACGGCGCGCCTGGGCGGCAGCGCCCAGCTGTTCGGCACGCTGGAGGGCGAGGAAACCGCCGATGCCAGCCTGCTGCGGCTGGGCACGGCCATTGCCGGCTCCGACGCCATTACCGTACTCACCCGCGCGGCGGCGTTTGCCGCAAGGCCGGGTGCGGTGCGTGTCCACATCACCGATACCAGTGCGGCGCACCCCACGGGCCGCGTGGTTGAGCTGCAGGCCAGGCACATCGTGCTGGCCACCGGGACCAGCGAGCGCCTGCCGGTCTTTGCGGGCAATCGCCTGCCCGGTACGGTCGGGGTGCGGGAGGCCCATGACCTGGCCCGGGATTACGGGGTCTGGTGCGGCCAGTCGGCGCTGGTGGCCACCAGCAGCAATGTGGCCTATCGACTGGCCATGCTGGCGCGCGATGCCGGCATTGCCGTGCCGCGCATCATGGACAGCCGCACCCAGCCGCAATCGCGCTTCATCGAATATTCCAAGGCCTATGGCATCACCATGGCCCCCGGCACCAGCATTGTCGGGGTCCGCCCGGCCCCCCAGGGGCGGGGCCTGGCCATAAAGGCGCAATTGCGGGTGGACCGGTTCTGCCGCGACGAGCCGCTGCTGACGGCCGACCGGCTGGTGATCTGCGGCGGCTGGCAGCCCGAGCTCGACCTCTGGCACATGGCGGGCGGCGCCAGCGGGTGGAATGCGCCGCTGCAGCGGCTGGAGGCCAGCCACGACCCCGATGCAATGGTGCTGGCGGGCAATGCTGCCGGCCATCGCGGCCATCACGCCTGTCTGGCGAGCGGGGCGGCGGCCATCGACCGGCTGCTGGGCCGGCCCGTGGCGAGCGTGACCGAGCGGGATGTCGACCCGATCTATGATAGCCGCGATGGCGCGACGCCACTGGCGCCGGCTTCGGTCGGCGCCAGTCCGGCAGCCTTCCTCGATGCGGGACGCAGCGGCGTGGTGCGACCGGCAGCGCCGGCCCCACGCTGGTGGGACCGGTTGTCCTGGGTCCGGCGACCCGTGGCCTGGTCGCTGGCCGATGGGCCGCTGGCCCTGAGCTGCAGCGATATCGCCGCCGGGGTGGGGCTGGGCCTCGTGGCGCCCGAGCGTGCCGGCGCCGTGGCGCAGGAGCGGGTGGCCATGGTCGCCATGGCAACCGCAGCCGTCAGTGAGACGGCGCCCGTTCCCCTGCCCGCGGCGCCGCTGGTGCCGGGTTTCCTGGCGGGACGGTTCGGCGAGAATGCGCAATTGTGGCTGATAGCGCCCGATGAAGCCCGCGCGCTCGAGCCCGGCGCGCTGATCCAGGCCAATGCTGACAGTATGGATCCGCTGGCTGCCATCGGCGTGGTGTTGCGCCAGACCGAGGCCGGCGCCGTGGCCCTGTTGGCCGCCAGCCATGCCCGGATCGAGCAGAGACCGGTCGTGCGCGAGTCCGGTCGCGCCACGGCGATACGACTGGTGGCGGCCTATGACGGGGAGCGTGGCTAGCTGGTGCGTTCGGCCGAGGCGCGGGCGCGCCGCAGGGTTTCGGCATATTCGGGGTTGAAGCGCACTTCGGCCATCTTGATGCCGGCATCGAGCCGGGCCGCGATCACCGGATCGGCCGGGTTCTGTCGGATCAGTTCGAGATTGCGCTGCAGCTGCATTTCGAGCGCTTCGCCGGACTGGCTCCAGGCCTGGTCGAACACGGCATTGAGGGCCATTGAGGCGCGGCAGTCGCGCACCGTGGCCAGGAGGTAAATGCCATTGATGGCGGCCAGGATGCGATCATCGTCGAGACGGTCGGCGCTGGCGTCACGGCCGCGGCGCAGCGCCTGGTTGAGGTCGGGCACCACTTCGCGCAGGCGCGGCTCGATGCGGTCGGAGACCTGCTTGGTGAGGCCCGACAGCACGGCGGCCCACTGGCTGCCGCGTTCGAATTCGATATAGCCGGTCAAGGCGCGCACCAGGCGATGGAAACGCTCCAGCCCGCGGCAGACCAGGTCGATATCGGCAAACGGCCCGGTGGGCTGCAGCAGGTGGATCTGGTTTTGCGCATGCGCCAGCATGGCGTCGATGACGGGGGAAAAGCCGCTGCGCGACACCGACAGCTCATTGGCATTGCCGGACAGCTTGATGACGGTGGTGATCAGCCGGGTCGGATTGGCGATCTGTCCCATGGCGGCATGGAACAGCAGCGCGGCCAGCGGCTGGTCATTGAGCGGCATGGACTGCAGGGCGGCGCCCAGGGCGGAATCCTCGCCGATGGCATTGATGGCCTTGCCGAAGGCGACGGCCTTGGGCAGCAGCGGCCGGCCGCGCAGCGCATTGAGCAATTGCGGCAGGGCGGCGCGGGCTTCGTCGCTGCCCAGCATGGCGCGCAGGCGGCGGCCGACCTCGGGATCGGCCTCGGCGGCAGCGAGTGCCGCCTTCATCCGCGCCATGACCTTGGCCATTTGCGGCTCGAGCGCGGCGGCGGTAAGGCTGCCATCGGCAATCTCGTCGGCCGAGATGAAATCGGCACAGAGGTCGCGATAGACCCAGGTCCAGCCGGCCACGATGCTGCTGCGCCGAATCGATCCCTGAAACGGAAATGTCGCGGGATCTTCGACGACGACAACATCGAGCATGCCGGCAAAAGGCCGCACGACCGGGCGCGCGGCGCGGCTGGAGGAGCGGGCAGCGGGGACTGCAGGTTCGGATCGATTGGCAGCTTGGGACATATAAGCAGTCGGTCTGGGAAGCGATACTGCCCCAAGCCTATCTGCCGTTGGTAAATAATCCTTACTGCGTCCGCCGCAGGTTCGCGTTTATGCAGCGCCTTTTTCGACCGTCCAATTGCCGGTCTGTTCGCGGCAGGCCGTGCCCTTCTTGACGAAATCCTGGCCACCGAGCTTGACGGTATGGGTGAAGTCGCGGCAGTCGAGATTGTTGACCCGGACATAGGGGCCGACGGCAACCGAACCGGAGGTGCCGGCAGTGCCGGTCCAGGCGCGCGGGGCGCCGGGGCGGCCAAACTGCAGGGCATAGAACTGGGCGGTATTGGCAGCGGCAATATCGGTGCTCGACATGCGGGCCGCGGCGGCAGCATCGACAAAGCCGCTCGACACGCTGGTCGTGGCCAGGGCCTGCTGGGTGGTCTGGGCCGGGCTGGCTACCATCGGGGCGGCAAACAGCGGCGCGGCAGCGACCACTGGCGCCTGAACCACCTGAGTCGTACCGGTGCTGCTGCACGCAGCCAGGGTCAGGGCGAGCAGTGGCGTGGCAAGGATGGCGAAGCGGTTCATGTTTTCAGGCCTCTGGATGGTTGGATGCGTCATGTTGTTGCAATAAGGCGAAAGTGCGTCAGCCTGCAGCCCGGGCCACCCCGCCCTGGCGTGCCGTCGGCAGCCGCAGCTCGACCTGCAAACCGCCCAAGGTCGAGCGTTTCAAGGTCAGCGTGCCGCCGTATACATCCACCAGTTCCTTGACGATATCGAGCCCCAAGCCGCTGCCGGGCGTTTTCTCGTCCAGCCTGACACCGCGACGCAACACTTTTTGCGCGTCAGGCTCGCTGAGACCGGGGCCGTCATCATCGATACGGATCAGCAGCATGGTGCCGGCGGTGCCGCGCTCGGCGTCGAGGCGCAGTTCGACCCGGCCGGACGACCACTTGCAGGCATTGTCGAGCAGATTGCCTGCCATTTCCTCGAGGTCGGTCTCATCGCCGCGGAACCAGGGCAAGCCGGCATCGACTGGTGGCTGGGTGATGGCGACATCGGGATGGATCTTGGCCATGACCCGGCTCAGGCGCAGCAGGATCTGGGCGGCATCGGCCTTCTTGCCGACCAGGTCGGTGCGGGCCGTCAGCCGGGCGCGGTCGAGATAGGTGCTGACCATGGCGCTCATCTTGGCGCTTTGCGCCAGCACGACATCGGCCAGCCCGCCCTTTTGCGCCCCGGCCTCGTTGCGCAGCACGGCGATCGGCGTCTTGAGACCATGGGCGAGGTTGCCGACCTGGTTGCGCGCCCGCTCGATGATCTGGGCATTGGAGGCCAGCAATTCGTTGACCTCCTCGGCCAGCGGCGCGATCTCGCGCGGATAGGATCCGGTCACCGCCACGCTCTCGCCCTCGCGCACGCTTTCGATGGCGGCACTCAGCCGGTCGATGGGCCGCAGGGCAAAGCGGGCGACGATGAAGCTCATCACCGCCAGCATCACCCCCACCGCGCCCAGCACGATGAAGGCCTGGCCGCGGAAATCGTCGACGAGGCCGAGGATTTCGCTGAGATTGCCGGTGACGACGATTTCATAGGTCTGGGGGGCCACCGTCACCCGGCGCTCGACCACGCGGACGCGCGTGCCAAAGGCATCGTCGGTGATGGCGGTGTCGCGGCCGGTGGCGCTGGCCGGGCCGGCAATGTCGGGCATGTCGATGCCGACCACGGAGGGGGAGAGGTTGTAGAGCGTGCCGTCGGTGTCGCGGATCACCCAGTACCAGCCCGAGCGCGGCCGGCCGAAGCGCGGATCGGTCAGTTCGATGGCATCGCTCTGCGGATCGCCGGTTTCGAGCAGCGCCCCGGTCAGGCTCTCGATATGGAAGTCCAGCGTTTCGGTCAGGGAGGTGTCGAGCGCGCGCGAATAGAGGTCGGTCAGCAGGAAGCCGGTGGCCACCAGCGCCACGATCAGCCAGCCCGCCGACAGCCAGAGCAGCGACGCCGCAATCGAGCCCTTTCTCATTGGAACACGGAGGATGGGTTGAGATTTGGATCAGGGCGAGGCGAAAGGGACGGGTCTTGAGCACCGGAGCGCAGCATAGGTTCGCCTATGTGAGCACCGGAAGCGCAGAAACCCGTCGCTTGCAGGCCGACCTCATCCAAATATCGGCCCATCCTTAGTCTTCAGCGATCTGGTAGCCCATGCCGCGCACGGTCTGGATGCAGTCCTCGGGCAGTTTCTTGCGCAGGCGGCCGACAAAGACCTCGATCGTGTTGCTGTCGCGGTCGAAATCCTGGTCGTAGAGATGCTCGGTCAGTTCGGTGCGCGAGATCACCTTGCCCTTGTGATGCATCAGATAGGTCAAAAGACGCAGCTCGTGGCTGGTCAGCTTCACCGACTGGCCATCGACCGTCACCTTGCCGGATCGGGCGTCGAGCCGCACGCTGCCGGAGACGATTTCGTTGGAGGCCAGGCCCGCCGAGCGGCGTACCAGAGCGCGGATGCGGGCCAGCACCTCTTCCATGTGGAAGGGCTTGGCGACATAATCGTCGGCGCCGGCATCGATGCCCTGCACCTTGTCGCTCCAGCGGTCACGCGCCGTCAGCAACAGCACCGGCATGGTCTTGCCGGCCCGGCGCCAGGATTCGAGCACCGACAGGCCATCCATCTGCGGCAGGCCGATATCGAGCACCACGGCGTCATAGGGCTCGGTTTCGCCGAGGAAGTGTCCCTCCTCGCCGTCAAAGGCCACATCGACGGCATAGCCACCTTCGGTCAGGGCGTCCTTGAGCTGGCGATTGAGATTGGTGTCGTCTTCGACAACGAGAATGCGCATATCCGGCCCCGCGGCGTTGGCTTGGTCTATTGGGCGCTCAGCACCAGGTTCTGGGCTTCCCCGGAAGCGGCCAGCACGCCGATATGGTACACCAGACGCCCGCCCTCGTCACAAACGGCGACATTGAGCACCTTGGCGCTGCCGTCGATGCCGGCCGAGGCCAGCACGGCGTCCAGCGACATGATCTGGCCGGAGGCCACCGCCTCCTGGATCTGGCGATTGTCGAGACAGGCCTGCGCCTGGGCCGCGCCAGAGCCCAGCAAAGCGAGCGCCAGCGCCAAAGCAAGCGGGGCCAGACGGAGGGGAAACAGTGTTTTCATGGACGCAATCTAGGGCAGCATTGCTGAATGGGACATGAATGGGGCGCCTTGGCCAATATGTCAAAACTTCAATGAGCTGCCGGCATCGCGCAGGATGGCATTGGCAGTGTGCCGGCTTTTGAGGTTGCGGGGCACGATCAGTGTCCTGCCGGATAAATTGATCCACTTTTCGTGTGATCCCTTGGCATTGACCAGCTTGTTGTACCCCAGCTGGCGGAGTTCGCTGACAACCGCCTTATAGTAGCCGTCAACCAATCACGCCGCCTGGATCGCTGGACGCTGCCAGATGATGGTCGGAATCAGGTCTTCGGGTGCCGCCGAGCGCAGTTCCTCTTCGGTAAAATGATTGGCCATGACCAGGCCCGGGCCAAGCTCCAGCATCACCGCCTCGAAGGCGTCAACGGTGGGCGCCTCGATGTGGAGGCCGATAATGTCACTCTGGGCATAAAAGACCTTTGCCTCATCGTCCCAGAGCGCGGTTACCGTAAATACGCGTTTTGCCATTTTCGCCTCGCCTAGAAAGACAGCCGGTGGGTCCAAATATCGCTCCCACCGGCCCGCATTGCAAGGCGGCCCTACGCCCTGGCAATATCCCCCTTGAGCCCCTGGCGCAGGAAGATCACCGCCAGGGATTCCATGATCAGATGCCCGGCCGAGCCGCTGTCGAGCGCCGGCAGGTCCACGCCGAGCACCTGGGCCAGGCCGGCCAGCAGCATGAAGCCGGCGGTGATATAGGTCTTGTAGCCACTCAGAATATCCATGATCGAACTCCATTGATCGGGTTTGGATGGGGATGCGGCAGAGCTGGCGGCCAGCAGGGCGGCCGCCCGAATTGCCGCGACGCGGGCTGACCAGCCCTTGCCGAAGGTGGCAAAGGTGCCGAGCCGGTGCAGAAAGCCGAGGCGGCGGTCGCAGAGCGCGCCAATCAGGCCGGCAGCACCCGCGCGGGCCACGTGGCTGCCGATCGCCGCCAGTGTCAGCGGGCCAATGATGCCATCGGTCTGCACGCCCAGTTCCGCCTGCAGCGTAGCCACGGCGCGCGCCGGGCCGGAATTGACGGCAAAGTCGAACAAAGCCAGGTCGAGCCCGGCCGGCAGCTGGCCGGCCCGGCTGGCGTCCCAGTAGAGGGCGCGATAGATGCGCGCCGCCTCGGCCCGCTGCAATTGCTGCACCGCGCTTTTGGGCAGCGCCCACCAGGGCGAGACCTGCCGCCAGCGCGCCAGCGTCTTGCGGGTAATGCCCAGATTGGTGGCGCCGCCGGGATCGCCGGGATGGTCGGCATAGCCGCCCTCGTGCCGCAGCACCGCGTCCAGACAGAGGTCGAAGCGGGTTCTAGCCATGGAAAACTCCTGATGCGGCATGGCCCGCGCCCAGCACCGGGCTGAGCTGGGCCACCGAAAAGCTGAAGGCGCCGGGCAGGCTGGCGAAATCGAGCAACTGATCGGCGCTGGCATAGAGGGCCTGCGGCTGCGCCACGTCGATGACGCGCCTGACCACGCCGCCCTCGTTAATGGTCAGGCGATAGGCCTCGGGCCCATGCTCGAGCGGGGCATCTGCCAGCCCCCAGCCATCGCCATCGGCACGACTGCAGCGGATCCAGGTCAGGGCGATATCGCCGTTCGGCTGGCGCCGGGCGCGCAGATGCACAGGCGGCAGCGGCAGCGCCGGGCCTGGATCGACCGCCAGGCTCAGCGGGGTCCCCACGATGTCGACACTGCCGGCATAGAGCCGCAGCGCCCGCGTCTCGCCCAGCCAGGCCGGCTCGACCGGCAAGGCAACCACCCGGCTGTCAAGAATGACGATCCTGCCGCCGATGGCGGCCGGGCCAATGGCCGGCCCAGTGCCCTCCAGCCCGCGCAGCAGGCCGGTCAGCCGATAGCGCCCCGGCGCCACCAGCGCGGCCCCGGCAAAGCCCAGCACTTCCCAGGCGCCGGCATCGTTCTGCACCGCCAGCCGGTTGCTGCCGGCCAGAACGGCGAGGTCTTCCGCCGAGGCCAGGTGCCCTGCATGCAGCGTCACCTCAACCCCGGCCCCGCGCTCCCAGACCGCGCTCGGCCCGGCTGTCAGCGGCGTCGCCAGCACGCCCAGCTCGCCGCGTCGCTCGAGGCTGGCCAGATTGGTGCCGGTGGTCTCGTCCACCAGTTGCAGCGCGCCCGGCCAGGGCTGGGCATAGCCGGCCAGCACCAGGCGCGCGCGGGTCGGCTCGGCCGGCAATGGCGGCAATTGCGCCAGCGCCAGGAGCGGCACGGCGCGCACGGCGCTGTCGCTGCCGCCGCGCAGCGGGCGGTCGCCGCCTATCGCCACCGAAGCCAGGGCCGGCAGCGTCTGCGCCGTCACTTTTCGGGTCAGCCCGTCGGTGATGGCGGTGATCTCGAACGGGCCTTCGGCGAGCCCCTCGATGCCGACCACGTCGCCGGGTTCCAGCGCCAGCTGCGCCGGCGGCAGGTCAAACTCGAGGGTTTCGCGGCGGGCGCTCTGGCCATCGAGCAGGCGTTCCGCCGCCAGCCTGGCCGCGGCGCCGTCAAGCACCAGTGCCATGCTCTCACCCGCCAGCGGCCCCTCGGCCCGCGCCACGGCCGTCACCGTGCCGGTCAGGTAATCGCGCTCGCGGTCGACAAAGCTCAGCGCCAGCCGCCCCGGCTTTTCCGCCGGATCGCCACGGCGCCGCGACAGTGTCGGGCCCTCTCCCTGCGCCAGCAGCGCCGGCGCGAGCGTGGTCATCGCCTGCCGGCGCGCTGCGCCCAGCTGCAGCCCGCCGGGGGCGTGGCGCAGCCCCTGCCCCGTCACCGCCAGCAGCGGCTCGAGCGCGGCGCGGCCGGTGGTGGCATTGCCCAGCGTATAGCCGCTGACAAAGGGCAGGCTCGCCTCGGCCGTCAGCGTCACGCCATGCTCGGCGGCCAGAGCCCGTGCCAGCTCGTCGCTGGCGAGGCCCCCCAGCCGGCCAGTCAGCCAGTGGCCGGTGCGGTGGTTGACGCCGTCCGACCAGATTTCGCTCAGCGCCGGAAAGGCCGGCCAGGGCCGGGCGTCCCAGCTCCAGTGATAGATGCGGTCGGTGTCCACCATGCCGGGCGGATTATTGGCCGGGTCGCGCCAGAAGGCCTGATGGGCACGCAGAGCCTGGCGCTGGATCAGCGGGTCGGCCATGCCGCTGGAAAAATACGGCCGCCCGCTTTCCGCGCTCTTGTCGTCGCCAAAGATATTGGGCTGGTTGGCGCCCTTGTCGACGGCGCCGCAACCCAGCTCGGTAAACCAGATCGGCTTGGATCCCGGTACCCACGCCGTCGGAGTCCCATTGCGCACGCCGTTCGGCCGGTCATGATGGAGCTGGCTCCACCAGTTGCGCAGGTCCTTGAAGCGCCAGATCCACGCCTCGCCATGGGCGCCATCGGTGATGGGCGTGCGGATCTGGGCCAGCCGGTCGGCAGCACTGGCATAGAACCAGTCAAAGCCCTCGCCGCCGGCAATATTGGCGGCGAGATAGTCCACGTCATGCGGGCTGGTCCAGAGCGCCGCATCGGCATGGCCAGAACCGTCGCGCCAGTCGGCCAGCGGCATGTAATTGTCGATGCCCACGGCATCAATGGACGGGGAGGCCCAGAGCGGGTCGAGATGGAAGAGCTTGGTCGTGCCGCTCTGATAACCCGAATATTCGCTCCAGTCGGCGGCATAGGTGAGCCTGGTGGACGGCCCCATCACGGCGCGCACATCGGCGGCCAGGGTGACCAGCGCATTGACGAAGGGAAAGCCGGTGCCCGCCCCGCGCACGGTGGTCAGCCCCACCATTTCCGAGCCGATGATGAAGGCGTCGACGCCCCCGGCCGCCGCGGCCAGCCCGGCATAGTGCAGCACCATGGGCCGATAGGCGGCGACAAAGCTGGCCACCTGTACCGCCGCCGCCGCGCTGCGGTCCGGCGAGCCCGGCTGACCCGGCGCCGGATGGCAGGTGATGCGGCCGCGCCAGGGATAGGCCGCCTGCCCCGTCCCACCATAGGGATTGGGCAGACCATTGCCGGCCGGGATGTCCATCATCACCAGCGGATAGAGCGTGACGCGCAGCCCACGCGCCTTGAGGTCGGCAATGGCGGCCAGCACGGCGCTGTCGGACGGGGTGCCGCCATAGGCCGCGCCGCCATTGTGGAAGCTGACTACGGGCACATCGGGGCGCGTCAGCCCGGCCACCGACCAGTCGGTGTCGAGCATGGGCCGGCTGGCCCCCTCGACGCGCGGGGTGATCGCGCAGTTGCCGCAACGGAGATCATCGCCGAACCAGGCCACGACCAGAGCGACATGGGTGAGGTTGGGGCAGAGCGCGGTCAGCTCGTCGATCGACCAGGTCCAGTCGCTGACATGGGAGAGGACATGGGTGTTCTCGCCCACGCTGGCCCCCGGTCCGGCCAGCCGCACCCGCGGGGTCGGGTCATAGCCGAATTCGGTGGCGCCGGGGATCACCGTCACGGCGCGGATATCGCGCTCGAGGTCGCCCACCACCCGGCAGAGTTCGACCGAGAGCTGGGGAATGCGGTTGCCGAAGCGGCTCAGCGGCAGCAGTTCGACCACCAGATAGCAGAGGCCGCGATAGGCCGGCGCTATGCCCTGCGTGGCCTCGATCAGCCCGTCGGGCAACTGGTGCTCGGTACCGCGATAAAAGCGCAGCGTCAGCCCCGCCGGGTCGAGCAATTGCCCATCGGCCCAGATGCGCCCGAGCCGGTGCACCTCGCCTTCGCAGAAGGCCACGGCAAAGCTGGCGCCCACCTCGTCCTCGGTCTGGCGCTGCGGCGTGCCAAAGCCCTTGGCGCCCGAACTCTCGCTGCTGAGCAGTTCGAGCTCGCGCGCCCAGATGATATTGCCCGAAAGCCGGCTCCAGCCATAGAGCCTTGGCACCGCCCCACCCTCGCTCGAGCCCTGCAGCCGGATATCGGCATAGTGCGGCTCGGCCGTCTGCGTTTCGCCAAACAGCGCATTGTCCACGGCGCTGCCCGCCAGCGCCCCCAGCGCCCGGCCAATGGTGGCGCCAACTGGCCCGCCGACCAGGCCGCCGACAACCTGCCCGGCCAGCGAGAGTGCAAGAGTAGCCATGGATGTTCCTGTGGTTGCTGAGAAAACCCCTCACCCGTCTCGGCCTTCGGCCGATCCACCCTCTCCCTCAAGGGGAGAGGGGCGAGCCGGTGGATGACCGCACGGGGTGCCACCTTCTCCCCTTGAGGGAGAAGGTGCCCGAAGGGCGGATGAGGGGTCAGCGATGGTCAGGCGCGCGGCACGTCCGGAAAACAAAACCGTCCCGCGACCCGCCGCGCCCAGGCCTCGGTGAGATTGGCCTCCACCACGCCCAGCCGCTCCTGGGCGTGGATGAAGCGGCTGGGCGACACCAGGATGCCGCAATGCTTGGGTTCGTGCGGACCGAGCCGGAACAGCACCACCTGCCCGGCAGAAAATGGGCCAGTTTCTGCCACCAGCCAGCGCTCGGCCGCGGCGCGCAAGGCGCCGGCATTGAGCGGGTCGCGCAGGTCGGCGCGATAGGGCGGCACCGGCCCGGGTTCGGCGCCATAAAGCTGGCGCCACACCCCGCGCAGCAGGCCCAGGCAATCGCAGCCGGCGCCAATCGTCGCCGCCTGATGCCGATAGGGCGTGCCCAAAAAGGCCCGCGCTGCCGCAACCACGCTATCGGGGTTCATTTCACCACCGCCCGCCCGTCCAGTGCATCGCCATGGCGCGGGTGGCGCAGCACATAGTCGCTGCCCGGAATATGCGGGAAGCCGCGGAAATTGACGGCATTGGCAAATTTTTCCTTGCAGGTGGCAAAGCGCCGGTCGCAGCCGGCACTGACGCTGAGCGTGTCGCCCACCGCAACCCAGTCGCCGATCCGGGTGGCAAAGCCCAGAATATCGGCGCCGCCGACCCTTGCATGGCTGACCACCGCGTCGCGCAGCCCCTGGCGCCGCCCTGCCGTCCACTGTGCCCGGCCAAAGCCGAACCAGTCCTCGGCAAAGCCCCCGAGCCCGCTGACCACGGCCCGATAGGGATCGTCCAATGCACTCACCGTCGCCAGCCCGGTCAGTGCCGGTACCGCCAAAGCCACGCCGCAGCGCGCATCGCCGAGTTCGGCATCGCACAGACTTTGGTAGAGCCGCCCATGCGTGGCATTGAGCCCCTGCTGGGCCGAGCGCAGTTCGGCGCGGAAAATCCCGTCCTCGCGGGTGATTTCGCCGATCGTGTCGCGCCGCAGCAGCAGGCGCTGGCTGACATTGGCCCAGTTGACGCGCCAGGTTTCCACCCCTGCGCCGTCATAAAGCCCGAGCAGGATATCGTCCTCGCTGATGGCCTCGGCGGTCAGCACGCCCAGCACTTCGCTGGTTTCCACCTCCGCCCCCAGGCGCGCCGGCACCGCGCCGCCATCGAGCCCATGGGCGGGAACAAAATCCAGATCGGCAAAGCGCAGGGTCTGGTCATGGTCGGTAAAGCCCAGCACCACGCCATCGGTCCGGATCAGCATCCAGCAAAAGCACAGCGTGGTCTCGCTCTGCGCCAGATGCGCGGCGAGGCCGATGTCCAGTGTCCTCATGGCAGGATCTCCACCAGGGGAATGCTGGGCGCCTCGGCGCCATCGAAGCTGGTCAGTTCGACATCGAGTCGATCGGTATCGAAACGCACCGGCACATCGAACAGGAAGCCCGCGGTGATCGCCAGGCCCGCCCCCGGCGCCGTTTCGAAATGCACCAGTCCGGTGGTCACATCCACGGTCCAGCCGGCCAGCTGCTCGACCCCGCCCAGGGCCACGCGCACGCTGCCGGCCACCGGTCGGGTAATGGGCCGGATATAGGGATCGAAACTGGCGCCATAGCGCTTGGTCAGCGCGAAATCGGTCCGCGCGCCGTTACCCGTGCCGATGACCTGGTCGAGCGGCGTCGGCGGGGTTCCGCCGCTGGAAAAATCCAGCCCGTCGCGCCACAGAAAACCATGCAGCCGTCCCCGACGTTCCTCGAAAAAGGCCAGCACCGCGGCCATGTCGGCGCGTGACTTGATGCCATAGCCGGCATTGTAGCGCCGCCGCGAATGCTGCCAGCTGGTATTGCGCTGCTCGCCGCCGCCCGCCAGCGTCACCACATCGGTCCGGCGCTCGGGCCCGCCCCGGGCGCCCAGCGCCACATCGAGCGGAAAGCGGATCGCATGAAAGGCCATGATGATTGTTCCTGTTTGCCCATCAGTCATCACCCTCTCCCTCATGGGGAGAAGGAGGACACTACGAACTCCGCGATCCCCGCCTGACCGCCCGCAGCAGCATCGCACTCAGCTCCGCCTCGGACGCCGCAAAGCTGCGCGCATCGCTGGCGGTGACGTTGAAATTCACCGTGATCCCGCGCCCGCTCCCGCCAGCCACGCCGAGGCTGCCATCGGGACCGCGGGCCAAAGGCAGGATCGCCTCCGGCCCGCTTTCCCCGGCAAGGCCGAGGCTGGGCCCCAGCGGGAAGTAGCTCGGCGCCGCGATGACGCCGCCCTTGGCAAAGGGCCTCACCGCGGGGTCGGTGGCCTTGAACAGGCCTTCGACCAGCCCGCCGGCCAGGTCGCCAAAGGGCCTGATGGCCGCCTTGAGCGCGATATCGGCAAAGCTGCGGGCGATATCGCCGAGCAGCGATTTGAAAGACTTGCCCTCGCTGATCGCCCCCGCCAGGGACCGGCTGATCGAGCGCGCCACGCTGTCGGCGAGGTCGCTGATGCGTTCGAGCTCCAGCGAGACGCCATCGAGCTCATCGCTCAGGCTGGAGCCAAAGAGATTATCGGCCATCGGGAAAGCGCTCCATCAGGGTTTCAAGGTCGCGGCGCTGCAGGGGGGTGGTGGAGGGACCCACCACCGCGCCCCAGGCGGAAGCCAGCTCGCGCGGCGTCATGGCCCAGAACTGGCGCGGTGGCAGGCGCAGCACGCCCAGGCCGAACTGCATCGCTGATGCCCAAGGAAACGGGGTCATGCCGCTTCTCCAAACGTCGCCTTGAGCAGCCGGGCAGCGATCTCGGCGGCGCCCTTGAGCCCGCCCTCGATGCTCAGCCGCGCCAGGTCGTCATCGCTGATGGCATTGCCGCCGCCGCGCAGCCCGGCGCCCAGAATGGCGGTGAGGTCGCGGGCCGAGATCCGCCCGCCGGCAAAGCGCTCGGCCAGGCCTACCAGATCGCCGGCCTGCAGCCGGCTTTCGAGCTCGGCCAGCGCGCCCAGCGTCAGGCACAGCACCAGCCTCTCGCCGCCAATGACGGCTTCAATTTCCCCGCGTTGGGTGATCGCCATTTGTTTGCTCCTGTTTCGATCCTGGATGCCGCCGCGCGTGACCCTCCTCCGCCTGCGGGGGAGGGGGACCGCCAATAGGCGGTGGAGGGGGGAGCCGCTCGCACCAGCGCATGAGCGCCCCTTAACTTGCGCCTGTGGCTCCCCTCTCCACCACGCTTCGCGTGGTCCTCCCCCCCTCCCGCAAGCGGGAGGGGAAAGAGCGACCTAAAGCGCCGCAAAGCTGATGGCGCCGGCGCTTTCGAGCGCCAGGTCGAAGGTGATTTCGCCGGCATGATCGCCGGCAAATTCCAGCGCCACGATCTGGAAGGGGCCGGTCACCGTGCCGAAATCGGGCAGGATCAGCTGCCAGTCGCGGATGGTGCCGGCAAAGAACAGGCTGCGGATCTGCGCGTCGGAGGCGGCGTCCTTGAACACGCCCGAGCCGGAAACCGACGCCCGCTTGACCCCGCCGCCGGCCAGCAGCTCGCGCCAGCGGCCGGCGCTTTCCTGGTCGGTGGTGTCGACGCTGGCGGCATTGAAGGCCAAAGCCCGCGTGCGCAGCCCGGCGACGGTGAGAAAACTGCCCGACCCGGTCTGGTCGAGCTTGAGCAGCATGTTGCTGCCGCTTTGAGCGGCCATGATCTTCGCCTTTCAGAAAGAAATTGTGATGCCGTAGAGGCCGCCCGGCACAACGCTGCCGCCCCACCCCCACCCTTGATCCCTCCCCACAAGGGGGAGGGAGACGATGGAGCTGCCGACTCAGGTGGTTGTGGCAATCCCGGAGCAGGCTTCCCTCCCCCTTGTGGGGAGGGAATGAGGGTGGGGGTTTCGCGCCCCGCAATTGCGCAGCAATTCAACTTGCTGCCAAAGGAGGCCCCTACCCCGCCTCGCTGAACACCCTGATCGCCACCGCCGCCCGGGCCAGGCCCGTCGCGTCGTCGATTACCGTGTCAGTCCGCACATGCTGGCGATGCGTCAGGGTCAGCCCGGGCGCCTCCAGCGCCAGGCTGGACGCCACCACCCGTTCGGCCATGTCGAGCGCGCGCCTGCGGCTGGGCTGGTCGCCCCAGCAGTGCAGCTGCAGCCGGTGCTCCTGCCCCGGCGCCAGATCGCCATCGCGCGGGAGCAGGTCGTGCCGGGCGATCACCACATAGGGCGGCGCCCTGCCGGTCGGGGCGGCGTCAAACACGCCGTCCGGCCCGGTCAGCGCCAGCAGCGCCGGATCGGCCTTGAGCGCGGCGACCAAGGCGGTCTGCAGCAGGCTGATGGGATGCATGGCCTAACCCGTAAAGCTGGTTTCGCTGCAGGCGCAGCTGAGATAAGCCCGCCGTCCATTGAGATCGGCGGCGCTGACCACGTCGAGATTGCGGCCGCGATAGAGGATGCGGTCGCCCGGCCTGACGTCGGTACGAAAGCGCAGTACGACGGCATGGGAAATCTCCACGGCGCGACCATCGGCGCTGGTGCCCTGGCGCCCGCGCAGCGAGCGCACGCGGGCCCAGACGCTGGTCAGCGGCACGAAGAGCGTGCCGTGCCCGCCGCCTGGCTCGCTGCTCATCTCGCGCCGCTTGAGCTGCACCCGGTCGGTCAGCGCGCCCACGGGCGGGATGGTCTCGCTCACAGCCGCACCCGCTTGTGATTGGCCACCAGCCGGTCAAAGCCGGATGGCACCATGGCGCCCGAGCCGGCAGTGATCACCGCATCGCGGTGCTCATACCAATAGGCCACCAGCACCAGCAGCGCCTGGCGGATGTCGGCCGGTACGTCCTCGGGTTCGGTGCCGAAGCCGGCGACATAGTCGATCTCGATGCCCTGGCGCTCGCGCAAAGCCGGCATGCCGGCCACAGTTGCCGGCAGCAGCAGCCGGTCGGGTTCGCTCAGGAACTGCGCCAGCGGCACATCATGGGCGCCGCCGACCGCGTCATAGGCAGTGATCTCGCTCACCGCCATGAACGGGGTCACCGGCAGCCTGACCTGCCGGTCCGCCGGCCAGGCATCGAGCACTACGCGCCAGCTCTGGGCCAGCAGCGCCCGCCCCGTCACGCCCTCGACATGCAGCCGCGCCGCTGAGATCAGTGTGGTGATGAGGCCGTCCTCGGCATTGTCATCGACCTTGAGAAAAGCCTTGGCCTCGGCAAGCGAAACCGGCTCCCCGGCGGGTCCCGCCAGCAGATAGGATGTCATGTTCTTTGCCTTTTGTTGGTTGGTGTCCGGATCGTCATTCGACCTCCCTCCCCCTTGTGGGGAGGGTGGCCCCGAAGGGGTCGGGTGGGGGTGTGGCGCGTCCGGTGCGTTGGGTACCCCCACCCTTGATCCCTCCCCACAAGGGGGGGGAGATGACTGCGATACCGTCGGACAATGCCCGGTTGGGCACCGCTAAGTCCGTCAGCCTGAGCCAGATGGCGTGGAAGGCCGAGCACCGGAGCGGAGCGTACTCTGAGTACGTGAGCACCGAAGCGCAGGGCTTCCACGCAAGCTGGCCAGGATCACGGACTTTACGAGACGGCGAATTTGAGCAGCTTGATCGCGTCATAATCCGCAATGCCGCCGCCGACGCGCTTGGTGGTATAGAACAGCACATAGGGCTTGGCGCTGAAGGGGTCGCGCAGCACGCTCACCCCCTGGCGGTCAACGATGAGATAGCCGCGGCGGAAATCGCCAAAGGCGATGGCATAGGCATTGGCGGCGATATTGGGCATGTCCTCGGCCTCGACCAGGTCAAAGCCCATGAAGCGGGCCCGCCCGTCCGCCGTGGCCGCCGGCTGCCAGAGATAGTTGCCGTCGGCATCCTTGAGCTTGCGCAGCGTGCCCTGCACCTTGCGGTTCATCACCCAGCTGGCATTCTGCCGATAACCGGCCTTGAGCGCATAGACCAGGTCGATCAGCACGTCGCTGGCATTGCTGGTCGGCAGTGCGCCCGCCGCGCCGCTGGCAATATAGCCCAGATTGCCCCAGCTCCAGCTGGCTTCCGCCACCTTGGTAGCGTTGAGAAAGCCGGTCGGCTTGTTGGTGCCATTGCCGCTGACAAAGGCGGTGGTCTCCTGGGCGGCAAAGGCGGCATTGACCTCCTCGGCGATCCACTGGCCGACATCGACCGCAGCGTCCTCGAGGAAGCTCGCGGTCGCCGCCGGCATGGCATAGAGTTCCATGGTGGGGTAGCTCAGTTCGGCCAAAGTCGGCGAGCCGGTGATCGGCCGCGCATCGGTCTCGCCCACCCAGCCCACCGCCGGCCCGGTCAGCGAAATCGGGCGCTTGTAGACCGCGCCCGAGACCTGCCGCAGGCCGGCAATCGCCCGGATCGGCGACACGGCCGTCATCAGCCTGGTGATTTCCGTCTCGGTTTCGGGCGGCACGACAAAGCCGCCATCAGCATTGACGCCGGTCGACAGCGCCTTTTCCTCGCCGCGCTTCACATAGGCGGCAAAGCTGGCCTTGTATTCGCCCTCGGCCATAGCCGCCTTGCCGTCGAGCTGCGGCCGGGCGCGGTCGATCAGCGCGCGGTCCATCGCACTCTTGTTGGCGTCGAGCACGGCGTTGAGCCGGTCGAGCTTGCCCTCGAGCAGTCCATCGGCAGAGCCGCGCTTTTCCAGCGCCACGAGGCGCTGGTCATTGGTGGCCTTGAATTCCTCGAAGGCGCTGGAAAATTCGGCGAACAGACCGGCAATATCGCCCGGCGCGCCGGCCTTGGTTTCAAGCCCGTCACTGGTGGTAGCCATGCAGAGATCCCTATGGTTTGCGGATGGTTTGGGTGGCGGCCGCGATGGCGGCGCCGGCAGCAAGGCCGGAGGGCGCGATGCGGGCGTCCTCCAGCATGGGAAAGCTGACGATCGAGACCTCGAACAGGTCGATCTGCCAGAGCTGGCGCAGGCCGCCGGAGCGCGTGGCCCGCATTGTGCGAAAGCCGATCGACAGGCCATCGATGGCGCCCTGCTCGATCAGGCGCCGCAGCGCATCGGCGCGCGGCACGCCCGGCACCAGCCGTCCGGCCACAAAGAGCCCGCGACTGTCCTCGCCCATCGCCTCCCAGGTGCCGACCGGTTCCTTGGGGTCGTGCTGGAACAGCAGGCGGATGCGCGCCCGGCGCCGGGCCAGGCTCTGGGCAAAGGCGCCGGGCATGACCACATCGCCGCTGGCGTCGGGCGTGTTGAAGAGGCTCGCATAGCCGGCAAAGCGCCCGTCCCCGGCCAAAGGAATGCCGCGAGAAGGCGGGGCCATCAGCGCTTCGTGTCCGGCTTGCCGGCGGCCTTGCCGGCCGACCGGGACAAGGCCAGCGTGCCGGCCAGGTTCCAGGCGAACTGGCGGAAAACCTGCTGCGGCACCGGCTGATTTTTCTTTGTGCGCATGGACTTAGTCATCCTTTCTGAACAGGCGATTCAAACTGGCAATCTCCTGCACGAAGTCATTGAAGTGCTGATTCACCTTGGCCATTTCGCGCAGGCTCCACACCAGCAGCGCACTGGCCCCACTGGCCCACAAAAACAGCGCCAGATGCGCCAGGTCGCCCCGCTCGATGACGGTGCGTGTGAGTTCGTCCATGTTGAAATGTTCTCCGTTGGTCGAGACTCTGGTCCGCGACGGTCGTTACGTTCGCGGCGCATTCTGGGGACAGCACATGCCCACGATCCTTCGCCTTGACGGCTATCGCTTCTTTTTCTTCAGCAACGAGAACGACGAGCCGCCTCATGTTCACATTGAATTTGGCGACAAGCTCGCCAAGTATTGGCTTGAGCCGGTAGAACTGGCATCATCGCAGCGTATTCGCTCCCATGAGCTCGGCGCCGTTCGGCGACTGGTCGTCGAACATCGAGATGAATTCCTGAAGGCATGGCATGACCACTTTGACGCTGCAGACTGAACCGCTGGCCATTGACGTTGCGGTCACCGCCACGACCCTGCATGTCATTCTTGATGATGGCCGCGAGCTCTCCGTCCCGGTCGAGTGGTTTCCCCGCCTGCGCGACGCCTCGGATATCGACCGCGCCAACTGGCGCCTGATCGGCCGCGGCGAAGGCATTCACTGGCCTTCCATTGACGAAGATATTTCCGTGCGCGGACTGCTGGCCGGTCATCACCAGACCCGCGCTGCCTGATCAGCATTGACGGCGAGCTGGCGTCTTCCTCCGCACCGCTCCAACAATCCATCGCCTACCGTCACGGCAGGTCGGGCTTGGGCACTTGATGGTTTCTAGCGATCCGTCCCTGCGGCTACCGAAAATAATAGGCCCAATTTGTCCACGACATAGTGATCCTCGGCCCGCCACTTGAATCGGGGCATGAAGTAGAACTCCGATCCGTCCGGCAGCTGAGCGCGTGCCCAGGGCGACGCCAGGCCCTCTAGAAAAAGCGGCCCGCACATATATCCGGGAACAAAGTCCGGCAGGGTCGCACCGTCCGCTGTCACATAACTTGAAACCCAAACCAGCGCGAACACCTCGCCCGGGTCGGCCCTGAAGGCCAGGCGCTGACGGTGAAAGTCGGGTGCTGCCCGTTCGGTCAGAGAAATGTTCCTGATCAAGATCATCAGCGCACCTAGTAAGGCCTGGTGGGCCAAGTGGGTCGGCGGGATACTGCGGCGTTGACTTCAATCGTATACTGCCAGCCGAAGATGTCCTCATAGGTACAGTGTCGGACCAGGCCGTCATCGCCTAGGCCAACACGCTGCGTGATCAGGACACCTGCAAAGGCGGTCCTGGTCCGGTCTCGATTTTGTCCGCCCTCACTGACCCATTGCCCGCCCTATGGCGTCCCTTGGGGGGCTCGTGGCTGATTGGCGCGGTATCGTCGCTCAAGCTCCCTGGCAAGGATGCCAAGCTTCATCTCGAGCGTGACAAATCGGACGGCAGCGATCAAAGCCCGCAGCCGGATGTGCAGAAAGCGCGACATGGCGAACCTCAGATCCCCAGCATCGCCCGTTTCTCGGCGTCGCTCAAAAACTCCGCCGCGCCAACCCGCGCCCAGAGTGCCGCCCGGTCCTCGGCCAGGGCCTCCACCCCATCAAAATCGGGCGCAATGGTCGCGCCATCAAAGGCCGGGGCCAGCCAATTGCTCAGTTCCTCGGCGACGCGGATCACCAGCGGGATCAGCGTCTGCCGCCACAGCGCGCGATTGGCTTCGGCCAGGTTGGCATAGGTATTGTCGCCGGGAATCCCCAGCAGCATGGGCGGCACACCGAAGGCCAGAGCGATGTCGCGCGCCGCGGCGTGTTTTGCCTCGATGAAATCCATGTCGCGGGGGCTCAGCGCCATGCTCTTCCAGTCCAGCCCGCCCTCGAGCACCATCGGTCGCCCCGCATTGCCGGCCCCGGCGAAATTGGCCTCAAGCTCGTCCTTGAGCCGGGTGAACTGCTCCTGGGTGAGGCTGCCGCCGGCCATGGAATAGACCAGCGCCCCACTCGGCCGCGCCGCATTGTCGAGCAGCGCCTTGTTCCACTGGCCGGCGGCATTGTGGATGTCGAGACTGGTCTGGGCCGCCTCCAATGGCGCCATGCCATAATGGTCGTCGAGCGGATGAAACAGCGCCAGATGCAGCACATTGGGCAGCGGCATACTGTCCTGGGCCAGGCGCTGCGTGCGGCCGCCGGCGGTATAGTCATAGGCCATGGGCCAGCCATCGGCGCCGGCCACCACCTTCATGCGGTCGGGCCGCAGGCAAAACAGCCCGCGCACCGCGCCATCGACGAGGCCCGCCTGCAGATAGGCATTGCCCGCCGTCTGCAGATAGGCATAGACCGCCTCCAGCAGTTCCCCGCCCGATTGCCGTCCATTGGGCCGGCCGAGCAGGCTCAGCAGTGGATGGCTATCGAGGCGCTGGCCCTGCTGGCTGACCACCAGCGGCACGCGGTTGGCGGTCTCGGCGATCAGGCGCACGCAGCGATACACGACGGGGTTACGCGCAAAGCCCTGGTTCACCAGGCTGGCAAAGCCGCGCTGGCTCCAGTTGGCCGCGCCCAGCTGGTTGAGGCTGAGCAGGCTGTGCCCGGCAAAATCCTTGCGCTCGGGCGGCGTGCGGCCGCCCCCGCCCAGCAGGCGGTTGATCCAGTTCGGCATGATGTCTCCGGGAAAAGCAAAAGCCCCGGGCAGATGCGCGGGGCTCAAAGGCTCAACAATAGAGGGCGGTCTATTCGGCGGGATGCCGCCGGTCGTGGCGCTTGAGGCGCCGCAGATGCAGCCAGGCAGCGCCGGCGGCGATTACCACGAGCAGGACCGGTGCGATGAAAAAGGCATAGATGGCTAGAAAACTCATGATTTCAGCCCTCCCAGAACAATTCGCGCAATCAAATGTAGTGCAATTGCTGCCGAAAACCAAATGGTACAGATCAGCACAAATGGCCAAAGCTGCATCGCTGCCCCAGTCGCCCCGTAGATCACCGCCGCAATCGGCGCCAGCAAGCCCACCGTCAGGCAGGCGGTGGACAGGCGATCAAAGGCATTGGCCAGCAGTTTGGTCCGTTCGTTCTCGATCAGGCTCATCGCGTAGGCTCTGGGTGGTCCGAAGGCAAAATTGGCATAATGGCGGCGGGACCTAAAGCCCCCTGATCCGCGGTCCGACTCCGCCCAGCAGCAGGTCGGTCACTGCCCAGACCAGGGCGTCCACCCGGTCCGGCGAGTGCCCGTCGCTGCGGCCGTCGAGGCCGAAGCTGCACATTTCGTCTTCCAGCGCGGTCAGCCCCGCCATATGGGCCACCAGCCCGCGCGCATAGAGCGCGGCGACCGGTTCGGCGCGCATCCACTTGCCGCGACTGGCGCGCACCTCGCGCACCGGCACGCCGGCATCGGCCTGGGCGATGAGGCTGCGCACCAGGTCGCCGCCCTGGTTGACCTCGACCACGATGGCGTCGGCCTGGTGGGCATGAAAGGCCGCCACGGCGCGCCGGGCCCAGCCGAGCGGGGGAACCTGCTTGAGCGTTGCATCTTCCAGCACCAGGGCGCCCTCTCCCTGCCGTCCCGCGACAATGATGCCGCAAGCGTCGGAATTGGCGTTGCCCGTCACCGGCGGATCGACCGCCACGACGATGCGCTCGACCGCATTTGTGGCCGGCGGATGAAACATCCCCCGCTGCCACAGCGCCCCGGGCAGATCCTCGATCAGCTCGCCGTCAAGCTCCTGGCGGCCGAGCACCGTGCCGCGATAGCGGGCGACGACGGCGTCGAGAAAAGTGGGCGCCAGTTGCGCCTTGTTCTCCTCCGTCCGGATATTGGTCACCACCGTATTGGGTTCGGTCAGCAGGCGCTTGAGCAACCGCGTCGGCCGCGGCGTCGTGGTCACCAGCTGTTGCGGGCGGTCGCCAAGGCGAAGGCCGAACTGCAGCATGTCCCATGCCGCTTCGGCATGCGACCACTTGGCCAATTCATCGCACCAGGCGGCGGCAAATTGCGGCCCCCGGAAGCGATCTGGATCTGACGCCGACATCACCATGGCCTGCACGCCGTTGGGCCAGTACAGGTCATTGCCTCTGAGCCTTGGGCGTTCCCTTTCTGGATGAACGCTCAGAATCCCGCTATCGCCGCGCACCATGATGGATACGGCTTCGGTCATGGTTTCCCCGACCAGCGCGATCGGACTTATGCCCTTGGCCGCCAGGCCACGGACCCATTCGGCACCGGCCCGCGTCTTGCCGGCGCCACGCCCACCCAGCAGCAGCCAGGTTGTCCAGTTGCCGCGCGGCGGGCGCTGTTTGTCCAGCGCCCATTTGTGCCAGTTGAAATAGAGCGCCTCGGCGTCTTGCTCGGTTTTGGACCAGGCGAGCTCCTGGGGGCTGGCCGGCCCATAGAGTTCGTCATCGGGCGCCGGGGCCTCAGCGGTTTCTGAATTGCTCAATGCGCTTGGCCAGCTTGTTGCGCAGGTCCGTCATGTCCTTCTTGCTGGCCGGTTCGGCATTGCGCTGCGCCGCACCCATTTGGAGCAGTGCGTCCAGCGTACGCACCTCCAGGCTGAGCACCCGCGCCTGCCGGTCGATTGGTTCGTCTGTCGCCATTTCCAATTGCCTTACCTGTTTGTCGAGTACCTTGAGCATCCGGGCGACGAGGTCGTCATGCCGGACGATGCGGGCGCGGGCACTGAGCCAGCCTTCCATCTCCCGGCGGTAACGCAGCTGCGCCAGGGTAATGCCATAGCGCTGGCAGATGATGGCGGGCAGGAACTGGCGGCCCTCATATTCGGCGCGGATCGCATCCCATCGAACGCCTGGCTGTTCGGCCAACCGGCTCCCGTCATCCATGCTCATGACTCACTTGTGAATCGCCCCGGCGCCTCTGCCCGGAACACTCCACTCCACCGCGGATTCATCGGCAACGTCCGTCACCGGAGAGGCCCGATGTCCGCCGCAATCGCCCATATCCACTACAATCCCGAAAGCCGCGCGCTCTCGATCTGGTTCGGCCCCGAGGGCCGGCGCTATACCTATTTCGACGTGCCCGAGGCGACCTATCATGCCCTGCGCGACGCGCCCTCGCGCGGCCGGTATTTCAACCAGGCGATCCGCGACCGCTTTGCCTGCGTGCTGGCCGATGCCTCGCCGCTGCGCAACCGCCGCTGGCGGGCTTTGCATCCGGGCGCCTCACCCATTTCTCCGACTGTGCCTGAACAATAGCATGCCGGCGTGACGCGGGGATAAGATGGATAAGTGGGGTTCGAAAAACGCCGTCGGCGCCAGAGCCCGAGGCGCCCTGGATCGCGGCAAGGCGCGGTACAGCACGGATATTCGGCACTTGCCACGGCCGCGCCGACATATTGATTAGACAAGATCAAAGGCCCTTGCATAGGCTCAGCCCGGCAGGCGCCTTTCGGAATCCCGGCAAGCCTGCAAGGAGGAAATGGATGCGCGTTTTGACGATTGCCCTGGCCGTGGTGGCCTCCTGCAGTCTGGCCATGCCTGCGGCTGCGCAGAAAAGCCCCCTCAAGGAGGGCGATTATGTCTGCCGCAACAAGGGGCAGATCACCGGCTCATTCCAGATCGACAGCGCCTCGACCTATGTGGATGGCGCGGGCCAGCAACGCCGCTACCAGTATGATCCGTCGCTCAACGTCCTCAATTTCGATAACGGCAAGCAGTATTTCATCGGCCGGGAGAACCTGCTCATCCTGGTGGAAAACGGCCAGATCGGCAAGCACGGCTGCATCAGGCAAATCCGCTGACATGTGAGGTTTTCAGCGACCCAACCCCACCGACCAAGGCGGCCTTCGACCCAAAAGAGACGTTCGACATCAGCCGTTCAACGCTAGAAAGCGGTCACTGGTGGGGACTAAACATCGCGTCTAACTAAGGCTACGTGGTTCCGTTCTACAAACCAAATACGTTCTCAATTTTCGCCTCACAGTATTGATCCTTGTCGCTCACGTAAATCAGCAGGTCCTGATTGTAGAGGAACTGTGAATCTCTGCTGAATCTCGCTCTTAGTGAGCCTAAGGGAGTTTGGGGGTACCCCACGCCCGCCTTCCAGGTTTCGGGGCGCAGGGTACCGAGTTCTCCGATCGCTTGGTTCAAGGAAGTCTCTGACACCAAATCACAGATCTCGCCCGTGATGATGGTGAGGCCCCGTTTTGGAAGATACTCGTCCATCAGCTGAACAATCTTGCGTGCCAAAGCACTGCTCGGATTGGGCGTGGGTGCACAGCCCATAAGAAGCAGAAAAGACAGGCAGCTAGCCTTCATCAGTCGCAAAACACTTGCCTTCCAATCTACCGAGATCTCAATACCGCTGTTTCAGCGTCAGGCCAATGTCTGCTCAATCTGCAGCTGCTACTAAAACCCGCCATTCCGTTTCCCACCCATCTTCGCCCCTTTTTCCCTACCCCTCCCGCGCAAAATCCATCGCCGCTTCCAGCGCCGCCAGATCGCTCTCGGCGGTCATCGCCTGGCGGGCGCGGGCGGCGACGTCGTGGGCCATGGCCAGGGCCGGCGCCTCGAGGTCGGGGCTGCAAAAGGCCAGGGTCCTGAGCCCGACCAAAAGGCGCAGCACCAGCTCGATGGTGGCCGCGCCGTCGCGGGCAATGGGGCGGAAGGCGTCGTTGATCAGGTCGGTCGGGTCGAGCGGGGGCACCGAGATGCGGTCGTGGCGCGGTGTCCAGTCCGGATCGGCGGCCGGGCGGTCGATCAGCACGCGCACCAGCGTACCCACCACGTCGATGGCGGTGCCCGGATCGTTGATGCCGGGCGACAGCGCCTTGGAGGCGATCTCGCCCAGCACGACGAGGCCAAAGCGCGGGTCGCTGTAGAAGGTGCGGCGGTCGCCCACGACAAAGGCCGCCTGCAGTTCGTCCACCGCCGCGGCCGGCACCACGCCCTCGATCCGCATGAGCGGGCGGTTGGGCGAGACATAGGCGCCCGGCCTTGCGGTGATGGCGATGGTCAGGTCATGCGCCTGGGCCAGAGCCTGCAGCTGGCCGGCATCGACATGCTGCACATAGCCCACCGTGCTGGCGGTGATGGGCAGGCCCTGCGGCGCCACCAGCTGCAGCCGGCAGTCGAAGACCGGGTGCTCGCCGGAGAGGGTAAAGGCCTCGCGCGTGGCCCGCTCCACCCGGTCAATGGTATGGCCGACCCGGCCGATGGCCGAGATCTGGCCGATCCAGCGGATCAGCGCGGTCACCACCAGCACCACCACGGCCAGCGTCACCGCGAACAGGAACAGCCGCCCGGCCTCGCTGTAGAAGCCGGCTGACAGGCCGATAATGCCGACAATGGAAAACAGGAAGGCGCCGATGAACATCGAGATCGAGGTCTGGGCGCTGCGATCGGCGGTGATCAGCGCCACGGCGCGCGGCGAGGTCGAGCTCGAGGCGCTCGCCAGCGCCGCCACCATGGTGGAGAGGGCAAACACCGCCACCGTGAGCAGGCTCGAGGCCAGAATGGTCAGGATCGACACCACGGCATCGGAGGGCATGGTGAAGGGCAGGTTTTCCGGGGCAAAGCGCGCCAGAAACCAGGCAATGACGATGCTGAGCACCGCCAGCAGCGAAAAGGCCGCCGGCAGGAACCACATGCGCTGGGCAACCTGCCGCAGATGAAAGGTAAACTGACTCATAAAGGCCCCCTGCCCTCCATAACGCGGTGGCGGGCAAAGGGTTGTCGAGTTTCGCGTCCTAGAGGCGAACGAATTCGACCTGCTGGCAGGCGATGAACTGGCAGCCGCGCAGCGACAGCCGGTTCTGGCTGACCAGCGTCAGCGCGCCATCGACGGTGTGGCCCTCATAGGTGACCACGCCCTGCCACTGGTTGTCCGCGACCGGTCGAGCCTGGCGCACCACGAATTTGTCGAGCTGGGCCAGGTTTTCCGGCGAGCGGGCATCGGCGCGCAGCCAGGTCAGCTTGGCGCAGAGCTCGGTGCCGTCGCCGCACAGGCTCACCGCATAGCGCGATTCCCCGGTGGTGGTCTGCCAGATGCCCACCGGGCTGGGGTCCTGGGCCAGGGCCGGCACGAGGCCCGCCAGCAGCAAGGCCAGGGCAGCAATTGTCTTGTTCAGCGTCATGACATGTCTCGACTAACAGGTCTGGCCAACGCCCCGGCCCGACGGCGCCGTGCGGCAGCTTGATGGAATGGCGATCGGGTCCGTGCCGGCGCGCGCCGGAAGTGGCCCGATCGGGTCATCCATCCAGATTACATCGCCATGGCGATGATGTGGCATGCCGGTTCGGCACACCAGCCTTGCGGCCCGGCCTCCCCCAGGCACGCGGCGCGGCGTGCAGGGAGGCCACCAGACCTTCTGCCCGGCGGACCGATCCCCCGGCGCATGGCTCGCCACCAGGCAATGGCACTTCTTCCCTCTTCCCTCTTCCCTCTTCCCTCTTCCCTCTTCCCTCTTCCCTCTTCGCTTCGCCCCCTCCGCGCCTCCATGTCTTGCTCCGCCCCTCCTTCACGCCTCCGCCTCCTCCTCCACCCCTGCTTCGCTTCCCGCCAGCGCCTGAAGCACCGCCACCACTGTCTCCCTCACCTCCCTCACCTCCCTCACCTCCCTCACCTCGCTTACCTCGCTTACCTCGCTTACCTCCCTTACCTCCCTTACCTCCCTCCCCTCTGACGCAACCTTGACATCGCCGCGCCTTTGCTCGATTGAATTGAATTCAGTTCAATGGTGGATGGACGCGATGGCCGCAAAAATCGGCACGAGAGAAAAACTCATCCATGCCGCCGAGCAGGAACTGATCGCCGGCAATGGCGCGCTGGAAATGCAGGCGGTGGCGCGGCGGGCCCGGGTGTCGGTCGGGCTGGCCTACCATCATTTCGGCTCGCGGGCCGGGCTGATCGCCGCCGTGGTCGAGGCCTTCTACAGCCAGCTCGATGCGACGGCATTCACCAATGCTCCGCTGCCCGCCACCAGCTGGGCGGCGCGGGAACAGCAGCGCATCGCCGCCTATATCGGCTTTCACTATGGCCATGCCTTCGCGCCCCTGGTCGTCGGCGCCCTCAGCCGCGCCCCCGAAGTGCGCGACGTGGAAACCGCCTTTGCCAGCCGCCAGCTCGCCGCGGGGGCGCGGATGATCGCGGCCGCGCAGCGCGACGGCATCATCGCCAGCGCCATCGACCCGGCTCTGACCATTGCCCTGATGATCGGCGGCATCCGGCAGGCACTGCTCTTCGCCCTGGCGCAGCAGCCGCGGCCCGCCCCCGAGGCACTGACGCGCGAAATCTGGGCCTTCATGACCGCTGCCCTGGGCCTGACCGAGCGCGCCCAGGCGCCGCTGGCGCCGCACGAGCTGCCGAACTGACCCCGCCTGCCCGATTAGAGGAGATATCAGTGCCCGATCCCGCCGCCTTTCACACGCCGCAACCGTCCTACAGCCAGCAGGACCTGCTCCAGTCGGGCCGCGGCGGCTATTTCGGCCCGGGCAATGCGCAATTGCCGGCGCCGCCCATGCTGATGATGGACCGCATCACGGCCATCAGCCGCGATGCCGGCGCACATGGCCTTGGCCATGTCGTGGGCGAGCTGGACATTGTCCCCGAGCTCTGGTTCTTCGCCTGCCATTTTCCCGGCGATCCGGTGATGCCCGGCTGCCTGGGGCTCGATGCCCTGTGGCAGGTGATCGGCTTCTGGCTGGGCTGGTCCGGCTCGCCGGGCAAGGGACGGGCTGCCGGCGTCGGGGCGGTCAAGTTCCGCGGCCAGATCACGCCGCAGACCAGGCTGGTGCGCTACGAGATCGACATGCGCCAGGTCCGGCGCGGCAAGCTGGTGGTGGGCATTGCCGACGGCCGCGTCTTCGCCGACGATGTCTGCGTCTATACCGCGCAGGACCTCACGGTCAGCCTGATCGTCGCGCCCGGCTGACGGCCGCCATCCCGCTCAGCCGAACCGGCGCGCCGCGTCCAGCGCCAGGCCCAGACCGACGCTGCCCAGCACGTCGGTGCGCACCAGTTCGGCAGCGGGAAACAGCGCCACCAGCCGGCTGGCAATGGCGGGGACCTGGGTGGAGCCGCCGGTCAGGATCAGGCTGTCGACCTGTGCGCTGCCAATGCCGGCGCGGCGCAGGGTCTCGGCAATGGTGGTCTCGATGCGCTCCACCGAATTGGCCAAAGCGGCGGTGAAATCGGCAATGGAGATGGGCGCGGCCAGGACCTGATCGCGCACCGGAAAGGCGAAATCGGTGCGGTCGGCATCCGAGAGCGCGATCTTGGCTTCCTCGACGGCGCCGATCAGGCGATGGCCCAGCCGGTCCTCGATCAGGGCGATCATGGTGCTCACGCGCTCGGGCGCCTGCGCCTCGCGGCCGGTGCCGCGCAGGTCGCGCAGCGCCTGGGCGGTGTAGAGCCGGTTGATGCGGTGCCAGGTGGAGAGGTCGTAATAGGGCGCCACCGGCAGATGGCGCTTGCCGTCCCTGGTCAGCGTGCCCAGCCCGAGTTCGGGCATGACCCGGGCCATGGAAAGCAGGCGGTCGAAATCGGTGCCGCCGACATGCACGCCCGCAGTGGCCAGGATATCGGCGCTGCGGTCGCTGGCGCGGGCGCGTTCGGGCGAGACGCGAACCACGGAAAAATCCGAGGTGCCGCCGCCCAGATCGACGATCAAAGCCAGCTTTTCGCTGGTCACCTGCCGCTCATAGTCGAGCGCGGCGGCGATCGGCTCGAACTGGAATTCGACATGGCGGAAGCCCTGCGCCCGCACCGCGCCCTCGAGCTGGCCCTGCGCGGCGGCATCGGCCTGGGGATCGTCATCGACGAAATGCACCGGGCGGCCACAGACCACGCTGTCGACCGGGGCACCCAGTTCGGCCTCGGCCCGCGCCTTGAGCGCCGCGATGAACAGGCCGATGATCTCGACAAAGCCATAGCTGGTCGCCTTGACCCGCGTGCTGTCACCGATCAGCGCCGTGCCCAGCACGCTCTTGAGCGAGCGCAGCAGCCGTCCGTCGGCGCCGCTGACATATTCGGCCACCGCCTGGCGGCCGAAATAGAGCCGGTCATCCTCGAAGCCGAAGAACAAGACGCTGGGAATGGTGGGCTTGCCGTCTTCGAGCGCCAGCAGCTGCGGCACGCCTTGGGCATCGACCCGGGCAAAGGTGGAATTGGACGTGCCGAAGTCGAGGCCGCAGGCGGGGGTCCAGGTCGAGGTCATGGCCGGTCATCCGTGGGAAGGCGGGCGCTGCTGCCCAAGGGATGGCCGTCTTAAGGGGTCAGCCGGCGCGGCGCAACCCGCTGCCGGGTTGCCTGTCAGCGCTCAAGCCGCCTTTTTCCGCTTGCGCTCCTGGGCTGGGCGCAGATCGATGGTCTCGAGCCGGCCAAGCCCCTTGCGCTGGGCCTTCTTGAGGGCCTCCAGCGCGGTCTGGAACAGTTTCTTGTCATAGGCGCCGCGCGGATTGTTGACCGCCAGGCCGATGCTCACCGTCACCGTGCCGGCATGGCTTTCCTTGTGCTCGAGCCCGAGGCGGCGCACGCCGTCATGCATCTTGGCGGCGCTGGAACGGGCCATCAGCACCGGCAGGTCGGGCAATACCACGACAAAGGTAGAGGCGCCCCAGCGCAGGCAGACATCGCTGTCGCGCGGCAGCATATCGGCCACGGCCTGCATGACGCTGGCGACGCAATCGTCGGCGGCCGGCTTGCCATAGGCGGAGAGATAATCCTGCATGCGGTCGATCTCGACCACCAGCAGCGACAGCGACACGTGCCGACCGGCAGCACTGGCCCAGCCATTGGCCAGTTCCTGCTCGATGCGCAGACCCGGCTTGGGGCGCTTGCCGATGGCGCGGGCCATGGCCGGCAGGTCGTCGGTGGGTGCATCCGCGCGCGGCGCCGGCCGCAAGGCTTCGAGCGCCCCGCGCACCCGCGACCAGAACGGTTCGCTGATGCCTTTGTCGATCATGGTGTCAGTCATTTGGTTGCCCATCCTAGGCCCAATAGTGGCTCTGCACCCCCTGATCAGGTCACAAGATGGTTAACGAGTTATAAAGATGCGCGGGGAAGCTGGTGCTGGCGCGCGCCGGCTGCGGCGGTCAAGGCAGCTTTCCACATGCAATGTCCACAGGATCACAGCCGGACACCAGGCCATAGCCTGGCTCCTGCCGCCCAAACACCAGGCTATGGCCTGGTAGTGCTGGCCTTCATGCGCGCCTAGAGCTCTTCGGGCGGTTCCCATTCGGGCCAGTCCACGGCGTGGTCTTCCCAGGTGTCGGGTTCGACATCGCTTTCGAGCACGGTGCGGCCCGAAATCGAGACGCCGACATCGACCACGGTCTGCGGATCGCCCGACACCAGCGGGTGCCACCAGGCCAGGCCCTTGCCCTCGGCAATGCGGCGATAGGCGCAGGTCGTGGGGATCCAGGGGATTTCCCGCACGTTCTGCGGCGTCAGCTTGATGCAGTCGGGCACCTTGGCCTGGCGGCCGGGATAGTCGGTGCAGGCGCAGGTATCGCCGTCGAGCAGCTGGCAGCGGACATCGGAGGTGATCAGGATGCCGGTGTCCTCGTCCTCGAGCTTGAGCAGGCAGCAGCGACCGCAGCCGTCGCACAGGGCTTCCCACTCCGTCTCGGTCATTTCATCGAGGGTTTTTTCGTCCCAAAAGGCCATCTTAATCCACTGGTGGTATCGAAGTGGTCGGTTTGCGCTTGTCTGGCGCCAGGCGCAATCATATTCCAGCGACCACGTTGCATTGCAGCGGGCTGGCGGACAACAGTGCGTGACACGCCGTTTGAGGAAATCTGGTGCAGGACCCGTTCTATACCAAGGAAAAGCGCAAGAAGAGTTCCGGCCTGCTGGCGGCCGATGCCTGGCTTGATTCCTCGCTCTATGAAAGCGGCCAGTCGATGGGCCGCTTCTGGACGCGCTTCCAGGACGTGATGTCGGTCTTCCATGTCGCCGGCTTCAAGCGGCTGCTGGTGGAAATCCTCTCGGACGGATTTTCCTTCCTCGCCATCGGCTGCGTGCTGATGGTGGCCCTGGCCCTGCCCGCCTTTGACGCCACCGCCACCGGCGAGTTCAACAAGGCCGAGGACTATTCGGTCGTCTTCCTTGATCGCTTCGGCGCCGAGATCGGCCGCCGCGGCATCCGCTCGGACGATTCCGTGGCCCTGGCCGACATGCCCGACTATCTGATCAAGGCGACCCTGGCCACCGAGGACCGGCGCTTCTATGACCATTTCGGCATCGACGTGGTCGGCACGCTGCGCGCGCTGGTCAGCAATGCCGGCGGCGATGGCGGCACGCAGGGCGGCTCCTCGATCACCCAGCAGCTGGCCAAGAACCTGTTCCTGAGCTCGGAACGCACCATCGAGCGCAAGGTCATCGAGGCGTTCCTGGCGGTCTGGCTGGAATGGCACTACAGCAAGGACCAGATCCTCAAGCTCTATTTCGACAATGCCTATATGGGCGGCGGCAATTTCGGCGTGGTGGCGGCGGCCGACTATTATTTCGGCAAGAAGGTGCAGGATATCGGCCTCGCCGAAGCCGCCATGCTGTCGGGCCTGTTCAAGGCGCCCACCCGCTATGCGCCGCATGTCGATCTGGCGGCGGCGCGCGGCCGCGCCAATCTGGTGCTGAGCAATCTGGTGGCGGCCGGCTTTCTCACCGAGGGCCAGGTGACCGCGGCGCGGCGCCATCCGGCCACGCCGATCGACCGGGTGGCCGATGCCAATTCGCCCAATTACTTCCTCGACTGGGCCTTCGAGGAATCCAAGGCGCTGATCGAACAGGCGCCGCACAACACCAACAATTTCGTGGTCCGCACCACCATCGACACCACGCTGCAGAAATATGCCGAAGAGGCGGTGATCTCCACCGTGCGCGAGGGCGCCGAGCAGTATGACGTCGAACAGGCCGCCATGGTGGTGACCGATACCAGGGGCGCCATCCGCGCCATGGTGGGCGGCATGGATTACGGCAAGAGCCAGTTCAACCGCGCCATCGTCTCCACCCGCCAGCCCGGTTCGGCCTACAAGATCTTCGTCTATTCGGAGGCCTTCGAGCAGCTCGGCCTCACCCCGGCCGACATGATCACCGACCGGCCGGTCTGCATCGGCGACTGGTGCCCGCAGAATTACGGCCGCAGCTACAAGGGCAGCGTCACCCTGGCCAGCGCCTTTGCCCAGTCGCTCAATACCGTGCCGGTGACCCTCTCGATCAAGACCGGGCGCGACACCATTGCCGCGCTCAGCCACCGCATGGGCCTGCAGGCCGACTATCCGGTGACCCGCTCGCTGGCGCTGGGCGTGGCCTCGGTCTCGGTGCTCGACATGACCTCCTCCTATGCCGTGCTGGCCAATGAGGGCCACAGGACCAAGGCCTATGGCATTACCCAGATGGCCACGCTGGCGGGCGAGCCGGTGTTTGACTATGACGAAGACGCCCCCACCGAACGCCTTCTCAGCGAGACCACGGTGGCCAATATGAACACCATGCTGCGCGGCGTCATCACCGGCGGCACCGGGCGGCGGGCCGAGGTGCCGGGCGTGCCGGCTCTGGGCAAGTCGGGCACTACCTCGTCCTATCGCGACGCCTGGTTCTGCGGCTTTACCGGCAATTACGTCGCCGCGGTCTGGTTCGGCAATGATGACTATCACCCGACCAACAACCTGACCGGGGGTACCCTGCCCGCCATGGCCTGGCAGAAATTCATGGCCTATGCCCATACCAATATCGAGATCAAGCCGGTGTTCGGCGTCGATTTCGTGCCCGAGCCGGTCATTGTCGCCGATGCCGATGCCGATGCCGCCGCCGCGGCGGAGATCCTGCAGCGCCCCCCCAGCCTGACGCCGGACGCGGCGCGCAAGCTGGTGGTCCTGGCCAGCATGTTCCGCGCCAGCCTGGCCGAAGGCAGCGTCACCACCGAGGCCAGCACGCCGGTACCAATGGCCCGCGAGGCGCTGTAGGAGCGGGGGCCCGCTCAAAATAGTAGCCCTTGACTACACGGAATTTCCTGGCTACAGGTGTCGGCGTGAAACAGACTGTCTACACGCGCGCTGCGCTTCGGGTTTTGCATCGACTTCCAGCGAATACGGCTGCTCGCATACCCAGCAAAATTGCAGAATACGCTATAGATCCCGCTGCTCAGGCCAACAATGTCATAGCGCTGCAGGGCCGCATCGGCATCAGGCTACGGGTTGGCGACTGGCGCGTCATCATGGATGACGGCGTGGTGCTGGCCGTGATCGAGATTGGCGCCCGGGGCAGTATTTACTAGTGATGGAGATTCTTGATGAATGAAATGGTCACGATCCCTCGCGCCGAATACGAGCGTCTACTGGAAGTTGCTGAGGCGATGGATGATGTCGCCGCCTATGACCGGGCCAAGGCAGCATTGGCGGCAGGTGAAGACGAATTAGTCCCCTCCGCCTATGTCGACCGCATGATTGACGGCGAAAGCCCCGTCCGCGTTTTCCGCGACCTGCGGGGACTGACCCAGACCGCGCTGGCGGCCGCCTCTGGCGTCAACCGCGTGCAGATCGCCGATATCGAGGCGGGCCGCAAGACCGGCTCGGTGGCCACCCTGCGCAAACTGGCCGACGCCCTGGCCGTCACTCTCGACGATCTGGCCTGACGCTGACCGACGACTATCGCGTCAGCACGCGCTACCCTTGGCAGCAGACGTCTTATAGCGGGTAAATTTGTACCCACAAAAATCTTGCAATGCCTTTATGTGGGTACATATAATAATGCAGATTAGCTTCGATCCAACCAAGCGCGAAAAAGCCTTGCTTGAGCGAGGACTGGATTTTGCATCGGCAGCCGAGGTGTTTGCGGGCCGAACTTATGATCAAGTCGATGACCGGTTCGACTATGGCGAGGTCCGCTTCATCACCGTCGGCCTGCTGGTGGAGCGGATGGTAGTCGTAGTGTGGACGCAGCGCGGCGCCGCCCGTCACGTAATATCGATGAGGAAGGCCAATGACCGAGAACAAGCCCGTTACACCCAGTTCCTGGGTTGATTCCGACGATGCTCCTGAGCTGACTGATGACTGGTTTGCCCAGGCCGATCAGCATGAGGCCGGCACGCTGGTCAAACGCGGTCGCCCCGCTTTGGCCACGCCGAAGCAGCATATCAATATCCGGCTCGACGCCGACATTGTCGATCGGCTCAAGGCCGAAGGCCCCGGCTGGCAGAGCCGCGCCAACGCGCTGCTGCGCAAGGCTGTCGGTCTCTGAGCCTCACTCTCGACGATCTGGCCGGAGCGCCTGATCCGCCCTTCCGCCTCGGGCACCCCCTTGCTATAGGCTGGGGGCAAGCCCCTTTCGCGCAGGTTCGTCTCGCCCATGCCGATTTTGACTCCGAGCCGCTAGACCGTGCGCTTTGTCCTCTATCTGCTGCTGATGATTGCCGTGGCGCTGAGCGTCGGCTTCGGGCTGAGCTATTATGCGCTGACCGACGGCAGGCTGTTCGGCGCGGTGCAGGTCGGCCCCTGGCTCGCCTGGCCCGATGTCGGCGCGGCCGCTCCCAACCCCTATACGCGCGGCCTGCTGGCGCGGCAGGCGCAGCTGCAGCTCGGCCAGGCCGAGGGCCTGCGCTTTGTCGCCGGTGTCGACGGCGATGACCAGCCGCTGACGCGCGACTGCAGCTATCGCGTCGCCGGCATGACGCCGCTGGCCACGGCCTGGACGCTGGTGGCGCTGGATGCTGAGGGGCGCAATGCCGCCGCGCCCGACACGCAACAGGCCATGCGCTCGAGTGGCCTGGTCCGGCGCAATGACGGCAGCATCGAGATTGCGGTCGGGACGCGGCTGATGCCCGGCAACTGGCTCGAGCTCACCGGCAGCGGCCCCTTCAGCCTGGTGCTGACGCTCTACGACACCGCCGCCTTTTCCGGCTTTTCCAGCGATGCGGCCATGCCCGCCATCATTCGGGGGCGCTGCTCATGACGCGCTTCCTGCTCTGGCTGCTCGGCGGCGTGGTGCTGGGGGGCATCATCCACCTCATCGTCATTCTCACCCTGCCGCTGCTGGATGAAGACACGGTCTGGACCAGGGTCGAGGCGCTCAGCCTGGGCAATGGCATGGTCATCCTGCCCGGGATCGCGGCGGGCGAGCCCAATCCGCTCGGGCTCGATCCCGAAGTGATCTATGGCCTGTGCCGGCTCGATCTCGCGCAGGGGCCGGGCTATCTGCGCGGCGTCCTGCCCGACGCCCCCTGGTCGGTGGCGCTGTTCAACGCGGCGGGCCTCGTCACCTATTCCACCACCAATCGCGACGGCATCGGCCAGACCCTGGATCTGGGCATTTTCAACGCCGCCCAGACGCGGCTGCTGGCGCAGCAGCAGCTCGATGTCGCCGAAGGCGTGCTGGTGGTGGAATCGGCCAGCGACAGCCTGTTTGCCGTGGTCCGCCTGCTGCCGCCGCACCAGGCCATGCGCGCGCGTTTTGCCGATGTGCTGGCCCAGGCCAGCTGCGGCAACCGCGGCTGATCCCCGAACATATCCGATGCGGCGCGGCCGGCGCCCGAACCCGGCCTCCCCCCGCAACAGGCCGCTGATGCTTGGCAAATGCAGCCCGCAGGACAGCTGCATTAGTGCATTCTTTATATTCCGCCGATAGAGTTAACCATGGTTCCTCTAGTGCTCGGTGGACATGGCTGTGGGCTTTTTTACATCACGACCGAAGGCTGCGACCGCCTTCGCCGATCACGCCGCGCTGGCCGCCCTCTCCGCCTCGCAGGCGATGATCGAGTTCGAGCTTGATGGCACCATCATCACCGCCAATGCCAATTTCCTCGCCGCCATGGGCTATGGGCTGGCCGAGATTGCGGGCAGGCACCACCGGATCTTCGTCGAGCCGGCCGATGCCAATGCCCCGGCCTATCTCCAGTTCTGGGACCGCCTGCGGCAGGGCACGTTCCAGGCTGCCGAATACAAGCGCATCGGCAAGAACGGCAAGGAGGTCTGGATCCAGGCCTCCTACAACCCGGTTTTCGACGCGGCTGGCAAGCCCGTCAAGATCATCAAGATCGCCACCGATGTCACCGCGCAGAAACTGATCAATGCCGATCACATCGGCCAGATGGCGGCCATTTCCAAGTCGCAGGCCGTCATCGAATTCAACCTCGACGGCACCATTCTGACCGCCAACGACAATTTCTGCGCCGCCATGGGCTATCGGGCCGACGAGATCGTCGGCCGGCACCACCGCATGTTCGTGCAGCCCGACGTCGCCGGCGGCGCCGACTACCGGGCGTTCTGGGAGCGGCTGGGGCATGGCCAGTTCGAGGCCGCCGAATATATGCGGCTGGGCAAGGGCGGCAAGGAGGTCTGGATCCAGGCCTCCTATAACCCGATCATGGACATGAACGGGCGGCCCTACAAGGTCGTCAAGTTCGCCACCGACGTCACCGCGCGCAAGGCCTCGGTGAGCCTGATCGGCGCCGGACTGGCGCGGCTGGCCGAGGGTGACCTGACGGTGCGGATCGACAGCCTGCTGGTCGGCGAGCTCGACGGGGTGCGGCACACCTTCAATGATACCGTGGAAAAGTTCGCCCATATCGTCAGCCAGCTGCGCGAGACGTCCTCGATCCTCAAGACGGCGACCGGGGATATCCTGTCGGGCGCCAATGATCTGGCCGACCGCACCACGCGGCAGGCGGCCGCAATCGAGCAGACCAGCGCCGCCATGGAGGAACTGGCCGGTACGGTGCGCGAAAACGCCAAGCGCACCGAGCAAGCCAGCAAGACCTCGCTGGGGGTTTCCGACGCCGCCGGCAGCACGGGCGCGGTGATGAGCCAGGCCAATCTGGCCATGGAGCGGATTTCCCTGTCCTCGTCGAAAATCTCCAACATTATCGGCATGATCGACGACATCGCCTTCCAGACCAACCTGCTGGCGCTCAATGCCTCGGTCGAGGCGGCGCGGGCCGGCGATGCGGGCAAGGGCTTTGCCGTGGTGGCGGTGGAAGTGCGGCGGCTGGCGCAGTCGGCCGCCGGTGCCTCGGCCGATGTCAAACTGCTGGTGGATCAGTCCGCCACCGAGGTGGCCACCGGCTCGCGGCTGGTGTCGGACGCTGCCGAAAAGCTCAATGCCATGGTCCACAGCGTGCAGCAGAGCACGGCGCTGATCGGCCAGATCGCCACCGCCACCCAGGACCAGTCCACGGCCATTGTCGAGGTCACCACCGCGGTGCGCGAGATGGACGAGATGACGCAGCACAATGCCGCCCTGGTCGAGCAGATGAATGCCTCGCTCGAGCAGACCGAGACCCAGGCACGCGAGCTCGACGAGATCGTCGATGTCTTCGTGCTCGACGCCCGCCCCCGCAGCGCGCGGCCGCCGGTCGACCGCCCCGCCGTCAAGGCCCGGCCGGCGCGTGCCGGCCACGCGGCAAAGTCCTATGGCGTGCAGGGCAACACCGCCACCAGGCAGGACTGGAACGAGTTCTAGCCGCCGCCCCGCACCACCGGCCTGGCGCGCCTGCTATTGCCGGTTCTGCTTCACCCCGTCGGCAAGGGTGTAATAATCGCCCTTGTCGGCGACAAAGATGTGCAGGCCGATCCTGGTATGGGTCGGCCCGTCGAACGCCCCCAGCATGATGCCGATCCAGTCGCCCTCCAGCGGATCGAAGAACAGCGACGAACCGCAGGTGGCGCAGAAACCGCGCCGCACTTTTTCCGACGAGAAGAACCAGGTGAGCCGGTCCGCGCCGGTGATATGCACCCACTCGCGCGGCAGGTCGACGCCCGCCTCATAATGCCCGGTATGCTTGCGGCACTTGCTGCAGTGGCAGGCCGAGCCCTCGGGCAGATCCCCCGCCACCGTAAACCGCACCGCGCCGCACAGGCATGATCCGTGGTGCATGATCGTCTCCTCCCTTGGGTCAGCTGGCCATTGCCTCGGCACGGCCGGTCAACAGGTCATGCGCCGCAGCGTGCTCGGCGTCCGGTATGCCGCGGCGCCGGCCATATTGCCGCGGCGCGCAGCCCATCACCCGCTTGAAGGCGGTGCTGAAGGCACTTTCGGAATCATAGCCCACCGACTGGGCAATGACGCTGGTGGATTGCTCGGCGCGGAGCAGGCGTTCGCCCGCCAGCAGCATGCGCCAGCGCGTCAGATAGTCCATGGGCGCCGACCCTACCGTGGCCTTGAACTTGACGGCAAAGCTGGTGCGCGACATGCCCGCCTGCCCGGCCAGGTCCTGCAGCGTCCAGCGCCGCGCCGGGTCGGCATGCATGGCGGATATGGCGTCATTCATCTGCCGGTCGGCCAGCGCGAACAGCCAGCCGACGCTGCCGGTCAGGTCATCGGACAGGTGCAGCCGCAGCGCCTGCACCAGCAGCAGATAGGCCAGTTGCTGGACGATCAGCGCACTGCCGGGCGCCGGCTCGCGCAGTTCGGCGCGCATTCGCTCCAGCGCCCAGCGCAATGCCGCCTTGTCGGCATCGCTGCGGATATGGACGACCGGCGGCAGGGCGCCGAGCAGCATATTGGCCTGCGGCCCGTCCAGGCTGAAGTGGCCACCCACCATGAAGAAGCCGCCGCCCGCCCCGGCGATCCGCAGCCCGGTACTGCCGCCCTGCTTGAGCAGCGTCATGAAATCGATCGGCGGCGCCGCAAGGTCGGTGGCGAGACGAAACGGTCGCCCGCGCGGCAGCACGAAACAGTCGCCGGTCTGCAGCTGCACCGGCTCGGCCACCCCGTCGACCGCCAGCCAGCCCTGCCCGGAGCTGATGGCATAGCACTTGACGCCATTGTGGCGCGGGAACTGCAGGCAGATCCTGGTGCCCACGTCGAAGCCGCCCGCCGAATAGCTGCGCGGCTTGAGCAGGGAGAGGACGTCGGAGAGCGGATCCATGGGATTTTCCGAACGATGGCGAACAGAAATCGAACTTTAGAGCATAGATCGTTCCGCGACAACGCCCTAGCCTGACATGGTCCGGCAGCGACAGCGCCGCCGGACGGACGGATAGGAGATTTCAGATATGCGTATTTTTGTCACCGGGGCCACCGGCTGGGTCGGCTCGGCCGTGGTCGGGGACCTGCTTGAAGCCGGCCACCAGGTGCTTGGCATGGCCCGTTCGGATGCGGGTGCCCAGGCGCTGGCCGCCACCGGCGCCAGCGTGCATCGCGGCACGCTGGAAGATCTCGACAGCCTGCGCCAGGGCGTGGCCGCCAGCGATGGCGTCATCCACACCGCCTTCAACCATGACTTTTCCAGGTTCGCCGAAAATGCCCAGGTCGAGCAGCGCGCCATCGACGCCCTGTGCGGGGCGCTGGCCGGCAGTGACCGGCCGCTGGTCATCACCTCGGGCATTGCCTTTCTGCCGCCGGACAAGCTGGCCACCGAAGAGGACAGCGTGCCGGCCCTGGGCCATAATCCGCGCAATCCCGAAGCCATGACCGAAAGCTGGGCCGAGCGCGGCGTCCATGCCGCGTTGGTCCGGCTGCCGCCTTCGGTGCATGGCCGCGGCGATCGTGGCTTTGTCGCCATGCTGACCGAGATTGCCCGCCGGCAGGGCCGCTCGGCCTATATCGAGGATGGCAGCAATCACTGGCCGGCGGTGCAGCGCTTCGACGCGGCGCGGCTTTTCCGCCTGGCGCTGGAAGCCGAAGTCCCCTTCCGCCACTATCACGCCGTTGCCGAGCAAGGCGTGCCCTTCAAGACCATTGCCGAAGCCATCGGCCGTGGCCTCGATCTGCCGGTGGTCAGCCTGCCCGCCGACGCGGTCGAGGCGCATTTCGGCCTGTTCGCCCGCTTTGCCGGCATTGATGTTGAGGCGTCCAGCGCGCTGACCCGGTCCTGGCTGGACTGGGCACCGACGGGCCCGGACCTTATCGCCGACATTGACCAGGGGCATTATTTCGCCGCCTGACCCGGCCCTCGCCCCGCTGCCGTGCTGGCCGCGGGGCACTCACCCTGCGGCCGTAAACCATATTGCAAGCTTGCCCCGGACTCTTCCCCGCCTTTCGCGTTAAGGTTTGGTAAACCATAAGCGGGAGGCTTTCATGCGCGTTCCATCCATCGGCCTGCCCCTCGACGAGCGGCGCATCGTGCGCGAAGGCTACCGTCTTGCCGAGCGCCTGCTGGCCGGCTACCAGGATCCTCCGGGCCTGCTGGAAACGCTGGGCCAGTGGCTCACCGCCTCGCGCCAGCGGCTGCGCGGCGTCTATCAATCCATGCTGCGCAACTGAGGCCGGCGAGTCGCCGCCGCGCCGGCCCCGGGTGACCAGGGTCAGGGCTGCATGACCATGGTCTCGGCGACCTCGATGGTGCCGCGTGCCGAAAAGATCGGGCAGGTCTTGGCGTGCGTGAGCGCTGTGGCCATGCTGTCGGTCTCCACCAGCATATAGCCCGATACCGGATCGCCCACCGGGGCGGTCTTGCCATCGGCATCGAGGAAACTGGATTTGCCCAGGCCCGCGCCGGGGTCGAGCACCGCCTTGCCCATCCCGGCCAGCCAGGCATTCCACTCGGTCATCATCTTCTGCCCCGCCTCGGGACCCTCGGGCATGCCGCCGCGGAAGACGAATATGAACTTGCTCATCGGTATTCCTTTCAGGTGTTGCCGCCAACGCGCCCGACGATAGGCGTGGGCAAAATATGCTCAAGAACATATTCTGACGCGGTTTAGGGTCGCCAAAAGAGGAGGCCGACATGCCCTATGCCAAGGACCACAAGCTCAATACCCGTAGCCGCATCGTCGAGGCGGCGCGCCGGCTGTTCAACACCCATGGCTATGACCGGGTGACGCTCGACATGGTGATGGCCGAAGCCGGCCTGACCCGCGGCGGCTTTTATGCCCATTTCCCCAGCAAGGAGGCGCTGTTCGCCGAAGCGGTGGACAGTTTCCTCATGGGTCGCGGCCTGCAGTGGCGCAACGAGGCCGGGATCGATCCGACCCGGGGCGAACGCATCATGGCCGAGCGGATGATCGACGCCTATCTCAGCGACGCACACCTGACCGATCTCGCGGGCCAATGCCCGATGATCGCGCTGTCCTCCGATGTGGCGCGCGCTTCCGGCGAGGTGCGCGACAGCTACCAGAAGCTGCTGGCGGCGATGATCTGGCTGTTCGAGGTCAATAGCGACGACCAGGGGCAACGGGCGCGCGAAAAGGCCATGGCGATCGCCGCGCTCTGCGTGGGCGGCATGATCCTGGCCCGCACCCTGCCCGAAAGCGGCCTGGCCGACGAGGTGCGCCACGCCGCCCATGCCATGGCCCGCGCCTTCTGCGCCCCACCCGAGACCAGGTCGGCGGCAGTGGGTTGACTGAGCGGCACAGCGGCCTTCCAGGGCGGGGGATCGTGTCGATCACTGCCGCTTTGGGGCGGCAGTCCGGCGGCCGAGGCTTCTACGCTGACCGGGTCGCGGCCATTTCCGCCAGGCCCTGTTCGATGCTGATGACCGGGCGATAGCCCAGCTCCCGCTCCGCCTTGGAGATATCGAGGCTGATCTCCACCGCCGAGGTGGCGTAGACCTGCATGCTGATCGGCATGGTCACCCTGCCTCCGGTCACATTGGCCAGAACATCGCCGATCTTTGCCATGGCATAGAGTAATCCGCGCGGCACGGTCTTGTCGGTCACGGCCACGCCATTGGCCTTGAGCAGGCCCGTCACCAACGCCCGGAAGGCCCAGGGCGGCCCGTCCGTGATGAAATAGGCCTCGCCGCCCCTGCCCTTGGCCAAGGCAAGTTCCACGCCGGCGCAAAGATTGGCGATATGGGTGCTCGAATTGCGGTAATGCCCGCCGTCGATCCAGGCCAGCTGGCCCGAGCTGGCGGCGGCCAGCAGTTGCGGCAGCGCCGTGGTGTCATCGCGGCCCCAGACCATGCGCGGGCGAATGGCGATGACGGCAAAGTCCGGTGTGCTGGCCGCCAGCGCCAGCCGCTCCGCCGCGCCCTTGCTGGCCGAATAGAGCCCGGCGGGGCGGCGCGGATAGGGCTGGTCTTCCGTGACATTGACCAGCGGCCGGCCGTCGAGCAGCACGGATTCGGAACTGATATGCACCACCCGGCGCACCCCGGCCCGCCGCGCGGCGTCCAAGACCTTCTGCGTACCATCCAGATTGATCGCCAACTGGCCCGGCGTGCCCCGGCCATGGTCGGTATCGGCGGCGGCATGGATCAGGGCGCTGCAGCCCGCCATGCCCGCGTCAAGATCGGCGGCAAACAGGTCGCCGCGCCAATACTGCGCCCCGAGGGCCGTGACCGTCGCCGCGGCGGCATCGGTGCGGGCCAGCGCCACGACCGGCCAGCCCAAGGCGACGAAATGGCGGATGAGGTTGCGGCCGACATAGCCGCTGCCGCCGGTGATGAAGAGTCTTTCGGCTGTCATGGATGTGGTCCTTCCGGAATGAAAGCAAGGCGGTGCCGGCGCCGGAACGGGTCCGGCCTGGGCAGGTTGATGGATGAGGTGAAGGCTTCAGTCTGGCGGCGGTGCCGGCTTGGGCGGGCCCGCGCCCGGCTCGGCATCGACCAGCCAGGCAATGTCGGCCAATATGCGATCGCGCTCGGCCTTGGGCCAGCTGTGATAGTCGAGCGATTCCAGCAGCTTGAGCCCTTCTAGCGCCAGATAGGCCAGCAGCGCGCCGCGCGGATTGGCCGAGCTGGCCATGATGTCTGAGATCACCGCCTGCTGGTTGGCCTTGATGGTCTGGCGCAGCGTGGCGTCCTGCGCCAGGGCGGCGCAGAGGTTGAGCGCCACGTCGCGGAAGGCGTCGGGCAGCGGCTCTTCGGCGGCCAGGATGCGGCCGCGAATGGTGGCATTGTCCACCGGCCCCAGGCTGTCGATCTTGGACTGGTTGAATTCATTGTCGGCGGCAACGCTGCGCTCGACCAGAGCGGCGATCAGCGCCGGCTTGGACTTGTAGTCATAGAGCACGCTGGCCTTGCTGATGCCCGCCGCGCTGGCCACGGCGTCCAGCGTCAGCCGCGCCGCGCCGTCCCGCGCCACCACGCGTTCGGCGGCGTCGAGCACGGCCCCCTGATCGATACTGCGCTTGCGGCCCATCTTGCATCCCGCCGTTTATTTCCGACCGGATGGTTATAAATAAATCTGCGGTCAGTCAAGGACCTCGTGAGATAGTACTCAAAGCGGCGCGGGCGGCGCCCTGCCCCTTGCCTGCCGCCCCCATGCACCGCTATTGCGCCGGCTGGCGCGGGCGGGAACTGGCCAGGTGATGCAGCAGCACCAGCGGGATCACCAGCGCCAGCACGCCGACAAGGGCGGCAAGCGCCGGGCGCAGGCCGAAGCCATCGGCCAGCAGGCCCAGCAGCGCCGGCCCGACGAAAAAGCCGGTATAGCCGATCACCCCGACCGCGGCGACGGCGGCGCCACGGCGTTCCGGCGCTGCCAGGCGCCCGGCCAGGCTCAGCGCCGATGGCGCGATCACCGAGACGCCGGATGCGGCAATGAACAGCGCTGTCAGCGCCACGGCCGGCGCCGTCGCCAGCGCCAGCAGCAATCCGCCCGCCATGGCAAGCAGCGACGCGCCCACCAGCATGGTGCGGTCGCTGACGCGTTGCGCCACGGCCTGTCCGCCCAGCCGCCCCACCGCCAGAGCCAGGCCCACAGTGGCCGGTCCGGCGCTGCCCAGCCAGGGCGGGGCGCCCAGTTCGCGTTCGAGAAACAGCGCGCTCCAGGATTGCCAGCCATTTTCGGCGATGAAGGCGGCGCAGACCACCAGCCCGAGCAGCATGACCGTCCCGTCAAGGCGGCGCGGCGCCGCTTTGCTCATATCGCGCGGCCCTGTTGCGGCTTGCCGCGCCCCGCCCCACAATCCCGACAGCAGGGCCAGACCAGCCATGGCCGTGCCGGCCAGCAGCAGTACGCCGAGCGGGTCCATGCCGATGCTGCGGGCGGCGCCGGTGGCGAAGGCGACGACCAGGTACATGACCGCGAACAGGCCATGCGCCAGATGCATCGACCGGCGCCCGGTGGCCGCCTCGATGACGCTGATGCGGGCATTCATCACCACATCCATCAGGCCCGAGCCCATGCCGACCAGCAGCAGTGCCGCGCCCAGTTCGACAGGCGTCCGCGCCAGGCCGGGCAGCAGCACGGCCAGGGCAAACAGCAGGACGCTGGCCGGCAGCAGGAGCGGACCGATGCGGTCGATCAGCCGCCCGCCCACCAGCATGGCCGGCACGGCGCCCAAAGCGACGCAGAGCAGAGCCAGGCCGAAGACGCGGTCATCGGCGCCCGTATTGGCCTTGATATCGGGGATCAGCGCGCCCCAGGCGCCCCAGAAGATCCCCATGGCCAGAAAGCCCATCAGCGGGGCGGCAATGGCCCGAAGGCCGACAAAGGTGAACATGCCAGTTCCCATCTATAAGTGTGTGCGCATAGGCTTATGTTAAAGCGCCTGGCGAGTCCACCCGCGACAGGGCTCCACGGCATGGGTCAGCTCAGAGCGTGGCGGCGGCGGCGGCCAGGCGCTGCAGGGCCGGCTCATTGCGCAGGTAATAGGCAAACTGCCCTTGGCGCGTCACCTGCACCAGTTCGGCCTGGCGCAGCCGCGCCAGATGCTGCGACACGGCCGGCTGTGTCATGCCCAGCTGGCGCGCCAGGTCGGAGACATGGATGCCGACATAGCCCTCGATATGGCGGCAGCTCTCATGCCCCAGCCGCAGCGCCGCCAGGATGCGCAGCCGCGTCGGATCGGCCAGAGCCGTCAGTCCATTGACCAGCAGGGTATCGGGCTCGGGCACGCCGTGAGCGGTCGGCAGGCTGGGTGCGGGCATGGGGGCGGGGCTGGTCATGGCCTATCTTCATCTGCAGGCACCGCATCGTCAACGCCCCGGCCATCATGCCGCGCCGCCGCCCGGCTCAGGGGGTGACGATGACCGGCATGCCGAGGCCGACACGACCGAACAGGTCGGTAATGTCGGCATTGCTCATGCGGATGCAGCCATAGGAGACGAAGCCGCCAATCAGGTCGGGCCGGTTGGTGCCGTGGATGGCATAGTCGCCCCCCGCCAGGGTCAAGGCCGCGACGCCCATGGGATTGTCCGGCGCGCCGCCGGGAATCACCGCCGGCAGATGCGGGGAATCGCGCCGGATCTCGGCCGGCGGCGCCCAGTTGGGCCGCACATATTTGCCCGATATCGTCGTGCTGCCCGCCCATTGCCGGTCGGTGCGGCCAACGCCCACGCTGTAGCGCAGCGCCTGGCCGTTTTCCAGCACCAGGTAGAGCTGGCGCTCGCCGGTCCGCACCACGATGGTACCCACCGCCATATCGGCGGAGACGGCAACCAGCGTCGCATCTGCCCGAGCCGGCGTGGCGACGCCGAGCACGGCGATCAGCACCAGGCTGACGAAATATCGTCTGCTTCTGACCCTGGTCCCAAAAAGTGATCGCGCAATGAGCGAAATGGCGGAGATATCGATAGGTAATACTCCCCTGGGGGCCTATGTTGCGGCCACGACGACAGAAATATATCGGGCCTGGGGCAACAAGTCAGCGCCAAAATAAAGATAATTTCTTTCTAGACATTTTCCGACAACGCATCGTTCCGTCTGAAAAGGCGGCCCGAAAAACTGCCCTTTTCGATTGGATTTTGCGCATTTTATTCAGTTATAGTTTTTTCCGCACCCGGCTTCTTCTTGCCCGGTCGGTTTTGATGTCCGGCCATGCTTTGACAGGCACCGGGCTCCGCCAGGCAGTCCTGGTGATGATCGCGCTGACCCTTGCCGTCGTCTTGATGCCGCGCCCGGTCAGTGCCCAGCCGGCGCCCTATGGCCCGCCCTTCAGCTTTGCCGTGCTGGCCGCATCGACCGTCACCAATACCGGCACCACCGTCATCAGCGGCGATGTCGGCGTCAGTCCGGGCAGTGCGGTGATCGGTTTTCCGCCCGGCATCGTCAATGGCGTAATCTATGCTGCCAATACCGTGGCGGCCCAGGCACAGGCCGACCTGACGACGGCCTATACCATTCTGGAAAACCTGCCCTCGACCGGCGCGATTGCCGGCAATATTGGCGGGCAGACCTTTCAGTCCGGCGTCTATGCCGCCGGCGGACCCATCGGCATTATCGGTGACGTGATCCTGGACGGACAGGGCGATCCCAATGCCGTCTTCGTGTTCCAGATTGGCACCACGCTGGTCACGGGCAGTGGCTCGCGCGTGCTGCTCATCAATGGCGCCAATGCCGCCAATGTCTATTTCCAGGTGGGCAGTTCGGCGACACTGGGTTCGGGCTCGGAATTCCGCGGCCGTATCCTGGCGCTGGCCAATATTACCCTCAATACCGGTGCCACCATCAATTGCGGCGCAGCGCTGGCCCGCACGGGCGCGGTGACGCTGGACAGCAATATCATCGCCATCTGCCTGGCCGCCGCCTCGGTCACGGTGGGCAATGCCCTGGGCAATACCGGTTCATCCGCGGCCCTGGCCGTGGCGCAGGCCATCGATGCCTATGTCGCCAATGGCGGCACGCTGCCCCTCGCCTTCCTGGCGCTGAGCACGCTCGACCCGACGACCCTGGCGCTGGCTCTGGAGCAGCTGTCCGGCTCGATCGCCACCGCCGTCGCGCCGGCCGCCGCCCAGTCCACCGATTCCTTCCTTGATACGGTCATGTCCAGCCGGCGCGGTCCGGGCGTACTGACCGCGTCGGGCAATGACGATAATACGATCAGCGTCATGGGCTATATGCCGGTGACCCCGCCGCCGGTCGCGGCGCTCGAGGCTTTCGACAATCCGGGGCTGGCGGGCAAGGACTGGAGCGTCTGGATTTCCGGCCTGGGCGGCTACAGCGTCAGTCGCGGCAGTGCCGGGGTCTCCCGTGACCGGACAGTGACCAATTTCGGCGTCGCCGCCGGCTTCGAGCGTTATCTCGACCCCTATACCATGCTGGGTCTGTCGGTTTCCAAGGGGGGAGCGCAGTTCGGCCTGGCTGACAATTTCGGCACCGGCACCATCGACAGCTACCAGGCCGCGTTGTACGGCCGGACGGAGCGGGACGACAGCTACCTGGCCGGTGTGCTGGCCTATGGCTATCACGATGTCACCACGCAGCGGGCGCTGACCTTTGCCGGCCTGGACCGCTTCTCCGCCCGCTATGGCGGGCATAGCCTTGCCGGCGAGATCGAGGTCGGCCACAGGATGGGCAATTTCACGCCCTATGCCAGCCTGCGCGGCCAGGCCTTTCATTCGCCCGCCTATGCCGAGACCACCATTGCCGGCAGTCCGATCTTCGCCCTCGCCTATGACGGGCAGACGGTGCTTACCGGCCGCGCCGAACTCGGCATCAAGGCCGATTGGACGATGGACTTCGAGGGCGGCTATGTCACGCTCACCTCCGCCATCGGCGTGGCGCACGATTTCGGCAGCAATACCAGCAAGCGTGCCTCGTTCCAGGCCCTGCCCGGCTCGAGCTTTGCCGTGCAGGGCGCCACGCCCGACCAGACCTCGCTGCTGCTCTCGCTCGGGGCGGTCGTGGGCTATGGCAATGGCTTCTCGCTGGGCGCCAATGTCGCGGCCGATCTGTCGCCCAATGCCAGCGCCTATTCCGGCACCGCAAGGCTGAGCTACCGCTGGTAGGCTGACGCCGACGCCGTCCGCCGCCGCGCCCTGCGGCAGCGGACCTTATCGGATCGCGGCGGGCTATGCGGCAGACGCCGCCTCGGCTGCCACAATGGCGTCGGCGCCGGCGGCCAGGCGCCTGGGGGCGCTGGTATCGGTGACGGCGCGCCAGACGGCTTCGGCCACGTCGGATGACTGGGTCAGCGGGCCGGTCTGGCTCTGCATGTGGCCGATCACGGTCTGGGCATAGTCGGCATAGGCCGCCGGGAAGCCGCCATTGCCCTGGATGCGCCCCATGGCGGTCTTGCCGAAGCTGGTGCCGGGGGCGGCGCCGGGCAGGACGAGCCGCACATCGATGTTGAACGGCGCCAGTTCGAGCGCCAGGGACTCGGTAAAGGCGTTCACCGCCGCCTTGCTGGCGGTATAGACCGAAAGCAGCGGCAGCGGCGCATAGGTGACGCTGGAGGTGACATTGACGATCAGGCCGGCCCGCCGCGCGCGAAACTGCGGCAGCACCGCCTGGATCATGGCCATGGTGCCAAAGGTATTGGTCTCGAAGACGTCGCGCACCATATCGAGCGGCGTGCCCTCCAGCGCATTGAGCCAGCCGATGCCGGCATTGTTGACCAGCACATCGATCAGCCCGGCGTCGGCGACGGTCTGGCCGATGCTGGCCGCGTCGGTGACGTCGAGCGGCAGGATGCGCAGCCTGTCGGAGGCGGGCAGCAGATTCTCCTGCGGCGTCCGCATGGTGGCGATGACGTTCCAGTCCTGCGCCAGAAAATGCTTGGCGATGTCGAGGCCGAAGCCGGAGGAGCAGCCAGTGATGAGAATGGTCTTCATGGGGGATTTTCCTTGATGGAGTTGCCACGCCCCTGATGTGGACCCGCCTCACCAGACTTGCTATCATGGATAGTCCAGTATTCATTAGCGTCAGTCCGGAATGACCGATCCCTTTGCCGAAGTCGTCGCCCTGCTGCAGCCCAGCCTGCCCTTTTCCAAGGCGGCCAGCGGTTCCGGCTACTGGCGCCTGCAGGCGTCGGGCAGCGGCGTGCCCTTCTTCTGCGCCATCCTCGAGGGCGGGGCCAGCCTGGCCGTCAATGGCATGCCGGCGATCGCGCTGGCGGAAAACGACTTCATCCTGGTCCCGGCCGCCGACAGCTTCACCATGGGCAGCATTGGCGTCGAGGCCGTGGCCGGGGTCGATCCCTCGGCCGTCACCATCAGGGCGGACGAGACGCGGCATGGCGATCCGGACGGGCCGCCCAATATGCGGGCCCTGGTGGGGCGGCTGGAATTCGGCTCGCCCGATGCCGGTCTGCTGGTGGCGCTGCTGCCCAGCATCATCCACATCCGGGGCCTGAAACGTCTCGCCACCATGGTGCAGCTGATCCGGGGCGAGGCCCTGGCGGCCCGGCCGGCGCGCGAGATGATCATCGAACACCTGCTGCAGGTGCTGCTGATCGAGGCTTTGCGCTCGGCCGCCGACGGCGTCAGCGCGCCCGGCCTGCTGCGCGGCCTGGCCGATGCCAATCTGGCGACGGCGATCCGCATGATGCACCAGGCGCCGGCGCGCGACTGGAGCGTCGAGCAGCTGGCCAGCGAAGCGGCCATGTCGCGCTCGGCCTTTTTCGAGCGCTTCCGCAAGGAGGTGGGCCTGTCGCCGATGTTCTATCTGCAGTCCTGGCGCATGGCCATGGCCAAGAACCTGCTGCGCCGGCGCGATTGCGGCATCAAGGAAATCGCCGAACGCGTCGGCTATGGCTCGGCCAGCGCCTTCAGCGTGGCCTTCACCCGCCGGGTGGGCATGAACCCGACGCAATATGCGCGCGAGACGGGGGCGTAATCTGGCTTGCCCACGAGCGTCCCTGCCCAGGGGCAGCGTCTTGACAGGCCCGTCGATTCTCGGCAACAAACGCCTATGGGGATTGCGACCTCCCCACGAGGCGTCATGCCGAAGTTTCGCGTCCAACACTTTTTGCAGGACGCACACCATGCCCGCCTTTGCCTCGATCGCCCCCGAAAAGCTTGCCCGTCTGCTGGGCACTGCCAAATCCCCCCTCCTCATCGATGTGCGTGACGCCGATGATGTCGCGCTCGACCCACGACTGCTGCCGACCGCCATCCGCCTGCCCGCCGCGACGGCGGCGCATTGGGCCCCGGCCTATCGGGGCCTGACCGTCGCGGTGACCTGCCAGCGCGGCAAGAAGCTGGCCGAGGGCGCTGCCGCCTGGCTGCGCCACTGTGGCGCCAGTGCCGAAGTGGTCGAAGGCGGTTTTGAGGCCTGGCGTGCAGCGGGGCTGCCGCTGGTACCGCTGGCGGCCCTGCCGCCGCGCAATGATGCGGGCGCCACCGTCTGGGTCACAAGGTCCCGGCCCAAGATCGACCGCATTGCCTGCCCCTGGCTGATCCGGCGCTTTGTCGATCCCGGGGCGGTGTTCCTCTTTGTGGCGCCGGCCGAGGTCGAGGGGGTGGCCGAGCGCTTCGGCGCCACGCCCTTTGACGTGGACGGCGTGTTCTGGAGCCATCGGGAAGAGCTTTGCACCTTCGACGTCATGGTCGCCGAATTCGGCCTGGCGTCCGAGCCGCTGCTGCGGCTGGCCAGCATCGTACGCGGCGCCGACACCAATCGCCCGGACCTGGCGCCCGAAGCGGCGGGGCTGGTAGCGCTGTCGCTGGGCCTGTCGCGGCTGTTCAGCGATGATCTCGAACAGCTGGCCGCCGGCATGGTGCTCTATGACGCGCTGTTTCGCTGGGCCCGCGATGCCACCGACGAAATCCATAACTGGCCGATGACCTCCAAGGGACCGAAATGACCGATCCCACCCTGGCATCCCCCCTCCCCGCGGCCGCCCCACCGCATCCAAGCCTTTCCGAGGCAACGGCCGTCTGGGCCCGCATTGGCCTTTTGAGCTTTGGCGGTCCGGCCGGGCAGATTGCCCTCATGCACAAGGAACTGGTCGAGGAACGGCGCTGGATTTCCGAGAGCCGGTTCCTGCATGCCCTCAATTTCTGCATGCTGCTGCCTGGCCCCGAGGCCCAGCAATTGGCGACCTATATCGGCTGGCTGCTGCATGGCACGCGCGGCGGCATCATTGCCGGGACCCTGTTCGTACTGCCCGGCCTTGTGGTCATCCTCACCCTGTCGGCGCTCTATGCCGGCCTTTACGAGGCCAGCTGGATGGCAAGCCTCTTTTTCGGCCTCAAGGCGGCGGTGCTGGCCATCGTGGTCGAAGCGCTGATCCGGGTCGGGCGAAGGGCGCTCAAGAACCCGGTCATGCTGGGCCTTGCCGGGCTCGCCTTCATGGCCCTGTTTGCCTTCAACATCCCCTTTCCGCTCGTCATCCTGGCCGCCGGGCTGACCGGCTATGTCGGCACCCGCATCAATCCGGCCATCTTCGCCGCCAGTGCGCATCGGGCGGCCACGCCGGATCTGCCCTCAGTGGTTGGCGATGGCTTTATCGAGCCGCGCCCGCCCCTGGCCGTCGCGGTCCGCACCGCCCTGCTCTGGCTCGGCCTCTGGCTGCTGCCGCTGGCTTTTATCCTGCCGGTCCTCGGCTGGTCGAGCGCCCTGGCCGGGCTCTGGCTGTTTTTCTCGCAGATGGCCGTGGTCACCTTTGGCGGCGCCTATGCCGTGCTGGCCTATGTGGCCCAGGAGGCGGTGCAGAATTTCGGCTGGCTGCAGCCCGGCGAAATGCTCGATGGCCTGGCGTTGGCCGAGACCACGCCGGGGCCGCTGGTCTTGGTGCTCAGTTTCGTCGGCTTCCTTGCCGCCTATCGCGATCCGGGCGGGCTGGCGCCGCTGCTGGCGGGGCTGATGGGCGGCGTGCTGACCACCTGGGTCACCTTCGTGCCGTGCTTTTTGTGGATATTCCTGGGCGCCCCCTATATCGAGCGGCTGCGCACCAATGCGGCTTTTTCGGGCGCGCTCAGCGCCATTACCGCGGCCGTGGTCGGGGTGATCCTCAACTTGGCCGTCTGGTTTGGCCTGCATGTCAATTTCGCGCTGGTCGACACGCTGCAGCTCGGGCCACTCAATCTGGCCAGCCCCGACTGGTCCTCGGTGAGCTGGATGGCGCTTGCGCTGAGCGCGCTGGCCATGCTCTGCGTATTCCGGCTCAAGCTGGGCGTATTGTGGACCCTGGCGATCTGTGGCCTGGCCGGACTGCTGGTGCCGCTGCTGCCCTTCTAGAAGCCGCGACGGCCGCGCTACTTGATCTGCACGATCTCGTTGTCGCCGCTATGCTGGAAGCGTGACGGGATGACGACAGTGCCCCGGCTTTGCTGGCCGTGGCCGTCGCCGCAGAAATCGCGGCGATTGGCGCGCACGACAAAGGCCGACAGGCGCTGCAGCGCGTCATCGACGGCCAGCGACTGCTCATGGGGGGTTTCGACCACCAGGCTGTCGAGCGCGAAAGCATAGCTCTCATGGCGATAGTTCAGCGCCCGCACGAACCAGGCGATGAAGGCGTCATTCTCGTATTTGCGGGCGGCGACGTCCGCTCCGGCACTCCCCGGCAGGTCATTGCGCAGGCTGGCCAGGGCCATGGCCCGCTGCCGGTCGACCTCGATCACCGCACAGATGGCGGCAAAGGTAGTAGGCAGCGTGTCGATGTCACTGGTGATATTGGCGCCCACCGTGCTGTAGCGGGTGCGCGAGGACTGGTAGGGGGTGCCCTTGAGCCAGGCATAATAGCGGTCGGTGCGGTAGCGCTCGTCCTTGGGCGGCACGATGCGGGTGCGCTGCAGTTCCACCGACGTGTCGAACAGCCAGTCCTTGGCATGGGGGGCAATGAGGAACCGCCAGACGCGGTCATGCATCAGCTTTTCCTGGTCGGTCTGGTTGAAGTTGGAGACCGGGTCGCCGCGCAATTCGGCGATCCTGTCCCCGGCAAAGGGCATCATTGTATCATGCAGCACGCCGGGCTGGGCGCGGCCGAAATCGCCCGTCGGGCGCGCGACGCAGGCGGCCAGCAGGCCGGTAAGCGCGACAAGGGTGACCAGGCGCAGCAAGGCGCGACGACGATCAACCACGCTTGCGCTTGGGCCGGGGGTCAACAGTCTTGCTGGGCAGCGATGGCGTCCCGCGTTCATAACGCACCCCGGTAAACATCAGTATCTGGGCCTCGACAGGGCTGGGTTTGCCAGCGGCGCGCAAGCTGCGTCGACCATCGATTTTGACGAGCTTTCCCAAGCTATTCTCCAATCGAACTCGCTTCCCCTTCCCTGGAGACAGCGTCTCGTGTTGCAAACCGGTCAGCACGACGCCCCTCGTGCTCCTTATCCCCATTAAGAGATCGTCAAGGTTAACAGTCTGCTAACGAATTGGCGGCAAAGGTGGTGACACATCGAATGTGATGCGATTCCGAAGTGACGGTTGTTCAAAATGCTTGGTTTTCAGCCCTACGAGACGTTCAATCTGCTGATCGAAAGCGGCGGCATCGACCGGACGAACACGCTTTTGATCGCCGCCTGCGACGCCTATACCCGCCGCGGCAAGGCCACTGCTCCCGAAATGGAACAGTTTGAGGCCCTGGCCAGCCGGCTGTTCCCGATCGCCGGGCCACAGGCCAAGGCCAAGGGCGCCGCGATCCTGGGCCGCGCCGAAATCCTGTCGCCGGCGCTGGAGCGCCTGGTGGTCGACAATATCGGCGAGGACCTCAACACCTTCCTCAGCAATGCCCGGGAATTGAGCGAGCAGACCATGCTGGGCATCGTCGCCCGCTACGATGTCCCCGGCGCCGCCACCATCGCCGCCCGCCCCGACCTTTCCAATGCCGTGCTGGCCAAGCTGTTCCAGATGAATTCGCGCAAGGTCTATCGCGCCCTGGCCGCCAATGGCGCCATCGTGCCGCGCGGCGCCTATCTCAGCGCCCTGGCCCGCTCGGCCCAGATGGATCACATGGTCGCCGAATCGCTGGCCAAGCGCAGCGATTTCGATGCCGCCCTCTTGGCCCCGGCCTTCTTTGATCTCTCCGACGCCGACCGACTCAAGGTCATCCAGGCCTTTGCCCATCGCGAAACGCCGGTGGCGCCGATCCGCAAGACCATCGAGCAGCTGACGGTGGCCAATGCCGAGCTGACCCGGGCGCTGATGAAGCTCTATTCGGAAAACCGCCGCCCCGAAGTCACCAAGCTGCTCAGCCAGATCACCGGCCTCGACGAAGTGCGCTGCGGCCAGATCGCCCATGACGTCACCGGCGCGGCCCTGTTCGTCATCCTGCGCGCCTTTGGCTGCAGTGCCTATGACGGGCTCAAGGTGCTGATCCACGCCACCAGCCACGACGCCGACCGCTCGCGGGCACTGGCCGATTTCGCCACCATGTTCGGCAATGTCACGCCCGATTCAATGGCTTACCTGATGAGCGCCTGGCGCGGCGAAGTGAACCTGCTCGATCTGGCCAAGCCGGAATACAAGCCCTTCACCGAGGTCAGCCGCCGCACGCCGCAGAGCCTGGCCCCGGCGCACAATCCGGTGGTGGAACAGGCCATCGAGGCCCTGGCCCGCATCGGCATCAAGCGCGCCAGCTAGATTTGTCCCGCCCCCCGGGGCCGGGTTGGACCGGGCCTGTCAGCCGGCGAGGTCGATGCCGATATCGTCGCCGCGCAGGTCGAGGCTGAGCACCCATAGATCGGGATCGAACTCGACCTCGCGTTCGATGCGTTCGCGCACCTTGAGCGGTTCGACGCGATGCAGCCGGCGCTGGAAGACCAGGCCGGCCGTGTCATCGCTGCGGCTGAGCAGCGGTGCGGGCGTATAGAGGGATTGCGTGCCATCGAGGTGATCGACCTCGATGAAGACCTGGCCGGCAATGGGGTCGCCGCGACGCGAGACCACGCACATATGACCCAGGTCATTGTGGCGCCTGACGAAAACCCCGCACCAGATGTCGCTGCGCAGCAGGCTCACCTAAAGCGCGGCGCCGGCGTCGCGCAGCAGCACCACCAGGTCGGGCTTGACCTGGCCGGTCAGCTTGTAGCTGTGGAAATTCTCGAATTCGCGGATGGCGCGGGCGGTGGAATCGCCGGGATGGCCGTCGATCGAGCCGTGGTAGAAGCCCAGGCTGGCCAGGCCCCGCTGGATCTTGCTGACCAGTTCGACATCATTGGCCGGGGCGAGGTCGCGGGCGGTCGCAACCTGCTGCGGCGCCACTTCGGCGGCGGGGGCGACGACCGGCGCCGCGGCGGGGGCCATCATGGGCTCGAGCGAGGCGACCTGGATCGGCTTGGGCTGGGGCGCCACCGGGGCGGAACTGCCCAGAGCCACGGCCGGACGGGGCGTCGTGCCCTGGGCGGCGGGTGTCGTCGTGGTGACGGCGGCCAGGATGGAATCAATGGTCTGGGCGGCGGCATTGCCCACCGTATCGACGGCCGTGTCGACCGGGGTGAGACTGGCGACCCGGGCAACGACCTCGACCTTTTCGGGCGGGACAATGGCAGCCTGCTGCACCGGGGCGGGCCGGACGGCGACAGGCGCCGGCGGGGGCGCGGCCGCCTGCTGGGGAGCCGGCACCATGCCACCGGCATCGGCCTTGAGAATGGCCTCGACCACGGCCGGGTTGAGCGCGCCGGTCGGCTCGAGCCCGTTGCGCTCCTCGAAGGCGCGGATCGCATTGGCGGTCATGGGGCCGTAGAAACCGTCCACGGTGCCGTTGAACAGGCCCAGTTCGGTCAGCTTCTTCTGCACGGCAAAGGCGTCGCGATTGCCCACCGGCGCGGCGGGAATGACCGGAGCCGGCGCGGCAATGCCGCCCGTGGTCTCGGTCCCCGTCCCCGTCGCGGGCTGCGGCGCCAGCACGGCGCTGCGCTCGCTGGGCAGCGGCGGCAAGGCGGGCGCGTCAGCCGGCGCGGTGACGGCGACCGGCACGTCGCGGGCCGGGGCGAAGAACGGCGCGGGATGGCGCGCGGTCTGGAAGTAGAGGGCGTTGCTGGCCGCCAGGGCCGTCATGGTCACCAGCACCAGCAGGCCGGTGGAAGCCAGGGGGGCCCGCATGTAGCGGGCCAGCAGCCACAGACCGGCGCGACCGAGTGAGGCCGCGACAGCGCTGCCTGCCGCCAGGGGCAAGTGGGTGAAGGTGGTTGCTGTCATTGCGCTCTTCTTTTTTCGTCTGGCCATGGGGTGCTGCGTTCGGCGGCTGATTCTCTGCGGAAGGGGGTGATGGTGGCAGTCTCTTCGGTCTTTATTGCCGGACCGTTTAACGGAAGCAAGACCGTGACGGTTGTCCCCGAGCCAATCTCGGACATGGCGCGCAGCGTGCCGTCATGCAGGTCGACCAGGCCCTTGACGATGGACAGGCCGAGCCCGGTGCCCTCATAGGGGCGGGAATGCCCGCTCTGGGCCTGGAAGAAGGCCTCCCCGATGCGGGCCAGCGATTCGGGCGCCATGCCGACACCCTGGTCGATGACCGAGAGGTTGAGGCTCTGGCCCTGCCGCCGCATGGTGATGCTCACCGTGCTGCCGGGATAGCTGAACTTGATGGCATTGGAGACCAGGTTGAGCAGGATCTGGCGGCAGGCGCGTTCATCGGCATGCAGCAGCGGCAGGTTGTCCTCGATGCTGCTGATCAGCCGCACCTCCCGGTCCTTGGCCATGGTCTCGACCATGGCAAAGCAGGGCTCGACAATATCCTGGGGCCGGAAGGGTTCGCTCTGCAGCTCGAACTTGCCCGCCTCGATGCGCGACATGTCGAGCAGCATGCGCACCACTTCAAGCAGGTGCTTGCCGCTCTGGTGGATCAGGCCGGCATATTCCTGGTGCGTGGGCGACAGCTCGCCGCCAATGCCGGTGGTCATCATTTCGGAGAAGCCGACAATGGCATTGAGCGGGGTGCGCAATTCGTGGCCCATGGTGGCGAGGAAGCGCGACTTGGCGCTCGAGGCCTCCTCGGCGGCACGGCGGGCCTGCAGCATGGCGGCCTCATTGTCCTTGCGCTCGGTAATATCGCGGAACAGCGCCACCACTTCGTGGCGCAGGCCGGCGGTGTGCTGATCGATGACGGGCGACAGGCTGATTTCCACCCAGAGAAAGCGCGGCACGGAGACCGATGCGTGCGGGTCGTCCTGGCGCATGCGCACTTCGATAAGCCGCGTCTCGCCGCCCTGGTTGGCGTCGGCAAAGGCGGTGAGATAGGCGGGCCGGTCCATGACATGCATGCGCTCGCCCAGGCCGCTGCCGGTCAGCTCGTAGCGCCGGCAGCCGAACAGGGCTTCCGAGGAGCGCGAGGCCAGCAGCACTTCGCCATCGCTGGAAAAGCGGATGACGGCGTCCTGCACGTGTTCGATCAGGTGGCGATAGGCGGTCACCTGGGCCTTGTCATAGACCTCATAGGCCGAATTGATGCGGTTGGCGGTGTGGATGACCACGCCGACGCCGAGCAGGAAGGTGACGGCGGCGGCCAGGGTCATGCTGCCGGAGGTCGGCTGTGAGCCGGGCACGCCCAGCATGGCGGCGAGGATGCCCAGCGCCACGACCACGACGACGGCCAGCCAGCTTTGCCGGCGCAGCGCCGCCCGGCCCAGCAGCGCGGCCAGCACCGGGCCCATCAGGGCCACGGCCAGGCCGGTATCGCCGATCTGGCCATCGGCCAGGGTGAGCAGCAGGCCGAGGCCGAGCAGGGTATAGACCTGCCCGGCCGCCGCCAGTTCGAAGGCGTGGCGCTGATGCAGGGAAAGGGTGATGAGGCCACTGGCCAGGGCGGCTGCGGCCAGCACGAAGGGCAGCACGGTGCCCGTCACCAGCCAGTAGATGGCCAGCGGCATGACCAGGGCACTGGCGATAATGGCGATGCGCGAATTGTTGGCGAGCGTCTTGCGACGCAGCATCTCCGGCCGATGGCCGGAGCCAGCGATGGCCAGGGGCATCTCTTTGCTTGCGCCGTAAGAGAAGAGGCTACGCATATACACAATACTCACTATCACGACGCCTGCGGTGACGGTGCTGAAGCACCCCCGAACCCGGCGCATCGCGCCTGACCCGGCCCGAATGAACTTCGGGTCCTGTTGCCAGTCACACTGGCGCCCAAGAGCTAAGGCGAGCTTAAATCTGGCCCTGCCAATGGCTTGGCCCGCGCCTGGGAGGGTCCTTTCTGGGGTTAGCGTAAACAAGGTGTTGCAACTGCTGCCGAAGCGGTTGGCATTTGCCTCAAATTTTACCGAATTGTCCCAGCACGGCTTAATCGGGCCCGCCTAGTCTGGATCCTGCAGGACCGCATAACCTGCAGGAATCAGGATTGTCTCATGTTTGTCGTCGTTCGTTCCGTGTTCTGGCTTACCGCCGCCTATATGGTGATTGCGCCCGGCGTTGACCTGCCCGATGGCCAGGCGCTGGCGGCGCAGGCCATGGCGGCCGGCACCCAGGCGGTGAGCCGGCAGATCGACAAGGTCGAGTGCGCCGACATCGCCTGCCTGGGCGGCAAGACGGTGATCGCTGCAGCGCTCAATGCTTCCCCGCCGGTCGGCACGCCCATGCATGCTGCGCCGACCACACGTCTGGCCCCGATACCCCGGCCCCGGCCGGACTGGGCGGGTTAACGGGCGCTCCGCCCGAAACGACACCAGGGTTCGCCTCGCTTCCCCAAGCGGGTCATTCCAGCAACCCTGGCCCTGCCCCAAGCACGCTGCCCCGTGCTTGGGGCTTTTTCTTGCCGGCCGATCGGATCACGCGACCCATCGCCGCCGCGCTTGCCGCTTGCGGGTCCGGCGCGCGCGACCTAGATAGACCCTATGACCGAACCCGCCGCCTTTCAGGACATTGCCGAGAACCTCTCCTTCCTTGACGACTGGGAGGATCGGCTGAATTACCTCATCGAGCTCGGCGCGGCCCTGCCGCCCATGGCCGAGACCGACAAGACCGACACCAACAAGGTCAAGGGTTGCGTCTCCAATGTCTGGCTGGTCTCGAGCGCCGACCATTCGGGCGCCGCGCCGGTCATGACGTTCCGCGGCCAGTCCGATGCCATCATCACCAAGGGCCTGGTGGCGGTGCTGCTGGCGCTCTATTCGGGGCGGCCGGCGGCCGAGATCGCCGAGACCGATGCCATCGAATGGTTCAGGAAGGTCGGCCTCAGCGAGCATCTGGGCATGCAGCGTTCCAATGGCCTGGTCGCCATGGTCAACCGCATCCGCGCCGAAGGCAAGGCGCTGAGCTGAGCTATTCGGCCGGGGCGACCGCCGGGGCCACCGGCTTGCGCCGCCCGCCGACGAGACCGGTGACCCGTGCCAGCAGCGGCTGTTCCACGCGGCGATAGAGCACCCAGCCGACGGCAACGCCACCGACAATGGTCAGGGCGGCTATGGCCAGGTCGACCAGCAGATTGCCGGGGTCGAGCAGCTTGAAGGCCACGCCCGACAGGATGGCCACGACATAGATGTGCGACAGATAGATCGAATAGGAGGCGTCGCCGATCTGCTCGAGCAGGCCAATAGGTGTCAGGCGCGGTTCGAAGCGCACCGCCAGCAGCACCAGCGCCGCGGCAAAGATCAGCAGGCCGACAAAGGCCCCGCCGTCCTCGACCAGGTGACGATCCCAGACAAAGCCCTCGACCAGGGCGGCCGCGCCCAGCACGGCGATGCCCAGAACGACAAGGCTGGACAATCGCCCCAGCGTACCGCGCAGGGTGGCCAGGCCCAGCCAGGCCCCGACGCAGAAGGCCAGCGGCATGAAGCTGGTATAGAACTGGGGAATGACCGCCTGCGGCTGCAGCAGCAGGCCCAGCCCGGCCAGGCCGGTAAAGGCCAGCGTCAGCCAGAGCACCCGCGGCCCGACACGCAGGAAGCCCAGCAGCGCGAAACAGACATAGAAGAACATCTCGTAATTGAGGGTCCAGCCCAGCTTGTAGAGCGGATGCAGCCCCTCGCTGGCGGGGTTGTAGAAGGGGATGAACAGCAGCGACAGCAGCAGCTGGGTGCCGTCATAGACGGTGGTCTTGAACAGCTGCGGCGCGGCAAGGGCGAGGCCCGCCGCCAGCAGCGTGGCGATCCAGTAGAGCGGCACGACGCGGATGAAGCGGCGGCGCAGGAAATCGCGCGCGGAAAACCGCTCCTCGCCGGTCACCACCACCATGATGAAGCCGGAAATGACGAAGAACAGGATGACACCGAGCCAGCCGAGCCGGCCATAGCCGAGATGTTCGCCGACCAGCGGGTAGAGCAGGGCATGCGAGGCCAGCACGAGCATCGCCGCCAGGCCGCGCAGATATTGGATCGTCAGAAACCGGTGTCGCATGGCAAAATGCCTAGCATGAGACCGGCGAAAACCCACATTACCGATCATGACGTAGTTAAGAACCGGCGTAAGAGATAATGGGCAGCCGCTGACTGCGCCAGCCGCGTGTCGGCCCCTGCTCGGCCCCCAGGGCCTGAGGCATCAGCCCCCAATGGGCGGCCAGTTGGCTGAGGCCGATGCGCAGTACCAGCTTGGCGCTGCGGCGCGGCCAGCGCCGCTCGGTCTCGACCGTCTGCAGGCCCTTGCCCAGGCCGCAGACGTCAAACAGCACGCCCCAGCAGTCGACCGGCACGGCCAGTGCCAGCTGGTTGAGCCGCTGGCGGGCGTCGCTGGCGCTGTCGGCGATATCGGCACTACCGCTGCCGGCCTGGCGGTGCTCGCCGGTGCGGCCTGGGTCGTAGGACATGGTCAGGCGCGGCGCCAGCTGGGCCTTCTGGATCAGCCGCTCCAGCCGGCTGGCCGCCAGCAGGTGGTGCGGCTGCAGAAAGGCGGCGCCGTCACCATCGCGCGTGCCGGCCAGCCGGATCAGGGTACCCTCGTCAGTGGGCATGGACGACCTCCCCGTCGCGCCGGGCTTCCAGGTGCCGTTCGAGCGCGCTGACCTCGGCGTCAAAGGCCGGGTCGTCGCGCAGGTCCTCGATCACCGCGCAGGCATGGGCCACCGTGGTGCGGTCGCGGCCAAAGGCATCGCCGATCTCGGTGAGACTGCGCCCCAGCACCACATGGGAGAGATACATGGCCAGCTGGCGGGCCCGGGCCGTGTCGGTGCGGCAGCGCGAGGGATGGGTCAGCAGGCGAATCGGCACATGCCGCGCGCGCGCGATCAGCGCGATGACGTCGTCACAGGCGCAGGGACTGACCGCCGGGCGGGCAAGGGCGGAAGCGGCAATGGAGTGAAACATGGGCGGCCTCGTCGAATACAGGAATTAATTCCTATATCTTGAGGCTTGGCAAGCGGCCGGGGATAAGTTGCCTAACCGCCCCGTGGCAGCGGGCACAAATTCAGAAGGCCGCCCGGGAGGGGCGGCCTTCTGAATTGCGTTGTCGCCGGGGCCCGACCGCAGCTTGGGATGCGGAAACTGGGCGCGACGTCTCGGGGCGGGGAGCCTGGAATGGGCTCAGGCGGCCTTGCGGCCCAGGCCATTGTCCTTGGCCAGCTTGGAGCGGGTGGCCGAATAGCTCGGCGCCACCATCGGGTAGTCGGCCGGCAGGCCCCACTTCTCGCGGTACTCTTCGGGCGAGAGGTTGTAGTGCGTGCGCAGGTGGCGCTTGAGCGACTTGAACTTCTTGCCGTCTTCCAGACAGATGATGTAATCGGGCGCGACGGACTTGCGGACCGGCACGGCCGGCTTGAGTTCTTCGACCTGTAGCGGGACTTCATTGTTCGACAGCGTGCGCAACGCACCATGAACATCGGCGATCAGCTTGGGCAGATCGCTCGGGCTCAATGCGTTGTGGCTGACATAGGCAGAGACGATTTCGGTGCTGAGCTCGATCAGGTCTTGCTCGTATCCGACCGTCGCGCCGGTGGTGTCACTCATATTTCAACCTTCCAATTTTTTTCCTGGCAATGACCTTAAGGTCACGCCGATACAAGACTACTAGGACTGTTTATTAATCACTGCAACCCGATTAACCGCAGCTGTCCTGCTACTAACTACTAAGCCTATGCAGGAGGATTTGGGCTCCTTTGAGACGTCAGTTCATCGCTGACCATATTGTCTGCGATGTGGTCTTTGCTGCTGTGATGGACCCGCGCCAACAGATGCGCCGAGACCGGGGTGGTCAGCAGCAGGAAGCCGGTGCCCAAAATGGCGCGCAGGGCCACGGCACCATCAAAGCTGATCAGCGCCACGGCCAGCAGAATCAGGCCGCCACCGACGGCGCCGGCCTTGGATGCGGCATGCATGCGGGTGTACAGATCGGGCAGGCGCAGCACGCCGATGGCCGCCAGCAGCGCAAAAGCGGCGCCCAGCAGCAGCAGGGCGCAGCCGAGATAGGTGAAGAGATCGGCGATCATGACGGCCGCTCCTCATGCCGCAGACGCGACAACATGTAGCGGGCAAAGGCCACGGTGGCGAGAAAACCCAGCAGTGCCAGGCTGAGCGCGATATCGAGATAAAGCGCCAGCCCGGTGCGAATGGCGATGGTGCCGACAAAGCCCATGGCCAGCACGGTGAGCATGTCGAGCGCCAGCACCCGGTCGGCCAGGGTCGGGCCGATCACGACGCGCACCACGGCGGTCATCAGGGCCAGGATCAGCATGATCAGGGCGATCGTGGTGCACAGCTCAACCAGCATGGCGGGGGTCATAGGAATATCTCCCGAATCCGGCGTTCAAAGCCGTTGGCGATGCTGGCGATCAGTTCATCGCGATCTCTCAGTTGCAGGACATGCACATAGAGCACGCTGCGATCCTCGGCGACATCGATGCTGAGCGTGCCGGGGGTCAGCGTGATCATATTGGCCAGCAGGGTAATCTCGGCATCGGATTTGACGGTGAGCGGAAAGGCGATGATGGCCGGGCGCAGCGCCGACTTGAGATCGGGCGTCAGCACGATGATGGCCACCCGCACCGCGCTGGCCATCAGCTCCCAGGCAAACAGCAGGGCCAGGCCGACGATGCGCCGCAGCCGGCGCAGCAGGCGCGGCGAGGCAAAGGAATTGCGCAGCAGGAGCACCGTCACCGTGCCGATGCCGGCGCCGAGCAGCAGGTTGAGCGCGGTGAAATTGCCGGTAATGGCGGCCCAGACCACGGCAAGGCCAACGATCATCAGCGCCACGTTCATGGGGTCACCTCCGCCAGCCCAAAGGCCGCACTATAGCGGGCCGGATCCACCATATCGCCGGCGCCGATGCGCACGGCCTCGAACAGCGGGTTGGGCCAGAGCCCGGCCGCCACGATCAGCAGCGCCAGCCCGCCCGTGGCCAGATAGTGCAGCCGGTTGGGCCGGGCGACCGGACCCGATTCGGGGACAAAGTCGGCGCGCCAGAAAATGTGCGCCCACAGGCGCGATCCGGCGATGATGGTGAGCACGGCATTGACCAGCAGCGCCCCCACCAGCAGGCCGCCGGTCCAGCTGGCTTCGGCCAGGCCGGCCTGGATCAGCAGCAGCTTGGGCCAGAAGCCGAGCAGCGGCGGCACGCCGGCCGAGGCCAGGATCAGCAGCAGGAACAGCACCGAGAGCGGCGCGCTGCTGGCATAGAGCCCGCCCATGCGGCGGTTGTCGACTTCCCCGGTCTGCTTTTCGATCAGGCCGGCCACCAGATAGAGCGCCGTCATGGTCAGCATGGCGTGGAAGATATAGAGCCCTGCCCCGCCGATCCCGGCTGCCGATGGCATGGCAATGCCGGCCAGCACGGCGCCGATGCCGCCGATCACGACAAAGCCGATGGCGCGGCGCAGATTGGTTTCGGCGATGGCGCCCAGCGGAGCGATCACCAGCGTGGCCACCGCCAGCAGCACCAGTACCGGCTCCAGCACGTCGCGGGTGGCCGGCAGCAGCACCACCAGGGTCCGCAGCAGGGCATAGATGCCGACCTTGGTCAGCAGGCCCGCCATCAGCGCGGCCACGGCGGCGGGCGGCGTGTGGTAGGAGGCGGGCAGCCAGGCATTGACCGGAAAGGCCGCCGCCTTCATGCCGAAGGCCAGCAGCATCAGGGCGGCGACGCCGACCATGGCCGCCGGATTGGCCAGCGGGGCCACGGCCATGATGTCGGCCATGTTGAGCGTGCCCAGCAGGCCATAGAGCAGGCCCAGCGAGAGCAGGAAAATGCTGGTGGCGAGGAAATTGAGGAAGCCGTATTTGACCGCGCCATCGAGCTGGATGGGCCGTCCGCCAATGACCAGCAGACCGAACGAGGAGATCAGCATCACCTCGAACCAGACATAGAGGTTGAACATGTCGCCGGTCAGGAACGATCCGGTGACGCCGCAGAGCAGCATCAGCACCAGGGCGTGAAAGCCGTCGCCGGCGGCCGCTGCCGGACGATCGGCCTCGGCATAGACCAGCACGATGAAGGTCACCACCGCGGCCGCCAGCGCAAAGCTGGCGCCGAAGGCGTCGGCCGTCAGGCTGATGCCGAAGGGCGGCAGCCACTTGCCCATGGTCATGCTGACCGGACCTGATTCAACCACGGTCTGTAACAGGCTGATTTCGCAGGCAATAATGGCGGCGACTACGAGCAGTGCCAAGGTGAAGCCAAGCCGCGGCGTCCGGCGCAGGATCAGCGCCAGCGCCGCGCCCATCAGGGCCAGCACCACGGGCAGGACGATGACCCAATCGGCCGGCCGGGTAAGGGTGTCGATCATGGCAGTCGGCAGGGTGGCGTCCACTTCAGTAACTCAATGGCGGGTTGGGCGCATGCTCGGGCTCGGCCACGCGCATGGTGTCGGTATTGTCGGCGTCCAGCGTCTGGTAGGCGCGATAGGCCAGCACCAGCAGGAAGCAGAACAGCGCGAAACCGATAACGATGGCGGTCAGGACCAGCGCCTGCGGCAGGGGATTGGCGATCGGCCCCTCGGGCTGGTCGAGCCCGGCCGGAACGATGGGCGCAATGTCGCGCATCAGCCTGCCGGCGGTGAAGATGGTGAGGTTCACGCCATTGCCCAGGATGACGATACCGAGCAGCATGCGGATCAGCGAGCGCGACAGCAGCATGTAGATGCCGACAGCGACAAAGCACCCCACCAGAGCGGCGACAACATAATCCATCATAGTTCTTCCGTGTCATCGCCTTCGAGTGCCAGGGCAATCGAGGCGAGGGTGCCAAAGACGACGCAATAGACGCCGATATCGAACACCAGGGGGGTGGAAAACGGCACGGTGGCGCCACCGATATCGAGATAGAGCCAGATGCTGGTCATGAACGGGTTGTTGTTGAACACCGACAGCAGGCCCGACAGCCCGGCCAGCAGGATGCCGATGCCGGCAATGGCCAGCGGATCGACATGCAGAGCCCGGCGGGCTTCGGCCGCGCTCGAGGCCATGCCCAGAATGGCGATGGCCGAGGCGGCGATCAGGCCGCCGATAAAGCCGCCGCCCGGCTCGTTGTGGCCGCGCAGGCAGATATAGACGGAAAACACCAGCACGGTGGAAACGATCATCGGCGCAATGGTGCGGAAGATGACCGTATTCATGGCGTGGTCCTCTTGCGACGGGCGGCAGCGGCCGGCCTGGCGGCTGTGGCCGATCCGGGCTTGGCCGATCTGGGCTTGGCGGCCTTAGGATTGGCCGATTTGGGCTTGGCGGCTTTGGCCGGGGCGGCAGGCTTGGGCCTGGCGGCCTTGCCCTCCTGGGCAGGGCCCGATTTGGCCGGGGGCGCCGCGCGTGTGGCCGGCACCGGTTCGGCGCGGGCCAGGCTGACCCAGCCGCGCGCCGGCGCGGGCGGCGGTGTGGACGGCGACAACAACCGGCCCTTGCGGCTGCTGCGCACCAGCACCAGGATGGCAATGCCGGCGGCCATGAGCACGGAGATTTCGCCCAGCGTATCAAAGCCGCGATAGTCGACCAGGATGACGTTGACGATATTGGCGCCATGGGCGATCGGCACGCTGGTGGCGATGAAGAAATCGGACAGGCGCGTGTCGAGCGTGCCGGACAGCACCACCATCAGCAGCAGGCTGACGCCGGCGCCACAGACCAAAGCCAGCGTGCCGTCGCGGGCCCAGTCCTCGAAGGGGCGATGATCGCGCTCGTCGAGGTTGAGCCGGGTCATCACCAGCGCCAGGATCACCACCGAGAGAATTTCCACCATGAACTGGGTGAAGGCCAGATCGGGGGCACCGAACAGCAGGAAGATCAGCGCCACCGCCGTGCCCTGGATGCCGACCGCCAGGATGGAATAGAGCCGGTTGGGCGCCGCGACGATGGCGCCCAGGCCGAGCAGCGCCAGAAGGATCACGCCCCATTCATGCAGCTGCAGGTCCGGCCAGGCCAGCTTGGCGCTCCAGTCGCCCAGTTCGGCCGTGGGCCAGAGCGCATTGATGCCCCCCAGGCCAAACAGCGGCACGACCAGCGCCAGCGCCAGCATGGAAAACACGGTCACCATATAGAGTTCCAGCCGGCCGTGATGCAGCAGCCTTGTGAGCGCACCGGCAAAGCGGATCAGCCCGAACATGACCGCGTCGAACTTGGTGTCGGCAGTCCAGCCCAGAGCCGTATCGAAACGGCGCAGCAGGGTGCGGATCTGGCCGGCCTGGCGATAGACCAGCGCCGCCAGCACCCAGGTGAGCGCCGAGAGCCAGATGACCGGGCTGGTAAAATCGAGCAGCCAGGTCAGGTGGCTCTCAAAGGGTTCGCCGAGTATGGCGGTGGCGGCCGGCTCCAGCACGATCGTGCCGAAGCCGTCGAGCAGCAGCGCCGCGGCAATGCCGGCCAGGCCCAGCACGACCGGGCCAGCCAGCAGGCCGATGGAGGCCTCATGCGCCGGCTTGGGCGTGGTGGTGGCCGGCCCCAGAAAGGGCTTGATCACCACCAGAGCGCCGACCGCGGCCAGCAGGGCATTGCCGGCGATCAGCACGGCAAGCACGGCCAGATCCTGCCAATCGGGCGAGAACAGGTAGAGATACATTTCCTCCTTGGCAAAGAAGGCGATGGCCGGCGGCAGGCCGAACATGGCAATGCCGGCCAGGGCGGCGGCGGCAAAGGTGATCGGCATCTTCCTGGAGAGCCCGCCCAGGACGGTGATGTCGCGGGTGCCGGCCTCGTGGTCGATGGCGCCGACCACCATGAAGAGGCCCGCCTTGTAGAGCGCATGGGCGACGAAATAGATCACCATGCCGGCAATGGCGGTCTCGGTGCCCAGCCCGATCAGCAGCACCAGCAGGCCGAGCGAGGCAATGGTGGATTGCGCCAGCATCTGCTTGAGATCGGTCTGCTTGAGCGAACCCAGCGCGCCCCAGAGCAGGGTCACGGCGCCGAAGCCGACCAGGATCGTGGTCCAGGCAGCCGTGCCGCCCAGCCAGGGCGTGGTGCGGGCCAGCAGGTAGACGCCGGCCTGTACCATGGTGGCCGAGTGCAGGAAGGCCGAGACCGGGGTCGGCGCCTCCATGGCATTGGGCAGCCAGAAATGCAGCGGAAACTGCGCCGATTTGGTGAAGGCGGCAACGATGAACAGGGCCAGCACCGCGCCATAAAGCCCGTGGCTCTGCAGCCCGCCCTCGAGCGCGCTGAGGCCGCTCAGTTCCCACTGGCCGGTCAGCTGCTGCACCAGGATGACGCCGGCCAGCAGCGCCATGCCGCCGATATTGGTGATGACCAAAGCCTGGATGGCGCCGCGCCTTGCGGCGGCGCGCACCGCGTCAAAGCCGATCAGCAGGAAGGAGGTGACCGCCGTCAGCTCCCAGAACATGAAGAGGGCCAGCATGTTGTCGGCCAGCACCAGGCCCAGCATGGCGCCCATGAAGGCGAGCAGGAAGGCGAGGAAACGCCCGAGATGGGGGTGGCCGGCCAGATAGGCGCCCGAATAGACCACGATCAGCGCGCCGATGCCCGAAATGGTCAGCGCAAAGGTCAGGCTCAGCCCATCGACATAAAAGGACAGGTCCAGGCCATAGGCCGGCACCCAGCCGATTCGCGCCGAGATGGCGCCACTGGCCAGAACAGGCGCAATCAAGCCGAGCAGAAAGACAAATATGGCAGCCGGCACCAGCGCCAGAACCCAGCCTGTCAAAGGCGTGGTGAAGCGATGCAGCAATGGCGCCAGCGCAGCGGCAACAAATGGCGCAATGGCCACCAGTGCGATGCTCGCGTCAATGTTTGGCACCAAGGGTGAAACTCCATGATTTATCGGGCTTTGCAGCCGCTTTGTTAGGGGGCAACCTTAACGATTGGGCGCGCCGGGACAAGACCAAACGGTCCGGGTGCGACAATGGGACGGCATCAGTTGGGGATATCGCGGTGCTGGCAATCGGGCCGGACGCACCCTATGTCTGGGGCCGACGCCTTCCTTCGGCTTGATCCTTCCCGGTTCCGCCGCCCAGCCATCATTCCGGATCTGCCATGACCAAGACCATGCCCCCGATCGCCGCCCGCAAATCCCATGTCGTCACCGTGCATGGCATCGAGCGCGATGACCCCTATCACTGGCTGCGCGCGCCCAACTGGCAGGAGGTGATGCAGAAGCCCGAGACGCTGGACGGCGAAATCCGCGCCTATCTCGACGCCGAGAATGCCTTCTTTGAAGCCGAATTCGGGGGCCCAACCGCCGATCTGCAGGAGACAATCTACAAGGAGATCCGGGGCCGCATCAAGGAAGACGACAGCGGCATCCCGAGCCCGGACGGCCCCTATGCCTATAATTCGCGCATGCTGGAGGGCCAGCAATATCCGCAGATCGTGCGCACGCTGCGCGATGGTGGCCCCGAAACGGTGCTGCTCGACTGCAATGTCGAGGCCGACGAGGGCTATTTCGGCTTTGCCGGGGCCGAGCATGACCGCGGCCACCGCTATCTGGCCTGGGCAGCCGACCGCGCCGGCTCGGAATATTACGACATCGTCATCCGCGACCTCGAGACCGGCATCGACAGTGCCGAAGTCATCGCCGAGACCGCCGGCTCCTATGTGTGGAGCAATGACAGCACGGCCATCTACTATACCGAATATGACGACAACCACCGCCCCTATCGCGTCCGCCTGCACACCATCGGCACGGATCAGGCCGATGACCCGATCGTCTTCGAGGAAAGCGATCCCGGCTTTTTCGTCGGCGTCGGCCGCACGCAGAGCGACAAATATATCGTCATCGACGCGCATGACCACCAGACCAGTGAATGCTGGCTGATCGATGCCGAACTCGGCGGCGCGCCGGTGCTGGTCGCGCCCCGCGTCACCGACCGCGAATATGACGTCGAGGAGCGCGATGGCCTGCTCTACATCCGCACCAATGCCGACGGGGCCGAGGACTACAAGATCGTCACCGCCCCGGTCGACAATCCGGGCGCCGACAACTGGACCGATCTGGTGCCGCACAGCCAGGGCGTGTTGATTCTGGACACCATCGTCATCAAGAACCACCTGCTGCGGCTCGAACGCTTCGAGGGCCTGCCGCGCATCGTGGTGCGCGACCTGCGCACGGACAGGGAAGAGACCGTCAATTTCGACGAGGAGGCCTATTCGCTCGGCATGTCGGTCGGCTACGAGTTCGATACCTCCGTGTTCCGCCTCTCCTATTCCTCGCCTACCACGCCGTCGCGCACCTATGATGTCGATCTCGAGACCGGCAGCCGCACCCTGCTCAAGGAGCAGGAAGTGCCCTCGGGCCACAATCCGGACGATTACGAAACGCGGCGTCTCTTCGCCACGGCGCCCGATGGCGAGCAGGTGCCGGTCACCGTGCTGTATCGCAAGGGCACCCCGCTCGACGGCTCGGCCCCGGCTCTGCTCTATGGCTATGGCGCCTATGGCATGTCGATGCCGGCCAGCTTCTCCATCTCGGCGCTGTCGCTGGTCGATCGCGGCGTGGTCTATGCCATCGCCCATATCCGCGGCGGCATGGAAAAGGGCTATCGCTGGTATGTCGGGGGTCGGCGCGAGCACAAGACCAATACCTTCACCGATTTCATCGCCGCCGCCGACATGCTGGTGGCCACCGGCCATGCCGCCCCGGGCCGCATCGTCGCCCAGGGCGGCTCGGCCGGCGGCATGCTGATGGGCGCCGTGGCCAATCTGCGGCCCGATCTGTGGGCCGGTATCCTCGCCCAGGTGCCGTTTGTCGACGTGCTCAACACCATGCTGGACGAAACCCTGCCGCTGACCCCGCCCGAATGGCCCGAATGGGGCAATCCGCTGGCCTCGGCGGCGGACTATGCGCGCATTGCCGCCTATGCGCCCTATGAGCAGGTCACCGCCCAGGCCTATCCGCCGATCTTTGCTTTGGCGGGGCTGACCGATCCGCGCGTCACCTATTGGGAGCCGGCCAAGTGGGTGGCCCGGCTGCGCGCCACCAAGCTCGGGGACGCCCCGCTCTACCTGCGCACCAATATGGGTGCCGGCCATGGCGGCGCCTCGGGGCGCTTCGAGCGCCTCAAGGAAACGGCAATGTGCTACGCCTTCGCCCTCAACGCCGTCGATCTTGACAAGGCTTAGGGGCTTGCGCTGCTGGACGATCAGGCGGTAAATTGCCCGGATGAACCACCATTCGTCCTCAATGTCGCAACAGTCGGTCAGCCGGCCCGATGCCCTCAGCGATGTGCTGCAGGATTTCCGGCTCAGCGGCGTCAACTACAGTCGCTGTGCGCTGCGGCATCCCTGGACCTTCTCGGAGCCGCAGCAGGCCTTCTTGCGTTTCTACTTTGTCAGCGAGGGGCCCTGCTGGGTCCATACCGAGGCCGAAGGCTGGCAGGAGATCGGGACGGGCGGCCTGGTGCTCCTGCCGCAGGGCGTGGCCCATCGCCTCGCCAGTACGCCCGAGAGTACCGGCAATGGGCTGGAAAAGTGCCAGGTCACCCAGCATGGCGGCAATGTCTGCGAGGTGGTGCAGGCCGGCGACGGCATGGCGAGCACCATATTCTGCGGCTCGATGGATCTGGGCGCCTATGCCCTCCATCCCCTGCTCAGCCTGATGCCCGGCACGATCCGCGGCTGCGACGTGTCCACGCATGATCCGCTCATCATGCCGCTGATCGAGGCCATGACGCTGGAGGCCGGCCAGGCCGATATGGGCAGCGCCACCATCCTGTCGCGCATGGCCGACCTCATCACCGCCCGCCTCATTCGCTGCTGGGTGAAGAGCCATGACAGTGCCGCCACCGGCTGGCTGGCCGCTATCCGCGATCCCCAGATCGGCCGCGCTTTGGCCGCCATGCATCGCGACCCCGGCCAGAACTGGACCCTGGCGAGTCTGGCCAGCCATGCCGGGCAGTCGCGCTCGGTCTTTGCCGAGCGTTTTGCCGCCATTCTGGGCGAAGGCGCGGCGCGCTACCTCGCCCGCTTGCGCATGCAGCTGGCGCAGGAATGGCTGGGCCAGACCGGCATGACCACGGCCGATATCGCTGCCCGGCTGGGCTACGAATCCGAGTCCAGCTTTGCCCGCGCCTTCAAGCGCATTACCAACCAGTCGCCCGGCAGCGTGCGACGCGGCACTTCCGGACGAATTGATATGGAAGCCGGATTTTAGGGCGCAGATCGTCTGACAGCTCTCGCCTATGAAATCTCTCCAACTCTGGAGACGACCTCATGAGCGATACTATACTTGCAGCCGACGACGTTCCCGCGGCGGAAACCGGCTGGAGCGCCAAGATCTGGATGGCAATGCTGGCCATGCTGGCAACGAGCTTTGCCCTGGTCTCGGCCGAATTCCTGCCCGCGGGCCTGTTGACTCCCATGGCCGCCGATCTGGGCATCAGCGAGGGCATGGCCGGCCAGGTGGTTACCGTTACCGCCCTGGTCGGTGCGGTCACCGCCCTGCTCAGCAATATCCTGATCGGCAATCTCAACCGCAAGGCGGTGCTGGTCGGACTCAGCGTGCTCGCGATTGCCGCCAATCTGCTGGCCGCCACGGCGGGCGAATTCTGGCTGCTGCTGGTCGGCCGGGCGGGGCTGGGCATTGCGCTCAGCGCCTTCTGGGCCTTGTCGGTCGCGGTGGTCGTGCGTCTGGTTGGTCCCTCGGCCATGGGTCGGGGCGTGGCCCTGGTCAGCCTCGGCGTCTCGCTGGCCACCATTGCCGCCCCCTCCATGGGCGCCCTGGTCAGCGACTGGCTGGGCTGGCGCAGTGCCATGGCGCTGACGGCGGGCCTGTCGGGCATCGCCCTGGTGCTGCAGCTGATCAGCCTGCCCAGCCTGCCCGCCACCGGCAGCAACAGCCTGGGTGATCTGTTCGCCCTGCTGCGCCGCCGCGGCATCCAGCTGGGCATGCTGGCCATCATCCTGCTGATGGCCGGGCACATGGCCGGTTCGGTCTATGTTCGGCCGTTCCTTGAAGGCGTGACCGGGCTGTCGACCAATATGGTGGCCTTGGCGCTGGCCGGCTTCGGCCTTGCCGCCGTGCTCGGCAATCTGGTCGGCGGCCGGCTCGCCGATATCGAGGCCGGGCGGGCCCTGGCCATTACCGGTGCCATCATGGCCCTGTCGGCGCTGGCGCTGGTGCTGTGGGGTGCCCAGGTCGGGGCCGCCTTTGGCTTCGTCACCATCTGGGGGCTTTCCTTCGGCATGGCACCGGTGACGCTGCAGGCCAATCTGTCGCGCGCTGCCCCCGATGCGCTCGAAACCACCGGCAGCCTGATGGTGGTGTCCTTCCAGGTCGCCATCACCACCGGCGCGCTGGTGGGCGGCTATGTCGTCGACACCTATTCGGCCTCGGCCAATATGATGCTGACGGCAATCCTGGCCGGTCTCACCCTGCTGCTGGCGCTGCTGCAGCCGAAGTACTGAGGCGCTGCGGCGGTCGGCCCGATGCCCGACCGCCGCCTGACGCTTTCCGCGGCAACGAATTGTTCTGTCGTCACAATCGGCTTATAGGTTCTGTCGAGTTTCCCCATCGAACACCCTATCGGAGGCCAATATGTCGACCAAGTTCATCCTGCCACCCCTGCCCTATGCCTATGATGCCCTGGGCCCCTACATGTCGGCCGAAACGCTGGAATACCACCACGACAAGCATCACCAGGCCTATGTGACCAATGGCGAGAAGCTGCTGGAAGGTTCGGGCCTGGAGATCCTGCCGCTCGAGGACATCGTCAAGGAATCGCATGGCAAGAATGCCGGCCTGTTCAACAATGCCGGCCAGCATTACAACCACGTGCACTTCTGGAACTGGATGAAGCCCAATGGCGGCGGCAACAAGCTGCCTGCCAAGCTGCAGGCCGCCATCGACAGCGATCTGGGCGGCTTTGACAAGTTCCGCGCCGATTTCATCGCCGCCGGCACTACCCAGTTCGGCTCGGGCTGGGCCTGGCTGTCACTCAAGGATGGCAAGCTGGAGGTCTCCAAGACCGCCAATGGCGAGTCGCCGCTGATCCACAACGCGCATCCCCTGCTGGGCGTCGACGTCTGGGAGCATTCCTATTACATCGACTACCGCAATGCCCGGCCGAAATACCTGGAAGCCTGGTTCGACAATCTGGTGAACTGGGAACATGTCGAGCTGCTGTTCGACCAGGCCAGCTAAGCCTTTTATTTCGCTTGTATTTCAGCCCGTCAGCGTCCTGCGCTGGCGGGCTTTTTCGTGCCTGTCCACACGGTTTTCCCCGCTGATTTTGCCTGTTTGCCCGGCACCCCTTCTACAGGGCGGCTGAGCATGGTAACGCTTTGTTTACTATTCAAGGGGTGCCTGTGACACAACCAGCCAAGGTCGTTGCCATCATTGCGGCAAGCCCAGCCCTGTCGTCCCTGCTGGGGATGGTGGTGGGCGGGGACAGCCAGCTCAAGGTGCGCCTGTTCGAGAACGAGCTGGAGCTGATCGCCTATATGCGGCTGGCGCCCATCGACATGCTGGTCTGCGATTTCGACCGCGAGGAGCGCCCCGCCCATGAGCTGGTCGAGAGCATAAGGCTCAATGGCGACCTGCTCAGCCAGGATGTGCCGGTCATCGCCCTGACCCGCCGCATCACCCCGCCGATGCGCCACCAGGCGATCAGCGCCGGCATTGACGAGGTCATCATCAAGCCGATGTCGCCGCGCCACCTGCTGTCGCGCATCCAGATGCGGCTGCGCAGCCGCAGCGTGGTGGGTGTGCTGGGCGGCTATCGCGGGCCGGAACGGCGCGACCGCATCTTTGCCCCCATCGCGACCGCCGCGCCCAAGCGGCGCGCCACCGACAATGTGGTGCCGCTGTTCCCCGACCGTCGCCGCCCGCTGCATCCCGGCCTCGAGCACTAGCAGGTTTCACCTGACGCCAGGCCTGGCGCCCGCCTCCCCCTTGTGGGGAAAGATTGAGGGTGGGCGTCCCTTTGTGGTCGCGAGACGGGCTCAGCGCGCCTCGACCATGCGGCTGATGCGGCTCCACAGGTCCTCGACCGTATCGGCGAACTGGATGGCCTTGTCATAGCCCGGCAGGCCGGGCGACAGCACGTCCAGTGCATAGCCGCGCATCACCTCGAAGGCCTTGTGGCGGTTAAGCATGACCACCGGGCGGTTGCGGCCGGCCAGCTTGCCGGCCGACCAGACGCCGAACATTTCGGTGGCCGAGGCCAGCGAGCCGGGCAGCGCCACCAGCCCCGCCGCCAGTTCGGACACGCGGGCAAAGCGCGCCGCCTGATCGTCGATGACCTGCATGTCGACCCCGTTGAGGGCGGGCGGCAGGACAATGGTGCTGTCGGCGACGATCTGCACCGTGCCGCCGGCGGCGCGGGCGGCGGTGATCAGCGGAATGGGCAGGTTGCCATTCTCGGCCAGGCACAGGATCTGCGCCCCGCGCTTGGCAAAATAGCTGCCGGCCTGGCTCATCAGCGAGGCGCGCTCGGCGTCGCCGGGCCCCTTGCTCGAGGCAAAGATGGCCAGGATCGGTCCGGTCTTGCTCGCTTCCATGCTCATCGTCCCCGCTTCAGGCTGCCCAGGATACCGCGCACCAGCGCCGAGCCCAGCCGGTTGGCCACGGTGCGCGCCAGCGAATTCATCGCCGCCTCGGCCGGCGTCTGCCGGCTCGAGCGGCGCGGCGCCGGTCCGTCCTGATAGGTGCGTTCGGCCGTCTTGCGCTCGGCCTCTTCGAGCTGCTGGCGTTCTTCGGCCAACTGCCTGTCGCGCGCCTTGCGCGACAGCGCCTCGAAGGCGGATTCGCGGTCGATGGCCGTGTCATAGAGCCCGGAAACCGGCGAGGCGGCCATGATGGCACTGCGCTCGGCGGGCAGGATCGGCCCGACCTGGGCCGAGGGCGGCCTTATCAGCGTACGGCCCACCATGGAGGGCACGCCCTTGGCCTCGAGCACCGAGACCAGGGCCTCGCCGATGCCGAGCTGGGTGATGACGTCCTCGGTGGAAAAGGCCGGATTGGGGCGGAAGGTTTCGGCGGCGACGCGCACCGCCTTCTGCTCGCGCGGCGTATAGGCGCGCAGGGCGTGCTGCACGCGATTGCCCAGTTGCGCCAAAACCGATTCGGGGATGTCGACCGGGTTCTGCGTCACGAAATAGACGCCCACGCCCTTGGAGCGCACCAGCCGCACCACCTGCTCGACCTTGTCGATCAGCGCCTTTGGCGCGTCGTCGAACAGCAGATGCGCCTCGTCGAAAAAGAACACCAGCTTGGGCCGGTCGAGGTCGCCGACTTCGGGCAGTTCCTCGAACAGCTCACTCAGCAGCCAGAGCAGGAAGGTCGAATAGAGCCGGGGCGACTGCATCAGGTCGTCGGCGGCGAGGATGGAAATGAAGCCGCAGCCGTCGCGGTCGGTGCGCATCAGGTCGGCAATATCGAGCGCCCGTTCGCCGAAGAAGTTCTCGCCGCCCTGCTGTTCGAGCACCAGCAAAGCGCGCTGGATGGCGCCGATCGAGGCGGTCGAGACATTGCCATAGCGGCTCGAAATCTCGCTGGCCCGTTCCTGCACCTCGACCAGCAGCGCCCGCAGATCCTTGAGGTCGAGCAACAGCATGGCCTCGTCATCGGCCAGCTTGAAGGCGATGTTGAGCACGCCTTCCTGGGTGTCGTTGAGCGAGAGCAGGCGGCTGAGCAGCAGCGCCCCCATTTCCGAAATCGTGGTGCGGATCGGATGACCCTGACGGCCGAACAGGTCCCAGAACATCACCGGGAAGACGGCGTCCTTGAACTCGGCAAAGCCGATGTCCTGGGCGCGCTGGGTCTGCCAGCCCTGCGCCTGGCCCAGCTTGCCGACGCCGCTGAGATCGCCCTTGATGTCGGCGGCAAAGACCGGCACGCCGGCGGCGGAAAATCCCTCGGCCATCACCTGCAGCGTCACCGTCTTGCCGGTGCCGGTCGCGCCGGTGACCAGGCCATGCCGGTTGCCATATTTGAGCGCGATATATTCCGGCTGCGTGCTGGTGCCCAGAAAGATCTTGTCGTCAACGAGCATTGGCAACCACCTTGAAAGTTGCGCCCTTATAGCCGCGCGGGCTGGGGGGCGACAACTCGTAACTGGGTTTTCCAGGAACCATGGCGGCCGTCGCCCATCGCCGCCTGCGGCATCCTGCGGCGCAATCGATGGTCGACAGGGGCGCCGCGACGTCCTAAGGGCTGATGACCAAAGCGACGCGACGCGTCATCGCGGCGCTGGCAGCCCTGCCGGGGCTGTTCCCCAGCCGTCCCTGCCCATCGCAAGGACCGGCATCTCAATGAAAGGCTCGGACGGGCGCCAGCGCCGCCGGGCAGTCCAGCGGAGACGACACAATGGGCATTACCAATCTGCTGCAGGCCGCCGATGTCTATCTCGACGTGGACCTGGCCAGCAAGAAGGATGTGCTGCGCTTCCTGTCCGACCGGGTCAGCGAAAAATGCGGCTCGCGCGCCGATCTCTGCCGCCACGCCCTGGCGGCGCGGGAAAAGCTGGGCTCCACGGCGATCGGCGCCGGCATTGCCTTTCCCCACGCGCAACTCGAGGGTCTCGACCGCGCCATGGCCATTTTTGTCCGGCCGGCCACGCCGGTGCCCTATGCGGCGGCCGATGACGGGCCGGTGGACCTCATCATGATGCTGCTGACGCCTGCCGGCGACACCAAGGCGCATCTGGAGGGCCTGGCCAGTTTCGCGCGCGCCCTGCGTGCGCCCGAAACGGTGCAGGCCCTGCGCGACGCCAGGACCGCCGACGACATCATCGCCGCCTTTACCGGCCACAGCGCATAGGAGGACCTCCCCTGGTCGATTGGATTTACCTCATCATCCTGGTCAGTTCCGGGCTGCTGGTAGCATCGATCTTCACCAGCCTGGCCGCGTTCCGCTTCGGCGCGCCGCTGCTGCTGGTGTTCCTGTTCGTCGGCCTGGTGGCCGGCGAGGACGGGCTGGGGCTGCAGTTCAACGATGCCGGCTCGGCCTATTTCCTGGGCAGCCTGGCGCTGGCGGTCATCCTGTTCGATTCCGGCTTCGGCACCCCGATGCGCTCGTTCCGGCAGGCGGCCGGCCCGGCTATTACCCTGGCCACCCTGGGCGTGGTGCTGACGGCCGGCGTGGTCGGCCTGGCTGCCCATTTCTTCCTGGGTCTGGGCGTGCTGCAGTCGCTGCTGCTGGGCGCCATTGTCGGCTCCACCGATGCGGCGGCGGTGTTCTTCCTGCTGCGCATCGGCCAGATCACCGTCAAGGATCGCGTGCGTTCCACCCTTGAGGTGGAATCGGGCTCCAACGATCCGATGGCCATCTTCCTGACCATGGTGCTGGTGGAGATGATCGCCGCCGGGGTCACCACGCCCGATCTGGGCGTCATCATCGGCTTCATCCAGCAGATGGGCCTGGGTGTGGCCTTCGGGCTGGGCGGCGGCATACTGATCGCCACCGTGGTCAACCGCGTCGAGCTGGAAGGCGCGCTCTATCCCGTCATGGTGCTGGGGGCCGCGCTCTTCCTGTTTGCCCTGACCGGCATTCTGGGCGGCAGCGGCTTTCTGGCCGTCTATGTCGCCGGCCTCGTCGCCGGCAACCGCAAGCTGCGCGGCGCCGATGGCCTGCGCCGCTTCCAGGGCGGCATGACCTGGCTGGCCCAGATCGTCATGTTCGTCATGCTGGGGCTCTATGCGGCTCCGTCCGACTTCATGGCCGCCGCCCCCGGGGCGCTGCTGCTGGCCGGCGTGCTGATCCTGGTCGCCCGGCCGCTGGCGGTCTGGCTGTGCCTGCTGCCCTTCGGCTTCCGCCTGCGCGAGCAGGTCTTTGTCGGCTGGGTGGGCCTGCGCGGCGCGGTCTCGATCCTGCTGGCCATCCTGCCGGTCATTGCCGAACTGCCCAATGGCCAGCTCTACTTCAATACCGTCTTCATCGTGGTGCTGGTCTCGCTGATCGTCCAGGGCTGGACGATAAGGCCGATGGCGCGCTGGCTGCGGCTGATCGTGCCGCCCACCGTCGGGCCGCTCGATCGCGTCGAGCTCGAACTGCCCGGCACCGCCAATCACGAGCTGGTGGTCTACAAGGTCGCCAAGGGCAGTCCGGTCACCCGCGGCGCCCGCCTGCCGCGCTGGTCGCGCCCCTCGCTGATCATCCGCGACGGCCAGTCGATGCGCTTCCAGCATGTGCGCCAGCTGCAGCCGGGCGACAATGTCTATGTCTTTACCGCGCCGCGCTTCGTGCGCCTGCTCGACCGGCTGTTCGCCGGCCCGACGGCGGTGGCGGACGATGATCGTGACTTCTTTGGCGTCTTCGACATCGATCCCGCCCAGGCGGCGCATACGCTGGCTGAAATGTATGGGGTCACCCTGCCCGCCGATGCGGCCGAGACCAGCATTGCCGATTTCATCGCCAGCCGCGTCGGCGGCCATGCCGAGATCGGCGATCGGGTGGGGCTGGGTTCGGTGGAGCTTGTCGTGCGCGAGGTCGACGAGGCCGGCAGGACCATCGCGGCGGGCCTGGCCATTGTCGAGGAAGACCGCGCCCGCCCGGCCCGTCGCGGCCTCGGCCTGGGCGCCAAGCTGCTCGACGTCTATCGGCGCCGGCGCCGTTAGGCTGTCCTGTCAGCCCTGCCGGGCCACGGCCCGCAGATCGCCCACCGCCACGCCACGCACGCTCTTGATCGGCTGGTTGGCATAGCCTTCGAGCAGCGCGCGCTGGCTGGCATCGGGCTCGGCAATGTCGAGCAGCAGCGCGGCCACCATGGCCAGCGAGGCGGCAATATTGCCGTCATCGCATTTGAGCGCATAACCCCAGCCCTTGTCGCCGATGGCGCCGCACTGCACGCCGTCGGCACCATATTTCTGCATCACCCTGCCCTTGAAGGCGGTCATGATCAGCGTATCGGGATGGCCGGTGCCGGCCACCAGATGCGGATGGGTGGTGGCGGCATCGAACAGGCGCTGGGATGCGTCGGCCAGTTCGGTCGACAGGCCGTGGCCGGTAGCCATGCGGGCAAAGCCGCGGGCAAAGGCGCGCAGCGGCGCCGCATAGGTGGGAATGGAGCAGCCATCGGTGCCGCATCTGGCTTCGCTCAGCGGCTCGCCGATCACCGCCTCGATCACCGCCCGCACCTGTTGCTGCACCGCGTGGTCGCGATTGACATAGCCCTGGGTCGGCACGCCCATGGCCCTGGCGACGCTGAGCATGCCCGAATGCTTGCCCGAACAGGAATTATGCAGGCTCGAGGGTTGTTCGCCCCGCGCCCGCAGCGCTGCCCGCGCCGCCGCATCGATGGGCTGGTGGGCGCCGCATTCGAGGTCGTCGGCGGAAAGGCCCAGCCGCGCCAGCAGGCCGCTCGCCACCCCGACATGCACGTCCTCGCCGGTATGGGAGGCGCAGGCCAGCGCCAGTTCTTCGGGCGTGTGATGAAACTGTGCATCGGCATGGCGGGTAAAGATGGCCAAGGCCTGCATCGACTTTATGGCCGAGCGCGGAAAGATCGGCCGTTCGATATCGCCGGCCGAGGCGATGATGATGCCGTCGGCGTCGATCACCACATAGGCGCCGCGATGGCGGTTCTCGACCCAGTTGCCCCGCATGGTCTGGGCGAGAATGGGGTTGGCATCCATCAGCATGATCTCCGGTCCAGACCCCTGTCAGAACGGGCGGCGCCGGAAAAGTCAACATGGTTGGATGGCGCATCCGTTCCGGCCATCCTGCGTTCATCGTGATGACCCAATGGCGGCAGCCTGGTTGGCAGCGCCCGGCTTCCATGCCACCCTGGCGGCAATGGGAAAAGTAGTCCCCGGTTCGGGCAAGACTATTCCCCGGTTGATGGAGGAGGCGGACATGGCCAAGGTTTTGGTGACGGGCGGCAGCGGCAAGCTTGGGCAGGCCGTGCTCAGGGATCTGGTGGCGCATGGCTATGACGTGCTCAATCTCGACCAGCAGCCCCTGCCCGAAAGGATCTGCCCCAGCGTCAGGATCGACCTGACCGATTTCGGCCAGGTCGTGTCGGCGATCATGGGCGGCGTCGACGAGCGCGGCGGGCCGTTCGACGCCGTGGTGCATCTGGCGGCCATTCCCGCCCCCGGCATTGCCCCCAATGCCACGACCTTCGCCAACAATGTCCCTTCCACCTACAATATCCTGGAAGCCTGCCGGCTGGCCGGCATCACCAACATCACCCTGGCCTCGAGCGAGACCGTGCTCGGCCTGCCCTTCGACACGCCGCCGCCTTATGCCCCGGTCGACGAGGACTACTATCCCCGCCCGGAATCGGCCTATTCGCTGGGCAAGTTGCTGGACGAAACCATGGCCGCCCAGTTCTGCCGCTGGAACCCCAAGCTGCGCATCTCGTCGCTCAGGTTTTCCAATGTGATGAACCCGCAAGACTATGAAAAGTTTGGCAAATTCGATGCCGACCCATTGGCGCGCAAGTGGAACCTGTGGGGCTATATCGATGCGCGCGACGGGGCCCAGGCGGTGCGACGCTGCATCCAGGCCGAGTTTACCGGCTTTGAGGCCTTCATCATCGCCAATGCCGATACGGTGATGAGCCGCTCGAATATGTCGCTGCTGGCGGAAGTCTTTCCCGGCGTTGAGATCAAGGGGAACCTCACCACCAATGGCACCCTGCTCTCCATCGAAAAAGCCAAGCGCATGCTGGGCTTTTCGCCCCAGTTCAGCTGGCGCAACGAGGCCTCCGCCACAACTGCATAGGAAATGTGCAGAATCCAGGCTTGCGGATATTGCGGGCATTGCCGTAACTGTCCGCGATGTCCAAGCCCGACCTGTCCATTCTGATCATTGACGAAAACCGCATCCGCGCCGCCATCATCGAAGATGGCCTGCGCGAGGCCGGGCATGTGCGCGTGGCCACCATTCACGACGTCAACGAGGTGGCGCGCACCATCGCCGCCACCGCCCCTGACGTCATCGTCATCGACCTGGAAAACCCCAAGCGCGATACGCTGGAGCATTTCTTCTCGCTGTCGCGCGCCATCCAGCGACCGATCGCCATGTTCGTCGACCGCTCCGATACATCCATGATCGAAAAGGCCGTCGAGGCCGGCGTCTCCGCCTATGTGGTGGACGGGCTCAAGAAGGAGCGCGTCAAGCCCATCCTCGACATGGCGATTTCGCGCTTCAACGCCTTTGCCAAGCTGACGCGCGAGCTCGAACAGGCGCGCAGCGAGCTGGAAGACCGCAAGCTGATCGACCAGGCCAAGGCCATCCTGATCCGCAGTCGCGGCCTCAGCGAAGCCGATGCCTATGCCCTGCTGCGCACCACCGCCATGAACCAGAACCGAAGGATGGTCGACATCGCCCAGAGCCTGGTCACCGCCGCCGACCTGCTCGGCCCATAGGATTATCCCCCATGTCCACGACCCATCTCACCGCCGGTTTCCTGCCTCTGCTCGATAGCGTGCTGCTGGTGCTGGCGCGCGAAAAGGGCTTTGCCGAAGCCGAGGGGCTCGAGCTGCACCTGGTGCGCGAGACCAGCTGGGCCAATATCCGCGACCGCGCCGAGCTGGGCCATTTCGACATTGCCCAGATGCTGGCGCCGATGCCACTGGCGGCGAGCCTGGGCCTGACGCCGCTGGCCACGCCGATGATCGCCCCCGTGGTGCTGGGCCTGGGCAATAATGCCATCACCGTCAGCGCCGCCTTGTGGCGCCAGCTGGCCGACCAGGGCGCGCCGGGCGATCTGGCGGCCGGCCCGGCCGGCGCCGCCTTGGCCCGCGTGGTCGCCGCCTCGTCGCGCAGGCTGCGCTTTGGCGTGGTGCACCAGACCTCGTCGCACAATTACGAGCTGCGCTACTGGCTGGCGGCCAGCGGCATCCGCCCGGACCGGGACATCGAAATCGTCGTGCTGCCGCCGCCGCTGCTGCCCGATGCGCTCGAAAGCGGCGGGCTCGACGGCTATTGCGTCGGCGAGCCGTGGAACAGCATCGGCGTCGCCAGCAAGGGCGCGCATATGCTGACCACCAAGGCCTCGATCTGGCAGTCCAGCCCGGACAAGGTCATCGGCATGCGGACGACCTGGGCCGCCGAGCATCCCGATACCGTCGCCGCCGTGATCCGCGCCATCTACCGCGCCGGGCAATGGTGCGCCGACCCGGCCAACCATGCCGAGACCGCCCGTATCATGGCCGGCCCCGCTTTTCTCGATGCCAGCCCGGACATTGTCGGGCGGGCGTTGAGCGGGCAGTTCGATGTCGGCGGCGGCGTGGCAGTGCAGGTGCCCGACCACTTCATTCCCCATGCCAGCGCCGCCAACTTCCCCTGGAAGAGCCATGCGCTGTGGTATTATGCCCAGATGGTGCGCTGGGGCCAGGTCAGCGCCAGCCCGGCAAATGCGGCTATCGCCGCTGCCTGCTTCCGCCCCGACCTCTACCGCGCCGCCCTGGCGCCGCTGGGGGTCAACACCCCCCTGGTCGATACCAAGACCGACGGCACCCATGCCCAGGCCCATGATATCGCCGGCACGAACGGGCCGCTCGCCATGGGGCCGGACCGGTTCTTTGACGGGCAGGTTTTCGACCCGGCAGCACTCGACGACTACATCGCGCGCCAGGCGTCAGAATAGACCTGCCATTATTTAGGCTGCGCCGCCAGCTGACCACAAATTGTGCAGACCGGCGCTGTTTTGGGCCGCAGCCACCGTCCTGCGGTTTTTCAGGAGATTCGGCCAGTTCGTCTAAGCTGCTGACTATACGCGATTAAACAGCGCCGCAGTGACTTGGCACGCTTCGTGCAATGTAGTCGGCACAAGGCGCTCCTCCCAAGACGGCTCCTTTGATCGACGTCCAGAGCTGGGCGTCTCCAGGCAAAGCTGCCAACCGGTTTCGCTCGTGGTCACCCGACCCGGCGTCATCCAGTTGGCAGCTTTTTTGTTTTTCCGATTGGTGCAGATGGAGAACACGATGACGCAGACCAGGACGACCCGGCGCAGCTTTCTCAAGGGCGCAACGGCGACGGCCGCCACGCTGGCCGCCGCCAGGGCGCTGTTTCCCTCGGGCGCCTTTGCCCAGGTTGCCGGCCCGGAAGTGACGGGCGCCAAGCTGGGTTTCATTGCCCTGACCGATGCCGCGCCGCTGATCATCGCGCTGGAAAAGGGACTCTACGCCAAGCACGGCGTGCCCGACGTCGAGGTACTCAAGCAGGCCTCCTGGGGCGCCACGCGCGACAATCTGGTGCTGGGCGGCGCGGCCAATGGCATCGATGGCGCCCATATCCTCACCCCCATGCCCTATCTGATGAGCCTGGGCACCGTGACCAATGGCGTGCCCGTGCCGATGTCGATCATTGCCCGCCTCAACTATGACAGCCAGGGCATTTCCGTTGCCCAGGAATACAAGGATGTCGGCGCCGGGCTGGACAGTTCGCCGCTCAAGGCGGTGTTTGCCGAGCGCAAGGCGGCCGGCAAGGAGGTCAATATCGCCATGACCTTCCCCGGCGGCACGCATGACCTGTGGATCCGCTACTGGCTGGCCGCCGGCGGCATCGACCCCAATGCCGATGTCTCGGTGATCACCGTGCCGCCGCCGCAGATGGTGGCCAATATGAAGGTGGGCACCATGGACGCCTTCTGCGTGGGGGAACCCTGGAACGAACAACTGGTCAACCAGGGCATCGGCTTTACCGCCACCACGACCGGCGAACTCTGGAAGCACCACCCGGAAAAGGCGCTCGGCCTGCGCAATGACTTCATCGAGGCCAATCCCGTCGCCACCCAGGCCATCCTGATGGCCGTTATGGAGGCCCAGCAATGGTGCGATGCCACGGAAAACAAGGACGAGATGGCCCAGATCCTGGGCAAGCGCAGCTGGTTCAACGTGCCGCCTGTCGACGTGGCCGGTCGTCTCAAGGGTGACATCAACTATGGCAATGGCCGCATGGAGACCGCCACCGGGCTGGAAATGAAGTTCTGGAAGGATCACGCCTCCTATCCCTTCAAGAGCCACGACGCCTGGTTCCTCACCGAGAATGTGCGCTGGGGCTATCTGCCGGCGACGACCGACATCGTCGCGGCCGTCGATAGCGTCAATCGCGAGGACATCTGGCGCGCCGCCGCGGCTACGCTGGGCATTGCCGCCACCGATATTCCGGACACCACGTCGCGCGGGCCGGAGACCTTCTTTGACGGCAAGGTCTTCGATGCCACCGACCCGTCGGCCTATCTCGACAGCCTTGCCATCAAGGCCCTCGCCTGACCTGCAACGCTGGTGCGGGGCCCCGTCCCCGCGCCCTTTCCCGGACAAGTCCCCGAAAGGACCGCTCATGACCGCCACCGTCCAGTCCCTGCCGATACCGGCCAAGCCGCAAGCCCAAGCCGAGGCGGCCGTCTTCACCCTGCCCCGGCCGGCATCGCGCCCCGGTTCCTGGTCCAAGACCCTGGCCAGCCTCGCCGCCAATGTGGTGCCGCCTTTGGTCGTGCTGACCCTGATCCTCGTCGTCTGGCAGATAATCTGCGCCAGCCCCGGCGCCAACCTGCCGGCCCCCAGCCAGGTCTGGGCCGATTCAGCCGAGCTGATCGTCAGCCCGTTCTTTGACTATGGCCAGGGCGATATCGGGCTGGGCCTGCGGGTGCTGACCTCGCTGCAGCGCGTCGCCATCGGCTTCGGTATTGCCGCCGTGGTCGGCGTCGCGGTCGGCGCGGTGATCGGCCAGTCGATCTGGGCCATGCGCGGGCTCGACCCGATCTTCCAGATCCTGCGCACCGTGCCACCCTTGGCCTGGCTGCCGCTGTCGCTGGCCGCCTTCATGGATTCGGGGCCCTCGGCGATCTTTGTCATCTTCATCACCTCGGTCTGGCCGGTCGTCATCAATACCGCCGTGGGCGTGCGCAATATCCCGCAGGACTACCGCAATGTCGCGCGCATCCTGCAGCTCAACCAGGTCGAGTTCTTCTTCAAGATCATGATCCCGGCCGCCGCGCCCTATATCTTTACCGGGTTGCGCATCGGGGTGGGCCTGTCCTGGCTGGCCATCGTCGCCGCCGAAATGCTGACCGGCGGCGTTGGCATCGGCTTTTTCATCTGGGACGCGTGGAACAGCTCGCGCCTCTCCGACATCATCGTCGCCCTGGCCTATATCGGGGTCGTGGGCTTCATCCTCGATCGTCTCGTCGCCGCCGTCGGCAGCTTTGTCACCCGCGGCACCAGTGCCGGCTAAGGAGCGCGTCCATGTCCTATCTTGCTATTGAAAATGTCGACAAGCACTTCGACCGCGGCGGCCAGCGCTCGGAAGTCCTCAAGGATATCTCGCTGGACATTGCCAAGGGCGAGGTCATCTCCATCATCGGCCATTCCGGCTGCGGCAAGTCCACTCTGCTCAACCTGATCGCGGGCCTGACCGAAGTCTCCTCAGGCGGCATCCAGCTCGAGGGCCGCGAGGTCAACGGCCCCGGCCCCGACCGCGCCGTGGTGTTCCAGAATCATTCGCTGCTGCCCTGGCTCACGGTCTATGAAAACGTCAACCTGGCCGTCACCAAGGTGTTTGGGCGCACCAAGAGCGGCGCCGAGCGGCATGACTGGATCATGCAGAACCTTGACCTGGTGCAGATGAGCCATGCCAAGGACAAGCGCCCGACCGAGATTTCCGGCGGCATGAAGCAGCGCGTCGGCATTGCCCGCGCTCTCTCCATGCAGCCGAAAATCCTGCTGCTCGACGAGCCCTTCGGCGCCCTGGACGCGCTCACCCGGGCGCATCTCCAGGATGCGGTCATGGACATCCAGAAGCGGCTGGGCTCGACCATGATCATGATCACCCATGATGTCGACGAGGCGGTGCTGCTCAGCGACCGCATCGTCATGATGACCAATGGCCCTGCCGCCCGGATCGGGGAGGTGCTCGACGTCCCGCTGGAGCGGCCGCGCCATCGCATCGAGCTGGCCGCCGACCGCACCTATCTCAAGTGCCGCGAATCCGTGCTCAAATTCCTCTACGAGCGCCACCGCTTCGTCGAGGCGGCGTAACAGCCATGACCATCCCCGTCGCCAGCCCGACGATCCGCACCACCTGCCCCTATTGCGGGGTCGGCTGCGGCGTGCTGGCGACGCCCCAGCCCGGTGGCAGCGTCGCCATTGCCGGCGATCCCGAGCATCCGGCCAATTTCGGCCGGCTCTGCTCCAAGGGCTCGGCGCTGGGCGAGACGTTGTCGCTCGGTGACCGCCTGCTCTATCCGGAAAGCGATGGCGCCAGAGTCACTTGGGACGCGGCGCTCGACCGGGTTGCCAATACCTTCACGCAGACGATCCGCGCGCATGGCCCCGATGCGGTGGCCTTTTACGGCTCGGGCCAGCTGCTGACCGAGGACTATTACGTCGCCAACAAGCTGATGAAGGGCTTTATCGGCTCGGGCAATATCGACACCAATTCGCGGCTCTGCATGGCCTCCTCGGTGGCCGGGCACAAGCGCGCCTTCGGCTCGGACACCGTGCCGGGCAATTACGAGGATCTCGAGCTGGCCGACCTGATCGTGCTGGTCGGCTCCAATCTGGGCTGGTGCCATCCCGTGCTCTACCAGCGCATCGCCAAGGCGCGGGCCGAGCGCCCGGACATGCGGGTCGTGCTGATCGACCCGCGCCGTACCGTCAGCGCCGATATTGCCGACCTGCACCTGGCCGTGCAGTCGGACGGCGACAGCGCGCTGTTTGTCGGCCTGCTCGCTTTTCTCGCCGACAAGGGCCAGGTGGCGCCGGACTTCGTCACCGACCATACCAGCGGGGTGGAAGCCGCGCTGCTGGTCGCGGCCGACTGGACCATTGCCCGCGTCGCTGAAGCCACTGGCCTGTCCGAAACGGCCATTGCCCAGTTCTACGCCTGGTTCGGCCAGACCGAAAAGACCGTCACGGTCTATTCCCAGGGCGTCAACCAGTCGGCCTCCGGGACGGACAAGGTCAATGCCATCATCAATTGCCACCTGCTGACCGGCCGCATCGGCCGGCCCGGCATGGGCCCCTTTTCGGTCACCGGCCAGCCCAATGCCATGGGCGGCCGCGAGGTCGGCGGGCTGGCCAATACGCTAGCCGCGCATATGGATTTTACGCCCGACGCCGTGGATCGCGTCGGCCGGTTCTGGGGTAGCACAAGCGTGGCCACAAAGCCGGGCCTCAAGGCCGTCGAGCTCTTTGCCGCCATGGGGCGCGGCGAGATCAAGGCGATCTGGATCATGGCGACCAATCCGGTCGATTCCATGCCCGAGGCCGATCTGGTGCGCGCGGCCCTGGCCGCCTGCCCCTTCGTGGTGGTCTCCGACATCACCGCCCGCACCGATACCGGCATCACCGCCCATGTCCGCCTGCCCGCCGCCGGCTGGGGCGAAAAAGATGGCACCGTCACCAATTCGGAACGCCGCATCTCGCGCCAGCGGCCGTTCCTGTCTCTACCCGGCCAGGCCCGCCCCGACTGGTGGATCATCAGCCAGGTGGCCAAACGCATGGGCTTTGCCAAGGTCTTCCCCTATGCCGGTCCGGCCGAGATCTTTGCCGAGCACGCCGCCCTCACCGCCTTCGAAAATGACGGCAGCCGCGACCTCGACCTCACCGGCCTGGTCCATGCCGATTATGCCAGCCTCAAGCCCACGCAATGGCCAATCCGCCAGAAACCCACCGCCCGCCTCTTCGGCAATGGCCAGTTCTTTACCGCCGATGGCAGAGCCCGCTTCGTTCCGGTGCAGCCGCCGCCGCCCTTCGCCCCGGCGCCGGGAAGCTTCATTCTCAATACCGGCCGCGTGCGCGACCACTGGCACACCATGACGCGGACCGGCAAAGCCGCGCGTCTCTCGGCGCACTATGCCGAGCCCTTTGTCGAGATCCATCCGGCCGACGCCGCCCGGCTCAATATCCACCGCGCCACGCTGGTCCGGCTCTCCAACCGGCATGGCAGCGCCGTGGTGCGCGCCCTGGTCACCGACCGGCAGCGGCGTGGCAATCTCTTCGTGCCGATGCACTGGACCGACCAGTTTGCTTCCAACGGGCGGATCGACGCGCTGGTATCAGCCAAGGTCGACCCCCTTTCGGGCCAGCCGGCGCTCAAGATGGCGGAAGTACATGCCGAACCCGTCCATACCCGCCTCTACGGCTTTTTCGTCGCCACCCATCGCCCCGTGCTCGACACCGCCTATTGGGCCATTGCCGAAGCCATTGGCGGCATGCGCGGCGAGCTGGCCTGGAGCGAGGAACCCCAGGACTGGGCCGTCTGGCTGCGCCATTCCTACGCCCTGCCGGAAACGGCCGAGATCGAGACCATGCGCGACGACCGCTCCGGCCGGCGCAACTTTGCCGTGCTGGCCGATGGTCGCCTGATCCTGGCCCTCTACACCGCGCCAGACCCGGTGCTGGTCTCACGGCAATGGGCGGTCGATCTGCTGACCGCCGACAATCTGCGCGCCGGCGCCGTGCTGGCCGGCCGGCCCGGCGCCGACATGCCCGATCGCGGCGCCATTGTCTGTGCCTGCTTTTCGGTCGGCGCCAATACCATTGCCCAGGCCGTCACCGATCAGGGCTGCGTCACCGTCGAGGCCGTCGGCGCCTGTACCAGGGCCGGCAGCAATTGCGGCTCCTGCCGCGCCGAAATCAGGGGGATCATCGATGCACATCGTCTCGCCGCCGCCGAATAGACCCCGCATTGCCCCCCTGGCCGTGCTGCCGGTCTTCTTCGATCTCACCGACAAGCGCGTCATCGCCATTGGCGGCTCCGAACCGGCCACCTGGAAGATCGAGCTGCTGGCCGCGGCCGGGGCGCATGTCCAGGTGCTGGCCCCGGTGGAAGACTGGTGCGACGAACTCATCGCCCTGGCCGAAAGCGCCGTTGCCGGGACGATCAGCCTCGTCGACTGCCACTGGGCGCCGTCCGACCTTTCCGGCGCGGCTTTAGCCGTGGCCGATATCGCGGACAATGACGAGGCTGCCGCCTTTGTCGAGGCGGCGCAGCGCCAGAACGTGCCCTACAATGTCATCGACCGGCCGGCATTCTGCCAGTTCCAGTTCGGCGCCATCGTCAACCGCTCGCCTTTGGTGATCGGCATTTCCACCGCCGGCGCCGCGCCCATTCTCGGCCAGGCGGTGCGCCGCCGCATCGAGACGCTGCTGCCCGCAACGCTCACCGCCTGGGCCCAGCTGGCGCAGAACCTGCGCGGCGCCGTCATGGAGCGGCTCGCCCCCGGGCCGCAGCGGCGCGCCTTCTGGGAAAGCCTGGTCGAGCGCGCCTTTGGCGATAGTGCGCCCGGCGCCGATGATGTCGACCTCGACGCCATCAGCGCCGCCCCACCCGTCGGTCGAGTCACCCTGGTCGGCGCCGGGCCGGGTGATGCCGATCTCCTCACCATCAAGGCCGTCCGTGCCCTGCAATCGGCCGACGTGATCCTGTTCGATGACCTGGTGTCGTCCGAGGTGCTGGAAATGGCGCGCCGCGAGGCTAGGCGCCTGCTGGTGGGCAAGCGGGCCGCCCGCGACAGCTGCAAGCAGGAAGACATCAACGCCATGATGCTCAGCCTTGCCCGCCAGGGCAAGCATGTGGTGCGGCTCAAGTCCGGCGATCCGATGATCTTCGGTCGCGCCGGCGAGGAGATCGACATGCTGGAACGCCACGGCATCGCCGTCACGGTCGTGCCGGGCGTCACCGCCGCCCTGGCGCTGGCCAGTCGGCTCGGCCTGTCGCTGACCCATCGCGACCATGCCCAGTCGGTGCGCTTCGTCACCGGCCATTCGCGCCAGGGCGTGCTGCCCGACAGTCTGAACTGGCAGGCACTCTCCGATCCGGCCACCACCAGCGTCTATTATATGAGCCGGCGCACCCTCCCCCAGATCGTCGACCAGTTGACGGCGCAGGGCATGGCGCCCTGCACTCCCGCCGTGATTGCCGGCAATGTCGGCCGCGGTGACGAGCAGGTCTGGCGCGGCACGATCGGCGAGGCCGTCGCCGCCGTCGCCGCCTTCCCCCTCTCGGCGCCGACCATCTTTGCCGTGGGCAATGCGCTGGCCCAGCGCGCCGTCGCCAGCGCCGCCATGGTCGCCAGCGCCTAGGCCGTGGCTGTCAGCGCCTAGTCAGGCGCAAAGCAGGCTTCCCTCCCCCCTGTGGGGAGGGAATGAGGGTGGGGGTATCGTCAGGCAGGGAGCTAGAAAAACCCCCACCCTCAAGCCGCGGCCCGCCGCCCCTGCCCGGTCCTTGCCATGAGCACGCGCTCCAGCGCCGACAGGCCATCATAGATCAGCACGGCCAGCACGCCGACGATCAGCCCGCCCTGCAGCACGAAGGCGGTATTGCCCGAGAGCAGCCCGGCAATGATCACTTCGCCCAGCGTCCGCGCAGCGACGGTCGAGCCGATCGTGGCGGTGGCCAGCGAGATCACCACCGAGAGCCGAATCCCGGCCAGGATCACCGGCAGCGCCAGCGGCAGTTCCACCTTGATGAGGCGCTGCCAGCCGGTCATGCCCATGCCCCGCGCCGCATCGACCACGGCGGGCGGCAGATTGGTCAGCCCGGTCAGGGTATTTTCGAAAATCGGCAGCAGGCCATAGAGAAACAAGGCCACCAAAGTCGGCGCCGTGCCAAAGCCCAGCATGGGCACGGCCAAAGCCAGCACGGCCACCGGTGGAAAGGTCTGGCCGATATTGGCGAGGCTGCGCGACAGTGGCAGGAATTCGGCGCCATAGGGCCTTGTGACGAAGATAGCCAGGCTTACCGCGATGACGGTGGCGCCCGCCGTGGCGGCCGCAACGATGCCCAGATGGTTGAGCGTGATGTCGAACAGGCTGCCCTGATTATAGATGGCCGGCTGGCCATTGGTCGTGAACAGCCCGAAAAAGCCGGCAAACAGGTCCGGCTGCGCCAGGAACAGCACGAGCACCAGCAGCGCCGCGAGGCGGATGAGGTTGCCGACCTTCATTGCGGGCGGGCCGCCAGGCGGGTGAGGGCATCGAGCGTCACGCGACCCAGGATCTGGCCATCGCGCTGCACCGGCAGGTCGGGCCGGCCCGACCACAGCAGTTCGGCATAGGCGTCGCGCAGCGAGGCACCGGCCTCGATGGGTTTGCCTTCGGACTCTCCCGGCTCGATATGGTCGGCCACCTTGAACAGCGACAGCAGGCGGAACGGCCGCTCGCTGGTGCCGATCAGTTCGGCGACAAAGGGCGTGGCCGGCTTGCCGATGATCTCGGCCGGGCTCGCCGATTGCAGCAGCTTGCCCTGGTCCATCACCGCGATGGTGTGACCAAGGTGGATGGCTTCTTCCATGTCATGGGTGACCAGCACGATGGTGGTGCCGAACTGGCGCTGGATATTGAGCAGGTCTTCCTGGGCCTTGGCGCGGATCACCGGGTCGAGCGCGCCATAGGGTTCGTCCATCAGCAGGATATTGGGCTTGGCGGCGAGCGCCCGCGCCACGCCGACGCGCTGCTGCTGGCCGCCGCTGAGTTCATGCGGCAGCCGGTCGCGGAACTCGGCCGGATCGAGCTGGAACAGCGTCATCAGTTCCTCGACCCGGTCGGCCGTCTTGGCCTTGTTCCAGCCGAGCAGCTTGGGCACGGTGGCGATGTTCTGCCCGACGCTGCGATGGGGAAACAGGCCGTGGCCCTGGATGACATAGCCCATGCGGCGGCGCAGCTCATAGGCAGGAATACCGGCAATATCCTCGCCATCGATGCGCACCGCGCCGGAGGTCGGCGCCACCAGCTTGTTGATCATGCGCATCAGCGTGGTCTTGCCCGAGCCGGAGGTGCCGACCACGACGCAGATGGTGTGCGGCTGGATGGTCAGCGTCACCCGGTCCACCACCGCCGTGCCATTATAGGTCTTGGTCAGGTCATCGATCTCGATCATGGCGCACCAGATTCTCGTGATTGCGGCGAGATACCCCCACCCTTGATCCCTCCCCACAAGGGGGAGGGAGACGACTGCCAGTCCGGTGGCACAAACTCGTCCTCGCACCGGACAGGCTTCCCTCCCCCTTGTGGGGAGGGATTGAGGGTGGGGGTGCTTGGGTTCATCGACGCTCTCCCCGGCTCGTCATGTCCACCATGGCGTCGAGCACGACAGCGGCGACAAAGGCCAGGGCCACGGTCGGCACCGCCCCCAGCAGCACCAGGTCCATGGCCGTCTGGCCAATGCCCTGGAAGACAAAGACCCCGAAGCCGCCGCCACCGATCAGCGCGGCAATGGTGGTGAGGCCGATATTCTGCACCAGCACGATGCGGATGCCGGTGAGGATGACCGGAAAGCCCAGCGGCAGCTCCACGGCAATCAGCCGCTGCCAGACCGTCATGCCCATGCCGCGGGCCGCGTCCACGGCGGCGGGCGAAACGTTCTGCAGGCCGACCACGGTATTGGAAACAATGGGCAGCAGCGAATAGGCAAACAGGGCCACCAGAGCCGGCGCCGTGCCGATGCCGGAAATGCCGATCGCCGACGCGCCCGGCACATTGGCGGCGATCCAGGCCAAAGGCGCGATCAGCAGGCCGAACAGCGCGATCGAGGGAATGGTCTGGACGATATTGAGCACATTGAGCACGCCGGCGCGCAGGGGGCGTACCTTGTAGCAGAGGATGCCCAGCGGCACGCCGACCACGGTGGCAATGGCCACCGAGCCGAAGGCCAGCACCAGATGCGTCTGCGCCTCGGCCCAGAAGGCGGGGGCGCGGTTGGCATATTCCTTGAGCAGGGAAAGCTGGTTCCAGCCGCCACTCCAGAGCAGCAGCGCCATCGCCGCCAGCACCGCGGCCAGGATGGCCAGACGGGCCAGCGGGGCCAGCCGCAGTCTAGTCAGGGCATCGGTCACCAGCAGGGCAAAGGCAAAGGCCAGCAGCCAGAAGCCGGCGCCGGGCGAGACGCGGGCAAAGGTATCGTCCGGCGGCGTGAGAAAGGCGGCCGATTGCCCCATCAGCACAAACAGCGCGGCCAGCACGGCAAAGCCGACCAGCAGCTTGGTCAGGGCCGGAAAGCGCAACAGCGCCACGGCAAAGCCGGCCAGCAGGACGAGCGCCAAGGCCATGGCGAGACTGCCCGGCAGCGCCTGGGCCAGGGCCACAGTTTCGCCCGGCACGATGCGGTTGGCGCGGAACAGGGCAAAGGGCAGCGCGGCGCCAGCTGCCGCAATCAAGGCAATCAGCGCGCCGAGCTTGTCGAGGGCGAGCCAGGCGGGACGGACCATTGAGGGTCTTGTATCGGCAAGGCTCATGCAGGCTCCCGGCTTCGCATAGGCGCAGGCTCACCCTTGATCCCTCCCCACAAGGGGGAGGGAGACGATGGGACAGCGCGCAATGAGCACAATGTCATCACGTGCGCCGGACAGGCTTCCCTCCCCCTTGTGGGGAGGGAGTGAGGGTGGGGGTAGCTCTTCAAGCGATAGACACCCCATTCCGTCGCCTATTCCAGAAAACCGCCCTGGGTCAGGTAGTCGGTTGCCACGGTGGCAGAGGCTTCGCCGCCCACCTGGACGCGGCCATTGAGCTCCTGCAGCACTTCGAGCGTCAGGCCCTCGAAGACCGGCTTGAGCAGCTCTTCGATCTGCGGATACTGGGCCAGCACGTCGCTGCGGATGATCGGGGTCGGCTGATAGACCGGCTGCACGCCCTTGTCGTCCTCGAGCACCTTGAGGCCGGACGGGGCAATGCCGCCATCGGTGCCATAGACCATGGCGGCGTTGACGCCATTGGTCTGCTGCGCAGCGGCGGCGATGGTGGCGGCCGTGTCGCCACCCGACAGGGTGATCAGCTGGTCCGGGGTCAGCGTGAAGCCATAGACTTCCTGGAACTTGGGCAGGGCGCCGGGCGAATTGACGAATTCGGCGGACGCGGCCAGCTTGACCTCGCCACCGCCGGCAACCCAGGCGCCGAACTCGCTGAAGGTGGTCAGGCTATTGGCTTCGGCCACGTCATCGCGCACGGCAACGGCCCAGGTATTGTTGGCGGGCGATGGCGTCAGCCAGACGATGTTGTTGGCCTCGAAATCGAGCTTGGCGGCCTCGGCATAGGCGAGGGCCGCGTCATTCCACAGCGGGTCATCGGCCTTTTCGAAGAAGAAGGCGGCATTGCCGGTATATTCGGGATAGATGTCGATCTCGCCGGCGGTGATGGCCTGGCGCACGATGGGCGTGCCGCCGAGCTGGATGCGGTCCTCGACGGCAATGTCATTGGCCTCGAGCACCTGCTTGATGATGTTGCCCAGCACACCGCCTTCGGTATCGATCTTGGAAGACACCACCACCTGCGCATTGGCGGCGGTGACGGACAAAGCGAGCGCGGCGACGGCGCTCAATAGCGTGGTTGTGAGGCGCATTGGTTTCTCCGATTTGTCCCTGACTGGCCAAGGCCAGCGAATTTGATCTGTCCGAGCGGGGACAGGATAGGTCGCAATCAGCAAATGACCCGTGGCACGGGCCGATTCAAATGCGCTGGACGCAAGCGAATGCTGGTCCAGCAAAAGTGTCCAGCTGCGGCAAAGGTTCCTTCAGCCGCGCGCCTATAGCCAAGCCTGCTGACAGCTCATGTCAGCATGCCCGCACCGGCGGTCGGGTTCAAGGTTTGTTACGGAAAGCGGGAACGGCTGGATCAGCCGGTGGGTCGGCCTATTTCATCCAGAACATGGGCGTCAGATCGGTCGCGATCGGCTCGCTCTTGTCATTGGTCGCCATGACGTCGGCCATATGCGCCCACCAGCGCTGCATGATTGCCGTCGCCGGCAGGTCCGCCATGGCGTGGTCCTTGCGGCGCCACAACACGCCGAACAGGATATTGGTCTCGTCGTCGAGGTGGATGGAATAGTCCTTCACCCCCGCTTCATGCAGCAGGTCGACGAGCTCGGGAAAAATCTCGTCATGGCGCTTCTTGTACTCTGCCGCCATGCCCGGATTGAGCTGCATCTTGAAGGCATGCTTCTCGTAATTGCCATCCACAATCATGCGCGCTGCCTCCACATGCGGAACAGGATGGGCAGCGCGATCACGACGATCAGCAAGCCCCCGATAAAGATCGACATGACAATGCCCGGCACGTTGAGCAGGCCCAGGCCGAATGTCACCAGCCCCATGATCAGCGCCGCCAGCACCACGCCGATAATCGAGCCGGCGCCGCCCAGGATGGAGACGCCGCCCAGCACCACCATGGTAATGGCCTCGAGCTCCCAGCCCTCGGCAATCGATGGCCGCGTCGAACCCAGCCGCGCCGTCAGCAGCACGGCGGCAATGCCGCTCATCAAGCCGGTGAGGCAGAACAGGATGAACTTGATCTGGTCCACCCGCACGCCGGAAAACTGCGCCGCCACATCATTATTGCCGATGGCAAAGACGCGGCGGCCAAAATTGGTGCGGTGCAGCAGCACCCAGTAGAGCACGGCAAAAAAGGCGAACAGCACCAGTTCGAACGAGATCACCCAGAACACATAGCCCTGGCCGAACCAGGCAAAGCTCGGCGGATAGCCCTTGAAGCTCTGGTCGCCCAGGATGATGAAGCTGATGCCGCGAAACAGGCTCATCGTGCCGATGGTGACCACGATCGAGGGCAGCTTGAGCCTGGTGACCAGCAAGCCATTGAAAGCGCCACAGAGCAGCCCTGCCCCGACGCCGATGGCAACGAGCACGGGCGTGTCGGCGCCATATTGCAGCGCCAGGCCCATCAGGGTGGAGGCCAGCGAGATGATCGCGGCGACCGACAGGTCGATTTCGCCCGAAATGATCAGCAGCGCCATGGCCAGCGCGATCAGCGCCTTTTCGGTGAAGTTGAAGGTGAGATCGCTCAGGCTCCAGGCATTGAGGAAATAGGGCGAGGCAAAGGAATTGGCGATAAAGATCGCCACCGCCACGAGAACCAGCAGGCTCTCCCAGCTCAGCACGGCTGATTTGAGCGGATTGTCGAGGCGATCAGGCAGCTGGCGGCCGGTCGAGGAGATGTCGGTCATGCAGCTTCTGCCTTCTTGAGAATGATCCGGCCCTTGCTGGCTTCGCCGCGCGCATTGAGCACCACGGCCAGCAGGATGGCCGAGCCCGAGATCGCCATCTGCCAGAACGGGCTGATATTGATCACCGGCAAGGCGTTGTTGATGACGCCGAGGAAGAGCGCGCCCAGCAGCACGCCGGCCACGCTGCCGATGCCGCCGGCAATCGAGACGCCGCCGATGACGCAGGCGGCGATGATGGTCAGCTCATAGCCGCTAGCCACTTCGGTCGAGGCGATGACATAGCGCGAGATCCAGAGATAACCGCAGAGGCCGGCCACCGCGCCGGCAATGACAAAGGCATAAAACTTGGTCTTGCCGACATCGATGCCGGTATAGACCGAGGCCGTCGGGTTGACGCCGATGGCGTAGAGCGAGCGCCCCAGCGGCGTGCGCGTCATCAGCACGTAGAACAGGGCCGCCACCACGATGGCGAACCAGCTCAGCACCGGCAGGCCCAGAAAAGTCCCGCGCTGCAAAGCGATGAAATCGGGGCTCATCTGGGCCGCATTGACCCAGGCGCCGCCGGAAATGACGAAGACCAGGCCGCGGAAAATGGTCAGCGTGCCCAGCGTCACGACGATGGGTGGAATGTTGAGCTTCCACACCAGCACGCCGTTGAAGGCGCCGAGCCCCGCGCCGATGAGCACGCTGAGGCCGAGCAGCAGCGGGATCGGCACACCGGGAAAGGCGGCGTTGAGCATGGCGACGATCATGCCGGTCAGCGCCAGGTTGGAGGCCATGGAGAGGTCGATCGAGCGCGTCAGGATCACCGCCATCTGCCCCAAAGCCAGCATCATCAGGATGGACGTGTCGTTAAAAATGGTCAGCAGGTTGGCCGGCTGGGCAAAGCGGGAAAAGCGCAGCGTGACCAGCACGATCACGAGGACGATCGCCAGCGCCAGCCAGGTTTCGCGCTGCTTGATGAGGTTCTTCATGCCGCCTGCTCCTCGATGATACCGGCAGCCAGGCGCACCAGCGTTTCGGGCTTGAGCCCCTTGTTGACGATGGTGTCGACCATGCGGCCCTCGCGCATGACGACGATGCGGTCGCTCATGCCGAGCACTTCGGGCAGTTCGGACGAGACCATGATGACGGAGAGACCCTGGGCCACCAGCTCGGCCATGAACTCATGTACCGCCGCCTTGGAGCCGATATCGATGCCCTTGGTGGGTTCATCGAGGATGATCACCTTGGGCAGCGTCGCCAGCCATTTGGCGATCACCACCTTCTGCTGGTTGCCGCCCGACAGGGTCGAGACATTCTGGCTGAGCGAGGAGGCGCGCAGGTCGAGCCGCTCGGTATAGGTGCGGGCCAGCGCGAATTCTTCGGCCATCCGCAGGAATCCGGATTTCGATGTCTTGCCCAGCGAGGGCAGCGAGACATTCTTGAAGATGGGTTCGCCGGTAATGACGCCCTGCTTGCCGCGCTCTTCGGGCACATAGACGATGCCGGCCCCGACCGCATCGGCCGGCGAACGCGGGTTGATGGTCTGGCCGTCGAGCACGATACTGCCGGCGCTGGGCTGGGTCAGCCCGAACACAGCCTGCATGACCTCGCTGCGCCCTGCTCCGACCAGGCCATAAAAGCCCAGGATCTCGCCCTTGCGGACGGCAAAGGAAATGTCGTCGAATTCGGTGGGGTGGCTGAGGCCCCTGGCCTCGAGCACGACGTCGCCGATCTGTGCCTGGCGAGCCGGAAAAATGCCTTCCACCGGGCGGCCGACCATGAGCTGGACGATCTCGGACTGGCTGGTGTCCTTGATCAGCCCCTTGCCGACCTGTTCGCCGTCGCGGAAGACGGTGAAGCGGTCGGCGATGCGGTAGATCTCGTCGAACTTGTGACTGATGAAGAGGATCGCCTTGCCATCTTCCTTGAGCAGTTCGATGAGCACATAGAGCTCCTCGATTTCCTTCTGGCTGAGCGCGGCGGTCGGCTCGTCCATGATGACCACGCTTGCATCGATGGAGAGCGCCCTTGCCACGGCCACCAGGTGCTTTTTGGCGATGCCCAGTTCCTTGAGCTTGATATCGGGGTCGATGCCGGCGGCCATGGCATCCAGCGTTTCGCGCGCCTCGGCCCGCATCTTGCGCCAGTCGATCAGGCCAAAGCGATTGCGCGGCGCATGGCCGAGATAGATGTTCTCGGCCACCGTCATTTCGTCGAACAGCACGGTTTCCTGGTGGATGGCGGTAATGCCGACGGCGGATGCCGAATGGGCGGTCGGCAGCGTCACGACCTGGCCATTGACGCGGATCTCGCCGGCGTCGGGCTGGTAGATGCCGGTCAGCGTCTTGACCAAAGTCGACTTGCCCGCCCCGTTCTCGCCGATCAGCGCCGTGACCTGCCCGGCATAGAGCTCCAGCGACACCTGGTTGAGCGCCTTGACGCCAGGGAAACTCTTGGTGATGCCGGTCAGCGTCAGGATGGGGTCGGTCATTATCTATCCTTGGCGTCGGACGCGTGTCGCCACGCGCTCAATATGGCCCCTCCCCAAAGCGAGAGAGTTAGGGTGAGGGGGCCTTCCTGTTGTGGAAAGGCCCCCTCACCCATGTTTTCACGTCAGCCTCTCCCGCAAGGGAAAGGCCTGGTCAGATCAGTAGATCTTGGAGAATTCTTCGATGTTGGACTTGTCGAAGGTGAAGGGTGCCGCCATGGCGCCCGAGCTGGTGTCGTCAAGCGTCAGCTCGCCCATGCGGCCCATTGAGAGCACCTTGCCAGGACCGGCTTCGCCGCCTTCGACCAGGTCATTGGCCAGCATCACGGCCGAATAGCCAAGATCGATCGGGTTCCACAGCGCCACGGCCTGGCTCGCGCCATTGTCGATGAACTGCTTGAACTCGCTTGGCAGCGCCAGGCCGGTGACATTGATCTTGCCGATCAGGTTCTGGTCGGTCACGACCTGGGCTGCCGCCACGACGCCGACCGTGGTCGGGGCAATGATGGCCTTGAGGTCGGGATAGGAGGCGATCAGGCCCTTGGCTTCGTCGGTCGACTTGACCGAGTCGTCATCGCCATAAACCACGGCGACGAGGTTGATATTGGCGAACTTCTCGGGCAATGCGGCCTTGGCGGCTTCGATCCAGGCATTCTGGTTGGTCGCGGTGGAAGCAGCCGACAGGATGGCGACATCGCCGCCGTCCGGCAGGTAATCGGCCGCCAGCTTGATGATGGTCTCGCCGATCAGGTTGGTTTCGGACGGGTTGAGGTGGAGTTGACGACCTTCGGGCGCGACGCCCGAATCCCAGCTGATCACCTTGATGCCGCGTTCCATGGCCTTCTGCAGCGCCGGCACCAGGGCGTCCGGGTCATTGGCCGAAATGGCAATGGCGTCGACCTGCTGGGCGATCAGCGCATTGATCACTTCGATCTGGGCTTCAGCGGTGGCTGCAGTCGGGCCGGTATAGATGACTTCGACGTCACCCAGTTCGGCGGCCGCTTCCTGGGCGCCCTTGTTGGCGGCGTCGAAGAAGCCATTGCCGAGCGACTTGACGACCAGCGCGATGCGGGTCTGGGCGAAGGCCGGGCTGGCCAGCAGAGCGGCGATGGCGGTGCTTGCCGCCAGGATTTTCAAGAGTTTCATTCGGTAGTCCCTCCCTGGGATGTTTTTCGTCTTGTTGTCTCAGGCCACGAAGGCTTGTCGGTCGGCCTGAGCAGTCGTCTCCGCCACGATGAGCCGCACACCTGCCGTTTCCAGCATTTGACGGTCTTCGTCGCGGATGCCGGCGTCGGTGACGACGGCGGCTATTCGGTCGAGGCCACACAGAATGAGGCTCGATCTGCCCGAAAACTTGGATGAGTCCGCCAGCACGATCAGCTCGTCGGCCTGGCCAATCAGGCCCAGCTCGGACTGGACGACCATGGGATCGGCCTCCATCAGTCCGTGCGCGCCGATGCCCTGGCAGCCGATGAACATGCGCTTGGCGTAAAAATGCGATGCCACCACGCCGCCAAAGGGCGAGAGGATGACATTCTGCTCGCGATAGACCGTGCCGCCGGGAATGACGACCGAATTGCGCGAATTGTGAATGAGATATTCGGCAATGGCGAAGCTGTTGGTGAAGACGCTCAACCGGCGCGAGGTCAGGAAATGCACCATCTGGTAGGTGGTGGTGCCGCCATTGATGATGATGGGCTCGCCATCGGCGCAGAGCTCGGCCGCGGCCCGGGCAATGGCGCGCTTCTGCTCGATATTGATGGTCTCGTTGACCGAGAAGGGTCGGCCCATCAGTGCCGACTGCTCGGGCGGATTGATCGCCTCGGCGCCGCCGCGCACCCGCCGCACTTCGCCGCGCAGGTCGAGCGCGGCAATGTCACGCCTTATGGTCGCTTCAGACGAGCCTGTAACCTCGCAGATGTCCGCCACCGTCACGACGGGACGGGTCTGGACGGCTGCAATGATGACGCGGTGGCGTTCGGTTTCGTGCAAGGCAGCCATCCTCCTGGCGCATTACTACTCATCCAAATCAATCAGTGTCAATCATCAAACCGTCAACTTCGAAACATGTCAGTCGCGTATGCTTGGTTATGATCGTTTCTGATTGACAGCCTGGCGCGATCGTGGCCATGTCCGGGCAATATTGATAACCGCTACCCTCTGGGAGGAGTCTCATGTCCACTTCCGCGCCCAAGCGCCTCGCCAACCTCTGGGACGACGCCAAAGCCGCCGCCATGAGCGAGCCGGAACGCCTCGTCTACCGCTCAAATCTGCTGGGATCAGACAAGCGCGTCACCAATTATGGTGGCGGCAATACCTCCTCCAAGATCATGCAGAAGGACCCGCTGACCGGCGAGACCGTGGAAGTGCTGTGGGTCAAGGGTTCGGGCGGCGACAGCGCCTCGATCAAGCTCGATGGCTTTTCCACCCTCTATATGGACAAGCTGCGCGCCCTGAAGGGCCTCTATCGTGGCGTCGAGTTCGAGGACGAGATGGTGGGCTACCTGCCGCACGCCACTTTCAACCTCAATCCGCGCGCCGCCTCGATCGATACGCCGCTGCATGCCTATGTGAACCACCCCTATGTGGACCATATGCATCCGGACGCGATCATCGCCATCGCCGCTTCGGTCAATTCGAAAGAACTCACCCAGCAGATCTTCGGCGACAGCATCGGCTGGCTGCCCTGGAAAAAGCCCGGCTTCGAGCTGGGCCTGTGGCTGGGCAAGTATTGCGAAGAGAACCCGAACTCCAAGGGCCTGATCCTGGAGAGTCATGGCCTCTTCACCTGGGGCGACACGCCCAAGCAATGCTACGAAACCACGCTTGCCATCATCAACCAGGCCATCGAGTGGTTCGAAGGGCAGACCGAAGGCAAGACCATTTTTGGTGGCGAAGCCGTCAAGGCCCTGCCCGCCGAGCAGCGCCGCGCCATCGCCGCCAAGCTGATGCCCAAGATCCGGGGCCTGATTTCCGAAGACAGCCACAAGCTGGGCCATTTCGATGACTCGGCCGCCGTGCTCGAATTCGTCAATTCGCACAATCTGCGCCCGCTGGCGGCTTTGGGCACCTCCTGCCCGGACCATTTCCTCCGTACCAAGATCCGGCCGCTGGTGATCGATTTCGATCCGGCCAATCCGGACGTGGACGCGGTCCTCACCAAGATTCCCGAGGACATCGCGGCCTATGGTGTCGACTACCAGGCCTATTACGACCGCTGCAAACACGACAATTCGCCCGCCGTGCGCGATCCCAATGCCGTGGTCTATCTGATGCCGGGCGTGGGCATGTTCACCTTCGCCAAGGACAAGGCCACCGCCCGCATTTCCGGCGAGTTCTATGTGAACGCCATCAATGTGATGCGCGGCGCCTCGACCGTCTCCACCTATGTCGGCCTGCCCGAGCAGGAAGCCTTCGACATCGAATACTGGCTGCTCGAAGAGGCCAAGCTGGCCCGCATGCCCAAGCCGAAAGCTCTGGCCGGCAAGATTGCCCTGGTCACCGGCGGCGCCGGCGGCATCGGCAAGGCCACGGCCGTGCGCCTGCTGCGTGAAGGCGCCTGCGTCGTGCTGGCCGATATCGACGAGACGGCTCTGGCTGCGGCCAATGACGAGCTCGCCGGCGTCTTCGGCAAGGACTTTGTCCGCCCCGTCATCGTCAACGTCACCAGGGAAGACGCCGTCATTGCCGGCTTTGCCCATGCCGTGGTCGAATTCGGCGGCCTCGATATCCTGGTCTCCAATGCCGGCCTGGCCTCTTCGGCGCCGATCGAGGAGACGACGCTGGCGCTGTGGAACAAGAACATGGACATTCTCAGCACCGGCTATTTCCTGGTCAGCCGCGAAGCCTTCCGCCTGTTCCGCAGCCAGAAGATCGGCGGCAATGTCGTCTTCGTCGCCTCCAAGAATGGTCTGGCCGCTTCGCCCAATGCCGCGGCCTATTGCACCGCCAAGGCCGCCGAAATCCATCTGGCCCGCTGCCTCGCCCTCGAAGGCGCCGGCGAGCAGATCCGCGTCAATGTGGTCAATCCGGACGCCGTGCTGCGCGGCTCCAAGATCTGGGCGGGCGAATGGCTCGAACAGCGCGCCTCGACCTACAAGACCGACAAGGATGGCCTCGAGGAAATGTATCGCGAGCGCTCGCTGCTCAAGCGCAGCGTCTTCCCCGAGGACATTGCCGAAGCGATCTACTTCTTCGCCTCGGACGCCTCGGCCAAGTCGACCGGCAACATCATCAATGTCGACGCGGGCAATGCCCAGTCGTTCACGCGGTAAATTCAGCGCCTGGCCCCACCCCCCACCCTCATTCCCTCCCCACAAGGGGGAGGGATGCGCAGGAACCGACAGCACCGAGTTGGCAGTCGTCTCCCTCCCCCTTGTGGGGAGGGATCAAGGGTGGGGGTTGAGCGCCACGATTTTGGGGAGGAGCCCTAACATGACCGAACACATCATCGACGCATCCGTGGTCGAGGCGGAAAACGCCAGGCGCATTGCCGATCTCAATGTCGATTACGACACGCTGGGCGAACGCCTCGACCGGCGCGGCGTCGACATCGACGCCATCAAGGCCAAGGTGGCCGGCTTCAATGTCGCCGTCCCCTCCTGGGGCGTCGGCACCGGCGGCACCCGCTTTGCCCGCTTTCCGGGCCTGGGCGAGCCGCGCGACATCTTCGACAAGATCGAGGACTGCGCCGTCATCGCCCAGCTGACCCAGGCCACCAATACGGTCTCGCTGCATATCCCCTGGGACAAGGCCGATGCCAACCGCCTCAAGCAGGCGGCGTCGCGTTTCGGCCTCGGCTTTGACGCGATGAATTCCAACACTTTCTCGGATGCGCGCGGCCAGCTGCAGAGCTACAAGTTCGGCTCGCTCAGCCATGCCGATGCCGGCACGCGTCAGCAGGCCATCGAGCACAATATCGAGTGTATCGAGATCGGCCAGACGCTGGGCAGCAAGGCCCTCACCGTCTGGATCGGCGATGGCTCCAACTTTCCCGGCCAGGTCAATTTCGCCGACCAGTTCGGCCATTATCTCGACTCGATGAAGGCGGTCTATGCCGCCCTGCCGGATGACTGGCGCATCTATACCGAACACAAGATGTACGAGCCGGCCTTCTACTCGACGGTCGTGCAGGACTGGGGCACCAATTACCTGATCGCCAGGGAACTGGGCGACAAGGCCTTTTGCCTGGTCGATCTCGGCCACCATGCGCCCAACGTCAATATCGAGATGATCGTCAGCCGGCTGGCCCAGTTCGGCAAGCTGGGGGGCTTTCACTTCAACGACAGCAAATATGGCGATGACGATCTCGATGCCGGCGCCATCGACCCCTATCGCCTGTTCCTGGTGTTCAACGAACTGGTCGATATCGAGGGCAAGCAGGCCGATTTCCATCCTGCCCATATGCTCGACCAATCGCACAACGTCACCGACCCCATCGAGTCGCTGATGCTGTCGGCCTCGGACGTGCAGCGCGCCTATGCCCAGGCGCTGCTGGTCGATCGCCCTGCCCTCGCCGCGGCGCAGCAGGGCAATGACGCGCTCGCCGCCACCCAGGCCTTGCGCCTCGCCTATCGCACCGATGTGGAGCCGATCCTGGCCATGGCCCGCTATGACCAGGGCGGCGCCATCGACCTGCTCGGCACCTACCGCGCATCGGGCTATCGACAGAAGGTCGCCGCCGTGCGCCCCGCCGTCGAAGGCGGCTCGGGCGGCATCGTCTAAAGCCTCAACGCTCCTCCCAGAGCGAAAAGGCCCGGCGAGCGATCACCGGGCCTTTGTCATGGCCGGATCAGGCCGCCGAAATAGTCGAGGGCATAGGCCTCCTCGCCCTGCACGGTGATGGTTTCACGCCCCCGGAAATGGTCTGCCTCGCCGGCGCTGGTGTCCACATAGTGCCCATGTGGCCCTGTCCAGTCGAAGCCGCCGAGGAAGCGCCCTTCGCCATACAGTGCCGACAGGGCAGCCTTGATGGTCTCGCCAGCCCGTTGGCCGTCGATCAGGTCGGGCCGCAGGATATAGCCATAATAGTTCATGGCCCAGACCGGCGCGTCGTCCAGCCAGATGGTTTCCTGCCCCAGGAAGTCGGTGCCGCCGAAATAGCTGTCGAGATAGCGCCAGCGGCCCTGGCTCCAGCCCAGATCATGCGATCCGGGGCGCGAGGACGCGGCCTTGGCGCCGCCACCCATATAGGTGGCCGCCTTGGCCGCCACGATGATCGATGTCAGTTCCTCGATAGTCAGGTCGCCTCCAGCCTGTTGCTGGAGGCGATCTAGCCGGCGCCGCTGTCAGGCTGTGTCAGCAGGCCAGAGCCGCTACTTCATCGTGGGCATCTGGAATTCCGCCCCGTCCTTGATGCCGCTGGGCCAGCGGGCGGTCACCGTCTTGGTACGGGTCCAGAACCGGATGGCGTCGGTGCCGTGCTGGTTGAGATCGCCGAAGGCGCTGGCCTTCCAGCCGCCAAAGCTGTGATAGGCCAGCGGCACCGGCACCGGCACATTGATGCCCACCATGCCGACATTGACCCGGGCGGCAAAGTCGCGCGCCGCGTCGCCGTCGCGGGTGAAGATCGCCGTGCCATTGCCATAGGGATTGTCCATGGTCAGCTTGAGCGCCTGCTCATAGGTCTGGGTGCGGACGACGCTGAGCACCGGCCCAAAGATCTCTTCCTTGTAGATATCCATGTCGGCCGTGACGTGATCGAACAGGCTCGGCCCGACGAAATAGCCGTTTTCATAGCCCTGCAGGGTAAAGCCGCGGCCGTCGACCGCCAGCGTCGCGCCCTGGGCCAGGCCGCTCTCGACCAGGGCGGCGATGCGTTCCTGGCTGGCCTTGGTGATGACCGGGCCCATTTCGCTGGCCGGGTCAGTGGCCGGGCCGACCTTGAGCGCGTCGATGCGGGGCTTGAGGGCTGCGATCAGCCGATCCGCCGTGGCGTCACCCACCGGCACCGCCACCGAAACGGCCATGCAGCGCTCACCGGCCGAGCCATAGCCGGCGCCCATCAGCGCGTCGGCGGCTTTGTCCATGTCGGCATCGGGCATGATGATCATGTGGTTCTTGGCGCCGCCAAAGGCCTGCACGCGCTTGCCCTCGCTTGCCGCCGTTGCATAGACATGGCGGGCGATCGGGGTCGAGCCGACAAAGCTCACCGCGCCAACCTGGTCGTGATGCAGAATGCCGTCGACCACGGCCTTGCCGCCATGCACGACATTGAGGATGCCCTTGGGCAGCCCGGCCTCGATGGCCAGTTCGGCGAGCATGACCGGCACCGAGGGATCGCGTTCGGATGGCTTGAGGATGAAGGCATTGCCCGCGGCAATGGCGGGCGAGAGCATCCAGAGCGGGATCATGGCGGGGAAGTTGAACGGGGTGATGCCGGCGCCGATGCCGACCGGCTGGCGCATGGAATACATGTCGATGCCCGGCCCGGCCCCGTCGGTAAACTCGCCCTTGAGCAGGTGCGGCGCCCCGGCGGCGAATTCGGCGACCTCGAGGCCGCGCAGGATATCGCCCTTGGCGTCCTCCACCGTCTTGCCGTGCTCGGCGCTGAGCAGTTCGGCCAGCTTCTGCATGTCGCGATTGATCAGCGCCACAAAGTTGAAGAAGACCCGGGCCCGGCGCTGCGGATTGGTGGCGGCCCATTTCGGCTGCGCTGCCGCGGCCGAGGCCACGGCGGCATCGAGATCAGCCTTTGTCGCCAGCGCCACGCGCGCCTGCACCTCGCCGGTCGCGGGGTTGAAGACGTCCTGGAATTCGGCGCTGTTGCCGGTGGTCTCAGTGCCGTCGATGAAGTGACCAATGGTGCGCATGTGGGTCTCACTTGTTGCCGGGCAGACTAAGCGCTACACTTTGCGCATCGCAACACGATAGATTTGGCATCGGTTGTGCAGGGATTATAGCCCGATGAACTGGGACGACGTGCGTATCTTTCTGGCCGTGGCCCGCAATGGCCAGATCCTGGGCGCCGCCAAGGCGCTCAACCTCAACCATGCCACAGTCGCCCGGCGCCTGAGCGCCCTCGAAACCGCGCTGGGCAGCACCCTCTTCACCCGCAAGACCAATGGCTGCGATCTCTCCGGCGCCGGCGAGCGCTTTCTCGTCCATGCCGAGGCCATGGAAAGCGCGATGCTGGCGGCCAGCGCCTCGGCGGGCGCCGATAGCCGCATCGAGGGCACGGTGCGGGTCGGCGCGCCGGACGGTTTCGGCGTCGCCTTTCTCGCGCCGCGCCTTGGCGAGCTAACGACGCGCCACCAGGGCCTGCGGGTGGAACTGGTGCCGGTGCCGCGCGCCTTCTCGCTGTCCCGCCGCGAGGCCGACATCGCCGTCACGCTGGAGCGGCCGCGCGAGGGCCGGCTGGTGGCGCGCAAGCTCACCGATTACCGCCTCGGGCTCTATGCCGCGCAAAGCTATCTCGACGCGCACGGCATGCCCGCCGATCTGGCGGCCCTCGCCGATCATGCCCTGGTCGGCTATGTCGATGACCTGCTCTTTACCGCCTCGCTCGACTATACCGGCGAGTTCCTGCGGGGCTGGCGCTCCACTTTGGCCATCTCCTCGGCCATGGGCCAGACCGAGGCCGTGCGCGCCGGGGCCGGCATTGGCATTCTGCATGCCTTCATGGCGCAGCGCGATCCCGACCTCGTGCCGGTACTGCCCGCGCATACGCTCACCCGCAGCTACTGGACGGTGGTGCACGAGGATCTGCGCGCCATCCGCCGGGTGGCGCTTGTGGCCGAGTTCCTGGCCGAGATTGTCGACCGCGAGCGAGCGATCTTTTAGGTCTGCTCCAAAGCCCGCAATGGCGCCGTGGCGTCAATGATCCAGTCGCGGAAGGCCTTGATCTTGGTCCAGTTGCGGCGGCTTTCGGGATAGACGAAATAGTAGTGATGCCCGACCCAGCCGACCCGGTCGAACGGCTGGGCCAGCAGCCCCGCCGCCACTTCATCGGCGTAGAACAGCGGCGTCAACATGGCCACGCCGCTGCCGGCAATGGTGGCGCGGGATTCCAGATATTGCGAGCCGAGGCCGATAAAGGGCTTCTGCACCGCCGCTGCGGCCGGCACGCCGGCCATTTCCAGCCAGGCCGGCAGCCAGGGATCGTCGGGCGAAATCTGCGGCACCCGCAGCAGGTCGGCCGGCTCTCTTATGTCATAGCGCTCGATCAGGCTGGGCTTGAGCATGGGGGCGAATTCGACCTTGGCCAGGGGATGGCCGATCAGCCCGGACGGGATATGGCCGGTGGCGCGGATGCCGGCGTCGAACTCCTCCTGGGTAAAGTCGACCAGCACATTGCTGGTATCGATCTTGACCGCAATATCGGGGTGGCCGAGCTGGAACTGGCCGATCTGGCTCGCCAGCCAGCCGGTGGCAAAGGTATTGGTCACCGTCAGCGACAGCATGCCCTCGGCCCGCTCGCCGGTCTCTGCAAAGCTGGCGCGCAGCAGGTCAAAGGCCCGGCTGACCTCGGGCGCCAGCCGGGCACCGGTCTCGCTCAGCGCGATCTGGCGCGGCCGGCGCAGGAAGAGCGGCGTGCCGACACGCTCCTCCAGTATCTTGATCTGATAGCTCACCGCGGCCTGGGTCATGCCCAGCTCGGCGGCGGCCCGGGTAAAGCTCAAATGCCGGGCCACGGCCTCGAAGGCGCGTATCGCGGTCAGCGGCGGCAGTGCGCTCATAGATCAAATCTCCTTATGCCAACCCCTTGAGCTTTAGTTGGAAAATCCCCGTTTTTCCAGACATTTTGTGCTGACCATCCAGCCAACAGGAGGCATCCGCATAAGGGTGTTCATGGCCATGATCACATTGTCAAAGCCAGTGCACAGGCGTCGTTCGCGCCTGTCTGCCGCCCTCTCGGCCCTGCTGGGCCAGCTGCGCCGGCATGCCGCGGCGCGACGTCGCCGCCAGGCCACCATCGACCTGATCCATGCCTCGCCGCATCTGCTGGCCGATATCGGCGCGACGGAGGAGCATTTTTCGCGGCGGGGACGCTAGGCCGGTACGGATGGGCGGGCTGGCTCCCTCTCCCGTTCACGGGAGAGGGGGACCACGCGCAGCGTGGTGGAGAGAGGGGCAACAGGCGCGAAACGACGGTCGGTCCAAAGGGGTCAAACGCGCCATTGTGCTCGTAGCCCCCCTCTCCACCGCCTGACGGCGGTCCCCTCTCCCGCAGGCGGGAGAGGATTCCCACTGTCGGTTCGGCAGCCACATCTTGCCTTCGCCGACGCCTGCACTAAAACTGCAGCCATGTCCAAGACCACACCCGCCACACTGGCCCTGAGCAAAGCCGGCTTTGCCTTTGCCACCGCCACCTACGATTACGATCCCGACGCCGACCGCGTCGGGCTGCAGGCGGCCGAAGCCATGGGCGTGCCGCCGTCAATCGTGCTCAAGACGCTGATGGCCGAGGTCGATGGCAAGCCGGTCTGCGTGGTGGTGCCCTCCGACGAGGAGGTGAACATGAAAAAGCTCGCCGCCGCCTTTGGTGGCAAGTCGGCGCAGATGATGAAGCCGGCCGATGCCGAGCGTCTGACCGGCTACAAGGTGGGCGGGATCAGCCCCTTCGGCCAGAAAAAGCCCGTGCCCACGGCGATCGAGGAACTGGCGACGCTGGAGGACGAGGTCTTCCTCAATGGCGGGCAGCGCGGCTTGCAGATCCGCATGAAGCCGGAGGATCTCCTGGCAGCCCTGGGCGGCAAGGCGGCGGACCTGATCCGGTAGGTTCAGACCTCAACCACGACAGGCCTCGTGGCGGGCACGACGGGTGTATTGAGCTTCGGGTGAGGATGAGGCGAAAATGCTGGGGACCGAGAACCGGAGCGGAGCGTACATTCAGGTACGTGAGCACCGGAAGCGCAGGCCACCGGCATTTGCAGCCCATCATCGCCCGAAGATCGATGCACCCGCAGACAGACAAAAGGCGCCCAAGTGGACGCCTTCATCTCAAGTCTAGTTTTTGCGGCAGGCTCGATTAACGAGCGAAGTTGCCGCTGGCGATGTTCTTGATGTCGCCCTTGGTGATGCCCAGGTCATTGAGCTGGCGGGTGTCGAGAGCATTGAGCTCGCGGACGGTGCGCTGATACTGGGCAAACTGTGCGATTTTCTGGCGGATGTTCATTTTCGGTTCCCCTTCGTTTTCGATGACTAATATCTATAGCCGCGGGGTCGTGATTAGAAGATGGTCTTTGTGCACATCCGTTATGCACTGCGTGCAAACAAAACAGGCAGATTGGTCACATACGCGCCGCACTCGTTAACGACCCAGATTGCGTTTTCAGGCGAAAGCCGTTTTCTAACTTCTTGTCAAAACTGAAGAAAAATGGGGCCGCGCCATGGCGCGACCCCGTTAGTGATTTCTTGACCATCCGGACAAGAGCCATGCGTCTAGCGCGATACGGGTTGCCCCGCCTGCCGGGCCAGCCGCCGGTCTTCGCGCATTTCAAACCACATAGCGTTGAGGATGGCGAAGCTGCAGGCCAGTCCCAGGCCGAGAATCCAGGCGAAATACCACATAGCGAGCCTCCTAATAGGCGTTGGGGTTCTTTTCGAGCGACTGCGTCGTCACCGGTCCGCGCATGACGCGGAAGACAAAGGCGGTGTAGGCCAGCACGATGGGCAGGAAGATCAGGGTCGCCAGCAGCATGATGAACAGCGTCAGGTGGCTGGAGGAGGCATCCCACAGCGTCAGGCTGGCATTGGGCACCGTCGAGGAGGGCAGCAGGAAGGGGAACAGCGACAGGCCGGCCGTGGCGATGATGCCGAAAATGGCCAGGCTCGAGGCCACCAGGGTGGGCACGCCGGCCCGCCCCTGCAGGCCGAGCACGGCCCCGACCAGCCCGAGGAAGCCGAGCACGGGCGCGGCGATCATCCAGGGATAGAGGCCGTAATTGCTGACCCAGCCGCCCTGCACCAGCGCCACCGTCTTGCCCAGCGGGTTGATCGCCCCATTGGGGTCGATGACGCTGGTAATGGTGTAGCCCTGCATGAAGAAGGTCACCCATAGGCCAGCCAGCGCGAACAGCACAATGGTGGCCAGACCCGCCCAGGTGCCGAAGGTGCGGGCCCGCTCGGCGATCGCGCCATCGGTGCGGCCGGCAATGACGGCCGCCCCCTGGGTGACGATCATGCCCAGGCTGACCAGACCGCCCACCAAAGCGAAGGGCATCAGCAGCTGGAAGAAGTTGCCGGTATAGAAGGCGCGCAGCGTGTCATCGAGGTGGAAGGGGGCGCCGAGCAGCACATTGCCCACCGCCACGCCGAAGATCAGCGCCGGCACGAAGCCGCCGACAAACAGGGCCCAGTCCCAGGTCGAGCGCCAGCGCGGGTCGGTGATCTTGTTGCGGAACTTGAAGCCCACCGGACGCAGGATCAGCGCCAGCAGGATGACGATCATGGCCAGGTAGAAGCCGGAAAAGCTGACGGCATAGAGGGGCGGGAAGGCGGCAAAGATGGCGCCGCCGCCCAGCACCAGCCAGACCTGGTTACCTTCCCAGGTCGGGCCGACGACATTGATCACCACCCGCCGTTCGGCGTCGGTGCGGGCGACGAAGGGGAGCAAGGCCCCCACGCCCAGATCGCGGCCACCCATCACGGCAAAGCCGATCAGCAGGATGCCCAGCAGTGCCCACCAGATCAGGCGGAGCGTTTCATAGTCGAGCGGTAGCGTGCTCATGATACCAGATCCTTGTTGGCTGGGGTGGCAGGCAGGGCGGCGATGACGAAGTCGTCGTCGTCGCCTTCATCAAGGGCGGAGAACAGCTTGTCCTGCGGCCCGGCCTTGATGATCTTGACCATCAGCATGACCATGATGATCAGCAGCACGGTGTAGAGTGCCACAAAGAAGGTCAGCGAGATGACCAGGTCCCAGAAGTTGAGGCTTGAAGCCGCATAGAAGGTCGGCAGCACGCCCTCGACCACCCAGGGCTGGCGGCCATATTCGGCGATGAACCAGCCGCCTTCGATGGCGATCCAGGGCAGCGGCAGCACGGCAACGCCGATCCACAGCATGGTCCGGTTGGTCCCCAGCCACCCCTTGGACGCCCGGTAGAACCAGACGGCGAAGAAGGCGATGAAGAAGAAGCCGATCCCCACCATGATGCGGAAGCTCCAGAACAGCGGCCAGACATCGGGCACGGTATCGAGGGCGGCCAGGGCGATTTCCTCGCCGGTGGCGTTCTCAACGTCGTCGCGATAGCGCTTGAGCAGCAGGCCATAGCCCAGATCGGGCCAATGCTCCTCGAAGGTGGCGCGGGCGGCCGTATTGGTGCCGTCGGCCCGGATGTCCTGCAGCGCCGTATAGGCAATCATGCCGGACTGGATGCGGGTGGCGGCGTGTTCGGTCAGCTCGGTAATGCCGGGCAGGTCGCGGTCGATCGAGCGGGTGGTGATGATGCCGAGCAGCCAGGGCAACTGCACCTGGAAGGCCGGTTCGCCGGGCGTGTCGCCGGGAATGGCGAACAGGGTCAGCGCGGCGGGGGCCGGCTCGGTGTGATACATGGCCTCCATGGCCGCGATCTTCATCTGCTGGTGTTCGGTGGCGACATAGCCGCTTTCGTCACCCAGCACGACCACCGACAGGGCCGACGCCAGGCCGAAGCTGGCGGCCACGACCATCGAGCGCTTGGCCAGTTCGACATGCTTGCCCTGCAGCAGGAACAGGCAGGAAATGGCGAAGATGAAGACGGCGCCCGAAACGTAACCGGCACTGACGGTGTGCACGAACTTGGCCTGCGCCACCGGGTTGAAGATCACCGCCACGAAGTCGGTGACTTCCATGCGCATGGTGTCGGGGTTGAACTTGGAGCCCACCGGGTTCTGCATCCAGCCATTGGCCACCAGGATCCACAGCGCCGAGATATTGGCGCCCAGAGCCGTCAGCCAGGTCACGGTCAGGTGCCCGACCTTGGTCATGCGGTCCCAGCCGAAGAAGAACAGGCCGACAAAGGTGGCTTCCAGGAAGAAGGCCATCAGCCCCTCGATGGCGAGCGGCGCGCCGAACACGTCGCCCACATAGTGGCTGTAATAGCTCCAGTTCATGCCGAACTGGAATTCCATGACGATGCCGGTGGCAACGCCCATGGCGAAGTTGACGCCGAACAGCGTGCCCCAGAACAGGGTCGCCTTGCGCCAGATGTCGCGCCCGGTCATCACATAGACGCTCTCCATGATTGCCATCAGGAAGGAGAGGCCCAGGGTCAGGGGGACGAAAATGAAGTGATACATGGCGGTGGCGGCAAATTGCCACCGCGAGAGTTCGACGACAGTCATGTCGATCATAGCATCATTGCCTTGTGCTGGTTGGCACGCCACGTCAGGCGTTATGATCTGTCTGCGCCGCAATTGCCGCCTGCGCATTGACCCAGATCAATGCGGCCCGGGGGACAAAACCTAGAGTGCGGCCATGCCCCACCCCCCTGCCCCCGCCACCGACCCGACGCCATCCCACCCAGACCCGTCCGCCGCGCAGACAGCGCGCGAAACCGGCAGGTCGCTATCCGGCCTGCGCCGCTGGAGCGGCCCGTTTCTGGCGCTGGCCGTGGTCGCGCCGCTGCTCGGCGGCATGCTGCTGCTGCTCCAGGCCTGGACCCTGGCATCCATTGTCGGCCCGGTGATCGAGGGCGGCGCCGCCATCGAGACGCTTACGCCCGCCATTGTCCTGATTGCCGGCCTGCTGCTGGTCCGCGCCGGCCTGTCGGCTCTCGGCGACCGCGCCGGCACGGCCGCGGCCGAGGCCATCAAGGCGCAGCTGCGCCAGGCGCTGTTCGCCCAGTTGCTGGCCCGCTCGCCCCGCGCCGACGACCAGCCGCCATCGGGCGCCGCCTCATCGGCCATCATCGACCAGGTCGAGGCGCTGGACGGGTTCTTTGCCCGCTATGTCCCGGCCATGGTGCAGGCGAGCCTGCTGCCGCTGGCCTTTGCCGTATTCATCCTGCCGCTCGACTGGGTGGCGGGCATGCTGTTCCTGGTCACCGCGCCACTGATCCCGCTGTTCATGGCCCTGGTGGGCTGGGGCGCCCAGGCTGCCACCACAAGGCAGGCCCGCGCCCTCTCCCTGCTCAATGGCCGCTTTGCCGACCGGCTGCGCGGCCTCACCACGCTCAAGCTGTTCGGCCAGGCCGCGGCGGAAACCGCCGGCATCGTGGCGGCCAGCGACGAATTGCGCCGGCGCACCCTGCGCGTGCTGCGCATCGCCTTCCTGTCCTCGGCGGTGCTGGAATTCTTTGCCGCGCTCGGCGTCGCCGGCATTGCGCTTTATGTCGGGTTGACCTTCATCGATTTCCTGCAGCTGCGCAGCACGCCGCTGACGCTGGAGCTCGGCCTCTTCCTGCTGCTGATGGCGCCGGAAATATACAATCCGCTGCGCCTGCTGGCCGCCCATTATCATGACCGGGCCTCGGCCAAGGCCGCCATCGGCGAGATCGAGGCCCAGCTCGGCCGGCTGCCCGACGCCGTCGTGCCGCTGGCCTTTGCCGCGCCCGGCACCGGCGCAGGCCCGCTCGGCCTGGTCCTGGCCGACCTCACCTTGCGCACCCCTGACCAGTCCCGCCTCATCCTGCAATCGGCTGCGCTGTCGGTCGCGCCGGGCGAGCATATCGCCATTGTCGGCCAGAGTGGCATTGGCAAGTCGACCCTGCTCGAAGCCATTGTCCGGCTGCGGGGGCATGAGGGCTCGATCCAGCTGGGCGGCACCGACCTGGCCGACTGGTCCGAAGCCGATCTGCGCCATCGCGTCACCATGCTGGGGCAGAAGCCGCGCATCTTTGCCGGCTCCATGGCCGACAATATCGCCTTGGCCCGCCCCGACGCCACCCGCGCGGCGATCCGCAGCGCCGCCGAGCGCGCCCATGTCGCGCGCTTTGCCGACGCCCTGCCCGAGGGTCTCGATACCGTGCTGGGCGAAGGCGGGCTGGGCATTTCCGGTGGCCAGGCGCAGCGCATCGCCCTGGCGCGCATCTATCTGCGCAATCCGGGCCTGATCCTGCTCGACGAGCCGACGGCGCATCTGGATGCCGACCTCGAGCAGGCCGTGCTCGATGACCTGCTCGAATTCGCCCGTGGCCGTACCCTGATCATCGCCACCCATTCGCTGGCGGTCGCCGCCCGCATGAGCCGCGCCTACCGCATCGTCGGCGAAAGCCTGCTGGTGACCCCGGTGGCGGGCAAAGCCGACAGGAGTGTCGCATGACCGCCTTGCTCGCCTTCCGGGGCCTCTTTGCCAGGCAGGCCCGGGGCTTTGTCATCGCCCTTGTCCTCTCGCTGGTTACCCTCGCCGCCGGCGTGGCCCTGCTGGGCACCTCGGGCTGGTTCATCACCGCCACCGCGCTGACCACATTGGGGCTGGGCTTCAACCTCTTCGTGCCCTCGGCCGCCGTGCGCGCCTTCTCCTTCATCCGCATCCTGGCACGCTATGGCGAGCGGCTGAGCGGGCATGACGCCACCCTGCGCCTGCTCGCCGACATTCGCGGCTGGCTGTTCGGCCGGCTGTTCCCGCGCCTGCCCTTCAACGACCGCAGCCTGCGCCATGGCGACCTGGTCAGCCGGCTCACTGCCGATGTCGATGCGCTCGACACCGCCTTTCTCGTCGCCATCGGGCCGATTGCCGCCGCCGTGGTCATCGGCGGCGGGCTGACGACGATCCTGGGCTTCCTGCTGCCCGCCGCCGCCTGGGTCTATGGCATCAGCTTTGCGCTGGCCGTCATCGCCGTACCGGCTTTGCTGGTCCTGGCCAGCCGCCGAGCCGGCAGCGATGTGGTGGTCCGGGCCGCTGCCGCCCGCACTTCGGTGCTGGACGGCATCGAGGGCCATGCCGATCTCGTCCTGTTTGGCGCCCTGGGCGACACCCAGGCCCGCTTTGCCGGCACGGCCGACCGGCTGGCCGCCGCCCGCTCGCGTCTCGCCACCCTGACGGGTGTTGCCGGCTTTGCCGTCCAGGCCCTGGCCGCGCTGGCGCTGACCGGCTCGCTCTGGCTGGGGCTTGCGGCCTATGCCGCCGGCGCGGTCGATGGCCCGGTGCTGGTCGGCCTGCTGCTGGCGATCCTGGCCAGCTTCGAGGCCAGCAGCGTCATCGTGCGCAGCGTCGCCAAGCTGACCACCGCCATGGCCGCGGCCGAACGCCTGATGGCGATTGCCGAGGCCCCGATCAGCATTGCCGACCCGGTCCATCCCGTCACCCTGCCCGCCAGCCTGCCGATCGGCCTGTCGCAGGTCAGTTTTGCCTATGACGGCGGTCCGCCGGTGCTGGTCGACCTCGATCTCAGCGTGGCGCCGGGCGAGCATATCGCCATTGTCGGCGCCAGCGGCATCGGCAAGTCCAGCCTGCTCAACCTGCTGCTGCGCCTGGCCGAACCGCAAGCCGGCCAGATTACCCTGGGCGGCGTGCCGCTGGCCCAGCTGGCTTTGGCCGATGTGCATGCCAGCATGGCGCTGCTCAGCCAGGACAGTCCGCTGTTCAACGACACCATCCGCGCCAATCTGCTGATCGGCCGGCCCGATGCCGACGAGCCGGCTTTGTGGACGGCCATGGCCGCCGCCGGCATCGAGGGCTTCGTCAACGCCCTGCCCCGCGGGCTCGATACGCTGGTGGGCGAAGGCGGGCGCACGGTGTCGGCCGGCCAGGCGCGCCGGCTGTGCCTCGCCCGCGCCTTGCTCAGCCAGGCGCCGATCCTGCTGCTCGACGAACCCACGACCGGCCTCGACCGGCCGGCCGAGCTGGCCTTTTTCGAGGTCCTGCGCAGCGCCGCGGTCGGGCGCAGCGTCATTCTGGTCACCCATGCCCGCCTTCCCGAGGGCACGGTGCAGCGCGTGCTCAGCCTGCGCGACGGGCAGTTGCATGCCGACCCGCGCCCCTCCGCCCGGACATATTGACGTCAATGCAATGCACGCCTTGACCTTACCATGATGGGAAGGTCTATATGCTGCTGGACGAGGTGATTGAAATGAACGAACACGTCCATCCGAAGTCCATCAGCATCGATATCGACGGCATGACCTGCGCCTCCTGCGTGGCGCGTGTGGAGAAGGCCCTGAGCAAGGTGCCGGGCGTAGAGAGCGCGGCGGTGAACTTTGCCACCGAACGCGCCAGCGTGACCCTCGCTGATAGCGGGAATGTCGCTGCCCTGCTGGCGGCGGTCGAGAAGGCCGGCTATGGCGCACACCAGACGCCGATGGCGAGCGAGCATTCCGGCCACCAGCATCATGACGAGGACGCCGCAATCCTGCGCCGCGACGTGATCCTGGCCGCCATTCCCACCCTCCCCCTCTTCGTGCTGGAAATGGGCAGCCATCTCTACATGCCCTTCCATATGGGCCTGACCGCCCTGGTCCCGACCCAAATCCTGCACATCCTTTACTTCTTCCTTGCCAGCTATGTGCTGTTCGGGCCCGGCTGGCGCTTCTTCAAGGTCGGCATTCCCGCCTTGCTGCACGGCGCGCCGGAAATGAATTCGCTGGTGGCGCTCGGCGCCGGCGCCGCCTGGCTCTATTCGGTGGTGGCGACCTTTGCGCCGCAGGTGCTGCCGGCCGAGGCGCAATATGTCTATTACGAAGCCGCTGCCGTCATCGTCACGCTGATCCTGGTCGGCCGCTGGCTCGAGGCCATTGCCAAGGGCCGCACCGGCGACGCCATCCAGCGCCTGGTGCGCGAACAGGCCAAGACAGCGCGCGTGCAGCGCGATGGCGTGGTGAGCGAGATCGCCATCGAACAGGTGAAAGCCGGCGACATCATCCTGGTGCGGCCGGGCGAGAAGATCGCGGTGGATGGCGAGATCACCGAAGGCGCCAGCCACATCGACGAATCCATGATCTCGGGCGAATCCCTGCCGGTCTCCAGGACGGTCGGCGCCGGCGTCATCGGCGGCACGCTCAATACCTCGGGCAGCTTCAGCTTCCGCGCCACCAAGGTGGGCGGCGACACCATGCTGGCGCAGATCATCCGCATGGTCGAGGAAGCCCAGGGCGGCAAGCTGCCGATCCAGGGCGTGGTCGACCAGATCACCGCCTGGTTCGTGCCCGCCGTCATCGCCCTCGCCCTGCTGACCTTTGCCCTCTGGATGGTCTGGGGCCCCTCCCCCGCCTATGTCTTTGCCCTGGTCAATGCCGTGGCCGTGCTGATCATCGCCTGCCCCTGCGCCATGGGCCTGGCCACCCCCACCTCGATCATGGTGGGCACCGGCCGCGCGGCCGAGCTGGGCGTGCTGTTCCGCCAGAGCGAAGCGCTGCAGCAATTGCGCGAGGTTGCCGTGGTGGCGCTGGACAAGACCGGCACGCTGACCGAGGGCAAGCCGGCTCTGACCGACCTGATCCTCGACGATGACTTCGAGCATGACGAGGTGCTGGCTTTGGTTGCCGCGGTCGAGGCCAAGTCGGAACACCCCATCGCCACCGCCATTGTCGCCGCAGCGGAAAAGGCCGGCCTGGCTCTTGGCCAGGTCACCGACTTCGTTGCCGATCCCGGCGGCGGCGTCACCGCCCGTGTCGATGGACGGCTGGTCAGCGTCGGCTCGCAGCGTCATCTCGGCCATCTCGATTTCAGCGACTTCAAGGACGCCATCGAAAAGCTCGCCGACCAGGGCAAGACGCCGGTCTTTGTCGCCATTGACGACAAGCTCGCCGCCGCCATCGTCGTTGCCGATACCATCAAGCCGACCAGCGTGGCGGTGATATCAGCGCTGCACGCCATGGGCCTGAAGGTCGCGATGATCTCGGGCGACAATCGGCGCACTGCCGAGGCGATTGCCCGCCAGCTGGGCATTGACGAGGTGCGCGCCGAGGTGCTGCCGGCCGACAAGGTCGCCGCCATCAAGTCGCTGCGGTCGCTGGGCAAGGTGGCCTTTGTCGGCGACGGCATCAATGACGCCCCGGCTCTGGCCGAGGCCGATGTCGGCATTGCCGTGGGCACCGGCACCGATGCGGCCATTGAAAGCGCCGACGTGGTGCTGCTGGGTGGCGACCTCAAGGGCGTGCTCGATGCGCTGCGCCTCAGCCGGGCGACCATGCGCAATATCTGGCAGAACCTGTTCTGGGCCTTTGGCTACAATGTGCTGCTGATCCCGGTGGCGGCCGGGGCGCTCTATCCGGCCTTCGGCATCCTGCTCTCGCCGATGATCGGGGCCGGCGCCATGGCCCTGTCCTCGATCATGGTGGTTTCCAATGCCCAGCGCCTGCGCGCGGTAAAGGGAGTGGCGCTATGAATATCGGGGAAGCCGCCAGCGCCTCGGGCGTTTCGGCCAAGATGATCCGCTATTACGAATCCATCGGCCTGATCCGGCCGCCGCACCGCACCGACAGCAATTACCGCATCTATGGCGCGGACGAGGTGCATGTGCTGGCCTTTATCCGGCGCGCCCGCGACCTCGGCTTTTCCGTCGATGAAACCGCCACCCTGCTCGGCCTGTGGCAGGACAAGAGCCGCGCCAGCGCCGAGGTCAAGGACATTGCCGTCAGCCATATCGCGGCCCTGCAGGGCAAGATCGAGGCGCTGCAAGCCATGGTCAGGACGCTGCAGCATCTGACCGCGTGCTGCGGCGGCGACCATCGCCCCGACTGCCCGATCCTCGACGACCTGGCCGGCACCCCACCCCGTTCCAAAGGACACTGACATGACCGACAAGACCACTTTCGCCGTCAACGACATGACCTGTAATCACTGCGTGGGCACGGTGCGCCAGGCGCTGGAAGAGGCCCTGCCCGGCGCCGATATCACGGTCGACCTGGCCACCCACCGCGTGGAATTTACCGGCGACCGCGCCACGGGCGAAGCGGCCATCCGCGAAGCGGGCTATACGCCCTCCCCCCTCTCCCCTTGAGGGAGAGGGACGATCCGACGCGTCCAGCGGAGGATCAGGGTGAGGGGTTCTGCGCTCACCCATGCTTTAATGCAGGGGAAAGCGACCCCTCATCCACCCCTTCGGGGCACCTTCTCCCTCAAGGGGAGAAGGAAGAAAAACAAAGGGCGCCCCGAGGGACGCCCTTTGCCGGTCCGTTCTTTGGGAGGCCTAGAACGGGCTGTCGGGGAAGTAGAACTGCTCGGCATTTTCCTGGGTGATCAGCGGCGAGCCCAGGATATAGGAGCCGGTAACCGGGCCGTTGGAAACGAAGTGGTTCACCGTCACGTCCATGGCCGTGGCGATCTGTGCCGGCGGATAGAGCACGTCGACGGGGACCAGCGGATCGCCATCCATCACGCCCTTGACGATTTCCTTCATGCCGGCGCCGCCGACCACGAACATCTCGCTTTCGCGGCCCGCAGCCTTGACGGCTTCGACCACGCCCAGGGTGATGTCGTCGTCCTGGGCCCAGACGCCATCGATATCGGGGAAGCGGCTCAGGAAATCCTGCATCACTTCAAAGCCGTCATCGCGGTTCCAGTTGGCGAACTTGTTGTCGAGCACGTTGATGCCGCTGCCCTCGATCTTGCCCATGAAGGCATCGAAGCGTTCGGTATCGAGCACGGTGGGAATGCCGCGCAGGATGACGATGTTGTCGCCTTCGCCCAGCCGGGTCATCATGTATTCGGCCGAGACTTCGCCCATTTCGGTGTTGTTGCCCGAGACATAGACGTCCTGGATCGACGGATCGGTCAGGCCGCGGTCGACCACGGTGATGAAGGCGCCCGAATCCTTGACGGCGCGGACCGGCTCGGTCAGCGGCTCGGATTCAAACGGCAGCACGACCAGCGCATCGATCTGATGCACGGAAACCAGGTCTTCCAGATCGCTGGCCTGGTCGGCCGGGCCGTCCGCGGTGACGATGATCAGGTCGATATTGGGATTGGCGGCTTCGAGGCGCTTTTCGGCTTCGGCCGCATGCCAGTTGAGGCCGCCCATGAAGCCATGCGTGGCCGCTGGAATGGAGACGCCGATCTTGATCTGGTCCTGCGCCATGGCCGTGCCGGCCAGGGCACTGCTGACCAACAGGCCCAGGGCGATTGCTTTCAAAGACATAGATAGTCCTCCCTCTGTTCTGGCGCCCATCTGGCGCCGGTGCTCCCGCCCGTTCGGGGCGTGGAATTGTGTCGGGGCATGCCCCGGTTGGGCCTCGTGGTGGATGTGTCGAACCACGCGGCCCCTGACTGGTTGGCGCCTACTCCGCCTTCTTGCGTGCCGCGCGGAACGAACCGCGCTGCAGGTAGACGGCCGCCACGATGATCACGCCCTGCACTGCCCCATTGAGGTAGTTGGAGATGATCTCGGTGAGATTGAGAATATTGCCGATCGAGGTCAGGATCAGCGCGCCGATCACGGTGCCGCCGATGCGCCCGAAGCCGCCCTTGAGCATGGTGCCGCCGATGATCACCGCGGCGATGGCCTCGAGCTCCCAGAGCACGCCGGTGGCCGAGGAGGCCGAACCCAGGCGCGGCACGTAGATGATGGTGGCCAGCGAGACGCAGAGCCCCTGCAGGATATAGGTGGCGGTCTTGACCTGGTCGACCTTGATGGCCGAATAGCGCGCCACGTGCTCATTGCTGCCAATGGCCATGCAGTAGCGGCCGAAGGCGGTGCGGTTCATCAGCACCCAGCCGACAATGGCCACGGCGATGAAGACCCAGACCGGATAGGGAATGCGCAGAAAGCTCTCGTAATAGACCGGGCGATAGATGTCGCGGGCGCCATTGTTGAGTGACAGCGTGCCGCCATCGGCAAAATAGGTGACCAGCGAGCGATAGATGCCCATCGTGCCGAGCGTCACGATAAAGGCCTCGATCTTGCCCTTGGTGGTGAGGAAGCCGTTGATATAGCCGGCACCCACGCCCAGGATCAGCGAGCTGCCAATGCCCAGCAGCACCGTCCAGATCGAGGCGCCCATGGCCTCGACGGCGCTGTTCATGATGATGATCATCACCCCGGCGATGAAGGCGGCCATGGAGCCCACCGACAGGTCGATGCCGCCGGCGGTGATGACGAAGGTGGCGCCCACCGCGATGATGCCGATAAAGGCCGAGCGGGTCAGGATATTGGTGATATTGCCCTCGTTGAGGAAGGCCGGGTTGAGGCTGTAGCCCAGGATCACCAGCAGGATCAGCGCCAGCAGCGGCCCCGCCGTCTTGAGGTCGACCCGGAAGCTGCGGCCGGTCTTGGCTGCCTCATGCGCTGATACGCTCATCGTCCCCATCCTGCCTGATGCCTGCGGCGTACCGCATGATTTGTGCTTCGCCGATTTCGGCGCCCTCGAGCATGCCGGCCAGCCGGCCCTCGCGCATGACCAGCACGCGGTGGCTGAGGCCGATCACCTCCTGCATCTCCGAAGAGATCAGGATGATCGATTTGCCCTCGGCCGCCAGCGCCGCGATGATGTGATAGATCTGCTGCTTGGTGCCCACATCGATGCCGCGCGTCGGCTCATCCATGATGATGATGTCGGGTTCGCTTTCCATGGTCTTGCCCAGCATCAGCTTCTGCTGGTTGCCGCCCGAGAGCTGGCCGACCCGCACCGAGGCGTCGCGCGCCCGGATGTCGAAGCGGCGCACCGCGCGCTCCAAAGCTGCTGCCTCGCTCTTGCCGTCGAGAAAGCCGTGCCTGAGATGTTTCTTGAGCGTCAGCAGCGTCAGGTTGGGTTCGAGGCCGACATTGAGCAGCAGGCCCCGTCCCTTGCGGTCCTTGGTCATATAGGCCAGGCCCGCATCGACCGACTGGGCCACTTCGGTGAAGTCCCGCGCCACGCCGTTGACGCTGATCTCGCCGGCCACGCGCTGGACGAGGCCCACCACCGCTTCGGCCACCGCCGTGCGGCCCGAGCCGATCAGGCCGGCAAAGCCGAGAATTTCGCCGCGGCGCAGGTCAAAGGAGAATTCCTTGACGCCGGGCGCCACCAGGTTGCGCACCGAGAGCACGACATCAGCATCGACATCGGGCTCGTGCTTGGGCGGATAGAGGTTGGAGAGCTCGCGCCCCACCATCATCTGGGCGATGGAATCGGCGGTCAGCGCCTCGGTGCCCACCGTGGCGATCAGCTGGCCGTCGCGCAGCACCGTCACCCGGTCGGCCAGTTCCATGATCTCGCCCAGCTTGTGGGAAATGAAGACCACCGCCACGCCGCGCGCCGTCAGGCGACGGATCTGGTCGAACAGCGTCGCGGTCTCGCCCGCCGAGAGCACCGCCGTCGGCTCGTCCATGATCAGCACCCGCGCGTCGCGGCTGATCGCCTTGGCGATTTCCACCATCTGCTTGTCCGCCACCGAGAGCGTATGGATGCGCGCGTCCGGATCGACATGGACATGCAGCGTCTCAAGGATCGCTGCGGCCTGTTCGCGCATCTCCTTGAGCTGCAAAAAGCCGTGCCTGGTCAGCTCGCGGCCGAGAAAGATCGAATCGGCCACCGTCAGGTGTTCGGCCAGCAGCAGTTCCTGGTGGATGACGACGATGCCCATGGCCTCGGCCTGGCCATTGGGCGGCAGCACCACGGTCTTGCCGTCATAGACAATCGAGCCCGAAGTGGGCTGTTCAAGGCCGGACAGCACCTTGATGAGGGTGGATTTGCCGGCGCCGTTCTCGCCGATAATGGCGTGCACCTCGCCCGGCTTGATGTCGAAATCCACGCTGAACAGCACCGGGATTTCGCCAAAGGACTTGGAAATGCGGTGCGCCGTCAGGATGGCGGGCGTGGTTGCGCCGTCAGCGATGGACATCTCGAACCCCTCCCTCGAACGCGGCGGGGTTGGCCCCATCTCTTCGTTCACTGCTCCATGATGTAAAGGTTTTCATGGATCATGTAAAGGTTTACAAGGATGGAAACGGCACAAGCCGTGCGGAGGGGTCTGGCGCTGCCCGCGCCATCTGCTACAGGCAGCACAGGCGGGCGCCAGGGAGCGTGCGAGGCACAGATTGCAGCACCGGAAACTGGCCACCATAGAAGACGTCGCGGCGATCGCCGGCGTATCCATCGCCACGGTCAGCCGCGCCATCAATGAGCCCACCAAGGTCGCCGTCGAAACCCGCCGGAGGGTGACCGAGGCCGTGGCCCGCACCGGCTATACCACCAATGCCATGGCGCGCTCGCTGCGCATGCGCCGCTCCAACATGATCCTGATTCTGGCGCCCGATGTGGGCGACCCGAATTTTTCCAATATCCTGGTGGGCCTTGAGACCGAGGCCAGCAAGCGCGGCTATGGCGTGCTGATCGGCAATACCCAGAACGATCCGGCGCGCGAGACCGACTATCTGCGCTTCATCAATTCCAACCAGGCCGACGGGCTGATCCTGTTCACCGGCCACCTGCCCTATGGCATTGCCGCCGCCGGCAGCGAGCTGCGCCTGCCGCCCATGGTGGCGGTCAACGAGCCGGTGGCCAATAGCGACGTGCCCTTTGTCGGCGTCGACAATTTCGAGGGGACGCGCCTGGCCGCCGAACACCTGATTGCCCAGGGTCATCGCCGCATCGCCTTTATCGGTCACTCCACCGCCAAGGCCGTCAACCAGCTGCGCGAAGCGGGCTATCGTGCCGCCCTCAGCGGCGCCGGGCTGGCGCTCGATCCGCGCCTGGTGCTCGATGGCGACGGCACCACCGAAAGCGGCCGCGCCGCTGCCGAGCACATGTTCGTCCGCGACGTGCTGCCCACGGCATTTTTATGCGTCAACGACGCCACGGCTTTAGGCGTCATCATCGCCCTCAGCGCGCGCAAATATGATCTGCCGCGCGACTTTTCGGTAATGGGCTTTGACGACATTTCCTTTGCCAGCTTCGTCACGCCCTCGCTGACCACGATGAAGCAGCCGCGCCTCAAGATCGGCGAAGAGGCCATGGACCTGCTGCTGGCTTTGCTGGCCGGCGAGACGCCGGCCCGGACCGAGGTGCTGCTGCGCGCCGAACTGATCGTGCGCAACTCGGTCAGCGGGCCACGCCGCGCCTAGGGTCCGGCTGGATCAGAGCCCCTTTTCGGCCAGCCAGGCCTGCATCCAGGCGATCTCGCTTTCCTGCGCCGCGATCACCCCTTCGGCCAGGGCTTTGACCTCGGGATCGCTGCCATGCTCGAGCACGATCCTGGCCATGGCGACCGCCCCCTGGTGGTGCGGGATCATCGACTTGATGAAGTCGACGTCCGCGTCGCCGGAAAACTCGATCGCCATGTCGGTATGCATCTGCATATTGGCAGCCTCATAGGCCATGGTCGCCGGATTGTCGGATGCGGCCATGCCCGCCATGGCGGCGTGCTCCTGCCCGATTGCAGGCAGGGTCAGGGTCAGGGCCAGGGTGGCGGCGGCAAGAAGCAGTTTCATGGCGGGATCCGTTCGCTTGGAGACGAAACCAGCTTGCCGCCTTGCCATCTGGGAAGGTCAAGCCGCTGCCATGCCGCGCGCGCAACCGTGATCGACGGCCGGGCCTAGCGAGCCCCCAATCGCCGCAGCAATTCGTCCACCTTGGCCATGGAGGCATTGGCGCCCTGTTCCATGCCGCTGTCGATGACGCCCTGGCGCGTCTCGAAACTGTCGAGCCTGGATACCGAGCGGTAGAACACCTTGCCGTCGCGCTCCTCGAAATTGTGCTCCTCGTAGAAGCGGTCGTCTTCGGCAAACATGCCCTCGACCACAAAGGTATTGCGGATCATGGTCTTGGGTTCGACTGCCAGATAGGTGCCGAAGAACACCACCTCGGCGCCATCCCCCATGGACGAAACGATGCGCCACCTGCCGCCGGTGCGAACGTCGAGCTCGACAACGCGATTGTCCTCGCGCGGCCCCCACCAATAGGCAACGTGTTCGGGCTGCGTCCACACCGTCCACAGCAGGTCGAGCGGCGCGTCGAAGGTGCGCGTCATGATGATCAGCGGTTCGTCGGCTGGCAGTTCGGTCTTGAACAGGTTGGCGGTCATCTTGTCATGCATGGGTCTTCTCCTCTGCTGGGGTTCAGTTCTTGCTGTCGGTTTGTGGCGTCTGCAGGGTCTTGAGGTAGCCATCGAGCTGGTCGAGGTTCTGCTCCCAGAACTGGCGGTAGGACTGGATCAGCGCGGCGACATCGCGCATCGGCGCCGCCTCCAGCCGGCAGGGGCGCCATTGCGCCCGCCTGCTGCGGCTCACCAGCCCGGCGGTTTCGAGCACCTTGATATGCTTGGACACCGCCGCCAGCGTCATGTCGAAGGGTTCGGCCAGTTGATTGACGCTGGCCTCGCCCAGCGCGAGCCGGGCCAGGATGGCGCGCCGTGTCGGGTCGGCCAGGGCGGTCAGGGTGGTGCTCAGCGGGTCGGTCATTTGTATTCTACCGTTTTGTATAATACTAACTGGTTTAATACAGGCGAGACTGCCGCTTGTCAACGGTCCTGCCCTGGGGCAAAACCCGGCCATGAAGACAGTTCTCGTCGTGGGCATCGGGGCCGGCCATCCCGAGCACATCACCATGCAGGCCATCAACGCGCTCAACCGCGCCGATGTGCTGTTCATCCCCGACAAGGGGGCGGGCAAGGCGGACCTCGCCGACCTGCGCCGCGACATCATCGCCCGCTATGTCACCAATCCGGCCAGCCGCAGCCTCTCCTATGCCGTGCCGCAGCGCGATGCCGCCCATCCCGATTATGCCGCCGGCGTCGATGCCTGGCACGCGGCGCTGGCGCAGCTGTTCGGCACCCTGCTCGACTCTGTCCCCGAGCACGGCAATGGCGCCTTCCTGGTCTGGGGCGATCCGGGCCTCTACGATTCCACCATCCGCATTCTTGAGCGGCTGCGTGCCAGCCGGGACTTTGTCATGGAAGTCATCCCCGGCATCACGTCGGTGCAGGCGCTGACCGCCGCCCATGGGATCGCCCTCAACCGCATCGGCGAGCCGGTGCTGATCACCACCGGCCGGCAGCTCGGGCCGGTCAGTGACGATACCGTGGTCATGCTCGACGGCCAGACCGCGTTCATGGCGGCCGATCCGGACCTCTTTATCTTCTGGGGCGCCTATCTCGGCACGCCGGACCAGATCACCATTGCCGGCCGCCTCGGCGATGTGCGCGACGAGATCGTCGCCACCCGCCAGGCCGCCCGCGCCCGCCATGGCTGGATCATGGACACCTATCTGCTTCGCCAGGCGGAGTAGTCACGGGCTTCTCGGCAGACCGCGATGCTGAACCCCTCACCCGCCGCGTCGCGGCGACCGCTCCCCTCAGGGGAGCGGTGAACCAGACCTGCCCGCGCTGCAAAGCGGATATTCCCCCGCCCGCCCCAATGGGCTAAACCACTGCTCATGTCCCAAGCTCTTCCCCTTGCCCCAAGCCGGCGCGGTGCCTGTCCGACGCTGGAGGCGCCCATGCAGACCGGCGATGGCCTCCTCGCCCGGCTGCGCGTCGTCGATGGAATGCTGACCCCGGCGCAGCTGGGCGAGATCGCCCGCCTCGCCGCCCTGCATGGCAATGGCCTGGTGGAAGTCACCGCGCGCGGCAATCTGCAGGTGCGCGGCCTCAGCGAGGCCAGCACCGCCCCCTTTGCCAATGCGGTGCGCGCCGTGGTCGAGATCGAGACCGGCCTCGTGGTCGAGACCCCGCCGCTGGCCGGCGATGACCCGACCGAACTGGCCGATCCGCGCCCGCTCGCCGCCACGATCCGCGCCCTGGCCGCGCCGCTGGGCGAGCGGCTCGGGCCCAAGGTCACCGTGGTGGTCGATGGCATGGGCCAGCTCAGCCGCGCCGCGCTCAAGGCCGATATCCGCCTCACCGCCAGCGCCGCCGAAAGCTGGGTGCTGGCGCTGGCCGACCAGAAACAGGCCAGCCTGAGCACGGACGAGGCCGCCGCCGCCGTCCTCGCCATCCTGCAGCACCTGGCCGAACTTGGTCCAGCGGCCCGGGCCAGCGACCTGGTGCCAACCGGCCCCGCCGCGACGCAGATCACCCGGCCGCCCATTGGCAGCTTCACCCGCCGCGCCGGCACCGCCTCCGGCATTGCCCTGCCCTTTGGCGCCAGCGACAGCACGGCGCTGATCGCTCTCGCCGCCTTGGCGTCCCGCCACGGTATCGGGGCCTTCCGGCTGGCGCCGCAGCATGCGCTGCTCGCTTTGGACGCGCCACCGGCTTTCGCGATCGACGCCGCGGCGCTCGGCTTTGTCACCGATCGGGCCGATCCGCGCCTGCGCATCAGCGCCTGCATCGGCAGCATGGGCTGCGCCTCCGGCCAGATCCCGGCCCGGCTGCTGGCCGAAAAGCTGGCCCCGGCTTTGCCCGCCGACCGGCAGCTGCATGTCTCGGGCTGCGCCAAGGGCTGCGCCCATCCGCGGCGTGCCGCTTTGACGCTGGTCGGGCGGGACGACGGTTACGGTCTTGTCATCGATGGCACGGCAGGCGATACGCCACAGTCAGTGTTGCGCCCGGACGCCAGCGAGTCCGTTCTGGCCGCAGCCATCCGGCAAGGATGACGATGATCGACTACGACTATATCAAGGATGGCGACGCCATTTACCGGCAGTCCTTTGCCATCATCCGCGCCGAAGCGGATCTGTCGGCCTTTTCGCCCGCCGAGGCGGAGCTGGCCGTGCGCATGATCCATGCCGCCGGCGCGGTCGAGGCGGCGCAGCATTTCCAATTCGGTCCCGGCTTTGTCGCGGCCGCCCAGGCCGCCCTGGCTGCCGGCGCGCCGATCTTCTGCGATGCCGAAATGGTCGCCCGCGGCGTCACCGCGGCCCGCCTGCCGGCCAGCAACGAGGTCATCTGCACGCTGCGCGACCCGCAGACGCCGGTCATCGCCGCCGAGATCGGCAATACAAGATCGGCCGCCGCGCTCCGCCTCTGGCTGCCGCGCCTTGCAGGCGCCGTGGTGGCCATCGGCAATGCGCCCACGGCTTTGTTCTACCTGCTCGAACTGCTGCGCGACGGCGCGCCGAAACCGGCCGCCATTATCGGCATGCCGGTGGGTTTTGTCGGCGCCGCCGAATCCAAGGCAGCCTTGGCCAGCCATTCCTATGGCGTGCCCTATGCTGTGGTCCGTGGTCGCCTCGGCGGCTCGGCCATGACGGCAGCCGCGCTCAACGCGCTGGCCAGGAGCGGCATATGACCGGCAGGCTGATCGGCGTCGGCACCGGCCCGGGCGATCCCGAACTGCTCACGCTCAAGGCGGTGCGGGCGATCAGAGATGCCGACGTGGTCGCCTATTTCGCCAAAAAGGGCAATGCCAGCAATGCCCGCGCCATTGTCGCCGATCTCATCACCAGCCAGATCGAGGAGCCCCTCGGCTATCCGGTGACCACCGAGATCGACCGGCGCCACGATGACTACAAGAGCGCGACCGCCGGCTTTTATGCCGAGGCCGCCGCCCGCGTGGCGGCCCATCTCGATGCCGGGCGGACAGTGGCCGTGCTCAGCGAGGGCGATCCGCTGTTTTATGGCAGCTATATGCATATCCATGTGCGGCTGGCCCATCTCTATCCCACCGAGGTGGTGGCGGGCATCACCGCCATGTCGGGCTGCTGGTCGCAGGCCGGCCTGCCACTGGTGCAGGGCGACGATATCCTCGCCGTCCTGCCCGGCACGCTGGAGGAAGCCGATCTCACCGCCCGCCTCGACAATTGCGACGGCGCCGTGATCATGAAGGTGGGGCGCAACATGGCCAAGATCCGCCGCGCCATTGCCGCCGCCGGTCGGCTGGGCAGCGCCGTCTATGTCGAGCGCGGCACCATGGCCAATGGCACATCCATGCTGCTGGCCGACAAGCCGGACGATGTCGCCCCCTATTTCGCGCTGATCCTGCTGCCCGGCTGGCGTACCAAGCCGCTCGCCGAGGGCGCCTCATGAGTGGCAAGCTCACCGTTGTCGGCACCGGGCCGGGCAATCCCGACCAGGCGACGCCCGAGGCCATGGCCGCCATTGCCGCAGCCCATGTCTTTTTCGGCTATGGCCCCTATCTCGACCGCCTCACCTTGCGCGACGACCAGCGCCGCGTCGCCTCGGACAATCGCGAGGAACTCGCCCGCGCCAAGGATGCCTTGATGACCGCCGCTTCGGGCGAGCAGGTCTGCGTCGTCTCCGGCGGCGACCCCGGCGTCTTTGCCATGGCGGCGGCGATCTGCGAGGCCATCGAGGCAGGCCCCCCCGCCTGGCGGGCGCTGGACCTCGTCATCGTACCCGGCGTCACCGCCATGCTGGCCGTCGCCGCCCGCGCCGGCGCGCCTTTGGGCCATGACTTCTGCGCCATTTCGCTGTCGGACAATCTCAAGCCCTGGACCGTCATCGAGAGCCGGCTGCGCGCCGTGGCCGGCGCTGGCCTCGTCATCGCGCTCTACAACCCCATTTCCAAAGCCCGCCCCTGGCAGCTGGGCAGCGCCTTTTCCATCCTGCGCGAAGTGCTGCCCTGGACCACGCCGGTGATCTTCGGCCGCGCCGCCGGCCGCCCCGACGAGGCGATCAGCGTCGTCACCCTGGCCGATGCCGATCCCGCCAGAGCCGACATGGCCACCTGCGTGATTATCGGCTCGCCGGAAACCCGCGTCATCGAGCGCCCCGGCCTGGCCCCGCTGGTCTACAGCCCGCGAGGAGTGCAGAAGTGAGCCTCAATTGCAGCTTGGTACGTGTGGCCCCGCCCCACCCTCATTCCCTCCCCATAAAGGGCCCGCACTCGGGCGCGCCCAGGCGCGACCCGGGTGGGAGGGAGGCGCAGGCTGGGACGCCGGGGTTCATCGTCTCCCTCCCCCTTGTGGGGAGGGATCAAGGGTGGGGGTGCCGCGCCGTCCACCATCTGGATTGCAGATCATGACCACCCCGTGGCTCTCGGTCGTCGGCATTGGCGAGGATGGTCTCGAGGGGCTCGGCCATGCCGCCAAGGCCGCCATTGCCGGGGCCGAGCTGGTGTTTGGCGGGGTGCGCCATCTCGAGCTCGCCGCGCCGCTGATCACCGGCGCCAGCCAGGCCTGGCTCTCGCCCTTCTCGGCCTCCATCGACGCCGTCCTCGCCGCACGCGGGCGCAAGGTCTGCGTGCTGGCCTCGGGCGATCCGTTCCATTTCGGCGTCGGCGCCACCCTGGCGCGCCATATCGATGCCAGCCAGATGGCGGTTTTTTCGCATCCCTCCTCCTTCAGCCTCGCCGCCGCCCGCCTCGGCTGGCCGCGGCAGGAGGTGGTGACCCTGTCGCTGCATGGCCGCCCGCTCGACCTGATCCGGCCGCATCTGCATGCCGGGGCCCGCATCCTGGCTTTGACCTCCGACGAGCATGGCCCGACGCTCTTGGCGACCCTGCTCACCCAGTCCGGCTTCGGCATTTCCATCATCAGCGTGCTCGAGGCGCTGGGCGGGCCCGATGAGCGGGTGCGCAGCCAGGTGGCGATGAGCTTCGGGCTCGAAACCATCAACCCGCTCAATATCTGCGCCATCAGCGTCGTCGCCCTGCCGCATGCCCGGGTGCTGCCGCTGACGCCGGGCCTGGCCGATAGCCTGTTCGAACACGACGGGCAGATCACCAAGCGCGAAGTGCGCGCGCTGACCCTCTCCGCCCTCGCCCCCCGCCGCGGCGAAACGCTCTGGGATATCGGCGCCGGTTCGGGCTCGGTGGCCATCGAGTGGATGCTGGCCGATCCGAGCCTCTCCGCCCTTGCCATCGAGGCCGATCCCGAGCGCGCCGCCCGCATTGCCCGCAATGCCAGCGCTTTCGGCGTGCCGGACCTGGCCATCACCATTGGCACGGCGCCCGAAGCTCTCAGCGGCCTGCCCCCGCCGCATGCCATCTTCATCGGTGGCGGCGGTTCCGATCCCGGCGTGCTCGACGCCGCCATTGCCGCCCTGCGACCGGGCGGGCGGCTGGTGGCCAATGCGGTCACACTCGAACTCGAAGCCCTGCTGCTGGCCCGCCATGCCGCGCTCGGCGGGAGTCTGAACCGCATCGCCATTGCCCGCGCCGATGCCGTGGGCTCGATGACCGGCTGGCGCCCGTCCATGCCGATCACCCAATGGGTCTGGAGCAAGCCATGACAGTGCATTTCATCGGCGCCGGCCCCGGCGCCGCCGACCTCATCACCGTGCGCGGCATGAAGCTGCTGGCTGCCTGCCCGGTCTGCCTTTATGCCGGCTCCATCGTGCCGGCCGACATGCTGGCCTGGTGCGGTCCGGGCACGCGCCTGATCGATACCGCGCCGCTGTCACTGGACGAGATCGAGGCCGAATATGTCGCCGCCCAGGCGGCTGGCCAGGACGTGGCGCGGCTGCATTCGGGGGATCTCTCCATGTGGAGTGCCGTGGCCGAGCAGATGCGCCGGCTCGATGCCCTCGCCATCCCCTATACGCTGACCCCCGGCGTGCCGGCCTTTGCCGCTGCCGCCGCGGCCCTGGGCCGCGAGCTGACCCTGCCGGCCATCGCGCAGAGCCTGGTGCTGACCCGGATTTCCGGTCGCGCCTCTTCCATGCCGGCAGGCGAGACGCTGGCCGGGTTCGGCGCCACCGGGGCGACGCTGGCCATTCACCTGGCCATTCATGCGCTCGATCGCGTGGTGGACGAACTCACGCCGCATTATGGCGCCGACTGCCCGGTGGCGATCGTCTTTCACGCCTCCTGGCCGGACGAGAAGATCATCCGCGGCATGCTGGGCAATATCGTGGCGCTTTTCGCTGCCGATCCGGTGGAGCGCACGGCGATCATCTTTGTCGGCCGCACCCTGAGCGCCGAAAATTTCCGCGACAGCGCGCTCTACGATCCGGACTATCAGCGCCGCTTCAGGGACCGAAGCGGCGTGACCTGAGCCACGACCGGGCTGGGCAGGTCGGCCCAGTCGATGCTGCCCGGCCGCCCCAGCAGGAAGCCCTGCGCCTCGCTGCAACCTTCGGCATGGAGCACGGCCAGCTGGGCGGCGGTCTCGACGCCCTCGGCCAGCACCGGCATGGACAGGCTCTGCCCCAGCGCCAGAATGGCCCGCACGATGGCGCGCGACTGGTCATTGTGGTCGACAGAGGTCATGAAGGAGCGGTCGATCTTGATCTTGTCGAAGGGGAAACTGCGCAGCGTGTCGAGCGAGGAATAGCCGGTGCCGAAATCGTCGATGGCGATCGATACGCCCATGGCCTTGATCTGGCGCAGGATATGCAGGGCGCGCTGCTTGTCGGCGATGATCGAGGTCTCGGTGACCTCGAGCTCGAGCCGTGAGGGGGCCAGACCGCTCTGCAGCAGCGCATCGCGCACGGTTTCCACCAGCTCGAGCTGGCCGAGCTGGACGCCCGATATATTGACGGCGATCTTGTGCGGTTCCGGCCAGCTGGCGGCGTCCATGCAGGCGGTGTCCAGCACCCAGGCGCCGATGGCGCTGATGGCGCCGCTTTCCTCGGCAACGGGGATGAAGTCGGCGGGCGGCACCAGGCCGTGGCCGGGCCGGTCCCACCGGAGCAGCGCCTCATAGCCGGTAATCTTGTTGGTTTCGACCGACTTCTGCACCTGATAGGCGAGGTGAAAACCGTTGTTTTCCAGGGCAATCCACAGATCGCGCGCCATCGAGCGGCGTTCTCGGGCGTGCTCGTCCATGTCCTGCTCATAATAGCAGATGCGCCGCTCGATATCGGCCTTGGCGCGATACATGGCCAGGTCGGCATTGTTGAGCAGACGCGAGCGGTCGCCGCCATCATCGGGGAAGACCGCCACGCCGATACTGGCGCTGGTATTGATCACCACGGAATCGGTATCAATGCGGGCGAACAGGGCCGTTTCGATGCGTGCCAGGAAGTCGCGCAGGCTTTCCATGGAGCTGAAGCTCTTGAGCGCGGCGAATTCGTCGCCGCCCATGCGCGCCACGGTCTCGCCCTTCTTGAGGCCGGCGCTCAGGCGTTGCCCCAGTTCCTTGAGCACGTGATCGCCCACGGCATGGCCATAGGTGTCGTTGATCTCCTTGAAATGGTCGAGATCGATGGCGATGACGGCGAAGTTGAGATCGCCGGCATCCGCCTCGACCAGCACGCGGTCGAGCTCTTCGTTGAAGGCGGCGCGGTTGAGGATATTGGTCAGCGAGTCGCGATAGGCGAGCCGGGAAATCTCGGCCTGGGCGCGCTGCTGGTCGGTCACGTCGTCCAGCGTCGTGACCCAGCCGCCCGACGCTATCGGGCTGTGCACGAAGCGGATGATGCGGCCATCATTGAGGGTACGCAGATAGTCGAGGCTCTCGCCGCCCCCCAGCCTGGCGATCATGCCGCCGATACGTTGCTCGGCGGCGGGGCGATCCAGCTGCAGATCGTCAGCGGAAGCCTCCAGCGCGCGCGACAGCTGGCCGAAGTGCCAGCCATCGAGCGATTGCCCCTCCATGGCCGGACCAATCAGCTGGGCCACACGGCCGTTGTAGAACTGCATGTGACCGGTACCGTCGAACAGGCACAGACCCTGCGCCATATGCGTGGTGGCCAGTTCGAGCATGGTGCTGACTTCGGCCAGCCGGCTATTGCTGGCCCGCGTCCGGCGCCGGTCGGCCCGCTCGAGCAGGGCGCTGCCGGAGGCCACGCCCAATACCAGCAGCGCGATCAGTGCAATGCCCACCGAGAGCCAGCCATTGTCCACCTGGCCTGCCGCATTGAGCGGAAAGCAGCGCGACAGGTCGGCCGCGCCCATGGCGGTGAAATGCATGCCGCAGATGGCCAGGGTCAGCAGCAGGGCGCCAGACAGCAGGCGGTCGCGCTGCGCCGCCCAGAACGACAGCGCGCCCAGGCCCAGGCCGGCGAGCACAGACAGCGCCACCAATCCGGCATTCCAGCCGATCGCGCCGCCCATGACCAGGGCGGCGATGCCGGTGAAGTGCATGCTGGCGATGGCAATGCCGACCACGGCGCCACCGAGCGCATGATCATGCGCCGTACGGCCGCGCACCGCCAGGGCGATGCCCAGGCCGCAAATGGCGATGGCCACCAGCAGCGAGGCCGCGGTCAGCGTCAGGTCATAGCTCAGCGCAAAGCCGGGCCGCAGCGCCAGCATGCCGATGAAGTGGGTGCTCCAGATGCCCAGTCCCACCGCTACCGCCGCAACCGCGATCCAGACCTGCTGCAGGCGACCGCTGGAGTGGCGGGCATGGCGCAGCAGGTTCATGCAGGCATAGGCTGCGACCAGGCAGACCAGGGCGGCGAGGCTGACCAGGCGCCAATCGTGCTGCTGCAGAATGAAATCGAACAGATATACCACGGCATTGATCCGGTGGACGATGCCGGAGTATAGCCGCCGTCACTTAAGCCAGCGTTGCGGATCACGGTTTCCTGTACGTTAACGTACACGCGACGTCTGGATGGATCGGCGCTGCGGCCTCAATGGGCCGCCGGCCCGATCAGTCGCGAGCGCAGGGCGGCAGAGATATTGTCGAAGACAAACACCACGATCAGGATCAGCAGCACCATATAGGCGACGTTTTCCCAATCCTGATTGGTGCGCATGGCCTCGAGCAGCTTGAGCCCGATGCCGCCTGCACCCACCGCGCCGATAATGGTGGCGCCGCGGATATTGGCCTCCCAGAAGTAGAGCGTCTGGGAAATCACCACCGGGGCGATCTGCGGCATGACGCCGAAGCGGTTGACCGACACCGCGCTGCCGCCGACCGAGCGGATGCCCTCGCGCTGCTTGTCGTCGATATTCTCGATGGCTTCCGAATAGAGCTTGCCGAAGGTGCCGGTATCGGTGACGAAAATAGCGGTGATGCCGGCCAGCGGGCCCGGGCCGAAGCCGCGGGTAAAGACCAGGGCCCAGATCAGCATGTCGACCGAGCGGGTAAAGTCGAAGAAGCGCTTGGTGATCCAGTTGGCGGGCTTGGAATTGGTCACGTTGCGCGCGGCGATGAAGGCCAGGGGGAAGGCCAGCATGGCGGCAAACAGCGTGCCGACAAAGGCCATGACAATGGTCTGCAGCAGCTTGTTGTAGACGTCGCCATGCTGCCATTCCGCATTGGTCAGGAATTCGTTCCAGGCCAGCGACAGGTTGGTCTGGTCGGGCTCGATCCGCTGGTCCGAGGTGACAGACGACCACAGCTCGGGCACGCTCATGCCCCAGAAGGGCGAGCTGGTGTCGAACCAGAAGTTCTCCCAGCCCAGGAAGCGGCGGCGCACCAGCACCTGGGTAGTGCGGATTTCGGCGCTGCCGGCAAAGCCGTAATTGATGCTGACACGGCCGTTCTTCTCGCTCATTTCTGCCGGGGCATTGGCCGGCAGCAGCGCCGCCTCGCCAGCAAAGGCGATGTCATAGCTCACGCCGCCCAGCACGGCGACGACGCCGGTGCTGGCAATTTCGAGCCGGTCGGCCGGATTGCCGAAGGTGACCTCTTCGCGCCCGTCGGGCAGCGTGGTCATCCAGTCGGGATCGGGATTGTCGCCCAGCGGGGAAAAGCGCTGGTGCTCGATCTGCAGGCTGCCATCGGGCTGGAAGCGGTAGCGCGGCTGGGCTTCCCAGCTGATCCAGTCGGCCATATAGACGCTGGCGCGTTCCCATTTGCCTTCGCTCAGGGTGCGGCCGATGTCAAAAAACGCCCAGCCATAGACCAGATAGGCCAGCGCCCCGACCAGCAGCATCAACCCGCCCCAGCGCTTGAACAGGCCCGGCTTGAACACGTCGGGATGGGCGCGGCGCAGGCGGTTGCGTTCCTGCTGGGAAAGGGTGATCGCGGACATGGCGGTTCCTAGGCTCCAAACTCGAAGGCGGCTTTGCCGACCAGGCGCTGGCGCAGCCAGCCCGAGAGCTGGTCGATGGCAAAGATGGTCAGAAACAGCAGGATGACGATGGCATAGGTCTTGGCGGCGTGGTCGCGGCCGATGGACTGGCGGAACACTTCGCCAATGCCGCCGCCGCCGACAGCGCCGATAATGGTGGAGGCGCGCACATTGATCTCGGTGCGCAGCAGGAAATAGGAGACGAAATTGGGCATGACCTGCGGCACGATGGCAAAGCGCACGCGCTCGAACCAGTTGGCGCCCACCGCGCGCAGCCCGTCATCGGCCTTCATGTCGGCATTTTCGACGACCTCGAAGAACATCTTGCCCAGCGCGCCCACGGTATGCACCGAGACGGCGAAGATGGCGGCGATCGGACCCAGCGACAGCACGGCCGCCAGCATGCCGGCCAGCACGATTTCGGGGAAGGCGCGCATCAGCTCGAACAGGCGCCGGATGATCCAGCGCAGCGGCGCGGCGACGCCCAGATTGGAGGCAGCGACAAAGCAGAACAGGAAGGCGAACACCCCGCCGATCAGCGTCGACATGAAGGCGATATTGAGCGTCACCAGCATTTCGTAGAAATATTCGGGGACATACAGGCCGGTACCGAACAGGTAATGGCGGCCCACTTCATAGTCATATTTGAACGAGCCATCGGCATAGGGCGAGGGCAGGTCGAACATGGCGCGGACGATCTCGAACGGATCATCGGGGACGAAATTCTTGATGAAGTCGAGCAGATAGGGCAGCCGGTCGACGAACTTGCCCGAGCTGGCCTCATTGGCAAACAGCAGCGACAGCACCAGCACGGCCACCAGGCCACCGACAGCGAGCAGGCTATAGAGCCGCCGCGTCTGCACCAGCTTCCGGTAGTGCCGGAAGAGCGTCGTGGTGGCGGGGCTCAGGCTGGGCTCGTGGCCGGTCAGGTCTGCCATGCTGGTCTCCAGATACGCGACCGGCCGGACCCCTTGGGGATCCGGCCGATGGATTGGCGGGACTTAGCCGCCGATGGTGGCCTTGCGGGCCGCGATGATGGCGTCGTAGAAGGTCGCATCGACCTCGACATAGCCATTGTAGTCGCCGGCCTGGGCGGCGCGGAAGCAGTCGTAATTGGTTTCCGGCAGCGCCTTGAGGAAGGTCTCGATCTTGTCCTTGGTCTCCTGCGCCATGTCCGAACGCAGCACGATCGGGCCGTTCGGGATCAGCGGGGACTTCCACAGCTCGACCACGTCTTCCATGTCGAGCATGCCCTTGTCGACCATCGAGCGGATATTGCCCGAGGTATAGCCCTCGGAGAATTCGCCAACGCCCGAACCCCAGGTCACGCCGGCGTCGAACTGGCCGTCGAGCACGGCGAGAACCAGGTTTTCATGGCCGCCGCCAAAGCCGGTTTCCGAGAAATACTCTTCGACAGGCATCTTGATGTCATTGGGCAGGGCCACGACGGGAACCAGGTAACCCGAGGTCGAATCCGGATCGGCAAAGCCGAGCTTCTTGCCCTTCATGTCTTCGAGCGAGGTGATGCCGCTGTCCTTGCGGGCCAGCATGATCGAGTAGTAGCCGGTGGCGCCATCGGTCTGTTCGGTGGTCAGGATGGGCTCAACGGCGTCCGGGTCCTGCAGGTAGATGGCGGCATAGGCCGAGGCACCCAGTTCGGCATAGTCGAGCGTGCCGCCGAGCAGGCCCTGAATCACGCCATTATAGTCGGCGGCCGGGAACAGCTGCACGTCCGAGAAGCCGAGTTCGGACTTCATCAGGTCAACCAGGCACTGGTTGTCGCGCAGGCGGTCGGCTTCGTTTTCGCCGCCGAGCAGGCCGATGCGCAGGACATTGTCCTGGGCAAAGACGCCGGTGGTCAGGGTTGCAACGGCAATGCCGGCAAGCAGGATGGAGCGGATCGCAGTCATGGAAGTCTCCTTTGGTGACGCGGTTGGATCGGCGGCCGGCCCTGCCCGTCTGGACAGGCGCCGTCGCAGAATGGGATCAGGTGGCTGGAATGGCCACGTTCATGCGCGGGGCAATCGGCTCCAGCGCGGTGGAGGTCAGGGCCTCCTGCAGCCCGTCGGCGCCATAGAGCGTGCGGGCGACATCGGTGGTGAGCTCGTCGGGCGTGCCGTCGAACACCACCTTGCCCTGCGCCATGCCGATGATGCGCTCGCAATAGGCGCGCGCCGTGTCGAGCGTGTGCAGGTTGGTGATGACGGTAATGCCTTCCGAATTGATGTCACGCAGGCTGTCCATGACGATCTGGGCATTGCGCGGGTCGAGGCTGGCGATCGGCTCGTCGGCCAGGATCATCTTGGGGCCCTGCATCAGCGCCCGGGCGATGGCGACGCGCTGCTGCTGGCCGCCCGACAGGGTCTGCGCCCATTGCAGAGCCGTCGGCGCGATGTCGAGGCGTTCGAGCGCCTTGAGCGCCTCGAGCTGCTCGTCGGCGGAAAAGATCTGCAGCAGGTTGAGCACGGGATTGCGGCCATTGAGCCGGCCGAGCATGACATTGGTGATGACGTCGAGCCGGGGCACCAGGTTGAACTGCTGGAAGATCATGGCGCAGTCGCGCTGCCAGTTGCGCAGGGCCTGGCCGCGCAGTTCGGAGGTGCGCACGCCGTCATATTCGATATAGCCCGAGGAGACGTCGGCGAGGCGGTTGATCATGCGCAGCAGGGTCGACTTGCCGGCGCCGGAGCGGCCGATGACACCCACCATCTGGCCCTGCGGGATTTCAAGGTTCACGCCGTCGACGGCCAGCTTGTCACCAAATCGTCGCGAAACATTGGAGATCTTCAGCATCAGCGCGCCCCACTTCTCGAGTGTGGCAGACCTAGGGCGGCCAGATTACGTGCGCATGTAGATTTGGTGACGGTTCGATGACTGCGAACAGGGCGTTGTGGTGGGCTCTTCCCTTCTCCCCTTGAGGGAGAAGGTGCCCGAAGGGACACCGAATTCGCGTCAGCGAATTTCGGTCGGGATGAGGGGTAACAGCGCCATCAGCTTCATTGGAGCCCGGAATGGCGCAGCACCCCTTACCCGTCTCGGCCTGCGGCCGATCCACCCTCTCCCTCAAGGGGAGAGGGAAGGCAGCCTACCCCGCATATTTCTCCAGAAACGCCTCGATCTCCAGCTTGCGGAAATCGGGTAGCGCCTGGTGCAGCTTGTCGTGGCTCCAGTCCCACCAGGCCATCGCATCGAGCCGGCTGGCAATGTCGTCGGAAAAGCGCTGCTTGATCGTCCGGGCCGGCACCCCGACGGCAATGGCGAAATCGGCGACGTCCCTGGTCACCACCGCATTGGAGCCGATAATGGCGCCATTGCCGATGGTGATGCCGGGCATGATCACCGCGCCATGGCCGATCCAGGTGTCGTGGCCGATGCTGATGGGCGTGCTCTCGCGCCAGTCGAAAAAGGCCTGGTCATCCTCCTCGCCGTCGAAATACTGCGCCGAGCGATAGGTGAAGTGGTGCAGGGAGGCGCGTTCCATCGGGTGCATGCTGGCATAGATGCGCACATGGGCGGCGATATTGGCGAACTTGCCGATGGATGAATAGGCGATCTGGGTATTGCCGACGCAGTAGGAGTAATCGCCCAGGCTGGAATAGGCGACGGTGCAGCCGGCGCCCACTTCGGTATAGCGGCCCAGGGTGGATTGGTGGACCTTGGCACTGGGGTGGATGGAGGGCTCGAGGCCAAGCTTTTTCATGCGGCCAGCTCCGGGGCAAACGTGGTGACATCAAGGATGCGGTCGGCCACCTGGCCCCGCACCTCCTCGTCGTGGAAGATGCCGAGCAGGGCGACGCCCTGCGCCTTCTTCTCGCCGATCATGGCGACGACGACGGCGCGGTTGGTGGCGTCGAGCGAGGCGGTCGGCTCGTCGAGCAGCAGCACCGGATGGTCGGTGATGAAGCCGCGGGCAATGTTGACGCGCTGCTGTTCGCCGCCCGAAAAGGTCGCCGGCGGCAGGCTCCACAGCCGCTCGGGCAGGTTGAGCCGGGCCAGCAGATGTTTCGCGCGCTGCTGCGCCTCGCCCTTGTCGACGCCGCGGATCACCAATGGCTCGGCCACCACGTCGAGCGCCGAAACGCGCGGCACGGTGCGCAGGAACTGGCTGACATAGCCGATGGAGTCGCGCCGCAGCGTCAGCACGGTGCGCGGATCGGCGGTGGCCAGATCGACGGCTTCGCCATGATGCTGGATGGTGATGGACCCGGCGTCGACGCCGTAATTGCCATAGACCATCTTGAGGATCGAGCTCTTGCCCGCCCCCGATGGCCCGCCCAGCACGACGCATTCGCCGGGATCGACATGGAAGTTCACATGCTCCACCACCGGCAGCACGACCCCGTCGCGCAGATGCATGGTGAAGGTCTTTGAGAGATTGGTGACGGACAGGGCGGTCATGACGGAACTCCGGAAATGCGGCAGAAACCCCCACCCTCATTCCCTCCCCACAGGGGGGAGGGAGGCGATGGGGCGATGGCCTGTGGCACAAACTCGTCCGTGCGCCGGACGAGCTTCCCTCCCCCTTGTGGGGAGGGGGTGAGGGTGGGGGTATTGTTGAACACCGGTCTCACACCTGCAGGATCGAGCTGACGAGCAGCTGGGTATAGGGTTCGCGCGGGTCGTCGAGCACGCGGTCGGTCAGGCCCGCCTCGATCACATACCCGTCCTTCATCACCATCATGCGGTGGCTGAGGAGCCGCGCCACGGCCAGGTCATGCGTCACCACGATGGCCGCCAGGCCCAGTTCGCCGACGAGGCCACGCAAGAGATCGAGCAGGCGCGCCTGCACCGACACGTCGAGACCGCCGGTCGGCTCGTCCATGAAGACCAGGCGCGGCCCGGTCACCAGGTTGCGGGCAATCTGCAGGCGCTGCCGCATGCCACCGGAAAAACTGCGCGGCTGGTCGTCGATGCGGTCGGCGGCGATTTCCACCCTTCCGAGCCAGTCCAGCGCGGTGTCCCTGATATGACCATAGTGGCGGTCGCCCACCGCCATCAGCCGCTCGCCGACATTGGCGCCGGCCGAGACGGTCATGCGCAGTCCGTCGGCCGGGTTCTGGTGCACGAAGCCCCAGTCCGTCCGCACGAGAAAGCGCCGCTCGGCCTCGCTGAGGTCATAGATATTGCGCCAGGCCCCGTCGCGCATGCGGTAATGCGTCTGGCCCGATGTGGGCTCGAGCGTCGCCGACAGGGAATTGAGCAAGGTGGTCTTGCCCGAGCCGGATTCGCCGACAATGGCCAGCACTTCGCCGGGCCAGAGCTCGAAGCTGACATCGGCGCAGCCGAGGCGCGAGCCGTAATATTTGGTCAGACTATCGACCTTGAGGAGAGGTTCGCTGCTCATTCCGCTGCCTCCTGGGCGACACCGAGTGTCCCCACATGTCCCGCCGCGCGGCGTTCCTCGCAATTGTCGGTATCGGAGCACACATACATATGCCCGCCCTGGTCATCGAGAATGACCTCGTCGAGATAGACCTGCTCGGCGCCGCACAGGGCGCAGGGCTGCTCGAAATGCTGGATGGCAAAGGGATGATCCTCGAAATCCAGGCTCACCACTTCGGTATGCGGCGGCACGGCATAAATCCGATGCTCGCGCCCGGCGCCGAACAGCTGCAGCGCCTCGCTCATATGCATTTTGGGATTGTCGAATTTGGGCGTCGGGCTGGGATCCATGACGTAACGCCGCTCGACCTTGACCGGATAGGCATAGGTGGTGGCGATGCGGCCGTGCCGGGCAATGTCCTCATAGAGCTTGACATGCATGAGCCCATATTCCTCGAGCGCGTGCATTTTCCGCGTTTCGGTTTCGCGCGGTTCCAGAAATCTGAGAGGCTCGGGGATCGGCACCTGATAGACTAGGATCTGCCCGGCGCCGAGCTTCTTTTCGGGAATGCGATGGCGGGTCTGGATGATGGTCGCCTCGGCGGTATGCGTCGTCGTGGCCACCTGCGCCACCTTGGCGAAGAAGGCCCGGATCGACACCGCATTGGTGGTGTCGTCGGCGCCCTGGTCGATGACCTTGAGCACGTCGTCCGGCCCGATGATCGAGGCCGTCACCTGCACGCCGCCGGTGCCCCAGCCATAGGGCATGGGCATTTCGCGGGAGCTGAACGGCACCTGATAGCCGGGAATGGCGATGGCTTTCAGGATAGCCCTGCGGATCATCCTTTTGGTCTGCTCGTCGAGATAGGCAAAGTTGTACTGGGCGGTGGCGGTCATGACGGAAACCCTTCGTTTGCGGCGGCAGACCCCTCATCCGCCAGAAGCCTGCCCTCGGGCGCGGCGCGACCCGGGGGGGCACCTTCTCCCTCAAGGGGAGAAGGGGGGAACAGCAGTTGAACCAGCACAGGACCACCCTTCTCCCCTTGAGGGAGAAGGTGGATCGCGCGCAGCGCGAGACGGATGAGGGGTGACGGGACCCTCAATGTCTCAGGATGGTTGGTGGCAAGCTGCGCCATCATTCCGCGGCCTCCTTGAGTTCGGCCGCTTCATGTTCCGCGCGCATGCGGCGGATCATGTCGAGCTCGGCCTGGAAATCCACGTAATGGGGGAGCTTGAGATGTTCGACGAAGCCGGTCGCCTGCACATTGTCGCAATGGGCGATGACGAATTCCTCGTCCTGGGCCGGGGCCACCAGGTCCTCGCCGAATTCGCGGGCCCGCAAAGCCCGGTCGACCAGCGACATGGCCATGGCCTTGCGCTCGGCCTGGCCGAAGACCAGGCCATAGCCGCGGGTGAACTGCGGCGCCAGCTTGGCCGAGCCCTTGAACTGGTTGACCATCTGGCATTCGGTGACGCGGATGCGGCCGAGATTGACGGCAAAGCCGAGCTCGGGCACGTCGAATTCGACATCGACTTCGCCGATGCGGATTTCGCCGACAAAAGGATGGCTGCGGCCATAGCCGCGCTGGGTGGAATAGGCCAGAGCCAGCAGGAACCCCTCGTCGCCGCGGGCCAGCGCCTGCAGCCGCAGGTCGCGGTTGAGCGGAAAGTCGAGCGGCTCGCGCGTCAGGTCGCCGACCTCGGCATCGGGATCGGTATCGCCATCGGGCTCCATCAGCCCCTGGCGACCGAGCAGGTCGGTGACGCGGGGCGCGGCTTCGACCTCGGCCGGCCGGGTCAGCGGCGCCGGCACCTCGCCGGCCACGATGGCAGCATCGAGCAGGCGATGGGTATAGTCGAAGGTCGGGCCCAGCAGCTGGCCGCCGGGCAGGTCCTTGAAGGTGGCCGAGATGCGGCGCTCGATCAGCATGGCGCCGGTATCGATGGGCTGGCTATAGCCGAAGCGCGGCAGCGTGGTGCGATAGGCGCGGACGAGGAAGATCGCCTCGATCAGGTCGCCGCGCGCCTGCAGCAGCGCCAGGGCCGCCAGTTCGGTATCGTAGAGCGAGCCCTCGCCCATGGTGCGATCGACGGCAAGGCCCAACTGCTCGACGATCTGGTCGAGCCGCAATCCGGGCACCGAGCGGTCGCCGCGGCGGCGGTCGGCCAGCAAGGCATGGGCATTGGCAATGGCGGCTTCACCGCCCTTTACGGCTACATACATGTCAGTGTCCTTCCGCAATGCGCGTCGAGCGCGGCAGGCCCATGACCTGGCCTTGGGCGACCAGCAGCAGGTCGACGCCGCGCGGAAACAGCGCCCGATTGGCGGTCCATTGCGCCACGAAATCCGCGGGCAGGCCCTTTGGGCTAATATGGAGGTGGTCCTTGATGCCCGGGCCGCGCAGCACCAGCGTGTCGCCGCCGCTCAGCGCCGGCACGGCCAGCACGATCGTGGTCGAGCGATCGGGATATTCCTGGGTGCCCAGGTTGAACTGATCGAGGGCCGGCAGCTGCCCTGCCCCGCTGGCCGCGGCAAAAACCGCCTTTTCCGGCGCCTCCACCAGCGGCGCGCCGCTGTGAAAGCCCAGCCATGTTCCGATAGTACCAGTGGCGCGCAGGCCCGCATCCAGCCAGACGGGGGTGTCATGGTCGCTCAAGGTTAACAATGTGCTAACCAATTCGGGGGACAGGCTGTGCGAAATCGACGGGGGTGTGACGAGGTTTTGCGGCGTGCCGGGATTGGCCAGCGCGTCCATAATGGCGCGGAAACTGGCCTGGCTGTGCAGCACCGGATCGGCGAAACCGCCCTGAAGTAGGCTATCCATGTCAGTTATCCCCGCGCACCATGGTGAAGAAATCGACCCGCGTGGCCGCCGTCTCGTCGCGCTTGCGCTGGTCGCCGCGCTGCGCCAGCGCCGCCAAAGGCGCGACGATCTCGGCCTCGACCGCCTCGGGCGCGCGCTGGAACAGCGCATCGATCACCGCGATGACTTCGGCCTTGGCCAGGTCCCGGCCGAGGCAATACCCATGCCCCACCTGCCCGGTTACAATGCGCACGCTGGCGCGGCTGACCGAGGCTTCGCCCATATTGAAGGGGGCGCCGCCACCGCCGGCCCGGCCGCGCACCATGACGAGGCCCACTTCGGGGCCGCGGATGCGGGAGAAGTCCGGCTTGTCGGCCCAGGCGTCCCAGACGGCGGCCAGTTCGCGCGCCGGCGCGGCAGCCAGCACGTCCAGCGCCGCCTTGCGACGACTGTTATCCTTGGGGTCAGTATGCAGCATGCTTGCCTCTATTTGTCTAATCGATTAGACAACTAATGTCCTGATTTCCCTCTTAGGCTTTCCATGTGACTTTGCAATGACAAAAACCAGGGATGAACTGGGCGGGGTCGCGCTGTGGCGCCGCATCGCCGATGCCATTCGCCTCGACATCATCGGCGGCAAGCTCGCCAGCGGTGACAGGCTTCCTACCGAAGCCGTTCTGGCGACACGCTTTTCCGCCAATCGCCACACCGTGCGGCGGGCTTTGGCCGTGCTGGCCGAAGAGGGGGTGGTGGGGGCCGAACAGGGGCGCGGCACCTTTGTGCGCAGCGCCAGGCGGCTGAGCTATCCGATCGGCCGGCGCACGCGCTTTTCCGAGGGCCTGGCCGGCCAGGCGCGCAGCATCAGCGGCCGCCATCTCGGCCACAAAATCGAAAATGCCAATGCCACCATAGCCCAGGCGCTGGGCATCAAGCCGGGCGCCAAGGTGGTGCGCATCGAGGGCCTGTCATCGGCCGATGGCATACCGCTGTCGCGCGCCACCACCTGGCTGGCCTATCGGCAATTTCCCGATGTGGCGCAGCGCATCATCGAAAAAGGGTCCTTCACCGCGGTCTTTGCCAGCTATGGCATTGCCGATTATGCGCGGGCCACCACCCGCATCTCGGCCCGCCATGCCGATGTCGAGGAAACCCAGCTGCTGGGCCTCTCGGCCGGGGCGATCCTGCTGGTCTCGGAGGCCATTGACGAGGATGGCGCGGGCAACCCCATCTCCTACGCCCTCAGCCGCTTTCCGGCCGAACGGATGGAACTGGTGGTCTAGGCGCGCTGCGTCTGGTGGATCAGGTCTTGCAGCAGTTGCACGAACTGCTCCCCCGCCGCTTCCAGCGCGCCGGAATTGTCGATGCGCAGCGTGCTGGCCGGCAGGCGGTCGGCAACCTGGCGCTGGATACGCTGCTGGATCGATTCCGCCGTTTCACGGCCCCGTCCGGCCAGGCGCCGCGCGATGACATCGCGGTCGGCCGATACCGCCACGACCGCCGTGTCGGGATAGCGCGCGACCAGCGCCGGGATCATGGCGCGCGACAGATTGGCCACCACCACCCTGCCCGCGCGCAGGTCGTCTTCCAGCGAAATGGGCAGGCCATAGCGCAGGCCGTGCGCTTCCCAGGTCAGGGCAAAGGCGCCGTTCTGCTCGGCCTGGGCAAAGCTGGCCTCGTCCATGCTGTCATGGTCCTCGCTGCCGCCATCGGCCAGCCGCGTCACCACGCGACGCACGACATGGATCAGCCCGGTGGGCTCGAGCCGCGCGCGGGCAAAGCCGATCAGGCTGTCCTTGCCGGCACCACTGGGCCCGACCACGGCGACAAAATTGCCCTTCATATGACGCGGCGACCTTCCCGATAGACGGTGAGGACGATGGGAATACCGTCCTCGATGCGCAGATGCACGAAATCGGCGCGCTTGCCCACTTCGATCTCGCCGCGATCAGCAAAACCGCCGGCCTCGGCCGGGCGCTTGGTCACCAGTTGCACCGCCTTGGGCAGACTTATCCCCTCCACGTTCTCGGCGAGCGAAAATGCCGACTGCAGCATGGAGAAGGGAATGTAGTCGGACGAGAGAATATCGAGCAGGTCGGCCTCGGCCAGCACCCGCGCCGAGACATTGCCGGAATGCGAGCCGCCGCGCACGACGTTGGGGCCGCCCATCAGGATGGACATGCCGGCCTGGCGCGAGGCCCGGGCGGCTTCCAGCGTGGTGGGGAATTCGGCAATGTGCAGGCCCAGATCGACGGCTTCCTCGACATGGGCGCGGGTGGCGTCGTCATGGCTGGCCAGCACGATGCCCTTGTCATGGCAGATGTCGGCGATGGCGCGGCGGAACGGGCCGGCATGGGTCTGGGACTGGCGGTTGCGGCGCTCGGAAAATTCATCGAGCTGGGCATCGCTCATCTTGGTCTTGCCCTGGTAATAGGCCTTGTAGGCGTCGAGGCTGGCGAACTGGCGCTGGCCGGGGGCGTGGTCCATCAGCGAGGCCAGGCGCACCTGCGGGTCGTCGATGATGGCGAGGAAACTGTCGAGGCAATCGGGAGCCGAGACCTCGCAGCGCAGGTGGATGAAGTGTTCCGCCCGCAGCCGGCCGGCTTCGTTGCCGGCACGGATGGCGCCGGCCAGGGTGCGCATGTCCTCGGCGCCGATATCGGTCTGCTCGTCCAGCCCGATGCGGATGGCGTCGAGCACGGTGGTAATGCCCGAGGCGGCGATCTGGGCGTCATGCGCCTGCACGGCGGCCACCGGGTTCCAGCGCACCTTGGGGCGCGGCGCATAATGGGTCTCGAGGTGGTCGGTATGCAGCTCGACCAGGCCCGGAATCAGGTAATCCCCGTCCAGATCGGTGCCGGTCCGGCTGGGCGTGCCGATATCGGTGATGATGCCGCCGTCAACGCGCACGGAGCCCTCCAGCACCTCATTGGCCAGGACGATCCGGGCATTGGTGAGGACGAGATCTCCGAGGGCGACACTGTTCATGGGCGGCTCATTTCCGGGTTTTCTATCGGGGCGATACGCCCCTGCGCTAGCGCAAGATGATGACAGTTTGGCGACTGAGGCACGTTCATCGACTCGTCATCGAACTGTCGGTGAACAGTCACCAATCCGCAAGGGAACCGTCAAATAGCCCCTCTACGAGTCCGGCCGCCAACCCTTGGCACAAGCTTTCCCGGAGACGTTCCAAATGACACGCAACACGCTGCTCGGTGCAGCCTCCACCCTCGCCGTTATCGCGCTGACCGCGTCCCCCGTCATGGCTCAGACCAAGTTCGAGTTCTGGTATGGCTTGTCGGGTGACCTGAGCGACCGCATCCAGGACATGTGCAAGACCTTCAACGAGTCGCAGGCCGACTACGAGATCGTCTGCATCAGCCAGAACGACTACGACACCAATCTGCAGAACACGATTGCCGCGTTCCGCGCCAACAAGCAGCCCACCGTCACCCAGATCTTCGACGCCGGCACGCTCGACCTGATGCTGAGCCAGGCCTATCTGCCGATCGGCCAGCTGATGACCGACAATGGCTTCGACATCGACTGGTCGAACTATTTCTCCGGCATTGCCTCGTATTACTCGACCTCGACCGGCGAACTGCTGTCGATGCCGTTCAACTCCTCGACGGCGATGATCTATTACAATACCGACGCGCTGGAAAAGGTCGGCTTTGACGGCCTGCCCACCACCTGGACCGAAGTCGAAGACATTGCCCGCAAGATGAAGGCAGCCGGTTACGAGTGCCCCGTCGCGTTTGACCCGGCCGGTGCCTGGCAGTGGTTCGAGCAGTTCTCGGCCATCCACAACCAGCCCATCGCCACCAAGGGCAATGGCTTTGGCGGCCTCGACGCCGAAATGGTTGTCAGCAAGGGCCTGTTCGTCGACCAGCTGACCTGGTTCAAGGCCATGTATGACGAAGGCCTGTTTGTCCATAAGGGCAAGGATGTCGGCGAAGGCGATCTCGACTCGTTCGCCAATGGCAATTGCCAGATCTTCTCGGGTTCGATCGCCAGCCATGGCAGCGTCATTGCCAAGGCCGTCGACGGCCTGAACTGGGACGTCGCCATGCTGCCAATGCTCGAAGGTCACGAGCGCACCAACAGCCTCGTGGGCGGCGCTTCGCTGTGGACCCTCAAGGGCAAGTCGGAAGAAGAATACAAGGGCGCCGCTGCGTTCTACAACTTCCTGGCCACGCCTGAGCAGACCGAATGGTGGTCGACCGTTACCGGCTACATCCCGGTCACCAATACCGGCTTTGAGGCCATGAAGGCCAAGGGCTTCTACGACGCCGCTCCCTACAAGGGCCGTGAAAAGGCCATTGAAAGCCTGACCTTCACCCCGCCGACCGAAAACACCCGCGGCATCCGCCTGGGCAATTACGCCTCGATCCGCGCCGAAATGGTCAAGACCATGCAGGACGTGATGTTCAACAACGCCCCGGTCCAGGCCGCGCTGGAAAGCTTCGATGCCAAGGGCAACGAGATCCTGCGCCGCTTCCAGGCCACCTACAAGGACGCCGTTCTCCCCTGATCGGCTTAATCGCGGGTGCGGGCGGCCTGGTCGCCCGCACCCCTTCTCTTGTCTTTGAAGCGGGTGCCCCATGGAACGTCGCGCATTTTTCAACAATGGCTCCCTGCCCTGGCTGCTGATCGGGCCGCAATTGCTGCTGGTCATGGTGTTTTTCTACTGGCCCACGACGCAGGCGCTCTATTGGGCCTTCACGCTCGAGCAGCCCTGGGGCGGCGGCAATAGCTGGGTCGGCTGGGAGAATTTCCTCAACATCTTCCGCGACAGCGACTACTGGAGCACCGTGATCCGCAGCGCCTTCTACGCCAGCTGTACCACCGTGCTGTCCATGGCCATGGCGCTGACGCTGGCGGTGTTCGTCGATCGCTCGCTCAAGGGCACGCGGCTGTTCCAGTCGGTCTTCGTCTGGCCCTATGCCATTGCCGCGCCGGCCGCCGGGGTGGCCTTCCGCTTCATCTTTGCCCCAGAGGCCGGTCTGGTGGGCGCCATCAACGACGTCTTCCCGGGCATCTGGAACCCCGCCATCAATGGCTTCCAGGCGCTGGCCATGATCATCGTCTGCCATTCCTGGCTGGGCATCGGCTACAATTTCATCTTTTTCCTCGCCGCCCTGCAGATGATCCCGCGCTCGATTTCCGAGGCCGGGGCCATGGACGGCGCGCGGCCCTTTACCCGCATGATCGATCTGCAGCTGCCGCTGATCGCGCCCACCGCCTTCTTCCTGCTCATCATCAACCTGATTTCGAGCTTCACCGACAGCTTCGGCCTGATCGACACCATGACCGAAGGCGGCCCGTTCGGGAGCACCGAGGTCATGGTCTACAAGATCTATTTCGACGGCTTCAAGGGGCTCGACTATTCGGGCGCCGCCGCCCAGTCGATCGTGCTCATGCTGCTCGTCATCTCGCTCACCTTCGTCCAGTTCAAATGGGTCGAAAAGCGCATCCACTACACCTGAGGACCGGTCATGATCGAACGTTCGCCTTTCTTCGACTTCGTTACCTATGCGGTGATGGTGTTCGGCATGTTCTTCGTGCTGGTGCCGTTCTGGATTACCTTCGTGGCCGGTTCGCAGTCGCTGCAGGAAGTCAGCCAGGTGCCGATTTCGCTGCTGCCTTCCAGCCATCTGCTCGACAACCTGCAAGCCGCCTGGGCGCGGGCCGATCTCGGCCCCAAAATGCTCAACAGCTTCATCGTGGCGGTCGGAGTCACCACCGGCAAGATCATCCTGGCGGCCCTGTCGGCCTTTGCCATCGTGTTCTTCAACTTCCGTGGCCGGATGATCTGCTTCTGGCTGATCTTTGCCACCCTGATGCTGCCGCTCGAAGTGCGCATCGTGCCGACCTACGCCATCGCCGCCAATGCCCTGCAGCCCTTCCAGTTCATCCTCGACACGCTGGGCCTGACCGGGCTGGTCGAGACGCTCTCGGGGATCCGCATCGGGCTGGAATGGAACCTGCTCAACTCCTATCCCGGGCTGATCCTGCCGCTGGTGGCCACTGCCACCGGCACCTTCCTCTACCGCCAGTTCTTCATGACCATTCCCGACGAGCTGGTGGAAGCCTCCAAGATGGATGGCGCGGGCCCGATGCGCTTCTTCTTCGAGGTGCTGATCCCGCTCAGCCGCACCAATATGCTGGCGCTGGCCACCATCATGTTCGTGTCGAGCTGGAACCAGTATCTGTGGCCGCTGCTGATCACCACCGACCGCGCCAATTTCGGCACCGTGGTGATGCAGCTCAAGGCCCTGATCCCCGACCCCAATGGTACGCCCGACTGGAACGTCACCATGGCGGGCGCCCTCATCATCATGCTGCCGCCCCTGCTGGTCGTAGCCTTCATGCAGCGCTGGTTCGTGCGCGGCCTCATCTCCAACGACAAGTGAGACAATCCATGTCAGCCATCAGCATTTCCGGCGTCAAGAAGCGCTATGCCAAGAGCAAGGCCCATGTCATCCATGGCGTGGATGTGGAGATCGAAGCCGGCGAGTTCGTCGTCATTCTGGGGCCTTCGGGCTGCGGCAAATCCACCCTGCTGCGCATGATTGCCGGGCTCGAGGAGATCAGCGAAGGCGAGATCGCCATCGGCGGCACCGTGGTCAACAAGCTCGAGCCGCGCGAGCGCGGCTGCGCCATGGTGTTCCAGAACTATGCGCTTTATCCGCATATGACGGTGCGCCAGAATGTCGGCTATGCCCTCAAGGTGGCCGGCATGAAAAAGCCCGAGCGCGAAGCCAAGGTGATGAAGGTTGCCACCTCGGTGGGCCTTGAACCCTATCTCGACCGCAAGCCGGGCGAACTGTCGGGCGGCCAGCGCCAGCGCGTCGCCATGGCCCGTGCCATGGTGCGCGAGCCCAAGGTGTTCCTGTTCGACGAGCCCTTTTCCAACCTCGATGCCAAGCTGCGCGTGGCCATGCGCGCCGAAGTGCGGGGCCTGCATCGCAGCCTCGGCGTCACCTCGGTATTCGTGACCCATGACCAGACCGAAGCCATGACCCTGGCCGACCGGCTGATCATCATGAACCAGGGCGTGGTCGAGCAGGTGGGCCGGCCCAGCGAAGTCTATCACCGCCCCGCCAGCCTCTTCGTCGCCGATTTCATCGGCTCGCCAGCGATGAACCTGGTGCGCGGCTTTTTCAGCGAAGATGGCTATTTCCGCCATGGCCAGGGCGGCATGATCCATCTGCCCAGCCTGTCGTCGGGCCTGGCCAGCCAGGAAGTGTCGCTGGGCGTACGGCCAGAACTGGTGCGCCGCGTCCCCGCCGGCACCAAGGGCGCCATTGCCGCCGTGGTCGACTACACCGAAGAGCTCGGCGCTGCCCGGCTGGTCTATGCCAATGCCGATGGCAGCCGCATCATTGCCATCGACACCGGCAATGACGCGCTGGGCACCGGCCTGCCGATCCATCTGAGCTTTGAAGCCGTCGACACCCATGTGTTCAGCCACGATACCGGCCGCCGGGTCGAGCTGGGCGCCGCCAATACCTCTGCCACCAATGCCCGCATCAACGCCTGATTTGGAGATCACCATGAGCAACATTATTGCGACGGGTTTCAATGCCGGTTCGGATGACGGCGAACTGTTCAGCCTTGAGGCTGACCTGCGCCGCCTGGCCGATATCGGGGTCGACACGGTCGAACTGGGCCTGACCAGCATCGACCTGATTTCGGGCGGCCGCATCCTGCCCGAGCGGCTGGAGCGCCTCCTCGCCATCACCAGCCAGTTCGATTTCCGCTACACGGTGCATGGCCTGGTCTCGTCCAATTTCATGGACCCCGAGACGCAGAAGTACCAGCTGGCCGCCGCCAAGGCGCTGGTGGAAGTCTGCGACCGCGTCGACGCGCGCATCCTGGTGCAGCATGGCGGGTGCCTGCGCGCCGACCAGATCCATGAACGTGCCGGCGCCGACCAGCGCGAGCGCGAAGCCCTGACCGAATTGGCCGATTTCGCCCGCCCCTATGGCGTGCGCATCGCGCTGGAAAACATTTTCACCACCGAGCCGGGCCAGTATCGCCAGACCCCGAGTGAAGTGGCCACCACGGTCAAGGCCATCAACCATCCCAATGTGGTGGCACTGATCGACTTCAGCCACGCCTATATCGAGAGCACCTATAAGGGCCTGAGCTTTTACGAGGAGATCGCCGCCATGGCGCCGGTCACCGGCCATCTGCACGTGCATGACAGCTTCGGCCGCCCGCAGGGTTTCTACAAGCCGTTCTTCCCGCAGGAAAACACCGCCATGGGCGTTGGCGACCTGCACATGCCGCTGGGCTGGGGCGACATCGACTGGGACCGCATCTTCGGCGGTCTGCAGTTCATGCCCGAGACGGTGATGATGATGGAAATCGGCCACCGCCACCGCAGCGAGCAGCCCGAAAGCCTGCGCCGCGCCCGCCAGCTGGCCGGGCTCGACCAGCCGCATTCCGTCGCGGCGCAGTAAGGCCCAAGACCCCCCCACCTGGCCTCCCCCCTGAAGGGGGAGGAACCGCGCCGTGGACTTGGTGCGATCTTGTCTCCACCCCGATCTCTCCCTCCCCCTTCGGGGGGAGGCTAGGTGGGGGTTGGAACCTCTTCCAGCTCGATCAGCGTGCCGTCGAAATCCTTGGGATGCAGGAACAGCACCGGATGGCCATGCGCCCCGGTCCTGGGCCTGCCATCGCCCAGCACGCGCGCCCCGCCGGCCGTGAGATCCGCCGCCGCTGCAGCGATATCGGGCACTTCAAAGCAGATATGGTGCATGCCGCCACTCGGGTTCTTGGCGAGAAACGCCGCGACGGGTGAGGTCGCGCCGAGCGGCTCGAGCAATTCTACCTTGGTGTTGCCGGTATCGATGAACACCACGGTGACGCCATGCTCGGGCAGCGCCTGGGGCTGGCCGACATGGGCACCCAGCAGGTCGCGATATCTGGCCGAGGCGGCGGCCAGGTCCGGCACCGCAATGGCGATATGGTTGAGCCGGCCGATCATCGATTGCTCAGCCTCCCCTCGATCTGGCTGAGCACCGAAAAGGCGGCGCTCAGCACATTGGTCCCCGGCCCGAAAATCGCCGCGACACCGCAATCGAGCAGGAAGTCATAGTCCTGCTCGGGGATGACGCCGCCGACGATGACGGTGACGTCCTCAAGCTCGCGATCCCGCAGCGCGGCGATCAGCTCGGGCACCAGCGTCTTGTGCCCGGCCGCCAGCGAAGAAACGCCAACGGCATCGACCTTGAGCTCGTCGGCATGGGCGGCGACTTCGCCGGCGGTTTCGAACAGGTCGCCCATATGGACGAGAAAGCCCAGATCGGCAAAGGCGCTGGCGATCACCTTGGCGCCGCGATCATGGCCGTCCTGGCCCATCTTGGCGATGAAGATCGAGGGCGCCCTGCCCCGGCTCGCCTTGAAGGCGGCGATGCGGCCGGCAATGGCGGCAAATTCGGGATCGTCGCCATAGCCCTGGGCATAGACCCCAGAAATGACCCGGGTGACGGCATGGTGGCGGCCGAACACGTCTTCCAGCGCCAGGCTGATTTCGCCCAGGGTCGCCCGGGCCCGCGCCGCGGCCACGGCGGCGTCGAGCAGGTTGCCCTCGTCCTTGGCCGCATATTCGCGCAGCGCATCGAGCATGGACCGGCATTTGTCTTCATCGCGACCGGCCCTGACACGGCCGAGCAGCGCGATCTGTTCGGCGCGCACCTTGGCATTGTCGATATCGCGCACCTCAAGGGCGTCCTCGACGTCGAGGCGGTAGCGGTTGACGCCGACAATGACATCCTCGCCGCGGTCGACCCGGGCCTGGCGCAGGGCGGCGGCCTTTTCGATGGCCAGCTTGGGCTCCCCGCTCTGCACCGCCTTGGTCATGCCGCCCTGCGCCTCGGCCTCGCCGATCAGCGCCTTGGCGCCCGCCACCAGGTCGGCGGTCAGCGCCTCGACATAGTAGGAGCCGCCCAGCGGATCGACGACGTCGGTGATGCGGCTTTCATGCTGCAGGATGAGCTGGGTATTGCGGGCGATGCGGCTCGAAAATTCCGTCGGCAGCGCAATGGCTTCGTCAAAGCTGTTGGTGTGGAGGCTCTGCGTGCCGCCCAGCGTTGCCGCCAAAGCCTCGATGGTGGTGCGCACGATATTGTTGTGCGGATCCTGCTCGGTCAGCGACACGCCCGAGGTCTGGCAATGGGTGCGCAGCATCTTGCTGCGCGGGTCCCTGGCGCCCAGCCCGGTCATGATCTCGCTCCACAGCTGGCGCGCCGCGCGCAGCTTGCTGACTTCGAGAAAGAAGTTCATGCCGATGCCGAAGAAAAAGCTCAGCCGTCCGGCAAAGGCGTCGATATCGAGCCCGCGGGCCTGGGCGGCGCGGACATATTCCATGCCGTCGGCCAGGGTGAAGGCCAGTTCCTGCACCGCCGTCGCCCCGGCCTCGTGCATGTGATAGCCAGAAATCGAGATCGAATTGAACTTGGGCATATGCTCGGCGGTATAGGCGATGATGTCGCCGACAATGCGCATGCTGGGTTCGGGCGGGTAGATATAGGTATTGCGGACCATGAACTCCTTGAGCACATCGTTCTGGATGGTGCCCTCGAGCTTGGCCTGGCTGACGCCCTGCTCCTCGGCGGCGACGATGAACATGGCCAGCACCGGGATCACCGCGCCATTCATGGTCATCGACACGCTCATCTGGTCGAGCGGAATGCCGTCGAACAGGATCTTCATGTCCTCGACGCTATCGATGGCCACGCCGGCCTTGCCGACATCGCCGACCACGCGCGGATGGTCGCTGTCATAGCCGCGATGGGTGGCCAGGTCGAAGGCGACCGAGAGGCCCTTCTGCCCCTTTTCCAGCGCCTGGCGGTAAAAGGCGTTGCTCTCCTTGGCCGTCGAGAAGCCGGCATATTGCCTTATGGTCCAGGGCCGGTTGGCATACATGGTCGCCCGCACGCCGCGGGTAAACGGCTCGGCCCCGGGCACCTCGTCGTCCGCGCCGAAATAGACCGGCTTCACGGCGATGCCACCATAGTCGCGGTCGAGCGACGACAAAGGCGTGTCCCGCAGTTCCTTCTGGGCGAGTTCGGCCCAGCGGGCGAAATTGTTTTTCTGGTCAGACATGGTCACCCCCACCCTTGATCTCTCCCCACAAGGGGGAGGGAGACGACTGCGCCTCTTGTGGGCAGGAATTCACGGCAAACTCGGAGCAAGCTTCCCTCCCCCTTGTGGGGAGGGAATGAGGGTAGGGGTATCTGGCCGCATACACCAAGCTCATGACACCGCCTCAAATTCCAATATCACCTGATCGACCGCCAGCACCGAGCCGGCCACCGCATGGACCTTGCTGACACGCGCCCGCTTTTCGGCCTTGAGCACGTTTTCCATCTTCATGGCTTCGACTACCGCCAGGGTCTGGCCGTCCTCGACGATCTCACCCACCACCACGTCAATGCGCACTACCTGTCCCGGCATGGGGCAGAGCAGGAACTTGCTCATATCGGGCGGGACCTTGACCGGCATATGCTTGAGCAGGCTCGCGACATGGGGCGCCAGCACCTGCACCTTGAGGTCGGCGCCGCGATAGCGGATGGCAAAGCCGGTCGTCGTCGCCCTGACCTTGAACACGGACTGCCTTCCATCGGACCAGTCGACCCGGGCCAGTCCGGCGCCGGGCACCCAGTCGAGGCGGGCCGCGATACTCCGCCAGTCGGCACCCACCGTATAGCCATCGGCCGTCTCGCCCACCGTCACCGGCAGGGCCTGCTCACCGATCTGCACATGCCAGTGCCACTCGCTCGCGGCAAAGCCGTGCCGTGCCTCGCGCCGGCTCATCAGCAGGGCTGCCGCGGCAGCCACGTCGAGCTGGTGCTGTTCGCTCAGGACCGCGCCGGTAAAGCCCTCGGGGAACTCCTCGGCGATATAGCCGGTGGTCAGCCTTCCGTCGCGGAACCGTTCCTGCTCCATCACCGTGGCCAGGAAGGGCAGATTATTGCCCACGCCCTCGACCTCGAAACTGTCCAGCGCCACCGCCATGGCGTCGATGGCCTCGATCCGCGTCGGCGCCCAGGTGCAGAGCTTGGCAATCATCGGATCGTAAAAGGTCGAGATATCCCCGCCCTCGAAAACCCCGGTATCATTGCGGACATGCAGCGTCTCTGACGCGCTTTCGGCCGGTGGCCGATATTTCGTCAACCGGCCAGTGGAGGGCAGGAAGTTGCGATAGGGGTCTTCGGCATAGAGCCGGCTTTCAATGGCCCAGCCCTTGCGCTGCACCTCAGCCTGCGTCAGCGGCAATTTCTCGCCATTGGCGGCGCGCAACATCAGTTCCACCAGGTCCAGCCCGGTGATCAGCTCGGTGACGGGATGCTCCACCTGCAGGCGGGTATTCATCTCGAGGAAGTAGAACTTGCGGTCCTTGTCGACGATGAACTCCACCGTGCCGGCGCTCTGGTAGCCGACGGCCTTGGCCAGGGCCACCGATTGCTCGCCCATGGCCTTGCGGGTGGCCTCATCGAGGAAAGGCGACGGCGCCTCCTCGATCACCTTCTGGTTGCGCCGCTGGATCGAGCATTCGCGCTCGTTGAGATAGAGCACATTGCCATGGGCATCGCCGATCAGCTGGATCTCGATATGGCGCGGCTCGGTGACGAATTTTTCGATAAAGATGCGATCGTCGCCAAAGCTTGACGCGGCTTCCGACTTGGAGCGCGCAAAGCCCTCGCGCGCCTCTTCGTCGTTGTGGGCAATGCGCATGCCCTTGCCGCCACCGCCGGCCGAGGCCTTGATCATCACCGGATAGCCGATGGACCGGGAAATCGTCACGGCATGTTCGGCGTCGTCGATCAGGCCCATATGGCCGGGCACCGTCGAGACCCCCGCCGCTGCGGCCAGTTTCTTGGAGGTGATCTTGTCGCCCATGGCCTCGATCGCCCCAACCGGTGGACCGACAAAGATGATCCCGGCTTCTTCCAGCGCCTGAGCAAATCTGGGATTCTCGCTCAGAAAACCATAGCCGGGATGCACCGCCTGCGCCCCGGTCGCTTGGCAGGCGGCGATGATCTTGTCGATCTGCAGATAGCTATCCTTGGCCGGCGACGGGCCGATATGCACGGCCTCATCCGCCATGCGCACATGCAGCGCTTCCTTGTCGGCATCCGAATAGACGGCCACGGTGGCAATGCCCATCTTCCTGGCCGTCTTGATGACCCGACAGGCAATCTCGCCCCGATTGGCGATGAGGAGTTTGGTGATCATGCTATCGCTCCTCACAACGGTATATTCCCGTGCTTCTTCTTGGGCCCCTGCACGTTTTTGGTGCGCAAAGTCGACAGCGCCCGGATGACCCGCCGTCTTGTCCCATGCGGCATGATCACGTCGTCGATGAAGCCCCGCTCCGCCGCCACGAACGGGTTGGCAAACCGCGCTTCGTAATCCGCCGTGCGCTGGGCGATCTTTTCCTTGTCGGCCAGTTCGGAGCGATAGAGGATTTCCGTCGCGCCCTTGGCGCCCATCACGGCGATCTCGGCCGAGGGCCAGGCATAGTTGACGTCGGCCTTGATGTGCTTACTGGCCATCACGTCATAGGCGCCGCCATAGGCCTTGCGGGTGATGACGGTGACCAGCGGCACAGAGGCCTCGGCATAGGCGAACAGCAGCTTGGCGCCATGCTTGATGATGCCGCCATATTCCTGGGCCACGCCGGGCAGGAAGCCGGGCACGTCGACCAGGGTCAGGATGGGGATTTCGAAGGCGTCGCAGAAGCGGATGAAGCGTGCCGCCTTCTTGGAGGCATTGATATCGAGGCACCCGGCCAGCACCAGCGGCTGGTTGGCGACGACGCCGACCGGATGGCCATCCATGCGGATGAAGCCGATCAATATATTGCCGGCATGGTCCTTCTGCAGTTCGAGAAAATCGCCCTCGTCAGCGATCTTTTCGATCACCTCGCGCATGTCATAGGGCTGGTTGGCGCTGGCGGGGATGATGGTGTCGAGGCTGATATCGTCGCGATTGGCCGGGTCGGCCGTGGGGCGATGCGGCGGCTTCTGGCCCGCCATGAGGGGCAGAAAGCCATAGAGCCGGCGCACTTCGGCCAGGGTCTCGATATCGTTGTCGAAGGCGGCGTCGGCCACCGAGGAAATCTTGGTGTGGGTCGAAGCGCCGCCCAGCTCTTCCTGGGTCACGCTTTCATTGGTCACCGTCTTGACCACGTCGGGGCCGGTGACGAACATGTAGCTGGTGTCTTTGACCATATAGATGAAGTCGGTCATGGCCGGCGAATAGACCGCGCCGCCAGCGCAGGGGCCCATGATGACCGAAATCTGCGGCACGGCACCACTGGCCTGCACATTACGCCAGAACACGTCGGCATAGCCGCCCAAGCTGGCCACACCCTCCTGGATGCGGGCGCCACCGCTGTCATTGAGGCCGATGACCGGGGCGCCATTCTGCATGGCCAGGTCCATGATCTTGCAGATCTTCTTGGCATGGGTCTCGCTGAGCGAGCCGCCGAAGACGGTAAAATCCTGGCTGAACACATAGACCAGGCGCCCATCGATATTGCCCCAGCCGGTGACCACGCCATCGCCGGGAATGATGGTATCGGCCATGTCGAAATCGGTCGCTCGATGGGTGACGAACATATCGTATTCTTCGAAACTGCCCGGATCGAGCAGCACGCTCAGCCGCTCGCGCGCCGTCAGCTTGCCCTTGCCGTGCTGGGTGTCGATGCGGCGCTGCCCGCCGCCGAGCCGCGCTTCGCCGCGCTTGGCTTCCAGTTGGGCAATGATTTCCTGCATGCGCGCTTCTCCCTATTGGCACCACCCTAGCGCGTCAGTTCGCTTCCCCCAAGACAGCAAAGCGCGCGGCTGTTACAGTCGCACAAGCTCAAGCTTGCAATGTTGTGGAATTGTGTGAATGGCCAATCGCAAGATCTTTGCCGGCGCCCGGCTGCGGGCGCTGCGCGCCCAGCACAGGCTGACCCAGAGCGAGCTGGCGGCGCGGCTCGATATCTCGGCCTCCTATGTCAACCAGATCGAATCCAACCAGCGGCCGCTGACGGCGTCGGTGATGCTGGCGCTGGCCGACGGCTTCAATCTCGATCTGACCAGCCTGATGACCGATGGCTCGGACCGGCTGCTGGCCGACCTGCGCGAGGCTTTGGCCGACCCGGTCTTCGGCGAGACCATGCCCAACCTGCAGGAGCTCAAGACCGTCACCGCCAATGCCCCCGACGTGGCGCGGGCCATGCTCTCGCTCTACGAAACCTATCGCAAGACCAATGAGCGGCTGGCCAGCGTCGATGCCGAGCTGACGCGCAATCCCCAGGCGGGGCTGCAGACCGCCTATGAGGAGGTGCGCGACTTCTTCCACTATGCCGACAATTATTTCGACCCGCTTGATCGCGCCGCCGAGGCTTTGGCGGCCGAGTTGGGCATTTTCGCGCCCGACCGGCTCAACCAGCTGATCGCCTATTGCGGCGAAGCGCACGACCTGCGGGTGGTGCTGAGCGCCCCTGCCCGCGCCGACCTTATCAAGGATTATGACCGCTCGACCCGGACACTGGCCATCAATGCGCGGCTCGAGCCGGCGACGCAGTTCTTCCAGATCGCCGCGCATCTGGCCGGCATCGAGCAGACCACGCTGCTGGCGCAGCTGCTCGACGCGGCCAGCTTCAAGACCGAGGAAGCGCGCTCGATTGCCCGCATGGGCCTGGCCAATTATTTCGCCGGCGCGCTGCAGATGCCCTATGGCGCCTTTCTCAAGGCGGCCGAAGCGCATCGCTACGATATCGAGGAACTGGCCCACCTGTTCGGCGCCAGCCTCGAACAGGTGGCGCATCGCCTCTCGAGCATGCAGCGGCCGCGCGAAAAGGGGGTGCCGTTCTTCTTTGCCCGGGTCGACGCCGCCGGCACCATTACCAAGCGCCACTCGGCCACGCCGCTGCAGTTCGCCCGCTTTGGCGGCGCCTGCCCGCTGTGGAACGTGCACCGGGCCTTCGAGGCGCAGGGCCAGATCATCCGGCAACTGGCCGAGACGCCGGACGGCAATCGCTATCTGTGCCTGGCCTGGTCGAGCGAAAAACGCAGCGGTGGCTTCAATGGTATCACGCGGCGCTATGCCTATGCGCTGGGCTGCGAAATCAGCCATGCCAGCCGGCTGGTCTATGGCAGCGATATCGACCTGGCCCGGGCCCGATTCGACCCCATCGGCGTTGCCTGCCGCATCTGCGAGCGGCGCAGTTGCCCGCAGCGGTCAGTGCCGCCGCTGGCGGTCGACATCGTCATCGATGCCGATCGACGCAGCATCGTTCCCTACCAGATCGGCTGATCCCGGCCTGGCATGAGACACGTAAGGCAAATCCCGGAGACGATTTAAACCCTTGCCGTCGGCCACGAAGTGGTCAAACTGGCGGTTGCAGAACTATTCCTGTTGCTTGGACTAACTGCCGAGAACACCATGCATGCTGACGACGGCTCCCCGACGACAATCTATCTGGTGGATGACCATCCGCTGGTGATTGAGGCGTTGCGCGCGCTGATCGGTCAGGCCGACGACCTGGTGGTCATCGGCGCCACCACTTCCGGCCGGCATGCCATGTGTGAAATTCCCCTGCTGCTTCCCGATATCGTGGTGGCCGACCTGGGCATGCCGGACGTGCCGGGGGAAGAGGTGATCCGCTGGCTGCGCGCCAACCACCCCGACATCGCCATCATCGTGCTGACGGCACGCCGCAACCTCGGGGCCCTGCGCCCGCTGGTGGATGACGGAGTGCTGGGCATTATCGGCAAGACGGCGGTGGGCGCCGAGTTGCTGAACTGCATCCGCACCGTGGCGGCGGGCGAGGTATTTCTCGAAATCGAGCACAATGCCAATGAGGCGACGCCGGCCAGCGCCAGCGTCGAGACGCTGAGCAAGCGGGAGCTCGAAGTGCTGCAGATGGTGGCGCGCGGCCTTTCGGGCAAGCAGATCGGCGCCCAGCTGGGCATAGCCGCCAAGACGGCCGAAACCCACAAGGCGCGCGGCCTGGCCAAGCTTGGCCTGTTCAGCCGCTCCGACATCTTTCAGTTCGCCCAGAGCGAGGGCTGGCTGGACAACAGCTAGCCGGCCAACTGGGCACGAGCGTCAGGAAAAACCTGACGCCGCCCCACGCGATGTTTGAGGCATGATCGGCTTTGTGAAGGGCGCCCTGCATCAACGTCTGTATGGATCGAGCATGACTGAGCCAATACCGTTCGACGTCAGAATGGCGGCGCTGCGCGCCCATTTCACCACGCGTGCGCGCCGGGAAGGTGACGAACTCAAGCAACTGGCGGCACAGATGACCGCTGACGACGAAGCCCGCCGGCGGATCGGCCATATTGCCCATGGCCTCGCCGGCGCCGGGGCGATTTTCGGCATGCCACAGGTGTCCAGCCGGGCTGCAGAGCTGGAAGAGGCGATTCTTGCCGGCGCGGCGCCGGGCGATGTCGCCAGCCAGAGCCTCGCCCTGGCCTGCATGCTGTCCAAGCTTGGCTGCCAGGCCTCAGCCTGAACCGTCACATCGCGCTGGCAGCTCTTGGTGGCCTAGCGCCGGTAGTTAGGCTTTGGCGGCGGCGTACCATCATGGACATAGCTGTTGGGGCCGATATCGGGACCGGGGCGCTGCGGCGTCCCGCCGGGATTGGGCACCTTGTCACGCTCCTCATGCACTTCCGGATGCGGATCGGCGACGTCCTTGCCGGACGCGGTATCGGTGCCGGTGGGCAGGCTATTGGGCCGGAACGGCGATCTCTCGGTCATGGTCGAACTCCAGCATGGTCACAAGGTGGATTCACGGGCGGCGGATGGCGTCGTCATCAGGCGGAAAGGCAATCGGCCCGACACAGCAGATCGAAATCTGTTGCGCCGGGCCGAGCACTGCACGGTTTGGAGGTCGGCAGTTCAGTGAAGGGCGGTCGGAATGATGATGGCGCCCAGCGGGCTGACAGCCACGCTGGCATTCCTGATTTCGGCCAGCCCCAGATTGCGCAATTGCTCGACGAGCTCAAGGTCAATGCCGCTCTGGCCAGCGCACAGGGCACTGAGCGCCTGTTGCTGCGAAAAAGTCAGTTGGGTCCAGGACAGGGTCATCGTGCTCACCAGAATGTTTGTGCACGGTAAACCACTGAGCACGCCAAGAGTTCCCGGCGCGGTGATCACTTTGGCGGTCGCGGGGCGATTGGTGGATAAATCCCGACGGGGCATGCTGGCGCGTCCGGCCGATCCAGGGCGGATCAACCCGAGCGCAGTTGATCGGGGTCAAAAAGCCCCGGCGCGGCGATGCTATGATGGTGGTTCACCCAGGAAACCGGATTCCGCGATGAGCGAACCCCACCACCGCCTAGAGGCGCTGGAACAGACTTATGGAGAACTGCTGGCGCTCTGCGACGGCCTGGAAACCGTGGCTGACAGCCTGCCTCATGCGGTTACCCCGCGGATGTGCCTGACGCTGGCGGCCAGCCTGGAACCGCTGGTGGCGCGAACGCACCGGCTGGAGGAGGAAACCCTGTTTCCTCTGCTCGAGGCCAGCCAGGGCCGGCAATGGGGCCCCACCCTGGCGCGGCTGCGGGCCGAACATCTGGCTGATCAGAGCGCCACGGCAGAGGTGAGCGAGGCCCTGCACGATCTGGGCAGCGGTCGCTCGGCCCTGTCCCCCGATGCCATGGGCTACCTGCTGCGCTCATTCTTCGAGAGCATGCGCCGCCATGTGCAGAGCGAGCAGGAACTGATGGCCATGGCGCGGCGTGATGACGGGGACGCCACGGCCTGACCGGGCGAGCGCCGGCAGGATTTACCTGCCGACTTTCTCATTCCGCCATGGCGTGGGCGCGTTCGATGGCCTTTTCTTCGGCGGTCAGTTCCCGTGTCGCCTTTTTGGGGCCGCGCATCAGCAGGATCAGCGGCAGCACGGCGAGGCTCAGCAGCAGCATGAGCCAGAAGTCGTCGAGATAGGCCAGCATGGCGGACTGCTGGGTGACCAGGCCATTGATGGTGGCGATGACCGTCGCATTGCCGGTCAGCAGGCTGGGCATCTGGTTGATGACATTCTGCGAGGTTGCCGTCAGGCGCGTGGCCAGTTCGGCGTGGTTGACCTGCATCATGGCGGCGAGCACGGCGGTGACCAGCGAGATGCCGACGCCCTGCCCCATATTGCGCACCAGAGCGAACATGGAGGTAGCGTCGCCGCGGAACCGCGGCGCAATGGTGGCAAAGGCCATGGTCGAGAGCGGCACGAAGAGGAAGCCCATGCCGAAGCCCTGCATCACGCCGGTGGTGACCACCGGCCAGTAATCCATCTCCAGGTTGAAGCTGGTCATGCCATAGAGCGAATAGGCCATGCACAGCGTGCCGAACAGCATCATGATGCGCGGATCGACCCTGCCGCTGAGGCGGCCGACGATGACCATGGAGAGCAGCGTGGCAACGCCACGCGGCGCCATGATGACGCTCGAGAAGATCACCGGATAGCCCATCAGCGTCTGCAGCAGCGGCGGCAACAGCGCCAGGCCGGAGAACAGGGTGATGCCGACGACGAACATCATCACCGAGGCCAGCACGAAATTGCGGTCCTTGAAGATGCGGATGTCGATGAAGGGGTTCTCGGCGGTCAGGCAGTGGACAATAAAGACCCACAGGCCCGAGATCACCAGGCCCAGTTCGATCCAGGTCTCGACCGAGGCGAACCAGAAATTGTCGGCGCCCCGATCCAGCATGAGCTGCAGCGCGCCCACGCTGATGGCCAGCATGGCAAAGCCGAAGAAATCGAAGCGACGCTTCTTGATATCGGTGGCCGGCATGAAGGCCCACAGCATGAAGGCGGCGGCTATGCCGACCGGCAGGTTGATCAGGAAGACCCAGCGCCAGTCAAAGCTCTCGGTCAGCCAGCCACCCAGGGTCGGCCCGATGATGGGCGCCACCATGATGCCCATGCCGTAGATGGCCATGGCCTGGCCGATCTTCTCGCGCGGATTGATGTTGAGCAGCACGGTCTGGGCCAGTGGCGCGATGACGGCGCCGAACAGGCCCTGGATCAGCCGGAAGATCACCATTTCGGGCAGGCTGCTGGCAATGCCGCACAGGGCCGAGGCCACGGTGAAGCCGATGACGGCGATCAGGAACAGCCGCTTCTGCCCCAGGCGGTCGGCCAGCCAGCCGGTCAGCGGCGTGGCGATGGCGGCCGCCACGATATAGGAAGTCAGCACCCAGGTGATCTCGTTCTGCGCGGCACCCAGCGAAGCGGCCATATGCGGCAGCGCCACATTGGCTATGGTGGTGTCGAGCACCTGCATGATCGTCGCCAGCATCAGCGCCGCGGTGAGCATGCCCTTGTTCCTGACGACGATGCTGGGGGCAGAAAGAGCAGGCGCGGCTGCATTGGCCATGATCGGCTTCCAAAATGATGCGGGCGAGACGTCGGGCGCGGCCGTGGCCGCGCCGCTGGCTCATTCGCCCCTAAGCTTGTCGAGCGTGCTGCGGCCAGTGTCGACCGTCACCATGGCGCTCATGCCGGTCTTGAGCACGGCGTCGGCAACCTCCGACAGGGCGATGCGCACCGGCAGGCGCTGCACCACCTTGACCCAGTTGCCGGTGGCGTTCTGCGCCGGGATCAGGGCGAACTCGGAGCCGGTGGCAGCGCCGAAGCTCTCCACCGTGCCATGCAGGGGCGTGCCATAGGCATCGACCTTGATCTCGACCGGCTGGCCGACCTTGAGCTCGGCCAGCTGGGTTTCCTTGAAATTGGCCTGGATCCAGGTGTTGTCGGTTTCCACCAGCGAGGCGATCATCGAGCCGGCGGCGATGAACTGGCCGACATTGAGACTCGAGACGTTGGAGACCACCCCGCCGGCCGGGGCGGTCACCGTGGCGTGAGTCAGGTTGCGCTGCGCCTGCTCGACCGCAGCCAGGGCCGCCAGCACGGCGGGATGGGCGTCGGTGGCAATGGCCGGATCGCCGGCCAGGGCCGCAGTGGCGGCTGCCACCTGCTGGCGCGCCAGATCCACCGCGCTCTGGGCCTGCTGCAGGGTGAGCTTGGACTCGTCGAGCGAGGCATCGGCCGACACGCCCTGGGTCACCAGCGCCTGCTTGCGGTCATAGGCGGCCTGGCGGATGGCCAGGGTCTGTTCATTGGCCCTGAGCTGGGCCTGCGCCGTGCCGTAGCTCACCTTGAGCTGCTCGACATTGACGCGGGCCGAGGCCAGAGCCGCATCGGCCTGGCTGAGGGCGATCTCGAAGGGCTGCGGGTCGATGGCAAACAGCACGTCGCCGGCGGCGACGGTCTGGTTGTCATGCACGCGCACCTCGGAGACGCGGCCCGAGACATCGGCGCTGATCGACACCTTGGCCTGCTGCACATAGGCATTGTCGGTTTCTTCGTAGCGCCCGCCGGTCAGCCAGAACCAGCCGCCGCCGGCCACCAGCAGCAGCGGCACGCCGGCCATCAGCAGGATGCGGCCGGCGCCAGACTTGCGTGGTGCCGCGGCCTCGGCCACGGGCTCGGGGGCGTTGGCGGCGACCGGTGGCGGCACCGGGCGCAGCTTGGTATCGGCGATCTTTCCGGTGGCGGCCGGTTCGGTGGCACGAGCGTTCATTTCAGGAGGCTTTCCCTGGTTCGGCATTGTCTTGATCAAAAGTGCTCAGATTGGTGCGGATGCGGGTCAGGTGCTCGATCAGCTGGACCAGGTCGGCCGGGGTCAGGCCGTCCATGGCTTCGCCGAAGACCTGCGCCCCGACATTACGGGCAATGGTCACCAGTTCGATGCCCTCGGGAGTCAACCGGCTCAGCTTGGCGCGGCTGTCCTCGGGATGCACGAAGCGCTCGATCAGGCCGCGCTTTTCCAGGCGATCGAGGATGCCGCTGAGCGTCATGGCGTCGATGTCGAGGGCGCCCGACAGTGCCACCTGGGTGATGCCGTCCTGGCGGTGGATGGCGCCCAGCGCCTTCCATTGCGGCAGTGTCAGGCCATATTCCTTGGCGGCGATATCGAAGCGGCGGCGCAGCAGGCGCGTCGTGTCGTGCAACAGGGTGGCGATGGTGCGGGCCTGTTCCGGCAGCAATTTGCCCAGCATGCGCTCCCGGTCGGACTGATTTTCCATACGGCGCAATCCATAAGCGTACTTATTATAGCGGCACATATAGTAAGTGCACTTGCTAAGTCAATCGACGGTGGCTGTGGAACAGCCATGCACGGCGCGTGGCTGATGGCGTGGTGAATGTTCCGGCGGGCACAGGCCGCCATTTGCGCCGATCGACCGTGCCGGCGATCAGCCCAGTTCGAGGCTGGTGACGCCGAAGACCTGGTGCAGGGGCAAGGCGGGCGGCGCCCCGGCATACATGCGGGCAGTGGCAAAGCCGGGGGTAAAGCCCCGCTGCGCCAGCAGCGCCATCCAGGCGGTCTGTGCCTGTGGCACGTCGATCTGCACCGGCCCCTCGACCTGGTCGAGCAGCGCGGTGGCAGCATCGAGGTCGCGGGCAAAGACCGGGCCGAGCTTTTGCCCCTGCCGGCAGGGCCGCAGCACGGCATAGCCGGCCAGCGCCCCGTCCCGTACCACCGTCAGCAGGCGGTTGGGCGGCGCCAGCCAGGCGCGCAGGAAATTCGGCCGCGGCGCGGCAAAGCAGGCGGCATCATAGGCCAGGATCGCCTCGGTCGGGACGGGCGCCGCGACCGGCCCGGTCACGCCCCGCCCGCTCAGCGTCCCGCTCATGCGCACGCTCTGGTAGGCCGGCACAAAACCCATGCGGGTATAATTGGCCTGCTGCTCGGGCACGCCATCGAGGCCCATTGTGCGATCCCCCAGATAGGCCATGCCGGCGTCCCACACCGCCTTGCCATGCCCCTGCCCGCGCCAGTGCGGATGGCAGATATAGAGCCCGATAAAGCCGAAGCGCGCGTCATAGGCCACCGCGGCAATGGCGGCGACCATGGTATCGCCGGCAAAGGCGCCCAGGAAACCATGGGGGTCGGCCGCGTGGAAGGCGGCGCCATCGCCCAGGCCGGGATTCCAGCCCTCGTCCGCCGCCCAGTCGAGCAGCGTGCCGATCTCAGTCAGCGTCAGTCGGCGGATGGTGCGGCTCATGCGGGAGCAAATTCCTTGAGCGCCCCAATATAGGGCTTGGCCAAAGGCGCAGCATAGGCGCCGCGCTTGGAGGTGCGCAGGCCGAGAGCCACCAGCGCCTCGGCCTGCTTGACCGCGGCCCCGACCCCGTCGATGACCGGCAGGCCGAATTCCCGGCTCAGCGTATGCGCCAGATCGGCCATGCCCGCACAGCCCAGCACAATGGCCTCGGCATTGTCCTCGGCCATGGCGCGGACGATCTCGTTGCGCAGCTTGTCACGCGCACCCGAATTGGGGTCCTCCAGCGCCAGCACAGCAATATTGGCGGCCCGCACCCGCGCCCGCCCGGCCATGCCATAGCGCTGCACCAGTTCCTCGATGGGTACGCGCGAGCGCTCCATGGTGGTGACCACGGTAAAGCGCTTGGCGATGAAGCCGGCCACGGTCAGCGCCGCCTCGCAGATGCCGATCACCGGGATCTGCGCCATGGCCCGCGCCGCGTCGAGCCCGGTATCGTCGAAGCAGGCAATGACGGCGGCATGGGCCCCGGCCCGTTCGGCGGCAGCGATTTCCCTGAGCAGCCCGGGCAAGGCGAAGGCCTCGTCATAATAGCCCTCGATCGAGGCTGGCCCCATGCTCGAGGTCGCGGCAATGATCTCCGTCCCCGGCGCCACCACCGACCGCGCCGCGGCGGCAATGGTCAGCGTCATGCTGGCGGTCGTGTTGGGATTGACGACGAGGATGGTTGTCATGCGCGGGCCCGGCGTCGACCCATCAGCAGGATCACGCCGACGGTCACAAGGATGATGAGGAAGGAAAACACCGTGGTCACCGTGCCCAAAGCATAGAGCACCGGCGTGGTGACATTGGTGGTCATGCCATAGATTTCGAGTGGCAGCGTATTGGAACTGCCCGAAGTCATCAGCGTGCGGGCGAATTCGTCATAGCTCAGCGAAAAGCCGAACAGGCCGACGCCGATCAGGCTGGGAGCGATCATGGGCAGCACGACATGGGCAAAGGTCTGCCAGGCGCTGGCGCCGAGGTCGCGCGCCGCCTCCTCATAGCTGGGCGAAAAGCGGTTGAAGACGGCGAACATGATCAGGACCCCAAAGGGCAGCGTCCAGGTGAGATGGGCGCCAAAGGCCGAGCTGAACCAGGCGGGGCGGAAGCCGAGCTGCTGGAACAGCACGCCAATGCCCAGCGAGACGATGATCGAGGGGACCACCAGACTCGCGACGGTGAGATAGAACAGCGGCGTGGCGCCAACGAATTTACGCCGGAACGCGAGGCCGGCCAGCAGCGAGACCAGCACCGTGGACGCCATCACCATCAGCCCGAGCAGGAAGGAGCGGGTGAAACTGGCGCCGAAATCGCCCACCGCCTGGGTCTCGAACAGGTTGGCGAACCAGCGCAGCGAGACGCCATTGAGCGGAAAGGTCAGCCCGCCCTGCGGCCCCTGGAAGCTCAGGATGAACACGGCCGAGAGCGGCCCATAGAGAAACAGCACGAAGAGGCCGAAGAAGGCGGCGAGCACGTAAAAGCCGATACTGCGTTTTTCCCGGCCCATGTCACAGCTCCTTGCGAATGTCGACGATGCGCAGGATGCCCGCCACCATCAGCAGCACCAGCACCAGCAGCACGATCGCATTGGCAGCCGCCGCCGGATATTGCAGCAGGCTCATCTGGTTGCGCATCATCAGCGCCACCGATGCACTCTGGCCGCCTGACATCACCTGCACGGTGGAGAAATCGGCCATGACCAGCGTCACCACAAAGATCGAGCCGATGGCGATGCCCGGCTTGGCCAAAGGCAGGATGACATTCCAGATGATCTGCCAGTCGCGGGCACCGGCATCGCGCGCCGCCTCGACCAGGGAATGATCGATGCGCATCATGGTGTTGAAGATCGGGGTCACCATGAAGAGCGTGTAGAGGTGCACCATGGCCAAGATGACCGCGAAATCGGAATAGAGCAGCCATTCGACCGGCTGCTCGACAATGCCGGCGCCGACCAGGCCCGAATTGATCAGCCCATTGCGGCCGAGCACGGGGATCCACGAGATCATGCGGATGATGTTGGAGGTGAGGAAGGGCACGGTGCAGACCAGGAACAGCACCATCTGCGTCGTCGCCGAACGGACATGGAAAGCCAGGAAATAGGCGACCCAGAAGCCGACAAAGGCGGTGATGGCCCAGACAATGGCGGCGAATTTGAGCGTGTTGAGATAGGTCTTCCAGGTGACCCAGGAGCCCAGGCTTTCGGCATAGTTCAGGGTCATGAAATCGGGATACATGCCGGCAAAGTCGTAGTCCCAGAAGCTGACGACCAGCAGCAGCAGGATGGGCAGCGCTAGAAAGAAACCCAGGATCAGCAGCAGCGGCGTGGCCTGCAGATAGGGCGTAGCGCGGCTCAGCAGCGTGTTCATGTCTGATCGTTCTCCTGCTCGCAGTCTATGCCTCGCCTTGGCGGGGAGGATAACGCCGTGGCTCCCCTCCCCCCGCGAGGGAGAGGGAAGCCGAGTGTCGATGCTGCGTTTAGGCCGCGATGAACTCGTTCCAGCGGCGGACCATGTAGCGGTCTTCGTCCATCACCGAGTTCCAGCAGGCGACCTTGCCCATGCGTTCTTCGAAGGAGCCGCCGTCGCGCACGGCACCGGCCTTTTCCATCACCGTGCCATCGGGGGCGAGGATATCGCCCTGGGCCGGCTTGCCCTCGATCCAGTAGCCCCATTCATCGGCCGACATGTGTTCCTTGGCCGTGTCCATGGCTGCCGAGTAATAGCCCTGGCGGTTGAGATAGCCGCCGACCCAGCCCGACGTGTACCAGTTGATATATTCATAGGCCGCGTCGAGCTGGGCGCCCTGCAGATGAGCGGCCAGACCCAGGCCACCACCCCAGGAGCGGTAGCCTTCCTTGAGCGGCTGGTATTTGCAGGCAATGCCCTTGGAGCGCACGGCGGCCACGGCCGGCGACCACATGGACTGGATCACCACTTCGCCCGAGCTCATCAGGTTGACGCTCTCGTCAAAGCTCTTCCAGAAGGCGCGGAACTGGCCGTCCTGCTTGGCCTTGATCAGGAAATCGATGGTGGCATCGATCTCGGCGGTGGTCATGTTGCCCTTGTCGCCATATGTGATATTGCCCATGGCTTCCATGATCATGGCCGCATCCATGATGCCGATCGAGGGCACGTTGATGATGGCGGTCTTGCCCTTGAAGGCGGGGTCCATGATATCGGCCCAGGTGGTGATGTCGCGGCCAACCAGGTCAGGGCGGATGCCCAGCGTATCGGCATTGTAGATGGTGGGGACCATGGTGAACCAGCCGGTTTCGCCAGCGGCAAAGGTGGTGCTGTCGGGGCCATCGACGAAGCCCACGGTATGGGGCGCGGTGCCCTGGGCGATGACGCTGTCGGGCAGCAGCTTGCCGGTTTTGAACAGCGGCACGATCTTGTCGTAATAGGTCAGCCGGCTGGTATCCATGGGCTGGATGACGCCAGAGGGGAAGACCTTCTTGAGGATCCAGTATTCGATGTCGGCAATGTCATAGCTGTCGGGCTGGGTCACGGCGCGCTGGGCGGCGGCATCAGAGTCCGTTGCCGTCATTTCCAGCGTGATGCCGAGGTCTTCCTTGCACTTTTCGGCAATGGCATTGAGGTTGGACACGCCGGTGCCGAACTGGCGCAGCGTGATCGGGTTCTGCGCCCAGATGGTGGGGAAGCCGGTAATGGCGCCCGTGCCCAGCGCCGTGCCGGCCACGGCGGCAGCGCCGGTCTTGAGCAGGTTGCGGCGGGTGATGCCGGTCGTCTTGGTGGTCTCTGTCATAGCCTTGTCCCTGTTTGCTGGCTTTGGATTTTACGAATTGAGCGTGCCGAGGACGATGGCGTCTCCGGCATCCCAATGGAGGGGCACCGCATCGCCCACCGCGACGGGCGTCGCGTAAAAGGCGCGGTCGGTGATGATGGCGGTGAATTCGGCAATGCCGGCGCCTTCAATGGTGAGCTTGATCGTGGCGCCGCGATATTCGAGGTTGGTGACCAGGCCAGTAAAGCCGAGGCCCCTGACCTTGCTGTCGCCGATGCGGACGTGATCGGTGCGGATGGCGGCATCCACCACCGCGCCGACCGGCACGGGATCACCCGAGGCCGTGAATGTGCCGCCGCCGGGCACTTCGAAGGTGACGAGGCCATTGCTGGCGCTCACCGCCTTGCCGGCAATGACATTGTGGTCGCCCATGAAGCGGGCGACGAAACCGCTGGCCGGGCGTTCGAACACGTCGCGCGGGCTGGCCGCCTGTTCGATGCGGCCGTCATTCATCACCACGACCAAGTCGGCCAGGGCCATGGCCTCTTCCTGGCTATGGGTGACGTGGACAAAGGTGATGCCGAGTTGCTTCTGCAGTTTCTTGAGTTCGGCGCGCATGCGGATCTTGAGGAAGGGATCGAGCGCCGAAAGCGGCTCGTCGAGCAGCAGGGCCTCGGGGTCGGTGATCAGCGCCCGGGCCAAAGCCACGCGCTGCTGCTGGCCGCCCGAGAGCTGGGCCGGCCGGCGGTCGGCATAGGCTTCCATCTGCATCAGCCTGAGCATGTCGAGCGCCCTTGCCCGGCGCGTATCCCTGTCGACGCCGGCCATCTTGAGGCTGAAGGCGACATTGTCGACCAGGTCGAGATGGGGAAACAGCGCATAGGACTGGAACATCATGGCCGTGCCGCGCCGGGCCGGCGGCAGGTCGGTCACCACATTATTGCCCAGGCGGATGTCGCCGATGGAGACGCTTTCGTGCCCGGCAATCATGCGCAGGGTCGAGGATTTGCCGCAGCCCGAGGGCCCGAGCAGGCAGCAATAGGACCCTGCGGGGATGCGCAGCGAGATGGCGTCGACGGCCGTGGTCTTGCCGTAGATCTTGGATACCAGCGCCATTTCGATCTCGGCGGCTTTGGTCATGCAGCGTCCCCCGTCTTGCGAGACATGTCATGCATCTGCCGTGCCAAATCGGGCGCGCAAATCTAACCTGTTGAGGCGCCGCAAAATATCGATCGATCAGCGATGCCGATAAATTGCCCGATTCCGGCGAGCGCCCATATTTTGCTCAATCGAATGCAAGCTTCGCTGAAATTGTATGCAATCTTGGCGCCGATCGTGTGCGACATTTTTCTTTAATCGCCGGCCGATAGTTCCTATGAAGGAGCAGCAGGTGATTTCATGACGCTCGACCAATCCGCCATCCTCCCCCCCTTTGCCGGTGAAGACCGCGCCGCCACGATCCGCGACCATCTGCGCGACGCCATTGTCGACCGGCGGCTGGCGCCGGGGACAAAATTGTCGGAAGCCGAAGTGGGCGTGCTGTTCGATGTCAGCCGCACCGTCGTGCGCGCCGCTTTGCAGGCGCTGGCCTTTGAGGGCCTGGTCAAGACCGAACGCAATCGCGGCGCCTTTGTCGCCAATCCGTCGCCCGAAGAGGCCCGCCAGGTCTTCGAGTCGCGCCGGCTGATCGAGCCGGGCATTGCCCGCGCCGCGGCGGCAAGCGGGATCAGCGCGGTGGATCTGGCGCTGTTTGCGACGCTGCTGGCCGAGGAAACCAGGCTCCTCAGTGAACGCGGTCCGGTAGCGCGGCGGGCGGAAATCCGCGCCTCGGGCGATTTTCACCTGCTGCTGGCCAGCGTGGCCGGCAATGTCATCCTGCTGCGCTTCATGGAAGAGTTGGTGGCCCGCTCGTCGCTGGTGATCGCGCTCTATGGCAATTCGGGCGCCTCGAGCTGCGGCCATGGCGAGCACGCCGAGATCCTGGCGGCGCTTGAAACCGGCGATGGCGAGCGGGCGGCGGCGCTGCTGGTTGGCCATATCGACCATATCGAGGCCGATCTCGACCTGCGCAGTACCACCGGCCTGCCGCTGCGCGAGGCGCTGGCGCGCTAGCGTTTTTCAGTCATCATGCGTTCATGGCGGTGACCAGATGGCGGCAGAACGGCGCTAGAGCTTGTAGATGCGCTCGGCATTGCGGTGCAGCAGCTTTGCCTTCTCATCATCGCTGGCACCGGCAGTAATGGTGTTGGTGGCCTCGACCCAACGGGTCAGCGAGCCGGTCAGGCAGACCACCGGATGGTCACTCCCCCAGACCACCCGGTCCCAGCCGAAGGCGTGAATAATGTGCTCGACATAGGGGCGGATGGTGTCGACGGTCCAGTCCGCGCCGGCATAGGCCACCACGCCAGAAACCTTGGCCATCACATTGGGAAGCCTCGATATTCTGGTGATATCTTCACGCCATGGATCAAGTCCGGTGCCGGTAATGTCGGGCACGCCGCAATGGTCGAGGATAAAGGTCACGTCGGGGGCGCGCTCGGCCAGCATCTGGCCGATGGGCAACTGGTCGGCGCGGACACAGAGGTCGAAGCTCAGGTCGTAATCGGGCAGATGGCGGATGTTCTCGACGAAGAGGTCGGACTGGCTGAGGTCGTCGGCAGATTCGTGCAGGATGCGGCGCACGCCCTTCACGTGGGCATGCTCGCTAAGTCGTTCAATCTGATCGACAAAATTCATATGTTCCGGCCGGCAGGCGGCGATGGCACCGGCGATACGCGGCAGGGTCAGGACAAATTCGGTCTCGGCCAGCATGTCGGCTTCGGCGACATCGACTTCCATATGCAGCGCCGACTCAATCCCCAGTGGCAGCGCCTCGGCGAAATAGTCGTTGATATTCCAAGGCTTATCGATACTCGGCCGCTGGCTCAGCCAGGGATAGCGGAAGCGATCCGGATAGATCAAGTGCAGGTGCGTATCGATAATGCGCATGGTTTTTCTTTCCTCCCGGGGCGCCCGACCTTCGATCTCTCACACCCTTTTGCTGTTAAATGCTAGCACACTGAGAGCATTGAGCGTGACCTATCGCGCATCGTGCTACAGTCACCGTCCCACCCGACGCGCAGCCGACAAGAGGAATTCAGCATGGCCGACCTGACCGGTAAAATCGTTCTCATCACTGCCGCCGCGCAGGGCATTGGCCGGGCTTCCGTGGAAGCCTTCGTAGCGGCCGGCGCCCAGGTGATCGCCACCGATGTGAACGAAGCCAAGCTGGCCGAGCTTGCGGGCATGCACAATGTGACGACGCGGGTGCTCGACGTGCTGTCCGCGGAGGCCGTCAAGCAGGCGGTGGCCGAGATCGGGCAGATCGACGTGCTGTTCAACTGCGCCGGGGTGGTGCATTCGGGAACGGTGCTGGAGATGAGCGACGCCGATCTCGACTTCGCGTTCAACCTCAACATCAAGGCGCAGATCCGCACGGTGCAGGCCGTGCTGCCCCAGATGCTGGCGCGGCGGGACGGCGCCATCATCAACATGGCGACGGTGGCCAGCTCGGTCAAAGGCGTGCCCAACCGCGCCGCCTATACGATTTCCAAGGCGGCGGTGATCGGCCTGACCAAATCGATCGCCGCCGACTTCACCACCCAGGGCATTCGCGTCAATGCCATCTGTCCGGGCACGGTGGACAGTCCGTCGCTGCACGAGCGCTGGCACGCCACCGGCGACTTCGAGGCGGCCAGGGCCGCCTTCATCGCCCGCCAGCCGATCGGCCGCATTGCCCGGCCCGAGGAGGTGGCGGACCTGGCCGTGTACCTGGCCGGCGCCACCTATACGACAGGCCAGATCCACATCATCGATGGCGGCTGGACGGCCTGAAAGCGGCAGAAATGCTGGGGATATGCCGCGTGCAACGGCGCCGTCGAGGGGCCGGAAAACCGGGAGAAAACCATTCTCCCGGCGCCGCCACAATCCATCTTTACATATAATAGTACTTTATATAGCGTCCCCTCATCGCCGCAGGTGAACACACCGCAGCGACCATTTTTTGGGAGGACATCGTGACCATCATCACCAAGCTTGCCATCGCGGCAAGCCTCGCTACCGCTTTGACTTCTGTCAGCATCGCGCAGGAAAACCTCAAGGGCCTCGTCGTCGGCTTCAGCCAGATCGGCTCGGAATCGGGCTGGCGCGCCGCCGAGACCTCGGTGACCAAGCAGGAAGCCGAGGCGCGCGGCGTCGACCTCAAATTTGCCGATGCGCAGCAGAAGCAGGAAAACCAGATCAAGGCCATTCGCGGCTTCATCGCCCAGGGCGTTGACGCCATCATGGTGGCACCCGTCGTCGCCACCGGCTGGGACGATGTGCTGACCGAAGCCAAGGAAGCCGAAATTCCGGTGATCCTGCTCGATCGCGGCGTCGATGCGCCGGAAGACCTGTACCTGACCTCCGTGGCCTCCGACCAGGTCAAGGAAGGCCGCGTTGCCGGCGAATGGCTGGTGGCTGCGGTGGGCGACGCCGATTGCAAGATCGTCGAGCTGCAGGGCACCGTGGGCTCGACACCGGCGATCAATCGCAAGCAGGGCTTTGAAGAGGCCATTGCCGGCCATGCCAACCTGACCATTGCCCGCAGCCAGACCGGCGACTTTACCCGCTCCAAGGGCAAGGAAGTCATGGAAGGCTTCATCAAGGCGGAAAATGGCGGCGCCGACATCTGCGCGGTCTATGCCCATAATGACGACATGGCCGTTGGCGCCATCCAGGCGATCAAGGATGCCGGCCTCAAGCCCGGAACCGACATCAAGGTGGTTTCCATCGACGCCGTGCCGGACATCTTCGCCGCTATGGTTGCCGGCGAAGCCAATGCCACGGTCGAGCTGACCCCGAACATGGCCGGCCCGGCCTTTGACGCGCTGTCCGCCTATCTGGCCGACGGCACCGAGCCCGCCAAGTTCATCATCACCGAGTCCAAGCTCTATACGCCTGCTGACAATCCGCAGGGCGAATACGATACCCGCAAGGGTCTGGGCTACTAGGCCAAGACATCAGCGTCCAACCGCTGGTAGCATGCCCCGATCTGCCTCCCTCCCCCTTGTGGGGAGGGAGTGAGGGTGGGGGTTTCGGGCTGCCAGCATGCGTTCACGTCCATCGGCGTGCAGCGCCGCCAGCACCCCCACCCTTGATCCCTCCCCACAAGGGGGAGGGAGACGACTGAGAATGCGGTGGCACCAAAAAAGGATAGCGGCATGGCCGACAGCCAATACGTGCTCGAAGCGCGCGGCATCAGCAAGATTTTCGGCGGCCATATGGCGCTCGACAATATCGATTTCGGCCTGCGGGCCGGCGAAGTGCACGCGCTGCTGGGGGAGAATGGGGCCGGCAAATCCACGCTGATCAAGATCCTGACCGGCGCCTACCAGCCCGATGGCGGCACGGTGCTGGTCGATGCCGAAGTGGTGACACTGGACAATCCGCTGCATGCCCAGACCCATGGCATCGGCACGGTCTACCAGGAGGTCAACCTGCTGCCCAACCGCTCGGTGGCGGAGAACCTCTATCTCGGGCACCAGCCGACGCGCTTCGGCCTGGTCGACTACCGCAAGATGGAAGCCGACGCCCGGGTGCTGCTGACGCGCTACGGGCTCACGCTCGACCCCGGCAGCGAGCTGGGCAGCCATTCGGTGGCGGTGCAGCAGATCGTGGCCATTGCCCGCGCGGTGGCACTGTCGGGCAAGGTGCTGATCCTGGACGAGCCCACGGCCAGCCTTGACCGGCACGAGGTCGAACGCCTGTTCGAGGTGATCGGCGAGCTCAAGCGTTCGGGCCTCGCCATCATTTTCATCACCCATTTCCTCGACCAGGTCTTTGCCATTGCCGACCGCGTGACGGTGCTGCGCAATGGCCGGCTGGTGGAGACGCGCATGCTCGATACGCTCAACCGCACCGATGTGGTGCGGCTGATGCTGGGCAAGGACATTGCCTTCAATGGCGCAACGGACCTCGAGCCGGAAGCGGCAAACAATGAGGTGCTGCTCGACTTTGCCGGCTTTGGCCGCAAGGGGACGGTGCATCCCTTTGACCTGACCATCCACAAGGGCGAGGTGATCGGGGTGGCGGGCCTGCTGGGGTCGGGACGGACCGAGCTGGCGCGCATCATGTTCGGCGCCGATCCGGCCGACCAGGGCAGCGTGACGATCGCCGGCAAGCCCAGCAGCATCCGCCATACCAGCGACGCCATCGGCCACCGCTTCGGCTTCTGTCCGGAGGACCGCAAGGCCGAGGGCATTTTCGGCGAGCTGTCGGTGCGGGAAAACATCGTCATTGCGCTGCAGGGCAAGCTGGGCTGGTTCCGCGCCCTCAACCGCGACGAGCAGCTCGAAATCGCCGGCGACTTTGCCGAGTCCATGGACATCCGCGCCGCCTCGCTCGACATGCCGGTCAAGCTGCTGTCGGGCGGCAACCAGCAGAAGGTGATCCTGTCGCGCTGGCTGGCCACCGACCCGGCCTTCCTGATCCTGGACGAGCCGACGCGCGGCATCGATGTCGGGGCGCATGCCGAAATCGTCCGCACCATCAACCGGCTGCGCGACGATGGCATGGCCATGCTGGTGATCTCGTCCGAGCTCGACGAGGTGGTGGCCTATAGCTCGCGCATCGTGGTGATGCGCGACCGGCAAATGGTCGCCGAACTGCGCGGCAAGAACATCAATCCCGGGGTCATCGTGCAAGCCATCGCCAATCACCCCGACGAGGCCGTGTCATGAAGCGGCTGCGCCTCGAACGCCTGGCCAATCCGCAGCTGATCGCGCTGGTCAGCGTCCTGCTGCTGAACTGGCTGCTGTTTCCCAATTTCTTCAACGTCACCTGGCAGGACGGGCGGTTTTTCGGCAGCTTCATCGACGTGCTCAACCGCGGCGCGCCGGTAGCTATTCTCGCCGTCGGCATGACCGGGGTGATCGCCACCAAGGGTGTGGATCTCTCTGTCGGCGCCATCATGGCGGTGTGCGGCGCGGTGGCCGCGACCATGGTGGTGTCCGGCTATCCGGCGCCGTTGGCCGTGGCTGCAGCCCTGTCGGTGGGCCTGCTCTGCGGTTTGTGGAACGGCTTTCTGGTGGCGGTGCTCGATATCCAGCCCATCGTTGCCACGCTGGTGCTGATGGTGGCCGGGCGCGGCATTGCCCAGCTGATCACCGAAGGCTCGATCGTCACGTTCAATGACCCGGCGCTGATCTTCATCGGCACCGGCTCATTCCTGGGCTTTCCCATGGCGGCCGTCATTGCCGTGGTGCTGATGGCTGCGGTGACGCTGCTGGTGCGGCGCACCGCTATTGGCCTTTTCGTCCAGGCCATCGGCGTCAACCGCGCTGCCGCCTCGCTGGCCGGCATTCGCAGCCGGATGCTGCTGATGCTGGTCTATAGCCTGTCCGGATTTTGCGCGGCGATTGCCGGCGTCGTGGTGGCCGCCGATATCCGCGGCGCCGATGCCAACAATTCCGGGCTCTGGCTGGAGCTCGACGCCATCCTGGCCGTGGTGATCGGCGGCACCTCGCTGCTGGGCGGCAAGTTCTCCATTCCCATGGCGGTGGTCGGCGCGCTGATCATCCAGGCGATGAATACCGGCATCCTGGTGTCAGGCTTTCCGCCCGAATTCAACCTGGTGGTCAAGGCGGGGATGATCATCCTGATCCTGCTGATCCAGTCGCCCTATGCCGCCCTGCCCTTCCAGCGCCGCACGCCCCTCCCGAGCAAGGCAGTCGCCAAATGAAACGCAGCCTGCGCCCCCTTGCCGCCACGGCGGTGATCTTCGTGATCGCCTATGCCATGAGCGTGCTGCAGTTTCCCAACATGCTGTCGACCCGCGTGCTGGGCAATTTCCTCACCGACAATGCCTTTCTGGGCATTACCGCGGTGGGCATGACCTTTGTCATCATTTCGGGCGGCATCGACCTGTCGGTGGGCGCGGTGATCGGCTTTACCGGCGTGCTGATCGCGGTGCTGGTGAGCTGGCTGGGCTTTCACCCGCTGGTCGCCTTTGCCATCGCGCTGGGCGTGGCCGGGCTGTTCGGCGCGGCGATGGGTTTTACCATCCACTATCTGCAGGTACCGCCCTTCATCGTCACGCTGGCGGGCATGTTCCTGGCGCGCGGCGGCGCTTCCATCATTACGCAGGACTCGGTGCCGATCCGGCACGAATTCTACGCGACGCTGGGCGACCTGATGATCCGCCTGCCCGAAGGCGGCAGGCTGAGCTTTATCGGCCTGCTGATGATCGCGGTGTTCCTGGGCGGGGCACTATTGGCGCACCGCACCAAGTTCGGCTCCTATGTCTATGCGCTGGGCGGCAATCCCGTATCGGCCTCGCTGATGGGCGTGCCGGTGGCGCAGACCACGGTGCAGATCTATATGCTGTCGAGCATGCTGGCGGCCTTGGCGGGAATCGTGTTCTCGCTATACACCTCGGCCGGATATCCGCTGGCCGCGGTCGGCGTGGAGCTGGACGCCATCAGCGCGGTGGTGATCGGCGGTACGTTGCTGACGGGCGGGTATGGGTTTGTGCTGGGCACGTTTGTGGGCGTGATGCTGCTGGGCCTGGTGCAGACCTACATCATCTTTGACGGCACGCTGTCGAGCTGGTGGACCAAGATCGTCATCGGCGTGCTGCTGTTCCTGTTCATCGTGCTGCAGCGCATTATATTCGCGGCCTCCACCCCCGGAGAGAAGTCGCCCGAGAAAGCGTAGCATGATCGAAGCAGGCAGCCTTATTCGCTCCCTATCCGGGCGACCCGCTGCACGGAACTTCCATACCTTCGTCATCAACGAGATCGGGCTGGGCATCGTCACCGGAGCGTTTCCGGTCGGCTCGATCCTGGCCAATGACGCAGTGATGATGGAGACCTATGGCGTGTCGCGCACGGTGCTGCGCGAGGCGCTGAAGACGCTCGAGGCCAAGGGCATGGTGGAGGCGCGGCCCAAGGTGGGAACCCGCGTCACCCCGACCAGCCGCTGGAGTTTTTTCGACCCGCAGGTGCTGAGCTGGCACTTCTATGCCAAGCCGGACCAGCGCTTTTTCGAGAGCCTGTTCGACGTGCGGGGGGCGCTGGAAAGCCGGGCGATCGCGCTGGCCAGTGCGCGGCGCACGGCCGAGCATGTGCGACTGATGAAATACTGGCTGCACCAGATGGACCTGGCCGAAGGGAATCTGGAAGCCCATGGCCTGTCGGCGCTGGAAATCCACCGCACCATTGCCGAGGGCTCGGGCAATGCCCTGCTCCGCTCGGTGACCGGCATTGTCGAGCTGACGCTGGCGCTGGCGCTCAAATCGCTGGATGGGGCGAGCACGGCCCCCTATTGCGCGGCCTCGCTGGCGGCCCATACGGCGCTGGTCGGCGCCATCGAGGCGGGCGCAGCAACGGCGGCGGCTCGGGCGGGCGAGGCGGTGATCGTGCTCGACAATGCGCGGGCCATGACGCTGTGCTGAGGCCGCGCATGGGGCCGCGCGGCAGCTTTTCCAAGCGGCTCATGGGGTTGTCGTGACCGTCCGCATCATCAGATCCAGGCTGCCACAACGCGTTTTGCATACGAATGCAAAAAGCAATTGCATTCGTATGCAGGCTCCCTTACCAATTGTGACGTGCGGAAGACAAAGGGCCGGTGCGGGACCGATTGGACTTGTGTCGACCGCGGGAGCGTAGATCATCAAACAGGGGATGGCGGGCGCATCTGGCCGTTGGACAGTGCAGACCGCTCATCAGGAGAACCAAATGAAGCTTATGTTGAAGACGACAGTCTGCCTGGCTGCCATGTGCCTCAGCGCCGGGGCGGCCTTTGCAGACTGCGGGATCGAAGGCACCGGTTCGGTGCGGATCCTGTCCAACGATTTCGAGGCACTTCGCCTGATCAATACCACGGCTGAAGAGTGCGCTGCCGACGGCATCACCGTGACCGCCAATGCCAATGCCGAGCACAAGAACCTGCAGGTTCCCGCGCTCTCGATCAACCCGGCCGAATATAGCGTTGCCGTGGTGGCCAACAATTCCATCGTGCCGCTGCTCAATGACGACCTGATCCGTCCGCTGGACGATCTGGTGGCCCAGTATGGCCAGGACCTGCAGCCCAACCAGCTGATCACCATCGACGGCAAGGTGATGGCCGTGGCCTTCATGGGCAATGCCCAGCACCTGTTCTACCGCAAGGACATCCTGGACGCGGCCGGCGTTGCTGCCCCGACCTCCTATGAGGACATGCTGGCGGCAGCCGAAAAGATCAAGGCCTCGGCCGCCATGGACTATCCCATTGCCGCCTCGGTCAAGCCAGGCTGGGATCTGGCCGCTGAATTCGTCAATGCCTATCTGGGCACCGGCGGCGAGTTCTTCGCGCCCGGCACGGCCGATCTGGCGATCGACAACGAGAATGGCCTCAAGGTCCTCGAGACCATGCGGGCGCTGACCGCCTATATGGACCCCGACTACCTGACCTTTGACGCGAACTCGATCAAGGCCGAATACGAAGCCGGCAATACCGCCATGATGGTGGAATGGGGTTCGCTGGCCGGCGCTACCATCGACGCGGAAGGTGCAGCCGAAGGCGTGGTGGAAAACACCGTGCTGGCGGCAGCCCCGACCATTGGCGGCGGCAGCATCCCGGCCGTCGCGCTGTGGTGGGATGGTTTCACCATTGCCAAGAACATTTCCGATGAAGACGCCGCCGCCTCGTTCCAGGCCATGGTGCATGGCATCAGCCCGGAAATGGTTGCCGCCAATCCCGGCGTCGCCACCTGGCTGGTCGCCGGCTACGAACCCGGCCCGGCTGCCGTGGGCGTGATCGCCACTGCCAATGCCGGCGCCCGTGCCTATCCGATGCAGCCCTATATGGGCCTGCTGCACACGGCGCTGTCGAGCGAACTGGCCGAGTTCATGGCCGGCACCGAAGACGCCGCCCAGGCCCTGGCCGACGTCAAGGCCGCCTATGACACGGCTGCGCGCGAAGGCGGCTACCTGTAAGCATGACATGACCGGTGGGGCGTCCCTGGCGCCCCACCGACCCGTTTGCGCCTCCCTAGAGGAGGGGCGTCGACTGAGCCCACAGCTCAGCGCGTACTCGCCAGTTCGCTTTTGGAGAGGCTTGATGCCACACAAGACATTCTTCGCCTTCATCCTCCCCTCGCTGATCGCGATGGTGCTGTTCATCGCCCTGCCGATCGTCTCGGTGGTGATCCAGAGCCTGCATGTCGAGCATCCGCGCGTGCTGGTGGAAGTGCAGAACTGCCAGCCCTTTGGCGGCTGCACCACCGATGTGCGGGTCGATACCGCCGCCATGGCGGCGCTGCGCGCAGAGCAGCCGCTGGGCCAGTTCAACGGCTTTGGCACCTATCTCAACCGCGGCCATCTGGCGGTTGCCGAAATCGGCGAGATCCTGTCGAACCATAGCGGGTTGGGCGATGTGGTGAACCGCATCTACAACCTGCCCTTCTACAAGGCGCTGGCCTTTACCCTGGTGTTCTGCTTCGTGGTAACGCCGCTGGCCATGGGCCTGGGCTTTCTCATTGCGCTGGCGGTCAATGCCATTCCCAAGGTCATCAAGGGCCCGGTGATCTTCTTTTCGCTGCTGCCGATGATCATTACCCCGCTGGTGGGTTCGCTCATCCTCTACTGGATGATCCAGTCCAACGGCATTATCGGGGCGAGCCTGCAGCACCTGTTCGACGACCCGACCCTGTCGCTGCGCCAGTCGCCGGCGCTGACCTGGGCGTCGCTGCTGTTCTATGGCGTCTGGACCAATGCGCCGTTCAGCTTCGTCGTATTCTATGCCGGGCTGCAGACCGTGCCGCATGACACGGTGGAATCGGCGATGATCGATGGCGCCAGCCGCTGGGAACGCATCCGCTATGTCATCATCCCGCATCTGATGCCGCTGGCCACCTTTGTGGCGCTGGTACAGCTGATGGACAATTTCCGCGTCTTCGAACCCATTGTCGGCTTTTCCGCCGAGTCCAGCGCGACCTCGCTGAGCTGGCTGATCTTCAACGACCTCAGCGGCGATGCGCAGCTGTTCGGCTCGGCCGGCGCCACCTCGGTGCTGACCATTGCCGGCGTCATCGTCCTTCTCATGCCGGTGCTGATCCGCACCTGGCGCGACTTCAACCACAAGGTGGTGTGACCATGTCCGACGCTGTACAGGCCCAACGCCGCCCGCTGCCGCTGCTGCTGATCATCAGCGCCTTCCTCGTCATCTGGGTGATCCTGGCTGCCTTCCCCTTCATCTGGACGGTGTGGGGATCGTTCAAGGTCGAGCCGGATTTCTTCTCGCGCGAGAGCTGGTGGCACGCCATTTTCGGCACTTATACTCAGAGCCAGACCGGCAGCGCCTTTACCGGCGACGGCTATCACGGCGCCTGGGTGACGCGCGAATTCTGGCGCGCCGTGATGAACACGGCCATCGTCACCGTCTCGGTCACCGTGATCTCGCTGACGCTGGGCACGCTGGGGGGCTATGCGCTGGCGCGGTCCGGGCACCGCTATGCGTTCTGGATTCTGATCGCGGCACTGGTGTTCCGCGCCATGCCGCATATCACCCTGGTCTCAGGTTATCTGCTGCCCTTCTTCCAGCTCAATATCTGGGGCGTGCTGCCCACCTCGATCATCGTGCTGGTGGCGATCAACCAGCCGTTCACGCTGTGGATGCTGCACTCGTTCTTTCTGTCCATCCCCAAGGATCTCGACGAGAGCGCCATGGTGGACGGCTGCACGCGGTTCCAGGCCTTCCGGATGGTGATCATTCCAGTAATGTGGCCCGGCGTGGTGACGACGGGGCTGTTCAGCTTCCTGCTGGCCTATAACGACTTCGCCGTCACCTCGATGCTGCTCAGCGCCGACAACCAGACCATGGTGCCCAAGATTTCCAGTTTCCTCGGCTCGGTGCAGGAGCAGGGCAATGTCATGTATGCCGTGGCCGCCGTGGTCTCGGCGACGGTGCCGCTGTTCATCCTCGTGCTCTTCTTCCAACGCCAGATCGTCAGCGGATTGACCGCCGGCGCAGTGAAAGGCTGATCCCATGGCTCAGATCCGTCTCAAGAACGTCTCCAAGCGCTGGAACAGCTTTGTCGGCGTCAAGGATTTCAATCTCGACATTGCCGACCAGGAGTTTCTGGTGCTGCTGGGGCCCTCGGGCTGCGGCAAGACCACCACCATGCGCATGATCGCCGGCCTCGAAGACATTACCGAAGGCGAGATCTGGATCGGCGACCGGCTGGTCAACAAGCTCGAGCCCAAGGATCGCGACATCTCCATGGTGTTCCAGAGCTACGGGCTCTATCCGAACATGACGGTGTACGAGAATATCCGCTTCCCCCTCAAGGTGCGCAAAGTTCCGCAGGAGCAGCATCATGAACGGGTGATGGCGGCGTCCAAGATGGTCGAGCTCGACGACTTCCTGCAGCGCCGCCCGGCCGCCCTGTCGGGCGGGCAGCGGCAGCGCGTGGCTTTGGCCCGCGCCATTGTGCGCGAGCCCAATGCCTTTCTGATGGACGAGCCGCTGAGCAACCTCGACGCCAAGCTGCGCGTATCGACGCGGGCGCAGATCAAGAACCTGCACCACACCCTCAAGCGCACCACCATCTATGTGACGCATGACCAGATCGAGGCGATGACGCTGGCCGATCGCGTGGTGGTGATGAGCAAGGGGCTGATCCAGCAGGTCGGCACGCCGATGGATATCTATGACCGGCCGGCCAATACTTTCGTGGCCAGCTTTATCGGCTCGCCGGCCATGAACCTGATCAAGGGCACGATCAGTGATGGCGTGTTCACGGCAGAGCGGATCCGCATCGAGGGCCTGTCCAAGGCCGTCAATGGCCCGGTGACGCTGGGTTTCCGCGCCGAAGATGCCAGCCTGGCCGAGGCCAGTGGCCAGATCGAGGCGCCGATCTATACGGTCGAGCTGCTGGGCGAAGCCACCATGCTGTCGATGCGGGTGGCCGGCGAGCTGATTTCGATCAAGGTGAGCAAGGACTATCGCGCCGAAATCGGCGAGCTGGCCCGGGTCAACATCGCCGCTACCGCCTGCCACCTGTTCGACGAGGCCAGCGGCGTGCGGCTGGAGCATGCCCAATAATGTGCTGCCCGGAGCGCCGACCGTGAGCCCCCTGCCCCCGGACGGCAGTGCCGACCTGCGCGCGCGGCTGGAAGCGGCCGGCATCAGCCTGTCGGCGGCCGAAACCGACAGCGTCGCCACGCTGGCCGACTGGCTGCATGACGGGCTTGCCCGGCTGGATACCGATGCCCATGAGGCGGCGCCCGAGCGTATCGTGCCGGCCCTGGATGCCGACACCCTGCTGGACTCCGACCTCTTTGCCCAGGGCCAGGCGCTGCGCGACGGCAGCATCACGGCCGTGGCGCTGACCCGCGCCTATCTGGCGCGCATTGGCCGGCGCGACCCGGCTTTTCGCGCCTTCTACGCCATCAGCGAGACGCGCGCCCTGGCCGATGCGGCACAGGCCGATGCCGACTTTGCCGCGGGCGTGGATCACGGCCCGCTGCAGGGCATTCCCGTGGGCATCAAGGACATGATCGACCTGGCCGGATTGGCCACCACGGCCAATGCGCCCGGCAGGGCCGAGGCGATTGCCGGCAGCGATGCCGCGGCCGTAGCGCGGCTGGCCGCGGCCGGTGCCGTACTGATCGGCAAGACCGCCACCTATGAATGGGGCACGGTGGGTCCCGACAGCGGCGGGCTGTTTCCCCCTGCCCGCAATCCCTGGAGCCTGGCGCATATTACCGGCGGCTCGTCCTCGGGCAATGGCGCGGCGATTGCCGGCGGCCTGCTGCGCGTGGCGCTGGGCGGGGATACTGGCGGCTCGCTGCGCGGCCCGGCCTTCTATTGTGGCGTGGTTGGCCTCAAACCCACTTTTGGCAGCGTGCCCGTCGAGGGGGCGCTGGCCATGTCGCCCAGCATGGATCATGTCGGCCCGATGGCGGCCAGCGTGGCCGAGGCCGCGGTCATGCTGGACGCCATTGCCGACAGGGGCGCGGCGCCCGCCGCTGCCGCCTGGCTGGGACGACCAGTCACCGGCCTGCGCATCGGCTATGCCCGCAACTGGTTTGCGCATGATCCGCAGATCATGCCGGCCGTGCTGGCCGCCATGGATGCAGCGGCATCGACCCTTTCGCAGCTGGGCGCGGTGATCGAGGAGATCGAGCTGCCCGACTATGCCGCCATCGAGGTGGCGGCGGCGGCGATCCTGCACAAGGAGAGCTTTGACTATCACGCTGCGGCCTTGCGCGATCAGCCGCAGGCCTATGGCAGGCGGGCTTTTCTGAGTCTCGTCACCGGCGTGGCCATCAGCGATGCCGAGCTCGCGGCATCGCGCCAAGCCGGACGCGCCTTCAGCGCGGCGGTGGATCAGTTGCTGGGGCAGCACGACGCCCTGCTCACGGTCGGCGCGCTGACCACGGCCCTGCTGGCGGCGCCGTTCGAGGAGGAGGCTGTGTGGACGCCCATGCGCACCATTGGCTTCAATGTCAGCGGCCATCCGGTGCTGGCCATGCCGATTGGCCTGCATGACGGCCTGCCCATCGGCATGCAGCTGATCGGCAGGCATCATGACGAGGCGCGCATCGTGCAGATCGGCCACGCCTTCGAGCGGGCCACCGATCACGCCCTGCAGCGGCCGCCTTCCCTCACCTGACACCATTGCCGGCATGTCCGGCGGTTTCTATTTGCATACGTATGCAACAATGCTATAACTGACGAAAAGGAGCGCTTCATGGCGATTTGGCTCAAACGCGGCAAGGATGTAGAGGCACGCGCCGAGGCGGACCGCCAGGTTCGCATCACGGTCGAGACCATTCTCGGCGATATCGAAAAGCGCGGCGATGCCGCGGTGCGCGAGCTCAGCCAGAAGTTCGACAAATGGGACCGCACCGATTTCCGCCTCAGCCAGGCCGAAATCGATGACTGCCTCAACCAGCTCACCGACCAGGACCTGATCGACATCGAGTTCGCCCAGACCCAGGTGCGCAATTTCGCCCAGGCGCAGCGCGCCACCATGACCGACCTGACGGTCGAGACGCTGCCCGGCGTCACGCTGGGCCACAAGCATGTGCCGATCACCAATGTCGGCTGCTATGTGCCCGGCGGCAAGTATCCGCTGCTGGCATCAGCGCATATGTCGGTGATCACCGCCAAGGTGGCCGGCTGCGCGCGCGTCATCACCTGTGCGCCGCCCTTCCATGGCAAGCCGGCCCCCGCCGTCGTTGCTGCCCAGGCCATGGCCGGCGCCGACGAAATCTATGTGCTGGGCGGCATCCAGGCGATCGGCGCCATGGCCATTGGCACCGAAAGCATCGAGCGCGTCGACATGCTGGTGGGCCCGGGCAATGCCTTTGTCGCCGAAGCCAAGCGGCAGCTGTTCGGCCGCGTCGGCATCGACCTGTTTGCCGGACCGACCGAGACGCTGGTGATTGCCGACGAGACGGTGGACGGGGAAATCTGCGCCACCGACCTGCTCGGCCAGGCCGAACACGGCCCGACCAGCCCAGCCATCCTGCTGACCAATTCGGAAAAGCTGGCGCGCGATACCATGGCCGAGATCGAGCGGCTGCTGACCATCCTGCCGACCGCCGATATTGCCCGCAAATCCTGGGACGACTTCGGCGAGGTCATCGTCTGCGACAGCTATGAGGAGATGCTGGCCATCGCCGATCACATCGCCTCCGAGCATGTGCAGGTGATGACCGACCGGGACATGTGGTTCCGCGACAAGATGAGCAATTACGGCGCATTGTTTCTGGGCCCGCGCACCAATGTCGCCTATGGTGACAAGGTCATCGGCACCAATCACACACTGCCCACCATGAAGGCGGCGCGTTACACCGGCGGCCTATGGGTGGGGAAGTTCATGAAGACCTGTACCTGGCAGACCGTCACCACCGACGCGGCCTCGGCCATGATCGGCGAATATGGCTCGCGCCTTTCCATGCTGGAAGGCTTTGTCGGCCATGCCGAGCAGGCCAATGTGCGGGTACGCCGCTATGGCGGTCGCAACGTGCCCTATGGTACCGGCGCGGCGCCCCGCACGGAGGCAGCGCAATAGCATGACCCTGCCCCGCACCCCCAGCTTCCGGCTTGACGGACGGCGCGCCCTGGTGACCGGCGGCACGCGTGGCATCGGGCTGGGGGCCGCGGTGGCACTGGCCGAGGCCGGCGCAGCGGTGACCATTGCCGCGCGCACGGCAGCCGATGTGACGCTGGTGGTCGACCAGTTCGCCGAAGCGGGTCTGGCAGCCGAGGGCGTGGCCATCGACATTACCGATACCGACGCCGTCCGCGCTTTCGTGGAAGAAGTCGAGCCGTTCCAAGTGCTGGTCAATTCGGCCGGAACGGGGCGGCATTCAAGTTTTGCCGAGATCACGCCGGACAGCTACCAGGCGGTGATGAACCTCAATGTCGCGGCGACGCTGTTCGTGTCGCAGGCGGTGGTGGGGCGGCTGCGCGCAACCGGGCAGCCCGGCTCGATCATTCATATTTCCTCGCAGATGGGTCACGTCGCCGGGCCGGACCGGGCGGTCTATGCCGCCAGCAAGTTTGCTGTTGAAGGCCTCAGCAAGGCCATGGCGATCGAGCTGGGGCCGCTTAATATCCGGGTCAATACGGTGTGCCCGACCTTTATCGAGACCGACCTGACGGCCAAGAACCTCAGCGACCCCGATTTCCGCGCCTGGGTGCTCTCCAAGATCGTGCTGGGCCGGCTGGGGCGCATCGAGGACCTCATGGGGCCGATCGTGTTCCTGGCTTCCGACGCGTCGGCATTGATGACGGGAGCTTCTCTACTGGTGGATGGCGGATGGACATCGGCGTAAAAAAACCGGGCGTCACCTCCTCCCAGGTGGCCGAACATGCGGGCGTGTCGCAGTCGGCCGTGTCGCGCACCTTTACGCCGGGCGCCTCCATCTCGCCCAAGACGCGGCAGAAGGTGCTGGCCTCGGCCAAGACACTGGGCTATCGGCCCAATGCCATTGCCCGCTCGCTGATCACCAGCCGCTCGCGCATCATCGCCGTGGTCATGGCCTATCTGGAAAACCTGTTTTACCCCGACGTGCTCGAAGAACTGGGCCGGGCGCTGGCGGCGGAGAACTATCACCTGCTGCTGTTTACCGGCTTCATGGATCGCGACAGCGATCCGGTCTTTGACCAGCTGATGCAGTATCGCGTCGACGGCATCATCCTGGCCTCGACCTCGCTGTCATCCGAACTGTCGGAAGAATGCGCCACGGCCGGCATTCCCGTCGTGCTGTTCAACCGCACCACCGAGCGCGATGCAGTCTCGAGCGTGACCACCCGCAACCGCGAGGGCGGCAAGCGCATCGCCGAATTCCTCGTGGCGGGCGGCCATACCAGCTTTGGCTATATTGCCGGGCTGGAAAACTCCTCGACCAATCGCGACCGCCAGCAGGGCTATGTCGAGGCCCTGGCGGCGCATGGCTTTGTCGATGTCATTGTCGGGACCGGCAATTATTCGCGCACCGACGCGCAGGATGCGGCGCGGGCCATGCTGTCGCGCCCCGACCGGCCGCAGGCGCTGTTCGTCGCCAATGACCATATGGCCGTGGCCGTGATGGACGTGGCACGCTACGAATTCGGGCTGAAGATTCCCGAGGACCTGTCGATCGTGGGCTATGACGATGTCGGCCCGGCGCGCTGGACTTCCTATGGTATTACCTCGATGAGCCAGCCGCTCAAGCGCATGGTGGAAGCCACGGTGGATATCCTGATGGACCAGATCGCCAGCGGCGAGATCGAGGCCGAGCACCGCATCCTCAATGGCGAGCTGATCGTGCGCACCTCGGCAAGGCTGCCAGGCAGCGGCATTGTCGAGCGCGACGGCCAGCAGATCTACCGGCCCAAGGAGGCATGATGACTGTCCTCCTCCCTGCCCGACCCGCCCGGCGCGGAACCAACAACCCTGCAGCGTGTCTAGCGCGCGCTGTGCATACGAATGCAAAATCTATCCCCGTTTGCGCGTGAAAGGACGACCCCATGACCAAGTGGACCCAGACTGAAATGGAAAAGCGCCTGGTGCGCTATGCGGACCTCAAGGGCCTGCGCAATGCGTTTATCGACGCGCGCACGCCCGGCTCCGACCGCAAGGAAAACTTCACCATCATCGGACCGGGCGTTTCCGAGAACAAGGCGCAGGTGGTGCATATCCCCGAGGCACACGGCTTCAACTTCGGCGCCGCCCGCCAGCCCTTCGGCTGCACCAATAGCCAGCACAGCCACCTGACGGCCGAGACCTTCCTGGTCCATACCGGCAAGTGGCGCTTCGTCTTCGGCGCCAACAAGGACGAGGGCTATCTCGACGTCGAGCCAGGCGATGTGGCCACCGTGCCGACGCATATGTTCCGCGGCTTCGAGAAGCGCGACGAGGGCACCGGCTTCCTCGCCGTGGTGCTGGGCCATGACGATCCGGGCAAGGTGGTCTGGGCCCCCAGCGTCTTCAAGATGGCCGAGGATTTCGGCCTCAAGCTGCTCAAGGGCGGCAAGCTGGTCGATACCACGCTGGGCGAGACGGTGCCCGAGGGCGCCGAGCTGGAGCAGCCCCCGAGCGCGGAAAAGCTCAAGGAACTGGCGACTCCGCCGATGGAGGAGCTGGCCAAGTATTACCTGCCGCATGCCAAGATGGCCGGCAATCCGAACTCGCCGCTGGCCAGCGAGGGTGTGGAAGAAGCTGCGCTGATCGGCGATGTGGATGCGGCGGACGGCTTTGCTGCCGGCCCGATTGTCGGCCACTGGCAGCATGGCTTCGCGCTGCGCCGGCTCAAGCTCGAAACCGGGGCCAGCATTGCGCCCCATAGCCGCAGCGAGCAGGAAGTGATCTTCGTGCAGTCCGGGACGCTCGAGTTCAACTGGGCCGAGGGCAAGCTGATCCTGGGCGCCGGCGATACCTTGACCGTGCCGGTTGGCCTCGTGCATGGCTTCCGCAACCCGGCTTCGGCCGAGGCGATCGCCTTTGTCATCCGCGGTTCGGCAGCCCCCGCCGCCCCGCAATTCGCCACCGCCCAGGCCGCAGAGTAACCCATATGACCCACAAGATCCTCACCACTCATGTCGGCTCGCTGCCGCGTTCCAAGCAGGTGACGGACCTTGTGTTCGCGCGTGAGGCCGGCGTCCCCATCGAGGAGGCCGGCTTCAACCAGATCATTGCCGCGGCAGTCGACGATATCGTCGCCAAGCAGAAGGCGGCCGGCATTGGCCTGCCGTCGGATGGCGAGATGAGCAAGATCAGCTACGCCACCTATATCAAGGACCGGCTGACCGGCTTTGACGGCGACAGTTCGCGCCAGCCGCCGGCCGATCTGGAGCTGTTCCCGAGCTTTCTCAAGCGCCAGGCCAATAGCGGCGGCACGCCGACCTATCGCCGGCCCAAATGCGTCGGCGAGATCTCCGTCAAGAGTCTGGAACCGCTCAAGGATGACGTCGACAATTTCCAGGCGGCGCTGAGCACGCATGGCTATGCCAAGGGCTTCATGAATTCGGCGACGCCGGGCGTCATCGCGCTGTTCCAGCCCAATGAGTTCTATGCCAGCCAGGACGACTATCTCGAGGCGGTGGCCGAGGGCATGCGGGTGGAATATGAGGGCATTGTGGAAGCCGGCTTCGTGCTGCAGCTCGATGCGCCCGATCTCGGCCTGGGCCGGCACATGATGTACAAGGACCTCGACGATGACGGCTTCGTTGTTGCCGCGGGCCGGCATATCGAGGTGATGAACCACGCGCTGCGCAACATTGCCGGCACCGATGTGCGCATGCATGTGTGCTGGGGCAATTACGAGGGCCCGCATGTCTGCGACATCGCGCTCAAGAAAATCCTGCCCAGCCTGCTCAAGGCCAAGCCGCGGGCGCTGCTGTTCGAGGGCGCCAATCCGCGCCATGCGCATGAATGGATCGACTGGAAAAATGTCGACCTGCCGGACGATTATGTGCTGATCCCCGGCGTCATCGACTCGACCTCCAACTTTGTCGAACATCCCGAGCTGATCGCGCAGCGGCTCAAGAACTTCACCGATATCGTCGGCGCCGAGCGGGTCATTGCCGGGACCGATTGCGGCTTTTCCACCTTTGCCGGCTTTGGCGCGGTGGACAGCGAGATCGTCTGGGCCAAGCTCAAGGCGCTGGCCGAGGGCGCAGAGATCGCCAGCAAGGCGGCCTAAAGATCGACTGAGGAGACAGTAATGCCCATGATTGACCCCGATGTACTGGCCGTCCTGCGCAAGGCCGATACCCCCACCGTCTGCAATGCGCTCGAGCATGTGATGGGCGGCCGCACCGCCGAAGGCTTTACCAAGATGCCGGTGGTCTGCGCCGATCCGGCCCTGCCGCCGATTGTCGGCTTCGCCCGCACGGCCAAGATCCGCGCCTCCTCGCCAGCGCAGAAGCCGGCCGCCGAAGTGCGCGCGCTGCGCATGCAATACTATGAATATGTCGCGGCGGGCGACGGCCCCAATCTCGTGGTGATCGAGGATACCGACTTTCCTCATGCCATCGGTGGCTTCTGGGGCGAGATGCAGGTGGCCCAGCACAAGGGCCTCGGCATTGCCGGCACGCTGACCAATGGCGTGCTGCGCGACCTGGGCATGCTCGACGACGGCTATCAGGTGATCGCCGGCTCGGTGGGCCCCAGCCACGCCTTCGTGCATGTCACCGAGCTCGATTGCCCGGTCACGGTCTTCGGCATGAATGTGCGGCCGGGCGACCTGGTGCATGCCGACCGGCATGGCGGCGTGGTGATCCCGGCCGAGCATATCGCCCGCATGGAATGGGCCATCGATGTGGTGATGCGCAAGGAAGTGCCGGTGCTGACCGCAGCCCGCGCGCCGGGCTTTACCGTCGAAAAGCTCAAGGCGGCGTGGCTTGAGGCGGACAAGATCAACTGAGATCGCAGGGCTTTCCTCTCCCGCTTGCGGGAGAGGGGACCACGCGTAGCGTGGTGGAGAGGGGAGCCCACACGCGAGGCTATCGTGCGGTCACCAGACTTCATCCGCGATCGCGCGAAGCACCTGCGCCGCGCCATGACGGGGCCAGAAAAGACGCTGTGGTTTTACTGCGCCGCAATAGTCTGGGCTGGCATTTTCGCCGCCAGCACCCGATGGGCCCTTTCATTCTCGACTTTTACTGCGCCCGGCTGAAGCTATGTGTCGAGGTCGATGGGCCGGTCCATATCGACCAGGCAGAGCGCGATGCGCGGCGGACCGCTTGGCTAGGAGGTGAGGGGATCACGGTGATCCGGTTCTCAGCTGAGGAGGTCGAGAGGCGGCCTGCGGCGGTTGTTGCCGCCATCGCGGCTGCGGCTCCCCCCTCCACCGCCTGACGGCGGTCCCCCTCCCCCGCAAGCGGGGAGGGAGCACAGCAGGACGGTTTTGCTTTCGCGCCTTCGAGGAATGTAGCTCCGCGTGCGTGGCTCCCCTCTCCACCACGCTATGCGTGGTCCCCCTCTCCCGCAAGCGGGAGAGGAAGACGACTGCTGAATTTGAGGGCTTGGCGCCCCCCTCCACCGCCTGACGGCGGTCCCCCTCCCCCGTAAACGGGGGAGGAAAGACGACTGCTAGTTCTTCACCTGCATGCGGTCCAGCCGCAGCTGGGCTGCCCTGCGGTGGCCTTCGAGGCCTTCGCTGGCGGACTGGCGGGCGGCGGGCGGGGCGACCTGCTTGACGCCTTCTTCGCTCAGCCACTGATGGGTGGCGATCTTGACATAGGCGCCGACCCAGAGTCCGCCGGTATAGGCGCCCGCGCCCATGGTGGGCAGGGTGTGGTTGGTGCCGCTGCACTTGTCGGAATAGACGACGCTTGCCAGTTCGCCGATGAACAGGCTGCCATAGTTGCGCAGCTTGAGCGCGAAGGCCTTGGCGTCGGCGGTGTGGACCTGCAGGTGCTCGGCGGCGATCAGGTCGGAATAGGCGATCATGGCCGCTTCGCTGTCGCAGACCGTGATTTCGCCATAGTTGATCCAGGCTTCGCGGGCGGTGGTGGCGGTGGAGAGCGTGGCCAGCTGGGCCTCGATCTGCAGCAGCGTCGCCTCGGCCAGCGCGCGATCGGTGGTGATCAGGCCAACGCGGGTGCGGATGTCGTGCTCGGCCTGGGCCAGCATGTCGGTGGCGATCATCTCGGCATCGCCGGTGGCATCAGCGACGATGAAAATCTCGGACGGACCGGCGAGCTGATCGATGCCGACGGGACCGAAGACCTGGCGCTTGGCCTCGTTGACGAAGGCATTGCCGGGGCCGACGATCTTGTTGACGGCGGGGACCGTCTCGGTGCCATAGGCCATGGCGGCAATGGCCTGGGCGCCACCGATGCGGAAGATGCGGTCGGCGCCGGAGAGATGGCAGCCGGCGATCATGGCCTTGTGGGCATTGGGCGGCAGGCAGGCAATGACCTCGTCGACGCCGGCAACCTTGGCCGGGACAATGGTCATGATCGGCGCGCTGAGCAGCGGATAGCGGCCGCCGGGCACGTAGCAGCCGACGCGCTGGATGGGGATGACGCGGTGGCCCATATGCACGCCGGTAAGGGTTTCGACCTCGAGCGGCAGGATGGTGGCCAGCTGGGCCTGGGCGAACTTGCGCACATTGTCGATGGCGAATTCGGTGTCCTTGCGGGTCTGCGGATCGAGCTCGGCCACGGCCTGCTCGCGCTCGGCCTGGGTGACCTCGAAAACGGTCAGGTCGGACTTGTCGAACCTGGCCGAATATTCGCGCACCGCGGCGTCGCCGTTCTGGCGGACATTGGCGATGATTTCGCTGACCAGGGCTTCGACCGGCGCATTGTCGCCGAGGGAGGAGCGCTCGGGCGGCTTGACATAGGTGACGCCGGGAAAGGGCGAAGCGGGGTTTAGGGTCATGCGGGGTCACTCCGGAAAGCGTAGCAGACGGTGCGAATGCGTTAGCAGACTGCTAGCATCGAGCGTCAAGTGAAGGTGTCGTTTTGATCTTGCATACGTATTCAAAATTTGCCAGAGTTTTTTGGCAAATTGGTCTCGGCCTTTCGTCGAGACATGTGGATCGTGATGAACCAGATTATTTTCGCTCCGGCCAAAACGGTGGGCGCCATGACGGCGCCGCTGCCGCTGCTGCTGCTGGGGGGCACGGCCTGCGACGCACGGCTGTTTGCGCCGCTGCTGGAGCGGTTGGGCTGGCCGCTGACGCAGGTGGTGGTGCTGGAGGGCGCGGAGACGACGCCGGCCCTGGCGGCGCACCTCTTGGCGCAGGCGCCGGCGCGCTTTGCCCTGCTCGGCTTTTCGCTGGGCGGCATCGTGGCGCTGGAAATGATGGCGCAGGCGCCCGAACGGATTGCCGGGCTGGCGCTGCTCGACACCACGGCGCGGCCCGATCCGGCCGAAAATGCCGCCCAGCGCCGCCTGGCGGTGGACAAGGCGCGGGCCGCGGGCATGGGAGACTATATTGCCGATGCCTGGGCCGAGCTGGTGGCGCCGGCCAATGCCGACAATGCCGCGCTGCGCGCGCTGATCAGCGCCATGGCCCGCGACAGCGGCGTCGAGCTGCTGGCGGCGCAGGCGGAAGTGGCGATCCACCGGGCCGACAGCCGGCCGCGGCTGGATGACATCGCCGTGCCGACGCTGATCCTGGCCGGGGCCGAGGAGGCGGTGTGTCCGCTGGCGGCGCATCAGGAACTGGCCGACGGCATTGCCGGGGCGCGCTACTTTACCATTCCACAAGCGGGCCACTTTGCGCCGCTTGAAAATCCTGCCAGCGTGGCGCGTCATGTACGCGACTGGCTGGAGCTATGCACGACCGATCCAGCCATTCCGGCAGAACCCCAAGGAGCCATCATGAACGACGCCCCCAACCCAACCAAGAGCAAGGGCAGTCCCGCCATGGCGGCTGCGGAATCCGTGCTGCAGGTCGAGCGTCGCGACTATCCCGACCTGGCGCCGACCAACCGGCCGCGCAGCCAGTCGCTGGACGGGTTCGACGACATCTATACCGACATTGTCGACTACATCATCCGCTGCACCCACAAGATCTGGGACGAGCGCGATATCGGCCTGATCTATACCCATTACACGCATAACTGCGTGCTCTATGGCACCACCGGCACGATCTACAACCGCGAGGACGTGGTGCGCGACACCATCCAGCGGCTGGTGAGCTTTCCCGAGCGGCGCGGCATGGGCACGCAGGTGATCTGGAACGGCAATGACCAGGACGGCTTCTATACCAGCCATCTGGTGACCGGTTCGGGCCGCCACACCCAGTTTGGCCATCTCGGCCAGCCGACCGGCAAGCCCTTTGTCAGCCGGACGATTGCCGACTGCATGATCCACCGCAACAAGATCTATCGCGAGTGGGTGGTGTCGGACCAGATGGCCATCATCAAGCAGCTCGGGCTCGACCCCAACCACTTCGCCATGCGCACCGCCAAGGCCAGGTTCGATGCCGGGCTGCTCTCGCTCGATATCGGCGAAAACCGCCGCTTCCTCGGCCAGACGCCGCCCGCCGAGAAGGCCGATACCAGCCTGGCCCACAATGACGTGGAAGCCCAGACCATCGAGATGCTGCACGAGGTATTCACCAAGCGCATGTTCGGCAAGATTGCCGAGGTCTATGCCCCCAATGCGCAGTATCACGGGCCGCTGATGAAGGAGCTCTATGGCGTTGCCGCCATCATCCACCAGCATCTGGGGCTGATCGGCTCGCTGCCCGATGCCAGCTACGAGATCCAGCATGTCGCCTCCAATCCCTGCGAAGAGGGCGGCACCAAGGTCGCCGTGCGCTGGATCATGGAAGGCCATCACCTGGGCTATGGCATTCTGGGCGAACTGGGCGACCCGACCGGCAAGCGCGTGCAGGTGATGGGCATGAGCCATTACCACTGGAAGGACGGCAAGGTCGTCGACGAGTGGAACGTCTATGACGAGCTGAGCCTGCTGGTGCAGATCAAGCTGGGCCAGCTGGCCGACGCCGCCGCCTGATCCGAAACGACATCGAGCATGCCGGCCGGGCCCCTTCCCTGCGGAGGGGCCCGGCCTTTTGCTGCCACCGCTACGCTGGCCCGCGGTGCCATAACGCACCCTGACAAAAGCTTTGCCCTCCGCACGGAACGCCCGCCCCGAGTGCCACGTTTAGGCCGCTCGAAGGTGAGGGCAACATGACACAGCACTGGGGCGCCCGCGCCCAACAGAACGGCACCTGGTCGATCGCCACCTGGGCCCCTTCAGCCACGACCGTCGCCGTCGAACTGGACGGGCGCTGCGCCGCCATGGCGCGGGACGCGGACGGCTGGTGGCAGGCCAGCGTCACCGCTGCCGCCGGCACGGCCTATCGCTTCCGCGTCGATGGCAGAGCCATACCCGATCCGGCCAGCCGGTTGCAGGCAGGCGGCGTGCATGACCATTCCGTGCTGGTCGATCACCAGGCCCATGCATGGCGCACGCCCTGGCAGGGCCGGGCCTGGGAAGAGGCGGTGATCTACGAACTGCATGTCGGCACCTTTACCCCGGCGGGAACCTTTGCCGCGGCGCGTGACAGGCTGGGGGAGCTGGCCGAACTGGGGATCACCGCCATCGAGGTGATGCCGATCGGCCAGTGGTCGGGCGCGCGCGGCTGGGGCTATGACGGCGTGCTGCCCTTTGCGCCGCACCCGGAATATGGCACGCCGGACGATTTCAAGGCCTTTGTCGAGCATGCTCAAGGCCTGGGGATGATGGTGCTGCTCGATATCGTGATGAACCATTTCGGGGCCGAGGGCGCGCATCTGCACGCGCTGGCGCCGGAATTCTTCGCGCCGGAGCGCCATACGCCCTGGGGCGCGGCGATCCATTTCGACCTGCCGGCAGTGCGCGCCTTCTGGATCGAATGCGCCAGCATGTGGATTGCCGATTACCGGCTCGACGGGCTGCGTTTTGACGCGGTGCACGAGATCACCGGCCCGGGAGCGGACGACTTCCTTGCCGAGATGGCCACGACGCTGCGGGCGCTGGACCCGACCCGCCATATCCATCTGATCACCGAGGACGACCGCAACCTGCCCGACTGGCGCGAGAGCGGGCTCTATGACGCCAGCTGGAACGATGACTTTCACCACGCCATCCACACCGCGCTGACCGGCGAGGACCAGGACTATTACGCCAGCTATGCGGTCGACCCGATCGCCGATCTGTGCCGGGCGCTGGCGCATGGCCAGGTCGAGGAAGGCCAGGAGCGCGAGGGCCGTGACGCGCCGCGCGGGCAGAAGAGCGGCCACCTGCCCCCGACCGCCTTCATCAACGCCATCCAGACGCATGACCAGATCGGCAATCGGCCGCATGGCGAGCGGCTGATCACGCTGGCGGCGCCCGAGGCGGTGGAGATCGCCTATGCGCTGCTGCTGGTATCGCCCTATGTGCCGATGATCGTGATGGGCGAGGAGCGCGGCGAGCAGGCGCCCTTCCTGTTCTTTGCCGATTTCGAGGGCGAGCTGGCCGACAGCATCCGCGAGGGGCGGGCCGAGGAGATCGGCGCGCCCGCCGATGCCGCGGCGGCGCCGCCCGATCCGCTGGCCGTGGACACGTTTGCCGCCTCCAAGCTGACGTGGAAGAGTGATGCGACGGCGCAAGGCTGGCTGGAGCTGACGCGGCAGGCCCTGGCGTTCCGCCGCGACTATGTGGTGCCGCTGCTCAAGTCGGGGCGGATCAGCGCGGCGCAGGTGCGGCGCATCGGTCCTGCCTCCATCGAGGCCCGCTGGAGCTTTGCCGCCGGCTCGCTGCGGCTGGAGCTCAATTTCGGTGCGGTGGGGGTGGGCCTGGCGGCGCTGGCCAATCCGCAGTTCAGCCGCAATGATGTCCGGCGCGACAAATACGCGCTCTGTGTTCAAGGCCAGTTCAATGATTGATCCGATTCCGATTGCCACCTACCGCATCCAGCTGCGCGAGGGCGTGGGCTTTGCCGAGGTGCAGGGCCAGCTCGACTATTTTGCCGCGCTGGGCATTTCCCACCTCTACCTCTCGCCCATCTTTGCCGCCGCGGCCGGCTCGACGCATGGCTATGACGTGATCGATCCGACGGCCATCGAACCAAGCCTGGGCGGCCGCGCCGGCTTTGAGGCGCTGGCGGCGGCGGCCCATGCAAAGGGGCTGGGGGTGATCCTCGACATCGTGCCCAACCATACCGCGTTCACGCTGGACAATCCCTGGCTGGCTGATGTGTTGGTGCATGGCGCGGCGAGCCGCTATGGCCGGCATTTCGATATTGACTGGCCAGCCGGCCCCCTCGCCTTGCCCTTCCTGGCCGAGCCCTTTGCGGCCCTGCTGGCGGCCGGAGAATTTTCCGCGTCGGACGGGTTCTGGCGGGTGGGCGAGATGGCGATCCCGCTGGCGGCCGACGGGCCGGATGGCGCCAGCACGCCGGAAGACCTGGTGGCGCTGCATGCAAGGCAGCACTGGCGGCTGCAGCACTGGGAGACCGAGCGGGACCGCATTACCCATCGGCGGTTCTTCAACGTCACCGGGCTGATCGGCATGCGGGTGGAAGACGAGGCGGTGTTCGCCGATACCCATAGCCTGATCCTCGAACTGGTCCGCGCTGGTCACGTCGACGGGCTGCGGGTGGACCATATTGACGGGCTGGCCGACCCCAGGACCTATCTCGAGCGGCTGGCAGTGGCGCTGCCGGGGACGCCGGTCTGGGTCGAAAAGATCCTGGTCGGGCGCGAGACCCTGCGGCCGGACTGGAAGACGACGGGGACCACCGGCTACGAGGCGGGGCGACTGCTGGCGCGGGTGCTGACCGATGCGGATGGCCTGGCGCGGCTGGAGCAAAGCTGGCGGCACCGTACCGGCCAGGCGGGCACGTTTGCCGATGTGCTGGCGCAGTCCAAGCGCGACATATTGCACAATGAGCTGGCGGCCGAGCTGCATCAGTTGGTCGGGCTGGGTCGTGCTGCGCTGGCCGAGGATGCCGCGGTCGAGCCGGGGCCGGAAAGCCTGCGCGAAGCGGTGACGGCGCTGCTGACCGGGATGACGCGCTACCGCACCTATGTGGATGCGGGTGGCGCCGATGGGGAGGATCGAGGACTGATCGCGGCGATTGTCGAGACCGCGCGGCCGAAGCTGCGCTCGGCGCGGGTGCTGGAGCATCTGGCGGCGGCTGTGGTGACGCCGGCATGGGCGGCGGCCCTGGCCTTTGCCGTGCGTTTCCAGCAGGTGTCGGGCGCGCTGCTGGCCAAGGCGCAGGAAGATACTGCCGGGTTCCGCTGGACGCCCTATCTAGCGGGCAATGATGTGGGCGCCGAGCCGGCCGAGGCGACAATCGCGGCCGATGAAGCCAATGATTTCCTGGCCCTGCGCCGCCCCTCGGACATGACGCTGAGCACCAGCCACGATACCAAGCGGTCGGAAGATGGACGGATGCGGCTGGCGGCGATCAGCCACCTGCCGGACGAGTTTGCCGGACTGGTCGATGCGGCCGGCATGCTGCCGGAAGCAGCAGAGGTCTCGCCGCGCTGGCGCTGGTATATCGCGCAGTCGGCGCTGGCCATCTGGGGCGCCGAACCCAGAGCGCTGCAGGAGCGGCTAGCCGCGCATATGCAAAAGGCGATGCGGGAGGCCAAGGAGGTCACCTACTGGACCCGGCCGGTGCTCGAGATCGAGGAGCCGGCGATCGGCTTTGCCGCGGCTCTGTGCGCACACTGGACGGAGACCAGGCCGGCGGCCCTGGCGCGGCTGCTGGAGACCGGCGACGCGTTGAGCCTGGCGCAGCAGGCGCTCAAATGCCTGATGCCGGGCTTTCCCGACATCTATCGCGGCAGCGAGGCGCCCTATTATACGCTGACCGACCCGGACAGCCGGCTGCCGGTGGACTGGGATGCGTTGCGCGGGGCAGCAGAAGCCGAGGGCTTTGCCGGCGACAAGGCGCGGCTGACGCAGACGCTGCTGGCTTTGCGGGCGCAGGAGCGAGCGTTCTTTGGCGCCGCCGATGCACGGATGACGCTGGCGGATGACGGGCTGAGCCTGGAGCGGACCCTGGAGGGGCGACGCCTGGTCTGCACGCAGACGACGGGGGCGCATGCGTCGCTCAGCGAGACCGTGTGGCAGAGCGACTATGGCGGGCGCCGGCTGACGATCGGCTGGCAGTAGGCCGCGCCTGAAACCGCTATCGGCCAGCAGGAAGCCCTCTGGCCGTCAAAAGCACATGGAAACAAAGGTTACCGGCGCCAGTGTCACCACTGTCGCCCCCAGGGCGGCAATGGTGGCCCCGACGCCGATGCGGTCGATGGCGGTGGGCGCCGCCCGCGGCCGGCGCAGCGCCCGGAGCTGCAGTACCAGGCAGAAAGCCAGCAGCGCGAGCGAGACGATGGCGGCGGCGATCAGCAGTGTCCGGTGCAGGGCCGGGTCCCAGGCAAAGTAGCAGCCGAGATATTGCAGGGCGTAGAGCACGATGAAGGCCAGCGCCCAGAGGGTGAAGCCGGGCAGGATGGGCCAGAGGGTTCTGCTCATGCCGGTCCCCCCGCATTGGCCAATAGCAGGATCAGCGCCCAAGCTGGCAGCAGCGCCAGGCCGGCGTAATCGGTCCACAGCACGGTGAGGCGCAGATCGGTGGCGCGCACAGCCGAGACATAGCCCTCATGCCAGCGCCAGGCGGCGTGCCCGGCGACCAGCATGGCGACGCCGGCATGCACGGCGCAATAGACAAGGAGCGCAAAGCGCAGCGCCAGATTGGCATGCAGGGTGGCATCGCCCAGCAGCAGCAGGCCGAGCACGCAGAGCAGCGCCGTGACGCCCGACAGGCCGGCCGCGCTCACCAGAACGGCAAAGGGCGACTGGCCGGCGGCGTTGCGGGCGCGAGCCCGGCGCGCCAGCACTGCGGCAATGAGGGCGGTGGCAAGGCCAAGGGCCGGCAGCCAGCTGACCGTGGGCGCGATGCCATTCCAACCCGGGGCGACCACCGCCAGGTAGAGGCCGCCGAACAGCAGCGAGGCGTAGAGCGTGGTATCCACCGCGACGGCGAACAGGGAGGCCCACCAGGTCACATTGTCGGTCACCTCGCCATCGGCGGGGACGGCCTCGCCTTGCCCGATGTCGATGGGACCAAAGTCGCGCCGGGCGCCGAGCGACCGCGGCCAGAGCAGGAACAGGACCACGACACCGACAGCGGCGAGCGGCACGATCCAGTAGACCTTGAACAGCAGGCCGAGGAAGAACACTCCGGTGGCCAAAGCCGTCCACAGCGGCAGGAAGCTCGAGCGCGGCAGGATAATGACCTGGTCGGGGGCGCCGGTCATCATGTCGACGCCCAGGGTTTCCTGGCGGTTGTCGCGGGAGAAGCCGAGATAGCCCTCGCCCCCCGCCAGGGTGGCGCCCAGCGTGTCGGGATCGAGATCGTCGGCCCGCTTGCTGATCGCCGGCAGGGCGGCGAAATTGTAGGAGGGCGGTGGCGTGGGCGTGGCCCATTCCAGCGTCCGCGCACCCCAGGGATTGCGCGGCGATGGCACGCCAAAGCGGAACTGCATGATGATATCGGCGAGCACCAGGGCAAAGCCCATGGTCATGATGAAGCCGCCGAAGGAGGACAACAGGTTGAGCCAGTCCCAGCCCCAGTTGGAGGGATAGGTGGAGATGCGGCGCGGCATGCCCATCAGCCCGGTGACGTGCATGAGGAAGAAGGTGAGGTTGAAGCCGATGATGATCAGCCAGAAGGCGGGCACGGAGAGGCGATAGATGCTGGACCGGCCGGTAAAATGCGGCAGCCAGTAGTAGAGCGCGGCGAGCATGGGAAAGACAAAGCCGCCGACCAGCACATAGTGCAGATGCGCCACGACAAAGTAGCTGTCATGCGCCTGGCTGTTGAAGGGCACCATGGCCAGCATGACGCCAGTCAGGCCGCCACAGACGAAGACGACGAAGAAGCCCACGACATAGAGCATGGGGATGTCGAATTTGGGCCGGCCGGAGGCCAGCGTGCCGATCCAGGCAAAGATCTGCACGGCGGTGGGAATGGCCACGAGGGCACTGGCCGCCGAAAAAAAGGCCAGGGCCAGATGCGGAATGCCCACGGTGAACATGTGGTGCACCCAGAGGCCAAAGCTCAAGAAGGCCATGGCGACGATGGCCACGATGATGGCGTTGTAGGCGACGAGGGGGCGCCGGGCGAAGGTCGGGATGATGGTGGACAGCACGCCCGCCCCCGGCAGGAAGATGATATAGACTTCCGGATGGCCGAACAGCCAGAACAGGTGCTGCCAGAGCAGCGGATCGCCGCCGCGGGTCGGATCGAAAAAGGGCAGGTCGAAAGCCCGCTCCATTTCGAGCAGGATCGAGCCCAGGATCAGCGGCGGGAAGCCGATCAGCATCATGCCGGCGGTGACCAGCATATACCAGCCGAAGATGGGCATGCGGGTGAGCGACATGCCCGGCGCACGCATCTTGAGGATGGTGACCATGATCTCGACCGCAGCGGTGATGGCCGAGATTTCGACAAAGGTGATGCCGAGCAGCCAGACATCGGCATTGATGCCCGGCGTATAGGTGCCCGAGGAGAGCGGCGTATACATGAACCAGCCGGCATTGGGCGCATAGCCGGTGACCATGGCGACGATCAGGATCGTGCCGCCAAACAGGTAGCACCAAAAGCCATAGGCGGTCATGCGCGGGAAGGCGAGATCGCGGGCGCCCAGCAGCTTGGGCAGCATATAGATGGCCAGTCCCTCGAACATGGGAATGGCAAACAGGAACATCATCACCGTGCCATGCATGGTGAAGAGCTGGTTGTAGAGGTCGGGGCCGATAAAGGCGCTGTTGGGCGTGGCCAGCTGGGCGCGGATCAGCATGGCCAGCAGGCCGCCAATGGCAAAGAAGATCAGCGCCAGCACCATGAAGCGCTTGCCCAGAATGGTATGGTTGACCGATGACAGCCGGCCCCAGCCGGGCGGGGTATCCCAGATGGCCGAGAGTGCCTTGTGCAGGGCGATGGGCGAGAGTGGTTCGCCTCTGGTCTGGTCGCGACGGGTGGTCGGGCTCATGGCGCGCCTCCAATGACAGCGGCGTAGTCGGCGGGGGCATGCGCCTCAACGACAAAGCCCATGGTTTCATGCCCCTGCCCGCAATATTCGGCGCAGATGCCGCGATAGGTGCCTGGTTCGTCCGCCTGCAGGCGGATGATATTGGTGTGGCCGGGAATGGCATCCATCTTGCCGCCCAGGCGCGGCACCCAGAAGGCGTGGATGACGTCTTCGGCGGTGACGACGATATCGACCGGCTCGCCGGCGGGCAGATGCAGGGTGTCGGTCGTGGGGGCGCCCGGACTGTCGGGATAGCTGAAGCGCCACTGCCACTGGCTGGCATGGGCCTCGACCCGAACGGTCGACCCGCCCGGCTTGGGCAGCAATTGCTCACCCAGGACCAGTGCAGCGATTAGCAGGCCGATCAGGATCGGGACAGGCATGAGCAGGCCGCCGCCGATGATCCAGTGGGCTGGCTTGATGGCGGCGATGAAGGCGGGGCGGATGAAGCTGAGCGCCAGCAGGGCGAGCACCAGGATGAACAGCACAGTGGCGCCCCAGAACATCAGCCACCACAGGGTGGCGATATTGGCGGCGGCCGGACCGGCCGGGTAAAGCGTCGACAGCGGCGTGGCGCAACCAGTCAGCGCCAGCGGCGTTGCTGCCAGAGCAGCAAAGCGCAAAAACAGGGGGCCAGCTTGTCCGAACAAGACGCCAAACAAGCCGAAGAAGCCGAAATCGAGTCGGAAGAGTCGACGGGTGAGGCCGATGCCTCGCATGCCAATCCGGGTATCCGCGCCATGGCGCAGCAGGATGTCAGCTCGGCCGTCGCCGTGGCGGGACATCCCGTGCACGCCATGCTGGTGCATTTCCCCATTGCGCTGGTCATCTGCACCCTGGGGGCGGACGGCATGTACTGGATCAGCGCCGACCCGTTCTGGGTGCGCGTCGGTGTCTGGGCCGCGGGCCTCGCCTTTGGCTTCGGCCTGCTGGCCTCGGCGGCCGGCACGGTCGAACTGCTGGCGGTGCCCGGCATCCGCGTGCGCGTGGCCAGCTGGAACCACGCCATTGCCGGCATTACCCTGATTGCCATCGTCGCGGCCAATTTCGGCCTGCGCCTGACCGTGCCCGATGCAATCCTGCCCCATGGCCTGTTGCTGTCGGTGCTGGCGTCCCTGGTGACGGCCCTGGCGGGTTGGCATGGCGGCAAGCTGGTTTTCGATCATGGGGTCGGCCTCATTATCTCAACCAAGCAGTAAGGAAGGGGAACATTTCCCCCAGCGCGCCAGGGGCAAAAAAGGTGGTGATCCAGCCCGCGACCAGCCATTCCGGCTTGCCCAGCACCGTTGCCAGGATGGCGCCGATGACGCTGGCCGTCAGCAGGGTCATGATGATGCGGCGGCTGGCCGGATAGGTCTGGCCGGGCTCGAACAGGCGCAGGATGACCAGCCCGCTCATCACATGGATCATCACCATCACCCCCACCAGCAGCAGCTTTACGGAAAACCACGGTACGAAGGTCGCCTCGACGAAGATCAGGAAAATGCCCGACACCACGGCGGCGAAGGCTGCGGGCGAGACCAGCTTGACGTAAAAGAAGCGGGTAAAATTGTGCAGCCGATAGAGCGCCTTGCCCTCGAGCTGGCGCCGCTGCGCATAAAGGAAAGGCAGTGTCAGCAGGCCCGCAGCCCACAGGCCGATGGCCAGCACATGGACGAGCTTGAGCAGGATGGGGATCACGGCTGGGTCGCCTCGCTGTGGCGCAGCCAGTTGGCCAGGCGCCAGACGGCGACCAGCAGGTAAGGCAGGCTGGCGGGGACCCACATGATGAGGCCGGCGAGCTGCTGATCGCTCAGCGCCGTCAGCCCGAAAGCCTCTGTGCTGGCGAAGTGGGGTGCGTAAAGCGGCTGACCGGAAAAGACCAGCAGCGCTCCGAGCAGGCCCATCTGGATGGTGACGGCCACCAAAGCGACTATGGCGCGACCGGGCGAGGCCAGCAGGACGGCACCCCAGAACAGCATGGCACTGCCGAGCAATGTCAGCTGCATCAGCCAGTAGACCGGCGTGCTGGACAGGGCCAGCAGATAGGCATCGGGCGCGTGCCAGAGCCAGAAGATCACCGTATGCAGCACCAGCAGCGGCGTCAGCAGGCCCGCCAAGGCGGAGAGCCGACCGCGCCAGCGCGCATGATGGAGCAGCGCCCAGGCCAGCACGGGCGCAGCCACCGCGACCAGCAGGACATGATGCACCACACGGGCGGAGAACAGGGCCACGGTGAGGGCACAGAGGGGGCTGATGAAGATCACCGCCAGCAGTGCCATGCTGGCGGCAAAGCCGGTACTGTGGCGACTGCGCAGCGGCTGGCCGACCCAAAACAAGGCCGCAGCGGCCAAGATGACCGCCAGCAGAACGGGGTCAAAATTCCACCGCCCCCAGAGGTCTTCCGGGAGCGGTGATGGGCCGCAATAGCTGGAATTGAACAGCAGGGTTTGCATGGGGATCCTGACGCCGGAACCGGGAAGCTGGTATTTCGCCGTTGAGGAGAGGTGGGACCCACCTCTCCGCAAAATGTCTAGGGCGTTGCCGTCGCCGGCAAGGCATAGGCAATGAAGTAGTCACCAATGGGCGTTTCCATGAAGTCATGGCCACCCGCATTGATCACCACGATCTGGCGACCCTCGGCTTCGTAGGTCATCGGCGTTGCCTGGCCACCGGCCGGCAGCACGACGCTCCAGACTTCCTCGCCGGTTTCGATATCGATGGCACGCAGGATATCGTCGGTTGCGGCCGCGATGAAGAACAGGCCCGAGGCGGTGATGACGCCGCCACCATTATTGGGCGTGCCGATATCGATGGGCAGCATGGAGGGAATGCCGAAGGGGCCATTCTTGCGGGCCGAACCGAAGGGGCGGTCCCACAGCACTTCGCGGGTTTCCAGATCGATGGCGGCGATCCCGCCATAGGGGGGCTGCTTGCACAGCAGGCCGGTAAAGGGCACGCGCCAGCCGGCATTGACCCGGATGCCATAGGGCGACTGCGCCTGGGGGCTGACGCTGCCATGCGAACCGCCGCCGACATCGGGATCGTAGTTGGCGTCGGTGATGGGCAGCACGCCCATGGCATCGACTTCCTCGCGCGGGATCAGCTGATTGTAGTTGGGCATGTTGTTGTAATTGGTGATCATGATGTTGTTTTCAGGATCAACCGCAATCCCACCCCAGTCCACGCCGCCATTATAGCCGGGGAACTGGATCCAGGGCTGATCAACCGTGGGCGGCGTGTAGACGCCCGCATAGCTGGCCTGGCGGTACTGAATGCGGCACCACAGCTGGTCAAGCGGTGTCATGCCCCACATGCTGGCTTCCGTGAGTTCGGGCTTGAGCAGGTTGGGGAAGTCGGTGACATAGGGCTGGGTGGGCGACAGGCGTTCGGGCTCGACGCCACCCTGGGGGGCGGGCCGTTCCTCGATATTGACCAGCGGCTCACCGGTTTCGCGGTTCAGAATATAGAACTGGGCCTGCTTGGAGGGCATGATAATGGCCGGCACCGGGCCGTCGGCGGTGGGGAAATCCACCAGCGTGCCCTGACCGCCCAGGTCATAGTCCCAGACGTCGTAATGCACGGTTTGGTAGCTCCAGGCGACCTCGCCGGTCTCGACGTCGAGCGCCACGATGGCAGTGGAATAGGTATTTTCGGCCTCGGAGCGGTCACCGCCCCAATAGTCGACGGCCGAATTGCCCATGGGCATATAGACCAGGCCCAGTTCGTCATCGCCCGAGGCAATGGTCCACATATTGGGCGTGCCGGGCGTATAGATCTCGCCTTCCGGCGGCAGGCCGGTTTCGCCCGGACGGCCCATGTCCCAGGCCCATTCGAGTTCGCCGGTCACGACATTGTAGCCGCGGATCACGCCCGAAGGGGCTTCGCGGGTCTGGCCATCGCTGACCTGGCTGCCGACGACGAGTACGTCGCGCACCAGAGTGGGTGGCGAGGTGGGGGCATAAAAGCCGGGCGCCGTGTCGCCGATGCCTTCGAGCAGGTTGACGGCGCCGGCATTGCCGAAATCGGCACAGGGCTGGCCGGTTTCGGTATCGAGGGCGATCATGCGCGCATCATGGGTGAGGTTGACGACGCGGGTGGCGCAGAGGTCGGTCGCCTCGGCGGTCGGATCGGCAAAGTAGATCAGGCCGCGGCAGGAGGCGTTGTAGCCGATGGCGTCGACAGGCGTTTGGGGATCATAGGTCCAGAATTCGGCGCCGGTGGCGGCATCGAGGGCGCTGATCTTGTTGAGCGCCGAGCACAGATAGAGGCGATCGCCAATCTTGATGGGGGTGTTCTGGTTGCCGAAGGGCTCGTCATTTTCCGGCAGGTCGCCGGTGCGGAATTCCCAGATCTGCTCGAGCTGGTCGACATTGTCGGCGGTGATCTGGTCGAGCGGGGAATAGCGCGTGGCGCGGTGACTGCCGCCATAGGCGGGCCAGTCGGCGCCGGTTTGGAGTGTCGTATAGGCCACGGGCGCGGCCGCAACGGGTTCCCCGGCGGGGGCTGCATCGGTAGCGGCAGGCACGGCCGGCGTTGCAGGTGCCGGGGTGGCGGGGGGCGCTGGCTCGGTTGGTGTCGGCTGGGTTGGTGCCGGCTCGGTCGGCGCTGGAGTGGCCTCGGCGGGGGCCGGGGTTTCGGTGGCTGGCGGCGTTGAGGTTTCCTGCGCCATCAGGGCGCCGTCGCGCACGGCGCTGAGGCCGAGCAGGGAAACGCCCATCGCAAGGACCGCGGCGGCGGCGGCGCCCATGGCGCGGCGAGACAGACGCGCACCACCGCGCAGAGCGGGAATGGTCAGCAGCACCAGCAGCAGGATGACGGTGGGCGCGACCAGGCGCGGCACCTGGGCCCAGCCGTCGAGCCCGGCCTCCCACAGCGCCCAGACCAGGGTGCCGAGATAGGTGACCAGATAGATCCACACAGCCGTCATTTCATGCCGGAACAGGAACCAGGCCGAGGCGAGCAGGCCGAGGCCAGCCAGGGCATAATACCAGGAGCCGCCCAGGGTAATGAGGTAGAGGCCGCCAAGCAGGATCGGCAAGCCGAACAGCACCATCACCACAGCCAGCGCAACTGCTCCCCAATAGCCGAATGTATGGTTTGCTGAGGGCATGCTGACGCTCCTTGGATCGGGATGATGATGGGCCAACGTCATAGTCGGACGATGGTTCCGCTCCATGCCGCGCTATCCATCCCGGCAGCTGGGGCGGTGGCACCGCCGCGGCAGATGGAACAATCGCCCTGCCCTGTCGTTGAGAGCCAAGGCCGAGCCAGAACCTTCAGCCTGTCGCAGGCTCGCGCCGCCCCGCGGAACGGCCGGATTGCAGCCGTTCCGCGATCATTGAATGCCTATTGCCCGAGGAGAGACTATCATGGCCGAACTCGACCAGAACGAGATCCGCATCGTCGCCTACCAGCTCTGGGAGCGCGATGGCTGCCCCGAGGGCAAGGCCGATGATTACTGGCATGCCGCCGTCGAGCTGCTGTCGGATGAAAGCCACGCCAATGAGCCCAAGACGACGGGCACCATCCTGCCCCTCCCGCCGGCGCAGATCTGAGAGCTATCACTAGCGAATTGAAAATCGCCAGCCGAGCTACTGCCTTCGCCCACCAATCCGGCCCAGCCTTCGCCGAGATTCGCATGCCGACACGCACCAGCGTCGACTAGTGGCAGGTGCGGGAATACCATTTCGGCCATGGCGGCGCCGCGCAGACCTATGCCGAGCATCGGGATCATCGACGGGCTGGAAACGCAGGACGCCGCGGCGCCGGAACAGGGCATGCGCGAGCATCTGCACATGTCGCGCGCAATGCCCTCGGCCTGGCCGATCTGCCGCCCGGCCCGATCGTGCAGGGGCAGGCGCGCCTCAGGACGAACCTCCCTGCGGACCGGCCACCGCCACCCTTGAATTGGTCCGGCGACGGGCGCACAGCCAGAGCGCCTGGGTCTCACCCACCGACCGGGCCGGGTGCCTGCGCGTCTGGATCGAGACAAGCCGGCGGATCGACGTGCTTCACCCAATCACGCGCTCCCCAACCAATGGTCGGACCGGCAACCGCAAGGCCAGCGGGAGCAATTTCGATCCGCGTCCCGGGATGCCGAGCGTCACGAAGACGGTCAGCTTAAAAATGCACCAGTCAAGGACACTCGCCGCAAAATTGGCCATTGACTCGACTGGGCCGCCCGTTCAGGTTTGTACCAATATGAAATTGGTTCAAGATTGCTGACGCAGATGATTGACCGGCGCACGCTGCCGCAGACGCCGATCTCCCATCTCGCCCAATGCCAGGAGCAGACTCCGTGACGCAGCCGCTGACCACTGGCGATATCGAAGCGGCCGAACGTGTGCTGGGCGTAACCTACAGCACCAGCGAACGGCAACAGATGGTGGACAATCTCGAGGGCCAGATTGCCTCCGCCCTGCTGCGTCGCGCGGTCCCGCTCGACAATGCCGTGCCGATGGCGTCGCGCTTTGATCCGCGCCTGCCGGGCTTTGGCATGCCTTCCGCCAACGGAGCACGGTTCAGCACCCCGGCCCCAGTGGCGCTGCCGACCAGCGATGAAGACATCGCCTTTGCGCCGATCACGCAGCTTTCGGTATGGCTCGGCGCCGGCGCAATCACCAGCCGGCGGCTGACGGAAATCTATCTCGCCCGCATCGCCTTGCTCGATCCCAGGCTCGAATGCTTCGCCTTGGTGACCCCGGAACGCGCACTGGCCGAGGCCGATGCCGCCGATGCGCTGCTGCGGGCTGGCGTCAATCTCGGTCCGCTGCATGGCATTCCCTATGGGCTCAAGGACCTGTTCGATACGCGCGGCCTCGTCACCGGCTGGGGCGCCGAGCCGTTCCGCGACCGCGTGCCGGACACCGATGCGGCCATTGTCGGCAAGCTGCGCGCCGCTGGCGCCGTGCTGCTCGGCAAGACCACACTAGGCGCCCTCGCCTACAACGACATCTGGTATGGCGGGGTCACCCGCAACCCCTGGAATCTCAATGAAGGCTCCAGCGGCTCCAGCGCCGGTTCGGCCTCGGCCACGGCCGCCGCACTCTGTGCCTTTGCCATCGGCACCGAGACGCTGGGCTCGATCACCTCGCCCAGCCAGCGTTGCGGCACCACGGGCCTGCGACCCACCTTTGGCCGGGTATCGCGGGCCGGCGCCATGGCCCTGTGCTGGTCACTCGACAAGGTGGGGCCGATCTGCCGCTCGGTCGAGGATACCGCCATTGTGCTGGCGGCGATCAATGGCGGCGATTCGGGCGATCGCGCGTCGATCGAGGCACCGTTCAATTTCGATGCCTCAAGAGGGATCGCCGGCATCAGGCTGGGCTACCTCCCCGAGGCGTTTGGCGAGGGCGCTACCGATGTCGACCACGCGGCGCTGGCGGCAGCGCGACGGCTCGGCATCGAGGTAGTGGAAGTCACCCTGCCCGACCTGCCCTATGGCGCCCTGATGAACATTCTTTACGCCGAGGCGGCCGCCGCCTTCGAAGAACTGACGCTGAGCGGGCGCGACGACACGCTGACCTGGCAGGATGACGGCGCCTGGCCCAATACCTTCCGCAAGGCACGGTTCCTCTCGGCGGTCGACCATATCCAGCTTGACCGGCTGCGCTATCAGGTGATGCAGGCGCTCGACGGGCTATTCGGCCAGGTCGACGCGCTGATCGGACCCTTCATGACCGGACCGATGCTGGTCGCCAGCAATTTCACCGGCCATCCGTGCCTGCATCTGCGGACCGGCTTCGTCGATGTCGGCACGCGGGGGCTTGCCTCGCTGGGCGCGGGGAAACTCACCACCGGCGCGGAAGACCGCTCTGGCCGGACCTTTACCGTGCCGCAGGGCATTTCACTTTGGGGGAGGCTGTTCGACGAGGGGACGATCCTCAATCTGGGCATGGCGCTGGAGCGAGAGCTGGATGTCGCCGGCCGTCGCCCGGGCTTTGCCAGCTGACTTACTCATCACGCCGACTGCCCGCGCGGCCGGCAACGCCATGCCTGAGGGAGGAGACGCCTGAGCGGAATACCGCCGGGCGGAGCGACGATAGCCCGCTCCCGAGCGGGACTGTTTGTACAGCTTTCGCCAATTCGTCCGGAGCACCGGCCGATGTCTTCAACCACAGGGACCTATCATGAAGCGCAGGGATTTTCTGGTTTCAACCGCCGCCCTCATGGGCAGTACTGCCGTATTCACCAACCTTACCACCCTTCCGGCGATGGCGCAGGAAACGCCGGTCAGCGGCGGCACCCTGATCTGGGGCCATTCCGAGACCGTGCAGAACCTCGACATGCACCAGACCGGCACCGCCTCGACCAGCCGCGTGCTGCAGAATGTCCACTCCTCCATCGTGACGGTGGACGCCAATCTCAACGTCATTCCGGGCCTCGCCGAGAGCTTCGAGGAAGCGCCTGACGGCCTGACCTATACGTTCAAGATGCGGCCGGGCGTCAAATTCCACAATGGCGCGACCATGACGGCGGCTGACGCCAAATACTCGTTCGAGCGCTGCAAGGACCCCGCGACCGGCGCGGTCAACTTCGAGGTGTTCAACAATGTCGCCTCGATGGAGATGCCCGACGAGATGACGTTGGTGATCAAGATGAGCCAGATCAACGCGCCCTTCCTCGCCCGGCTGGCCGAGAACGGCGCGGGCGTCATCATGCCCAAGGATTCGGGCGACATCCAGGGCACGACGCCGATCGGCGCGGGGCCGTTCAAGTTCGTCAGCTACGAGGCCGGCAATGCCGTCACCCTGGCACGGTTCGACGAGTACTGGGATGGCCCGGCCTATCTCGACGGTGTCGTTGCCCGCGAGATTACCGAGCCGACCGTCCGCCTGACCGGGTTGCGCACGGGCGAATTGCACATGATCAACGATATCCCGCCAGACCGGATGGAAGAGATCAAGGGCGACAGCAATTTCCAGACCGTGTCCTGGTTCCCGCTGAACTTCGATTTCATCAACATGAACAATGATTTCGAGCCCTTCAAGAACCCCAAGGTTCGCCAGGCCTTCGACATGGTGATCGACAAGGAACTGCTGCTGCAGGGCGCGCTCTGGGGCCAGGGCAAGATCACCGCATCGCCGAGCTACCCGACCTCTTCGGCCTACAATACCGCTTTGGTCAACCGGCCGCAGGATATTGCCGGCGCCAAGGCGCTGCTGGCCGAGGCCGGCTATGCCCCGGGCGACCTCAAGATCGTCTTCAAGGCCACCACCAACTATCCCTATCATATCGAAGCGGCCCAGATCATGGTCGAGTGGTTTCGCGAGGCCGGGGTCGAGCTCACCATCGAGCAGCTGACCTGGGCCGACTGGCTGAGCCAGGTATGGACCGACAAGGACTTCGAGATGTCGATGATGAACTTCTTCGGCCTCTGGGAATCCGACTTCCTTTATTACAGCCTCTATCACTCGACCGGCGGCTTCAACTATCGCCACATCAACGATCCGGTCATCGACGAGCTGGTTACCCGCGCCCGCGTCACGGTCGATGGCGCGGCCCGGGCCGATATCTACAAGCAGGTGCAGCAGCGCGTCTTCGATGAGGCGCTCGACGTCGTCATCTGGTTCCGCAACGGCTCGGCTGCCGCGCAGACCAGTGTCGGCGGGCTCGATACGCTGGTGCATCCGAACGGCAATGCCCTGCAGTTCCACAAGGTATGGCTCAAGGCCTGATCGCCTTGGCGCCCGGCCGGCCCGCTTCGGCGGGCCGGCCAATCCTGACGGACCCCAAACCCAGGCAGGCAGCATGAGCTACTTCCTCAACCGCACGCTATCGATCATCCTGACGCTGCTGCTGATCTCGATGATCACCTTCGCGGTGACCAATATCCTGCCCGGCGACGTGGCGATGATGATCATGGGCACGCAGAGCAATCCCGAGGCCCTGGCCGGTTTGCGGCAATCGCTGGGCCTCAATGATCCGCTGGTCGTCCAATATGGCCGCTGGGTCGGCGGCATGGTCACCGGCAACTGGGGCAATTCACTCATCTTCAAGGTGCCCATCGCCACGCTGCTGCTGCAGAAGGCCACCGCCAGCGCCATCATCGTGGTCATGTCGATGACCATCGCCCTGGCCGTGGCCGTGCCGCTCGGGGTGTGGTCGGCGGTGCATCGCGACAAGTGGCAGGATACGGTGAGCTCAAGCGCGGCGCTGTTTGGCGTCAGCCTGCCCGACTTCTTCTGGGGCATCATGCTGATCCTGCTGTTTGCCCGCACGCTGGGCTGGTTCCCCTCCAGCGGGTTCAGCGATCCCGGCGAGGACTTCACCCAGTCGATCTACCACGCCGCCCTGCCGGCTCTGGCACTGGGCCTGGGGCTGATGGCCCACCTTACCCGGATGACGCGCTCGACCATGGTGGGCATTCTGGGTCAGGAATTCATCCGCGTCAGCCGGGCCAAGGGACTGTCCGAACGCACCGTGGTGTGGCGCTATGCCCTGTCCAATGCCATCGGGCCGGTGGCAACCATTGCGGGCCTCCAGATCGGCTACCTGTTCGGCTCGATCATCGTGGTGGAAACCCTGTTCAGCTATACCGGCATGGGCTGGCTGACCTATCAGGCGCTGCTCAATCGCGATGTGCCGCTGATCCAGGCCTCGGTCTTCCTGATCGCCGCCGTGGTCATGCTCACCAATTTCCTCGTCGACCTGTTCTATCTGCTGGTCGATCCACGCGTCAGGCTGGGGTGAGCCATGAAACGCTTTCTCACCACCAAGGGCTTGATCGGCATTGCGCTGCTGGGGCTCATGCTGCTGGTCGCCATTGTCGGGCCGCTGCTCGTGCCGGCCGATTTCGCCACCCGCATGGACATGCAGGCCCGCCTCAGCGGCCCCACCTTCGCCCACCCCTTCGGCACCGACCAGCTCGGGCGCGACCTGTTCTTTCGCGTCGTGCTGGGCGCCCAGACGTCGCTGACCATTGCCCTGGCGGCAGTTGTCACCAGCATTGTCATCGGCCTGCCGCTCGGCATCATCTCGGGCTATGCCCGTGGCCATGTCGACAATGTCCTGATGCGCCTCGTCGATACGCTGCTGGCCTTCCCGGCTTTGCTGCTGGCCCTGACCATCAGCGCCATGCTCGGCCCCAACCTGCAGAATACCATCATCGCCATCGGCATCGCCTTCACCCCCTTTCTCGCCCGCATCGTGCGCGGCGAGGCGCTGCGGGTGGTCCAGATGCCCTATGTCGAGGCAGCCAGGGCCTCGGGCACCAATGACCTGCAGATGATCATCCGGCACATCCTGCCCAATATCATGCCGCAGATCATCGTGCAGGCGACCATCAGCCTGGCCTTCGCCATTCTGGCCGAAGCGGGACTTTCCTTCCTCGGCCTCGGCACCCAACCACCGCAATCCTCCTGGGGACTGATGATCCAGGCCTCGCGCGACTATCTCGACGTCGCGCCCTGGACGGCGCTGGTGCCCGGCATTGCCGTGGCGCTGACCGTGCTCGGCCTCAACATGTTCGGCGACGTGCTGCGCGATGTACTCGACCCGAGGGCAAGATGATGGAGTCCGCCATGCTGGATACAACGATTGTGGCGCCTGCCCCGCTGGTGTCGATCGAAGGCCTGCGCGTCGAGTTCAACATCGATGGCGGCACCGTGGTCGGCGTCGAGGATGTCAGCTTCGCCATCCGGCCGGGCGAGACCGTCTGCGTCGTGGGCGAGAGCGGCTCGGGCAAGTCAGTCACCTCGCTGTCGCTGATGCGGCTGGTCGAATTCGGCGGCGGCAGCATTACCGGCGGCAGCCTGCGCTTCACCCGCGCCAGCGGCGAGGTCATCGACGTCACCAAGGCCAGTCCCGCGGAGATGCGCTCGATCCGCGGCAACGAGATCGGCATGATCTTCCAGGAGCCGATGACATCGCTCAATCCGGTCTTCACCATCGAGCGGCAGCTCACTGATGGTCTGCAGGTGCATAAGGGGCTTAGCGGCGAGGCGGCCCGCGCCAAGGCGCTGGACCTGCTGCAATCGGTTCGCATCCCCGAGCCGGAACGGCGGCTCAAGCAATATCCGCATGAACTCTCGGGCGGCATGCGCCAGCGCGTCGTCATTGCCATGGCCATGGCCTGCGAGCCACGACTGCTCATTGCCGACGAACCGACCACCGCACTGGACGTGACCATCCAGGCCGAGATCCTCGGTCTGATCGGCCGGCTCAAGCGCGAAAACAACATGGCCGTACTGTTCATCACCCATGACATGGCCGTGGTGGCGCAGATGGCCGACCGCGTCGTGGTGATGTATCGCGGCCGCATCGTCGAGGAAGGTCCGGTCAACGAGATCTTCGAGCATCCGCGCGAGGACTATACGCGCGCCCTGCTCGCCGCCGTACCCAGACTGGGCGCGATGACCGGCAAAACCGCGCCGGAGCCCATGCCAATCATGGGCGCTGCCACGGCGCCGGAAACGATGGCAGCGGCGGCACCGGCTCGCGCGCCCCGGGCGCTGCTCGAGGTCAAGAATTTGACTACCCGTTTCCCGGTCAAGGGCGGGCCGCTGCGCCTGACCGTCGCCAATGTCCACGCCGTCGAGGATGTCAGCTTTTCTCTCAATGTCGGCGAGACGCTGGCCCTGGTCGGGGAATCGGGTTGCGGCAAGTCCACCACCGGCCGCTCCATCCTGCGGCTGATGGAAGCCCATTCGGGTTCCGTCACCCTCGATGGCTGGGACGTGCGCGCGCTGGGCGGGGCCGATCTGCGCCGCGCCCGCCGCGACATGCAGATGGTGTTCCAGGATCCGTTTGCCTCGCTCAACCCCTATCGGCGCCTGCGCGATCAGGTCAGCGAGCCGCTGATCAATTTCGCCATGGCCTCGGGCAGCGCGCTCGACGACATGGTGGCCGATCTGTTCGACCGGGTGGAACTGCCTCGCGCCTTCATGCGGCGGTTTCCCCATGAACTCTCGGGCGGCCAGCGCCAGCGCGTTGCCATCGCCCGGGCGCTGGCGACCAGCCCCAAGCTCATCGTTGCCGACGAGGCCGTGTCCGCCCTCGACGTCTCGGTGCGCGCCCAGATCCTCAACCTGATGATGCAACTGCAACGTGACCTGGGCCTGTCATTCCTGTTCATCAGCCATGACATGGCCGTGGTCGAGCGCGTCTCGCACCATATCGGGGTCATGTATCTGGGGCGCATCGTCGAGCTTGGCACCAGGGCTGATGTCTTCGAAAATCCCAGCCACCCCTACACCAGGACGCTGCTGGCTGCCGTGCCGATCGCCGATCCGCGCCAGCGCCGGCTGCATGACGACCGCAGTTTCCGCGCCATTCCCTCGCCGGTCTTTCCGGCAGGGCACGTGCCCGCCCCCTCCACCTATAGCGAAGTGAGCCCCGGCCATTTCGTGCTGCAAGAGCAGAACTGACCGCAAGGAAAAGACAATGCCGATCAAGAACCGTGTTTCCGACCTGCATGCCGAGATCACCGCCTGGCGCCGCGATATCCATGAATATCCCGAGCTCATGTACGACACCAACCGCACCTCGGCGACGGTGGCCGCCAGGCTGCGTGAATTCGGCTGTGACGAGGTCGTCGAGGGCATTGGCCGCACTGGCGTGGTCGGGGTGATCAAGGGCCGCATGAATACGCGCGACCACGTCGTGGGCCTGCGCGCCGATATGGATGCGCTGCCCATTCTGGAAGCGACGGGCCTGCCCTATGCCTCCAAGACGCCCGGCAAGATGCATGCCTGCGGCCATGATGGTCACACGGCCATGCTGCTGGGCGCCGCCAAATACCTGGCCGAGACGCGCAATTTCGACGGCGCGGTGGCCGTCATCTTCCAGCCGGCCGAAGAGGGCGGCGCGGGTGGCGAGGCCATGGTCAAGGACGGGCTGATCGAGCGCTTCGCCATCAAGGAAATCTACGGCATGCACAACCAGCCCGGCCTGCCGGTCGGCAGCTTTTCCATCCGGTCGGGCGCCTTCTATGCCGCGACAGACAATTTCACCATCGACGTCAAGGGCAAGGGCGGCCATGCGGCCAAGCCGCATGCCACGATCGACTCGGTCGTGATCGCCAGCCACGTCGTGCTGGCGCTGCAGACCATTGCTTCGCGCAATGCCGATCCGCAGCATTCCGTCGTGGTCTCGGTCACCAGTTTCCGCACCGAGAGTGACGCCTATAATGTCATTCCTGAGCATGTGGAATTGCGCGGCACCGTGCGCACCTTCGACAAAGCCATCCGCGCCATGGCCGAAGAACGACTGATCGCCATTGCCGCCCAGACGGCGGCCGTGTTCGGCGGTAGCGCCACCACTGTCTGGGCGCGGGGCTACCCCTCCATGGTCAATGCCGAAACCGAAACCGAACATGCCGCCGAGGTGGCGCGCCGGGTCTCCGGCCGGGAGGTGCTGGAGGCGCCAGCCATCATGGGCGGCGAGGACTTTGCCTATATGCTCGAGGCCTGTCCCGGTGCCTATATCCAGATCGGCAATGGCGACACGGCCGACGTGCATCACCCGCTGTATAATTTCAACGACGAGGCCATTCCGTCCGGCGCCTCCTACTGGGCCGAGCTGGTCGAAACCCGGATGCCCGCCGTCTGACTGCAAGGGCGCAGGCTCGGAGATATCATGCTGGAACGCGACTACACCGGTTGGCTTCTTGAGTGCATAACGCCCACCTCGCATCCGCTGGTCACCTCGCATCCGCGGCCGCCATCCCGCGCTCCTGGCACAGGCGCTCGACGATGGGGCAGGCTGGAATGATGACTGGAGAGCAGTGAGCGTTACCAGGGACTGTCGCCCATGGCATAGGTTTCGCCCGTATTGGCGTCGGCCGCCGCCGCCCAGCGCATGGGGCGCTCCATATTGATATCGTCCGAGCGCCCCATGGGGACGGATATCGGTCAGCAGTTCAGCATAGCTCACCAGACATTGGCGATAGACGTTGCGCGGGACCTGCCAGATGGCGATGTCGAACCGGTTGAATATGACCGGCGCGGCACGAATTCCAATTCCCAGATTATATTCCAGCGGATTCGCCCGCGGCGGGGGGCGCCCAGTTCAGGATATTCTGTTCGGCCGATCCCAAGGTCAGCCGTTTGCCGATGCCCGGCTGCATCAGCCAGGCGCTGGCCAGTTCGGTGAGTCCAGCCCCGGCACAGAAGAACAAAGTCGTTGTCGATGATGACGCGGGAGCGTGGACGGATGAGGGGGTCCGCCCGCCGCAGAGGATTCAAATATCGATGCGTTGGCCGCTGACACCATCAAAGATATGGGCTCGGTCGCTGGCGAGCGACAGCTTGATGGTCTGACCGGCAACAGCATTGACCCGATCATTCATCACCGCGACAATTTCTTGCCCGCCAAGCCGCAGGGTGAGGTGGGTTTCCGACCCTGTCGGCTCAATGAGCAGAACCTCTGCAGGCAACCCGGCCTCGCTAGCGACACGGATATGCTCGGGCCGGATGCCGAATACGACATCCTTGCCGGTCAGTTCGGCCGGCAGCGTCCGCGTCGCCACCACCGAGCCATCGGCCAGCTGGATCTGCCGATCCGCCGTGACCCTGGCATGGAGCAGGTTCATCGCCGGCGAGCCGAGGAAGCCGGCGACGAAGATGTTGGCCGGCCGATCATAGAGTTCAAGCGGGGCCCCCATCTGCTCGACTTTGCCGGCATTCATGACCACGATCTTGTCCGCCATGGTCATGGCTTCGATCTGGTCATGCGTGACATAGACGATGGTAGTGGAGAGGCGCTGGTGCAGTCCCTTGATCTCCCCCCGCATCTGCACGCGCAGCTTGGCGTCCAGGTTGGACAGGGGCTCGTCGAACAGGAATACCTTGGGATCACGCACGATTGCGCGCCCCATGGCAACGCGCTGACGCTGACCACCGGAAAGCTGGGCAGGTTTGCGGGCAAGCAGCGGCTCAAGGCCGAGGATGGCGGCAGCCTCATCGACCTTGCGCTTGATCTCGGGTTTCTTGACGCCAGCCAGCTCGAGGGCAAAGCCCATGTTCTGGGCGACGGTCATCTGCGGGTAAAGCGCATAGTTCTGGAACACCATGGCGATGTCCCGATCTTTGGGTTCAAGGTTGTTCACGACGCGGCCGTCAATGCTGACATTGCCGCTGGTGATGGTTTCAAGACCCGCGATCATGCGCAGCAGGGTAGACTTGCCGCAACCGGAGGGACCGACCAGAATGACGAATTCGCCATCGGCGATGTCGATGTCGACACCGTGGATGACGGGGGTGACGCCGTAGGACTTATGCACGTCGGCAATGCGAACAGGGGCCATTTCAGATACTCCAGATCAGTCCAGCTTGCGGACGCGCAGGGCCAGGTAGGGCTTGCCCGGCAGATTGACGCCGAAGGCGGCGTCCGGCGTGCCACCGCGCACGATATCGCCGTGACGCGTGGGATAGGGAATGAAGGGGGCGACGGTTTCGATCGGCGTGACCGTCATGTTCCAAGTATCGATCAGATCGACGGCATAGTTGCCCGCTTCCTTTGGCAGGCCCGACGTCCACTGCACCGGGCGATGCTCGCCAAAGTAGATATAGGTTGTCGTGCCATCGCTGCCCCCCGAGATGCGCTGCCACGGGAAGACATGATTGCTGCCCAGGGGCGTCAGGCCCTTTTCGAGGCTCTCCTCAAGCAGATCGCGTAGAAACCCGATCCGCTTCCAGGCCTGGCCGTGGAGCTTGCCGCCCTTGGCCCACCAGATATGATCTTGTGGATCGGCATAGGTTTCGCCATGGCCGGCATAGCCACCGCGGATCAGCGTGATCCAGTAGCGGTGTACCAGTTCCTCGGCCGTGATATTGCCCCATGACGGGTAGATATTGCCCTCGTATTCGGGCTCATCGTTGACCACCGGCTTGTTGTAGGCCGTGCGCCATTCGGGCGTCAGCTTGACATCCCAGTTCTGAATGCAGACATGGCTGACCCAGGCTTTGCGGTGGTCATAATTGGCCGTGACATCGCCGTTGTGGATCGACTTAAGGTGGTTGTTCGGATCGTTCTCTTCCAGGATGTGGAAATAGCGATCCCACTGCTCCATCGGCTTGGTATCGAGCAGGAAATCGTATTCGTTGGCGAGCGACCACCAGACATTGCTGTAGGCTGACAGGCGGGCCGCCAGATAGGCGACATAGCGATAATCCTGCTCAGCCGACATGTCGGTATAGCCCCAGCGATCATAGGGGTGAAAGATGATGATGTCGGCTTCGATGCCCATGTCGCGCAGGGTTTCGACCTGCTTTTCGAAATGGCGAAAGGCTGCCGGATTGGGCCGGTCAAAATCCAGCGTGCCGTCGGCCTTGGGCAGATAGATGGGCTGCAGCGGCTCGTTGCTGTTGAACGGATAATCCTTGGGGAAGACGCCCATGCGCAGCTTGTTGAAACGGGTCCTGGCCATGGTGGCCAGCGTCTCCGCCTGCATGTCCAGGGGCTGATGCGTCCAAGCATAACAGGTGGTGCCAAAGGGCATATAGGGCGTGCCATCGGCATGGGCGAAGTGGAAGGTATTTGCCACATGCACCGGGCCGTGCCGACCGGGGCGGGCGGCAGTTGCGGTCAGCGCGCCGGTCTTGCCATCCAGTGCCGGGGTCGCCGACCGGGTGACAAAACTCCAGGCGCCCTCCGTATCAGGCATGAAGCGCAGCTTGTAGGTGCCCTCGCCATCGTAGAAACCGGGGACGCGCACGGTGCGGCTATTTTGCGAAAACAGGGCGTCAAAGGCGACGTCGACGAACGGATTGCCATCGGCGGGTCCGGCAAAGCTGACTTCGAAAGCATCCCATTTGGCTACGGATTGGCTGGTCATGTCAAAATTCCAATAGAGTTCAGCCCTTGACGGCACCGGAGGTGAGACCGGAAACGAAGTAGCGTTGAAAGATGAGATAAACGATGGTTGCGGGCAGCACCGTCATGACGATGGCCGAGTTGAGTTGGCCATAATCGCGGGAGAACTGCCCCTGGAAAGCTGACAGGCCCAGCGGCAGGGTCCACATGTCGCGGTCCTGCAGCAGCACCAGTGCCATGGCGAATTCGTTCCAGGTAGACACGAAGTCGAGGATCAGCAGGGCGGCCAGCACCGGCAAGGATACCGGCAGGAAAATACGCCAGAAAATGATGAAGTGCGAGGCGCCGTCGATCCGGGCCGCCTCGCTCAGTTCCTTGGGCAGACCCCGGAAGAAGCCGTGCAGGATGAAGACCTGATAGGGCACGCCGAAAGCCAGATAGGGCAGGATGACACCGGGATAGGTGTCGATCAGCTTGAGGCCGTTGACCAGGGTGAACAGGGGGGCCAGCATCACCTGGAAGGGGATCATGGTGCCGAACAGGATCAGCAGCAGCAGCAGCTTGTTGCCGTTGAACTCGATCTTCGCCAGGGCATAGGCGGCCATGGCCGAGATCATCAGGCCGAGCGGCACCTTGATCAGGGTGATGACCGCGCTGTTGAAGAAGGTCGTGCCGAACCGTCCGCGCGTCCACGCGGCGGCATAGTTGGAGAATTGCGGATCGAGCGGCGGCGCGAAGGCGCTGGAATTCATCACCTCTGTGGTCGACTTGAGCGAGGTAAAGACGATGAAGACGAACGGCGCGACCCAGATCAGGGCGACCGTGGCCAAAGAGATCCAAAGGCCGATCAGCACCCAGTCGCGCGGCGGCTTTTCGGTAGCGGTCATGAGCTGCTGGCGGGCAGCAACGGTTGCGGACGACATCACTCCGACTCCTCACGCTTCTGCGTCCAGCGCAGGTAGGGGATAACCACAGCCAGGGTGATGGAAAGCAGGACAACGGAGATGGCGCTGCCGCGACCGAAGTCAAAGATCTGCATCGATTGGGTGAAGGCCCAGAGCGCCAGCATCTGCGTCGACTGCGCCGGACCACCGCCCGTCAGGCCATAGACGATGTCGAAAGCCTTCAGCGAAGAGATGATCGAGAGCACCAGCACAATGGTGATGGTGGTCGTGATGGCCGGCAGAGTGACGAAGCGGAACACGTTCCACCGCCCTGCCCCATCGATCCGCGCAGCTTCCACCAAGGTCCTGTTGACACCCTGCAGGCCAGCCAGAAACAGCACCATGGAAAAGCCGACCGATTGCCAGAGATGGGCGACAAAAGCGGAGTAAAGGGCAATATCGCGATTGCCCAGCCAATCCTGGACCCAGGATTGCAGGCCGATGGAGGTCAGCACTTCAACAAACAGACCGAAGAAGGGATCGTACATCCACCGCCACATGGTGGCCACGGCGATCGGCGCAATGATGACGGGCAGATAGTAGATCGCCCGCAGGCTGTTGCGGCCGAAGATCGGCTGATTGAGACCCAGCGCCAACAGCAGGCCGATCATGGGCGGGAACACCACCGACATCATAGTCCAGATAACCGTGTTGCGGAACGCGCCCCAGAACACGGGATCCTTGGTGAAAATATCGACATAATTGGTGACGCCGACGAACTCCTTGCTCGCATCCAGGCCGTTCCACCTGTGGAAGCTCAGCCCGACCACGTCGATCATCGGATAAAGGGCAAACACGGCATAGACGATCAGGGCGGGCCCGAGCAGCAGCGCGGCCTGCATCCTCGTATCGGACAGGAGTTTTCTTGGCGTCATCAAACGCTCCTTCGCATGCGCCAGCCAATCGTGGCTGCCCAAGGCCAGAAGCGGCCGGCTCCCCTGTGGAGCGCCGGCCGCCTACCTTGGGAGGTTAGCTGCGGTTGTCGATGAAGGTCTGCAACAAGCCCGCGGCATCGGCCGGAGCCACGTTGCCACTGGCAACCTCGTTGATGACGCGGAAATATTCCGTTGTCACATCGAGCGGAAAGGCCTGATCGCCATTCATGTAGACCGCGTCGAACTGGTTGAAGATATCAACCCATTCCTGATCCAGCGGACGCAGGCCCTCATAGACGACGTTCTTGTTGATCGACGTTGTGCTGAACTGCCCAAGCACATCCTGCTGCACTGCGGTCGAGATGAAATAGTCCAGGAATTTGGCAGCCATGTCGGGATTGGGGCTCTTGCTGCTGATGTAGTGATACTCAGCAAAGCCATAGAGGCGATCGGTACCGGTGGGGAACGGGAAGATGCCATAGGCGTCGAGATCGCCGGCCTCGGCGAGCTGCTGCACCAGCCAGTCACCTTCCAGCATCATGGCCGCACGACCACCAACGAACAGATTGAACGACTGTGCATTGTCGATGCCCATATAGGGGCTCAGAATGTAGTTCTTGCTCCACTTGTCGAGCTCGGCAAAGGAATCGGTGGCACAGGGCTCTGTGGCCCAACTCAGGGTCATCGCCTTGAGCGCATCATGCTTTTCGATGCCGCACTTGGACTCAAGGATCACGTCCATCAGGCGCATGACGTGCCAGTTGACCGAGCCACCAAAGGTGATCGCCGGAATCCCGGCTGCCTTGAGCTTTTCCGCATCGGCGACGAGTTCGTCGTAGTTGGCGGGCTCCGCGGTAATGCCAGCCTGTTCGAACAAGGCCTTGTTGTAGTACAGCGCTTCGCCCTTGAAAGTGAACGGCACGCCTTGGCGGCCGCCTTCATAGATGCGCGAGAACGATGCGGCGGCCGGCACCAGCTCGTCGTCCCACTTGTATTCCTCATAATACTTGTCGAGCGGCAGGCTGAGGCCGGCCTTGATGTATTCGCCACCCAGACCCAGACCAGCCCAGCTGAAGTAGATGTCGGGCCCGCGGTCCGAGCCAGCGGCCACGCGCAGCGCGGTCTTGTGGTCGTCGACGCCGCGCGTCACGATTTCAACATCGACGCCCGGATTGGCGGCCTCGAAGTCGGTGGCGATCTTCTCCATGGCATCATTGGACGCCTGCGAGCTAAAGTTCAGCGTCCACAGCGTCACATCCTGGGCGGCGGTGGCGCCAGCCAGTGTGACCGATGCAATGCCCGCTAGCAGAGCGGCCTTGAACTGCGATTTCATTTTCATCCTCCCTTTCGATTTTTTTCGAATATAGCGCTTTATAGAGCAACTGGGAGAAGCAGTGTCAAGGCGGCTTTTCGTTTTCCGCCGATCAGCCGCGCATGACAGGCAGAATCCATCGATTTCTGGCCTAACCGCAGACAGACGCAAGCAATGTGCGGATTATCCGGCGATCTGTACGGTGATGCCCAGCGCCTCGAACCGCTCGCGATCAACGTCTGCAATGCCAGAGTCGGTGATGAGCATATGAACCAGGTCAACCTTGCCCAGGGAGGAGAATGACGTGCGACCAATCTTTGTGGAGTCGGCTAGCAAGATGACCCGGGAGGCAGCCTTGATCATGGCCTTCTTGACGTAAATGTCGCCCAGCGCAGGATAGGTCAGCCCGGCCTCGAACGAGATGCCGGCGGTAGCCAGGAACAGGGTTTCGACGAAAATACCCTCGAAGAACTCGCCCGACTTTTCACCGCTCAGCGACAGCGTCGGCGCCTTGAACTGGCCGGCCGGCATATGGACCGTATTGGTCGGATTTGCGCCCAGCAACAGGGCGATATTGAGGGCATTGGTGACGACGTTAAGCCCTTGACGAGAAACCAGATTGTTTGCAAGCGCAGTGGTTGTCGAACCAGAATCGATAATGATCGAATCGCCATCATGCACCATGTTGGCCGCCATCAGGCCAATGCGGCGCTTGCTGTCGATATTCTCCATATGCTGCAGGGACATGGACTGAACTTGTGCCGGCACGGACTTGAGGAAGGCCCCGCCATGTTCGCGCGTCACGTGCCCGTCAAGCTCAAGCCGCTCCAGGTCCTGACGCACGGTTGCCTCAGACACACCAAAGGCCGCCGAGAGATCACGCACCCGCGCACTACCCTCTTCCTGCAACCACTCAAGGATCTTCATGCGACGCGGCTCGGCGAGCAGGGTTGCCTTGGCGCCAGAACCCACGCGCCGGCCTATCCTGGCACCCGTGGTAGGCTGGCTCGCATCGTCAGACATGGCATTCTCCTCACCCCATGAGTTACACGAAATCGCGGCAATTAGAAACGTTCAGGTCCAACAATCAACGGCAAACATCGGGAAACGCGAGCAAATTCAGTTCGGGAGCCTGAGAACGCCAGGAGGATAGACCGGGTGACAAGCACAGAATCCGAGGATTGCTGCATTCCGATCCATCGTCACTCGAAAACAAAACGCATAATTCGAAAGTTTTCGTATTGCGCGAAGCTGGCGGCTCGGCGTAGCTTGTGACCATAACAATGCTGTCCGCCACGGGCACGCCAGGAGGGAAAATCGCACCGCAGCGCTCAGCCGGTCGGCCGATACGCCTCGGACGCGATCGAGGCGACGGCGCGGGTGCCGTTGTGCCCAAACCAAATTCTTACTCCGCTGGGAGATTGCACTGTGCCACAAACTGCCCGTCCAGATCGGACAGACGAGCTTTTGGATACAATCCGCCAACGTGCGCTGTGGATACGCCGCCGCAGCTTCCAGATGGTCTACGAGGCCCAGCAAGGTCACCCCGGCGGCGATTTCAGCGCTACCGACGTACTGGCCACACTGTATTTCGGAGTCATGCGCTACGACGCGGACAAGCCAAATGATCCAAGCCGCGACCGTTTTGTAATGAGCAAGGGCCATTGCACCGGGGCCTTTTACTCGGTGCTGGCCGCTGCGGGGTATTTCCCGGAGGGCGAACTCTCGACATATATGAAGCCCCTGAGCATGCTCAATGGTCATCCCAATCGCAATTACCTGCCAGGCGTTGAGACCAATACCGGACCGCTCGGCCACGGCCTGCCGGTAGCGCTGGGAATTGCCATTGCGGGCCAGATAGACAATTCAGAATTCCGGACCTTCGTTTTGACCGGCGACGGCGAATTGCAGGAGGGCAGCAACTGGGAAGCAGCCCTCAGCGCTGGTCACAGAAAGCTCGAAAACCTGACGCTGATCATTGATCGTAACCGCCTGCAGCAGGGCGCGCGCACCGAGGAAACCGCCTCGCTTGACCCGCTGGATGATAAGTGGCGCGCCTTCGGATGGCACGTCGAAGTGGTCGATGGTCACGATTATGAACGACTTTTGGGCGTTTTGTCAGCTTCGCCCAAGGGGCGTGGCAAACCGCTCTGCGTCATCGCCAATACCTTCAAGGGCAAAGGCGTCAGCTTCATGCATGACAACGTCGCCTGGCACCACGGCGTGCCGACCAAGGAACAATACGAACTAGCCATGGCGGAACTGGTCTGATGAGCGCTGCAGCACCCACAACGGCCGGCCTGTTCGACTGCCGCGACAGCTTTGCAGCCACGATCGAGTCACTGGCCGAAAATGACCCGCGCATCGTCACCGTGGTCAGCGACAGCGTCGGCTCGTCCAAGCTCGGCGGCTTCAAGAAGAAGTGGCCGGAGCGTATGGTCAATGTCGGCATTGCCGAACAGACCGCGGTCGCGGTCGGCGCCGGCCTGGCCAATGGCGGCAAGATCCCCTTTGTCTCCGCCGCCGCCTGCTTCCTCACGGGCCGCGCGCTCGAACAAATCAAAGCCGACATCGCCTATTCCAACGTCAACGTTAAGCTGATCGGCCAGTCCAGTGGCATAGCCTATGGCGAGCTTGGGCCAACCCACCATTCCATCGAGGACATGGCCTGGCTGCGCGTGCTGACCAATCTCACCATCATCGTACCTGCCGATCCGTGGCAGACCGAGCAGGCCATCCGCGCCGCCGCCGCCATGCATGGCCCGGTATTCGTCCGCATTAGCCGCATGCCTGTGCCCGCGCTCGACCGCACCGGTGCCAGCTTCGAAATCGGCAAGGCCGAAACGCTGGTCGAGGGCACCGATGCTACCATCATCGCCAACGGCACGATGGTGCACCGCGCGGTTGCCGCTGCGAAGAGCCTTGCTGCAGAAGGCATTTTCGCCCGCGTCGTCAACATGGCGACCATCAGCCCACTGGACGAAGCGGCTATTCTGGCTGCCGCGGAAACCGGCGCCATTGTCACCGTAGAGGAAGGCAATATTCGAGGTGGGCTCGGTGGCGCAGTCGCCGAAGTCGTCACCGCGGGCACACCGGTGCCAATGCGCATCATGGGCTTCCCCGGCTTCCTCCCCACAGGCTCGGCAGCTTTCCTGATGCAGCATTTCGGGCTGACCGAGGCCGGCATTGCCGACGCTGTGCGCCAGACCATCGCCCGCAAGAAATGAGCGCAACCAGCCTCGTCCTCGCCATCGACCAGGGCACCACCAATACCAAGGCCTTGCTGGTCTCGGCCGACGGCCGCGTGCACCATCAGGCCTCGGTGCCCAATGTCGTGACCTATCCGCAACCGGGCTGGGCGGAACAATCGGCCATTGCGCTGGTAGACGGCGTCAAACAGGTGATCGACGAAGTCGTCGCCAAAGCTGGTGGCGCGGAAATCCTGGCGGTTGGCATATCCAACCAGCGCGAATCTATTGTGGTCTGGGACGCGGCGACCGGCCAGCCCATCGGGCCCTGCATCATCTGGCAATGCCGCCGTTCTGCCCCCAAATGCGAAACGTTGCGCCAGGGGGGCCATGCCGAATTGATCGAGAAACGGACGGGCTTGGCGCTTGATCCGCTATTCCCCGCCGGCAAGATCGCCTGGCTGCTCGACAACACTACCGGCGCCCGCGAGCGGGCCAGCCGCGGAGAGCTGCGCGCTGGCACCGTCGACAGCTGGCTGCTGTGGAATCTCACAGGGGGTGCTGTCCATGCCACCGACCATTCCAATGCCTCGCGCACGCAGCTGTTCAACACAGAGACCCTGAGCTGGGACGCGGACCTCATGGCCCTGTTCAACGTGCCGCCGTCATTGCTGCCGGAGGTTCGCTACTCCGATTCCGAATTTGGGCGTTCCGTGGCCGGAGCCTGCGCCCTGCCCCATGGCGTACCCATCCACGCCATGATCGGCGATTCCCACGCTGCACTGTTCGGCCACGGTGTGCGCGCGCCGGGCACGGTCAAAGCCACCTACGGCACCGGCACCTCGTTGATGGCGCTGACGCCCGAGCGCGTTCTCTCCCGCCATGGCCTCTCCAGCACCATCGCATGGAGCCAATCGGGCAAGGTCGCCCATGCACTGGAAGGCAACATCTCAGTCTCCGGCCAGGCCGCCGCCTTCATGGCGCAGATGCTGGGCCTTGCAGACGCCACGGCGCTTTCCGCGCTTGCCGAGACCGTGCCCGACAGCAATGGCGCCGCTTTCGTGCCAGCCCTTGTTGGCCTCGGCGCGCCGCATTGGCGCTCCGATGCGCGCGGCAGCATAACCGGCCTGTCGCTCGGCACCACCCCTGCCCATCTGGCACGGGCCGCGTTGGAGGCCATCGCCTTCCAGGTCGCCGACGTCTTCACCGCCATGGAACAGGACATGGGGGCACCCATGGCCGAACTGCGCGCCGATGGCGGTGCCTCACGCAATCACTTCCTGATGCAGTTTCAGGCCGACATTCTTGGGCGCACGGTGGCAATCGCCGCCGCCGCCGAAGTCAGCGCTCTCGGCGCAGCCGCTCTAGCCTTTGCCGGGCTCGGTATTGAAATGACACCGGTGCCCGCCGCCGGCCAGCATCTTTCAGCAATGAGCGAAACAGACCGCGCGGCCCATCGCCAGCGCTGGCACGCGGCCATTGCCCAGACACTCACCATACAAAATAATGGAGGAAATTCATGAGCACCCAGCGTTACGGCGCCGGCATCTGGCACTTCGCCAGCTATGTCGATCGCTACGCCACCGACGGCTATGGCCCGCCGCGCAGCGTCATCGAAGCCATCGACATTGCCGGCCAGGTCAAGGACCTTTCGGTCGTCGACATCAACTACCCCTACTTTGGCGGCGAGTTCTCCAAGGAACAGATCAAGGTAGCACTCGACCGCAACAATCTCGGAGTCATCGGCATCACGCCCGAGATTTACACCCGCGAATTTGCCAAGGGCGCCTTTACCAATCCGGACGCTGGCGTCCGTCGCCGCGCACACGAATTGATCACCGAAGCCGCCGACCAGGTCCGCTTCTTTGGTGCCGATTACGTCAAGCTGTGGCCCGGCCAGGACGGTTGGGACTATCCCTTTCAGGTCGATCACGGCGCGCTATGGAAGAATTCGCTCGACGGTGTCGGCCAACTCGCCAGCGAAAACCCTGACCTCAAGTTCGTCATCGAATACAAGCCGCGCGAACCGCGCGTGCATATGAGCTTTGACTCACTCAGCCGCACTCTGCTTGGTATCGAAAAGATCGGCCTGCCCAACGTCGGCATCCTGCTCGATTTCGGCCATGCCTTGTTCGGTGGTGAATCCGCGGCCGATAGCGCTCAGATGGCCATCGACTACGGCCGCTTGTTTGGCATGGACGTCAATGACAACTACCGCAACTGGGACGACGATCTGGTTGCAGGCAGCCTGCACCCGATCGAGCTGTTCGAGTTCTTCTACGTGCTGCGCAAGAACAACTGGGAAGGCGTCTGGCAACTCGACCAGTTCCCGTTCCGCGAAGACAGCGTTGAAGCAGCGACCTATGCCATCGACTTCCTCAAAGCCGCCGGCCGTGGCCTCGACGTGCTCGACATCGACGCCCTCAAGGAAGCCCAGAGCCGCCACGACGCCATCGGCGCCCTCCGGATCGCCCAGAAAGCCCTGTTCAGCTCGTTCTGAATTTCATTGAAACAGGATCACACCGTCAATGTGTAAGCATCGCCGGTGTGATCGTTGCGCTCTTTAACCATGTTGGATGCCACCAAAGACGCCAAATACAGATTTTCTTGTTTTGCTGATGCTCCCCAGAGCCGCTCCCAGGCATGGAGCGGAGCGGCCCGTTTTTTGGGTTTCGAAACCGCCGTTAATCTACCAGAAGCATTTTTTGGCCGTCACTTGGCCGATCGGCGGTTGCGGGTTCTGAACATGGGGTCGGAAGTTGCCGAGCGGAAGCGCTTCGCCACTCGGTCCCTAGCGGCGCCCGATTTTGACAGCTATCTGACTGTACTTTTTCTTTGAATGGGGTGTCCTAGGGACCGCGCCCCTTGCTGTGGGTGGTAAAACCGCCTCGGGCAGCCGTTCGGACTTGCGGCCCGGCAACTCGTGGGATGATGATTATGACCGATTCTCTGGATACAAAAACGGCGGTCGTCACCGGCGCTGCTTCGGGCATTGGCTTAGCGACCACCAAGGCCCTGCTGGCCCAGGGCGCCACCGTGGTCATGGTCGACCGCAACGAGGAGGGCCTAATCTCGCTGGCAGACCAATTCGGCGACAAGGCAATAGTGCAGGTTACCAATCTGCTGGACGTCGAAAGCAGCAATGCCTTGGTGCCCGAAATCCTCGCGAAGGTGAACCATATCGACGTCCTGCATTGTAACGCCGGCAGCTATATCGGTGGTGACCTTGTCGACACCACGCCGGAAGCTATCGACAGGATGCTCAACCTCAACGTCAATGTGGTGATGAAGAACTTGCACGCCGTTGCGCCCCACATGATCGAGCGCAAGACCGGCGACATCATTGTCACATGTTCGGTCGCCGGGCATTTTCCGACCTATTGGGAGCCAGTCTACTCGGGCTCCAAATGGGCCATTACCAGCTTTGTGCAGGGGATGCGGCGGCAGATGCTCCCCCATGGCATACGGGTCGGCCAGATATCCCCCGGTCCCGTGGTATCCGCTTTGCTGGCCGACTGGCCTAAGGAAAACCTTCGCAAGGCCAGAGAGGCTGGCGGCCTGATCGAACCGGAGGACGTCGCCGACGCGATCATTTTCATGCTGACACGACGACGTACCGTCACCATACGCGACGTGATCATCCTGCCCAGCAATTTCGATCAGGTTTAAGCAAGCATGGCCTGACTGGCTGCTGGCGCGTGACACTACCCTGATTGCGCAGGACGAATACGTCAGTCCTGCGGCCGCACCGGTTCGGCAGGGTTGCCATGTTGTTGGCTAGCTGGATAGCCGGTCAGACCGAGATCGATGATGGCGATGTTGAGCAATCGCGCCATGGCGGCATAGGCGCCGTCGCTGTCGCGCAGGCGGATGCGCTCGATCACCTCGCCATGGTTGGGCAGCGAGGCGCCCGGCTCGCGCGCCCGCTCGATGGTCAGCCGGAACGAATAGGCCAGCGCCGCCCCGATCGTCGTCGAGAGCTGCTGGAAAACGATATTCCGGCTGGCGCGCAGCAAGGCGGTATGAAAATCGATATCGGCCTGGTTAAAGGTGGAAAAATCCTGGCTCGACTTGGCCTGGCTCATGCGCGCAAAGGCATCTTCCATCGGTGCGATATCGCTGGCGGTGGCGCGCATGGCGGCAAAGCGCGCCGCCGCCGGCTCGATCACCTGCCGCGCCTCGATCAGGCTCAGCACCAGTTCGGCGCTGGGCTGCAGCTCCATCGACCAGCCCAGAATGTCGGGATCAAGCAGGTTCCAGTCATGGCGCGGCCGCACCACTGTGCCGATGCGCGGGCGCGTGGTCACCATGCCCTTGCTGTCGAGCACCTTGATGGCCTCGCGTACCGCGCTCCGGCTGACGCCGAAGGAGGCGCACATGTCCGGTTCGGGCGGCAGCACGCTGCCGGGCAGGAACTGTCCGCCCAAGATGGTCTGAGCCAGCGTCTTGACGACATGGCGATGCACACGCGGCTTGACGAGGGTCTTGACGGCTGGATCGAGGGTCACGCTGTGCCTTTGCGGCCTTGATGGGTCACCCCGGCTCTTAGCAGCCCGCGCTCACTCATGGTAGAGTACCGAGCGCCCGCCATCGATGGCGATCGAGGTGGCATTGATGAAAGGCGCCTCGTCGCTGGCCAGGAACACCGCTGTCATCGCCACTTCCTCGGGCTGGCCGATGCGGCGGGGCGGATGCAGGTCGTGGATGCGCTGCCTCTCGGCCGCCGGATCGGGGAATTCGGCCCAGTAATCGCGCGCCAGTTGCGTCTCGATATAACCCGGCGCAATGGCATTTACCCGGACGTTGCGGGCCGCGTATTCTATCCCCAGAGCCCGCGTCAGGCCCAGCAGGCCATGCTTGGCGACCGGATAGGGGAAAGTGTGCGGGATGATGGTGGAGCTGTGCGAGGAGGCGATATTGACGATCGAGCCCGCTTCCTGCTCCAGCATGGTGGGCAGCACGGCCCGGCACATCCGCCAGACGCCTTCGAGGTCGACCGCCATGCAGCGCGCCCATTCGGCGTCGCTGGTCTCGAGCGGCTCGTGAAACACGTTGATGCCGGCATTGTTGACCAGCACGTCGATCCGCCCGAAGCGCTGGCACACCGCCGCGACCAGCCCATCGACCGATCCCTGATCGGTGACATCGGTCTGGATGAACAGTGAACCCAGCCGTTCTGCCGTCGCTGTGCCCGTGGCAAGGTCGCGCTCGGCGATGATGACCTCGGCGCCCTCGCGCCGGAAGGCTGCCGCGATGGCTTCGCCGATGCCACGGCCGGCGCCGGTCACGATGGCAACCTTGTCCTTGAGTCGCATGGTCTACCAGTCCACCAGAGTTCCGTCGGGCATCACCGCGTTCCGGGTATGCATGACTTCCTGCTCATAGGGGTGCGCGGCGCAGGCCGCCTCGTCAACCGTAATGCCCAGGCCAGGCGCCTCGGGCACCTGCCAGAAGCCATCGACCCGGTGGATCGGCCCCTGCACCACATCGCCATACCAGGGCACGGCCCCCACCATTTCTTCCTGGATCACATGATTGGGCGTCGAGACGGCAAAGTGCAGCGCGGCAACGCCGGCAATGGGACCCAGCGGGTTGTGCGGCGCCACGCCGATGCCAAGTGTCTCGGCGCGCGCCGCGATCTTTTTGGCCTCCATCAGCCCGCCGCAATGGCAGATATCGGGCTGCACGATGTCGATGGCGCCCGAAGCAAACAGCGCGTCAAATTCGGTTCGGTCAATCAGCCGCTCGCCCGTCGCCAGCGGCACTGACGTTCGGCCCGCCAGCTTGGCAAGGCTGGCAAAATCACCCGGCTGCACCGGCTCCTCGATGAACATCGGGCGTCCCGGCGCCAGCGCTTCGATATAGGCCAAAGCCGCACCGGCAGAAGCCGGACGACCGTGAAAATCCACCATGATCTCGATGCTGTCGCCCACCGCTTCGCGCATGGCCTGCATCATGCGGGCCACCTTGTCCACATCGGGCAGCGGTGCGTGATAATGGGTGTAGGGCACGAAGACGGCCTTGAACGCCTTGTAGCCGAGCTCGACAACCTCGAGCGCCCGCTCCACCAGCGGCTGGACGTCATTGGTCTCGTAGACCGCCCGCATGTCGCCCATGCCCAGATGGGTATAGACCGCCACCTTATCGCGCACCTTGCCCCCCAGCAGGCGCCAGACCGGCACACCCAGATGCTTGCCCAGGATGTCCCATAGCGCCAGCTCGATGCCCGAGACCGCGCTCATGCCGATGGCGCCCAGGCGCCAGAAGCTTTGCTTGGTCATGGCGCGATAGGCTTGTTCGATATCGCGCGGATCGCGCCCGATGATGAGCGGCGCCAGGTCCTCGATGGCCCCGACCACGGCGCGGGTCTTCCACTCCAGCGTCGCCTCGCCCCAGCCGAACAGGCCCGGCTCATCGGTCTCAACCTTGACGAAGATCCAGTTGCGCATTTCGGCGTTGACCACACGGGTCGTGATGGCGGTAATCTTCACGCAAACGTCCTTATCATCAGATGATTGATTGGTATTCGGCATTACTATAGCCGTCAAGATGGAGAAACACGCTTGACAGGCCAATCAAACATCAGATTATTAGGCGTGAGGAGGAGATAAGAATGGCGATATCTGGATCAGGAAAAGGTGTGGCGCGCCTGCGGCGCGACAATGCCTTCTATCTGTCCATCGCCCCCTTCTTCTTGATCTTCATCGTGTTTTCGGTGTTTCCCGTACTGTTCTCGATGTATCTGGGCTTCACCAAATGGGACGGCTTTGGCGATCCGCAGTTCATCGGCTTTGAAAACTATGCGCGCGCCTTGCGCGACCCGGTATTCCAGAAGGCCATCGGCAATACGATCTATCTCTGGTTCTGGTCGACGCTCATCACCATCGGGCTGGCTTTGGTCCTGTCCGTGCTGATCAACGACCATGTGGCCTTCGGCAAGACCTATTTCCGCATGGTCTTCCTGTTGCCGCTGCTGGTCGCACCGGCCATCGCGGCCATCATCCTGCGCCTGTTCTTTTCCTCCAACGGGGGCATCGTCAATCTGCTCAGCGGCGCCGTCTCCGGGACGCCGAGCTATTTTGACTGGCTGGGTTCCGAATTCTGGATCAAGCCGCTGGTGACATTGCTCGTGGTCTGGCGCTGGACCGGCTGGTACATCATCATTTTCCTTGCCGGCCTGCAGTCGATCCCGCGCGATGTCTATGAGGCGGCGCGCATGGATGGCGTGGGGCGCTGGGCGATCTTTTCGCGCATTACCATGCCGCTGCTGCTGCCATCCATTGCCTTTGCGGTCATCACGGCGACGCTGGGCGGGCTGCAGATGTTTGACGAGCCCTATGTGCTGACCCAGGGGCTGGGCGGCACCAATAACAGCACCACCACCATCGGCATGTATCTTTACGCCACCGCCTTTACCCAGCTCAATTTCGGGCTTGGCTCTGCCGTCTCCTGGTACATCTTCGCCGCCGTCGTCGTGCTGACGCTGGTCTATCAGGCCATTGTCCGGCGGGCCCAGGCGGGAGCGGCAGCATGATCGCCCGTCTCCGCAGCACGCTGGTCAATCGCGAGAAGCGCTTCAACGTCGCGGTGACGCTGCTGCTGGTCGTGCTCTCGCTGTTCTTCATCATGCCGCTCTATTTCACGGCGGTGTTTGCGACACGCACGCTCAACGAGGTCTTCCAGTTTCCGCCGCCCCTGTGGTTCGGCAGCAATATCGGCCAGAACTTTGCCAATATCGCCAATGTATTTCCCCCGTTCCGGCCCATCATCAACAGCCTGCTCGTGGCGGTGCCCAAGACCATCGGCCTGGTGCTGGTCAGCGCTTTGGCCGGCTATGGCTTCTCGCGCTACACCCGCGCGCCCGGCCACAAGACGCTGCTGGTTGTGACCTTCGCCACGCTGTTTTTTCCGCCGTCGCTCGCCTTGATCCCGTTCTTCTTGCAGATGAACGCCATCGGCTGGCTCAATACCTTCTGGCCATTGATCCTGCCCGCGCTGGCCTCGGGGTTCGGGGTGGTTTGGATGTACACCTATATCGGCTCGACGGTGCCGCCCGAGCTTTACGAGGCCGCCGAAATGGATGGCGCCAAGGGCCTGTCGACGTTCTTCTTCGTTGTGGTCCCGATCATCCGCCCCGGCCTGGCCGCGCTGGGCGTCTGGACGCTGATCAGCACATGGAACGACTTCCAGGTGCCCTTGGTGGTGCTGGGCGACGGCACCAAATTCACCGTGCCGCTGGCGCTGACCACGCTCTCGACCACGCACTATTCGGACACGCCCGCCGTCATGCTGGCGACGCTGATGGGGCTGGTGCCCGTCTTCATCCTGTTCGCGCTGCTCAGCCGACAGTTCATCGCCGGCCTCACGTCCGGCTCGGTCAAATGATCCGCCTTCCCATGGCGGACAAGGGATGCCGTCCCCCGGCGGCAAAACGATCACAAGTGGAGGACTTGCAATGACAAACTGGCTTGGCGGACTGGCCGCCGCAACCCTGGCGACGCTGGCAATGGTGCCGGCGCAGGCGCAGGACGCGGCAGTACCCAATACCGACATTTCGGGCAGCATCAGCGTGCTGACCTGGCCCAACAATGACCGCACCTTCCAGGCCCTGCTGCCGGCCTTCAACGCGGCCTATCCCAATATCTCGGTCAATATCCAGGGCATTCCGCAGGCCAACAACGCCTATCTCAATGCCGTGCAGCGCGCGCTGCTCAGCGGCACCGGCGCCGATGTCGCCATGGTCGAAATCGGCATGATGGCGCTGCTGCGCGACAAGACCGAATGGGTCGACCTGGCCCAGGCGCCGTACAATGCCGGCGAACTGATGCCCAATTTTGCGCCCTTCACGGTGGCCAATGTCACCCTGCCCGATGGCCGCATCACCACCCTGCCCAAGCATACCGGCCCCGGCGGCATGTTCTATCGCAACGACATCTTCGCTGAAGTGGGCCTGCCCACCGATCCGGCCGAGGTCGAGGCGCTGTTCGGCGATTGGGACACGTTCATCAGCGAAGGCAAGAAGCTGGTCAAGCCCAATGAGCGCTGGGTGATCGGCAATGGCGAGGAGATCGTGCGTGCCATGATGGCTCAGGCCGGCGTCAGCTATTTCAACGCCGAAGGCGAGTTGCAGCTCGACGACCCGATCTTCAGGACGGCCCTCGAAAAGGTCAAGGAGGCGGGCGAAGCCGGCATGATCTCGCCCTTTGCCGCCTGGAGCCCGGAATGGCAGGGTGCCTTCCAGCGTGGCCAGTTCGCGACGGTGCTTTATGGCAACTGGTTCGGCGGCCTGCTCAAGCGCGCCTATGCGACTGACCAGGCCGGCCTGTGGTCGGTGACGACCGCTCCTGCCGTTGATGGCGAACGCTCCTTCAATGGCGGTGGCGACTATATCGGCATCCTGGAGGCCTCCCAGAACAAGGAAGCGGCCTGGGCTTTCGTAAGCTGGCTCGTCACCAATGACGAGAGCCTCAAGCAGCAGTATCAGGGCGACGACCTCTACCCTGCCTGGGTTCCGGCCGGTGAAGCCGAATGGCTGAACTTCGAAGACCCCTACTATGGTGGCCAGAACCTCAATGCCGTCTTCGCCCCGGTCCAGGCCGAGATGACGCCCTTCACGCTCAATGCGCTGGACAATGTTGCCTATACCGCCATGGGCACGGCCATCAACAATGTGGCCCGCAATGTGATGAGTGTCGATGAAGCCCTGGCCTCCGCCAAGGCCGAGATCGAAGCCAGGATGTAAGTCCTCCTTCCGGGAATGGGCGGGCGCCTCCGGGTGTCCGCCGCCTTTTCACTGCTCTGCCGAGGTCGCCATGCTGTTTTCCATTCCGCTTGAAGGTCAGTGGTCCTTCGCGCTCGATCCGAATAACCGGGGCGAGGGCGAGCACTGGTTCGCCCGCGATCTCGATGACACGATCACCCTGCCCGGCAGCGTCGACGAAGCCAAGAAAACGCCCCTGACAGTCGGCGGCACCATGGCCCATCTCAGCCGTCGCCACCCCTATGTCGGCAAGGCCTGGTATGCCCGCACCTTCGAGGTCGCGCCCGGCAACGAGGATCATTTCTATCACCTTGCCCTCGAACGCCCCCATGGCGAGGTCAATGTCTGGATCGACGGCTACAAGCTGGGTCGCGACGACAGTCTGTCGACCGTCAACCGCCTGCTGATCGGCAAACTCTCGCCAGGCATCCATTCGATCGTCCTGATGATCGACAACGGCCGCTTCGAAGCGGTCGGAGAAGCCATCATCCGCGACAACCCCATCATGGGCGATGTCGCCCATTCCAAGACCGAGCATACCCAGACCAACTGGAACGGCGTTGTCGGTTATCTGCGCATCGAAGGCGCAAGAGCCTCGATCGCCCGCGTCGATATTCATGCGTCGGACCGCAATGTCAGACTTGAGGTCGAACTCGACGCCTTTGACGCCAACAGTCGTTTCCCTACCTTCTGGGCGGCGGCGCACCGGGACGAACTGGTTGCAGAATTTCACGTTGACGGTGATCCGGAGCCTCTGACTGTTAACAGTGTGCTGACCATTTCCAGCGCGTTCACCCGCGTGACACTAACCCAGACCCTGCCCCACAGTGCTGCCCTTTGGGACGAGTTCGACCCTGTGGTGCACCGCGTGACGCTTACCTGGCTGCGCGATGGTATTGCTCAGGACCGCCGCGAAAGCACCTTTGGCATCAGGCATTTCGCCCGCGATGGCCGTCGCCTTACGCTCAACGGCCGTCCGGTCTTTTTGCGCGGCACCCTCGACTGCTGCATTTTTCCGTTGACCGGTTACCCACCCACCGATCACGCCGGCTGGCGAAAAGTCTTCGAAACAGCAAAGGCTTACGGTCTCAATCACATTCGCTACCATTCCTATTGCCCGCCGAAGGCCGCCTTCGAAGTGGCCGACGACCTGGGCCTGCTGCTACACATCGAGTCCCCCGTCTGGCCCGTTCTCGGTGCCGACCCGTCGCTCGATCGCTATATCCATGCCGAAGCCGAACGGATCATGCGCGATTACGGCAATCACCCCAGCTTCGTCATGTTCTGCGTTGGCAATGAAGTGAACGGATCGGGCCTGCACGCCTTCCTCGAGCGCTTCATCGAGGATTGGAAGATGCGCGACAGCAGAAGGCTTTATACCGGCGGCTCCGGTTGGCCGACCATCGAGCGGGCCGACTATGTTTCCAAGCCCGAACCGCGTAACCAGCGCTGGGACGAAAACCTTGCCGGTCGCCTCAATGCCCGTCCATTGGAAACCCTTACCGACTGGTCCAAGTGGCGCGACAGCGTCCCCATGCCCCTTGTCAGCCACGAAACCGGCCAATGGTGCGTCTTTCCGGACCTCACGGAAATCGAGAAATACACCGGCGTGCTGGAGGCCCGCAACTTTATCGCCGTGCGCGACGACCTGAGCGCCAAGGGGTTGCTGCCCCTGGCAGACGATTACCTGCGCGCCAGCGGCGCCCTGCAGGCACAGCTCTACAAAGAAGAGGTCGAAGCAGCGCTGCGCACCCGCGACTTCGCCGGAACACAACTGCTCGGCCTGCAGGATTTCCCCGGCCAAGGCACGGCCCTGGTTGGGGTAGTCGACGCCTTCTGGGACGAAAAGCCCTATATCTCCCCGGCACGCTTCAGCGAATTCTGCGCTCCGATCGTGCCGCTGATCCGCACCGAGAAGTTTGTTCTTTCACGGGATGACAGCTTTGCTGCCCAGGTGCAGCTGGCCCATTACGGCCCGGCCGATCTCGATAGCGCCAGCCTCACCTGGTCGCTGATCGGCAAGGGTGAGACGCTGCGCTCCGGCCTGCTCAGCACTGGTCCGCTGGCCACCGGCCACCTCCATGACATCGGCACGATCACCTTCCCCGCCGCAGGCCTCGAAACACCTGCCCGCTACGAACTGGTCGTTGCGCTCGATGGTACCGACTATCGCAACCGCTGGGGAGTATGGACCATGCTGGGCGCAGCAACTGCCGATCTGCCCCTTGTGACCACGCTCGACCGGTCCACGCTCGACCGAATTGCCAATGGCGAGACGATCGTCTTTGCGCCGTCGCCCGACGCCATGGTCCCCAATTCGGTCATCGGCCATACCGCCGCCTTCTGGAATACCCTCTGGACCGGCGGCCAGCAGCCGCACACGCTGGGCCTGCTCAACGACACGACGCATGGCGTCTTTGACCATTTCCCGAGCGACAGTCATACCGACTGGCACTGGTGGGAGCTGACATTCCATCGCCGCGCCTTCGACATGGCGGGGCTGGCTGCCCGCGCTGTGGTGCGCGTGGTTGATGACTGGAATACCAATCGCGATCTGCAGATGCTGTCGGAGTTGCGCATCGGCGAAGGACGACTGATCCTTTGCGCCTTCGATTTGGCATCAGATCTGGCCAATCGGCCCGTGGCCCGGACCTTCCGGCAGGCGCTGGCAGGCTATATCGCGCAAGCCTCAGCAGAGGCACCACAATCGACGCCTCAGGCCGTGCTTGACTGGTGGCAGGGAGTTGCCGCATGACCGCCATCGAACTCAAAAATGTCCGCAAGTCCTTCGGCGCCACCTCTGTCGTGCATGGCATCGATCTGGCCATCGAGCAGGGCGAGTTCGTTGTCTTTGTCGGGCCGTCCGGCTGCGGCAAGTCCACATTGCTGCGAATGATCGCCGGTCTCGAGGATGTTACCAGCGGTACGATCGAGATCGATGGCGTGGTGGTCAACGATGTCGAGCCCTCGGCGCGCAAGCTGGCCATGGTGTTCCAGTCCTATGCGCTCTATCCGCATATGAGCGTGGCCGGAAACATGAGCTTCGGTCTGCGCATGACGGGGACGCCCAGGGACGAAACCGACCGTCGCGTTGCCGAGGCCGCCCGCATCCTGCAACTGGAATCCCTGATGGGTCGCAAACCTGCCCAGTTGTCGGGCGGCCAGCGGCAGCGCGTCGCCATCGGTCGAGCCATCGTGCGCCAACCAAGGGCGTTTCTGTTCGACGAGCCTCTCAGCAACCTTGATGCGGAGTTGCGGGCCCAGATGCGGGTAGAGGTTGCCAAGCTGCACCATGACCTGGCCGCCACCATGATCTATGTCACCCACGATCAGGTTGAGGCGATGACGTTGGCCGACAGGATTGTCGTACTGCGCGCTGGTCGTGTCGAACAGGTGGGCACCCCGGCGGAGCTCTATGGCGATCCTGCCAATGTCTTCGTCGCGGGTTTCATGGGATCGCCGCGCATGAATCTACTCCCGGCCAAGGTCGATTCGAGTGGCGCAATCAGCCTGGAAGCGGCGCAATGGCGGCCGGCACTCAATCACCCACTCGAACCCGGAGCGTCCGTCATCTTGGGTCTCCGGCCCGAAAGCCTCGACAACATGGCGAGCGACGCCGTTCGATTTCCGATCAAGGTGGATATTGTAGAAAACCTTGGCAGCACTTCCATTGCGCATGGACGGCTTGCGTCCGGCGCCCAGATTCTTGTCGAGCAACGCGGCGCCATTCGTGCTCGGGCCGGCGAATCCGTCGACGCCAAATTTCACCCGTCAGACGCCCTGATTTTTGCTGAAGACGGCCAGCGGATACGATAGCTCAACCGCTACCTTGCGAATGACTTAGAACAACATCGCCATCATTGGTGCGTCTGGCTGCCTGCAAATACGCCTGTGCCCAACATGTGCCAAACAGATCACCGGTCCTTCGCTGCTGTGACGCACCCAGCTGGGACGTTTTTGCGCCCCAAATCAGCCATCCAGGTGGCCATTTCGATTTCCTGAAAGCTGACTGTCTGCTCAGGTGAACGCAATGGCGACAACGGGGTGGTTTGCAGTCTGGCTGCTTTTGGTCAGGTACCTGAGGAAGCAGACGCTCCTCCAATTGCCGACTTGGGCCGTGTATGGACGGTTCGCCGTTCGGGTCGCACCATTCGCGACCGGCACCGTCAGGGCTTAACGAAACGATATGCGAAGTGATCGGTCACACCCTTGATTGAGGCGTCGAAACCTTGATCGAGTGCGGATCGCTCTTGTTCGCGAATCAGGTACTTTTGGCGTCCAGCACGAAGCCGGCAGCCTCCACCTCCTTGCGGACGGATGCAGGGTCGATCCGATGCAGCGACGAGGCGACGCTCGTCCCCGCACCTAAGGCGGCGGCGTGGTCGATGATTACGTATGACCCACCGGGCTTGAGCTGCTCATAGACGACCCGATTGAACTCGGCCGCGGTTGCGCCCCTGTCTGGCACCGACCTGCACCTCTATGGAGCAGTTTGGCTTCTCACCCAGGGGGAGACGCGCAAGACCAAGCGCGTCCGGCTCTTTACGGAGTTCTTGTCCCGGAGGCTTGACGCATACGCGCCGCGTCTCGCTGGGCTGTCCATATCGCCCGACTAAGTCCGCCAGGCCAAGGACGCCCGGCCGTCTTCCAACCAAACGCATTTTGGGGCTTGTGGACCTGCTGGAAGGACGCCGAGCCGATGAGTCAGCCGATATCGACGTTCAACGCGATGTCCCAGGTGCCGGCTCCGTTTTTCGCCAGGCCGATCATCATCAGGCCGAGCGACTCGAGGGTTTGAGCCATGTGCAGGCCACCGACATCGAGCGGTCGCAACCCGAGACTTTCCAGGAACGTCGAGACGCGCACCTTTGCTTCCGCATCATCGGCGGCGAAAAACGCGTCATAGCGTCCACCCTTGGCCAGGACATGACCGAAGAGGGTGTTGAACGCCTTGACGACATGCGCGCCGACGGGGGCGCCCTTGGCGATCTCCTGCGTACCAGAACTGCCGTGCGGGGTGACGAGGCCAGAGAGGTCGGGCGCGACGGGGTTGGTGACGTCTATGATTACCTTACCGGCAAGTGCATCCCCGTACTCGGTCACCACCGCCGCCGCACTGGCATACGGCACAGCAAGGATAACGATGTCGCCTGCTGGTGCGACGCCATACGTCCCCGTGATTCCACCGACGAGCTGATTGGCCAGTGCCTTCGCCTTGGCTGGGTCGCGGCCGAGGACCTCGACGGTGTGTCCGGCCTTGGCTACGCGGCCTGCGATAGCCGTGGCCATGCCGCCTGATCCAATGATGCTGATAATGCCCATGTCTAATCTCCTATTGTGTGGGGGATTGCTGATAGTCTCGGAATGGCATCCCACTTATGCCGCGCGTGCCGAGTTTGCGTTGTCGTCTCTCTGCCGTCAGTGCATCATCCGGCAGGGAAGTAGTGTCCGTTATCCAGGTCGGCGAGCAGGCGGGGGTGAGCGGGTTCCCAGCCGAGCGTCCGGCGGGTGATGGCGTTGGAGGCCGGGATGTCCAGCGTGACCAGATTGGCCAGGAACCCAAAGTATCCGGGCAGCATCAGTACATCCGCAGGAATGCTCACGGCCGGCAGACCCAGACGGCTGCCAATGGCTTCGGCAATCGCCCGGAACGGGATGCCATCATCCTCGATCGCGTGCCAGGATCTGCCGGCCTCACTCTTTTCCAGCGAAAGGCGGAACAGGGAGGCGACATCGCGAGCGTGTACGGTCTGCCAAAGGTTCGTGCCATCACCAGGGTAGCCGATGACACCCTTTTCCATCGCAAGCGCGATCAGCAGCGGGAGGAAGCCGCCATCGGTCGCGCTGTGGGCAATGGGCGGAATTCGGACAGTCGAAGACCGCACACCGCGTTCGGCAAGGCCGATCACGGTTGTCTCCACGACGTTCCGGACCCGCAGCGTACCCCTATACGCATCGCCGCCGGGAAGGGCCGGGTCCGCCTCGGTGGCTGGCCGGCCCAGGCTTTCCCATCCCGGCGAACCAATGCTCCCGGACGCGACCAGGGGCTTTCCCGTGCCCTCCAGCGCCTCGCCATAGGCGAGCATGACCTGGACCTCTGCGGCCGCCACGGCGGCGAGCCCGCCGGAGGGAAGCAGGTCTTGCCTGTGTGCGACGTGGATCACGCCATCAGCTTCTGCGGCCGCCGCCTGGAGGCCGTCGAGGTCGGAGATATCACCATGCCGCACCTTGGCACCGAGCGCTGAAAGCGCCGCCGCGGCCATATCCGACCTAGCCAGGCCAGTGACTTCGTGGCCGGCGGCGATGAGTTCGGGGATAATGTACGAGCCGATATGGCCGGTTCCGCCAGTGACGAGAACGTGCATGCTACTGATCCTTTTGGGCGATGTGACGTAAGACGTGGTGGTCAGGAGGCGCTCAGCCGAGAAGGCTGACGCCGATTGAAAAGTTGGTGTGCTTGATGGAGCGGGCCATGAGGCCTAACGACAGCAGGCACATGTGCTCCAACGTCCGCGCCATAGGCAGCGGCCCGGTATCCATTGGACGCAGCCCTAGGCTCTCGATGAACCTCGAGACGCTCGCCTTCGCTTGGGCGTCGTCCCCGGCGATGAATACGTCCAGCGGGCGCCCCGCAACGGGACCGGCGGCCAGGATGTGGGAGAAGAGGGTGTTGAACGCCTTGACGACTTTCGCGTCGGCGGGAGCGGCCTTCATGATCTCCCGCGCGCCGGAACTATCTGCAGCTGTCACAAAGCTTTCTAGATCGGAGCCAACGGGGTTGGTCATGTCGACAAGGAGTTTGCCTGCCAGCGCCTCGCCGTACTGCCGCACCACGTCGAGCACGGCGGAATAGGGAACCGCCAGGAGAACAATGTCCGCGGCCGGTGCAGCGCCGAACCTGGCTATCGTCGCTCCGCCGCCGATCTGCTTCGCCAGGGCATGTGCTTTGGAGCCGTCGCGACTGATCACCTCCACGGTGTATCCGGCCCGGGCGGCAAGGCGACCAAGCGCCGCGGCCATGCCACCCGATCCGATGATGCTGATACTGCTCTTGGCGTGAGGCTCGGCCATGACATTTCACCTTTGGTCGCGTCACACAGCGTCACGGTTGCCATTGGTGGCTGGGCGCTGTATCTCAGTGGATCACTGATCCAGATCCCGTCCTGCAGTAACTGAACCAGTGATCCACATATATGGACCACTGATCCAAATGTCAACGAGACCCATGCGCGCCGACGCCAGAAAAAATTACAGCCACCTCCTCGCGGTTGCGCGCGACGTCGCCGCCGAGCATGGCACTGACATTTCCATGCGCGATATCGCCCGACGAGCCGATGTCGGGCTGGCCACGCTGCTGCGCCATTTTCCAACGCGGGAGGCCCTGTTCGAAGCTTTGCTGCATACCGATCTCGACGGCCTGACCCAGCGAGCAGATGAACTCGCGGCGACGACCACGCCTGACGAGGCGCTCTTGACCTGGTGCCGCAATTGGGTGGCATTTGCCCAGAGCCACAAGGGCGTCGTGGCCCTGATGGCTGCCGCCCACACCAATCCGGACTCCGCGCTTTACGCGTCCTGCGCGGCGGTGCACGCGGCGAGCGCGAGACTACTGCTCCGCGCTCAGGCGGAAGGCACAGCTCGCACCGATATGAATGGAGACGACCTGTTCGGCCTGATGTCGGCGCTCGGCTGGCTCGTCGATCTGCCCTCTTTCGCTCCCCGGGCGGGTCATCTCTTGCACATCGTGACAAGCGCCATCATGCCGGATCGACCAAGCAGCGACGACGGGACGACGGCGGCAAGTCCATCATCCCGTGAGGTTGGGTTGTGACTCGATGAATGGCGGCTATTTGGATCTCGATCTGCGACCGCAGATGGCCGAAATGGGGTCGGCACCCGCCGCCAGTCAGGTTGCCATGATCATTCCTCCCGCGGTCGCTTTGGCCGAAGGAGAAGTGAAATGGGCATCTGACAATTCGACCCTGCTGCTGCTCTGGGCCGCCATGGGCCTTTGTCCTGACGCGCCAGAGACATGGAAGCAGCCTGTTGTCCGCCTGGGCTCCATGACGGGCAAGCCTTTCGTCGACGCCGCCAACACCCCGCTTTTGCACGCAGCCTGCGATGCCCTGGTCGGTGAGGGTCGATGGTTGCGACCCAACGGGCTGGGTAGTTTCCCGGTCCGTTTCCCCTCACCAAACGATCCGGGTGATGCGGGATGGCACATCGATGTCAGCTTCGGCACCGACAATCCCGACTTCATGCAGTGGCGAGCCAATGTGAAAAGCAGCGGCCGCGCCCGGCTCATGCTGTTCCTGTTCTCCGATGTCGGGGAATTGGATGCGCCGACAAGGATCCGGAAAGGGTCGCACCGCGCCATCGCCAGGCAGTTGCTGCCCGCCGGAGAGGGAGGCCTCACGCTGGGCGAACTGGCCGCCGATGGCTTCGCCTCGACGGCGGACTGTGAAGAAGTGTCGGCCACCGGCCCTGCCGGCACCGTCTATCTCTGTCATCCCTTCCTTGTGCACGCTGCGCAGCCGCACCGCGGGAGCAGGCCGCGTTTCATGGCCCAACCGCCGCTGCTGCCGAAGGGTGAGTTTGACCCGTCGCGACCGCCCTCCGCGGTGCAGATAGCCATCCGCAGGGCCATTGGGATGGAGCTCTGAACGCCAGGGGCCCCGGACTTGCCGTTCCGGGCCCCGCCTGCCTGAGTAATGTCCGCTAACGCGGTCCACCTGCCGAAAGCCGCCCGTCCGCTTGCCACACCGTTGCTGCCGAAACCACCGAGCGCTAAGCCTGCTGTGGCAGCGCCTCGAGGAAGCGCATCGGCTGGCCGGTTGAGGCCGTCACCAGTTCGCCCTGCCACATGACCGTCCTGCCGCGCACGATGGTGCCGACTGGCCAGCCGGTGACCGTCACCCCATCATAGGGTGTCCAGCCGGCGCGACTTTTGACGTCTTCGTTGCGGATGGTCTCGCGCCGCTTGAGGTCGACAATGGTCAGGTCGGCGTCATAGCCCACGGCGATGCGACCCTTGCCGGCGATGCCGAACAGGCGATTGGGGCCGGCGCTGGTCATGTCGACGAAGCGCTGCAGGGTCAGTTTGCCGGCATTGACGTGATCGAGCATGATCGGCACCAGGGTCTGCACGCCCGTCATGCCCGAATGCGAGGCGGGATAGGCATGGTCCTTTTCCTCGCGCGTATGCGGCGCGTGGTCGGAGCCCAGGATATCGGCGACGCCATTGGCGACGCCGCGCCAGATGCCGGCGCGATGCGCCCTGTCGCGCACCGGCGGGTTCATCTGGGCATAGGTGCCCAGCCTGGTATAGGCGGTTTCGTCGAGGGTCAGGTGGTGCGGGGTGACCTCGACTGACGCCACGTCCTTGTGGTCGGCCAGATAGACCATTTCCTCGGCGGTCGAGATATGCAGGACATGGATGCGCTTGCCGGTCTTGCGCGCCAGGTTCACCAGGCGCGTGGTGCAGCTCATCGCCACTTCGGGCGAGCGCCAGACCGGATGGCTCGACGGCTCGCCGGGCACGCGCAGGTGCTTGCGCTCCTCGAGCATGTATTCGTCTTCGGAATGGAAGGCGGCGCGGCGGGAAATGGCGCGCAGGATGGCTTCGACCCCGGCATCGTCCTGCACCAGCAGCGAACCGGTGGAGGAGCCCATGAAGACCTTGATGCCGGCGCAGCCGGGCAGCTTTTCCAGTTCCGCCAGTTCGCCGACATTGTCATGCGTGCCGCCGATATAGAAGGCGAAGTCGCAATGCATGCGGTTGCTGCCGGCCGCAATCTTGGCCTCGAAGGTCTGCCGGCTGGTGGTCAGCGGATTGGTATTGGGCATTTCGAACACGCCGGTGACGCCGCCCATCACGGCCGAGAGCGAGCCCGATTCCAGGTCTTCCTTGTGCGTCAGGCCGGGCTCGCGGAAATGCACCTGGGTGTCGATGACGCCGGGCAGGATGTGCAGGCCGGTGCAGTCGACGATGTCGCTGGCGCTGTCGCCGGACAGATCGCCAAGGGCGGCGATGCGGCCCTGGCGGATGCCGACATCGGCAAGGCCCTCGCCGTCCTGATTGACCAGCGTGCCGTTCTTGAAAATGCTGTCGTACTGCGCCATGTCTGTGGTCCTGCCGTTCCCGTACAGCGCCGGTTTAGCGGAGGCAGCGACCAAGAGGCAAGCGAGCATGACCATCCATTTGCGTGCCGACCGCGCCGTGTTCCGGTTTTCCGGGCCGGAAGCCCACAAGCTGCTCAATGACGTGGTGACGGGGGAAATTCCGGCGACGGGGGCGGGTGACGGCGAGCCGGCGGCCGCCTGGGCGCTGCTGTCGCCACAGGGCAAGATCCTGGCCGAGGGCCTGGCCGGCCATGCCGAAGACGCCATCTGGGTGGATGTGCATGAATCCGTGGCCGACGATTTCTTCAAGCGCATGAAGATGTATCGGCTGCGCGCCCAGGTGGTTATCGATGACCTGCGCGCCAGCCACCGCGTCGGCTTTGCCCAGGACGCGGAGCCGGCAGGGCTGCTCCGCCATACCGACCGCCTGGGGCCCGTCGAAATGGGCTGGCGCGTCATTGCGCCGGTCGAGGTGAGCCTGGGCTGGGTGCAGGACGACGCGTTTTACCAGACCGAGCGGATCGGCGCGGGCATTGCCCATCAGGGCAATGATTTCCCCGCCAGCGACGCCTTCGCCCATGATATCGGGCTGGACCTGCTCGATGGCATCGACTTCGCCAAGGGCTGCTATGTCGGCCAGGAAGTGGTCAGCCGGATGAAGCACCGCGGCACGGCCAGGCGACGGCCGGTGATCGTCTCGGGCATCGAGGCGCCCGCCGGCAGCCCGGTTGTCACCGGCACGCGCGAGGCGGGTACGATCGGCCAGGTGGTCGATGGCATGGCCGTGGCCATCCTCCGCCTCGACCGGATTGCCGATCTTTCTGCGGTGACGGTCAATGGCAAGCCCGTGCGGCTGTCGCTACCTGTCTGGGCCAATTATGCTTTTGGCGACATCACCGCAGAAGACTAGACGCGCTTCACGTCGCCGTGTTCAGCGAATCGAGCGCAGATGCTACGGTCGATGCTAACAGTCTGCTAACCAATCGGGGCAAGATGGCACGGACCAGTTCACGCGCCTGGCAACGCATGTTGTCGGGACGCCGTCTCGATATTCTCGATCCATCGCCGATGGATGTCGAACTTTCCGACATTGCCCATGGCCTGGCGCGCGTGGCGCGCTGGAACGGCCAGACCTATGGCGACTATCCGTTTTCGGTGGCGCAGCACTCGGTGCTGGTGCTCGAGCTGTTCCGCGCCGCCAATGCAGATGCGACCCCCATCGCCCTGCTGCAGGCGCTGCTGCACGACGCACCGGAATATGTGATGGGCGACATCATCTCGCCGTTCAAGGCGGCGATGGGCGGCAATTACAAGGACGTCGAAAACCGTTTGCTGTCAGCGATTTACCTGCGCTTTTCGCTGCCGGCGGCGATGAGCGCTCCCATTGCCAAGCTGATCAAGAAGGCCGACCGCGAGGCCGCCTTCTTCGAGGCCATCCACCTGGCCGGGTTTGCCGAGGAGGAAGCGCGCAAGTTCTTCGGCGCGCCGGGCCAGCCGGCCTTTGACGTCGACGCGTTTGACCGGCTGATCCGCCCCTGGCCGACCGGCGAGGCGCATGACCGCTTCGTCGCCGCTTTCAGGGCAATTACCATTTAGCAGCAACGGTTTTACCATTTAGCAGCAACGGTTTGGCCATGCGGAAATTAACCCTAAGGCGGAATGGGCTTTGCCGCTGACGGCGGCTTATGGTTTCTAATGGATTAACGCGAAAACGTGTTTCGCCTCATTCCGGGACATAAAGCCATGGACCTTCCAGATCGTCACATGCTGCTTGGCATGACCTTGGGCGCCATTTCAGCGATGGCGCTGGCGACCGTTGGGCCGGGCATGGTGATCGAAACCTTCGCTGACGGCGTGCTGAACCCCGTGGTGGCACCCGGCTTTGATACGTCGAGGCTGGTCAAGTTCGAGGGTCGGCGCTACCGGATCGAGGCCGAGCCCTGGGTGTCGCAGGATCCGACCTCGAGCCAGGTGGTCAAGAAGGTCGAAGGCGGCGTGGTGTCCTATGTGACCATCGCCAGCACGCCCACCGGCACCTATTCCAGCGATGTGCTCTATACCGACCATGTGCAATATCCCGGCATCACGGTGACCGAGGTCGCCCGCAATGGGGAGCCGTTCTCCAGCTGGCAGAACGGCCACTGGTTCAGCTTCAGCAGCCGCGGCGGCAATTCGTTCTACTCGGTGCGGGCCGGTGACGTCCGAGTCACGGGCTGGGGCAGCCGCACCTGCGTCACCGGTCGGGACTTCCGGGTCTGCTGATCAGCCGAACAGCCAGCCGCTCTTGAACTTGTAGAAGACGTGCAGGCCGATCTGGGTCACCTTGTTCATGCGCGGGGCCCAGGTGGGGCGCACATAGGTGGCGTGGTAATGCGTCGAATCGGCGACTTCGGTCAGGTAGAGCTGCCCGTCGGTGAAGCGCTTGGCGATGTCCTCGGCCTGCGCCCAGGACTTGCCGTCATTGATGGATTCGGGAATGCCGTCACAGGCGAAGGAGAACTGGCAGGCATTGCGCTTGGTCTGGTTCTGGAACACCACGCCGCAAATGCTATCGGGATAGCGCCGATCCTTGACGCGGTTGAGCACCACCTGCGCCACCGCCACCTGGCCGCGATAGCTTTCGCCGCGGGCCTCGAAATAGATAGCCGTCGCCAGGCACCACAGTTCCTTGTCAGAAGCAGCCACCACCTGCCCGGTGGCAAAGCCGCCGGTTACCGGGGCGGTCTCGCGGGCATAGGCCAGTTGCTCGGAGGCCATTGCGGGTAGGGGGATGCCCGTGGATGGGGGGGCGATGCCGGCAATGGCGTCGAGCGCGGCGGCCGAGGATGGGTTGATGGCCGAGGGGTCAATGGCGGCAATGGACATGCGCGGACCAATCTCGACATCACCGGTAGGGGCGATATCGGCAAAGCGGGTCTGGCCCAGCGTGGGATCGTCCGGACCGGCGCGCAGCGACGCCAGCCGGATGCGGGCTTCCTCGAAGCCGCGCGACAGCGCCAGGACATCAACCTGGGGACGCATGCGATCGGTCTTGGCGGCGCGGTTGGGTCCGGTAAAGCCGGCGGCGGCGAACAGGCTGTCGACCGAACCGGTAATCACCGGATCGACACCGGAATAGGACAGGCTGGCAAGGGCGAGCCGGGCCGGTGCCGGAGTAGCATCAAGCAGGTCGGACGCAGGCGCGAGGGCCATCCCGGTCAGGCCGGCATAGCTCAGAACGCCAAGCAGGGCCACAGCCAGACACCTGGCGACGGGACGCAAGCGACGATCCGCTCGGGCCGGGCGCAGACGCGCCACTGGCCGGTGGGAAAATACCATCTACGCAACTCAACACAACGCAACACAACAACTGTTCGGCGGCAGAGACGCTAGAATGCCGACAGTGGTGATGATGACTTATTAGGGTTAGCAGGGCGTAAACGGAACCAGTGGCAGGGCAGTGGCCTGATTGTGGCAGGCGATGAACTTGCCGTGATGGGCGGGTGGCGCGGCTCAGGCGCCGCAGGCGGCGCGAACCTGGCTGACTTCGGGCAGGAAGGCGTCGACGCGAAAACGCGCCGACAGCGACCGCGAATTGACCGGTGTCACCCGGACAGTGAGGTTGGTCGCCCCCGCCAGGCCATCGAGAAAGGCGGCGGCATCGCTGGTGTTGTCGAGCACGAGGGCGGTGTTGTCGGCATTGACCGGCAGGGTCCGGCTGCGTGAGGCCTGCAGGTCATATTGCAGGGTGATGCCGGCATCGCGGCCCAGAGCCGACATGGTATTGCCGGCAAAGGCGAAACTGACGCTCAGCACCTCATCCTGGCACATGACCACCATGGTGGCCGGCGCCCGCCCGCTGGGGCGCGCCGGGATCAGCTGCTCGGACTGCAGGGTGACGCTGAGGCCGGCCTGATCGGAAAGGGCGGTGCGGAACAGGCCGTCATAGCAGGCCAGGCGTTCCACATCGCTGGCAATGGTGATGCATTGCGAAACGCCGGACTGGGCCAGCGCTGGTGGTACGGGAACTGCAAGCAGAGGCAGCAGCGCGAGTGCCAGTGGTAATTTCACGTTGATCAGTATCCCATCCCTTTGCGCCGACCTGTGCCGGCTTGCCCCTTACATATAGGGATTGCGCGAGCGTTTTTTAAGCGCTTGCCTGTGCCAATGTCAGGCGCGCCACCGGCACACGATAGGGCGAACAGCTGACATAGTCGACGCCCAGGCCGGAGAAGAACTTGAGCGAGGCCGGATCGCCGGCATGTTCGCCACAGATACCGATCTTGAGCCGGGGATTGGCGGCCCTGCCCCGCTCGATGGCAATGGCGATCAGTTCACCCACGCCCTTTTCGTCGATGGTGACGAAAGGATCGCGCTCATAGATTCCCTTGCGCTGATAGGCGGCCAGGAAGGTGGGCGCGTCATCGCGGGAAATGCCGAAGGTGGTCTGGGTCAGGTCATTGGTCCCAAAGGAGAAGAAGTCGACCATGTTGGCAATGTCGCCGGCACGCAGGCAGGCGCGGGGCAGCTCGATCATGGTGCCGAACAGCATCTTGACCCGATCGCTGCGCAGCAGGCCGGAATTGGCGGCGATGGTGTGCATGCGCTCGCGGACAAAGGCCACTTCGCTGGCGGTCGAGACGAAGGGCACCATGACCTCGACTGCCACCGGCTCGTCCTGCGTCTCGCTGGCGGCGCGGACGCCGGCCATGATGGCCTGCATCTGCATGGACAGGATTTCCGGATAGGTGATGGCCAGCCGGACACCGCGATGGCCGAGCATGGGATTGACCTCGGCAATGCGGTCGAGGCGCAGCCGCAGGGCCCGCACGGCCAGGCCGAGCGAGGCGGCGGTTTCCTCGATGTCTTCCTCGGTGCGCGGCAGGAATTCGTGCAGCGGGGGATCAAACAGCCGGACGGTGACCGGGCGGCCGCGCATGGCCGAGAACAGGGCCGAATAGTCGCCGGTCTGGTAGCCGACCAGGCCATTGACGGCCTGGCTGCGATCATCCTCGTCTTCGCTCAGGATCATGCGGCGCAGCGCCACCATGCGCTCGGGGGTGAAAAACATGTGTTCGCTGCGCGCCAGGCCAATGCCCTCGGCGCCAAAGCTCAGCGCCGTCATGGCGGATTCGACGGTTTCGGCATTGGTGCGGACCGAAATGGTGCGGGTGGCGTCGGACCAGTCGAGCAGCGTGCCGATGGCGCCGCCGATATGGGGCTGGGCCAGCGGCAGGGTGCCGGCATAGACGGCGCCGTCGCTGCCATCGATGGTCAGCAGGTCGCCCATGCGGAACTCGCGCTCGCCGATCCAGCAGACCATGTCGCCGGCATCGACCGAGAGCGTGCGCACCCCGGCCACGCAGGGCTTGCCGGTGATGCGGGCGACAACGCCGGCATGGCTGGACATGCCGCCGCGGGCGGTGAGGATGCCGGTGGCCGCCTTCATGCCCTCGATATCGGCCGGGCCGGTCTCGTTGACCACCAGGATGCAGTGCTTGCCGCGGGCACGCAGGCGCGCCGCGTCTTCGGGGTTGAACACGATGGCGCCGCTGGCGGCGCCGGGCGAAACCCCGAGCCCCTTGGCAATGGGGGCCGCGCCCTGGGTGGATCGGAGGCGCGGATGCAGCAATTGGGCCAGTCGGGCCGGATCGACGCGGCTGACCGCGTTCTGCGGCGACCACACCTTGCGCTTGACCCGGTCAACGGCCGCCTCGAGATCGGCTGCAGCCGAGGCCATGAACGGGCGGGCCGAAATGAACTGCAGCTTGCCGGCCTGCACAGCAACGGCGCAGCACATGTGGCGGCCGGCCTTGGCGTCGACCAGCGCGACCAGGGCCGCGGCCGATTCGGGCAGCCGGGGCAGCGGCGCACCATCGAGCGGGGCCGGTCCCATGGCGCCGGTGGTACCGTTGCGGGTCAGGAACTGCTCGATCTCGCCCTGGGCCTGGGCCTGGATCAGGACGATCTGCTTGCCCCGGTCCTCATCGGGGCGCCCGGTCCAGCCCTGGCCGAAGCCATAGCTGTCAAAGGCGCTCTTGATGGCTCGCGCCAGCGGCCGGCTTGGATCCACCGAATCTTCGGGGTGGGCCGGCGCGGCAATGCCAAGCTTGGCGGGCATGAGGCCGCCATTGTGCGTGGCTGCCGAGGTGCGGACCACCAGGGGTGGCGGCGTGCCCTCCTTGCCCACCAGCTTGAACAGGCAGGCCACCCAGTGGGTGCGCAGGCGGATGTCCTTGCGGCTGCGCTCGGCCTGCAGTGCCTCCCAGGCGGCGCGGGTCAGGGCAATGGTGGGGATGGTGGGAAAGCCGGCCTCGCCGACGCGGAATATCCAGCGCGCCTTGCCGCTGAGCAGCTTGAGCTGGCTGGCCGACAGGTTCGCCTTCCCCATGGCCGGGGCGATCGCGAACATTTCCTGCGCCAAACTCACTGCTCGGTCCCTGTCGTGGTTAGAGAGCCATCATGCCTGCACGGCTGGGCCGCTGCAACAAGACTTGACTTGTCGTCGTGTCGAAAGCATCTGACTGCTATGGAAAAGCGGCCACAACTAGACATTCTGCTCTGCGCCCCCCGCGGCTTTTGCGCCGGGGTCGATCGCGCCATCCAGATCGTGGAACTCGCGCTCGAGAAATACGGCGCTCCGGTCTATGTGCGGCACGCCATCGTGCACAACAAATATGTGGTGGATGGCCTGCGAGACAAAGGCGCCGTCTTTGTCGAGGAGCTGAGCGAAATCCCCGAGACCGGGGCGCCGGTGGTGTTCTCGGCCCATGGCGTGCCCAAATCGGTTCCGGCCGATGCGCGCAGCCGCAAGATGTTCTTTCTCGACGCGACCTGCCCGCTGGTGAGCAAGGTGCATGTCGAGGCGCAGCGGCATTTTGCCGAAGGTCACGAGATCGTGCTGATCGGCCACAAGGGGCATCCGGAGGTCGTGGGCACGATGGGCCAGCTGCCCGAGGGGGCCATCACCCTGATCGAGACGGTGGCCGACGCCAAGCTGTTCGAACCCAAGGACCCGATGACCCTGGCCTTCGTGACGCAGACGACATTGTCCGTCGATGACACCCGCGAGATCGTGGCGGCGCTCAAGGCGCGCTTTCCGGCGATCAACGGGCCGCACAAGGAAGACATCTGCTACGCCACGACCAACCGGCAGGAGGCCATCAAGGCGGTGGCGCCGGAAGTGGATGCGATGATCGTGGTGGGCTCGCCCAATTCGTCCAATTCGCTGCGCCTGGTGGAAGTGGCGGAGCGGGCCGGCTGCAAGATCGCCATGCTGGTCGATCGGGCGTCGGAAATCGACTGGGATCGCTTTGCCGGCATTAGGACGCTGGGCGTTTCGGCTGGCGCTTCGGCGCCGGAAAAGCTGGTCGACGAGGTGATCGAGGCCTTTGCCCAGCGCTATGAGATCAAGGTGGAGGCGCGCGTCACCGCCAAGGAAAACATCGCCTTCAACATTCCGCGCGAGTTGCGGACCATCGAGGCGGCCATCGCCGAATGAGCGACCTGAGGCTGCTCGAAACCGATCGCCTGGAGCTTTCGGGCTGGAGCATCGATCAGGTCGATGACCTGTTGCGCCTGCACGGCAACCCTGCTGTGTCGCGCTATCTCAGCGGGGACGGCTCGCCTTGGAATCGCGCGGACTGCGCGGCACGGATCGCACTGTGGCGCGACAATTTCGTCAGTCACCGCATGGGCAAGCTTCGCGTGCAGCGCAAGAGCGATGGCGTCCTGCTGGGCCGCGCCGGGTTTGGGCTGCATGGCGAACGCGGCGAGCCGGAAATCGGCTACGCCTTGTTTCCCGAATATCACGGCAAGGGCTATGCAACCGAGGCCGCCGTCGCCCTGCGCGACTGGCTGTTTGCCGAAACGGACTGGATGTATTTCCTCGGCTTCGCCGATATGCGCAATACGCCGTCACTGGCGGTGCTGAACAAGATCGGCATGGTGCGCACTCACGTGGGCCTGGTGGACGGGCAGCAGACCCAGTTTCATATCATGCACAAGGGGCAATTATCGGCATGACTGAAACCGTGATCATCCATACCGACGGGGCCTGTTCGGGCAATCCCGGCCCCGGCGGCTGGGGCGCCATCCTGCAATATGGCGACAGGACCAAGGAACTGTGCGGCGGCGCCGAGCTCACCACCAACAACAAGATGGAGCTGACCGCCGCCATCGAGGCGCTCACGGCGCTGACCCGGCCCTGCACGGTCGAACTGCATACCGACAGCCAATATGTCAAAAACGGCGTGCAGAGCTGGATGAAGGGCTGGAAGAAGAACGGCTGGAAGACCGCCGACAAGAAGCCGGTGAAGAATCTCGAACTGTGGCAGGCGCTGGACGAGGCGACCAAGCGCCACACCATCGACTGGCGCTGGGTCAAGGGTCATGCCGGGCACGACCTCAACGAGCGCGCTGACCAGTTGGCCAATGAAGGCATGGCGCCGTTCAAGGCCAGGCGGTAGCCCCCTCGCCCCTCACGGGAGAGGTGAGGATTTCCGCCTGGGCAGCAGGCGCTTGAGGGCCTTCCAGGCCGGCGCCAGGGCATAACCCACCAGCGGAATCAGCAGCGCGCCGAAGATCAGGCCGCCAACGCCGTCGATCAGGGCCATCATCAGCCAGCCGGCGAAATCGGCAATGGCCGGCACGGCGTGGGCGGCCCATTCGGAAGCCGCTTCGATGAAGTGCTCTGGACCGGCAATGCCGAAGTTGACCAGGCCGTGGGACAGGATGCCGCCACCGACCCAGATCATGGCGGCCGTGCCGATGACGCTGAGCACCTGCATGAATACCGGCATGCCGGTGACCAGCGCCCGGCCAAAGGCGCGGCCGGGGCCGGTGCGGGCATGGCGCGCCAGAAAGAGGCCGAAATCGTCGCCTTTGACGATCAGGGCCACGCCGCCATAGACCACGCCGGTGATGCCCACGGCGACCAGCGCCAGGATCAGCGCGCGGGTCCAGATGTCGGGCACGTCGATGGCCGAAAGGGCAATGGTCATGATTTCGGCCGAGAGGATGAAATCGGTCTGGATGGCGCCGGCGATCTTCTGGTCTTCCAGGGTCGCGGCATTGACGGCGATGGGTTCAAGCCCGGCCTCGTGCACCTCGGCCTCATGGGGCGCCAAAGCGTGGAAGACCTTTTCGGCGCCCTCATAGCAGAGATAGGCGCCGCCGAGCATCAGCAGCGGCGTGATGGCTCCCGGCAGGAAGCTGCTGAGAACCAGGGCAGCGGGCAGCAGGAAGACCAGCTTGTTCTTGATCGAGCCCCAGGCAATGGCGCCGACAATGGGCAATTCGCGATCGGCGGTGAAGCCGTCGACATAGCGCGGGGTAACGGCGGCATCATCAATCACCGCGCCCGCCGCCTTGACGCCAGCCTTGGCGGCCTGACCGGCGACGTCGTCGAGCGAGGCGGCGGCGACCTTGACCAGGCCAGCCACGTCATCGAGCAAAGCAAGCAGACCGACACTCATGCAAAAATTCCTTTGGTAGCGGCAGATTGATTTGGCATTGGCGGGCTGCCGGGGCACCATCTGGCCATGTTACGCAAAACCCTCGTCACCGCCACCGCCATGTTCTGCCTGACGCTGCCGGCGCTGGCGCAGTTTCCGCCGCCCGGCATCTATGACTGCAGCAAGTCGGACGGCACCGCCTTCGGCACGCTGACCCTGTTCGTGGCGGGAGACTATGACTTCGTCACCGACGACATGCCGCGCGGCCAGGGCCAGGTCGCCTCATCGGGCCCCCAGGTGCAGGCCCTGAGCGGGCCGCTTGCCGATATCGAGCTCAGGGGCAGCTTCGTCACCGATGACCGTGGCGACACCGAGTTCGATTTCACGACCAGCAAAGGCGCCATTCACTGCGCCCTGCCCCCGCGCTGAGCGGCCGGTTTCCTAACCAGCCACCTTGGAGAAATCGGCGATCAGATGCATGGTGTCGCGCAGGCGCGCCAAGAGGTTGAGGCGGTTGGCGCGGACGGCGGCATCGTCGTCATTGACCATGACCGCAGTAAAGAACGCATCGACCGGGGCGCGGAGCGAGGCAAGTTCGGCCATGGCTCCCTTGTAGTCGTCGCGGGCGACGTGGCTGGCCACCGCGGCGTGGACGGCGTCCACGGCAAAGGCCAGAGCCGACTCCTCGGGCAGTTTCAGCACATCCTGGGCCACGGCGCCGGCATAGGTCCGGCCGTCCTTTTTCTCCTCGGCGGCCAGGATATTGGCGGCGCGCTTGTAGCCGGCCAGCAGGTTCTGGCCGTCAGCCGATGACAGCAGGGCCGAAAGGGCCTCGGCACGCTGGGTGATCTGCAGCATGTCGTCGCTGTCGGCTGAAATCACGGCATCGACCAGATCGTGGCGGGCGCCGGCGTCGCGCAGGGTGACCTTGAGGCGGTCATGAAAGAAGGCGAGTAGATCGGCCTCCACCTTGAGCGGGAATTTCAGCCCGTTCTCGGTAATAATCCGGATCACGCCCAAAGCCGCGCGGCGCAGGGCAAACGGGTCGCGTGAGCCGGTGGGTTTCTCGTCGATAGCCCAGAAGCCGGTCAGCAGATCGAGCTTGTCGGCCAGGGCCACGGCAATCGAAGTCGGCTCGGTGGGCACGGCGTCGGTGGGGCCGAGCGGCTTGTAGTGCATCTCGACCGCCGTCGCGATATCGGCCGGCTCGCCCTGCGCCGTGGCGTAGTAGCGGCCCATCAGGCCCTGCAGTTCGGGGAACTCGCCGACCATGCCGGTGGTGAGGTCGGCCTTGGCCAGCATGGCGGCGCGCTTGGCGCGCTCGGGATCGGCGCCGACCAAAGGCGCGATCTCGGCGGCCAGCTTGACCAGGCGTTCGACGCGGGCGAACTGGCTGCCCAGCTTGGCATGGAACACGGTATCGGTGAGCTTGGGCAGGCCATGCTCGAGCGGCAGGCTCAGATCGCCCTGGTAGAAGAACATGGCGTCGCTGAGCCGGGCGCGGATGACGCGCTCATTGCCGGCGGTGATCACCGCGCCGCCATCGCTGGCCTCGGTATTGGCGGTGATGATGAAATTGGGCGCCAGCTTGCCCGCGGCATCGCGCAGGCAGAAACACTTCTGATTGGCGCGGATGGTGGCAATGATGACTTCCTCGGGCAGTTTGAGGAAGGCGGGATCGAAGGTCCCCATCATGACGACGGGCCATTCGACGAGGCCCGCGACCTCTTCAAGCAGGCCTTCATCGGCGATGACGGTCAGCCCCTGGGCAAAGGCCAGGTGGGCCGCATCGGTCTTGATGATGTCCTTGCGGCGGTCGATGTCGAGCACGACCTTGGCGCGTTCCAGCGCAGCCACATAGTCATCGAAGCGCCGCACGCGGATGGCGTCGGGCGCCAGGAAGCGATGGCCGAAGGTGGTCTGGCCCGAGGTCAGCTCGTTGGACTGGAAGGGAATGACCACCGGCTCTTCGTTTTCGGCGCCGAAGGTGGCGGTGATGGCGCGCAGCGGGCGCACCCAGTTGAACGTGCCCGTGCCCCAGCGCATCGACTTGGCCCAGGGGAAATCCACCAGCAGCTTGGGCAGGATGGCGGCGAGCAGGCTGACGGCGTCGGCACCGGGCTTTTCGATCAGCGCGACGTAGAAATCGCCCTTCTTGGGGTCGCTTTCGATCTTGGCCTGATCGAGCGAGACGAGGCCTGCGCCGCGCAGGAAGCCGTCAATGGCCTGCTGCGGCGAGCCGACCTTGGGGCCCTTTTTCTCCTCGCGCGTATCAGGCGAGCGGGCCGGCAGGCCGGTCACGGTCAGCGCCAGGCGGCGCGGCGTGACAAAGGCCTTGGCGCCCTCATAGACCAGTCCCGCATCGACCAGCGCATTGGTCACCAGTTTCTTGAGATCATCGGCCGCGCGCCGCTGCAGGCGGGCGGGGATTTCCTCGGAAAACAGTTCGAGCAGCAGTTCGGGCATGACAGATACCAAGGGTTGGAAAGCGCGGTTTTGCTTAACTTGGGCGGGCCTGGATGTCCACTCGGAACCGCCGCCGCTGGCGGGAACGGGCAGGCTGCCGTAGCGTTGCGACAGAGCGTGTCCTAGTGGAGAAGGCCATGAACAAGCTGAACGGGCGGTGCTTTTGCGGCGCCGTAAGGCTGCAGGTGACCGGTGACGTCATCCGGGCCCTGCACTGCCACTGCGAGAGCTGCCGCCGGGCCACATCGTCGGCGGTGGGATCGTTCTTTACCGTGCGCCGCGAGGACGCCGTGCTGCAGGGCGAGAGCCTGCGCTTTTGCTCCTCATCGCCCGGCGTCCGGCGCGGCTTCTGCGCGCATTGCGGCTCGCCAATGTCCTATGAAAGCGACGAGCGACCGACGGAAATCGACCTCTACATTGCCAGTCTGGTGGACGCGACGGACATTACGATCGACGGCCACTCGTACTGGAACGAGCGGGTGCCGTGGCTGCATGTCGCTGACGACCTGCCCAAGGATCTCTAGCGCCCTACCAGCCGCCGCCGCCACCGCCGCCACCGCCGCCGCCGGAAAAGCCGCCGCCGCCACCGCCGCCGGAAAAACCGGAGGAACTGGCCTGGACCGGCTGGGCTGCGACCATGGCCGCCGTCATCGAGGCCGCCGCGGCGCTGACGGCATGGGTCATGCTGCTGGCCGCCCTGCCCGCCGAACCGGGCGCGCCGCCATGATACCAGACGGGGGCATAGTGGTCGGGCGCGTCGGCCACGGCATGGCGGGACAGTTCGGCCTCGAAATGCGCGCTCCACGACTCCTCGACGCCCAGGGCGATGGCAAAAGGCAGCAGCCGTTCGAAGCGCGTCACGGTCATGGGCGGCACGTCGTCCATGTTCATGCGGTCTTTTTCCGCCGTCTCGAGATAGAGCTTGAGGCCATCGATCTCGTCCATCACCTTGCGCCCCTGCAGTGTCGGCGCGCGCATCAGGAAGGCGAAGACGATGGTGACCACGACGATGGAAATGGCCGAGATGGCGGCAATATTGACCTGCAGCGCGGTCAGGCTGTCGAGGGCAAAACCGAGGAAGTTGAAGGCCGCAACCGCGATCCAGATGGCGATGAAGACGCGGGAAAGATAGCGCTTCTGGAAGCCCTTGCTGATCAGACCGCCCAGCGAGGACAGCATGATGCCCAGGATGATCGAACCAATCAGCCAGAGCGGATCGAGGATGTCGGCAAAGGTCATGCCCGCCAGCAGCACGATGCCCAGAAAGTAGCCGAAGACCGAATAGCCGATATTGGTCCTGAACCAGCGCGAGCGGTTCTCCCGGGCAATGGCGCTGACGAAGGCCGCCCGGCGCTTCTGCAGCGCCGGGCCGGTGGCCGTGTTGATCTCGACGCTCTGCTGGGTCTGCAGATAGTCGAAGATTACCGCCTCGCCCGCCGGCAACGGCTTGTCCGGCGCCTTGCCCGTCACGGTCAGGCGCAGATTGTCGGTGCTGTTGTCGATGGTAATGAGGCCCTTGACCCCCAGATTGAAGATCGCGGCCGTCAGCGCGGTCCAGCCGCTGTCGCTGAAGCCCCATTTGTGGATGTAGTGGACCAGCGCCGGCGAGAAACCGTCGGGGGCGTGGAAGCGCGGGAAGACCACGCCCTTTTCCGGATCGCGGCCGACACGGAACCAGGCCAGGCCATTATAGGCAGCCGCCAGCAGGGCCGCGAGCACCGGGATGATGTTGTCGCGCAGGTCGAACACGTGCTGCAGCCAGGCGTCGAAGCCGGTGGGATACTCGATGACGCCCTTGGCGAGGGCCACCGCTATGGTCATGCCCTCGCCGGCACCCAGGGCCCGGGTGGCGCGGAAACTGGCGACATTGTCGGCATTGCGCTTGATCGACACTGCCTGCTCGGTGGCGCCGACGCGGCCGGTATAGCCGACCAGGTTGGTGATGACCGCACCGTCTGGCAGGGTCACCGTCGCCGTCGCTGTCCGGATGGGGAAGATCCAGTAATTGCCGGTGACGTTCCAATAGAGCTCGTCATGATCCTCGAAGGCCCGCGCCATGCGGCTCATCGTATAGGTGATGGCATAGCGGTGGGGCCCATAGCTGAGCATGACGTCCGGATCGCCGATCCAGATGCGCTGGAAATTGCCCATGCGCTCGACGCGGAAATTCTCGCTCCTTCCGTCGCGCTGCACGTCGAGCACAGCGAAATCGGGCCGCAGCTTGCCGCCGTCACTGGTCAGCAGCACGACGGGGATGTCGCGGTAGATGCCGCGACGAATGTCCTGACCCTCGGCATTGACGGTGATGGTCTCGGTGACCGTCACCGTGCCGTCCACGGCCATGGCGATGGCGCTGGCATAGGCGGTGATTTCCTCGCGCGCCGTGGCCGGCAGGACGAGAAACAGCCCCAGCAGCAGGCCGAGCAGCGGCCGGAACAGAGCGGGCATGGTGACTAGTTGAACTTGACGGACGGCACGGCGCGGTCGGCTTCGTTCTCGAGCTCGAAATACTGGGCCGCATGGAAGCCGAAGGGGCCGGCGATGAAGTTGGAGGGCACCGATTCCACCATCACATTGAGGTTGCGCACGGCGCCATTGTAGTAGCGGCGGGCCATCTGGATCTCGTCCTCGACGGTCTGCAGCGCGGCCTGGAATTCGAGGAAGGTCGTATTGGCCTTGAGGTCGGGATAGGCCTCGGCGGTGGCGATCAGCCGGCCCAGGGCGGAGGAGAGCTGCCCCTCGGCCGCGGCGCGCTGCTCGGGCGTGCCATTGGCGGCGCTGGTGGCGGCGGCGCGGGCATTGGTGACGGCCTCGAGCGTTTCGCGCTCATGACCCATATAGCCCTTGACGGTCTCGAGCAGGTTGGGAATGAGATCGGTGCGGCGCTTGAGCTGCACGTCGATGCCCGACCAGCCTTCGGCCACCATCTGCCTGGTCTTGACCAGGCCATTATAGATGCTGACGGCATAGACGGCGGCGACAACCACCAGACCCAGAATAATCCAAAGCGTCATGGCAGAGGCTCCCTCAAGCGCGGCTTATATGCCGCGGACACTGCCATTGCGCCGCGTCTGGCGCAATGGGCACCGCCGCTATTCGGCGCCGCCGCCTGCCGTTTGCAGCCAGGCTTCGCCGCAGCTCTTGGCCAGTTCGCGGATGCGCAGGATATAGCTCTGCCGTTCGGTCACCGAGATGACGCCGCGGGCGTCGAGCAGGTTGAAATTGTGCGCGGCCTTGAGCACCTGCTCATAGGCCGGGATGGCCATGGTGTGCTGGTTGCCCGTGGCGCCCTTGGCCAGGATGGCGCGGCATTCGTTTTCCGCATCGGCAAAGTGGCGGAACAGGATTTCGGTGTCGGCGGCCTCGAAATTGTACCTGGACTGTTCCTGCTCGTTCTGCAGGAAGACGTCGGCATAGGTGACCTTGTCGTCGCCGCTGCCGCCGTTGAAGTTGAGCTCCATGATGGAGTCGACGTTCTGCAGATAGCAGGCCAGGCGCTCGAGGCCATAGGTCAGCTCGCCCGAGACGGGATTGCACTCGAAGCCGGCGACCTGCTGGAAATAGGTGAACTGGCTGACTTCCATGCCGTCGCACCAGACTTCCCAACCCAGGCCCCAGGCGCCCAAAGTCGGGTTTTCCCAGTCGTCCTCGACAAAGCGCAGGTCGTGCAGCGCCGGGTCGATGCCGATGGCATAGAGCGACTTGAGATAGAGCTCCTGCAGGTCGGGTGGCGATGGCTTGAGGATCACCTGGAACTGGTAATAGTGCTGCAGGCGATTGGGGTTCTCGCCATAGCGACCGTCCTTGGGCCGGCGGCTGGGCTGCGCATAGGCCGCCTTCCATGGCTTTGGCCCCAGCGCGCGCAGCACGGTGCCGGTGTGCGAAGTGCCGGCGCCCATCGGCATGTCATAGGGCTGCAGAATGACACAGCCCTGCTCCGCCCAGAATTGCTGCAGCGTGAGGATCAGACCCTGAAACGAGTTTTTCGGGTCCATGTGCGGTGGGCGGATGGTCATGTGGCAGTCCCTGCTAACTGGGACAAACCTCTAGTTTGGCCGCCCGGCAGGGTCAACGGCGTTTGTCGTCATCTTCGGGACGGAAGCGGCCGTCCTCGTCGCGCTTGAGGTCGATGACGCCGGGCTGCTCGCGCTCGCGCAGGTCGCGTTCGCGGCGGAGGCGGCGAGTCTCCTCATCCTCGGTCTTGAACTGGCGGGTCCAGTCGCGCCAGATCTTCATCACCCCCAGATAGATGAAGATGGCCAGGACGACGAAAATCAGGATGCGCATCAGCATGGATCAGAGCCCCAGCCGCGCCCAGACGGCGCGGTCCTCGATGGTTGCGGCGACATCGCCAGCCAGGCCGGAGGCCGAAAAACCGATACGTGGCAGAGAGATAAGGCTGCGCTTGGGTTCAATCAGCTTGAGCCGCACATCCTTGCCATAGCGGGTGCGCAGGGTCTCGTGCAGATCGCCGATGGCGTCGACCAGACCGAGCTCCAGGCCGCGCGTACCGGTCCACCATTCGCCGGTGAAGAGGGTGTCGTCAGGGGCCTTGAGACGGTCGCCCCGCCGCCATTTGACCACCTCTATGAACGTCTGATGAATATCGAGTTCGAACTGCTTGATGCGTTCGATGTCGGAGGCCTTTTCCGGCAGGAAGGGATCAAGAGTGGACTTGTTGTTGCCGGCGGTATGGACGCGGCGCTCGACGCCGAGCTTTTCCAGCAGGCCGACAAAGCCGAAGCCGGCCATGATGACGCCGACCGAGCCGACCAGCGAGGATGGATCGACGATGATCTCGTCACCGGCCACGGCGATGAAATAGCCACCGGAGGCTGCCGCGTCCTCGACGAAGACCAGGACGGGCTTGTTGTGTTCGTCGGCCAGGTCGCGAATGCGCTTGTAGATCAGCCGGCTCTGTACCGGCGAGCCGCCGGGCGAGTTGATGATGATGGCGATGGCCGGCGCCGACTTGATGGCAAAGGCGCGCTTGAGCAGAGGCGCGACGCTGGCGACATTGAGCCGGCCGGGGCGCGGGTCGGCGGCAATAACGCCCTGCAGCTTGACCACCGGAATGGTGATCCGGCCCCGGCCGATCAGGCGCTGCAGCCAGGTTAGCGCCGGTCGGGCCAGGTCGTTCATTGTTGCGCCTCTCATCAAAACCACGCCAGACTTAGGTCGAAGCGGCGGCGATTACCAGTCGAGCCGGGCGGCGCCACGGAAAATTGCGTCAAATGCCGGCTGGAAGGCCCGGCCGGTGGCGTCGTGCAGCGCCCGGCTGGCCAGCAGGGTCAGCGGGGCGCGCGAGCCCTTGATGGCGCGCAGCAGCACGCGGCTGGCGGGGCCCTCGGGGCGCGGCGTCAGCGGCAGCAGGGTGATGGCGCCAAAGCGCTGGTCGAAGGCCGCCAGCAGCGGCGCCAGGCTGTCGGCGGGATAGATGAAGATGATCTCCCCGCCCGGCGCGGCACAGCCGGCGGCGGTCTTGACCCAGAGATCGAGCGCCGTCGCGTCCATATGGCGCGATCCTGCCCGGCCGGCGTCACCCGCCAGCGTGCCGGCGCCATCGGCAAAGAAGGGGGGATTGGCGATGACCGCGTCAAAGGCATTGTCGGCGAGGCCGGCAGCGTGGCGCGCCGGGCCCCTGGCGGTGACATCGACGTCCAGGGTGCGGCCGCGCGCGGCCAGGTCATTGTCGGCGAGGTTGCGTGCCGCCAGGGCCAGCATGTCGGGATTGTGTTCGGCCAGCACGGCCTGCAAAGCGGGCGAATGGGCCAGGGCGACGAGGGCGGCGGTGCCCACGCCGGCGCCCAGGTCGAGCAGGCTGCTGCGCCCCTGCCCCACCGCCGCGCCGAGCAGCACAGAGTCCAGTCCGGCCCGAAAACCATGGCGCGGCTGCGACACAGTGAGCCTGCCGCCCAAAAAGGCGTCGCGCGTTACCGATTGGTGTTTTACAAAGGCTCTTGGCTGGTCTAGGGACATCGCACCCGAAAAGGCCGGTTTTGCGCGACCTTACATGCGTAAAGCCCGCAGACTCAATCAATTTTGCCGATGGCGTATTGGGGTGAATAGACGGTGTCAGTGCTGACTCAGATTAAAGAGGCGCCCATCGCCACCCCGATCGACCGGCTGCTCGCGGCAACGGCGGACGACATGGCCAAGGTCAACGAGCTGATCCTGAGCCGGGCCAATTCGCATGTCGAGATGGTGCCCGAGCTGGCCCGTTACCTCATCGACAGCGGCGGCAAGCGGCTGCGGCCCATGCTGACCGTGGCGGCGGCCCAGCTGTTCGGCAAGGGCAATGGCTCGGCGATCAACTTCGCCGCGGCCGTCGAATTCATGCACAATGCCACGCTGCTGCATGACGACGTCGTCGACGAGAGCGACATGCGCCGCGGCAAGCCGGCGGCGCGCATGGTGTGGGGCAACAAGGCCTCGATCCTGGTCGGCGACTTCCTGCTCGGCCAGGCCTTCATGATGATGGTGGAAACCCGCGACGTCGATTCGCTGGGCGTGCTGTCCTCGGCCTCGGCGGTGATGGCCGAGGGCGAGGTGTTCCAGCTGTCCAAGACGGGCGACCTCAGCACCACCGCCGCCGACTATGCCGAAGTGATCCGCGCCAAGACGGCCGTGCTGTTCCAGGCGGCCTGCGAAGTGGGCGCCATGGCCGGTGGCGCCGATGCGGCGGGGCGGCAGGCGCTGGCCGACTATGGCCTCGAACTGGGCAATGCCTTCCAGCTGGTCGACGATGCGCTCGACTATGGCGGGCAGGCCGGCACGCTGGGCAAGAATACCGGCGACGACCTGCGCGAGGGCAAGATGACCCTGCCGATCATCCTGGCGCTGGCCGATGGCACCGCGGCCGAACGCGAGACCATCAGTACCGCCCTGGGTGACCCGGAAGCCACGGCCGAGCAGGTGGAAGCGGTAGTGGCGATCCTTAACCGGCTCGACGCCCTGCCCCGCACCCTGGCCCAGGCGCATGCGCATGCCCGCGCGGCGCAGCAGGCGCTCAAGAACCTGCCCAGCTCGGCGCTGGCCACCCTGCTCAATGACGTGGTCGAATTCAGCGTGCTGCGCGCCTATTAGGCGCCAGGCACCAGCAGGGGCGCGGCGGCCACCCAGTGCTCGGGGTTCTGCGCCCGCATCAGCTGGGCGGCCTGATGGGCCTGCCCGCTTGAGCCGAACAGCCCGAATACCGTCGCCCCCGAGCCCGACATGCGGGCCAGCATACAGCCCTGCGCCGCCGCCAGATGATCGACGATCTCGCCGATCACCGGCACCAGCTTGACTGCAGGCGGCTGCAGGTCATTGCGGGTTTCGGCCAGCCAGATCCCCAGCTGCACCGGCCGCGTCAGCGGCGAGGGCAAGGCCGGCAGCGGATAATTGTCATGCGCCCGCAGCCGGCGGAAGACGTCGGCGGTCGCCAGCGGCACCAGCGGATTGACCAGCACGATATGCAAAGCGGGGAATTCGGGCAGCACTTCGAGCAGTTCGCCCACGCCGCGCGCCAGCAGCGGCGCCGACACCAGGCAGGCGGGCACATCGGCGCCCAGGCGCGCAGCCAGGTCGGAGAGTTCGGAAACGGGGATGGCGCGGGTCGATAGCGACCGCATCAGCCGCAGGGCGGCGGCGGCATCGGCCGAGCCGCCGCCAATGCCGGCGGCCACGGGCAGGTTCTTGGTCAGGCGCAGGGCCAGGCCGGTTGGGACCGCATCCGGCCAGCGGGCGCGAAAGGCAGCGATAGCCCGGGACACCAGGTTGGTTTCCCCTGAACCCAGCCCGGGGGCGAAGGGGCCGACAATGGTCAGCGAATCGACCTTGTCCGGCACGGCCTCGATTTCGTCGGCCAGGGCGGCAAAGACCACCAGGCTTTCGAGGTCGTGGTAGCCATCCTCGCGGCGGCGCGTGACATGCAAAGCCAGATTGATCTTGGCCGGGGCGATATGAATGACGGGCTCGACCACGCTGACGCTATTCGGTCGCGTTGGCTGCCGTCAGCCCATCGGCCAGCTTGGCAGCCACCCGCTCCTTGACGTGCCCTTCCTCATCCATGGCAGCGGCGATCTTCCACTGGAAGCGGGCCTCGAGCTCACGGCCGGCGGTCCAGTAGGCGTCGCCCAGATGGTCGTTCAGTTCGGGATCGTTGGGCCGCAGCAGCACGGCGCGCTCCAGCGTCGCCACCGCCTCGTCGATGCGGCCGAGCTTGTAGAAGGCCCAGCCCAGCGAATCGACGATATAGCCATCCTGGGGCTGGGCATCGACGGCCTTCTGGATCATCTCGAGCGCCTCGGTCAGGTGCATGTCCTGGTCGATCCAGCTATAGCCGAGATAGTTCAGCACGGCCGGCTGGTCGGGATTGAGCTCGAGCGCCTTGAGGAAATCGGCCTCGGCCTTGGGCCACTGCTTGTCCCGCTCATAGGCGATGCCGCGGACATAGTAGAAGCGCCAGTCGGCGGGATGTTCGCCACCGGTGATGGCGAGGGCCTGGCTATAGGCCGCGGCCGCTTCGGGGAACTGTTCGTCATAGCGCAGCATGTCGCCATAGACCGAGGCGGCATCGAGATCGTCCGGCTGGGTGGCGACGATATTGCCCAGCCGGCGCAAAGCCTCGGGCCGATCGCCCAGGGCATCGAGGTTCTGCGCAATGCGCACCACTGCGGTCGGCTTCATGGTGGAGGTGACCGGCACGGCATCATAGATGCGGTTGGCGGCTTCGTGCTGGCCGGCGGTGTCGAGCAGCTCGCCCAGCGCCAGGGAGATCACATCGGCATTGGGGTCGAGATAGAGCCCCATGCGCAGGAAGACCAGCGACAGGTCGAGGCTGCCGTCGCGCGACAGGGCAACGCCGATGCCGTGGAACATTTCGGCCGCGCCCACCTGCACATTGGAGGCAAAGATGCCGGGGCGCTGGCCGGCGGCGATCTGCTCGCGCACCAGCGTGACAAAGGGATGGCTCAGCCCCTGATTCTCGAATTCGGCGATCACGTCGGTGGCTTCGTCGAAGCGCCCGGCATTGGCCAGTACCCGGGCATAAAGCTCGACCACCCGGGCCACATAGGGCTCGGCGGCAAAGGCCTGGCTGGCCAGGTCGATGGCCATCTCGGTCTGGCCGGACACTTCGGCCATCAGCGCGCGGTGGAAGACCAGGAAATCGTCGAGTCCGGTTTCGCCCAGCGTATCGAGCATGGCGTCGGCATCGGTCTTGCGGTTGGCGCCGACCAGGGCCCAGGCGCGCAGAATGCTCGCGGTGATGCCGGTAAAGCTGTCCTGGCCGATGGCGCCCAGCTGGCGTTCGGCAGAATCATAGCGGCGCTCCTTGAGCGCCTCGGTGGCGATCACCAGCTCGGCCAGCTCATTGGTGGGATCGAGCTCGAGCAGGTGCTTGGCGGTGGACGCCGCCTGGCCGATCTGGCCGTCGGCGGCAAAGGCGATGAAGGCGCGCTCGACCAGGATGGCATTCTCCCAGTCGGCCTGGGCCGCCTGGTAGAAATAGCGGGCCGCCTCGTCGGTGCGCAGATCCTGCAATGCCTGCTGGCCGGCCATATAGGCGCCTGTGGCACTAATGCGGAACATCGGCAACAGGTCGAAGCTGGTTCGCGGGTCCGATTGGGCGGTCTGCACCGGCTGTGCCGACTGGCCGGCCTGGCTTGCCGTTGCCGCCAGCAGAATGGCCATCAGGGCCGGGCGCGCGAAGCGGTTCAAAAGCGATGTCACGACGTTGAATTCTCCCATGGTCCGAGCGGACCCGTTCTGGCGGCGAAGATTGGCCGTTTTGGGACGCTACCGCAAGGGCGCCCCCGTGAGTGTGATAGAGGCGCGCCTACATGCCGCTGTAATTGGGGCCGCTGCCCCCTTCGGGCGGCACCCAGGTTATGTTCTGCGCCGGGTCCTTGATGTCGCAGGTCTTGCAGTGCACGCAGTTGGCGGCATGGATGCGGAACACCGGCACGCCGTCGGCCTCGGCCAGTTCATAGACACCGGCGGGGCAGTAGAGCGGCGCCGGCTCGCCGAATTTCGGCAGATTGTCGCGGATCGGTACGGCAGGGTCGGCGAGACGGAGATGGACCGGTTGATCCTCGTCATGGGCCAGATTGGCCAGATAGACCGAGGAGGCGCGGTCATAGCTGATCTTGCCGTCGGCCCGCGGATAGCTCAGCGCCGGCAGCACGCCCTTGGGCTTGAGACCGGCATGATCAGGCCCGCGATGCGCCAGCGTGCCGAGCAGGGAGCGCCCCAGCAGGGCGGCGGTCCAGAGTTCGGCGCCACTGGCCAGCACGCCGAGCATGGTGCCCAGGCGCGACCAGAGCGGCTTTACATTGCGGACCGCCTGCAATTCATCGGCAATGCCGGTGCGCAGCACGGAAGCGGCGAAGTCGGCGATGACATCGTGCTGGCGGCCCTGGGCAATGGCAGCTGCCACCGCATCGGCAGCGCCGATGCCCGAAAGCATGGCATTGTGGATGGCCTTGAGGCGCGGCGCATTCATGAAACCGGCGGCGCAGCCGATGAGGCCGCCGCCGGCAAAGGCCAGGGAGGGGATGGACTGCCAGCCGCCGGCCGTGACGGCACGGGCGCCATAGCTGATGCGCGTGGCGCCGTCGAGCAGGGGCGCAACCGACCTGTGGGTCTTGAAGCGCTGGAACTCGTCAAAGGGCGAGAGCGTGGGATTGGCGTAGTCGAGATAGGTGACCAGGCCGACATAGAGCTTGCGGTCTTCGGCGTGATAGACAAAGCCGCCGCCGGCAGTGGCATTGTCGAGCGGAAATCCCAGATAATGATCGACCTTGCCGGGCTGGTGCCGGTCGGCGGGAATCTGCCAGACCTCCTTGATGCCCAGGCCATATTTCTGTGGCTGCTGCTCGAGCTGGTAATCGGCGATGATGGCCTTGGCCAGCGAACCGCGGGCGCCCTCGGCAATGAGGGTATATTTGGCTTCGAGGGCTATGCCTTCGGCAAAGCCGGGCTTGGGATTGCCGGCGGCGTCCCGGCCGAGATCGCCGGTAATGATGCCGCGCACCGGACCGGTGCCGCCGCCCAGCACATCGACCGCCGCGGTCATGGGGAAGATGTCGACGCCCAGTTCGGTGGCCTGTTCGCCCAGCCAGCGCACCAGGTTGCCCAGGCTGACAATGATCCCGCCCGGCGTCCTGAGCTGGGGCGGCAGCAAAGCATGGGGAAAGGCGAGATCGGCGCCGGCGGTGAGGAAATGATAGGTATCGGTGGTGACGTCGGGGCCGACCGGGGCGCCCTTGAGGCGCCAGTCGGGGATCAGCGCGTCGAGGCCGCGCGGGTCCATGACGGCGCCCGAAAGGATATGGCCGCCCAGTTCGGCGGCCTTTTCGACCACGGTCACCGCCAGTTCGGGGTGGCGCTGCTTGAGGCGGATGGCGGCGGCCAGACCCGACGGACCGGCGCCGACGATCAGCACATCTGTCGAAAGGGTTTCGCGCGAACCGGCTTCGGCCATATAGGAACTGCCCCTGACTGGTGGACGCGGCTGGCCGCGCCAAACGGGCTGTGACATAACAGAGAACATGACCCAAGATCACCCGCTAAATCACGACGAAATGCTCGCCGTGCTGGATTGGTATCGCGCCGCCGGCGTCGATATCGCCGTGGGCGAAGAGCCGGTGGACCGGTTTGCGCAGCGCAGCCCGGCGCGGGTGGCGCCCACCGCGGTGACCAATGCTGCCCCTGGCGCGGTCGCCCTGGAGCGTGGGCCCGACGCGCCGATCCTGGGCGGCGACCCGCAAGAGGCGCGGCGCCTGGCCGCATCGGCGCAGTCGCTGGAACAATTGCAGGCGCTGCTGGAAGCCTATGACGGCTGCGGGCTCAAGCTGCGGGCGACGCAGCTGGTATTTGCCGATGGCAATCCAGAGGCCGACATCATGCTGATCGGCGAAGCGCCGGGCGCCGAGGAAGACCGGCAGGGCAAGCCGTTTGTCGGCAAATCCGGGCAGCTGCTCGATCGCATGCTGGCGGCCATCGGGCTGGATCGCACCAAGGTGTATATCGCCAATACCGTGCCGTGGCGGCCGCCGGGCAACCGCACGCCGACGCCGGAGGAAATGGCGCTGTGCCTGCCCTTCCTGCAGCGGCAGGTGGAGCTGGTGGCGCCCAGGATCGTGATGACGCTGGGCGGGCCGGCGATGCAGACGATCTTTGACACCACCACCGGCATCATCAAGATGCGGGGCAAATGGGCGATGTTGAGCATTGGCAGCCAACAGGTGGAGGCGATCCCGACCCTGCATCCGGCCTATCTGCTGCGCAATGCGCCGGCCAAGGAGCAGGCTTGGGCGGATATGCTCAGCCTGCGGATGAAGCTCGACGCGCTGGGGCTCGGCTAGGGCGGAAAATCGTGCGGCGCGGCCGGTTTTTGATTGCACGCGTGGCCGAACGCCACCCTAATGTCACCGTTGCGTGATTTGCAGCCCGTTTCCCTTCCGCAAAGCCGAAAGCGCCATGGCCTCCGTTATCAAGATCTACGCCCTGTTCCTGGGTTCGGCCCTGCTGATGTTCGGCGGCGGCCTGCAGGGGCTGCTGCTGTCGGTACGTGGCGCCGAGGAGGGGTTTTCGCTGCTGGCGCTGGGCCTGATCGGTACCGGCTGGTCGGTGGGCTTTGTCGCCGGCTCGATCACCGTGCCCATGGTGGTGCGCAAGGCCGGCCATATCCGCGCCTTCTCGGTAATGGCGGCGATCGGCACGATTACCATCCTGCTCAACCTGCTCTGGGTCAACGACATCAGCTGGATCGTGCTGCGGGCCCTGTCGGGCTTCTGCTTTGCCGGGGCGGCGATGATCGTGGAGAGCTGGCTCAACGAAGTGGCCGAGAACAAGAGCCGGGGCACGATCTTTTCGATCTATGTGACCATCAACATGGCCGCCTCGACGCTGGGCCAGGTGGCCATGTCGGTGACCGGCACGGCCGGCTATGTGCCCTTCGTGCTGGGCGCCATCGCCTTTGCCTGCGCCATCCTGCCCACGGCGCTGACCTCGAGCCCGCAGCCGCGGCCGCTGTCCTCGGCCAAGATCGATATCGGCCTGCTCTACCGCACCTCGCCGGTGGCGGCGATCGCGGCGTTTTCCGTTGGCATGGCCAATGGCAGTTTCGGCACGCTGGCGCCGGTCTATGGCTATCAGCGCGGGCTCGATGCCAGCGGCATCGCCCTGCTGTTTGCCATTGCCGCCATCCTCGGCGCGGTGGCGCAGATCCCGTTCGGCCGGCTGTCGGACCGGATCGACCGGCGCATCGTGCTGATCGGGCTCTCCGGCTTTGCCTCGGTGGTCGGGATCCTGACCGTGCTGATCAACCCGGAAGCGGGCTGGATCATGTATGTGCTGTTTGCCGCCTATGGCTTTGCCGCCAACCCGATCTATGCCGTGGCGGTGGCCCATGCCAACGACTATGCCAAGGATGGCGAATTCGCCAAGATTGCCGGCGGCATGCTGCTGATCCTGGGCATCGGGCTGGCCATCGGGCCGGCCGTGGCGTCGCTGATCATGGGCGCCTGGTCGCCGGTGGGGCTGTTCATCGTTACCGCCGCCTTCCATGGCGCACTGGCGATCACAGCCTATCTGCGCATGCGCATCCGCAAGAGCGTCGACGTGGCGGGCCGGGCGCCGTTCCAGCCGATGGGCAATGAGCGGCAGGTGACGCCGGAGAGCTTCGTGCTCGATCCGCGCGCCGATCCGGAGGATTTCGAGATGGATGTGGACGAGGCCCCTGTGCCCGAGGAACTGGCCAGCGTGCATGACGAGGAGAACAATGATGTTCAAGACCGACCGGTTTGAGGACCGCGCCTTCAAGCCGCTGTCGATCGCGGTCATCGCCGTGTCGGACACGCGCACGCTCGAGACCGATACCGGCGGCGCCCTGCTGAAATCGCTGCTGGAGGCCGATGGGCACAGTTGTGCCGCACGGGTGGTGGTGCGCGACGATATCCAGCTGATCCGCCAGGCGGTGCAGGGCTTTGTCGCCGATCCGAGTGTCGACGTGATCCTGACCACGGGCGGGACCGGCTTTTCCGGCCGCGACGTGACGCCGGAAGCCGTCGAGCCGCTGTTCGACAAGCGGATGGAGGGGTTTTCGGTGCTGTTCCACCAGTATTCGGCCACGACCGTGGGCACCAGTTCGCTGCAGTCGCGCGCCACCGGCGGGCTGATCGGCACGACTTTCGTGTTCTGCCTGCCCGGCTCGCGCGGCGCCTGCCGCGATGCCTGGGAGGGCATTCTCAGCCACCAGCTCGACTATCGGCACAAGCCCTGCAATTTCGTCGAACTGATGCCAAGGCTGGCCGAGCGCTAGGCCTGCGCCATAGGCAATGCGACATGCAAGAACGGCGCCCTGCGGGGCGCCGTTGTCGTTTGGCTCAGTGGCCGTGGCCCATGCCCGGGCCGCCACCTTCGGGCTTGCGCACGAAGAAGGCCGTAAGGATGGCAAAGAGCGAGATCACCGCACCGACCAGGAAGGCGAGCTGGATACCGCCGGCCAGGGCGCTGACCGGTTCGAGCCCCGCACCGGCCAGGGCCTGGGTGCGGATGGTCATCAGCGCGACGAAGAGCGCGATGCCGGCGGCGCCGGCCACCTGCTGCACCGAGCCGAGGATGGCGCTGCCATGGGAGTACATTTCCCTGCGCACCGAGCCCAGGGCGGCGGTGAAGAGCGGCGTGAACACCAGAGCCAGGCCGATGCTGATGATGATGTGGCCGACCAGGATGGCCCAGACCGAGGTATGCTGGTCGACGCGGGTCAGGGCCCAGAGCACGGCCGATACCAGGGCCGTGCCGGGCACCAGCAGCTTGGTCGGACCGATGCGGTCATAGAGCCGGCCGACCGGCGGGGCCAGCAGGCCCATCAGCAGGCCGCCGGGCAGCAGCAGCAGGCCGGTCTGCAGCGTGTCGAGGCCGAGCACGTTCTGGGTATAGATCGGCAACAGGATGACGGTGCCGAATAGGGCCATCATGGCGACGGCCATGGTCAGCACGGCAAAGGTGTAGTTGCGCGACAGGAAGGTGCGCAGGTCGAGCAGCGCCTTGTCCTGCCGCGACAGGATGATCTGGCGCCAGACAAAGAGCGCCATGCCGACGAGGCCGACGACCAGCGGCAGCCAGAGCGGAAAAGCCGCCCCGACATGCTCGCCTTCGCCCAGGCTGGACAGGCCATAGACCAGGCCGCCAAAGCCGATGGCCGAGAGCAGTACCGAAACGATGTCGAGCGGCGCATAGCGCGGCGTGGTGACGTTCTGCATCCGGTTGCTGCCCACGGCCAGGGCGCCCAGCGCGATGGGCAGCATGAGGATGAACATCCAGCGCCATTCGAGATAGGCCAGGATGAAGCCGCCAATGGTGGGGCCGATGGCCGGCGCCACCGAAATGACGATGGAGATATTGCCCATGGTCTTGCCGCGTGTTTCCGGCGGCACCAGGGTCATCACCGTGGTCATCAGCAGCGGCATCATGATGGCGGTGCCGACGGCCTGGATGATGCGGCCGACAATCAGCAGTTCGATGCCGGGGGATGCCGCGCAGATCGCGGTGCCCAGGGTGAAGGTCGACATGGCCAGCATGAAGACGGGGCGCGTGTTCATGCGCTGCAGCAGGAAGCCGGTAATGGGGATGACGATGGCCATAGTGAGCAGGAAGGCCGTGGTCAGCCACTGCGCGATATTGGGCAGGATATGCAGGTCGGCCATCAACTGGGGAATGGCCACGCTCATCATCGTCTCGTTGAGGAAGACGACAAAGGTCGAGCCCAGCAGCAGCGCTATGACCAGCTTGTTGCGGGCGGCATTGTCGGCGATGTCGGGCGGTGCGCCGTCCATGGTGGTGGCTTGGGTGGTCATGAAGAGCTATCCCTCGAAAAATCGGCAGTGTCGCCAGCACGACGGCCGACACCGACTAAAAACGACGTCAGCGTGGTCGCTTGCCCTGACAGTCGGCGTCAGCAATGGAACGACCCGCGACGCCAGCGCCAGCGGGGCGTCGGCAACACAGCGAAACGGTTGCGGCAACCGGACCGGCAGGCCAGCCCGGCGCGACACAGCGGGATGGCATAATCCGGATCCATGGCAGCGTCCATTCGTCACATCACATAGCTGCCTTGTGCGACCGGGTGGGCAGCTGACCCCTGCAGCACCAAAGGTGAACAAACATGGTATTGTTCTTGTTATGTTCCGGTGGAACTGTTACATCCTGGGACGCGTTGTTCAGTCACGATTCGACTGCTTCACGTTCGGCAGGAGACGTTTGCATGGCCCTTTATCAAGCCCCGTCCTTTGAAGCGCTCGAGCAGCTCAGCCGCAGCCGCGATGCCGATCTGGCGCGGCGCGAACTGCTCGATGTCAGCCGTATCCGTGGCAGGGGGGCGCAGAGCAATCGCAGCGGCCGGTTCGAAAAGCAGACCCGCGAGAGTTTCGATGACGGCTGGGACAATGTCGAGCCGCTGTCGATCTTCGAGACGATCGAGCATACAGAGCGCGCCAAGACCATCATTACCAGCAATGACAGCCCCGATATCGGCTTCGAGCGCTCGATCAATGCCTATCGCGGCTGCGAGCATGGCTGCTCCTATTGCTATGCCCGGCCGACACACGCCTTTTTGGGCCATTCGGCCGGCATCGAGTTCGAGCGCGACATCTATGTCAAGACCAATGCGGTCGAGGCACTGCGGGCGGAACTGGGAGCGAAAAGCTACCGGGTCAAGCCGATCGCCATGGGCACCAATACGGACCCCTATCAACCAGCGGAGCGCAAGCACAAGCTGACGCGGGGCATTCTCGAAGTGATGCTCGAGACCAGGCACCCGGTGATGATCACCACCAAATCATCGCTGATCATCCGCGATCTCGACCTGCTGACCGAACTGGCCAAGCTGGGCCTGGTCAAGGTCGCCATCTCGATGACCTCGATGGACCACAAGCTGAGCCGGCGCATGGAGCCGCGCGCCTCCTCCCCGGCCCGGCGACTGGAAGCCATTCGCCTGCTCAGCGAGGCGGGCGTGCCGGTGGCGGTGTTCGCCTCGCCGATGATACCGGCGATCAACGACATGGAGCTCGAACGCATTCTCGACGCGGCGGCGGCGCAGGGCGCGAGCAGTGCGCAGATGATCCTGCTGCGGCTGCCGGGCGAAGTGCGCGACGTGTTCCGCGAATGGCTGCTGCGGCACTTCCCCGACCGGGTGCGCCATGTGCTGGCGCTGGTGCGCGATACCCGCGGCGGCAAGGATTATGACAGCCGCTTCGGCACCCGTATGACCGGCGAAGGCCCCTATGCCACGCTGCTGCGGCAGCGCTTCGACAAGGGCCGCGAGCGCTATGGCCTCGACGGCAAGCTGCCCGGCCTGCGCAATGACCTGTTCGTGCCGCCCAAGGTCGAAAGCGCGCAGATGAGCCTGTTCTAGGCTGAGACCACGGCAAAGCCGGCGTGCTGCAGCCGCTTGCCGATGACATCCAGCAGCGCCGGATCGTCATAGCCACCGGCGGAGAGTACCGCGCCGGCGGCGCGCAGCTGGGCGTCCTCGAGGCTGGTGCGCAGACCGATGGTGGCAAGACCGGCGGCTGTGGCCGAGGCGATGCCGGTGCGCGAATCCTCGAAGGCGACCGAGACGGCCGCATCGGCGCCCAGCAGCCGGAGCCCCTCGAGATAGGGCAGCGGATGGGGCTTGCCATGGGCCAGTTCGGCACCGATGACCAGCGCCCGGAACCGGTGGGTGATACCCAGGCCATTGAGGATCAGTTCAGCATTGGCGCGCGGCGCATTGGTTACGGCGGCCATGGGCAGGCCGGCGGCATCGGCCAGATCGAGCAGGGCGAAAAGCCCGGGCACCGCGTGGATCGCCGTTGCCGCCAGCTCGCGAAACAGGGCTTCCTTGTGATCGAGCACCGCCATGCCCTCGGCCGGAGACAGGCCGGGCAGGACTTTTGCCGCAATATCGACATTGGCCAGGCCCTGCAGTTCGCGGGCAAAACGGGGCTTGTCGAACTGCTGACCATAGGGAGCAAAGGCGCGGTTGAAGGCCTCCAGATGCAGCGGATCGGTATCGGCCAGCGTGCCATCGATATCAAACAGCAGCGCGGCGCCAGGCGTCGGGATCATGGATGGCTCCGTTCGAGGGAAGATTAGTGGCTAATATTGCGCGACCCGGCGGGCGTAGCTGGCCATGAAATCGAGCGAGGCGGTGACGCCGCGCATGGACAGCCAGACCGATTTGCTGGCGGTCTTGCCCCCGGTCAGCGGCACGATCATGGTCACGGCATTGCGCTGCTTCATCTGCTCGATCAGCGTGTCCCTGCGGGCCGGATTGGTGACGTAATAGCGGTTGGTGGTGTTGTAGCGCGTTTCCAGGTCGATGCCGAAGGCATAGGCCTGGGTCGTATCGCCGGCAAAGCTCAGGCGCAGCGGCCGGCTGGGATCGACCGCGACATTGTCCGCCGCCACGGTGACGGCGACATCGAGCTCACCGGTCAACCGGTTGCGCATCAGCGTCAGCTGGTAGGCCGGCAGATTGGCAGCATTGAGCTCCTGGCTGCTGGTGCTGGCAAAGCAGGAGGTGCCGTAATAGTCGGTAGCATCCTCATTGATGGCATCGGGACAGACGGCCAACCAGTCATGATGATATTCGCGCCATTCGCCATAGGGGTGGTGGAAAGGCTCGGCGGCCAGCGGCAGTGCGGCGGCCAGCGTCAGGACAAGGGCGGTACCCAATCGTGCAATCATCAGTATGGTTTCCCGGTGCTGCCCCCAGCGCGCCAGCTATAGCAGGCTCGGGGCCCGACGACAGCCCGGCGTGTTGACTTGATCGCTGCAAAAGCGATGTTGGGCCATGATGTTCGATTCGCCGATCCAGACCGCGCCCGACTACAGCCATGAGGCCGACCTGATGGCCCGGGGCGCGCGCGTGGTGGCCGGGGTCGACGAAGCCGGCCGCGGGCCGCTGGCCGGGCCGGTGGTGGTGTCGGCGGTGGTGCTGGACCCCGACGGTATTCCGGCCGGGCTCAACGATTCCAAGAAGCTGAGCGAAGAGCAGCGCGAGGCGCTGTTCGCGCAGGTCATGGCATCGGCTCTGGCCATCAGCGTGGTGGTGGCGCCGCCCTCGATCATCCTCAGCCACAATATCCGCGGGGCAACCCTGTGGGCCATGGCGCAGGCCGCCTGTGGCCTGGCCATCCGGCCCGACCGCGTGCTGATCGACGGGCGCGACGTGCCGATGGGCCTGCCCTGTGAGGGACTCGCGCTGATCGGCGGGGATGGCCGGTGCGTCTCCATCGCCGCCGCCTCGATCGTTGCCAAGGTGACACGCGACCGGATGTGCCGTGTGATGGATTGCGATGCGCCGGCTTTCGGCTTTGCCGGGCACAAGGGCTATGGCACGGCGCGACACATGGCGGCGCTGAGCGAACATGGCCCCTGCCGGCACCACCGCGCGGCCTTTGCCCCGGTAGCCGAAGCGCGGCTGCGGCTGCTGGCCCTGGCCGACCTGACCCTGCCGGAAGCCGCCTTAACCTCCCGCTAACCCTTTGAAAAAACGCTCCATTAACCCTGGGGCGCTATAACGGGGTTGTTAGTACTGCGTTAGGGTTAAGTGTATGTTGCGTACCGCGCGTATGGCTCCAGTTGAAGCCGCGGAAGAGGCACAGCGTCTTCCCATCGATTCCATTCTGGTGGGCGATTGCATCGACCATATGAACGCCCTGCCCGCCGGGTCGGTCGATCTGGTCTTTGCCGATCCGCCCTATAACCTGCAGCTCGACCAGGGCCTCACCCGCCCCGACCAGAGCAAGGTCGATGCGGTCGACGATGACTGGGACAAGTTCGACAGCTTCGCCCATTACGACAAGTTCACCCGCGCCTGGCTGGCCGCGGCGCGCCGGGTGCTCAAGCCCGATGGGGCGCTGTGGGTCATCGGCAGCTACCACAATATCTTCCGGGTGGGTTCGGCGCTGCAGGATCTCGACTACTGGATGCTCAACGACGTGATCTGGCGCAAGGCCAATCCGATGCCCAATTTCCGCGGCACGCGCTTTACCAATGCGCATGAAACGCTGATCTGGGCGGCCAAGAGCCAGAAGAGCCGCGTCACCTTCAACTATGAAGCCATGAAGCTGGCCAATGACGATACGCAGATGCGCAGCGACTGGCTGTTTCCCATCTGCACCGGCGCCGAGCGGCTCAAGAATGACGATGACGAGAAGGTGCATCCGACGCAGAAGCCGGAAGCCCTGCTGTTCCGCATCCTCAATGCCACGACCAAGCCGGGCGACGTCGTACTCGACCCCTTCTTCGGCACCGGCACGACCGGCGCCGTGGCCCGCAAGCTGGGCCGGCATTTCATCGGCATCGAGCGCGAGGAAAGTTATATCAATGCCGCGCTCAAGCGCATTGCGGCGATCCGCCCGGGCGTGTTCGAGGCGCTGCAATCGGTGACGCCCAAGCGCAAGGAAGTCCGCATTCCGTTCGGTTCGCTCATCGAGCAGGGATTAATTGAACCGGGCACGCAACTCTTCGACTTAACGAAACGTTACTTCGCCATGGTTCGTGCAGACGGTTCACTTGTCTCCGGCTCCCATCAAGGTTCGATCCACAAGGTCGGTGCCTTGGTTCAAGGTGCTGAAGCATGCAACGGGTGGACTTTCTGGCACCACGAACAAGCGGGCCGCACAGCCCCGATCGACCTCCTTCGAGCGGATGTGCGGGCGCAACTGGAATTAATGTCTGCCTGATTCTGACCTCCAATCATTCAGGTTCTTTCCTTAGGCCGCCGGTTTGCCCCGGCGGCCTTTTTCTGTTTGCGCAGATCTGTGGCTGTGGCGATTGATGCTCGCAAACCGGGGCATAAGACGGCGGGCCCGTACCTTTTGTCATACGGGTCTGAAACTCTCCCGCTTTAATCCCTGTCGGAGAGCTCGGTGTTGCGCACGATCATGTTGGACGTTGATGGTGTATTGGTCAGTGGGCGGCCTCAAGATGGCGCTCATCTCTTTACCGACCTTGAGGCAGATCTCGGCATTTCCCTCGAGGTGCTGCAGCGCGAGTTTTTTAAACCGCGCTGGCCAGCAATCGTAACGGGTCAGAAAGCGCTGCTTCCCGAACTCGCCGAGGTCCTGGCATCAATCGCTCCGACTGTGCGTGCTGAATCCCTGGCAGAATACTGGTTCAGAAACGACTCCCGTATCGATCCGGCGATGCTTGAGGCGGTGGCCAGGCTTCGCGATGGCGGGGACCGAGTCTATCTGGCGACCAATCAGGAGCACATGCGCGCAAGCTACCTCATGAACGATATGGGCCTGGGTGCAAAAGTGGACGGCATTTTCTATTCGGCCGCGCTGGGACACCGCAAGCCCCACCCTGCCTTTTTCGCCAGGGCGACAGAAGCCGTAGCGACTGGCCCAGAAACCATCATCCTGATTGATGACACTGAGGAGAACATCATTGGGGCCAGGGATTTCGGCTGGCACGCCGTACACTGGCTGCCGGGCAAAACCATCATCGAGGAAATTGAGGCCCTCATTCCATAGCCCGACATTTGCAGTCGTAACGACCGCGGTCACCGACGCTGTCAGGCTTGCGAATGTCATGCCCGCGTCGGCCGAATTGGCCGGTACTTCACTACCGTCACCGCATGGGCACTGCGTCTCCAACCCTTGCCAGGGCGCGCCACATCGGCGATTTTCCGTTGCCATTTGCGGCCAAGCCGGTGTTGGTTACCTGCAATTCAGCATTGGCACGCGGGGCATTGATGCAGGGGATCGAACTGTCCCGCCGTTTCTATGGCGACATCGTGCGGCCCTGGCTGGCGCAGGTGGCGCCCGGGCTCGATCATTCGGCTGCCTTGATCGGCTATGGCTCGGAACTGCTCGGCTTTGACGACGAGACGTCGCGAGACCACAATTGGGGGCCGCGGGTGCATATCATCCTCTCCAGAGCTGATTTCGACGCCCAGGCACGGCGCCTGGTGGCGGCGTTTGCCAAAGTCGCGCCGACTAGCTTCCTGGGAGAGCCCATCGGCTGGCGCAGCCGGCCGCATCCGCCCGCAAGCGGTGCGGAGGCCATGGGCGCGGTTGAGCACGGCCTGGAATTCCATACGCTCGAAGCCCGGCTGGAAGCGCATCTTGGCGTGCGGGCGGTGGACCGGCTGAGCACTCTCGACTGGCTCGGTTTTGCCGAACAGAAGCTGCTGGCCTTCACCGCCGGCGCCGTCTTTCACGACGATGGCAACCGCCTGGGCCGGGCCCGCGACAGCCTGGCCTATTTTCCCGATGACGTGTGGTTCTACAAAATTGCCTGCCAGTGGCGCCGCATCGCCGAGGAGCAGGCCTTTGTCGGCCGCGCCGGACAGGTGGGGGACGACCTGGGCTCGCGCGTCATCGCCGCGCGGCTGGTGCGCGATGTGATGCGCATGGGCTTCCTGCTCGAGCGGCGCTATGCGCCCTATGCCAAATGGTTCGGCAGCGGCTTTGCGCGCCTGCCCATCGCCGAGGCCCTCTCGCCGCATCTGGACCGGGCCTTGCGCTCGGAGCACTGGGCGGCGCGCGGCGAGGCTTTGGCAGCGTCTTATCTGGTGCTGGCGCAGCAGCAGCACAGCTTGGGCATTGCCCGGTTCACGCCCGTTCTGGGGCCCTACCATGGGCGGCCCTTCATCACCATCAATGCCGATGATGCGGTAGAAGCGGCGCGGGGGGCAATCAGCGATGCCGGGCTCAGGCAGTTGCCCGTCATCGGTTCGCTCGATCAGGTGAGCGACCTGACCCCCGTGCTGGAAAGTGCCAGACTATCGCGGCGGATGATGGGATCGCTGCTCAGCTGAGGCCGCTGTACTTCGGGTCAGGGGCTGTAGGCCGCGAGCCTTGGGCTCCCGCAGTTTCGTCGCATCGACCCGTACCAAGACAAGAGATTCCCCCCGGACTAGACGACCGGTCTATTCCGCTCTATATCCGCGCCATGACCGAGCCCCGCAAATCCGAACAGACCCGCCAGCGCATCCTCGATACCGGGCGCGGCCTCGTGCTGAAGGTGGGATTTACCGGCATGGGGCTGCAGCAGCTGCTCGGCGCCAGCGGCGTGCCCAAGGGGTCGTTCTACCACTACTTTGCCTCCAAGGAGGCGTTTGGCTGCGTCCTGCTGGAAGACTATGTCGCCGACTATCTCGTGCGGATGGATGGCCTGGTAGCGGCGCCGCAGACGGGTGGCGAGCGGCTGGCGCGGTATGGCCAGGCCTGGCTGGCCAGCGACAGCGCGCCCTCGATCACCGAGACCTGCCTCGTCGTCAAGCTAGCCAGCGAAATTGCCGACCTGTCGGAAGACATGCGCCGCATTCTGGACGCCGGGGTCGGCCAGCTGGTCGCCCGGCTTGAGACGATTGTCACCGAGGGGGTGGCCGATGGCTCGGTCCGGCCGCAGGCCGATCCGGCCCTGGCGGCCCGCCTGCTCTATGGGCAGTGGCTGGGCGCCGCCGTCCTGAGCAAACTGGGCAAGAGCCAGCAGCCCTTGCACGACGCGCTGGCCGATATGCGGCGCCGCTTCATCGCCTGATCCTTCGCCTCCTCCCTCACATCAACCATCCACCTTTGAAAAAGGAGCTCGCCATGCGCGCAGCCATCTATGACACTTTCGGCAATCCGGCGGACGTCACCAAGCTCGGCGAAGTGCCGCGGCCCGATCCCGGCGCTGGCCAGGTGCGCATCCGCACGATTCTCTCCCCCATTCACAATCACGATCTGTGGACCACGCGGGGCCAGTATGGCTACAAGCCCAGCCTGCCCGCCATTGGCGGCACCGAGGCGGTCGGCACGGTGGATGCCGTGGGCGCCGGCGTCGATGCGGCACTGGTCGGCCAGCGCGTGGCGACGGCGGGCAGCAACGGCACCTGGGCGGAATATTTCATCGCCCCGGCCAATGGCGTGGTGCCCCTGCCCGACGGCATTGCCGACGAAGCGGCAGCCCAGCTGATCGCCATGCCGTTCAGCGCGATTTCGCTGCTCGACAGCCTCAATGTCAAAAAGGGCGACTGGATCGTGCAGACCGCCGCCAATGGTGCGGTGGGCAAGGTGCTGGCCGCCCTGGCCGCCGAGCACGGCGTCAAGCTGGTCAATCTGGTGCGCCGCCAGGAGGCCGTGACCGAGCTGACGGCGCTGGGCATGAACCACGTCGTGGTGACGTCGGACAGTGACTGGATTGACCAGGTCAAGGCGATCACCGGGCCAGATGGCGCCCGGGCGGCGGTGGATTCGGTGGGTGGCGCGAGCGGCGCCGGCCTGATCGAGGTGCTGGGCAATGATGGCGCGCTGGTGATCTTCGGCACCGCCACAGGCGCGCCCATGCCGATCATTTCGGGCCCGATCATCTTCAAGCAGATCACCATCAGGGGCTTCTGGGGCTCCAAGGTCAGCACGGCCATGGCAGCCGACAAGAAGGGCAAGCTGATCGGCGAACTGATCACCCTGGCCGTGGCCCGCAAGCTGCCGCTGCCCGTGGGCGGGATCTTTGACCTGGCCGATGCCGCCAAGGCCATGGACGCCGCTTTGGTGCCCGGCCGCGCCGGCAAGATCCTGCTGCGGGCGTAACTGGACCCACAGGGCCCGCCAGACGGTGGGCCCTGCCTGTTGCCCCCCTGAGGATCTCTTGTTTGCCGGGCAAGCCTGCTCCAGAAATGCCCCACCAGCCCATGACCGAATTCGACCCCTTTTCGGTCATCTACCCGGCATTGGAAGCGCCTCAAAGCAGACGATGATCAGTCGTTGTAAGCGAGCGCTGCCGAGTGGGCTGGCAACCACAGCTACAGTAGGAAATCAGAACGGCTACGCTCGATCACGATTTGCCGCAGCGACACGTTTGCAGGTGCGGACAGAGCGTAGAGCATGGTTTCAACCACGTCCTTATTCGATAGGCCTTCCCCCGCCTCACGTGTCCTGTTCCATTCCGCCATTGTGGGCGATACGTCCTCAATGATGCCCGGATATATCGATGTGATCCGCACGGAGGTTCCTGCCAGTTCCTCTACCAAGCCTTGCGTAAACCCATCTTGCGCGGCCTTCGCTGCCCTGAATGGAAGCGAGGCGCCAACAAACCTAGCATATTGCAGACCAGACATCGAAACGACGTTATGGATATCCGCGCGTGCCCGAGCCTTCAGCAAAGGCAGAAGCTGTCGGGTCAGCATCATGGTGCCGACAACTGCCGAGTTCACCACGGCCATGATTTGCTCGTCGGTGTGATCTTCCAAGTTTCCAGATGTGAACTGCGCCCCGTTGTTGACCAATATGTCGATGTCGGGATGCAACGCCGCGATTTGCTTCGCCGCGGCACGGATGGATTGAGGGCTGGACAGGTCACAGACAAAGCTATCGACCTGTCGTGCGCCGTTGCCAACAATGACTTCAACGACTTCTCGCAACATGTCGGAGGAGCGCCCTAGAAGTATCGGAATGGCACCTCGAGACGCAGCCACGATGGACAGAGCCCGGCCAAGTCCTCGGCCTGCTCCCGTAATGACAATCTTCCTGCCTCGCATTGACGTTACCTGGGCTGACTGGTGCAAAGAACGAAGTCCTCTTATCATGAATTCGCGACCAAAAGCCGTCAGCCCGCCACCCACCCCGCTGCTGCCGGCCCGTTGACATCCCCATCTTGGGCGCTGGCGTATTTGATGGCCTCGCCCGAAAAGCGGCCTTAGACATTGAGGATGGATTTCCGAAGGGTCGCTGTATGTCGTCCATTACTCAAGGCCAGGCGCAGCAATATTCTGACAGCAGCAAGCTTGCAGCGCGGGCACGGTTACATCAGGAGTTCAGCGTCAGCGCAGTGCCTTGGTTCCCGTGGGTCATGTCGAAACTGCCACTAGCGCCAGGTGGTCAGGTTCTCGACATCGGGTGTGGACCCGGCTGGTTCTGGGCAAGCTGCGCCAATGGCATGCCGGAAGGGATAGAATTGACCTTGGTTGATCAGTCCGCCGGGATGGTCACGGAAGCCAGAGAACGCTGCGCGACGCTGCCTTTTGCGTCCGTCAGGGCAGAGACGGCTGACGCGTCGGATCTGCCCTTTGCTGACAACTGCTTCGACCTCGTCATCGCCATGCATATGCTCTACCACGTGCCGGACCAGGCCAAGGCCATTGCGGAGATGTACCGTGTGTTGAGGCCCGGCGGGAAGTTGGCCGTGACCACAAACGGGGCAGCAAATCTGGCCGAGCTTTATGAAATTGCCACCGTGTTGGGGAGTGCCCCGGTGGACCCCGCGGCGGTGGCATTTGGGTTCGACAAGGCCAACCAACTGATTCAGCAGCAGTTCGGCAATGTGAGCCACGCCATCCATCCCGCCAGCCTGCGGGTGACCGATCCAGAGGTGGTTTTCCTAGCTCTGACTTCCTATCCCCCTGGGGATTCGGCTGATCAGGAGACGCTGCGTGCTTTCCGCGGGGCGATAGATGCCGCTTTGGTTCGGCAGGGCGGGATTTTGCAGGTGCAGAAGGCTTCGGCGATATTTCTGAGCACGAAACAGGTCGATCTCCAGGGCTCGCCGGCCAATGAGCGCACGACCTTTCAGCAATGATCTGCAGTGGACCGCTCGGTGCCCCTATTCCAGCCCGGCCGCGGCCAGCACTTTCCGGAACAGCGTCGGCAGGGCTTCGCCCTTGAGGGCGGCCGGTTCGGCCCACCAGCCGCCGTCGAGCGTTTCGGCTTGGACCTCGGCCGACCAGACGTCGAGTTCGAGGCGGAAATGGGTGAAGATGTGGATCACCTGGCCGCGATGGGACCAGGCGGCGTCCAGCGGATAGGCGACGTCGCCCAGCTCTGGCCCCCAGTCCGAGCCGGGCACTTCGGTCATGCCGCCGAGCAGGCCCTTGCTCGGCCGGCTCTGCAGATAGACGTCGCCCTGGGCGTCCAGCATGACGAAGGCATGGCCCTTGCGCACCGGGCGGTCGGCCTTGGCCGGCTTGATCGGATAGATTGTGGGGTCGCCCTGCCTGGTGGCCAGGCAGCCAGGCTGGATCGGACAGAGCAGGCAGGCGGCAGCGCGCGGGGCGCAGATGGTGGCGCCCAGATCCATCATGGCCTGGGCAAAGTCGCCGGCGCGGGTCGGCACCGCGGCCTGCAGCGCAGCGCGCAGCGCGTCCTTGGCCTCGCGCACCGGCACATCGAGCGCATAATAGCGCGCCAGCACGCGGTCGAGATTGCCGTCGAGCACCGCCACCGGCTCGTCAAAGCAGATGGCGGCGATGGCGGCGCTGGTATAGGCGCCGATGCCCGGCAGGGTCTGCAGGCCTTCCGACGTCTTGGGAAACACCCCGTCATGGTCATCGACCACCGCCTGGGCGCAGGCATGCAGGTTCCTGGCGCGGGCGTAATAGCCCAGGCCGGCCCATTCCTTGAGCACGGAATCCAGTGGCGCCGCGGCCAGGTCGAACACAGTGGGCCAGAGGCTGGTGAAGCGGATGAAGTAGCTTTTGACGGTGGCCACCGTGGTCTGCTGCAGCATGACCTCGCTGAGCCAGATCCGATAGGGATCGGGGTGCTTTCCCGCTGCGCGCTCTGCCGGAGCGATACGCCAGGGCAGGTCGCGGGCATGGCGATCATACCAGGCGAGCACGGCAGCAGCGTCGATAGGGGCGGGATTGGGGAGATGCGTCGCGGCGTCCCATAAGTCCTGTGCGATAGTCAGTCGGCCTTCGGTGCTGTTGGCGGAGCGCTGGGCGCGGTTTCCGCTTGGATATACTTCTGCTGACTTGTGGTTTCCAGGCGGGCCTCAAAATCGGCTATCGCCGTCCCAAGCGCGCGCCTGACGATGAACCTAAGGTCTTCACCCAGGTTGGCCAGGCTTTCCTCCTGCCGCGCCATGGATTGGAGCATGCCAGCGACAATCCATAGGGTTTGGCGGCTTTCCTCGCGCATGCCGCGCACTTCCGCCAGCAGCTCGTCACCCTGGCGGGCCAAAAGGTCGAGGCTGACCGTGTCACGCGGCGTCATGATGATGAAACTCCGTGCCAGCAATATAGTCTAAAATCGCGATATCTGCTAGCGAGTGAGGATGGCCAAAGACGACCTCCCCGAACCGAAGCGCCGCAACCGGACCATGAGCGTGGCCGATGTGCTGGCGGGCGCGCTCGATCCGGTGCTGAAAAAGCGGGGCTTTGCCAGCCGTGACATCATCACCCACTGGTCGGTAATGGCGCCCAAGCCCTATGACACCGTCGCCATTCCCGACAAACTGAGCTGGCCGCGCGGCGAGCGCAGCGCCGAGGGGGCGACGCTGGTGCTGCGCTGCGTGCCGGGCCATGCGCTGGCGATATCGCATGAGGGCGGCAAGATCGCCGCGGCGATCAACCGCTATTTCGGCTTCGTGCTGGTGGGCTCGGTGCGACTGTCGCCCGAGGCGTTCACCCCTGGTTCAGGCAAGAAGGACGAGGCTGTGTTCGAGCCCAGCCCGGATGTGCAGGCCAAGGTGGCGGCGCAACTGGCCGAGGTGGACAATGCCGAACTGCGCGAGGCGCTGCGGACGCTGGGCCATGCGCTATCGAGCCGGGCGGAGCGCAATAGCGGATAGTGCGTTCACCCAGCAGTGATAGTCATGCCCACTTGCTCCCACAATTGTCCCGTGTAGTGTCGCCGAAATGAAAACAGGAGCGTTAGCTGTGAATTTTACCCGTCGTGACACCCTTATGCTGGCCGCTGCCGCATCGGCTCTGAGCCTGTGTGGGGTCGCCACCGCCAATGCTGCTGAAGGCGACATGGTCGCCGTCGACAAGCTGATGGCGCCTGCCGGTGACTATGTCGACCACGCCCAGGGCAGCGAGACCGCGCCGGTGACCGTGATCGAATATGCTTCGCCGACCTGCCCGCACTGCGCCACCTTCTCCAATGACGTGCTGCCCGGCTTCATCGCCGCCTATGTCGATACCGGCAAGGTGCGCCTGATCACCCGTCCTTTCGTGCGCAATGTGCTCGATGCGGCCGTGTTCATGCTGGCGGAAGCGGCCGGTCCGGACAATTACCACAATGTGGTCTCGACCTTCTTCAAGACGCAGACCACCTGGGCGACCTCGGAAGCGCCGCGCGACGCGATCCTGGAAATCGCCAAGCAGCTGGGCTTTACCCAGGAAACTTTCGATGCCGCATTGACGAATCAGGCCCTGTTTACCGGGATGGAAGCGGTGCGGGATCAGGCACTCAACGAATTCGGCCTTTCGGGAACCCCGACATTCTATGTCAATGGCAAGACGCTTAGTGGCGACAAGACGCTCGAGCAGCTGGCAGCGGAAATCGACCCGCTGGTGCCGGCTGACTTTGTCGCGACCACGGGCGCTGCCACCCCGGCTGTTCCCGCGGCCGACACGCCCGCAGCCAGCACCGTTACCCCGGCTGAGCCAGCCGCAGCGCCCGCTGGCGGCGCGATGGCGCCAGCCACGCCCGATGCCATGGCACCGGCTGCCCCTGCGCAGTAGCCCATCCTTGCACGTCTCACCTCAAATCGCGCCAATGGCGCGGTTTGAGGCAAGGGACGGTTCGACGTGAAATTCTCCCGCCTCCGGTTGCATGGCTTCAAGTCGTTCAGCGACGAGACCACCCTGGTGATGGAGCCGGGGCTGACCGGCATTGTCGGGCCCAATGGCTGCGGCAAGTCCAACCTGGTCGAAGCCATGCGCTGGGTGATGGGCGAAAGCTCGTACAAGGCGATGCGCGCCTCGGGCATGGACGACGTGATCTTTTCCGGCTCGGGCAACCGGCCGGCGCGCAATTCGGCCGAAGTCACCCTGGTACTGGACAATTCCGACCGCACCGCGCCGGCTGCCCTCAACCATGCCGATATTCTCGAAGTCACCCGCCGCATCGAGCGCGAGGCCGGCTCGGTCTATCGCGTCAATGGCAAGGAAGTGCGCGCGCGCGACGTGCAACTGCTGTTTGCCGACGCGTCCACGGGCGCCCATTCGCCGGCCATGGTGCGGCAGGGCCAGATCGGCGAGCTGATCTCGGCCAAGCCGACCGCGCGCCGCGCCTTGCTGGAAGAGGCCGCCGGCATTTCCGGGCTGCATTCGCGCCGGCACGAGGCCGAACTGCGGCTGCGCGCGGCCGAGACCAATCTCGAACGCGTCGACGACATCATCGCCCAGGTCGAGAGCCAGCTCGAAACCCTCAAGCGCCAGGCGCGGCTGGCCACGCGCTATCGGGCGCTGAGCGGCGATATCCGCCGCGCCGAGGCGACGCTGTTCCATATCCGCTGGGTCGCCGCCCGCTATGCCGAGCAGGAAACCGCGGCACAGCAGGCCGTGCTGATCCGCGAACTGGCCGATGCCACCCATCTCGAGCTGGCGGCGCAAAGGACGCTCGAAGCGGCCGATGCGGCGCTGCAGCCGCTGCGCGAGCGCGAGGCGGTGACCGGGGCGGTGCTGCAGCGCTATACGATCCTGGCCGAACAGCTGGCCGAGGAAAACCGCCGCGCCAGCCAGCGCCAGGCCGAGCTGGAAGACCGCATCCGCCAGCTCGTGGCCGACGGTGAACGCGAACGCGAACTGGTGGCCGAAAGCGATATCACGCTCGAATTCAATGCAGAGGAACTGGCCCGGCTGCAGGACGAGGGCGAAGAAGCCCAGACCGATTTCGACGTGGCGCGGCAGGCGGCGGACCGCGCCCGGGCCGAGGTCGATGCGGCCGAAGCCGCGGCGCGCGCCGCCGCCGATGCCCTGGCCGAGGTGCGGGCCCGCAGCGACCAGGCCGCGCGCAGTGCCGCCGATGCCGCCGAGCGGACGGCGCGGCTGGGCCAGCAGCTGGCCGAGGTCGATGCGGAGGCCCAGACCATTGCCGCAAGGCTCGATGCCGACGAGACGCTGAGCCAGAAGCGGGAGGCGCTGGCCTTTGCCCAGGAGCGGACGGCCGAGACCGAAGCGGCAGCCATCGCCGCCGAGGAGGTCAGCGCCGCGGCCCAGGCCAGACTGGATGCGGCAAGGCCGCGCCTGGCCGAGATCGATGCGGCGCTCAACCGGCTCGAGGCCGAGGCGGCCACGCTGGGCAAGATGCTCAATGTCGGCGCCAGCCTGTGGCCCGCCATTGTCGACGAGCTCAGGGTTGCCCCGGGCTACGAGACCGCCCTGGGCGCGGCTCTGGGCGACGATCTCGAGGCCAGTTCGGATGCCGGCGCGCCGATGCACTGGTCGGTGCCGGTCGATCACAGCGATGATGCCGCCCTGCCCCAGGCCGCCGAGCCGCTCAGCCGCTATGTCACCGGCAGCGCCCTGCTCAAGCGCCGCCTCGACCAGATCGGCCTGATCCACGCCGTCGACGGTCCCAGCCTGATGCATGCGCTCAAGCCGGGCCAGCGGCTGGTGACGCTGGAGGGCGCGGTCTGGCGCTGGGATGGCTTCATCGCCGCGGCCGATGCGCCCAGTGCCGCGGCGCAACGGCTGGCGCAGCGCAATCGCCTCGCCGAACTCGATGCCGAAATTGCCCAGAGCAAAGGCGAGCGCAATGGCTGGAAGCGCGATGTCGATGCGCTGGTCGCGGCGCTCGATGGCGCTCGGCAGGCCGAACGGCAAGAGCGCGAGGCCTGGCGCGCGGCGCAGCACGCCATTGGCGCGGCGCAGACCGAAGTCGATGCAGCGCAGCGCGCCATTGGCGATCTGACCACGCGGCAGACCACGCTGGAAGAGGCCCGCACCAGGCTCAGCGCCAGCCTGGCGGAAACCCAGGCCCAGCATGAAGCGGCCCAGCACGCTTTGGCCGAAGCGGGCACCGAGGACGATGCGTCGCGGCTGGCCGAGGAGAAACAGGCCGTATTGGTGGCGGCGCGCGAGCGGGCCGAGCAGGCGCGGCTGCGGCTGGGTGGGTTTGAAAATGCCGCCCGGCTGCGCGACAGCCGGCTGGCCCAGCTGCAGCGCGACAGCGAGAGCTGGACCCGCCGCCGCAACAGCGCCCTGGCGCAGCTGGCCACGCTTGACCAGCGCAGCGCCGAGGTCAGCGCCCAGCTGGCCGCCTCGAGCCAGAGCCCGGATGGCTTTGTCGCCCGCCGGGCGCAGCTGGACGACCAGATCGAGACCGCCAGAATCGAGCATCAGGCGGCCGGCGACCGCTTCAACCTGGCCCAGACCGGGCTGCGCGAGGCAGACAAGGCGCTGCGCGCCGCCAGCGACACGCTGAGCAATGCGCGGATCGAGCTCACCCGCATCGAGGAGCGCGGCAAGGGCTTCATCGTGCAGCGCCAGCAGATCGAGCGGCAGATCGAGGAAACCCTCGACATTCCGGCGTCAAAAACCCTCGAAGCCTCGGGCATCCGCCCCGAGGAAGCCCTGCCCGCCGAGGCGGCGACCGAGCAGAAGGTGGACCGGCTCAAGGCCGAGCGCGAGCGGCTGGGCGGGGTCAACCTCTCCGCCGAAAAGGAGGCCGGCGAGGTGCAGGCCCGGCTCGACCTCATGGTCAAGGACAAGACCGACCTGATCGAAGCCATTGCCAAGCTGCGCACCGGCATTTCCTCACTCAACCGCGAGGGCCGCGCCCGGCTCAACGAGGCCTTCGTCAAGGTCAATGTGCATTTCCAGGAACTGTTCACGACCCTGTTCGGCGGCGGCACGGCCGAGCTGACCTTTGTGGAAAGCGACGATCCGCTCGAGGCGGGGCTCGAAATCATCGCCCGTCCGCCCGGCAAGAAGCCGCAGACCATGACGCTGCTGTCGGGCGGCGAGCAGGCGCTCACCGCCATGAGCCTGATCTTTGCGGTGTTCCTGACCAATCCGGCGCCGATCTGCGTGCTCGACGAGGTCGATGCCCCGCTCGACGATGCCAATGTCGAGCGCTTCTGCAACCTGCTCGATTCCATGCGCCAGCGCACCAATACGCGCTTCATGGTCATCACCCACAATCCGATCACCATGAGCCGCGTCGATCGCCTGTTCGGCGTCACCATGGCCGAACGCGGCGTCAGCCAGTTGGTCTCGGTTGACCTGACCACGGCCGCGACGTTTCTCGAGGCAGGCTGATCATACATGCACCTCGTCGCCGCCCCGGTCCTTGCCCTTGAGGCAGGCGACGGCCAGGCCCAGGTAAAAGCCGGCAACCAGGGTGAGCACCATCCAGCCAGGCACGGGGCCGACCGCGGCATGGCCGACAAGCGTGGCCATGGGGCGCGAGGCGTCCAGATAGGCGCCGGCCTGCAGGTCGGGTGAGGCGATCTTGACGATCCAGGCGCAGAGCAGGATGAGGAACATCCACACATAATTGCGGCGCAGACGGCGCCTGAGGGCCAGAGCCAGGGTGATCCGGAATTTGGGATGGCGCAGGTCCTGCGCCAGCATCTTGAGCCAGGGTTCGGGCCCGCTCTGCGGATCCGCCTCGAAGAACTGGCCGAAATAGTGCCGCTCGAACTGCCGGATCCGCATGCGATAGACGTCGTAGTACCGATAGCGCCGCGCTTCGACGAACAGCATCAGCAGGATGATGACCATGGCGAAGAGGGTCAGGCCATGATGCGCATTTGCATTGGAGAGCGACACGGACAGCAGCGCAGCCACGACGGTGATGGCCCAGTTGCTGGTCAGGTCGAGCCGGGACCGCCACGCATTCATCCGGGTCATTTCGGCCCGGTAATAGTGGATCATCAGGTTCGTCGCCTCGACCGAATTGGTCGGCAGCGTGGGGGTCACGACGGGGAGTGTCTCAGGCATTGCCGGTCCAATCAGTGGCGAAAAGCCCTGATCAACGTCGGGAATGGTGTTGGGTTCACCCGATCAGAGGCTGACGGTGCGTCTGCCGGCAGTCATCAAGATTTCCGACCGGCAAAAACCTTGAACAAGACCATGATCAAGGCGATCACCAGCAGAAGGTGGATCAGCGCGCCCGCCACCTTGAAGGCCAGCCCCACGGCCCACAGGATGAGCAGGATGATCGCCAGTATCCAAAGCATGGGTAGTCTCCGTCCTGTTGCGCATCAGATGCAGTGCTAATGTGTAACACGGCTGGATGTTCCGAAAATACGAACCGGAGCGAGGCGAGGCCAGCAGCCGGAGGAGGGAACGGGCTGGTCTCGACCCCAAATCGTTCGTTCGGGGGCATTTGGCTGGCCCTCAAAAAGCAGTCGCTGGGCGGTACCAACGATCCCATCTATAAGGGAAGCAGCGCGCAGCAAATGCGCGAACCTGCGAGTTGGATTTGCAATGCTATTGGAGGCTGAGGACAAACACTTCGCATGGATGCTTGGAGGCCCAACTCCAGAAAGGGGTTTGCGCCTACCGGCAGACGGCGTTGACGCTCCATCAGTTCTAAATATCGTGCGGCGCATGGCAGTCGCGGTGCGTGCCACATACGGTCCCGGCAGTTGGATGATCGTTGTGGATGGCGAGGTGGTCGGACTGTGCAGTTACAAACGCCCCCCAGATTTGGATGGCGTGGTCGAGATTGGTTACGGGGTCTCCCCCAGCTGCAGACAACGCGGTTACGCCACCCTTGCCGTCGCGCACTTGCTCGGGGCCGCAGTGCGGGATCATTCCATTCGTGGCCTGGTGGCCGAGACAGCGATCGAGAACCTGGCATCGCAGCGCGTTCTTGAGCGAAACGGATTCTTCAGGGACAGCACTCGCATCGACCCTGACGGCAAAGTCGTCTTTTGGCGACACGACCTCTCCGACTTTTGCCCGCAAGGGTGAGGCCGAGCCTGCGCCAATGGCTGAAATGGGGCGCCCTGCCGATCGGCAGTTCACGACCCCATTGCGGCCAATCAGGACGTTCTGCGACGATCCTGAAATCGGACACTTAACATCTCCATTTTGGCACATCGATGCCGCCGGGGGGCGTCCACCCGGCCCACCCGCCGTTTCCAATCACTCCGACTTGGTCACAAGCTCCCCAGCGGGGTCAGATGCGTTAGCCGGCGTTGTGCTGATTGCCGACCATGCGGCACTGTCGCCCAATAACTGTTGGCGAAGATAGGCCAGGGTAACCTTCTGTATCAACGCAACACGCTCCGGGCTCTCATCGGTCGTCTCTGTGACTTCATAGCCAGAAATGCCGCCAAGCATGTGCTCGCCGCCGAAAACGGTAAGCAGGGCCTTGTGACCTGGGGACAGATGGTAAGGGTCGTAGAACCAATCGGGGCCACGCTTGGTCAGCGGCGAAAAGTCCGCATCGCCGGCGACTATCAGAGCCGGTGTGATCATGTGCTCAAAGCCAGAATTGAGATAGGGCGTCATTGCCTGCCCAATATCACTTAGATCGCCACCGCCCTTGCCGCCGGACGCCAACAGAACCCCCGCCTTGACACGGGCATCCGACATATCCTCGTCGGCACCGCCATTCTTCATGCGGGCGCCGAGCAGCATGCTGGTCGTTTGCCCGCCAAATGAGTGGCCGGCGGCGGCCACACGCGCGCGGTTCATCCTGCCGCCCAGGCCCGGCACCGTTTTGTCGACCAGATCCAGATTGTCCAGCACATGCTTGGCGTCCTGTACGCGCAGGCGCCAATTTTCCGGGAGCCTTTCATCGTCGGGCGCCAATCCGAGCCGCCGGGCATCGAGATAGGTCGGCTGGATCACGACGAAGCCATGGGCTGCCCAATAGTCGGCAAGTGGCGCATAGCCATCCATCGATGAGCCAAAACCATGCGAGAACAGGACAATTGGCAAATTGTCGCCGGCCACTGGCGCCGTTACCCGCAATTGCAGATCCTCCCCGCGGTTGGGAGACGGCAGGCGCATTCCCCGCATTGAAACGATGGGAACTGCTGCCTCCATGTTGGCGTCACGTGGGATCCATATGCCGGGCATTTTTAGTCCTTTCGCTGCGAGCCAGATGTCGAGTGTCATCAAGCGACGGTCTCAAATTGTGACTTGCACAAAATATGTGACCTACTATCTCGGGACAAGAACGCATTTTTTTCGGACTAGGTCCTATGGATGTGACCACTCAGCCGGATGAGCTTCCGGACTGCTCCGGCGTCGGCGATGTTCTTGGGCGCATAGGCGACAAATGGACCGTTCAAGTCATCGTGCTGCTCAGACGGCAGCCAGAACGGTTCAACGCCATCAAGCGGCAGGTACCGAAAATCTCGCAGCAGATGCTGACCCGCACGCTCAAGGCGCTTGAACGTGATGGGCTGATCAACCGAACGGTGCGTGCTACCGCGCCGCCTCAGGTTGAATATTCCTTGACCGAAGCAGGCATGTCTCTGGCTGAAACCGTTCGGCATCTCGCCATCTGGGCGGTTGGCCATCGGCAGTATATTCGTGACAGCCGGGCGCGCTATGACGATGCGCAGTGATGGTCCCCCAGCCTGACTGAACCTCATGGCGCGTGACAGGGTCCCATCAAGCCAGTGTCGTTATAGCCGATTGTCATTGGGGTTCTAGAAACGCCTAACGAACAACGCACGTAGGCCAGATTCCGCCGACGCGGCCTCAAAGCTGCCATTCCGCTTCCCACCCCATTTTGGGCATGCGGTGAGGTCTCTCCCGTGACCCGCCGCGCCTGGGGGAAGGCGACACCACCAATCCTGGCATTCTTATCCCCGCCCCGAAAACCGCGCGCATAATCCCTCCATCACTCCACATGGCGGCCTGCAGGCGAACAGTGGTGGGGTGAGCTGGGTGGGAGGCGCCTCTTCCACAGGTTCCGAGACGGCCGTGCGAGGACGAGCGATCCCGCGCCGCCGAACAGTTCCAAAAACCAGCGCCCCGAGACGGCTATTGTCTCATTTTGTTTTCACTCAGAGGCGATGGCCGTCTCGGGGTCCGTCCATCACTTTCAGCACCCGGTTGGCGCCGTGTGGCGCTTCGGCATGCCCGGATGATGGCGAGAATCCCCCCGCCCCCGCCCTGACTCCAGCATGATGGCGGGTGGACAGCATGCCGCACCCCGGCGACACCACGATTTGTGACGCTATAACAATGGGTTACGGCGGGTAAGGTTGTCTTGACACTCTCGGACCCCACTACTATGTTGCGCGCGACTAAAAAGGGCGTCCCGAAAAGCACGGGGCAGAGCCGACCGAGGAGCGAGCGGATGGCAAAACCGCAAGATACCAAAGGTCGGTCCGACAACGCCCAGGGGGTGACGCACGATCTCGCATCGCGCATCGCCTCCGCCAAGCGGGACCGCGATATCGAGGACAACAGAGCCTCGAGAGAAGCTTCCCCGGAGATGAGTGGTATGGCGCGCGGCATGCGCATCGGTACCGAGTTCATCGCCGCGATCCTGGTGGGTGCCGTTATCGGCTACCTCATCGACCTTGGCCTGGGGACCAGCCCCTGGGGCTTGCTCATCATGCTACTGGTGGGCTTTGCTGCTGGAATACTCAATGTCACCCGTGTGGTGGCGCAAATGAATGCCGCTTCGCCTCCCCCGCCGGGGTCCGATCTCGGACCAGACGTGGAAGACGAGACAGACAAATGATGACGCTTAGAGGGCTCTATCTTGGCCGGTACTGATCCGATCCACCAATTCGTCATCGAGGACATGTTCCCGCTGTTCACCCTGGGCGGTGACGGCACCGAGGGGAGCGGCCTCAGCTTCGCCTTTACCAATTCGGCGCTGTTCATGGTCGCCACGGTGGCCATTATCGGGCTCTACCTGATCCTGTCGACCGGATCGAAGAGCGTGATCCCGGGCCGGGCGCAACTGCTCAGCGAGCTGGTCTACGGCTTTGTCGCCAATATGGTGCGAAGCGCCGCCGGCACGGCCGGCATGACCTTCTTCCCGCTGGTGTTCAGCCTGTTCACCTTCATCTTCGTGGCCAATATGCTGGGCATGGTGCCGTATTTCTTCACCGTCACCAGCCACATCATCGTCACTTTCGCGCTGTCGATGCTGGTCTTCCTGACCGTGGTGATCTACGGCTTTGCCAAGAACGGCCCGAAATTCCTCAAGCTGTTCGTGCCCGCCGGCGTGCCCGGCTATATCCTTCCCATCGTGGCGCCTATCGAGTTCATCTCGTTCATGAGCCGCCCGATCTCGCTTTCCGTGCGTCTGTTCGGCAATATCCTGGCCGGTCACATCACGCTCAAAGTCTTCACCGGCTTCATCGTCACCATGGGCAGTCTGGGTTTCCTGGGCATCCTTGGTTCGGCGCTGCCGCTGATCATGGCCGTCGCGCTGACCGGTCTCGAATTTCTCGTCGGTGCGGTTCAGGCCTATGTCTTCGCGGTCCTGACCTGCATGTATCTCAACGACGCGATCCACCCATCTCACTAACTACCAGTCACGGCGGGCCGTTCCGCCAGAACCCCGCTTAAAAGTCGCTTGAAAGGACTAATATTATGGAAGCTGAAGCCGCAAAGTACATCGGTGCCGGTATTGCTTGTTTCGGTATGGCTGGTGCCGCCATTGGCGTGGCCAACATTTTCGGCAACTTCCTGTCGGGCGCCCTGCGCAACCCGTCGGCAGCACCGAGCCAGTTCTCGAACCTGATCTTCGGCTTCGCCGTGACCGAAGCCCTGGGCATCTTCTCGTTCCTGGTCGCCCTGATCCTGCTGTTCGTGGTCTAAGACCAACGCAGCGACCCAATCTTCCGCAGCCGGGCTCGGTCCGGCTGCGTGCTCTTTTCCGGCCTCGTGCCGGCTGACCGGATTTAACGGGACCTGACCTGATGGCAACGCAAGCCTACGCCCAAGAAGCGGTTGTACCGGCCGAAGAACCCGTCGCGGCGCCTGCCGTTGACGCAATTCACGCCGATCCCACGGCCGATACCCATGCCACGACCGAAGCGCATGGCGGCGAGCATGATACTGGCGTGTTCCCGCCCTTCGACCCCGCAACATTTCCATCGCAGCTGCTGTGGCTCGCCATTACCTTTGGCGCCCTCTACCTGGTGATGAGCCGGATTGCCCTGCCCCGCATTGGCGGCATCCTGGAAAACCGCAAATCCATCATCGATGCCGATCTGGCCGCTGCCGACGCCTCGCGCCAGCAGACCGACGCCGCCATCGCTGCCTATGAAGCCGCGCTGGCTGCGGCCAAGGCCAAGGCCCAGGGCATTGCCAATGAGAGCCGCGAGGCCATCCAGGCTGACCTGGCTGCCAAGCGCAGCGCCGTCGAGGCCGACCTGACCGCCAAGGTCAGCGCCGCCGAAGCCCGCATCATGACGACCAAGACCGAAGCGTTGACCCATGTCGACGAGATCGCCACCGAAACCGCCCAGACCGTCGTGAGCCAACTGGTCGGCGACGTGTCGGCCGACAGCGTGCGCGCTGCGGTCGCCAAGGCCAAGGAGTAAGCGAGCATGGAATTCGACAACACTTTCTATGCCGCCGTAGCCCTGGTCATTTTCCTCGGCCTGGCGATGTATTTCGGCATCCACACGATCATCGCCAAGATGCTCGATGCGCAGATCAAGAAGATCGCCGACGATCTGGCCGAGGCCAAGAAGCTGCGCGAAGAGGCCGCCGCCCTGCTCGTTGAATATGAGCAGAAGCGCGTTGCTGCCGAGAGCGAAGCCGAAGGCATCATCGCTGCCGCCCAGGAAGAGGCCACCCGCCTCACCGCCGAGGCGCAGACCTCGCTGGCCGAGCTGATCACTCGCCGCACCAAGTCGGTGGAAGACAAGATCGCCCAGGCCGAATCGCAGGCCGTCGCCGAAGTGCGCGCCCGCTCGGCGGATGTGGCCATCGAAGCGGCACGGCTGGTGCTGACCGACGAAATGAACCGCAAGGGCGGCCAGGTCGTCGACAAGGCCATTGCCGATGTCGGCAACCGCCTGAACTAGGCGTCGCGCCGATTAAAGATGCGAGGGCGGGCATTTATGCCCGCCCTTTTCGTTTGGGTTAAGCTCGTCCAGCACAAATCACTGTGGCCATGCACGCGGCGCAATTGACGCCCCCCGCTTTCTCCACCATGGTGCCGCCACTGCGGGAGAGACTGGTTTTTCTCCAGCGCCGAAGGAGCAACCGCCCCGGAAACTCTCAGGCAAAAGGACCGCAGCAGGCTACAACTCTGGAAAGCGGACCGCCCCATGGGCTGGGTCCCACCGAAGGAGCAACCGGCGCTCAGCCGGGAAATCTCTCAGGTGATCAGGACAGAGGGGGCACGGAATTCGCCGCAAGGTGAGTATAGTCGTGTCACCGTGTTCATTTCCGGGAAGTGTTGATGGCCCAGAGCCCAGCCGAAACTCTCAAGACAACGCCGCTGATCGCGCGCCACATCGCGGCCGGCGGCCGCATGGTCCCCTTTGGCGGCTATAACCTGCCGGTGCAATATCCCAGCGGCATCATGGCCGAGCACAAGTGGACGCGCGAGCATGCGGGCCTCTTCGATGTCAGCCATATGGGCCCGAGCTTTCTCGTTCTCAACAATCCGAGCGGCGATGCCGAAGCCGATCATGCCGCCGTCGCCGCGCTCATCGAGCCGCTGATCTGCGGCGACATTGCCGGCCTCAAGCCCGGCCAGATTCGCTACACCATGCTGCTCAACGAGACCGGCGGCGTCATCGACGACCTGATGGTGGCACGCTCGCCCCAATTTGCCGGCTCGCTCTATGTCGTGGTCAATGCCGGCACCAAGGACAATGACTTCGCGCTGATCGCTGCCGCCGCCGGCGACAAGGCCAGGCTGACCCGCGCCGATGATGGTGCCCTCCTGGCGCTGCAGGGGCCCGAGGCGGTCTCCGTCATCGCCAGGCTGGCGCCGGGCGCGGCCGAACTCGGTTTCATGAACTATGCCCCCTTTGAGTGGCAGGGCGCGACACTGGTCATCGGCCGCTGCGGCTATACCGGCGAGGATGGCTTTGAAATCCTCTGCGACGCCAACATGGCCGAAGCGGTCTGGGATGCGCTGGTCGCCGACGAGCGCGTCAGGCCGATCGGCCTGGGCGCCCGCGACAGTCTGCGCCTCGAGGCCGGCCTGCCGCTCTATGGGCATGACCTCAACGAAACCGTTTCGCCGGTCGAGGCCGATCTGGGCTTTGCCCTCTCCAAGCGCCGCCGCGAGGCCGCTGATTTCCCGGGCGCCATCCGGATCCTGAGCGAACGCGACGGCGCACCCAGCCGGGTACGCGTCGGGCTTATCGTCGAGGGCGCTCCAGCCCGTGAAGGCGCCGAGATCCTCGATGCATCCGGCGCGACCATTGGGGTGGTCACCAGCGGCGGCTTTGCGCCCACGCTGGGCAAGGCAATCGCCCTGGGTTTCGTGCCGCCAGCGCATGCCGCCGTGGGCAGCAGCCTGCAGGTCAGCGTGCGCGGCCGGGCCCAGTCCGCCGCGGTCGTCGAGACGCCCTTCGTGCCCCACAATTACTTCCGCAAGCCCAAAGCCAGTTGAGAGATCAGCCATGACCACCAAGTTCACCCCTGACCACGAATATATCCGCGTCGAGGGATCGACCGGCATTGTCGGCATCACCCCTTTTGCCCAGGAAGCCCTGGGCGACATCGTCTTTGTCGAGCTGCCCGCCGTCGGCAAGGTGCTCAAGAAGGGCGACGAGGCCGCCGTCGTTGAATCGGTGAAGGCCGCCTCGGAAATCTATGCCCCGGTCTCGGGCACGGTGACCGAGGTTAATGACGCCCTCTCGGGCGAACCTGGCCTCATCAATGCCGATCCCGAGGCCAAGGGCTGGATCTACAAGATCGCCATCGCCGATGCGGGCGAGCTCGAGACACTGCTCGATTCCGACGCCTATGCCGAACTGACCCTTTAAGAGTACCCCATGCGCTATCTCCCCCATTCCGACCATGAACGCGCCGAGATGCTGGGCGTCATCGGTGCGACCCATATCGACGAGCTGTTCAGCGCCGTCCCGGCGAGCGCGCTCAACAGCTTCGATCTGGGCCTGCCCGCCCATAGCCCCGAATTCCTGGTTGAGGCGCATATGAAGGCGCTGGCCGGGCAGAACCATGCCGGGGCTGACGGCCCTTTCTTTGTCGGCGCCGGCGCCTATCGCCACCATGTGCCGGCGACGGTGGATCATCTGATCCAGCGCTCGGAATTCCTGACAGCCTATACGCCCTACCAGCCGGAAATCTCGCAGGGCACGCTGCAGATGCTGTTCGAGTTCCAGACCCAGGTGGCCAAGCTCACCGGCATGGATGTGGCCAATGCGTCGCTCTATGACGGCTCGACGGGCACGGCCGAGGCCGTGCTGATGGCGCGGCGGCTGACCAAGCGCAACAAGATCGTGCTGTCGGGCGGGCTGCACCCGCACTATCGCGACGTGGTGAAGGCCTATCTCAAGGACGATGCCGATCTCGAATGCCTCTCGGCTTCGCCGGAAGGCCAGGGCGACATTCTCGACCATATCGACGAGCAGACCGCCGCCATCGTGGTGCAGACGCCGGACTTCTACGGCCACCTGCGCAATATCCAGAAGGCCGCCGACGCGGCCCATGCCAAGGGCGCGCTGCTGATCGTGGTGATCACCGAGGTGGTCTCGCTCGGCCTGCTCGAAGCGCCCGGCGCCCTGGGCGCCGATATCGTGGTGGCCGAGGGCCAGTCGATCGGCAATGCGCTCAACTTTGGCGGGCCCTATCTGGGCCTCCTGGCCACCCGCAAGGAATTCATCCGCCAGATGCCTGGCCGCATCTGCGGCGAGACGGTGGATGCCGAGGGTCAGCGGGGCTTTGTGCTGACACTCTCGACCCGCGAGCAGCATATCCGCCGCGAGAAGGCGACCAGCAATATCTGCACCAATTCGGGGCTCTGCGCGCTGGCCTTCTCGATCCATATGGCGCTGCTGGGCGAAGCCGGCTTCACCCGGCTGGCCCGCCTCAACCACGCCAATGCCTGCACGCTGGCCGATGCGCTGGCTGCAGTGCCCGGCGTCGAGGTGCTCAACCAGACCTTCTTCAACGAGATGACCATCCGCACCGGCAAGCCGGCCGCAGCGCTGATCGAGGCTCTGGCCAGGCGCGGCATTCTGGGCGGCGTGCCGGTCAGCCGGCTGGAGCCGACCGACGCCAGCGTCAATAACCTGATCGTCCTGGCGGCGACCGAACTGACGACCGAGACAGACATCGCCGCGCTCTGCGCCGCCCTGACGGAGGAACTGGCATGAGCATGAACAATCAGGGTCGCCCCACCGGCACCGGCGCATCGGGCTTTGCATCCACCTCGGGCTCGGCCCTGCTGCCCAATGAGCCGCTGCTGTTCGAGATCGGCGATACCGAGCATTCCGGTGTCGACCTGCCCGATGCAGAGATCACCAATGCCCGCTTGGGCGGCTTCGAGCGCAAGATGCCGCTCGATCTGGCCGGGCTGACCGAGCCGGAGGCGATGCGCCACTATGTGCGCCTCAGCCGCCTCAACCACTCGATCGATTCTGGCATGTATCCGCTGGGTTCGTGCACGATGAAGCACAATCCCCGCCTCAACGAGAAGATGGCCCGCTTGCCCGGCTTTGCCGATATCCATCCGCTGCAGCCGGTCTCGACCGTGCAGGGCGCGCTCAAGCTGATGAACGAGCTCAGCCACTGGCTGATGACGCTGACCAATACCTCGGCCGTGGCGCTGACGCCCAAGGCCGGCGCGCATGGCGAGCTGCTGGGCATGATGGCGATCAAGGCGGCGCAGGAAGCTGCTGGCCAGGGTCACCGCACGATCGTGCTGGTGCCTGAAAGCGCCCATGGCACCAATCCGGCGACCGCAGCCTTCCTGGGCTATTCGGTCAAGTCGATCCCGGCCCGGGCCGATGGCACAGTGGACGTTCAGGCAGTCAAGGACGCGCTGTCGCCCGAAGTGGCGGCCATCATGCTGACCAATCCCAATACTTGCGGCCTGTTTGAGCCCCAGGTGATCGAGATCGCCAAGGCGATCCACGATGCCGGGGCGTTCTTTTACTGCGACGGCGCCAATTTCAACGCCATCATGGGCGTGGTGCGGCCGGGGGATCTCGGCATCGACGCCATGCATATCAACCTGCACAAGACCTTCTCGACGCCGCATGGCGGCGGTGGGCCAGGTGCCGGTCCTGTCGTGCTGTCGGCGGCGCTGGCGCCGTTCGCGCCGGTGCCTTTCGTGCGCCAAGGGGCCGACGGGCTGGAACTGGCCGAGCATAACGAGGGCGAGGCGCTGGGGCGCATCACCGCCTTCCAGGGCCAGATGGGCATGTATGTCCGTGCCCTCACCTATATGCTCAGCCATGGCGGCGACGGGCTGGCCCAGGCGGCGCAGGATGCGGTGCTCAATGCCAACTATATCAAGGCGCGGCTGGGCCATGTGTTCTCGGTGCCGTTCCCCGATTACCCGACCATGCACGAGGCGCTGTTCGATGACAGCTTCCTCGCCGGCACCGGCGTCACCACGCTCGATTTCGCCAAGGCGCTGATCGACGAGGGCTTCCACCCGATGACCATGTACTTCCCGCTGGTGGTGCATGGGGCCATGCTGATCGAGCCGACCGAGAGCGAGAGCAAGCAGACGCTGGACCGCTTCTGCGACGTGATGGAAGAGCTGGCGCTTGACGCCAAGGCAGGCAATGCCACGCGCTTTACCGCCGCGCCGCTGCATGCCCCGCGCCGTCGTCTCGACGAGACACGGGCAGCCCGCTCGCCGATCCTGAAATGGGAACGACCAGCCGAAACGCTGAAGGTGGCGGAATAAAGCAAAGGGCCCGTGGAGCGATCCACGAGCCCTTGCTCAAACTGACATGTCGCAGCGTTAGTTGCGGGTGTCGAAGCCGACCCAGATGACGATGTCCTCGCCGCCCAGATAGGGAATGGCGACATTGTCGACCACCTGGACGAATTCGGCCGAGCGGGCCGGTGCAACGACCGGCACGGCCACGGTGTACTTCTCGGAATAAACGGCCTGGCCGTCACGCTCGACGGCAAAGCGGATCGGGGCGTTGACCGAGATCTGGCTGCCCTGGGGGCCCAGCAGGACCCGGCCGGTGACGCCCATATTGACGGTGATCAGCCCGTTGGAAACCACGCAATTGCGCGTCGTCTCGTCGATCACGCCCTGATATTGCAGCGCGCGGGCATCGCCCGTCTTGCCGCTGCCGTAGTAGAACATGGCTTCGCTGCCCGGACGCACGCGGATCGGCGGGCACTGGGTGGCGATGGCCGGCAGGGCATTGCTCTGGGCCGCGGCCACCGCAGCGGGGGTCGGGGTAGCGTTCTGCAGGGTCTGGGTCTGGGTGGCATTGCCGCCGCCAAACATGCCGCCCATCGAGCAGCCGGCCAAGACGATCGCGGCAGCGGCGGCGGCAGACAAACGCAGGGCCAGGGGCGTGAAAAGGGTCATCGGCAAGTCTCCTGACGCAATACTAGCTGTTGGCGGCTTCAAGGGCCATCAGAATAGCGGGTGCCCCGCTGGCACCGACGCCAGGACCATCCTCAACAAACACGTCCTGCACCACGCCATCGCGGATCAGCACGGCCGAGCGCGCGAAGCGCGGCCCCATGCCGGCAACCGTCAGATCGAGCTGCAGGCCAAAGGCCTTGGCCATGGCGCCATTGCCATCGGCAAGAAAATCGATGTGGCCCAGGGCGCCAGTATTTTCCGCCCAGGCCTTCATGACGTGATGGTCGTTGACCGCGGCGCAGACGATGCGCGTCACGCCGGCGGCCTTGAGTTTGGCCTCGTTGGCCAGAAAGCCGGGCAAATGGTTGACGTGGCAGGTCGGGGTAAAGGCGCCCGGCACGGTGAACAGCACGACCAGCCCCTGGCCCAGCACCTCGGTCGTGGTGGTGTCGGCAATGCCGTCGGCGTTGACGAGCTTGGTGGGCACGGACGGAAGTGCACTGCCGCGTTCAATCATAATTCGATAGCCCCGTGGATTGGGCCGCCCGCAGGCAGCGCTTCGCCTTGCTCAACATGTGTCCGGAATATGCGGCTTTGTCTCCGCAGACAAGGCCCTGCGGGCCTTTCCCGTCCACTCTCTAGTCGGTTGGCGTTACCGTGACGGCGCGATCGATTTCAAAGGCGCCCTGGTCCGTCATGAAGGTGAGTTCAACCGGCTGGTCCGCCAGATCGGTCTCGTCGACCTGCCCCAGAACCGGGATGAGTACTAGGTTTGGTTCCGGGCTTTTTTGCGACGCGCCGAACAGCGGCAGCCCGCTGGCCGTGGCGGCAATCAGCGAGGTCGGATCGAGAGCGGGATCGCTCAGCGGCACCTCGAGCATGCCGGAGGCAGCGTCGTAGACGACATCACCGATGGGCGTGGTGGCATGATCCCAGTCGATGGGGGTGAGCGCCATGGCCTGCCGCAGGCGCAGGCCATTGGCGCGATCCGGCGCGGCCTCCGCCAGGGCCAGGGAAAACCGCACCTGGGCCGGCACGCAGATGTCCGAGCAGATGCCGAGCACCGCCGTCATGTCGGCATGCGGGGCATGGGGCGTCACGGTCACCGCGATGGGCAGGACGGTGGGGCCGTAATAGACATAATCGGCATAGCCATTGCTGGTGTCGAGCGTGGGATAGGGCCAGAGGATCTCGTGCTCGGTGACCGCAGAAGAGCTGCCAAAATCGAGCTCGGTGGGGAGGCCGGTTTCGCCGGGCACGCGCCAGTAGGTCTTGGTGCCGGCCGGCATGTCGATCTCGAGGCCGAGCAGCGTCGTGCCGTCGGGCTTGACCTCGCCGGTACTGATCAGCCGCACCTTCACGCCGGGGGCCACTTCCTGCCACGGCGTTTCGCCCGCAAAGGCGGGCTGGGCGAACAGCGTTAGGGCGAGAGCGAGCAGGATGAGACGCATGGCACTGCCAATAGCGCAGGACAAGGTGAAGAAACAGCTGCGCTGCCATCATGCCTTCGTGAAGGCGGCCCGGCGCGATCGGCCAATGAGGAACTTGGCAGCGCCGGCACAAGTGCTAAACTGCCTCCCATGAACACGCTCGAAGGACAATTCCTGGTCGCCATGCCTGACATGGATGATGAACGCTTCGCCGAAAGCGTCATCCTGGTGATTGGCCATGGCGGCGAAGGCGCGGTGGGGCTGGTGGTCAACCATGAGCTCGAAGAGCTGCGCTTTGCCGACATCATCGACGAGCTCGACCTGGGCGACCCGGACAGCGTCATCCGCCTGCCGGACGCGATCCGGCAGCGCGCCGTGATGCGCGGCGGTCCCGTCGAACGCGGGCGCGGCTTCGTGCTGCATTCGCAGGACTATCACAGCGGCAACAGCTATCGCGTGGCCGAAGGCACCAGCCTGACGGCGACGCTTGATGTGCTCAAGGCCATGGCCTTCGGTCCGGCCCCCAAGGCCGCGCTGTTCGCGCTGGGCTGCTGCGGCTGGGGCGCCGGCCAGCTGGAAGACGAGATCGCCCGCAATGGCTGGCTCACCGCCCCCTTCTCGCGCACCCTGCTGTTCGATACGCCGGTCAAGGATCGCTACGCGGCCGCCCTGGCCAGTCTGCACATTACCCGGGCCACGCTCAGCCCGGATGCCGGGCACGCCTAGATCAGCGCTTGAGCTGGAAGGCCAGCTGCTTGCCGAATTCGATGCCGGTCATGGCCGCGCCAAACACAAAGCCCTGGGCATAGCGGCAGTTCAGCGTGCGCAGCCGCTCCAGCTCATCCTGGTTTTCCACACCCTCGGCGATCACCATCAGATCGAGATCGCTGGCCAGCGTCACGATCGACTTGATGATCGGCACCTGGGTATGGGCAATGCCATGGCCTTCGCTCAGCCGCACGAAAGGCTGGGGAATCTTGATGGTGTCGAAGGGGAAGCGGTGCAGATAGCTCAGTGAGGAATGGCCGGTGCCGAAATCGTCGAGTGCCAGGCCGAGGCCGAGATTGCGCAAAGCCTGCAGCATATAGGCAGAATGCTCGGGATTGGTCATCACCTGGCTCTCGGTGATTTCGAGCTTGAGGTGACGGGCCAGTTCCTTGTCCTGGCTGACGAGGCTGCGCATGTCGTTGAGCAGGGTCTCGGTGGCCAGCTGGGTGGGCGAGAGATTGACCGAGATGAAGAAGTCCTCGGGCAGGCCGAAGGCGGTCATCCAGTCCTTGGCCTGGGCCGCCGATTGCTCGAAGGCCAGCCGCCCGAGCTTTTCGATCTGGCCTGAGCGCTCGGCCAGCGGCACGAACTCGTCCGGGCTGACCGAGCCGCGTGTGGGGTGGGTCCAGCGCATCAGCGCCTCGGCTCCAACCATCTGGTTGGTCTGAATATCCATGACCGGCTGGAATTGCACATGCAGCTCGCCATGCTTCATGCCGCGTTCGAGGTCTTCCTCGCTGGCGCGGTTATAGGCGGCAATCGAGCGGGCCGAGGCGCGATAGGCCTCGATGCGGTCGCCGCCCAGGCGCTTGGCGTAATACATGGCCAGTTCGGCGTCGCGCAGCACGTCGACGGCTTCGGCCGGGTTGCTGTCATAGATGGTGACGCCGATCGAGGCGGTCAGCGTCAGGTCGCGGTCGCCGAAGTTGAACGGGGCCTTGAGCGCCTTGCGGATCTGCTCGGCGGTCTCGGCGATCTTGCCGGCGGCCTGCTCGGATGCCAGGATGACAGCGAACTGGTCGCCGGTGATGCGCGCCACGGTGTCGAGCGGGCGCATGATGCGGGCAATGCGCCGGGAGATGGCCAGCAGAACCGAATCGGCCGCAGCGTGGCCGATGCGCTCCTCGAGTTCCATGAAGCGATCGATGTCGATGAGGAAGACGGCCGGCTTGGTGCCGCCCGGCAGCCGGGCGCGCAGCAGGGCCCGCTCCAGCCGGTCGAGGAACAGCTGGCGGTTGGGCAGGCCGGTCAGGCTGTCATGGACGGCATCGTGCAGCAGGCGCTCGCGCGCCGCGCGGTCCTCGGTCACGTCCTGCAGGGTGCCGACAATGCGGTTGACCTGGCCGTCGCCGCCCAGCACCGGCTTCACCCGCATGCGGAAGGCGCGGTAATTGCCGTCGTGGCTGGCAATGCGCATGTCGGCGGAAACCTTGCCGCGGCGCAGTTCGACCAGGGTATCAAAGGCCGTGCGGAAGCGATCACGATCATCGGGATGCACGCGATCGAGCCAGAGCTTGATGGCGCCGCGCAAGGCACCGCGCCGTTCACCCAGGCGCACGGCCAGCTCGTCGCTGACGGCGACGCGATCACGCTCGATGTTCCAGTCGAAGACGAAATCGCCCGAACCGGTCAGCGCCAGGGCGCGGCGCTCGACTTCCGACAGCGTGCCGATGCTGACCTGACCCTCGGAGAAGGCGTGCTGGACGGCGGTGAAGCCGAGCAGCATGACGATCAGCACCAAGCCGCCGCCAACCGCCGGCTGGGCGACATCGTTGGAGACCTGACCGGAGACCACCAGCCAGGAATAGAAGAGCCAGGCGATGACGATGATCCAGGTGGGCACCAGCAGCACGGCGCGGTCATAGCCGCGCAAAGCCAGCAACAGGATCAGGAAGAAGCCTGACAGGCCGAGCAGCGCCAGCACCAGCCGCGCAATGGTGGCGGCGATGGCCGGCTCGAAAAAGGCAAAACCGAACAGCGCCAGGAATAGAGCCGCCAGCCCCAATGCCAGGTGGACGAAGCGCAGATGCCAGCGATGCAGATTGAGATAGATGAAGAGAAAGCCAGCCAGGGTGGTGGCTATGCCCGCCTCGGCCGCGGCGCGCAGTGGCGGCACGCCGGTGGCCGAAAGCCCCAGCAGGCGGCCCAGCACACCGAAATCGATCAGCAGATAGATCAGCACGGCCCAGGCGACGGCAGCGGTGGCGGGAAACACGCCGCGGCCCTTGACCACGAACATGATGGACAGGAATACCGCCGCCAGCGAGGCCACGCCCAGCACCACGCCGCGGAACAGGGTGAAGGAGTTGACGTAGTCGCGATAGGCATTGGGCTGCCAGAGATAGAGCTCCGGCAGGCCGGCGCCGGTCAGTTCGGCGACAAAGGTGACGGTGGCGCCCGGATCAAGGGTGACCTCGAAGACGTCGGCCTCGGAATCGGTCAATCGTACCGGGCGAATGCCGGCGCTGGGGGTGAGCGCGGTGATGCGATCGCTGCCCAGATCGGGCTGCACGATGCCCGAGCCCGGCAGGCGATAGAAGGGCGCCACGAGGAGACGCTCGATCTGCTGATCGCTATCATTGCGCAGGGCAAACAGGGCAAAGCCGGGATCGGTACCCTTTTCGGAGGCCAGCACCTCGATGCGGCGGATGATGCCGTCAGCGCCGGGGGCGGTGGACAGCTCGACGCGACCACCGTCGCCGGGCCGGATCTCCAGCACCTGGGACAGGTTGACCGCGTTGACATCGTCGGGGACCGAGATGACTTCCAGGGCTTGGGCGGGGGCGAGGGATGCCAGCACTAGGGCAAGACACATCGCGAGTGCATAAAAGTGACGCATCAGGGGCGAGTATATCCTGCGGTAGGCTTCATTGTGGCAGCGATCCGGCGACACACCGAATAATGGCGGGGCACGGAACGGCGTCCTCTTGAGGGGAGCGCCCTTTGGTAGCGGGGATTGGCGCGAGCGACAAGCTTGGCGGACTGTGGCTAAAACGCCACATCACTAGACCAGCCGCCTGGCGAAGCAAGCCAGTTCGTAGCGTTCGCGGTTGAGGCCGAACAGCACATGGTCTTCCCAGCGGCCATTGATCTGCAGATATTTCTCCGCGAAGCCCTCTTCCACGAAACCATTCTTTTCCAGTACCCGGCGCGAGGCCATGTTGCCCGGCAGGAAGGCAGCGTGAATGCGGTGCAGGTCGAGCGTGTCGAACACGAAGGGCAGACAGGCCGCGACGGCCTCGGTCATCAGGCCCTTGCCGGCATATTGCTGGCCCATCCAGTAACCGAGATTGACGAACTGGGCGGCGCGCCGACGGACATTGGAGAGCGTTATGCCCCCCACCAGCGTTTCTTCCTGCCCATTGGGCAGGAAGATGAACAGGGCATAGTCACTCCCCTCCTCCGCCTCTTCACGGGCGCGCTTGACCCGGCTGACAAAGACGCGGCGCGCCAGGTCCGCCTCGGTCCACCGCGGCTCGAAGGGCGTGAGGAATTCGCGGCTGGACCGGCGCAGGGACTGCCATTGCTCATAGTCCGACAGCTGCGGCAGGCGCAGGTGCACGCTGGCGCCGCGCAGGCTGATCAGCGATGGCGGCGACGACCAGGGCCAGAGGACGGCTTTGGCCATTCAGCGTTTGAGATGGTCGCCAATGGCCTGGACGTCCGCCAGATTGCCGATGGGGCCGATGCCGGCCAGGGTGGGCGTGCCCTGGGTGAAGATCTGCTCGGCAATGTCCTGCACGCGGCGGGCGGTGATGGCATTGATGCGATCTACCGTCTCCTGCATGGGAATGGGCCGACCCCACAGGATCTGCTGGCGCGCCAGCTGACCGGCGCGAGCCGAGGGGCTTTCGAGCGACATCAGGAGGCCGGCGCGAATCTGGTTGCGCACGCGGATCACTTCTTCATCGGTGATGTTCTCGGTGGCGCGCTTGAGTTCGTCGAGCACGACCGGGACGAGGTCGGCGACCTCGTCGGCCCCGGTGGCGGCCGCCACGCCGAAGACGCCGCTATCGGCAAAGGCCCAGTGGAAGGAATAGACCGAGTAGCAGAGGCCGCGCTTCTCGCGGATTTCCTGGAACAGGCGCGAGCTCATGCCGCCACCCAAAATGGAGGCCAGGACCTGGGCGGCATAGAAGCCGTCTGCATTGTAGGCCCGGCCCTCGAAGCCGACCACGATATGGGCCTGCTCATGGTCGGAGACCAGGCGCTCCTGGCCGCCCTGATATTCGGCGCGCTGCGGCGCCGGGGCGCCATTGGGCTTGAGGGTGGCAAAGCGTTCGCGCGCCACATCGACCAGGTTGTCGTGGCTGACATTGCCGGCGGCGGCCAGCACCATGTGGTCGCCGACATAGTTGCGGTTCATGTATTTGCGAATGGTGTCAGAATTGACCGCGCGCACCGAATCCACCGTGCCCAGAATGGTGCGGCCGATCGGCTGGCTGGGAAATGCCGCCTCCTGGAACAGGTCGAACACCTGGTCGTCCGGATTGTCGCGGGCCGCGCCGATCTCCTGGACGATGACCTGCTTTTCGCGGGTGAGCTCGTCCTCATCGAACAGCGAATTCTGCAGGATGTCGGAGAGGATGTCGGCGGCCAGCACGACATCTTCCTTGAGCACCCGGGCGAAGTATCCAGTATGTTCGATGGAGGTCGCGGCATTGAGGTCACCGCCCACATTCTCGATGGCTTCGGCGATCTGCAGGGCATTGCGCGAGCTGGTGCCCTTGAAGGCCATGTGCTCGAGCAGATGGGAAATGCCGTGCTCGGTCTTGCGCTCGGAGCGGGCACCCGCCTTGACCCAGACCCCCAGAGAGGCACTTTCGAGATGGGACATATGATCGGTCAGGATCACCATGCCATTGTCCAGGGTCGTCGTTTCTACGCTCACTCAGGATTCTCCTCAGGCCCAGCGATCCGGTGACCGCTGGCCCCTCTTGTCGCTAGGCAGCGCGCGTGCGCGCTGAAATGAAGTCTTCGACCGCCTGCGCGTCATTGGCAAGCACGCTGAGCCGTTCCGGCCGCTCGTAGAGGTCGGCCAGCCAGGCCGGCAGCGCCGGATCGACGCCGGAGGCAGCCTTGACGGCGGCGGGGAATTTGGCGGGATGGGCCGTCGCCAGGGTGATCATGGGGATGGTCCCCTGCGGCTGGAGCCGGGCAACATGCAGGCCCACGGCGGTATGGGGATCGAGCAGGTAGCCGCTCGCCTGCAACGTTTCGGCAATGGTGGCGCGGGTGGCAGCCTCGTCGGTCGTGGCAGCGGCAAAGCCGGCACGAATGGCCTTGAGCGCCGTTTCGGGCACGGCAAAGCCGCCCGACTGCTTGAGGCTGTCCATCATGGCCAGCACGGCCGGCGCATCGCGGCCGGCCGCCTCGAACAGCAGGCGTTCGAAGTTGGACGAAATCTCGATATCCATGGACGGGCTGATGGTGGCAGACACCCCGGCCATGTCGTAGCGACCGGTCTCGATGGTGCGGCGCAGGATGTCATTGGCATTAGTGGCAACGACCAGGGTCTCGATCGGCAGACCCATGGCACGGGCGCAATAGCCGGCAAAGATATCGCCGAAATTGCCGGTCGGCACGGTAAAGCTCACCTTCCGGTGCGGCGCGCCCAGCGAGACGGCGGCGGTGAAATAGTAGACGATCTGGGCGACGATGCGGCCCCAGTTGATCGAGTTCACCCCCGACAGGCGTACCCGATCGCGGAAGGCGTGGTTGTTGAACATCGCCTTGACGATGTTCTGGCAGTCGTCAAACGTGCCCTCGAGCGCGATATTGTGCACGTTGGCATCGAGCACGGTGGTCATCTGCAGGCGCTGCACCGGCGAGGTGCGCCCCTGGGGATGCAGGATGAAGATGTCGGTGGTGTCGCGGCCGCGAAAGGCTTCGATGGCGGCCGAGCCGGTGTCGCCCGAGGTGGCGCCGACAATGGTGGCCCGCAGGCCGCGTTCGAGCAGGATGTGGTCCATCACCCGGCTGAGGAACTGCATGGCGACGTCCTTGAAGGCCAGCGTCGGGCCATGGAACAATTCGAGCAGGAAGTGACCCGGCGCCAGTTCGACCAGCGGCGCCACCGAGGGGTGGCGGAACACGGCGTAGGAATCATCGAGGATCTGCTTGAGCTTGGCCGGCGCGATCTCGTCTCCGGTGAAGCGGCTGATGATGGCATAGGCGACATCGGCATAGGGCTTGCCGGCAAAGCCGGCGATCTCGGCGGCGCTCAGCTGCGGCCAGGACTGCGGTACATAGAGACCGCCATCGGCCGCCAGGCCAGCCAGTACGGTGTCAGAGAAGCCGAGCACGGGTGCCTGACCGCGCGTTGAGACAAACTGCATTGGGGGGAAGCGCCCTTTTAGAATTGTTGCAACGTAGTGAAACCGTCACCGAACCGCAAGTTCTGGCTCAGTTGGCGTCGGGCTTCTTGGCACCGGCGCGCTGCCGCGCCAGCCAGAAGCCCAGCATGACGACAGCGACAATGGCAAAGCCGAACCAGGTATAGGCATAGCCGAGATGGTTGTTGGGAAACTCGATCACCGTCTCGCCGCCTTGGGGCAGTTCGCCGGGCGCGCCTGCCGGCAGGTCGACATAGAAGGGCGCGATGGGCGCCAGCATGGGATCGACCATGGCCGCCAGCCGCACCGGGTCGCGCACCCATTCGATGCGGTTGGAGGTGTCGGGCGCCGGGGTCATGAAGCCGGCTGCTTCGCCAGGACGCAGCAGGCCGGAAATGGTCACCGGGGTGACATCGGCTTCGCCGTCGGTCACGGCGGCTTCCTGCAGCGCTGCGGGGACAAAACCGCGATTGACGAAGACGGTGCCACCCTGGGTCAGCACAAAGGGGGTGACCACCCAGTAGCCGGGGCCGGAGGCCTGGCCACGGGCGTCGCCGAGGCTGGTGAAGACGGTGACGGTCTGGTTGTAGCGGAAGGCGCCAGTCAGCGTGACGGGGCGGAAGTTGAGATCGGCGAGATCAAGGCTGGCCCACTGGTCGGCACCTGGTACCGGCACGGGGGTGGCGTCGAGGCGCTGGTCGACGGCCAGGATCAGCGCTTCCTTCTCGGCCAGCCGCTGCAGCTGCCAGTTACCCAGAAAGGCACAGGTGACGGCCAGCGCCAGCATCAGCACCACGAAGGTGGCGGTCTTGACACGGCCCATGACTGGCGCCTGCGTCATTGATGCCCCTCATGGGCATCGTGGCGATATTGCAGCGCCACCAGCACGCCCTTGAAGGGCGGCAGCAAGGCCAGCGACAGGATGAGCGTCGCCGGGATCCACAGCATCAGATGCACATAGGGGGGTGGATTGAACGCTGCGCTGACCATGAGCGCCAGGATAATGATAATCGGCGCGACCAGAAAGATCACGAAGATGGCCGGGCCATCACCGCTATCGGCAAAGCCCAGATCGAGACCGCAGACGGCGCAATTCGGGGCGACCTTGAGATAGCCCTTGAACAGCTTGCCCTGACCACAGCGCGGGCAGCGGCAGAGCAGGCCGGCTACGAAGGGCGAGGGTGAGGGCTGGGCCAAAACAGGTCTCCAATAGGTTCGGGGCGCAGCATGATGCCGCGCCCCGTGCAATCATTCGGGCGAACCCTAGTGTGACAGTGGCACGCCCCAGGCGCCCCAGACATAGATCGAGGCAAACAGGAACAGCCAGACCACGTCGACGAAGTGCCAATACCAGGCGGCAAACTCGAAGCCGAGATGGCGTTCCGGCGTGAAATCGCCGCGTTCGGCCCGGATCAGGCAGACGGCGAGGAACACCGTGCCGATGAAGACGTGGAAACCATGCAGGCCGGTGGCCATGAAGAAGGTGCTGCCATACATCGAACCGGCAAAGGCAAAGCCGGCCTCGGAATATTCCAGCAGCTGGGTGGCAGTGAACAGGGCACCCAGGGCGACAGTCAGCACCAGACCCCAGCGCAGGCCCTGGCGATCATTCTCGAGCAGGGCATGATGCGCCCAGGTCACGGTGGTGCCGGAGGTCAGCAGGATCAGCGTGTTGAACAGCGGCAGGTGGAAGGGGTCGAACAGCTCGATGCCGGTGGGCGGCCAGATGCCCCCGGTGGCGGCGACGCGAGCATACTGCTCGACGTCATCGAGGCGGAAGAAGCCGTCGAAATAGGCCCAGAAGAAGCCGAAGAACACCATCACTTCGGAGGCGATGAACAGCATCATGCCATAGCGGTGGTGCATCTGCACGACCGGGGTATGGTCGACGCCATTGGCTTCGCGGATCACGTCGCTCCACCAGGCATACATGGTGTAGAGCACGCCAATCAGGCCGACGAAGAACACCCACGGCGTCCAGTCATGCATCCAGAAGATGCCGCCAATGGCCAGGATCAGGACGGAGACCGAGCCGACAAAGGGCCACGGGCTTGGTTCGACCATGTGATAGTCGTGGTTCTTTTCAATGGCGGACATGGTCAGCTTCCCTCGTTGTCTGAAGCGTAGAAGGTGTAAGAGAGGGTGATCTCTTTGATGGTGTCGAGTTCCTGATTGGTATCAAGCTCGGGATCGACAAAGAAGACGATCGGCATGTCCACGGTCTCGCCGGGCTGCAGCGTCTGCTCGGTAAAGCAGAAGCACTCGATCTTGTTGAAGTAGATGCCGGCCTTTTCGGGCGTCACATTGAAGATCGCCTGGCCGGTGACCGGCTTGTCCGAATAGTTGGTGGCCACGAAGTTGACCGTGTCGACGGCGCCGATCCGGTCGGTGACCGGGCTGGCCGGCGTCACTTTCCAGGACAGGTCGTTGGATACATTGGAATCAAAGCGCACCTTCATCTCCCGGGCGATGAGGCCCTTGGGATTGTCGGTGGCCGTCTGTGTTGTCCCGCCAAAGCCGGTGGCCTGGCAGAACATCTGGTAAAGCGGCACCGACGCATAGGCCAGGCCCACCATGCCCATAGCAAGGCCGAGGCCAGCCAGGGCGGTGCGGTTGTTGCGCTTGCCGGACGAAGCGGCGCTGTGGGACAGATCGGCCATCAGAGCGCCCGATCAAACAAAGCCGGGCCCATCTTGACGATGGTCAGCGTGTAAAAGGTGATGGCAAACAAGGCCAGCGCGATCGCCAGGGCGATGGAGCGCCGACGGCGCACCCGGGCGCGCGCGGCAGCAATTTCGGGGGTCTCGAGTTCGACGGCCCGGACTTCGTCTGGTGCGCTCATGACAGAACTCCCGGCAAGACGCCAAATCGGGCCAGCATGTTGTCGACCAGCAGGGCAAAGAACAGCACGAAGAGGTAGCCGAGCGAATAATTGAACAGGGTGCGCGCCGATTTGCGCATGGCGACATCGGCACCGGTGGCCAGCAGGCGCCAGGCCAGCAGCAGGAAGCCGGCGCCCGAGAGAACGGCTACGACCGAATAGACCAGGCCGGCAAAGCCCAGCAGGGTGGGCAGCATGGCGGCAAGGGCCAGCAGCACCGAATAGACAAAGATCTGCACCTTGGTATGGGGCACGCCCTTGACGTTGGGCAGCATGGGAATGCCGGCCGCGCCATAGTCGCTCTGCTTGTAGAGGGCGAGCGCCCAGAAGTGCGGCGGGGTCCACAGGAAGATGATGAGGAACAGCGCCAGGCTTTCCACGGTGATGGTGCCGGTCACGGCAGCCCAGCCGACCATGGGGGGAAAGGCGCCGGCGGCGCCGCCAATGACGATGTTCTGCGGCGTCGAGCGCTTGAGCCAGACGGTATAGACGACGGCATAGAAGAAGATGGTGAAGGCCAGCAGGCCGCCGGCCACCCAATTGGTGGCCAGGCCCAGCAGGGCCACGGAAAACACCGACAGCACGACGCCAAAGATCAGCGCCTCGCCGCCAGAGATACGACCGGCCGGAATCGGCCGGTTCTGGGTGCGGCTCATGATGGCGTCGATATCGGCATCGTACCACATGTTGAGCGCGCCCGAGGCCCCTGCCCCGATGGCGATGCACAGCACGGCGATGAAGCCGATCAGGGGATTGATGCCGCCGGGGGCGACCAGCAGGCCGACAATGGCCGTGAACACCACCAGCTGCATGACATTGGGCTTGAGCAGCGCGAGGTAATCCTCGACGCGAGCTTCGCCCGTCATGGCGGAGAGGTGTCTGCTGTCGTCAACTAAAGCCACTGGCTTTGCTTTCCTTGCGTCGTGGGACGGGCCGCGCGGACGCGGCCCGGATGCACTCAATGCGCGTTGGTCGATTCGATCTTGGGCAGCGTGGTGAACTGGTGGAACGGGGGCGGTGAGCTCAGCGTCCATTCCAGCGTCGTTGCGCCATCACCCCATGGGCTGTCGCCGGCAGGCCGCTTCTTCTTGAAGGCTTCCCAGGTGGCATAGAAGAAGATCGCCATGGCCACGAAGGTTATGTAGTAGCCGATCGAGGAGATGCGGTTGAAGAAGCCGAAGGCGTCCGGATAGTCGATGTAGCGGCGCGGCATGCCGGCCAGGCCGAGGAAATGCTGCGGGAAGAAGATCAGGTTCACGCCGACGAACATGATCCAGAAATGCGCTGCGGCCAGGGTCTCGTTGTACATGTAGCCGAACATCTTGGGGTACCAGTAGTACCAGGCCGCGAAGATCGAGAACACGGCACCCAGCGACAACACGTAGTGGAAGTGGGCGACCACGTAATAGGTGTCGTGCAGGGCACGGTCGGCGCCGGCATTGGCCAGCACCACACCGGTCACACCGCCGACGGTGAACAGGAAGATGAAGCCGATGGCCCAGAGCATGGGTGACTTGAAGGTGATCGAGCCACCCCACATGGTGGCGATCCAGCTGAAGATCTTGACGCCCGTGGGCACCGCGATGACCATGGTGGCGGCCACGAAGTAGCGCTGCACGTCAAGGCTGAGGCCGGTGGTGTACATGTGATGCGCCCACACCACGAAGCCGACGAAGCCGATGGCGACCATGGCATAGGCCATGGCCATGTAGCCAAAGATCGGCTTGCGGCTGAAGGTGGAGACGATGTGGCTGATGATGCCGAAGCCCGGCAGGATCATGATGTACACTTCGGGATGGCCGAAGAACCAGAACAGGTGCTGGAACAGGATCGGATCGCCACCCTCGGCAGGCTTGAAGAAGGCGGTGCCGAAATTGCGATCGGTCAGCAGCATGGTGATGGCGCCGGCCAGCACGGGCAGAGCCAGCAGCAGCAGGAAGGCGGTCACCAGCACGGACCAGGCAAATAGCGGCATCTTGTGCAGCGTCATGCCGGGAGCGCGCATGTTGAAGATGGTGGTGATCAGGTTGATCGCGCCCAGGATCGAGCTGATGCCGGCCACGTGCAGCGACAGGATGGCAAAATCCATGGCCGGACCAGGATGGCCTGTGGTCGAAAGCGGGGGATAGACCGTCCAGCCGCCACCAAAGCCGAGGGCGCCGGGGCCGGTGCCTTCAAAGAACAGGCTCATCAGCAGCAGGATGAAGGCCGGCGGCAGCAGCCAGAAGGCTATGTTGTTGATGCGCGGGAAGGCGGTATCGGGCGCGCCGATCATCAGCGGCGCGAAATAGTTGGCAAAGCCACCCATGGTGGCCGGCATGACCACGAAAAACACCATGATCAGGGCATGGGCGGTGGTAAACACATTGTACATGTGCTTGCCCGCGTCGATGGCGGCATCCCCGTCAACGCCATAGACCATGGCGGCAAGGCCGTGGAAAATCTGGATGCCGGGTTCCTGCAGCTCCATGCGCATGACGCCGGAAAGCAGGCCGCCGATCACGCCGGTGATGATGGCAAACACCAGGTACATCACGCCGATGTCCTTGTGATTGGTCGAGTAGACCCAGCGGCGCCAGCCGGTCGGCGTATGGCTGTCGTGGGCGGCGTCGTGTCCGGTGGCGTGGGCCTGGAGGTGAGCGGTGTCAGTCATTGTGGTTATCCCCTGAGCCCTGGTCTACTGCACTGCGGCCAGCGTGGCACTGGCGGCAGCATAGTCGCCGCCCTCAAACGCCGCGATGTAGGTGGCAAATTCTGCTTTGGTGACGACGCGGACGGCGATCGGCATGAAGGCATGGTCCTTGCCGCAGAGCTCGGAGCACTGGCCGTAGAAAATGCCGGTTTCGCGCGAATTGAACCAGGTCTCGTTGAGCCGACCGGGAACGGCATCGATCTTGATGCCGAAGGAGGGCACGGCAAAGGCGTGGATCACGCCCAGCGGATCAGCGGTAACCTGCAGGCGGACCGTGGTGTCGACGGGAACGACGAGTTCGTTGTCAACAGCCAGCAGGCGCGGCTGGTTCGGCTTGACGGTCTGTTCGTAGTTGTCGCCGGGCGCGCCCAGGATCAGCGAGGAGAATTCCACGCCCTGGTCGACATACTGATAATCCCAGTACCACTGCTGGCCGGTGGCCTTGACGGTGAGCTCGGGGGCCGGAACCTCGACTTCGCCGAAGGAGAAGATGTTGGAGCCGAGATATTTGCGCTCGCCATCGGGCACGGTCAGCTGGTCGGACAGCACGCCAAAGGAGGGAATGGCGATGACGATCAGCACGACGATGGGCAGCACCGTCCAGGCGATCTCGACCATGGTATTGTGGGTGAAGCCGGCCGGGACCGGGTTGCGCTTGGCATTGAAGCGGATGACGATCCACACCAGCAGCGCCAGCACAAGGACGACGATCAGGCTGATGGTCCACAGCAGGATGCCATCGTGAAAGCTGACGATGGAGTCCATGATCGGGGTAACCGAGCGCTGCAGGTGGTACTGCCCGGGCAGCGGATGGCCGGTGGCCTCCAGCGGCGCATCCTGGGCCACAGCAAGAGCCGGGGCCAGCGCCATTGCGGCCGCTGCAGCAGCGCCCATCTTTCTCAAGAACTGACCGGTCACCATAAACCCCTGTGTCGACTTCAATTGGTGCATCCGCACCGGGATTGAGTGGCATTACAGCGGCATAGATAACGCCGCCCCGACTCAACCTCGGAGCGAAAACTCTTCCGGTGACCTAAATCATATCGAAGCAGGCAAGTCCATTGCGGCCTGACTGTGTCATGCTGCGTCATATTGCGCCGTGCCGGGCCACAAACCGCCTCATCCCTGCCGCACTCTGGAGCGCATATCCCCGGCAATGGGGCGGTTTGCGGGCGGTTTGGTTGACTTGAGCCACAGCGTAGCGGAAACACAGGCTGCCTGGAACAGACCCACGATTCGGCGGGAGTATTGATCGAGTGAAGCGGATTTTGAATCGTCGTCTGGCCGGCCTCGGCCTGGCTGTCCTGGCCCTTGCCGCCGGCGGCAGTGCCGTGCTGGGTCAGGGCGTGGTGCGCGCCCAGTATGGTGACTGGCAGATGAGCTGTGACACGCCGCCGGGCGCCAGCTTTGAACAATGCGCCATCATCCAGAACGTGCTGGCCGAAGACCAGCCCAATGTGGGCCTGTCGGTGATCATCCTGCGCACGGCTGACCGCGAGGCGCGCCTGCTGCGTGTGCTGGCGCCGCTCGGCGTGCTGCTGCCCAACGGGCTGGGGCTCAATGTGGACGGCGAAGATATGGGCCGCGTCGCCTTCGTGCGCTGCCTGCCCAATGGCTGCGTCGCCGAAGTCGTGCTCGACGACGCGCTGGTCGAGACGCTGACCAACGGCACGAGCGCGATCTTTGTGGTGTTCAAGACACCCGAAGAGGGCATCGGCATTCCGGTGTCGCTGAACGGCCTGAAAGACGGCTTCGCCCAGCTCCCCTAGAGCGGGATTTCAAATAAAAAAGCCGGACAGGTGCAAGCACCGTCCGGCAAGTCATCAGGAAACGGGATCGGCGGCAAAACCGACCCGGGAGATGGCACGCGCTCGCAAAAGCAAAACGTACCAACCTTGGAGGTGCCGACCGCAGCGATGCGGCCGGCGCAATTCATATGAACGGCCTAGAGCCGGGCGTTGCGGGCGCGGGCAACGTTGAGCAGGTGCTCGGTGCCACCATAGGAGCGGGTCGCCAGGGCGGCATTGATATCGGCCCGAGTGATCCCCAGATCGTCGAGACGACTGGAGTCGAGCGCCAGCAGGGCGGTCAGCGCGGTCCGGCGGGTACGGGCGGCATTGGCCTCGGCGATCCAGCGCGCAAGCGCAGCAAGGGGACTGGACGAGGCGGCCGCTGGTGACCGCTCGCCGGAAAGCGAGATAGCCATGGGAATTCTCCACTCATGGGTTGTGCCGACGGGAGGTCGGCGACGCGGCGCCAGAGGTGCTGGAGCCGATGACAGCAAAATACCGCTCTGGACATTCATTCGTCCAACAAATAGATTTCATCTACTTCATCAATTTGAGTGATGTGAGGGGCCATGGCCGCACCGCTTGATCTGGACCAGCTGCAGAGCTTCTGCGCCATTGCCGATTGCGGCAGCTTTACCGAGGCGGCGCGGCGGGTGAACAAGACCCAATCGGCCGTGTCGATGCAGATCAAGCGGCTCGAGGAGCGGCTGGGGCAGTCGCTGCTGGCGCGCGACGGGCGCAGCGTGACGCTCACCGCCCATGGCGAGGCGCTCTATGCCAGGGCGCGCAAGATGCTGCGCACCAATGCAGAGATCATGGACCATTTTTCCGACGGCGTGCTGGCCGGCTCGATCCGCTTTGGCGTGCCGGACGATTACGCGGTCCGGCTGCTGCCCGTCATCCTGTCGAGCTTTCAGCGCACGCATCCGCGGATCGCGGTCGATGTGGCCTGCATGGCCTCGGAGGAACTGCTCAACGGCATGCGCGCGGGCCGCTATGACCTGATCGTCTTCACGCAGGGGACCGAGCAGAATTACGGCGAGCTGTTCCGCACCGAGAAGATGCACTGGGTGACCAGCCATGGGGGGCGGGCCCTGGCCAGCGAGCCGGTAGCGATCGCCTGCGGGCCATCATGCTGCATCTGGCGCAAGGATGCGCTGGCCGCCCTCGACCGCACCGGCAAGGACTATCGCGTCGCCTATACCTCGTCGAACGCCACCGCGATTTCGAGCGCCGTGCTGTCGGACCTGGCGATCGGCTTCCTGCCGGAAAGCGCATTGCAGCCGGGCATGCGGGTGATCAGCGACGATCACGGCCTGCCACGGCTGGGGGATGCGCAGATCGCCCTGATGCGGGCCAGCCACGCCTATGGCGGCATCTATGATGCGCTGGCCAGCCATATCGTGCAGTCGATGGGGAACCTGCAAACCGTCCTGCCCGACGCAGAAGCTGCGGAGTAAGCCGGCGCGGCTCTTGACCTGCCCCGGCCGATGTCGCACCAACGCAGCATGGCCGACATCCTTACCAATGCTACCGAGTTCAGCGTCAGCGAAATCGCCCAGGCGGTCAAACGCACCGTCGAGGACGAGTTCGGCCATGTGCGCGTGCGTGGCGAAATTTCCGGCTTTCGCGGCCAGCATTCGTCCGGCCACGCCTATTTCACCCTCAAGGACGAGGGTGCCGCCATCGACGCCGTGGTGTGGAAGGGCAATTACGCCAAGCTGAGCTTCAAGCCGCAGGAAGGGCTCGAGGTTATCGCCACCGGGCGGCTGACCACCTTCCCGCGTTCGAGCAAATACCAGATCGTTATCGACAATATCGAACCGGCCGGGGCCGGGGCGCTGATGGCGCTGCTCGAGGAGCGCAAGCGCAAGCTGGCGGCCGAGGGCCTGTTCGACCGCGAGCGCAAGCGGGCCCTGCCCTATCTGCCGCGGGTGATCGGCGTCATCACCTCGCCCACCGGCGCGGTGATCCGCGATATCCTGCATCGCCTCGCCGACCGCTTTCCCAGCCATGTGATGGTGTGGCCGGTGCGGGTGCAGGGCGATACCTGCGCCGCCGAAGTGGTCAATGCCATCGAAGGCTTCAATGCCATGGTGCCGGGTGGAGCCATGCCGCGGCCCGACCTGCTGATCGTGGCGCGCGGCGGCGGCTCGATCGAGGATCTGTGGGGCTTCAACGAGGAAGCGGTGGTGCGCGCCGTTGCCGCCAGCGGCATTCCGATCATTTCAGCCGTGGGCCACGAGACCGATACGACGCTGATCGACTATGCTGCCGACATGCGGGCACCGACGCCGACGGCGGCCGCCGAGGCGGCCGTGCCGGTGCGGATCGAACTGGTAGGCTATGTCGACGATCTGGGCGGAAGGCAGCGGCAGGCCACGCGGCGGGTGGCAGCCAGTGCGCGCGACCGGTTGCGGGCGGCGGTGGCCGGCATGCCCCGACCCGGGGATCTGGTGGCGCTGCAACGCCAGCAGCTCGATCATGCCGCGGCCAACCTCCTGGGCAATCTGCGCCATTCGGTGCAGTCGCTGCGGCTGCGCTATGCGCGCACCGATTCCAAGCTGACGCCGCGCCTGCTGCAGGGGCAGCGCCAGGAAGCCGCCGAGCGGCTGCGCAACCTATCGCTGCGCGCCGAGACCGGGCTGCGAAAGACGGTGGACCGGACGCGTCTGACTTACGATCCACGCGCGGCGCAACTGGGCACTTCGATGGTGCGGCTAGTGGAGCGCAAACAGGCGCAATTGGCCCGCATAGCGCCGCAGCTGTCGCCAACCGCGCTCAAGGCCGAACTGCGCCACGCGCGCAGCCAGCTCAGTCCGCTTTCGGCCCGGATGCGCGCCGGCATGGCCCTGGGTCTGGGTGAAAGCCGCACCGCGCTGGGCCAATGGGGCAAGCTGCTGGCCTCGCTTAGTTACAAAAGTGTACTTGCGCGCGGATATGCGGTGATCAAGGATGTGGACGGCAACCTGGTCCAGCAGCGGGCCAATCTGTCTGCGGGTGACCTGGTGGCCATCGAATTTGCCGATGGCGCGGTAGGCGCGACAATTGCAGGCAGTCCGGTGATCAAGAAGAAACCACGCGACCAACAGGATGGCGGCGCGCAGGAAAGCCTCTTCTGAACGACATGAATGCCCGCTATATCAGTCAGGCCGAAGGATTTTCAGCATGAACATTTTTGACAAGAATATTGCCCCTGCCGAAGCCGTGATCCGCTACCTCGATGGCGACTATGTCGTGCTCAAGCCGGGCAGCTTTGCCCGCTGTGCCATTACCGGCAAGTCGATCCCGCTCGATGAGCTGTTTTACTGGAATGTCGATCGGCAGGAGGCCTATGCCGATGCCACGGTGGCGAACACCGCCTTCGAACGGTTCGGCCTGGGCGCCTGATGGTCGAGGAAGCGTCTGCCTCACGTCGTCGTTTCCTTTTCATATCCAATGGCCACGGCGAAGACTGGATTGCCGCGGCCATCGTTGCCCGCCTGCCGCGATCGATCGAGGTGGAAGCCTATCCGATGATCGGCGCGGGCAATGCCTATACCGGGGTCTGCCCGATGGTGGGCCCGCGCGCCACGCTGGCCTCGGAGGGCTGGCGCAACGTCAAAGGATCGCTGCGGCGCGACCTGGCCAATGGCGGGCTGATGACCGTGCCGCCCGCCCTGCGCTTCCTGCGCAGCATCCGCGGCAAGTATGAGCGCATTGTCGTGGTGGGCGATGTCACCGGCGTGCTGGCGGCCTATGCCACCGGCCACCGGGACCTGATCTATCTCGATGTCTACAAGACCGGGGCGGCCCGGCTCTATTCGGCCGCCGAGCGCTTCATCATCAAGCGCGCCTGTGCCACGGTGTTCTGCCGCGCCGACAGCCTGGCGCAGACCCTGCATGACGCCGGCGTCGACGCCCGCTCGCCGGGCAATGTGATGATGGATACCATTCCCCATGGTGGCTATGACGCGGCGACGCGACGCAGCCGCAGGCTGGCGGTGACGCTGCTGCCAGGCAGCCGCGCGCTGACTGCGGAAAGCTTCGAGCTGCAGATCGATGCCCTGCGCACGCTGCCGGAAGCGGAACGGCCCGATATCTTTCTCGCCGTGGCCGGCGGCATCAATATCGATGACCTGGCCAAGAAGACCGGCCTGCGGCGCACCCATATGCTGAGCGTGGAACCGGACGATCTGGGCGAACTCACCGATGGCACGCTGACGGTTCACATGGCGCGCGGCGGGGCCATGGGCAATCTGCTGGAAGCCTCGGACGTGGTGCTGTCCCAGGCGGGCACGGCGACGGTACAGGCGCTGGGCCTGGGCCGGCCGGTGGTCACCTTCGTCAATCCGCGCGACCGGCGGTCGCGCTTCAGCGACGAGCAGAAGCTGTTCGGCGGTGCCCGCACGGTGGTGCCGGCCGATGCTGCCGCGATCGGCGGGGCGGTGCGGCAGCTGCTGGGTAATGACGAGGAGCGGCGGCGGCTGGCCAATCTGGGCCGCCAGCGCATCGGTGGTCCAGGCGCCATGCAGGCGATATTGGAGGCGCTGGAGGCCCCTTAGGCCCCCGGCGCGACCGGTCTATTTCTTGTCGGACTGCGGATCGAGCAGGCGGTGCAGGTGCACGATGAAATAGCGCGTCTGGGCGCTGTCCACCGTCATCTGCGCCTTCTGCTTCCAGGCGACCAGCGCGCTGGCATAGTTGGGATAGAGGCCGACGATATCGACCTTGTCGAGATCGGCGAAGGTTACACCCTCGATGCTGGAGAGTTCGCCCCCGATCACCAGGTGCAGCAATTGTTCCTTGGGGACGTTGTTTTCAGCCATCGGTCATATCCGTTCATCGGTCGGTTGAGAGTGTGCGGTCGGCGCCGCTTCATCCGGCGGACAGCCATAGACCTCGATCAGCGCCGCATGCAGCAGCGGTTTTAGGCTCATGTCGCCCAAAGCCGCAAGCGCCCCGTGGCGCACATCACGTCTGTTGAATTGCGGGAAGCCGCGGCAGACATCGGCAATGTCGATGCCGCATTCGTCCAGGATGACGGTGGCGGCGGCGATGTCCCAATCCTGGCTGCCGCGGCGGCTGACCACGGCGTCGAGCTTGCCGGTGGCAACCTGGACGAGGCGATAGGCCAAGGAGGGATAATGCGGGCCGCGGGTATAGTTGAGGCCGGCCTGCTGCAATTGCTGGTGCACGGCGCCAGCGGCGGGAATGACCGGCGGCGCACCGGGGCGGCGGCGGCGCTGGATCGGCTTGCCATTGAGCCGGCTGCCCTCGCCCTTGACCGCCTCATAGAGTTCATCGCGCATGGGGGCATAGACAACGCCGGCCACCGGGACGCCATGCTCGACCACGGCCAGGCAGACCGTCCAGCTATCCTCGCCGCGCAGGAAGCCGCGCGTGCCGTCGATGGGGTCGACGATAAAGACGCGCTCGCAATCCAGGCGTGAAGGATTGTCGACGGTTTCCTCGCTCAGCCAGCCATAGGTGGGGCGCGCCTGCAGCAAGGCGGAGGCAAGATACCGATCCACCAGGATGTCGGCTTCGCTCACCGGGGAGGCATTTTCCTTGTTCCAGCTCTTGACCTCGCGGCGGAAGAAGCTGCTGGCAATGATGCCCGCTGCCACCGCCGAGGAGCGGAGCAGTTCGAGATCGTCGGCATAGGTGGTGGGCGGAATGGGCATATTCGGGGCCTTTTAGGCTCGCCCCGGCTTTTGGACAAGAGGCCCCGGCCACAGCAACCCCATCGGGCCGCAAAGGGCAGCGTTAACAGGCTGCCAAGGGGCGCGGTTAACCGGGTGCTACCTAGTGCAAGACACTGCTAACCCTCTCGAAAAACAAGATAAACTTAACCCAACCGATTAAGGTGGCGGGTAAGTCCTGGCGCTATGTTGAGCCTACAAAGAGGGCACCAAAAACCAGCTCTCGAAGTTGACAGGAAGGCATATTCAGATGGTTCATGGCGTTGCAATGGAAGGGTCCTCGGTCGTTTTGGCGTTCGGCAGGCCCGCAGTGGCGGAGCGCCGGTTCGTTGCGGCAAACGACAACGGCCCCAAGGACCCGATCAAGACCGTTACCATTCGTCGCATGCTCGAGCAGAGCGGCGTGGCGATCAAGATCAAAGTGCCGGTCACCGAATTCATCGGCGTCGCCGTGGCGACCGCCATCTCGGAAGAGGGCGTGCTGACCAGCTCGATCGAGCTGGTGCATTCCGATCATGAGCTCAACTACCGGGTGTTCGAGGAAGACGGCAATCACAACGTCGTCGCCGAATGGCAGAACTGGGGCAAGAAGCTCCGCCTGCCGCTGTTCATCAAGGCCGGCGACGGCGCCTATATGCCCTATAGCCAGCAGGTCGACGGCGTGATGGTCGGCTCCAGCCAGGCCCGCCGCAAGCTGGTGGCCGAGGCCGGCCGCCGCCCCCGCTTCCTCAACCGCCGCAAGCCCGGCCAGCTCGACTCGTAGAGTTTACCTGCCTCCAAAGCACGTCTGAAGGGTTGACCGGTGGTGCGGTCAACCCTTTTGGCGTTTGGGGGGAATGCGCTAACAGACTGTTAGCATCGAGCTCGCTTTTGGGCCGGCAATGGCGGCGTGACGCTAACGCAATTACCAGACCCAATCGGCCAGCAGCGCCAGCGACAGGGCCACGCCGACATAATGGTTGCTGTAAAAGCGCGAACGCGGATTGTCCGGCTGGGCGGGATCGACGGTCCAGACCTGCCAGGCCAGCAGCGCCACCGCCGCCAGCGACAGCACAGCAAAGATCAGACCGCCGCCGACCAGCACCAGTGCCGCCGCCCAGAGCATATAGGCGGCGAGATAGAGCACGGCGACGACGGGGCGAACCTGCTCGCCGAAGAGCCGGGCGGTCGACTTGACGCCGATCAGCGCGTCGTCCTCGATATCCTGCAGCGCGTAGAGCGTATCATAGCCGATGACCCAGAGGATGGTGCCGGCATAAAGCAGCACCGGCGCCCAGCTCAGACTCCCGGTCTGGGAGCTCCAGCCGACCAGGGCACCATAGGAAAAGGCGAGGCCGAGAAAGGCCTGGGGCCACCAGGTGATGCGCTTCATAAAGGGATAGATGGCCACCAGCACCAGCGAGGCCACTGCGGCCCAGACGGTGAAGCGGTTGAACTGGAACAGGACGGCCGAGGCCAGCAGGGCCTGGGCGACCATGAAATAGAGCGCGTCGCGGGCGGTGACCTGGCCGGAGGGAATCGGGCGCGAACGGGTGCGGGCCACCTTGTCATCGATGTCGCGATCGACAATGTCGTTGAAGGTGCAGCCGGCGCCGCGCATCAGCACCGCGCCCACCAGCATCAGCAGGGCGGCGGGAAAGTCGAAGCCGCGCTCGGGCACGGCAATGGCGGCCAGCGCCAGGCCCCAGATACAGGGCCAGAACAACAGCCAGAAGCCGATCGGCCGGTCCCAGCGGGCCAGGCGGGCATAGGGCTTGAGCCAATCGGGTGCATGGCGATCGACCCAGTTGTCGGCCTGCGCATCGGCCACAGTACTGGGCTGGTTGGCATCGGACATGGGGACTGCTCCTTGGCGCAAGCTCCCCGCCAAGTGGGGAGAATCTTGAGGTCACTGATTAGCAGAGATTCTCGACGAGGCAGAAATTGCACGGTGGAAAGATGACAATGGGGTCGGCGCGATGGTATCAGCGGCCCATGCCCCGCACCCATGCCACCCTGCCCCGCCTTTATGTCGATGCCGATCTTGCTGCCGGGCGCGCGCTGACCCTGGGCAAGGAGCAGTCGCTCTACCTGGCGGCCGTGCTGCGCAAGAGCGTGGGCGACGCGGTGGTGCTGTTCAATGGCCGAGACGGCGCCTGGCGCTGCGTGCTGACGGCCGACTCGAAAAAATCCGTCCAGCTCGATCTGGTCGAACAGATAGCCGCACAGAGCCCGGTATCGGACCTCTGGTATGGCTTTGCCCCGCTCAAGAGCGAGCGGCTCGATTATGTGATCCAGAAGGCCGTCGAAATGGGCGCGGGCACCATCCAGCCCGTCATTACCCAGCGGACCCAGGTCAGCCGGCTCAAGCATGAGCGGCTCGTCGCCAATGCTGTGGAGGCAGCCGAGCAGTGCGAAGTGCTGAGCGTGCCGGTGGTGGCGCCGGAAGTGACGCTGGAAAAGCTGCTCGACGGCTGGCCGGAAGGTCGAGTGCTGGTCGTGGCCGACGAAGCGGCGGAATCGGCCTCGCCGGTCGAGACGCTCGCCGCCCTCAAGGGACGGCCGATCGGCCTCTTGATCGGACCGGAAGGTGGTTTTTCGGACGAGGAACGCAGCAAATTGCTGGCGCTGCCTTTTGTCGTGCCGATCAGCCTGGGGCCGCGCATCCTGCGCGCCGATACGGCGGCGGTGGCAGGGCTGGCGGTGATTCAGGCAATCATCGGTGATTGGCGATAAAAGGCGATTGCTTTCGGCTTGCGCAACGTTATGTTCCGGCCAACATTGACCCCCCTCTCCATCCGAGGACTCCGCATGGCCGGCGCCGATATCGATAGCCCTCTGATTGACTCGCGTGCCGACCTGATCGAGGCGATGGCGCGCGGGTGCAAACCCGAGAGCGAGTGGCGCATCGGCACCGAGCACGAAAAGCACGTGTTCCACACCAATCCGCTGCGCCCAGTGGCCTATGACGGCCCCAATGGCATTCGCGCCCTGCTCGAGGGCGTGCAGGCCGAGACCGGCTGGCATCCATTCTACGATGGCGACAATGTCATCGGCCTGCGCAATGACGCCGAAGCCGGCGGCATTTCGCTCGAGCCCGGCGGGCAGTTCGAACTGTCCGGCGCGCCGCAGCCAGACATGCATGCCAGCGCGGCCGAACTGGCCGAGCATATGCGGATCGCCAAGCAGGTCGCCGGCCCGCTCGACATCAATTTCCTCGGGCTTGGCGTCACGCCGCTCTGGAGCGTCGACGAGATCCCGGCGATGCCCAAGTCGCGCTATGGCATCATGAAGCCCTATATGGAAAAGGTCGGCACGCTCGGGACGTCGATGATGTTCCGCTCCTGCACCGTGCAGGCGAACCTGGATTTTGCCAGCGAAGCCGACATGGTCAAAAAGCTGCGCGTTGCCGTGGCACTGCAGCCGATCGCCACCGCCCTGTTTGCCAATTCGCCCTTCGTGGACGGCAAGGAAAGCGGCTATCTCAGCTTCCGCAGCCATATCTGGCTCAATACCGATGATGCGCGCACCGGCATGCTGCCCTTCGCCTTCGACGAGGGCTTCGGCTTCGAGCAATATGCCGATTATGCGCTCGACGTGCCGATGTATTTCGTTATCCGCGACGGCGCCTATGTCAACGTGGCCGGCGAGAGCTTCCGCGCCTTCCTGCGTGGCGAGCTGCCGCAATTGCCGGGCGACAAGCCCACCATCAAGGATTGGGAAGATCACCTCTCAACCATCTTCCCCGAAGTGCGGCTCAAGCAGTTCCTGGAAATGCGCGGCGCCGACATGGGCGACGAAAAGTCGGTCACGGCGCTCTCGGCCTTCTGGACTGGCCTGCTCTATGACAGCGTGTCGCTCGAGGCGGCCTATGAGATGATAATGCCCTGGACCCAGGACGAGCGCGAGGACATGCGCCGCGAAGTACCGCGTCTGGGCATGGAAACGCCGGTCGGCCGCACCAATGTCTATGATTTCGCGGCGCAGGCGGTCGGCATTGCCGAGGCGGGCCTCGTCCGTCGCAACCGGCTGAACGCAGCCGGGCAGGACGAGACCATCCATATGGCGCCGCTGGAAGAAACCATCCGCCTGGCCAAGACCCCGGCCGAACGCTGGCTGGAGAAATTCCGCGGCGAATGGGCGGGCGATCTCAACCGGATTTTTGTCGACGCCCGGATGTAGGTCCCAGCGGTCCGACCACCTAGGAATGGAGGCTGATGATGCAAATTCCGCCGTTGCCCTTTACCGTAACCGACTGGGCGGCAATGCCCAGCACCGACCACCCGGGCGAAACCGGCATGGCGACATGGCGTACCCTGACCGTCGGCGACATCCGCATCAGGCAGGTGGAATATTCGGCCGGATACCTCGCGGACCATTGGTGTGATCGCGGGCATATCCTCTATGTCCTGGAGGGCGAGCTGGTGTCCGAGCTGCGCGATGGTCGCAGCACGGTGATGACGGCCGGCATGAGCTATCAGGTGTCCGATTTCGGCGATGCCGCGCACCGCTCCTCCACCCAAAAGGGTGCCAAGCTGTTCATAGTGGACTGAACCGCGCATCGAGGCCAGGCCGACTTCCATCTAGGCCTTGCCTCTCCCGCGCCCTTCGTGCATCACCCCGGCAACAGGTGCGGAGGCAGGTGCATGCGGGTTCTGGTGATTGGTTCGGGTGGCCGCGAGCATGCGCTGGCGTGGAAAATCGCCCAGTCGCCCAAGCTGAGCAGACTGTTCGTTGCCCCCGGCAATGGCGGCACCGGCACGGTGGCGGAGAACGTCGCGCTGGATATAACCGACCACGCGGCCGTGGTGGCCTTCTGCCAGAGTGCAGAAATCGACTTGGTCGTGGTCGGCCCCGATGCGCAGGTGGTGGCAGGAATGGGCGACGATTTGCGCGCTGCCGGCATAACCTGCTTCTGCCCCTCCAAGGCCGCGGGGCAGCTGGAAGGCTCCAAGGGCTTTACCAAGGCGCTGTGCGACGAGATGGGCATTCCCACCGCCGCCTATGGCCGCTTTGACAATGAGGCGGCGGCTTTGGCCTATCTCTACACACGGGGCGCGCCGATCGTCATCAAGGCCGACGGCCTGGCCGCCGGCAAGGGCGTCACCGTGGCGATGAGCGTCGAGGAAGCCGAGGCGGCGATCATCGACTGCTTTGCCGGGGCCTTTGGCGCGTCCGGCGCGGAGGTGGTGATCGAGGAATTCATGATGGGCGAGGAGGTCAGCCTCTTCGTGCTGTGCGACGGCACCGACATCCTGCCGCTGACCACGGCGCAGGATCACAAGCGCGCCTTTGACGGCGATACCGGCCCCAATACCGGCGGCATGGGTGCCTATTCGCCGGCCCCGGTGATGACGCCCGAGATCTATCAGGAAACGCTCGAACGGGTGATCTGGCCGACCGTGCGGGGCCTGGCCGCGCGCGGCACCCCCTATCAGGGCGTGCTCTATGCCGGGCTGATGCTGACCGAGACCGGGCCGCGGCTGGTGGAATACAATGCCCGCTTCGGCGACCCGGAAACCCAGGTCATGGTGATGCGGCTCGACAGCGACCTGCTGGACCTGCTGCATGCCACCGCCACCGGCACGCTGGCAGGGCATGAAGTGGCCTGGAAAGACCAGTTTGCCCTGACGGTAATCATGGCGACAAAGGGTTATCCCGGCAGCTATGGCAAGGGTTCGGAAATCACAGGCGCCGACGCCGTCAACTCAGAGACGCTGCAGGTTTTCCATGCGGGAACGCGGCGCGAGGGCGGGCGTCTGCTGGCCGACGGCGGTCGCGTGCTCAACGTGACCGCGCTGGGAGCCAGTGCGCGGGAGGCGCAGCAGCGTGCCTATGCCGGGGTGCACAGCATTGGCTGGCCGGAGGGCTTCTGCCGCCGCGATATCGGCTGGCGCGAACTGGCCCGCAGCGTCTGAACCTTTCCTCAACCTCAGGAGTTTAGTGTCACGCCAGGCAGTCTCTTGCCAGGCGCCGTCGCACCGTCCGCCGACCCCGCAGCACAGCGCGGCAAGGCCCTCGCCGACCGCCTGCGCAATGTGGGCAAGGAGCGGCAGGATGAGCACGATTTCTGGTCCGAGAATTGGCGTGGCTCTGGGCGGCGGCTCGGCCCGTGGCCTGACGCATATCCCCTATATCGAAGCCATGGACGAGCTGGGGCTCAGACCCTCGGTGATTTCGGGCACCTCGATCGGCGCGCTGATCGGAGCCGGCTGGGCCGCCGGCATGACCGGGGCGGAGTTGCGTGAGCATTCCTATGCGGTGCTCGGCACGATGCGGACGATCGCCACCAAACTCTGGGCCATCCAGCTGCGCGGCCTGGGCGGCATTCTCAAGAACGGCATCTCCATGCAGCTCGATGCTTCCAGCATCGTCGACAGCTTCATTCCCGACGGGTTCCCGCTCGAATTCAAGGATCTCAAGATCCCGCTCTATGTGGTGGCGACCGATTTCCAGAGCTGGCATCAGGTGGTGTTCAATAGCGGGGCGCTGCGACCGGCCATTGCCGGCTCGATCGCCATTCCCAGCCTGTTCAAGCCGGTGACCTATGCCAACCATATCCTGGTCGATGGCGGCGTGGTCAATCCGCTGCCGCTCGACCAGGCCGATATCGGCACCGATTTCCTCATCGGCATCGACGTCAATGGCGACCCTTCCGAAGGCATAGCCAAGACCGACCACAAGGCGCTCGACCTGTGGTTCGGTTCGGCGCAGATCATGATGCACTCGCTGACGGCCCATATGATGGCGGCCTATCCGCCCGACATCTATATCAGGCCGCATGTCGCCAATTTCGGGGCGCTGGAATTCTGGCGCGTGCGCGAAATCGTCTCCCACGCCGAAGCCGAGAAGGATCGCTTCAAACGCATCCTGGCGCAGAAGATCGAGGACTATATCCAGGGCCGCCTGCCCGCCGTGGGCAGCCCGGCCGGACGCCGCAGCGGCGCCGCGAAATAATTGCCGAAGCGGTCGAAACCTGCTCCCCCTCATCCGTCATGGTGCTGAAGCAGCGATCGGGCTGCGGAACGGGGACGACAATGGTACTGGCTGGCTGGATTTTGAGCGGATTGCTGATCGTGTTCATTCTGGGGGCCTCGGTGGCGCCCAAACTGCTGGGGCTGCAGGCGGCGATCGATCCGCTCACCGTGGTGGGCTGGCCGCTCAAATACATGATACTGATCGGGAGCATCGAGCTGGCCTGCATGCTGCTCTATGCCTTTCCGCGCACAGCCCTGCTCGGCGCGGTGCTGATGACGGGCCTGCTGGCGGCGGCGCTGGCGGCCAATCTGCGGGTGGACAATCCGCTCTGGAGCCATACGCTGTTCAGCGTGTATTTCGGCGTGGCCATGTGGGCGGCGCTGTGGCTGCGCGAGCCGAAAATCCGGGATGTGTTTCCGCTTACCTAGCGTCGGCCGAGGCGAGGCTCAGGCGGCGCGCTCGGACTGCATGGCGGCCAGATCGGCCGACAGCTGACAATGCAGGCCATCGGGATGGAATTCGAGGACGACACTGGCCGGGGCGCCCGGCAGGCCGGCCCGGATCAGCCTCGTACCGAAACCCTTGCTGACCGGTTCGACCACAGGGGGGCCCCCCTCCTCGCGCCAGCGCAGCACGAAGCTGGGCTGGCCATCGATGTCCTCGATGCCCCAGTCGACGCGGACCACGCCATCGGGCGCAGAGAGCGCGCCATATTTGGTGGCATTGGTGCCCAGCTCGTGCAGGATCATCGATAGCGACAGTGCCGGGCGAGAGGCCAGCTTGACCGGCGGACCATCGACCAGGAAGCGGGACTGCAGCTGATCGCCATGCAGGTCGACCACCTTGCGCACGATCTCCTGCACGCCAGCCTGTCCCACCATGCCCAGGATCACCATGTCCTGCGCCTCGGCCAGCACGGTGATCCGGTCGGTGATCGCCTTGGCGATGGTGGGCAGGTCGGACTGGCTGCGCATGGACTGGGTGACAATGGCCTGGACGATCGACAGCTGATTCTTCAGGCGATGGCCGATTTCGTGCGACAGCACCTGCTGCTCGCGCTCGCTCTGGGCCAGCGTCAGGTTGGACTGCTGCAGGGATTTGGCCAGATCTGACATGGATTCGCGCTCCGCCTGCAGGTGCTGGGCGGTCACGGTGACGCCGTGGATGATGAAGATATCGACGGTGACGATAAAGGCGTAAAAGCCCAGCGCCGTCAGGGCGCCCGGATTGAGATCGAGGGAATAGGCCGGCGCTATGAAGAAGAACCAGGCGGCCAGGCCACACAGGATTGCCGAGACGATGCCCGGCCAGAGCCCGGCCAGCAGCGTCGTGACGATCACCGCCGGAAAGAAGGTCAGATAGGGAAAGCCCGGCGGCAGCGCGTCATTGATGGCGTAGCGCAAGACCAGGGCCAGGACAAACAGGCCCAAAGCGAGCGACCAACGGAATTGCGGCGAGCGCTCGCGGGTGACGATACGCTGCAGTGCTGCCGTAAAACTGCCTTGGTCGCTCAAGCATCACCTCGCAGGGCTCAATTTCGTTTCACCCATGGCAGGCTAAATCCCGGCGAGCAACAGCATTAACGTGATTGGTACGGCTTCGATCCACGGCCTGGATCATTTCCGGGTCAGCGCTGGCGCAGGCCGCGGAAGAAATCCTTGAGCAGGGACTCCGCCCGTTCGGCTCCAATGCCGGAAATGACCTCGGGCTGGTGATGGCAGCTGGGCTGCTGAAACAGCCGCACGCCATTGTCGACGGCGCCGGCCTTGGGATCCTCGGCCGCAAAGTAGACCCGGCGCAGCCTTGTATGGGCAATGGCGCCGGCGCACATGGCGCAGGGCTCGAGCGTCACATAGAGATCGCAGCCATCGAGCCTGCCGGTGCCGCGCCTGGCCAAAGCCGCGCGCATGGCCAGCAGTTCGGCATGGGCGGTGGGGTCGTTGAGGGCCTGCATGCGGTTGCGCTCGGCGGCCAGCACGACACCGCCTTCCATGATCACCGCGCCGACCGGGGCCTCGCCCAGGGCAGCGGCCTCCTCGGCCAGCGCCAGAGCGTGGTTCATCGGTGTGCTGAAAGGGCTCGACATGGCGTGGTGATAGCGGCCGGGGGCAAATTGCACAAGCGGGTCGGAAAGCCCGGCCGAACCGCCTATATTGGCGCCTCAGGAGAATCGCCCTTGCCCATCCGCCAGCTACCCGAAGACCTGATCAACCGCATCGCTGCCGGCGAGGTGGTGGAGCGGCCCGCCAGCGTGGTCAAGGAACTGGTGGAGAATGCCATCGATGCCGGCGCCAGCCGCATCGTGGTGACCACGGCAGGGGGCGGCAAGACCCTGCTGCGCATCGAGGATGACGGGCACGGCATGGATGCCGCCGACCTGGTGCTGTCGGTGGAGCGGCACGCGACCTCCAAGCTGAGCACCGACGATCTCGACGATATCCGCAGCCTGGGCTTTCGCGGGGAGGCCCTGGCCTCGATCGGCTCCGTCGCCGAACTGAGCATCGCCTCGCGCCCGGCCGACGCCGAGAGCGGCCTGCGCATCGACGTGCGCAATGGGGTGCGCTCGGGGCCGGTGCCGCAGGCGCTCAACCGGGGCACGGTGGTGGAGGTCAGAAACCTCTTTGCCAATGTCCCTGCCCGGCTCAAATTCCTCAAGACCGACCGCGGCGAGGCGGGTGCCATCACCGATGTGCTCAAGCGCCTCGCCATGGCCAATCCGGGCGTGCATTTCGTGCTCAATGGCAGCGATCGCAGCAGCGCCAACTGGCCGGCGGTGGATGGCATGGGCGCGCTGCCCGCCCGGCTGGCGCAGGTGATTGGCGATGATTTCGCGCAGAATGCAGTGACGCTGGGGCACAGCCGGCATGGCGTGGTGGTGGCGGGCCTGGCGGGCCTGCCCACCTATACGCGGGCCAATAGCCTCAGCCAGTTCTTCTTCGTCAATGGCCGCTCGGTACGCGACAAGGTGCTGGTGGGCGCGGTGCGCGCGGCCTATGCCGATTATATCTTCCGCGACCGCTTTCCCGTGGTGGCGCTCTATGTGGCCATCGATCCGGCAGAGGTTGACGTCAATGTGCACCCGGCCAAGGCCGAATTGCGCTTCCGCGATGGCGGGGCGGTGCGCAGCGCCGTGATCCGGGCGATCGGCGAGGCGCTGGCCGCAGCCGGCTTCAAGGCCTCGAGCAGCGTGGCTCACGATGTGCTGGGGGCGTTTACCGCGCCTGGCCAGCAACCTGCCACGACGCCGCAGGCGCCGACCGGTTCCGCGTCCGCCTTTCCCTATCGTTCGGCCCAGCCCTTGCCCTTTGCCGGCTATGAACGGGTTACCGGCACCGGCCGCAGCAACACGTTCTCGCCGAGTTACGGCCAGGGCGGGCTCGACGGGCTCAACGAGCCGAGCGCCCGGGTCGAGGCCGAAGCCGACGCCGCTCTGATCGACTATCCGCTGGGCTCGGCCCGGGCGCAGATGTTCGACAATTTCATTATTGCCCAGAATGGAGAGGGCCTGCTGCTGGTGGACCAGCACGCCGCCCATGAGCGGCTGGTCTATGAGCGCTTCAAGGCGCAGCTGGCCAGCGGCCCGGTGCCGAGCCAGGCGCAGCTGATCCCGCTGGTGGTGGAGCTGCCCGAGGAGGATTGCGCCCGGCTCGAAGAGGCCGCTGCCGAACTCGAACGCTTCGGGCTTTATCTCGAACGCTTCGGCCCGCGCGCCATTGCCGTGCGCGAGACGCCAGCGTTACTGGGCAGTTCCGATATCGAGGGCCTGGTGCGCGACGTGGCTGACGGATTGGCCGAATGGGGCACCAGCGCTGCCGTCAGCGACCGGATGGAGGCGATCATCGCCCGCATGGCCTGCCACGGCTCGGTGCGCTCGGGCCGGCGGCTGCGGGTGGACGAAATGAACGCCCTGCTGCGCGACATGGAAGCCACGCCCCATTCCGGCCAGTGCATCCACGGCCGGCCGACCTATGTCGAGCTCAAGCAGAAAGACATCGAGCGGCTGTTCGGGCGGAGTCGGTAGACGTATCACTAAATGATACGTATTCTTGACTTCGACGTTGGTATCACTTAATGATACGGTCGAAAGTTGGCGATGATCGGATCGTTCAAAGGCAAATTTGCCGAGCAGGTATCGCGTGGCAGTTGCCCCAAGGGCTTTGCTCCGGATCTTTTGCGACCTGCGCAACGCAAGTTGGCAGCTTTGATGTCAGCCATGGCGCTTGCCGATCTACGCGTCCCGCCCGGCAATCGGCTGGAAGCGCTGACGGGCAAGAGGGTCGGACAGCATTCGATCCGCATAAGCGAGCAATGGCGTATCTGCTTCCGCTGGGTAGACGGCAGCGCCGAGGATGTCGAAATTGTCGACTACCACTGAAAGGACATGACCATGGCCATCAGGATCACGCCGCCGGTGCATCCGGGCGAATATCTCCGCGCGGAATTACTGGAGCCGCTCAAGCTCACACCCTATGCGCTGGCGGCCCGGCTCGGCGTGCCGCGCACCCGCATCGAGCGACTGGTGCGCGCGGAGACAGGTGTCACGCCCGATACGGCGTTGCGGCTGGGGCGGTTCTTTTCGATGACGCCCGAGTTCTGGATCAACATGCAAGGTCTCTACGACCTGACACTGGCCGAAGCGGCTGCGGACGAGGCCTTGCGGTCCATTGAACCGATGACCCTGCCCGCAGCCTGAGCTTTACTGAAACACGCTGGCGCCCTTGTCGGCGACGCCGACCATGGCGCGGAAGCCGGCGAAGAGTTCGCGGCCCATGCCGAAATGCTGGCTGGTGAGGTCTTCGGTGGCCAAGGGCCGGGCGAAGAATTCGGCTTCGTCGCCAAGGAAGGTCAGCGTGCCCTCATTGGCGTCGAGGCGGATCATGTCGCCATCGCGGATGCGGGCAATGGGGCCGCCATTGACAGCTTCAGGGGTCATGTGGATGGCGGCGGGCACCTTGCCCGAGGCGCCGGACATGCGACCATCGGTGAGCAGCGCCACCTGGAAGCCGCGATCCTGCAGGATGCCCAAAGGCGGCGTCAGCTTGTGCAGTTCGGGCATGCCGAGTGCCTTGGGGCCGGAAAAACGCACCACGGCGATCATGTCGCCATTGAGCTCGCCGGCCTTGAAGGCGACCTGCAGCGCTTCCTGGCCGTGGAACACCTTGGCGGGGGCCTCGATGACGCGGTGCTCGGGCTTGACGGCCGAAACCTTGATCACCGAGCGGCCGAGATTGCCGCTGAGCAGCTTGAGGCCGCCGGTCTCCTGGAAGGGCGTCGCCACCTTGGTCAGCACCTTGGGCAGCGCCGATTCCCTGGGCGAGGCCTCAAAGGCCAGCTTGTCCTCGATGAGCTTGGCTTCCACCGTGTAGTTGGAGAGGCCATTGCCCCAGACCGTCTTGACGTCCTCGTGCAGGTGGCCGCTTGCGAGCAGTTCCTGGATGAGGAAACCCATGCCGCCGGCGGCGTGGAAATGGTTCACGTCGGCCACGCCATTGGGATAGACCCGGGCCAGCAGTGGCGTGGCGTCGCTCAGGTCGCTCATGTCGTCCCAGGTCACCTGCAGGCCGGCTGCGGCCGCGATGGCGATCAGGTGCATGGTGTGGTTGGTCGAGCCGCCGGTGGCGTGCAGGCCGACCAGGCCATTGACGATGGCCTTTTCGTCGACGATGTGGCCGACCGGGGTATAGTTGTTGCCCATGGCACTGAGTGAGAGCGCGCGGATGCTGGCCTCGCGGGTCAGGGCATCACGCAAGGGGGTGCCGGGATTGACGAAGCTGGCGCCCGGCAGGTGCAGGCCCATGATTTCCATGAGCATCTGGTTGGAATTGGCGGTGCCGTAGAAGGTGCAGGTGCCGGCCGAATGATAGGACTTGGACTCGGCCTCGAGCAGTTCGGCGCGGCCGACCTTGCCCTCCATATAGAGCTGGCGGACCTTGGACTTTTCATCGTTGGGCAGGCCGGATGGCATGGGGCCGGCGGGCACGAAGACGGCCGGCAGGTGGCCAAAGGTCAGCGCACCGATCAGCAGGCCAGGAACGATCTTGTCGCAGATGCCCAGATAGACCGCAGCGTCGAACATGTTGTGGCTGAGCGAAATCGCCGTGGCCATGGCGATGACGTCGCGGCTGAACAGGCTCAGGTCCATGCCCGGCTGGCCCTGGGTGACCCCGTCACACATGGCGGGCACGCCGCCGGCAACCTGGGCGGTGGCGCCAATGCTGCGCGCGGCTTCCTTGATGATATCGGGATAGAATTGATAGGGCTGATGGGCGCTCAGCATGTCGTTATAGCTGGTGACGATGCCCAGGTTGAGCGCCTTGCTGCCGGCCAGCTGCGCCTTTTCGGCGGGGGTGCAGGCGGCAAAGGCATGGGCGAGATTGCCGCAGGACAGCACCGTGCGGTTGACCCCGGCCTCGCGGGCGCCTTCGAGACGGTTCAGATAATCGGCGCGACTATCGCGGCTGCGCGCGGCGATGCGATCGGTAACATCCTGGATGGCCTGACGGACAGACATAGGCGAGCTCCTGGTTTAGCTGGAGCCCTTCGTGGCCAGAGCGGTCGATTGGGGAGCGCTGAGGGGACTTAGGGGCACCAGTAGACGTTGACGGCGTGACCGGAGCGCAGGACGGCGCGAATGGGCATGTCCGCGACCGGACCATCCCCCAAAGCAGCGTCCAGCACGGCGGCCTTTTCCTCCCCCTCGATATGAAGGTACAGCCCATCCGCGCGGAGGAGACGCGGCAGGGTAAAGGTGATGCGCGGTTCGCCCGCGCCCGGCGCGCGGATCGCCAGGGTTGGCCCCTCGGCGGTCAACGCTTCATCAAGCGTGTCGCCGCCCGGGAAGAACGAGGCGGTGTGGCCATCATTGCCCATGCCCAGCACGACGGCGGCAAACTGCTCGGGCAGCCCGGCCAGCAGGGTATTGGTGCGGGCGACGGCGGCGGCGTCGGGTTCGTCGCCGCCCGAATAGAGCGGAAAGAAGCGGGCCACGGCAGCCGGGCCCTGCAGCATGCGCTCATTGACCAGCAGCGCATTGGAGCGCTCGCTGGTCTCGTCGACCCAGCGCTCGTCGACCAGGGTGACGATGACCTTGGACCAGTCGATGTCCTTGGTCTTGCCCAGATTGAGGAAGAAGCGGCCCGGGGTGGAGCCGCCGCTGACGGCGATGGCGGCCTCGCCGCGCTCGGCGATCGCGGTGCGAATGCGGTCGGCTACGGCCTCGGCCAGTTCCATGGCCAAAGTGGGCTTGTCGGCAAAGCTGCGGCGCTCAAGCACGGGCTGGGTCATCAGTCTTCGCCCTCATACCAGGTGCGGCCGTCGCGTTCGATCAGGGCATAGGAGCCGCTGGGGCCCCAGGTACCGGCGACATAGGACTGCGGTGGCTCGGACGCGCGCTCCCAGGCCTCGCGGATCGGATCGACCCACTTCCAGGCGGCTTCGAGCTCGTCGCGACGCATGAACAGGGTCTGGCTGCCGCGGATGACGTCGAGCAGCAGGCGCTCATAGGCCTCGGGCGTGCGCTCGGTAAAAGTATCGGCAAAGCTGAGGTTGAGCGGGACTTCGCGCAGGCGCATGCCGCCCGGACCAGGATCCTTGATCATCATCATCATCTTGACGCCCTCGCCGGGCTGCAGGCGGATGATCAGCTTGTTGGCCTTGGGCGCGCCCTCGGCATGATCGAAGATGGAATGGGGGATCGGCTTGAACTGGATGCAGATTTCCGAGACGCGGCTGGCCATGCGCTTGCCGGTGCGGAAATAGAAGGGCACGCCGGCCCAGCGCCAGTTCTCGATCTCGACCTTGAGGGCGACGAAGGTCTCGGTGCGGCTGCCCTTCTTGTCGACGGGCAGCTCGTCCTGGTAACTGGCCACCGAGGTGGTTTCCGAGCTGACGCCCTTGTACTGGCCGCGCACGGTGTTCTTGGCCACGTCGCCATTGGTGATGGGCTTGAGCGAGCGCAGCACCTTGAGCTTTTCGTCGCGCAGCGCATCGGCGTCGTCGCTGGCCGGCGGCTCCATGGCCACCAGGCACAGCAGCTGCAGCATGTGGTTCTGGATCATGTCGCGCAGGGCGCCGCTCTCGTCGTAATAGCCGCGCGTGCCGGCGCCGACACTTTCCGCGACGGTGAGCTGGACATGGTCGATATGGGCGGAGTTCCAGATCGGCTCGAACATGGTATTGGCAAAGCGCAGGGCCAAAAGGTTCTGCACCGTCTCTTTGCCGAGATAGTGGTCGATACGATAGACCTGATCTTCCTTGAAGATCTTGGCCACGCCATCGTTGATTTCCATCGACGAGACCAGGTCATGACCAAGCGGCTTTTCGATCACCACGCGGGAATCGCGCCGATAGACCTTGGTCTTGGACAACTGCTCGGCAATGGGCTCGAACAGGTCGGGCGCCACGGCCAGGTAGAAGGCGCGGATGATCTTGGGATCGTCGCGCAGGGCCTTTTTCAGATCGCCCCAGCCGGCCGGATTGCTGACATCGTTGACGATGTAGGAGAAGATCTTGACGAAGCGGTCGACGGTCCCCTTGTGGTGATATTCCTCCTCGACGAACTCGGTGACGGCCTCGCGCGCCAGTTCCTGGAATTCGGCGTCGCTCAGCTTGGTACGCGACACGCCGATGATGCGGCTGGTCTCGTCGAACTGGCCATCCAGGAAGCGGTGATACAGCGCCGGGATCAGCTTGCGCTTGGTCAGGTCGCCGGTGGCGCCAAAGACCACATAGTCGAAGGGCTGAACGGGAATGATGCGGCTGGACACTGGAATAAGTCCCTGGTTTGTCGGTCGGGTCACGCGAAATTCTGCCTGGCAAGGATCACCGCGCCATGCAGCGGCTCGAAACGCGGCAGCATGACGAAGTCGCCATAGCGCTGCTGCAGGAGGGGGAAGAGCCGCTGGCCGAAGCCGCCGACAATGGCCATGACCCTGGCATTGCGGGCCTTGAACCATTGCACATAGGTTTCGATATAGCCCAGCTGCAGGTCGAGCAGCTTCCGGGCGACCGGATCACCCTGCTCGAGGTGCTCGATGAACAGCGGCATCAGCTTGCCATATTCGGCGGGCGCGCGGCCGATCAGCACGTCGTCGCAGCCCTCCGAGCCGTCACGGCTGATGATCTTGAGGTCCATGTCGGTGGCGAAGGACCAGGTCATGACACCCTGGTTGTTGCCGCCCAGGGCGGCGATGACCGCGCGGGTCAGCGGCGAGGCCGCAACCAGGCCGTCTTCGGCCTCCACCGCATAGCGCACCAGTTCGCGCCCGAGGATGGCGCCGCTCATCTGGTCGCCGATCTGGAAGCCCCAGCCGCCGGCCTGGTGGCGCTGGCCAGCGACCACCGCCAAGGCGGCCGAGCCGGTGCCGACGATGATGACCGCGCCCTCCTCGCCGCCCAGGGCGCCGGCATGGGCAATATCGATATCGTCATAGACCCTGACCCCGGCAAAGGGCCAGGCGCGGGCGGCGAACTCGTCGCGGGCGCTGTCCATGCGGCCACCAGCCATGCCGAAACAGGCATAGGTATTGGCGGTTTCGGCATAGTCGAGGCCGGCCGCGGCAAAGGCGTCCCGCGTGCCGTCGAGAATGGCCTTGTAGGCCGGTTCGCCATCGTCGATCTGCAGGTTGGAGCGGCCATTGCGGACCTCGGCAAGGGTCACCAGATTTTCATCGGCCAGACGCACGCGGCAATTGGTACCGCCGCCATCAACGCCAAGATAGTATCTGGTCACGCTCACAGTCTCCGACTTCAGCAAGGGATTCTAGGGGGTCGTTTCGGCGCGGACCATAGTGCGAAAGCTGCTAAGACGAAAGTAGGATAAGCCACAAAATCGCCCTGCCAAGGGCTCAGGCCGCATGGCTTGCCTGCGCGCGGCAAACGGATGGTTCTGTGCGGGCGATTTTGCTGCAATATCGCGGCGACGAACAGATGGAGGCCGAAGATGACACGACATGTGCTGGTGCTGGGCGGCGCCCGATCGGGCAAGACCGCCTTTGCCGAAAGCCTCGCGCTGCGCAGCGGCAGCACGCCGGTCTATCTGGCGACGGCCGAAGTGCTCGATGGCGAGATGCGCGACCGGGTGGCCAGCCACCAGGCCGGGCGCGCCGGGCAGTTCGCCACCATCGAGGAGCCGCTGGCGCTGTCGCGGACCCTGGTCAAGGCAGCCAAGAGCCATGACGTGATCCTGGTCGATTGCCTGACGCTGTGGATCACCAACCTGCTGATTGCCGGCGAGAATGTCTCCCACCAGGTCGAGCATCTGGGCGAGACGCTGGGCCAGCTGCAGGACAGCCGGATCATCATGGTCAGCAATGAGGTTGGGCTGGGCATCGTGCCGGACAATGCCATGGCGCGCACCTTCCGCGACCTGGCGGGCAGTGCGCATCAGCGGCTGGCCGAGATCTGCGACGACGTCTATTTCGTCATTGCCGGCCTGCCGATGACGCTCAAGGGCGAGCCGCCGATCCCGACAATGGGGCTGACGCAGTAGGAGCCTCAGCCCAGCGCCAGGCCGAGGGCCACGAGCACGCTCACCACCGCCAGCACGGTCAGGGTCATGCGGTAGAGGTCGAGCGCGCGGGCGATGTGATAGGGGCCGAGCACCGACTCGCCCCGGCCCATGGTCGGCAGGTCGATGACCTCGCCGTCATAGCTTCTGGGTCCGCCCAGCGACAGGCCGAGGGCGCCGGCAAAGGCAGCTTCCGGCCAGCCCGAATTGGGCGAGCGGTGCTTGCCCGCGTCACGCCGGGCGGCCTGCCAGGCCTTGCTGGGGCTGGCGCCAGGCACGAAGAAGCAGGCCATGGTGACCAGCATGGCTGTCAGCCTCGCCGGCAGCAGATTGACCAGATCGTCGAGCCGGGCAGCGGCCCAGCCGAAGTCGACATAGCGCTCATTCTTGTGGCCGATCATGGAGTCGGCGGTGTTGATGGCCTTGTAGACGGCGATGCCCGGCAGGCCGAGCAGGACCAGCCAGAACCAGGGGGCCACCACGCCGTCGGAGGTGCTTTCGGCCAGGGTTTCGATGGCGGCGCGGGAAACGCCGGCGGTATCGAGGTGCTGGGGATCGCGGCCGACAATGTGGCTGACCGCTTCGCGCCCGGCTTCAAGCGAGGTCAGCAACGCATCGGCCACCGCCTGCACGGCGCGGCCGAGTTCCTTTTGCGCCAGAAAGGCCGTGGCCAGCGCGGCTTCAAGCACAAAGCCGAGGGGAATGAGGCGCAGGATCTGCTGAGTGACGACCGCGATCACCAGAGTCAGGCCGGTCAGCAGCAGCATCGCCACCACGCCGCGCAGCCGGCGCTGCTGTGGGGTCTGCACGGCCCGGTAGAGGCGCGCCTCCAGCCAGCTGAGCAGGTTGCCCATCCACATCACCGGATGGCCGATGCGGGCGAGGATAGAGGGAGGATAACCCAGCCAGCGTTCGAGTAGCAGCGCGAGGGGAGCGATAAAGGCGTGCATCACGGTAACCTGACCGGTTGGGCGAGCCCGAGCAGGGCGTCGAGATCGAGATGGCGTTCGAGATGGGCGGCGAGAGCGTCGAGCGTTGCTTCGATGCTGGCCTCGTAAGCGAAGTCGGGTGCGGCGACATTGCCCAGGACCGCCCGGCGGAAAGCATCGGCCGCAAACAGGCCATGCAGGTAGGTCCCGGCCACGCGTCCATTGCTACTGACCGCACCCTCATCATGTTCACCAATTCGGGCAAACGGTCGTGAGAGATCCAATCCCATGCTCATGCCCATATGCATGTGGTAGCCGGCAATGGCGGTGCCCGAGGCTAGGTGAATGGCGTGTTCCACGCGCAGCTGCTTGACCGGGGTGAGCACCGTTTCAACGTCCAGCAGACCGAGGCCCTCACTGTTGCCCGGCGCGCCCTCTATCCCCTGCGGATCGGCAATGGAGCGGCCCAGCATCTGGTAGCCGCCGCAGATGCCCAGGATTTTGCCCCCGGCCCGGTGATGGGCGGCGATGTCGATGTCCCAGCCATTGGCGCGCAGGGCGGCCAGGTCGCTGCGCGTGGCCTTGGAGCCGGGCAGGATCACGAGATCGGCATGGCGCGGGAAAGCCTGTCCCGGTTGCACCAGTATCAGATTCACCCCCGGCTCGGCGCGCACCGGATCGAGATCGTCGAAATTGGCGATGCGCGGCAGTTGCGGCACGGCGATGGTGAAGGTGCCCGCTCCCCCGGTGCCGTAGTCGGCCAAAGCCAGCACGTCCTCGGCGGGGAGCCTCGCCGCGTCGGCAAACCAGGGCACGGGGCCAAAGCACGGCATACCGGTGCGGGCGGCAATGAATGCTATCCCCGCAGCAAACAGGGTCGGATCACCCTGAAACTTGTTGATCAGGCTGGCGCGGATCAGGCCGGCATCGGCTGGATCGATCACCGCGAAGGTGCCGACCACCGAGGCGATGACGCCGCCGCGATTGATGTCCCCCACCAGCACGACCGGCACGCCGCCGGCCTGGGCAAAACCGAAATTGGCAATGTCATTGGCGCGCAGATTGACCTCGGAGGCGCTGCCGGCGCCCTCGACGATGACGATATCCACGTCGGAAGCCAGCTCATGGAAGGCGGCCAGCACTTCAGGCAGCAGCGCGCCGCGCTCGGCCCAGTAGGACCGCGCGGTCATCGAGGCGCGGCGCTGGCCGCGCACCACGACCTGGGCGCCGGTTTCCTGCTCGGGCTTGAGCAGGACCGGGTTCATGGCGGTAAGCGGTTCGCGGCGGGCGGCCCGGGCCTGCAGGGCCTGGGCCCGACCGATCTCGCCGCCATCCATGGTGACGGCGGCATTGTTGCTCATGTTCTGCGGCTTGAACGGCGCGACCCTGAGCCCGCGATTGGCCAGCGCGCGGCAGAGGCCGGCAACGATCAGCGACTTGCCGACATCCGACCCGGTGCCCATGAACATCAGCGCTCTGGCCATGTTATCCCCGATCCACCACGTGGGCGTATGATCCCATGACACGACCGATGACGGCGCCCATGGGCGGCATGGCATCGCCGCGGGCATTGGTGGCGGCAAACAAAGGCGGCAGGCGCGACTGTTTGGCGGAGGAATAATGGAATTCGTGACCGTTCAGATGTGATGGCCAGGGCAGATCGCCCGACTGCACCAGGCGGCGGTAGCCAAGAATGCGCTTGGGGCGATCGATGCGGGTGGTGACCGGCAGCAGGCCCGCCATGGCGTGGCTGGTGCCGGCCTTGTCAACCAAGGCCTCGCCCAGCACCATGAAGCCACCGCACTCGCCATAGATCAGCGCGTCGCGGTCGCGGGCGGCCAGCAGGCTGGCCTTGAAATGGGAGGCCGCGGCGAGCGTTGCGCCATGCAGTTCGGGATAGCCACCGGGCAGGAAGACCGCGTCGGCATCGGCGGCGGGACCCTCGTTGGCCAGGGGCGAGAAAAAGCTCAGCGCAGCGCCCATGGCGCGCCAACCATCGAGCAGATGCGGATAGGCAAAGGCGAAGGCATCGTCGCGGGCGATGGCAATGCGCTGGCCAAGCGGGGCTAAGCCCGGGCTCTCGGCTTCGCTGTCGCCCAGCGGGGCAGCGATGGACCGGAAACGGGCGAGATCGACATAGGTGCCGAGCGCCGTGGCCGCCTCGTCGAGAAAGCCGGCAAAGGCACCAACTTCGCCGGGCAGGACCAGGCCGAGATGGCGCTCGGGCAGGACCAGAGCCGGGTTGCGCGGAATGGCGCCGAGGCAGGGAATGCCGGTGGCGGCCAGGGCATCGACCAGCATGCGCTCATGCTTGGTGGAGGCGACGCGGTTGAGGATGACGCCGGCGACGCGGACGCCGACGCGCCAATTGGCAAAGCCGGCCACCAGCGGGGCCACGGACTGGCTCTGGCGGTCGGCATCGACCACCATGACCACGGGCAGCTCGAGCAGTTCGGCCAGATCGGCGGTGGAGCCGAAGCCATCGGCGGCGCCATCAAACAGGCCCATGACGCCCTCGACCAGCAGCAGGTCGGCGCCGGTGGCCTGCATGGCCGCCAGTTGCTTGATGCGGCGGGGCGCCATCGACCAGGGGTCGAGATTGACCGCATCGCGCATGGCGGCGCGGCCGAGAAAGGTGGGGTCGATATAGTCCGGCCCGGTCTTGGCCGGCGCCACGACGACTCCCTCCTGGCGCAGGGCGGCCAGCAGGCCGAGAGTGACCACGGTCTTGCCCGAGCCGGAGCGCGGCGCGGCGATGACGATGCCCTTAGCCAAAGATGTGTCCCCGCATTTCCCCGACATACCAGTCGAGCGAGTCGCGATACTGGCTGACCGGGCCAAGCACGACAATGGCCGGGGTCGGCACGTCGCGCAGGCTGGCCGCCTCGGCCAAGGTGGTTTCGATGACGCTCTGCTGCGGCGTGGCGGCATGGGAGACGATGGCGAGGCGCTCATCGCCGCGGCGACCGGCGGAAAGCAGCTTTTCGGCGATCGAGCCGAGATGCTTGACCGCCATGAACATGACGATGACCGGAGCGGCCTCGGCCACGGCGGGCCAGTTGACGCCATGCGGCACGGCGCCGGTCTCGTCATGGCCGGTAAGGAAGAGCACCGCCTGGTTGGTGTCGCGATGGGTGACCGGAATGCCGGCATAAGCGAGGCCGCCCAGCCCGGCGGAAATGCCCGGCACGATGCGGAAGGGGACACCCGCCGCGGCCAGCGCACCGGCCTCCTCGCCGCCGCGGCCGAACATATAGGGGTCGCCGCCCTTGAGGCGCAGCACGCGCCTTTTGGCCCGAGCCAGGGCGATCAGCTGCAGCGAGATATCGGCCTGTCTGGGCGACGGCTTGCCGCCGCGCTTGCCGGCAAAGATGCGCTCGATATGGGCCGGAGCCATGGAAAGCAGGTCGGGCGAGACCAGCGCATCATGGACGATGACATCGGCCTGGCCGAGGGCGTGATAGGCCAGCAGCGAGACAAGGCCCGGGCCACCGGGGCCAGCGCCAACCAGCCAGACCGTGCCGGGCTGCAGCGGCGGAAAGTCGGCGTGGTCGAGCGCGGCAAAATGGGCCGGCCGACGGGTTTTGCGGATCCAGCCGAACATCAGGGCGTGACCTCTTGAGACGGCCATGGCATGGGGGCACAATGGCGCCGAAGCGAGATCGCAAAAGCATGAACATCCTGATCCTGGGCGGCACGGCTGAGGCGCGCGACCTGGCCAATCGCCTGGTGGCGCTGGGCCATGCCGTCACCAGTTCGCTGGCCGGGCGCACGCAGGCGCCGATCCTGCCCGCGGGCGCGGTGCGTGTCGGTGGCTTTGGCGGCGCCAGTGGGCTGGGTGCCTATCTGCGCAGCACCGGGATTGCGCGGCTGGTGGACGCCACCCATCCCTATGCCGGGACAATTTCCCGCAACGCTGTAGTGGCGGCGCAGGAGAGCGGCGTGCCCCTGGTGCGGCTGATGCGGCCGGCATGGGAGCAGCCCGATGGCGCGGACTGGACCATAGTCGAGAGCGCCGCGGAAGCCGCCACCATGCTGCCCGAGGGCGCCGACGTGCTGCTGACGACGGGTCATACTGGCCTCGATGCATTTTTCGAGCGCAGCGATTGTCGCTTCGTCGTGCGGCTGATCGAGGCCCCGGCCCTGCCCGTGCCAGCGCAGGCGCGGCTGCTGCAGCGTCGCCCGCCCTATGGGCTGGCGGAGGAGATGGACCTGCTTGAGCGCGAGAAGATCACTCATCTGGTCAGCAAGAATTCGGGTGGCGCGCAGACCGTGGCCAAGCTGGAGGCCGCCCGGCGGCTCGGGGTCAAGGTGATCATGATTGCCCGCCCCGCCTATGGACCGGCAATCGAGGTGAGCAGCGCCGAGGACGCCATCACCGCGCTGGAACTGAACGGCTGACCAAAGGCGTCGAGGCTGAAGCCAGGGGCGCAGCGCGCCAGGGCGCAGGTAGCAAAGGCCGACTGGCGCCGGGAGAGATGCAGGGGGCCGGCCAGCGACGCCACGGCTTCAGCAAGGCCGGGACCGGCGCCGCACAGATCATCCTCGTCGAAAAGCCGCAGCGGCACGGCAGAATGCAGGGCCAGCGGCAGCAGCAACGGGCTGGTCTGACGGCGCCTGTGGGTGCCGATGGCGATCAGCTGATCGCCGTCAAGACCGGCTTCGGCCAGGCATGCCTGCAGCAGCGCGATCAGCTCGTCAGCGCTGGCGGCCGAGGCAAAGCCCATGCCCGCGACAATTCTATCTGGTGGGGCAGATGCCCCCGGGCTGGCCGTCATCATCGCCTCTCAAGACAAGAGGCAGGTTCGCTCAAGACCGTTGCAGCTCCGGACTTGGTCCCCGATTTGGGTCGACCGCACCGAACTCTGTTTCAGTTCCGTCAGGGGAACTCTGCGCATCAGGCCGTTCTAGGCGGGCAGAAGCGCTTGGTCAATCAATGGCTTGGCCGATACGGCGTTCAGATCGGAATGCTTCTGAAAATGATTTGCAAATTCAACGACTTGCCTGGCCGGCCCGAGGGGGCTATGGGCTTTTTCCACCTATCGAAAGAGGCAGACCGTGACCATCACCGCCAGACGGACGCTTACCATCGCCGCCGGCAGCCTGTTGATGGGGCTGGTGGTTCTAGGCCTCAAATTCCTCGCCTGGCGCATAACCGGCTCGATTGCGCTCTACTCTGACGCGCTCGAATCAATCGTCAACGTGGTCACCGCCGTGGTGGCGCTGATTGCGGTGTGGCTGGCGCAGAAGCCCGCCGACGCCGCCCTGCCCTATGGCTATCACAAGGCCGAGTATTTCTCGGCGGTGATCGTGGGCGTGATGATCATCGTCGCGGCCATTCTCATTGTGCGGGAGGCGGTGCTGGGCTTTCTGACGCCGGCTCTGCCCGAGGCACCGCTGGAGGGGCTCGCCATCAGCTTGGTCGCCACCGCGATCAACGTGGTCTGGGCCTATGTACTGATCCGTCATGGCCGCAAGGTCGGCTCACCGGCGCTGCAGGCCGATGGCAAGCACCTGATGACCGATGTGGTATCGACGGTCGGTGTGCTGGTGGGGCTGGTGCTGGTTTTTCTAACCGGCTGGGCCGAGCTTGACGCGATCCTGGCGGGGCTGGTGGCGCTCAACATCCTGTGGTCGGGCTGGCATGTCATCCGCGACAGCGTCGGCGGGCTGATGGACGTGGCCGTGCCCAAGGCGATCCAGCACACGATCCGCGAAGTGATTGCCGGCAATGCCGACGGGGCCATCGAGGCGCATGACATCCGCACCCGCCAGGCAGGCAAGATGACCTTTATCGATTTTCACCTCGTCGTTCCGGGCGCCATGAGCGTGGAAGCGGCGCATGCCATTTGCGACACGATCGAAGCCAAGCTGCGCGAGGCGGTGCGCAATGTGCAGATCACCATCCATGTCGAGCCGGAAGAAAAAGCCAAGCATACCGGCATCGTGGTGCTGTAAGGCTTGCCGCCAGTGCGCGAAGACGGCAGAGTCCGCTAATGCGCATCCTTGTTCTCATCATCCTTGCCCTGCTGACCGGCCCCGCCCTGGCGCAGGGCGGCGAGCGCTATGACAATGCGCGCTTCGGCTTTGGCCTCAGCGTGCCGGACGGCTTTGTCGGCCAGGGCGAGAGCGCCAACGGGGATGGGCAGGCATTTGCCGTGCCGGCGCGGGCCATTGCCCTGCAGGTCTGGGGCGGTTTGGTCGCCGACTTCGATGCTGAAGTGGCGACACGCATGGCGCAGGACGCGGCAGAAGGCTGGAACCAGACCTATCAGGCCGTGACGCCGCGCTGGGCCAGTTGGTCAGGCGTGGCGGGCGGGCACATCCGTTACCAGCGCATGATCCTGCTGTGCGACGGGCAGAGCTATGCTGCCTTCCGGGCCGAGTATGGCCCGCGCGACCGGGTCGAGATGGACCCGGTCATCGAGCAGCTGGTGGCGTCGCTGCGCGGGGCGCCCTGCTAGAATTCGATGCCGAGCTGAGCTTTGACGCCCGAGCGGAAGTGGTGCTTGATCTCGGTCATTTCGGTGACCAGGTCGGCAATCTCGATCACCTCGTCCTTGGCATTGCGGCCGGTGACGATGACATGGGTATCGGCCGGCTTGTTACGCAGGAATTCCACCACTTCCTCGATCGGCAGATAGTCGTAGCGCAGCACGATGTTGAGCTCGTCGAGCAGCACCATCTTGTAGCTGGGGTCCGAGATCAGGCTCTTGGCCTGTTCCCAGGCCTTGCGGGCGGCAGCAAGGTCGCGCTGGCGGTCAGCCACGTCCCAGGTGAAGCCTTCACCCATGGCGTTGATGGTCACGAGGTCCGGGAACTTCATGAGCACGTCGCGCTCGCCGGTTTCCCAGACGCCCTTGACGAACTGGACGACCCCGACCTTGAAGCCATGACCCAAGGCCCTGAAAACCATGCCGAAAGCGGCGGTAGACTTGCCCTTGCCCTTGCCGGTATGGACGATCAAAAGGCCCTTTTCCTGGGTTTTCGTCGCCAGAATCTTGTTTCTGGCCTCGCGCTTTTTCTTCATTTTTTCAGCGTGATAGGCATCGCGCTCGGCCTCGGTCATGAGGTCGGTCTTCTTGGCGGGCTTTTGCGGGGATAGATCTGTCATGGGGTGTCCTCGAGCAGGGCATAGGCCGCGTTGGAGCGGGGGGACCAGAGGCCGCGCTGGCGGGCCTCGTTGAATTTGGCGATGAGTTCGTCATAGCCATAGCGGTTGGCGCTCTGGATGAAGTCTCGCGTGGCGTCGTCCTCGACAAAGGCCTCGAAGGCCAGGTCGAAGTGATGCGTCTTGACCGCGCCGGTGGTGGCGGCGAAGGCGAACATGAAATCGACCGTGGCGATGATCTCGAAGGCGCCGCGATAGCCGTGGCGCTTGACGCCGTTGAGCCATTTCGGATTGACCACGCGGGAGCGCATGACGTGGCTGATCTCTTCCTCGAGGGTGCGGATAAGCGGCCGCTCGGGGCGGGAATGGTCGTTGTGATAGGCGGCCGGCTTGAGCCCGGTCAGGCTCTCGGCGGCCGCGGAGAGGCCGCCCTCGAACTGGTAGTAATTGTCTGAGTCGAGCAGGTCATGCTCGCGATTGTCCTGGTTGTGGACCACCGCGTCGATATCGGAGAGGCGGGCGGCGAAGCGGGCGCGTTCAGGGGTGCCGGATGCCTGGGCACCATAGGCATATTGGCCCCAATCGAGGGCCTGATTGGCAAGATCGGCCTTGCTGGTCCAGTTGCCCGTGTCGATCAGCGCATTGAGGCCGGCGCCGTAAGTGCCTGGCTTGGAACCAAAGATCCGGTGGCCGGCGGCAAGTCCGGCCTCGGTTTGTGACTGGCCCTGGGCCATGAGGCCGAGCGCGTCGGTGCGCATGCGGGCGGCGATGGGATTGTCATCGGTCGGCTCGTCGAGGGCGCCGATGGCGCGGATGGCGCGGTCGAACAGGGCAATCTGGGCCGGGAAGGCATCGCGGAAAAAGCCGGAAATGCGCAGGGTGACGTCGACGCGCGGGCGGCCGAGCCTGGGCAGCGGAATGATCTCGTAGCCCGAAACGCGCAGCGAGCCGGGATCCCAGGTGGGACGGGCGCCGATCAGGGCCAGGGCCTGGGCGATATCGTCGCCGCCGGTGCGCATATTGGCGGTGCCCCAGACCGACAGAGCGACCGAACGCAGGGCATGGCCATGATCCTGAAAGTGGCGCAGGACCAGGCTTTCCGCCGATTTCTGGCCGAGCTGCCAGGCGGTGGGGGTGGGGACGGCGCGGTTGTCGAGCGAGAAGAAATTGCGGCCGGTCGGCAGGACATCGAGGCGGCCGCGCGAGGGGGCGCCGGAGGGGCCAGGGGCAATGAACTTGCCATCGAGACCGGCGAGCAGGGCGGCCATTTCGGCGGGGCCGGAGGCAGCCAGGCGGGGGCGGATAAGGGTTTCCACCGTAGCGAGGACAGCTTTGGTGGCGGTCCAGCCGGCAGCGGGGACAGATCGGTGCTCGACCAGGTCGGCGGCGATGGCTTCGAGCTGTTCGACCACATCGCCAAGGCTGCGCGGTGCCGCCATTTGGTCACCAGTATGAACGCATGATGACTGCGGCAGCGCGGGGCCGGACCAGGGATCGCCGAGCTTTGCCGTCAGCGGGTCGATACCCAGCTTGAGATCGTCGGCCAGGGCGCGGATCAAAGAGTTATCCCCGGGCGCGTCACCGCGCGGCACGCGAGCCAAGGCGACGATGAGATCGCGTTCGAGGTCGCCTTGCGGCGACTGGCCGAAAATATGCAGGCCATCGCGGATCTGGGCTTCCTTGAGGTCGCAGAGAAAATTGTCGATCTTGAGCAGCGCCGCGGTCTCGTCCTCGGGCAGGCCGATATCGCGGTCGAGCCGGCTGTCGCGGGTGAAATCGAGAATGCGGCGCCTGAGGTCGGCGAGACGGCGGCGGTCCATGCCGGAAGCGGCGTAGTATTCGTCGAGCAGGGCTTCGAGGTCCTTGAGCGGGCCATAGGTCTCGGCCCGGGTGAGCGGCGGCACGAGATGATCGATTATGACGGCGCCGGTGCGGCGCTTGGCCTGGGTGCCCTCGCCCGGGTCATTGACGATAAAGGGATAGAGATGGGGCAACTGGCCCCAGAGCGCGTCGGGATAGCTCGTGGCGTCGAGCGCCGTGGCCTTGCCGGGCAGCCATTCGAGCGTGCCATGCTTGCCATTGTGGATCAGGGCATGGGCGCCGAACTCGTGGCGCAGCCAGAGATAGGCGGCCAGATAGGCATGCGGCGGCACCAGTGCGGGATCGTGATAGCTCAGCGTTTCGTCGAGCTGATAGCCGCGGGCAGGCTGAATCAGGACGGCCACATTGCCGAAGATGAGCGCCGGGAGATGGAAGGTATCGGTGCGGACGAAGGGATCGCTGGCCGGATCGCCCCAGCGGGCGGTGACGTCGGCCTGGATCTTTTCGGGGAGCGCGGCGAAGAGGGCGGCGTAGCGGGACAGGGTCAGCGTGGCGGGGGAAAAACCGCGCTGCGGCTGGGCATTGGTGGGGCCTGTCTGGAGCAGGTCGATGAGGGCATTGCCAGATGCAATCGCGGGTTCACGCGTGGGGCTCCCCCCTCCACCACGCTTCGCGTGGTCCCCCTCCCCCGCAAGCGGGAGAGGGTCGCCGACTGCGTAGCCGGCGTCCTGGAGCGCATGGAGGATTTTAACTGTGGATTCCGGCGCGTCGTAGCCGACGCCGTTGGCCAGGCGCCCGTCGCGGATGGGGTAGTTGGCGAGGACGAGGGCGATGCGCCGGTCGGGGCGCGGGGTGGCGCGCAGGCGCGACCAGCTGGCGGCCAGGGTCGCGGCGCGGGCAATGCCGGCATGATCGGGCGCGTAGGCGGTGAGCGGGATCTGGCAGCGCTCGTGCCAGACGGCGTTTGCGCGGTGGCCGACGATGAGACCGCCCAGACGACCGTCGATTTCGGGCATGACCAGGAACATCGCCATGTCCTTGGAACTCAGGCCCTGGCTGTCAGCCTGCCACTGCCCCTGCGAGCGGCCCGACTGGATCAGCTGGATGACCGGGGCGTCCGTCGTGGCAAAGGGATTTGCGGCGGGGTCGAGGCCATCAATGCCCAGGGCAAAGCCGGTGAGATTGAGGATCGCGGCGGGGGCGACGGCGCCGAGCACCTGCTGCACGAAGGCAATGCAGGCGGCCTCCTTGAGCGAGGAGACGAGGATGGGCACCGGCGCCAGGCCCTGCGCCTCCAGCGCGGCGATCAACGCCTCGATGGTGGCGGTGCCGGCGCCTTCGAGGGCAGCACGGTAGAAGAGGATCGGGATATGGGCGGGTTTGGCCGGGCGAGAGGCGCCGCACAGGCTGGCACGCATGGCCTCGATGGTCGTGACGCCCTTGCCGGGATACCAGAGGCCGAAGCGGGCGAAGGCGGCGGGGGCGAGTTCGGTGAGGGCAGCGTCCTCCCCCGGCGAGGCCAGTAGATGGAGCGCCCGCAGGATGGTGTCAGCATTATCCGGGCCGCCGGCAATGAAGAGGTGATGCAGGCGGGTCCAGTTGTCGGGGTGGATGGTGGAGCGGGCCTGCAGGATGGGATCGGGATTGGTATCGCCTGGCAGCAGGACGAGCGGGATCTTGCGGTTGGCGCAGAGTGCAGTCAGCTCATCGACGCCATACTGGAAATAGGCGGCGCCGCCGATGAGGCGCAGGACGACGAGACGGGCATGGGCAACCGTCTGCTCGAGCCAGAGATCGACCGAGAGATTGTTGGAAAGCCGCAACGTGTTGGCGAGGCGCAGTTCGTGCTCCCCGGCCCGGTCGGCGGCGGCGGCCAGCATGGACAGCTCGCTATCGGCCGACGAGGCAAAGACCAGCGCGCCGGGGCGCTGGTTGAGGTCGATGGCCTCGCCCTCCTGCTGGATGGCGCCGGCCTGGGCGGAGAGAAGGTGCATCAGCGGCGCTTTCGCAGACGGGGCTCGACCAGGCGATCAAACAGCAGGGTGCAGGCCGGCAAAGCCAGGGCGCCGGCAAGGGCCGAGATCAGATAGAAGGGCAGGCCGAAATAATCGGTAGCCTGCAGTTGCAGCACCACCACAAACATGCCGGCGACGCCGGCCAGCGCGCCCAGGGGGATGGACGCGATATACTGGGCGCGGCGCCCGGCAAAGCGCGTGGCAAACAGCGCAGCACCCGCGCCGGCAATTCCGGACGGAGTGAGGCCGAAGAGATAGCCGATGGCAAGCATCTGCAGCAGTTCGAAGGGCAGCGCGCCGGCTTCGAACTGCCAGCCCGGGACAAGAATGGCGATGATGAAGACCAGTGTGCCCAGCAGCGGGCCGGCCAGCAGTACCGTCAGGAAACGGGCAAGCGGGAAGGCACCGGCACTGGCGGGAGCGGCGGTCATCAGGCCTTCTTGACGAACTCGGTGCGCAGGACCAGGCCCTTGACCTTTTCGGCGTTGCACTCGATTTCGGCGGTATCGCCGGTGAGGCGGATATTCTTGACCAGGGTGCCGCGCTTGAGCGTCACCGAGGTGCCCTTGACCTTGAGGTCCTTGATCAGCGTGACGGCGTCGCCGTCATTGAGCTGGGTGCCGTTGGCGTCCTTGGTGATTTCGGTCATGCGGTGGTCCTTGTCATTGTAGAATTTGGGGGGCTGACGGGGCCGGCATGGTCGGGGAGGCGCATGACGCCTCCCCATTCCGGGCAGCGTCAGGCAGGGTCGAGGGTGAAGACCGCGCGGACAATGCCGTGATCATTGCTGCCAGTGGCCTTGTGATCGAGGTCATTGAGGTGATCGTTGGCAAGGTCCATGCGCTCGAAGGCCCAGATGCGATCGCGTGAATTGTCATAGAACTGCTCGCTGACCAGGATGTGGTCGAGCGATTCACGTTCGTTCTGGAAAATGTGCGTGTAGTAGACGTCGCGCGTGCTGCGATATTGCTGCAGCGTCTGGACCGTATAGAGCGCATCGTCGCCGCCGCCCATGGACTGCCCGAACAGATAGTTCGGCTGGCCGGTGAGCACGTTGGCGGTGTTGGAGAGCGTGGCATCGTTGATGTCGCCGAGCACGACCAGCGGATCGTGATTGCCGCGCAGCCGATCGGTGACCAGCATGCGGAAGGCTGCCGCCTCGGCCGTGCGACGGATAGTGGACAGCGCCGAACCCAGCGCCTTGGCATGGGGGCCGTGCACGGAACGGTCATACCAGGCATTGCTGGAAATCCGGGTCGGCGCCTTGGACTTGAAATGCACGACAAAGACATGGATGGCAGCCTGGCTGGCGACCGGCCGGATGGTGAAGTGCAGGACCGGACGGGAAAAGCCGCGAATCTGGACCAGGATATCGGGCGTCTGCTCGTCGTCGCCCTCGCCCTGCAGCTTGAAATTGTCAGGGAAGCTGGAAATCCATTCGGGCTCGTCCTCCAGGATGTCCTTTCGGACAGCGCCAGCGCAGACGATCCGGCCGCCGTCGTGACCGGGCGGCACAAGCGGACGATGGCTGTCGGCAATGCCGGCCCTTGCCATGAGATCGGCAAGCGCGTCGGCGTGCCAGAGCTCCTGAAAGCCGAAGACATCGGCTCGCATGTCGGTAAGGGACCGGCAGATCCAGGCGATCTTGGCATTGTATTGGTCCGTGGTCCAACCGTCCGCATCCGAGTAGATCGCCTTGCCGGGTAAGTTGAGATTGTAGAGGTTACAGGTAGTGAAACTGAGCAACTGTGCCATTGGGGGCCTCGCGCCTGAGTGTTTCTGCAAAACTGCAGCATACGACTAGCATGCGGGGCCCACGCTTGCATGACGGGGCAATACCGGTCAGGCGGCGATCTTGATGGCCCGTTCAAGACTGGCGGTAATCGCCGCGCGGTCGAGGGGGCTTTCGCCGATAACGACCAAAGCCGTGTCGCGGCTTTCGCCGTCTTTCCAGTTGCGGTCGAAATAGGCGCTGACGCGGGGGCCGACCGCCTGAATGGCGAGGCGGGCATTGGCGCCGGGAATGGCGGCAAAGCCCTTGAGGCGCAGCACGTCATGCTCGCGCATGGTGGTCTCGATGATGGCGAGCAGCTCGTCCTTGCCGGCAATGGATGGCAGGCGGATGGAAAAGCTGTCGAAATCGTCGTGCTCGTGCGTCTGGCCACCGTGCTCGAGCTCGTGATGGCTGGGGCGATTGGCGATGTCGTCTTCACTGCCCATGCCCAGACCGAGCAAAGCGGCGATATCGACATGGCCATTGCTGGCGCGGATGATGCCGACGCCGGGGCGCAGTTCGGCGCGGATATTGGCCTCGACCGTGTCGAGCATGGCGGCGTCGAGCAGGTCGGCCTTGTTGATGACGACCAGATCGGCCACCGACAGCTGATCCTCGAACAGTTCGCCCAGGGGTGTCTCGTGATCGAGCATTTCGTCCTGGCGGCGCTGGGCGTCGACGGCGGCCTCGTCACTGGCGAAGCGGCCTTCGGCCAAAGCGGCGGCGTCGGCCACGGTGACGATGCCGTCAATGGTGACCTGGGCCTTGATCTCGGGCCAGTTGAAGGCGCGGATCAGCGGCTGGGGCAAAGCCAGGCCGGAGGTTTCGATGATGATGTGGTCGAATTTGTCGGGGCGGGCCAGCAAAGCCTGCATGGTGGGGATGAACTCATCGGCGACGGTGCAGCAGATGCAGCCGTTGGAGAGCTCGATCATGTCCTCCTCGCGGCAGGTTTCATCGCCGCAGCCGGCCAGGATGTCCTTGTCGACGCCGAGATCGCCGAACTCGTTGATGATCAGGGCAATGCGCTTGCCCTTGGGGGCATGGGCCAGCAGGTGACGCACAAGCGTGGTCTTGCCGGCGCCGAGAAAGCCGGTGATGACGGTGGTGGGGATCTTGCTCATGCGGACACACCCTCAAGGCGGGTGCGGGGCAGAACGGAATTGGGGCAGCATAGGGTCTGCGTCATGACATCTCCTGGCCGTCCACCCGACGGCACAAAGGGTTAAGGGCTCTGCGCCCGGATGGTGTGATGGCAGGTCTCCTGGCTCGCGGTGATCGCCACTCCCCTCGCCTTCCCGGCAGCATGGCTGCCAGTGGCATGAGAGGGGAATGCACCGCTTACAGTTGCGGGGGCAGCCACGGTCTTGCGCCCTGATGGGTACGTCGCACCGTGTTCCCTTAGTCCAGCGCAGGCGCGTCAAACGCCTGAACCGGGTATCCCTCCGGCACGGGGCCTTCGGGAACCAACACAATCACGGTGTGCCACCAAATGGCGGCAACTGCAATGTCTGGTCGGCCGTTGCACGGAAAACAGGCGGCAGGTCAAGCCCGACGCTGCGGGTGGGGAGAGGATTGAGACGGTTCGGCGGAGCTCGACTCACGGTAGAGCTCGACTGGAATCGATCTCGTGGTGAACGTGCCGGACCACGCTACCATGGCGCCGCCGCAATGCCCGACCTCGTCCTTGGACGGGCTCAGGATGCGGTCTCAAATGCAAGGTGAAAGACAATGAAACCGATCAAGTTCAGCAAGGACGAAACCAAGGCCATTGTCGGCGAGATCAAGGACTATTTCCGCGAGGAACTCGACCAGGAGATCGGCAGCATACCCGCAGAATTGCTGATGGCGTTCTTCGCGGAAAAGATGGGCGCCTATTACTACAATCGCGGGGTCTACGACGCCCAGAGCGCGCTCAAGGAGCGGATGGACAGCCTGCATGACGACCTCTACGGGCTCGAGCAGAAGACCAAGCACACACGCTGAAATTTGCGCTTTCGCCCGGCCGTGACGGGCGCTAGAAAGCGCGGCCTTGCCGGTTTGCCCGGCTTTGTTCAGGAGGAAGCCTTGGGCTTCAATTTTGCCACGCTGGCGCCGATCGGCCTGCTGCTTGCATCCAATGTGTTCATGACCTTTGCCTGGTATGGGCACCTGAAATGGCCGAGCTCGGCGCTGTGGGCCGCGGTGATGATCAGCTGGGGCATCGCCTTTTTCGAATACTGGCTGGCCGTGCCAGCCAACCGGATCGGCTATGGCGTCTATTCGGGGGCCGAGCTCAAGACCATCCAGGAGGTGATCTCGCTGTCGGTCTTCGTGCTGTTTGCGGTGTTCTATCTGGGCGAGAAGCTGACCTGGAACCACGGCATCGGCTTTGGCATGATCGCGCTGGGGGCGTTTTTCATCTTCAAGGGGCCGCTCAAGTAACTGAGGCGTTTCCCGCCCCCACCTAACCTCCCCCTGACGGGGGAGGCATAGGCTGCCGGACGTTAGCCGAGGCAATCGACCAGGCTGGTGGCGAGGCCGCGCAGCAGGGTGGGATAGAGGTCGGGGCCTTCGGTGAGGGCGCCGCCTTCAGGATCGAGCACGCCGGCCTTGGCCGCGGTGCCCTCGATGATGGCCGAAATGATGGTGGGCTCGAAATTGGGCTCGGCAAAGACGCAGGTGGCACCAAGCGTGCCCACCTTGGCCTTGAGTTCGTCGATGCGGGCGGCGCCGGGCGTCACCTCGGGGCTCACCGTGACCGAACCGGCCACGTCGAGGCCGAAGCGGGCCTCGAAATACTGATAGGCATCGTGAAAGACGATGAAGGGCTTGTCGGCGACCGGCGCCATTGTGGTGGTGAGTTCAGCCTGCAGCGCGTCGAGCATGACCAGCTCGGCCTCGGCATTCGCCTCGTAGGCGGCGGCATTGTCCGGGTCGGCTTCGGCCAAGGTGGTGGCAATCTGGGTGACCATCAGCTTGGCATTCTGCGGATCGAGCCAGAAATGCATGTCGCCTTCGCCATGCTCGTCATGCTCGTCATGGTCGGCATGGTCGTGGGCGGCGTGGTCCTCGCCTTCATGCAAATGCGGCTCGAAGGCGCCGCCTTCGCGCACGGGCAGCAGGGTGATGCCGGGGGCATCGGCGAGTTCGACCACTTCGGCATTGGTGGCGAGGGTGTCGAGCGCGTCGGCCAGGAAGAGCTCCAGGCCATGGCCGGTCCAGAAGACGATGTCGGCCGATTCCAGTGCGCCGGCGTCGGAGGGGCGCAGGGCATAGGTATGGGGCGAGGCCGAGCCCTTGACGATGAGGGTGGGTTCGCCCACGCCAGCCATCACCGCGGCCACCAGGGAATGCACGGGCTTGATGGAGGCGACCACATTGGGCGCAGCGATGGCGGTGGAGGAGAGGAGCGCCGTGGCCAGCAGGGTGAGTGGGGCGAGCAGTTTCATCGGCGGAACCTCTTGTCGACGGAATGGGGGAGCGGCATATGTAATGTTATTACGCTTGCGGCAGTGTTATGCTATAACGTATTAACGGACGTCAAGGGGCTGTGGATAGCGCATGGCGACGTTGCGTCCGCGAGCCCCAACAATAGATGGACTGAGTGATGGACGCGCGGGCTGACAAGGAAATCCTGATTACGCTGAGCAATGCCGGCGTGTCGCGTGGCGGTCGCCGGCTGGTGAGCGGGGTCGACATGACCATTGCGCGCGGCGAGATCGTGACGCTGATCGGGCCGAACGGCTCGGGCAAATCGACCACGGCCAAGCTGGCGACCGGGGTGCTCAAGCCCGATACGGGCAGCGTGACGCGGCGGCCGGGGCTGCGCATCGGCTATGTGCCGCAGAAGCTGACGGTGGACTGGACGCTGCCGCTGACGGTAGAGCGGCTGATGACGCTGACCGGGCGGTTTTCGGCCGCCGAGATCGACGCGGCGCTTGACGCGGTGGGGGTGGCGCGGCTGCGCCAGGCGGCGGTGCAGGAGCTGTCGGGCGGGGAATTCCAGCGCGTGCTGTTTGCCCGGGCGATGATCCGCCAGCCGGACCTGCTGGTGCTGGACGAGCCGGTGCAGGGCGTCGACTTTTCCGGCGAAATCGCGCTCTACGACCTGATCCGGCAGATCCGGGACACGACGCATAGCGGCATCCTGATGATCAGCCACGACCTGCATGTGGTGATGGCGGAGACCGATACGGTGATCTGCCTGAATGGCCACGTCTGCTGCACCGGCACGCCCTCGGCGGTCAAGCGCAGCCCGGAATATCTCAAGCTGTTCGGCGCCGAGGCGGCGCGCACGCTGGCGATCTACGAGCACCATCACGACCATGCGCATCACGAGGATGGCTGCGTGATAGGGGCTGACGATGGGCATCATCATGACCATGCGGGGCACGACCATGTTCGGTGACTACTTTTCCCGTGCCCTGATCGCCGGCGTGGGGCTGGCCCTGGTGGCCGGGCCGCTGGGCTGTTTCGTGGTGTGGCGGCGCATGGCCTATTTCGGCGACACCATGGCGCATTCGGCGCTGCTGGGGGTGGCGCTCAGCATCATCCTCTCGATCAACATGACGCTGGGCGTGTTCGCCGTGGCAGCGCTGGTGGCCGGGGCGCTGATCGTGCTGCAGCGGCAGGCGACGCTGTCGACCGATGCGCTGCTGGGCATATTGAGCCATTCGACGCTGGCGGTGGGGCTGGTGCTGGTGGGGTTCCTGACCACGGTGCGCATCGACCTGATGGGCTTCCTGTTCGGCGATATCCTGGCCGTATCGGTGGAAGACATTGTCATCATCTATGGCGGGGGCGTGGCCATCCTGGCCATCCTCATCCTGGCCTGGCGGCCGCTGCTGGCCTCAACGGTCAGCGCCGAACTGGCCGAGGCCGAGGGACTGCGGCCGGAGGCGAGCCGGCTGGTGCTGATGATCCTGATGGCCTCGGTGATCGCCATCGCCATGAAGCTGGTGGGCGTGCTGCTGATCACCTCGCTGCTGATCATTCCGGCGGCCACAGCGCGGCGGCTGAGCGCGACGCCCGAAATGATGGCGGCGGTGGCAGCGGTGCTTGGCGCCATTGCGGTGGTGGGCGGGCTGTTCGGGTCACGAACCTGGGATACCGCGTCCGGGCCCTCTATCGTGGTGATGGCGCTTGTTATATTTCTGGTGTCGCTGACCGTGCCGGTCACGCGGCTGTTCGGGCGGAGAGAACACCATGGCGCATAGTCACGACGTACCAACCGACCTGACGCGCAATCAGGGACTGGTGCTGGGGGCGCTCAACCATTCGGTGGGGCCGCTGAGCGCCTATGACATTCTCGACAAGCTGCGCGGCGACGGGCTGCGGGCGCCGCTGCAGGTCTATCGCGCCCTCGACAAGCTGGTGGAGCGCGGCCTGGCGCATCGGCTGGAATCGCTGAATGCCTTCGTCGCCTGTGCCGACGAACATTGCCACCGCAAGGGGCTGATCGCCTTTGCCATCTGCGCCAATTGCGGCAAGGTCGACGAGTTCGCCGATGCGGTGATCGAAGAGCGCCTGGGCGAATGGGCCGGCGCCAAGGGCTTCAAGGTGGAGCGGACGACGATGGAAATCCGCGGGCAATGCGCGGACTGTGTCGCGGCGGCGGCCTAAACCGGGCCCCTCCACCTGTCTGCCATTCGAGCCTAGCTCTCATGGCCTTGGTCACTCAAATCGCTCCACCGGAGCGATTTGTCGCTTCGGGTCGTTCTCAAGCCCTTCAGGGGGAGGGACAGATCGAGGACGCTAAGCCACTTCCCCAAAGCTCAGGAAATGCACCGCGGCGGAACCGTAGACGCGGCGGTCGTCGAGGGTGAAATCGGCGGGGATGGTGATCTCGGCCATAGCGCTTTCCTCAAAGACCAGGGTGGCGCCGGGGACGAGCCAGCCGCCCTTGGCGAGGCCTTCCAAGGCCAGTTCGCCCAGGCCCTGGCCATAGGGCGGATCGAGGAAGACCAGATCGAACTTGCCGAAGGTGCCGGTGGGCCCCAGATCGACGGCATCGCGGCGCAGCAGCTTGGTGATGCCACCAACACCGAAAGCCTCGATGTGATCGCGGATCAGGCCACGGGCTTCGGCGCCCATATCGACAAAGGTGGCGTGGGCGGCGCCGCGCGACAGGGCCTCAAAGCCCAGGGCACCGGTGCCGGCAAACAGATCAAGCACGCGCAGCCCGTCAAAGACCGGCCCCAGGCGCGAGGCCAGGATGTTGAACATGGATTCGCGGACCCGATCGGCCGTCGGACGGATGGAATCGTCCGACGGGGAGATCAGCTGCTTGCCCTTGAACCTGCCGGCAACAATGCGCATCACGCGATCCTTTCAGAAGCCCTCATGGTGAGCTTGTCGAACCACGAGGGCGTGCCGGGACTGTGCCACGACCTCATGGTTCGACAGGCTCAGGATGAGGGCTGTTGAAACCTCAGACCTGAACCTTATTTGGGGCGACGCGGGGCGCCGGGACGACCACCGCCAGCAGGACGACCAGCACCGCCGGATGGGCGACCACCCGAGGGACGGCCACCGGCGGCAGGACGCCCTGCCCCACCGGCAGGACGGCCACCCGGCTTGCCAAAGCCACCGGGCTTGCCGTAACCGCCCGGCTTTGGACCGCGCTGCGGCGCGGCGCCGTCGCGCTTGGGATAAGGCTTGCCATCGGGACGCATCTTGGGCTTGCCATAGGTCTTGGCTTCGGAGCCGAGATTGTCGCGACCCGGGCGCGAAGCGCGGTCGGGACGGGGCGATGACGCGGGGCGTGGCCGGTCCGAATAGGACGGCCGGTCGGGACGATCGGCATAGACCGGACGATCGCCTTCCGGACGATAGGCACGGACCGGCTTGTCGGAGAAGTTGCGGCCGGGACGCTTGGCTTCGCCGGTGAAGGCGGCGCCAGCGCCGCGCTCATTGTCCGGACGCAGGCGCGGCTCGAAAGCCGGACGCTCGCCGCCGCCGGCATCGCTGCGACGCGGGCCGCGTGGCGTGCCGGTGAACTCGCGATCGCGCGGTGGGCGCGAGCCGCCTTCAGGGCGCGTGCGGGGGGCAAAATTGCCCGGACGGCCGCCAGCGGCATCGTCGCGGCGCGGGCCGCGCGGGGTACCGGTGAAGTCGCGATCACGCGGCGGACGCGCGCCGCCTTCGGGGCGTGTGCGCGGCTCGAAGCTGCGGGTGGGCCGCTCGGCGAAATCGCGGGCGGGACGCTCGGATGACGGACGACCAGCACTCGGACGACCGGCGCCTGGACGGCCGCCGCTGGGACGATCGCCATAGGGCTTGCGATCACCGGCATAAGCGGGCTTGTCACCGTAAGGCTTCTTGCCGGCAAAGGCGGGCTTGTCCCCATAGGGCTTCTTGTCACCGTAAGGCTTTTTGTCGCCATAGGGTTTCTTGTCGCCATAGGGTTTCTTGTCGCCAAAGCTCTTCTTGTCGGCAAAGGGCTTCTTGTCGCCCGGCTTGCCGCCGCCGGCGGCGCGCGGGGGCGCCTTCTTGCCATAGGTGGCAGCGGACTGATCGTCAGGATCGCGCCAGGTCGTGGCCTTGCCGAGGTTCTTTTTCACAAATTCTTCCGGCGCACGGCCGTCCTCATCAAAATGGATATGGCGCGGGGGTGGCGCCTCTTCTTCGTCGCGCGGGTCGAGCCGCTTGCCGGTGGGTTTGCGGGCATCGAAACGACCGGGCCGATCCTGGCGCGGCCGTTCGGCGCGACGCTCTTCCTCGGTCTGTTCGGCGCCATCGGTGAAGCGGAAGCGCTGGCGGGCGATTTCCACGGTATTGGTGCCGCGGCCGGTGAGGCGATCGCGGGTGGGCTTGCCTTCAAGCGCACTGGCCTCGGGCATTTCGCTGTCGAAATCGACGTCGGCCGCATCGGCGAGCTTCTTGCCGAGCTGGTCGCGCAGCATCTTGGCCTTGATGGTCTCGATGCCGCCGACGGGAATGTCGCCGAGCTGGAAGGGACCATAGCTGACGCGGATGAGGCGGTTGACCTCGAGGCCGAGGGCGCCGAGCACGTTCTTGACTTCGCGGTTCTTGCCTTCGCGCAGAGCCAGGACCAGCCAGACATTGGCGCCCTGCTCGCGCTCGAGCGTGGCTTCGATGGCGCCATAGCGGACGCCGTCGATCTCCATGCCGTCCTTGAGCTTGTCGAGGGCGGCCTGGGTGACCGATCCATGGGCGCGCACGCGATAGCGGCGCAGCCAGCCGGTGGCGGGCAGCTCGAGGACGCGCTTGAGGCCACCGTCATTGGTGAGCAGCAGCAGGCCTTCGGTATTGATATCGAGACGGCCCACGGTGACGACACGCGGCAGGCCATGGGTTTCGAGATGCTCGAAAATGGTCTCGCGGCCCTCGGGGTCCTTCTCGGTGACCACGAGGCCAGCAGGCTTGTGATAGAGCCAGACGCGGGTGCCCTGGCGAGCGGCCAGCGGGGCACCGTCGACCATGACCTTGTCGCGGTCGGTGACGTTGAAGGCGGGGGTCATAACCTTCTTGCCGTTGACCACGACGCGACCCTCGGTGATCCACACCTCGGCATCGCGGCGGGAGCAGAGCCCGGAGCGGGCAATGACCTTGGCAAGACGGTCGCCGGTATCGGGCTTGGCGGGGGTGGTGTCGTTCAGTTCGCGCATCGGAGCGGCTTTCATGTCATGCGGGACCCATGGGGGCGGCGCAGAAAGGAGAAAGCGGCCGGATCATCCGGCCGCCTTGCAGCAAGTACAGGGGCGAAACCTGGTAGCGGGCGGGTTTCGCATTCTTTCGTCTTCAGACGCTGTCGACGCCCAGCGGCGGCGGACTACAAGCCCGCCGTGCCGCCCTGGCGCTGCGCATTGCGCACCTCGGCGGGACATTGCGGATCGTTGATCGACACTAAAGCGCCACCGGGCGCCGAGCAGATCAGCTCGACATTGCCGACACTGGTGAAATAATCCTCGGGTGGCATATAGAGCGGCCGCTGGGATTTGTCGACAAGGACGTCGCGGTTGGCGGCGCGCATGCGCGCGGTGAGGCTGCGCGCCTCCTGTTCCGTCAAGGGGCGACCAGCCAGAGAGCGCAGATCGACGACCCGGGCATTGCGCAGGCGCAGGATATCGGCTTCGCTCAGATTACTGACGTCGATCTGGACGGTATCGCTATCCTTGGGCAGTTGGGCGGCGACAACGGTGGTAGTCGGCGCCGGCAGGGCCTGGCCGGATGCCGGCAGCACCAAGGGCGCGCGCGCATGGGTCAGGTCTTCCTTGGGCGCCACGCCGGGGATCAGGCCGAGGCCGTGGGCGGTGGAGTTCATGACCTCGCGCTCGAAGGTACCCACATCGGTCAGCGCATTGGTGCCTTCCACGGTGGTGCAGGCAGCAAGCGCCAGGCCCAGCACGATGGTCAGGGCGACCGAACCGGCCCGCCAGGCAGCACCAAGAGCAGTGTGCTGCCCCGTCATTGCAATACGCATGAAACGTCCTTCAAGATGTCCGCGGCGCTTATAGCGCATCTTGTGCCCTAAGACCAGATTCTGGCAGCAAGGTGTTCGCCGCGGTCAAACCGGGGTTTTCCGAGGCCGGCCGAGGCCGAGCAGATCGGCGATCAGCAGGATGACACCGATGGTGATGGCGACATCGGCAATGTTGAAAATGTAGAAGGACCAGTTGCCCCAGTGCAGGTGGAAGAAATCGGCCACCGCGCCATAGAGCAGGCGATCGAGTGCATTGGACAGGGCGCCGCCGATGCAGAGGGCGAGGCCGACGCGGATCAGCGCGGTTTCGGCGCGGACCCACCAGACCGAGAGCGCGGCTATGGCGACCAGCATGATGACACCCAGGCTCCAGACCGGCAGGCCATCGAGCAGGCCATAGGAGACGCCGGTATTCCACACCAGGACATAATCGAAGAAATCGGTGACGCGGATGATTTCGCCGCCGCGCCAGCCGGTCATGGCGAAGGGGACGAAGCTGGTGAAGACCTCGACACAGGTTGCGGCACCGACGGCGATGCAATCGCTCGAGACGTGGAAGGCCTTGTGGGCCCGATCCAGCCCGAAGGCGAGGATGGCCATGGTCAGGGAAACATAGACGGCGGGGTCGGTCAGCGATTTCAGGTTCACGTCGGGCACCCCTTCCTGGCCTCCCCCTGCAAGGGGGAGGGATCACATCGAGCTTGCGGCACTACAGGCCGGCCGCAGCACGTTCGCGCAGGGCCTGGGCGTCGCGCGGGGAGACGTCGGGATAGTCCGGATCGCTGCCGACTTCGGGCAGCACCTTCCAGGAGCGGGCGCAGCGCTGGCCCTGGGCCAGACCCGGCACCACGGCGATGCCCGCGGCATCGTCGAGGCGGAAGGCATTGGCGGGGCCCTCGCCCGCCGCGACCGTGATAGCCGAGGTGATGGCGATTTCGGCCAGGTCCTGGCCGGCCAGAGCGGTCAGATAGCGCTCATCGGCGATGAAGACGGTGGGCGCGGCTTCAAGCGAGGAGCCGATGGCCTTGTCGCGGCGCTCGATTTCGAGCGAACCGGTAACGACGCGGCGCACGGCGCGGATCAGCTGCCACTTGGCGGCCAGATCATTGTTCAGCCAATCGCCCGGGACCTCGGGGAAGAGGCGCAGATGCACCGAGGAACCGGGGCCGGGATGGCGCTCAAGCCAGACCTCTTCCATGGTGAAGACCAGGATGGGGGCCAGCCAGGCGGTGAGGCAATCGAACAGGTGATTGAGCACGGTCAGCGCCGACTTGCGCTTGAGCGAACTGATCGGCTCGCAATAGAGCGCGTCCTTGCGGATATCGAAGTAGAAGGCGCTGAGCTCGATATTCATGAAGTTGGTCAGCAGGGTGACGATCTTGCGATAGTCATATTCCTTGTAGGCAGTGCGGACCTGGGCATCGAGCTGGGCCAGGCGATGCAGCATGAGCTGCTCGAGCTCGGGCATGTCCCTGGCGTCGACGGCGTCACCGGGCTGGTAATGGGCCAGGTTGCCGAGCAGCCAGCGCAGCGTGTTGCGCAGCTTGCGATAGCTATCGACCGTGGTCTGGATGATCTCCTTGCCCAGGCGCAGATCCTCGGAATAGTCCGAGGAGGCGACCCAGAGGCGCAGGATATCAGCGCCATACTGCTTGATGATGTCCTGCGGGGCGACGGTATTGCCCAGCGACTTGCTCATCTTCTTGCCGTCGCCATCCATGGTGAAGCCATGGGTGAGCACGCTTTCATAGGGGGCGTGGCCATTGGTGGCGCAGCTTTCGAGCAGGCTGGAATGGAACCAGCCGCGATGCTGATCACTGCCTTCGAGATACATCGAGGCGGGGAACTTCAGATGCGGCCATTTCTGCTTGTTGCGCAGCACGAAGGCATGGGTGGAGCCGGAATCGAACCAGACGTCGAGCACGTCGCGGATCATTTCGTAGTCGTCGGCCGCATAGGTGGTGCCGAGGAAGCGCTGGGCGGCGCCATCCTGGTACCAGGCGTCGGCGCCCTCGGCCTCGAAGGCGTCGGCGATGCGGTGATTGACCACCTCGTCCTTGAGGATCTCGTTGCTCGCCTTGTTGACGAAGACGGTGATCGGCACGCCCCAGGCGCGCTGGCGGCTGAGCACCCAATCGGGGCGGTCGGCGATCATGGCGCGGAGGCGGTTCTGCCCGGCAGCGGGATAGAATTTGGTGGCATCGATGGCGTTGAGGGCGCGATGGCGCAGGGTATCGCCGGGCGCACCCATGATGTCGCGGTCCATATAGACGAACCATTGCGGGGTATTGCGGAAGATCACCGGCTTCTTGGAGCGCCAGGAATGGGGGTAGGAGTGCTTGACGCGGCCGCGGGCGACCATGGCATGGCGTTCGGCGAGCGCAGCGATGACGCGGTTATTGGCGTCGCCCTTCTTGCCATTGTCGTCGATGACGCGGGCGGGGCCGCCTTCGGCATCGGGGCCGAGACCGGGGGCGTCGGCGGTGTAGAAGCCATCGTCGCCGACGACATAGGGGACCTCGGAGGAGATGCCCTTGTCGGCCAGCAGGCGCGTCGAATTCATCCAGATCTCGAAATCGTCGAGGCCATGGCCGGGCGCGGTGTGGACGAAGCCGGTGCCGGCATCATCGGTGACGTGGTCGCCATCGAGCAGGGGCACATCGAACTGATAGCCGCCGCCGAGGCCGCGCAGCGGGTGGTGGCACAGCAGGCTGGCGAGGGGGCCAACTTCGGTATCGAGGCGGCGATAGGCGGCAACCTTGGCCTTGGCGAAAACTTCGGCAGCCAGATTGTCGGCCAGCACATAGCGCTCGCCAACCCTGGCCCAGTTATCTGCCGGCGCGTCGGTGATCTCGAACAGGCTATAGGCGATCTTTGACGAGAAGCTGATGGCCCGGTTGGCCGGGATCGTCCAGGGCGTGGTCGTCCAGATCACGACCGAGGCGCCAGCCAGTTCGCCAAGAGCGCCGGCCCCCAGGGACTCGAACTGGCCATTGCCGCCCACGCGCTTGGCCTGCCGGGCTGCCACCGGGAACTTCACCCAGATGGTGTCGCTCTCGTAGTCGGCATATTCGATTTCGGCTTCGGCCAGAGCGGTGCGCTCGACGACGGACCACATGACGGGCTTGGAACCGCGATAGAGCTGGCCGGTGGTGGCCACCTGCATCAGCTCGCGGGCAATCTGGGCCTCGGCGTCAAAGCTCATGGTCAGGTAGGGATTGTCCCACTCGCCCAGGATGCCCAGGCGCTTGAATTCCTCGCGCTGCACATCGACCCACTGCTCGGCAAAGGTGCGGCATTCCTGGCGGAATTCGACAATGGGGACGTCGTTCTTGTCCTTGCCCTTGGCGCGGTACTGTTCCTCGATCTTCCACTCGATGGGCAGGCCGTGGCAGTCCCAGCCGGGCACATAGGCCGAGTTGAAGCCGAGCATCTGCATGGAGCGGCTCACCAGATCCTTGAGCGTCTTGTTGAGCGCGTGGCCGATATGGATATTGCCATTGGCGTAGGGAGGGCCGTCATGGATGGTAAAGAGCGGCCGATCCTTGGCCTGCTCGCGCTGCAGCGCGTAGATATCCATGTCTTCCCAGCGCTTGAGCCAGTCGGGCTCGCGCTGCGGCAGGCCGGCACGCATGGGGAACTCGGTCTGCGGCAGGAAAAGGGTGGCCGAATAGTCGGTTTCGGCGGCGCCTGTGACGGTATCGGTCATGGGAAACGGCAATCATGCTGGAGATTTTGGCTGCCTTTTAGCAAGGCAGGGCCCACGGGGCAAAGGCTGATTTGGGACAGCGGGCGGCAGCGGCAATCAGCCAAAGAAGCCCAGTTTGCTGTCAAGCGCGCCCAGGGGACGCGCGGTGCTAATCAGCGCCCGCGCCTTGCGGCTGTCGCGGTCCATGGCGGCGATCAGCTCATCGAGCCCGGAGAAGACCTCCTGGCCGCGGATATGGCCGATCAGGGCGACGGCAATGGTCTGGCCATAGATGTCGGCATCGAAATCAAAGAGATGGGTCTCGAAGGGCGGGCGCTGGTTGTTGAACATGGGCTTGCCGAAGGCGGCGACGCCATCGAGCAGGCGCCCGCCCACCCTGGCGCGCACGGCATAGACGCCTTGGGCCAGCTGGAAGCCGGCATGGGTGATGGTATTGGCGGTGGGATAGCCCAGCTCCCTGCCCCGCTGATCGCCCTTGACCACGCAGCCATCGAAAAACCAGTGATAGCCGAGCAGGCGGTTGGCGGCGGTGACGGCGCCTTCCGAGAGGGCAGCGCGGATGCGCGAGGAGGAAATCACCTCGTCGCCCTCATCCATCAGGTCGAGCGTTTCCACGGCAAAGCCCTGGGCGTCGCCGGCTGATTTGAGGAAGGCCGGCGTGCCGCGGCGCTGGCGGCCGAAGTGGAAATCGGCGCCGACGATGACGCCGGTGACGCCGAGCGCCTCGACGAGGAAGCGGGAGACGAAGTCCTCGGCCTCGATCTGGGAAAAGGCGCGGTCGAAATCAAGGATGGTGATGGCATCGAGCCCGAGCGCCTCGGCCAGGCGCGCCTTGGCGTCGCCATCGGTGAGCCGGAACATGAAGGGCGCCGGCGCGAAGACGTCGCGCGGATGGGGCTCGAAGGTCAGCACCATGGCCGGGACGCCGGCGGCATCGGCGCGCGCCTTGAGCGTGGACAGCACCATCTGGTGGCCGCGATGCACGCCGTCAAAATTGCCAATGGCGACGTAGGCGCCGCGCAGGGAGGCGGGCACGGCATCGAGGTTGGACAGCCGGACGAAAGCGCTCATGCCTGTTACCAGGCCAGGCGCGGCAGGAAGCCCGCCATGCGGGCGCCGCTGGGCGCCACCAGATCAAGGATGGCCTGCGGATCGGGCTTGCCGAAGGCATCGAGTTCGGCGGCATGGATGGAGCCGGTGACAAAGAGCAGATCGAGGCCGAACTGGGCAGCGCCGGTGGCATCGGTGCGCACGCTGTCGCCAATGGCCAGCACGCGGGCCTTGTCGAGCGGCCTGCCGGCGGCAGCCTCGGCCATGCGGAAGGCCTCTTCATAGATCGGGCGATAGGGCTTGCCGGCCATCAGCACCATGCCGCCCATGGCAGCGTAGAGATCGCCCAGGGCACCGCCGCAATAGATGATCTTGTCGCCATGTTCGACGACGCGATCGGGATTGGCGCAGATCATGGGCAACCTGCGCTCCAGCCAGTGCCGGGCGCGCTCGCGGTACATTTCGGGAGTATCGTCATCGCTGTCGAGATCGGTGACCACCACGGCCTGGGCCTCGTCAGCCGTGCCGCGCCGCACATTGAGTCCTTCGTAAAGCGCATCATCCTCGGTGGGCGGGCCGACATGGTGGATGGTCTTGCCGGCATATTTGGCGATCATGACGCGCGTGGCATCGCCCGAAGAGACGATGGCGTCATAGGCATCACGGGTGACGCCGAGACGATCGAGCATGTCGATCAGCGGGGCCGAGGGACGCGGGGCATTGGTGATGAATACCACCTTGCCGCCCGCCTGGCGAAACCGGACCAGTGCATCGACGGCCGGCGGAAAGGCCGCCACGCCGTTGTGCACCACGCCCCAGACGTCGCTCAGCACGGCATCATAGCGGCCGGCAAGATCGGCAAGGCCGGAGATCGAGGGGAGCGGGCTGGTCATCGCGACTTTCCGATGCGGACAGGATGAGCGTTCTATGTGGCAGCTTGGGGGTGCGGATCAAGGGGAAAGACGCCGGTGGATGGCTGCCGTGCATCTGCCGGGAGCTGGAGCGACCGGGCGATCACCGCCGCGGTCGCCCGCGGACCGGCCATGTCGGTGACGATCAGGTCACTGAACGGCCGGCTGGCATAGCCCTCTTCATGCATCTGGCGGGTGCGCTCGACCTCGCCGGGCGACAGCGGCCGGTTGCCGCGATCGATGAAGGCAATGGCGGGCGGCGGCGCCAGCGTGACGACGCGCAAAGCTGCGCCCCGGGCAGCGGCCGCGATCAGCAAGCGGTGATAATCGGCGTCGCGCAATGGCACAGCGACGACGACGATGCTGGCCAGGGTGGTGGCAATCAACTGCTCAATGCGGACGAAGGACGCCTCGAATCGCTGTTCGAGCGGCGCGTTGTCGGGGGCATCATGATCATCGCCATCGATGAATGCGGCGCCGTCGAGCAGGTCCGCGAGTGCCTGGCCCGTTGTCGTCTTGCCGGCATTGATCGGTCCGTTGAGCACCAGGACGAGCACGACCGGCTAAAGCTCGGCGCGGCGCAGCAGGGGGCGCGTGGGGCGGCTGGGTTCCACGACAAGATCGGGACGCACCGGACCGGGCGGGGCGATGTAGGGCCCCTGCACCAGGGTAATGCCATCCTCGAGCAGTTCGATGATCTGGCGCTCGCTGGCAATGCCGGTGGCCAGCAGCAGGACATCAAAGCGCGCGACATAATTGGCAATGTCGGCGGCGTGAAAATCGGTGAAGTTCTCGGGGGCCTCGATGAAGCGGGCTGCGTCGATGCGCAGCGAGCGCACATTGCGCCCGGCCAGATCGCCGACATCGACCCGCAGCGAGCGCACATTGAGGATGGAGAAGCCGGCCCCCTTGCGGGAGATGGCGTCGGTTACGGCGCGTTCGGGGGTGGTGAGGCCCTGCCAATCGGTTTCGCTGATGGCAAAGATCATGCCCTCGGCAATCAGCCGGTTGGCCTCGAGCGAGGCGAGCAACTGCTCGGAGGCGGCGGCATCGCTCAGGGTGGCGCGCGACAGCGGAATATAGAGCTTGATGGGCTGCCCGCCTGCGCGCGCACGACGCCCAATGGTAATGGCCTCGACCAGGCCCACGCCTTCGATATGGCGCATGACGTCGGGGCCGCCGCGGCGCGGCATGAAATCGACGCTGTCGGCGAGCTCGCCATCTTCGAGCCGCAGCCGGGGGACCAGGTCATAGCCCTGCGGCCGGCGCTGCGGCAGCGTGACGACGGGCTGAATATGATAGACGAGGCGGTTTTCATTGAGCGCCTGGCGCACCATTTCGACCGGAATGGTGGGCTCGGGTTCGCGCGCCGGCGGCAGGGGCGCCTGAGGCGTCTGGGTGGCGGCAATCATGCGGTCGCGGGCGGCGGGCTGGGGCTTGGCCACCCGCTCCTCGATTTCGGCGACGGCCTCGGCAACCTGGCGGATCACCGTGCCGAGCACGGAGATATCGGCTTCAACGCCCTCAAGGCGCTGCTCGGCATTGACGTCGGCCATGGCATTGATGCGCTGCCCCAGTACGGCGCCGGCCTGGGCATCGGTGGCGAGCAGACGGGACAGGTCCTCGATGGCGCGTTCAAGGCGGTTTTCCGCGCGCTGGCGCAGGGAGCGCTCGAGCAGCACGACGCAGACACAGCCGAAGACTATGGCGGCAAGGATGGCCTCTGCGGGCGTGAACGTCAGCCCGAAATACGCCGTGGCACCGACGCCGGCCGCAGCAAGGGCAATGAACGTGTAGACCAGTGCCTGCACGGGCAAACCTATAAACCCACTTCAAGTGCCGGGATTCGGCATCCCCTCTTAACACCGTGCACCGGGCTGCAAAAGCCGCAGGCCGGCTCTTCCAAGGCTAATTGCGCGTCCTCAGGTGGAAAACAGTTTCCAGGCCCGCGAGAAGAAGCGCTGGAACAGCACCAGCTGGGCGGCGCCATTGGCGGCGGCCGAGGCACCCAGGTGACCCATTTCCACCGGCGGATGATCAGCGGTGAGGGTTGGCAGGGTAGCCAGGTGATGCTGCACGCGCTCCAGCAGCCGCTCGACGATGGGACGCGGCATGACGCCGTCGATGATCGACTTGTCCAGCTCGAGCACGGCATGGGTATTGACGATGGCATTGGCCAGCGCCAGCCCCGCGCTGTCGAGCCACTGGGTCACCACCGGCTCCATCGCGTTCCAATCCCAGTTGAACGGGCTGCCGCCGGGCACGGCCATGCCAGCCGCGGTCAGCTGGGCCTGCAGGGCAGTGATCGAGGCCACCAGATGGACGAAGGTGGGCTTGCCCTGGGCGTCGGCAATCAGCATCGAGCCCAGATTGGCGGCATGGCCATTGCCTTCCCAGAGCTCGCCATTGGCGACCAGGCCGGCGCCGACAAAGGTGCCGATCTGGAAATAGGCAAAGCCCTGAGGCCGCGGGGAGGTCTGGGCAATGACTTCGGCCCAGCAGGCGGCATTGCCATCGTTGAACCATTGCACGGGCAGGCCGGTATCGGCGGCGATGCGCGCGACCAGATCAATCTCGCCCCACAGGGCCGCCTGGTCGTCAGGCGCCTGCACCAGGCCAATATTGCGCCCGATCTTGGAGGGCGTCGCCAGGCCAATGCCGGCCAGCCGCGCCCGCTGCAGATCGGTAAGGCCCGACTTGATGGTGGCCACTTCGGCGGCGATATCGGCAAAGATGGTGCGGGCATCCGGCCAGAGGTAGCTGCGGCGGACGCTGGCCAGGGTCTTGCCGGACATTTCGAGGACCAGCACCTCATAGTGGCGCCAACCGATTTCAATGCCGATGGAGACGGCGCCCTGCGGATTGAGGAAGAGCGGGGTGGCCGGCTGGCCGCGCCGGCCGCGCAGCACATCGCCGCGCATGACCAGGCCGCGCGACTCGAGTTCGGCAATGATGCGGGAGGTGGTCTGGGGGCCGAGCCCCGACAGCCGGGCGACATCGGCGTTGGAAGCGCCCGGATTCACCGTAATCAGGGTCAGCACGGCCCGCTCATTGGTGATGCGCACACCAGACTGAGCAACGCCGCGAGACAATGGATTGAATTCGGCCGTCTCGGAATTCTTTTGCATGGCGTGACTTAACCGACTGGCGTGACTGCAATCAAGTCCAATGCAGTATTGATTGTCGCGAATGCGGAACGGAAAATTTACCCTGTTGGGAAACAATCGGTTCACACCCGGCGGAACCGCGATGGCGGTCACACATCCGGCAAGCACCCAATGAAGACGTGAGGACCGGGCCGCATGGCGATGCAGAATCGAAGCGATGGCGACCCGAGCGGCCGGCTATTGCTGATCGACCGGGACCAGGCACAGGCCCAACTGGTGGCGCAGGCCCTGGCGCAATGCCTCGACCAGGCCGCCGCCATCACGGTCGTTTCGGGCGGCAAACGGGCTGCCGAGCTGCTGCGCGACACCGAATTCGACATCATCCTGGCCGATCTTTCCAGCCTGGGTGACCTGGCCAGCCATAGCGACGAGGCCGTGCTGCGGCTGGTGCGGCTGGCGGACGGGGCGCTGCTGGTGGCGCTCTCGGACGGGGTTTCGGTGTCGGCCGCCGTGGGCGCGATGCGGGCCGGGGCACATGATTATGTCGCCAAGCCGATCAACGGGCCGACCATGGCGGCGCGAATCGGGGAGCTGGCGCAGCGGCATGGCAAGTGCCGGTCGCTGGGAATAGAGGGACGCAGCCCAGCCGGTCCCAGCGATTTTGCCGGTTTCATCGGCGCGTCCAGCGCCATGCAGTTTGTCTATGAGCAGATCGGCCGCATCGCGGCCTCGTCGGCGCCGGTCTTCATCACCGGGGAAAGCGGCACCGGCAAGGAGGTGTGCGCCGAGGCGCTGCATGCCAAGGGACAGCGGGCCGGCAAAAGGCTGGTAGCGATCAACTGCGCCGCCATTCCGCGCGACCTGATGGAAAGCGAACTGTTCGGCGTGGCGCGCGGCGCCTTTACCGGCGCGCATGAAGACCGCAAGGGCGCAGCCGAGCTGGCCGATGGCGGTACGCTGTTTCTCGACGAGATCGGGGAAATGGACCTGTCGCTGCAGAGCAAACTGCTGCGCTTCCTGCAAACCGGCACGCTCAGCCGCGTTGGCGACGGGGCGGTGCGGCGGGTCGATGTGCGGGTGATCTGCGCCACCAATCGCAACCCGATGCAGCTGATCGCGGAAAGGAAATTCCGCGAGGACCTGTTCTACCGGCTGCATGTGCTGCCCATCCACCTGCCCCCGCTGCGGCAGCGCCCCAGCGACATCATGGTGCTGGCCCGGCATTTCCTGACGCGCTATGCCGCCGAGGAACGCAAGAGCTTTGGCGACTTTTCGAGCGAGGTCGCCAGCCAGCTGTCGGCGGCCGAATGGAAGGGCAATGTGCGCCAGCTGCAGAACCTGGTGCGGCGCCTGGTGGTGATGTTCGATGGCGGGGACATTACCGCCGCCATGCTGAGCGCAGCCGATATCGAGACGCGGGGGCTGCCGACACCCCAGGAGACGCCGTCGCGCGGCGAGCGGCGGGCCGCCATCCTGCCGATGTGGCAGCAGGAACAGCGCATCATCGAGGACGCCATTGCCAGCTTTGGCGGCAATGTGTCGCTGGCCGCGGCGGCGCTCGAAATCAGCCCGTCGACGATCTATCGCAAGCGGCAGGGCTGGGCGGAACTGGGCAAGACCGGCTGATCCTGCAGCTGCATGCCCCGACCGCGTGGTTCGACAGGCTCACCATGCTGTCCCAGTCGCATCAGGGCGTGCTGGCTTCGCGGGCCTTGATGCGATCGAGGCCGAGATAGTGTTCGCGCAGGATGACGGCGATGCCGGAGGCGACGATGATCAACGCGCCCCTCAGCATGGCCAGGGTGGGCACTTCGGCAAAGACCACCAGGCCGATGATGATGGTCAGGATCAGCGAGACATATTCAAACGGGGCAATGACCGACATGTCGGCATAGCGGTAGCATGAGGTCAGCAGCAGCTGGCCGATGCCTCCGGCAAAGCCGGCGCAGACCAGCAGTACGGCCTGCTGCGGCGTCGGCCACTGCCAGCCGAGCGGCAGGGTGAGCAGCGAGAGCAGGCTGGCGCAGACAAAGAAATAGATGACGATGGTTTCGGTGCGCTCGGTCTGCACCAGCTTGCGCACCTGCATCATGGCAAAGGCCGACATGACCGCCGCGCCCAAAGCGGCGATGGCGCCGACGGTTTCGGTATTGCCCAGCGGCGTGCCGCCGGAAAACAGGGTGAGCCGCGGCCAGAGGATGATCACCACGCCGAGCATGCCGATCAGCACGGCAGACCAGCGGAACAGGTGCACCCGCTCCTTGAGCAGCAGCGCGCTGAACACCACGATGAGCAGCGGCGATGCATAGCCGATGGCGGTGGTTTCCGGCAGCGGCAGGCGCGTCAGGGCGAAAAAGCCCAGGCCCATGGACGTGACGCCGATGAAGGAGCGGACCACGTGGCCCATGGGATTGGCGGTGACCAGCGCGGTGCGCAGCTGGCGCTTGAACGTCAGATAGACGACCACGGGCACGATGGCAAAGAAGCAGCGGAAAAAGACCAGTTCACCGGCCGGGATCGTCTCGGTGGCCTTGAGCAGCGTGGCCATGACGACAAAGCAGCAGACCGAGAGCACCTTGAGGGTGATGCCGCGCAACGGACCCGCCGCGACGAGCGCAGTACGGGTCGGCGTGGCGGGGGCGGAAGGGGGCACGACGGGCTCGTGGCTCGGAAAGCGGCAGGAAGACAGTGCCCGGCGCAGCAGAGGCTGGCGCGCCGGGTAGGGAAATCAGCGCAAGATCAGCTCTTGGCGGATTCCAGCTTTTCCTTGGCGATGCGGGCGGTCGTGAAAGCCTTGCTTTCGGGACCTACGGCACTGCCGGTCTTGACCACCTTGCCGGTGGCGTCGTGAAGTTCCCAGTGCCAGTTGGCATTGGGGCCGCTGCCGCCCTTGAGGCGCAGCTTGATCTGAAGTGTGTTGTCCTGGGTCATGGGTGCCTTATGCCGCAGCTTGGCGCGGGGTGGAAGGGGCTGGATGAAAAAGATGCTCTCGCCCGGGGCTCCTGCCCCGCTGCCGCGGCTATACTTTTGAATAGCGGATCTCGATGCGGTCGCCCCAGAAGGCCAGCATGTCGGCAATGGGGGCAACCAGCGGGCACGGATCGGGATAGTACCAGACCTGGTCGGTGCCGGTGGCGGTGAGCGTCTTGATGGTGCAGTACCAAGCCTCGCCCTTGTAGGGGCAATGGGTACGGGTGTCGCTTTCCTCGAGAATGCCCGGCTGGATATCGGCGCGGGGAAAATAAACCCGCAGCGGCGAGCCGGGTTCGTCGAGCTCGAGCGCGTTCACGGAACTGGCGATCTCGGCCCCGTCAAAGAGCACGTGGACACGGCCAGTGGCCGGGGAGATCTTGATATCCTTGTCGAGACATTGCCGTGTCATGATGTCCTGCCATATTGAGTATGAAAGCGTGCATCCTATCAACGCGCGAGCACAAAGTCAGTTCACCCGCGCTTGACTCCGACAGGGCCCAATCCTATATCCGCAGCACCTGTTAGCACTCTCGTGTTGTGAGTGCTAACAGCTGAAAAATTGCATTCGAAATGCTGCTATAGGAGCAAGTCATGAGCTTCCGTCCCCTGCACGACCGCGTGGTCGTCCGCCGCCTCGATGGCGAAGAAAAGACCAAAGGCGGGATCATCATCCCCGACACCGCCAAGGAAAAGCCCAGCGAAGGCGTGATCGTCGCCGTGGGCCCCGGCGCCCGTGACGAAAGCGGCGCGCGCGTCGTTCCCGACGTCAAGGCCGGCGACCGCGTGCTGTTCGGCAAGTGGAGCGGCACCGAGGTCAAGGTCGACGGCGAAGAGCTGCTGATCATGAAGGAAAGCGACATCATGGGCATCGTCGAGGGCTAAGCGCCTTCAACGTCCCTTTCGTCCTCAACCATTTCAAGGAGCGCCTCACATGGCTGCCAAAGAAGTAAAGTTCTCTACTGACGCACGCGACAAGATGCTGCGCGGCGTCAATATCCTGGCCAATGCGGTCAAGGTGACGCTGGGCCCCAAGGGCCGCAACGTCGTTATCGAAAAGTCGTTCGGTGCCCCACGCATCACCAAGGACGGCGTGACCGTCGCCAAGGAAATCGAACTGGAAGACCGCTTCGAGAACCTGGGCGCACAGCTGCTGCGTTCGGTCGCCTCCAAGACCAATGACATTGCCGGCGACGGCACCACCACTGCGACCGTGCTCGGTCAGGCCATCGTTGTCGAAGGCGTCAAGGCTGTTGCCGCCGGCTTCAACCCGATGGACCTCAAGCGCGGTATCGACATGGCTGTCGAAGAAGTCGTGGCTTCGCTGAAGGCCGCTTCGTCCAAGATCAAGTCGTCGAGCGAAGTTGCCCAGGTCGGCACCATTTCGGCCAATGGCGAAACCGCTATCGGCGAGATGATTGCCGAAGCCATGCAGAAGGTCGGCAACGAGGGTGTCATCACCGTCGAAGAAGCCAAGACCGCCGAGACCGAACTCGAAGTCGTGGAAGGCATGCAGTTCGATCGTGGGTACCTCTCGCCCTACTTCGTGACCAATGCCGAGAAGATGACTGCGGTTCTCGAAGATCCCGTCATCCTGCTGCACGAAAAGAAGCTCAGCAACCTGCAGGCCATGCTGCCGATCCTCGAAGCAGTCGTGCAGAGCCAGCGCCCGCTGCTGATCATTGCCGAAGACATCGACGGCGAAGCCCTGGCGACCCTGGTCGTCAACCGTCTGCGTGGCGGCCTCAAGGTTGCTGCCGTCAAGGCGCCTGGCTTCGGCGATCGCCGCAAGGCAATGCTCGAAGACATCGCCATCCTGACCGGTGGCCAGGTGATCTCGGAAGATCTCGGCATCAAGCTCGAGAACGTGACCATCGACATGCTGGGCACTGCCAAGCGCGTGGAAATCACCAAGGAAACCACCACCATCGTTGATGGCGCTGGCACCAAGGAAGACATCCAGGGCCGCGTTGGCCAGATCAAGGCGCAGATCGAAGAGACCACTTCGGACTACGACAAGGAAAAGCTGCAGGAACGTCTGGCCAAGCTGGCCGGTGGCGTTGCCGTGATCAAGGTCGGCGGCTCGACGGAAGTCGAAGTCAAGGAGCGCAAGGACCGCGTCGACGACGCGCTGAACGCAACCCGCGCTGCCGTTGAAGAAGGCATCGTTGCCGGTGGTGGCGTCGCGCTGCTGCGGGCTTCGAGCGCCATGAAGGTCAAGGGCGCCAATGCCGATCAGGACGCTGGCATTGCCATCGTCAAGCGCGCGCTGCAGGAGCCTGTCCGCACGATCGCCAACAATGCCGGTGCCGAAGGCTCCGTGGTTGTCGGCAAGATCCTCGAGAACAGCTCGATCACGTTCGGCTACAATGCAGCAACGGGCGAGTATGGCGATCTGGTCGAACTCGGCGTCATCGATCCGGTGAAGGTGGTTCGCACCGCCCTGCAGGACGCAGCTTCGGTTGCCTCGCTGCTGATCACCACGGAAGCCCTCATCGTCGAGGCTCCCAAGGATGCGGCTCCCCAGATGGGCGGCGGCGGCGGTGGCGGCATGGGCGGCATGGGTGGCATGGACTTCTAGTCCAGCCTCTCCACACAGTTTGGAGTTCGTTACTTCCCAGTCACGAACTCCATGGAAAAGGCGCGGTGGCAACATCGCGCCTTTTTCTTGTCCCGGGGGCGGCCAACCTTGCCAAATCATTAAACTTGCTGCGGCGCGGGCTGGCAGGCCGAATGCTAAGACCGGGTTAACCATGTTGCGCACTCTGTTGTGATGGCCGAGTTCCCTCGGCTGCAACCGCCAAGGAGTGGAATGTCAACAACCAGCGGCATTGGCGCCCAGTCAGCCTCCCAGCTGATGCGCCCTGCCTTCAAGCCACCAAGCTTTGCCAGCCTGGACAGCAATGGCGACAACAGCCTGACGCTGGACGAGATCAAGCTCAACGCGCCCAAGGACGCGTCGAGCGCCAAAGTCGACAAGAGGGCAGAAGCCCTGTTTTCCGCCATGGATGGCGATGGTGACGGCAGCGTCACCAGCAGCGAAAAAGATACCTTCGACACGAAGATGGCCGAGCAGCGCCAGTCGATGGCATTCATGACCCAGCAGCTGGCCGGGCCAAGCAATGCCGACATCTTCGCGGCGACCGACAGCGATGGCGACGGCGCGGTAACCCTGGCCGAACTGGGCGATGACGAGGGCGCCAGCGCCATCAGCAAGGAAAGTCTGCAGAAGCTGTTCGACATGATCGACGGCAATGGCGACGGCTCGATCACGGAGACGGAGAGTTCGAGCTTCCTCGACGCGGTCAAGACCGCGCTGCAGGACAGCGCCAGCAGCCAGCAGGCTTCCGGCCCACCGCCAGGCGGTCCGCCGCCCGGAGGTCCGCCACCGGCCTCGGACGACGCGGAAGAGGACGACACGACAACCAGCGCCAGTCTGCTGGCAACGGCGCAGAATGCCTACAAGGCCAGCCAGCAGCAGACGCTGCTCGAGCAGCTGGCCGCCGTCTTCAGCGCAGCGGCATAAGTCTGGCGGGGGCGCCTGCGCCCCTGCCCCATTGCGGACGTTGTCTGGTGCAATCGGTGTCGCAGACTGCGCCCGCGGCCAACATGGCCAATTCAAAGGACTAGAGGAATGCGACCACCAAGACGAACCGGCAGCGCGATGGACCAGGCGGAAGCGGCGTTCAAGGCAGCCACCAGCAAGCCGGTGGCTGCCGCGCCCAAGCCCAAGGCCATTCCGGAAGGCAAGGACATGGTGACGCTGCGGCTGGACCGGGCGGTGCTGGAGCACTTCCAGGAGGACGGCCCGGGCTGGCAGGAGCGCATCAATGCCGCTTTGCGCGCGTCGGCCGGGCTCGATGCCGAATAGGCCAACCCGGCTTTAGCGGAAGACCAGCAGCCGCAGGGCCAGCGCGATCGAGACCACGACGACCAGGGGCCGGATCAGCTTGGCGCCGAAGCGAATGCCGGTGCGGGCGCCGATATAGCCGCCCAGCAGCTGGCCCACGCACATGGCAAGGGCGGCCGGCCAGACCACATCACCCGCGGCAATGAAGATCGTCAACGCCGCCAGATTGGAAACGACGTTGAGGACCTTGGTATTGCCCGAGGCGCGGGTGAGACCGAGCCCGAACAGCATGACAAAGCCGATGGTGAAAAACGAGCCAGTGCCCGGGCCAAAGATGCCATCGTAAAAGCCCACGGCGAAGCCCAGCAGCGGCACGAAGCGCGCGAAGGGCAGTCGGGCGACCTTGTCGACATCGGAGAGGTTGGGCGCGAACAGGAAATAGAGCGCGATGCCGATCAGCGCGATCGGCACGGCGATATTGAGCAGGCTGGTATCGATCTGCTTGACCACCAGCGCACCGGCAAAGCTGCCGGCATAGGTGAGGGCGATGGCCGGAATCAACGCCGGCAGATCGATATAGCCACGACGCCAGAAGGTGATCGCGGCCATGCCGGTGCCGACGACCGATTGCAGCTTGTTGGTGGCCAGCGCCGCCACGGGCGGCAGGCCGGCCGCCAGCAAGGCGGGCAAAGCGATCATGCCGCCGCCGCCGGCGATGGCATCAACAAAGCCCGCCACGAGGCCGACGGCGGCCAGGGCCAGCAGGATCAGGGGTTCAAGCATCAAAAGGTCAGGTCCGATCCTGTTGCCGACGGCGCTGCATGGAGTCATCGGGGATCGGCATGTCGGTGAGGCGCCGCTCGTAGATGGGGATATTGATCATGGAGGACATGAAGCCGCTCATCATCAGCTGGAAGCCCGAGACCAAAGCCGTCAGGGCGAGGATGACGGGACGCATGGTGCGGCTGGGGTTGAGGTTGCCGAAATCGCGCGCAGCCCACTCGCCCAATCCCCAAAACAGCGCCAGCAGGCCGCTCAGCATGAGCAGGACGGCAACCAGCAGGATGCGCTCGAGGGTCAGGGCTTCGAGCAGGCGATCATAGCTGCCCGAGCGGGGGATGAAGCCGTAGCGGGAGGCAAAGCGGCGGCCGATGATGGCAAAGGAAACCGACTGCAGGCCGACAATGATGCACAGCGCGGCAATCAGGAAGGTGTGCACATCAAAGCTGATGCCGCCAATGCGGGCGGGGCCGGGCAGCAGAATGCCGCCGACGATCAGCCCCAACCAGAGCAGGACAAAGCCGGGATAGAGAAACAGCCAGCGCGGCGAGAACAGCAGCAGAAAGCGCAGATGGCGCCAGCCATCGCGAAAGGAGCGCAGATGGGGCGGGCGCGAGCGGCCGTCCCTGGCCAGGGTGGTGGGCACTTCGCGCACATCGAGCTGGGCCAGGGTGGCCTTGACCACCATTTCGGAGGCGAACTCCATGCCGATGGTGCGCAGGTTCAGACTGGCAATGGCGTCGCGGGAGAAGCCGCGCAGGCCGCAGTGAAAATCACCAATCGGGGTATGAAAGAAGCGGCGACCCAGGGTGCTGAGCACCGGATTGCCGATATAGCGATGATGCCAGGGCATGGCGCCCGGCGCGATGCCGCCGGCAAAGCGGTTGCCCATGACCAGATCGGCACCGGCGCGCAACTGGGTCATGAAGGCGTCGAGGCGAGAGAAATCATAGCTGTCATCGGCATCGCCCATGATGATGTAGCGCCCGCGGGCCGCGGCGATGCCGCCGGCCAGGGCGGCACCGTAGCCGCGCTGCGCAATGGGGACGACACGGGCGCCGGCCGCCTCGGCAATGGCGGGCGAACCGTCGGTTGAGCCGTTGTCGGCGATGAGAATTTCGCCTTCAATGCCGCTGATGGCGAGGAAGCTATGCGCCTTGGCAATGCAGATGGCCAGGGTCTCGGCTTCGTTGAGGCACGGCATCAGGATGGTCAGTTCAACTTGCTCAGCCACGGCGCGCCCCCCAGGCCATTTTGGTCCCTTGTGCCGCGAATCGCGCAGCTGTTGCAATGGCGTCTCCGCGGCCTTCAGAGGCCGGACGCTACGCCGATGCGCGCCAGCAGGTGGTCGAGCGTGGCACGGCGGTCGGGCGACCAGTGGGCGGTGCGCGAGACGACGAGACAGGCCTGGCTGCGCAGCATGATGCCATCCTCAAGCACGCGCAGGCCATTGGCGGCCAGGGTCGAGCCGGTGGTGGTGATGTCGACAACGATATCGGCCACGCCCGAGGCCGGCGCCGCCTCGGTGGCGCCGAGGCTTTCCACGGTGCGGTATTCGGCGATGCCGGCTTTGGCGAAATGCTGGCGGGTGACGGTGATATATTTGGTGGCGATGCGCAGCCAACGCCCGTGGCGGGCGCGGAAGTCGGAGGCGACGTCGGCCAGATCGTGCATGTGGGTGACGTCGATCCAGGCCTCGGGCACGGCGACAACGCAATCGGCCCTGCCGAAATCGAGCCTGCTGGCGATGGAGACGCTGGCGGGGCCGGCTTCGCTGGTCTCGTGGATGAGATCGAGCCCGGTGACGCCGATATCGATGCTGCCGCGAATCAGTTCGCGGGCGATTTCGGAGGCCGGAAAGAAGCGCACGGTGATGTCGGGCTGGCCTTCGATGGCGCCGAGATAGGAGCGTGCGCCGCCCGGGCGGGTAATGGTCAGGCCCTTTTGCGCAAACCAGTCGCGGGTGAGTTCTTCAAGGCGCCCCTTGGAGGGAACGGCCAGGGTAATGCCGGTCATGGTCACGTCCGTCATGAGGTGACCTCAGCTTCAAGGCGATCGACCCAGACCGAGCAGCCGGAGGCGGCGATGGGCGCCTGGGCGCCGAGGCGTTCGAGCAGGCGATCATATTGACCGCCCGAGGCGAGGACCTCGCCGCCAGGGCCGGTCAGTTCAAAGACGATGCCGGTATAGTAATCGAGCCGGGGGGAAAAGCTGGCGTCAAAGCTGACCCTGGCTTCCCCCAGGCCATTGAGATGACGGCGGATGGCGCGGATGGGGGCGCCCAGCATCAGCCTGTGGCTTTGCGCCAGGGCTTCGATCTGGGTCAAAGCCTGCAGCACGGGGCCGGAAATGGCGAGATAATCACGCAGCAGCTTGAGCGTGGCCGGCGGCACATGGGCGGCGTCGAGCGCCTGCTGCTCGAGATAGCGGTCGGCGATCTCGTCGGGGGTGCGGCCTTCGGAGAGGCTGAGGCCAGCGGCGACCATCTGGGCGGTAACGTCCTCGATCAGCGCGTCGCGGCTCGGCTGGGCTTCGCGCACCAGGTCGGGCGCCGCCTCGAGCCGGGTCAGCAGGCGGTCGAGCGCCTCGGTATGGCCGAAGCGGTTGCGGATGCGGGGGCGCCAGGCGTCGGGCATGTCGGCCTGGGCCAGCAGGCCCTCGAAGAGGCCAACGCCACCGAGGCGGATCTGGGGCGCCACGCCGAAGATGGAGGCGGCGGCGCGGGCAAAGGTCAGCACCTGGTCAAGCGCGACATCGCCATCGGGCTGGGCCAGCAGTTCGATGCCGGCCTGGTCGAACTCGGCGGCGCCGGTGTCGCGCTGGCGGAAGATGGGGCCGAGATAGGAAAAGGCGGCCGGCTTGCCGACGCCATCGGCGATATAGGCCTGCACGATGGGCAGGGTGAAATCGGGGCGCAGGCAGTGCTCGGCGCCGGTGGCATCGGTGGTCAGCAGCAGGCGGCGGCCAAATTCCTCGCCGGCCAGGTCGAAATAGGGATCGGCCGCGAGCAGCAGCGGCGGGGTGGCGCGCGTGGCGCCCTGGGCTTCGACCAGGGCCTCGAGATGGGCGCGACGGAGGGCAGCGCCAGTCATGGCAGAGCCACCCATGATGACTGTCCCAACCACGGCGTCATCCCGGCGCAGGCCGGGATCCATCCTGAGATAGCGTCCCGAGCCGCCAGATCACAGACGACAACTGGACTACCTTGCGGCTGCGGCTTGATCTCGAGATGGATCCCGGCCTGCGCCGGGATGACATCGCGTATGTTGGACGTGCCGAATATCATGGCTGGCTCAGCAGGGTCTGGATGGCGGTGACCAGGTGCTCGCGCTTGATTTCGAACTGGCCGGGGCGGGCGGCCTTCCATTCAGCATTGTCGGAGATGGCGGCGGCGGCCAGCTTGCCGGCCACCAGATCCTTGACCTGCAGGATACCCTGTTCGCGCTCCTGGCTGCCCTCGATGATGACGGCGGGGGCGTTGCGCTTGTCGGCATAGGCGACCTGCTTGCCGAAATTCTTGGTATTGCCCAGGAACATTTCTGCGCGGATGCCGGCACGGCGCAGCTCGGCGACCATGGCTTGGTAGGCGGGGGTCTGGTCCTTGTCCATGACGAGGACGACGACCGGGCCGAGGGGCTCGGCGGCATCGAGATTGCCGGTGAGCTTGAGGGCGCTGGCCAGGCGCGAGACGCCGATGGAAAAGCCGGTGGCGGGGACGGGTTCGCGGCGGAAGCGGGAGACGAGGCCATCATAGCGGCCACCGCCACCAACCGAACCGAAGACCACGTCCTGGCCCTTTTCGTTCTGCACCTTGAAGGTCAGTTCGATCTCAAAGACCGGGCCGGTATAATATTCGAGGCCGCGCACGACGGAGGGATCGAGCACGACGCGGTCGGCAAAACCGCCGGCCTGGACCAGGCCGAAAATGCTGGCCAGTTCCTGGACGCCTTCAAGGCCGGTGGCCGAGCCGCCGATGAGGCCGGCCAGGGCATTGATGGTGGACACGACATGGGCATTGCTGCCGCGGGCGACGCCGGGAGCCGGTTCACCACTGGCGACATAGGCCAGAAGGGGCGCGATCTGGTCTTCGGAAAGGCCGGCGCCCTTGGTGAAGTCGCCGCTTTCATCCTTGCGGCCGGCGCCGAGCAGCAGGCGGACGCCTTGAGGGCCGAACTTGTCGAGCTTGTCGATGGCGCGCAAAACGGTGAGCTTTTGCGCCTCGCTGGTGACGCCGGCAGTGGCCAGCACACCGTCGAGCACCTTGCGGTTGTTGACGCGCACGATGTACTGGCCCGACAGGCCGAGCGCATCCATGACATCGGCCATCATCATGCACATTTCGGCATCAGCCTCGGGGCTGGCGGCGCCGACCGTATCGGCATCGAACTGCATGAACTGGCGGAAACGGCCGGGGCCGGGCTTTTCGTTGCGGAAGACATAGCCCTGGCGATAGGAGCGATAGGGCTTGGGCAGGGTCTCGAAATTCTCGGCGAAATAACGGGCGAGTGGCGCCGTCAGGTCGTAGCGCAGGCTCATCCACTGCTCGTCATCATCCTGCAGCGAAAACACGCCGGCATTGGGCCGATCGGTATCGGGCAGGAACTTGCCGAGGGTTTCGGTGAACTCGAGGAGCGGGGTTTCGACCGGATCAAAACCATAGCGCTCATAGACCTGCCGGATCGTGTCGATCATGGCGCCCACGGCCGCGATGTCGCCGGGCGTGCGGTCTTCAAAACCGCGCGGCAGGCGCGGGGCGATCAGCTTGGTTTTCTCGGTCATTTTGGCAGTCCTGCTCGGTCGGGGTGTTGTTAGACGATCAAAGGGGTGGAGACAACAGGCGCGCAGAAACCCCGCCTGAATGCGGGTGTCAAAGACGGACGGACCCCGAGACGGCGATCGCCTCTGGTAAGTTAAATAGTGAGACGACTTTCGCCTCGGGGCGCCGGTTTTTGGAACTGTTCGGCGGCACGGGATCGCTCGTCCTCGCACGGCCGTCTCGGAACCTGTGGGAGAGGCAAAGCCCCCACCCGGCTCACCCCGCCACTGTTCGCCTGCAGGCCGCCCAGCGGGGTGATGGGGGGATTATGCGCGCGGTTTGAAGGCCGGGGATAAAGCGGCAAAGGCGGCGGCCGGGGGGACCCCGACCGCCATGACAGTTCATTGCCGTCTCCGCCTGTCGAGACTGGGGACCGCCGACACCGACGGGACCGAGTACCAGAGCAGCGGGCCGTAATCCAAGGGCAGGCCGATATCGGCCCGCAGGTGGTTGGGCAGGTTCTGCGGCAGGCGGGGCCGGTTCCACCAGGCAGCGATGGCCGTGCCCAGAACGGAAAGCAGGCCACGCTGCTGGACAGCATCGGCGATGGAGAATTCAAGGCGCAGCACGACGCTGCCCTCGGGAAGGGGTGCATTGGACATGGTGATTTCCGGGTGCGCGCAAACGCAGTCCGGCCTTCTGGGTTGGGTGGGTGATCGATGACTGGTCGGGGGACGCAAGACGACCCGGTTTCAGCGCATCAATCGGTTGGGGCTAGGAATTGTCCACGGTCACGACGCGAAACGAGAATGACCGAGTGGGGCTTGGGGACCGACGACTAGCGTCGGCTGCAATGCCGCATGGCTTTGCCGAGATGGAGGTGTACGAACATGACTGTCATGTAGCTGCCTCCCTCGGGTTGGCGGTTGTGGACAATGTGCTTCTAGCTCACGGGTTCGTGACTCGCAAGCAGGCATGTGGCGCGATGTCGCACTTGGCGAACAATGTTGCGCAATGGCAACAGGTTGGCCGCAGTGGTCAGACCGGCACGGGACGCGCGAGAGCGGTGCGTTCGGCCTCGACCGCCTCCCGGCAGAAGCAGTCATCGGTATGGTCGTTGACCAGGCCCATGGCCTGCATGAAGGCATAGCAGGTGGTGGGGCCGACAAACTTGAAGCCGCGCTTGCGCAGATCCTTGCTGAGGGCGCGGGAGGCATCGGTCTGGGCCATGAGACGCAGGGCGGCCCAGCTGAGGTCATCGGGGCGATGCTCGGGCCGGGTCTCGAAGCCCCAGAAATAGGCGGCGAGCGAGCCGAACTCGGCCTGCAGCTCGAGCGCGCGGGCGGCATTGTTGATGGTGGCGGCGATCTTGCCGCGGTGGCGGATGATGCCGGCGTCCTGCAAGAGCCGCTCGATATCGGCATCATTCATGGCGGCGACGCGGGCGATGTCGAAGCCGAAGAAGGCGGCGCGGAAATTCTCGCGCTTGCGCAGGATGGTGATCCAGGACAGGCCCGACTGGAAGCCTTCGAGGCAGATCTTTTCAAACAGGCGCGTGTCGTCGACCACCGGGCGGCCCCATTCGGCATCGTGATAGTGCCGATAGAGCGCATCGTCGCCGGCCCATGGGCAACGGGGCAAAGCAGATGATGAAAGGTCGGACATCGTGTCGGTCATGGATGGCCCCTGGCTGGGAAGGATGGACCTTGCATAGCGCGGGAATCAGGCCTTGGGAATGGCGCGATCAGGGCGTGGCCATAAGGGCGTTTACCCGACGCTAACCAGCTGAGAGAGCCGGGATTTAACCATGCCGGTTCACCGCGGATTGGGCAATTTGCGGCAGGGTTGTCGCAAGGCGCCGGCATGTTGCCGGCCATGATGCACGGGTGGGACAATGGGAATCAAGATCGCCGTGAGGGGCGCGCTGGCGCTGCTGCTCAGTGGGTCGATGATGCTGCCGGCCTTGGGCCAGGGGTTGCAGCCGGGATGGCGCTTCCTGCCCCCGCCGGGCATCACCATCACGCAGTCGGCGCCACGGCACGCCCTGGCGATGCAGGCCAATATGGCGGTGCATCCGATGTTCCTGCGCCAGGTGGTCCCCTACCCCACCGGTGAACGCAGCGGCACGCTGGTGGTCGATACCGGGGCGCACTTCCTCTATTTCGTGCTCGGCGATGGACGCGCGCTGCGCTATGGCATCGGCGTGGCCAAGACGGGCTTTGAATGGCGCGGCACGCACCGGGTATCGCGCAAGGCCGAGTGGCCGAGCTGGACGCCGCCAGCCGAAATGCTCAGGCGCCGGCCGGAGCTGCCGCGCCACATGGCAGGCGGACCGGACAATCCGCTGGGCGCCCGCGCGCTCTATATCGGCGCAACGCTTTATCGCATCCACGGCACGACCGAACCCTGGAGCATCGGGCAGAACGTGTCCTCGGGCTGCATCCGCATGACCAATGCCGACGTCATCGACCTTTACGAACGCGTCAAACTTAATACCAAGGTGGTCGTTCTTTAATAAGGAATTTTGGCGACACTCGGCGCGCCCTGATGTGGGGCAATCAGCCCATGGGTGCCTGCGTCATGCGTCAACTTGCCAGCCTGTTTCACCGCTTCGGCCGCGACGAGCGTGGCGCCTTTGCCGTGATCTTTGCCATGATGGCCATCGTGCTGGTCGCCCTGAGCGGGGCGGTGGTGGACTATGTGACGCTCGAGCAGACGCGCAACCGCGCCCAGATCGCGCTGGACGCGGCAACGCTGGCGTTGCAGCCGGAAATCTTCAAGACGCCGCTCAAGATCGACGACATCAAGAAACGCGCGGAGGATCTGGTCCTGGACCGACTGGGCACAGATCCCGCGTTTTCGGCCAGTCTTTTCCCCCCTGTGGTTGACGTGACCAATGGCACGCTGACGCTGGAGGCGCGGCTGACCATCAAGACGATGTTCGTGTCGCTGGTGGGGGTGAGCGAGCTGAATGCGCGCGTCAAGTCGCAGGCGACGCGGCGCATGCTGGATGTGGAAGTGTCCATGGTGCTGGATAATTCAGGGTCCATGGGCGGCACCCGCATGAGCAATCTGAAGACGGCGGCCTGCAATGCGGTCAATATTCTCTTTTATGACAAGGACGGGCTAGGATGCGTCGTCCCTACCGGAGTGACCAAGAACACGAACGTCAAGATTGCCGTGGTGCCGTTTACCTCACTGGTCAATATCGGCACCGACGATCCCAATGCGGCATGGCTGGACTGGACAGGAGAGTCCCATCTGGCCGGCCTCGGCTATATCCCAAATTTCGACAACGATGATGATGAGAGCACATTGTTCCAGGGGCCGATGGACCGGCGCACCCTCTTCAGCCAGACCAAGTCATCCTGGCAGGGTTGCATCGAAGCACGCATAGCGCCCTATGACACCACCGACGACGCGCCGGACAGCGCGATCCGCAAATTCGTGCCGCTGTTTACACCAGACACCGTGTATCGGGGCTGGGACAGCAACTACACCTCGAACAACAGTTATATGGCGGATACGGGCGGCAGTTGCACGGTCAAGACCTGTACGCAGGAGAAGAGCCAGAGCTCGTGCTACAATAACTGGGGGGGATGGTCATGCTACGGTGGGACAACCTACAAGTACACCAAGAAGATCGGCAGTGTAACGACCAACGAAGGCACGAATTCGTGCCTACCGGCAGACCCGGTGACGCTGTCTGCGCCCACATACAGCTACGGCTCGACCACAAAAACCACCACCGTATTCAGCCTGCTGAGCGAACGCGAGCTGCAGGATCGCATGTGCAAATATGACGGCACGACCACAATCTCCTCGAACAACACCAACTATCTATGCCCGACCGCCAAGCTGCTGCCGCTGACAAACAGCCCGAGTACGATTCTTGCGCGCATCAATGCAATGGTCGCCGATGGCAATACCAATATCCAGCAGGGTACAGTCTGGGGCATGCACGCCCTGACGTCGGGCGCGCCGCTGACCGAGGCCAAGGCTCAAGCCCCCGGCCAAGTTTCAAAAGTGCTTATCGTCATGACGGACGGCAAGAACGAACCAGCACTGATAAACAATTCCAGCGACATGAACGGCAGTGTCTATTACTCATGGGGTTTCCGCTATGATGGCCGCCTGGGACCCAAGAGTTCCGTCACGGGGAGCCAGGTCACCACGGTCATGGATGAGCGCACCGTCCTGGCGTGCGAATATGCCCGCAATAACCGCGACATCGATGTGTACACCATCGGCCTGGGGGCAAGCACCGCGACAAAGGCCATGCTGACCAGTTGCGCTTCTGACGCCGATCATGCCTATTTCCCCGACAATGCGTCCGATTTGAACGGCGTGTTCCGGGCGATTGCCGCTGAGCTGGCGGCGCTGCGGCTGTCACAATGATGGGGCGGGGGAATGGTACCACCTCTCGGGATCGAACCGAGGACCTCTAGATCCACAATCTAGCGCTCTAACCAACTGAGCTAAGGCGGCACAAAAGCCATGCGAGGGGTGAGGCGGAGCCGCATCCCGACAGCGGGCGGAACATAGGGCGAGAAAACCGGGATGACAAGCACCCATTTCACCCTCTTCCCAAGCGATTTCGCAGGCGGGCAAAACCGGCCCGGAACGGCGCTCTCCCGCCGGCACGGAACCGCGGCAACCGGGCACGGCTTAACCATGCGGGGCAAAGCCGGGCCGCAACGGCCCGGCTGCTCTGGACCCTGCGGACCCCGCCCTATATTGAAGAAAGCTTAAGGTTTCGGGAACAAGTGTGCCGGATTGGTACAATTGGCCACCGTCCCGGAATGGAGAAGACGGCAGCTTATGAATGCTGAGTGGACCACATTGCCCCATGCACCGCGTGTGCTGCAGCATGCCGATGACAAGCGGCCGGCTTGGCTATGGTCCCATGACGGGCTGACGCTGATCTGGCAGAACCGGGCCGCGGGCCTGTTCCTGGCCAAGCTGAAAAAGCACGGACTGAAGCTGGCGCCCCCGGCCGTGCCGATCAAGGGGCAGGTGGCGCGCAATATAAGGCTGGGCTCGCCCGGCCGCACCAGCCTGGCGCGCATCCAGTTCCTGGCCGGCGACAAGCCGACATCGAGCACCTGCGCCACCACACCGCTGACCTGGCAGGATGGCCAGAGCGTGCTGCTGATCGTCGGCGTGGACGCCATTGCCGACGAGATCCTGGCCGCGGCGGCGGAGGCCCAGGCCCTGCAGCAGGACGAGGGCAGCGACACGCCGCCCGTGGACGCCGGGATGGCGACTGCCGCGCCGGATGCTGAGGCGGCCGTGGTCGCGCCCGGGCCGGGCGAGCCCGTACAGGATGAGCCTGAGCAGGATGAACCCGTGGCCGATGGCGACGAAACGCCGGCGCCCTACGAGAACGACGCAGGCCTGTCCGATGCCGCGGCCTGGACGGCAGAAGATGACCACGGCGTGGCCGAGCCGGATGCGCCGAACCCGGAAACCCCTGCTGCCGAGGCGCGGGACGATTCGGCCTATGCGCAGGAACTCGACAGCTGGCGCGCTGCCGACCAGGATGGCCCGCCGGAGCTGAGCCTGGTGGAGCCGGCGCCGGAAGCCGAGGACGAAGCTGCGCCCGAGGTGGCTGCAGAGGCAAATCCAACCAGCAGCCGGCTCAGCCGCCTGGTGGACCGGATGGCTGCGGACGAGGCGCTGTACGCGCCGCTGACCGAGGCGGACGATGGCCCGGTGGCAAATGCCGCCGAGCAAGCCGACGAGTCCGCGGCACCGATCACCGACGACACAGAGCTGGAGGCGCCTAGCGGCCTGTTCAAGGTGACCGGACGCGGCTTCATTGCCGATGACGTGGCGGCGGCAGCGCAGACGGACGCTGAGGCGGACCTGGCCGACCTGGGCCGGCTCGACGCCGCCGATGATACCGCCGCGGCGGAAGAACCGGATGCGGCCGAGCGCCTCAATGCGGCGCTGGCCGAGATTGCGCCGCCGCCGACGACTGACCCCGAGATCGTCGAGCGGGTGTCGCGCTACAATTTCGACGAGCTGTCGCGCATTCTCAACGACCGGGTCGGCGAGAGCGGCCCCGCGCCGCAGCCGAGCGTGCCGGCGCCGCAGCGCAGCGCAGCGCTGATCAGCCTGGGCGGGGAGACGCTGGTGCTCAACCGGCTGCCGCTGGGCATTCTGGTGTTCCGCGACCAGCAGGTGCTGTTTGCCAATCGCGCCATTACCGAGATGGTGGGCTATGAATCGGTCGAGGCGCTGCGCCAGGCCGGGCTGGCGGCCGTCTTTCCTGCTGCCGGCCCCGAGGGGCAGGAGGCGGGACCGGTCAACCATCTGGTGCAGCGCGACGGCACCATGGTGCCGGTGACGGCGCGGCTGCAGTCGATCTCCTGGCACGGGCGCCCTGCCCTGATGCTGTCGGCCAGCACGACCGAAGTGCGCACCGGGCATGAGGGCGCCGTCAATGCCTTTGCCCAGGCCCTGGCCGAGGTGCGCGGCGACGGCTTCTTCGAAGCGACGCGGACTGGCGTCGTCAGCCGGCTGACGCCGAAGGCGGCGGCGCTGCTGGGCCAGACCGGTCTGGTGGACGGCAAGCCGCTGACCAGCCTGATCGCCGGTGACGACGTGGCGGCATTGCGCGCGTTTCTCGACCGGCCGGCGCGCTTTGCCGAAACCGAACGGCCGTGGCTGAAGCTGCAGTCCGGTTCGGGGCGCGCCGAAATCACCCTGTTTGCGCAGGGCCAGGCCGGGCTGGTGACGGGCTATTTCGGTCTGGTGCGCGGCCACGAGGCGGCCCCAGCGCGGCTGGCGGGACCCAGCGATGTCGATCCGGCGCTGCTGGGACGGATCAGCCGCGGCATCAGGCGGCCGCTCAACTCGATCATCGGCTTTGCCGACCTGATCGGCGCCAGCGCGGGCGCAGCGGATACCGCGCAATTGCTGGCCTATGCGCGCGATATCAGCGCCGCCGGGCAGGACATCGCCGCCCTGGTCGACGAGCTGGAAGACTATGCACGGCTGCGCGACGGCCGCTATCTGCCGCAGCGCGCCAGCATCGACCTGACCGAACTGCTGGAAAGCTGCGTGCTGCGCATCAGGCAGCAGGCCAGCAATGCCAGGGTATTCGTGCGCAATGCCATTTCGGAATCGCTGCCCCGGCTGATCGCCGATCGCGCCTCGCTGGAGCAGGCGGTGCTGAACCTTTTGGCCAGCGCCATCGACCAGAGCCCCAATGGCGGGGCGGTGGTGATTTCGGCGCAGCCCGCGGACAATGGCGGGATTGCCGTGCATGTGCGCGACAATTCGGTCAATGCCGTCGACATGGCGGAGCGCTTCGTGGTGTTCCGCGACGGGCTCGACCGCGACGGCAAGATGCGCGCGCCGGTGCGCTCCAGCGTCGGGCTGGCGCTGACCCGCTCGCTGCTGGCGGTCAATGCCTTTTCGCTGACGGTGGATCCGGCGGGCGAACAGGGCATGCTGTTCACGCTGAAGATTCCCGCCGACCTGGTGGAGCGGATCGACGCCACCGATATCGCCGAATAGAGGGCGGGCGATTTTGCCGCAGCATTAAAAGTGGATTGTTCCGATCAGCTAAAAGCCTGATTTCACTGCCTAAATTTGGTGCAGTTTTGAACGCTTCTAGTATTCAAGTCATTGATTTTGTTTAGAAATATTGACTTGTCCAAGGCAATGGGCCAGAAGGCGGCACCTGAGGCATGACCTCGCCCATTGCGCATTGGAGAACGCCATGACCCGTTCCACACGCCTTGCCGCCGCCCTGCTGACCTCGGTCGCCATGGCTGGCGCCACCGCCCCCGCCTTTGCCCAGAGCGGCGAAGTCAATATCTACAGCTATCGCGAGCAGAGCCTGCTGCAGCCGCTGCTGGACCGGTTCAGTGCCGAAACCGGGATCAAGGCCAATGTGCTCTATGCCGGCGACGGCCTGCTGGAGCGGCTGGCCGCCGAGGGCGAGCTGTCGCCCGCCGACGTGGTGCTGACGGTCGATATCGGCAATCTGGTCGGTGCCGAGGAGCAGGATCTGACGCAGCCCATCACCACGCCGGTGCTGGACGAGCGCGTGCCGGAAGCCTTCCGCGATGACGATGACAACTGGACGGCGCTGTCGCTGCGGGCGCGCGTCTTCTACGTGTCCAAGGACCGGGTCGATGCCACCGCGCTGACCTATGACGACATCACCAAGCCGGAATGGAAGGGCCGCCTGTGCACCCGTCCGGGCGACCATGCCTATAATATCGGCCTGATTGCCCAGCGCATTGCCGAGCATGGCCTTGATGAAACCCGCACCTGGCTGGCTGCCGTGCGGGACAACCTGGCCTATCCACCGACCGGCGGCGACCGCGAGGGCGTCAAGAACATCCTGGCCGGCACCTGCGACCTCTCCATCACCAATACCTATTACATGGGGGTGATGCTCAATAACGACGCCGAGCCCGAGCAGAAGGAATGGGCCGCCTCGGCGCGCATCATCTATCCCGATGCCGAAGGCGAGGGCACGCAGGTGAATGTGGCCGGCGGCTTCATCGCCAAGCATGCGCCCAATCTCGACAATGCCAATGCGCTCATCGCCTTCCTGCTGTCGGACGAGGCCCAGGGCATCTATGCCGACACCAATTACGAATTCCCCGTGGTGCCATCGGTGGCGCCGTCCGAACTGACGCTGAGCTGGGGCACGCTCAAGCCGGTCAGCACGCCGCTGGTCGAGGTTGCCGCGCATCGCGCCGAGGCCGCCGCCCTTGTCGATGAGCTCAAGTTCAACGAAGGTGCGCAGAACTAGGGATCGTCGGTTTCCAGGCGTGCGAGGTCACCCGGCGCCGGCCGTTCCCATCCCATGATCGCGATCTGGGCAATATCTGAGGATGGATCCCGGCCCGTGCCGGGATGACACGGTGGTTGATTGACGGGTCGCTGGACGGAAAAGACACAAAGGACCGGCGGCGCCCTGGCGCGGCCGGTCCTTGCGCTTGTGCTGGCGGGGCTGATGGGGCTGCCCATTGTCTGGCTCGGCTGGTCGGCGCTGGGGGCCATTGCCTCGGGCAGCAACGGACTGGCGGCAACCATGCTGCCGACGGCCCTGCGGGAAACCGCGCTGCTGATGGCCTCGGTGGGCGTGGTCACCGGCTGCGTCGGGCTGGTGGCGGCCTGGCTGGTGACGCATTACGAGTTTCCGCTGCGGCGGCTGTTCGACTGGGCGCTGGTGCTGCCGCTGGCGGTGCCGACCTATCTGGCGGCCTATAGCTATGTGGAATTTCTCGGCTTTCCCGGCCCCGTGCAGACGCTGGTGCGTAGCCTCAATGGCGCGCAGACGCTGCGCGACTACTGGTTTCCCGACATCCGCAGCGACTGGGGGGCGGTGATCGTGCTCTCGAGCGTGCTCTACCCCTATGTCTATGTGGCCTGCCGGGCTTTTTTCCTGATGCAGTCGGCCTCGCTCAACATTGCCGCCCGCACGCTGGGCGCCGGCGGCGTGCGCACGTTTTTCACCGTAACGCTGCCCCTGTCACGGCCAGCCCTGGTGGTCGGGGTGACGCTGGCGATGATGGAAGTGGTCAACGACCTGGGCGCGGTGCAGTATTTCGGCATCAATGCCATTACGGCCATCATCTATTCGACCTGGATCAACCGATCCGATTTCGGCGGCGCGGCGCAACTGGCGGTGACGGTGGTACTGGTCATCGGCCTGCTGATCGCCGCCGAACAGCGGGCCCGGCGCGACCGGGTCTACCTGGCGCGGCGCGACAGCCGGGTGCCGCCGGCGCGCGAGAGCCTGGCGGGGGCGCGGCGCTGGGGGGCGTTCGGCCTGTGCCTGGTGCTGCTGGTCCTCGGCTTTGGCATTCCGGCCGGGCAGCTGACCTATCTGGCGTTCCGTCTGGTGGTGCCGGCATCGATCAGCATGACGGTCAATGCGCTGATCCCGACGCTGATTCTGGCGAGCCTGGGCGCCATCATCACGGTGGTGATGGGGCTGGTGGCGGCCAAGCTCGGCCAGCGCAGCGGCAGCATGGGACGCGGGGCGATCCGGCTGGCGACGCTGGGCTATGCCATTCCCGGCACGGTGCTGGCACTGGGCCTGCTGCAGCCGCTGGGCCAGGCCGACCTGTGGTTCAACCGGATGACCATGGCGCTGGCCGACTGGCGGCCCGGGCTGGTCCTCTCGGGCTCGATGGCGGCGCTGCTCTACGTCTATACCATCCGCTTCCTGGCGGTGAGCCATTCGACGCTGGACGCGGCGATGCGCAAGCGCGGCGACGCCATGCTCGATGCGGGCCGGGTGCTGGGCGAGGGCCGGCTGGGCCTGTTGCTGCGGATCGACCTGCCGACGCTGATGCCGGCCATTCTGAGCGCCGGCACGCTGGTCTTTGTGGAAATCGTCAAGGAATTGCCGGCGACGCTGCTGCTGCGGCCGCTCGGCGTGGAGACGCTGGCGACGCTGGTCTATGCGCGGGCAAATGTCGGACTTTTTGCCCAGGCGGCGCTGCCCGCACTGTTCATCGTGCTGGCCGGGCTGATCCCGGTCATTCTTGCTACGAGACTGGGCGATCGTAGGAAAGTATAACCTGGCAGCCGCTGCCTATTGAACGGACTTCGGCTATATGCTTACCGCTTATGGGAGCCGGTGCCTCATGCACCGGCGCGGCTGATGAAAAGGGCAAGGGCTGGCAATGCACCAATCCGCACCCGAGCCGCCTGGCGGGCGACCGCAGAACTTGGAGTTCGCTTGATGAACAAGACGTTGCAGGCTGTCGGCCTGGCCATGATGCTGGGCACGACCCTGGTGGGCGCAGCCCTGGCGCAGCCGACCGAAATCCGCATCGGCGTGACACTGGAGCCGCCGGCGCTGGACCCGACGGCGGGCGCGGCGGCAGCCATCGACGAGGTGGTGTATCAGAACGTCTTCGAGGGGCTGACCCGCATAGACCAGACAGGCGCAGTACAGCCCGGACTGGCGGCGAGCTGGACCATTTCCGAGGATGGCCTGACCTATACCTTTGCCCTGCATGACGGGGTGACCTTCCATGACGGCAGCAGCTTCGATGCCGAGGACGTCAAGTTCAGCCTGGAGCGGATCAATGCGGCGGACAGCGCCAATGCGCAGAAGGCGCTCTATGCCAGCATTGCCGGGGTCACGGTGGTCGATCCGCTGACGGTGGAGGTCAAGCTCAGCCAGCCCGACGGCCTGTTCCTGTTCAATCTCGGCCGCGGCGATGCCGTGATCGTGGCGCCCGAAAGCGCCGCCAACAATGCCGTCGAGCCGATCGGCACCGGCCCCTTCGCCTTCACGCAGTGGGACAGGGGCAGCCGGTTGATGCTGCAGCAATACGGACCCTATTGGGGCGACAAGCCGGCGCTGACCAAGGCCACCTATGTGTTCATCGCCGACTCGGCAACCAAGACCAATGCCCTGCTGGCCGGCGACATTGACGGCGCCAACAATGTTGCCGCCGATACCATTGCCCTGTTCGAGGGCAATCCGCAGTTCCAGGTCGTGGTTGGCTCGACCGAGGGCGAGACCATCCTGGCGACCAACAACAAGAAGCCACCCTTCGACAATCTCAAGGTGCGCCAGGCGATTGCCCATGCCATTGACCGGCAGGCGGTGATCGATGGCACGACCGACGGCTATGGCGTGCCGATCGGCAGCCATTTCGCGCCGCACCACCCCTATTACAAGGACCTGACCGGCACCTATCCCTATGATCCGGAAGCCGCCAAAGCCCTGCTGGCCGAGGCCGGCTTTGCGGACGGCTTCAGCGCCACGCTGAAGCTGCCGCCACCGCCCTATGCCCGCATTTCCGGGCAGATCATTGCCAGCCAGCTGGCGGCAGTGGGCATCCGGGTCGAGCTGATCAATGTGGAATGGGCGCAGTGGATCGAGGACGTCTTCACCAACAAGGACTATGACCTGTCCATCATCAGCCATGTGGAGCCCTTCGACATTGGCATCTATGCCAATCCCGACTACTATTTCGGCTATGACAATGCCGAATTCCGCACGCTGATCGACACCCTCAATGCCACCACAGACGATTCCGAGCGGAAGGCCCTCGCCATCGAGGCGCAAGAAATCATCGCCCGCGATGCGGTCAATGGCTATCTGTTCGAATTGCCGCAGATCGGGGTGTGGAACAGCAAGATCGAGGGCTTCTGGCAGAACGCCCCCATCGAGGGCGTGGTGCTGCGCGACATCAAGTGGACTGAATAGCGCGCGTCGTTTCGTGGGTGTGAAGACCCCCACCCTCATTCCCTCCCCACAAGGGGGAGGGAAGCCCGCCTGGCGCGCGGCCATGACTGTGCCCTCGAGCGAGACCCCATCGTCTCCCTCCCCGCTGTGGGGAGGGATGACAGGCGGGTGGTCGCGGTCCCTGAAACTTTCATGATCCCTTTCATCCTTCGCCGGCTGGCCGGCTTTGCCGTGACGCTGCTGGTGGCGGCCCTGGCCATCTTCTGGCTGCTCGACCTGCTGCCCGGTGATCCGGCGCAGTTCACCCTGGGCATCAATGCCACGCCCGAAGCGGTGCAGCTGCTGCGCCAGCAGATGGGGCTCGACGCCCCGGCCCCTGCCCGCTTCGTGAGCTGGATCTGGGGCATGCTGGGTGGCGATTTCGGCATGAGCCATACGCAGCGGGCGCCGGTGGCGGCCCTGATCTGGGGGCGCCTGGGGGTGACGGTGCCACTGGCGCTGTTTGCCATGGGCCTGTCCATGGCGGTGGGGCTGCCGCTGGGCATCCTGGCGGCACGCCGGCGCGGCAAGGCGCTCGACACCGCCATCATGGTGCTGGCGCAGACCGGGATTGCCGTGCCCGGCTTCTGGCTGGGCATGCTGCTGGCCCTGCTGTTTGCGGTCAACCTGCGCTGGCTGCCGCCGGGCGGCTTCACGCCCTGGCACGAGGATGCCGGCGCCGCCCTGCGCAGCCTCGTCCTGCCCAGCCTGGCGCTGGCGCTGCCGCAGGCGTCGATCCTGGCGCGGGTGATGCGCACGGCACTGGTGGATGTCACGGGGCAGGACTTCATCCGCACCGCCCGGGCCAAGGGGCTGACCATGGACGAGGCGGTGTGGCGGCACGGTGTGCGCAATGCGCTGCTGCCGGTGCTGACGATCCTGGGACTGCAATTCGCCTTCCTGATCGCGGGGACGATCATCGTCGAGAACGTGTTCTACCTGCCCGGGCTGGGGCGGCTGATCTTTACCGCAATCTCGGAACGCGACCTGATCCTGGTGCGCGGCGCCACGATGATCCTGGTCATCGCCGTGACGCTGACCATGCTGCTGACGGACCTGGCCTATGGCCTGGTCGATCCGCGGCTGCGCGAAGGCGCGGGGGCATGAGGCGGCTGCTGGCCCATCCGAGTCTGGTCGTGGGCATGGGGGCGACGCTGCTGTTTGCCCTGCTGGGGCTGGTGTCGCTGGTGTGGACGCCGTTTCCGATCGCCGAGATCGATATCGGAAGGCGGTTCCTGGGGGTGACGGGCCAGCACTGGCTGGGCACCGACAATCTGGGCCGCGACATGGTCTCGCTGCTGATGGCCGGCACGCTGACCAGCTTCATGGTCGCCGCGGTCGCGGTGGCGATCGGAGTCGGCCTGGGCGTGCCGCTGGGGCTGGCAGCGGCGGCCTGGGGCGGGCCGGTGGAATGGCTGGTGCTGCGCCTGTCGGACTTCATCTTTGCCTTTCCCGCTGTGGTGGTGGCCATCCTGATCACGGCACTGACCGGACCGGGCGCTCTCAACGCCATCATCGCCATCGGCATCTTCAACATTCCGGTCTTCGCCCGGGTGGCGCGCGGCGGCGCGCTGAGCATTGCGACGCTGGATTTCGTCGCCGCCGGGCGGCTGGCCGGGCTGGGCAATGCGATGATCGCCTATCGCCACCTGCTGCCCAATATCATCAGCCTGATCATCGTGCAGGGCACGATCCAGATGTCGCTGGGCATTCTGGCGGAAGCGGGCCTGTCCTATATCGGCCTGGGGACGCAGCCGCCCGCGACCAGCCTGGGCCTGATGCTGCGCGATGCGCAGGGGGTGTTCCTGATCCATCCCTGGCTGACGCTGGCGCCGGGCCTGGCCATCGTACTGATCGTGATCGGCCTCAACCTGGCGGGAGACGGGCTGCGCGACGCCATCGATCCGCGCCTGCGGCAGGTACAGACCAATGTTGCTTGAGGTAGAGGGCCTGTCGGTCCGGTTCGGGGCCAGCGCGGCAGTGGCTGATGTCAGCCTGGCGCTGGCACGGGGCGAGCGCTTCGGCATTATCGGGGAGAGCGGTTCGGGCAAGACGCTGACGGCGCTGGCGATCACCGGCCTGTTGCCGGAAGGCGCCGCGATGGACGGCAGCATCAAGCTGGACGGGGCACCCCTGCCCCGGTCGGAACGCGAGATGGCCCGGCTGCGCGGGCGGCGGATCGGCATGGTGTTCCAGGAGCCGATGACGGCGCTCAACCCGCTGATGCGGATCGGGTCGCAGATTGCCGAGGCGATTGCGCTCAACCCCGGTGGGATGACCGACAGCGCCGTGCCGCAGCTGCTGGCCGAAGTGGGACTGACCGAGCGGCAGGGCGAGCGCTTCGCGCACCAGCTGTCGGGCGGGCAAAGGCAGCGGGCGATGATTGCCATGGCGCTGGCCGGACAGCCCGACATCCTGATTGCCGACGAGCCGACCTCGGCGCTGGACCTCGTGACGCAGCGCCGCGTGCTCGACCTGATCGCCGAAATCTGCGCCCGCCGGCACATGGCGCTGCTGTTCATCAGCCATGACCTCAAGGCCGTCGCGGCGCTGTGCTCGCGCGTGCTGGTGATGCATGAGGGGCGCGTGGTGGAGAGCGGCCCGGTGGAGGCGGTGTTCGGGGCGCCGCGCGAAGCCTATACGCAGCGGCTGGTGGCGGCGTCGCGGCTGGACCTGCCCGCGCTGGCACGCGCGCCAATCGGCCAGACGCTGCTGCAGGTCGGGGATGTGACGCGCAGCTATCGGCAGGGCGGCGGGCTGTGGTGGCGCCGCATGCCGGTGCGCGCGGTCAATGGCGTCAGCCTCAGCGTCGGCGCAGGCGAGTGCCTGGCGCTGGTGGGACCATCGGGGTGCGGCAAGACCACCCTGGCCAAGATCATCGTGGGGCTGGACAGTGCCAGCAGCGGCCAGGTGGTGCTGGGCGGGCAGAGCTATCGCGGCAAGGACCTGCCCAAGGCCCTGCGGCGCGACCTGTCGCTGGTGTTCCAGGACCCGTTCGGCAGCTTCAACCCACGGCTGACGCTGGGTGCCTCGCTGGCCGAGCCGCTGCGGCTGGAGCCGGGGCTGTCGCGCGCTACGGTGGTGGCGCGGGTGGTGGAGGCGATCGAGGCAGTGGGGCTCGATGCGGCCATGCTGGCGCGCTATCCGCATGAATTTTCTGGCGGGCAAAGGCAGCGACTGGCGATTGCCCGGGCGCTGGTGACCCGGCCCAAGCTGGTGGTGCTGGACGAGCCGGTCTCGGCGCTGGACATGTCGGTGCGCGGCGAGGTGCTGGCGCTGCTGGCGCAATTGCAGGCCCGGTTCGGCCTGACCTATCTGCTGATCAGCCACGATCTCGACATGGTGGCGGCCATGGCCGACCGGGTGCTGGTAATGGAGGCCGGCAAGATCGTTGAAGAGGGCAAGCCGGCGCAGATTTTCGCCCAGCCGCAGCACCCGCTGACGCGCGCGCTGGTGGCGGCGCGCCTGCCCGAGATCGGCCGGCCGGAACAGGCGGCGTCGCGGCCACTGCCACCCTCCCCCTAATAGGGGGAGGTGCCGTTTGCCGGGCAGGTCATGATCTGACTAGGCCAGCACGCCGATATAGGCGCCGAAGGGTTCGAGATCGATTTCGCCACTAATGGCCGCGGCGAGCACGCCAGGGCAGTCGGCGCTGGTGGGCTGCATGCCATCGGGCAGGCGATAGGCAGCGGCGGCTTCGGCCATGTTGAAGACGCAGACCAGGCGCTCGTCGCCATCCTGCCTAATGAAGGCGAGCACATCGCCCTGCAACGGCAGCAGTTCGATGCTGCCCTTGGCCAGAGCGGGATGGGCTTTGCGGAAGGCGAGCATGGCGCGATAGAATTCGAGCACCGAGCCCTCGACGTCACGCTGGGTATCGACGGCATGGGTCAGGTGCTCGGCGGGCACCGGCAGCCAGGTGCGCTCGGCGGTCGAGAAGGCGCCATTGCGGACATGGGCCTGCCAGACCATGGGGGTGCGGCAGCCGTCGCGGCCCTTGAATTCGGGCCAGAACTCGATGCCATAGGGATCGACCAGGTCGGAGAAGGAAAGTTCGGCCTCCTTGAGGCCCAGTTCCTCGCCCTGATAGAGGCAGACCGAGCCGCGCATGGACAGGATCAGCGTGGCGGCCAGCCGGGTGAAGGCTGCCTCCTGGCCATGGGTGGCCCAGCGGCTGACATGGCGAACCACGTCATGATTGGAGAAGGCCAGGCAGATCCAGCCGTCCGGCGCCTGCGCCTCGGTCAGTTCGATGGCCTTGTGGAAGTGGCCGGCCGAGAATTCGCCGCCCAGATAATCGAAGGTATAGGCCATGTGCAGCATGTCATCGCCCGAGGTGTACTGGGCCATGATTTCGAGCTGATGCTGGCTGTCGCCGATTTCGCCCACCGTGGTGCGGCCGGGATATTCGTCGAGCAGCGCGCGCAGGCGGCGCAGGAAGGCCAGGTTTTCCGGGCGCGACTTGTCGTAGAGGTGCTCCTGGAAATTATAGGGGTTCACGGCGGGGGCGGTGGAAGCGTTGAAATCCTCGGCCTTGACCACGGGATTGGATTCCAGGCCGGTCGAATGGAAATAGAAGTTGACGGTGTCGAGGCGGAAGCCATCGACGCCGCGCTCCAGCCAGAAGCGCATCTCGCCCAGCAGGGCATCCTGCACGGCGGGGTTGTGGAAGTTCAGATCGGGCTGGGAGACCAGGAAATTGTGCAGGTAATACTGCATGCGGCGGCTGTCCCAATGCCAGGCGGAACCGCCGAAAATGGAGAGCCAGTTATTGGGCGGGGTGCCGTCCGGCTTGGGATCGGCCCAGACATACCAGTCGGCCTTGTCATTGGTGCGCGACAGCCGGCTCTCGGAGAACCAGGCATGCTTGTCGGAGGAGTGGGAGATGACCTGGTCGATGATGACCTTGAGACCCAGCGAATGGGCCTTGTTCACCAGATGGTCGAAATCCTCGAGCGTGCCGAAGGTGGGGTCGATGTCCCGGTAATTGGACACGTCATAGCCGAAATCCTTCATCGGCGAGGTGAAGACCGGCGACAGCCAGATGGCATCGACACCCAGATCGGCGACGTAATCGAGGCGGCTGGTAATGCCGACCAGGTCGCCGATACCGTCACCGTCCTGATCCTGGAAGGAGCGCGGGTAGATCTGGTAGATGACGGCGCCGCGCCACCAATCGGGGTCGATGATGGCATCGACCGTCTTGGGTGAAGACATAAAGGGACTGGCAGTCATGGCGGGCTCCGGGTCGGCGGTTGACGCCAACCCTTAGCACCACGACCGGCCCGGCCGAAAGCCCGGCTCACCTTGTATTGTGCAACAGGCCCTGAAAGGCGCGATAGCTGGCTTTGGGGGTGCGCTGCTGGGTTTCGTAATCGACATGGACAATGCCGAAGCGCTTGTTGTAGCCCTCGGCCCATTCGTAATTGTCGAGCAGCGACCAGGCGAAATAGCCTCTGATATCGGCGCCCTGGGCGCGGGCGTTGAGCACGGCCTTGAGGTGTTCCTCGTAATACTTGACGCGGCGCGGATCGTCGCTGCCCTCGACCTCGGCCATGCCGTTCTCGGTGACGTAGATGGGCAGCCTGGTATAGTCATTGGAGACGCGCACCAGCAGGTCGCTGAGGCCCTTGGGGTAGATTTCCCAGCCGATATCGGTCTTTTCGAGCGGGCCCTTGACCTGTTCTGCCGGTACGCCGGGCTTGTCCGAGGCCTGGTAGATGCCGCGGGTGTAGTAGTTGATACCGAGCCAATCGAGCGGGCGCGAGACGACGGCCATGTCGTCCTGGTAATTGGCGGGCAGGTAATCGGCCAGCCACTCGGTCATGCGCTGGGGGTACTGACCCTTGAGGACGCCCTCGAGATACCAGCGGTTGAACACGGCATCGCCGAAATCGGCGGCGGCCAGGTCTTCGGGCCTGTCGGAGGCGGGTTCGGATTTTTCCAGATTGAGCACGATGCCCAGGTTCCTGGCGCCATTGGCGCGCAGGGCATCGATGGCCGTGCCATGGGCGAACAGCACGTGGTGCATGGCGCGGGCGGCGGCGCGCTTGTCGCGATAGCCGGGGGCATGGGCGCCGATATAGTGGCTGAGGAAGGCGACGCACCAGGGTTCGTTGATGGTGGCAGTGGCCTCGAGGCGATCGCCGAATTTCTGCGCCACGAGGGCGGCATAATCGGCGAACCAGGAAGCGATGTCGCGGTTCATCCAGCCGCCCTTGTCCTGCAAGGCCGAGGGCAGATCCCAGTGGTAGAGCGTGGCAAAAGGCTTGATGCCGCGCTCGAGCATGCCATCGACCAGGCGGTCATAGTAGTCCAGGCCGGCCTGGTTGACGGCGCCGGTGCCCTCGGGGATCAGGCGCGGCCAGGCGAAGGAGAAGCGATAGGCGTCAAAGCCGCCATCGCGGATGAGATCGAGGTCCTGCGGCCAGAGTTCGTAGTGGTTGCAGGCCACCGCGCCGGTATCGCCACCATGCACGTTGCCGGGGGTGGCGGAGAAGCTGTCCCAAATGGAAGGACCGCGGCCGTCGCGCTGGCCGCCTTCGATCTGATAGGCGGCGGTGGCCACGCCAAAGGTGAAGTCGGGGCCGAAATCCTTGCGGTCGATCGAAAACATCTACGCTCCTTAGCGGCGCTGCGCCCTGAATTGGGCACAGCCGATAGCGCAGAAAAGGTAGTTATGCAATCGATTGCGGGCGGCAGATCGCGTGGATCAGATGTACCATTTGGTGGATTCGGTCTTGGCCTTGGCCTCGGCTGCCATACGGGTCTGAATGACCCGGGCCAGAAGATTGGACTGGTCGGGCCCGCTATTCGCAATGACAGTACCGATGGTGTTGCGCAGGGTGTCGGACTTGGCAATGGTGCTCTGGGCAGCCTCGCGGCGGGCCTCCGAACGGGCATCGGCGATCGCAGCCGCGTCGGCGCGCTTGGCGCGCTGCATCAGAATAGCGTCGTAGCCGCTGACTTTCTGGATAATCGCCATGGGGCAATAATGCCGCCAGCCGGCTTAACAAATCCCTAACGCGCCGCGGCCAGCTGGGCCAGGATGTGCCGGGCGATGGAACGATAGGCGGCCGCCTCCGGGCCGTCCGGCGCAGCGACCACCGGCGGGATGCCGGCGTCGGAGCCTTCGCGGATCGACATGACCAGCGGCACGGCGCCAAGAAAAGGCAGGCCCAGATCGACCGCGGCCCGCTCCGCGCCGCCGCTGCCGAAGATGTCGTAGCGATTGCCGGTATCGGGGGCGATGAAATAGCTCATGTTTTCGACCAGGCCCAGCAGGGGCACGTCGAAGCGGCGGATCATGTCGATCGCCTTTTTGGCGTCGATCAGGGCCAGGTCCTGCGGGGTGGAGACGATGACGACGCCATCGACCACGGCCTGCTGGAACAGCGATATCTGGATGTCGCCGGTGCCGGGCGGCAGGTCGATGACCAGGACGTCGAGACGGCCCCAATCGGTCTCGCGCAACAGCTGGCGCAGAGCCGAGGTGGCCATGGGACCGCGCCAGACCACGGCCTGGTCCTTGACCAGCATGGAGCCGATCGACATGGCCTTGAGGCCGAAGGCGGCGTGGGGCGAGAAAATCCCGTCATCGCGGATGGCGGGCTGGCCCTCAAGGCCGAGCAGCTTGGGAATGGAGGGGCCATAGAGATCGGCGTCGAGAATGCCGACACTGAGACCCTCGGCCTGCAGCGCCAGCGCCAGGCTGACGGCGGTGGTGGACTTGCCGACGCCGCCCTTGCCGGAGCCGACAGCGATGATGCGGGCAATGCCGGGCACCGCGGTCTTGCCGGGCGGCACCGGCTTGCCATGGGAGAAGGTGGGACCAGCCTTGGCCGGGGGCTTGCCGCCGGTGAGCGAGACCATGATCTTGCGCGTGCCGGCAACGGCCTGGGCAGCCTGCTGGGCGGCCTCGCGGGCGGGACCGAAGGCGGCCTCCATGCCTGGCGCCACGGCGATGGCAAAGGCCACCGCCGAGGGGGTGACGATGATGTCGGAGAGGCCGGCATAGGTGGCCAGATCGCCCCCGCCCGGGATTTCGACAGCAGCGAGGGCGGACTTGATGGCGGCGGCGAGATCGGTATCGGCCATGAGGGGCTCCTCTACCCCTCTCCCCTTGAGGGAGAGGGTGGATTGGCCGAAGGCCAAGACGGGTGAGGGGTTGGCAGCCGAGAGTGGCGCCCTTGGAAGGATCGCAACCCCTCATCCGCCCCTTCGGGGCACCTTCTCCCTCAAGGGGAGAAGGGGATCCGGCGGCGTGATCCTAGAGGATCGACTGGCCGGTGGCCTTCCAGTCCTTGAGGAAGCCTTCGATGCCCGCATTGGTCAGCGGGTGGTTGGCCAGCTTGCGGATCACGTCGGGTGGAATGGTGGCGACGTCGGAGCCGGCCAAAGCGACCTGGGTGACGTGGTTGGGCGAGCGGATCGATGCGGCCAGGATCTGGGTCTCGAAACCGTAATTGTCATAGATCTGGCGGATATTCTCGATCAGCTCGACGCCATCGAGGTTGATGTCATCGAGGCGCCCGAGGAAGGGCGAGATATAGGTGGCGCCGACCTTGGCGGCCAGCAAAGCCTGGTTGGCCGAGAAGCACAGGGTGACGTTGGTCTTGATCCCCTTGTCGAAGAAGTGCTTGGTGGCCTTGAGGCCAGCCAGCGTCAAGGGCAGCTTGATGACGACGTTCTCGGCGATCTTGGCGAGGTGTTCGCCCTCGGCGACCATGCCGTCATATTCGAGGCTGGCCACTTCGGCCGAGACCGGGCCGGGGACCAGCGCGCAGATCTCGGCAATGACTTCCTTGAAGTCACGACCGGACTTGGCGATCAGCGATGGATTGGTGGTGACGCCGTCGAGGAGGCCGGTCTCATAGAGCTCCTTGATGTCCTTGATTTCCGCAGTATCGACAAAGAACTTCATGGTTCCCTCCTAATTGTCGTCAAACTTGCCCGTCGGGCAAAAGGTGTAGCACGGCAATGACTTGCCGCAAGGCCCGGACCGGACCTATTTGATGGCGGCCAGCAGGGCATCGGCCAGGTCGCCAACGCGATCCTCGGGGATGCCGGCGACATTGATGCGACTGTCCCCAATCATATAGATGCCGTTGGCGGCTTTTAAATGTTCAACCACCCCATTATCGAGCCCGAGCAGCGAAAACATGCCGCGATGGGCGGCGATGAAGTCGAAATCGGCCGAATTGGACTTGTTGCGGATCGCCTCGCTGAGCTTTTCGCGCAGACCGATCATGCGGTTGCGCATCAGGTCGAGCTCGGTCTCCCATTCGGCGCGCAGCTCGGCATCCTCAAGGATGGTGCGGATGATCTCGGCACCATGATCGGGCGGCTGGCTATAGGCGCCGCGGATGATGTTGAGCAATTGCGACTGGGCGATATCCGCCTCGGCCCCGTCGCGCGCCACCAGGATGGCCGCGCCGATGCGTTCGCGGTACAGCCCGAAATTCTTGCTCCCCGAGAATGCTACCAAAGCTTCGGGCACCGTGGACAAGATTTTGCGCGTGCCATAGGCATCGGCGTCGATGCCATCGCCAAAGCCGAGATAGGCCAGGTCGATGAAAGGCAAAGCGCCGGTGCGGACCAGGCTGGAGGCCACCATATCCCATTGATCCGGCGTGAGATTTGCGCCGGTCGGGTTGTGGCAGCAGCCATGCAGCAGCACGGTATCGTTCGGGCCCAGCGCGTCGAGCGCGGCCAGCATCTGGGTGAATTTGACGCCGCGGGTCTGGGTGTCGAAATAGGGATAAGTCTTGACCACGAGGCCGGAATTTTCGGCGATGGGGTTGTGGTTGGGCCAGGTCGGGTCGGAGACCCAGACGGTGGCGCCGGGGCGGGCGCGGTTGATCAGCTGCATCAGCACCCAGAGCGAGCCGGTGCCGCCGGGGGCCTGGGCGATGCGGACGCGGGCGCGGTCGATGCTGTCGCCCAGCACCAGATCGAGCACGGCGGCGCCGAAGCCCTTGTTGCCGGCAATGCCGAGATAGGTCTTGGTCTTGCCCTGGGCCAGGATGCGCGCCTCGGCCTTTTTCACCGAACTCATGATCGGGGTGGTGCCCTGCTCGTCCTTGTAGACGCCGACGCCGAGATCGATCTTGGTGGGGCGCGGATCGGCCGCGTATTCGCCCATGAGCGCCAGAATCTTGTCGCCGGGGGCCTTGGTGAGAGTCTCGAACATGATGGGAGTCGTTCCGGTGGGAGGCGGGCCTGTTATAGGCGGCGGGGCAGAATTTGCAATCGCTACGCGGTTCAGCGGGAAACGCCGAGACGCTCCAGTTCAGCAGTCAATTGTGGAACGATTTCAAAGAGATCGCCGACCAAAGCCAGGTCGGCCAGCTTGACCAGCGGCGCCTCGGCATCGCTGTTGATGGCGACAATCTTTTTGGCGCCCTGGATGCCGGCCAGGTGCTGCAGGGCCCCGGAAATGCCGATGGCGATGTAGAGGTCGGGGGCGATGATCTTGCCGGTCTGGCCGATCTGCCAGTCATTGGGGGCGTAGCCGGCATCGACGGCGGCGCGGGTGGCGCCGACTGCAGCGCCGAGCTTTTTGGCAAGATTTTCAATGAGCTGGAAATTCTCGGCCGAACCGAGGGCAACGCCGCCGCCGATGACGATCTGGGCGGTGGCAAGGTCGGGCGTGTCGCTCTGCGTGCGGTGGCTGGCCAGCAGTGTGACGACGGAATTGAGCGCCATATCAAGCACTTCGACGGGTGCGGCGGTATCGGTGGTGGCGGGGGCGCGGAAGGCCGAGGCGCGCAAGGTGAGGATGTGCTTTGGCTGGTTGTCGGTGACGGTCTGCACGGCATTGCCGGCATAGATGGGCCGCTCGAAGCGGTTGGGGCCGAGAATGGCGACCACGTCGGTGACCGGCATCAGATCAAGCTTGGCGGCAAGGCGGGGCATGCGATCCCGACCCACACTTCCCGCACTCTGGATAACGTACTGATAACCTTGAGACAGCATTTCGATAACCGAAACGTCGGCATCGGACGCCGAAATGCCGGTCACGACTTGCACTTTCCGAACATGGGCGAGATTTGCGGCCGCGGCGGCAACCTGTTCGGCCCGGTCGCCGATGACCAGCAGGTCGATCGGCCCCAGGACCGACGCGCCCTCGACGACGCGAGCGGTGGATGGCGACAGCATGCCGGCATCATGATCGGCAATGACCAATACGCTCATTACAGCGCCTCCATCTGGGACAGGTCCGCGGCGATGAAGGCGGCCAGCTCGGCAACCGAGGCCACGGTCCTTCCTGCCACGCGCTCGGCGGGCGGGGATATCTTTTCGATGGTGAGGCGGGGCGCGAGATCGACGCCGAACTCGGCGACCGGCCGGACGGAAAGCGGCTTGGAGCGCGCCTTCATCACCATGGGCAGAGCGGCATTGCGCGGGGTGTTGAGGCGGAGGTCGGCGGTGACAATGGCAGGCAAAGGCAGCGACAGGGTTTCGCGGCCGGAATCGATCTCGCGGGTGACCTCGATACCGGTGCCAACAATCTTGATTTCGGAGGCGAAGGTGGCCTGGGGGCGGTCGGTGAGGGCGGCGAGCATCTGGCCGACATGATTGCTGTCATCGTCGACGGCCTGCTTGCCGAGCAGGACCAGGTCGGGCTGTTCCTCGGCCACGACCCTGGCCAGCAGCTTGGCAATGGCGAGGGTTTCGAGCTCGGCATCGGTTTCCACCAGGATGCCGCGATGGGCGCCCATGGCCAGGGCGGTGAGGATGACGTCGGTGGCACCCTTGGGGCCGATGGAGACGACGACGATTTCGTCACCCTGCCCGGCCTCGGCCAGCTGCACGGCCGCTTCCACCGCATGCTTGCAGAAGGGGTTCATCGACAGGCGCACGCCGGCGGTTTCGACGCCGGTGCCATCAGGACGGACGCGGATGCGGACGTTGTGATCGACGACGCGCTTGATGGCGACCAGGATTTTCATGCGGGACTCCGGGCTGTTGGCCGGTGTCATGACAAATCGCGGCCGGGCGGACAAGGCGCGAAGGGGGAAATTTGGGCCAAGGATGGCATGAATGTTGGAAAAGGGTACTGCCGGCGCCGCCACGGGCTCCTCGCCGGCGCTAGACCAGGGCAGCCAGGGCCGGAGCCGTGCCGCGCAAGCGGAGGGCGTCCAGGCTGGGCGGGACGCCGAACTGGCGGCGATATTCCCTGCTGAACTGGGAGGGACTGTCATAGCCGACGCGATAGCCGATGGCGGCGACGTCGCCGGGCTGGGCGGCCAGCAGCAGGCGGGCCTCCTGCAGGCGGATCTGCTTCTGGAACTGGATCGGGCTCATGGCAGTGGCGGCATGGAAGTTGCGATAGAAGGCCGAGGCGCTCATGCCGCAGAGCCCCGCGACGTCCTCGACGCGGAAGGCGCGATCGTAATGCTGGCGGATCCAGCGCACGGCACGGGCAATGTGGCTGAGATTGCTGTCGGCCAGGCCGAGCTGGCGGATGGCGGCGCCCTGCTCGCCGCCGAGCAGCAGCCAGAGGATTTCGCGCTTGATGAGCGGGGCCAGGATCGGGATGTCGCGGGGTGAATCGAGCAGGCGCAGCAGGCGCCTGACCGCGTCGAGCAGCTGCGCCGAGGCCTGGCTGACCAGCATGCTGGCCGGCGGGCTGCCGCGGCCGTCGCGCAGCTCGGCTGCGCCGGCCTGCAGCAGCAGTTCGGCTATGCTGGCCGGCTGCAGCAGAAGGCCGAAACCCAGCGCCGGGCGATCCGGACTGGCATCGATGAACTGGCCGGTCACCGGCAGGTCCAGCGAGGACACCAGGTAGTCGCCGGCGCCATATTCATGGACCTGGTCGCCCAGGGCGAGGCGCTTCCTGCCCTGGGCGACCAGCGCCATGACCGAGCCGGACATGGAGGATTCCAGGGCGGACACGTCGTGCCGGGCGATCAGCACGCCCTCGATCGGGGTGGTCATGTCGGGGCGCGCGTGGCGGTCGATCAGCAGGCGCAGTTCAGCAAGGGCCATGGCAGGTGCCTCATCCGGTTTGCATGCCGGGCCTAGCACAGAGGAGCAGGCCTCACCACGGTTTCTCTTTATTAAGGTAGGATTGTGCAAGCCTGCGGGAGGATAGCCATAACGCTCCGCGGTCCGGTGGTGGTTGAGTGCAGACAGCGGCGAATGACCGAACCGCCCCCGCATCACAGCACCGGAGACCAGCATGTCCGAACAGAACAAGCAGATTGCCCGCCAATACTTCGAAGGGCTCGATGCCCAGAAATCCCCGCCGGCCGAATGGGTTACCCCCGATTTCGTGCTGCACATCGCCGGCACGCCCGACATGGACCTCAAGGCCGCCCAGACCTTCAGCATCGGGCTCGTCACGGCCGTGCCGAACCTGACCCATCCCATCGTCGAGCTGATCGCCGAAGGCGACAAGGTCAGCTATCGCGGCCGCTATGAAGGCAACCAGACCGCGCCCTATCTGGGCGCCATGGGACCCGATGGCGTGCTGTCGGCCACCGGCGCCGGGGTGCTGCGCATTGCCGATGGCAAGGTCGCCGAAATCTGGATCTGGCCGGACACGATGACGGTCATGCAGCAGCTCGGCGCACTGCCGCCACAGGGCTGAGCGCCCTGCCCTGCCCAGGGGCCGGCAGCAGCTGCGCGGCCCGTCCGCTTCCATACCCATGAAGGGAAATCCCATGTCCATCGCCTATGGCTTTCACGCCACCATCAATGCCCATCCCGGCCAGGGGGATGCCCTGGTTGCGCTGCTGCTCGGCGCGCCCTCGCTCGGCCTCGATGACTGCCTGGTGTTCCTGGTCAGCCGCTCGGCCAGCAATCCCGACCTGGTCACGGTGACCGAAGGCTGGTGCAGCCAGGCCGCGCACAGCCAGTTCTTCGGCAGCACGGCAGCCCAGACCTTCATTGCCGCGCTGGCGCCGCTGGTGGAAGGCGAGTCGATCTATGTCGATGCCATCCCCGTGGGCGGCAAGGCCGTGCTCGCCTGAATGCCGAGCCTCGACCCGCCCAGAACGCACACCCGCCCCTGCCTGGGGCGCGGATCCCGCACGTCCCATCAAGGAACCATCATGTCCATACCCCGTCCTGCTCTTGATCCCGAACTGAGTACCAAGCTCTCCGATTTCCCGCTCGGCATTGATCTCACCCCTGAACTCCTGGCGCAGATGCGTCAGTATGCGGTACCCGCCGAAGTCTATCTCGACGGCCGCGCGCTTGAGCGTCGGGACCTGCACATTGCCACCGCCGGTAGTGTCCAGCTGCCGATCTCGGTGTTCAGGCCCGCTGCGCCCATGCAGAATGCCCCCTGCATCTACTGGCTGCATGGCGGCGGCATGGTGATGGGCGATCGCTTCGCCAATCTCGACATCCCGCTCGACTGGCTCGAGCAACATGGCGCGGTGGTGGTGACCATCGACTATCGCCTGGCGCCCGAAGTGTCGGGCAGCACCCTGGTGGAAGACTGCTACCAGGGGCTGCTCTGGATCGCCGCACAGGCGGGGGACCTCGGCATCGATCCCGCCCGCATCGTAGTCGCCGGCGCCAGCGCCGGTGGCGGTCTGGTGGCGGGGATGGTGCTGATGGCGCGCGACCGCAACGGCCCGGCCATTGCCGCCCAGATCCTGATCTGCCCGATGCTGGACCATCGCAACGTGACACTGTCGAGCCAGCAATATGCCGGCGATCCCGGTGTCTGGACGCGCGAGAAGAACCTGTTCGCCTGGCAGGCGGTGCTGGCCGGACAGACGGGCGAGGTCTCCAGCTACGTCTCGCCCGCGCTCGAAACCGATCTCGCGGATCTGCCGACCACCTATGTCGACGCCGGCACGGCCGAGGTCTTCCGCGATGAGGACGTGGCCTATGCCAGCAAGATCTGGGCGGCGGGTGGACAGGCCGAGCTGCACATCTGGGCCGGCGGCTTCCACGGCTTTGACGCCATGTTCCCCGATGCCGGCATTTCCACGGCCGCCCGCGCTGCCCGCAGCGCCTGGCTCAGCCGCGTTCTGAACAGCATTGCCTGAAACCCCGGGCGGATACGCCCCCAACAGCATCCCAACCAAAGGAAACGAGCTATGAAAACCGTTCTCATCACCGGCACCTCCTCCGGCTATGGCCTTGAAACTGCGCGCCACTTCCACGACCAGGGCTGGAAGGTGATTGCCACCATGCGCCGTCCGCAGCAGGGCCTGCTGCCCCAGTCCGACCGTCTCAGCGTGCTGCCGCTCGACGTCACCAGCCCCGACAGCATTGCCGCCTGCCTCGAGGCGGCCGGACCGGTGGATGTGCTGGTCAACAATGCCGGCATCGGCATGGTGGGCGCCTTCGAGGCCTCGCCGATGGCACAGGTGCGCAAGCTGTTCGAGACCAATACGCTGGGCGTGATGGCCATGGTGCAGGCCATGCTGCCCGGCATGCGCGAGCAGGGTGGCGGGGTGATCGTCAATGTCACCTCCAGCGTGGTGCTGGCGCCGTCGCCCTTTGCAGCGGCCTATACCGCGACCAAGACGGCGATCGAGGGCTTTTCGCGGGCGCTGGCCAAGGAACTGGCCGAGTTCAACATCGTCATCAAGCTGGTCGAGCCCGGCTATGCGCCGACGACCCGGTTCGGCGCCAATACCGAACTGCCGATCGCCGACCTGATCCCGCCGGCCTATGCCGATTTCGCCCGGCCGATCTTTGAGGCCTTTGCGGTTCCCAGCGTCACGACCCGCGAAAGCGATGTCGCCGAGACGGTGTGGCGGGCCGCCACCGACCTGACCGGACAGCAGCGCTTTCCCGCCGGGCCCGATGCCGTGGCGCTATGGGAAGCCTCGCGCTGATGCGGGTGCCCAAGGCGGGCACAGGGTGAAAGGCATGACGGGCGCCGGCCTCAGCGATGCGGCCGGCGCGACGCGAGATAGTGCCAGAGACCGGCGGCGACAGCGCCGCGCCCCCGTCGCTAGTGCTGCCGGGCAGAGCCAGGGGTGTGGGCAGCGGGTTCGGGCGCGCTGGCAAAGCGACGCCGATAGGCGGCGGGCGTGACCCCGACCAGGCGCATGAAGAGACGCCTGAAAGCCGAGGCCTCGGTATAGCCGACCTCGGCGGCGACATCGTCCAGCGCCATGTCGCTGGTCTCGATGAGCTGCTTGGCCTCCTCGATGCGCAGGGTCTGCACATATTGCATGGGCGACTGGCCGGTGGCCTGCTTGAAGCGGCGCAGGAAGCTGCGCTCGGTGAGGCCCGACTGCGCGGCCATGTCGGCCACCGGATTGGGGCGCGCATAGTTGTCGGCGACCCAGAGCTGGGCGGCGGTGACCAGGCTGTCATTGTGGCGCAGGGTGACGGTCAGCGCGGCATAGGGCAATTGCCCATCGGCATGCCAGTCGAGCAGGAAGAGCTTGGCCAGGCGCCGCGCCTCTTCGGGACCGGCGAGGCGGCCGACCAGATAGAGCAGCAGATCGTGCCAGGAGGCAAAGCCGCCGGTAGTGATGAGGCGGTGCCCCTCCCCGGCCGGTACCAGCACCCGCTCCTTGCGCAGGCGAATGCCCGGATGGCGCTGGGCAATGGCGTCGCAATAGCCCCAGTGGGAGGTGGCGTCCTCGCCCTCGAGCAGGCCGGTCTCGCTGAGCAGCATGGAGCCCGAGCAGAGCGAGGCGACCAGCGCGCCCTGCTGATGGGCCGAGCGGATCCAGTCGGCCACGGCGGCAAAGGAATTGGGCAGCGGCTTCCAGGGATCGATGGCCAGTTCGGGGATCATGACGATGTCGGGGCTCGGGAAGTCCTCGAAGGCGCCGTGCGGGTGAATGGTGACGCCGTGCAGGTCGGCATAGGGCTGGCCATCGATGGAGACGAGGCGGGGCAGGAAGCGCGGCGGGCGCGGCGCATCGCCATGCAGGGTCTCCCATAGCGAGCCGACCGCCGACAGCAGATCCATGATGATGAAGGCACCGGCCGTGCCCGTTTCAGGGGTGACCACCACCGCCGTCACCAGCGTCCTGCTGCTATCGAGGCCCATCTGGATGTCCGTTTCGAACCGTTTCCGACGGAACCGAACCTACCAGCGGAACAGGGGGCCGCCTAGAGGAGGCACGTGGCGAAAGGGGCTGGCGGATGCGCCCGCCCCCTGGCGCCAGCAAAAGCTGCCGCAGCGGCAGCGCCCTCCAAAGGAAGAAGAGATGAAGAAGACAACGACCCTGATTGCCATTGCGGCAGTCGCATTTATCGGCCTGGGAAGCCTGGTCCAGGCCCAGGAAGCCAGCCCGGCCAGTACGGCCTACCAGGATATCGAGGCCACCCTGGGCGTGGTGCCCTCGCATTTCAAGGCCTATCCGGAAAGTGCCGTGGCCGGCGCCTGGGCCATGACCAAGGGCCTGCTCATGGATCCGAGCAACAGCCTCGAGCCGAAGGTGAAATCGCTGATCAACCTGGCGGTCGCGGCGCAGATCCCCTGCCAGTACTGCATCTGGCTGGAGACCAAGTTCGCCAAGCAGCAGGGCGCCAGCGATGCCGAAATTTCCGAGGCCGTGGCCCAGGCGGCCTATGTGCGGCACTGGAGCACGGTGATCAACGGCATGCAGATCGACTTCGAGACCTTCAAGGCCGAGTTCGGCGGCGAATGAGTGGCGGTGGCGCCCGTTCGCGCGGGCGCCGCAGCACCAACCCGTTCTGGAGAAAGCAGAGATGACCGTCATTGAATTTCAGACCTACCAGGCTCTCGGCACCAGCGTCTGGCGGCGGTTGCGCCGCGCCCTGCGCACGGCGCTGGTGGTGATGAAGCGGCGGCGCCGGCTGGTGCGGGCGCATATCGAGCTGTCGCGGCTCGACGACAGGATATTGTACGACCTGGGCCTCGACCCGCTGGATATACGCAGTGCCCTGGACGATCACCGCTTCACGTCGCGGCTGTCCATGGCGGCGCGACGGCGCCGCAAGCGACAATAGGCAGGCCGATGGATCCGCTCGTCAACCTGGCCAATATTTTATACGTGGTGGCCTATTTCACCACCGATATGCTGCGGCTGCGCCTGCTGACGCTGGTGGCAGCGGCGTGCCTGGCCATCTACTTCCTCAACCAGCCCGTGCCGCTGCTCAATGTGGTGGCATGGAACTGCGCCTTCATGCTGCTGAACCTGTGGCAACTGGCCAGAATTGCGGCGTCGCGGCGGAAGCCGGGGCACCATCCGCGCCTGAGCTGATGCGAAAAGAACAGGACGGGCGGGAGTGTGCGGGGCGGGAGCTTCCCCGCCGCCAAACGCTCCGCTTGGTCGCATGGCGCGGGCCCGGGGAAAGGACTAGTGTTGACGGCATGGATTGGGACAGCGACACTGACCCAGAACCGACCTATTGGACTCCTTATGCCCGTGCTCAACCGTATTGCCGAGTTTGCCGACGAAATTGCCGCCTGGCGGCAGGATTTTCATGCGCATCCGGAGATTCTCTATGCGGTGGAGCGGACGGCCGGGATCGTGGCGGACCGGCTCAGGGAATTCGGCTGCGACGAGGTCGTCACCGGGATCGGCGGCACCGGCGTGGTCGGCATCATCAATGGCCGCAGCAATGGCAGCGGCCGCACCGTGGGGCTGCGGGCCGACATGGACGCGCTGCCGATCACCGAAAAGACCGGCGCGGCCTATGCCTCGACGGTAGATGGCAAGATGCATGCCTGCGGCCATGACGGGCACACCGCCATGCTGCTGGGCGCAGCGAAATACCTGGCGGAAACGCGCAATTTCGACGGCCGCATCGCGCTGATCTTCCAGCCGGCCGAAGAGGGCGGCGCCGGCGCCAGGGCCATGCTGGACGACCGGCTGGTGGAAAATTTCGGCATCGACGAATTCTACGGCATGCATAACTGGCCGGGCATGCCGGCGGGGCATTTCGGCATCCGGGCCGGCGGCATCATGGCGGCGACCGACCGCTTCTATATCGACATTACCGGCCAGGGCGGGCATGCGGCGCGGCCGCAGACCACGGTGGACCCGATCATCGTGGCGGCCAACATGATCGTGGGCATGCAGGCAATCGTGTCGCGCAATGTCGATCCGCTGGCCAGCGCCGTGCTGTCGGTGACCATGCTGGAGGCCGGCGAGGCGGACAATGTGATTTCGCGCACGGCCAAGATCACCGGCACGGTGCGCACGCTGGACCTCTCCGTCCAGGACCTGATCGAGCAGCGGCTGGCCGATTTCGTGCCGCAATTTGCCAAGAGCTTCGGTGCCACGGCCAGCGTGCGCTATGCGCGCGGCTATCCGGTGACGGTCAATGCGCCGGAACAGACGGAATTTGCCGCGGATGTGGCCCGCGAGATCGCCGGGCCCGGGCGGGTCGATGCCGAGGCGCCGCCCTCGATGGGCGGGGAGGACTTTTCCTTCATGCTGGAGCGCCGGCCAGGCGCCTATATCTTTGTCGGCAATGGCGACAGCAGCGAGCTGCATACCGACAGCTATGATTTCAACGATGCGATCATTCCGGCGGGCACCAGCTATTGGGTGCGGCTGGCGGAACGGGCCCTGCCCTTTGCTGGGTGATAGTAACGCCATGGTGGCCTGCAAATAGCGGGCTGCTGCAGTTTGCAGATCACGTCCCGGACCAGGCTCGGCTCGGGTTTTCACCGTCCACCAATCCGGCGCATCTAACGTGACTCTCATCCCAGCAAAAACACTGCCGGCCTTGCGGCAAATGGTTCTCCCGGTTCTGCTCACCCTGCTGGTTTCGGCGGCGGGGGGCGGGATCGCGACGCTGCTGGGATTGCCGGCGGGGTGGCTGATGGGCGGGGCGCTGGCGGTGGCCATGGCGGCGATTGCCGGGCTGCCCATGGTGATGCCGGACCGGCTGCGCGACCTGGCCTTCCTGCTGGTGGGCATGTCGATGGGGGCCAGCGTGGCGCCCGATAGCCTGGCACTGGTGGCCAGCTGGCCGCTGACCGTCCTGGCGCTGGCGCTCGAGCTGGTGATCATCGTGGCGGCTACCGGCTGGATGCTGGCGCGGGTGTTCAAGCTCGACACGGGCACGGCCTATCTGAGCTCGTTTCCCGGCCACCTGTCCTTCGTGCTGGGCATCGCCTCGTCGGGCGTGGGCGATGCGCGGCAGATCGTCATCATCCAGGTGATCCGCATCATGATGCTGACCATCTGCGTGCCGATCGGGGCGCTGTTCCTGCCGATCGACCATTTTGCGCCGGCGGTGCCGGTCGGCTATCTCGACCTTGGGCAATTGCTGGCGCTGGCGGCGCTGTGCATTGCCGTCGGGCTGATCTTCGTGCGGCTCAAGGTGCCGGCCGGCTTCGTGCTGGGCGCCATGGCGGCGGCGACCGCGGCCAAGCTGGGCGGGCTCTATACCGAAGCGCTGCCAGGGCCGCTGGTGACGGCGACCTTCATTCTCACCGGGGCGCTGATCGGCTCGCGCTTTGCCGGCATCACCCGGGGCGAGCTCATCACCGCCGCCAAGGGCGGCGTGGTGGCGACGGCCATGACGGTGGGCATTGTCAGCCTGATCGCGTTTCTGGCGAGCCTCGTCGTCGACATGCCCTATGGCCAGATCTGGCTGGGACTGGCGCCGGGGGCGCTGGAGGGCATGGGGGCGCTGGGCATTGCCCTAGGCTATGATACCGCGTTCATTGCCGCCCACCATGTGCTGCGCCTGCTGATGCTGACACTGGCGATTCCGGCCGTGGTGGTGCTGATCCGGCGGCGCGAGAGCGCCACAATCGTGCGCCAAGAATAGTCCAAGGAGATCTGCCATGCTGCGCACAAGCCTTGCCGTACTCGCCCTGAGCCTGCTGACCGCCCTGCCCGCCCAGGCGGCGCTATGCACCGATGAAAGCTCGGGACTGACCGTGACGTTCGGATTTGAACTGGATGGGTCGAATGACGAAGAGCAGCAGAACCGGCTGGACCTGATGGCGCTGCGGCAGCTGGGGGTGGATGCAACGCGGGTGGAGCGCTGGGGCAGCTGCCTGCGGGCCTATGTGCGCAAGCCCGAGGGGGGCGAGGAAATGCAGTATTTCAACCCCGGCAGCTATCGGCGGGTGATGTAGGCCGGGCGGCTTCCGGCACCACGGGCGCGCCGGACCGCGGGGCGAACGGCCGACATGCAAGTGTGGCCGGGGCGCCTGGTGATCATGCCAACCACCCCCAGCCCGGCCCTCCCCTCCAGGGGGAGGGGGCGGTAGAGCCTTGGCAACTCGAGCGTGAAGCGCTCTAGGCCAGATCGCTGATGGCGGCGGTGCTGGAGACGTCGATGGCGATGAAGGCATAGCCATTGGCGCCCAGGCGCAGGGTGGCATCGGCCAGCACGGCGCGTTCGGAGACCGGCTCGAGCATGGTGCCCTCATGCAGGCCGCTGACGGCAACGGCCTGCTCGTTGGGCGAGAGGTTGAAGACGCAGAGCATGGCGCCGGCTTCGGTGGCGCGGCGGAAGGCCAGGATCGGCTCGGCCAGGTCGAAGAAGCCGATATCGCCCAGAGCCAGCACGGGATGGGCTTTGCGCCAGGCCAGAATGGTGCGGTAAAAGGCCAGGGTCGAGCCCGGATCGGCCTGCTGGCCGGCGACATTGAGCGTGGATTGCGGCGGCTTGACCGGCAGCCAGGGCGTGCCGGTGGTAAAGCCATTGGGTGGATTGCCCTCGTCCCAGGGGATGGGCGTGCGGCAGCCGTCGCGGCCCTTGTCCTGCGGCCAGAAGCGGATGCCGCGCGGATCGGTGAGTTCCTCGAAGAGCAGCTCGGTTTCGGGCAGGCCCAGTTCCTCGCCCTGATAGAGGCAGACCGAGCCGCGCAGCGACAGCACCAAAGCGGCAGTCTGGTCGGCCAGGTCGCGCGGGTTGAGCGCATGCTCGGCCCAGCGGCTGACATGGCGCGGCACGTCATGGTTGGAAAAGCTCCAGCACGGCCAGCCATCGGGGCCGATGGCGAAGAACTTCTCGATGCGCGAGCGGAAGTGCTCGGCGGTGAATTCGTGGCCGAGGAAGTCAAAGCCGTAGCACATGTGCAGCGTGTCGCCGCCCGAGGTATATTGCGCCATCAGCTCGACCGACTGGTGGCTGTCGCCGACCTCGCCCACCGAGGTGGTGCCGGGGAACTGATCGAGCAGGACGCGGACGCGGCGCAGGAAATCGAGGTTTTCCGGCTGGCTCTTGGAATACTGGTGGATCTGCATTTCGTAAGGGCTGGTGGCCAAAGGCAGGTGTTCCTCGACCGGATTGGCCGGGTTGGAGCGCAGCTGCTGGTCGTGGAAATAGTAGTTCACCGTATCGAGGCGGAAGCCATCGACGCCGCGCTCGAGCCAGAAGCGCATGACATCGAGCACCGCATCCTGCACGGCGGGATTATGGAAGTTGAGGTCGGGCTGGCTGATCAGGAAATTGTGCAGGTAATATTGCCGGCGGGTGCCGTTCCATTCCCAGACGCTGCCGCCGAACACGGCCGGCCAGTTATTGGGCGGGGAGCCATCGGGCAGCGGGTCGGCCCAGACATACCAGTCGGCGCGGGCATTGGTGCGCGACAGGCGGCTTTCCTTGAACCAGGCATGCTGATCGGAGGTGTGGCTGACCACCTGATCCATGATGACCTTGAGGCCACGGGCATGGGCCTGGGTCACCAGGGTGTCGAAATCCTCGAGCGAGCCGAAGAGCGGATCGATCTCGCAATAGTCCGAGACGTCATAGCCCATATCGGCCTGGGGCGACTTGGTGATCGGCGACAGCCAGATGCAGTCGACGCCCAGGCTGGCAATGTGATCGAGCCGGGCGATGATGCCGGGCAGATCGCCGATGCCATCGCCATTGCTGTCCTGAAACGAGCGTGGATAGACCTGATAAATTACCCCGCCACGCCACCACTCGGTCATCTGCATGCTCCGTCATTAGCCTGTCTGAATCGGCCCCACGGGCCGGATTTGGCGGCGAACCTATCTGGTCCGGCGTGCCAAGGGAATCCGTGCCCGACGCGGGGCTGCCGCCCGGGCATGACAGGGCAGCACCTGGAATATCGGCCGGCTCAGGCCTGCGGGTGGGTGGTGGCGAAGGCCGGTACGGTGCGGCTGCGCTCGGACAATGCCAGCAGGCGCGGCATGGCGGCGGGATCGCAGAGGCCGCTGACGGTGCCAAGGAAATCCACGGTCGCCACCACGGCGGCATCGGCGCCATTGGGACGGGTGCCGCCGAACCAGGCCGTGGCCGGCGTCTGCGCCTCGAGCGCAGCGAGGCCCTGGTCGAGCTGGCTGCGCAGGCGGGCGACCCAATCGGGCCAGACCAGATCGGGCGGGCGGCGCTCGGTTTCGTAGACAAAAGCCACGCCCTTTTCCGCCACGGCATGGGCAAGGGCGATGATCTGCTGGCAGGCAATGCGCTGCGGACCGGGTTCGGGCAGCAGGCGATGGGCGGGATCGGCACTGGTTTCGAGATAGTCGATGATGGCGAAAGTCTCGATCAGGTCGCCATCCGGGGTGGACAGGACCGGCACCCGGCTGAGGGGATGGTGGGCGCGGAAGCGCTCGAAATCGGCCCCGAACAGCTCGACGGGACGCCGCTCGAAGGCACGGTCCTGCAGGGCCAGCCAGATGGCGACGCGGCGGACGAAGGGCGAGCGCTTGCCGCCATGCAGCACCAGCATGGTCAGACCACCGCCGAGATGAGCGGCTCGCCGGCAAAGTGGGCGTCGAGATTGGCCACGACCAGGGCGCCCATGGCGGCGCGGGTCTGGGTGGTGGCGCTGCCCATGTGGGGCGAGAGCACGACATTGTCGAGGGCGAAGAAGCCCTCGGGCATGGCGGGCTCGTTTTCGAAGACATCGAGCGCGGCGCCGCCGAGGCCGCCGGACTGCAGCAGCTCGAGCATGGCGGGCTCGTCGACCAGGGTGCCGCGGGCGACGTTGACGAGGTGGCCCTGCGGCCCGAGGGCTTCGAGCACCTCGCGGGAAACGATGCGCTCGGTGCCCTTGCCGCCGGGGGCGATGATGACCAGCCAGTCGCTGTCGCGGGCCATGTCGACCAGGCTGTCGTAAAAGACATGCGGCTCGGATGGCTGGCGCTTGCGGCCATAATAGACCACGCGCATCTTCATGGCCTGGGCACGGCCGGCGATTTCCTTGCCGATGCGGCCGAGGCCGAGAATGCCGACGGTCTTGCCGGTGAGTTCGGAGAACAGACCCATATTGCCGGTGGGCCACTTGCCCTGGCGGACGAACTGGTCGGCCTGGGGAATGCGGCGGGCCAGGGCGATCATCAGGCCGATGGTGAGCTCGGCCACCGCGTCGTTGAGGACATTGGGGGTATTGGTGACGCGCACATTGGCGGCGCGGGCGGCATTGGTGTCGATCGAATCGTAGCCGACGCCGAAATTGGCGATGATCTCGAGCGCGGGGAGCTGGCCGATGAGCTCGGCGCTGACCGCGCCGCCGGCAATGGCGCGGATGGAAGGGGCATGTTCGGCAATGAAGGCCGCCCGGTCGGCCGCCTCGTGCAGCTTGTGCACGGTGAAGCGCTCGGCCAGCGCCGTCTCGCAGGAAGCGAGCAGCTTGTGGGTCTGGAGGATGGCGATGGTCTTATCGGTCATTCGGCGGACTCGCGCTCGGAAGGGGTTGCTATGGCGGTACCATACAAGTGGCCGGCCGTGGCGCAAATAGTTGGCCAAACCGCGTGATCGGCTGGACGGGGCTGCGCAATCGTGTAGCAATGTGAAGGCGATGGGACGAGCCGCATAACCAATCGGAGCACAATGGGCGATCCACTTCCGTTTGACGAAATGTACCAGGCGGACGGCAGTGTCCGCGAACCCTATCGAGTGCTGGCGCAGTGGCTGGAGGAACAGCCCGACAAGGCGCTCAACCTGATGCAGTCCGACGCCGAGGCGATCTTCCGCAAGCTGGGCATTACCTTTGCGGTCTATGGCTCGGCCGAAGGCACCGAAAAGGTGATCCCGTTCGACGTGATCCCGCGCATCATCGCGGCGCAGGAATGGCGCAAGATGTCCAAGGGCATCGAGCAGCGGGTCAAGGCGCTCAATGCCTTTCTCTATGACATCTATCACCGCCAGGACATCATCAAGGCCGGGCGGGTGCCGGAAAAGCTGATCCTGCAGAACGCCGCCTTCTGCCCGGAAATGATGGGGCTGGAGCCGGCGCGCGGCGTCTATGCCCATATTATCGGCGTCGATATCGTGCGCACCGGGCCGGACGACTTCTTCGTGCTGGAAGACAATCTGCGCACCCCCTCGGGCGTCAGCTACATGCTGGAGGACCGCGAGGCGATGATGATCCTGGCGCCGGACCTGTTCCAGCGCCAGAAGGTGGCGCCGGTGGAAAACTATCCGGAAAACCTGCGCCGGACGCTGGAAAGCGTGGCGCCGGACAATGCCGGTTCGTCGCCCAATATCGTGGTGCTGACGCCGGGCATCTACAACTCGGCCTATTTCGAGCATTCGTTCCTGGCCGACCAGATGGGCGCGACGCTGTGCGAAGGGCCGGACCTGTTCGTCGATGGCGGCAAGGTCTATATGCGGACCACGACCGGACCCGAGCGGGTGCACGTGATCTATCGCCGGATCGACGACGATTATCTCGATCCGCTAACCTTCCTGCCCGGCTCGATGCTGGGCGTGCCCGGCCTGTTCGACGCCTATCGCGCCGGCAATGTGACGCTGGTCAATGCGCCGGGCACCGGGATTGCCGATGACAAGGCGGTCTATACCTATGTGCCTGAGATCATCGAGTTCTATCTCGGCGAGAAGGCCATCCTGCAGAATGTGCCGACCTATAACTGCACCGACGAGGAGCAGCGCAACTGGGTGCTGGCCAATATCGGCGACCTGGTGGTCAAGGAAGTCCACGGCTCGGGCGGCTATGGCATGATGGTGGGGCCAACCTCGACCAAGGCCATGCACAATGAATTCCGCAAGAAGATCGAGGCGCGGCCGGACAATTACATCGTGCAGCCGACGCTGGCGCTGAGCACCTGCCCCACCTATGTCAAATCGGGCATCGCCCCGCGCCATGTCGACCTGCGGCCCTATGTGCTGGTGGGCGACGAGGTGCGCATCACGCCGGGCGGGCTGACCCGGGTGGCGCTGGAAAAGGGATCGCTGGTGGTCAATTCGAGCCAGGGTGGCGGCACCAAGGACACGTGGGTGCTGGAAGATTGACCATGCTGGGACGGACTGCACAGAACCTGTACTGGCTCAGCCGCTATGTCGAGCGGGCCGAAAACATGGCCCGCCTGCTCGAGGTCGGCTATCGCATGAGCCTGACCTCGCGCCGCGAGGGCGGGATATCGGAACACCTGATCTCGATGATGCAGGCAGCCGAGGTCGACGAGGAATTCGGCAAGAAGGACCGGGTCGCCGATGTCGATACGGTGGCCCATTTCATGATGTTCGACCAGGACAATCCGAGCTCGGTCTATAATTGCCTGAGCTTTGCGCGCAGCAATGCGCGCTCGGTGCGCACGGCCATCACCACCGATATGTGGGAAGCGATCAACGGGGCGTGGCTCGAATTTTCGCAGATCAAGCCGCGCGACGTGCGCGGGGCCAAGCTGCTGGGCCTGCTGGAATGGGTCAAGGATATCGGGCACCAGTTCCGCGGCGCGCTGCTGGGCACGATCCTGCGCGATGACGGCTTTGCCTTCCTGCAGGCGGGCAATTTCATCGAGCGGGCCGACAATACGGCGCGCATTCTCGACATGAAATATTACGTGCTGCTGCCGCGGGCCAAGATGGTGGGCGGGGACCTCGACATCCAGCAATGGACGCTGATCCTGCGGGCGGCGTCGGCGCATCGCAGCTATCGCCATGTCTATCATGACCGCTACAAGGCGACCAATATTGCCGATTTCCTGATCCTGCGGCCGGAAATGCCGCGCTCGCTGGTGTTCTGCGCGCAATATCTGGAAGACAATGTGGTGACGCTGAGCAAGCTCTATGGGCAGCAGCAAAGCTGCAATGAGGCGGCCAGCCAGCTGCGCGCCATGGTGGAAAACACCAATATGGAAGCCATCTTCGCCTTCGGCCTGCATGAATTCCTGACCGAATTCATGGCGCGGGCCGACCATGTGTCCAATACCCTGTCGGAGAGTTACAACTTTTATTGATGCGTATCACCATAGACCACCAGATGAGCATTACCCCGCCAGCCGGCACGGCCCATGCCGTGCTGCACCTGCTGCTGACGCCCGCCAGCGGCCCGACGCAGCAGATCGAGGACTGGACGGTGGAGATGGCGGGCATCGACAGCGCCGCTGTGTTTGCCGATGCCTATGGCAACAAGGTGCATCTGGTGAACCAGGCGCGCCCGGAAGGCACGCTGGTGGTGCGCGTCAGCGGCACGGTGGTGACGACGGACCGGGCCGGCGTATTGGGGCGGCCGGGCGGCGAGCCGGTGCCGGCGCTCTACAAGCGGACGACGCCGCTGACCAAGGCCTCGGTGACGCTTTATGGCAAGTTTCGCGGCAGCAAGGACAGCCGCATCGACGTGCTGCATGCGCTGATGGCGCGGGTGGGCGAAACGCTGGGCGTGGATAGCGACAGCATGCAGACGCAGATCTCGGCTGACGGCGGACAGAGCCAGAGCCAGTCGAGCGGCGCGGCTGCCAGTGCCGAGAGCACGCCACCGACGGCCAGCGCGCTGGTGCATATGTTCATCGGCGGGGCGCGGGCACTGGACATTCCGGCGCGCTATGTGACGGGCTATGTCGCGGCCGAGCCGGATGGCGATGACGACCTGGTGGGTTTCCATGCCTGGGCCGAGGCCTATGACGAGGCGCTGGGCTGGATCGGCTTTGACCCGCTGCTGCAGATCTGTCCGAGCGACCGGCATGTGCGGCTGGCGGTGGGGCTGGACGAAAGCTCGACCGTGCCGATCCGGGTGGTACCGGCCGGCGATGGGGTGACGACCATCGCGGTGAGCGTTACTGCCGCGCCATAAGTGACGGCCATTCGGCCAGAAGCGCGTCGCGGGCGCGCAGGCCGCCGGAGATCGCCTCACGTCCCTCATCCTGATCGAGCCTGACAAAGATCAGGGTCTGGTCGCCCTTGGTGGCAGCGCCAATATACCAGCCCCAGCCGCGCGCGCGGTCGAAACTGGAATCGGGCCGACGCGGATAGGCTGAGCCGGTTTTGCCGACCAGCTTCCAGCCACCAGCGTCACGCTTCTGCAGGATGGCAAGTGTGGTGTCCATGGCGGCGCGCGAGACAGGCAGCTGCCGGTTGACGAGCTTGCGCATGAACGCCAGTTGCTGGCGCGGGGTAAGCTTGAGCGAGGAACTGATCCAACTGCGCTCAAGGCCATTGCCCGCACCGGGATCGCCCGTGAAATCGGCATTGCCATAGTCGAAGGCGCGGGCATAGTCGGACAGGCGGGCCGCACCGAGGGCGCGGGTAATGGCCCGGGAATACCAGACCACGGAATGGTCCATCCAGCGCAGCGGATCGGTGGTCTGCCGCCATTCGTCGCCGCCCCAATCGGCATAGCCTTGGACAAAGGGGAGCGCCGGATTGTGCGCATCGGCGAGAAAGCCGGCGTCGAAGCCCATGACGGCGAGCGGCATCTTGAACGTGGAGGCCGGGGTGGTGGGGGTGTCACAGCCTTCGCCCTGCTCAATCAGGATAGCGCCTGTGTGGCTGTCGGCCACCAGGGTGCAGAGGGTGGCGGCCTGAGCCGGGAGCGCGAGAACCAGGCAGGCAAGGGCGGCAAGCAGGCGAAACATGGCGGACCTGTGGGACTTCTGCGCTGAAGCTGGCGCATGAATAGCGAAAGCCGAAGGCGTGTATCAGCATTAGCTCGATGGCCTTTTTCAGGCAGTGCGCGGTGAAACGCCACCCGATCAGAAGCGGTGGCGGATGCCGATGACCTGGGCATTGGCGCCGTCGCCCATGCCGCCCAGAGTGCCCCAGGCCCCCGAGCGGTGATGCAGCCGGACGAAGAGTTCGGTATCGGGGTGGTCGAGGCTGGCAAAGCTGATTTCGGGGGCGAGGAAGAACAGCACGCTGGGATCGCCCCGGCGCTGCTCGGCGCGTCGGGCCTCCTTGCCGATGGGATTGGTGATGGCACTCAGCCCGAAGGTGAAGGAGGGGGAGATGCGCAGGTTTTCCCCGAGATGGAAACCATCATAGCGGGCCACGGCGCCGGCCCAGAGCTCGCCGCTGACATCCATGCCGCCGCGAAAGGCGGCGCCGACCTCGGCGCCCAGATGCCAATCGGGCAGCGGCTCGGCAAAGAACTTCTGGTAGCCCGCGCCAAGAACGAAATTGTCCTCATAGCTGGCCGAAAGCGGCATGAAGGAGCGGTCGAAATAGGCGTCGGTATAGCGGCCGGCAAAGACGAAGATCGCCTCGTCGGGGCCCGGCTCCTGGGCGAAGGCGGAAACCGAAGGCAGGCCGAGAACCGCCAGCAACGCACAAAAACCAATCGGACCAAGGCGCAAAGGACATCACCACACTATCAAGAATAGTGGCGGCTCAATGATTTGCGCGCCGAAGCGTTCCGCCGCGGGCGAAAACGTGATCGACGCGGCTAGAGCGTCAGGATGTAGAGCCAGGCCGAAATGGTGAGCGCGGAGGCGACGGTGGCGATGAGGATGGTGTTGGCGGCGACGCTGACGCCGCGGTTGTAGTAGGTGGCAAAGACATAGACATTGACGCCGGCGGGCATGGCGGCCAGCAGGATGCCATAGCGCGCGGTCTCCATGGGGACATGGAGCACCCAGATCATCAGCACATAGGCGATGGCCGGATGGACGATCAGCTTGATCAGCGAGGCGACCAAAGCCTGCTGCCAGTTGTCGGAGAGCTTGAACTCGTTGAGGGCGCCGCCAATGCCGAACAGGGCGGCCGGGACCACCGCCTGGCTCATCATGCGCAGGAAGGCATCGGCCGGCTCGATCAGCTGCAGGCCGGCGAAATAACCGACCATGCCGGCGGCAATGCCCCAGATCAGCGGATTGGAGGCGACGCGCTTGCCGGCGGTCAGCAGGGTACGGCCGAGCGACGCGCCGTCGCGGCGCATCAGCTCCATGGTGACCATGCCGGTGGTGAGCAGGATGGCGCCATGCAGGCCGATGATGGAGAGCACCACGGGCAGGGCATCGACGCCATAGGCGCGCTGCATGATGGGCAGGCCGACCAGCACGGTATTGGTGAAGGTGCCGGAAAAGCCGACCGAGACGGCAATGCCGGGGCTATTGCCGAAGGCCCGCAGGGCGATGACGATGCCCAGCACGAAGCAGAGCAGCGCCCCGATATAGAAGGGGCCGATAATGGCCGGGTTGAAGGCGGCGGCGAAGTCGCTGGTGACCAGGGAGTGGAACAGCAGGCAGGGTGTCGCAAAATTGTTCACGAAAGCGATCAGGCTCTTGATGCCCTCGGCCGGGAAGAGCTTGAGCCGCACGGCGCCAAAGCCAAAGGCCATCAGCGCGAAAATGGGCAGAATGACACTGATGATGGAGAGCATGGCCGAAGGGTTCCGGGGCCGGGAGACACCCTGCCCTACGCCGCGCCCGGCGCAGGGTCAATGCCGATCTGGTATGGTAGATTGACCTCGCCGGCGGCGCCGATAATCGAAACAGAATTGTTTCATTCCGAAATCAAAACGCGTACAAACGAAAGCAACACAAGGTGAGGTCCATGAGCGTGAGCGACAGCGTCGACATTTTCGTCATTGGTGGCGGCATCAACGGCGCCAGCGTGGCGCGCGACGCGGTGGGCCGCGGCTATTCGGTGGCCCTGGCGGAGATGAACGACCTGGCCTCGGGCACGTCGTCGGCCGCCACCAAGCTGGTGCATGGCGGGCTGCGCTATCTCGAGCATTACGAATTCCGCCTGGTGCATGAGGCGCTGGCGGAGCGCGAAGTGCTGTGGGCGGCGGCGCCGCATATCATCTGGCCGCTGCGCTTCGTGCTGCCGCATCACAAGGGGCTGCGCCCGGCGGTGATCCTGCGGGCCGGGCTGGCCATGTATGACTATATGGGCGGGCGACGGCTGCTGCCGCCGACCAAGACGCTGGACCTGCGCAAGGACGTGACCGGCACGCCGCTCAAGCCCGGCTACAAGCTCGGCTTTGAATATTCCGACTGCTGGGTCGATGATGCGCGCTTTGTGGTGCTGAACGCCCGCGACGCCGCCGACAAGGGCGCGGCGGTGCATGTGCGCACCAAGGTGACGAGCCTGCGCCGCGACGCGGGCGAATGGATCGTGGAACTCGATGGCGAGGCCGGGCGGCAGACAATACGGGCGAAGCTGGTGGTCAATGCGGCGGGGCCCTGGGTGGACCAGGTGATCACCGGGGCGATGGGCAAGAACGGCGCGCATAATGTGCGGCTGGTCAAGGGCAGCCACCTGGTGGTGCACAAGCTCTATGAGCATGACCGCTGCTATATCTTCCAGAATGGCGACGGGCGGATCATCTTCGCCATCCCTTACGAGAATGACTATACGCTGATCGGCACCACCGACGAGGATTATGAGGGCGACCCCAAGGACGTCAAGATTTCCGACAAGGAGACCGATTACCTGCTGAGCGCGGCCAGCGAATATTTCGCCAAGCCGCTGAGCCGCGACGATGTGCACTGGAGCTATTCGGGGGTAAGGCCGCTGTTTGACGACGGCGCCAGCGCGGCCCAGGAAGCCACGCGCGACTATGTGCTCAAGGTGGATGGCGACGCGGCAAGCGGCGCGGCGATCAATGTGTTTGGCGGCAAGCTGACCACGTCGCGGCGGCTGGCGGAGTCGGTGCTGGAAAAGATCGAGGATGTGCTGGGGGCCAAGGGCGCGCCCTGGACCAAGAAGAGCACCCTGCCCGGCGGCGATTTCGAGCCGCTGGCCTTTGACGCCGAAGTGCGGCGGCTGGGCAAGGATTATGGCTGGCTGCCCAAGGCGATGGCGCATCGGCTAACCCGGCTCTATGGCACCAAGGCGCGGGTGCTGCTGGGGGACCGGCAGGATATCGAGAGCCTGGGGACCCATTTCGGCTGGGATCTCTATGCGGCCGAGGTGGATTATCTGGTGGCCCATGAATGGGCGCGCACGGCCGAGGATGTGCTGTGGCGGCGCAGCAAGCTGGGGCTCAAGGTGGGCGCCGATGATGCGGCCCGGCTGGAAGACTATCTGGCGCGCCAGGCGGACTAGCCACGTGCTATTCCCTTGCCGTGATGGGCAGGGTTAGGGTGGGCTGAGGCCGGAACGCAGCGGCGCGGCCTACCCCCACCCTTGATCCCTCCCCACAAGGGGGAGGGAGACGACAGAACCGAGAATTCGGCAGGCGAGGAGACATTGATGAGCGGTTACATTCTGGCCATCGACCAGGGCACGACATCGAGCCGGGCGATCGTGTTCGCCGGGGACCGCAGCATTGCCGGGGTGGGGCAGAAGGAATTCACCCAGATCTTCCCCCAGGATGGCTGGGTGGAGCATGACCCGGAGGAAATCTGGGAGAGCGTGCTGTGGGCGATCAAGACGGCGCTGGAAGAGGCCGGGATCGCGGCCAGTGACGTGGCCGCCATCGGCATCACCAACCAGCGCGAGACGACGCTGATCTGGGACCGCCAGACCGGCAAGCCGATCCACAATGCCATTGTGTGGCAGGACCGGCGCACGGCGGCCCATTGTGCCTGGCTCAAGAGCGAGGGGCATGAGGCGCTGGTGAGCGAAAAGACCGGGCTGCTGCTCGACCCGTATTTTTCCGGCACCAAGATCGAGTGGCTGCTGAAAAATGTCGACGGCGCGCGGGAGCGGGCCGAAGCGGGCGAACTGGCCTTCGGCACGGTGGACAGCTTTCTGATCTGGCGGCTGACCGGGGGCAAGCGCCATGTGACCGACGCCACCAATGCCGGGCGGACGCTGCTGTTCGACATTGCAACCAACCAATGGGACGACGACTTGCTGGCGCTGTTCGACGTGCCCCGGGCGCTGCTGCCCGAAGTGCTGGACTGTGCCGCCGATTTTGGCGTGACCGATGCGGGTCTGCTGGGCGCCGCCATCCCGATCCTGGGCGTGGCGGGGGACCAGCATGCGGCAACGATCGGCCAGGCCTGTTTCAGCCCGGGAATGCTCAAATCGACCTATGGCACGGGCTGCTTTGCCCTGCTCAATACCGGGCAGGACATGGTGCGCAGCCAGAACCGGCTGCTGACCACCATTGCCTATCGGCTGGACGGGCAGACGACCTATGCGCTGGAAGGCTCGATCTTCATCGCCGGGGCCGCCGTGCAGTGGATCCGCGACGGGCTCAAACTGGTCAAGCATGCCAGCGAGACCGGGCCGCTGGCGCGCACGGCCGACCCCAGCCAGAATGTCTATATGGTGCCGGCCTTTGTTGGCTTGGGCGCGCCATGGTGGGATGCCGATGCGCGCGGGGCGATCTATGGGCTGACGCGCAATTCGGGCCCGGCGGAAATCGCCAAGGCGGCGCTCGAGGCGGTGTGCTACCAGACGCGCGACCTGCTCGAGGCCATGCGCAAGGACTGGGGCGAGAGCGGGCAGACCGTGCTGCGGGTGGATGGCGGCATGGTCGCCTCGGACTGGACCATGCAGTTCCTGGCCGACGTGCTCGACGCGCCGGTGGACCGGCCCAAGACGCTGGAAACGACCGCCTTGGGCGCAGCCTGGCTGGCCGGATCACGGGCCGGCGTATGGCCGGGCATGGGTGAGTTTGCCCAGAGCTGGGCGCTGGACAAGCAGTTTACCCCGAGCATGGATGCGGCAGTACGCGACGCCAAGGTGGCGGGGTGGAACGACGCGGTGCGGCGGACGCTGACCACGGGGTAGCGTGGCAGTGCCCTGCCGATAGCCCACTGCCGATGGCGGCTCAGCGCCACGCGCGGTCGCTGCAGCGTTCCCTATCTGGACTCCGTAATGGCAATTGCCGCACAGTAGGCGGGATCGTGGTCACTGTGTTCTTTCCAGGGGAGAGCAATGGGTTTCACACGCGCAATTGTGTCGCTTCCCGATGCGCCGCAACGTGGGCGCGCGCCACATGGAAGTCCCATCCTGGTTCACGCGACAGGTGAGCAGACGGACGGCGCGTTTGGGATGTGGGAAACGTTCGTGCCGCCAGGCAAAGGACCCGAGCCGCATACGCATAGTCGAGAAACCGAGGTATTCCGGGTCATTGCCGGCACGTTCCGCTTCACATGCGGCCAGGAAACATTCGATGCACCGGTGGGCACGGTTGTGACGCTACCGCCTCACGTGCCGCATAGCTGGATCAATATTGGCGATACGATGGGTCAGGTCATGGCCGTGGTCAGTCCTGCCGGCTTCGAGCAGTTGTTCCTCGAGATTGCAAGGATGGCCAATCCCACGCCGCGAGATGTGGCGATGATCGAGAAGCGGCTGGGCGTGGAAAACGAAGAAACCCGACGCCTCTAGATCGTCTCCCGTTCCAGCTGCCCAGACGCCATCGCCCCCTCATCACCGGGTCGCGCTCGAGTGCGGGCTCTTGGGGCGATGGGGGCGTTTGGCCGGGCATGGGTGAGTTTGCCCAGAGCTGGGCGCTGGACAAGCAGTTTACCCCGAGCATGGATGCGGCAGTACGCGACGCCAAGGTGGCGGGGTGGAACGACGCGGTGCGGCGGACGCTGACCACGGGGTAGGCTTCGGCTGGCATCCAGGTGCGAAGCCTCTCGTCACGGCAGTTGCGGGCGGCCGGCAATGCCGGCCACCCATTGTCTGTCAGATCCAGTCCGGGACCATGTCGCCGGCGTAGCGCGCGCCGAAGGCCCCATCCGGCAGGATAGTGCCGATGCTGGCCAGATCATCGGCCGACAGGGCAATGTCGGCTGCGGCCAGGTTTTCCTCCAGGCGCTCGATGCGGCGTGTGCCGGGGATCGGCACGATGTCATCGCCCTGCGCCAGGATCCAGGCCAGGGCCAATTGAGACACGGTGATGCCCTTGGCCCGGGCCAAGGCTTCGAGCTGGCGCACCGCATCGAGGTTCTTTTCGAAATTGCCGGGCTGCCAACGTGGATCAGAGCGACGCATGTCGCTCTCTTCATAGTCGGCGGCCGGCTTGACGGCCCCGGTGAGGAAGCCGCGACCCAGCGGCGAATAGGGCACAAAGCCGATGCCCAGTTCGCGCAAGGTCGGGAAAATGGCTTCGACTTCGCGCTCGAAAACCGAATATTCGGTCTGCAGCACGGTTACGGGCTGCACGGCATGGGCCTTGCGAATGGTCTGCGGCCCAGCTTCGCTGAGGCCAAAATACTTCACCTTGCCTTCAGCGATCAGGTCCCTGACCGCGCCGGCGACATCCTCGATCGGCACATTGGGGTCGACGCGGTGCTGGTAGAGAATGTCGATCTGCTCGACGCCGAGATAACGCAGGCTGTTCTCGGTGACCTTGCGGATATGCTCGGGCTGGCTGTTGGCGCCGAACGTGCCGTTTTCAAAGGTGAAGCCGAACTTGGTGGCGATGGTGATGTCGTCGCGAAAGCCCTTCACGGCCTGGCCGATGAACTTCTCGTTCTCGCCCCAGCCATAGAGTTCGGCGGTGTCGAAAAAGGTCACACCCAGATCATAGGCGCGCTTGACGAGGTCGAGGCCCGACTGGGCGTCAGCCGCGCCATAGGCCAGGTGAAACCCCATGGCACCGTAGCCGATAGCCGAAACCTCCGGGCCGTTCTTGCCGAGTTTGCGCTGCTGCATCGCAATATCCTTTCCTGCGTGTACTGCCGGAATGTAGGGACGGGAGGCGTCGGACTGGATGTCTGATGGTCCCGAATGATTGCCTGATCCTGCCGATCACTTGACCTTTTGAGGCAAGCACTGTCGGATAGCGGCATGACCGACCTCGACGACATCCGCGCCATTGCCCAGCGCCATGCAGGCCCGCCAAATCCGGCCATGCCGCGGCTGCACATCTATCGCATCGACAACCCCACCGATGTCGGCGGGCTGATCTATGAGCCGGTCGTCTGCCTGCTCGCCCAGGGGCGCAAGCGCACCTTCATCGGCGATGGCACATTCGAATATGGTGCCGGCGAGTGCATTGTGGTGGCCGCCGAGGTCGCGGCCATGGGGCAGGTCTGCGAAGCCTCGACGGACGAGCCCTATCTGGCGATCAATCTCTATCTCGACCCGGCGGTGATCGCGACCATCCTACTCGACATGAACGGCCTTGCCGAACCGGCCATGGGGTCCGCCTTCGGCGTGGCCAAGGCGGGGCCGGCACTGCTCGAGACCTGGCGCCGCTTCATCAGTCTGCTCGACCGCCCGGACGAAATCGCCGTGCTGGCGCCACATCTCGAGCATGAGCTGATGTTCCGGCTGCTGATGGGCCCGCACGGCACGCTGCTGCGCCAGATGGCCGGGGCCGACACCCGCCTGGCGCATATTCGCCGCGCCATGGCATGGATTCGCCAGCACTATGCCGAGCGCCTCAGCGTTGACGCCATGGCTGCGGTTGCCGGCATGAGCGTGTCGGTGTTTCATCGCCGGTTCAAGGCGCTGACCGATGTCAGTCCGCTGCAATATCAAAAGCAGATACGGCTGCACGAAGCACGCCGCCGTCTGGTCACCGAGCACGCCGAAGCCGCTACCGTGGGCTATGCGGTTGGATACGAAAGTGCGTCCCAGTTTTCGCGGGAGTACAGGAGACTGTTCGGCGCGCCGCCGCGCCGCGACGCCGACACCTTGCAGTCAATCGTCGAGGCCGGTCCTTGAAGGCCTCGTGATCTCAATCGCCATCGGCGGCTGCGTTCGGCACATATTGAAGGGCGAGGAACGGCCAAAGCGGGGTCGATAGCGGCCGTTTTCGCCGCTCCTGCCGGAACGGGCGCTGTTGACTCAGGGACCTGCCGCCCCGCTCAGCCCGCGCGGAGCCAGGGCTGGAAACTGCCGCCGGCGATCATGGCCCAGTAGAGCCTGCCGCCCGAGCTGCGGGCGGCGGCGAGGCCGAATTCGACGAACTTGTCATTGAGCAGGGTCGAGCGATGGCCGGACGAATTCATCCAGCCCTCGATGGCGCCGGGCAAGCTTGTATAGCCCTTGGCGACGTTTTCGCCGACGGCGCCGATATAGCCCGCCGCGGTGACGCGCTCGCGCAGGGTGACGCCCAGATCGTGGCTGAGCGTATCCTTGCTGGCCATCAGCCGGGCCTGGGAGCGGGCGGCATTTTCGAGCAGGGGATTATAGGTCCAGGGGCCGGCGCCATTGGCGGCGCGCACGGCATTGATGGCGAGCAGGATCTCGGTATCGGTGAGGGTCTCGGGCGTGCTGGCCGGTTTGGGCAGGACGGGAATGGTGGCCGAACAGGCGGCCAAAGCCGCGGCGGCGCCAAGGATGAGGACGGAGCGGCGGGTCAAGACGAGCATCAAGCAATTCCTGTGGCACGCGGTTTGTGGCAGAACAATTGTGGCGCTTTGGAGTCGCGGCACTGCTCAGCACCGCGATATTGCGCAGGGGGCGTTGCCAGTCCATGAAGATCGTCTGGGAAAGCTGGCAGTTCTGGGCCCTGATGTCGGCGGGCTTTGCAGCACTGACCGCGATCTTTGCCAAGATCGGCATCGAAAACATCAACTCCGACTTCGCCACGCTGGTGCGCACCTGCGTGATCCTGCTGGTGCTGGCAGCGATCGTTGCGGCGACGGGGCAGTTCCAGCCGCTCGACAGCATTTCGAGCAAGACCTACGTCTTCCTGGTGCTGTCAGGCCTGGCGACGGGCGCATCCTGGATCGCCTATTTCCGCGCGCTCAAGATCGGCCAGGCGGCGCAGGTCGCGCCGGTGGACAAGCTCAGCGTGGTGCTGGTGGCGATCTTTGGCGTGATCTTCCTGGGCGAACGGCTGAGCGCTCCCAACTGGCTGGGCGTGGCGCTGATCATGGCCGGGGCGGTGCTGGTGGCCTGGCGCTAGGCCTGATCATGGGCGCTGAGCAGCAGCGGCAGCATGGCCAGATCGAGGGCGATGGGTTTGCCGGCGGCCAGATCCTGACAGGCGCCGAGCGCCGACTGGGCAGCGGCCCAGCCGAGCAGGCGCTTGCGGTGGTAGCCGAGCCGGGCGGCAAAGGCATCGACCAGAGCGTGAATGCGGCGCGGGTCCTTGACCAAGTCGGGCATGCCGGCGGGATGGCGGAAGACATTGGCCAGATCGTAGAGCGGATCGCCGAGCAGGCCGATGGGATCGATGGCCAGCCAGCCGCGATCGGAGGAGAGGATATTGTCGTGGTGCAGATCGCCATGCAGCGGGATCTGCGCGGAGGGGCGATCGAAGAGCTTGAGGGCAATGCCGCTGGCGCGGGCGAAGAGGTCGCGCGCGGTATGCGGCCAGGCGCGGGCATCGGTGGCAAAGAGCGGCGCGAAATGCTGGCGCAGCGGCAGCAGGCCCTCGGGCGCGTCGGGGCGGGAGCGATGCAGGCTCGCCGCCAGGGCGCAGAGCGCAATGGTGGCCTGCTCGTCATGACCGGCGCGGACGGCATCGCCCAGCGTACCGCCATCGAGCCATTCCATGAAGATGGTGTCGCCATGGGTGTCGAAGACGGTGGCGGCCCCCTCCCCGCCATACCAGTTGAGCAGCTGCGCGCCGCGGCGTTCCTGGGGGGCGGCAGCGGGTTTGAGGATTTTCAGCACGGCGAAGTTGCGGCCGTTCTGCTCGACGCGAAAGACCCAGCTGCGACCGGTTTGCACGATCGGCGTCGACTTGGTCAGCGACCAGCGGATCATGGCGCGGCTGAGCGCGGTTTCGACAGGCGACTGATTCATCATGGCGGCCATTAGAGCAGAAGCAGGCGCCCGATTCGACTGGCAGCAGGGCGACCGGCGGAAAGTTGATGCCTTATGGCCCCCAATTGGTGGCTTTTGACACAAAAGCAAGCATAGCGCGCGAAAGCCGGCGGCCCGAAAGGCTTGTTAAGCAGGCTCGGGCGCATGATGGGGGCTTGCAGAGGCAGGACCTGGGGAGGGCCTTCCATGACGAACCAAGAGTTCAGCGACCCGCATGACGGGCGCGACAGCAGCAGCAGCAGCAGCATCAGCAGCACCATGCCGGGCGGGCCCGGCCTGCTGCGCCAGATCGGCAATGGCCTTGGCGGGCTGGTGGTGCTGCTGCTGACCGGGCTGATCCTGATGATCGTGGTGCTGGTGAAATCGCGCTAGGGGAGCCAGAGCGGGATGCCGCGGATGGACTAAACGTCGCTCCACCCCGGAAGGCCCCCCACCCTCGATCCCTCCCCACAAGGGGGAGGGAGTCGACTGAAGCATCGCAGACGCTGATTTTGGCTCGCACGACCGATCCACCCAAGGCCGTGGCGTTATCTCAGGATGGGCCCCGGCCTGCGACGGGGTGACATCGTGGATGTGGACATATTGGAGGGACCAAACCCACCCCGCTACTTGATGCGATAGGCGTCCTTGGCGGCCTGGTAGCTGAGGTGGCTGGCAATGTCGGCGGCGGTGGATTTGGTCAGGCGGTTTTCGCCGACCCAGCGGCCGAGGAAACCACAGACTTCGCGACGCCAGACGTCGTGGCGGGCGGGGATGGAGAGCAGCGCCCGCGTGTCGTCGTTGAAGCCGGCCAGATTGTAGAAGCCGGCGGTTTCCACCACCTGATCGAGATAGCGGCGAATGCCCTGCGGGCTGTCATGGAACCACCAGGGCGGACCGACCATGAGGCTGGGCCAGTAGCCGGCCATGGGAGCGAGCTCGCGGGCATAGGTGGTTTCGTCGAGCACGAACATGATGAGGCGCAGATTGGGCTCATTGCCGCAGCGCGACAGCAGGGCCTTGAGGCCATTGACGTAATCGGTGGGGCCCGGAATGTCGGCGCCCAGATCGGTGCCGCGTTCGGCCAGCAGCAGCGGATCGGTATTGCGGCGCGAGCCGGCATGGATCTGCATGACCATGCCATCCTCGACGGCCAGCAGGGCCATTTCGGTCAGCATCTGGGCGCGGAACAGCTCGGCGTCTTCGGCCGTGTGGCGATTGGCGAGGACCCGGTCGAGCAGAGCCTGCTTTTCCAGCAGCGGCAGGTCGGCGGTATTGGCACTGGGCACGCCATGGTCGGTGGCGACGGCGCCATACTGGCGGAAGTAGGCGCGGCGATTGCGGTGGGCATTGATCAGCCCGGCCCAGGAGGACACATCCTCGCCGGCCAGCTCGCCGAACCTGAGCAGGTTCTCGACGATGGCGGGGCGGCTGGGGTCGGTGACGTCGTCGGGGCGATAGGTGGTGCGGACGCGGCCGATATAGCCATCGGCGGCCATTTTCTGATGATGCGGCAGGGTATCGAGGGCAAATTCGGTGGTGGCGATGACCTCCACTTTGGCGCTGTCGAGCACGGCGCGCGGCAGCAAGGCGGGCGTGGCCAGAGCGGCGTCGATGCGGTCATAGATGGCGTCGGCCGTGGAAGCCGAGAGTTCCTGCTCGATGCCGAAGGTGCCGTGCAGTGCGTGGTCAATCCAGGTCTTGGACGGGGTGCCGGCAAAGAGATAGTAGTTGGCGGCAAAGAGGCGCCAGGCGTCGCGGCCCCCGGCGACCGGCCTGCCGTCCTTGCGGGGCACGCCGAGGTCGTCATAGCTCAGGCCGCGGCTGCGCAGCATGCGCAGGACATAGTGGTCGGGCGTGAGGAAGAGGCTGGCCGGATCGGCAAAGCGCTGGTTGTTGGCGAACCAGGACGGATCGGTATGGCCATGCGGGCTGATCAGCGGCAGGTCTTTGACGCCGGCATAGAGGTCGCGCGCGATGGACTGGGCGGGCTCGGATGCGGGCAGCAGGCGGTCTGGGTGCAGATGGGTCATGGCGTTTTCTGCCATGATCCGCGGCCGGAATCAATCATCTTCCATACAAGATAAATCTCTGTGCCCTTTTATGTAAATTAACCCCGTTCCGAGGATCGCATTCGTCGCCGGCAGAAGCGGGATTACCCTCTGCGGACGGGGTGAGAAGAGCGCAAAGCGGCGACCCATGAGCAAGCCGATCCATGACGGATCAGCCGGCAGAGGGACGATTGCGATGGCACAACTGGACATTGAGCATGCGCGAGACGGAATGAGCCACACGCGGCTGCAGGCGCGACAGGCGGGTCATGTGCATCACGCACAGATCATGCTGGTGGCGGCGAGCCTGGCGGCTGCCGGCATTGTGGCGGTTGCCGCGACGATGATGACAACTCTGCTTTAGACAGGACGACTGCAAATCCTTACTGTGCGGCCGGGGAGAGCCGGCCGCCATGCGTATTCTGCTTGTTGAAGACAATGAAGACCTGGGCGAGGCGATCGAGAAGCGCCTGCGCAGCGCCGGCCATTCGGTGGAATGGGTGCGCGACGGCAATGACGTGGTGCCCACGGCCGAGGGCGACGACTTCGACGCGGTGGCGCTCGACCTGATGCTGCCCAATCGCGACGGCATCAGCCTGATCGCCGAATTGCGGCGGCGCAAATTTGCCGCGCCGATCCTGGTCATTACCGCGCGTTCGGAAATCGACGACAAGGTGAGCCTGCTCGATCTTGGGGCGGACGACTACCTGGTCAAGCCGTTCGACCTGCGCGAGCTGGAGGCCCGGCTGCGGGCGCTGATCCGGCGCACCGGCGGGCAGACCACCAGCACGCTGGCAGTGGGGAACCTCGAAATGGACCTGGCCGGGCTCAATGCCATGGTCGAGGGACGCTCGCTGGAACTGGGGCGGCGCGAATTCCGGCTGCTGGAAATCCTCGTCACCCATGCCGGCAAGGTGGTGCCCAAGGAGCGGCTGATGAACCAGCTGTTCAATTTCGACGAGGCGGTATCGGTCAATGCGCTCGAGCTGCATATCTCGCGGCTGCGCAAGAAGCTCGAGCCGGCCAATATCGAGATCGGCACGGTGCGCGGGGTGGGTTATGTGGTGCGGGCGCCGCATGGCTAGAGACCGCTTGGAAACTCTACTGCGTCGGCCAACTGTCGGCGCTTTCTCCGCTTCCGGTGCTCACGTACACATGTACGCTGCGCTCCGGTTCTCGAAAACACCGACATTTGACTCGCCACAGCGAATTTCGAAACGGTCTCTCACCACGACCACCGCGCGCCACCTCCCCCTCGCCTGGGGAGGTTGGGAGGGGGTGCGGGAGCCCCGACGATCATCGTGGCTAACCGCCCCCCTCCCCAACCCTCCCCGCAAGGGGAAGGGTGTCCATCGCGGTTGCGGAGGCGCCGGTGCCGGTCGGTAAATCCTTTTCCATCCGCCGGCGCATCCTGGCGCTGGCTCTGGTGCTGCTGCTGGCGGCGGCGGTGGTGCTGATCGTGTTCATCCGCGACTATGCCGAGCGCTCGGCCGACCGGGCCTTCGACCGGCTGCTGGCGGCCTCGGCCCTGACCATTGCCGGGGCGGTGCAGGTAGAGGGCGACACGGTGATCGTGGAGCTGCCCTTTGCCTCGTTCGGGATGTTTTCCGGGCGCGACCGGGTGTTCTATGCGGTGGAAACGCCGGGCGGGACGGCGGTAACCGGTTATGCGGACCTGTCGGCGGACCTGCCGGAGCTGACATCGGCAGGACCGGTATTCGCCGACACGATGTATCGCGGCGAACTGGTGCGGGTGGCCAGCGTGGGGCGGCTGACCTCGTCGGGCGGCGACGCGGACTGGGTGACCATCCATGTGGCGGAAACCCAGAGCGAGCGCGAGGCGCTGGCGGCGGAGATCCTGGGCAATGCCATCGTGCCCGTGGTGGCGCTGACGCTATTGGCCATTGCCCTGGTCTGGTTCGGCATCGGGCGGATGTTTGCCCCGCTCTACCAGCTCGAGCAGGAACTGCGGGGGCGGGCGCCGGACGACCTGTCGCCGGTCACGGTGCCGGTGCCGGTGGAGGTCAGCCAGCTGGTGAGCGGGCTCAATGCCTTCATGAGCCGGCTGGGCAGCGCCATGGAGCGGGTGACCGGGCTGGTGGCCGAGGCGGCGCATGAGGTACGCACGCCGCTGGCCTCGCTGCGGGCGCAGGCCGAGGTGGCAATGGACGAGCAGGACCCCGAAGCGCTGCGCCGCAGGGTCGGCCGCATCCACCAGGGCGCGGTGCAGGCCAGCCAGCTGGTGAGCCAGCTGCTGATGGAGGCGACCATTACCCATCGGCTGGAAAACCAGGAAAGCGATGCCACTGTGCTGGGCGCGGTGGTGGAGGAGGTGCGGCAGCGGCTGGATCCGGAGCAGGCGCGGCGGCTGGCGGTGGCGATGGACCCGGTGGCGGCCGAGGCCGCCATTCGCGGCGACCGGGTGGCGCTGCGCGAAATGGTGCGCAATGTGGTGGACAATGCCCTGGTCTATTCGGATGGCGTGGTGGAGATCGATGGCAGGGTGAACCAGGGCATGATGACACTGGCGGTGCGCGACCGCGGCCCCGGCATTGCCGATGGCGAAAAGGGGACGGTGCTGGAGCGATTCAAGCGCGGCACGGCCAGCGGCAGCACGGTAGGCTCGGGGCTGGGCCTCTCCATCGTCAAGCGCGTGGTGGAAGCCCATCGCGGGGCGCTGCGGCTGGTCGACCGGAAGGGCGGCGGGCTGGCGGTGGAAATCGACCTGCCGACCGTCGGACGCAATCCCAAGGCCGAACAGATGCGCAAGGCGCTGGGGAGTCTGTCGGCCCTCGTGGTCTGCCTGATGCTGGCGCAGCCGCAGGAGGCGCAGGCCGCCGCCACGACCTATCCGGCGCGCGACGGCAGCAGCGACAGGGTGCTGACCATTGTGGGGGTGACGGACACGCCGCTGTTCGCCCAGTTCATCGCCGGCTTCCAGGGCCTGCATGGCGGGGTGACGGTGGTCTATGAGGAAACCGACTCGCTGCCGCTCTATGAGCGCTACCTGGCGGGAACCATGGAGCCCAAGCCGGACCTGCTGATCAGTTCGGCCGCCGACCTGATGATCAAGCTGGCCAATGACGGCCATGCCATGGCCTATGAAACGCCGTGGCTGGGCGCCCTGCCCGACTGGGCGCACTGGCGCAACGAGGTGTTCGGCTTCACCTTCGAGCCGGCGGTGATCATCTACAATCCGGACCTGATCGCGGCCGAAGAGGTGCCGCGCACGCATCTGCGGCTGGCCGAAATGCTGGAAAGCCAGACCGAGCGCTTCCGCGGGCAGATCGCCACCTATGACATTGCCCTGAGCGGGGTGGGCTATCTGCTGGCGGCGCAGGACCAGGTGATCTCGTCCAATTTCTGGCGGCTGGCGGCGGCCTTTGGCCGGGTCGAGGCGCAGTTCAGCGGCTCAAGCCCGGCCATTCTCAATGGCGTGGCCGATGGCTCGCTGGCGCTGGGGTTCAACGTGCTGGGCTCCTATGCCTTCGGACGCAAGGCGAGCGGGGCCAATATCGAGATCGTGGTGCCGGACGACTATGTGCTGGTGCTGACGCGCGCCATGCTGATCCCGCGCGATGCGCCGTTTCCCGACCTGGGCAGGGACTTTGTCGATTTCGCGCTGTCGCCGGCCGGGCAGGCCATTGCCGCGGGGCAGACGGCGCTGGGCGCCGTGGTCAGCGGCACGCGGGGAGAATGGACCAGCGAGACCATTGCCGGCCAGGGGCGCGGGGTGATCCAGCCGATCGGCCTGGGACCCTCGCTGATGGTATCGCTCGACCAGCAGCGGCGGAAGCGGTTCCTCGATACCTGGAACGAGATCGTGTCGCCCGGCCGCTAGGTGGCAGCAGGGCGACACGGGCCGGGCAGCCATGCGTCAGACGCATGGGCAAGGCCACAAAAGCACATATTACGCGCTGACAGTCACTTTCGGAGGCGATCCGGGACCATATTGCAGCCAGCGCATGGCTGAGGTGCCATTTGGGCCCTAGTATAGCGGACCGCAAGGGCCCATCTGTCTAGTCATGAAAGCGACCCGGCAATTCGGTTGGGTCTTTTGAGGAACCGGACAAATGAGCACCCCCCGCAAGTCATTCTTTGCGACCCTTGGCACCTTCGTTGAAGTGTTTGGCAGCGCTGCTGCCGTCTCCAACGCCGTCGAGGCAGGCCGTGCTCCCAAGGCCCGGCACCTGAAGTCCCTCGGTATCGATGCCGACGCTTTCCGGTCGATCGGCAAGCTCTAAGTCTCCCCGGCAGCAGGACGCCTTGCCTCCGCGGCGACCTGCGCCGAGCCTGCCATCTGACATGAGAAAGCCCGGCTGCCAGCAATGGCAGCCGGGCTTTTTCGTATCGGCGATGGCAGGCGCTAGTCTTCGTCGCTGGCCAGTTGCCCGAGGACGGCGCCCTGGCCACGCAGGCGGAACCAGAGCGGGATCAGCACCGCCGCCGCAGCCAGCGTGTAGAGCACGATGGCGATGGGCGAATGTACCAGAATGCCCAGATCGCCCTGGGAAATCGCCAGGGCCCGGCGCAATTGCTGCTCGGCCATGGGACCCAGAATGAGGCCGATGACCACCGGGGCGATGGGATAGCCGAAGCGGCGCAGCAGATAGCCCAGAATGCCGAAGGCCAGCAGCATCATCAGCTCGAAGGAAAAGCGGATGCCGAACAGGTTGCCCGACATGGCGCCATTGGCCCCCAGCGTGCCCAGGGTGGCAAAGACCAGGATGCCGCCATAGAGCCAGGGCTTGGGAATGGCGAGCAGCTTCACCCACAGACCGATCAGCGGCAGGTTGAGCACGACCAGCATGAAATTGGCGACCAGGAGGCTGGCGATCAGCGCCCAGACCAGGCTGGCATTGTTGGTGAACAGCAGCGGGCCGGGCTGCAGGCCGAACTGCTGGAAGCCGGCCAGCATGATGGCAGCGGTCGCCGAGGTGGGTAGGCCCAGGGTCAGCAGCGGCACCAGGGTGCCGGCGGCCGAGGCATTGTTGGCGGCTTCGGGACCGGCGACGCCTTCAATGGCGCCTTCGCCGAATTCTTCGGGATGCTTGGTCAGCTGCCGCTCGGCGGCATAGGAAAAGAAGGTGCCGATCTCGGCGCCGCCGGCCGGCATGGCGCCGATGGGAAAGCCGATCAGCGTGCCGCGCAGCCAGGGCGCCCAGGAGCGTTTCCAATCCTCAAGCGTCATCCAGACTGAGCCTTTGACGGCCAGGATCTCGTCCTTGATGCTGCCCGACGTGCTGGCGATCATCAGGGTTTCGCCGATGGCGAAGAGGGCAACGGCCAGCGTGGTGACCTCGATGCCGTCGAGCAGATCGGGAATGCCGAAGGCCAGGCGGGCCTGGCCGGTCTGCAGATCGATGCCGATGACGCCCAGCCCCAGGCCGATGAACAAAGCGGTGACTCCGCGCAGGGCGCTGTCGCCAAAGGCAGCCGAGACGGTGATGAAGGCCAGCACCATGAGGGCGAAATAGTCGGCGGGCCCGAACATCAGCGCGAACTTGACGACGAAGGGGGCGATGAAGGCCAGCGCCAGGGTGGCGATCAGCCCGGCCACGAAGGAGCCGATGGCCGAGGTGGCCAGAGCCGGACCGCCGCGACCCTTGCGGGCCATCTTGTTGCCCTCGAGCGCGGTGACGATGGAGGCGCTTTCGCCCGGGGTATTGAGCAGGATGGAGGTGGTGGAGCCGCCATACATGCCGCCATAATAGATGCCGGCGAACATGATGAGCGAGCCGGCAGCGTCAAGCTTGTAGGTGACGGGCAGCAGCAGCGCCACGGTCAGCGCCGGACCGATGCCGGGCAGGACGCCGACGGCGGTGCCCAGGGTAACGCCGATAAAGGCATAGATCAGGTTCTGCCACTGCAGCGCAGCCAGCAGGCCCTGTCCGAGCAGGCCGAAGGTATCCATTTCAGCGCGTTCCGATCACGGGAGGAGCCGCTCGAGAGGTCCAGCCGGCAGCGACAATTGCAGGCCGCGCGCGAAGATGAACCAGACGATAAGCGAAAAGAGAATGCCGATGGGAATGGTCTGCCACAGCGGGCCGCGGCCAAAGCCCTTGGCGGTGAAGGCAAAGAGCAGACCGGTGGCGATGGCAAAGCCGGCGGTCGACAGCAGCAGCATCTGGGTGATCAGGCCGGCGACAATCCACAGCATCGGGGTGAAGCTGCCCTTGTCGCGGGCGGGAAAGCTGCCGCGCAGGGCGGAAACCAGCGTGCCGAGCGACAGCAGGAGCAGGCCCGCGGCGATGACATAGGGAAAGACGGTGGGACCGATGCGCTGCTGCACCGGCGCCACGCGCATCAGGCCGGTCTGCCAGATGATGACCCCGGCGATAACCGCCAGGATCGCCGCGATGACAAGCGCCGCCCCATCGGGGCGGCGCGAGAGATTGGGTGAGCCGGTGGTCATTGCACCAGGCCAACGTCTTTCAGGATGGCCGAAGTGGCTTCGATGTCCTTGGCCAGCTGGGCGTCGAACTCGGCGCCGGCCAGGTACATGTCGACCCAGCCCTTGGTGGCCAGAGCCGTGGTCCAGGTAGCGGAGGCTACCATCTTTTCGATGTCGGCATTGATGGCGGCCTTCTGCTCGTCGGTGATGCCGGGGGCAGCGGCGACCATGCGCCAGTTTTCCACGACCACGTCGACGCCCGAGTCCTTGAGGGTCGGGGTGTCGCCAACGGGCTTGGCGCCGGTGACGGCGAGGGCACGCAGATCACCAGCCTCGATCTGGGCGGCGAATTCGCCGGCACCGGAAATGCCCACGGTTACCTGGCCGCCGAGCACGGCAGCAAGGGCCTCACCACCGCCCGAATAGGCGATGTAGTTGACCAGGGTGGGATCGACGCCGACTGCCTTGGCAATCAGGCCGGCAGCGATATGATCGACGCCACCGGCCGAACCGCCAGCCCAGGACACCGAACCGGGATCGGCCTTGAGCATGGTGACCAGATCAGCCATCGACTGCAGCGGCGAATTGGCCGGCACGACGATGATGTCGGATTCGCCGGTGAGGCGGGCGATCGGGGTGACATCGGCGAGCGAGACGGGCGACTGGTTGGTCAGCACGGCGCCGACCATGACATAGCCGCCAACGATGAGGGCATCAGGATTGCCAGCATATTGATTGGCAAACTGGGCCAGGCCGATGGTGCCGCCGGCGCCGGGCACGTTGGTGACCTGGACATTGCCGGAAATGGCTTCGGCCTGCAGGGCTTCCTGCATGGTGCGGGCGGTCTGGTCCCAGCCGCCGCCAGGCGCGGCGGGAGCCATGATGGCATAGTCGGCGGCAAAGGCCGAAGTCGCGAATGCGCCGGTGAGCAGCGCAGCCAAGAACAGCTTGTTCATAAGTCCTCCCAAAGAATCCGGAACGTCGTTGCGTTCGTGGGAGGACCATAGACCCCGCTCCCTGTCACCGTCCTGTCGCGCGGCGACAGAGCGGTTCAGGCGGAGCGTTTGGTGGAGGGATGGGACTTGTTGCGCAGATCGACCTTGTCGCGCTGCTGGGCGAACATGGACAGCAGATGGGTGGTATCCTCGGTGGAACAGGGCCGGGAGAACAGGAAACCCTGCCCCAGCTTGCAGCCGAGCTCGGCCAGGGCATTGGCCTGGGCGGACAATTCGATGCCCTCGGCCACCACGGTCATGCTGAGCTTGCGCGCTAGCTCGATGATGCAGCCGACAATGGCGGCGCTGGCCGGATCACTGCCGAGGCGATCGACGAAGGACTTGTCGATCTTGATGACGTCGACCGGCAGAGTCAGCAGATGGGTCAGCGAGGCAAAGCCGGTACCGAAATCGTCGAGCGCCACCAGCACGCCGCGGGCGCGCAGGGCCCGCACCGTCACCGGCACCTGATCGCTGCCCCCCATGAACACGGCCTCATTGACCTCGAGCGCGATGTGATGGAGCGGCACATCGACCCGGCCGAAGGTCTCGACGATGCGGTTTTCCAGATCGCCGCGCAGGAAATCGCCGGAGGTGACGTTGATACCGACATGCTGGACATCGATGCCCAGGTCGAGCCAGTAGCGGATATCGCCGGCGACCTGACGCAGCACCTGGCCGGTCAGCTGCCAGGCAATGCGCGGATCGGCAAAGGCGGCGTGAAACTCGCCGGCGCTGGCAATGCGGCCATCGGGCATGCGCATGCGGGCGAGCGCCTCAAGGCCGACGATCTCGGCGGTGTCGAGCCGGACCACGGGCTGGTAGTGCACCAGGATGCGCCCCTGGCCGAGGGCGAGGTCGACATCGCGCACCATGCGGGCGCGTTCGAGCATGGAGGTGCGCAGGTCGGGCGTGAAGCGGACATAGCCGCCACGGCGGGTTTCCTTGGCGTGATAGAGGGCGAAATCGGCGTTCTGGCGCAGCGCGTCGCCATCGGTCCCGTCGGGGCCGTAGAGCGCGCCGCCGAGCGTTACATGGGGATCGATGGTCTGCCCGTCCGCCTCGATCAGGCCGCGCACGGCGCTGATGATCAGATGGGCGGCGTCGGCCAGGCAGGTGGGCGTGCCGCAGCCGGGCACCAGGACGGCAAATTCGTCGCCACCCAGGCGACAGGCCACCAGATCGGGATGGGCGCCGGCAATGCGTTCGGCAATGGTGCGGATCATCAGATCGCCGAAGACGTGGCCGACCGTGTCATTGACCACCTTGAGGTGATCGATATCGATCAGCAGCAGGCCGAAGGGCACCCCGGCCGCTGCCGCATGGGCCAGCATGTGGACGAAATTGCCGCGATTGGCGAGGCCCGTCAGGGCATCGAAATAGGCCAGGCGATGGTTGCGCTGACGCCCCTGCTCGTGGTCGAGCGCCAGGGTGCACAGGTGCAGGCAGGTCTGGACGATGTCGCGTTCCATGACCGTCGGACCGCGACTGGTGCGATAATAGAAGGCAAAGGTGGCCACCACGACGCCATCCTTGTCGCGAATGGGGCTGGACCAGCAGGCGCGCAGGCCCAGCGGCTGCGCCGAAGCCCGGTAGTCATCCCAGAGGGGATCGGTGTCGATATCGGTGACCAGCACCGGCTCGTTGCGCCAGGCCGCCGTGCCGCAGGAGCCGGCCTTGGGGCCGATGGGTGCACCATCCACCGCCATGGAAAACGCCGATGGCAGGCTGGGTGCGGCGAGCGGGTGGACCAGGCCCTGCGCGTCGATGGCCAGCAGGGTGCAATGGGTTTCCGGCGCCAGCGCCTCGGCGCGACGACACAGCAGATCGGCAATGGCGACGAGCGGCTCGCCGCGGGCCACCGCTTCAAGAACTTCGGTCTGCAGATGCAGCAGCAATGCACTATCGGTGACCATGGGGTTCCACTCGCCGGTCGCAACGCATTCCAGACGCTGTTCCACCACGCCTCATGAAGCGCCCAGTGTGCGCCATAAGGTTGAGACAGTCGTTAAAGACAGTGGTTAGGTGAGCGTTACCGAAACGGCGCAGATGCTGAAGGACCCTCAATAGGTGGTGCGGCCGCCCGAGAGATCAAAGACGCTGGCAGTGGTGAAGCTGTTGTCGCGGCTGACCAGCCAGGCGACCATGGCGGCGGCCTCGTCGACCTCGAGGAAGCGGCCGCGCGGAATGCGTACCAGCATGTAGTCGATGAATTCAGGGGTGAGGGTGTCGAGGATGCGGGTCTTGGCGGTCGCGGGGGTGATGGCATTGACGGCAATGTCGAAGCGGGCGAGTTCCTTGCCCAGCGACTTGGTGAGGCCGATGACGCCGGCCTTGGCCGCCGAGTAGGCCGAGAGGTTGGGATTGCCCTCCTTGCCGGCGACCGAGGAGATGTTGACGATGCGGCCATAGTTGCGCGCCTTCATCGCGGTGATGACCACCTTGTTGACATAGAAGGTGCCGTTGAGATTGACCTCCACCACGCGGCGCCACTCGTCGGGATCATAATCCTCCACGCTGGCATTGGAGCCGGCAATGCCGGCGGAGTTGACCAGGATGGAGACCGGGCCGATATCGCGTTCGACGCCGGCATGGGCGCCAATCAGGCCGGGATAGTCGGTAATGTCGACAACCATGGAGGAGGCAGCGGCGCCGAGCGCCACGGTGGCCTGCGACAGCACATCGGCATTGGAATCCCAGAGGCTGACCTGGGCGCCGCTGTCGATCAGGCGACTGGCAATGGCAAAGCCGAGGCCCTGGGCGCCGCCGGTGACCACGGCAACCTGGCCGGCAAGATCGATCTGGTTCACTGGTTGCGCCTTCCCTGCACGGACTGACCCTGTGCGGGACCGACCAAAGGGCCGACTCCCTGCACATGGCCATTGTGAAGCCGCGACCGGCACCGACACAAGGCCCGATCGCGGCGACTTCCGGGAGATGGCCGCGGGTGCGGCGTCAGCCTATTTCCAGGTGAAGATGCGGGTGACGGCGTAGTTGAAGACCGAGCTCATCAGCGCACCGGCCAGGCCGGCGATCAGCGGCGCGGGGCGCGCTTCGTAGATCATCGAGGCAATGGAGATATTGGCGACGCCGCCCATGGAACAGACGACGTAAAAGCCCAGCAGACCCGTCCACAGCTTGAGGCCGTGCAGCTTGCGATCGGCATAGGTCAGCGAGTTGTTGAGGAAGAAGTTCCAGGTCATGGCGGTGATGGTGGCCAGGATCTGGGCGACGATGAAGGTTTCGGGCACGACGCTGGTAAAGAGCCAGAGCACGGACAAATGCACCGCCACGCCGCTGAAGCCGACCAGGGCAAACAGCAGGAAGCTGGTGGGCAGCAGGCCGCCGGTGAGCTTGGACAGGAACAGGCCCAGGAACTGCAGCACCACCAGCGGGCTCATCTTGCTTTCGCCGGCCTGGCGCTGGCGGAAGACATAGGGCACCTGGGCGATGGCGGGCGGCGTGCCCTTGCGCGCGGCGGTGACGACCAGATCGAGCAGGATCTTGAAGCCCTCGTCGGAGAGCTGGGGGGCGACATCGACGAAGAGGTCGCGGCGGACCATGAAGAAGCCACTCATCGGATCGGCGAGTTCCTGCCCGGCCACCAGGGTGGAGAGGCGCGTCGCCAGATTGCTGCCCCACTGGCGGATGGGCGACAGGCCCTGCCCCGAGGAGCCTTCGCCGCTATAGCGCGAGCCGACGGCAATATCGGCGCCGGCGCGCACCTTGGCGAGCATGGCCGGCAGGATGGATTCGTCATGCTGCAGATCGCCATCCATCACCGCCACAAAGGGGGCATTGGTGGAGAGGATGCCTTCGGCGCAGGCCGAGGACAGGCCGCGCCGGCCCAGCCGCTTGATGCAGCGGACATTGTCATGCTGGCGGGCCAGGTCCCAGGCGGCATCGGCCGTGCCATCGGGGCTGTTGTCGTCGACAAAGATCAGTTCCCAATCGATGCCGGCCAGGGCGACGGCGAGCCGATCGACCACGGCGGCCACATTGGCGCGCTCGTTGAAGGTGGGCACGATCACGGCGAGCTCGGGGCCGCGGTTGCGGCGGGTAGCAAGGTGGTCGGAAGACGTCTCGAGGAGGCTGTCCATGGTCATTTCCTAAGGGCGGTAGCCGCGCCGGTCCGGGCGGAGGTCTTGAGTTGCGCAGTACGGTCGAGCATCCAGGCGAGGGCCAGCAGAGCCAGAAGGCCGGCACCCAGGATCAGCCCGTCAAACAGGGGGTCGGGCTGGCGGGGCGTCTTGACCACCTGCAGGAACATGCTGATGACGGTGCCGGTGGCAAAGACGGCCAGGCCCTGGCGGCCGAGCAGGCGGAAGGGCGCGGCAAAGACCGAGCCGGCAATGGTGCGCATGACCGGCAGGTGGCCGAGCACATAAAACAGCGCCAAAGCATGCAGCAGGCGCGGCAGGGCCAGGAAGGTCTTGTCGAACCAGGTGATGTAGAACGGGGCGCCGATGCTGGAGAGCCAGGTCAGGCCGGCGCGGCCGAGACCGCCCAGCGGCGGCACCTTGACCCAGAGCAGCACCAGAACGAGGAAGGCGGCAGCCAGGCCGAACAGCACGCGGTGATAGGGGATGAAGCGCTTGCCCACCTTCATGGCGGCGCCCGAGAGCAGGCCCACGACAAAGAGCAGCTGCCAGGAGAAGGGGTTGAAGAACCAGCCGCCCGAATTGGGGAAGCTGGGAATATTGAAGCGGAACTGGCCGGCCACGGCCCAGAGGGCAACCGACAGACCCAGCAGCAGATAGGGCCGGCGCAGGCCGATCATGAGCAGCGGCGGCGTGGCCAGCAGCAGCACGGTGTAGAGCGGCAGGATATTGAGATAGCCGAGCTGGTGGCCGAGGATGGGAATGCCGATCAGCGTGGCCAGCGGCTTGCCATAGATGGCGGTGACGTTGTTGCGCTGCATCACCTCGGGCAGGTTGAACCACAGGGCCGCGGCGGCAAAGATGGCCAGGCACAGCATGGTGATGGTGATGTGCACGAAATAGAGCTGGCGCGCCCGGGCCCAGACCCTGGCCACGGCCAGCCAGAGCGGCCCCGCGCGGAAGCCGTTGGAATAGGCCAGACCGGCAGCCATGCCGGACATGAAGACGAAGGCCTCGGCGGCGTCTGAGAAGCCGAAATTGCGGCTGGTCAGCGTCTCGTAGACGGTGCCGGGCACGTGGTTGATGAAGATCATCACCAGGGCAATGCCGCGGAACATGTCGAGCCGGAGGTCACGCCCGGCCGGAACGGCGGCGCTGTCATTGGCGACGCTGCGCGGCCGGACGGCGCGCATGGCGCCGGTGCCCAGCAGGCTGGCGGCCTGGTCGGTGCGGAGGCTAGGCAGGGACATGGCCGGACACGCTCGTGGCGGCGAGAACAGCCTGATTTTCCGGGGTCATGTCGCCGGCGCCCCAGTTGGCAAGAATGGTGCGATGCGCAACCAGAACCGGCGACGGCGCCAGTTCGATCTCGGTGCGGAACAGAACCGGCAGCGCACGGCGCGTCGGATGGGAGGTGGCGGAAATCAGCAGGGGCGCCACCAGAGCGGGCAGCGTGGCCGGCGCCAGCCAGATGACGGCGGCGGGCGCCAGTGCCATGGTGCCGCCCAAAGCCAGCGCGGCCAGCGCGACGATCCACCAGCTGGCCCGGAAGGCGTCGACCAGGGGAACGTAGTTCTGCCCGCGGCGCGTCGCCGGCCAGCCGCCGTCAAGGCCGAGCAGCACCTGGGCCACGGCCCGGCTCTGCAGCAGCAGCATGGTGGGGGCCAGCAAGGTGGACAGCACGATTTCGCCCAGCACCGAGAGCAGGGCGACCACGGTGCCGCCAAAACGGCGATTGTGGCCATCGACCATGCCGCGCAGCAGGATCAGCACCTTGGGCAGGACGAGCGTGGCGGCGACGGCGGCACCGAGCATCCAGACCTGGACCGGCGCCGGGCCAAGGCCGGCAAAGAGCCGGGGCCAGTCGGGAACGACGGCGGCCACGATGCTGGTGGCCAGCAGCACCAGCCAGAGCGGCGAGGCCAGGTAGGCCATCATGCCGCGGATGAAGGTGAACCGGCTCCACCATTTGAGGCCCGGCGCGGCCAGCAGGCGGCCGTGCTGCAGGTTGCCCTGGCACCAGCGGCGGTCGCGCTTGGCATATTCGATGATGTTCTCGGGGCCCTCTTCATAGGAGCCCGGCAGGCCGGGATCGACCTGCACCTTCCAGCCGGCGCGCGACAGCAGGGCCGCCTCGACATAGTCATGGCTGAGGATATGGCCGCCGAAGGGCGGGGTGCCGGACAGTTCGGGCAGGCCGCAGCTGGCGGCAAAGGCGCGGACGCGCACAATGGCATTGTGCCCCCAATAGGGGCCCTCATCGCCCTGCATGAGCGCGGCGCCGCGCGCGAAGGTGGGCGAGAGGTAAGCGGCGGCAAACTGGATGGAGCGGCCAAACAGGGTGCGGGCATTGATGATATGGGGGACGGTCTGCAGCAGGCCCAGCTGGGGATCGCGTTCCATGCGCCGCGCCATGGTGGCAATGGTGGCGCCCTCCATCAGGCTGTCGGCGTCCAGGATCAGGGCATAGTCATAGGCCGCGCCGGAGCGGGTGATGAAATCCTCGACATTGCCCGCCTTGCGGCCGACATTGCGCTCGCGCCGCCGGTAAAAGATGCGGCCGGCGGCCTGAGGCTCCTGCAGCAGCCGCTCGAACCATACCGCCTCCTGCGCCACGCTTTCCATGGCCTGGGAGTCCGAGAGAATGGCGAAGTGGAAGCGGTCGGCGACGCCTTCGGCGATCAGGCTGCGATTCATCGCCGCGATGCGCGCAAAGGTGACCATGGCATCTTCGTTGTAGATGGGGACCAGGATCACCGTGGCGCCGGTGGCCGGCGGGCCGGTTTCGCGGGCGCCATGGTGTCTGGCGAACACGCCCATTACCGCCGCCGCACTGCCCCAGACCAGCCAGAAGCCACTGAAGGCGACCAGCAGCGTGCGCACCAGATCGAGCAGGCTGATGCTGCCCTCGCCGGAAAAGCGCAGGAACAGGTAGCTGCCACCCAGGCTAAGCGCCAGGGTGGTCAGCAGTGCTAACCATCGAAACAAGACTGACCTGCGCATCACTGGGATCTGGTCTCAATCACCGGCCAGCGAAGGCCATGAAGGTGTCGCGCAGGGTGCGGATCAGGGAACGCCGGTACTGCAACTGCTGCTTGGGCATGTCGAGCGGCGCGTCCGGAAGGGCGTTGGCGAACGTGAATTCTGCGGAATACTTCATGCGGCAGGCCTCCACTGGTAGAGCCAGGTTTCCGTGAGCGTCTTTCCCAAACCGACCAGATAGGCCTTCAGTTCCAGTGCGGCGCCGTCATTGACCTCGACATCCATCACCAGACGCCAGGCGCCATTGGCCTCGACCCGGAACAGAACCGTGTCGCGCACCACGCCGCCGCTGACTGTGGTGAGCACATCGATCGGGGTATCTTCGTCAAAGCCGGCGATCTCGCCGCCCTTGAAATCAATCACGAATTTGCGCAGATCGTGGGCGTTCTCGACGCCGGAGACGCCGCCGGCGCCGGCCCGCGTCTCGGCGACATAGGCGAGTTCGGCCTTGTCGTCGGGATTGAGATCACCCCAGATCAGGCGATAGGAAAATTCACGGCTCTGGCCGGCCAGCACCGGCTCGGCCGGCACCCAGAAGGCGCCGATATTGTCATCGGCTTCGATGCGGGCCGGCATTTCGATGAGCCGGACCATGCCCTGGCCCCAATTGCCGATGGGCTCGACGCGCAGGGAGGGACGGCGTTCGTAATGGGCGCCGGCATCCTGATAGGTTTCGAAGTCGCGGCCGCGCTGGTAGAGGCCGAAGGCCCGTGGGTTGTTTTCCCAGAGATAGGAATTGCCCAGCGTGTCGCCATTGTTGAGGGCGCGCCACATGACCTCGCCGCTCTCGCGCTCAACCAGCAGGCCGTTGCTGTCATGCACCTGGGGGCGGTAGTCGTCAAAGCCGCCGCGATTGGCTTCGGCATAGAGGAACATCGAGGTCAGCGGGGCCACGCCCAGTTCCTGGACGTCGCTGCGGAAATAGAGCCGCGCCGTGACGTCCATCACGGTTTCCTGGGCCGCGTCGCTGGCCGGGGTGATGACGAAGCGGTAGGCGCCGGTCACACTCTGGCTGTCGAGCGCGGCATAGATGGTGAGCGACCCGCCGGCCTGGGGCTTTTCGACATAGAATTCGGTGAAGACAGGGAATTCCTCGGGCAGGCTGACCCAGGAATTGATCACCAGACCGCGGGCGCTGAGGCCATAGATGTTGTCGCGGCCGAGCGAGCGGAAATAGCTGGCGCCCAGAAAGGTTACCAGTTCGTCAAAGGCCTCGGGGCGATTGAGCGGATAATTGATGCGCAGACCGGCTACGCCGGGGAATGGATTGGCGAGCGCGCCGGCTTCCACCGCATTGTCATGATACTGAAAATCGCGTGGGCTAAAGTCGACCGGCCGGGCCATGCCTGCCTCGATCTCGAACACCTTGACGGGATCGTTGAAGAGCCAGCCGAGATGGAAGGCCTGCAGCCGATAACCCAGATCGTCGGCGGCCCATTTGCTGGCCTCGGGGCGATACTGGATGCGGCGATAGGCATCATAGTCGAGATCGTGCAGCGGATCGGGAATGACCACGCTGACCGGCGCATAGGCCGTGCCGGCCTGGGCCTGCATGCGCCCGCTGAAACTGTCGAAATCAAAGGCAAAGCTGCCCTGATCCTGCGCCATGAGGGGCTGTGTCATGGCCGTGGACGACAAGAGCAACAGCGAAGCGCCGATGCCCTTGAGGACAGTGCGGCGGTTATGGGAGGAATGGGGGGGGCGCTTCACCTGGTACCTGCAAGTCTATGACCACCATAACGCGGCGGCGGTGCTTCGGTAGGGCTTCCAACGTCTCTATAGTGAAAAAGTTGATGCATGCGTCCTATGCGTCCAGTGCATGGTTTGACCCGCAACGGCGGGACGGCGGGCGTGTTACTGCACCAGCCCGATGAGACGGCCCCGAGAAAGTTAATGATGACGTCGCTTCAACCCGCACAGGGGCAGCAAAAACCGGGCCGTCATCTGGTACTTCTGCTCATCCCAATCGGCTTTGCGCTATTGGGATTGTTGATCCGGTACCTGGCCTATGTGCAGACCGTTGATGGCGCATCTGTGGCCGGATTTGTCAGCGGCATGTGCCGCTGGGACTGCGGCTGGTATGTGCGGATTGCCGAAGAGGGCTATGATCCTTTCCCGGTGCCAAGCATGGTCAATGCCGGCAACTGGGCGTTCTTTCCGCTGTTCCCCATGCTGATCGGCGCGCTGCGCGCCCTGACCGGCCTGCCCACCATGGTGGTGGCCACCGCCACCTCGCTGGTGTTCACCCTTGCCGCCGTGCGCGTCGCCTGGCCGCTGCTGGGCAAGGACATGCGGGCCTATATGCTGTTCAGCGCCTTCCTGCTGGCCGGACCGTTCTCGATCTATTTCACCACCTTCTACAGCGAAGCCGCCTTCATGCTGCTGACCGCCTGCGTGTTTGCGGCGCTGCAGCGCCGGCACTACCTGGCGGCGGGCCTGTTCGCGGCGCTGGTATCGGGCTCGCGCATTGTCGGGGTGTTCATCGTGCTGGCCATCGTGCTGCAGGCCTGGCTCGACCATCGCGAGCGGGGCGGCAAGCTAGGCGACTTCGTGCCGGCAATCCTGCAGCGGCCGGACGTGCTGGTCGCCATCTTCATCGCGCCGCTGGGGCTGTTTGCCTATATGGCCTATCTGCACTGGCAGATCGGCGACGCGCTGGCCTTCAGCCATGTGCAGCGCGCCTGGGGCCGCGCCACCGGCAATCCGCTGGGCTATCTGTGGACCGGGCTGACCAGCTTCCGCGGGGACAGCTGGATGCCCAGCGTCGCCCAGCAGCTGAGCGTCGCCTGGCTGGTCGGCATGGCCATGGTGATCGTGATGGCGGTGCGCCGCCAGTTTCCCGCAGCGCTGTTCTGCCTGATCTGCCTGGGCCTGCCGCTGTTTGCCGGCCTCGCCTCGATGCTGCGCTTCGTGGTCGGGCTGGCGCCGGTGAGCGTGACGGCGATGAGCCTGCTCGCCCGCCGCCCATGGCTGGCCTATGCGGGTCTGGCGGTTATCGTTGTCGGCGGCTATTTCGGCGCGGTCGGCTGGCTTACCGGAGTGCTGACCCTTGTCTGAGACCGCCCTGACCAACAAGCCGCTCCGCCTGGCCGCCTATGGCGTGGTCGCGCTGGCCATTGCCTTCGAGCTGATCGTCGTCTGGTGGATGCTGCACCCGCAGGTGCCGCCGGACTATCGCGCCTATTATATCGACAAGAGCACGACCTGCCTCAACCAGCCGGTATCGGGGGACTATGTGCCGGGCAGCACGGTGTCGTTCCTGAGCGCGGGCAATGAGCAGGCCAAGCCGCTGCGGGTGTGTGGCTGGACCGGACCGGCCGGCGACGGCACGCATGCGGTGGGGCAGACCTCGCGGCTGCGCTTCGCCCTGGCGCCGGACACGAGCGGGCCGCTCACGCTGGCGCTGGACCTGGTGGCAGTGGAGCGCGAGGGCTATCCGTCGCAGCGGGTGGCGATCAGCGTCAATGGCACGGCATTGCAGACGGTGACGGCGATGGCCGGGGTGCCGCTGGCGGTGGAACTGGTCATTCCCGGCGATGTCGTTGCCGCCCATCCGGACAGCCTGGAGCTGGTGCTGGACTATCCCGATGCCATCGCCATGTCCCCCAGCGACAGCAATACCAGGATGCGCTCGATCAAGCTGCTGTCGGCGCGGCTGGCCAGCGGGACAAAACAGCCCTAGCCGACCGGCTGAGGCTTACGAGCGGGGCTGACTGCCGAGCAGGAGCGTGGTGTCGGCGGGCAGGATCCAGAACTTGTCGGTATCGAAGGGCCGGCGGCCGGCGCCATCGTAGTCCGGATGCTCGCTGGACCAGGCCAGGCCCCATTTGCGGCCGGCGGGCGGGGCGAAGAGCGGCTCGGCGATGACGCCGAGCGGCAGATCGCGGCCGAGATTGAGCAGCAGCAGGCGTTCATCGGCCGGATCAGCGGCGAAGAAGCGCAGCAGCAGCGCGGCGTCGCCGATGACCGCGCCATCGATGCGGCCCCGGCCGGCGGACGAGAACACGGCACTGTCCCGGCGCAAAGCCAGGAGATCGCGATGCAAAGCCAGCACGGGCGCGTGGCTTTCGGCCTGGCCCCAGTCGAGCTTGCTGATGGCGAAGGTCTCATCGGCATCGGGCGCCGGCAGACGCTGCTGCATCACCGGGTCGGCGACGCTGGGGAAATGGGTCAGGCCGTCGCGCCGCCCCCTGGCAACGGACGCGGCCTCGTCGCCCTCGAGCCCGAGAAAATAGAGAAAGGGATTGTCGGCGCCAAATTCCTGGCCCTGGAACAGGCAGGGCGTCTGGGGCCCCAGCAGCAGCAGCGCGGTCATGGCGCGGATACGCGCCGGCGCGGCCAGCGCAGCGAGGCGGAAGCCGCGAGCGGAATTGGCAATCTGGTCGTGGTTTTCGAGGAAATGGACCACGCGCTCGGGGCCGGTAGCGAGATTGAAAGTACCATAGGGCTGGTCGCGCATGTCGGAACGCTGGCCCTGATAGAGGAAGCCATATTTGAGCGCCGAGACCAGTTCCTGCGGCGTACCGGCATAGTCGCGATAGTAGAAGTCGTTGTGGCCGGTAATGGCGACCCGGGCGGCATGCTGGAAATCATCGCTGGCCAGGGCATCGAGGCCATAGCCGCCTTCGGCGATGGGGGTGATCAGGCGACGATCCTGCGGCTGGTTTTCGGCAATGAGATAGACCGAGCGGCCGGCCGCTTCCCCTGCCGCCCGCGCGGCGCGGGCGATGGCGGCGATGATGTGCTCGTCGGTGTCGTCATGCAGGGCCTGGGTGGCGTCGAGCCGCAGGCCGTCGAGATGGAACTGCTCGATCCAGTAGGCGGCATTGCGGGTGATGAAGTCCCGCACGGCAGCGGCATGGGGGCCGTCGAAGTTGAAGCCGGGGCCCCATTCATTCTCGTAGCGGCTGGTGAAAAAATGCTCGCTATAGGCGCGATAGTGGTCGCCCAGGCCGACATGGTTGTAGACGACGTCGTGCAGGACGCCGATGCCGCGGGCATGGGCGGCATCGATGAAGGCGCGCATGTCGTCGGGCGAGCCATAGGGGGCAAAGGGGGCATAGGGCAGGATGGTGTCATAGCCCCAGCCGAAGCGCCCCTTGAAGCTGGCCACCGGCATGAGCTGGAGGGCGGTGATGCCCAGGCTGCGCAGGTGATCGAGCCGGTCGATCGCCGCAAGCCAGGTGCCGGGCGCGGTGAAGGTGCCGATATGGAGCTGGTAGATCACCTGGTCGAAACGGGAGAGGCCACGCCAGGCCTGGTCGGTCCAGGCAAAGGCATTGGCGGTGACGACGGACCAGTCCTCGCCATCGCCGGACTGGCGGCGAGCGGCCAGATCGGGCAGACGCGGTCCACCCTCGATGCGGAAGCCGTAGCGGGCGCCCTCGCCTGCATCAGCAAGCGTGGTGGCAAAATAGCCGTCGCCCAGCGGCTGCATCGGCAGGAGGCCCCTGCCCTCGATGTCCAGGGCGACGTGTTGCCGACCCTGCGCCCAGACGGTGAAATGGGTCTGGCCGTTTTCAAGGAGGGCGCCGAGGGGTCTGGGGTTCATGGTCATCGCTATGGCCAGCAAGGGTGGAGGCGGAACGGCCCGTAGGCGGGTTCGTTCCGTTCCCCGCTGCGGCAGCAGCCGGATGCTGCAATTGGAGACGCGCGGCGGTCAGGGCAAGGGGCGTGGCTCCATGGCGCGCAAGGCGCGGCGGGTGGCGCGGTAGCGGTTGAACTGCTGGTCGGCCAGCACACCGGCCAGGATGACCGCGCCCATGACGGCAAAGTTCAGCGAGGATGGGATGCCGAGCAGGTTGACCAGGTTCTGCAGCTCCTGCAGCAGCACCGCGCCGAGCACGACGCCAATGATCGAGCCCTCGCCGCCGCGTAGCGAAAAGCCACCCAGCACCGCGGCGGCAATGGCGTAGAGCTCGTAGAAATTGCCATGCGAGGAGGGCTGCACCGACTTGGTGAACATGGCGAAATAGATCGCGGCGATGGCGGTCAGCACGGCACAGATGACATAGGCCAGCGTGATGACGAGACCGGTGCGGATGCCCGAATAGCGGGCCGCCTCCTCGTTCCTGCCGACGGCATAGAGGTGGCGGCCGAATACCGAGCGATGCAGCAGCACCCAGCAGAGCGCGCCGATCAGCAGCATGGCAATGAAAGAATGCGGGATGCCGAAGGAGCGGCCAATGGTCAGCCATTCGAGCTGCGGATAGCTGGCGCCGAAGGGAAAGCCGGCGGTGGCCTCGCCGGTATAGCCGCGGGCGACGCCGCGATAGATGAGCAGACCACAGAGGGTCACGACAAAGGGCTGCATCCGCAGCCGGGTGATCAGCAGGCCATGGGCCAGCCCCATCAGCGTGCCGATGCCGATGGTGACCAGCACGGCCGCCGGCCAGGGCACGCCGAAGCGGCCCACCATGTCGACGAAGATCACCCCGAGCAGCGCGATCATCGAGCCCACCGACAGGTCGATGCCGCCGGTCATGATGACAAAGCCCTGGCCGATGGCAAACAGGCCGAACAGGCCGATCAGGTTGGCGGTATTGCCCAGGTTGATGGGTGAGAGGAAAAGCGGGTTGCGCAGATAGACCACGGCCCCGACGATGACGATCAGGACGGCCAGTCCCATGTCCTTTTTTTGCATTGCTAGTCCTCGTTGGCGCCAACGGCGAGCCGCAGCACGCCCTGTTCTGAAAATTGCGGGCGTTCAAGGGTGCCGGCGACCCCGCCCTCATGCAGCACGACGATGCGGTCGGAGACGCCGATCACCTCCTCCATATCGCTCGAAATCATGATCACGCCGACCCCGGCATCGGCCAGCGCGCGCAGCAGACGGTAGATTTCCGACTTGGCGCCGACATCGACGCCCCGTGTGGGCTCGTCGAAGATGATGAGCCGCGGCCGCATCGACAGCCACTTGGCCAGCACCACCTTCTGCTGGTTGCCGCCGGACAGTTCGGCGGCGACCCGCGTGAGATCGGCGGCCTTGATGGCGAGGGCGCTGCGCTGGGTCTCGGCGCGATCACGGATGGCGCGCCAGCGGACCAGGCCATGCAGGGCCAGCGAATAGAGGTCGGCCAGGGCGATGTTCTCGTCGATGGCGCCTTCGAGGACGAGGCCGGTGCGCTTGCGGTCTTCGGGGACCAGGTAGAGGCCGGCCTCGATCGCCCGGCGCGGGGTAGCGGCATGGAACGGCTCTCCCCCGAGCCGGATGGCGCCGGCCAGCAGCGGCCTGATGCCGAAAATGGCCTCGGCCAGCTCGGTGCGCCCGGCGCCGACGAGCCCGGCAATGCCGAGGATCTCGCCAGACCGGACGGCGATATCGGCCCGGGCCTGCGGCCAGGCCGCGGTGGCGACGCCGGTGAGCGACAGGATGACCTCGCCGGGCGGCGTGGCAGGCGGGGTATAGAGCGCCTTGAGGTCGCGCCCGATCATCAGGCGGATCATGGCATCGTGGCGGATCTCCTGGCGGGCCAGCTCGCCCGCCACACGGCCATCGCGCAGGGCGACCACGCGATCGGCACAGGCCTCGATCTCGCCGAGGCGGTGGGAAATATAGATGACGGCAATGCCCTGCGCCTTGAGGTCGGCGATGACCTGCAGCAGGGTGCGGGTTTCGGCCAGGGTGAGGGACGAGGTCGGCTCGTCCATGATGACGACGCGGGCCTCGATGGACAAGGCCCTGGCGATTTCGAGCAGCTGGCGCTCGGCCAGCGACAGGTCGAGCACCGGCGTGTCGGGGCCGAAATGCGCGCCGACCCGGGCCAGCAGCGGAAGGGCCGCCGCGCGCATGCCGTCGAGATCGAGCAGGCCAAGCGGCGACCGCTTCTCGCGGCCGAGGAAGATGTTGGCGGCAACATCGAGATTGTCGAAAACATTGAGTTCCTGGTGCACGAAGGCAATGCCGGCGGCCTGCGACTGCGTCACGCTCAGGTGCTGATGCGCGGTATTGCCGATGACGATGCGGCCGGCGCTGGGCGCGATCACGCCGCCGAGGATCTTCATCAGCGTCGACTTGCCGGCGCCGTTCTCGCCGATGAGGCCGAGCACTTCGCCGGCATGGACGGCCAGGGAGACGTCGGACAAAGCCACGACGCCGGGATAGGCCTTGGAGATGTTCTCGAGCGCCAGCAAGGGTGGTGACGGGAGCAGATGAAGTGTCATGTCGCGTGCCTAACACGACGGCGCCAGCGGCACTGTCGGAGCATAAAGGGTGGCCGCACCGGGCCGGCCAGGGCCCGATGCGGCTGGATCGGCGGGGAGGACTAGCCGCCAATGCGCGTCTTGAGTTCGGCTTCGAAGGCATCGACATTGCCGGCATCGATCACCTTGGTGGGGACAATGATCAGGCCGTCTTCCGGCACGCCGGACATGTCGCCCTCAAGATACTTGGCCATCAGGAGCATGCCCTGATAGCCCCACTGATAGGGGTCCTGCACGACGGTGCCGGCAAAGCTGCCTTCGCGGACGGCACCCAGGGTGATCGGATCCTCATCAAAGGCGATGACGGTGATCTGGCCGAGCTTGCCGGCCGCCTGCAGGGCCTCGTAGATCTTGGGCGGATTGTAGGAATAGAACCCGACCATGCAGGTAATGTCGGGATTGGCGGCGAGCACGTCATCGACATTGGAGCGGGCGCGGGCAAAGTCGACATCGTCGCCGCGCACGTCGACCAGTTCGATGCCCGAGCCCTCGATGGCCGAGCGGAAGCCGGCAATGCGCTCGACGGCATTGTCTGCTCCCAGGAAGCCGACAAAGCCCATGCACTTGCCGCCATCGGGCAGCGCCTTGACGGCGATCTCGCCGGCCTGCTCGCCGGCCAGCGTATTGGAGGAGCCCAGATAGGCGATGCGATCGCTGTCGGGGGCATCGCTGTCGGTGGTGAAGAGCGGCACCTGTGCGGCGATGCGGTTGAAGGCATCGATCGAATTCTTGGGATCGGCCGAGGAGATCATGATGGCATCGGTGCCGGCCGCCACCAGGTCATCCATCAGGGAATTCTGCAAAGCGGCGGTGCCCTGGGCGGGATAGCGGAACTGCAGTTCATAATCGGGCAGCTCGGCCTGCGCCTTGTTGACCCCGGCTTCGGCCAGCTTCCAGAAATCGGAGGCGGCGTTGACGACGAAGGCCAGCTGCTGCTTGTCCTGGGCAAAAGCGGGGCCGGCCAGCAGGGTGGCCAGGGCCGCCATGGAGATGGTGTGTTTCCAGTTCATTTCGTCCTCCCTGTCGCCAGCCGGTTCATCCTGCTGCGCGACGTCTGCGTGATGTCCTGCGGCGTCGGCGCCGACGGACGGTTCATACCCATCGCTGTCCAAACGGAAGCGGGGGCGGCGGGTGGTCCGCCTTGCCGCCTGCGAGCGGTATCGGTTGATGCCTGGCCTAACCCGGGTACCAGACGATGCGTGGATCATCGGGGGCGCGGACATAGCTCCAGGCGCGCTCGATGAGCTGTTCGAGGTCGATGAGCGGCCGCCAGCCCAGACGCTGGCCCGCCTTGGCATTGTCGAGCCAGTTGCTGAAATAGGGGGTGGGCACCGCGACGGAATCCAGGCCCTGCGTGCGCTGCAAAAACGACGCGACCTGGCCGTAATCGACCGGTTCGGTCATGGCGATATTGAACAGCTCGCCGGTGGCAGCGGGATTGTCGAGCGCGGCCAGGATGGCGCGGACAAGGTCGCTGACATGGATGAAATTGCGCTTGAGCGGCCGGCCCTGCGCATCGTGCAGCAAGGGCACCGTCCCGGCCCGGGCCAGACGCTCGATCTCGGCGGGGTTGAAGAAGTCGCTCCAGAGCGGGCCGCCGAACTGGTCGGCAAAGCTCAGGACATGGCGGAAATCGTCCTTTTCCATGATCCAGGGGGCGCGCAGGCAGCAGGTGTTGATGCCGTATTGAAAGCGGTACTGCTCGAGCATGACCTCCTCGATCACCTTGGTCAGGGCATAGCAGCCCGGATAGGCCCGGCGCGGCGCCTGTTCGGTGATGGGCGCGTCGTAGTGGTGGAAGATGTGGCCGACGGAACAGTCGCCGCCGATCAGGATGAACTGGCTGGCCGTGGGCGAGGTGCGGAAGGCCTCGAGCAGGTTGAACATGCCCTTGACCCCGACATCGATGGCCAGATCGGGGCTTTCCTTGACGGCCGCCATATCCAGCACATGGGTCACGCCCTGCAGGGCGGCGTGCACACCGGCGGCATCCGCAAGCGAGCCGCGGACCACCTCCACCGCGGGGTGATCGATGACGCGGTTGTTGCACAGGGCGCGCAGGCTCCAGCCGGCAAAGCGCGGCTCGGCCAGAAATGCAGGCAGGAAATTGACGCCGACCTTGCCGGTCATGCCGGTGACGAGAAGTTTCACTGATGTCTTCCTCGGAACTGTCCTGCGTCCGGCCATTCGGCGGCCGGCATGGCAGCGGATGCGCCATGCCGCCACGTGCAGGACAGGAGCGCTACTGCGCGCAGAAGCCGGGTTCGTCGTGGGTGCAGACGTCCAGCCCGGTATAGAGCGGATCTTCCACCGCCTCGCCATTGATCAGCTGGATCATCACGTCGGGCGCCCTTTGCCCCATTTCGAACGGCCGCTGGCCGATCTGGGCGTGGCTGCGGCCCTCGCTGAAGGCCTGGACCTGGGGCGGCAGCGTATCGCCGGCGACGATGATCAGATCATTGCTCTTGAGCCGGTCCATGACCTGGTCGGTGACCTGGGCATAGGCCTGCGGGGCGAACTGGGCCCAGCCGCCGATCAGGATGAAGGCATCAAGATCGGGATTGGCGGTGAAGACGTCGGCCATCTGCTGGTTGGCGAGATCGGCCTGGTCATTGGTAAAGACCGGGCAGCCTTCCACCTCGCTCCAGCCGCCCTCGCCGGCCAGACGCTCGATGCCCTTGGTGCCGGCAATGGTATCGCGGAAGCCCGCGGCGCGGGCATTGATGTTGTCGGCCGCCACATTGCCGAGCTGCAGGCAGACGGTGCCGCCTTCGGGCTTGAGGGCCATGGCCTGCTCGGCCATCTTCACGCCCATGAGATAGTTGTCGGTGCCGAGATAGGTGGCGCGGAGTTCGCGGTCGGCTTCGAGGAAGTCCGCGTCGACCGTCATCACCGGCACATCGGGCGCGATTTCGCGGATGCGGTTGGCCATGGCCGGGGCATTGGAGGGCGAGATGGCGATCGCCGCCACGCCCCTGGTCAGAAGGTCATCGACGATCTGCACCTCGCCGGCCTCGTCGGCGCTGGAGGCCGGGCCGGTATAAAGGCACTCATATTCGGAATCCGGATTGTTGGCTGCCCAGTCCTGGCAGCCGAGATTGATCTGCTCGAAGAAGGGATTGTCCAGCCCCTTGACCACGATGGCCAGCGTCTTCTTGTCCTGGGCCTGCGCCCCGGCGGCTGACAGCGCCAGCAGGGCCGCGGCCGCAGCCATATAGCTTGCGTACCTCAATTCACGTCCTCCCATGTTGTGGATCGGTCGGGCGGCGTCTTTCTGACGTCCGCTCGCCGTTCCTGCTGCTGCCGGCAGTTCCGGCGGCATAACTCCAGTCCCGGACTTGCGTCCTGGTCGCACCAGCATCATTCCGATAGCGCCGCTGATATTATATGATAATATCATCATCGAACAGGCGTGGACGTCAAGCTTGAATCGTGCGGCCGAGGCGGGCAATTGCAGACCATGCCCGCCCCGGCCTTTGGCGCAGGAACGCCAGCAGACGGCCATGACACCGGGGGAGCGCAATCGAGGGGGAGGCGCATGAGCGCATTGCGACTGGATAATATCAGCAAGCATTTCGGCGCGATTCGCGCGCTGACCGATGTGTCGCTGAGCATAGAGCCCGGCGAGGTGCTGGGCCTGATGGGCGACAATGGCGCGGGCAAGTCCACCCTGGTCAAGGTCATTGCCGGCAATTTCGCGCCCTCCGCGGGCGAGATGTATATCGACGACAAGAGGGTCCGGTTCCACCGGCCCATCGATGCGCAGCGCGCCGGCATCGAGGTGGTCTACCAGGACCTGGCGATCTGCAACAACCTGTCGGCGGCGTCCAATGTGTTTCTCGGGCGCGAGCTCATGCGGCAGGTTGGTCCGCTGCGCATTCTCGACTATGCCGCCATGCGCAGCCGCGCCGCCGAACTGTTCGGCCGCCTCAAATCGGAAACGCGACCGCGCGACCTGGTCAAGCGCATGTCGGGCGGCCAGCGCCAGGCCGTGGCCATTGCCCGTACCCTGCTGAGCGATGCCCGCATCGTGCTGATGGACGAGCCCACCGCGGCCATCTCGGTACGGCAGGTGGCCGAGGTGCTCAACCTCATCCGCCAGCTGCGCGACCACGGCATTGCCGTGATCCTGATCAGCCACCGCATGCCCGATGTGTTCGATGTGGCAGACCGCATCGCCGTGCTGCGACGGGGGGTGCTGGTGGCCGACAAGAGGGCGGCGGCTTCATCCCCCGAAGAGGTCACCGGCCTCATCACCGGCGCCATTGAATTTGCGTGACACGACAGGACCGTCCCATGCCCAGCACTTCTCTTTCCGAGGTTATCGACCAGTCCGAATATCGCGGCATGCTCGGCCGGCTGACCAGCCACCAGACCTTCTGGGTCTTCATGGCGGCGCTGCTGGCCTGTTTGGCGCTGACACTGCTCACCGACACCTTTGCCACCGAGCGGAACCTGTTCAACGTGTCGCGCAATTTCGCCTTTGTCGGCATCATCGCCATCGGCATGACGGCGGTGATCGCCTCGGGCGGCATCGACCTGTCGGTGGGCTCGACCGTGGTGCTGTCGGCCATGGTGGTGGCGGTGCTGATGTCGGGCGGCATGCCGATCTGGATCGGCATGCCCGCCGCGCTGCTGGCCGCCCTCCTGGTCGGCGCGGCCAATGGCGTGCTCATCGCCTATGCCGGCATGCCGCCCTTCGTGGTGACACTGGGGAGCCTGTCGGTGGTGCGATCGCTCGCCATGGTGCTGTCGGACAACAAGATGATCTATGAATTCGGCCCCGATACCGCGATGCTGCTCGGGCTGGGCGGCGGCTCGACGCTGGGCCTGCCCAACCCACTGATCGTGCTGGCGGTGCTGGCCGGGGTGACGGGGTTCCTGTTCAAGTGGACGCGCTGGGGGCAGCACCTGTTTGCCCTGGGCGGCAATGAGCAGGCCGCCAAGCTGACCGGCATTGCGGTGCGGCCGCTCAAGGTGTCGGTCTATATGTTCTCGGCCCTCACGGCCGGCATTACCGGCGTGCTGGAAGTGGGCTGGCTGGGCGGCGTCACCACCAATCTGGGGCAGGCTATGGAACTGTCGGTGATTGCTGCGGCCGTGATCGGCGGCGCCAATCTGGCGGGGGGCGTCGGCAGTGCCTTTGGCGCCATTGTCGGCGCCCTGCTGATCGAGGTGATCCGCAACAGCCTGATCCTGCTGGGCATCAGCACCTTCTGGCAGGGGGCCTTTGTCGGCTCCTTCATCATCATCGCGGTGGCCTTTGACCGCTTCCGCAGCGCCCGCTCGTCCGACTAGCGTGCAGGCTTAGTGGCCCCCACCCTCAATCCCTCCCCACAAGGGGGAGGGAGGCGCAAGGGCGGGCGTGAGGCAAAGTATGAACGATCCCCGGCGCAACGGCTGCGCCGCCTGGCTTATGGGGCCCGGCGGCGTGGCGCGGCGCTGAGCACGGCGGCCGGCCCGGTGGACTGACGCTCGACCAGCACGCATTCCACCTTGATCCGGCTGGCGGAAGAATGCAGGCCACCGACATCGTCGAGCAGCAGTTCCACGGCGGTGCGGCCCATCTCGTAGAGCGGCAGCACCAGCGTGCTGAGCGGCGGGTGCATGTATTGGGCGATCTCGCGATCGTCAAAGCCGATCACCGCCACATCGTCGGGCACCCGCAGCCCAAGCTCGCGCAGGGCGTCGTAGCAGCCAAGCGCCATCATGTCGTTGGCGCAGAAGATGCCGTCGGGCGGATTGTCCAGCGCCATCAGCTCTTTGGTCATGTCATAGCCGGCCGAGGGCTCCCAGTTGCCGGGGCGAACCAGAGCCGGATCGAACGGCACGTCATTGCTGGCCAGAGCCTGCTTGTAGCCCTTGAGCCGGTCGCGCGCCGCGTCAACGCCCTGCTCGCCATTGATCAGGGCGACGCGGCGGCAGCCGCGGTTGAGCAGATGTTCGGTCGCGGCGCGACCACCCAGCACGTCGCCGGGCAGCACGGCATGGGCGCTGTGCTCCTCGTCATAGCAGTTGAGCAGCACCAGCCGGTGCCGGGCCAGCGCCGGCGGGATCTGCACGACGCGCGTCAGGATGGTGCCATAGATCAGGCCCAGGACCGGGACATTGCCCAGGCCGGCCAGCAGGCTGGTCTCGACATCGGCATCGGCATGGCTGACGCCCATGAGCATGTTGATGCCGCCTTCCAGCGCCCGGTCGCGCGCGCCCTCGAAGGCCAGCGACATCCAGGGATCGGTGATGGTCTCGTCGGCAATGAAGATGATGGTGGATTGCAGGCCCGGCGCGGCCCGCTGTTCGCGGCGCACGAACTTGTAGCCCAGGGTCTGGGCGGCCTCGAGCACGCGCTTGCGGGTGGCGTCGGCGAGACGACCGCTCTTGCCACCGCTGAGCACCAGCGACACGGTCGCCTGTGACACGCCAGCCGCGGCCGCGACATCCATCATCGTGGGTCGCCCGGTCGGCGAGCGTCGCTTGGAAGTCGTCACAGGCTGTCGTCCTCGTCCAGTTCACCCAATGCGGCCCGTGCACGCCTGGCGCCGCGGCCCAGGCCGCCGGCCTGCGGCATGGTCAAGCTGCCCAAGTTCCTAAGGGTGTGCAGGGCCGAGGTCAACGTCATGAGCGCGTTGCCGGGGGAGCGGCGCGCCGCCCCTGCGTCAGCGGCCGGATTTCTCGCGGCCATAGAGCAGCAGCATGGTGATGATGACGCCGCCATAAATGATCTGGCGCCCGAACTCGGCGATCTGCATCACCGACAGGATCGACTGCAGCAGGGTGATGAGGATCACCCCTGCGGTGGTGCCGAGATAGCTGCCGCGGCCGCCCAGGATGGAGGTGCCGCCCAGCACCACCGCGGCGATGGCCGGCAGCAGATAGGCATCGCCCATGGACTGGGCCGCCTTGCCGGCATAGCCGGCCAGCAGGACCCCGCCAAAGGCGGCGAGGCCGCCGCAGATGGCGAAGGCGATCATGACGACGCGCTGGGTCGGCACGCCGGAGAGATAGGCCGCCGCCTCCTTGTTGCCGATGCCATAGACGGCCCGGCCAAAGGTGGTGCGGCCGAGCAGGAAGACGGCCACCGCACCGGTCAGGGCCCAGACGATGACCGCATTGGGAATGCCCAGAATGGTGCCGGCGGCCAGGTAGCGCATGGCCGGGGAGGCGCTGTCGACCGGGGCGAAGCCGCCGGTATAGGCCACCATCAGCCCCTGGGCGACGGCATTGACCGCCAGCGTCATGATCATGGAGGGGATGCGCAGATAGGCGGTGCCGACGCCGTTGACCAGCCCGACCAGCACGCCACAGAGCACGCCGAAGGGAATGGCGAAGACCTCGCCCATGGGGCCATAGGCGGTGGCGGCCGAAGCCATCATGGCGCCCAGCGTCACCGTCCAGGGGACCGACAGATCGATCTGGCCGAGCAGGATGACCAGCATCATGCCGGTGGCGATGACGCCGAGGAAGGCGCCGACCTTGAGCTGCTGCAGCAGGTATTCGGGCGACAGGAAATTGGGCGAATAGAGGCTGCCGATCAGCAGCAGCAGCAGGATGCAGCCAAAGGCCGTTGCCACCGGCAGGTCGATGCGGCTGGTCCAGGAATTGCGGAGCGCGGCGGGCGGGTCGAGCTTGTCGGTGGTCATCTTGCGCCTCAGGTGAACAGATCAAGCCGGTTGCGCACCTGGAACAGGCGGGCCGCCCCCAGCGATACGGCCAGCAGCAGCACCACGCCCTGGAACAAAGGCTGCCAGAGCGGATCGAAATCGAAGACGAACAGCAGATCGCCGATGGCGCGGAAGGCCAGCGCGCCGAAAATGGCGCCGATGGCGCTGCCGCGGCCGCCGAACAGCGAGACCCCGCCCAGAACCACCGCGGCGATGGAGCTGAGTGTATAGGTATTGCCATTGGCCAGGGACGCCTCGCCGGAATAGGTGAAGAAGGTCATGAACAGCCCGCCCATGGCGGCAAAGAGCCCGCTCAGCACATAGGCGGTGAACTTGGCGCGCTGCACCGGCAGGCCGGACATATAGGCCGCCGGCTCGGACGAGCCCACCGCATAGACGGCACGGCCAATGACCGAGCGGCGGAACGGCACCCAGACCAGCAGCACCAGCACGACGAGGAAGAGCAGGCTAGCGGGGAAGACGCCAAAGACCTTGCCGGTGAGCGCATCGGCGAGATCGGCGGAAAAATCCGGGGCACTGCCCGGATAGGGGCGGATCCACAAAGCGATGCCGAAGAAGACCGCGCCGGTGGCAATGGTGATGACGATAGGCTGCAGCCGCCCATAGATGACGAGGAGGCCATTGAGCGCGCCGCAGGCCAGACCGGTGAGCAGCACGCCGCCGACGCCAAAGGCCACGGTCAGCGGCGTGCCGACCAGCAGGTAGGAGGCCAGGCAATTGGCGAGGATGAAGATCATGCCGACCGAGAGATCAATGCCGGCGGTGAGCACGACAAAGGTCTGCGCCATGGCCACCAGAGCCAGCAGCACGCCCTTGTTGGCGGCGGTCTGCACCACATTGGGGGTGAAGCCGGCGGGATGGTTGGCGGCATAGAGGGCAAACATGGCGATGAAAATGGCCAGAGCCAGCAGCATGCCGCGCTGCTCGGCGAGGCGGTAACCCAGCCCGTTCATGCCACCTGCTCCTGCTGTTCGATATTGAGCGCCGAGGCGATCAGCGCGTGCTCGGTGATCGCGCTGCCCACCAGCTCGCGCCTGACCGAGCCGTCATAGAGCACCAGGACGCGGTCGCAGCAGCCGATCAGCTCGTCATAGTCAGTGGAGTAGAGAATGATCGCGGCGCCCGCCGCGGCGAGCTGGCGCAGCAGGGCATAGATTTCCTGCTTGGTGCCGACATCGATGCCGCGGGTGGGGTCGTTGAGCAGGATGATGCGCGGGTCGGTCATCAGCCATTTGGCGATCACCACCTTCTGCTGGTTGCCGCCCGACAGCGACCCCACCGGCAGGGAAGGGCTCGCCGTCTTGATGGCGAGCAGCCGGATCATGCGCTCGACGGCAGCGCTTTCGGCGCGCCGATCGAGGATGCCGGCATGCGCGACCTGGCCCATGGCGGCAAAGGAGAGGTTGTCGCGCACCGACATGGGCAGCATCAGGCCCTCGGTCTTGCGATCCTCCGGGATCAGCGCCATGCCGATGGAACCGGCCTTGGCGGCGCGCGGACTGTTGATGCGACGCGGCTGGCCATCGATCAGAATCTCGCCGGTGACGCCGCGCAGCACGCCGAACAAAGCCAGCAGCAATTCGCGCTGGCCCTGGCCATCGAGCCCGCCCAGGCCCACGACCTCGCCGGCCCTGGCGGTCAGCGAGACGCCATTGAGCCGCTGCATCCAGGTCAGGTTGCGCGCCTCGAGCACGGGCGTCGTGGCGCGATCGACCTGGCCCTGCTTGGGCGGAAAGACCGAGCTATATTCGCGGCCGATCATCAGCTCGACCACCTCGTCATCGGTCTTGCTGCCGGCGGGATAGGTGGCGATCTTGCGGCCATTGCGGAACACCGTGCAGTCATCGGCCAGCTCGGCAATCTCGTGCATGCGGTGGGAAATGTAGAGCAGCGCGATACCCTCGTCGCGCAGGCGCCTGAGCACGCCGAACACGGTCTCGACGTCGACGGCGGTCAGGGCGGAGGTGGCCTCATCAAGGATCAGCAGGCGTGGCTTGCGGTACAGGGCCTTGGCGATCTCGACCACCTGGCGGCGCGACAGAGGCAGGTTCTTGACCAGTTCCATGGGGTGGATGTCGCCGCCCCCGGCACGCTGCAAAGCCGCCATGGCGATGGAATGCTGGGCCTTGCGGTCGATCATGCCGAAACGGGTGGGCGGATTGGCAATGACGATGTTGTCGGCCACCGACAGGTCGGGGATCAGCGAGAGCTCCTGGAAGATGCAGACAATGCCGGCGGCATTGGCGGCGGCGGGATCGGCAAAGCGCACCTCCCTGCCCTCGAGCAGCATGCGCCCGGCGTCCGGCGCCACCACGCCCGCCATGATCTTGATCAGGGTGGACTTGCCGGCGCCGTTCTCGCCCAGGATGGCGTGCACCTTGCCGGCGCGGACCACCAGGTCGGCCTGGTCGAGGGCATGCACGCCCCCATAGCGCTTGGAAATGGCCTCCATGCGGAAAAGCGGTACGGCGTCATCCATATAGATACCCCTGCCGATCGGCCGCGGGAGACGCTCCCGCGGCCTGTTGTCCAAGCGGCTACTGGTTGGCTTCCGACTGGCCCATGATTTCCTGGGCGGTGAAGTTGATGCCGCAGGTGGGGAAGTCATTGCCGACGAAGAAATTGTCGGACTGGTCGGCATAGAAATTCACGCCGTCCTTGAAGTCGGGATCCTCGACAATGGCCAGCGGCAGCTTGACCGACTGGGGCACGACCTTGCCCTGCAGGGCATCGATGGCGGTCTTGATGGCGACGGCCACCTGGGCCGGGCCGGTGCCGGCGGAGGAGCATTTGAGTCCCTCGGCGGCGTGGGCGGCGCAGAACTTGCGGAAGCCGTTTTCGGTTTCCCCGCCAAAGGGCACGAAAGCGTGGCCCGCATCGATCATGGCCTGCACCACGCCGGTATCGCCGCCCTGGGCGGTGATGCCGTCAAAGGCGCCCTGCACCGCGATGGCGTCAGCCGTGGCCTTCTGCGCCGTGCCGTCATCCCACTTGCCGACCACCTCGAAGACGTCGAAGGGCTTGCCGCTGGCGGTCAGCGTCTCGTGGATGCCGTTATGGCGGTCGGTATCGACCGAGGTGCCGGCGACGCCGCGCACTTCGAGGATCTTGCCGCCCTCGGGCAGGTGATTGACCAGCCAGGTGCCCCAGAGGGTGCCGAGCCCCTTCTGGTCGACATTGACGTTGATGGCATCGGTGGTGTCGAGGATGTTGTCAAAGGCCACCAGCACCACGCCGGCCTCCTTGGCGCGCTTGATCACCGGGGCGAAGGCCTGCGGGTTCTGCGCATTGACGACGATGGCGTCATAGCCGCTGTCGATGAAGTTGTTGATGGCCGAGATCTGTGCCGCCACGTCCTCGCCGGTCGAGACCACCTTGAACTCGGAAAGCTGGGCGGCGACGTCGGGCTGGGCCGCATAGGCCTTGGCGGTCTGGATCATCTGGATGCGCCAGGTATTGGCGATATAGCCATTGGCCAGCGCGATGCGATAGGGCCCCTCCTTGGCCGGGAACTGGAAGAACTGGGTGTCCTCCGCCCAGGGCACATGGCATGTGGGATCGGTAGCGGGGCCGGCGACCACCGCGGGCTCGGCCATGGCGACACTGCCAAGGGCCGCAGACAGCACCAGTGCAGACGCGGTGCCGCAGGCAAGTTTGAGCAATACTGACAATTTCATCGGTTCCCTCCCAAGACATTCGGGGCAAGCCGTTTGTGCCGCAGCAGCCATTCCCTCGACTGTCCGCGTCGCTCCCCGAACGCCCATCAATACGGCGTCGTGATGATATCATCAAGCACTGAGCGGTAATATTATCCCCGGCATTATGACTGACGGAAAAGACCGGCGCGCGACGCCCTGTTCTGCGCGGCTGCAGGTGGTCGCCCGGAACAGTCAGGTCGGCCCGAGGGCGGGCAGATCGACAAGCCGGCCTGTCGCCGATCAATGAACCCGGGCGCAGAGGGGAGGATGGTGTGGCAGCTGCAGCCGCCAGACCCCAGCAGCCCCCTGCCCGGTCACCTCAACGCAACCCTGCTCGAGGAACGGGTCTCAGCCACGGCGCCAGGCTGTCGCCTGCCAGAACTGTTCGTCCATCAGGCGCAGATATTGAGCCCAGTTCAACGTGGGGACGGCGCGGTGGTCGACTGCGCTTGCGCCAATCGCGCACAGATCGGGCGCAACTGACACCAGAGATTGCAGTATTGATCCGTCTATATCTGCAGATACGGTGCGAATTACTCAGACAAAAAAGCTATACTCGATGCCACGAACAAACCTTCTCTCAACAACCGTATAATCAAACACTTGTCAAAGTCGCGTTCTGCAACAATTCGCCATAATTGAAGGCATAAATACAGATATTGCCTCAGATGAGGTGCAGCGATTCTGCAACTGCAAATAAAAACATCACCTTCAAAATTGTCTCCATGGATTCTTTTTCGCACCGACATGGCCAATTGGCGACCACACCAACATTTACTTCCGTCATGCTCAAAACTTGTTTGGAAGAGACTCAATGAGCAGGGAACATAGATAGGTATTGAATCAGTGCAGGTTGGAGTTGTTTTGCGTTTCCAGAGATAAACGGATCGGCAAAATTCATCATCCAGGCATTTTTGTGCGAACTCTTCAAAAGTTTGACTTGGCCGCTGTCGCCATCGAAATACATCCAAAGCACAGATCAAGTTTAAACCGTTTCCGGCGTGGGTTTTATCCAGTAGCAATTTTTACTCTTTTGACGTTAACCAAAAATTAATCAATCATGGACTCGCAACGCAAGTTGTGGCATATTTGTGGCCATAAGGTAGTTGGAATTAGGCACATAAACTATAGAACCGATACCAACTCAAAATACATTTTGCTTTGCATTCACGTCTTTTGAAAAACTCTATAGAATTACCAAGTAACACTGAACTTCTAGTGCTGACAATTTTGCTTAACAATTAAACGAAGTGTCGTTTCGCGCGATAGTTACGCGCCCAAGAAGTGACCCTTCTCTATGAATTCGAGCGATTTTTGGAGATTTGGTGGCTGACATGTTGTCGGCCAGTGAGACTCTGTTTCCCATTTTTCCAGGTCGCTCGGGTAAAGGCTGTCAATCACCTCACACAGAAAGGCGATGGCAGCGCGTCAACAACGAGAAACTGGAGAAACTCAAATGAAGAAAATTGTTTTTACTGCCGCCTTGCTGGGAACGACCGCCATGATGGCGCCGAGTGCCATGGCCTATGGCTTTGGCAATGGAAATGGCCATGGCAATGGTTACAACAACCTCTGCACGACCGATCGCTGCTCCCCTGACATGGCCGACCTGCTGCAGAACCTGAGCGGGCTGCAGAAGGCGATCAACATGATCGTCGACGTCAACGACGCCACTGACATCGTTCAGGAGGCCGTCAATGCCGGCAACCTGGTCAATGTCGAGGACATCGACGTCGAGCTCGCCAATGTGGAGCAGAACGCCGACCTCTGGCAGTTCGCCATGAACGTGGTCGACGGCGACTCGTTCTGGACCACCGACCTGACCAACATTTCCCAGTCCGCGACCAACGTGGCCAATTCCATCAGCAGCGAAGGCCTGGTCACAGCAGCCAAGCAGTCGGCCGAGGGAAGCCAGTTTGCTACCAACAGTGCCCTGGGAACCGCGAGCAGCGCGCTCTACGGTCTGGAGCAGGCTGCAACGAACGTGGTGAACACGGTCACCGCAGCGACCTCCAAGACCGTCAAGCAGGCTTCCTATACCGACCAAGTGGCTGTGAACGTCATGTATGGCGGCTGGGGCGGGTATGACGCAGACGCTGTGGACTGGGACGCCGAAGACGCCATTGATACGCAAGTTGCCGTCAATGCCGCCAACCTGGTCGATCTGGACGCCCTGACGGGGGCCATCAAGCAGGAATCCTATGGCAGCCAGGACGCTCTGAACAAGGCCATCTTCACGGGGTATCACGGCGGCAACGTCTATGACCTCGGCCAGTCGGCGACCAACGTGGCCAACAGCGTCACGGTCGGCAGCATTACGCCGGCGGTGTTCGACTGCCTCTGCTACGACGGCTGGGAAGTCAACCAGAGTGCCTATGCCGATCAGGTTGCCAGCAACCTGGTGGTCACCATGGGCAGTGTGACCAACACGGTCCAGTCCGCGACCAATATCGCGAACTCGATCAGCGTGAAGCTGCCAGAATAAGTCGATCCTGGGAGTTGCGCCAAGGCGCAACTCCTTTTCCTTAAGGAATGCGGGGAGTGCGGGACATGCGCCGGCTTTGGCTTGCCTATATTGCGGCACTGCTGCCCACCATGGCGATGGGCCAGGAGGCACTGCCGTCCGTCGAGCAACGCGCCGACGGCAACCAGACGGCCAGCAACGTGATCAACATCACTGCGCTCAGAGCCCTGACCGACGACTATATGAGTACAATGCTGCAGTTCGGCTCCACCGGCAACCTGGCGCAGTACGGATCCAACACGGTCAATTCCATCGTCTATGCCGGCGCACTGGGCAATGTCGTGCAACGCTTCCATGGCATCCAGTCGGTGGAAAACCGCACCGCTCTGGGAGTCGTCGACATCTATGGCGGCATCAGCCAGCACGGCACCAACGTGGCGGGTTCGACAATATCGGAAACCCTCAATTTCGCCGACCAGCTGTTTGGGGCTGACGCACGCCAGCAAATCCTCAACAGCGCCGAGATCGCCATTCTCTATGGCACGGTGACGCAGTACGGCAGCAATACAGCCAATTATGCCGAAGCGGCGCTGGCCATTGGCACCGCTTCCCAGACCATCGAGCTGGGGGCGGAACAGCGGGTGGACAATCGGCTGCACCTGGCAGCGATGTCTGCCGTCACGTCCAGCATCGCGCAGAGCGGCGAGAATTTCGGCAATATCATGATCTCGGAGACGGTCGAGACGGTCACGCGGAACTTTGCCGGCGACCAGATCGTGCACAATGTCGTGCAGTTGGGCGACGACAACCCCGGCACCATCAGCCAGCATGGCTCCAATGTCGCCAACCTCATCATGTCGAGCCGCATCGGCATGCTGTCCCAGACATCCATTGGGCGGCAGGAGGTGATCAACGAGGTCTTCAACGCCCAGGGGCAGCTGGTGACCGGGGGCAATATCGTCCAGACCGCGGATAATTACGTCAACCTGACGGTGCTGACCATGCCCGCCGAGGGCGGCGACAACGCCGCCATCGGCGTCGAGCAGAATGCGGACTTCCCGCAGAACTCAAGCGGCAATGGCGCCGGCTCGCAGACCGGCAATGCGGTATCGATTGATCGATAGCGTCGACCAGGCGCACCAGCGACCCGCCTGCCCACGCCCGGTATGGTCGAGATGCCGAGGGCAGGAGCGTGCCGCGGCCGGCGGGGCCCGGCGAGCCAGTCGGGTCGATCTAGGGGCGGACCGCTGCCGTCTCGACAGCCTGCTCGGCGCGAATTTCCTGCGTCGCGGCCGGCAGAGACTTGTCACAGGCGCCCTTGTGATGAACCAGCGACGCCACAATGTCATAGGCCGCCTCCGCCATCAGCCAGCGCACGCCGGCATGCAGGCCCTCCTGCGACTTGTCACCAATCTTGACGTCGAACAGGTCATTGGAAAAGAAGCGGAAGATCGAGGCGTATACTTCGGTGCCGATCGCCTGTTTCGAATAGGAACCGGCGCGGACGATGCGCGTGGTCCTGGTGTCGGTAACCCGGATATCGGCCGCCGCCGTCAGGGCGAAGGCGCGGGCACCGCCGCCAATACCGCCCACCAGCGCCTCGGCGCCGCCGGTATAGGTATTGAAATCGAGCTGGGTCAGGGCGCCGTCGATGACATAGTCGGAGCCGCGGATGGTACCCTTGGTAACGGGTCGGAACTCGACCGTCTGATTGCCGACCGTGGTCTGGCCACCATCGCCCAGCAATTGTTCCTTTGCCCTGGCGATCTCCCACTCCGTGACCACCGTATTGGTCCGGTTGACCTGCTTCATGCCGGCCTTCTGCAGGGCCGTGATCAGCATGGCGGCCACGTCGCGCGGCACGAAGCTCCCCTCTTCGGAGTTGAACTTGTTGGTCTGGTCGGTGATCGTGTGGACGGCCAGCATGATGCCGGAATTCTTGACCTCAGGGGTCCGGCTGAGGCAGGCCAGTGCGGCATCATGGGGGGTCGAATTGGCGATCGGGACCGGCCCGTGGAATTCCGCCTTGGGCCGGGTCATTGGCGTCAGGGCCGTGCAGCCTGCCAGTGCCATGGCCGCAAGACCCATGCCGAGCAATTTCAGCATCCGAACATACCCCCGGTTACGTTGAAGCTGGCGCCGGAACAGTCGCGCGTTTGCGTCTGCGCGCCACTATTGGTCTGCGTGATCGAGATGACATTGTTGGACCCGCTGACATTGACCGAGGTGGTATTGCCGATCTGTCCGGTGCCCGAACCATTGCCCGAAGAACTGCCATTGCCGAGCAAATCCAGCAGCTCGAGCCGGGTGCGCTCGATCGTCAGATTTACCTGGCGCTGGTTATCCGATCGAAACTGATAGGGACGGCTCTCGCCCAGTCCATTGGCGGAGACAGGCGTTATCGCAGCGAGGGCGACAACGGCCACAATTGCAAATTTGTCGATCACGTGAATCTCCTTAGAAAACCCGCTCCGTTCGGCGCTCTAGAACTCGAGGCAATTCTCGGTACTGCACAACGGCGCCAAATTCACAGCGGGCGCGGGCGGCCAGCTTTCCGGCTTTTTTTCCATGTAGTCTTTTGACTGAACGCCGTAGGCGGACATCGCGGCATCAATTTTCTCCTTGCATAGAAGCGCCGCCTGGGAGGCAACGAATCTATTCAGGCTTGCCTGGGTGCTCGAGTCCGTCAAAACAGGCAAAGGCTGGCCGAGAGATTTGAAGAAATCTTCTACTTCTGCAGTCGCAGCAAGCGGCTTGCCTGCAACAAATGGATCACACGTACTGACTGCCGTAACGAGCGTGGTCATTGCCGAGAGAAACGGCTCTGGATTGTATCCAGAATTACCCTCATCTTGCGCATAAGCACCCTGCAGATGCGAACCGCCAAACAATACCACCAGCGCTAAAATGATTCGTGTCGACACAATCCTATCCTGTGTTGGCGGAGTCACCATACCTGCGACAAAGGATGCGTCTAGTACATTTTGGCAACACTATTATCTGAAAAGTCCGATCTGTGTCATATCAACGCCGAATAAGCGCCATAACAGAATGGGACTGCACTTATTTCTTCAGGACGATGTCCGCTTACAAAACATCAAAGTATATTCTATGTCGCTTTTCGCGTCTCTTGTATGGCTTTTTCGCCTATTTAAACAACTATAGGCGGGCGATACTTGTCATATATTCTCGGATTCATTTTTCGTCATCTGCAATTCGCGCCAATAGAAACCCTACTGTGCGCCAGTCTCGATTATTGACGACGACCGCAGCCCGCATTCGACGTTTCGGCGGCGACCCCAGTGCAGCGCGGCAATCCCGCCCCTCAGGCTGGCGGATTTCCAAAATCGTCGAGCTGCCGCGCCAGGCCGCGCGGATGAGACCGCGCATTGACTCGAGTGCCCAGATTTGTGGGACCAGGCCCAACTCGCCAATGACAGGGCAGCCCCAATTGAATCGCCATTTTGTTCAGAAAATTGGCAACATCTGCTAGATCTTATTTTAGACTTGTCGGATTTCGTCAACTTATTTGTGAAAAATAGGCCATAATGCGCTTGACGACCCCATGCTTGCTGTATTGTCATGACCATAAAAACTGGATCGGTTTATAGCCCGGTAAATTGTGACGTGCTATTTAGGTAATGCTGACGTCTTTTTACTTGGCGTGTAAATCGTTATGCGCGTACGCTATCGCGCATTAGAAACGAGAGGAGATCAGTTTTGCCAGTCTATAAAATAACTCTGGTCACAAATCAGGCTATAATAGCAGAAGATTCAAGAACGCTCGAGGATATTACAACAAGTTTGTGCAAGGATGGATTTTTGTTAATAAAGAAGCGCGCAGCCTACAGGGCGGAATGGACGCAGTTTTCTGTCCTCGCTCAAGCAGTCACGTCCATAGAGCCACACGCCTAGACGCCAGCTTTCGACCCAAACCGTTGAGGAGAAGGCATTCGGGGGCGCCAAGACCTAGTGCAGATGGTGCGGCGCCAGCCCGGCACAACGTTTGCAGCAGGGAATGGCGATCCAAAGAAAAAGAACTCGCTGCATTGCAGTGTAACTACTGATGCTTGGTCATCTCGTTCCTTTTGCAGGCATTGAATAGAAGGTATTTTAAAGCTCAGCTGAAGCGTATTCTTGAGGAAGACTATGGAAGCCACTTCCAAGGTCCAGACTATGGAAATCAGCGATCACGGCACCGTTTACCGGGCGAAATTCTACGTTGAGGGCGGGGTCCTGCACGCCGACATAGAAGGCTGGCATCAAGCCACCCTATGCGGCCATATTCCCGTGGGCGAACTGATGCGGGCCCTGCTGGCGGAGCGTATAATGGAGCTGAAGGCCAAGCCCCTGCCGTTACGGCGGCGGTTCAGGCCCGGACCAGCACACTAAAGGTCAGTCGCCCCGACATGGCGAGGACCACATTGGGTTGACACATCTATTGGCGATGGTTTGCAGGGGCGTCCTGGCGTCGCGGATCTGCCGCCAAGGGCAGCGACGGTTGCGCAGGCGCGCTGCAGGCCGCCGCTGCTGCGGCTGCGGATGCGTCGAGTGCAGGTAGCAGCCGCAGCAACAGCTTGGCCGTCTTGGTCAACACGATCCGGCGCACCGTGTCGGCCGGCTCGTCGGAATCAGTGATCACGACCAGGTGCAGGTCGATCGCGTGCACGGCCGGTACCCCACCCAGGACTTCCTTGAGCAGCACACGCACGGTTGCCTTGGTGCGGTCGGTCAGCCTTGGATGCCGGTACAGGTCGATTATGGTGCAATGCACGACATCCATGGCAACCTCCCGCTGGACTGCGATCATGTCGGCCATGGTGCGGCGCCGGCATCCAACCCCGTTTTCCGGCTCACCGGACAACGACTTCGACCGAACTAGATCGACATCCAGGCCCAGATGCCCCAGATGACCAGGGCGACGAGCAGCCAGCTGGCCAAGACCAGGCCCAGGATGATCCACCCCCGTGGCCCTTGCGGAACCTGCATCTGCCACCCCTCGAGGTCGTCAGCTTCCAGAGGGCGGACAGGTCGTTTGTCCTCGTCTGGATCTGGAGTCGGCGATCCGCCGGGGCGCGCCATATTCAGCGGCGACCCGCCGAGATGAGCAAATTGATCAAGCGCCGCAGCGGTCGCCGCCTCTGGACCTGGCGGCCGACGGGTGCGGCTCGAATGCCCGGGAGCAGCTGGAAGCTGGTCGTCCATTTTCCGCTCCCTATCTAGGACCTGCGTCGCAAGGCGGCAGCGTGCGACGCCACGGCGGCCTCGGCCAGCGCGGCGCCCAGATTGTTCAGGGCGCGCAGGGCCTCGTGTCGCAGAAACCAGTCCGGCGCCTCGGGCACCCGCCCCTGGCTCGAGAAATAGGCCAGGCTCGCTCTCAAGGCGGCATCGATCTGGCCACCGACGATATGGTTGACCTTCGGCTTGATGGTTTCGGCAGCATGCCGGGCGTTGCGGGCATTGGTTACGTGGTCTGAAGCATTGCCGCTTTTGACAGCATGCATCCACCCGTCAAACACCGGCCCTTTGTCATAGGACAAGCATTCCATTTCGGACCTCGCAAATTGAGGGTTTATTTCTGCCTCAATAAGAACCAGCTATACAATCAACAACTAATCTTGATTCCAATAGACCAAATATGCCTTATTGGCAATACGATTCTTGTTTTCTACGTAGACTATGTATAATTCTACAATAGAGTAATGTATTGGAATTTATGTCGATCTTTTATTAACATATGTCAAAATCGCATATGTCACATTAAAAATGTCTATGTGGGTAAATGGCGGGCACTGCACTACTATACTGCCTACATTTCTGACTTTTAACCTCAAGAGAAGCAACTTTCGACTCTTCTCTGCACTATAAATCTATACGAGAAGAGATATTATTGCGAGACAAGCAAAACAGGTACAGCCGGGTGCAGCCCCGAGCATTGTGAGCGCGGGGCTTCTAGAGTGGCCATGGCCCTGGTCGTCCCGGCGGTCGGGACTGGCAGTGGATTGCAGCCTGCCTGTCAGACCAGTGGCGGTTTCGGACCCCTGATTGGCGGCGCGGCAGCGAAGCGCCCTGTCGGATGCCGTCCTGGCAGGAGCGCATGGCGGGAGGGCGACGGACAGACCGATCAATGCCGCATCGGTGGCTGCGCGGCCGGTATGGTTGTGCCGCGGGCCATGGCACGCCAAGCCGAGGGCCTTCTTCCGGCGCCAACTGGCGACGGCACCGGACCGCCCTGCGCCGCGACGCCTGAAGCGGGCGCTGCAACAGCTCGCGGGCGGAATGGAAAAGCGGGCCTGGCCAAACGGCCGGGTTTCGAGGGTGTTTCCTGACCGACCGATGCGCCGGGACGGCGACGACCTGGCGCCGATGCGACGGCACGGGCCGACAGCCTGGCAATGCACCCACCTGCGCCGCTGGCGCTATGGGGCGCCGGCGTGACTGCTCGTTACGGGTGGTGATGCACGCAGTTCAGGTTGCCGCAGAGACCGATTTCGGGCTTGTGCATTCCTGGGGTCGGAACTGGAAAGCGCCAACGCCGCCCGACCCAGCGAGACGAATGGGCCCCTGCCAGGTCGCTCCCCATCGCCAAGCCCCCGGCTGGCGGCGCGGCATCAGGATGTCTGGTCGTCACCGCGCGGTCTTGCCGGGCGTTTGATGGCCGTGAGCCGGGCCTGCTTTCGGCCCAGGCCATTGGACTTGGCCAGCAATGAGCGAGTCGCCGCATAGTTGGCCGCGACCATGGGATAGTCGGGCGGCAGGCCCCACTTGGCGCGGTAATCATCGGGCGTCATGCCCAGGCCCGCCAAATGCCGCTTGAGGGATTTGAACTTCTTGCCATCGTCCAGGCAGATCAGGAACTCTGCCGTCACGGACTTCCTGACGGGCACGGCCGGGACAGGCTGCTCCTCGCCGGGCTGGCCCTCACCGGTAGACAATGCGCGCAATGCCCGATGCGTGTCGACAATCAGCCTGGGCAAGTCACCGGGAGACAGCGGATTGTGTGAAACAAATGCAGAAACGATATCAACGACCTGAACCAGTCGCTCATTGCTCGTCGCATCAATTTCAGCAGAGTCATCCATCCAAAGATCTCTTGCATAGAAGGTGCCCCGAACCTGGCTAGAAATGTCGAGGCGCTATTAGATAGACCGGCAATGACCATTTTGCTAGGTTCTGACAGTCCTTTGGGTAAATAATTTCCGACCTAAATTCAATGGTTATGTTGTTATCCCGGGATTTTGCCATAATTACTCTGCCTGTAACGGACGAACTTTTGTTCTGCATGCCAAAGGCAGCTTTGGCGGCGCATGAGCGGTCTTGACTGTTGATCGGGGTGACGGGCAATTGCCTAGACAGCAAAAAGAGCGGCTGGCCAGGCCGAAGATTGTCTGGACGGCAAGGCACATTGTTGAGGTTGGCGGCCCAATAGCGGCATCCACCGCAGTCAGTCGCACACAGACCAAGCTCGGGCCCCCGGCAGGATAGATGAGGCGGACCTGTGGGCGGTTGAGCGTGTGTTCGCTGCCGTCAGCGGGCTCGACTTCTGCCGCGCAGGAACGCGCCCCGTTCCGGCCAATCCGAAGGCTGTGGTGGTCTCCCGAAAGCTGTCGGTCCGCCTGTTCGGCGGCAACATCCACATAGGGGTCGATGGGACACAAGGCTGCCGCTCCACTGAGCGGACGCGCGATCCCCGTGGCACTGATCGGAACTCAAGCCGACATCCGCGCGGCAGCGACGTCCCGCACCGGCGGCATGCCGAACATGCGCCGGTACTCACGCGTGAATTGTGGCACGCTTTCGTAACCGACATCGTAGGCCGCCGTGCTGGCGGAGGCACCGTCGGCGACCATGCGGCGGCGCGCTTCGATCAGCCGGAGCTGTTTCTGGAATTGCAGCGGCGAGAGCGAGGTCACCTGCCGGAAATGCTGGTGGAAGGAGGAAACGCTCATGCCGGCTGCGTTTGCCAGTTCTTCCACGGGCAATGGCCGGGCATAGTCGGAGCGCAGCAGCGCAACGGCCTTGGCGATGCGCTGAATACTGCCATTGGCCCAGCCCAGGCGGCGGATGGCCGAGCCATGGCGGCCGGCCAGCAGCCAATAGTGCATCTCGCGCAGAAGCTGGGCGCGGAGCACGGGGACGGATGCAGGACGATCGAGCAGATGCAGGAGACGCTGCGCGGCCTGGGCAACTTCAGCATCAGTGGGCTCGGTGCGGATCGGTGACGGGTCGCCAACGGGGGCCAGCTTCATCTCGACGCTGAGATCGGTCAGAACCGCCTGATCGAGCTCGAGCACCAGCGAATAATAGGGCTTTCCGACGCTGGCTGCGGTGACCTGGCTGATCGTGGGCACATCGGCGGTGATGACAAGGCAGTCGCCTGCCCCGAAGTCGAAGACGTCGCTGCCCATGGTGACGCGCTTTTTTCCCTGCACGACCAAAGCCACCAGGGGCCTGGAAATGTCGCATTGCAGCGCGCTGGGACGCGTGGCGCGCAGCAGCGTCAGGCCGGGAATGGGCGTGGTGGCAACGCCGTCCATATCGGCATGGGCATTGGCATAGCGGGAAACGGCATCGAGCAAGGCCTGGGTCATGGCGGCAGTCTAGTCCCCAGCCGATGAACGGTAAAGATGACTCAGAGGATTAGGCAAGACCTAGCGAGTTCCCGGCAATTCTCCCAAATCGGCGCGGGCAGTATTTTTCTTGTCGAAACCAACGCGGCTTCGGCAGCGCCTGGAAGGGCGGATGGGCCGACCCAGCTCGCCACAGACATGTGCTGATGCCGGCCGGCAATGGCGTTGCCGAACTGGCCGAGCCGCGCCAGGCGCTGCTCGATGCCGGGGCCGAGGTGTCGGACCGGCCCGTGGTGCAGGACGGCAATCGCCCCAGCAGTCGCATGCCGGAAGACCTGCCGCGCTTCTGCGCTGCGCCTGTCGATGCCCGTGCATGCCTGCGTGGTTTTGTCCGATCGAGCAAGAGACATAGAGGTTCGGGCAAATGCCCGGCCCGCCAATCTCCTATAGCCACCCTAGCCAAGCAAACAAGCAAAGGAGACTGCAATGTCCAAGATCGCACTCGTTACCGGTTCCAGCCGCGGGCTCGGCCGCAATACCGCCCTGTCCATTGCGCGACGCGGCGGCGATGTCATCGTCACCTACCGCTCGGGCGCGGACGAGGCTGCCAAGGTTGTCAGCGAAATCGAGGCGCTCGGTCGCAAGGCCGTCGCCCTGCATCTCGACATCGCCAATGTCTCGAGCTTTCCCGGTTTTGTCGAGCAGCTCAAGGCGGTGCTGGCGACGACCTGGCAGCGCGAGAGCTTCGACCATCTGGTCAACAATGCCGGCCATGGCGATATGGGTATGATCGTCGACACGACGGAAGCGCAGTTCGACGCGCTGGTCGATGTGCACTTCAAGGGCGTGTTCTTTTTGACCCAGGCGCTATTGCCGGTGCTGGCCGATGGCGGGCGTATCGTCAACATCTCCACTGGGCTCACCCGGATTTCCTATCCGGGCTTCTCCGCCTATGCCGCCGTCAAGGGCGCCATCGAGATCCTCACCCTCTATATGGCCAAGGAACTTGCGAGCCGCGGGATCACCGCCAATGTCGTGGCGCCCGGCGCCATCGAGACCGACTTCCTGGGCGGCGCGGTGCGCGACACGCCTGATCTCAACAAGGTCTTTGCCGGGATGATCGCGCTTGGCCGGGTCGGCGTGCCGGACGATATCGGACCGATGATTGCCAGCCTTCTCGGCGAAGACAACCGCTGGATCACCGGCGAGCGCATCGAAGTCTCAGGCGGTCAGGTGATCTGAACAAACGGAGGGGGAGCGCAGGCTCCCCTTGCCCCTTGCCCAGCGCACCGGCCGATCGGAGCCCTGGGCTGCAAGCTCGCTGGAGCACAGCCAGGTCTTGACGCCGCGGTCCATGAGGCAGCATCCCCGCTGATCTGAACGGCTGTGGCCAACCAGCCGAGATGGGTGAGCACCGGTGCCAGACCCGTCATGGTCAGGACGGCATATATGGCAGCGGCCAACCGGCTTGCTGACCGTCTGCCTTTGGCAATTCAATACATTACTAATTCAGGCCGGAAGAAGCTCACGGATACCAGCTGATCTTGTCCGGCCGCGGATCGGGTCAGCAACTGGGACGGCGGCGATCAGTGCTTTGGTATAGGCCTGGCTCGGCGCTTCGAAGATCTGAGCGCGGTCACCCGTTTCGACGATGCGGCCATGCTGCATGACGGCGACGCGGTGGCTGATGCGTTCGACGACGCCCATGTCGTGGCTGATGAACAGGTAGGACAGGCCGAGTTCCTGCTGCAGTTCTATCAACAGGTTTACCACCTGGGCCTGGATCGACACGTCGAGGGCAGAAACGCACTCGTCGGCAATGATCAGCTTGGGCGACAGGCTCAGCGCCCGGGCAATGCAGAGGCGCTGGCGCTGGCCGCCCGAAAATTCATGCGGATAACGCTCGAGATGCTCCTCGTCGAGGCCGACGCGCCGGACCAGTTCCACGGCACGGTCACGCAAGGCGCTGCCCCTGTCGATGCCGTGGATGACCAGCGGCTCGACGATCTGCTCAAAGGCATCAAGCCGCGGATCGAGGGCCGCATAGGGATCTTGAAACACGATCTGCATATCGCGGCGCTTGGCACGCATCGCCTCGCGATCGAGCTTGAGCACGTCCTGGCCGTCGAGCAGCACTTCCCCTGCATGGGGCGTGGCGAGGCGCAAAATGGAGCGGCCAGTGGTGGATTTGCCCGAGCCGGATTCGCCGACCAGCGACAGCGTTTCACCGCGGCCGATCGTGAAGCTGACATTGTCCACGGCCTTGACGTCGCCGACATGGCGCTTGAGCAGACCTTTGTGGATCGGGAACCAGGTCGAGAGGTTTTTCACCTCCAGCAGCGGCGTGTCGATGGCCGGTGCGGGCCTGGCGGTTCGGGGATCGGCGCCGAAGGCCAGCGGACCAACGGTACCGGCCATCGAGCCGAGCCTGGGCACGGCATTGAGCAATGCCCTGGTATAGTCTTCGCGCGGCTGGGCGAAGAGCCTGGCCACCGGCTGTTCCTCGACCTTCCTGCCCTGGCGCATGACCACGACGCGGTCGGCCATTTCGGCGACAACGCCCATGTCGTGGGTGATAAAGAGCAGCGCCATGCCCTCTTCGCGGGCCAGATGGCGCATCAGATCGAGCACCTGCGCCTGAATGGTAACGTCCAGCGCAGTGGTCGGCTCGTCGGCGATCAACAGGCGTGGCGAACAGGCCAAGGCCATTGCGATGACGATACGCTGGCGCATGCCGCCAGACAGCTCGTGCGGATATTGGGTGAAGCGGCGCGCCGGATCATTGATCTGCACGCGGGCAATGAGGTCGAGCGCCTTGGCGTTGGCGGTCTGGCGATTCATGTCGCGGTGCTGGCGCAACACCTCGGCGATCTGCTCGCCGACGGTGAAGACCGGGTTCAGCGCCGTCATCGGCTCCTGGAACACCATGGCGATCTCGTCGCCGCGAATGGCGCGCATCATGCGCTCGTCGGCCTTGGCAAGGTCGATCACGCTGCCATCGCGGCGCCTGAACCGGATCGAGCCGGTCTCGATGGTGCCGCCGTTGAAGGTGGTAAGGCCCAGCACCGAAAAGGCCGTTACCGACTTGCCGGAGCCCGATTCCCCAACCACCGCCACGCATTCGCCCGGAGCGACGGAGAAATCAAGCCCTTCCACGACGCGCCTGGCCTTGCCGCCGCGGCCGAAGCTGATGGAGAGGTTGTCGATGGCGAGCAAAGCACTGGCACTCATGTCCGGTCCTTTCTGGAGAGAATGGCCGGGCCGGCGGAGGGAACCCGCCGGCCCGGGTCTTGCGGGCTATTCGACGGAGACTGAACCGGCGCGGAAGTCGAGCACATAGGGGATGTGGCCGGGCAGCGGTGCCCAGGTGATGCCCTGGCGCATGCCATAGCTCTCATAAGGCTGGTACAGAACCACGAAGGGCATCTCTTCCTTCACGTAGGCCATGATCTCGGAATAGGCCTGCTTGCGCACGGCCAGATCGGTCGAATAGCGGAACCTGTCCCAAAGCGCGGGATAAGCCTCGTTGGGCGACCATGCCATTTCGGAGCCCGAACCCTTTGGTGACCACATCACGCCGAACGAGCCGGCCGGATCGGCGAAATACATCGGGTTGGACCAGTTGCGAACCTGCATGTCGGCATCGGGACCCGTCCACTTGGTGGTCACGTTGATCTCGGCCGCAACGCCAATCTCGGCCCACATTTCCTGGATCGCCTGGGCGGCAAGCAGGCCGTTGGTGTAATAGACTGGGTCGGTATCAAAACGGATGGTCGAGCCGTCATAGCCGGCTTCGGCCAGCAGTTCCCTGGCCTTTTCCGGGTTATATTCGAAGGTCTGGTCGGTGGTGTCGTCCAGCTCGCCATACTGGGCGTAGCTATGGGTATTGGGCACTTTGGCCTGGTTGCCCCACAGAGCCTCGTTGAGCAGGTTGCGGTCGATACCCATGCCGAGCGCCTGTCGCAGCTTGGGATCGGCCATCGATGGATTACGCGTATTGAAGAAGATGATGTGGAACAGTGGCGTCACATTGCCGACGACCTTGAGGGCCGGATTGCCCTCGATGGTCTGCAGCTGATCTGGCGGCACGTTGGTGATCAAGTCGACTTCGCCATTGGCCAGCGCGGTAACGCGGGTTGCGAGTTCCGGAATGCGGCGGAGCGTGACTTCCTCAAGCGCGGCCTTGTCGCCCCAGTAACCGTCGAAGCGTGTCCAGACCAGGCTTTCACCGGGCTGGAAAGACGAGATGGCATAGGGCCCCGTGCCCACCGGCTTGAGCATGAAGGCATCAAAATCGGACGGCTCGACGGTGTCGGCGTCGCCCGAAAGACCGGCGATATACTGCTTCGGCACGATCGAGGCCTCAGAAGTATTGAGCAGGATTTCGAACAGCGGCTCGGGCTTGGTGGTGGTGAACTTGACGGTCTTGTCGTCGAGCTTTTCCACCGCGGCGAAATTGTCGAAGAACTGGCGGTGGATGCCGGCATATTCGGGCGTCATGTCCTGCAGAATGCGCTCGAAGCTGAACACCACGTCATCGGCGGTCATCGTGCCGCCGTTCTGGAACAGGACACCCTCGCGCAGGGTCACCTGGAATTCGGTCGGCGAAAGGCTTTGCCAGGCCGTTGCAAGGCCCGGCTTGAACACGGCGCCAGCCTGCGAATAGTCCTTGAGGATCAGCGGATCGAAGGTGTTGTAGTAGATCTGGCTGCCGTTGTTGCCGAAATCCTTGCCCGGATCGAGCCACGGCGGCAGGTTTTGTACGCCGACGGTCATCGACTGGGCGGATGCGGCCGAGATCAGCATGGTGCTGAGCGCGAGCGTTGAAAGTAGCGTCTTGATCATCTGTTGGTCCTTTGGCAAGCGGGCAGCCGAAAGCGATCGGTGTCAGGTGACATCGGCTGAAGGGGTGAACTGGGCCCGGCGCCGTGGCGCCGGGGACTACTTGAGGCGGATATCGAGTGCGTCACGCAGCCAGTCGCCAATCAGCAGGACCTGGAGCGAAACGAACATGATGGCGATGGCCGGAACCAGGGCGATCCACGGCGTCGAGGCGAGATAGTCGCGCCCCAGTCCGACCATCGAGCCCAGCGTTGCGGTTGGTGGCTGCACCCCGAGACCGAGGAAGGACAGCGAGGATTCCACCAGGATCAGCGCCGAGAAGGTCATGGTCCAGACCACGATGATCGGCGTCACGATATTGGGCAGGATATGCTTGAACAGGATCCGGCCATGCGAGGCGCCGGCAGCAACTGCCGCTTCGACGAAGGGCATGCGGGACGTCGCCAAGACCTGGGCCCGGACGATACGGGCATAGACCTCCCAGCCAGCAAGGCCGATGGTGATGATGAGCACCGGCAGGGAATTGCCGAACACGGCGATCACCACCAGGGCAATAAGGGTGAAGGGAATGGCGAGCTGGATATCCACCACCGCCATGATGAAGCCGCCGAACCAGCCGCGGGCATAGCCTGCCACGATGCCAAGTGTCGTGCCCAGCACGAGGCTGATCAGCGAGCCGATCAGCGCAATCGCCATTGTCAGCTGCAGGCCATAGAGCGTGCGGCTGAGCAGATCGCGACCAAGCTGGTCGGTGCCCAGGATGTTGGTCGTATTGGCACCGGTAAAGCCCATCGGCGGCTTGAGGCGGGCCAGCAGCTTTTGCGCATCGGGACCGAACGGTGCGATCCACTGTGCCAAGGCTGCCACGATCAGCACCAGGGCAAATAGGCCCAGGTTGATGCGGGTGAACAAGTTGGCCCGCGACCACAGCGTGGCGACGAGGCTGGGCCTGCCCTTGCGGGTCAGCGCCAGGTTGGGAGCGAGAGATGCGGTGAGCTCGGTCATGGCGTGGCAACCTTCACGCGAGGATCAAGGGCGGCGTAAGCGTAGTCGACCACCAGCGAGCTGGTGACCACGATCAGCGCGATCAGGATCACGCCGAACTGCAGCACGGGGTAATCACGGCCGATGGCGGCGAAGACCACGAGGTCACCAATGCCCTTGGTGGCAAAGACGCTCTCGACGATGACGACGCGCGCCACCATGCCGGCGACCTGCAGGCCCAGGATCGTCACCACCGGGATCGCGGCATTGCGCAGGGCGTGCTTGCCAACCACCAGGTGCTCGGGCAGGCCCTTGGCACGAGCGGTGCGCAGATAGTCCTGCCCCAGCACGTCGAGCATGGCGTTGCGGGTGAAGCGGATGGTCTCGGCCAGCATGGATGCGGCCAGAACGATGGACGGCATCAGGAAGTGGACCGGGGTCATCGAGCCGGAACTGGGCAGCCAGTGCAGGTTGAAGGAAAAGATCAGGATCATGGTGATCGCCAGCACGAAGTTGGGCGTGGCATAGCCGACAAAGGCCACGCTCATGATCGCCGCGCCCACGGCATTGCCGCGGTTGAGCGCCGCCGCGAGGCCCAGCGGCAGGCCAAGGACAACCGACATGCCCAGGGCACCGGCGAAGAGCATCAGCGTATTGGGCAGGCGCTCGGCATAGATGTCGAGCACCGGCCGGCGTTCGAAGAGGCTCGTGCCCATGTCACCGGTGAACAGGCCCTGCACATAATGCAGGAACTGCACCAGCAGCGGCTGGTCGAGCCCCATGCGGGTGATCATCAGCGCCCGGGTATTGGCATCGATGCCGGGCGGCAGCAGATAGTCCGCCGCATTACCCGAGAGGCGCGTGGCGAAGAAGACGGCGACGATGACGACGCCGAGCGTCGCGATCGCCCCCAGAGTGCGGCGGGCGAGCTGATCAAGCATTTTCCAGCTCGGCGAGGGATTCCGCAAACGGCCCCATCGGCTTCAGCCACGGACGGTCACCCGAGCGGCGGAAGGCCAGCCTGGCCTGGAACGGGTCGTTGCCATGCACGGCAAGGTCAGCGATGTCGTTATTTATGTCCAGCACGGCGAAGGCATTGGCCGCTGCGGGCGACGTGGTGAAGCGTTCCGACATCGACTGGATGGTGACGTGCTGGATGCCGGCGACCGGCGTCACCGTGTTCCAGTGCACATGGCCGGACAACCACATGGCGGCATTGCCAGTGGCCTCGACGGCGCGGCGGACGGCGGCGTGATCGGGATAGGTCGAGTACTGGTAATTGTTCTCGAAGTAGAAATTGCCGATCTGGCTATGGCCGGACAGCGGCACATGCGTGGCGATGATCGCCGGCTTGCTGTCGGCACTGAGTGTCTCGATGAGCCAGGGCAGCGCATCGGTGGTTGGGGCAAAACCGCCCGGCAGGCCGATACTGACGTCGGGTTGCCACAGGATCAGGCGGGCCGCGCCGAGATCGAATACCTGACTGGCCATCGACTGGCCGAAGATGGCTTCATTGTCGGCGATCGACAGGTTGGTCACGTCATGGTTGCCAAGGACGTGGTAGCGCGGGCCCCTGAACTGGGCCAGCGTGTTGGCGACCTCGGTGGCGGCGCGGACATCGGTGACGTGGTCGGTGTCCGAGATATGGTCGCCGAGATCGAGCAGCAGGTCGGCGCCGATGGCATTGGCGTGCTCGACAAAGGTCTCCATCGTGGCCATGCCATCCCACCCGGTCTGCTTGGTATGGGACTTCGGACCGTGGTGAATGTCGGTAATGATGGCGATTTTCATGGCGCTGTCCTCGGCGGGGTGGCGTTGTTGAGGACACAATTAGCCAAGCTCTGTGACAGCCTTATGAACATGTCTCATTTTTTGAGACGTTGACATTGAGAGTATCTCAATTCACCCTTGGGCTATTCAGGGAGTGTTCGCGTGTCGTTCAATTTCGCCGCCCATCAGGGGTTTCTCATCGATCTCGACGGCACGCTTGCTTCGGGCAATCACCTGCTGCCGGGCGCCCGCGACCTGATCGAGGCCACCGCTGAACGCTTCGCCATCGTCTCCAATGACAGCGAGCACACGCCGGACCAGCTGGCCCGCCGCTTCCGCGAGTGGCGGCTTCCGGTGCCCCCAGAACGGATCATTCTGGCAGGTGTGGCGGCCCTTGAGGCCGCCGCCGGAAAACGTCCCGGTACGCGGCTGCTGCTGCTCGGCTCCCCTGCGCTGCGGCGCATGGCGCGCAATATGGGGTTCGAGCTGGCCGAACGGAATGTCGATACGCTCATCGTCGCCCGCGACCGGCAGTTCAGCTACAGCAGGCTGGCGATGGCCGCCCGGGCGGTACGCGATGGCGCCGAAGTGCTGGTGGCCGCCCCGGATCTCAGCCATCCCGGCGCCGATGGCTATCCGGTGCCCGAAGCCGGCGCGCTCGCCGCGGCGCTGTTCGCCGTTACCGGCCCCGTCCCACACCGGGTAATTGGCAAGCCGCAACCCGGACTGTTCCGCCACGCCTGCAGTCGAATCGGCATCGCCCCGCAGCATTGCGTGGTGATCGGCGACAATCCGCGAACCGATGGCGCCGGCGCCAGTGGCCTGGGAGTGCCCTTCTGGCAGGTGATGCCGGGAAAACTCCCGGACCTTCTTCGCGAAACCGTCACGGCCGTGCTCTAGTGGCTGGCGATTCAAGATGAAACGGACAGACGCGTGGCAGAACCTAAGCAGCAAGAGCGACTGATGAACGTGCTGGACCGTATTTCCGCGATCCGCGCGGACCTGGCGCCTACAGCCGGGCGCATTGCCGATTTCATCACCGAGAATGCCGCCGATGTCGTGCATATGTCGGTGACCGAAGTTGCCGAACGAACCAGCTCGAGCGAAGGCAGCGTGGTCGGCCTCTGCCAGCAACTGGGCGCCCGCGGCTTCCAGCAGATCAAGATGGCGCTGGCCCGCGACCTGGTGCAACCTGTCCAGTTCATCCACGAAGATCTCAACCCAAATGACGGGTTGGCCGATGTGGTTTCCAAGGTCTTTGGCGGCGGCCTGCAGGCGCTGCAGGATACCCGCAATGCGCTCGACCTCACCCAGCTGGCCCGCGCCGTGGCGGCCATTCGTGCCGCCAAACGCGTCGAAGTGTTCGGCATCGGCTCGGCCGCACCCATCGCAGAGGACGCGATGTATCGTCTGCTGCGCATCGGCATCAATGCCCGTGTCAGTGTCGACAGTCATGTGATGGCGATCACCGGTTCGCTCTGTGATCCGGAAGTCGCCGTGCTGACAGTCTCGCATTCCGGCTCAACCATCGAGACGCTGACGGCAACCAAACTTGCCAAGGAAGCAGGGGCCACCACCATTTCGCTCACCAATTTCGGTCGCTCGCCGCTGCTCGCGCACACCGATATCGTGCTGCATACGCTGGCGCGCGAAACCCAGTTCCGCACAGAAGCCATGACCAGCCGCATCGCCCAGCTGGCGGTGATCGACACGCTCATCGCTGCCCTTGCACTGGCCGACTATGACCGGGCCGTAGCGACTATCGACAGAACCTTCGACGTGCTGTCGGTGAAGCGCGTCTAGGCGTTTGCCAGTCTGGAGGTTTGCTGGTGAAGACGAGGCGGGTCCATGTCTGCCATGGCTGGCAGGGCCAGACATGACATGGCCGGGCAGAGCGATATTCCCCCTCATTCATTCGCCAAGCCGGGGACCAGTCCAATCAACTGCACGGGGGAGTCCCCAGGGCCTTTCCAAGGGCCGCCAAGCAGGGGCGACGCCCAGCCAGAAGTTGCGTGCGCTGGAGCCCGTCCAATGCCGTCCAACAGCCATAGGCTGACAATCCGGCCACGCCCCTGGTCGGATCGGATCCGGACATATTCCCGCGATCAGTATTTCATAATATGACTGATGAATCGCCGGAGGATTCATGACCAGTCGTATTGCGATCGCCCATCGCGGCCACAAAGTCGCTGCCCCCGAACAGACCATGACGGCCTTTGCGCTCGCCGTCGATCTGGGCGCCACCATGATAGAGTGCGACCTGCGCTTCAGCCGCGACTCCGTGCCGCTGCTGTTACATGACCGCCTGCTCAACCGTACCACCAACGGTACCGGGCCGGTGGCCGAGCACAACTGGAGCGAAGTCGCAAAGCTCGATGCCGGCTCCTGGTTCGATCCACGCTTTGCCGGCGAGCGCATACCCCGTCTGGACGATCTCTTCGCCTTTGCCGCCGCCCGCGGCATCGCCCTCTGCATCGAGGCCAAGGGCGCTCCAGGCGCAGAGAACGCCAGGGCGGCATTGGTGGCAGCGCAGGGGATCGCGGCGCGAGGTCGCCTCGATGTCGACGTGGTCGCATCATTCGACCACCAAGCCCTGCTCGCCGCCGCGGCCGCGGTGCCGGGCCTGCGCACCGCACCGGACCGCTTGCCAGAACGCGGCCCCTCTACCGCCGCCGAGCTGATCGCCCAGGCGCATGCCGCCGGGGCCAGGATCATCCAGCATCATTTCGCCGATCTCGACGCCGCTGTGGTTGCCGAAGTTCAGGCTGCGGGCATCGACATCTGGGCCTGGCCGCCGGCCAACGCTGCCGAGGCCGCCGCCGCGTTCGCGTCCGGCGCCATCGGCCTGATGGGCGACGATGTCGCGGCGATCATGGCGGTCATGGCGGCCAATGCCACCGATTGACAAGCAGGGTCAGCAGCGACTAAGTCATAAGTCATAATATGATTTTCGAGGCGCGTCATGCGGAGTGTTGCAGAGCTCGAGGTCCGGCTTTCCGATCCATCTGCCACGTTGGTCGCCGACCTGGCGCGGCTTGACGGTGACATCATGGTGCTCGGCGCCGGCGGCAAGCTCGGCCCGAGCCTGACGCGACTGGCCCTGCGCGCCTCCCGCAACGGCCGCCGGATCATCGCCGTCTCGCGCTTCAGCGATGCGACGCTGGCCGATGGAATCAAGGCCGAAGGCGCCGAGATCATCAACGCCGACATCACCGACGAGGCGTCCCTCGCCACCCTGCCTGATGTGCGCAACATCATCTTTCTCGTCGGCTCCAAGTTCGGTTCGACCGGGCGGGAGGCCGATACCTGGTACACCAATGCCTACCTCCCCGGCCGCGTCGCCGAACGCTTCAAGGCCGCCCGGATCGTCGCGCTCTCAACCGGCAACGTCTATCCGTTCACCGTAGTGGGCAGCGGTGGCCCGAGTGAGACCACGCCAGCCGGCCCGGTGGGCGAATACGCCATGAGCTGCCTTGGCCGCGAACGGGTGATGACCCGCTTCGCCCGGCGCAACAATACGCCGCTGGCCATCATCCGGCTCAACTACGCCGTCGAGATGCGCTACGGCGTGCTGATCGACATCGCCAGTGCCGTGCTGGCCGGCTTGCCTGTGGATGTCACCATGTCGGCAGTCAATGTCATATGGCAGGGCTATGCCAATGCAGTCATCCTGCGCTCACTGCTGCATGCCACGCCCGATCCGTTCCTGGTGAACCTCGCAGGCCCCGAGACGCTGTCGATCCGCCAGCTGGCCGCCGAGTTCGGGGACCTGCTCGGCGTCGAGCCCAGCTATTCCGGCACCGAAGCCCCGACCGCCCTGCTTTCCAACTCGGCCAAATGCATGCGGCTCTTCGGCTATCCCGATGTCTCACTCGGCGAACTCTGCGAATGGACTGCGCATTGGGTGAAGGCCGGCCTGCCTCTGCTGGGCAAGCCCACCGGCTTCCAGCAGCGCGACGGACGCTTCTGATGACCCCGCTCGAACGCTTCGCCGCCGGCTGCGCCATCCCGGCCCACCCCCTGGCCCTGACCGAACAGCGCAAGCTGGACGAACGCCGCCAGCGCGCCCTTGGCCGGTACTATGTCGATGCCGGTGCAGGGGGCATGGCCGTGGGTGTCCACACCACGCAATTTGCGATCCACGACAATGGCATGCTGCTCCCTGTCCTGGAGATCGCCGCCGAGGCAGCCCGCGCCGCCACACATCCCTTGATGATGGTGGCCGGCGTACAGGGCGACATCCTTCATGCCGTGCGCGAGGCACGCCTTGCCGCAGATCTCGGCTATCACGCCGTGCTGCTGCGACCGGCCCCGGGCAATGACGACGTGATGATCGATCGCGCCCGCGCTGTCGGCGAGGTGCTGCCGGTGATCGGCTTCTATCTGCAGCCCGCCGTCGGCGGACGCGTGCTGTCGCGCGAGTTCTGGCAGCGCTTCGCCGCCATCGACGCCGTCATCGGCATCAAGATTGCCCCTTTCGACCGCTATCGTACCCTGGATGTGCTGCATGGCGTCGCCCGCTCCGGTCGGGCGGACCGGGTGGCGCTCTATACCGGCAACGACAACAATATCCTGGGCGATCTCATAACCCCCTACGAACTCGCGAGCGATGGCGGCCCCGTTGCGCTGCGCTTCGTCGGCGGCCTGCTGGGCCAGTTCGCCGTCTGGACCCGGGTTGCAGCCCGCCTGATTGCCGACGCGCACGCCATTTCCGGCGATGCAGACCTCTTGCGCTATCTCGTGGGCCTGGACGCCCAACTCACCGATGCCAACGCCGCCATCTTTGACGCGGCCAACGGCTTTGCCGGTTGCGTCGCCGGCATCAACGAGGTGTTGGCAAGACAGGGGCTGCTTGCCGGCCGCTGGTGTCTCGATCCCCACGAGGAGCTGTCCCCGGGGCAAGCTGCCGAGATCACCCGCGTCAGCCGCAATTATCCGCACCTGACCGACGACGCCTTCGTCGCCGAGAACCTTGATCGATGGCTGGCCTGAATGATCGGTACGATCACGCCCGCCGAATGGTCTAACGAGACCGATCCAAAGACCGGGCGCCAGGTGTCGCGGCTGACCGATGGTCTGTCCAATGCCTATCCGCTGTACTATTTCGTGCCCTCGGTCACCCCGGACGGTCGCTTCCTGGTGTTCCACGGCGAACGCGGTGGCGCTGTGCAACTCTACCGTCTCGACCTGTCGGACGGCTCAGTAGGCCAGTTGACCGACGGACACACCAAGGATGCCGGCTGGGCCATCTGGTGCGAATGGCACCTCGATGGCATCTACAATCATCTCTCGGCCATCCACCCGATCACCGGGGAAGTCTACTACTTCCAGGATGACGACATCCGCGCGACCAATGTCGCCACCTTTGCCAACCGCAGGGTGGCCAAGCTCCCACCCGGCCGGATGCCGATTGGTCAGGCGGCCTTCTCGCCCGACGGTCGCTGCTTCGGCTATGTCCACACCGATGCCGCGACCTACCTGGCTTTGCTCCGCGACCGCGAGATCCGCACGGCCGCCGGCACCTTCACCTGGAGCCAGCACCACCATGGCGCGTTCCGCAACGCCGTCCGTTCGACCCTGGCGGTGATCGATACCGAAACAGGCGCGGAACGCCCGGTTATCTCGACCGATTTCCATTTCCACCACGTACTGTTCCTCGACAACCACACCATCCTGCTCAACCACCCGCGCGAATGCGCCGGCATGTGGGCAGTTGATATCGACGGCACCAATGTCCGCCATCTGCGTCCCGCCGATGCGCCCGGCGCCCATGGCGCCATGATCAACCACCAGGTCGTCACCGCCCGCGGCATTGCCTATGAGGCCGTGATCGACCTGCCCCAGGGGCGCGAAACCTATCTGGGGCTTTACGATACGGCGACCGGCCATTTCACCGAGGACCTCCTGCCGATCGACGGCTATTCCCATGTCGGCTTCGACCCGGCGGGCCGCTTCTGGTTCGTCGAATGCGCCGGTCCCCGGCACGAACTGCTGGCGGTGCAGCGGGCCGTCGGTGGTTCGCTCGCCACCAGCCTGTTGCGTGAGCTGAGCAGCCCGTTCCACGACGACCAGCGCTATCACGCCCACCCCTTCCTGGCCGCAGACCGACAGAGGCTCTATTTCACCGACCGGTCGCCAGCCGGGTTCTCCCAGGTCTGCGCCCTGGATGTCACCGACCTGGTCGCCGCGGCGGATCAGGCCTGACTCACGGGCAACAGCGCCTCGATCTCCTCCATCATCCGTAGCGGCGCCAGCAGTTCAGCAGGGCTCATGCCCGATCGGCCGGTGCGCAGCATGGCGGCGACGCGATCAACCACCGGCAGCATATAATCCCGGGGCAGCGCGATCGCCTGCTCGAAATGGGTATCGCCTGACGTCACCGAGACGCCGAAAGCCGAACTGCCGCTCGCGCCGAGCGGCTCGAACCGCAGGCTCGCCTCGGCATTCGCATACCGGCAATGGACTATCGGACCGCCTGAGAGTCCGAGGCCGCTCCAGTCCGTGCCAAGCAGTTCGAGCACAAGCTCGATGGTGTGGATGCCGTAGAATATCGCCCCACCATACTCACTGTCCGGATACCAGGTGCCATGCGCCTCGAGCTTGAGCGGCCCCTCCATCTGCTCCAGACGCCGCTTCAGCATCTGCGTATCGCCCGCCCAGCGCAGGGCACTGCCCGACAGCAGGGCGACACCAGCCATGCTCGCCGCGTTGACGATCCGCTCCGCGTCAGCCAGCCCGTTGCTCAGCGGCTTGTCGACGAATACCGGCTTGCCCGCGGCGATCGCGGGCAGCGCATGCGCGGCGTGCAGTCTGCCGTCCCGGTCGCCCACGATGACGGCATCGACTGCATCGAGCAGCGCTTGCAGGCTGCTCGCGGCAGCAATGCCAGACGACATTGCCGTCAGCGTCGCATAACGCGCCGCCCGTGCATCGCGCGCCCATAGCGCCGTGACGCGCAGGTCTGGATAACGCGCCTCGATATTGAAATGGCGGATGAAATCCTCCGCATGGCTGCTGTCGATGCCGATGAGCCCGATCCGCATGTTGCTGCCTCCAAATCGCTTGACGTCCCGCGGGTGCGCTGACAATTTAGTCATAAGTCATCATATGTTCTTAGTCGATGTCTAGCATGCCGCCAGCTCACCAGAAGGAAGAACTCCGATGCGTCCCCCAGTCCGTACCCTGTTGCTCCTTTCGACCACAGCCATCGCGATATCGGCGATGGCCGCCAGCCTGCCCGCTGCGGCGCAGGACAAGAAACCCGTGACCTTCCTCACCATCGGTTATCCCGACCAGGACACTACCGATGCGGTCACCGGCGATACTTCGCCTGGCATCAACAATCTCGAAGCGGCCTTCGAGGCCGCCAATCCCGATATCGACCTGATCATCACCAATATTCCCTGGGGTGAAGGCGCCACAGGTTATGCCCCCAAGACCGAGGCCCTGATCCAGGCCAACGAGGCCTGCCTCTATGAGATGCCCGGCGCCGCCGGTTTCGCCAAGCGCGGCAAGCTGGCCGATCTCGATGCCCTGATCGCCGCCGATAGCAGCTTTGAAAATGTCTGGGGCCCGCAGCTCGAAACCAACAAGGTCTGGGGGCCGACGGCCCGCAGCCTCTACTACATCCCCAACAATACCGGCGAACGCGTCATCCACTGGGACGCGACGCTGTTCGAGCACTATGGCGTCGAACCGCTCTCGACCAACCCGACGCTCGAAGAAATCGCCGAAAAGGCCAAGGCCCTGACCGGCACCGACCCGGTCACCGGCCAGCAGACCTATGGCTATTACTATCAAGGCAAGTATGCTGTCTGGCAGTTCCTCACCATCGCCCACGCGCTTGGCGCCAACTGGGGCGAGATCGACGAAACCGGCAAGATGATCGTCAATTGGGATACGCCCGAATATCTGGCGGCGCTCGAATGGTTCGTGGACATGGCGCAATACGCCCCGTCCGGTGCACTGGGCAGCGATGGCATGCCGCAGGGTTTCCTCAGCAACGACAATGTCGTCGCCATCATCCCCGAGGGCGAAGCGGGCTACTTCCTCCAGCCGCTGATCGCCAATCCGGAACTGCAGACGCGCTTCCGCTCCTCGTTCAACCTGCGCGGGCCTGATGGCGTCGGCGGCGTGGCGACCATCTCCCCGCTGGCCATGGCCGAAAGCTGCGAAGACAAGCAAACCGCCTGGACAGCGCTCAAATGGCTTGCTGGCAGTGCGGAGTCGCAGAAATACTACTTCGACTCCAACGGCCGCCTGCCAACCAGCAGCAACGGCGCCGATGCGCTGCCCCAGATCGCCGCCTTCCCCGATGGCGAAGTGGTGCTGACCCAGCCGCAATATGCCGAGGCCCCCTATCCGTGGGCCGCCGACCAGCCGCGCTGGGCCCTCCAGACCGCGCTTGAAGCCGCATTGGCCGGCACGCTGTCGCCGGCCGACGCGCTCAAGCAGGCACAGTCGGAGACCGACGCCTGGCTTGCCGAACAGTCCAACTCATGAGCAACAAGGAGCCGGGAGCGATGGCCTCCGTCACCGATCCAGGCTCCTTGCCTGCCCGCCTCCAGCGGATGTTTCGCGGCACTCTGGTGTGGTACGGCTTTCTCGCCGCGCCACTCTTTCTGATCATGGCCTTTGTCGGCTATCCCACGGCCCTGGCCTTCCGCGACAGCGTCTTCACCGAAACGCCGGACGGCGCCCAGTTTGCCGGCCTCTATCACTTCGGTCGCCTGTTCAAGAGCCCCATCTTCTGGAGCGCCCTGGGCAATACCGTGCTGCTGGGTGTCGCCTTTCTCGGCATCACCATCCCCCTCGCCACCGTGCTCGCCTCGATGCTCAACCGGCTGCGCCATGGCGCAACCACGCTCAAGGTGATCTACTTCCTGCCGCAGCTGACCTCCTCGGTCGCCGTGGCCATCATGTTCAACTACGTGTTCCAGCCCGATTGGGGCCTGCTCAATGGCGGCCTGCGCGCCATGGGCGTCGAGCAGGTGCCGCTCTGGCTCGCCGATCCGCGGCTCAGCCTCGGCGGCTCGCGTGCCGCGGTGACACTGCTCGCCGTCTGGGCCGGTCTCGGCTATTTCATCCTCATCATTCTCGCCGGCCTGCAGTCGATCCCCACCGATCTCTATGACGCTGCCGCCATCGATGGTGCCAATCCGGTGCAGGCCTGGCTCTACATCACGCTGCCCAGCCTCAGGCCCACCTTCATCTTCCTCATCATCACCGGCAGCATCGATGCGCTGTCGCGCTTCGGCGACCTGTGGACACTCGGCGGCCCCGGGGGCTCGCCGGCCCGGTCGCTGCAGAGCGTGGTGATGTTCATGTTTCAGACCGGCTTCGAGAGCAACGACTATTCCCTGGCCGCCGCCACGGCCGTCGTCTTCTTCCTCATCGTGCTGGCCATCACGCTCTTCGCCTTCCGCGGCTTCCTGCGCAACGAGTTCAGGTCGATCCGATGAACGCGATAGCCAAAGACAGCGTCACGCCGGTCACGCGGCGCAAACCCCGCCTCCGCAGCGACTGGCGCAGCCAGGCCGCCATCACCGTCGTCCTGGTGCTGGGAGCCGTGGTGATGCTGTTGCCGTTCCTGTGGATGCTGGCGACCTCGCTGTCGCGCCAGGCCAATGTGGCGATGCCGCGCGTGCCGACGCTCATTCCGGAGGATCCCAGTTTCTTCAACTACTTCATCGCCAGCGCCAACCTGCCGATCGTCCGGCTCTACCTCAACAGCCTGTTCATCGTCGGCACGACCACCGTGGGTTACCTGCTGTTCTCGGCCATGGCGGGCTATGCCTTCGCCAAGGGTCGCTTTCCCGGCAAGACAGTGCTCTTCGTCCTGTTCCTGGCGACCCTGTTCATCCCGTTCGAGACCAGGATGATCCCGCTCTACCTGTTCATCCGCGATCTGCATATCAACAACACCTATTGGGCGTTGATCCTGCCCTTCCTGGCCGGCGGCTTCGGCACTTTCCTCATGCGCCAGACCATTGCCGGCATTCCCGATGACCTGATCGACGCCGCACGCATCGATGGTGCCTCCGAGTTCCGCATCTTCATCTCGATCGTGCTGCCGCTGTGCAAGCCGACCCTGGCCACTCTTGCCATCATCAACGTGATCTGGCGGTGGAACGACGTGCTGTGGCCGCTGCTGGTGACCTCGAGCCGCGACCTTCAGACGGTCACCCAGGGGCTGGCACTGGCTGGCCGATCCCAGGGCATCTATACCGGCGTCGCGCTGGCAACGGCCGTGATGGCCATCGTGCCGGTGATTTTCGCCTATCTCATCCTGCAGCGCTATGTCATTCGCAGCGTCGTTTCGAGCGGCATCAAAGGTTAGCCGGGGACGGCGGTCCGACCCCCATGGACATGTGACGACTAATGACTATCGTCGAACGGCAAACAGCGTTGAGCTCATCGATGAACCTCGTCCGAAATCGCCCTCTCCTGCCCGATGTCGTCCGCTCCGAATTGCGGCGGGCCATCGTCGGCGGCGAGTTTCCGCCCGGCTCCAAACTGCCCAACGAGGAATCGCTGTGCGCCCGCTTCGCCGTCAGTCGCATCACCCTGCGCGAAGCGGTCCGCGGCCTGATGGAGGAAGGCTATGTCATCCGCCGACAGGGGGCCGGCACCTTCGTCACGTCAGGGCCGACGCTGCGCAATTCGCTGGACAGCAATTTCAGCTATACCGAATATCTCGAAAGCACCGGCATCAGGGTGTCCAAGCGCGTGCTCGAGGCGAGCCGCATCGGCGCTGACGAGGATATCGCCGCCGACCTCGACCTCACACCCGAGGCGCCGGTTGTCGTGGTGCGACGGGTCCGCATCGCCGGAGAGAAGCCGGCCATCTATTCCATCGATTGCCTGCCCGCCGACATCATCGACATCAAGCGCGACCAGCGCAGCTTCGGGCAATCGCTGTACAAGCTGCTGTCGTCGCGCGGCCACGATGTCGACCATGCCCGCACCATCCTCACGCCGGTCATCGCCACGGCCGAAATCGCCGAGATCCTCGCGGTCCCGGAAGGAACGCCGCTGCAGCATCTCAAGCAGGTCGATTTCGACGGTGGTGGCCGGCCCGTCATGCGCTCACTGGAATGGCACGTCCCCTCGGTCATCGAGTTGCGCGTCTATCGGCGCGGCCCCGGAGCCGCGCCAGCCTAGCGCAGCGATAGACAAGTGCCGGCGCACACATTATCATAAGTCGTCATATGATTTTGAGGATGCCATGCACGCTCCAGTGCCCACGCCGCTGATCCAGGACATGGCCTGGTGCTGGTGGACCCGCCCTCGTGCCACACGCATCGAGACGAGTGTCTATTTCGCCGCGCTCGACCACGGCGGCGGCATGATCGCGGCCCGCCACGACCTGCGCACGGGCGCCACCGAGCGGGCCCGCCTCGCGGCCTTCGAAGACGATGACCACAACAACCCGGCCTTGCTGGCGGTCGCCGGCAAGCCATTGATCTGCTTTTACTCCCGGCATGACGCCGAGGAGGGCATGCGCTATCGCATGTCAGTCGAACCCCTGTCGCTCGCGGAATGGCACCCAGAGCAGAAGCTGGATTTCGGCGGCTGCACCACCTATGCCCAGGCGCATCCCTGCGGCAGCGAAGTGCACCTGTTCACGCGCGTCGACGGGCCGCGCTGGGCCTGGCGCATGTCCCCCGACTGGGGCCAGACCTGGTTGCCGCATCGTGACTTCCTGGCGTTCGACACAGACTGGCTGATCTACATGCCGACGGCTCTGCTGGCCGATGGCCGCACCCTGCGCGTCGCCGTGTCGGGCCATCCGCGCGAGGCATCACACAAGCCGCTGCACGACCTGTGGGCCTGCCTGGTGGACCTGCAATCGGGCGCCGTCACGCTTGCCTCGGACGGTCGCCAGATCGCCAATCTGCGCACCGGCGAAAACCTGCCGCTCAATTTCACCGCGCTCGAACTGGTGCATCGCACCGCCACCGACCGCACCGCCAACCTGTTCGACGTGAGCTCCGGCCCGGTCTTCGAGCTGGGCTATGCCAGCAAACTGAAGGACGATGCCACAACGCGCGATGGCTGGCATCACGTGGCCGCCTTGCGCGACGGTCAGTGGCAGGTGGAGGACATCGCCCCGACCGGCGGCAAGTTCGGCTATGTCGATGCCGGTTTCTATGTCGGCAGCATCAGCTTCCCGCCCCATGCCCGTTCCGGACAGCTCTACCTGACCCGCGAACAGGACGGCCTCTGGCACTTCGAGTTCTGGCATCGCCACCGCGACGGCACGTGGTCGGGCACCGACCTGTTGCCCCCCGGCCCGACCCGGCTCACGCGCCCTTGGGCCGTCTCGCCGCCGAGCCCGGAACTGGCGGCCGTGGCCCTCGCCCTCGAACGCTACGCCGACGACAGCTATTACGGTTCGCTGTCGCACCTGGTCGCCGCGCCGCTCCCCCCGGGGTTCAAGCCATGAGCACCGCGACCATCGGTCTGGGCATGATCGGTTGCGGCTGGGCCGCGGGCGAAATCGCCCGGGCGGCCGCTCACCTGTCGGGGCTGCAGATTGTCACCGTGTTCGACACCGACAGTGCCCGCGCCACCGCCCTGGCCGCAAGAACCGCAGCCAGAACGGCGGAAGACATCGACGTCGTGCTGTTCCATCCTGACGTTCAAGCGGTCTATGTCGGCGTGCCACATGCCCTGATCGCGCCGATCGTGGCGCGTGCCATTGCCGCGGGCAAACACGTCATTGCCGAAAAGCCGCTGGCCCTCGACCCGTCCGAGGCACGCCGGCTGGCTGCATCGGCGGAAGCCGCGGGGCTCACCCTCTCCGTGTTTTTCGAGCTGCGGCGCTCGGCCACCGTCGGCGGCGCGCGCGATCTGATCGCCGCGGGAGAAATCGGCGAGCCGCTGCTGATCCGCCTGCGCACCATCATCGACAAGCGCCCCGACTACTGGGGAGCGCCAGGCGCCCCGAACTGGCGGGCCAGCCGTGCCCTGGCCGGCGGCGGCGTGCTGTTGATGAACACCATCCACCAGCTCGACACCGTGCGCTATCTCACGGGGCTGGATTACGAGTCGGCCACGGGCGAGATCGCAACGCTTGGTGCCGGCGTGGAGGTCGAGGACGCCGGCAGCGCCACGCTCCGCCTCTCCAATGGCGGACTGCTCAACATCGTGGCGACTGCGCACAGCCCCGGCGCTCGCGAGCAGGAAACCATCGAAATCGACGGCTCGCTGGGGCGCCTCGACCTGCCCGACCCCTTCGGCACCGCGCCGCTCCGCCTCTACCGGCGCAGCACCGCGGCCTGGGTCGATATGGCGGTGGAGCGCCGCGACAGCCACCTGCTCATGCTTGAGAGCATTCTCGCCGCCATCCGGGGCGAAGCGAGCGTTCCGGCATCGGGGGCCGACGCCGCGGCTGCGGTGGCTGCCGTCAATGCCATCTACCGATCCGCCGGCGAAGGCGGCCGGATTGCGATCGCCTAGTGCCGCCAGGTAGGCTCCAATGCGGCAAACCGTTCGCGGTATCGGCCATAGGCGTCGTCATAGCATCCAGCCAGTTCCATCCGCGCCGTCACCGGTCGCAACTGCAGACTGAGCGCGCCGGATGCCGCCTGGATGTCGGGGAAAATGCCTGCGCCGACCGCCGCCATCAGTCCCGCCCCGACGGCCGAGGCATCGCTGTCGCCCAGCACATCGGCCGGACGCCCGCTGACATCGACGCGAATCTGGCACCACAGCGCGCTCCGCGCGCCTCCGCCCATCAGCCGCAGCCGTTGAGCCGGGACGCCCAGGGCAGCGAGCCGGTCGATCACGTCCCGCATGGCGAAAGCGGTCCCCTCGAGCACCGCCCGCGCCAGATGCGACGGGCCGTGGCTCGTCGACAGCCCGATGAAGCTGCCGCGCGCCTGGGCAATCCACCGCGGCGCCATGGCCCCGTTGAGCGCGGGAATGAATGTCAGCCCATCGCAGCCCGCTGGCGCCTCGGCCGCCAATTGCGAAAAGCGGGCAGCGGAGTCGAGCCCGAGCAGTCCGCACGCCCACCGGACCGACCCGCCAGACAACCAGCCCGGATTGCCCAGATGATAGAGGCCCCCGGGAAAGGCATGCGTCTCAACCAGCAGGTCCGTGTCGCGCAGCGGACACTCGGCCAACGCCGCAACGGTCTCTGCCGTCCCCAGCGACACGGCCACCACCCCGGGTCGGGTGACGCCACAGCCCAGCGGACCGGAAAAATCGTCGCCCGTTCCGACCACCACCGGCGTTCCCTGCACCAGGCCGGTCAACCTGGCCCCCGCCGCGGTCAAAGGGCCGGCGACGTCCGTTTCCTCCGCCAGCCGCGGCAAGGCTGCCGACGACACGCCGAAAGCGTCGAGGAGTTCACAGTCCCACGATCGTGCCGCAAGAGCGTAGAGCATGGTCGTGGACGCCAGTGAGTGCGCGATCACGCGCTCCCCGCTGAGCGCGGCCACCACAAAGCTGACCGGCTGATGCCAGGTGCTGACTGGCGCATCCCGGTAGTGCCTGGCGAACCAGGCGATCTTGGCGGCCATATGGGTGGCATCGGGGACCAGGCCGCAACGGCCCTCGACCTGTCCGGGGACAAGCCGCGCCAGTTCGGATGTGGCGCGCCGGTCCATCCAGATGATCGCCGGTGCCAGCGCAAGGCCGCCACCATCGGTGGCGATGCAGCCGTCGACTTGGCCGGCAACCGCTACCGCGTGGACATCGCTGGCAGCCAGTCCGGCCGCCCGCAAGGCCTGGCCGATCGCCGGTCGCAGGGCCTGGAGCCAGAGCTCCGGCGCCTGCTCCGCCCAGCCCGGCTGCGGATAGCTGGGTTGATAGGCGCGGCTTCCCGCCCCCAGCAGCCTGAGATCATCGCCGAGAATGATCGCCTTGAGGCTTTGCGTACCGACATCGATGCCGAGTACCGGCATCGGCTCTATGCCGCTTCGCAATCGGCGACAACGTCGCCGAGCTGGGACAGCAACGAGCCCTTGCGCGGGCTATAGGAACCGTCAAACACGGCCGTCCCGATGGTGAAGGCATTTGCCCCAGCCAAGCGGACGGCCCTGATGCGCTCGCGCGAGGTAATGGAGCCGGCAACAATCAGGTAGCCGTCACCAAGCCCGCGCCGCGCCGCCCGCACCAGGTCCAGAGGATCGGCCTCGGTTGCACGATAGGCCAACAGGTCCGCTCCGGCGCATCCTGCCTTCCGAAACGCCTCGCAATGCTCGGTGACATCCTGCGCCCCGCCCCCGAGCTTGGTCGGATGACTGACCGGAAATCCGGGAAATGGATAATATGCCGTGTGGGTGCCGTGCAGGATCTCCTGCACCCGGGCAACATCGGTCCCGCCCAGGAGCCGGTCAATGCCCAGCTCGCGCGCGACCCTCGCCGAATTGAGGCAGGCCTCGGTCGTTTCCGACACCACTTCCATGTAGGAGACGGCCCCCAGCAACCGTATCCTGTCGGCGAGCCGTTGCAGCACGGCCTTGGGCACCCCGACGTCCTTGAAGCCAATATGGCGCAGTCCCAGCGGCGCGATCTGGTCGAGTACTGCGAGGCAATCCTCCACCGTCCTGTCGCCCCGCGTCAGCATGAAGATGAAGTCCATCACTTGCTCCCGGTTAGACGGTTGACAGGAGGGGCACCAGGCGCTGGCTCCCGGCGAGCAGGTCAAGCACAGTATAGCGGTTGCGCAGCTGGCGGGCATGGCCAAGCGCCGCTTCATAGAGCGGCTGATCGACATGGATCGCCTCCGCCGTCGTCGGCGCGCCTGCTGCGGTCAGCACCGATTCGATCCGCGCCGCCGGCAACAGCAGGGCCGCCAGCTTCGCACTGATCTCCCCCCAGCCATTCGAGATCCGCTGGTTGAGGGCATCTGCCCGTGCCCCGTCCAGACGCTTGCCGGCAAATTCGGGCCAGACCGTGCGGCCGATCTCGGCACCGAAATGGGCTACGACCTCGGCCTCCCCGATACGGTCGCACTGCAATTCAGGTGGAGTCTCAAGCAGCCTTTCATAGAGCCGTGCCACCGAAAGCGTCGTCACGCCGACCTGCTCGCCATGGAATACCGGCGGTCGGCTCGGCGGGGCCAGCATGTCGAGATAGTGACTCACGAGATGCTCGGCCTGGCTGGCCGGCGCGCTCGAGCCGACGATGGCGGTACCCAGGCCGGACAGCACCAGCGTTCGGACCAGCACCCGCATGGCCTCAAGGCTGCCCTGCGTGAGTTCACCGGCCAGTTCGAGCAGCTGCGGCTCATCATCGGCCAGCAGCACATAGGGCAATTGCCGGTAGGGCGTGCCGAGCAGCAGATGCGACAGCAGCCAATCGGCCTGCGCCGTCGTGCGGCAGATGCTGTCCCCAAGCCCCGCGCGAATCATCCGCTTTGGCGCTGCGGCGAGCACCGAGAGGTCGAAGAACGCACCGGCCGGAGCCCGGGCCGGCAATGTCAGCTTGTGCCCATGCCTGCTGATCGATGCGGTCAGCGACACATAGCCGTTCATCGACGGCGCGGTTGCGAATACCGCATAGGGTTTCCCGTCAAGCGAACCGGCATATTTGACCAGGTCGTTGATGGTGCCCGACCCGACGGCGACCAAGGCGTCGGCGGCCACGGTCGCAGCCCGGAGCGCCGCTACCGTCTCCTCATCCGGATAGGGCTGGCCGGGCAATACCACGCGCTCGACGACGAAGGCGCCAGCGAGCGCCGCGGCTACTCGCTCGCCCAGCACGGCAAAGGTGTTGCCGTCCCCGATCAGCGCCACCCTGTGACCGAACCCCAGACTCCCGACAAGCTCCCCCTCCCGGCCGGCGAGACTGTCAGCAATGACAATGCTGGCCGTGGGCGCTCCGACCATCAGGCCATCGTCGGGATCGACATAGTCGTGCCGCAGCAGCGCCGCGATCGGGTCGCCTATCGCCTGCCGGCTTGCTTGGATTGGCGTTACTGCGGCCATCGTTCCAGCGCTTCGTTCCGAATTCAGATCATAAAATGATAAGTCGTCATATGTTTATAGCAAGCCTCGGCCTCGCCCGCAACCCGCATCTGGGTGTCGGAGAAGTCCAGGCGGCAAAACCGGAAAGGGAGGGCGCACGACCGGCCTGCTGCCCTGCACCGGGTGACGGCGGCAGCCATGATCTCGGGGATCTCCGAGACTGCCGCCTGAGCTTGGATCGCCCAAGGGCGGTGAGGAGCAAGACGTGAGCCAGATCAGCCGGCCAGAGCTTTTCCAATCACCTCGGGTCGGCGCCCTGTCGGCGCTTCGGCGCGACCAGGCATCTCGGAAAGCCAGAAAGCATCGACTCTCGCCATTGGCCACCAGCCGCAAAGCCAAGCATGATCGGGGGGACCCGCCAGATGGCTGCTGGCCAGCGACTATGAAGGAAGCGCAATTGCGCCCCTGGTCAACGATGCGAAAGGACACAGGATGTCTGCAATGGTGACGGCAAGAAACAGCACAGAAGTGCGGTTGCTGCATATTTGCTGCTGTTGAAAGTCGTTCAAGCCGGGCGAAAGACCGACAACTTCACCAACTCGTTGACCTCAATCGGGAAATTATGGTGCCCGGGACCGGAATCGAACCAGTGACACGCGGATTTTCAATCCGCTGCTCTACCAACTGAGCTACCCGGGCAATGGGGCGGAAGGTCCGCCCGGCTCAAAGCCATGGGCCTTATAGGGGAAGGGTTTTTGCCGTGCAAGCGGGAAAAGGGCTTGTGGAGAACCTGATTGCCCGAGGACGGCAGAGCGGCGGGATTGCAGGGGTTTGATTGCCGCGACTGGCCCCGTGACCGGGCCAGAGACCGCGTTTCGCGTTCAGGTTGCCAGGGGGCTATCGCCCCCTCCCCCATGAGGGGCGGCGCAAGGGGCCTGCGTCAGGCAGAGTATGAAATGCTCCGGCCCTCGATCCGGGTGCCGGGATGCCGCTGTCCTTGCGCGGCGCCTCCAGGGCGATCAACCCATGCGGGCGCCAAGGAGCGCCCGCACCAGCGCCAGACCAGGCTCAGATATTGTTGTCTTCGTTGTCGCTGTAATCGGCGCCGCCGGTATCGGGCAGCGGTTCGTCATCGCGGGCGGGGATGACATAGAGGCCAGTGAGCCAGCGGTTGAGGTCGACATCGGCGCAGCGCCTGGAGCAGAAGGGCCTGAAGGCCTCTGTGCCAGGCTTGCCACAGATCGGGCACTTGCGGAGCGGCGCAACGGGTTCGGCCATCAGACGCCCGACAGGGTGGACTGGTTGAGCCAGTTGAAATGCACCGGATAGCCCTCGCCGGCCAGCAGCTGGGCGGTTTCCATCAAGGGCAGGCCGACCACGGCGGAATAGGAGCCGGAGAGCTTGACGACGAAGGCGCCGGCAATGCCCTGGATGGCATAGCCGCCGGCCTTGCCGCGCCATTCGGCGCTGGCCAGATAGGCTTCCATTTCGCGGGTGGAGAGGCGCTTGAAGCGGATGCGGGTTTCGACGACGCGCTGCCGCCTGGCGCCCGAGGGGGTGAGGACGGTCAGACCGGTATAGACGCGATGCGCCCGGCCCGAAAGCAAAGCCAGGCACTCACTGGCCTCGGCCATGGTTTCGGCCTTGGGCAGGATGCGGCGCCCGACGGCGACGACGGTGTCGGCGCCCAGTACCAGCGCCTCAGCGCCAAAGCCGGCCGAACGGGCCTTGTGCTGGGCGGTGAGAGCCTTGAGGTCAGCGAGGCGCTGGGCCAGCTTGCGCGGCAGTTCCCCGCGTTCGGGGGTTTCGTCGACATCGGCGGGCACCAGGTGCTCGGGTTCGATGCCGATCTGATTGAGCAGAGCCAGCCGCCGCGGCGAAGCGGAAGCCAGGATCAGATCGGGGCGACTGGCCATGGTGGGATCGAGCTCCGTTGATCTGCTGCGGCCCGAGCCTGAGCGGCGGGCATTGGTCGCTCAGAACGACCCACGGGATCGCCCTGCCGCCCGCCGGGCGGAACGCGCCAAACTACTTGAAGCGGTAGGTGATGCGGCCCTTGGTCAGGTCATAGGGCGTCATTTCGCACAACACCTTGTCACCGGCGAGGACACGGATGCGATTCTTGCGCATGCGGCCGGCCGTGTGGGCGATGATCTCATGTTCGTTTTCCAACTTGACCCGAAAAGTCGCGTTGGGAAGCAATTCCACAACCACGCCCGGAAATTCGAGCACTTCTTCCTTTGCCATACTGTCTCCAGATAAGACCCCGCGCAGCTCGGATTGGCGCGCCAGGGGTCGAAAAGTGCGCGGAACCTACTTCAATTCATTGGCTTTGTGAACCACCGGAAACCAGCGGCTCCAGACGCTCGCGAACGCGGCGGGAAAGTGTGTCCCGCAGGGCGCGATAGGCGCTGAGGACAACCTCGCGATTGCCCTCGATCAGGGAGGGGTCAGCAACCTCCCACCGCTCGACGGCGCCGGCCTCCAGGCCCTTGCGCGCCACCGCCTCGGCGGCGTCGTCGGAGAGGCAGATCACCAGATCAAAATGGTTGGCGACCAGCTCATCGAGAATATGGGGGGTGTGCACGCTCATATCAATGCCCACCTCCTCCATGACCTGGTGGACGAACTGATCGACCTTGCCGCCGGTGACCCCGACCGAGCGGGCAATCAGCCGCCCGGGAAAGGCCTTGCGGGCCAGCGCCGCGGCGATGGGCGAGCGCACGGCGTTCATCGAGCAGACGAAGAGCACGGTGGGGAGCTTGGAGGTGCTCTCGTCGATGCGGCTGGCATAGGGCTGGACGGCGCAGATCAGCGTGAACAGGCGCCTGGCGGTGTTGAGATCGATGACCAGCTTGTTGTCGAGCCGGGTGCGCAGCAGTTCGGCGGCGTCATTGTGCAGACCGCGCCGAGCCATGTCGACGGTCTCGATCTGGAAGGGCTGGGCGGCGCGGATGGCCTCGTAATAGGCGTCGCGGATGCGGAAATAGTCGCGGATCAACCGGCGGAACGGGGTCAGCGAGAGGTAGTGGGCGGCGATGGGCTGGAAGGTATCGGGATTGCGCACGTCGAGCACGATGGAGTTGCCGACGATGGACATGTGCAGGGCGAAGGGGCCGGTGGCGGTGACGCGGGCCGGCCGGAAACTGTTGTCCTCGAGCAGGTCGTAAATGGCGATGCGCCATTCGTGGACCTCGTCGGGATTGATCGAGGTAATGGTGTTGGGATCGAGCGTGACGGTGACCAGGCGATCGGTCTTTACCGGATCAGTCCTGGCTGGACCGGTTTTGGCAGGACCGGGGCCGGGCTGCGTCCCTGTGCTCAACGGTTCAACCTTATGGAAATGGAGCGGCCGTGCCCGTCGAGTGATTCGACCTCGGCCAGAATCACCGCGGCCTCAGACAGCGCCGACAGCGCGGACGGATCGCAGCCCAGTATGGAGGTGCGCTTCATGAAATCGAGCACGCCCAGACCCGAGGCGAAGCGGGCCGAGCGGGCGGTGGGCAGCACATGGTTGGAGCCGCCGACATAGTCGCCGATGGCTTCGGGCGTGTGGTGGCCGAGAAAGATGGCGCCGGCATGCCGGATGGCGGGCAGCAGGCCCTGCGGATCGTTGATGGCCAGCTCGACATGTTCCGACGCGATGCGGTTGGCCAGCGTCGCCGCCTCGTCGAGCGAGGCCACTGTGATGATGGCGCCGAACTCGTCCCAGCCCTGGCGGGCAATCTCTTCCTTGGGCAGCAGGGCGAGCTGACGATCGACCTCGGCAGCGACGGCGTCGGCCAGGCCTTTTTCGGTGGTGACCAGGATGGACTGGGCCCCTGCCCCGTGCTCGGCCTGGGCGATGAGATCGGCGGCGACCCAGGCCGGGTTGGCCGAGCCGTCGGCGATGACCAGCACTTCGGAGGGGCCGGCGATCATGTCGATGCCGACCTGGCCGAAGACCTGGCGCTTGGCGGTGGCGACATAGGCATTGCCGGGGCCGACGACCTTGTCGACCTTGGCAATGGCCGCCGTGCCATAGGCCAGGGCGGCAACGGCCTGGGCGCCGCCAATGCGGTAGATCTCGGTGACGCCGGCGATCTGGGCGGCCAAGAGGATGGCCGGATTGATCTGGCCATTGGGGGTCGGCACGACCATGGCAATGCGCCCGACGCCGGCGACCCTGGCAGGCACGGCATTCATCAGCACCGATGACGGATAGGAGGCGAGGCCCCCCGGCACATAGATGCCGACGGCATCGACCGGGGTCCAGCGGGTGCCCAGGGTGACGCCGAGATGGTCGGTATAGATATGGTCTTCCGGCTTTTGTTTGGCGTGGTGCGACCAGATGCGATCATGGGCGGTCTGCAGCGCGCCGCGGACCCTGTCGGAGACCCCGGCGGCAGCGGCGGCAATTTCATCGGCGGAGACGACCAGGGTATCGAGCGCCACGCCGGCATGGTCGAACCTGTTGGTCAGCTCGACAACGGCGACGTCGCCGCGCGCCCGGACATCGGCGATGATGGCGGCAACGGCGTCATTGACGTCCCGGCTGGATTCGCGCTTGCCCTCCAGCAGCTGCACGAAGCGCTGTTCGAAATCACTGTCGGCGCTGTCGAGACGAATGGGCATCAAAAGTCCTTAGTCGAGAGAATGGGCAGGCTTGGCCGCAGCAGCCCAGGCGGCGCCGAGATCGCTGAGGCGGGCTTCGAGGCACTCGACGCCCAGGCGCACGGTGCCGCCGCCGGCAAAGCTGAGTTCGATAATGCCGGCCGGCCCGTCGATCGGCTTGAAGGTGATGGCCAGCAGTTCCAGCACGCCTTCGGGCGCGGCCGGATCATAGCCGCTGGTGACCACGGACTGCACCGCGTCAAAATGCAGCGCGGCGCGCTTGCGCACGCCCTTGTCGCGGCGGCCATGGCCCGAGGTCCAGTCGAAGCGGTTCATCAGCAGGGCAAAGCGGCGATCGCCCCTTGCATAGCCCATGTCGGCAACGCGGACGACGGCGTCCTGCACATGGGCGGAAATCACGTCGAGATCTTCGGTGTCGAGCGCAAGCAGCTTCAGGTCGGTCATAAAGGGTCGGCCTTTGGTTGGATCGACCCTATCTGGTCACCCCGCCACCGATCTACAAGTTTGACGGCGTCGGGGCAATGCAGACGGCGTCTGGAGCGCGGCAAAAGCGCATGATCCTTCTACCGCCCCTTGTTAATGACTGACTGGTCAGTTATTAACAAGGCAAGACTGGAGATTGCCATGCCCGAAGACGCCAGGAAATTTCGCCGCCGCGCCGAGGCTCGCCCCGATGAAGTGCTCGACGCGGCGCTGGCGGTTTTTGTGCAGAAGGGCTTCGCCGCCAGCAGGGTTGAAGATGTCGCCCAGCATGCAGGCATTTCCAAAGGCCTGGTATATCTCTATTTTTCGTCAAAGGAGGCTTTGCTGGAAGGCATCGTCAAGCGCGCCCTGGTGCCGATTGCCGACCACGCGCTGAGCGATCTTGCGCAATTCCAGGGCGATCCGCGCATTGCCATCATCAAGGTCATGACGCTGCTGGGTGCCCAGCTGGCCGACCCGGCCCGGCTGGCAGTACCCAAGCTGATGCTGGGCGAAGTCACCCGTTTTCCAGAGATTGCGACCATGTATCGCCGCGAGGTGATCGACAAGGTTCGCCCCGCCCTGCAGGCGCTGCTGGCGCGCGGGGTGGCCAGCGGCCAGCTGCGACCGATCGATCCGGAAATGGCGATCCGCTCGGTGATCGGCCCGCTGCTGGCGCATGTGGCGCTCAGCGAGCTGTTCGGGGTGCGGCCCGATGAGGGGCTGGCGCTGGAGCGCCTGATCAAGAGCCATCTCGACATCCTGTTCTACGGCATCAGCGAGGCCCGCCCATGAGCGACTTCCTTGCCGGCGTGCTGGCGGCCATGATGTCGGTGCTGCCGGGCGGGGCGACCGATGCAGGTTATGTCGGCTATCTGGAAGCGGACTATGTCCATGTGGCCCCGGTCAGCGGCGGACGCATTGTTGCCGTGGCCGTCGCCGAGGGCGAGACGGTGCGGGAAGGGCAATTGCTGTTTGCGCTCGATGACCGGCAGCAGCAGGCCCTGCTGGCGGCGGCCGAAGCGCGGGCGGCGGCGGCACAGGCCACGCTGGACAACCTGGTGACGGGCAGCCGGCGCCAGGAAATCGAGGTGATCGAGGCTTCCCTGAGCAAGGCGCAATCGGACCTCGACCTGGCCACGGCCAATCTGGCACGGAGCGAGAAGCTGCTGGCGGCGGGGGCGGTGCCGGCCGTACGGGTCGAGCAGGACCGGGCGGCCCGCCAGGCCGCCGAGGCGCAGGTCGCGCAGCTGACCGCCCAGGTCGGGGTTGCCGAACTGCCGGCACGCACCGCCCAGCAGGCGGCTGCAGAAGCCAATCTGGCCGCCGCCAGGGCCGATGCGCGCCGCGCGGCGCTGGAACTGGCAGACCGGCAGACCGTGGCCCCGGTTGATGGCGTGGTGGACCGGCTGTACTTCACCCAGGGTGAGATGGCGGGCGGCATGCCGGTGGTATCGATCCTGCCGGCGGATGCGCTCAAGGCACGGTTCTTCGTGCCCGAGGGCGACCGGGCCGGGCTGGCGCCGGGACACCATGTCAGCGTGGGCTGCGACGGCTGCACGGCAATGGACGCGACCATCACCTATCTGGCCGCCGAACCGCAGACGACGCCGCCGGTGATCTATTCGCGCCAGGAACGGGGGCGGCTGGTCTATCTGGTGGAGGCCGAGCTGGCCGCGCCCGGCTCGCTGCAACCGGGGCAACCGGTGACGGTGACGCGGTGACCGGGGACAGGGTCATCGATGTGCACGGCCTCACCAAAAGCTTTGGCGACAAGGTGGTGGTCGATCACTTCGATATCGCGGTGCCGCGCGGCGCCATCTACGGCTTTCTGGGCCCCAATGGCTCGGGCAAGACCACGACCATCCGCATGCTGTGCGGGCTGCTGCTGCCCGATGCCGGGACCGGCACCTGCCTGGGCTTTGACGTGCGCAGACAGGCCGGCGAGATCAAGAAGCAGGTCGGCTACATGACGCAGAAATTCAGCCTCTACGAGGACCTGTCGATCCGCGAAAATCTCGATTTCGTGGCGCGGATGTATGGGGTGCGGCAGCGCCGGGCGCGGGTAGACCAGGCGCTGGCCGAGCTGGGGCTGGCCGATCGAGCCGGGCAGCTGGCGGGGACGCTGTCAGGCGGCTGGAAGCAGCGGCTGGCGCTGGCGGCCTGCCTGATCCACGATCCGCAACTGCTGCTGCTCGACGAGCCGACGGCCGGGGTCGACCCCAAGGCGCGCCGCGATTTCTGGAACGAGATAAGGCGGCTGAGCAAAGCCGGCGTCACCGTGCTGGTCTCGACCCACTATATGGACGAGGCCGTGCAGTGCGACTTCATCACCTATATCGCCTATGGCAAGAAGCTGATTGACGGGCCCGCGGCGGCGATACCGACGCTGGTGGGCCTGACCACCTGGCGCGCCGAAGGCCCGGAACTGGCGACGCTGGAAGCGCAGCTGGCCGGCCAGCCCGGGGTGGCGCAGATCGCGCGGTTTGGCGCGACGCTGCATGTCTCGGGCATTGACGCGGCCGCGCTGGAAAGCACGGTCCGGCGCTTCGAGCAGAGCGGGCAGCAGCGCTGGAGCCTGCAGCCGGCGGGGCTGGAAGAGGCCTTCATCTATCTGATGGCCGGCGCGCAGGACAATTTCGGGCAGGACGCGGCATGAGCTGGTTTTCCCCGTCGCGCTTTGCCGCCGTGCTGGTCAAGGAATTCATCCAGATGCGGCGCGACCGGGTCACCTTTGCCATGATGATCGGCCTGCCCATCGTGCAGTTGCTGCTGTTCGGCTTTGCCATCAATACCGATCCGCGGCACCTGCCGACGCTGGTGGAGGTCAATGACGACGGCCCGCTGGTGCGCGCCGTGCTGGCCGGCATGGCGACATCGGACTATTTCGACTTCACCGGGACGGTGGCGGGCCCCGCGGCCGGCGAGGATGCCCTGCGGCGGGGGGTGGCGAGCTTCGTGGTGGTGATTCCGGCCGATTTCGAACGCGATGTGGTGCGCGGCCTGCACCCGGACATCCTGATCGCTGCCGATGCTGCCGATCCGGCCGCCGTGGGGGGCGCCGCGGCCGCGCTGAGCGGTATCGTTGCCGCCGGCGCCGCCCAGACCCTGACCGGCCCGCTGGCCGGCCTGGCAGGCACCCCTGCCCCGTTCGGCGTGATCGTGCACCGGCAATACAATCCGGAAGGCAGGACCTCCACCAATATCGTGCCGGGCCTGCTGGCCATCATCCTGAGCATGACCATGGTGATGATCACCGCGGTGGCGATCGTCAAGGAACGCGAGCGCGGCACCATGGAAATGCTGATCGCCACCCCGGTGCGTCCGCTCGAAGTGATGGCAGGCAAGATCCTGCCCTATGTGCTGGTGGGTTATGTGCAGACGGCGGTGTTTCTGGCGGCGGCCTTCGCGCTGTTCGGCGTCCCGTTCGAGGGCAGTTTCCTCGCCTTCTTCATCGGCTTCAACCTGTTCATCCTGGGCAATCTGGCGCTGGGATTCCTGATCTCCACGCTGGCGCGCAACCAGATGCAGGCCATGCAACTGAGCTTTTTCACCATCCTGCCGTCGATCCTGCTGTCGGGCTTCATGTTCCCGTTTGCCGGCATGCCGGGCTGGGCCCAGGCGCTGGGCACCGGCGTGCCGGCGACCCACTTCATCCGCCTGGTGCGCATGGTGATGCTCAAGGGCGCCCAAAGCGCCGATGTGATGGGCGAATATGGCGCGCTGGCGCTGATCGTGGCCGTATTCGCGGCCCTGGCCATGCTGCGCTATCGGCAGACGCTGGATTAGCGTCTGCCGATAACGGCCAGATCAGCCGGCGACGCGCTCGATCTGGGCGCCGCAGCGGCTGAGCTTGTCTTCCAGCCCCTCAAAGCCGCGATCAAGATGATAGATGCGGTTGACCACGGTTTCGCCCTTGGCGGCGAGGCCGGCAATGACCAGCGATACCGAGGCGCGCAGATCGGTGGCCATGACCTGGGCCCCCTTGAGCTGGGTCTTGCCGCGAATGGTGGCCACCTGGCCGTCCACGGCGATATCGGCGCCGAAGCGGACCAGCTCGGCGACATGCATGTAGCGGTTCTCGAAGATCGTCTCGCGGATATGGCTGGTGCCCGTGCTCATGGTCATCAGCGCCATGAACTGGGCCTGCAGATCGGTGGGGAATCCGGGAAAGGGATCGGTTTCGACATCGACGGGCAGGATGGGGCCATCATGGCGCTGCACGCGCAGGCCCTCGGGCTCGACGGTCAGCTGGGCGCCGGTGCGGGCCAGGATGTCGAGGGCAGCCTGCAGGTGCTCGGGCCGGGCGCCGCGCAGCAGCACATTGCCGCCGGTCATCGCCGTGGCAATGGCAAAGGTGCCGGTTTCGATGCGGTCGGGAATGACGTCCACCGTGGCGCCATGCAGGCGCTCGACGCCCTCGATGGTGAGGGTCCGGGTGCCGATGCCCGAGATCCTGGCGCCCATGGCGACAAGGCACTCGGCGACATTGGTGATCTCGGGTTCCATGGCGGCATTTTCGATGACCGTGGTGCCACGGGCCAGCGTTGCCGCCATCAGGATGGTATGGGTGGCGCCGACCGAGACCTTGGGAAAGGTGATGGTGGTGCCGACGAGGCCGCCCTGGGGCGCCTTGGCCACGACATAGCCCTCGTCGATGTCGATCTCGGCGCCGAGCGCCTTGAGGCCGAAGAGGAAGAGGTCGACCGGCCTGGTGCCGATGGCGCAGCCGCCGGGCAGCGAGACGCGGGCCTCGTGGCAGCGGGCCAGCAGCGGGCCGATGACCCAGAAGCTGGCCCGCATCTTGGAGACCAGGTCATAGGGAGCGGTGGTGTCGACGATGTCGGCGGCATGGAAGGTCATGCGCTGGCCGACCATGTCGTCCTCGCCGCGGCGGCGGCCATGCACGGCAATGTCGACGCCGTGGTTTTCGAGAATGCGCTCGAGCTGCTTGACGTCGGCCAGACGCGGCACGTTCTGCAGGATCAGCGGTTCGTCGGTCAGAAGCGAGGCAATCATCAGCGGCAATGCGGCGTTCTTGGCGCCGGAAATGGCGATGTCGCCATTGAGTTCATTGCCACCGATCAAACGGATGCGGTCCATGGTCTTGTCGTCCTATATGGCGGGCTGGTGCCCTAGCTACCTGGGGATGGAGGTAGGCCAAGTCCTAGATGCCACGTAAGCCAGACTCGCCGAACTCGATGTTTTGGCGTGCATAGCATGCCGGGAGGGATAGTCGTCCGAAAATGGTTTACGGTTTCTTCACCGGGACCGTTTCGTCTGCCGAATGGGGATCGGGCGCCTGGCGTTCGGAATCGGAACGCGCCTTGACCTGACCCTTGCGGCGCTTGAGGTTCTCGCGGAGCTTTGCGGCCAATCTTTGCTCACGGGCGTCGGCTTCTTGCGTTTTACTCATGGGGCGCGGGATTCGGGGTTGGTGGAAGGCGGTGATAGACGTTTTTTTGCCTTGCGTCGAGCCGGACCCTATGGCAGTAGAGCCTCCGTCACGCCGAGCATACCAGCCGCGTCACAATTGCTGCCGTAGCTCAGTGGTAGAGCACCCCCTTGGTAAGGGGGAGGCCGACAGTTCAATCCTGTCCGGCAGCACCATCTCAACCCCTTGATATCATTTAAGCTCTTGCTTTTTCGGGGGTGGGATCATGTTGGATTGTTGCCCTGATGAGTGGTCTGCCTGACGATCGGGTCGGCGCCTGTTGTGGGCGGTCGGCGGTCACGACCGGCTGGGAGGCGATGGGATGCCCGGGGAAATCACTGCCGGTCGGCAAAAGCCAGTGCGCAAGATGGCCAGGGGCCATCAACCGGCCGGCTCGGCAGGCGCGACGGCAAGCTTTGCCGGGATCCGATAGGGAAAGACCAGGGTAAAGGTTGATCCCTTGCCCTCAAGGCTGTCCACATCGATCCGTCCACCGTGCAGCGCCATGATCTGGGACACGAAATTGAGACCAATCCCCGTTCCCGGAATGCCCTCGGCGGTGCGGGCGCGGAAAAAGCGCTCACTGATGAACCTGACTTCGTCAGCCGGAATGCCGACGCCGCTATCGGCCACGCTGATACAGACATCATTGCCATATTGGGCGCCGCCGACCATGACCTGGCTACTGGGCGAGGAATATTTCAGCGCGTTCGACAGCAGGTTCTGGATGGCGTGCTCCAACAGGGTGCTGTCGGCGATGACCCGTTGCGGGAGCTTGTCGAGGGCGCAGACGATGCGGCCCTGATCCTGCTCGGGCTGGTTGTCGCAAGCCGATGCAATCAAATGGTGCAGGTCGCAGGGGCGCGCATGAAAGGCGATCTCGCCCTGCTCGAGGCGCGCGGCGTTGAGCGTGCTCTCCATCAGCCTGGTCAAGCGCTGGCAGGCATTGCGGATCTTGGTCACTCTGGTGACGATTTCGTCGGTGCTCATTGCCGTGGCGCGGCGCAGCATGCGCTGCGAGCTGGCGTCGATAATGGACAGCGGGGTGCGGAACTGATGCGATACGACCGATGCAAAGGCGCGATGCAGGCGCGAAACCTCGCGTTCCTGCGCCAATGCGGCCTCCGCCCGGGCCGTGGTCCGGTAATTGCGCACCACGATGACGGTGACCAGCACACCCGTCGCCAGGGTCGCCAGCAGATAGCCCAGGATTTCGAGCAATATCTGACGGCGACTGGCGCGCGAGGCATCCTGCCGGTCGCGACCGTCCAGCATGCCGGCATTGGCAAAGTCGCGCATGGTCAGGGAAATCGCATGGGCATTGTCATGCAGCAGGTCGAGGGCGTCGGCGCTTGCGCGATCAAGACCTGCCAGCTGTTGCCGCTGCTCATCCAGAATGGCGCGCACGCCCGCAATCTGGTCCCGGTAACCCATGTCAATGACCCGCGCGGTCATCTGGCCCTCTTCAAACAGGCGGACACGGCTGTCGAGCAGGTCGAAGCGCAGAATGACCTCGTCACGCGCCACCCGCCCCATCTCGAACAGCAGCACGGCGTCGGCCAGGCGCATGGCCTCAAATTGGGCCTGGCTGGAAAACCAGACGACGCCCTCGGCCGGCTCACCGGCCAGGCGGTTTTCGTTGACGGCAAGCCGGATGACCGCCGCCAGCAGGATGACGAACAGAATGGTCAGCGCCAAAGCTGCGGCCATGAAGGGCCGCGACATCCACGGCCGTATTCTCATTGCACCTGCAAGGCCTTGAGCTGCCAGACCCAGCGGTCATGCATGCGCCGGTCCTGCAATTCCGGATCGCTGTCGCGCGGATAGACGATCCAGATCGGCCCCTTGTCGCTGACCAGCATTTCTTCGCCGTCCATTTCGGTGGCGAGGAGCACATCATATTTCTCGAAATCCTCCATGGGGATTTCAACCGTGTAGTCGTTGAGCGCGAAGGCCAGGACAGTCGTGCCCTCTGCCCCCACACGCGCCAATACGGCTCGCCCGAGCACGCCCGAAAATACCCTTTGGCCGTCGGTCCATGGCGTGGTCGTCGTGAGCTCGGAGATGCCCAGCGCGTAGAGCATGTCGCGATCAAACGCCGCGCCGCTGTCACCATTGGTCACCGCGATACTGCCGGCGACCGTCAGGATGACCGGACCGGCCGGCGCCGGGAGCGGCTCCAGCGCCTGCCCGAGGGCCGGCGCGGCAAACATGACTATCGCCGCCAAGGCCACACCGAACGGCCGGCCGGCGCGCCAGGTCTGCCAGGACATCGAGTTGTTCAAAGACATATCCAATGCCTCATCAAATTTCGGGAACAGACACAACAATTACGCCGCCCCGCGACAGTATGCACGAAGAATCTCTCTGAGAGCGCAACTATACGCGCCGCCATCCTGCCCCGTCGCAATTCGGATCCAGACAAATTGCGAGTCAACCAAGCATCCCCCGCAAACGGGTGGGGATAAGGCGTGCGCGTTGATCTATTCCGCCGCTCATCCAGCGCCCCAGGCGCCAAACGGAGCAGAACACATGAACGTCCACACACGGGTCAATGCACCCATGATTACGCCCTTTATCAACATGGCCATCGAAAAGCTTGCCGCGCGCATGGAAGGCCGGATTGTTACTGCCGACGCCGCCGACTACGAGCAGTTGCGCAGTATCGCCCACAGCAACTGGGATCATCGTCCCTTGTTTGTCGCCCGTGTCGCCAGCGCGCGAGACGTGGCCGACGTGGTCGATTTTGCCCGCCATCACAAACTCGAGCTTGCGGTGCGCAGCGGTGGCCATTCGGTGTGCGGCCACAGCGCCAGCCCCGAGGGCGTTGTCATCGACCTGCGCGATCTGAATTCCCTCGATATCGACCTGCAGAACATGACCGTCTGGGCGGACAGCGGATTGACCGCCGGCCAGCTGACGCGGGCCCTCGATCCGCATGGCGTGGCTGTCGGGTTCGGCGATTCCGCCAGCGTCGGTATCGGCGGCATTACGCTGGGAGGGGGCATGGGCTATCTGACGCGCAAATTCGGCCTCACCCTGGACGCACTGATCGCCGCCGAGATCGTCACGGCCACGGGCAGCATCCTGTTGGTCGATGAAGCCCACAGCCCAGACCTCTTCTGGGCGATAAGGGGCGGCGGCGGCAATTTTGGCGTGGTGACGCGGCTTTGCTATCGCCTCAACCCTTTGCCGGCATTCACCGGCGGGCCCCTGGTCCTGCCGGCAACGCCGGAAGCGCTGGCCGGTTTCGTCGCCGCAGCCAAGGCGGCGCCAGACGAACTGAGCAGTATTCTGCTGGTCATGCCCGCCCCGCCCTTGCCATTTCTGCCGCCCCAGATCGTCGGCCAGACCGTGCTGATCGGCATGATGGCCTATGCCGGTCCGGACGAAGACGCACAGCGCGCGCTGGCGCCGTTCCGGGCGCTGGCCGCGCCTGTCGCCGATCTTGTCCGCCCCGGTCCATACAGCATGATGTACCTTCCCGAAGACCCGGCCATGAAGCCGACGCTTTCGGTGCGGGCGCTGTTCAAGGACGATTTCGATCACAACGATGCCGCCAATATCCTGAGTCAGCTCGAGGGCTGCGACGCGCCGATGCGCATGGCCCAGGTCCGGGTGCTTGGCGGCGCGGCAGCGCGCGTGCCCGCCGAAGCAACGGCCTATGTGCATCGGGACGCCGCCATGCTTGTCGCGTTCCTCGCCATGGATGGCAGCGTCGAAACGCTGGATCGGCACGATGCGTGGGCGGAAGATTGCGTGGCGGCCCTCGGCGGCGCCCGGCGTGGCGCCTATGTCAACTTTCTGGCCGAACAGGGCACGGACATGATCTCGCGGTCCTATGGCGGCGCCACCTGGCAGCGGCTGCGGGAAATCAAGCGCCGCTATGATCCAGCCAACCTGTTCCGCCGCAACCAGAACATTCCACCGGCCTGAAGCCGATCCGCTTCGGCATGGCAGGGCGCCGGGTATCACCAGGCTCGGCGCCTCGTCTTTCAGCCCAGGCGCATAACTCGATTGCGGCCTTGCCCACCTCGCCGGGGGTATCCCGTCAAGACAAGTGGCGCGCACCAACCGTTTTGGCCCTGCCCTGTGGCATGGGCGCCCAACCCAGATGAGGACCCACAATGCACCGCTTACCCCAGCTTCCCGACTTTGATGCGTCCGCCTATCCCGAGCTTTCCAGCATCTTCCGCAGCATTGACGCTGGCATTGCCGCCATCGTGGCGGCAGATCCCGCATTCAGACCAAAGCCAGTCCACCGGCTCGGTCAGCCGTCGGGCAAGAGGGCGGGCACACAAGCCAGCCGGGGCCGCGTTGCCCGCCGGGCCGCCTGAGCGGCCCCTCAGCCGGACCCCAAGGCCACCGGATTGGAAATGAAGAGGCTGATGAGATCGGCCTGGCGGTCGGTCTCGGTCTTGCGGAACAGGTTCTTGAGCGTGTAGCTCACCGTATTGCGCGACAGGCCGAACTCCACGGCAATCTCGTCCAGCCGCAGGCCGCGCACAAGCGCCAGGGCCAGGCGGGTCTCGGCCGGCGATAGTCCATATAGTTGCGCGACCGCCTGGGCGGCGTCGCTGGACCGCCATTGCGGGTCGGTGACAAACAGTCCCACCACCGGCTCGCCCGGGGCTGCCGGGCCCTTGCCCAGCGGGCAGGCGACGGCGATCAACGGCCTCTTGCCGCTCTTGCGTTCAAGGGCGACGGCTTCGCTCCCCTGGCGGTTGCTGATTGCCAAGCGTTCCATGGCGTCATCGATGATATCGCGGAGGGCCTGGGTCTGATGCGGTTTTTCCGCCCGCAACAGGGAATCGCGGGAAAGGCTGATGCCGTCGTGCTCGTCCAGCAACGCGTCGGCCCGCCGGTTGCGGAACAGCACCTTGCGATCGCTGTCGAGCAGGAAAATGCCCACCGAGATGCGATTGAGCGCCTCGTCGGCGCCCATAAGGGCCGCCCGCAGGCCCTGTCCATCGGCGGCGTCGGTCCGCGGCCTGGTGCCTCTTATGCGTGCAACCTGATCAAGTCGCGCCGCGATGGTGATCAGCATCAGGTCGAAGTCAATCGGCTTGGTCAGATAGTCATCGACCCCGGCTGCCTTGCCGGCGATGATGTCCTGCCGCCCCGCCAGTGCCGTCAGAAAAACGAATGGCAGGTCGCCAAGACTGGGTTCCTGCCGTACCCGCCGCAACAGCTCGAGACCTGACATCTGCGGCATGGTGACGTCGCATAGCACAAGATCGAAGCGACGCTCGCGCAACAGATCCAGTGCTTCCCGTCCGTTGCTGGCCTCGTCAACGGTATATCCGGCAGCGACCAACTCCTCGCAGATATCACTGCGAAGGTCTGCCTCGTCTTCGACACAGAGTATCGTGGCACTCATCAGATCGCCGCCCGCATCTCAATATTGAACCGGCCTCTCGCATCTGGATTGTGATGGGACCGCGCCACTATTTGGCACAACCGTGACAGATGGGAAAATCGAGATAATTTCGAATTCCGCCTTTTTTGCGTTGCTTGCGTCCAAGTAATCCGGGCGCCTGCATTCTCGCGAACTCCAGGCGGTTAAAATGACCACGCGTTTGGGTGGCGACGGCACTGCGGCATTCATGATCTTTGAGCCAGTCAATTGTACTGTGGAGACAAAATCATGCCAAGGACTGATCACGACCTGCCATTGGACGCCTATTGCCTGATCGGACTTGTGGTTGTCGGCCAAGATATTTTTGGCTATTTCGGCGCACTGCTGCTGGCACTGGCCTTTGTCGGGATGCTCATCGCGATGTCGGCCTTGACCGCGCTTGTTTCCTGCCTCGCGCCGGGTGGTTGGTCAGTGCCCTACCCACACAAATGGGTGGGGCCGCAGCGTTAGGATTTCGCTAACGGTAAGCCACCGAAGCCGTCAGGCCGGTGTCCGACTTCCAAACACTTGCCGCCCGCGGTCCTGCAGGGCGGCATTTTTGTGGCACCTGTGTGCGGCTCGGCGCCAGCACAAATCTGAAAAGGCCCGCCCGAACGGGTGGGGCAGCGTTCCCGGAAAGGCCGTAGAAACCGGGCATCCCAACGGAGCGATAAAATGATCAACATTCTCGACACCTGGCGCGAGAAGCGCCGCATCCGCAAGACCCACCAGGAACTCTATGGTCTCAGCGATCGGACTCTGCGTGACATCGGCCTGTCCCGCTCGGACATTCGCACAATCGGCCAGGATGGCGTGCCCCATCGGCAGGGGCGCTGAGAGCGCCTTCGACGGGTCCGCGAAGACGTTACGTCTTGGCACGCCTGCCAATCGGCGCTGACCCGTTCGACCTGCATGCGTTGCGGCCGGTCCGGAACCCCGGATCGGCCCGCCACCATTGGCCGCCAACCGCCCCGGCTCGACTCCACCACACGCCGGCTGGAAATTCTGCTGCAGCTGCGCGCGTTTGGCCGCCCGCCTGGCGCCAAGGCCCATCTCGGCAAAGCCATGGTGATCGCAGTGGGCGCAACGCTGCCAAGCCCGACTTCAATAGGCGATGATGACAACCACCGTATCGGCGTAATTGCCGGGTTGAGCGGCCTGGGCCGGTACCCGGCCATAGATGGGCAGGGCCTGCTGGGCGCCGCTGCCGGCGCCATCGACCAGGGTACCGCTCTGCTCTCCCCATGGGGTGGTTCGGTCCGCATCGGCGTAGAGGCCATAGGTGACCGCGCCGTCAGTGGACTGCATCAGCCGCTGCTCCGGATTGCTTGCCCCGCTCAGTCCGCCATCCAGTGACACCGAATAGCCTGTCCCCGGCGTGCAGGTGATGGTGAGGTCGCCGCTGGCATCGACATTTGTGTCGATGAGCCCAACCGTGCCGAAGTTGATGTCCTCGGCCTCGAGAAGGCAATTGGCCGCAACCGTTCCCCGCACCGAGAATGACCCATAGGCCTCGCTGCTGCCGGCGGCGGTGTCACAGTCGAGCGCATCACCCTCGGCATAGCTGAAGGTGGCGTCGGGGGCACTGAACAACGAGACATAATTGCCTTCTGCCGCATTGGCCTGCCCGCTGGGCACCGTGCCATAGAGATAGATAGTGGCTGAGGCCGTGGTGCCGGACACAGGCAGGACGATCGTGCGTGGCGGTCCAAGCCCGGAATTGTCGACGCTGCCCCATGGGATGCTGCGCGCCGCGTCGGTGAAGATCTGGTAAGACAGGCTATCGCTGCCAGAACCGACCTGGCGCAGTCCGGACTGGGTGCCGCCGCTGCCCGCCCCCAGATTGGCGCAGATCGTCACCTGCGTGGCGTCTGCCGACACCTGATCGCAATCAATGGCCACCTGGGCCGTGGACTGCGCTCCCATGCCAGACAGCGTATCGATCGCACCAAAGTTGAGGTCGCTGATATCGATGGTGCATGTGGCCGCCTGGGCGCCATGAGAGATCAGGAGCAGAGACAATGCGAGAAGCAGAGCACGCAGCATGGCAGGGTTCCTCATAGGGGGTGACAGACGACATCGGCGATGAGCACCTGGGCTCCTCCCTGCGCGGCATAGGCAAATTCGGCGACACATTGGCTACCGTCGGGATATTGCAGCGTGATCCGGTTGTCCGGGCCCAGCCCGTCGACCATCGCTTCGCCGTCATAGCCAACCATGAAGGCCTGGGTATCGCCGGCGCTTTGGCCGGTCGTTCCGAGCGGCAAGAAAGCGCCGGCTTCGTCGCGCAGGACGATCAATGCCGCGCCGCCTGTGGCATTGCCGACGAAGCGCACCACCACACCCGATCGATCAGCCGGCCTGATCGTCTGACGCGTGCTGGCGGTCACCCTGTCCAGCGGCAGGCTGCCCGGATCGATGGCGATGCGATTGTTCTGGTAAGATCGCAGATTTGGCAGCAGCAGCTTGCCATTGCCGCGCGTTTCCCCGGCCGGCCGGTTTTCGAACAGCACCGGCACGGCCGGGGCCCCCGCGTCGACTATGGCGAAGGCGTCATCGATCCGGTTGGCGACAAATACATCGCCCCCGGCCATGACCACCGAACCGCTGACCCGGCCGGAGGCCTGCGTGTGCTCGCCGCTGTGGCGGATCCGGGCCGCCACATCGGCAACGCTGAGCTGGGTCGAGGCCGCGCCAGACCAGGTGGCGTTCTGGCCCGTGCCATATCGCAACTGCCAGCCGATATCACCGGTCCGGTCGCCCGCCGGACGGGCAATACTGGTACTGACCGACGATCCTGCCGGGCCGGAGGTGGCCGATGCGCTGGACGAGATATCGTCCCCGATAGGCATCGATATCGTGGCGCGGAGGCCGTAATTGCCGTCGTCCAGATTGGCGAAGGCCGACGTCGAGAGAGACCCGTTAAACAGGGGACCCGTCAACGTCGCTCCCAGCAAACGCACGGGGTCGCTGTCTCTGGTGTCGGCCTGGCTGTAGCTCAGACTCATGCGGGCGCCCAGGACAGGCGCCGGGAAGGAAAGCGACAGCTGATAGACATCCTGCGGCGACGCTCCTGCCGATGCGTCGGAACCGAGAGTGTCATCGAAGGTCACCGAGGCGATGTCGGCGTAGCTGCCGAATGTCCGTTGCGCACTGGCTTGGAGATTGACGTCGCCCAGTTCAATCTGGACCGAGCCGGTCACCTGCAGGCCCAGGCCCAGATCGCTGGAACTACCCGAAGCGGCAAGCGCGCCAACGCCCCAATGACCCAGCGCAGCGACACCGCCCAGCCCCAGATTGATCAATCCGGGGCCACCTTCGGCATGGCCCTCCCCGGTGAACCCATCAAGGATGCCGTGCCGCAGGCTCGCCGAGCCCATCAAACGTTTGTCATAGTGGTCCTGGTCGGTGCCGTATCGGGTGCGCGCGAAGCCGAGCTCGGCCGAATAGTCGGAAAGCCCCGGTCTCAGCAATTGCTCGGAAACGAAGTAGTCACTCTCGGTCACCACCTCCTGGCCATGCTCGTCGCGGACGACGATCTGCACCGTTCCCGCGCCCGATACGATTGGCAGATCGGCGATTTCGAACGGGCCGGCCGGCAGATCGCCGGTAAAGCGCCGCGCGTCGTTGAGATAGACTTCCACCGCTGATGGCAGGGCTGCGCTGCCGGAAAAGGCAGGCACCGGGAAGGTCACGATATCGGGACGCAGCCCGAAAGAATTCTGAATCTGCACACCACCCAAGCGCGTTGGCCGGGTCCAGCTCAACCCGCCGGTCACCACGTCCCCGGCACGAAAGGTGCGCATCGACTCCGGATCAGAATATGACCAGGTGCTGTCAAGGCGCCGCACGTTGTTGGACTGGCTGCTTGCCGAGAATGTCTGTCCAACCAGGCCGAAAGGCCCGAAAATGCGCGCCTCGAAGGCGCCCGACAGCGCGCTCAAAGTCACGTCTGCGTCCGCCGAGTTATAGGTGGCGCCACTATAAAGCGAATAGTTCAGCAGAGCGCCGAGATCGGCCTGTGGGGGCTCGAGCGCAGCGGCGCGTTTGGCCGCCTTGCCGTTGGCGGCTACCACAAGGGGGGCGCGCTCGGCGTCATTGGCGGTGAACGAAAGCGTCTGCAGCAATTCGTCAAATTCGAACGCGACAGCGTGCAGGCTCGCCAGCTCTACACGACCATCCGGCCGCTGCGAGGCTACGGGCAGAATGCCCACATTGCGCAATTGCACCGGATCGATCGACAGCGACCCGTCGGCATCCTCATGCACTTCCGCAATGAGATGGCGCGGGATCCCGTTGACGAAGATCTCCAGATACAGATCCCGCCCGGCAGGCGCCACGGCGGCAGCGCCGCCATCCTGCGCCAATGCTGGGGAGATTGATGCTGTACCCAGCACGGTGAGCCCGGCAAGTACCAGCGCAATGCTGGCGATGCCGGGCCGTTGCTTGTTATTCAGCGAAGTAGAGCGGAATCGCGTGGCGCACCAATACGCTCACGGTTCCCGGACGCGCCTGCCCGGGGTCCGGCAACTGGTCGATCAGCAACCGGTAGCTCTCGCGTCCATTGACCGGGGTTGTCGAGGTCCGGACGACGCGAATGAGGTTCTCGGTGCCAGGGGCCAGCTGGGTCATGGGCGGGCTGGCAACGACATCTCGCGTGGGCTCCAGCACATCCTGACCGTTGCGCTGGGTCCACTTGAAGACCCGGATCTGGACCTGCACGGGTGCGGAATCGTCGTTCCATACCCGGACCACCGAAGCGCTGGTTCCGCTGGGCAGATCAAGCGATATCGGGGCGACGCGCAGGCTAGCGGCCTGGGCCACAGCTCCAAACAGGCAGAAGAAGGCGACAGTACCGACTAGGGCAAGAAAGCGCATGGGTCTTTCCTTCCTACAAGCCCGTGCCGTACCAGATGGTGGCGGTGATGGTGTCGGCATAGGCACCGGTGGCAATGTTCTGTCCGGCGGGCACGCGGCCATACACCGTGACCGTCTCGGGAGCGCCCGTCGCGCCTGCACTGTCGACAGTGTCTACGCCCTCGGTGTTACCCCAGTTCGTCGTTCTGGCTGCCTCCTGATAGAGGCCGTAAGCGGCGGTGTTGGCGGCCACGGTTGTGTGCGTCAGCAAGCGGGCCGCTACTGTGGCACCCACGCCGGCGCCGGCACCCAAGCCGATGGCATAGGGCGAGCCTGCCGTGCACTCAACCGTCAGGTCGGTCTGTGCATCAATGTCGGTATCCACGAGACCGGTCGAGCCAAATGCCAGATCCGCAGCGGAAACCGTGCATTCGGCCTCCACAGTGAGGCTGACGCCGATCGTATCGGTAGCTGTCTGTGCGACAGCAGGAAGAACCAGCAAGGAAGTTCCAGCAGCAATAAACGCTGCGGCAGAAATAATACGATTCATCTTGTGCCTCAATATAATATTAACTTTTGAAATCGTCAGCATAATCTTTGTATAGAGGTCCGCCTTACGCTCTATATAATTGAAAACCTAGAGATATATCCTAAACCGGATGATTATTATGGTGATTTGACTTTTTGAAATCACCACAATTGACCAGAACGAGTCTGTTATATTTTTAAAGGTCGCCGGGATACTTAACTGCGACTTCGCCCATGGGCGGCTTCCCTCAGCAGTGAACACGGTTGGGGGATGCGGCTATGTCGGGGCCAGTGTCGGTGACTGAACCGGCGGCGCCTGACAGCGAGCTGTCGACACAGAACGGCGAGTCCCTTGAAGTACGCGATCATTGTACCATATCGTACGGAGAGCGGTCTTTGCCCAAGCATCGATGCCGCCAAGCCCTGGCGCGTGTAACGCTGCCGGGGCACTTCTCTGGCGGGAACCCGGACGAGGCCTCCTGACCCCGTCGACAACGTGGTATGAGCGCGCTGTTCCTGGCCTGGCATCGCGGTGGCCATGGCCACCGGGATGGCAGCGTCCCGCCGCCCCCAAAACCATGCCGCCGCAACGGTGACAGCGCAATCGGCCGTTTGGCCTTCCGCCGTAGCGAGCCGCGGCCCGGTGCGGCGGTGCCGGTATATCCCGGCTGCGCGCCCATGCGGCCAGAGGTGACCACCAGCCTGTACAAAGATCGTTTCATTCAGTACATACTGAACGAAATGAATAAGACTGGAGCCTGGCGTGTCATCCGTTGAGCGGTTTGTCGAGGAAATGGGCCTGATGTCGCAGGAGCGCGGCGACACAAGGATTGCCGGGCGCATCTTCGGGCTGCTGGTGATCGAGGGGCACGAGCTCAGCCTGCAGCAGATCAGCGAACAGCTGGGCGTCAGCCGGGCCAGCGTCAGCACCAATGCGCGGCTGCTGGCAAAACGCGGCATCATCCGGCTGACCGCCCATACCGGAGACCGGCAGGACTATTACCAGCTGGTGGGGTTTCCCTATGACGACCTGCTCGCCGAAGTGGCGCAGCAGTTTACCCAGCACGCCCAGTCCATAGCCGGTTTCGTCGAGCCGATCCGCGCGGAAAAGCCGGAAGCGGCGGCGCGGATCGTCGAGCTGAGCAACTTTTATGAAAAATCTGCAGCATTCCTGCAGCGCTGGGCCGAGGCCGTGCGCGACGAGCAGACGAGCGGAAAGGACAGGACATGACCGAAGCGCACGACAAACCCGAATGGGCGCAGAGCCGACGCGAGAAGCTGAACGCGCAGCGGGTGGCCGAGGGCCTCAAGCCGAAACGGCGGATCGTGCCGTGGATCGTGCTGGGACTGGTCGTCGTGGGCATCGCCGCCTTTGTGCTGACCCGGCCGCCTGCCCCGGCGCCGGTGGCGGTGGCCGAGACCGCCATCGTGCATCAGCTGCTGGCCTCGGAAGTGAGTGAAATGGCGCCAGTGACGCTGACGCAGACCGCCAAGGTCACCGGCACGCTGGTGCCGGCGCAGCAGGCCGCCGTCGCCTCGCAGGCCTCCGGCCGCGTGCTGAGCGTGGCGGTGCGGCCGGGCGACAGCGTCGCGGTGGGCGACGTGCTGGCCGAGATCGACCGGGCCAATCTGGAGCTGCAGCTCAACCAGCAGCAGGCCACCGCCAATGCCACGCAGGCCCAGCTCGAGTCGTCGCGCCAGCAGCTCGAGCGCACCGAGGAACTGACCCGGCAGGGCCTGGCCACGCCCTCGGCGCTGGAGCAGGCGCGCTCGACGGCGGCAGCGCTGCAGGCCAATTATGCGGCGCTGCAAAGCGCCGTGCAGACCGCCGAACTGGCGCTGAGCAACGCCACCGTGCTGTCGCCGCTCGATGGCGTGGTATCCGAGCGCTCGGTGGAGCCCGGCCAGACCATCCAGGCAGGCACGGCGCTGTTCACCATCGTCAATCTGGCCGAGATGGAATTCCAGGCCGCGGCCTCGGTGACCTCGGGCGCGCTGGTCAATCCGGGCCAGGCCGTGTCCATCGCGGTCACCGGGCTGGACGGCCAAAGCTTTGATGGCACGGTGACCCGGGTCAATCCGGTGGCGGCGACCGGCACCCGCACGATACCGATCTATATCGCGCTCGAAAATGCCGATGGACGGCTGCGCGGCGGCATGTTCGCGACGGGCCAGATCACCGTGGCGCAGGCGCATGATGCCATGGCGGTGCCGGCCACGGCGCTGCGCGAGGACGCCGAGGGCAGCTTCGTGCTCAAGCTCGACAATGGCAGACTGGTGCGCCAGGCCGTGCAGCCGGGCGCGAGCTGGGACCGGGGCCGGCTGGTCGAGATTGCCGGCCTCGCGACCGGGGACATGATCGTCTCGGCACCGCTGGGCGAACTCGCCGATGGCGACGCCTATGAACTCGTGGAGGACTGAGCCATGTTCCTGACCCGCATCAGCGTCAATCATCCGGTCTTTGCCACCATGATCATGGTGGCCATCATGGTGTTCGGTGTCTATTCGTACCAGCGCCTGCCGATCGAATCGATGCCGGATGTCGACTTTCCCGTCGTCGCCGTAGTGGTGAGCTATCCCGGCGCCTCGCCCGAGGCGGTCGAGGCCGATGTGGTCCAGCCCATCGAGGACGCGGTCAATACCATTGCCGGGCTCGATACCATCCAGTCGACGGCGCAGGCCGGCCAGGCGCTGGTGCTGATGATCTTCGACCTTGAGCAGGACTCCCAGCAGATGGCGCAGGAAGTGCGCGACAAGATCGATCCGGTCGGCGCCCTGCTGCCCGACGGGGCCGGCGATCCGCGCGTGCTGCGCTTTGATCCCGGCGCCCTGCCGATCCTGTCGCTCGCCGTCAGCTCGAGCACGCTGTCAGACCGTGACCTGACGGCGCTGACCGAAGACATCATCGTCACGCGCATTTCCAATATCAGTGGCGTGGGCAGCGCCACGGTGGTGGGCGGGGTGCCGCGCCAGCTCAATATCCAGATCGATCCCGATCGCCTGACTGCCTTCAATGTCAGCCCCAGCGCGGTTACCCAGGCGCTGCGGGCGGCCAACCAGGACCTGGCCGCCGGCGCCATCACCCAGGACAGCACCGTGCAGTCGATCCAGGTGCTGGGCCGGCTGCAGGACCAGGACGATTTCTACGACATCATCGTGGGCAACCAGAGCGGCCAGCCGGTGACGCTGCGCGACGTGGCGACCATCGAGGACGGCACCGGCGAGGCGGCGAGCCTGGCCATTCTGAATGGCCAACGGGCGCTGGCGGTCGATATCCTCAAGACCCAGGGCGCCAATACGGTGGGCGTGGCCAAGGCCATCCGCGAGACCATTGACGACCTGGTGGCCAATGAGCTGCCCGAGGGGGCGGTGTCCATCCAGGTGGTGGTCGACAATGCCCAGCCGGTGGAAGACAGTTTCCACGCGGTGCAGAACATGATGATCGAGGGCGCGCTGCTGGCCGTCGTCATCGTCTTCCTGTTCCTCAATTCCTGGCGCTCGACGGTGATCACCGGGCTGACGCTGCCCATCTCGATCATCGGCACCATGGTGGCGCTCAACTTCCTCGGCTTTACCCTCAACATGATGACGCTGCTGGCGCTGTCGCTGGCGGTGGGCATCCTGATCGACGATGCCATCGTGGTGCGCGAAAACATCACGCGCCACCTGCATATGGGCAAGAGCCACCGGCAGGCGGCGTTCGACGGCACCAATGAGATCGGCCTCGCCGTGATGGCGACGACGCTCTCCATCGTTGCGGTGTTCCTGCCCGTCGCCTTCATGGACGGCATTATGGGGCGGTTCTTCCTGCAGTTCGGGGTGACCGTTTCGGTGGCCGTGCTGATCTCGCTGTTCGTGGCCTTCACGCTCGATCCGATGCTGTCCAGCGTGTGGTACGATCCGGCCTCCAGCCCGCATGCCAAGCGCGGCCCGATCGGCCGGGCGGTGCAGCAGTTCGACCGATTGTTCGAGTGGATTACGGGCGGCTATCGCCACCTGATCCGCTGGGGCCTCAAATTCCGCAAGACGGTGCTGCTGGTCGCGCTGCTGTCGCTGGTGGGCGCCTTGGCGCTGTTCCCGCGGGTGGGCGTCGAGTTCATTCCGGCAACCGACAATGGCAATTTCACCGTCTCGGTGGAAACGCCGGCGGGATCGAGCCAGGACTATACCGCGGCCAAGCTGCGGCAGGCCGAACGGCTGATCCGGGCGATGCCGGTGGTCGAGACCACCTATTCCACGGTGGCGGGCGGCCTTGCCGCATCGGGCGCCAATTCGGGCTCGATGACGGTGACGCTGGTAGACAAGGCGGAGCGCGACATCACGCCCGTCGACCTCATGCCGCAAATCCGGCGGCTGCTCGACGCGGTGCCCGGGGCCAAGTTCCAGGTGTCGGCGGCCTCGGGCCTGGGCCAGACCAGCGCCCCGGTCTCGATCACCATCTATGGCGACAGCTTCAGCGCGCTGGAGCGGCTGGCCGACCAGCTCACCGCCGAAATGGCGGGGATCGAGGGGCTGATCAATATCACCTCGAGCCTGGACGAGGCGCAGCCGGTGGTGGGCGTCAATGTCAACCGCGACCTGGCCAATGCGCTGGGCATTTCGCTGGCCCAGGTCGCCGACACGCTGTCGCCGCTGGTCAGTGGCGAGGACGTGGCCGACTGGACCGCGCCCAATGGGCAGATCTATTCGGTGGTCGTCCGACTGCCCGAAAACCTGCGCAACGATATCGACGCCATCGGCAATCTGCCGATCGCCCAGTCGGGCACCAGTGGTTCGACAGGCATGGTGACGCTGTCGCAGGTGGCCGACATTGTCGAAAGCACCGGGCCGGCGACGATCAACCGGCAGGACCTGCAGCGCGGGGTGACGGTGGAAGCCTATCTCGAAGGCGTCGAACTGGGCACGGTGACGCCGCAATTGCAGGCGGCGGTCGCCGAACTCAGCTTTCCCGTGGGCTATCGCAGCTCGTTTGGCGGCGAGGTCGAGCAGATCGCCGAGACCATGGGCGCCATCGGCTCGGCGCTGCTGCTGGCGGTGATCTTCATCTACCTGGTGCTGGCCAGCCAGTTCGGCAGCTTCCTGCAGCCGATCGCCATCATGGGCTCGCTGCCTCTGGCGCTGATCGGGGTGATGGTGGGGCTGCTGATCGGCGGCTCGACGCTCAACATGTTCTCGGCCATCGGCTTCATCATGCTGATGGGTCTCGTGGTCAAGAACGCCATCCTGCTGGTCGACAATGCCAACCAGCATGTGCGCGGCGGGATGAACCTCTATGAAGCGCTGGTGGAGGCGGGCACGACGCGGTTCAGACCCATCATCATGACCACGCTGGCGATGATCTTTGGCATGCTGCCGCTGGCGCTGAACCTGCATGCCGGCAGCGGGCAGAACGCCCCCATGGCGCATGCGGTGATTGGCGGGCTGATCAGCTCGACGGCGCTGACGCTGCTGGTGGTGCCGGTGCTGCTGACCTACATCGACAGCTTCAGCGCCTTTACCCGGCGGTTCCTGCCCAAGGCGCCGAACGACACCGGTCACGTCGCGGCAGAATGAGCCTGACCATCGCCAGACCAGACTGCAGCAGCGCACAAGGCAAAGCCGGCGCCCCCAGGGGACGCCGGCTTTATGGCTGGATCGAGCCCCTGTCGGGGCCCGATCGCCAGGCTTGAAGCGTTAGATCCAGTAGGGGGCGACGCCGTAATAGTCGTAGACGCGACGGCCGTTTTCCGGCGTCCAGAAGTCGTCGTCATTGTCGTATTTGGGCGCGCCTTCGAGCTGATCCTTGGTCACGTCGACCTGGTAGCCGCCGAGATCCTCGACATAGTTCAGCTTGGACCAGGGCAGCGGGTAATGGTCGTGGCCCATGCCCAGGAAACCGCCGAAGCTGAGTACGGCATAGGAGACCTGGCCGCTGCGCTTTTCCACGAGCAGGCGCTCGATCGAGCCGATATGCTCGCCATTGGGATCGTAGACCTTGGTGCCTTCGACCTTGTCGGACGCGATCAGGTCGTGGGTTTCCTTGACGTCTGCATTTGCGGTGCGAATGTCATTGTAAGCCATTTCACGAGCTCCTCTTGGTTGCGTGTGAAGGGCTAACGTGACCCGGCGGGACACAGTTCCATCCAAGTAAATGTGATCGGAAACGGACCGGCCTGCGGGAACCAAGGGGCCCGGCAGTGGCGCGGCAGGGGCTGCGCGGAACTGCACGGTCCCGGGGGCGTTCTCGTAGTGCGGAAGTCGCCATCCTGCGGCGACACGCGAAAACAGTGTCGCAGGTGACACGAAGTCAAGGGAGATAACGGATGGCAACTGAACCCAAGGAGCCGGGCCCCAAGGTCGCCAATGTCGATTTTCTGATCGACGAGAATGGCTCGCGCCTGGACGTACCCGACGATTCCCCGCTCAAGGTGGCGGGCGAGCATGACGAGACGGTGGGTTCCACCGGCCCGACCAATTGGTGGCTCTATGGCATTGGCGCGCTGGCCGTGGTTATCGCCATCATTCTGCTGATGCAGGTATTTTCCGGCGCGCCGGGCACCGATGTGCAGCCGGGCTCGCCAGTGTCGGAAAGCGTCGTCGCCCCGGCGACCGACCCAGCCGTGCCGGTCCAGCAGCCAGTCGTTCCGGCGCAGTAGTCCAAATGCCCCTGTAGAAAAGGCGCGCCCTGCGGGACGCGCCTTTTGTGTGTCCGGAGACGGTGCGATCAGCCGTTGATCGGGGCGATCTGGATTTCGACGCGACGGTTCTGGGCGCGGCCCTGCTCGGTCGCGTTGGACGCGATCGGGCTCGTCTCGCCCTTGCCTTCGATATAGAAGCGGCGCTGGTCGATGCCCTGATTGGCAAGGGCGGTGGCGACGGAAACGGCGCGGCGCTGGCTGAGGCCGAGATTGTAGGCGTCGTCGCCCTGGCTGTCGGTGTGGCCATAGACGTCGATGATCGACTTGTCGAACTTCTTGAGCACCAGCGCGACCGAGACCAGGGTCGAGTTGAACTGGGGCTGCACCATGGATTCATCGGTGGCGAAGGTGATGTTGGACGGCATGTTGAGGATGATGTTCTGGCCGACACGGGTGACCGAGACGCCGGTGCCCTGCAGCTGCGCGCGCAGCTCGGCTTCCTGCTGGTCCATATAGGAGCCGATGCCGGCGCCGGTCAGGCCGCCAACGCCAGCGCCGATCAGCGCTCCAACGCGCGGGTCGCCACCCGTGGCAACGCCGACGAGCGCGCCGGCCAGGGCACCGCCGCCGGCACCGATCAGCGCGCCGCCGCTGGTGTTGGAAAGCTGGGACTCGCCGGTATACGGGTTGGTGGTGGTGCAGGCGCTCAGCGCCAGCGTCGCGACCAGCGCGACCAAGATCTTCGACTTCATAGACTATCCCCCTGAAGGATTCGGTTGGTGGCCTGTAGGTGCCTCCTCAATACGGCAGGATGGTGATGAACGAAAGAGGCTGAACAGTAGATGAATGGTTCAGGCGCTGGCCCAGCCGCCATCAACCAGGAACTGCTGGCCCGAAATCATGGCGCTGTCATCGGCCGCCAGGAACAGGGCCATGCGCGCCACGTCATCGGGATAGACATGGCCGGCCAGCGCCTGGCTGACCTCGATGCTCCTGAGGGCAGCGTCATCGAGCCAGAGCTTGAGCTGGCGCTCGGTGATGACCGCGCCGGGCACCAGCGAATTGACGCGAATGCCGGAGCGGCCCAGTTCACGCGCCATGGCGCGGCTGAGGCCATGGGTGGCGGCCTTGGCCGTCTCGTAGATGGGTAGCGAGGGTGACATGATCATCCAGCTGATCGAGCCGGTATTGATGATGCTGCCCCTGCCGGCGCGGATCATGCCGGGGGCGACGGCCTGAATGGCGAAGAAGGCGTGCTTGAGGTTGACCGCCATGCGGGCGTCCCAATCGGCCGGGGTGACCTCGGTCCAGTCATGGCGCTGATCGTGGGCGGCATTGTTGACCAGCACCAGGGCATCGCCATGCGCAGCCGCCAGATCGGCAATGGCGGCCTGATAGGCGGGGGTATCGGTGATGTCACAGGCGATGAAGCGCACTGTCTGGCCAAGGGTGTTCAGCTCTGCCGCCAGGGCCTTGCCGTCCTCGGCGGCGATATCGACAAAGCCGACGCTGGCGCCCTGGGCGGCGAAATTGCGCACCAGGGCCGCGCCGATGCCGGTGGCGCCGCCGGAAATGACGACAGGCCTGCCGGCAAGGCTGGGATAGGTGGCAAAGACGGGCATGGGCGATCTCCTCGGGCTGGACAGGGCTTAGCGCGGTGGCGGCCTGGCGGGCAAGCGGGGCCGGGCGAGGCCGCCGGCTGTCATGACCTTGTCACCGTGCTGTCATGGCACCGACAGGGCTGAAGGCTAGGCGCTGCGCAGCATATCTATCGGAGATCTTCATGTCGCTCGATGCGGTCAAACCTGCCCAACCCATGCCACTGCGCGGCCCCAGCCAGCTTGAACGCGCGGCGCTGCTGGCGCTGGAGCGGAATGAGACCAATCATGCCGCGGCCCTTGCCGGCCTGGACTGCCTGCAGCGGGCTGAAGCCCCGGCCAGCGCCTTGGGCGAACCGCTGGGCTTCCCGCTCACCATTGCCACCTGGAACCTGGAACGGTGCTATGCGGTGGAAGCTTCCGCGGCGCTGCTGGCCCGCGAGCGCGCCGATATCGCCCTGCTCTCGGAGGTCGACAATGGCATGGCGCGCACGGGACAGCGCCACACGGCGGCCGATATCGCCGGGTTGCTGGGCATGGGGCATGCGTTTGGCGTGGAGTTCCTCGAACTGGAACTGGGTGACGCCATGGAGCTGCAGTTCTGCACCGATGACGTCAACCTGCATGGTTTCCATGGCAATGCGCTGCTGGCCCGCGCCGGCCTGCAGGCGCCGGTAATGATCCGGCTCGAGGAGCATGGGCACTGGTTCAGGCCAGAAAGCCCGGCGCATCGGATCGGCACGCGATGCGCCATTGCTGCCGTGGTAATGACCACCGCCGGTCCGCTCTACCTGGTCTCGGTGCATCTGGAAAGCGCGGCCCAGGCCGATTATCGAGAACAACAGATGGCCGGTCTGATTGCAGCCATCGAGCAGTTGGCGGGCACCATGCCGGTGGTGATCGGGGGCGACCTGAACACCGGCGTCGGCCATGCCGGCGATTTCGAGCAGGAGACGTTGTTCGCGCTCGCCACGCGACACGGATTTGAACGCCATGGCGGTCCGCTCGCGCAAATGACGACGCGGACCAGCCGCATCAGCCGTGGCCCCAAGAGCGGCTACAAGCTGGACTGGTTCCTCACGCGCGGCGTGGTCGTCGAGCAAAGCAGGATCGTGCCCGCGGTGGCGCCGGATGGCGAGGTGCTGTCGGACCACGATATGGTGATCGTCAACATTGCAGGACTTGCCGGTCACTAGCCCGGCATGGCGGCCGGCTGGCCGCCGCTCCCCCGATTTCAGGCGGCGCCAATTACTTGGCGGGAGTGGCGCGGTCATGGCTGCGCCGGCAGCGGGCGCGTTTGACGCATTGTGGGAACAGGTCGCCCAGATTAGAATGAGTCTCAAGTTGCGCTGCTTTGATTTGGCGCTTAGGGGTCGGGCAGGTGGTCGCGCGGCATCTTGACTTATGTCAATGCGCCGCCGGCGGCGTTAAGCCAAGACTGGCGTCGAATTCGGGCCCCGATCGGTCCGCAGCAGACAAAGGACGTTTCGATGGACTATCGCAGCATATTCGAAGATGCGGTTGATACGCTGCGGACGGAGAAGCGCTATCGGGTGTTTGCCGATCTCGAACGGGTGGCGGGGCAGTTTCCCCGGGCCATCTATCGCGACGATGCCGACAATGAGCGCGACATCACCATCTGGTGCTCCAATGACTATCTGGGCATGGGCCAGCACCCCAAGGTGATCAAGGCCATGCAGGACACCGCCGGCAAGCTGGGCGTCGGCTCGGGCGGCACCCGCAATATTTCCGGCACCAACCGGCCGCTGGTCGAACTCGAGCGTTCGCTCGCCGATCTGCACCGCAAGGAAGCCGCCCTGGTCTTCACCTCCGGCTTTGTGTCCAACGAGGCCGGCATTTCCACCATTGCGCGGCTGCTGCCGGACTGCATCATCTATTCGGACCAGCTCAACCACGCCTCGATGATCCAGGGCGTGCGCCAGTCGGGCATGCAGAAGGTGATCTTCCGGCACAATGACGTGGCCCATCTGCGCGAGCTGCTGAGCCAGGTGGACCGGAAGCGGCCCAAGCTGATCTGCTTTGAATCGATCTATTCGATGGATGGCGATATCGCCCCGATCAAGGCGATCTGCGACCTGGCCGCCGAATTCGGCGCGCTGACCTATATCGACGAAGTCCATGCCGTGGGCATGTATGGCCCGCGCGGCGGCGGCATTGCCGAGCGCGACGGGCTGATGGACCGGATCGACGTGATCGAGGGCACCCTGGCCAAGGGCTTTGGCACGATGGGCGGCTATATCGCGGCCAACAAGGCGATCATCGACGCGGTGCGCTCCTATGCGCCCGAATTCATCTTCACCACCGCCCTGCCCCCGGCGCTGTGTGCCTCGGCCCGCGCCTCGATCGAGCATCTCAAGACCAGCGGCCATGAGCGCATGATGCAGCAGCGCCAGGCCCGCCTGACCAAGGCGATCCTGGCCGATGCCGGCCTGCCGGTGATGGAGACCGAGACCCATATCGTGCCGCTGATGGTGGGCGATGCGCGCCAGTGCAAGGCGGCCAGCGACATGCTGCTGGAAAAGCACAATATCTACATCCAGCCGATCAACTACCCGACCGTGCCCAAGGGCACCGAGCGGCTGCGTATCACCCCGACGCCGCTGCATACCGACGAGATGGTGTTCGAGTTGCGCCATGCGCTGGTCAGCGTCTGGGCGAGCCTGGAACTGCCGCGCGAACGCGCCGACGCCCAGATCACCGCCAGCAAGCTGACCTCGGGTGACCTGACCCTGCCGACAGTGGGCGGCTAGGTTTTCGACCTTGCATGCCCCCTGGGGGGGGCACCGATTTCCGTGCGGCGGTAGCCGTCCTTTCGACGCAGCAGCCCGCGTGCAATGGGGCGCCTGCCGCCCGGCAGCGTCCTGCCGGCAGGGCTTGAGCCAGATCAATGCACCGCGCCCGGAGCGGTCCTAGCCTGTGCTCATCCACAGCAGGAGCATGGTCATGACCGAAGAACCCAGAAACCGCCGCTTTACCGAAGACCTCGACATTGCCGGCCATCAGCTGATCGAGACGGTGCGTCGCCTGATTGCCGAGGGCAATGTCAGCCGGTTGCGCATCCGCGCCGAAGACGGCTCGGTATTTCTCGAAATTCCGTTGACCGCTGGCGCCGTGGCCGGTGGCGTCATCGTGCTGACGGCCCCCTGGCTGGCCGCGATCGGCGCCATTGCCGGCCTGGCCACCAAGGTCAGGATCGAGATCGTGCGCGACAGTGACAGCTCAGACAGCGGTGCCGAACCGCCGGTGTGATCGAACCCGCCTCCCCGCGCCAGCGGGGGCGCGGCGGTCAGCCCGTCAGCACGATCCGCATGAGATCGGCGGTGTTGCGGGCGCCGAGTTTTTCCATGACCCGGGCCCGATGCACCTCGATGGTGCGCGGCGAAATGCCCAGCAGGCGGCCAGCTTCCTTGTTGGACTGGCCATTGCTGATCAGCTGCAGCACCTCGCGCTCGCGCGGGGTGAGCTGGGTAAAGCCGCGCACCTCGATCATCCGCCGGCCGCCCTGCATGGCGTTGACATGCACGTCGCGCCGCAGGGCATCGCGAATATCGGCGAGGAAGTGCTCGGTATCGATGGGCTTGCTGACCACGTCGGCAGCGCCGATCTTCATGGCGGTGACCGCTGCGTCGAGCTGGGGGTAGTCGGCCAGCATGAAGACCGGCGTGCCGGTTCCCATGGCCTTGATGCGGCGCAGCAGGCCGAGGCCGCTTTCCTCGCCCAGCCGCAGATTGAGCACCACGATGTCGGGGAGGCGGCGTTCCAGCCCCACCAGGAACTGGGCGGCATCGATGGAGAAGGTGGTCTGAAAGCCCTCGAGGCGAAATAGCACGCTGAGCGCCTCGCAGGTGGCTGGGTCGGAATCGATGATATGGACCAGCCGGTCGCGATTCAAAGCCGAACGGTAATAAAGGTCTTCGCTCATATTGCCCTGCCCTGGCATATTTCGCTGCGAAATGGTCACCAAGCCGACGATATTCTCAAAGCGGTAGTTTGCACTAAGGGTTCCCGCTCGCCGATACGGAGACTGCGTAAGTAGTACTACCAGTTATGGGTATATTTACCTAGCACCCACCTGTCAACTGACTTTAATCCTAACTTCTCGTCGGAAAAGGCCAGCCCGCAGGCTGGCCTCCCGTTTCAGCGCGCGCGCAGGGCGTCGCGGATTTCGGTCAACAGCACTTCCTCGCGGCTGGGCGCGGGTGTCTCGGTGACGGGTTCCTTGGCCGCCTCGCGCTTGAGCGAGTTGATGCCCTTGACCACCATGAACAGGACGAAGGCTATGATGGTGAACTTGACCACCGCGTTGATGAACAGACCGACATTGAGCGTGGCAATGCCGGCCTCCTGGGCTGCCAGCAAGGAGGGTATCGGCAGATTGTCCGGATTGGACAGCACGACAAAGAGGTTGGAAAAATCGATCCCGCCGATCAGCAGGCCGATCAGGGGCATGAAGATATCATCGACCACCGAGGAGACGATGGCGCCAAAGGCGGCGCCGATGATCACGCCGATCGCCAGATCGATCATGTTGCCCTTGATGGCGAAGTCGCGGAATTCCTTGAACATGGATAGCCCTCACATTGTCTGCCCGCCTCTTCCCAAGGCGTCACCGCACTGCCGCGGAAGTTAAACTTTGATGATCATCGGCGGAAAAAGCAATGGGCACGGAGTCGACCTTGCGCGGCCCGCCGGCGAGGCCGATAGTCGGACTTCACCAGCAACGCGGTCCCGACCCCTCCATGGCGCCATCCAAGAGCGACGCAGAAGCCGGCCTGCGGCAGGCCATCGACCATGTGCCGCAGGGCATTGCCGTGTTCGATTCGCGGTTGCGGCTGGTCACCTCGAATGCGCGCTACAACACCCTGCTGGAACTGCCGACGGCCCTGCAAAAGCTGGGCACACCGCTGTTCGATATCGCCCTGTTCCTGGCGGACCGGGGTGACCTGGGCGAAGGCGACGCGGCGCGGCTGGCAATCGAGCGGATCAATCTGCTGACCTCCTCGCCGGTGACAGTGACCCAGCGGGGCGGCAATGGCGGCCAGACGCTGGAGTTCTATTCGAGCCGCCTGCCCGATGGCGGGCTGGTGATCGCCTTTGCCGACGTCTCGGCGCGGGTGCAGGCGGAACGGGCGCTCGAACAGGTCAACCTGTCGCTGGAGGGACGGGTGGCCGAGCGCACGGCGGCGCTGACACGGGTCAATGCCGAACTGGAAAGCGCCCGCGCCAAGGCCGACGCCGCCAATCACGACAAGACGCGGTTCCTGGCCGCGGCCAGTCACGACCTGCTGCAGCCGCTCAACGCGGCGCGGCTCTATACCTCGACGCTGATCGAGCGGGCCAAATCGACCGGCCTGGCCGACCTGGCCAATTCCATCGAAGCCTCGCTGACGGCGGTGGAAGACATCATGTCGGCCCTGCTCGACATTTCCCGCATCGACAGCGGCGCGCTCAAACCCGCGCCGGCGCCGGTGGCGGCGCGCGACCTGCTCAAGCGCATCGAGGTCGAGTTCGGGCCGATGGCGCGCGAGCGCAATATCACGCTGCGCATCGTGCCGAGCACGTCCTCGGTGCTGGTGGACCGCTCGCTGGTGGGCCGCATCGTGCAGAACCTGGTCTCGAACGCCATCAAATACACCAATCGCGGCGGCAAGGTGCTGGTCGGGCTGCGGCGGCGCGGCAACCGCATGCGGCTCGACGTGATCGATACCGGCATCGGCTTCAACAAGGACCAGCACCGGCTGCTGTTTGCCGAGTTTTCCCGGCTGGAGCGCGGGGCCCGCATGGCGCAGGGCCTGGGGCTGGGCCTCTCCATCGTGCAACGCCTGGTGGCGGCGCTCGGGCTGACGCTGGAGCTCGACAGCGTCGAGGGCCGCGGCTCGCGCTTCTCGCTGTTCCTGCCGCTGACGCGCACCATCCGGCCCAGCGCGGAGCCGGAGCCCTCGCCCGCCGAGCTGCATTTCGGCACGCGGGGCCTCAAGATCCTGTGCGTGGACAATGAGCGGGCCATCATCGAGGCCATGGAGGGGCTGCTGACCCATTGGGGCTGTGACGTGCGCAGCGCGCTGTCGCTCAAGCAGATCGACAAGGAACAGCTGCTTGAGGGCTGGTATCCCGACCTGGTGCTGATGGATTACCATCTCGACCAGACCTCGGGGCTCGATGCCATTGAATGGCTGCGCCACAATCTGGGCGGACACCTGCCCGCCGCGCTGGTCACGGCGGATCGCAGCCCGGCGGTCCGCGCTTTGGCCGAGGAGCGCGGCATTGCGGTGGTGACCAAGCCGGTCAAGCCGGCGGCCCTGCGCGCCGCCATCAGTGGCCTAGCCAACCAGGCGCGCAGCCCGAGCCCGCGGATCAGCTAGGTGGGATCGCTGAACAGGCCCGCCCGGCGACGCTCCAGTGCCCACCAGTAGATGACGCCGCGGGCCAGAAACCAGACATGCAGGGCCAGCCAGAGCCCCCAATTGCCCCAGAGCGGCTGCAGCAGCAGCGCGGCGGCGAGGAAGACCACCAGGGAAATCACCATGCCATTGCGCATGGTGGTGTTGAGGGTGGCGCCGATCAGGATGCCGTCATAGACGAAGGCCGGCATGAAGGTGAGGGCGCAGAGCGCGGCAATGGGCAGGTAGCCGATGGCCTGCGCCCGGACCTCCGCATTGGTGGTCATCAAACCGATCAAGGCGGACCCGCCCAGATACCAGGCCAGCCCCAGACCGCCGGCAATGGCCAGGCCCCAGAGAAAGCTCAGGCCATAGGCGCGGTCAAAGGCGGGTCGCCAATTGGCGCCGACGGCCTTACCGGTGAGCTGTTCGGCGGCCTGGGCGATGCCGTCGAGGAAAAAGCCCACCACCATGAGCAGATTGAGCAGGATGGCATTGGCCGAGAGCGCCACCTCGCCCATGCGCGAGCCCTGGGCCGCAAACCAGGCATAGGCGCCCATCAGCGCCATGGAGCGGATCATCAGGTCGCGGCTGAGGCCGAACATGCGCCTGAGCGCGGTGGCATCGAGCAGTTCGCCCGGCGCGATGTGACGCAGGATGGCGCCGAGCCCGCCATAGTGGCGCAGCAGCAGAGCCAGGCCGACCATGGAGGCCACGATCTGGCCCAGCACGGTGCCCGCCGCGGCGCCGGCGACGCCCCAGCCCAGCAGGTAGACGAAGGCAATGCTGGCGGCGATGTTGATGCCGTGCAGCAGAAATTGCAGCGCCATGCCGGTGGTGGCCGCGGCCCGGCCATAGAACCAGCCGAGCAGGGCATAGTTGAGCAGCGAAAAGGGTGCCGACCAGATGCGGACGGCAAAATAGTCGGCCAGCGCGGCGCCGGTGCCCGGGCTCGGCGCCAGCAGGCCGGCGGCCAGCCAGAGGATGGATCCACCCAGCGCGATCATGACCAGCCCGATGCCAATGCCGAGCAGGATGGCCCGGCTGACATGGAGCAGGCCATCGCGGGGGTCGCGCGCACCAACGGCCTGGGCGGTGAGGCCCGCCGTGCCGATGCGCAGGAAATAGGCCAGCGAGAAGATGACGTCGAAGACCAGCGCCCCGAGCACGAGCCCCCCGAGCAGGCCAGCATCGCCGAGCCGGCCGATCACGGTGATATCGACAATGCCCACCAGCGGCTCGGTGATGAAGGCGACCGAAGCGGGCAGCGCGATCTTCCAGACATCGGCGTGGCGCACGTCGAAAGGATATTGGGGACGCGCGCCGGTGGTCATGAGAGTGCTCGCAGAATCAGTGCTCGGTGAGCAGGCAGATCACCACATCGGCCCGGTCCTGCGACAGGGAAACCAGATCATAATTGGGCAGATCCGTGCGGGCGATATGGGCGCGGTTGCGTTCCTCGCCGAACAGCCCTGCCTCGGCATGGCGCTTGAGCAGGCGGGCCGCAACCAGATCGCGCGGCACATCGATGAAGACGGCATAATCGAGCAGCGGCCTGACCCCGGCAAAGGGGCCTTCGGTCAGCAGCAGATAATTGCCCTCGACAATCAGCACCCGCACATCGGGACCGACGGTGAAGGCATCCTCCACGACGTCCTCGATCTGGCGGGAATAGCCCGGGCCGCTGACGGCGGCGCTGGCGGATTTGAGATGGTGCAGGAAGCTGACAAAGGCGGCCCCCTCAAAGGTATGAGGAGCGCCCTTGAAATCGACCTGCCCCATGGCCTCGAGCTTGGCGTGCCGCATGTGGAAGCCGTCCATGGGCACCAGCTGGGCGCTGCCCGGCTTGGTGGCATTGAGCATGGTGACGATCTCGGCCGCCAGAGTGGACTTGCCGGTGCCCGGGCCGCCGGCAATGCCGATGGCGATGCGGGCATGGGCCTGGCTCTCCATTTCCAGGATATGCGGCACGAGGCGCTGCAGCGCCTGCTGCGGCGTGAGGTTGAGACGGGTCGGCATCACGACCTCCGGGTCAGGCGGATCAGCAGCCAGATGGGCACGACCAGCACCGCGCCGGTGATCACATAGGCGCCCAGATCGCGGAACACGCCGAAACCATCGCGCACGGCATCGTGAAACAGCTCGATGGCGCCGTCGATGACGTCCTGTGGCCGGACGCCGAACACCGACATCAGGAAGCCCACGAGCAGGGACACCAGCACCAGCCGGAGAATGACACCTGCGGGGCTGCCGCCGAAGAACCGTTCGACGGCACCGCGGCGCCTTGGCTCGGTGGGATAGGGATCGCTCATCGGTGTTCCTCCGCCCGCTGTCGGGATGCTGGGTGATCATATAGGGTGTTTTCTGATTTGCAGAAGACTTGAACGCTTCTGCCGGAGCTTAGATTTGGCTGAACTGCCTCCCGTCATTACCGCGTGGTTCGCCGCCAAGGGCTGGGCGCCGCGGCAGCACCAGCTCGATGTGCTGGAGAGCTGGAATGCCGGCGCCTCGGCGCTGCTGATTGCCCCGACCGGGGCCGGCAAGACGCTGGCCGGCTTCCTGCCGACGCTGGCCGACCTGGTCGCCGGCGACCATCAAGGCCTGCACACGCTCTACATCTCCCCGCTCAAGGCGCTGGCGGTGGACGTGCAGCGCAACCTGACCGGCCCGATCCTCGAAATGGACCTCAAGATCACGGCGGAAACCCGCACCGGGGATACGCCGGCGAGCAAGCGGGCCCGGCAGCGCGCCAAGCCGCCGCATATCCTGCTGACCACGCCCGAGCAGCTGGCGCTGCTGATCAGCCATCCGCATGCCGAGCTGTTCTTCGGTTCGCTCCGGCGCATCGTGCTCGACGAGCTGCATGCTTTGGTGACCTCCAAGCGCGGGGAGCTGCTGTCGCTGGCGCTGGCGCGCATTGCGAGCCTCGCGCCTGACCTGCAAATCACCGCGCTCAGCGCCACGGTGGCGCGGCCGGACCTGCTGCGCGACTGGATCGCCCAACCGGTGCCTGGGCGCGTGACGCAACTGCTGGAAACCACGGGCGGTGCGGCGCCGGTGCTGGAAATCCTGGCCACCCAGGAACGCCTGCCCTGGGCCGGGCACTCGGCCAATTACGCGCATCGCGACCTCTACGAGACCATCAAGCAGCACAGAACGACGCTGCTCTTCGTCAATACGCGCAGCCAGGCCGAGCTGCTGTTCCAGGGCCTGTGGGCGATCAATGACGACATGCTGCCCATCGCGCTGCACCATGGATCGCTGTCGGTGGAGCAGCGGCGCAAGGTGGAAAGCGCCATGGTGGCGGGGACGCTCAAGGCGGTGGTCTGTACCTCGACGCTCGACCTGGGCATTGACTGGGGCGATGTGGACCTGGTGGTGCAGGTGGGCGCGCCCAAGGGCAGTTCGCGCATGCTGCAGCGCATCGGCCGGGCCAATCACCGGCTCGACGAGGCCTCCAAGGCGCTGCTGGTGCCGTCCAACCGGTTCGAGGTGCTCGAATGCGAGGCGGCGCTGGAAGCAGTGGCCGAGCGGCACCAGGACAGCGAGGATCCGGTCAATGGCGGCTATGACGTGCTGGCGCAGCACATCATGGGCATGGCCTGCGCCGCGCCCTTTGCCGCCGATGCGCTTTATGACGAGGTGCGGCTGGCCTGGCCCTATCGCAACCTGCCGCGCGGCCAGTTCGACCGGGTGCTCGATTTCGTCGCCACCGGCGGCTATGCGCTCAAAGCCTATGAGCGCTATGCGCGGCTCAAGCTGACGCCGGAGGGCACCTGGCGGGTGGCCAATCCGCAGGTGGCCCAGCAATACCGGCTCAATATCGGCACCATTATCGAGGAGCCCATGGTCAAGGTGCGGCTGGTGCGCGCGCGCGGGCTCAAGAAGGGCCAGTCGCAAAGCCCGATCGGCGCCGGCGGGCGGGTGCTGGGCGAGATGGAGGAGTATTTCTTCGGCACGCTGCTGCTGGGCGACACCTTCATGTTCGGCGGCGAAATCGTCGCCTTCGAAGGCATGCGCGACAACGAGGCCTTTGTCAGCCGGGCGCAGGCCACCAATCCCAAGATCCCGAGCTATATGGGCGGCAAGTTTCCGCTCTCGACCTATCTGGCCGAGCGGGTGCGGCGGATCATGGATACGCCGGACGACTGGCACAAACTGCCCGACCAGGTCAGCGACTGGCTCAGGCTGCAGCGCGATGTATCGGTGCTGCCGCGGCGCGATAGCCTCTTGGTCGAAACCTTCCCGCGCGGCGCGCAGAACTATCTGGTCTGCTACCCCTTCGAAGGACGGCTGGCGCACCAGACGCTGGGCATGCTGTTGACGCGGCGGCTGGAACGGGAACGGGCCCGACCGCTGGGCTTTGTTGCCAGCGAATATGCCCTGGCGATCTGGGGGCTGGGCGACCTTTCGGGCCTGATCCGTACCGGCAGGCTGTCGCTGGACGAGCTGTTTTCCGAGGACATGCTGGGCGACGACCTCGAGGCGTGGCTGGATGAATCCGCCCTGATGAAGCGCACCTTCCGCAATTGCGCGATCATTGCCGGGCTGATCGAGCGACGCCATCCCGGCCGCGAAAAGAGCGGGCGGCAGATCACCATGAGCTCCGACCTGATCTATGATGTGCTCTACCAGCACGAGCCGGACCACATCCTGATCCAGGCGACAAGGCGCGACGCGGCCCGCGGCCTGCTCGATATCGAGCGGCTGGGCGACATGCTGGCGCGCATCAGCGGCCATATCGTGCACAAGCCACTGAACCGGATCTCGCCGCTGGCCGTACCGGTCATGCTCGATATCGGCAAAGAGCCGATTTTCGGGGAGGGCCGCGAATCGGCTATGGCTGATGCGGCAGATGAACTGATGAAAGAGGCGCTTGGACAGAGTTGAGTCAGGTCCAATTGCAGGCCGAGATCACGGAGACACCGATCTTGCGCTTTGCCGGCCATAATTTTGAGCCCCTGCCCTCCGGCGCGCTCTACTGGCACGCCCGGCAGACGCTGCTGGTGGCCGACCTGCACCTCGACAAGATGGGCAGCTTCGCCCGGCGCGGCCAGATGCTGCCGCCCTATGATACGGGGCTGACGCTGAGCCGGCTCGAGGGCGACCTGCGCCGCACCGGCGCCGTGCGGCTGGTGGCGCTTGGCGACAGTTTCCACCGCGCCGATGCCGGCGCGCATCTGAGCGCGGCCGACCGAGTTCGCCTCGACGCCATTGCCGACACCATCGACTGCATCTGGCTGTCCGGCAATCACGATCCCCTGCCCAACGGATTGATCGGAACGGCGCTGCCCGAGATCGAACTGCTCGGCCTGACGCTGACGCATGAGCCGCGGCGCGGCACTGTCGGCCTGATCGCCGGCCACCTGCACCCGGCCGCGCAGATCCGCGTGGAGGGACGCTCGACCCGCCGCCCCTGCTTCGTGCATGACAACCGGCTGCTGATCCTGCCGGCCTATGGCGCCTCGACGGGCTCGATCAATATCCTGTCGCCCGCCTTTGCCGGCCTGCTGCAGTTTCCGGCGCTGGAGGTGACGATGCTGGGCAAGGAGCGGACCTATCCGGTCAGCATCCAGCGCCTGGTGCGTTCCTGATCAGCGCTTGAACAGCGCGCCGCCGAGCCAGCCGGTAAACAGCGCCAGCAGCACGCAGATCACGCCGTAGAGCAGCGGCTGCTGCACGGCAGACAGGGCCAGGAAGCGTTCGAAGCCGATCTTGCGTACCGAGAAGCCTTCCGACTTGCGCGCGATGACCTCGCCATCCTTGAACACAAAGGTCAGGGCCACATAGGGACCGGGCGGCGCATTGCTGGGCAGGGTCAGGCGGGCGGAGTAGAAATTGTCGGAGAGGAAATTGACGCCGTTTTCCTGGATGCCGAACAGGCCTTCCTCGCCCATCAGCCGCACCAGTTCGCGGCTGAAGATCTCGGTCTTCCACCAGTCGGCCGTGCTGGCGGCCAGGGTATAGGCTTCAGGCAGGATGCCGTTGGCGGTCAGCGTGGTGACATCGGTAATATCGGTCAGGCGGCTGCTCGAGAGGACCTGCAGGTAGCTGGGAAAATTGTCGAATTCGACGCGGTCGGTATTGAGCCAGATGCCGAAATTGTGGGTCTTTTCGCGTGCCACCCGGTCTTGCGTCGGGCCGAGGACGACGATCACCACATGGAAGGGGCCGGTGACGAACTTCTGCTCGGAACCGGCATCGGGGGCGATCGAACCGAAGAAGGTCATCCGCTCGCCATCAAAGCTCGAGGTGATCTCGATGCTGTCATTGGACAGCTGGGAGACCAGGCGCTCGGCACTGGCCGGCAGGACCGACAACAGCGCGAGCAGCAGGGTGACAAGCAGGCGGGTCAATTGGCACCGCCCAGCACTTCGGTGCTGAAAACATCGGCCGGGGTCAGGATCAACGAGAAACCAAAGCGGATCGCCACCGCCAGCACCAGCAAAGCCAGCAGGCCGCGCAACTGCTCGCCGCGCAACTGCTTGCCGGCAGAGGCGCCAAACTGGGCGCCGACGGTGCCGCCAACCATCAGGCAGAAGGCCAGCAGGATATCAACGCTCTGGCTCTGGACGGCATGCAGCATGGTGGTGGCGGCCATCATGGCCACAACCTGGGCCAGCGAGGTGCCAATGACGACGCTGCCAGGCACGCGCAGGAGATAGACCAGCGCCGGCACCATGATGAAGCCGCCGCCAATGCCGAGCAGCGAGCCGACAAAACCGATGAAGACGCCGATCACCAGCACCGGCAGGACGCTGATATAGAGGCGCGATTTCTTGAAGCGCACGCGCCAGGGCAGGCCGTGGATCCAGTTGTGCTGGTTGGGCTGGCGCTCGCGCACGACGACGCCCTTGCGCGACTTGAGCAAGGCGCGGGTGGATTCGATCAGCATCAGGGTGCCGACGGAGCCGAGCAGGACCAGAAAGCCCACCGAAATGACAAAGTCGAGCTGGCCGGCGGCCCGCAACAGATCGAATGCCGCGACGCCGAATACGGCGCCGACAATGCCCGACAGTACCAGATAGAGCGCCAGGTGCAGATCGATGCCGCCGCGCCGGTAATGGCTGAGCGCGCCGGAGGTCGAGGCGGCCACGACCTGGCCGGTCACCGAGGCCACGGCCACCGAGGCGGGCACCCCGGAAAAGATCAATAGCGGCGTGAGCAGGAAACCGCCGCCGACGCCGAACAGACCCGACAGGAATCCGACCGCCCCTCCGATCCCCACGAGAAAGAAGAGGTTCATCGAAAGCTCGGCGATCGGCAGATAGATCTGCAAGATCCTGGTTCCGTTCGAAATGACTACAGCGGCACTACCCTACAGGGCTGTCCGTCAACAATAAGTCAAAAGTTCCCACCTTTTGCCGGCGGGAACGTCAAATCCATGGCGCGCACCGCACATGACACGCGCGGTGTCATAACAGGCTTTTGTGTCAGACCGGTTGACTGCCCAGCACGGCCAGCAGGCGCGGGTTGATGGTGCCGGTTTCGCTCATGCCGGTGCCCCGCTCGAAGGTGCGGATGGCTTCGGTCGTCTTGGGCCCGACCACGCCATCGGGGGTGCCGACATCAAAGCCGAGCTTGCCGAGGGCCAGTTGCACCTTGGCAATGACCTCGCGCGAGGTGATCGGCTCGCCGGTGACGAACGTGTCCGACCAGGTGCCGATCGGGGCGAAATTGGCCGCCAGGTCGATCGGGGTCATTTTCCAGACCGCCACTTCGGCATTGATGCGGCCGACGGCATCGGCGCTGAGGGATTTGGCAATGTCCTCGCTGGCCTTGGCCGCATCGGCGTCGCCGCCACGGGCCGCCAGGGCGAACCACTTGTAGGACTGTTCGAAGTCCTGCGGTACGCCAAGGCCGCGCGCATAGAGCATGCCCAGGTTGAACTGGCTGTCGGTCATGCCGCGCGACGCGGCCTGCTCGAACCATTCGGCGGCAGTCTCGAAGGCCTGCTCGCCCAGTTGTCCGCCGGCATAGAGCGCCGCCAGATTGTGCATGGCCATGCGGTTGGCCGCCTCGGCCGCGCGCTGGTACCACAGCTTGGCAATGGCGAGGTCCTTGTCGACGCCGGTGCCGGTCTCGTAGAGATTGCCCAGCCGATACTGGGCGGGCACGAAGCCCTGCGCGGCCGAGCGCTCGTACCAGATGGCCGCTTCGGGATAGTTCTGCGCGACGGCGCGGCCCTCGCCGAAGATGGCGGCGACTTCGAACTGCGCCTTGGCATTGCCATTGGCCGCAGCCTGGCGCAGTTCCAGGGGCCCGATCTCTTCGGCCGGCAAGGCAAAGGTCGCCGTGCTTGCGGGCTGGCCGGCAATGCTGCCGGTCACCAGTTGCTCAGTTGCCGGCACAATGGCAGGCGCCGATGCCGCGCCGGCGGTACCGGTGCTGGCCAGCAAGGATGCCGGCATCGGCGTCGTGGGCATGGTCGAGCGGGTGAAACTGGACACATTGGGGTTGATCGAGCCGGTGGCCGTGTCGTCGATCATGTCGATGACGCGCGGCTCGGGCCGAACCAGGGAGACCTCGTCAGCGGCGGCCGGCTCTTCAACTGGTGGAGCCACCGGAGCCGGTGCCGCGGCAGCAGCCTGCTGCGGCTGCTCGGCCATGCGCTGCATGACCAGATTGAGCGCCAGCATGGACACCGCGACCAGGGTGGCGGCCAGCAGCAGCGGCCGGCGATGGCGGATCAGAAAACCGGGCTGCTGTTCGGTCTCTTCGTCCGGGCCCGCAAAGGATGGCGCAGCGGCCTCGACGCTCGGGGCCTTGCCTGGCCTGGCCTTGACCGGCTTGTCGACAGGCGGCAGCGGATCGGGGCCAGCCGCCTGCGCCTTGTCCGGCATGAAGCGCGACAGGGCGCGGCTGATGATCGAATTGCCGGTGACATCGGGAACAGCCGCTTCGGTGCGGGCGCGTTGGGCGCGGCGTGCGGCGGCGACAAAGGTGCTGGTGCTGTTCTGGCTGAGCTGGGCTTCGGCATGTGACACCGGCGGCGGCGGCGCCCCGAACGGCTCGGCGGGAGCGTTGGCCAGGCTCGACTGCGGGCGCGGCGGGCGCTCGACGCTGGCCGGATCAAAGGCGGGACGGCCGGCAGGTGCCGGGGCAGCGGTCGTGCTGGCTGCCGGCTTGGCGGCGGCTGCCGGTTTGCTCGCGGCAGGCGGTGCGGCGGCCACGCTGGGTGGCGTGGCGCTGATCTTGGCGGCCAGGGCGGAGCGCACCGGGCTGGTGTCGCGGAAACCCGGATCAATCAGCGGGGCATCGTCGCCCGGATTGGTGGGCATGGCATCGCTGTCGGCCAGCGGGCTGCCCAGGGCCGCCAGCATGGCCTCAAGCCGTTCGCCATTGCTGCCTCTGGCGGTTTCGCCATCCGGCGCAGGCCGGTCGGTGATGGCAGCCGGGCGCGCCACCTGGGGCTCGGCACCGCTGTCGCTGCCGCCCTGCCGGGCGTCAGCGCGATGGTTTAGCGCCGCTTCGAGGCGCAGCAGCCGTTCGGCGGTATCCTGGCCGGCGGTGTTGAACAGGGCGGTGATGCGCTGCTCGAGAGCCTGCATGCCGTCCTGGCCCATGCCGGGCGCAGCCGGGCCGGCCGATCTGGCCACGGCCTGGGAGGTCTTTTCGGCCACCAGGTCGGCCAGCGTTTCATAGTCGGGCGTCTTGCCGGCACTCTTGATGAGCGTGGCCAGACGGTCCTCGATGCTCTTGAGGCTGTCGGGGCCGAACATGGCGACGGGTGCCGGCGCCTTGCGGGTCACCGCTTCGCTGGTGCGCTCGGCGACCAGGGTGGCGACCGCCTCGATGCTGGCGGCGTCCTGCGGCGCGGCATAGAGCTTGGTCAGGCCGTTGAGCTGGGCGCCGGTTTCATCCATGCGCTTGATCAGCAGCTTGAGCTGGCCCTCGACCTGGGCGGTATCGGCAGCCGGCCCCATGCGGCCCGACAGCGCTTCAAGCTGGCTTTCGATACGGTCAAAGCGTGGCGCCATTCCGGCCATGACGGCCTGGCGCAGGGCCATGACGTCCTGCTTGAGGCCGGCGACATCGCCATTGGCGGCCTGGAAATCGCCGATGCGCGAGGCCAGCGCGTCCACCTTGTTGACCAGGGCGCCGGGGGCCGTCTCGCGGTCCTTCATGGCCTTGGTGAAGGCGGCCATTTCAGCGGTCAGCCGCTCGAAATCGCCCGAGGACAGCGTCACGTTCTTTTCGATGGAATCGATACGATCATAGACATTGCGCACGCCGGCCTCGATGGCCGCCATGGCCGGGACGAGCGCTGCGGCATCAGGGGAGGAGGGAGCAGCGGCAAGGCGGTCCTCGCGGCCGATCTCGCGCTCCATCTGCTGGGCCTGCAGTTCGGCCAGCTTGCCGACGGTGGTGGACAGATCATCCAGGCGCTTGTTGATGGCGTTGAGCCCGACCTTGGGGCCCTTCTCGATCAGCGCGGCCAGGGCGGCAATCTGGGATTCGAGGCGCTTGACCTGGCCGGTCTCGCCGACGGCGCCGGCCAGCAATTCGACCACATGGGTCAGCTGCTCGACCTGGCTGGCCACTTCGTGCACGCTGCCATTGCTGGTGCGCTGGGATTTGAGTTCGCCTTCGAGCGTCTCGAGACGCCCGGACAGGCCACCGACCAGCCCGCTCAGTTCGCGGAATTCGGGCATGTCGATGACGCGATGACCCAAGGCGGCCGCCGTGCCCGAGATCTGCCGACCGCGGATTTCGGCGATCGCGCTGGCCAGGGAATCCTGCTCTTCGGCGATCTGCTCGGCCTCATCGCGATAGCTGAAACGGTCCACCGCGCGCTTGACGGTGCGCAGCGCCTCGCGGCGGCGATCCACAGGCTCGGGCCCCAGGACCTGATCGCGCAGGTTGCGGACGCGCTGGGACAGGCCGTCCAGCGCCGGCTCGTCGCGCTCGACACGCTCCACGCGCGCATAACGCCCCTCGACCTGATCCAGGAGAGCAACCAGTTCACCGCGCAATGCCTGCCACTCGCCCGGCTGAGGGTCTGCGACCCGGTCGGGACTGTCCTGGAATGAGTGCGCGCGGGCCATAAACGGTACCTGTCATGAGAAGACGGCGCCCTCGCGATTCAACACGAAGGTATGAGCCTTACTCTTGGTAAAACATGGTAAAGAACCGGTTAAGCATTGCCCCATTAAGCCAATACGATTGCCCAAGAGGGCTGATTTCATCGGGGGTTATGGCTATAGGGTGACGGTGCACCTGAATTGTCTGCGCGCTGGGAGGCTGACGCCAACATGACACGCCGCCGCATCATCATCGTCGATGACCATCCGCTGTTCCGGGCCGCCCTGCGGCAAACCCTGTCGGGAGGCGACGCCACCGTGACGGTGGAGGAGGCCGGAGACCTGGCCGGGCTCAGCGCCGCGCTGGACGCCGATCGCGACTGCGATCTGGTCTTGCTCGACCTCAACATGCCCGGCGTGCGCGGCTTTTCGGGCCTCCTGCTGCTGCGCGCGCAATATCCCGACATTCCGGTGATGATCATCTCGGCGGTCGAGGACAGCACCGTGGTGCGCCGCGCCTTCGAGCTGGGCGCGGCCGGCTATCTGCACAAGTCGGTGGGCCCCACCGAAATCCGCCGCGCCATCGAGACGGTGCTGTCGGGCGAGGTCTTCGTGCCCGAGGGCACCATGCTGAGCGGCGATGATGACCACACGGCGCTGATGCGGCGGCTGTCGACGCTGACGCCGCAGCAGGTGCGGGTGCTGATGATGCTCAGCGACGGGCTGATGAACAAGCAGATCGCCTATGAGCTGACCATTTCGGAAGCCACGGTGAAGGCCCATGTCTCGGCCATCCTGCAGAAGCTCGATGTCGACAGCCGTACCCAGGCGGTGATTGCCGCGGCCCGGATCGAGGACGGTCAGTTCGAGGCGCTGTTTTCCACCGGGGGGGACAAGGGCTAGAGCGTCGCCTTGCCGTCGGCCCAGTCGGCGGTCCGGCTGCCCACGAGCTGGGCGATATTGGTCTTGCCCTGAGCCCGCACGGCCGAAACCAGGCCGCGCTTGATGGTGTCGAGCAGGTCCAGCCCGCCATAGACCAGCGCCGAATAGAGCTGGACGGCATTGGCCCCGGCCTCGAACTTGGCCAGGGCCGATTGCGGCGAATGAATGCCGCCCACCCCGATGATGGGGAGGTCGCCGACGCGCTGGCGCATCTGGGCGAGCCGGCGGGTCGACAGCTCAAACAGCGGCTTGCCGGAGAGCCCGCCGGCTTCCGCAGCATTGTCGAGCCCGGCGACGCTGTCACGGGTGATGGTGGTGTTGGAGACGATCAGGCCGTCCAGGTCGGTGGCCAGCACCACCCGGGCAATGACGTCCAGCGCCGCCTCATCGAGATCGGGCGCGATCTTGAGAAAAACCGGGACGCGGGTCTTCGCCTTGGCGCGGGCTGCCAGCAATTCGCCAAGCAGGCGGCGCAGCGCGTCCTCGGCCTGCAGATTGCGCAGGCCCGGCGTATTGGGCGAGGAAATGTTGGCGGTCAGGTAATCGGCCAGATCGGCAAATTTGTGCACGCCGGCGACATAGTCGGCAACGAAATCGTCGCTGTCCTTGTTGGCGCCGATATTGACCCCGAGCGCCGCGGGGACGCGCAGGCCCTTGAGGCGGGCGAAGGCAGCGTCATGGCCGTCATTGTTGAAACCCATGCGGTTGATGACGCCCTGCGCCGCAACCAGCCGGAAAACGCGTGGCCTGGGATTGCCGGCCTGGGGGCGCGGCGTCACGGTGCCGATTTCAACCATGCCAAAGCCCATGCGGGCCAATGGCCGCGGGACTTCGGCATTCTTGTCAAAGCCGGCTGCCATGCCGACCGGGTTGGTCAGGTCCAGGCCGCAGAGACTGGTGCGCAGTTCGGCGCCATCGGCCTGTGCCTGCTCCGGCGCCAGGCCAAGGCGCAGAGCCGCAATGGTGGCGCCATGGGCGGTTTCGGCATCCATCTTGAGCAATGCCTGCTGGGACAGAGCGGACAGGGCCGGCAGGCGCAGCAGGGGCGAGAGGGCGGAGAAGATCATCGTACGGCCTCGGGCAAGACACAGGAGCCATCGGCGGCGACGCTGAGCGGGGCCTCCCAGGCGATGGCGGCGACGGGCAGCGGACCGCCATAGAGATGGGGAAACAGCGCCCCGTTGCGCGAGGCCTCCCAGACCAGGGCTTCGCCAAGATCGGCGCTGCGCACGGCCAGCAGCACCAGCCCGGCCTGACCGGCAAAATGCAGGCGCAGGGTTTCGGCCAGCTGGCCGGCACTGGAAAAATGGATATAGCCGTCCTGGGCGTCGATCGGCATGCCGGCAAAGACGGCCGTGCCGCGCGCCGGGGCGAAGGCGGCTTCGGTAGCGATCTTGTAGACGAATTGGGTGCTGCTCATGGGCGCGAACCTAAAGGCGCGCGCCGGCGGCGGCAAGCACCACAAAGCGGCTCTTTACAGGGCAAAGAGAGCGGAATATATCTAGGATTAAATTCCACGACTGAGACACAGTTCCTGTGCCGGATCAAAACCATGTTGTCACACCGAGCCATCTGGGACGGCATTGATGCGCTGGCGCGGCGCCATGGCCATTCCGTTTCCGCCCTGGCCAAACTGGCCGGGCTCGACGCCACCGCCTTCAACGTGTCCAAGCGCGTCAGCAAGGATGGACGCGAGCGCTGGCCATCGACCGAGAGCATTTCCAAGGTGCTGGAGGCGACCGGCGAGGGCTTTGACACCTTCCTGGCGGGCAGCGGCGCCTTCATCCAGCTCGGCAGCAATGGCCCGGCCCGCACGGTCCCGCTGCTGGGTCTGGCCCAGGCCGGGCGCGGCGGCTTTTTCGACAGCGCCGGCTTTCCCGCCGGACAGGGCTGGGACGAGGTCGCCCTGCCGGCCGCCGAGCAAAGCGGGATCTATGCGCTTGAGGTGCACGGGGATTCCATGGAGCCGCTCTATCGCGAAGGGGACCGGATCGTGGTGTCGCCCACCGAACAGGTGCGGCGGGGCGACCGGGTCGTGGTCAGGACGCGCGACGGCGAAGTGATGGCCAAGATCCTGGCCCGGCAGACCGGACGGCAGATCGAGCTGCATTCGCTCAACCCGGCCTATGAACCGCGCATTTTCGAGCTGAGCGAGATCGAGTGGATCGCCCGCATCATCTGGGCCAGCCAATGAATGTGACAGCGGCCACAGCGACTGATCTGGCCGACTGGGCCACGCTGCGGCAGGGCCTGTGGCCAAATCTTGGGTTGCACGGCCACGCCGGAGAAATAGCCCAGATGCTCGAAGAGCCGGGCGATCTGGCCAATTTCATCGCCCGAACTGCCGAGGGCACCGCAGTGGGCCTGGCGGAAGCTGCCCTTCGGCATGACTACGTCAATGGCTGCAAGACGAGTCCGGTGGCGTTTCTTGAAGGCATCTATGTGCTTCGCCAGCATCGTCGCAGCGGCACTGCCCGCCTGCTTGTCGCTGCCGTCGAGGATTGGGCGCGGGCCCGGGGATGCAGCGAATTCGCCTCCGATGCAGCCCTGGACAATGTCGATAGCCACCGCATGCACGCCGCCCTGGGATTTGCGGAGACACAGCGGGTCGTCTATTTCCGCAAGGCGTTGCGCGCATGACAGAACCAATCGACCCCAAGCGGATCGACAAGGTGGCGCGGTGCTTTGACGGCGCCGGGCGCCTGCTGCGCTGGCCCGCCAAGCGGGCCGACCAGGTGCTGGTGCTCTGGGTGGTGTGGTCCTACCTGCCGGCCGGCGTGCAGATGAGCGAGCCCGAGGTCAGCTCGATGCTACGCGACTGGCATGACTATGACGACTATGCGCTGCTGCGCCGCGAATTGTGCGATCTCGACATGCTGCGGCGCACGCCCAATGGGCGGATCTACCGGCGCGTCGAGCATGAAATGCCGGCCGAAGCGCTATTGGCGCGATTTGAGGGCGCGGGCGATCAAGACGCCGGAGCAGGCGAAGGCTAGCGCAATTCAAACTGGTGAAGGGGTGAGGAGATACGTACAAAGCTCAGCTTGGTCATTGCGTGCCTAATGAGCGCGCCGACCCTGGCGGATCCGCAGGCGCTATCATTGCCTCGAGCGGACGGCAGCCTCATTCACTACACGCTCGATATACCAGCGGGGCAGTCAGAAGGCCTCATCCTGCTCAGCCAGGGTTCAGGCTGCGCCCCTGGCGCTGCAAATCAGTCCCTCGCCGCCGTGCGGACAGCATTTGCTAATTATACGGCGTTGATCGTCGAAAAGATCGGCATCACGCCCGCTGACACCATCGTTGATGGCGCCAGCGATTGCCCTGCCGCGTTTGTGCAAGTCTATACCCTGTCTCAGCGCGTGGATGACTATCGCCTGGTCCTCGAGCATGTGCAGAGCGATCGGGAGCTGGATTCTGAAAAACTGGTGCTGTTCGGCGGCTCGGAGGGTGGACAGGCCGTGGCCAGATTGGGTGCCTTGTTCCATCCTGCCGCCATCATTCTGTTGTCTTCGGCCACGGGCAGTACGTTTGGCGAAATGGTAAGGAGCACCGTGCCGCCCGAAGGTCACGCAACGATCGACGCCGGCTTTGCTGCGGCGCGAGCCAATCCTGACAGCGACGCGCTGTTTGCCGGCTCTACCTATCGCTTCTGGGCTGACATTCTGGACATCAGGACGGTCGACCTCATGCTGGCAGGCACCAGTCCATACCTGATCATCCAGGGAGGATTGGACAGGTCCAACCCGGTCGCGTCAGCGCGGGCCACCGCGGACGCCTTTGCCCGCGAAGGCCGCTGCAGCCTGACCTATTGGGAATTCCCGACGCTGGATCACGCGATGCGGCGGCCGGATGGCAGCTCCCGACTGGACGCCATCGCAGCGCTGGCCGCGCAATGGGTGACTACCCCAGCGCCAGCGTGTTGAGGCACCACAGATTGCGGCGCCGCGCCTGACGCTGTGCCAGGCGTCTGTCAGCCCAGCATTTTTCCGGCCAGCGCGTCGGCGATCAGCTGGCGGGTATTGTCGATGCCATAGAGCGCCACGAAGGAGCCGAAGCGGGGGCCGCGTTCCTGCCCGATCAGCACCTGGTAGAGCATCTGGAAGAAGTCGCCGGACACGCCGGGGCCGCCCGCCGGGCTCTTCTTGCTGTGATCCTGGTAGCGCTCGACCTGGCGCGCGACATCGAGCGCCGCATTCTGGATCGCCTCGTTGTCGGCATGGGCCGGCAGCGTGGCGAAGGCGGCCGACAGGGCCTCGAGCGCGGTGCGCTCGACATCGTCGGGGGCACGATAGGTCTTGGCCACGAAATTGCGGAAGTAACGCATGGCATAGCCGACCAGCGCATCGAGATGCGGATGGGTCTGCGGCGACACGCCCGGGGCATAGGCCGAGATATAGCCCCACATGACTTCGGGCGTTTCCGGGTTCGAGGCCGTGGCCAGATTGAGCAGCAGCGCAAAGGTGACCGGCATGTCGATCGCGGGCACATTGCCGTAATGGACGTGGAAGGCCGGGTTTTCCAGACGCGCGGCGACATCCTGCTTCGCATAGGCCGCGACATGGGCGACATATTCGTCCACCGCGCGCGGGATGACGTCGAAATGCAGGCGCTTGGCGACGCGCGGCTTCTGGAACATGTAGAGCCCCAGGCTCTCGGCCGGGGCATAGGTCAGCCATTCGTCGATGGTCAGGCCATTGCCCTTGGACTTGGAGATCTTCTGGCCCTCGGAATCGAGGAAGAGCTCATAGACATAGTGCTCGGGCGGGTTGCCGCCGAGAATGGCGCAGATCTTGTCATAGATCGGCGCATTGGTCTGGTGGTCCTTGCCGAACATCTCGAAATCGACGCCCAGGGCGGCCCAGCGCATGCCAAAATCGGGCTTCCACTGCATCTTCACATGGCCGCCGGTGACCGGCACGGTGGTGTCGCGCCCGTCCTCGTCGGCAAAGGTGACGGTGCCGTCCTTGGCGTTGACTTCCTTCATCGGCACGTAGAGCACGCGGCCGGAGATCGGCGAGATCGGTAGGAAGGGGCTATAGGTGGCCTGGCGCTCGGCGCCCAGGCTGGGCAGCATCACCTTCATGATGGCGTCATAGCGCTCGGCGGCCAGGCGCAGTACGGTGTCGAACTTGCCGGACTTGTAGTAGTCGGTGGCGCTGGCGAACTCGTAGTCGAAGCCGAAAGTATCGAGGAAACGGCGCAGCATGGCGTTGTTGTGGTCGCCGAAGCTGGCATATTCATTGGTCCAGGGGTCGGGCACGGCGCTCAGCGGCTTCTGCAGATGCGGCTCCATGGCCTCGCGCGACGGCACGTTTTCCGGAATCTTGCGCATCCCGTCCATGTCGTCGGAAAAGCAGATCAGCCGCGTCGGCACTGCGTCGCGAGTCAGCAGGCGGAAGGCCGTGCGCACCATGGTGGTGCGGGCCACCTCGCCGAAGGTGCCGATATGGGGCAGGCCCGAAGGGCCATAGCCGGTCTCGAACACGGCTTCGCCCTTGCCGGTTTTTTCCAGGCGCTTCACGAGCTTGCGGGCTTCCTCAAACGGCCAGGCGCGGGCAGTCTGGGCAGCGTCAAAGAACGCAGGGTCGAGAACGGGCAGTGGAACGGGCGACAAAGGGCAAGCCTTTCGAGATGAGGAAGTGCCGGGTTGTGTTGCATCCCGGCGCTGTGGCGTCAACGATTTCAAGGCGCGCCCAGCTTGCCAAGCCTGTCCGAGGCGCCTAGCTATCGCAGGCCGATGCCCCACCCTGGATTGATCCATGCCCAATAGCGCCCATGACGCCCTGATCCACCTGATGATCGTTGCCGCCTCCTCGGACAGCCAGATGACGGAAAAGGAGCTGGTGCGCATCCAGGGGCTGATCAGCCGGCTGCCGGTATTCGACGCATTCGACCCGAGCCGGCTGCGCGCCGTGGCCAATGCCTGTGCCGACACGCTCAACGGCCCGGGCGGGCTCGACCAGGTGCTCGACGACGCCATCGCCGCCCTGCCCGCCAAGCTGCAGGACACCGCCTATGCACTGGCGGTGGATGTGACCTCGGTGGACCTGCATCTCGAGCAGGAGGAACTGCGCTTTCTCGAAATGCTGCGCGACCGGCTCGATCTCGACCGCCTGACCACCGCCGCCATTGAAGTGGCGGCCCGGGCCCGGCATCGCCGGATGCCGGATCAGTAAAACCCCACCGGGAACCAGCGCAGGTAGAGTTCGTCGAGCACGCCATTGTCCTTGAGGCGCAGCAGCGCCCAGTCGATGGCGTGGCGCACCGCATCATGGCCGGCGGGCACGGCAATGGCCAGGCCCTCGCCGAACAAAGCCGGCCGGAAATAGGCGCCGCCGGCAAAGCCGCAGCAGTCGAGATTGTCATTGATCCAGAAGGCGGCCCGCATGCCGTCGCCGAAAAACACGTCGACGTCCCGGGCCTTGAGGGCCGCGAGACCCTCGAGTTCGGTGTCGACGGTCTGCAGCTGCGCCGAAGGCAGATAGCGCCGCATGAAGGCCTCATGGGCGCTGCCGCGCCGCACCGCCACCGTCTTGCCTGCCAGCCGATCCGGATTGAAGGCGGCTATGTCGTCCTGCCGCGTCACGAAGCGTCCCGGCAGCGCCATATAGGTGGCGGAAAAGTCAAACAGCTCGCCATTGGCCGCGGACATTTCCAGCCCGGCGATCAGGGCATCGCCCTGATTGTCCGACAGGGCGTCGGCTGCCTGGGCCCAGGGCCAGGCCTGGAGGGTACAGGCGACATTGACCTCCTGGCAGATGGCCTTGGCCAGATCGACATTGAAGCCGATCAGCTCGCCGCCACTGTCACGAAAATTGAAGGGCGGGAAATCGGCCGTGGTCAGGAAGCGGATGGCCGGCACGGCGGTGGCGCCAGGCAGGATTTCACGCGCCGAGGGGTCGGCGTGATAGGGCAAGGCCTGGGCGAAGGCCGGCCCTGCCGTCGCCAGCAGCAGCATTGCACCCATCAAACCCGATAGCCGCACCGTGCCGCCCTCCCCTAGAGCTGGTCCAAACCATAGAGCAGGTCAGCGAGCAGGTCGTCGCTGGCCTCCAGCCCGACCGAGAGCCGCAGCAGGCCGGGAGTCACGCCCACCTCCAGCCGTGCCTCTTCGGTCAGCCTTGCATGGGTGGTGGTGCGCGGATGGGTGATCAGCGACTTGGCATCGCCCAGATTGTTGGAAATCAGGATCACCGCCAAAGCGTCGGACAGGGCAAAGGCGGCCTCCTGGCCACCCTTGACCTCAAGCGCCAGCAGGGACGAGCCGCGCGTCATCTGCGCCTTGGCCAGCTCATATTGCGGATGGCTGGGATGATGGGGATAGATCACCCGGTCCAGCTTGGGATGGCTGGCCAGCGCCTCGGCAATTCTTTCGGCGCTGTCGGTCATCTGGCGGACGCGCAGCGCCATGGTCTCGAGACCCTTGAGCAGGACCCAGGCATTGAACGGGCTCATCGAGGCGCCCGTCTGGCGCAGGAAGGTGTGCAGGTCGCCCTCGATCAGCTTTTTGGAGCCCAGTACCAGGCCGCCCAGCACCCTGCCCTGGCCATCGATATGCTTGGTGGCCGAATAGGTGACGAGATCGGCACCCAGCGCCAAAGGCTTCTGGTAGAGCGCGGTGGCAAAGACATTGTCGACGATGAGCACGGCGCCATGGGCATGGGCGATATCGGCCACGGCTTTGATATCGACCAGTTCGAGCGACGGATTGGTCGGGGTCTCGATGAACACCAGTTTGGTATTGGGCTGCATGGCGGCGGCAAAATTGGCCGGGTCGCGGCCATCAACGAGCGTCGAGCTGACGCCATAGCGGGGCATGAAATCCTCGACCACGAAGCGGCAGCCGCCAAACAGCGCGCGCGACGCGACGATATGATCGCCGGCCCGGACCTGGCTCATCACCGCATCGGTGACGGCGGCCATGCCGGTGGCAAAGCCCCGCGCGGCCTCGGCGCCCTCAAGCAGCGCCATGCGCGTCTGCAGCACGTCGACGGTGGGGTTGGCGAAGCGGGAATAGTTATGCGCGCCGGGGATCTCGCCCTTGAACAGGCGTTCGGCGTGATCCGAGCTCGGATAGCTGTAGCCAGAATTGAGAAACAGCGCCTCGCTGGTCTCGTTGAATTCGGTGCGATGCGTGCCGCCATGGACCAGCTGGGTTTCCGGGGACCGGCGGGCCGGATCGAGAAGGGGATTGTTGGCTTTGGACATGGGTCACGCTTTCAAACAAAAAACCGGCACGCTGACAGGCGGCCGGTTCCCAAACGGTCTTTAGCAATTTGTTTAAAGTGGCTGCAAGCGACCGGCCAAATCACCACTGGAATGTGATCTAAGGCCAATTGGTTGTTGGCGTCAATTGCAGGGGTTGCTAGAGACAGCCAAGGCACCGGGAACGCAAGAAGCATGGACAAGCAACAGAGCTGGCCGCAGGGCGTGTTTCCGGCGCGGCTGATCGAGGCACTGCACCAGCAGGGCGCCATTATCGCGCAGCGCCCCTTCGATGGCGATCAGGTGCAGCCGGCCAGCCTCGATCTGCGCCTGGGCGATGTCGCCTTCCGGGTCCGCTCCAGTTTCCTGCCCGGCCCCAGCCATTCGGTGGCCGAACGGATCGAGGCGCTCAAGCTGCACGAAATCGACCTGACGCGCGGCGCGGTGCTCGAGCGCGGCTGCGTCTATCTGGTGCCGCTGCAGGAAAGCCTCGAGCTGCCCGACATGGTCAGCGCCTCGGCCAATCCGAAAAGCTCGACCGGGCGGCTGGACGTCTTCACCCGCGTCATCGGCGACCGCGCCCGGGGCTTTGACCAGATGCCCGCCGGCTATGCCGGTCCGCTCTATCTTGAAATCAGCCCGCGCACCTTCCCCATCCTGGTGCGGACCGGGTCGCGGCTGAGCCAGATGCGCTTCCGCTGCGGCGACAATCGTCTCACCGTTGCCGAGCATCAGGCACTGCATGCCAGCGACACGCTGGTATTCGACAATGACGTGCCGGTCGGCGAAGGCGTGGCGCTCTCCATCGACCTCAAGGGCGTCGGCCGCAACGGGCTGGTGGGCTTCCGCTCCAAGCGGCACACCGCCGTGGTCGATGTCGACAAGAAGGCCGCGCTCGACGTGCACGACTTCTGGGAGCCGCTGCACAACCGCGGCCGCGAGGAACTGATCCTCGATCCCGACGAATTCTACATCCTGGTCAGCGACGAGGCGGTGCATGTGCCGCCCACCCATGCGGCCGAAATGATGCCGTTTGATCCGCTGGTGGGTGAGTTCCGCGTGCATTATGCCGGGTTCTTCGATCCCGGCTTTGGCCATTCACCCGCCGGCGGCACCGGCAGCCGCGCCGTGCTCGAGGTGCGCAGCCGCGAAGTGCCGTTCCTGCTCGGCCATGGCCAGACCATCGGAAGGCTGATCTATGAGCGGCTGGCGGAAAAGCCCGATCGTCTCTACGGCTCGGCGCTGGGCTCGAACTACCAGGCGCAGACCCTCAAGCTCTCCAAGCACTTCAAGCCCTATATCGAATAGGTCAGCGGCTCGCCGCTTCAAGCTGGGCGCGATAATCGGCCAGGATCGTCGCGTCGCGCCGGGCCGGCGGCACCGACAGGGCGATGTCGGCGGCGATGCGCGCCGGCCGGCCGGCGAGCACAATGGCGCGGTCCGCCAGCAGGGCGGCGTCCTCGGCAAGATGGGTGACGAGCAGCACCATGGGCCGGGTTTGCGCGACGAGCAGGTTGAACACCTGCTGCATCTCGCCCACCAGCGCGCGGTCGAGCGAGACAAAGGGTTCGTCAAGCAGCAGCAGCCCCGCATTGACCGAGAAGGCGCGCGCCAGGGCCACGCGCCGCTGCATGCCGCCCGAGAGCTGGTGCGGAAAAAGCGCGCCCGCTTCGGCCAGGCCGACCTGCGCCAGAGCCGTTTCAGCCATGGCCAGGGTAATGGCGGGCGCCACAGCCCTGATATTGTCCTCGGCGCTCAGCCAGGGCAGCAGGCGCGGATCCTGGAACACGAAGCCGGGCGGCGGCGCCAGATGGGCCGGCACGCCATCCACGGTGATGGACCCGGCAAAGTCGCGGTCGATGCCGGCGAGCAGGCGCAGGATGGTGGACTTGCCCACGCCCGAGGGGCCCACCAGAGCCACGGTGCTGGACGGCGCCAGGGTCAGCTGCAGGTTGTCCAGCAGCGGCAGGGCGGCGCCGGGGAAACGCTTGGCAGCAATATCGAGACTTACGCCTGGGCCGGACGCCATTGCAGAGCCCTCCGTTCCAGGGGCCGCAGCAGGCCATATTCAAAGGCCAGCACCACCATGATGAAGGAAGCCGTATAGGCAAGGATGCCGGTGATGTCGAAGAACTGGAACTGCACGGCGATGCGGTAGCCGACCCCGCCATCGCTGCCCAGCACCTCGAATACGAGCACGATCTTCCAGATCAGCGACAGGCCGGTGCGCGCCGCCGCCAGCACGAAGGGCAGCAGCTGCGGCACGAAGACCAGACGCAGACGGCGCCAGGCCGACATGCGGAACACCAGGGCCAGTTCATCGAATTCACGGGCAAAACTGCGCACGCCCTCGCGCGTGATGGAAATGACCAGCGGCAGCTTGTTGATGGTGACCGCCAGGATCAGGGCCAGGTCGGTCAGGCCGAGCCAGATATAGAGCACCACGGCGACGACGATGGCCGGCAGGTTGAGCCCGACCAGCAGCCAGCCGGAAAACAGCTGGTCAACCCAGCGCAGGCGGCCAAAGGCAATGCCGAGCGCCGTGCCCAGGACCATGGCGGCGACAAAGGCAATGGACGCGCGCAGCAGGGTGCGGCCGAGATCGACCAGCAGGGGCCCGGTGGTCGCTGCCATCCACATTTCGCCGGCAACCGCCACGGGGGACGGGAACAGGCGGTGCACGAAGATCATGGCCAGCAGCTGCCAGAGGACGAGCAGCAGCGGCAGCGACAGAACAGCCAGCGCCGCGGACTGGCGACGCCCCTGCCCGCCGGGTGCGACCGCTGGGGAGGCGCTCGGGTCTATTTGCTGTAGCCTTGCCAAAACGTGCCCGGGGCCAGGGTTTGGGTCTCGCCGACCAGTTCGCTGCCGCCGAATTCGGCCATGAGGGCAAAGGCGCGCTGGGCAGCATCGATCTGGTCGGGCTGGGAGTGGCTGACAATGCCGGCGCGGTAGTCGTCGCGCAGCTGGGTGAAGAGCGCATCGTCATCGGCCGCGCCCATCAGGTCGCGCAACGGCTCCCAGGCGGCATCGTCGGTCAATAGCAGCGCCTTGGCCGCAAAAGAGGCGTCGAGAAACGCCGTCAGCGCCGGCGCCTTGCCGGTGGCGGTGGCCTCGGCAAAGGTCCAGCCCAGCAGTGGCGGCTGCTCGGGCACGCCCAGGGCAGTCAGCATGTCGGCCACCGAGAGCAGTTGGGTGAGGCCGGCAGCCTTGGCGCGGGCGTTGAAATGCCAGAAATTGAGCCCGGCCGCGACCCGCCCATCGAGCAGCAGTTCATTGACCAGCGGCGCGGCGCCAAAGTTGACGGTGACGTCGTCGGCCAGACGCGCGCCGGTCAGCTTGTGGTAATAGGCCTGCAGCACGACCCAGCTCTTGTCGACCGGGCCGCCGGCCACGGCGATGGTGGCGCCCTTGAGGTCTTTGACACGGGCAATGGCGCTGTCGGGCGCCAGCATCAGGCCGCCGACAGCCAGCGAATGGGGCACCATGGCGACCAGATTGCCGGCGTGCCGCTGGATCGAAACCCAGACGAAATCGGAGAGGATGACGTCCACCGCGCCGGCCTGCAGCGCGACCTGGCCGGCGCGGCTGTCGGCCAACGGGCGCAGCTGCAGATCAAGACCATATCTGGCGTCGAGACCGAGCCGCTTGATAGTCTCGATCTCCCACTGCACCGTGCCGCTTTCCTGCACGCCCACCGTCAGCACGGGCAGTGCGGCAGGCTGGGCCACGGCGGGGGTGACCAACAGCGCCAAAGCGGGCAGTAGCAAGCGGATCAGTCGACGCACGGCATTCTCCAGGGCTGGCTAGGCGGCACCGATCGGGGGATCGGCGGTCGGTCGCAGCGGCGCGTCCGCTATAGCAAGAAAATCGGCCGTCCGGCGACGGGCCAGGCAAAATAAACCCCGTTCTGCGGGCGCCTGGGGTGTCGATGACGGAAAGGCGGCCATGTCGCGCTGCCGCGCCGTCACTATGCCTTGACGCCTGCACCGATTTCCAGCATCTATTCGCCCGATGCGGGTGTAGCTCAATGGTAGAGCTTTTGCTTCCCAAGCAAGTGACGAGGGTTCGATTCCCTTCACCCGCTCCAGCCAACCTCCCCTCACATTCCCAATAATTTGTCATGGCTGCCCCGGTTCGAGGCGCGCTCGCCGCTGCCCCTTGTCGGCCGGGCCGGCAGTTGCCTGCCGGCCCGGCGATCGTCCTCAGATCGGATAGTGGATGGCGCCATCCTGGACGGTTATCCAGCGCAGCTCGGTAAATTCGGCAATGCCGGCCTTGCCGCCGAAGCGGCCATAGCCGGAGGCCTTGACGCCGCCGAAGGGCATCTGCGCCTCGTCATGCACGGTGGGGCCATTGATGTGGCAGATGCCCGATTCAATGCGGGCAGCAACGCCCATGGCGCGGGTGACGTCGCGACCGAACACGGCGGCCGAGAGGCCATATTCGGTGTCATTGGCGACGCGCACGGCTTCATCGAGGCTGCTGACCCGGACAATCGCCACGACGGGGCCAAAGGATTCGTCGTGATAGAGCTTCATGCCAGCCGTGACACCATCGACCACGGTGGCCTGCATGATGGTGCCCTCGATGCTGCCGCCGGCGACGATACGGGCGCCCTTGGCGACGGCATCCTTGATCAGGCCGTCGATGCGCTGGGCGGCGCTGAGATCGACGAGGCAGCCGAGCGGCGTATTGCCGGCACGCGGGTCGCCGGCCTTGAGCGAAGCGGCCTTGGCCGCCAGGGCGGTGACAAAGGCGTCGGCCACTTTGTCATCGACGACGACGCGTTCGGTGGACATGCAGATCTGGCCCTGGTTCATGAAGGCGCCGAAGGCGGTGGCTGCCACGGCCTGTTCGAGATCGGCATCGTCAAGCACGACCAGGGGCGCCTTGCCGCCGAGCTCGAGCAGAGCCGGCTTGAGGGCGCGGGCCGATAGTTCGGCAATGTGGCGGCCGACGCGGGTCGAGCCGGTGAAGTTGACGCGGCGCACCGCCTTGTGCGCGATCAGCGCCTCGACCAGCACGGGGGCATCCGCGGGGGCGTTGGAGACGACATTGAGCACGCCGGGCGGCAGCCCGGCCTCGAGCAGGGCATCGGCGATGAGACGATGGGTGCGCGGGCAGATCTCGCTGGATTTGAACACCACGGTATTGCCGCAGGCCAGCGGGGTCGCCAGCGAGCGTACGCCCAGGATCACCGGGGCATTCCAGGGCGCGATGGAGAGCACCACGCCGGCCGCCTGGCGCACGCCATAGGCGGTCGAGCCGGGTCGGTTGGAGGGGATGATCTCGCCGGTGATCTGGGTGGTCAGCGCGGCGGCCTCGCGCAGCATGTCGGCGGCGAGCATGACGTTGAAGCCGGCCCAGCCGGCGGTCGAGCCGGTCTCGGCCCCCATGGCGGCGATGAAATCGTCGGTGCGGGCCTGCAGGCGATCGGCAGCGGCGAGCAGGATCTTGCGCCTGGCGCCGGGGGAGGTCTTGCTCCAGCCGGGAAAGGCCGCCGCGGCGGCGTCGGCGGCGCGCAGCGCGTCATCCACCGTTGCCGCGGCGGCGCGGGTCGCCAGTTCGCCGGTGACGGGATTGTTGCGCTCGAAAGTGCCGCCGCCTGTGGCTTGGCATTCCACGTTGTCGATGAGCAGGCCGAGATCGGTCATGGGGTAACTCCGTTGGTGAGGGGGGCGGGGATGACTGTAACCAGGAAGGCTTGCTGCACTGCCAGGTCGTTGCGCAAGGCCCCGGCGGTGCCGGTTTCCCGGATGCCGGTCTTGGACATGGCATTGTCGATGCGGATGGCGGTGCGATCCTGCGCCAGCAGCGGCACGCCGGCCAGTGCGACGGCGCCGGTGCCCCTGGCCTGCAATACGGTTCCACGGCTGATCGTGGTCATAGCTTCCTCCTCCTGCCCGCCTGGCGGGCGCTCCCCGGTCCGCAACTGGCGCCGACCTTCAAGGGTCTTTTAGCGTCCGGCTGCGTCCTGCCAAAACGGTAGTCGCATGGGCAGAGGGTGAAAATAGACATTACAGGGAGATAAATGTACTTTTGACGGATATTGGGAAGGATTGGGACCATGCCACGGAACCAGCAGGCGGCGCCGCAGCCCGGCCCGGGGCTGACGCAGGATGTGGAAGTGGCGGAGGTAGCGGGGGCGCTCTCGGTCATGGAATGGGATTTCACCGCCGCCAAGGCACGGCTGGGCGCGCATTGCTTCGTGCTGGCCTCGGGCCGGGGCATGGTGCAGTTGGGCAGCTCGACCACCACCATCGAGGCGCCCTGCGTGCTGTGGCTGCCCAGCGGCCTGACCGGCAGTGTGCGCCTCGAGGCCGGGGCGCGGGGCATGATGATGACGGTGTCTGACGCGGCGCTGGGTCGCGTGGTGCCAGCCGGCGCCATTGCCGGTCCCCTGCGCCAGGCGATCGACCGGCCGCTGCTCGGCATCCGCATCGAGGCCGCCGCTGCCGGCGCCATTATCGACGATCTCGAGGACATGCGGCACGAAGCGCGCGCGGAACTGTCGGGCATGCGCGAGGCGATCATGAGCCGGCTGTGCCTGGTGCTGATCGCCTTCTGGCGGCTCGGCGGTGTCACGGCGCCACCACAGGCCTCGCCGCGCGTGCTGGTGCAGGGCTTCATGCAGCTGGTCGAGCTGCATGCCAGGGCGCAGTGGCGGGTCGCCGACTATGCCCGCACCATGGGGATTTCCACCGACCGGCTGACCACGGCGATCCGCCGCGCCACCGGGCAGTCACCGCTGCAGCTGGTGCATCACCGGCTGCTGGAGGAGGCCGAGACCCTGCTGGAACGCTCGGCATTGCAGGTCAGCGAGATAGCCGAGGTGCTGGGTTTTCGCGACGCCGGCTATTTCAACCGCTTCTTTTCCCGCCTCAGGGGCATCTCGCCTGGGCGCTACCGGCAGCAGCAACAGCAACGGCGGGCGGGACGCGACGGCTCCTATGCGGCCTGGCCATGACTGTTGCAGCGGTCCGGGTGCTGATGAACGCCCCTGCCCCGTCGGCGCCGTGACGACCTGGCCGTCGCGACAATGCATCACGGGCGCGCCGGCGCCGCAGCCGTCTGCCGGCTACTTGATCGGAGTGGGGACCAGCATGCGCCTCAGTGTGGCATCGCGCAGCACGAAGTGGTGGAACAGGGCCGCGCCGGCATGCAGCACAATCAGGATGATGAAGGCCGGCTTGGCCAGCTGGTGGATCTCGCCGACTTCTGGATTGACATAGACGGCCAGCAGACCGGTGACGGGCACTACAACGAGCAGCGCGTAGAACAGCCAGTGGGTGGCCCGTGCCGCCAGGACAAGCAGGGGTTTTTCGTCAAGCGGCGCCGGGGCGCCCTGGCGCAGGCGGACGGCGAACCGCAGCGCAACGAGGAGCAGAACCGACAGGCCGACCCAGTAATGGGCAGTGGCCAGAACGGCATCGGTGCCGGCGATGGCTTCGCCCTCTTCCGCGGCCTCGGTGGCGGCCACCATGCTCTCGCCGAAAACCAGCTGGAACAGGACCAGGGCGGCGATCAGCCAGTGCAGCACGATCTGAAGCGACGAATAACCGGCGGATTGTGGGCGGTCCATGCGGTGGTCCTTGTGGGCGGCCGAGGGGACAAAGGCCCGCCATCACGCCATTCAATCCCTGTTTCCGGACAATAGATAGCGGCTTCTTTGCTGGCCCCGCCTGACGATCGAGAATGTCGGAGCCGGCCCCCGGGGCGACTGCCGGCCCGCCGCCCCAGATCGGGCTAGCCTGTTGGCCTGCTTGGTAATAAGTCTGGACAATATGGAGGCCGTCGCGTGACGATGCAGGCGGCTTGCCCGGCAGTGAACCCGGACCAATCTGGCCTGGAAGAAGGACGCGACATGTCGCTGGTTGAACGGCACAGCATCACCACGCATGGCCAGGGCGAGAAGACCATGGTCTTCGTGCATGGCTATGGCTGCGACCAGAATATCTGGCGGCTGCTGACCCCGTTCTTCACGCACAGCCATGCCCTGGTGCTCTACGATCAGGCCGGGGCCGGCAATTCGGACCTGGGCGCCTATGACAGGCACAAATATGCCAGTCTCGAGGGCTATGCGGATGACCTGATTGCAATCTGCGCGATGCTCGACCGCGGCCCGACCATCGTTGTCGCCCACAGCGTGGGCGCCACCATTGCGCTGCTGGCCGCCAGGCGGCGGCCGGACCTGTTCGAGAAGCTGATCCTCGTCGGTCCCTCGCCGTGCTACCTCAATGATGGCGCCTATCGCGGCGGGTTCGACCAGGCCGGGCTCGAGGAGATCCTGGAGTTCCTGCAGCTCAATCTTGCCGGCTGGTCGGCACAGATGGCCCCGGTCATCATGGGCAATCCGGAACGGCCCGAGCTGGCTGCCGAGCTCGAGGCCAGCTTCTGCCGCAATGACCCGGTGATCGCCCACCTGTTTGCCAGGGTCACCTTTCTGTCCGACCACCGGGCGGCGCTGGCGGCGGTGACGACGCCGGCACTGATCCTGCAGAGCGACGACGATGTCATCGCGCCTGTCGCGGTGGGAACCTATATGCACGCGGCCATGCCCGATGCCGAGCTGGTCATCCTGCGGTCGGCAGGCCACTGCCCCCATGTCAGCGCCCCCGGCATGGTGGCCGCAGCCATTGTCGACTACCTGGCGGCATAGGACAGGGCAGTGATCGTTCAACCCAGCCACGCCGGCAAAGCTGCCTCGGCCGACCTGTTCGACCTGGCGCCCTGTGCCATGGTGGTCTGTGACCGGCAGGGCGGCGTGCGCCGGTTCAACCGGGCCTTTGCGCGCCTGGTAGGATGGTCGGACGGCGCACCGCCGCAAGGCAAGTTCAGCGACCTGCTGACCCGGCCGTCGCAATATATCTTTGCATCGCAGGTGCTGCCGCCGCTGCAACTGGCCGGCGCCGTGCAGGAAATCGAGCTCGACATTGTCGGGTCGGCCGATGTCAGCCATGCCGTGCTGCTCAGTGGCGTGCAGCTCGACGATGCCGACGCGGGCTGGCTGCACTACTTTTCCCTGACCGCCACCAAGGCCCGCCGGGTCTATGAGCGCGAACAGCTCGCGGCCAGGGGCCAGCTCGACCGCAAGCAGGAATATCTCAACCTGGCCGAGAAGCTGGCGCGGGTGGGCCACTGGCATGTCGACCTGACGCAGCGCACCAGTTTCTGGTCCCCGGAGATCTACGCCATCCACGGACTGGATCCGCGCATGACCGGGCCGAGCTTTGAAGAAATCATGGCACGCTATCACGACGATGACCGCGAGGCGGTGCGCGACATCATTGGCGGGGCCATTGTCGACCATGAGCCGTTCTGGTTCCAGAAGCGCCTCGCCGCCACGGCGGGGCGCGGCGAACGGATGGTTGAGGCCTCGGGCCTCGTCGAGGTGGGCCCGGACGGGCAGGCGACCGGGGTCTTCGGCGTGCTGCGCGACGTCACCGACGCGGTCAAGGCGCAGCACGATCTCGAGACCAGCGAAGAACGCTACCGGCTGCTGGCGGACAATGTCCCGGGCATGATCGGCTACTGGGACAGCGACATGGTCTGCCGGTTTGCCAACCGGGCCTATCTGGAATGGTTCGGCCGCTCGCCCGAGGCCCTGATCGGCCGCACCATGCGCCAGGTGCTGGGCGAAGCGCTTTATGCGCTCAACAAGCCCTATATCGAGGGCGTGCTGGCCGGCGTCGACCAGGCCTTCGAGCGCGCCATCGTCAAGCCGTCGGGGGAGACGGGCGATACCTGGGCCAATTACGTGCCCGACCTCGATGCCGAGGGCAAGGTGCGCGGCTTTTACGCGCTGGTGACCGACATCACCGAGCTCAAGCAGCGCAATCTGGCAGAACTGGCCTCCAATGCGCTGCAGTCGGCCGTGCTGTCGAGCACCAATTTCATCGTCATCGCCACGACGCCGCAGGGCGTGGTGACGGTGTTCAACAAGGCGGCGGAGACCGCCCTGGGCTATGCGGCGGGCGAGGTGATCGGCAAGCAGACGCCGGCGCTGTGGCACGACCGCGACGAGGTGATCGAGCGGACGCAGGAGGTCAACCGCGTGCTGGCCGAGCCCATCGAGCCGGGCTTTGCCACCTTCCTCGCCTTGCCCGACCGCAATGGCATGGTGGCGCGCGACTGGACCTTCATCCGCAAGGACGGCAGCCGCTTCCCGGTTCGCCTCAACGGTTCGCGCATCATGGATGCCAGCGGCAAGGTCACCGGCTATCTGGGCGTCGCCGAAGACATCACCGAGCGGCGCAATGCGGAAATGGCGCTGCGCAGCAGCGAGGAGACCTTCCGCGCCGCCATGGAAAATGCCTCGATCGGCATGACCATCATGGAGCCGCCCGGCCGCTGGCTGCGCGTCAACCGGGCCCTGACGCAGCTGCTCGGCTATAGCCAGGAAGAGCTGCTGCAGCTCAATTTCCGCGCCATTACCCATCCCGACGATCTGGACCAGAGCGACCTGGTGGTCGAGCGGCTGCTGGCGGGCGAAGCCGAAACCAGCACGATCGAGAAGCGCTATGTGCACAAGACCGGCCGGATCGTCTGGGCGCAGCTCAACATCTCGGCGGTGCGCCATCCGGACGGCAGGCCGCAATATCTGATTGCCCAGGTGCAGGACATTACCGAGCGGCGCGAGGTGGAGCGGGTCAAGAATGCGCTGATCTCCACGGTCAGCCACGAATTGCGCACACCGGTGACCTCGATCCGCGGCGCCCTCGGGCTGCTGGCCGGCAGCATGTCGGCGGCCTTGCCGGCGGACGTGGCCAAGCTGATCGGCATCGCCAACAAGAACAGCGAGCGGCTCAACCTGCTGGTCAATGACATGCTCGACATCGAAAAGATCGCGTCGGGGAAGATGCAGTTCCATGTCAGCCGCTGCGACCTGGACGGCCTGGTTGCCGCCGCCATCGAGGACAATGCCCCCTATGCCGAGCGCTTCGGCGTCAGCATGGTCACCCGGGGCGGCTCGGCCGGCCTGCATGTCAGGGTGGATGCGGCCCGTTTCCAGCAGGTGATGAGCAATCTGCTGTCCAATGCGGCCAAGTTCTCGCCGCCGGGCGGGCAGGTGGAGGTGCGCATCAGCGCCGCCGACACGCTGTGCCGCATCGCCATTACCGATCACGGCCAGGGCATATCGCCGGCCTTTGCGCCGCATGTCTTTGCCAAGTTCTCGCAGGCCGATTCCTCGGCGACGCGCAGCCGTTCCGGCAGCGGGCTGGGTCTGCATATCAGCCGGGAAATCATCGAGCAGATGGGCGGGGCGATCGGCTTTGACAGCCCGTCGCACCAGGGCGCGACCTTCTGGGTCGAGCTGCCGCGCGGCTAGCCCAAGGCCGGCCGCCGGCCTGTCTCTGGTTCAGGCCGGGTCGTGGCGTTGTGGAACGCAAAAAGCCCTCACTGTTTCCAGTGAGGGCTTTTTCTATTCTGTCTCGACATTGTAATGAGATCATACGTTTTTGGCAGACTTCGCGCCGTCCGGTCGCAGACCGGCAGATCGCTCCGGTGGAGCGATCTGAGGCGAGAAGGCCTTGAGAGCTATGCTCGAATGGCGCAGCGGCCGTCCGCAGGGCAACCTGAC